>BNJU01003914.1_pt1 | contig 3203214 bp, 3276 predicted proteins | sample 8539281 | NCBI WGS metagenome assembly BNJU01 (sample SAMD00202456, study PRJDB9452) | human saliva metagenome | isolation source: human saliva | place: Japan | reverse complement strand
TCCATATTGACAGTCCATACACTGCCATTAGCGCACCGCGCAGGCTTCCTAATACTACGATTCGAGGTATGAACTTCGGTATTCTGCCCATCATGGGTGACTATTTTATAAATATAGGAGGTTTTATCTTCGGTATAGCCAATATTTTTGACCGCTACAAACCCACCATTATCCAAGCCCCACACTTCCTCGTTATAGACAGACTCGTAGTTCCTGTCATAATCTTGAAGTGAGTCTCCTAAAATATAATCCTTCTTTTTATCCCCGAAATATAGCTTGTTGTTATAGTAGTCAATTTCTGAGGTCTGAGAGCCTTCGTTTGATAGCTTAGTCCACGAGTTGGTGTGCGGATCGTAGAAGCCCACACCTCCTCCAGGGTCCTTGCTTTCTCGGTAGTCACCAGCAACGGAGACCGCTAGGGCGCTATTCTTCAACGACTCTTCCGGGCTCTTAGATTCTTGAGCCTTCGGCGTGCCACACGTCGTAAGACATAACGCGAGCAGCACCCCAAGGGCGGCAAATTTTGTACCCGGATAAGGTGCCGTTATCTTTTCCCTAGTCCCCATATGAAAGCCTACTCCTTAGTTTCGTACTCATGTGTCATTGGAGAATCAGCAATATCTTTCGGGTATACACCTGACCCACCATCGGCATCAAGATCTATGTTGGAGTCTGCACTCTTATATGAAGCCCACACTAACTGCGAGCAGTTATAGTTATCTGAGTTTACCGACTTATTAATGAAAAATATCCAGTTGTATCCTTTACCAACCTGTTCCTCGGCAAAAGCAGCAGCTTTATCTTTCTCAGAACTGTCTGCGTCATCACCCACATAATACTTATGAGCAGGAGCTGGCGCATCTTCAGACTCAGAGTCGACACGATGCACCTCAGGTGTAGTAGCCTCTATGTACTCATCTTTAGAAACGTAGATACCATTGTGCCCATGTTCATAACCCAATGTACTATTGGAAGAGTAAAAAACATCTCCCCTATACCTTGCTCGTCCCATAGCAACTTTATGACCGTCGCCGTCCGAACTACTGCTTACAATCTGAGGAACCAGGGCACCCCCGTTATCGCCCGAACTGTTATCAGCCTGATCATGCTCTCGTGATTCTTGAGCCACCTGTGATACCGCAGTATCGTAGCTAACATTTCGTTCCTGCGCTGCCTTTTCAAGACCCTGTTTGATCAAGGCGCGGTCACGCTCCTGGGAGGGATCCAAACCAGCGCTAGAGACGATCTCATCAAAATCTTGAGATTCTGTAGTTCCTGCGTACACGGGAGGTGTGGCTCCTGATAGAACTAGAACGACAGCAGACGAAAAAATTAAAATATTATTAACCTGTTTCATTTCTTTTCCTTCACATACTAGAGCAACCAAGCACTGAAAACAAAAGGAATTTAATAATGTTTTTATCACATACACACTATATTTAAATATAAGTGAACTATATTCAACTTTTACTATGCTTCTTACGCTAACATCTTCTACGAGCAACGTAAATTACCTATGAGATAAAATTTTGATAAAATTATTCACAGTAGAAGTTAAAACAAATACCACTTGAAGCATAACCACACGAACGAACCTTCACAATTGTGTATATCTGATTAGTCACCTGCATCCCATTTGAAGATAAAAACTGCCGCAAGTACAGCGATAACGGCTGATCCTCCTACGACTGCAAAGTCAAGGCCCAAACTATGCCTTTGTGCGGAACTGCCGGATACCCAGAACAACAAATCACCAAAATACGTGGTAGGAACCCAATCTAGAACTTTAAGTACGTTGTCGGGAAGAATGATAAAAGGGACCCCAACACCAGATGTAAAAAGAATAATCATCTGGATCAACGTTGTTATATTAGCCGCTACCTGTCCGCTATTTATAAGCGAACCTAGGATATACCCCAAACCCAGGAAAAGCATGCAGGAGGGTACAATCACGAGAACGGCTCGCCCCAACGCTTCTATATCGGTAACACCAAAAATAAGCCCTACCAAGATAATTCCCACGCTGAGAACGACAGCAACCACCAGACGCACCAACAGGTGAGTCAAAATGAATGTAGTACGCGAAACCGGTGTGGTTCCAAGAACCCGAAGAGTCCCATGCTGACGATAATCTGAAATGGGCGTAGCAGTGAGAGTCATACACGTTCCGGTGAGGGCCAAGCACAGCCCCATAGGAACAGTCATTGTTGAAAAGTCAAAGCCTGAGCCGCTCATGGCGTCTTTAAGAATCTTCCCCATTCCTAAAAACATGCCAAACATAATAAATGGGAAAAGCATCGTAAAGTAAAAGTTAGATGCATTGCGCGACATCTCGCGCCAATGCGTTAAGAGAAGTTGAGTGGTTTGGGTATTTTTGGAGTATTGACGAGTTGTAGTGGCAGCGAGACCCATGATTAAGCTCCTTCCGAAATGTTCACACTATCAACAATATTTGTGCCAGTTGCAGCAAAATACGCGTCTCCTAAAGTAGGATGCTGAACCTGAATTCCTTTAGCCTTTCCAGTACGCGATAAGAATGCCAATACATCATCGGTTTGGGCGGATGAAACCGCCATAGCTCCCTTTGAATCTACAGTTATCTTTCCAAACTCTCGCAGTATCCTCTCTTCCTCAGTATCTAAGGGAGATATGAGTTCAAAACTCACATAGGGACCACCGCAAAAATGTTTAATGAGTTGCTCTGGACTTCCGCTTTGTATGCACTCTCCCCTATCAATAATTGCGACAGACTGAGCAAGCGCATGTGCTTCTTCCATAGAGTGCGTTGATAGCACAATAGTTGTTCCTTCTTCACCCCACTCTTTCAGAACACTCCATAGCTGTTGCCGTGCCCGTGGGTCCAGTCCAGTTGAGGGCTCGTCAAGAATTAACAGTTCGGGCTGACTCACCATAGCCAAAGCCACGTTCAAACGCTGTCGTTGTCCTCCTGACAGTTTGGTAACTTGCCTTTTAACCAAATGGTCGAGTTCTAGAGACTCCAAATACTCCCGGTGGAAGCACGGGAATCCGGGTAAAACGATGCCCACAAACGAAGTATCTCCCCTACCCGCAAATATTCGAAGACTTTTACTTCCTGAGGCTGGATTGCCACCCGCGAGTGTATTTCCCTGTCCGCCTTCTTTGGGTTAACTCCCAATGTCCGAACAGTTCCACGGGTTAAAGACCTAAGCCCCACTGCAGTTTCCAAGGAAGTTGTCTTACCAGACCCGTTTGGTCCCAGCAAAACATGAATCATGCCTAGCTCAAGCGCTAGATTGATTCCTCGCAGAGCTTCCACGGTGCCACCCGGTGTCTTATAGACTTTCCACGCATCCACCATCTCGATTGCATATTCCGTGCCATACTCTTCATGCATTCGTATACCACATTCCTTATCAGTCTACGTTTGAAGATGAATCTTTTTGTGCTGCTAACATCGCCGCAATATCCCAGCGACATAATGCAAGTAACACCCCAAGGACGGCAAACCTTGTACCCGGATAAGGTGCCTTCACGAAAAACCACCTACGCTTATTCATAAACGTACAAGAATCTAATAAAAGGTTTTACATCTATTTGACCCACAATAACATCACGAATATGCTGCGTAAACCCTACTATATATCTTTATAAACAGTCGATAAATGAACATATTTTATGCACAGCAATGAACGTAAATGATGCATAAAGTTCTTGCTCTCTATAAATTTGAACAGTATAATGTTTTAGTGAGCGTATTCTCTCAACATGTCATAACCCCTAGTCGGCAACCTGTGAGAAGAGCGAACATGGCGCATAATGATCACCCGGATAAACAGTCAAAACGTAAAGAAATTCCGTCTTCGCTCTGGATTTTTGCCCTAGCAACTTTCGTTTTAGCGCTACCCCGTATTGGTGATGGTCGTATATTACCGCTCGATCTCACGACTTCTTTTATACTCGGCGCGGTTCTTATCGTCTGCGGGTTCTGGATGATGTACCGCGAACACAAAAAACCTTCCGCGCAGAAAAAATAAGCCCCAGGACCACTAATTTTTCTACGAAAAGATACAAACCTATGACTACTCTCTACGCCAAGTCAAAGATGGCATACCCCGAATACCGGTACAACATCCTCAACACTGATTTCAAACCAGTCTATGAAACCGATGGCAGGCTTCGGCTCGGTGGGAAAAGCGTCGTCTTCACTAAGGCAGATACCGAGGAAAAAGTCATCACGGTCAGCCGTGTCCCAGACACCAAACACCACTACACCATCGAGTCCGCAGATGGTAGTACCGCAGCTACCGTGAAATACACGGATTGGAAGCCCTTCCGCCCAAAATTCAGCGTTAAAACCTCCGATGCGGAGTTCATCATGGATGGAAGCGCATGGGTCAAAGGGTTCGAGATTCACCGAGAAGATCAGGTGGTAGCCAAGATAACCCGCCCCGGACTCGGAGTTAAATACGGTTATATTATTGACATCATGGACGAAGCATTCCACGATGTCACGCTCGGATCATTCATAGTACTCTCCCACTACATCGGCGGCAGGCGCAACTACGCGGTTCCTATCGTCGGGTAATTCACCCTCCAAACCGCCAAGTGGGAACGATAGTTTGCACGTGGGAGCGAGCTGTTGAAACACTCGCACAGAACGCCCACGTGCACCGCGCATCCAACAGAGTCGTGAGCTACGAGGTGAACATTCCCAAGCCGAAGCCGTGGCGAGAAACCTTCGTGGGGGGGCCACTGCGCCCAAATGTACCCCGCCTGGCTGCTTTGCTCCTCCTGAGAATAAAGCTCCCGGTAACGGCCCTCAACCATCATCAGGTCATCGTGGCGTCCGCTCTGAATAATGCGCCCATCCTCCATGACCACGATATTCTCGGCGTTGCGAACCGTCGAAAGCCTATGCGCCACCACAACCTTCGTGCACTGATACTGCGCAATCAGCTCTGTCACCTGCCGCTCAGTCGCGGTGTCAAGCGCGCTGGTCGCCTCATCCAACACCAAAATGCGCGGATACCGCAGCAAAGCGGTCACAATCGCGATGCGCTGGCGCTGACCGCCCGAGAAGTTCTCGCCGCCGCTCGCCATGATCGTATCGAAGCCCATCGGCAAATCCTTCACAAAATCCAGGATGCCCATCGCAAGAATACTCTCCTCGATTTCTTCACGACTACGCCCGTCATCCAGCCCCGCCGTGAGGTTATCGTACAGACTTCCCGACCTGGTTTGCAGCTGCTGCGGCACATACCCGATATGGGAACGCAACTCGTTCAAAGAATAATCTTTAACATCGATTCCGCCCACACGAATCGTGCCAGAAACCGGGCTGTACAACGAACACAACAGCTTAGCCAAGGTACTCTTACCCGAACCTGACGAACCCACGAGAGCAACATCGTGGCCCTCCGGCACGCGCAGCGAGATATCCGTCAGCACAGTTTATTACCGCCCGGATACGTAAAATTCACGTTCTCAAGGTCAAGGTCGCCATCAGCAATATCGGTGACAGATCCCGTGCTCTTCTCCGGTTCATAACGCTGAATATCCACGATACGCGCAACCGCACGGTCCACCGCGATAATGCTCATAATGCCAAACATCGTCGAAGCGACCGACGAAAACAGCAGCGCAGAAATACCCTCGGTCGCAATAGCCTGACCGAGCGTGAGCGTTCCATCATTCACCAGCGGTATCGACGCCAACAGCAGAATCAGAGGACCGCCCAGCTGCACCACGGATGCGGCTGACCCGAGCACACCCTGCTGCAGCACCATGCGGCGGCGCATTGACGCCAGCGACTGCATATAGCTTCGCGCCAGGTGTTATAGGTGGGCGTTGAGGAACCCGTCATCTTCATGGCTGCAATGGTGTTGATAGCGTCAAGCTCAACCACCTGCGCTTCGGAGGCGTGCGCATACTCGGCATCGAGCGCCTGGGAGGTGGGGCGTGCCGTGACGAACCAGATCAGCATCAGCACGGCAAGAACCACGAAGGTGATTATCAAAACCTGGCTCGATTGCTGGGCGATAAAGATGAGAATCACAATCATCGTGCCGATGTTAATCACGAACTCGGTCAGGCTTGTCGACAGGAAGTTGCGCAGCGTGTTCACGCTTGAGAGACGGTAGAGAATATCGCCCGGGGAACGCAGCGCGAAATAGGTCAGTGGCAGCCTCAGCAGCCTATCGAACATATTGCCCAAGAGCTTATATCCGATGGACGAGACGATACTCGCCAGCGTTGCGGCGCGTGCAATGGAAACCAGGTAGTAGCCAATAACACCGACTACCACACCGACCGTTGTTTCCACGACGGTGTTTCTTGCACCCCTGAGCTGCGCATCCACCACGGTTTGGATCACCATGGGCACGGCAAAGGTAACGCTGTAGGTGATGATGAGAAGCAGCAGGAACAGCGCGTACTGGCCGAACATTTTCTTCGTGAAGAAGGTACCCAGCTGCCAATCTTGAAAGACACTGCGGGATTTCTTTTTGAAATCTTTCCGCGGGGACGGCACCAGAATACTGCCGGAAAAAGACTCTTCAGCCTCCTGAAGGTCCATCACCCGCATTCCCGTGGAGGGGTCCATAATATGCACGCGATCCTTACGGATGCGCACCAAAACCACGTAATGGGAATTGTTCCAGTGCAGAATGACCGGCTTGCCAATATCTCGAAGATGTTCGAGAGAGGGCGCCCTGAAGGCTTGACCTCCATACCTTCCTCAACGAGAAGGTCGCGCACTTGGCGCATCGAGAGGCCTTCACGACCGGGTTCGGCAATCAGGCGAAGGTCTGAAATAGTCTGATAGCGCCCGTAGTGCTGCAGGACGGACGCCCCCACGCCCAGCCCGCATTCGGTCTTCGCCGCCTGAAGAACAGCAGGAAAACCCATACTATCGAACCTCGAACGGCTCGGGGATAAGAGGGCTGTACGGGCGAGTATTCTCTGCTCGGCGAGCCAGCCAGGACAGCACACCGGAGGTACCGACCATGAACGAGGGAGTCAGCGAGTAGCGCACAGATTTATCGTCGAGGACTGCCCGAATATCCGATGCGCTGTAACCGTTCTCGATGGCATCCTGGATACCCTCTGCACACGGTACGTCGGGGATCCGGTCGGCTATCCAGGCGAGCACATCCAGGGTGCCGAAGTCGCCGTGACAGAGGGTGAGGTTGCTTCGGGTTCCGGTGCGGAACGCATGCTGTACCGCGCGGTCGAGGTTGGTGCGGCTGGCGAGTTCGGGCATCCACAGATGCAGTGCCGCGAACGCGAGGGCGATGCCCGCGCTGCCGGAACACCAAGTGCCGCTGGCATGCTCTTCGCCGCTGTCATGCTCGGTGAGCTGGGCTCGCCATTCGTCCCCGGTGTTGAAGTCGTTGAGGCGGCGCAGAAGAATTTCGACGGCTTCGCGAGCACGTTCGGGTGAGGGCATCTGGCGGTTCCACCGGGCCAGCGCGAAGATTGATCCGCTGATTCCGTAGGCGAATCCGCTGCGGTGCCACCAGTTTTCTTCTACCATACCGGCGATAATGTCTTGGGCGTGCCTGTCTAATACCGCCAACAGAGCCGCGCGGTCGGTGGCGAGGTTATAACCCAGGAGCAGGGCGGCAGCCCCTACCTGGTGGTCCAGGTACCCGGGCATGGGATGCTCAACCTGCGCTAGGCGCGCGGCGGTGCGGTCGCCAATCTTGACGGCTGCCTCAGCAAAACGGGTATCCTGAAGGTTTTCTGCGGCAGCGGCGAGCGCGAAGGCGATGCCTGTTTCGCCGCAGGATATGCCGTCGCAGGTTTCGGGGGGAATGCTGAATAGCCTGTCAGCGAAGACGTCTTGCGCGATGGGGTCTAGTACCCGACGGGCCGTCTGCGTGTATTCCGGTTTTTCGAGCATCCGTGCGGCCTGGGTGAGGGCGAGTGCAGCCCCGGTTGAGCCGGTGTAGAGGTCTATGCCGAGGACTTCGGTGTTCCACAGGCTAAGGTGCTGCTGCCACAGGCCGGGGGTGGGTGCCAGCCAGGTCCAGGCATCTTCCTCTCTGCCGCCTGGGTGGTTCGTCGCCGTTAGGTGGTCGGCAATAGCCTCGCAGAGCTCTCGTTCATGCTGCACGCTCTGCCTGTTTGACAGTAGCTCTGCCGATGCGTCCGCGAGTATGCGATCCGGCGGGTAGGGTGATACGAAGGCTGACCAGATCTGCTGCATCTGCTCTTCAAGGTTTGCTTCGTCGAGGGCGGCAATATGCTCCAGGGTTTCATCGAGCGCGCTGCTGTCGATGGTCAGTCCTACGGCGTGCCCGTCGAAAGATATGATCTCGGAGCCATCTGTGCGATGCATGAAGAAGGGAATGTCGAACCGCCAGAGGGCTTCTACTTCGGCCCCGATCATCTCAAGGGGACGGTTATTGCTCAGTGTTGCGGCACGCAGCGCGATCGTGGCGAAGACTTTTTCGGAGGCCAGCGCTTCGGGGCTGCTGAGCATTTTGAGGATTCGGGTGTAGTACCTGGTGGATTGCAGCAGGGCACGCAGCGTCAGCCCGGAGCAATTCGTGCGGACCACCTCGGTCATGATTTCGCGGTGCTCGCAAACCCACCGGTACATCTGCGTGAATCCGCGTTCGAAGGCGCGGGCGCGGGCTGCCTCAGAAATACGCCGCTCCTCCGGGGTGCTGGCGTTAGCTTCTTTGGCGCGATCTGCGTCTTCCGTGGTCGGGTTCTCTGGGCTGGGTTCACGGTTGATGCGTGCCACAGCATCGTCACGGAAGGGATTTGCGACGGTTACCTCGTGGAAGGGGTTCGTCCCCTGTTCGCCGTGTAGGAAGCCTACGTCGCGGAACCCTAACGAGATATCGCGGCGTGTGCGGCGGGTAGGCAAGAACGCGCTGCATGCGATTCCGCGCAGCCAGCGCAGGTAAACGCTGCCTTCAGGGGGACTCTGAATATCCTCCGTCAGAATATGCACGGGGTGGAGAATAGTTTCAAGGTCAATCGGAACGGGTTCTGTGCGCAGGGGTATCAAATTCTTAGCGTGCAGGTCTTTAGCCTGCAGGGTGTAGAGTAAAGCCGCCAGCCGCCCGCAAGCCCCAAGGAAGTCTTCGGCATAAAAGTCTGCGTCTTCACGTTTAATAAACTCCATGAAGCCATAGCCGTCACCCCGAATCACGCGGGCAGCACGCATCGAAGGCGCCCCCTGCGCGGCAAGGTCTTGAACGATTTTCCAGAAGACCCATTCGCCTTCAACATTGCGGGATTTGTAGACCACCACGCCCTGGGTAAATTCGAGAAGGCAACCGGCGCGTCCACCACCGTAGCGGGTTCTGGGCAGACCGAAGGATTCGAGTTTGAGGGGTTCGTCATCTTTGACGTTAAGAAGCTCGCGAATATCATCTTCACGAGCGCTCACACGCTCAAAAATCTCGGCAACCATCGCATGAAACTGCTCAATAGTCCTGCCGTGAACATCGGGCAGAAGCGGGTAGCTTGCATAAAAGTCATCACTAAATTCTTCACCCCAACGTCGGCAGTAGTCTTCATACCGTTCTTCGGGGGTGTCGCCGTGCAGAAGACCCTGCGAAGAGATCTTTTTAATGTGCGCAACCAGCGGTCTGAGGTAGAAATTAGTCAAACGCGCGGTCAGGTTCTCCAAAAACTGACTAACCAGGAGGGGAAGCCGCGACGGTGCGGCGTAGCCCGATGCGGCAACAGCACGTTCAACGTTGTCACGCTCACCCTCGGCAAGCTGGGCGATGAGCGCGTGAAACATGGAGGGCTCGGCCATCGGCCCCAGTGCTTTGAGCACCGGAGCCGACAACCGTACGATAGACTCGGAGTCGGGAGTATTGGATGCGGTACCCAAACGTTCTAACAACGAAGTGCTAGATACATACGTTTCTAGGCGTCGGAATTGCTCATCATCCAGTTCAGGAAGAAGTTCCCTGATTAACACCTGGTATCTCCTTATCTATCGTATTTACTTATTCCCCGGACTTAGGAAGAGCTGCCGCCCCAGAAGCCAAAGCCGAAGTTGTAGTTGCCGCAGCCGTTACCGCAGTAGTTGCCGCCGCCGCTGTAGCCGCCGCCGCTGTAGCCGCCGCCGTGACCGCTGCCGTTAACCTGGTCCAGGTCGAGGTCCGAGATCTCTTCCAGGAGCGTGATATCCTTAGCCATGGTTATCCTCCTTAAATATTCCTGATCCGTTCAGGAATAGTATTATCGGTGTTTAGTTTGATGCTGAAGACATCAAACTATTCTCTGACTGGGTTCCAGGTGTTTGCTTTTCCACAGTATTCACCTGGAACCCACTACCCTTCCTTACGGCGCACTAACGCCCCAAGAAAAGGAAGTTTGTAAAATTTGTTACTTATTTTCTGTAGCACTACAAACATAGCCATGAGACACAGGCTGCCAGAGCTATGTCATCTGAATTATGTGGGGATGCCGCGTATGCTACAGGTGCCAAGCAACAAAAGCCTCACATCTCCATTGACTATGAACTTTCGTCGCGGGCTACGACATATTAGGGGTGGTGAGATATATCTTCTATTCTCATCATGCGACAAGGTCATGGGACAAAGGTCCTTATCAGAGTCGGTTTTCTCTCTATTGAAATCGGTGACTCTACAGTAACAACTTGATAAACGTGTTTCAAGATGTACTCTAGGGGTCAAAAATTTATCGTGCACTCATCAAGATGGTAAATAATATTGACGTCAAGTATTTTAAACATATTTCAAAATGATAGTCATTACGATTTTGGGCTGTAATTTCAAGGGATCGGGTTGATTTACTCAGAAAATAAAGCGCCTGGAAAGTATTTTATTATTTAAAGTAACTTTTGTTTTTTTATTAGAAAAAAATAATTTTGAAAAAGTTTTTGTAACGGTTTGGTATCATTTTTAAGATAACAAAATCATTAAAAAAATTCCCGAGAAATCTGAGTATTGTTGCTTAGAAATTTAAACTTTATGGGTGAAATATTATGCGGTTTACAGAGAATTTGCCGCGCTGGTTTTTGAAGAAGCACCAAAAAAATTTGGATGCTGTCGCACAGGCATGCTGCCTGTGCGACAGCATCCACGTTTTTCGGTTGCTCTACGGCTCAGGTTATTTACTCGTGCGAGCCACCACGCATATCCATAACGACTTTCCCAAACCGCGGTTCTGCACCGAAACTACGCCGCAGGAATTCCTCTGCTTGATCCGGGGAATACACCGAATCTATCACTGGATGGAACTTTTTCGCCGCTACAGCCTCTAAAGCCACTTCAAGGTCCGTTCATCACGGCTAGGGTTTTCATGCATACTCCTCACGGCTGCTTTTTCTTCCTGGTAATATAACTCCCAGTATCGGCCATCAGTCGAGATCAAATCCTCGTGACGGCCAACCTGTACCACCCGTCCGTGTTCCATCACCACGATCTGCCGGGCAGGGCATATTGCTATGAAATAGGTGAAATTATCCGTTCAAAAGCTAGATACAACATTAGGGATGACCTTAATGACGCACGACTAGAGAGGGTATAGAGCCTCGAAAAATAGACATCTCCAAATTTCAAAATGCCTAACACAAATTTTAACCGTATATATTTACTATCTTTTCGACATGAACAGTACAAACGCTTTATTTAAAAACTATCAAATTAAATGCCCGCTACACCTTCAGAAAGAAGGTATAGCGGGCATTTAATTTATAATATCTAGAAATGCTCTATGATTATTAATAATTATTATACACTATTTGCATTTGCGGTAGTACCAAAAGGTTTCGAGAAGGCCAGCCGGAGGCCACTCAGAACCTTCAACGCGACCCTTCATATTCTCACAGTAACCCGCACCATTTACGGTATTAAGCTCTTGGTCAGTGAGTTCCTCCAGGATGATATTATCATTGTGCACTGGAATTTCCTTTCAATTATTAAAAATTTCAGGGCAATAGGTATTAGATGAGAGGATCTCAACCTTAAATAAGGCATGCACTCATATGGCAACACCTACAAAATACCCCACTGGCATATCAGTAACATAGAATAACCTGAAATTTTTATTTAACTTTCAGACAGACTAAGTTAGCCGATACGTTAAACCTAGCAACCTCGATAACTGGTTTCAAGACCATCCATACGATAGTTTAAGAGAATCTGTGGTGAAATCAGTGTATAATATATTTTATGTATAAAATATATTATACACTGATCGAAATTAGCATTTACATCGAGATATCAAGGTAGGATGAAAATTAATAACCCACCTTCGTAAATAAATAACTATGTTCAAATACATGAAAATGAATAGTGTTTATAGACGAATATGTGTGCACAAAAATATTTTTTTAAAAATTTTTCTCTAACTGTGGCATATCAGCTATTTGATTAATAAAATCATTAAGAACCTTACCCATCTTTCATAACTTAATTAAGGTACGCTATAAATTTTTAGACAAGAATAAATAATCCTAATGAGCTAATATATACATGTATAAGGTTCATTAAAGCAGTCAATCATGTATATAATGTGTGTAGATTCAAAAGTTATCATCAACGGGAGGAAAGTACTATGACCTTGCAAGAGCTCAGCGAACAAGAACTTGAGCAAGTAAATGGCGCAGGAACCTGCGAGAACCTAAAAGCTCGTCTAGATGGGAAGAAATGGCCTCCGGCTACTCTTGCAGAATCCGTTTATTATTATTTTAACTGCTAATAGCAGCAAGGTTCTTTGTCAAAAAGTTTCTAGATAGTTATTTAAATATCTTTAGCAAAAGGTTAGTCCGAAACCATAAAATATGGTCTCGGACTAACCTTTATAGTTCCCTAACCAAACACCACCCTAACCGTCGAGTAGCCCGAGATCGGGTAGGTTGCGTTCTCGGTGGCGGGCGCATCCGACTCGTCACCAGGAACAATGCTCTCGGTTGCCTTCAGTAGCTCCTCCATGAGCAGGCGCAGCTCCAAGCGGGCCAGCGGCGCACCTGGGCACACGTGAATACCATCGCCATACACCAGGTTGCGGGACTGGTCACGATGCGGGTTATAGGCGAGCGCATCCTCGAACGCGTCTTCGTCACGGTTGGCACTCGACCAGTTAATCGTCACCCGCGAATTAGCCGGAATAGTACGCCCACCCAGCACGGTATCCTCGGTAGTCACGCGGCGGTTCGTCACCAGCGGGTCTTCAAGGCGCATAATCTCCTCAACTGCGGCGGCGATTTCCGCATACCCCTCCCCCAGTGACTCACGCAGCCGCGCTTGCTCCTGCGGGTTGCGAGCCAAAAAGTTCACAATAATCCCGGCGCACGCTGAAACGGTCGAAAGCTCCCCCACCGTCCAGTTACGAATCAGGCTCACAATCTCTTCATCAGTCATGGTGCGCGGCTTGTGACCAGGCAGCTGCACGGTGTCGGTCAGCAGCTCGGCGGTCACATCCTGCGGGTTACCGGCGGCGGCCTGGTCGCGGCGCGCATCCAGAAGCTCACGAATATAGGTGTCAAACTCAAGGGCGACCTTGCCGATCTGCCCGCGGTCGCGGCGCAGCGTAGCCTCGCGGTTCTTCTCAATCCACTCGATCAGCGGCTTCTCAAGGCTCGCGGGCCAGCCCATGAACGCGTTCTGGATGCGCATCGCATAAGCCTGCGCGAACCCATCCATCACATTAACCTCGGTGCCGCGCGGCAGATCAGCCACCAGGTTCTTGACGACCTCACGGATTTTCGGCTCGAACTCCTTCAGGCGCTCGGGGGTGAAGTATTTGTCGTTCACGGCGCGGAACGTTGTGTGTTCGGGCGCATCCATACCGTTTGGCACGGCAATGTGCCTAGTCGAGACGACATTCGAGTAAATGTCGGGATGATCGAGCACATGCTGCACATCGGCATTCTTGAATACGGAGTAGCCCATGAACTCGTCGTGCGCTACGGGGCAGCGGCGGCGCATCTCGTCATAAGCGGTTACCTGGTTCTTCTGAACCTTTTCGCTGCGCAAATCCCAATCATTTTTTACGTTGTCTGCCACGACTTTCTGCCTTCTAAAAGTCACAGGTATGCGGGTGCCGTCAAGTATGCGCGACCGTGCGCTATCCGTGGAGTCGGCAGCGGGAATATCGCGCGACGGCACCACAACCGAAGGATAGTTATAACATATTTGACACTATCACTTAACCCACGCCCTCGCAGGATAGGAATGCCTTTGCTGGGTGGGTCTGCAAAGCCTAGAGCTATCGCCGGTTTACTCCTGTAAGACGGTCATATAACGCACGTTTGCAGAATTTAACATATGCGTACAGTAAAGTTAGAAGTGCCCTTTCTGCAGGGTAATCCCACAGCCACTTTGCGAAGAATATCCTGTGGAGATTCCCAGGGCGGAAAGGCGGTGGGATACGATGTCTTTCTACGACTACGTAGAGACGGCCCAAGCGCTCTTGGTAAGTTTTGCCCTTACCGATGGAGCTGCTCAGGCCGTCTCGTACATCATGAGCTTTGCTTCAAGCCTCATTAAGCTTCTGAAGTAGTGCTCTACCTACCAGGAAGGCTCAGTAGTTGCCGCTGCTGAGTCTTCCACTGTACGCAGGTAACTTTGCGAAGATATGTTAAGACTAACACAAGCATTCTCTATCAATAACATCACCTTGAGTAGGACATATGACTGGTCTAGACCCCGTAGAAGAATACGAAGAGCTACTTGATATTGAGGGCTCTACATAAAGCCCGTGCCGAAGATGATGGTTATCGTATCTCTTGAAGACTTTCTACAACAGAATCCGTAAACCGCATCCAGCGGTCTTATTCTTCCGTGAGCAGGTGGTTTTCGGTACGAGCAGGTCGGAAAAATCCTACCTGCTCGCGAGCTAAGGAATGCCGTCTACCGAGTCGCCACAAACGGATAGGCAGCGCCCGAGATAACGCCCGCTTCCACGTCTTCCAGGGGTTTTTGCCGCGGGTCTCGGGCAGGGTTACGCCACATGAGCACGGCGATCAGCACGTTCACCACCATGAACCCGAAGAATGAGCCGGTCAGCCCCAGCGCCCCCAAAAATAACCGGGAATACGAGGGAAAGCAGACCGTTCATCATCCACCCGCAAAATGCGGAAAGGCCCATGCCTACTGCCCGCACCCGAAGCGGGAACAGCTCACTCATCAGCACCCACGTCGAAACGTTCAGGCAGGTCTGCATCGACCCCACGAATCCGACCACAAGCGCCAGAATAATATAGGGACGCGCGGGGCTGCCCTCCGGCAGGAGCATAGACGCTACCCCGATCAGCAGGGTGGAAAAAACGCGGTCAGCGAATACCCAACGATCACCATCGTGCGGCGGTTCACGCGCTCCATCATACGTAGCGAAAAGATTGAGCCGACCACGGCGATAGCACCCGGCGCGATATTCGCAATGAGCGCCGAACCCTCGTCAAACCCGGCCTCTTTGAGCACCTTAATGCCGTAGTACATGATGGAGTTAATACCGGTGAGCTGCTGCCCGGCACCCACCAAAAATACCGACCAGCAGAATCCGCACAAACCATTTTTTTCACGCAGGATTTTTACCTGTGCGCCCCTAGTCCCCGCGCCGATTTGGGTGCGGTTTTCCTCAAGTGAACGCGCGATGTCCGCAATTTCGGCATCAGCACGTTCGGCGGGGCGGATGCGCCGCATAATGGCGCGCGCATCCTCGGTGCGCCCCTGTGCGATAAGCCAGCGTGGGGATTCGGGCATGCGCAGCATACCGATGAAAAGCGCGAGTGCAGGCAGGGCGCAGACGGCGAACATCCACCGCCATACGCTGTCGTGTTCACCCCAGAGGTTGCCAATGATGGCATTCACGATGAACGCTGCGAGCTGCCCGCCGACGACCATGAGTTCGTTACGCCCGGAGAGTGATCCGCGAATTTCGTAGGGTGCAAGTTCGGCGAGGAATACAGGCACAACTGCGGATGCGCCTCCCACAGCGAGCCCGAGCATCGTGCGGCCCATCAACAGTACAGCAATGCTGGGGGTGAAAACGCATGCGAGCGCGCCCGCGATGAAGAGGATTGAGAGTCCGATGATGGTTTTGCGTCGCCCGATGGCATCTGAGATGCGCCCGGTGACCATGGCTCCGAGGGCGGCAGCGAAGGCGAGGGAGCCTGTGACCCAGCCTTGAATGGTGTTGCCCATGCCAAGTTCGCGGCTCATGGGGTCGAGGGCACCGTTGATAACGCCGGTGTCGTACCCGAAGAGAAGCCCGCCGAAGGTTGCCACCAGCGCGATAACGCCTAGACGGCGGGTGTGCACGCCCTGCCCGAGCGGGGGTAGTGCACTGGCGCGATTCGGCGGCTCGGTGGTGATGCTCATGCGGGTATTTTTGTCTTTCATGAGGGTCTTGTACGGCACAGGTTGAGATACCGCACAGTTTTTAAACGCTTGCTGGCTTGTGTATATTCCCGATTAGTTATATTTCCAGCTGGCTATATTCACGGCTGCTCAGAAAAGCGCGATGCTTTCAGGCGCTGGGAAATCTCGTTGAGCCGCGCCAGTTCGTCATCGTTGAAACGCACGCTTGCGGCCTGCGCGTTTGCGTGTACTTGTTCGGGGGTGGTTGCCCCGGCGATCACGCTGGCGACGGGGTTCTGCTGTTTGAGCCAAGAGATGGATGCTTGAACCTCAGAGATCCCCAGATCGACGCAGAATTCGCGGTAGGCATCGAGTTGCTCCCAATCGGCTTGCGCGAGTACCTGCGCCTTGGAGTGCGACAGACGTGACCCTGCAGGGATGCTGTCGCGGCGGTATTTTCCGGTCAAAAGCCCGTTGGCGAGCGGGAAATACGGGAGAACCCCGAGCCCGAAGTGGCGGGCGGCGGGAAGAATTTCGAGTTCGGCGCGGCGGTCAAGCAGGTTGTAGTGGTTTTCGGCGGCGATAAACCGCTCAGTGCCGAGTTCGCGGGCGAGGTGCTCGGCGTGGGCAAGCTGCCACCCCGCAAAGTTGGAGTGCCCCAGGTAACGCACCTTTCCGCTGGTCACGAGCGTATCGAGAGCAGATAGGGTTTCTTCCAGCGGGGTGTTCGGGTCGGGGCTGTGGTAGAAATACAGGTCGATGTACTCGGTTCCCAGGCGGCGCAGTGAACCTTCGACGGCACGCATGATGTATCGGCGTGAGCCGCGCGCATCCCAGTCGTTGCCGTTGAGGGTACCAGTAGGGAGCCCGAATTTGGTGACGATGATCAGGTCATCGCGGTTGAGATTGAGTTCGCGCATCGCGGTACCGAACATGGTTTCTGACAGCCCGGGTTCGGCGCCGTATAGGTCGGCAATATCGAAGAAGCCGATGCCCGCCTCGACTGCGGCGGCGATCACGGCGTTGGTGCCTTCCTGAGTTTGAGTGGGGGTGCCGGGGCGTCCCAGGTTGTTGCAGCCGATACCGACAGAGGGCACGACCAGCCCAGAGTTACCCAGGCGTGCATATGCGGGAGATTCGATGCGTTCCATACGTTTACTCTACCGTGTTTGACAGTGTATGGTCGCAACATGACGTTCACGGCGCTCTGCGATTCTCCCGCGAGCAATAGATGATTTCTAGTGTAAGTTTGTGTGAAGAGTCGTAGCCCCTATGTAATACAGCTCATCCTGCGCAATAAAATTTTCAAACTCGCGGGCACATTCCTCGCGTTCACCCGGTCCCAAAAACAACGCAAGATTCAGCACAGCTACGTGCAATGAGCGCGGGTGGCTGCTGCGCAAACGTTTCGCAAAAAGCCGAGCTTTTCGTGCCGCCTCAGGGCTTGTCGAAGCCCATAACCTGTCATGATGCGCCACCCGATTACGAAAAACCGTCAACGATTTTAGGTTGCTTTCAAAAGCAGGAACAGGTATCTCCAGCTCGTGGGCAATGGTTTTCCAGAAAAGAATCGGATCCTGCGCATCCGGTCTGTACTGTGTGATAAATCTGCTCAATAGACCCAGTGAAAAGCTATCGACTACTTGCTCAAAGGACGGCATAGGCGCCTCGCGGTGATGAGGGGTTCGTTCTGCGGTATTGTTCATCAAGATCTTCTAGAAGTCTTGTGACACTTCCTGGGCTAGTTTCCAGATAATAGTGAGGATTAAGATAGTCACAAGGGGTTTGTGACAGTCTTTCATAAGACTCAACGGTGAGTCTGCGCAAAAGCAATTCCGCCTGCATTAATCTGCCAAAAACCAGTTGAGCGCATTGAATATCAAGATCGATAATGCGAGCAAGACCGGCGGATTGATAGGGTTCTTGCGAAAGAACAACATAGTTGCCGATGTATCCGCGTAACCGTTCCAAAGGCATTGAGAAGATAGAAGTACTCGAAAAGTTATCGGGTAGGCTACTGAAACCGCTGTGTTCCAGATGTTCAATATAGTTTTGTGGTTGTCGTGTATATACCATTTCAGGGTTTTCTTGAGGATCTATAAGACCGGAAGCAGATAAAGAAGGGCCCCGACATATGCGCATATCCTGTGAACCTGCAGACTCACGGGTAGAGGCGGTCGGGGGACTCTTACACATAGTTTACACGACATGTTTTCTCAGAACAATACCCGGTTTTTTCCTTGTAGAATGCCTTCTCCCGCGAGCAGATAGTTTTGTGACGAGCAGATAACATTCCGCTATCTGCTCGTCGAAATATTATCTGCTCGCGGCTAAACTTACGACCAAATCAGGTGGAGGTTTCAACGCGCTGACCCGCACCGCCGCGAACCCGTATGACGTATTGTTTCGCCGCATCCCACAATATTAAGCGGTTATGACCGCTCAACGACATGTGCCGACATATTCTTGCTGACACCGCGCATCCTGCCTAAAATAGGAACGTTATCTATCCAGAGCGACCGAGAGATCTGGCTCTTAGACGTCGCAGCAACCTCGCCAGCCTCCACCCATGGGGTGGACGGACAAGGTGCTCCCGCCAGAACCGATAGAAGTGAATTCCCTTCGCGTCTTGCTAAGATTCGGCGTACCTTCGGGCACGCTTCTATCGGGTGAACACGGAGGAATGAAAATGACGACAGTTCACCCGGCTCTTTCTTACGAGCTGTATCCGCCACGGTCGCACGCAAGCTGCGATTCCCTGCTCAAAACCATTGCCGAGCTTGAGCAAACCAACCCGGATTACGTTTCCGTCACCTATTCGGGCGATGCGCAGCGCCGCCAAAAGACGTTGGCTCTGCTCGATCATTTGGTGCATGAAACCTCGCTGAATCCGCTGGCACATCTAATCTGCGTGGGGCATTCCGTGGCCGATTTGGAACGCTCGGTTCGTCTGATTCTGGGGCTTGGAGTACGCGGGTTCTTGGCGCTGCGCGGCGATATTCCACCCGAAAACACGCGCTCGCTTGAGCTGCCTTTTGCCCGCTACCTGGTGGAGCTGATTCGCAGGGTGGAACGTGAGGATTTCGCGCATCTTGCCGCGGGGAAGGTGTCGATTGGGGTTGCGGCGTACCCGCATAAGCACCCCGAGTCTTCCTCGCTTCTTCAAGACATTGAGATTCTGCTTTCAAAGCAGCGTGCCGGGGCGGATTTCGCCATCACCCAGGTTTTCTTTGAGACCGAGCGCTATTCGGGGTTGGTGGATGCTGCGCGCCTTGCCGGGGTGGAGATGCCCATTATCCCCGGTATTATGCCCGTTACCTCGCTGACTCGGCTGACGAAGCTGTGCGAGCTTGCCGGGCTTGAAGTACCGCGCGAGCTGGCGCATCGCCTGGAAACCGCGAGTGAGCCGCGCGAGATGCACCGCATCGGCGTGGAACATGCACTCGACCAATGTCGCAAGGTGCTTGATGCTGGCGCCCCCGGCCTGCATTTCTTCACATTTAACGAGCATGAGGCTGTGCTGGACGTCCTTGAAGAACTCGACGTTCCGCGCTACTCGAACCGTTTCAAACTCCCCCTAAGCGATCTTCAATACCTCTAAACTCCCCTTTTATTTGACACCCTCCCACAGTAAGGAACTAGGATGACCCACACCCCATTCCCCGCAGCAACCATCGTCGGTTACCCCCCGCGTGGGCCGTTTCCGCGAGCTGAAGAAGGCACAGGAAGCGTTCTGGAAAGGCAAAATCACGCAGGATGAACTGCGCCAGGCGGCCGCAGATGTACAGCGCACCTACTATGACCGTGTGATCGAGCGCGGTCTTAGCGCAACCGATTCGTCTATCCCGGCGACTTTCTCGTACTACGATCAGGTGCTCGATGCCGTGCGTCTTTTCACCCTCGTGCCCAAGCGTCTTGCCGACGCCAAAGGATGCGCGCGGCCTGCTCGATCTGCCCGGGTACTTTGCTCTAGCGCGCGGCACCGAGACGCTGCCTCCGCTGGAGATGACGAAATGGTTCGATACGAACTACCACTACTTGGTGCCCGAGATCGGCCCGGATACCGAGATCAAGCTGAATCTTGAGGCTATCGACGAGCAGCTTGAAGTCGCCAAGGAGCACGGCGTGACGGTGCGCCCGCAGCTGGTCGGCCCGCTCACCCTGCTTCTCGGGGCAAAAGCCGAGCAGGATTCGCCCGAAGGGTTCACACCGCTGGATCGCCTGGACGATTTCGTGAAAGCCTACCAGCAGGTGCTCGCCGAACTGGCGGCACGCGGCGTGCAGTGGGTGCAGCTCGACGAACCCGGCCTGACCGTGGACCGCGACATTCCCAACGCCAAAATCGCCGAATTGGCGCGTAAAACTTACACCGCGTTGGCAGCCGAAACGAACCGCCCCGCAATCCTGGTGACAAGCCCCTACGGCAATCTGCGCGAGAACCTGCCCGCACTGTTAGACACCGGTATTGAGGCGCTGCATCTCGACCTGGTTTCCACGCTCTACGATGCCGAGGCGCTGACCGCCTTCAAAGACTCCGGCGTAACCCTGGTGGCAGGTGCCATTAACGGGCGCAATATTTGGCGCGCCGACCTGCGAACGCTCCTGCACGCACTCCAGAACATTAACGGCGGTGCGGTGGCGGTTGCGTCCTCAACCTCGCTGCAGCATGTGCCGCACGATCTTGACCTTGAAGACCCCGCCGATGTGCCCGTAGACGGTCTGGCTTTTGCCGACCAGAAAGTCGCCGAGATCGTGACTCTTGCCCGCGGTCTTGCCGACGGTGAGTCTGCGGTTGAGGCAGAGTTGAAGACCGCCGACGAAGCGCTAGCACGTTTCACAGCGGATCCGCGTAAGCATAATGCGGCAATCCGTGAGCGTGCCGCATCCGTGAAACCGCAGGATTTTGAGCGTCCCGAACTGAAGACCCGCCGGGATGCCCAGGCTGACCTGAATCTGCCGAAGCTGCCGACCACAACCATTGGTTCGTTCCCGCAGACCGGCGATATTCGCCGCCACCGTGCAGAGGCGCGTGCCGGTAAAATCACGCAGCAGCAGCTTGACGAGTTCCTGCGTGAAGAGATCGCCTCCGTTATTAAACTCCAGGAAGATTTGGGCCTGGATGTGCTCGTGCACGGCGAGGCCGAACGTAACGACATGGTGCAGTACTTCGCCGAAAACTTCGATGGTTTCGCCACGACGAAACACGGCTGGGTGCAGTCCTACGGTTCACGCTGCACCCGCCCATCGGTGCTGTTCGGCGATGTGAAACGCTCGGGTGAAGGGCTGCGCGGCGAGGCCGTAACCGTGCCCTGGATTTCCTACGCCCAGTCCCTCACCGATCGTCCCGTCAAGGCATGCTGACCGGCCCGGTGACTATTCTGGCCTGGTCATTCGTGCGTGATGACCAGCCGCGCGAGGAAACCGCGAACCAGGTGGCGTTGGCGCTCGCCGACGAAATCGCCGATTTGGAGGCGGCGGGCATCCGCATCATTCAGGTGGATGAACCGGCACTGCGTGAGCTTCTGCCGCTGCGCCGTGATGAGCAGCCTGCGTACCTGAAGTGGTCGGTGAATGCGTTCCGCCTGGCGACGAGCGCGGTCGAGGATAAAACTCAGGTTCACACCCACCTGTGCTACTCGGAATTCAACGAGATTATTGATTCGATTAATGCCCTGAATGCGGATGTGACCAGTATTGAGGCGGCGCGCTCGCATATGGAGCTGCTGGCGGATATTCCCGAAAGCTATGTTTCGGGGCTGGGACCGGGCGTGTGGGATATTCACTCGCCGCGTGTGCCTTCGCAAGCCGAGGTTGAGGAGCTGATCCGTGCCGCGATTGGGTACGGAACCATCTCTGACCTGTGGGTTAACCCGGATTGCGGTTTGAAGACCCGCGACTACGAGGAGACGAAGAAGACGCTGGAGAACGTAGTGTCCGCCGCGAAGAAGGTTCGGGCAAGCCTGTAGTCTCTGACGCTCCACCCCTATATAGTGCCTTAATTACAGGCTTAAACAATCACAATAATTCCGCGAGCAGGTGGTTTTTGGTTCGAGCAGGTAGGAAAATCCTACCTTGTCGGCAAAATCCTACCTGCTCGCGGTTATATAGAGGGTATGCGCATCCAACATAGGCATTTATGTTCCCTAAGACATAGTCCTATCTCACATAAATAAAAAATTTACTGTTGTGACAGCCTAAAATTGTTATTCACAGAATAATCATTCTGAACATATGTTCACTTCTAGTTTAAGTAACCTGTACATATGCTCTTAAAATTACTATTTCTATAGGTATCTATTCCTAAAATGCGAGCATGACTACTACAGATTCTCCAAAGAAGAAGGGTTCTGTACCCCGCTGGCTTGCTATCCCAACAGCAAAACCTCAACTGAGCACGGCAGAGGTCGCGGCGAAGTACCCCCGCCTACGTTTTCAGGTTTTTATGGGTATTTATCGGGTACGCAACGTTTTATCTGATTCGCAATAACGTTCCGCTTGTTACGCCGATTCTGACTCATGAGCTCGGTTTTAGTAATGCAGCTATTGGTGCGCTTTCCACTGCATTGCTTTTAGCCTATGGTTTCAGCAAATTCTTTACCGCTATGATTTCTGACCGCTCTAATGCGCGGTTATTCCTCCCCATAGGATTAGTACTTTCTGGTATTGCAAACGTTCTGCTCGCTATCGCCGGGTACATGGGATCCGGTGCGGCAGCTGCAGGATACGGGGCCGCAATCGCATCCACCATGGCCGCCATTATGGTCTTCAACGGTATCTTCCAGGGCATGGGGTGGCCGCCCTCAGGCCGCGTGCTCGTGAACTGGTTCTCAACGAGCGAGCGCGGGTCTAAGGTTTCTCTCTGGAATACCGCACATAACGTTGGTGGCGCGCTCTCGGGTCTTTTGGTTGCTTGGGGTTTCACGCTCTTCGGTAAAACTTGGCAGGTTGCTTTTTGGTTCCCCGCCGTGATTAGCTTTGTGCTTGCTTTTGTGGCGTGGCTGCTGATTCGCGATAATCCGGAGGCTGAGGGTCTGCCCACTATTGACGTGTACCGCAACGATCCCCACAAGGTTGAGTCCACGGACGAAGACCGTTCTGAATCAACATGGACGACTATTCGTAAGCATGTACTGACTAATTCGACCATGGTGTATCTGGCTCTTGCTAATGTCTTTGTGTACACGCCGCGCTACGGTGTGCTGGTGTGGGCTCCTAAATATTTGCACGATGTGCGCCACGCCTCCCTTGAGGGCGGTATCGCTGGGTTCTCAATCCTGGAGCTTGCCGGTATTGGCGGCACTATTCTCTGCGGTTTCGTCTCTGACTATGTCTTTAAGGGTCGTCGTTCACCCGCGGGTATTCTCTTCTTGATTGCTACCGTAGGCGCTATTTGCTGTATTGGCTGCCTTCAGCCGATGCTCCGCTCATTATCGCCTATATTGCGTTGGCGCTGATTGGCGGTCTGATTTATGGGCCGGTGATGCTGATCGGTTTGCAGGCTATTGACCTGTCGCCTTCACATGTCGCGGGTACCGCCGCAGGATTTACCGGTCTTTTCGGGTATGCTCTGGGCGCTACGTTGGCTTCTACCGGTATCGGCATCATTGTGGATCACTGGGGCTGGAGCACCGCCTTCATCTTCATGATCGTGTGCTCGGGACTGGCTATTGTGTTCCTCTGGCTTGTTAATGGGGCCGAGAAGCGCATGATGGCTGAGAGGGATAAGAAACTCGCTGCAGAAAACGCATAGGCGTAGTTTCAACTTCCGCGAGCAGGTGGTTTTTGGTACGAGCAGGTAGGAAAATCCTATCTTATCGGCAAAATCCTACCTGCTCGCGGTTACCTTTTAAGATTAAGAGCAGAGGGCGCCAGCGTTCACCGAATTACGCCCCTGAGAGAATATGCCGAAGAGGTGTTATCTTCAAGGTTCTCGCGCCATAAAGCCCCTAGAATGGGGTCATGAATAATGCAAAGAACTCTGGAATTACGACCGAATGGGTCGATAATGCGGTTAAACCGGGCGATGATTTCTTCCGCCATGTGAACGGCCGCTGGCTCGATACCTATGAAATTCCCGCCGACCGTTCCAAAGACGGCGGGCTGTACACTCTGCGCGATGATGCCGAAAAGCATGTGCGTGAGATTGTTGAGCGTATCGCCAAGGAACAACCTGAATCCCGCATCGGCGCGCTCTACAACTCTTTTATGGATACCGAAAAGATCGAGTCCGACGGGTTGGAACCGCTCATGCGCGAGGTCGCCCCGATTCTCAACGCCGCCACGAGCGAGCAGCTCGCCGTCACTCTAGCGCTCCTCTCACGGGCTGGGCTGGCGCAGCTGCTCGGATGGTACACCAGTATCGATCAGAAAGACCCCGAACATTACGTCTTTTACATCACCCAGGCCGGGTTGGGCCTGCCCGACGAGGCTTACTATCGCGAAGAGAAGTACGAACAGGTATGCGCCGCGTATATTGAACATATCGCCACCATGTTCGAGCTGACCGGCCTTGCCGAGAGCTTCAACCTAACCCCTATGGAGGCGGCACAGCTTATTTTCTCGCACGAGACCGAGATCGCCGCGCATCACTGGGATGTCGTGAAAAACCGTGATGCAGAGGCGAAATACAACCCCGTCAAAGCCACCGAACTTGACGAGAAATTCCCCGGTTTCCCGCTCCAGCAGTGGCTTCTTGCGCTGGGGGCAGACCCCAAAGAGCTGGGCACGGTCATTGTTTCTCAGCCTTCTTTCCTGGAGGGCGTGGCGAACATGTGGCAGTCCACCCCGCTGATGACCTGGAAACTCTGGGCCCTGTGGTGCGCTATTCGTTCCCGAGCACCCTACCTGCCGGATGCGTTCGTACAGGAAAACTTCAATTTCTACGGTCGTACCCTCTCGGGCACCGAAGAGCTGCGCGAACGCTGGAAACGCGGCGTTGCGGCGGTGGAGAACGCACTCGATCAGGAACTCGGCAAGGAGTACGTGGCGGTGCATTTCCCGCCGGAGCATAAGGAGAAATGCTCAAGCTGGTCAATAACCTGCTGGAAGCATACCGCCGCTCCATCACGAACCTGGATTGGATGACCGAAGCCACCCGCGAGAAGGCGCTGGAGAAGCTTTCGAAGTTTGTCACGAAGATCGGCTACCCGGATGAGTGGCGCGACTACTCGAAACTGACTCTGGTGCCCGGTGATCTGTTCGAGAACCTGCGCCGCACCGCCGCCTTTAACAGCGATTTCATGATCGATCGCGCTGGCGATCCGGTTGATAAGAACGAATGGCTGATGTCTCCGCAGACTGTGAACGCCTATTATATGCCGCCCGCTAACGAGATTGTGTTCCCTGCGGCTATTCTGCGCCCACCCTTCTTCGATCCCGAGGCCGACGATGCAGCGAACTACGGCGGTATCGGCATGGTGATCGGCCACGAAATAGGTCATGGGTTTGACGATAAAGGTGCGCTTTATGACGGCGACGGCGCGCTGAATAACTGGTGGACTGAGGAGGATTTCGCCGAGTTTACCAAGCGCACGAGCGCACTGGTTCAGCAGTATAACGCCTACACCCCGGCGAACCTTGACCCGCAAAAGTTCCGGGTGAACGGCGAACTAACTCTGGGCGAGAATATCGGCGACCTTTCGGGCCTGTCGATTGCGTTGAGGGCCTATGAGATTGCGCTTGCCGAGCAGGGCATCACATCGCTGGAGGATGCGCCGGTTATTGATGGCATGACGGCCGCGCAGCGCCTCTTCTGGTCTACCGCGCAGGGATGGCGCACTAAGTCACGCCCGCAGCATGCGGAAATGATGATTTCGGTGGATCCGCACTCCCCCGACGAGTTCCGGGTGAACGGCGTGGTGCGCAATATCGACGAGTTTTATGATGCGTTCGATGTTCCTGAGGGCAGCAAACTGTACCTGGCGCCTGAGGATCGCGTGCGTATCTGGTAACCGCCTGCCAGCTCCCAATAGCGCGAGCAGATAATATTTCGGCGAGCAGATAGCAATCCGTTATCTGCTCGCCGAAATATTATCTGCTCGCGCGGGTTAAAGGATGCCGTATTGCCCAAAGCACCGCAGCTGTGAGGGCTAAGGATGCGGCACATACGAACGCATATGTTCCGGTATCTACCCGCGCACTTAGATGTGAGAAGAGTAAATTTCCCAGCGATGTAAAAAGCGCTGCCGCTAAACTAAAGACAGACATTACTTTTCCAATATGCCCAGCATCGCTCTTCTTCTGCAAATCCGAGAAAAGACCAATAGTGTAGATAACAATAATTCCACTCACTATACTTTGTGCAGTAATAACGCTGACAATTCCGGGTATAAGTGCCAATATATACGCGCCACTGATAACCAGCAGTAATATTTGTGGATGCGCCCATCGCCTCAGCGCAGGTATGCGGTTGAGGATAAAAGATGCAGCCACGGCTCCCATAGTTCCCATAAACATACCAAGACCGTAAACCTCTTGCCCTAACCCCAAGTAAGCAATTCGCCCTAGAAGCAGGAAAAGGGTTGAGGCACCCCACATATTGAGGAGGGCGGCGAAGAAAAGTTCACGTCTAAAATATGCATTAGAAGCTATATATACTAGTCCAAAACTTAAATCACGAAGTATATGCGTCTTTTGGAATACTTCGGAGCCCTCCGAGCGTCGGGTAGCGACAGACCCAGCGGGCACCATAAAAGTGAGCACCAAAGACAGAATAAATGACGCCAGATTGACAATGATTGAAAGCTCTAGGGCATTCGCAAAATTCTGCATGAGAATCATGGTTCCCACGAGGGGGCTCACAGCACGTGATAGCTCTCCCACCATCGAATAGGTGCTATTGTATTTTTCAAATTCTCGATGTCCAAGAATCTCAGGAATAATAGCGCGGCTTGTGGGGCTGTACGCAGTCGCGGCTAAAGACATGAGAGCCGAAAGGATAATCAGTATATAAACGATAAATTCTCCGTGTGCTGACGATAAAAGAATAAGAGCGCACAGGCAGCAGAGGCTATTAAAAATATCGTAGAAAATCAGCAGGGATTTTTTCTTGAACCTGTCAATAACAACAAATCCAAGAATGCTGGCGAGGAATATGCCCGCACCGCTACACGCATTCATCACCCCAACCATCTGCTGACCAGCGTTCTGGCTGATATACCAGGTCACCACAATGGTGTAGGCGACGGTGCCTATGCGTGAAAGCGCCGTCGCCGGGATGAGATAGTACGCTCTGCTGTACCTCGCCACGTTCCGCAAAACCTCTCAGAGCAGAAGACTAGATGCTCGATCCACTACTGCTGCTAGAACCTGAACCTACCTGGCTGCGGAAGGCTGCGGCGAACCCGCCAATAACCCAGTGCCCGTTTTCATACTTCCCTGTTATATCCACGTCGAGCGTGGTGCTGCGGGAGCTTGAGGGGACATCAGCATCCCTTCCTGAGGTGGCGATAAAGCTGCCCAACCCTATGGTGAATCGGGAAGGCCAAGTGTATTCTCCGCCGGATTCCTTGGGCTTCGGCGTGGTGAGGTTGGCCGTCACCTTAGGTTCTTCAAACCAGATCGTTGAAAACTGGTACGAGGACGACTTAACGGAGCTTTTATCTGTATCATTCAGCGCGGTCTGCTCGATCAGGCTGTCGTCACCGCTCTCCATCATGTACTGGGTCGCCGCAGTATAGAACGCGATGCTGGAATACAGCCCTGCCACCGAGTTTTCGTCGGCGTTCTTAGGTTTGATGGGTTTGGGCACGTTCTTCGCGCGTTCGGTGCGGGTCGCCTTACGATACTCCCCCGCCGAGGTATCGTATTCGTCGATCTTCGCTTCGCCGCTAAAATCGCTGCGGTAGCTTGCCGTAGCATTCGTCGGGAGCGGCTTCACGCTGCCGACGTTGGATGCGCATCCAACAAAAGCGAGCGCGGAACCTGCGCCCAGCACGCCTAGGGCGGTTCTGCGGGATACAAACGACTGTGTCATGAGAAAGACCTTTCATCGATGGCGACTATTGTTCTAACACTATTATCCCGGATACTCCCGGCCAGCACTATCCCTGGAATTAGGCACTCAGATTGCCCGCCGAGCCAAAGCTAGAAGACAAATCGGTATTAGTGGGAATATCGATCAGCAGCCAGCGCCCGTTGTTATATCGTGCCTTAAACTCTCCGTCGTGAACGTCTTTCTTTGCCTCGCTGGGAATATCTACCGCAGTGCCCTCATACACTACAAAATTACCTGTTGAGAATGTGGTCGTTGCCGCCCATGTGTAGACGTCGCCGTTCTGAGTGGGAGTCGGGTCTTTGAGCGCAAACGTCATTTTAGGGTCTTCAAACCACATATTTTCAAGCTCCTTTACGCTGCTTTCCTCAAAGGCTTCGGCTCCGTTTATTCCTCCCACAAAGGTAATTTCTTTGAAGGGGGAGAAATCGTTGGTCATAATTCCGTAGGTGAAGGCTGCCCCAAGAAATCCAAACAGGGAGTAGAGCCCGGCAGAACTTTCTCGGTCATCATGGCGGTTTTCACCGGTTTTGGCACGTTCTTCGCACGTTGGGTACGAGTTGCGCGCACGTATTCTCCTGCGGAGGTGTCGTAGCTGTTGAACGTGACCTCACCCGAATAGTCGGCACGGTAACTCGTGGATGCGTCCGCCGAGAGCGGCTGCACGCGGGCGGCGCATCCGACGAAGGCGAGCGCGGAACCGGCACCTAGCACGCCGAAGGCGGCTCTGCGGGATATGAACGAGGAAGTCATGGGCGGGTACCTTTCTCATGGAAGCGGAAAATACGGTGTCGTTACCGGTATTTTCGTTCGGGGAGTGATGTTACCGTGACGGGCGCATCCTCTATTATCCCGGAGTAGAGCCGCAGTACAGGTAATTATGACACTCCTGCCACAAACAAGCCCCGCAGACATAGATTAAGCCCGCAGAAACGCACGTGTTTCTGCGGGCTTGTCCCATATTTACGTCCGATGCGGTTCAGCCTGAAAGAGGTTTAGAACCCGAATCCTCCGCCGCTGCCGGAACCGGTGGATGCGCCACCGCTGGCACCAGAAGACGCGGAAGTCTTGGGCTTCAGGTCAATTTCCCAGGTACCATCTTTATAGGTACCCGTAAAGGTATATGGCATTTCCTGATGCCGCGATTTCTCAGGGATATCTATCGCCTGACCATCTCGAACCATAAAGCTGCCCAGATTTATCGATAACTTTCCTTCCCAGGTATAGTTGTCGCCCTCAATCTTGGGCTGCGGAGTATCGAGAGAAGCTTTGACAGTGAAGTCCTCAGACCAAGACTTATCTGGTGCCCCAGAAGATTTCATCTGTTCTTCAAGCGTTGAGACTTGTTCTTTGTTTTTAATATTGCTCTCCTTAAGAGCGCTGCCATCTGCAGTCATAGAGATATACTGCATACCAGCAATAAGAAAGGCAATATTCTGGTAGAAGCCCTCCACCGATTTATCATTCAGGTTATCGGGTTTAATAGGTTTCGGAACGTTTTTTGCGGGATGCTCACGGGTTGCGGGCTCATAGTTCCCGGCGGAAGTATCAAACTTCTCAAGCTTGACCTCGCCGCTGTAGTCGTCACGTTTCGACGAATCAGAACCGCCGCCATTAGAATTACTGGTCGAGCACGCGGCAAGAGCAGCCGCCGCAGAACCGGCGCCGATCACCCCAAGAGCGGAACGGCGAGAAATAACGTACTGATCAGACATAATATTTCCTTTCTGCTCAGACCTTCTGATTTATGATGTTAGAGTCCGAATCCGCCCAGACCGGAACCAGTGGACGACCCGCTGCCAGCGCCAGGGGACGCGGATTTACTTGTCTCAATGCTGATTTTCCACTTACCATCCTGATAGGTACCAGTAAATATCGCCGCCTCTTCACTGATACGCTGATCTTGGGGAACATCATGCGCCTGGCGACTATATACATAAAAATTTCCGCGGTCTACAATTATTTTGCCATTCCAGTTGTATTTATCGCCCTCGATCGTCGGTTGAGGGGTATCCAAAGAGATTTTGAACTTGACATCGGTCCAGTTTTTCTCAGTGTAATCCTCTTTTATATATGTTTTTATACTCTGCGCGAGAGAGTCCTTATAATCGAAGTTGGTTTCTAATAACGGATCGACGTTCCATGTTCCCCCCAGGTACTGGATTGCAGCCATAATGAACCCAATGTTGGCGTAGAAGCCCTCCACCGATTTCTCATTCAAGTTATCCGGCTTAATCGGTTTCGGAACATTCTTCGCCGGATGCTCACGGGTTGCAGGCTCATAATTCCCGGCCGAAGTATCAAACTTGTCATACTTCACCTCGCCGCTGTAATCGTCACGTTTCGACGAATCAGAACCGCCACCGCCATTAGAATTGCTGGTTGAGCATGCGGCAAGAGCAGCCGCCGCAGAACCGGCGCCGATCACCCCAAGAGCGGAACGGCGGGTCAGATAATGTGCTGGGATATTCATAGTATTCCTTTCGGAGCCTTGCTTATGCCCGGATAACAATAGGGTATCCATGTTTAGGGCAGAGAGCATGAACGCTTCTTGTGGTTGGTTTACCTCTAACTATCCTGCCATGCGCCATGATTTATGCTTGGGATTGCCGCAGTATTTTTGTATATTCTCAGGTTTAGATCTCCCAGCTGATTATTTGCTGGTACGCACATTCGTAATCGTGAAAACCCTTAGCGCCTTTATTTCTTTGCTTCCGGTGTAGGTACGGGTGTGGGGGTTAGGTCTTCTACGCGCATCCTAAAATGTGAGAAAAGATCAGTTCTTTCGGGCGCTCCCACAATCTTTTCAGGAACGCTCACCTTACACCACCAGCGGCCGTCACGATGCACCGCGGTGAAGGTGGTCTGGGCAACTTCGTACCGTTTCGCGAGAGAAAGATTCACGGTCTCTTTCTCGCCCACCTGAAAGGTTCCGTAATCGAGGGTGGTCTTTCCTTCCCAGGTGTAGGTATCGCCCTTAATAGTCGGTTCGGAGGTTTTGAGGGTTACTGTTGCTGCGGGATTATCGAACCAGACGCGCCCTTCACGCATTAAAGAGAACGCTTTTTCGTCTTTTTCGCCACGCATGACACTATGTCCCGGCTCCGCGGCGGCGCTTTCGTCATAAAGTCGGGTGTTGCCGGTGGTGTTCATATATTGGAGGGCGGCGGAAATATAGGCGATCGTATTGTAAAGCCCCTGCACAGATTTATCGTTCATATGCTCGGGTCTGATGGGCACAGGCACGTTCTGAGCCGGGTGATCACGAGTCGCGGGTTTAAAGGCTCCCGCAGACTCATCATATGTATCGAATTTAACCTCACCCACAAAGTCGGTGCGGGTTTCATCAGAGTTTGTGGCAGATCCTTGGTTTCTTGATAAGCAGGAGGCAATAAATCCCGCTGAGCCTATGCCCAACAGCGCGAGTGCGGAACGGCGGGGAAAACGACGGGAGGTGTGGGAGGGCATCGAAATGGTGTCCTTTCAGCGCCTTTTACCCGTGCATCAAGGCGCAAACTGTGGTTGGGTGTATTCCCATTGTGTACATGATGTAGAAATTCATGCGAGATTTAATCGTTCCCTGAGCAAAGATTCAGCTAAGAGCGCGGAAAACCCGCAAGAACACCGTGTTTCCTGCGGGTTTTCTTTAAGTAGGAACCTACACTCGGTTCTCCTAGACGAGCTTGTGCGGTATTGCTACTGTGCCCCGCCGCTGCCGGATGCGCCTTCCTGCGGAGCCTGCTGCTGCGGGGTTTGCTGCTGGTTCTGTCCCTGCTGCTGATTCTGGGAGCCACCCTGAGCGTCTGAAGAACCTCCGCTGTTTTGTTGAGGATAGGACAACCACCAGGTACCGTCTTTATAAATTCCTTTGAAGACCGCAGGCGCTTCTTCTGTCCGCTGCTCTTCGGGGATATCCATTGCCTGACCACCGATCACGACGAAGGAGCCGTTGGTAGCCTTCATCTTTCCGTTCCAGGTATAGGTGTCACCATCGGTTTTGGGTTGCGGGGAATCCAGAATAGCAGTCAGCTTATGGTCCTCAGCCCAGGTTTTTTGCTTTTTCCGTTCTTCAACAGCTTGCTGAACCTGATCGGCAGGGAGCTTATTCCCCTGAGGATCGAGAGCAACTTCCATAAATGGGGCAGGATCATTGGCGTTATTAAAGTACTGCCATGCCGCAACCATGTACCCGATAGCCGCATAAAAACCAGCCACGGATTTCTCACCCATCTGCTCTGGTTTGAGGGGCTTGGGAAAGTTCTTCGGGGGCTGTTCCTTGGTGCCGGGCTCGTACTTACCTGCAGAGGTGTCGTAATTGTCGAATTTCACCTCGCCGCTGTAGTCCTTTTGGTCTTGGCCACCGGATGCGGAGGAGCCTGACCCGCCGGCATTATTTGCCCCGGAACAGGCAGCAAGAGCCACCGCCGCAGAACCGGCGCCAAGGAGCCCAAGCGCGGAACGGCGAGAGATATTCAATGAAGACATGCTAGTCCTTTCGGAACCCAAGCCCTGACACTCGGGTGGTATCGATCATCGGAGGTACAGCAACAGCATATGCATATACCCGCTATCCATCACGATAACGAGAAATGAATACTCTCGCCGTAAAATTTCGCTAGATGCCAAACAGCGAACCGGAGCTCGATGAGCTTCCGGATGTTGAGTGGGCTCTGGGTCTGTCATACGCCACTGACCGTCCTTATAGGTTCCCTTGAACGTAACGTCTTGACTCTGTTCCTTGTTCAGTTCCCGGCCCATGCCCCCACGACCACCCATACCGCCGATTTTTATGGTAACGCTTCCATCCCAGGTATAGGTGTCGCCGTCCATCTTCGGCTGCGGGGTCTTGAGGCTACTGGTAATTTTCATGTCATAAAACCACACGACTCCCCCGGTGCCCATCTGCTTAAGCTGCTCAAATTGCGGCGCAGGCACCTTCTGTCCGGTGTTGTCTACCATAACCTCCATCAGGGGTTCGAGGTCAAAAGACTCGAAGAAGTACTGGAAGGATGCAAAAAGGTAGCCGATAGACGAGTAAAAACCTGCCGCTGACTTTTCGTTAGCGTTATCCGGCTTCTTCGGCTTCGGCACATTTTCGGCGGGGTGATCCTTGGTTGCGGGCTTGTATTCTCCCGCAGAAGTGTCAAAGTTATCGAACTTGATCTCGCCGCTAAAGTCGGTGCGCTCGCTTTGAGAGCTGACACCGTTAACGCCTCCAGAGCACGCAGCAAGCGCCACGGTCGCAGAGGCAGCACCCGCCAAACCAAACGCGGTGCGACGTGAGAGACGATACGCATGTGTGTTCATGATATGTGTTTCCTTTCAGCGCTCAGGCTCATGCTGAAACCTGGGCGCATATGCAGATGCAACTAGCAGGTCTTAAATAAATTTAGAAACCGAAAAGTGACCCGGAGCTCGATGAGCTTCCGGATGTTGAAGTGGCCTCTGGGTCTGTCATACGCCACTGACCGTCCTTATAGGTTCCCTTGATAGTTATATCGCTTGTTTGATCTTTACCCGCCTGCTGTGCAGCATCAACACTGCTCCCGATCCCATCATATTTAATGGTGCCTTTTGCATCCCATGTGTACGTATCACCATCGACTTTAGGCTGAGGAGTCTTCAAGGAGATCACGACTTTAGGATTAACGACCCATGCGAGGTTGGAGGATTTCATCTGTTTAAACTGGTCATAATTTCCTTGTGAATCCCCCAGAACTTCAATTAGTGGTTCGGGCTCTAGGTCCTCCAACAGGTACTGCATTGCAGCCGCGAGATAGCCGATCGCCGCATAGAACCCTGCCGCAGATTTTTCATTCATCTGAGAAGGTTTAACGGGTTTAGGCACATTTTGGGCAGGTTTGTCTTTGGTTGCTGGTTCATAATTCCCAGAGCGTTCGAAGCTGTCAAACTTCACTTCTCCGCTGTAATCTTTTCCATCTCCATTAGAGCACGCAGCAAGCGCCACGGTCGCAGAGGCTGCACCCGCCAAACCAAACGCGGTGCGACGTGAGACATGTAGAGCGGACATTCTTTTTCCTTTCATGGTGCGGACTTCTTAGCCCGAATATCTGTGTGGTGTTTCTAGAGTGAAAATTCTTGAGACGATCCAGATCCTGACGAACCCGAGGAGCTGCCGTAGATAGCCCACCAGCGCCCTTCCGTATAGGTTCCGCGGTAGAGGGTATCTGATGTCTCTGTCTCAGACTCTCGGCTTACTCCACTCGGCCCGTAAAAGGTACCCAGCGAAAACGATATTGTTCCCTCCCAGGTGGCACTCGTACCGTTCATCGTCGGTTCCGGACTCTTGAGAATCGCCTTAAATTTGGGGCCGCCAAACCATGATTTACTGCTCGTGGTTTGTTGTTTCAGCTGGTTAAATTTAGATTCCAGGACATCTTTGTATTCTGGTGGAAACGCATCCGCCACAAGGCTAAAGTCCAGTGTTTCCATGGCGTACTGCATGGCTGCCGTCGTATAGCCAATCGCCGCATAAAATCCTGCCGCCGACTTATCGTTTATATCTGAGGGTTTCGTCGGTTTAGGCACATTCTTTGACGGGTGATCTTTCGTGGCAGGCTCATAGGCGCCCGCAGAGGTATCGAAACTCGTGAAGCGAACCTCGCCTGCATAATTGCTGGAACTAGATGAAGAACTTGAACTGGAACTAGATGGAGAGCTGGAACTAGAGCTGGATGCGGTTGCCCCCGCACTCTGCTGCTCGGATGCGATTCCTCTCACCTTCGGGACGCAGGCGCTCAGCACCATCGCCGAGCCCACCGCACCGGCTGCCGCAAGAGCGGTTCGGCGCGAAAAATCATAGGATCTTTCTGACATATTTCATTCCTTTCGGCGTCTTAATCGTCAACGATTAAAAACCCTGTGATGTGGCTGGGTACCTTACTATTGTGCCGTTAACCCGTGCGAACATGCGTTATATGACGTCATCATAAGCTGTTATATTTTTCTCATCGACCCTGCACACACCCAAGAACCAGCACCGAGCGCATCCCTTCCAAGCACGGTACAACGCTATGGTGTAGCTGTAGAGCTCTGTGAGGCTACGGTCTTTGACCGAGTTTCAATGCTCCAGCGCCCGTTGGTATATGTTCCTTTGAAAACCATGTCTTCGCTATTACTTTTTTGCCGTTCCGTTAGGTCGTTTACCTGCCCACGATCGACACGGTAGTTCCCAAACTCCATAGAAAACTTCCCTTCCCACGTATATGTATCGCCTTCCATCGCGGGCTGCGCGGTATTCAGAGAGATAGTGACGCGCGGGTTCTCATACCAGTTTTGCCCCTCCCTCATGCGTGCCAGTATTTGCTCATTTGAGGAATTATGAACATAGTGTTTCTCATCCTCGGTGAGCGCACTGTCATCGTAAGGACCGGTGTCACCGGTGGCGAACATATACTGCATAGCGGCGGCGATATAGGCTAGGCTCGCGTAAAACCCGGCAACGGACTTTTCATCTGCATTCTCAGGTTTGATAGGTTTGGGGACGTTCTTGGGAGGGGTGTCTCGTGTGGCGGCTTCAAAACTACCAGCGGAATTATCGTACTTATCGAGTTTGACTTCTCCGGCATAGTCACTGCGTTCATTCGAGCATGAAGCAACCGTAAAAAAGCACCGCACCAGCACCCGCAGCACCCAGCGCGGAACGACGTGTTAGCGCATATTCCACCGTGATTCCCCTTTCGCGCGGCATCAAAATGCGGGAAGTCCCTTCATTATCCACCTTAAGTAGAGGTTTATAGCAGATTTCAGCGGTATGCGCTCTGTGAGATTTCGCTCGATACGCTTTCTCTATAGAGTTGCTGGTTCACACGTACGCATTCTTGTATACTCATAAGTCCTGTGCAGTTCTAGGTAAACCCGCAATTTCCCTCTATGCGATATCGCCTTGTGCGGGGCGCGCACATAGAATGTCGCTAAGTACTATAGATGGGAGCATAGCGCTTTCCGCAATATGCGCGGGGAAGCCGCATTCGCTGGCTTGATGTCAAGAATAGATGGTTCCTGACATGGTTCATCACAAAGGAGAGCCTTCTGCCCTCATGGCTTTACTAAAATTCTTCAAATACGATCTCTTGATTACCCTGGTGGCACTTGCCGCAGCCGCTGTTTATGGTGGTGTATCAGGTTTGGTCTCCGCCGTTATTCTGATTGTCCTTGAGATCGTGTTCTCATTCGATAACGCGGGTGTGAACGCAAAATATCTGAATAAAATGTCGCACGCATGGCGCAATATCTTCTTGACAGTCGGCGTGCTGGTCGCTGTTTTTGGTATGCGACTTATCTTCCCGTTCCTGATCGTGTGCCTTGCGGGTCATGTAAGCCCGATCGAAGCCTGGAACCTTGCGATGGAACGCGGCGACCCGCATACGCCCGGAACCTACGGGTTTATTCTGGAATCCGCGCACCACACTATTGCTTCCTTCGGCGGCATGTTCTTATTGATGCTCTTTCTGTCCTTCCTGTTCGAGGCGGGTAAAGAGGTTCACTGGCTCTCCGTGATCGAAAAAAACCGCTCGCTAAAGCCGGGCACTTCGATTCCATGCCGGTCTTGGTTTCCGGGGTTCTCTTAGTGACGGCTTCTCAGCTTTTTGGCGCTGAGCATCATGAACAGTACAGCATTCTTATCTCTGGTCTTCTAGGTATGCTCACATTCCTGGCGACCAACGGTCTTGCAACATTTATGGAGGCTCGCAATGAAGAACGAGAAGAGTCGCTAGCAGAAGTCACCATGCTGACCGGCAAGGCCGCGTTCTCGATGTTCCTCTTCCTTGAGGTGCTGGATGCTTCCTTCAGTTTCGACGGTGTTCTCGGCGCATTTGCGGTAACCTCAGACCCGATTATTATTGCGCTCGGCTTGGGTGTGGGCGCGCTCTTCGTGCGGTCGATGACCATTTACCTGGTCGAAAAGGGGACCCTCCAAGAGCTGCGCTACCTGGACCACGGTGCACACTGGGCTATCGGTGTTCTCGCGCTCATGCTCCTAGCAACCCTCAAGTGGGATATCCCCGATTTCGTGATTGGCCTTTCCGGTATCGTGTTAATCGCCGGTTCAATTATTTCCTCCCGACGAGCAAATCGGTCGGATAAGTCTCTGCCCAAAGCCTCCAATCTTCACAATGCACCTGTAGAACAGGCAATGAATACTGAGGGTAAAAAGTAGGCTTTATAAATCTTGCTTATACACAAAGGTCCCGCATGCATCAATACGATGCGTGCGGGACCAGCTATATGCTCTGAAAAGCACAATTATCCATTCAATTACTGGCACCTAGAATGATTTGATCTGCCAGGCACCATCAGAATACTTACCCTGAAAATACACCGAAGTTTCTGTCTTACGTTGTTTTTCATCGGTGTAGTCCTCGCTAGTTCCGTCAGGGAAGGCACGAAACTCTCCTAAATCGATGACCATCATACCGCCCCAATTGTAGCCGCCACCGCTTGCTTTTGAGGGACGGGGAGAGCGCATGGCAAACGTTACTTGAGGGTTACCAAACCAAATCTCACCATCTTTGATCCTATCGAAAGAGGATTGATCATTTTTTAAGAAACCATCCTTTTCGCTTTGTGCCAATGCAGACTTATTGATCATTTCGTCGCTTCCCGTCTCAAAAAGGTACTGCAATGCACCTGCCATAAAGACTAGATTAGCGTAGAAGCCATCTGCTGAGTTCTCTTTAGCTTTATCATCTAAAACAGGTTTAGGGATATTCTTTGCTGGATGTTCACGCGTTGCGGGTTCATACGCGCCAGCCGACGTATCGTACTTATCGTTTGATAGTAGTACCGTAGTCTTTTATGCTCTCCGAGGGTGATGCCGATGCAGAGGATGAGGACGATGAGCTTGACGCGGACGATGAAGAGCTTGAAGAGCCGCTAGCGGCGGCATCGACGGGTTTTACGGAGGCGGCGCATCCGGCAAGAGCAATGACAGAGCCAGCGCCAACGACGCCTAGTGCGGCACGGCGGGTTACATCATGAGGTGACATGGTGTTGTTCCTTTCGGGGCTTCCGTAACGCTGCAGGGCAGGCGACTGCGGGAAGCACGGGTGGCGAGCGCATGAACCCGCCATGGGTGTTTCTCTCTACTCTAGTGTATCGGGACTGCGAGAGCCCGTATATCTGCCGTTCTAGGGTCTTAGAATTTAGAATACGGTATGTTTCCGCATGATGCGCCAAAGAATTTCACCGGTTACTTTCCGACTATTTGTGAATCGGTCAAGTTCCGGGAGCGGTGGTTGAGATTACAAAAGCCCCGCAAGATTTCTACGATCTTGCGGGGTTTCAAAGTTAGCCGTTTGACTTAGCTTTCGGGCTAACGGTTTCGGTATTACCAGTTTGAGCGGTTGTAATGCTCCACTTGTTATCAGAGTAAGTACCGGTGAATGTCCCTGGAGCCTTAGCATATCCTTCCTCTGGCGAAATATCGTTTGCTCCCTCAGGGGTAGCCGTAAATTCGCCTATGTTTATGCTCAGCTGAATAGACCACTTATAACGATCCCCGTTAATTTCTGGCTGTGCGGTGAGAGTCTCGATCGTAGCTGTAGGATTACCCAGCCACATCTCCCCATTTTTAACCTTCGGAAGAACCTGAGACCAGGTGGGGTCTTGATATATAATCTGGACTTCATCTTCCTTATAAGCTCCCTTACGGAAAGGCCCGTCGTCACCCGTAACGAACAAATACTGCATGCATGCAGCGTAGTAACCAATATGCGTGTAGAAAGCCTCGACGGACTTTTCGTTAGCGTTCTCCGGCAGCTTCGGAACAGGAACGTTCTTTGCAGGCTCGGTGCGAGTTGCGGGCACATACTCCCCTGCCGAGGTATCGAAGCTATCGAACTTGACCTCGCCCTTGTAATCCTTAGCGGGTTCCGACTTACTGGAGCTTGACGAGCCGCCGCTGGAGTTTGAGTTTGACGAAGAACATGCTGCGAGCGCGGCTGCAGTGCCAGCGCCCAACACACCCAGCGTTGCGTTACGGCGAGTCACGATCAACGATGACATAATATTCTTTTTTTCCTTTCATATGTGCCTCATTCAGAGCGAATAAGGCATAAATCTAGTGAGGCTAAGAAACCCCAACCTCTCTAAAACAACAATGTTTTAGATGGAGAATCCGCCGCTTCCGGCGGCACCCCCGCTGCTGCGAATAGTCCACGAACTGCCCGAATAGAGGGCCTCGAAGGTAATATCCGTATCAACGTGTTGTTTGCTGGACTCCACATCTTTACTCATGGAGTTCACGACGACGAAGGAACCCATATTCATCTTCATCGTGCCGCCCCACGAGTAAGAGCTGCCGCTGCTGCTCGGGGTGGGGGTGTTCAGCGAGAACACAACGGTCGGGTTGTCCATCCAGGCATTCCCCTCTTTGATCATCTTGAACATCTCTGAAGCAGTAGTGTTACTGGACAGACTCGACTTTTCGGATGACACCAGAGCGCATTTCTCGAAAGGCTCCATATCGCCAGTCTGGAAGAGGTACTGCATAGAAGCCGCGATATAGGCGATGTTCTCGTAAAGTCCGTCTATGGTTTTCTCTTTAGCTTTATCAGAGAGCAGGGGTTTGGGAACGTTCTTCGGCTTCTCGGTACGGGTTGCGGGCTGGTGTTCACCCGCAGAGGTGTCGTACTTTTCGAGTTTACATCGCCCGTGTTTTTCGAGTTGCCGGGCAGAGCAGATGCACTCGATGATGAGCTGGAGGATGAAGCGCTTGACGACGATGAGCTCGCGGAGGACGAGCTCCCCTGCCCGAGGTCCGCGGGTTTGACGGCGGGGGCGCATCCGACAACGACAGCGGCAGATCCTACGCCCAGCACGCCCAAGGCGGCGCGGCGGGAGATATGGTGGGGTAAACGGGTTGGCATGTTTGCCCTTTCATCGGTGCTCTCAAGGGATGCGGTTACGAGCGAGGTTCCGGGTCTTAGCACTCTTTTTGCCCAAAACTGCGCAGTTCAGGGGCGGAAGATAAGCCTCAACTTCCCAGTTTGTTGCTCCATACCAGAGACATTAGGTCGATTGTATCTTAGAGCTTTGTTGAACCCCGGGCTCCTGGACACGTCTTCATCATTTCGTTATCTATTTGCTCTCTATGTGGACTTCCTAGAGAGGCGGTGCGGCACGGCATAAAATCGCTCATGAGTACCATTCCGTATTAGCGGTTGAATATATCACCGGACTGTAGAAAAGTCTCTATGCGAGCTTTACGATTAAATGAACATTGATAGTGAGCTAGTACACGGGAGGTTCCCATGAAGGCTGTAGTTGTCCCTGACGTTGTTGATGGCTCGATAAATGTCACCGATGTTCCCGTGCCCGAGGTGGGGCACGGTCAGGCGCTCGTGAAGCTAGAGTACTCCGGCGTCTGCCACACCGACTGCACGTTGCGGCGGGCGATTTCGGTGAGGTTCCGGGGCGCATCCTGGGGCATGAGGGTATTGGTATTGTCACCGAAGTTGGTGAAGGCGTTGAATCGCTCAAGCCCGGTGACCGTGTCTCTATTGCATGGTTCTTCCAGGGATGCGGGCACTGCGAATACTGCACCTCCGGCAAGGAGACCCTGTGCCGTACCGTCAAGAATGCGGGCTACACTGTGGACGGTGCCATGAGCGAGTATGCCCTTGTCACGGCGGACTATGCTGTGAAGGTTCCCGAAGGTTTGGATGCGGCGCAGGCAAGCTCGATTACCTGTGCGGGCGTGACCACCTATAAGGCGATCAAGGAATCGCAGATACGCCCCGGTCAGTGGCTGGTCGCCTACGGTGCTGGCGGACTGGGCAACCTGGCGGTGCAGTACGCCAAGAAGGTTTTCGGTGCCAAGGTTATCGCCGTCGATATTAATGATGACAAGCTTCAGCTCGCCGCCGAAACCGGTGCCGACGTCACGATTAACGGTCGTGAAGTTGAGGATGTACCGGCGAAGGTTCGTGAGGTGACCGACGGCGGGGCGCAAGCTGCCGTGGTGACCGCAGTATCGAGGGTCGCTTTTAACCAGGCGGTTGAGAGCGTGCGTGCCGGGGGTAGCGTGGTGGCTGTGGGTCTTCCGCCCGAGAAGATGGAACTGTCTATCACAAAGATCGTTCTTGACGGTATTCGCGTGCTCGGCTCGTTGGTTGGCACCCGTCAGGATCTTGCCGAAGCGTTCCAGTTCGGCGCAGACGGGCTAGTAGTTCCCGTAGTGCAGCTGCGCAAGGTTGATGAGGCCCCGCAGATCTTCGAGGAGATGAACGCAGGCAAGATCAACGGGCGCATGGTGCTTGATTTCGCAAGCATGTGGTAAGGCAAGAAAGCTTCTCACACGGGTGCGTTAGGTACTGAATCTATGCTGTAGCGCGGGTTGCCGCTGGTTCCTGCGATATGGTTCTGAAAGCCTAATGCAAAAAGCGGTGTCCCCTGGAACATATAGAAATTCCAGGGGACACCGCTTTATATGCGGAGCTAGTGATTAGCTGTCCTGGGTATCGTGGGATGCGGAGCTGTCGGATCCACCAGTTTCATAGAAACCCCCAACACTCCATTTGTTATTGTCGTATTTAGCCGTGAAGTTAATCTTCTGAGTTTGCTTCTGCTGTTCTTCAGGAAAATCTACAACCTCACCATCATGTACGCCGTATTCCCCCCCGAGTTACGTTCACGGTTACCGGCCACGTGTAGGTGCCGTTCTCTTCCTTAGGCTGAGCATCCTCAAAGTTCATCACAATTTTAGGGTCTGCAAGCCAGCTCTTCCCGCCCTGAAGATCCGCAAAAAGAGCACCCGACAGTGTGCGCTCTTTATCCTCATCACTCATAGCGCTTTCTTTGATCAGAGATACATCGCCAGTCTGCAGTGCGTACTGCAAAGCCGCGCCAATGAATGCGATCGAAGAGTACAGACCCGCGACGGAGTTTTCGTTCATATTCTCCGGCTTGATGGGCTTGGAACATTCTTAGCGGGAGTCTCACGAGTTGCGGGCTCGTAGGTGCCAGCTGAGGTATCGAACTTATCGATTTTAGCCTCGCCGCTGTAGTCGCTGCGGGTGCTCGTCGAGGAAGCCGATGTGCCGGAATCCCCGCCGTTGCCGTTCGAGTTAGAGGAGGAGCACGCCGCCAAGAACGCGGCAGAACCAAGACCCAAGACGCCTAGAGCACCGCGGCGGGATACAGAAGTAGTCAGCATGTTGTTATCTTTCAGTCGGTGATTATTGCCTATTTATTATAGAGTGCATACACCGGAAGAACCCATTTAGGGCAAGCTATGTTCCACGGGTGCGGGTGCGGGGAGTTTGCAGGTTTTGCTGATGCGCCTGGGGATTACGCGGTATGAGGTGCTGAGGCTTGTAAGTTGCGTACGAATCGGATCTCTCGTAACGCCTCAAACGACTCCCGACCCTCTAAAAACCCAGACTCCGACAACTGCTGCACCGAAGAAGCCCACTCCCCCGTACGCACCTTATACAAAATATGACCAAAAATCACCGTGCCGTCGAACTGCCCCGGATCAAAACTCAGCCGCTTACGCTTGCCCTGATCCCGGAAAATAATACGAATCCACCCGTTGCGGTTGTTATCTAGATACGTGAGCCTATCAATCGAGGTATACGATGCGGTATAGGTGCGTCCGAGGGAGTTACGCCAAGTGACCGAGTGCTCATCAAACCGGATATAGAGCACATAGTAATTAATAATGACTACCAGCCCCATAGGGGCACCTACTATAAATACAAAAACATGCATCCCGATATCGAAACCGTACATAATATCTAGAAATATGGGGAATGGAATTAGAAAGAAGAGAAAAATTCCCCATCCGAGGTAGAGGACAAAGCGTGGGCGGTGTTGCCTCACCCCGACAGAGACCTGTGAACCTTTACGTTGGATACCGGGCATAGCTCCGACGAGTAGGCCGCCAAGCAGACCACCTAAAATACCGTTTTCCATCTCATAGCCCTCTTTCTAACCCGCCATATCTGCTGATACGTCTTTTCAAAACTGTACCTTTCTTAACATATTCATCACGTACTCTCAGAGAGCCTTGTTAGCTTCACCAGGGCATAAATAGAGCAAGAGGGGGTGCGCTCGTGCAGAATACACGAACACACCCCTAGCCAATATTAGACGCTGGTTATGATTCCTGATGATGCTCCGCATCAGTGGTTTCTTGGTCTTCAGGTTCTTGCTCTTCCGGGCGGTTCCGGCCTATCTCCCATCCACTATAGAAGGTAACTGCTCCTATCAGCGAACAAAACAGCATCAAAGCCGCCCAGCCTATTCCTGGACCGAAAACAAGAGTAAATATTGTAGCGATCAAGGTTCCAACGGTAAGGATTCCACCTAGAATCATGAGAAACCATTTATAGAGAAGAACATCAAGATCCACCAAGACCACCTTTATCCTTTGTCTTGAAACGAAACAGCGTAGGCTAAGGCTAGTCTAGTTTGAGTTTTTTCTCATACGCCAACCGCTCAATACACCCAAACATCTTCTCATACGACCCAAACCCAGCCACCAACTCCTCAACCTGCTGCGCGTTCAGGTTTTGCGGCCATTCCTTATGCTGCACCCGAGACAAAACCATCGCAAACAGAACAGAAGCATCAAACTGCAACGGATCAAAACTCAGCCGTACCCTCTTGATGTTGCGGCTGCGTACCCTTAGGTACCCGTTCTTTCCATTACTTTGTAAGAGTACTTCGCTGATACTCTCATACGGCATATACCGGATCTTCCACCGCCAGTTGCGCCAGTAGACTCCTGAGAGGGTTTGCTGGATATAAAACGCATGACAATGATTCACAAACGGAATCACCAGGGGTCCGCCAAGAACAAACATGATAATAAAGCAAGCGCCTAAATCACCAAACATGACCCCACAAAATATAGGGGTAAGGACTAGCGTTACTACCAACAAAGCATAGCCAGCGATATAGGCTATCCGAGGCCGGTGTTGTTTGACCCCGAGCACGGGCTGACCCATCGTACGTTTCAGCGAGGGAACATTCCGAACGAAAAGACCCGCCAACAACCCAATCAACGCAGGAGGCACCACAACCTACCTTCCCTCAAATCCCTGCTCCCTTTTTATGAAGGACGTTCTGCCTTCTCAAACTTCGTCACAGACGTAGACCCAGAGTTAAAAACCTGAAAATCCAGCAGTGTCACCTTATAGTACCCGCCGACCTCCAAAGATCCCGCATACTCGTCCATAGACTTCTTTGGATCAGGAGAATCCGACATATGTAAATTCCCGCACTCTTTTGTCTTAAAATCTGCTACACGCTTATAATCCGTATTCCCCGAGACCAGACCACCCCGATCGTGCACATCAACATGCTCGAGGGTGCAGTACTTGTAAGTCCCTGCACTATCATTACGTGAAAGAAAATATAAAAACGCATAAAAGCTTACAGCAACGACAACAATGATGCATGTTAGCAGTGTTTCTTTAATATTCTTACATCTCATAGATCTCTAAGACCTGTTGACATAGATACTCACAATACTATTTTCAGTACCAGGAAAGAGGACAATCCTGGGAAGCCCAAATTTATAGCTCTTCCCTTCCTTTAGTAGATTATGATAATAGTTTGCGTCTTTCTCACCGATATCGGACCATACCATCTGAGGGCAGTTCGATGAGTCTATATACAGGCTATACGTGGTTTCTGGAGAGTTGGCTGATACCGAATCATGTCTTTTGACCTCGGTTTTGGTGACAGTGCATTCCTTAATGATTGGATTATTCTTATTGTGAGCCGAAACCCCAAAATATATACCAAAAAATAATAAAAATCCCAACGGCACAAGCACAATAATATATTTCTGTCGGAACCATGAAAGATTTGACTTTAATAGTTTTATCATTGTGTAATCACCTTCTTAATTTTTTTATTCTATTATAAATATTACCATATGTATTTATATATGCCGCGGGTATAATCTATCTCCTTTCCCACTGCCTTTTTGCACATAGATTTTTTTAGAATTTGAAATATAACTGTGACCGCACATAATCACAAGCAACCCCAGGCGCAAGAAATCCGCTTTCTTCGAGTTCTTCCCATGACATAGGCCATCGTCCACACTTTGACCTGTACATAATATGTCCGTACAGAACATCACTATCAAACTGAGCATGGGAAAACTTAAAAACTAGATACCGAAACAGCACACGATGCTCGTAGCTTTTGAAGCGTACCCATCCTCCTTTATTAGTATCTGCAAAACTAAAATATTTGATACTGTCATACCGAATAAAACGCTTCTTGCCCCTCCAATTTCTCCAAATTATACGATCTTTCTGGTAGCATATAAAGAAAATATAATAATTAATAAGAGCAATAGCAGGTATTATGCCCACAAAAAGGCTAATAACATGATTTGCAATATCAAACTTTGTGGTGATATCAAAATACAACGGCAGGATGACAAGGGATAAAGCTATACCCGCCCACCCGAATACACCAAGAAGGGTGGGCCTGCCCTGTATTCTATTTAGAGACAGGGTTCCTGTTTGATTATTCACACCAGGCATCGCCTGGGTAGCTGCCCCAGCTGCTGCACCGATAAGAATCTTATCAAGCATGATATTTTACCTATCTTTCTATCCTGATATAACCCATATCATGTAAAACCCTACTTAAAAATTATCTACTAAACGGGAGCTATCACAGAGATATATTTCTGACGAACCTATCAGGGCTGATTTTACCTTCCTACGAAAACCTACACCGGATCTCATCGTACATGACATATGCGGGCGCTCCGAGACAAGACCGGAGTGCCCGCACAATTAATATCTGCCACCTCGCCCCAAACAAAACGGGGTCATAGGCGCTAACTCAGTTAGTCTAGTTTGAGTTTTCTCTCATACGCCAACCGCTCAATACACCCAAACATCTTCTCATACGATCCAAACCCAGCCACCAACTCCTCAACCTGTTGCGCGTTCAGGTTTTGCGGCCATTCCTTGTGCTCCACCCGAGACAAAACCATCGCAAACAGGATAGAAGCGTCAGAACTCAAAGAACCCTACCCATTCTCACGGGGGAATTCGAGGGGTTTAACCCAAGCATGATCCTGTAAAAACCGTACCCCCGGCCTACCAGAGAGGATTTGCTGGAATCGTTCATCCTCCCACACCTGCACCCAATGCCCCATCTCCACACGATACTGCAACTGAGCATAAAGAATCGTGGCATCAAACTGATTCGTATCAAACCCCAACTTGATGTGCTTGGGCAGTTGGGTGCTTCTGATCTTCACCCACCCGTTCTTCCTCGTCTGCTCATAGGTAACTTTGTAGATGCTGTGGTAGTCGAAGTACCGCACTTTCCGTCGCCAGTTACGCCAGCGTATCCCGGTTTTTGTGAAACAGTGGTAATAGTTATGACAATGAGCCACAAATATCAGGGCGATAGGACCAAACCCAATAATGGATATAAGGGCGTATCCTATGGGGTCATATCTATATCTCATCCAGAAGTATACGGGGAGTCCAATAAACGCGATAAAGAGAAACCCATAGCTGATGATATAGGCAATCGGTGGGCGATGCTGTTCCACATTTAGGGTTTCTAGTCCTTGTTTACGTTTGGCCCCGGGCATGATGTTCACCAGGAATCCGCTGAGCAGACCGTAAAACGCAGGACCCATACCCAACACCCCTCTTCACCGTAGCTTTTAAATCTTCTAGCAAAATAAGTTACCAAAAACATACGCCTTGGGGTGTACTACACATATCTGCATGTCACACCCCCAAGACTATAATTTTTAATTACTTCATGCCAAACCACTGCTCGGTCAGCTGAGAAAAGCCGTCCTTACCATTGCCTGACACCGTTCCATGAGCCGTACCAGCAGCCGATGCATTCATCAGACCGACACCCGTCTTAGAGTTACCTACCCCATGGAGCGACCGAGGCTGATTAACACCCATCTGCCGTATAGTATGCGGTTCATTCGTTCCTGATAATGACGGGTTAAACGTTGTACCAGCACCTGTTACGCCTGAGTACAATGCCTTAGCAGGTGATATCTCTTTACCCGCCATAGCATCTTCTAACACCGATGAACCAGCACCAATGAGGCCATTATAGGTAGCCTGAATAGCTTTCTGGGCAGGACCAGTGGTAGTTAAATTCGAATTATAAGCTTTAATCGTACTACCAGCGGCAGGACCACTAAGGCCACCTAAACCACCAGCAACACCACCAGCAACAGTAGAAGCAATATGTGCCCTAAGATCGTACTTATACTTATCGTTGCCCGTGGCAAACCCAATCACAGGGTCTTTAAACCCGTACACAAAACCTGCCATAGCACCATTACCCGCGTTCACAGCAATATTAGTACGTACTCCTCGAGTTAACCTCTGTCCATATTCAGTGACTGCCTTAGCGGGGGCTTTAAACTTACCCACACCTTTAGCAAGATACTTCCCACCATATTTACCGATAGCACCACCAGCCGCACCAAAGGCAGCACCAATTCCACCAGCAATAGCCACATTGCCCCAGTTAATGCGCCCATCAGGGCCTTTATTCTTATCCATCGCATCGGCAGCAGCCAGCATGCCACCTGATACTGCACCCAGCACAATAAGGGCGGCACCACCAGTAACAAAAACAGCCCCAATCGCAAGAACAGTGCCGACTACAGTTAAGAAGGTTTTGATACCCTCTGAGTGGTCGTCGAGCCATTTAGCAGCGCTCTTCTCGTACCGGGCCTTATCCAACTCCTCACGAGAAATCGGCGACAAGCCCCATGGGTCTACTAGTCCCACCGGATTATTACCCACCAGCGAGTACGGGTTACCCACCCAACCAGCACCAGGCACCGGCAAAAGCGGATCCCGAGACGTAAACGACCTACTCACCGGGTCAGCCACTCGAGCGCCCATCAGCGCAAACCCACCAACCGTGAGCGCACCGGAAGCATTAATACCCACACCCGGCACGGCACCAGCAACGGCAGCATCAGAACCCGTCAGAGGTGTGATTGGTAACTGGAACGGATCCAACAACCCCGCCGAAGAAGCCAGCCCAGGCACAGAAGACACCCCAGCATTCGAGGTGAAACCACCCAGAACACCGGCACCCCCGGCAAGCACCGACGACGAAGTACCACGCACGCCGGAACCACCAGAAGCAGGGGTACCCAGCATGCTCACACCCGGGGTCGGCACAGCATCTCGCCCACACCCACCACAGTCGGCACCTCCGCAGTCGGGTCCATCACCACCGGAGTCCACCCCGAAGCAAGAGAGGAAATACCGGCAATGTCACCGGCCACTCCGGCAGCCACCTGCACCCGAGCACACGAACCACTATCCGCTGTGGTCATCGAGGCAATACTGCCCGCCAGGCTATACCCCATCGTCACCGAAGATCCATCCGAGGCAACCTCACCCGTACGGCGACCGACAGCATCATAAGAATACAACCGCACCAAGGTCAGCGGCAGCCCCTCAACCGTGCGCCCATCACCGGCAAAATTCAGATCCACATGCTCAGGCAACTGGGCTGTAAACTCGCTAGCGTTCCCACCGGCGAGGAACTCTCGCACCTGCTCAGCACCAGAATCAGAATCGGCATTATCTGCAACACTAGTGGCGGTGTAGGTACCGATCGCACGCACCTGTGCCGCATCATCATACGCCAGCACACGCACCCAACCAGCAGCCTCAGAGGCAGCATTATCGGTAGCGTCTTCACCAGTAGTAGTGTTTCGGATGTATTCCTCACGGATCAAGCACCCAGCGGCATCCCACACCCAAGACATCCGCTCGTTTCCGCGGCGGGCAGATACTAACTGACCGGCACCATCATAGGCATACGTAATCAGCCCGGCGGCAGAATCTACTCCCACAATCCGGCCAGCTTCATCACGAATAACCTCAACCCGCACATCGGCAGAGTTATCAGCATCCGCAGCGGTTTCGGAGTACCCCGTTATCGCGCCGTGACCATCATAGGTCCACGAGCGCACCGTATCGGCTACCTGCGCCCGTATGAGCGCACCGGCAGCATCATAACCAAGCGAAGACTGCTCACCCGTATCAGTATTCGTGATAGCACTAATATTCCCCACCGCGTTCCGCGTATAAGCCAGTGCACCGTACGGACTTGTAAACCCAGTGCGGTAACCGTCGGCATCATACGCATACGACAGCTCATACGCACCGTTGGAGGTGGCAGACTGGAACTCACCCCACGAGCGTGCTACCGCGGTGATACGTCCGAGCCGATCCAACTCATACCGAGATACCCACGGCAGGTTTTCGTCACGGTCATCGGCGGGAATACCGGCGGCATAATCAGTGACCGTCACCGACCGAGTACGGTTATCACGATCTACCCGCAGCTGCTCGTTACCATCCACCGAATATGCACATGCCACGCCAGAGCTGTCGTAGCCCCACGCATGCACCTTCTGGGCTGCATCAACCACACGCAATACACGACCAGCAGCATCGTACTCATACAAGGTTATAGCGCCAGCAGGATCCGTCGTCTTCACCATGTTCCCGAGCACATCGTACTCATAGGTGGTGATACGCCCAGCAGGATCCGTCACCTTCGTGACATTGCCAGCCTCATCGTAGGTATACCGGGTAACACCGCCAAGACCATTGGTGACTTCGGTAACCTGCCCGGCGGCATCATAGCTGAACTTGCGGGTACCCCAGGCAGCGTCTCGAATGCTGCGCACACGTCCACACGCATCATACGTGTAGAACACGTCCCCGCCAGAACCGCCAATAACCGAGACAACCCGCGAGTTTGCGTCATACGTAATCTTCTCGCTCATACCGGGCAGGTTCCGCTCGGTCAGGCGCCCGTCGGCATCATAGGAATACCGAGTTGTAACGGCCTCGGCGGTTTCAGCACCCTCAGTAACAGAATCCAAACGCCCACAGCTGTTATACGTGTATGCGGTAATACGCCCCGCAGGCGAAATCTGACGCACAAGCTGGGAGGCGAGGTTGTATTCGTACCGGGTCAGACCACCTTCGGCATCCAGGATTTCCACCGGATTACCGGCCGGATCGTAAACCACCAGCTCGGCGGCGGACTCGGGGGTATCGGTTTTTTCTGCCCGTGCTTTAGGGGCCTCCTGAGCTGCCTCCGTCGGGGAGAAGATTTCTTCACGCGCAACAGGGCGGCCAAGATGGTCAAACTTAACCCGTACGCCGTCGGTGCCGTCCCAGCTGGTAACACTACCGCTCTTGCGATCTGCCTGAGTACGCACGCGTACCCCAGTTGGGTCCGTCATCTTCGTGAGCACGCTGGCGGCGTCATAGGTGTTCTCCCAGTGACCACCGGCAGGATCGACCGTACGAATAAGCCGTGAGAGCCCATCCCACACATACGAGAACACGCCCCCATTGGGCAGGGTTACTGTGGCGACGTTTCCGTTTTCATCAAAGGTGCGTTCGGTGCGGCGACCGAGCGGATCGATAACCGCAGTCATATCACCGCTGGGCCCGTACTCATAGCTCGTGCGTGCACCAGAGGGGTCAATGACTGCGACCAAACGACGACCAGCGGTGTACTCGAACTTCCAGCGGGAACCGTCAGGGTCTTGCCGCCCGGTAATATTGCCAGCTGCGTCATGGGTGAACGAGGTTGTTAGCCCTAGCGGAGTAGTAACCTGAGCGAGGTGCCCGGCAGCAGTATAGGTGAACGAGGTTGTGTTGCCCTCTTGGTCGGCAAAGCTGGTCAGGTTACCAAACTCGTCATAATTCAGGGTCATGCTGACCCCTTCGGGGCCGGTCAGGGAGGTCAGCAAGCCGCCCTCCCAATTTAGTTCGGTGACCCCGCCCAGGGCATCGACAACGCGGGAGGGGATTGTGATCCCAAGCGTTAGCGTACTCGTAAGTAATCGTTGAGATCGGAGTGACCTCACCGGTATCAGCCTCAGCATCCGCTGCATTGCGGCGCGCCTGGGTGGCTGCATAGCGTTTCTTCGGGTCTGTTTCAAACGCCGATATAGATACCGCTGTCACGCGATCGTACTCATCGTAAGCGTAGCGGGTATCTTGGCCCTCTGGGGTAACATCGCGGGTAATGCGTCCGCGGCTGTCGCTGATGCGGGTTGTGCGAGAACCATCACGGTCAATCACCCGAATACGGTTGCTGAACCGGTCGTACCCGAAGGATGTGCGCCCACCGTCAGCGTCAATAATTGCGGTTAGGCGGCCGCTGTCATCACTAATCCACACATTGGCTTGGGATCCGTCTTCATCAGCAACTTCGGTCACTCCGCCGTCAAGGTACAGGTACCGCACATCGCGACCGTACTCGGTGTGCTGATGTGCAATTCGGGCAGATTCATCATAGGTGTTGGTCACCTCGACGGTACCGTCTGCAGCAATCACGCGGTGGATTAGCGCGTTGTCATCGTGTTCGTAGGTGCGTGTTCCTGCACCGCTGGTTACGGATACCAGGTGCCCGGCAGCGGTACTGCCTGCGGGGGCGTAAGCGTATTCGACACGTTCCCCTGCCGAGGTTCGTGCTACCGCGACGAGCCCATCCACATAGTCAAACATGATGGAACGGTTCAACTCATGCACCAGGGATGAGATAAGCCCGTCAGCAGCGCGCGTGACCGCCAAAGTGGTGCCTTCTCCGCCCGTGGAGCCAAGCCATGCGCCGGTGAGAGTGAAGAACCACTGGTGACCTTGGTTATCAGAGACGATGTACAGGTCAGCTTCAGTGCTCAGAGCACAGGTTTCCAGGATGAAACGCCCCATAGGTGTAGTAGCGATTTCACTGGCACCAGTGCGAGTAAGCCAGTAGGGATCGGTCTCAACTCGCGCAAAACCTTCACCAGCGCGGGCAAAGAACAGATGACGGCCGTCCGGCATAATCCAGGTAGCGCCTTCATCAGAGAAATTCAGAACCGTATCAAGGTTAGAAGACCAGCCCGGGCCGAAAACCCCAGCCAGCGGCGGTAAATCATCGCCATTACCGTGCACAGCCAAACTGTTGTACATGCGCGTGACGGCACACGAGGAAGCGAGGTTGCTAAACGCAATATCGATTTCCTCTTCGATAAAGTTACCGGTCGCAACGTTGACCGGGTCATTCGCATAGCCGCTGGAGGTTGCGCGACCTTCCAACGAAGCGGCAGGAACTTTCAAATCTTCACGATTGTAGTTTGCCACTCCATGGCTCTCTAGATATTGCTGAATAGTTTGGTTACTAAGCTTGTTGATTTCATGCTCAGAACCTGCCGTAGCAAAAGCATCGGCAACAACCTGAGCCCATTTAGCTTCGCTTTCGTTGGCAGTAATCCAGGCTTCAAAAGGCTGTAGGATTGGTTCGCAGTCTGCAGTACCCCACTGACATTTATCCTTAAAATCGGCAGCTTTAGCTCGGATACTGTTGGGAGTAGTTTGAAAATCATCATGAAGACTTTGAGAGACTGTAGAGCTTGACCTTAAGTCTGATGGCCTCGCTGATGAGGTATCAGAAGGACTCCCAGCATTTGCTGCAGGAGCAGGGTGTTCACGTTTCGCGGCTTCCGGAGCGTCAGTGTTAAAAGTTGGAGCTTCTTCATGATCAACTTTAGGTCCCCATCCTGCCCATTCAATGGCTCCCTTAACAACCTCCGGAGTGTTCTCTTCGTAATCGCGCATCTTGCGGCGGTTTTCACGCTCACGAGCGGCAGAGTCTTTGAGCTTCTGTACGCCATCCGCAAATTGCCTTAAACGACCGGCAATTGCCGTACCGTTATCGACAGCCACTTCAATATTGCGCTTATAAACTTCGGAGAAGTGCCCCTTGAATTCCTGCAAAGCGGTATCGGCTGCAGTTTTTTGAGCTGGAATCTTTTCTTCAAGAGCAGAAGCTGCGTCACGGCAGACCTTCATCAAGGCATCAGCTGTTGCATCATCAAATTTAAGGTCTACGGTACTGTGGTCAATATCAGCGCGTTCAAACATGGCTTAGGCTCTTTCACGGAAGAAAATTAGGGTAAAGGAATGTCGGTAATGGGAGATGGGATGCGCAGCACCGCGCATACAAGTTAGGCGTATATGCAGCACAGGTACACTTTAGAGAGTTGTTAGAGACGAAAAGCTTCCCCCGGCTATGAGACGGGTGTATACGCCTGTACCAGGGGAAGCTTTGCGTGCGTGTGAAAAACAGAGTTTTCTTATGCGCCGCCGCCTGCTTGGAAAATGTTATTAGCGATCTGCTGCAGGTTCTTATTCAACTCAGTGAGATCTTCGGAGGCCTTCTGCAGGGACTGGTGAGTGTGAGGCCAAGTGGTCTCACGGAAAGTTGATGCTAGGGGTCCATCCCAGTTATTGGGATCAGAAAGCTGCTGGCCTTCGTTATTGAGAGCGTTGATCTGCTCGGTGAGTCCACCGTTGATGATGCTCTGAATTTTCTGGATGGCATCTTTGGCGGCTTGGGAACTAAGGACGCGATCGCTCATGGGCGTTTCCTTTCACGTGGTTGGGTTCTGTCTTCGGTAACAGAACTACATGGTGTAGTTTAGGTTTACTTTTTGCAGGTGGTCAAGGACACTGTCGTGCCTTTATCAAATCTTTATTTTTCGTGTCGCGCCGCCCGCAGAGCCAAAATAGGTCAAGACCCCGCTGTTTATATAGCGAGAACAGGTCATTCACACAAAAACCCTAGATAATTGAATGTGATGAAAATATCTAAAATATGTCGCATATTACACCTGTAAAGTATTTCTATACACTAGCATTTCAAAAATTTTTATAGTTACCTATCGAAATAAGTACCACGTATCGCATGTGCAGGCGGCGGGTCGCTCTTTACCCACTGTTGGAGTATTGCTAGTGTTTCACCTCTTGCCAATAATGCTGGTGGTAGTGTGCGTGAGGCTACCAGATACACCGCCGAGGCTGCCGCATACCAGAAGCAGTTCAAAGTGAGCAATGAAGATATCAATGACCCTTCCGTCATGGATCGTTCTAGCGCACGTCAGTACCTTGTGTTTGGGTTGCTGTTAGGAACACCGTCCTGTTTGGCAGTCCTTTGGGGATTGTACTTTTGATAGCGGATACCAAGAATAACTTGGTCAGTAGTCTTTCCATTGCTGTTTTACTGTTTTTGAGTGGCTATAAGGCTCTCAAGCCTCAGGAGGAGAAATAGTCCTGGTTGCTGATTCTCTGCAGATCGCGGCGATTAAGGTGCAGAATTATGATTATAGTCAGTTGGTTACTCCCACAATACTGCGGTAGAAGCTCTAGGAGTTGTCATGGCACAGCAAGGTACCCAATGTACTAAAAGGCGGAAAGGGATGGTTAGCACTGTTTTATTAATTATTGCAGCCTTTTTACTTTTGTTTCTTCCGGGATATTTGGCACGTATTTTTGGTGATGATAGTGAGGGGAAGTACAAGTACTGCACGGTCGAGAAAGCCTGGGCAGAATACCGTGCTGGCGGTGATCTCTCAGGCAATACCGACTATACCCGGGTAGGGTGGGTTGAGACTCGGGAGTGTGGAAAATTAGCGCTTTCAGAGTCCCCGAATAAGGATCAATCAATGGATGATTATATGGCCTCCATTGAACCAGGAGGGTATTACAAGGTGTACTTGAAGAATGTGCAGCTTGGTTCTCCGGGGCTGACATCGGTAACTCGGTTAGAAAAAGCGGAGCGCCCCTCGTAAAAGAGTGGGTAGGGTTCTTTGAGGTCTAGGAGAAAGGTAGGTTGTGGTGCCTCCTGCGTTGATTGGGTTGTTGGCGGGTCTTTTCGTCCGGAATGTTCCCTCGCTGAAACGTACGATGGGTCAGCCCGTGCTCGGGGTCAAACAACACCGACCTAAGCTTGCTTTCATGATTAGCTATGCGTTTCTTGTAGTTTGTTTCCTTATAGCTCCTATAGTTATCGGTATTATGCATGGGCGTATACTGAATGCTTTCATTATTATGTTTGTTCTTGGTGGACCTTTGGTGATTCCACTGGTGAATCATTGTCATGCGTTTTATATCCAGCAAACCGAAATCGGAGTCTACTGGAGGAACTGGCGGTGGAAAACCCGGTATATGCCATATGAGAGCATCAGCGAAATCCTGCTGCAAAGTAATGGAAAAAACGGGTACCTACGGGTACGCAGCCGCAACATTAGGAGGGTACGGCTGAGTTTTGATCCGTGGCAGTTTGATGCCTCTATCCTGTTTGCGATGGTTTTGTCTCGGGTGGAGCATCAGGAATGGCCGCGGGATCTGACTCCTGAGCGGGTTGAGGAGTTGGTGTCTGGGTTTGGGTCGTATGAGAAGATGTTTGAGCGTATTAAGCGGTTGTGTTATGAGAGGAAACTCAAACTAGACTAGCCTACGCTGTTTCGTCTTAAGATAAAGGTGACTTTAGTGGATCTCGATGTTTTTCTCTATAAATGGTTTCTTATGATTCTAGGGGGAATCCTTACCGTTGGAACCTTGATCGCTACAATATTTACTCTTGTTTTCGGTCCGGGAATAGGTTGGGCGGCTTTGATGCTGTTTTGTTCGCTGATAGGAGCAGTTACCTTCTATAGTGGCTGGGAGATAGGTCGAGGACGCCCGGAAGAGCAAGAACCTCAGAGCCAAGAGGCCGCTGATGCAGAACATCATGAAGAATCATAACTAGCTTCTAATATTGGCTAGGGGTGTGTTCGTGTATTCTGTGCATACCCCTCCTTTTATACTCTTCTTATCGGGACGGGCTATCGTGTCGGCTATAAAAAGCATCATGTAATGAGGGGGTATTGGGTATGGGTCCTGCGTTTTACGGTCTGCTCGGTGGGTTTTTGGTGAACATCATGCCCGGGGCCAAACGTAAACAAGGACTAGAAACCCTAAATGTGGAACAGCATCGCCCGCCGATTGCTTATATCATCAGCTATGGGATACTCTTCATCGCGTTCATTGGACTGCCCATCTATTTCTGGGTTAGAAATAGCTATGATCCGGTGGGTCAATATCTTATTTCTGTGGTGATGGTCAGTCCTGCTGGTTTTATTTTTGTGGCTCATTGTCATAATTATTACCACTGTTTCACGGAATCTGGGATACGCTGGCGTAACTGGCGACGGAAAGTGCGGTACTTTGACTACCACAGCATCTACAAAGTCTCCTATGAGCAGACGAGTAAGAACGGGTGGGTGAAGATCAGAAGTACCCAGCTGCCTCAACGTATCAAGTTGGGGTTTGATACGAATCAGTTTGATGCCACGATTCTTTATGCTCAGTTGCAGTATCGTGTGGAGACTGGGGTTTGGGTGCAGGTGTGGGAGGATGAACGATTCCAGCAAATCCTCTCTGGTAGGCCGGGGGTACGGTTTTTACAGGATCATGCTTGGGTTAAACCCCTCGAAATCCCTCGTGAGTCCGACCAGACTTTCGAGAGTAAAAGTTAACTTAAGTATGGCGAGTCCTGCCTTTTACCGGGGTTGTTGGCTAGTCTTGCTACTAAGAACGCACCTTCGCTCAAGCGCACCATGATTCAACATCGCAGGAGTCCGTCTGTGCCCCTATGCCAGGTGCCACAACGTGTAACGCTAGTACAGCCCTCTATCACCGTAATGTCGTAGCAGACCATGACGATTTGGTACACCCGACAATAATAGTAAAACTATATAAAAATATATTATATATTTATAATAATTAGATATATATACTTTATTATCAAATAATATTTGAAAATTTTACATTTATATATTACCGAGAACACTGTAATATTACGACACGTAGGAAAATTTATGCACGCAAAGGTTTTGGCGTGCCCAAAAAATAATGAACGCTGATTCTTATCTTGTAATTCATGATAATAACTATGTTCAACTATATATTTGAACATAGCTTTATTTAAATAACATTTTAATAACAAGGCTTTAATATCCTTGACCCTCACTAAAAAGCAAACATAAACTACCCAATAGAGTTCCCGCCGCACAGAGGCAGAACCCAACCACGTGAAAGGAAACGCCCATGAGCGATCGCGTCCTTAGTTCCCAAGCCGCCAAAGATGCCATCCAGAAAATTCAGAGCATCATCACCGGTGGACTCACCGAGCAGATTAACGCTCTCAATAACGAAGGCCAGCAGCTTTCTGATCCCAATAACTGGGACGGTCCTCTAGCGTCTACCTTCCGTAATGAGACTTGGCCTCACACTCACCAGTCCCTGCAGAAAGCATCTCAGGATCTTACTGAGTTGAACAAGCAGCTGCAGAAGATCGCTACCGACATCTTCCAAGCAGGCGGCGGCGCATAAGACACAGAAAACAACCAAGTTTTCACACACACCCACATACACAAAGCTTCCCCTGGTACAGACGTATACACCCGTCTCATAGCCGGGGGAAGCTTTATATCCCATGAAACTTTGCAGAAAATCTGCATAAGTATATTCGTCATTCCTTCTTTACTACTAAGCTCACTCACTCTTCACCGATATAAAAATATTCTTTTGAGACGAGGTTTTTGCCATGCCTATTCCCTCACCGATACCCAATTCAAGCTCACCGAGTTATTGGATATCGCCCGATGACCCGCATACCCCTTCCTCTGGCACTACCTCGCAGTCATCACCAATCGTGGGAGACCACCACAAAGTCAGTGATACATTCCAAAACCAACATTCTCATGCCTCGGGCACGATTTCCGGTGATGCCGCCGGAGGGTCTGCAAGCGGAAACGTGCAGCAAGATACCTTCGCGCCTTCAGACCAGCACAGCCCAGATCTAGCGCAGCACGAACCCTGGGCAAACCAGCCCCAGCATACTTTCCCGAACCCGCAGCAGGCTCCGATGCATCAACAACAGCGAGCAGCCCTATAACCAGCGAAGGTTCTGGTGGAACGACATCACAGTCTTCGCCTATCGTAGGTTCTCACCCTGATTCTGCCGCACCACCAACCGCAAGCAACGCCGTTTATGGGGGCAGCGGTACCCCTATCGAGGAAACATCAGGCAACGCCGCACCGCAGAGTTCTGCTAGTGCGCCCGTCTCCACAGGAAGCACAAGCTCTGCTGGAGGCGACTCCGGAGGATTTCAAGGGAGCGGGTCTTCAAGTTCCTTTGACGATTCTTCGTCCACTCAAGGGTATTCTGGAGATTTCCAAGGGAGCGGGTCCTCGAGCTCCTTTGATGGACCTTCCTCTTCAACAGAGGGATACCCCCAATCTAGCGGAGACGCTTCTGGCTCAGCCCCGCTTTCCGGTTTCAATGGGGCTGGAGCCAGCATAGGTGCGGCCACTGCGGCAGGCGCTGCTGGAGGAGCATCAAATCAGGATCTCCAGTGCCATGCAGGTGACCCGGCGCCTACTACCGCACAGAATACTGGGGGCACCCCCACCGCAAATGGTGATGCCACAATGCACGTTAAAGAAAAAGTGCAGTTCAGTGATGCTGACTCCGACACACTTCACAGCGCCCTTGACGCGGCAGCGGAGCATTTAGAAACGCAACAAAGCAAGCGAACCGGTGATTTTTATACCGCAACAACAAATTTCACCGGTAAATATTCAGAAGACTTCGCGACCATTCATAACCAACTCAAAACCAACGCCACGAATGTCGCTAGTATGCTGCGTTATGCGGCGAAACTCGTAGACTATGTCAAAGAGTGTGCGCACGTTGAGAACCGTAACTGCGATAAGGCACGCGAATGGGACGATAAGAGCTGGTGGCAGGGAGTTCAAGACTGGTGGAACGACAAAGATTCACCTGACTACGAGAAAAACCCTGACAAGCCGGCAGCTCCCGCTGCTCCTGCTACCACAGCTGATACTCCCACAACCTCCGTAATCATCGGCAATGGTGAAGGTATGTCTTCAGCTATGCCAGAAAATCTAAAGACATACACAGATAACGCTACAACCTGTGAATCTGACGCAACCGGTAAATATAATGCCATTACCAGTGCTCTTGCTGCATACCAAGGTTCCTGCAAACACGGCCAATTAGACATTAGCGCTACCGTCAGTAGCCTTAACACCTGGATTCAGCAAAGCCAACAAGTTACGACATGGCTATCAGGGGTCGCTCAAGATTTCCGGGATGCAGGAGCACGCTCTGGAAACCCAGTCCCACTTTCTAACGCTTACCTCGATCAACAGATGCAGGCGCGTGGGCAAGGGAAACCCAATATTCAGCCCATTGAGGTTAACTACGCCGAGGTTTCTGGTGAGGTTCCGTCGTCAGGGTTTGCGAATGACCCGGTCAATGTTGCGACAGGTAACTTTATCGAGCCGGAAACTGATCTGGTCTTCACCGGGACGGTGAGTGAGTCTACGCTGTCCCTGACGCGTATGTATAACAGCCTGGCGGTCACCCATGCGGATGAGGTGCCGTCGGGCGTGTTCGGGCTTGGGCTGGTTCTCGACCTTGGACACCCGTCTGAGCTTTGGGGACGAGCAGGCCTCGTGGTTTATGCCTGACGGGCGCGCGGTGTTCTTTGATCGGGAAGGCGAAGGGTTCGCCCGCGCCGCCCGGGAGCCGTGGTGGCTGACGAAGGTTCCCGCCACAGATGAACTGTTTACCCGGGTGCGCGATGCGCAGATGCGGGCCTATGAACAGGCTAAAGTCACGGGTGGTTCTGCTGTGGTTCCTGAGATTCCGTTTGTGTGGATGGCTCACAACAACCAACACGAAGCGTATTTCTATGCCCCCTCTGGTGCGCCGGTGGCGCGCCGACAGGGGCACCTGAGCAGCCTGACAGTGTTTATTCTGGCTGAGGATGGTGCCCTGACGGATCTGGTGCATCCGGTGGCGCATCGCGGTATTCATGTGAACTATGAGACCGCTGAGGAAACCGGTGGTGTGCGCCCGGCAGCGGCATTCACGTACAACACCATTGGTGAGCGTGCCGGGGAGCCGGTGCAGAACGTTGCCTATTCCTATACCGAAGCTGCTGAGTCTAGTGCCTCGGTGCAGGTATCTGGTTTGCTCACCGGAGTAACGACCGGTATCGGAACGCGTACCTATACGCATACTGAGCGGGGTTTGATTCACCGGGTGATTAACGCGCGCGGCGATCTTGAGGTCACGAACACCTATGATGATTCCGGTCGTGTGATCGCGCAGATCAGCGAATACGGGCGGGATATTTCCTATACGTATACTCCCTCGCTGACCACGATTATTGCCGATGCCGGTACCGGTGAGAATGAGAACCTGTGGGTCTCTGACGCTAAGGGGCGTTTGCTGAGCATTACAGCAACCGATGGTACGCGCATGTCGATGAGCTATGACCGATTCAGCAACAGGATCAGCATTACCGAGCGTGACGGATCGCGCCTGGTGCGCACCTCCGATGCGCGTGGCCATATTAAGCGTGAGCGTACCCCCGAGGGTGCCGATTACACGTACACCTGGGATGAGCAGGATCGGCTGCTCTCGGTAAGTGTGCGTGATGCTCGAGATGTGAAAAACCTCAGCGATCCCATGCCGGTGAACTCGTACCACTACGAGGAAAGCACCTTAGTAGTGAATCCGAACCCGGTAGCTGTTCTCGATGGTGCCGGGGAAGCCACAACGTGGGAGTATTCCCCTGAAGGCGATATCCTGAAGATTACCGATCCGACCGGCGTGTTTACGGCTTTTGAGTACGATGAACACCACGATATTGTGGCGATGCTCAACCCTGCCGGTGAGGCAATCCGTTTCACGCGCGATGCCGCCGGGCAGTCACAAGCGTATCGAACCCGCTGGGGGCTACCACCACGCTTGAATACAATGCCGCTGGTGTTCTGACAAGTTTCACGAACCCGCTGGGGGCACGCTGGACGCTCACCTACCCGCAGCAACCGGTCGGTGATGGCGCGCCGTATATGGTGCGTGCACATCAGCAGGGCGGCCAAGCCCGTGATGCCTCAGTCGGTGCTCTGCCTGAGGCCGTTACCGACCCGGCGGGAAATACCACCGCATTCACCTATACAGCCGGTGGGGATATCGCGACCGTCACGAACGCGGTTGGGGGCACAACCCGGCATGAGTACGACACCTTCGGGAACCTGATGAAGATGATCACCGCCGGGAACCGGGTGTGGGAATACTCCTGGGATGGTCTTTCCCAGTTGGTCGGTTTGACCGATCCTACCGGTGCCATCACGCGGTTCGAGTACGATCGTGCCGGGGAAATTACCCAGGTTACCGATGCGACGGGAGTTATTTCGCATCGGTCAATCGAACGGCATGAGGGCGCTGAGTCCGTTACCGGTACCGGTGAAGGTCTTTTCTCGTCGGCGTTCTTCAAAGTGGATGTGCTCGGGCGCGTGACCGAAATCGGTCAGCAGGACGGTGCCTCCACCACATCTGCGTCCTCCTCAAACGGTACCTCTGAGGCGCCTATGGGCGCCGGTGCTGCCGGTGCGGGGGTTGCCGGGACGGGTATCCCGCATGGAGTATCCTCCTCTGCTGAGGCTATCGCCGCCGCTGAGACTGCCGGTGCATCCTCGCATCCGACGGGTCGGCAGATGTTTACGTATGATGCTGCTGGGAATATCGTTGAAGCCCTGGACGCTATTGGTGGGCTCACGCAGTATATGCGCGACGCCGCCGGACGTGTCACCCGCATCATTAGTGCGGCGGGTCGGTTTACCAACTACACCTACGATACCTGCGGTCGTCTTGTCACCGAGAGCGTGGGACTCAATGAGCCTGTGCGGGTGACCGATCCCGTCACCGGGGCGTCCTCATGGGAAGAACCGACCCGGTGGGCTGTAACGACGCTAGTGTATGATGCTGCCTCGCAGGTGATCGAGCGGCACACCCCCGACGGGCTTGTGGAAGAGATGACCTATGATGCCGCCGGACGGCTGATAAAGGTTCAAGCAGGTCGCCGTATTGCCACCTATGCGTGGGATGCGTGCAACCAGCTGGTGCGGGTGCAGGATTCCACTTTTGGTACCCGCCGCTACTCCTATAATGAGCTCGGTCAGCTGGTGCGGGTTACCGACGGGTTGGGAAATAGGACATTCTTCGCCTACGACGCGGACGGGCTGCTGACCTCGGTGACGGATCCGACCGGGGCCATCACTGAGTACGAGTACGATGCCGCCGGGCGCATCCTTGAGGTTGCAAAGAAGCCTCACCCGGATAGCACCGTTACGACTCCGGCTATTCGCACCACCTATACGTGGGATGCCGCTGGGCGCCTGCTGTCTGAGGATGACGGGGTGCGTACCCGTTCCTTCGAGTACGATGCCCGCACGGGTGATCTGACCCGCACGCTCATCGACGGCTCCTTAGCTGCTGAGTACGGCACGGGTACACCCGCGCTGCCGGGATCGACGATTACGTGGATGAAGGATCACACCGGGGATGCCCCGGTGACGTACCGGCGTGTCTTTGATGCCACCGGGAACCTGGTCGAGTACACCCGCCAGGTCGATGGGACCGAGAATACCAGTGAGCCTGGTACGGCTGCGGCCCTGGAGACGTTCACCAGTACAGGCTCGTATACGCTTACCTATGCGTATGATGCCGATGGGTTCCGCACGATGATGCTCACCCCCCTACGGGTCTTCCCAGTGGGTGCTTGATGGTTCCGGACGCCCGATCCGCTCAATCAACACCGCCTCGATCGCTGACCCTGGCGTGCGTGAGCGCGAGTCGGTCATTGGGGAGTTCTCCTACGATGTTATGGGGCACCTGGTGCGTGCTCAGATCGGTGAGACGATCTCGACCTGGGATTTCGATCAGGACGGGTTGGTGTCCTCCTATGAACACATCAGCGAGCAGGGCGATGAGAATACTGCTGAGGGTGTGCAGGTGATCCGGGACCACACCGGCCGGATTATCGGGCTTGATTCCACAACGACCGGGTTGGTGATGTACTCCTATGAAGAGGCCGGACAGCTGACCGGTGCTCGCGCTGACGGGTATGAACTCACCTGGGTGTATGAGAGCGGACTCATGGTTGCCGAACGCCTCTACCATCACAACACCGCCGAGGATGAGGCCACAGACAGGTTCTGCTTGGTGAGCGTCAGTTCATCTATAACGGGCTCAACCAGCTGCTGCACTGCACCACGATTGAACGGCCCCACACACCTGAGGGTGCTTCTGCCGCGTGGGTGAGTACCGAAGTGTCCTATACCTATAACGCCGCCGGGCAGCGTACCAGGCAGAAGAGCGTCACCTCGGATGGTGTTATCCAAGAACGCACCTACACCTGGGGTATTACTGGTGCCTTGGCTACCGTCAGCGATACAACTACCGACGCTCATGGTGCCGAGGTTCCAGGGCTGTGCTCACGTCTTCGGGTGCACGCCGACGCTACCGGGGTTGCCACCGCGATCACTGGTAACGATCAGGTGACGGTTCCGTTACTGTGGGATCCGACCTCTTCTGCCCCGCATTTGCTGGGAGCCGGGAGCATCCCGGCTGCAGGGGCTGACGGCGGGTTCTCCCAAGCGGCAGTACCGGGCGGGTTTGACCCCCTGGAGTGTCCCCGGAGTACCCAACACCGGGAATATGGTCGGTTTTGGTGCCCTGAGGGGCCCCGGCTTAGGAACCAAAAGCGCTACCGGTGCTGCTGCGTCGCAGACCCCAGGTTTGCCCAGTGCGCTCGGCGCTCCTGGCATTTCGGGTGCATCCGCGCTGCTTACCAGTGTGGGACTGCCCGAGGGTGTGTCCTTCACCGGCTCCGGCACACTCGCGGTGGGCGGGCTTGCGCTGATGGGCGCACGAGTGTTTGACCCATCGTCGAAGAAGTTCCTTTCCCAAGATCCCCTGCCGCCCATCGTGGGCGCGGGCTGGTTCGCGGACTCGTACTCTTTCCTGGGTCATGATCCTGTAGGCATGATCGACCCCTGGGGAACACAACCCGTCAGCCAGAACGAGTTCAAAAAATACACCCGCGAACAACGCATGGAAAACTGGAAAACGGCACTCACTGTGGTTGCCACCGTTGCGACTGTCGCTAGTATCTTCGTGACAGGTCCTGTAGGTCTCATAGCTCTTGGCGCTTTAGCTGGGGCAGCTGGTGGAGCCGCAAGCTCCATGAAGATGAAAGCAGATGGTAGCGGTATTGACTGGGGGGCAGCAGGTAAGGGCGCTCTTAGGGAGGCGTTACCGGTGCCCTAACAGCTGGGGCAGGGAAGGTTTTCACCGGCGCCAGGGTGGAGGCCATGGCTTCAAAACTGGTTCCCAGCGGCTCAGTTAATGCAGTAACTAAATTCGCTGGCTCGAAATACGCCCCTGGAATTCTTAACGGAGGTCTAAGCGGAGGCGTACAAAACGTGACAGACTACGTGACCAACTCTAATGGGAATTGGACGGTCAAGGGAGCGCTGGCAACGGGAACTTCTGGCATGGTGAGTGGAGCCGCTACAGCTGGTTTACAGGAAAAGTTTAAAGGTGATGTTGTTAAACGAATGCCATATCTTGGTAACACCGAGAACCATTCGTACACACGTGCCGCACTGAAAGTTGGTGTGGAGGAAGTAGGAACTCGCGCATCCAACATGGTGACTAAACCTTTCGACCAGATCGTTCAGGATAAAGTTAAAAGCGACGCCGCAGGAAACCATTACGGTGGAAGCGATGCCCAGAAGAGCTGGTCCAACAGCGTTCAAAAGACTGCTACCGATTTTAGTTGGAAGGATGGTGCTTCTTTGGCTAAGAACACTCATGACGAAGCAACCAAAAATCCCCCAGCAACTTCACATCGTGCAGAAGGCTACCCGACCACCGGATATAAAGATACCGAAACCTCAAATACTCCACGGCATCAGAAGAAGTAGATGGTCCTAAGCACCGTGCAGAGGGTCCAGCTAAATAGAGGAAAGGTACCTTACTCACGTAGCCTAACCCGTTACCGGTTCTAAGTTAGTTTCCTGGGATATTCGTTCGTAAGGTACGAATTCCATGTATAGAGTTTTCGGTCTGTATATACCCTGTATTGTGGGTGTGTACAGACCGAAAACTTAAGGGTGGTTGTGATGCTTCGTGACCGCCCCGTACTTATAAGATAAGAATAATGTCTGCATTCCTAATATATTTCATCTGCTCCTTCCTCTTTATCATCTTCTACATCACCCGGGACGAGATACGTCGCGCCCGGGACAAACGCAGCGGAGCCCTCGTCAAAAGGCTCCCCCGCTCAGAGCCCTGGGTCTGGAGCATCTATATCCCAGTGTTCACCGGAATGAGTATATACATGCTCACCCATCTTGCAGAGTTCCAAACAATACTTGTGGTTTTTTCTGTTGGGGCCGTCCTTTTCGGTCTGATCGGTATGTACTACTACGAAACCAAATACCTCAGGTTCAATCCCGATAACACCATCACCTACCGAGGACTCACCGGAAAACTCCGCACCACCCCCATCACCGCCATCAACGAATACCAATACACCCCAGAATCCAACCGTCCCGATAACGACGGCACCGACCCCGACAGCATCTGGCTCTGGAACGACAAAGGCTACACCATCGCCGCCTACTCCCCACGCGGTATGAAAGAATACACCATCCCCGCACACCTATACTTCCGCTGCACCCAAGACCGTTGGGCAGACCCCAACAGCCACCACGACATGCAAGAAATCACCTGGGCTATCGAACACTACCCCCGCGTCATCGACTTCCTCACCACAAACCCCCGCATCACCGGCATGGCCACCGGAAACATAGAACCAAAACTCAACTAGGTACATGCTGACCAATACAGAAAAGATCCCTCACGGTAACACATATCGTGAGGGATCTTTTCTGAGAAAATGCTCTGCGCTACGATGCCATCTTTGACTGAATTTCAAGGTCGTCGGGGCATACCGTCTGTGCCAGCGCAAGGGCTCCTCCCACCGCCACATAACCGCGACCCGTGGTAAGTGCCACCGGGGAACGCCGCGGCAGGTTCAGCGAGAACATATCGCCGTCGTAGTCAATGTGCGGCTGCAAAAGCACACCGGTACGCGACTTACGCACCGCCTTCGTCCAGTGCGAATACATGGTGCGCAAATCACCAGGCTTACCCGCTGCAATAATGCGTATATACGGAGATTCCGCCTTGATAATATTGGCGATGCCCTCTTCAGCGTCTTCAATGCGCTCTGCATCGTCAATCAACAGGAGCACCGGCTCCTCGATAATCTCCAATTCGGCAGCAAGCGAAGCAATATCCTGGGCGGTGGTTGCCTTCCGATCAAAATCACGATGCGCCAGCGGCGAGCGCCTGGTACACATAACCCATACTTGGGCGTTCGTTTCGCCGCGGTCGCGCTGTTTCATGACGGAGTCAGCGATAGCCTGAAGCAGGGTTGATTTGCCGGAACGCGGTGACCCGCCGATGAGCGCGTGTTCGCCTTCGTAGAGTTCCAGTGCAACAGGCTTGAGGTTGTGCTCGGCGATACCCACCGGAATAATCCAGTTTTCGCCGCCGATGGAGGGTTCAACGCCCAGCTGTGATAGGCGCACGAGAGAGGGCAGCTGTCCGATAACATCGGGTTTATCGACCGTGCCCCAGCGCTGCACGACTTGCTGAACGGCGTCTTCGAGGCTCATCTGCGGGTGTGCAACCTGGATCTGCCTGATGCTTACGCTGTCGACGCATCGTCCGGGAACCGATGCGGGAATGTCCGGTCCCTTGATCTTGTAGTTAGAGTAGTCGTAGGAATCGGAGAGGTGGAAGAGCCAGCGCTGCTGGGTTACATCATCAACGGCGGAGGGAATGCCTTTAAGACGGCTTGTTGCCATAATGATGTGCATGCCCAGCGCCTGGCCGTCTGCATAAACGCGGTGGAACGCACCCAGGTAGTCGGTTCCGGTATAGTCCATGAATTCGTCGCGCAGGGTACCGTAGCCATCTACAAGGATAATGAGGTCACGGTTACCGCGCGGATTGGAGCGGCGGCGATCCAATTCGTTCATGAGGTGCCGCAGGAACCTTGTTTGCCTTTCTTTAGAGCCTTCGCCGGGGCCTACATAGGCGCTCACATGCGGCAGGTCTTTCAAGGGTGCTAAGGTTCCTGCACCCATGTCAAGGATGAGCATGTCGAGCTGATCCGGGGGCGTGTTGAGGCAGAGAGTGAACGCCATGGAGGCTAACCCGGTACTGGTGCCGCTGCCGGGGGTTCCGACCAGGAGCATATTACTTACCTGGATATTCCATCCGGCGGGTACCTGAACCTGGTCTTCGGGAATATCGGCGAGGCCGAAGAAGACGGTGCTGCCCTGAACGGTTCCCACGATCGGAGTATCACTATCTGCGGGTGCGGGTTCGTCAATTCCGTAGAGGGGTTTATCGAATCCGTTCAGCGGCAGGTTATCACCGAGCGCTTCGGGCCAGACTTTGCGCGGCGGGGCATAGTGCTGCTCGTGGTTGGCTTCGACGATGGCGTCGATCAGGTTGTCGAGGTCATTCGCATCGGTCTTCTTCGGTTTCGGCAGTGCACGCGGTGCCGAGGGAATGCCAAAAACGCTCGTCGAACGCATTTCGATGGGGTCTCGTTCGACAACGCCGCTGTACCCGGTTACCAGCGCGGTCTGAATGGGGGTGATGTCGGTTTGCCCCAGTTTAATGTAGGCGCGGCCCATCTGAGAGCGCTCGATGGATGCGGCATCCGGCACCTCAATCACGTTGGAGGAGTCTTCTTTGGACTGCACGCGCAGCGCAACACGCAGGTTGGTGTTCGCCAGGATGTCGTTGTTCACCACGCCAGCGGGCCGCTGGGTTGCCAGAATCATGTGCACGCCAAGGGTACGACCCACGGCACCGATGCTCACAAGTGAGGTGAGCACATCGGGGAAGTCCTTGGCGAGCATGGCGAACTCGTCGATGACGAGGAGCAGGCGCGGCATGGGTTCTGGCGGGTTGGTGGCGTGGTATTCGATGATGTTGTCGACGCCTTCACCCACGGAGGCGAAGAGCCGCTGCCGCCTCTCCATTTCGGCTTCGAGGCTGATCAGCGCACGGTTTGCGAGCTGTTCGTCGAGGTTACTGATGGTGCCGATGGTGTGCGGCAGCCGTTCACAGGCTTTGAACGCCGCGCCGCCCTTGAAGTCGATCAGAATGAAGTTGAGGCGCGTGGGGTCGTTATGGGCCGCCAGACCGGCGACGAGGGATCGCAGGAATTCACTCTTACCCGAACCCGTGGTACCGCCGACGAGACCGTGCGGACCGTCTTTGACGAGGTCGAGGGTGTACACGCCTTGGTCGCCAACGCCGATTTCGGTGCTGTATCCGGTGGATTTCTGCCAGGTGTTAATAATCTTTTGGGCGGTGGGCGGCGTGCCGATGCCGGTGAGTTCGGGCAGGCGCACCAGCCCGGGCAGACCCGCGCCGGGGATGATGAGCTCGGGATCGTCAAATTCCGCGAGCATTCGCGCCAGTTTTGTGACGTAGTCAAGGTCGATGCCGCCGATAATAACGTCGTTGACGGTACGGCGTTTTTCGGGTTCGTAGAAGGTTGCGGCGGCATCTTCATCCACTGTAACAACTACGGTACAGGAGGCGGGAAGCTGCTCTTCGGACGAGGCAATCACGATGCCGAACGCTTTATGCACTACTTTATCGCGGCTGGACTGGCGGTGCGGGTTTTCACCCCGACCGTACCCTAAGAGTTTACGGGCTGGGGCATCACGGCCTTCAGTGAGTACCTCAGAGTCAATCACCAGCATCAGGCCGGGGGTTAGCAGCCCGTCGATGCTTTGCTGCAGGTTTTTGAGCATAGCGTTGGAGTGCTCGTAATCCTGCGAAATCCATCGGCCACCCGTGGAAGATCCGCTCTGTCGGGTATGCGGCAGCCACGAGGTCCACGACCATTCGTCTTCTTTTCCGCGGTCGAAGAAGACGCCTAGGGTGAGGTCAGCGGGTCCGCAGTGAGTCACGGACTGCATCACGAGGCTGCGCGCTAGGGCGAGGGCGCCTTCCCTATCACCCACGATGCCGATAACACCGGCGTCGGTCAGGTCGGCGACCATGGGGGCTCCCATAAGCTTGGATGAGTCGAGAAGAGTTTTAATTTCTTTCTCGGGTTCCTGGCTTGAGGTCAAATCGTTCTTGGGAATCCAGGCATAGTTACCGTACCCCACATGGAGCGTCATAAAATCAGAGGCTTTAAAGCGGCGCTGCCATACTTCCACGCTGGGAAGCTCGATGCGCCGCGCCACGCTGGCGGGGTCGGGTGCGAGTTCCTGCAGACGCAGACGCTCGTAGTCGTAGATGTCGTCGAACTTGGTTTTAACCTTGTCGAGTTCTTTCTCGAACCGGTTTTCTTCTTCTCGCTTCTCACGTTTGAAGCGCATTTTCTGCTCGAGCCACATACCAATGGCCGCTACCGGGCTGAGCAGCGCGAAAAGCGCGTAACGGATTTCGCGCATCATGGCGACCATGGCACCGGCGAAATCAGTGGAGCAAGTACCGTGGCGATACTGAATTTTGAGGGTTTAGTAACGTTCTTCCGCTTCGGTATTTTGACGGTATCTGATTCGGGCATGAGCGCCGCGCGCGGCGGACGGTTGAAGGGTGCCGTGCGGCTGGGGGTCAGATTGGGAAGTGATCCTGCGCGCGGTGCCAGGGTTTCGGTGAGCTGCGGGCGCACAAGCAGTGCCACTCCCCCGGCGTAGATGACGGCTTCGTCGTCTACCTCTACCCCGTCTTCGCCCAGTTTTGCGCCGTTCACATAGGTTCCGTTGGTGGATCCCGAGTCTTTGACGAGCACCCCGTCATCGGTCTGGGTGGCGGTGAAGTGTTCCCAGGATGCGCTCTCGGTTTCCAGCACAACATCGGCCTGGGGGGAACGCCCCGCCACGAGGGCGCGACCACTTGGCAGGGGCAGGATGCGCCCCGCATGCAGCCCACCCGCGACGGTGATAGACCATCCGTGAATGGGTTCGGCAACCGGCGTGGGGGCGTATCCGATGGTGCTGCCTTCGAGCAGCACGACGGTATCCATCGTGGTGTCACCGGTGACAGGCTGGGAGTCTACATAGAGCGGGTCGTCAGCGGCTATCTCTGGGCCGCCCGCCGTGTAGACGATCTGCCGCAGCGTGGTGTTCTCCTGCCACGAATCGAGTTCGATACTTTTCTGAAAAGATTCGAGGGATATTTGGATTCGCATACTGTTCCTTTGACGATCTCACAGCCCTGTACAAGACGGCATCTTATATTCTTTATTTGGAATATATACTAGTCAATTGCTATTCATTGTAGGTTTCCGTTCGAGTTCCACGCTCTGCAAACCAGACGATGCGCGGTTCCTGATCGTTGCTCGGCTCGGGCCGCAGCCCCAGACTCTGCTCCGTAGCATGGAGTGTCTGCACGGGCGCAGTCGTTGGGTTTTCATGAGTGAAATCGAGCGCGTCGCCCGCAATCGCCTGAGCGGCATCGAGCCTCATGCTTTCCAGCACGCGAGTGACAGCCTCCGGCTTGCGTTCGTGCACCTTATCGATCGCATAGGCGAACGCCAGCACCGCGTTGTGAGAGCGCGCATCCGCATAGGGAGCGGCGGATTTGAAGGCTTGGTCATCCTGCAGGGTCATGTAGATGAATCCTGACCCATAACACGCACCGCTTCGAGGAAGGCGGCGAGCCCCCGCCCGGGGTCATCGGACTGCAAAGCCAAAGAGTCTGACATGTTGTACCCGACGGTCGTCAGGTTTGCCGAGACCGTGCCACCCTCAGCCACAAGGGTTCGCGCGAAAATGGGCGATACGGCTTGCGGGCTCAAAAGAATCTGAGCCGTCACCCCGGCGTATTGCAGCTCTTTGACGATTTTGGCCTGGCGAATTGCCGAGCCCGAAACGAAGATATTCGCCGAAGCCCCGTAGCTCTGGGACTCTTTCTTGACGTCTTGCGCCAGCTCACGCACATCGGTATCGCGGTCGTACGCATGCTTGGCGGCAACCTGCGGAATCTTCACCTCAGTATCCTTGGGAGCTATCACGATGCTCTGGGTACTCGGCTGCGAAGCCTGCACATACGCCTGCGAAAGCTGCTCGGGGTTGGGCGCCAGGCTCCAGACTCCGCGCCCAGTATCTACGCTGTCATAAACCTCAATTACCGGGATGCTGCTCTCACGAGCCGCGTTCGTCGCACCCTTAATATGCTCACCCGAGGAAGAAATAATAATCCCCTGAACGCCCTCAGATTTGAGTTTTTCGACGGCATCACGAGCCCCGTCAGGGGTTCCCTTATCGTTAGCGACCGTCAGCTGAACGGGGGTTTTACCAAGATCCAGACGATGCGCGGCCACCGCAGCACCCTGGGCAGGGAGCACCCATTCGGAGCCTTCCGCATCCTCGCCGTAGGTCATAATAATCCCGATCTTGGCGTCGCGATTATTGTTGTTCGGCAGCGTAATTTCCTGCGGAACAACGGGGGCTATCGCCTCGGTATCGCCGGGTGCGCGCAGGGGCCGAATATCCGGTCGCAGCAGATGAGCTGCCACCACGATAACCAACAACAAGACCCCCAGAAGGGCACCCCAGCCAATGATGGTCAGGGGTACCCTTCGGGAGGTTTGTTCTTCCTCAAGCTGAGGCTCTGGGGTCACGCTACATGTCCCCAATGTGGAAGGTGTAAACCACCTTCACTTCGGCCTTACCACCGTCAGGCAGGTGGAAGGAGGGCAGGGACTTGAGCTTCTCCAAGGACGCCTTGAACTGTGCCTGCCGCAGCTGCACGGCCGCAATATCCTCGGCACGAACGCTGGTGTAACCCTGCGCGTTCTGCGAGGCAAGCGCCAGCTGGGAAGTCGGCAGCACCAGCTTTCGCGGCGTTCGTCTTCAACGCACCCAGCAGACCCGAACCATCGACTCGGCTATCGCCCAGGTCAAGGATAACCTTGTTGAGGTCGTCGGCAAGAAGCACGGATGCACCCGCCAGGTCGCGGCTGGCGTTTCCGGTGCGCGCATCCAGCTGCTCCAGGGAGCTCTGGGTGACCCCATCCAGGGATGCCTTGAGGTTCTCAACCTTACCGGCAATGTCACGGCGCTGCGCCTCCAGAGAGTTACCGGCATCGCGCACGATTACGTTCGAGGCTTCCGCCAGACCGTAGATTGAGCTGGTGAAGGAATTCTGAATGGAATCGGCACCTGCCGAACCCTGAGCCGACACCTGGCGGATCTCCTGCGAAATCAGGTTGTTGATGTTCTTGCTGGTTTCGTCAGCAGAGTCCTTGAATGCATTCTTGAGAGCTTCCGAAAGTTCGGAGTGCTGGCTGGAAAGTTCATCCAGGTTCTTACCCAATTCGTCGGATGCGCTGGTCAGCGCCTTGAGCTTTTCATCCAGGGAGTTCGGGTCGTTCTGGCGATCATCACGATCACGGTTCTGGTCGTCACCTTCGCCCGCATACGCCTTCTCAACCGAGCTGAGCGCGGAGTCCAGGGAGTTCACCTGGTCGGAGAATCCCTTTGCGTTCTGCGCCAGAGGGGTGGTCGGGTTCTGCAGATCGGTTTCCTTGATAACCTCGTCCCAAGCGCGTGCCTGGTTGTTCAGGCGCTCGTCCATAGCCTGCCCGTAACCTTCGGGTGCCTGGAGCTTGTCGGCAGCAAATCGGTGTGCCGCCGGGACTACGGGGGTGCCGCCCTGGTTAGCGTTGTTCCCGTTTTGGTTATTGTTCGGGGTGTTCTGGTTCTGACCGTTCTGATCGTTTTGACCGTTCTGGCCATTCTCAGTCGGGTCGTTCTGCGGGGTTACCTGCGCACCGCCCTGACCATTCTGATCGTTCTGACCATTCTGGTTGTTATTGGGGGTGTTCTGGTTATTATCCTGATGACCCTGGTTCTGGTCGTTCTGGTTACCGTTGTTCCCGTTTTGGTTATTGTTCGGGGTGTTCTGATCGCCTTGGTTCTGGTTATTCTGATCGCGCTGCGGGGTTCTCGGGGTCTCACCGCAAGGCGTAGAAGTCAGGTAGGAGCGCAGGCGGTCTACTTCCTCTTGCGAGAGCTTGCCGCCGTTTCTACCGAGAGCTTGCAGAGTTCGTTAGCGATATCTTCGTTCTGCTGGTCTATAGAGTTCGAGTTTCCGCTCACGTCGTTGCGCGCCGCCACGGCCTTGCTGTGCAGGCTGTTGAGCGCCTTGGTGAGCTCATCCGAGGTTTTCTTGAGCTCATCTACCGACCGGCGGCTAGACTTGAGCGATTCCGTGACGTCACCGTTCTGCTGGTGGTCTCGAATGGCTTTCTTGCCTTCATCACTCTGCAGGTACTTCGTCAGGTTGTCTACCTCGCCGCGCAGGGCACGGTAGTTCTTGTTGGCACCCTTGAGGTACTCAGGCTGCAGCTCGTTCACAAGCTTCTCACCATTAGCGACGAGGCCAATCAGGCTTGCCTGCGAGGTGACCGAAGCACCGTACAGGGAGCAGGTGACCGAAGAACCATCACGGCAGACCTCAGGGCTGGGGTTATCCGGCCCGATGGTCTGGCGCAGAGAGTCCGTGAGGGCATGCTGGCAGTCGCCACTGGCATCGGCATAGTTGTTGAGAATCTGGGAAAGCTGCACGAGGTTGCCGTATACGCTCGATCCGCCTCCGGCTGCACCGCGATCGACGGTGCATGACCCGTTTTGATGCGAAACCGAGACATTCGGAACCTGCGAGGTATCACCCAGCAGGGTATCCATCGTGTTCACGGTGCTTTCCAGCTGGCTGATGAGCTGGTTCTTGTTACCGTCGGCAGTCTTGGCAAGGTCATCCTTGAGGGACTGAATTTGCCCGTCAAGCTCCGCCATACGCTTGGTCAGGCTCTCGCTGTTAGCCTGCAGGTTTTTCGCGGCATCCTGACCCAGGGTGTCCGAGGTGTTGTCCAGGCTGGAGCGCAGTTCGTTCACCTGCGAGCTGGCGCTGGTAATCGTCGAATCGACATTGTTCACCAAGTCGATAGTGCGCTGAAGCATCGCAACCTGGTTGGCGTCGTTCTTATTGAAGCTGTTGTTGAGCACGCTCTCACCCGAAAGATCAGAGGCGAACCCCGGCTGAACCGCGATATCGAAATCGGGTGCCTTGAAGTCCTGCGCATTCACCTTCAGCGTGAACGATGTGCTTGCCCCGGAGGTCGGAGGCGCCAGGATCGCACCCCACTGCACGTTCGCCTTGCCGTCCCCGGTCGTGCTAATCACGCCGTTGGTTGCGCTGTCGTCCGTCTTATCGCCGGAGGTAATGATCTGGTTGGATTTCACGTTATCGAGCGAAACCGACCCTGCCACCGTAAACGGAACACCGACGAGCGCCTGGTTGGTGCGCTTGGTGCCGCCCGCATCGTAGCTTACCTCTTGGGACTTGAGCGTAAGGTTTTCGACGGTGACCTTAATAGTCAGCTCGCCGGAATACCCGTTCAGGTCTTTCAGGTTTGTACCGGTGCCTTTGGAGCTCTGGTACTGGGTGCTGACGCGCACCGGGACGTCGTTAATAACGTCTTTGACCTTGAAGTTGATGGTCTTGCTGGAGCTCTTGTGCTCTTGTTCATTGACATAGATATTGTTGGTGTCAATAGCAGAAACGTTACCGTTGCTCGCAAGTTTAAGATTCACGTTCTGCAGCACATGCGTGGGGTTTTGCACCTGCTGTTCGCTCTGCTGGGTCGTCTGCCCGGGCGAGGTAGGATCACTATTCTGCTGGTCTGACGAGGAGCATGCCGCAAGGAGCAAACTGCCAATGACCCCGATGGTTAAAGGCACCCGCACACAGCGGCTCTTCCACGTCAGCCGTGATTCTGACGCGTCGAAGCGTGTAGACATATGGCACTCCGGAAGGTGGCTGATTTTATGGACAGTAATGTTGCATCGTATGTGTGTGGCGTTGAGTAAACCGTTCGAGGCAACTTAAAGGTATTCTACCGCGCCATGAGTAGAATGTGCGGGAAATATGCCAATCTTAACGCTCTGTCGCACGATCAACAGATGTTCAATTACCGTGATGTAATACTGAAAGCGTTACTTTGCAGATTTGTGAAGTTACCCACCTGAACGTTGAGTTTGCACTGGGGAGCAACCGATAGGGCCGTCACATTTTTCTGATCCGCTGAAATCGACAGGTGACCGGAGCATCCGTCTGTGAAGGCGATATCGCCCGTGTCCGGCGCCAGCGAGGTAATGGCCTGGGAGGGCGTTCCGGTCTGCGGCAGCTTCATGAGCGGGTTCAGGTCATCCTTGCCGCTGGGCCACACCGGCAGCAGGGTAACCGGTACTGCCGACTGGTTAACCACGCGGTTGGGCACCTGCACCTCAATCTTCTGGATGCGCTGAATGGGGTATGAAGCCGATTTCACGTCCGGGTCGCTAATGGCGGTCTGGGTTTTCTTGGTGATCTCCCCCAGCCATTTTTCGAGGCTCTTCTGATCGGGAATATCGATATCGATCTTGGCGCTCATGGTTACGGCAGAGTTCGCCGGAATCTTAAGGTTACTCACATTCCAGGCGCATTTCGTATCCAGCCCGGTAATGGCGGCCTGGTTTTTGCGGATCTCCTCGGCCTCACTCGCCTGGTTCCATGTGGTTTGCGGGCAGGAATCGGTGCTCAGCCCGGGAATGACCTGCAGAATATCGCCGTGCAGCCCGGATTTTTGCGTCGAGTACTCAAATTTCACGGTCGCCGTATGAGAAGACGGGTCATAGTCGGCCTCCAGGCGGGTGCCTAAGCCACTCGGCAGGGGCGAATTCGTGCCTGAAGATGCGGTCCAATGCTCTTTTGGCCCCTCTTGCTTCTTCTCACCGGAGCTGTTGATAAAGACGAAAACACACGCGCAGATAAGCGCCAAAATACCTAATATCGACCCCCACACGAGCGGGCGTTTGAGCTGTGAGGCAACCGTTCTCGGCTGCTCATTCTCAAATTCTTCGTCGATTTCTTCCTCTTCGACAACCGGCGCCTCGGTCACCGGGCGGATAATCGTCTGATGCGAGGCTTCACCCAGTTCGGGTACTTGGGTGCTGTAGTTATCCGACGCGGCTTGAGCGGGTGCCTGCTCGCCGCCGCGAATAACCGTGCGCTGACGACCACCAGTGCTCTGGCTTTCTGAGGCACGTTCCTCATACTCGAACCGGTCAGCATCCTGATATTTCTTGCGCAGAGCCCGAACCTGCGCCACAGCCTGCGCGGCCTGCGGGCGGTTCTTGGGCGATAGGCTCATAAGATTCTCAAGGACGGTGCGCACATCCTCGGGAAGGTGATCGCTGATCTGAACGGCAGAATCCGCATCCACCAGCGGAACGGCGCCGACCAGAAGCTCGTGCAGCATAACACCGGCGGAATAAATATCGGCTGAGGAATCCGAGCTTCCATAGGCTTTACGCTCGGGCGACATGTAGGCGGGCGTACCGTAAAAACCCTGGCTCTCCGTCTGCCCCATGAGCGTGGCGATACCAAAGTCGGCAACCCGCACCTGCTCCACGAGGGCATCGCCGTAATGCCCCGATAAAAGCACGTTATCGGGCTTAATATCTAGGTGCAGAACCCCGGCACGATGCGCGTATTCCAGCGCCAAAAGCACGCGCTCAACAATGCCGAAGGCCTCGCCGGGCAGCAGATTCTTCTGCTTCTGCAAAAACTCGCGCACGCTTCCGCCATGCTGGTATTCCATGACGATCGCCAGGTTGTCACCCTCGACCACCATGTCTTCGATTGGCACGATGTACTGGTGGTGCAGCTGCGAGAGCACGGTGCGTTCGCGCACGAACCGCTCAAGAAATTCGCTGTCTTTGTGGTACTCGGGCTTGAGGAATTTAGCAGCATACAGCGCCCATGAGCCTTTACGTGAGACCGCCCAGACGGTGCCGACCGTGCCGGAACCTACCGCACGAATGAGCGTGAAGGCAGATCCTAGCGGCGCTCCTTCGCGCATGCCGGTTATTGCATCGTCCACGGTTGCTCCTCACGCTCTAGTGCTCGGGTAGGTCTCACGGCTATACCTAGTGTAACCGGCGCATCCGCAAGATTCAGCCTTTTGCTCACGGTCAGCGGGGATTTTAAGAGGGTATAAACGTATGGCGCTCCCGCTGCTCTACCCGCCAAAACCCCTGCTCAACACGCTCTTAAACGGTTATGACCTCACCGTTTTCGCAAAAACGGTGAGGTCATAAGGCGTGATGCGTGTTCGGTGTCTTACACCGCGGCTACTTTTGCCGACGACGGATCACCAAAACAGCACCAGTGCCCAGAAGCGCAACGCCCGCGATTACCACGGGAATCACGGCAAATCCGGTATGTGCCAGCGCATTCGAGCCCGCGGATGCACCGCCTGCAGACCCCTGAACCACGCCGGATGCGCCCGAGTCTGAACCGCCCGATACGCCGTTCCCTGACGATCCGGTGACCGTGCCGTTCTCTGTAGTTGTACCAGCCTGGGTACCCGCCCTCTGAGCTGTTCCCGGGTTCGCCGTTTGCTCAGAACCTTGCGGGTTCGTGCCCTCTGTACCGTTCTGCGGGGCTGCCGAGGCATCCTGCGGTTCGGTCGGGTTGTGCGGATGCGCCGCATCCGCCGAGGCATCCGGAACGCGCACGGCACCCTGAGGGGTACCTACCCGTGCCAAGGAGTCTTGCCCGGTCTTCTGCCCGGAGGATGAACCGCCGTTTGTGCCCTTGCCCGGTTCTGGCGCTGCGGTAAAGGAGCATGCGTTGCTTGCCTCATTCCCGACGGCGACGGCAAGATGCTGGACTTTACTTGTGATCTCGGTACCGTCTTTGAGTTTTGCGGTGTACTGAACGTCAAACATGTAATGCCCAGGCTCGGTAAACACCCAGTTGGCGTGCGCGTGGGTTGCGTAGTCAATCGATATACTATGTTGATTTTTGGTCGAATCCAGCAGAACCTCGGGGCCGGTCAGCGACTCGGTGAAGACACCGAACCGCGCGCCCTTCGGCATGCTGCGGGGCACAACGTGCAGGGTTACGCCGCCGTCGAGCCTACTGTAGTCCACATCCTGGGTGCTGTACCCGGGCCAAGGCAGCCCGCGCATCTGGGTTTGCGGAAGCCCATAAAACGCGGTTCCGACCGGTCCAATAAAGTCGAGTTTGGGCGAGTTCATGTGCTCGTTGCGGCTGCGGCGGGCACGATCACTAACGGTCCACACCACGGTATCCAGCGGGCGCACCACCGAGTCCGCATCTATGAGTCCGCTATCGTCTTTGAGCCCCAGTTCCAGCCGGTTATCACGCAGTTGTGCTTGAAGGTCCAGGTGCCCGTCGCCGATTTTATAGCGGCCGTCGATCTTCCCCGCCTCGCAGGTTGGCATGGGGGCGGGCGCCTTCGGTGCGGGGTTTTGCGTGTTTTGCGCATCCCCATCTCGTGAGGGAGTCGGGCTTGCGCTCGGCTGCTCGGGAGCCGCCGGGGCGGGGGATGCACTGGGCGGCGCATCGTTGGTGCCGGGACCGCTCGGGTCAGCGGAGGGGCTTGACTGGGGTTCCGGGGTATGCGAGTCGCCCGGCTGGGGGTTTGCGGCGGGCGCATCCGCACCCAGTATTCCCGTGGCGCTGTAATCACCGCCGCGCTGATAATTCTGGGTGAGTTTCACCTGTGAGGTGCGAGCATTCATATCGGGATGCGGCAGCACTTTCACGATAAGCTCGCTGTTCTCAAAGTAGCTGTCTTCCCGGTAGGTGAAGCGCGCTACCCCGTTGTCGATCGTAGTTTCTATATCGAATTTGGGGTATTCGTAGTCGTTGGGGGCGTAGAACCCGCCCCGGATAAACCCGCGAACGTTAGGGTCGGCGAAGGTCACCTCAAGCGTGCGGTACCCTTCCTGCGTGGAGGGCACGGTGCGCACCGTGTAGTCGCCGCTGGCGGGGGTGTATTGAGCGGTGGGAAGCACGGTATTGCGCTCATCGGGCTCTTCAACGGGCCAGTCTCCGGTGCCGTCGTCGCTGTATACGCTCTCGGCGTGCCCGGGTTCATAGGCGAGCTTATGCGAAATCCAGCGCGCGCCCTCATTCCCGCTTGGGGTGAAGACAGCCTGCAGATGCGAGGATTCGCCGCCCATCATCTCGCTCCAGGTGGCGGTGCCGTTCTTTACCTCAAGGTCGGTGAGGAAATACCCGTTGTTGTAGAGGGTGAGCGTTCCGCTGAGGTTTTTATCGGCTGCGGTGAAGGTGATGTCGCTGAGTTTATCGTCGGCATCCTTGTTCTTCGCAGGGTCGGGATCGAGCTTATGGGGTGCCACGGAAAGCACGTATTTGGCTAAGTCCAGGTTCCCGACGGGTGCAGCATTATAGCGGTCAATGGTCGGTACCGCGTTCGGGGTTCCGTCACCGAGAATGGGTTTACGCCCGCCCACCTGCCACACGAGTTTTTGCGGCGGGGATTGGATGATCGATCCGTCCGTGCCGCGCGCTACCGTGCGATAGGTCACCACATAGCGCCCGGGTCGCGTGAAGGTTGTGGTGTTATGCGTGTGGCTTCCTTTGCTGAGCAGCCAGGAGTGCCACCCGGTACTTGTGCTTGATAGGATGCGGTTTACGTCCGCAGGTCCTTCATCGGGGTTGTAGCGAAAAAGCTCCATGCGGCCGGGGCCTTCAACCGAGAGAATATCGGTCGCATAAATGCCGTCACGGAAGTTTTCAGTAGGGATTTTGACGGATGAACCCAGCCTGCCCAGATGGGATCGTGATTGCCCCAGGTCAGGGTGGGCGCCATGTAGAGGGTCTGCCCAGGTTCGCCTAGAAAACGCAGATTAGGTGAATCAGTGAGGGTCAGAGTGTATTGGGATGCACCATTGCGACCATCCCACCCCTTCCCCACCCAGTTGACGGTTTTGTCGAGGTCATAAAGATCGGCACCGGTCTTATAGGGGTTTGCTTCGTTTTTGAGTGCGAAACCGCCGTTTTCCCAGTAGGTTTTCGGGGCATCAACATGACCCTGAGTAGTAATAATGCGCCCGTCGTCGGGTCCCGCATGCGCGGGGAGCATAGGCGATGCGCCAGCGAGAGCCAGCAGAGCTACTGCGGAAATACGAGCAAGGGATGCACTCAGCGCACGACGATGTGTGTATTTCGTGTACATGACAACCTTTCTCATTTTGCATACACAGCCTATCACTAATTGAGAATAATTGTCATAATCAAAATAGATATGTATAGTGATTCTCATAATCACACGCGCCGATGCGTCGTGAACTCACACACCACACCGTCGTTGGAGGAAAACTATGCGCAGATCCACCCCGCAAACCCCGCCGCGAGCACAACGCAGCCGCAAAACATTTACCATCATCGGAACCACCGCCCTGGGATGCACATTAGCCCTCTCCCCCGCTCTGCCCGCTTTCAACACGGCACCGGCGGCGCTCGCACACGAAGAACATGGCGCAGGTGCAGCACAGGCAGAACCGCGCAGTTACACCGGGAATTACATCGTGCGCGGCGTGCACACCGAACTGCTCAATGCAGAGCTTCACAACAGAAAACTCGCCCTAAACTCCAAGGCCGAAACGCAGGATGGTGAAGGCCTTTTCAACCCCTCCACCACCGTTTTCAACCTACCCGCCAACGATCAGTCCCAAACCCGCGTAGCCGCCGGATATGATTTCATTGCCCCCGAAGGCACCCCCATCTGGTACATTCCGCAGATGCATACCGATGGGCTTCTCTACCCTGGCTTCAGTGCCGAAAACATTCCGCAGGGCGCTCTGAAAAACAATAAGATCACGGTTGATCTCATCAAAAGCGAGGTTCCCGAAGGTGCACGCGCCGAGGTCTTTCAGGAGGACCTGTCCGGGGCATCGCGCATGTTCAGCACGACGGATCGGCTAGCACCCTACGAGCTTGAGGCGGGTTCTCATGTACATGCCGCATGGGCGTTTACCGCCGCCGGAACCTACCGGTTCACCTTCCGCACGAGCGCCGAGCTCGCGGACGGCACACAGGTTCACGCTGAGACGACCTACACCGTTGTGGTGGGCGAAGTTCCGCAGGATATTTTCGAGCAGGGGCATCGGGCACAAAACCAGCAGGACTCCGCCGAATCAGCTGCCGCTCAGCCGCAGCATGAGGAGGGCGGTGAGCAGGCGCATCGGGATGCCGCCCCGAATGAGCGCTCATCAGAGGAAGATCACGGCGCGGGTAATTCCCGCGCGCAGCATCAGGTGATCGAGCCCGCGCATCAGGAGTCGTCGAGTGTGGAAGCCGCCCCGGCTCAGCCTGATTCTTCAGCGGATGCGGCACCCAACCCCCAGATTGCAACGGGTGATGCCCCCGCGCCCGATGCGCCCGCCCCGGCACCGCAACAAGCCGGTCAGAATGCAGGTGCACCGAACCACACGGTTAACGGGTCAAATGCCCAGAATGTTACCGCGCCGACCGTCCGGGGTGCGGGTTCTGGCGGTTCAGGGGCTTCGGGCAATACCGCGCCGTCTTCGGGTTCTCGCGGCGGGTCTTATCCCGGAACCGAATCCGAGAAGTGCATTCCGACCGAGGTCGTCGTTAAGGATTCCGTGCAGTCACGAAGCACCCAAAGCCCGGCGAATATTCCCGGCACTCTGCCGATGGTAACGACTGCGGATCATGCCGCGGCGGATCGCGCTACCGAGGGGCATTTTGACGTTGGTCCGGTCTTGAACGGTTCCACGCTGAGTTCTGCCGTCAAAGATGATCGGTTCAGCCCACCTAAACATGTGTCACCCGGCTCTTTAGAGTTCGTCCTCGGCGATGCTGCGAAGCTGAAATTCCCGGCGGGCATGGAAGATATTGCCCCCGCGGGAAGTACCGTGCACATGATTGGTGCTACCCAGCAGGCGGGCGTGCCGTGGCTGGGGTGGAGTACCCAGGATCCCGAACTTCTCAAACAGGCCGATGGACCGGTCACCATGAGCTTGAAGGGATTCGACGGCCCCGGCTCAATGTCGGTGTTCCTCTCGGGCAATTTCGGATCCGCCGGTCAGAAAGTCTTCGATTCCCGCGGCGGCTCATTTCAGGTTCCACTGAATACGCACCAACACAGCAACTGGGTGTTTACCGCTGAGGGCCGCTACCGGGTGACGATCGGTTGGCAGGTGCATCTGAAGAACGGGCAGACCGTCGAGAGCACATCGACCCTGAACTTTACGGTGGGCAATGCCGATAATCCGGCGAACCCCGCACCCGCCCAGCATGAGAAGAACGCGCCTGAGAACGCCGAAAACTCGACCACTCATAAACCTGCCGAACAGCAATCCCAGCGGGGCACCGTGGATGCGGCCAACGGTATTGTGACGAAGCCGGACGGCACGAAGGTGCGCATTGTCGGCAAGACCGCCTCGGGCAAGGACTGCGCCCTCACCAACCAGGAGCTAAAGGACGCGCAGCAGACCGCTGCCGCCGGGAAGCTCGCCAACACCGGGGCAGGGTTTAATCCGTTTATGGTCAGCACCTCTGTGCTTGCCGTCGCGCTGGGAGGCATGATCGTATACACCGTGCGCCGCCGCAAACGTCATGAGCTCTAGAGGTTCACGCCGTCAGTCTTGCACACCGCAGCGCTCACTCGAAGTTCCGCTCAGCCGCCGCGCTTTCCTGGGTTTTCTGCCTGTCTGCGCGGCGTTAAGCGCCTGCACTGCACAGAATACGTCCTCAGGTTTTGATGCCGACGGACGTCTTCAGGTGGTGGCGACAACCCCGATTTTGGCGGATGTGGCGCGTGCTGTTGGCGGCGAGCGTGCTCGGGTACACGCCCTCATTCCCAATGGCGCAGACCCGCATTCCTATGAGCCGAGCCTGCGGGATGTGCGCGATGTCGCCTACGCGCGGCTGGCGTTCACCAACGGTCTATTGCTGGAACAGCGCAAAATGGCGGCGATGGTGAGCTCTAACCTGCCGCAGGGTTCGGCGCAGGTTGCGGTTGCCGAAAGGATTGAGCAGTACGGCGGCAAGCTTGAACCCGTGGTGGAGGATGCCTCGCTGGATTCTATCTGGCTGGGGCTGCGCGTGGAGGGCACCGAGCCTTCGGGCGCATCCGCCAGCCATTCCGCTGAGTCGCCCTCAGATTCGGATGCTTCAGTCGCGTTTTCGGTTACCCGGGTGAAGGGTCCCGGGCAGGTTGCGGCGTTTATTACACAGACCTTCGGCGCGGTCGAGATGATGTGCGATTCTCAGGCGCGCGGCACGCAGGAATCCGCTCAGGATGGTGTGAGGGTGCGTACCGGCGATATGGGGTCGCTGGAGCTTCCGCTGCAAGCGCATACGCATCTTTCGTGGGCTTTTGCGGATGCCGGTGTGTACGAACTTGATGTTCTGGCAACGCCCCGCAACGCGCCCGAGGGGGTGCACCAGGCACAGGGAACACTGCATGTTGTGGTGGGTGAGGACCCTGCCGAGGCTGCCTCTCGTCTGGGTGCAAATACGACCGTTTTAGCCTCTGGACATGCGGATATAGCCGTTCAGGCATATACGGGGCGGCTTGTGATTCGCGCCGATAGCGGCGGGAAAGTCACCGAACACGACCTGGCTCGCACGATCATTGCGGTTCCTTCGCGCACTCTGCAGGAGGTTCCTGCGGGCGGCCAGTACGGGTTCTTGAGGGGGTCTTCGCGCGAGCATCGGGGGCAGGTGTATTTGCTGGCGCAGGCGGTGCTCGGCAAACATGTGCACGGCGAGATAGACCCGCATATATGGCATTCGGTGCCAAATATGAAGGCGGCCGCGCAGGTCATGCGTGATGCTCTCGCCGAGACTGACCCACCCGGAACCAGCCTGTACACGGCGAATACCGAGCGTGTTATGCGCGAGCTTGATGAGCTGGACTGGGAGATTCGCGGCATCTATGCATCTTTGCCCGAAGCCTCGAAAAACCTGATTACCACCCATGACGGGTACCGCTATCTGGCAAGTACTTATGGGCTGACGGTGGCGGGATTTGTGACGCCGGTGGCGGGCAGTGAGCCAAGCATCCAACAGCGGCAGCGGCTGCAGCGCACTATCAGGGATTTGCGTGTACCGGCTATATTCCTTGATCGGAATACTCGCATGCGAAGCCCAGTTTTGCGTGAGGTCGCCCATGAAAACGGGGTTCAGGTGGGTACCTTATATTCCGATTCGCTCGATGATGAGGCACCCCACTATGCGGATATGATGCGTGCTAACGCACATACTATCCAGCGAGCGGTTGGGCGGTGAAGTCGTATTCTCGTCCATAGCCACATATGCATATACATCCATCAACGTTGAGGAAGAAGACATACATGAAATATTCTATTTTTGGAATAAACTAGTCAGAAGGTTATTTCATTCGCTTTATGCGTGGGTCTCACAGCCTCTATAGCCAATCCGGCATATGCCGATCACACGCCCGCGCCGGGTGCATCGTCAAGCACGGCAGCCACAAGCGATAACCTCAGCAAAGAGCAGAAGGCTCTGCAGCAAACGCTCTCGCCCGAGCAGCCGGTGGGCACGGGACGCACCGAAATTTCGAGCGGGCATGTTGATATGGGCCCGCGTTTTACCGACGGTAAGTTTCAGCTCATGATCCATGACGATCATGCCGCTACACCCATCTGGCGCAGCGTGGATGATGTGCTGTACCGCGGCTCCGATGCGGCCCTTCGCCAGGTTCCTGATGATGACCGTTATTCGTTTGTGGGTGCACAGCCCGGCGAGCAGGTGTATGTGATTCCGCAGACCGAGACGAAGGGGGTCGTCTGGCCTGGCTGGACCACTCAGGATCCGGGGCTTGTGCAGAAAACCCCGCGCGGGGTCACCCTCACCCTAGAGCAGGTTCAGGGACCGGGGCAGTTCACGCTGTACCTGGAGAATGGGAACTTCTCGAAGCCGCAGGTTTTGTGGGATTCGTCCAAGCACGAGCCGCAGGATATATGGGTTGAGAAGAACACGCACACCCACGCCAATTGGGTGTTTACCAAGCCCGGCGCCTATCTGCTGAAGGTGACGGCCCGTGCGGAACTTGCGGATGGTTCGGTTGTTTCCGATACCCGCTATATGAAGTTCGCCATCGGGGATTCGGTGACTGCGGACGAGGTGTACACTCTGGCGCAGCAGTCCGTAGATCAGGCACCGGCGGGCACCTCGGAGGGCGCGCACTCTGCGGCGGCTTCCGATAGTCCGGGGGCCTCATCCGGCGGGTTCCCTGCCCTTCCGGTGGCGCTCGGCGCGGGGACTGTGACGGTACTTGCCGCAGCAGGGCTCTTCATGATGCGCCGCAATAAGGCCGCGCAGGCGCAGGCCGAGCGCATCATGGCGAGCGGAAAGGGTGCGCGGGATGAGTAAAGGTACCACCGTGCTAGGTTCCAAAAACGACCCTGCGACTGGGAGTGAAAATCCGACGCTGAGCATCCAGAACCTCTATGCGGGGTACGGGCGGCGGGCGGTGCTGCGGGACTTTTCGCTCACCCTGAACCCCGGCGAATTTGTGGGTCTTCTCGGGGCGAACGGTGCCGGAAAAACCACGCTGTTACGTGCCATTATGGGGCTGCTGCATCTGCCTCGGGGAGTATTCGGGTGCTGGGCAGTACTGCACGCACCGCGCGGGCGCGCATCGGCTATGTGCCGCAGAAGCACCAGTTTCAGTGGGATTTCCCGATCACCGTCAAGGATGCGGTCATGACCGGGCGAACCCGCGAGATCGGCTGGTTTCGTCGCCCTAAAACTGCGGATTGGGTCAAGGTTTTTCACGCTTTGGAACGCACGGATTTAATGCCGCTGAAGGACCGTCCCATCGGAGAGCTTTCCGGCGGGCAGCGGCAGCGGGTGCTTCTGGCGCGTGCTCTCGCGGTTGAACCGGCGCTTTTGCTTCTTGACGAGCCCTTCACGGGGGTGGATGCGCCTACCCAGTCCGCGCTCACCGGACTGTACCGGCAGCTGGCGGGCGAGGGCGTGACGATTCTGATGTCTACCCACGATATTGTGGCGGCGCAGGAGTCTTGTTCGCGGCTGTGCGGGGTGCGCGGTTCTTTGAGTTTGGACGGCAAAGCCGAGGATTTTTCACCGCATCAGCTTTACGCCTGGGTGCACGGGCACGAACTTGAGGGCGAGGGTGAAAGCACAGGTAAAGGCGGAAGCGCGGGCACAAGCCCATCGCCTAAGATTGGCGTTCCGGGCGCAGGCGGCGACTCGACCGGCGGCACCCGGCAGGGGCATCCTGCCGGTCATCGTGTAACCCCGCAGGAGGCAGCGGCATGATTACTCCCCTCGATTTCCTGTTTGACCTTTTCAACCCTTCCCTGGCGTTTCTGCCGCGTGCCCTCGCCGCAGTGACGCTGGCTTCTTTGGTGACGGGCGTGGTGGGGTGCCATGTGATGATGCGCGGCATGGTTTTTATTGGCGATGCGGTTGCCCACTCGGTGTTTCCCGGCTTGGCGGTTGCGTTCGTTATCGGCGGCAACTTGGTGTTCGGGGGCTTGATCGCGGGCGTTATCACGGCGGTTTTGGTGGCTATTTTTAGTCAGAACCAGAAGCTGCGTGAGGATTCGGTAATCGGTATTTCTTTGCCGGTTCGTTCGCGTTGGGTATTGTGATTATTTCGCTGGCACCGGGGTATTCGGGGTCGATTCAGGATTTCCTGTTCGGTTCGATTGTGGGGGTTTCAGGCAGCGATATTGCCCAGGCGGCGGCTATGTCCGCCGGGATTCTGCTGCTTCTGTGGCTGTTTCATCGGCAGCTGGTGACGGTGAGCCTGGATCGTGAAAGTGCCCGCGCGTTGGGTTTGCCGGTGCTGTGGCTGGATATTCTGCTGTATGTGCTCGTGACGGTTTCCGTGGTGATTTCTTTGCAGACGCTCGGGAATGTGCTGGTGCTTGCGCTTATTGTGGTTCCGGCCAGCGCATCGCGGCTCGCATGCCGCCGTTTAGGCACTATGATGCTGTTCTCACCGGTTTTCGGCGTGCTGTGTTCGACGGCGGGGCTGTACTTCTCGTGGGCGTTTAACCTGCCGACTGGCGGCACGATTGTGCTGACGATGGTCGCCGCTTTCGTGCTGGTGTGGGTGTTCACCTGGATGCGCCAACGAGTCAGGCACATTTCCGAAACCGCGCGCTCCCTGCCGGTTTAGGCTTTGCCGTGCCTATCACAAGGCTCTCACCGTCGCCTGTCAGGTCAGCGAGAAATAGTCTGCGATAACATCCCACCGGCGTCGCAGCACGTGCTGATCCGCGAAGAGCGTGGCACTGCGGTCGGTAAGATGTGCGTGCACGTTCCGGTAGAGTTCATCGCGCAGGTCGTTCATCGTGTTTACGGACAAATACCCGAGCACATCCGGCAGCACAGTATCGAGGCGCTGCTGCTGCAGCTCCTGCTCGGTGAGCGCCACATAGTCCGCCAGATCAAAGGTTTCCATGAACCGATGAGCGGCGGTGCTGAAACGAGTGAATGCTTCTATATTGAGCGTCCCATCGGGCCTCAGGTAAGTCATTCTCGCTTCGTGATCCACAAATTCGTGGTAGCGGGGGTGGCCAACGCTTATAAAGTACATATCGCCGTCATGTGGGGAGGGCACAGATTTAAGAGGCTGATCGAGGTGTGCCGATATTTTTCGCAGGGTTTTACGCCATTTTTTAGACATCACATAAAACGCCGGGATGCCGCTGTAGTTCCCCGGCGTATGGTTGAATGTTGCGTAGAGAAAAGCAGCCCGAAATATGAGGTCTTCACCGTATTCTTGGGTGAATCCGGGCTGATTTTTGCGTGGTTTCGACCAGCCCAGTGAGCCCAGGTGCTCGCGGAATGCTTCACCGCTGGCAATATCCCGGTATATGTAGTTGTCCGCCATGCTATCCCCCATATGCAGCCTATTTTTAGCAACCACCCTACCATTTGCGAGCGCGTGGCCATGCGTTTACCGTCGTGTTTTTCTGCCGCCCATGAGGGCTTTCACCGGCACCGCGCGTACCTTCGTGGTGGCGCATTGGCGGCTCACCTGCTAGGGTAGGCTGAACTTAGTTTGTCATTGCATAACTAAGTGTGGCAGCCGGATTTCTCATGCGGCCTCATAGAATAGTCGGGTAGTGTTTTGAACTCCCGTACGATTTTGAGTAACAGAATAAAGGCACTCACGATCTTTTAATCCGGAATATGCCTTATTTCTAGCAGGCATATTTTCACAGATTTTCTTCTAGACACATCTACTTTTCTTCTGTTTGAGGGAGAGCTCTGTGCATATTCCGTGATTGTCACCATTTTTTCGCAGACGGGCAGCCCTTCCAACCCTTCCTTCTGACTGCTCGCCATGATTCTGCGCGAAAAATCCTCTACCAACATTCAAAGAAAGGAAGAGACATGAGCAAATCCTACGAAGTCATTTTTGAGAATAATCAACAATGGCTTGAGACGAAAAAGCAACAGCATCCCGAGTATTTTACTGAGCTTGCGGATGGTCAGAACCCCGATTTTCTGTACATTGGATGCTCCGACAGCCGCGTGGTTGCAGAGGGGCTGATGGGTCTGGAACCGGGCGAAGTGTTCGTTCACCGCAACGTCGCCAACCTGGTGAACGGGCTGGATTTAAACGCCGGTTCCGCTATCGAATATGCGGTTTCACACCTGAAGGTTAAGCATATTATCGTGTGCGGTCACTACAATTGCGGCGGTATTAAGGCTGCGATGGTGCCCGAAGATATGGGCCCGCTAAACCCGTGGCTGCGCAATATTCGTGATGTATACCGTCTGCACCGCAAAGAGCTGGATGCGATCGCCGACGAAGACGCACGGTACGACCGCCTGGTCGAGCTGAATGTGCAGGAGCAGTGCCTGAATATCATCAAGATGGCATGCGTTCAGGAGCGTTATCTGCTGGACGGCTACCCGATCGTGCACGGCTGGGTGTTTGATATGCGCACGGGCCGTCTGATCGATTTGGATATCGACTTTGAAAATATTCTGGCCGATATTCAGAGCATTTATAACCTGACCGATTCCGAATGGGTGGTTAACGCACGCAAACAGTCTGCGTAGCCCCCCCAACCGCCTGATGCCGGGTGAGAGTCTACCCGCTCGCGCGAGCTTTTGCCCCGAGCACACCGGCATGCGGCGCACCACAATATACAGACAACACATCAAGGAGTATCGGTTTTGGTCAATCAGTCTATCGAAAAACAGCCTTTAGGCGCTCTCTTTAAATCCAATTTTGCCTCGGGATTGGTGGTCTTTCTCGTAGCGCTGCCACTGTGCTTGGGTATCGCCCCCTCGTGCACACACGCGAGCAGGTGGTTTTGGTCGATCAGGTAGGAAAATCTTACCTGCTCGTACCAAAAACCACCTGCTCGCGGTATAGAGCGCATCGCGCATAAGCCTGCCATTCTTACAGTCACCATAACCTTAAATGTAATCTGCGTAACATCTAGGAAGTTACGGATTTTTCCGGTTTAATGAAGGTACAACCTATAAAGAACCCTTGATAGGTTGAGGCTATAAGCGATGATGCTGTAGCTACAGCCCCTCATAAATCTCAGTTAGGAGTCACCATGAAGGCAGTTGTTTACCACGGTCCAGGCAAGCGAGCTTGGGAAGAAGTTCCAGACGCCACCATCCTTGAACCCACCGACGTCATTGCTCGCGTTGATACCACCACCATCTGCGGCACCGACCTGCACATCCTCAAGGGTGACGTTCCCGAGGTTGAAGAAGGGCGCATCCTGGGCCACGAAGCTATCGGCACGATTACCGAAGTCGGCTCTGCGGTCACCGATTTGAAGGTTGGCGACCGCATCATTATTCCGGCGGTCACGAACTGCGGCAAGTGCTCATACTGTAAGGACAATAAGCCTTCGCACTGCCAGACCGTGGGCGGCGTCGGTTGGATTTTTGGGTACATGATTGACGGCACCCAGGCTGAGTATGTGCGCATTCCTTACGCTGAGACGTCGGTTCACATGGTTCCCGAGGGACTGACCGACGAAGATGTTCTCTTCCTCACGGATGCGCTTCCGACCGGGTTCGAGATGGGTATTCTCAACGGCAACACCAAACCCGGCGATACGGTTGCGGTTATCGGCGCCGGTCCGGTGGGTCTGGGCGCAATCATGACGGCAAATCTGTGCGGTGCCGGGCGCGTGATTACCGTCGATATGGACGATAACCGCATGAACAAGGCGCTGGAATTGGGTGCAACCGATAAGGTAAACGCCGCCGATCCGGACTTTATCGAGAAAATTAAGGCCCTCTCCCCCGACGGTTTGGGTGTGGATGTGGCGATTGAGGCAGTGGGCGTGCCGCAGACCTTCGAGACCTGCACCAAGATCGTGCGCCCCTACGGCAACATTGCGAACGCGGGTGTGCACGGCAAGCCGGTAGAGCTGCCGATTAACACCATGTGGATCTCGAACGTGAACATCAACATGGGTCTGGTGAACTGCAACACCGTGGGCAACCTGCTGAATATGGTGCGTTCGGGTCGCCTGAACGCAAAGGCGATGGCAACCCACTACTTCACCTTTGACCAGTTCGAGGAGGCATACGACCTGTTCGCAAATGCCGCCGAGCATAATGCGGTGAAGGTTGTTATCTCGCGCGAACCGATTAAGAAGTAGGGTGTAAGCCCCCCTAAGCTAACCCCTCCGGGTTCTTTACCGTCCTTCCCGGAGGGGTTCCTTTCGTTCTCTTTCCCAGAGCCAGCCATGTTTGGGGGGGTGTACTGTCCGGGATCGTAAAAAAGGCTCTTTATTCCAATAAAGCGGGTTTTCCGCCTCTTTATTGGAATAAAGAGCCTTTTTATACAGGAATCTGCTCACGATGAGCGTTGCTTTACCGACCCTTCGCCAGGTTTTCGAGCTTGGTTACCAGCGCATCAGTGTCTCGGGATGCGCTGCTGAGCTCACGATAAATCACGCGCCTCTGTGCAGCCTGGCGCACCGCATCCTGACCTTGCGGCACTCCCCCGCCAGCGCGGGTACGCTCATCGGCCAACTGTTCGGCACGCATGGCGGCGTAGTTGATCTTGGCGGCAAGCTGCATCCTGTCCCGTTCCAGCTGAACACCAGCCCACGAGACAGGCCTGCTGGGGAACGGGCTGTTTGATTCGTCCGCCGCACCCCGGATGCGCTGCGCCTCCTGGGTCAGCTGGGCTGCGTCTACCGCGTCGCCAGCTTGTTTGTACATATCAAGCAGAATATGGAAGTTCTTCGCCTTCTCGCTGAGATACTGCGCGTTGGTGGCCGCGCCTTGAGCTTCGGGGCTCTGGTTCTGATTCGACGGGGTTGACGAAGTCTGCGCGGCGTTCGCAGCCGGAGCGGTCAGAGTCGAACCAACCGCGAGCGCACCTGCAGCGGGAATGCCTACAGCGGCGGCGCGCAGGAATCGGCGGCGTGAGGTACCTAGTTCAGTCATATGTCCTCCTTATTTATGTGGTGTTAAAACACCATGAGGTGCAGAGTCAGCGCCATTAGGATAAGCGCCAACGCCGCACCTCATGATGCGAAACCGGTAAACCGGTTGGTAGTTTTTAACCGTAACTCACCTGAACACGTTTTTTAGTCAGGGTACGGTTATGCACTACCGTGTTGTCGAGCAGGTTACAGACTGTGTGCTGTGTAGGTTCTCACGCCTTAAGAGTAGTTACCTTCAATAAGCTTGCGCTGAAACGCAACAATGGCCGGTGAGGGACCGTCAAGAACCCCGTCTGCGGTTTGACCCAACCAGCTCTGTAGAGCACTGATTGTAGAGGGTCCGATCAAACCATCAACATCCGTCCCGAGCCAGCGCTGCAAATCTTTGATGGTTTCTGAGCCGGAGGCGGCATCATCAGAAACCCACTGCCAACCGCTCGTCAAACCGGGATTAGCACTTGACTGGGATGCGGGCTGACTATCGATCTGCCCATCGAGGGAAAGACCGCCCTCCACCGCAGAGTTTACGGCAGCTATGCTGTTGAGACGCTTCTGCAGCTCAACCGTCGTTTCGGAGCCCCAGTAACCATCATCTGTAAGAGCATTCGCGCTCGTTGCGGTCACAAGGGTCGAGCCGAAGGCGAGCATACCCGCAGCGGGCACACCAATGGCGGTAGTACGCAACAACTTACGGCGGGAAAGACCAGTATTTTCGAGAGTCATAATACTCCTTCCTCAACTAAGGCTTATAAAAGGTTTGAAGCGATCTTGGCACCAGTCAAAAGCTCACAAGCCCCAATCTCGCTTCCTCACACAATTGGCTACGAATTATTGAAAGCGGCTGGCATTTTCACTATCAGCATCTTCAACGGCCTGAGCTTCTTGGGCTCGTTGCTGAGCCAACGTTTCGGCTTTTTGAGCAGCATCATGCAGCTGGGCGCTGATATCTTTGACGGCAGCCTCAAGGGCAGGATCATCAAATGCTGCGGCATCAAGATCGAAGCTGTCTGCTAGTTCTTTAGCCCTCTGAGCTTTTTCTGAAGCTTCTCAGACTCTACTTTCATCTTGGCACCCAAGTCACTCTCTGCATTCGCAGCTGGGGCCATCACCAGGTTCGCTCCCAAAGCAACCACACCGGCAGCAGGAACACCGATAGCGGTAGTACGCAACAACTTACGACGGGAAAGACCAGAATGTTCGTTCATCATTTTTACCCTCCTCACATATCTAGAAATTGCGGAGAAAAATCGGGTAACCGATGTATTTTCAGTATGTTGAATTAGTCATAGGTAACCACGATAAGCTCGGACTGAAGCTTCTTAATGGTGGGAGACTCTTCGCTCAATACCCCATCCTGAGGGAGGTGATAACGCGCCTGAAGTGCAGAGATAGTCTGCGAGCCCATGAGCCCATCCTGGGTCACTTTGAGCATGCGCTGAAGATCCTTGATAGTTTCTGAACCGGAGGCGGCATCATCAGAAACCCAATCCCAGCCACTCGTCAGCCCAGGGTTAGCACTCGCCTGAGATGCAGGCTGACTTGAGACGATACCGTCTACCACCGCAAGCGCAGCGAGCCTCTGATACATACGTGTAGTTTCACTTCCCCAGTAACCATCAACCTCAAGCGCATTCGCACTCGTCGCGGTTACCAAGGTCGAGCCGAAAGCGAGCAGACCAGCAGCAGGAACACCAATGGCGGTAGTACGCAGCAACTTACGGCGAGAAATACCGGGATTTTCGAGAGTCATAATACTCCTTCCTCAACTAAGGCTCATAAAAGGTTTGAAGCAATCTTGGCACCAGTCAAAAGTCCACGAGCCCCAATATCACTTCTTCACACAACTTAGTTGCGAATTATTTATTCAAAGAGGCTGGCGGCGTCACGATCAGCATCTTCAACAGCCTGAACTGCCTGGTCTCGTTCTTGAGCCATCGCTTCAGCCTTCTGCGCAGCATCACGCAGATCCGCAGCGGCAGAATCATTAATCGCGATGTTATCCTGGTCAAACTTATTTGCTAGATCTGTAGCGTCCCGGGCTTCTTGATGAAGCTGCTCAGATTCTGCCTGCATTGCGCCTGTCGAGTTATCGGCAATCCCTGCATTCGCCGCCGGAGCCGCTACGAAGCCAAGCGCTAGCAGGGCACCCACAATGGGGGTCACGAGCGAGGTTACGCGCATCGACTTACGAGGACGATCAGATTTACGAAGTATCATTTTTTCTCCTCAATTAGTTCGAATAGGACTGTGCACCAACTGGTGAAAGAGCAACGCCGGGTTTTAGCCGACGTACTGGTTAATCTCGTTCTGCAAAGCCTCAATAGTCGGTGATGGACTATCTAAAGTTCCATCCGCCGTCAGGCCATAATGCTCTTGTAAAAGCTTGATATGAACGCCTGTGATGCTGTAGCCAGTTACATTCGCACCCCAGCTCTGGACTTTGAGGAAAATATTTTGCGAGCTAGTTCCGGATCCTAGCCACTGATACATGGCCAGCATGGTTGGGGAACCAGAGGCCTGTGCATCATCGACCCATTCCCAACCGCTGACGATACCCGAGCAGGATGGAGCCATACTTGATGGCTGAGAACTAATAACTCCATCCACCGACAACCCGGCTCCACGCACGGCATTCATAAAGCGTTGGAGCCCTGCAGAGGTTTCCTCGCCCCAGTAACCATCAACGCTAACCGCACTCGCACTTGTTGCGGTCACCAGAGTGGAGCCGAAAGCCAGCAAACTCGCAGCGGGCACGCCTACAGCGGCGGCACGCATCAGCCCGCGACGAGAAATACCAGAATGTTCGTTCGTCATTTTTATCCTCCTTCAGGATGAAAATATATGTCCGCCGAGAAGCACCAACGTGCTTTTCACGCATCATCAAGTCTCACGTAGAGCAACCTAACCGACGTACTGGCTAATCTCGTTCTGCAAAGCCTTGATAGTCTCTGAAGGTCCATCTAGGCGACCATCTGCCGTGAGACCATAGTGATTTTGTAAGGCTTTGATAGTGTTGGGACCAATCGTGCCGTCGGCCTCAACACCACCCAGCCAGCGCTGCAGGTAATAGATGGTGAAGTCGTAGCCTTGCGCTCCCCCATCGGATTCCCATTGCCATCCGCTGCCCAGCCCGGGGTTTGCGGACTGCTGCGATGCAGGCTGATATTTCACGACACCATCTTCATACCCGTATGTAGGCTGGCCGAGTTCCTGCGCAAATATATTGAAGAAAAACTTTTGAAGCTGCGAGGTTGTCTCGGAACCCCAATAACCATCAGCCTCAAGCGACTGAGCAGCCGGGACGCTAACGATGCTGGACCCCAGCGCCAGAACGCCTGCGGCGGGAACGCCTATGGATGCGGTGCACAGCAAGCGACGACGCGAAATACCAGAATGTTCATTCGGCATAGTGGATACCCTCCTTTGCGTATTTTCAGATACAGAAAAGCTAGAGCTGGAAGATGCCTTCCTTGTCGGGATGATGGAAATACCACTAGATGACCGATCCACCCTCCCGACACGTGAAGAACTGTCACATTGGATTAGCCAACGTACTGGTTAATCTCCTTTTGTAAGGCCTTAATGGTCTGCGATGGAGCTGACAGAACGCCATCGCGGGTAAGCCGATAATGATCCTGCATGAGCTTGATGTGTGTAGGCGAAATTTGGTTATTGGACAAAGGTTCGCCCGTTTCTTGAATCAAAGACGCGCTCCCTTCTTGCGTCTTTGCCTCAAGAGTATCGTCTGGATCATGAGTCAGCCACATAAACATCAGCCCGATAGTGGGAGATCCCTTGGCCTGAGAATCTTCTACCCACTCCCAACCACCAACGATGCCGGAGCAGGAAGAAGCCATGCTCGAAGGCTGAGAGCTGATCATGCCGTCAACGTCTAATCCAGCACTCAGAAAGGCATTCAGAAACTTCTGAAAACCTGTCGAGTCTCCGAACCCCAGTAGCCGTCAACATCAATCGCATTCGCGCTCGGTGCAGTTACCAAGGTCGAACCGAAGGCGAGCAGACCAGCAGCAGGCACGCCAATAGCGGTAGTACGCAACAGCTTACGGCGAGAAAGTCCAGGATTTTCGAGAGTCATCAGGAATACCCTCCTTTGCGTATTTTTCTGGTGCAGGAAGTTGGAGAAGATTTCAGCACACCATAAAACCATCACCGGTAGTAGCGTTAATTATTCTTCGCTATCTCATCATTGTCTGCGCGAAGGTAATGGTTAATTTCATTCTGCAGAGTCAGAATTGTCGGCGACGGTCCATCTAGTGTTCCATCCGCTGTCAGTCCATAATGGGTTTGCAGGGCACTGATAGTCTCAGAACCAAAAATCCCGTCAGCTCCAACACCTAGCCAAGTTTGCATCGCAACTATTGTTTGGGAGCCAGATGCTTGAGCATCATCAACCCACTCCCAGCCACCAGCAAGACCGGGACATGAAGCCTGCAGACTTGACGGCTGAGAACTAATCACACCATCCACGCTCACCTGAGCATGCTGGGTAATATTTAAGAAAGTTTGGAGCCCACTGGAAGTTTTTGACCCCCACCAGCCATCAGCACCAACTAGCGCGTGATAAGCCTGCGCGCTCGGTGCGGTCACAAGGGTCGAGCCGACAGCGAGTAGACCAGCAGCAGGCACGCCAATAGCGGTAGTACGCAGCAACTTACGGCGAGAAAGTCCGGGATTTCGAGAGTCATATTACTTATCTTCCTTTCACATGGTGGTTGGATACGCGCACTCGCCACTGTAGAACTACAAAAAGCATTGTGGATTGCGTACTATCTGTGAACGCCTCATAAAAGAAGGCGCAGGGTTATGACATTTCCTCTTCCGAAGCGAGGATTTTATTTAGAGTGCCCAGAATATATCTGCAAGAGCTACATACCAGCAACACATCTCAAAGTGATGTTTTGGTCACCTCATATAATGCATTTACTGCGTAGCGCTTTCCTGAACGCCTCTGCCCCTACCGTAGAAGCCACACGGGCGAGTTTTCAACCCTTTGAGGCTGTTTTGCTGTATCGCACAAGACAGAAGTTCATGTATTTTATGCTCTATGTCAGAGTGGTCATTGTTCAAAATTTTTAAATGTCATATTTCTTATTCGGGCATGTCACATAAAAATATAATGTTGTGGTGCGTAAGTTTTTATAAATACTTCATTCTTTAAATATTTTTTCTTAGGTGTTTCAATAAGTAAATCTCTATAAGCATGCTTTAATCCCCACGAACAGATAGTATTGTGGCGAGCAGATAACAATCGATTATCTGCTCGCCACAATACTATCTGCTCGCGCCTCATCAAACCTGACGCATAGGAGGGACTTTAGGATCCGTGAAAACTAATTCTAGGCCTGTTCTTCTGCCGCTGATCAGATAGATAATCAACAACGATGAGAACTGCAATAGCAACGTCTTGAAAACGCTGGTCGTACACAGTGATCTGATATTTGTCGCGCATCTTAAACCTAGGCTTGTGAATAGCGGCGACGATACCTCCTTCAAGAACAATCTCAAAGTTACCCTCCCAGAAACTACCCCCGATCTGAAGCGGAGTCTGGTTGAGGTAGGCCTCTATGTTGAGCCCAGCAAGTTTAAACCGTTTGCGCATATACAGCTGGTCGCCAGTGGAAAAGCCAACATTGAAAACGGTACCGAGCCCAAGCTGCCGCTCTAGCGTGAACTGCACGCCGGTCTCAACGTTCGTCACATTCATGTTTTTGCCGAGAACCCGGTAGTTCTCATCAACCTGATATACCGTGTACCCACCTTCGTCGGTGACGACATAGTGGTCGGTAATTTTGAAGATTTTCTGCGCCGCATAAAGCTGCCGCATCATGCTCTCCTCTCTATGTGTTTCGGTGGTGTCGTTGGTAGCTCAACCATAGCACCGCGTATATCTTCAACAGCAGATTGTCTTCACCGTACACGTATGCCCCCAACAGAGGGAATGAGACTTTAGGAGTGGAATCGCCAGGTGCAGCCGAAGGCAAAGGGATTCTAGAGCGATTCATCAGGCACCCCTTCGGATACCTCATGCTGCTTTTGTTCTGAAGATTTGTCTGTCTTTTTAATACTATTTGTCGTGACAACAATCATTAAGATGCCCAAAATAACCTCGTAAAGGGCTACTATAACCCCCACTATTGTAAAAGAGCTCTCGGCAGATGAAGATGGATCAAGAATCCGCTCTAGCATAAACGGCACATAGGTAACCTCGGAGATTGGGGCAACAATAAGGCCGTAAATATTGGCACCTCGTATCCACCGAAACTTGACTGATCTCCTAAACCGCATAAACGCGACAACCTGCAAGATAACGTGAATCATGTAAGGAAGTGCAATAACGGCAATAATAAACATACCCGCCAAGATAAGGTCATCATATCCACTGGGCGCAGATACCAAAACGTTAATGAATACACAGACAAAAACAACCAGTATGATGAGCGCCGGAATAATAATTAGAATATTCTTGATAGCCTGTGCTATGAGAAGAGGCTCGCGGGTGTTGGGATCTATATCAAACTGTTGTGATATGCGTTTATGAGGCTCTTCCTTTCCCTCAGCGCCCTGAAACCCCGGGGACGCCTGGGGATCCAAGGACATCTTACCGTCTGCGCCTTCTAGACCATACAGCTGTGTATATTTGGGCTCTTGTTGGGAATTCTCCGTATTATTGCCCGATGCACTTTGCTTTTCCACGGGAGGCTGCGGGTCATTGTTGTCAGCGGTTGAAAAATTCTTATCGGTGCTCATTGCTGTTCACCCTGATTTTGCTTTTGCGACCTAACGTTAACGTTCTGCCAAGGAATTTCTACAATCGGATCTTCATGATGCTTCTTCAAGGATTCTGATTCATCACCCACCTCGTGTATCCTTCCCTGAGAACTGTGTAGAGCATCGTCATATATTCGGGGTTTAGTAGCAGTGGCGCTCTCATTCTCGTCCTGAGGATCATGAGGAGAGTTTTTCTTGATCACACTCATCACAACGATCATGATGATGCTGATAACAGCTTCAGAAGCAGGAGGAATTAGTACCCAAGGCAGCGCCTGACCCTCTAAACCTGGTGCACTGTCAGAGGCCAATTGGATAAAAAGAGTAGCACAAATAGCCCCATAAGGCGACACAATCAGCAGACTATACAGATTAGTTCCTATAACCCACGCGATCCGAGTTTCTTTCTTTGCCCGTGACCATGCCACAGCCTGCAAAACAAAATGCAAACCAAAAGGCCATGAAACAAAGAAGAAAACAAGAGCGCCATGGATCCATGGTATTGCTAATATGGCCTCAATGAGGGTCCTTATAATCTGCACAGCTATAAGAGCAGGAGGAAACGAGTTCTGCCCCTCAGTCGAATCTGCCGCTGATTCTTTCTCTATCTCATGAATATCTTGAGCCTGGACCGTTCCATGCTCAGGTTTTGGAAGGTTCTTATCAGTAGTCATGGATTCACCCTAAGCTTATAGCCTGGGTATTCAGTGAAAGCTCCCTGAATATTCTCAAAAAATAATACTTTTAATTTATCCGATACTAAAAAGGCTCTTTATTTACATAAAGCAAGATTTCTAACGCTTTATTAAAATAAAGAGCCTTTTTCGCACCCCGAGATATGCGTATTACTCAGGTGAACCTTCCGATGCCGACTTCGGGGAATCCGCACGAGCACCATCAGCGGCACTATCTATGCCATACGTTTCTGCCGAGCCAGCATCCTCGGTGCCCGCATTCTTCTGTGACTTCTGCCCCTGCTCTCTGCGAACCTGAACCAGCGGAATCTGCCCGGTGCTGAGATCCTCAACCAATTCGTCAGTCAGAGTCGGGCCGTTCACCACCTGAGGCTGCGAAGCTGCCACGGACTCAGCCTCCGAGGCGTCATTCGCCGCATCGTCAGGGTGCTCGGTATAGAGGGGCACCGCATCCGTCGCCGGTTCAGCCTGCATAAGCACCCGACCCTTCTTGCGTTTGCGCCTAAAACGCTTCTTCTTGCCCGGCTTGAGCTCATGAAGCTGCACGTCAAGCCCGGATGTCGCGGTTGCCCCCGCACCCTTCGGCGGTTTACGTTCCAGGGTGTAGATAACGCGTGCAGGCTTCGGTTCCATGCCGATTTTGGCGCGCATCCAGTTAATGATGCGGTCAAGCCAGTTGTAGTCTGCGGTCGCCTCAACCACCTGGTGGTTACGCGGAATCATGCCCACATCGCTGAGCACGCGCGGATATTCATCAATCTCTTGAATGCCCGCCATGTACATGTTCTCGCGGAACTGCTGCGCGAACTCGTGCTGCCCGATAAAGAGCAGGTCAGAGTAGGTTTTTGCGGTCAGCCGCTCGGTGTATGCCTGCACGGAATCGCGGCTGCCTCGCTTGGCGCCGTAGGTATCCCAGAAATAGAAGTACACGTTATTGGCGATAATCGCCGAACGAATCTTGTTTTGCAGATACCAGAGCCCGCCAACGGCGAGAAGCCCAATAATGATAATGACGAGCGAGCCAACCGGAATTGAATAGTCCACATAGTTATCGGCACTGCGGGTTATAAACATGCGGTACAAATACGCACCGAACGAGATCAGCACCGGAATACCCAGGAAAATGGTGGCTATCGGAATCCAAATAAATGCGAAAGCCACAGAATAAGACGATAGTAAATAATGGAGTCGCCAAACCCGATGGGGGTAGGCTTTACGGGAGAATGCGCGCGTTTCATCAGCAGGTTGAACAGGCGGTTATTCTCGATACCGACCTTACGCAGCTTCGATTCGAGCGATGCCCGCTTGAGGAAAACCCGGTAATTTTCAAGGATCTCGCGCTGTTCGGCGGTAATTTCATCCTCGGGCGGCAGGTCGCCAATATCAATTCCCGCTTCCGCAAGTAATTTGCTCCACAGCTCTAAGCGGGCAAGTTCCGAGGGTTTGGCCTGGGTTTGTGATTGGTAGTTTTTATAGGAGATGAAAATGGTACTGGCACCGATGGCGAGCGTGACCATAGGTGCCATCCAGTCTTTAATATCCACGTGGTTATCCTCCCGGCGCGCGGCGACTGTAGCGGCTGCCCTTATGCGCATCCTAGTAGCCTGAATGCGCGTATGCGGCGGCAAAGAACGCGTAAGCTGACGCGGCACCTACTCGCTGAAGCTGGTACTTCTACCGTAACATCTGAGCTTCTTCCTGCTGCGTTCATTTGGTTTCCATGTAAAATTTCCTTCCCTGAATTATGGGTCTTCTGCGGTCTTTCCGGCACGTTCGCGGCATCCCCTCCGCACTAAAAGAGCCTTGATGTGAATAAAGAGTATTTTCGCCGCTTTATTCGCATCAGGGCTCTTTTTTAGCAATGAAACTGGAGTTCCGTCCTAGTGCTCTGCTTTCTCCAGTTCGGCGGGTGCCGAGCGGAGCATCCGGTAAGTGAAGACCGACAGCACCGCCAAAAGCACGGCGCTAAAGGTTGCGGTTACCAGCACGCCCGAATCGAACGCGGCATGCGCCGAATGCAGCAGCTCGGCACTTAGATCCGAGGGAAGCTGCCCGGCAACTGCGGTCGCGCCGCCGAGGGTTTCGCCCGCCGCATGGGCCGCATCCGCATTAAGACCGGCGGGAACCGTCACCTGTGCACGGTAAATTGCGGTCAGCATGCCGCCAATCACCACGGTACCCAGCACGGTGCCGAACTCGTAGGCTGTCTCAGAAATCGCCGATGCAGCACCCGCTTTATTCGCTGGAACGCTGGAAAGAATTAGGTCATTCGAGATGGTCTGCGCCGCGCCCACGCTCAACCCTAGGAACATGAAGGAAAGCATGAGCAGAAGGTCGTTGCGCGAACCGAAGAACACCACAAACAGGTACCCGAGGGCACCCAAGGCAAGCCCTGAAGACACAATCACCGCCGGGTGGAATCGTGAAACGAGCTTAGCGGCGTACAGGCCCGCAACAATGGTGCACGCCAGCCCGGGAATCAGGAACAGTCCAGCCTGCATGGGAGAGTACCCCGAAACCAGCTGCAAATGCTGCGAGACGAAGAGCAGGAACCCAACATCTACGAACATGGCGAACAGGTTCGCCAAAATCCCACCGGTGAACACGGTGTTTTTGAAAAGGCGAACATCGAGCATGGGGGTGGTTCCCGCACGCCCGCGGCGCAGCTGACGACGCACGAAGAAGAAACCGAATACGGCGCCAATAAGCGCGGTGCTGAGTGCGAGCGCATCCACACCTGCCTCAGAAATATGGGTGAGTCCGAAGGTTATGCCGATCATGGCGATCATAATCAGCAGGATGCTCGCCATATCGAGCGGGCCGGGGTTTGGATCTTTCGATTCGGGCACGGTCATGGGTGCGAGCACGAGGAACGGTACGAGTACGGGTACCGCCATGAGGAACACCGATCCCCACCAGAAATGGCTCAGCAGGAATCCGCCCACGATAGGGCCGAGCGCTGCACCGGCGGAGAAGCCTGCCGCCCACACAGCGATTGCGGTGCGGCGTTCTTTCGGGTCACGGAAGATGTTGCGAATGAGTGAGAGCGTGGCGGGCATAAGCATGGCGCCGAAGAACCCAAGTACAGCGCGGGCGATAACAAGCAGCAGAGCGGTGGGTGCGAATGCGGCGAGTGCTGAGATAACTGCAAACCCGACGGATCCGATCAGCAGGATTTTACGCCGCCCGATGCGGTCCCCCAGGCTTCCCATAGGCACGAGCAGCCCGGCGAGCACGAGCGAGTATGCGTCTACGATCCAGAGCTGTTCGCTGGAGGATGGTTCGAGCGCCTGCGCGATTGAGGGTACGGCGAATGCGAGCACGGTGTTATCGACCGAGACAAGCAGCACCGGCAGCATGAGCACGGTCAGGGCAATCCACCGTTTGATTTTCTGATCGGGCGCGTGAATAGGCAGCGCCTCGGTGACGGGGTATGAGTTGTTCATCGTTGTGTTCACACGCATCTGGGAGTTTTCGGCACTTGCGGCAGATGCGCCGGGCGGCAAGTGCTCATAGCCCGCAGAGGGGTTGCTGCCAGAGGCTTTGCTTCAGATAGCAAGGATGCGCCGCGCAAGCAACCGCGGACACACTAACTATACCAACTAGACGGTAAAGTTTCTAATCCGTAGAATGGTGATTATGACTACCCCACCCAGCGCATCCGAACCCCGCACAACCCGCGCCAACAACTCGCGCGAACAGATCCTAGACGCTTATGAACATCTGCTGGTACAGGCCGGTGAACGTGCCGCCACCCTTGATGCGGTCGCCGCCCAAGCGAAAGTTTCTAAGGGCGGTCTGCTCTATCATTTCGGCTCGAAAAAGGCGCTTTTTGAGGCGCTTTTAGACCGCACCCGCACCTACGCAGACGAAGACCTTGAGAAGATGCGCACCGCACCCGAAGGGGCCAGCGCCTATTACATCAACACCTCAACCTTTCAGGGCACCCCATTCGATATATGCCTGGTTGCCCTCTCGCGGTTGGCGCAGGATAAGAACCCGGCGGCACGCGAACTCATGGACGAGATTCAGGGGCAGTGGTATGAGCTGATTCGCGCGGAGATTGGGGACGATAAGATGGCGCGCACCGTGCTTCTGCTGGGGGACGGCATGTATTACAGTGCGGCGTTTGCGGGAGGCATGGCGAACCCGGCGGCGCGCAAACGCATCAAGGCTGATCGGGATATTCTGCTGGATGCGCTCGACATTCTCAGGCGCGCAGCACGGTAGTGTTCGTATCGGCATAACACCGCGAGCAGATAATATTTCGACGAGCAGATAACGGATTGCTATCTTTTCGTCGAAATACTATCTGCTCGCGGGGAAGAAGCAGACAAGAAACAGCCTCTACCCCCTCGAAGGTGCGATGCAGTTTCGCCAGCGACAGCGCAATATTACGGCGGTTACGCGCGAACGCACCAACCATACGGAATACGGGCGCAGCGGGGATGAACCCAAAAAATTTCGCTTCGGAAGCATCCCAGGTTTCACGCACGGTCACGGTACCGTCGTGGTTATCTGCGATCTCCCAGGTCCAGTAATGGTCGGCGGGCATGCGCCAGGAGAGGATCTGGTTCTTCTCGGCGCGCACAACCGTGGGAGACATGCGGTACGGGATGCCCAGGAACATTTTTCGGTGAAGGTATCGCCTTCGCGCAGTTCGGGGGTGTCGCCGGATATCAGTCCGCGCACCGAACCGCCTCCGTCAAGCTCGGTATGGCGGGCGGGGTCGGCAATTAGGGCGTACACATCACTCGCCGCCGCCCGCAGAGTAGTTTCGGCGGAGATCATGGCGGGGTCCGTCTCAAGGAACTTTATCTGTGCAGTAGTCATACCTTTAACCCTACGCCCGTGAACACCCCACGACTAGCCGCGAGCAGGTGGTTTTTGGCCCGAGCAGGTTGGAAAATCCTACCTTGTCGGCGAAACCGACCTGCTCGCGCGTTAGAGCTTCTGACCGCACGGCGCATCCTGTGAAAGAATAGAAGTGTTCCGTATCTTGCGTATTAGGAGTCGTCATGATTTATTGTTGTGAAATTTCCCGTCAAGCCCGAGTACACCGAAAAATGGCTGGATTTAACCCGCGACTTCACCGAGGCAACCCGTGCCGAACCCGGCAACAAGTGGTTTGAGTGGTCGCGAAGCGTTGAGGATCCGAACGAGTTCGTGCTGGTGGAGGCGTTCGAGGACGACGGCGCGGCGGCTCACGTGAACTCCGCGCATTTCGCCCAAGCCATAGCCGATATGCGTCCGGCTCTGCGCGAGACTCCGAAGATTATCTCCCGCCAGATCGACGGTGACGGTTGGGACGCTATGGGCGAGCTGAACATCGAGAATTAGCCGCTTTACCTCAAGAGTCCAACCATGCAGCGCGTGTATCCGTCGGATGCGCGCGCCGTAAGTCGTTTAACGCCGTTTTTACCCTTAAAATGGTTATAGGGCACACAAAAATAAGTACAGGAGTCATGGATGAACTCATCACCACATTACGCAGTTGAGGTCCCCGAAGAGCACGAGGCCGACCACAGTTCGGTTTCGTTAGCGGTTTCTACCGTGATTCTTGCATTACGCCACAAAAAGAATAGTGCGCGCCCAAGTCTTTGGCTGCCGCTGGTGCGCCGCTTGCGCGAACCTTATAAGGGTCAGTGGGCGCTTCCCGGCGGTCCCTTGCAGTCCCAGCAGTCTCTAGAGCAGGCGGCAGGGTACACGCTCAAGCGCGCGACCGGTCTTGAGCCCGGGTACCTTGAGCAGCTGTATGCGTTCGGTGATGTTTTGCGTGCCCCGGAGGCACGTGCGGCGCGCATTAACGGCACGCCGGTTCCGGCGCCTGGGGCGGATCATGAGCGTGTGGTTTCGGTGGTTTATTGGGCCTCGATCCCGGCGACTGAGGTTTCGCAGACTCGCGTGCACGAAAATATTCGCTGGTTCCCGGTAGATGAGCTTCCCGAGCTGGCTTTCGACCACAACGAGATTGTGGAGTACGCCCTGTACCGCCTGCAGAATAAGGTCGAATATTCGCGTATTGCGCACTCATTCTTGGGCGATGAGTTTACGTTGGCACAGCTGCGTGAGGTGTACGAGGCGATTCTCGGTCGCCCGCTGGATCCCGCGAATTTCCGCCGCCAGATTGCAGCCTCAAAGTCGATTATTGATACAGGTCGGCGTATTGAAGGTACCCGCCACCGCCCGCCACGCCTGTACCGTTACAACACTGCGCAGGCTTATGCGGATGCGGGCCCGCTGGGCATGTACCGCGAACGCCGCGAGTCTTAGGCAAACTCCGGGAGCGGCAAGTTGCGTCGCTCAAGGGGTCGTTATTTCGATCGCGTGGAGTACTGGTACCACGTTTAAAAACTGGTGGAATATCAGACGCCCCCGTTTTTGTACTCCCCACGTCATGACGTCTCGGTCAGCAGAAAATCCTGCACTAAACCCCCTTGCTACTGTGGCAAATCTGCGGTGATTGACAGAGAAGAGCCCTCAGACATTAAATTTTGATGTCTACACATAAATAACAGACCCAGACATGAAAAATTTTCATGTGAGCTTTTCACTAATGCACAGCGTCAAGACAAGTTCAGCGTTATATCAGCTTTTTCAGACATAAAATCTTCACATCAGACATGAAAAGTTTTTCTGATGAATAATTTTCGTAGATGGAGTATTATATTCTTGTTCTCTGCGTAGAACAGGAATACACCAATGGAAGGTAGTTATTACAGTAACCAACCTCCACTCAACAAACCTAACAAGACAGGCACCTACGCACTCATAGGCTGCCTGGGATGTGCCGGGCTATTGGTACTTGTCCTTGTCATTGTTGGAGTATTAGCTGTCATTGGCGCATCGTCTCCTAGCAAGTCAACATCGACAAGTCCCACCGCTGTCGCTTCTCACATGCCCGAAGAAGCAGCCTCAGGCAGCACCGCCGCGCAACCTCCCACTGAACAAAAGAAAGAAGAACCGCCACAAAACACTCACACAACCACAAAGAAAAATACACGTAGTGTGACCATCGAAGTAACTGCGTCAGGCTCGGGACAGGTTTCCTATGGAGCCTCAGGTTCTTTCAATACAGCAAAATTTGAAGATTCATGGTCATACACCGAAGAAATTGGCAAGAGAGATTATTACAGCGTTTCCGTTAGTGGAGACATTTTCAATTCTGATGATTCACAGGTCGTCACATGCAAACTCATAATTGACGGCAAAGTTAAATCAGAGAAAAGTGCCACCGGTAAATACGGTCACGCTTCTTGCTCTACATTGTAAAAACCGAATAAACATACTCATCACGCAGAGATCTATAATTACTGCGGTACCAATGGTCGGTGCCGTTATCACTCAGATCACTTACAAAGGAAAACACTGATGTCTCAACCTCCAGTACCTCAATACCTTGTGCCCGCACCCAAGAAAAAACCTATATGGCCCTGGTTTCTTGGTGGCGGCTGCCTGATCATTCTTCTTATTTTCGCAGGATGCTCAGCGCTAGTTTTTGCTGGCGCAAAATCTGCGTCAGATTCCATTAGTTCTGCGTCAGCCCATGCAGACGAAGATATCAAAGTTGAGCTAGTAGCAACCTCCACTGGTAAAGGGCATGTGACCTACGGACCAGCCCTCTCAAGCTCCACCAGCAGCGCAGATTTCGATAACGAGTGGAAACAAGAAGCAGAGACCAAGCGCAAAGATGGCTATAGCCTTGACGTTAGCTCCTTCGATGAAGGCGTAGAAGTAACATGCAAAATCATCGTTAACGGCGAAGTTAAAGATGAGCAGAAAGCCACAGGAGATGGCTACTCTAGCGCACATTGCAATCTCTCTGCCGATTTTGGATATGGAGACAAGTAACCAAAAATACCTGAAACCAGCTACCGGGACTTATTAGTAAGTAACAGTAGCTCATGGCCGAATCAGAGCTCCGGCATCTTTGAAGGTGCCGGAGCTCGATGTTTACAAGAGTTCGAGCAGAGCTTACGAGGCACTTTGTCCGACGTCAGCCTCGCGCCAGCAGGCACGAATATGTAAATATAAAGCTACCTGCGTATATACGCGTTCTGCAGCCTCAACGTGGAAAGGGATCGCCTAGTGACAGTCAGCAGCAGGTATGGGGCGCGGGCGGCGGAATATTGTGAAGCGCTGGGGTCGCTCGATCAGATGGAACCGACTGATATTGCCCTGATCACGTCGTGGGGCGCATCCGTGCCAGGCAGTATTCTTGATGCCGGATGCGGCCCCGGGCATTGGGCGCGCCTGCTCGCCTCCGCAGACCGATCCATCACCGGCATAGATGTAACCCCCGAATTTATTTGCCCATGCCCGCGCTGCCTCAGACGACCCAAATCTTAACTTCGAGGTCATGGATATGGCACACACGCCCTATGCTGACGGGTCTTTTGCGGGAATTCTTGCCTGGTATTCGCTCATTCACACGCCGCCAGCTCACCTTACCGGCACACTCACCGAGTTCTATCGGCTGTTGATTCCGGGAGGAAGCCTTCTTCTGGGGATGTTTCTGGGCGAACACGGCTTGCCCTTCACACACGCCGTAACAACCGCCTATTATGTGAGCTTTCCAGAGTTTTCCGCACTGTGCGAGAAGGCAGGTTTTACGGTGGAAGAAGTTCACACCCGCCGCGCTGGGCGGCACCGCGACCACCTGGCGATAGTGGCGTGCAAGCCAAAAGATTAATGCGCCCCATGATTGACAGCGCTATCGCCACTCCCTACACTAGAGGTTATCCGGGTCACATTCCGGATTATCCTTATCTATTCCACCGAGGCGCACGGAAGCGCGTCGGCACACGAGGAGGCACCAGCACATGAACGGCTCCCGAGCATAGCCCGGACCAAAACACCAGGTCAGCGTGCTTTTATGCGCCTACCCCACTACCCGGGCTTACGTGTATCTACACACCATGCTCGGGTTTTTTCATGCCCTCACGCCTAACGTGCGCTGCGCTGGCGGGGACCCGAGCACCTACTCGAAGGAACTCGGCCCATGCCACGCCACATTACACTCGACCATATTTCGTATGCGCATCCGGGTGAACCCCCGCTTTTCACCGACCTCTCCGCCGTATTTTCCGCGCCACTCACCGGGCTTATCGGCGATAACGGCACCGGAAAAACTACCCTCTTCAGGCTTATTCTTGGCGAGATAAAGCCTAGTCACGGCACAATCAGCGCCCCGCCGCGCATAGCGCACCTGCCGCAAGATTTAGGGTTGAGCGAGCATCAGCATCTTGCCGATATTTTTGGAATTACAAAAATTCTGCGAGCGCTCGATGCTCTGGAATCGGGCAACTACTCCCCCAACCTTTATGACACCATTGGCGACGCCTGGGATATTGAAGAACGCACCCTCGCGACCCTTGCCGGGTACGGTTTTAGTCCTGCGCTCGCCACGGATGCCGCCGACCCACACGCCATTCGCGACCTTCTGATGCGCCCCCTTAGCACCTTTTCGGGCGGGCAGACGGTCACTGCCGCGCTCACCGCGCTTCTACGCTCGAATCCCGAGTTTATCCTGCTGGATGAGCCCACAAATAACCTGGATTCTGCCGCGAAGAATCGGCTTTTTGCGGCTCTTGAGACCCTCGCCTGCCCGGCGCTCATCATCAGCCACGACCGAGACCTGCTCGCGCATATGAACGCGATCGCCGAGCTGCACGCAGACCGTGAGGGACGGGCGCATCTGCGCATATATGAGGGCAACTACGACACCTACCGGGCGGCTCGGAAGGCCGAGGAGAGCGCCGCGCATCGCCGCGTGAGTGAGGCGAAAAATGAGGCGCGTAAAGCTGAACGCGAGCGCATCGAAAACCAGATTAAGCTCGATCGCAACGCCCGCCGAGGCCGCGATTTTGAGCGGTCGAAGCGGAAACCTGGCCTGGCGATGGGCCTGGATAAGAACAGTTCAGAGCGCTCTGCCGGGAAACTTCGCGCGGCACACGAAAGCATGGTGGCGGATGCGCGTGCAGCAGTTAGTGAAGCCCAAGAGAACCTGCGCGTGCAGGAACGTATCTATCTGGAACTCGCTCAGGATGCACTCCCGGCGGGGCGGAAGGTACTGGAATTACAGCGGGTGGGGAAAGACCCGTGCGCGTCTGTACAACAGGGTACCGAACTTAAGAATGCACACACCCAAAATACTGTTTCACATGAAACACAACCTTATAAAGTTGATTATTCGTCCCGAAGCCAAGACTTTCCCGAGGCTCTGATCCTGACTGGGCCCGAACATTTGCGCATCACGGGAGCAAACGGCAGCGGCAAGACCGTGCTTCTCAACGCGATAGCGCATGCGAATGACCCCGACCACCGCTCCCCCGTACCGCCTGCTTACCGGGTGCTTTACCGCCTGGACAACGCCGCATATCTGCCGCAGCGCATCACGCTTGACCCTGAACGCACCCTCCTTGAAACCGTGCAGAGGGCGAACCCGGGGGCGAGCGAACAGCATCTTCGCGACCAACTGGCGCGGGTGCTGTTCAGGCGCGAGAGTGTGCATCAGCGTATTGGGGAGCTTTCCGGGGGTGAACGTTTTCGTGCCGCGTTGGCGACGGTTCTGCTCACCGACCCGGTGCCGCAGCTTCTTCTGTTGGATGAGCCTACGAATAACCTGGATATTTCGTCAGTGGATTGGCTGGTGCAGGCGCTCGATGCCTATACCGGCGCGCTGATCATCGTTAGCCACGATGAGGATTTTTGCGAGCGCATCCGCATCGACCGCACGCTCAGCCTTTCGGCAAGAACCCTTGGGGAGGCACCGTGCTAAACATTCTTCGTTCTATTCCGTGGGCATTCCGTATAACCCTTCACACGGCGCCCGTTCCCTTCATTGCCGCGGTTTGTACGACCCTGCTTCTCACGTTCATGCCGAGCGCGCAGGTGGTGCTGGTGAATGCTGCGGTGGGTTCGGTGGCCTCTGGCAATACTGCAGCATCACTCACCTGGGCCGCGGTAATCGGCGTCCTCGTGGCGGCGTACCTTCTGGTGCAGCGGGCAAGCATGTCGCTCTTCATCATGACGAAGGCGCGCGTGAATGCCGCCGCGCATCAGGAACTCAATACTACCCTGGCGCGGGTGAATCCCGGGGTGATGAGTGAACCCGAGATGCAGAAGCATCTTCGTGCAGCCCGTGAATCTCTTACGAAGCAGGAGATTCCCACGCAGGCAAATTCCGTGGTGACTCTCATCGCCGCCGTGGCGATGGTTCTGCTGCTGTGCGCAACAATTGCAGGTACGAGCCTTCCGGCTGCGTTCTTTGTGGCGGGGTGCATGGTTCCGCTGTCCGCCGCGATGGTTCTGCTGGCGAAGCGTGACTACCGCATCTACGGGCAGGTTTATGAGGACCGCCGCGAAGAGGCATATTTTCTGGATGCGCTCACCCACCCCAGCACAGCCCGGGAGATCTCGACCCTAGGGGCCGGTGGTTTCTTCGCCGATGGTGTGGCGCGGGCACGAGATCGTGCCACCGGGCGGGAATATCATCTAGAGGCGGTGCGTGGCATCGTGGTGGGGTTCGCTGGGTTCATCTGCTCGGTGTTGCTGATGGGTGCGCTCTACTGCCTGATTAGCTCCGGGGCGAGCGCGGGCGAGATCGCCGGTGCGCTGGTGGGAACGCTCACCTGTATCGCGGCCACGCAGGATGTTGGCTACGCCTTCGGGCAGGTCTCGAACGGGGCGATGTCGATTGCCCAGTATCGCGCGTTTGTGGATAATCCGCGCTACGTGCTTGCTTCAGAGACAACGCATCATAATCCGCTCGCAACCGGTGATTCTCCGCGCGAACTCACTGTCCGCAATCTGAGCGTCACCTATCCCGGGGCGGATGCACCGACGCTGCACCACGTGAACCTGCATATAAAACGCGGGCAGATGGTGGCTTTGGTCGGTGCCAGCGGCGCGGGGAAAACTACGCTGGTGCGCGGACTCCTTGGGCTAACTCCCACCACCGCGGGCAGCGTGCTCTTCGGCGATGCTCCAACCGAGCCGCTAAGCATGCAACAAGTTTTTAAGCACACCACCCTGCTCAGCCAGGACTACGGGCGGTACGAGCTGACCGTGCGGGAAAACCTGCTGTTGGGCACTCACACGCAGGGCCAGGAACCGCCAACCGATCAACGTCTCTGGGATGCGCTCGAAAAGGCCCACGCCGCCGAGTTTGTTCGCGCCCTGCATGCCGGTTTAGACACCCAGCTGGGTGAGCAGTGGGGCGGCGTTGGGCTATCGGGCGGGCAATGGCAGCGTTTAGCATTAGCGCGTCTGATTCTGCGCAATACCGACCTGTGGATTCTGGACGAACCCACCAGCGCTATCGATGCCCACGCCGAGGAGCAGATTTCGCTACCCTGCGCAAAGTTGCGGCGGATCATATAACGATTCTGGTCTCACATCGAGCCTGGACTCTCAAACACGCGGATGTCATTCACGTGGTGGATCACGGAACCATCGTCGAATCGGGAACCTACGCCGAACTATTAGGCGCGGGCGGGCGGTTCGCCGAAATTTTCGCCTCACAGATAGACGACACACCGGAACACACGCCGTCGGGCTTGTCAGTTGCTGACGGCGCCGAATCTGCAGACGACGCCGGGTTCGCGAAAGAAGGGACACCATCGTGTTAAAAACGATTAGACAAACTCTCTGGGTCCTGCGGTATGCGCTGCGGGCGCATCCCATTCTTGTCCTCAGCTCGTTCGCCCTTCTCACAGTGCTCTCGTTTCTGCCCAGCGTACAGATGTTCCTCATAGCCGCAATCACCGACTTGCTCAGCGCCGGGGATACGCACACTGCACTCACGTGGGCGGGCGTAACCGGGGGCGTGCTGGCGGGTAACCTTGCCCTGCAGCAGGTGTCTAATTCGCTGGATATGTCGCTGCGGGCGGGTATGGCGCAAACAGGTATCCGGGCGATCGCCCGCAGACTCGCTTCCCTCGCCCCCGAGCAGATTTTGCGCGGCTCATTTTCGCAGCGCTCGCGTGCCGCCCAGGATGCGGTCGCCAATGGTCACCTGCACACCCAAGTAACCAGCACCGGCGTACTTCTCTTCACGTTTCTTATGGTGGGTTCGCTCTGCGTCATGGTGGCTCGCGTCAGTTCAGCGGCGGCGGTATGCCTTCTGTTGTGCCTGATTCCGGTGGCGTTCGTAGCGGGGCTGTACACACGGCGCAACGAGCAGGCCTGGGATAGCATTTATGCGCATAATCACCGGGCCTGGTACGCTACCAACCAGATAGCCTACCCTAATACCGCTGAAGAACTTTCGACCCTAAAAGCAGGCTGGTTCTTTGCGGCACGGGCTAACCGACAACGCGGGCTGGCCGCTGACGAAGAGGTGAAACTTACCGCATATGCCCTGCGTTTGCAGGTAATATCGGGGGTAACGTGCGTAGTCTTCCTGGTGGGTGCGCTAGGTTTTCTGGTGTCCTCCGGGGCGAGCGCGGGTATCATCTCTGGTGCGATAGTGGGCGCACTTTCCGCCATGATGTCGCTGACGACTGCCAGCCACGATATGAGCTCGCTCGGCGCCGGGGCTAACGGAATTACACGGTATCGAGAGTTCCTGGAAGGCTCCGAAAATCCGTCCCGCAAGGTGGCCGCCACTCTTGATGCGCCGCTTAGTCGTGTGCGCATCGAGAACCTTTCCATCACCTACCCCAACGCTGAAAAACCCGTGGTGCGCGGGGTATCCTTCGAGATTGAGCGCGGCCAAACAATCGCGCTCGTGGGGGCAAACGGTGCGGGCAAGACCACGCTAATACATGGGATTCTGGGCATGCTCGCCGCTCACGAGGGACGCGTTCTTTTCGACAACACCCCAGTGAATGCTCTAGATCCCGCCGAACGGCACCGGCTGGCAACTATTCTCACCCAGGATTTTGGACGCTACGAGCTGACGGTTCGGCAGAACCTCCTCATGGGGATTTCCGGGCGCTCCGCAACCGACGAGCAACTGTGGAATGCGCTCAACAAAGCCCACGCCGCCGAGTTTGTTCGCACCCTGCCTGCCGGTTTAGACACTCAACTGGGTGAACAGTGGGGCGGGGTCGGGCTTTCAGGTGGGCAATGGCAGCGGCTCGCATTGGCTCGCCTAATTTTGCGTAATACCGACCTGTGGATTCTGGACGAACCCACCAGCGCGATTGATGCCGAAACGGAGGAAGATATTTTTGCCTCTCTGCGCGAGATTGCGGCGGATCATATGACGGTTCTGGTCTCGCACCGCGCATGGACCCTCCGCCACGCCGACCGTATTTACGTGATGGATGCGGGCGCAATCGTCGAATCGGGAACCTACACCGAGTTGATGGCGCGCGAATCCTATTTCGCCCGGCTTTTCGCCTCGCAGGCGGGGTGATGCTCGGTTGCTTCAGCCACCCCCACCAATCCGGGAGCAGCTTTTTTATTCGGGAGCGATGAGAATACTCCCGCTTCTACGCCTCCCGCGCACAAGGTCAAGAATCGGGTCGTTTTCCACCCGGAACATCCGTATTCTCTAGTGTTAAGACCTTGAACTAGGAGAATCTTTGAGCATCACAGACCGTTCCGCAGCGAGCACAAACCCGATCGAGCAGACCGTCCAGTTCGGGCGCATAGCCGCCGCTATCGAGTACCTGTATGACCACGCCGCAGATCAGCCCACGCTCGCGCAGGTATCCCAGGCGGTTCATGTGAGCCCCGAATACCTGCAGCGTCAGTTCCAGCAGTGGGCGGGGGTGAGCCCCAAGAAAATGCTGCAGCATATCAGCCTTGAACGGGCGAAGGCGGCGCTCGCTGGGCAGCAGAGCACGCTCGATGCGGCCTGGTCGAGCGGGTTCAGCGGCACGGGGCGCCTGCACGATGCGTTCGTCACCATTGAGGGCATGACCCCCGGCGAGTATAAGAACGGCGGGGCGAACCTGCGCATCGTCTGGCGTTACGCCGCGTCCCCTTTCGGCATGGTGCTGATCGCCGCAACGGATAAAGGCATATGTCATATGGCCTTCGCCGATAACCCGGATGCGGCTCTTACGAACCTGCGCGCCGAATACCCGAATGCGCAGCTGCATGAGGGCGAGCACCCTTTTCACGAGCAGGCGTTGAGTATTTTCGGTGGAGGCGGGGAGCGCATCGCCCTGCATTTGAAGGGTACGCCGTTTCAGGTGCAGGTGTGGCGTGCGCTTTTGAATATTCCGCAGGGTGCCGTACAAAGTTACGGGTCTATGGCTGAGAGTATTGGACGCCCCCGTGCCGCCCGTGCCGTGGGAACCGCTGTGGGACACAATCCGGTTGCCATGATTATTCCCTGCCATCGGGTGATTCGTGAGAGCGGCGTGATCGGGGATTACCGTTGGGGCCGCGGCCGCAAAATGGCGCTTCTCGCCCAAGAACTCGGCGCGGCCTAGCGAACATCGGTCCACCCCAGTTTTACCCGCTCCCGTTTTTACGCTTTCGAGAGCATCCCGCGAGTATGTGTACTCTTCGGAAGTCCGCAAAATTCAAAGGGAACCCGTTTGACTCCTCGGTGAAAGTTACACAATTGCCATCGAGAGTTACATTTTTGTCACTTTCATTCCGTTTTTTATGCCAAAGTGACAAAAACCCGTCTGAAAGTTACATTTTGTCACCCAAAATCACCAGATTTGTAACTTTCAGCCCAGTCAGACGTCCACATTGTCACTCTCAGAGTTACAATATTTACATGTATACGCCTGAAGAAGTGACACAGACTCTGAATGAGCTACGCCTCCTTGGTCGGGATAGCCTGACCGTTGAGGTGAAGTCGGCGCATAACGGTTACCCGTCTTCTATTGCTGAAACTATCTGCAGTTTCGCCAATCTTCCTGACGGTGGCATCATCATATGCGGCGTGGACGAATCCCAAGATTTTGCACCCGTGGGCGTTTACGATCTTGAAGATTTACGAGCGAAAATTATTGACGCCGCGCAGAATCTCAAACCCAAAATCGCGGTAGAAACCACCGATATGGTTCTGGGCGATCATCAGGTGCTCATCGTATCTGTTCCAGGGTTACCGATACAGGAACGCCCCTGCTTTAAAGGTAATGTGGCGTATCAACGCCTCGGAGACGGTGACTACCCGATGGATAGTTACGCGCTAAGCCTTATGTATGCCCAACGCCATAAACCACAGAATGACCTACGAAATATTCCTGGCACGTCCATCAAAGATTTAGATGAGCCATACACCGAGGACTTTCTGCGTCAGGTTCGCCTCTCCTCAGCACGTTTGCGGCATGACTCTGACCAGGAAATTCTGCACAAACGCAATGTTCTCACCGCCGCGCAGAACGATTTAACCTTGGCCGGATTATGTGCTCTGGGGGATTATCCGCAGCAGTTTTATTCTGGGGCAAGTATTATCGGCGTAGTGTCTATGAGCGGTACAGCCCGTAATGATGACCGTTTTCGGGGCGAAGGCCCTATTCCTGCCATGCTTGAAGATGCGCTTGCCTGGCTTGTGCGTAATCTTAAAAACCGCACCGTAACAACCCCTGACGGGGCGGGTCTGGTGGATGAGCCCGAAATTCCTCTAGTGGCTCTGCGCGAATTCGTGGCAAATGCCCTTGTGCACCGCAGTTATGAGCAGGATGCTTCGGGGAAGTTCGTGCAGATTTTTATTAAGCGTGGCCGTGTTGAGATCATCAGCCCCGGTGGTTTTTGGGGTATTTTACCTAGTCAGGTTGGTCTTGTGCACCGCCCTGCGGCTGTGAATGAGGCACTGTACGCTATCTGTCAGAATATTCGTCTCAGCGACGGTCGTCGGCTCATTGAGGGAGAAGGCGGGGGTATTTTGGCGGCGCAGCAGGCCTTACGCAATGCTGGTTTGCGCGAGGCTCGCATCCTTGATGAAGGTATTCAGGTACGCGTTATCATTTACCGATCCACCAACGATGCACAGTCCACACGGGAGCGACGGGCGGCACAGTCTTCCCAGCATGTTGACGTACCGCAGGAACTATCCGCCACAGAATCACAGGTGTATTCTGCCTTAGCGCAGAAGCCCGCTACGGTCACCGATCTCGTAGAAGATACCCAGTTAACCGCGCGGCAGGTTCGGTATGCACTGCCCAAATTGGTCAAACGAGGTATGGCAGAGCAGCGAGCACACTCAGGGCGTCGCGGTTCTGTATACCGTCTCATCACCGTGTAGCCACTAACCTATGAGTTCTATAGCGCAAAGCGGGTGCCCGGCGCCTCTTCTAACGAAGGCACCGGGCACCCGCCCGTATACGATACGCTCTGAGTGCGAGCGCACGTTAATCCTTGAGGACTACTCGGGAAGCACCAGACCCTTGGTCTGCGACACTGCACGGGCGAAGCGCTCAGCGACATCTGCCCAGTTCACGATGTTCCAGAATGCCTTGACGTAGTCGCCCTTCACGTTCTGGTAGTCCAGGTAGAAGGCGTGCTCCCACATATCGAGCTGCAGAACGGGAATCAGTGCCACCGAGATGTTGCCCTGCTGGTCGTACAGTTGCTCAATGATGAGGCGCTTACCCACGGTGTCCCAGGCGAGAATTGCCCAGCCGGAGCCCTGAATGGTGAGGGCAACGTTGGTGAAGTGCTCACGGAACTTATCGAAGGAACCGAAGAACTCGTCGATAGCCGCTGCGAGCTCGCCGGTGGGCTTGTCGCCGCCCTCGGGGGAAAGGTTCTTCCAGAAGATGGAGTGGTTGGTATGACCACCCAGGTTGAAGGCGAGATCCTTGGACAGCTTGGAAACGTTGCCGTAGGAGCCGTTTGCGCGTGCTTCCTCAAGCTGCTCTAGGGCTGCGTTTGCGCCTGCAACATAGGCTGCGTGGTGCTTATCGTGGTGCAGCTCCATGATCTTTGCGGAGATGTGGGGTTCGAGCGCCGCGTAGTCGTAGGGGAGCTCGGGAAGAGTGTACTTTTCAGCCATGGTGTATGCCCTTTCATTCAGAAGATGGCGTCGTTACAAGGGTAGCAGCGTTTGCCTGCGAGTTCAGTGGGTTCTGGGCATTGTGCGGGGATGCTGTGCATAGGGTGGAGAAAGTTTTCCACAGGGGTGGATAAACCCGTGGATTTTATTTCAAATTCATCACGATTTCGGAGTATTTGCCGGATTTTTGCGGGGTTCAGACCCACAAATAACAGGTATGTAAGTTATCCACGCTGTGGATAAACTTTGTGGATAACCCATGTTGATGTTCTCTGTCGCATATAGATAACGACATTTATGACGCCAAAAGCCGAAAATTAGTGTCGTTATGTTACGTGTAATTTTTACCGTGTTCGCTGTGTTTTAGCGTCTTCTCGCCCATAAAAACTCACACGCTAGTACCGCATATAGTTTTCACAAGCAGAATTTAGTATGTGCATAATGCACAACCTATTCTGTGGATAATGACCGGTGGAAATTGTTCACAAAGTTTTCCACAGGTGTGGATAGTATCTGTTTAAAACTTGTCTCGACATCCTCAAAATTCTGGATGCGTCCACCGAAGATTTTCATAGCAGAGTTATTTTCGCGTATTTGCACGGATTAACGGGTGCGTTCTAAGACACAGTGGGCGTGATGCGTGTGTGAGCCAGATTCCCTAATAACAGTCGTGTAAGTTCTCCACAGTGTGGAAAAGTACTGTGGATAAAGCCTTGGGAAGAGTTCATTGGGGGTCATATCAGCCGCATCTCCCAGAGCACGCTTACACTGCCTGCCCCTGTCGTTCCACGTATCGAGAGAGGTCATGCACGCCTGTGAATGTCAGAATGCGCAGGAACGCGACACGCCGGGCGCATCCTGCTCTGCCGGGGTAGTTAAAGTATGGATCTGGCGTACTGCGTGCGATCCCGCACGACCCACCATGCACCACGCCGTGCAGAAAGGCATGAAAGACCGTGACCGTCGGGGGAAAAATTAATAGAAAACCCCCGAAATACCGGGGAAGTAGCGAGCATAGACGCCGCGCAACCTTTTTGATGTGCGCTTGCCCACCTATGAGTCATTCTTGCTAGTGTTGGCGGGGTATGTAGGGTATTCTTAAAAAGAACGGCGCGGGGACCGCCCAACCACGAACAGTACCCGCACCGCACAACCGCCGGTAGAAATGCAGGTTACCTGCACACCGACGACAATCACCGATAAATAGAGAGTCGAACCCTGTCGGTTTGAGCTTCCGGTCTCGCCCCGCGGGCTTCTTTTTCGACCCCGTTATGCATACCAGTGTACACGCTTATTTATCATGTGCAAACCCAAATGGTATTTTTTCCCAAATTTTTTTAATCATTTTGTAATATTCCTGGCGAGTACTACCTAAGCAGCCTCAAAATTTTACCTTCTTTACGTGTAAAACCTTGAATTATCAAGTATTTTTTACAGGTAATCATTACAGTGATTTCATTCGGGAAGCGCTATTTCCCGGGCAAATTGTCGAAGACACGCCGACAATGGTGTGACGTATTTCGGACAAATTTGTGCCGCCAGTGTGTACTTTAAGGAAAGACATACCAAGTTTTGAGCAATATCTGAGGGTTTGCTGTCTTAACAAGTACAATGAACTTTACACACCTTATATATGCGCTCAGTTTAAAAGCTGGAGGTGCGAGGAGGAACACTCATGCCCAAACAAGCAACCACCGTCTCTGGCAATCTTCCAGAGAAGGCGGAGCCCAAATGGCTAAATGAAGAAGAACGTGAGGGATGGCTGTTTATCAGCTCGATCATCTTCAACCTCACACGGCAGCTCGATAATCAGCTTCAGCAGGATGCCGATTTGAGCTATGTCGAGTACATGGTACTTGTTGGACTCTCAGAGTCAGAGGATCACGAGTTAACAATGACGCAGCTGGCACTGGCCACAAACACTCTGCCGGCGCGTCTTTCGCGCGTGGTCGCCAGACTGGAGAAAGACGGGTACGTGTCCCGGTCACTCAGCGCCGAAGACCGCCGCGTCAGCATTTGCCATCTGCTTCCTCAGGGTTTGCAGAAGCTTCAGGATGCGGCACCCGGTCACGTAGCACAGGTACGTCACGAGATTTTCGACCACCTCACGGAAGATCAGGTGCGTGCTTTAGCTAATATCGGCGAAAGCATCTTGGGAGATACGCCTTCTAAACTTATTTCATCGTCGAGTTTGCGACGCGGAAGTTACCCCGCCTAAGCCTGCGCGAATGAATACATCCGGATTTTCCGAGGCTTGCGAGCACATCATAACGGTTTTGTTGTGGTGTGATAGACCGAGATCAGGAACCCCTAAATACGCCTCCAGATTAGCCTTTTTCTCTCATACAGTGCTGATTCAGCCCTCTATGATGGGTTCGACAGCGTTGCACTGTACCCTACGCGAATAGAACACACCCTAATTCAAGGAGAGAAAAGTTATGTCTAAGTCCTTCTACGATCTGCTCAACGAACAGATCGGTCACGAGTTTGCCGCATCCCACCAATACCTTTCAATGGCGATTTGGCTTGATGGTGAGGACCTTCCCCAGTTGGCGCGTTACTTCTACCGCCAGTCTTTGGAGGAGCGTGGGCACGCCCTCATGATGGTTCAGTACAAGCTGGATCGCGGCCACAAGGTTGAGATTCCCGCAGTTCCGAGCGTCAAGAATGATTTTAAGGATGTTCAGGAAATCGTGGATCTTTCCCTGGCGCAGGAAAAGGAAGTCACCGGTCAGATCGAGGCTCTTTTCTCCGCAGCACGCAACGAAAACTATGCTCTGGGTGAGCAGTTCATCCTCTGGTTCCTGAAGGAACAGGTTGAGGAAGTTGCATCGATGGAAACCCTCGTCACCATCGTGAAGCGTGCAAACGGAAACCTCTTCGACATCGAAAACTATGTGGCTCGTGAGCTCGATGAGTCGCACGGCGAAGACAGCTCCGCTCCTGCCGTTGCAGGGTCCTAAGGTGCCTCACACCTCATAATTGCATAATTTTTATATTCTCGCTCCGAGTCGATATTACGGCAGGGGCGAGAATATTTATATTGACCCTGAAATTTCGCATACGTTATAGAATATATGCCCAAAATGGCATATATTGGTTAAGTATATTTATACCTTTAGAAGCAAAAAATACCATCTCCTAGGTAGGAGCGTTAGAATAGTAAGAATTATTCCTATCCGGAGGATAACTACAGAGAATATGACCCAATCACAGACACCGAACTCAGAAAATACAGTTTTCAGCCGCGGATCCTACAGCAACTCTAAGCGAGTTGCAGATATTTTGCGCACGGAGTCCGTGGGCGGCAGCATCCTGCTGGTGGCGACCGTCCTCGCGGTAGTTCTTGCCAATACCCCACTGGCAGATATTTATTTCGGGGTGCGCGATACCGTTATAGGTCCCGAAGTTCCAGGGTTTCACCACCTTCACATGAAGATAGGCACCTGGGCGGCAGACGGTCTCTTGGCAATATTCTTCTTCCTGACCGGTCTTGAACTCAAAAAAGAGTTCGCTATCGGTGACCTCAAATCACCGGCAACCGCGATCGTTCCCATCGCAGCGGCTTTCGGCGGCGTGATAACCCCCGCCATCATCTACACCGCTATCAACTTCAGCAGCCCCACCGCTATACATGGCTGGGCCATTCCCACGGCAACCGACATTGCCTTCGCGGTCGCCGTATTGGCGGGCGTGGGAACGTTCCTGCCCTCGGCAATGCGTATCTTCCTTCTTACCCTGGCAGTGGTTGATGACCTGATCGCTATCTGCATTATTGCAATCTTCTACACCGGCACATTCCATGGCGAATACCTGCTCCTTGCGATCATCCCTATCTCGCTGTTCGCCTTTATCGCCTATCGTGGCGAAAAAATGCTGCACCTCAAGCCCGCCGCGGCTTGGATTCTGCTTCTGCCCCTGGGTTTTATCACGTGGGCGCTTTTCCTTGAATCCGGTATTCACGCAACTATTGCCGGCGTGGTGCTTGGTTTCTGCGTTCCGGTTAAATTCAATAAACGTACCGAAGCTGCGGGTGCAGATGCGGGTCTCGCCGAGGTTTTCGAGCATCGTTTCCGCCCGCTTTCCACGGGTATCTGCGTGCCGGTCTTCGCCTTCTTTAGCGCCGGTGTTGCTATGGGCGGTTTTGACGGTCTTAAGCGGGCCCTCACCGATTCGGTCTCCCTGGGTATTATGCTCGCCCTCGTTTTCGGCAAGACCATCGGTATTACGGGAACCACCTGGCTGGTTACCAGGTTCAGGCACGCCAACCTAGACCCGGATGTGCAGTGGATTGACGTCATAGGTCTTGCGGTTACCGGAGGTATCGGCTTTACCGTATCGCTTCTGGTGGCAGAACTGTCATTCACCGGTGGATCGCCGCACGGTGAAGACGCCAAAATCGCTATTCTCTTCGGTTCAGTAGCCGCCGCAATTCTGGGTGCTCTGATTCTCTCCCGCCGCAATAAGCACTACCGTTTACTGGCGGAAAAGGAGAGCGTGGATGCCGATATGGATGGCATTCCGGACGTGTTCCAGCAGCGTAAATCACAATCCTAGATGGTCTGTCTTCGGTGGAGAGACATCGGTGAATACCCTGCTCTACTATTAAGAATCCGGTGGTGACATTCATAAGAATCACCACCGGATTTTTCTATTCTCGTTCTGGAATATAGCTGATATTTCTCAGGTTTGAGAGCTTTTTCTAAACATCCAGCCCAACGCCTCTAACCATGCTGCACCCTTTCAGATATATTCTATTTTTGGAATATATCGATGGCGGGGAGTCTACCGCATATGCCATATGGCATTCAAAGCACTCCCTGCATGGCGACCCCTAGCAGCGCTTTCGACCTCCACCCCAATGGTGCGCTGTCTTACGTCCTCAGATTCTACGCATACACACGGCATGTCCGTAGAATGAATGTACCGAGTGATTGGTGGAGAACGGTTTATGGCACATCAGAAGCGGGGCACAGACGCCCATCACACGACATCACGCTATGCGGAAATCATCGCCCGCTGGGTTATCGGTATCTACTCAATCGCGACAATTCTGACACTTTTCACCTGGATTATTTCCCCGCTTCGCAGGGGTCACGGGTTCACCTGGTGGGAAATCACCGCGAGCCTGCTTAACATCCCATCAAGTCATACGCTGGTGAGCGCAGTCATCATGGTGGTCATGACATCCGCTCTGATTACCCGTAAACGAGCCGCCCTCTACGCCGTCATCTTCTTTCAAGTCATCGGCATCCTCATCGGAACGCGAAGCGCGCTTCTGCTCTTCTTCCCCGATAACGTGATGCCGAGCGAAGAATTTTTCTCCTCCACACTCGACACCGTAGCTATTATTGTGGCGGCTATCTTTATTCCGCTTCTCATCCTGGCACGCTCTGCCTTCCCGGCGCATATAGGCCGAATTTCATGGGTATTGGCAACCGTGGTCTTCCTCGGCGGGCTAACGGTGACAACCCTGCTGGCCTGGTATTTTGGGCATCACGTGCCGGGGGTTACGGTTCCCCACCTGCTCAAACAGGGGTTAGGGCTCGATAGTTTTCCCGAACTCAAGGGTGCAAACCCGGGTGCCACGGTGGTGGGGGCAGCATCCGTGTTCTACGGAATTTTTGCACTGATCGCGGTGTATGTGGTGGTGCGGGGGTACCGTGTCCCCAATACCTGGACCGCCGATCGGGAATTGCGCCTGCGCGAACTTTTACAGGAGTATGGCGGGAACGATTCACTCTCGTACTTTGCAACACGCCGCGATAAGCAGGTGATTTTCTCGGCGGATATGCGCGCCGCTGTCACCTACAGGCAAGTGGGCTCTGTATGTTTGGCGTCCAGCGACCCGGTGGGCGATCCGGCATCCTGGGGTTCCGCAATCGACCGGTGGATGCACCAGGTGCGCCGCTACGGGTGGATTCCCGCCGCCATCAGCGTGAGCGAAGACGGCGCCAGAGCTTTCGCACGCCGGGGACTGGGCGTAATCCGCATGGGGGACGAAGCCATTCTAGAGGTCTCACGTTTTAGCCTGAACAATACCTCGCTTACGGAGGTACGCCACGCCCACCAGCGGGTGCGTAAGGCCGGTTACACTCTGAAAATCTGCAGGCATCGTGAGCTTTCACCCGAGCAGCTGCACGAGGTGGAAAATAACGTAAACGCTTGGCGTCACGGCAAGGTTGAGCGCGGGTTCTCGATGGCACTCAACAGGCTCTCAGACCCCGCAGACGGTCGCAATCTGCTTGTTTCAGCGCATGATTCTGCTGGCACAATGGTTGCGCTCCTCTCATTCGTGCCGTGGGGCCGCACCGGCATATCGCTGGATGTGATGCGCCGCTCCCCTGACAGCCCCAACGGCATCGTGGAATATATGGTTGCCCAGCTTATGGAGGATGCCCCCGACTACGGCATCACGCGTGTTTCACTGAACTTTGCTATGTTCCGCCATGTGTATGAGAATGCAGATCAGTTCGGTGCTAATGCCTGGAGCAGGTTCGCTTCTCGGTCGTTGGGGGTTTTAGACAGGTTCCTTCAGTTGGAGAGACTGTACCGCTTCAACCTCAAGTTCGCCCCGGAGTGGATGCCGCGCTATATGGTTGCGGAACCGACGCTGGCTTTCCTGAACGTTGCAGCGGCGGCTGGGGTTGCCGAGGGCTTCCTGCCCGATTTTTCGGCACGCAAACAGCGCCATGAAGTGCACCGCCTGACCGAAGACCAGATCGCGCGAGTGCACGAGATTGAGCGTATGCATCCGGGCGAGGCGCAGGCCCCCGAACACCGCTTCAGCGATCAGACCAAGCACCGTATTCGTCACCTGCAGATGCTTCGGGATGCCGGTATGAACCCGTACCCGTTGGGAGTCACATGCGAGTATTCGACGGTGCAGGTGCACGATGGGCTGAGCGGCCATACGCTTCCAAGCGGGGAGTTTACCATGTCGGGCAGGGTGCGTTTTATTCGCAACCACGGCGGGGTTATCTTCCTGACCCTGTCTGAGGAAGGCAAACAGGTACAGATTATTGCCGAGCGCAGCCTTGTGAGTGAGCGCGAGTTTCAGCTTCTCAAGTCCGCCGTCGATACGGGTGATATTCTGCTCGTGACCGGCACGGCGGGGGCTAGCCGCACCGGAACCGCATCCGTCATTGTGCACGGCTGGCAGATGGCGGCGAAGTGTCTACACCCCATTCCGTACGGAGCGTTGAATGATCCGGAGGCGCGCATCCGCAAACGCTCGACCGACCTGTTGGTGCATCCGCAGCAGCTTGAAAACCTTCGGATGCGCTCCTCACTGATCACTGCCATTCGCCGCACGCTCGATGATGCAGGGTTCACCGAGGTTGAGACCCCGATTCTGAATACTATTCATGGCGGTGCGAGCGCGCGCCCCTTCAAAACTTTTATTAACGCCTATGGCGCGGATTTGACGCTTCGTATAGCGCCCGAGCTGTATCTTAAGCGCCTGGTGGTTGGTGGTTTGGGCGCTGTTTATGAGTTGGGGCGGGATTTTCGCAACGAAGGCGCGGATGCTACCCATAACCCGGAGTTCACGGTGTTGGAGGCTTATAAGCCTTACGCAGATTACACGGTCATGCGCAAGCTTACCGAAACGCTCATCAAGAATGCCGCCCGAGCCGTCTATGGTTCTGAGGTACTTCCACTGGGCGAGAAGGGCAGTACCGAGCGTACTCTCACGGATGTTTCGGGTGAGTGGCGGGCAGTTTCGGTATGCGAGGCCCTTTCGCGTGCGCTGGGGCGCGATATTTCGAGTGAAACAGATTTTGAGACTTTGCTTGAGCTGGCGCATGAGCATCAGATTCATGTGCGTGATGACATGGGCGCGGGCGCCATTCTTGAGGAGCTTTACGGCGAGCTGGTTGAGGCAAACACTGTGTTCCCCACGTTTTATACAGATTTTCCGGTGGAGACCTCTCCCCTGGCGGGTGCGCATCGCACCAAGCCGCACCTGGTGGAACGCTGGGATCTGGTGATTAACGGTATGGAGATGGGAACCGCCTATTCCGAGATGACGGATGCTTTAGAACAGCGCCGCCGCCTGACCGAGCAGTCTCTCAAGGCCGCGGCGGGAGACCCGGAAGCCATGCAGATTGATGAGGATTTTCTGTACGCCCTTGAGACCGGGCTTGTCCCGACGGGCGGGTTGGGCATCGGCATTGACCGCTTGGCGATGCTCATGGCGCAGACCCAGATTCGTGGGGTTCTTTCTTTCCCGTTTGTTAAACCCGTGAAGTAGCATGTAGTCAAAGATTCATTTTCTCCACTAGAGAGTGTTTTTATGTCCATTAAACGATGTTTGATATGAGTTGTGGTTCAGCCATAACTTTTTGATGTTTTTGCTTGTCAAACGGAGTATCACCCGTGTTCCGGCTATATTAATTATTCGTTACAAATGTGGACAAGACCCCCAATGAGATTGCCGTAAACCCTTCATCAACGGAACAATAAGTACCTGTAATTTCTAAAGGGAATTTCTTTCCCTGGCGTGCGGTCTACCCGGTTTGCACCTTCGCGCCTTCATGCCCGCATAGTTGCTATCCCTATTACGCTTCTATGCCGTGACGAAAGAGAAAACCTGTGGACTCACTTGTAAATTTTATTCAGGACATTAACGCCTCCACCGCTGGCGCCACCAGCGTGGTTGACAGCATTCAAAGCTGGATATGGGAAAACTTTCTGTTCGTTGCCTTGATTGTCGTGGGCCTGTTCTTGACGATCCGCACCCGCGCCGTACAGTGGCGTTCCCTACCCGAGATGCTGCGCGTACTCACCGATCCGTCCGGTCACGAAGCCGATGGGCGCAAGAGCATTTCCTCATTCCGCGCGTTCACCGTTTCGGCGGCATCCCGCGTGGGCACCGGCAATATTGCTGGCGTGGCGATCGCTATTGCAATGGGTGGTCCCGGCGCGGTGTTTTGGATGTGGGTCATTGCTGCCGTGGGCGGCGCATCCGCTTTTGCCGAATCCCTGCTGGGCCAGCTGTATAAAGAACGCGGCAAGGATTCCTATATTGGTGGCCCTGCCTACTATATGCAGCGTGGCCTGAATGCACGCTGGCTGGGCCTGATTTTCGTGGGCTTTATCGTGCTCACCTATAGTTTTGTGTTCTGCGCGGTACAAACCAATGCGATCGTGGAAGCTAGCGCGAATTCCTTGGATATCGGTATTTCCGGTACCGAGGGTATGGGTTTCCGCATCGTGGTAGGCCTTTTCGTTGCCGCACTGACGGCTGCGATTATCTTCGGCGGTATCCGCACCATTTCTACGGTCACCGAGTTTATGGTGCCGTTCATGGCGGTTCTGTACATGCTGCTGGGGCTGTTCGTGGTTGCGCTCAATGTGGGCGAAATCCCGAACGTTCTGCTCATGATTTTCCAGGGTGCTTTCGGTCTGCGCGAGTTCGTAGTGGGCGGCACGATGGGCGCCGTTATTTGGGGCATGAAGCGCGGTCTGCTCTCGAACGAGGCCGGCATGGGTACCGCCCCGAACGCGGGTGCAACCGCAACTATTTCGCACCCCGCAAAGCAGGGCTACGTACAGGCTTTGGGCGTGTATTTCGATACGATGCTGGTCTGCTCTGTCACTGCGTTTATCGTGCTTTTGTCAAACCCAACCTATGGCGGCGATAATACCCGCGGTGCTGGACTGACTCAGGATGCGCTTGCCCACCAACTCGGCACCTGGGCCACCCACTTCCTAACCATCGCGATTTTCCTCTTCGCCTTCTCATCGGTCATCGGCAACTACTATTACGGCGAATCGAATATTCGCTTCGTGACTGAAAAGCCCGGGGCGTTGACGGCGTTCCGTCTGATGGTACTGGGCTTCGTATTCTTCGGGGCAATCGCATCGCTGAAGCTGGTGTGGACCACAGCGGATATGCTCAACGCGGGCATGGTGATTGTGAACCTGATTGCGGTGGTGTGGCTTTCGCCGAAGGTCGTTGCGGTGCTCAAGAACTACGAGCGGCAGCGCAAATCCGGTGTGGAGCCTATTTTCAAGGCATCCGATATGCCTGAGATTAAGAATCTTGCGGCCTGGGACGGCACCGACGAGGTGACCACCCGCGAGTTCTGGGCTGAGCGTGATGCGGCGGCTGCGGCCAAACGCGCCAAAAAGGCTGCGAATGTATAACGTTTCACCTAGATAACTCTCCCCGCAGCGCCCGAGGACATAAATTTTATGTTCTCGGGCGCTTAGCGTATCCTCTGGCATACTAAAGACGTGCTGACATTAGGTTTTTCGGTGTTTCCTCTCGTGCTTTTTCAGAATCCTACGGCGCAGGCACTCTACCAGTACACGGTGCTTGCCCTGATTTTTATCTGGATTGCTTCGGTGCTGTACTGCATTTTTACGGTGCATCGCAGCCCCTACTTCAACGAGATTCAGAAGCTCAAGTGGCTTCTGTTCATTCTGGTGCTCCCCTATTTTGGTGCGGTGGCGTGGTTTTTACGCGTGCATCGCGAGAAAAAGGATGCGGCCGCCGCAGACCAAACCGATACCGCCTCGAACCCTCACGACGAAGGAAAATAACATATCCTATGACAATTTCAACCTTCGGTGAGTAAGTTCACGAATACCGAAGTGGACGGTCTGTTACGGAGCCTGTATAGTTCTATATGTTGCCTGCGACTCTTTGAGTCGTATGACACTTGCGCGAGTGGCGGAATAGGCAGACGCGCACGGTTCAGGTCCGTGTGCCCGTGAGGGCGTGGGGGTTCAACTCCCCCCTCGCGCACCAGCAATCCCCGGTTCTGATGAGCCGGGGATTTTTTTGTTGTGTCGGCAACATTTGGGGTTTTCGAGTCTATATTTTACGAGTAAAAAGTATATTATCGGCATGGTGGTCACACTATCCCCTAGAATAGAGTTGGGTGTGTGCACTCACACCTGACACAGCAAATGCACAGCTACAAAAGCTAGACTGAACCCTTCGGGTTCCCAACCACGGGATGCCAGGGGTGACATCCGGCCCGAGCCATAAAGGAGGAGGCAATGAAGTTATTTGATAAGTTGGAACGACTGGAGCAAGGCATCGGTCGTACCGTCGGCTTTTCTAAAGGCTTTGGCACCTTCGCAAAGGCTGATGTAGCTAACCGTATTCGCACGTCGATGGATGATGCCTCATATGTGGACCAGGGCGGTCACACGATGGCACCAAATATCTTCAACGTTCGCTTTTCGAGCGCCGATTTTTCGCGCGTGCGGGAGTGGGGCAACCCATTCGCGGTTGAGCTGTGCAATCTTGCTATTTCACATGCGCGTGCGCAGGGGTATTCGCTGATTGGGGCTGTACGTATTACCTTCAGTCCTATTGCCGATCTCGAAGCCGACGAGTTCGAGGTTGTGCCCAGTTTTGAGGCGTTCCAGGCCCCTCCCTCGGGTGCGACGAACTATGTTCCTCCCGCCGGTGCCGCCCACGGCGCCTCCGACTACGCCCCCGTTGCCCCGGCTCGTGATACCGGTCTGCCGACCAGAATTACAAAACCGCGGGCTACTCCGCCGCGCCGCACGGAACAGCCTCAGCAACAGCAACAGCAGGCACCTGCCGCGTCCGCGCCGAAACCGCGTTCCCCGCAGAATCCTCCGCAGCAGCAACGTACTGCGGCGCATCATGCCTTTGTGGATATTAACGGGCAGCGGTATGAGCTTTCTGGGGCACCTCTCGTCATCGGTCGCGGCTCCGATGCGTCCGTGCGTCTGGCTGACAAGGGTATTTCGCGCCGCCACCTACAGATTTCCCGCCAGGGAGGCAACTATGTTGCCACCGACTTGGGCTCAACCAATGGAACCCGGCTGAATGGTTTTCCGCTGAAAACCCCCACCGTTCTCCAAGATGGAGCGGTGTTACAGTTGGGCGGAGCCCGAGTTCTCTTCCGCTCAATTGCCTCTGGAGGTATACGTTAATGGCATCCGAGCTAACTGTAACCATACTGCGCTTTGCGTTTTTGGGGTTGCTCTGGTTCTTTGTGTTTTTCGTGGTGGCAGCCGCCCGCCGCGATTTGGGGCTGGGCAAGAACTTCCGCTCCGTACCCGTAGAATCTGCCGCAGACTCGCAGCCGCAACCGCAGCATATTGCAGCTCCTCCTGCACGTCCTTCCCGCTTGGTGATCACCAAGGGAGTGCAGGCGGGAGCTATGATGCAGTTGGGTGACTCCCCGGTTACTATCGGTCGCGCCAATGATATTGAGGTTTCGTTGCAGGACGATTACGCCTCCGGTCGCCATGCCCGTCTGTTCCCACAGGGTTCTCGCTGGTTCTTGGAGGATTTGGGCTCAACCAACGGCACATTCGTAAACAACCAAAAGCTGACCCGCGCTACCGCTATTGAGCCGGGTGTCGATTTCCGTGTGGGCGGAACGACTATGCAGCTGAGGGGGTAATCGTTGAAGATAGCCTTTCGCTTTGAAGCCCGTTCCGATACGGGCGTGAAACGCAGCAAGAATGACGACTCCGGGTACGGTGGGCGTTATCTTGCTGTTGTTGCTGACGGCATGGGCGGGCACGTCGGTGGTGACGTCGCTTCCGCTACCGCCGTTTTGAACCTGACCCCTTTGGACCACCCCGACTTTGACGGTACCGGCGGCATATACCTCGCCGACGAAATCCAAAGTGCCAACGCCATTATCAATGATCTGGCAACCAGTGATCAGCGCCTTGCGGGCATGGGTACCACCTGTACCGCTCTGCTGGTGGATGGCGAAAAGATCGAGATGGCCCATATTGGCGACTCGCGGGCCTATCGTTTACGCGCCGATGAAGACGGCGGTTTCGAGCAGATTTCCACCGATCACACCTTCGTGCAGCGTCTTCTCAACGAGGGCCGTATCACTCCCGAAGAGGCGGAGAATCACCCGCACCGCAACGTGATTATGCGCGTGCTTGGCGATGTCGATGCCTCCCCCCGAGCTTGAGCTGCAGACGTTAGAAGCCATTCCCGGTGAGCGCTGGGTGCTTGCTTCCGATGGTTTAGAGGCAGTGGTCTCTGATGAAGAGATCGAAGCCGTCATGCGTTCCACCGATGATCTGGGTGAGATCGCGGACGTTCTTATCCAGATGACTCTCGACGGCGGCGCACCCGATAACGTGACGGTCGTGGTTGTACAGGTTATTGACCGCGAAGAACTTCCCGCCGACGAACCTGTAGGTCCTTCTGCCCTGCCAGAGACCGGCGAGATCGATACCTCACTGACAACCTCTGAGCTTGAGGAAATCACCGAGGAAGTAAACGCCGAAGAGGGCCTGTCCGATCACGATCGCGCGCTCAAGAAGTTCCGCCGCGCCCGTGACCTCACGGATTCCTTCCCCCCACGACGGCGACGCAAGCGATCAGGATGCGGTGTACTTTGCCCGCACGAATGCCGCCATTTTGCGCCACGAGCTTGGTTCTCGCCCGCATCAGCTGGTGGGCAGCGCCGCCGTGGCAACAGAGACCGGGCGTATTCCGGCGGTGACGAGCCGCACTCTGGAGCATCGGGCCTCTTTGGCGCAGCGTGTGCCGATGAGCACCGAGGAACCCGCAAAGCTGCCGGACGAGCTTGAAGAGCTTCTGGCGGACCCGATTCGACGCCGTCGGCGCCCGATTCTGCTGGTGAGTGCAGCCGTAATCCTTGTACTGGCGCTCATTGCGGGTTGGAGCGGGCTGAAATGGGTTGAGGGCCGCTACTACGTTGGTGAAAATAACGGTAAGGTCGCTGTCTATAACGGTGTTCCGCAGTCGTTGGGGCCAATCCATCTCTCCCATGTGGTCGAGGAAAGCGAAGTGGAAACTTCACAGCTGCCCGAACATACTCGCACGCTTTTGAAGAATACGATTCACGCGGATAATCTTGACGATGCACGGGTTATCGTAAACCGCATGCAAGCTCAGGTGAATCTGCAGGATGACCGGAATACACAGCCTTCCGGTGCGGCTTCGTCCGGCGCGCAGACAGGTCAAAAAACTTCAGCAACGGAAGGTGGTAATCGTGGCTAGGCTATTGCGTGATGCACACATACCCCGTTCGCGTCGCCTGATTGAGCTTGTTCTGCTCGTGGTTGCGGTCGGCATCGGCTCATTTTCCATGTACCTGATTGACCCCGAAACGGCGTGGGATATGGGGAAGAACCCGTGGATTCAAGGTACCGTGGTGCTGGGCGTGTGCGCGCTCATTGCGCATCTGGTGCTTCAATTCCGGGCGCGTTACGCCGATCCGTTTATTCTGCCGCTCGTTGTGGCGCTCAACGGAATCGGGCTGGCGATGATTTTCCGCATCGACAAGGATCCCGCCATGCAGAAGGCTCCAGTGGGCGAGTCCCAGCTGTTCTGGACGGGCTTCTCAATGATCCTCTGCTCCGTTGTGCTGTACTTCCTGCGGGATCATCGAGTGCTGCGTAAGATCACCTATATTTCGCTGGTGCTCTCCTTCATCCTGCTTATCATGCCGCTTATTCCCGGCCTTGGTACCGAAATCAACGGCGCACGGATTTGGATCAGGCTCGGCGGGCGTACCTTCCAGCCCGGCGAAATTGCCAAGATTACTCTGGCAATCTTCTTTGCGGGCTACCTGTCCACACACCGCGATTTGATTCTCACAGCGGGTAAGCGTCTGGGACCCATCAATCTGCCGCGTCTGCGCGATTTGACCCCAATTTTCTTGGCGTGGATGGTCAGCATCGGCGTGTTGGTTTTCCAGAAGGATCTGGGTTCTGCAATCCTGTTCTTCGGGCTGTTCATGGCGATGCTGTACCTCTCGACCGGCAAGATTTCCTGGCTTGTAGTCGGCGGTGTCGGCGTGGTGGTTGGCGGATACTTCGCCTACAACTCCATTTCTCACGTGCACGCCCGTATCTATGGCTGGATGCATGCCTTTGACCCCGAGGTCTATATGTCCTCCAGCGGTGGTTCCGGTCAGATCCTTCAAGGTATTTTCGGTCTGTCCTACGGCGGTCTCTTTGGCCGTGGATGGGGTCAGGGCCTTACCTCTTTGGTGCCGTTCGCTAACTCGGACATGATTATTACTTCTCTCGGTGAGGAACTCGGTCTGATCGGCCTGGGCGCTATTTTGATGATGTTCCTCATCCTCATCTCGCGTGGCTACCGCGCGGCGTTGGGCACTCGTGACGGTTTCGGCAAGCTCTTAGCGGCAGGCCTTTCCACGGTTATGGTGCTTCAGCTCTTCGTGGTGGTTGGCGGTGTAACCCGGTTAATTCCGCTGACCGGTTTGACCACACCGTTTATGTCTGCCGGTGGTTCATCCCTGGTGGCTAACTGGATTATCGTGGCGTTGTGGCTTTCGATTTCGCATACCGCGCGAGCGCCTCACGTCGTGGTCGGGTTCGACGTTCCCGAAAGTATCGACCACGAAGACTACAGCTATGAATCTGAGGGCGCAACCAGCGTTCTCGCCCGTATTTCAACTCAACAAGCAGGAGGTGACCGCAATGGATAGGGCAATTCGCCGCATGTGGATGGCCGCAGGTTGCGTTTTTATCCTGCTCATGGGTACGTTGAGCTATATCCAATTCTTCGACACCGAATCTCTCAAAGATAACCCGTGGAACTCGCGTTCTCTGTACGATAACTATGGTGCCAACCGTGGCTCTATCGTGGTCGATGGAACCGAAATCGCCTCGTCGGTGAAATCGGATGATGAGTATAACTATCAGCGCGTGTACTCTGAGCCGGAAAGTATGCGGCGCTGACGGGTTATTTCTCGTCAGTGTATGGTTCTACCGGTGTCGAGTCCGCTATGGACAAGGAGCTTTCGGGTACTTCCGACAGCCAGTTCTACGATCGTGTTGCTCAGCTCTTCTCGGGTTCTTCGGCACGCGGTGCGAGCGTCGAGCTCACCGTGGATTCTAAGCTTCAGGAGCTTGCTAACAACCTGCTTCAGGGCCGTAAGGGTTCTATTGTGGCGATTAACCCCAAGACTGGCGAAATCTTGGCGATGGCCTCGTCTCCCTCATATGATCCGAATACGCTCGCATCCCACGATGGGTCTACGGTAGTCAGCAACTATGAGGAACTGAACTCGAATCCGAATAACCCGCTTTACAACCGTGCTATTGCGGGTAACACCTATTCGCCCGGCTCGACCTTCAAGATTATTGATGCCGTCGCAGCTTTGGAGTCCGGCAAATATGATGCGAACTCCACGATCGATAACCCCGCACAGCTTCCCCTTCCGGGAACCAATGTGTCGCTTCCGAACTTTGCGGGCGGTCAGTGTGGAGGACGCACCAAGGCTACGATTGAATGGGCTATGGCGCAGTCCTGCAACACTCCTTTTGCACAGATCGCAATGGATTTGGGTGAAGATAGGATCTCCAGGACTGCCGAAAACTTTGGTTATGGCCAGGATTTGAAGATTCCGCTGGCGGTGGCTAAATCGAGCTTCCCGAAGGGTATGTCGCAGAGCCAGTTGGCGCAGGCATCCGTGGGTCAGTACGATGTACGCACCACCCCGCTGCAGGTGGCGATGACTTCTGCTGCGATCGCTAACGGCGGTGTGCAGATGAAGCCCAATATGATTCGTTCTGTCAAAACCAGTAACTTGAGCGTGCTCTACGAGTTCTCACCCGAGAAGTTGCGCACCTCAACTTCTACTAAAGTCGCCGATCAGGTGAAACAATGGATGGTGAACTCTGTGGATAACGGTATTGCCCGTAACGCAGGCGTGCCCGGGTATAAGGTTGCTGGTAAGACCGGTACCGCAGAAACTACGGGTGGTTTGAATAACTCTTGGTTTACCGGGTTTGCACCCGCCGATGATCCTCAGATCGCCATTGCGGTGGTCTATGAGGATATGGATGCAACAACCGGTTCCCAGCTTTCGACAAATGCAGGTAAACAACTTTTTGAGGCGGTGTTGAACAAGTGAGGCCTTCGGCTGATATCACCTTGGGCGGGCGCTACACCCTAACCGAACGTATCGCTATCGGCGGTATGGGTGAGGTCTGGAAAGCTCGCGACAAGGTTCTCGGACGCACCGTCGCCGTTAAAATCCTGAAAGAGGAGTATACGGGTGACCCCGGGTTCTTGGAGCGTTTCCGTGCGGAGGCGCGCCATACTGCGCTCCTGAACCACCCCGGTGTTGCCAATATGTTCGATTACGGTGAAGAGGATAACTCTGCATACCTGGTGATGGAGCTGGTTCCGGGTGAGCCGCTGTCGAGCATCATCGAGCGCGACGGCACGCTGCCGCCGGATCGTATCCTGAACTTTATTGCGCAGACGGCTCGCGCGTTGGCTGCTGCACATGCTCAGGGCCTCGTGCACCGTGATGTGAAGCCCGGTAACCTAATGATCACCCCGGATGACCGGGTGAAGGTTACCGACTTCGGTATTGCTAGGCTTGCGAATCAGGTTCCGCTGACCGCTACTGGTCAGGTGATGGGTACAGCCCAGTATTTGGCGCCCGAACAGGCAACCGGTCAACCTGCAACCCCGTCCTCCGATATGTACTCGCTGGGTATTATCGGGTACGAGTGCCTGGTCGGTCACCGCCCGTTCACGGGTGAATCACAGATCGCGATTGCTCTAGCTCAGGTGAACGATCCGCCACCGCCGCTGCCGGAGAGCATCCCGGCGCCCGCCCGCGCCTTGATTATGTGCCTGCTTGCTAAGGATCCTGCGGAGCGTCCTAAGGATGCTACCGCGCTGGCATCCGCTATTGATGCTATTCGCCGTCGTGATATTCCTGCGGCGATTAGGCCGTGCCCACGCTGGAGGCGTTCTTGCCGGAGAATCTGGATACTGCCCAGACCTCCTTGATCGCCGAGCCTATTTCGGCATCCGCCGCTCCGAAGTTCGGATCTGGGTCGCACTTCACGCCCGGTCCTTCGACCGCTCCGATTCCTGAGCCCGGGTCAAAGGCTGCGGCCGCACGTACGGCACAACAGGGTCCGAAGAAACGCAACTGGGTATGGATCGTCGCTATTGTGGCGGCACTTGTGCTTATTCTCGGTATCCTCTGGGCTGTCTGGGCGGCCAACAGCCGTGCAACCCCTGATACGAATACCACCAGCTCGGCAGCACCCAGCTCTGCGGAAGGTACCGTCACGGTAGCCACCCCGAGCGAGGAGTCCTCGGCTGCAAGCAGTACTCAGAAGCAGAAAATTAACCTGCAGGCACGCAGCTACGAGGGTCGCCCCCTTCAGGATGTCGTCAATGACCTGAAGAACCTGGGTCTTTCGCCCAGGACTGAAAGTGTTGAGTCTGAAGAGCCAGCCAACACCGTTCTGTCGATTTCACCGGCTGGTTCGGTAGACGAAGGCAGCACCATTACCGTGCGTTATTCAAGCGGTTCCAGGGGCGCGACCCTACCTAATGTTGATGGGAAGAACTACGAAGAGGCTTCTCGGACGATTACCTCGCTTGGTGTTGACGTGAACCTTCACTTCGAGCATTCGGACACCGCACAGCCCGGTACGGTGCTGCGCACCAGCCCTTCTTCTGGCACTAAAGTGTCAGTTCCTAGTAAGGTAGAGATGTATGTAGCTAATGAGTCTTCAGGTACGAGGACGGATTCTGACTCGTCGCCATCCGCAGCTACGCCTTCAGGCGCGTCGACTTCTTCTAGTCCTCGTACTGGGCGTTAGTGTCTGAGTCCACTCACATCAAAAACTATTTTTACCCCAGGAGAACGTATGGACCTGTTGGTTCCTGAAACGGTAGATGGCCGTTATAAGGTACTCGATGTTATCGGTACCGGTGCGATGGCTACCGTATACGCGGCGGAGGATACTCGTCTCGGTCGTAAGGTCGCGATGAAGATCCTGCGCCCGGAGCAGGCCCAAGACAAAACCTTCCGTTCACGGTTTAAACGTGAGGCGGAGGCTGTCGCATCCCTGAACAACCCCGGTATCGTTGCGGTGTACGACACGGGCGCTTATTCCCCGTCAGATCCCAACAGCGGATATGGCGTTGATGATGCCGCCGACGATGACGAGGCTAAGATCCCGTACATCGTTATGGAATACGTTGATGGCAGGACGCTGCGCAGTGTCCTTTCGTCGGGCGGGTACATTCCCGTGCGTGATGCGGTGGGGTACGCAGAGCAGCTTTTGAGCGCTCTAAAATACAGTCATTCGATGGGTATTATCCACCGCGATATTAAGCCCGCGAATATTATGGTGCTTCCCCCGAACCGAGGAAGACGCCGCAAAGGGGCAGCCGGGTCAGATTAAGGTGATGGACTTCGGCATCGCCCGAGCTATTGAAGAGGCTGGCGAGGCTCTGACAAAGGCCAACGTGGTGATGGGTAGCGCACGTTACATGTCTCCCGAGCAGGTCAGTGGTAAAGAAGTCGACGCGAGAAGCGACCTTTATTCGGCAGCATGTGTGCTGTATGAAATGGTTGCTGGACGTTCCCCCTTCGATGCGGAAACTAACGTCGATTTGGCGGCAAAGCATCTCACCGAGACTCCCGCCGCACCGAGTACCTTTAGCCCGCTGAGCGTACCCCCTGAGCTTGATGAAGTTATTCTTCGAGGTCTTGCCAAGAACCCGGATGATCGTTACCAGACCGCCGATGAGTTTTCGCAGGCGATCCGTCAGGGAGCGGGTCTGCAGGTTGGCGGCGGTATGCCGCAACAGGTTCCTGATGACTCCATGACCACCGCTTTTGCGCCTCTTGAGCCTCCCGCAGCGGGTGCGGCAGGAACCGGTACGGGTGAGGTTGATTTCGATGCCTACACCACGACCATGCCGCAGGTTTCGACTCCTGTTGAAGATGCGAACCTCAACGGTTTCTTTGATGACGATGAGTACGGCGGAGAAGAATTTGTTGAAGAGGAAGAGTTCCTTCCCGCCGAGCAACCCCGTAAGCGAACCTGGGTTCGTTTCCTCGTTGGTCTTGCTATTGCAGCATCGCTTCTGCTGGGTATCGGCTCGTTCCTGTACTACCAGGGCAAGCTCAATGAAGTTCCGCAGGTCGCTATTCCTACCGTGATGAACCAGTCGAAGGACGATGCCGAGAACCAGCTGCGCAATGCTGGCTTTGCCGTGGAGAGCCGCGGGGCATACTCCGAGAACGTGAAGAAGGGCGATGTTATTAGTGTCAGCCCCGGCGAGGGTACGAAGGCGGCTAAGGGTTCTACCGTATCGCTAACTTACTCGAATGGTCCCGAGCGTGTAACCCTGCCCGATAACCTGCAGGGTCAGAGCGAAGCCTATGTGCGCAACGCTCTGAAGGAGCTCGGCCTTAAGGATGGTCGCGTCAGCACCGTTGAGAGCGCATCCGTTCCCGCCGGTATGGTAGTTTCTCTGGAGCCTGAGAAGGCTGAAACCGATGCCAACGGTAAGACCACGATCGAGGCTGGCAGCAACGTGAACCTGGTGCTGTCCTCCGGTAAGGTCAAGGTTCCTTCGCTCGTGGGTCTGACGAAGGATCAGGCTATTGAAGCTCTGACTGCGTCCGATGTTCTGCTCAACACCAATATTGAGACCGTTCAGACAAGCTCTGCGGCACCGAATACGGTGATTTCTCAGAGCTCCGCTGCGGGTACTCTGGTGGCCCAGAACAGCACTGTTACTATTCGTGTGGCGGCTGCCCCGGCGGCGACCGCATCTGCTTCACCGCGTGCGACTACCCCGTCGACGAATAATAACAACACTCAGCGCCAGCAAGGTAATCAGCAGCAGAATCAACAGCAGCAAGGCCAACAGGGCCAGCAAGGTAATCAGCAGCAGAATCAACAGCAGCAAGGCCAACAGGGTCAGCAGGGCAACGCTCCTGTACCTTCTGCAACGCCAAGTGCCGCTGCTCCTTCATCCAAGGCCGTACAAAACGGCAAGGAAAATGAGGAGAAAGAAGAAAGGTAAGGCTGGTTTGCTCAGGTAAATCCTGGTCATATATGTGGGGCGTGCTTTAGATTCAAAATCTAAAGCACGCCCCACATATATTTCTTCGACTGTACCGCACACACATAGAGAAGGCGCCTGACAGACCTACTTGGGTCTGTCAGGCGCCTTTACCGCTGCCCGCTAGGCAATTAGTGGGGACAACGATTTGGCACGCTCAGCGGCGCCCTCAAGCCCCGTTTCTTCCAGCCAATTACCCAGCATCAGATAGCCGCTCTCGGTAAGCACGGATTCCGGGTGGAACTGCACGCCATGCATGGGCGCATCCCGGTGCCGCAGCCCCATAATAATGCCGCTCTCAGTCGTCGAGGTGGTTTCCAAGACCTCAGGCATAGTCTCTGGGACGACCGCCAGCGAATGGTAGCGAGTCGCAGTGAAGGGGTTCGGTACGCCTTTGAACACCGAGTCGTTCTCGTGAACCAAGGTTGAAGTCTTGCCGTGCATCAGCTCGGGGGCGTGCGTGACGGTGCCGCCAAACGCCTCCGCTATAGCTTGATGCCCCAGACACACGCCAAGCAGGGGTTTATGAGTCTGCGCAGCCCAGCGAATGGTATCGATAATGACCCCGGCTTCTGCGGGGGCACCGGGTCCCGGAGAGATGAGCAGGCCGTCGTACTCGGCAGCCATTGTGAGCACGGTATCAAGGTCATACTCGTCATTGCGGATTACGGTTGTCTCGGCTCCGAGCTGCTGCAGATATCCGACGAGAAGTGAACACAAAACTATCGTAATTATCGATAACCAGGATGCGGGTCATGGCTTCTCCTTTGGCAAGCGCCGCTAATGGTTGATGGTAACGTCAAAGTTGAACGGACCGTACTCGGCAAAATTCGGAAACACGAATTCCATGAGGGCGTATACGATCACGGCGATAAGCAGAATAGCAATGATAATGCGAACCCATAGAGGTCCGGGAAGATGACGAAAAATCCAACCGTACATGTTATATCCTCTCGGGTTAGGCGGGGTTCTGGGCTGCTTGGGCAATTTCCGCAGGCGCGCCAGCAGAGTTAGGCTGCCAGGATTCAAAACGGGCGTGCACAATATAACGTTCTGTGTCACCGTAACGCGGGTGGCAGGTCGTGAGCGTCATAATACGCTCCGTGGGCTCTTGTCCGGGTTTACTCGGAACCGGCTCGATCACCTCAATATTGTCAGGCTGCACAATCACATGCTCGTACACGGTGTAGGTGTAGTAGCCGTCTTTGGTGCGCACATAAATGTGATCGCCCACCTGCAGTTGGTCGATATAGTCGAGCACTGCGCCGCGTGTCTGTCGGTGCCCTGCGAGCGCGAAGTTGCCCACGCCACCCGGCATGGCGGTTCCGTCGTAGTGTCCCAAACCGAGGGTATCGATCACGTCTGCGCTGGTACCCTGCGCGGTGGGGCGCTGGTAGTCTGCACCAAACCGGGGAATGTAGACAACCCCGAATCCTTTCCGTGCTCAGGTTCGGCTTCAGGCTCCGGTGGATTTTGGGGATCCCACTGTTCGACTGGCGCGGCAGAGCTGAACTCGTGCGTCAGGGAATCGACGGCTTGGGACTGTGAACGGTTTGCGTCTATATTGGTCCACCAGAGCTGCCACACGACAAAGAGCAGCAGCACAAGACCAACGGTGATCAGAAGCTCACCCGTGATTTGGATGGTCCACCGCAGAATAGATTTATGAGGCTGAACTGCCTGATGCGCTTTCGCGGATGCATGCGCCATAGTTTTGGGTGTCCTCCATAGCGGGATGTTACCGTCCCAGTCATTACACTTTCTTTAATGACAACGCCGGTGAAAGGTGAAATCATCCCGCGAGTCTGCAAAGATAGTTTTTAACGTACTACATAAGGTTACCCATACATCTGAGGCGGAGGAAAATATGTCCCCTAAGTCGGCTGCGAAAAAGTCGAAAAAGACTGCCAATACTAAGTCAAAGAAGTCACAAGACAAGAAATCGGCTAAGGCCGTTGAAGAAGATGCGAGCGAGCTCCGTCTGTTGGAGGTCGCTCGCGAGATGGAAACGAGCGGAACACAGAGAGAGGGTACTCCCCTGTGGTATCGAGTGGTAATGTTTTCGCTCGTTGCGCTGGGTATTCTCTGGATTATTGCGTATTACATTTTTGAGGGTCGACTTCCTGTGCCCGGTATTGGCATGTGGAATGTGACTATTGGCGTGGGTGCCATGATGGTGGGTATGGTCATGATGACTCGGTGGCGTTAGGTTTAGGGCTATGTCCGAATCGGATGGGTCTCCTTCGCCTCAAGAATCTCAGGATGCCCCGCATGGCTCTACCTCCGATCCCATGCGGAGTACCGAGGATATTTCAAAACGTGCGGATATTCGTGCCGCCCGTGTGGAGGCAAGGCTGCGCCGCTGGGCGTTGATCGGGTTTATCGTCGCTGCGGCGTTATTCTGGTTGGCGTCTCTTTTCTTCCGTTAGATCACGTATAAGCGTGGTCGGTGCTTGGGGTGCACCCGCCGCGTTCTTCTTGTTTTTAATCATTCTGAGGCTCTGCAACTGGTTCTTCGCGCAGGGGCTGCAGAATCCGCACGAATACGATCATGACGATCAGCTCCACCTCGTCTGGGTCAGCGCTGTGTGCTGCATGGGTTGGTCTGCGGCATGCACTTTCTTTGAGTCGTTCCACATGCTGTGTCATATACGGGGGTATACACCCGAGAATCCCTGTACAGAGCGCAAAGATGACGTAGAACAGTACCCAGCGAACAAGATTCTAGGGCGCTTCGTCGATGCGACGTGCAGCAGAAAACACTGCCAAGATCTATATATGCAAATATTCCGATATAAGCATATATACTAGTCGATTGAGGTTTTAAAGAGCTGGTAAAAACAATGGTTTGTGTAGCAGCAAGCGTAGCAAATAAAGGCCGCAACATAATCTGCAACAGCGCCAACACCACCAGGAATGCTGCCAAGGCGATCGTGGAAGTAAAGTCATAACCAGTAGAATACCGCCACGAAGTTGAGCGTTATCAGCCACAGGGTGAATCCGTGCGATGCAGAATTGGGTGCGGTGCGTTTGATGTCGTTCGCCCCTAGCTGTCCGTCATGAGTTCAAGAGCCCCTGATGAGCCGCATCAGCAACTCGACGACTAACTTTCCAGAACGGGCGAGTTGATATTCCAGTGCTGCCAGTACAGTGGGAACTCCACGGGCTTCTGAGCAAGTTTCACAAGTGTTTGGGCGGCGAAATATTCGCTACACTGTGCCTCCGGAAGCAGACCCCACGCAATACCCTCATAGACCGCCTGCGCATAGTCCGGTGACGAAGGAATATAGAGCGTTGGGCTCTGTTCGAATTCGGCTCTGGACAGTTTTAGGTCTTCCTCAATCAGAGCGCGTGCAGCATCCTGCACAAAGTCTTTACGATCGTATTCCACCACGGGTGCCCGGTTCAGGTCATCACGGGTAGTCTTCGCGGGGAACCCCGGAAGGTAACGATCCACATACGCTGGCGATGCCACGCACCAGTAACGCGCCACGCCCAGGTAATCTACCGAGCATCCGGGGATTTTTCCGGGCTGTGAGGTTATGGCAGCCATAACTTCCCCGGTACGCAGAAGGGCTGAGGAATGAAATTCGCCTTCACGCCGCAGGTCGCAGAAAATTTCGTCCTCCTGAGCGAGCGTGCGTATAGCCTCCAAACCACGTTGCTAAAGAATCGGCGTTCAGGGCTATAGAGACTGTCTGGAATCCGCCCTCGCCCATGAGTTCTCGTTCCAGCTCAAGCTGCAGAAATTCACTTTGCCGGGCAATACGTAACACGCTCTGTCCAGAAGCCGTCGGAGTCACCGGGTTGGTGCGCTGCAGCAGGACTTTACCGGCCAGCTGTTCCATTGTTTTTACACGCTGTGATATTGCGGAGGGGCTAACCCCAAGAACGTCGGCAGCAGCATCGAAGGTGCCGTATTCGATGACCGTGACGAATGTTTTGAGGTGGTCGGTCGTAAAACGTGTCATAAGAACATCTTACGTACGTTGAAATAACTTAGCTAGGTTTACGGGGTTTTCAGACCTTTGATGTTCATCATCGCCCTGCGCATGTCCTATTTGGCGTACACCATTTTCACCTTGGATACACACCTCTAAGATAAAAGCAGTGGGACTGTTCCCCTTCAACGTGTCTACGCTGTCATTTAACCACCCGAAGGATATCCTCCATGGTCAAGCCACCATTCATGGAAATTGCATGCCCCGTTTGTTCCAAGCCCGTGAAGACTTTAGAATATTATCCTCGCTCGCTCTGTCCCGAATGTTCTGCACGGGTGACTGACCGGTCTGGCCGCCCGGTCGTTTTCTACGATATACAGGCGCTGCCGACTCCCAATAGCTCGGGTATAACGCTACTTGGCGGATTTTACGGATATTACGCCAATACCGGGCTGCAAGAAACCTACTCCAGTTCAACCTGCTACGTTGATGGAATAACCTGCGAGGCAAAGAATGCCCGTTTTGGCGGCATTGTGATCGAGGCGCTGTGAACCTATCTTCACCTCCGGATGAGTCTGTACTCCCGGATTCAGTGGCTTCTTCGAGTCCATTATCCTTCACCGTCTCCTTATCGGTAGAGTCAACGGACTCTGTACTATCTTCTTGCGCCGATGCGGACCACAGTTCATAGCGCTCCAGTGTCTCTTCGGCGCCCATACCTGAAAATGGAGAGGTATATATCTCGAATTATCAGGATTTTTCGCAGACGCAGCACCATCGGTTCCAAGAAGTCACGCGCATGCCGATCGTCGCTGCTGGTCGTTGCCACAAAGCTCAGCCCAGAGAATACCGCAACGATCATCATCACCTTAAGCACAACCGCGTTGTAGCTGACTTCAAGGTCTAAAATTTTCAGATGGTCGGGCTTGGTTCCTATCACAGCTCGATGGTTTGGTCGGTAGCCGCAACAGAAGCAAACCATAAGAAGAAACCGAACACCAGCAGAACGAAGAAAACAGTTTGAATCAGCTGCCCCAAGATCGGGATTGCTGGCAGGTTCAGCCACTGCACAACCATCAGAGGGCGACGAACGATAATGTAGTGTTCGGCCTCTTGTACTGTACTTTCTGCGGTGCCTCGTTCCGATGCGGCCTGCCTAGTGCTCATAGCTATCAAGCATACCCGATACGAGAGACTCTGCTTGAAGTTCAGCGCCAAAGAATCGTGCGCACGCCTTCAAATAAGTTCTGCGCCATAACGTTGGATCGTATAAACACCCAGCTCGTCGTACTCAGCCGCAAGTTCACGGGGTTTCGCTAAACCAGAGGTGATTTCTAGAAGCGAAGATTCTGCGCCGTCTTCGTCAAAAAGTAGGCTAAATCCGCTGTCATCACGCAGAAGCTGATGCAGTTTAGTATCGGGCAGAGGCAAAAAGCCCAGCACGTCCTCGGGCTCATAGTAGATTACCTCAGCAAGGGTTGTTACATACCCCTGCGAGTCTTCTTCAGTAAGAACTGTATCAGTAAGCTCCAGATAGCTTTCTTCGTCCCGCAGAAGCTCCCGCGGCCACCACAGATGGATATACTCGGTGCACGCCAGCCATAGTTCCGCTAAAGGCAGCTTAACCTCGGCGGTGAGCGCCACCGTCCGGTATTTTGAGGTGTCCTCTCCCAGATACGGTTCCTGCTGTCGGTCTGAAAAAAGCGGATACTCCATACATTCACTCTAACGCGAGAACAGGTGTTCGTCGGTACTTGATACAGTAAACGTTCCAGAAACTCGTTCAGAAGAATGTGCAACGATTGGCATTAGTATTCCCGTCATGAAGCCTCAGGCACGCTATCACAGACCGGTAAAAAGGACTTCTCTGGCTTCCGAAATTCTACGTATGGGTATACGCTGCTTAGCGCGCAAAAACATAGCTGAAGAATCGAGCAGGAATATGTGAGCGTTGCCATTCGAGCTCTTCGGTCAAAGGTTCTCCCGAAAGCACTTTGCGAGTATATCGCTCAATATTGCGTGCATGGGCACCCATATGGGCTATGGCAATCGCATGTCCGCAGGCTCTAGCTACGGCTTGTGCAGACGGGGTCTCACAGTCCCGGGCCGTAGCATGGCAGAGCAAAGCGTGCTGACGCATAGTTCCAACAGATAATGCACCGCGGTTGAACTCAGCGACCGCAGCAAGCCCCTGCCGAAGCCGAGGATCAGCAGGATATTGTTCCTCAAAAATGGGCAGTATCCGATACATACAATCTGCCGCCCAGACGATAAGTTCACGCCTCTCATCTATCGATAGCGTCAAATTCTTCGGGTCTGGGGCAGATTGTAAAGTCTCCATGCTCCTAAGATAACAAGAAAGCATATGCGCTCTCACAGATTTTCAACACCCTGATGCGCCGATTATATTTCATGAGGTCTTCTTAGCCTTTAGAGCATTCACCAACGCGCGCCATAAGAACACAGCAGAGCCGATAGCTATCAAGAAGAATGCAAATCAATGGTTAAAACAAAAGAGACCCCCTCACGGGGGTCTCTTCCATACATATGTAATTAACTAACAAACCCTCAGGCTTGTTGTTTCAAAACTATACAGCGAACGCAAACAAACAACTTACTAGTGTGAATAAGTCTTCGGCCTATTAGTACCAGTCAACTCCACGCCTTACAACGCTTCCATACCCGGCCTATCAACCTCATCATCTCTAAGGAGCCTCACACACCCAAAGGGTGCCAGGAGAACTCATCTCGAAACAGGCTTCCCGCTTAGATGCCTTCAGCGGTTATCCCTCCCGAACGTAGCCAATCAGCCATGCACCTGGCGGTACAACTGACATACCAGAGGTTCGTCCGTCCCGGTCCTCTCGTACTAAGGACAGCCTTTCTCAATTCTCCAACGCGCGCAGCGGATAGGGACCGAACTGTCTCACGACGTTCTGAACCCAGCTCGCGTACCGCTTTAATGGGCGAACAGCCCAACCCTTGGGACCGACTCCAGCCCCAGGATGCGACGAGCCGACATCGAGGTGCCAAACCATGCCGTCGATATGGACTCTTGGGCAAGATCAGCCTGTTATCCCCGAGGTACCTTTTATCCGTTGAGCGACAGCGCTTCCACAAGCCACTGCCGGATCACTAGTCCCGACTTTCGTCCCTGCTCGAGTCGCCACTCTCACAGTCAAGCTCCCTTGTGCACTTACACTCAACACCTGATTGCCAACCAGGCTGAGGGAACCTTTGGGCGCCTCCGTTACACTTTAGGAGGCAACCGCCCCAGTTAAACTACCCATCAGGCACTGTCCCTGAACCAGATCATGGCCCGAAGTTAGACATCCAGATTGACCAGAGTGGTATTTCAACAACGACTCCACCACCACTAGCGTGACAGCTTCACAGTCTCCCACCTATCCTACACAAGCCAACCCAAACACCAATACCAAACTATAGTAAAGGTCACGGGGTCTTTCCGTCCTGCTGCGCGAAACGAGCATCTTTACTCGTACTGCAATTTCACCGAGTTCATGGTTGAGACAGTAGGGAAGTCGTTACTCCATTCGTGCAGGTCGGAACTTACCCGACAAGGAATTTCGCTACCTTAGGATGGTTATAGTTACCACCGCCGTTTACTGGGGCTTAAATTCTCAGCTTCGCCCACACAGGGCTAACCAATCCTCTTAACCTTCCAGCACCGGGCAGGAGTCAGTCCGTATACCTCGTCTTACGACTTCGCACGGACCTGTGTTTTTGATAAACAGTCGCTTCCCCCTGGTCTCTGCGACCCCTACACGCTCCCCACCGCACGGGCAGATCACGCTCAGGGCCCCCCTTCTCCCGAAGTTACGGGGGCATTTTGCCGAGTTCCTTAACCATGATTCTCTCGATCGCCTTAGTATTCTCTACCTGATCACCTGTGTCGGTTTCGGGTACGGGCAGCTAAAACCTCACGCCGATGCTTTTCTCGGCAGCATAGGATCACCAAATCCCCCACAAACAAGGGGTCCCATCACGTCTCAGACACACAACCGGCGCATTTAACAACCAGTCATCCTACACGCTTAGACCACGACAACCACCGCGTGGCTTGGCTACCTTCCTGCGTCACACCTGTTAACACGCTTACCTCCAAAGCTTGGGTCCCACACCCCACAACACCACAAAGAAAAAAACTTCATGACACCGTGATCGGCATGGTTAGCATCACAATATCAGTATGGACGGTCCTTCACTGGTACGGGAATATCAACCCGTTCTCCATCGACTACGCCTGTCGGCCTCGCCTTAGGCCCCGACTAACCCAGGGCAGATTAACTGACCCTGGAACCCTTGATCATCCGGCGCACGGGTTTCTCACCCGTGATTCGCTACTCATGCCTGCATTCTCACTCCCACACAATCCACCACACACTCCCGTGGCAGCTTCACCTCGTGCAGGACGCTCCCCTACCCAACCAGCCACAAAGACTGATTGCCACAACTTCGGCGGTGTACTTGAGCCCCGCTACATTATCGGCGCAGAATCACTTGACCAGTGAGCTATTACGCACTCTTTCAAGGATGGCTGCTTCTAAGCCAACCTCCTGGTTGTCTCAGCAACTCCACATCCTTTCCCACTTAGCACACGCTTAGGGGCCTTAGTTGATGGTCTGGGCTGTTTCCCTCTCGACAATGAAGCTTATCCCCCACTGTCTCACTGCTACACTCTCACTTACCGGCATTCGGAGTTTAGCTAACGTCAGTAACCCTCGCGGGCCCATCGGCCATCCAGTAGCTCTACCTCCAGCAAGAAACATGTAACGCTGCACCTAAATGCATTTCGGGGAGAACCAGCTATCACAGAGTTTGATTGGCCTTTCACCCCTATCCACAGCTCATCCCCCCATTTTTCAACCTAGGGTGGGTTCGGTCCTCCACACGCTCTTACACGTGCTTCAACCTGGCCATGGATAGATCACTCCGCTTCGGGTCTAGATCCTGCCACTACAACGCCCTATTCAGACTCGCTTTCGCTACGACTACCCCACACGGGTTAACCTCGCGACAAAACACTAACTCGCAGGCTCATTCTTCAAAAGGCACGCCACCACCCCACACAAAGGGGGCTATAACGGCTTGTAAGCACACGGTTTCAGGTACTATTTCACTCCCCTCCCGGGGTACTTTTCACCATTCCCTCACGGTACTGATCCACTATCGGTCATCAGGAAGTATTTAGACTTACCAGGTGGTCCTGGCAGATTCACACGAGATTCCACGAGCCCCGTGCTACTCGGGACATTGTCAACGCACACACAACACTTTCAACTACGGGACTCTCACCCACTACGGTCGACCATTCCAAGCCAGTTCGCCTACCATCATGCACTACGCCGGTGACCAGTTAGAACCACCACAACAACTCCCACAACACCCATGATGCAACACCTAACCGCTATCACACACCACAGGTTTAGCCTCATCCGCGTTCGCTCGCCACTACTAACAGAATCATTATTATTTTCTCTTCCTGCGGGTACTGAGATGTTTCACTTCCCGCGTTCCCCCAACTGGCCTATACATTCAACCAGCGGTCACCCACCAAAACGATGAGCGAGGTTTCCCCATTCGGAAATCCTCGGATCCACGCCCAGTTATCGGCTCCCCGAGGCTTATCGCAGATTCACACGTCCTTCATCGGCTCCTGATGCCAAGGCATCCACCGTGTGCCCTTAACAACTTACACACAATCAAGAAAAAGAAGAATCAAGAAACCACACAACCGTGCAGTTCCCAGAAGATGCTCGCGTCCACTATATAGTTCTCAAACAACAAACCACACCAACACCAACACCGAGAACAAACCCAGCACCAGCACCAGCCAGTCACCAATTCAGACCACACCTAGCGTGCAACCCGAAAACCCAAGAACGCACCCGAACAACACAACAATAATGATGACGTATACACAACACCGTGAAACAAAACAAACAACAAAAAAAGGGGCTGACATTCCACCCATGAGCAAACCACCCACCCGACACTCGCGAGCAGCATGGCCAACCAAACAATAGTTGAGCTCCTTAGAAAGGAGGTGATCCAGCCGCACCTTCCGGTACGGCTACCTTGTTACGACTTAGTCCCAATCGCCAGTCCCACCTTCGACGGCTCCCCCCACCAGGGTTAGGCCACCGGCTTCGGGTGTTACCAACTTTCGTGACTTGACGGGCGGTGTGTACAAGGCCCGGGAACGTATTCACCGCAGCGTTGCTGATCTGCGATTACTAGCGACTCCGACTTCATGGGGTCGAGTTGCAGACCCCAATCCGAACTGAGACCGGCTTTTAGGGATTAGCTCCACCTCACAGTATCGCAACCCTCTGTACCGGCCATTGTAGCATGCGTGAAGCCCAAGACATAAGGGGCATGATGATTTGACGTCATCCCCACCTTCCTCCGAGTTGACCCCGGCAGTCTCCTATGAGTCCCCACCATCACGTGCTGGCAACATAGAACGAGGGTTGCGCTCGTTGCGGGACTTAACCCAACATCTCACGACACGAGCTGACGACAACCATGCACCACCTGTATACCAGCCCCGAAGGGAAACGCCATCTCTGACGCAGTCCAGTATATGTCAAGCCTTGGTAAGGTTCTTCGCGTTGCATCGAATTAATCCGCATGCTCCGCCGCTTGTGCGGGCCCCCGTCAATTTCTTTGAGTTTTAGCCTTGCGGCCGTACTCCCCAGGCGGGGCACTTAATGCGTTAGCTACGGCGCGGAAAACGTGGAATGTCCCCCACACCTAGTGCCCAACGTTTACGGCATGGACTACCAGGGTATCTAATCCTGTTCGCTCCCCATGCTTTCGCTTCTCAGCGTCAGTTACAGCCCAGAGACCTGCCTTCGCCATCGGTGTTCCTCCTGATATCTGCGCATTCCACCGCTACACCAGGAATTCCAGTCTCCCCTACTGCACTCTAGTTAGCCCGTACCCACTGCAAAACCAGGGTTAAGCCCCAGCCTTTCACAGCAGACGCGACCAACCGCCTACAAGCTCTTTACGCCCAATAATTCCGGACAACGCTCGCGCCCTACGTATTACCGCGGCTGCTGGCACGTAGTTAGCCGGCGCTTTCTCTGCACCTACCGTCACTTTCGCTTCTTCGATGCTAACAGAGGTTTACAACCCGAAGGCCGTCATCCCTCACGCGGCGTCGCTGCATCAGGCTTGCGCCCATTGTGCAATATTCCCCACTGCTGCCTCCCGTAGGAGTCTGGGCCGTGTCTCAGTCCCAGTGTGGCCGGTCACCCTCTCAGGCCGGCTACCCGTCGTCGCCTTGGTAAGCCATTACCTCACCAACAAGCTGATAGGCCGTGAGCCCATCTAAAACCACTCCATAACGCTTTCCACCAACACCCCATGCGGAGATTGGTCGTATCCGGTATTAGACCCAGTTTCCCAGGCTTATCCCAGAGTCAAAGGTAGGTCACTCACGTATTACTCACCCGTTCGCCACTAATCCACCTAGCAAGCTAGGCTTCATCGTTCGACTTGCATGTGTTAAGCACGCCGCCAGCGTTCGTCCTGAGCCAGAATCAAACTCTCCGTTACAAAAACAAAAAGCAAACGCATGATCCCATAACTCTCAAAAAAAACAATGAACTACTGACAAAACAAAAAACAATCAGGACACAAAACACCAGGCACACCAACGCACCCCATACTCTGCGCCCCACACGAATGTCCCAACCAGCAGACACCACAACAAAATTTTTCAGAACTACAAGACCACACCAAAAAACATGACCTCAATAAGATCAAAAAACATATACGGTATCAACCCCGCACACCAACACCCCCACTACGAGGGCACCAGCGCACTGTCACAACATCCCGTTTCACCAATACACATCATCACAACACAACACACAGTTGTGCCTAAAACGTATTGAACAAAGCACACTCTTGAGTTCTCAAACAACACACCACACCAACAACAACAACACACAATCAGAGTCATCATCAGTCGGTCAGTGATACTGCCACTCCATTTTGAGTGACAACCTGTGTAACTATACTCGCTTTCATCAAGAAACACAAGTTAAAAACTTTATGCCTCACATCACAAATATTCAAAATTCATTCAATTTCTCATGGTTGTAAAATTACCGTGCGAACGTAAACATGAATTTCAAATTATGCACTGTATAGTTGGTTTTGCCGCAAGATCTCGGGGTTTTTACCTCCCCTCGCCGCGGCGACTCATACAACTATACAGAGGCTTTCCGTGCTTTGCAAACCAGAATAATATGCAGTACATCACATAATATTTTGGGTGTTTACTTCCATGAAAACCTCATTCACGGAAACTCCTTTATACTCCGAAAATTCTTAAAGACTCAAGGCGCTGCCCTCCCGGTAAATACCGGTCAAGCAACGCCTTTCTTACGCTCAAATGCGCTAGAATCCGCTAATACTGCTGCGGTGGAGTTTCAGAAGCCATGTTATTAAACCGCGAGTACTTACCGCTAAATGCCAAGGGAATAGTCTTCGTTGGGCCGCCACGATGCTTCGCAATAATCATGTCTGCTTCGCCCACACGATCGCTATCGGGGTTGTACATATCCTCACGATGCAGCAGAATCACCATATCCGCATCCTGCTCAATCGAACCGGACTCACGCAGATCAGAGATCATCGGGCGCTTATCGGTGCGCTGCTCCGAACCACGGTTCAGCTGCGAGAGCGCAATGACCGGAACTTCAAGTTCCTTCGCCAAAAGTTTGAGACTACGGGAAAACTCCGAGACCTCTTGCTGACGAGACTCAACTTTCTTACCCGAGCTCATTAGCTGCAGGTAGTCCAGCACCACAAGCTGCAATTGATTGCGCTGCTTAAGACGACGGCATTTCGCACGAATCTCCATGAGCGTCATGTTCGGCGAATCATCAATAAAAAGCGGTGCACCAGTTATTTTCCCCTGCAGGGTCGCCAGGTTAGTCCATCCCTCCTGGTCAAGATCTCCCTTCTTGAGGCGGCCCATCGAAATGCGGCCCTCCGCCGAAAGCACACGCATTGCAAGCTCGGTGCGACCCATTTCCAAAGGAGAAAAAGACCGTCGTCATATCATGGTGAATCGCAGCAGAACGGGCGATATCCAGTGCCAACGTCGATTTACCCACGCCGGGACGCGCGGCAACCACAATCATCTGCCCCGGATGCAAACCACCGGTGAGCTCATCAAACTCAATAAAGCTCGTGGGCACGCCATAAACGCCATCCGGGCGGTTCGAGTTCGCATCGATCTCGTTCATCGTGGCTTCTAAGGCATCTGAGAAAGTAACGTAATCTTCTTTCGCGTTGCCATCTGAAATTGCGTAAATCTCAGATTGTGCCTGATCAACCAGCGAGTCTACCTCGCCCTCGCTCGTGTAACCGAGCTGGGCGATCTTAGTGCCAGCCTCTACCAGACGGCGCATGACCGCGTGTTCCTTGACGATCTCAGCATAATACTGGGCATTCGCAGCGGTTGGAACCGAAGCGATGAGCGTATGCAAATATGTTGCCCCGCCAACTCGTGTGAGTTCACCGCGGCCCTTGAGTTCATCCGCTACCGTAATCGCATCGGCGGGGTTGCCGTGACCGTACAGAGAAATAATTGCCTCATAGATCAGTTCATGCTGCGGCTTATAGAAATCTCCCGCATGCAGAGTCTCTACCACATCGGCAATAGCGTCTTTGGAGAGCATCATGCCGCCCAGCACCGACTGCTCCGCGACATCATCGTGCGGCAGGGTGCGAGAACCATAATCGATGGCAGTTTCAGACATGCTTTTTCCTCAAAATCGCGTTTATCCGATGTTTATGGCGTTCCAGAAGCAATTTCTGCAGAACTTCTATGCTAGTTTCTCATGAACGCTTGTTGAAATGTACACCGCCTTATAAATTCTGTGTCTGTTCCCGGTAGAACTCTCGAAGACTATTCGTTCCCGTCGGCTCCCCCACACAATCATGCGTTAAGCCCCACAGCATAAACGATAAAGTATCGGCCACGCGCGGTTTGATAAGGCCGATCACCTTCATCACACCGTCTGCTAACCGGGGCGGGATAACCGTGATCTTCGCGGGGCGTCCCACCACCTCAAAAGCGTACTGTGCTACCTCGCGCCACGAGAGAACCTCGGGACCACCAATATCGTAGGATCCCTCCTGAGCAGATTCCACCTTATCAAGACAGTATGCGGCAACATCCGCCCCGTGAATGGGGTTAAGCCGCCCTTGCGGTCGCAGAAGATACACCCGGCCGCGGCGTGCCATCTGCGCTATAGCGCTCATATCCGAGAAGTATCCACTCGGGCTCACCACCTGATGCGCCAGCGGCGACTGGATCAATGCCTGCGCGAAAGCCGTTTCGCACGCGTGAGCTGCGAACGAATGGACTCGGCGTGTATGGCGTTCACATAGCAGAAACGTGTGACATCATGGGCGCGCGCAGACTCCAATATATTTAGGTTCGCACGGTAGTCAATATCCCAGGGATCGGCCTTCTGCCGAGTCACCCCTAGTGCCGAAATAACCGCATCAACGCCATCGCACACCCCTGCTGTCAAGGAACGGTCGGTTACATCACCAACCACCCACTCATCTACCCTATCCGCCAGCGATGGTGCACCCCACGCCCCGGCACTCTCAGCCCGAGCCTTATCGCGCACCACGGCACGCACCCGATGCCCGCGACGATGCGCCTGCTCCACAATATGACGCCCCACATAGCCCGATGCTCCAACAACCAAAATATTCATCGTTTCACCTCGCTGTGGTTCTGTGAACAAAGTTTCGCACCCTTTAGGCAGGATTACAGTCTTTGAGATAGCCCTCAATCACCTCGACGGCGCGGGTTGGACCGTCCATGCCGCGCATTGCCTTGCTGAGCTGTCGAGCCTTGGCGCGCATGGTCTCATCTGAAAGTAAACGATCCAGAATGCCGTGCATCTGACCTCGGTGCACATCATGTTTCGCGAAGCGCAGGGCGTTGCCGTACCGCACACATTCCTCAATATTCCAGCGTTGCTCAGCCTGCATGGCGATACCCGCAAACGGTACCCCCGCCAGACACGCTGTCTGCACGGTTCCTTCACCACCGTGCGTAATTGAGGCATCAATGTGCCCGGCAAGCAGATGAGCCGGAACAGTTCCCGCACGGTGAATATTGTCGCCCAGCGAGCGCGCATCAGCATCCGCTAACAGCACCCCATCACCGACCAGCACATCTACCGGTACCGTTGAAAGTTGCCGCAGCACCGCCGCCAAGATGCGTGCAGACCCGGACGAGCCCATCCCCACGTAGATAAGTGGTCGCTTTTTAGGTTCCTGAACAACCTGCGGAAGTTCACCGGGAGCACGGTAGTAGATAGGACCCACACTGACATCCGGCGCCGTTAACGGATCGCCGCGCAGCTCGGTAAAAAGAGAACAGATAAGGTTTACGTCAGCGCTGAACATATCGACGGTACGGCGCGGGAGTTTGATTCCATGTTCGCGGGCTACACGAGTGAACGAGGCTGGTTTATAAGATATTGTCCGAGCCAGTGCGCGTAACCATCCCGGTGCTGCGGGGGCTTCACCGGCAGGTTTCGCAGAAATAGGTCGTTGAATATGCGTAAGGGCGCGCATAGAAAATAGGTACACCGGCGATGCGCGCGGAGATCAGCATAGTTGGGTTAGAGCCGATCACCACGGCATCTGCGTTAAAGTCACGAATGGCCGCAAGTTCTACGGTAACCCTCTGGCGTACTTTCTCGGTGGTGAAGGGATGCCGCACTCCCCTGCCTTGGTCAAGCGCCATGAGTTGTTTCGCTTCGTCATCAGTCATGATGGGTTCACGAAGATGCACGGGAAGCCGCGCGCTTTCCAGCAACCCACGGTATTTGGGCGAGTATATATGGAAGAGGACTTTGTGCCCTCGGTCTTGGGCAACACGCGCTATTTCGATGCCGCGCGTGGTTTCACCCATATTAAAGCTTTCGGGAGAGAAAAGAATACGGCTCATTGTCTTCTCCAGCGGGGGGGGCGTACACATGCTTGAGCGGGATCTACGCCTCATATATATCTAGTGTAAAACGGAGCCTCAGTAATCCTCCCACTGTATCGGGAAAACTCAGGCTCCGTTTTCTGACCGCGCAAATCGTAGTTATTTCTTCCGTAGAACCAGACCGATAGCGCCTATATGGTCGGCGTGACGGCGGAAAACACTGCGCATACCCAGCACGCGCTCACGAATCTGCGGTTTGCGTGCAAGGTTGAACATGATCTTGGCGAGTCCGCCCACCCCTTCATCGGCAATCATGCGTTTGGGTTCTAAAAGAGCCATCTCGGTTTGATATACGTCTAACACCTCAAACCCGGCTTCTTCGGCAAGGCGGGTCCATTCGGCAACCGTAAGCGGGCGTGCGTTCACGCGAATGCTTCGTGCCAGGTCCTTCTGAATTTCTTCTTGAACCTCAGGGCGCAGGTAGTCGGGGGTTAGCGATAGCTCGTGAATGGCGTAGTAGCCGCCCGGCCGTAGGATGCGCGCCGCTTCGCGCATAATTTCCAGCTTATGCTTGTCGGTCTGCATGGTCAGCATAGCCTCGCCCACCACCACGTCGTAGCTGGAATCGGGCAGCCCGGTCTCCTGCGCCCCGGCGTTTACGACCGTGTAGTTGGGGTTGTTTCCGATGCGCCCGCGCACGATTTCAGCCGCCTTTGGGTCAAGGTCTACACCGGTGTAGGGTCTTGGGGCTGCGTTTGACGATTTCGAGCGCTGTAATGCCTAGTCCGGGGGCAAATTCGACTACGTCAATCTGTCCGCCGAGTGCACGGCTGAGCAGCCAGTTTGTAGTTTCGCGCCCACCGGGGCGGAGGACTTTCTTGCCGAGTTGGGCGAGCAGCCAGTGTCCGGCGGCTTTTTTTCGGCGGGACGATCGGTACCGGGAACGTTCGGGGTTTTAGGCACGATAACTCTCCTGTGATAATTCGTATTTAATATGCAAGATTTTTATGCTCTAATTCTACACTCCATCATGAGGGTAGCCGCATTTTTCTTATGCTGTATCTTGCAAACCTCCTGTCACGCCGGCACTAACCGTTGTTTTCTGTGGCTTTATGTGCGGAATGCAGACTAAGGATTAAACGAAACTGAGACCGAACCCGAAGATTCGATCTCAGCCTCAATCACACACACATACATACATACGAAAATCAGAGCCACTTCCGCTAAGGAAAGTCCAACTTTCAGATAGTCCTCTCGAACTACCTGACATAACTATGACCCGTCAACCTTTATTCCTCGTGAGTTAAACCTTGGGAATATCTGTGAATACGAGGGGTCATGTGTGCTGTAGACACAAGGCCAGGGGTCAGAGCTTCCTTACAGGGCATATATCGCAGAGAATTACACGCTGTATCTGGTGCCGTGCATGAGGTTGTAATAGCCGCCCGAAAGAAGGCGAAATTTTTAAAACTGAAAAGCGAGGCTACTGTGTAGCCTCGCTTTTCAGTTCCACGAGAGCATATTCGCTCTCTGAAACACACACATTCACATCGCAGTCCTCTCGAACCAACACCTCTAGTTAACCGTAGTTACCTTGAGGAACCTTGGGGTTTGGCTGAAAAACACCTGAAAGTCCCCGCAAGAAATACTGGGAAGAGCGCAATCCCCACGCGACAGTAATTTAGCCGTTAGAGTTCAGAAGAGCATCAGCCAAAACCACGGTCACCGGGTTTATCAGCACCGATACCGCCGCCAATACAATATTTGCGATGCGATGACGCACAAACCGAATAAGCCCCACTATGGCACAGATAAAGGCGATCACAGAGGTAAAACTACCCACGATTATCGTGATATAAAACAGGATGGCATTCACTGTGAGCGAGGGAAAAGGAATAAAGGCAAGTATCACAAGTACAACACTTACTGCCTCGAAGATGATGCCGACCCGCAAAAGTTGAGTGCTGGGGGGGAAGGTGATTGAAAGATTTTTTCGCCATATATCTAGCCTAACCGAGAGTAGCTCACAACGGTGATCCTTGATGTAACAGCGAGCGCCGCCTCCCAACCAGTATATGTTCAGGAGGCGGCATTTCCTTTTATCCGATGAGCCGTAAGTCTACGACTTCATATCGTTGAATTTGAAACGAATCCAGCCAAGTACCAGGGGTACAAAGCCCCACAGGGTGAAGAGGAAACAACGCATCCCGTAACCGGGGTCTTTGAACTGGTCGGTTTTATAGTTCAAAACATTATCCCCCAGTTCCATAGGCAGGTACTTTGAAGTTTCCTTAGCCCAATCTGCCGAGGTGAAAAAGCTGAGAATTATAGACACCACGAAGAACAGGACGACAGTTAATACGATAGCCCCAGCGTTATTGCGGAAAAGCGATCCAAATCCGAGACCCATCCAAGCTAGCACTATCATGTACACACCGAAGAGCAGACATATACGTAGCCCCCCAGCATCAAAACCCACGCGGAGCCTATCATCTAAAATAGCCTGACCGATTAAGAAGCCAACAAAAGCACCAAGTACGCCAAGTACAAACGCAATCAGAGAAACCACACATGCTTTCCCTAGATACAGCATTGTTCGTTGTGGTACCGCCATCTGAGTTGTTTGTATAGACCCGGTCGAATATTCAGAAGCAATAAAAACCGTTGCTATAGAAGAAAAAAGAATACCGGCGAGTGCACTACTCCCAACAGCGCCAATACCGTAGGATGCCAATTTATATTGCTCAATTTGTGCCTCAAGAGAGCCAGCCCCACCGCTATCCGACATCTGCAATATTTCAGGATGCTTCTCATAATAGGAGAGCGCAGCGTTCAAGTTTGTCGCATAAAGTGCAGCGATTCCTAGAATCACCACCACTGTAATGATGAAGAGAACCTGCTGAGAACGCAGGGAGCGCATCTTTAACCATTCTGAGCGGAGCACACCCAGGAATGATAGATTATGAGCAACCGGTGCAGGCGCATTTTTTTAGTAGCGTAGGTTTGAGTACTCATTTATATGTTCCTCCCATTCCCCTGCTGGGTTTCGTCAATAAAGCTGTGCTCTGGAGAACTAGCCACCGGTTGCAGCTGAGGATCGACTGCCGGTGCATTTGGTACCGAAGAACCCGCATCTGCGGCACCAGCACCTGGAAGACTATCAGAGACATATTCAACCTCTGAACGTGTAATTTCAAGGTAAACATCCTCAAGAGTTGCTTCATGAGGTGCCAGTTCATAGAGCAAAATTTGCTCACGCAAAGCGAGCTCACCCAGGTCGCGAGCATCAGCCGAAACCAACAAACCATCGGTATCGACCGCCTCGAAAGGAAGCGACCGTTCCGCAAGGAGCGAAGCAAAAAGGTCACGTTCATCGGTACGAACCAGAACTTTATGACCGCCGATGCGCGAGATAAGTTCATCAATAGACGTGTGTTCCAGCAGGCGACCGCGCCCAATAATAATGAGGTCGTCAGCGGTCTGCGCCATCTCACTCATAAGGTGCGAAGAAATCAGCACCGCCCGGCCTTCGGACGCCAAATACTTCGCCAACTGACGAACCCACACCACACCTTCGGGATCAAGACCATTAACCGGCTCATCCAGAATAACGTTATGGGGATCGCCCAAGATAGCTGAGGCGATACCTAAACGCTGGTTCATACCGAGGGAAAAACCGCCGACCTTCCGTTTAGCCACCTGGCTAAGACCGGTCATGCCGATAACTTCGTCCACACGTTTCGCCGAAATACCGTGGGTAAGCGCAATAGACATGAGGTGGGTGCGTGCGCTGCGCCCCGGATGTACCGATTTCCCGTCAAGGAGGGCTCCCACCGTATGGAGCGGAGATTTAGGGACTGATAATTTTTGCCGTCTACAAGGGCTTCGCCCGAGGTGGGCTTATGGAGTCCGACCAGCATGCGCATCGTGGTCGATTTACCTGCCCCATTGGGACCCAAGAAACCGGTGACTTTACCATCGGGAACGATAAAAGACATATCGTTAACGGCGGTTTTATCACCATACCTCTTGGTAAGATTCTGAACCTGTAACATCTACATCTACCCTTCTGAAGAAGTTTAAGGTTGCTCTATCACGTCCAGTCTACGGTTCTCACTTCGGAGAATATAGGATTTTTGAGGTTCCTTCGGAATTTTTTATTATTTCTCAATCTTTTTACATACACCGTTTCACGTGAAACATTGATGCTGTCTATAAGAAAAATTCCTATAGAAATATAGTTATCCAACGTATAGAGATAGAAATACTACTATATCGAAGTATCTCCAAGAATAGTCCTGATACCCGTCCCCTAGGGTTGTGCGCCCACGTCTGTGAAATTACTGTAGTTAAAAATAGACCGTATACGAAGGGGTAGGGAACTATGCGTAGGACTAGCAGTACACCGGAACCACAGAAAAACCGTGCAGGATACGTCCGGTGGGGCAGGTGCCTCCTTGGTAGTACAGCGCTTGCTGCCACAACTTACATGGGTGTTCAAGGTATACGATGCCGCCGGGCACTCCACGATGCTGTGGACGAACTCGCGTCGTATCCGGTCAAAACGGTGCATCTCAGCTATGGAGAGATAGCATATCTCGATATTATGCCCACCGGGTCGTCCTCAGTATATAGCGACCCTCCCGTTATTCTGTCTCTGCACGGTATCTATGGCGGCTACGACCAAGCCTTTGAGAACGTTAGGGAGCTCTCGAAACACTACAGGATTATTGCTCCATCGCGTTTTGGGTACCCCGGAAGCGCGGTCGCAGGTGAAGGGAGTTCCAAAGAACAGGCAGCGGCTCTGATGGCCCTCCTCGATATCCTCAATATTGAGCAGGTCTATGTGCTAGGCGCCTCTGCCGGAGGAACCCCCGCTCTTCGTTTCGCTCTGGATTATCCGGAACGGACCGCAGGTCTTATTCTCCTCAGCTCTGCCCCGCCCTGGGAGGAAAAACCACGAAAGCTGCCCACGCGTATGGGGCCTCCTGCCGCTCTGAACCATGACTACATCATGTGGCTGCTGTCTCCGTTTTTCAAACCTCTATTTGGGCTTCCCTCACACACCATATATGGGATGCTCCCCCTACAGGAGCGACGTATGGGAGCCAAGATCGACGTAGCTATCACAAACCCGGATATGGCGGTCCATCTTGAGGAATACCCCATTGAGAGCTTGGAACCGCCCGTTTTTCTGATCCATGCACAAGATGACCGAGTTGTGCCTTTTGCCCAGCCGCGAGGGCATGTGCAGAGTTCTATGTACCGATACCCGAATCTCACCACATGTATCTTCGAAACGGGTGGTCATATGATCGAGGGGTATTCGGAAGAGGTAACCCAAGCGGTCATAGATTTTATTGACGGTACTCTGTAACACGCAATGTTTCACGTGAAACATACCCCCTCCCCTACCCCGCACTTCTCGGGTAAAACGGATAATTGGCTCCACATATGAAAAGGGCATCGCATCCCAGTCGGAATGCGACGCCCTCACAGCGTCTAAATACGCCCTGCTTATGCGGCTGCTACAACGTCCAGAGTAACGTTGGCAACAACATCCTCATGCAGACGAGCGGTCACCTGGTACTCACCGGTGCGCTTGATAGCGGAACCGAGGTGAATGGTGCGCTTGTCGATAGTGCCGAGACCTGCCTCTTCAATAGCGTCAGCAATAGCATCTGCCTTAACGGAGCCGAAGAGACGACCATCAGCACCAGCCTTGTGTGCTACTACAATCGGGCGAGCAGAGAGCTTAGCTGCGGTCTCCTGGGCTTCTTCCAGGGAGGCCTTCGCACGCGCCGCACGGGCCGCACGGATAGATTCAACCTGCTTCTCGCCGCCAACGGTCCACGAAACGGCAAAGCCGCGAGGAAGAAGGTAGTTACGTGCATAGCCGTTCTTAACGGTGACGATGTCACCAGCGGCACCCAGACCGGTTACTTCCTGAGTCAGAATAATCTTAGCCATAGTACTTGTTACTCTCCTTCTCGTTAGCGGCCAGCGCCGGAGTAGGGAAGCAGTGCAACCTCACGGGCATTCTTAATTGCCTGAGCGATCTTGCGCTGTTCCTGAACGGTCACGCCAGTTACGCGGCGAGCGCGGATCTTGCCGCGATCGGAGATGAACTTGCGTAGCAAGGCGACGTCTTTGTAATCGATAACGGTGACGTCAGCAGCTTTCAGGGGGTTCTGCTTAGGTTTGGGCTTACGGATTTCAGCCTTAGCCATCGTGGTGCTCCTTTAGGTTGGGAGCCCGCGGCGTTAACCGCGGGATGGATTGATATATGGTTTGGTTTGAGGAAGACGGAACGTTTCTTTAGAACGGAGGTTCGTCATCGGCACCGGTACCCCAATCGTAGTTTCCGCCGGACTGCGAGGTCCACGGATCAGCTGCAGGTGCCTGCTGCTGTGCCGGTTGTGCGGGCGCCTGTTGGGCTCCCCCACCGAATCCGGCATTACTGGAGTAACCGTTTCCGCCCTGCTGCTGAGCGAAGCCCTGCTGCGGCGCGGAATTGTTAAAACCACCCTGCTGGGGGTTATTACCGAAGTTATTACCGCCAAAGTTGCCGCCCTGCTGACCACCGAAGTTACCTCCAGAGGTGCGCTGTGAACGGGTTACCTGGGCGGTAGCGTACCGTAGAGCGGGACCGATCTCATCGAGCTCGATCTCCATTGAGGTACGGCGTTCGCCTTCCTTCGTTTCATACGAGCGAGACTTCAAACGACCCTGGGCGATCACACGGGTTCCCTTTTTCAGGGTCTCTGCGACGTTCTCTGCGTAGTCGCGCCAAATAGACGCACGCAGGAACAGTGCCTCACCGTCTTCCCACTGACCGGTTTGACGGTTGTAGGTACGCGGGGTAGATGCAATCGTAAAGTTTGCAACCGCTGCACCTGCGGGAGTGTAGCGCAACTCAGGGTCGCTGGTGAGATTCCCGACCACAGTGATAATGGTTTCGCCTGCCATTGATGCCTCCTCGAATGGATTCAAGTATATAACTCTAGGTAACCATAGGAACCTGACATTTTAATCAGGTCGCGGTTTTAGAGTCTTACTTGTTGACCTTCTGATCCTCCGGACGGATGATCTTGGTACGCATAACGGACTCGTTCAGGTTTAGAACACGGTCGAGCTCAGCGGCGGTCTCAGGGCTCGCGGTGAAGTTAACAACCGCATAGATACCTTCGGACTTCTTCTGGATCTCGTATGCCAGACGGCGGCGACCCCAGATGTCAAGGTTGTCGATGGTACCGCCAGCGTTGGTGACGATTTCCCAGGAACTTCGACAGAGACGGCTCTACCGCTCGGTCCTCAACCTCGGGGTTGAGGATAACCATCAGTTCGTATGCACGCATGATTAAACCCCTCCTTTGGGCTAAACGGCTATGGGATTTCCATAGCAGGAGATTCATGTGGCACCCGGTGCAGCATCCTCTTGTTCAGGATGCACACACAGATTCTTCTATACTACACGAGAATACGCGGTAGAATCCAGCAAAGAGAAGGATGCGCCCGCCACACCGCATGGGTGTAACGGGAGCATCCTGAAGCTAGAGTCTTGAACGCTAAAAATTCTGGTTTTAGTAGTAACGAACCGAAGAGTCCCGAAGGTTGAGGATGGCGACTCGAAGGATATTCGTGAAGAGGTCTTTGAGGAGCAGAAGTCCTAGCGGAATACCGGTTATCCAACCTAAACCTATGGGCGTCAGCAGGCTAGTTATACCGGTGAGCGCCAGATAAAGCAGCCCCTGAATTGGCTGACGCAGATAAAACTTGTGGATGCCTAACCATCCGAGAAAAAGCCACAGCACATAGGTGAGAATCACAGATTTGGGGCGAATCACGACGACGGTCGACTGTTCATGTTCGGAGTTCACATAAGTACGGCTGCCCGGAACGGTTCCATGGGCGAAAAGTTTAGTTCATAAACCTGTTGCGACATATTTCCTTCCTTCGTGAGTGTTTCAGCGCGCTGTATATAACGCGCTCACTGCAAGTTTAGACAGTTCACATGCGCAAACCCTGGGAACGGGGTGTGTATTCGGTGGGAGTCTGCCCTCTCCTCCCCCACCGCACCAACCTTCGTTCAGACAAAAAATCCCGCATCCTCGACCGTGAGGATGCGGGATTCTCCAATGCGCGGTGGGGTTGTGATAATGGGCTGTTACTGCTTCACGACAACGGGGGTTACACCGTTGAGTTGGTTCACCCGGCCAGGTATCAGGAAAATATCAATGATGAGCAAGATGCCCAAAATTACAAGAGGAATTATCCCGATAAGAAACCAAACAGTTGCCCAGCCAGTAAGGAATAAACACAGGTATAGAATCCCTTGACCCGTTTGGTTCAGATAAAACTTGTGAATACCAGGGGAACCTAGGAAAAACCACAGCAGATATGCCACCGCCATGGATTTGGGTTGCTGCACCATCATGACCGGTGCTACGGCGATAGGTTGTACGGGCTGTCCATGAGGTTGAGAACCGTTAAATGCGGGGTTAGAAGCCGGATTAAAGGCAGAGTTATCAGACATAGTAATGCCCTTTCGGTGAATGTGTATTCGTGCGCGGCGAACGCTGCCGCTGAGTACCATCCTACACGTCAATTTAGCTTCACAGAGGCATTTAGTGAACCTTATGCACCGTAGTCTCCGTCATACTCTTTTCCGCAGTATTCCGCCCCGTATTATGGGGATTTAGGACTCTCCGTGCTCCTGCCACCACACGAGCAGACGGCGGGTCGCTTCTTCTTCACCAAGTTCACCCTCATCCAAACGCAGGTTCAGCAGGAATTTATACGCCTGCCCCACAAGAGGCCCAGGATCGATGCCCAGCACCGCCATAATCTGTTCGCCATCCAGTTCAGGGCGCATCGCATCCAGCTCTTCTTGGGCTGCAAGCTCATCAATACGCCGCTCCAAATCATCGTATGCCTGCGCCAGCGAGCGCGCCATGCGCTTATTGCGCGTGGTGACATCCGACCGAGAAAGCCTGTGGAGACGCTGCAGCTGCTCCCCTGCGTCCCGCACGTATCGACGTACCGCCGAGTCGGTCCACCCGGCCTCACGGTAGCCGTAGAAGCGCATATGAAGCTCCACGAGGCGCGCTACCGCCTTGATGGTGTCGTTATCAAAGCGTAGGGCGCGCATCCGTTTTTTGACCATGCGCGCACCAACCACATCGTGCTGCAGAAAAGATACCGAGCCGTCTTTCTCGAATCTGCGGGTTTTGGGTTTGCCAATGTCGTGCAGAAGCGAGGCGAAACGCAGCACGAAATCAGGTGCGGGGCAGGGGCCGTCAGCGTCGGTTTCCTTTTCGATCGCCTGTTCCATGACTTTGAGCGAGTGCTCATAAACGTCTTTATGGTGGTGTGAAGGGTCCATTTCCATGCGCAGGGCGGGCAGCTCCGGGAGCACATAGCCCGCAAGCCCGGTTTCTACGAGCAAGTTCAGGCCCACGCGCGGGTAATCTGCACAGATGAGTTTGATGAGTTCGTCGCGCACCCGTTCCGCCGAAATAATCTCGATGCGCGGTGCCATCTGCTGCATCGCTTCGAATACTTCCGGCGCTACGGTGAGGTTGAACCGAGCAGCGAACCGTGCCGCGCGCATCATACGAAGAGGGTCTTCGGAAAAGGATTCTTGAGGCGAGCGCGGGGTTCGCAAAACGCCCTCTGCTAAATCGTTAGTGCCGTGGAAAAGATCCACAATTTCCCCCGAAGGCAGAGCAGCAGCCATGGCGTTGATGGTGAAGTCGCGCCGTATTAGGTCAGCCTTCAGATCGGTGCCGAATTCCACCGTGGGTTTGCGGGAATCAGCGACGTACACTTCGGCGCGGTAGGTCGTTACCTCGTAAACAGCGCCGTTTTTGCGGGCGCTGATGGTGCCGTATTCTTTGCCGATATCCCAGATATGCTCTCCCCAAGCGCTCAAAATCCGCTCGCTCTGGGCGGGGGTAGCGTTCGTGGTCATATCGAAATCGGTAAACTCGCCGGGGGCATTGCGTAGTTCATCACGCACCAGACCACCGACTAGGTAGAGATCAAAACCCGCCTGGCGGTAGAGTTCGCCGAGTTCAACAGCATCCGGATATTTTGAGAGCACATCAAGTTTTTGCGACATAGTCTCTTAATCCTGCCAGATATTAGCGGCAAGAGCATATTAGCGGGCTCCTATCAGCCGCACCATAGCCCAAAATAGCGCCGCATCGGATAAGGTAGAACTATGAGTTTCCCGTACCGCGCGCACCCAAAATACGCCCCTTCGCGCCCCAGCTTCCGGTGCCTGCGCTTGAAGAGGTCTCTTCGGGAGGGCTCATGATTAATTTTGATAGTCCCGACCTTCCGGTGGCAATCATTGCGCGCTATAACCGCAACAGACAGCTCGAATGGTGTCTACCTAAGGGACATGTTGAAGGTCATGAAAGTCTGATAGAAACAGCTCAGCGAGAAATAGCCGAAGAAACCGGAATTACCGGTTACATTGTTGCTACCCTCGGGTATATCGACTACTGGTTTACGTCTAGCGGGCAGCGCATCCATAAAACGGTACATCACTACCTTTTTTGTGCTACCGGCGGCCGCCTAACCATTGAGCATGACCCCGATCATGAAGCAGTCGATGTTGCGTGGGTACCCCTGGCGGAGCTTAGCCAGAAACTCTCTTTCGCTAATGAACGGCGCATCGCAGATATTGCACGAGAGTATATTAATACCCAGCTCTAACGTCACAACCAGGAGAAGAAGTTGGCACGTACCGATGCACGCTCAAGCGCCATTATGGCGGCGGGAACGCTCGTATCCCGTGTTCTAGGGTTCCTTAAGGCAATCCTTCTCACGGTGGCACTGGGTGCCCTCTCGACCGTAGGTGACGTCTTCGAGACCGCAAATACGCTCCCCAACCTCATCTACGTGTTGGTCGCCGGTGGTGTGTTCAACGCCGTGCTCGTGCCGCAGATTATCAAAGCCGCTAAAGCCCAAGACGGCGGCGAACGTTATATTTCCAAGCTCGTAACCATTACGGTGACGGCCATCGGTCTGATTACAGCGATTACGCTGGCGTGCGCCATCCCCATTATTAACGTTATGGGCTCTACATGGACGCCAGAGCAGAAAGAACTCGGGTATATATTCTCGTTCTGGTGTTTGCCGCAAATCTTCTTCTACGGGCTTTATACGGTCATTGGGCAGGTACTCAACGCGAAAGAGGCCTTCGGGGCTTTCATGTGGGCGCCCGTGCTCAATAACGTCGTTGCTATCGCTGCGCTCTTTATCTTTATTTTCACCTTCGGGGCGCAGGATACAACCATCAATCCGCCACGCCACTCGGTCGAAAGCTGGACGTCGATGCAGACGATCTTCCTTGCCGGATCGGCAACTCTGGGCGTGGCGCTGCAGGCTATCGTTCTCTTTATCCCGCTCAGGAAGCTGGGGCTGCGGCTCAAACCGGACTTCGGCTGGCGCGGTATCGGACTGCGGGAAGCATCTCGTCTGGCGATTTGGACCCTTGCCGCCGGTGCCGTCTCTAACCTGTCGTATATGTACATGACGCGGGTTGCCGCATCCGTGGTGAGCGCCCGCGCCCAGTATGCCGATATGGGTATTCAGATTCTGGTTTGCAGGCAATGAACTACGCCTCAATGCTCTACTCGCTCCCCCACGGCGTGATCGGCATTTCCATCGCTACCGTCCTCTTTAACCGCATGAGTTCCTCCGCCATTGCGGACGATAGTGACAGCGTCATCCACGCCCTTTCACACGGTATGCGTACCGCCGGTATTGCCACCGTTTTCTGTGCGCTCGCACTTATCGTCCTCGCCGGTCCCGTGGCGGTGCTCTTCAGCGGCGGAGACCCGGTTGCGGCAACCGTCATTGGGCGCCTCATTGCTATTACCGCATTGGGAACCCCCGCACTTACCATATCCTTCCTCTACGGGCGCGTTCTCTATGCCCGAGAGAATGCGCGCACCACCCCCTTCCTCATTCAGTTCTACGCCGCGATTGTTATGGTCATTATGAGTGGGGTTGCCTCCCTGCTTGACCCGCGCTACACCGTGTATGCGCTCTCCCTGATTTTCCCGGTGCAGAACCTCTTCGTGGTCGCCATCAGCCACTACGAAATTCGCCGCAGACTTGGGTATTATGGGCAGAAGCGTATTATCAACATGTACGCTCGTACTACCCTAGCGGCATGTTTTGCGGGAGTTATTGCCGCCGCCGTATTGTGGGTATTGGGCGGATACAATCTTGATGGCTTCGCCTGGGCATCAAAAATTTCAGCGGTTATAACCCTTATAATCTGTGGTCTCACCATGCTCTTCAGCTATGTGGTGATGCTCAAGATTTTCCGCGTGCGTGAGGCAGATGCTCTCTTCGCGCCCATTGCGGGCAAGGTGAAAGCACTCGCACGGCGAGGAGCCTCAAACGAATCTTAAACCAGCCTGCAAACCGCTAAAAACACCGTATCCGGCGTAATCCGGGTAAAATCTTTGGAAGAGCCTACTAAACTATAGGCGAGAAAATACATGACGGGAGAGAACTTGTCGCAGCAGATTCCGGTCGGAACCGTTTTGGGTGGCCGTTACGAAATCACCGCACAGATTATCATCACCGCCGAATCAGATATGATCCTCGAAGGTAAGGATCAGATTCTGAACCGTAAGGTTTCGGTGGTGGTGGCTTCTCCCGTGCGCAGCCACCTCTTGGAGAAGAATTCGCGGGCGCTGGCGGTCAATAGCCGCTACAACATTCAGATTCTCGATATGGGAATCGCCCCCGAAGGCAATAAATACCTGGTAACCTCATACAGCCGCCCGGATGTTTTGCTTGACACCCTACTGACCGATAACCCCTCGGTATCTCCCGACGGCAACCCTGATGAGGCGCTCGGTGCCGAAATCTTCGGTGACAGCCTTACCGGTGCCGCGCCGCAAACCTACGAGAATATTCCAATGGTGGGTTCCGAAACCTCCGCTATCAGCGCCGTAAAGGCCTGGGAGGTCTCACAGATCCCCTCGATGAACGTTGCACCTATGGTCTCCGGACCGAACGATGACGGCGTCTATGAAGACGACGAAGACGAAGGCACAAACCGCGGAACCTGGGCTATTGCTTTCGCCGCCGTGCTTCTATTGGTCATTGTTGCCGGTGGCGTGCTCACCACGCTGACCGGCCTGGGGTCGAATCACGCATCGAATCCGGTTAAAGGTAAGAACGCCTCGGCGAGCACAAGCGCTACGGCAGGGTCTACAGAATCTGAGGAAGCTTCCCCGTCGGCATCGCCCAGCGCCTCCAACGCCCCAGTAAAGGTTACCTCCGTATCGCGTCTGGTACCGAGCAACCCTAACTTTATGGCGGATATGGATTCCGGTCTTCCCGCACTGACCGATGGTAACCCCTCAAGCACCTGGTCCAGCTATGGTTTTGGTAGCCCCGCCTTCGGTGGTGTCGTCAAGGAATTCGGGCTTGCCGCTAAACTAGAATCTCCCACGGTTGTCTCTAAACTAACTATTCAGCAGACGGGCGGTTCCGGCGGTTCCTTCACCGTGTACACCAACAACCAAGCCTCGATGAGCGGTGCCACCGAAGTTGGCAAGGGAAGCTTCTCTGGGCAGGACGTCACGGTTGAGCTGGATAAGGACAAGCAGTCTGCCGATAAGGGCGGCTACATCATTATCATCTTCGATGAAGCACCCAAGCTCTCGCAGCCTATCGCAGGGTACAGCTACGGTCTGCGCATTGGCGAGATTAAGGCCGAGTAGCGTATAGCCTCAACGAGTGGCGCATCCTCATACATGGGGATGCGCCATTTATTTTGCCTCGATCTCACTCTCTCAAGACCTCCCGACCAGTATTCTCCGTCGGGTGCAGCCCCGAACATAAAACGTCACATTTTTTCTTCGGTACCCATTATGTTCGTTTCGACCCCAGTCAATATGGCTTAGCCGCTTCCAGAATGGAATAATTGGGGATACTGTTGCGTTGAGCGACTATCAGAAGAAATTCGAGGAAGAGAACAATGAGCACTGAAAATACATTGGGTAATCTGTTCGGAGGCGCCGCTCTCGGCGGTCTGAACCTTGCCGCATCCTCCACTCCCCAAGAAAAAGCCCAAGAAACGGCCTCTGAGGGCGATCAGAAGGTCCACAACGTTATTATTGTGGGTTCCGGCCCTGCCGGGTACACTGCCGCCGTCTACGCGGCGCGTGCCAACCTTGAGCCGGTACTCTTCGCGAGCTCCCTCTCCCCCGGTGGTGCTCTCATGACCACAACCGAGGTCGAAAATTTCCCCGGTTTTGTGCAGGGCATTCAGGGGCCCGAGCTCATGACCAATTTCGGTGCCCAGGCGGAGCGCTTCGGCACAGATATTCGCTACCAGGATGTCGAAAAGTTGGAGCTCGACGGCGATATTAAGAAGGTTATTCTCTCCGACGGTTCCGTGCACCTGGCGAAAACCGTTATTATTTCGACCGGTTCGCAGTACCGCAAGCTAGGTGTTGAAGGTGAAGATACACTCTCTGGCTACGGCGTCTCATGGTGCGCAACCTGCGATGGATTCTTCTTCAAAGATAAAGAAATCGCGGTGGTAGGCGGCGGCGATTCTGCCCTGGAAGAAGCACTCTTCCTCACCACCTACGCATCCAAGGTCTATCTGATCCACCGCCGTGACTCTTTGCGCGCATCCGATATTATGCAGCAGCGCGTCTTCGACAACCCCAAGATTGAAGTTCTCTGGAATTCCGTGGTGAGCGAGATTCACGGCGATTCCAAGCTGGAAGAGGTCGTTCTGACCGATACCGTTACTGGCGCTACCCGCGATATGAAGCTCGACGGACTGTTCATTGCTATCGGTTCTGATCCGCGTATCGAGATGGTTAGGGATCAGCTGGAGATTACCGATCAGAACACGATTGCGGTTCAGGGACGCTCATCAAAAACCTCTCTGCCCGGCGTTTTCGCCGCGGGCGACGTCATTGATCCAACCTACCGTCAGGCGATTATCGCCGCCGGTTCGGGTGCGGTAGCAGCACTCGACGCACAGCACTACCTCGAAAACCTTTAGTTAGGAGAATCAGATATGAGCAATGCAAAAGCAGTAACCGATGCCACCTTTAAGACTGAGGTTCTGGAGAATTCCAAGCCAGTGATCGTTGATTTTTGGGCCGAGTGGTGTGGTCCCTGCCGCATGGTCGCCCCAGTTCTCGATGAAATCGCCGCCGAATATGGCGAGAAGGTCGATGTCGTGAAGGTCAATGTCGAAGAGAGCGGCGACACCGCTATGGAATACGACATTACTTCTATCCCCGCGATCTACCTTTTCAAAGATGGGCAGGTTGTAAAGAAGAGCGTAGGCGCTCGTCCCAAACAGGCGCTCATTGCTGATTTTGAGGAATACATCAAGTAGGTTTTCTTCAAGCCTTCATCCTCAAAGAATCCATAGAAGGTGTGGATGTTTCACGTGAAACATCCACACCTTCTATCTTTATACCTGCTTCGTTTACAAGGTTACAAACACTTTATATACTTTTTGAGGTTGTATTTTAGATAAAAATATCTTATGAAGATACTATCCATGAATCTCTGTATGACTTCGGCATAGTTCTTCCTGTAACCATTTCATCGTGTCGAAAACGTAGGATTTTAGCCTGTCTCGATAAATACCCTTGTAATCCTCAATATCCATAAAAGGATGCGCAGGCTTACAATTACCCTCAGCTCGGAGTTCGTGTTATTGTTCCTCGTCTCACTCCCCTGCTCTGCTATATACACCGTTGTAGGGTCCGCAAAGACTCGTATACCTACCACACATGCTCCAGACCTCTGTGAGTTCTTCTTATCCGGAGACAATGGCAAATGGACAAGGTGAATAACCCGCCACGATGCTCACTAAACCAGATATACACGCCTTATACAAGGCTGGGGGTGGTGATGTTTCACGTGAAACATCACCACCCCCAGTAGATTATGCGGGTAAGGATTCTAAGCTATCGCATGGACTAAGAACCTTTGAAATCAGAATCCAGAACCCGAATAATACGGTTGAGATCCTCGACATTAGCAAACTCAATAGTCATCTTGCCCTTACGAGCACCGAGCGAAATCTTAACCGATGTATCCAATTTGTCGGCGAACGCATCTGCTATATAATCCAAACGCTCGTGATGCTTCTGTGGCTGCGGGGTCTTCCGCTCTTTCTCTGCCGGAGCTTCGCTCGCATGGGCAACAAGCTCCTCAACAGCACGCACAGAAAGCCCTTCATTCACGATCTTCTGAGCAATGGTCTCTATCTTTGCCTGATCGGTTAAAGTCAGCAGGGCGCGCGCATGCCCGGCAGCGATAACGCCTGCCGCTACCCTGCGCTGTACGAGAGGAGGAAGCCTAAGCAAACGAATCGTATTCGAAATCTGTGGACGAGAACGCCCAATACGCTTTGCAAGCTGCTCTTGGGTGGTACTGAACTCTTCCATAAGCTGCTGATATGCGGCCGCCTCTTCAATGGGATTCAGCTGGCTACGATGCAGGTTTTCCAGCAGGGCGTCTCGAAGCAGATCAATATCTTGCGTGTCACGGATAATGGCGGGGATAGTTTCTAGACCCGCAGCCTGGGTTGCACGCCAACGCCGCTCGCCCATCACCAGCTCATATTTTTCGGCACCTTTCTCGCGTGAAGGGCGCACCACAATAGGCTGCAGAACACCAATCTCACGAACCGAATGGATGAGCTCAGCCATGTCTTGTTCATCAAATCAACGCGAGGCTGTTTGCGGTTTGGGTGAATATCAGAAACTTTGATTTCTGCAAACTGAGCTCCAGGAACGGGTACGAGGTTGCTGTTACCTTCTTCCTCAGCTTCCTTCGTTTCTTCACCAAAGAAGAAATCTACCGGGCGGCGTGTTAACGTCGTATTGCGAAGTGCCGCACCCATATCCATACGAGGTTTCTTCTTCTGAACTTCGCGAGGCTGAGACAATGTTTCACGTGAAACATCTGATTTCTGCACAGGCTGCGATGCGGACAAAGAAGCAGATGAGACGTGTACACTCTCTTCTTTTTTCTCCCCCGCTTTTACGGCAGGGGCTTTAAGACTAGGCATCTTAACCGCAGAAGCCTTTTGCGGCTTCGATGAGCCAGAAGGTTTCCGAGTCTCAGCAGAAGATTCCTGAGGTTTCGGATCCGTAGCCTTTTGCGACGAAGAGATGCGGTTCTCTTGCTGTTCTGTCCGTTTCGTTGTCGCAGACGGTTCCTTCTTCGGGGCAGATTTTTTCTGCGGCTCCGGCTTTACGTTGCGAGTCTTCGGGCGTTTTGCCGAGGATGCGGCGGCTTGTTCCTCCTGCTGAGGTTTGCGAGTCGCCGCTACCTTTTTTTCCGCCTCTTTCTCGGCAACATCGGAAGCAGTCACAACAGGCGTCGTATTATTGGGAATGAGAGCACCCAGTCCCCTTCCGAGACCCCGTCGCTTCTCTGCCATGTTTTTCCTTCCTCACACCAAATTTTCTACCGCTCTCATGCATGCCGATTACACTTCATATGAACCTTGCAGCACCGTAAAATCTGCGCTCAGAAAATTCGGTATTTCCCTAGATATAAATCTCAAAAAGTTTATTTACGGAGAATATCGGAGTAATTACCAATCCTGATATGCCGATATTTCAGAGCATCTATATGCTCCGCATTACTCCTTAGCGACGCGCAATTTCCTGCGCCGCCTCACGATAGGCCTGAGCACCGGTAGACGTTGGATCATAACTAATAACGGTCTGTTGGTAGCTCGGAGCCTCTGAAATGCGTACAGAACGCGGAATCTTGGTCTGGAGAGTTTCCTTCGGGAAATGTTCCCGCACCTCTTCCGCTACCTGATATGCAAGGTTGGTACGACCGTCATACATGGTCAGCAGAATCGTACTAATCTCTAGATTGGAATTCAGGTGTTTCTGAATCATCTGAATGTTCTTGAGCAGCTGGCTCAAGCCTTCCAGGGCATAGTATTCACACTGAATAGGAATCAGGATTTCCTCTGCCGCCACGAAAGCATTAACGGTCAGCAGTCCCAAGCTCGGCGGGCAGTCGATAAATACGTAGTCGAGCCGTCCCATCCCCTGCTGGGCACGCCACTCAGTATAGTCCTCCAGAGCGTTTTTGAGGCGTTTCTCGCGTGCCACGACCGAAACAAGTTCAATCTCTGCTCCGGCAAGGTCTATATTCGCGGGCGCGCACCACAGATTGTCGAGGTCAGGGCACTCCTGCACAATATCGGAAAGCGGAGTATCGTCAATCAAAGTGTTGTAAGTGCTGGGAAGCTCCACACCATGCTCAATACCGAGAGCCGTCGAAGCGTTTCCCTGGGGGTCATTATCAATGACCAAAACGTTCATTCCCGCTTCTGCAAGGGCGGCCGCAATGTTCACGGCGGTACTCGTTTTACCGACTCCACCCTTCTGATTCGAGATGGTAAAGACGCGTGTATGTGGGGGCTTGGGCAGTAAAGGCGGCGTCGAGCCACCGGGGGTGATCGTCATATATCCTCCGCGCCTGATGCTGATGGTTGATGTGTCTTTCGCCAGATAAAGATACGCACACCATGTTTCACGTGAAACATTGGATAAAGAGCATCAAGGATGTTTCACGTGAAACACCGATACTGTCTTCGGTCTGCGTTCCTCTTTAAGATTACCTGTCAAAACAGCGATATACCACGTACACCCTCGACAAGTTGTCTAGGATTCGTATTTTTTCACGAAAATTTATGATTTCATCCCCAAGTAATTCACTCTCAGCACAGCATCATGAACCGATTATCAACCTCTCAACCAGGAAAATTTATACAAGTTCCATTATTCATTTTTAATATTCCACATTCACGAAAAACTACGGTGCCCCGCCGAAAGTTCCCCTTCATCTCTCACGTACCACAAACTCTTTCTCCGGTATCAGGCAACGAGCATAAGAATAGGGGTTGAAGATACATCTGAGAATGTATCTTCAACCCCTATGAAGCTCGCAGCTTCAGAGTTTATCGAGACTAGAGTGTAACTCGCACAACGGTTGTGGGCTCATCCAGCAGCCCCTCCCCCGCTGTCAGGATTTCGGTCTCGCGAGCCCCGTAACGGTTGAGTTTCTTCTTAGCCTTCTTAATTTCCTCTCGTGCAGAGCGCCCTTTAAGAGCCAGAAGCTCACCGGTACCGCGCAGAATCGGCAAGGTAATATCCACAAGACCCACCAGCGCAGATACGGCACGAGCAGTCACCACATCGGCATCGACCTGTCCGATAGCCTGCTCGGCACGCGAACGCAGAATCTTTACATTCTCAAGGCCTAGATCCTCAACCACTTCATGAAGCCATATCACACGGCGTTCCAGAGGCTCTATGAGCGTGATCGCAAGGTCGGGGCGGGCAATAGCCAGACAAAGCCCCGGTAGACCCGCTCCAGAGCCTACATCCGCCACGGATGCGCCTTCGGCGATATATTCCTGCACGGCGGCACAGTTGAGCACGTGACGAGCCCATAGGCGCGGTACTTCGCGCGGACCAATGAGCCCGCGCTCAATCCCCGTCGTCGCCAAATGTTCCACATAGCGCTGTGCTAGAGGAAGACGATCACCAAAAATTGCGGTGGCGGCTATAAGGTCTTGACCTTCACAAGGAACCGTCATTTACGCCTCCGGAAGGGGAAATCACCACATGGCGACGTGTGCCTTCGCCTTCAGACTCGCTGTAGAGCCCCTGTTCAGCAACCACATCGTGTACAACCTTGCGTTCATAGGCGCCCAGTGGTTTCAGGTGGAAATCTTCGCCGGAGGCACGTACCTTCTCGACGGCGTCGAGGGCTATTTCGGTAAGCTGTTCCCGACGTTGTGCACGGTAACCCGCAATATCGAGAATAAGACGCGAACGGTTGCCGCTGGCGGCCAGAACCGACAGGCGCACGAGTTCCTGCAGAGCGTCTAAGACCTCACCGCGGCGACCAACAAGGTGGCGCAGATCTTCGTTCCCATCGTCATCATTAACCACCGAGAGGTAGATGCGCTGGTTGCGCACCTCAATATCAATATCTCCGTCAAAATCGACGATGTCGAGAAGCTCTTCGAGGTAATCAGCGGCGATATCCCCCTTCTTCCTCAATCATGCTGACTTCGTCGATTTCTTCGACAGCCTCAGTTTCCGATGCGGTGCTTGGCGATTCTGCGGTTTCTTCAAATATTTCAGTCATGGTTTTCCTTGAATTAATCGATGCTGTGTTTAGTTGAGTTTCGGCTTATTCGAGTTTTTATTGCCCGATTTGTTCTGCCCGCCACCTTTACGCTGCTGCTGTTTCTGGCGTTTCTTACTCATGGGCTGCTGACGCTGGCCCGCGGCGGCACGCTCACGCGCCTCCTCAAGCTCTTTTTCGTGCTGTTCCTTGGTTTTCCCAACGGGGGGCAGACCTTTAGCGGCACGGCGTTCATTGAGCTCCTTCTCAGCCTGGGAACCGGGAGTAGGATTATTGCGGATAACCCACCACTGCTGCCCGAGAGCCCAGAAGTTTGAGACGGTCCAGTAGTACATCACACCAAGAGGGAAGTTAATGCCCGTCACCGCGAAAATAACGGGGAAACCGTACATCATCATCTGTTGCTGACGGAATATTGGGGAGTTTGGCTGCCTCGGACATGTTCTTGGCACTGAGCTGTTTCTGAATGAAGAACTGGGTACCGCTCATGAGCAGAATCATGATGATGGCCTGGGCAACGGTAGCGGCATGGTTGCCGTTGCCGGGGTTCATCATGGTCGAGAAGATAGGTGACCCAAAGATATAGGCTTCACTGAACTGTTTAACCAGTTCCGCGGGAAGCAGCAGAATGCCTTCATTTTTAGCAGCTGCCCCGGAAACACCCATGAGCACCTGATAGAGACCGAGGAAGATTGGCATCTGCGCAATAATCGGTAAACAGGATGAGAAGGGGCTGGTGCCGTGCTTCTTGAATAGTGCCATCTGTTCCTGCGCCATAGCCTGGCGGGAAAGCTGATCTTTCTTACCTTTGTATTTGGCCTGCAGCTTTGCAAGATCGCCCTGCATGGCGTTCATACCGCGCATCGATTTAATTTGGCGCATAAATAGGGGAATGGTTACGGCACGCATCACGAGAGTCAGACAGATAATGCACAGCACCCAAGTGAAGCCCGAGGACGGATCCATACCAATACTGGTAAAGATCGTGTGGAAGAACCACAGCACCGCAGACACGGCCAATTTAAAGGGCCAAAGGATTATGTCAAAAATGTTCACGGGAGTTTTTCTCCTTATGACTCGGCTAAGTCTTTGTAGGAATCTCGACAACCGTTAGTGGTTGTTCGAGTGAGTTTCTAGGGGATGGTTCAGGAGCATAATTTTAGTTCCTGACCGGAGGCAAAGGTTCGTTTTCCAGGCGGAACGGGGTCAACTCCGCCGGTTGCCCAGGGATTACACCGCAGGATGCGCCGCACGGTCAGGCTGAGACCGCCGAGGGCTCCGTGAGTGGTGACCGCTTCCAACCCGTAGGCGGAGCAGGTCGGATAATACCGGCACACATCCCCATAGAGAGGGGATACGACTTTACGGTAAACCTTAATAAGCCCAATCAGAATATTCTGCGGCAAGGTGTAGACCGCATGTAAAAAAGATACCGGATGCACAAACTCATGGGGCGCTTGCGTGAGGCGGTCATCGGGATCAAGCTGATGGGTGTGGGGATGGTGTGTACTGCTGTGATGAGAGTGAAAACGCTCATCACATCGACGATGGTTCATAGTTCCCTCCCCCACGGTTTTCAACATTGCAGCGTTGATCTTGACGGTCAAGTTTTTTCAGGGAGGATTCTAGGGCATCTCGATAGTCTGCGCGTAATTCTTCCCAGTTCGCTCCAGCGGATGCGGGAAGCGCCCGCACGGCAATATACAGTCCCTGCGGGTAGGCGCTAACGGTTGCGACAGCGAGTTCACGCAAACGCCGTTTAACACGGTTACGAGTCACAGCATTTCCGACGGCTTTTGACACAATGAAACCTATCTGGGTTGTATTTCCAGGTTTTTGAGCCGTATATACAACTAAGTTCCGGCGCCCTGAGCGGGTACCGGAACGAAAAGCCGTGGAAAATTGGGAGCTGGTGCGCATCCGGTGCTGGATTGGCAGCACGTTTTCCTTCCCTGTAGTGGAAAACCCGCTAACACGAATGCGTTAGCGGGTTTTGCTGAGTTCTTTATGCCGAAAGCTTGGAACGACCCTTGGAACGGCGGTTCGACAGGATAGAACGACCGGCACGAGTGCGCATACGAAGACGGAAACCGTGTTTCTTCGCACGACGGCGGTTATTCGGCTGGAAAGTACGTTTACTCATACTTATCTCCTTGGACACAAAATCCTACCCGCTGGCTAGGATTTCTAAGCTTTTTCGTGCCCGATGGTACCTCGACACTTCGAGGTAGGCGGTACACATACAACAGAACAACTCTAGAAGAGTCTATGCTGCAAAGCAAGTTAATCCGCCCCGCACATAACCCCAGGTTATCCCCAGGTTGTGGGGATTAGACTATCCACAGATGTTCTCAACGGGCCTTCAAAACATCATATCCACAGTTTTCCACATCCTTGTTATACACTTAATTTCCTTGATATATCAAGGAAAAATAACGAAATTCAAGAATTTTTCAACCGGTTATCCTCAGGAAAGACACATTTTTTCCACACTGTGTATAACTCCTGTGGATAAGCTGTTTATGATGTGTATAACCTACGGTAGAATCGGTACATATCTTTGTCATCTTTACGAGGGGAATCACTGATGAACGCTGAGCACACGCAGCTTCAGGAACGCTGGGAACAGGTCATAAGCATTCTGCAAGCGAATCCTGAGGTCTCTCAGCGTCTGCGTGGTTTTGTGAGTCTTGCTCAGCCTCAGGCTTTCGTGGGAACCGTTCTTCTGATTGCCGTTCCCAGCGAACTAACCCGCAATATTTTTCAGTCTCAGCTCAAGGCACCCTTCCAACAAGCTCTGACCACCGTTTTTGGTCCCGGTGTATCAGAGGCTTTCACGATTGATGAATCGCTTGCGCAAACATCTCAGACGGTTTCGCCTTCAGTACCACAGGTCGAAGATGATTCTCCTATGCCCCCGCTTCATGAGGTTGAGGCCGAACTCCACACCCCCGTGCCGCCTCATCAAACTGCGGATGTGCCCGTTGCCGATGCACCGACAGCTTCACCGGTTGATCCCGCCATCTTCGCCGAGCGCCCGCAGAGTTCTTCCCCCTCCCCCACCGATTTTTCCGAAGTACACACACGCCGCAGCATGTGGACTCTGCCGTTCCCGCTCAGCCGATTTCTTCTCCTGCAGAGACTGAGGACATTTCTTCCCCAGCCGCGGATACTCATAGCGCTGTTTCTTCGGATTCCGGGTGGGATTCTTCGGCGCGTCTGAACCCAAATTACACTTTCGATACTTTTGTGATTGGTCAGTCTAACCGCTTTGCACACGCCGCAGCATTTGCTGTTTCCGAGTCCCCCGCCCAAGCCTATAATCCCCTCTTTATTTATGGTGATTCGGGGCTAGGTAAAACCCACCTCCTGCACGCGATCGGGCACTATGCCAAGCATCTTTTCCCGAGCTTGCGCGTGCGGTACGTAAATTCTGAGGAGTTCACGAACGATTTCATCAATTCGATTCGTGACGATGAAGGATCATCTTTCAAACAGATTTATCGCAATGTCGATATGCTTCTGATCGACGATATCCAGTTTTTGGCGGGTAAAGAGCATACACAGGAAGAGTTCTTCCATACTTTCAATGCCCTGCATAATCACCAAAAGCAGGTTGTGATTACTTCTGATTTACCACCAAAACAGCTCACCGGGTTCGCCGAGCGTATGCGTTCACGCTTCGAGTGGGGTCTGATTACCGATGTTCAGCCTCCCGAGTTAGAGACTCGTATCGCTATTTTGCGTAAGAAGGCGCAGAGTGAATCGCTCAACGTTCCCGATGATGTGATGGAATATATTGCATCGCATATTACGGCGAATATCCGCGAGTTGGAGGGCGCGCTCATTCGTGTAACGGCATTCGCCTCGCTTAATAAACAGCCCGTCGATGTTGCCTTAGCCGAAGTTGTGCTCAAGGATCTCATTACAGATGCGGGCGACGCCGAAATTACCTCGGGGCAAGTGCTGGCGACCACGGCTTCCTATTTCGATGTGACTCTAGAGGATTTACGGTCAAAATCCCGCACTCGAACCCTCACAAATGCGCGTCAGATTGCCATGTACTTACTGCGTGAGCTTACGGATATGTCGTTGCCGCGCATCGGGCAGGAATTAGGCGGCCGCGACCACACAACGGTTATGCACGCGGTACGGAAGGTGGGTGCACAAATGGCCGAACGACGCACTACCTTTAACCAGGTCACCGATTTGACGAACAAAATCAAGCAGGATCAGCGTGAAAGTCGGTAGTTCCCCGGAATTTCAAGGTTTAAACAGCCTGTGGATAACGTGTGTGTTAAACCGGGGCGTTAAGTGGATATTAAGTGCATGATTATTCATGATGTGTGGACGAAAGTAGATGTATAAATATCCATACACAATACATCCTCAGAAACGCTAATTTTTGTCCACTTAATATCCACAGATGATTTCCTTGATTTTACAGGGAAACTCTGGTTTTTCCACGATATCCACAGGGGTTATTAACATTACTGTACTTTAAAGAAAACACCCTCACATAACATGAAGCGCACCCACGCAGGTCCAATCGAACGCAGTATCCAACTATTTTGACTATGGTAGTGAGACAACAGCACCAGATTTTTGTAATTACAATTTTCATAACCTTCTGAAGCTGTCCTGCATGATCTGCCTTTCTAAAGATGTAATTACAAAATTTTCTAAACCCTCTGAGCGGAACTAACCTGTACCCTCTCCTTCACGAACCTGTATCCGGTAGGATGGATTATGCAGTTTTGCATAAACTACACACGCACGATGTCGGGTTCTCAATTCCATACGCATCTATGAGCTCATCATCGTTGTTTTTCAAACCCGTTTGCTTCATCACCGAAAGGCTCTTTGATGAAATTTACCGTTGAACGTGACGTACTTGCCGAGGCGGTTGGTTGGACCGCACGCTCGCTACCTCTTCGTCCCACCTCTCCCGTGCTCAACGGCCTTCTCATCAAAGCTGAAAGTGGTGAGGTTTCTATTTCGAGCTTCGATCATGAAATTAGCGCTAAGCAGACGATCGAGGCGTCGGTAGAGCAGGAAGGAACCTGTTTAGTACCGGGTAAGATGCTTGCCGAAATTTGTCGCTCGCTGCCTAATGCAGATGTTGAGTTCGTTGCTAATGACTCCACAATCTTTATGACCTGTCGTTCCGCAAAGTTCCAGTTAGCGGGTATGCCGGTGGCGGACTATCCGGAGCTTCCTGAACTACCGCAGATCTCCGGTACCGTTGATGGCGCGGAGTTCGCTAAAGCTGTCTCCCAGGTTCAGATCGCGGTTTCCAAAGACGAAACTTTGCCGTTGCTTACCGGTATTCGCCTGGAAATCTCCGGTTCAACCATGACTCTTCTTGCTACCGACCGGTACCGCCTGGCAATGCGTGAAATTACCTGGAACCCTGAGAATCCTGAAATTGAGGCTGCGGTTCTGCTCAAGGCCAAAACCATGACCGAGGTGGGGCGTACCCTCTCAAGCTCGGGAGAGCTTTCTATCGCACTTCCTGAAAATGGCGATCTTATTGGTTTCTCCGCAGGCTCTCGCCGAACTACGAGTGTTCTCATGGACGGTCAGTACCCGAATCTTCGTGCCCTCTTCCCAACCGAAACCGCGGTTCATGCCGTGGTCCGTACATCAGATTTGGCGGAGGCGGCGCGCCGTATTTCCCTCGTGGCAGAACGTAACACTCCCCTGCGCCTACAGTTCACCGAAGACGGACAGGTCTCGATCGATGCCGGGCGCGGCGATGAGGCTCGCGCATCCGAATCGATGCCCGCGCAGCTGGACGGTCACGAAATTACGGTGGCATACAACCCCACGTACCTTTCGGAGGGGTTGGGTGCCTTCGATACCGACTTTGTACGTTTCTCCTTTACTGAGGCTCCTAAACCTGCCGTGCTCTCCGGCCAGGATGAACCGCTAAGTGAAGAAGATCTTAGCTACCGGTACCTGGTTCAGCCGATTCGCTTGCCCGCTAACTAATCGTGCGTTTCGGCACCGGGGCATAGAAAATTAGAATAAACATTCGTTTTTATAGAAGGGGGTATTGTGTATCTTGATCATCTTTCGCTTCTTGATTACCGCACCTACCCCCTTCTTAATTTGCCGCTAAGCGCCGGAGTTACCGTTTTTTTAGGGCCTAACGGTGTTGGAAAAACCAATATTATTGAGGCTATCGACTACACTGCGAATCTTTCCTCGCACCGCGTAAGCCATGATGGTCCGCTCGTGCGGGTGGGCGCATCCCGAGCCTATATTCGTGTGCGCACGGTACGCGGTTCACAACAAACGGTCACCGAATTCGAGATAGCACCCGGGGCGAGCAATCGGGTGCGCATCAATCGAGCCGCTCCCGTGCGCGCCCGTGAAGCCCTAGGGATTACGCGCACCGTGTTGTTCTCGCCCGAAGATTTGCAGCTCGTCAAGGGTGAACCCGCGGGGCGACGTCGTTTTATTGATGATTTAGCGGTTTCGCTGCGACCCGTTGTTGCCGGGTACCGTCAGGAATACGAACGCATTTTGCGCCAGCGCAATTCGCTGTTGAAAACATTGCAGCGCCGCGGTTCCTTGGCGGCAGACGATGAAAACGCGATGCACACCCTTGATGTGTGGTCGGAACAATTGGCTCAGCTAGGGGCACAGCTCCTCGCAGCACGATTTCGTGTTCTATGGCTTCTGCTTCCCCACCTGAGGCGCGCCTACGCCGGGCTTACCGATGGGTCAAAGGACATCTCATTTACCTACGATTCGACGGTTTTTCCCGAGATCACCGAGCGAGGGCTCGAACATGTTTCGCGTATGAGCATCGACGATATTAAAGATGCGATGGCGCAGCGCTTGCGCGAGCGTCGTGCCGCCGAACTGGAACGCGGGGTGACTCTGGTGGGACCGCATCGGGACGATATAACGCTGCTTTTGGGCGGGTTAGCTGTTAAACAATTTGCCTCTCATGGGGAAAGCTGGTCGGTTGCGCTTTCTTTACGGTTGGCTTCCTGGTTTGTGCATCGTGCCGATGACGATTCCCCCGGGTCCTCCCCCATTCTTATTCTTGACGATGTTTTTGCCGAACTAGATTCAGAACGACGTCACCGTCTCGGTGCTTTAGTAGCCCAGGCAGAACAGGTTTTGCTCACCAGCGCCGTGCTGAGCGATATTCCCGAGGAACTGGGGACGTACCGCTTAGTGCGGGTGAGTGCCGCTCACGCCGAATATGCGCCCGAAACCACAGACACACCGCAGACTGAGGATTTGTCCTCATGAGCGAGAAACTCTGGGATGACGGTGAGGAAATAGGCACGCAACCGTCGAATCATGAAGAATCTTCACTTGATCCCGAGCAAGAATACTATCGTGATGAGGTCGATGCCCCCGCCGCCATAGTAGAACGGATGCGTGCCGCCGCAGCAGCCCGCGGCGAGGGGCGACTCAACGCATTCTCTGCAAAAAAGATTCTTCGTGAATTTGGCTCTGCCATGAGCGCCGAACCGGGACAGCGGAAAACTCGCGCTCAGCGGGTCGATATGCGTGCGTTGGGCGGCTATACCGCCTCTGGAGAAGATTCTCGCGATCCGAAACCGCTTGACGGCGTGATCTCGTACCTAATTCGTTCTCGCGGGTGGAAAGAACCCGTGGCGGTCTCCAGCGTCATGGCGCGATGGAGTGAACTCGTTGGGCCCGAACTTGCCACGCACGCTAAACCAACGCGCTTTGAGAATGCCGTGGTCGATGTGCAGTGTGATTCGACCGCTTGGGCAACGCAGCTTAGGCTCATGCGTAATCAAATTGTGCAGATGTTCGCGCGTGAGCTTGGTGAAGGCGTGGTGGCGAACATCCGTATTTACGGGCCGAATAACGGGCGCTGGGCATCGCGCGGTCCTAAACGAGCACCGGGAGGCCGAGGGGTACGAGACACCTACGGATAACCCGCTTATTTGACACCTTTGCGTCATAAGGGCCTAAATCGCCGGAAACGAAAATAACGGTACGGTATATATCCCCCACCGCATACCGGGGTGAGTATGCTCAGAAAAGCCTTAGAAGGCTGTATATTCGAAATAAGCCGTTCCACACCCTTCAAAATATGGGCGTAAAGTCGTGAAATTCGGTAGAATAGTAGAGAATATGCTGATGCTGCGCTCATCTAGGTGCAGCGGTGATACATCACCGGGCATGAGATCTACCCCAAGGAGTTACGCACTCGTGACATCTGAACAACCCCATGAATACGGCGCATCTGACATTACCGTTTTGGAGGGTCTGGAAGCGGTTCGTAAACGTCCCGGTATGTATATCGGCTCGACAACCGAACGCGGTCTACACCATCTGGTTTACGAGGTGGTCGATAACTCCGTAGATGAGGCGCTCGCAGGTTACGCAAGTCATATTGAAGTTACAATTCAGGCCGATGGTGGCGTGCGCGTTCAAGATGATGGCCGCGGTATTCCCGTGGATGAGCATCCAACTGAGCATAAATCCACGGTCGAGGTTGTTATGACTGTTCTTCACGCTGGCGGTAAATTCGGCGGCGGCGGATATGCCGTTTCCGGTGGTTTGCACGGCGTGGGTATTTCTGTCGTTAATGCGCTCTCAAAAAAGGTTATAACCGAAGTCCACCGTCAGGGTTATTCCTGGCACATTTCTTTTGCTAACGGTGGTATTCCTGATGGTCCCCTGCGCCGCGGTAAAGCCTCTCAGAAGACCGGTACTATTCAGACGTTCTACCCTGATCCCGAAATTTTTGAGACCGTTGAGTTTGATTTTGAGACTCTACGTGCCAGGTTCCAACAGATGGCGTTCCTGAACAAGGGACTGACAATTTCTCTCACCGATGAGCGTGATCAATTTGAGGGGGGCGATGAGGTTGCTGAAGAAGAAGATGAAAAGGATAAAGTTCTTCCCCTCAACCGTGTAGGTGCAAACTCCGAAGGGTACCGCACGGTCACCTATCGTTACGATAATGGTCTTTCGACTACGTGCACTTCCTCAACGCGGGTTCAAAAACCGTTATTAACGAGGACATTATCTACTTTGAGGCTGAGGACACCGTGCGCCATATGGCGCTTGAGGTGGCTATGCAATGGACCGGGTCTTATAAAGAGTCGGTGCACTCCTATGCGAATACGATCAACACCCACGAAGGCGGTACTCACGAAGAGGGTTTCCGTGCTGCGCTGACGTCTCTGGTGAATCGTTATGCTCGCGAAAATAAACTGCTGCGCGATAAAGATGACAACCTTACCGGTGAAGACGTGCGTGAGGGTCTGACCGCGGTTATTTCGATTAAGATTTCCGAGCCGCAGTTCGAAGGGCAGACGAAGACGAAGCTCGGTAACTCCGAAGCAAAATCCTTTACCCAGCGCGAGATTAACGATCATATGGCCGATTGGTTCGATCGTAACCCTGCTGTTGCCAAAGATGTGGTGCGCCGCGCTATTACGGCGGCACAGGCACGTATGGCGGCACGTAAAGCGCGAGAGACGACTCGGCGTAAGGGACTGCTGGAAACCAGTTCGATGCCCGGCAAACTCAAAGACTGTGCTTCAAAGGATCCGTCGATCTCTGAAATTTATCTGGTGGAGGGTGACTCCGCAGGCGGTTCGGCAGTGCAGGGGCGCGATCCAAATAGCCAAGCCATTTTGCCGCTGCGCGGTAAGATCCTCAACGTGGAGCGTGCCCGCCTCGATCGAGCGCTTTCCAATGCTGAGATTCAGGCTATGATTACGGCTTTCGGTACCGGTATTGGCGACGATTTCGACCTGGAGAAGGCTCGCTACCACAAGATCGTTCTCATGGCAGATGCCGATGTGGATGGCCAGCACATCACCACCCTATTGCTAACCCTGCTCTTCCGCTTTATGCGCCCGCTTATCGAAGCCGGATATGTGTATTTGGCACAGCCTCCGTTGTACCGCATCAAGTGGTCGAACGCTCCGCACGATTATGTGTTCTCTGATGCCGAGCGAGATGAGGCTCTGGCACGCGGCCAGGCAAAGAATCAGCGTTTGCTAAAGACAATGGCATTCAGCGTTACAAGGGTCTTGGCGAGATGGATTATACCGAGCTGTGGGATACCACGATGGATCCTCAACGCCGTACCCTGCTTCAGGTGAAGATGGAGGATGCGGCTGCAGCCGATCAGATCTTCTCGGTTCTGATGGGTGAGGATGTAGAAGCCCGCCGCGACTTTATTCAGCAGAACGCCAAGGACATTCGATTCCTCGATATCTAAAGAGTTTGGCATATAGCCAGTTGGCTATATTTCCCAAACGGAATATAAGCGAGAGAGTCACAGAGGAACGGAAAAACTCATGAGTGAAGAAAACCAAAGCGAAAACCCAGATATCGAGGTCACCACAAATAGTGGTGAGATTGTGCTTGACGATCCCCACGGTCATATTGAACAGGTAGATCTGCAGACCGAGATGCAGCGTTCCTACTTGGACTATGCAATGGCGGTTATTATCGGTCGCGCCTGCCCGATGTGCGTGATGGACTCAAGCCTGTGCATCGTCGTGTAATCTACGCGATGTATGACGGCGGGTATCGACCCGATCGTGCCTTCAATAAGTGCGCTCGCGTGGTGGGCGATGTGATGGGTCAATTCCACCCCCACGGCGACATCGCCATTTACGATACCCTTGTACGTCTGATCCAGAGCTGGATCATGCGCTATCCTCTGGCGCTCGGTCAGGGTAACTTTGGTTCCCCCGGCAATGACGGTGCCGCAGCTCCGCGCTATACCGAGACGAAGATGTCCCCCATCGCTTTAGAGATGGTGCGCGATATTAATGAAGATACCGTGGATTTCCAGCCGAACTACGACGGTAAATCCATGGAGCCAACGGTGCTTCCGGCGCGTATTCCAAACCTTCTGATCAATGGTTCTTCGGGTATTGCGGTGGGTATGGCAACCAATATTCCCCCCACATAACCTGCGTGAAGTTGCCGCAGGTGTGGAATGGTTCCTCAAGAACCCGAACGCCACGAATGAAGAGCTTCTGAGCGCTCTCATGGAGCGTATTAAGGGACCGGACTTCCCCACCGGTGCCACCATTTTGGGTACTAAGGGTATTGAGGATGCTTACCGCACCGGCCGCGGTTCCATTACGATGCGCGCGGTTGTCAATGTCGAAGAGATCCACGGGCGCACTTGCCTTGTGGTGACCGAGCTGCCGTACCAGGCAAACCCCGATAACCTGGCGATTAAGATTGCCGACCTGATTAAGGAAGGTAAAGTCACCGGAATTTCCGATCTGCGTGATGAAACCTCCGGCCGTACCGGCCAGCGCCTCGTGATCGTGCTCAAACGCGATGCCGTGCCCAAGGTTGTACTCAACAACCTGTATAAGCACACCCAGCTGCAGGAGAACTTCTCCGCCAATATGCTGGCGATTGTAGATGGCGTACCGCGTACTCTCTCACTTGATGCCTTCATTCGCCACTGGGTAAACCACCAGATGGACGTGATTGTACGTCGTACTCGGTACCGTCTGCGTCAGGCTGAGGAAGAAGCACATATTCTGCGCGGTCTGCTCAAGGCTCTGGACGCTCTGGATGAGGTTATTGCACTTATCCGCCGCTCCCCCCACAGCCGATGAAGCTCGTTCGGCCTTGATGGACTTCCTGGATATTGATGAAGCGCAGGCTCAGGCAATTCTGAATATGCAGCTTCGTCGTCTGGCGGCTCTGGAACGCCAGAAGATTCAGGATCGCCACGACGAGCTGCAGCGCCTCATTTCGGAATATAACGCGATTATTGCTTCTGAAGACCGCCAGCGCGAGATTATTTCCGAGGAACTGGGCGAGATCGTGAATCGCTACGGCGATGATCGCCGTACCGAGATTCTGCGCGGCTTCAACGGCGATATGTCGATGGAAGACCTTATTCCTGAGGAAGAAGTCGTCGTAACGATTACACGCGGCGGATACATCAAACGCACCCGCAGCGACCAGTACCGCAGCCAGCATCGCGGCGGTAAGGGTATTCGAGGCGCTCAGCTGCGCGGCGACGATGTTGTGGAGCATTTCTTCGTGACCACCACGCACAGCTGGATTCTGTTCTTCACCAACTTGGGGCGCGTATACCGCACCAAGGGCTATGAATTGCAAGAGGCTGGGCGTGATGCCAAGGGACAACATTTGGCGAACCTCTTGGAATTCCAGCCGGATGAGCATATTGCCCAGGTCATGGACTTGAAGACCTATGAGGATGCCGAGTACCTGGTTCTTGCCACGAAGGGTGGATTGGTCAAGAAATCTCGCCTGAGCGACTACGATACGAACCGTACCGCCGGTCTAATCGCGATTAACCTGCGTGATGATGACGAAGTGGTCTCTGCGTTCCTTGTCTCTCCCGAAGATGATATTCTGCTGATCTCGCGCAATGGTATGTCGCTGCGCTTCCACGCTAACAATGAGTCTCTGCGTCCTATGGGACGTTCGACTTCGGGCGTGACCGGTATGAAGTTCCGTGACGGTGATGAACTGATCTCGGCACAGGTTGTTATCCCTGAGTCCTTCGTGTTCGTAGTGACCGAGGGCGGATACGCTAAGCGTACTCATGTTGAGGGATATCGCGTTCAGGGTCGTAACGGTTTCGGCATTAAGGTTGCTAAGCTTGTGGAAGGCCGTGGCGCTCTTGTGGGTGGCCTGATCGTATCTGAGAACGATGAGGTGCTCGTGGTGATGCAGAGCGGTAAGGTTGTTCGCACCAATGTGAGTGAAGTTCCTGCCAAGGGACGCGACACTATGGGCGTTATCTTTGCGAAGCCGGGTAAGGGCGATAGCATTATTGGTATTGCTCGTAACCAAGATCGCCAGCTAGATGAACAGAAAGAAGACGACGCTGAGGTGGAAGCCACAGAAGAATCTGTGATAAATTCCGAGGTGGTGGATACGCAAGAAATACGCCAACCACCGCATCCACCGATGTAGACGGAGGTAACTAATGAGCGCAAACCCACAGGGGTCGGCTCCAGGAAAACAAACGGCACCCGCAGCACAGGGATCCCCTGCGGGCGGTACGAATGCTTCTAACCGGCAAAGCAACGCATCTAAGCCTGGTGGTTCATCACAGCAGCGTTCTGCGAAGCGTCCTGCCAATGGTACACGCCCTAAAAACAAGGGACAACGACGCCAGTCTATCCGCCCGGTTCCACGCTCGCGTATTCGCCGTGCTCGTCTGGTGGTTCAGCGAATTGATACCTGGTCGGTTGCGAAGATGGTCTTCCTGCTCTCTATGGCTCTGGGTATTGTGACCATTGTGGCTTCGGTAATCCTCTGGCTTTTCTTGCAGGCTTCGGGTGCTTTTACCGGCGTGAACCAGATCTTAACCTCTATGGGTACCGGTAACACCAATATTGATATTACCCAGATGGTCAATATCGGTCAGGTGGCTTTGGCAACGACTATTCTGTCGGTCATTAACACCGTTATCTTCACGCTTTTGAGTATGATCGGCGCAATTTGTATAACTTGGCCGCTAAGCTCGTGGGTGGTATTACGCTGACCCTCAGCGACGAATCATAAGATAGTCCTGAGTATCTAAAACCGCCGTCTTTGCGCGTTATCGACCGGGGTGAGTATCGGAGTGATACTCCCCCGGTTTTCTGGTTTTATGGGGTTTCTCCCTGTGTTGTAATGCACATCTAAGAGATTTGGCAACAGGGTAAAACATCTGTATAGTTATATTTCGTTCTTGCGGAGAATTCCGCCGGAATGGGAGGGCGTATAGCTCAGGCGGTTAGAGCGCTTCGCTGATAACGAAGAGGTCCCAAGTTCAAGTCTTGGTACGCCCACTCTCCATGACGAAAGGTTGCTATGAAAAAGCTCTTTGTTCTTGCGGCTGTCTCGATCGTGGCATTTCTGGGCTTCAAAAAGGTTCAGTCGCAGCAGGTCCGTCAGGCCTGGCAGGAATCTACAGATTCCATTTAGAACTTCATAGCGATTTTCCGCTAATGCGGGGGCGTGGCGCAATTGGTAGCGCATCTGCTTTGCAAGCAGAGGGTTAGGGGTTCGAGTCCCCTCGCCTCCACGTTTCGGTGATTATAGTGAGAGGGAAACGCCTGGTTCCATTCCGAACCCAGTAGCTAAGCCTCTTTGCGCTGATGGTACTGCACTTTGATGGGTGTGGGAGAGTAGGTTGTCGCCGGACTAGTTTTAGAAAAGGACCCCGAGTATAGAACTCGGGGTCCTTCGTTTTATCACCAAAATTCCGCTAAATTCTCTCAAATATGTAGTGTTCCTAGATAGAATTACAAACCTTATAATCGCGTTGCGTCATAAATCCTCGCATCTACATGAACAGTAGATGAACACGTGTTATACATGAGGAGACCTGCTGTTGGGGAGAATCTTAGGAAACGCTATAAACCACAGAAAACCATGAAAAAGGCTCGTGATATATGGTGGATTTATTATCCGTATATCCTTTATTTCTCGGGTTTTTAGGTCAAGATGAGGCATTGTAGCCCACAGGCATTGTGTTGGTTTATGTTGTTTTAAGTGTTATTTCGTTTCGGGGAAGAATACTTTAGATTTTACGCGAGACATTCCATAATCAAAATGTGACTACTGAACTTATCATCCTCGTGATTGTGGTGTTGACGGCACTGGCCTTCGACTTCACAAACGGCTTTCACGATACCGGAAACGCGATGGCGACCTCCATCGCTACCGGTGCGCTTAAGCCTAAGACAGCGGTGGCGTTGTCAGCATCGCTGAACCTAGTGGGTGCCTTTCTATCCGTTGAGGTTGCTAAAACCGTCGGTAAAGGGCTGGTAAACCTTGACAGGATTGATATCAGTACCAACGGCGCCGATCTCATGTTGATCGTCTTTACCGGCCTTGTAGGCGGTATTCTCTGGAATGTGCTGACCTGGCTTTTTGGACTTCCCTCCAGTTCTTCCCACGCTCTTTTCGGTGGTTTGATCGGTTCCGCGCTTGCCGCTATGGGGCTCAATGGTGTGCAGTGGGAAGGCGTTGTTTCCAAGATCGTAATTCCCGCCGTGATGTCCCCGGTTGTAGCGGCTCTTGTATCTACGGTGGGTACATGGCTGGTATACCGCGTCGCCTCGCCGGTATCTGATGATAAGAAGACCAACGGATTCCGTTGGGGTCAGGTGGGCACCGCATCCCTTATGTCCTTGGCGCACGGCACCAACGATGCGCAGAAAACTATGGGCGTGATCTTCCTAGCCCTAGTTGCTTCCGGCACCGTAAAAAACGACGATGCTATTCCTTTCTGGGTCAAAGCATCTTGTGCTATAGCCATTGCCTTGGGTACCTACCTGGGTGGCTGGCGTATTATCCGCACTCTGGGTAAGGGCATTGTGGAAGTTGATACCCCGCAGGGCGTAGCCGCCGACGGAGCATCCGCAGCAATTATTCTGACCTCCTCGCACTTTGGCATGGCACTTTCGACCACCCATGTTGCTACCGGATCAATTCTGGGTACCGGTTTGGGCCGTAAAGGCGCAGAAGTACGCTGGGGTGTTGCCGGGCGTATGGTAATTGCTTGGGTGATTACCCTTCCCGCCGCATCCGCTATCGGTGCTATTACGTGGCTGATTGGTACGGGACTGAACAACCTGACGAACACTCATTACGTGGGTGAATTGGTTGTCTTCTTGATCCTGCTGGCCTTTAGTATCTGGATGTGGCGCCATTCCCAGAAGGATGCTGTGGACGCATCGAACGTAACCGCCGATTGGAACGACAGCAAGAATGGGGAGACTGAGAAGACTCAGGACGAAACTCTTGAGAGCCGCCAAAGCAATGATCAAGACATTCCTGAATTACCCTCTCCGGCACGTGAAAAGGCGGGTGCATAATGTCTCTTTTCGAATTGTTTGAAAAGATCGTCCCTGTTGTTCTTGCTGGGCTTTTCTTAGGTGCCGGTTTGCCAGCACTTTACGCCTTTGGAATGCGCTTGCTGGCGGGGGATACCGAGTACACGGCAGACGGTAAACTTATCGAGATTCAGCCTCCTAGTCGCGGTTCAAAGATTGCCGCGAGCGTTGTATTTGCTATCATCATAGGAATTGTGTTTATTGGCATTCTGTGGGTCGCCAAAGATTTCATCTTCCATACTTTTGGGTGGAATATCTTTGGTGTGACCGGTGGAGGTCACTAAATACATGCTTGAAGATAGATATGATGAACGTATAGAGGAGGTATCCGATGCCGGATAAAAACATCATCTCGCGTGTTGTTGACTGGCTCAGTGTCGGTTACCCGAAGGACGTTCCTGTTCAAGACCGTGCAGCGGTTATGGCAATTTTGAAAATGCGTTTGACTGACGAACAACTTCAAGAAGTTGTGCGTCGTCTTATGCAGTCGCGTGCCGCTCGCGGCGAGGCGTATGTAAGTGACCAACGCATTAACGAATACATTCGTCGTGTGGTAGACCATACACCAACCCCTCAAGATATTGACCGGGTCGCCAAAATTTTAGGTGCACACGGTTTCTTAATATCGGAGACTCACGTAAATGACGGTACTGAGATCGAGGGGCATCCTGAATATGTCACCTATGATGACCCCACTACCGGGGAAATCCGTATTGCCGAACTTGCGGCAGCCGATGTGACACTCCAGAACGAGGCACTTGAACAAACAACGCCGGGCAGCATGAAGAAGAGACTCAAAAAGCTGAATCTGCCTAGGATAATCCGAAGACAAAGCTGTGGGGCGAGAATTGCAGTAATTCTTGCCCCACAGCTTTAAGTGTTTATGGTGCACATACTAATCTGCCTGAACGTAATCTCATGTGATGTGAAGCGGATGAGACAGTCCTGATGAGTTCTTCTGCGAGGGTATTGGGTATTCTGGGAGTAGAGATAAAAACGTAGAATCTCACTCACCGGTGAAAGGAATATCGTAATGTCGCAGAACGCGGAAAATAACGATGTTGCACACAAAGATGCTCAGTCTAGCGGATGGAAGAAATATGTTCCTCAGCGCGTGAATTCTCTGAGCAGGCGCTCGCTTTTGCTGACGGCGGGATGCATCGTGGCTGCCGACGTTGTTGCGATGATGCCCCAATTTGCCCGTGCTGGAATATTAGGCGATGAGGCGGCGGCGACTGTTTCGCGGAGGAAACAGCTTGAAAAATGGGAGCGCGATATTCGAGAGAATATTGACGGAACCTATCTCAAGGTCGAAGAATTTACGATTCAGGGTCGGAACAAGGACGCTAATTCCGAGGATGATCTTGAACTTGTTGGGCGTATCTCGATAACGAGTCGTGGGCGACAAGATTCTGCCGGTACCGCACGTGCTCTTTCGGCTTTGTGGGAATATGGACACCCCGAGTCCATTACTCTTGAACCCTCGGATAATGAAGCAGCTATGATCATTCCTGCCCCACAAGGAATATCCGAAGCTGAGTGGGGAACAATTCTTGGGGTTTCAGTACCTCGCTATGCCGTTGATACGTTGAGCATTCAAAAAGACAACGATTCGAATACCCTTGACGTCGATGCAAGCCTCACGAAGGGCGCATGGAACAAGATCAAGGAAATCTGCGAACCCTGCAAAACGCGCAGTTCTCGCAGGGAATGCGAGTGCAATATACCGTGCAGCGCAATAAACTTCAGGTTCCTTCGGGCGCTACCGCGGATATTTCAATTCAGGTTTTGGGTGCCGAGCGTTTGAATCTGATAACTATGGCGCTTCAGGATGCTATGGAGACCCAGGAATTCAATAACTTGAAGAGCTTCACGGCGCGGTGGATGGACGATACCTCAGGAAAGAGCAGCAGCCGTAAGTCGGGGGAGAAGGACAGCCTGATTATTGTTATTGATGGAAATCCCGAAGATCTCGTCGATGTGGCTCAAACGTATATGCGTGAACAGAGGGTTACGCTGGAGGGGCTCAAAGAAATGCACATTCGTGTGAAGGAAACAATTTTTAGGGGTCTGTAAATCTTGTGATGTACTTCTCATAAGAAACGCTCTGCTGGATTTGCTTACGTTATAAAAAGTAGTTTATAGTAGTAGAGCACCGCGGGGGCGTGGCGCAATTGGTAGCGCATCTGCTTTGCAAGCAGAGGGTTAGGGGTTCGAGTCCCCTCGCCTCCACGTTTCGGTGATTATAGTGAGAGGGAAACGCCTGGTTCCATTCCGAACCCAGTAGCTAAGCCTCTTTGCGCTGATGGTACTGCACTTTGATGGGTGTGGGAGAGTAGGTTGTCGCCGGACTAGTTTTCCGAAGAGGCCTCAGACATGACGTCTGAGGCCTCTTCGTTTTGTTATATCTGCCTACTTGCTGCATATATAAACGGGCTAATGGTCAGAATGCATGTCTGCACGATACCGAACCTACTAGCCTTCTGCTGTGTATATGACTTATCCTTGTCCAAATAGTCTTCTTCACCAGATAATTCAGCAGGCTATATCTGCTGCGGCGCTGAATATTCAGCCCAATATCCGTCAGTGCTACGTTCAGTTGCCACCCTATGGACTCTAGCCATGACAGGTGTAAACAGTAGGATAGAATCCCTGCCCGGGCGATAGGAGCACCTTAATGACCGATATGATGAAAAGGGATAACGACATTTCCCGCGTGGCCTCAGGCCTTATGGCCGTGGCCGTTGTGGCACTGGTTATCATCGGCTGGGTAGCCGCAGTTGCCACCTCGGACGATACCGGGATCGCCAAGTTGGAACCGTGGTGGCGAGGACTATCTGCCATTTTCTTCCTGATGGCCCTATTATGGACTGCCCACTTCTTTCTGCCGCGCCGTGTTCCGCTGATTACCTCGGTAATCTTGGCAGCAGCATCCGCAATGATCACGGGCTTTGGCATCGCATTCTTTCGACCTTTCGGCTGGGGAGATCTCCTCTGGCTGGTATCGGCTCTCTTTGCCTCGATTGCCATCTTGAAGCTTCTAGAACCCACTAGGCGTACACAGTGAATTACGTGTCCGCACGTTGGTTTGGCATCAGAGTTATATGACCTCAGCGAGGAACCTTAAAACAGAAAAGCCATCTTCCGCGATCCACCCTGTAGAACAAGGGAATCAAGAAAATGGCTTTTCGGATATGGGGGGAGAGGGGTAACTAGGCGCTCTTCCAGGGGTCTTCAACCGGACGGGCCGCGTTGTAGGCGGCAACGCCTCCAATCCCCAGCGCAAGAACCAGACCCACTAGGGCTAGACCCTTACGGGGGCGCTTACCACCGTTGCGCTCGATGCGTGCCAGCTCTTTATGGGCCTTGCGTGCGGTTTTCGAGGCGGCCTTGCGAGCCTTCTTCATGGCTTTTTTCTTGCCGGTGAGCTTCTCAGCAAACATATCTGCGTGCCCGGGGATATTCAGGTCATCGGCCTTCTCTGCCATGGCCATAGCGGCGACGACAGCCGAATTCTTCGCGGCTTTACGAGCCTTGCGCTTTTTGCAGAACATCGTGAACCTCCATTAGTCATACCGCAATACCTCACGTACGCGGGTAAATGTTCACCTCTCAGCATAAGGAATTACCCTGAAAAATGCTTGTTGAAACCCTCACCTCAGCTAAAAATACTGATAAACCGCCCGTGTTTTCTCAGCAGGCTAAATTTAACGTGACGCCGTGATTGCGCGGCTTCTAGCGCATTATAGAGACAACATGACAAAATAGACCTATGACTAATGCAACAGCTCAAGCAACTATTCACACCAACTATGGTGATATTGTCGTTGATCTCTTTGGCAACCATGCACCGCTGACCGTTGAGAACTTTATCGGTCTGGCAGACGGTTCTAAAGAGTGGAAGCACCCCCGCAGCGGCGAGGTCATGAACACTCCGCTCTACAAAGATGTGGTGTTCCACCGTATTATCAAGGACTTCATGATTCAAGGCGGTGACCCTCTCGGCATGGGTATTGGCGGCCCCGGCTACCAGTTCAAGGACGAGATTCACCCCGAGCTTTCTTTCTCTAAGCCCTACCTGCTCGCAATGGCGAACGCAGGCCCCGGTACCAACGGATCGCAGTTCTTTATTACCACGGCAGAGACTCCTTGGTTGAACGGTCGCCACACTATCTTCGGTGAGGTCGCTGATGAAGCCTCAAAGAAGGTTGTAGACGCTATTGAAAGCGTTGAAACCGGTGCACAGGATCGCCCGGTGAAGGATGTCGTTATCTCTTCAATCGACATCAAGAAACTCTAATTTCGTGCTGGGAAAGGACCCGCCTGGGCAACCGGGACGGGTCCTTCACCGTATCTGCGTTCTTCTCGTAATCCATGAGCCGAACCACGGGAACCGAGGGACTGAGTAAGAGCGTATGAAAGGAAAAACGTGGACTACCCATCTAATCCACAGCAAAATAGCTCTCAGACGGAGCCCACCTGCCCGCGGCATTCCGACCGTGTGAGCTATGCACGGTGTAAACGGTGCATGCGTCCCGCCTGCGGGGAATGTCAAATTAATCTGGACGTCGGGATGATCTGTCCTGACTGTTACCGAGAGCTATATGGACGCCAATATCAGGCGCGCGCACCGCGCAGGTTTGTTCCCTACGTAACGTACACCCTGATCGGGATTAACCTGGTGGTATATCTGCTTCAGCTCATCATCCCGCAGTATTGGGTGTATTCCATGTTTGCCCTGAAATGGGACTACACCGAATTCACGGGGGGAGTATTATCGCGTGCTGACCAGTGGTTTCTTGCACTCACAGAACGATTACTCGCATATTGTGATGAATATGCTCTCCCTCTACATCTTTGGTATTGCTCTAGAACAGATGATGGGATGGTGGCGGTATTTGCTCGTATACCTGTTCTCCATCGTAGGCGGTTCTTTTGGCGTGCTTCTTCTGGACGATCCAACTGCGGAGGTTGTGGGCGCATCCGGCGGTATCTTCGGGCTGATCGGTGCCTACCTGGTGATTATGGTGGTTCTGCGCGAACGGGATAATATACGGGCCCTCATGATTATGATTGCCGTGAACGTTGCCTTTGGCTTCCTCGTTCCCGGAATTTCCTGGCAGGCTCACGCGGGCGGTTTTGCGGTCGGTGCTCTTGCCACGGCAGTGCTTTTAGCGCCTCAGATTATTCAGCGCACACGAAGTATCCAAAGGTAATACTCAAAAAACCTGTGGATAACTAATTTTTGGTGGGCCGCAGCATCCCAAGTTTCCCTGTGGGAACAAGGCGGGATACTGCGGCTCACCGGTTGCTTTAAAACACAGAAAAACACCTGTATTTTTTGATTATCCACATGAGTTTTCCACACTGTGAATAACTACAGTGATGTAATTTCACATTTGTTAGTACTCCGTTTTTACCTGTGGATAGAAGGCTTTATCATCTCGAAATTACAGGTATGTAAGGTTTTCCCCATGTTTATCCCCACCTGTGGAAAACTTAAACCCAGGATGTGTAATTACAAAAAAACGGGTGCAGCTCAATCGACGAACTGCACCCAGAGGAACGATTGTACAGACTAGTTCGCCTGCGCCTCAGCCTGAGCAATGTCATCGGGGCTAAGCGTAACACCCGTATACAGACGGAACTGTTCTGCCGCCTGCAAAGCAATCACCTCGCCGCCCGTGATAACCTCACGACCGGCAGCGCGAGCGGCACGAATCAGCGGGGTTTCCACAGGCATCGCCACAACATCGAATACCACCGACGCCGCCTCAACCGTGGGCTGCGGGTACGCCAGCTGCTCGCTTCTCGGCACCGCCAGCCATACCGATCGGGGTAACATTCACAATCACTGGGGCGGTAAGATCGCCGGGTTCAGGCGCCCACGCATACCCGTACCGGCGTGCGAGCACCGTGCCTGCATCCTCATTGCGAGCGATAATAGTGCCCGCCCGAAACCCAGCATCATAGAAGGCACCCGCAACGGCCGCCGCCATGCCTCCTGAACCGCGCAGAAGAAACGGCAGTTTAGATCAACGGCATGCGATTTCAGCAAGGAAGCTACTGCAATCACGTCGGTATTGTAGGCGTGCAGGTGCCCGTCCGTATTGACGATAGTATTGACCGCCCCAATGACCTGCGCCGAATGATCGACCTCGTCCATGAGCGGAATAACCGCTTGTTTGAAGGGCATAGAAACGGAACATCCGCGAATACCCAGGGCGCGCACACCCGCGATAGCACCCTCAATATCCGTGGTTGTCATCGCCTTATACAGGTAATCAAGGCCGTGTTTCTCATACAGATAATTGTGGAACTTGATACCGTGGTTTGACGGTCGTCCAGACAGGGAAATGCAAAGGGTCGTATCGCGGTTCAGCGGTGGACGCGGCATAAGGGAGTCCTTCGGCGGTTTAGGAAAGAGTGTTGCGAATGAGAGTTGCGGCTTTTTCGCGGGCTTGTCGGTCAGCCACCACGAAATGCATATCGCCGGTATCGAGCGTGGGAACAACCGCGTTGCCATCGTTGAGGCTCTTCACATGGGTCTCCGCCTGAGGATCCTCCCAAATATTGACCCAGGTTGCATGATTGCCCAGGTCGCCTAACGACGAATCGAGGCGCTCGCAGAAGGGGCATCCAGGGCGCCAATAGATGACGACTCCGCCGTCTTCCTGAACTTTGCGTGCGTCTTCTTGGGTTGCTTGTTGACGTTCGAGCATTTTGATCTCCAAAGGTATAACACAATAGGGAGCCCGCCGCGGTTACTGTGACCCATCGGGGTAAAGCAACAGACTGCATGCGGGCTGTCTAACACTACAAAAACAGAGCGTTTGAGACAATAATTCCAGCATAGGCGAAAGAATCACGAATCTGCTGGTAAAGGCCTTCGAATACAGAAAAATTCCCCGCATCATGAAAATGAATGCGGGGAATTCTTGAAGACTAGAGTCTTACTTACCGAACTTATCGGTAATCTTCTGGACGTTCTCGTTGACGACTTCTTCAGCCTTCGAGGTGTGCTCGTCGTTGACGACGTCCTTACCTGCCTTGCCGTTGACGAGGTCCTTTGCCTTGTCGATTCCCTGCTCGACGATGTTCTTCGGATCGAAACCCATAAGAATCTCCTTTATTTTGGGTGACTGTTTACAACACAGTGTAGAGGTTGTACAGAGTATAGGACAACCCTCAGGATATCATGACATGATTTATGTTGAATCTATCTAAAGTTCTCCGAGAGCCAATCATAATCCGCAGGAAAACCGGCAACCATCGGTAGAAAACGAGGCTCGGCGTACCCGTGTTCGGCGTATGCTTGGGCTATTGCCTGAGCTGTTTCCTCAAGTCGGGATGTTTTAACAAGAGCCATCACGGCGCCGCCGAAACCGCCTCCAACGATGCGCGCCCCTAAGGCTCCGTGTGCCAGACACGTTTCAACCGCAGCGTCGATTTCCGGGCGGGAGACGCGAAGCTCGTCGCGCATTGAAATAAAGGACTCGGTAAAGATGCGCCCGGCCTCTTCAAAAGCCCGATACCCCAGCTCATCCGCATGTTTGAGCAGGTAGCTGGCGCGCCCCACCAGTGTCATATCGTGAAACGCATGGCGAACCCAGCCGCGCGGGAAAGTTGCCGGACCCTCACGTTCCTCTAATGCTGTCAGAGAACGATTAACCGAAGAATCTACCAGTTCCAGACGCCACTCTTTAGCCTCACGCTCATCGTGGTGTGCACACGAAAGATCTTCGGGAAGAGCATCACGCAGAAAGGTGAGACCAAGAGCTTTCGCACACGATTCAGAGGCGGCACGCCGGTCGGCAAAACCATTATGTGCAAGCGCGTGCGGGGTATTCGTATCAACAACAAGAAACTTAGCCCGTGCTTCTGCAGGTTCAGATGAATAGGGTCTATCGAAAAATCACGGAAATCGACGACCAAAGCCTGACCTGGCTTTGACCGCAGCGACGCCGTCTGATCGAGTCCGCCGGTATGGGCGCCCGCAACCTTGTTCTCTGCGGTGATGCACACCTGTGCCAGGCGAGCCCGGAGCGCATCGTTATCGGGGGAGCGGTCGGAAGGAACCGCATCTGTATCCGGGCAACCGGGACGCAGCGGACAGGAAAGGTCAAGAAGCGCCAGTGCTGTGGAGCATTCTAAAGCGGCGGACGAAGAAAGCCCCCCTCCCACGGGAACCCGCGAGTTAATGAGCAAATCAGCCCCGAACTGACCGGGAAGCATAATATCGCGACCACCCTCATGATTCATTGCCCACGCAACACCGGCAACATAGGTGAACCAGCCCTTAATATGCCCGGGTTGAATATCCCGAATCACGATTGTGCGTTCGTCTCCGGGCATCTGCAGAGAGGATGCGCGCAACACCCCGTCTCGGCGCAGCGACCCCGCAATGTAGGTACGGTAGGGTAGCGGCATGGGCATGCACGAACCACCCAGAAAGTCGATGTATTCACCCAAGAGGTTCAAACGACCAGGCGCGGACCACACCCCATCAGGCTCTTTACCATAGGTCTGTCGAAACGCTTGGCGTACCCGCTGAATTTCATCCTGATGTTCGGGCAGAGAAGCCCACTGCGGGATTGCGGTGGTCGTCATAGAACTCCATTCAGGCAATGCGATAAAACGGTACTCTTCAACATACCATCTGCACGCCTGCGTACCGGGGCACGACTGCACAACGGCAGCAGCTCCGGCTGATGCATATGCATCTGTATGCGGGAATTATTTGGAGAGCATGAGCCCATCGATCGCGGTGGAAATATCAGCCGTATATGCTTCACACACCGGCTTAGGAATTTCCTGCAGGGGATTCTCTTCGGCTTCCGCAGTCAGCGAAGTCAATACAGGAATAGCCTGTGCCTCTTCCACCAGGCTCAAGGCAAGGTGAATGAGCATGCGGGCGCGGCGCAGCGCCTCCCCAGGCTCAAACCCCATATTTTGAGCGTCATAGGCAATGGCCGCCACGGGCTTGAGCCGCTCAGGATTAGTTGCCAATGCCAGGCGAATAACTTCAGGAAATTCTGGAATAGAATAAATAGTCTCGAAAAGAACCTGTCCGCGCACGATCAAGGACTCTTTCACTGCCTCTGGATCCTTAGAATCCGCGGGCATAAGAAGCTCCTTTGGAGCTTTCTTATCCAAGATATAGTTCGCAAGAAGCACCAAAAGGTGCTGTTTATTCTTGACATGGTAATAGAGGGGCGCCGGGAGCAACTTGAAGTTCAGCTGCCAAACGGCGCATCGACAAATCCGCTAAACCATTGGTTACCAGAAGATCAAATGCTGTGTCTAAAATTTTTGCTTGAGAAAGTACCACACGTCTATTTTACGGGTGAAATCTCTCTGCTGTCATGAAAAACACCTATAAATTCTCGTAAAGAGTATGAAGAAGTAATTGTATTTATGTAGAAAACTATAGAAATTGCTAGTGGCATAACTGTAAAAATTGAGGCTTACGTAGGTGTTTAATAAATGGTATGAGTAACGCATATTCCGAACTTGTGGCACGCATTAGCGGGGGAGAGGGATTGACCCGCGATGAAGCGCAGTCGCTTCTGAGCACTGAAGACGGCCAAGATTTTGCGCTTATTGAAGCAGCATCTGCACTTCGCCGCCAAGAATTTCGCAATGTAATAGCAATTCATACTGAAGATGAGGAATTAGCTGAAGCATTAGGTACACGTTCAATTTCTATTGATTCTTATGAAATTTTAGATATAAGCCAAGATATTGATTCTCATGAACTCGCTGACCGGATGGTGGCTTTAGGAGCTGGGAAATCTACCGGCATTACCGTAAAACTACCTCAGCAGGCGGTTCCGATGACGCTGATGCGCATCCTCTCTGTCTTGCGGCTTGCCGCCCCCGATAAGGTTATTCACCTTCCCGAAGGCTACGAAGAGTCGCTGCGTTCGCTGGCATCTCTGGCCATGCATATTGTGAGTGCTATTACCATTACCGATGATATTGAGCATTGGCCGCTCGTGAATGAAACCCTCAAAGCACTACGTCACGGCGGGATTGTGATCGCCGGTTCGGGCAGTCGTGATGCGCTCGCCGGGTACCTGGCGTATCTTTCGGAGCTCGGCGTTGATTTGATGGGTCACCGTGAGGCACGCGGCTCAGCCTGCGGTTCCGTTGATGGCGGCGGATGCTGCGGCGGGCACGAAAGCGAGCCTGCCGCATCCTCGGGTGGCTGCGGCTGTGGCTCGGGCGGCTGCGGTTCCGATTCCGTCTCGACAGAACAACACGCGCATTCCGAAGGTGGATGCTGCGGCGGGCACGAATCCGCTCAGCCGGTTGAGACTCCGAAACCCGCCGCTTCTGGTGGGTGCGGATGCGGTTCCGGCGGCTGTGGGTCGGCATAGCATCTAGCTTCCCTCACGGAATATAATTGCCCCTTCACCAATTTCGCAGAGGTTGATTTTGGTGAAGGGGTTCCCTGTCTTTGCGGGGTAAAAGCGATATATTCCAAATTGGAATAGTATTACCTTACGGTTATTCGTCTTGTAGGTGAACATTACTCGAACTCTCCTGCGAGAAGGGCTGTTACCTGTGACTCTCCGGTAAAGTTGAGTGTGAGTGTATCTAAATACAAGGGGTTGATACGAGAGACAATGCTCTACTTATCCGTTATAGTTCTGATTCTACTTGCAACAGTCATTATGGTGAGCGTTGGCGATCGCCTTAATCTTCCCTGGCCCGTGATGATGACCATCCTGGGTGTTGGAGCGCTGCTGCTACCTCCCGATCGACCCCATATTGAAATCGACAGCGATATTATTCTGCCGATCTTCCTGCCTCCGCTGCTGTGGGCCATCGGCGTAAAGTTCTCCTGGGGTACACTCCGGCGCCGCTGGAAATCCGTTCTCCTCTATTCGGTGCTGCTCACCACGGCATCTGCGCTCGCCGTTGCCGGTGTTGCCCTGTGGTGGGTTCCCGGAATGACGGTTGCTGTCGCTCTGGCACTTGGTGCCGCGGTTTCACCCCCTGACCCCGTTGCTGTTGAGGCCGTTGCCGAGCCTGTCGGCATTCCACGACGTCTGATTGGCACGCTTCAGACTGAGGGTAGTTTCAACGATGCTATATCGATTGTGCTCTTTCATGCTGCTATTCATTCGATGGAGGAACATCACGCCATCGAACCAATCGAGGTTATGAAGGACTTCGCTTTAGGATCGGTTCTAGCGGTTATTATCGGTTTTGCATTTGGCTGGATCGGTGGTTATGTGCGTCTGCGTGCCCACGATGTGGTGACGAGAAATGCCGTAACTCTTGTAATTCCCTTCGCTGCTTACCTGGTGGCAGAAAATATTCACGCATCCGGCGTTATTGCCGTGGTGATCGCCGCAATTCAATTCACCAGCACTAAGTATTTGGTGGCCTTAGAAGCTGAGGATCGTCTGACGACCTCATCTTTCTGGCAGATTATTGAATTGCTCATGACCGGTATTGCTTTTGGGCTGATCGGTCTGCAGGCGAGCGAAATTATCTATAAAGCCAACTCAGAGCGTATTGCCGGTCTCTTCGTCGATGGTGCCGTTATTGCTGTGGTCGCGATGATAATTCGTCTTGTGTGGTTCACAGTCATCTGGCTGATTGGTAAGGCTGCCCGCCCGGTGCATGAAGGTGCTCCCGAATCCTTCGCCGAGGTTATCGTGATGACCTGGTCGGGGATGCGCGGCCTGGTGACTCTGATTCTTGCGCTCTCTATTCCCATGATCGATGGTATGGAACAGACGCGTGAAGACGCTATCGTGATGATGATTTCGGTTCTGTTCTTTACCCTCGTGGTGCCCGGACTGACTCTGCCGTTTGTGGTGAGGATCTTGAAGGTTCAGGTGAACCATGAGGAAGATACGGCCGTTCCCGAACTGCTCAAACTGGCTCAGAATGCGGCTTTGGAAGCCCTGCAGGAAGAAGCAAAGGCAACGGTTGATCCAGAGACCTACGCCCGCGTGAAGGATATGTACACCGCTATTACTCGCCGCGACGAGATTATCGAGAGCCTGCCTGAGGAATATAAACCCATATCGAAAAGCTCAAGGATAAGCGAAGCGACTATATTCGTCTGCGTGATGCGGCGCTGATGGCGGCACAGCGTGCGGTGATTTCAGCTCAGGATCGTTACGATTCCCATGATGTCTCCCGAGTAATTCGTAAGTTGGATATTCTGGTCCAGGCTGAGAATGTGCGCACGAATAATAACTTTATTCTGCCTTCGTTGCCTGCCGGAAGCGTAGCTCTTGAAAGGTATAACATGCTCCGCAGTCATCTGGGAACTTCGACTATTCCCATCGTGAAGGATGCCCCTTCTTCTCCATATGTTTCCAATGCCATATTTGATGAACAACGTTAAGCTATGATTTTCACACCGTGAACCTGGGAAAATTAAGGAAATTCACGGTATGAAATGCTTTGAGGCCTCATATCATCTAAAATTGGATTAAGAGGAATTTTACGCCGTTCAAACGCATAATGTGTACGAATATTTTATGCGTTTCTTCATAATTGAAAAGCTGTGAAAACCCATGAATTCTAAAAAACTTTCGCCCGCCTATCTCACTTCCCTACTTCTTATCGTGGTCGGTGCCTTGCTGATTAGCCTCTCACAGATATGGCTGCTGTGGCTCGGATGGATTCTAGTTCTTGCCGCGCTGGGATTGAACGTTCTTGCACACATGGTCACTATTTCCAAGGCTCAAGGAGAGCCTACGCCCGCTTTGGTGACAAGCTTAAGTGAGATGGAAAATAACCTTGTGGGCGCTATGCGCGATAAAAATGCGGAGCGTCATGACAGTCCTGAGGGTGATGACGGGGTTTATGATGGTGAAGAAGAAAACTCCGCATCGGATGAAGCCGCGCAGTCTTCGCCCCGCGAGTCTGATGCCGGTAAACTTGGAGTTCTTCCCTCAAAACCCAACGGTTCACGAGGCTCTCACCCACGCTCAAACGTTCGCTAAAGGTCTGCTATGAACACAAAATTCCTTCTCTCACCCGCATATCTATGCTCGGCGGCACTGCTGATAGTAGGTGCTGTGCTCAGTGGAGGAAGGTTTATGCTGATTGGCTGGATTTTCTTTATTGTCGGTCTTTCCTGAACGCTTTGGTGTTAGTTGTCTTGGTTAACCGCGATCAACTGACTCATCTTGGCGCTCAGCTCAAACGTCCCGATGAATCAGAACTAGAGATCGGCGAACCGGTGGTGCAGCGTCTTGATGAAGAAGTTGCTGAACCGGCTGTGGATATGGATGCGGAACCTCTGCCGGAGGATCTTCCTGATGGTTCAGAGGTTACTCAGAACATAGTAAAAGATGCTGCTTCTGTGAAAAGAACATAAGACCCTCAGAAAATAAGCGTGGCGTATATTCGCCCTCACGGAAGACCTGATAGTAAGGGGAGATTCGGTGCACTGTTGTACTGAATCTCCCCTACGTTTTTCTTATATCAATGATGGAATATTGCCAGGTCAGCGGGCATATATTCCGAAATAAGAATATAACGGTGGGCGGACTTTGATAGTCCGCCCACCTCTATATCTAACCGCACGCGAGATAATCGTTACCCGTCGTGAGCATCCTGAAGAAGCTGCTCAAACGGGGTGACTGTAAGGCGATGCGGATCATCGCCCGAACCGGTATTGATAACTGAGGCACCCTTGGTAATGCCAAAGAATGCACCGCTGAATTACGCAGCCGCTGAGCTTGCTGAGCACGCGTACCGCCAGGAATGGGCTCTTCACCGCGTTCCTTACGGTTAATCAGCGAGGTGTGGGTGGGTGCCTCCGGCACGTTGGCGGGTTTCAGAGCTGCAAACCCCCTGCGCAGTACTGGCACAGTCTCTTCACCCAACAGATCGAGCTATTCCAGCACGGTCTTTAACTCCAGACCGCATGTCGATCAGGAACATCTGACGCTGGTAATCGCCCGCATAATCGCGGAAACTCAAGGTCTTCTCAATAACTTCCTGCGGCGAACCCACGGTCAATGGGGTCTGCTCCATGAAGTCCTCCATCGACGGACCGCTGCCGTAGACCGGGGCGCTATCAAAGAAGGGGCGGAACTTGCGGCGCGCATCCTGCGAATTCTTGCGCATAAAGATCTGCCCACCCAGACCTACGATAGCCTGATCGGCACTGCCGTGACCGTAATATTCGTAGCGTTCCCGGTACAGCTCAATCATGCGCTGCGTGTGTTCCTTAGGCCAGAAGATGTTGTTGTGGAAGAAGCCGTCGCCGTAGTATGCCGCCTGCTCCGCAATTTCGGGAGTACGGATGCTGCCGTGCCATACGAACGGGGCAGCACCGTTGAGCGGGCGCGGGGTTGAGGTAAATCCGTTGAGCGGCGTGCGGAAGCGCCCCGACCAGTTTACACGCTCTTCGCGCCAGAGCTTATGCAACAGAGCATAGTTCTCGATAGCGAGGTTTATGCCCTCGCGAATATCCTTACCGAACCAGGTTCTTGTGGGGCAGTCGTGAGTATAAGACCCTCTAAAATGAGTTTGTAATCTCAAATATTACTGTTTTTGTTCCATATATGAAATAATCTCAGTGTGGCATGGCTAGACGTAGAAGTTCTTGCAGGCGAACAGTATGGGCTCATAACCTCGGCACAGGTGGATGTGCGCGGGGTAAGCCGCGCGACTCTGCATCGTAAAGTGCGCCAAGGGTATGTACAGCAGGTGCGGCGAGGTGTGTACGTTTTGTCCTCTGCTCGCTGGGATATCCATCGCGATCTTCGCGCGGCGTGGCTTTCGCTGGACCCCAAAAAGAGCGCGGGGGAGAGACTGTGGGATTCTCCCCAATTTATTGTTGCTTCTGCCTCTGCGGCCGAAGTATATGGGGTAGGCGACTTCTATACACAGCAGTACGAGTTTTATTCACGGGAACGTAAGCAGATCTCTTTCGAGGATATTCATCTGTCGCGTCGCCAAGATATGCCTGCTGAAGCCACTATTGTTGAAGGTCTTCCCTTGGTTCCTCCAACCCGACTGATCTGTGATTTCTTGCGGGAAGGCCGCGACCTTGAGAAGGTTTCACTCGTTCTGCAGGAACTTATTCAGAAAGAGTATGAGGTTCACTGGTCTGATGTTGTGGATGCAGTGCACAAGTACTCTTACAGGGTTTACTCGGCGTCCGCACCCTGGATTATGGGTGAGCTTCTCAAAACCAGGATTGAAACACGTGTTTCTGCGCATCCGGCTTTGGATTCATACCTAGAATCTGGCGAAAAAATTATGTCGGTTGAGGGTCATGGACATATTGGTAATCCCGATATCATCTATCCCTCAGATCGAGTTGAAATATCCCGGAAAATTTATAAAACACGACTATGAAAGAAGAATCTTGGCACGAACATACCTTCAGGCACGCACCTCAGTGAAAGATGGTAAAGGAAGATATTCTGATATTGCACCCGCCCGACGGGACGCGGAATTTAACCGTGCCATTGTATTAGCACGTATATTTGGGGCATCACCACACGGTTGGGTTCTCAAAGGAGGTAATGCGCTTTTATGGCGAGATACAAAGGCACGTGCTACTAGGGATATTGACCTTTTCAGTACACAATCAACTATCCAGGATGCTCACAAAGCACTACAGGATATTCTTATCCGAAACCCCGCACATATACCGCCTGATGATGTGGTGATGAGGCTACGAGAAAGGTAATATCGTCATGCCGGGTGATAAAGCAGGGCGAAAACTTCAAGTTGCCATACTCTCGAAAGCATCAGGAGCTCCGGTATGCTCTCCGATTGATATTGACCTTGTTGTGGGAGATATAACGACAGCCCCTTATGAATCCTATCCAGGAAATGATTTAGCAGAAGTCTTTGATGTTCCTGAAATGCCTAATATTAGCCTATATCCACTGGTAGATCATATTGCAGATAAAGTAACTGCAACTATGCAGGTATATCCAAGGGTGGGACATTGTGGTTCTCGGAGCACACGTATTAAAGATCTTGTTGATATTCCAGTACTTGCACAGCAGTCTCTCGGGATACGTGCGGCAGATCTGTACAAAGCGCTGGAAGCTAAAAGGCTAGAAAATAACCTTGACCCATATTGTCAGGGGCTAATTTTCCCTGAGAACTGGAATGATCAGGAATACAGGAAACTTATCGCAAAATCAGTAGATGAACCCCAAGTGTTCCCAGAGTCCTATTCTCAAGCTCAAAATTTTGCCCAAAATTTCTTGGATCAGGTGATGAAGGGAGAACTTAAAGAAGAAGTCTGGAATGGGGAAGCATGGGTTTAGGTTAGGTACGTTGCTGCATTTATTACATATATGTAATAAATGCAGCAACGTACTCGGCAGGGGTGATCAAAACACCCCTGGGTGTACTACTCAGCAGGCAGAATCGCTGCAAAAGGCTCTTTCGTCCATATGAAAGAGCCTTTCTTGCGTAAAACGGGGGAGCGGGGCAGTGGATTAAAACCGAGATGAGGCGTAGTCGGCGTGCTCCTGCACACGCTTGCGCGCATCCTTGGTCAGCGCCTTATTCTCCTTCAGGATGCGCCCGGCATTTTACGCCATAAACTCTAAATACTGCCTATCGCGGGTTTTGCGCCAGGCCGTGCACGCCGCATCCAGCTGAGCAAAATCGCGGGAGATCTGCCGCTGCATGGTGTACCGCACCCACATGAGCACCAGCACCACTCCCAGCGGGATTAGGCACAACCAACTATTCCACAGAGCGTAAATACCTATAGCCAACGCGGCGAGCGCCAGTTGAATCGGGGCAATAGAAACAATATCGCTTCTACGTTCGCGCTGATTCTTCACTAAAGACTCACGGGCAGCCTGCCGAAAAGCATCGCCAAAACTCTCGGGATTGCGCCCTTTATTTGTTGAAGACATTCGCCATCTACCCCGCTTTAACAATCTATAGACGTTGTTTTCGGAAAAAGTTTCACGTGAAACGTAGAATCTACGCACCCAACGAAGAGTCGATAAACTCCCACGCATGATCCACCGAAACCTCGGTGCGCGCCTTCACATCATCCGGGGAATAGCTGAACGACGCCGCATGATCCGCCCACTCATGCATGGGCACATCGTTCCAGGAATCCCCAATCGTGTAGGTTTCATACTCGACCGGTTTCAGATACTCCACAAGCCACGCCAGCCCGGTCGCCTTCGTGCACCGCGGGGGCACAATATCCAGAAATCCTGGTTCTTGTGACAATCCACTGAATCACCGAACTCCTTAAGAATCCAGCGGTAGGTGCGCTCGCGGACATCATCCTCAGGAATCCACAGGGGAACACCCACATAATCTTGGGTATCAATCTCGGACTCTGCCAGCGGCAGGAACTCGGGCAGAATATTAGTCGAAGACCCCACATTATCCGCCAGACGATAGTCATGGGTTAAAGTCGTTGCAAAAAGCGCAACTCCAGGTTCTTCTTTGAACCGTTCATAGCAGGCGCGCACCACCGCAAGCGAAAGAGTTTGCGCGTGGAGGATGTTGTACTCGGCATCGGTCACAACCGCACCGGTGTATAGCACGTTGTAATCGAAGGTTACGCCGGTTTTATCGAGGGCAAGTTTCGTGGCGAAAATACTTTTCCCCGTCGCACATACCGCAAGATTCCCGGCCTGCTGCCAGCGGTGAATAGCCTGTACATTCGCGGGATCGATGGTCCGGTCAAAAAGCAGAGTTCCATCCAAATCGAATGCCATCAGTTTTTTCATGGGATTCCTCAGGTCTGTGCGGTGGCTAAAAATCACGGGATGCGCACCCGGTACCAGTCTACCGGAGCGCGCATCCCGCGAGGTTATCAAACGGTCACCCAGACCTAAGAGGGAAGTGACAGGAACCCGAGGTAGGAACCTGCAATACCCACGGCAAAGAGACCGAAAATAATCCAGATAGCGTTAACCCTCTTGCGCAGAAGCCACATGCACAGGAAACACAGGGCCAGTGCGTAAAAATTCTGCATTATTTACGATCAAGAGAATTTTTATTGCACGTAGGTGATGATTTTAAATTCTAAGAACCCCACATCTCTTGGGCGAGGCGGTCAATATGAATCGTCAAATATGTGAGCTCATCCTGGCGTAACGGCTGATTGAGCTGCATCTCTAATAGGAGAAGAACCTTTTGTGCGCATGCGAAGGCTTGGGGCGCATCCGCCCGAAGCGCCGCCAAAACACCGGGCTGAGTAATATGCTGTTGTTGTTTATTGTTCTCTCGATCGGCACGTACGAAGAGATAACGCAGATGGGTAATAAACCGCGCCGCCGACATGGAATTTGTGTCTATCGGCTTGCCATATGTCGCTCCGATAACATCAAAAACCTGTGCAAAAACCTCAGTCATGCGGAAAGCCCGCGACATATCGGCCGTCGCAAACTGGGCATTGACGAGGTGTAACGCCAAAGGAATGGCTTCCTGTGGGTCTAGGGTGAGATGCAAGCGCTCATGTACCAGATCAAGTGCCTGGCGCCCGAACTCAACTTCACGCGGATACAGCAGCGTTACCTCTGGTGCGAGAGGATAATCAACCTGCAGTCCTTCGCGAGCGCGCGCAACAGCATAGTGCAGGTGGTCCGCGAAAGGAATGATGAAGGAGTTCGCGATTTTAATATCGGGGGTATTGCGAACCTTCGTTTCAAGTTCGGAGGCAATAGCAAGAATCTCCGGGGGGAATCTCGGAGAGTGACCAACTGAGCCGCTCGGCGGAAATATCGTGTTCGGGAATGAATGTCTGCTCGACCTTAGTTGGATCAACCAGATCGCCCTTGCGTTTACCAAAGGCAAGTCCGCGCCCGATAACTACCGCCTCTTGCCCATAGGAATCACGGGTGAGGGCGACATTATTGTTATAGATGCGGCTGATGCGCATGCATCCCTCCTTCCGTGTGGGCGGTATCGAATGCTTTCTCAAGATTTTACAGCCCCCTCGTGCTATTTACCGTGAGAAAGCGAATCTATGCGCTCTAGGCTTGCCGCCTTTTACCTCGATAAACATAAAATACGATGCAGTCCTTCTAAAATATGAAGGATATATTCTGCATTTTATGGAGAGATGCCGATAGAATGAATAAGTCGGTGCTATAAACACCGTGCAATAATCACTGTTGAAAGAGACTTCTATGCATAACCCTCGTCGTCTAGCGATGCCGCTTTCCGCCGCTCTTGTTGCGGTGCTCGCCCTGAGCGCCTGCTCCTCCTCGGTGAACAGTGTGGCACCTTCGTCTTCCGCCGCCAGCTCGTCGAGCGGCAGCGCGTCTGCTTCGGAAACCGCATCGCCCAGTGCCTCAGCTTCCAGCAGCACCAGCGCATCGGCTTCGGCAAGTTCGAGCGCTACCTCAAAAGCTCTGACCGATGATAATAAGGCCGGTAAGCCGCGGCCGACCTCGACATACGGAGACCCCTACCCTGGAGCGACAGTGCATGAGGACGGTTCATGGGAATATAAGAGCGAGAGCTATACCATGACCACCAAAGCCGACGGCACCTGGGAGTGGACTAATAATAAAGGCGATAAAGCTAATCTGAATGCCGACGGCACCTGGGAAAGTTTTGACGCACAACGGAACGAGCGAGTTCACGTAAACCCCGATGGCAGCTGGATTCGAGTACGCGAGAGCGGCGATACGGATCTGACTAAAGGTGCTAAGGGCATGGAGGTTAAGGCCGATGGAACGTGGCGCAGTGTAGATTCGTACTCTACCCTCTACGGAACTGCCGACGGCAAGGTCTACCAAGAGAAACCAGGCCAAGAGAAACGCGAAGTTGGGAAAGAGCTTACCCCTTCGACGGTTCCTGTAAACCCGATTGCATACGCTGAAGGCGGCGTAGGCGGCAACAGCGTTGTTCCTCTCAAACCGCGTACCCCGCTTAAACCAGGGGAGAAGGCTCAGTAACCTCGAACCTCTCTCGGTAGTACGGTGGCGCATCCAGATTTTACGGCTGGATGCGCCACCCTTTTTGTGTCTAAAACGCCCTTCTATCTGGAGCTTTGCTGGAAGAAATATGGGAACGTACTCTATATTCGCTGAGTGTTGGAAGAAAACGTGGGGTGTTAGCGGCATCGGGTCTGTCCAAGAACCATAGACTGAAACTAAAGGTATTTTTAAACACCGCATCAAAGCACCGCATAGACTACATAGCCGTAAGGAAACTTCCGATGAAGAATGATAATCACACTCGTGTATTTGGTCCCCTATCTGCCGGATGTATTCTCATGCTGGCACTCAGTGCTTGCTCGACCTCTGTACAAGGAATCGGTTCGGAAGATTCTACTCATGGCGGTTCCGGCGCATCCTCTTCAGCTTCTGCAACGTCGCATGAGAAACAGATCGTGGGGCTTACTGACGATAATAAGGCCGGTACATCGCGCCCGCGCTCTGATCAGAAGCCTTTGGATTCAACGAAGAATGTAAAGCTCAAGGACGACGGTTCATGGACTGTCGAAGAAGACAATAATGGACGCACGGAATCGGTTTCGGTTAACGCCGATGGCACATTCCAGGTGAAGAATAAAAATTCGGAAGATTCTACGGAAGAATTTACCCTCAACGCCGATGGGTCCTGGGAGAAAATCGAAAAAGGTTCTTCCAGCGAACAAAAAACTCACGTTAATGCTGACGGCACGTGGACCATTGAGAAAAAATATGGGAGTGAGGGTTCCTCAGAAAAAGCTGAGATGCGTTCCGACGGCAGCTGGGAATCTACCGAAAGGGCGAACGCGGTTATAACGGGAAAACCCGACGGTACGGCAATCAAAAAGAACACGAAGTTGGGGGAGGAAAAACCTCTTACCCCGCTAGAGTGGAAGATGGTCACGACCCCGAAAGACCATGATGAAGGCTCGATCGCCGATACCTATAACCTTGATAAGATCGTCCCTGAAAACGGTGTTATTCCGCTCAAGCCTCGTAAGTCTCTGCCCTTGGGAATGCCTGTTAAAGAGGCTGTTCCTGGAACCGATGAGTATAGGCATGCTACCGCCGAACTTGAAGGCATACTCCTGACAGATGAGAACAAAGCGGGCAAGCCCCGTCCACGTTCAGAGAGGAAAATCGATGATGATGCTATCGTCAGCCCGAATGGGGCATGGACTTGGCAGAGTAAAGGTTCAGCCATACGTGTTTCTGAAGACGGTACGTGGGATCAGAAGGACTCCGCAGAAACTGGTCGTGAAGGAAGTTCGCAGTTGTTCGCGGATGGTTCTTGGGAATCTAAAATGAAAATGGGCGATGGAGAAAACTTTGTTCATGTGAACCCCGATGGCAGTTGGACTTCAAAGGATTCCTTCCGAACGGTAGAGGTGAAAGCGGACGGGACGTGGCGCACCCAAACTGAATACGACACCAAGTACAGTACCTCAGACGGTAAAGTCTTTCGGGAGAGTTCGGGTCGGAAGACCGAGCTCCCTTCGGGAGAACATGAAGTAAGCCATATTCAAGTTCCCCATGAACCGCGCCTCTCCTATTTAGAGGACGGCCCCGGCGGGGGAGGGGTCATTCCGCTGACCCCACGTAAGCCTCTTCAACCTGGTCAGCAGGCTGTGTCTTAAGGAAACTTCCGATGAAAATCACTAAGTTCACCCGCATCGTCGTTCCTCTTTCCACCGGATGCGCCCTCATGCTCGCGCTCAGCGCCTGTATGACTGTGGAACGAGCTCAGCCGAGTAAATCTGAGGGATCTTCCCCTGTCTCCTCTATATCTTCCTCTGCATCATCTTCTGCCTCACCCGAGTCTTCTTCAGCTTCCCCCACGACAAACCCAGCAGAGGAGAAACAGAAGAATGAAGAACAGAGTCATGAGAAACAGATTGTGGGGCTTACTGACGATAATAAGGCTGGTAAACCCCGCCCGCGCGCTGAACAGAAGTCTCAGAGCTCGTTAGGAAAGAATGTAAAGCTCAAGGACGACGGTTCGTGGACTGTTGAAGAAGGCAGCGGCCAGGATAAATTATCAGTTGTAGTTAATGTCGATGGTACATTCCATATGAAGCGTGGAACGGGGTCTGACATATATCACGAAATGACGATTAACGCAGATGGATCTTGGGAGAGGATTGAAAAAGTTTCTTCTTCACAGACAAAAACTCGCGTTAATGCTGACGGCACGTGGAGTGTCGAGCGTAAGAGCGATTCATCTTCCCCAGAAAACGTTGAGGCACATGCTGATGGCACGTGGAAGTCTAGCGGATACTCGAATAATAAGGTCATCACGGGAAACCCTGACGGTACAGCCGTGGAAAAGAATACAGAAACCGGGGAGGAAAAATCTATCACACGTGGGGCGCAGAGTGGGGTTACAACTCCTAGGGAATACATGAATAGTATGTACGATATGGGGTTATATATTCCTCAAAATGGTGTTATTCCCCTGAAACCGCGTACGGCTCTGCCCTTGGGAATGCCTGTTAAAGAGGCTGTTCCTGGAACTGATGAGTATAAGCATGCTACCGCCGAACTTGAGGGCATACTCCTGACGGATGAGAATAAAGCGGGCAAGCCCCGACCACGTTCAGAAAAAGACCCCTTCTTCGGTATGGCTAAGGTCAATCCGGATGGTTCGTGGAGCTGGGAATCGCGCGATGGCGACACGACAATACATGTTGCAGCAGACGGCACGTGGACGCAGAAAGATTCTGATAACTCCGGTAATTATGATAAAACTACTGTGTTGTATGCTGACGGCTCATGGGAAATCAAAAATAATACACGCAGCGACGGGGAAGATATTATTCACGTAAACCCTGACGGAAGTTGGCAGAGAAAAGACCGGGACCGAACAGAAGAAGTAAAATCTGATGGCACGTGGCGCACTCAGAGCACCTATGAAACCGTATACAGCACCCCGGACGGCAAAGTATATCGGGAATCGTCATCACGTAAGAGCGAGGTATCTTCGGTAGATAAAGAACGGTATATTTACGTTCCTCCTCAACCAGATTTACTGATTGGTGGAGGTGATGGTCCCGGCGGGGGAGGGGTCATTCCGCTGACCTCGCGTCAGCCTCTGCAGCCCGGTCAGCAGGCTGTGTCTTAACGGAAATTGTTTGTGAAGAAGGTAGAGGGTGGCGCATCCAGATTTTACGGCTGGATGCGCCACCCTTGTTGTGCGCATCATCAAGGGCTCGGAGTTAAATAATATTTGCCTGAGAGTTAAATAATTATTCTGCGCCCTTCTAAAAAATTCCCGGAATATAGGGGTAAAAACGGGTATTGGGTTAAATAATGGTTTGCGAGCTGTTAAATAAAGTAGTCTTTGTCGGTAGTATAGAAGGTATGGAGCCTATTCGTATTCCCCACATCAGTTTTACCTCTGATCTAGCTTCGACCATTATTGAGCTTGAACGAATTCGAACCACTTTGCAGGGGCAGGATCAAACGGATCTGCCACTCTACAGCGACCTGCAAAAGCTCTTTCAAAATCTCTCCAATATTATGTCGGCACGCATCGAAGGAAATCGCACCACGATGCTGGATGCGCTCCAAGGTGTGCGTGATGGGCAGAGCTTTGATGATGGGGTGCGTGAAATCCTCAATCTTGAAAAAGCCAGTGCTTATATTGACGACGTTGTGACTGAAGATTTTGTCTTGACGGAAATGTTTATTCGAGAACTTCATGCGCTCGCAGTCGATGGGCTAGAGAGAGAAGGCGATGCTACCCCTGGAAGTTATCGAAGTTCTGGGGTGCGCATCGCGCAGTCTACGCACCAGCCTCCCGGACCGGAATCCGTACCCGCTGATATGCGCCAGCTTGTTGAGTTTATGAACAAACCCATGAGCCCGCAGTATCACCTGCTGCAGGTTGCTATTAGCCACCACAGGTTCGTGTGGATTCATCCTTTCGGGAATGGAAACGGTCGTGTGTCACGGCTCATAACCTATGCGATGCTCGTTAAGCTCGGCTTTACCGCAACACATGGATATCGAGCGTTGAACCCAACCGTTGTTTTTGGGTCGGATCGTCACGCCTACTATCGGCATTTGGAGACCGCCGATTCGTTACGCGATGATGATCTTGAATCGTGGTGCTTATATGTTTTGCGGGGAATCGAATCCGATGTGAAGAACATTCTTGAATTATCGTCTACCGGTTTTGTGTTGAATGAGCTTTACGGTCCGGTACTCGAAAAGGCTTATCAAAATGCTGTTCTGACAAGTCGTGATGTCGCGGTGCTTCTTCGCATTGCTGAGATGGGTCGGGCTCATGCTAAAGATGTTGAAGACCTTGTGCCTGGGTCTGCAGCGGTTCGCAGTAAATACCTGAAGAAACTGGTTGACCGTGATTTGCTGTATCGACCCGAGGGGACTCGTCAATACAGTGCACGGGTGCAGGGAAACGATCTGACGATCTATGTGGTGAGGCAACTTGATGAACTCGGGATGCTCCCGCAGATTTTACGTGATGGTATGTAAGATCCTCTGGTAACAGAGTAAATACTGTGTGACCTTGGGTTAAATAATGATTCTGCACTCTTCCAAAAAATCCCCGGAATATAAGGGTAAAAGCAGGTGTTGAGTTAAATAATGGTTTGCGGTCTGTTAAATAATGAGCGTTAGAAGGTGTTCGTAGAAGGGTACCTGCGTCTGGTTCCTGTGACCGTCAGAAGCGTGTCTTCGGTGGCGAAGATGTGAGACAGGGTATATTTGATCCTGTAGCTTCCCTCATAGTCACCGATAAGGACTTTTAATGCGTAGACTTTCTGTATTTTCTTTGGGCACTGCTTTGGTTTTTGCCCTGGGTGCGTGTTCATCAGGAACCGCATCTTCATCCAATAATTCCTCGCCCCAAAGCTCGCATGCTGCGGCATCATCCTCCAGCTCGAACGCATCGTCTGCTGGGCAGCAGATTGAAGTATCTGAACTCTTGGAGCACCCGGAAAAGGCACGGGGCCTTGATTTTATGCGGGACGTTAAGTTTCCAATCACCTGCCCGAGCCACGAATCCGGTAAAAATCCAGACCTTGAAGCACTCAAGAAAAAGGGCATCAGCGAAAAAGAGATAGCGCTGACTGACGATAACAAAGCAGGTAAGCCCCGCCCCAGATCCACCGAATCTGTGGACAGCAAAGATAAGAAATGGACCACTATCAACGAATCCGATGGGTCATGGATCTACGATAAGCGCGGCGATGAACATGGGGAAGTCAAAGCTGATGGAACCTGGACCATGAAAACAAAGAGCCACAGCGCAGAACTGCATGCTGACGGTTCCTGGCAGGAAATCACCGAAGCTAATTATGGGTATGGAACCCGACAGGAAACGTACGTTAACTCGGACGGCACCTATCGGTATATTAAAGACCGGGAAGTAAAAGTTATGACCTGCTCTAACGGCTCATGGATTGAAATATTTCCCCAAGAGATACGGGTGGGCGACCGGGATAAAGAAATACTCACCGAGATCACTGATCGAGGAGAGATTCGGGATGAAGACTTCTCGGATGCCCAAACAGCCACGCCATCCCGCGTTAACGGATATGGCTCTCCCGGCGGCGGTGGTGTTGTGCCGCTTCAGCCTCGTACAGTAGTACCAAGCGGTATTCGCCTCTAAATAATTCCTCATAATGTGGGTGACGTGGACTAATGCGCGTCACCCACTTTTTGTGAACATCCTTGTACTGGCGGGTTAGGAATACTGTGTGCAGGCTGTGTGCGGGGCATGTATATTTTATGTTCTGCTCGAAAAGTAGCCACTAAACCTACACAGGCGTTTAAATACCGCTACCCTTAACACTATGAGCAGCAAAGCAACCGAAATCGCTAAAAACCCTGCCGACCCTCGAACATCCGGACGGCAGCCCCATTCGTGCCCTAGTGGTCGATGATGAGGAGATGCTCAAAGAACTCGTCAGTATGGGCCTGAAGATGATCGGGTGGGAGGTGCAGTCGGCTGGTGATGGACCCGCAGCCTTAGCTATTGCCCGCGATTGGCGCCCCGATGTGCTGGTGCTTGATATTATGATGCCTGGTTTCGACGGTCTGGAACTGTTGGACCGCATCCGGAAGTTTTACCCCGAAGTGCCTTGCCTCTTCTTGACCGCGAAAGATTCGGTGGATAACCGCATCGAAGGGCTTGCCGCTGGTGCCGATGACTATGTGACCAAGCCGTTTTCGATGGAAGAGGTTATGATTCGCCTGCACCGACTGGTGCAGCGTTCGGGTGTTGCCGCTATTGACGATGCCGAACTCGTTGTGGGGGATTTGGTGCTCAACCAAGATACCCGTGAAGTTACCCGTGGCGGTGAACCTATCGCTCTCACGGCAACCCAATTCGACCTGTTGCATTATCTGATGGAGAATGCGAAGCGCGTGGTCTCTAAAAGCCAGATTTTGGATAACGTCTGGAATTACGATTTTGGTGGTCAGGCGAATATTGTGGAACTTTATATTTCGTATCTGCGGAAGAAAATTGATGTGGGTCGTGAGCCTATGATCCATACGGTACGTGGTGCTGGCTATGTAATTCGGCCGGCAGTTTAAGCCCCTGATTGTGTAAAGCGCCTAGTCAAGGTTTATATATTCTTATATTCCGATTTAGTAATATATCCTGGAAGGGGTGAAGTCTGTGACCATTGTGGAAGCTCCCAGTGTTCCTGAGACACAGCCCCCACAGGGTAGTCGAAAAAAACGGGATAAAACCGCTATACGCCCAATGCCGCATCTGCGCAGGCGACTTATTCTTATCCTTGTTTCGGCTCTAGGAATCGCCTGTTTTATCACCAGCGTTTCAACCTATGCCACGCTACAGAACTCTTTGCGATCACAAATCGGCAGTACCCTCAAAGAAACTGCGAATCGCGCCGCCAATCCCAATAATTCTCCCAGCGGCCACGGTTTTGAGTGCCTCGATAAATCTAATCCGAAAAACCCTCTCTATACGCCAGGTCAGGGTGCCGGAACCATTAACCTTTGTGTTGATCATCAGGGTGGTTACAAATTCTCGGGGTATTTGAGTGCTGACGGGAGTATCAAGGAGCTCAGCGATAAAGACCGCGAGACTCTTAACTCTCTTCGGAACACCGTAAATCAAGAGAGTCAGCTTACCGAAGTGAACCTTGACGTTGGTAAATACATGGTGAAGGTTTCCTCGCCGGGGCCTTCTTCGGACGCGCTTATCACCGGTGTGCCGCTGGGGGCAATGTATCAGACCCTTACCATGCTCTCTATCACAATGGGTATTGGATCGGTTGCCGTGATGATCGGTACCGGATTTTTGGGTTCGTTCATAATTCGCAGAACGATGAAGCCCCTAGAGCGTGTCTCTGGTGTGGCGACCGAGGTGGCGCGCCTCAATCTGGAATCTGACACTATTGCTCCCGAAGTGCGTGTGACCCCCAAGGATGCGAACCCCCGCACCGAAGTGGGGTCTGTAGGGTATGCGCTCAATCAACTTCTTGATAACGTGAGTTCGGCTCTTGACGTGCGTGAACGTACCGAAAAGCAGATACGTGCCTTCATTGCGGATGCATCCCACGAGTTGCGCACCCCGCTGGCCGCCATTAGGGCTACTCCGATATGCTGCGGTGGACGGAACCTCTCGCAGATGGCGGGCAGTCCTCGCTTGCACGCATCGATTCGCAGACCGAACGAATGTCGCGTCTCGTGGAAGATCTGCTGTTGCTGGCGCGCCTGGACGAAGGGCGTGAACCGAAGTTTGAGAACATCGACTTAACCGAGCTGCTTGTTGAGAGCGTTTCGGATATGCAGGCGGCGGCACGCGACCATATCTGGCGCATGGATGTGCCGGATGAGCCGGTTGAGATGATCGCGGACCGCTCGCAGATTCAGCAGGTTATTTTGAATCTGCTCTCTAATGCGCGCAAACATACGGACGAGGGTACGACCGTTATTGCCGGGCTGCGGGTATCTGCGGATCGGCGTGAAGCGCTTATGACCATTGTGGATAACGGTCCCGGAATTGACCCAGAGTTTGCGCCCAAGATTTTTGACCGATTCGCGCGGGCAGACAAGGCGCGTTCGGGCTCTGACGGGACGACCGGCCTCGGGTTGGCAATCGTGCAGGCGATCGTGCAGGCACACGGCGGGCTGATTTCTGTGCGAAGCCGTCCCGGACGAACCGAATTTTCGGTACGTCTTCCGCTTATGCGGCAGGGGGTTTCGGTCTCATAGACCGCTTGGCTCGGGGATTTCTGGCGAGCAGAGACTTTTTAAACAATATGCACTGAGTGCAGAAATATGGTTGAGCTCACACAAAAAATAGTTGCACTTGGTGCAATATTGCACTTAGTGTAATAACTGTGTGTATTGCCCAAAAGATTGTAGATAAACGCTCCGCGCGTAAAGCCGAGAACCGCATCGCCATTATGGATGCGGCAGAAAAACTCGTGCTCGCAGGCGGTCTTAGGCGCTCACGGCGGATGCGCTCGCCAAAGAATCCGGTGTATCCAGGCGTACCATCTTCAACCATTTTTCCTCGGTTGAAGCCGCCGTCGTTGAACGCCTGAACGAGTACCTGCGCCGTATTTTTGAGGTCATCCCCGACTTCTGCACCCCCAGAGGAGCGCATCCCGAGCGGGATATGCTCAACGGCGTGCGTGCCGCATTCAACACCGAACGCCTTGCCGAGCACGTAGAACCCCACGCTCGGCTGCTGTTCGCCCTTCACGACTACGCTCTCGATAATAAGTTCAATGAGTACAGCTCAACCTCCTATTTGAACTCCATTGAGATGGTCATTGACAAGCTATGGCAGGAGCGGCAGGACATACCGCGGATGCGCATCGCAATCTTCGGGAACCTCATTGCCTCTGCCATCTGCGAGGGAATCGCGGCCTCCTTCTACGACGCCGAAGGCAACCCACAGCCGCCTGAAAATGCCGAAAAAATGCGGGAAAACATAGAACACTGCCTTGACTATGTCGAAGAGCTAATCGACGGCAAATACACATAGGCGCAGTAAATACGCGCACCATACTCAACCGATACAGAGACATTTGAGGAGAACCATAGTGGCTAAGTGGCTATATTCCATAGGTAGCTTTGCCGCACGCAGGGCGTGGGCGGTTATTGCTATCTGGGTGCTTGTTATTGCCGGTGTTGCCGGTAGCTATAGCGCATTCCATGGGCAGCTAAAGACCACCTTCACGATGCCCGGAACCGAAACCCAGCGTCTTAGCGACGAGCTTGCTCAGCGATTCCCTGATGCTAACCGTGGCAATGGACAAATTGTTGTAAAGACAGATAACGGATCCGCAATCACCGAGGAACAGAAACAGACCTTCATAACCACGCTGAACAGCCTCAAGGATGAGAACTCGGCTGTTGACGCCGTCAGCGATCCTTTTGCCACCGAACAGCAGATAGCCGATGGTAAAAAACAGCTTGACGAGAGCAAACCTCAGCTCGACGCCGCACCGCAGCGCATCGAAGACGGCAAGAAACAGCTCGAAGAAGCCGGTAAACAGCTTAAAGACGGTAAAGAGCAGCTGGATGCTGCACAAAAACAACTCGATGAAGCCCGCGAACAAGCCAAAGCGGCCGGCGCTCTAGAGTCTATGCGCGAACAGCTCGGCTCCCAACAGGGGCAGTTGGACGGGCAACGCGCCAAGCTGGAAGAGTCTCAGAAAGAATATGACGCTAAGTCTGCTGAACTTGCCGACGCTGAGAAAAAACTCCCCGAACAGCAGTCGGAATACGCCCGCAAATCTGCGCTTTTGGAGCTGACAAGCGACTACCGAACGGTCTCTGAAGATAACTCGACCGCAATCGCCGTGGTTTTCTTCAAGACAAAGAGTGCAGAAACCCCTCAGGCTGATAAAGAAAAGCTCATGGAACACTTCAAGAGTGCCGATCTGAAGGGTTTGAAGGTCTATTTTGACCAGAATATCGCCGAATCTCCTAATGTGGGTATGGGTATTGGCGAGGTTATCGGTATTGTGGTGGCACTCATTACGCTTATCGTTATGCTCGGTACTCTTATTGCCGCCGGGCTGCCTATCATCATGGCGCTTGTGGGCGTGGTGATAGGTATTCTGGGAACCCTGTCGTTCTCATCCCTCATCGATATGAGCTCAACCACTATATGCTGGGCATGATGCTTGGTCTTGCGGTGGGCATCGACTACTCACTGTTCATTCTCAACAGGCACCGGTCTAACCTGATGGACGGCATGCCGCTGCGAAAATCTATCGCGGTCGCTAACGGCACCAGCGGTAACGCGGTTCTCTTCGCCGGAACAACTGTGATTATCGCTTTGCTCGCTCTGAACGTGACAGGTATTCCCTTCCTGGGATACATGGGCGATGCGGCGGCACTGTGCGTCTTCGTGGCCGTGTTGATTTCGGTAACCCTGACCCCCGCTATGCTCTCGCTGATCGGCCGCAGGGTCATGTCGAAGAAAACGTGGGCATCTATCGATACTCCCGAGAAGATCGCCGCGCATCACGCCGAGCAGGAAAAACGTGAGGCTACCCCGCACGGTTGGCTGCGCATCGTGCTCGCTAAACCTGTGGTTACCATTCTGCTCTGTGTGGCGGCACTGGGTGCTATCGCTATTCCCATGGGTCAGATGCGCATGGGTCTTCCCTCGGCAGAAAGCTCGCAGGTGGAAAGCACCGAGTACCAGGCCTACCAGATTGTTAAAGACAAGTTTGGTGAAGGCATGAGCGGTCCTGTGGTTGCAGTGGCACACACCCCTGCAGGTATGAGCGATGCGCAGGCCGAGCAGGCACAGCTCGATATCGCCCATGCGGTTGAGGCGAAAGACCCCGACAACGTAAAACCGTAGTTCCCATCGGACAAACTGATGATCACACCCTGCAGATTTTCCAGGTGATCCCCAAACATGGGTCTAGCTCGGTTGAAACCGTGAACCTGGTTGAGAAGCTGCGGCAGGTTGATGTTAACGTGCAGGGTACCGATGTGCGCCTGGGCGTGACCGGTCTGACCGGCGGCAATATCGACGTCTCCAATACGCTGGCGCAGAAACTGCCGCTGTATTTGGCGGTCGTCATGGGTCTGTCGTTTATCGTGCTGATTCTGGTGTTCCGTTCAATTCTGGTACCTCTAGTTGCTTCGGTCGGGTTCCTCTTCTCGATTCTGGCCAGCTTCGGTGCCGTGGTTGCGGTCTACCAGATGGGCTTCTTGGGGTCCCTCTTCGGGGTGCACGATCCCGGGCCGATCCTAGCGTTCCTGCCTACCCTGATGATCGGTATTCTCTTCGGCCTGGCGATGGACTATCAGGTGTTCCTGGTCTCCGGCATGCGCGAAGCATATGTGCACGGTAAGGACGCGAAAACCGCCGTCGTCGCCGGGTACAACCATGCGGTGCGTGTGGTGGTTGCCGCGATGATCATCATGATTTCGGTGTTCGGCGGGTTCATCTTCGCCGAATCCGCAATGATTCGCCCCATCGGCTTCGGCCTGGCCTTCGGCGTGCTGGTTGATGCTTTCGTGGTTCGCATGACTATCACCCCCGCGATTTTGACCCTGCTGGGCGATAAAGCATGGTGGATGCCGAAGTGGCTCGATAAGCTCGTTCCGAATATGGACGTGGAAGGCGCGACCCTTCTGGAAGAGCTGGACCACAAAGACTCGGATAAATCCGACGATGGTGATGAAGGGTCTAGCGAATCTGAAGCATCCGACGATTCTGAGGAGAAAGAAACCGAAGCACAGGAATCTGAAGCAGCACAGGAGTCCGCGGCGAAAAAAGTAGCCGAGGTCGAGATTCCCTGGGCGAAGAAGAAAACTGAATAACCGCTAATACCGCATACCGCGCGAGCAGGTCGTATTGTGCCGAGCAGGTAGGAAAATTCTACCTTGTCGGAGCAAAAAAGACCTGCTCGCGCTTTTTAGGTGATAAGCGGTAGGCTACACAAAACACGCTTATTAACGTCTTGGTACCTCCGTGGTCTAAGGTGAAAGTAGGGGATCGCCGCGAGAACACGAGTTCTCACCCCGAGCGCATCGAAGGGGCGCACCGCACGATGGCAGAAAGACGAACGCTCGCCGCATACTTGAACCGCATACCCGCGCCGCTGCTGGTTTTCTTAGGAGGAGGCATAGGCGCCCTTCTGTCGCATCCACACACCCGGTGGCGTGCTTGCTGCGAACCTGATCGGATCCTTCACCCTGGGGCTTCTGACCGCGCTGTGGGCATCGCGCGCCCGTATGCACGGCGAGGATGCTGTACGCCCGTTCCGCTTCCTGTTCGGCGCCGGAATGATGGGCGGGTACACCACCTACTCGTCCATCGCGGCGGTGACTGCGCAGGCAGTATTTATTCATTACACGGTGCACGGGTGGTATGTTCTGCTCAGTCTTGCTGTGCTCTTTATCGGCGGTTTAGCGGCCGCAGCATCGGGTCTTTTTACGGGCGGAAAAATTGCCGCCCGCTGTGAGGCCCGCCGTGCCAGTGCTCAAGAGGACTCATCATGTTCTCACTAACGGTCTTTCTGCTCGGCGGTTTAGGGGCAATGACCCGGTATTTTCTCGACGTCAAAATGTCGCCCCGGCTGCGCACCGAGCGCTCTATTATCAGCCCCGTATTCGTGATTAACCTGGTGGGGTCATTCCTCTACGGGCTGCTGATTATGCCGGTCGCTAACCCGAATGCGCTCGATATTCACTACGGCGCCTCCGGATCCGTCATTTTCTGGTGTACCGCCATCACCACCGGTCTGCTCGGTGGGTTCACCACCTTCTCCACCGCTATGGTCGAAGCGCTTACGGCACGCCGCGAAGGCAAACGGGCCAAGTTCCTGATGCTCTGGCTCGTGCAGGTTATCGGGGCGGTTCTTGCGGCGCTCGCGGGCACGCTCTGCTTCGTCCTGCTGCTGGGGGACGATGTAGCCCCCATCATCCCTATCGATATTTTCTTCTAACCCAGCTAGGTAGGGTCTACAGGGTGCATCCGTGTGGGGTGCAGCACAGGTGAGGGGGCGCATTCGGCGGCGTATGAAGCTCCGGTTCTTTGATGTTGCCCCAATAGCTTTACACTGGTGGTAGGCGAGTTTTTACCACTCACGGCTTGCCTATGACGCTGTACATTATTGACGAGGAATGTGGATGAGGAAACTACTATCGGAGCAGATGGGGACGGTTAGTCTTGAAATCATCTGCGCTACCCTCGCTCTTTTTGCCCTTGGTTTTCTTCTGATGAGAACGCGCGCTCGCCGCGCGGGATCGTCGCTGACAGCCCGGCACTATATCATCACCGGCATATTTTCACTATTCTTGGCGGTGGTTTTGGTTCTGACCCTCACCCCCATCGGGGTGGATGATGGAAAATGCCACTCAGAGCTATACTATCCACGCCTCTATGCTGGCTGGAGCTGGATTCAAGCATTCCAGATGCTGCAAACCCCGGGAACCGGCGGCGCGACCTCGCGGGCATTCGCCCAACTCTTCTTTAACATCGGCCTGTTTATTCCTATAGGGCTGTTTACTGCCGGATGCCTGCGCTGGGGTCTGCGTGCCTCAGCCCTGGCGGGTTTCGGGCTGTCTCTCTTCATCGAACTGAGCCAGCTGAGCGGCAACTGGGGCTTGGTGCCCTGCGCATACCGCACTTTCGACGTGGACGATATTATCAACAACACCGTCGGCGCCTTGATCGGTGCGCTCCTTGTGCTTGTGTGGCGTCGGATCCGCCGTCGGATGCGCTACCGCCACCTGCCGGATCATATCGGGTAAGGGTACATCGAGAATCTGGGAGTGAAAAGTTGCAGCGGGAACGTGTCCTTCTGACTCGTTACCTCGACAGCTTCGGAACGTTATTAGTGCCTCGCACGCTCGGAATAACGTCCCTCAGCGACTGCAACTTTTCGCTCCCGAACTTAGTCTGAGCCTACTGCTGATAGGTTCGCTTCTCGATAATCGGGATGGAACCGGTCGCGGTGTAGGTCGCCGCAGCCCTCGCCGCCGTCGCTTGGGTGTCTTCGCCTTGTGGAATCACCTCGGCGCTGGGTGCGCGGTACAGGTGGCTATTTGCCCAATACGCGAACCCTAAAAGCGCGATGGCGCATGCCGACGAGATGACAACCCAGAGAGTGAACTCACTCTCTCGTAATAGAGTTTGAAGAACGCTCCTCCCATAAAACCGCCCACAAGCGGGGCAAAGACGGGAACCCACGAATAGAACCAGCGTGAGGTTCCTTTATTGTGAATGGGCAGCAGAGCGTGCATAATGCGCGGCCCCAGATCGCGCGCCGGGTTTAGGGCGTACCCGGTCTGCCCGCCTAGCCCGACCACGAGCACAGCCACCATGAAGCCGAAGGCGAGGGGTTTGAGCACATCGTTGAGGTTCAGGGAGAGTTCCACGCCGCCGGTGGTAATCGTGGGCTTGAAGTTCACGCCGGTGTACAGCGCCGAGAAGACGAGCATGAACGTGCCAATAATTTCAGAGAGCGCGTTCGTGAAGTAGTTGTGAATGGCGGGAACTGTGGAGAACACGCCAAGCTAATTTTCTGATCGGCGGTGGCCTTCCAATGCGGCAGGTAGTTCAGGTACACCAGCCCTGCGCCAGCCATGGCTCCGAGAAGCTGGGCGATCACATACCCGGGGACCTTAGCCCAATCAAATTCGCCAAAAGCCGCCAACCCTACCGAGACCGCGGGGTTCAGGTGCCCGCCGGAATACGGGTGTGAGGCGTAGACACCGAAGGCTACGGCAAAACCCCAGCCGAAGGCGATAGTGAAGAAGTTGTCGCCGTGCCCTTTGGAGCGTCGCAGCTCGACGGTGGCGATGGCGCCGCATCCGATAGTGCACATGATGAGTGTACCTAGGAATTCGGCGAGGTAGGGGCTGATGGTGTGCACGGAACCCTCCGCTTGTGTTTATGTTGGAGTATTTGGTTTTATATGTGTTTCTATAAGACGTGATGAAGCTAGAAATAGCAATACTTTGGGATAAAGTAACCCAAAGACATAAGCGGTATTCGTGGGTTTATGTGGAAAAGTGGGGCGTACATCACGTGTGATAGTCCAGGGTTTGGAGGCGAATCACGCGTGTTTAGCGACTCGGATGTTGATGCGGATATGCTTGCCGATGCGGCGCTGGCTATAAGGGGTGGCTTAACCCGAGCATCAGGGGAAACTTGCTTGAGAGCGCCCGGGGCAGTTCATTACGGTGGCGTTGAAGGAGTATATGCAGATTGGAGTATTTACCATGAGTCAGCGACTTCCGGCAGAAGAACTACAGGGCATTCCCGGCGGTACTCTCATCACCGAAACCCCCGAAGAAGGACGGCAGTTGGCGATGCTCATCGCACGGCATACCATCCACCAGATTCAACCTAACCCGGATGCTCTCAAAGCGGGGCGCCCGGAATATGCGGTAGACCCGGACTCGCTGACGGCTGCGGCGCAGGTGGTAGCCATCGAGTTCCAGACCATCGCGGCAGCCAACAACTACTGGCGGTAACCCTGAGACTTTAAAGCTATCCGGCGAGCTATTGTGCATTTCGCGACTTTTAATAACCCGCGAAATGCACAATAGCTCGCCGCATAAACAATAGCCTGTCTATATCTGGGTCTGGTTAATCCAATAGAAGCTCTACCCTACAAAAGCGCCCAGCTGCGGAATAAACTTCTTCATCTGAGCCACGATATACCGCGCGTCTTCCAGAGCTTCTTCGGCTTCATCCGAGGATACGGGTTCATAGTCTACATCTGGATACTCGACCTCGTGCCGAGTGCGGCGCAGGCGGGAAAAAATTTTGCTCACCATATCGTGTGGATCGCGTTGGGCACGCAATGCATCTCCTACGACCACATGTCCTCCACGAGTTGTAGGGCGTAACCCCTGCACTGCAAGCGCTGCGGTCAAAGCCAATCGGGATGCGTCATAGAGCATGGTGTATGCGCCTTCCGGATCAGTCTCAACGAGTATGTGTGCCGTCGCAAGGTGTTTATCTGCACGGTTTATCAAAGCTTTGGCATGTTCGGGGTTTACCTCAACATGCTCTAGCTCTCCCCTAGCTAGAAGCTCAGTAACTTTCTCGCGCCCAGTTGTCCACGAGTTTTTCATAGGTTTAGCCGGTTTCGGACTTTCAGGCATCGTTATTTCCTAAATCTCCGAAAAGCGGGGTTATGGGGCGCGAACGCACGGTTTTTACGAAAGGATCATCCGAATTCCAGCCTTCACGAGAGAGTTTTTGACGTTGATTTCTAGGCCAAGACGCTGCTCAACATCATCAATAGCCTCGTAAAGAGCGTGCCGTGATGGAGTGCCGATAGCGAGCACATCAAGGTCGTGGGGAACTTGCCCGGGCTCTCCGCTGCGGCGCTTAGCCCATGAACCGTAGATTGCTGCAGCTTCAAGACGCGGAACCTGTGCTAAAGCCTCACGAAGCGCCGGGACGGGACCGTAGGTAACATACATAAGCTGCTGCAACGCTTGCCCAACTGGGGTATGCACAAGCGCATTGACGAGGCGACTCTTGCCAACCTGGCGAGACTCTAATAGCCCCGCGTCCTCAAGTCGGCTCAGTTCCCGCGAGACGGTAGCCTGCGATGCATTCGTAAGAGCCGCAATTTCGGAAACCGTGTACTGCCGTTCGGGATGCAGAAAAAGAAGCGCAGTCACCTCACCTTGCAGGTTGCTGCGCAGCAGGGGCAGCAATGTGGGTGCAGACGTTTTCATAACATGAATTATAACAATCATTTTATGAAAATGTCCCAGGTGAGTGTGCCTCACGCAGACTTTCTATTCGGTGAGTTATTGTGCATTTCGCGGGTTATTAAGTCGCCGCATGCACAATAACTCGCCCAATAGAAAAGCGGGGGAGGACCTACTGCGAGGCCCACCTCAGAATTGCCTCAAAGAAGCGCTCGCATTCGCGAAGCTGTTCCAGCTCAATCCATTCATTGGCGGAGTGCGCTTGGGCGATATCGCCGGGGCCGCATACCACGCTCTCAACGCCCGCGCGCTGGAACTGCCCCGCCTCCGTACCGTAGGTGACCTTTTCGGGCGCCTCGTTCGTGCCCAAAAGCTCGTTCATGAGGGCTATGATGGGGGCGTCGTCTGCCGTTCCCAGACCGGGCACGGCGGCAAGAAGCTCATGTTTGATCTGAACACGCTCCTGCAAAACCCCCGAATGTGCGCCGGAAAGCTCCTCTGCCTTCTGAGCACGCGCCTTCAGATTCGGCAGGATCTTGTCGAAAAGCTCATCCTCAATCAACTCCACCACAGACTCGGTGGTCATTGAGGGGAGCGTACGCAGATCGTACTCAAGCTCGGCGTATTCGGCCACAATATTGTATTGCAGCCCCCCGCGCACAAAATTCACGCCGCCGGTCGCATAGGGAACCATGAACGCATCGTCAAAAGGCCCCTCAGACTGCCACGTGTCGGCAAGACGAGAGAAGAAAGTAATGAACTCGCCAGCGGCATTGACCGCACTCACGCCGTGCGGCGCCAACGATGCGTGCTTCGCCGTGCCGGTGATCTCCACGCGACCACGATGCGCCCCCTTGTGCGCAGAAATTACGCGCATACTCGACGGCTCACCCACGATCGCGAACTGAGGTCTGATATTGCGGTTCACAACATCTTTAAGCATGGTGGGGGCACCCACGCACCCGATTTCCTCGTCGTAGGAGAACGCGAAATGCAGCGGAACCCTCAGCTGCGCCCGCGCGACCTGCGGCAAAAGCCACAGTGCCACACCCAGGAAGCCTTTCATATCGCATACGCCACGCCCATAGGCGCGCGAACCCTCAACCCGCAGCGTGAACGGATCGGAATCCCAGGTTTGCCCCCTCGACCGGAACCACATCGGTGTGACCGGAAATCACGATGCCGCCCTCGGTTGAACCATCAGCGGCGGGCACGGTAACCCACAGGTTCGCGCGGGTCTGATCCGCGTTGTAGGTGCGCTGACCGGTGTACCCGTAGCGCGCGAATTCCGCCTCGATAAGCTCGATAACGCCCAGATTCGAGGTGCCCGAGATGCTGGGAATAGCAACTAAGCGGCGCATCCACTCCAAAGGACTGAGGCTCTACGGGGATGTCTGATGTTGTGCCGCCGGCGTGCGCTGCGCTCTGGGCGGGGTCCTCGGTGCTCACGGATTCTCCTTCGATGCTGTGGCTCTGTGTGGGGTTATGTGGCTTACGTTCTCTTAATACCTTAGCGCGTCTGCCGCCTCTATGGACCTGTGAATTGGCTTTCATACATAGTAAAAAGGCTCTTGGGAGTGAATTAAAAAGCGGGTTTTCTAACTCTTTAATTCACTCCCAAGAGCCTTGATGCAGCCATATGATGCGGTCGGCGGCGGGCTAGATAGCGTAGTCTACGTTGGAATGCTTGCCGAGCGCGTGGAAAGAACGCGAATGATAAACCAGGGGAGTGCCGCCCAAATCGTGACGAATAAACTCCTCAACCCTGGCGGTGAATACGAGAGCGGGGCCAGCCTCCACACGGCTGAGCGGGGTGGCACGCAGCACGCGCCGCACCCCGTGCACGAGCGGCTCGCCGCTGGAGAGGAACTCCCATGAAGACTTATCCGCAAAACGGGGGTAGCCGTGGGTGGCAAAATTCTTGGCGAGCTGCACATTCTCGGCGTCGAGCATGTGGATGAGGAATGAGGGAGCGGCCGCGATCTTACCGGCAGATCCGCTGTCTGCCTTGAGAGAGAACGCTACAATCGCGGGTTCAGCAGCGACCGAGGTGAGTGAGGATGCGGTAAAACCCGCGGGCTCGCCAGCATCATCGGTGGCGGTAATAACGGCAACTCCGGCAGGATGATGCCCGAATGCTTGCTTAAAAAGCTCTGATGTTTCTGATTCTAGAAGCTCAGCCATAGTTAAGACCTTTCTCATACTGCATCGCCAGTGAATGTGGGGCAAACTATCTTTAGAGTAAAACGCCGCCGCCCCCAGCACACGTTTATTGCTCAATATTTCTCTGACAGGGCTTTTATGACGGGAACCAAGCAACATTACGTAATAAAACCTGGGATTTTGGCAGGTTTCTGTGTCGAATGCGTCCACAGTACAACAGGTGGAAGGCTCCATGACCAAAAGCAAACCTGCCCCGGAATTTGTGATGCACCAGGTTCCGGTATTTGACACACATAAAGATCATCGAGTTCCGGGGATAACCGCGCAAAACATTCGGAAAGGCTCTCTCAGCGAATCGTATGTCGTTGGTACCTCGCGGAAACCTATGAATCGCCACACAGACATACACAAAAAGGTGTGAAAAATTGTACTCAGGCGTATTGCCACTACTATGGAAACTAAAGGTTTACATCGCAACACATATAAAACGTACACAAGTACAAGCAGCATACGGCACACTTGAGCCCGCCACGGCAAAACATAGTCACAAGGAGATAACCGCATGGAAACGACCTGGGCTTCGCTCACTATCCCGTTGATAGTGGGTGCTCTGATAATCCTTATTCCGGGTCTTATCGTTGCTTTGGCTATGCGGCAGCGCGGCGTGGAAGCGTTAGGTCTTGCCGCCCCTATTTCCGTGGGTATTTTTGGGGTGAGCGCAATTTTTGCCTCCAAAGTGGGAGTGCGTTTTTCATTCCTGATTCCGCTCGCTTTCGCGGTTATTCTCGCCGGTCTGGGGTATTTGATCTGCCGTCTGCTTGGCAGTCGAGGCTGGCTGGATTTTCCCGCCCCACAGAAACGGCGCGATCAACAGGAAAACACCGCAATTGTGCGTTCTGGCTGGTTTACCCCGCAAACTCTTGCGGCGGGGCTTAGCGTTCTCGTTGGCTTATCTTGCTGTACATCAGCATTGCCCGCGCTATCGGACGCCCCGAATATATTTCGCAGACCTATGACGTAAACTTTCACCTCAATGCCATTCGCTATATGGCAGATACGGGCGATGCTTCCTCGCTGACTATCGCAAATATGACCTCGGGCGGAGAAGCACCGACCTTCTATCCCGCCGTTTGGCACGGTATCGCCACGGTTATTTACCAGGTAACGGGCATAAGCGTACCCGCTACCGCAAACCTTATGAGCGTGTTGGTGGGGGCGGTAATCTGGCCGCTGTCGGTCATGTATTTGGTGCGTTCCACGATGCGCGCCAGCATTCCGGCCTTGCTCAGTGTGGGCGTTGTTTCGGCATCGTTTACGGCGTTCCCCATGCTGCTCATCCACTTCGGTGTGCTCTACCCCAATAGCCTGGGTCTTGCGCTTCTTCCCACCGTGCTGGGGCTGTTCGCCCAGCTTCTGCGCACGGTACAGGTGCGCCGCATCGAGACGGTTCCGGCGCTGTACATGGGCTTTTTCATGGCGCTAGGGCTTGCATTGGCGCATCCTAACGTCTTGATGACTATGCTCGCGCTCGCTCTGCCTATTATTTTGGTGCGTGCGGTGCTTCAGATTCGTGCGGCGTGGCGCGGCGAACTCAAACCGCTTGTTTGCGTTATACAGTTAGTTCTCTTGGCGATATACCCGATTACCCTAAATATCCTGTGGGGTATCGTTCGTCCGCCTCGCGAGGCGGGCGGCTGGGAACCCACACAATGGGACAGCACGGCCGTGGGTGAAGCTCTTCTGAACGGTCAAATGAGTAATGGTTTGCTCTGGACCGTTTCCGTGCTTGCTTTGATGGGCGCGTACTATCTGCTGCGTACCCGAAGCATCGGTGTTTGGCTGCTGCTCAGCTGGGTGTATGTGATGTACTTCTATGTTGCCGCCCGGTGGATGGTCTGGGACGACGGGCGCGACTGGGTTTTGGGCGTGTGGTACCACGATCCGTTCCGCCTGGCCGCGAATGTGCCAATTCTGGCGGCTCCGATGGCCGTTGTTGGCGTGCACGCCGCGTATCAGTGGCTTAAAGCGGTGATTGCGGTTCTTGGCGAGCGCATCGCACCACTTAAAGAACACGGCGGAATTATATCCTTGGCGCTGGCAGTTATTCTCTTGATTCCGCTGGGTATCAACCTGCAGACAGACCCTAATATCCAGGGTTATATTAAGGGGACCCAGGAACGGTATCTTCCCAAGTCAGACGCCTTGCTCCTCTCGACCGATGAACGTGACGTGATTGAGCATCTGCATGATTACGTGCCAACTGGAGAAACCGTAATTGTGCAGCCCTGGACCGGCAGCGCAGTAACGTATGCGCTCACCGGATATAAGGTGACGGCTGCGCATCCTCTGTACACGGCTACTCCCGATGCCCGCGAAATCTATCAGCACCTCAACGAGGCCGCCGATAACCCCGCCGTATGCTCTGCGGTGCAAAATTCAAAGGCATACTACTACCTGGACTTTAAGGGACGGGAGATTAACGAAGAGATTCGTGGAGATCACCATTCCCAATACCCCGGGCTGGAAATCTGCAGCAGAAAGGTGTTGCGGAGCCTGTGTACTCAAAGGGCGAGGCAACTCTTTACCGTATTACGGCTTGTGGCACCCCTCAGTAATGAGCGGTATTCCCTGTTGAGCTCGGTGGAGTATACATACACGGAGGGTAGCAGCGGCTGTCACGGGTGTTTCAGTGCTCTCTGCCTTTGACTGATAGACTGAGTACAGTCATAACACGTGTATTCCAGTATCACCGAGAGGAATCCCCTACGCATGAGTTCAGAGAGTTCGCAGCCGACGCCGCGCACACTCGTCATTATGCCTGCGTGGAATGAGGAAGAGGTTATCGGTAACACCATCACTGAGCTCTTACAGAGGGTTCCCGAGGTAGATCTGGTTGTGGTGAACGACGGTTCCACGGATCATACCTCAGAAATCGCGCGCAGAGCCGGTGCTTTTGTGATCGATCTGCCCTACAACATGGGGGTAGGGGCGGCGATGCGCACCGGGTATAAATATGCTCGCCGAGCCGACTACGATTATGCGATGCAGGTGGATTCCGACGGTCAGCATGATCCTATGTGCATTCCAGATTTGATTGCGCACGCGCAGGACTGCGATATTGTTATTGGCTCCCGATTTGCGGGCTCGGGCGACTACAACGTATCTGGCCCTCGAAAATGGGCGATGAGCCTGCTTTCATACCTTTTCACCCGCGCCGCGAAAACCCCTTTCACCGATGTGACGAGCGGCTTCAAAATCGCCAACCGCAGAGGTATCAGGTTTTACTGTAAATTCCTGCCCGCCGAGTATTTAGGCGATACCATCGACGTTACCGCTATGGCTATTCGACAGGGTCTGCGTGTGAAGCAGACCCCCGTGAGAATGCGCGAGCGTCAAGGCGGAACCCCTTCCTCCGGTCCGGTGAAATCGGCGGTTTATCTTGTTCGTTCACTTTTTGCCTACTGGATTTCGATGAACCGTAAAAAGACTGATAGGAAGGATCAGCATGAGCGCTAGTATATTCTTCCTTATCGTTGCGCTGTGTATTTGTACGCTCGTTATTATTCAGGTGCGCAACCTGAAGATGAAAGAAAAATATGCGGCCCTGTGGCTGGGCGTCGGTGCCGCCATTATTGTGCTGGGAATATTCCCCGGACTGCTGGACGGTATTACCGAATTTGTGGGTTTAACGCTGCCGGTTAACCTGCTCTTCCTGCTCTCTATCGTGCTGTTGATGTCCGTATGCCTGCACCTCACCTTGGAGGTCTCCAGGCTTTCGGAGAAGACGCGCATCCTTGCCGAAGAAGTGGCTATCTTGCGGGCGCTTCACGAGCAGCCCGGTGGTGCGCCAGCGCATCGCACCCCGCAAGATCCCGATCAAGACCCCCAAGACTCAACCTCTGGAGCTGAACACGATGACCGTTGATATCCTCTTCCCCTACTACGGCGATGTTTCAATGATGAAGCAGGCTGTGCTCTCTATTGTGCGACAGACCAACCCCGACTGGCGCCTGATTGTAGTGGATGACGGCTACCCGGATGAGTCTATTCCCGGCTGGTTTGCCTCGCTGAACGATGAGCGCATCACTATATGCGCAATGAAACGAACCTGGGCGCAAACGCCAACTATCGTAAGTGTCTGACCTTTGTAGAGAACGACCTCGTAACCGTTATGGGCGCGGATGATGTGATGCTCCCCAACTATATGCAGTGGCTGGTAGATTCCGCTGCCGCCCACCCAGAAGCCAGTATTTTCCAGCCCGGTGTGGTGGTTATTGACGAGAATAATGCGCTGTCTAATACCCTTGTGGAGCGCACGAAAGAACACTACCGTCCTGCGGCAGAGGCGGTTCTTCAGGGTGAAGAGCTCGCGGTTTCTCTGCTGCGCGGCGCCTGGTTCTATTTCCCCTCGCTCGGTTGGCGTGCTGAGGCTATCGTAGATACCGGATTCCGTGAAGGCCTTAACGTTATCCAAGATATGGCGCTTATCCTCGATATTACGATGCGCGGCGGCGCCCTCTACTACGATCCGCAAGTAGCCTTCATGTACCGTCGTCACGGAGGGTCCGACTCGTCATGGCGTGCACTGGAAGGCACCCGCTTTGAAGAGGAACGCGGCTACTACAAGACGATGGCCGCCGAGATGGACGAGCTCGGGTGGAAGAAGGCTGCGCGGGTGGCGCGCATCCGCTTCTCATCCCGCGCTCACGCGCTGACGCTGCTTCCGAAGGCGGCCCTGGCGAAGAAATGGCAGGGTGTGAAGAACCTTGCCGTTCATGTGGTGAAGTAAGGTCCAATGGCTGGCGCGAAGAACACACCCCAGGATGACCCCGCCCCAGAGAACATAACCCCCGAGAATACGGATCAGCAGGGCACAGCCGGCGGGACTATCAGCCGGTATCAATCGATGGCGCTTTTAGCGTCCTCGGTGCTGACGGCGCTGGCGACTTTAGGCACTACCGTTATCGCCAATCATGCGCTCGGCGGTATCCAGATGAAAGAGTTTCTGCTGTTCTGGGGTGCACTCTTCGCGGTAACCGGTATTATTACGGGCATTCAGCCGGAGGTAACGCGTGCGGTCGGCGCAGCGCGGCGTGACGGCGTATACCGGGTGCGCGTGGTATATGTTGCCGGTGCTTTCGGCCTGTTAGCGGGGCTTCTCGTGGTGCTCACCTCCCCCGCTGTGGGCGCACGATCAAATTCCTACGAATACCCCGTGGGCGGTAGGATCCATTGCCGCAGGTGTAGCCTTTTACGCATTACAGGCAACCATGAGCGGTGCCAGTGCTGGGCGCGACAGCTGGTATCTCTTCGCCGGGATCGGCGCCCTAGAATCGGCGGGTCGTCTTGTACTGATGATCGCCGCAGCATTCGCGGTTCCCACGCTCACGGGTCTGGAAGTCGCCACCGTAACCCCCATGGCGTTGTGGATAATCCTTGCCCTCTTTCTTCCCGGCGGGCGCAAAGCCTGGGCGGCACGCGCAGATATTGAGGTCAAACAGCTCAGCATGAACCTGATCTGGTCGTTCCTGTCCTCGGCATCCGCTGCTGTGATTATGATGGGCTTTCCCAATATTTGGACGGCAGCGAGCCGAACCAGAGTGAACACACCAAACTCGTTATGGGTGCGCTCTTTTTGGCGATTTCTATTACGCGCTCGCCGATTATGATTCCCCTGCAGGCCTTTCAGGGGGTGGCTGTTTCGGCGTTCTTGAAGCAGCAGCATCGCCCGTTGGCGGCTTTTCTGAAGCCTGCTGTGGCGGTGCTGGGGCTTGGAGCGTTCGGCGCCGGTGCCGCATACCTGGTAGCTCCTATGCTTTTCAGGCTGATTTACCCGCCGGAAGCTAATCAGAATGATGCCTATGCCGAAGTTATCACCGGTACAGTCATGGCGGTATTGGTTTTTGCCTCCGCCGTGCTGGCGTTAATTTCCCTGTCGGGGAATATGGTGTTGGCTATTGGGCGCCATCGTGCGTATGTAACGGGGTGGGCAACCGCCGCTGTGGTAGTTATCGCGGTAGCGTTTTTAGTTCCTCTTCCGGTGGTGGGGCGAGCTCTAGTTGCGCTCTATGCGGGTCCTATCTGCGGGTTCGTGGTGCATCTGGCAGCGATGAGGATTCACGCCCGTTCCGCGCAGGCGCTCAGTGAGGGCGAGGCTTTACGGGAAATGCTGGTTGAGAATACAGCACGAGGCGAAACCCACTAATACGTATAGAAAAGGGGCGGCTAAGATAAGCCGCCCCTTGACGCTTTTATGAGAACTGTATGGGATGCCCCAGAGGATGCGGTATCTGAGCCGCTGCGGGCTCATCCGCCTGTGATGCGGGCGTATCTGATGTACTGTGCGTGGTCGGCGGGGATGGTTCCCTGCGTTTGCTGCCCGTTACAATGGGATGCCGTGCCAGATTCATCGCGGGTTTTTCGATAAACATCCAGGAAAGCCAAGCAACGCCGAAGGTGAGGATTAGATCCAAGAAAATATTGGCCGCTAAGCCCAGAGATACCGACCCGAGCATCACCAAATTTGTTGTACTGGCCACGCATACACATATACGCCGTAGGAAATGTCATTGGTGCGCGCCCACGAAACGTTGATGGAGCATCCTAAACCAATGATTCCGTAAGCGAGAATAAGCTGGGTCCACTGCAAAACATCCGCATACGGCGCCAACCAGGTGAAATACACCCCGGTTGCAACGCACAGAACCGACAGCACCGGGTAAACCCTGATTTTGCGGCTCAGCAGATAGAGCAGGGAACCCGCAAAGAAAAGCGGGTACATACGTGCCGAAGCGTTGAGGTCGCGCGGGTGAAGCCCGAATGCCTGACTCATAAAGTCGTACCCCAGATATTGGTTACACAGGTAGTAGCTCAGGCTTATGAGGTATGCCAGCGGAATAAAGATTTTCAGATTCTTGCGAATCAAGGGCAGGTAAAAGAGCGGAAGTAATAGGAGATAGCAGAAGAATTCATATTCTAGGCTCCAGACAGACCCATTCCATGAAGGAAATTCCAGAGGAACGTCAATGGGCCCGCCAAAGAGCGGATACTGAAGCGCCATCAGATCGTAATTGCTGCGAATGTAGTGAAGAGCATCTGCCCAGTCCCACCCCGTTGCGGTGTGCCCCGTTATGACCGAGATCGGGCCGCCAAGAGCAACCACAAAAAGAATAGAAACCCAATAACCGGGAAAAATACGGAGCACACGTTTAACAAGATAAGAACCTGCCCCGCTACGGTAGGCGCTATGCGCAATCAGAAAACCTGAAATACAGAAAAATGCATTAACCGCATAGTCACCAAATACATAAAAGTTATGCACAAGAGGATGCTCATCTACCTTGGCACCCATGACAAGGTAGGGTGTATGGGAGAAAATCACGCAAGAAGCGAGAATAAGTCTTAAAAAATTGAGTGAATTGGCACGCTCAAATACCCCTTCATAAAGCGTAGGGTATCTCTGTATGTTTTTATGCAGCACGCGGTTGCTCCTGAGTTATTAGACGATCTACCGTGATCATCAGTGAGTGACACAAACTATCTAAATTCTACCTGAACAGTGTGCTTTAAATGATTTATTTAACGGTAGAAATTTAACAATCTTTCTCGGTAAGCTCACTTATATATTGAGAGCGAGTTTACGCTTCCACAAATTTCGCAGCGTTGCGTCAATATACTGTGGGTAAACCCCTCACGACGATTTCTCGGAGTAAAACTTATTAGGGCAAAATCCAGCGGCGTACCGGAGGAATAAGCCGCAGCATCCATACAATCGCGGCGGATAAAGCCCACACGAAGAGTGCATAGGGAACTTCCCACTGCACTTTAGTCAGAGAGAAGTTTACCGCCTGTAGAATTTGGATGATAAGAAGATGTACCAGATAAACCCCGAACGTGAGGGCCGCAAGGCGTTTTAGAATATTCTGCACCGTGGGCGATGCTTGGCCGATGCGTGAATACTTGCAGAACACCAAAACCGCGCTTGCCCATAAAATTGCTGGAACTGCAAGGTACCCGTGTACCAGAGGCACGAATGTTGGGCGATGCTCAATTAAATAAGCACTGCCGAAGATAAATCCTCCTAATCCCACGATGCCCAACAGATAAATAACGATGCGCCACGCACGGGAAAATTCGGTATTGGCAAGCGCATACCCAAGAAGACAGAACCCAAGATACCCGGTGATGGGTGCAACAAACTCAGGTAGGACGTGAGGGTAGATCAGGTGGATTGCCTGGGTGATAATCGGTAGAAAAAGCCCGAGCGCCGCCATAAGCCAGAAGAATCCGGTGCGTGCTGTGGTAGCTTGTTCCGTCTGAACACCACGTATGGCGTAGGAGAAAATCGGAAGCACTAGATAGACGCCGACTAAGACCTCAAGGTACCAGAAGGTGGCTGCCTCGCTGCTGGGAGCTACTAATGTTCGCAGAATTTCGTGAATTCCGGGAAACGGAGTAGACCCCGTCCACATATGAACGAAAAGATAGACCTGCGCCCATAAGATCATGGGAATCAGAATTTTGGTAAAACGCTTGCGATAGAACGTTCCTATAGACTCGCGGCGAGTAAAATCCAAGAGGTTAATGCCGGTCGCCATAAAGAACAGTGGAACTGCCGCAACCCCGAAGCCAGATAGGATATTTTCAACCCACCACGCCGAAGATGACGGATTATCCGGGGTAATAAAACGCACATGCAGGAGTACCACCCACATGATTGCCACCGAATTGATGAGGTCAAGGTACACACGGCGCTGCTTTGAGGATTTTGTTCCCGTAAGGTGAAGGGAATTATCCCGTGTGGAGCCTACCATACCAACCCTTTGTGTTTTATGACTGCTGTTTATGCTTATAGATACGTGACAGTACCAAAATTCATATTCTACATTTTATAAGTACGTTTTATATATATTCCGTATAGAACACGGTAGAGTTTTGGGGAAGTTTTAAGAAGTACTCCCGCTGCTCCAAAAACTCGATTGGTGCGAAGCGCTGTGAGCGCTTGCGTATAGGTGAAACCTTTGCGGCATTCACGTAGTGTCTCTCGCGCACTATCACCGCCGACCACTAATGCTTGCTGGGCGTTGTTAAGAAACGCAAGAACTCGCGCGACGGTTAGGGCTTTTTGCGCATCGGGTTCGCTGCGGCGCTCTCCGAGAGCATCCTCAAAATATGCGATAAGACGGCGTGTTTCTTCTACCGGGGTGATGCGACTCCACGTCAGACTGTCTGGAGTTACGGAGTAGTTGTAGAGAGGGTCTTCTATCACTGATACGCTCTGTGCCGCCAAGTAGCACTTGAGGAGAGCACATTCATCTTCGGCGCGCTCAATATCGGGGTAACGAACATCGTTGAAAAGAGAACGGCGAATGATTTTATCCCAAGCGTAGGGGGGAAAGTTCATCTTGCAGAAGCTCGTAAGCTGCTTGTTCACCGGTGCGTATACCCGGTGTACCCTTGAGGCGTTTAGTCTTGTGCCCCCGCGTATCTACCATGTTATGGGCACAATTCACCACGTCTGCACCGGTAAGCTCAGCCTGCTGATGTAGCCGTTCCAAAAAGGTGGGTTCGAGGGCATCATCAGAATCGGGGAAAACTACCCATTCACCCCGTGCATGTTCGAGTCCCTGATTACGCATAGCAGAGAGGCCTTTATTTTCGGGGTTGTTGAAGATGTGGATGCGGGTGTCGGGGTTTTTCTTGTGGTAGTCGGTGATGATGTCGGCGGAGTCATCGGGGGATCCGTCGATCATGATGAGCAGTTCAAAGTTGGGGTCTGTTTGGTTTCGGACGGATTGTATGGCGTTGATGACGGTGTTGGCGGTGTTGTAGACCGGCATGATGATGCTGGTACGAGGGGTACGCATAAAATTTTTCCTGGATCGATATAGGGTTAAAGGCCGTAGTTACGTTTGACATAAGCGCCGTAGAGCACGCGGTATAGCTTTGGCGAGAGCTTCAAAAGAGCACCCGCAGCACCCATGAGCGGGCGTGAACGCAGAGTCGCAAAAACCTGACCCCACGAAAGCTGTTTTCGGCATGCGGCGATAACGCCGGGTGCATCCGAACCGCCTGCAAGAAGAGCCTGCTGCGCATTATTGAGAAAGGTGACGCTTGTAGATGCGGCAAAAGCGTTTTTGCCTCGCGGGGTTTTCAGTAAATCTCCGGCAACGCGGCGCATATAGTCAGTGTGGCGAATACTCTCTTCAACGGGTGTGATGCGCCCCCAGGTCAGCCCGCCCTGTTCCATCCTGTAGGTGTAGAGGTGATCGGTGATGCCAACCAGGCGCTTCGCCTTCATGCAGCAGGCGAAGACGACGAGGGCATCTTCGGCGCGATGAATGTCTTCGGCGAACCGTACCCCATCAAATAGCTGGGCACGGAAGATTTTATCGCACATAAACCCGGTGTAGCGGTCTTCCAAAAACTCAATGGCAATATCTTCGCCTTCGTGCACTCCGGGGGTAACTTTTGCCCGGTGCACTTCGGTACCGTCGCTGTGTCTGATGGTATGCCCGCATACGGCGATGTCGGCATCGTGAGTGCGCGCCGCCTCGTGAAGTTTTTCGAGGAATTCGGGGTGATATTCGTCGTCTGAGTCGATGAAGGTGATCCATTCGCCGCGGGCGGTGTCGAGTCCTTGGTTGCGTACGGCGGAGACGCCTTTATTTTCGGAGTTGTTGAAGATGTGGATGCGGGTGTCGGGGTTTTTCTTGTGGTAGTCGGTGATGATGTCGGCGGAGTCATCGGGGGATCCGTCGATCATGATGATCAGTTCAAAGTTGGGGTCTGTTTGGTTTCGGACGGATTGTATGGCGTTGATGACGGTGTTGGCGGTGTTGTAGACCGGCATGATGATGCTGGTACGAGGGGTACGCATAGGATCTCCGTCTTCGTAGGGTAGTCTGCTACTCATGCTACCGCGAGTATAAGAGTTTACCTATCGGAAGCATGTTTAAGACGGATAAAGCTCCCGCAGGCTCCCCTGTAGGCGCGGGGAATCTGCGGGAACTTCTAGCCTGAGAAAGCTCAGGATCTAAAACCTCGAATAGATTTTAGACGCTTTCCTCTTGGGCGATCTTCTCTAACAGCGGCAGAATGCCGGGGCCTTTTTGCCGGTTTTGGAGGGAGCACGTATTACCTGCGTTGTGAAACGGAATGTGAGGTGCTCTCAGCTGCGTGCGAGGTTCGTTCTGTGCGCCAGTTTAACCACAACCTGATGATGGTTAGCGCCAGCGCAGCCCAGGCGCTCGCCTGCTCATGGCTGAGCAGACCGTACACCTGCAGAAGAGTGGCTACCGCAGGAATGATCGCGTTGAGATGCTTAAACCAATTGAACCGCTGAACTGCTCGGTATTTTTGCTGGCGCGGTTTTTGTGTGCGTGTCATATCGTCCTTTCTGCTGGTTGAGATGCGGCGGCGGGCGGCAGGTTCTATCTAGAGGGGTATGCTGTGGGACCTTGTGCCAGCATACCCGAAACGAAAGAGAAAGTCATGCGTTTTGATTGAATTATTAATGCAAAATACGATGAAAGCCCTGGAATTTCGGGCAGAATGCATGACTTTGTAATATTTATGACCTGAAATAAATCAGTCTGCTAGACTGGTGGCATGGCTATCGGTGACTACATCAAATACAAGACAGGACTCTCCCAGCGGGCGCTCGCCGCCGAACTCGGTATGAACCCCAACGCTATTCAGCGGCGATTCTCGGGTGCTGGAGTGATGGATGTAGAAACCCTCGTCAAAATAGCCGACCGCTTCGGGCTTGACCTGCTCGACCTCATGGTTGAAAGCGGGCTTATCACCACCGCACGCGCTAAATCTCTGCGGGTGGGCGGGTCTATTCGCGATGTTTCCAACGAAGACTTAATGGGCGAGGTGCTGCGCCGCATGACGGCGGTGCAAACTCGGGAACAGTCGGTGCGTGCCGCGGTACCCCCCGCCACCCCCGTGGAGGTGCCTGCCGCCGCATCCGCTCAAGCTGGGCGAGCAGTCGCGGGTGCCGCGAGCGGTGCAGTCAGCGAAGGGGAGCGCAAATACACGGCAGAGGACTACGCCCTGGCCGCAAAGCGCGGCGAAATCTATGACAGCGAGGAGGGATTCTTTGGTGCCTAGCTACGATCCCTACACTCATGCACATACGCTCGGGGTCGATATAGTCTGGGGAACGCCCGGGCACGGGATGCTCGGTCGCTACGACCACGCCAGCCGCACCATTACCCTGCGCGAAGGAATGCGCACCCGGCAAGAACGCTCCGTACTTGCCCATGAACTCGTGCACGCCGTGCGCGGAGATGAGCACGACGCCTGGGACGCATCCTACAGTGCCCGCCGTGAGCGCAGCTGTGACCTGCTGGCCGCAGAAAATCTGATCGACCCGGAGGATCTGCGCCGCGCCGCCGCCTTCTATCCGGATAACCTGCCCGCGCTTGCCTATGAGCTTGACGTAACCGAAGAGCTTTTGGTGATTTACTTGGATGCGCATCCGCTTACCGTGGCGCAGGCGTAGCTTTAGCGAGGGCTCGCTGCCGCTAGAAGCGGCGCTTTTCGGGTATTTGGGTGAGCAGAAATTTCGGGAGCATTTTCTTCATCCGGGAGCACTTAAGCCGCTCCCGCATGAAGAAAATGCTCCCGCTTTACGGGCGAGTATATTGCTGCCAGCGCCCATTCTTTGTGTGAAAGGTGCACGTCTATATCTTCTATAACAGATAGCTGTTACTATTAAGGCATCTGCTATAGAAAGGATAATCTCATGAAAGCCCTCAACATCACGCAGTACACCGGCATCGACGGGCTGCAGTACCAGGATGTGCCCGAACCCACCCCAGGCCCCGGGCAGGTTACCATTCGCGCAGAATACGCGGGAGTCGGGTATGTTGATGCGCTTCTCGCCGAAGGCATGGCAGAGCTTCCGCTTCCCTGGGCACCAGGTATCGAAGCCGCGGGGCGCATCCATGCCCTCGGTGAAGGAGTAACCGACCTGCGCGTGGGAGATAAGGTCGCGGCTCCGCTGACCCTGCTGGGTTCAGGAGGCGGCTTCGGCCAAATCTGCCTGGCGCAGGCAAACCTTGTGGCACCCCTGCCTGCGGGCATGAACCCGGCATTGGCGGCGGTCGTTCCTGCTAATACCCCTACAGCCCTTGCGGCGCTCGAACGCACGGCGCGTCTGCAGCCCGGCGAACACGTGCTGGTGCAGGCCGCTATGGGCGGTCTGGGCACGCAATTTCGGGCAGGTCGCCAAGCTTATGGGCGCCGGAAAGGTGGTCGGCATTGTCAGCACCGAAGAAAAACGCCGACTCGCCCTCGACCTCGGCTACGACGAGGTGTGGCTGCGCGATGAACTTGCGGATAAGAGCGGGCGGCAATTCGACGTGATTATCGACCCGGTTTCTGGACGCAACCGCCCCGAACTCCTTAAACTTCTGCGTTTCGAGGGGCGACTGATCGTGGTGGGCAACGCCGCTCAAGACGGAGATCAGCCGGTGGGCACCAATACCTTCTGGTTCGATGGCATCAGCATGATGGGTTTCAATATCGGGCTGCTCTCCAATGCCTACCCCGATATTTTTACTGCCTACCTGCGCCGTGCTTTGGCGTTGGTTGCATCCGGCGAGGTGACGGTGCCAATTCAGGAGGAAGTCGATATTCGCGACGGCGCCCAGGCTTTAGAACGGCTTCGTGCCGGTAAAACCATCGGAAAGTTCGTCTTCAGGCATGAACCATACGGGGAATAAGCCCAAACGGGAAGATAGATAAAAATTCCGGGGGGCGATGGTTAAGGCTTTGAAGGATGCGCTCCCAAGGCAAACCATCGCTCCCGGAACTGTGTTCATGCCACGCGCTCGGAATAAAGCCCCTCAACGCATGCAGCTTTCCGGCTAAAAACACGACAGGCACCGGAATGTATGCAAATGCCACGAATACGGGTTTAATGCCTCAAAAACGACGCGAAAAGCTTCAAATATTGCTCAGAGCGGAAGCATATGTGATTTATCTCCGCAATAAAAATATTTTCCTGCCGTATTTCCCTAAAATGGAAGCCTGCACCGGTGTACAGGGTATAAGCTAGGAAGAGATTACACACAACGCCGTATAAAACACAGACAGAACGTCACAGAGAAGTGATACAAACTTCGGGAGGCATACCTTGTCAGTGAATGACAACGCTATGAAACGCTGGTCTGGCGATGATGCGTGGATTGAACAGTATTACCAGAACAGCCCCGTTGAAGACCGAGAAGTCTTCTCAACGGAAGAACTAGAAGAGTTAGCGCGAGCGCACCGTGCGCTCGCTGAGACGCGCGAACCCAATACCCCTGCGGTTACCGTGCATAACGACGAATACTCCACCACGCTGCTCGTCGTCACCGACGATATGGGGTACCTCGTCAGTTCCCTCACCGCCGAAATCGCCTCAGACTTCGGCGGCGTCTACTCGCTCTTCCACCCCATCTTCATCGTGGATCGCGACCCCAACGGAAAACTTCTCTCGGCACGCGGCGCCGGTCGCGCCAGTAACCTTGCCAGTGGCGATACGGCAACCTACGGGCTGCCCGTGCTCTCAACGAAGGACGGCAAGCTCACGGCGCATCCCATGATCGAGTCTTGGATCGCGATTCGCCTCACCCGCAAGCTCAACGACGAAGACAGCGACCGCCTGCGCGCTACCGCCCTGAAAATCCTCGACGATATTAAAGCCTGCGAAACCGATGCCGAAGCCATGGCCGAGCGCGTGAATACCATCGCCGAATCCCTGGATGCGCTGCGCGGCATAACCCTCGGCGAAGGCGAAGAATCTTTCACCGCGCATCCCGGCGGTAACGAACCTTCCTCACGTATTGAAATCGCACAGGACTTTTTGCGCTGGCTCGCCCGCGGCAACTTCCTCTTTATGGGTATCAAAGAGCGTCTGCTCGACGGCTCCTCGGGGGTACTCGAACTGGCAGACCGCCCTCACTCGGCACTGGGTATCCTGCGGTCCACCGAAGGGCAGCACCGCATCCGGCTGGAAAACGACACCCTCGCTCGCGCGCTCAGGCCGCGCCCACTCTACATTACGAAGGCGAACACCCGCTCCACCATTCAGAGTACCGACTACCTCGACTACATTGGGGTGCGCCGCTTCAACGCGAGCGGGCGCGTGGTCGGCGAATACGTGATTCTGGGGCTGTTTACCCGCCAGGCATACTCTCTGCCAGCCATAGAAACCCCGCTCATTCGCGAACGCATCGCCATGGTGCGCCGTCGCCTGGGATTCCACCCCGGCTCTTACTCCGATAAGATGCTCATCGGCTTCATCGAAGACTACCCACGCCTTGAGCTCATGCACGCCACGGTGAATACGCTCACCGAAACTTTCCGCGGCATTATGGGTCTGGAGGAACGGCGCAAGACCCGTCTTTTCCTGCGCCCCGACCAGTTCGCACGGTTTATCTCTGCGGTGGTGTATCTGCCGCGCGATCGGTACAACACCTCTGTGCGCACCCGCATCCAGCAGGTATTCCGCGAAGAATTTGATTTAACCGCCATCGACTACCAGATTTACCTCTCGGCATCGTCGCTGGCGCGTGTGTGTTTTTCCGCATCCGGCTCGCCGACCCGAACGTCGTGCCGGATGTTGATGTAAGCGCCCTTGAGAAGCGCCTGCAAGCCGCTACCCGCTCCTGGGGAGAGGCTACCGCCGCCGCGCTTGAGGGCTGGAAACCCGGCGCAGAAGGACGCCGGCTCGCCTCCGCCTGGGCGGAAGCCGCGCCAGCAACCTACCGCGCCGACTATGAAGTAGAAAACGCGATCGAGGATATTGTGATTTTTGAATCTCTCTCGGGCGATACCCAAAGGCCCGCCGCTATCAAAGTCGAGACCGGCGACTTAGCTACCACCCGTCTGAAGACCTACCTGTCAGCACCGCATACCCTCACCGAGCTGCTCCCGGTGATGCAGAATATGGGACTGGTCGTCGTTGACCAAAGGCCCTACGAGTTCGCACCCGAAGATGGGCAGGACTACGGATACCTGTACGACTTTGGTGTGCAGTTCCCCGAAGGTGTAGACCCGCACGCTGTCGCAACGCTCTACGAGGATGCGCTCAACGCTTATCTGTTGGGAGAACGCGACTCCGACACCCTGGACCGGCTTATCTTAGCCGATGGGCTCACCTGGAAAGAAGTTCGCTTATTCCGCGCCTTCAACCACTACCTGATTCAGCTGGGCTTGGGCTACACGCCTTCGTTCATGTCAAATACGTTGATGGCGTACCCGCAGATCGCGAAGCTTTACGTCCAGTTCTTCCACACTAGCTTCGACCCGAACAATGGGCTCACCGATGAGCAGCGCGAAGCTCAACGCGAAGAAATCCTGGAGCAGATTCGCGAAGAACTCAACAAGATTCCAACCCTGGACGCTGATCGCTACCTGCGCTCGCTCCTGAAAATTCTCAAGGCTATTCTGCGCACCAACGCATACTTGGGTCGAGAAGCGCTTGCGTTCAAGATTGCGCCCGAGCAAATCGATTTTGCGCCTCTTCCGCACCCCAAGTTCGAGATTTTCGTATACTCCCCGCGTGTGGAAGGTGTGCACCTGCGCTTTGGCAATGTGGCGCGTGGCGGTCTGCGCTGGTCCGACCGCCGCGACGACTTCCGCACCGAGGTTTTGGCCTGGTCAAGGCGCAGATGGTCAAGAATGCCGTTATTATTCCGACCGGTGCCAAGGGTGGTTTCTATCCCAAGCAGCTGCCCGATCCCGCCGTGGACCGCGACGCCTGGATTACCGAGGGTCGCGAATCCTACAAGGTCTTTATCCGCTCCCTGCTGGATGTGACCGATAACCTCTCCGTTGCTACCGACGGCACCGAAACCGTAATACGCCCTGAGGGCGTGATCGCCCGCGACGGTGACGACTACTACCTGGTGGTTGCCGCCGATAAGGGGACTGCCGCATTCTCGGATACTGCAAACGCGATCAGCGCCGAGTATGGGTTCTGGCTGGGCGATGCGTTCGCATCCGGCGGCTCGGTTGGCTACGACCACAAGGCGATGGGTATTACCGCCCGCGGCGCGTGGGAGTCCGTCAAACGTCACTTTGCCGAGCTCGGCCACGACTGCCAGAGCGAAGAATTCACCGCCGTGGGTATTGGCGATATGTCCGGCGATGTTTTCGGCAACGGCCTGATGCGCTCCGAGAAAACCCGCCTGGTCGCCGCCTTCGACCACCGCGATATTTTCCTGGATCCAAACCCGGATCCCGCCGTCTCCTTCGAGGAGCGCGTGCGCCTGTACAAGCTGCCGCGTTCTTCGTGGCAGGACTACAACCGCGAGCTGATTTCTGAGGGCGGCGGCGTGTATTCGCGCGGGTTGAAGTCCATTAAGATCACCCCGCAGGTGCGCGAGGTGCTGGGTCTTGAGGACGATGTTACCGAGCTGGCACCCTCCGAGCTGCTTTCCGCGATTCTGAGGGCTCCGGTTGATCTGCTCTACAACGGCGGTATTGGTACTTACGTGAAGGCATCTACCGAAACGAACGCGCAGGTGGGCGATAAGGCAAACGACGCCCTGCGCGTGAACGGCAACGAGCTGCGCGCCAAGATCGTGGGCGAGGGCGGCAACCTCGGCTTCACCCAGCTGGGTCGTGTGGAGGCTGCACGCAACGGGGTCATCATCAATACCGACGCCATTGACAACTCCGCAGGTGTGGAAACCAGTGACCGCGAGGTGAACATCAAGATTCTGGTGGACCGCCTAGTGGCACGCGGCGAGCTTGCCTCGGATGAGCGCGCATCGTTCATCGAATCCCTGCGGGACGAAGTCGGCGCCAAGGTGCTTGAAACCAACGTTGAGCAGAATGTTCTGCTACAGGGCGAGTTCAACTACGGCACGTTGGGCATCGATGTCTACAAGCGCCTGATGCGCGACCTCGAAAAGCACGCCGGTCTGAACCGCACCGTCGAGTTCCTGCCCACGGATAAGGAACTGCAGGCACGGTTTGACACCACCGGCGAGATGCTGACCCGCCCTGAGCTTTCCGTGCTGGCCGCCTACGTGAAGATTTACCTCACACACGCTCTGGAAGAGACCGACTTCGCAGACGATCCCTACCTGGAGGGCCTGCTGCGCGAATACTTCCCGGCACCTCTGGTGGAGCGTTTCGGCGAGTACCTGAATTCGCACCCGCTGCGCAAGGAGATTATCTGCACCCGCGTTGCCAACGAGATGGTGAACCTGGGCGGCATCACCTTCGCTTACCGCGCGGTCGAAGAAACCAGCGTTGGGGTGGATGCGGTCGCCCGCGCCTTCATCGTTGCCCGCGAGCTCTTCGAGCTGGGTAAGGCCGCGAAGCTGCACCGCGAATTGCCCGCACACACCGCCCTAGATGCATGGAACACCGTGCTGCACGATGATCAGCGTGTTCTTGACCGCGTGGTGCGTTGGTTTATCGCCGAGCGCGGCGTGGTTGCGGGCAACCCGCTCAGCTCCCTGCTGGAACGCTTTGGCGATGTGGTGGAGCTTCGCAAGAACCTGCCCGCATACCTCTCGGATGTTTCCCGCGCACGGGTTCGTTCCAAGCGCGATGCTGGCGAGGCTTGGGGTCTTCCCGAAGAACTCATCGTCATCTGGATTCGCGGCTTCGAGGGTTACGCCCTCCTGGATGTTATTCGCTCTGCACGCGATAACGGCTTCAAGGCGGTTGAGCTGGCACCGATTTACTTCGCAACCTACGACCGCTTCAAGGTTGATGAGCTGCTCGGCCTCATCAGCGAGCTGCCCCGTAACGACCGTTGGGAGACCCTCTCTCGCCAGGCCCTGCGCGGTAGCCTCTACGAGACCGCCGCAGAGCTTGCAACGTCGGTGGCTGAGGAAGACGCAGGCCACGCTCCAAGCAACCCCGAGGGGGGCTTTGCAGGCGTTGGATTCCTGGATTAAGAACCACCCGACTCGTGTGGGCAATATCGACCGCATCTTTGAAGAGGTTCGCAATGCCGAGCCCGACAGCGCATCGCACCCGCGCCTAGCCGTGATCTCGGTGGCGCTGCGAACCCTGTCGAGCGCGTCCTAAATCTCTTCTTAAGATATAACAAAAGCTGTTCCCTCTCTGCCCGTGTGTGGGTGGGGCAGGGAACAGCTTTTTGTTGTCGTGTCGCGGTGTGACGCTGATTAAAATGAAGAATATTTTTTAGCCGATATTCCGCTATTTATCAGGGATTTTTAAGTATTTCAGCGCATGGCGCGTGAGATATTTTTGTGCACATCTGACGGTAAACCCCGCAAACTTGGTTCGGTACCGCTATACTCAAGTAGTAGTGAAACCTTGTGATGCACGTATGCGGCTTCCCCTGCCTTAAAAAGCGGGGAATATGTGGCATAAATCCCAGTTGCGGGCTGCGTGTCAAAAATAGTTTACACGTATACAATACAAGGGGTTGAAATCCCGAAAACCGATCACCTAGTTACTCAGCGCAGTTTTTCCTGCGCGTAGCCCATCCCTGCCCTTAAACCACAGGTACAGGGGCAATATACATATAGGCATTAGGTGAGAATAGCGCTGAAAGAAGTTCCCGTCTTGTCTTCCCACCATGCAGACATCCCGAAAAACCGCTGGAGCTGGAGACTCCTCTACAATTTTCTTCTCTATGTATCTCCCGTTGCACTCCTAACAGTCGCATTCCCGTTCGTAACCCCCATTCTCAGCAAGAACTATGTGGGGTCGGTGCCGCTTATCCAGATTATTCTGGCGGCATCCATCGTGGTTCCCTGGCTAAGCCAGGCGGTATGCATGCCTATTTACCGCGCCCTCGAATCCGAACATCTGAAAGTTGAGGATGCGCGCCGCGAAGTTCAGGAAGAAGCGGCAATTCTCAAACGGGACCATAAATCCAAAGAGGCGCAAGAACTTCTTGCTACTCTCGATACCGACCCGAAATATCAGCATATTAGCGAGCTGAGGGCATTTAGCCGCCATTGGGGCTACCTCTATCTGGTGGGGCTACCCATCGCGTTCCTTTTCGCCATTCCCGTGGTGCTTGTGCTGCACTGGGATATGGTGGCGCTGGTATCCTTCCTCTTTTTGAGTATGCTGAACGTTGCCTATGCGCAGCTGCTTATTGTGCCGAACGTGGCAAAAAACCGTCCGCTGTGGTTCTTCGCATGGTTGGGCTACACGATTGTTCTGCTGACGTTGCCGACCGTGTGGTTCCTGCCTCCGCTGGTGGGGTCGGCCATTCTGTTCAGCGGTATTGGGCGTGAAATTAAGCAGCTGTTCCACTTCAGCCGCCTTCCCCTAGGTGCCGCCTACCGCGATGTCATTCGCGGCCTGCTGACCGGTTCTATCCTCTGGGCTGATAAATACGTGCTCTTCTTGGTGACGAACGGCAAGATCGACGTTATCGCCATTTACATGAGCCTGGTTCCCTGCGTGATCGCCTATAACTACTTCTTCGTGGTTGAATCTAACCGCGTGAACGGCTCTATTCAGCGTCTGTGGACCCTCTTCAATAAACTTCCCTTCAATGAAATTGAGCCGGAGGCGCACGCTGTAGTGCGTATTTCTCACGCCTCCGTGCGCAATACGTTGATTGTCTCAGTTATCTGCTCGGTCATTACGGGCATTCTGATGTATATCTTCGTACCGAACACCTTCCCGCTCGCCTACGCGGGGCTGACGGTGGCATGGTTGTTCCTGGCTATGGCGCTCTTCATCTATCAGCTGGAATACATGACCATGTTTAAGACTGTGCACATTATCGGTGCGGTACACCTGCTGATCGTCACTGTCGCCTTTTCAATCATCCCGAACGATGGCGGTTATCTGCCTATCATTATCGGCGAAGCAATTCTCGCCCTCGTCACATGGATACTCTACCGTCGTGCCTGGGCTAATCCCGAATACTCACTCTTCTGGCGTCGTGCCCTAGCCTGGTAGATGAGAGGTCATATACATTGATAAACACCGCAATGCGTAACCACTATGCCCCGCTGCAATTGCCCGCGCCGGGACCCCGAACACCCGACCCTGATTATCCTGAGGTCGATGTTGCGCTGGTGATGGAATCGACCTACCCCTACCTCAAGGGCGGGGTTTCCGCAGTGGTTCACGATATTATCGTGGAAAACCCGAGCATCAGCTTCGGAATTATTCATATTTCCTGGGATAGTAAACAGGAACTTAAAGACCTGTACGGTATGCCCGAAAACGTCAAATGGGTTAAGGTGATCTACCTGAGCCTAGAGGAGCATAAGGAAGAATTCGCCCAAGAATGTAACCCGAAAAACCTCAAGATGAATCGTCGCCAACGCAAGAAACTGGTGGCGAGACTTATGAGTGCTTTCGATGCTCTTATACACGGCGATGTAAACCCGCTCTGGTCGTTCTACGATGAAGGAATTAACCCCCGCACCCGCACCTACTCCCTTTTTGCTCTTACCGGCACCCGCGAGTTTATGGAGGCAGTCGGTAACTGGGGCTTCCTCGCACAGGTTCCGTTCGGCGAACTCTTCTGGGAGATCCGTAACTTCGTCTCTATCGTGTACGCCCTGCTGCATGAGCGCCTGCCCTATGCCCGCGTGTACCATGCCCACACCACCGGCTACGCCTCACTTTTGGGCGCTGCGGGTGCGCGCGATTACGGCACCAGCTTCCTGCTGACCGAACACAACCTGTATGTGCGCGATACTATCAACACCAAGCTGGAACGCAATATGGCCAAGCCCGTCACCACGGATTACGCCTTCCTGAAGGAGCCGCGCGATAAACCCGAGCTGGGTCCCGTCACGCTCGAAGAGACCGCGTGGTGCGTCTGGTTCCTAGAAATGGGACGTTTCTGCTACCCCAGCGCCGATATGGTGACCTATCTGTACCCCAAAGCGATTGAAGAGGCACGTGGCATCGGTGCGCCCATCGACCAGTACAACGAGGGTGAAGAAGACCGCGCGGTCGTGCTGCCGAACGGTATGCTCATCGAGAGCGTGTACCCGGCGTATGTGGGGCGTCAGACCGCCCGGGCGCGCATCCTGGCGGAGGGTCGCGGGCACATGTGGCGTTTTGTGTTTATTGCGCGTGTGGTGCCCATTAAGGGGCTCACAGACCTCGTGAAGTCGCTTGCGCTGCTGCGTGATGCCGGGCTCGACAACTTCCACCTGGATGTGCTCGGACCGAAGAACCACATGCCGGAATACTATGAGTTGTGCGTGCGCACGATCGAAGAGCTCAATATGGGCGACTTCATTACCTTCCACGGCACCGTGAAGGTGCGCGAAATGCTGGACCGCTTCGACGTTCTGCTCATGCCCAGCTACAACGAAGGTCAGCCCATTGTGGCGCTGGAAGCGATGGCAGCATCCATTCCGCTGGTGAGTACCGACGTGGGCGGTATGTCGCAGCTGATCGATGATGTGCTGGTCACCTCGGATGGCAGTGAAATAGGTAACTGCGGTATTCTAACCATTCCGGGCGATGTTGAAGGCTTCACGCAGGCGCTTCGCACCATGATGGAGGAACCCAGCATCTATGAGCGGTACTGTGTTAACGCTTACAACCGAGTTGTAAAGTTCTTCCAACTTCGCCTGGTTATGGACCGTTATGACCAGATATACCGTAAGCTAGGTAAAATACCTCAGCGAGTTACGGAGCAGATTGAAGAATGAGCGATAATTCTCTACGGGCCGGCACTCCGGGAAAATTTGGTGCCTGGATTCGATACGGCGGAGACCCTATATCGGAAGATCAGCTGGCCTTTGCGGCGCAGAACTACGCGGTAGCTATTCTGCAGCCCTGGGAGCTGGATGCGGCACGCTACCTCAAAGAGCAGTCACCTAATATGGTGGTGCTCGCCTATAAGTGCCTTTCTTCCAGTCGCGCCTATGAACCAGGCCCCATTTACTCTTCGGGTGTCTCTTATAAATATGCGCAGGATCTTCTGAACACAACCGGTAAGGATTTGTTCGCCCGCCGCCTAGACGGCTCTTTGATCGAGTGGTCGGGGTACTGGCAGCACTACCAGATGGCGGTGTGGAGTGCTGACTACCGCTGGCAGTGGGTGCACTCCGTGGTGGAAGAACTGCGTAACTCGCCCTTTGACGGCGTGATGGCTGATAACGACGTAGAGAATGATTATTACGGACTAAACCTGCCGATTCAGGGCGTTGAAAGCATCACCACGATTCGGCAGCATCTCGATTTCTTGATCTCCTTCGCCGGTATTGAGCTGAATAAGATCGGCAAAATCCTGGTGCCTAATATTGCCGAATCGCGCCTGCGCTGGGGCAAATGGGAAAGCCACAGTGCCTACGGCGGCGGGTTCGAGGAAGTGTGGCTCGGCTGGGGCGCACAAGAATTCCTCAGCGGCGCCTACGCCACCATGCAAGGAAACCATATTGGGCGCGGCGCCGAAGGCCTGGTAACGCTGAATGCGGTGCAGGACCGCTCGGGCGATGCCTACGGCGCTGTGAATACCCAGCAGTCCCTTCCTAAGGTCACGATTTTGCGCACCCCGCACGGGTACTCGACGTCGCCGATTAGCGGCACGGATGAGAATCTGCTGTATGGTCTGGCTGGGTTCTGGGTTTTTGGAGGCGGTCGTTTCACTGGTATCAATGCAACTCAGCACGATGCCTATGACGGCACCCCGAACGCGCCCGAGCTGTCCTTTGACTTGGGGGCTGCATCCGGTGAGATTGAGGCTCAGGACAGTGTGCAGACCCGTGCTTTCACGCAGGGCTGGGCGGCTCTGAATACGAGCGACCGCACCACGCTTGTGCGGGTTCCGCAGGATCAAGGGCTCGTAGATGCGCAAAACAACGCGGCACCAGCCACCCTCACCCTAGAAGGCCATCGCGGGGTTATTTACCGTAAGCGGTAATTTTAAGGTCTCTTGCTATAGCGTATATACGGCGGTATTCCGTGCTTGATATATAGCACGAAATACCGCCCTTTATTTGTATAAAACTCGGGTATGTATTCCTGGATATTATCTTCGTTGCGTATTTATGTCTGGGATATATTGCGCGCAGGGTGGAGGTATTTCAACTCTGCGTAAGCGTTTGCACGTTCTGAGACGGTGTATGTAGTATATATCTACAACGCAGATTATAGATCTGCATCACTCTAGAGGAGGTTGCCATGAAACATATCGTGGATTTTATGTTTTTGAATAATGCAGCGGGTTTTCTTATGACGAAAGCCCATTATTTTAAAATTTTATATCAAGAAAGACATTGCTTGTGTTGAAAATAGCTAAATATAGTAAGCATGAGGCAATTTTCTTATCATCAATAGTTATTTCAACTCTTGGTGATTCGATGATACCGATTGCTTTTGCACTCTCTGCCGTTGAGCTTGAGAATAGCGGATACGGCTTTACTGCAGTTCTATTGAGCCTTTGGGGTGCACGTCTTTTCGGGTCAGTGCTGTACCGCAGGTACGGTAATATATTCCCCCCTTATCAGGACCATGATATACGCAGATGTTATCAGGTTCTTAGCACAGTTCATTCTTGGAATTTGGGTCATAGCTGGCTACAATTCCATACTGTCTCTGTGTATTTCATCATGCATATACGGATTGGGAACTTCTTTCTTTGTTCCTTCCAGGTATACGCTAACTCCTGCACTTGTTACCGAAGATATTCTTACGAGCTTCAATGCTTTTAGTAATTTTTTCACGGATGCTTTTGGGATTTTAACTCCCGCAGTATCCACCTTCATATATATTGTCTACGGGTTTCCCGTTATCTTATTCATTGACTCTGCAACCTTTATGGTCGGAATATTTTTACTCATATTCCTCATGAAGGCTGCAGGGCAAAACGGGTCAACATCTGTCAACGATCATGAGTCTTCTTCCGGTGCTTCCTCCCTGGCAAAAGTTAGTTTTCCCCGCTGGATCGTAGCGGGAATAGCTGCGTGGTCGTTAATCTCTTTGACTCTAGGGTTTTCGGGTGCTGAAGGCCCGCATCAGATGATTTCACGTTTGAATGAGGAATCCTGGGCTGCTGTTGCAACCTCCCTTGCTTTGGGCTCTATAACAGGTTCGGCAAGCACCCTGATGGGTGTTTGGAAGAAAGTCTCCTGGCGTTACCTTGCTATGGCTACCGCCGTTCTCTTGGGTCTTCAAGTCTATCTGTACGGGTACGGAACGCAGATTATCGTGATCTTCATGTGCACCTTTGCCGCATCTTTGACCTTATCCGCCGCTGCGGTGTCATGGGATGTGAAGGTGCAAACCTCTTTAGAACAGGATGAACTGCAGTCGTTCGCCAATATAGACAGTATTGTCTCTTCAGTGGCGGTTCCCCTCGGAATGCTGCTCTACGGTATCGGAGGCATCTGGAATATCTCACATATTCTCATGCTCCTTATTTCAATACTGGTTACGCTCAGCGGGTCCTTGTTCCTGGTGACGAAAAGAACCTAAAGACGCCTAAATATGCATACACCTTGAGCGTCGCGCTGGGTCAGTCTGTGTCACATGATAGTGACAGTATCTTTTATAAACTCGTGCTGCAACGGCGCGGGGGCTACTGTTACGAACTCAATCTACTCCTGCTGGATGCGCTCATGCTCCTGGGCTATCCCGCCCGTCCGCTCACCGGTCACGTTTAAGGATCTAAACCAGATGAATACGGTGCACGCACATATATGCTGCTTGAGGTAATGTTCGATAACCGGACGTGGATTGTTGATGCGGGTTTCGGCGGACTATGCCCCAGCACCCCGCCTAGAAGACCAGAGTATGCAGAGCAACGCCCACGGCGACTGCCTCATCACACCGCACGACGGGCGATATATCGTCAGTGCATGCATAGACGGAGTGGATGCTGTACACTTTTGACCGTCAGCCGCAGCGCCGTCTCGACCTAGAAGGCCACCGCGGGGTTATTTACCGTAAGCGGTAATTTTAAGGTCTCTTGCTATAGCGTATATACGGCGGTATTCTGTACCCTGCCCGGGGTTGGAATACCGCCTATCTGTTACATGTACTGACAACAGACCGGAATAAAGTCCGTTTCATGTCAAGAAACGGGCTGATTCACAGCGCAGCAGCCCTGTACTGTGAAACAAGCGGTTGGAATACGACCAGCCATTCTCGTGGTGCTGAGTTTAAGGAGTGAATTACAGTGAATATTCTTTTGATCGACGGCGGTAAAGCATTTGGACACTCGGCGGGTCGCCTGAACCACACCCTGCATCAAACAGCCCGTGATACGTTATCGGCGCTCGGTCATCATGTGCGAGAAACTGTGATTGACGACGGGTACGATATTCACCAGGAAGTAGAAAAATTCCAGTGGATGGATGCGGTCATCTGGCAGATGCCCGGTTGGTGGATGCACGAGCCGTGGACCGTGAAAAAATATATGGACGAGGTGTTTACCGCCGGCGCGGGCACCCTGTACGCTAATGATGGTCGCAGCAGCGCTAACCCTACTGAAGGATACGGCACGGGCGGTCTTCTTCAGGGGCGGCGGCATATGCTGTCGCTGACGTGGAACGCGCCTCGCGAAGCCTTTACCCGGGAGGGCGACTTCTTCGAGGGACTCGGGGTAGATGCCCTCTATATGCACTTTCATAAAGCCAATGAGTTCTTGGGGACTACCCAATTACCCACCTTTATTTGCAATGATGTGATTAAAAATCCGCAGGTCGAACAGTATCTCGCTGACTATACTGCCCACCTCAACGAGGTCTTCGGTCGGGCGTAAGGGTTTAAATCTGCATGCCTTCATAAGCATGTCTTAGCAGACGGCATCACGTGAAAGCTGACCGCATAGAATCGGATGCAGATTTCTCCATCGCATCATGTCATCACCAGGAAGGTAGTTAAGATTATGGCTGCTGAAAACAATGAACGTTATCTGCGTGGGAAAGAGGTACTTGCTCGGGTAGAGCAGAACCCTCATGGATCTATTCTTGATAGCTTAGCTTCTTTTTCGCCTGACTTAGAACGGTTTGTCGTGGAGTTTGGGTATGCGGATGTTTTTGATCGGGAAGGTTTATCCGATCAGTCCCGCCAGCTCATCACCATATCTGCTCTGGCCGCACTTGGGAATGCAGCTCCGCAGCTGGAATTCCACATTAATGGTGCCCTCAATGTGGGCTGTTCTCCTGAGCAAATTATCGAGACTTTATCCATGTGACCATATACGCTGGTTTCCCCGCTGCATTAAATGCCGTCTCTGTTGCTTGTAAGGTCTTCACCGAACGCGGTATTGACGTGAATTTAGATACGCATAGCACCGAGCCTGACAAGCGTTTCGAGGTAGGTTCTTCGTATCTTGAGCGTGTAGATGGAGCTGGTGGCGAGGCTGTGGTTGAATCGCTTCAAGACATTGCGCCGGATTTAGGCCGCTACATTGTCGAGTACTCATTTGGCGATGTTTATTCTCGGCCTGGGTTGAGCCTATGGGAGCGTGAACTGGTCTCGGTATCTGCGTGCAGCGCTTTAGGAACGTGCGTGCCTCAGCTGCATGTTCATATCAACGGCTTTTTGAACGTAGGCGGCACTCAAGACGAACTTGTGGAACTGATGATTCAGATAGCGGTCTATGCAGGATTTCCCGCCGCCCTAAATGCTATCGCAAGTTTACGGCAAGTATTAGCAGAGAATAATGCATAATGACGATGCGCACGAAGTGGTGAAACCAGGGGTTTAAAGGTGGCTCTGTTCGCAGGGCGGCACATAAAAAATATACGGGTGATTCCCTGAAAATATGTCATGGAACCACCCGTATATTCTTATTAAGTTATATAGCCGAATGGCTATATATACTAATCAAACCCTATTTTGTAGGGTATGACGGTGCCTCTTCGCCAGCCATGCGTTCCAACACGCGCACCACCTGACAGGAGTAACCGAACTCATTGTCGTACCAGACGTACAGGATTGCCGAGTCGTCGCTGACGACGGTGGCAAGCGCATCCACCACACCCGCGTTGCGCGAACCCACAAAGTCAGTGGAGACGGCCTCATGCGAATCGGAGTAACCAATCTGGCGGCGAAGCTCACCGTTGAGGGCAACCTGACGGAAGACCTCGTTCAGCTCATCCTTAGAACCGGCGGGCTTAGCCAGCTTCACGTTCAGAATAGCCATCGAAACGTCCGGGGTGGGAACGCGAATAGCGTTACCGGTCAGCTTGCCCTCCAACTGGGGGAGTGCCTTAGAAACAGCACGTGCCGCGCCGGTTTCGGTAATCACCATGTTCAGCACCGCCGAACGGCCGCGACGGTCACCCTTGTGGAAGTTATCGATCAGGTTCTGATCATTCGTGAAAGCGTGCACGGTCTCCACATGACCGCGTTCCACACCGTACACATCATCAAGAACCTTCAATGCGGGGGTAATTGCGTTGGTCGTGCAGGATGCCGCCGAAAGAATCTTATCGTCGTCGGTAATGATGCTATCGTTCACGCCGAAGACAATATTCTTCATATCGCCCTTACCGGGAGCGGTCAGCAGAACGCGGGAAATGCCGGGGCGCTCAAGGTGCTGGGTCAGCCCCGGAACATCGCGCCAGCGGCCGGTGTTATCGACCAGAAGCGCATCCTCAATACCGTACTCGGTGTAATCCACAGTGGTCGGATCTGACGAGTAGATAAAACGCACCGGCAGACCGTTAGCAATAATAGTGTCGTTCTCAGCATCTACCTTAATAGTGCCCTTGAACGGACCGTGCACCGAATCGCGTGCCAGCAAAGAAGCACGCTTCTCAAGATCGTTCTCGGTGTTCTTACGCACCACCACCGCACGCAGACGCAGGTTTGCCCCCAGCGATGAGGAACGCTCCAGCAGAATACGCGCCAACAGACGGCCAATGCGCCCGAAACCGTAGAGCACCACATCCTGCTGCTTAACGGTCTCGCCCTTCTTGCCAACCGATGCGCCAACCTGCTCGGGCAGCCACATCGAGAAGTCGGGAGAACCCGCATCAACGTGCTGGCGATGCAGAGCCGCAATGTTGATCGAGCAGGGACCAAGGTTAAGGTCAAAAAGTGCCTGAACCAGCTCTAGCGTATGCTCGGGGTTCAGCGGGGTTCCATCAACCTTCGCGGCGCCATCATGCAGGCGCAACAGCTGAATAACGGACTTATTAACCAGGCTGCGACCGTGAATATTAAGAACTACACCGTTCTCGCGGTTTAGCTTACCGATGAGGGGAATCATCTCCTCAGCCTGGGTTTCGCGGGCAATCCACTGCTCGTGAGTGTTTTCGGGAGTCGTCACTCTTGACCTTCTTCCTCAATGACGTCTTCGTCGGAATTTGTTGTTCGCGCCGATGCGCATGCCCAGCTCATCGGGCAGCACGCAACCGACTCTGCTTTAAGTCTAACCGCTGCGGCGAACGGTTTTATTCCCTCACACCGTCGAATCTGTGAAATCTAGCACGCTTTGCACAATGCACTACGCCCGAAGCCAATAAAGCCCACACAACCCCTCACGCAAGAAGCGAAAACAACGGGGATAACACACAGAAACACACTCCGCCGCGCGGCAACCTTGAGTAGAATTGAGACATGTTAACTGTCATCGGTGAAGCACTCGTAGACGTCGTCCACAGCAACGACGCCCCCATGCGCGCCTACCCCGGCGGATCTCCCCTCAACGTTGCCGTCGGCGCCGCGCGGCTAGGACACAAGACCCGGTTTATCGGCCACTACGGAACCGACGAACACGGCGCCAGCATCGCCGCGCACCTGAGCGCATCCAAAGTGCAGGTACCCTTCGAACCGCGCGCCGCACGAACCTCAACCGCGCAGGCATATATTGGGGAAGACGGCGCGGCACGCTACGAATTCGATATCGACTGGAGCCTCGACAGCTACGCCGACGACATTCTGGCCCTAGCCCCCAGCTGCGAAGCGCTGCACACCGGCTCTATCGGGGCGATGCTCGAACCGGGCGCCCACGTGGTTGCTCAAGCACTCACGGCGGCACGCGAAAGCGCTCTCATCAGCTACGACCCAAACTGCCGCCCCACCATTATTAGCGACCGTGCCCTCGCCCGGGGCTGGGCAGAAAAATTTGCTGCGCTCGCCTCGGTGGTGAAGGCAAGTGACGAAGACCTGACATGGCTATATCCTGATCGTTCCCTCGCAGAAACCGCGCATGCCTGGCTCGACCTCGGCGTAGAGCTGATGGTGATAACCCGCGGTGAAGGCGGGCCGATCGCCTACACCCGTGCATACCCCAACGGGATTGAAGAACCGGCCTATCGCGTAGAGGTCGCAGATACCGTAGGCGCGGGCGATTCGCTCATGGCGGCGCTGATCGCCGCACTCCTCGACAGAGGCATCAGCGGTACTCAAGCACGCAGCAAACTTGCCGCACTCACCCGCGAAGATATTCAAAATCTGCTACGATTCTCCGCAACGGCGGCGGGAATTACCGTCTCGCGTTCCGGAGCGAACCCGCCCACCCGCGAAGAACTTAACGCCGTACTCAACGGCTAAGTCAGCCACCCGACCAAACGAGGAGGACTACCGTGACTAACAACCTCGACACCGCACCCCTGCCGCGTGAACCCTACGCCGGTCTGCCCGACCTGCCGCTCTTCAACCTGACTTCCACCGACCTTGAAAACGGCGCCACCGCGCCCACCGCCATGCTCTCGGCGCTCTTCGGCGTGCCTGGCGGGCAGGATCAGTCTCCGCAGCTGAGCTGGTCGGGATTCCCCGAAGAGACCAAATCCTTCGTTGTCACCTGCTACGACCCGGATGCGCCCACCCCCAGCGGCTTCTGGCACTGGACCGTATCAAACATCCCCGCATCAGTCACCGCGCTTGAGACCAACGCGGGCGCTATCGTCGGCGGTCAGGGCGGCGCGGCGCTTCCCGCCGGGGCGATAGCGCATCGCAACGACGCCGGAACCCCCGGATTCGTGGGTGCTGCACCTCCAGCGGGGCACGGGCCGCACCGCTACATATTCTGCGTGACCGCCGTGGACGTACCCGAACTTGAAGTAGACGAAAACACCTCACCTGCCGTCGTGAACTTCAACCTCTTCTTCCACGGCATCGCGCGCGCCTTCCTGACCGTCACCTACGCAGAACCGGCGGAGTAGGCGCTTATTCTCGCATGATTAAGCTCATCGCCAGCGATCTGGACGGCACGCTCATCGGGCCTGATTTTCGTTTTCGCCCCCGCACCCTGCACGCCCTAGAGGCGGCGCGTGCGGCGGGCATCGACATCGTGTTCGTGACCGGGCGCCCGAGCCGTTGGCTTACCCCGCTGCGGGAACAAACCGATTTTGACTCCTACGCCATTTGCTCGAATGGTGCCGTGGTGTATCATCTGGGCGCCAACGAAGTAGAGGCGGTTAACGGTGCCGAACCCGCTGTGATCGAGCGTGCCCATACTCGGCTTGAGCCGATATTCCCCGAGGTCACCTACACCCTCGAAACTGTAGATACCGTCTACATTCAGGGTCCGCATGACGGGGGAGACGTGCTTGAGGGCGCTCGCGTGGTTGAATCCTCTATGGCGGAGGCATTCGTGGCGCTCGGCGATACTCCAATCATTAAATACCTGGTTCGGGTGCCCGGTATGGACCCCGATATCCTGCATGTGCGTGTGGCCCAGACCGTGGGTGAGCTGGTGTCGGTCACGCGCGGGGTTGTGGGCGAGCCGCTGATCGAGATGGGCTCGAAGACCGTGAATAAGGGGCGCACTCTCGCCCAATTCGCCGCAAGGCACGGTATTGAGGCGCACGAGGTGATGGCCTTCGGCGATATGCCGAACGATGCTGAGATGCTGTGCTGGGCGGGTCGTGGGTATGCGATGGCATCCGGCGAGCCTGCGCTGATTAAGAAGGTGGGGCGCACCTGCCCGCCGTTCGGGGAAGACGGCGTGGCACAGGTGATTGAGGCGATGCTTCAGGGCCGCGGCGAGGCACAGTACCGAGCGATGTAGCCTCTGCGCGACTGCATGCCGGCGGTCTTGTCCAAATCCTCATCTAAATTTTTGCCTCTCATCTAAAAATTTTTGGATGAGAGGCGTATTTTTTTTGGATGAGGGAGCCGTCGAAAGTACGTACTGGGCATAAAACGGTCGTCTATATAGAAATAATTCTTTCTATTATCGCCTATACTAGGAGTAGTTCTTTCTATATGAGGATATGGAGATTATGGCGTATATTCCCACCAAGGTGCGCCGGGCCGCGCGGACGATCGGCGAGCAGCTGCGCATCCAACGTAAACTGATGGGTCTGACCGCCCAGATGGTTGCGGAACGTGCAGACATTACGACCGTGACCCTGCGGCGCATTGAGCAGGGCGAATCGGTGCGTACCGACGTGCTTTTCCGTGTGCTGCGGGTGCTCGGCATGCTGGATGCGGTCGTCACCGCCACCGACCCGTACCTCACGGATGTCGGCCGCCTGCGTGCCAGCGAAAAACTACCTAAGTCGGTGCGCATCCCCAAAAGCGAAATGGGCTGGTAACTATGAGTGAAACAGTTGATTAACTGGATTTATAGTGCTGTTGCTCATTTATCTAGAGTCAAGACTGACCCGTCGCATCTAGCGGTTTTGCTGATTATCTTCCGCGTCAATCCTTTTAAAGAAGGAATAGTAAATAATTTGAACAAAAACGATCAGCATGATGATGAGGATTATTGGAACCGTTATATATTCGATTTCATGTGCCGATCCAGCACATCCACGCCGAAAGTGATAATCAGAAAGACCATGAGGTAGTTCGATTTCGTCTTCATCTTTCCCACTCTAACATCACCGAGTGCAAGAATTCTTGCACCTATCAGCTTTATAAAGCCATATAAAGCTGATGAGGTGGTGTGTATAAGGGAGGGAGTGCATCATGCTTAAGAGTTTAGCGACCGAAGAGTTCATCACAGGTGTTCTGCACGATACTGAGCGGCGCATCCGTGAACAGATCGATCGGGGTGAAATCACTCCCACCGACGAGTCTATGCAGGAGCTCTCGAATGCGCTCTCGCATACGGTTGAGGTGCGCAAGGGTGCGCGGGGGTCTGGGAAATATATCGGCAAGGTGAAAGACAGCCGCAGCACCCGCGAATACCTTGGCGGCATCAGTCTGCAGGCCCTCAACGATAGGGTGCGCAAGAACAATATTCTGCGCCTCAAAAACAAGGCGGGACGTAACGGATATCCGGTTTTTCAGTTCAAAGACGGGGCAGTGGATCCGCAGGTTCGGCAGGTTATTAAAATATTGTTAGATAGCGGCCTTACCGAGTGGGGTGTAGCTTTTTGGCTTGCTCGTCCGTCGAAATTCTACGATGATCGCCCTGCAGTTGAGTACATGAAGGACTCCGAAGAGAACTTCAAGCTCGTTGTGGCTCATGCTCATGAGGATGCTGCTAACCGGAGGGCAAACTACTGATATTTCTTGATGGGACAAAAGCGGGAGCGTTTTCTTCATTCGGGAGCACTTTAACCGCTCCCGAATGAAGAAAACGCTCCCGGAACTCAAGGGATTGTGGGCAAGCCCAGCAGTTAGTGCCCCAGCTCGTCGTGGTCCCTGTCAGTGAAGGGTTCCAGCGGGTCGCCCGCCGCCCTGGTGTATTTGGCGATGAACGTCATCAGGTGGAACACAATCAAGGTCGCCGCCGTACCGAGTGCAATACCCGCGAACGACAAGCCCGAGAACTCCCAGGTGTAATCCGCGATGCCCACAATCAGCGCCACAGCGGCGGTCGTCAAAGTTAATCTGGTTTGAGAAGTCCACGCGGTTCTCGCTCCAAATACGCACGCCGAGCATCCCGATCATGCCGTAGAGCACGGTTGCAGCGCCTCCAAGAACACCCGCCGGAACGGTTGCAATCGCCGCGCCGAACGCCGGGAAAAGCGAGAGGGCGATCGCGAAAATCGCGGCCACCCAGTATGCCGCCGTCGAATACACCTTGGTTGCCGCCATAACACCGATATTCTCGGCGTAGGTGGTCGTACCGGAACCGCCGCCAAAACCGGCGACAGTGGTCGCCAGACCGTCCGCCATGAGCGCGCGACCCGAGTACCCATCTAGTTCTCGCCCGTCATGAGCGCCACCGACTTCACATGCCCAATATTCTCGGCAACCAGCACCAGAATCACGGGGATAAACAGCCCGGCAAGCTCCCAGTGGAACTCGGGGTTTTGAAAATGCGGCAGTCCGATGATGCCCTGCTGCTGCACGGTCTTTTCGATGGTCGAGAAGTCTACCTCGCCGCGCACAACCGCAGTCACATACCCGATAATCACGCCCAACAGAATCGAGAGGCGACCAATAATACCCTTGAACAGCACCGAAATCAGGATAATCGAGATAAGGGTTACGAGCGCGGTGATGGGCGCCTTCATGAAGTTCGCTTTCGCACTCGGTGCCAGGTTGAAGCCGATGAGCGCCACGATCGCGCCGGTCACCACGGGCGGCATGAGCTTCGTCAGCCAGCTGGTACCCGCAAACTGCACAATAACACCCACCAGGAAGAGCGACAGACCCGCCATGACGATACCACCGAGCGCACCCGCCGGGCCGTGCTGGTTTGTCGCCGCCGCCAGGGGTGCGATAAACGCAAAGGAAGAGCCCAGATAAGAAGGCACACGCCCGCGTGTGATGAGTAGGAACAAAACGGTGCCCAGGCCCGAGAAGAACAGCGTGGTTGCGGGCGGGAACCCGGTCAGCAACGGCACGAGGAAGGTTGCGCCGAACATCGCCACCACATGCTGGGCGCCGATGCCGATCGTAATAGGCCAGGCGAGGCGTTCGCTCGGCGCCACGACCGAGCCGGGTTTAATGCTTCTGCCGTCGCCGTGCAGACGCCAGCCGAAACCGGATTTCTGTGTGCTCATGGGATGCGATCTCCAGGTGAAAGTGAGGACAAAATTCCCAGTAATTCTACACCTGTTGGCTCCTGCACGCGCATTGTAAAAAGGCTCTTTATTTGAATAAAGAGTGTTTTTTGCCGCTTTATTCAAATAAAGAGCCTTTTTAGGGTTGGGGGAGGGGGTGGCAGGTTGCCGCTACAGCGCCGCCTGCAAATCCTCTAAGTGGTCGTACTTCGAGAGCTCGAAACGCAGATGCCCCTCAGTCGGCGACTGTACCGGCAGGAACGAAGCCTCACGCAAACGCCGCGCGGTCGGCGAGGAAGCAACGTAACCGGCGCCTCCCAACAACCTGCAGCTCAAAATGCGTAGCAATCGTTGCCAGATGCGAAACACCCAGGCGCAGGCTCAACAAATCGCGACGCTCGGCACGCTGCGGCTCACGCGCCAAACGCACCAGCTCATCGCGCAAGCTCTCGTACTCGCCCACAATCAGCGGGAACTCAGAACTGAAAATACCCTGCGAAGCCTCAAGATGCTTCGAAGCCTCCACCAGCGCACCGGCGGCAAGACCCAAGCAGAATGCGGACTGCACCAGCAAGAACGGCGCGGTTACATCGTTGAGAAAACCCTCAAAATTATCGGTCAGAATATCCTCGGTCGGCACAAAAACATCCTCAAAAATGATCGTGCCAGACTCGGTTCCGTTGAGCGCCAGCAGGTTACGGTGATATACAACCTTCAGCCCGGGAACATCCTGGCGAACCGTCACAATATACCGGTTCGGATGCCCCTCCTGCGCATTCTGCACAGCTACCGGCAGCACAATCACACCGCCCGGGTACAGGTTAGAAGCCCACGACACCGTGCCGTTGAGCTTCACACCGCCCTCTACCAAAGTGCCCAAAACCTTGATCGGCGCAAGCCCCGAAGCCTCCTTATACGCCGCCGCCATCGCGCTCGTACCGCTCGTCGTGGCCTCAGCCAAACCCTCGGGCAGTTCACGGTTCACCGCATCAAAGAACGCAATCGTAGAACGATGCGCCCACAGCGAGAACCCGGTTGTCGCATCCTGCGAAGCAAGGTCAAAAAAAGCAACCGAAACCTGCGGAAGCAAGGACCCGGTGCGCCCCAGAGTCAGCAGACCATCCTTCGCAATCTCGCGCAGATTCTCAAACGGGGAACGCTCACCGGCATCGACGGCATCTGCGTGTTCGGCGGCAAGCGCAAGCACGCGCTCGCGCTGAGGATAATCCTCAAGAGGTTCAAGAGTGAATTCAGACATGGTAGAGAGCTCCTTGATGCAGTATGCAGATGTGCTTATGCGTGTAGCTTGAAGAGGCGGTCGATGGGGGTGCTCACGGCTTTGCGGGCGCGAAGTACCGCATCCTCATCGGGCGCGTCATAGAAGCACAGGCACTTAGCGGTATCCTCACGCACGTAGGTGCGCAGGAAGGAAACCTCGGGCACCTCGGCATACTTGGGTGCGTTCGCCTTCTTGCGAGTCAGGTACTGCTCCATCGTGATTTCGGCGGGAATATCCCACTCAACCAGGTAGTCTGCATCTTTCTTGAGCTTCTTGATGTCGTCGAGTTCTGCGCCCACCAGGCGAACCTCGTCGGGGCCAACCACGGATGCGCGCTCGCCAATAGCCGCAGTGAGGGCGGGTGCGAACGCGGTGTTTTCAGATTCGATGATGGCGAAGATCAGCTTGTGATCGGCGGAAACCTGGGTTTCGATGAGCTCCGCGCCTTCGCTCAGGGAGTTGGAAACGGTTTCGATGAGCGCGGTTGCCTCGTCCTTGGATGCGGTTGCTGGGGTCAGCTCGATCAGGTACAGTGCCATGTCTGTTTTCTCCTTAGAATAGGACGTTGTCTTTTACCTGCCTGTACGGCGGGTCTGGCATATACCCTAAACCGGTCGCGGGCGCGGCGCATAATGTTTTTCGCTATGAGTCTAAAACGAAGATTTAAGAACCCTTCACCCGTCACATGAAGTAATGCGGAGACACAAAACGTCATGTTACAGCGGTGACGGGAATATTTATACGGCGTCTAATGTTCGAGGTGGGTTTCAGAAGTCACAGGAGATGATGCGCAGCGAGCAAAACCTGACTTTTGGTAGCGTAGACACCTGATTTTTGGTAGCGTAGAATGCCTCTATTTACCATCTGACTAGTGAAAATACGTGTTTTGTCAGATCTGCTGACGAGGTGCTTATCCTGCGCTTATGCCCCTGCTGGCTGAATAGCGTGCAGTAGCTTGCCCTAGCGAGAAATGAGACCTCTATTTTCTCAATAGCATTCTTAATGAGAAAATAGAGGTCCAAATTCTCATTAACTGCCCGTACTTACCCCATTTTTTAGGGCATTCCCTATCATGCAGCAGAAAGGAGCGCGGGGTATGCCAGCCATCTCATGGGCTTCTCTCGATTGGGAACAGCAGGCTCTGTGGCAACATCGTGACCCACTCGCATCCCATCGTGCTCGTCGGCGGAACACTGGCGAGTTTAAAAGTGCCGTTACACCGCGCATCGCCGAGCAAACACCTCAGCTTTCCCCGCAGCTACATACTCTGGTGCAGGACTGCACGCGCACGATTACTCGCTTCGACGAGCAGCATGCGGCGTTAGGTGGTGTGCCATTTGCAGCGGTGCTTTTACGGGGTGAATCGGCATCAAGTTCGCAGATTGAAAACCTGACGGTTTCAGCACGTAGGTTATCGTTGGCGGTGGTGGGCGCTTCCAGCTCTGCCGTGGGGCATAATGCCGAGTTGGTGGCACGCAATGTTCGCGCCATGCAGGCAGCTTTAGGGGCGGCAGAGAGCCTGACCATTGAATCTATCGTGCATATGCACCATGAACTGACGGCTGGCACCCTAGATGACGCTGGGAAGTTCCGCCAACAGTGGGTGTGGGTTGGCGGGCAGTCGCCTGTAACAGCAGATTATGTGGCACCGCACTGGAAGCTAGTACCCGCCGCCATGAATGACCTCGTTGAATTTATGGCGCGTCGTGATCTTGACCCGCTGGTGCAGGCTGCCATCGCTCATGCACAATTTGAGACTATTCACCCTTTTACTGATGGGAATGGGCGTACCGGTCGGGCGCTTATTTCGGCTTTGCTCATGGCACGTGGAGTCACCGAACATGTTGTGCTGCCAATTTCTTCGGGGCTTCTGCATGACGTCGCAGACTATATTGCGGCGCTTACCGCATACCGCGCTGGAGATATAGAGCCTATGATCCGGTGCTTTATTCAAGCTTCAAATGCTGCCATCGAGAACGCTCGTATTCTGGCAGAGGATATTTCCGGATTGCGCGATAAAATTCTGGGAACAGCACGTCGAACAACATCCGCTTTGAAGGCGGTCGCCGATTTTTGCTGCACCGAACCGGCTTTTACGGTACAGATGGTGGAGCAGAATACGTCTGTGGCACCGGCAACGATATACCGCATTATCGCAACCCTTGAGAAAGCGGGGGTGATACGCCGTGAAAAAACCTTTGTTGCGGGTCAGCGCGTATGGACAGTTCCTCACCTTAACGATGCGCTTGACGCATTTGCGGCGCGTGCCGGGCGGCGCATCAAGGCTTAATAATCATGTTGTGAGAGGCGCTATACCCCTCCTGGAATATAACGTAGGCGGCATATATCCAAGTCAAACCACAGGAACTAAAACTGGTGGGTGCATCTTCTAGTGTTGAAGATGCACCCACCGCTATATATGCCTAAAACGGAATACTACTTCACATCGCGCATAAGTTTCTGGATGGGCGCACGGCAGAGGAAGAGGACGATACCAGCAATAACCGAGACGGCACCCACCCACATAAAGTAGGAAGCCTCAGTGTCTTGGCTGTAGAACTGTGCGCACCAGCCCGCGAATGCGGTACCCATCGCCAGCGAGGTCCAGTAAAGCGCCATCATGTTCACCTTATACGCTTCGGGCGCGAGCCTGGTGGTCAGCGCCATGCCCGTGGGCGAAATCGTAAGCTCGGCAACAGTGAAGATGAACATGATGATAACCATCCAGTAGACCGCCACGCGAGAGACACCCACCTGCGTGAGGAAAACCCAGTATGCCGGGCCGATAATCACGAGCGCGAGTGAGAACTTGGTGGTTGTGCGCGGCTGCCGATCGCCCAATTTCGTCCACATGGCGGCGAACCCCGCCCCCAGAAGAATCACGAAAATAGGGGCAAGGGAATTGACGAGGGTCGGAGGAAGATCCATGCCCAGAATATGCCAGTCGAGTCGCTCATCAGAATAGATGGGAATGACCGTGAACTGCTGCTGGTAGAGCGCCCAGAAAATAGCGTTGGCAATCCAGAGGGGAATAAACGCCCACACCCGCGAGCGTTCGGTGTTGGTTACGTTCTTGGCGGTGAGCAACTGAATAAAAAGAGCTATGGCCCCGATGCCGACGGCGCTTACCACCCACGTGGCGAGGTTGCCTGTAGTCATCCAGCCCATCATGACCAGCAGGAATGTTATGAGAGCTACACCCGCCAGAACACCGGCTAAAATACCGTTCTGACGTGGGGTGAAAGGAACGGTTACTTCGTGCACCGATTCGGGCAGGTTCTTGCGGGTGAGCGCATACTGAATAAGCCCGGCCGCCATGCCGATAGCCGCGATTCCGAAGCCGAAGTGAAAGCCTAGCCAACCCCATCCCCAGCCGGTCAGTGCCGGACCTAAAAGCGCACCGATGTTGATGCCGATATAGAAAAGCGTGAACCCCGCTTCGCGTTTGGGGTCGTCTTTGCTGTAGAGCGAACCGACCAGAACCGAGGCGCTGCTTTTGAGACACCCTGAACCGATCGCGACCAGAAGAAGACCGGTGATCACACCAGCGGCACCGGGCATGACCGCAAGAACAATGTGCCCCGCCATAATACCGATAGCGGAATAAAAGAGGGTGCGTTCGGGGCCTAGGACGCGGTCGCCCAAAATACCGCCGAGGATCGCCATGAGGTAAACGGTTGCACCATACGCTCCCATAGCACCAGTTGCTGCTTCTCTGGGGATCCCTAATCCGCCGTCTTCGATAGAGTGGTACAGGTAATAGAGGGCAAGAACCTGCATACCGTAGAATGAGAACCGTTCCCACATTTCCACGGTGAAAAGATTGGCGAGCATCGGCGGATGCCCAAAGAATGTTCGCGGCTTCTGCGCCGCTGGTTGCGTGGCTACCATAAAGCCTCCCAAGAATACACAAACCGGAAGTGTTCTAGGTTATATTTCCTCAGTGTATACCTGTGAAATGCATATGTATACAGATGTTTGTGCAGAAATTAGGCATAAATTCCGTATTTACTCTGCATGAAATCTCATGTCTAATGGTGGGGCTGGGGTGTATTGCGTGCACGCGCGCGTGCCTTATGACCTCAAATTTTGTAGAGTTGATAATGTATCTCACGAGACTACAGAGGAGAATCCATGAATAACGTACCCCAGGTAACCCCTGCCGATGTTCCTGCCGGTGCCAAGATTATTGATGTGCGCGAAGACTACGAATGGGAAGGCGGCCACGTTGCTGGTGCCCAGCACATCACCCTAGGAACGCTGACCGAGCGACTTTCAGAACTACCCAGCAAAGATGAAGAATTCTATGTGATCTGCCACGGCGGCGGGCGTTCAAATCGTGCGGCTGAATACCTGCGCCAGAACGGATACCAGGCGAAGAATATTGCTGGCGGAACAAGTGCTTGGTTCACCGCAAAGCTGCCTATGGAAAGCGAAAACGGGCAGGAGCCTGCCGTCGTTCACTAATGACGCTATACCCTAAAAATTTGGAATATATCCAGTTTGACTAGTGTATATAGCCAAAACGACATATAAAGATGCGGCACCCCAGCCCCCGAAATGGCTGCTGGTGCCGCATCCTTTGTATTCGGGTCGAAGCCACACTGCTCAAGACCGACGGCAACGCACTCTACAATAGGAAACGTGATTCTTCAGCCCGATCAATACCCAACGCTGCACGTGCGCGCCCTCGACTTTGCGATCATGCCTGAGGCTGCATACCCCGTGATCGCTGCGGACGCTCGGTACGCCTATTGGCTTGATTCCGCACGAGAAGAATCGCCTATGTCTCGCGTCTCGTATGTGGGCGTCGTCCCGCATTGGGCGGCTGTGCTGCGCATCGAAAACGCATGCGAGGCAACAAACACGACTCCTTGGGATGCCCTCGATACTGCGCTTGCCAGTATGCCTGAACCCGATGACATTGCCGAGCTGCCCGAAGGTTTGCGCGGTGGTTACGTGGGTTATTTCGGGTACGAGGCGCGCGCCGCCCTGCACCCCGGGCGCATCGGATACACACCCCGGCACACGGCACAAACCCCGGATTCTCTCTGGATGCCCGCCGTGCGGTACCTGGTCTATGAACATGAAACCCGTCGCGCGTGGCTGCTTGGTGATGAACCCTGGATTGAGGAAATCGAGCCGCGTTTGCGCGAATTGGCGCGGGATTCTTGGCGTGAGATACCGGGTGATAACGCACATGACGGCGATAAGCCATTGAGTCAGCACGTGGAGCATCTGCTTTTTGAAGCCCCGGATTGTGAAAGCTATTGCGCAGATATTGAGCGTGCACAATGGCATATTTATGAGGGGAATAGTTATGAGGTCTGCCTGAGCGCCGAAAGCACCGCGCGGGTAGAACATCCTCTCACGCCAGATCAGCTTTTTGAGCTGTACCGCACTCAGCGCAGGCACAATCCCGCACCTTACGCCGCTTATTTGCGGTGCGGTGACTTCTCGGTGTTTTCATCGTCTCCCGAGCGTTTTCTGATAGTTGATACGCACGGAAACGCCGAAACAAAGCCGATTAAAGGGACATGCCCGCGCGGTGCGAATCCTCAGGATGACGCCGCTGCGGCTCACTGGCTGCAGCACGATGCGAAAACCCGCGCCGAGAACCTGATGATCGTCGATCTTTTGCGCAATGACCTCTCGACGGTGAGTGACCCCGCGAGCGTTCAGGTTCCTGTACTCATGGGTGTGGAAAGTTATGCAACGGTGCATCAGCTTGTTTCTACCGTCACTGCGCGCCTTAAGCCCGAAATTTCCGCAGTGCATGCTAGTGCGGCCTGCTTCCCTGGCGGATCTATGACCGGCGCACCCAAGCCCTCAACAATGAATATTATTGAGGATCTAGAGGCGCGCCCCCGCGGCGTATACTCGGGTGCTCTCGGATTTTTCTCGGCGGATGGCGGTGCCAATCTCTCTATTGTTATACGCACCCTGATCGCGTACGATAACGGGCTTATAACCCTTTCCGCCGGCGGCGCTATTGTCGCCGATTCAGACCCGAATGCCGAGTACGAAGAAATGCTGACGAAACTACGTGCGGCGCTTCCGCCGAGTGTGGGGCGCATCGTTGAAAAGGGTGTGAGTAAGCAAAGTGTCGCCGCAATAGCCGACCGGGAAAGCCCAGGAATATCATGAATTTTGTCTTCGATATTGACGGCACCACCAGCTTTAACGGCATGATGATTGAGCCAGCCATTGAGCGCGAAATCTATACGCTGCTGCGGGCGGGACACCGCATAGTTTTTGCCTCCGCCCGACCGGTGCGCGATATTCTGCCCATGCTCTCTGAGGATGTGCGCACGCATAGCGGGCTGGCGCTGATCGGCGCGAACGGTTCGCTGCTGTATCGGGACGGGCAGCTGCGGGCGCGGGAACACCTAGGTGCGCATAGTTATGCAAAAATTCGGGACCTTATCGAACGTCACGGACTGCACTATATCGTGGACTCCCTGGATTCTTACGCCTTTGATTTGCCCGATGCGCATGTGCTCGTGGAGCGGCTAAACCCCGAGGGAACCGACCGCCTAGTTTCTTTGAAAGACCTGGAGAATCCTGTCAAAATAATTCTGCTTGACATCAATAATCCGCATCTTTACGCCGAGCTTGAAGAGACTATTGCGAGCCTAAACCTGCATGTGACTAAGCACCAGGATGCCACCACGAGTATTGACTTGGCACCCGGGGGGAGTGCATAAAGTTTCGGCTCTTCCGCAGGCGCTTGGCGCGCGTCCGGGCGAAAAACCCGATCCTTATATCGCGTTTGGCAACGATGTGAACGATGTAGGGCTGCTTGAGGGTGCTCAGTATGCGGTCGCGGTGGGCTCGCATGAATCCTTGCTGCCGCTCGCAGATCTGACGGTGGACCCGCATCCGGATGCGGTCGCCGCCGCCATTCGCGCCCTCGCTTCCTCGTCCGCCTTGTAAAAAGGCTCTTTATTTATATCAAGCAGTTTTTAACGCTTTATTCACTATCAAGGCTCTTTTGATGCGGCATGTTTGGTGCATCTGAAATCCGACGAACCATCGCAGAATACCCCTATTTCACATAATTTCGGCTATGCTCTAGAGGTGGTTTCACAAAACCAGCTTTCCGCACACAATATTTGAAGGAGCATCACCGATGAGTGAGAACATTACGTCCGGTCAAGAAAAACCGCAGAATTCCCCGTCTGTTCAGCAAACTTCTTCTCAGCAGCCTATGATGCAGCCCGCACCGACAGCTTACGCCTCTGCAGCTTCAATACCAGCCACTCGCCCCAAAATTACGGCGTTGGCTATGACCGCTTTTATAGTCAGTCTGGCGTGCGCGCTCTTACGCCTCGTTGAGTTCGGTACCATGAGGTCTGCCATGAGCTCTCTGCAGACTGTGGCTGCGATGAATGGCGGGCAGTCACTCAGAAACTACAATACTCTAGAATCGTTTGTGTCCTTTATTTCTCTTCCGCTGTTCCTCAGCATTATTCTGTACATCCTGTTCGGTGTTTTCATCTACCGAGGATACAACTGGTCGCGTATCGTCATGACCGTTATTGCTGTTTTGGCTCTTGCCGGTATTGTTTTGCACACGTTTATCACATCGGCGGCTTTGAGCGGCATGAATGAAGAGAGGTCATCGCTCGCGCCCGGTTTTACGTCTTCCCTTTCCACGCTCATTGTGATCTACGTGGTGTTGTTTATTGCTAACGTTGCCCTGATTGTTTTCTTGTGGCTGCCTGGGACCAACAGGTTTATGCGTGACTCCAAGGCGTACCGTCTGGCACAGAATCCGATGGCCCAGCCCACAGTCGTACAGGCGCAGCCCGTTCAGCCCCAGGCGCCGTACCAGAACTAACCTGCATATTTAGGGGCAGTAGGTGCTAAAAAGGCTCTTTATGTGAATAAAGAGCCTTTTTTACGCGGCAGAGAGCCGGGACGCACCCCTAAGGCACCTAAGGAATAGCCCTGGACACCCACCGCCAGCCCGTGCCCGGGGTAACCCGCTAAACTTGAAATATGACTAAACTTTCCGAAACCCTGCCCATCGAAGAAGCCCGCGAACGTTTGCGCCAGCTCATCTCCGAGCTTGCCGTGGTGCGCGGTAAAGTGACTCTTGCCTCCGGGAAAGAAGCCGACTACTACGTCGACTTGCGCCGTATCACCCTGCATCACGAAGCGTCGCGTTTGGTCGGTCAGGTGATGCTCGATCTGCTCGATCGTAACGGCATCGAATTTGAGGCCGCCGGTGGTCTGACGATGGGCGCCGACCCGGTTGGTTCCGCAATTATGCGCGCGGCGGGCGATCAGGACCGCGCTATCGATTCGTTTGTGGTGCGTAAGGCGCAAAAGTCCTACGGCATGGGTCGCCAGGTTGAGGGGCCCAGCGTTGAGGGTCGCCGCGTGGTTGCTGTCGAAGATACTTCCACCACCGGCGGGTCCGCGTTAACCGCCGTGGATGCGCTGCGCACAGCGGGCGCCGAGGTCGTCGCCGTCGCCGTCATCGTAGACCGTGCAACCGGGGCGAAAGAACATATCGAAGAGGTTGCCGGGGTTCCCTGCTTCTACGCCTACTCCAAGGATGATTTAGGGCTCGACTAGGGGCTTTATAGGTGCCCGCGCGTGCCGGTAGTTGGCGGCGTGCGGGCATTGCCGCACCGCCCGCCCGCCAGATTCCTTCGCCGCGCATCCGGCACTATATGTACGCGCCATCAGAAAGAAACTATGAGTTCCCCAAGCCATCAGACCCCCCCTTGACCCCTCAGATTCCGGGCAGGATTCCTGCGTGAACGAGTCTGCAGAGCCGCAGAATACACCGCAGGAGTACCCCGAAAGCGAGGCTTTCGGAACTCCCCGGTTTGAGGTTGGTGTCGGTCCTTGGGAGGGCGAGTGGCCCGAGGGTGAGCATTGGGATGAACAGCTTCTGCGCGAGGGCGACCGCCGCAATGTGGTGGATAAGTACCGTTACTGGAGCATGGAGGCGATTATCGCCGACCTTGACACGCGCCGCCATGATTTTCACGTCGCGATCGAGAACTGGCAGCACGATCTGAATATCGGTACCGTGGTGCGCACCGCGAACGCCTTTTTGGCGAAAGAAGTGCATATTATTGGTAAGAAACGCTGGAACCGACGCGGTGCGATGGTGACCGACCGGTATCAGCATGTGCGGCATCATCCCACGATTGAGGACTTTGTGGTGTGGGCGCAGGGCGAGGGGCTGGACATTATCGGTATCGATATTTTTCCGGATTCGGTGCCGCTTGAAACCTATGATCTGCCGAAGAACTGTGTGCTGGTCTTTGACAGGAAGGCCCAGGGTTGTCGGAGGAAATTCACGCCGCCGCGCGCGATACGCTCTCGATCGAACAATTCGGCTCAACCCGGTCGATGAATGCGGCAACCGCCGCCGGGATCGCGATGCACGCCTGGGTGCGCCGCCACGTTTTCGGGCAGAAACCTTAAAACAAATACACCGCGAGCAGGTAGGATTTTGTCGAAAAGGTAGGAAAATCCTACCTGCTCGAACCAAAAACCACCTGCTCGCGGTGTTGTGTAGGGGAGTGAACCCCTAGCCCACCGGAACGTTCACGTTCACGAGCGAGAAAAGATCCTTCGGATCGTCCGGGTTGCCACCAGGTCAATGAACTGCTGCAGATCGGTGCCCCGGGTTGCCTCGCGTGCATAGCGCAGACCCGAGAAGTCGGCGATCGCAAAGCCCACCGAATCGAAGAGAGTAATCTGTTCATCCGAGGTACGCCCGGGCTCCTCGCCGGTCAGAACCTTCCAGAACTCCACCACGGGGAAATCCGGATCCTTCTGCTGAATTTCACCCTCGATGCGGGTCTGCGGCGGGAACTCCACGAACACGGTCGAACGATCCAAAATCTCGCTTTCCAGCTCGGTTTTGCCGGGGCAGTCGCCTCCAATAGCATTCAGATGCACGCCGGGCTTCACCTGCGAATTTAGAAGCACCTTTGCCTGCTGCTTATCGGCGGTGCAGGTGGTAATAATATCGGCATCTGCAACGGCCTCGTCCACGCTGGATGCGGCATGAATCCTGAACCCCAGCGGCTCCAGATTACGGCGGAACTTCTCGATAGCGGCAGGATCAACATCGTACACCGCAAGATCTTCGATGCCGAGGACGGCGCGCATCCCAAGAGCCTGGAATTCAGACTGTGAGCCGGTGCCGATCATCGCCATCTTCCGCGAATCCTTGCGTGCCAGATGCTTAGCCACCATGGCAGAAACAGCGGCGGTACGAAGGGCGGTCAGCAGGGTCATCTCCGCAAGGAAGACGGGGTATCCGTTATCCACATCAGCCAGCAGACCGAACGCGGTCACGGTCTGGTACCCGCGTGCAGGGTTCGAGGGGTGCCCGTTCACGTACTTGAAGGAATAGATGATGTTATCTGAGGTCGGCATTAACTCAATCACGCCGAAGGGGGTGTGGGATGCCACGCGCGGAATCTTATCGAAACTCTGCCACTTCTTGAAATCTTCTTCCAAGAAATTCACCATACCGGCAATAATATTCCCAACGCCGTCACGCTGAATCCACTGCGCCATGGATGCAACATCAACAAATTCAACCCTGTGGTCGGTCACGATAAATCTCCTTAGTCGTGAGAGGCTGACATGAAATACTGAACCAGTATATCAGCGGTCAAATGTATAGATTATTACTGTGATGTATATAATATTCCCCGGAATACGCTGACAATATGCATGGCATTATGTCAGCGTAGTGTGTGCAATATCCGGAAAATAATGTGTGTAAAAAGCTACTTCCGATCCTCATCCGAATCATCGTCGTGTTCGGCAAGTTCCGTGAAGTAATTCTTGTACACGCCCTCATTCGAAAGCTTACGCGCCATCGGAGGAGCCGCAATCACCGGAACAGCGCCCGTGAAGCCCTCACGAACACGCGCAACCTCATTCACGCGATCGCGCACCACAAACCAACCAATAATGAGCAGTGGAATCACGAAAAGAAGCGAGATAAGAGTCCATGTGCCTACGGGGTAGTCGAGCGCCATCAGCACAATAACAATAGCCATGAAGGTCAGAACCGACCAGTCGGCAAAGCGCCCGCCGGGAGCACGGTACTCGGGGCGTGTGTACTTTCCTTCCTTAGCCAGCTTGAGGAACTTCTGATGCGAGAGCGAAATAGCAACCCAGGATGCCATCGTACCGAAGGCCGCAATATTGAGGACGACCTCAAACGCCTGTTCGGGAACAATGAAATTCAGGACCACACCGAAAGCCCCACCACGCCGGTCAGCAGAATACCCGCCACCGGAACGCCCGACTTAGAAACTTTGGTCGCGAACTTCGGCGCAGACCCGGCAACACCCATCGAATGCAGAATACGACCGGTCGAATACAGCCCCGCGTTCAGCGACGATGCGGCGGCGGTAATCACGACCAGCTGCATGATCGGGGCGCTCGCGGTCACGCCAATATTGTCGAAGAAGGTCACGAAGGGCGACTCGTCATCGCTGTAGACGGTGTACGGCATGAGCAGGCACAGCAGCACTACGGCGCCCACGTAGAAGATAGCAATGCGCCACACCACAGCGTTGATAGCGCGCGGAATAATCTTCTTGACGTCCTTTGTTTCGCCGGAGGTGGTGCCCACCAGTTCGATACCGGCGTATGCGAACACAACGCCCTGTACGACGATTAATGCCGGAAGAATACCCTGCGGGAAGAGCCCCTCATGTGACATAATCAGCGGAATACCGGGTTGCACGCCGTTGATGGGCTGTCCGAAGATGAGGTACCAAATACCAACCGCCATGAAGGTCAGCAGTGCCAGAATCTTGATGAGTGCAAACCAGAACTCCAGCTCGCCGAAGAGCTTAACCGAGACCAGGTTCAGGGAGACGGTCACAATCACCACGATGAAGGCGGTGAGCCATTGCGGTAGGTCGGCAAAGAATTGGTTATATCGCCCAAACCAGGAGATGTAGATAGCAATTGCGGTCGCATCCGCCACCGCTGTCATGGCCCAGTTGAGCCAGTACAGCCAGCCGGAGACGAACGCCGCCTTTCGCCGTAGAATTCGCGAGTATACGAAACGAACGAGCCAGAGGAGGGGCGGTGCAGGATCAGCTCGCCCAGTGCGCGCAGGATCAGATAGCCGAAGAACCCGCAGACGGCGAAAATGATCGCAAGCATAGGGCCGGCCTTTTCGAGGCGCCCGCCTGTCCCCAAGAATAGACCGGTACCGATAGCGGAACCGATCGCAATCATTTGAAGTTGTCGAGCGCCTAGCCCCTTGTGCAGACCTTCCTGCTCATGAGCGAAGGCGTCTTCGTGGTCTGGTCGCGTCATAGGTTTTTTAGGTGAATCGAGACTCATATTTTTCCTTATGACATGCGGCGTCGAGCGTGAACGATGGTGTACCTTCTCAGAGCGCCACACATACGGTGTTGTTCCACGCGGATATATAGTAAATTCCGGAAGCCGCATGGAGTTTTTTAAGACTATAGCAGACCAAGTATAAGAATGTTACGGGGAGCACACCCCGATAATATGCGTGTCAATGCATAATGCACGTACTACTGTGATGCCGGGAATATTCCGAAAATTGTTATTGAAATTTAATAAATACAGTTTATTCCTTGCTATAGCAGGGAACATAAAATTATCCCTGGCTCACAGAAAAATATGTGTGTATTTATACAGGCAGGGTGTACAGGATACGAGGAGACGGCGCTCGCTTTTCGTGGGTTTAGCTGCCGCCCAGTGCGTGAATCTTTCGGTCGAGGCGCTTCTTGCGGCGGGTCAGCAGCCACCAGCCGGGCACATGAAGCGCGGATTTGCGCCCCACCTCGATGACGGAGGGGAGCTTCTTCTTTGGCGAGAGCGGTATCGATCTCAAGGTCGGTGGCACCTTCGGCGCGCATCCGTTCAATGAGAGCGAGGGATTTGGCGACGGGTCCGCCTCCAATGACGTGCGCATCCATGCGGGCTTGAATCGCCGCGCGGCGTTCTTGCAGGCGTGCCAGCCGTGCGTTCTTAGGGTTATTTTCACCCATTCGGCGTTCCCCTCATTATGATGACAATGACTTTCAAATACGGGCTAAAATGCCTCATCAAAGCCCGAAATAAGCCGAAAAACCGGCGCTTTCAGTCTACAGAAAACCCTAACCCCCTTGGTAAAATAGTCTCTGTAGATGGCGTTCAGACACGCCAACAAAACCACGGGAATTTACCTTTTCCCGCACCCTAGTCAAGGAGTCAGCATGGCTATTGCAACCCCCGAAGTCTACGCAGAGATGCTGGAGAATGCGAAAGCAAAAGGCTTCGCCTACCCGGCAGTAAACGTCACCTCCTCGCAGACCCTCAACGCCGCTCTTCGCGGTTTCGCTGAGGCTGGTTCTGACGGTATTGTTCAGGCATCCACTGGTGGCGCAGCGTACTGGTCGGGAGCATCGAAGAAGGATATGGTCGCTGGTTCCCTGGCATTCGCGGCATACGCTCGTGAGATCGCCAAACAGTACGACGTGAACATCGCACTGCACACTGACCACTGCCCCAAGGACAAGCTGGATGGCTTTGTTCTTCCCCTGCTCGCCGAGTCTGAAAAGGCTGTGGCGCGCGGCGAAGACCCCATCTTTAACTCTCATATGTGGGATGGTTCCGCTATTGATCTTGATGAGAACCTCAAGATTGCGGCTGAGCTTCTGGAGCGCACCAACAAGGCAAAGATTGTGCTTGAGGTTGAGATTGGTGCTGTCGGCGGCGAGGAAGACGGCGTTGAAGGCGCTATTGACGACTCCCTGTACACCACTGTTGATGACGCGGTGAAGACCGTTGAGGCTCTGGGTCTGGGCGAGAAGGGCCGCTACATTGCGGCGCTGACCTTCGGTAACGTGCACGGCGTGTACAAGCCCGGTAACGTGCACCTGCGCCCCGAACTGCTCAAGCAGATTCAGGACGAGATCGGCGCTAAGTACGGTAAGGAGAAGCCGTTCTCGCTCGTGTTCCACGGTGGTTCCGGTTCGACCGCTCAGGAGATCGCGGATGCGGTTTCCTACGGCGTGATCAAGATGAACATCGATACCGATACCCAGTACGCCTTCACCCGCCCGGTCGCCGGTCACATGTTCACCAACTATGACGGCGTGCTCAAGGTTGACGGCGAGGTCGGCAACAAGAAGGCATACGACCCCCGCGTGTGGGGCGCTAAGGCTGAAGAGGGCATGGCAGCTCGCGTGGTTGAGGCTTGCCAGCAGCTCGGCTCGGCAGGCACCTCGCTGAACAAGTAGGTAATGCTTAGCCGGTTTGCCCCGGCATTAGAAGGGCTCTTTATTCCAATAAAGCGGGTTTTCCACCGCTTTATTGGAATAAAGAGCCTTTTAGTATGTGTGTGAGAGGTCTGCCGGGCGAATCCGGCGAAAATAGTCGCCGTCGTGAACGGTGTACATGGTAGTTTTAAATTTATGAGTGAGCAATCATCGAGAGAAAACTTTGTCGAACAGAATCCGCAGGATGCGGTAAAACCTGGGACGGCGTCGCAGCCTTCCGACGATCAGGCTTCGACGGTACCGAGACAGTATACGTACCCGGGAGCCGCGAACCAAACGGAGGCGTCATAGCCGTGACGACGGCATACCCTAAATTCCCGTTCCGTTGGCTGTATGGGGTGCGCATCGTGGTCACGGCGGTGAGTTTATGGCTCAGCGTGCGGATTCTCTACAAACTTGTTACCACGATTCTTGATGGTTATGTGTCGCTCGCCCTCGCAGAAATTATCGAAGCACCCCAGGTTATTGGATATCCGGTCTACGAAATCATGCAGATTATCGCGGCAATACTATACCTACGGTCCAAAGGGCTTGGCTATATTCTGGGCGTGAATATCCTAGGTTTAATCGTCCAGTTGCCCTCGCTGCCTAAACTTATTGAGAATCTTCTGCGCTTAGATATTTTCTTTGAATATGCCAAAGCTTCAACGTACTTAGACTGGGGACTGTACATTATTAATCTGGTTCTGTGCATATTCTTTATCATCATTGTGATTCGCGAATATTCTCGCCGCCAGAGAATGAAGACGACTCAGACTCAGCCTGTTTACGCGGCGGCTCCACATACTTCTGTGCCGCAAACCCCTGATGTGCCAGCACAAGCGCAAACCGCACAGTCTCAGTATGCACAGCCTCAGAATCCGCCGGATCCTCTAATGTAGCCGGTACTCCGCAGAGGTTGTGAAAATACATGAGTGCCCCGGACTTTTTCAAGGAGTCCGGGGCACTCTCATATAAACATTTGGGAACGGGAACTACTCGTGCGGGGGTGCGCACTCTAGCTGCCGCATCTGCTTATGTCAATAGAGCGGGTTTTCCAATGCTTTATTGACGTAAAGAGCCTTTTTAGTATGAGGAAATATGTAAGGAGTATATTCATTGAGAATGTTCAGGGGGTTTTCATAGAATGTCCAGGGTGTAATCCTAGGGGTGAAAAATATGAGTACTGACCATGACTTTTTCGCCCCATAATTCTGCTCGCGATGCGCCTGCCGCTCAAAGCAGCCGCAAGGTTCCTTGGTCGGGTATGGTCGATAGCGCCTCGGCAGATAATGAACTTCCTGCGTATACGGCACTTTACGGCCAGCTGGGGGATGAGGAACTCGTGATCCGCCCTAGTGGAGAGCCGGAAAATGATGCCGAAAAAGCCGGAAAATCCCACAAGTTCAGGAAGTCCCGTAAAATCGCTAGAGAAGGCGCACGATTCAGTGGAAGTCTCTGCGGCAAAACCCCTAGGGCTTGAGAATCTCAAGATATTCTATGTTCTTCGTATAGCTCTGGCGTATATTCCGATAGTAGTTATAGCTTATTCGTGGATAAACTCTATGGCGCGGTATTCAACTTCATATCGCGAAGAAACTTCTGTAAATCTGTTATCGGTTGAACGGCCATTATCCCATATAGCAATTCTTGGGTTTCTGATGATTCCTTATGCAGTATATATTACGGCCGTACAGACCCGCGCCTGCGCAAAATTTATACGGCGCAAAGACTATCCCTGGGTTGAAAAGGTGAATAACTATGGTCTTGTATTCTCTTTCGTGATGACCATGATTACCGTCGCATACGATAACCCCTTTGGGTGTCTTATGGTTCTTTTTGACCTTGGGGTGAGCATTGTTTTCGTGAAAATGATGGGTTCAGAGAGGGCAAAAACTAAACCTGCCGCCCGACCCCTAAATATCACAAACCTCGATAGTAAGGAAAGTTCAAACAACAGCCTCAGTGACGAAGAGGCAGAAATAGTGGGATGTGAACGATATGCATGATAGTTTTGAATTTATGAGCGAGCAATCATCGAGAAAAAACTCTGCCGAACAGAACCCGCAGGATGCGGTAAAACCCTGGGCGGCGTCGCAGTCTTCCGACGAGCAGGCTTCGACGGTACCGGGGCAGGATGCATACCTGGGTGCCGCGAACCCAACGGAAGCGCCCATAGCCGTGACGACGGCAGACCCCAAATTTCCGTTCCGTTGGCTGTACGGGGTACGTATCGCGTTCATGCTGGTGAGCCTGGGGATTTCCGTGTGGGGTCTATATAACTATGTGGAGTTTATGGCTAAGTATGGATTCGAGTATTGGGATGCAGAAGATTTTCTGCACTTAGCGTTGACATGTGCATTTCTGGCATATTATGGCCTTCAAATACTCGCCGGTATCTTCTATCTCAGGTCTAAAGCTCTGGGATTTATTCTGAGCATCAATATTATTGGTCTGATCCTTCAAGCTCTAGAAATAGCAACGCTAATTGATGTGATCACCCATATGGATGACTTCTTCCAGTACGCCAATGGCTTGGCGTACCTCTACTGGGTTCTATATTTCATAGACGTAGCTCTCTGCATCGTCTTTATCGTCATGGTGAGCCAAGAATATTCACGCCGCCGGACGAATAGTACGGTTTGGACTCAGGGAGCACAAGCGCAAACCGCACAATCTCAGTATGCACAGCCTCAGAATCCGCCGGATCCTCTAATGTAGCCGGCACTCTGCCAGCCGTGAAAATACATGAGTGCCCCGGATGCCTTCAAGGAATCCGGGGCACTCTCATATAAACATTCGGGGTGGGAACTACTCGTGCAGGGATGCGCGCTTTAGCCGCCGCACCCGCAGCCACCACATCCGCATCCGCCGGATTTGGTGGCGACTGAACCCTCAGAGGGAATGCCGTCACCGGTGTCGCCGCCCATGAGGTTCACGCGGTTACCAATATCGGGACCACCTACAACCTGGGGCTTTTTACCGGCGAGGGTCGCCGCGAAACCGGCGGGTTCGCGCAGAGCACCGGGTGCCAAATCGGGAATGGGAGTGAACCCGGAGGAACCGCTCGGGCCGCATGCCGCTGCAGCCGCATTCGCCTTCGGCTTTTTGACCTTGTGGGCTTTAGAGAAGCGCGTAATCTGCTCGGCGGTCGGGTACATAAACGAAACTTTGACCTCGCCGTTGACGAGCATAATCGGTAGAACGTCGGTACCGCTCATCGCAATTTGCTCGGCGACGGGTTCGCATTCTTCGAATGCTGAAGGGTAACTATCGGTTGAGTAAACCTCAATATCTACCCCCGAATCGAGTGCTTCCTGCGCAGCGCCCAAAAAGAGGGTTCGTTCCATATCGTTAGGGTCCTCAGGGTTCTCGCCCGGGCCCGGAATGAAAACCTCAAGGATGGTGCCGGTTAGTTCTTCGGTATGCTCACTCATGCGGGAACACTTTCTCGTTGTTAGGGTTCAAGCCTTCAATATGCTCTAAGTGTACTCGTGTTTACTCGATGCAGGGAGAGCTTACAAAAATACTGAGCGGTCGGCGAAATCCTCCGGTGTTTTGGTGCTGTGTCTGTCGCCTGATTGAGCGCCTGCATCATGAAATATACTCTAGAAATTCGGCATATTATGCAGGCTGGGAATATTTTTTCAAAATCCCTCGACCTGTGGCGTCCACGGTAACAAAAACCTGACGAGTACGGTATTCTAAAGGGCAAATACATGTATTTGCCTGTGTCGTTACACAAACGACATCTTTCGGGTGTTTACTACATCAAAGGAGATCTTATGTTTGGCTTCGGGAAGAAAAAAGCAGCGGCACCGACGGAATCGACCGCAACCGCTGATATTTATGTGGCACCGGTAACGGGGGAGTACCTTCCGCTGTCTGAAGTTTCTGACCCCGTATTTTCGCAGGGTGTCATGGGGGATGGCTACGCCGTTAACCCTACATCGAATATGATCGTTGCCCCTGCGGCAGGTACGATCGCCTTGATCCAAGACACCATGCATGCCTTTATGCTGCGCACCGATAACGGCGGCGAGGTGCTGGTGCATATCGGTATCGATACTGTAGATCTCAATGGCGAAGGCTTTACCTCGCACGCTAAGGTGGGCGATAAGGTTGAGGCGGGCGCCCCCATTATTGAGGTTGATTGGGAGGCCATTAAGGATCGTATTCCCTCCAAGGAGACGATGGTGATGATTACTAACACCCCCAAGTTCAATATTGTGAAGGACTCCGAAGAGCGCCGCACCGTCAACGCGGGCGATCACGTGGCGGAAGCGACCAAGAAGTAGAAGACGCGTAGAGCCTTGTGATGCTTCGACAGGGCGGAAGGCGCTGGTTTTCTCGCTCTGTCTGGCACGATGCTCCGGCTTTACGCAGCCTCGCTTTATGTGAGGTCTTGTGCCGCAGCTGCCGACGCGCAGACCTCACGAAAGAGGCTTTCTCATATGGTTTCACCGATTTTCGGTGGAACCATATTTTTTAACAAACTTTTTAACGGGCAAAAGACATTGTCTCGAAGAAATAGGCGTGGGAAAATACTTGACAAAGATAAATTTTCTCGCTCAAGCAAAAGTGATTTACAGGTAAAAAATAGTTATGCTATTTATGTGACGCGTCAAGAAAATGTTTTTTTGATGTGTCCGCCTATTCATTCACTCAGCAACATATAGTATTTGGGAGTTCATACCCATGAGCCTTTCTTCGCAGAAACTCAACCGACGTACCGTTCTTGGCGCCACCACGCTTGGCGCTGCCGCCGCTATGATGCCCGTGGTGGGCGCATCCGCAGCAGAGGCGAGAATTCAAGGAAGTCTTCCCGGCGAAAAGGAACAGCCTGTCAATGATGAACAGCAGCCTATCCTCGACGAAGATATTGAATTTGACCCGGAACGTGCGGCCTGGACCTTTCTTAGACAAAAAGAATTCTTTGTAGCACATCGTGGTTCGGGCGATATTAATCCCGAACATACCGCATACGCATATACTCAAACTGCAAGAAATGCCGATGCTATCGAAATTTCTTTGCGAACCACGGCTGATAATATTCCCGTCTGCATTCATGATGAATCGCTGATGCGCGTTACCGGACTTAATCGCAAAGTACGTGATCTTACCCTGCAAAAACTGCGCGGCGTTTACGTCAATATGCGCAAGACCCTCGGTGAAGGTACACCGCTGGAGCAGATTCCCACATTTGAAGAGGCCGTGGATGCAATTAACAACGCCCCCACCGGCAAGCGCCTTCCCCCTCTTCATCGAAGCGAAAGACTGGCGCGCACAGGGCCATCTGTTGAAAGCTATCAAAGAACGCGGGCTGGCGCATCGTGTGGTGATCAAGATGTACCGCGACGGCCACGGCGGTTTCAACCCCAACTCAAAGTATCTGGCCCAAGCGAAAGCCGCGGGCTGCCAGACCTGGTGCTACTTCGACGCCAACGACAGCCTTGAAGGAATCCGTCAGCTGGCGGGATCCAACAACGTGGATGCGCTCGGCGTGCCCTACTTTGAATCCGTGCGCGGCCCCGGGTACGGTTCCATGGCGGATGATAAGGTGCGTGCCATTGTCGGCTTCGGCAAGCCCGTGATTGTTTGGGAGGTGCACCGCCGAAGCACCTACGAACACTACAAGAGCCTGGGCGTGCGCGGGTTTATGAGCCCCGACCCGTCCTGGGTGTGCGGGTGGAAAAAACAGGCCACGATCAACGTTGAAAGCGGCCGTCGGGAGCACGGCATGCTGCCCTCCAGCATCACCAACGCCCAGGATTACCCCGACTTCACCCGCGGGGCAATCGTGCACCAACAGAATTACGACGAATCCTTGCTGTTGGGGCCGCTCGCTGCTGCCACTGACAGGGAACAGTACACCCTCGAATTCGCTATGCACTGGGATAAGAAACTGCCCACAACCACCTGGAATTACGGGTACATGGCGTTCGGTCGCAGCCACGACGGTCCGCTCGGTATCGCCGGGAAGTTCCGGGGTGCATCCGAGGACGGCTGCTATGTGCTCGCTCTTCGCCCCGGCGCGAAGGTTCGGGACGAGCACGGCAAATACCGGACGGGCGATCTTGCACAGCTGATTCGTCTTGACGGCGGGCCGGGTGCGTCTCGCGAAGGTAAGGTTCTGCACACCATGAGTTTGAAAAAGCCTATCAAGCCCAACGAGAGCATTGAAGGCAAAATTGTGGTGAAGGGCAAGTACTTCTACTTTGTGATTAACGGCCAGTATTCCGCGCAGATTCATGATGCCGCCTACCGCGGTCCCTACGTGCATTTCGGCCGCTATCACGGCAATGCAACCGGCGGTCCGCTCGTGCTCACCCGCGCACTTGCCCGTGAGTCATGGGCATAAGCCTTTGAACCAGGCTGCCAGGGCGGCTTATCCACCCGAGAAAATTGTGTGGATAAGCCGCCGCGGGTTCGCCAAGAAGAAGTTGGGCAGTGCACAAAAACTGTTTGACGTCAGGTACAGGTTACCGTAGCAATTCGGGCGGGGTTAAGGCGATGCTGATCTAGGTGCTACTCTAGGGGCATGACAACTTCATTCACCGATAAAAAAGCTGTAACGACTGTGAGCCCCGAAGCTCGGGACGCATGGTTTAAATGGCAACTCACTCCACCCGTTCCCACGTCCTGGGAACTGCCCGAAGAAGCACGAGAAGACTTTGAAGATGCAATCATGCTCCTGCTCCTCACCGGCGAGGACGCCAGCGAATATGCGGATTACCTCAACGACTGCCTCGAAGAATTTCTAGGCGAATCGCAGGTCAAAGGCGACTTCTACCACGATATTGAACAATACGCGCAGAAAGTCGTGAGGGAGCGCCGTGCGCTCGCCGAGCGTTTGGGTGTTACGGGTGATTCTGGCAACTTGGCTGCGGCTTTCGCTGATTTGGAGGCGCACGGCGTGCTTGCGCGCGGTAAATTTTCGTGCTGCGGAACCTGCGCCAGCGCCGAAATCTGGGATGAGCGTGAGGGCTCTGACCGATGGAAGGGCTATATCTACTATCACCAGCAGGATGCCGAGAATCTGGCGGAAAGCGGGAGCACCTACATTGGCTTCGGCTCGTTTGAGGCGTACCCCTCTGATGAAGAGGCGTGGAAGAAACTCAGTGATGAGCAGCGCGCGGCCGTCACCCGCAAACATGAGGAACTATCACTCGCGTTGATGCTTGATACCGTGATTCCGACGCTGGAACGCTACGGCGTTAAGGTGACCTGGAACGGTAGCTACGATACCCGCCCGCGCCTCGATAACGTTGAGGTCTACGAGATTCCGTAAGCTATAAAACCGTGCGTGCGGTCCGCCGGAGGAGTCGCGCGTGAGTTGAGGGGCGCATCCTGTATGTTATACGGGATGCGCCCCTCTAGCTTTTTGTATTTCTTACCGGTGCTCGCGGGGAGGTTATTCGGGCAGCAGGCTCAGCGCAATCTGGAAGAGGTGCTCACGGTCGGTCGAGGGGGACAGGGTTGAGCGCACCATAAACCCCTGGAAGGTGAGGATGAGCGCATCCGCTGTGTCGCTGACGAAGGCTTGAAGCTCGTCGGCAGAAGGTTTGCGTTTATTCTCTGCTTCAAGATACCGCTGACCCCAGGGTATAAGTGATTGAGCGACGATATCGTGCAGGGTGGTAAAAAGCGTGTTGGTGGATTCTTGCACCTCGGGAACGGTAAACGATTCCAAACGGATGCGCAGCATCGAGGTGAAGTTCGCTTCGACGGTTGAGGTGGCGAAGATCATGCGCATAATGTCGCGTGGGGAGGGGTCTTTGAGTTCCCCGTAAGCTGCGGCGATCATATCGATACGCTGTTGAACAGTGGCGTAAAGAATGTCGCCTTTGCCGCTGAAGTGCGAGTAAATGGAACCCGAGGAAAGTCCGGATTCTCTGATGATGTCCGTCATGGAGGTATGGGTGTACCCCTTGGCGGTAAAACACGTGAAGGCGGCGTCGATAATTTGGCGTCGACGTGCCTGTTTAGTGGCTTCGGTCAGACGTGGCATGCCTTAAGACTATACCTTTCCGAGGAGTTTGCGCTAGACAAAAATAGAATGTTTATTCTCTGTTGTGAGATTATAAACAAATGGTTATTGTGTTTGCATCTGGTCTTTATACAGAGTAGAGTCTTAGGTGTTAATAAACAAAACATCTATTTTGTTTGGAGAGTTTCATGGCACGCACACCGGAGGCGATTACGCCCTCATCCTGGCGTAAAGTTATCGCCATCGCCACGCTGGCATCCGTCATCGTCAGCATCGTGATTCTCGCCTTCACGTGGCCCACTAAAGCCATGGAGACGAACCTACCCGTCTCCATCGCGGGACCGGAAGCAGCCGTCAGCCAATTCGAGCAAGGACTCAAAGAGCGAGGAATCGAAACCTTCGAGTTCAAACAGGCATCCTCGCGCGAAGACGCCGAACGGCAGATCAAAGAACGTGAAACCTACGGCGCGATCGTCTTCACCGAAGGTGCGGCGCCCGAGGTCATGACCGCGCCCGCCGCAAACGCATCCGCAAACCAGATGCTCACTGGCGTAGCCCAGCAGATGAACGCTCAAGTACAGCAGCAAGCTACCGCAGCCAAAACTCAGGCACTGCAGCAGGCCGCCCAGGCGGGCGGGCAGCAGGGCGCTATCGCCACCCAGCAGCTCGAACAGCTGAAAACCGAGCAGGAAAAACTGCAGCAGGCGCAGGTCAAAATCACCGCAGTCGTACCACTCGGCGACGGTGACCCCAACGGTATGGGTCTGGCGGTTGCCGCATTCCCGCTTGTTATGGGCGGCATAATCGGCGGGGTTCTCAGTATCTCTCTTGTCAAAGGAACCGTGCGACGCTTCGCGACTGCAGGACTCTACGGGATTCTTGGCGGACTCTTCATGACCCTTATTCTAGGAACCTGGTTCGGGTTTGTTCCCGGCGATTTCGGGGCACTTGGGCGACCTTCGGCATGACCGTTTTCGCGACGGCCTCCTTCATGATCGGAATGTCCGCGTTGTTTGCCGACGCCGTAGGTATCGGTCTTGGCGCCGTGATCTCCATGTTCATCGGCAACCCGCTCTCCGGGGCAAACATGCCGTGGCAGTTCATCCCCGCACCCTGGGGCGCCCTCGGGCAGCTGATGGTGCCGGGTGCATCCAACACGTTGCTGCGGAATATCGCCTATTTTCCGGATGCTTCAAACTCCCTGCAATGGGCTGTGCTGTTGGGTTGGGCAGGGTTTGGCCTTCTCGCCGGGGCGATCGGCTGGGCGTGGAAGGAACGCCGAGCAACTCACATGAGCGCAGAGGATGATACCGCGAGCGTTCGCGCGAAAACCGAGGCGAACGCAGATGTGCCGGACAACGTTGAGATTCCCTGGAAAACGGCAAACATATAGCGACCTCGCCCCCAAGTAAGATCCGCGAGTAGATAGTATTTTCAAAATACTATCTACTCGCGCCGCATGGGGGAGATTCCTAGAATGGGAAGTATGAGCGAAGAGATCACCAGCGCCCGCATCGACGTCTGGCTGTGGTCGGTGCGCATCTTCAAAACCCGCGCACTCGCAGCCGACGAATGCAAAGGCGGGCACGTGCGCGTGAACGATGCATCCGCAAAACCCTCACAAAAACTCAAACGAGGCGACATCGTGCGGGTGCGCTACCCCGGCTGGGAACGCGTGTTTAAGGTCGAAAAACTCATCACCAAACGGGTGGGCGCGCCGATCGCCGTCACCTGTTACGAAGACCTCTCGGGGCCGCGCCCCGCGCACCTGTCGATGCCGCCGGTCGCCAAACGCGAACGCGGAACCGGGCGACCCACCAAGAAAGAACGCCGTGCCCTAGACGAGCTGCGGGGGCGAAAGGCTAACCCAGTTCCGCTTCTCTCACCCCGCGATCGTCGTTAAGACCCGCGAGCAGGTAGGATTTGGTCGAACAGGTAAGATTTTCCTACCTGCTCGAACCAAAAACCACCTGCTCGCGGAATAAGAAGCGGTCATAGCGTGAGACAGATAAACGCATCGCTGACGTGCCATACTTGCGGGAGTAGGCTGTACCTATGAGCAACAAGGCCTCAGAACCCAACACATCAGGCGCCGCGAACATAGCCGACGGCACCGCCAGCACGCACGAACCCCAAAACCTGCTGGATGCGACCCCGCGCACCGGCAGCATCCCCCTTCACCTGGGGGAAGGCGACGCGGAATCCGGGAAAACCCAACCCGAAAAATCGCTCAACAGGCGTATTCTGGCGCTCGCCGTACCCGCCTTCGGCGCACTGATTGCCGAGCCGCTGTTCGTGCTCGCCGATTCCGCACTCGTGGGGCAGCTGGGCACCGAAACCCTGGCGGGCATGAGCATTGCGGCAACCCTCATCACAACCGTGGTGGGGCTCATGAACTTCCTCGCATACTCGGTGACCCCGGCGGTTGCGCGCGCGTTCGGGGCGCATCGGTTGGCGCACGCCTACCGCATCGGCGTGGACGGCGTGTGGGTTGCGCTCGGGCTCGGCCTGCTCATTATGGGTGTGGGTTATATCTTTGCCGATCCTGCGCTGCGCGGCATGGGTGCCAACGACGCAACCATCGGCTATGCGCGCGACTACCTGCACCATTCGCTGTGGGGCATTCCACCCATGATGATGATTCTGGCGCTCATGGGTACCCTGCGCGGACTGCAAGACACCGTGACCCCGCTCAAAGTCGCGGGCGTGGGCACCGTGGTGAATGTGGCGCTGAACTGGGTGCTGATATACCCGGTCGGCTGGGGCGTAGCCGGTTCGGCGACGGGCACATCGCTCACGCAGTGGGGCATGGCGCTCGCACTCGGTATATTTATTCATCTTAAGATGCGCCCGCAGGGCGTGACGTGGCGACCCGATATTGCGGGGATGCGCGGCGTGCTATCCCTCGGTTCCTGGCTGATGCTGCGCACCCTCTCGATGCGCCTGGCACTGCTGTCTACCGTATTTGTGGTGGCTCGCCTGGGCGACGAGCAGACGGCGGCATATCAGCTGGGCATGAGCGTGTTCAACCTGCTGCTCTTTGCCCTAGATTCTCTTGCAATAGCGGCGCAGGCACTGCTGGGCAAGGAACTTGGAGAACGCGACCTGACGGCTGAATCCGGGCGTGCGAAAGTGCGTGAGCTCAAGAATCGCCTGGTGCGTATGAGCCTGGTGTACGGGGTTGTCACCGGCGTTGTTGCGCCCGTGATTGGCTTCTTCGGAAACTGGATTTTCACGCAGGATGCGCCCGTCGCCACCCTCTTCGCGTGGGCTACCCTCGTGATTGGCGTGGGGCAGCCAATAGCCGCATATGTATTCGTTCTTGACGGTATCCTCATGGGTGCTCAGGACGTGAAATACCTGGCAATTGGCTCATTTGTGATGCTGGTTGTTTATGCGCCCGTCATTTTCGGGATCTACTGGGCGGTTTCCGGCGGTCTGCTGAGTGCCACGGTGGGGTACCTGGGGCTGTGGGCGGCGTACATCCTGTGGTACCAGGGCGTGCGTGCATTCATCTTCGGCCGCCGCGCCGCCTCGGATGTGTGGATTAAAGCATAGTTTTTCCGGGGGGGGGTACGCAGAATTCAGGCGTTGAGGACAAGTGTTTCACAGTCTTCTAGCTTACGTATCGCGTTGAGGCATCGACTGTTGACCCCACGGCATCTATGTGCGAACGAACTATACCCTTGGCGGTATGTGTGCTCCCTGAAACGGAGACGGTTCTGCGATACGCAGCGTTCAGAGAAGGGACTGTACTCGCACCCTCACCTGAGGCTGGGGCTTGGAGCCTGATTCCGAAGCGCCGCCCTCTCGACTTGCTTGCGACAGTGAGCGCAGAACCGCCTCTTGAACATCGCGGACAATTTCTTTGACCGCACGGGAGCCGTCGATTCCAATCTCGATAATGACCTTCTGCCCGCCCGACTCGATGATAACCCCGAATCGGGCGGTCGCAGGGTCGCCGCTCATACGGCTACCGATAGCTTTCAGCGTGGAGCCGATCCCCGGTTCAATGCCGCGCACTCCAGGAACGGCCGTGACTACATGAGTCAATTCGGCTGCTGAGAGGTTAATCGTCATCGTGCAGATCCTCAATATGAATATTGACGGTTGGGGACAATTCTAGGTTCTCATAACACGCCTGGCGCACAGCATCACGAACCTGTTGAGCAAGCTGGGGGGAGGCTACTGGTTGTAACGTGCGCAGAGATACGGCAGGAGATCGTATCCGGTATTCCCAGCTCTCGCTGACCTTCGGGAGCTGGGGCATGTTTGAAGGAAGACTTGAGTGCGCGAGCTCCGGGTACGGAGTCTACACTGCGTCGCACTAGGGCGCGTAGGGAGAACTCGGACATACTATATGGCCCTAAGTTGGTCGGCGGCATCTCTACCTGGGCACCGTGGCGTGTTTCGGCGAGTACCGCATCCATCATATGGCGCTGAGGCATCACCGATGCGCTCGACTGTGCTTCCAATGTGTCCCAGGTCTTGTGGAGTGAAGCGATTAGACGCAGGTACTCCCGTGTGGAGGCTTCGTCAAGCTCATAAGACTGAGCCGACTGTGTGGGCTGCGGTTCTGCGTGTGGGATGCGGGTGGTGGAACTCATTCCCACTCCTTCATATGGCGCATGACGAGGGAGCGGGCGCGTGCCAGCCTCCCCCCGGACTGTGGATTCGGTTAGGTTCAGGGTTTGGGATATCTCCTCGTAGGACATGTCATCAACCTCTCGAAGCACCCAGACGATACGCAGCTCTTCAGGAGCGGATGCCAACAGCTTGGCTAATGCTTCTATCTGGGCGTTGACCTCACTGGACTGTGCCGGATCGTCGGTCGCTGTCGACGTTGTGTTAGGGAGGACGCTCGCGCTCTCAAGACCCTCTGAATCGTAAGGGTCAGTGGCTCGGCGCTGAAGTTGACGAATAGTGCTAGTGGCCTTATTAGTGCAGATACGCATGAGCCAACCCCGGAAGGCATCAGGATCCCGAAGCAGATGAAGACTCCGCCACGCCTGAACAAGGGTTTCTTGGACGATGTCCTCACTGTCGTGGCGGTTGCGCACGATCATGTAGGCGGTGCGAAACAGGCGTCCCTGATAACGTTCGACGAGTTTTCCGAAGGCGTCAATGTCGCCGTCCTGGGCTCGCAGCACCAGGTACCTGTCTTTGCCCTGAGACGCAGCGTTCGGATGAGGAACATGCTTGGTGGGCGGACCGGTGGACTGCCCTGCATCGCTGCGCTTTTCATCAGTCATGGTTAATTAGAACCGCCGCTCTCTAATGAGTGTTTTCCTGTCACAGTGTGGGTTGCACTCTGGGGTTTGGTGGCTTGTTCTAGGCGCAGCAGTACGTCGATCTGACGAGCATGCTTTCCCAGAGAGGAACTAACGTCTTGGTCAAGTCGGTTCCTGAGCTCGCTCACGGTCCATGCAACCTCGCTGTTCTCTGCTACGGTGACGGTTGCCTGCACCCACAGGTTGCTAGGTGAACCGGTGACCCATACTGAGCACCGCTGAACGCCAGGAACGTCTTCGGCTCGCTCAGACAGCGCTTGGGCTATGACATCGGGGCTGACTGTGGCTAGAAGTGTGCCATCGGAGCCTGTCAGGCGCAAGGGGGGACGCAGCAGCCTTACGGGGCACCTGCTTAATGAGCAGGACTAAGCCAATCGCGAGAAGAAGAACCGACCCAATAACGGCGGCTGGCAACAGCCAGTGTGCCTGGGGTCCGACCCAGGTATCGACCCGGGTATCAGCTTTGGCGAGAACCGAGCTAAGCGCGGGCCATGACTGGCCCACACCCATGCCGGAAGCCATAAGCCAGAGGGCTATCACCGCGATGAGCAAACCGCTTACCGCAAGGACTATCCTATTGAGAATTCCAGATACCGAACGCATGGTTTTCTCTCTTTCAGCTCGTGTGCTGGATACGCACTCGGCTGTGTGCGGTTCCGACGGGTTTCAAGGTCTGTATAGCCTGTTCAGCTGCTTTCTGTGCGGCCTGACGCACAGGTTCGAGGTCGTCCAGAACGCTGAACACAATCACATTCACGCGAGTTCGACGGACTCGAACCCTGGTGCTGTGAACACCATCGACCCGCTCAACATGGGTTTGCACGAGCCTTGCTAGGTCACGACGTGAAATAGCTGTCTGACCGGGTATGTTATCTGCAAGAACCTCAGTGCGTTCAGGAGCTCCCGGCCACAGAGCTAGGATAATCATGAACAGACTGCATACGGTCACAATACAGGCTACTGCGATTATCGCTGGTGCCCCGATGATAGTGGAGCCGAGCCCGCTGACTGCTGAGGACGTTCCATCCGGCCATACTCCGTTTAGGAGACGGTTTCCCAACGCCCAGATTCCCAGCCCTCCTACGATGAGGAGTAGTAACGCCAGGGCAATGACGGGCAAGCTCCGTGACGGGCGCTGGATGAGGTTTTGTACGGGAGTTTTCATCGCAGAGCCTTCCTTACCTGGTTGTTCGGATTGAGCCAGGAGACCTCAATGTTGATCTTCTCAACCCTAAGTCCGGTGAGGTGCTCGACGCGCTGGCTCACATGCTCACGCAACTGTTGCAGGGTTGAAACCAATGCTGTAGGGAAGGTAAGGCCGAGATCTAAGTGAAGGACAGCAACCTGACCGTAGAGATCACACTTTGCCTCGGGGCGTGAATGGAAATTTCGACGTGCCCCTATCCCGAGTAGTCCTCCGGCGTTCGAACCCACATTTGCGCTCTCGTAAGCGGCTTGAGCCGCGATCTGCGCAACAACCTGGGCGGGAATGACGGTGACGCCACGCTGCCCCTGCCAGGGGCTCTCTTTGTGAGAGCCCTCAGCGCTGACAGCAGCGGACTGTGTGTTGGTCTCCGTCATTACTTCCTCCATCGATTAAGGATGCTTTGGACATCGACCCGGCCCTCCAGGTAAAAACCCACCACCGTTCCAGCCAGGCCGCACAGTGCCACCAGGATGAAGTCGGCGAAGGAACCGAAAGCAAGAATTGTTCCCAGGAATAGGCCCACCAAGAGGGCCAGGTGTGTTGTCTTCATAAAAGATCCTCAGATCGGGGACGTTGGATTACTTGAGATCCGCAGAGTCAGCGGAATTGGAATCGTCATCGGGCAGGTGAACGTCGGTGACGTCGATATTAACCTCTACTACCTCTAGACCCGTGGTTCCCTCAATCTGCTCGATAATGTTGCGGCGGATAGCATTGGCTACTTCCACAATGGAGACTCCATATTCGACCACGACGGTAACATCTACGGCTGCCTGGGTCTCGCCCTTCTGGACGCTAATGCCGCCAGCAACATTGGTCTGGGCGTTGGGGATGCGGTCCGTCACGGCGCTGAAGGCGCGGCGTACGGCATTGCCCATATCATACACACCGGGAACTTCGCGGGTTGCCATGCCAGCGATTTTGGCAACAACGTTCTCTTCAATGGTGGTTACACCGTGCGAAGTCTGTAGGGGACCACGAGGAGTCTTGTCCTGCTGGGTTTCCTTGTTGCTTTCGCGCTCGCGCTGCTGACCGGTTTGGGGAATGGAGTTATCGCTCATGAGAGCCTCATTTCGTGTGTTTTCTCCGCTACGCGGATTATGATGTTTGATATTTGCGGCACGCATCGACGGCTGAGGAATTCGGGCGCTACCCACGCCCTTTATCCGTTTTTGCGGTCGATTGCGACGCTACTATAAAGACGCTTGAGGCACTGAATTCCTCACGAATCAAATGGTGGTATATATCACTTTATGTTGATGAGTGCGCACAAACGCGACTGTTGCCTATGTTTGCTCGGTTCAGCTGCCTATCGCGCGAGCAGTCCTCATATGCGCCAAAGCGGGTTATGCGGAAGCTGGGAATAGCTTCTGCATAACCCGCTTAGCTTTGTTTCTGCGAGGCTAAAGCGACGCAAGAATATGGGCTATTAGTTCTTTTTGCCGGTTACGCTTAGGTATATAGAGATTGCGACAATGGCGGCAATAATGGAGAGGATCCAGCGAATCCAGTCGATACCAGCGGTATCTGCAACACCGAAGAAGCTCGCGATCCCTCCGCCAACGAATGCGCCAACAGCACCCAAGATAACGGTCCACAGTGCCGAGATGTTCTGGTGACCTCGCATGATGAGGCGTGCCAGAGCGCCGATGATAGCGCCGGCAATGATCATTCCGATGAGTCCAAGCATAATGGTTCTTCCTTTGTGAGTATCCGCCATAGCGCGGGCGCGCCTGAACGGATGATGATATGGGGTCTTAAGTGCGCAGATCGGTGAGGTTCCGCCTGAAAGTTCAGCAGCAGCCCGGATTTCAGCTGCCTTTACTGTCACATATTGCGTGATTCGACGGGGCTGTTATTGCCTGTCGTCGTCTCTCAAGCCTACGGCGCTGATATGAAGACGCCATGAGTGCGCAAATCCTCACGCGTTCTATAAGTGTTTTACATCACATATTTGCTGATGGTTTTTGATGCCCGGCTCTTGAGGCTCGAAGATAAAAGGAAGCGCGTACCCGATCCCGTCATCTTTGACGTCGTTACACGCCTCGGAATTTACCATATTCTTACAGAAGTATTTCAGCTCGGAGTCTTCTGCGGGCGTTCATCTTCGACCGCCGCGCTGCCTCGGACGTGTGGATTAAAGCGTAGCGAGCTTAAAACTTCCGTCAATTATTCGTTCGGATATGCTTCTTCGAGGAAAGAATAGTCATCCCAGTATCCGCGGTCCCACCATTCGATAAATTCGATGTTTTTACCTTCGCATCCGAGGGTGAGGAAATCTTCAAAGAAAATCAGACGCTCGGGGAAAATAGAACTGTCATGGCCCTCTATGCGCATTTTTCGTGAAATTCACGCGGTGAAAGCCCCAGACTTACGCCGTCGAGGGTGTCACCATCCAGGATCTGCAGGGAGAACAGAACAACCTTCCCCTCAGCCAACCCAAGATCCACCACACGTTCGGCGTTACCCAGAGTAACGCGACCCATAAAGCGCTCGCACCCGGGGAATGACGAATCATGAAGTTCTTTATTAAATCGTTCGTGGTAGTAACCGATAGGCTGTCCGAGTTCCAGCTGGGGCGGAGCCTCAAACTGAAAATCCATATTCTTCACCTTTCCTGAGGGATAATGAAAATCCTTATAAAGTACCCTCGAAACATACGTAATATACCCAAAGGCGCATTATTCACTGAATGAAGGATGCGCAAATAATCGGAACCGCTATATTATCACCGTGTGCTCGTTCCGGGCTCTGATAGTAGATCGGAGCGGCATGTAGCTGCTGGATCGCCTCAATAAAACTCGGGTCCAGCTCCCCCAACTCATCAAGCCAAGACCAGTCGTCAGGGGCGGAATCGTGTGAATGTTTCATCCGCCCTCCGTATTCTGTATGGAGTGAATACACTAGTTGAGATGAACCCGGCAGTCATCGCAACATCTGGTTAAACTGCTCAATGGCGGCGTCAGGAATATCGCCGAGAGCATGCAGCATTTCGAAGGTGAAATCAACGAATCCCAGCCCGCTGGCGGTCACCAGGTTCTTATCGCGCACCGCCTCGCGCGTGGTGTTCACGTACTGATGCGGGTTCGTGTAGGCTGGCAAATCCTTGATGTCCTCAAAGCTATTGGCGGTGTGCCTTCGCCCATCGAGCAGGCCAGCAGAAGCCAAGAAATACGTGCCGTCGCAGATACCGCCGACCGGTTTGCCCGCATCCTTGAAATTACGCAGAATTGTGGCGAGCTGCTGGGAATCTTCGGCGGGTAGAGTACGCCATGAGCCTTCCGCGCCGACGACGATGACCGCATCCGCAGTTGAGGGAATCTCGGAAATCGTCATATCGGGTTCCACACGCAACCCGCCCATAGAGGTTTTCACTTTTCGATCGACGGATGCCCACCGCACTGTGTACCCGCCGATGATGCTCTGCAGCCCAGCGGCAAGCAGGGCAGGTTCCCAGTCGGCGAATTTATCCAGAATGACGACAGCAAGTGTTTTCATGGGAACTCCTTGTAACCTCAGCGCACTAGTCCCTATACCCTACGGTAAACCTCGTCGAAGGGCAGACGGAAGCGCTCGCCCCAGATGCCGTGGCCGGGTTTGCGGATACCGCAGGCGACCACCATGTTAATCTCGACATTGCGCGGCAGGCCGAGGAGTTTCTTCACGCGATGGCTGTCGAAGCCTTCCATCGGGCAGGTGTCGTACCCCCGCCTCGGTCATCGCGAGCATAAACGTCTGCGCCACCAGGCCGCAGCTCTTGTGCACAACCACGCGATAATCGTGCTCCGAAACCTCACGCATCATCGGGACGAATAGGCCCGCACAATTCGCCATTGCTGCGCGGGATGCGCCCAGCAGACCAAAGCAGCGCGCGTACAGGAGCGGCATAGCCTTGGTGTAGTACATTTCCCAATTCTTGATGCGGTCTTTCTGCTTCTCGGCCGGGCTGTTACGCTCAACATTGCCGCGTTCAAACTCCAGCGCGGCTTCGCGCGGCGGCGGTACAAATCCTGGCGGGTCACGAATACCACCATTTGCTGCGCGGTCTTGGCGGCCTGCTGGTGCATGCACGCTGCGGCGAGTTTATTCAGGGTGGCGGGATCAGTCACGTGGTAGAGCTCGTACAGCTGCATATTTGAACTTGTGGGCGCCAGCTGAGCCGCCTGCAAACACTCTTTGACAACATCGGCATCAATGGGCTGGTTTTCGTCGTAATGGCGCACCGAACGGCGGCGGTTCAGCAAATCTAGCAGGGACATGATGCGACTCCTTTCCACGGCGGCGTTCCGAAGGCATATAAAATTAACCCTCACCTTTAAGAGTATCGTTTACGGGGGCGGAACTCACGCATAATTTTGGATATTTGAGCGAACGCGATGCCGTATAAAGCGCCTTGTGAGCTCAGGTTTTATAGTGGAAAGAAGCAGGTGCAGCATAAGAACGAGGAGGCTCTGTGATACTTCTGAACATTCTCGCCCACGATACCCTCAACGAACAGGCTGATGCGCCCGGCTGGATACTCCCCGTTGTGCTTGCGGTTGTTGTTATCGCGTTTGTAGCTATAGGTGCCGTTATTCTCAAGGGTATTATGCGGGATTCTGGCGATACCTCCCAACGCGCCGCCCATAAAGCAGAACGCAAAATCGCCACAAAAACCGGAAAGAATCTTGGTCGCACGGCATACGATAAATACCGGGAACACCGCGAAGAATAGCTGGCCGCTACGAAGAGACCGGACGGGAAGCTATCCGGCGAACCAGTCCTCGGTGGCCGTGTGCGCATCGAAAACTTGCCCCAAAAGTGGGGTTAGCGGGGAAATCTCGTGCTCACGCACCAGCGGCACGGAACGCCGCACCGACTCGTTCCACGGGTGAAGTGCCAACGCATAGGCCCCAGAGAGCGCAGAAACCGGGTAAATTAGGGGGCCGGGCAGGCTGCTAAGTACCTGATACCCTGCCCCCCAGATAAGAGCCCCGCGCGGGAACTCAAAGAGAGCGGGCTACTTGGCCCACACGACGAGCTCATCGAGCGGTTTGCGCGGCTTCGGGTCGATCTCGCGCGAGCGGTAGCCGAAGGTCGCGGCAACGGATACGCCGTAATCCTCGGGGTCGAGAAGCCCTTCCTCGGTGAGGAGCTGGGTGACCGCATCGTAGTCCATGCCTTCAACGGGGCAGGAATCGATGCCGAGCATCGCTGCACCCGTGAGCATATTCCCCAGCGCAATATAAGTGTTCTTCCGTGCCCATTCGAAGAGGGCACGCTCGTCGTCGGCGATCTTCATATCGTGCACCTGGAACTTTTTGTACCTGTCCAGCGCCATCTGCATCTGGTCTTCGGGAAGATTGCGCTTCGCGAGCGTCTGCAGCAGGAAATCGGAATCGTAGCGGGCGTTCTTCTTCGCCACAATAATCACCACGTGGCTGGCGTCGTCGAGCGTATTTGCCATACCCCAGGCGATAGGCTTGAGCTTCTCGCGCAGCTCTTTATTCTGTATCACCAGGAATTTCCACGGCTCAGAGCCAACCGAGCTGGGGGAGAGGCGCCCAAACTCAAGGATTGTCTTGAAGTCTTCATCGCTGATTGTACGGGTGGGGTCGTAGGAGCGGGTAGAAACGCGGCGCTTGAAAATTTCGAGTGCTTGTTCACGGGTGAGAATCATGGTTTTCCCTTATCTAGCTGGGCTTCTATGACGGAATTTAGTATATCGAGCAGGGATGCGCCTCCCGCCGGTTTTTCGCACAGCGTGACTTACTGCGTTGCCCAGCAAATGCTTTCGATGAGCTCTCACGGTTAACAACATATCGTTTGGACAAACCGCCGCTGATTTTCAACTAGTTTTTCGGGTGAAAGAGCCTGGTGAGCGGCCTGCACAATCAGAGAGGCTGGAACTGTATCATATGTTTTCCCCTGGGATTCGACGGTTCGACACTGTTCACCGTGGCACACGTCGTCGCAGGTGCTGCTTCCCTGTATCCCACCCACTAGCTTTTCCAGAGGTACACCCATAATCCAGATACGATTGGATTCCTCAGGATGAGTCAAGAATTCTTCTTCACTCATTGTGCGGATTTCCAGATGAGGCTGAATATCCTGAGGCAAGAGCTCAGCTTCCAATATCTGTAAAGCCTTGCGCAGCTCCTCACCTGTTGTACCGCACCGTGAGCAGGTTTGTTTTTCGGCATTGACAAGGTGCTGCCAGATAATAGGTAAAGTTTTCATCAGGGACTACCTTTCCGTTTGAAACTATAATCTATTCGATTGTGACAAGACGGGGCGGGTGCATGCCGATGTTTACGCCACTTTTACGGTGTATTCTAGGGCCTTGCTCGGGTGCATGGTCACTGAGACGTATCCGTTAGCGGGGGTGCGCACATAGTCGAGGTAATCTTCCATAGACGGACCAAATCCCTCAACATCGTCTACGGCAATCACGGCGCGGTCGGCAAGATGCGGCTCTAACAGTTGAAAGACGGGATGCACCAGGTCAGGCCACCCGTCGAGAAGTACAAAATCGGGGCTGAAATCCAGGTTTTGCAGGGTCTTTAGCGCATCGCCTTCGCGCAGCTCGATATAGTCCACAAGCCCCGCCCGCTCGAAATTTTTCCGCGCGGCCTCAGCCTTATGAGGCACGTATTCGCAGGTGATCACGCGGCCGCCATTGCGTTTTGCGGCGGCGGCAAGATACAGCGTCGAGATGCCGTAGGATGTACCAAACTCAACGATATTCCGCGCGCCACTCGCCAGCGCCTGCATATACAGAAACTCTCCCTGCTGCGGGGCTATGGGGATGTATTTATCGGTATAAAATTCTTCGTTCTCGGTCTCCCAGTCAATCCCCCTGCCTAAAATCTGGTGGATTTTCGGCAGAAAATGCATGAACATGCGCTTGCCCTGCTTGAGCGTGGCGTCGTAGAGGTCATAGAGTGTGTCTTCGACCGGTGGGTCGTTGAGGAATGTGAACATTTGCGGGGTTAATTTGGGCATGTGAATCTCCCGGGTGCTTCGGCGCGTATTACCTGCACCACAAAAATTCAGAGGTATACCCCTGAAACACAGTGCGGTCATGTGATTCCTCTTATCATGCCAGCGTCAGCAGGGGAGTACAAGGGATTTGCGCGAAGACGCACAAAAGCCGAAGCTCGGCACCGCAAACCGGGCTACCGCTCAAATCGGGTGAGGCGCATCGAATTGAGCACCACAAACACCGAACTGAACGCCATGGCCGCGCCCGCAATCATCGGGTTCAGCAGCCCAGCTGCTGCGACCGGCACCGCGATGGTGTTGTATGCGAATGCCCAGAACAGATTCGACTTGATGGTGTGCAAAGTCGCCCGCGAAAGCCGCAGCGACGTGGGGATCGCGCGCATATCCGAGCGCATCAGCACAATATCCGAAGCCTGCACCGCAACATCCGTACCCGAGCCCATCGCCATGCCCAGGTCCGCGCGGGCCAGAGCGGGCGCATCGTTCACGCCGTCGCCAACCATCGCCACCCGGTAGCCTTCGTCCTGAAGCTGCGCGATAACCTCAGATTTACGTTCGGGCGTGACCCCCGCAAAGACGTTCTCAGGATTAATCCCCACGCTGGATGCGATAGCCTGGGCAACTTCGGGGGCGTCGCCGGTCAGCAGCGTGGGTTCTAAGCCCAGTTCGTGAAGCTCGGCGATAGCCTGCGCCGACTCGGGTTTGGGGGAGTCTGCCAGCGCGATGAGCCCGACAGGCAAGGGGTCCTTTGTGCCGATCGCACGGGCTACAGCCACGGTGGTCAGCCCCTCCGAACGCGCTTGTTCAAGCATCTGATGCTGCTTCTCGGTGAGGGGAACGCCCGCCTGCAGCAGGTATTCGGGGGTGCCCACCAATACCAGGCGGCGGGACTTCCCCTCGTCCCGAGTGCGCACAAGTTCGCCGCGCACGCCTCCGGGCACACCCTCAAAATTTTCGACGGTACCGAGAAATGCTCCATAATTTTCTGTCGCAAAACGCGCAATAGCATGGGCTATTGGATGCTCGCTCAGTGCCTCCACGGCTGCGGCATCGCTCAGAATAGATACAGAACGTTCGCTCTTTGAAGAGGCGTTGTCGTCTGTGACTTCGGTGAAATCGTCGAAGGTCCCGAAGCGAGCCACGCGCATTGTGCCCTCGGTGACGGTCCCGGTTTTATCGAGCACGATGCGGTTCACCGCATACGTAGTTTCCAGCACCTGCGCGTTGCGAATCAGTATGCCCAGCTGCGAGCCGCGCCCGGTACCCGCCAGCAGCGCCGTGGGGGTCGCCAGCCCGAGCGCGCACGGACAGGCGATCACCAGCACCGAAACCGCCGCGTTGAACGCACGCGGCACATCGTGCGATACAGTCAGCCACCCGATGAGAGTCAGGAGTGAAATCACCAGAATTGTTGGCACGAAAATCGCAGAAACACGGTCGGCAAGGCGCGCGATGGGTGCCTTCGTTTCCTGGGCGGCGGCAACCAGCTCACCCATTTTTGCGAGCGTCGTCTCAGACCCCACACGGGTGGCGCGCACCGTCAGCGACCCGGAGGTGTTCAGGGTTGCGCCGGTGACCGCATCGCCCACTGAAACCTCGACGGGCACCGATTCGCCGGTCAGCAGGGAGGCGTCCACGGCGGAAGACCCTGCAATAACCGTGCCGTCAGTGGCGATTTTTCACCCGGGCGCACCAGAAATTCGTCTCCCGGAAGGAGGTCCTCAACCGGAATCTGCACCTCGCGCGTGGTTCCCCGCTTGTCGGTGCGAAGCAGGGTCGCGGTGCGTGCTCCCAGGCTCAGCAGGGTGCGCAGAGCCTCGGAAGAGCGGGTTCGTGTACGGTGCTCAATTGCCCGACCGATCAGCAGGAATAAAGTCACCATCGACGCCGAATCGAAGTACAGCGGCGCATGGTGACCGCTCAAGAACATGCCGAGAATGCCCCCCCTGCATGGGGTGAACATGCTCGGTCAGCCCGGGGTTCATGAACAGCTGCGCGAGCGAATACAGGTAGGCGACAATCACGCCGAGAGAAACCAGCGTGTCCATCGTGCTGCTGAAGTGGCGCGCGTTCGTGAGAGCGGCGCGGTGAAACGGCTCGGCGCTATAGACCGCAACCGGCAGCGTGATAAGCGCAAGCACCCAGCCCCAGTGCGGGAACTGGAACGTGGGGAACATCGAAATCAAGAAAATCGGCACACCCAGCAATAACGCCACAACGATGCGCCACCCCAAGCCCCCACTGCGCGCGTTGGTCGTCTCTTCGGACTCTGCATCGCGAACCTCGGTTTTGAGCGATGCCGTATACCCGGCGTTATTGACCGTTTCAATGATCTGCTCATCGGTAATATCGGCGGGAACGATCACGCGCGCAGACTCCAGCGGCAGGTTCACGGCGGGATCAACCCCGGGGATTTGCGGAGTTTACGTTCCACGCGGCCCACGCAGGATGCGCATGTCATGCCCTGAACATCCAGGTGGATAATGCGCGTCTGCCCGCCGTTAGCCGAGGAATCGAAAAGAGAATGGTCGTTCTCAGCTGTGGTGGATGCTGTTTGAGTTGAGTTACCCATGTTCTTCGCCTCGGTTCTCAATGCTCACGATGCTGTGCTGTCTTCGGGTTTTGCCTGCTGCGGATGCGCCTGCCGCAGTCCGCCCTGATCTATACTTCGCCTTCGTCCGGCAGTCCATCGGCACGGTTGCTGCGCGGTCGCTGCCCGGTTAGTTTCGAGCCTCGATCGTTCACCCCGCGAACCCGCGTGACGGCAGCACGCCTGAATGTGCGGCGTTGAGCGAGAGCGTCGTATGCGGTGCCATGCGCGCCGGGATGCAGATTATCGCCGGTGCCGTCTGCGGGGGGTATTCGCCGCATGATCCTGTGAGGAATGTATACGCGATGCGCCCCGCCGTTTCAGCCCGCGCTGATCCTCGCGCGCCGTATAGGGGGTGGAGTCGCGCACCCACGCATCCAGCAGATCGGAGTCGAGCCCCATCTGCCGTGCCACGCGGGAAATCGCCTCGGTCAGGTGAATGTTCTCGGTGCCTACGAGTGCGCGCACTGCCCCGACCGCCATTGCCTGGTACTGCGGAGAATACGCCATGATTAGACGGCGGGAGTGAAGCCAGCTTCGACGATGGCGTCCGCTACGGCTTGCGTATTGAGGGTGCCTTCGTGCTCGATGGTGACGGTCGAAACGCCGTCTTTGACCACGTCTACGTTCACGCCGGTGACGCCCGGAACTTCGCCGACTTCTTCACTCACGCTCATGGCGCAGTGGTTGCAGGTGAGGCCGGTTGCTTTGACGGTGGTGATTGCCATGATGTTTCCTTCCAGAATTTTTGGAATTACAAAACTTGTGGATGCGCCGCCCGCGTGTCAGCTGCGCATCATGCGGGATATGGCGGCGGTTGCCTCTTTTATTTTCTCATCAACTATTGTCGCATCACCTGTACGTTCGGATTCAATTGCGGCGTTGGTGACGCAATGCCCCATATGTTCTTCGAGCAGGTTGAGTGAGACTGCGTGAAGCGCTTTGGAAACCGCCGCGACCTGAGTAAGCACATCAATACAGTACTTGTCTTCCTCGACCATGCGGGCGATACCGCGCACTTGCCCTTCGATGCGGCGCAGGCGCTTCAAATGCGCCTCCTTGTTTGGGGTGTACCCGTGTGGCTGTGCTGAGGAATCACGGTTTGTCATGTCTTTAGCTTATACCCCCTGGGGGTATATATGCAACATTGTTTCGCAAGCTGTAAATCTGCCCCCGCGTCATAAGTCGTACACTTTCCTGCATGTCGTACGCTTTAACCCTACGAATATGCAGCAAAGTGTACGACTTAGTGAGCGCAAAGCAAAAGGACGCCCGGTCGATACCGAGCGTCCCTAGCCAGCATAAGAGCTTTACACCCTTACATCCCCTGCGCCTGGATGGCGGTGATCGCCACCGTGTTGATGATGTCCTCAACGGTGGTACCGCGTGAAAGGTCGTTCACGGGCTTGCGCAGACCCCTGCAGCACAGGACCAACGGCGGGGGCACCCGAAGACTGCTGCACAGCCTTGTAGGTGTTGTTGCCGGTGTTCAGGTCGGGGAAAATAAACACGGTCGCCTGGCCCGCCACCTGGCTGTCGGGCATCTTGGTTGAAGCAATCGACATATTCGAGGCCGCATCGTACTGAATCGGCCCCTCCACCGCGAAATCCGGGTTAGAGGCGCGCACAATCTCGGTTGCCTCGCGCACCACATCCACATCCGCACCGGAGCCGGAGGTACCGGTCGAGTACGAGAGCATAGCCACCTTCGGATCAACCCCGAACTGACGCGCAGTCTCGGCGGAAGCCTTCGCAATATCCGCCAGCTGCTCGGCATTCGGGTTCGGGTTCACGGCACAGTCGCCGTACACCAGCACGCGGTCTTCCATGAGCATCAGGAACACCGAAGACACAATCTTGGTGCCCGGGCGGGTCTTAATGAATTCCAGCGAGGGGCGAATCGTGTTCGCGGTCGTATTGATAGCGCCCGAGACCATGCCATCCGCAAGACCCTTGTAAACCAGCATCGTACCGAAATACGAGGGATCGCTCATACGCTCACGCGCACCCTCAATAGTCATGCCCTTGTGCGCACGTAGCTCAGCATAAGTCGCCGCAAAATCCTCACTGTATTCGTTATTCGCAATGTCGATAATACGAATCGAGGCAGGCAAGTTAATACCCTCAGCCTGGCAGATTTCCGAAATCTTATCCGGGTTGCCCAGCAGAATCAGGTCACAGAAATCGCGGCGCGCAATCATCTCGGCTGCACGCAGAATACGCACATCATAGCCCTCAGGCAGAACCACGGAACGGCGGTTCGCACGAGCGGTCTCAATCAGGTTGTGCAGGAACCGCAGCGGAGTCATCGAAGCCGGGCGCTCAAGCTCAAGGCGTGAAAGCAGCTCTTCCTGGTTCACGTATTCATCCCAGCCGCCGAATGCGCTCGCAAGCTTGCGGGCCTGGCCCTTTAATCACGCTGCCGTGCACGCGGGAAACAGCGCGCGCCGACTTAAAGGTGTCACGGTCGGTCGATAGTACTGGGAAAGGCGCGCTTTCAAGCAGGCTGCCCACAGCGGTGTTATTGCCGGGCAGGTTGTTGAGCCCGCCTGTGAGCAGCATGCCCGAAGGTGCCGGGAACGTGGGCGAAAGCGCGGATGCGAGGGTCGCGGCCACAACATCGGCGCGGTCGCCGGGAACGATCACGAAGTCGCCGTCGGCAAACTGGTTGAGGAAGTTTGAGACGGTCATTGCGGCAATCTTGATCTCGTTAATGTCACGGCCAAGATCTTCCTGCGACAGGTGCGAACCGTCGAGTTTGAGGGCGGAGACGACCTCCGCGATGGTAGGCTTACCCAAGTCTGCGATTTCGGGCAGAACGTAGACGGGGAACTTATGCTCGCCCAGCTTAACGTTCTTCTCAATGCTCTCACGCAGCTCGGGGTCGGCACGGTTGACAATAATGGAGAACAGATCAACCTTGGCTGCCTAAGTTCGGAACGTGCAACCTCTACGGCGTTGGTTGCCTCTTCGAGGGATGCCTCGTTCGCACCCACGATAGCGATCACGGGCAGACCTAAATCGCGGGATACCTGGGCGTTGAGATCGAACTCGACGGCGAGTGCGTTCTGGGCGGTCAGATATATGCCGTCCACGATCACAACATCGCTGTGGGCGGCAATTTCTTCATAGGCGGAAACCGCGCGAGCCGAAATTTCTTCGGTGTTGCCCTCCGCAATGAACTCTAGTGCCTCGGTGAGCGATACTGCGCCGCCCACCTGCTCGTCAGAGAGGTTAAAGTGCTCTTTCATCAGGCGAATCATGGGGTCATCGCTGGCAGTTTCGCCCTTGAAAATGGGTCGGAAAAAGCCTACTCGATCGGCGCGCTTCACAAGGGAATCTGCGAGGCCCAGGGCGATCAGGGATTTGCCTGAGTCCTGAGTCATCGCCGAGAGATAAATGCCGGTGGTCATAGTGCTCCTTTGGCGTTGAACGTTCGGCGGGGGCGCGCTAACAATCCGGTACGTACGTTGGATGCGCCGGATGCGGCGACTCTCGTCGAGTTTGTCTTGTCCTTTCTATCTTATCGGGGTTGAGAGTCGGGCAAACCTTTTGTCGCGGTGCGAGAGGGATTGAAGACTGCATCATGGTGTGTTTTTGGTGCCTATTTTCGCGGTCAATATGGTTTTAAGTGGGGTTTGAGAAATATTTTGTGGCGAAAAGCATGCTTTCATGCACTAAACACACAATCAAATATCTCGCCCTATCAAACGTCGCTTTCATGCAGGATCATGCAAAATTCTTGTACTGTCAGCGAAAGTCCACGGGGCGCGTATCGGTCCTCTGTAGATTTTTCGTGTGAGAACCTACGATTGAAATATGTTGTTTGCATTTTCTGTAGCTCCCACGGGCGGGGGTTCCGCCGACGGTTCTGTTCACGATGCGGTTGCCGAGGCCGTATCCATCGTTCGTTCTTCCGGTCTGCCGCATCAAACCGGGCCTATGTTCACCACGATTGAGGGCGACTGGGACGAGTGCATGGATGTTATTAAACGCGCTACCGAGGCGGTGACGAAACGTGCCCCGCGCGTCTCGCTGGTGGTCAAGGCCGATATTCGCCTGGTCACGATCATGGCGAAATTGAGGGTAAGGTGCAGCGTCTTAATGCCGCTATAGATCAGATGGAATCGGGTAAATAAGCATCGGAATACTGGCTCGACAAGGCTATATGTTGTATGCGGCATATAGAATTAACGGCTATCGTGGCGATGCTCTATGCATGCGTAACGGGTGGTGCTTACAGTCTTTGTGAAGGCACTTCTAGCCGTTAAAATACGTGTGCCGCAGGAACACTCAACTGTATTCCAGATGCGGCATATACGGCTGACCCGGTAGCTCGGGCAGCGACAGGCAGGTTCGCGGTTTAGGACTCGAATTCCTGCCTGTTGCCCGAACCTAGCGTAGGCTTATGTGCATGGCGAAAAAGAAAAACCGCAGCGCTGCCTCGCGCCGTGCCGAGCATCCGAACAAAACAGGTGCGGTTACCGGTGTGTACCCCATTTCGACCGGTGAGGCTGAGCTTGTGCCCGATGGTTACCACTCTGATGGTTGGCTTCTGCTCATCAACGGTGTGCAGTCTTCGCATGTAATAGTGGGGCAGCCGCGCATGCTCGATTTTGAGTACATGCGCTGGATTGTTGCGGTTCTCGACTCGCATATTCAGACTCATCTTAATCCCGAAAAACTGCGTATCACCCATCTGGGCGGCGGGGCGTGTTCTCTAGCGCGCTATTGCGCGGACGTATACCCAAATTCACGCAATACCGTTGTGGAGCTTGATGCCAAGCTGGCCGAACATGTGCGTGACTGGTTTGATATTCCTAAGTCGCCGCGCGTAAAAATTCGGGTGGGCGATGCAGGCACCGTCACTCGCTCGTTTGCACCGGCATCGCGCGATGTGGTTATTCGCGATGTATTCGCGGTAGATAAAACTCCGGCGGAACTTACAGGCGTGGATTTCGTGCGGACGGTTGATAACTCTTTGGCACCCGGTGGACTGTATATTCTCAACTGCGGCGATGACCGCGCGCTTAAATGCCGCCCGCGCCGAAGCCGCCGCCTTGCTTGAGGTGTTTGAATACGTGAGTATTGTGGCCGATTCCGCAATGCTCAAAGGAAGGCGGCGCGGAAATATTATTCTGGCGGGTTCACATGTTCCGCTTCCGCAGCTTGGAAGCGCCGAGGCGGCGTCTATTTCCCGTGTCCTCATGGGTGGGGGAGTACCTGCCCAATATTGGGATACTGAGAAGGTTCGGGTCTTTGCCAGGAAGGGTGCATAAACCGTGTTTACTTAGCCCCTACCACCTGCTATATGCCTGATCGGGAATATGGCATATATCGGCAAAAATTTTTATTTATACTAGTCAAATACCTTATATTCCTATGTCGGAATATATTTTATGTGCCCAAAAAGCACTTACCCAAGCTGCGGAAAATAAGGATGCAGTTTCTCGCGAAGCACCCGCGACGAAGGATAAAAATCTTCCCACCGAACCTGAACCATATGCCAACCTTCGGGGGTGGGTGCATCCGCGTGAGGAAGCACGGCGTCGGAAGCCACCATTGCAAGACCCACCCGCTGTTCGAGCCACACGAAACTCGCCTGCCGGGTGCGTAACATGCGGTACACACCCGCATAGTCCGAGGCTCGGTTCGAGGTATGCGCATCCGAAGTCCCCAACAGATATGCCTCAAATCCAGCCGATGCACGGGCGCGGGAAGACCCATCTCAACCAGCTGCAGACGCGCAACGCTTTCCAGAAGTGAGCTGCTGCGCGCATCCGCATGCGTGGCAATATGGGTGGCCACCGAATTTTGGCTCGCCTGCAAACGCGGCAAAATCTCTTCGGGGGCAAGCATTCGGCGATGCAGCGCGGCATCGACAAGGGCGCATCCTTCAAGAACGGGAAGTGTGCGGGCACAATCCAGGAGGGTCTGCGAGAGCTCAGTAACCCGAAAATTCGGGCGTAAGACCGTCACCTGCGCCGGGGCTTCATTGCTTGTATGCTCCAGAATGCCGTCCGACGCCGCCCCTCGCACCGAATATCCGGCGAGCACATGCAAATTCTGCGGCACGTGCAGAAGCGGCAGACCGTATAAAAACGCCGCCGAAGATAGGCAAAACACGCATGTAGAGTCACGCAGTGCCAGCGCGGTGTGGCGCGCCAAAACCTGAAGAGAAGGCGTAAAAGAATCCCAGACCGATGCGGTAATATACACCCCTTGAAGCACGCTGACCAGCTCTTTTGTGCGTAGTTTACGCCGCATCGTGGTGCGGGTATACCCGGAATTAGCAGCCTTTCCTGGGTATAAAGCTGATCAAGAAGCGTGAAGTTGGGTGACATATCCTCAAGTATGGCACGACATGAACACCACTCAGCGCACGAAGACGATATGCGTCATAGAGCTCAACCTTGTGTTAAATAACGTCTCATCCTGCGAGCTTGTGGCGGTGCCGAACCCACCTCGCGCTAAGATTGAACCCATGCGATACACCTACCTTGGACCCTCAGGCACCTTCACCGAATCCGCCCTGCTTTCCGTGCCCGGCGTGGTCGGTGCCGAACGCATTCCCGCCACCAGCGTGCCCAACGCGCTCGAACGTCTTCGCAGTGGCGACGTGGATGCCGCCATGGTGCCCATTGAGAACTCGGTCGAAGGCGGGGTGAGCGCCACTCTTGATGCGATCGCGGCTTCCGAGGGAATGCGCATTATCCGCGAGGTTCTGGTACCTATCAGGTTCGTGCTGGTCGCGGCGCGTCCACTCGCTCTGGAAGACATCAAAACCGTTTCAACCCACTCGCACGCCTGGGCCCAGGTACGGCAATGGGCAGATGCGACCATCCCCACCGCCGAGTACCTCCCCGGTTCCTCCACCGCGGCAGCAGCCGTGGGTCTGCTTGACCCTTCCTGTGCGTATGATGCCGCGATTTGTTCCCCCGCGCTTTTGGCAACCCACCCCGACCTGAATGTGCTTGCCGAGGACATCGGCGATAACAAAAACGCCGTCACCCGGTTTGTGCTTATCAGCAGCACCGCGGATATTCCAGAGCCTACCGGAGCCGATAAGACAACGCTCACGATCCCTCTGCCCGAAAATCGAGAGGGCACTCCCGAAAACCGTTCGGGTGCGCTCCTGGAACTGCTCGAACAGTTTGCTTCGCGCGGCGTTAACCTCTCACGCATCGAATCGCGCCCCACCGGCAGGCAGATGGGCTCCTATATGTTCAGCGTGGACGCAGACGGGCATATTTATGAGGCTCGAATGCGCGATGCCCTGCGCGGCTTGCACCGCATAGCGCCCGGCATTAAATACCTGGGATCATATCCGCGTGCCGACCGGCAGCCCACCGTTGCGCCGCGCATCCACTCCGAGAATTCGTTCGATGCGGCCCACGCCTGGGTGGAATCGCTCTTCCCGGGTGGGCGACCTGCGCATCTGAAACGCTAAACCGCCCCCCGCGACCGTATAAAAAGAGCCTTTATGCGAATAAAGCGTTGGGAATCCCGCTCTATTCGCATAAAGGCTCTTTTACGGCTGGGGGCGACTGGGTACTATTGATATGTGATTGATATTAACCTCCTCCGCGAAAAACCCCGAGATTTTCCGCGCCTCCCAGCGAGCACGCGGCAAAGACGAAGCCCACGTAGACCGTATTCTTGAGGGCGGATGCCGCACGCCGCGCCTCGATCGGCACCTACGAGAACCTGCGCGCCGAACAGAACGCCTTCGGTAAACAGGGTGGCGAAGGCACCCAAGGAAGAGAAACCCGCCCTCGTAGCGCAGGCGAAAGAACTCGCCGCCCACGTAGCAAATGCGAAAGCGGCATCTGAGGCGAAAACCGCCGAATATGAAGAGCTGCTAAGCTCCATCGAAAACCTGATTATCGACGGTGTACCCACCGGCGGCGAAGACGACTTCGTGGTGCTCAAAGAAGTCGGCACCCCCCGCGATTTCGCCGCAGAAGGTTTTGAACCGCGCGACCACCTGGAAATAGGCGAACTCATCGACGGTATTGATATGGCACGTGGCGCCAAGGTCTCAGGCTCGCGCTTCTACTTCCTCAAAGGGCAGGTTGCCCGTCTGGAGCAGGCGCTCATGTGGATGGCGCTCGATCTGGCAACAGCCAACGGCTTCACCATGATGACAACCCCCACCCTCGTGCGCCCCGAAATCATGAACGGAACCGGGTTCAACGTCAAACACGACGACGAAATATACCGCCTCGAACGTGACGACCTGTACCTGGTCGGCACCTCGGAGGTGGCGCTTGCGGGCTACCATATGGACGAAATACTCGACCTTAGCGACGGACCCAAGAAGTACCTGGGCTGGTCATCCTGCTACCGCCGTGAAGCCGGTGCCGCCGGTAAAGACACCCGCGGTATCATTCGCGTGCACCAGTTCAACAAGGCCGAAATGTTCGTCTACTGCCAGGTGGAGCAGGCGGAAGAAATACACGAGCAGATGCGCGCCCTCGAAGAAGAAATGCTGCAAAAATGCGGCCTTGCGTATCGCGTGATTGATACCGCCGCAGGGGATCTAGGCACCTCTGCCGCACGCAAATTCGACTGTGAGGCGTGGGTTCCCACCCAGGGCACCTACCGCGAGCTGACCTCGACCTCGAACTGCACCACCTACCAGGCACGCCGCCTGAACATACGCGAACGCACCGCAGACACCGTGGACGATGCGGGCAATGTACGCAAGGGCCGCACCCGCGCGGTCGCAACCCTCAACGGCACCTTGGCGACTACCCGTTGGGTTGTGGCGATTCTGGAGACACACCAGCAGCCCGACGGCTCGGTGCGTATCCCTGAAGCACTGCGCCCGTATATGGGCGGTGCTGAGGTTATTCCGGTCGTGTCGTAGGTTTGAGTAGCAGGTTGCGGATAACAACCTTGAGAGCATCAAGAGCATGCAAAAACAGCCTGAGCTGATCCATCGGTAAGGATGAGACTTACCAGGATTGCTTGGGCTGTTTTCATGAGTTCAAAGAACATCATGGCTCTACTCACCTCCCCTCTGCCCCAAGAGTCGACCGCAGGGGTTTACTGAAATGGAGTGCTGCGGCGTGCCCCGGGAAGAGGGCAGTATTACCTTTACCCAACAAATATAAGCAGAAGCTCGAAAATACGGTCTACACATTCACTTAACAGGGTTCATATAGAAATGAATTGGGTGTATTGTTGATATGTGTTTAAGTACGCACCTGAGACTTTTACACACTATATTTCTATTCATTCACCTCTTCAGCAGTAAAAGTAATAAAACTATTCTTTTATGGGTGTAACTACCTTTGTGTGTATTCATATGTGATGACACAGATGTATTCAGCCTTTATAGCTCTTGAAAGGAACTGCTGATGATGCCTTCTTCACCTCCGGTGGTGATGCGTGATGTTGTTCAGAAGTTTGGTAGTACTACTGTTTTGCACGGTCTTGATCTGACGGTTAATCCTGGTGAGATTGTTGCTCTTTTAGGGCCGAATGGTGCGGGGAAAAGTACTGCGGTCGATATTATTTTGGGTTTGACTAAACCGTATGTTGGGTCGGTTGAGGTTTTTGGGACGACTCCGCAGCATGCTGTTAAAACGGGGCATGTGGCTGCCGTGCAGCAGGATGGTGGTTTGCTTCCTGATTTGACGGTTAAAGAAACCGTGCAATATATGGCGTCTTTGTACGGCAAGCTTAAGAATGTTTCTGCTGTTTTGGCTCAGGCCGGGCTTGAGGGTAATGCTAAGACGCTTGTGCAGAAATGTTCTGGTGGGCAGAAGCAGCGTCTTCGTTTTGCTATTGCGTTGTTGACTGATCCGGATTTTTTGATTCTTGATGAGCCCACGGCTGGTATGGATGTGCAGGGTCGCCGTGATTTTTGGGCGTCGGTGACTCAGTCGGGGGATCATCAGCGTGCTGTTTTGTTTGCGACTCATTATTTGGCTGAGGTTGATGAGTTTGCTGATCGTGGTGGTCATTAATCAGGGGCATGTGGTAGCGGATGGGACTCCCTGCCGAGATCAGGTCTTATGCGCGTGGTTCTACTTTGCGTGCGACGGTCAATGATGCGTGGGACGTCTGAGCAAATTGAGGAGCGTCTTGCGGAGCTTCGTGCTCTTGATGGTGTGAGTGCAGTATCGTTGCACGGTATTCGCCTGAAATATCCGCTGCTGATGCGGACGCTGTTGCTTCGCATCTGCTTGCTGATGGGTTCGCTAAGAACCTGGAGATCACATCGTCTTCCTTAGATGATGCGTTTGTGTTATTGACCGAGACCGATTCCGAAGGAGAGCGCAAGAATGCCAAATAACACTAGTGCCCAGGCGGCGAGTCTTTCTCAGGTGCGTCCCGTGTGGATTAATAGCACTGTTGTTCTGTTGGAGCTGCGCAGGAAGTTCCGTAACTTGCGGGTCTTTTTCCTGTCCATTTTACTTCCTGTTATGTTCTTCTTTATGATCGCCTACCCGCAGCGCGACAGCCTGGAAGGGTCGGTGAATACCGGGACCTACTATATGATCGGGATCAGCGCCTATGCTGCTATTGTCTCTAGCTCGTCTGCCGGTGCTGCTATTCCGATTGAGCGTGTCCAGGGGTGGTCTCGTGCCCTTGCGCTGACGCCGTTTCGGCCTTTAGGGTACGTTATTACGAAGGTGATCTCGTCTATGTTGCTGGGTGCTATCGCTGTTGTGGTGGTGATGGTTCTGGGGTTTGTGACGGGTATGCCTTTGGATGCGTGGCAGGCGGTGCAGTCGTCGCTCATTATTATTGCTGGCAGTTCTGCTTTTGCTGCGTTTGGTATTTTTGTGGGCTATTTTATGTCCGCTGATAGTGCGCAAACGCTTATTAATCTTATTATCTCTGTGTTCTCTATGCTTGGTGGGTTGTTTGTTCCGCTGTCCTTTTTTCCTCAGGCGCTTCAGGATATTGCGCATTGGCTGCCGTCGTACGGGTTAGGTGTTTTGGCTCGTTTGCCTGTGGGGGTGGAGTGGGATCCTTGGGCTTTGGTGAACCTGGTGGCGTGGCTGGTGATTTTTGTGGCGGGTGCAGCCTGGTGCTTGAGTAAGGATACGCACAGGGTCTAGTTCCTGCCCTCTCAATCGTGCGGGGGAACCCACCAACGACGGAAGTACGGTGTGCTAGCATATCAGTAACTGCATTATGGTAAACACAGTTGAGGATCCTCACGAAAGTGAGGGAACCTAGACGCAGTCACGACTAGGTTCCCTCCGTGGGGTGATGTTACTTCAGGTTACGAACGATAACCTTAAGCGCATCAACGGTGTATGAAACAGCCTGAGCTGATCCATCGGTAAGGATGAGACTTACCAGGATCGCTTGGGCTGTTTCCATGAGTTCGAAGAACGTCATGACCTTCCCGCCGCCTTCCTGCCCCAGGAGTCAACGCACGGGGATTTCTGCATTGTGGTTAAGCCGTGGCGTACCCTGCGGAGAGGGCAGTATTACCTTTACCTAAAAAGTATGTGGTGGATTTGGTGCGAGATAGAGGATGAGCAGTCGGGTGCCATCGCTTGCGAGTATCAGTGTGTTAACATGGGGGATATCTACTATTGCTTTCCGCATCAAGCGGAAGGAGCTGGCTCTCTGACCTGCCAGCCCCTTCCTGGCGGGTAACACTAACTCAAGATATTACGGATATGCTTGATAGTGTTATGGATGATGAAAACGACCTGAGCTGATCCATTGGTAAGGATAAGACTTACCAGGATTGCTTGGGTCGTTTCTATGAATTCATAGAAAGACATCCCTCCCACCCCCTCTCCGCCCCGGGAGTCAACGCAGGGATGTATCTACTATTGCGTGCTGCGGACTCACCCTGCGAAGAGGGCAGTATTAACTTTACCCGACAAATATTTGGGTGATTCTCTAAAACCTGCGCTTTTCGTCAGTGTTGGCGAACCCAATACCGCTGCACCCGGTACTCTAAAGATATGTCCCTTTTTCGGAACCTTGTTGGCGCATCCGCCGCGGCAGCGACTCTCACGGCGGTTGCTCGGCGTGTTCGCAAGCACGCGCAGCGCATCGTTACGCCCCTCGGAATCTGGAGTACCCTGCCCGTCGCTCAAGAGCGGCACGTCGGTATTGTGTATAACCCCAGCAAGTTGAGCACCCACGCGGTAGTTAATATTCTGGAACGTACCGTGGTCGCCAACGGCTGGAAACCGGCCCTCGCGAGTACCACCCGTATCGACGAACCTGGCACCCAGGCTGCTCGTGATCTGATCGACCGGGGCGTCGATACCCTGCTTGCGGTCGGCGGGGACGGAACTGTGCGCGCGGTCGCCGCCGCCATTCAAGAAGCCAGGAGCCGAGGCAAAGACGTCACGCTCGGTATTATTCCACTGGGGACAGGCAACCTGCTGGCACGCAACCTGCGCCTGCCCATCACCGATATAGCCGCCTGCATTAACATTGCGCTCAACGGAACGCACCAGTTGGTCGATGCTATCGACATGAGCGCCGAATCGGCGGAAGGCGACGTTACCAACCAGATGTTCTACGTGATGAGCGGTGCGGGGTTTGATGCGCTCGTCATGAACGACGCCAACGAAGACCTTAAAGCGCGTATCGGCTGGTTAGCCTACGTGCACAGCGGGCTGAACCATATCTTCGGGCACTCCCACAAGGTCAGAATACAGCTCGACGACGATGAACCTTTCGAAGCACGTGTGCGTTCGGTGCTCATCGCCAATTGCGGTCGGCTGCAGGGAGGACTGCAGCTGACCGATATTACCGAGGTTAATGACGGCAACCTCGAAGTGATCATCGTATCGCCGCGCACCATCCTGGAATGGGGTCTTCTGACCGCAAAAGTGGTTCGCCGCGCCCTGCCCGGTTCATCGCGCATCTCGCTGCCGGTGATGCGCCATTATGTGGGGCATCGGGTCTCACTGGACATGCTTTCGGGCGCCCAGCCTATTGAAGTCGACGGCGATTTAGCACCCTCGGCGATCAGGCTACAGGCGCGCATCGTGCCGAGCGCTCTCAGCGTGAATGTGCACCCGGATGCACTCACAGCCTAGAACCTCGACCCGCCCGAGTGCCTGTGTTTATGTGGCTTAACCTTCTTTGATGTGGTGTCTTCACCGGTTATCTCGCTTTAAACACCTTTTTAGTGCGAAAATGAGATGAAAGTTTGTTTCAAGAAAGAAGAGAAGTTCATGCTTATCCTCGTTGTGAACGCGGGTTCCTCATCCCTCAAATACCAGGTGCGCGACACCTCTGCGCCTGAATCCGAGCAAATGATTACCTCAGGGCTTATCGAAATATCGGCACTGACGTTCCCGACCACGAAGTCGCTCTGCACATGATGGCTGAGAAACTCGAAGGCGTTCTGCACGGCCGTCAGCTGCAGGCTATCGGTCACCGTGTGGTGCAGGGTGCCGAGAAGTTTACCCACCCCGTGCTGCTCAACGAGCAGGTTATCGACGAGATCGATGCGCTCTCACCGCTTGCGCCTCTGCACAACCCCGCGCACGTGAAGGGTATGCGTGCTGCCTTCCACACGTGGCCAGATCTGCCGCAGGTTGCTGTGTTCGATACCGCATTCCACTCGACCATGCCCGAGCATGCCTGGCGCTACGCTATTCCTTATGACCTGGCTGATAAGTACAGTATTCGTCGCTACGGCTTCCACGGCACCAGCCACGAATACGTCTCTCATGTTGCCGCAGATATGCTCGGTATTGACCGCGACGAATTTAACGGTGTGGTGGCGCACTTGGGCAATGGCGCATCCGTGACTGCCGTGAAGGGCGGAAAGTCCGTGGATACGTCGATGGGCTACACTCCGCTGGCTGGTCTAGTGATGGGTACCCGTTCGGGCGATATTGACCCCTCTGCGCTGACCACGATTCTCACCCGCGACCCCGAGATCGATGCGGAACGCCTGGATACCATTCTCAACAAGGAGTCCGGCCTGCTGGCGCTGGCGGGTTCCAACGATATGCGTAAGGTGGTGGAGTCTGCGCAGTCGGGCGATGAGCGTGCACAGTTGGCTCTGGACATGACCGCATACCGCCTGATGAAGTACATCGGCGGCTACAACCTGGTGGTTGGCGGCGCGCAGGCGCTTATTTTCACCGCAGGTATTGGCGAGAACTCCGGCGACTTCCGCAAGCTGGTGCTGGATCGCCTGGCGCCGTTGGGTATTCGCTACAACGAGGAAGAGAATATGAAGCGTTCCCCCGAACCGCGCCTGATCTCGACCGAGGATTCGAGCATCGCCGTGTTCGTCATCCCCACCAACGAGGAGAAGGCGATCGCCGAGGCTACCGAGGAGCTCGTCGCGTAGCACCGTAGCTTCCGTTTCTTCCTTTCGGGGGATGCTAAGGCTCTTGATCGCGAATAAAGAGGAATTTTCCGTGCTTTATTCGCGATCAAGAGCCTTTTTAGCATGGGAGGGAGGGCGCCGGGCACAAGGCTGGCACGAAGGCGCAGACGCGGCTTTGGGCTACAAGAACCCTAGGGGCAGGGCATCAAGAATAAGCGTAAGGCGAGGGAATGTTGAACTTTATATCTAAATAATATTTGACACATTATTTTAGTCATTATTTAAATTACTTAACGGCATAAAATTTGCTATAGTTGTTTCGGTTCAGAATGCTTTGTGCAGATGAACTAATAGATACAAAGAATAGTGTGCATTCTCTATTCGTGGTTGTGTGGGGAAATGCTGGCATTCTTTGTATCAAAACTGGCACAGGTATATCACATCTATCACTCACTTAGATGACATATACAACGAGGTGCAGAAAATTGGGGTCGCAGGACTTTGGGCATGTATGTTCGCGGCCTCCGGTGTGAAACCCTCGCGGTATGTTCCTCCCATGAAACCTTGTATGTTTCATGAGTATAATTCCGCGGAATAACAGGGGTTTGAGTTTTCTGTAAGCCTTCAGGCTCTCTGAAGGTGCTCGTTGCACACGAAGGTATCTTATAGGGATTGGTGCCTTCTAAATCCGTGCTAGAACTGTACACATGTGTATAGGGTGTTTTATGTGTATAGTTTGGATGCCGTCATGATTTTTCATGGCGGCATCCTTTTTTCATTATGATAAAAATAGCGGAAAGGTAAATACTTGCCAGGTGCAGTAGTATTTATATTTTCTTTGCCTGCGGTGTGTAAATTATTTATGTCGAAAATACCACCGATATTTTGTACAAGGAATGCAAAACAGGAATTCTAGGGCGGGGTATCCATGAGATATTTGCCAGGATTACTCGTGAGAAACACACTAGAGGATTCCGGGAGTAAAGATTTGCCGCGGGAGCGTGTTCCTCTGGATCGTAACCTCCCCGCTTCGGAACGTTCTGTGATGCCTCGCGCTCAGAACAATCTCTCTCGACGGCTGCAAACCCACCACCAGACACACCCTGAACATAGGTCGCCGTGGATTCCAGGCTTGTCGTCTTTCTCCAACCGAAAAATTTCGAGATCCGCTCACACACATTATGCTGTGCGCTCATCATGGGAATACACAGCAAACCGCCCAGGCGCACGGTGAATTACGGGGCGAGTCTCGCATCCTAAAGCTCCCGGGTGGTACGCGTGTATTCACCGCATTAAAGGGCATACGCGGTAGAGTTGAACTAGTACGTACTTAGAGAGATTTGGAGACCGCATGAGTCAGCATACGCCCGGTGCTGAACCTCCACTGCCGAATGACGTGAGCCAGGGGTGGCTGCCCGAGGATAAGCGGCAGACCCCGCAGAGCCCGCTTCCCCAGCCGAAATTTTGGGGATACCAATCGTTAATACCCCATAAGATGCTCAACGCCCTGCGCCACCCCGGTGAGATTCCCTGGCTGGTGGCGGCCTATGCGGTAACCCTTGCCGTGTACTTGGGGCTGCTCATCTTCTTTATTGAGACAATCGTAAGCCGTGACCGGTATAACGAACTGGAATGGACGTCATCGTCTCGATACTCGACGATGAGCTACGCGGAGCGCGTCTTTAACGACTATGCGGAACAAGCGATTACGCTACTGATTCTGGCACCCCTGGTTATCCTGATCGCCCGTGCCCTCTTCTACGCACAGCAGCGCGTGCGCGGCATTCGTATTTCGCCGACGCAGTTTCCTGAGGCTTACGCCATGGTTGCCGAGGCCGCCTATGCGGCGGGTTTGCGCCGTGTTCCCGATGCCTATGTGGTGAGCGGTAATGGTGTGCTGAACGCCTTCGCATCCGGGCATGGTTTCCGCCGGTTTATTGCCATCAACTCTGACCTTTTCGAGGTTGGCGGCCAGAGCCGTGACCCTCAGGCGCTTCGCTTTATTATTGGGCATGAGGTCGGGCATATCGCTGCCGGTCACGTGGGGTACTTCCGCCTTCTCTTCACGCAAACCTTCATGCGGATTCCCGTGGTGGGTCAGGCCCTTTCACGTGCACAGGAGTACACCGCCGATAACTTTGGGTATCGATACTGCCCCGAAGGCGGACCCGGCGCGATCAAGGTTCTTACGGCCGGTAAATACCTGAATCAGCAGGTGAATTTCGACGAGTTCGCCGACCGTGCCGTGAACGACCAGGGCTTCGCGATTTGGCTTATCAACCTTATCTCTACCCACCCAGTACTGACCTGGCGCGCCCATGCGCTGCGCAACCGACACGAGCCGGGGCGTCTGTTCTGGCGGCCGCAGTTTAACCCGCCGAGTGCGCCTCCTTCCCTGATACCTTCGCAAGAACCGCCAGCCCAGTGGCCTGACCCGATTCAGGCAACCGGGTTCATGGACGAGCAGAAGCCGGCGTGGGAGGACTACAACCTTAACACCGTTAAGACATATCCGGCCCCGCAGGATGCCCCCAAGATTCAGGGAACGCTCTTCGCCGGATGGGAGGATGCGCAGGCTCGCGCAGCCCGTGCCGCCTACGCCGCCCGCTGGGAACAGTATGCCGCCAGCCAGGGTGTGCCGGGATATGCGCCAGGGTACGGGTACCCGATGCAGCCAGCGCCCGGTCAGCCGGGATACGGGCAGCCGATGCCGAACCAGCAGGCGCCATGGCAGTCCGGTTCGGGGCAATTTGATGCTGACCAGCCCGCACCTGATCAAGCGAATCAGGGACAGCCTCAACCCCCGCAGCCTGAGCAGACGCATCCCGAGCCTCCTAAGGATGCAACGGAACCTGGCGTGGCGCTGAATCAGCCGATAAAACCTGCTGATGACCAGCAGCCCGAGCAAAAACGGTCTGAACAGCAGGATCAGCAGGGGAATGACACTTCTGACTAGCCTCTGACTCTCACCCGCGAGAAGCGGATTTTTACCGAAAAGGTTGTATTTTCTCACCTTTTCGGAAAAAATCCGCTTCTCGCGTTTTAATTAAGAACGTGCTCTCCAAACTCACGAAAAAACGCCCCGACGCGCTGATTGTCATGCTCATCTGCGCGGTCATTCTTGCAATCCTCATCCCCGCGCGCGGTACCTTTGCCGATTGGTTCAGCACCGGTACCAAGTTCGCGGTTGCGCTTCTGTTCTACCTCTACGGTGCGCGCCTTTCCACATCCGAAGCGATTGCGGGGCTTAAACACTGGCGGCTGCACGCCCTCATCCTGGCCTGTACTTTCGTGATTTTTCCGCTCTTTGGGATGGCGCTTTTCCCCCTAAGGTTTGTGCTCGGCGACGGGTTGTACCTGGGGATTCTTTTCCTCACGCTCGTGCCCTCTACCGTGCAGGCGTCCATCGCGTTTACTTCTATAGCGGGCGGTAACGTGGCGGGCGCTATTGTGAGCGCATCGCTGTCAAGCATTGTGGGGGTGGTGGCTACCCCGCTGCTGGCGATGCTCCTGATGCACAGCGACCACATCGAAATTTCGGGCAGCGTCTTTCTCGACATTGCGATTCAGCTGTTTTTACCGTTTGTGCTGGGGCAGCTCACGCGCCGCTGGGTGGGTGAGTTTGCGAAGAAATCCACCACAAAATGGCTTGATAAGTTCTCGGTCATGATGATTGTGTACTCGGCGTTTTCGGCCTCCGTAGTGCAGGGGATTTGGACTCGCGTTGCCTGGTGGCAGATCGTACTGCTGATCGTGGTAACAATTCTGATGGTGGCTCTGATGCTGTGGCTGACCGACTGGCTGGCGGCGCGGCTGAAGTTCAACAGGGCGGACCGCATCACAATTCAGTTCTGCGGGTCGAAAAAGTCGCTGGCGGCGGGTCTTCCCATGGCGATCATTATTTTCGGGTCGGGTTCGCTTGGGCTGCTGATGCTGCCGCTCATGGTATTCCACCAGGTGCAGCTCATGATGTGCACGTGGCTCTCCGCCCGCTACGCCGCCTTGGATGTGGTGGGTCGGGCGCGTGCGGAACGAATGTGATCCTTAGCCGCGGAGTTCCGGGAGCAGTTTTTTCATTCGGGAGCACTTTAACTGCTCCCGAATGAAAAAACTGCTCCCGCTTTGAGGGGTGACACTACTCATCCGACATATGGGCCGGTAATTCGAGAAGCTGCGCGCCCTGATTCGTGAGAGACCAATGCAGAACGCGACGTACCTTGCTGGGGGCACCGCGTGTAGAAATGCCGATGATCCGCCATTTTGTGGGGCACAAGGTTGAGCTTGAGATGCTGGACGAGCCTCAGCCTGTGGAGGTTGACGGCGACCCCGGCCCCGTTCGCGTCGCATATATGCGCGCATATTATTCCTGCCGCTATTTACGTTAATATTCACCCGGATGCGCACCGGCTGACATAACTTACTCAGGGGTAGGGCTTGTGGCCCGATATGCGGTTAGTCTGGGTAATTTATGACGGCAGCAGTGCCGGCGGTTTACACGATAGCTCCTAGAAATATATGGGCGGAGGTCAAAAAATCTCTGTATACGCCTGCCTTGCCATGAGAAAACCAATAATTGCAGCTATCCAGAGTATGACTCCATCGGCGTTACGGGTTGCTAAGCTAACAAAATGGTCAAGCTTAGATGTGATCCATGATGAAGCAAGACGGCGTATTACCAAGAGAGTAACAGCAGGGATGAACATTATGAGGCAATAACCCATCAGCACTATGAGCTTAGTGATAATAGTGGAATCCCAGGTGTTAAGCATGCTGATGGCGGCAAGGTAAGGGAGCATAGTTGCAGCTTCGAGAACCCCAGCGAGAAGCGCGATAAAGATTGCTGCGCGCGGATTGGTGACTTTTTCGAGACGGGTGCGCCATTTTATCTCGCTGGCGCGGCTGTCAGGGCTGGGTGAGAGGACACCGTATGCGAAGAGGATAGCCCCCAGAATCAGCTGAATCCAGTAGCGTCCTTGGGACGAAAAGATAGGATGGTTCCAAGTGATAGCTTCTACACCAAGTAGAAGAAGGGTGCCGAGTGCCGTGTAGAACAGCCCTAACGTGAAGCAATAAAGGGCTAGTGTGCGTACCTGAAATCGTGGTTGCGCCAGAAAAATAAGCGGTATAACTAGTGTTCCTGTGCTAAGGGAATCAAGAAGAGCCAAACTGAGAAGTGTCATGAAGAACAAGAGCAACCTCCTAAGAGCGAAGTGATGGTTTTAGTACGACTGTGTTATTAAAATTAGCATACAGTTTAGACGGAAGACGTAAGATAGACATGTGCCGAAAAATGTTGATCATCAGCAGCGTCGAGATGACATTGCGCAAGCTACCTTTGAACTCATTGCTCGTGATGGTCTGATGAACGCCAGTGTTCGAGCTGTCGCCGACTATTCTGGGTATTCAGCTGGATCAATCCGACACTATTTCCCTGTGCATGATGAGCTTCTGCGTTACGTCTCAAGCTACCTGACGCGACAAATCGGAAATCGTGTTTCAGCTATTGCACAAGATAAAAAACTTACGGTACGGCAGCGTGTGGAGCAAGCCTGCGAACAGCTTCTTCCGCTTGATGCTATGCGTAAACGGGAGATCGTTGCCTATGCGGAGTTAGGCCGTCTTGAACGTGCTCGACCAACAGGTCGCCTAGAGGAAGGTCAAGGAATCGCTAAGATCTGTGAGGCTTCGCTCGATGCTTTGGACGTGCATCGCGTCCTTGATAAAGTACGCCGTGCACAACTGGCACGTCGGTTACATTGGGTGCTTGACGGATTGGCTGCGCAAGAAATTATCTATCCTAGTTACATAAACCCTGCGGATATTCAGGAAGAATTGCGCCAAACTCTTGACGATATCGAGCGTGAGATTGCTGATTTAATACCACAAAAATAATTTGGAAGTCTAACAGGGGAGCACACGCAGAAGAGCGTCAATGTCACGTTCGCGTTGTAGGATGCGTTGCTGGGCATCAACGATGTCAGTGGTAGCAACGTAGAAGAGCTCTGATGATCGCCCACCATAAAGTCCGCAGTGTAAGTGGAGTAGCCTTCGAGGCGTCGGGCGAGTTCAGCGCTCGCGGCAGCTTGTCCGCGTTCACGAAAAATGCTCTTGAGAGTGCGATACTTTGCAGGTTGTGATGCGCCAGTCGAGGCCATCGAGTGTCCCTAAATGGAAAAAATAGCGGATTTTTCCATTTTAGTACACACAATCGGGGGCTTATTGGAAAAAATGACCTATTCTTCCACTTGTCTTGGAAGGGCTGCGCAGTGAGGTGTGACTTCTGGGAGCGTTGATTTTCAACGGGAGCAAGGACCGCGTTCCCACTGAAAACCAACATTCCCAGATTTGAGATGTGAATCGAACTTACCTGAAGAAGGAAGTCCATCAATGCTTCAAGCCAGTAGTACGACCAGGTTATGTCCTGCCACGAGCATAAATCACTCAGCGCGGCCGTGGATGTTATTTTAAACATGAGGATCATTGCACTTAAGAATATTTTTGAGGGGAGATTTAGATGTCGTCTGTAGAAGAAGCATGGTATCGTCTGTCAGTCGATTCACCCTTGGAGCACAGACCAAGCAAAATTGTTCCTGCTCCGGTTCTAGGTGCGTCGCTTCTACCTTTTGATGCGTTGCGTTGGGAAGATTTTGAAAGGCTATTGTGGCGGGTATTACGTGATGTTGAAGGCCTTCGCAATGCACATCTTTATGGTAAACGGGGGCAGAACCAATACGGCCTCGATATTGTAGCTTTTGACGTTGATAGAACCGGTGTAGCTTTACAATGCAAAAGGTATAATAAATTTACTGCCTCAGATTTACGGAAAGCAGTTAAAAAGCTTCAGGAATCTCGACAAAAATTTTCTGAAGTTAATAGGTTTATTATTGCAGTATCCAGTGAAGGAAATGACATTAATGTAATAGATTCCTTGTGTGCTTGTCAAGATAGTTTAAAAGGAATTAGTCTGGCGCTTTGGGATAAAATATATATATCTGAGATACTGAGAGGTTATCCTGAAATAGTTATCGATTTCTTTGGTGAGCCAACTGCTAAAAATTTTTGCCGGCCCTTTACACATCAGCAGTCTGAAATTCCTGACCCCGATACCGTAATAGTCAGTGAATCATTAGCTAGAAGCCCCGAAAAGGTCACAGGTGCAGGCAAGCTCATTCGCCGAGCGGAAAAGATTTATATTGATGACCCTGAGTATGCTCTAAAGTTGGTAGAAGAAGCGCAGGATACTTTGCGCAAAGCAGGCTTTCGTCCACATGCTGCTGGTTATGAAAGTCTTCGGTCTAAAATATTAATACACCTTGAGCGTGTGAGGGAAGCTGCACGCAGTATTATTGAAGAAATTTGGCTTACCCTGGAACGTGGCAAAAATGATGATGCACGTGTCATTCTGTACAATTTACCAAATGCGATTAGAGAAGTAACCAATGATGAGCAAGTAGTGAATATGTTTCAGGTAGCAGAGAAAGCCCTAGAAATATTGGGGCATCCTCTAGGCATGCTTCCTGATCCGGAATCTCTACTGTGTGGAGATGCAAAAGACCAATTACGTCTAGCGGTGCTTGCAGGAGAAACTGCATTAGCCAATGGTAATTTAGCATGGATAAAACAGCTGCACGATTCCTGCGAGAAATTACTAGAGGAAAATGATGACGATGCTGATGAATTATATCGTGTTCGCCTTCGGCTGCTTCTAGCAGAAGCTAATAATGGCTGGGAGGATATTCTGCGGGATTCTAGGAGAAGAAAACTTAGTCCTCCCCAAAGGTCTTTAGTAGCTGCTAGGTATGCACGTTACCAAGCCTTGCACCAAAATTTCGATGAAGCAGACGATTTATGGAATGAAGCGGCTGGCGATGCAAGCCTTGATAAACGGTGGAAAGACGCTCAAACCTGGATATTTAGTCGTCGTGCATACAACGGAAAAAGGGGAATAATTGTAAACGGCACGTTGCTCCCACTGGAGATAGCCATGGGAGAGATTGGCCCATCCGATCCTATTCTTCCTGGAGACAGCGGAGCATATAACACGGCGTTAGAGAAACTTCAGTCACAAAACTACCGAGGGGCAGCTATAGCGGCTCAACGTGCATTGCGTCAGGCCGTAGCTTCTGCTGATTGGGTCGGTGAGGAAAAAGCACACCATGTATTAGGCACTATTTTGATGGAATCAGGTGAGCCAGAGAAAGCAGCTTATCACCTTGTTAGGGCTTCTAATGCGTCGAGTATTAAGGCGCTTATTTCTAAGTTCTCTGACCAGTATATAGATGTCTCTGAGAGTCTTGATGCTCCGAATTATTGGACAGTAGGTAGAGCTTATCACTTACTGGCTTTGGAAGCTGACCTTATTCCTGATAATTCTGTGGATGAAATAGTCCAAAAAATATTAACGGATTTTGAGAGTGAAAAAATAGGAACTTTAGTAGATGTTCTTTTCGCCGATTCCTCTCGTTACTTGGGAGCAGTAAAACTATTAGCCGGAATAGCAGATAGAATTACTCAAGAACAGGCTGATGCAGCACTTTTATATTTTGAAAGCCAGTTGGAACTAGAGCCAAATGATTCTCGTATTTGTGATGAAGACGAAGCTATGGTGGTTGCGAAAATAGCGATGGTATTTCCAGATTTGCGTGTGCGAGCTATCGAACATTTGATATCTATCTTGGGACGATCTCAAACGTCTCGTAAGAAGATCGCTGTGGAAACTATTTATAAGTTCCGAGACACTGCTCGTTCCTCTCTTGAAAGACTTGCTAAAACAGAGAACCAGTGGGCACAGGATACCCTGGTTGCTTTCTATGAGGCTGAACCGTCTGCAGAAAGGGCGGAAGAAGCCTTTCAGAAGCTTACTGAGCCTCTAGATTTCAGTGAAGTCGCCTACTCTGTGGGTACAAATGTCCAGAAGGATTCGCTATTCGTCAGTGACTTACCTCCAGAGCGGAGAGCCATAGTCATAGATGAGTTGTTGAATCGTGCTGAGAACAGTCAAGTTTCGTCGATAGATAGAGGAGATTACATTCTAGCTATTGCTGAGTTAGTTGAAGGGCTGGACAAATCCAAGCGTCGGAAATACTACGATAGGGCTTTTGCATTAGGAAACACCCCTATAGTAAATGAAATTGAAACGGTCTCTAGTCATCCACTAGGTGGCTTCATACATCAAGGTTTCTCTAGCCCTATAGGGCAACAGGCAGAAGGGTTATATTTAGCTGCACGTTTGGCTGATTGTGATGACCAGCGAACCGATGTCAAAAAACGTATATACGAACTTTTTGGACAAGATGAAAGCTCCAGTTATAGGTTGGTTCGTGCTCTCCAACGTCTTGGAGAATCTGATTTTCTCAATGACGATATTGGGTTCCTTGCGGGCCAAGACTGGGGAGCTCGCTCTCTAGCTGCTGTTCTCTGGGTTAAGCATCCTAACCCTGCATATGTGGGTTATCGCTTAGCTCATGACCCTGATGTAAGAGTGCGAAAGAGTTTTGCAGGCGCTTTGGCAGACTGCGAAGAAACCCCGGAGCATATGGAAGTTCGCGAATTACTACGCCAAGACCCCCACTATAGTGTCCGAAAATCCTTGCAAAAGAAAAAGTAGTGGTGCAAACCAGTGCTCCGGCTTCGGGCGGACGCATAAACCACTCGAATAGTGGCGTTCTACGATCGCATCTTTGCCTGTTGCGCCAACTCCGTTGCCTGGCAGGGCGCACACGGTAAGCTGGAGTACATGAAGATTGCTACCTGGAATGTGAACTCCATTCGCGCCCGCGCCGACCGCATCGAGGACTGGCTCGATAAAACCGAGGTCGATGTGCTCGCCCTGCAGGAAACCAAAACTAAGGACGAAACCTTCCCCTTCGAGCTCTTTGAATTCCTGGGGTACGAGGTGGCGCATTACGGGCTGAACCAGTGGAATGGGGTAGCAATCGCATCCCGCGTGGGGCTAGACAGCGTCGAACGCACCTTCCCGAACCAGCCTGCCTTCGGAAAACCTGGAGACCCCGCCGAAATTGAGGCGCGAGCCATCGGCGCCACCTGCAACGGCGTGCGCATCTGGAGCCTATACGTGCCGAACGGGCGTGGACTCACCGACCCGCACATGGAGTACAAAATGGAGTGGATGCGCCAGCTGCGCACCAACGTCAACGGCTGGCTGCATGCCGACCCCGCCGCACAGTTTGCGCTCGTCGGTGACTGGAATGTGGCGCCCGAAGATACCGACGTGTGGGATATCGACTTTCCGTGAGAACGACCTCACCCACGTTTCCGCCCCCGAACGCGAGGCATTCTATGCCCTGCTCGATGATGAAGGGCTCGTCGATCCGGTGCGCCCCTACACCCAGGGCGAGTACACCTACTGGGACTACCAGGCCGGGCGGTTCTCGAAGAATGAGGGGATGCGCATCGACTTTCAGTTGTGTTCTCCGGCGCTCGCCGCCCGCGTGGAAAACGCCTGGATCGATAGGGAAGAGCGCGAGGGGGACGGCGCGAGCGACCATACCCCCGTGGTGATTGAGCTGGCTGACTAGCAGCTCAGCGTGTGATGTGAGGAGACAGTATGAGCCGGAATCTTACCCCTGAACCGGTGGCGACGGGCAGCGCAGAAACCCGAATCGGTCAGCTTCGCTGGCGTGAATACGGTGGTCCCCGTGAAGCCGCAGGCGATAAGACCCTGCTGTTTGTGCACGGGCTGCTGACAAATTCGGATGTCTGGGGCGAAGTGGTGCAGAATCTCTCACAAGATTTTCGGTGTATAACCCTCGATATTCCCTTGGGGAGTCACACTATTCCCGCCCGAGAAGATGCAGCCCTCAACGTTGCCGAGCTGGCGCAGGCCGTGAACGAAGCGGCAGAACAGCTATGCCCACACGGGTTTACCCTCATTGGCAGCGATACCGGCGGAGTGGTTTCTCAGCTGGCGGCGGTGCAGGAACCCGCAGGACTCAAGCGCCTGGTGCTGCTCTCATGCGATACTGAGAAAAACTTCTTGCCCCTGCCGTTACGCTACCTACAGTATGTGGCGTACATTCCCGGAACCATGCAGGCGCTCCGAGCAGCCCTGCATCTGGGGTGGGTGCGCCGCCTGCCGATTGCCTTCGGGTGGCTAGTGAAACGCGAGCTTGACGCCGCCGAGTGGAATAGCATTATTGCGCCGTTGAAAAATGCTGGAGTCCGCCGTGATTTGGCGAAAGTGCTGAAGGGTATTTCTACGAAATATACGGTGCAGTCCGCGCGGGATTTGGAACGGTTTGAGCATCCGACCTTGTTTTTGTGGGCCGATACCACGAAGCTGTTCCCGATCGAGAATGCGCGTCGTTTAGCCACCCGCATGCCGGATGCGCACGTGGTTCCCGTGCCGGAAAGCTACGCATTCAGCCAGCTGGATCAGCCCGAATTTGTGGCGAACGCCCTGCGGAAAGAGCTGGTAGGATAGAGGAGTTACTTATGACAGCCATAAGTATTCGTAAAGCGGCTGACGGCGGGAACGTCATACGTCCTGTCGAAAACCAAGACGAGATTCTTCGTGGTTATATCGCACAAAATTATCGAGATATTGAACGTCAGGTGAAGGAACGCGAACGTCTTAAAGCTGAGCCCAAGAAGGGTCTCTGGAATAGTTTGCTTGGGCGTTTAGGTCTGCGCTCTTCTTCATAAACTGAAAGTACTGAGGGAGAAAATTGACGACCGTTTTTTATCGTGGTGAGCGCCGCGACGTTAAGTCGTTTACTCCCGAGGAGCACCAGGATTACCTGGATAAGAAGCAGCACACGATTAATGAAGCCAAAGAAGCCATTGCAGGTATGAAGGCTCGTATTGCCGAGTTAGAGCGCATTCAGGCGATGAACCCAATACGCCGCTGGTTCTACCAGAAATTCCATATTTAGCGGAATCCCGAACATGTTAGACCCGCACGATTGCCCGCTCAAGGGCGCATCGTGCGGGTATTTTTATGCGCATAGATTCAGACAGCAGCCTCGCATCTTGGTTCGCTAAATCGTAGCCTGAACCTCCACACATCAGATAAGGTTCGCCGGGTACGTGTGATTAAAAACGTATAGCCTCAGTTGAAAAGTTCGGCTAGGCGAACTATTGTTAAATTATCCTGTTTCGCACCGGTTTATCGAGGATGATCGACATCTAGGTACGAAGCCTCAATGAGTCGGAGGCGATTCCTACAGGTCAGCAGGGTAATGCATCCGCAGCATAAGAAAGCGAAATCATGACAACCGTATTCACTGCGCACCGTCACGGTGCGAACGCTAACACTGTAAGTACCGCACATCCGCGCCGTTTTCTCATGCTGGGGATAGCCTTGGCCAGTATCCTTGTGCTTCTGCTCAGCGCCTGCACTTCGGCGGGGAAGCAAGACGAAAAGAAGACTGTGCTCACCACCTTCACCGTGCTGGCGGACATCGCTAAACGTTGCGGGTGATCACCTGAATGTCGAATCGCTGACCAAGCCCGGCACCGAGATTCACGAGTATGAACCCACTCCCAGCGATATTAAGAAGGCGCATGATGCTGATTTGGTGCTCGACAACGGGCTGAACCTGGAAAGCTGGTTTACCAAGTTCGTGCAGGATTCTAACGCCCCGCACGCCACCGTGAGCGAGGGGGTACAGCCGATCAATATTGCCGAGGACGCTTATGCAGGCAAACCCAACCCGCATTCGTGGATGAGCCCCAAGAACGTGCAGGTTTACGTGGATAATATGGTGCGCGAATTCAGTAAGCTTGATCCCGCCCATGCCGATGATTACCGCACCAATGGGGAAAACTATAAGAAACAGCTGCAGCAGGTTCAGGATGAGCTGGTGCGCGATGTTAGCGTTCTGCCTGAGAATCAGCGGGCGCTCGTAACCTGCGAAGGTGCTTTCTCGTACTTGGCGGCGGATGCCGGTCTCAAGGAAAAATACATTTGGGCGGTGAACTCTGAACAGCAGGCAACCCCCTCGCAGCTAAGCTCGACCATTGATTTTGTGCGCGAGAACCAGGTGCCCGCCGTATTCTGTGAGTCTACCGTTTCGGATGACCCTATGCGCCAGGTCGTGGATGCGACCGGTGCCAAATTCGGCGGCGTGCTTTATGTCGATTCCCTCTCTGAGGCGAATGGCCCGGTTCCTACCTATCTTGATATGATTCGTCACGATGCGCGCACCATTGTTGCGGGGCTGACGGGCAAGCAATCTTAGCCGGTCGGCGGCGGGAGAGTAGGCCGCCGCATACTGCGCCCCCCGCCGGTTCGTGGTGAGGGGGCGCATCCCACCGTCACGGATGACGAGCGGGGCTAAGAAGTACGAGAACGAAATTTGTCGGGTATAAAACCTATGGAAACACTGCTGAAAGTCGAAAATTTGGGCGTCCATTATGGAACCGTGCGCGCCCTGTATGAGACTACTTTCGAGCTTGGTACCGGGAGTATCTGCGGGCTGATCGGTATGAACGGTTCGGGAAAATCGACCCTCTTCAAAGCCATTATGGGTGTTATTCCCGCGCATACCGGAACTGTGGAGATAGCGGGCAAAGAACCATACCTTGCGCGTAAAAACGGCATTGTCAGCTATGTGCCGCAGAGCGAGGAAATAGATTGGAGCTTTCCCGTCTCAGTGCGTGAGGTTGTGGCGATGGGGCGGTACCGCGGGCTGGGCATCACCCGTCGGCTGCGCGCCACCGATAAGCAGGCGGTCGAGCACGCCCTAGAGCGCGTGGAGCTGACTGAGCTTGCGCATCGTCAAATCGGGGCGCTCTCGGGCGGGCAGCGCAAGCGGGCATTCGTGGCGCGGGCGATAGCGCAGGGCGCGCGGCTTCTATTACTTGATGAGCCCTTCGCCGGAGTGGATAAAAGGTCAGAATCCATGCTCATTCAGGTGTTGAAGCAGTTGCGCAGCGAGGGCGCCACTGTGCTGGTTTCAACCCATGATTTGGCGTCCTTACGCGCCTTTGCCGATGATGCGCTGCTGCTGCGTCAAACGATTTTGATGCACGACACCCCGCAGGCGGTGTTAGCCCCCGAAAATTTGGTGCAGGCGTTCGGTATGCAGGTTCAGGCGGGCGCCGATAGCGGTGCATCCGACGAGCAGACCCGGCGTGAGGAGGAAGAATAGCATGAGCATTCTGGATTACCTGGTGGAACCGTTCACCCTTCCCTTCATGACGCGCGCCATGGTCGTTACCGTGATCGCCGCCGTGGTCTGCGCGCTGCTTTCCTGCTGGCTCGTGATGCTCGGCTGGTCGCTCATGGGCGATGCGATCTCGCACGCGGTACTGCCCGGCGTGGTGCTCGCCTATATTGCGGGCATCCCCTTTGCCGTGGGGGCGGTAATCGCCGCTCTAGTTGCCGTTACCTTGATCGGTGCGGTACAGCGCAGCGGGCGCGTGCGTGAGGACGCCGCTATCGGCATTGTCTTCACAACTCTTTTTGCGCTCGGGCTCGTACTGGTTTCGGTGACACCCTCAAGCACCGACCTGAACCATATTCTTTCGGGAACGTGCTGGGCGTATCTTGGCCGGATGTCTGGCAGGTGGCTATTCTCGCCGTCATCGTGGCGGGTGTCCTGCTGATTAAACGCCGCGATTTTATTCTGTACGCCTTCGACCGCGGGTTCGCGCACGCTATCGGGCTGCGCCCCAGGGTTCTTGGCGCGCTGCTTCTGGTGATGCTGGCGCTCACGAGCGTGGTGGCGCTGCAGATCGTGGGAGTCGTGCTTGTAGTCGCCATGCTTGTGATTCCCGGATCGACCGCACGTCTGCTCACTGACCGTTTCACGCCAATGCTCGCGGTCTCGGTCGGGGTGTCGATGCTGGGTACGCTCGTGGGGCTTTATAGCAGCTACCACCTGGATATTTCACCCGGCGGTGCCGTGGTCGTTACCCAGGGCATCATTTTCTTGACCGCGTATATATTCGCTCCGCGCTACGGGATTCTGGGGCGGATGCGCGCGGCACGCCGCCCGGCAGAGCAGGCAGAAGTCTAGTTTGCGGCAGATCCGCGCGGGAACGCGAGCGAGTTCACTCGGCGGTCAAGGCTCTCCCGGGCGCAAGCCGCCACCCACTGACCCTTATAAGGCATCCGACCCCCGAGCCCCAAGGCAAAATTACCGAGGCAAAGCTATGACGAGCGAGAGACGAAAAGCCCAGCTGCCGCGGCGGTTCCTAAGGGTATAGCGCTCGAATTCGGGTTTTGAGCGGCAGGCGCATCGGAATTATTGGCGTGCGCGAGAACCCGCACGTTAACCGCCTCCGAAAAGGGGGCGCCCTCTTCAAGAAGTAAACGCGCGCCGGGAACAAAACCGTGATCCTGCAGATAGCGCAGCAGCTTCGGGTCAGAATCGGTGATCCGCTCCAAAACCACGCGCTCGCCGGGCTCGCACTGGGTAAGCGGAACGGTGTGTGTGGGAATGAGATACGCCCGGACGCATCCGGAATAGGGTCACCGTGCGGATCGCGCGTAGGATGGTCCAGAATCGCATCGATACGCTCAATCATGAAATCAGATACCGCATGTTCGAGCACCTCGGCTTCGTCATGCACACGGTCCCAGGTGTAACCCAGAGTTTCCACTAGGAAAGTTTCGATCAGGCGGTGGCGGCGAATCATGGCGACCGCATAGGTGCGCCCCAGCGGGGTGAGTTCGATGGCGCCGTAGCGCTGATGATCGATCAGATCGGCCGCCGCAAGTCGTTTGAGCCCGTCTGAGACCGAGGAAACCCGCAGCCCCATACGTTCGGCTAGAGCGGATGCGGTCGCGGGAGCTTCCGTCCACTCTTCAAGTGACCAGATGGCTTTGAGGTAGTTCTGGGTGCTCACAGATAGTTCTGACAGGGGCATAAGGATAAGTTTACCGAAGTTCGGGTTCGGGTGTGCCTTTTCTGACTGCGAGCAGATAGTATTTCGACGAAAAGATAACGAATTGCTATCTGCTCGCGCGTGGGTAGTCTCGGTTAGGATGGGGTCATGAGCGTTCTTCTGTACGACCCCGATTGCGGTTTCTGCACCGCGAGCGCGAATCTGCTGCGTCGCCTCGAACCGAGGGCGCGTATTTTGCCTGGAACGCCCGAAAATCTTGTGCAGTACCGCGTGGATGCGCGCCGTTTCGCCCACGCCTTGCCGTTCATTAACGATGCTGGGCAGATCATCTACGGTTCGGATGCGATCGCCCTGACTCTGCGCACCTGCCCGGATGCGACGCTGCGCGGCAAGTTCCTGCGTGCCGCCGGGGTTCTCCTGCTGAACCCGCCGATGCGGCCCGTCGCGCACCGAGCGTACCGTTTGGTGGCGGGGCACCGGGCACAGATTTCTCGCCTTACCTCTCGCTTGGGGTGCACCTCTTCGTGCGCGGTAAAACCGGCCTAAAACGCGAATATTTCGCGGAGTATTCCTGTAGTCAGCATTTGAGAAGTACTTTTATATGGCCGGAGGCGATGGTGTATCCAGCCGGTTGAGCAGATTGAGTACCGCCGGGCGTGCCGCCTGCTCTTCGTGCCAGAGCGAGCGCATGAGCGTGCGGCTGACCGCCTGGGTGGTAATGCCGAGCGCCTGCGCGACTGCCCGCTGCTGCCCGCGGACCCCAGGAACCAGCAGATCGACCACGCGCCATTCGGCCTCGGTACGGTCGGAACATACCCGATACAGCAGGCGTGTGAGCCCCGAAGCCATGTCTGCGACCGCGCGATCGTGTGCCGATACCGCAATACCGCGGGCGGGGGCGCCGGTGCGTGCCGCCTCCACGGCAAGCCGCGAGAATTCGAGGGCGTCGCCGGTGCAGTCGTTCGTGCTGACCGTTCCCAGTGCCCCGGCGAATCGGGGAATGCGCAGCTCGCCAACTTCCGATGCCAACCCAGAATCCCTGCTCGCGCGAAGCATACAGGGCCGCCTGCAGGGCGTCTGCGGAACTCTCGAAAGCACCCTGAATTTCGTCCGGATAGGTTTGTGCGAATTCAACTCGGGGGTTGAGCTTTGTGAGTTCGTCCGACAGCGCAGTGAGTGAGTGCTGTGCGGAACGTTGAATAAAGGTTAGAACGAACACCTTCCTATTATGCCGTAAAACCTTCAACAAGCTGCGTAAGGTTCGCCGTAATACCGGCAACATTTAAAACCCCAAAAATACGCATTGATAAGGCGAATTATCGCGAGCATGCACTGTGTGCAGAAATCCTCAAAAGGACGTAGAACACCCCCGAAAGGAAAATAATTTTCATGCAAGTGCACGTTGAATTATTCGCTTTCGGGGGCGTTGAGCGGAGTTGATAGACGGGGCTATCGTGGAACTACTGTGCGTTCGTTACCTGCGAGATATGGGGCAGCTGACGTAGCGGCTTCTGGAATACCATCACCACCAGCGACAGAAAATGAACACCGCGTAGAACAGCGCCGTGTACGTAATGCCCCAATCAACAATGAGGAAGCCTGCCAGCAGAACAGCCAGCGGGGTCAGCGCCATGTTCGGGATGCCCTGCACCGAGTGCACGCGACCGATCATGTGCTCCGGGGTGGATGCGTTAATGTACGCAATGATGCTCGAATTGAAGGAGGGAAGCACAATACCCGCCAACACAATCAGCAGGCACACCGCCCACAGCATCGAATGAACCACCGGCAGCAACAGGTAGCAGGCCGACATGATGGCCAGGGAGGTGATACCGAGCGGGCCGAGCGCAAACTTCTCGGTCAGCGGGCCGACCAGGAACGAACCGAGCAACACGCCCACACCGAAGGCGCTCGCAAAGATGCCGATGAAGAGCGGGTGTGCGCCCTCCAGGGTGTAGTAGTAGATGAAGGTGAGCGGAATGCCGACCGTTCCAAAGTTTGCAAGCGTTGAAACGAACGCAATGGACACCAGCACCTTGTTTTTCAGGATGTACTCGAAACCGGCTTTTGAGTCCTGCCAGAAGCTGGTTTTCTCGCCCTCCTCCTCTTCCGCGGGCTGCCGACTAGCGCCGTAGCTCTTGGGTGCGACGATGAACGCCAGCAGGTTGACGACCGCGTGAACTGCGGTCATGAGCACGGTCGAGAAGCCGATAATGATGCCGGCGACCGGGCCGCCCAGCAGGTTGGCGGTGGACTCGCGCGTCTCGCCCATACCGGAGGCGTACCCCAGGTGTTCCTTTGGGGACTACGCGGGTGATGATGGACTGTTCACTCGGGTAGTCGAAGGTGGAAATGATGGCGGCGAGAGAGATCGTGATCACCAAAACGTAAATGTTGGTGACGTTGAAAACGAGGTAGAGAAGAATCGCTATCCAGGACAGCGACTGGCCGATACAGGACAGTGCCAGGCACTTTGAGGGGCCGATTCTATCGACCCACGTTCCAGATACAGCTCCGGCGCAGGTGGCGAGAACACCCGCGACGAAGAGGGTGATACTCGCAGCTTCGGGGGAGCCGGTTAGCGCCAAAATAATGATGGGCGTGGTGATATAGCTCATCGAGTCTGAGAGCTGGTTGGCCCCAATGGCGAAGAGAGTATTTCGAAAATCTCTATTCTTGAGTAGCTCGGTGTTGACACTCATGGGGGATCTCCACTGTGTATGAATTACTGTAATCGAACATATTTTGATGTATTGCTTTACCTAAACTTTGCGGCTTAAGTTTGGCAAGATACCTAATTCCTTCATATGCGGCAAGTGATCCAGATATAAGGACTATAGGAGATATTGCAGCATTTATCTCTGGAACTTTATCTGTATGAGCTTCCTCGTAACCTAGACGAGTCATATTTCGTAGATTACTTTCACGGATGCATCTATAGCATCCTGTAACCTTTGGGTCGTAGATGCAACAATTAATTATTGGGCCATTGTAGCTTGCATCAATCCATGGTTTACCAGATTTTAATGAAGCATCAGAGAACCAAAATGGTATATCGTCTGGACTGTCAGCGCAGCGATACACTAGGTCATATTCGTTAAAATATTTAATGAGGTCATCAGAGGAAGTAATTTTCTTATCCTCGGATGTAATAAGAATTTTTGAATTTATTTTTTGGAGATTTTTCATGGCAGCCGTTGATTTTTTGAGCCCAAGGTCTTTTTCTGTGTATAGAATTTGCCTATTGAGATTCGACTCTTCAACATTGTCAAAATCAACTATGTGTATTTGAGATACTCCTGAAGATGCTAAGTTCATGGCCACGGATCCGCCAATTCCGCCAAGACCTACAATTACAATTTTCGAGGAGGACAGAATATTTTGCACCCGAAAAGGGTCGCTACTTCCTGAAGTGTCAATCCAAGAAAAGAATTCACGACTTCTTGAGTACCTATTAGATTTTGTAGATGATTTAAGGAAGAATCCATCTTCTATGTGACCCATCGTTATGAGTGATTCTATAATCTTCCTTGAATTTTTAGGAGTTAATCCTAAAATTTTTGATGTCTTTATAACTACCTCATCTATCGTGTATTCTCCTGTTAAGATCTCATTTAGGTTCTTAAAATTTCCCGAGGGGTCATGAATTGTGTTTGATATGCCTTGTGTTATAGATCCAATAATGAATCTATTGTTTTTGATTTTTATAATTGAGTGACCAAATCGAAGCTTTGGGTACATTTTCCATCTTTCTATCTGTTGGATGTTTGTATGCGTAGAGGGGCTCGAGTAACTGAGATTACCGAGCCCCTCTGGAGGTGGTTATTTACTGTCCGCCTACACGATGTGCCGGAGGACGGAGACCACCATGAGCCCTCTTGAGCTCATCTTCGGATGAGGTAATCAAATCCTGAATATCGAGTTCCATTGGTGTTCCTTTCGACAGATAGTCATCTATGGCTATCGAATCTTGGCTGAGCGATTCAGCTCAACCCCCAACATCTGTTGGTGTCTTAAATCATAGTGGAGATATGAGTCATATGCATGAACTCATGTTGAAAAACTTTCTCTCATTTTGAGTATTGACATTAGGGTTAGGTTGACTATAATTCATTCTTGGTGCTTCCACCCAACCGAACCCTGAATGAACCCGGCTGAACCCGATTCCGGGCACGCCAAAGACGCCCGCCACCGGTCAGCCCCGCAACGCAGCGGGCAGGGGCGGGGGGGAGCACAGAAGAGCACTACTCCACCAGGCCCGCGAAGCCCGACAGAGCCAGCACCTCCTCAACATCCTGCGGCACCGAACGCGCCACCCACGGCGAATGCACCAACACCGCCCGCCACTGACCGCGCGACACCGCCACATTCAAACGATTCGGCGAGAGCACAAACCCGGCACCGCGCCCAGAATCAACCCGCGACGACGCCAACGACACCAACACCACCGCAGCCTCCTGACCCTGGAACTTATCCACCGTACCCACACGCACGCCAGCACCCGAAGAATCAGCCAGACCAGCGGCAATCAGCGCCTCACGCACACAATCAACCTGCGCGTTATACGCCGCCACCACAATGCAATCCTCCGCCGCCAACGGGCGCGGCGCAGCACCAGCTGCCGGAACCCACTCACGGCCCAACAACTCGCGCACGCAATCCACCACCGCCTGCGCCTCCTGCACAGAACGCACCGAACAGCCCACATGCTCCACCGGATACGACACCACACCCGGCGCAACACCCTGCAGGGCGCGACCAGCCGTCGCCGCCGCGCTCGCCAGCGCGCCATCATAGGACAGCCACGAAACCCGCTCGCACAGCGCCGAATCCATACGCCACGACTCACCCAAGAAATAGCCACAACGAGGATCCAGCGCCGCCGCCCCATCAGACAACCAACCCAGCGCCGAAACATCCACCGGGTACGGATGAACACCCGTCGACACCTGCGGCAACTGCTGCGGATCGCCCAGCAGCAGCACCGAACGCGCCGCACGAGCTGCCGCCACCGTATTTGTCAGAGAGAACTGGCCAGCCTCATCAACCACCAGCACATCCAACGACCCGGCAGGCACACGACGCTCACTCACGTAATCCCACGCCGTGCCGCCAAACAGCAAACCGCCCGCACCAGAAATCAGCTCCACCAGCTCAGAATCAGACACCTCAGACCACGGGGCGGGGGTCACCGACTTACCGCGCAGACGCACCGCACGCGAAACATCAAAACCATCACGGGCACAGCACGCCAACATAAGATTCTCAATCACCGCATGCGACTGAGCCACCACGCCCACCTTCGCGCCCTCCGCCACCAGGCGCGCAATCACGTGTGAGGCGAGGAAGGTCTTACCCGCACCGGGAGGGCCCTGAACCGCCACATAGGAATGGTCGAGAGCGCGAACCGCCGCGTGCACGGCATCCACCGTGGGCAGGTCAGAGGTGGGAAAATCAACCTCACGGGGTAGATTTTCTGCATTTTTGGCGTTCAAGGCGTTCTTCTTCAGGCGCGGCACACGGCGGAACAGCAAATCCGCGGATGCGCTCTCCACCCCCGTCAGCGAAGCCGCCGCATCGAGCACGCTCGGCAGGGTGCTGGGGGAGGCGGGAGCCTCGGAAGGATCAGAATCTTCACCGGATGCGGGGAGGTCAGGCATCAGCGCGCTAGGCATGAGAGTACCGTCGAAAAGCAGCCCGTGCACATCAGCCTGCAGGGCCGCCTCAATCGTCGCCATAGACACCGGATCGCCAGGACCAATACCCGAAGGCAGGCACCGTGCGGCTCATCCTTCACGCGGATGCGCTCCTGCAGAAGCACCTCTAGGAACTCGCCGGTCGACTCTTCGACAGCCTCTGCGGCAGTCTCTTCGGGGTCCGCAGAATCCTCAGATCCGGCACGGAAACCGCCCTGCGCCACCGCCAGCACGCGCATGCCAAAGAAACCCGTCGCCGCCAACTCAGCGGGCACACGCTCACCCGGATTCGACGCACGGAAATAATTCAGCTGCGACTCCATACGGTCCAGATGAGGTATCTGATGAGAACGATGAGGCTACTTCCAACAGTGAGCCGAACACGGTAAACTGAGATAACTAATGGTGAGGGAAGGGAACGTGCTATGAGTACTCACACTGCTGAAGGACTATATAACTCCGTCATGCACAACGGAAAACCTGCACGTTTACGTTCTGATTATAAGAAGGTCGTAGATACCGAAGTTGGTGAGCTACGGCAAAGCATTTCTCAGCAGGTCAAAGAACGTCAGCAAAGCAAGTTTCAAGATTCTCCACAGCCTTGGTGGACAGTGGTGGTGAATCCGATTCGTAATATTTTTAATCGGTAGATTATCAATATTGAGGTTTATACCTGCATAACTTAGTGAGGTCATCCAGATAATCTGGATGACCTCATCGTTTTATTTTGTCGGGCTGGCAGAATCCAGCCGGTTGAGCAGATTGAGTACCGCCGGGCGTGCCGCCTGCTCTTCGTGCCAGAGCGAGCGCATGAGCGTGCGGCTGACCGCCTGGGTGGTAATGCCGAGCGCCTGCGCGACTGCCCGCTGCTGCCCGCGGACCCCAGGAACCAGCAGATCGACCACGCGCCATTCGGCCTCGGTACGGTCGGAACATACCCGATACAGCAGGCGTGTGAGCCCCGAAGCCATGTCTGCGACCGCGCGATCGTGTGCCGATACCGCAATACCGCGGGCGGGGGCGCCGGTGCGTGCCGCCTCCACGGCAAGCCGCGAGAATTCGAGGGCGTCGCCGGTGCAGTCGTTCGTGCTGACCGTTCCCAGTGCCCCGGCGAATCGGGGAATGCGCAGCTCGCCAACTCCGATGCCAACCCAGAATCCCTGCTCGCGCGAAGCATACAGGGCCGCCTGCAGGGCGTCTGCGGAACTCTCGAAAGCACCCTGAATTTCGTCCGGATAGGTTTGTGCGAATTCAACTCGGGGGTTGAGCTTTGTGAGTTCGTCCGACAGCGCAGTGAGTGAGTGCTGTGCGGAACGTTGAATAAAGGTTAGAACGAACACCCCTCCATTATGCCTGAGCGCCTCAGGTTTTGATAGGGTTTCGCAGCTCGGGTTGCCATGGGCAAGCACACCCGGGCGATGCTGTTTCTCACAATCGTGGCGGGTTTGGCGCCGATGACCGGGCGCGCCGCATAAAATTGTCTAATATGCCTTGTCAGCACTCGAATGCGGGTGATCCCCAGGCGGCGGCGGAGCGTACCAAACCCAGGTATCCGCCCAACGCCAAGAGTTCGGGGATGCTCTGCGGCACGAACCGGTGCAGGCTGTCGGATACGACCAGCACGGAACACCACTGCCCGCGTGAGAGCGCCACGTTCAGGCGGTTAGGGGAGAGCAGAAATTCTGCGCCTCGCCCCGATATTCCGGCATTTGAGGAGGCCATTGACACGATCGTCACCGGCGCCTGCTGACCCTGAAACTTATCAACGGTCCCTACGCGCACGCCGTGACCGTCCGCATCCAGAAGCCCGGCGTGGCGCAGATGCTCCGCAACCGTATCGACCTGCGCGTTATAGGCGGCGACCACCACAATATCTTCGCCGGTGAGCTCGCGTGCGGGTTGATTCGCCCCGGGAGTCCATAAAGCACCCACGAACTCACCCGCTAAGCGCGTGACGGCTGCCGCCTCTACTTCGGAACGTACGGAGCAGTGCTCGTGATGAACGCCGTACATATACAGCCCGGGATCGGCGGGGATAACAGTTTCTTCCCGTGCGGTAACCTTGAGGATGCGCTCGCTCGCCGCCGCTGCCGAGTACAGCTTCCCGCCGTAGGACAGCGCAGAAACCGGTGCGCACAGCTGCGGGTGCATACGCCAGGTGACTTGTAGAAAATAACCGAATGCAGCGGGAAGTACTGGCTGCCCGCCGGACAGCCAACCCAGCGCCGAGGTATCCAGCGGGTACGGATGCTCACCCACCGCCACCTGCGGCAGCTGCTGCGGATCGCCCAGCAGAAGTAGGTTCCGCGCGGCTCTTCCAACCGCTAGGGTGTTGGCGAGCGAGAACTGCCCGGCTTCGTCAATAACGAGCAGGTCGAGCGAGCCCTCAGGAATCCGGTTCGGGTTCGCAAAATCCCAGGCGGTCCCGCCAAAAAGAACGCCGGGCGAAGTTCCGGTGCCGGATTTTTCGCTACTAAGCCCACCGGATTTGTCTAATAAAGCGGTCAGATCTTTATCACTGACCTCAACCCAGGGGTAATCGGGGAGCTGAGATTTGCCCTTGGCGCGCATCACCCGGTCTGCGGGAAACAGGTTACGTTCCAGGCACGCGGTCAGCATATTCTCTACGACGGCGTGAGACTGCGCCACCACGCCCACTTTTGCGCCCGCCGCAACCAACTTGGCGATCACCTGCGATCCCAAGAAAGTCTTACCAGACCCGGGCGGACCTTGAACCGCCACATAGGAACGGTCAAGGTCACGAACCGCCGCGAGTACCGCCTCAACAGTGGGCAGCTCGGCGTGAGAAAACTCCGTCTCTTGGGGCAGGCTCTCTCGCGGGTTTTGAGCCGCGGCGGGCGGCGTTCGATAAGGTCAAGCGTCCCGGTCGCGGCAACGTTGGGGATCGAGTCTTCAGCCTCGACCGCTACGCGCACAAGCGACGCCTCTAGCTGCTTCGTTGTCACGGGTGCGCCCGGGGTGAGCCCCAGCGGGAAGGCCGCATGTTCTTCATCGTTCACGCGGATGCGCTCGGCAACTACCATCACAACACGCTGCCCGCCGCCTGTCGCCAAAGTAGCGTCCTCTGGGGGTTCGCCCGGTTCCTTATACGGTTCGAGAGACATAATTTTTGCCCCGAAAAACCCGAGTCTATGCAGTGTATCTGGTACGCGGGCCTGCGGGTTAGTCGCGCGAAACGCCTCCACCTGGGAATCGATGCTCTCGTATGCCTTCGCAGGCGCATCGTCGGCACTATAAAGCAGATAATGCCCGGTATCGTCGGCCTTGAGAGTGTGCGAATCTGCCAGGGTAGCGACCGCGCGCAGAGTACGCATTTTCGCCCCGCGCACGCGCTCCCAATCGGTTGCGGTCTCAACATTCTCGAAAATCACGCAATTGCGCGTATTCGCCCAATTCTCGTAGGGCTCGTGCAGGCGGCGCAGATGATCCCGCCAAAATGGTGCCTTTTCGCGGCGATAGAAATCGACTCCGGAGAGGAGCATCGCCAACCGGGAATTTTTCGGCAGATAGCCCCCGATTTTTCTGGTTTTGCTTTTCGAGCTCGGCAAGGCGTTCCCGCAGGCGCTCAAGCTGAGCATACTCTTCATCGTCGTCGGCAGGGGCGGCAGGACGCACCCGGTACGGATGCTGTGCCTTCGCGGGAATGCCCTCAAACGCCGATTCCGCCGCGGAGTCACCGGAATCCTCCCAGGAATCCTCGTCTGAATCATCGCTGCTATGAGGGACGAGCTCGGGTTCGTCAAGCGTTTCGGATGTGCCAGCTTCGGCCTCCGCACGTGCCGCGCACGCCGGGCAGTCACCACAGCTCAGCAGGTCGGGAATATCGGTGAGTGCCACACCCTCCCGCCATGATGCGCGCAAAAATTCGTAGCGTTCCGTGAGGGTTTCCAGCACCGGGATCAACCGTGCGAGCGGGTAGCGTTCCTTGCCCTGAGCGGCGTGTATTTCCACCTCGGCGTCCGCCGTATTCCTCATGTTTGCAACGCATGAAGCCTGTGCCGCCTCCAGGAGTGCCACGACTTCTGGGTTTATCTGGGGCGCGCGGCTATCACTACGCACGACATGAGAGAGCTCGCTCGCGGTGGTGTCGTGTTCGTTCTCCCGGGTGCCTGCCGTATGCCGCGAAAAATCGGCGTAGAGCGCCGTCTCGCAGTGGTGAACACGCAAAAGCTCCGTAACGGCGACTCTCGGCAGATCGTCGGGCACGGATGCGGCAGAGGGTGAAGACACGAAACTATCCTTCGGAACGGGGTGAGTGAATATGCGCGGATAACCGCAAAAGTGCTTGTGATGCGTGGCTGCTGTATGCCCTCGGATATACTCGGCAGTCAGATAAATATACAATACTTTGCATATTCGTGCTCTACTGCGAGCTGGGAACCTCGGCTGGATTTGACCCACTGCCTGGGAGGGCGCATCCTCCTGCGGCGCGCTGCCACCGGCGGGCGAAGCGGAAGACGAACCATCCGGGGCCTGCGAGGAATTCGGGGCGGAACCCGAACCTGTAGCATCGGGAGACGAAGATGAACTCGGTACCTGCGAGTCCGAAGGTGCGGGCGTTCCCGTGGGAGCCGCGGGAGGTTCGGTACGTGCCGCCACGATCGCCGCGGCGCTATCGACCGTATCCTTCGCGCCGGGCAGAGCTTCCGCACCGCCGACATCGTTGAGCAGACTCACGAAAATCAGGCGTGTGCCGTCTGGGCGGGTCGCATACCCCGATAACGAAATGGCTGTGAACAGCGTGCCGGTCTTTGCTGCCACATGCCCGCGCGCATACTTATTCGCTTCTCCGCTAAAACGATCCTTGAGCGTACCCGAAACACCCGCAACCGGGAATCTGCGCTCAAGCTCTTCATGTTTCGGGTGCGCCGCCAACGCCCCCAAGGTCTGCGCCAGGGTGTGTGCCGTCACCCGGTTCTGCAGGGACATACCGCTCACATCCGCCTGCACCAGCCCGGTAACCGAAATCTTCGCCTCCTGCAGTTTCGCGCACAAGTTTCTGCGCCTCGGATGCGCTGCCCTCACGCCCCGCAGCGATCGCCATATTGCGCCCCAGCACCTCGGCGAGCACATTATCGGACTCTAGCATCATCACAAAGGCCTGATCGAGCGCGGATGCCGACTGAATCTGGGCGATCTGCTCGGCATCGGCCTCACGGGGGCGGCGGTCGGCAACCGTAAATACGTACCCTGCTTTGACCTCTGCATGCTCTTCACTCGCCTTATTGAGCACCTTCACGAACGCTTCTAGGGCGGCGATTCCGGCGTCTTGCGGGCGCGCCGGTTTATCGGGGGTGGACTGCCCGGGCACGGTGTGTGAGGCCAGCGCGATCGGGTTAATCGGGGTGATCTGCCCGGATTCGAGGTCGCCGGGCTCCCAGCCGGGGTTAGTCGCGGAACCCGTGTAGATCGTGGTGTCGAGGTAGACGGGGAAGGTGCCGTGCGCGACCTTGCGTTCGTTCATCTGCTGCACGGTATCCGCAGCGAGCGTGCTCAGCCCGGCGCGCATCGTCGGCGAGCCCGCAGTGGCCGGTTCCGTGGCTCCTTCCACGAGCAGAGTATCGCCGCCTGCCACCAGAAACAGCCCATTTTTACCCTGCACCACCGAGGTTGTGAAAGTGCGTTCCGGCGCGGTCTGTACGAGCGCAAAATAGGTCAGAATCTTCATATTTGAGGCGGGCAGGCGCGGGGTGTCCGGGGCATCCGCATAGAGCTCACGTGTGCCGTCAAGGGCGGTCACAAGCATGGAATGGGCGGGGTAGGTGCGCTCCTGAAAGAGCTTATCGAGCCGGGTTTTCAGGTCTTGAAGCTGCTGAGCATCCAGCACCGGAGTGGGGGTCGGCGTGGGTGTGACCGACGGAGTTACGGATGCGGTACCGCTCGGCGACTGCCCGCCGCTTGGGTTTGAGCATGCGGCAAGGAATAGCGCGGGTGCTGCACCGAGCAGGGCGCGGCGAGTGAACGGGGTGTTTATCGGTTGGGGTGAACGCATCTTAAGAGCATAACGAATTCCGCCGCGAAATACCGAGCCGGTTACGCGCATCGCGAGGACTGCACGCTACCAGCTCGCCTGGAGATAGCGTGATGATGTTCGCGGCAACGTATTCGAAAGCACGATTTTTGTGGCATTGAATGGGTGTTGTGCACGCGTTCAGGGGGTACAATGGGGGAGTTGTTCGCCGCCTTGATGCGCGGTGCAGAGGCTTACATTCATAGAAAGAGGTTCCCATGGAACTCGACGTCACGATTGAAATCCCCCGCGGCTCCCGGGTGAAGTACGAGATAGACCACGAAACCGGTCGTCTGTATCTAGATCGCGTGCTGTTCACCTCAATGCAGTACCCCACCGCATACGGCTACTTTGAGAACACACTCGGCGAGGATGGCGATCCGCTGGACGCCATGTTGGTTCTAGACGTTGATATTGTTCCCGGTGTGATCGTGGAGGCTCGCCCGGTTGCTGTATTTAACATGACTGATGAGGCTGGTGGCGATGCGAAGGTACTGTGCGTGCCCACCGATAAGCGCTACGATCACATCAAGTCGCTGGCGGACGTGCCCGAGCAGCTCAAGGCTGAGATTCAGCACTTCTTCGAGCGCTACAAGGATCTGGAACCCGGCAAATGGGTGAAGGGCGAAGGCTGGGACGACATCGCTGCGGCAGAGAAGATGGTTCAGGAGGCGATCGACCGCTTCGCTGCTGAAGGCCACTAGGTCTTACTCGCGTTCCTGTTAATAACGGGAGCGGTTTCTTCATGCGGGAGCACAGAAGGTGTGCCCGCATGAAGAAACCGCTCCCGTTTGTATACGGGCAGAATAGGCTATTGAGGTTTATATTTTAGAGCCGTGAATTTCCCGAAGAGCTTTATTAAAAATTAATTTTATTTTTGTTGAACTGCGCTGGATGAACATATACCGTGGTGAAGTAATACAGCGTTCATTAAATCTTAGATAAATACTGCGATGGGGTTATTCGCCCATAGTCTGGGGTATCTGTAGGCGATATAGCATTACGTATTTCTTAATTAAGAGTTTGTTGTGCACCAGGAAATTTGCAGCATATGACGTCCTTGAAATGGATATGTCGTGGTGAGGAGTATAAATGAAAGGCTTGGTATGTGATTGTCGAAATGCTGTCCGTTTGACTGCCGTCGCGGGGGTTTATGCGATGTTTTCGGGTGCTGGTACTGCCTCGCGGGCTACTGTTCCGAACTCAATGCGCAAGGTTCTTGGTACTGAAAATGTAGATAATACGTCGCACGGTATTACCGGCAAAACTAGGTTAGTTGTCGCCCTGCGAGCGCGTGCTTCAGCCCTAGCCGAGACAATAGCGGAATATAGTAAAGCTATTGGGCGGAGCCGAAAAACGAAACGGCTTTGGAATAGCGCGTCTGATATGGAGAATGCTATCCGTCAAAGGATCTTGTCAATGAGGTCGGTGAATGCGCCGCAAATCCTTGGGAAGCAATACTCACCCCTAAGGGAATTGCTTCAGCCTGTCTTCCAGAGGCTATCTTCGCAACTTTATATGGCATCGCTCGTCTGGGGCAGCGTCTCTATGTTGCGTGGAGGGCGCACGAAGGAGCGTCAGTATACGCCGGATCATCCAGAGTATGTAGCACTGACGAGTGCACTGAAGGGTGGTTATTTCAGTGGTTTTTTCGAATCGTTCTGTGTCTTTTTCGTGATTCTCGGTGCTCGGGCTGTTGCGCCAGCTTCAAAGCTTTCTGCGCTGTCTCTTCCGCGGCTGCAGATCGCTGGTATCGTATGGATTTCCTACCTCATCTTCCCGCTAGTACTCACGTTAGCTCAGCGTCCGTTGGTTGTGCGTGCGCAGCATCCCTCTCCGGGAGGACTGCTATTTGCTGCATGCGATATCTTAGCGCCGCCCCTGGTGTATCTGGCGGTAACACTAGGGATGTTTCAGGAGGTAGGCAAGGCGGCAACAGTAGGTTCCTGTGCCTTAGTTTTCTATCTGATTTACGCGGCGTGGCTTAAGCCCTGGAAGCCTGGTTTAACGCGTACCCAAGTGCGTCACAAATTCAAGAGACTAAACGGATGACCCGCGAACTGGTGGGCGATATCGCGCAGGAGTACGCCGGGATGATGCAGGAGCGTGCTGAGGTTATGCAGAAGTACGCTGATGTTGATGACCCAGCTATTAAGAACCTATTTCTGCCGACTAATCGCTACCGTATACCCCTCGATTATGAAAAACGAGGAGCGCTTCCGTATACGCGGTGAAAATACTCCAAAACGTTGAGAATGCGGGAAGGGATACGTATATGAAGAGTAGTCAGTATACGCCGGATCACCCAGAGTATGTACCGCTGAGCGCTGCGTTGATGGGTAGTTTTATATGGCGTCTGCTCGAAGTATTTTGCGTATTTCTGCTGATTCTTGGTGCTGGGGCTGTTGTCTCCGCCTTAGGGTTCTCTGCTTTGTCTCTCTCAGGGGGGATCAGGCGACTAAGATCGTGCTGATTTCTTACCTCATCTTCCCGCTAATACTCACATTGGTGCAGCGTCCGTTAGTGGTGCGTGCACAGCACCCCTCTCCAGGAGGGAGGCTGTTTGCTGCATACGAAATCTTAGTGCCTCCACCGGTGTACTTGGTTGTGGCACTGGTAGTAACTCAAGATATAGGTAAGGCAGTAATGGTGGGGGTCTGTGCTTTAGTTTTCTATCTGGCCTACGCGGCACGGTTTAAGCCCTGGAAGCCTGGTTTCACTCGGACAGAGGTGCGCAGCAAGATTGAGCAGACCAAGCAGATGACTCGTGAGATGTTTGGTGAGGCTGCGCAGGAGCGTGCTGAGACGATGCAGAAGAGCGCTGAGGTTGATGACCCTGCGGTCAAGGATCTGTTCCTGCCAAGTAATCGTTATCGTATGCCTCTTGATCATGACGAGAGGCGTTCCTAGCTCGCTTCTTTCTTACGCTGCACCTGCTAGTGCATCTGCATGTTTCGGGAGCGGTTTCTTTATTTGGGAGCACCTTAAGTGCTCCCAAATAAAGAAACCGCTCCCGCTTGTGTATGAGTGTCTTCTCATCTAGAGAACCTCAAAATTTTTCCGAAAAATAGTTCGTATTTACTGTATTTTTAGTCTCCCTGCGGTGTAAAATTCTTAAAACCGAACTATTATTCGTATTTTTAAGGGGGATGCGGCCATCATGCCGCGCATACGATGGCTTTTCATGCAGAAGAGTTTGCTCAGAACTTCGGGCAGCGAGTGCGGCGCATCCGTAAGGAAGAACGGCTCACCCAGCTGGAACTTTCCTATATGGTGGGTGTAAGCGATAAAACGATTCGTGATATTGAACGTGGTAAGCCGGGACCATCTTTTGGGTCTGTGCTCAAAACCGCTGAAGTGCTGGGTATATACCTCGTTGTAGAAGGTGCAGATCATGCCTAATCCAGGACTCCTCAGGGCAGACATCTATAAAGCGGGACATCTAGCCGCGCGGCTCACACAGCACAGTTCGATACACTGTGCATATGAGCGATAACAACACACAGAACCTGCTAAATGTTGAGCGCATCGCCAAAATCGTGGGCAGCCTGGCGCCCGCCGGGCCGCGCATGAAGCCCCAGGAGATGGCTGGCGTGGTCGCATCCTTGCGCAAAGCGGCGGAAGAATCCGTAGACCATGTGCACCGCATTACCGGGCTTGATGCGGCACAAGACCTGCGCGACTCCGAGGTTTTGGTGGTTGATCGAAGTACCTGGGCGAAGGCGAACGCGCAGGCGTTCTCTATCATGCTCGTGCCCTTCGTCAAGCCCGCATTCGAGAAGATCCAGCAGAAAAAACCGCATGCTGACCTGGACAAACTCCAAGAAGGGTTGGCCTTCGAGGTCGGTGCCGTGCTCTCGTTCCTCTCCACCAAAGTGCTTGGGCAGTATGAACCCTATGCGGCGCTGGCCGGGTACGGGCAGCCGGGCGGTCGTCTGATGCTGCTCGCCCCGAACGTGGTCTCCGTCGAGCGTGAACTCAACGTTGAACCCGAAGATTTTCGCCTGTGGGTGTGCCTGCACGAGCAGACGCATCGGGTGCAGTTTGCCGCCGCGCCGTGGCTGCGCGACTATTTTCTCGCCAAGATTACGGAGCTGGGCGATAGCGCCGCCAGCACTTTCGACCTCAAAGATGCGTTCCGTGCCGCAGCACAGGCACGCGCCGAAGAACCCGGGCAGGGGCGGGCGCATCCTGTGAAAGAAGCTACCGCGAAGGCACGCAAAATCGCGAGCGAGCTGACAGCCATTATGAGCCTGCTTGAGGGGCACGCAAACGTGGTGATGGATGCCGTGACGCCCAGATTGTGCCGACCGTCAAGACGATTCGCCGCAGGTTCAACCGCCGCAGCTCAACCCAGAAGTTCCTCACAAAGCTCATTTACCGGCTGCTGGGCATGAACAAAAAGATGGCGCAGTACCGCGATGGGCAGAAGTTCGTTCAGCATATTGTGGATGCGGTCGGCATGGAACGCTTCAACGTCGTGTGGGAGCGGCCCGAGAACCTGCCGACCGAGCGGGAGATTCACAACCCCGACGCCTGGATCAAGCGTGTGCTGGACGAGGACGCCAAGGTGGCCGTGGCTGGTAATAGGGACGAAGAGAATACCGCGTAATCCCAGAACGGGTTATATGACAAAACCGCGTGTTTCGTGACAATTTTTGTCACATAAAATGTCACGAAACGCGGGAGTGCTCGTGGGTGCATAAACCCGTAAACCCCCGGTATAAAGCGGGACTAAACATCTTGAAGCGCGCATTTATATGACAAAACCGCGTGATATCTCAATATACCGGCGTGCTTGATAATGCGTAATTCGCTGCTGCATCTGCCGCAGAGCCCGAAGGAATTTGCGAATAGATTTTGTCACAGCGGCATATACAACAGAGAAGGACAACACATGCAACATGGACGGCAGGGGCGGCTGCATCCGGCGGTAGGGACGGCTCGTCGGGAACTGGCGCGCGCGCTGACGAACCTGCTGGGTGAAGGCACCATCAAGGCGACCGGGCGTGCGCGGCGAGACTCGACCGCATCGCATCAGGGCGCAGAAACCGAGAAACCCCTCGTGCTGGTTGCATGCAGTGGCGGGCCAGATTCGCTTGCGCTCGCCTGCATTGCTGCGCATTTTGCACGTCGTTCCGATGTGCGTGTGTGGGCGCCGTCGTGGTCGATCACGGACTGCAAGCCGACTCCGCCGAGGTTGCCGCATCCACCGCAGAAACCCTCACGAACCTGGGGCTGCACCCTGTGCTTACGGAGCGCGTGCAGGTTCCGCAGGGCAGTATGGGACCCGAAATGGCGGCGCGAACCGCCCGGTACGGCGCCTTTGAACGCGCAGTGCAACATACCGGCGCACGGGCTGTTCTGCTGGGTCACACCCTTGACGATCAGGCGGAAACCGTGCTCCTGGGGCTTGGGCGCGGTTCGGGCACACGCTCCCTCGCCGGAATGCCGCCCGCGCGCATCGAAAACGGAGTCACCTACCTGCGACCCTTCCTCACACTGCGCCGCGCCGATATGTTGAATATTTGCGAAGCCGAAGGGGGTAATCCCCTGGAACGACCCCACCAACACCGACCAGACGCTCATGCGCGCGCGCATTCGGCACACCATCCTACCGTTCCTGCAAGAGCATCTAGGCGGGGACGTGGCACTCTCCCTAGCGCGAACCGCCGCAGTCGCCGGGCCTGACGCCGAATATTTGGATGCGCTCGCCACCGCCGAATACGCCCGCCTGAAGTTGCCCGCCGGGGTTCATCTACCGGACATCCCCGGGGCTGATACAGTGCCCGGCGACCACTCCACGGATGCTGCCCCCGAAGAACCCGCCCCCGTCATTATTGCCCTGAACCGTGCGGAAACGGCGGCACTGCACCCTGCCCTCCGGATGCGCGTGCTCGCCCTGGCGACCCGCGCCGTGCAGGGGGAGAACCCCGGGTTTGAGCGGCTGCAGGCGCTTGACGAGTTCGTCGCCGAGCACGCCACTGCCGGGCCGGTGCAGCTGCCCGGGCATGTGAGTGTCTACCGCCGCCGCAAGGTACACGACCCCCGCACCGACATACGCGTGGATGCGCTGGTACTTGTTTCCCAGCGGTAAGAGAAAACCTTCGACTTCATAAGCCAGTTATTGTGTTACAGCTCTCAAAATAACTACAGTGCCGTGTTAAGATAGCAAGGTACTGAAAACCCTTAAATCTCGATATATAACAAGGATTTAGCGGCACGCGGAAGGAAAAAGCATGGGACTTTTTGGCAGCGATAAGAACCCGAGGGCAGAACTTGCCGTTCTCTTCGCGAAGGCAGACGAACCGATGGAAGCCGCCATCGATTGGGCTCGTTCCGTAGCGGACAAGGCGGGTCTTGACCCCGCGAAAGATGAGGTTCAGCTGATTCGCGAGCTGCGCCGCACAGAGCTGAATCTTGATCTGAAAACCGCAACCTACCTGGCTGAGCAGACGGCGAAGGCGGCGCAGTAGCGGTTTATTCGTGTTTTTGGAGCATTCTTCCACAGCACTCCCAGCAGACACCCGTGAAACGTAAGCCGCGCATCAGAATTTAAGTCATACTTAAAACGGACCAAGAAAATATACCCGACCCGGCGGAACGTTTGGGCGGGTTCGGCGTGAAGACGCCCCGGCAAGAAAGAAGAATCCGTGCAGGCTCAAGACGTGCAGACGATCTGAAGAACGTACTCTTCACCAAGGAAGAGATTAATGCGAAAGTTGCCGAGCTGGCGGCGCGCATCGACGAAGATTACGAAGGCAAAGACGTGCTCCTCGTGGGGGTTCTCAAGGGCGCCATTATGGTGATGGCAGACCTGTCCCGCGCGCTCAAGGGGCATTACACGATGGACTGGATGGCGGTTTCTTCGTACGGATCCGGCACGAAATCCTCGGGTGTGGTTCGTATTCTCAAAGACCTTGATACCGATCTGACCGGTCGTAATGTGTTGATCGTTGAAGACATTATTGATTCCGGGCTGACTCTTGCGTGGCTGCAGCAGAACCTCAAATCGCGCGGCGCGGAATCTGTGGAAATCTGCACCCTGCTGCGTAAGCCGAAGGTCGTCAAGACCGACGTTCAGGTCAAATACGTGGGCTGGGATATCGAACCTGAGTTCGTGGTGGGTTACGGGCTCGATTTCGCTGAGAAGTACCGCAACCTCGACTGCGTGGCGACTCTGCACCCGCACGTATACTCCTAAAACTCGGTTGTGCGCAGCGTGCGCGCAAAGATTTTGGTGCCCGCGCATCCAGAATTTTTATCAGGATGCGCGGGCACGCTTATGTCTGCACGCAGAGCTTCTCGAAACCGTGCGCTATCGCCTAGCCAATCCGCAGCCAGGGGTAAAGGTTTCCCTTGACGAGCTGCAGAGCGAAATCTATGAATAATGTGATGATTTGATGGTCATAAGGCTGTCATTCAATACGAACCGGAAACAGACGTGCTGCGCGGTGAATTTATTGGTTTGAATGGTGGCGCAGATTTTTATGCAGATAACGTTGCTGACCTGCACCGGGAAGGCACAGCAAGCCTGCAAACCTTTTTGGAGGTATGCAGGGAACAGAGTTGGGGATCGACCGCTTAGACATGCTTTTGCAGGCCCGCACTGACTCCTTTTAGCCTTGAGGTGAAATGCCGCCGATGCAGGCGTAATCCGGCGGGGTTAGGGTACATTTAAAGTTGCATCTTTCTATCGTCACGGAGTGCTCCGGCACGCTGCGGCGCGTACCCGGCGTGTAGCCGTCGTAAACGTAAGGAATTAAGCATTGGCGCAAAAATCCAATAACTCGCCGAACGGCCCCGATAACTTTTTAGGCAGGCTGATCAATGGTCGCTGGCTGTGGGCTATCGTTATTGCAATTGTTGTCGTGGCGTTCTCGCTGAGCTCGCTTTTTGCGCAGGGCGCACGCCAGGTAGATACCAACGTTGGTTTGCAGCTGCTCAACGACCATCAGGTGAAGAGCGCGAAAATCTATGATGGCGACCAGCGTGTTGAGCTGCAGCTGAAGGAAGACTATAAGCAGGGCAGCAACAACTACGGTTCCTCTGTGAAGTTCTACTATGTGCAGCCGCGTGCCGAAGAAGTCGTGCGGGCCATGAACGGCGCCCAGCTGGAGAGCTACACCGATCAGCCGGTGGAAAACAGCTTCTTGGGTTCGCTGATTTCTCTGTTGCTGCCGGTGCTTCTTTTTGGTGCAATTTTCTGGCTGCTCATGGGCCGCATGGGCGGTAACTCCTCGGTCATGAGCTTCGCGAAGTCGCGCGCGAAGAAGTTCAACAAAGATAACCCGACCGTGCGTTTCTCCGATGTCGCCGGTGTTGATGAGGCACTGGCTGAGCTTGAAGAGGTGCGCGAGTTCCTTGCGGAGCCCGAAAAGTTCACCCGACTAGGCGCTAAGATTCCTAAGGGTGTGCTGCTGTACGGCCCTCCCGGTACCGGTAAGACCCTGCTCGCGAAAGCTGTTGCGGGCGAGGCTGGCGCGCCTTTCTATTCGATCTCCGGTTCCGACTTTGTTGAGATGTTCGTGGGTGTGGGCGCATCCCGCGTGCGCGATCTGTTCAAGGAAGCAAAATCTAACCCCGCCGCAATCGTCTTCGTGGACGAGATCGATGCGGTCGGTCGCCGCCGCGGCGTCGGCATGGGCGGCGGTAACGACGAGCGTGAGCAGACCCTAACCAGCTGCTTGTCGAAATGGACGGTTTCGACGGCAACTCCAACGTGATCGTGATTGCCGCGACCAACCGCCCGGATGTGCTCGACCCCGCCCTGCTGCGCCCGGGTCGTTTCGACCGCCAGATCGGTGTGGACGCGCCCGATATGAAGGGCCGCCAGCGCATTCTTGAGGTGCACGCCGCCGGTAAGCCGATCGACCGTCGCGTCGATTTGGGGCAGGTCGCTAAGCGTACCCCCGGTTTCACGGGTGCAGACCTGGCGAACGTGATGAACGAGGCAGCCCTGCTGACCGCTCGCGATAACGGCAACGTGATTGATGACCGTGCTATCGATGAAGCTATCGACCGTGTAATGGCGGGCCCGCAGCGTGCTTCGCGCATCATGAGTGAGCACGAGCGGAAGGTAACCGCGTACCATGAGGGCGGTCACGCTCTCGTGGCTGCCGCCCTGCGCAACTCCGCGCCGGTTACCAAGATTACGATTCTGCCGCGTGGCCGTGCACTGGGTTACACGATGGTCATGCCGCAGGACGATAAGTACTCGACCACGCGCCACGAGCTACTGGATCAGATGGCCTATGCGATGGGTGGCCGCGCAGCTGAGGAAATCGTATTCCACGATCCTTCTACGGGTGCCGCGAACGATATTCAGAAGGCGAGCGATACCGCACGCAAAATGGTAGCCGACTACGGTATGAGCGCCCTGCTGGGTTCGGTAAAACTTGGCAGCGACGACACCGAACCGTTCATGGGCGGCGATCCTTCGGCGGCACGTAACTACTCTGACAAGACCGCCTACAAGATCGATATCGAGGTGCGTAAACTTCTGGAAGAAGCTCATGATGAGGCTTTCCAGATTCTCGTGGAAAACCGCGATGTGCTTGACCGCCTGGCGTTCGCTCTGCTGGAGAAAGAGACTCTGCTGGAGAACGAGATCGCGGAGATTTTCAAGGATGTGCGTAAGCGCCCCGAACGCGAGCACTGGTATTCCAAGGAAGGCCGCGAACGCACCGATATTCCGCCGGTGAAGGCTCCGAGCGAACTTGCCGCAGAGAAGAATGGTCTGGAGGGCGATTCTGATCCGACCGTGGCGATGAAGGCTCCTACGACTGCGTCCATGCCGACTGCGCCCGAGCACACGGAACCGGGTCAGAATCTACCCGGTCAGGGTGGTCAGCCTCAGCAGATGCCGCATCCGGGCACGCAGGATATTGAGGATACCGACCCGACCGTGGCGATGCCTCCGCAGCAATACCCTGAGCAGCTGTATCCGGGTCAGCAGAATGAGCAGCAGCAGAACCCGTACCCGTATAACAACCCGAACCAGAACCCCTATGGAGGGTCGGATGAGCGAGGATAACGGCTCGGGGGTAGATAAGCCGCGCATTGAGGCGGCGGTGCGGGAAATCCTGCTGGCAATCGGTGAAGACCCTGACCGTGACGGTTTACAGAACACCCCGGCGAGAGTGGCCCGCGCCTACGAGGAGTTTTTCTCAGGCTTGCACGCTGACCCGGCCGATGTGCTGGGCACGACCTTCGATATTGCCCATTCCGAGATGGTGCTGGTGAAGGATATCCCGTTCTATTCCACGTGCGAGCATCACCTGGTGCCTTTCCACGGGGTGGCGCATGTTGGGTACATTCCCGGGGCTGACGGCAAGGTGACGGGGCTGAGCAAGCTGGCGCGGGTGCTTGAGGTGTATGCGCGCCGCCCCCAGGTGCAGGAGCGGCTGACTACGCAGGTGGTGGAGGCGCTGGAGGAGCATCTAAATCCGCGCGGTGCGATCGTTGTTATTGAGGCCGAGCATATGTGCATGTCGATGCGCGGCGTGCGCAAACCCGGCGCGAAAACCGTTACGAGTGCGGTGCGCGGGCAGCTCAAGAACGCGGCAACTCGTGCCGAGGCGATGAGCCTGATTTTTTCGAAGCAGTAGCTTCCTAATCCGCGAACAGGTGGTTTTTGACCCGAGCAGGCAGGAAAATCCTACCTTTTCGGTCAAAAATCACCTGCTCGCATTAAACTCCGGCGCTACTAATCTAGAAATATTTGTTTTACAAGGATGTATATGAGACCCCCTAGAATCCTGCCCGAATTCCTTGCGTGGGCAGATGAGATTGATGGTGCGGGTAGAATTTCCGGTCAAAACCATCTAGAGGCCGCACTAGGCTCGCCGTGGTCACCCGGGAGGAGCGGGTACCGGAAGATCGAAGAGTTTTGTGCCGCAATGGGTGCGGGGGGAGAAGTCGTGCGCAGCAGAGGAAGGTTTTGCGTGGGTGAGGCCTGAACGGCTGATGCGACTTGTACAGTCTCTGGCCTACGCTATTCCGCAGCATGTGCATGGTCGTTGGGTGAGCGCTCGGTTGATGCACTGCCTGTTCAACCCAAGCATCGACAGCTTTTTAGACCTAGCACAGAATGTTCGCGATTTTCACGAACGAAATAACAGACACCCGGATCGCACCCTCAACTTTTCTGCTTTTTATAACGCCAAGACACAGGGTTACGACCTGACGCCAGATGACGTACTAAATCATGTGATGTGCCCTGAAAATATCCTGTACCGCGAACTCAAACATTATTGGACCTGATATAACCGATCAAGAATCTTTTACCCGCACAGAGCGTTATTATCTGCGTAATTATGATTCAGCGCTTCTGGTCAATGACGTTGATAGCCAGTATTATGAGGCCTTTCGCAAGCTGCTCCTTAGACACTACCGTGCGGGAACTTTGGGCGATTATGTGCATCAGACTGTTAAGAATCTGCGTACCTGCAACGTGGAGTTGTATCCGTTTCGTTCATCGTGGGTGAGCGGGGTTGAAGATTTACACAATGTCTATTCGGATTTTAGCGCCCGATTGGTGTTATACCGTCTGGCGCGTTATCTGCGCGATGAGCAGGAAAGCGAGCCCGGATTTTGGCTTGTGATGCGCAGCCGCGATGCTTGGTATTGGCAAATTCAATCCGTGTTCACGAATCCTGAACCGCGTTATGGGCTGAGGTTTAACTCCCAGGATGCGCGTGAGCTCGCAGACTGGATCTTCACAACCTATGCATATGAGCATTCTAGCCGTTCGGCGATCATGACTCCGCAGAATCTCAGGAGCCTCACTCCCAAAGCTAACGGGTCCCTTCAGAAAGGCGAGCGCATGAGCGCTGACGAGTATACCCGTCTGAAGCGAGGCATCCTGCCTGGGTGAAGCTATGATCTGCCCCGCGTGTGCGCATGAGGTGGTTCCTGCTACAGATGCTGTTTTAAGCGGCTGCTTCTAATGCATGTGAGACATATTGGTTAAGGCTCTGATGTGCAAATGCTGCCTGCTGGCTGAGTTTACGATGTAGCTGTGGGGATACCCGCAGGTTAAAGCGTCCCGAGAACTGTCGTAAGCGATAGGGTTCTGGCACCGGTTTTCCTTCTTCCTCCAAGATGTCGATAGCCTGGAGCACTACCTGCTGAATTCCGGATAAAGCCTCCAAAGAGCTATCAGCTAGGCAAGAGAGACTAGAAACTCTGCAACGGTTCCCACAAATTCTTGGTCTTCTTCAGACCATTCGACGCGGTATGTGTATAGTTCTTCCCGAGGAATAGACATTTTATTCTGCCTCCAATTTTTCAATGGCCGCTAGTACCTGACGCACTTGATATGGCTTAGCAGATCCATTTCGGCCTTCTTGTAAGTTAACCAGCGGATCGCCAATCCAAGGTGTCTTGAAAAAGTGATGAGATCCGTGAATACGTGGTTCTCCAAAATATGCTTTACTCACTTTGATGAGATCACGAAAAGCGATATTCTTCGGATTATTTCGCATTTTCTGTAGGATCGTAGCAACACTAGGCATAACAAGTATAGTACCAAATATAGTACTGAAATACTAGAAGATGTATTAGGATACGACAGTATTATTCGTATGCACACAGTTGCATAGACGGCTTTAGAGGGTGGAGCATGTGCGATATAGGGTAAGGTAGTAGCAATACGAGTGAGCACCCAGGTCCGCTAAAACTCTGAGTGCCCACCCTGTGAGGACGTTATACTAGCCAGCGGCTAATAGCGTCGACTAACTTAGCGACCGCCTCGATGAATCGTGAACCTGCGTCAACAAGTCGCACGATCGTCCGGGCGGTTTCGCGTTAAAGCTGCACCGCCATTTCGTGCTCAACCAGACGCAGCCCAAAGGATCGGTCCACCTTTGTAGCGCCCGTACACCGCCAGCCTTGCCGTTCGTAGAAGCTGATGGCGCGGGAATTTCCCTCCAAAACCCAGAGATTCGCGTGCTCACATCCCCATGCGGCAAAAGTGCTGAGCGCATGGCTCATAAGGGCGTGTCCAATACCCTGCCCGAGGGTATCCGGGTCTATGTAGAGGGAGTGGAGTCTTCCGCTCAACGTCCCGGCCGGAACAGCCCTTTCGGCGCAGTCAGCCTTATCGGGAGCCGCGCTGAAACGGCAGAACCCCAGCACCGCATCGTCGCGTACCGCGAGCATAAATGACCGTTTTTCACCGTCGCCCGAACCTGCACGGACGCTGACCTGCTGGGCGGCGAGTTCTGGGGAAGCTGGCTGAGGTACCCGCGCATCCGCTCGGCGTCTTCGGCGACGCTGAGCGAATCGAGGTAATCCTGAGATATTAAACCCTGATATGCAAACCGCCACCCCTGAACACGAATGCGCGCTATTGCCTGCGCATCGTAGGGGGTGGCGGGTCGAATCGTGAGGGCATCCGGCATGGCTTAATCTTAGCGGAACGCCTCTGCACGAGATAAAACTAGTGGGAGTCGGTTTTCGTTCCCGTGGGGTCATCCCAGCCGAGGGCTAGGGTTACGACCATACCCAGGGAGAGGAACCCTGCGCAGGTTGCGACACCGAACGCGACCCAGCGCACGGCGGTAAGTCCATTCGCCAGAACAACCGTGATAAACGCCGCAAGAGCGATAAAGCCAAGAATCCAGGCGCCAACTTTCAGATTCATCTGAACCTCCAAAACCGTCAGTCTCTACGATGCGTCGTTACGTTCCGTCCGGCACCGTAGCCGTACAGAACTCTATAGTCATAAATCCAGCATACCCCCGCTACGCCCTGCATGAAAAAATGCGCATAGATCATGCAATATTAAATCCGGTCGCGAGAAGGTTGTTTTTCGCCGACAAGGTAGGATTTTCCGACCTGCTCGTACCAGAAACCACCTGCTCGCGGCACGAAGGGGTCAGGCGTGCATCCGTTAGGATTAAATCATGCACGCAATGATGAGCCCGCAGCCCCCCGCACACCTGCCCTGCGACGCCGCAGCCGCAGAGCGAACCCTGGTGATGGGAATCCTGAACGTCACCCCCGATTCTTTCAGTGACGGCGGCGAACACTATACCGCGAACGACGCTCTCACCCACGCGCAACGCATGATCGCGCAGGGCGCAGACATTATTGATGTAGGCGGCGAATCCACCCGGCCCGGTGCGGTGCGCATCAGTGTTGAGGAGGAACTTCGGCGCATTCTGCCCGTGATCGAGGGGCTTGCCGAAACCGGTATCACCATCAGCGTAGACACCATGAACGCAGCGACCGCCCGTGCCGCCGTAGCCGCCGGGGCACACATCATCAACGATGTTTCGGGCATGAGCGTGAGCGATGAGATGATACAGACCGTCGCCGAGCTGGGCGTACCCTATATTCTGATGCACGCGCGCGGCACCTCAACCACAATGGATGCGCTCGCCGCCTACCCGCGCGGCACCGTCACAGAGGTGCTGGACGAGCTCGCCGCCCTGCGTGATCGCCTGGTTGCCGTCGGGGTTCATGCCGAGAACATTATTCTTGACCCCGGGCTGGGGTTTGCGAAGGGTGGCATGCAGGATTGGGAATTGCTCGCCGCCCTTGGGCAGCTGCACACGCTGGGGCACCGGGTACTAATCGCCGGTTCACGTAAACGTTTTCTGGCGAATGCGCTGAACGCTGCGGATGCGGCGCGCACCAAAACCCAGAATCCCGCCGCGGGCGCGAACACCGCGCCCGACCAAATGCCGCCAGCACGCGCCCCCGAAGACCGTGATGCCGCATCCGCCGCTCTCTCTGCACTCGTGGCGGCCCAGGGAGTGTGGGGGGATTCGCGTGCACAATGTGCCCCCCACGGTGGATGCCGTGACCGTGGCAAATACTTTACGCACTGTTACCCGCACCAAACATACCTAAAATTATGTACCAGTATTCACATCAGCTAAGGAACACCATGCCGAACCCCGCGCACGCCTACGCATCCTGCGACCGCATTACCCTGACCGGTGTTGCCGCCGTGGGTTTTCACGGAGCGCTTGATTTTGAGAAACGTGAAGGTCAGCCCTTCGTGGTAGACACGGTTTTGTACACCGACTTCACGCAGGCTGCTGCAACCGACGACCTCGCCCAAACCACGAACTATGCGGAAGTTGCCGAGATTATCCGCACGCATATTGTGGGGGAGTCCCTCGATCTGATTGAGACTCTTGCCGTGCGTATCGCCCAGAACATTCTGGACGAATGCGCGTATGTGCATGCCCTTGAGGTGACCGTCAATAACCGAAGGCTCCGATTGAGGTGACCTTCGGGAACGTGGCAGTGACCGTATTCCGGGAGCGTGAAGGCACGCAGATTCAGGGCGGAAAGGGTGCCTGCGCGCGTGGGTAATGTACCGAACGCAAACCATTCGCACCCTGCGCCCGGCATGGACACGTTAGCACATACGGCGGTGCTGGCCCTGGGATCAAACCTGGGCGAGAGCGAAACCACGTTAGAGCAGGCCGCCGCCGACCTCGTGCATCTTAGCGGGGGTGCAGTGCGGCTAGTAGGCGCCTCCGGGCTGTATGTGACGGAACCGGTAGGCGGCCCCGCCGACCAACCGGACTATATCAACGCCATCCTTGAAGTACACACAAGCCTTGACCCCTACGCGCTGTTAGTGCTGTGCCAGCAGGTGGAGGCGCATCACCACCGGGTGCGGCTTGTGCGATGGGGTCCGCGCACTCTCGATATTGACGTTATTAGCTATGACGACCTCGTCAGCGACGACCCGGCTCTGACGCTGCCGCATCCACGTGCGCATGAGCGCGCTTTCGTGCTGGTTCCGTGGGAGCAGGCAAACCCGCAGGCGGTAATACCGTCTTGTGATGCCGCTACGGGCGAACAGACGCGGCATCTCGTTGCCGATTTAGCTCGCAGGGTACGCGCAGCCGATGAACGTGCGGGGGTTAACGCGGTACGATTTATGCGAGACATGAATTTGCCCAAGAACCTATTTGATAGTGGTGCTGAAAGCGAGGGCGTATGAAGCCCATCCGAATATCCGTTATTGCGTGTGCCGTGGCGCTGGGGCTTGTTGCTGCAACGATCCTGAATAATCTGGTGGTGAACGCTGGCGGCGGTGAGCTTGCAATGTCGCCTGTGGTGGCACTGATTTGCGTGGTAATAGCGGGTGTTACGCTCTGGTTTGCGTTTCAGGTGGCGCGTTTTCGCAATGTTGAGACCCGGCGCAAAGCGAAATCCATGAACTCTCTCATGGCTGCGCGTACTTTGGCGTGTGCGCAGGGTGCGATTTTGACCGGGGCACTGTTGGCGGGCTGGATGCTTGGGCTTATTGTCTACGATGTAGCGCTGGCGAGCGCTCGCGGTATTCCCGGGTTTTTCTGGTCTACTGTGGTGAATCTGGTTGGTGCCGTGCTGCTGCTGGCGGGCGGGCTGTGGGCGCAGTATCTGTGCCGTATTCCTCCGGATGATCCGGACGGTAATTCGTCGTCGGGCGGCTCGAATTCGGGTAAGCTCGCCGCTGACGGATATTCCCGCACGAGTGATCGACGATAGAGGGTATGTATGTCACAACTTTCACATGCTGAGGATGCTTCTTTCTCGCACGAGGGTGAGGGCTCGGTGACTGCGACCGAGGGCGAGTGGGTGCGCGCGCATCCTTCGTATACCAAGATTCGGCTGATACAGGTCGTAGGGTTTTTTATCACGCTGGTAGTCGTTTTTGCGGCGTTGACTGTGATGTTTGAGATGATGCGTTCTTCCGATGTCCTGCCCAAAACCACGTGGCTGCCCGCTCTTACTGGGGCGATCGCCGCTGTCCTGGTGGTGTGGGGCATCTGGTGGGCGGCGCTGCTGCCGCGCCGCACCCGAGCGCTGGGCTATAGCCTGCGCCCCAACCATCTGATGGCGCGCCAGGGGTTGCTGTTTCGGCATGTGACGTCCATTCCGTATGGGCGCATCCAGTATGTAGATGTAGATTCCGGTCCCTTGGAGCGTGCTCATCACCTGGTGCGTCTGACGATCCGCACCGCTGGGGTGACCGCTTCTAAGGTGACGCTGTACGGTATTCCCACTGAACGTGGGCAGCAGCTGCGCGAGCTTTTGATACGCCGCGCCGATGAACGCATGGCGGCGCTGTAATGACACAGGAACCTCGAAACTCGAATAACCAGGACGTGCGGTCTGTCGAGTCTTCTAACACCTCTGAACACCATATAACCCCGGATGAAGCTGCGGAAACCCTCACGTGGTGGCGTACCGATGTGCGCACGTTCATCATGAACATATGGGTTTTCTTTGCTTTTATTATCTATCTCGCGTGGGATTATATTAAGAATTCCTTCAAAAATAATGCCGAGAATGATTACTGGAATATTCTGCGGCAGCTGCCCGAATATCTGCTAAACCACGTTGGACATAACCCGGTAATGCTGTATGGCTACGGTGCTGCGGCGGTTCTTATCTTTGGCGGAAGTATTCTTTCGTGGGCGTTTACCCGCTACAGCGTGAGCGCGCATTCGGTATACCGCCACAGCGGAATATTTCAAGAAACAGCGGCAGATTCGCCTGGAAAGCGTGCAAAGCGTCGATATTTCACGCTCACTTGTCGCCCGTATTTTGGGGCTGTCCGAGCTTCGGCTTGAGGCTGCGGACGGTGCCGAAGAAGCCCTGCATATCAAATACCTCTCGCATGCGAAGGCGCAGAATTTGCAGGAACGCCTGCTGCGCAGGGTGAGTACCCTGCGTGCCGCCAATAGGTCAGAGTTCGCCGATGCTGTGAATGCTCCGGCTGAGAAGGCTCAGGAGGCGGACCTTGCAGGGGAGCAGCAGGCAGAGGCAGGCTACAAGCCGGAACGGTTGCTCTTCAAAGTCCCCAATTTGCGGGTTCTTGCCGCTATCGTGCTCAGCGCATTGTTGTGGGCACTCCCGGTAGCGATTATCTGGGTAGGCGGTACGATCGTGGGGTGGCTGATGAACCCCCAAAAGGACCTGGGACAGATATCGCAGTTTATTTTTCCGTCCCTGATTCCAATTCTCGGTTTTCTCTGGCAGCTGTGGAGCAGCTTCGATCAGGGCGCAAATTTCACGGTGGAGCGCATCCGCCAGAATACTTCGGATGCGCGCGGCGACAGCCTGCGTATCACCTACGGATTCACAGGCACGCATACACAAACCCTGTTCCCGCAGCGTATTCAAGCCCTCAAGATCGAACAGCCCCTGCTGTGGAAGCCCTTCGGGTGGTACCGGGTGGTGGTCAATATTGCGGGCGTGGCGGTAAATACAGAAGGTTCATCCGACGACTTATTTACCCGCAACACCGCCCTGCCCGTGGGTACCGCCCGCGAAATGCAGCGGCTTCTTCACCTGCTGCTGCCGAGTGCGTCACCGCACAGCCTCGAAACCGTGCAGGCGGTTATGGAATCATCAAGGTACAACCCCGCCGACAGCCGTGAGTTAGCGTGGTGACGGCACCGCGCCGAACACGCTGGCTTAACCCGCTCACCTTCCGGCGTGACGGCTTCGCGCGGGTGAATACCGAACAAGCGGGTGTCGATGATCAGCAGAACCGTGAGCTGCAAACCCCGGGACACGCCCCCACCCGGGATCTTCTCTTGCTGCGTGGCGGCTGCCTGCTGCGGTTCCTCTCGATAGTCCCCGAACAGCAGGTGCTCGCGGTGCAATGGTCACAGGGGCCGCTCAATCGTATCCTCAAAACCGCGTGCATACATTTGGGCAGCGTTCCGGGGCCGGTCAAACCCGCCGTCCAGAACCTAGAGGTGCACGATGCCGAACGCATTGCCGCCGAGATCATCGCCCGTACTGACGGCACCCGGGCCTATTACACATCGCCTTCGGCATAATTCCTTGCTCAAGTCCGCCATAATTTTCGACGCACCTGGTGAACGCTGAAAAACACGCCGATTTTGCTGTACCTCATATAATTAAGAGTGTGACCACGAATCATCTGAAACCCGCACGCCTCGGCATCGGCGTTATCAGCGCCGGTAAAGTCGGCGCCGTGCTCGGTGCCGCCCTGCGCGCTGCCGGGCATTCCCTGGTGGGTGTGCATGCGGTTTCTGAAGCTTCTCAAGAACGGGCGGATGTGCTCTTACCCGGCGTACCGCTCCTTGAAGTGGAACAGATTGCCGAACGCAGCGAGCTGCTGCTGTTGGCTGTCCCCGACGATGAATTGGCTGGTCTGATCGAGTATTTGGCATCTTCCGGGTCCTTAACCAGTGGGCAGTTGCTTGTGCACACCTCCGGGCGGCACGGCACCGATATTTTCGCTCCCGCAACCACCTTGGGCGCTATCGGCTTGGCGATTCACCCCGCCATGACTTTCACCGGTTTGTCCCTGGATTTACAACGACTCACCGGTACGAGCTTTGCCGTGACCGGGCCGGCGCCTTTTATCCCTATAGCTCAGGCGCTCGTCGTTGAAATGGGCGGTGAGCCCGTCCACGTTGCCGAAGCCGATCGTGCGCTTTATCACGCAGCACTGGCGCATGCCTCGAACCATCTCGTCACACTTTTGGGACAGTCCCAGCAGATGCTTGCTAGTATCGGTATTGAAGACCCGGCGCGTTACCTCGGTCCGCTGGTTCGTGCGACCGTCGATAACGCGCTTGCGAGTGGCGAAGGCGCGCTGACCGGTCCCGTGGCACGCGGCGATGCAGGTACCCTGGATGCGCATCTTAATGCGCTGATAGAGTACACCGACCACGAAAAAACCCAGGATATCGCTGACTCATATGCCGCCATGGTGCGCGCAACCGCATCTAGGGCGCATAATAGAAACTTATTAAACGACGACCAGAAGGCTCGGATTGAATCTACCCTGCGAACCCACACCACGGGCACGCGTCAATCCGGTGCGATGCCTGACGATAAGGAGTTCTCGTCATGACTGAGACCTCGATGCCCCGCATCGTCACGACTATTACCGAGCTTCGCTCCGCTATTGCGGAGGCGCTTGCTGCCGCCCAGGAACGGCTGAATGAGCGCGCCCGTGCCGAAGCCGCCGAACAGGAAGGCGAGGTGCAGTACCGCAGCGCTACGCTCGGGTATGTACCTACGATGGGTGCTCTGCATGCAGGGCACGCCACGCTTTTGCGCCGCGCGAGTGAACAGAACGATGTTGTGGTGGCGTCGATCTTTGTTAACCCGCTTCAATTCGGCCCCAACGAAGACTATGACAAATACCCGCGCGCCCTGGAAACGGATGCGCAGGTCGCCGCCGATGCGGGCGTTGATATTATCTTCGCGCCCTCCGTGGATGAAATGTATCCCGAAGGCGAGCCGCTTATTCGCATTTCCAGCGGCGAACTGGGCAACAAATTTGAGGGAATCACCCGCCCCGGCCACTTCGACGGCGTGCTCACCGTCGTGAACAAGCTCTTCAATATTGTGCGCCCCGCCGCGGGCTCGCACGAGGTGAACGCTTACTTTGGGCAGAAGGATGCCCAGCAGGTTTGCTCGTGCAGCGCATGATTCACGACTTCAACCACGACATTACCCTGCGTCCTATCGCTATTGTGCGTGACGACGACGGCTTGGCTCTCTCCTCACGGAACGAATTCCTCAGCGAACAGGAACGCGAGGCTGCGCTGGTGATTTCCCGAACCCTTGCATTGATGCGCGAAAACTCGCTGAACCGCGGGTTTGAGAGCATTGATCTAGAGAGTGCACGGGCACGTATTAACTCAACCGAGGGTGTGCGCCTGGACTACCTGGAGCTTGTGGATCCGAGCAATTTCCAGCCGCCGACCGCTGATTCCAAGCGGGTGCTCGCACTAGTTGCGGCATATGTGGGTTCCACACGCTTGATCGACAACATGGATTTGCTGTAGCAAACCGTCATATTTGACCTCCTAAAACACGAGATAGGTACCTTTTGAGCAACGAGCAGAGCGCCACACCGGCCATTGCAGATATGTCCGAGCAAATGAAGATTCGCTTGGAGAAGCGCGCTAAGTTCCTGGAGACCGCGGGTGAAGCGTATCCCGTTGGGCTTCTGGATGCCGAAGGTAAGCGCATCGAACCGGATCATATCGCCGATATTCGCGCTCAATACGACCCGAAATTAGAGTCCGGCGAGCTCACCGCCGGGGACGAAACCGACCATGTGGTGCACGTGCCGGGCCGTGTTGTGTTCGTGCGCAATACCGGTAAACTCTGCTTTGCGTCCCTGCAGGCGGGTACGAATGGCGACCGCATTCAGGCGATGCTCTCGCTCAATGAGGTTGGTGAACAGTCGCTTGCCGACTGGAAATCCCTGGTGGATTTGGGCGATCACGTGTATGTGACCGGCCGCGTGGTGGTCTCTCGCCGCGGCGAACTGTCGATTATGGTGCGTGAGTGGAGGATGGCCGCGAAGTCGATTCGCCCCATGCCCGTGCTGCACAAGGATTTGAACGAGGAAACTCGGGTGCGCCGTCGCTACCTGGACTTGATGGTTCGCCCTGAGGCTCGTGACCTGGTGAAAAAGCGCGCCCTGATTACCCGCACCGTGCGCCGCGTGCTGGAAGACCACGGCTATATTGAGCTGGAAACCCCGGTGCTGCAGCTGGTGCACGGCGGCGCGACGGCCCGTCCGTTCCGCACTCACCTGAATGCCTTCGACCAGCCTATGACGATGCGCATCGCCACCGAACTTCCGCTCAAGCGTGCCGTGGTGGGCGGCATTGAGCGCGTCTACGAAATTGGTCGCGTATTCCGCAACGAGGGCGTGGATTCGACGCACAGCCCCGAATTTACAACCCTGGAATGCTACGAAGCCTACGCCGATCAGTATGTGATGGCCGAGCGCATGCAGGAGATTATTGTTGCGTGCGCACAGGAGCTCGGGGTTACCGCGATTGAGACTGAGGACGGCACGATCGACCTGGGTGGTGAGTGGGCGTGGCTGAGCGTCTACCCCGGACTGTCTGAGGCCGTGGGCGTTGAAATAACCCCGGACACCCCCGCTGAGACGCTGCGCGAGATCGCCGCCAAGCATGAGGTTGAGGTGGATCCCGCCTGGGATGCTGAGAAACTTGTGATTGAGCTTTTCGGCGAAATCGTGGAGCCAACTCTGCTGAACCCGACCTTTGTTATATAACTACCCGCCAAGCGCCCAGCCTCTGGCGCGGCCAAACCGCGATGGTTCCCGCACGATTGAGGCGTGGGATCTGATTATTGGCGGTATGGAGCGCGGTACCGCGTTCTCAGAGCTGATCGACCCTGTGATTCAGCGCGAGCGTTTGACTGAGCAGTCCCATAAGGCCGCTGCGGGCGACGATGAGGCGATGGAACTTGATGAGGACTTCTTACGCGCCCTAGAGCACGGTGCACCGCCGATGGGCGGTCTCGGGCTGGGCGTTGACCGTCTGATTATGCTTTTGGCGGGTGAACAGGACCCTGAACGCCCTGGAACCGTGGTGCGTCAGCCAGGTATTCGTGAAACTATTTTGTTCCCGCTGATGAAACCGGAGTCGTAATTTCGGGCTTGATCAAGGCTTTTCTTTCGTAAAGGTCTGTAAACCGCGTTAAACCGTAGATGCCGTTCGTAACGTGTATGCGTTATCGGGCGGCATTTTGCGCTATCGGGTATGCTGTCATCAGCACGAAAGGTTGTGAGGGATTTTCATGGAGATTTTGATTGCGCTGCTGCCTCCTATTTTTGCCGGGATTGCGTTATATTTCATTTTGCGTTGGATTAACCGGGCAGATCGCGCCGAACGTTCAGCACAGCGTGATGTCGAAAAAAAGACGCTCAACAGTGGTACGAGAAGGTAAAGGGTTCACAAGGAACGGTAAATCCTTTTGGTACTGATAAAACGGGTAATAAAACGGAGCGTCAATAAATATAACCGTTAAATGACAACACTATTCTGTGTCATTCCTTAGAATTCTCTATGTTGGTAGTCATTAGTCATTTATTTCTGTTATTATGAAGGAGATAAATTAGAGAGTGTGACAACGTGCAGTGTAAAAACTCATAGTTGGAGCAATAAACCAAACTAAGGAGAAAACCCCTATGGCACAGAAGGTGCGCATTATTCTTGAGGACGACCTTGATGGTGGTCCCGCAGAAGAGACTGTACGATTCGGCCTCGACGGAGCTCATTACGAGATTGACCTATCCAGTGCTAATGCCGCTCGTCTTCGTGATGCAATTCGTCCGTTCGCATCTAAGGGTCGTCGCGTTCAGGTAGGCGCCTCCCAGCGCGGTTCCCGCGGTGGTCGTGGCTCTTCCGCTCCGGTGAAGCGTAACCCTGAAACCGCTGCAATTCGTAAGTGGGCACGCGAAAACGGTCACGAAGTTTCTGACCGCGGCCGCATCCACCAGGAAATTCAGGATGCTTACTACGCAGCTATGAAGGCAGAAGGTAAGTAAATAGTATTGATACCATCGCTAATTCTGTGATGGTATTTCATCTGCCGACGGCGGGATGACACATCAAGTGTTATCCCGCCTTCTGTATAACGAGGTTTTAGAAAAAGTCCTTCATGAGAAGAGCTATCATCTTCCGGCTTTTTTATTAGCCCCGTGATATGTATTTAGGTAATCACGTGGTGGGTATCGCCCCGGGCCTTTTCTTGGTGTTTATGGAATCCCCGTTATCTTATGAGAGCAATCCTCAAGAATGTCTCCTAAGAATCTAAATACCGAAGCAGAATTATAACGTTTTAGTAAAGGGCGCGGAGGTACATTAGTATTGCTATAAGCTAAAGCAATATTAGGTCTTCTGATAGAGCCCGATAAAAGTTTCATGAAAATGTTTATGACCGTCGAGAAACGCCCGATGCGCATCCCGGTTTTGGCTCGGTAAAAGGCTCCCCGAAAAATAGCGACACAGACGTTCTCTTGATGGCGAACAGTGCACCGTAGCCGCGCTTTTCCACGTAATCTAGTATCAAGCAAAATTTCCAAGGAGTGCGCAATGTTTGAACGCTTTACCGACCGAGCTCGGCGCGTTGTGGTGCTTGCCCAAGAAGAAGCACGCATGCTCAACCACAATTACATCGGCACCGAGCATCTGCTGCTCGGGCTGATTCACGAGGGCGAGGGCATCGGTGCCCGTGCGCTTGAGTCCCTCGGGGTTACCCTGAATGCCGTGCGCGAACAGGTGCAGAGCATTGTGGGTCCCAGCCCCCAGGCGCCAAGCGGTCACATTCCCTTCACCCCGCGCGCCAAGAAGGTCCTCGAACTTTCCATGCGTGAGGCCATTCAGCTTAACCACGGTTATATCGGCACCGAACATATCCTGCTGGGTATGGTGCGCGCCTCCGAAGGCGTGGCAAACCAGGTTCTCTCCAAAGTAGGCGTGCAGGGTGCCGAGGTTCGCCAGGCCGTGATGGATCTTATTTCTGGATACCCCGGCAACAGCGAGAATAAGGAAACCGCCGGTGTGGGCGCGGGCAACTCCCGCGAGGGCACCCCGGCTGGCTCAACAATTCTCGATCAGTTCGGGCGTAACCTCACCGCCGCCGCACGCGAAGGTCAGCTTGACCCGGTGATTGGTCGTCACCACGAGATGGAACGCGTGATGCAGGTTCTCTCACGCCGCACCAAGAACAACCCTGTACTTATCGGTGAACCCGGTGTTGGTAAAACCGCCGTTGTTGAGGGCTTGGCGCAGGCCATCGTACACGGCGATGTTCCCGAAACTCTCAAAGATAAGCACCTGTACACCCTGGACTTGGGTTCCCTGGTTGCGGGCTCCCGGTACCGCGGTGACTTGAGGAACGCCTCAAGAAGGTGCTCAAGGAGATTCGCACCCGCGGCGACATTATCCTGTTCATTGACGAGATTCACACTCTCGTCGGTGCCGGTGCCGCAGAGGGCGCTATCGACGCCGCCTCCATCCTGAAGCCGATGCTGGCTCGCGGCGAGTTGCAGACCATCGGTGCCACCACCTTGGACGAGTACCGCAAGCACATTGAGAAGGACGCCGCACTGGAACGCCGCTTCCAGCCGATTCAGGTGGACGAGCCTTCCCAAGACCTCGCCGTGCAGATTCTTAAGGGTGTGCGCGATAAGTACGAGGCTCACCACCGCGTAACCATTACCGACGAGTCGATCGAGGCTGCCGTGAACTTGGCGGCACGCTATATTTCCGACCGCTTCTTGCCGGATAAGGCCGTTGACCTGATTGATGAGGCGGGTGCTCGCCTGCGCATCAAGCGGATGACCGCCCCGCCCGAGATTAAGATTCTTGACGAGAAGGCGTCGAAGCTGCGCACGCAGAAGGAAGACGCTATCAAGGGCCAGGATTACGAGAAGGCCGCCGCGCTGCGCGATCAAGAGCAAAAGGTACTCGCCGAGAAGGCTGAGGCTGAGAAGGCTTGGCGCGAAAACGGCGATGCTTTCGGCGAGGTGACCCCCGAGGTTATCTCTGAGGTGCTCGCATCCTCAACCGGTGTTCCGGTGTACAAGATCACCGAGGAAGAGTCCTCGCGTCTGATCAAGATGGAGGACGAGCTGCACAAGCGCGTGATCGGCCAGGATAACGCTATCAAGGCTCTCTCCCGTGCGATTCGCCGCACCCGTGCCGGTCTGAAGGATCCGCGCCGCCCCGGTGGCTCGTTTATCTTCGCTGGTCCAACCGGTGTTGGTAAGACCGAGCTTGCGAAGGCTCTGGCAGAATTCCTCTTCGGCGATGAAGACGCCCCTGATTACCCTGGATATGTCTGAATACCAGGAGAAGCACACCGTGTCTCGACTCTTCGGTGCGCCTCCCGGGTACGTGGGTTACGACGAGGGCGGACAGCTGACCGAGAAGGTGCGCCGCAAGCCGTTCTCGGTGGTGCTCTTCGATGAGGTCGAGAAGGCTCACACCGATCTCTTCAACTCGCTGCTGCAGATTCTTGAAGACGGTCGCCTGACCGACTCGCAGGGTCGTGTGGTGGACTTCAAGAACACCGTGATCATTATGACCACGAACCTCGGCTCGCGCGATGTGAACCGTCGCGTTCCCGTGGGCTTCCAGGCGATGGATCACGGCGATGCCGATTACGAGCGCATGCAGGCCCGCGTGATGGAGAACCTCAAAGGAGCACTTCCGCCCCGAGTTCCTGAACCGCGTGGACGATATTATCGTGTTCCCGCAGCTCTCCGAGAACGAGATTTTGCAGATTGTGGATCTCTTTGTGGGCCGGTTGGCAAAGCGCTTGGCAGATCAGGAAATGTCGATCGAGCTTACGGATGCCGCGAAGGTTCTCATGGCCTCGAAGGGTTACGACCCGGCAATGGGTGCCCGCCCGCTGCGCCGCGAAATGCAGCGTAATATTGAGGATGCTCTCTCCGAGAAGATCCTCTTCGGCGAAATCAAGCCCGGCGAGAAGATTACCGTGGGTGTCGAGGGTGAAGGCGACGATGCGAAGTTCGTCTTCTCCTCGCAGCAGATGCGGGATTTACCCCTGGAGACCGTCAATAAGATGGCGGAGTCTGCCGTGGAAGAAGCCGAGCAGATTACCGGAGGGGCATCTGACTAGCGGCTTTCGTAGGCGGTCCTGCGGGAGGCACTAACTAAGGCTTGTCCCCGAACCCTTTGCGTGAAGGTTCGGGGACAAGCCTTATGTCGTATAGAGCATTTTGCCGCGCCCTCGAAAATGCTGCTGCGTTCTGAACATTGCATGTCGGTGAATGATGAGTGTCGAAGCGAGACGGCGCTGGGGGATAGTATGCTTAGTACATGCCCGCATCATCGGAAAAATCACAGCAGTCTGTAAAATACCCTCCGCAGCCGGGACAGGGGCAAGAAGCCTATCTCGCCGAAACCCGGTCGCGCATAGGGTCGTCGATTAAACGCGCCGAGCAGGCGATGATGGCGGTCAAATCTAAAGTTCTGCGCGAGTACGATCTGAGCGTCGCACAATATGCCGCCATGACTTCGCTCTACTATGTGCCCGGGCAGTCTGCGGCGCAGTTGGCGCGTGCCGCAGCGGTAACCCCGCAGACGATGGCCACCATTCTTGCCCGTCTGGATGCGAAAAGCCTGATTACCCGTGTGCCCTCCGAAATTCACAGCCGCGTAAATATCGTGACCCTCACCGATGCGGGCGAAGAACTGGTTGTTCAGGCCGACGAGAAGGTTCGTGCCGTCGAGCGTGCCATGAGCGCCGAATTCACCTCACAGGAGCGTGAACAGCTGCAAGACCTGCTCGACAGGCTTATCGCGTTTCTTGAACATAAGGGCGCTTAAGCCTGCGAGCGCTTAACGCGATGATGCGGTCTTCGTGCATACGAAGACCGCACCGGTTCGCGCAGTATCGAAACCGCTACAGGCTTGCCAGCCACTCCTCAAGCGTGGTGGAGACGGTGTGATCTGCGGGATCGGGAATCAGCCCGCCCTTTGGCAATAGCGGAACCGAAATACGGCAGCTGCCGCACCACCTTCGGCGTTTTGCCGCCGACCTCGCCGCGTGCCGTGAGAAGGCGCTTCACGAACTCCGCCGTTGTCCCTTCTTCTTCGCCGCGAATCGAGACGATGCCCGTACCCGGTACCTTCTCGGAGCCGTCGGCAACATCGCATACCAGCTGTGCTGCAGCCTCTGCGGGAATAGGCGCCATTTTCATGGTCGGCAGCACCGAGACGGGACCCACCGTAACCTGCTGAACAATGGGGTCGAGAAGCTCAAACCACTGCGTCGAACGAATAATAACGGTGTCTACAGCGGAATCCTGATAGGTTTTCTCCTGCGCCGCCTTGCCCGCATAGTAGCCGTATCCGCGGCTAACCGCCGGGTTTTCTACTCCGGCGATCGAGACGCAGACGATCCGCTTCACATCGTTATCAGCTGCCGCCTGCGCGATATTGCTGGAGGTGCTGATAAAAGCGGTCTGCGCCTTTTTGCTGCTCATGATCATGTTGTTAATCGCGTCGATCACAACATCCACTCCGGTTAGCGCCGCGCTTAAATCCGCGAGTGATGAAACGTCTACCCCGTGTGAGCGGCTGATCGGCACTACCTCGTGACCGCGTTTTTCCAGTTCGGCGGCAATTTTCGAGCCGATGGTGCCGGTCGCCCCTATGACCGCTATTTTCATGGAGTCCTCCTTCATGAAGAAATGAGCTTTCCAGAATGTTTTCTCCATTTTTCCAAAGATTTCAGGTGAAAACAATATTTTTCGGGGTTTATCGTGAGTTGGGGAATAGTGCATAAAAGGCCAAAATCTAAAGCGAAACTCTGTCTTTACGCTCTTTCGCGAGTTTATCTTTGAGAAGCCCGCTGTAGCATCGGTCGATTTGTTCTTGGGACGAGTCGAGTTTGCGTAAATCCTGCACCGGAACCTTCAGGGCATCGGGAACAGTAATATCGGTGGAGAAGTCCGTTAGAAGTTCCCGCGGCACCGGTGCGTGCGCGGCGCGCAGAACCGCCATCATGGCACCGCGCAGCTGCCGGTCGGTGCCGTGCCAGCTCTGCCCCGTAGGCGTATACTCGGCCTGTGGTTTTCCCGCCTTCACCCACGCGCAGATATCCTCAAGAGGGCACTGTTCGCAGCGGGGATTCTTGGCGACGCACACGAGTGCGCCCAGCTCCATAACGGAAGCGTTCCACACGCAGGATACGGCGGTATTCTGCGGCATCAGCTCTTCGGCAAGGGTTGTTTCGGCGACATTCAAATGCTTATGGGGCAGCGCCTTGCCCATGACGGCGCGGGCGTGCACCCGGCGAATATTAGTGTCGATAACGGTGGCGCGTCTGCCGAAGGCGAAGACCGTAATCGCCGCCGCAGTGTATGCCCCCACGCCGGGAAGCTCAAAGAAGTTCATCATAATCCGCCGGAACCTCGCCGTCATGATGCTTCGTAATAGCGACCGCCGCGCCGTGCAGGCGTTGGGCACGGCGCGGGTAGCCCAGACGACCCCAGGCGCGCACCGCCTCCGCACTGTCTTCGGCGGCGAGTGATGCGGGCGTGGGCCAGCGGTGCATCCACTCTTCCCACACGGGAAGCACGCGGTTCACAGGGGTCTGCTGCAGCATGAATTCGCTCACCATCACGCCCCAGGCCGTGCAGTCGGCGCGGCGCCACGGCAGGTCGCGGGCATGATGCTGGTACCAGGTATTTATGCGGTGGTGTAGTTCGTGTGAGTTTTGTAAATTGAACATGGCAATAATTGCTTGCGTTGTAATGTATTACTGTTTCTAGGGTAGGTTATATTGGGTGTCGGGTGCCAATTGACCCACAATATACAGGCAACGTATTTTTATCTATTCCATGTAGTTTATATATATGGTTTTGCATGCACGACACCCAAAAAACCGTTATTCTTAACGGTATGTCTGAACTTGGTCCCGAATTACCCCCCGAAGTATACCGCCGCCGTCGTATCGTTGCCGTGGTAGTGCTTATTCTTGTCTTGCTGGTTGGCATTGTTGGTATTACCACCCTAGTGAACCAGATTAATAAGGGGCCTCAAGACGATGCCGCCGCAGAGGCGACAGCCACCGGCGAACCTTTCCAGAATTTTAGCGCTCGCCCCACACCTTCTACGGTTGCGCCTTCGGGGTCGGTGAGCGGTTCAGCATCCGGCAGCCCGAATGCATCGGCAACCCCGTCTGTTTCTGGGACTCCCGCAGTATCCGGCAGCGCGACTCCGTCTGGGTCGGCGAGCGCATCCGCAACGCCAGCCGTGGCTCTGTGCAATGCCAAGGATCTAAAGGTGACGGTCGAGCCTTCGAAGAAGCAGTATGCGCCCGGTGAAATGCCGTCGTTCCACGTGGTGTACACGAATTCTTCGGGTAATCCCTGCTTTATTGGCGGCGAGAAGGTTGCCGAGGGTGTGGAGATCAACATTACATCGGGCGATACCCAGGTGTATTCGTCTGCGAAGTGCACGCCCACTCCCACGAAGAAGACCGAGATTCCTGCGGGCAAGGAAGCCGCCAGCGATGTTGCGTGGGATCGCAAGCTCAATACCTCCGGGTGTAATGCGCTGAAGAATACGACGAAGGGCACGTACTGGGTGACGGCCACCGTGAATGGGGTGACCTCGCAGCGAGTGAACTTCCTGTTGAAATAGCGCCCACGGTATTCCCCGGCAGGAATATATAAAAGATGTATAGAAAGAGCCGTTATTTCAATAAAGAGAGTTTTTAACGCTTTATTGAAATAAAGGCTCTTTCTATCGTGTGGCTGGTGTTCTTCGGACCGTACCCGGCCAATGTTAGAGGTATTTCGAGACTGCTTTCCGCCATGCGGGAGAGCGATTCGCGCACGGTGCGGGCACGATGCTCGCCTATACCATCAACATCACGCAGATCTTCTAAGGATGCGGCCATGAGCGCCTGCAAAGTGCCGAACCGTTCAACGAGGCGTTCGGCAATTGTGTTCGGAATAGTGGCGATGCCGTCAAGCAGGCGGTAGCCGCGTGGCTGCAGGGGAGTGTCGAGTTCGTAATCGCCGAACCCTGCGGCCTGGGCGATCATAGTGAGGTCCACAATATCCATGTCGGTAAGGTCGCGCAGAGCCCGAGTTGCGATGGAGATGCTTTGCGCGGTGGGCCGTGGCAGGTAGTCGTGCAGAATAACGTCGATACCCGCCATATCGGGGCTGCGGAGCTCTTCGAGCTGAAGCGCCACCAGGCGACCGTTCACACCGAGTTCAAGCACATAGTGACTGACTTCGGAGATAATGCGCCGCACCATCTCCATGCGCTGCAGGGTGATAGCGACATCGCTGAGCGTAACGTGTGATTCGATTTCGAGTGCGGACAGCGTGGAAAGCACCTTGTTGAGGCGTTTCTTATAGCTTTCAAGGGTTTGGATTGCCTGGTTGGCGCGCGCCATCAGGTATTGGGTGTCTTCGACCGTGTACCGGGTGCCGTCTACATACACCGAAATGACGGACATGGAGGCGCTAACCGAGATCACCGGGAAACCCGTCTGGATTGCCATGCGTTCAGCGGTGCGGTGGCGGGTTCCGGATTCGTTGGTGTCGATGGTTGCATCCGGCATGAGCTGTACCGCCGCCATGAGCAGGCGGGTGGCGTCGCGGTCACAGATGATCGCGCCATCCATCTTGGCGAGCTCACGCAGGCGGGTGGCAGAAAATTCGGTGTCGATGGTGAACCCACCGGAGGAGAGCCCGGTGACGGTGCGGTCTGAACCGAGCACGATGAGTGCGCCTGTGCGCCCGCGGAGGATGCGTTCTAACCCTTCACGCAGCTCGGTGCCGGGGGCGATCTGCGCAATGGTCTTCAGGAGGAGTTCACTGTAATCTGTCTGCACGGAATATATTGTATCGTTTTAGCCTGTGTTACAGCCTTTTTGCGCGCCCCGCCCCGATATTCTCTTCTTCGGCTTTTGACGACCTAGGTGTTTAAAACGTCAGGGTCGCCCGTACAATAAAAACCATGGCTGCACGCACAAAAACCACTAAAGGAACCCCCGCCTACCGCTGTACCGAATGCGGCTGGACCACCGCCAAATGGGTGGGTCGATGCGGTGAATGCCAAACCTGGGGCTCCGTTGAGGAAGCCGCCGGGGGTACCGTGGCGCGCACCCGTACCGCATCCAGCGTGCAGAAACCGGCGCAGGTGATTGGCGAGGTAGACTCGACCGTTGCCGCCTATATGAGCACCGGAAATCCCGAATTTGACCGGGTGCTCGGCGGGGGACTGGTGCCCGGTGCCGTGATTCTGATGGCTGGCGAACCCGGCGTGGGCAAATCCACCCTGCTGCTGGATGTTGCCGCCACCTTCGCGCGCGGATACACCCCGCGAACCCCCGCCGCTGAGCGTGCCCGCGCGAAAACCCGCGACGTGCTGTACGTGACCGGTGAAGAATCCGCCGCGCAGGTTAAGCTGCGTGCGGACCGCATCCACGCCGTCGCCGACACCCTGTACTTGACGAGTGAAACCGACCTGGGAACCGCGCTGGCGCATATTGAGCAGGTAGACCCGGCGTTGTTGGTGATCGACTCGGTGCAGACCCTTGCCTCCGCGGACGTTGAGGGCAGCGCCGGAGGTGTTACGCAGGTAAGGGAGGTTGCCGCATCACTGATTGCCGCCGCGAAAGCACGCAATATGTGCACCCTGTTGGTGGGGCATGTGACCAAAGAAGGCACGATCGCCGGGCCGCGCCTGCTGGAACACCTGGTCGATGTGGTGTGCCAGTTCGAGGGTGATAAACACTCCAATATTCGTATGCTGCGCGCCATCAAAAACCGGTACGGACCCACCGATGAGGTCGGTTGTTTCGATATGCACGAGGATGGGATCGCGCCCGTGCTCGACCCGTCCGGCATGTTCGTTTCGCGCACGCCGCATCCGGTGGCGGGAACCTGCGTGACCGTGACGATGGAGGGGCGCCGCCCGCTTCTGGCCGAAGTCCAGGCGCTGTTGGATCAGGCGGTGGCACCCGCGCCCAGGCGCACGGTGGCGGGGTTGGATTCGGCGCGCATCCAGATGCTTTTGGCGGTTTTGCAGCGCCGCGCAGGGCTGAACGTGGGCAAGCTCGACTGCTATGTTTCCACGGTTGGAGGCGCTAAAATCGCCGAGCTGCCGCCGATCTAGCGTGCGTGATGGCGCTGGCATCGGCCGCGCAGAATAAGCCTCTGCCGCGTAAACTCGCGGTGTTTGGCGAGGTCGGCCTGGCGGGGGAAGTGCGTGCCGTGCCGGGTATTCGCCAGCGTATCGCCGAGGTCGGCAGGCTGGGGTTCACGCATGTGCTGGTGCCCGCATCCCCAACGGGCGTGGGGCAGGTGCCCGATGGTGTGACCGTGCGCGAGGTCGCCACCTTAGGCGAGGCGCTGAACCTGCTCTTCCCGCAGGATAAATAACTGCCGCACATCGTGACGTGAACCGCGAGCAGATAGTATTTCGGCGAGCAGATAACGAATTGCTGTCTGCTCGCCGAAATACTATCTGCTTACGCAGGCTAGGAGGTTAGCTCTGCACTTTCTCCTCCGCACGCACATGTTTGGGGAGGAAAAAGGCAGCAAAAGTTCCCAGCATCATTACTGCCGCATCGGTCAAAATGGCTGGGGAAGCTGCATCCGTAAACCCTGTGGGACTGAGGACGCCGTTGAGAGCCGTAAAAATTGCGGTGAGAGTGGCAACCCCCAGTGCGACTCCTACTTGCCGCACGGTCATATTAGTTCCCGAGGCGGTTGCCCTGTCTTCAGGGGCCATACCTTGCAAGGTTGCTGCGGCAATAGGGGAAAAACCAAGCTCATGCCCACTCCGGCAGCCATAAAAGGAGGTACAAAATGGATGTATTCAACACTGGGGTCGAGGATTATGCCGCTCCAGAGCAGCCCAATACTCATGAGTGCCATGCCGACCACAATCACCGGACGGGTGCCGACCCTGGATGTCAGTAGTCCTGTAAGCGGTGAAACAACGAAGGGTGCGAGAGTCCATGGCATGGTCATCAGCCCGGCTTCGAGCGGGTTTGCTCCTTGGACCACTTGCAAGAACTGTATCAAGATAAAAATAGCCCCAAAAATACCGAAGAAAAAGAGGAAACCCACAATATTCGCCATGCTGAAACTGCGGTTGCTAAAGAGGCGCAGCGGAAGCAGAGGCGAGGCGGCGTGTGATTCCCACCAGATGAAAGAAGCTAGGATGAGTACTCCACCAATCAGAGCGGTGAGGACTTCCACGCTAGCCCATCCGGCATCGTTTCCACGCACGATGCCGTAAGTTATTCCGAACAGCCCTATTCCAACGAGGGCCAGCCCAAGGAAATCGAGTGGTTCGGGGCGACCACGGGATTCCGGGATTGTGATCCATACCAGGGGGATACAGAGCAACCCGAATGGTACGTTAATCCAGAAAATTGCGTGCCAGTTCATGCCTTCTACCACAGCACCACCGATAAGAGGACCGAGTGCTACACCGAGTCCAGCGACTCCTCCCCAAATACCAATAGCAGTAGCACGCAGCCGCTCGGGTACGGAAGTACTCAGCAACGCAAGGGAAAGAGGCATAACGGCAGAGCCGCCGATTCCTTGAAGAGTACGGGCCGTGATGAGGGCACCGATATTATCACTGATACCGCACCATGCAGAGGAGGCAGTAAATATAAAGACTCCAAGTAGGAAGACGGTGCGGCGTCCAAACCGGTCGGCCAGTGCCGAGGACATGAGAATGCAGGACGCAAAGGTCAGGGTATAGGCGTTTACTGTCCAGGTGAGTTCTTCCAGTGTGGCTCCCAGATCTGCCCGAATGACTGGAAGGGCATTGGTGACGACGAGGTTATCGAGGGAAGCCATAAACATAGGAATGGACAGTGAGATGATGATGAGCCAGGCGGGGTGGGTGCGATGGTTTTCTACCTGTGGGGTCTGTTGCATGGGAAGGTCCGTTTCGTCTAGCTTTAAGTAATCAATTGATTACTTAAAGCTAGGTTATCGGGTGATAACATGTCAATATGGCCGAGAAAAACCTTCACCTGGGCAACGGCTCCCCGCCGCCGAGCGCCGTGAACAGATGCTAAACGCCGCCAGAATTGTTTTTGGTGAGCGTGGCTACACCGGAGCTACTACAGACGCCGTTGCCAAAGCGGCTGGAGTAAGCCAAGCATATATTGTGCGCACCTTCGGTTCTAAAGAAAACCTCTTCGTAGAAACAGTCAGCCGTGCTGTTGATAAAACCATTGAAGTATTCCGCACAGCCGCTCAAGGTGTAGAAAGCCCTCAGGAACTCATAAGAGAGATGGGGCATGCCTACGTAAAACTTGTAGCTGACCGGGGAATCCTGCTAACCATGATGCATCTCTTCACGATGGGGCATTATGAGCGGTTTGGTCAGCTCGCCCGCGACGAATTTATGCGTATATACCGAGTACTGCACCACGAAATAGGGATGAGCCCTAAAGCAACCGAAAAATTCTTGGCAAAAGGTATGCTCATCAACACGGTTTTAGGGATGCGATTAACCGACGTCATGAAGACCGACCCTGATATACAAGAACTCTTGGCATGCACATTCACACAGGAGGAAACCGAAAGCCTGGCGGAACTCGCCAAACTCCACACACCGCTGCCTCCTGCGGCACGGGGACGCACATCATCATAAAACGTGTCATATGCGCGAGCAGATAATATTTCGGCGAGCAGATAACGAATTGCTATCTGCTCGCCGAAATACTATCCGGTTGCGGGTCCTACGGTAGGGTCTTATGGGCGGGTTCCACGGGGATTAGGTGCACACCATCAGTCACACGATACGAGCAGGAAAGACCTACCCCAGCCCCTCTTCGAGGTCTTCATCGCGCAGCATGATGTTAACGGTGCGGGTGCGCAAATCCTCCTCCTGAGCGCCCGCAACATCAGCCTGCACAATCGGAATCTCAGAGGTACGCGGCGCATGCTCCGTCACGGCCTCGCCCAGCGGTACCAGCATGGCGGACGCATCCTCATGATCCATACCGGTAGCCTCTAACATATCCACGGTTATAAGCCTCAGCATAAGCACCAACGACTCGCCCTCGAAGGTCTCTACCCCCAAATGCTTCGGTTCCAGGGTTTCGGCGAGAGAAATCAGGCGCTCGCGGGCAACCTCCATATAGTGTTCGCGCTCATGTTCGGTACTGGAATACATGCCCAGTCCCGTGCTCTGGGCGGCAAGCGCCAGTTCTTCAAGAGCCGCCGAAAGCGTTTCAAGAGCCTTCGGGCGCAGCTGCACATGCGCAATCGTGGATGCCATACGCCGGTTAAACACGCGGGTGTTGCGAATCGCCAAATCGATAGCCCCGAGAGTCTGCGCCAGCCGATCAAGCTCGATTCGAGTCTTCTTCCCCGCCCACGAAAGCTGCGCCATACCGCGCGCCGTCACCAAATCGTTCTTACTCGCCTCATACAGCGGCTGAAGTTTACGCGAATCCTGCAGGCTCTGATACGCCTGATCGTAGTTGTACCGGCGAATCGCCTTCGCAGCCAGAAAGAAGACATCCGAGAAAGCGCTCATAAGAGCCTCGGCACGCTGACGTGACCCACTTCGCGGGTCTTTGGGCATCAAAAACATCATGAGGAACGCCGCAACACCACCGATCACGCCGTCAAGGCTGCGGGTAAACGGCAGATCCGAGGTTGGCGGCAACAGAATCACCAGGCAGGCCTGAAAACTGAGCTGAATCGTAAAAATAATGCCGTTATCTAAGAACCTGGCCAGAAGCACCGAAATAAACAGGGCAAGCGTGGCCTGCCAGATGCCGCGCCCGAGCATCTGCAAAAACAGATCGCCAATCAGAATGCCCAGGCTCACCCCGAACGAAACCTCTAGGATGCGCCGCGAATGGGTAGAGCCGCTCACGTACCCGAGTGACACCAGCGCCGCGACCGCCGCAAAAATAGGTTCCTCATGCCCCAGCACCCGCTCCGCAAAAAGATACGCCCCCATCGAAGCGATCGTGATCTGAATAGACTGAAAAAATCCCGCCCGAACGCGGTGAGCCCCGGCGCGGACATAGTTTAAGGACTGTTCTTTCAGGGATGCGTGTGCCATAGTTCTAGTCTACCCGCCCTGAAATTGTGCCGCTGCGGGTCTGCCGTGCCGCTGCGGAGCGGGTGATACTTTCGGTTAGCCTGGATTTCTATTTTGTACGTTATTTTGCATCCGGCGGTTATTTAAGTCGCCCAATACAAAATAACTCGCAAAATGCCAGGTGACGGTGCAGAAAAAGCCCGCCGCATCCGACATGTATACCGGATGCGGCGGGCTTTGCTATATGCGCTCTGTGGGGCTCGAAACTGTAGCGTTGAACCTTACAGTAACAAGGCGCGCAGATGGAGAATACTCTCATTCGTGATGGGTTTTCCCATCTGCGCGCTTTTAAATCCCGTTTACTCGGAGTCAGTCTTCCGCTTCTTCATCCCGAAGAAACCAAGTACTGCTGCACCCGCCAAAGCTATAGCTCCTATAATCAGGCCAGCCCATGGGGTCGTCGAGATACCTGAAATGACGGTTGCTACCGGATTTTTAGTTTCCGGTGCAGGAGGTAGGGATGCGTGCGGGGTAGGCACGACTGTGGGGGTGGGTTCTGGGGTTACCGGAGGGGTCGGTTTGGTGACCTTTTTAGTGGCGTTATCCCAGTTGTCGGTGTCTTCCTCAGCAGTGTTGTTTGGCTGCTTCGGCTTGGACGGATCGTACTTATCCCACCGGGAGTTCACGGTAGCGGTATTTTCGACTTCGTCGGCATCGTCAGCGACTACTGCGGAGACCGTAGCGGTGACCGTTTCATCTGCCTTGAGGTCGCCGATGTACCAGTATTTTTTATCAGCCTCGACAGCATCAGCTTTGGCGGCACCGAGCTTAACGAGTTCTGCACCCGTGACGAGCTTACCTGCTGAAGGTTTCTCGCCCCACTGAAGCGTAGAAGCATCCAGACCCTTCAGCTCCCCTTCGGAGACGTATACGTCATGGGCAGTGTGGGTGCCCTTATTAACGACGTCAAAATTGAAGGTTGCGCGTTCCCCCGCTTTAAGTTCTGCGGTCGTGTCGGTCTTAGCGATACGGACGTCTTCGTTAATGGGGGTCACGACGACATCACAGCCGTCGGTATCCGCTGCGACAGTGGGGTTAGGCTCACACTGGGTAGGCGGTGTGGGGTTGCCAGGATCCTTAGGGTTGGGTTTCTTAGGATCATAGCTACCTGTGACGGTAACCGCGTTTTCAATACCGGCTTTAAGTTCGTCGATATTGATCGTCTCTTTGACCTTGAGCTGTACGGTGAAGGTGATGGTCTCTCCCGCGTTGACGTTCCCTACCATCCAGGTGTTGCCGGTGACGGTGCCACGGCCGTTGTTCTTGATAGTGGCTTCAGGCTCAAAATATTTGGTGTTAGGGAATTCGTTGAAGATGAAGTTTGGCTCTGCGGTGGAGGAATCGTTCATGATTTGAACGTTGTATTCGATAGTGTCACCGGGTTTGATATTGGCGACATCGGTTGCCAACTCTTTGTGCACCTTCACGTTGGTAGCTAGCGGAGAGAATGCGGAGGTTGCGTTATCCCAGTTGTCGGTATCCGCATCTAACGTGTCGTTGGGGACGCGGGAGTTGCCGTCGTAGGGGTCGCGCACACCGGTGATGTAGGCGGAGTTCGTGATGGTGCCATTGACGAGTTCCTGTGCTTCAGCAGGGACCGTGAATTTTACGGTTGCGGTTGCTTCTTCGCCTGCTTTGAGCTCACCGATGGTCCAGTCGGTCCCGGATGCGGTTCCCTTGGTGGGGTTAGAGATCGTGAGGTTTTCTCCGGTGATAGTTTTACCGTTTTCGTCCGTAATGACGAGTCCTTCATCCTTGACAGATGCTGCGGGCTCATCCCAATCGCCAGCATTTTTAACGGTCATGGTGTAGGTGATTTCCTGACCGGGCTGTACCTGAGTGAGATCTACATGCTTCTCGATCTTCAGATCGGTGGGGCAGGTCGCGGTGGCGGCATTGTAGAAGGCCTTAGCGACTGCATCGGAATCCGTAGCGGAGGTGATGTAGTCTACGCCCTCCATGGGGTTAGTTTTGCCGGTGATTTCCTTGATAGCGTTTGTGGTTTGCACTTCACGCTCGGGGGTATAAGCACCACCAAGCGAGTTCTCCTTAGTCTTAATGAACAGGGGAATCACCTTCGTGCCGGAGCCAGTAATTCTGGCGACCTGCTCTTTAGCAGAGTCAAACGCTTGCTGGGAGAACGTGTTGGAGCCACCATTGACATAGTTACCGTTAGCATCCACATACTTGTTGGGAGACCCATCAGTAGCCAGCACTACTGCATCGAAGGGACCAGCCTGGTCTGCTGCGGTCTTCAGAGCAGCAGCCCAGTTCGTTCCCGACCAGTTATCGGTCCAGCCCTTGAGCGCATTAGGCAAGTCCTGATGAGCGGTAGCAGCACGCTGCTCAGAGTTAAGCACAAAGTCGAGAGCTTTCTGCAAAGCCCCCTCATCGGAGAGATTTACCGTGAGGATCTGGTTAAAGGCCGGGGACATCTGCCCGAAGTGGTACATGGTGACCTTCGCGTTCGGGATCTTCGCGTACTCCTTCAGAAACGCTTTAATGCCCTCTGCCTTCTGATTCTGCTCGTTATCGCCAAAAGACCAGGTCTCATCCATCGCCAGCACAATATTGGGTTCCCCGCAAGAGAGCTGCGATACTGCGGCAGCATTAGGAGTGTTTTCCACAGCAGTCGCAGACGTCGTCAAAGTTAAGAGGGGCAGCAACAATTGCTGCAGTTAGGGATAGAGAAGTCAGTCCTTTAGAGACGACACTGAATTTTCGCATGAGTGAGTATTCTCCTAGGCGAGAGTAGTGATAGATAGAGTGATTAGATAAACCGGCACTACGCCGGATCGGGTTCAGCCACCTCACTGCCCGCCTCTGTGCTCACCATGATGAGACAGAGAAGCTGAACGGTCAGATGGATGTATATATTTTATCATTTTATTTTAGGATTTTTTAGTAGATTTTTGGGTGGCTAGAAGGTTCTTCAAAGCGTTTTTGAACGGATCCGCCAGACGCCACTGATCCTGATCCTTCAAGTGCAAATCATCAGCCATATACGGGTAAAGCCTATAAGTTGTCAGCCAGCCGCGCGTATCCAGGAAAAGAACACCGGTCTGCGTGGCCGCTGTGCGAGCGGCTTCATTGTAGGCGTGACGGCGTGCATGATGAGGCTGCTCTTTGGAAAGAATACCGCCTAAACGATCGTGCTATTCGGGTACATCTGCTTGAGCTTCTCAATGGTTTTCACTGTTTCGACCCGCACAGATTCTTGGGAGTTGTGGTATGTGTCATTGCCTGAGGCGTCAAGGTAGATTATGCCGGGGTTCCCTGACGGTAGTGCCCATTTATTATTGATCACGCCGTCAGTGTATGAGGGACAGGTTCCTGGTCGGTCGGCGATGAAGCCGGTGCCTCCGCATCGGTACATGGTGGGGGTGTAGCCTGCGGCACGGAGCCCTTGGCCTACCCAGGAGTTATCCCAGACTTGGGAGTCTCCGATGGTGAGGGCATCGTGGGGGCCGAGGTTTTGTGTGGTGCGTGCGAGGCGGGTGTGGGGATCCCAATAAAGTTGTGTGTGCTCGAATTGGGTGTAGATAGTGTCGCCGGTTTTGTGCCAGGTGGTAGGTAGTCCTTCTCGATTTTTGAAGTCGGAATATTCTCGTGCTTTCCACCAGTGGTCATAGACCATGCCGTGCATAGCGATGGGTCCGGCGGCTTTGGTGTAGGTGATGACTCCGCCCGTGAAGCGTTGGACTTGGATATCTTCGGGGAAGGGTCTGTAAATATCGCTGATGGGTTGCGCGCCTGCGGTACCGAAGGCTTCTTGGGCGGTATCGCGGATCTGTTGTTCAACAGTGAGGGTCTTACGCTCTACAATGGGCTGCGTTTTAGGGGCTGGTGTAGGCTGTGCTGGTTTGGGTGAGGCGGGCGGTGTGGTTGATACGGCAACAGTGACTGCACCTGCGGTTTCGGTGAAGGTGTAGTAGGTTTTTCCGTTACTGGTGGTCAGGGTTGTCCCAGTTGCGGTGGCGGTGACGCTAGAGGTCGGGTACCCGTAAACACCCATGTGCCCACCGTGATGCTCGTAGTAGCGGCTGATGGGTCCGTTGGGTACGGTGTGGGTGCCGTATTGGGGATGCTGGTAGATTTTTCCGTGACGGAAGACTTGCAGACACCCGCCGTTCTGGTTGCAGCGGGCAATATCTCGTGCAGGGCCAAAGGAAGCTCTAACCTGTGGCTGCTGGTATGCGGCCAGGATGTCTCCTGTTACGGCGGGTGCAGCGTTCGCGGTACTGCCGCCGATCACGGCTGTACTAAGGAGCAGAACGGTGCCGAGCGTCTTGACTGTGAATGAGTGAGTTTTCATTTTTTTCACCTTCTCTGGTGTAAAAATTATTGCGACGCTTTAGTATATGCATAAATAGTAATGTAAACCCCTAAAACATGCTAAGGAATAAACACATGTCGCCACAAAATACCTCAAGCTCTACCACTCAGACAGCAAAGACTCAATCAAAGAACACAAAAATCACACGAAGAACCCTCCTGATCAGCGCAGGCGCCCTAGGCATCACAGGCGCCGGCACACTATGGTGGACCAACACCCCGCACTATCCCAACGAACAGCACCAGCACATCGCCGACACCATCAAAAACATCACCGACATAGGCGACGATAACAATCAAACACACCCGGTAAAAGTAAACATCACTACCGGGCTAAATCTGCCCGCTCCCGATACGCACCAGCCCGCACCCAACGAGCGCACCCTCCAAACCGACGGCATCACAGCCCAAACACGCCAGCACACTCTCCGCCCCAACAGTCGGACTCAACATCACCTACACCGAAACAGGACTCACCCAAACCCCCGAATACTCCAGACCACAAATGATCCTCCCGCCCTCGCACCAGGCCGCGCTCGCTAACTTTTCTGCCTCGCTTGAAGATCCTGAAGGCCCCTCTGTTATCGCTGGGCACGTGAACTATGACAACGATACTATGGCCCCTATGTCGCTCATCACGCTCCTGAATGTAGGAGACCCCGTCTATGCATCCACTACTCATGGAGAAATCACCAACTGGCGTGTTCTCAACCGCCGCTCCTATGCCTATCGAGACCTACCCGAAGACACCTTCGGGTACCACGGCCCCAAACTCCTGCGCCTCATTACCTGCGGAGGGATCGATGGGCACGGGCACTACACCACCAACATCGTCATCACCTGCACACCAGCGTAAACAAATAGTCATGGGCGCTCGCTTTGGTATCGCTGACCTACAGGCATAGCGGAAAGCCCTAAAACCACCAATTGCCTGTTGAGTGAGCTTCTGATCTTTAGCTTCAGCCCATACAGCCACTCCAATAACTTGGGAGTAATACTGCACCTTATACTGCAACAGAAGCCGTAGCCCGCGAGATTCGAGGGTTACTTGCAAAAGCCGGTCTGACTCAAAAAGATGTCGCAAATATTCTTGCGATTACGCAGGCAGGCGTGTCAGACCGGCTTCGAGGAAAACAAAACTTCAGCTTGGATGAGTTATTTACACTTGCTGGTGCGCTTGATCTAACTGTTGGTGATCTCCTTGGAGACAGCATTGTCTCTGCACGGGTTCCTGAGCCTTCATATATTGAGGGACAGGGGAGAAATAAACGAAAAGTCGCCCCGATCGGCTTTGTACCGAACGGAGCGACGTACCAGATTATTTCTGGTGAAGAGTGCGCCCTGTGGGGCTCGAACCCACGACCTGCGGATTAAAAGTCCGTAGCTCTACCAACTGAGCTAAAGGCGCGCCGTCCCGCGTGAACGCGAAGACATCATCTACTATACACTACAAATCCGTCACGAGTCGCCTTCGCAGATATGATTTTCGTCCGGCTGAATCCTTCGAAAAACTCGTGCCCTGCCCGTTACACTAAACACCTATGGCTCATCGTGCACATCATCGCCCAGTATCTCAGCCCAGCGAAAAGTTTGAGCGTCGCGTTGGCGGTGAAGATCCCGCCGCCCGTGATGAGGCGGCGCATACGTCTGCTCGCATTCTGCTGGAGCGCGGACGCCAAAATTCTGACCCGGAGGTTGCCGCCCGACTCATAGACTTCACTGACGAATACGGTATTGAGGCGCTTGCGCAGCTCTGGTCTCATTCACCCGCGCGTTCCCTCCCCGGGGCGCTATGGCGCATGTATTCCCTGCGCGACATGGTACGACGCTACCCAAAGGCCACCGCACAAGCGTTCTCTACCGGTATGGGTGCCGATTACCGTTCGCATCTGCTGGCGGGGGTGCCAGACCCACCGGGCGCCTCCGAGGTCGTCAAAACGGCGGACAAAATTCTGGCCGGGCTCTACAGCGGCGATATTGATATAGCTCTCGAACGTTTTGCGGCGTTCGCGCGTGTGGTGGCACTGGGGCTGCGTCTCAACTATGAGCGTGCAGATATTAGCCGACTGTCCGGCAACCCGCAGGGAGTGCATCCGCCCAGTCATGAGGTTCGCCGCGAAGGCATTGAACGCATGTTCCGCGTTCCCGAACAATACCGAAAACTCGTGAAAATCGCCGAGGATTTGGAGGCGACCGCCGCGCACTGGCGGGCAAGCGGCGGACTCGAAGCATTGTAGCCCCGCACGGTACTCGCGCGCTATCAAATCCCGGGAAAATACAGGATTCGGAACTGATGCCGGGTGTTCTGCTTAGAGCTCATGTACCTTGACGGAGGCTCGGCGCGGGCGGATAATTTAAGACAAGATGTCGGGTTGCTAATAGGTAGCCCCGGGCTCCAAATCATTTGCCGCTTCGAGCGGCCTTCCGCCGAGAGGCGCTCCCAGCCCGACATCGCTAACGTTCACAGCGGGAAGGCTATCATGTAGCCTTCCCGCTGTTGTATTCTCAAGCCGCCGCGCGGGAAGTATCAGACCCGCGCACCCTAAGCACACCCGCGTTAGACTGTAACTATGTTGCACCGCATCTTTCCACAAGCCAACAGCTCACTCACCTCGCTTGCACAAATCTCGGTGCAGGTGGCGGAGGCGGCGGCGCTCCTCTCCGAAATGGTTGGCTCATCTACCTCCGAATACCCCGAGCTCTTCGACCGCATGCTGGTGCACGAGGCGAACTCGACCGACCTGTTCTTCATGACCCTCACCACCGTGCGAAGCTCATTTGCCACCCCGGTACCCCGCGAAGACCTCTACACGCTGGCCCGCAAACTCACGAACGCGGTCGAAAAGCTCACGAGTGCCGCGCACATCCTTTATCTGCACAAAATTGACGGTTTTGCCCCGCATATTACCGCGATACTCGACATTATCCAGCGGCAGGCGGTGCTGACCGAGGCAGTAATTCCCAAGCTCGCCGATATTAAGGGCCTGGATAACTATTGGATGGATATGCTGCGTATCTCGCGCCAGGCCGTTCGCACCGCCGAAGAGTACGATGCAGAACTCGCCGAACGCTTCCCGATGGAACGCTACCGCCGGTACACCAAGTTCATTGCCCAACTGGTCGAAGCGGCAAATGCGATGCGCGGCGTGTCCTCTGAGATCGGGCGTATTATCGTGCAGGAGTCCTAGTGGTTCTGCTCAGTATTCTGTGTGTGGGCGCGTTTCTTTCCGCGATTTTTGTGACCGGCATGCACGATGCCTCCAATGCGATCGCGGTGCCGGTACGCACCCGCACGATGGGCGATACCGCGGCTCTGATTACCGCCGCGCTGTTCAACGGGATCGGGGTGTTTGCGGCGTATCTGCTAATCACCGATATGAGTGTGCCCTGGATTGCCGTTCCCAGCGGGCATTTGGGCCTTCCGGGGCTGACCGCCGCGCTCATTACCGCCGCCTTATGGGGTGTGGCGACCTGGGCCTTACGCATGCCAGCTTCCTCAACGCACGCCCTCATCGGCGCCCTGGCCGGGGTGGCATGGTATGCCCGGGTTGATGGCGAAGGCTCACGGTTTATCCCCGCGATTTTCGATGCCACCCTGCTGCCGCTTCTTTACCTGCCGCCCCTGATTTTTCTTCTTTCTTGGCTTTTGGTGATCCCGTTTTATCGCTTAGCGATCCGCTCTTCGCCCAGCAGTGTGAACCGGCATTCGCGTGAGGTGTTGGCGGTGTCGGCATCCGCAATTTCGCTTCTGCACGGTATGCAGACCGGGTACCTGTACCTGTTGGTGCTGCACGTGCTGGGTGCGGTTTTTCCGCTTCCCACGCGGGATCTTCTCCCCTGGCATGTGCTCACTATTGCGCTGGCTCTGGCGGCGGGCACGCTCACAGGTGGGCGGCGCATCGGCTACACCTTCGCCTACCGTATGGTGCGCTTAGACCCGATGCGCGGCGCGGTAGCTCAAGGCACCACGGCTCTTATGCAGGCGCTCGGGTACTTCCTGCTGCAGCTGCCGTTCTCGTCTTCGCACCTGGCGACCGCATCCGCCCTGGGGGCTGGGGTGAATCAGCGGTTTAACTCGGTGAAGCCGAAGATCGTTGCGAACATTATGCTGACCTGGTTTGTCACGCTTCCGGCATGTTTTTTGGTGTGCGATCGCCCTCATGATGGCTCTTGATGGCATATTTGGGTAGAATTTACCCCTAATGTGGGCTGGAATGCTCGCTTATTCCCGCGCAACTCCGTAGAATTCTAGACAACCCTATATATTTCCGCCCTAGGTGCCTTATGCACAGGCCTTATATATTCTTTGGAGAGCTTTGTTTTCCTCTGTCGCCGTCATTGTACGCACGAAAGATCGCCCGGTCTTTCTCGCACGTGCCCTGCAGAATATCGCCGAGCAACGGTATACGCAATACACCGTGTACGTGGTCGATGACGGCGGAAATCAGGAAGAATCTCAGCAGATTATTGACCGCAGCCCGGTTGCGGCGCAGACCGTTCTTCTTCATGCTGCGGGCGGCAATATGGAAGCGGCCTCTAACCTGGGCGTGCGCTCCAGTGAGTCTACCTATATCGCCATTCACGACGACGATGACCTGTGGGATCCCCAATTCCTGGAACGTACCGTCGCAACCCTTGATGAGACCGGCGCCGATATGTGCGTGGTACGGATTATCGAGCGTTTTGAGCGGCAAACCGAGGACGGTTTTATTGTTCTGAACGAACGCACCTTCCACGAAGATCTGCCCGCCATGGGGCTGCAGTTCCTGTTCCGCACCAACCGCGCGGTTCCGATCGGCGTGCTGTACCGCCGCACCCTGCACGAGAAGGTGGGGTATTTTGATGAGGAACTTCCCGTGGTGGGCGACTGGGAATTCAATATGCGCGCCGCCATGGCCGGTGAAGTTCAGCTTCTAGACGAGCCCCTGGCGTACTGGTGTAAACGCCCCGATGCGACGGGTTCTGCCGCCAACAGCGTGAGCCACGAGCAGCAGCATCGTATTTTTGATGCGCAGGTGCGCGCCAACGCGATCCGTGAAGACCTTGCCGCCGGGGCGCATATCGGGCCCTACCTTTACCAGGCGCACCTGACGAACGAACTTGACGGCCGTCTATTGGAAACTCTAGAGGCGCTTCAAGACGTTCAGGAACGTTTGGAACGTCTCGAAACTATGCAGCAGGAACAGTGTGAGCGGCTGCACCGCATGGAGCGGGCGATGTCGTGGAGTGGCAAACTTTCGCGTTTGCGCGCCGTTTTTTCGCCTAAAGATTCATCAAGCAAATAGGTACGCATATGACTCGTGTTCTTGTTGTCGGCGATATTGGCCAGCCCGTCTACCATGTGGGGGACGAGGCCATGACGATCAGCACCGCCGAATACCTGGCGGATGCAGGAATGCAGGTTATTTTAGCAACCCGTGATGCCGAGCAGAGCAAGCGTTATCTGGGGGCCGGGGGTTCGTCTGCATACGAATATATGCCGTTTTTGCTGTTCCCGTGGGCGCCTGCCGAGCGTGAGATCACGTTGGAACGCCTCGAAGAGTTTCTTGTGAGCGGCGTTATGCCGAATCTGCCCGATTTGCCCGTCGGCGCAGCAGATCCGCGATTTTGTAGAGGGTATTCAATCGGTGGATGCGGTCGTCATTTCCGGCGGCGGCAACCTGAATTCGCGCTACGGCTGGCTGCTGTATGAGCGCGCCGCTATCGCACTGGTGGCGCAGTACGCAAAGATTCCGGTCTTTGTTTCCGGGCAGTCGATTGGTCCCGTGCTTTCCCCGCGCGATGAGGAAGTTCTGCTGCGTATGCTGCGTTCGGCAACCTCGGTGGCGGTGCGCGAGCGCAGCTCCTACGAGTGGTGCCGCGAGCACGATCTTAAGGCGCTTGCGGGTGTGGATGATGCCAGCGACTACCGGGCACATACCCCCGAGATAACGCTCGACTATGCCGATGCGCGGGTTGAGGTTCCTGAGCTTCCCGAGCGTTATGTGTGCGTGACGGTGCACGAGGTTTCGGGGAGCAAAGTACACGAACTAGCCGCTTTATTAGACAAGATTTACTCCGAGTATGGGCTGGCGGCGGTCTTCCTGGGGCATATGGGCGACCCAGCGTCGGAGGGCGGGCGCACCGGTGACTACAAGGCGCATGAACTGGTTACCGCATCCATGACATCCCCTGCAACGTTGATACCGATTCTGCACGCGGATGCGACGGTGCGCATCCATCAGGGTGCCGCGTTGAATATTACCGACCGGTACCATCCCGCGGTCTTTAGCCTTAGCGCTGGTATTCCTGCGGTTGCGCTGGTGCCCGATGCGTTTACTGAGATGCGGATTTGCGGGGTCATGGGGCATTACGGGATGCAGAATTTTATGACTCCGCTTCATATGCTCGGCACCGACATTCCCGAGAAGCTCATTGCGTCTGCGCTCTCGCTCAGCAGGGGGCAACGCCAAGAGCTGCGGGTGCAGCATGAGGCAGTGACCGCGCTGCTTCACGCGTGGCGTGAGTATATTGCGGCCTCTGTGCGCGGGGAGAGGCAGGCGCATATGCCGGAGGGTATTTCTGCGGCTGCGGCGATTCCCGCCTTAGAGCCGTCCCTAGAGGCGATTAACAGTGCGGTGCGTGAGCTTTTGCTGAAGACTTCGCTGGCCGAAGGCAACGAATGGGCGCTTTCGGATCGCATGCACTCATGGGAGGCGCATATGCGGGGTGAGTTTGAGCGTGCTGAGGATGAGCTGCAGGCGTTGAAGCGTTCGCGGATGGTGCGGGCGGCGCATCGTACCAGTCGGCAGGTGCAGGCGATGCGGCATATCGGGAGCCGGTTCCGGTAGCCTGACGCCCCTGCTCTTTTTAGACTAGGGGAGTGCAGCACCTAGTTATATATAGAGCCTCTGTAACTACTGACACCACGTGATTTCTATGGTTATCGAAACTGAGAGTATTTTTGCCATCCTGAATTTAACTCAAATCTGCTTGTGAGAAGCGGAGCTATATTTTCTGTAAAAACTTAATGGAGAAATTTTTTATAAACCTTGGCTAAATAACTTCGAGTATTTCTATATCAACGTAAAAAGTTCGTTCTCAGAATAATTATTGTGATGATTCTTCGATATCTCTTGTATCTCGGTCCTGAATTATGTTTAGGGTTGAATTGTTCATGTCACCGATAAATGGAGTTTATGATGGCTTTTCGCTATTCTCGTCCGGCTATGACCGGTGCTGCTATTTTCACCCTTGCGGGTGTGACGGTTCTTCCGCTTGCGCAGGCAAATGCAGCGCCTGCAAGTCCTCAGGATGAGGCACGTTCTGGAGCCACACAGGGCCAGCCAAATTCTGCGGCGCAGAACGGTCAGGATCAGGGTCAGCAGCAGGGCGCCAATGCTAACGGTCAGGGCCAGCAGCAACAGGCTCAGCCCGGCGCAACCCAGGGTCAGCAGGGTGCTAACGCCAGCGGTCAGAACCAGGATGGTGCAACACAGGGCGGTGCGACACAGGATCCTTCGCAGGCTGCATCCGGCGGTGAACAGCAGCAGGGTCAGCCTGGTGCATCTCAGGATAAGCAGGGTACTAATGCCAGCGGTCAGGGTCAGCAGGCTCCTCAGAGTCGGGGTGCAAGCTCTGCATCTCAGAATGGTCAGGGCCAGCAGCAGGGCCAGCCTAGTGCATCTCAGGATCAGCAGCAGAGTGCTAACGCCAGCGGTCAGGGTCAGCAGCAGGGTGCCAATGCTAATGGCCAGGGTCAGCAGGCTCAGGGTGCACCCGCATCCCAGAGCAGCTCAAATTCGAAGTCTGCGTCACAGAATAATCAGAGCCGTCAGAGCCAGCCCTCCGCCCCTGCGGTTGTTGGGATCACCTCTGTCGATGGATTCATTGACCCGCAGAAGACTGATAACTCTCTGACTGTAGAGACTACGGGGATCGATGATATCGACCGTGTAGAGTACGACCTGCGTGTTCAGGAACTTGATGAGTTCGGGAACATCGTTAATGATGACGTTAGCACCGGCGGCGCGTCTAGCATTAATTCGGATGGGGACTTCGGTATATCCGCGATTGTTGATGGTACTAAGATTAACCCGAACCACCACTACCGGGTCTACATTGATGCGTTCGATCGGGATACCTTAACGGCGAGTTACGCGTACTACCCCGTCGTGGTTTGGAACCGTACCTATATTCCGGTTGTTCCTCTGTCGGCAGCACGGTAATTAATACACCGTATTATCTTTTGCATTTTGTTTAGTGTATTAGATTTCTGAAAATAAAATATATTTTCGGCTCAAGGGTCTTCGGGAGCATGTTTTAGTGATATGCATGCTGTTGAAGACCCTTTGAGTTGCGCTGGCACATTAGCGGGTATATTTTCCATAAATAAATATCAGGAAATAATGTTAAAAATTCTATACTTAAATCTAGTAATATATTACATTTACCAGTATCCCATTCGCCGGTGAATGGAATACATTGAACTGTTCAGAGCTGTTAACCCGCTATAGCCTATATTGGTGTAAAAAAGTTCGTTCTCAGAATAATTATTGTGATGATTCTTCGATATCTCTTGTATCTCGGTCCTGAATTATGTTTAGGGTTGAATTGTTCATGTCACCGATAAATGGAGTTTATGATGGCTTTTCGCTATTCTCGTCCGGCTATGACCGGTGCTGCTATTTTCACCCTTGCGGGTGTGACGGTTCTTCCGCTTGCGCAGGCAAATGCAGCGCCTGTAAGTCCTCAGGGTGAGGGTGCAAGCTCTGCATCCCAGAATGCACAGGGTCAGCAGCAGAGTACTAATGGTCAAGGTCAGCAGGCTCAGGGTGGTGCTACGCAGGTTGCATCTGACGGCGCATCGCAGGGCCAGCAGCAAGGCGCTAACGCTTCTCAGGACGACTCGAATTCTGCATCGCAAGATGGTCAGAGGCAGGTAGGTCAGCCTAGTGCTCCTGTAGAGAGCATCTTTGTTGTGATCGACTCTGTTGACGGATTCATTGACTCGCAGAAAACTGACAATGCTCTGAATGTGCGAGGTGTCTGGTACGATAATAACCCCAGTTTTAATTACTCTCTGACTGTTCAGGAGCTTGATGAGTTCGGGAACGTCGTTGATGATGACGTTAGCACCAGTGCAGGCGGGTCTAGCATTAGTAGTGATGGACACTTTGACCTGCATGTGAACGTTGATGGCACTAAGATTAACCCGAGCCACAAGTACCAGGTTCACCTTACTGCATACGATCAGGGCGACATGACGACGAGTGAGGCTTCCTATCCCGTCACGGTTTGGAAGCATAGCTATATCTTACCGGTTGTTCCCCTATCGGCAGCACGGTAACTAATGCACCTTTATCTTTTGCATTTTGTTTAGTGTATTAGATTTCTGAAAATAAAATATATTTTCGGCTCAAGGGTCTTCGGGAGCATGTTTTAGTGATATGCATGCTGTCGAAGACCCTTTGACTCGTGCTGGCACATTAGTGGATATATCTACCACAAAAATAAATATCAAGAAATAATGTAAAAAATGCTAGAAATAAACCTAACTATGTAAGTCATGTATCAGTCTCATAACCGGTAGAGCTCGAAACCCATCGGGTATTTCACAACCGTTCACAAGGCTAAATCGGTTGCAGATAGACCCGATCGGGTCGAGTAACAGAGCCTTTATTCCAATCCTGCTTTATCCAGACCCATCATTTTGTCAGCACTCCCGGGAACGGCGGCATATGCCACGCCCAGACGATTCCAAGCATTAATAGCGGTGATCACGAAGGTGAGCTCTGCCAGCTCTTTGTCATCAAAGTATTGGCAAACCTCCTGATAATCTGCATCGGTCACATGTCCGCCATCCAGGCGAGTTAGTTTTTCGGCCCACTCCAAGGCTGCACGTTCCTTCTCATTAAAGAGATTGGACTCCCGCCAAACCGGCACATGGTACAGCCGCAGCTCCCGCTCACCGTTGAGTTTGGCCTCCTTGGCGTGCATATCGGTGCAGAAAGCGCATCCGTTAATCTGTGAGACGCGCAGTTTGACGAGCTCTTTGAGAGTGGTTTCCAGGGTGAGAGTACCTTCTAACGCCATCATTGCCTTGTAGGACTCGGGGGCGAGTTCGGGGTAGTTTGCGCGCATCATGTACTCCTTCCATCAGGTTTAGTTCCGTAGTAGGCGACTATACGCGGGGCATAAGTCCGGTTCAAGCGTTTGTGTAATTACAATCGTGAAGTCTATCGGGCGGCTTAAATAACCGCCCATTGCACGATAACTCGCCGAATAGAAAACTAGGCTAAGCCGAAAGTGTCACCCATTCCGCAGCAGATGCAGTACGGCCTGCACGCGGCGGGCGTTGCTGTTCGTATCGGGCAGGTCGAGTTTCGCGAAAAGGGTGTTGATGTGCTTCGCCACGGTCTTTTCCGCCACGAACAACTTCTCAGCAATATCACCGTTTGACAGGCCCTCCGCCATGAGGGTCAGCACCTCAAGCTCGCGGGAGGTCAGCCGCTCCAAGCGCTGCTGCACCGCCCGATGCTCCATTAGCTCCTTGAGGGTCTCCGGGTCTACCACCACGCCACCCGCGGCAACCGCCTTGACTGAGCGCACAAACCCGGCATCGTCAAACACCCTATCCTTGAGCAGGTAGCCGGTACCCAAACCGCCGTCCATATGCAGCTCATCCACGTACAGGCGCTCCACATACTGCGAAAGAATCAGCACCGGCTGCCCCGGAATCTGCTTGCGAATCTGAACCGCCGCGCGCAAACCCTCATCCGTGAAGGTCGGCGGCATGCGAATGTCGATCAGCGCAACATCTGGGCGGTGGGTGAGCACCGCATCCGTGAGTGACGGCCCATCATCCACGGCGGCAACAACCTCAAAACCGTGGCGGGTAAACAGGTTCTCAAGCCCCTGCCGGAGCAAAAACTGATCTTCGGCTATGACGATGCGCATCCGCCCTCCGATACAACGTTGCGGAAAAAGGTGGTGCCAGCACCCATGACGGGACTAGCCCTTCGGTGACACTATTAATTATATGGAAACGCAACCACACCACCACGGATTACCGACAGGAGGCGGCACGATGCCCACCGAAAACGTCGCCGAACCGATCCTGCGGATGTACACGGACCCGCAGTCGAGTTCCGCGCCCCAACCTAGCTCCAAACCTCAGCCCGCCCGCCCCGAGCCAACCGACCCGGATTCAATCAGCTCGCGGCCTTCCTATCTCAAACCGCTGAGCACCCAGACATCTGGGCGGGACTACAATCCGCCCGGGCGCGGGCAAACTATTCTTCTCATGGCGGGTGTTTTCATTCGTGCCATCTATGAGGTCTATGTTTTTGCTCTGTTCTGCGTCGTCATCAGCCTGTGCCTGGTGGGGATTGGTTTCCTGATCCTGCCGTTCATGCTGAACTGGATGAAGTTCAATGCAGAGGCAGAGCGCAATACCGCACGCCACCGTGCCGGAGTCGAGGTGATCGGCGGGTACAAACCCGTAGAGGGCGGTAAATACTCGATTAACCCCCGCAAAAGCCTTGCCCGGCTGGGCGATAGTCTGGTGCTGCGCGATATTCTATGGCACTTTGTAAATGTCTTCGTGGGTACATTCCTTGGGATTTTACCAATCTCGCTATTCCTCAGCGGTGTGTGGGGTATTGCGCTCATGATGGGGCAGCATTATTTCGCCCCTTTGTTTGACGTTGATCCCGGCGGACCACACTACATGTTCCTTGATATGACCACCCCCAATGCGTACTGGTATGCCGGAATCATGGGTATTATCCAGATCCCGTTGGCGTTCATCATCGCCCGACCTCTGCTGAAGGCCTACGGCTACTGGGTTCAGCCTGTGCTGGGGCGCCCCTCCGAACTGGTGCTGCGCGAGCGTATCAGCCACCTGACCGACACCCGCAACGATGCCCTGGACTTTCAACAGGACGAAATCTCACGCATCGAACGTGACCTTCACGACGGGGTGCAGGCACACCTAGTCTCCATGGGCATGACCCTCAACGAGGTTGCCGCACTCATGAAAGAAGACCCCGAACGCGCCCAGCAGATGCTCTCCCAAGCGCAGAACAGCTCGGTGACGGCCCTGCAAGAGCTACGCGGACTGGTGCGGGGTATTCGCCCGCCGCTTCTGGCGGATCGCGGGCTGAACGAGGCGGTGCGCTCGCTGTGCGCCAGCACCTCGGTACCGACTACATTCACGAGCACGCTGACTGGGCGTCTGCCCGAACCGCTGGAGACCGCTCTGTATTTCGCGGCGGCGGAGTTGGTGACAAACGCCGTCAAACACGCGAACGCCCAAAATATTACCGTGAGTATCACGCAGGGTAAATCGCTCATTATGTTGGAAGTACAGGATGACGGCACTGGCGGTATCCCACAGGATGCGCTGGGCAGCAAAGCATCCGGCGGGTTGGAAGGCATTCGCCGCAGGCTCGCCACTTTCGACGGGGAAATGTTCGTCAGTAGCCCCGCGGAAGGACCAACGTCGGTGCGCACAATCGTGCCATATGCCGCATCCACGGCGGAGCAAAATTCGTAATAGCGCTACCGTGTCAGTCACAACCACTAACCACTGCGATAAGCGCATGCTATAAGGTTACCCACCCGGGCGGACTCCTCCTCCACGCCCGGGTGGGTATTTTACGCCCGCCAATGACACGCGGCCCAACACCACATTCCCGTGCCCCACAAGGCATGAAGAAATACCCGTCAATGTCCTAGAATATATGCGGTACCGGGGCAAAGATACACCCCGGCGATGTTTCAGCCCCTAAGGAGCCCGCGCCCATGAGCACCATCAAAAACCCAGACGTTATCACTATCCTGGCAACCGGCGGAACTATCGATAAGTTCTACTCGGTGGCGGGCACCCTCGATATTGGCAAGCCTGCCGCGCACGATGTGCTGTCGAGAGTGCTCACCGACATTCGTTTTGATATTCGCGCGCTCATCGGCAAAGACAGCCTGGATATGACCGACGAGGACCGTGCCGAACTCGTTGCCGCCCTCAACGCGGTTGAACACGACCAGGTTCTCATCACCCACGGGACAGACACAATGAGCGAATCCGCCCGATACATCGCCGAGCATGCCGAGCTGGGGTCAAAGGTTGTGGTGCTGACCGGTGCCATGCAGCCGGCGGTCATGGCGCATTCGGATGCGGGGTTCAACCTGGGGGCTGCGATTTCCGCGCTTAACCTACTGGAACCGGGCGTTTACATCAGCATGAGCGGCCGAATTTTCCCGGCGCACACCGTGCGTAAGGATCGTGCCCGCGGGATTTTCGAGGGATAAACTCTGAAATTTTTGCTGCGTTCTGCAAGCTCTTGGTGACGCTTCAGTAAACAGGGCGTAAATCTCAGCGTTATCTCAGTTTCATCTCGTACCGTAGTATTGAGTGCTTTCTCGATGGCGCCTCCGGCAGTGCTTCACAACGCCAGCGGCAGACAGGGTACCTATGAGCGAACAATATAACCCGGGTTTTTGGGATCAGGCTTGTTCCACGCCGCCACCCGTGCGGCGCCTGTACCTTGTCCGCATGCTTTTCCTCGTGGTGCCTGCACTGACGCTGGTGTATTTTTTCGAGGCTATCGGGCTTGACCCTATCGGCGCGGTTCCCCTCATGTACCTGTCTCTGCACGGCTGGTTTGCGGTCGCGTATGCGCGCAATAAATCTATGGGGCTCGTCATGGTGGGAAACCTGCTCAGCGCCTTGGCGGCATCCGTTATCACCGGATTTTTCGCCTATATTTTGGTGTTTATTCACGGGCCAAGAACCCTGTGGAAACTCTTGGGAGGCTCGTACCCCATTCTGACCATTTGGATTATGGCCTCCTTCGTGATCGAGATTTTATGCTCCCTCATATTCGTCTTCCTGATCTTCCGCAGGTTCCCCTCCCGTGCCGAACGTGAGGCCCAAGAGGCTCGCGAACTGTCAGAAGAACTTTCTCCGCCTGAAGACCAGGCAGTCAACGACCACACGCTGACTAAGACCGAAGCACAGGGCACACCCCGCTCAGACTCGGATATACCATAATGAGTTCTTGAGCTCATCCGTTCCCCAACGTGCCGTGATTGCAGCCGTTACTCCCTGCAAGCGTGGTAGTGTATGACATAACCCAACGTTGGTGTAGCGAGGCACCCGCGCGCCGGGCTACACAAAAATTACCGGTAACGAGGATGTACATATGAGCACAGACCCCATGAAAAACGATGATTCTTCCCGTCAGCCTGAGGAACCTAGAACTGCGCCGCAGGAATCTTCGGCAACGTCGCATGTAGACGATCATTCGGGGGACAGCACCGCGCATAAAACCGACGGAACCGGTGGCGCATCGCAGCACGAACATAGCGAGCACACCGCGAAGTCGGATCCCTCACCCGAGGATAAACAAAACCCCAACAACTCCGGCAACACCCAGAACCAACAGACTCCTCCGTCAGCGCCAGGGTATGTCGGGTTACAACCGGGCTATCCTGCGCCGAGTCCATCGACGCCTCTCCAAATCCCTATGCGAATCCGCATGTCGTACCCGGATATTCGGGATATGCAGTGCCGAGCCCAACCGCATACCCGTACACTGCATATCCGGCAAACCCGCACGATGAGATTGTCCGCAAACGTTCGCTGATGTACCTGCTGCGCCTGTGTATTGTGGGTGCTCTTATTGCGATCGGTATTGTTGCGACGACTTTCAACCTTATCGGTGCGATCATCGAACTTAGCGACTGCGGAACCGGCAGCTACTCATGGAGTGAATACTCGCAGCGAGTATGCCGTGAGGATAACACCTCAGCAATCACGGGGGCGTCGATTTTCCTTATCATTTTAATCGCGTACCCGATATGTCATATTTTTGGGCTGCTTGCCGTTAGGAAAAATCAGCACCACGTGAGGGTGCTTGTCATTAACATTATTGGCATTGTGCTTTCGTCTTTGGGGATTGTGCTTGCTGGTTTAATGCTCTTGGGCGGTATAGCCATGATAACGGCGTTTGGATCCTCGGGATTACTTGCCATTCTTATCATATTCCTCGTGGCTGGGGCAGTACCTGTGGCAGAGCTTATTTTCTCGATTATTTTCGTCCGGCATGCCTCGTGGATGAACCATAAGGACTACTTCACGAAACCCGGTGTATAACCACTGCGGGGTGCCACACCGTGCCCCATTCGAGTGCTCCTGGCGTGAAAGGTAAAATGTGGCTCACGAGCCGGTAGAAAACGTATCTGGCAATAATTCTGATATACAGTCGATGGGTCGGGGTGCGGAACACCATGTGGCGCATCCAGCCTTGTCGGCGGGTTATCCTGCACAGGGTCAGCCTGGTGTGCCCGCTTATGCAGCACCCCAGAACCCCTATGCTGCCGGAGCCGCAGCGTACGGTATGCCTGGTACCTTCGGGTACTCTGGTGCATTATCAACGGGTCCTGATAACTCCGAAATCAGAAAATATGCATCGATATATCTGGTGCGTCTAGGTGGCGTAAGCGCGCTTCTTGCCCTGTATGCGATGGGTATTATTTCAGGTATTAATGACACGTTTGATTCGTGCAAAGGGGCATTGGATCAGGATAAATGCCTTTCACGTGAACGTATAGTCATTGTGCCCGGGTATATTTTAGTAACGCTTATCGCGGCCTTTCCAATCTGCAATATTTTTGGCTGGTTAGCCGTTAAAAATAACCGTCATTATCTGCGGGTGCGCGTTATTAACATTATTGGGATTGTGCTTTCGGCCTTGGGAACTATGGGAGGAGCCCTGGTTTTACTCCCGACAGTAAAAAGCGTGGTGACCTGGGGACATACCGTGGATAAAGGGGCGCTAGTCTCCCTAGTGGCGACGGTTGCACCTGCGGTTGATTTAGCTTTCTCGATTATATTTGTAGTGCATGCATCGCGCATGAAACGAGGGGTATATTCCCCGAAGAATACCTACCACCCGTGATAGGGTATGCGTAGATAAAAAAACTCACTCGGCTTTCGGGAATTTATACGTCGGAAAAAGCCGTATAAATCCTTAGGATTAGGATATATGGGGAGGAGGAAACTGCTGTGGATCACGAATCTCGCGTGCATGATGCTGATGCGGTTCCCCTGCTCACATGAACGCCGAAGATGCTTCGCCTCGGGACGAAGCCCCGCCGGTCGGTCAGGATGCGGTGCCCACCCGCTACACGGCACCGATTCGCCACGCGGTTCCGGCAGCGCCGCCCGCATACGCCCTTGAGCATGCACGACAGAATTCGGGGAGCCGGAGCCAACCCCGCAGTCGCCGCAGCCCAAGAAACAGGGCGCGGTTCGTCAGGCGCTTCGGGCAGCCACGAAATCGAAAACTGCCGAGCCTCAGGCACCTCAGGATGCGCCTGCCCCACGTTTTATTCCCGCCCCCACGCCAGAGCCGCCAGCGCCTAGTTCTTCGGAAGTATCCGTTGCATCAGAACCTGCCCCATCACAAACCTCGCAAGAGGTTGAGCAGGATGTATCGCCGCGACGGAATAGTATTCCACATCAGGCATATACGCCGAAGAGCCTGAGCCGCGCATTCTCTCAAATGCAGGTAGGCCTTGAAACAATAAATGCACGACGACGTTCTCTGAACATCACCATCGGTGTCCGGTTAGCAGTGCTCGCTCTCTTGGGGATTTTTGAAGGCGCTATTATTGCACGCTACACCACAAATATGGGGTGGGGATTCTGGCTGATTATCACAATCTACGCCGTTGTTCAGGTATGGCCGTTAGCGCGTCCGCCTAAAGATGCTTCGGACGCATCCGTATATTCCGTGTGGGGAATATTTTCACTGATCTGCTTTATCGGTGTTGGACTGGTACTTTCACCCATCACATTCTTGCTTCTCGTCTTGAACTGGGATGGTATTTCGCTGGGCCTTGATCCCATGATTGTGCTCTGCGCGCTGGGTGCTTTATGGCTTCTTGAAATCGCATTGCTGAGTGTAACCCTGTATAAGTTCAATACTCTGCGCGCGATACTTGCTCGACCAACATTGAGTATTCGCTAGGGTGTATATAAAGGACTCACTGCGCCGCTGCGCGACGCGATATGACATGCGTGGCGGTGTTGTTTCTGTCTCTTGCTGGCAAACCTTGCTAATCTAACACTAGAAACCAGTACGAGAGGGGAAAACCCGGGTGGAAACCAGCCAGAGCATCCGCATGACGATCGGGCCACGGTATTAGTGTCGAAAATATCGGGCAAGCCTATAAGGCCCCTTCAAGTGTCTCTGGCAGCCCTCATCATGACGATATTTATAGGGATGTGGGCGTACATTCTGATCTCGTATATCGTCTGGGTTGTTACGGTGCCGCTGCAGGGCGTGTCGCTCTGGGAATCAGAAACTTTTCTGACGCTCAAAGATCAGCTTCCCCTCGTATTTTTCATGATGGCAACCTTCGTGCTGATGGCGCTTCATGTGGTGGTGTTATTTGCGTATTTACGCGGGCATAGGTGGGCTGCGTATGTGCTGACTGCCTCCTTGCTGTTGGGAATGCTCTGCACCTTTATCGTGCTCTTGCTGGTGGGCGTTATCATGGCCGGTCTTAATGGAGCCCCTATGGAGGAAGTAGAATTCCTCTTAGATTCCAACTCGTCGCCGCTTTATGTGCCTCTTTATGTGGGCATGCCGTATCTTGTGATGAGCGTTATTGCTCTTGGACTGATCTGGAGCCGTGCCGCCCGCGAATACATGCATGCGCGAAGCCTATGGCGTGCCGAGCAGCGTGAGGATTCCCTGATGTTCTAAACCACCCCACAATATATTCTCTATTTGGAATATATACAGGTGAGAGAGTATTTTGAGGGTGCTGTGCCAGATGTTTTCTGCTCTGGTGCGGTACCTTTTGTATATCGCAGAAAACCTGCTGAGAAATATTCCACATATGGAATACGGGTGTAAATACTGCAAACCGTCCTTGAGGTCGGCTACTCTCAGAAATAAGTTCACAGTTCTATTGAGCTAAAACCTCAAGGAGAATCGCCGATGACCAACCACCCAAACCCTGCTTCAGGAGATCCCTCACCCCAGCAACCTTCAAACCCTTATGTGCAGCATTTACAGCAGCATATGGCGGTGGGGCAGGGGCAGAATCCTACAGTTCCCCTTCAGGCTGCCCCTCAGGGCACATATGGCAATAACGCGGTTAAGATTGAAAAACCTGCACGAACATTCGTACTGACACTGGTTCTTGTGGGTGCTTTGGCATGTATCGCGTTACGGATCATAGAGTATCTGGTCAGTGCATCGTTAATGAACGAGGCGGCACGCTGGGTAAGTTCCCAACAGTATGCAGAGAATATTGATCGCGAGGCCATTGCGGTTCCCGCATTTTTACTCTCGGGCGCCCAGGCAGCCCTTTGCTGGTATCTGTTTTTGTGTCTTCGTGTCTTTATCTGTTCTTCGGCTGTTTCGCATATGTGGGGCGGAATTGGGCGCGTATTATGCTGACAATTATTGCCGTTATTGGGATTATTGTGAGCGCCTTCAAATGCTGGGCTTTTAATGCCGCACAGACAGGTATTGAGGGGATCTCACAAAATCCACAGGTACAGGGGTATATGAGGGGGCTCGTGATTCTATATGCTGCCCTCTGCGCGGTTAACCTGCTTACGATAATTGTGATGTGGCTTCGTCCGGCTAATCGTTATGTACGCAAACTCAAGGCATATCGGCTGGCGCGTTTAATGGAACAGACTCAATATCAGCAGGTATATGCATATCATGTTGTTCAGCCAGGCTACTATGCGGGGCAGCAGCCAGGAGGTTACAACCCCAACGCCGGGCGGCAGTATCCCGGGCAGCAGTCGTAGACGGGCAGACCGCGATCGGCAGCTAGCAGCGGCAGAGTTTAAGCCGCCAAGGTTCGGTTCATAAGAGAACCACAATGCTGGTGTTCAAAGAACTTTTTAGTATGCTCAAAAGAGTATTCACGTAACACTATAAATTTCATAAAACCCGTGTAAGGATTGCACCATGACATATTCTGCCGCGCCCATGCCGGAAGGCACGCCCTCGTATCAGCCTCATATGGCAGCACCGAATCCAGGAGGTCTCGCTGCTGCCTTTAAGGAGCCTAAAAGACCTGCTTTTGTTTTTGTCTTCGCAATTTTTACCGCTACCGTGTGCCCAATCCTGCGTTTTGTGGAGTATGTCCTAACGTCTTCATATTTGAGCGAGGCTTTTAAATGGCATCAATCGCGCACATACGTACCTGCGTATGGTGATATGTCTCTTGAGCAGATGAAATCTGGAATATTTGCACAGGCGCAGCTAAACTCAACGCTCACATTCCATTTTCTTTCCGTGCTAACTACTGCTCTGCTTTATATTCTTTTTGGGCTCGTCGTGAATAGTGGGAAAAACTGGGGTCGTATTCTGCTGACTATTCTTGCTTCCTTGGGCGTGCTGATGAGTGGTATGAGCGCTTTGGGGCAGGCTTATACGATGTCCAATCCAGAGGCGCCGGCTTTTGCGAATGCGCAGGGGTATTTAGGAGCTCTGGTGGCCGTATATATGCTACTTTTCCTGGCGAATATATGCCTGGTTGTTCTCGTGTGGATGCCGCCCGTGAACGTGTATATGCGGAATAGTAAAGCCTACTGGAAAGCTAAAAAGGCGCTTGAGGTGGGTAGTAAGAGCTACGCCAACCGGTTTGAGGCTCAGACGGAATCAGCTTCGGAAGAGCAGACTAAAGGTACAAACTCATAACCTGGTCGTCATTAAATAAGCCCGAATGCTAGGCAGTGTGAGCGCTTTCCGCTATTCTCGAAAAGAAGCCCAATGCGGTGCTTCACCCCGTTATAACCGTAAGGACTATTGTCGATGAATGAATACCCCAGGCCAACCGGCCCAGACCCCCAGCTGCCGCAAGCTCCACAGACATCGGGTGCATACCCAAACCAGCCGCAGAATCAGTATGGGCAGAACCAGCCCGTAAACTCACAGATCTCGCAGCCTTATATGCAGAATCCGGTGCATCAGGCGGCGCCGTCACCTTCCGCGCCGCCGGAATCAGCCGCAAAACCGAAAATGTCGATTCTGCTGCTGTCTGTCCTCATCCTGGCGATCTTGATGCCCATCTTGCGCGTCATCGAATACGGCGTTATGGCCTCTATGGTGAACACCCTGATAGAAGCGCTCCGTCAATCGTTGGGGGAGAGCGCTTATCAACAGTTCATTGCTAAACCGGAATTTTATGAACTTCGAGATATGCAGGTCGGTCTAGTAGGCCGTTTTGTTTTTGGTATCTTCTTCAGCATCATCTACATTTTTTTCGGAATTTTTATTTTCCTGGGATACAACTGGGCGCGTATTGTTCTGACGGTTTTTACAGTGTTGAATACGCTCTTAGTCATGCTTTTCCTGATGGACTCGATCGTAGGCTACAACGAGTTTGCCAATTTTACGGATTTGGTGGATCTTCGGGGTCAAGCTTTCGGACTTGTCATCATCTATATCTCCATTTTGGTGGTGGGTCTTCTGCCCCTGATTCTGATGTGGCTGCCGCCCGCGAATAGGTATGTTCGCCAGCGTACTTCGGTGCGGCGGGCGCGGAACCAGGCAAATAACCCGTACGGAATGCCGCAGCCCTATGCATATCCGGCACCCGCACCGCATCCGGGGCAGGCACCGGGGAATCAGCCTTCCTCTGGAGAGCAGCAGCTTTAGCTCCCTGAGGATATAAGAGTTTTACTTCGTGAAGGTGCTGCGGCATATATGTTAAATATATGCCGCAGCACCCTTTTTATAACTGATCTCGTTGCGCGTAAATAATTTCTTGTATGTCCATAAAGCCTTTATTTCTGGGTATCTGACCGATAAATAATGAAACTATAAGCGCCTTAAATCGACGCTTTTCAATATTAAAACACAGTCCAAAAACCTAGAGTATTGTCATATTGCTTGATGAACCTGTAACGTGTGCTTTAAAGGTTGTGGAGGTTCTTCGTAACACTCAGCTAAGACCTTAGATGCTTTCGTACAATGCCGCAGCCCTCTAGGAGGAATACCGCCGATGAGCTATGACAGTGCTGTACGCTCTGAATACTCCATAACAACACTAACCTCTGGGTATGTGGGTGAAGAGAATATAGTGAATTATTCGCCCGTACCAAGAGCCACTTTAGAGCGCCCCTATGTACCCCGTGCGGTGAAGGTAGCCGCATGCGCCAGCATGATGATTGCTATTCTTCGCACCATATATTTGACAGCATCATGGCATTTTGAAAATTTTGCTCTGGGGAATGCTCTGACTATTGCTAACGTTTTCTTGCACGTTATTCTAGGAATTTTTATTCTTCGGGGGTATGCGCTGGCGCGTGCTCTGCTGGTTTCACTCGCGCTGCTAACCTTGGGAACATCCCTGCTGACTCTGAGCTGGCTGCGCCCCGCCGTTCCCGATATTCCGGGGTCATATTTGTCAGTTGTGGTGCTGAGCATGGCGGCACTGACGCACCTGGTGCTGTTAGGATTTTTTTGATGTTCCCCGCCAGCGTTACCCTGTATATGCGTGAGAGCAACGCCTACCGTCAGGCATGCGCGCACTGTTAGCCATAGGTTCTGGGAGCCTATTTACAAGATAAATCCGGGCTATGTTCCTGAGCCAATGGCGGCGCGTCAGCTTTTTCTGAATTCGGGAGCGATGGTTTGCGGTTGATGAAGGGTGTGTTTCCCGAATAAAAATTCGAGATCGGGCGTGTCCAAAAATTCGTCGTATATGACGAAATATCAGGTTGAGCTCGGCGTGATTAAAAAATATTTCACGACATCGGTCAATAATGTATGACCTGAAACTAAGGCTCCGCTATGCTCGTAATACAGCCGTTTAACACGGTAACCGAGAACAAAGGAGTACCACCGATGAGCGAGCAGCATAGACCTGACCCGGCTCTGCCTCAAAACCCTCAGCCTTCCGGAGGTCAAGGCTACCCCCAACAACCCGCACCCGCCGGTCAGCCCATGTATGGGAACGCCCCCGCTCCCGCCGCTGAACTTCCTGAGAAGCCCGCGTACCGAGGAACCGTTGTCGCCGTTCTCATCGTGGGTATTATTGCGGCTCTTTTGCGGATTATCGATATTATTATGGGGCTTTACCTACATCCGCAGGCAAAAAATTTCGCCCAAGAATATAACATCAGCGAAAGTGAACTTGGAATTACTGATTCTAGCCCCCGAGGAATTATCCTTGGCATCGTAATTGCCCTTCTTTTCTTTACCCTAGCAAGAAATATGAAGAAAGGCGGTCTAGGATCTGCTATCGGTCTTACTGCTGTAGCCGGTATCTTTACAGTGATCTATGCTAATGGAATGCCAGAGGCTCTGGATACCGTTAATAGCTTTGACGAAATTATAAGCGATCCCCTTTTCCCAGAGAAGTACAAAGGATTCTTTTCCGCTATAAAGTTTGGGGTTTATCTCGAACTAGCTTCTATCGTGATCCAGGTTCTTCTGATTATCCTGATCTGGCTGCCAACCACTCTTAAATACATGAAGAAGGCTCGGGAATATTACGGCGCGGTAGCTGCACAACAGCAGGAAAATCAGCCCGTCGATGCCAGCGCCCTCGCCGTGCCTGCATCCGAGGGACAGGTGCCCGCTGCACAGCATAATACCCAGCAGGCTCAGCAGCAGGGGTATGGATATGACCCGCAAGCTCCTCAGAATCCGCAGGCTCAGCAGAATAATGTGCCGCAAAACCCGCAAAATCCCCAAGACCATCAGGGTAATAGCGGGTACAATCTGAATTAGAGATTGAAAATTTCATAGGTTTGATGCACTTCGTGCATGCCTAACAATGTTCGTCGTGCACCTCAGGCGGGGGCACGACGAACATTCTTTTAAGGAACTCTCAACGATCGAAGTGAGAATTCCGTAGCCCAACCACAGAAAACATTGTTGAGGAGGAGCCATGAGTCAAGATCCTTATGGTCAACAACCCCCATACCAGCCGCCGCATCCCAACGCGCCCATGCACCCGGCGATTCAATACGCACCCGTGCCAACGCAGAAACCCGAGCCCACTACCGTCGTCAAGATCGGCACCTACCTGATTTACGCCGTGGCGTTGTATATGATCATGCGAGCCATTGTTGGCTTGGATGATTTCGGGTTCCAGACATACCATACGGAGAACGGCAAGACGACCGAAGTAAACTCTTCGATGGGACTCGGCTATGTCATCAGTGCAATTTTTGCTGCGTTTACTATTCTCCTCGGATTCTTCTACTCTAAGGGTCACGGGTGGGCACGCATTACCGCCCTTGTCCTGGGGATTATTGGTACCATTCGTGATCTGCTCTACTTCTTGCTCACCCTACTCGCCCAGTCGCTGGTACAGTCCGTTACATCTCAGATGGATGGGGCACAGCAGGTATCTATCAGCCCTGCTGTATACGTAGTTCTTGTATTGGGCATTATTTTGCAGATTGCGGTAGTGGTTTCATGCTTCGTGGTGATGCTTCCCGGTACACGAGCGATAGCCGCCTCTGGCGCAGCTACCGGCAGGATCAGGGTCCGCAGCCCGTTCAACAGCCCACAGAATCCCAGCCTCAGCAAGGATTCGGTCAGGCTGCACAAAACCCACAGGCACAGAACCCGCAATTACGGCCAAACCCCGCACCGCAGAATCCTAATGACCGGTACGACGGTGGTAGCGATGGATACCGCCTGAACTAACCTACAGACACCCGGATGCGCCCTCAACAGCGCGGAAACGTTCGCCGTACACTACCATTGAAGTACGGCGAGCGTTTTGCGTTTTTGCACCATATAAAAGTGTTGCTGGCATGCATACGACTGCCGCAGACATAACACCGGTACACACGATAAGAGTCACCAGGACACACTATGAGCCAAAATCCCTATTATCAAGATCCGCAGTATCAGCCCTCATACGCCCAACAGCCTCAAGGACCTTATGGCCAGCCATACCAGCCAGGGGCTTATATGTCTGTTCCAGAGAAAAAGCCCGAACCCAGCACAGTCGTAAAAATAGGTATTTATCTGATCTTTGGGTATGCGCTTTATGCCCTGGTATCAAGTATTTACAACTCGGTAACCCTTCGAGACAGGATGAACGCCCTGCTCGAACAGCAGAAGAACCAGTACTCTCCGTATGGGAACTACAGTAGCGTCAACTTTTCAGACTCGGTGATAACAACGAGTATTGTTGTTGGCATTCTGATAGCCGTCATCATAGTCGCTCTTACGGTCGTTATCGGTTATTTTTACGCCAAAGGGCACACTTGGGCGCGTATTACAGCTTTGGTCTTAAGTAGTATTGGTACTGCATTCGGTGTGATTACCCTGATCATGATCCTCATGGGTGCTGGCACAGGGTCGGTAAGTTATTCCCCGTATTCTACGATGAACGACCCTGTGTCAATTGGTATGACAATCTTCTCCACGGTTCTGCAGGGCGCCATTATCGTGTTCATGGTACTGCGTGATGCTACGCAGTATACCGCTCAGAGCCGCATCTGGCGTATGTACCAGCAGAATCAGAGCGGCGTAAATCCCTACCAGCAGCAGGGTAGCCAACCCTATAACCATTAGGGTATATGCTTCGATAAGAATATAAGCATATACAGGCAAGGGGGCGGCGAATACAGACCGTATTCGCCGCCCCCCTTATGTATATGCAGAAGTTTGAGATTTAGGTGCCCCTACTCGGCTGCCTCGCCCTTGGCTTTGGAACGGCCGCGCAGGTATTCAAAGGTCACGGGCAGAACCGAAACCAACACAATAATGACCGCAAGCATCTCAATATTGTTGTGGATGAACTCGACACCACCCAACAGCACGCCCGCCATGCCAATAGAACCAATCCACAAGACGGCACCCAGGATGTTCCAGAGGTTGAACCTACGGCGCGGATACGAAGAAATACCTGCCGCCAGCGAAACAAAGGTACGAACGATCGGTACGAAGCGACCTACAACAAGCGCGAAACCGCCTCGTTTAGCAAAAAAATCTTCCGCAGCGTGCAGGTTCTTGGTGCTCAGGATTTTTGCATCGTCTTTGAAAAGATTACGGCCATAACGGGCACCCAGCTGATACCCGACCTCACCGCCAGCTACCGCTGCAATAATGAGAACCGGGAACGCCAACCAGAGTGACAGCCCCATGCGGTCGTGGAGCATACCCAGAGCGAAGATCAAAGAGTCGCCCGGAAGCACCGGAAACAGCACGCCCGATTCGATAAAAACGATGATGGCCGAAACCACCAGAACCCACGGACCGGTGCTGATCAGCACATCTTCAAGCTTGAAACCGAGGAGCCCCAGCGGCAGATGGGCAAGAAGTACGGGGATAAAAAAAGCCATAGAAAAATCCTGAAGTAGTCGAACACAAGGCACGCGCGGTGCTTGCACACAATCCTATGCGGTCTGCCTGAGAGACCACTAAGGCAAAAATATGTGGAAGCTATGAAGTATCTCGCAATATTCTACCGGGATTCTTTGTGAGAAACGATTAAGAGTGTGAACCTGCCTCATGAGCCTGGCTAACTGATGGAATCATGGCGTCTATGCCCGATGAAGAATATAAAGGATAGTGAAGTCAGTACCCATATATTCCGTGACCGTGATAGTATTCCCAAACCTGCATGCACGAGGTAACCGTACAGCATGTGCGGAGCCTTGAAATCTGCCATGATGGGAGAAACCCCTCACAAAGGAACCCCATGCCAACACTCCATGAAAATGCCCAAGCCCTGCTCAGAAAGCTCACCGCAAACCCGAATGCAAGCTTTCACCCTGGGCAGTTTGAGGCTATCGAGGCGCTTGTCACCGACCGCCGCCGCACCCTCGTGGTACAGCGTACAGGCTGGGGAAAATCTGCCGTGTATTTTATTTCGGCGCTTCTGATGCGCGCCCAAGGTTCCGGGGTTGCCCTCATTATTTCCCCGCTGCTTTCGCTCATGCGCGACCAGGTGCAGGCAGCCGAACGTGCCGGGGTTCGTGCCGCTATGGTGAACTCCGCTAACGTGACCGAATGGGAGGCAATACGCGCCCGCCTTGATGCAAACGAGCTGGACGTTCTCCTCATTGGACCCGAACGACTCAATAACCCCGCATTTCGTGAAGAATGGATGCCTTATCTGCAGCCGCGGCTCGGCCTTCTGGTGGTTGATGAAGCGCACTGTATCTCCGATTGGGGGCACGATTTTCGCCCCGATTACCGGCGCATCGGGGCACTTATTCGTGAGCTTGATACGAACATTCCCGTACTCGCGACGACCGCAACCGCGAACGAACGTGTAAGCCGCGATATTGCCGAACAGCTTGCCGCAGGCGCCAGCCCTGAGGATGTTGTGGTGCTGCGCGGTTCGCTCACCCGTGATTCGCTGAGGCTGGGCGTGCTGCAGCTGCCCGACGAAGCGCAGCGTCTAGGCTGGCTGGTTGAACACCTTGATACGCTGCCGGGGTCGGGGATTATCTATACCCTGACGGTATCCGCCGCTGAAGACACCTCACGGCTGCTGCAAACCGCCGGGCACAAGGTTCTTGCGTACACCGGAAAAACCGATCCCGATGAACGCCGCGAAGCCGAAGAAGCCCTCAAAGCCAACCGGGTTAAGGCGCTTGTTGCCACGAGTGCCCTCGGTATGGGATTCGACAAACCCGATCTGGGGTTTGTGGTGCATCTAGGGGCACCTTCTTCGGCGGTGAGCTACTACCAGCAAGTGGGTCGTGCCGGTCGCGGCACCGACCACGCGGATGTACTTCTGCTGCCCGGGCGCGAAGACCGCGCGATCTGGGAATACTTTGCGACCGCATCCATGCCCGACGAACAGAACGCCTACGCCGTGTGTGAGGCGCTGGCTGCTGAGCCCGATGGGCTTTCTATACCCGCGCTGGAGGCACGTGTACAGTTACGCCGAAGCACCTTAGAGCTTCTGCTCAAAGTACTCGATGTTGAGGATGCGGTGCGCAAGATCGGTTCACGCTGGTACTCCACAGGTGCTCCCTGGAGCTATGATGCGCCGCGATACCGTGCCGTGACGCAGGCGCGCGTTCGGGAGCAAGAGGCCATGCTCGCCTACGAGAGTACCGAAGGGTGCCGCATGGTCTTTCTGGCACGCGAGCTGGACGATACCACGGCGGCTCCGTGCGGAAAATGCGATAGGTGCGCGGGCTCCTGGTATCCCGAACAGGTCTCTGAGCGCGCCGTGCAGCAGGCCCAAGGAACACTCAACGCGGTCGGCGTAGAAATAGCCCCGCGCGGCATGTGGCCTACCGGGTTGCAGGAGCTCGCGGGAGAGAACGCGCCGAAGGGTAAGATTCCGGTGTCAGAGCGCGCCGAACCGGGTTACGCGCTGGCACGCCTCAGCGATGTGGGGTGGGGCAGCCGTGTGCGTGAACTTTTGGCGACCGACGAATCCGGAGAACCTCTCGATACGCCCGTTCCCCAAGCCCTCGGGCAGGCATGCGTGCGGGTTCTTGCGGCATGGGACTGGGGTGAAACCGGGGCGCCCCGAAACTGTACTCACGGTACCGTCTCCGGTGCGTCCCACGTTAGCGCGCTCGTTGGGGGAGGGGCTGGCTCATATCGGCAAACTCGTGTATTTGGGCGAGGCTGAGCTGGCCGCCGAACCGCGTTTCTTCGGCGGTAACAGTGTTTTCCGATGTGCCGATGTCATGCGTTCCTACCAGATTCCGCCTGAGGTAATTGAGAGGCTGCGTGAGCATCCGGGACCTGTGCTTTTAGTGAGCGATATTGTGGATTCTCGCTGGAGTATCACCGTGTTGGCACAGCGGCTGCGGGCGGGCGGGGTATCCGCCGTATACCCCTTCGCGCTAGGTGTGACACACTGAGAATATGTATTTCTCATGAGGAATATATAGCTTTTGACAAGGACATATAGACGATATGGAATATAACAATAGTGGTGCTCACGCCGGTGACGGCGAAGCCCTCAGCACCATTGCGACATTGGCTGAACATGAACGCTGGATGCGCCTGGCTCTCGACGAAGGAAAGCGCGCAGCATGCGCCGGTGAGATACTATCGGCGCAGTGGTGGTAAATGCCGAAGGTGAGATTATCGGTTCGGGGCACAATAGCCGTGAACACGATCATGACCCCACCGGGCACGCTGAGATCCACGCGATTCGCCAGGCGGCACAGCATCTTAAGACCTGGCGATTGGAAGAGTGCACGCTCGTGGTGACCGTTGAACCATGCCTTATGTGCGCCGGGGCGATTCTGATGGCGCGCATACCCACGGTGGTGATGGGTGCTTGGGAGGAAAAAACGGGTGCGGTGGGGAGTCAATATGATGTGCTCCGTGACCGTCGTTTAGGGCTTGATGTGCAGGTTTACGCTGGGGTGCTGCGCGAGGAATGTGCCGGGCTGATGCGCACATTTTTTGAAGCACGCCGCCCGCAGCAAGGGGCCTAACCTGCTGGGTGCTTTTGCCTAAAATCCTTGTCTGCCCTCATAAAAGGCTCGTGATGTAATCAAGCGGTTTCCAACGTTTTATTTACATCACGAGCCTTTTGTTCGGAGAAGACAAGGAGGACGATAGGGGGAGAGGAAGCGAAAGGGACCGGCACGACTTGCCCCCTTATTTGAACGAAAATCGCTTTTTCTTTGAAAAATAATCCATAAATTTCAAAAATAATATCGGAAATCGTCAAAAAATGGTCATGTGCACTGTTTCTGCGGATCTACGATAGATGAGGTAATTCAGGGTCCTGCGTGCCACTTAACGCGGGGACGCGCCAAGAATCCTGACACGTATTCATTTAAAGGTTCAGCACACATGTTAACCGCAGACGATATTTGGGCTCGGGGCCGCCATAAGGCGCTCTTCGGCCGTACCAGCTTCACGGTGGAACGCGGCGAGGTCATCCTGATACAGGCCGACAGTCAGATTGAACGCACTTCCCTGAGCTTAGGCCTTACCGGGCGGCTGAAGCTCAGCGGCGGAACTCTCAGCTGGGATCACCGAAGCCCCGTCAGTTTGCGCCACCTGCGCAGTATCTCTGACATTATTGATTCCCCAGAAGTTACCGCCCCCGAAGTGCATATGCGCGTGCATGATTACGTCTCCGAAATGCTCTCGTACTCTCTGCCGTTCTTTGGTCGGCCCCGAGCAAGCCACTGGCTGGAGCAGAACGATTTAGGCGAGCTCGACAGGCTCTGGACCGAACAGCTTACAGGTGAGCAGAATATCCGTCTGATGAGCGCTTTAGCGGCGCATACCCGCTCCGATCTTCTGGTATTTGATACTCCGTCACGGCATCTGGACCACACCCGCATGTGGCTGCCGTATCTGCAGGAACTCGCCGAAAACGAGGACGATCCGCGTGCCGTGATCGCCGTAGTTCCGCATATTTCCGAAAGCTGGGACGGCAAAACTGCCGTGGTTGGTGACGCCCACGAAGACCTTGAAGAAACCCCGCAGGATGCGCGCGAGAGTATCCGCCTTACCGTTGCGCGGGAGGAAACCGACTCGTCCCTGGATGACCTGCTCGGCGGCGACCACCACGACGATCAGGGTGACCCGAACGACCGCGAGACGCTAGAGAGCGAAGATCCGGACGAGAAGGTGCAGACCGTTCGGTCACCGCAGGAAGACTCGGCGGTGAACGCATCCGAAGTATCCGAGTCTCTCCTCGAAGACCACGAAGAACTATCAAACCCGAAGAACCCAGCAGAGAAGGAACAGTAACTGTGAGTGTATTTCGTGTTGCGCTCGTCGAACTTAAGCGTCTAACCTCCGGGGTGCTTCCGGTACTGGTGCTTCTTGCTATGTCGTGTATCCCGCTGCTGTACGGTTCACTGTACCTGTACGGCAACTGGGATGCCTACGGGAATGTGAACGGTATTGTGGGCGCACTCGTGGTGGAAGACGAGGGCGCGAAAGATGCCTCCGGCAACGATCTGAACACCGGTGCGGATGTCAAAAAGAGCCTGCTGGATGCGGGAACCTTCGACTGGAAGAGCGTAGAGACCCGTGATAAAGCCGTCCAAGGCGTCAGCGACGGGACCTATGATTTTGCGCTCGTGATTCCGAAAGACTTCTCGGCTAGGCTCGTGAGTACCGGCTCGTTCAAACCTGATGAGAAAGGCAACACCGGTCCCATTAACCCGCAGGCCGCCGGACTGGAAATCATCACGAACGACGCCAATAACTATGTGCTCACCAACATCGTGACGAAGGCGGGAACAGCCGTGCGGGATTCCGTGGCATCCAAGGTGGGCGATAAAACGGCAAACACTCTGCTGGCAAGCTTCACGACCATTCACGGCAAAATGAATGAGGCAGCTGATGGCGCCGACAAAATCAACGCGAACACCGTCAAACTTTCCGATGCGATGACCCAACTCGCTGACGGAACCGGAACCCTCAACGATGGTGTCGTCAAGCTCGCGGACGGGTCTGAGCAGCTGGTGGATGGTTCCAGTAGGCTCATCGAAGGGCAAAATAAGCTCGCCGACGGTTCGTCCCAGTTGGCTGACGGCGCGGGCACCCTCAACCAGGGTGCCGGAAAAGTCAATGACGGTGCCGTCAAGCTCGCTGACGGATCATCAACCCTGGCCAACGGTGCCTCTGACGCGCATAACGGCGCTTCCCAGCTGGCGGATGGCTCCGCAGCCCTCGCAAACGGCACCGGCAGCCTTAAGAAAGGCGCGAACGACCTCGCCCAAGGTGCCCAGCAGGTCGCCGACGGAACGCATTCGCTCAAGAATGCACTGGATCAGGACGGGGTGCGTCAACTTCCCGGAACGCTCACCGCCATGTGCCAAAACCTGAACTCAATCGACACCTCCGCCCCAAGCGGGGATTTCGGCACAGACCTGTCAAATACGGTGGTGTCTAAGGTTGCCGAAGATACCCGGCAGAAACTAGCGCCTCTTGTCGAATCCGGCTCCATCAGCCAGGAAACTGCCGATGAGATCGTCGCCAACATCAATTCCGAACAGACGAAATCGGCTGTAGCATCCGCGAACGATCAGGCACTCAAAAACCATCTGGCGCAGCACGGACAAGCCGGTTCAGATGTGTTGGCGAAGCTGCAAACCCTCAAAAATGACAACTGTGTGGCCACCGGGGAATCCGCTGCAGCGCAAAAAACTCAGTACCCTGATTGACGGGGTGGATAAGCTCGACTCCGGCGCCACGGCGGTAGCGCAGGGTGCCGGAACACTGCGCGACGGCATCACCAAACTCGATTCCGGGGCAACCACCCTAGCGGACGGTTCAGCTAAACTCGCCGACGGCACCGGGAAAGTTGCCGATGGCGCCTCACCCTCAATAACGGAGCATCCCAGCTGGCTGAGGGCACTGGCGAACTCAAAAAAACGGTACCGGAAACCTGCACAACGGCGCACAGCAGCTTGCCGATGGCGAAAAAAAGAAGCCGTAGACGGCCAAAACAAACTGCACGAGGGCGCAACCACACTGCAGGACGGGTCATCTCAGCTGGCTGACGGCACCGGAAAACTCAACAGCAGCACCGGCCAAATCGCCGACGGCACGGAACAGCTCAAAGATGGAACCGGGCAGCTCTCCACCGGACTGCAAAACGGCACCCGCCAAATCCCCAACCTGAACGAAGAACAGCAAAAAGACGTAGCCTCCGTCATGTCCTCACCCGTGGACCTCGAACACAGTTCCCTAGCCAACGGGCGTAATTACGGCGAGGGAATGGGACCGTTCTTCATGTGCCTAGCCCTGTGGATCGGCGGCCTGATGCTCGTGCAAACACTGCGCCCGCTCAACAACCGTGCACTGGCCTCAAAGGCACCGACAGCGCGTATCATCCTGGGAAGCTGGCTGCCGTTCGGACTGATCGGTATCGCTCAGGCAGTACTCATGTTCGCGGCAGTGAAATTCGGGCTCGGATTCCAGATGGCGCATCCGTGGCTTGCCTTCTTCTTCCTCTGCTTCGTTGCAACGATCTTCACTCTGTTCATTCACGGCGTGGTGGTGTTCTTCGGCTCGCCCGGCAAGCTCATAGCCCTAATTATCATGATCCTGCAGCTCATCACGGCGGGCGGCACCATGCCCTACGAAACCCTGCCGCACGCCATGAGATGGATGCACGACTTCTTCCCCATGGGCTACGCCGTCACCGGTATGCGCAGGCTCAGCTACGGCATCAACGAATCCAGCCTGATGCCGATCATGATGTACCTGCTGCTGTGGGGTGCCGTCGGTCTGGTGCTGGGATACCTGGGAACCCGCCGCGACCGCATCTGGTCCCTGAAAAAACTAATCCCCGAAATCACGGTGTAGGGCCTTAGTATGGAGAGAACAGCAACCGCCACGAAGGGAACCATCCCCATGCCCGATACGCCGAACCCCGCACGCCGACCGGGCCGCACCGGCAAAACCCAACGCAAACTCTTCACCGCCACGATGGAGATCATGGAGCATCGGGGAAGCGCCCACGTGAGCATTGAAGAGGTCGCCCAACGCGCCGGGGTCTCCAAAGGCACCGTGTACTACAACTTCGGGTCGAAGAAAACCATGATCGACCGGCTTCTGCAATACGGCACGCACCTGCTCGTGGAGAGCATGAGCGAAGCTTCCATCGCTCAGAGCGACCCGCGCGAAGGGCTGCGCAAAAGCATCTCCACGGCGCTCACCTATCTGCACGAACACCGAGGGTTCACCAGGCTCTGGGTGAGCGAAGTGTGGAAGGGGCTGGACGCCTGGACCGACTCAATGGTGGACAACCGCCAAGAAATCCTGGATTTCATAGAGTCGCAGGTACGCGCCCTGCGCAGCCGCTACACGATCGATACCGCCCAGGATACACGTGCGTTGGCGCTTTCTATTTTTGGTGCTACTTTTATGCTGGCGATGGACCGGGAGATACACGGGGTGCAGCGTAGCATCGAGGACTCCACCCGTGCGGTCATGCTGGTATTTGACGGCTATATTCGGCACTGACGGATGCGGCTTTCAGGCGATATTGGGGTGCACAGCCGCTATGGGTTCGCTCTCGACTGAAGGCTAACCCCCTGGGTGAGGAACTAAGATCCTCAGGCAGAATAAGCGGTATGATGCGCTTGTCGCTAAGGATTTGAGGGGCGTCCCCAACACCTTGGATGGAACCGAGCGAGGGGGTGGAGTTTTTGCCCCCTTGGGGCGGATGCGGTAGAATCATATCCTATTGGTGGTGTGTCCGAGCGGCCGAAGGTGCATCACTCGAAATGATGTTTGGTGTAACAGCCAACGAGGGTTCAAATCCCTCCACCACCGCATAGCTAAACCCGTCGGGTCTTAAAATTCTTAAGACCTGGCGGGTTTTCTGTTGTGCACCTTGTGTATAGAAAGCTATAGGCTTAGGTGAGAACAAAGTTTTTAGCCCACGTGAAATCTCCCGATACGCTCTGCCTAATACGAAACTCAGGCCCGAAATCAGGACCACCAGCAGGCCTGTACTCTTGTCCCACCCCGTCGTGGGCTAACCCCGAAACAGTGGGCACCTCCAACAGGCGCTGCACCCACAATTTTTCCCGAATATACTGCATGAGTATTTCAGCATCCTGAGTATTGTTCGGATCAGCCCAATACCCATAATCCACCCGAAACGCCACCTGAGAACCCACATACCGGCACGGTTCCACATGCGGTTTAAACCGATACACCACCCCTGCGGTATCGGTGAGCTCAAAAAGCCCGTTCTCATCCCCTAATAGGGTGAAATAACTAGAGTCAATCTGCCAGTAGTGCAGTGTAAGTTTCCGTCCCCGGTTATTGACCCTCATGAGTTTCTCGGGCAGGATTTCCCGGTACGAGACCCTGCACACCCACAAACCCCACACCACAGAAGGAAAACCCACAATAATAAGTCCTAATTCAACCCATTCACTTGTGGTATATCCAGGCTTATGATCCTGTGAAACAAGAGTCGCGATAGTCATAAGGCCCAAAAGAGAAGCCAAAAAGAGTAACAGCAAAAGCGTTACCCATAAGAGCATTTTGATGAACCACGAGGCTTGTAACCGCACCGACGCCAACACCCGCACCACAGCCCGAGGGTCAGAGGTTTCTTCTACCACCTGCTGGGTTTTCTGCTCACGATCACGCCGGCGCCCTTCAAATACTGCTGAGAGCCAAAACGTCCCCACCACAAAGACTAGGCAGAAGAGACCAAAGATAAGTTCACTGCTCATCAGCAGCTACCGTCCCTGATGTGCCGGTCTGAAGACTAGCCCCGGGGGCTTCGGATTCCCCACGAGCATTTTTAATGTTGCCGCCATAGGTTTTCGCCCCAGCAGTAACAGCACTTTTGATCGTGTTAATTCCTACTTTCTGAATCATCTTCTGAGCCTTCTCCTTAAGGACTAGTGGACTAGCGGGTGCATGTACTACTCTATCTTCTCGCACGGATGTTCCAGCAGGTATAGAACACCAGAATTAGAACCAAGCGAATCTTCCAGAGCTTTGCGATCAATACTTGAATCCAGACGAGGCCAACGACCCTCAGTGACACGAAAAGAAACATAGAACAGGAGCTGTTGCAAAGACATTCCAACAGGACGTACCACGACTTTTTTGCCTGTACTGCTACGTAAAATAAAACGATCCTGGTAAGGCTTAAGATTGTACTCTGCAATATTCATATAAGAAATATACTTCTTTCTGCCCATAAAAACCTTATATGTAATACCTTCATCATCAATAGTGATGTATGAATATCTATAATTACGAAAAATATGTATAATAATCATGATATATATTGCCAAAGGGATCCATATCGGCCATACGGTCACAAATTCCAGTCCAGCATACAAATAAAGAGTTATATAGATATATACTATAAAAAAACAAAAAAATATATGATATAACAGCAGAAATTTTATGCACTATTTTAAGGCGATATGTCACCACATCTTCAAGCTTATAATAGTTTATTTTAGTAGTAACAAATTTAGAAGCTATCAATACCCCCAGCGAAGGTAATATTGCAGCAACAAGAGGTATCATAAGCCTGATAATATCTGTCACTATTATCGCCTCCTTACCAGAATGTTTTTATTAATCTTATTATTATGAAGGCCATCCTGTTTCTCTAAAAAGAATTTTACAGAGATGAGAGCATCCCCTGAGAATGCACCTTCTGCTATATTCTTTCCTCACTCTTGAAGGTAAGACCAGAGTAAGACATTACAAGGTCCTGTGTTTCCTCTGGATCGTCATAAAAACATTGGATTTTGTCTTGATCGTCTGAGTGATCATGCTGAGCCCAATACCCTGTTGTGAGGCGGAAGGCAAGCTGAGGTATTAAAAGACCGGCATTAGTGAGTTTGGGGTCGAAGCGTAATGTACCGTGCTGTGTTTTGAGTATCATCCAGGTTAGATCTCCCTCACGGGCGTAATACCGATATTTATGAATGTTTCGGTAGGTTGCTTGATATTTTTTACCCCATGTGTTTGACCATGAAAACCCTTCCGGGGTAGTCCACAGGTAGAAATTCTTTCGACTCAGGTAATAATAAACACCAGAGTACCACCCTACATTCATCGCTGGTAAAAATATAACTGTCCCAGGGTATTCTGGGATATAAATTCCTATGAGTGAAAGAATGATAATAGGGATAGACGATAGCAAAAGTATAATATTAGCAAGAATTCCTTGGAACTTATCTTTTGTGCCCCGGTACGGGTATTTCAAATTCCGATAATTCCAGTTCCGCTGAGCATATAGTAGAAATATACACGATATGCCGAAAAGAATGAGGCTTCCTACCCCAAGAATCTGAATCATTTCTTTCCTTAATTTTCTCAAATACCGACCGTAGAGTCGTGTTTTTATTCTTCCGAAGGCCTTCTCGCAATAAAAGCTAGAATAATATAGCCTACAAATATGATTGTTATCATCATGGCCCATCCTGCAATGGGGAATAACAAAGGCCGCCTCTGAACAATGTTCGTAAAACTCTCCACGAACTCCTCGACATCCCTAGCAGGAACAGATTCAGGAGTTTCTCCCAAAGTATCAGAGCGCTCATTCTTATGCACAGCACTTCCCTCAGCAGACGAGTCTTCTCCTGCCTTGCCGAATGTTGGCACACGATGCGAGGACGGTGTGGCACCCCAGTCCATGGTATACGCCGAGGTTATTTTCTGATAGTAGTTCTTTTGTTTTTTCTCGCTTCGATACGAGAGGTAACTACAGATAACGATGCCACTAAAGATGAGGGAATAATAAATATAGTTTCCCATTGTTGTTACTCTCCAGGCCCCTTATACTCTTTATCCCTATTATTCCTACCAATAACTTATGATTTCGACCTTTAAGTCAGGACTTCCCGTGAGTGAGTACAGCGCCTACACTGCCGGAGGTAGAAATCTAAACATCACCCCTTAAAGGTCAGGTTGGTTGTACTCGACCGGTGCATGTCCGTTCCCGTATATGCATGATTCGGCAACCGCCTCACGCGCGAAGCAGCCCGACATGCCGCGCCTAAATGTACTGTTCATGACGAATATCCTTGACTAACCCTTATGTGAAGGTTAGGGTAAATATATCCTATACAGTGTTCTGTGACACTCGCAAACATTAACTATATCTACGTTGATATAACTACAACCACACAAGGAGCAGCTATGCCGCACGTCCGCCCTGAACCTATCGCCCCTGAAAACAGCGGTTCACCAAGTTCTTTGGGCGGTAAGCCTGCGCCTATGCCTGAGCTCAAGCATGTTGATCCTCCGCAAAGCTCTGTTGACGACAATATGAGTATCGGCACGGCTGATAAGCCGCGCGCTATGCCTGACGTTCAGTTTGATGATGGGGCATCCGATAACCTCAGAAATGCGCTGAATTCTGCCGCAGACACTATCGAAACCCAGCAGGGTGGACGAGACGGTCTTTTTGATACTGCACGAGATAAATTTGAGGGCAAATACGCCCACGACTTTCATATGTGCCACGTACAACTTGCCAATAACTCCGCCAACGTTGTGGCGATGCTCCGTTATGGCGCGAAGCTGGTAGATTACATCAAAGAGTGCGCACATGTTGAAACGAAAACCGTAAGAAAGCCCGGGAGTGGGAGAACCGCAACGGTTTGCAGCAAACTTGGGATGGTGTTGTTCTCAACAAACACCGTCCCGATTATGCTCCCAACCCGTCGAAACCTGCTGAGCCCGGCTCTGCCCCGCAGCGCGATGTCAATGCTGGCGCCCCTGATGCATCCGGCGGCACTTCCTCTGCTATTCCAGAGAACCTCGACGGCTACAATACTGCCTGTGTATCCTACGACAACGAAGCAGGGCTCAAGCATACCGACATTACGAATGCGCTAAACACCTACACAAGTTCGTGCCATCACGGGTCGCTCGATATCAGCGAAACAATCAACAGCATGGCGGGGTGGCTTCAACAGAGCAACCAGGTCAATACCTGGGTTTCTGGAGTTGCCCAGGATTTTAGGGATGCTGGGTCTGGCACCGGTAACATCAAAACCGTCTCGAATGCATATCTGGATCAGCGTATGCAGGAGCGTGGAACTGGTGCTCCTCAGGTTCAGAAAATCGAGGTTCATCCCGCTCAGGTCACGGGCGAAATCCCTACTTCCGGCTTCGCAAATGATCCGGTGAACGTGGCAACGGGTAACTTCATTGAGCCTGAAACCGACCTTTCTTTCCCGGGAACTTTTGCGCGTAATCTGAACCTGAAACGTATGTATAACAGCTTGGCTGTGACTAACTCGCAAGATATTCCTTCAGGTGTTTTTGGCATCGGATGGTCCTCTACTCTGGATCAGCGTCTTGAGTTTGATGCTGACAAAGCATCATGGTTTACCGCCGATGGGCGCGTCCTCACGTTCGCGCGTGAAGGTGAAGGATTCGCGCGTGCCTCCGGGGAAGCATGGTGGCTGACGAAGGCAGAACCGGTTCTGATGCATATGCGCGAGTTGAAGCCTCGCAGCGTGAAACACAGCAACAGCTCAAGAATTCTCGTGGCTTAGATGAATCCGCAGTTCAAGCTTTCACGCAGGGATCCTTCTATTGGATCGTGATGAATAATGCTCACGAATCCTTTGGGTTCAGCGCTTCTGGGGATTGGGTGAGTGCTACTGATGGGCACCCATCAAATACTGTGGTCGCATTCCGTGATGCGCAGGGGCAGGTTACAGATCTGGTGCATCCAGAATCCCAGCGCGGGATTCGTGTGGACTATGAAGAGCTAGTTCAAAGCACTGAAGCTCCCGAGTATCGCCCGATTAGTGCTTATACTTACAACACGGCTGGCGTCGAAGCCGATACGCCACTAATGGCCGCCGAATATTCGTATGAGGGTGAGCATCTGACGAGTGTGACAACAAATGCGGGTGTCCGTTCGTATACTCACACGGATGCCGGACTTATCCGTGAGGTTATCAATGCCAACGGGATTGTAGAGGTTACCAACACCTACGATGAACTGGGCCGGGTAGTTCACCAGCTCACCGAGTATGGGCGCGAAGTTTCGTATACTATACCCCGAGCTTGGTTACTATTGTGGCGGATGCTGAAACAGGGGATAACTCTAACCTCTGGACAAGCGATTCTAAGGGACGCTTGATCGGAATCACCGCTACCGACGGCAGTCGACAGACCATGCGGTACGATTCTTTCGGAAACCGTGTGGGTATTACTGAGCGCGATGGTTCTAGGACCGCGCGCGTATTCGATAACCGAGGCAGGCTGAAGCGTGAACGTACTCCCGAGGGTACCGACTATACTTACGGGTGGGATGAACACGATCGCATAACCGGCGTATCTGTGCGGGATGCACGTGATCCTCGCAATCTGGGTACACCAATGACCGTGAGCTATGAATATGCGGATTCGGTGAACCCAAACCCAAGCGCTGTGATTGACGCAGACGGTGCTCAGACGCTTTATGATTGGGACGACAGGGGTCTTCTTACCCGAGTCACTGACCCGACGGGTGTATCCACAACCTTCGAGTACGATGCTTACGGTGATCTCGTGCTCGTGACAAACGGTGCGGGTAATACTACAACCTTGATACGTGATGACCACGGACGTGTTATTGGGGTTATAGATCCGCTTGGTCGTCGCGGTACGGCGACGTACAATTCTTCGGGCGCGCTTGCGAGTATTGAAAACGCAGATGGTGCCCGCTGGACTTTTGCGTACCCCGAGTTTGCCGTAGAATCCCTTCCCTCGCTGGTACGTAACAGCACCAATACGTCTTGGAGTCGTGGGAAATCTCCCCATTTCGGTAACGGATCCCTACGGTGCCACTATCCGGTTTACCTACAATGCAGGCGGGGAAATTGCTAGTGTTACTAACCCGCTAGGTCATACGACCGAAGGCACTTTGACACATGGGGTAACCTTGTTGGTCTCACTACCGCCAGCGGTGCCGTATGGAATTATGTTTATGATGGTTTGTCTCAGCTGGTTGAGGCTACTGACCCGAGCGGTGCTGTCACCCGGTATTCCTATGATTTGAACGGCGAGTTGTCGTCGGTGACGGATGCTACCGGTGTTGAAATTAAACGCAGGGTAGATCGTCAGCGCGGTATTGAGGAGATCGCGGATGCGTTCTCGTCCTCGTTCATTCATACGGATATTTTCGGTCGGGTTACGTCTGAGCAGAAGCGTGCCCGGGGCGGGTCTTCTGCGAAGAAGGCCGATGTTGAGAGCGAGTTCATCACTTATGATGCCGCAGGTCGCCCGGTTGAGATTCTTGATGCTGCCGGTGGGCTGACCCGTTGTGAACGTGATGGTGCTGGGCGTGTGCTGCGGGTGATCTCTGCAGCTGGCCGTATCGAGACCTATGAGTATGATGCTGCCGGGCGGGTGATCTCTCATGCTGTTGGCCTGGATACTCCCGGGCGGTACACCGATGAAGAGGGGGTTTCGCGGGTTGTTGAGCCTTCTGCTTGGGCGATAACCCGGCTGGAGTATGATGCCGCTTCGCAGATTATTAGGCGTGTTAACCCTGACGGGTCGGTGGAGAAGATCACTTATGATGTGTGTGGTCGAGTGACCGGTGTGGAGTCTGGTGCACGTGTGGCATCGTACGAGTACGATTTGTGTGGTCGCCTGGTTGGTGTGCGCGATAGTTCTTTCGGGCAGCGAAGGTTTAAGTACGATGCTGCCGGTCAGATTATTCAGGCAACGGACGGTCTGGGGTTCCGTACGCATTTCTCGTATACCGCAACCGGGCAGGTTTGCCGTGTTGTCGATGCTTCCGGCCAGGTAACTGACTATGAGTACGACGCTATGGATCGTTTGGTGCGTGTGATTAAGGCTGCGGGTACGGTTGATGAGTCGGTGCAGGAGTACGCCTATGATGCTGCGGGCCGTCTGGTGCGTGCTCACGATGGTGTACGCGAGTATACGCATACTTATGATTATGCTGGCGGTGGTCGCCTGTCGCACACCTGTGTTGATGGTGTGAAGGCTGCCGAGTTTGGGGTGCAGGATCAGGGTCGTACCGTGTGGGTGCGCGATTACGCCAGCGCTCAGGCCCTTGACGGTAATGCGTCTGAGGATGCGTTTGTACAGCATCGGTTTGTGTATGATGCACGCGGTTTGCTGGTGGAACGTTCACGTTCGGGCGTGATGACCGATACTTCGGGTGCGTCCTCTGGCTCGGCGGATGTAGATGCGCAGGTTCAGGCGTTGAATACTTTCACGAACACGGGCGCGTACACACTCACGCTGGGGTACGATGCCGACGGTTACCGTACGCGCATGGTGACCCCGTACGGCGAGACTGCAATTGCCCACGATGGTGCTGGCCGCGTGGTGAGTATGTCACGCGCTGATCAAGACGCTCACGGTGAGAGCCCGGTGGCGCAGTATTCCTACGATGCGATGGGCAGGCTGATCCGTGCCCAGTTAGGCGACATTCTCTCGCGCTGGGAGTTTGATAGTGAGTCCGGTCTGGTGTGCTCGTACTCGCGCGAGAACACAGCGAAGGCGGATTCGGTTGAGCGTACCGAGGTTATTCGTGATGAGCAGGGTCGTATTGTGGGCTTGGATTCTGCCGATGGGCTGGTGGTGTATACCTATGATGCTGCCGGCCAGTTGACGGGTTCTCGTGCTGGTGATCTGGAGTTTGAATGGGTGTTTGAGGCTGGGCTCATGGTTTCTGAGCGCACTTGGCGTCATTCTGGTGGCACGGGCGAATCTGAGGAGACTTCGCGGGTACTGGCGGGTGAACGTTCGTTTGCGTATAACCGTTTGAACCAACTCACCGAAATTATTGCTACCGACCGTACAGCGGAGCATATGTTCACGACAGTGACCACGTATGAGTACAATGCCGCTGGTGAACGTACCCGTGAGATTATCACCGATGACAGGGGCGTACAACGGGTTCGTGAGTACGCTTGGGGCGCATATTCCGGGTTGGCTTCGGTAACGGATACGTATGTGACTGCTCACGGCGGTGAAGCTGCATCACGGGTTCGTATGATGACTGATGTGACCGGTGAACTTGCCCAGGTAGCCGGGGTGAATGGTGTTTCGGTGCCATTGTTGTGGGATCCGGATGCTGCTATGCCACAGATTTTAGGTGCTGGCGGCATGCCTGCTCCCGGGTCTGACGGTGGTTTCTCCCAGGTTGGTATTGTTGGTGGTTTTGACCCGTGGGCTGTGCCGTCCATACTGGGTTCTGCACCGGATGTTCAGGGGATGAATATTCCCGGTCTTCCGCATGCTTTGAGTGCGGATGATAGCGGTGTGTGGGGATCTATGCTTCCTGCCGGGTTCTCGTTTACCGGTGCCGGGTCTGTGCGTGTTGCCGGTTTGGATGTGATGGGTGCCCGCGTCTTTGATGGTGTCTCGAAGCGTTTTCTCTCGACGGACCCGTTGGCTCAGGTGCCGGGTACTGGTTTCTTCGCGGATGTATATGCGTTCTGTGGGAACAACCCGGTAGGGCTAATGGACCCGTGGGGTCTGAAACCGATGTCGCCGGATGAGTTCCAAAAATATTCTAGGGACAAGGCTCAGAAAGATTTTCGGCAATATTTCGTTGCTGGTGCCATGCTCGTTGTGGGTCTTGCTCTGACGGCTGCTGCTGTGGCGACAGGACCGCTAGGCATGGTACTGCTGGGTGCTGCTTCGGGTGCTTTAATGAGTGGCGGCATGTCGGTGATTACCCAAAAAATGGAAGGTAAAGATGTTGATTGGGGCGCTGTTGGTCGAGACGCTCTGATTGGTGGTCTTGCCGGTGGTGCCGGTGGTGTAGTCGGCGGTATTTTTGCGAAGGGCGCTACTGTGGCAAAGGGCCTAGCAACGGCAGAGAAAGCGGGTAAAATCTCTCGTGTTGTACAAATGGGTGTGAAAGCATCGGATAAAATCAACGCTGGTATTGCCCGTATAGGAAACACCAAGCTTGTCTCTGCGTTCAGGAATAGTAAGTTTATTAATGGGGCAAGTAATTGGGTTGGTAACAAACTCTACGGTAAAACCTTCGAAGGCGGCGTTGATGAACTTGGTGCTAAGGTAATAGGCAGCGGGCTCCAAGAAGGCGTAAAAGATGGTACATCTTCTTCGGTGAAATATGCCGCAACAACTGATAATTGGAATGGTACAGACCAACTATCGGCTTTTGGCATGGGGTTTACTGGTGGTTTTGTGTTTGGTGCAGTTGGTGGTGGTGCAAACCAAGGGATGACTGCTTCATCAGATTTAGCAAAAGAAACAGGAAAAACAGCCAGCAAATTAAATAACCCCTGGACTCGTAATTACGCTAATGACTGGATTACTAGTAATGGTGCTGATGCCATATCTATTGGTTTAGACCAAAAGATGAGTCCGGAGGAGAAGGCGCAGAAGATGATTCATAAGGTTGGGGTGAATAGCATCAAATCTGGGTTCACTGCTGGGGCGAAAACCTATGGCGGCAACATTAAAAATGCTCGTGGGGAATCCGAAGCTCCCGGGGCTAGTCTTCAGACCGGCACATCAGGGACGGTAGCTGCTGATGAGCAGTGAACTTATCTTTGGTCTCTTCTGCCTAGTCTTTGTGGTGGGGACGTTTTGGCTCTCAGCAGTATTTGAAGGGCGCCGGCGTGATCGTGAGCAGAAAACCCAGCAGGTGGTAGAAGAAGCCTCTGATCCTCGGGCTGTGGTGCGGGTGTTGGCGTCGGTGCGGTTACAAGCCTCGTGGTTCATGAAAATGCTCTTATGGGTACTGCTTATTATGCTAGCGCTTATTCTGTACGCCACGATCCAGCTAAGAATCAGTGGTGTACCTCTAGACACGGGAGACTGGGTTAGCGCAGGGCTACTTATAGTCTTTACTCCTGGTGCTGTGTGGGGTTTGTGGGTGTGCAGGGTCTCGTACCGGGAAATCCTGCCCGAAAAACTCATCCGGGTCACGAACCGAGGACGGAAACTTACACTGCACTACTGGCAGATTGACTCTAGTTATTTCACCCTATTAGGAGATGAAAACGGGCTCTTCGAACTCACCGACACCACAGGGATAGTGCACCGGTTTAAACCGCATGTAGAACCGTGCCGGTACGTGGGTTCTCAGGTGGCGTTCCGGCTGGATTATGGGTATTGGGCTGACCCGAATAATAGTGAGGATGCTCAGGTTTTGGTGCGGTTTATGCAGGATAAGTATTGGGTGCAGCGTCTTTTAGAGGTGCCCACTGTTTCAGGGGTTAGCCCACGAGGGGTACGGGGAAGGGTACAGGCCTGTTGGTGGTCCTGATTTCGGACCCGAGTTCCGTATCAGGCAGAGCGCCTCGGGAGATTTCACGTGGGCTAAAAACTTCGTTTTAACGTAAGAAGATTATCTAGGGTGTACGGATTTATGGGATTTTTGAAAAGTGCCCTACACTAAAAATAGACTCTCTTAGCCTATCCGTACACAGGGATAGATTATAGGCTATAAAAGTGTATATGAGGATGTAGCAAAGCATGCTAAAGGATTTTAGAATTGGATCAGATTTTTGGAGTTACTCTTCTTGCTCTTCAGCTTTTATCCTGTTTCTTGATATATAAGAGTGTAAAAAATAAAAATTACACTACTTATAGATTTCCTCGTTGTGGAAGAAGGGCATACACCATTGAAAGCTTTGCAAAATTTGGGCTGATATGTTGCTTTATTTTGACATTTATAACGGTTCTTTCAGTATTATTTGACTCAGAATTTGGTGGTGCATTTGTTATGTTGCCTCTAGGGTTTTTGGGCTGGTATTTATGTTTGTTTATATATTTGGACTGTAAGAATTTTTATTTGCAGACAACACCAGAGGGTATGATATAGGCAAACTTCTTAGCAGTTTCTCATCAGGCATCTTATAAGGATATTTTAAAATTCTCCTATAATCCACGAGGAGACTTTGATACAGACCTTACGTGGCTTGTAGTGAAAACTAATCATGGAAAAACCTTGCGTTTTGACCCTTTACTAACAGGTGCTGGTCTGTTGATTCCACAACTGGCATTTCGGGTTGAGAATGGTTATTGGGCAAAAAATGCAGATCCAGAAGACCAACAACTGCTTCAGAACTTTATTGATAAGCCTGAGAAGGCTCGTGAACTTCTTATGAGTTGTTCCCCTTGTGTTATAGAACGGTGATATAGGTATTTAGCTATGGAATTGACAGATTTAATACGAGCTCTTATACCGGTTCTTCCTGTTGTCATCATATCATTGGCAGTTTCAGTAATACCTCGATTTATTAGCACAAAACCTACCGTTTTTGAGCTAAAGGACGAGGTGATATTTCGTCTTCATTGGATATATAAAATTTCTGTAGTAGTAATTGATATTACTTGTTTGCTGGTCGCTGTATTCTTGATATGGGGATCGATAACATCAGGTCCTAGGGTGCTTGTTGCTCCCATGTTTTGGGTAATTATAGCTATTTTCTCTATTCTGTTCTTATATATTCACAAATCTTTCAGTGATATGTATGTGCGCATAGATTCCCAAGGTATAACCACGAGAAAATTCTATGGGCGCATGAAGAATGTACCCTATACAGATATTTCTGAGTACATCTTTAAACCACACAGCGATAAGCTCATCATTAAAGACTTTCGGGGCAGAAAAACTCTTATCCGCCCCTTAAAAACCTCTACGCAGTTATCCCTTTTCCACTTGGCTTTCCGCATGACTGAAGGGCGCTGGGCTCAACCGCATAGCACCGATGACCGGCGAAAACTTGAGGAATCTATCGAAACCAATAGTGGAGTACAGTATCTTCTGGACCACCCGCACGGCAAACTGTAGTAACCGGCAAACAGCACTCGCTACAGTAGGCAGAGTAAACTGAGAGTATGCGTATTAAGATTCTTGATCACCCGCTGGTGGCGCACAAGATTAGTGTGCTCCGCGATAAAAACACTCCCTCACCCACGTTCCGCCAGCTCGTCGATGAACTCGTTACCCTGCTCGCCTATGAGGCTACCCGTGAGATTCGGGTTGAGCAGCGCCCTATCGAAACCCCGGTGGCGCGCACGATGGGAACCGTTATCGCTAACCCGAAGCCTCTGGTCGTGCCGATTCTGCGCGCCGGGCTGGGCATGCTTGAAGGCATGACTCGCCTGGTACCAACCGCCGAAGTCGGGTTTTTGGGCATGGCCCGTAACGAAGAGACCCTCGATATTGTCACGTACGCCGAGCGTCTGCCCGAAGATTTGACCGGTCGTCAGGTGTACCTGCTCGATCCTATGCTCGCTACCGGCGGCACCTTGATTGAGGCTATTAAATTCCTGCGCGAACGCGGCGCCGAATCCATCACCTGCGTCTGCCTGATTGCTGCCCCCGAAGGTATTGCGGCGCTCGAAAAGGGCGTTGAGGGTCTGCGGAATGTCGACCTGTTCCTTGCCGCTAAAGATGAGCGTCTGAACGAAAAGGCATATATTGTTCCCGGTTTGGGCGATGCAGGCGACCGTCTCTATGGGCTGGCGCAGTAGCGCATCCTTACGGGTCTGACGATTCTGTGCGGGCGGTTTTAGACGTTGGGTGCCGCAAACATATGCTTTGGCGGCTTGATTCTGAGATTGCATGCGGAGCGTCGGTTCCTTGTTACCTTCATACTGCGGTGTGCCCCCTTCACCACATGCATCTGCGAATGCGGCGAAAAACACTAGTAGTGCACGAGTCGCCGGTACCCTTGGGAGCCTCCGCTCCAGAACGTGGAAATTGCGCCCGGTCCGTATGCGGTCAGGAGCGCTGAGAGCGCGGCTTTTTGGGTATCGGTTCCGAATCTCCATGTATAATATGAGGGAGAAACGGTGCTTGTCAGCGTCGTTTCCCGGCACTGAATCAAAGTTCACGAGGGTGTGAAGCTGCGAGCAGAACGTCGCAGATACCCCAAGTTGCTTGATTTATGAGTCAAATAATAGAAATATTGATAGCAAAGGAAACGCCGCCTTTACCGCGCGGTGTTTGAGCATTCCGCATCATGCAGAATCAAGGGACCCGTACGCAACAAATCTTGAGAGAAGGTTGAACAATGTCAGGTGCAGTACCTGGATACGTCCACATCTCCCAGCGTGGTCGTGCTGCAAAGCGTCAAGTGCCGCAGCAGAACCGCACACAAGGGTCCGCAGCTACTTTGCGCCCGATGACCTTCTCCTCCGGGGATCAGCAGGGCGCCCAGAAGACAGGAGCTCAGGAGAACGAGGCGCGCGGGTTTGTGCTGTATGTGGGGCTCAACGAAGAACTTGCTGCAGCCAACGGCACATCGCTGGTGCGTATTGTGCAGGATTTGCGAACCTATGCACACCATCTGGCACCTGAGGCCGAATCCTACGCCGCCGTTGCTTTGGCTCCCGTTCATGCGGAGGGCAGCGATCTTGAGGTTGTGCGCAATGCGCTTGGCGACCCGACTGCTGTGTTCTACCAAGCGGAGCTGCACAAGCAGGCGCGTGAAGCCGAGCAGCCCGCAACTCCCAGTTCTAATGGCGTTCTGATCGATTTGGCGCGTCGTGAGGTGTTCCTTGATGGGGAACAGCTGATGCTCACCTTCAAAGAGTTTGAGCTTCTGGCGCATCTGGTTGAGAACTCCACCCGCACCGTGGGGCGCGATGAGCTTTTGGAGTCGCTCTGGAGCGCCGGGGACGAGCATCCCCACGAACGCACCATTGATGTGCATATTCGGCGTCTGCGTTCGAAGTTGGGGCGTCTTTCGGGAACCGTGCGTACCGTGCGCGGTCAGGGGTACCGGTTCTTTGAGCATCCCGAAGTTGTGGTGTGGGCAGCCCCCGAATACTCCATCTAGTCTTTTTACGCTCGAAACCCCGCGTTCTTTCTTAAGAGCACGGGGTTTTTCGCATGCCGATTTTGTGGCGCGCTATCACGAGGCAACCCGGCGTATCGGGCGCCTACGTTGTACTATGAAGGTATGGTTGAGAACTCACTCCGAGACGTTAGCGCCTGATTATCATGCGTCATGCCGAAGCCGACTGGGGTATGGATGATTTCGATCGCCCACTGACTAAACGCGGGCATCGTCAGGCTGCGGATGCGGGCTCCTGGCTCAAGCAGAAGGGTTATATTCCCGAACAGCTGATGTCCTCGGCGGCGCTGCGCACCCGGCAGACCACCACCTGGATATCTGATGCGCTCGGCGAGCAGGCACCTACTCCGCATCTGGACGAGGGTCTGTACGAGGTTCCCGCATCCCGGGTGCTGGCGCGCATTAACGGGGTTTCTGAGAGCGTGCGCACGCTTATGGTGGTGTCGCATCTGCCTGCGGTGCAAGATGTGACCTTACAGCTTGCGAGCCCCGACTCTGACTACAATTCCCTGATGGACGCTTCCTATGGCTTCTCGCCTTCGTCCGTAGCGGTCTTTGAAGTGCCGGGGGAGTGGGCGCTTCTTGACGGTGCGGATGCGCGCCTCATCGACTTTATGAGCTTCTAGACTGTTTTACGTTGCTGGCGTTGCGCCCTCGCCCTTTCTGCCGCTGAACCACAGCTTTTTTCGACTGGAAGGGCAAGATTAGCCAGGCGGAAACAAAGCTGCATCATAAGACAGACTGTAAAAATCTGATGCCCTACGCCCCCTAGGACGCAGCGAACCCCCGCACCTTTTACAGTGTGGGGGTTCGTTCTTTGGCGGAGACGGGGGGATTTGAACCCCCGGTCGAGTTCAACCCCGACCCTTCATTAGCAGTGAAGTCCATTCGGCCGCTCTGGCACGTCTCCACGGTGCACAAAACGAGTGCATCCCTATAAGAATATCGGGAGTAAGCAGGCTGGTCAATTCGGAATTGCCGACCAAACTTCCCCCATGAGCGAAAAACAACGCGCTATAGTTAGAGTTATTGCCACGCCCATTCACGCAGGCTGAAAACGGTTCCCCAGATATTTCCTTACAGCAGGTAGACAGTGGGCAGGTCTAGTTGTCGCTTCTTGTCACCGAAAGGAATAGCTATGTCTGAGTATCCCGCGGGAGAGCAACCGTCTCAGTCGCAAAACCCCCATCAGGGTGAGTACGCCTACGAGAAACTCGCCCTCTCTCTGAGTCTTTGCCCGAATACACTAAGCTTTATCAGAACCAACAGCAGCCCGCTCCTAGACAGCAGGACTATCAACAAACTGTTCCTCAACAGTACTATCACCAGTCCGCCCCTCAACAGTATTACCAACAGCCTGCTCCTCAACACTACTATCAGCAGCCGGTATATGTGCAGCCCGTGCCCATGATGGCGGTTGTCCCCAAAACCCCGCAGCAGATTGCCGGTGAGCAGGCGGCACAAACATCTTTAGCGCTGGGCATTGCTGGTTTGGTGATCGCCCTCTTCTGGGTCACGAGTGTGATTCCACTGGGTTTGGGGATCTGGGGCGCGGTTAAAGGTGCTCAGGCTTCACGTGCCGGAGTTCCCGCCGGAGGCGGCCTTGCCACCAGCTGGATTGCCCTGTCGCTGGGGGCGATTGAGACTCTGTTCTTCTTTATTCCGATGGTGGCGTTCGTGATAGCCGCTATAGCCAGCACTCGGTAGCAGCCGTTAGCTTACAAGATGCAGCCCCGCAGAATCCCGAGGTCGGGAGGACAGCGGGGCTTTATTGTGCATGATCTGGGCGCTTTAACGTGTATGCCGTGTTGGTACGGATTTGTTAACACGGCATGTTGGAAAGTGTGTACTTATCTTTAACCCTGTACAGTAAATAAAGCCGATAATAAAACTGATCTTATGTGCAACGATAGGATCGTCTACCCCAAGAAGGATAGTAATGTCCGAAAACTATAACTTTCAGCCTCAGCAGAACCCGCAGGGCGGATACCCTCAGCAGGGTTACCAGCAGCCGTACCCGCCGACAATTGATCCTGAAGCAATCAAGGCAGAGAAAAACGCAAAAATCTATTCCATTACTTCCCTTGTTCTAGGCGCTGCAGGTCTTGGGATTTTTGCCATCGGTTTTGGCATTGTTGCCGTAGTTTCCTGTATTAGGGGTCTTATTGCTAATAAGGGAAAGAATGCTGGCTATACTGCTATGGCGCTTATCGGGGGTATCCTCGGTGCCTTTGATATTGTGCTGTGGTTCCTCTCAAGGTTGGTCTCGTAACCTGCAGATCCTACGCTTAAACCCCGCGAGGAACCTGAAAAACTCAGGCGCATCGCGGGGTTTTAGTGTGCGGATGGTAAGGGATTTGAACCCTTGAGACGGGGTTACCGCCTACTGGTTTTCAAGACCAGCTCCTTCGGCCGCTCGGACAACCATCCCGGTATTTTCCGCCTTCGGGCGGAAAAGGTACCCGCCGATTATCTCATGTTCTATGCTTTTCTGTAAATCTGAACATTGCGGTATGCCCCGAGAACACATGCTACTCTCGGTGCAGGAAGATACAGATAAGAAGGTTGTTGAGGCTACTATGCGCGCCATTGTCGAGAAAGAACATGGAGATCCAGAGGTTCTAACGCTCTCTGAGGTTCCGATTCCTGCCCCTGCACCCGGGCAGGTCTTGGTGCGGGTGCAGGCCGCCGGGCTGAACCGGGCGGATTCCCTGCAGCGGCGTGGGCATTATCCGCCTCCCGCGGGGGCAAGCTCCGTATACGGTCTTGAGATCGCGGGTGTGGTAGAGGCTGTGGGTGAGGGCGTTGATCCCACTCTGGTGGGCGAGCGCGTCATGGCGCTTCTTGCTGGTGGCGGTTACGCCGAGTATGCGGCGGTAGATGTGCGCCATACCCTGCCCGTTCCTAAGGGTATGAGCATGGTTGAGGCGGCGTGCATCCCGGAGGTCGCCGCGACGGTGTACTCGAATCTGGTGCTTCTGTGCGGAATGAGCCTTGATCCCGCGCAGAGTAACCCGGCGGAAGATGAGCAGACTTCGCTTCTGGTGCATGGCGGTACTGGGGGCGTGGGCATGCACGCTATTCAGCTGGCGCGCGCCGCCGGTGTGCGGGTCTTTGCGACGGTCGGTGATGACGAGAAGGCTCAGGTGGTGCGGGCGTTGGGGGCGCATCCGATTAATTACCGCACGGAGTCTTTTCGTCAGGTGATTCAGCGTGAGAGTGCCGGTCACGGCGTGAATTATATTCTTGATGTGGTGGGTGCGAAGTACCTGGAAGATAATCTGCGGTCTTTGGCTGATGGCGGGCATCTGGCAACGATTGCCGTGCAGGGCGGCCGCCGCGCGGAACTTGATCTGGGTCTTATGTTGACGAAGCGCTTATCGGTGCACGGTACGTCTTTGCGGGCACGGTCTGCGGATGAGAAGGCAAAAATTATGGCAGGGGTACATGAGAACGTGTTACCGTTGCTCGAGCGTGGCGTTCTTTCGGCGAATCTTGATCGTGAATTTCCGTGGTGGCAGGCGTCGCAGGCTCATGAGTATTTTGATGCGGGTCAGCATCGCGGCAAGGTTGTTTTGCGTGTGATGTAAGTCGTGTTGTGCCGGTTTGGCCGGGCTAAATGCGTGAATTTTTCGAGAGCTTAATCCCATATCAACATTTTTTGTACGACATCCTGTCACCAAAATAAGATTTAGGGTACCCTAAGTATATAGAGCTTTCTAGACGCACGACCGGCTGAGCATGAGGAGGGGCTATGGGACTCAAAGATTTCCTGCAATCACGGCGTGATGACGCGGAACTTGGGCGTGGTCTCTGGCGTCGTGCGCACGACCGGTTTATTCGCGGTATTGATCGTTTCCATCAGGTTCTTGAACGCCTTGCCGATACCGAGATGATCGAACTTATCGTGCCGGATGCGAATACTCTTGCCGATCTTATTCCGCGGGTTCGTGCCGTCGCGATGGAAGCGCAGCGTATTGCCCCCAGTGACGGCATGGATATTCCTGCCTCCCCTGAGGGTACGTTCTCGGATCTGCATCGGGCGCTCTCGAAAGCTGGTAATGCGGTAGCCCTCTGCGCTGAGGCGCTGGCGATGGCGCGGTGCTTTGGCGAGTGCAGTGTGCAGTGCCACCGCAAGATTACGGTAGAGCGCCGCGTGCAGAGTGTGGTTGAGCATGTCGAGAATGCGGAACGCCTGATCGCCCGTGCGTGTGATGAAAGCTGCACAGGCGCGCAACGAAAACCTGTCTCTGCAGACAACCTCGGTTTAATGTCATAAACGTGAAACTAGCAGCGATGTGCGAATAGTTGTGTAGTCGCGGGCTCCGTATAATTTCCCCGGTAATTTCGGGGGTTTAGTGTCTTTTGAGGGTTTCATGCCGCGAATTATCCAACATAAAACCATATAAATCCGCGTAAAACCCCACACGATATGAGGTAACTAGAACCTTAACTAAGGTTGAGCTTAGTATAACCATCATGGATCAGACGCCTACACTAAAAGCTCGGACACCAGCACATCAGGGAAAAGACCAACCAATGCTCGAATTCCATCGCAATGAACGTGCACGCCAGCTACGCCCCAGTCTCTCTCGCTCCTGGCTTCTTGTACGCCCTAATTCCGCCGAAAAAGACTTTGAAGAAGCGTTCGCCAGTGAAGCAGACTCCATTATTCTAGACCTCGAAGACGGGTGCCCCGAAGACGAAAAAGACGAAGCCCGCAGTCGAGTCGTCAAAATGCTCAACTCCGGCGTGGTCGCATGGGTGCGCATCAACGCTATCACCACCGAGCACTGGTGGAAAGACGTTAAAGCCCTCAAAAACACCAAAGGTCTGCGCGGCGTTATGCTCGCCACCGCAGAACACGCGACCGATATTGACCGCACCGCCTCCGAACTGCCCGCCGGAACGCCCATCATCGCGCTCATCGAATCGGCTCTCGGGGTGCACAACGCCGTCGAAATTGCCAGCGCTATCGGAACCTTCCGCATCGCCTTCGGGGCAGGCGATTACCGCCGCGATACCGGTTCCAGCGACACCCCCATGGCGCTCGCCTATGTGCGCTCGCAGCTCGTGATTGCTTCAACCCTGGGCGGTATTCCCGGTCCTATCGACGGACCATCCGTGGGAAAGTACAAGGCGGCACTCACTGAAGCCTGCACCTACGCCACGGCCCACGGCATGACCGGCAAACTCACCCTCGATTCCGATCAGGCAGACACCATCAACCAGGCATTCTCACCGAGTGACCACGAAATCGCCGAGGCGCACAAAATGCTTGACGTGCCCATTGACGGGCCGCACGACGGCTCATATCTGCCGCGTTACCTGCGCGCCAAGAAGGTCAAAGAACTCGCCAAAGTCTACGGGCTGTGGGGAAAGACCGAAAGCGACGCCCAGCGCGCCAACGTCTAAAGTCTTGGTACAAGAACGTGAGCCGCGCATCCTGCCTCTGGTTAGGATGCGCGGCTCACGTGTTCTCTATACGGTACGGCTTCGTCGTGAGCAGCTAGTTGTACGGAGTCCTGCCGCCGGTAAAGGCATAGGCGCACATATAGGAGGTTACAACCCCCAGCACGATGGGAACGGCAATAATGGTATCTTCACCGAAAATCCATCGATAAAAGAACCACAGCGCACAACACGGTATCAGCAGAAGCACGAATACCAACCCAAAACGCTGGGTCTGTTTTTTATGACGCATGATGCCCCTCTCGAAGTGCAAACAAAACGGTAAAACTCTTTCCTTATTGTACGGGTTTTCAAGGGTAATCGGGTTATAGGATATATATTGTGTGTCTATCCTGGATGTTCTCGCCTTACCAAGAGCAGGTGGCTATTTGATGGGTGGGCCAGTTGAGGCGCTCTAGCAAGAAAGTTGAGGAATCAGAAACCGAGGATGACCCCTAATAAAAGAGGGGTACTAGCGCCCGCCTCGCACACACAATATGTCTTAAATCCACGCAAGCTTCCAAAGTCCTCAGCCGTACGTTAAGACCCTGATTCTCCCTGCAACAACTGATTACTCCTCATCATCTCACCAACAATCCGCCTGGTAACCAAAGCGGAGCTGGCGCGATCCACCCACACGCCTCAGTGTATCTTTTGACGGCAGACCCATACTTTTTGATGCGGGAGGCTCTACCTTTGATGACATTCGGCTAGAAGGTGCCTCGCCCGGCAGTTAGAGCTAATGGAAGCACGCTTGACGTCTCATAATCCACTCTCAGACCGTCTGGCGTCAAACCACTTCACCCCTGCAAAACCGCCCCAGAAAAGGTAAAACGCCGCCCGAACACCTCCCAGCAAAGTTGGGGTTCGTGCTGAGTGGTTTCCTGATCAGCGGGAGTCAATATCGGCGGTCGAGACGTGGAGGACCTCATAGGAGGTGGTTTTTGGTTGTGCGTGGTCGGGGTTGGCACTGCTGAGTTCAACCTGGATGAGTTTCCAAGTTGTGACGTCGACTGCGGCCAGGCGGCAGAGCGTATTAGCGTTCTGTCCGTTAAGGAAGTCCGCAGTCAGGGGCTCTATGATTTCAGACGGTACGGCAAACTCGGGCAGGGTGACAGTTTGGATGTTAAGGCTGCGTGCCTGGGTGAGAGGTGTATTTCCTTTGATGAGTTTGTGGATTGTCCAATCTTGGATGGGGTGACGGCCGAAATCGCGCACAATTGATGAGTACCCAGGCTCTCCCCAGCAGAAAGATCGCATTCCCTCTGTATCGTTCCAGACGTAAAATGGTGCGTAGCAGTTTTCCATGGCTCCTTTGGCTTTCTCCTGGATAAGGTACGCCTTGAATTCCAGTCCCGGATATCCATCCATCAAGTGCCCAGTGCGACGGACGCGGTCCCTGATGATCTCCATGTCGTAGTCCGCTGGAAGCTGGATGCAGTACTGCATTGAATACATACGTATTTCCCCATTTCTTCTTAGTCCATGTGGTCACTCACTCAGAATGATCCGACACCTCGGTAGTCAGAGGTACTGTGGCCTTGCGTAGGAGCGCAGCAGCCCCTTCAACCGCCGCATCAAAGGCATCCGTATCTCGTGTGGCACGTGCTAGCACATAGCCTCCTTGCACTGTTGCTACCACTAGTGAAGCTAGATTGCGGGCATCAATGTCTGCTGCAAACTCGCCTTGGTCTCTGCCTCGCTCAAAGAGTACTGTGAGAGCTTCGAGCAGCCACACAAACGTGCGTTTGACAGGCTCGATGAGTTCCGGGGTGTTCAAGACATCGGCATCGAATGTCATTCTTCCCATGCGGCACCCCTTCAGAACATCGCGCTGTCGACGCAGATAAGCTGTTGCTATTTCGTAAGCACTACCATCTGTCGCAAGCAGCTTTTCTGTATCGTGACGCATGGATTGGGCGCTGCATTCTAGAGCTACCACTGCCAGTTCCTGCTTATTAGTGAAGTGGTGGTACATACTGCCCTGACCAGCACCTGATCGGCGCATAATATCTTTCGGGCTGGTTGCCGAATACCCCTGTTCCCACAGGAGATCCTGGGTTGCCTCCACAAGTCGAGTCCTGCTGTCCATAACCATAACTGTACATACTAGTAGTTACAATTTGCAAGCTTAGCGCCTTCACATTGGATTCCAGCTCACATATAGGTCTCAGCCAAACACCGTAAACCTTTTGACATGGGGTTGTCCCATTTGGTGGCAACCGGCGACGAAGCCTCCCCTGCCCCGATTGCCGTAGCTCGCGAAGGCACTCTCTGGGTCTCAGGAACGCTCGTAGGTCGGGTCGCTGCCACCGAACATCCGAGCCTCGCAAAAACCGCGCCAGAACAGCAAAAACGCCACCCTGGACACCTCCCGGCTGAACCGGGATTTCTTGTATCCAGAGTGACGTGCGAATGGAGCCCCCTGTGGGATTCGAACCCACGACCTTTTCTTTACGAGGGAAATGCTCTACCCCTGAGCTAAGGAGGCACACGATACACGACCTATATGGCGCGTATACCATCGCCAATATTAGCAGAGATTACAGGGCAGGGCGAATATGACCCCTAACTCGAAAGGGGTGCGTTCCCCCGCAAGATATGGGAGGATAAAAAGCAAGTCTATTATCTTTACGGTAAAGGAACCCTCATGACATCTATGCTCAATCGCCGTACCGCGCTTTCACTCGGGGTACCCGCTCTCGCAGTTGTAATCTCCGCATGCGCGAACGCCACCTCAAATTCCGGGTCGAGTGCATCCGCAAGCGGTAGCTCAAGCTCTAACGCCAGCTCAAGCGGCTCAGCAAGCGGCGCTCCCTCGGGCGATGCTTCCGGCAGCGCTAGCGCCGGGGGGAGAGGCAAGCGCATCCGGTTCGGCTTCGGCCTCGGGTGACTCCGCCAAAATGACCGCCACCAAAGTTGGTGAGCGTGACGAGGTTGGATACCACCTCAACACCCCCAAGCAGGGTGCGCCTACCGTGACCCTGTACACCGACTACCAGTGCCCTTACTGCGCCAAGGCCGAACCCACCTATGAGAAGGTTGCCAAGGACCTTGAGGGCACCATGAATGTGACCGTGCGCAATATGCCGTTGCCCGCCCATAAGAATGCCATACCCGCCGCGCAGGCCGTGCAGGCGGCAGAACTTCAGGGTAAGCACCTGGAGATGGCGAATAAGCTTTTTGAAACTCAGGATTCCTGGAAAGATGTGAGCCGGACTGATCTGGCGGGAGTTCTTCTCAGCTATGCTCAGGAACTTGGGCTGGAGGAGGAGAAATTCAAGACCGACATGACTGATCAAAAAACCATCGACTTGATTAAGGGTGATTTTGAGTACGGCCAAAAGATCGGCGTGAAGGGCACCCCCCAATTTGCGGTGAACGATAAGCCTCTTGAGAATGTGGACTCTTCGACCTCCGCTGAGGATATGGTTAAAGAATTCAAGAAAGCCGCAGGGCTGAGCTAATCTTTCGTAATGGATGAAAGACAACGAGAGCGTGCCGCGCTGGGCGTTCACCTGAGTGTGAGCGGCCAGCGCGCCCGCATTCTTGAGGACGGATTCAGCGAGCACGGCTATGTGCTTGACATCGGCGGTGCCGAACAATCCCATGTTGATGCTGCTGATGCGACCGTCGTGTTTACGAGTATCTGCGGCGCATCGCCAATGTGCTGGATGTACTCGCACCGCCGCGCGAACCCGTGACGGCTCTTCATCTGGGGGCCGGGGCGCTCACGCTCGCCCGCTATATGCAGGCCACGCGCCCGGGGTCTTCGCAAGTGGCCGTCGATTATGAGCCACAGCTGATGGGGTTTGTGACCGAGGTGCTGCCGTTGCCCGCAGGTACCCGGTGCGAGTTCGTGGTTGCGGATGCGCGCGCCGTGCTCCCCGAAATTCCCGCGCTTTTTGGCGCTCATGCCGCATCCGACGGCGGTGTTTTTCGCGGGATCGACGCTATTATTCTTGATATTTTTACGGGCATGGATGCGCCCGCCCACCTTGCCAACGCCGGCTACTACGCCGAGCTGCGTGAGCTTCTGAGCGCTCGCGGGGTACTCGCCGTGAACGTGGGCGACGATGCCGGGCTGCCCTTCTTCCAGGGTCAGGCGCGCGCCCTATTGGATACGTTCGAGCATGTGTGGTGCTTGTGCGATTCTTCCATGCTGGGCGGTGAACACGAGGGGAACCTGGTGTTGATCGCAACCGCACGCGAGCTCGACGAGGACACCGCCGATGCGCTGTTCGCGCGGGGACCGCATCCGGCGGAGGTGCTGGGTACCGAAGAACTGCGGGATTTTCTGGGGTACCTGGCCGAGCAATAGCTGCCCACGCTGCCCGTCGCAGAACCGACCCGGCACGCAGGCAGCGTAGTATCCCGCAGTCTACTCCGGCAACGGCAGGGGGAGAGGTTTGCTCGGGAGGTTCGTTCCTCCGGTAAAAATCCGAAGTTTCGTCCGCAGGCGCCGAACCCCCGGTTGTCTGGGTAATTCCGATACTTGCCGTGATCAGCAGGATAATCGCAACCCAGCGCATCAGACCGGTTTCCTGACCTAACAGCGCCCACCCCGCGAGCGCCGCAATCGCCGGTTCCAGGCTGAGAAGCACGCTGAAGACCTGTTCGGGAAGGTGCCGCAGGGCTGCCAACTCGCTGCTGTACGGTACGACCGATGCCAGCAGGGAGGTTCCGATGATGAAGAGCACCAGTTGGGTATCGTGCGTAACGCTCCAGAGCGCTACGGGGCCGGGGAAAGCAGGGCCCCGGGGACCACGCAGATGGCACCCACGGCCATTGCTATGGCGAGTCCGCTTGCACCGGGCACGAGTTCGCCGACCGAGGCGCTTGAGCGAATGTAGAGCGCCCAGAATGCGCCCGCAATCAGGGCGTATAGTACACCCAGCAGGTCCGTTTCCTGCCCGTGTACCGCCTCGAAACCGAGTACCGCCATGCCTGCCGCCGCGCAGAATACCCACACCAGGTCGCGTTTACGCCGCGTGAGGATAGAGGCCAGCACGAGCGGACCGGTAAACTCGACCGCCACCGCCAGCCCGAGCGGGATGCGAGCCAGCGCATTGTAGAAGAAGCCGTTCATGAGCCCGAGCGTGACACCGAAAATGAGCATGGCACGCCATTGGCGGGAAGACCAGCCTAAGAATCCGTCGGATGTTTTCGCGGATACTGCCATATATGCGGTTCGTGCACCTGCCCGATGCGCCCGCCAGCGCCCGGCAATCCAGACCGCCGCTCCTACCGTGATCGCGGCGAGAAGCAGGCGCAGCATCGTGACGAGCCACGGACCAAAAAGCGGAAAAAGGTGCACCGCGAAAGCCGCGCCGAATTGCAGAGAAAGGCATGAGATGACCACAAAAATGATGCCGACGGTGGGGCGCTTGCGGTGACTATGAGGGGTGAGGCTGGTCAAGAAACCTCCTAGATCACAACGACAACAGGCGGCGGTATGCGAATAATGGTAACGCAGCCTGCGTACTGTTGTAACCTAGGGCATACCCTAAATGCGAAGTATATTCTACGTTGGGGAGGAGCCTTCTGACTGGGTTTCTTTAGACTGCCGATCGAGCTTGATCTGCTCGGTGGTGGGCAGGGTAATCACTCCGGTCTTCTGCACAATATCGGCACCGATGCTGTCAACCGCGCCAGGCAGGAAATGCGTAATTGTCTCCGCTGTACCTTCCTCAAGGGCCCGGCGTTCCACCCGAGCGTGCGATATCGTAATCCCGATACTTGCCGTAATCAGCAGCGCAATTGCAATCCAACGCACCGCATCGGTGGGTTCTTGCAGAATAATAACGCCCACCAGCGCCGCCGCGGCAGGTTCCAGCGAAAGCACCACGCTGTATACATTCGAGGGGAGCATGCGAAGCGCCGAAATCTCGCCCAGTGCGGGAAGCGCGGATGCCAGAAGTCCCATCGCAAAACCAAGCGCCAGTAAGGCGGGATCGGTGATAACTTTCCCTAAATGATTGCCCGTGATGAAGAAGGGGAACGGGATAACCAAGAGTGTGGAGACAAGATTGCCCATCACCATACCGCCCATCCCCGGAATTGTGGCGCCCACACGCTCTGTTGCCAGAATATAGGCGGCACGAGAAACGGCGGTGAGAATAGCGAAAAATATACCTATCAGTGCGAAATCTTCGGGCTTTGACTGCGACTCTGCCGTCAAAATAGCCATACCGGTAAAGGAAAGAAGAATCCAGATCAGGTCGAGTTTTCTTCGTGAAAGAACCGTTGCCAACACGAGCGGACCCATAAACTCGATAGCCACCGCGATCGCCAATGGAACCTGCTGAATTGCCACATAGAAGAAGGCGTTTGCACCGAAAAGGGCAACCCCCAAGACGATCACGGCAAGCCACTGCGGGCGCGTCCATTGACGAACTTGTGGGCGGAAAAAGAGATACAGCAGAAGCGACGAGGTGATCATGCGCAGAGCCACCACACCCCACGCGCCCAGATCGCCCATCATCGTCTTAGCGAGCGCAGAACCGAACTGTGCCGAAATGATGGCGCCGATAGCATACGCCATACCGAGGCCCTGAGTAGCCAGTGGCGAGCGCGCCGAAGCAGGAGCAGACATATAGGTTCCTTACTGTGTGAAGGCCGGTGTTAGTGCCATTGCTGAACACCGCAGAAGACGCGTCAGAGCGCCTGAGTGAACGAGTGTGTTGTGTAACCTAGCTCAATTCTAAGCCCTCGGGGCGAAAAGCCGAACTAAAAAGTCATACCGTGAAATTTACTCCATTATGAAACCTGCCGAAGATAAACGGCGGAAAGAGCTATGCCGCTTTGAGATACCGGGCCTGGGCTTGGGCGTAGATACCGTACCGATGGGTTAGCGGGCAAGATTGATGTCATATGTAGTGTGCACAGGTAGAGCCGGGGAAAGTAGTTCTTGACGCACTAAAAATTCCAGGCCAGGGGCGTGTCATGAACGCGACGGAATACTCGCTAGGGCGGAATAAGCACCGTTTCTGCAGGATGCGGTACCTACTTTGAGTCAAAAACGTGCTTTACTGACATTATGCTAGACCCGAAAAAGTCACTTTTTGACGATAACGGCAATCCCCGCCCGGCACTCACCAAAAACGCTTGATACCGTTCTGCGCGTTCAGCGCCCCCTGGCGCTGTCGATGGTGAAAAAGTTTGCGGGCGGCGCATCCGGATGAAACCCCCGAAAAGATTCTGCGGCGCCTTGAACGCAACTATCTGCGTGACGTGACCGCGATCGGCGGAGTGACGGGCGCATCCGCCTTCGTGCCCGGAATTGGAACCGTGACCTCGATGAGCCTTTCGGCGCTCGCGGTCGGCGGGTACCTGGAAAGGACCGCACTGTTCGCTCAGGCGGTGGCTGAGCTGCACGGCGTGCATGTGGAGAACCCCGAGGTTGCACGTTCGATGGTGATGGCGATTATGCTCGGCGAAGAAGGCTCGCAGCTGATGAATACCGTGCTGCTGCAGACCGGGAAGGCGAGCGGTGTTTCCAATCGGTGGGGCATGCTGCTGGGCGGTAAGTCGGCGGGCAAGACTTTTAGTGTGGAACGCACGATTCGCAATATGTTTATCAAGCGTTTCTTGACCCGCCAGAGCGGAGCTCTGCTGGGGCGTGCCCTGCCGTTTGGCGTGGGTGCGGTGGTCGGCGGCGGCGCAAACTTGGCGCTGGGGCGTGACGTGGTTAAGAGCGCCCGTAATGCGTTTGGTGATGCTCCCGCGTTTTTCCCAGCTGAGCTGATGCTTACTCCGCGTGCCCCCAAGTTTACGTCTGACGAGCAGAAAAACTCTCACGGACCCAAGGTTACGCGAGCACTGACCAGTAAGTTCAAGCGCACCAAGGCCGATACGAAGAACCACGATGCGCACGCTCACGGGCTGCAGAACCCTGGCGCGCAGCATCGCAAGACGATGGGGGACTAGAAGAAACTAGCCCCCTTGCCCCTGCCCGCCGGTATTTCGCGGGTAAGAGTGCCCGTTTTGCCGCGGTTTTCACGAGACTACACGGGAGATTGTTAGATTAGCGGGGTGCTAATCTAACAGTTTTCCGTCAAAGTGCGAAAAGTTGTTAGATTAGAGCATCCTTAATCTAACAACTTTTTGTGTTTTTAGGTAGACTTGATGGTGACGTTGGTCAAGAAGAACACTCCAACCACCCTGAAACCTACTGTTGTGGAGACGGCATGATACTTTCAGAACGCAGGCGAGACCTTGAAAAACAGGTCGCCGAAATCCTTGCTTCGTATCGAGATGGGCAGCTTCACGCGAACCGGGAGAGCGCATCCATAGATTTCAAAGAGGAAGCAGGACGCCGAGGCGCTGGCGGTATTCTTCTGCCCGGCGAAACACGCAACGCTGAAGCAGCATCAAAACTTGCAGATGAAGTCGCCTGCTTGCCAATACACCCGGCGGAGGCGCTCTGATCCTAGGTGTTGAAGACAGTCATGGAACGGTACTGGGAACCGAGCTTGATACTGAATGGTTGCGCCAGCGTATTGATGAGGCGGTACAGGTCGCCCCCGATATTGTGGAACACCACCTTGGCGGAGCCCAGGGTCTGCGCGTGCTGGTTCTCTACGTACCCCAGGCCAAAGAGCCTGTGTATGATACCGGCAATAAGCTGCGGTGGCGCGTTGGGGATCACTGCAAGCCTATTGACCGTTCCCTTTGGTGGGAACACCGTGAAAATATGCGGGAATACGACGAAATGGCTCAAAGCACCCGCTACACGCCTGAAGATATTCCACGCTCCACCATGAACTATGTGCGCGCCCTGCTCGGAGCCGATACAGCCCTCACGGACCGTGAGGTCTTGCAGCGTTTGGGCGCACTGCGTTCCGATGGAAAGCTCTCGCAAGCCGCCGCGCTCACCCTGTGCCCCGCATCCCGAACCCTGCTTGAACTCACTATCTTCGACGTTCCCGCCGGGTCAATCCTCAATACTGTGCGACCCGACGCTGACCTGCCCCTGCTGGAACAAATACGGCAGATCGAGCAGGCTCTGCAAAACGTGAATACACAAATTACGCTTCCCACCGGGTTTGCGCACCGCACAGTCCGGCAGGTTCCCGAAAACGCTGTGCGCGAGGCTATTCTCAACGGCATTATTCACCGCGACTGGAACAGCTCTGAACCTACCGATATCCGCTGGATTACACTCGATAATACCCTCGTGGTGCGAAGCCCAGGCGGATTTTACGGTGGAGTTACTGCGGATAATGTGCTCAGCAATCGTTCTGCACGATACCCCGCGCTCGCCGACCTATTCCGTGCCCTGACCCTTGTGGAGAAACAAGGAGTGGGGGTTGATCGGATGTACCAGTCCATGATGATTCTTGGGCATCTGCCCCCCTGTCTTCGAGGAAGTGGCGGGTCCGCATATTGAATGTACGCTCGTGGGAGGAACACCAGTACTGCCTGTACTGGAAGTCGCCTCTGCGATTGTTCCCACCGCACGTCAGAAAGACGTGGGAATCGCTATTATTCTCAGCTATTTGATGCAGCACCCTTTTATCACATTGAAAACTTTGGCCGAACGTCTGCAATCTTCTGAAGAATCAGCGGCGCTCACGCTGCGGGCTGCCGAACAGACCGTTATTGAGGGTGTTCCGCTGGTAACCCGTCTTAAAGAGCAACAGGTGTGGGTTCTGGGCGAAGGTGCGCTTAACCTTGCTCAGAATGCTCGGGGCGAGAACGACCACTATGTGCTGCCCTATCTGTCACGATCCTCGCAGGCTATGCACGATGTGATTCGGACCTGGTGCGACCTCACCGGTGCAATCACAACGGGAGATTTGATGGAGCTGACGCATATAGCCCGCGGTACCGCCAAAAGGGCTTTAGACGCTCTAGTCGATGAAGGTACTCTAAGGCAGGAAGGACAAGGTCGTTCCACAAGGTACGTTATGGTTCATTAGGGGCGGTAATCTGCTGAATTTCTGTAGGTGGAGTAGTTGATGTTAGATTAGCGGGGTGCTAATCTAACAGTTTTCCGTCAAAGTGCGAAAAGTTGTTAGATTAGAGCCTCCTTAATCTAACAACTTTTTGTGTTGAGGTGGAAAACTGGCGAATAATGGGTGTTCTATAGCCCCTGCCGGAACCATAAAAAGGCTCTTTATTCACATAAAGCATTGGAAAAACCGCTTTATGTGAATAAGAGCCTTTTTAGAACGTAGGGGGCGGGAGAAAGGAGCCGAGGGAGTTTAGCCTTGCGCATCCTTTGCGTGATCCACCAGCTGCGCGGCGATACCGTTGTACGTATGCGGGGTCAAGTTCGACAGCCGCTCCTGCGCCTCGGCCGACAGGCCCAAAGTGCCCACAAATTCTTTGAGGCGCACCGCATCCACCCGATGACCGCGTGTAAGCTCCTTCAGACGCTCATAGGGGTTCTCCATGCCGGGGGTGCCCGCGATTGCCTCCGCGCGCATAACCATCTGAATGGCTTCCGCCAGAACCTCCCAATTGGACTCCAGGTCGGCGGCAATAACGTCGGCGGCAATATCGAGGCGCTGCAGACCCTTAATCACGTTGGAAATCGCCAGCACCGAATGCCCAAACGCCACGCCAATATTGCGCTGCGCTGAAGAATCGGTCAAATCACGCTGCCAACGCGAAGTCACCAGCGTGGATGCCAGCGAATCGAAGATCGCATTGGAGAGTTCAAGATTAGCTTCCGCATTCTCAAAGCGGATCGGGTTCACCTTATGCGGCATCGTCGAAGAACCCGTTGCACCAGCCACCGGAATCTGGCGGAAGAAGCCAATCGAAATATAGCTCCACACATCGGTGCACAGGTTATGCAGCACGCGGTTGAAATGCGCCACATCAGAGTACAGTTCCGCCTGCCAGTCATGTGATTCGATCTGCGTGGTCAGCGGGTTCCAGCTAAGCCCCAGATGCTCCACGAAACCCCGCGAAATAGCCTGCCAGTCAGCCCCCGGAACCGAGGCGTAATGCGCCGCATAGGTGCCCGTTGCGCCGTTAATCTTGCCCAAAAATTCGGTAGCGGCAACATGGGAAATCTGGCGCTTCAAACGGTACGCCAGCACAGCCATTTCCTTACCCAGCGTGGTGGGGGTCGCGGGCTGGCCGTGCGTGCGTGAGAGCATCGGAACATCCCTGCCGGTCTCGGCGAGATCGAGCAAAACCTGCACCAGATCGCGGGCGGCGGGGAGCCATACATTCTCGACCGCGTCCTTAATACCCAGGGCGTAGGAGAGGTTATTAATGTCTTCGGAGGTGCACCCAAAATGCACGAGCGGCACCAGATGCCCCAGCCCCAGCGCTTCAAGGCGGCGACCGATATAGTACTCGACGGCCTTCACATCGTGAACAGTGACCGCCTCAATCTCGGCGAGTTCGGTGACGGAATCGGCGTTGAACTCGGTCACGATAGCACGCAAACCGGACTTCTGCTCATCGGTGAGCGGCGTGAGCCCGGGAAGAACAGTATGCTCGCACAGGTATATGAACCATTCGACTTCCACATGGATGCGGTCGCGGTTCAGTGCGGCTTCGGAGAGATAGTTCGTTAAAGGCGCGGTCACAGGGGCGTAACGCCCATCGAGAGGACCGAGCGCAAGATTACTGGTGCCCAGGTCGATTCTTCCCGAGGGCAGGAGCGTGTTTTCAGGGTGAGACATACCTCTATCTTCGCATGTTTTGGCGTAAAAGGTCAGATTGGGCGTCTTCTGTGGTGGATGAAGTGCCGTGTCTGTCTTGGGTGCGGCGTATTGCGGATTCTGGATGTTATTTTCTTTGTTCCGCTAAGGCGTTATTTATGGGATGCGCGCTCTGCCACGCTTGTGCGGGCCCATGTCATATTCGGTCATGCGAGTGCGCGCATCCAACGAAATCGGGAGAAATAACCTGTGGATAATCAGCGAAAGTGTCCCGCTACGGCAGGTTATCCACAGGGCAACGAGAGAGCGGGTATTAACCTGTGCCGAGCCTTCTAGGGTGAAGGTAAACAGGTACAGCAGCCACAGCATCGGTCACGCGCACGGGTACTCAGGCGTACCCGTGCGGCCGCACACCGGGAATTGCCCGCCGTGACCTAAGAGCTAACGAGGAAGATATGACAGCCATCGCACCCGCACCAACGCCCCAGCCGCATACCGGTGATGTTCCCCCGGGCGCGCATCCGCCCACGTCCGCAGATATTCTGCGTGCCGCCGGTGACATGGGGATCGGTACCAGCGCCGCAACCAGTTTTGCGGCGTCTTTGCAAGGGTTAGCGGGGCAGGCGCGCAGTAAGGGTCAGGAACTCGCCGCCAGCTTAGAACAGCATGCTGCGAGCATTCAGACGATGCTTCACAAATCCCACGGTATGCGTGCCGAACACTGGAAATCTTCGGCCGGGAGAGCCTATCGAAACGCGTTAGATCAGCACGAAAAAAGCCTGACCGAAACTCACCAGCAGGTACAGCACGCAGCCGAGGATGCGCGCCGCGCTGGCGAAGAAGTTGCCGCGGCCTTGGAATCTCAAGCAAACACTATTTTGGGTGCCGCCGCCGGATTAGACGGAATGCTCAAAGGCCTGCTGAATACCACCGCCGATGCCCTCGACAACCTGAACCCCGCAGACATCATCAAATCCTCCGGTGCGCTGAATGCCCAGCATGCCTTAGATCAGTTACTCAATTATTCGCAGGTTCCCACCGGGCTCTTGCAGAGCTCGGGCATTCACTAATCGCTAGACAATAGGGAAGGACTCACGATGAACACTCCGGGACAACAGATAGCAGCCGGTGGGGATGATAAAACCATTAGCGTTCTGCTGGAAGAGCTGCCGCAGCTCGCACAGAATGTACACCAGCTAGGCGGCGATTGCGGGTCATTACCCCTGCCGATGGGCGGTATCGCGGCGCAGCTCATGCTTTTTCTCGGCACCAACGAGCATGGGCGGCAAGCCTCGGTCATGACCACCTCTGCCGCGGCGACGTTGGGGGAGCGGGCCGTTAGCTGGAGGCAACCGCCAGTGCAATAGACGCCTGCTCGAAGGGCTACCATCAGGCAGAAGAAGCCGCGAAGGGACTGTTCAACCGTATCGGGCTCACTCAGGACGGGAAGATGCCTAACGGCATGTCGCAGGAAGAGTGGATACGCAACGCGCTCATGCATCCGCAAGGCGCCTTCAACGACATGTGGTCCTGGGAAAAGTACGAGCTTGGATATAGTGCCGCAGAGAGCATTTTCGGGTGGGGTATGCGCAGCGGCAACCCCTATATTATGGGCTTTTCCGCACTGACGGCGATTACCCTCTTCGGGGCGACCGCCTACCAGGATATGCGTGCCAACCCAGAGATGGCGCGCAGACGTATAGCGCGAAAACTCGAAAAAATGGGTATTCCCCGTGAGATAGCCGAACGAATTGTGAATGGGAAAATGCCGTGGCTCGGGAAGAAAGAACAGGACAACAAGAACCGCGGTGAACTCAAGAACTGGCATCGTGATAAGGCAGAACCGACAGATAAAATGCCTCGCACCCGCGCCGAGATCGCCCAGAATATGGAGCGAGTGAGCAAGGGAGACCTCTCGAAAAAATACGAGGGCGAAGATAAAGACGGGAAGGGTTACTCGGGGATTGAGGTACAGGTATACCGAGACCCCCAAACCGGGCGCAAAATCGTATACGCCTATATTCCAGGGACGGACTTTTCCAATAAACCTGGCGAACCCGACGGTATCCAAGGCACCCTGCAGATAGGCGCCGATACACCGAACGCTTCTATACAAGACAGCCATATCATGATGCGCGCCCTAGACCGTGCGCTAAGAGACCAAGGCGTAACCTCAGCCGATGATGTGATTCTTGTGGGACATTCCCAAGGTGCGGCTATCGCCTATAACGCCGCCAATAACAACGAATTTGCCTCACGCTACCACGTGAGCGATGTGTACACTTTTGGCGGCCCCGTACAAGCTTTACCAGACCGAGGAAATAAGACCTTCCGCGTGCATCAAACCAAAGATAAGGGCGATCCTATTCCCGCAATCATTAGCGGCCAGACGTGGAAGGAACGCCCAGGTGACTCGACCGTGATTACTGACCGTAGAAGTTTTCGCCAGGGCGGCGATCCTAAACCACATGAAATGACTCATGATATGAGGTTTTATCGTGAATCATTAGAACGGGATGCTAACGCGCAGAAACCTATGGCGGCTGTCCCTCAAGGTAACTACACCTACGAAGGCGGAAATGTCTATAACGCTACCTCTGAGGGAGGGCCTTCGTTATGGGAGAGCGGAGCCGCAACATTATCAAATGAGCGTGGTGTAAACCCTCAAGTACTTGGAAATATAGGGGTTGACTTGGCCCAAGATAAGGCACGGTCATGGACACCCGATTTTTTGAAACCCAGTATGGATGCGCTTGATCCACGAAAGCCTGTCGATTACACGGACCCGAAGATTTCGGGACTGCCCGCACCAGTGCAGAACCCCGGCACCACAGATACCCAACATTCACCCGCAGCATGGCATGCGCCCGAGTCGCTGGAGAACATATCGGGGCCAAAACCCATGCCGTACAGCCATCATGGGGAAGGACTCATACCCTCCGGGGCAGGTTCCCACGCCGAACCGTATTATGCGCCGCGCCTGCTGGATGACCTGCACCTGCCCAAGCTTGACATACCCCACAGCACGGGCGGAGGTGAAAACCTGTTGCCGAACCTTGACCTGAAAACACAGGAAGGATACCTGCCGCCGCTGGGGGAACACCTGATGAACAGCCCCGCCGAGGCACCGCACCTGCACATACCGCAGAATCAGTTGCAGCCCGATGGTGAGACCGTAACCCCCGCCGATACCGGTGCCCGTATGCCCACCATCACCCCAGACCCCGAGATGCGCACCTCACACGACCCCAGGCTCCTGGGCGCACCGGCGTAAACGCAACCGCGCCCGATCGGCAGAAACCCGCGTGACCTAGCGCGAAAATCCGGGGCGGGGGAGGTTGGCGAGCACTATACTGTGGATATGAGTGAATCACACCAACCGCAGACATCACCGATTCCCCCGCGCCATATTTTTGCGAATCTTCCGGCCTACGTGGCAGGAAAACCCGCGCCGCAGGTTGCCGGGCTAACCCAGTACAAACTATCTTCTAACGAGAACCCTCTCGGACCCGTCCCCAAGGTCGCCGAAATTCTCAGCACCTTCGATGCGGTACACCGCTACCCAGACCCGCTCTCAACGAAGCTGCGTGAAGCGCTTGCCAAGCGGTTCAACCTGGATGCCGAGAATATCGTGACAGGCGCCGGAAGCCTGGGTGCACTCAACCAGATTCTCAAAGCGTTTGCCGGAGTCGATGTCGACGGCGTGCAGGACGAAGTCATATACGCTTGGCGTTCCTTTGAGGCATACCCCATTCTGGTGGGGCTGCTGGGCGCAAAAAGCGTGCAGATTCCGAACCTGCCCAACGGTGCCCACGACCTGCGGGGAATGCTCGATGCGATCACCGACCGCACCCGCGTGATCCTGGTGTGCACCCCTAATAACCCCACCGGGCCCGCCGTCACCGAAAAACAAATCCGCGAGTTCCTGGCGCAGGTGCCCCCTCATATTGTGGTGGTGCTCGACGAAGCATATTTCGAGTTCTGCACGGTATCACCCGTGCCCGACGGGGAAGATGCGCCGCTGGACGGTTTGCGCCTGTACCGTGAATACCCGAACGTGATCGTGCTCAGAACCTTCTCGAAAGCACAGGGACTTGCGGGGCTTCGTGTGGGGTACTCGGTATCGCATCCGCAGCTGACCCAGTATTTGCGGGTGAGCGCCACAACCTTTGCCGTTACCGCCGTGGCAGAGGCCGCCGCTGTCGCCTCCATAGAACATGAAGATCAGTGATGGAACGTGTGCAACACCTGGTGTCCGAGCGTGAGCGCGTGGTTGCCCGGCTGCACGAGCTGGGGTACAACATTCCGCAAACCTACGCCAACTTCGTGTGGCTCCCCCTGGGAGAACACACTGCGGAATTTACTGAACTGGCGCGCGCTAACGCCCTAGCGGTGCGTGCTTTCGACTCCGAGGGCGTGCGGGTGAGCATCGGCGAAGACGAGGCAAATGACCGCTTCATCAGCATCTGCGAGCAGTTCCCGCACAGAGTCTAAACTCCCTCAACTCGCGGGGTTGAGCTATGTCGCCGAGGGCTCGGGAAGAGACCGTGTGGGTTCTCGGCGACAACACTTAGAATGCTCCTCGCTCACGTAAGTATTCCGTGAATCAACATGCACACAGAAACGGTGCATTACGCCAGAAGGAAAGCATAGAAAACCGCACAGTAAACCTTCACTTCGTTCTTAAGCGAGTAAAATAAGAGGAAATATGCCCAAGCCTTCCGCCCCACGCGCAGAAACTCTCTGCGCACGCCCGGCGTGAAGGACAGCTCGTATCTGCGTGGAGGATTGATGCACGAGAACGAAAAATATCCGGGAGTACCCGAACGCATCCAGCTGATGGATGAGAACGGCAAAATACACGAGAACCCCACCTTCAGCTCTTATGTGCAGGACGTAGACGCAGAACAGCTTCGCGAAGCCTACCGCCTGATGTACATCACCCGCCGTATCGATGACGAAGGAACGGCACTTCAGAGGCAAGGGCAAATGGCTCTATGGGCGCCCAGTCGAGGACAGGAAGCGGCGCAGGTCGGCTCCGCACTGGCATTCGCCCCCAACGACTATATTTTTCCCTCCTACCGTGAACACGCGGTCGCCTTCGCCCGCGGCGTAGATTTTCGCGAACTCATCACGGTTTTCCGCGGTTCACACACCCACGGGTGGGACCCTAAAAAACATAACTTCCACGTCTACACCAAAGTGCTTGCCGCACAGATTCCGCACGCAGTCGGCTACGCTATGGGCCTGAACTTTGATGCCGATATTGCGGCGGAAACCGGGCAGCTGCAGACAGGCCAAGGGCAGGCCACAAACCCCGATAACGACACCGTGAAACCCGCCGTCGGCGTCTACTTCGGCGACGGTTCCTCCACCGAAGGCGAAGCCCACGAGGCCATGGCCTTTGCCGCATCCTACGATGCCCCCGTACTCTTCTTCGTACAAAACAACCGCTGGGCTATTTCGGTACCCTTCGACGTGCAGTCGCGCGTGCCCATCTCAACCCGCGCCCAAGGCTACGGCTTTGAAGGACTGCGCGTTGACGGCAACGATGCGCTCGGCACCCTCGCCGTCACCCGCTACGCGCTCGATAAAATCCGCCGCGGCGAAGGCCCCGTACTGATCGAAGCGGAAACATACCGCCTGGGCCCGCATACCACCGCCGACGACCCCACCAAATACCGTGACGACGAAGAACTCCAGCAGCGTCTGAACGCAGACCCGCTGATTCGCCTGGAAAAACATCTGCGCGAGAACGGGCACGCAGATGATGCCTTCTTCGAAACTCGCCGAAGAAGCACAAGAGCTTGCCAACGGGGTGCGCGAGGCGGCGATTGCCTCCGAACCCTATGAATTCGACCGATTCTTCGACCGCGCCTACGCCGAAGAACACCTTCAGGTAGAAGAAGAACGCGAGTTCTACCGCAACTACGTCGCAGGTTTCGAGGAGGACTAAGAATGAGCGAGCAGAATGCACAGGTTGAGCGCCTAACCCTGGCGAAAGCGATCACTCGCGGCCTCGACGATGCGATGGCAGATAACCGCAAAGTCGTGCTGATCGGTGAAGATATCGGCAAACTCGGCGGCGTATACCGCGTAACCGAAGGGCTTCTGGCGAAGCACGGGCAGAAGCGCGTGATGGATTCTCCCCTCGGAGAGGCCGGTATCGTGGGTACCTCCATCGGCATGGCGATGCGCGGCTATCGGCCCGTAGCCGAGATTCAGTTCGACGGGTTCGTCTTCCCCGCCTACAACCAGATCACCACCCAGCTCGCCAAAATCCACAACCGCAGCGACAAAAAATACGTTGTTCCGGTTACGATACGTATTCCCTACGGCGGCGTGATCGGGGCGGTCGAGCATCACTCGGAATCGCCCGAGGCGCTGTTCGCGCACACCGCCGGGCTGCGCATCGTAACACCGTCCTCACCGCATGATGCCTACTGGATGACCCGCAAATCCATTGAATGCGACGACCCGGTGATTATTTTCGAGCCCAAACGCCGCTACTGGCTCAAGGGCGAGGTGAACTTTGCGGACACCGACTTTGACCCGTTCCAGGCGCAGGTGGTGCGTGAAGGCACAGACGCGACTATCGTGGCATACGGTCCGCTGGTGCCGGTAGCGCTCGCCGCCGCAGAAGCCGCCGTCGAAGACGGACGCTCGATCGAAGTCATTGACTTGCGGTCGATCTCTCCGATGGATGTGCCCACCGTCGCCGCATCCGTGGTGAAGACCGGGCGCCTGATTGTTGCCCACGAAGCGCCGACCTTCGGGGGCATGGGCGGCGAACTTGCCGCCGCGATCACCGAGCGCTGCTTCTACAGTCTGCAGGCTCCGGTGCTGCGTGTGGGCGGTTACTATATTCCGTACCCGGTACCGCGCACGGAGGACGAATATGTGCCCGATATTGACCGTATTCTCGAAGCCGTTGATCGCTCATTTGAATACTAAACCCGTATATTCCATATTCCTTATATAACCCGCGAAGAATATTCCCGACAGGCTATATTCCCTAGCGAAAGGCATAAAATGTCCCAGATTTTTAATCTCCCTGATGTGGGTGAGGGTCTTACTGAGGCTGAGATCCTCACCTGGAAAGTCAGCGTTGGCAGCGAGGTCAGCATCAACGATGTTCTCGTCGAAATCGAGACCGCCAAATCCGTCGTGGAACTGCCCTCGCCCTACACCGGCACCGTGGAGAAGATTCTGGTGAGCGAGGGCGAGACGATCGAAGTTGGGACGCCTATTATCGCGATCTCCGGCAGTGCCGCATCCACCGCAGACGAACCGCAGGATGCGCCCGCCGCATCCGCCGATGAGGGCGAGAGCGGTAACCAGGCACTCGTGGGTTCGGGCCCCAAGGCCGATTCGGTGAAGCGCCGCGCCCGCAAGCGCCCCGCATCCGCAAGGACCCAGAACGCCGCGCCGCAGACCCCGGCATCGCCCGCTCAGGAGATGCCGGTGGCGCATACCCCCTCGTCACCCGAGCCGCGCAATCAGGGGCTTTTCAGCGAGCTTGCCGAACGCGCCTCCAAATTCGTGGAAAACAGCCCGTTCAATACGGTGGTGCAGCGTTTCCAAGGCGGGGCTGAGGGGCCCGTCGTAACCGCACAGCCGACGCAGGAGCCGGTGCCGCATCGCCCATCGCTGGCGGCGCCACCCGTACGCTTGGCGGCAAAAGAGCTGGGCGTCGATCTGGCGAATGTGACCGCGACCGGCTCGCGCGGACAGGTGACGAAACAAGACCTGTTGAACTATGTGGCGCATCTTAACGACGTGCAGGAGTCCACGAGCCAGCGTTTCTGGCAGTCCCCGTCCACACAGGGCGACCGCATGCAGCATATTCCGGTGCGCGGGGTGCGCAAGGCAACCGCGAAGGCTATGGTTTCTTCGGCGTTTAGCGCCCCGCACGTGTCGATTTCGTGGACGTGGATGCTTCGCGCACCATGGAATTTATCAAGCGTTTGAAGAAGTCGCGCCACTTCGAGGGCGTGAAGGTAACTCCGCTGTTGGTGCTTGCCGCTGCCGTAATTTGGGCGGCCGAACGGAACCCCCAGGTGAACGCTACGTGGACGGACAGCGAGATTCAGATCAAGCGCTTTATGAACTTGGGCATTGCGGCGGCGACCCCGCGCGGGCTGATGGTGCCGAATATCAAGGATGCGCAAGAGCTCTCTCTGCGTGAGCTGGCGATCGCCTTGAATAACCTGACGACTCGTGCTCGCGAAGGGAAGACCCAGCCCGCCGAGATGGCGAATGGAACCCTGACGATTACGAATATCGGTTCGCTTGGCATCGATACGGGAACCCCGATTATCAACCCCGGCGAGGTGGCGATCGTTGCCTTCGGCACTATTAAGCAGAAGCCCTGGGTGGTTGATGGTGAGGTTATTCCGCGTTGGGTAACCACGCTGGGCGGTTCTTTCGATCATCGCGTGGTAGACGGCGACCTCTCGGCGCGTTTTATGGCGGATGTTGCCGCGATTCTCGAAGAACCTGCCATGCTTCTGGATATGTAGCGCTTACAAGTACAGTAACGCTCAAGGGCGCCGAAGGACTCTCTTCCTTCGGCGCCCTGGTGTATTCGGGGGTCTCTGACCCGCCACTATATTCTGTTTCTGGAATATTCCCGAGTTGGCATATAGCCATATCGTGCACACAAAAATGGGGGCAGGGTTCTCATGTCGTCACGAAACCCTGCCCCAATCACTATATTCCCTATGGGTTATATGCCTGAAACGTTATAACTCCTGGTCCACATAGTTTTGTGCGTAGCGTTCCACACGACGGTGATAGAGACCGCCCATCAGGCCGCCCAGAACCGCAGCGATGAAGGTGATGCAGAGAACCAACGCAACCGAAAGAATAGCGCTTGCCGTACCGTGCTGCATATACCACTGCACGGAAAGGTTTGCGGAGCCTCCCTGGAAACCTGGGGCGTGAAATAGGTGAGCAGACTTGCCGCAAACATGATCATGACCTGCCACAGCCACACCGAAATGCCCTGCTTTGCGCTGGAGAACCGTGCCATGCGGCCAGCCACATAACCGCCGATGCAGTACGCCACCAGGTATGCGGCACCGGTTCCGATACCCTGCCAGAGAGCGAGCGCATCGTTCCCCGAGAATAGCCCACGCACAATAGGAGCCAAGGAATCGTAGGGGGACCCGTGATTAGCCTCGACCACGGTTGCCGTAACCCAGAGCAAAAACTGCAAAACGCCCATTGCGGCGAACCAGCCCATCAGCCCGGGAATAACCTGAAGTCGCCCGTAGCGTGCTTTCTGAAGCTCGAACGCAGTTGCCGCTGTAAGAATGGGGGCGTGCTCGTCGGTATCCTCACCGTCTTCTATAAGGTAATTTTGCGCGGGGGAAGGCGCAGACACAGCCACAATGGCATCACTGTCGCCGCCTTCCCTGGGCGTTGTGGGATGCTCGGGGAGCGGGGGGAAGCGCCTCCGTACTGTAGGTAACCATGCTGCTGGGCACGGCGGGGCGTAACTGATCCACGGAGTCGCTACCGGCAGACTCGTCGGAATCCTCTAGCCAGCCGAAGGAAGAATCGCTATCGCGTGAACGATCCTTGGCGGTACCCGCATCAGTCTTCACCTGTGCATTGGCGGATGAAGAACTTTCCTCAAGATATTTCCGCTGGTCGGCGGCAGAGAGAGGACGGGTTTTCTCTTCGGCTATATCATCGACCGGTATATCCTTGGGGGAGAGCACGACGGTCGGGTCGTCGCTCTCAAAAGCGGCGTCCCATGCGTCATGAGAGCTCTCCCGAAGCTCACTCTGGTTCGTTTTATCCTTCGCGTGAGCGGTATTTTCTTCAGCAGGGGTATTGCGATGGGGACCTGAGGTATTCTTTGGGGTAGATGTCATGGTCTCCTCCATATCGGTGGTTGGCATCTGAGAATTTTTATCTATATATGCTCATAAAAACCGTGGCGCTTGTGGCGCTCAGTTTAAGGGTCGGAAGTTGAGCGATATTAAAAGTTATCAGCTTCGAGGCGCGCATAAAATTCCTGCGCCTGCGTCATTTCCTGGTCGCTGTATTGGTGCGGATGTGCCGGTCGCTGCTGCGGGTCAATCGTGCGGATAGTGCGCGCCGGATTACCGGCGACGATCGTGTTCGCGGGAACGTCTTTCGTGACCACAGACCCCGCCCCGATCACCGCGTTTTCGCCGATCGTGACGCCTCCAAGAATAATGGCTCCGCCGCCTATCCACACGTTATTGCCCACCGTGATTGGCAGGGCGCCCTCCCAAAATTGATGCGATCCTGAACATTAATCGGGTGGGTGGGGGTGAGGAACTGGCAGCCGGGGCCGACGAACACATAGTCGCCGATGGTAATGGGGGCTACGTCTAGGAACGTGGTGTTGAAATTGAAGAAACAATACTTGCCAATATGGGTATTGACCCCAAAATCGAAGGCAACCGGCGGGCGCATCTGGGTATGCTCGCCCAGGCTGCCCAAGTAGTCGCGGAGCACATGCATGCCGTGGGCGTGCTCGCCGCGCGCATAGTACTGCTCGAAAAACTTGACCGCTTGGTAGATAGAATCGCCGACCTGCTTATTCTCCTCGGTAGAGCGGTAGGCTTTGCCCGCCGTCATACGTTCAAAAGCCTCGCTGAGGTTCTGGCGGTTGGGCTTGCTCATGAGTGAGCCCCTCCCATCCAGAAGTACATGATGAGGATAATCGCTAAGCCGATGAGAATCACGATGCCGCCCAGAATGGCGAAGCGTTTCGAGATTTCTCGGAGCAGCTTTTTAAACTGCTCATCGGTAATGTCATGCCTGTTGCTCATACACCTAGTATCTCAGAAAGGCCCCATCGGATGCAGGCTTGCTGCATAGTGCCCTCAACTAGGGCTTGAACGCGGGGAACTGGCTAGGCGCTAGAACTGAACTGTGCTCTGGCTGCGGCGAGAAAACACACGCATGAGCACGATGATAAAGACAATGCAGAGCGTAAAGTCGATGAGGGTGACAGCCTGTCCGAGCCAGTAAGCAATTATATATACAGCGTTTGCCCCTTCGAGATAATGACCGATACCGTCCGGATGATACAGAAGCCCCAGGAAGATAAGCATGAAGAGGTCAAGCCCATGATGCAGCGCACCCACGATATTGGTTCCGAGGATAAACCCTAAATACCGTGACCGCAGATAAAATACTGTCGCGGTGATCTGCAGAGCCCAGTAGAGCACAGTAACGAGGATAGGTGAGGATGCATATACCGGGAAATAATTGAGAGAACTCGGATAAAAGATGGCAAGAAAAGTCTGAGCCATGAGCGCAAGCGTTATACCTGCTAATCCCAAACGCATACCGTAGAGTTTCCGGAGAGGAAGAGCCGGGCGTGCGGTGCCCGCTGCCAAGATCTGCGAGCTCGAATTCTGCTGTGTGGGATTATTGCCGAAAGACTTCTCACTCATATTTTCCACCGTAACATTGCGATGCGTGCTGATGCACGGGGTGTACGTCGTTGTATATAGAGACGTCGCAAGTGGGAGCGAGTGTATGGTCGAAGAAACCTCGAATACTGCTCGCGGAATGGGGCGGAATGCTCGCCGAATGGGAGCACACAGCGCGTCGCGGGTTGAGCAAAACAGGTCTCAGCAGGCACAATCGAAGCATGACTGACCCGCAATATCACGACTCGCATCCGCACGATGCCCAGGCTTCCGCGCAGGAATCTCAAAGACCCGCACCCGCTCAAACTACGCCCGATGCCACTTCCGGGCAGAACCCGCTGGCGCATCGCCCCTGGCTCAAAAATTATTCACCCGGCGTCGCCGTAGACGTTCACCTGCCCGAAACCTCGCTGAGCCACCTGATTGACGATGCTGTCCGAGAGGTTCCCCACAAGGTCGCCCTCGAATTCTTTGGTGCCACCACCACCTATGCCGAACTTGGCAGCCAGATCGACCGCGCCGCCGAAGGGCTGCGCCTGGCCGGGGTGCAGGCGGGGGATCGGGTCGCCCTGATTCTGCCCAACTGCCCGCAGCATATTATTGCCTTCTACGCGGTTCTGCGCCTGGGTGCGATCGTCGTGGAACACAACCCCCTTTACACCGGCGCCGAGCTGCGGCACATGTTTGAGGATCACGGCGCGAAGGCCGCCATCGTGTGGGATAAAATTTCCGGGCATATTACGGGCCTGCCCGCAGACATCAGACCGGCGCATATTTACGCCGTGAACCTTATTAAAGCGATGCCAGCCTTCACCCGCGCGGCACTCAAACTGCCGGTCAAAAAGGCACGCAGTTCACGAGAAAAACTTGAAGGAGCCGCCCCCGGAACCATAAGCTGGGCGCATCTGCTCAAGAGTCCGCCGATCGATCCTGACTTTAAACGGCCCACCGCTCACGACGTAGCGCTCTTGCAGTACACCTCCGGCACCACCGGGCTGCCCAAAGGGTGTGATGCTCACCCACCGCAACCTCGAATCGAACGGGCGCATGGGCGAAGCCTGGATTCAGCCCGGCGACGACGAAAGTATTTACTCGGTGCTGCCGCTCTTCCACGCCTACGGCATGACCTTGGGCGTAACGATTGCGGCGCTGTGCCGCGCCCGGCTGGTGCTCTTCCCGACCGTCGATATGGGTCTGATTACTAAGGCGATGAAGAAGACTCGCCCCACGATTCTGCCCGCAGTACCGCCGGTCTACCGCCGCCTGATGGATGTCGCCAAAGAGCAGGGCATCTCGCTGCAGGGAGTTCGCTATGCGGTTTCGGGCGCCATGAACCTGCCGCCCGAGCTGGTGGCAGAGTGGGAGGACGCATCCGGCGGGTACATGGTTGAGGGGTACGGGCTGACCGAGTGCGCGCCGCTCGTCTCATGCAATCCGCTCAACGATACGCGCCGCGCCGGGTCAATCGGCATTCCCTTCCCCTCGACCGATATTCGCGTGGTAGACCCCGAAACTCTTCAAGATGTGCCGCTCGGCGAAGAGGGTGAGCTGTGGGTTCACGGCCCGCAATGTTTCGCCGGGTACTGGAAACGCGAAGAAGACACGCAGAAAACCATTACGGCTGACGGCTGGCTTCGCACCGGCGATATTGTGCGCCTGGACGAAGACTACTTCATTCAGATCGTGGATCGTATTAAGGAAGTCATCATTACCGGCGGGTTCAACGTTTCACCCACCGAAGTGGAAACCGCCCTGAAACAGCACGATTCCGTGGCGGATGCGGCGGTCGTGGGCATCCCGCAGGACAGTGGGGGAGAGATGGTGGTCGCCGCCGTGATTCCTGCCGAAGGGCACGCGGTTGATGAACATGCGCTGCGCGAGCACTGCTATGCGCGCGTGACCCGTTATAAGGTGCCGCGCAGGATTGTGGCGGTGGACGATCTGCCCCGGTCGATGCTCGGCAAGATTCTGCGCCGTAAGGTACGTGAACAGTTAATCGCCAGCGGGGAGTTTGAGTAAAAACACACTCTGGCACAACTGCGAGTTCGAGCGTCAAGGCAGAAGACTGCCTGTCATACCTCTTGTATGACTCTGAATCCTTAGTTACGGTGGGGACCGGAACCTCTTAATGAAATCGTAATTATTCTTCAGAGGAGTTGATACCAATGCATCAGATATCACCTGACGGAATTGCCTTCTTGAAAGAGAAAGAAGGGTTCAGGAGCGACGCCTACTACGATGTGGCGGGTGTTCTCACGATTGGTTACGGGCATTCAGCCTATGCGCCCAGTATTGAGGAATACCCCATTCATGAGGGGCAGCATATCACCGAAGAAGAAGGGGAAAAGATCCTTCGCGCAGATTTGAAGCCTACCGAAGCCGTTGTGAATTCTGCTGTTACTCGTGAAATTACTCAGAAGCAATACGACGCACTCGTGTCATTCACCTTCAACCTGGGCGCGGGTACCTTTAAGTCGAGTGATGTTCTCGAACTCACGAACCAGGGAAATTATCAGGCTGCCGCGGATGCTATGCTGCAATACTCGCACGCTGGCGGAGAATTCATCCCGGGGCTGCGCAAGCGCAGGGAAGAGGAAAGGGCTATGTATCTTTCTTCGCTTCCCCAAGAATAAAGTTCAACGCGGTACGATGTCGGGGTTTTCTACCATGACGGGTTCTTCAGGAAAAGCTCTAAAGCTTCCGAATCGGTGGAGACCCTGACTGGCTACTCAGAGAATAGGTAGTGCGTGATCTGGTCTAACGGATACGCTCTACAAGACTACGAGGTTCCAGAAACACTCACTATGAGCTCATAGATTCTAGCGGGGGAGAAGCAGACTTTGGTCTGTTTCTCCCCCGTTCTGTGGTTCATAGCAGATGGGCACACCGAAAATTTTGGGGCGTAACGCATCCCAAACGGTGGGCAATCCTTGGATTTATGTGCCTTGCGCTCGTGGTGACGGGCCTAGATTCCCTGATTGTCGCGGTCACCACCCCCCTCCGATGGGGAGGTAGGGCTGCAGGCCACCGGTGAGTAGCTGCAATGGTTTGTGGCGGCGTATTCACTCGCCTTCGCGGCACCGCTGCTTTTCTTTGGCGGATTAGCCGACAGCGTTCGTGACTCTCACCCCACCGCAGAAGTCCTGGATCAAGCAATTATAGCCGACAGCTTTATCTATCGATTATGCTGCAGAGGATCTTGCCTATGACCGTACGGTCGATTGCCGCAAAGTGCACCGGATTTAGGTGCATAAAGGTTTAGGCGAATTATATATGTAGTTATTACCCTAATAACGGGAATATATCTGTTATGGTTAAGTGGGTGGGTTGCCCACACCACATCTTTTCGTCTGTTACATTTTAGTGAGGAGACTAAACGAATGACTACCAAGCAGACCATTTTGGATTATTTTGCATCTATCCATGCCGGAAACTGGCAGGATTACATTAGTGATACTATGGCCTACGGCTTCAACACTACAGAGCAAAAACTCAATAAAGACGAATACTTTCAAAGTGCGGGAAGTTTCTACGATGCTACCACAAAAGTTGAGCTTTCTCAGCTTATTACCGAAGGAGACAAAGCAGCCGTCATAGCATGTTACACCGCGCAATCTCCTGCCGGTGCCACGCGAATTTTTGAGGTTCCTGAATTTTTTACCGTAAAAGATGGTAAAATTGTAGCGTCGACCATTTTCTTTGATGGTCCTGCATTTATGGCCTTCATGAAGGATGAATAATTAATTTATATTCAGGTGCTTCATATAGTATTAATATTTTTAATATAAGTTAAATATTTTTGAAAAGTAGGTTATCTCCACCTAAGTCTTTTAGGTAGGAGTAGCCTACTTTTGTATTTTAATATTTATAATGTGGATTATACATACTCCGAAATGCACTGTTCTCCACTGTTCAAAGAGCGTTATTTATAAGGCTAGTCAGCACCTCTAACCACACATGAAAAACAAACGGCTCCTCATCAGCCGACGTATGATGGATCCTATAAAACCAACTAACCCATCAACACACCCTAGGAGAAACCGTTGCCTCCTTACCGTACCACCGGAGTAACCGCCTGCAATTGGTCACCCTCTTAGCCTCCCTGACGAGCATAGGGTTGGGGTGGCTGAGAACTAAACCCATAAGCTCACCCTCACCAAGACTTTAGAAAGTCACCCTGCTGTATCTGAGGTAAAGCCACACCGAAGAAATTTGAGCTGAAGACTTCGGGGGCACCAAGACCGACAAGCGCCTAAACCGCTACATCAACCATCACCCGGTGGTCATTGAGAGTGGCAGCGGGACGATTGGATGGTGCGTGATCTGGTCTAACGGATACGCTCTACAAGACTACGAGGTTCCAGAAACACTCACTATGAGCCCATAGATTCTAGCGGGGGAGAAACAGACTTCGGTCTGATTCTCCCCCGCTTCGTAGTGCATAGCAGACGGACACACCGAAAATTTTGGGGCGTAACGCATCCCACACAAGGGGCTCTCATCGTGTGCTCGCCTTCGCTGCAGACAGCGAACGGACCGTGATGAACGGGATGGGATTATGCTATACGCTCAACACAACGCGGTAGGTTTATGCGATAATTGCCGGGGAATTTCGATGAAAGTATTTACAAGGAAAATATAAAAACTAAACCTTCACTCTCTTAATTCTTTTAATAATTTACAGCGACACTAAATTTATTTCTTGGGCGGCAATAAATATGTGTGAATAATTGATGCGTAAATAGAGAAAATAAACGATTGACAGACCAAATTTGAACTGTATACTTGAGACATCACTGTTACATATAGCTATGTCTTCCAACCACTTCAAGGACCAAAAATGAGCGTGATTACACCCCACCCCAAGCGCTGGGCCATCCTCGGGTTTATGTGCCTAGCGCTGGTTGTGACCGGGCTGGATTCGCTCATTGTCGCGGTTGCCATACCGTCTATGGAGACTGGACTACAGGCAACGGGCGAACAATTGCAATGGGTTGTTGCAGCCTATTCACTTGCATTTGCCGCACCGCTGCTTTTCTTTGGCGGTCTCGCCGACAGAATCGGACATAAACTAAGTTTTCTAGCCGGTATGTTTATTTTGCTGCTTGGTTCAATACTGGCGGCTTTCTCTATTAATGCAGAAGTACTTATTTTTTCACGAGTAATTATGGGTCTCGGATCAGCATTTATTATGCCTTCGACCCTAGCACTTATTCGTGATATTTTTCCAGACCATGAACGTGCTAAAGCTCTTGGAATTTGGGTGGGAATGTCCTCGCTGGGTATTCCGCTCGGTCCTATTGTGGGCGGACTGCTGCTCAAAAGTTTTTCGTGGGGATCAATTTTCCTGGTCAACGTGCCTATTATTGCCGTGGCATTCCTGGCATGCCTGATGCTCGCCCCGGAATCCTCAAAAAAGCACTCTTCCCGCCTGGACTTCTTCGGGCTAATCCTCTCGATTTTCGGGCCCGCCCTGCTGGTGTACGGCATTATCGCCGCCCCGGAAGCAGGCTGGACCTCAGGCTTGACGCTGACCCTGCTGATTGCGGGTGTGGTGCTGAGTCTCATCTTCATCGTATGGGAGCGCCGCAGCGCATCGCCCATGCTCAGCCATGAGGTCTTCCGTAACCGCCGGTTCGGCGGGCCTCTGCTGACGATCTCTTCGGTATTTTTTGGGGTCTTCGGCGGGCTGTTCATCATGACTCAGCATTTGCAGTTCGTCCTAGGGCTTGACCCTTTTACGTCCGGTCTGCATATGCTCGCCATGTGTTCGGCGGTTCTCGTGGCACCGATCTCGCCCAAACTCGTCGAAAAGTTCGGGCTGGGTCCCGTCTCAGCTACCGGCCCTCTCATGGTCGCCCTCGGCATGGTGCTTCTGGCTATCAGCCCCTCGCCCAAGAGCGGGCAGGTTATGATAGCGCTCTTCACGTTCGGTCTGGGTGTGGGTTTTGGCGCCCCGGCCTCCGTGAACTCGATCATGGAATCGACCCCCAAGAAACAAACCGGCGCGGGCTCGGCGGTTGCCGATGTTGCTATGCAGCTCGGCGGCGCCCTGGGTATCGCGCTGATGGGAAGTATTGGAATCGCCACCGCAACGGCACAATCGCCCCGAGGCGTAGCCGCTGCGTGCTGGGTAGGTGCGGCAGTCGGTCTTTTGGGTGCTGTTGCCGTCTTCACCGTGCTTCCCAAAACTGGCGCACCCGCCGTCGAACGAGCGGTCGCGCCAGAACCAGAACCCGCAGCTAAGCTGCCCTAGGCCAGCTGCACATATTTCAACCAACCACAGACAACCATCAGAACCTAACTCAAACTTCCGAAACGTTCCGATGGTATCTCCTACCCACACGGTAGGGATGAAAAAGGAATGAACGCTATGAACACCGACGAAATCAGCAGAATTCATAACAGACGCCAGATAACGCACGATGCGGTGCGCTGCCTGAGCATTCGAAGCCTTCCGACATTCGGATCCTCGCTGACCCAATCTCACGGGCAGCGGTGCACGCCTAGGTATATGCCGGGATAGACAAGCGCTGCGCTTTCGGTCTTTCGCAGCCCGCATCCATCGTGAATCCGCAGGAATATCAAGGGATCATCACACCTTCACACCATAGTGACCGTACTTATATCTTTTTGATATTGAGAATCTTCACCATATTACCCGTATCCAGCGGCAGGGCATAACAACACCGATAACGCACACCCAAGGAGCTTACTCACCCGCACACGTAAGCCCCACGGGACCCCGTAACCACATGCAACATACACCAACCACAGCCAAAGGAGGGGGCAATGACCCTCGTATACGAGTCGGCACCAGAGCTCGACGAAACTATCACGATAGACCCGGATATAGAAAATCTGCACTATGACCGTACCGTCGATCGTCATAAGGTACACCGTGCAGCGGTTTCCGAAGTTTTCCTCACGGACATTCGCCGGCAGAGCGCGCAGCATGTGCTCGTGGCGGCGCAGCTGCCCTCATCGCACAGCTTCTTTCACGACAGCATCTACAACGATGCCGAAGGAACCCCCGATGCGCTCCTGCTGCTCGAAATTGCGCGGCAGGCGACAATCGCCAGCGCCCACGAAGTCGGTGTAGATGCCGGAAACACCCTGATTTCCAATGAGTTTGGGCTCACGATTTATCCGCACGAAATCGCCGCGCTAAACCCCGAAGACACCAACCTGCTGATTCGCAACTACTTCGACTGGACCTCCATTCGGCGCGGCGCCCCGCGCTCCGGTCGGTGCTACCAGCAGCTCATCATGGGCAACCGGGTGATCGCCGAGCACTTCAGCGGCGGGCGCATCCTCACCAAAAACCAATTGCAGGCGCTGCGCAGCGAATACCGCGGCACCCCGCCGCCCACGACCGCGAACCTGCACGAGCTGACTTTCACAGACGTGCAGGATCCCATCGCCCCCGAGCGTGTGGGCAGGCGCAACCCCCTCAACGTAGTGATCTCGCAGCTGGACACTGCCGAAACCCCGAGTGCGCAGGTGACCCCGAACGTGGCGAATAAGGCGCTTTTCGACCACGCCTACGACCATATCACCATGCAAATTCTGACCGAGGCGGCACGTCAGCTCTATCTGGCAACCCGCCCGGATAGCGAGCGTGCCCCCGAAATTTCCTCAATACACGGGAACTTCCTGGCGTTCGCGGAACTCGATTCACCCGTGCAGATCCGTGCAACGGCACCCGGGGAATTCGTGGTTGAACAAGATAACCGGCAGATCGCGGATTTCGCGCTCAAAAGCTAGATGACAAGGACCTTTATGTCACCCGAATATAACACCACGAAATATGTGTGGACGGACTTCGGCGGAGTACTCACCCCGCCGGTCAGCCACACGATGCGCGTCTTCTGCCAGAAATACGGGCTCACCGAGTCCCAGCTGCGCGCGGGATTTGAGGCGGTCGCCCGCAACCACAACCTCACCGACCCGCTGGAACTCGTCGATACGCCCCTGATGAGCGAAAAAGAGTGGCTGAGCGAAATTTCCGAGCAGGTCGGCGGGGCGTTCCAGCTTGATACCCTCGCCGACGACTGGTTCCGCGACCGCGAGCCCAACGCATCCTGGGTGGCGTACCTGCACGAGATCAAGGCGCACGGTGTGAAGGTAGGGCTGATCTCAAATATGGTGCCCACCTGGGATAGCCACTGGCGCGCCATGCTCAACGAACCCGATCTTTTCGACGATATTGTGCTGTCCTTCGAGGTTGGATACCGCAAACCGCAGCGCGGTATCTACGAGTACGCCGCAGAACTTGCCGGGGTGAACCCGGCGCAGTGCATCCTCATTGACGACCTTGCGCGTAACTGCGAAGGCGCCCGTGCAGCCGGGTGGGATGCCATCGAATTCACCACAACCGAAGAGTGCGTGAAACAGCTGCACCCCCTGCTCTCACCGGCAGAGGAAACAGTTTAAACCCCGTGACCGGAAGGTCACCCAACGAAAGGAAAACCCATGGGCAAGTGGGGAAATATTATCGAAGACATGATGGCGCAGATGCCCGAAGACCTGCGCACCGTCGCCCTCGGCGTGGCTGAGATTTTCACGAACATGGATATCGAAACCGCCCGCAAGTACATTCACCCCGACTTCGTTGATCATGAGGCGAGCGAAGGCGTTGGCGGCGGCCCCGAAGGGTACCTGGCAACCGCGAAATACATGAACCAGGCGTTCTCCGATGCCTCGTGGAAGCCCCAGAAAATTGTGGCAAGCGCGGATGGTAAGCACTACACCATGGTGATCAAGTTCAGCGGCGTTCACACCGGCGAGTTCATGGGTATTCCCGCCACCGGTAAGCCCTTCGAGATTCACCACCTGCACCTTTTCCGTGTTGAAGACGGCAAGGCTATAGAGCACTGGGGCGGGCGCGATGAGCTCGGCCTGCTGCGCCAGATCGGTGTTCTCAACTCCGAGCACCCCACTCCCGCAGACGCCGGGCAGGCCGCCTTCGCCTAAAACGCGGGCGAAACACGCATTCACGCATCCCACGTAACGCTATTGAGCACCGCGCGGCGAACTACCACGGCATATGATACGCCGTAAACCCGCCGCAGCATAAGAACCAAACCTAAGGAGTCAGATGACACACCAGAAGCGCCCAGGATGCGCCCTCGTCACCGGAGCGTCGGGAGATATTGGCGCACAAATCGCGCTCAGACTGGCGCAGGACGGATGGAATATAGCCGTCGGCTACGCCACCGGAATCGAGCGCGCCGAAGAGGTTGCCGGGCGCATCCGCGAGTGTGGCGTGTCAGCGATGCCCATCAAAATTGACGTCACCAGCACCACCTCAGTTGATGACGCCTTTGATGCGCTCGAAGACTCGTTAGGGCAGGTCACCGTGCTAGTCAATAACGCCGGAATTCGTTCCGACGGGCTGGTTGCGGGGCTCAGCGATGACGAATGGGATGCGGCGATTTCGACAAACTTAAGCTCGGTTTTTCGTACCTCTCGGCGGGCGTTGGGGCCGATGATTCGCGCACGTTTTGGGCGAATCATCAACATTTCCTCGATTCTCGCCGGGAGGACAATCGCCGGAACCGGCAGCTATTCCGCCGCGAAAAGCGGAATTTTAGGAATAACCCGCGCGATGGCTATCGAGGTGGCGCGACGCGGGATAACCGTGAACGCGGTATGCCCCGGACTCGTTGAAACCTCCATGACCGAAGAGGTTGAAACCTTCACCCAGTCGGTGCAGCGCGCCGTGCCGATGGCTCGCCCCGCGCAGGCACGCGATATTGCCGAGTGCGTGGCGTTCCTCGCCAGCGACCGCGCCGACTACATTACCGGGCAGAGCATTGCAGTAGATGGCGGGCTGAGCGCTCAGGCGTTTTCGCTGAACTAGGTTCGCGCTCGCCCCAAGTAACCCCGCCGTTTGCCGGATGAGTTCACGGGTACCCGCCGTGAACACAAGATAACCAACCACAGAAAACACCAGATAATCCATGAGGAGAGAACCATGACTGAGACCCCCGTTAACACCGCATCCCTGGAAGAGTTCGTGACCCAGCAGGTGATCGACATGGGCGTGCCCGCCAGCACCGTCAAGCTCGACGCCAAAATCGATTCGATGGGGCTCGACTCCCTAGACGTTGTTGAGCTCACCCAGGCGGTCAAGAAGCAGCTGATGATTCCCGTCAAGCCCAAGGATTTTGAAAACGCTGCCACCCTGCAGGATGCCGTAGATATTATTCGTGAAAAGGCACAGGAGAAGTGAGTACGAGAGTAGTCATCACGGGAATCGGTGCCGTCACCCCCGCTGGGTGTTGGCGCCGAGACGCTGCATATGCGTGCCGTGGCGGGCCTGAGCGGGCTGAACGACGAAAACGAGAACGGGCTGGGCGGCAAGGTTGGGCGATGCCTCGACTTTGACGTGAAGAACCCGCTCAGTCGCCGCGAGATGCGCCGCATGGACCGGTACACCCAGCTTGCCGTGGCGGCGGCTGATGAGGCTATCGCCCAGGCGGGCTGGGGCGGCGGGCTGCCGTGCGATGCGCGGCGCATCACCTGCTATATCGGTACCGCTATCGGCGGGCTGGACACCCTCGAAACGCAGCATTTAGTGATGCACACCGAGGGCGCCGAAGAAGTCTCGCCGCTGACCGTGCCCATGATGATGGCGAACGCCGCGCCCGCGCATATTTCCATGCGCCACGGGCTGCACGGCGAAACAACCGCAATCGTCACGGCGTGCTCCTCCGGGGCGCAGGCGATTATCGCCGGTGTGCGCAGTATTCTGCTGGGCGAGGCGGATGCAGCCGTCGTAGGCGGCGCAGAGGCGGGAACCACCCGGTTCACCCGCGCTATCTTCAACGCCGCCGGGGCGATCTCGCCCGACGGGAACTCGACCCCCTTCGATGAGGAGCGCAACGGCTTCAACCTGGGGGGAGGGTGCCGGTATTCTCGTGCTCGAATCAGCCGAGAACGCCCGCGCCCGAGGCGCCGAGATACTGGGCGAAATCGCAGGGTACGGGCTCTCCTCAGACGCTCACCACATTACAGCGCCGAACCCGGACGGCAAGTATGCGGCCTATGCCCTCAACCGTGCGCTTGAAACCGCGGGGGCAACCCCCGAGCAGGTGTCGTATGTGAACGCCCACGGCACCGGAACCGAGCTGAACGATACGACCGAAGTGAACGTGCTGCGGCAGGTGTTCGGCACGGCTCTTGAGGACATCCCGGTTTCCTCCACGAAATCGGCAATCGGGCACCTCTTCGGGGCTGCGGGCGCCGTCGAAACCATCGCCACGCTTCAGGCGCTTCGGCACGGGCAGGCACCGCCCACCCTGGGGCTGAAAAACCTGGATAAGCGGCTGGGGCGGGTGCGCATCAGCGGCGAACCACAGGATTTAGCACCCGGCACGTTCAGCGCGGCCGACGGCACGCCTAAAAGGCTGGGACTCTCAAACTCCCTGGGCTTCGGCGGGCACAACGTAACCCTGGCGATACGCGCATGAGTACCCGGCAGTCTCCCGAGGATGCGCCGCCGACGGCGGGATGTGCATCCGCAGATCCGCGATACGCGGCGTTTCTCGGATGCGCCTACCACCCTGGCCCCGGCACGGCACCCGACGCGGACCTCACGCAAGCGGAAAAACCCGCCGCCGAAGACCCGGCGAACGACGGGGAATACCGCGTGTTCCTGCGGTACGATACGCGCATCGCCCCCGATGTGAGCGGGCCGGTCACGCTGAGCGTGACCGATGTGGAATACCTGCAAGACCTGCACCGCCAAGGGATCGAGGCGCTCGGGCGCGAGGCGCTCGGCGTGAAATCCGCCGACCATTTCGTGCTTCGCGGCGCCGGGCTAACGTTCACCCCGCATGTTCTGGGCGGCGACGTTCGCGGCCCCGACACAACCGGCGCAGACGAGTCGATCGAGCTGAGCCTGCACGTTCCCGTGAGCACCATCCGCCGCAGGCGCGGGCAGCCGTGCTATGCGATCAGCGGGGCGATCACCCTCTGGGCGGGCGATACCTGCCTGGCCGAAAGCGACGGCGCGGCGCTCTTCCTCACCGCCGATACCTTCGAGGAACTGCGCGGTGAACTCGGGAACACCGCAGAAATCCAGGATGCGGCTTCCGCCGGGGGCGCATCCGCCGAACCCCCGAAGGCCGTGCGCGTGTGGGGAACGCCGTACGGGCACGTGCAGGCTGCCCCCGCGAGTCTGTGCGGGGTGAGCGACGCATCCCAGGTTTTGATCGGAGACGTGCGCCATAACGATACGGCTCACGGTACCGAAACCGCCCAGGAACAGGCGGAAGAGCCGCGGAAGAAAACCTCGGAACGGCTCTCTCAGAACCCGCAGGGAACCCCCGCACTAGCCCAATGCCGCATCGTGCCCACAGCCCCGCCACGGCATTTTGACCGCCCGCTGGACCACTATCCGGGGCTCATGATGGCAAGCGCAGCCCGGCAGTTCGCGGTGGCGGCGCTCGCGCATCGTACCGGGGAAGACCCCGCGAACCTGCGCGTGGCGGAAGAAACCCACGAATTTTTCGAGTTCGTGGAACTCACCGAGATTCCAACCCTCAACCTGCTGCGGTGCGAGAAACACCGCGACACCTATCAGACAGAGATCACCGTGAATCAGGGCGGTGCCGTTAAGGCACGCAGCCGATTCACCTTTATGTAGAAATTCAAGAAAGGCACCATGAGTGTGACAATTTCGGGCGTTGGCGCCGCCGTGCCCAATGACCCCATTCCAAACAGCGAATTCGCCGCGCTCGGCGTGGACGACGAATGGATTGCCAGTCGCACCGGAGTGCGCCAGCGCCACCACCTGCGCCAGGAGCAGACTCTCGCCGAGCTGGCGCTTGAAGCGAGCGAGAAGGCACTTGCGGATGCCGGTATAAGCGCCGAAGAAATCGACTTTGTGCTTGCCGCAACCACAACCGCTGACCAGGTTTCGCCGGGGCTCGCGCCCGTCGTCGCCTCAGGTTTAGGCACCCCGCAGGTGGGCGCGGTTGATCTGAACGCCGCATGTTCCGGGTTCCTGTACGCCCTCGACTACGCCGCCTCAAAAATCGAGCAGGGCAGTATCGACCGGGCGCTCGTCATTGGTGCCGATGCGATGTCACGCCTGACTAACCCCGAGGATGCGGGCACGGCGGTACTCTTCGCCGACGGTGCCGGCGCCGCTATCGTACAGGCGGCCCCCGAGGTGAGCGAGGACGAATACCCCTATATGTGTTCGTTCGGTTCCGACGGCAGCCAGGCGCAGGCGCTGTATATTTCTGACTCCACGCAGCAGGTGGTGATGGACGGCGCCGAGGTCTATATGGCGGCGGTGGATGCGATGTCCGAGGAAATCACCTATGTACTCGACTCGTGCGGTATCGACCCGGAGAGGATCGACCAGCTGGTCTGCCACCAGGCCAACGGCAGGATTATGGCGGCGGTCGCACGGCGGCTGCGCTGGGATTCCTCCAAAGTGCTCTCATATATCGACCGGTACGGGAACACCTCTGCCGCCTCCATCCCGATTACCCTAGCCGTCGGGCAGCAGGAGGGGCACGTGAAACCGGGAGACTTGCTGGCGCTGACCGCCTTCGGGGCGGGATTCACCTGGGGCGCGGGCGTAATCGGATTCAAAACCACCGCCTGAGCGCTGGCGGTCAGGGCGCACACCAGTTGCGCGCAGCTAGAATCCGCCACCGTATTTCACTCTTATGCCACCCACACCCCTCATAAAAAGAGCTTTTATGAGGGGACTGACAGATAGGCGTTAACATGCCCAACAGCACACTACAATCCCCGCCGCAGCGGGTGCAGAACGGTGTGAGCGATGACCTGCTCATCACCGCCCACGCCGCCATGATCGCGGGCAGGCACTTTAATCAGCAGGCGAGCAACCTCGCCAAACAGGGATATATGGGGGCGTACCCCTCATCCCTGGGGCAGGAGGCGTGCCAGGTTGCCGCCGCCCTCGCCTTAGAACCCGCCGACTGGCTTTTCCCCACCTACCGCGATTCGGTCGCCGTCATGAGCCGGGGTATCGACCTTGCCGAAGTTCTCTCGCCCTTCCACGGGTCTTCGCACTGCGGGTATGCCCCCACGAAAACGCATACCGCCCCGGAGGCAACACCGCTTGCCACGCATACCGCCCACGCGGTCGGTCTGGCGATGGCGGCAAAGTTCGCCGGTGATTCCACGGTAGCTCTCGCGATGTGCGGCGACGGTTCCACAAGCGAAGGCGACTTTCATGAGGCGCTTAACCTCGCCGCCGTCTTTGAGGCGCCCGTCGTCTTCCTCGTGCAGAATAACGGGTACGCTATCTCAACCCCCGTATCCCGGCAGATGCGCGCGGCAAGTATCGCCGCGAAGGGTGAAGGGTACGGCATGCCCGCCTACCGGGTTGACGGCAACGACTTTGAGCAGGTGTACCCCCGCCTGCACGAAGCCGTGGAGCGTGCCCGCGCCGGTGGCGGCCCCACCCTGATTGAGGCGATGACCTACCGCATGGGGCCGCATACGACCTCCGACAACCCCGATCGGTACCGCAGCCGCGAAGAAGTCGAGCAGTGGCGCGGGCGTGACCCGCTCACCCGCATTCAGCATCAGATGTACCAGCGCCTGCCGAACGCGAAGACCCATATCGAAAACGCGATCTTAGCCGCAGAAAAGATCGCCTCCGAGGCTCGCACCAGCATGATGCAGCTGCAGATGCCCGATCCACAGGATCTTTTCGCCCACGTGTATGCGAACCCGCCGGCAACCCTGAGCGCCGTCGCCGAAGAGTACGCACAACAGCACGCCGCGCAGAATGGAGAAAACGCATGAGCCAGCAGGCAGCAGATACTCAGGTACGCGACGCGAAGACCGCATCTGATACCGCACCTCAGGCGCCGGAATCGACCCAATCCCGCTCGGATGCGGTGCAGCGAACCTCAATGGTAGGCGCCCTCAACCTGGCCTTGGGCCACGAAATGCAGCATAACGACCGCGTGGTGATGTTCGGCGTGGACGTAGGCACCCTCGGCGGTGTTTTCCGTGTGACCGACGGGCTGACCGAACGGTTCGGCGAGGAACGCTGCTTCGACACCCCCATCTCTGAGGCGGGAATTATGGGGGCCGCGATCGGCATGGCAATGTACGGGTTCCGCCCCGTGATCGAGATGCAGTTTGACGCTTTCGGCTACCCCGCCTTTGAACAGATGGTGAGCAACCTGGCGAAAATGCGCAATCGCACGCGCGGCGATCTCTCCATGCCCGTGGTGGTGCGCATGCCCTACGGCGGCGGGGTGGGTGCCGTGGAGCATCACAGCGACAGTTCGGAGGGGTACGCCGCGCATACTCCCGGGCTGCACGTGTACACCCCCTCCAACCCTTCGGATGCCTACCATATGCTGCGCCAGGCGATTCGCAGCGACGACCCGGTGATTTTCTACGAACCCAAGCGTCTGTACTGGGAAGAGGGTGACCTTGATACCTCGGCGAACCCTCTGCCGATTGGGCAGGCACGAATTTGTCGCCCCGGCGAGGACGTAACCCTCATCAGCTACGGGCCGACGGTACCGATGGCGCTTGCCGCCGCCGAAACCGCCGCCGAATACGGGTACAGCGTTGAGGTGATCGATTTGCGCACCCTCACCCCGTTCGACGAACACACCGTATGCGAAAGCGTGATGCGCACCGGCCGCGCCGTCATGGTGCACGAGGCCCCGCAGACCGGCGGATTCGGCGCCGAGGTGGTGGCACGCATTACCTCACGCTGTTTCGACTACTTAGAACGCCCCGTAGAGCGCGTGACCGGTCTGGACGTGCCCTATCCGCCGCCCGGGCTGGAACACCTGTATTTGCCGAACGAAGAGAAGATTCTGGGCGCTATCGCAACCCTCTACGCCGAGAACGACTAGGAGAAACACGCCATGACTGATACACCGCACGCTTCATCCGCCCCAAGCCCCGAACCCTTACCGCCCGAGGGCTCCGACGCTTCCGGCTACCCCTTCACCTTTTACCTGCCGGATTTGGGGGAGGGGCTTCGCTCGGGCGAGATTATCGAGTGGCTCATCAGCGAAGGGCAGCAGGTTGAGCTGGATCAGGTGCTCGTAGTGGTCGAAACCGCCAAATCCACGGTCGAAATCCCCTCACCGGTTGAAGGTGTCGTGGTGCGTCTGCTCGAACCGGTCGGTCAGGTTGTCGACGTGGATGCGCCCCTCATCGAGCTGCGCACCCCCACCCCGCAGACCCAGGCGCCCACGGCTGGTGCAGAAGCCCCCGCGAAGGATTCAGCCGGTAAGCTCCCCGCCAAACCTGGCGCGGGAGAGAGCAAACACCTGGTGGGCAGGGGCAAAATGCCCATTAAACCCGGCGGCACCGGTACCGCGCTGCCGCCAAAATCCGCCAAAACTCAAGGCGGGAAGGCTCGTTCGGGTGCCAAAGTTTCGCCCGCCGTGCGCAGGCTCGCCCGCTCCCTCGGAGTCGATCTGAAAACCGTTACCGGAACCGGCGCAGGCGGCGCTATCACCCCCGAAGACGTACAAACCGCCGCCGATCACGCCGCCGGAGGCGCATCATGACTGCGGAACGCACCGCCGACCTGAGCGCGCGCATCGGCGAACCCCTGGGCGAAACCCCCTGGATGCGCATCAGCCAGCAAAACATCAACCGCTTCGGCGAGCTCACCGGCGACACCCAGTGGATTCACACAGACCCGTGCCGCGCGGCGCACACCCCCTTCGGCGGCACCATCGTGCACGGGGCGTACCTGCTGAGCCTCGCCATCACCTTCGCCGGGCAGCTGCTCCCCGCGGAGGGCACCTCCATGCTCGTGAACGCCGGGGTGAATGCCGCCAGGTTCCGCAGCGCCGTGCCGGTGGACTCGCAGGTATGCGGCAGCGCATCAATCGTGAGCGCCGAAGACTTTGGGGATGCCACCCTCGCCGAAATTCGTGTTGCCGTGCATGTTAAAGGCCAGAGCAAACCCGCCACAACAGCCACAGTTCGGATGGTACTTCATGACTAACACCACCGCAGATAACCCCGCCGTACTCCTCGAACGCCGCGGCAGCATCGCGTATGTGACCCTGAATCAGCCCGAAAACCGCAACACCCTCAGCCGCCACCTGGCGACCGAGCTGCGCGAGGTGCTCAATCGGCTGCACGAGGACGATACGCTCAAAGCTGCCGTGCTCACCGGGGCCGGGCAGGACTTTAGTCTAGGCGGCAGCTACGACGACTTCGCCGAAGGCATGTCGCGCGAAAAAGAAAAATCCTTAGCGTACAGCCGCGAGCTCGCGCGTCTGCTCGAAGACATTATTCTGGGTATCGTTGCCGCGCCCATCCCCTTTATCGCCGCCATTAACGGGCAGGCGGCGGGGGCGGGCATGTCCCTGGCGCTCGCATGCGATCTGCGTGTTGCCGAACCGCGCACCAAACTCAATATTGCCTACGGCATGATCGGGGCATCCACGGACGGCGGGATGAGCTGGTTCTTACCGCGCTATGCCGGGTTCAGCGCCGCTACCGAGCTGTTATACACCCAGCCTGTTCTGCGTGCCGCGCGTGCGCAGGAGCTTTCGCTGGTGCATCGGGTATCAGAGCCGGGTGAGTTGAACGCATGCGCCGAACAGCTCGCGGAGCAGATTGCCGGTTCGGCCTCTCATACGGTGCGCGCCGCCAAGTCTATGCTGGCCGCGCGCTATGTTGTGGAGCTTGAGGAACATATGCACGCCGAGCACGAATTCTTCGCCTGCGGTGTGCTCACCGAGGATTTCCGCAATGCGGTGCACGTCATGCAGCGGGGCGAAATTCCGTCCTTTGACTAGGCACAATACCTCAGCGGATGCGGCGGTAATGGTACGGTGAACCGCGTGAATGCAGCGTTTGACGATATGAAGGGCACCGACAACACGGGCGGCACCGAAAATTCGCGGGGGCTTGAGCATATGAGCACCGTCGAGAACGCGGGCGAATCGCTGATGCGAAGCCTGCTTCCGCCGGATATATGCGTGGCAGAGACCACCGGCGATTTCGGGCACCTTCGTGATGCTGAACGGGAGTATTTCGCCAGCGCCGTCACCAAGCGTGTGCGCGAGGCGACTACGGCACGCTCCTGCGCTCGGCTGGCGCTCAAGCGGCTGTATCTGCAGGAACCTGAGCTCACCGAACCGCCGACCGAGCTCGTGTTCGTGCCGCGCGCCGATGGTTCGCCCGCCTGGCCTGCCGGGGTTGTGGGGAGCATGACCCACTGCGTCGGGTATCGTGCGGCGGCGGTTGGCTTGGCAAGCGCTATGCGGGCGTCGGGATCGATGTTGAGCCTGCGGTACCGCTCTCTGCCGCCGTGCAAGAGCTTATTGTGCGCGACGAAGAACAGTGGTTTGCCTGCGGGGCTTACTCGAAAGTGCTGTTTTCTGCGAAAGAGGCGGCGCTCAAAACCTGGTACCCCCTGGGTTTTCGCGGATTTGACGTGAGCGATATTTCCGTAGCCTGCGATGTCGAATCTTCGGCGGGGCATGGGGGAGAGGATGCGCGCGGCACCTTCACGGCGCGCATCCCGACTATGTCGGATGCTCCGGTTCTGCACGGCGGCTGGGCTATCGGGGGCGGGTTTGTGGCGACTGCCGCATCCCTGTCGGTATCAAACCTACTCGCGAGCAGGTAGGATATGGCCGAACAGGTCGGAAAATCCTACCTGCTCGGGGTAAAAACCACCTGCTCGCCGGGCCGGAAGGGTATGGAAACCGAACCTGAGATCCCGCCCGAGTCCTGGCTCACACCCTGTATGTTCCGAAATGTTACGAATTATGACGAGGGTGACGGAGTGTGTCACAGTGGGGCCAAATAACTACCATCCACAGCCGGGGGCATGCTCTAATGGGTAAACACCCCCGGAAACCCGGGAACCACCCGCACAGGAGTTAAACCGTGCACGTGGTGGCGCATCGTAAACCCAAACAACAGAAAGTTTCATAGCCGTGAAGAAATTTGTTGCTGCACTGGCAGTTGTACCTCTCGTCTTCAGCCTCGCCGCCTGCGGTTCCTCCTCGAACGGTAACGGTAACAACAAGAAGGTCACCATCGGCGTGGTCGGCACCGAGAAAGCTAACGACGTGCTCAAGGAAGAAGCCGCCAAGCAGGGTATCGACATCGAATACCAGGAATTTACCGACTACAACCAGCCCAACCCCTCCGTGGAATCGGGCGATACCGACCTGAACCGCTTCCAGCACATCGCATACCTGGCGAGCTACAACGTGAACTCGGGTAAAGACCTGCAGATCGTCGGTTCAACCAATATTTACCCCATGGCTCTCTTCTCGCAGAAGCACAAGAAGGTAGACGAAATTCCCCAGGACGGTACCATTGCCGTCCCGAACGACCCCGTGAACGAGGCGCGCGCCATTCTGCTGCTGAAGGCTCAGAACCTGGTAACCCTCAAGTCTGACGTGCACAGCCCCACCCACGACGATATTGACACCGAGAAGTCCAAGGTCAAGGTTACCCCCGTGGACGCATCGCAGACCGTGGTCTCCCTGGACTCCGTGGACGCATCCGTCATCAATAACACCTTCTTGGCGGATGCGGGACTGAATCCCTCGGACGCCCTCGCGCAGGATGACCCCAACAACCCCGACGCCCGCCGCTACGTGAACCTGTTCGTGGCACAGAAGGATAAGGTAGACGACGAAACCTACAAGAAGGTCGTCGAAATCTTCCACACCCAGCCCGTGCAGGATGCCGTGAAGGAAGACTCCAAGAACACTGCGGTTGAGGTGAACCTCTCCCAGGATGAACTGAAGCAGGCGCTGCAGAAAGAAGAATCGGCGCTTCGCAAGTAAAACAGACGCGTGCATGAGTGCACACGGTAAATGCGGTAACCCGGAATTTCCCTGAAAAACTAGGCGAAAACCGGCTTACCGCCTTTGCCGTCCCTGGGGTGAATACATGCGGATGCGCGCCGCCGAGCACGAGCGTATCCGGCGTATTCCGTCCCAGCCCTAAAACACACGAGAGCAAAGAGAGCGTACAGTGAGCGAACAGGCAGCCCCGTGGGCGAAGAACCCAGAGCCCGGCGCCACCACACCGAAGGGTACTAACACCCTCATCAGCCCCGTCGCAGCGGACACCGGCGCCGAGCCCATGGTCACGATTGATAACGTCTCCAAAATTTTCGGCAAGGGCAAAAAAGAAGTTGCCGCCGTCAAAAACGTTTCCCTCACCGTTAAGAAGGGCGAGATCTTCGCGATTATCGGCTACTCGGGCGCAGGTAAATCTACCCTGGTGCGCCTGATCAACGGGCTGGAGAGCACCACCAGCGGCACCCTGACCGTGGACGGCTTCGAGATTTCCGGTAAACGTGACCTTGAGCTGCAAAAAGTCCGTACCAATATCGGCATGATCTTCCAGCAGTTCAACCTCATGAACTCGCGCACCGTAGCCCAAAACGTGGAGTTCCCGCTCAAGGTCGCCGGGTGGAGCAAAGGAGAACGCACCAAACGCGTGCAGGAGATGCTCGAATTCGTGGGCTTGGCAGACCGCGCGAAATACTATCCGAGCCAGCTTTCCGGTGGGCAGAAACAGCGTGTGGGTATTGCCCGTGCGCTCGCTACGAAGCCCTCCCTGCTGTTGGCGGATGAGGCAACCAGTGCCCTTGACCCGGAAACCACGCATGAGGTGCTTGAGCTGCTCAAAGAGGTCAATCGTGAGCTTGGGATTACGGTCATCGTGATTACCCACGAAATGGATGTTGTTTCCTCGATCGCCGATCGTGTGGCGGTCATGGAAGAAGGCCGCGTGGTAGAAACCGGAAGCGTTTACGAGGTTTTCTCGAATCCGCAGACCGAGGTTGCGCAACGATTCGTGGCGACCACCGTCAAGCAGAGCCCCACCGGCGATGCGGCTGCCGCGCTGCGCAAGAACCACAAGGGCTACCTGGTGAACGTCGAGATCGTGGAAGGCAACCAGGAACTCGGCAAAATCCTGGCGTACCTGGGCTCGCGGAACGTGCGCTTCAATATTGTGCACGGCGGTATTGAGACCTTGCAGGGGAAAGCCTACGAACCCTCACCCTCGAACTTCTTGGCGATGTGACGAGTATTGATGCCGCGGTTGCCGAGCTGAAGACCGTAACCCGCGTACAGGAGGTGCGCTAATGTCTGCACTTGTGACTACTCTGCCGTTAGCGGCATCAACCCGGTCGGTGAATTGGGATACCTTTATTCCCGATAAGCTGGTTCCCGCCATCTTCGATACCCTGTACATGGTCTCTGTAACGATGGTGATTGCCGGTCTTCTCGGTCTGATCATGGGTGCCTTGCTGTACACCACGCGCACCGGAAATATCTTCCAGAACCGGTTTGCTTACACGGTGCTGAACGTTCTGGTGAATATCGTGCGGCCTATCCCGTTCATTATTCTAATCGCGGCTTTAGGACCGCTCACCAGCGCGGTAGTACAGACCCGTCTAGGCATAAACGCGGCGATCTTCGCAATGACCTTCGGCGCATCCTTCGCTATTGCGCGCATTGTGGAGCAGAACATGGTCTCGATCGACCCGGGTGTGATTGAGGCTGCCCGCGCGATGGGCGCCTCCAAGCTGCGGATTCTCTTCACCGTGATGATCCCCGAATCGCTCGGACCGCTGATCCTGGGCTACACCTTCATCGTGATCGGCGTGGTCGATATGTCGGCCATGGCCGGGTATGTGGGCGGCGGCGGCCTGGGTAAGGTCGCTATCGTGGACGGCTACCAGAGGTTCCAGGATCAGATCACCTGGGCTGTGGTTGCGGTCATTATTGTGCTGGTGCAGCTCGTGCAGCTCATCGGCAATATGCTGGCGAAGAAGGCTCTGCGCCGCTAGGATTCGCCGGATTAGACACACTCAAGGGGTTTCCCGTGAAGCAATCGCTCTTCGTGGGAAACCCCTTTGAGTTATGTTTGGGCTTATGAATGTATAGTGCAGCCCGAGCCTGGTTCCTATTTGTGTTTCTCGCGTGTGCCGGATGAGCGGGTTTTTCTCGAAAATGCCACAGAGGTAACGGGGAACTGTCGGCCCGTGGAATGTTGTTGGCGCAGCCCGCATCATCCCATGCGAGTTGCGAGTTTGCGTCGTGAGCGTCAGCGAACGCGCAATGTTTGAGCTGGAGCATGCTCACTGGCTGAGGCGGGAAACCACCCTCCCGTACCCATCACAATATCCGTAACCGCATCCGCCCGCTACGACGAGGAATCGTCTTTATGACGCGGGTTGAGCATCCCCGGACGGTACCGCGGAATCTGCGGTGCATCGCCGGATGTGCCCTTCTGCTGGGCGTAGTCGGTGGGGCGCAGCACCCGTTCGTCGTCGTCCTGCTGCGTGTATTCGCCGAGCGCCATCATGCCGTAGATGAGCGCCGCGAAAATCAGCAGGGTCGTGCCGATCTCGCCCCACATGACGATGTGATTGCGCCTAAGCGTATCGTCCACATGCGCGTAAATAATCGGCACCACCGAGAAACACCCCAGAATGGATGCGGTTCCCGCCGCCGCAAGCACGTGCGGCAGTATCCACCAGCGGCTTCGTTCGCCGCGTTTGAGCGCGCTCTCCCCGGGCAGGCGCAGCCAGGCGAAGAGGCGACGGCGCACCGCGACCCAGCCGAAGATGCCTGCTCCGAAGGCGAGAGCACCGGGGAGTGAAAGGTACAGGGCACCTGAGAGCATGCCCGAGAGCGTGAGGGTTACCCCGACCGCCACGGCAATCAGGCTGAGGGCGTTCACCAGGCGGCGGCGCGCCCGCACCTTCAGGTGGTCGATGAGTTCGGGGGGAACCGCATCCGGGTCAGGTTTTTCTTCCCAGAACGGGCGGTAGTATTCGAGCTCTTCGGCGCTCATGTTTTCAAAGCGCAAACCGTAGCGCCCCTGCCCGCTCTGATACTGCCCGCGCGGGGTTTGTTCATGCTGATTCGGGCGAGCCTGTTCAGCCCGATTTCGCTCCGAGTCCTGCCCCTGCGAGTTCTCGGGTCGGTCGCCAAAATTCTGCTCGTTGCGGGCATCTTTACCCGGGTTCTGAGGTGTCATTTTAGCTCTCCATCATCAGGGTTGTGGATGCTTTCACCGCCGAATCCTCCAGCCGTGCCACCCAGTCGCGCGCCGTGCGCCAAAGCTGCGGGTCGGTAAACGTGTCGAAGTGCCCAAACCCGCGCGGTGCCCCCGCAAAGTCACCGTGGGGCACGTAAATAAGAACCTTAGTTCCGGCGTCTCGTGCCGCCTGCGCGCCCGCCGGTGAGTCTTCGATCGTGAGCGCATCCGGCCCGGCGAAGCCTAGGCGACGTGCCGCCTCCCGGTAGATGTCGGGTGCGGGTTTGCCGTGGGGAACGTCGTCGCAGCTGACCCAGGTGCGCACGATCGGGGCGTACCCGTAGGTTTGCATTTTGGTGTCGAGAATGCCTGCCGTGGAGTTGGATGCGACGGCCACGGGCATATGCTCGCCCAGGTAGCTGAGGAATTCTTGGGCACCGGGTACGAGGTCCACACCGGCGTTGATAATATCTGCTTCGATGCGCGCAAGTTCAGTGAGCGTATTGTGCTGATGCTGGGCGTATTCCTGGGTGTTGTTAGGGTCGCCGGTGTATGAGAGACGGGCGAGCGTTTCTGCAACCTGATGCGCAGAAAGCCCGGTTAACTGCTCTTCGAGGTCGTCGCTGAAGGGGATGTTCCAGCGGTTGAAGAGTTCGCGCTGCACGCGGTTCCAAGCGGTCTCGGAATCGAGAAGAACCCCGTCGCAGTCGAAGATTGCGCAGCGGGGGAACCAGGATGCGGGCACGGTGTGTTCAAACATGTCTCCATCTTCTCACACCCGCCCTCCTATTACTCCTATTCCGCGAGCAGGTGGTTTTTGGTCCGAGCAGGTAGGAAAATCCTACCTTTTCGGCAAAATCCTACCTGCTCGCGGTATTCTGAAATATAGTAACATTACTACAATTGGACTTTGGGGGAGAGAAAACTATGACGACTACAGTATCAGCACGCGAATTTAATCAGAATGCCAGTGCCGCTCTGCGCCTTGCCGCGGAAGAACCCGTCTTTATTACCAAACGCGGCACACCGACCAACGTTATTTTGAGTATTGAAGACTATCAACGACTGGCCCAACCGCAACCTCGGCGTTCCTTGGCGGATGCGCTTTCCACCATGTCGGCAGAGGCGGGCGAGATTGATTTTGATATTGACCGCGAACCGAGCATCCCAAATCCTCACCGCGAGGTAGACTTCGCAGAAGACGGCGACTTTTTCGGCAGCGAGGAGAACTAATCCGTGTACCTTGCCGATACAAACGTGATCTCCGAACTGCGTAAATACCGCTCGGGCAGAATTCATCCTTCGGTGCGCCATTGGGTGGAACACGTAGACGTGAACGACGTGTATATCAGTGTGATTAGCATGATGGAGATTCGCACAGGAATCCTGCGGCATGCCCGTAAAGATGCGGCCCAGGCTCAGATTCTGCAGCAGTGGTTTTCTCATGAGCTTGCGCCGGAGTTTGCGGGGCGCATCCTGCCGGTTTCTTTAGAGGTTGCTCTTACCTGCGCTGAACTCCACGTGCCGCATAAGAAATCAGAATACGATGCGCTGATCGGCGCCACTGCCCGAGAACACCATCTGATGTTGGTGACTCGTAACGTTGCAGATTTTCAGGGCATGGACCTCGATATTCTCAACCCGTTCGAGTTTTAGTCTTAACGCTTAGTGTATGCCGCGAGCAGGTAGGAAAATCCTACCTGCTCGCGGAAAAGAAAACGCTACACCGCCGAGACCGGTTTGCGGCTGACCTGTTCCATGACGGGCCCGGTTGCCGCCAGCGCCGCAAACACCAATCCCAGCCCCATCGCGATAGAGCCGAATACCAGTGCTGCGGTGTACAGCAGCCCCGTTTCGGTGAGTGCCGAACCAAGCAGCAGCACGAATAGCGGCAGTGCCACCACCGCAGACATACAGCTCACCAACAGCAGCGGACCAAACACTACGATGCGCCTCGAACGCTTCAAAACCGTAGCTTCGGTACCCATCATCCGCAGAGAAGAATACAATGAACTGCGCTCATAGATAGCGGCGGACTGGTTTAGCAGCGCCGAAAGCGCCACCAGCAGGTAGGAGAGGAACAGCACCAGCACCAGACCCTGCAGTATATCCCCAATAAGATAGGACTCCGCCGAGCCTTCTTCCAAACCCGGCGCGGAATTGACCATGCCCAGAATCGGCCCCACGAAAGCGGCAATAAACGTGGTCATGGCAACCCCGGAGACCTGCCGCCAGGCGGCGCGCGCGGCGATTCCAGAATGGAGCGATATGCCAGCAGGGTTGCGGGGGTGCGGGCGGTGCGAACCCGAACGCGGGCGTACAGGCCCACCACGAACCCGCCAATCAGGTCTACGGCGAGCATCGTGAGCAGGATCGGCAGCCCAAACATGATGGTGGTTACTAGTACCAACACGAACCCGTTCGAGCCCATCGAATCAGCGGCGAGATTCATAATGTGGGAGGCAATCGCCCCGATGAAGCCCACCACTAGAAGCGCACAGCCCAGAATGAGGGCGCGTTTACCCAGGGACGGCTTATCCGAACGGGTGCGTACCCCCAGCGGGCTGATGGTCACCTTCGAGAGCCCAAAGAGCGAACTGGTTGCGGCGATGATTAGGCTAACAAACCCGCAGACCAGCACGATGGGCAGGGGCAGCAGCATATTTTCGGGGCCCAGCGGGATGTTCTGGAAACGCAGCATCCCGAAGGGTAGCACCAGAACCAGGTACACGATAAACCCGAGCACGAACCCAACCGCAGCGTAGATCACGGAATCGAGCATGGTGTAGAGGGTAAGCCGCCGGGTGGGAGGCGCCCAGCAGCCGCAGGGTTGCCAGGCGGTCGTCGCGGCGGCGTGCGCTGAGCCGTGCCGCGGATGCGCCGAGCGTGAAGAGCGGGGTGAGCAGCAGGAACCCGCTGATCCAGGCGAGCATCAGGTATAGCGGCTGCATCGTGTGTGCCGTGTTTTTGGTGCCGGATCCCGCCTCGACCGAGGTGGCCGTGCTGGCATCCCCGCCCAGCCAGGTGTAGAAGGCGTGAATACCTCCGGCGATCAGCAGAAAGAGCGCTGCGGATGCGGCAAACGCAAGCACCGGAAGGACCGCCTGTGAGGTGGGCAGGGTGCGGCGCGCGAGAAGTTTGAAGGTCTGCATTCTTAGGCGCCTTTCCCCAGGAGGCCGCGCATCCAGAAGGGGCGTCGGGCGGGTTTATGCGGCGCGTGTGCGTGGTTGCGTGAGGCAGCGGTGTGCGCCGTGCCCGGAGCATGCGCGGGGGAGTAGCGAACGTTCGCGGGCGGCTGGGTTTGTACGGAAACCCGGTTGTATGTTTGGGGAGGGTTTACCGCGGGGTTCCCCGGTTGGAAGACGCCCGGCTGTGCGGAAGGAGCAGGTGTCGCATCCTGAGGGGGTACCGGCTGGCTCGGCGGTGCGGGCACCCGATACTGCATCGATTCCCCGCCTTGCTGACCGGAAGCAGAGGGATCCTGCCGGTTATCCTGCACAATCTGTCCGTCGTGCAGGTGGATTGTGCGGGAGCATTGCGCCGCAACCTGTGGATCGTGGGTGACGATCACGAGGGTTTTACCCTGCTGCGGAACGAGTGTGAGCAGGAGATCCATGACCTCTTGGGCGGTCACGCTGTCGAGCGCGCCGGTGGGTTCATCCGCAAAGGTAATCGGCGCACCGGTGATCTGTGAACGCGCAATTGCCACGCGCTGTGCCTGCCCGCCGGAAAGTTCGCCGATGCGTTTCTCGCACATGTCGCCTAGTCCCAGCCGGGCGAGCAGGTTTGCGGATGCGCCGCGTGCCTGCTCGCGCGATACCCCGGAGATCATGGCGGCGAGCGAGACGTTTTCTTCTGCGGTGAGCTCGGGGATGAGAAGCCCCTGCTGGAAGATGAATCCGAAGGAGTTTGCGCGCAGGCTTGTGCGCTGTTTTTCGCTCAGGGCGCCGAGTTCAACGCGCCCGCCCGGTATCTCGGGTCCGCCGCCGAGCACCTGAATGGTGCCCGAGTCTATGCGAATAATGCCGGAGAGCGCGTGCAGAAGCGTGGTTTTTCCGGAACCGGAGGGTCCCATAACGGCCACGGATTCGCCAGGGTAAATATCGAGCGAAATATCGCGCAGTACTGTGTGCTGTCCGTAGGATTTGGTAAGGTTGCGCACCGAGATAACGGGTGCGTATGAGGTGTAAGAAGTATTCATAGCATCCATTTTTCCAAGGGTGACGGGGCGTTTTTATCCGTCTGCGGAGTGAAAAAATGCGGCGATAACGCCGGGTTTTGTGCGGGTTGTCATCCCTAAGGATGAGCGGGGCGTGTTCTGGGATACGGCTCTAAATCGTGCGGATGATGCCATACTTAAGACCATGACTGACGCACAGACCCACCATGAACACGCTGAAACGCCCGGTAAGATTTTTCTGCTTCGACACGGGCAGACCGACTGGAATATAAATCACCGGTTTCAGGGCAGAACCGATATTCCACTGAACGATACGGGGCGTGAACAGATTCGGGGTGCCGTGCCGCAGCTGCTTGAGATGGCTCAGCGCGGCGTGCAGATTGACGGTGTGGTTTCCTCCCCCGCTTGAGCGCGCGGCGGAGAGCGGGCAAATTGTTGCTCGGGAGCTTGGGGTGCCGTATCTGGGCGCATACGCGGGGCTAGAAGAACGCTCATTCGGTGATTTGGAGGGTGAGAGTGCAACCCCTGAGCTGGTGGCGGCATCCCGCACGGATGGGCATAAATACGGGGTTGAGGAGCGCGAGGCCCTGGTGAGCCGCGCCCTGACCGCTCTGAACCGGGTGCGCCGCGAGCATGAGGGCAAGAACATTGTGGTGGCTACCCACGGCATGCTGATTGCGGTGACGATGACCGTGCTTCTGGAAGGCCGCGAGCATGAGGGGTACGAGACGATTGAGGGCATGTTCCCGATTCCTCCGAATGCTTCGCTCACCGAGCTTCCCACCGATTATCTTGACGATGCGATTGATGCCCACGTGCTGGTGAGCCGCCAGCCTAAGCTGCACGCCGAACCTTTCCCTAAGAACCTGGCGGGCGGTTCGCTCACGCTGATTCGCCACGGACAGACCGAGTGGAATAAGAACCAGCTCATGCAAGGTATCAGCGATATTCCGCTGAACGACACCGGTCGCGCACAGGCGCGTGAAACCGGGGCGAAGCTGCGCAGTCTGGGTTTGAGCTATGACCGTGTGATTTCTTCACCGCTGTCGCGGGCCTATGAAACCGCGCAGCTTGTGGGCGAGGATTTCGGGCTTCCGGTCAGTGAAACCTACCCTGACTTGGTGGAACGTGATTATGGTGCCGCCGAGGGCGTGAATATTCCCGTTCCCGAGCGGCGCGCCCCCGACCGCTACTATCCGCAGGTAGAGACCGAACGCGATGTGTATGTGCGTGCTGTGCGTGTTCTGCGTGAGATTGTGCGCCAGTATCCCGGGGAGCGCATCATCGTGGTGAGCCACGGGAGCCTGATTCGCCGCGCTATTTCGGCGGCGCAGGGGTACGAGCATACGCAGACTGTGCCGAACGCTGAGCCTTTAGAGGTCGATCTTAAGGGGCTTTTTGCCTTTGATGAGAACAAGGTGTTCGATGAGCGGGGTCGTCTTGTCTGGTAGATCTGGCAGAGTGTTCCGGGCGGTCGGATGGGCGCTTTTCGCGCTGTATTGTACCGCCGTTGCAACAATCGTGTTCGCCCCGCAGCATGTGGACGATAACGAGGCGGGCTCTCGTCTGGCTTCGCTTATCGATACTGGTCACGCGCAGGGCTGGCTGCCCGGGTTTATCACCTATGCGAGCATCGAACAGCTCTCGAATGTCATTATGTTTGCCCCCGGCGGGTTTATGCTCATGCTGTTGCTGTTCTGCCGTGCCCGCCCGTGGCGAAGGGTAGGGGTAATCACTCTGGGCGCGGTGGCGGTCAGTGCCGGAATCGAGCTCATTCAAACGGCGATGCCCGAACGCACCGGCGACCCTCTAGACGTGCTCATGAACGGGACGGGTGCGTTTATTGGTTCCCTGACCGCCTGGGGTGTGCATAGCCTCTGGATGCGCTGGCGGCAGTAGGAACACGGCGGTACAAAGAGGATGCCCGCGCATCCTGAACGCGTCACGCACTAGAAAACCTTTGTGATTCAAGGCAGATCAAAACTACTCGCGCCCGAACGTTTAGAAGCCGCGCATCCAGTGTGGGTTTAGATGTGTTGTGGGGTGAACAGTGTGTGTCTGTTGTGGATTATTTGACCTTAAGTGTGGTTTCGAGGGTAAATTCACAAAAAATCGATGATTTATCCGTGGGTTATCTTGACGCACCCACATAAACCCACATAAAATCAAGGGCAAGACTGTTGTCTTGAGTGGTGATACGCATTCGCCGTTCCGCCATGATATACAGACCTAAGAATTCGCGTGGAACGGTTCGTTCGCTCCACGCCCATACCTTGAAAGTGATGTGCGCATATGTTTGCTGAAGAACGTCGTGCCGAAATTGCGAAACTGGTATCTTCTGCACGCCGCGTTAACGGTGCTGATCTCGCTCGACGCTATGACGTCACCATGGAGACTGTGCGACGAGACCTTGCCTCCCTCGAAGAAGCGGGTAAGCTGCGCCGCGTGCATGGCGGCGCCGTTACCGTTGAGCAGTCTACCTCCCTAGAGTCCTCTATTGCCTCACGTCAGGGCATGAATACTCCCGAGAAGCGCCGCATCGCTGCGAAGGCTTATGAGTATCTGCGTGACTCTGATGTGGGTTCGATTGTTCTTGACGCTGGCTCGACCATTGAAATTTTGGCGGACTATATTGGGTCAGAAAACTTTAGCCTCAAGACCGGCAGCGACCGCATCATTATTACCCATGCCCTGCACATTGCAGTCAAACTCGCTGAGGCAGAGGGGGTCACCCTCGAACTTGTGGGCGGTCAGCTGCGCAAGATGACCTGGGCGGCGATTGGTGCTCGTGCCGCCGAATACTTCGCTACGGTACGCCCCGACATTGCGTTTCTTGGCGCCAACGGCATAGATGCCGAATTTGGTGTTTCCACCCCCGGCATGAATGAGGCCATCGTGAAGACCGCGATCTGCAAATCGGCGCGGCGCGTGGTGCTTCTGTGCGATTCTGCGAAGTTTGGGCAGGAATCGCTCGTGCGCTTTGCTGACTTCGAGAATATCGATACCATGATCACCGACCGCGCCCCCGATGGTGAGCTTGCTCAGGCTCTTGAAACCGCTCATGTGGAGGTGCTCATCGCATGATTCTGACTCTCACCGCTAACCCTAGTTTGGATCGCACGATCGAACTGGGGTCGTCTCTAGCGCATGGCGCCGTTCAGCGTGCGGTAGGCGCGGTTCAAGACCCTGGCGGTAAAGGGGTCAATATTTCGCGTGCCTTACATACTTCTCAGATGCCTACTGTTGCGGTGGTTCCGGGAGAGGCTACCGACCCCGTGCTGACCGCCCTTGCGGCGAGTGGCGTGCAGTTTGCGAATCTGCCCACGGGTGAGCCTATCCGCTCGAATATCACCGTGGTTGATCCGGACGGCACGACCACTAAGCTTAACGCCCCCGGTACCGAGTTTACCCCTGAGCTGCGCGACGCCCTGGATGCGCTCGTGATCGCCCAATCAGAAAATGCAGATTGGGTGGTGCTTGCCGGTTCGCTGCCTGGCGGACTGGATGCAACGTATTATGCCGAGCTGTGTGCGAAGCTGCGCGCCAGCGGATATGACGGCAAGATCGCCGTCGATACCTCTGAGGCGCCGCTGATCGCTACCGTTGCGGGGCAGATAAAGCCTACGCTGATTAAGCCGAATTCTGAGGAGTTGGCACAGCTGACCGGCGCCGAGAACTGGGAAGAGCTGGAGTCGAGCCCCGAGCTGACCGCACGTACCGCACGAACCTTGGTGAATGACGGCATTCCCTATGTGCTGGCAACCCTTGGCGGGTCCGGCGCGGTTCTCGTGACCGCCGAAGGTGCCTGGCATGCACAGCATGAACCCGTGAAGGTGCGCAGCACGGTGGGCGCCGGGGATTCGTCGCTCTCCGGTTTTCTCTATGCTTATGAGCGGGGAGAGTCGCCGCAGCAATGCCTCGTGCAGGCGGTTGCGCATGGCTCGGCGGCAGCATCCTTGCCCGGAACACAAATGCCTTCGGCAGCCATGACAACCCCCGAGAAAGTAACCCTAAGGCAGCTTTCCGTTTAGCTTATATTCCATATCAGGCATATAGCATATAGCCTGGTCAACCACTAAAAACAACATATTTACGGACACTTGAGTGCGTACTGAAAACGCCCACACAGGCATCATGGCGCACCGCATCATACGCCCCGAGGAGGGTATTATGTCTGAGCTCATCACCCCAGAGCTGGTGCTCCTAGACCAGAATCTGGGAGAGACTAAATTCGACGTCATCAGCAAGCTTGCGTACGCCGTCGTCAATGCCTCACGTGCCACCGACTACGATCAGCTCTACGCCGCTGCAGAAGCCCGCGAGTCCAAGACCGACACCGGCATCCCGGGCGGCATCGCCATCCCCCCACTGCCGAAGCGCGGCGGTCACCGAACCCACCCTCGCGATGGCACGCCCCAACCCCGGCGTGAGCTTCGGCGCGAAAGACGGTCCGGCCGATCTGATCTTCTTCATCGCCGCCCCCGATGGTGCCGACCAGGAACACCTGAAACTGCTCTCCACGCTGGCACGTTCGCTGATGAAGAAGAGCTTCACCGCCTCCCTGCGTGAGGCACAAACCCCCGAAGAAATCGTAGACCTCGTGAACGATGCGCTCGGCACCGGCGCCCCGAAGAAGGCTCCCGCCTCCGCCGACTCGGCAGCATCGAACGCACAAAAGGCGGGTGCAGGCGCATCCGCTCAAGCCGCAGCGGCACAGACCGACTCCGCAGAAGCAACTGCATCCGAGAAGCCAGCCACCAAGAAAATCGTGGCGGTCACCGCATGCCCCACCGGCATCGCGCACACCTATATGGCGGCGGATGCCCTCAAATACGCGGCGGAAGACCTCGGCTACGACTTCAAAGTCGAGACTCAGGGGTCCTCCGGGAACGAAACCCTCACCCAAGCCGATATTGATGAAGCCGACGCCGTCATTTTCGCGGTCTCCGTGAACGTGCGCGACCGCAGCCGCTTCGCCGGTAAGCCCTATGTGGAAGCCCCCGTGAAGCGCGGCATCGACGAACCGCAAGCCATGATTGAGGAGGCCCTGGCAGAGGCGGAAAACCCCAACGGCAAGCGCGTGAGCGCCGCCGCATCCAGCGGAGAAGACACCTCCTCGGCTGCCGAAGGTTCGTGGGGTTCGCGCATCTACAAGGCCGTGATGACCGGTGTTTCGTACATGATCCCGTTCGTCGCCGCCGGCGGTATTATTGTGGCTCTGGGCTTCATTCTCGAAGCAATCACCATGCCGAACCTGGGCGATGTCGATACCGAAAAGATCCTCGCCAACGCCACAATCTACAACCTGGGAGACACCCACTGGACCCTCTACCTGGGCGCGGTGCTGCAGACCATCGGCAAGTTCGGTCTTGACCTGATGGTTCCCGCGCTCGCCGCCTTTATCGCCTACGGGTTGGCGCAGCGCCCCGGTATTGCGCCCGGCTTTATCGCCGGTTCCGTCGCGGTTGCCGTGAAGGCTGGCTTCCTCGGCGGCATCGTCGGCGGTCTGCTCGCCGGTCTGATTGCCTACGGTTTAGGCACCCTCAAATTGCCGCGCTGGCTCGGTTCGATGATGCCCGTGGTCATTACCCCGCTCATTACCTCACTCGTTGCGGGCGGCATCATGTACCTGCTGTTGGGCGCGCCGCTGGCGTGGGTTCTCGAATCCCTGCAGAACTGGCTGACCTCCATGTCTGGCGCATCCGCTCTTGTTCTCGGCCTGATTCTGGGTGCCATGATGGCATCCGATCTGGGTGGTCCCATCAACAAGGCGGCTTACCTGTTCGCAACCGCCGGGCTTTCTTCGGGTGCCGATGTGAACAAGGAAATCATGGCAGCCGTTATTATCTCCGGCATGGTTCCGCCGCTGGCTATGGCGCTTGCCACCACCCTGCGCCCCAAGCTCTTCACCGAGCCCGAGCGTGAAAACGGCAAGGCCGCGTGGCTGCTGGGCGCATCCTTCATCTCTGAGGGCGCTATTCCGTTCGCCTCGGCAGACCCGGCGCGCGTGATCCCGTCCTCCATCGTAGGCGGCGCGATTGCCGGTGCTATTTCGATGAATGCGCATGTGGCATCCCCGGCACCGCACGGCGGTATCTGGATTATTGGTTTGAGCAACAATATTCCGATGTTCCTGCTCGCTGTTGTCGCCGGTACCGTCGTATCCGCTATCACCTATGTGCTGCTGAAGTCGATTGGCGCGAAGTCGCGGCAGACTGCGACCGAGACCCCAGCGAAGACCGCCGCATAAGCGTTACACTGTAGAGAACCCAACACGAAGGATATATCTTCATGACTACATATAAAGGCGTCGGTGTTTATGCCGGACGCGTTATTGGTCCCGTGCTACAGATGCCCGAGCCTATTCAAGAGCCTAAAGCCGGTCTACGCCTAGACGGTGAAAGCCCCGAAGAGGCCGGACAGCGTATTCAAGATGCGTCGGTTCGCGTGAAAGAGGATCTGCTCGCACGCGCCGAAAACGCGGGTCGTGACGGCAAGGCCGTGCTCAAATCGACCTCGCAGATGGCGACCGACCGCGCCCTGATTAAGAGCGCCGTGAAGCTGGTTGAGACTCAGCAGATGGCCCCTGAGCGCGCGATTTGGGAGGCAGCAACCTCGTTCGCTGACCAGATGGCGGCCCTTGGCGGTTACATGGCTGAGCGCGTCACCGATATTCACGATGTGCGCGCCCGTATTGTGGCGGAACTGACCGGTCAGCAGGCGCCGGGCATCCCCTTCGCGGAGGAGCCTTTTGTGCTCGCCGCAGTTGATCTTGCCCCCGCAGATACCGCGACCCTTGACCCGAAGAACGTGATCGCCCTGATCACTTCAGACGGCGGCCCGCAGGCGCATACCGCGATTTTGGCGCGCGGTCTGGGTCTTCCCGCGATCGTAGCGGCAAAGGGTGTCACCGATATTCCCGACGGCACCGAGGTCTACGTGGACTCAAATGCGGGTATCGTCAATACCGAGCCGACCGATGAAGACCGCGAAGCTGCTGAAAAATACGCTAACCGCAAACCTATCGCCGAATTCGACGGTAAAGGCGTGCTCGCCGACGGCACCCGCGTGCCACTCTACGCGAACGTGGGCGACGGCAAATCCGCCGAGAAGGCCGCCAGCCTGAACGCCGAAGGCGTGGGTCTGCTGCGCACCGAGTTCGGCTTCCTGGGGCACGACGCCGAGCCGTCTATTGAGGCCCAGGCAGCAACTTACAAGTCTGTGTTTGATGCCTTCCCCGGCAAGCACATCGTGGTTCGCACCCTGGATGCGGGCGCCGACAAGCCCCTGCCCTTCCTGAACGTGAATCCCGAGGAAAACCCGGCGCTGGGCGTGCGCGGTTTCCGCACCGACTGGACCGTACCCGGCGTGCTGACCCGCCAGCTGGAGGCTATCAAGCAGGCATCCGAGGATTCCGACGCCGATATTTGGGTGATGGCCCCGATGATTTCGACCACCTCCGAGGCTCGCAATTTCGCGAAAATGCTCAAGGAGGTCGGCCTGCCGGTACACGGCGTGATGGTTGAAACCCCCGCCGCCGCCGTGAACGCCGAGGCGATTTTGGGTGAGGTTGATTTCGTGTCGATCGGCACCAACGATCTGACCCAGTACACGATGGCTGCAGACCGTCTGCTGGGCGATCTGGCGCACTTGAACAACCCGTGGCAGCCTGCGGTGCTCAAGATGATTAAAGCTGACCGTCAAGGGCGCTAAGCGAGCTTCGGTGAACGCCGGCGAGAAGAAGTATGTGAGCGTCTGCGGTGAGGCCGCCGCCGATCCGGCGCTGGCCGTGGTGCTGGTCGGCCTGGGGGTTGATACCCTCTCGATGAACGCCGGTGCTATCCCCGCGGTTGCGGCGGTGCTCAAGTCGGTGACCCTGGAGCAGGCACGCCATATTGCCAATAAGGCTTTTGGAACAGATTTCCTCTGCCGAGGCGAAGGCTGCCGCCCGCGCTGAGCTGCCGATTCTGGACGAGCTCGGCCTCTAGAAGACGCCTCAAACCCGGTGGAGAAAAAGGCTAACCCGGTGTTGAAAGTTTATTTCAAGATCGGGTGAGGCATTGGTCCCCAAACGGTGAGTAAAACTGTACAATTGAGGCAGGAAAAACAGGGGGTGCATCCTCCCGTTTGATAAACATGGAGTCGATAACAGACGATTCCTTCACAAAGGAGAAAAAAACCATGGCAGAGGTTATTGCCACCATTGCAAGCCGCGTTGGTCTGCACGCACGTCCCGCAGCAATTTTTGCTGAGGCAGCTGGCGACCTCCCCGTTGAGGTCACCATTGCAGCCGAAGGCGAGCCCGCAGACGAGGCAATGGATGCGGCTTCGATCCTATCCCTGATGTCCTTGGGCGCTAAGCACGGTGACCGTGTGGTGCTCCGAGCAGAAGGTGAAGGCGCAGACGAAGCTCTAGAGACCCTGAAGAAGATTCTCGAAACCGACCACGACGAAGAGTAATCCTTCCGGCGACTCTCGCCAGCTTTACCGGTATCCCGTCGCTTCACGTGCGGCGGGATACCTGCTTTAAGGCTCGGGCGCGCATCCGGTCTTGTTCCCTTACCTCATGCCCCAGTCCGCCCGATCGGGTCGGAAAGGGCATAAAAAGGCTCTTGATGCGAATAAAGCGGCGTTTTTAACTCTTTATTCGCATCAAGACTCTTTTTAGACGAGGCGAACCCCGCCGATGCACCAATCGCCGCGCCTCTTGTTAGACTTAAGGCGTGCGTGCGCCGCGAGCGCATCAAAAAAAGACCGCACAAGGTTCGCGGGCGATAGACGTTCGGAACACCCACCACCCCACGAGAGATAGAGACCCTTGCACGAAATTACGGCACGTTTTGCAACCCCAGCAGAAATTCAGGAGTGGGATACCCACGTGATCGCCAACCCGGACGGCGGAAATCTGCTGCAGTCCGCATCATTCGCAAAAGTCAAGCCGACTACGGGTGGAAACCCCGCTATATCGTGTACGAAGGCACCGTCGATCGTGACGGCGAGCGGCAGCCTTTCGCCAGCTACAGCCTGGCGTTTGAGAAGAATATTCCGCTGCTGGGCAAACTCTGGTACTTCATCAAAGGCCCGGCGGTGCATGATGCCGATGAGCTGCCCGCCCTGCTGCAGGCGAACCGCCGCCTGATTACCGAGCAGAAATTGGGTGTTTTTGCCGTTAAGATCGAACCTGAAATCGTGGCGGATGAGCATGCCCAGCAGGTCATTGCGGGCACCGAGCTGATTCGTACCGCCGATATTCAGCCGAATGACTACACCGCCATCCTCTCCACCGAGGGTACCGAGGAAGAAGTGCTTAAATCGTTGTCTTCGCGCGGACGTAACGCTGTACGCCGTGCCACCCGTGAAGGCTGCGAGGTCAAACGGGTTGAGCTCACCGACGAAAATATGCGCGCCATGTATGCCCTTATGGATACCGTGGGGCAGGGCAAAGTTTCGCTTCTGCTGCGCCCCTACGAGTATTACCGCGACTTCTGGAGGACCTTCGAGAACGCCGGGCAGGGCAGGCTCTACTTCACCTATGAAGACGGCAAACCTTCCGTGGGCGCTTACGTGATTAACTACGGCACGAAGGGCACCTATAAAGACGGCGGTTCTAAGCCGCGCCGTAAACAGTACGGCGACTCTCATCTGGTACAGTGGACTGCGATTACCGACCTCATGAAGGAGCACGGGATCAGCACCTATGACTTCTGCGGCACCCCGCCCGCCGCCGAACTCAAGAATAAGGAACATCCTTACTACGGTCTGGGTCTGTTCAAAACCTCGTTCACGAAGAACGTGACCGACTTCGTGGGCGTTTACGATCAGCCTATTTCAGAGCTCAAATATAAGCTCTGGAACGCCGGTGTGGAGCGGCTGATGCTTCGCCTGTGGGTGAAGAAACACCACTATTCCTTCTACTAGGAAACGCCGCACCGCCACGCCACTCACCGGTACACACAGCGCACCAGCACGCAACACGATCAAGGGATACTATGGCGAAGAACCCCGAGGAGCACAGCTACAACCCAGCCGATGAGAACGCGAGGAGTATTCGCCGCCCGGGATATTTCTTCGCCGTTCCTCTCTCCGAAGTGCACGACTCCAAGCTGCGTGAGGCTCTTGCCCACAGCGGCAAGGAGGCCGAGCAGGCTGAGCAGGCGCGTGAGGCGCTTTACGAGGTTGCGGCGGCGCACGGCGTGGAAACCGATACGGACGACACCCAGCTTCTTCCCGTCGACGAATCCGGGATGCCTCTCGACGAGGCTCCACAGATGTCCTACGAGCCGGAGATACCCTACGAGGAAGTCCCCGAAGAACCCGTAATCCAGGCGGTGCAGAGCGTGCCTCCCGAGATACCGCATCCGCAGGAGCCCCCCCGCACAGACTTCCAGTAATATCGTCACGGAGGTCGCTAAATACCGCCAGTCCCAGCCCGTCCCTATGACGGGTATGATCCCGCAGGTTCCCAATTCGCATGCGGCACAGCGGTTCGGCGGTGTAGAGCCCACGGCGAGCGCGCCCCCAGTATCCGTACCCACTACGACGATGCCCGCCGGGCATGGCACGGGCGGACGGTGGGGCGTGCGAACCACCCTGCGTTCCTTCGTGCGTGCTGACGGCCAGGCGGTGGCACACGTGGCGCCGCGCGGTGCGGCGCGCATCGCCCAGCGGCAGTTTACCCCGCGCGCCAAACGTGAAGAACGTGCCCAACGTGAGGCCCTGTACCGCGAGAAAGAGTACGCCCGCGACACCCTCAATTTCACGCTGCGCCTGGCGGAAGCCATGTTCTACTATGGCGCGGACGCGATGGACGTAGACTCGGCGATTATCGCGGTGTCTTCGGCGTATGGGCTCGATTCGGTGGACGTCAATATCACCAACCAGTCGGTGACCATCAACTATACCTCCGACCCCGATATTTACATGGAGTCGCGCATCAGCTCGCGAACCATGAGTGCCGATTCCCGGTTCACCCATACGCTCGTGCGCGTGGTGCGCACCTCTACCGAGAATTATGAGGCGCTCGCTTCTACCTACGGACTGATTCACGATATTACCGAGGGCGGCATGACCCTGGAAGATGCCGACCTTCGCCTGAGCGAGATTACGAACCATCCTAAACCGTATCCGCCGCTGATTACCTGGCTGGCGAATATTGGCTGCGCAACCACGCTGACGGCGGCGCTGGGGGCGAGCTGGTCTACCGCAACCGCTGCGGCGATCGTGTTCATTCCCGTGTATCTGCTGATTCAGTGGCTCAATAAGATTGGCATGCCTACGTTTTTCCGCATGGCGGCGAGCGCGGGTCTGCTGACATTCCTGGCAATTTGGCTGGGCGGGGATCATTCCATGATTCGCCGCCCGGGGGAGTCGATTTCGGCGCCTCTGGTGGTTGCCGCCGGGCTGATCATGTTCCTGCCGACCTCGCGCCTGGTGGGCGCGGTTCAGGATGCGATTAACGGTTTCCCGGTGACCGCGGCGGGAAGATTCGTTTCGACGGGCATGAGCTTTTTGGGCCTGGTGATCGGCATCGCCTCGGCGGTGAATGCGATTAGCCTGTTTGGCGGCCCGATTCTGGATATTGAGCAGACCCGGTTTGATCTTCCTTCACCGCTTACGTTCTCAGTGTTCATGCTGGCGGCGACGGTTACGTTTGCGATTACCCTGCATACGAAGCTTGTGAAGCTGGGGTGGCTGGTGCTCATTACCTGTAGTGCCCTGGTGACCTATCACCTTTATACCTACCTGGTGGGGGTTGATTCGGGGCGTGCGAATACGGCGCTTGCCGCCCTCGTAATTGGCATGCTGAGCACCTATGTGGCGTACCGACTGCATGCTCCGCAGGCGGTTTTTTCGATTCCCGCGCTGACCTTCCTGCTGCCTGGTCTGTCGTTCTTCCGCGGCATGTACTGCTGACGGTTGAGACGAACGTGGTTTGGGGCATTCAGAGCATGATTTCGGCGGTTTCGATTGTGATTGCAATGGCGGCGGGCGTAACGCTGGGCAACTACCTGATGCAGTATCTGCTGCAGCGTTTCGCGGTTCCGCGCAATGTGCCGGCGGAGACCGCCGAGTAGCGCATCCGTGGTTCTTACATTCCCCTGCGGGATGCTACAAAGGCTCTTTATTCCACAGCGGAATAAAGAGCCTTTTTATGCGGGTGTGGTTGGGGGATGCGCGCTACTTGACCGTCCAGTCCACCGGTTCCGCACCCTGCTCTACCAGCAGCGTATTCACCCGCGAGAACGGGCGTGAACCGAAGAACCCGCGGTGCGCCGACAGCGGCGAGGGATGTGCAGACTCCACACACGGGTACGGTTCCAGCATCGGGGCGGTGCGCCGCGCATCCGCACCCCACAGCAGCCCGACCAGGGGCTTATTGCGTGCCGCCAGCGCCCGAATAGCGCACTCAGTCACCTCTTCCCACCCCTTATTACGATGCGACCCCGGCGCCCCTTCACGCACGCTGAGCACACGGTTCATGAGCATGATGCCCTCATCAGACCACGAGCTCAGATCACCGTGCTGTGCGGGCTCGATCCCCAAATCGTCGGACAATTCCCGATAAATATTGATGAGCGATTTCGGCAGGGGCATATCCCGCTGCACCGAGAACGAAAGCCCCATCGCGTTCCCGGGGGTGGGGTAGGGGTCTTGCCCCACGATCAGCACCTTGACCTCGTTCATGGGGCGTGAGAATGCGCGGAAAATATTCTGACCTGTGGGAAAAGTTCGGTGTCCCGCCGCGTGTTCGGTGCGTAAAAACTCGCCCATGGCGTGGATTTTATCTTCGACGGGTGCGAGGGCCTGCGCCCAGTCTTCGCTCATAATGTCGGTCAGCGGCGGGTTCGTCATGAAAATACTCCCTGAGAAAATTTGACTCTAATAACACGGTGACTTCAACCAACATACTCTAAAGTGTTCATGTAGACCACCTATGTTCGTCAGGAATCCAGATGCCGATACCTTCTTCGGAAACCCCCGAACCTTCGCCTGCTGGCGGCTCCGATGCCGCCGAACCCGCAGCGGCAGTCCCCGCCGATAACTCTGAACCCAGCCCCACAACACAGACAGCGCCTTCCGCACCCGGCACTTCCGAGACCCGCGAAACCGGCGGAAAAACTGAGAACACGCGAAAATCCGCCCTCACCGATTTAGAGCGTGCCATGATTGCCCTGGAAAAACGACACTGGAAGTACCAGGGCACCAAAGAGAAAGCGATTACCGCGCTCGGGCTCACCCCAATCGCCTACTACCAGAAGCTCAACACGATGATCGACAGCCAGCGTGTGATCGCCGCCGAACCCATCCTGATGCACCGCCTGCGCGAGGTTCGCGACCGCAGCTAAAGGCAGCCGCACCGATGTGTGCATGAGCGCACGCCGTTCTGAACAGGACGGATAAAGCCCCATACGGTACCCTGTAAGAGAGAGCTTTGGCAGGGCTCCACCGCGCAGAGCGGTACATCTATTACTCAACCTAGGGAAGTCATGAGCCAATACCCGCACGATGAATTCGACGACATCGACGAGAATACCGCCCGCCGTGGAACATACCGCGGTGTGATTGACGACCCTTCCAAGAGCCCCAAAGGCATTATTCCCGTTGTCGTCGCCGGTATTTTATCGCTCGTGATCGGCGGCGCCATGTACATTAACCACCCGCGTAGCAGCTCGCCCGAGGCCGCCGCGCGCGCCAAGAGCTACAGCGCCCCCGCCTCGCCCTCGGAGTCTTCATCGCCCTCTGCCTCGGCATCCGAGCAGGCTAAGGATGCGAACGTGGCGGTCTATAATGCATCCGCACCCGGCGGGTCTGCGGCCAAGGCAAGCGCCGCGCTTGAGGGTTACACGATTACCGAAACCGCGAACTGGTCGGGCACCCCGCCGGAATCCAGCACGGTCTACTACAAGGACGAGGCCAAGAAGTCGCAGGCCGAAGCTATTGCGAAACCCTGAATATCACGACGGTTCAGGAGAGCTCAGACGCCTCGATTCTGGGCGAGAACGATATTGTGGTGGTGCTTGCCGCCGACTACAGCTAAACGGCATCATCCGGCTTGATACCGCGATTTGCGGTACCGTTTATCATCCCCGCTAGTTTCGGGAACGTCCTGTGAGTCCTATGCGCTCGCATATAACATCGCCCGGCGCTCGAAACTGATGTTTCCGCTCCTATGCATTCGCACGCGAAGCCGTACCCGTTCACCCCATTGCGGCTTTCCGCGTGCCTCAAGAATGCGCTGAGGGCGATTAAGCTAAATTCGGTGCTCAAAATGTTTGCCCTCGGGCGCACCAAGTGCCAAAATTGTTTTTAGCACTCGGCGCCTTCAGGTGCTAAAACCGGTGTCAAAATCTGCTTCGGCAGACCGGAAAACCTGAGCGCTCCATTCAAAACGTCCAGGAGGGATATCGCCACATGGCAAAACTTATTGCTTTTGATGAAGAAGCTCGCCGCGGTCTAGAGCGCGGACTGAACACTCTAGCCGATGCCGTTAAGGTAACTCTTGGCCCCCGTGGCCGCAACGTCGTGCTTGAGAAGTCGTGGGGCGCACCCACGATCACCAACGACGGTGTTTCCATCGCCAAAGAGATCGAGCTTGAAGACCCCTATGAAAAGATTGGCGCTGAACTCGTCAAAGAGGTAGCCAAGAAGACCGACGATATCGCAGGTGACGGTACCACCACCGCAACCGTGCTGGCTCAGGCGCTCGTGCGTGAGGGTCTGCGCAACGTGGCTGCTGGTGCTGACCCGCTGAGCCTCAAACGCGGCATTGAGAAGGCTGTTGAGGAGGTCACCAAGACCCTGCTCGACTCCGCAAAAGAGGTTGAGACTGAGGAAGAGATCGCGGCAACCGCATCCATCTCTGCGGGCGATCAGGAGATCGGTAAGCTGATCGCTCAGGCTATGGAGAAGGTCGGCAAGGAAGGCGTGATTACCGTTGAGGAATCCAACACCTTCGGTCTGCACCTGGAACTCACCGAGGGTATGCGCTTCGATAAGGGCTTCCTCTCCGGCTACTTCGTGACCGACCCCGAGCGTCAGGAAGCCGTGCTGGAAGACCCCTACATCCTGGTGGTCAACCAGAAGATCTCGAACGTGAAGGATCTGGTTCCCGTCCTGGAGAAGGTCATGCAGTCCGGCAAGCCGCTGCTGATTATCGCCGAGGATGTTGAGGGCGAGGCTCTGGCTCTGCTCGTGCTGAACAAGATGCGCGGCTCCATCAAGTCCGTTGCCGTGAAGGCACCCGGTTTCGGTGACCGTCGCAAGGCTATGATGGCTGATATTGCGATCCTCACCGGCGGCCAGGTTATCACCGAAGAGGTTGGCCTGTCCCTGGATACCGCAACCCTTGAGATGCTGGGTAAGGCACGCAAGGTTGTTGTCACCAAGGACGAGACCACCATTATTGAGGGCGCTGGCGACGCCGCCGCACTTGAGGGGCGCGTGGCACAGATTCGCGCCGAGATCGCAAACTCCGATTCCGACTACGACCGCGAGAAGCTGCAGGAGCGCTTGGCAAAGCTCGCCGGTGGTGTGGCTGTGCTCAAGGCTGGCGCGGCAACCGAGGTTGAGTTGAAGGAACGCAAGCACCGCATTGAGGATGCTGTGCGCAACGCAAAGGCAGCCGTTGAAGAGGGTATCGTCCCCGGCGGCGGCGTGGCACTGATTCAGGCGGGCGCGAAGGTCTTCGACAAGCTCGACCTGAAGGGTGACGAGGCAACCGGCGCGAACATCGTGCGCGTGGCTATTGATGCGCCGCTGAAGCAGATCGCAACGAACGCTGGTCTTGAGCCCGGCGTGGTGGTCGATAAGGTTCGTTCTCTGCCCGAGGGCACCGGCCTGAACGCTGCAACCGGCGAGTACGAAGACCTCATGGCTGCGGGTATTAACGACCCCGTGAAGGTGACCCGTTCCGCTCTGCAGAACGCTGCATCAATCGCCGGTCTGTTCCTGACCACCGAGGCTGTGGTGGCGAACAAGCCTGAGCCCGCATCCGCTGCGGCACCTGCTGCTGACCCGATGGGCGGCATGATGTAACGTTTCCCGACTGAGGGAGTATGTTGAAGCTCTCCGGGGTGGGTTCCTGACCGGCACAATGCCGGGTGCGGAACCCACCCCGGAGAGTTTTGTCTATGCTTTTCAGAGACGCGAGCAGGTGGTTTTTGGCCCGAGCAGGTAGAAAATCTACCTACTCGCGCGTATGCATGATTGCTCGCAACGTGCGCCGTGATTCGTTCGGGATGGGCGAGCCGCGCGGTATGCTGGATTTATGATGTCTAACACCACCTCCAAATCTTCCGAAAACGCCCCCGATGCCCCCGCCCGTTCCGACCAAAACGCAAAAAGCATCGGCTCGCGAAATTCATTTCTGAGCATCGGGTCGGTGAACTCATTCTGCAGCATTGGCTCCGTAAATTCGGCGTTTTCAATCGGCTCGGCTTTCTCATTTGGGTCTATCGGCTCGGCCTTTTCTTCGCTGTCCATTGCCTCGTGCCTGAGCTACATGAGCGTGCTATCGGTTTTATCGGAAGCATCTGTGCTCTCGGCACGGTCGTACAGGTCGGTGCTTAAAGCGGGCCAGCAGAAGAAGGCAAAGAAGCCGTAGCCTTCCCACCCGATCCAGCCCTGCCTGCTAAAAAGAGCCTTTATTTGAATAAAGCGTAGTTTTCGCCGCTTTATTCACATAAAGGCTCTTTTTTCGATGGGGTAGGGGGACGCATCTGGTGGCACGCCGGCAGTGCCACCTGGCGGGTTACCCGTGCCCGCGCATCCACAGGGTAGAATGGTGGGGCTATGGAATGCGCCTATTATCGTGAGAGTCTTTGCCGCTCCTGCACTAGCATCGAAACCCCGTACCCCGCCCAGCTCGCGGCAAAACAGGCCGATGCGCGCAGGCTTCTTGCGGCATATCCTCACCTGACCTGGCTGGAACCCGTCGCCAGCGACAAGGCGCATTTTCGGAATAAAGCGAAGCTGGTGGTGGGCGGTTCGGCGCAGAACCCGTCCCTGGGTATCGTGGATTATCGTTCGGGGCGCGCCACCGATTTAAGCGAATGCCCGCTCTATATTGAGCCGATTGAGCGCGCCATTCCGGTGCTGCACGAGCTCATTCAGCGTGCCGATTTGACCCCGTATGACATTCCGGCCCGGCGCGGTGAGCTCAAGAATATTCTGGTGACCGCATCCGAGACGGACGAGCTGATGGTGCGGTTTGTGCTCCGCTCGAAGAAGCTGCTGGTGCCTATTCGCCGCCAACTGGGGTGGCTGCAGGAGCGTCTGCCGAAGTTGGCGGTGCTGTCAGTGAACCTGCTGCGCGAGCACGTGGCGCTGATTGAGGGCGATGAAGAGATTATTCTGACCGAGCGGCAAACCCTGCCGATGCGCGTGAACGGCATGAGCCTGCACCTGCGCCCGCAGAGTTTCTTTCAGACGAACACGCAGATTGCGCAGGCGATGTATGCGCAGGGCCGCGAGTGGGTGGCGCAGGTTCAGCCGCGCACGCTCTGGGATTTGTATTGCGGTGTGGGCGGTTTTGCCCTGCACGCGGCGCAGGTGATGCACGGTGAGGTCACCGGGATCGAGATCAGTGCGGAGGCGATTCGCAGCGCCCAGCGTACCGTCGCTGAGCAGGGGCTTAAGGGCGTGAAATTTGCGGCGGGGGATGCGACCGAGTTCGCCGTGAATACCCGCGAAACCCCCGAGATGCTGGTGGTAAACCCGCCCAGGCGAGGTATCGGTGAGAGGCTGTGCGCCTGGGTTGAGGGCTCCGGGATTGAGCACGTAATTTATTCAAGCTGCAACGCAAAAACCCTTGCCGCTGACATAGCGCGCATGCCTTCCTATAAGCCGGTCGCCGCGCGCGTGCTGGATATGTTCCCGCATACGAACCACTATGAGGTTATGGTGTTGCTAAGGAAAACTTAGGAAGCCTTTAGTAAAAATTCTTTAAGATAATGACAATGTTGATTTGACCTTTGGAAAGGAATTTATTGATATAAATATTTATACTTTGGCAACATTAAGCTATAGTGATGACAACAATTATTTATTCACATAAATCTACAATAAGGCGGCGATTTTCTGGGAAATTAGAAATTTGTAAAAGGTAGAAACTTTCGTTTATTAGGATAATTGCAGAAATATCTATAAAAATTACTTTTTAAGGAGTATTAATGTCTGTTGATAGAATAGGTGTAAACGCAACAGCTAAAATAATTTCTCAAATGGGTCTTATTTTTAGAGAGCAACCGACAGACGACTATGGGATTGATGCACAAATAGAGACTATTGATAATAATTATGCAAGTGGAAAACTAATTGCTGTCCAGATTAAGTCTGGAGAATCATTTTTTGAGGAGGTGAAAGATGGTAAAATTATATTTAGAGGCAAGAAAAAGCATTATGAGTACTGGTTGAATCATTCATTACCTGTCATTATTGTTTTATATAGACCGTCTGATGATAAGTGTTATTGGAGAGAAGTGAATAGTGATACTGCCATATTGACAGATACCAGTTGGAAAATTGAAATTCCGATTTCAAATACTTTAGATGATGCTAAAATTCAATTGACAAGAATTGCTGATAATTTAACTGAGTATGAAAGGAAATTTAATAGTCTGCTTTTGGCGAAGCCATGGATGAAAGAGATAATTTCAGGAAATAAGGTGGTATTAAATGTTCAAGAATGGGTTAATAAGTCATCAGGAAGAGGAGAATTCAATCTCAAAATAATTGATAAAAATGGTAAAGAGAGGCAAGTTTTTGATCGCTCGTTTTTTGGGTTTGGATATACACCTTACGAGCAAGTTCTTAAAGGTTTGTTCCCTTGGGCTAGAATTATTATTGACGCTGATTTCTATGAAGAATATGAGGATGAAATTTGGGACGAATGGGATCATGTTGAAATTTTGGAAGAGTATTTTGAAAATACTATATGTGATTGTCCTAAATCAGCGGATTTTGCACGTAATTACGACAGTTTGAATAATATGTGCCCAAATACCTATTCTTCTATGGAAGAAGATATGCAAAATGTCGAGAACATTAGGCCTTACACTGAGGATGGTGAAGTTGCACTTTATCAATTAATTCTTGAATTAAATGATGTTGGTAAAGCATTTTTGTTATTGGATGAATTTATAGAAGGTGCGGATTTTTATAAGTTGGATAAAGGTTTATTAGAGTAACCTAGACAAACTTAATATTTATTCCTGACGAACTAAAGTTTATTGTATAGTGTAGGTATTTTATAAGCGCATAATTAAGATAATGATACTACTTAGATTCAGATAATTGTACTTATGATATACCACTCTCCGACCTCTAGCATTTATTGTCTTCGCTTTTATTCTTGACCAAAAACCACCTGCTCGCGGTGCTGTCGGGGCAGTCCGCAGCGTAGTGGGTGCGAGGCAGTGGGTGGTGGTACCTAGAGGCAATGCGCAGAGCAAATCATGCACCCGCACGGCCCTTTGTCTCATCCCGCGTTTCCTGCACCCGAATGGCTCGTGCGGTTGGGCCGAGAATGAACGTGAATACGGTGGCAATGACGAAGAGTGAGCCTCCAGCAACAATGGTGTTGATCGCGCCGATGAGCGGTACCGTCCATCCGGTGATGAGGTACCCGATCATGCCCGCTAGGGAGAAAACCACACCCATGAAGCTGTAGACGCGCCCGCGCATATGCTCGTCGATAGCGTCTGCGAAGAGGACCTGCCCGAGCACTTCTTCGGGTCCGTAGAACATGCCCCAGATGAACCAGAGCACGAGTACCGCCCACAGTGCCGGGTGTAGTCCCATGCTCAGGCAGACGGCGCCGTAGCCGAGTCCGGAGATGCACATCCACCCGCGTTTGGTTATGCGTACCCGCCCGGTACCTGTGCCGACGCCGAGTTTGGCTGAGAGCCAGGAGCTGATCACGCATCCGGCAGCGTATACGGAAGTTGCGATTCCGAAGGCGGTGTAGTCGTGCCCGAGGCCGTGGGTGAGGTATTCGAGCATGGGCAGGGTGGTGATGGGTACGGCTGCGATGGAGAGGAACCAGAAGGTGAGCATGCCGCGCACGACAGGGTTGTGTGCGGTGTAGGCGGCGCCTTCGCGCAGGAGTCTGCCGGTGTGGTGCTCCTGTACGGTGGCGGTGCGTTCAGCGTGGGTGAGGTCGTAGTTGCGTATGGTGGCGACGGTGAGGGCGGCGAGCAGGTTGAGAGTGCCTGCGAATCCGACGGCGAGGGCTGGTGTGGTGAAGGATGCGACGGCGGCTGCGATGGTGGGGCCGAGGGTTTGGGCGAGGAAGATGAGGCTGCCGCGGCGTGCCATGTATTTGGTAGTCGTCGCCGAGCAGGGAGGGCATGGCGGCGGAGGCTGCGGGGGATGAGAAGGTGCCGAAGGTTGAGACGAGGAATGCGATGGTGAGGAAGGCGGGTAGTCCTGCGGCGGCGTAGAGGGCTGGGGATGCGATGAGTAGGGCGGCGCTGGCGAGCCTGAAGCTGACGGTGAGGGTTTTGCGGTTGAATTTGTCGGCGATAGCGCCTGCGAAGGGTGCGAAGAGGATGACGGGGATTGCCTCGACGACCATGACGATAGCGGAATGAGCGAGGTCGCCGGTGGCGCCGTAGGTGAGCAGGGGCATGGCGATAGCTTGGATACTGGACGCAAGAGCATCAGAAACCTGCGCGGTCAGGAGCGTGAGCTGCCCGCGTGCGTTCAGCGGCGTTGCTGATGTGGGTTTTGCGGTCGAGTCTGGTGTGTTTGTTGGAATGCGCGGCGCAGGTGATTCAGGGTGCTCAGGCGAAGGGTCTGTGGTGCGTCTCATAATACTGTGGATTCTATCACGGGTGAGAACGCTGGTGGGTGGGGTGTGGAAGGTTCGCTGAATAGGTGTGGAACCCACGGGATGACAAACTGATAGATACAGTGGACCTGAGATGAGGGCAAGCCGCTTCAAATAAAACCATCACCCTGCCATCACGTCCCGTCGCCGCCTCAACATTCTCCCTCCCACCGCTTCTCACGAAGTTGTCAGCGAGAGTAGACTAAAGATACGGAAGGTTTCTTAGATGAAACCTATGCCGAGAGGAACAGATGATGTCAAAGTTTAAGACCGAAGTAACCGAAGGTATTTTCCCGCTGGGTGAGGTGAACCCGGTATCGACAGCGCCGGATATGCCGTCAAGCTACAACTACCCGCTGGTGTTTGACCCGGAGGTGAGCGCCAAGGTGGCGAACGTGAGTTTTGAGCCCGGTGCCCGTACTAAATGGCATAAGCATGTGGGTGGGTACCAGATTTTGTTGGTGACCACCGGTGAGGGCTGGTATCAGCAGGAGGGCGAGGAGCCCCGCAAACTTCACGCCGGGGATGTGGCGGTCGCCCGTAATGGGGTGAAGCACTGGCACGGTGCCGCTGCCGATTCGTGGCTTTCGCATATCGTGGTGAACGCGGGTGAGGCTGTTTGGGGCGACCCGGTGACTGATGAGGAATACCCGGACTCCGAGAAATATAGGTAAACGCGGTCTCGAAGGCCGGATGCGTGGGCAGGGCTTCGTGTTTTTCTGGGGTCTTCATCGAGCCAGCTAACTTAGCCACAGCATCGCGATCAGACACATAACACTAGTGTAAGCGCGCGAGCAAATAGGATTTCGACGAAAAGATAGCGAAATGTTATCTTTTCGTCGAAATCCTATTTGCTCGCGCGGTGCTCTTGGGGTATCCCGCAGAGTGGCGGGTGTGAGGTGGTGGCACGCGCGGATGCGGCGTGTCGCCGTGGGTTTCCTGTTATCACACGGCACAAACAAAATTTTTGGAAGTTCTTACCCGAAATCCCCACCTGAGAGAAACTTAACGGTAAAGTGCTAGATAAGTGAAGCTTGAAGGTTTGATGCGGAACTATAAAGGGCTAAGATCTACTGGTCGCTGTAGGAAAGAACTAAAAGTTCTTCCAACGCCAGCACACACCATGCTATTTTTGTAATAGGATTAATGGAGAAGAGATCATGAATTGGATAAGTGAAGAAGATAAGAAAAAAGGTTGGAAAAAATTCTTTGAATCTTGTTTCTATCCAATACAGGTCTGGTTTCTAAATCTAATCTTTATATGTGGGCTTTCTTATGTAATTGTTGCATATCCTGAAAAATTTGAATATAAATATAAATAATTATTTAGAGATCGCCAAAAAAATATAATGTTAATTGTGACATTTTTATTTAATTTTAATACATCTATAATAACAGCATTTGCTACGCTTATATTAACTCTCTTTTTAAATCTTAGGAATGAGAATGAAAAATAATTGGACATCTCCTGATGATTACGCAAGAAAGTCCGCTTATAAAAAATATGTATGGACTATAACGCATGTTTTAGGGAGCGTTTGGTTCATATCATTTATATGCGGTCTTCTAAATATAGAAGATGATCGTTCTAGAATAAATTCGGATATACCAGTATGGGTATTTTTATTTCTGTCATGGTTTATTCTATCGATTTCAAGGCATGTAAATAGTATAGACCTAACAACACATGATAAAATTATGAAATCATGCTATGATATACGCAAAATTGAGGATGGAAATAATGGGTTAAATAAGATTTCTGCATGGATTTATGAACTGCATGTGCAAAAAGAAAAAAATCGGAAACCATGTAACTATACACACTATAAACTCAGAAACGAGATACCTGGAAGAATAGAAAGTGCTGGATTAATATCATTGGTTGGAGGTGGTAAGAATAAGATAAAAGGAATGTATAAATATATAGCTTTTTACAATTTTATTTGGTACACTTTTTTTCAAAGTTTTATTCTTGTGCTTTTTTTATTGGGCTACGTATGAGATTAAACTAAAATTTGATTTGAAACTTATTATTGGAGCCTTAACTACAATATTTGTTATGGGGATACTTATTTCAATATATTATTTGTTAAATTTTTGATAAAAAAATATTGTTAATTGGAGAATCACTTCTAGAGCTTATAAACCACGATACTCATTTTTCTCTGAATATTTCTTTTGAGTATTTATTTTCTGCTTTTTTTCATTTTATATCTTACTAGTAATCCTGCATGTTATAGTACTTGCAGCACTTACAGGTTTTTTTGGTTTTGGTCAGAGTAATTTACCTTCTCACGTCATTTTTTTATGAATATGTCATTTACTTCTCCGACTCATATTAATTTATCAATTTATAATTATTTTTTTCCATCCTCGTTATATATGTATTTTTCATTGTTTGTTCTTCCGTTCTTGGAGATATTTATTTATCAAAATATTTTTAGATAAAAAGAATTGAAAAATATAAATAATGAAGCTATGAATATATTGATACCATATTATTTTTGAATCCCTTTAAATCTTCTGGTATATATATAGATCAAGAATTACGTTTTTTTCTAACGATGAAGAAGTAAATATTTATAAAAATAGCGATGTCTGTTTATCTTCGGTTAGAATCCCGTCAACTATATATGACCTACAGGCTTTCTTCTGGAAAAGATACTAAAAATATAGATCAAGATTTAGAGGATGCATACGAAACTGCAAAAAGAGATATAAAATAAATCGTTGAATCTTTATTGTTGTCTACGGTACTAAATTTAAGGCCTATAGTATTGGTATTGATGTGGCTAAAGGGAGTATTAAGAGATAAGGGGAAATTTGGAGGAATTTCGAATATTTATTGAATGTGGTTTCTAGGTCTTATTTATCTAGGAGGGTACTGTGGAAGTTAAAGATGTTGTTATCAGCGTTGTAGTTCCTCTTGTTGCGGCACTCATGTCATATTTTGGCTCTCGTCGTGGCACGAAGGTGTCTAGGGAAGAGTTTGAGAATAGAAAAGAGGCGACTCCGCCAGAGCTGTTACGTCTGGAGAAATGGTCGACGATTCTGAAGGATTCTAGCGATTACCCTGAGAATATTAAACATGAATTGGATATAAATGCTATTCAGTCTACCTATAATGATATTATTAAGCGAGCCACTCTAGAAAATAAGGTTATTAAACTTGGTATTTTATCAGCTGAAGTTAGGGAAAATTTAACTTCAATTAAACTAAGTTCAGGGGGAAGATATTATCCAAGACCTTCATGGGAGAAAATGGTATTAAAGAATTGGGCTATAAGTATAACTTTAATTATTGGTTTTCTGATCAACTTTATAACTCTAGGATTTGGTGTCGCTACAGGACGTACGCCTTTCTGGTTACTTATTATATTTTTTGCAAGTTTTATATTTGCAGGGGTCATGACTTTTCGTGCAGAGAAGTTTAATAAAACACAGAAAAATATTATTTTCCGTAATGGATATCATGCACTTCGGGATGTTTATTTAGCGAGGGAATCTATTAGCCTTGTCGAGACTCCTAGAGAGATTAAAGAGCGGGAAGGGTTTGAAAAGACTAGGATTTATAAGGACTGGGAAATTAAAGAAGAGTATCCCGAGTGGACCTCATGGAACTACGGGTTAGATATTGGTTGTAACAATAAGCCTGAGGTTTCTGGTGATATTAAGACTTCTAAAGTTCGGTCTATATTCCTGTGGTGTAAGAGTCTATTTCAAAACTTTCTCCGGAAAGCCCTAAGAGGCGAGAACTCTAATCCTTCTTCAGATGCTTAGCCACCACCTCGGGGTGGGCGTCAAGGAGCGCACGCCCCGAGGTGGTGAGTTTGTAGGATCGAACAGGAACCGCATCCTCAAGTTGGGCGGGGGAGAGGCGTTCCCGAGCTAAACCCATCAGCTCGGTCTTTTTCGCACCGCTCAACCCGCTCACGCCCGCATCCTTCAGGGCTTTACGCAGCGCCGGCGGTCACTAAGTCCAGAGAATCCGCAGCAGACTCCACCTCTACGAACCCGGCCTCAACGAGCATCCGCAGGTCGAACGCCGCATCAATCCCGTAGGTGTACTCAAAATATTTCGGGAACCAGCTCTGCGTGGTGAACGTATCGAAACCCACGCGCCACAGCAGAATAATATCGCCCGCCGTCACCTCAAACACGCGCCCGCCGAAAAGCTCAACCTCGTCAAGCATCTCAAGCACCCACTTCGGAACCAGCTTCGACGACGACACCCCGACCTCCTCAAGCTACGCCGCCAGGTTACGTTCCGGCGAAATATTAGGGCAGGCTCCGATGGTTATGGTACACACACTCAACCGTCGCGACCTGCTCGGGGGTTGCACTATCATGCCAATCGGCTCCGCCCGTACTGACTGTCACTATGCTTCCCCGCCCGAGCCAGCCCCGCCCGCGAGAATACCCGCCGCATAGGCTGCCTGCCCCACGTGCTGGGCGGCATCGTCGATCATACTCACCAGCCGCACCCCGCGCGTCACATGCGGAGTCCACGACGTATCAATCACGTCATCCAAATCAGCCTCGCTCAAACCCGCAATATACTCGCTCAACGCAGCGGTGGCCGCACCCAAATATTCGGCCAACAGTGCGGCATCCTCCACCACGACGGCACGCGCCTGCTCAGCGGTATGCCCGTAGCCCACTGTGTCGCCCAGCTCGCCCAAGTTGAAGCGGGAATCGAACCCCTGACTATGCCACACTTGCGGTTCACCGCTCAGCTGCGCGAGCTGCGCATCCATCTGCCGCCCCGCGTGCCACAGTAGCCAGGTGATCGAATTCGTATGCCCACCCGCGTGCGCGTTCAATGCCCCTATGGGCAGAGTGTCTATGAGGGCTTTCGCCTCAGTTGCGGGTCGGCTTGCGGCTTCGCGCAGAACATCGCGGGCATCCATAACAGCTCCTTTATTCGGGGTAAAAACGTCTACCACCAGTCTAGATTTCAAGGCGCAGAGGAACATCTATTTTGAGGCTATTTAAGCTGCGAAACACAAAGCAACCCGCAGGAAGGGATGCACTTTTGCGACTTACCGTGCCGCCCCCACGTCATATGCAGACAATATAATCAATGGAGAATATGTTTTAGGTGGACCGATTCAGGACCCGAGGAGGTAGAGATCGTTGACTATCACTGACAAAATTGCACCAATTCATCCCGGAGAAGTCCTGCTGGAAGACTTTATTGAAGGGTTCGGGATTACCCAGAATAAGGTGGCGGTGGCAATCGGTGTGCCGCCCCGGCGCATCAATGAGATTGTGCACGGCAAGCGAGGAATCACAGCCGATACAGCTGCGCGCCTTGCCCGCTACTTCGGCACAACACCGCAGTTTTGGCTGAACCTGCAAACCACGTATGAGCTTGATCTGGTGGAAGACCTCAAGGGTGAGCAGATAGCGGCAATCCAACCGCTCAAGGTGGCGTAACAGCCAGTACTGCCCCTGTCTATTTTGGGGTTTATTTTGCATTCAGCGACTTAAATAACCGCCAGATGCAAAACAAACCCCAAACTAGAAAGCCGAGGCGCGCCAAAGCCAACCGGCGCAATAACGCTCACCGTCACCGCTCTTTCACAACTGACTCTGCGCGACGGCCTCCTGGTAGTGCTCGCCCCATGCCCACAGCGCATCGAACAGGGTGCGCATGCTCTGCCCCAGCGCGGTCAGCTTATACTCCACGCGCGGCGGCACCTGCTCGTAAACGGTGCGGGTGAGAATTCCGCGAGCCTCAAGCTGGCGCAGATTCTCGGTAAGCACCTTCTGCGAAATATCGCCAAGCGAGCGCTGAAGCTCCTTATACCGCAGGGGCCCGTTGAGCAGATCACGCACAATCAGAGCGCCCCAGCGCGTTGAAATAACCTCCAGAGTGGTTTCGACGGGGCACTGCGGCAGCTCGGCGTTTTGGTAAAGATACTGGTCCGTCACAATGGTTTCCTTGGGGTAACTGGGGCACGTTAAAGTGCCGTCTTCACAGGTGTTTATCGCGTCGGTAGCGTTGAATACGTCCTAAGAATACAACGTTTATCGCGGAGGAAACATGAAAATCGCAGTCATCGGCGCAAACGGTAAATCCGGTACTCTCGTCATGCGAGAGGCCGTCGAACGCGGGCATGAAGTTACCGCTATCATGCGGTCCGAACACCCCACCCAGGCGCAGCACACGCTCATCAAGGATGTTTTCGCGCTCACTCGCAGCGACCTGTCGGGGTTTGATGCGGTGGTAGACGCCTTCGGCGCGTGGACTCCCGAGAGCCTGCACCTGCACAAGGATCACCTAGTCCATCTTGCGGATGCGCTCAGCGGCACCCAAACCCGTCTGCTCGTTATCGGCAGCGCCGGTAGCCTCTACACCGACTCGACCACGGATCAGCGGCTTGTAGACTCGCCCGCCATGCCCGAAGAATTCAAACCGCTGGCTACCGCGATGGCGCAGGCGTATGATGCGCTGCGCATCCGCGACGATGTTGCCTGGACGTACCTGAGCCCGGCCCTGGTGTTTAACCCCGAGGGTGAACGCACGGGCGAATACCAGCTGGCAGGCGATGTGCTGACGATGAATGCCGCCGGGCAGAGCGAAATCAGCTATGCGGATTTTGCGGTCGCCGTGCTTGACCTTATCGAGTCGGGGGAGCATCAGCGCGAGCGCGTAAGCGTTGTGTCGCGGTAGCTTGCACCCCCGCTGCTGGGTGTAAAAAAGAGCCTTTATGTGAATAAAGCGTTTGGAAATCCCGCTTTATTCACATAAAGGCTCTTTTTAGGCTGCATAAGATAAGGTGGACGGCTCGCCAGCGCAGCGTCAAAAACTTAATGTTTTCTTGCAAAAACCAGGAATAAATGCCACACGCCGCCCGTTAAAGTTCACCGGAACACCAGACACGAATTATAAACACCTCAAACTTCACCGGGAGAACACTATGACTACCGCGCGCCTTCACTTCGATATGGTCGTTATCGGCTTCGGCAAGGGCGGCAAAACCCTTGCTGGCGCCTACGCGAAAACCGGCAAGAACGTCGCCCTGATCGAGCAGTCCTCAAACATGTACGGCGGCACCTGCATCAATATCGGGTGCGTGCCCACCAAGGCGCTTGTGCACCGGGCTGATGAATTCCGAGCCAGCGGCGAACACAATGCCGAAGCTGCGAACGCCGCCTACGAGAGCGCCGTGATTTTCCGTGACAAACTCACCGGTGCCATGCGCGCGAAGAACCGCGAAATCCTCGAATCGAACGCCACCGCTAAACTCATTGACGGTCACGCACGGTTCCTCTCAGACACCGAGGTCGAGGTCACTGCGGGCGAGGACAAACTGGTTGTCACCGCCGACTGCTTTATCATCAACACCGGTGCCGTGGCGACTATCCCGCCCATCCCGGGCGCCCGCGAATCAAAGCGCGTGCTCACCTCTACCGAACTGCAGAAGCTCACCCCGCGCCCGAAGCGCCTGGGCATTATCGGCGGCGGTCCTATTGGTGTCGAGTTCGCCGGTATTTTCTCCTCCTACGGCACCGAAGTAACCCTGCTTGAAGGCGCTCCCGCGCTTTTCGGGCGTTACGATGACGATGTCGCCCAGGCGGCACGCGAGATTATCGCTGACCAAGGCATTACCGCTCACGCGGGCGTTCGCGTAGAGACCGTTACCGATAACGCCGACTCCGTGACCGTGAACTACCTGGACTCCGAGGGTGCGTCCAAGCACCTTGAGGTGGATTACGTGATGGTCGCAACCGGGCGCAAACCTGCCACCGAGGGGCTGGGGCTTGAGAACACGAGCATCGAAACCACCGAGCACGGCGCAATCGTTGTCGACGAGCACCTGCGCACCACCGCACCGAATATTTTTGCGCTTGGTGACGTTAACGGCGGTCCGCAGTTCACTACATTTCCCTGGACGACTACCGCGTGGTGCTCTCGCAGCTGCTCGGTGACGGTTCCCGCTCCACGAAGGACCGCCAGGCGGTTGCCGCAACCATCTACATGAACCCGCCGCTCTCGTCCGTCGGCCTGACTGAGCGTGATGCGCTCGCCGCCGGTCATACCATCAAGGTTGCCGCCAAGCCTGTTGCCGCTATCGCCGCTATGCCGCGTGCGAAGACCCTGGAGAACCCGCGCGGCATCATGAAGTTTGTGATTGATGCCGAGACTGACCAGATTCTTGGTGCTCAGCTGTTGGTGGTCGAGTCTATGGAGGTTATCAACCTCGTGGCGTTGGCAATGCGCCACAATATTACGGCATCGCAGATACGTGATGAAATTTACACTCACCCGTCGATTACTGAAGGCCTGAATGAGGTTTTGGCGAATGCGGTGCCTGTGAATTAAACTTGTCCTTGAAATAACAGGAGACTTTGGGGTGCCTGCGAGCTTCCCAACCCGTGCTGTCGTGATGCGGCGGCGGGTTGGGAAGCTCGTTTAGTTACGGGGTGTCTATATCTATTAGCTAAGGATAACCTAATATAGTACTTGCAGACAGACAAACGTTCTATTAAGAACCCCCTAAGCTGTTGTAACTCAATGGCAGGAGAAGATCATATGGCGCTACCCAAGATTGCCCCCTATTCGTACCGCGAACAGGAGCATCAAAACCGTGTAAACTGGCGGGTCGATCCCGCGCGTGCCGCGCTTCTCGTGCACGATATGCAGCGCTATTTCGTGCGCGCCTTTGAGCTGGAACGCGACGGACAACCCCTCCCAGACGCTCAAATCAACATTGCCATTGCCAATATTCGCCGCCTACTAGATGCGGCACACGCGGCGAACATCCCGGTCTACTACACCGCCCAACCACCGCGCCAGAACCCCGCCGACAGGCGCCTGCTGACCGACTTCTGGGGCGACGGCCTGCAGGACGACGAAAGCGCCCGGATCCTCGACGAACTCGCCCCCACCGAAGCCGATACCGTGCTCACCAAATGGCGTTACTCCGCCTTCGTGCGTTCCCCGCTCGAAGAACAGCTCAAAGACCTCGGGCTCGATCAGCTCATCATCGGCGGCATATACGCACATATCGGCTGCCTGACCACCGCCCTTGAAGCGTTCATGCGTGATATTCAGCCCTTCATGGTCACGGATGCGCTCGCCGACTTCACCGAAAAAGAGCACCGCATGGCCTGCGAATACGCCTCGGGTCGATGCGCCCGCGTGCTTAACACCGCTGAGGCGCTGGAGAACATCAACACCGGTGCTCTCGTCACAGCAGACGAGCCGGAACTCCGGAAGGTATGCGCATGAGCTGGGTTATCGTGACCGGCGCAAACGGCGGAATCGGCGCGGCAACCGTGCACGAACTCATCAAGAATAACTATTCGGTGTATGCCGCCGATCTGGAGGACAAACCGCACGAATCATTCGCCGCCTACGGCGACGCCATCTTCCGCTACCGCTCCGTTAACGTGAGCGACGAAGAATCGGTGCGGGCGCTCGCACGTGCCGCCGCTGAAGTGGATGAACCTATCCAAGGCGCCGTCTTGGCGGCGGGAATCGTGCACAGCAAACCGCTCTTAGACACCTCTTTTGAAGACTGGAAACGGCTGCATGCGGTCAATGCTGACGGCGTTTTCCTGTGCCTGCGTGAGTTCGCGCGCGCTATGATTGAGCAGGTGCAGACATCGCCCGAGAACACGCGTTCGCTGGTGACGGTCGCCTCCAACGCCGCCCGCGTGCCCCGCGCCGAGTTCGGTGCTTACGGGGCCTCGAAAGCCTCAGCGGCGCGGGTATCGTCAAGCTTTGGGCTGCAGCTGGCGCGCCACGGCATTCGCGTGAACACGGTCTGCCCCGGCACCACCCGCACCCCCATGGTGACCGACGCGTGGAACGGCGAAGACCTCAGCGCCCTACCCGTGGCGGGCAGCCCTGAGACCTTCCGCCTGGGAATTCCGCTCGGGCGCATCGCCGACCCCGCCGATATTGCGGCGGTGAATGCCTTCCTCATCAGCGATGCCTCACGGCATATCACCATGCAAAATATTGTTGCCGATGGCGGCGCAACCTTCTAACAGACCCGAAAGGCGTTATCAGTGAGCAATAATCTTCCTGATTTTATGTTTGCCACCGGAACCCGCGTGATGCGTACCGCCGGTTCCCTGCGCCAGGTCGCCCTTGAGGATGCGCGCGCCGCCGCCGAATCCGCCGGTACCGCCGTGGTCGGTCTAATTCCTTTCGACCCGAACGCCCCCGCGCATCTTTTCGTGCCCGAACGCCTGCAGATCGACGACATTCCGGTGCCCGAGCATGAGGTTACACTCGCCGAACCAACGCAGATTGAGGGCCGCGAAAACCCCGGGTATCGGCAGGCGGTGGCGACCGCCGTTGAGCGTATGAAGGCGCATCAGCTGGATAAGGTTGTGCTCTCTCGCCTGCTGCGCGCCGATTATGCGCCGGGTGCCCTCGACCTTGCCGGGGTGTATAACAACCTGCGCGCCCAGCAGCCCAACACGTTTGTTTTTAGCGTTAAGCTGCCGCAGGGTCACCGCGGGTTGGAGCATCCATATCTGATGGGTGCCTCGCCGGAACTGATTTTCAGCACGGAACCCGACACCGGGGAGGGCAGCGCCTTCAAAACGCACCCGTTGGCGGGCAGTGCGCCGCGCATCGCCGAGCATGGAAGCGCCGAGGATGAGGCTCTTGGGCAGCGGCTTATGGCTTCGCGTAAGGACCGTGGCGAGCATGCGACCGTTATCGCTGATATTCGGGCGCAGCTGGAACCTATGACCCGCCAGCTCACTATTCCGGAGGCGCCTTCGCTTCTGCAGACCCCGCAGCTGTGGCATTTGGGCACCCCCATCTCGGGCGTGCTCAAACAGGGCATGACCTGCCTGGATGGTGCGCGCGCCATTCACCCGACCCCCGCGATTTGCGGCGCCCCCACCGAGGCTGCGCGGCGTATGATCGCCGAACTTGAGCCGTTTAGCCGCGACTATTTTGGCGGGCTCATCGGCTATATGAACGCGGACGGAAGCGGTCAGTGGGCGCTTGTGCTGCGCTGTGCTGAGGTTGATGCGCAAACCGCCATCCTCTACGCGGGCGCGGGCATTGTGGCTGAGTCAGACCCGGTGCTGGAACACACTGAAACCGGCACGAAACTGGGCAGTTTCGGGCGTGCGCTGGGCATTAATACGCTGCCGCAGGCGGTTCCAGCAGACGCTTAACATCCAGCGGTGTGGCGACCGAGTGCACATCCACCACGGGAACGGTGTCTTCGGTTGCCACCGCCAGCAGGAACCGTTCGGGATGCGCCGCCCGCCCCGCCATATCCGCCGTTGGATGCGCTACCGGGCTGAGAGTCAGCACCGACCAGGTAATAAAGAACGAGCGCTCGTCGCCCTCGCGGGCGTTTTCGCCCGATATATCGCGGGTTTTCGGGGTCTGATGCTTACCGGCATCCTCACCGCCCGCCGACGTTTCCTCTGCTGACGTATCTGAGTCTTCGGGCAGAATGAGCGTGGCACGCACACTCACCCGCGGACTTACCGAAAGCTCATGCTCGCAGGGGCGATCCTGTCTGCCCGGCGCATCCAGCGGGTTTGCCGGTTCGCACAGGGCGCTGACCATCGCCAAGGTCGCATCATCGCACTCAATCTGCACCGTCTGCGGTGAAACACTTAGCCCGTGCCCGGTTGCCTTGAGAACCGCCTCCTTCGCGGTCCAGATGGCAACTCCCGCCGCCTGCTGCTGGCCTGGCGGCAGAGACTCATAGGCGGCACGTTCGTCGACGGTGAGCGCAACCCGCGCGAAACCCGGGAAAAGCGAGGCCTGAACCGCCTCAAGATCGATACCGAGAACCACCTGCTGCTGGGCGCAAAAACCGCCTGCCGCCAGCGAGGGAACCTGCGACATATTGAAATTCACGCCCGCAATGCGCGGCTTACCGTGCGGTTTACCGCTCGTGCAGAGCCGACATGACCGATCCACCGTGATCGTGCGTGCGCTCCGCCCCGAAATACCCAGCCGAGGCGCGGCCACCGCCCGCATGAGGGCTTCAGTCGCCAGGTAACTCACCGAGGCCGACGGGCTGTGTATTGACGCCGCCTTGCGCCGAGCCTGCTCGCCCACATAGTCAAGCCACGTAAACCTTAACCCGCCGGTAAAGGTGCGGGTGGGCAGGGTAAATACACTGATGTGCGTGCGTGAAACATCCGCATCCCCGGAAGATATAGAGTGGATGGTCATACCCTAAGTCTACCCGCCCGCCGCCTGGAACCTGAGCGACGTGACGAAACCTAGAGCTTCATGAACTGATGCCACACTCTGCGCTTTACGAGTGTGTAAGGTAAAGTCGAGAGCATGCAGAATCAGATTATTGCGGCGGCTGACGGCTCCGCGCTTGGTAATCCCGGGCCTGCCGGATGGGCATGGTACATTGACGAGAACCACTGGGCGGCAGGGGGCTGGGAGCACGGTACCAACAATATGGGCGAGATCAAGGCAGTTCTCGACCTGTTTGAGGCGACCGCCCACCGCGCCGAGAGCAAACTTCTGATCTACTGCGACAGCCAGTACGTGATTAACTCCCTCACCCAGTGGATGCCCGGGTGGAAAAAACGCGACTGGAAAAAGGCCGACGGTAAACCCGTGCAAAACCGTGACCTGCTCGAAGCGCTCGATGCCGCAAGCACCGGCAGGGACTACGAGATGGTCTGGGTTAAAGGGCATGCTGGGCACGAGCTGAACGAGGCCGCAGACTCCCGCGCGAACGCAGCCGCACAGGCCTTCAAAGAGGGACGAGAACCCGAAACCGGCCCGGGATTTCCCGGTTCGCCCCGTACAACGGGTGAACAGAGCACCCCGAGCGCTCAAGCTGCCCAAACTCGTGAAACCGAGAACCATGCTCACGCCCAAGACCCCGATACTCTCGCGGCGGATGCGCACCTGAGCCTCGAAGACTTCACCGAAACCGAGGTGGAACGCGCACGCCAGGGGTTCGATTCCCTGAAACTCAACGGAATTCTCAAGCCCGCATCCGCCGTTGCCGCACCCGACCCACAGGCGGTGCAGGAGCGGAAACGAAACTTGCCGAAGCCTCCGCACGTGCCGCAGAGCGCGAGGCGCAGGTGCAGCAGCGAGTGCTCGCCGAGCAGGAACTCGCCGAATCAGAAGCCGAAGAGAACGAAGAATTTGAAGGCGAAGGGTTCGAGGAAGCCGAGCAGGAGAGCAACTCTCAGGGAAGCGTCACAGAAAATGCCGTGCCCGAAGAGCCTGCACCCGACCCCACGGGAACCGCTGCATCGGCACCTGCACAATCGGATCATTCCGCCCCGAACCCCGAAGATGCCGTGCACGCCGAACGTGAACTTGAGATGCGCGGCGGGAGCATGAGCGAACCCGAGATTTCTGCGCTGCTGCACGAGCGTCTGGTATGGGTGACCGCAACCGGTCGTTCCGTCAGCCGTGCCGACACCATTGCGTACCGTGCGCGCGCCTTCACCCAGCAGGGCAGTCCCGCCAAACAGGGCGTGCAGGTTGTCGATGATCATAATGTGCTCATCATGGCGGCGGTGCAGACGGCACGCGGGCGGGTCAATCGTTCGAGCCTGTGGCATTACGACACGGCGGCAGCCCCGAAGAGCTGGCGGCTGCGGTTTAGGCAAGAGACCACCGCATCATAAACCCGCGAATTGCCTGCATAAATCGGCGCAGTCCGCACGAGAGACGGTGTTACCAGAGCATCTGCGCCTAAGAAAAACCGGGGCTGCCGTGAAGTCCGCTATCAATCCTTCACGGCAGCCCCGCATGTCATCCCATTTAAAACTCTGTGCAGATAGTGCGACCCTGGAACCTAACCCACAAACATCGCAGCGTTCGCGTTTTCAGTCTCCGCATAGTTCACACCCGCACGGTCAAGAGCCTCGTTAATCTGGGTAATTGACTCTTCCACACGCTTCTGGGTGCCGCGCCAATTATCAAGCACCGCCTGAAAGTTCGTCGATGCCGAGCCCGTCCACGAGCCCTGCAAATCCTGTAGGGATGCGGTCATCCCGGTAACCTCGGCGCTAATGTTAGCGACCTGAGTTTTCGCCTGAGCTGCCTTCGCCGCAATGGTTTCTGAATCGACGACGAACTGTGCCATGGTATTCCTCCTGGGTAGGGTGTAAAGGTTTTTTCGAAAGCTGTCGGCCGCGTGAAATTCTGCCGTAGAATTCCGTTCCGTGCAGCGCTCACTATCTACCCTAGAGAAACGCCCATCGCGATGCGCCCGCGAACCTTACTGTCTGTGGATAACTGCCCGCACGGGACACAAAAACCGGTTATCCACAGTCCGAGAGCGTCTTAAAACCGGCATGGGATGCGGTTTCTCACCCGCACCAGCCGAATTATGACGAACTATATCCCCACCCAGCGTCTACTGCGAAACGCTGTTATCGGTCATCACCGGCGCCGGATAGAACGGCAGGCTAATCACAAAGGTCGCACCGCCTCCGGGCGTTTCCTCAATATGCACAGAACCGTCGTGCTGCTCCAAAATCGCCGCCACAATCGACAGCCCCAGCCCGGTGCCGCCGGTCTCACGCGAACGCGAGGTATCGGTGCGGTAGAAACGCTCGAATACGCGCTCGCGGTCTTCACCGTGAATACCCGGGCCGTGATCGCGCACCTCAATAACCGAGAGCGGGTATCCGGGAACATCTTCGCGCACGCCGACCGCGATTTCTAAGGGCGTGCCCGCCGGGGTGTAGCGCATCGCGTTGGTGAGCAGGTTGGCGACCACCTGGCGCATCCGTGATTCGTCGCCGATCACGGGTGCACTTGTGGGGGCCACATCGTCGGTAAGGCCAACGAGCGAGACTTCACGATCCGGCGACGTTGCGTAGGCGTCGTTGCTGGCATCAACCGCCAGGTGGAACAGATCGAAGGGGGCGAGTTTAGATTCACGGCGTTCGTCGATGCGCGCCAGCGTGAGCAGATCCTCGACCAGCTGGCCCATGCGCTTCGACTCGGACTCGATGCGCCCCATCGCGGTTGCCACAGCCTCGTCATTGGGCAGGGCGCCCTGGCGGTATAGTTCGGAGTACCCGCGAATACTCACCAGCGGGGTGCGTAGCTCGTGCGAGGCGTCTCCCACGAACCGGCGCATCTTCGCCTCTGACTTCGCCTGCGCATTAAACGAACTCTCAATCTGCGCGAGCATAGTATTCAGCGAGATCGCCAGGTTGCCGATCTCGTTGCTGGGATTGTAATCCTCGATGCGCTGCGAGAGATCCCCGGCGGCAATCTTCGCGGCGGTCTGCTCCACGCGCGCCAGCGGCTCGAAGGTGCGGGTCACAATCACCCAGGTCATCGCGATCGCGGCGGCAAGTGTGGCAAGCCCGAACGCGAAGGTCAGCACCCCAACCAACGCGACCACCTGGTTCGTCTGCTTCAGCGGCAGGGCAATCACCATTGAAGATGCCTGGCCGTTGGTTGAAGACTCCAAAGAAATCGGCATAATACGCCAGTCGTTAGAGCCTGTCCGCGAGTTCACGGTCGTGCCGGTTTCGTGGTATTTCTTGACCTTTTCGGAGTCCCAGCCGGTCAGAACCGGCTCGTTTTCCGCCTGTTGATCGGCTCCCGCAATCGAGTGCAGCACGTTTCCGTGCTGATCGAGTACATAGACCCGGTACGAGCCGACCGCCCCGTCCTGCCGGGTCTGCGAGGTTCCGACGGAGGAAACGAGCGAGGAAGAGCTCGCCTTCATCTCTTCGTCGAGCTGATGCACCATTTGGGCGCGCAATGCCGAAATCGCCACGAGCGAGGTGACCGCGATAGCAAGCGCAATGAGTACCGAGGTCACCAGCACCAGCTGAGTTCGCAGCGACAGCGAGTGAGGAAGACGATCAACAGGTTTCAGTGGCACGAGATACTAGCTCCGAGAACCGCGAATCATGTAGCCCACACCGCGTTTGGTGTGAATGAGCGGTTCATGTCCTTCGCGGTTGTTGTCAATCTTGCGGCGCAGGTACGAAATGTACGACTCCACAATGGAGGAATCGCCGTTGAAGTCGTACTCCCATACGTGGTCGAGAATCTGTGCCTTCGAAAGCACGCGGTTTGCGTTGAGCATCAGGTAGTGCAGCAGGTTGAACTCGGTGGGGGAGAGATCGATTTCCTCGTCTCCCAGGAACACCTCATGGGTGTCAATGTTCAGGCTCAGGTCGTCCACACGCAAAATCGCGTCGTCTTCCTCCTGAGCGTTGCGTGACCGGCGCAGAATAGCGCGGATGCGGGCAATCACCTCATCGAGCGAGAACGGCTTGGTGACGTAGTCGTCACCGCCCGCGCCCAGGCCGGCAACCTTATCTTCGGTGGCGTCCTTCGCGGTGAGGAACAGCACCGGGTACGTGCGCCCCGCATCGCGCAGACGGCGAGTGACCTCAAAGCCGTCCATCCCGGGCATCATCACGTCGAGGACGATGAGGTCCGGTTGTTCGTTTTCCGCCTTCTCAATCGCTTCGCGACCGTTACCGGCGGTGACAACCTCAAACCCCGCAAACCGCAGGGATGTAGCCAAAAGCTCTAGAATATTGAACTCGTCATCAACGACGAGCAGTTTAGCTTCTGCAGACATTGTGTACTCTTCTTTCACCAGGAAAATTATCGGAAAATCTTATGTACCGGTATGCGCGTCTTAGCTTGCTCGCCTGCGCAGAACCGCCAGCACAATGCTGACCATGAGCGCAAGAAAAGCGACCGGAAGCAGAATCAGCGGAATCTGACTCATGAGCGCTGGCGGATGCGCCCCCGCCCATTTCATGAGGAGCATGACGACGCCGCATATTACGCATACTACGGCTAGAATACCGCCGCCTGTACCTAGCCAGCGAATCGCTCGGGTGTAAGGAAGGGCAGCGGCGGCCTCTACGGGCTCAGAGGAAGATACGCTTTTGCTACTCATGGCATAACCGTATCAGGTTTATGGACCTGCTCCCGCCGAAAAACGCAATATTGCGCTGTGGCGGGCAGTATTCACAGCGTTTGCGCAGGTTAGGGTCTGACATGGGCGCATGCGGGCGAAAACATCACACGAACTCCTCGCCGTCATCGCGCTGGGAGATGCTTTAATAGGTAGTATGTCTGAACAGGTGAACCAACAGCCCGACGAATCTACCGTGCCCACGCTTGAACATGATGCCGAGACAACGGCAGCTGTGCATGACCCTTCGTCGTTAAGGAAGATGAACTTCCTACCGGGGAACCCACCCTGGGGCCTGCGCATAGGCGCCGTCGCACCACGAAGGTTGACGATATTCTTGCGGAGGCAAAAGATATTGCACTCACCGGGGTTGAGGCTGTTGCACCGCATAACTCTATCGGTCTGGTGCATCATTTGCGTGGCGAAGAAGAACGCTTGACTACGCATCTTTTTGAGTGCCTGCTGCCGGGGTACCGCGGGTGGTTTTGGTTTGCGACTCTGTCGCGGGCACCTCGATCTAAGGTCGCGACTATCTGCGAAGTCGGTCTGATTCCCGGTGATGATGCGCTTCTCGCCCCCGAATGGGTGCCGTGGGCAGATCGCCTGCAGGCCAGCGAACGTGATAACAACGGCGCTGAGGATGAGGGCGCATCCACTGAGGAACAGCAGGACGCCGAGGATGCCGAAGAGGTTTAGCGTGAGCTTTTGCTGAGAGCCGCCTTGATAGTTTTGCTTTTCGCGGATGTACTCGGAACGATTTTCGAGATGGATTCTAAGGCGAAAAGTTCGCTTCAAGCGACGCGCCGGGGTAATCCGTGGCAAAACTACTTAAAAAGGTACATAATAGTTACTCAGATATAGGTTCGATATAAGGCTAGGCTACGTTTGCTTGGCTGCAGGTTGTATATAAGGGGAATAAGACGGTATGACCGATCTGATTGATACCACTGAAATGTACCTGCGCACCATCCTCGAACTTGAGGAAGAGGGCATTACCCCCATGCGTGCGCGTATTGCGGAACGCTTAGACCATTCCGGTCCGACCGTCTCACAGACCGTGGCGCGTATGGAAAAGCACGGACTGCTCACTGTTGAGCCCGACCGTCACCTCGAACTGACCGATGAAGGTCGCAAGAAGGCTGTTGAGGTTATGCGTAAGCACCGCCTCGCCGAGCGTCTGCTCTCTGATGTGATCGGTCTGGATATCGAGTATGTACATGATGAGGCTTGCCGCTGGGAGCACGTGATGAGCGATCACGTGGAGAGGCGCATTCTGGATATGCTCAATCAGCCTAAGTTCTCTCCTTACGGCAACGCTATTCCCGGTCTTGAAGAACTCGGCGTCGACAGCGAAAAGAACGACGAACGTACTGTTCCTATGGCGCTTGCTGCCCGTGATTCCGGACCAGAGGATCGCTTCACGATTTCACGCTTCCCCGAATCTATCCAGACGGATATTGACCTGCTCAAGGTGCTTGCCGACGCCGGTATTACCTTTGGCGCTTCGGTGTCTGTGGTCGGCGGCGACAATAACGATGTGATTGTGCGTGCTGATGGCGAAGATGCCTCTATCTCGCTGGATTTGGATGTTGCGAACGCTATTGTGGTCAAGCGCGCATCTGCACTCTAAAGAATGTATCGTTCGCCAGCCGGACGGTTTTAGAAGGAGGCCGATAGTGCGCCTTCTTGTATAGATCTCATAATTGACCGTGGGGCTTACCGTAGGGTGAGCTCCACGGTTCTGTTATATCCTGAATTCTCGGGAATGGGTGGGTGTGAGCCGCGGTTACTCCTTAATATATAGGGGGTGGCTGCCGAATTGTACTCTTCGGGACGATATATCTGTATCGTCGAGAATTTGGCGTGTCATAGTGCATCCGTGCCGGACGTACCTTCTGCAGATGCGATGTTCAAAACCAGGTTTTGGGGATACATTCCAGATATAGCGCGGAAGCTGCCGTAAAACGACAAAACTTTACGGTGCGACTATCAGGAGAAAATTAACGTTCGCGCAGAAAAAAATTTTAAGAGATGTGGATCAACCTTAAAGAAACCTGGGAATGCTGGATATTTGTGCCGATAAAACCCCTCAAATTCGCGGAATGCTGTATAAAACTACTAGTCAGGGGCTTATTTTAGAAGAACAAGTGTTCTTTTCGTAAAGTATTGATAACTCTCTGTTATGGACTATTTGACACTATTAGAGTGAAAAAAGGTGGCGACACGAGGTGACAACTGAGAGTTTTCTGTGTATTCTCATTTTGTGTCCAAATCCTAATCGTAAGAGGACACCCTTGGAGTGAATCCGCCGAGTTCTGCCAGCACTTCAAGGAACGTCTACCCAATACGGCAGAAGCGGGGGAACCACTTTTTGGTTTCTCCTTAGGGGAGAAGCCTAGGGGCTAAGTCGCGCAAGTGACCGAGTGAATCCATGCTCGCGCCCGACAGCTTACCTCGTCAGGCAATGGAGGAATATTACTAATGGCTAAGAAGATTGTTCGTAACGCAGGTATCGTTGCTGTTGCCGGTGCTGCTGTTATCGGTTCCAACATTCCCGCAAACGCATTTGCTGAGGTTCCTGCAGCAACCGACTTGAGCTACGACTACAGCAGCTACGAGTACGATTACAGCAGCTACCAGACCCCCGCAACTTCCTACGTTGCACCTCAGGCTGAGCAGCAGACCGAGTACGTTGCACCTGCACAACAGACCGCACAGGTTGAGACTACTTCTGCACAGGCACCTGCTCCTGCAGCAGATAAGACTCCTGCACCCGCTACCAACAACGCAACCCGCGACGCTATCGTGTCTGCAGCTAAGGCTGCTCAGGGTACCGGTTACGTTTGGGGCGGTCGCTCCTACGGTGCATGGGACTGCTCCGGCTTCGTCTCCTACATCTTTGCTCAGCAGGGCATCAAGCTGACTCCTTACACCTACACCATGTCCACTGAGCTTCGCGCAACCGCGAACCCCCAGCCTGGCGACATCGTGTTCACCAACGGTTACAACCACGTTGGTATCTACGTGGGTAACGGCCAGATGGTCTCCGCTCTGAACCCCTCGCAGGGTACCCAGCTGACCCCCGTTGATGGCAATGGTTACATGCCTGTCGATGGTTACTACACCGCTTTCTAATCTCATCTGAGATAGAGAAGACTTAGACAAAGACGGCACCCGTCCAATCGGATAGGTGCCGTCTTTGCGTGCTCTGGAAGGTATATATGCCTTTCGAACTCGGTGTCAGACTTGGTGTCACACTCATAAGGCTTGCGTGCAGATTCTAGGCGCTTAAGCCCTCACACCGCGGCTCTATGGCAGAAAAACGCGGGAGAGACCGCATCGTGGTCTGTGAATATCTCATGATGTGACTATATAAAGATAGGCTTGCCTTGTCTTCTGGGCGAGTACAATACTTGAACTATGGAAAATACATCATCAACTCCCATCCGCGAAGACTGGACGGGCGAGGCATCTCCGACAGCTGTAGCAACCCTCTCAGGCACCGGCGGCCTGATCGTCGCCCCCACAAAGGTTGGCTATATCCTCATGGCTACTGATGGCGAAGGTCTCGAACGTAAATTTGATGCCAAGCTCCGCAAGCGCGAAAAGCCCGGTGTCGTGCTGTGCGCATCCTTAGAACAGCTCGATAAACTCGCCCAGATGACCCCAGAAATCCGCGAATTCTACCGGAAACACTGGGATGACGACATTCTTTTAGGATGCATTCTGCCCTGGCGCGAAGACGCTGAAAAGTACCTGCCGGATGAAACGACGAAGGAACTTGCCCGCGATGCGCGCGCAACTAGCTGCTTCGTGGTGCGTTTTGGTACCCCCGCAGAACAGATTGTTCGTGCCCTCTGGGAGAATGAAGGGAAACTGACCTTCGCGAGCTCAGCAAACCCCTCGGGCATCGGTAATAAGGGGCGCGTGACGGGCATCGGCGACCGCATCGAGAACAGCGTAGACGTGATTGTGCGCGGCGATGAATACGTGAAATCCATTCAACCCGATAAGACCGACGAAACACGCCACGAACAGGGCGTGATGGTCTCAATGGTCGATGCCGAGGGCAACCTGGTGCCCGAACAGCACGGTGAACGCGGCGTGACCCCCGCCCCCACCCTGATTCGTAAGGGTCTGGACTATGAAGAGATTATGCGCCATCTGAGCGACTCATTCCCTAGCTGGGATTATCGCCACGGCATGTACTACTAAGCCCGCCTCAGGCTATTTTCGGTAGGTTATACGGGGCGTGCGTCTGATGGTCGATCAGGCGCACGCCCCGTATATGTCTCTAGGCGTGAGGCGAAAATACGTTCTTGCGGGGCAGGATATGCGGGTACCATAGAAGAATGCCAACACAGTTTGAAAGCCCTAAGAACAGCTCCGACCAGGAATTTACGTACCTTGCCGTCGGCATGGTTGCGGGTGCGATTCCGGGCATTGTGATCGGTCTGCTCGTCGCGCTGCCGCTCGGTAACCCGGCCATGTGGGTTTCTGTCGTCGGCGGCATAGGCATTATTATCGGCATGGTAAGTGCCCGCATGATCTACCGCAAAAAAACGAGGGCGCGAAAAAATCCCCGCAGTGAGCAGGAATAGCTCATCGGGGGGCACAATTTAGTGTGCCTCCTTGGTTGGTTGTTCGCTCAACGCTGGGCGGTAGCCCTCCAGCTCGGTACGGAGGTTCAGACGCGCGGGCGCATCCCAGAGAAGATGCGCGGTGTCTGAGGCATAGATCGCCGTGCGGTTCAGAAACCTTGCAGAATCGCCGCTCGGCCGCGAGTGAAGGCGTCCGGAGCGTAATGGGCGTATTCGGCGCGAACTCCGGCGACATAGCGGGTATAACGCGGGCTATCGGCGGCGAGAATCGCAAGGTCGGCATCAAGGAAGAATGCTGCATCGGCACGGGTAAGTGCGCCAGAGGTATATTCTTCAATACCATCGGCTAGTTGGTGAGAAGCCGTGAGCTCTATCAGGTGCGCAATAGCGGTAACCTCGCGGTTCGTGAGGGACCCGGTGCTTGCCAGGGGAGTGAGGGTGGTGCGTGCTAGATCAGCACTAGCCGCCTCGTCTTCGCCGGGATTCGCCTCGTAGACGGCATCATGAAACCATGCCGCCAGAAGTACCGCCCGCGGGGTTGCGGTGTGGTGTCGTTCGTAAAGCGTCTTGAGCGCGGTGAGCATTTCCGAAAGATGCACGCTCGTGTGGTATTTCCGATGCGGCTGCTCGTAACGCTCTAGCAGATCTTCGCCCAGTGCTGTGTGCCCGGGCAGCAACGACTCCCAGGCGCGCATGAGGCGCGGACGTATTTTATTAGGGCGTTCCCGCAATGGCACCCGCAGCCCGCTGTCTATCAGGATGCGCGTCAGCCGCGATCCGCTCACCTCGCGCGCACCTGCACGAACCAGCCCCTCGTACCGATATGCGGGAACGTCGTAGTGGTCGGCATCGAAGGCACGCGGACTTATGCCGGTTTTCGCCGCAAAATCGTGAAGTTCCGCCAAAGAAGTGTCAGAAATTAGGTGCGAAAAGACCGTGCCGTGTGCGGGCCAGACGGGTGGGTCAATAAAAATACTCACTCGTCTATTCTAGGGGCGTGTAAGATGCTAAATCCTGTGTGATGCTCGTATAATGGAACGAGTTGCCCCCGTAGCTCAGGGGATAGAGCACTTCTCTCCTAAAGAAGGTGTCGGACGTTCGAATCGTCTCGGGGGCACGGGTAGCGAACCCGCTTGATGCAGCTTCCTCGCGGAAAGGAGCATCAAGCGGGTTTTATTTTATCTGTGGGGCGCCGTTGCCCGTGTTGATGGTGTAGAACATAAAGGTTCCATAACATTTGCCGCAAATCCTGAAGTAGGCAGCCCTATACGCTTATTCTGAAAGTGACCGATAAATACCCGTACATATCTATGAGAGGCAATGATGTCTTCTATTTTTACCCGCAGAAATGCATTGTTCGTGTTCGGAACCGGAGCCGGTGCGGCACTATTGAGCGCGTGCGGTGGTAATTCCACCGCTGAAAGCTCCGGGTCGGGGAGCGCATCGTCGTCTGATGTATCGCCGAGTGCCTCTTCAAGTTCAAGCTCTTCATCGTCGAGTTCAGCATCGGCAGGTTCCTCGTCAGCTTCTGAAGCATCAAGCTCAGAATCCTCATCATCGCAGTCTGGTGCAACCGATATTGATATGAGCGGCAGCTACGGCGGAAAAATCGATTTTGAGTCCGTTCTGGAATACGAGAAATCCGGTACATATGAGCCCGCTACGAAGGAGCATCCGGCAAAAAACGTTCCTAAACCCAAGAAACCTGCCGGTGCGGATGAGAAGTCCCTCAAAGGCCTCCACCTGAGCATCGCGTTTGCGGTTGCCGCAACGCAATACGCCTATAACACGGGGGATTACTCCCCTGCTGGAGCAAAGCTCTATGTCGGAACCAGAACGCAATTACTTCTTGAGGGAAGAGAAGGAACGACTCGATAAAACCCGCGAAGGTACATACTGGCCAGATAACGTTACGATCGACTATACGCTCACCGAAGAGAGTCCCCGGCTTGAAGGCGATGGCAAATACAAATGGGATCGTAAATTTATCGTTGAATACGGTAAATTCGAGGTTATTGACGGTAAAGTTGAGTACCAATCAGACGATGACCATGAAGAGACATATAGCGAAGAATTTACAGGTGTTCTGACGGCACAGTATATTAACGGAGCTTGGATAACCAGCGCGGTTGCCAATCAACCGAAGTATTAAGAGCTAAAACGTAAGTGGTCTTGCCTCTGTAGAGGTATTTATCTCCGAAGGACTCTGTTGATCCTTTCGGACTACCTAATGTGCGTGCTGTACTGCTCTATACTCCTGTGCGACGAGTATTGCTGATGATGACGGGAACTTGTGCGCGGTGCCGCGCTAAAAGAGGCAGTGCAAGCCTAAACTTAAACATATACCGATTTGTCCTACACTTCCGATAAGGAGAACTCTACTCATGTCTTCTCTGTTCGATCGTCGAACCGCCTTACTGGTTCTGGGCTCTAGCGCCGGTGCCGTATTTATCTGCCTGTGCCCCTAAGGTGAAGGGGATTGAGGCGACGTCGCCCGCATCCTCTAGTTCATCGTCTTCTTCCAGCTCGTCGAGCTCTAGTTCCTCGTCAAGTTCTTCAAGCTCCAGTTCGTCAGCATCAAGATCGCCGTCCTCAAGCCCGAGTTCGAGCATCGACATGAGCGGCAGCTACAAGGGCGATATTAACTTTGAATCCGTGCTCGAATACGAGAAGTCGGGTACTTTTGAGCCCGCCACCAAGGAACACGCTCAGAGAAACACCCCCCAAACCCAAGAAACCGTCGACTATGAACGAAAAATCCGCTAAAGGATTGAGAGACAGTATTGCCTACGCGGTGGCGGCGGTTGAGTATGCGATTAATACGGGTGATTATTCTCTGATCCAGCAAAGCAACATGGATAAAGTGGAGCAGAACTATTATTTAGACCCAGAGACCAAAGAAAAGCTCGAAAAAGTACGCAATGGTAAACGGTGGGTTGATAACGCTAAATTCACATACACCCTAGATACCGAAGTGCCAGATTCTGAGGGTGAGTACTACTCGTGGGACCGCACTTTTTCTGTTGACTATGGTGCGTTTGAGGTCAATGACGGTAACGCAGAAGAACTTGTGCCCGGCGGCGCTAAAGTTACCAAAAAGTTTACGGGACGTCTGCTTGCCGAGTACAAGCATGGTGTGTGGGAGGTTCTAGGGGTCGTTACCCAGATTAAAGAGGAAGGTGAGGAGAGCACGAGTAGTCCATCAGCTTCGTCAAAAGTTTAGCCAACGCTGATCTCGTCTTCCGCGCGGGGCTCTGCATGAGTCCTCCCATGAAAAAGGAACCCTAATCGTGAAGTAGGGTTCCTTTTTATGCAGTGAGGACGATGGGGAGTTATTCTTCGGGTTTACCGTCTGCCTCGACGTTCGGCTCGCCCGCGATAAAGGTGGAGGCCGCATCCTTAATGCTGCGCACCAGCTGGTATGCGATACCCGCCAGAGACAGAAGCAGCAGCGCCCAATCCACAGGTAACAGCACGTTCAGAGCGCCGGGCTGATGCGCGGGGTCGGCGAGCGCTGCATCCAGCATAAAAATCGTGGCAATGTGCGCGAGCAGGTAGCCCACCGGAGCCGCCGTGAACAGTACCCGCAGTACCTTCGGCAGGCGTGACGTGTACGCCAGAAACGCCAGCGAAAGCCCAAAAAAGAGCGCAAAAACTATGCCCACCGAACGATGCGCATACGTATACGCGCCCAGATTGTCGCCCAGTCCGGAGGCGAAGGCGGATAGGGCTTCGGTTGAGGTGACGGGGGGAGAGGTCGGGAACCTGGGCGTTCGCCAGCCTGCCGTAGCTTGGCAGCACCCAGAACGCCACATAGGCGCCCAGCAGCAGGGAGATCGTGACCGCCACGTACAGAAAGGTCTTCGAACGCTGCTGTTCGGCGGGCGCGTTCGCGCGCACGGCACGGTCATCCATGACCTGTTTGAGCTCATGAATTTTATGCTCTTGGGGTTTTCGCCCAGGCTGCGGTCGGTTCTGCCCCTGCTGCGCCTGCTCGCCGTACAGGCGTTTCTTCTGACCTTGTGATAGACCCATACCTTCCATTATTGCGCAGAGCGACTGGTTGTGTCAGCGTGGGGCCTTTACCACAAGGGCGCTGTGGAGTAGGTTCGGGGCGGAGTTCTTGGTCTTCTGCCGCGCGGTATCGCTCGTTTTGCTGATACCCCTATATTAGGAAGGCTGTGGTGCAGTAGATTATAGCGTGGCCAGGTCGATCTTGCCCATGTGCAGGATCTTATCGCGTGTGGCGGCGTCGGCCATGAGCTCGGCGATGTTGTAGGGGACGACCTGCCACGAGACACCCCAGCGGTCGACGCACCAGCCGCAGCGCTCGGCCTCGGGCACAGCAGAGAGCCCCGCCCAGTAGCGGTCGATCTCTTCCTGGTCGCGGCAGGAGACGATCATGGAGACTCCGGGCGTGAAAGTGAAATCGTGGAAGGTCCCAGAGTCCGTGGCTGCCATCCAGGTGCCGCGCAGGGTAAAGTCGGTGAACATGACCGTACCCGCATCCAGCGGTCCGCCTTCCTCGTAACGGTACAGAGCACCGCGGCGGGCGTTATCAAACAGGGCGATCCAAGCGTCGGTGGCCTCCTCGGCATGAGCGTGATTAGTACCGCCGAACATGAAGGATGGGATAACAAAGGGGCGCGGATCGCCGTCCGGGTCGGTGAGCATGAGCTGCCAGGTCATGCCGAAACGGTCACGAACCCAAGCGTAGCGCGGGGAGAAGGGGTACTCACCCAGCTCCATGAGTACGCCGCCGGTGCTGAGCCGCTCATAGAGCTCATCAAGGTAGTCTCGGGCCTGTTCCTCTCCGCCGAATAAGAGCGGATCAAAGTTCAGGATGCAGCTGATCGACGGGTTCGGGGCATATTGGTTACCGCCGTTGATGAGCGAGAGCCTGAAACCGTGGATGCTGACCGTCGTCACAATCCTGGGCGCCTGCTCGGCAATGGATGTATCGCGGAAAACATCAGTATAGAACTGTGCTGCTTCGTCGGCGGTGCCGTCGCACCAAATAGCGGGAGTGATGACCTGATCCATCCGGTCATCGTAACATGTCTACACCGCGCGGTGGGGTACCGCTAAGAGCGAATTATGCGCGGCAAACGGGCGCTATGGGTGGGAGCGAGAGGGCAAATACGGTAGCATGGAATATCGAACGTGTATTCTAGGCAGCGAGGTAGATCATGAGCGAACCCACCAACTCCGCATCCGGCGTTGAACCTGCCGCAGATACCCTCTTTGCCGATCTCGAAAACACGCAGCCGCCCTACGATCCCGAATATGATGCCCACATTCCGCCGGAAGATAGTTCCGCACCGGAAGAAGACCCCTTCGCCCACGAATCTTTTATGCCCGAGCTCAACCCTGAAGCGGTGAATGCCCAAACCGTCACCGCCCATGAGGATGCGCTCGGCGAGTTCATGCCGCCCGCCTACCGAGTGGGCGGGTACGGAAGCGAGTACAACCCCGAAGACCCTTACGGGGAGCGCACCTATTCGCTCAGCACTATCGACCCCGCAACCCTGATCGACGGGCTTAACGACCGGCAGCGCGAAGCTGTTTTACACGCCGGTTCACCCCTGTTGATCGTCGCCGGGGCCGGGTCTGGTAAAACCCGCGTGCTGACGCACCGCATCGCCCATCTGCTCGCAACCGGGCGGGCAACCCCCGGACAGATTCTCGCCATCACCTTCACAAACAAGGCTGCGGCGGAAATGCGTGAGCGCATCCAAGCGCTGATCGGCCCGCGTGCACAGCACATGTGGATTTCCACCTTCCATAGTTTCTGCGTGCGCGTGCTGCGCCGAGAAGCCAAGGCGCTCGGGCTCAAATCCACCTTCACGATCTACGACTCGGCGGATTCGCAGCGCCTGCTCACGCTCATTATCAAAGAGCTGAACCTGGACACCAAAAAGTTTGCCCCCAAGGCCGTAGGGCACAGGATTTCTGCCCTCAAAAACGAGCTGGTGAGCGCCGAAGAATACAGTGCGGCGGCAGCGAATAACCCGTGGGAAAAGACTATCGCGCAGATTTACACCGTCTATACTCAGCGCCTTCGCGCCGCGAACTCTCTCGACTTTGACGACCTCATTGGCAAAACCGTGTTTTTGCTCAAGAAGTTCCCCGAAATCGCAAACTATTATCGCCGCAAATTTCGGCATATTCTTGTGGACGAATACCAAGACACCAACCACGCCCAGTATGCGCTCGTGCGGGAGTTAGTGGGGGCGCATCCGCAGGGAAACACCCGTGAGCAGGGGCCGTACCCGGATGCTCCGCCGCCCGGCGAACTGACCGTCGTGGGCGACTCAGACCAGTCGATTTACGCCTTCCGCGGCGCCGACATTCGCAATATTACGGATTTCGAGAGTGACTACCCCAATGCGCACATTATTCTGCTGGAACAGAACTACCGTTCCACGCAGAACATTCTCTCTGCCGCGAACGCCGTGATTGAACGCAACCCCAACCGTCGCCCCAAGAAGCTGTGGACGGCATCGGGGGAGGGCACCAAAATCGTGGGGTACGTCGCCGAATCCGAACATGCGGAGGCGCGCTACATCGCCCAAGAAATAGACCGGCTTGCCGATGAACACGGCATCAAACCCTCGGATGTGGCGATTTTCTACCGCACCAATGCCCAATCCCGCGCCCTTGAAGAACTGCTGATGCGCGCCGGACTGCCGTACCGCGTGGTCGGCGGCACCCGGTTCTACGAGCGCAAAGAAATTAAAAGATGCGCTCGCCTACCTGCGCGCCCTCTCAAACCCGGACGACGACGTGAGTGTGCGGCGTATTCTCAACGAACCTAAACGCGGTATCGGTGCGAAATCTGAGACCGTGGTTGCCGATTATGCTTCGGCACAGCGAATTTCGTTCTTCGCCGCCGCCCGTGCCGCTGCCGCCGAGCCGGGGAGTGTGCCGGGTTTGGGCGCTGCCGCCGTGAAAAAGTATGCTCAGTTCGTCATGCTCATGGACGATCTCGCCCAGATTGCGCGCACCGAATCAGCCGCCACAACCCTAGAGGCGGTACTCGAACAGTCCGGCTATCTCGCCGCCTTGCGCGAATCTAAGGATATTCAGGACGAATCCCGGGTGGAAAACCTCTCGGAGCTGCTGGATGCGATGGTCGAGTTTGAGGCGGAGAACCCCGGCGCGGACTTAGAACAGTTCTTAGAGCATGTCTCGCTGGTGGCGGATGCCGACTCGATTCCGTCCCGAGGTGCCTCCGCCGATGGGCAGACCCCGTCTGCCGCGCAGATTGCCGCCGAGGCCGCAGAAGCGAAGGCACAGGGCATGATTACCCTGATGACCCTGCACACCGCCAAAGGCCTGGAGTTCCCGGTTGTTTTCCTGACCGGGCTGGAACACGGGCTGTTTCCGCATCAGCGGGCGCTGACCGACGAGGGTGAGATGAGCGAGGAACGCCGCCTTGCCTATGTGGGGCTCACGCGCGCGATGCAGCGGCTCTATATCACCCGCTCCGAGACCCGCACGATGTGGGGCAAGAGTCAGTTCAACCCGCCCTCACCCTTCCTGGAAGAGATTCCCGAGGAGCTAATTGAATGGCGCCGCCTGGGCGGATTTGCCGGGTTTGGCGCTTCCGGGATGGGTGCATACGCCAACGGTGCCAGCGGGTATGGAGGCTACGGGCAGGGCGGCTATCGCGGGGCGAGCGGATACAGTTCCGGCGGTGGGCGCAATGCTGATGGGCGCGGGTTAGACGGGCGCAGCACGGGCGGCTACGGCACAGGATACGATGAATCCCGCACCCGAGCGAACCGTGAACCATCAACAGCTGAGGTCAATGGTTCGGCAAGCTACGGTTTGGCGGCCGCAGCCAGCGCATCCGGAGCGGTGCGCAACCGTTCGCGGGTGCATCAAGGCAAGGAAATTCCGCAGCTGAAGGTGGGCGATACGGTGCGCCACACCAAGTTTGGAGAGGGTCGAGTTCTCGCTCTGGAAGGCACCGGCGATAAGACCGTGGCGAAGGTGCGTTTTGCCTCCGAAGAGAAGCGTTTGCTGCTGCGGTATGCGCCGTTGGAGAAAGTCTCGTAGACCCCGACCCGTAGGGCGCATCTGAACACGTGATGCCACCCACAAAAACCGGGTTGATGTGCACCCATAAGTGCACACTAACCTATATTTCCGATAAAGTAGAGATGAGAGGATTTCGAAAGCGTTTTCGCGCGCCCGCACGGGTGCCAAGGCGCATCGTATGAACCTCATGAGACCAGGCCGTCGCACCCCATGCGGCGGCATCACTTCGACGAAGAAGGACACCTGTGGACCTTTTCGAATACCAGGCGCGCGATCTCTTCGCAAAGCACGGTGTACCCGTGCTCAAGGGTATTGTTGCGACCACTCCCGAAGAAGCAAAGGCAGCAGCTGAGGAAATCGGCGGCCTGACCGTCATTAAGGCTCAGGTTAAGACCGGTGGCCGCGGTAAGGCGGGCGGCGTGAAGCTCGCTAAAAACCCTGACGAGGCATACGAGTACGCTCAGCAGATTCTTGGTATGGATATCAAGGGTCATACCGTTCACCGCGTGCTGGTCGCACAGGGGTGCTGACATTGCTGAAGAATACTATTTCTCGATTCTGCTTGACCGTGCAAACCGTTCGTACCTTGCCATGTGCTCGGTAGAGGGCGGCATGGAAATTGAGCAGCTCGCCGCTGAACGCCCCGAGGCTCTCGCTAAGGTTGAGGTGGACCCGCTGGTGGGTATCGACTCCGCTAAGGCACAGGAAATTGTTGAGGCTGCCGGGTTCTCTGCTGAACTGCAGCCTAAGGTGGTTGAGGTTCTCGTGAAGCTGGGCGATGTCTTCAATAAGGAAGACGCAACCCTTGTTGAGGTTAACCCCCTCGTGCAGACCCCCGAAGGCGATATTCTGGCTCTTGACGGCAAGGTCTCTCTCGACGATAACGCGGAATTCCGCCAGCCGGATCACGTGGCGCTTGTCGATAAATCCGCCGAAAACCCGCTGGAAGCTAAGGCTAAGCAGCACGACCTGAACTATGTGAAACTCGATGGTGAAGTTGGCGTTGTCGGTAACGGCGCCGGTCTGGTGATGTCTACCCTGGATGTGGTGGCATACGCTGGCGAAAAACACGGCAACGTGAAGCCCGCCAACTTCCTCGATATCGGTGGCGGCGCATCCGCTGAGGTTATGGCTGCGGGCCTTGAGATTATTCTGGGCGATGAACAGGTTAAGAGCGTTTTCGTGAACGTCTTCGGCGGTATCACCTCGTGCGATGCCGTGGCTGAGGGCATCGTGAAGGCGCTTGAGATTCTGGGCGATTCCGCAACTAAGCCGCTTGTGGTGCGCCTGGACGGCAACAACGTGGAGGAAGGCCGCCGCATCCTCTCTGAGGCAAACCACCCGCTCGTGGTGCAGGCAACCACCATGGATTCAGGCGCCGACAAGGCAGCAGAGCTCGCTAACAAGGCGTAATCGCCACCGAAGGATTTATAGGAAAAAACTATGTCTATCTTTGTGAACAAAGACTCTAAGGTCATCGTTCAGGGCATCACCGGCGGCGAAGGCACCAAGCACACCGCTCGTATGCTCGCAGCCGGCACAAACATTGTGGGCGGCGTGAACGCCCGCAAGGCTGGCACCACCGTTACCCACAAGGCAAAGGACGGCTCCGATGTTGAGCTGAAGGTTTTCGGTACTGTTGCCGAGGCTATTGCCGAAACCGGTGCGGACGTTTCGATTGTTTTCGTGCCGCCCGCCTTCACCAAAGCCGCCGTGCTTGAGGCTATTGAGGCTAAGATCGGTCTGGTCGTCGTCATTACCGAGGGCGTGCCTGTGCAGGATACCGCTGAGTTCTGGGCTGCCGCGAAAGCTTCGGTGGACGAGAACGGCAAGCAGATTACCCGCATTATCGGGCCGAACTGCCCCGGCATTATCACCCCCGAGGAGTGCCTGGTTGGCATTACCCCGGCGAATATCACCGGAAAGGGCAAGATCGGTCTTGTCTCCAAGTCGGGTACTCTCACCTACCAGATGATGTTCGAGCTCGCCGACATTGGATTCACCACCGCTATCGGTATTGGCGGCGACCCGATTATCGGCACCACCCATATTGACGCTCTGGAGGCTTTCGAGGCTGACCCGGAGACCGAGGGCATTGTGATGATTGGTGAGATTGGTGGCGACGCGGAGGAGCGTGCCGCCGAGTACATCAAGGCAAACGTCACCAAGCCCGTAGTCGGTTACGTGGCTGGTTTCACCGCTCCCGAGGGCAAGACCATGGGTCACGCGGGTGCGATCGTCTCAGGTTCTTCGGGGACCGCACAGGCGAAGAAGGAAGCTCTGGAGGCTGCTGGTGTAAAGGTCGGCAAGACCCCCCTCCGAAGCCGCTAATCTGATGCGCGAAATCTTCGCCAACAAGTAGCACCCCGCCCGGTTCGGGCAGCTAATAAGACCCCCGGCGGTGCGAGTATTACGCTCGCACTGCCGGGGATTCATATATAATCAAAGTACTAATTCGCTCCTGTCAACGGCCCTCCACTATCGGGAGAGTGCCAACGGCAGGAGTTTTTCTATTGGGCTTGCGAGGGAGTGTAAAACAAAGAACCAGTCTCTCCATTATGATTACTCTTTGCGCAATGCTGTATAGCCGATGATCTGATATGCAAGTAGCTAAAGCTGAAAGACTGCTTGGATGCGCCAGTTCCGGATGCCACGTCATATGCGTGGCATTTCGTGTATCGCAAAGGGGCAACGCCGCTGGCGTAGAGAAAGTATGGAACGGAATAGACCTACCCCAGCGTAGTGCCGAAGGCTAGGCCCAGCAGGTAGGTGATGCCCGCCGCGCCTAGCCCGATAAGGATTTGGCGCAGCCCGCGGCGCATCGGGGAAGACCCCGAGAGCAGACCCACGATACCGCCGGTGAAGCCCAGCGCCATGGCGACGAACAGGAGCGAAAGCGCCATCGCCCAGAGGCCGGAAAGCCCGAAAATATAGGCAGAATCGGCACGAGCGCCCCGGACGCGAAGAAGCTAAACGATGCCGCCGCCGCGCCAATATCCGTACCGAGTGCTACGTTCTCTTCCTCGCCCTCTTCATCTGCACGATGCGACAGTGACGGGTCGCAATCGCAGTCGAGGTACCCGAAACGTTCCAGCGCGCGGTGATGCGCCGCCTCCTCATCCATGCCGCGCGCCCGGTAGATGAGCTCAAGCTCGTTCGCATCAATATCAAGGTCGCCCGCCACGCGCAAGGTTACTTGGGTTGGCTGGGATGCATCCAAAAGTTCGCGCTGGGAACGTACCGAAACGAACTCGCCCGCCGCCATAGAAAGCGCACCCGAGAGCAGCCCGGCAATCCCCGAAAGTAGCACCATAGAACTGGACGCACCCGAGGCCGTAATACCGATCGTCAGCGCCAGGTTCGAGACCAGCCCGTCGTTCGCGCCGAACACCGCCGCGCGGAAGTTGCCGGAGAGTTTTTCGCGTCCGCTGGTGGCTAGGGCGCGAATGATTTCTTCGTGAATAGCCTCGTCAGCCGCCATTTCTTCGGTGGCGTCCGGGTCTTCGGCGTAGGGGGAGCGGGATTCGGCCATTTGCGCCATTGCCAGAATAAAGACCGACCCGAAATGCTTCGCCATGAACTGCAAAATCGCCGAAGACAGTGAGGGGCGTGAGGGTTTACCGGCATGTTCTCCAAGCATATCGCGCCAGTGTTGTTGATGGCGTTTCTCAGCCTCGGCAACCTGCATCAGAATCTCACGCTCTTCGCCCTCGGTGCGCTGGGCCAGGTAGCGGTAGATGCGCGCCTCCGACTCTTCATCGGCGAGATAACGCCGCCACCGCCGGATCTGTGCGTCGCTCGGCTGGGTGACGGGGTGGTGCCGTGCAGGTGCGTGCCCGGTCGCCGGGGAAGAATCTTCGGATGCGGTGCGAACCCCCTCAGCCTGGGCGGTGAGAAGATGCTCGCTCTGAGTTTTATGCGGTTCGGCCGATGTCATAGATATCCCGGGTAGATTGGTGTGCAACTCACCAGCATAGGGGGGTTCGTCCTCGAAAATCTAGGAAAAGGTGCCGGTGCTTTTATGTTCGCTGTGTCGAACATCTAAGTTGAGATCGCATTGTAAAAGTCGCGGATGAAGGGGCGCCGTTCTATCTGCAATTCCTCGCCACTCTCGGTATAACAATAACTTTCTCAGTCTCACCCTAGGTCTAAGAGTGGTGCCAGCACCCATGTTTTCTAGAAAAATCTGACTTCTAATTAATAACTGCGAGATAACTGCAGATCTCCAAGGGAATTTATATCTAGACCCCTATGAAAGGAGACATCATGCGACTGTATGGTAAGAAAAATAATTCAGGTTCTTCAGCCAGGTATCCCAGTGTGGAGCCGAGCGAGATAAATTCTTCAAATCTTCATGCGGTTGGTTCTTCGCACGGCGGCATCATTCGTGGGGTTGCGTTGTGGAGTGCAAGGCGTCCTATATGGGCGCTCTTGGTCTGGGTACTGTTGATCGGTTTAACCGTATCCCTAAGTACCCTGATCCCCACTCGAATGGCGGGCGAAGTAGACTCGTTGAACGGTCAATCCCGCGAAGCAGCTGTTATGGCACGGGACGCTGGTAAACATAACGCTGCTGAAGAAAATGTACTCCTCAAACGTTCTGACGGCGCGGAAATCAGTGAGGAACAGGATGGGTCGCGATCGAAGACCTGCATCGTCAGTTAGGTACTGCATCCCACGTGGAGAGTGTTAAAGATCCTGTACCTTCTGAAGACGGAAAGTCAGTATTGATAACTGCTTCCATCGAAGGAAATCCAGATACCGCCTCAGAGCGTGTTGAGGGCGTGCACTCTGCAGTATCAGATTTCTCTTCGCATCATTCAGAGTACACGACTGTTAACACCGGTAACGCAACCATTAATTCAGATTTTCAGACCTGGCTAGGCGAGGACCTTAACCACGCTACTGTGGTGACATTACCCATTACACTTATTATTCTCCTCATAGTGTTTGGGGCCTGGATTGTAGCGGGGCTACCCCTGCTGGTGGGACTAGCCTCAGTATTTTCTGCTACTGGACTGTGGGCAGTCGCTTCACAGGTATTCCCGGATCAGGGGCTAATTTCGCACGTTATCTTGCTAATCGGTATGGCCGTTGGTGTCGATTATTCTCTGTTCTATGTGCGTCGCTTTCGAGAGGAACGCACCGTCGGGCATCAACGGTTAGAAGCCACGCATATTGCAGCAGAGACGGCAGGGCATTCAGTATTAGTTTCTGGAATCGCAGTATGTTTATCAATGGCCGGTCTGCTGCTAGTTCAAGATGTGCTATCAACGGGTGCTGCCATTGGTGCAATCTTGGTTGTGCTGGTTGCGATGATGTCATCCCTAACGGTACTTCCCGCACTCTTAATGTTGCTGCGCGGTGCGGTAGATCGTCCGCGAGTGCCTTTCGTATGGCGACTTTCGCAAGGAACCGGGGGAAGTAAGCTCGCCCATCGGATTATCGGGCCGGTAAGCCGTTATCCGTGGGTGGCATTAGCGATTATGGCGGTTTTGTTTGGAGCGCTGGCGGCTCCTGCAGCATCCATGAGCCTTAAAATGACGACTGTAGATGATTATCCAAGGTATTTGTCGTCTATGCAGGCTTTGGATGATATACGCGAGGCATTTCCCGGCAGTAAAAGCAGCGCCAATGTGGTGCTGGAAGGCGAACCGGAACAGGTGCGGCAGGCAGTGGATAAAGTTACTCAACATGCGGGTGAGGACACTCAAACCTATGCGGGAGTATCGAACACATGGACCTCGGCAGACCAACGTACAGCGGTTGTCGATATCGCGGTAAAACATACGTCAGACTCTGCGCAAGCGCATCAAGCGGTAAACCGGTTGCGTTCCGACGTTGCACCATCATTAGGAGTCTCTCGTTGGGCGGTTGGCGGCGATATTGCGTCTGGAATGGATTACACGCAAAACCTATCGTCAAAAATCCCGTGGGTGGTTGGAATCGTTATTGCGGTAACATTCATCTTTATGTTTGGGGCTTATCGGTCTATACCATTGGCCGGAATCACGATCGTGTTGAACCTTGCCTCAACCTTGGCTGCTTTTGGCGCAGTGACGGCTATTTTCCAAGGGACATGGGCAGAAAACCTTCTAGGATTTACCTCCACTGGACATGTGGTGTCTTGGATTCCTCTGATGCTGTTTGTCATTCTTTCAGGGCTATCCCTTGATTATCATATTTTGGTGGTAAGCCGTATTCGCGAGTTCGCTGCGGCAGGGTATTCTACCCAAGATGCGATTCGTGAAGGCATTACTCGTACAGCGGGGGTTATCACGAGTGCTGCTGTTATTATGATCGCAGTATTCTGCGTCTTCGGTGGACTTTCCTTCATTGAGATGAAACAGATTGGTATTGGCCTTGCTTTTGCGGTGCTTTTGGATGCAACTGTGGTTCGCCTGGTATTCCTGCCCGCGCTGTTGATGGTGTGCCGCAGGTTCCTTTGGTGGCCATCGAAAAATATTGAGCGGGGTATCAAAACATCCCACGAAACGCTGCCCCGTTCTTGAGAGTGAAGAGATATAAAGGTGCCGCCTCCCGCGTAGGGGAGACGGCATCTTTCGTTCTAAAATCCTGTGTGCGGATTACTTGATTTCGCCTGCGCTGTTCTCTAGGAATGCGCGAACGAACCACTGGAACTTCTCAAGCTCAGCGGTCTGACCGATCAGCAGATCCTCGGTAATGGGATCAACTTTACCGGCGAACTCGATAGCCTTGCGATGGTCTTCGATCACGCGGGTGTAGACGTCGTTGAGGGCATGCAGGTGCTCGGTCACGCGAGCGCGGCCTACGGGGTAATCCTCGTGGTTGCGTGCTGCGACCAGCGCACCGGCGAGACCATTGGGGGTTGCACCCAAGTTGCCATACGTTCTGCGATGTCGTCCACGAAGTTGCGAACGGTATCGACCTGCGGGTCAATCATTTCGTGCACGGCGATGAAGTCGGGGCCGGTTACGTTCCAGTGTGCGTGCTTCAGGGAAAGATGCAGTTCGTTAAGGTCGTGCAGACGAGCCTGCAGAACCTCGGAAATTTCTTTGCCTTCGTCAAGAGTAAGACCGGGTGCGGTGTATTGTGCGAATGTCATGTGAGACTCCTTCTTAGTGCGTAGATGCTGCTTCAAGGGGTAGACGGCGGGGGATTCTCACCCGCTATCTCCCCGCAAAAGCGTTATCCTTAGTAAATCATTTTTACGCCCCGGAGTCAAGTTTATTTTTAGTAATTCATAATAAGGGTGGCTTTGGATGCGGTTCTGACAACGCTAAAAAATAGCCCAGATAAGGCTTAGCACACCCCGCCACAACCCTGCACCATCAACAAACTATCATTGTGAATACGGTGAGGAACGCGAAAATCGGGTGGCTATTACCCTAAGGCGCGCACCGCATCCAACGTTAACTCGGTATGTAACATGCGGGCATTCCCCAGCTCGGCGGGAACCTCAAGCTCGCCCGGCACTACAATTACTTTCATGCCCGCCGCCGTTGCGCTGCGCACCCCGGATGGCGAATCCTCAAGTGCCACACACCGGCTAGGCTCAACCCCCAAACGCTGCGCCGCCAAAAGGTATGGCTGCGGATCCGGCTTTGGATGCGTCGTCTCATCGTTGCCAATAATGACCGAGAACGTTCCTTCCGGGGCGGCATCGGCTGTACGCTGAGCGATCGACGTAGTCGCATTCGTAACAATCGCCGCCGGAATCTGGGCATCACGCACTTGGGTCAGGAAACGCTCAATACCGGGCAGAAACTCCACCTGCTGATGCGCCAATGCCTCACGAACCTTGGCAACTAGGCGCTCATTAATCTGCTCATCCGGCAGATCAACCCCGCGTTCGCGCAGGCGGTCAAGCGTAAATTTCATAGAAAGCCCCAGACAATCCAGGGTGTCCTGCTCGGTCCAGGTGCCGCCGAACTCGGCCGCAAGAGCAACCTTCGCGGCAGCCCACACCGGCTCGGTATCCACAAGCGTGCCGTCATGGTCGAAAAGAATCGCGGCGGGAAAAGAAGCATTATTTGTCATAGTTTAAGCCTACCGGGCATTTCTAGGTAGCCCGTAGGACAACGTCATCAATCGTCACTAAAAAATCTGTCCCCGCGTTCAGTGGGTTTCCCGCAATACTGAGCAGAGCATCAGCAACATCTTCACGAGCAATCATTGGGATACCCGGAACTCGCGCAACACTCGCCACATCAAACACCTTGACCCCACCCTTGCCAGGCTTATCTGTCAGCAGACCCGGATGCACCCGCGAAATATACGGCTGATACTTAGCAACCATCGCGTCGGCCTTTGCGCGATCCGTAAAAATGCTGCGCATCATGATCTTGCACCCTACACGCATGAAAAAAGATGCGCTCCGCAGCGTATCGCCCACTCCGTAGGCGCTCATAATAACGCAGTGCTTCACGCCCGCACCCACTACCGAATCCATAATGAACGGCAGGCGCTTCTGCATGAACGTGGTGGATAGAAACTCTCGTACCGTAGCTTTCTGCCCCAGGATGCTAACCATTACATCCTGTCCGGAAGAAATTGTGGCGAGCCGCTCAGAATCGTTCAGGGCACCGGGGACAATCATGAGGTTCTGGTGTTCCCCCAAAAGCTCCACCGTCTTATCGGGGTTGCGCACATAGGCGGTAACCATGTGCCCCTCCTCTAGCGCTTTGCGGGTGAAAATGCTTCCGGTGCGACCGCTTGCTCCTAAAACCAGTATTTTCATGTAGGCTCCTACTATTTACCGCTAGGGGCATGAGTACCCGCAAGCCCCCAATGTGCTCAGTATAACAATAAAGTTTTTGGTTAAAGTTTAGTTTATGTGGGATTTACCGCGGAAAGCCCACTGACATGGTGAGTGCTGTACCAGTCCGGGGCACAAACCGTTTAAGATGGCACAGTGAACGAAAAATCAGAGCACTCCGGATCGCACCCGCATGTAAACTCATTAGCTGCACGCACACCTGCCCTCATACAGGTTGCAACCCTCTACGCCGCCTACCCCATGGCATTCGTCTCTGCTGCTTGGATTACCGTCGGCCGTGCCCTCTTTGGTGCCGCTGGTGATCTCGTGCCCATTTTTGCTATCTCATTTGGCCCAGCACTCGCCGTAATTCTGTGTCTGGGCGCGCGATGGATGCTTCGTGATGCTCATCGTCGCGTTACCAGCGGCGAGTACGCGCGGGTTGGTGCATCCTGGGGATTCGTATTTTCCGTATGGGCCTGCTGGGCACTCGCATTTCTCTTTGGGATGTTCATTCCCGACTACCGTGCCGGGGTACCGGTGTCGGGAATTGGTGCGCTCGCGGGTGCCGATTACGTGGGCTACGGTGCAGGATTCGGGAATACCTTCGGAATTTTGACCTTTGCCATGGCTATTACCGCCGCCGTGATCGCTTTCAATGCCAATAGGCGCTCGGTGCGCATACAGCAGGGTGTTACCGACGAGGTTTTGGAGGAGCAGGCGCGACAACAAAGCCCGTATGACTTCTTGGACTGAGACCTAGTCTGATCCTCTCATCCCGCGCCCTAAAAAGGCTCTTTATGCGAATAAAGCGTATTTTTCACCGCTTTATTCGCATAAAGAGCCTTTTTAGTGCTGAATTTTGGTCCGGAAAACCTGCATTAACCCCTTGCATCCAAACATTGAGTTTAGTAGACTCAAGTTAGCTATAAAAAGAAGGCGCAGGATGCGCCCCGCACAAGACGCGAAAGGATAAGATTTATGGACGCAAAATTCACAACCAAGAGCCAAGAAGCGCTCTCCGCCGCTAATATGAACGCGCAGACAGCGGGTAACCCCAGCATCGAACCTGCGCACATCCTCAAAGCACTGATGGATCAGCGAGAAGGCGTTGCCGTAGCGGTTCTCAAGGCCGCAGGGCTCGATATCGACGCCATCTCGGAAGCCGCATCCGCAGAGATTAAGAAGCTGCCGAAGGCATCTGGCGCATCTGTGCAGAACGCAAACTTCAGCCGCAGCGCCCTCGCCGCTATTCAGAGTGCGCAGACCCACGCACAGAAATTCGGTGACACCTACATTTCCACCGAAATGCTGCTGCTGGGCATCGCAAGCGGCGATAGCGATACCGCTCGCGCACTTGAAAACCTGGGCGCAACTGCCAAAGTTATCGAAGAGACCATTCCCCAAGTACGAGGAGACCGCACCGTGGATACCCCGGACCCCGAAGGCACCTTCCAAGCCCTTGAAAAGTACGGAACCGACCTGACAGCGCTCGCCCGCGAAGGTAAACTCGACCCCGTGATCGGCCGAGACTCCGAAATTCGCCGCGTGGTGCAGGTGCTTTCCCGGCGTACCAAGAACAACCCCGTGCTTATTGGTGAACCCGGCGTCGGCAAAACCGCCGTGGTCGAAGGGTTGGCTCAGCGCATGGTCTCCGGCGACGTCCCCGAATCCCTGCGCGGTAAAACCCTGATCAGCCTTGACCTTGGATCCATGGTTGCGGGCGCTAAATACCGCGGAGAATTCGAGGAACGCCTCAAGGCCGTGCTCGAAGAAATCAAGAAATCCGAAGGCCAGATCGTCACCTTTATCGACGAGATGCACACCGTGGTTGGTGCGGGCGCATCCGAAGGTTCTATGGATGCAGCAATATGCTCAAGCCCATGCTGGCACGCGGCGAGCTGCGCATGATTGGCGCCACCACACTCGACGAGTTCCGCGAGAACATTGAGAAAGACCCCGCCCTGGAACGCCGTTTCCAGCAGGTGTACGTGGGTGAGCCGAGCGTTGATGACACGATCGGTATTCTGCGTGGGCTCAAGGAACGCTACGAGGCGCACCACAAGGTGCAAATCTCGGATGCCGCCCTGGTCGCCGCCGCAGCACTTTCAAATAGGTACATTCCCTCACGTCAGCTGCCCGATAAGGCGATCGACCTGGTGGATGAGGCCGCATCGCGCCTGCGCATGGAGATCGACTCGGCCCCCGAGGAAATCGACCAGCTGCGCCGCGCCGTAGACCGTCTGACGATGGAGGAACTGGCCCTCAAGAACGAGACCGACCCGGCGTCGAAGGAACGCCTAGCGGCGCTGCGCAAAGACATGGCTGACAAGAAAGAACAGCTGGATGCGCTCAACGCCCGCTGGGAAGCCGAAAAGGCCGGTCTGAACCGCGTGGGCGATTTGAAGAGCGAAATCGACGAATTACGTTCGCGTGCCGAGGTGGCACAGCGCGAGGGTAACCTGGCGGACGCATCCCGCCTGCTCTACGGCGAAATTCCCGCCAAGGAGAAGGAACTGGAAGAAGCTCAGCGCGCCGAAACTGAGGCTCATGGCGAGGCTATGGTCTCTGAAGAGGTCACGGCTGACGACATTGCCGAGGTTATCTCTTCCTGGACGGGCATTCCCGCCGGGCGCATGCTTCAGGGCGAATCCGAGAAGCTGCTGGAGATGGAGAAACGTATCGGTGAACGCTTGATCGGTCAGGAAGCCGCCGTGGTTGCCGTGGCGGATGCGGTTCGCCGCGCCCGCGCCGGAATTTCCGACCCGAACCGCCCGATTGGTTCCTTCCTGTTCCTGGGGCCGACCGGCGTGGGTAAGACCGAGCTTGCGAAGGCTCTCGCGGAGTTCCAGTTTGACGACGAGCATGCTCTGGTGCGCATCGACATGAGTGAGTACGGCGAGAAGCACAGTGTTTCCCGCTTGGTGGGTGCGCCTCCCGGATACGTGGGCCACGAAGAGGGCGGTCAGCTGACCGAGGCTGTGCGCCGTCGCCCCTATTCCGTGGTGCTGCTGGACGAGGTTGAGAAGGCTCACCCAGAGGTCTTCGATATTCTGCTGCAGGTGCTTGATGACGGTCGTCTGACCGATGGTCAGGGTCGCACCGTGGACTTCCGCAACGTGATTTGATTCTGACCTCGAACCTGGGTTCGCAGTATCTGGTTGATCAGGAGATGCCGTTTGAGGAGCGCACAGAGAAGGCGATGCAGGTGGTTCACCAGGCGTTCCGCCCCGAGTTCCTGAACCGTCTGGATGACATCATCATGTTCGAGCCGCTCTCTTCCGAGCACCTGGGACAGATTGTGAATCTGCAGATTCAGGGCATGGGCAAGCGTCTGACCGACCGCCGTCTGACCCTGGATGTTACCCCCGCCGCCCTGGAGTGGCTGGGCTTGGCAGGGTACGATCCGGCCTTCGGCGCTCGTCCGCTGCGCCGCCTGGTACAGCGTGAGATCGGCGACCGTCTGGCGAAGGGTATCCTCTCGGGCGCTATCCACGATGGCGACACCGTAGAGGTGGATGTGAACCCGGATGTTGCGATGGATGGTCTGTCAGTGACCTCCAAGCGTGATGACTAATTCATCACGGCGCGAAACAGAATGCTAAGTTGCAGCGGGAGCGTAAATTACGCTCCCGCTGCAACTTTCTTCATGGCATAGTCTCTCCAGAGCTAGAACGCTATTTTATTTCCTCGTACGCTCGGAATAACGTCCTGGTATGTTATGAATAAAATGACAGCGAATGAACCATTATCAAAGCCATAAGGAGGCGGACCAGTGATCGATCATTTTGGTATCAACGTCAAAGATATTGAAGCAAACAAAGTATTTTATGAGGCAGTGCTGGCGCCGCTGGGCTACGCCAAGACAATAGACGAAGAGCCATATGGCATGGGCTTTAGCAACCCAGACCGCACGCAGCACACGGGAATGTTTTGGCTTGGGAAAGGTGAGCCCTCCTCACCGCTGCATTTCGCTTTTACTGCGCCATCGCGGGCAGCGGTAGATGCATTCTACGAAGCGGGCTTGGCAGCGGGAGGGCAGGACCATATTGCCCCAAGTGTGCATGCTGACTATCATCCGAACTACTATGCCGCCTTTCTTATTGACCCGAACGGGCATAAGATTGAGGCAGTGTGCCATACAGCGCCATAGGGGCAGACAGTAGGGTATATTACTGGTCCCTAATTTCTCTCCGAGCAATGCGCCGCCACCAAACGACGATGCAATTACCTTTGCACATAACCGCTCCCCGGAAGTGCAAGGCTGGCGAGGTAGCCGTTATTGCCGACTCAAGAGCGCGGAATCAGCCCTTATTTTTTGCGATTCTGATAGAAATCCTTCTCGAATTTGCGTGCCCAGTCCGCAATGAGTCGGTAGGTATCGGAACACAGCTCTAGGGTTGCCTTCGCCTCTATCTGGTCTTCGATGGATGCGGCAGCCTGTTCCAGCCGATCTGCCCACTCGCTGTAGGTATCGGCAATAGACTGCAACAGTTCGTGTCCCATCTTCTCATCCACCATGCGGATATTCGCGATGACGGAGACGAAGTTGAAGTCTACGCGCGCCGGGCTGGAGGCAATATCGTAGAGAAGCTCATGAAGACGTTCCTTACCTTCGAGAGTAATGGAGTAGACCGTGCGCTCAGGCATAGCACTGTCTTTGACGGTGGTGCTCTCCACATATCCCTGCTTGTAGAGCTGCACCAGGTTGCGGTATACGGAGGGTGAGCTGATGCGCGCCCAACTGCGTACTCCGCGCTGGTCCATCATTTTGTTCATTTCGTAGGCGCTCATCGGGTGCTCATGCAGAGCACCCAGGATCATAGCGTCGATAGTTGGGGTTGCCATGATGCTTCCTTTCACTATTGCCGTTGCTAATAATACTATCAGTAATACTAGTCTTGCATATAGGATTTTGTGATCAAGAGAACCCAGGCAGGGGAGTAGGTTGCCCGTCCCTAACTGGGGAGAGAAACATCCCCGACATACACTAGACACATGGAAAAATGGACCGATACGCAGAACTTCGCAGACGCGGGCGAGAAAAGCACACTCATCGCCTCCGCGCATCGCGCCGCCATTCGCTCCATTGAACGAGTCGTCAACGAAACCGTCACCCCACACGACCCTCTATACGCTGCCGAGGGCATCGAAAAAATGCTCCGCACCGGCGGCGTTCTGGCGCTTACCGGCGCCGGGGTCAGCACCGAATCCGGCATTCCCGACTACCGCGGACCCTCCGGATCGCTCTTAGACCACCGACCCATGACCTACCAAGAATTCCGTTACGACGACGCCGCCCGACAACGCTACTGGGCTCGGTCTTATGTCGGGTGGAGGCGCATGCGCCGTGCATCCCCGAATCGTGCTCACTATGCGCTCGCCGAACTTGAGCATGCGGGTGCGGTGAACGGCCTGATTACCCAAATGTTGACGGTCTGCACGTGAGTGCCGGAAGCAAGAACGTGCTGGCGCTGCACGGCGATTTATCCTCAATTCTGTGCCTGGACTGCGGAACGCGCGAGTCGCGTGAGAGCCTGGATATTCGCCTGGATGCAGCAAATCCGGGGTATCTGGAACGCCTTGAAAGTACCGAATTGCAGGTTAATCCTGACGGCGATGTTGAGCTCGACAACGACTATATTCGCAGCTTTCAGATGGTGGGGTGTACGGTTTGCGGCTCGACGAAACTCAAACCGGATGTTGTCTATTTTGGTGAATCCGTGCCCGCCGACCGGAAGGCTCGCCAGCAGCAGATGCTCGCAGATTCTTCGGGTGTACTGGTGGTGGGTTCCTCGGTCGCGGTTATGAGCAGCTACAAGATTGTGCTTGATGCCCTGCGTGCGGATAAACCCGTGGGGGTTATGAATGGCGGTCCCGGACGTGCGGATGCGCGCGTCACCTATCTGTGGCGCACGGGCGTGGGGGAGGGTCTTGAGGAATTATTAGACCGCCTGGATCTCTAAAGTATTGATTGATAGTTGAATGCGCTAAAAATGCTCTTTATTTGAACAAAGAGGGATTTCCAACGCTTTGTTCAAATAAAGAGCATTTTAGTGATGGAAGGAGGGGGGGGCGAAGGGTACAACAGTGCAATGGCAGCTCAGGGATGGGTATAAGAAACTGCCTGCATAACATTACAAAACTCAGAAGTTAAACATGATGTTTAATGTTATGTATAGAAATCTAATAGTACGAGTGCCAAAATTGTTAGTATTTTCATTTTTAAAACTCTAAAATTCCACGTCATATTGACCTAGAAATAGTCATTAAGGAGTAATATATGAAACATGAAAACTAAAAAAATTGCTACTTTCGGTGCCGTTGCAGCTCTGAGCTGCGGATTGGTAGGCGGTTTTACTACCATTCCGGCAGCATTTGCAGATCAGTCGGTCCCTCAGTCCGTATCTACCCCGACCAATGCGGGTCATTCCTACAGCGATGGTGCTGTTATTTCTTTCCCCAGCGAATGGAAAGAAGGTCAGCCGCTGAACTTCAAGGGTTCCGGTTTCAAGACTGCAGACGGTAAGTCTGGCTCTGTTCTGGCTATTAAAGTCAATGGTGGCGGTGCTCTGACCAAGGTTGAGGCAGACGAAAACGGTAACGTTTCTGGCTCTGTCCCTTGGAGTGAGGGCCTCAAGGTTGGCGATCAGGTTGAGATCAACGTGCTCACCGGTTCGCTCAAAGAGGGCGACGTGAAACGCGGCGGTGCGGCTGCAACCGTCGAGGTCGTTGGAGAAGGTAACGACCAGAAGGCAAACGAGCAGAGCTCTTCCTCTCTGCCCGGCGGTGGTAACGATAACACCGACCAGGGTGATAAGAAAGATGAAAGCGGTAAGGGTGGCCAGGGTGCCACCGGCGACGAGCAGAAGAAGACCGAAGAGCAAGGTACCCAGACTGAGGCTACCAAACAGGCAGCCGATTCTGACAGTTCCAGCCAGACCGTGACTGCTAACCAGAGCGCAGATGTGAACACCCCCGCCGCAGCTACCAATGCTGAGGCAGGTAATGGTGCTCACCAGTTTGCAACCTGCGAAGAGGCTAACGAAGCAGGTTTCAAGGACATTCAGCGCAATGACGCTGCATATGCTGATCACCTCGACAGCGACCATGATGGCGTGGCTTGCGAAAGCAACGGCGGCAATGGCGAGCATGGTACCGCATCCAACGGTACCGGCGGCGCAGGTTACGTCTCGGATAACAACAATAACGGCTCTAACAATGCTTCCTCGAACAGCAACGGCAAGCTGGCTAACACCGGTGCAAACGGTGCTCTGACCGTAGCAGGTCTGGGTATGGTTGCTCTGGGCGTGGGCGGTGCAACCGTAGCTGCTCTGCGTAAGCGCAAGCGTGCCTAAAGATTAGATGATCAAGTCCTCTGGGCAGCTCTAGAAGCTGACGGAGGCTACATAGAATCCCTCGTTCCTCATGATTGAGGAGCGGGGGATTTTGCTGTTTAAACCTCAAAATCTAGGAAGAGAGTTTCCGCAAAAAGCTGCCGATAGCCGCCCTCCGTAGCAAGACCCCGCACGGCAGTAATAACGCTTGAAAGGCGTACCAATCAGGATTTGCATAGGAGACGTTATCTAAGTCAGAATGTGCCTTTTGCGCATCCTTAGGACCTCTAGATAGGGGCTACACGATCCGTATATGCAAATTCTGAATTTTTATGAGCATACCACCACATTTTTGTAGTACTGAGTCTCGTTCTTTATCCTTTATTCCCTGCAATCGCGGGGAACTTTTAGATATGCACGAAATACATAACTACAAGTTAAGACAGACACAGGAAGAACACAGGAACGGGCGCGAACCTAGAAATACAAGAACATAACGGCACACAAAACGGAACGGAGAGTCCAATGGATATCTTGATGATGGGACTGGCAGACCTAGTAGCAATTGGCACGCTCTGCACCCTGTACATGATTCGTCATAAGACCCGTGAACTCATGATTTCATACGCGGTTATCAACGCCGGTGTTTTCACCGTAACGGTCGCCCTGGCACATGCCGGAAGCACTGCGGGCGCTATGGGTCTAGGACTCTTCGGCGTTCTCTCTATTATCCGCCTGCGGTCTACCTCCCTAAGCCAGCGTGAGGTCGGGTACTACTTCGTATCTCTCGCCCTAGGTTTGATCTCCGGCGTGCGGCTTGACCCGCCATATATCGCCTTCATCCTCATGGTGGTACTGGTCGGAATCATCGCACTACTGGATTCACCGATCTTTGAAGCGAAAAACCAGCCGCGCACCCAAACCGTCACGGTGGATCGTGCTATCAGCGACGAAGGAAACCCTGAAAGCCTATCTGGAATCGCGCCTCGGGTACGAGGTCGTCTCCGCTAAGATCCTGGAGCTTGACCTGCTCAACGACACCACACAGGTGACCATCACCTACAAAGAGCTTCCCCAACTCCAAGAACACCTTAACGCGAACTACGAATACTACGCTTCCTAGGCTTCATCTCGCAGATATTGCTTAAAACTACACCTAAAAACTCATACGTTGAAAGGACCTACCATGAGTCCCCAAGCACCTCAGCCGTACACCCCGTTTCAGGGTGGCGCCGCACAGACCTTGGAATCTACGCACATCCCTGCGGTAGATAATACTCCGTCTTCTCACCGAAGCGGGCACCGAGAGGAAAGTACCATGTCTATCGTGCCAACCTATTGGCAGAGCATCAGCCTCGATGAACTCAACGAAAAAGCCGCTATGCAGACCCGTGTGGACCGCAAATACATTGTGGACGCAGATTATGCGGCATCTATCCTAGCTGAACTTCCCGCCGACGAGGCGGCCGTCCTAGAAATCGACGGTCAGCGTGAATTCGCCTATGACTCTGTATACTTCGACACCCCTGACCTGGTGAGCTATAAGGCTTCCGCCATCGGCAGCCGTAACCGGTTCAAGGTACGTACTCGCAGCTATCTGGATTCTGACCTGAGCTTCTTGGAAGTCAAGACTGAAGGGGCTCGTGAATTCACGGTCAAGGAACGTATTCCGTACTCTATCGAAAACCGTGACATGCTCACTGCAGAAGGCAAGGAATATGTAGCTACCGCGCTTGAACAGCTGACGGATGCGTCTGTAGATGACCTGGAGCCGGTTGTTCGTACCGGGTACCGTCGTACGACTGTATATCTGCCCCAGTCCGAGCAGAATCCGGTGGATTCTCGTCTCACGATTGATACCTCGCTCACCTGGACTCCGCTTTCAGAAAGTGTGCTCATGTACACCGCAGACGGTGGTGAAGGGTCAACCAAGTATCAGGTCGGTACCGAATATACTGCACCCGGTACGGTGATTATCGAAACGAAATCCGGCAGTGCACCTTCGGTCGCTGATAAGTATCTGTGGCGTGCGGGCATCCGACCCGTCAAATTTCTAAGTTCGCTACGGGTATGGCTGCACTGAATCCTCAGCTGCCGGCGAACAAGTGGAAGCGCACGATTCAACGTTGGATGCAGCTTGAACCTGCCGCTTAGATCTAGACCCTGAGCGGGTAACGTCTTAGAACGCGGTACAAGAATAGGGTGGGGTTTCCAGAATACTCCCAACACGGTGAGTCTCTGGAGAAACCCCACCCTCTCGCGTAGGATGGTTGAGGCAATCTTTACCGAGATACTTAATCCCTACAGACAAGGAACCCCGTTCGAGATGTTCAAACCGGTTTACATCTGTTCTTACATGCGCCTTTGCGGCATCGCTGGCACTTGCCGGATGCGCCATTAGTGGGAACCCTGATAACTCCAAAGCCACTGTGACCGCACAGGAACAGGGGAAGGAGCTTAAATCTGGCGTATACACCTCGAACACCAAAAATGGTGAAAAGATTGACGCGCAAACTCACTTTACGCAAGAAGACGTGACCTGGAACCAGGATGCTGTTCTTCCGCTCAATCTGGCAGATCCCACCACAACCGATGGGGTCAGCGAACAAAACGGAACGATTACGATTACGAAGGGGGGAACCTACCGTATGTCTGGCGACTATACGGGGCAAGTGAAGGTTCAAGCCCCCAAGACAGATAAAGTTCAGCTCATTCTTGACGGCGTTAACATCACGAATGAGACCGGATCTGCTATTAACGTTGCCTCTGCCGACGAAGCCGTCATCTACACGTCTCGGGGCAGCACCAATAACCTCAGCGATGGTCCCGAGTATGCAGTCCAGGGCAAAAAAGAGGCAGATTCTACGATCTATTCAACCGCTAACCTAACCCTTGCGGGCGATGGAACGCTGAACGTCGCCGGCAAATTTGACGAGACGGTGCACACCACCAAAGGACTGGTTGTTGCCGGAGGTGCCCTCAACATTAATTCCTCGAAGACCGGACTTAAAGGCAAGGACTACGTGGATATTCAGGGCGGAACCCTGCGTATTGAAGCCGCAAAAGACGCGATTAAAGCCACCAACACCGAAAAACAAGGCCTTGGATGGGTGCGCGTGGCTGGCGGTGACACTGTTCTTCGCGCTGGCGACGACGGCATCAAGGCGTTGCGCACCCTTGAGATTCTGGACGGGAAGCTCACCATCGAAGGGTCTGAAGAAGGGCTTGAAGGGCAATACGTCAATATTCATGGCGGCAATACGCTCATCAACAGCAATAACGACGGCGTGAATGCCTCGCTCAAAGGACCAGCTGCCTAACGATCAAGAGTATGAGGATCAGAAGGAAGACAGCGATCAGCCGGATGCCAGCCCCGTACCCTTGGGTGGTGCCCGCGATACCACAGAGGTTATTGATACCGTGATCAACATGACCGGTGGAAATGTAACCCTCAACGTGGGTGCTGACGGCATGGACTCTAACGGACACGAGTTCTACACAGGAGGCGAGTTGCTAATCAACGGTCCTCAAGACGATGCCAATGACCCTATTGATCCAAATGGTGACATTACTGTAAGTAACGACGCCAGGATCTCATTTGGCGGCGGTGGTGTAGAGCTTTTCAAGCGCCCGATCGACGACTCCACAAATGGGTATCTGCGAATTGCAGATAACGATACTTTCCCACAAGGGCAGTCTGTTCAGGCAGTAGATTCTGCCGGACAAGTCGTTGCAAACTACCGGGTGATTACTCCGGGTGTTAAACAAGTATTTTTCTCGAATCCCTCTATCGTGAAGGGTCAAGAATACACTCTTTACCTAGCACCCACGCTGGTGGATCCGAAGACCACCACCCTTGCACCTGGTGCCGTTGAACGTGGAACTTTCACGGCATCAACCCCTGATCTATAAAACATAACGAGAGGAGAGAATCCTATTCCAACCTTTAGCCTGCGCAGGATAAAACCATCACACAAAACTCCGGCGCGGGTGGCGGTGCACGCCACAAATATGCATCAGAAAATCCAACTTCTATCACACGACACATACATCAGGAGCCTGCAGGAACCCGTGAATTTGATGCGGCTGGTACCCGTTACCCCGTAGAATTCGGATGTAAACCCTGAAAATACTCACAAACTGCTCAAACAGTGTAGATAGAAAGTGATTCTTTCCCCATGAATAAAAAAATACTGACTTCGGCAACCTCGGTAACTTTGCTCGCAGCGCTTGCGCTCACCGGATGCTCAACTACAAGCAACGCCCTTGCCTCTGGTACGACGGCGGCGGATAGCTCAGTCGGTACGACTGCGACAACATCCTCGGCAACCGCCACCGACACTGCCGCCAGTAGCTCGTCATTCTCGACCAATGTAAAGAGCGGCGAAAAACTCGACGTCGACACTCACTATTCGGAACAGGATCTCAGCTGGGACGCTTCCTCCGAAACCGCGATTGACCTGTCAAACCCCACCGCAACGGACGGCGTTACGGTTGAAGACGGCACCTTGACCATCACGAAGGCTGGCACGTACAAACTCTCCGGCGAATACCAGGGGCAGATCAAGGTTGAAACCGCTGACAGCGACGCGGTTCGGCTCGTTCTCGATAACGCAAACATCACGAATTCCAGCGGTGCCGCGCTGAACGTGGTAAACGCTGACGAGGTTATTCTTTACAGCGCATCCGGCACCACCAATACGATAAGCGACGGCGCAGACTACACCGCAACGGGGGGAAGATGATCCGGATGCCGTGGTCTACTCCAAGGCCGACATGGCGATCGCGGGTGAAGGCACCCTGAAGGTGAACGGCAACCACGAAGACGGTATTCACACGAGTGACGGCCTTGTGATTGCCAGCGGCACTCTTGAGGTCAATGCGGCGAACACCGGCATCAAGGGCAAGGATTATGTGGATATCCTAGGCGGCACTATTAACGTGACCGCGCAGCAGGACGGTATCAAATCCACTAACGACACCGACGAGGGGAAGGGCTGGACCCGCCTGAGCAACGGTACCGTGACCGTGAATGCGGGCGATGACGGTTTCAAAGCCTCTCGGGTCGTCGAAATTTCCGGGGGCTCCCTGACGGTTGAACAGTCCGATGAAGGCATTGAGGCACAGTACATTAATGTCTCTGGCGGTGATGTAAACGTCACGAGTGCGGATGACGGCATGAATGCCTCGCTGAAGACAAGCAATTCTGAGAGCACGGATTCATCCGAGAACACCTCTGATACTGCCAATCAGCAGCAGAACAACCAGCAGCAGGGCAGCCTGCCGGGTGGGCAGCAGAACGGAACCTCCCAATCAACAACAGCAGGGGATGGGTCAGCCTCCTGCGATGTCTGGAACCTCGCAGGACGGCACGTCTCAGAACGGAACTACAGGTACCGGCCAGCCCCCGCAGGGTGGTATGCCCGGTGGTGGTGGCGGAACCTTTGAGGTTATCGATGCTGCAATCAACGTGAGCGGCGGTCACGTTACCGTCAATGCTGAGGGCGATGGCATTGATTCGAACGGTGTCACAACTCTTTCTGGAGGAACGCTGATAGTGAACGGTCCCAGCCAAGGCGGTAACGCTGCGCTGGATACCAACGGCGACTTGCTCCTCAACGGTGCCACGGTTCTCAGCGGCAGCACGGCAGATATGTTCGAGGCTCCCTCCACCAACTCGACGAGCGGCTACCTGAAACTGACCAATAGTTCCGGATTTGAGCAAGGATCCACGGTTCAAGTAGCGGATTCATCTGGTAAGGTGGTGGCTAACTATAAAGTCACCAAGTCGAATGTGCAGTTGGTTCTCGTCTCTAGCTCATCGATCGTCAAGGGTCAGAGTTACACGGCGTACACTACAACATCGGCTGTGGACTCCAACGCAACGTCGTTGGCATCCGGTGCGACCGAGCTAGGTAGCTTTACAGCCAGCTAGTGCGGGTTGTTCCCAGGACTTGGGGATAAAATCTTTGAGTCTCGGGCTTGTAGAGATGGGTTGCTACGCGCGGCTCTTATAGAAGGCTCCTACAAAGGTTTGGGCTCCACATCAGCGTATGATGCGCGAGGTGGAGCCCAAACCTTATGCATAATTCGCCGGAGTTCAGGCGAAGAAACTGAAGATTCGACAGATTTTCTGAGCATGAATCTGTCAATCAACAAGACATTGAGGGGTAAAACAAGGTACCCTAGAACATAGGAAAGACTAGAGAGCGATCCGTGGGTTATGCGCGCCTTGGGTGTGGTGGCTGCGGACATGAGGAAAGAGGGGGTCACGCCATGGGGCGCGGCCGTCAGAAGGCTAAGGCAACACGGCAGGCTCGGGAGATGAAGTACTTCAGCCCCGAGACCGACTACAGTGCACTTGAGCGCGAGCTCAACGCTAAGAACACTAAATCCTCCGAATCATCTTCTCGTCGCTATGATGATGAGGATGATTACTCGGCATACGCGGAGAAATATGCCAAATATGATGATGAGGTGTAGCGGTAGAGCCCTAGCGTTACGCTCATACGTGAACCGGCTTAAGCACCCTGCAGGGTGGCTTGGGCCGGTTTTTCATATACTCTGCGGGCGTGCTTGAGCGGCCTACGGGTTTTCATGTTGGCTTGTTTGCGCATCTGCTGATGCTGGCGGGCATCCTGCGGTATGGATACGATAGTGTCACCTACGAAAATGTACAATACCCGAATAAGGTCCGTGCCCACCTGGATATTCCCGCCAATGAAATCGCACTCGCGGGAATTGTCCTCGGTTACCGCAGTGATGACAAGGCGAATTCGCATCGCAGCCCCCGCTCCAACGGTCGAGGGGATTTTAACGATCACATAAGGAGAGAATGATGGGAACTAAAGATGATATTGTGCGCATAGCCACCGACTATATCCAAAGGAACGGCGTCAACGCTTTTAGCTACGCAGATATAGCGCGCAAAATGAACATCAAAAAACCCAGCATTCACTACTATTTCCCTGTGAAATCCGATCTCGTGCGTGCAGCCTTCGAAAAGTACAGCACAGACTTTTTTGAGACGCTGCGCCAGGGTGTGGATGCGGCACACAGCCTCCGCGAAGAACTCGAAGCCTATATGAGGCCCTACCGTGCGAACCTGGAACAGGGCTATAAACTCTGCCTTTGCTCAATGTTGGCGCTGGAATCCTTAAAGCAGAGCGCACCCGATCACGATGCTGAAGAGGGCAGGAAGACGGCGAAACGGGGAACGCATATCAATGCCACGTTCGTGCCCCTGCGCGCCCAGGCTGAAAACCGTGAGCCTGCCGAGATTAACACCGCAGACTTTCAGGCTAAGAATATTCGCTGGATCGCCGAGCGTTTTGAGCACGCCGGGTACGATCCTGAGCACGCGCAGGCAGCGGCGGAGTCCTTATTCTGCACGGTGCAGGGCGCGCAGCTGATAGCACGCTCCGCACAGAGCCTTGACCTCTTTGACTCCGTCACCAAGCGGCACCTCGATAACCTCACCGGCGCGTAAGCGCGTATCACGCAGAGGCGGCAGGTCTATTTTGAGGGGTATTGTGCATTGTGAGGTTATTTAAGTCGCCCGATGCACGATAACCCGCGAAATAGAAATCGGACGAAGACGGTCTGGCATCTAAAGCATCAAGTTGTGTGGAGTATATGCGCATGGTGAGACAACCCCCCGGAAATGAATACTCATACATAGCTAAAACATAGCTTCTTCATGTTTTAAAACGAGAAATGCCACGCATTCTAGAATCATGAAGAACGAAAATACTACCGCAACACTACCAGCCGAACAGGTCGAAGAGACTTCTGAAACATCCCAGAAACCCAAGAAAAAGAAAGTAACTAGGCGCGTTCTCTTAGGAGGCGGCCTCGGCACCCTTGCTGTCGCGGGTGTTGGTGCTGGTTGGGCATATAATCGTTATCTTGCCGAGCATACGCAGATTGACGACACCGTAGCCTATGAAAAATCACAACAAGCAAAGAATAATAATTCATCATCTGACGGTGCCTCAAGCCCCAGCGAACTCACCAACGTTAAGATCACCTCTGATGGTCTGAGCGCCAGTGAAGGCTCTATCACCATTACCAAATCCACCGAAGGAAGCGGCAACAACGCGGTCGTTTCCTTTGCCGCAGAGATCAAACTCAACGCCATGACCCTGCTGCGCGGAGCCTTCGCCAACAACAAATTCGGGCAAAACATTATCGATACGCCCTCCAATATCGCCGCGCAGCACAACGGCATCTGGGCGATTAACGGCGACTACTACGATTCCGTGACACCGGCATCGTCATTCGCAACGGTGTGGCATACCGCGATTCCGGCGCCCGTGAAGGGCTCGCGTTCTACCAAGACGGCTCCGTCAAACTCTACGACGAAACCGGCACAAACGCGCAGCAGCTCCTCAACGAAGGCGTCTGGAATACGCTTTCCTTTGGACCGGCACTCGTGCGGGACTCAGAGGTTGTCAGCGGCATTGATCAGGTTGAGGTCGATACCAACTTCGGCAACCACTCCATTCAAGGCAACCACCCGCGTACCGGTGTGGGCGTGCTCGGTCAGAACCACCTCGTATTTATCGTGGTCGATGGGCGTTCCGACGGGTATTCGCGCGGAGTTACCATGCCCGAATTTGCCTATATGTTCAAGGAACTCGGGTGCGTGAGCGCCTATAACCTAGATGGCGGCGGATCTTCGGTGATGGTCTTCAACAACCAGCTAGTCAATAAACCGATGGGCGGCACCAAAGAACGCGGAACCAGCGATATTCTGTACATCGCCGGGAGCGCATCATGATAATCCTGATACCCGCCTATAAACCGGATGAATCTCTCGTGCGGCTGGCACAGCAGATCACGGAATTGGATGCCCACGCCGAAATCCTGGTGGTCGATGACGGCTCGGGAAGCACCTACGTGCCGATCTTTACTGAGCTGGCGATTCGGGGCGTCACGATTATTGCCCACCCTGCAAACAGCGGAAAAGGCGCGGCCCTGCGCACCGGGCTGGCGTGGGCACGGACGCATCGGCCCGATCACATTGTGGTAACGGCGGATGCTGACGGGCAGCATTTACCCCGCGATATTCTGCGGGTGGGCGCTAAAACCGAGCGAATGGCGAGCATTGGTACACGTGCCCTCGTGCTGGGGGTACGCACCCTGCCGGATACTCGCGCCGAGTTCACCGAGCCCACCGTTCCTCTGCGTTCCCGGTTGGGTAATGCGCTTACCGTCGGGTTCTTCACGCTGGCGACGGGCACTCGCATTGCCGACACCCAGACGGGGCTTCGCGGGTTTACCACGCAGATGATTGATTGGGCTCTCAGCCTGCGCGGCGATAAATACGAATACGAGTTTTCAATGCTGCTTCGTGCCAGCCGGGCCGGGGTGGAGCTTATTGAGCTGCCCATCGTGAAAGTATATGAGCCGGGGAACCCGAGCAGTCATTTCCGCCCGATCCGCGATTCCGCACGAATCTACGCGCCGCTGTTGGGATTCTTAGTATCTTCCTGCACCGGGTTTATCGTGGATGCGCTCGCCCTCTTTGTCCTCGTAGGCGTGGGTTTTGCCCTGCTCCCGGCGATTGTGCTGGCGCGCATTATCTCGGCGCTGACGAATTTTAGTATTAACCGTATGCTCATGAACGACGGTGCCGATCGCCCCTCGCGGGCGGTGTCTCTGGGGCGCTATGCGATTTTAGCGGTGGGGATTTTGCTTGCAAATGCTGCGCTGATGGAGGTTCTCACCGCTTTCGGGGTCGTGCTCATCGTGGCTAAGATCCTGACCGAGCTGACCTTGATTCCCCTCAGTTTCGCGGTACAGCGTCGGTGGGTCTTTCTGCCAGCACCGCCTCCGCAGATTAAGGAGCAAAACGAGCGCTCACGCGAGCTTGCCACGCATTCTTTGTAGAACATCCTGCGGCGTAGGTCTCTCCCTATAAAAGGCTCATTATTCAAATAATGAGCCTTTTATAGGGAGGAGGAACATAGATTACTTAGTCAGAAGTCGGGGCCATTTCCGAAAGTTTAGGCAGTGTGCGAAGACTTCTTTGTGAGAGCATCAGGATCAAAGCCAAAACCATAAACGATCCGTAAAAGAGAACCGTTTTGGAAATCCCCCACTGCACATACATGATGCCAGCAAGCAATGCCGCCACAGGAGCTAGAAGCATATTCGGGATGCCCTGCGCCGAATGTACACGTCCTATCATGTCTACCGGAGTCGAAGCATTGATATACGCGACGATACTGGAATTGAAGGCAGGAAGCGGCACTCCCGAAATAAGCATCAGCGCACAGGTTATCCAAAAATAGTCGTGGGTGAACGCCGCTGTCATGTAGCATATGACCATCATCCCGACCGCCAGCACACCCAATGTTCCTAAGGCGAAACGCTCCGTCATCCACCCGACTGTTAGGGACCCTAAGAGCACTCCGGCACCAAAAACACAGGCAAAAATACCGATACTGTAGGCCGCAATACCCTGTTCCGCGTAATAATAGATGAAGACGAGTGGCAGTCCTGTTGCGGCAAAGTTCGCGCAGCAGGCTACAGATGCGATCGCTACAAGAACACGGTTCTTCACAACATACATGAGCCCCTTGGGCGAGGTCGGCAAAAAAATCCGGTAGATTGTGTATCGATGACGGTATCGGACACCGTAGTTTCACTGCCTGCCTGCCGGTGCTTACGCTCGGCATGCACAACAGTAGATGAACTAGGTGCCGCCAGAAAAGCTGTGAAATTGACAAACGCGTGCACGCAAGCGGTCAGAATCAAAGAAGTGGAGGCGAGTAGACCCGCTAACGGGCTGCCAATTAGGTTCGCGGCAGATTCTCGTGTTTCTCCTAATCCAGAGGCGTACCCGAGCTGTTTGGTAGGCACCACCCGTGCGATAATAGCCTGCTCGCTGGGGTAATCGAACGATGATACCAGTGCCATCACGCACAGGATGCCTATCAGAATTGGAACAGAACCGACGTTTGCGAGAACACACAGGGTTAGGACTATCCAGGTGATGCACTGCCCCATGCATGAAAGCGTAAGAGTGTATGTGGGCTTATATCTGTCGACAATAACTCCAGTCAGGAAGCTCGCCAGTATGCGTGTTACACCTGTAGCAAAGAGGGCAAGACTGGCGTTTTCGGGGGGAGCCGGTGAGGAACAGCATGATTAGGGGAACACTTATATAAGACATAGCGTCTGACAGCTGATTCGCGCCTATCGCGAATACTGTGCGTCTCAAAGGGATATTTGACCGCAAAAGGCTATGTGTACTCATGGGGTTTCTCCAGATATTCAAGGTTGTGAGGCTACGATGCCTCATAGCAGCGCAGCACCGTATTATGCCTCATAGCCGCTACATGTTGTGTAGAGCGGACAGGCACGTTGCGGTTATTGCCCTCATCAATTACTCAAATAAAAACCCCGTGTATTGAGTATGGATGAGATTTGTATGATGTCCTATATCATAGACATGCATCACATATAAAGTAAAATTTTATGTAGATTTAAGATTGCGCATATTTTCTCTATTTCACTTCTTACTAAAAAGGCTCTTGACGTATATCAAGAGCCTTTTTATGCGTTATCCGTCAGGGGATTTTAGTAGCGGTAGCCTACGTTATAGTAGCCGTAGCCGCGGTAGCTGTTACCCCAGCCGTAGGAGTACGATGCCCACCACGGATGCCCTGAACGGTGCATCCACGGGGTGTTGTGCCAGCTTCCACGGTGTCCGCGGTGGTATCCCCAACCGCCCCAAGAACCGTATCCGTAATCCCAGCGGTTCCATGCACCGTATCCCGACCAGGGATCGTACCAGGGGCTGGGGGAGTAGTAGCCTTGACCCGGGTAATCGTACCAGTACCACCATGAAGGAGGCGCTGGCTTATAAGACTCCGAAGGTGCGGGCGTGGGTTTCTTGGTTTTTACGGGAGCCGGGCTCGGCTTTAGGAGTCTCAACCGGTGCGGGCTTGGTAGGCTTCGGCGAAGGTTTGGGCTTGATCGGCAGAACCGGCAGCTGTTCCTCATATGGAGGCAGCGTGGGCAGAGGCTTCGACGGTGGGGGTCCAATCGGGCGTGCAGGCTTGCTCGGCGCAGGCGTTGGGGTAGGCGTGGGTGCAGGCGCGGGCTTTGAGGTTTCAGCCGGTGCCGGAGTAGAGCTGTCGGACGGCGCGGGTGCAGGCTTAGAAGGTTCGGACGGAGCAGGCTGAGTCGGTGCGGGGCTCGGCTGTTTCTCCGATTCCACAAGCTCATCGACCTTATCCATTGCCTTAGCCGCATCTATAATGCCGGCGCCGCAATAGTCACGATCACAGGTGATCGGGTTAGCGGTGGATTTCAGAATATCCAGAGCCTTCTCGTAGCTCAGGTTCGGGTATTTTGACCGCATGATGGCAATCGTGCCCGCAACGTGAGGAGCCGCCATCGAGGTACCCTCATATTCGGCGTAATCTTCCTTCTCGGGAACAGTCTTGCCTTTATTCACCAGCGAAAGAACGCCCACACCCGACTGCCTAAAATCGCCGCCGGGGGCGCTGACGGCAACGGTCGAGCCGTAGTTAGAGTAGAGTGCACGTGAATTTCCAGGGTTGCTTGCACCCACGTTAATCACGCCGTCACAGCTGCCGGGAATTTGAGCCGAAGCATTCTGATTTGAGTTTCCGGCGGAGGTTACGATGATGCTGCCGCGCTTGTTCACGGACTCGATGGCACGGTTGTAGGTGCGCGAGCATTTCCCGGCACCGCCCAAAGACATGTTGATAACCTGCGCGGGGTGCTGGTTTGCGGGTACACCCCCTCACGGACCCACCGGATGCCCAGATCATCCCATCGATAATGTCTGAATCGTAGCCGCCGCAGGCACCCAGGACGCGCACCGGCACGATCTTGGCCTTCGGGGCTACCCCGGCAATACCGATGTTGTTGTTGCCGACGGCCGCTATAGTCCCCGCAACATGGGTGCCGTGCCAGGTTGAATTGGTGGCTTTTGCCCCAGAACCGCACTGCCCTTCAGTGGTCCAGTCGCCTTCATCCTGCGGGTTATTATCGCGTCCGTTGCCATCGCGTGCAGCGGAGGCATCCGACACGAAATCGTAGCCGGGCAGCACATTCTCATCCAGGTCTGAATGCTTGGTAACGCCGGTATCGATCACGGCAACGGTCACCTGGTGATCCCCTGCGTGCTTCAGTGCATAGTCGGCTTTGATGGTGGTGAAACCCCACAGGCGTGACATCTTAGGATCGTTGAAATCGACCTTATCCGAGCCGGGGAGGCTACCGGTGGGCTGGCGTTTGAGATCCGGCTCGACCGAGTCCACCTGCGGGTTCTCGGCGAGCGTCTGCATATACTGTTTTGCCTGCTGCGCATTCAGAGGCTTCGATAGAGAGACCACCGAGTCATTCTGCGCGGTATCACGCACATAGGTGGTTTTAACGCCGAGGAGCTCGTCAAGCGAATTTACGCTCTTCTCGATGCCCTGGTAGAGTTCGGGAACAAACTCGGAGTATTCGCCAGATTCCAGTCCCGCGATATCAAGGTTGTTCTTGGCCTGGTCGGCATAGTTGATGATAAAGCGGTCATAGCCCTGTTCCTGCTGCTGCACCGAGGTTGCAGTCAGAATATCCTCAGCCTGTGCGGCTGTGGGAACTCCGGTCTTCGTTGATACCGGTGATGCGGGTGCGGCGTGAGCGGACGGTGCGCAGAGCCCCACCATCAGGGATGCGATACCCGCTACGCTCAGCGCCGCTATGCGGGTCCGCTTCACCGTAGGGTGTTCGATGAGTGACATGAAATGTCCTATGTTCAGTTATGTGTGAGTGAATATATGTGATGGCGAATTTGTGATTGAACTCGTCATCAAAAAATAGAATATAGGGCGTTTTGAAAAAGTGCATCTTGAAAGTATTTCAACTCAAAATATTTTTATATATTTCGCACTAAAATATATTTACACATAAAGTTTTACTATTAAAATATTGATGAAATCCTTGATTTTGCACGGCAGAACCAAGGTCTAATTTATTCTCCCAGGAAAAATAATAATGTATTTAATATACATCACACTATTTGATATTCGAGATTTAAGGTCTTGAAATACTTTAAAGTTTTCCGAAAGTGCAAGATGATAGGTAGCCAAGTATTGAGTGAAGATTTAAAGTCTGCACAAAATTAGCTCGTCGTCTTTCAAACTCGCTGAAGCCTTACACAAAACGCGAGCAGATGATTCGTTAAAAATCATCCGCTCGCGTTTTATAGATATAGGGCAGGGGAGCTACAGCGTAAAACCCTGTCAGAGCGCAGGCTAGACCGCGTAACTGCCGTAAAGCCGCACTGCGCCTCCATCAACGCCCTTGGCACCCTGCACATAGTCAGGGTTATTTAGATCGGGGGTGCCAGCCTTCACCACATCCCCCATAATCCAGGCTGAAATACCGCGCTCATTCAGACGATTCATCGCCGCATCCGCCACCGCAGGATCAACAATCGCAATCATGCCCACGCCCAGGTTCAGGGTGCGCTCCAAGTCGGCGAGCGGAACCTGACCGAGCGAACCGATAAGCGAGAAAAATCGCCGGAATCTGCCAGGTTGAACGATCCACACGGCCCTCCAAACCCTGAGGCAAAACACGCGCCAGATTAGCGGCGAGACCGCCTCCGGTCACATGCGAGAACCCGCGAATACCGTGACCGGTCTGCCCGTCGGCACCATTGACCGGGAATGCGGCCGCCAAATCCAGACAATCCGCCGCATACACGCGAGTAGGCTCTAAAAGCTCCTCGCCCAAAGTACGGCCGAGCTCGTCCACCTGACGATCCAAGCCCCAGCCCGCCACATCGATCACCTTGCGCACCAGCGAGTACCCGTTCGAGTGAATACCCGAAGAGGCCATACCGATCAGCACATCGCCCTCGCGCACGCGATCGGGGCCGAGCAGTTCATCGGCCTCCACCAGACCGGTTGCGGCACCGGCAACGTCGTACTCATGTTCAGCCAAAAGCCCCGGATGCTCCGCCGTCTCGCCGCCCACCAGCGCGGTACCGGCAGCCTTGCAAGCTCCGGCAATACCCCGCACAATATCGGCAATACGCTCGGGAACGACCTTGCCTGTAGCAATATAGTCGGTCATGAAAAGGGGCTTCGCGCCGCACACCACAATATCGTCCACGACCATACCCACCAGGTCGTAGCCAATCGTGTCATGAACATCGAGCGCCTGCGCGATAGCGACCTTCGTGCCCACACCATCCGTAGAAGTCGCCAAATAGGGCTTGCGATATGAGGACAAAGCCGAGAGGTCATACAGCCCGGCAAAACCGCCCACACCGCCGACCACCGAAGCGTTGTGAGTCGCCTTCACCGCATCCTTCATCAGCTCGACGGCGCGGTCGCCCGCCTCAACATCAACGCCAGCGCTTGCATAGGTTACAGAGGTGCTGTTTTCGCTCATGGGTTTATTAGTCCTTCGGGGTTATAGGGCGTGAATTAACGTGTGCGGGAACCAAGTCTTCCTCGGTCAAAAGCGCTTCAAGATCGGCATCGGGACCGGGGTTGCACATGCCCGGTGCCGGTTGTTGAGCTTCCTGAACAGACTCGACGGATGCGGATGCCCCAGAGTCAGCCTGCGCCTGAACCACCGGAAGCGCTGCGGTATCGAACTTGTTCTCCAAGGTATCGGTACCCGTGCGGGTTTCAATGGAGACAGCTTCCGCATGCTCGGGCTTGTTTGGTACCGGGCGCTCAACGGTCACCTCCGCCGCCTTGCCGGCGAGCGGACCGCCCTTGCCTTCTTCGGCATCGAAGAGCGATTTGCCGCGGCGCTCCTCCGAGGGGAGCTCAATCGGGTATTTGCCGGTGAAGCAGGCCGTGCACATGTTTTTCGCGGGCTGCTCGGTTGCCGCCATCATGCCGTCTTCTGAAATAAAACCGAGCGAATCGGCACCGAGAGAAGCGCAAATTTCGTCCACCGAAAGACCGTTTGCGATCAGCTCTGCGCGTGAGGCGAAGTCGATACCGTAGAAACAGGGCCATTTCACGGGTGGGGAAGAAATACGGACGTGAACCTCTTTCGCCCCGGCCTCACGAAGCATGCGTACTAGGGCTCGTTGAGTGTTGCCGCGCACGATCGAATCGTCAATGACAATCAGGCGCTTGCCTGCAACCACGGATTTGAGCGGGTTCAGCTTGAGTCGAATACCCAACTGGCGAATGGTCTGCGAAGGCTGAATGAAGGTACGCCCCACATAGGCGTTCTTGACCAGGCCGTTACCGTAGGGAATGCCGGACTGCTCGGCGTAGCCGATGGCCGCAGGGACGCCGGATTCTGGGGTGGGCATCACCAAATCTGCTTCGACCTGGTGTTCACGGGCGAGTTGGCGACCCATTTCCACGCGGGATTCGTAGACAGAGCGCCCCGCAATTGTGGTATCCGGGCGAGCCAGGTAGACGTATTCGAAGACGCATCCGGCGGGTTTTGCCTCGGCAAAACGGTGTGAACGCAAGCCATTTTCGTCGATCGTAATAAGTTCGCCGGGTTCAACCTCGCGCACAAAAGATGCACCCACAATATCGAGTGCCGCAGTCTCGGAGGCAACCACCCAGCCCCGCTCCAAACGCCCCAGCACCAGCGGGCGAACGCCCTGCGGGTCACGCGCCGCGTAGAGAGTCTGCTCGTCCATGAACGTGAGGCAGAATGCGCCTCGCAGGGTGGGCAGCAGATCGAGAACGGCTTCTTCTAGAGAATCAAATCGTGCTCGGCTAAAAGCGCGGTTACCAGTGCGGTATCGGTCGTATTGCCCTGTGCCAGCTCACCAAACGCCGGGGGCTTGCCGCCGTTCTTTTGCAGCAGCTTATCGTAGAGATCTGCCGAGTTCGTCAGGTTGCCGTTATGCGCCAGGCAGAGCGTGCCGTGCGGGGTGGTGCCCAGAGTCGGCTGAGCGTTCGCCCAATGGGATGCGCCGGTTGTGGAGTAGCGCGCATGCCCGATAGCGTGTTCGCCCGGCATAGAGCTGAGCGTGGCCTCATCAAAAACCTGAGACACCAGCCCCATGTCTTTATATACGTGGATGCGCTTGCCGTTGCTCGTTGCGATACCGGCGGATTCCTGCCCGCGATGCTGCAGTGCATACAGGCCGTAGTAGGTTAGTTTTGCCACGTCCTCACCGGGAGCCCAGACACCAAATACGCCGCAGGCGTCCTTGGGTCCGTGGTCTATCGGATCGAGATCGTGAGTGAGTTTTCCGTCAGGACGAATCAATTCACATCTTTTCGACGTTGGGACTGCGGGAAAGTCTTGTCTGCGCGCGGGTGTGTGAGCCGCTGAGCAGCCGTACCCTCGGGGGAGTACACAGACATGTCTAGTCTACCCTCTTTCACTCCACCCTGTGGTGCACGCTACGAAATTTAACGCCCGCAGGGGTGATGAATATGTCACGTGTGGCTGCGCCAAGCGTTTTAGGATGCGCCGCTCGCTTCTATTCATCCTCTTCTTTGGACTCTGGCTCAACCCGCGCCGTTACAGACTTTTTGAGGGACCGGCGGTCAAGCCACAGGGCCACGAGGGCACCCCCAATGCCACACCGACGGCACCGTAAATAACCGCGATAACGCCGAACACCGATGTTTCAGAATATGACGGATCGCCTGGACCCACGATCACCGAAATAAACGCCGCAATAAGCCCGATAACCAGCCCCAGCATCATGAAAGCTACCACCGACGGGGCACGGCGAACCCGCACCTGAGAGTACTCAACCTCGGCTTCAGGGGATGCTTCAGCTTCGGGCGTGGGAGAATCTGGCTCCGAAGAATCAGAGTGGGAATTAGAAGGTGTGTGTGCGCTACTCATGTCTTCAAGTCTATCTTTTGGGGTGAATCCTGCCTAATGATTCTTGACGACAGCGGGAGGACGGAAAACGCGGCTGAAGGAGTGTTGCCTGCTCTAGGGCGTGCACGCTAAGACTTGAGGTGCCGTTGTCAGGTAGCTCGGCGCCTAGAACAACGGGAAGTAGCGGGATAGATTGCTGCGTTCGCCGCTAGCGGTCAGTAGTCCGGATGCGCTCGCATCGTCCCAAACCAGGGCACCGGCAGCCAGCGCACACCAGATGAACCCGCTCGTTTCGACTACGCTCGGCGGAGTGCCGCGGGTATGGCGAGGCCCGGCAATACATTGGGTAACTCCGTAGGGTGGAACCCGAACCTCCACACTGTTGCCGGGGGTGAGCGTGGCGAGCTCTTCAAGGGCGTACCGCACTGCGGTAGCACGCGCACCGCGCGGCAGGCGAGCGAACGCTTGTTCTATATCGGCTCGATTTTCCTGATCGGCAAGCGGTTTTTCGCCGGAAAGTGCAGAGGCAAAAACCTGTCTGACCTGTGCAAAGGCGGCCGCGCCGTCAGCCTCCGAAACTCGACGGCGCACACTCACGCGTTCTCACCCACCAGCGGTTCCAAATCCGCGCCAGGAACCCACCCTCCAACCTCGCGGGGCGCATTATCCTGCACACCGCCAATCACGGGGCGAGCCACCTGCGGAAGAAGCTGCTGCACCTGCTCGGAAGGCAGATGCCCCGTAGCTTCCAGAGCCCACAGCGCCACCGGGTAGGCGGCACGGGTTGCACCGTCGGAAATCTTCACAACCACGGACGCGCCAGAACGCAGACCCACACACAGTACCCCGGCGGCGCCGCTCTTGACGACCGCATCCAGCTGCTCACTCAGTACCGTATCGGGCATACCGGGGGCCTGGATCAGCTCGGGGTAGTCGACCATCGCAGTCGCCACGGTTGAGGCGCGCGCATCCGCATCCATATTGCGAATCGCTGTGCCGAGCGTCGAATAGGCACGCGCCAGACCCAGAGCTGAGACCGCTGCGACGGGGGCACCACATCCGTCAATGCCCGATGTGCCCACAGGCTCGCCCGTAAAACTCGCGATCTCCTCAGCAATCATGCGCTGCAGCGGATGCTCAGGGTCGCAGTAATCCTTCATCGTCCACTGGCGCGAATCCGGGTCTACAACCGAGCGGTCCAGCTGCGCGGCACACGCCCACAGAAACCCGGCATGCTTACCCGAACATGGATGCGCAAGCGGAGTCTTCGCCAAATCCGCGCGTACCATCTGTTTGTGCGCGTGTGCATCAGCGGGGTAGGCGGTGGGGCAGAGCAGGGCGGTCGCATCAACACCGGCGCCCTGAAGCACGTCTTGAACCGCGCGCATCTGCTCGAACGTTCCCTGATGCGACCCGCACGCGATCGCTACCTGCGCGCCACGCAGCGGCGCCCCCGACTTGAGCGTGCCGATAGCCTGCAGTGGCTTGAGCGCCGAGCGGGCAAAGAATGGCTGGCTCATGTCTCCGAGGGCAAGATCGGTGGTGCCTTCGGGGGAGAGCACCACCACAATACCGTGGTGGGTCGTCTCGATCAGATCGTTACGAGTCTGAAATACGAGTTCGGCGTCTGTGAGGGAAAGCTGGGGAGAAGTCATATACCCACAATAATAGTGCTAAAAATAGAAATTCTAGCGGATAGAATCACATAAGCGCGGTGAAGGCTGCCATACCGCCAAAAATAATGCCGGGCGCATTCGCAATTGCAACGGGCCAGTCTTTCTTTTCGCGCCACAAGCCGTATGCCACCCACAGCGTGCAGTTAATGCTGGCAACGAGCGGCTGAATCCAGTCGCCCTTATGGCCGTTGATATTGCCGATAATTTGTGGGAAGTAGAAGACGTACATAAGCACCGCGGTTACGGATGCTACGCGCGCCAGGATCGGGAAAAATCTGGCATGAATATCCGATTCTTTATGCTTATCTTGGGTGGAGGTCTGAGTGCTGGAATTTTGTGCGCTCATGAGGGTCCTTTCGTCTGTGTAGTATGCCCTGCGATGCGCCCAGCCAGTAGCAGACCGTATTCACAAGACAATTTAGCCTACTCCCGCCCCTGAAATAACGCAAATACACGGCGTTTGTGAGCTGCCTGAAAGGACGCTCCCGGTACACTGGTAGAACAGTAGAACGCGGCGGAGGCACTATGTCCGAAGACCCTGCAGCCCTTGGGAATAACCCTCACTCTCAACGATCCGTCACCGTGGGTAAATATCCCAAAATATACTTGCCGGCAAGGTTTCGGCTTCTGATCACCGGTATCGCTCTGATACCTGTGGTCATAGTTGCGTGGCTGAACCCTGGGCGGTATGACCTCATCATGATCGCCTTGCTGATTACCGCTATCACAGCTTCGCTAGCGAATGCATACCAACGATTACTTGTTACTCATGAAGGCTTTATTCTGCTGTACATGCCACTATTTCGGCGGCGTATTGCTTGGGACGAGGTTACAGATATTAAAGTACTCCCCGAATACGATGTGGTGCATGAAACTGTAGGTATCGGGCTGCGTTTGGCACCCGGTACCGGTTTGATATTTGGTAATCTGCGGCGCGGACCAGCACTGAAAATCCAGGCACGCGTTAAAGGCCGCGAGAAAACCTATATTTTCATTTTCCCTCCCGCAGAACAGAAAGCATATGAGGCATTTGTGGGTGAGGCCCGCTACCACGCCTCTTGGGGCAGCTAACCTACGAACGCGGGAAAAACCACAAAACGTGGAAAACAGCTGAACGGTTCAAGACACTATTCGGCGGGCAAAACGTTACACGGTAAAAACGTTATGGGGGCAGAGGGCACTAGGTAAAGCAGCCGTGAGGTGTTACAAACCCACCCCGGGTAGCACCCGACACGGTACCCTTATGTACATGAAGGTTTTGGTACTGGGCCCCGGCGGCCGCGAACACGCAATTATCCGTGCGCTTGCGCGCGATCCACAGGTAACCGAAGTTCACAGCGCACCCGGCAACGCGGGCATCGCTCAGGACGTTCCGGTACACGCCATCGATGCCAATAACCCCGAGCAGGCTGTTACGCTCGCCCGCGAGCTCGCCGCAGACCTGGTGGTTATTGGCCCTGAGGCACCTCTAGTCGCCGGTGTTTCCGACGCCCTGCGCGAGGCGGGCTTCGCGGTCTTTGGGCCCTCTGCGGCTGCGGCACAGCTTGAGGGCTCCAAGGCATTCGCCAAGCAGGTGATGGAAGAAGCAAACGTACCGACCGCCCGCGCCTTCGTCGCCACGACCGAGGCCGAAGCGGCGCAAGCCCTTTGATAAATTCGGCGCCCCCCTATGTGGTGAAAGACGACGGGCTCGCCGCGGGTAAGGGCGTGGTTGTCACCGAGAACCGGGACGCTGCCTTAGAGCATGCGAACGCCTGCTTTGCCGCTGGCGGTTCCGTGGTGATCGAAGAATTCTTGGACGGTCCCGAGGTGTCGCTCTTCGTCATCAGCGACGGAAAGAACGTGCTCCCGCTCTCCCCGGCGCAGGATTTCAAGCGCATCTTTGACAACGATGAAGGCCCAAACACCGGCGGGATGGGCGCCTACACCCCACTTGACTGGCTGCCTGAAGGATTTGTGGGCGAAGTGATCGAAAAGATCGCCCGCCCCACCATCGCTCGCATGGCAGAACGCGGCACCCCGTTCGTAGGTGTACTCTTCTGCGGGCTCGCCGTTACCAGCCGCGGCGTGCGCGTCATCGAATTCAACGCTCGCTTTGGCGACCCCGAAACCCAGGCGGTGCTGGCACGCCTGTGCACCCCGCTCGGGCAGCTGCTCCTTGCGGCATCCCGCGGCGAGATCGCCGAAGACACCCACCTGGAATGGGACCCCCGCACTGCCGTAGACGTGGTCATGGCGGCAGAAAACTACCCGGGAACCCCGCGTATGGGCGATGCGATTGCGGGGCTTGAGAGCGCATCCGCTATGCCTGATGTGCATGTGGTGCATGCCGGAACCGCCGTCACGGGCGAAGAGATTGTGACAGCGGGCGGCCGCGTGCTCGCCGTCGTCGCGCTTGGTGATACCCTTGCCCAGGCACGCGATGCCGCCTACGAAGGGGTACGAGCCATCACCTGGGAAGGCGCACAATACCGCACCGATATTGCCCTCAAAGCGGTGCAGGGGGCTATTACCGTGCCCGAACTCCGCAACTAACCGCTATTCTCTATTCGCGTGAGCAGGTTGTTTTTGGTCGAACAGGTGGTATTTTCTTACCTGCTCGACCAAAAGCAACCTGCTCGCGGTGTATCCCAGGCGGGCGCCAAGTAACAGAACTTAACAGCCAACCCCGAGAATACCGTGTTACGGTCTCATCAGGATTCACATATCGCGGGATGCGGGCATTGTCCGGTAAGGTAAAGAATAGATAAACACGCCGCGCACATTCGCCCCACAGGAGAACTCACCATGAATTCCCGCAACAACCCACCCATGATTCCGGGGTGGACGCACGTCTACTCAGGTAAAGTACGCGACCTTTACGTTCCCGAAGAAAGCCGCTACGACGCCGCCGGGCTAACCGTCAGCGACGATGCTGAAATCCGTGCAGGCTCCGTCATGGTTGTCGCCTCTGACCGCATTAGTGCCTTCGATAAAATTCTTCCCACCGAAATCCCCGATAAGGGTAAAATCCTCACCCAAATGTCGCTGTGGTGGTTTCAACAGCTTTCGCATATCCCAAACCACGTGATTTCAACCGATGTGCCCGAATCAGTCGCAGGGCGAGCCATGATATGCAAATCGCTCAATATGTTTCCGGTCGAGTGCATTGTGCGCGGCTATCTGACGGGTTCAGGGCTTGCAAGTTACCGCGACACCGGAAGCATAGCAGGCATCGAACTCCCTGCGGGGCTTGTGGACGGGTCACGCCTCGAAACCCCAATTTTTACCCCAACCGGCAAAGCCGAAGTAGGCCAGCACGATGAACCGGTAACCCGCGAAGAACTCTACGCCGAAGTAGGGCACGCAATCGGTAACCGCCTAGAAGAACTCTCACTCGAACTCTACAGCACCGCCGAAAAAATCGCCCGCGAGCAGGGCATTATCTTGGCAGACACCAAAGTCGAATTCGGAACCGACTCTTACCGCGGCGAAATCACCCTTGGCGACGAATTGCTCACCCCCGACTCCTCACGATTCTGGGATGCGAGTGAGTACGAACCCGGAAAGTCCCAACCGAGCTTTGATAAACAGTTTGTGCGCGACTGGCTGCGCTCGCCGGAATCGGGCTGGGACGGTTCGGATAATGTGCCTCATCTGCCCGAGGATGTGGTTGAGAAGACCCGCGCCCGCTATGTTGAAGCCTACGAGAGGCTGACCGGAACGAAGTTCTAGATAGACTAAATGCGCGAGTAGATAATATTTTGACGAGCAGATAACGGGTTGATATCTGCTCGTCAAAATATTATCTGCTCGCGGGCGATTTTCTACGCCAGATGCTCCTCATGCAGCGTTGCTCTTTTTACCTAGAATATTATGTACTCAGGGGTAAATTCTGGTGTTTTAGGGAAAAATTTTCCCAAAACACCCTATATTTTTGTTAGAGTTGGCGTATGCTTCTAGAATTTTCGGTTGAAAACTATGAAAGTTTCAGGGATGAAGCGTACCTGTCGATGGTGCTTCCCTCCCTCAAAACGCAGGTGCCGAAAAATGGGCAGACTTGGGAGAGCTCTACGAGCCGAGTGGCCGCTATTTTCGGGGCGAATGCTTCTGGTAAAAGCACCATTGTGCGTGGTGCGCTTATCAGACTGAGCCAGGCTGTCCGTGCGCCTGGGGGACATCTTTATCATCCTTATCTGCTTCAGAACCCTCTCAACCCGCAGACAACCTACACGCTGAGTTTCACCCACGAGCAGGTGCGCTATGACTACCGGGTACAGGCAGATAAAAGCGGTGCTATAGCCCTTGAAACCATGCATGCCTACCCAAAAGGTACAGCACGATTACTCTTTGAGCGCCGCACCCAAAAAGACTCCACAGTTACTGTAAAGGCAGGGTCCTCGCTGAAGGGCGCCACCCAAGAGGTTCGTAAAATTACACAGCCAGATCAGCTGTTTTTAGCGGTTGCTCGGCAATACGGGCATGAGACCCTGGCACCTTTGGCGCGTGTTCTTGCTTACGACTTCTATTTCATGGATGGTATGGCTTCACGGCAGACGAATATCGTGACAATAATGCGTATGATAATTCGTAATATCGACCTGTGGGAGCGTTCTATGAGCGCATTAGCACAAGTGGCTGATATTGGAGTTACCCGTCTTGAGGTAGACCGTAAAAAACTCCCACCAGAGTTTATTGAAGTAGCAAATATTAGACAAGTAGCGGGTTTCGGGCCTGAGCTTTCTCATGAAGATATGTTAGAGAGCGCACAAGCACTTAATCTATACCATCGTGGAGTACATGGGGAAGAGGTTAGGCTGGGGCTTAGTGCGCAGAGCGATGGTACTCTCAGCTGGCTTGTGCTTGCGGGTAGAGCTGTGGCAGCCCTCCAAGGGGGTGCAGTGTTAGTAGTTGATGAATTGGAATCTAGCCTGCATCCCACTTTGGCGGCTGAATTGGTGAGCATGTTCAAGAACCCTGACATGAACCGTACCGGAGCTCAGCTCATTTTTACTTCGCACGATGCTACTCTGCTGGGTAATATCCCCATGCGATTGCTCGATTCTCCTGAAGTATGGTTCACCGAGAAAAATGACGAAGGCGCGAGCGAAATTTTTTCCTTGGAAGAGTTTGATACCCGTCCCAAGAGCAATATTCAGAAACAGTATCTCACCGGTGCTTTCGGAGCTATACCCACCACCTACATGTCTGAGTTACGTGCTATTTTAGAGGCGGAACAATGAGCCGTCGCGCTAAGAGCACCAAGAAACGCAGCATAAAGACCACTATCCTAGTTGTAACCAATGGTGAAGTGACGGAGCATCGTTACCTTGAATGGTTACGCGATAGGGTCAACGGACCGCGTGAAAAGTATTCAGTAACGGTAGAAGCTATTTCGGGAGATCCCACGTGGATACTTCAAAAAGTAATAGGCAGAACGTCTAAAAACTATGATCAGGTATGGCTTGTGGTAGATCAGGACGACCATACCCGTGAAAAATTACGTGAGTTTATCAAGAGTTGTACGGACGAAGATATCGCCGCTGTTGTGAATGCACCGTGCTTTGAAGTGTGGCTTAACGCTCATTACGAACGGGTCAGAAATACCAAAACCAGAAAGATGCGCAACGGCACTATCATCAGCTATCGGGAGTCTCGGAGAAAGATGAGAAAACTATTCCTCAAGATTTTCCTTTTGAGGAGTACGAAAAAGCATGCGGGAACGCACATCTTACGGGGAACTACAACCCTATGCCGAACGAGTTAGCCGAATCCCCAGCCACACCTATGCCTTATCTTCTCCAAGCAGTGGAGCTGATAGGGCACAACGTAGCGAAGGGATAGAAAACGTTCCCGCTTTGTGCCTAATGCATATGAGAGAGCTTCTACGCCAGATGCTCCTCATGCAGCACCACCTGATGCGGCAGCGCCTCCGCATCTATCACCTGAGCCTGCCGTTCCCGCTGCTGATCGCGGGCGCGGTCTGAGAGCGAATAGAACCATTTGATGTGCTCGCACACCCGCTCATAGGCGGCGTCCTCGTCACGGGTGGAGATCGCCTCGTAAATGCCCCGGTGCTGGTCTTGAAGCGTTTGCTTGACGGAATCCCAATCGCGCAGCAGCGGCACCGCCTCCTGCACGTAGCTGATAGTCGCCATGTGCAGTGAATCGATCACGGTATCGAGCACAATGTTTCCGCCCAGCTTTGAAAGTTCGTAGTGAAAGCGGGTATCGCAGAAATGGAAACGCTCGTTCGAGACCTGCGGAAGATCCATCTCACGCAGATGCTCACGGGCGTTCTCCAGCGCCAGATCGCGTTCGGGGGGAGTCGGGGGCGTTTGCGGCGGCACGTGCAGCCGGTCCTTCCAAAAGTAAACGTGTAGAGACCACATCTTTGACCGGCAGGTTGCGGGTTGCGATGTGCATGCGCAGTGCCCAGCTGAGGGTGTCGGAGGGCTCCGAGATGACGATAGCGCCCGATTTCGGTCCCGATCCGCTACTGGAGCGAATCAGCCCCAGCGCGTTGAGAATACGCAGGGCCTCGCGTACCGAGGGCCGAGAAATTCCGTGTTTTTCGGCCAGTGCACGTTCGGAAGGCAGCTTATCACCGACACGCAGCTCGCCCAGGCGCAGCCGCCGCTCGAAGGTTTCAAGAATGATGCTGTAGCTGCGTTCCTGTATGCGGGATGTCGAGTCTGTCAGGTGAGTCATGAGGTGTTCCCATCCTAATAAGTCTCAAGATGCGGGTGAGAATAACCCGTCGTGTGTGCGTTTGAGGCGGCTCAGGTGGGGTGGGAGAGTGCCTGAGCCTATGAGGAATGGTGAGAGAAACGCGCGGGGCGGCGTACCGTGAAGTACACCGCCCCATCGTGGTTTATGCGTTTGTATGTGCAGCGTACCGGTTAGGAATCAGGAACGAGAGCACGTTGGTCTGCAGGAAGACCAGCAGGCAGACGACCACGAGCATCGCAAACGACCAGGGAACCACGGCCTTGAGGATGTCGGATTCCTTGCCCTCCATATCCACAGAGGTGGCTGCAATAGCCAGTGACTGCGGCGAGATCATCTTGCCGACCACACCACCGGTGGTGTTTGCTGCAAGCATCAGCTCGGGGGTAGCACCGCTCACACCAGCATGCTGCAGATTCTCGGCAGCAGATACCTGTAGCTTGGAGAAGAGCGCGTTTGCGCTGGTATCCGAGCCGGTCACCGCAGTGCCGATCCAGCCCAGCACCGGTGCCAGTACTGCGTAGATGGTACCCAAGCCCGCCAAGAAAGTACCCATTGCGACGGTCTGACCCGAGAAGTTCATGACGTATGCCAGTGCCAGCACCGAGGCAATGGTCAGAATCGTCCAGCGCATACGGTAGATGACCGAACCGAACTCGGCGAAAACGGCTGGGAACTTGAAACCATACCGCCCCTTCTCGTTGAAGAAGAAGTAAACAACCGCAACGATCAGGCCCGAGATAATCAGCAGAGTACCGGGGTTTGAAAGCCAGGTGAAGGTGTAAGGGGGCGTCCTTGACGGGTGTGCCGTCCTTGGTGACCAGACGGGAGCTGAGCGCGGGGATATTGATTTAATAGCCACGGTCTTCAGCCATGCCTTCAAACCGGCATTGAGGTTCACGAGACCGAAGATAACAACCACGATCAGGTAGGGAAGAAGAGCCATCCACACACGCACGGCAGGTAGTGCTTCTTTCTCTTCGACCTGTGAAGGCAGGCCGTAACGCTCACGCACGCCTTCTACGCCGCGCGGTTTCCAGAAGCGCAGGAAGAGCACTGCTGCACCCATCGAGACGATACATGCCACCACGTCGGTGAGGTTGTATGCGGGGGTTGCTGCGGTGATCCACTGTGCAATACCGAAGGAAATGCCGATGACGAAGGCAGGGAGCCATGCATCTTTAACACCCTTCATGCCGTCGAGGATGAAGAGCAGAATGACGGGCACGAACATTGCCAGGAACGGTGCCTGGTGACCAACGATGGTTGCAATAACGTGCGGGTCTTTGCCGCCAACATCGCCTGCGGTCACAATCGGGACGGCGACGGCGCCGAACGCCACAGGAGCGGTGTTAGCAAGAAGCACGGTAATAGCTGCTTTGAGCGGCTTCACGCCGAGAGCAAGAATCATGGTTGCGGTAATTGCCACGGGGGCACCGAAGCCAGCCAGAGCCTCAAGCAGGCCACCGAAGCAGAACGCAATGAGGATTGCCTGGATGCGCAAATCACCGCCGCCGAGACGGTCAAAGGTGCGGCGCAGATCTTCAAAACGCCCTGAGAGCACGGTGATCTGGTAGAACCAGATAGCCCCCAGAATCACCCAGCAGATGACCAAACCGTAGATAGCGCCGCGCACCGCACTGAGTCCTGCCAAGTCGAATGGCATCGTAAAGCCGAGGCTTGCCACCAGGATGGATGCGGCAAGTGCCACCAGCGCCGACCAGTGTGCGCGTGCCTTGACGACGAGTAGCATGATGAAGAAGGTCAGCAGCGGTATGGTTGCCACAAGCGCGCTCAGCCCAAGGCTTCCCCCGACTGCGTTGGGTTCAGCGAAGAATGTATTCACTGGAACTCCTTTGGTTCGGTTCGACGTGGATGTGGTCAGACCAATCAAAACTCCACGAGTTCGTGGCGCTTATGGCGCCGCTTGGGATGTGGTCTGACCATTAGCTTCATGTGAAGCCTACCCGAAGGGTGCTTTGAGATACAACTTATAGAGTGCAGGTGTGTTTTCCGCACGATGGCGGGGGGAGAGGGGTGATATTTGCGTTCTGGGCGTCAAAAACGGGTTGTTCCAACTTCTGGCATTAAATTTCAGCTCTGCGCATAGAGATTTTGCGCACTGTATTTTTTCGAGATGTTCCCGGGTTGTACCACCCGATATTGCAAGGGATTTCATGGGTAAAGTATGCATATTTACGGGAAATTATGCAGATAAATTTGGCAGTTCCGCGTCAGCTCGCGGATGTTGCATATACACCCGCTGGAATGTCTGTTTAAGGTATCTCGAAACATTGGGGTTGCTATGACCTAAAGCATGCTTTACTACCTGAAACTAAGGGAATCCTTAAAACTCAATTTGGTGAGAAAAATGTTCGTTATTTCAATTAAAGGAATGCTCCGAACCTGGTGTTAAATGAAGATCAACGAAGAAAGTCTACGATTACGTTTCTACACCGATATGACCGGTCCCCGTAAACACCGGCGGGTTCCTGAGAGAACCTGGTCAGTCATGATCCTGGCGCGTTGAAAACCCGCGTTACGTAAATTCGGCACAGGAATTTGCGTCCCGGAGCGCATACCGCATCCCACACCAGCGGTTCTGTAGAGACTCGAAACCAGAAAGGACGGATAACATGCGTATTGCGCTTTTCTCCACGTGCATTGTTGATGGCATGTATCCCCGCGTAGCGCGCGCGACCGTCGAGATTCTAGAACGCTTGGGGCATGAGGTTGTTTATCCTCCCGGGCAGACCTGCTGTTCCCAAATGCATGTCAATTCCGGGTACTTTGATGATGCTTACCCCGTCGTAAAAAACCACGTCGAGTCTTTTGAGGCGTGGGACTGGGATGTTGCCGTGGCACCCTCAGGTTCCTGCGTGGCATCCCTGGGGCACCAGCAGCCCATGATAGCTCGTCATCAGGGCGACGAAGATCTTGCCGTGCGAGCAGAGCAGATTGCCGCACGCACCTTTGAACTTTCCCAGCTTCTCATTGACGTTCTGGGTATCACCAACGCCGCCGAGCAGCTTGGTTCTTACTTCCCCGAGCACGTGACCTACCACAGCTCATGCCACGGTATGCGCCTGCTGCATCTTGGCTCCCGCCAATCAGATCTTGTGCGCACCGTTGAAGGCATTAAGTACACCGAAATTGAGGGCCTCGACCAGTGCTGCGGCTTCGGCGGAACCTTCTCGTTCAAGAACGCCGATGTTTCCGGTGCGATGGTTGAAGACAAAGCAACCAACGTTGAGAAGACCGGTGCATCCGTATGCACCGGCGGCGACTGCTCCTGCCTGATGAATATCGGCGGTGCACTCTCACGCCGCGGATCCTCTGTTAAGACCGTCCATTTTGCCGAAATCCTCGCCTCCACCAAGGAGAATCCGCTGAAGATTGACGGCAACGTAGAACTCGCCTTCGCATAGAAAGTAGGTTGATGATGACTTCCACCGCAATCCCCCTGGGCATGCCGAAGGTCGTGCACTACGGCGAAGGCAATATCTTTGAGAACGAACCGTTCCCCGAATACGCCAAGCGTGAGCTGAAGAATGACCAGCTGCGTAATAACCTGCGTTTCGTGACCCACGCTATTCGCAATAAGCGTGCCCGCGTCACCAGTGAGCTGCCCGACTGGCAGGAGCTGCGCAACACCGGCGAAATGGTGAAGAACTATGTGCTCTTCAACCTGCCCCAAATGCTGGAACAGTTCGAGCGTAACTTTACCGCGCGCGGCGGCCACGTGCACTGGGCGCGCGATGCTCACGAGGCAAACCAGATCGCTCTCGACCTGATTCGCGAACAGGGCGTGGACGAGATTATCAAGATTAAGTCCATGGCAACTGCCGAGACCGGTCTGAACGAGTTCTTGGAAGAGAACGGCATTAACGCCATTGAGACCGACCTTGCGGAAGAAATTGTGCAGCTCGGCGAAGATCGCCCCTCGCACATTCTGGTTCCGGCAATTCACCGTAACCGCCGCGAAATCCGCGATATCTTCCTTAAGAAGATTGAAGGCATTAACCCGGATATTACCGATGAACCCGCTGAGCTTGCGGAGGCTTCGCGTAACCGTCTGCGCGAGAAGTTCCTCTCGACTAAGGTCGCCGTTTCGGGCGTGAACTTCGGTATCGCTGAGACCGGCACTATGACCATCGTGGAATCCGAAGGCAATGGTCGTATGTGCCTGACTCTGCCCGATACTCTCATCTCGTTCATGGGTATCGAGAAGCTGCTGCCCACCTTCCAGGACTACGAGGCGTTCCTGCAGCTTTTGCCGCGTTCCTCCACAGGTGAGCGCATGAACCCTTACACCTCCATGTGGACGGGCGTAACCCCCGGTGACGGTCCGCAGAACCTGCACGTGATCCTTATCGATAATGGTCGTACCGCTGTGCTGGCCGATGAACTGGGTCGCCAGGCGCTGCGTTGCATCCGTTGCTCCGCCTGCATGAACGTGTGCCCCGTGTACGAGCGCGCCGGTGGTCACGCCTACGGTTCCACCTACCCAGGCCCGATTGGTGCAATCCTTTCGCCCCAGCTTTCCGGTATTGAAGCGGCGCACAATAACTCGCTGCCATACGCATCTTCGCTATGCGGTGCCTGCTACGAAGTGTGCCCCGTGAAGATCAACTTCCCCGAGGTGCTGGTGCATTTGCGCGGTAAGGATGTTGAGGCGAAGCACGCGAAGAAACACGCGCCCACCCAGATGGACGCCATGATGTACGGTGCTAAGAAGCTGTTCTCCTCGGGCAAGATGATGGCGGTCGCCGAACGCGGTCTGCCGATGTCCCGTCTGATTAGCGGCAAGAAACATAAGATTACGAAGGTGCCCGGAATTGTCGGCGGTTGGACGGACTACCGCGATATTCCTGAGCCTCCCAAAGAATCGTTCCGCAACTGGTGGAAGAAGGAAATCTGGCGCACCCGCTCGCGACAGCGCCGAGCGCGTGGATATTGCCGCTCTCATTGAAGCGAATAAGGGTAAGGTTGCAGAAGCCGCAGCGAACGCACAGGCTGCGGCCGAAGCTCAGGCGGCTCGTGAAGGTAAGGAGAACGCATAATGTCCTCTGCGAAGGAAGATATCCTCACGCGTATTCGTGAGTCCCTGTCGGATGCCCCCGAGGCACCAACCCCCGTGCGTAACTACCGCCGTGTGAGCGAGCTGAACCGCGAGCAGATTATTGAGATGCTGGTGGATCGCCTGATCGACTATAAGGCGAACGTGTTCAACGCGACCGAATCGAATATCGCCGAGGTTATTGCCGAGCGTCTGGGAGAGAAATCGCGCTATGTGGTTCCCACCGGGCTGAACCCCGAATGGCTGCCTGAGGATACCGCAGCCCGTGTGCATGTCACCGATTCGGGGAGCACTCTCGAACCCGGCGCGCTTTCGGTGCATGAACTTGACGCCGTGGATGCGGTGGTCACCTCCTCGACCGTATCGTGCGCTGAGACCGGCACCATTTTCTTGAACTCCACCCCACAGGAAGGTCGCCGTGCGATTTCCCTAGTACCCGACCACCACGTATGTGTGGTGCCGGAATCTACAGTTGTGGAGCTGGTGCCGGAGGCGATTGAACGCATCACCTACGAGCGCCCGGTGACCATGATCTCCGGGCCGTCTGCGACCAGCGATATTGAGCTGATTCGCGTGGAGGGTGTGCACGGACCGCGCATCCTGGATGTGGTGATTCTCGAAGGCAAATAGCCGGTTCGGCAAATGCGGTAAACGGACTAGGCGGTTGAGTCTAGAGCTCTGCTGACGCAATGAAAGGGGATGGGAACCTAACGTGGTTCCCATCCCCTTTCATTGTGTGCGGCGTACTCTCCGTGAGTAGCATTCTGTACTAAGAGTCTAGGGTATGACATGAGGAGTCCAGCAATATGCAGTGCAAAAATTTCTCAAGGAGTATTGAAGAAATTCACGATAATTTACGTTCTTCAAGGTATTCTTATAGGTATCAATTACATGAACACTGTTGAGCTTCCGTGACTTAATAAAATTGAGGATGCATGCCATGAGCGATGAACAACCACAGAGAACCGAAATCGGATACGCGAACCATAATCCCCTTATATTTGATCATTCTGCAGCTTCCTCATTCGCAGATATATGTCAGAGAGCCTTGCGAGAGCTTAAATTTCTGCTACCTCATCTGCGTAGAACTGCTGATGAAGCACTTAAAGATTTCAGAGGGTATTTCGCCGAAGTTTACCGGCGGAATATGGAGATAGCTGTTGAGGGTGGAAACGCTATTATCAGCTACCTGGAGCAGCTAGAACGGTCTATTAAACAAATTGATAGATCTGCTTATGATGAACAAAGAAACCGCCAGAAGGCACGCGAGTATGAGGACGACTGGTGGGGGCTTCATAAAAGCTGGGATGAGTTTTGGGGATTTGCGCCGCCAGTAGATGAAATTATTCCTCCCAATGTTCATATTGAGGTCGTAAGACAGCCCTCACGTGAGTTTCCTCGTATAGGAGAGAATACAGAACAGGGTATGTCGGTATCTTCGCTCCGGCCTTCCAGATTGATGATAAGCGCTATGCAAACTGAGAGCCTTGTCGCTGGGCTTAGTCATTTTCCTAGTGAAATCCGTAATAAAGCTGCGGAATTTTCTGCTGGAAGCCAGTGGGGGAGCGTTGACTGCGAAGACTTTATAAAAGCATTTGAGACATGGAATGAAGAGAACCGCCAAGATCATCGGTGGGCAGATACTATTGCGAACGAATTTGAAAAGGCTGGAGCTGCTGGCGAGTTTATTACCCTCTCGGACGCGGCGTTGCAAAACAGCTTAGATCTTAAAGGTATACGTAGTAACCGCGCCGACCTAACGATTCCAGCACCTATGGTGACGGGTAAAACGCCTTCAAGTGGTTTCGCAAACGACCCTGTTAATGTGGCGACGGGTAACTTTATCGAACCGGAGATTGACCTTGAGTATTCCGGTCTTGCATCATCCTGTGCTCTAACCCGCATGTACAACAGCGTCGCCTTGCTCGATGACTCTATGGATACTGGTGTTTTTGGTCCTGGTTGGTCATCGAATCTGGACGTAAAACTATTTTTTGAGGACGAAGGCGCAACCCGTATTCTTCCTGATGGGCGGCATATCTTCTATGCACGGCAGGGTGAAGGGTTTGCCCGAGCTCAGCGAGAAGCGCAATGGCTTGAGCGTATAAGTCTTGAAGAACATCATGACATTGACTCCACGCTTGAATTCATTCTGAATACCACAGAGCAACATGTCGGTGTGCTCTACTGTGCCCAAGATAATCAGGGAACCCGAACCTATTTCTCTCCGAGCGGTACCTGGCTTGGTGCAACTACTGGTCCAGGAACTACAATTGCTGCTTTGCGTAACAGCGAAGGTCAAATAGTTCAGCTTATACACGAACTTGGACGACATATTGAGATTCAATACCGTGATGGGCGCGTTTCTTACGTAACCACTTCTACTGGTGAGCATGCTGAATATATGTACGGAGGTCTTGCAGAACGAACTGCTGGACATCTCACGGGTGTAAATACTGCGCGAGGTACCCGTACATACGAGCATGATAAGAATAATCTGATTTACCGTGTTATCGCAGCAGATGGTACCGTCGAGGTTACTAACTCCTATGATGAACGAGCCCGTGTAGTTCAGCAGCTCACCCACTACGGGCGTACCGTGCGGTACTCCTATCTGAACCACGGCATCACCGATATTGCCAATACTGACGGCACCGATGCAAACGTGTGGGTTAGCGATGAATACGGTCGCCTGGTTGCCCTGCATGATGCTGAAGGCGGCCGTACTACCTTCTCCTACGACACCTTCGGTAACCGCCGTCTCGTAACGGAACGCGATGGGAGCCGCATACACAGGTACTACGATGAGCGTGGTCGGCAGATTCGTGAGATCACCGCCGAAGGCGCAGAAACGCTCACTACTTACGATGAATTTGACCGGGTGACCTCTCAAATCATCTCTACTTTTGAGGTGGACCAGCGGAAACGCTACGAAACGTACATCGCCCACATGAACGGGGAGGGAACGGAAGATAGTGCACCGCAGGTTCTTGCAACCCAGACCTTCGCCTATGCCAGTCCTGAGGATCGCTATCCGTCTGCCGTGACTGATGCCCAAGGCAACACCACCACATTCACCTGGAATCAGGGAATGCTGATCCGAACTGAAAATCCTGAAGGCGTAGGGGTGAACTTCACCTACGACAAGTTTGGGCAGCCGGTCACTATGAGTAATGATCTGGGCGAGACCACACGCCTGGAATACACTCCTTCAGGCCAGCTAACGGCAGTAACAACACCACTCGGTTATCGCACGACTCTAACCTACGATAACGCAGGTAACCTGATCTGCTATATGAAGACCCCACGGGTGCTCTCTGGAAATTTGAGTACGCTGAAGGCGCTCGCCTGACTGCTGCCGTTGACCCCCTGGGCGCGCGTCAAGAGTACACATACGGTGCCAGCGGCGATGTGGTTCAGCTTCGCGATGCGCTTGAGCGCATTACCACACGTACTTTCGACCTCTACGGAAATATGAGTTCGGAAACCCTGCCCGGCGATAGAACCTTTACCTATATCTATGACGGGTTGGCACGTCTGGTGGAAACCGTCGACCCCGCTGGCGGTTCCTGGAAACGTACTTACGACGCGGCAAGTACGCTTACCAGCACGATCGATCCGACCGGTGTGCAGGTGAAAAATATCGCCAATCGTACCCACCGCACGGTGACGCAGCATGACGGTTCAGGTACAGCAATACGGGTGAAGCTGGATCAGCTGGGACGCCCGGTAGCACGCGAGGAAATCCCCCTCACCCACGGAAACCGTTCAAGAGCGTGCGGCATCTGGTGAAGAGCGCATCGTCTATGATGCCGTGGGTAACCCGGTTGAAATCCTTGATGCCGAAGGCGGCCTGACGCGGTACGAATATAACCGCGCGCATCAGCTTGTGCGTGAAGTATCTCCCGCAGGGCGAGTCAAAACCTACGCCTACGATCGAGCGGGGCGGCTTGCGTCTATGACCGATGGAAACGGGAATACCACCGAGCTGGAGTATGATGCCGATTCGCGCCCGGTAGCACGTAAATTTGCGGATGGAACTGTAGAACGCATGACGTACGACCGTGCCAGCCGTATTATCAGTGTGGTGGGTGGTTCGCAGCTTCCGACGCACTATACCTATGATGCCGCCGGGCGCGTAACAAGTATTCGTGATGGTAAGTACGGTACCCGCTCCTTCGTTTATGACGCCGCAGGTCAGGTTATCACCATGATTAACGGCGTAGGCGGACGTACCCATTACACCTATGACGAAGCCGGGAATGTAGTATCGATGATGGACCCAGCAGGCGCCATTACCAGCTACGAATATGATGTTCTGGGCAATATGGTACGCCGAGTTGATCCCGTAGGTGCCGTGACAGAGTACTCCTACGACGGTGCTTCGCGCCTAGTTTCAAAGACTAACCCTGACCGCAGGGTTCATGTGTGGGAGCACGATGCAAACGGCGAGGTGACGGCATACCGCATTGACGGTGAGTTGATGGCGCAGATTGCCCGAAACCTACGCGGCCGAAGCATCACCGTGCGGGACTGGACCGCAGTTGGCGGTAAAAACTCGGGTCAAAAACCTTGGGTGACCCGTACTCACCGTGACCGCCTGGATCGCGTGGTCAGCGTTCGTCACGGAGTCGGTGAATCGGTGCTGTCCTCCGAAACCTCGGTTGCTGATATTTCTCAGACCTTCCTCTCGGAAGGAACATACGAGCTAGTGTATATCTATGATGCCGATGGCTACCGCACGGGTTTGATTAGTCCCTATGGCATGCAGAGTTACACCTACGATAATGCCGGAAACCTGGTATCGACGGGTGACTACCTTCAGGGAGAAACCGCGTCCTTTGCCTACGATGCCGTTAACAACTAGTACGTGCTCGGGTGGGAGATATTGTTCGCCGCTGGAACTACACGGACGGTCTGATCACGGAGTATTCCGAAGAGTCTGCATCTTCAGGCGATGTTTACAGCCATGCTCAGATTATGCGGGATAGTGAAGGACGCATTATTGGTGTCGATTCTCCTGCTGGGTTAGTCATGTACTCCTATGATGGTTCTGGGCAGCTGGTGAGTGCCCGCCGTGGAAACGAATACATGACCTGGAACTGGGGGAGCGCAGGCACGCTGGAACGTGAAGTATACGCGCTCGTCGAACCAGAAAATGCAGAAAATCCTGGGCTTCTACAGGTTGTCTCTGCCCGTGTGCGCCTTTTCACCTATGACGCTGCGGCTCAGCTTCACAACGTTTGTACGTATACTCTCGATGTTTCTTCTGATGAGATCGCGCATGCTGATGAGTTCCTAAGCAGCACGGTCTAGAGCATCCTCAGGCTTTCACCTTGGGCGCTTTGCCATTAGACAATACGCCAACAGAACCTATCGAGCTTTCACTGTCTCAGGTTCGTGTGTTTACCTACGATGCTAACGGTCAACGCACAGGTGAGCGTACCTCTGACGGCTCTCAGATAGACGTAGATTTCAACCCTTCCGGGTATCTGGCAGCTGTGTCGCGTGCGAATGCTGCGGCTGCTGAGGGTACTGTTTCTGCGGCAGCTTCCTATGAAGGCGAGATTTACCAGGTGACAGGCGCAGATGGTGTATCGGTTCCGGTGGTGTGGGATGATCTTTTGGGTGTGCCCGCGCTTATGGGCGTGGGGTCTGCGCCCGCTGCTAAGCTTCCCGAAGGTATTGCCGATAGCGCTCTGGGCGTTTCGTTGCCCCAAGACCGTGAGTTCTCGATTCCCATGCTGGCACCGGGAACGGGTTCACTCGATCCGTTTAGCGTCTATAGCCCTCAGAGTAGCGTGCCTTCACCAGCTCAGACATCTATGATGCCGGATGCGCTGTCTCTGATTTCTGTGCCGCGTACTGGCGGTATCAGGATTGCAGGGGTAAACGTTCTGGGACACCGGATGGTGGATGGGTCGACGGCTTCGTTCCTCTCGCGTGACCCACTTCCGGCAGTTCCCGGCACTGGCTGGGTAGGGAACGAATATTCTCTGGTCGGCAACAACCCCGTAGGGCTCATCGACCCATGGGGACTCTCACCTGTCTCAGTTGAAGAACTGAAGAAGCTGAGGGAGATTCATAACGGTTGGAATTATTTTCAGGCTTGGTGGGAAACAAACCCTTTTAGAAGCTGCTTTAAAATGGGACGGGATTGTATCTGATATAAAATCACGGATGACGTTGGGCCTCATTACGTATACTATTTGGTCTATAGGTATTGGAAATGATTCTTTACATATACTTGAGAAAGGACTTTTAACTGTTTTTAAATTTTTACTTATACCAGTTGATTGGCTGTATAAGGCTTCAAATGGTTTAAGGTCATTTAATATAGATACAATAAATAATATTATGTATATGAAGGGTTATATAGACGGATTCGTTGGCCAATTCACTATGGATCTTTCTCAAATGGTAGGAAATTGCCACTGCTAATTATGCTCTGGCGTGCTGGGCGCGCCGGTGAGGAGGAAGGACGCAGGCAACCTAAAATTCAGCTTCAGGATAATAAGAGTCATCCTGATATTAAGGATCTGAATGTAACTGAGCAGAACAATAAAGATGGAATGCCTGAAATATCTGCTGCCCCTAAGGAGCCTCCTACACGTCTTGACGAAATCACGACTCGTATGCGTCAGGTTGACTCTGCAGATTATGTTAAAGAATTGCAGAAAAGAGACGATAGAGGATACTCGGGTGTGCAGCTTGATATATACAAAAATAAAGAAGGTAAGCGTGTCGTTTATGTGTATATATCTGGTACCGATTTTGAGGGCAAGAAAGGTGAGCTGGGTAGTATAGGCTCTAATCTGGGAACCCCTGGAGGAAATACCAAGGATAAAATTGATGACATGTCGCCTTATCCTAGACTTGTAGCACAAGCATTACAAGATGCGGAAATATCTCCTGATGATAAGGTAGTTCTTGTGGGCCATTCTCAGGGTGGTGCTGTTGCCTATAACTTAGCGAATAACGAAGAATTTAATAATAAATATAATGTGAGTAACGTCGTTACCTACGGAGCCCCTCTTGATAATTTACAGGGGCAGAATAAAAATTTGCCCCATAACTTTGACTTGACGCAGGTAGAGAATCGATATGATCCCATACCTCACGCAACTCCATATGGTATGAATTTAAGTGGTCCGGAAGGAAATAAAGTTACCATTGAATCTCCACTAGAGTCACTGAACCCCATGCAGTATCATGATATGAGCGTTTACGATAAAGCCGTACAAGGAAATGTTCAAAGCCATAAAATATCTTCAGAGCCAGTAGTATCAGTAGAAACTAGTGACATGGAGACTACAACTAAACTATATACTGGGACGAATACGGCAGATGAAGATCCTTGGAGCAGAGGAACTAATGAATTTTCTGAGGGGTATAACAGGTATGTTGACCCATAATATAAAGCACTTTTCTCGTCGATCGGTTTTTGTTGGTGGTTGGGGTTTTGTTGCTGGCTCGGTGTTGAGTTCATGTGCTGTTTCTAGGCCAGCTCCTTCTAGAACTGAGGGTTTTTCATCTTCTTCTTCGCATACGGAGGAGCCTTTTTGGGATGATAAAGATCGTTCGGGTGAGGTGAAGTATTGGGAGTTTCAGGCGGTTGGTAAGTTTATTCCTGGGACTCGGGAGCATCGTGCGTGGGGTGTTCCAATTCCTCGCCCGTATCAGTCGAGTAATGGGTATGCTATTTCGCATATGCGGACTAGTATTGGCATGTGGGTGTCTGCTCTGAATTATTTGTTGCTTACGGGAGAGGTAGAGCCTTTGAAGGTTATTGATCCTGAGTTGAAGACGGCTCGTCCTGATATTGTGAAGCTGTATGAGGATGAGACTGGGTGGGTGATCAGTCCAGATAAATTTCCTATAAAGGCCGAACTTGTCGCTCCGCAACCGGTGGAAGTCGCAAAGGAATCAAATGTCTTTACCTGGGATGCTCGGTTGAGTGTGGATGCTAGTGCTTCGGTGTTTTATGCGGACACGAAGGAGAGCCGTCCTTTGGCTGAGGTTCTAAGGTTACAGTCGGGTGAGATTCAGCTCCAGGTTGCGTATGTGGAGGGTAAGTGGAGGTCTGAGACTGCTTATGATGTTGTTTATCAGGTTTCGTGAGAGGTTTTAGAGTTTTTCTTCTCGACATTAGAGCCGTCATCATTAACGAAATACCATTCATTATTGAGATAACGCAAACCAATCATAACTTTCTTTTCAGCGGTCTGATTTATCGCTTCTAAAAATGGTGTAATCGAACCATCGACTGAATTGTATATCTGGGCATCTGGGGATAACCGGATAATACTTTGTCGTTCTCGAATGGAAGAATCTTTCAGGCTGTCGTGTGATCCTGCTGTTTCAAACTCAACGCTGCAGATATGCTGCGGTCCGATAACCCATCCGGTTTTTTCTTCGTAGAGTTTGATAACTTTGGAGCTAATTGTTTGATGAGCGTCGGCGACTTGGTCGAGGGGTTTAAGGTCTCCGGTGAGATAGGCATAATTGACGGCTTCCATCCAATAAGCAATAAAGGCGTACATCCCGTCGCTACTGTATTCGTTGATGTAATCGGGCATGAGGGGTTTAGGGACGTTTTGCGCCGGGTGTTCGGTGGTTGCCGGAATGAATTTACCGTGTTTTTCATAGGTATCAAGGCGTATTACTCCGTCGTATCCATTTTTATCCTTGTTGAGCATGAAAGTTTGTGTTGGCGAGGGGTAGGAGGGGCTTGGTTTTTCTTTAGTGCGTGTTGATGGTGCGCATGCGCTGAGTGTAATGGTTGTGGCGGTGAGTCCGAGGGTGAGAATGGTTCTGCGTGTGGGCAGGTGTGTGGAATTCATGGGCGTTTGGCTCTCTGGGCATTTTGGTCAGTGTATTACTCTATTGTATAGGGTTTGGGTTGTTGCCTGGCTGATTTTGCTGCGCGGAAAGGGGAGTATGATGGGCGGATTCTCTCGCCGATTAATGTTTACTGGTGGTTGGGGTTTTGTTGCTGGCTCGGTGTTGAGTTCATGTGTTGTTTCTAGGCCAGCTCCTTCTAGAACTGAGGGTTTTTCGTCTTCTCCTTCGCCTACGGAGGAGCCTTTTTGGGATGAGGAAGACCAGTCAGGCGTTACAAAGTATTGGGAGTTTCAGGCGGTTGGTAAGTTTATTCCTGGGACTCGGGAGCATCGTGCGTGGGGTGTTCCAGTTCCTCGCCCGTATCAGTCAAGTAACGAATATATCGTTTCTAATGTCTGGAGTGCTTTAGGTTTTTGGGTTTCTGCTCTGAATTATTTGTTGCTCACGGGAGAGGCAGAGCCTTTGAAGATTATTGATCCTGAGTTGAAGACGGCTCGTCCTGACATTGTGAAGCTGTATGAGGATGAGGCTGGGTGGGTGATGAGTCAGCATTTATCGCCTATGGAGTCGCCGCTAAAGTTAGATTTGCTGGATCCTAAACCTGTTGAAACTCCTGAGGGGTCGAAGAATTATCTGTGGCGTGCTCGGTTGAGTATAGATGCCAGTGCTTCGGTGTTTTATGCGGACACGAAGGAGAGCCGTCCTTTGGCTGAGGTTCTAAGGTTACAGTCGGGTGAGATTCAGCTCCAGGTTGCGTATGTGGAGGGTAAGTGGAGGTCTGAGACTGCTTATGATGTTGTTTATCAGGTCTCGTGAGGGTCCTAGAGTGGTTTCTTATACGAGTTAGAACCATCGTCATTCACAAGATGCCATTCTCCGTCTGTATAACGTACATCGCTACTTATATCAGCTTTTTCGCGGGCACCAATAAAATCTGTAAATAATTTCTCTGATTTATTGGCGGTTACGTAGACCGTAGCTTCTGGTGAAACTCGTAGCACACTTTGCCATTCATAGATTGTGGAATCTTTGAAATCGTTTCCTGAAGCTGGTGTAACCAGTTCAAGAGTATAAATATGTTGTGGTCCGATAACCCATCCTGTGTTGTCCTCATACATTTTGAGGATTTCAGGATGGATAATTTTATACGGATCTGTTATCTGGCTTAGGGGGTTTAAGGTCTCCGGTGAGATAGGCGTAGTTGGTTGATTCTATCCAATATGCTAGGAAAGCACAGATACCATCATGGCTGTACTCATTAATGTACTCGGGTTTTAGGGGTTTGGGAACGTTTAGTGCTTTATGGTCGTGAGTCGCTGGGGCGTATTTTCCAGATTTTTCATAATTATCAAGCCGAATAATTCCATCGTAGCCGTACCCATATTCGGGCTCGCGGACAAATGATTGTGTTGGTGAGGGGTAGGAGGGGCTCGGTTTTTCTTTAGTGCGTGTTGATGGTGCGCATCCGCTGAGTGTAATGGTTGTGGCGGTGAGTCCGAGGGTGAGAATGGTTCTGCGTGTGGGCAGGTGTACAGAACTCATCGGGTCTCGCTTTCTACGCATGATGGCTGGTGTATTTACTCTACCGCATGGGGGAGTATTAGGTTTACGTGGTAGGCAGCTATATTGCGAGCAGGGTAAGGAGGCGGGGAAGCAGAGGTAGTCAAAGAAGCCTGCTGCATTGCATACCCCGCATGCAATGCCACCGCACCACCCGGGCAGCATGAGAACAGCACGGAGGTGGATACGGCAGGCGCGCAGAGGCAAGGTCAGCCACCCCGCCCGCAGCCACAGGCACAGCGAAGCCCCCGCTGCGCGTCCGAGAGAGTACCCGGTGCCCAGCAGGGGCTTCTAGGAACAAGCTACAGAACTTTACGCGCGAGCGTCGAAGTGCTGCAGACCGGAATCTTCGCGGCTACCGCCTTGACCGTCGCCAACATCGCGGTAATCGCTGATCCATTCAATTTCTGAACCCACTTGACCATCTTGTAGCCGTGCATGGAATCTGCACGCAAGCGCAGGGGACCACCGTAAACATCCGGTAGGGGCTTATCGTTCATACCCCAAGCCAGAATGGTTTCGTCCTCCATTGCCATGGAGATATCCAAGCATTCGTAGTAGGGTTCGGTGGGGCGACCATCGTAGGTGTGACCCACGTGCCCGAAGGAAGTCACCATAACGTACCGTGCGTTATCGTCCTTTTCGACAAGGGCGAGTACATCACGCAGGCGAACGCCTTCCCATTTGGCGATGCCCGTCCACCCCTGCATGCAGGTGTGCATCGTAATATTGACTTCCTTGCCCAAGGACTTCAAATCGTCGATGCTTAGCGACTTGGGTTCTTTCACCAAACCGCCCAGCTCCAGGCGATAATCTACGAAGTCCTGTTCACGCAGTCGGTTCCATTCGGTGCTTTCACGCTCTGTAGGCGGGCGTGTGTTAACCCAGTGGAACGGCGAAATATCGGCGTCCGTGAAGGTCTGCTTCTTGACCTGACGCGAGGAGATGCGATCCAGGAACAGGTTGCGAACCGGCTGGGTCAGGCCCCAAACGAAGGTCTGAGCGAAGCGCAGGTCACGATGCGACCAGTAAGAAGCACCGATCCAGACCGCGAGAACTACGACGACGCCAACGATCAGCATGGTCACTGCTTGGGCGAACTGTGCCGCATCAATCTCGTTGTAGTTCTTGTTGAGCATCATGTGCGCAATGTTGTACTGCGGGTGAACGATGAGTACCAGCGCCACGTGCATGATCGTGAAGACGCAGTAGAACGCCATGCCCAAGAAGTGAATTGAGCGGGCGGTCTGGCGGTTACGGAACAACCGCACGTAGCGTGGGAAGCGACCGCAGAACGCGGGGCTCATGATAGGACCGGTGGCAATCATCAGTGGTGCCACGATGAAAACCACGGTGAAGTACATGAGCTTCTGAAGCGCATCGTAGGGTTGGAAATGCTCAATAGAGGGGATTTGGAAACCCGCGTAAATCTGGATGGACTGCCATGCCTCGGGGAAAATATCCCAGGAGGTAGGAACAATACGGCGCCACTGACCCGTAATAAAGAGTAGGCTCACATAAACCAGACCATTAGCAATCCAGATGACGGTAGTGAGAGCGTGCCAAGCACGTCCCAAGCCAATCTGAGCCTTACCGGGGAGCGAGATCAGAGGGGAGAGGCTTCGTTGATCGTCGCGGGCGGTGTATTCGCCGGGGACGGTTGAAACCTTATCCTTCGTGAACTTGAGCCACTCAGACCCGGGGGTGCAGTGGTTGTTCCAGTAAAAACGCGGATGTGAGGCAATAACTTCCCAACCGGATCGGATGAGAAGTCCAATCATCAGAAAGTTAATGAAGTGGGTGATGCGCAGCCAGGCAGGAAAGTCTAGTGCTACACCACCGGCACTCATCATGAGTGTTTGGTGCATTTGTCTTCCTTAGAATGACTGTGTGTGCGTATGGAATTAGTGTGTGAGGCCGTAAAGTTGAGATGCTCTAATGAGCTATTCAGAGGTTGAGTCCATATCGTTCTCCGTCCCTGTAGAGCTCGTCTGTCAACGCGGGACTACCCGGAAGAGTCATGTCTCGACTAACCTGCAACCCCACATGAGATATTGGATTCTGTGGGATTTATGAGGAGCCCTGCCGTATCTATTTTATCTTAGCTGACACAGTGTCACTCGCAAAAGATAAGAGTCGTAACACGCCGAAAATTTGTCGTAAAAATACCGAATATTACGGACTTTTGAGGGTGTTAATGACCTTAAGTAATGCTGCCGGGTAACGATTACGTGACGGGTAAATTATGGAATTTAAGAGGTTATATGTATGAAAACTTAGGATGCCCTTTTTGTGGGTTTAGAGCGATTAAACCAAAATTACATGTTCTTATTTTATGGTTTCAGACACCTCAACTCGTCGGCATTCTAAGAACTGGAGTATGCACGATGCACGCGAACGCAGCAGGTGAGGCTTGGTCGGGCGTATTTCCCCGCCCGCACCTAGAGCGTGAGCAGATATTATTTCGGCGAGCAGATAGCGGATTGTTATCTGCTCGCCGAAATAATATCTACTCGGGGAAAGGGCACCCCAAGAGGATACGAGCGAGAGGGCTGCAAAGTCCGTTCGAGAGTCCGCGGTGCAAAGACCTCAAGTCGGTAAACCGTCTGAACCTTGTAATTTTCCGAATGTGCCGCATCTGCGCGGGAAAATCGCCTGGCTCTGTTCAAATGCGGGTGTGGGATGGGAATGTGCCGCATCCGCGCGGGAAAATCCCTACAATGAACCATAAACGCCGAACGAGCAATGCCTTGCGTCAAGTCTACAGGAGCAGCAGATGAGCAATGATATGGATCTTCGCACCTCCTATAAGAAATTCATCCAGGACTTACCCCAGCTTCTCGCGGACAAAGACCCTGAACAGGTATATGCCCTGTACAAAGCCGAGAATTATGGCAGCCTGCGCGCGGGCGGGTTCCGCGAGGAAGTTGAACGACTGGCCAGCCCTGCACCTCACTGGTGCGATCAGGGGTTCTTTCGGTTAGCCGAGCTCTACGATGGGCTGCAGCTGAACCATGACGACGACTATTTTCTGGCGCTTATGAACCTGAACGTTTCGCTTCGGCAGAGCCTGCTACGCCACGACCAGCAATTTCGTGACGAGCTGCTGTGGCACCTATTCACCGTCGAGGGAACCCCCGAAAGGTCGTTCACGACGGTAGATAAAAATACGTTCAGAAACACCTGGCAGAGAGAACTGCTTAAGGCTTCCGCCGAGGGGCTGATTCCCCGGGAACATCTGCTAGATGCGTGCCTGGCATCGTTAGCGCGGGACTTCGCCGCCTACCGCGCCGGGTGGTTCTCCCGCATGTATGCCGCGCTCAAACCCACCGCCGCAGAATCCGATCAACGGCAGGATACGCTCGTGAACCTGCTGGGGTCGCCGGTGGGCACGACCGTCACCCTAGCGGTCAAACAGCTTTCGGCGGTGCATCGGGCGGGTCTTCTTGACGCCGACCGATTCGTTCGTGGATGCGCCCCCGCGCTACTGACGAGCAAGGCGAATGCGCTGGCGATCCTCAAACTCTTGGCGTCTCTGCGCGGTACAGTCGGCGATGCGCCGGTTGCCGAAGCATCTGTTGCGGGGCTGAACCACGCGCATCCACAGGTGCAGGTGGCAACCGCAAAATTACTGCATCAAGCCAAAGCGGCTGAAACGCTGTATCAGCATGTGCAGAACCTCAGCCCGGTTGCACGGCAGGAATTAGAGGACGCCGAACTCCTGAAACGTACAGAAGAGGGAACCGCGCATCATACAGCCTTGAAAGCCCCAGTTGAGGCCGAGCAGACCGCCGGGGATACAGACCACGATGCCCCGCATCCTGATTACGTGCGTTCCGGAAAAAGTACGGGTAAAGTCCCCAATATTCTTGAGAGCATCCGAGTGAGTTGGGATTATCGTGAAAGCGAGGCGAAACGCCCCAACGGCAAACCCGAAAACGTGTGGTGGAGCCCCACCGTGCACCTGCCTGCCGCAGAACCACACCACACGCCGGACGAAAAACATCTGCTCACCCTGCACTATGCGGCAATGAGCTGCGAAGAGCTGGCGCACCTCTGCCCTTCCTCCACAGCGCCCGTGGCGGTAGGGCTGCTGGAACGATGGGTCTTTCTCGACGAAGAAGACGGGCACCACTACATGCATGATATGGTCCAGACTCTCAGGAACCATCCGGGACAATGGAACTCGATCACCGCGCAGGCGCTCGCTGTGCTGGCTACTTCAAAGCATCATATAGACCGTGCGGGAGCCGCCGAGCTGCTGGCAGAAACCCTGGGCGGTCGGCTCTCCTACGAAGACGCCACTACAGGATTCTCGCAGGCTGCCCCGGCGCTGATGTTCACTCGGTGGGCGCATACCTTTGAGGATATGGCGGCCATAGACCCGCGCGTCACCCTGCGTTTCTTAGGGGGCCTGCTGCCGCATTGTGAGCGCACCCAGCATGGGATAGGGAAGCTCCTGGGCGTATATGCGCAGGAATACGTGCGTGTTCACGGCACGAATGAGTCCCCGCAGCTAAGCCCCGAGATAACCGCGTGGTTAGGAGGTTTTAAAGGGATCCTCGCAAGCGGCAAAACACGCGCGGGCTATCCTCAAAACCCTCACCTAAATACGATTCCTCAGCCCGGGGAACCAGCTAGTTCTTCGGCGGTTTCTGAGTTTTGGAGGAACTCGAAGAGCCTTTGCCTCGCAGAGGACTATGCGTTTCTTTCGTCGGCTTCACAACCGGAATCATACCGGTCGTGAGCTTCACCGTCGCGTTGCGATGCGCCTTCAACGCATCAATCTGGGCACGCTTAGAAACACCGGACTCAGCCTCAGCCGTCTGCGACCTAAAAGCCCGCTAATGGCCGCAGCCCACAGCGGGAATAGCAGAACCGTGAGGGCACCGCCTGCCACCAGAAGCGATGCAGTAGAGCTCTCAAGCAGCCCCGAACTCGTGGCGATACTCGTGACCGCCACAATAATAGGCAGACCCGCCGCTGAATACAGCGCTAACTCAACCTTCTCGCTCATTGACTGCAGCCCCGAACCCGTGTTCGTGAACCGCTCCGCGATAAACACTGGCACCCCGCGCACCAGCAGAATACCGATAACCACCATCGCCAGCAGCAGAGGCGAAGACGCCACCACAGAAGGGTTAATCCCCATACCGCTGACCACGAAAAACAGCGGAATCATGAACGTAAACCCGACCGTCTCTAACCGTGCCGTGATCATATGAAGTGCGCCCACCGGGGTGAGCGAACGCATAATAATACCCGCAGCGAAGGCGCCGAGCACCGCATCCAGCCCGAAAAGCGCCGTAAACATAATGAGGGTAGCCAGCAGAAACATAGCAAGACGCAGCACAAGCTGACTGGTTGTGTTAGTTTCTACCGCCATAATCTGGCGCAGGCCGGGCACTTTCTGCAGAAGACGATGCGGAATAATCGCCGTCACCACAGCAATCGCCATGAACCCCAGCAGAATCAAAATCGCCAAACCCGGAGAGTACGAGGAGAGCAGCAGCGACATCGCAAAAATCGGGAAAAGCTCGCCAACGGCACCGTGCACCAGCACCGCGTTACCCACCCGAGTACCCGCCGCACCATGCGATTTGAGCATGGGCAGCAGCGTGCCCAGAGCCGTGGAACTCAGTGCAATACCCACCGCAATATAGGTGTTAAAACCCCTGGTGAAACCGGTGATGAGCGCCGCCCCCAGCACGCCCAGCGCAAAACAGACGAACCAGGTTGCGATCGCGCTTTTACCCTGGCGGTTACGCAGCGAATCGACGTTAATCTCAAACCCGGCAATCAGAAAGAGCATGCCTAAACCCAGCTCTTTCAGCAGCGGAATGCCGCCGTCGCTGCCGGATGCCAGCCCCAGCACATTCGGGCCAATGAGCACACCGCAGATCAGCAAGAACACCACATCGGGGATGCGCTTGCCCGTTAGCCGCGACATGATGGGCGAAAGCAGCGCCGCTAAGGTCACCCAGAAAATCGAGACATACTGCGCGGTACCCTCAACCCCGGACGCCTCGTGCGGACCGGCAGCAAGAATATGCGTGTGCGCGGCGGCGAGGGGCTGGGCAAGCTGAGAAACATCCAGAACGTTCATAGTGAAGAAAGCATACCTTAGATACTTCGGGTTATTCACATAGGAGGGGGCTGACTGTGTTCTTTCAAAAAGACTAGGCGTAAGTACAGCGGGCGAGGAAATCTACTCCAGCTGCCCAAGGTATCACATGACGTTCCGAAGCCAGCGGATAACCCGCACACAACAATCCGGTATCTTGCACCCCACCCCGCACATCTGCGCCCTGAGCTGGGGCAAAACAATTTGACATCACATGATGCGGCATACCCTCAACACGAACCGTCATAGCATCAGGGCCGCTAGAAACCGCCCGCAGAACACGGTACCGTAGAATGCACCACCACAGGCACGAGCGAGCAGGAGATGCATGCTACCGGAAACCAACACCCGGCGAGATACCGGGTTAGACAGCGCTCGCGCCTTTGCGCTTCTGCTCATGCTCATTCCTGTGAGCGTAAGCCTTAACCTGGTGCCCGGCAAACATCTGAGCTGGCTTTCACAGGTGCTTCCGCAGGCATTGAACCTGTTTGCCGTGATTCTGGGCGCGGCTGCATACTTATACTCCCGCAAGGTGGCTTTTCCGCAGTTTTTTGCGAGCAGTATCGTGCGTTTTCTGGCATTCTGCGTGCTCGGCTGGATTCTCGCCCAACTTCCACACAGCACCTTTGCGGATCAAGCTTTTTCCGGGTGGAAAGACTTCCCCATCCGTTTCGATATGCTTCTGCCCCTAGCTGTGCTGACCCTGCTGAGCATCGGGCTGGTGTACATGCCGTTTTGGGTGCAGCTTGCTGTGACTGTGCTCGCCAGCCCCGCCGTGCCGTTCACTTACGAGCGGCTGAGCGTGGGCGGGTGGACTGCCGACGACTGGCTGCATCGCACAATCCCAGCAATCGTGAACGAGAGCGCGGGAACCATGTTTCAGGATGGATTCAAACTCATTTGGCTTATGGGCTTGGGCATGGTGCTGTGGCGAGGATACGAAAAACTCGGCGCACGCCTGGGCATACCGGTGGCGCTGGGTTCTCTTGCCGTGAGTATCTACCTGTGGGTGTATCCGCATGCCCAACTGGGACCGCTCACGTGGCCGATCGTACTCACCATCGTAGGCGTGGTGGGAACCGTCTGCACCTGGGGCGAATTTGCACGGCTCAGCGCCGGAAAGGCGTGCTGGAACCGTTCGCGCGGCTGGGTCGAATGTCGCTGAGCGCATCCATTGTGATGCTGGGGCTGGCATTCTACGGTGGCGGGCGGCTCGTGACGATGGTCGCCGGTGAAGGTTATCGCACCCCGCAGCAGGGGAGCGTCTATAGTTATGCGCTCTGGTTCGGGTTCCTGCTCGTATGGTGGGTGCTGGCGATGATGCTGTGCACCCTGTGGGAGAAAATTCAGCAGCGCGGCCCCCTCGAAATGGCGCTCGCCCTCATGAGTGGGCGGGGTTAGTCCAGCGAAGTGACGAATATGCTGGCACGCACTGTTTCTCTTCGATACTCTGGTGCCTACTGAAGAACACGTGAGAGAGGAATAAGTCCGTGACGTACTTTGCGTACAGGGTGGTGGGGAAGACTGAATATAACGGATTCGATGTCCCCCAGACTCCGCAGTTTTTCGCCGACGATACCGAGCAGCGCCTCACTGATCCCGACTTTTTGGAGGGTGACAAACGCTTCGCCCTCGTGGTGTGGGCTCTGCCTGAAGGCGTGAACCATATTGATGACGTTCCCCAGGATTCGGTGGCGCACGGCAACTATATACAGTGTGCCGGTTCCACGCGTGCGATGACGGTGGAAATTAGGGTGACTGCCGAAGATGGTTCGTACGAACAGTACACGGTGGCCCGCAAACCTGTGACCGACCCCGATGCGTGGACAACCATCACATGGGTTGGTAACCGTATGCCCGCTCAAGTGCACCCCGAAGAGGTTTTCACGGGTGAGCAGGCGGCGCCTATCTTCCGCGCCTACATTGAGGACGGCGTAATTCCGCCGCGCGAGTTGCTTCGTGTATTGGATATTTAGACATTTGACTCGACCCAATGGGTGATCCGAGCAGAAGGCACATACAGTAAACCCCCTGAAGATTACTCTCAGGGGGTTTAGAATTGGTCGGGATGTTCTGGGAATAGAAACGTTGAACTTAGAAAGATAAATAGATCAATATAATCTAACGAAGGCCAGCTGCCCTACATTTATCGGATCAGACCAAGCCATGAACGCCAGGAGTTGTGCGCTGTGTGATCATTTACATGCGGCGTTGTTCACCACTGAAGAGAGCGGTGACACTTCAAGGGCATCACACATCGCTACGTAGTGGTCTTCGTCGAGCTTTCGAATGGTTGCGAAAATATGTTCCACAACCATTGGTGTTTCGAGTATCTGAATTGGCTTAGCCATGTCACATTGTTCATTATGCGAGTACTCGTGCATTAGGCGAAGCATGTGGTTCCTGCTTGCACTGTCTTCAAGCTGGTCGATAGCAGCGCTCATCTGGTCCCGAAAGTTACCAATATGCTGTGGATAGCGAAAACTTAAGAACCCTTCAAGTAGTTTTCGACATACATTTGGGAGCATCGCCGTGTCATATGAATCAATAACTCCTGCGTTCGGATCTTTTGAATGTGCGAGTTCTTTCGCTGCACGCCAAAATAAATAATGGTACTCAGACCTCAGTTGTGCATAACGTGTTGGGTCATCCCAGAGAACGAAATAAGGCGCTCTAGTTTGTCCGCTTTCGGCATTTCGTGAACTGTTTGCTCGTAGCTCACGAATGGAGTACTCGCTCTGCTTTTTCTTACCTTTGAATATGCTATCCAACCCATTAATCCAGCGTCGAAAGAAGTCAAAATTGTGAGTTAATATGAATAGTTGAGCGATGCCTTGGTCGTTCAAGCCTACGCACTTATCCCAAATGTATGCAAACGCCCCAGTTGCCGCACCATCGTCAACACTAGATACCGGATCGTCAAAGACGACGATACGCTCTCGCAGATTGGCGCCGTTCGATTCAATATCTCGTAGAAAGTAAAGTAGCGCTATAGACCGCTGCTCACCTTCGCTGAGATGATCTGCTTTCTCCCCATTGCGCTGAATCATGTATCCGTTATCGTCAGACAGTTCAAACGTGAGCTCATCCCGACCGAAGTAGCGGTGTAGTCGGTTGTGAGGAGCTGAGCAAAGTGAGCGCGATCTTGCTGGCTGTTCTTTAGCCGCTTTAGCTCTGCTTTGTTATTCTCGAGTCGTTCTTGGGTAGATTTGAGTTCGTTCTCCGCCTCTTGCTCGGCCTCTTTGCTTGCGGCATAGGCTTCTCGCACTTGCTCTACGTAGTACTGAACAACGTCGCTGCAAACTGAGTCTTAAGTTGGTCGTAGTTGTCGATATCGTCGTTGTGCTTGCTGATGATTGTGTTGAGAGCCTCAACATCCACTTTGCCAGACAGTGAACTGCCCGTGCTCGATTCTTCGAGCGTCAATGGCTGGAATAGTTCTTCCCGCTTACGGGCAAGCTGCTGACGAAGGAATACCAAGCGTTCCTTTATTGCGGCGATGGGATTGCGCATGGTGCCAGTACATCCTATCCAATGTTTCGTCTGAACTTCGTCAAGAGGATTCGGTGCCTCCAAGCTGTTTACAAACTGCTCGCACTGCTTCTCATACCCAATAAGCTGAGCATCGAGTGTTTCGATTTTCTGTTGCACTTGCCTTAATGATTCATCAAAATGCCGATTCAACCGGTCGACACGCTCCTCTGTATAGACACCTTCACAGAAGAGGCACCGGTCTCCTACGTGATGCAGCTGCATGCCTTCTTGAACCCACACGGCGGCTTTATGGTTGCTTTTGAGTGCCTCAATGGCTTCTGATATGACTGTCTGTTGCAGGACTTCGTTTACTTGATCGGTCGCGTCAACCAGTGGAATGCTCAAGTCATTTAGCGTTATGATTTTGTTTTCGGGCGGAGAAGCAATCTTCCTGATTTGCTGATCGACATCGAAACTTGACATGTCACGTTTTTGTGATTGTAAAGCTAATTCAAACTGAGGTCGCTGGAAGTGTCTTCCTCCGTATTTCTGGCCATTAAGCCCTTGGAGCTTGTCAGAGACATTACGTGCGCCATCTGTTGCAATTTTGTTACGTTCTTTTTGTTTTTCCTTGAGTGTTTTTTCTAAACCTGGAATCTCTGTCTCAGATTCCTTTATAGCATCCTCTAGAGCCTCACGCTGCTTTTGGATTTCAATGCTTTCCTTGCCAAGGTAGAGCAGCGACTTTGTTTCACCGCTGTCGAACTTAAGATTCTTTTTGACGTAATCAGCGTTGAATATATATAAACATTTTGCGAGCGCTTCGTCTGGCTCCTTAATATCTCGGGTATGCTGGCTGTCGTCCTTGACTGTCAGCGTCGTGCCACTACTCCAGTGTCCATCTGCGAGTTCGGCCAGGAGAGACGCGAGTGTTGATTTGCCACTGCCATTACCGCCGTAGATGACGTTAAAGCGAGAAATCTGTATTATTTGGCTGACGCCAGTTTTGGTAAATTCTGTAGTTCTTGATCTTGTTAATACGGAGAATTTGCACTTGTACTCCTTTGTTTGGTGCGGATTAGCTGTTATAAATCAGCTATTTGGGCTGGTTCCTCCGGTGCGTCAGAATTTATATTACAAAGTAATCTAAATTTATACAAAACATTTACGTAATAATAAGGTGCGCATTCACAAAACTTGAAAGATAAAGTTTTCGTATTGCTTAGATGCCCATTAATTATAAGCTTATTTACGTATTGCTCCTATAGTGCAAAGTAGATTGGAAATGCCTTAGATGTTGTGCTGCTTAGACATACAGCAAACCCCCTGAAGATTACTCTCAGGGGGTTTAGGGGTGGTCGGGATGACAGGATTTGAACCTGCGACCTCGTCGTCCCGAACGACGCGCGCTACCAAGCTGCGCCACATCCCGGTGTTAACCTGTCGGGGCAACCCGCAGGCAACTCATCAATAATAGCCGAAGAACCCGGGGAAAGCAACACGAATGAGCCCTCTCAAAAACCTGTAAACCCTGAGTTTCCAGGGGAGTAAGCACGGTGTCTTGTGCGTGTGCTTCCACATCCTGCGTGACACAGCATAGACGTGGAAGCACACGCACTACCGGAGAGAAACGCTTACCGTTTCCCGCAGCGGCTGTACAAGATTACTCGCCTAGATTTTGGCGAAGCGGAACACAAATGCGGCAGTTGCTTCACGAGTAACAGGCTCATGCGGGCGGAAAGTGCCGTCGGGCCAGCCGGTCGTGATCTTCTGGGCCTTAAACCATGCGATTTCGCGGTAGAACGGGCTCTTCGAGGTCACATCCGTAAAGGGTTCCTGAGTCGGTGCCACATCGTCGTTCATATTGGCGGCACGGTAGAAGAACGCTGCCAGAGCCTCACGAGTAACGGAATCGTGCGGGCGGAACGTGCCATCTGACCAGCCGGTCGTGATGTGCTGCTGGTGCATCCACACGATCTCCTTGTAGAAGGGATCGCTCGGAGCAACGTCGGTGAACGGCGATTGCTTGGGCAGAACAACATCGGGTGAGCCAGCCATCCGGTAGAAGTATGCGGCAATTGCGGCGCGCTCAATATTCTGGGACGGGCGGAATGTGCCATCGGGCCAACCCGTCGAAATACCGGTCTGTCCCAGCCAGGTGATCTCCTGATAGAACATGTGGGTCTGGGGAACATCCTTGAAGACTACCGCCGCTGGTTTTTCGCTCGGCGCGGGTGCGGGAGCCTCCGGAGACGGGCCGTCACTCGGAGCCGGTGTGGCTACAGGTGCCGCAGGGGTCGGGTCTACCGAGAGCCCAGGGTTCGTCTCAGCCGCCGGTGCGCTGGGGGCCGCGGATGCGCTCGGCGCAGGATCCGCCGCCTTCGCAGTTTCTGCAAAAGCAGGCTGAGCGGCAAAGGTTAGGCCAAGAGCAAGAGTGAGTGCAGAAGCGGTGCCCTGAGCCAGAAACTTCCTCGCATCATTGCGTGACATATTTTCCTCCATGAGGTTATAAGGGTTTAAGTGAATGAGTATCTGCACGCTCTACGAAGCGGCAAGACACCTTTATCATCCACAAAAAACTTTGCCGTGTCTACTCAGGCGGTTACAGCTAAGAACTATGACGTTTAGGGCTCTCATGCACGTATCACAATAGGTAAACGTACGCATAAGAGTTTAGGTGCTGGGGGAGCCCGAATCTTGCCGCGCATCCTCCCACGAGGTGTACATTGCGGCAAACTCGCCACCGGCGGCAATCAGCTCCTGCGGTGAACCATCCTCAACAATAGACCCCGCAGAAACAACCAGCACCCGGTCCGCACTCAGCACGGTCGAAAGACGATGCGCAATCACCACGGCGGTACGCCCCGCCAACAGGGCATTGAGCGCCCGCTGCACCGCCCGCTCGCTGGGAATATCCAAAGGATGCGGTAGCCTCATCCAAAATCAGTACCCGCGGATTTGCCAAGAAAACGCGGGCAAAAGACACAAGCTGACGCTGCCCGGTCGAAAGGTTCACACCGCCGCGCCCGAGCATCGTGCCGTACCCCTGCGGGAGGGTCTGAATAAACTCATCCGCGCCGACAGCCTGCGCCGCCCGGCGCACCTGGTCGTCGGTCGCCTGCGGGTTGCCCAAACGAATGTTCTCGGCAATCGAGGTTGAGAACAGAAAGACTTCCTGGGTGAGCATAACGACGTTTCGGCGCAGCTCCTGATCGGTCAGGGAACGTACATCCACGCCGTCGAGAAGCACCCTGCCGGTATCAACGTCATAGAAACGGGCAATTAATTTGGCAATCGTAGACTTTCCGGCACCGGTTTCACCCACGAGCGCCACCGTCTGCCCCGGTGTAATCCTCAGCGACGTAGGCATGAGCGCGTGCTGACCTGCAGTGTAACCGAATGCGGCATCCTCAAGAACGATCTCACCCAGCGGGGCTGCCTCTGCCGAACTCTCGGTGCTCGCCGGCGTGGAGGGGGACTGCGGCAGGCTTACCGGATGCTGCGGGTCTTGAATCTGCGGTTTTTCGGCTAAGAACCCGGAAACCTTCTCCAACGCCGAAACGCCGACTGGAGTACGTTATAAAACTCGGAGAGCGTCATAATCGGCTCAAACACCCGGTTCGCATAAATAATGAGCGCAAGCAGGGTGCCCACCTGCATGGTGCCGCCGAGCACCGCATACCCACCAATCACAAGCGCCGCCGCCACAAAAATATTGCCCAGCAGAATCAGCACGGGGGAGTAGATGCCGAAGAGCTTGATAGAATCCATGACCGCAACCCGGTACCGTTCGGCCACGGCGGCGTACTCTGCACGCGCCGCCGCTTCCGCGCCGAACCCCTTGACCGCGCGAATACCGGTGAACGTCTCAACGAAGCGGGTGGTCAGCTGCGCAGACTCGTTCCGTAAAGACCGGAAAATACGCGAAATACCGCGCTGAAACCAGCGGGTCAGCAGGTAAATCGGTACGCCCGTAAGCAGCAGAAGAACCCCAATACGCCAGTCCAGCACAAAAATGGCCACTACCGAGAACAGCATGTTCAGCAGGGTAGTCACCAGCTGGCTTAAACCGCTGCCCAAGAACGTGGCGATCGTCTCAACGTCGTTCGTCAGACGCGATATGACCCTGCCCGAAGTGTACGACTCGTGAAAGGAGACGCTCAGCGCCTGCGAATGTTTAAACACTCGGGTGCGTAAATGCAGCAGCACCCCTAAGGAGACGCGCACCGTGTACGCCACGTTCGCCCATGTGGCGCCCGCATTTACCAGCACACTCACCGCAAACACCGCTAAAAGTGTCAGCAGCGGGCCGGTGTCGCCGTGCGTGATTGGGGCAATCGCCGTGTCGAGCACCCGTGCTATGAGCACCGGCTGGGCTGCTGCCGCAACAGCCGCCACCAGCACCGAGACGACCGAAGCCGCCAGCGCCCCCATGTACGGCCGGAGCATCTGCCGCAGCAGCGCGAAGGAGCGTTTCCGCGCCTGCTTCTGCTCCTTAGGAGTCAGGTTCGTGCGCTCGTGCGGGGCTTTAGCCCCGGTTAGCTTCATTGGGTGCCTCCGCCCTCCCCGGTGGGGGGAGCCCTCACGATTCTGCGTGCTCTCAGCGGCGGCGGATACCTCACCCTCGGCAATCCCAAAGAGCATGTCCGCAATATGCGCCAGAGACGCGGGGGCCTCCGGTTCGGCGCTCATTAACGCACGGTATGCAGGGAGTTTCATCAGCTCGGTGTGCGTCCCGTCGGCAACGATTTTCCCGCCCTCAAGCAGCAGAACCCGGTCTGCTAAGGCCACCGTGGAGGGCCGGTGAGCCGTCAGCAGAGTGGTTGCCCCACCCAAGTTCCCCTCACCGCCGCGCAGGTTCGTGATGATGCGCTCCTCCGTACCCACATCCAGCGCCGAGAACGGGTCATCCAGCAGAAGCACCGCCGGGCGTGCCGCCAGCGCACGCGCCAACGAAAGGCGCTGCCGCTGACCACCCGAAAGGCTCAGCCCCTCCTCGCCGATGACGGTATCCACGCCCTCAGGCAAATCCGCCACGAAATCGCAGGCGGCAAGTTCAAGAGCGCCCGTTAGGGTCTGCTCCAGCTCCTCTTCGCTGTATTCACCGCGCACACCCATCAGCACGTTCTGGCGCACCGTACCCGAGAACAGCACCGCCTCCTCAAACACGAAAGCGGTCTGTGCGCGCAGCACCGGCAGGGGCATGTCGGCAATATCTTCACGCCCCAAGAGGATGCGCCCGCTGGTGGGGGAGTAGAAACGCGGAACCAGTGTCAGCGCCGTGGACTTGCCGCTGCCGGTGGCACCCACCAGCGCAACCACCTCGCCCGCGAACGCCTTAAAACTCAGCCCCTCAAGCACCCCGCCCGGTGCGGGCGCATCGGTGGCGTGTTCTTCGGCACTGTGTTCTTGGGGGCTGGGCTCTGGTGCGGGGTCGTAGGTAAAGTGCACGTTATCGAACGTCACCGATAAAACACCGCCGGAAGGGATAGGAGCCTGCTCGGCTGCCTCGTTGGTGAGTACCACTTCTTCATGCCCGTTTTCGCTCATTACTTCAACATGCCTTTCCATAGCTACCCGGTAGTTTAAATACGAAGAAATCAGTGTGGTTGAACGCAGAACGTGCCCCAGCACCACGGTCAGCACCGCAAAATAGGCGGTGAGCGATCCTAACGAAACCTCCCCCGAGGCCACCTGCGGAACCCCCACCCACAGGGCGATGAGGGTGCTCACCCCAACAATAACCCGCTGATAAAACGCCACCAGCGCCACCAGCATAGACCGCCGGTAATCCAGGGAGTTCAGCTCCTCAACGGCTGCGGTGTACTTCTGAATTTCTTCCTGGGAGCGCCCTAAAGCTTTAATGACGCGGATGCCGCGCACCGACTCCTCAATACGGGTTGATACATCCCCGGTGAGCTGCTGAAGCTCCTTAGTGTACGCATTGTATTTACGCACATAGCTCACCAGGGACACCAAAGTACGGGTACGGTCACCACGAACACCGCCGCCAGCTGCCACGAGGCGCCGAACATGAATGAGCTGCCCACCAGGAACATGACCGCCACCGAGATCAGCTGCACCAGCGCGAAGGAGAGCCACCGGCGGATCGTCCCCAGGTCAGACATTGACCGGGTGAGCAGCTGCCCGGATGACCAGCGGTCAATCATTGACAGGGGCGCGCGCAGCAACTTGTCGAAGAAGTTCATGCGCATCCGCATTTCCATCGTGGAGGTCGGATCCACGATCAGCCACCGCCGCCAATACGCCAACGATGCGTTCCCCACACCAATCAAAAGTACTAGTCCGCCGCCAATCCAGACGCCCGCCTCGGTCGTATTCTGCACAAGCTCATCGACAATGAACCGAAGCATCTGCGGAATAGAAATTTCGAGAATCGCCGCGCCAACAGCGACCAGCATGCCGATAGCCCAGCGCCACCGAATCGGGGCAATATACGGCAGGAATTTGAGGGGCGCGCGCTCGCCCGCATCATAGTTCACGGGCGCGGGAATAGGCTCCGGGGCAGTTTCCAAGAAGGGATTGCGTCGTCGAGAAGTGCCGGGGGCGTGTGTGCGGGTCGTGCTCGATTCCTCCTGCTTAGATGCGGTTCAACGTTTCTACAAGGTGTGAGCGTTAGTGCTCTTAATTATAGAGCGGCATCCCGGATGCGCCCCCTACGGTTCTGCCCTGAGCGTCCCGTTCTTATCGGTGAGCTTAACCCGTTTCCTCTTCTCCTAGCACGCGAGCAGGCAGCTTTTGACCGAGCAGGTAGTATTTTCCTACCTGCTCGGCCAAAAACCACCTGCTCGCGGAGGCTACGCGGCCATAGCCTAGGCGTAGTAGGTGTTCAGATGCGCCAGGTAGTCATCCGCGCTGTCTGCCACTTGCTGGGCGGCAGCTTCATCGTAGCTCTCATAGGTGTCGATGGTGTGGAACGCGAAGAGAGGCTGATAATCGGCGCTGATATAGTTGGCCGTCAGCTCGAAAGGGCGCAGAGTTTCGGCGACGGTATACCCAACGGAACCTTCCGCACTGTACTCTGGGGCGGGAGCGCCCAGCGAGACGGCAATGCCGAGTTTCTTATTCTCGAACGCCTTGCCTTTCGAGCCGTAGGCCCACCCGTACGTCAGCACCTCGTCGCACCACTGTTTCAGAAGCGGCGGGCAGTTAAACCAGTACACCGGAAACTGAAGCACAATGTTCTGGTGCTCTTCCACGAGAGCCTGCTCGCGCTCTACATCAATCACACCGTCGGGGTACTCGCTGTATAGTTCATGCACGGTAAACCGATCCGGATGCTGGCGCAGCATGTGAACCCAGGTTTTGCTGACCATAGAATCATGGATATTAGGATGCGTGACAATCACAAGGGTTTTCATGGTATTCCCTTCCGCTCGACTTGAGAAAATACCATGGTATCCATGCCGTTTGGCTCTGACAATACCTTAGAGTACCCTTTCGGCTAATGGCTATAAAGCGATCTCTCGCAAGGAGGTGCGCTGCTGACCGTGCGCATCAAAATTCTTCGGATCCAGCCATTGCAGCAACCGGTGTTTACGCTGCTCCCATTCGGTATCCAGCATTGAATACCACGCCGTATCGCGGTTGCGGTCTTTATACACGACGGCTTGGCGGAACGTTCCCTCATAGGTGAAGCCTAGGCGCTCGGCTGCGCGGCGTGAAGGCTCATTCAGTGCATCGCATTTCCACTCATAGCGGCGATAGTGCAGCGTCTCAAACACGTATTGCGCCAGAAGGTATTGCACCTCTGTGGCGGCGCGAGTGCGTTTTAGACGTTCGCCATACGTCACGCTGCCCACCTCGATAACACGGTGGGCGGGGTTGATGCGCATGAGCGCTAAAGTGCCAATCGCACGCCCATCCTGATCTATCACAGCCAGATAGTACGGGTCGGTGGATTCCTCCATGCGCTTGAGGAGGGTCTCTAACTCTGCCCGGTCAGCAACAGGGTTCAAGGACAAATAAGTGAAACTCTGTTCGGGAGCTTCAGGACCGTAGACCTCGTACAGGTCGTTGCCGTGGCGTTTTGCATCAAGTTTTTCGAGGCGGCAGTAGCGCCCCTGTAAACAATCAACGCTGGGAGTCTCGCCCGCGCGGTAGTCGGGCAGGGCATCGCCGATAGGTTGCTGGTAGTCGTTATATCGCATGTACCTTTCCAATGCATTGTAGTAGTAGGGAAGAGTGTCTTCCGGTATTTACTCTACACGTGAGTAGGTTATGGGATGTGTTTAACCTGCTGGGTAGTACCGAATGTAAATCTATTTGCCCTGTGTTGAAGATAGAGACAGGCGTAGCTTATACAACATGGCGAATTGAATCTAGCCCTCATCAAGCTCAGGATGCGCACTCTGAAAGTCAAGGAGATCATGCAGCGCTTGCTTCTTCTCGATACGTCGCTGCTCGCGAAAAGCAAAAACATCCTCGCGTTTGAACCTGCGGTGAGTGCCAGCTTTATGCGAAGGTATCCGTCCTTCATCAGCCCACTTGGCAAGGGTGGGGCGGGACAATCCCAGGATTGCGGCTGCCTCGCTGGTCGTTAAAATTTCTGGGCTGAACTGCACGGAAACATCATGGTGAGCAAGAATCGCTTGAAATTGTGCGCGAACAAAGTCGGCAACGGGTTCAGGGGCTTGAACCTTTTGCCCATTCGGCAGAGTCCCCTGAACCGTGAGGCTTTGGACGAACTCTTCTGATAACGGAAGAATCTGTTCCTGCAGAGGTTCAGCCGCAAAAGTCCGAGTGCGCTGGGCAGTCATGACTGCTACCTCCTAACTAATACATACTTGGGGATTTCTCCAGTTTACAGTATTTTTCGTTTGCAAACGAAAGTTGTAGTGCTAGAGGGTAACAGAGCCAGGTATCGGTTTGTATAGATTGTAGACGGAGTATGCACCTAGAGGTATCTGGAATATGTGGTATGCGGTAGTAAGAAATACTGATGCAGAGAAAGCCTTCCGGTATTTACTCTACACGCGAGCAGGTAGCATTTGACCGAGCAGGTAAGAAAATACTACCTGCTCGGCCAAAAAAACCACCTGCTCGCGGAATCTGAAGGGGAAGAAAACCTACCCGTTCTTTGCCGTGAGGGTGACGAGCACCGCCTCCGGGGGACAGAAGAGGCGCACCGGCGCGAACCGTGAGGTCCCCAGCCCCGCCGAAACCTGCACCGGAACATCGCCCTGATAGCTCACACCCTTCGCCCGCGACGGCGGCAAATCACAGTTACTCACGAGCGCACGACCGCCCGGCAGACACACCTGCCCGCCATGCGTGTGACCGGCAAAAATAAGTTCGGCACCATCCTGCACAAATCTGTGCAGAGTGCGCATATACGGTGCATGGGCAACACCCACACGAATACGCGGCACGTCCGAAGACTCAAACGCCTGCGGCGAGAACCCCGGATGCGCATCGTAACGCAGATGCGGATCATCCACCCCCGAAAATTCCAGGCGCAGCCCACCCAACGTGATGCCGTCGTACCGGTTAATAAGCCCCGTCCATCCGCGCGACTCAAAGGCGTCATGCATACGCTCAATCGGAAGCGGCACACGCGACCCCTCCTCAATCTCCTGAGGCGTGCGCGCCTGCCACAGATACCGTGCAGGATTCTTCAGCACCGGGGCAAAATAGCAGTTCGAGCCGGGCACGAAAACCCCCGGAAAATCCAGGAGAGGGTCAAGTGCCTCTAGGAGAGGATCAAGCCCGCCCACATGCGAGAGGTTATCGCCCGTATTCACCACCAAATCCGGGTTCAGGCCCGCCAAAGAATGCATGAACTCGGTCTTCGCCCTCTGCCCAGGAATCATATGCATATCCGAGATATGCAGAATCCTAAAGTTTGGCGACCCCACCGGAAGCACCGCGAGAGTTTCCTCGCGTACCTGAAAATTATTCAATTCAACGAAGCGCCCATACGCCGCCGTGGCGGCCCCCAAAGCAAGCCCCGCAGTCGCAAACTTCACCATACTCTGTGTGAAGTGCGAACCACGTGCTGCTTCAGAAGCCGCCACGGATGCGCGGGCACCGGATGCGCTCTCACACATCGTGTGCCTTTCTTCAGTACGCCCTCTTAGTTACCGTTGACGTTTGTTGACGTCACCGATGCCGGGGGCTCAGTAAACTTCTCGGTATTGTACTTCGGTGCCATGGCCTGCATGAACTGCTGCCACTGGGCACCCGCATAGGTCGCACCGTCCACGTACTCCAGCACGCGACCGTTAATCGCAATACCGTTCATCGAGCGGTAACCCAGGTCGTTACTGCCCACCCACGAAGCAGTTGCCAGGCCGCGGGTGTAACCGACCATCCAGGTCTGTGAGGAGTTATCGTTCGTACCGGTCTTCGCGGCGGAAGCATCCGGCAGACCGATAGCGCGCTTAGGCGCTGAACCTCCGGAGGCAAGCACGCCCTTGAGCACGTAGCTCACACCGTTAGCAATATCCGGGCTGATCGCCTGCTCACACTTAGATTCGTAAGTCTTCATGGGCGAACCATCACCCTTAGTAATCTTCTCAAGTGGGCGCGGCTCACAGTACTTACCTTCGCTCGCGAAAGTTGCGTATGCGCTCGCCATGGTCAGCGGGGTAGCACCGTACCTGGTACCACCAATGTTGGCACTGAGCAGACCCGGATCGTACAGCTGCTGACCCAGACCGTCGTGCAGGTGCAGCTTATTCGCCATATCGCTGATATCGCAGAGGTCGAGCTTACTGACCATCGAGTACAGGTAGGAGTTAGCCGAAACACGAATACCGTGGGTGACCGTACCCCAGGTCTGGTATCCCGGAACCGCGTTCTTGAAGGACCAGCCGTTAGCGGAGTCGCGGTAGTAATACTTACCGCCCTCCACACAGCGGGCGTTCCACCCAAAGTTGCTTGGGTAGGATAGGGCCGTACCATCGATTTGGGCGTTCACACCTCGACCAGAGTTAATCCACTGGGACAGCACCACGGGCTTGAATGTCGAGCCCGGCTGGAATCCGGGGGTACCGCCATAGAGCGAATCTACGTTGAAGTTAAACTGAGTCTGCGAGTGGTCGTTCGCATCCTTAGGTTTACCCCATTCGGCGTTCTGAGCCATCGCCACCACGCGACCGCTGCCAGGCTCCACACTGGTCAAAGCGGCGTTCACGTTGTTGGTGTTGGTGGAACCGGGCTGAACAGCCTCCACAGACTGTTTAGCGATCTTTTGCGCTTCGGGGTTTAGGGTACTCACAAGCTTAAAACCGCCGCGGTTGAGCAGGTTCAAACGCTCCTCAGGAGTTGCCCCGAAAGATTCGTCAAGCGCAACATAGTTCACCACGTAGTTACAGAAGAATGAGCTTTCGCCCGCAACAGAGCAGCCCTTCTCAGGCGGATGAACATTGAGCTTAATAGGCGATGCAATGGCTTCATCGTATTCTTGCTGTGAAATCTTACCGTCACGAAGCATGGTGCCAAGCACCACATCGCGGCGTTCACGCGCCAAATCGGGGTGCGTCGTTGGGTCATAGGTGTTCGGCGACTGCACCAGACCCGCGAGAAGGGCCGATTGGGCTACCGAAAGATCCTTCGCGGAAATACCCCAGTAGTATTGGGCTGCCGCCTCAACACCGTAGTTGGTGCCGCCCAAGTTCACGATGTTCAGGTAGCCCTCAAGAATCTCGTCTTTAGACTTGTTCTGCTCCATCGAGATAGCGAGCTTCATCTCTTTGATCTTATCGAGATACCCTTTATTTCCGCCCAGGGTTGTGGGGTCTGCGCCGCGCTGCACATCGGAATCAACGATCAGGTTGTTCACGTACTGCTGCGTGAGTGTCGATGCACCCTGGCGCTTTTTCGGGTTCAGGAAGTTATTCGCAAACGCACGACCAATGCCGATAGCTGATACGGCGCCGTGGTTGTAGAAGTCGCGGTCTTCCACCGAGATAATGGCATTACGCATATGCGGTGACATCTGATCGAGCTTAACCTCTGTGCGGTTTTCCTCGAAGAAGGTCGCAAGCTCGGTCTTACCATCAGAGGCGTACAGGGTCGATGGGCGTGAGAAAGGACCTTCTGAAATATCTTCCGGAAGATCTTGGAACCACGCCATTGAGGCATTAGCGACCATGCCAACACCTACCGCCGGGGGTACCACAATAATTGCTACCAAGAACCCGGCAATGATACTGAACGCCACAAACTGCAAAAAGTCACTGGGGCGACGCCGTTGCGCGCGCGATTTTTTTCGTGAAGCCATTCATTCAGTTTAGCGGATACACCTGAGAACGCATCCCTCAAAAGGGTTAAACTCTAGGTTTAACTTGCCGGTTTCCCGTCTTCGCGGGCAACGCGCCGGATGCGCATCCTTGGTTATATCGCGAAAACACCGCGTCTATGCCCCGAAAATCCGCGGTATCTCGCGGGTTATGTACTCTGTGCAGGGCTGACCGGCGTACCCGGTGCACGAGGTGACCGTTCGGCGTCACGTTCTGCCCCTTTGTTACGCCTAGAGCGTTGAACCTGCAATAGAGTGCAATGGCCTTGTTCGAGCCGGGGAACAGGACTACCCTAGAGCTATGAAGAAATGGGAATATTTGACTGTGCCGTTGATCGTGCACACCACCAAGGCAATCCTTGATAACTACGGTGAGGAAGGGTGGGAACTTGTTGCGGTTCTGCCCGGTGCACCCGCACCCAGCGGACCGAACCCCGCAGGCAACATGGTGGCACCCACCCAGGGTAACCCCATCGCCTACCTCAAACGCGAGAAAGTTGAAGGCTAAAGCCTTGCACCACGCCCGGTAACCTGAATCCTCCGGTTGCCGGGTTTAGCGTCTCTTTTGCGATATGCTTCTACACAACACTACATATATGCGGCGCACGTGCCACCAACCACATCCCTGGAGAACCCTATGACTGAATCCCGTTACGAACTGAGCATTCGTGAACTTGGCTACCAACTTCCCGAAGTCGCAGCCCCTGTCGCCGCCTATGTACCCGCCGTGGTGAGCGGAAACTATGTGTATACCTCCGGGCAGCTTCCGTTCGTCAGCGGTCAGCTGCCCGCCACCGGTAAAGTCTCGGGATTCGGGTGACTCAACATTCGTGACCCCTCAGGACGCCAAGAAGTACGCCGCCATTGCAGTGCTGAATGCGCTTGCTGCTGTGAAGTCCGTTATCGGCGACCTTGACCGGGTGAAGAAGGTCGTGAAAGTTGTGGGGTTCGTGGCATCTGACCCGGAATTTACCGGTCAGCCCGGCGTGATCAACGGCGCCTCTGAGCTGTTGGGTGAGATCTTTGGTGAGGCTGGTACGCACGCCCGCTCGGCGGTCGGTGTTCCGGTGCTTCCGCTGGACTCTCCCGTTGAGGTTGAAATCATCGTCGAGTACGTCTAATATTCTCAGGATCATGACTACGACACCTTCTCAGAAGCTGTACACCGGAGTAGTTCCGGTGGTTGGTGAAGAACAAAAGCCGCGCATCTTTACCGGGCGGTCTTCTGCACCTGCCGCACGCACCGAACAGATTCAGCGTCTTTATAAAATCCCGGAGTTTATGCGCACCGCCGCCGAAACATGGGTATCCGAAGGCGGTGAGGATGCGGGGGCATGCTCGCTCCGCCAAGCAGCGTCAGTCATCTTTGTGCGTGACGGCGAAGACGGTCTTGAAACCATTCTGACCTACCGTCCGGGGTCTTCACCCTTGGGTGTTGTCGCTTTTCCGGGCGGTACTGTGACCCCTGGTGACGACGACGCAACCCCCTGGTATGGTCCGACCCCCGATGAATGGTCTGCCAAGTTCAAATTCAAAAATGTAACCTGCGCGCGCCGCACCGTGATCGCTGCTATTCGCGAGTCCTTTGAAGAGACCGGTCTGCTTCTTGCCGGTGAGGACGGGCAGAACGTCGCCGAGAGCGGCGCGGGTGAAGAACAGATGAGTCAGCGTGAGGCAATCGCCGATCAAGACAAGAGCTTCGGGCAGTTCCTAACCTCAAGCGGGCTGAAACTGCGTACAGACCTGTTGCGCCCGGTATCGCGTTGGCAGTCGCCAGACTTCTTCCATAAACGCTACGACATCGCCTATTTCACCACGGTTGTTCCTGTGGGGCAGAACGCCAAGCTGCTGGAAGGCAAAGGTGTGTGTGGGGCAGCTGGGTGAATGTGCGCACGCTCATGGAGAGTAAGGATACTTCGGAACTGGGGGATCGTATCGGGCAGCCGAATACGGTGGGTAAGACCCTTGAGGAACTGGTGACTCCCGCCGTGATGTGCATGCTTGAGTCGCTCGCCGCCTCAGAAACCGGGGTATCGTGGCTGGCAAAGCGTCGTACCGTTGAGGTGAAGAAACCCGTGCTCGTGAAGAACGACGGCGCGTGTATGCTTTCGTTTACCGAAGTTGTGCCGGTGTCATCTAAAACAGGAACGCTTGGCACAGTCGGTCCACTCAGGTCGACCTCTGTTGCCACCTCATAAAACTTGGAAGGCCGGATTTTCCGCAATGTGTGGAGAATCCGGCCTTTGTTGTAGGCAGATAGTCACAGTGAAAGGAAAAATCTCATGATTCGCAAAATTCAGTACAACGCCTATGGCGATCCCAGCGTCCTAGAAATGGTTGAGACAGATGAGCCTATGCCGGGGGAAGGCGAAGTCCGTGTGACGGTCAAGGCGGTTGGACTGAACCCCATAGACCTGAAACCTTTGAGGGGTATAAGCCGCTTCGTGTCGCAGAGACGAGCAACCGTTTGCGTCACCCGTCCTGGTGGTTTGGCCGCGGTTCCGCACGTTTTCCGAAGGGTGTGGGGCGTGATTTTTCAGGCGTGATAGATGCTCTCGGCCCCGGTGTGAACAATGTTGCTGTGGGCGATACGGTACTGGGAACCCTGCGCAGCGCTCCCGGTTCCGGAGTGACGAAAGGCTCCCTGGCTGAGAAGCTGGTGACTTCTGCCCAGAATATTGTTACGAAACCTGAGAGCCTGAACTTTGAGGTTGCCGCAGCCTTGGGTGTCGCCGGGGAGAGCGCATGCGGGGCGTTCCGTGCAATCGATCTGAAACCCGAGGATGTGCTGGTTATCAGTGCCGCATCCGGCGGTGTGGGAGCCGTGGCGGTTCAGCTTGCGGTGCATCGGGGAGCAACAGTTATCGGTATCGCATCGGAGAAAAACGCGGAGTTTGTGCGCTCTCTGGGGGCTATTCCGGTTGCATACGGTGACGGTTTGAAGGAGCGTATTCTCAAGGCAGCACCGACCCCGGTTACGAAAATGCTTGACTGCTACGGCGGGGACTATATCCCGTTAGGGGCAGAGCTCGGGCTGAAAGGGCCCGCGATGGGCACGCTGATTCCTACACCGAAGGCAATGATAAAAGGCGCGCAGTTTACGGGGGCGCGGCATGCTCAGCCCGGTGACCTGAAAGAAGTCGCCGATCTGGTGGCATCGGGAGATATTGACGTGACCTTAGCGCATGTGTACCCGTTCAAGCTTGATTCCATTCGTGACGGTTATAAGGAACTGGGCACGGGGCATGTGCGCGGTAAACTTGTGGTCACTATTCCCTAACAAAAGTCGAAAACTATGAAAATTTTAGTATCTGGTGCTACCGGAAACGTGGGTCGTTTGGTCGTGGAACAGGCGCTTGCGCGTGGCCATGAGGTAGTTGCACTTGCCCGGAACCCGCAGAATCTTCAGCTCGAGCACCCGAACCTAACCACAGGCGCTGTAGATATTCTTGATGCTCAGGCCCTCAAACCCTGGCTTCAAGGCGTAGATGCGGTCATTAGTACCGTAGGGATTGGCACCTCGAAAACCCCGACAACCCTTTACTCTGCCGGGACAAAGAATCTTCTGGACGCCATGCAAGAGCATGGGGTATCACGTTTGGTTGTGATCTCTTCGGAGGTCGCCGAACATTGGGCTCATCAAGGGCTCTTCAAGCTCTGGGTGGTGTTGCCGCTGCTGCAGCACTTTTTGGGCGCGACCTACGATGATATGCGGCGTATGGATGTGGTTTTGTGGGAAAGCACTGCGCAGTGGACGGCGGTGCGTGCCCCTCGCATTCAGCCGATGAAAGCTAAAGGCTCTTATCGGCTAGATGCCAACATGCCGCTTCGACGCGGCTGGATGATTACCCCAGCAGATATGGCTACTGCGTTGCTCGATATTGCCGAACGTGGGGACCTGAACCGGCAGCACGTCTACGTTGCTAACTAGGAGATACCTCGCGAAGAACCGTCTGGGCACGTGCACACAGGGAAGACGTTTATCCCGGTGGGATACTCATCATTCGCTTTACAAGGGGACCCGTATCGCCTGGAGGCGATCCACCCTTAGGCACTTATGACGAGTATCCCATCAGAAACATCTGACTTGCCTCACTCTCGCTTGGGCTCAGGAGGATATCCGCAACGAGCGCCTAAGGCTGTCATCCACGGCAAAGCGAAGCGGCACCGGGGATGACTGGTCGCCTTGTCAAGCGAGTGTGGAGTATCCTCCTGAGCCTTGGAACTGATTCGATGCAGAGCACGCAAAAACCGCATCCGAAATCGTTGAATAACACGACGTATCGGATGCGGTTTCGTACGAAGACTTTGCGCGCTGTCAGAGAGCTTAGCGCGAGCGTTGGCGCAGTCGCGGCAAATCGAGAATCACGACTGCGCGAGCCTCTAGGCGAATCCAACCGCGGGAAACGAACTCTGCCAGTGCCTTATTAACGGTCTCGCGGGATGCACCGACAAGCTGTGCCAGCTCTTCCTGGGTGAGTTCGTGGGCAACGAGGATGCCGTCGGTTGCGGGGCGCCCAAAGCGGTCTGCAAGGTCGAGGAGAGCCTTAGCGAGGCGACCGGGGACGTCAGAGAAGACAAGGTCTGCCAGCGCTTCGTTGGAATGGCGCAGGCGGCGTGCCAGGGTTTTGATAACCTGGTCGGAGATGCTGGGATCCTGTCGCTGTGCACGTTTGAAGGATTCGTGCTTGATAGCAGCCAGGCGTGTTTCGGAAACCGCTACGGCATTGGTGGAGCGGGGCGATGGGTCGAAGAGCGCCATCTCGCCGAAGACGTCACCGGGTCCCATGAGTGCAACCATGTTTTCGCGCCCATCTGCGGCGGTGCGCCCGAGCTTGACCTTGCCGGAGAGCACAGCAAAGAGCTGGTCGCCCTGATCGCCCTCGTAGAAGAGCACGGCGTTGCGGGACAAATCAATTTCTTGGATATCGTCTGTAAGCAGCTTGAACGCGGCGTCATCGAGAGTCGCGAAAAGCGGGGAACGACGAAGGATATCGAGATCCATAGTTACTCCTTGAGTGGGATAGCGGGCGATTCTTTCGCTCGAAAATCTGTGCGTCACACGGTCGCATCTGCGAGACGGATACGATGTGAACCGCATCGCTGGTGTGTGACATATTCAACTAATACTAATACTGAGCGTACCTCATATTTTTTATTTCCGCATCTAAAAAACAACATCCAGGAGGAAAAGTTTTCTGCGCTTACGGGGAAAACTTAAGAAATTCACAGCTTCGCACTCTAGCATCAGCATGTACAGTGTGAGAGGGCGTTGAGCAGCGCACGAACTCTTCGACTTCTCTCATGCTCAGGCGTGCCTTCCGGACGCGCCGTGCGGATTCACCGCATTTTAGTATTCACCAAGGAGGACGCTCATGTCAGCAACTTTTAGCCCCCTTGACATTATTATTCCTGTCATTCTCGTGCTTTATTTCATCGCCGGTCTGCGCAGTGGCTTCTTCACCACGCTAGGCACCTTTATTGGTCTTGCTCTAGGCGTATGCGCCGCCGCGTGGCTCATCCCGCTTGCCGTTGCGGCTGTGGGATCTAAATGGGGGCTGATTACCGCTATCGGTATCCTGATCCTCTGCCTAACGCTGGGGCAGTGGTTGGGACTCATTGGCGGCCGTAGCCTGCGCCGCGTCACAGATATAACCCCGCTTAAAGGCGTGGAACGTTTCTTTGGCGGCGTGCTCAATGTTGCCGCCTGCGCGCTTGTGCTCGTGGTTTTGACGCTCACGATGCGCACCGTACCCCTGCCGCAGTTCAACGCAGCGTTGAACAACTCAAAGACCCTCTCATGGATGGTCGAGAACACCCCGGATGGTCTGCGCAACGGTATCGAAATATTCGTAACGATGTGCTCGCATCCGGCACTATTCCCGAGGTGCGCCAGCTGATTGCCCCAGAAACTAGCGCACCAACCCAGGGCGTAGAAACGGAGGCGCTCAATAACGCATCTGCCTCTGTAGTGCAGATTCTTGGCGCCGCCGAACAGTGCGGATACACTTCAACCGGTTCCGGGTTCGTGGTGGATCATGGGCTTATCGCAACGAACGCACACGTGCTTTCGGGCGTGAACTCGCCTATGGTGAGGGATCAGCGCGGGCGCACCTGGCAGGGCGAGGTGGTCTATATGGATACCGCCCAGGATCTTGCCTTTATCCGCGTGCCCGGGATGAACCTGGATCCGCTGCCGATCGGCAGGAACGCTAATCCTGGCGAGACCGTAACCTTCATGGGTTACCCCCAGGGTGGACCGTTCAAGGCGCTCCCTGCGACCGTGCAGGGTGTGGGCAATACCCAGACCATTGATGTAGAGACCGGTAAGCCTAACCCGATGCGCCAGGTCTACCAGCTTGCCGCAGATGTGCAGCATGGTAACTCCGGCGGGCCTGTTCTTGACGAAAACGGTAACGTTGTGGGTGTGGTCTTCGGTAAAGCTCCCGACGGTGAAAGTAGCACGGGGCAGACCGGTTATGCGATAACCGCATCCACCCTGAAGCAGGCGCTTGAGGCTGGCGGCAGCAACACCGCTTCCGTGGCGACCGGAACCTGCAAGAACTAACTGCTGTAACACGATAAACGCATAATGTTATCGATGGGTAACCGTGCGATGACAACCAAGATATAAGGTGCCTCACGTATCCTTACCATTGGATGCGTGAGGCACCTTTGTGTGCCCGCCCCATCGCTCGGCGCTGAGGATCTACGACGAACCTTTTCGGTTCTACTCCGACTCTAGATACTGCGCCAATACGTCACCTGTTTGTGGGTATCTGCTCCTCCGCCCACTGAGCGACCGTGGGCCCAAGTAACTCTGCATTCTTGGGGGCAAGCAGAACACCCTCAGCGAGCGCATCTAAGACAGGATCTACAACGCTTACTTCTCGACGATCACCTATGGCATGCAGGTAGGTTTGGGTCAGTTCTGGAAGCCAAATTTGCTCGGGCCCAGCGATCTGCCGGTTGCGCGGGCTTTCGGTCGCAGTTTGAACGAGTACCTTTGCCACAGTCTCCACAGCGATGGGTTGAATCAGCCAGTTTTGAACCTTTACGTTGGTCTCGGTCTGTGTGACGGCTGCAGGGTTAAGAGCAAACTCCATCCACTGCGCAGAACGGACGATGGAGTGCGGAAGGGAACTGTCCTCTAAAACCTTCTCCTGCGCTCGCTTGGCGAGATAGTAGTCAAAATCGTCAAATGCGGGGTGGTCAATATTGCAGATGGAAAGGTGAACCAGATGCTGTACCCCAGCATGCTGGCAGGCTTTCTCTAGGGTTTTGGTAACGTCTGAAAAAGTATCAACCAGGCTGGCCGCGGGGTCTGCTGGAAAAGCGTTGGACGTGTCGATGACCACCTGGGCGCCGTTCAGAGCCTCAGCTAGTCCTTCTCCGGTATGCAGATCGATGCCTGTGGCACGAGAGAGAGCAATGACCTCGTGACCTGCTTGCTGGGCGGCGTGAGCGGTGGCGCGACCAGCTGTTCCGGTGGCACCTACAAGAGCGATCTTCATGTGTCCTCCTTAAGAAGTCCTTCAGGGGTGGGTACACCCTCCCGCTGTGGAATCGAAAAATGTAGATTGGTTAATCGTAGCTACCCCTAGAACAGAACGTAACCCATCTGGGTGCTTCAATTAACGCAGAAATCTACTCCGACTCTAGATGCTGCGCCAAGAAATCTACCGCCATCACGTACCCGTAGGCGCCTGCCCCGGCGATCACCGCTGTTGCCTGCGGGGACACATACGAATGATGCCTAAACTCCTCGCGTCGGTGCACATTCGAGAGGTGAACCTCGACGACGGGCAGCTCGGCGGCCTCCAGCGCATCGTGAAGCGCCACCGACGTGTGCGTGTACGCCGCCGGATTGATAATAATCGCCGCTCCACGGGTGCGTGCACGCTGAATCTCATCCACCAGCACACCCTCATGATTGGACTGCATAAACTCAATATCGAAGCCGTGCAGGGCGGCGCGCTCGCGCACCATCAGTTCAATATCGTGCAGGGTTGTGTACCCGTACACCTCGGGGCGACGCTGCCCCAGCAGATTCAGATTAGGGCCGTTCAGAACAAAAATCGTTGCAGACATACCCCTAGTGTGGCATATTTACCCGCTCAAAAGCGGCAGAAACTGTGCGGTAACGGCGAACTTCGGTACCCCTAGCTGGGAAAAGCAGACAAAAAACGGTAGGCTCGCGCTATGAGCGCATCCGCACCGAAAAGCACCACCGACACAGCCCCAGAGCTACAGCTCACCGAAGAAGAACGTGAGCTGCTAAGCATCCGCACCGTGCCCGAGTTTGAGGCAGCACAGGCGGCACGCCGCCGCGCGAAAGCACTCGCCAAAGCCCCCGAAAGTCACCTTGCCACCGTGCGCCGAGCCCGCAAGATCAACCGCATCCTGGGTGAAACTTACCCCTACGCCGTGGCTGAACTCGACTTCACGAACGCCTTTGAACTGTTGATCGCCACGGTGCTCTCGGCGCAAACTACCGATGTGCGCGTCAATCAAGTAACCCCGGCGCTCTTCGCCCGCTACCCGGATGCGCTGCCCTCGCCGCCGCCACCGAAGAAGAGGTCGAACCCTATATTCAATCCCTCGGGTTCTACCGCGCCAAAGCGAAATCTATCGTCAAACTCGCCCGCCAGCTCACAGACGACTACGACGGAGAAGTGCCCGGAACACTCGATAAACTGGTGAAACTGGCAGGAGTCGGGCGCAAAACCGCAAACGTGGTACTCGGTAACGCTTTCGGGGTACCCGGGCTGACCGTCGATACCCATTTCGGCAGGCTCGCGCGGCGCATGGGATTCACCACCGAAGACGATCCCGTCAAAGTCGAACACGACGTTGCCGAGCTTATCGAACCGCGTGAATGGACCGATTTCTCACACCGCATGGTCTACCACGGGCGGCGCATCTGCCACGCCCGCAAACCCGCCTGCGGGGTCTGCCCCATCGCCGACCTGTGCCCATCCTGGGGTGAAGGCGAGACGGACGAAACCAAAGCACGTAAACTCATGAAATATGAAATGGCACCCGGTCGTGAACGCCTGCACCTGCGCTTCCTCACCGGTGCCACACGCCGCCAACTGCACGCCGAAGGATACCCGCTGAGTGCCTAACACCCTGAACACCGCCGCCGAACAAGCCCGCGATGCACTCGCGAACCTTGCCGCAGGAAAACTCGATTTCAAGATAGAATCCCTCATGCGGTACGCGCCCAATAGTACGCTCTCCAAAGAGGCGGCAGTGCTCGTTCTCTTCGGAGCACTCGATGATGAACCGAGCGCATCCGCAGACTTTGACGGATGCCCGGACTGCGTGGGAGAGAACCTGGACGTTCTGCTTTTGGTGCGGGCGGATACTCTGCGCTCACACGCCGGGCAGCCTGCATTCCCGGGCGGCAAAATCGACCCCGAGGATTACGAACTGGCGCGCCAGCAGGGAGTTCCGGTAGGGCGCATCGCCGCCCTGCGCGAGGCCGTGGAAGAGACCGGGCTTGACCCTGCGGGTGTTGAAATTCTGGGGGAGCTGCCGACCCTGCCGCTTGCCGTGAGCGATTTCAGGGTGACCCCGGTGCTGGGGTGGTGGGCTTCACCCACGCGGGTTGGCGTGGTCGATACGAACGAGTCTGCCCTGATTGCGCGGGTGCCCGTGCGAGATTTGCTCAACCCCGCCAACCGGCATACGGCATATGTGAAGCGCGGGCGCATAACCCATAAAACCCCGGTGTTTGAGGTCGTGCACTCTGGCGGTGATGCGCGGGTCGAGTTCACCGTGTGGGGATTCACTGCGATCGTGCTCGATAAGATTTTTGATGCGCTCACCTGGACAGTACCGTGGGATGCTTCGGTACTTAAACCTGCGCCCGCATCTGGGTAAGCAGCCGTTGGCGGGTGTCTAAAGGCTCGCGGGAGGGAAGAGAAACGAGCGTAGGTGGCGTGGACCTATTTGCCTTCCGCATAGTTGGTTGTGACCGTCACCGAGACCAGGAACTCCACCGGCACCGTGCCGAAAAGTAGGCGCGCCGCCTCTGCAGCAGACTCCCGCAGAATCCTCTCGACACGTTCCGCCTCAAGCTTGGGGCCGCACAGCAGCAGCTCATCGTGCAGAAAATAGACAATTTTGGTGCGCATGGGCATGCCGAAAACTGTCTCAGTCAGCAGACGCGAACGAACCCTGCCCATCCAGCACAGCGCCCATTCCGCAGCCGTTCCCTGCACCACAAAATTGCGGGTCATACGCCCGTAAGAGCGCGAAAGTGAGACGGCACGCGACTCAGCCGCAGGGGTAGAACGGTCTGCGACCGTCCGTTTGAAACGTTCATCTGGGGCGGGTGAGGTACGCCCCAAAAAGGTGGTGACCTGCCCGCCGACCTCGCCGATGCGCGCCGCACGTTCCGTAAACTCCATCGCACGCGGAAAAAGCTTGGCAACATGCGGCAGCAGCGCCCCAATTTCTCCGCTGCGCCCGCCGTACATAATGGCGAGAAGCCCCACCTTAGCCTGTGCGCGTTCGGTGAGCGCCACGCCCTCAAGCCGGGCGAGTTCGGCGATTCCCGCATACATATCGGTGCCGCGGCCCGCCGATGCCAGCGCCTCGTCGTGGCTGAGCGCCGCCAGGATGCGCGGCTCAATCTGCGAACCGTCAGAAACGAGAAACCTCGCCTTCGGGAGCTAGAATTGCCGAACGGATCTCGGCGGGAAGCTGCAGAGCCCCGCCACCGGATGCGCCCCACCGCCCGGTCGCGGCGCCTCCAACTTCAAGATGCGGGCGAAAACGACCGTTGCGCACCCAGGAATCCGCCCAAGACCACCCGTTCGCCGTAAAGATGCGGTACAGCTTCTTGTACCTGAGGATGGGCTCGATGAGCGCCCACCGCCGTTCCCGCTGCGTGGCAGTCTCCTCAGCCCAGCCCTTGAGCACATAGGAGCGGGTACTGGGCACGTTCACCCCGGCGGCGTGAAGTGCGCGTAAAAGTTCCTGCGGGGAATCTGGATTCAGATGGGGCGCGAAAAGGTCGGCACGAATCTGCTCGGCAAGCTCCATAAGCTTGGCGGGATGCTCGCCTTCAGGCGGGCGCGGGCCCAAAATCTCAGTCAAATGGGCATCATGCACGGCGGTATCAAAAGGAATGCCGTAGTATTCGATTTCTGCCGCGACCAGGGACCCTGCCGATTCCGCCGCCGCCAATAACCGCAGCCTTTCGGGATGCGCACCGGTAGCAATCGCCCGCAGCTGCGCGGTAAATTCATCGAGATGCTGGTGCACCAGCTCGGTATCTGCCGATGTCAGTGTTGGGGGCGCCGCCTCATGACCAGATACAGTATTTTCGTCCGCCGCCGTCAAAAAGTCGTCCCCGAAAAGCTCGCCCTGACCGGCAATTTGGCGTGCGACGGGCAGCTTACCCGCAGGTTTTTCGACAGTATCCTGCGCCAGGTCGAGAACGGGTTCATAACGAACATGCCCGCTCGGGTGAGTACTCGCGGTGCGCAGAATGCGCTGTACCAGGCGCATATCGTGGCACAGCTGAACCCGCACCCCTTTGCGCAGCAGAATAGGCGCAATCGTGCGGGTGTCAGCCCATATCCAGCGTGCGTGCGGTTGCTTCGACTCGGGGTTAATGCGCGGGTCAGAGCGGCGTTCAACTTCGCGCACATAGGCGGGCAGATTCCCGGTACTCACGCGGTCGGCGCGCAGAATATTGAGCTTCGTGTGCATGCCGATCAGCTGCGCCGGGGCGAGAGATTCGACGTGAAAAACTCCCCAAAAAGCGGGGGAGGATGGGGAACCATGCCCCGATGTTCCCGTGACCGTGTGGGCACGCGTGGGATGCGCATCCAGCGGAATGACCGAACCGCCGGCGGGCGCATCGAGGGGAACAACGAGAATGTACACACTCCTATTATCGGTGAGAGAACCCCGAATATGCGAAGACGGTTATGCGTGAACCTGCATGTCAGGGCGAATTCGATGGCAGCAATCTATGTCCAAACCCCACCGCGACAGATATTCTAAGAAGATAGAGAAGCGCTTTGCCGTTGAGACAGGACAAAGAGTGACACGAAGCATGATTAAGGCGGTGATCGGACGATGAATGCTCCACACGAACAAGAGACGACCGCGTTCATATCCTGGTTCCGGCGAGGTCATCCCTCTGGGGACGCTCAGGTAGCCAGCGTCGGCGGCAAGGGAGCCAACCTTATAACGATGCATCGCGCCGGTCTGAATGTGCCGCCAGGATTTTGCGTGACAACCGACGCCTACAGGGCAGCCGTCGCACCGATTGCTGAAGATATTATTCACGAGGCAACCGGTACGAACTCTCACGCTGCACGAGAGCTGATCCTGAAGCAGGAAGTCCCGCGTGCCGTGCGAGATGCCGTCATCGAGGCTTACCGGGCGCTGGGATCGCCGGTTGTGGCGGTACGTTCATCAGCGACAACGGAAGACCTGGACAGCGCAAGTTTCGCGGGGCAGCAGGATACCTATCTCGGTGTGCAGGGAGAAGAGTCTGTTGTCGATGCACTAAGGCGATGCTGGGCTTCACTCTGGACGGATCGGGCAGTGGCATACCGCACAGAAGCCGGGTTCTCCCATGAATCGGCGGAACTTGCCGTGGTGGTGCAGGAAATGGTTGCTGCAGACGTGGCGGGCGTCTTATTTACGGCAGATCCTATCTCTGGCATGACGGACCGGATGCTCGTCAGCGCCTCCTACGGTCTTGGCGAGTCCGTCGTCGCTGCCCATGTCAACCCGGATACATTTACGCTGGACTCACAGGGGCACGCCGTCGAGATGATCATCGGGGATAAAGAGACGCGCATCGACCTCGACCACACTGGCGGGACTAAGAGAAGCCCGGTTCCACCGAATGATCGCGCGGCTTCATGCCTGTCAGACTCCGATCTTCGACGGCTCCATGCTCTCGGGCGGCAGGTATCCGCCTATTACAACGCACCCCAAGATATCGAGTGGGGTATATGCGGCGATGAGCTCTACCTCTTGCAGACTCGACCGATTACATCTTTATCGAATCTGTCGAACACCGACTCGGGACACGGACCTGCACAGTCAAAGATTCTGCAGATGATGCGTGATGACCTGATCGAGCATTATCCCGCACCGTATCCCCTGGACATCATGCCCGTGCGCAAGGTACAGCAGGAAGTTCAGCAAGTTCTCGGTTCCTTCGGTGTGGATACACCACCCGTTGATCGTGTTATCCGTATCAGCGATGATGGGGTTGCGAGCGTTCATGCAACGTGGCCGCGTGTTTCGCCGCGCATCGTAACGCACTTGCCGCGCACGATCCGACAGGCTTTTTCGGGGGTGAACCCCGACTGGGACGCAGACTCGCTGGATTGGAAACATGAACTTGATGCATTCCAGGCGGATAACCGGACGCTTGAGAGTATAACCGACCGTGACCTGATCGCGCGCAGTCACCGTGCGGTTGATGCGGCAGCTGAGCTTACGCGCGCTCGCTTCTCGCGCTACCTCATGCCGCTAATGTTCAAACGTGCTGAGGCGGATGTGATGATTAAAATTGCGCGGCTCGGCCCGAGCGTCACCACCGAGGATTTATTCGCGAACCTCGATTTTGTGACGGCACATATCGACCGTGAGATTTCGCGTCTCTGCGAGCGCGCCCGCGAACTCGGTCTCGACGACGTCCTTGTGGAAACAGATAACGCGGTTGAATCTCTCTCGAAGCACGCCAACGGGCCAGCGTTTCTCGAAGAGGTTCAGCAGACGCTGTCGCGGATTGGGGCGCGCACACCGTGCATGTACCTGCCCTATTCAAGCAGGTCTTGGGGCGAGAACCCTGAAGCATTTTTCACGCTGATTGCCGCCGGTATTCGTGGCAGGCACACCATGGATGCAGATCGGGCCGATAAACGTCAGCTCGTGCGCAGCCGACTGCCACGGTTCCTGCATAAACGTTGGGATAAGACGGTCACCGCGCTGCGGGCTCTGCATGTCGCACGTGAAGGCTCTCTGTATCTCATCGAAGAATGGTTTGTTGAGGCTCGTAGGGTCATGGATGAGATCGCACATCGGCTCGTTGAACGCAGCATCTTGGCGAATCCCTCAGATATAACCTATGCGCTATTTGATGAGGTAGAATCTGCGCTGCTTGCAGAAGAACCGTCCTCCGATCTGCAGCAGAGGATTTCGCACCGAAAGCAGAAGCGCACAACCGCTGAGACTCTGTGGTGGGATCGGGGGAATCACCGGTCTGAGACGGACGGCATCAAAGGAGTTGGCGCGAGCCCAGGGGTGACGATGGGCACGGCACGGGTTATCCACGGGCCGGAAGAGTTCGGGCTGCTGGAACCGGGCGAAATACTCGTGTGCCGGTACACCGATCCCACCTGGACCCCACTGTTCAATGTGGCTGCCGCCGTGGTGGCTGATACTGGAGGTCCGCTTTCTCACGCGGCTATCGTTGCGCGCGAGGTCGGGATTCCCGCTGTACTTGGCACTCAATCCGGTACGCAGGATATTGTGTCGGGTCAGACGATTCGGGTCGATGGGAACACAGGACTGGTTACACCGGTCGAAAGTGAGTGAGGGCAGATGAATCGTCGTCACTGGTGTCTGGCAGCCGTGCTCATTGGGTCTGCAATCATTGGTGTGTCTGCATATAACCCGGTACATGAACCGTCTCGTGAAGACAAGGCAGTAGGGTGAGGCGATAAGAACCCTTCCTAGTGGTTCGGGCGCAAAGCGGCACGGTTAGCGCGGTGCGTTATAGCGCGACATAAAAGCGTGGTTTGTGCAGTCGGTGAGCAGACAATCGGTGTGGGATCGGCCTCCTGCCCTGTGGATACCCCGTAAAAGTGTCCCATAGGGCGAAGTTATCCACAGTCTGCTGCTCGGCTGCCGTGCGCATGCGCGAAACCTGTGAAATAGGGGTATGGCAGCTTTACCTCCTTCACCTCAGGCAGTATTTCGCACCCAAACGGCAGAACACGGCGTTTTCCGGGCGTTCTCTCGCGGCGTCGACAGCGCTTATAGATCGAGTAGCGCCGAGACAGCAGGCACTGATGTTGCTCCCGAGCAAACAGACTTCGTCGCCTGCGGAAACTATGCCCCGCCCGAAACCCTCTCGATTGTTGGCACCTGCATGCCGCCTCAAGAGCTGATGGCACCCGATTTCTCAGCCGAGACGAGAGAACGCCTGGGGCTCACCCCTATTCCGGTGTTTGAGGATCACCGCGCGCGGCGCATCGCCCGGCATGCCCTCACCTATCTGCTGGCGCGCCCACCCAGCCCGCACGCCGAGACCGATCAGGTTTCACCCGCTGCTTCGGCAGACGGCGAAAATCCCCGCTTGTGGTCGAGTAAAGACCTAACGTTGGCGGTGCAGCAGGCCTGTGAAGAGGACATGTACGGGGACGAAAACCACGAGTTTCCCGTCGAGCATGAGCCCGACCTCGTATCGCGTGCGCTGTCCTGCCTGCACGCCGAACTTTACGGTCTGGGCGCGCTTGAAACCCTCACACATATTCCCGGAATCACCGATATTTACGTGAATTCCCCGCAGGACGTGTGGGTTCAGGCGCACGGACAAACCCAACCGGTAACCCTCACCTTCGATACCGAGGCGCAGGTACGCCAACTCGCCAACCGTCTTATTAGGGCGCACGGCGGCAGGCTCGATGCGGCGCATCCTGCGGACGACGTGCACGATGACTCCGGGCGGCGTATTCACGCGGTCATTCCGCCGCTGGTCGAAAACACGCACCTGTCTATTCGTCTGCCCGCCCAAAGCTGTTTGACACTTACCGCGCTCCGCGAAAGCGGCATGTTTGATGCGGCGACCGAGCAAGCCCTGCGTACCATGATTGCGCGGCGGCAGAACTTCGTCGTCAGCGGGGGAACCGGTACCGGAAAAACCACGCTTCTCAACGCGCTCCTGGGTGAATGCGAAGCCTGGGAACGCCTCATGATCCTGGAAGATACCCCGGAACTGAGCCCGCAGCATCCGCATATAGTGAGCCTCAAAACCCGTGCCGCGAACGCCGAAGGTGCCGGAGAGATCACGCTGGGAGACCTGCTGGTACAAGCTCTGCGCATGGCACCCGATCGGCTCATGGTGGGGGAGTGCCGCGGCTCTGAAATCCTGCACCTGCTTAACGCCATGAACACCGGGCACCAGGGCGCAGGCACAACGCTGCACGCGAATTCCGCGTTCGCTGTGCCGCATCGTCTTGCCGCGCTGGGGGCGCTCGCCGGTTTGGACGAACGCACCGTAGCCCTGCACGCTTCCACTGCATTTGACCGCATTATTCACCTGGAACAGTGCAGGGTGTGCGGCGGATTGCTGGAATTTACCGGCTTGATCTGTGCCAGGATGCGCTGGTGGTAACGCCGTGCGAGCCGGGCTCTGCGGGTGAACTCTTAGCAGACGAAGACTCAACGGCAGGCGATTCGGCGGGTGGCGCCTTACCTGAAGGTAACGGCGAAAACTTACCGCCGAGCTCTCCCACGGACGCTATTTCACCGGATACGCACGCTGCACATGAAAGTTCGGCAGCTATACAATCCGCACACAAACACCGTGGCGTAACCCACGAAATGCCGACTGCACCGACCGCATGTACCTATGGATACGACCCAGGGGTTCGCACCGATTCTGATGTGCCGACCTATACAGCCGCACCACGGGAACAAACCGACCGTAGCAGCCAGGGAGGAGAGGAACTATGAGCCTGATGATGCATCATAAGACGCGCGCCTCCGGTTCGTCTCAGAGAACGGCGCTTAAAAACGCGGGCGACAGCATGGCATTTGGCGACTATCTGCCCGCCACAACACAGCCTCGGCTAAAGGCACGGTTTCAAAGGCTTATTCCGCAGACTCCACCAACCTCAACCGAGATGCGCTTATGGCCGCAAGCGTTGCGCGGTATATCTGCAACCCTGGATGCGGGCCTGAGTCTGCGCGAGGCAACGGCTGAAACCGTACCCGGCATCCGCCTGGTGCTGACGGCTTTACGGGTCACGGTTCCGCAGCACAAAGTCGGGAAATGGGGAACACTGATGGGAACGAACCCGAAAAATCCTCGCTCTTTCGCCGGGCGCTGCACCGGCTGACGGGCAGCAGACGCGAGCGGGCATACCGGCAAACCCAAGACGATATTGACGAGCTATTAGACACTTTGGCCCGTGAAGAACAGCTTGGTTTCTCGGCGGGAACAACCCTGGGCGCCCTTAGCGCGCGGCGAGCACACAGCCGGGAGCGCATCCGCGAACTTGGCCTGTGTTTACGTATGAACGAAACTACCGGCGCGCCCTTGGCTCAGACCCTACGGGCTGCGGCCGAACACGCTGAAGAACATCTGGATGCTCTTCTCGGGCGAGAAAGTGCGCTAACGGGGCCGAAACGACCGGCAAGATACTGTCGTGGTTGCCGTTTATCGGGTTGGCGATGGGCTGGCTGATGGGAACGGATCCTGTCGGTGCGCTGACTGGTTCGCTGGCTGGCCTGCTAACTGGTTTTGTCGGCATTACGCTGGCGCTTCTTGGGAGGCGCTGGACGGCTCGGCTTGTGCATCGGGCCGAACGCAGCTCCGTGCTGGCTGAGGAACCCGCGCAGAAGAATGCCCGTACTCAAGGAACTAGGCGGCGCCGACGAGAACGGAAACTGTCGAAAGAACCGGCAGGGTTTAGTGGTTCTGCAGAGGCTGAGCCGCTGGATCCGGCGCTGATGCTTGAGCTTCTTGCCGCACAATTGCGTGCGGGGCTCGGCCTTACCGGCGCCTTACAGGCGCTTGGCCGGGCGCTCGCGCATGAAGAAAGAGCGATAAGCGATGCGCTTGAGCACATCACCTTGACCCTGACGGTAAGCGCCGATTGGCAGGCCGCCTGGGACGGTTACGACCATCCACTCTTGCGGGAATTGGCACGAATTCTGGCACCGGCGTATTCGGCGGGAACACCCAGCGCGGCGCTGCTGCGGCACTGCGCGGCAACCTATCGGCTTGAAGAACGCCGGGCGGCGGAGCGCGCATCCGCAAGCTCGCCGTGGCGCTGGTTCTGCCGCTGGGACTGTGCTCGCTTCCGGCCTTTATCTGCTGCGGAATCATACCGATTGTGATTTCGCTTTTGCCGGGGCTGCTGGCCTGAATCCGGTGGACTTTACCCTGGGGCACGTTGCACCAAATCTACCACAAAAATTATCAAATAACACTATATGAAAGGAAACAACGATGACTGTTGTACACTCTGCTCCCGCTCTGCACACCGCGCACCGGAGCACTCAGGAATGCCTTGAAACCTATGCCCGCACGGAAGAGAACCCCGTACTTTTAGGGCAGGCACTCGACGAATACACGAACATATACCTGCAGCAGCTTGAACCGCATCTTGCCCAACAGCTAGCGCAGGCGCTCGCCGCCGGCTGCACCCTCGATAAATGCGCCGCAGAATGCCGTTCCCTGAGCGAGCACGAGGAACTCTTCGCGGGAATTCGCACGGATGAAGCCGCCGAACTGCACGAGATGACCTCGCCTACCGACGAGGCTGAATATGCAGACGAAAACGACCCGGAGGAGGGCGCCAGCACCGCCGAATACGGCATCGTAATGCTCGCCGCCGTAGGCTTTGCCGGTCTGCTGGTCGCCATTCTCAAGTCCGACGAGATTCGCGGCATGCTCGTAGATATGGTCAAGAATGCCCTTGCAACGGGTGGTTCTGGGCTAACCTTTGGGCTTTTCTAAACCCGGTACTACCCGTGAAAACCGCGAGAGTTGCCCAAATCCGACGAAAGGAACGTCTATGAGGCTTATACACCGCATGATGCGCGCCTGGCGGTTACGCGCACGTGATGAAGGCGCCGTGACTGCCGAATTCGCGGTGGCTCTGCCCGCCGTGATCGCGGTTCTTGCGCTCTGTCTCTCAGCGGCAGCGGTAGGCATAGCCCAGTCGCGGCTCGAAGAATCCTCGCGAGTCGCGGCGCGTGCCTTCGCCCGGGGAGATAACCTCGCCGCCGTGCAGCATGAAGTTTCGCGGATAGATCCCAGCATTAACCTGCAGGTGCAGACCGTGGAAGAAACATCGGGGGCGCGGCAGGTGCGGGTTCAGGTTGAGCGCGCGGCACCGGGGGTTATCGGCTCGGTAACCGGCTGGAAGCTGCAGGCCACCGCGACCGCACGGGTTGAGGGCGGCTCGGATAACGCCACTATATCTGGCGGCGAATAAACATGGTTACGCCCGGTTTCATCTGGAACGCATGCGTGCCGCCGTTTGCCAAACCGCAGTGCGAGGCGGCTGATCGGCCACACCCGACCGAAAACCCGGAGGAGGGGAGCGGCACCGTACTTGCGGTAGGCATTATCGCCGCCTTGCTGATCCTGGCAACCGTCATCATCGGTTTTGCCGGGGTAAGCACGGCGAATCGGCGGGCGGCGCAGGCTGCAGACCTGGCGGCGCTCGCCGCGGCGGATGCACTGCGCGGAATCACCCCTGGGGACCCTTGCGATATTGCCGCCCAGGTAGCGCGCGATAATAACGCCAATCTGGTGGGGTGCGCCCTAGCGGACCGCCCTGAAACCGTGGATATTCGGGTGAGTTCTACCGTGCACGGACCGTTTGCTTTCCTCGGCGATGCGCAAGGTACATCGCGCGCCGGGGCGCCGCATCCGGACTCTGGGGAGGGTGCACCCGATGAGGGATTATCTAGTGACGAGATCCCCGAAAACACCCCCTCCAACCGAACCGCTGAAGAACCGAAAAGCCCATAAAATCCGACTGATGAGCCCGATAGGAGGTGTTAGCCAGACCTTGTGGAATGCTCTAGTCTTTACAGCATGTCCCGTTCGGCGTCATCGAGTGAGTGCAGCATTGCCCGTAGTAGGTTTTGTGCGCCCGCCTTGGAGAGCGGTTCGTTGCGGTTGCCGCATTTGGGGGACTGCACGCAGGAGGGGCAGCCACTCTCGCATCCGCAGGAATCAATGGCGTCCAGGGTTGCGCCCAGCCAGGTGCGAACCGCCTCAAACCCGCGCTGGGTAAAGCCTGCTCCGCCGGGTGCGGCATCGTACACGAAGATGGTGGGGCGTTCCGTATCGGCGTGGTACAGGGTGGAGAGTCCGCCTAAATCCCAGCGGTCGCAGGTCGCAATCAGCGGTAATAAGCCGATGGCGGCGTGTTCTGCGGCGTGCAGGGTGCCGGGTGCATCAGGTTCAGCCACACCGGCGGCAAACAGGTAGCTCGGTTCAAAAGTAAATCGAGTACTATCAGCGGTTGGTGATCGGTAAGCGTATCTGTGCCCGCGCTTACGAGTTAGAATACCAGCGTTGCGAAGTGATTAGCACCTGACTTCATGCCTTCACACTGGTAATGGCAACGTCATGACCGACTACCGTTAAGTAAGGTGGGCAGGATGTAGATGGGGCACGTTTAAGTCTTCCGGATGAGTAAGAGCGAAAATTTACATCATTAGCAAAGGTCGTCATCCTACCATTCCTAGGTCGAATATACCCGCTCTGGAAGAAACATCAAAACATTACACCTCTACTTTAAATATAAAAAACTCTTTTTCTCATTCAGAGGTCTAGACTAGAGACTAGATTATGGTGTAGGGTAGGTCGTGCGGGTGTCGGGTTGTCCTTCCAATAGGGGGGGCAGTATGGCAACCGTAAAACGATAGCATAGCCAAGGAATTGTGCTATCCAGATACATCAAGCTCAAGGAGGTAAAAGAACCATGAGTACGATCAACGCCACTGCAGAGGAAATCTTCGCAGAGGATTTCGACACGATCGTTGAGTCAATCTCAGCTGATCTCGACAACATGCCGGGCGGCACGGCCGACTTTACCCCCGCCGCAACGGCAACTGCATGTGCAGTCGCTGTGTCGATTGCTATCATGTGCTAATAAAGCACCCCCAGTACGGGTCCGAGGACGATAACATAAGTTCTCGGACCCGTACTCTTATTCAGCTTTCACCTATGGATTAAAGTGGAGTTTTACATGGAGACTGTGATCAATGATAGGACCGCGATCACAGACGTGTGTGGGCAAAAATTTTTGACAAAACGAACATGGCCAGGTAGTGGAAAGTTCGGACTCGAAGCATTAGAGCGCGAACAAAAAAATCATGTGGTCGTGCATCATGCCCTTCAGTGTATGGAAAACGATGTTCTCCAGGTGCCTGAACCAGTAACTTCTGCCGCAAACCCAAATGAGTTTTGGCAAGAATATGTGGATCCCTCCACTACAATCTGGTCAGTTTTTTCTACACCCGGTTCCGATGAGAAATTGATTTGCCATAAATCTGTTCAAGCAATCAACGCTTTGCACGCTATCAAGATATCAGAGGAGAGTAGCCTTGTTTCAAATCCGGAGATGCCTTCAGCAGCTTGTCTGTCATATGAAGAGTACCGTTCTCTACCGGTTTGGGGGCGGGCATTTGTTGGAAAATACGCGACTTTGCTACAGAAGCTTAAGCGTGAATGGCGAGATTCTATACAACATACCGGTAGGGCAACATATATTCATGGGGATCTGACAGTCGATAATATTCTTAGTGCACCAAATGGTGGAATGTACTTTATTGACTGGGAGCGCGCTGGTGTTGGGCAACCAGAGCATGATCTTGCAGCCTTCTATAGCTCAATACTGGTAGCAACTGCGTGGAAGCTGAATTCCAAGTACTCCAACGAGTCTGATTCTTCAGCTTTACTTGAGGGATGGATTAACTCTTGGCAACGATTAGTTGTTGACAGTATCTTTAAATATCGTGGAGCGAAGCCTAATCCCAATATTATGCGGATACTTTTATCGAGCAAATTGGCGTGCAGGGCTTACTCGAAAGCGACGGTGAGCGGACCAGAGGATACGTTTGTTTCTGCGATAATGAAAATCGCGGATTCACTCTATGCAAAACCAAGGGTTTTTACAATTTTGTATCGAGCGGGGGTGCTTCAATGATGGAGAGCCAAAACATTTGGTTGAATATAGAGGGAGTATGCTCATTATGGGCCGAAGAGAGTATTAAGTACTTCAACTCTGTTAAATCTAATAAATCTGGAGAAATAACGAGCCATACCATCTACCAAAAAGTCCACCTTAGGTGTTCGAGCAATCATTATTATCGTAATAATATGCGTAACGATCAGCTTATTGAGCAATTGAGTAAAAATTTTAGTGGAACTACTGTTGAAAATGGCTGGAAAGTTACGCCGGAAGGAGATCTGTTATCACCGGAGGGAATTAAAATATTGGCACCGGAACTAGCAAAAAATAGGCAGGTGTCTCAGGGCACTCTTTCTGTGCCTCAAGTTCATTTATATGGCATGCCGGGTTGGCATCTTGTCACATCTAAACTTGGCTTTCCAGACTCTACCAGGGTTCGATTTTATCTGCCCGTCATGGTCGATAATGAACTGTTAAACGACCTAGCTAAATACTTGCAAGGTTGCGGTTACCAATGGCATCTCAAGATTAGGACGGATATTTCTGACCCACGTCCTGATCGAGTGGTCTTGTATGTTACAGCTGCTGCGGCTCATATTGCATTAGCTGATTTAAATAAAATCGCCCGTAAGCAGGACAATAAAGAAATTAAGAAATTGCCTCCTACTTTTTGCTGGAGTTCCTCAAGTGGGTTTGGTTATGCGCCAGATCCGTCTGTAGATACAGGTGCGAGTTTTGGTCAGCTGATTAGTCAGATTGTAAGTAACTATTTGTCTGAAGCAAGTCAACTTTTTCCTCCGTCGAGCCAGCAGCATGAGCCACAAACAAATGATCAACTGGCTAAAGTTCTCTATAGGGAAATTGAATATTTACTAGAGAAAGACAGGCTTAGGGAGGAGCTTGATGCCTAAAATAAATCGAACTATTGAAAAAGATGGTTTGGGAACATGGTCATGGACCCTTGGACACGACTCATCAGCGTATGAGGGTATCCCGTATTTTTTGAGTGAGCTCCCAGATCTGTTTAAGCCACAGGTTGTTGGCAAAAAGCTTGCGACTTATGCGAATGTGCCTGGGAATCAGTCTATTGCAGACCTAATTATGAGGGGCGATATAGTAAAGGTTAATGCACAATTGATTATTGATAATCCGATATTTGCAAGCTCGCAGGAATATAATAATGAAGTAATTGATAACTCTACTCTCGAACGAACAAAAGAATATTTAGCTGTTCTCGCTCGGAAGTTTCCCTCTTATTCATCTTTGCGGTACTTGACTGATTTCGTTGACGAGATGAAAGTGCAATATTTCGACGCGGTATCAGGCATGGATACAACGCTAGGCTTAGGCCGAATCGTTATGACGCATGATTACAATGGAGTCGTTGGACTCAGTCCTCCTGATGGTTTATACCCTAGTGGTCTTGTTCATAGGAGCCGTGTACTCGGCGAATTAATGCTGTTTTCTACACTCTATCGGATCGGGTCTAAGCCAAATATAGAGGGTTGCCGCTATCTATATCTAAAAATGCGAGAAGCAGGTTGGGTAAATCAGTCGCAATTGCCAGGTGCAATCATCTCAATTGTGGATCACGGGCGACGGAGGATGAATGGTGAAAACATACCACCTAAAACATTAGAGACAACGCTCGCAATCGCTACTGGATACGCAAAAGGCGGATTTTCCGCCTTCGAAAGGTTGTTACTATGAATGAAATTCCGAATCCGGGTTCGTGGCCATCTTCAATCCATCGTGTTGTCATAATTAGCACGGGGGCGGTGGGGGTTGCCCTAGCGCCAGGTTGGGTTACCCTTTTGAAGGGATGGTACGACATTGATATTAGGATTTTGTTAAGTCATTCGGCAGAAACCTTGGTCTCTAAAAAAGTACTTGGAGCATTGACTAAAAATCCCGTTTTGGGACCAGAGTGGAAGGCAGAGGCATCTACAGTTGAGCATAGGGAAATTGCCGAATGGGCAGACCTTATTTTAGTGGTTCCAGCGACGGCAAACTATATTACAAAACTCTCTCAGGGGAATCTCGATTCGTTAGCGCTTTACGTTCCCTTAATGACTGAGGCTCCAGTTGTTATCGCACCCTCATTACCGCCTAAAATTGCCTCGTACCCTCCGGTTAAGCGAGCGATAGAGGATCTGTCTAACTATGGAATCCATGTGCTAGATACCACTACAGGTTTATCTGCACACTCTATAAAGCCCGAGCAAGGTGGTCTTGTTAATCTTATTGAGCTAGTAAATTATGTTCGAAATAACTTTGGAAAAGTCGCATGAAACATTTACCCGTCGCCAAACAATTTCAGATTCTGCACGGCACTCCCCAAACCCCTCTTTACTCAGGGAAACTTGGAGGATGGTACAGTTCCGTAATGGCACATGACTCTTTCGACGTGAATATGATTTCTCGATTTCTAAACCCCCGATCATATGTCGTTGATCTTATGTGCGGTGATGGGCGGAACCTGCGAGAACTATCTGCACAGGGACACAGGGGAGTTGGCGTGGATCTCAACTCATCTGCCATTGAGCGGGCTAGGAGCATAACAACGCAAAAGAATATTACCTACGTTATTGAGGATGCTTTTTCTTGGGTTTCTAATGTTGATGCAGATCTTGTTGTATTTGGTGGACTGGTTGGATCTATGTTCGACAAACAAGAGCTCTTGAGCCTTTTCCGACACGTCAGGAATTATATTAAGCCTAACGGTAAACTATTGATCGACTATCTCCCTGCATACGCCGAAGATAGCAACTGGGCAGGTGATTTCATTCTTCCGACAGAAAATCCTGATAATGGATTTGTAGTCACTTCAACCCGTAGGAATCCGATGGAGGGTTCTCAAGAGTCATCGTTCTTTTACTATGAGCCATCTCAGAGTCCATTCACGGAATATGCATCTCACACGCTAATAATTCATGACTCTAACGCCGTCGAATCACTTTTGCTTGATGCTGGTTTCAAGATCGAGAGCTCTCGGCTCTCACACCAATTCGATCCACATGGATATGATGAAGGAATGCCATCTTGGCCAATCAAGAAAATCCAAGCTAGCAGGTCATGATACGTGGAGTGATACATGAAGATTACTGCCTATTTCGGGTCCTTTTTCATTTCCCTGTTGGGGAACTCTATCGCAAATGTCGTCTTACCTGTCTTGATTCTTGTCTCGACTGGTCAGGTCATCGTGGCAGGTCTCGCTGCTCTGGTAAGCGGGGCAAGTACATTCGTGTTCGGGCTACTTTCTGGCCCGGTGATCGACCATTATGACCGTCGCATAGTGGCGGCGATAGGAGATTTCGTTTCAGCATCTAGTATTGGGCTGCTTGCTGTTGTAGGTACCTTTGGGCAGTTATCTCCCGCCTGGTTTTTAACGTGTGCATTTTTAAGTGGTATCGGTGACTTGCCCGCTTGGAATGCGCGGGAGGCAATGATCTATGCCGTTCAACGAGACTCACAACGTTCCCTAGAAGCGCTAGTTGGTTTACGTGAAAGCATGAGTGCGCTAGCCATTGTTTTAGGTCCAACCTGTGGCGGTCTTCTCATAAATTTTCTGGACGCTAAGATGGTTTTCTGGATCACGGCAGCAACATCGCTGACGGCAGGGATTCTCTGCATTTTCATGCCTAAGGCTTATGGGATTATTGAGGAATCGGGTTTAAATAGTTCAAAGATGGCCTACTGGGGCTCTTTGCGAGATGGACTGTCGTTTTTGCTTCATCGAAATAATACCGTCCTCCGAAAGATTACCGGTTAAACGTAGCTAGTTTAGCCCTTGTGAGTGTACTCCAATCGCTTATACTCCCAGTGGTAATGACACTTGCGGGTCATGATGAGGCAAATGGTTACGCTTTAGCCGCAGTCGGAGTGGGTCTTCTTATTGGCGGCATAATTTACACAATTGTTGGAAATAAGGTCCCTGCCTGGTCGATGACTCTTTTTGCCGCCGTGTCTAATGTTGCGTCCTTAATACTGCTAGTGCAATTTTATTCAGTGGCATACACACTGGTGATGTGCTTTATATTCGGAATAACATCATCAGCGGTAGGAGCCGTGACCGGTGTAGTTTCCTTGCAGGTTACCCCGGAGCATATGCGTGGAAGGATTAATGGGCTTCAGAACTCGATATCGATGGTAGTAGGTCCTATCGGTGTTTTTGCGGTAGCTTTGATTATTTCGCAAAGTTCGGTGGGGCTTGCCGGTTGGGTACTGGTGGCCTTCTGGGCCCTCGTTAATGCAGTGATCCTTTTGAGCCGTAATGTTCAACAGTCCATTAAGGCATCCCGAGAAGACCAGTCATAGTTGGTCATAACGTTGTCTAGACCAGCACTGCCGAGCGGAACTTAGCCGGTAGGTGTGGGGTTACCCGAGAGTAGACATATCAGTGCCCACAAAACAGGGTAACCCCACGAGGTCTCTACCTAGATTCATCGAGTGAGTGCAGCATTGCCCGTAGTAGGTTTTGTGCGCCCGCCTTGGAGAGCGGTTCGTTGCGGTTGCCGCATTTGGGGGACTGCACGCAGGAGGGGCAGCCACTCTCGCATCCGCAGGAATCAATAGCGTCCAGGGTTGCGCCCAGCCAGGTGCGAACCGCCTCAAACCCGCGCTGGGTAAAGCCTGCTCCGCCGGGTGCTGCATCGTACACGAAGATGGTGGGGCGTTCCGTATCGGCGTGGTACAGGGTGGAGAGTCCGCTAAATCCCAGCGGTCGCAGGTCGCAATCAGCGGTAATAAGCCGATGGCGGCGTGTTCTGCGGCGTGCAGGGTGCCGGGTGCATCAGGTTCAGCCACACCGGCGGCAAACAGGTAGCTCGGGTCAAAAGTAAACCAGATAGCCTCGGTCATCAGGATGCTCGGCGGCATCTCCATCGGTTCATCGCCCAGGTACTCACTGCCGTACACCGAAAACCGTTGAAAGCCCATAACCCGATCGGTCACCTGAACCCGCCCGCGATGCATCGTCAGCCCAGCAGCACCGGGCTGGGTGCCGTCGAACTCGTACCGCACACCCGCCTTTTCCTGCAGAATCTTCACCTCGGTCGCCTCAATCGCCCGCGTGTAATAGTCGGGGTACACTCGCGAGAGCAGAATAACGCGCGCCGCTTCATCCAGGGACTCCACCAAATACTGGGCGTTCTGGTGAATATAGATAGCCCCCGGGTGACCCTGAGTCATTGCCTGCGCCGAATCCATTGTGCCAATCAGCGAACCATCCTCGGCATCAATCAGCTGATAGGGACCACCGCCGGTGGCACGCAGATCCACCAGATTCGTCGCCGACTCCGCGTGCGTCCAATACCAGCCATCCGCCCGGCGGCGCAGATAATTCTGCTGCACCAACCGGTTAAGCAGAGCCTCAGTATGCTCGCCGAACAGCGAAAGCTCCTCGGCACGCAGCGGCGACTCCGCCGCGGCAGCGCACAAATGCGGCGAAAGCACGTAAGGGTTCGTCGGGTCGAATACGGTAGCTTCCACGTTCTGCCCAAATCGCTTGCGGATGATGCACCAGGTACGTATCCAACGGATCGTCCCCGGCGATAAGCACAGCGAGCGCATCCTGACCCCCGCGACCGGCACGCCCAATCCGCTGAATAAAGGATGCGCGGGTTCCGGGCCAGCCCGCCACGAGCACCGCATCCAGCCCGGAAATATCGATACCCAGCTCAAGCGCAGAGGTACTTGCCAGCCCGAGCAGTTCGCCGGTACGCAGCCGATGCTCAAGCTCACGGCGTTCCTCGGGCATATACCCCGAACGGTACGCCGCCACCCGATGCGCCAGCCCCGCCTCGGTCTCATCAAGGTAGCGCTGCGCTCGCTGGGAGATCAGCTCAGCACCGCGCCTCGACCGAGTGAAGGCAAGCGTGCGGGTGCGTGAGAGTACCAGGTCGGTGAGCATCTGAGCGCCCTGTTCAATAGCGGAGATACGCTGCGGCGCCTGCTTTTCCGCCTCGGAACGGGTGTCGAAGGCGCTCGCGCCGGCGGCGAGTTTATCGGTCACCTGCGTATCGGGCAGGAACTCCGGTTCCCACAGGATGACGGTGGATTCTCCACGGGGCGCGGTTGATGCGGTAATCGCGTCAATGCTCCCCTCGGGCACTCCAATGAGCTTGGCAAAAGACTCGGCAGGGTTCGCGCTCGTGGCGGATGCCCCATAGAATACCGGGCTCACCCGGTACAGGGCGCAGACTCGGCGCAGGCGGCGCAGCAGATTGGCGATATGCGCGCCGAACACGCCGCGGTAGCTGTGCACTTCGTCAAGCACCACATAACGCAGCCCGCGCAGGAAGTTCGCCCATTGCCGGTGGTTGCCCAGAATTCCGTAGTTGAGCATATCCGGGGTGGTGAGCACAAAATTAGCGTGTTCGCGCACCCACCGCCGCTCCTGCGCCGGGGTGTCGCCGTCATAGGTGGCGGCGTTGAGCCCGGGAAGATGATAGGCGGTGATGGCGTTGAGCTGGTCGGCTGAGAGTGCCCGCGCCGGTGAAATATATAGAACGTTCGCTCTCTGATGGAATCCTGTGGAACTCGTATCCGCTGCCGTGGTGCTGAGCGGTTCACGGTGCGCCCCGCGGTAGAGGGCATCGAAAGCGGGCATGAGGTAACTCAGCGATTTTCCGGATGCGGTCCCGGTCGCCACAATCACATTCCGCGCCGTTGTGCCCGACTCATCGTGCCCCTGCCCGGATGCTCGCCCGAAGGAGAGCCGGTGCGCGTCTTCGGCGAGTGCAGCATCGAATGCACAATGCGCTGCCTGTGCCGCCTGCACCTGGTGGGTGTACGGTTCGTGCACGCCCAGCGACTCGAAAGCCTCAATCACGCGCGGGTGCAGCCAGTGCGGCCACGGCGAATACTGCCCTTCACGTGCGGGGATGCGGTGCACATGGGTGATTTGCGGGGGGCAGCGAGCCGTCGCCGGGGAGCTTGGGCATAAGCCTGCTCAGCTGTTCGCGAAGGTTCTCATCGGGGCGCGAGGCAGAGGGGAATCCGGGGTGCTCATCAGCCGGGGAGTCGCAGGAAGGTTCGGGGCGCATCACACCATTGTAAAACCTCGGGTACGGTAAACCGGCGTGGGCAATCGCAGGGCGCCCGGTATGTTCCGCTCGTCCCAGCAGGAAGGTATTCGCTACCAGAAAACGACGAAATCAGCCGGTGCGATGGGGCAGAAAAACGACGAGACATACCTCATGGTAAAGAAACCACATGCAATCCATCATCGCGGGCGCATCCCGCGGGAGAACAAGGATTATCGGCCACGTTACGGGACGAGCGCCGCAGCCACGGCACACACGATGTACCTAGAAAGCGTAAATAGGAGGGTGGCTCAGAATCGAATTATCTTGTATTACCAGTTTGCCCCCATAACCGACCCCGTGGCGGTCATGCTCTGGCAGCGTGCCCTGTGCGAGAAGCTCGGTTTGCGCGGGCGCATCCTCATTTCCAAACACGGCATTAACGGCACGCTCGGCGGCGAAATCAGCGCGGTTAAGGCGTACACCAAAGAAACCCGCCAGTACCCCGGCTTCAAGAACATGGAATTCAAATGGTCTGAGGGCGGTGCCGAAGACTTCCCCCGTCTGTCGGTCAAAGCACGCGATGAAATCGTGGCGTTTGGCGCTCCCGACGAGCTCAAAGTAGACGAAAACGGCGTGGTCGGCGGCGGTGTGCACCTCAAACCCGAAGAGGTGAACAAGCTCGTGGAAGAACGCGGCGATGAAGTCGTCTTCTTCGACGGACGTAACGCATTCGAGGCCAAAATCGGTAAGTTCAAGAACGCTGTGGTGCCCGATGTTCGCACCACCCACGACTTTATTCGCGAGATCGAATCCGGTAAGTATGACGATCTGAAAGATAAGCCCGTCGTCACCTACTGCACCGGCGGCATTCGATGCGAAATCCTCTCCGCCCTTATGAAGAACCGCGGATTTAAAGAGATCTACCAGATTGACGGCGGTATTGTGCGCTACGGCGAAAAGTACGGTGATAAGTCCCTGTGGGAGGGTTCACTCTACGTATTCGATAAGCGCATGCACATGGAGTTCACCCCGGATACCGTCACGATCGGTCAGTGCGAGCGCTGCTCGGCACCGTCTAATAAGTTCGAGAACTGCTCGAATGAGAGCTGCCGCGAACTCGTGCTCCTCTGCCCCGAGTGCGCCACCGACGATGCGAAACGCCGCTGCGTGCCCGAATGCGCGGCTGATCGCCAGAGCACCCACGCGGGTATCTCATGAGCGAGTCCGTACAGGCGCCCGTAACGGTTTCACCCGCGCGCATTGAAAAACACGGCTCTTTGCTGGTCGCGGGGGTTTCGCAGGTGTATAAGCTGGGGGACGATTTCACGCCGCTGTGGGATGAGCTAAATCAAAAGGCATCCCCCGCGATGCTCGATATTCTGGCGGTCACCCAGTACATTGGCGTGTGCACCCAACCCAGTACCGACGGTTTCGTGCGCTACACGGCCGGTATTTTGGTTGATGACCGTGCCTCGGCGCATAAACTTGGGCTGGGTCTGCTGGACCTTCCCGAGAGCACCTACGCGGTGGTTGAGATTACCGGGCCGATTTCGCGGTCTATTCCGGCAGGTTTTGAGAGCTTTGAGCGTGAGTTCTTCCCGTCGCATCCGCAGTACCGCCCGTTAGGCGGCCTGGAGGTGTACGGTCGCGGCGATATGCAGGCGGCAGACTACACGATGGAACTGTGGGTTCCGCTGCTAGAGGTTCCTGCCTCGGCATAAAGCGCTCCGACTAGAACTCCTTGGTCTTCTCCCAAGCTTCTATTTCGCCGGGGACTACCTCGAACACGGGGTGCACCGCGGGCTTACCGGCCTGGGTGAATTTCGCGAGACGCTCGGTAAGAATAGGCTCCCAATCGGCATCTCGCCCGGCAACTTTGTGCGCTAAAAAGCTCAATTCGTAGGCAAGCTGGCCCTCGGTCACGGGAATAGAGCTCAGGTTCTTACCCCGCTCAGCGGCGATCAGCGAACGGTTGAAGGAGTACCCGCGCAGATGCGCCTCATCGGCGAGCCCATGCAGATAAGACCCAATAGCCTCTACCGGCTGAGAATGCGCACGAAACCGAATGAGCTGCGGGTGATTCGTGTACCCTCGGGTGAGCCCGCGCAGCACTTTCTGCGCAAGCAAGCTCTCACGCCAGCACGCGATCAGGGCACGACGGTCAAGAAGGGACGGGTGGGCAGACCAAATACGCATCCACCCACTATACAGCCGCAGACCTGCGTTCATAGGTAAAACAGCAGCGGCCCGCCCAAAAATATTGAGGCAGAATGCACCTGTGGGGGCGCTCGCATCTGAACAGGATGCGAGCGCCCCACAGTGGTGCAGGTGCCTTGAGGCTACGAGTTCCGCGCTAGCTATGCCCAGTATTCTGGGCTTTCGGGGGAAGGTGGGTCGGGCTGCTTATTCGGATCTGATGGGCAGAAAGAATACGTAATTGTGCCGTCCCTGATTTCTCCCCGCCATTCTGCCCCGCCTTCAGCATTAACATAGGGGTTGAGTACATCGGGAGACACAAAGTTTCCGCCGCCGCCTCCTCCTCCCGAGGCAACGCCCACGAATGCGGCATCATCATACATATACACGGGATTTTCGGATGCGGCAGCCACCGCCGAACCGGATCCGCCTCCACCGTAGCCCGCGCCACCGCCTCCGGAAACAATGTATCCGATACCATTGCGGTCATCGCTTGTGTTGCCTGCAGTATTGAGCGCATACCCGTAGGCAACAACGCCGTCAGCCCCGTTGCCGTTGGGCCCAGAGCCTCCGGGTTTGCCTGCGGTATTTCCGGTATGAATCTCTGTTCGTGAGGTTGAGGAAAAGGTCAGCTCTTTATCTCCTGTGATAGTGGCGAGGGCGCCGCCGGAGCCGCCAGCCGTGTTGCTGCCATTCGACCCGGATGGAATCAGAATCTCGGCGTCGTAGTGCTGATAGTAACGTTCCTGCCCCGAGCGCCCCAACCCTTCGGACACAAAGTCAGTGCCTCCGTAGCCTCCCTGACCAATATATAGATCAGAGGTTTTATAGGACTTTGGGTCGTCTGTTATCCAGGTCCCCCCGTAAGAAAGGACGTGTGTGAGCCCGCGTGCGCCTGCGCCTCCGCCGCCTCCAGCGATGGCGAGTACGGTTTCTTGGGAAGTTTTCGCATCGACCATAACGATTGCCGAAGAACCACCGCCGGAGCCCGAATAGACCGTAACCTTATTGCTGTGGCTGTTCAGCTTGCCCTGTACATCTGACCCCAGCGCGGTGGGTAGTGCCGCAGACGAACCGCCGTTACCGTACCCTTCGCCGCCTTTGGCGGGGCGGTCATAATATCCGACGCCGCTGGCACCCACATAGAATTTGATGCGCTGCCCGGGTGTTACCTTGACGATTCCTTGAATATAAGCACCACCGCCTGCGGTTCCGCCGGTTCTGTTATATCCTGTGGCTTCCGAGTACCGTGTCGCCAGACTACCGCCCGAGCCGCCGCGCAGGTAGAAGCGCATATACGAGGCGTAGTCGGGAACCACAATTTCTTCGTAGCCTTTTTCACCGGCTGCACGGTTTTGCGCGGCGGTGCGCACATCCTTGGCGAAAATATCGTAGCTTTTATCGGGGTCTAGGCAGGGGCCGTCGTCGGCAGATGATGATGCGTATGCCGGAATAACGGCGGTGCTCAGCACAAGCGGCGCAGCCCATGCGGTTCCGGTCACCAGGTTTCGGCGAGAGAGGCCTCGTCTCATGAAAATATCCTTGCGTTTGAAGTTGTCGTGAGTGTTTGCCGTGCGCAATGGCCCCAAAAAAACCGCGCTGCACCGCCAACTCAAGGCTGGCGGGGCTTCGTAACGTGTGCGTGACGTCATGGTCAGCGAGATCCACTGTGATAGAGCGTTGCCATTATGTCATGACCTGTCGTATATCGAGTATTTCCTAAAATTCAGGTGCATCTTGAAGAGCTGAGCCAGAAAAGCAATGTCTGTAGTACCTGCACCTAGAAAATAATGAATCATATGATTTTTCTGTCGGGGTCTTATACATAAAAGATTTGAACGAGGTATGGATATGCTAACGGTAGAAGAAATGCACATTCGTTACCTTGAGGTAAGTATTGCGCGTAAAAAAATATAAATAAATCATTACCTAATATGACGCATATACTTTATATCGAATAGCATTCTGATTAGTAGTTATACAAGTGGGTTTACTCATATTATTTAAAGCTTGTTCTGTAAAGTAAATAATTGTATGCTGAATGCTCATACACGAGGAAATACCCCCTGTAGGGCAATACGAAAGGCATAACAATGAACGCATCAGAAACTCAGAAAACCGAACTTGCGGTACAAAATCTTGAACCACAGCCGGGCACAGAGAAAAAACTTGGTTTTCTTTCTTTTGGGCACTGGGCCGAAATTCCCGGTTCGCGCGTGAACAGCGCATCCGAATCTTTGCACCAGGCTATCGATTTGGCGGTAGGCGCCGAAGACATTGGCCTAGACGGTGCTTTCTTCCGCGTGCACCATTTCGATCAGCAGCAGGCAACCCCGTACCCGCTTCTGTCTGCTATCGCCGCTAAAACCAGCCGCATTGAGCTTGGTACCGGCGTGATCGACATGCGCTAGCGCATGTCTGAGTTATGGCGTTGGACGGAACACCTATTGCTTGCGGGCACGCGCAGCCCGCAGTCCGTTGGCGATGACGACGACTTCGGCGACCTCGTGCACGAGGACGACCGCTGCCAGGCCGAGCACGCCGGTGATCGCCAGCGGCAGCAGCACAGTGATGATCGCCAAGGACAGCACGATGTTCTGGTTGATGATCCTGCCGCCGCGGCGGGCGTGGCGCAGAGCCTGCGGGATGAGGCCGAGGTCGTGGCCGGTGAAGGCGACGTCGGCGGACCTCGATCGCGGCGTCGGAGCCGGTCGCGCCCATCGCGATGCCCACGGTCGCCCCGGCCAGGGCGGGCGCGTCGTTGATGCCGTCGCCGATCATCGCGGTCGGCGACGTCTCCGAGAACCCGGCGACGATGCGAGCCTTGTCCTCGGGACGCAGCTCGGCGTGTACGTCGCCGATCCCGGCCAGCTTCGCCAGCGCAGCAGCGGTGCGGGAGTTGTCGCCGGTGAGCATGCTCACCTCGACGCCCTGGTCGCGCAGGCTCCGCACGACCTCAGGGGACCTCGGGCGCAGCTCGTCGCGGACGCCGATCGCCCCGGCCAGGAAGCCGTCGACGGTGACGAGCACGCAGGTCTGCCCCTCGGCCTCCAGGTCCTCAACCCGGGCCTTGAGCGGACCGGCGTCGATCCAGCGCGGACTGCCCACCGCCACCCTGCGGCCGTCGACCAGGCCACCGATGCCGTGCCCGGCCTCCTCGGCCACGTCCTGCGCGGCGGGGTTCCCCGGCCCGCGGCGGCGATGGCGGCGGCGAGTGGGTGCGTCGAGTGCTGCTCCACGGCGGCAGCCCAGCAAGCACCTGCGCATCGTCGAACCCATGGGCGGCGACGATGGCGGTTACCTCGGGCCGGTTGCGGGTCAGAGTGCCGGTCTTGTCCACGGCCAGGTGCCGGATGCCGCCGAGGCGCTCGAAGGCGGCCCCGCTCTTGATGACGACGCCGAACTTGGTCGCCGCGCCGATCGCGGAGACCACGGTGACGGGCACCGCGATCGCCAGCGCGCAGGGGCTGGCCGCGACGAGGACGACCAGGGCGCGGGTGATCCAGGTCTCCGGGTCGCCGAGCAGGGACCCGAGCACGCCGACGAGGACGGCGAGGACCATCACGCCGGGCACCAGCGGGCGGGCGATCCGGTCAGCGATCCGGGCTCGGTCGCCCTTTTCGGCCTGGGCCTGCTCTACCAGCTCCACGATCGTGGTCAGCGAGTTGTCGGTGCCCGCGGCGGTCGCCTCGACCTCCAGCACGCCGGCGCTGTTGATCGCGCCCGCCGACACCGCTTCTCCGGGCGCGACCTCGACCGGGATCGATTCACCGGTGATCGCCGAAGTGTCCAGGCTCGACCGGCCCGAGCGGACCAGCCCATCGGTCGCGACCCGCTCGCCAGGGCGGACCAGCAGCACGTCGCCGACGGCGATCTCCCTGGCCGGGACCGAGGCGGAGGTCCCGTCGCGCAGCACGGTCGCGGTCTCCGGCACGAGCTTCAGCAGCGCGCGCAGCCCGCCGCGGGCGCGGTCCATCGCCTTGTCCTCCAGGGCCTCGGCGATCGAGTAGAGGAACGCCAGCGCGGCCGCCTCCTCGACGTAGCCGAGGATCACCGCGCCCACGGCGCTGATCGTCATCAGCAGCGCGATCCCGAGCTTGCGCTTCACAACGAGATTCCGGATCGCACCGGGCACGAACGTGTACGCGCCCAGCAGCAGGCCCGCCCAGAACGCGACCAGCGCCGCGATGTGCAGCCCCGACCACTCCAGCGCCAGGCCGGTGCCGAACGCGACGCCGGAGAGGATCGGCACGACCAGACCGGGATCACGCCACCACGGGCGCTCTGCCTCCTCTGCCTCGTCCGCGGGGCTGGTCGTCGGCTCGTCGCAGCCGCAGGCGGCGCTCACGAGGCGTCCCCCGAACTGCTCGCGGCGCAGCAGCCCGGCACCGAGCAGGCCGGGTCGATGCATGGCGCGCTCTCGTCTACGGCGAGGGTCACATCGACCAGTGCCGTCAGCGCCGCGGCCAGGTGCGGGTCGGCGATCTCGTAGCGAGTCTGGCGGCCCTCGGGCTCGGCGACCACGATCCCGCAGTCGCGCAGGCAGGTCAGGTGGTTGGACACGTTCGAGCGGGTCAGCCCCAGCTCGCGCGAGAGCACCGCGGGGTGGCTCGGGCTGTCGAGCAGGGACATCAGGATGCGGGAGCGCGTCGGGTCGGCCATGGCCCGGCCGAGCCGGTTCATGACGTCAAGACGCGAAGCAATGGTCAGCATGCACTGAACTATACAGCAGCTGCTGACCTAATGTCCAGTTGTCGCGGCTGCCGCACGCGCTGCGCGCGCTTGCCCTCGTGAGGCGTGATCACCTCTTGCGCCAGCGGGGCCACTTCGGCATCCCGCGGCCCTTCCAGGTCTCCACGAGACCCGCAACCCAGCGGACGGACGCGAAGAGCCCGTAGCCGGCCCCGGCGAGGCCAGCGCCGACCACGAGCCACCGGCCGATGCCGAGCCACACGCTCCCGTCCACGTCCAGCGCCCACTGAACACCCGTGATGAGCCCGGCGATGCCCATCCAGAGACCGGCGACGACCACGGCCACCGGCAGGAGAACGAGGCACATCGCGGCGGCGGCGGACCAGAGCTGTCGCGCCTCCAGCTTCGCCGTCGCGGCGATGATCCGCTCCGCCCGCGCGTTCGAGGCGTCGAGGCTCGCGGTCATCGTGGCCGAAGCCTCCCCGGCGACCTGCTCGACAGCCTTCTCGACCCGTTCCTCGGTGCGCTTTCTCGATCCGCTGGACCGCGCCGCCGACCTGGCTCACGAGCTTCTGGTTCGCTGTGACCTGCGCCTTCAGACCCTCAATCGCCGAGGCCGTAGCCGCGCGATTCTTCTGCGCCTCCGCGACCAAGCTCCGCGAAGCGGCGTTCTGGTGATACGCGTTGCCGTACATGCCGAGCGTGCTCGCGATCTCGTTCTGCCTGCTCTCGATACTCGCGATCCTCGCGGACACGTCGCTGGAGGGCGAGGAGGTCGACGCCGGGGCCGTGATCCGCTCCAGCCGCCTCGTCGTCTCCTCGTCCATGACCTTCACGAACCCCGCGAGCTTCTTCTGCTGTTCGGTCAGCGTGGCGATCCTCGTGTTCTGCGCCTCGACGGCGGCGAGGATCGAGGTCAACAGCTCCATCGTCTCCGGACTGCCGAGCTGCTGCTGCGACTGCTCGGGCTCGTTCTGCTGCTTCAGCCTGTCGAGCGCTGCGCTCATGTTCCTTCTCCTTCTGCTGCTGGTGGTAGTCGAAGAACGCCTGCGCGCCCTCCGGGGTGAAGTCCGCCGAGAGGGCGCTCGCGCGCTTGCGGCGCTCGGCGCGGCCGGACTCGCCGCGGCGATCCTCGATGTAGAGCGTCCAGGTCTCTTGCCCGGCGCGCTTGCCCTTCTTGCTGACGGGGCTGTGCAACCGCATCCGCGGCACCCTGCTCCCCGTCATCGCCGAGCCGCTGGTTCTGCTCCTCGATCACCGAGACCAGACCGGCCTTGTCCACCGCCCGGGGATCGGCCAGCGCCGCGCTCATCCGGTCGCCCATCTCGCGGTCGAGCGATCCCTCGGCGAAGTCCTCGCGGCGCAGCTCCCAGTCCTTCGGTGCGTGCTCCAGCCGCTTCACGACCGAGAGCCCGTGTTCTCGCATCAGCTGGTCGTTCGCCGACTGGACGCCCCGCTGATTCCCGGCCTTGCGGTCGTGGAACGTGCGATAGTCCGAGAGCGCCTTCCCCGTCCGGTTGTTGTGGTTGATGACCAAGATGTGGTTGTGCGGCTTCTTGCCCCGCCCATCCACATGACTGACTACGAGGCAGTCGGAATCCGGGTGCATCTTCTTCGCGAGCTGATAACCGAGATCGTTCACCCGCTGCACGTCCTCCGGACTCTTCGGGTCGAACTCCTCGTCGCTGAACGACTGGCGGTAATGCACCGCCTCGACCTCGCGCGTCGTGTTCTGCGTGAGCGACCGAGCGCGCGCCGAGAACGCGCCGGGGCCTCCCGGCACATCGCACGTGATCGCGATGCCCCGCTCGTCCTCCTTGCCACGGATATAGCGCTCCGTGTCGGCGGCGCTGGCGCTCGGGCTGTAGTGCGTGGTGCTCATGAGGCCGCCCGATCCCCGAGCAGGGCGCGGACCTCGCGCAGCAACTCGATCAGCTCGGGCACCTCCGCCGACAGCGCCACTGACTCACCAGCCCGCGCCCGGCGGTCGAGGTCGTTGACGTTGATCGCCAGCGGGCGAATCTGCGCGGCCAGCTCGCGAGCATCCGCCGACGCCTGCACCCGCGCCTCGACCCCGAGCAGGTGCGCGGCCACGGCGGCGTCCAACTCCTCGCTCCGAGAGGCGTGGAGGGCATCCCGGACGACGGTCCGCACCCACGTGCTCGGAGCCAGCCCGAGCCGCTTCGCACGAGTGCGAAGCGCCGCGAGCGTCTCCTCTCCGAAGTCGGTATCGAGCTTCGCGCGGCCCCCACGACGACGCTTCGCGCCGCCGTGACTCTGACGCACAGCCTCCGCATCAGCCCGACCGGTGTTCACCTGGGAGTCGGTCTGCTGCTCCACCTGTACGCCAGAGTGGCAAGCAGTAGCCGTGTCGGACATTTCGCTGGCGCTCATGTCCTCCCCGGCTGCTTGCGAGGGGCCTCCGGCCCCCCTCGACCCCCTGGAAGAGCGCATCGCGTTCGGTGCTCATGCGGCACCTCCGATCAGCGCCAGCGGCACGTCAGGGCTCCGCACCGCGAGCCCGCCCAGCAGCTCAGCAACCGCGCCCTCAGCGTCATGTTCCGCCGAGGTCTCCGGACCGTAGGTCAGTTCCCGCGACCCGACGTTCTGGTGATACGCGTTGCCGTACATGCCGGGCGTGTGTGCGGCGGTCGGGATGCTGCACTGGTGCCACTCGTAGGGCTCGATCTTCCCAATGTGCTGCACGAGGTAACGATTGATGTCGTCGGCACGATAGACCTTCACGACCGAGGCCAAGCGGCGGATGAACTGGTCCAACGCCTCGTCCACGTTGCCCTTCTGGCGGGCGTAGTAGAAGAACTCGACAGGCTCGATCGTCGCCGTGATGACGATAAGGCGCGGGGCCACCTCGCCCTTGTTCTTGTACCGAGCCTTCGCAGGCGAGGCGTTGTACGGATCAAGCAGCAGCAGCCAGTCGTTCGCATCCATCGCCGAGGCCCGCAGATCGTCCAGCAGCAGCACCTCCTCGCCTCGCCAGTCATCAAGCGGGTTCCCCGTCGCGGCCCGGTAGACCTGCCACCGCTCGCCGTGCGCGTTCGCCGCGTTGATCGCCTCGGTGATGAAGTCCGTGGCGAACCGGGTCTTGCCGATCCCGGCATCCCCATGGACGAACACCACGTGCGTCGAGAACTCACCGGCGCGGAGCTTCGCCGCCGCCCGGTATGCGCGGCGCTGGCCGTAGGCCGACAGCGCGTCGTCGATCTCCCGCTGATGCCGCGAGTAGATGTCGAACAGCTCGTCCGTGAGCATGATCTGATCCCGCGTGAACTCGCCCTGGAGCACGCGCTCGCGCATGTCCTCGAAGTTCTCGGCGACGACCTTCTTCTTCACGTGCGCGCGCCCCTTGAGCCAGGTCTCCCGACGCTGGGCGTCGATCCCGAGGTAGTCAGGCCCACGCACCGTAGCGACCTCCGAAGGCGCGTATTGGTGCTTGTCCGCGTACTTCACGTGCGTCAGATACGACAGCATGTTGTCGTAGGCGTACCGCCCGCGGCCCGGCTTCTCGACGTACTGGGGCTCGACGCCGATGCCGAACGCGAGCCGATCCAGCGGTGCGCTCTTCGCACGGCTGGCGAACTTGATGACCGCGTGCAGGTGATCGGGCTTCGGCTCGATCACCAGAGCCTTTTCCGTGTCGCTCCAGACCTCGCGCTCGTCCTTGTCATGCACGATGCCGTAGGCCTCGACGACCTCGCAGCCGGTGGCCTCGAGCCGCTGCACCACGTAGGCGAGGATCGCCTCGGCTCCCTGCTGGAGCAGCGCGGCCCCGTTCGGGTCCTCGGCAGCCCAGGTCCAGTACGACGGATCGAGGTACTGCGTGAGCCCGATGCTCGTCGGGTTGTTCTCCTGCTTAGCCACGGCGACCACCCCCGCCGCGGACAGCGCGGAGGGCCTCAGAGAGAGTGCGGCGCTAAATGACCCCCTATTGACCCCCAAATGAGACCCAAAATGATCCCACGAGGCCACGCGACGGAGCGCGGGCGGAACCGACCGCTGACCAGGCACGTTGTTGCAGGACGCGGCAATCGACAAGCCCTTGCCGCGCCCGTAGGAACGAATGAGGCTCCCGAAACTCTTAGAGTGCGAAGCACGGCTGCGGACCGTCATCATGACGACGGGCAGCCCGCCTTCGGCGGGTGCCAGGCCAGGCCCTCCGGGCGGAGTCAGGTCGGCGGGAGCGGTGCTGAGGTTGCGTGCGTCGGCGCGCATCAGCGACCACCGCCCCGGCCGTAGCGCTTGATGACAGCCTGGTGCGTGACGCCGAGGGCGTCGCCGATCTTCGCCCAGGTCACCCCATCGGCGCGGGCGTCGGCGACGGCGATCTCGACGGACTCCTCCAGCACGGAGCGGAGCACGCCGAGGTCGTAGAGACGTGCCTCGGACTCGGCGAGGGAGGGGTCGCCCTGTCGCCAGCGGAAGCCGTTCACGTGGTCGAAGGCGGCGGAGTTGGCGCTCATCAGTGACCACCGCCCATCACGGCGGCGACCGCGGCGCGCTGTCGCGGGGTCAGGGGCGTGCGAGCCAGGCGTTCACCGGCCAGACGACCAGCAGCACGAGCGGCGGCGATGACGGGATCGAGGCCGTCTGCCTGCGGAGAAGGAGTGGAGCCCTGATCGAGGCCAGGGCGGTCGAGCGCGGATGCGCGGGGAATGTCGATAACGACAGACATCGGAAGTCCTCAGACATGAGTATCTTCCGGTTCCCCGCCACGGTAATTGGGCTGTTTGACCGGCTACTCATCCGGGAGCAGAACCCCGCGCTTCTAAGTCGCGGCCCCGGTGGGATCTTCTTGTCTGCAACCATTCTCCCACGAGTCGACTCACCATTGCAATGACGAGTCGACTCATGAGTCAGTCGCGACGCGGCTCTATCCGAATCAGGTCGGGGTCGAATTTCACGTGACCGGGCGTGATGGGCTCGATGGTCACCGTCACCAGCTCGTCCACGAGCATCCGGCGGCGGTCCACGTCCAACACCTTCCACTTCGCCTCGACCACCTCGCGGCGCTCCGCGGTGCCGACCGGCTCCTCGACGTCCGCGAGCAGCTTCGCCACCGCCGACACCGAACGGTCGAGCAGCTCCGCGTCGATCTCGTCGATGCGGGCCTTCACGTCGTTGATCGCTGCCGTTATCTCCAGGACCGGCTGATGGATGTCGCGCAGCAGCGGGCTCAGCTCCTTCACCCGATCGACCAGGGCGTTCCGCTCCGTCAGCAGCTCCTCGCGATCCGGCCCATCGTCCTCCTGTGGCATCACGAGGTCGTGCACGTCCACCGAGGACAGACGCGTGAGCACCGCCTCGGTGACCATCGCATCGACGGGCTCGCGCTGGCGGGTGAGATGGAACTGCTCGCCGCAGCGGTACGTCGGCTGCTTGCGGCTGTTCGTCCCCGAGACGAGCGTCGCGCCGCACTTCCCGCACAGCCCGATCGTGGACAGGAGATACTTCGGCTGGTTCCCCTGCCTCGCCGACCTCCGCACGTTGTCCTCCAGCTTCGCCACCGCGGCCCGCCACGTCTGCTCGCCGACGATGGGCGGGAACGCCTCGCCCTGAACCGGGTACAGCTCGCCCGACGCGTAGTGCTTGATGTAGCCACAGTAAAGCGGGTTCGCGAGCAGGTAGCGCACAGCATCGACGGAGAACTCCGACCCACGCGCGGTGAAGTGACCGGCGCTGTTCAGGTCCTCGCGGATTCGCCGGATCGACAGGGACGGCTCGCCGAGGAACGCATCGAAGGCCCGCCGTACGGCGGCGGCCTCCTCCACGATCAACTCGCCGTCCCTCGTCCAGCCGAACGCCTTCCAGGCGGACGTGGGGATGCCCTCGGCGCGTCGGCGCTCGTTCGACCTGATTTGTCGCTCGGCCTTGCGTCGTGCCTCGAACCGGGCGAGAGCGGCGAGCATCGTCGCCCGGAACTCCCCGTCCGCCGTCGAGAGGTCGATCTCGCCGTCAACGGTGACGACACGCAGGCCGAGATCGATCAGTGTGTTCAGGTCCTTCGTGCTACGCAGGAGCCGGTCCATGTCCACGGCGACCACCATCGAGAACTTGCCCGCACGGGCGTCCTCCAGCATCTCGGCCCACCGAGTGCCAGCACGGCGCTTCTTCGTCGCGGACACCGCGTTGTCGTCGTAGACCTCGACGACCTTCCAGTCCTTGGCCTCGGCCAGCGCCCTGATCTTTCTCAGCTGGGTCTCGACGGTCCATCGGTCGCCCTTGCGGTCCATCGAGGCGCGGACGTACGCCGCAACCTCGTTCGTCTTCCTCAGCGATACCAGTTCGACCATGCAACCAAGCTTACGTGAACGGGTGTTGCAACCGCTACATGCGCTACGAGAACCCGCTGTACATGGCCGAACTCGCCGCGATGGCCGACCTGATTTCTGCCGGGCGCCTGCAGCTGGGTGTCTCACGCGGCTCGCCCGAATCCGTTATCCGCGGTTTCGAGAGTTTCGGCTATTACCCCGCCGAAGGTGAAGATGAGAGTGCGATGGCACGCCGTCACCTCGACATCTTTATGAAGGCTATTCGGGGTGAGGGCATGGCACCCTCCGCGCGGGTGCAGGGCATGTACGCCCCCGTGCAGCCGCAGTCGCCCGGTCTGAGTGAGCGCATCTGGTGGGGCGCGGGAACTGACAGCACTGCCGTGTGGACCGCACAGCAGGGGCTGAATCTCATGTCTTCAACGCTGATGCTCGAAGATAAAGGTGTGCCTTTCGATCAGCAGCAGGCGGAGCAGATTCGCCTCTACCGCGAGGAATGGGTTAAGGCAGGGCGCACCCGCGTGCCGCGCGTTTCGGTCTCGCGCTCGGTGATCCCCATTATTGATGCCGATTCGGCGCGCTATTTTGGCCGCCGCGCGCAGGAAGATTCGCAGGATTACACCGGTATTATCGACAATACCTTCTCACGGTTTGGGCGCAGCTACATTGGCGAACCTGACCTGATTGCCGAAGAACTCGCTCGTGATGCTGCCGTTCAGGCGGCAGATACCGTGCTGCTGACCGTGCCGAATCAGCTGGGTGTGGACTTTAACCTGCGGATGCTCGAATCCATTGTGAAGGACATCAAACCCGCGCTGACGGTAAAGGCATAGCGGAGTTCCGTTCCCGCAAAATCGAGTGGGAATAACGCGAGCAGGTGGTTTTGGTACGAGCAGGTGGGAAAATACTACCTGCTCGTACCAAAACCACCTGCTCGCGGCGTTAAGAAACGGGGCGCTTAGAATGGGGAGTATGGCTGATGAACTGTACTCCCGCATCCCCGACACCCCCATAAGCGACGATACCGCCCGGCTTGAGCGCATCCGGGGCGCCCTTGAGAGGCTTAACTACAGCTATGACGGGGTGCGTGACCTGCTGGGGGAGCGCGCTTTTGAGGCAATGGCGCGCGACCAGGTTGTGCCCGGCACCTGGCGGGTACAGAACATCCTTGATAATGCGCACACCACCGACCCCGACCGCCGCCTGGCGCGCATGATCGGGTTTTTCCTGTTCGCACGCACCCTAACCCGCACGGAACTTGCCGATGCGCTCGGCGGCGAACCCGCACTCGATGACTTTATTGCGGCAAACCTCGTGGAACCGGCGGAGCCAGAAACTACCCGTGCCCCCGAGAATTCCGGCGAAGAACCGCATTACCGCGCCGCGTTTGACCTGCGACCGCATTCGGCTGATGACGGCACCGAGCTGTGGGTGGCCTCTGATTTGGGGGCGCATCAGCGACCCGGGGGTGCTGCGCAAGGATCACGTGCTGGGTATCGGGCAGGCATCCCTAACCCTGGCGCAGATTACCGAGCGCACCCCCGTGGCGCGCGCCCTTGACGTGGGAACCGGCTGTGGCATTCAGACCTTCCACCTGCTCGCCCACGCAGACCACGTAACGGCCACCGATATTTCGTCGCGCGCCCTCGCTTTCGCCCGTTTTAACCTGCTGCTGAACGCCCCCGCCCTGAAACTCGACCCGCAGAACCTTGAAGCACGCGTCAGCCTTCGACAAGGCTCTTTGCTGGATCCCGTGGCGGGGGAGCAGTTCGACCTTGTGGTCTCAAACCCGCCGTTCGTCATTACCCCGCGCCGTGCGAACGAAAGCAGTGACGACCAGTTTACGTACCGTGACGGAGGGCTGCCCGGCGACGATATTGTCAGCACGCTTATTCGGCGCATCCCCGAGGTTCTGGTGCCCGGCGGACGCGCCCAGATGCTCGGCAACTGGGAAATTCACCGCGACAGTACAGGCGAGGCGCAGCCCTGGGATGCGCGCCTGCGCACCTGGTTCGCCGAATCCGCCACCGGCACACCGAGCGAGGCGTGGGTAATTCAGCGCGAAGTGCTCACCCCCCCGAATCCTATGCGGAAACCTGGCTCAAAGACGCGAGTGAAAACCGCAACCGCGACCACTATGAGAACACTTACCGTGCTTATCTCGACGACTTTAAAAACCGGAACGTTCATTCTATTGGGTTCGGGATGCTCTGGCTCCGCCGCCCGGCACACACCACCGAAACCGCACCCCTGAACCGGTTCGAAGACATCACCTACCCCATAGCCCAGCCCATCGCGCAAAGCATCACCGAGGCCGTGACACGCTTCGACCGCCTCACCGCCCTGACCGATCAGGCGCTCACCGAAGCCCACCTTGTGGTCGCCGAGGACGTGACCGAAGAACGCCATGCGCGTCCCGGCGCTGAGCATCCGAACGTAATTCTGCTGCGCGCCGGATCCGGGCTGTGCCGCACAATTCTGCTCTCAACCGAAACCGCCGGGTTTGTCTCCGCATGCGACGGCGAGCTGAGCATCGGGCAGATTTTAGGTGCGCTCGCCGTGCTTCTCGGCTGGGAAGACTACACGCCGGATGCGCGCGCCGCCTTCGGCACCGAGAACGAGCATCCGCGCGATACCCTGCTGGTCGCTATTCGAGAACTCATCGAAAAAAGTTTTCTGCACTTTGCAGATGAAACAGCTAACCCCCGGCACCCCAGCCCGACTCCGCAAAACACGCCTTTGCCGCGCTGAACATCACAAATTTCGGCACGAAGAAACCCCTACACTAAAAGAATGACTATGCAAGACACCCCAGATACCACCAAGAAAATGAGCGCCGAAGACTGCTGGGCGCGCCTGCAGGCTAACAATCTAGGGCGACTCGTGCTCACCGACGGCAATTTTGTAGACGTGCTGCCGGTCCTCTACGGGGTAGCCGACCACGAAATCTACCTGCGCACCACCCGCGGCGACCGTTTCTCCGCCGTGGTTATGAGCCGCCGCGTCTCCTTTGAAATCGACGAGGAACTAGAGAACGGCATCCGTTCTGTGATCGTGCAGGGCGTGGCGCACTGGCTGCCGCCCGAAATGACTCCGCCGCTCGTGCACACTTTCGGCCTGCGCCACTACGAAAGCGGGCACCTTATGCAGTGGGTGCGCATTGTGCCGCGCAAAGTGTACGGGCGCGAATACCCGCTTCTTCCTGCCCAGGGCGAAGGATATTTTCCGTACAACTAATTTCGCCCGCCAGCTCGCCTAAGGCCCATATCTACGGTTGCCAACTCGATACAGACGTGCATAATAACTGGTATCGTTGCATCCACACCCTTAATCCAAACACAAGCTGTAAAACGTGATAAGACACATGCGTGATAAGCGCACCTAATAGGCGTAACCGCCAGAATGTGCGCTATTGTTGTATCGCATCTACACCATACAAATATGAGGAGAGCCGTGCCCACCAAGGCAAAGAACGGAAAAGCGCTGCTGATCGTTGAGTCACCATCGAAGGTGAAGACTATCAGCGGTTATTTAGGAAACGAATTTCTGGTGGATTCGTCCATGGGACATATTCGTGACCTGCCGCAGCCTTCCGAACTGCCCGAAAACCTGAAAAAGGGCCCGGTCGGCAAGTTCGCGGTCAATATCGACGACGATTTTGACCCCTACTATGTGGTTAACCCCGACAAAAAGAAAAAAGTCGCCGAACTCAAACGCAAACTCAAAGACGTTGATGCCCTCTACCTCGCAACCGATGGTGACCGCGAAGGTGAAGCGATCGCCTGGCACCTCAAAGAGGTTCTGAAACCCAAGGTTCCCGTTTACCGCATGACCTTCCCCGAAATCACCCGCGAAGCCATTGAACGCGCCTTCGGGGAACTACGCGATATTGACCTGCACCTGGTCGATGCTCAAGAGACCCGCCGTATTCTTGACCGTATCTACGGTTACGAAATCTCACCCGTACTGTGGCGCAAGGTTGGTCGCGGGCTATCCGCAGGTCGTGTACAGTCCGTGGCAACCCGCCTTGTCGTTGAACGCGAACGCGAACGTATGGCCTTCGTCGCCGCCAACTACTGGGATCTGACCGGACATTTCATCACCACCAGCAGCGAAGGTTTTGACGCCAAACTCGTGGCGGTCGACGGCACCCGAGTTGCCACCGGTAAAGACTTCGCCGACGACGGCACCCTCACCTCCACCAAGGTCACCCACCTTTCAGAGGCGGATGCGCGCGCCCTCGCCGAAGCCCTCACCGCCGCCCCCTTCGCGGTGCGCTCGGTCGAAACCAAACCCTATAAACGCCGCCCCGCAGCGCCGTTCACCACCTCAACCCTGCAGCAGGAGGCGGCACGCAAGCTGCGCTTCTCATCGCGCGTAACCATGCAGGTTGCCCAGCGCCTCTACGAGAGCGGCTACATCACCTATATGCGTACCGACTCGGTGGCACTCTCAGACCAGGCAGTGAAGGCGGCACGCCGCCAAGCCTCCGAACTCTATGGCACCGAATACGTGCCCTCCGCGCCGCGCACCTACGCCTCCAAGAGCAAAAACGCGCAGGAAGCACACGAAGCAATCCGCCCCGCGGGCGACAAGTTCCGCACCCCCGACGCCGTGCGCGGCACGCTCTCCAACGACGAATACCGACTGTACGAGTTGATCTGGAAGCGCACCATCGCCTCGCAGATGGCAGACGCCACCGGTTCGACCGCATCCGTGCGGCTAGGTGCAACCGCATCCAATGGGCGCGATGCCGAGTTCGCAGCATCCGGCACTGTCATCACCTTCCGCGGCTTCCTTGCCGCCTATGAGGAAGGCGTAGACGCAACCCGCCTGGCAGAACGCGACGCCAAGAACGCCGAGAAACGCCTGCCCGCGCTCGCGCAGGGCGACTCGCTCACCGCCGAAAAACTCGAAGCCGCCGGGCACGAGACCCTGCCCCCGCCCCGCTACACTGAGGCTTCGCTCGTGAAAACTCTTGACGAGCTGGGCATTGGGCGCCCCTCCACCTACGCCGCCGTGATTTCAACGATTATGGATCGCGGCTATGTGCAGGTGCGTTCCGGTTCGCTCGTGCCTTCGTGGACTGCGTTCTCGGTGGTGCGCCTGCTCGAAACCAGTTTCGGCCCCTACGTGAACTACGAATTCACCGCGCAGATGGAAGAAGACCTTGACCGCATTGCCCGCGGCGAAGAATCGCGCGTGGAGTGGCTGGGCGACTTCTACTTCGGCGGCGGGGTGCAGAAGAAACGCGGGCTCAAGCCGATCGTGGATAATCTGGGCGATATTGATGCTCGCGATATTAACTCGATCCGCATTGCTGACGGCATTGTGCTGCGCGTGGGTAAATTCGGCCCCTACCTTGAGGCTGAAGGCACCGTCAATACCGAAACCGGCGAAGTCTCTGACCCCGTGCGTGCCAACGTTCCCACCGATTTGGCGCCCGACGAGCTGACCGCCGAGAAGGCGAAAGAGCTGCTTGAGCAGGGCAAATCCGATGGGCGCGTGCTCGGCACCGATCCGACCACCGGGAACCAGATTATCGCCCGCGACGGCCGTTATGGTCCCTACGTCACCGAAGTTATCGAAGAGATGACGGAGGAGCAGATTCAGGCGTACCTGGATGCGCAGCCCACCGAATACTACAAGAACGGCAAACCCAAGCCGAAGAAGAAGCCCAAGCCCGCTAAGCCGCGCACCGCATCGCTCTTCAAATCTATGGATTTGGCGACCGTAACCCTAGAGGATGCACTCAAGCTCTTGAGCCTGCCGCGCGTGCTCGGCACCGATGCTGAAGGCAACGAAATCACCGTGCAGAACGGGCGGTTTGGCCCGTACCTGAAGAAGGGCACCGACTCGCGGTCGATTGGGTCTGAGGAAGAGATCTTTACGATCACCCTTGAACAGGCGCTCGACATTTATGCGCAGCCTAAACAGCGCGGGCGCGCCGCCGCTAAGCCCCCGCTCGCCGAGCTTGGTGTAGACCCGAACAGCGAAAAGAATATTGTGGTCAAAGACGGACGATTCGGGCCGTACATTACCGACGGCGTTACCAACATTACGGTGCCGCGCTCGGAAACCATCGAATCGCTCACCCATGAGCGCGCCGTCGAACTGCTCGCCGAAAAGCGTGCCAAGGGGCCTGTGAAGCGTAAGACTGCGGCTAAGAAGACGACCGCCAAGAAGAGCACCGCGAAGAAAACGACTGCTAAAAAGTCTACTACTGCAAAGAAGACTGCGGCTAAAAAGGACTAGTCCTTTTTTTCACCCCAACAATACGGATGCGCTGCTCACGAAAGTGTGGGCTACGTATCCGTATTGTTGTGCTTGGCAAGATTTACATGGATGCGCGACTTGCGCTCCCTAGCCTGTGCGTCCATGTGCGGCGGGCGAACCCGCGCAGACCCGGCGGTGGATTGCGCGCATCATGCGGCGACTTATGCCACACTTAATGAAGTTGTACGTTATCCCGGCGGTGGCTGGGGGGGATAGGAGCGCGCCGTGCGCCTCGGTGTTCTTGATGTTGGCTCAAATACTGTTCACCTGCTGTTGCTTGACGGCCACCCGGGCGCCCGTCCCGAGCCGTACGCCTCGCATAAGATTCCGCTGCAGCTGGTGCAGTATTTGACACCGTCGGGTGATATTTCTGATGAAGGCCGCGCCGCGCTGACCGAGTTCGTGAAGTCTGCGCGCGATTTCGCCATTGAGAATAACGCCGAAGACCTGCTCGCCTTTGCGACCTCCGCTATTCGTGAGGCCGGTAATGGCGCCGAGGTTCTGCAGCATGTGCGGTTGAAGACCGGCGTGAGTTTGAGCGAGATTTCGGGCGATCAAGAGGCCGCTATCACCTATTTCGCGGTGCGCCGCTGGCAGGGGTGGGGTGCGGGGCGCATCCTGAATTTTGATATTGGGGGAGGGTCTTTCGAGTTCTCCACGGGCACGGATGCCCTGCCGGATGCGGCAATGTCGGTGCCGCTGGGTGCCGGTCGCCTGACCCGCGAGTTCTTGATGAACAGCCGCCTTCGCCGAAGCAGACGAAACGGCTGCGCAGGTATGTGCGCGAGCAGATTGAGCCGGTGGCGCAGCGGTTGCTGGCATTTGGCGAGCCGAACATGGTGGTGGGCACCTCGAAGACGTTCCGGTCGTTGGCGCGTATTTGCGGGGCGGCACCGTATTCTGCGGGGCCGCATGTGAAGCGTGAAATGCATGTGACGGATTTGCGCCTGTGGACTCGCCGCATGGAGGCTATGGCTCCCGCCGAACGCGCTGACCTGCCCGGTGTTTCCCGGATGCGCGCCGACCAGGTTCTCGCGGGTGCAATGGCGGCTGAGGCTGCGATGGAAACCTTTGGTATCGAAACGATGCGCGTCTCACCTTGGGCTTTGCGCGAAGGTTTAATCTTGAGGCGCCTAGAGCACCTGGCGGAAGGTACGAGTACGCCGCTGGATCCGAAGACTTTGGTGGGGGAGTAGAGACGCACTTAGCGGGTCAGGGAAGCAGAGGCTAGTGCGCAGCCGGGCTAATGAGCCGTTCCACAAGGGCTACCATCAGGTCCTTTTCTTTCGGGTTGCTCATGGCAACCATCAGGGTCATTGCCGCTAAGGCGTTGTTGGAGACGAGCGGTGTGCCATCGGCCGAAAACAGCAGGTTATTCTGGGCCAGAAACTCAATGAACAGGGCCGCGGCGCTGCGCTTATTCCCGTCAACCAGCGGGTGGTCTTTAACCATAAGGTACAGTAAATTCGCTGCCTTTTGTTCGGTAGTTTGGTAGAGATCCTGACCCGCGAAGCTCTGGTAGATGGTAGCGACGACCGACTTGAGCTTATCCCCGTTTTCGATCCCGAAAAGCTTATCTTCTGGGAATTCGCTGCGGGCGCGGGCAATGATCGCCTGCGCTTCGGCATGAGTGAGCTGCCACACCGGCGCGTTCCCGGTGGGTTCACTGGCAGAGAGCGTGCCTTCGTCGTAGTCGCGCAGGGCTTGCAGGCTCGGTAGATAGGCTGCGAGTACTTCACCAGTACCGGCCACAAGGTGGTTATCTGCCCGCGCCATGACTTCTACGATCTGCCCGAGCTGCTCAAGCCGCTGCTGGTTAATGCTGTACCCCTGCACCAGGTATTCGCGCAGGCGATTGGTGGCCCAGATACGGAACTGCGTGGCCGTGGCTGATTTGACCCGGTAGCCCACAGAGATAATGGCATCAAGGTTGTAGTGCGGGATCATCCGCTTGACCTGCCTTTTGCCTTCCTGACGAACCTGTCGGAAATCCTGGCAGGTTGCCTCTTTTAGCAGCTCACCCTCAGCATAGATGTGTCCCAAATGCTCAACGATGTTCGTGCGAGATGTCTCAAATAACGCTGCCATCTGTTGCTGACTGAGCCACACAGTCTCGCCCTCTATTCGAACATCAATAGCGGGCTGATCAGTATGTGGCTGGTAGATAATGATGGAGTTATTAAATTCGTTCATGTGACAAGAGTTACGGTGGATATGTGTTTCCATTATGGCATGAATTCAGCCGGAATTATTGGGCACAGTCCACCCGCAAGTTTTAGGACCGCTGGAAGAGAAACAGCGTACAGCGGCTAGTACAAAGGCTCGCGCTGACCCTGTGAAACCGAAGAACCTATTTTGAGGAGTTTTTGTGCCTATCTACAAGCAAGAAGAATACCCGAGCGTGATCGAGCGTATTAAGACTAAAATCGCTCAGAAGAATATCAGCATGGGACTACCATTTCGGAGACGGAAATTGCTGCTTTTGAGAGTGCCTGCAACACCCGCCTGCCGCAGGCGTACCGGCTGTTTCTGCTGGAGGTTGGCGACGGCTGGAACGACCCGGAGACGGAGGGCATCGCCAGTCCCATTCACCGGCTCGCAGAGATTGAGCACAAAGACCTTTCCCTCCCCATGACGCTCACGGACGGCTGGGTTTGGGAGGATGAGGAGGACGAAGAGCAGCTTAGCGACGAGTCCTTTGAACGTAAGCTGGGGAACCAGGGCGTTGAGCTCATGGATGAAGGGTGCGGCATGACCTATGAGCTGATTACTGCCGGGCCGTGCGCTGGTGAGGTGTGGAGCTTTTCGGATGTTGGCGTTAGCCCCTGCTGTGAGCGCCAGGACTTCCTTGGCTGGTTTGAGCTCTGGCTAGACAGCGACGGCGACCCTGACTACTTCAAGGATTATGCCTACGAAGAAGATGAATAGCATATGCCGCAAGGGTTTACCGGGCCCTGCGTGAGGGGGGGGCAGGTTTTGATGCGGTTGGGGCACTTGGTGGAGTTGCTAGTACGCCGCCGAACCTGAAAACTTTGGCAGGGGAGTAAGGACGAGCGGCTACATAAACCGCCGGTACTTTCGTGTACTAGGGAGAGCCGTAGAGTTTTGGGGACAGCTATCAAAGAATAACTGTCCCCAAAACTCTACAGATTGATTAACTCTCTGTATCTTCTGCTACTACGTCTTCCACTTTTACTGTGGTAGCTTCTTCCCGCCATTCATGGAGCTCTTCGTTTAGAGATCGCAGCTTTTTCAAGAGTTCTGCTTTCTCTTTGAGATCTTTCACCTCAAGAAGTTTATTCTGTATTTTTTCTATTTCTTGGAGTTTACCCTCAAGGTATTCCTTCTGCTCTGAAGTAAGGAATTTACAGTTAAGGGGTATACCTTTGGAATCTAGGTCAATAGGATAACCTTTATCGATATCTACTGTGAAATCATTATTATGTGACCCAAAAAGCGTGTTTTTATGGTTTGTCTCATCATAGAACTGAGGGGCACAGTCTGTGAAGCGAGAAAAGCTGCTGTTGTCTCCGTCTGCTCCAAAATAAACTTTCTGATAGAAGATAGATCCGCTAAAGTCAGCTACATCCTTGTAGGTGGAGCGGCTGAAGTAAGCCCCGCCCTTGTAGATGGAGCCGGTGAAGTAAGCCAAGGCCTGGTAGGTGGAGTCGGTGAAGTTAGCCCCGCCCTTGTAGGTGGAGCCGGTGAAGTAAGCCAAGGCCTGGTAGGTGGAGTCGGTGAAGTTAGCCCCGCCCTGGTAGGTGGAGAGGCTGAAGTAAGCCTCGCCCTGGTAGATGGAGCCGGTGAAGTAAGCCCCGCCCTGGTAGGTGGAGTCGGTGAAGTTAGCCCCGCCCTGGTAGGTGGAGAGGCTGAAGTAAGCCTCGCCCTGGTAGATGGAGCCGGTGAAGTAAGCCCCGCCCTGGTAGGTGGAGTCGGTGAAGTCAGCCTCGCCCTGGTAGGTGGAGAGGCTGAAGTAAGCCTCGCCCTGGTAGATGGAGCGGCTGAAGTCAGCCCCGCCCTGGTAGGTGGAGCGGCTGAAGTAAGCCCAATCCTGGTAGGTGGAGCGGCTGAAGTCAGCCCCGCCCTGGTAGGTGGAGCGGCTGAAGTAAGCCCAATCCTGGTAGGTGGAGCGGCTGAAGTCAGCCCCGCCCTGGTAGGTGGAGCGGCTAAAGTTAGCCCCGCCCTGGTAGGTGGAGCGGCTAAAGTTAGCCCCGCCCTGGTAGGTGGAGCCGCTGAAATTAATAGGTTTTGCGTAGTAAGAGTTCGTAAGGTCTATTGGGTAGAAGAAGGTGCTTCCCGAGAAATCATATTCAAAGTCTGACCATGCCCCCGGCGTGTTTTTGTCTGGGCCCTGTATGCGGTCGTGAATTTCTTTAATTATACTGAGGCGAACATCTGCTTCAGAATCTAACGTCGCTTTGTCTGCATAAAATTTTTCTTTTTTATCTTTATATATTCCCTTAGGCGTGGGGTTAGATAACTCATCATAATGAGAAGCAAGAGTAAACGGGGAGCGGATATAGGCGCAGAGGTTATTAATAATAACCTGCCCTTCCTTGAGTCTTTCAGGCTCAGACAAATTTTCTTCTTCAAGCCATTCATCCACAAGCCCAACGAGCGTATACACACCACCCATACGAATGGGCGCTTTCTCATCGCCTAATTGTTCTACAGCTTTGGTATAGCGTTCTCGGCGTTCTGCCCTGACTTGCCGTAGATGATCTCTGTCATTTTTCTCTTTGTCTTGGTCGTTCTTGAGTTTTTCATTATTGTTTTTGCGAAATGTTTCGACAAGACCCATCACTGCGATAGCTCCACCGGTTATATAGAGGAACGCTAACCGAAGGTTGCTCTGAGCCAGTAAAACAGGGGCACTTTTATCGTTGGCTGGTTCTCTGGGAGTTTCAAAAACTCGCTGCGGAATGGATAGAGCACAGGCTAGCCCGATACTAGTGATTAGCAGAATAGCAATAGGCAGCCACCACTGCTTTATCCATAACCATACTTTGTATATTTTAGAATGCTCTTCATCGTGCTGTTTCTTATTGCTCATCGGTGAGTAGGCTCCTTACAATGAGTGCGTGTAATTACCACAGTACCGCATCTTCATATCACGTCTCAGATTTTTCTGAATTTTGACTTAAGGTTTACCTTACAAATATTTAATGGGTGCAGGGATGTAGTACTTTGCGTCTTCAAAGCTACCTATCATCTCAAAATAGGCGTGTAAAAGACTCTGGTCGGGGGGGGGCTAACAGAATAAGCAGTCGACCGATATTTTGTTCAATAAGAATTAGCCCATAGAGTTTTGGGACAGTTTTGATAACCACCCCGGAGCTTTGCGGGCTGACTAGCTCTTTGTATCTTCTGCTGCTACGTCTTCCACTTGTACGGTGGTGACTTTCTCTCGCCATTTGTGGAGTTCTTCGTTTAGAGATTGCAGCTTTTTCAAGAGTTCTTCCTTTTCTATGGGATCTTTTACCTCAAGAAGTTTATTATTCGTTTCGTCTATTTCTTGGAAATTATCTGCAAGGTATTCCTTCTGCTCTGAAGTAAGGAATTTACAGCCAAGGGGTAAGCCTTCGGAATTTAGATTAATAGGATAACCTTTATCTACTGTGAAATCATTATTATGTGACCCAAAAAGCGTATTCTTACGGTTTGTCTTGTCATAAAATTGAGGGGCGCGGTTTGTAAAACAAGAAGAGCTGTTACTGTATTTGCCTTTACCAAAATAAGTTTCACTATAAAAAATAGATCTGCTAAAGTCAGCCCCTTCCTGGTAGGTGGAGTCGGTGAAGTTAGCCTCGCCCTGGTAGGTGGAGCCGGTGAAGTAAGCCCAGCCCTGGTAGGTGGAGCGGAAGATAGGAGTACTGAAAGTAACGTCTTTCTCATAGGTGGAGTCACTGAAGTTAGCCTCACCCTCGTAGGTGGAGCTGCTGAAGTTAGCCCAGCCCTGGTAGGTGGAGTCGGTGAAGTAAGCCCAGCCCTGGTAGGTGGAGCGGAAGATAGGAGTACTGAAAGTAACGTCTTTCTCATAGGTGGAGTCACTGAAGTTAGCCTCACCCTCGTAGGTGGAGCTGCTGAAGTTAGCCTCACCCTCGTAGGTGGAGCCGCTGAAGTCAGCCCGACTCTGGTAGGTGGAGCCGCTGAAGTCAGCCCGACTCTGGTAGGTGGAGCCGCTGAAGTCAGCCCGACTCTGGTAGGTGGAGCCGCTGAAGTCAGCCCGACTCTGGTAGGTGGAGCCGCTGAAGTCAGCCCGACTCTGGTAGGTGGAGCCGCTGAAATTAATAGGTTTTGCGTAGTAAGAGTTCGTAAGGTCTATTGGGTAGAAGAAGGTGCTTCCCGAGAAATCATATTCAAAGTCTGACCATGCCCCCGGCGTGTTTTTGTCTGGGCCCTGTATGCGGTCGTGAATTTCTTTAATAATACTGAGGCGAACGTCTGCTTCGGAATCTAATATGGCTTTGTCTACGTAGAATTCTTCTTTTTTATCTTTATAGATCCCCTCAAGCGAAGGGGCATCTTCAGATAACTCATCATAATGAGACGCAAGAGTAAATGGGGAGCGGATATAGGCGCAGAGGTTATTAATAATAACCTGCCCCTCTTTAAATCTTTCATCATCGGATAGGCTCTTTTCTTCAAGCCACTCATCTACGAGCCCAACAAGTGTGTATACGCCGCCCATGCGGATAGGGGCCTTCTCATCGCCCAGCTGTTCTACTGCTTTGGTATAGCGTTCTCGTCGTTCTGCTTTACGATCTTTAAACGCATTCTCATCAAATTGCCGGATTTGTTCTTTGAGAACTTCCGCCTGATGCTCTTGGTTTTTGAGAGCTGCATTAATATCTGCATTTGCTTTAGCGCGGTCATTAGTATTCTTGCGGTAGGTTTCGAGCAAACCAAATGCAGCGATCGCACCACCGGTTGTGTATAGGAGCGCTAAACGTAGGTTACTTTGTGCAAGAAGCTGTTCAGCCGTTTTCTCTTGGAAAAAAATAACCGGTAGAAAAATCATGAGAGTTAGACCGAGTGCCGCTCCACTAACCAGAAGCCAGGGAAAAGCCTTCTCAAACCACGCCATAAACTTGGTTTGCTGATATACCTCTGGACTACCAGACGATTTAGTCTCTACATCCTCGCGTTCTTTAGGCATCGATTATCTATTCCTCATGAGTGAGCGATTTATTCCTTTTCTACACTACCGTAGATAAGCCCATCCATGCGGGAAATTTAGCTGCTAAGCGGCAGGGTAGTAACGTCCTTCCGGAAGGCTCGTAGCTCTTCACTGAAACCCTCCAACCTTTCAAGAAGCTCTCGCCGCTCTTGTGGGACCTGCGAGTCACGAAGATAAGTTCGCGCCTCGTACACCTCCCGGAACTTTGCCGCAAGATAGTCTGCCTGTCCTGTAGATAGAAAACCGCATCCCAGAGGAAGACCGTCAGATCCGAGAGCTATAGAGTAACCGCTATCCTCAACCACAAAATTATTGCTGGGTGAGCCAAATAACGCTGCCTGTGCATTCTTCTCTGCAACAAAACAGGGTGCGCTCTGAACAAACCGCGAAGGATACGGTTCCCCGAAAAAGTCGGTACCAAAATTCAGGGCACCGCAGAAAACAGACCCGTACAGGGAAACCTCGCCAGCAAAGACCGAATCACTCACAAAAACTGAGCCTCGGTACAGCGAACCGTCGAACCCGGCCTCGCCCCGATAAGTAGAGCTATAGAATAAAGCTTCATCGTAGTAGAGAGACTGGTCGAAAAAGACCGATCCACCGTAAACAGAATCGTGGAAGGAAACCTCACCATAGTAAACAGACCAGCTGAAACGCGCCGAATCATGGTACGTAGATCCGCTCCACTGGGCATCACCACAATAGGTTGAATCGTTGAAGAAAACCCAATCATAGTACGTAGAATCGCAAAAATAGGCGTTCCGTTCATAGGTGGAACCGCTGAACTCAGCACTGTCGTAGTACGTGCACCCGCTGAAATCAACGGAATTCTGGTACCAGGAATCCTTCATATCAACCGGGTAGAAGAAACACTATTCGAGAAATCGTACTCAAATCCAGACCACGAGCCTTCTACATAATTCCTTCTGTCGCCCTGAGAAAAATGGCGCAACCGGCGGTGAATTTCCTGCAAAGCCCGTTGACGAACCTTTGCTTCTGCCAAAAGCTCTGCTCTGTGTACGGAAAACTCTTGGTGGTTGTTCCTGTATACGCCGTGCGGGCTGGGCTTATCCTGCGAGAGTTCATCGTACCGAAATACAAGCTCAAAAGGGGCGCGGATGTAGGCGCAGAGAACATCAACGATGCGCTGGCCCTCCGTGTGCTTTTCTTCCGCCGATAAGGATTCATCAGCAAGGTATTCATCCGTCAGCGCCACGAGAGCATGTACCCCGCCCAGCCGTGTGTAGGAGTGCGCGGAGTCGAGCAGCTCGACGGCTTTCAAGAAATCGCTCCTGCCGTGAAGCGTTCAATGTGCTCTTGTTGCTGGCGGTCATGGCGGGTGGCTCCTTGTATGGTGGTTGGAGGCGTGCCCCTTCACCCTACCGCATCCTTGTTCACCGCCTCCAGATTTCAGCCGCTAAAAAAGGCTCTTTATCCGAATAAAGAGGCGAAAAGTACGCTTTATTCGAATAAAGAGCCTTTTTACGCAAGACGCGCAAGAGACAGGAGAGAGCCCCTAAACCCCTACCTGCTGGCGGTCTTGCTCCTGCAGCGGGATCGTCGTGATTTCTCGCGCCAGGCGTGCAGTTCCTCAACGGTAGACTTCAGCCTGCTCGAAAGTTCCTTGGTAAGGTCCAGCTTATCGGTGCTGCGCGCATCGTCGCCGTGAAGATGCTGGGTGATCTCCTGCAGCTCCCCGTTTTTATGCGCCAAATACTGCCGATACTCCACAGCCAGCGGCGGGCACTCACTCGGCAGCCCGGAAGCACCGGTATCAATAGCGTAGCCCTGCCCCAGAGAGAAGACATTCTCTGTCGGTGCGAAGAACGAAATGTACTGCGCCCACGCCTCAACATTCATGAAAGCGGGTGCCGCGCCGGTAAAGACAGAACCCTGGAAGGTCACCGCATTACCATACACGGAACCCCTAAAGAGCGCCTTGTCGGCATACGTCGAGTTCTGGAACTCCGCCAGACCGTAGTACAGCGAGCTCGTGTAATTCGCCCACTTGCTGTACACCGAACCCCTGAAAATCAGCCCAACCGATATAGACAGACCGGCGGAAATACACATCGCCACCGTAACGGCAGTTATTGAAATGCACGTCGTCCGTGTAGACAGACCCGCTGAAATCCGCCCGATGATAGGTGCAGTCGCCAAAACTTGCCACCTGCGTGTAGACGGAGTTATGGAAGTTCGCCTGATTATGATAAACGGAGTTGTTGAAGGTCACGGTACCGGTGTAGGCGGAGTTATGGAAGTTCGCCTGATTATGATAAACAGAGCCGCTGAAATCCGCCGCGCCAAGGTACGTTGAGTTACGGAACACCGCCCAGTTGCGGTACGTGGAATTCACGAAAGTTACCGCCTTATGGTATGTAGACCCGCTAAAGTTCGCCTGATCCAGGTACAGGTTGCCGCTAAAGTCTGCGGTGCTGCGGTATACGGAATCGTTCAACGATGCCGCGCCGTGGTACGAAGACCCACTAAAGTTTGCGTGCGCCAGATAGGTAGAACCGCGGAAATCCGCCCAGTTACGGTAGATCGTGCCGCTAAAATCGGCTTCGTACCTGTAGGTGCACCCGCTGAAATCAGCGGTCTTATTGAAGAAGACTCCGCTGAACTCGATGGGGTAGAAGAAGGTGCTTCCCGAAAAATCATATTCAAAGTTCGTCCACGGGCCGTCCTGGTAGCCGCCCGCATCCGAGGGGGCGCGCAGACGGTCACGAATCTGCTGCATCAGGCCGAAACGCAGCTCAGCTTCTTCGCGCAGAAGGGCGCTATTCGCGTGAAATGCGCCGTGCGTAAGCTCCAGGGCGTGCGGGTCAAAAATCGGCGGAGACTGAATGTATCCGCTGATCTTATTGACGATGCGCTGCCCCTCCTTATTGCGGTCTTCGTAGCTTAAAGTTTCGTCCTCAAGGCATTTATCGACGAGCGCAAGCAGGGTATAGAGACTTTTCTGCCGCGTTTTCGCCTGCTGATCCTCAAGCTGAGCGGTAGCTTGCTGGTAGATAGACTCACGTTCTGCACGTGTAACGCCAAATATCAACGCTTTTGTGGGCGACCGTCGCCACGCTTGGCCGGTTCCGGCGGGTGAATATGATGAGTGCGAGAACTGTGAGCACACCGCCGATCGCATACAGCACAAGTGAGAGAGTGGTTTGTTTGGTGAGGAATGGAATAATAATTGCGGCTATTACGCAAAGGATCGCACATATAAGAATCGACCAGGCGATAGGTCTGGCAGTCCGCGGCTTAGAAGGCTCTAAAAGCGGCGGTTCTGTAATGCTTTGTATGCGTGACTCTGCGTTGAGGCGGTGGTCGTCCATGACGGGGCTCCTTGTGGCGAGTGGGTGTCTAATGCCGTACTTGTCGTAGAGCTAGTCTTCAGCAGGAATTTTACACCTTTAAGTTGAATCTGAGACACCCCACGCCACATAAACAGTGTTTCAATATTCCGTGACAAGGCGTTATTTTGGTAACACTGCACTTAACAGGTGGAGCTTTTACCCGCTCTTATGCGCTGTTACGCGCGAGAATATGCGGGGTATCTAAAATCCAGAAGCGAAGACCGTGTTCCCCATGCAATTTTTCGCTATCGCTTTGGTATCGCTGCGAAAAGTTTTGGACAGAGAGTGAGCACCCGACGGAAGAACGAACGTCGGGTGCTCACTAGGGAGGTGCTCTCACTGACACTGTGCGAGGGTCTGGAGGGGTCTACCCATCCCTCCATACCGCGTGCATGTAAAACGTCAAGCACGCCACAAACTCAAGGGGCACGATTGTGAGCGTCCACAGCGCATCCAGCGCCAGGTTACCGCTCGTAAGCAGTCGGAACCACAGCGGAGAAACCGCCACACACAGTACCGCGCCCAAAGCATTGACGGACCGCACCAGCCCGGTGCCCATCCGAAAATTGAAGCACACGTTCGCAACAATATGCCCCAGCGCGTATACCAGAATGAACTGCCCCATCGGGTGGAACAGTATGTGGCTCCAGTCGCTAGTCAAATCGCCACTCACCAGAAGCGCGAAGAACGTCATCACATACGGGAGTACCATAAACAGAACGCGTACCGTGTACCCCACGGATGCCAACGTGTGCCTGAAGGTAACCTCACCCGAGCCACGCTGCGGGATGCCGTGCGCACGCTCAACGCCGCCTAGGGCGGTGTACGCTCCCGCAGATGCTGCTCGTGTGCTCATGATTCCCCCAAAATATGGTTCGCAAGCATGTCTGGTGTATAGGTTGAGTTTCTATACTATGCCTTTGCGGCATTAAAAACCCTCATACTCAGGGATGATTTATCAAAACTTAATGTTCGTAAGCTAAATACAGCTCAGATATACACATGTTCAACCGAGGGTCTGAAGGCGTTATACCGGGGAAGAAGCACGAGTGTCTAGTAAATAAGGCATGACGTCACAGTCTGTAACAAATCGGCCGATTAGGCAGGTTTTTCTAGGACTAGAAGTGTCTGCAGTCCTTTGACGGGGTACACAGGCATTTAGTCCCAACCCGTGCCAGCCGATAGTTTTCCGCCGTAGAGCCTGGCATTTTTCACAAGAGCGCACATAAAAGGTCGGATGCGCCAGGATCGTACCCGGCGCATCCGACCTTAGACTAGGAGAAAGCGATCGCCTATTCGCGCGCTAACCTCTCGGGTTCAACGTCGTCCTTCGGCTGCTCGATAATCGACCGAGCCGAAGCAATAATCACGCTCAGAATAATATCTGCCATGATGAAGATATAGGCCCCGGCTGAAGAATCCTCACCCGACCAGCCAGCATAGACGATCGCCGTGACGATCAGCAGAATAATACCCAATCCGGTGCTAATTCCATTCAGGATGCGCATGCCCTTCGTAGACTTCGAGCGCACCGCGAAAATGCACGCCGCAATCTGCACGAGCATATACACTGCGCCGCCGTAGCCGAGCATCATGTTGAAGGTTCCGCCGCCACCAAAGCCGAAGCCATACATCACCAGGCATGCGGCAAGCAGAACGGTACGAATCGCGGTTACCGTAACAATGGTCTTGAGCTCGCGCGAACGTTTCTGCTCGGGGGTTTTCTCGGCACCCGCAGGCACCGCCCCTGTAGTTGCGGCTATCTGACCGCTTGCCGGTGCCCCGACCGATACCGCTGGGGTGTTCGCCGTAATGATCGGAATTGCGGATGCGGGCATGGTGTCTTCATACACCTTCTTAGTCCCGGTTTTCTCTGTGGAAGCCTGTGCCTCGGATGCGGCGGAGTCGGCAGGTGTATTAGACCCGCGCTCTGCCCGAGCGGCAGACATCGTATCAGCGATGGACGGGAATGCGCCCTGTTTCTGGGCCTGGGCGGGAAGCTGGCGGGTCCTCACGTCTTCCGCGTCGCCAGCCTCGTCAGCGTCCGGGCGCGAGATGGACTGCGGAATGTTATCGACAGGTTCAGCCTCCGGTGCCTCCGCGTGTGCGACGGCGGGTTCAGGAGCCTCAGAATCCTGTGGTTTCTCCGAAAGATATGAGCTTAGCGGGCCCTGCTCAGGTCGGCTCTGCACCGGCAGCTGACGGGTCTGAGTATTTTCGTGGTGAACAGCCTCGTCAGCGTCCGGGCGCGAAATGCTCTGGGGAAGCGCCTCCGCAGGGGTGTTCGTATCGATCTCAACGGCGGCGGGTTGAGCGCTCTCGGCCTCGGCAGGCTGAGGCTTTGAAGTCTGTGAGCCCCACGGTGTGGACTGGGTAGCGTGAACGCTCTCGGCCGGGGAATCCTCGGCAGATTTCTGAGGAGAGTCTTGAGTCTTCGCGCTTTGCGGATCCTGCGCCGCCTGCGAGGTCTGGGTGTGCGCATCCGGCCCGGCATCCTGAGGGGGCAGCGAGTTTTGGGCAGGCGATTCTTCCTGCACGTGCTGCACAGTCGTCGAAGTCTGAGAGCGTCGAGGATTGCTGAAAGGCGCACCTCCCTGGTGGTGCGAATCCTGTATGCGCTCAGAGGTATGAGGATTCTTATCGCTCATCGTGTCTCCCTCGGATGCTGTGGCTGGTGTTAAAGTCTGTGGGCAGGTGTCGAGCTGGTGCGGGCGGGGTGGTCTTCCGCCCAGAAAATCCAGCGGGTGCTAGGCACCGGTAAGAGCTCAGCTAAGGCGCGGTCAGCGGTACGGCTAGGCTGCGAACTGGAATTTCGCGGGATAACCTCTGCAATAGTACCCAAAACGGGCACGAGTTGCCTAAACACCCCGGAAATATTGGGCTCTTTAAGGATAGCGAGAGATATCTCCAAGTCAGCGTACAACACGAAGTTACCTTGCACAACACCATATGTATAGTCGAGCTTGAGCCTGCAGTCGGATGCGCGGCAGGCACCCTTTTTCGGGTGTGTGTATAGCCCGGAAAACCCGGTGAATCTTTGCCCGCAGTACTGTAGTTATGAAACCGACGGCGGGTAGAAGAAGCTGAACACGCCTAAAATAGATGCACTGTAAAGTAAATTATTATAGCCGCATCCACGCAAGAAACCTGTGCATGCCGCTTGTGCGACACGCGTAAGCACGCGAAATTCCCTTACAGGCGCTCAGCCAGCCGATCTTAACGCTGGCCATACGGTCTGCGGGATGGTTGTGTTTTGTTGCCCAAGCGCATCCACAGGTATTTGACACCCCATGCCGTTCCGACCGCTACCGCGAAAGGCGCATACGCCTGCCAGTCTTGCCCGGCGAACCCGAGAATCAGGGCGCAGGCACTTAGCGGGGCGTTCATCGACAGGCTCAGGAAAGTGACCGCGCCCAGCAGCCCGGCTATCCCGAGAAGTTCTGATGCATGAAGCGCTCCCGCGCCCGGTTGAAGCTGAATCAGCGTCGGGAACACGAGGATTAGAGCGCCCGTAAGCACGAAACCGCAGGCGGAACCCCAGCGCCAACCCCGGTGTGAGCGTGCCTCCATAGGCACCGTTGCGCAGGCTCGCCACCACCAAGATCGCTTTGGCTGCCAGCAGCGCGAGAGCATAGAGAAGAGCCTGGCTTAAGGCTGTCGCGTCAAGCCTGCTGGAGCTCGAAGATAAACCGGATGCGGCATCGAAAATATGCTGGGTCAGCGGGCGGCCGTTCCCCAGAATCTCCGGCAGGAAAATCGAGGTCACTGCCACCAGCGCAAGTACCAGAGGAAGCCGCCAGAGCACGTTCCGATTCGTAGTTTTGCGTCTCTCTGCGCGCTGAGACGCCGCCCGGAACCACAGCGCCAGGGGAGTGATAGCCAGACCAAGAACAACCGCGAGCAGCAGCGATTCACCGGTGGTCTGCAGCTGCGGGACGGGGTAGGTGGGCGCATCCGGAATCACCAGATGCGCGGTGCAGGTTGCCACAAGAACCAGGACCGCACCCGTGAAAATATTGCGCAGCGACAGGGCTAAACCGAGAGCCTCAAACAGGAAAACAAAACCGCCCACCGGAACCTGGTACACAGCCGCTAAACCCGCCGCCGCAGCCGAGGCTACCAACACCGGGCGCACGGTCTGCGGGATGCGCATCAGATCCGCCAGACGCCCAGCAAACAGTGCGCCCAGCTCGCGCGGGGCAACCTCTTTACCCACCGGTGCACCCGCACCCACGGCCACAATCTGAGTGAGGCTGTGCAGGGTTTGCCGTAGAAATCCCGGGCGGCGCTCCTGCGGAGTTTCGCCGCGAATCTGCGCCTTAACGGACACCAGCTAGTGCGCCGCTGAAGCAAAAACCAGATGATGGAGACCGTCACGCCCACCGCGATCAACACCAGCACACGTCGAACGGTATCGCTGTGATCCGTCACGATCGGATGCTCCGCCTCCGTATGCCCGAACGTGAGCTCCTGCATGATATCCAGGAGGTAGTGCAGAATAATCGCCCCGCCACCGGTGGCCGCGCCAATCAGCACGGTGCATAGCAGAAGGTGGGCACAGCGAATCAGACGTGTTTTCATCGTTTTACATTCTAGCCGCGAACCGCAACCCTTTTTGTGCCGGAGTACATGCGGGGAGCCGCCGGATCCGGTGTTGGATTGTATGCTAGATAACAAACCCTGTGGTGCGGGCGGCATGCGCCTCGCGACACGAACGAAGCAGACAGTAAGGATCGAAGATGACCGAACATATAGCATTCCTCGGCACCGGCTCCATGAACGGTTCCATCGCTGCCGGGCTCATCGCGGGCGGATACCCCGCAGAAGCTATCCGCGCCACCGTGCGCAGCAAAAACTCCATAGACCGCCTGCGCCATCAGTTAGGGCCTAACGGGCGAGGCGCCGTCGTGATCGGGTGCGAGCTCAAGCCCGAAGCCAACCGTGAGGCGGTCAGCGGCGCATCCGTAGTGCTTCTGGGGGTTAAACCCTATGGAATCGTCGAGCTGGCGCGCGAAATTTCGCCCGCCCTCGCCCCGGATGCACTCGTCATTTCGGTGGCGGCAGGAGTCACCCTCGATACGCTGCAGAAGGCTCTTCCTGCGGGGCAGCCGGTGATCCGCTGCATGCCCAATACGCCCTCAAGCGTGGGCAAAGGCGTGCTGGCGATCTCTGTGAGTGAGGCAGTGACTGAGAAGCAGCTTGCGCTCGCCGAGAAGATCCTAGAGACCGTAGGCCTAGTAGTGCAGGTGCGAGAAGATCAGATGGATGCTGTCACCGCCGTTTCGGGATCCGGCCCCGCCTACGGGTTCCTGCTGGCAGAGACTATGGCGAGTGCCGGTGTGAAGCTCGGCCTAGATGAAGAGACCGCACAGAGGCTCGCATCCGCAACGATTGCGGGAGCAGGGTACCTGCTGGATAGTAACCCGGATGCCGCCGCCCTGCGCAAGGCTGTTACCAGCCCGAACGGAACCACTGAGCGCGCTATCAATACCTTTATTGACCAGGGACTTTTCGATCTCACCGAGGATGCTATGCGCGCCTGCGCCGCCCGCTCTGCAGAGCTGAGCGAACAGTACACGGCTGACTAGCCCCCGCCTCATGCCTACTCCCTACATAAAAAGAGCCTTTATTCAAATAAAGGCTCTTTTTATGACGAAGAAGGGGAAGACAGAACCTACGGGCGTGCCGCGAAACGCTCGATCAGATCCACCTGCCCCGAGACAATCAGAATATCCCGGGAATGGATGCGCGTTGCCGCATCCGCGTAGGTAAACTCCTCGCCAGGAGACTTAATACCCACCACAGACACCCCGTATTTCGCACGAATATCCGACTCCGCCAGGGTGAATCCGTGAGTTTCCTTTGGCGGGCGCATCTTGGCAATCGCAAAATCGTCGTCGAACTCGATATAGTCCAGCATGCGCCCCGACACCAGGTGTGCGGCGCGGCGGCCCGCATCCGCCTCCGGGTAGACCACATGATGCGCGCCAATACGCTCTAGAATCTTGCCGTGTGAGGGGGTGATCGCCTTCGCCCAGATACGCTCAACCCCCAGATCGACCAGGTTCGCGGTAATCAGCACGGAAGCCTCAATCGAGGTACCTACACCCACAACCGCAGACCCGAAATCGCTCGCACCCAGCTGCCTGAGCGCGTCAATATCGCGAGCATCTGCTGAGACCACGTGGGTGAGCACGCCCGTCCATTTCTGCGCAATTTCGGGGTCTTTCTCAATGGCGAGAACCTCTTTATTCTGGGCGTGAAGCTGGGCGGCGGTCGCCGAACCGAACCGTCCCAACCCGATAATCAGTACGGGGGCGTTATGGTTACTAGCCAATGACGGGCCTTTCTTCGGGGTACTTATACAGACGGCGGCGAGACCTCAGCGCCAAACCGGTGGCGGCAGTAATGGTGCCGATTCGCCCAATAAACATGAGCAGGGAGAGCACATAGATGCCCGAGGGCGGCAGTTCCGTAGAGAGCCCATTTGACAGTCCACAGGTTGCGTAGGCGGAAATGACTTCAAAGAGCACGCGCACGAGCGGCTGGTCTGTTATCGCCAGCAGAACTCCGGTGCCCACAAGCACAATTCCGGTACTCATCATCGTCACCGAAATGGCGATGCGCAGCGCCGACACCGGGATAGTGCGCCCGAAAGTCATCACAAATTGGTCGCCGCGTGCCTCCGCAATAATTGCAAGCATAATCACGGCAATCGTGGTGACTTTCACGCCGCCTGCGGTAGATGCTGAGCCGCCGCCGATAAACATGAGCACATCGGTTATGAGGCCGGTGACCGGGCGGATATCGTTCATGTCGACCAGGTTGAACCCGCCCGAGCGCGTCATGATGGAAGCGAAAATCGAGCTGAGAATTTTCTCACCCGCGCCGTAATTGCCGATAGTACGCGGATTTGCCCATTCGGCTATGCCCCAGAGCAGGGCACCCAGCACGAACAGGATGCTCGTGGTCGTCACCGTGAGTTTGGTCGTTAGAGTCCAGTCGCGGGGCCGAAAGGGTTTCTGCTGAATCGTCATCAGCACGGGGAACCCGAGTGCCCCCAAGAACACCGCGATGCTGACGGGTGCGAGCACGAAAAAATCGTGTCCATAGGGTACTAAGCCATCGGAATGCGGGGTGAACCCGGCGTTATTAAAGGACGAAATGGCGTAGAAAATACCGTGCCACAGGCTGGTGGGCAGATTCTCGCCAAGAAGCAGAAAACGCGGGGTAAGAACGAGGGCGATCGTCGATTCGATCCCGATTGAGGTATAAGCGACGGTACGAAGCACGCTGCCGACCTCACCGAGTCGCCCGATACTGAGCTCTTCCTGCGCGATAAGTTTAGAGCGCAAACCCATTTTCCGCCCGATCGCCAGGGCAAGAAGCGAGGTCATGGTCAGCGCCCCTAAACCACCAATCTGACAGGCGAGCAGAATCATAACCTGCCCGAATACTGACCATTGGGCCGCTGTTGAAACGGTCGTCAAACCGGTCACGGTCACCGCACTGGTGGCGGTGAAGAATGCGTGGTGAAATGGCGCAGGTTCGCCCGTGACCGAAGAAATCGGCAGGCTCAACGTTACGGTGAAGAAAATGATCACCAGAAAGAAGGACGCGATAGCGGTTCGCGAAGGTGAGGAGAAGACAGTCGTATCAATAAGGTTGCGCAGCTTCTCGTAGCTTCGGATATCGAAGGGGTTGAAGCGGCGAGTGACCTCTTCCTGTTCATACATCATCGGCGATGTAGACGGAACTTTGCCGATAGCGGTGGAGATGCGACCCTCAGAAAAATCGCGCACCTGTTTGCGCTGGTGTGCGCGCAGGCGACGTAGATAGCGTCCCACGGGCATCTCCTTTCCGATCATGCGCAGAGTTTGGGCGGGGTACGGTCTGGTGGGGATGTTTAGCTTTCTCTAGTGTATCGCCCAGGCATGCAGCTGAGCGGAACATCATAGGTATTTCTAGGGATAATGTTGGAACGGTTGTTGTGGTGCATGCACTGTGTGGGCGTGTATATGCCATAAACGATATATAGCTAGAACGGAATATTATGAGCATTTGGTAATATACGCGGAAAGCTTAGCGAAAAACCGCGTAGTTTCGGGCTAGAACCCATAAAACAGGTATCGAGCATACGCCGAAATATGTCATAATCGCTATATGCAATCAGACGTTTTTTCAGTGATCGCGGACCCCACCCGCCGCAATATCGTTCATCTTCTGGCTGAACAAACACGTACTGTTGGTGCCGTTGTTGAGCACTTGAACATGAGCCAACCCACTATCTCAAAGCACCTTAAGGTTCTACGTGAGGCACGGGCAGTCACCGTGCTGGTCGAGGGGCAGCGCCGCCTCTATTCACTGAACCCTGAAGTATTTGACGAGATCACCGCCTGGGTTGCCGATATACAGGCGATTGCACACAGCACGAAGGAACAGCGGGAGTCGCAGATTAAACAGGCTTCCGTGATTGAGGTTGTCGATGTTGTCGAGTCCTCAGACGATGACACCGCGAAAACCGACAAGACTGAAAAGCCCAGCGCCGAGGCCAAGACTGAGAAAACTGCGCACGCTGGCGAGTCTGAGACCGACAAGCAAAAACAGCAAGATCAAGATACAGAGCAGCGCCCTAAAGCTACCGGTAAAACCACCGAGGAAACCGCTGGTGAAGCTGCCACTGCCCATGCTCAAGATGTACAAGATCAAGATAATACCTCGGATTCGGATGCGCCCGCCCAGCCCGTTGAATCCTCCTCCGTCGTTGAGCAGCCCGAGCCGACGCCTCAAGAGCGTGTATCCAAGACCCTTTCGCAGCGCAAGCGTTTCGAGGCTTTCCCCGGTTCTACCGGTTCCGCGAACGCTGGCGTGAAGCCCGGAGCGAGCCTTTCGGGCGAGCAGGATGCAGAGAAGGCTTCCGGGCAGAAAGATCGCGATGGGCAGGGTGCTTCCCACGAGGCTGGCGCTCATGATTCGCACGCTGAGGGCGAATCGTCGGCTAAGAAGAAGACGACGACTGCCGCGATTGCAAAACCCGCCATTTTTGATGATGAGGCACGTTCTGCCGAGAGCTCGGTGACCTCCGGTCTGGGACCGAAGACCTCGACTAAATCCGCCGCGCGCATCGTGTCAAAACCCGCTCAGCAGGCGGCACCCGCCGCATCGGAAGAGGGCACAGAAACCGCCGGAACCGTTGAGGAAAACGAATTTATTCCCATGCGTCCTTTCACGCCTTCGGGGTCTTCCTATCAGGAGAAACCGCAGCAGTCCTATGGGTATGACGACGGAATTGATGACGGTCAGCAGGGGTTCTCGCCCGAGGCTCGCGGCTTTGTTCCCCGGTCAAAGTCGCAGGATAGGACCACCGCACAGGCAAAGCCGGAGGCAGTAAAGAGCGAGAAGACCGACAAGGGCGTGTCAGCTCGGAAGGACGCTGAACCGTCTGTGAAGGGCGCCGAGCAGACTAAGGCTCCCGCGCGTTCGCACGATACGAAGCAGCCTCACGTTGAAGCACAGACTCAAGAACGCGCGCACGTTTCAGGCGCTCAGCAGCCTGCCCAGCAATCCGAGGGTGCTAAGCCTGTGAAACCGAGCTCCGCCGAGTCTAAACAGACCTCTCACGCCGCGAAGGCCGAAGCGCAAAAGCCCGTGAAGGATGCTCACAAGAGTGTTCAGACAAAGCCTCAGAAACCCGAATCACCTTCGCCGCAGGCTCAGACCGCCGCGAAAACAGAATCGGCTCAGGCACAATCGGTCCGTGAAGAGGTTTCTGCCCCGAAGCCGGGTTCGGAACGGGCGGCGCAGGCGCATACCGGAAAACCCGGTGCGAAAACCGAAGCGCAGACTGGTTCTCAAGAAACCCCAGCCCAGGCTGCGAAACCCGCCGAATCCCCGATGTCGGCTGCTGCATCCGAGAAGAAACCCGAGGATAAGCCCGCCGAAACCACTGCGACCAACGCACAAACCGCCACCCAGCCCGGCACATCTTCTACCGTGAGCTACGGCATCGACACTGCCGAAAAGAGCACGGAAAATGGGGAACGTACGGTACAGGGTACTGCGCAGAAAAAGCAGACCGAGAAAGGTCAGGGGAACGCTGGCTCGCCCGATACCAAGGAACCGGCAAAACCCGCAACGATTAGGTCTGCTAAAGGTACCGCCTCCACAGGTGCTGCAGCAAAAACTCAGGAGCCCGAGAAAAAGCCGGCGACTCAGGTGGAAGAGCCATCGTCAACCGCTCAAGAACCGCAAAAATCGGGTGCTGAAACCCCAGCAGAATCCGCCCCTGCCGCTGCACAGAATATGACGCAGGCACAGTCCGAAGAGGCTAAGGCAGTGGAAGCTAAACTCGCCGAGAATGCGCCGGTCAAATCAGATTCCGTGACCTTCACGGCGGTGCTGCCCGTCGTTACCCCGGAAATGAGTTCCGTGCAGGGTGCCCGTCCTCAAGAGGACGAAGAGGCAGCCGATGCCTCTGACAAGACGAAGAGCGCGGCATCCGAAATCTGGTAAGAACGAGGAACTTCCGTACCAGACACAGACGGAATACACCTCAGCATTCGGCACTGCAGATACCCCGAAAGAGACCCCGCGCGGGCTGCTTTCACGCGTTTTCGGAAGGCGCCGGTAATATGGATATTTCACAACATACGTCTCGTGGTGTTGTGCGGTATAGACCGCACGCGTGCACGACGGTTCTCATAGCATCCCACTTCTAACTCGTATAAACGGAGTTCTCATTGGCTATTCATCGCAAGATTCTGCGCTGGCTTGAGACCGAGCTTTTTGAAGGCAATATTCAGCTCGGTCAAAGCCTTCCTGACGATCAGCGGATTGCCCACGCCATCGGTGTGGGGCGTTCCCGAACCCGAGATGCACTCAAAACCCTTGAAGATATGGAATTGATACGCCTGTACTCTGGGCGCGGCAAAGAGATCATTCCTTATCTCTATGAGGAACCGGCAGCTGCGGCCGCGGGACCCATTCGTCTGCACATGTCTACATCGCGCTACCCAACCCGCGATATGCTGCAGACCCGCATCCTGCTTGAGAGCTGGGCGGTATCTAATATTGACCCCGACAAGGTCTCATTTGATGAGGTTGATGAGGCCCTTGAGACGCTCCAAGACGATACTCTGAGTATTGGTGAGTTTCTTGATCAGCTTCTGACCTTCCACCACCGGCTGGTGCGTTTGGCGGGTAACGAACTGGTCGTGGGCTTGCTGGTTGCGATCCGCCAGTCTTCCTTCGATTCACTGCTGTCGCTTATGGGACGTTTGCCGCTGTGGAGCAGCACGATGACGCGCATCCGGGTGGAAAACCGTGCCATTGTAGACGCTGTCAAGGACGGCGATGCCCGCACCGCGCGCGAGCTAATTGCCCACCAGCTGCAAGAGCTATACTCCGAAGCTGGCATAGAACTGGATCAGGCAGCAAATACCCCGAACGGTATGCCTGGTGACCCCTCTGAGGATGACGAGGAATTCCAGGAGGAGGAATACTCCGAGGAAAGCACTGATTCTTCCGAAGAGCCCGAATCCGACGCTGACGTGGAAGAACACGAGGAAGCGGAACCGGAGCAGGATACCGACGAGAATATTCCCGAATCAGAATATAAGGCTGAGCAGGAGAAATCTCCGGCCGCGCAGCTTCCAAAAATTATTCGTGAAGGAACCACCGTTTCACGCCGTCGTCAAGGACGTATGCGCGTGCCGACCCCGGTGGCCGTGGGCTTCGAGGAAGACGAGGCAGAGGAAACCGCATCCGCCGAGAACACGGGTGATACTCCCACGGCTGACATTCCCGAGCCGCAGGAAACCGCCGAGAGCACCCACGAGTCTCCGATCGATCCCCTTGAGGAAACCGCGGCACACGAACCCCAGCTTGAGAGCGTGCAGCCCGAATTTGAGGATGACGTTCTGCCGGTTGACGAACCCGGTGAGTCTGCATCTGACGATGCACAGGACAAAGAGTCTGCTGAAGAGATAACGGCAGAAAAGGCTCCCGACAAGTCTGCTGACGGATCCGAAAAATCCAAGTCTTCGGAAGAGGCACAGGATGACTCTGCCTCTCACGAAGACTCGACCGAAAGCACCGACGATAAGGACGCTGAAGAGACACCCGACGAACAAGAACCCGTTCGGGAAGTCTATGTCGAGAAGGCTCCGGTAGGTAAAATCTCCGCCGAAGAGCTTGTGGCGACCGGCCTTATTCCGTGGCGCACCATGGGACAGCAGGCCGAGAGCGGAGCCTCAGCCCAGACCGAGGCTGAGGGGGAGGACGATGTTATTCGTGCGCCCCTGCGCCGAAACGTGCCGCCCGTGCGCCCCGCGCAATTCTCGCCGAGCAAGTCTGAAAAGTCAGAGAAACAGGAGAAGCCCGCGAGCGAGCGCATCAGCCTGATTCGCCGCGTTCGCCATTACTTCGGTCTTGACCTGCCGCATACCCAGGCGGTCAAGCTGGTTGAGGCGCAGGAGGCGGCCGAACAGAAAGCCGCAGACAACGCGAAATTTGCGGCAGAACCTCCCAAGGTAGAGCCTAAGTCCGCTTCTGCTTCATCGCCTGAGGATGCCCCTGCCGCTGCCTCCGCCGAGGCCTCCAAGTCTTCGGCGGCTGAGCAAGAGCGGGAAGCCTCCACAGAACCGAAGAAACCAGCGACGGAACCATCACCCGCGAAGGCGGCAGAGGCTCCCAAGCCTGCTGAGGCGTCGAAACCCTCGAAGCCATCGAGTGATGCAACTTCTAAGAGCGCCGAGCCCGCGCCAAAGGCAGCACCTTCGGATAAGACAGATTCGAAGTCTGCTAAGCCTGCGGAAAAGCCCGCATCCGCCCCTGCACAGAGCGTAGATTCGGCGAAGCGCGAGAAACCCGCAGTAGAGACCCCTCAGACGGATTCTTCTGTCCCTGTGAAGGCAGAACCTTCGGATGCGCCCGTTCAGAGGGCGGCGGCGAATGTCGAGTTGGAGGAAACTCCGGAAGAGATACGTTCTGAGTTGCAGAGCGCGATTACTCTGGACGAGCCTTCGCCCGATTCGGTGCCGACCCCGACCGCTGAGCCCGTGGCGGTTAAACGCCCCAATCGCAAGGATTCAGATTCTCAGGCTCCGGCAAAGAATGTTTCGGTTGCGGCTGCAGCTATACCGCAGCCCGTTCCAGCAGTTGCCCGCCCGGAAACGGCTAATCTGAGCGGTGTCGATTCGACTCCGGTTGCTCCTGCGGTGAACGAAACTAAGAATAAGCCTGTGGAATCTCAACCCAAGCAGAAGGCTCAGGCAGATACCGAGAAAACACCAGTAAAACCCGCCCCGTCACCTTCGGAAATTGCCCAGGCATCGGCAAAACCGGCTTCGAAGAAACCCGAGACGAAAAAGCCTGCGCCCGTAGCAGGCACCGCCTCGAAGTCTGCATCCGCTAACAAGAAGGCTCTGACTGCGGTAGACGCTAACGGTGCTCCGAATCCTTTTGAGGGCTTCGATGTCCTGGGAGCTGTCGAGCGTGCGCATGCGGCGGAAGCGGCTGCTGCTCAGAAGAAGCAGGCTAAGACTCAGGGATCCGCAAGCGAGGCTAAAAAACCGGCTCAGAACGGTACTTCTAAGGGTGCCAGTGCCCTCTCGAAGGGGAAGAAGAACCGCAAGAGGCGCCACTAGCGCTATCGCGCCACCATCTGGGGCGGCGGGAACTCGGGAGTATGCAACCCGTGGTTCTCGCCGCCTCATGTATATCCGCTGCGGTGGAAAAGACATCGGGGGCGAGAGAAAGCTCGCAAATCGAAGGTTTTCTGCCCTTCAAATGGTGAAAATAGGCCATTACCTTGTACCCTAGGAAGGTAGCGTTCTCAAAACGCTTGGGCACTGCTGTGCCTAAAATGCCTTTTAGAGCGTTTATACCGGTATAAACATACCCGGGTAGCTACCAAACCGGTTTGGTTTGGCCGGGTCTAGAAAAGTGAGGAAATCCTATGGGTTCCGTTATTAAGAAGCGCCGCAAGCGTATGTCCAAGAAGAAGCACCGTAAACTGCTTCGCAAGACTCGCCACCAGCGCCGCAATAAGAAGTAATTAAGGCTTCTGCGCCCCGCATCCAGCAGGTTCAACCGCAAGGATGCGGGGCGTTTTGCGTTGAGCGACCCACTGCGTGAACCTAGATGTGGCGCTGTGACCTGCATATATTCCCGACCGAGCATATGCAGGAACAAGAACACATGGTGCGAGAGAATATAACTATCAGACATATATCGCGTGCAGACGTGGGCACATAAGATCGCGCGGCAGAACCTCAAGAAGCTGCACGGGTATACACTGGGAACTATGCCTGAACCTGTCATTGAACTTTTGACCCGTCCCGGATGCCATCTCTGCGAGGATGCGCGCCTAACCGTAAGCGAAATCTGCGCCGAATACGGCCTAGACTATACCGAGCTCGATATTACCGATAACCCGGATCTGCTCAAACGCCACGAGACCGAAATTCCGGTGCTGCGCATCGACGGCGAAGCGAAGGATTTTTGGCGTATTAACCCCAAACGCATGCGTAAGATTCTCGACAAGAAACTTGCCCGCTAACCGGACACTTCGCAATATATTTTGGGGTAGCGCCGAAAGTCTGAGAAACTGAGAGAATGACTACTCAGCCCACGGTTACGGTTCACCTGATGCGCCACGGCGAAGTTCACAACCCCGAACGCATTGTCTACGGCCGTTTGCCACACTACGCTCTCTCCGAGAAGGGCCAGCAGATGGTGCGCATGAGCGCCCAAGAATTTGCTCAGCGCGCGCAGGACGGTGCCAAGATTGTGCATCTGGTATGCTCACCCCTGCTGCGCACCCGCGAATCTGCCGCGCCAATCACTGAGTTGCTGGGTCTGGAGGCACATGCGGATCAGCGGGTTATCGAAGCCGATAACTATTTTGAGGGCGAGCATGTCACCAGGCAGGGCCTTCTGCGCAATCGTGAACACTGGGGCAAACTCTACAACCCTCTGCGCCCATCCTGGGGGGGGAACCGTACCTTGACCAGGTAAAACGCATGGCATCCGCTATTCAGGATGCGGCACGCACCGCCTACGACAAAGGTGGCGAAGGCGCACAGGCGATTATTGTCTCGCATCAGCTGCCCATCTGGGTCACCCGCCTGGGGTTAGAAGGCCGCTTGCTGCAGCATGACCCGCGCACACGCCAGTGTAACCTTGCTTCGATCACCTCCCTCGACTTTAAGAGCACGGATTTTGACCATGAAATGCCGCAGGTGAGCGGATACTCCGAACCCGCCTCGCCCCTGTACGGCGGCGTGATTCAGCTTCCCGGAAGCTAGTCTCCTATAGTTTAAGAACGCAGGCCTTCGCACACACCGATGCCGCCACCAGCTGGCACGGAAGGAAAGCATGAACCCTATGCCAAAACCCACGACGCCAAATACCCCACTTACTCGCCGCGCGCTTCTGCATACGGGCGCGGGTATTTGCGCCACCGCCGCAGGTGCCGTGCTCCTCTCAGCGTGCTCATCCAGCGATGATTCCTAGCAAAACAGGCAAATTCGGGCGATAACAAAGGCTATATCGCGGGCGATGGTTCCGTCACCGAATACCAGGAAGCCGAACGCGGTGACCCGGTCGCCTTCACCGGCGAACTCTTCGACGGAAAAACCGTAACCGCCGAATCCCTGCGCGGTAAACCGGTACTGCTGAACTTCTGGTACGCCGGATGCGCCCCCTGCCGCGCCGAAGCACCCGACCTGCAGAAACTCTCCGAAGAATTCAAAGATAAAATCGCCTTTTACGGCGTGAACGTGCGCGACGAGAAGAACACGGCAGAAGCCTTCGAGCGCAGCTTCAACGTCACCTACCCCTCCTTCAAAGACGTTACGGGCAAGGTTCTTCTCTCGCTCAGCAAATATGTACCCGCTCAGGCAGTGCCCACCACCGTGATCCTGGACGAGAAGGGGCGCGTGGCATCCCGCGTGCTGGGGCAGGCTAACCCGTCCATCCTGAAAACCCTCGTCGAGACCGTGACGAAGGGTGCCTAGCGTGCCGCACACGCCCGTTCAGCCGCTCATCGCTATTGCCGGGGCAGGGGTGTTCCCCGTGGCGAGCATCAGCTCAACCGTGCTAGACGGCTCGCTGTGGCTGTCGATACCGCTTGCCGCGCTTGCGGGGTTTATTTCTTTTGCTTCCCCGTGCGTGCTGCCGCTGGTTCCGGGGTATTTAGGATATGTTGCGGGGCTGACCGGGGCGAATATACCGGCAACGGGCGCATCACAAGCTGAAGAGCATGCGGAGGAGCCCGTGGATGCGAAACTTTCGCCCTCGTGAACCCGGCGGCGGCGCGGCGTTTAGCGCCAACGGCACCTCAAACACAGGATGTAGTAGACAATCACAGCGCTTCTGCGCCCATAACAACAGAGAGTAAAGCTCAGACACCGAATGAGTATGCTGTAACTCGCCGCAAAGCCACCTGGCGGTTACTCGCCGGAGTTGCCCTGTTTATCGCGGGATTCTCCGCTATTTTCGTGCTTCTCTCGGTTGTCCTCGCCCAGCTCGGCGCCGCACCCTGGCTCAAGGGGCAGTCCTGGGTCACGATGATTCTGGGCGCGTTGGTTGTGCTTATGGGAATCGTATTTCTAGCGGGCTTTCAATCTTTCAGACCGATAAGCGCCTGCATCGCCGCTCGATCACCGGGCTGTGGGGTGCACCGATTCTGGGCATAACCTTCGGGTTGGGATGGGCACCCTGCATCGGGCCGACCTTCGCGGCCGTGCAGACCCTCGTATATACGGGCGGTTCCGGCACCGGCAAGGCAGTCGTTCTGACTCTCGCATACTGTCTGGGCCTGGGCGTTCCCTTTCTGCTCGTGGCATGGGGCATGGGCAGGGGAGTGAGCACCCTGGCGTGGGCGCGAAAACATCGCCTAGGCATACAGCGGGTGGGCGGTGCCGTACTCATCCTGATCGGGGTACTGCTCATGACGGGGCTGTGGACCGAGCTGATGTCATGGATACAGGCGGCATTACCCGCCTACGAACTACCGATCTAAGAAAGGAGGGCTGTCATGGTTTCCGAACACAGCGATGATGAAAATACTTCAACAGAGGCAAAGGATACAAACACTGCAAACCGCAAGGCGGGCAAAACCGCAGATGCCGGGCGTGCCGTGAACGCATCCGAGAAGACCGAGAAAACCGGTAAACCAGCGCGCAAGGATGCGCCAGCCCTCGGGTTCGTGGGCATGCTTCGCTGGTGCTGGACTCAGCTGACCAAAATGAACACGGCGCTCATGCTTCTGCTTTTGCTGGCGGTTGCAGCGGTGCCTGGCTCGATCTTTCCACAGCGTGTACAAGACCCTACTAAGGTTACCGATTACATTAAGAACCATCCCGGCTGGGGCGAATTTGCCGATAAAATTCAGCTTTTCGACGTGTTCTCCTCGGCGTGGTTCTCTGCCATCTATCTGCTGCTGTTTATTTCGCTGATCGGATGCGTAACCCCGCGCGCCATCAAACACGCGAAAGACTGGCGTAAGCCCCCGGCACGTACCCCCAGAAACCTTTCCCGTATGCCGGTGCACCGTCAGCTTGAGATTCCCGTGGCGGATGCCGGGCTGAACCTGAGCGCCAAGGGTGCGATTGAGGATGCGGCGCGCATCCTGAAAAAGAGCCACTACCGAGTTGAAATTCGGGATGAAGAGAACGAACACTACTCGGTCGGTGCCGAGCGCGGGTATCTGCGCGAAATCGGCAATATTCTCTTTCACGTGGCGATGATTGGCATTCTAGTAGGGGTCGCCTTCGGCTCGCTCTATGGATACCGCGGACAAAAAATTCTGGTTCAGGATGAAACTTTCGTCAATTCGCTGATTGGCTACGATTCGTTTACCCCCGGCACGAATTACAACCCCGACTGGCTTACCCCGTATGCGGTGACGCTCAATAATTTTCAGGTGCGCTACGACCGTCAGCAAGACAGCCACACCTACGGACAAGACCTTGATTATAAGGCGGAGCTGACGGTGCATGACCCGCAGGGTGGCACCGAGCAGAAGACCCTCAAGGTGAACGAACCGGTCGATATTGGCGGTACCAGCATTTTCCTCTCGGGCAACGGCTATGCGCCCGTGGTGCGAGTGACGGACGGCGAAGGTAAAGTCGCCTATGAGGGCACCGTGGTGGGAATTACTACGGACGGTAAATACACCTCATCGGTGGTGCTCAAGGTTCCGGACGCCAAGCCCAGTCAGCTAGGTTTTGTGGGCATGTTCCTGCCTACCGGCGACTATGCGCGCGGCACTACCGTACCCCACTCGGTAGATTCCGCCCCCGCAAACCCCATGCTGATTTTCCAGTCCTATTCGGGCGATCTGGGGCTCAACTCGGGGCAGCCGCAGAATGTGTACGTACTCGATACCTCTAAACTGCAAGAGCTGAACTCCATGGCACAGGGCAACGGCATTGTACTGAGCGCGCAGAACCCCGAAGCTGTGCTGCCCGATAACAAGGGAAAGATCGAGTTTTTGGGGTATAAACGCTATGTCGGTCTGGATGTGCGCCACGACCCCGGGCAGAATATTGTTCTGTACTCCTTTGTGGTCGCGTTCGTCGGGCTTATCGTCTCGCTTTTCGTGGCGCGCCGCCGCGTATGGGTGCGTGCCCACACCACCGATGGCGTGCTCGTGGTCGAATACGGTCTGCTGGCACGCGGGGAAGATCCGCGCCTTGCGAACGAGGCCGAACGCCTCACCGATGCTTTTGCCGCCGCTTGGGGGCTAGAATTTGATGATGATAACCATGATGAAAACGAGGGTAAGTAGCCGATGCTGAACGACTCATTAGCGCGCTCCAGCGAACTATTTATGTACATTGCGGCGCTGATTTACACCGTCGTTTTTATTGCATTCACCTCCGATGTGGTGGCAAACTCGCGCGTGACACGGCGTCTGGAAGGGCGGTCTGAGGGCACCGCACAGAAATCCACTGTCAAGGCGAAGATAAAGGTTGGTGCGGGCGCTGTTTCTGGCGCATCCGCGACGGCGAATACCGCTGCGGATACGGTTCGCACGGGCGGTACCGAACAGGGCACTGGCGAACGCGGTATGGGATATAAGGGTGCTGCCGCACGGGCTCTCGAAGGTGAGGTTGCCGATTCTGCGATGCTGTACACGGGCGTTCGCCGCCCCGCCGCGCGCATCGCCGTGGTTGTGATGGTGCTTGCCGCGCTCGTGCACACCGCCGCCGTGATAATGCGCGGTATCGCAGCGCAGCGCGTGCCCTGGGGGGAACATGTACGAGTTCTGCACCACAGGCGCGCTCATGGTGTCTGCGGTGTTTCTGATAACCCTCATATTCCGCGATGTGCGCTTCGTGGGCACGCTGGTGTCTGGGCTTGTGCTCATTATGCTGTGCGCCGCCACAATTGGTTTCCCCACGCCGGTGGGGCATTTGAAGCCTGCGCTGCAAAGCTATTGGCTGGTAATTCACGTATCGATTGCGGTGTTAGCATCCGGGGTGTTTACGATTACCTTCGCGATGGCGGTACTGCAGCTGGTGCAGACCAGGCGCGAGCAGCGCATCCTGAACGGTAAATCGGGCGGATGGGCGTTTATGCGCCTGGTTCCGAGCGCCCAGGCTCTAGAGAATTTGCGTTCCGCATGAACGCGCTGGCGTTTGTGATGTGGACGTTTACGCTTGCCGCCGGTGCGATTTGGGCGAATCACGCGTGGGGACGCTACTGGGGCTGGGACACCAAAGAGGTGTGGACCTTCGTGATCTGGGTGGTGTATGCGGCGTATCTGCACGCACGCGCGACTCGCGGCTGGGCAGGCCCCCGCTCGGCATGGCTGTCTATTATTGGCTATGCATGCATTATCTTTAATTTCACGGTCGTGAATATTTTCTTCTCGGGTTTGCATTCATATTCGGGGCTGTAATCTGGGTCGTGAAACCGAGAGTGATTTATACATAGGGTATTTCGCCGGTATATGATGCGGCAAAAAGTACTCTGGTGCGTGATTATCATCTTCGGGATGCCAATTAGTGGTCCACACGCTTGAGATAACGGCTCTCGACGGCTGCCGGCAGCTGGCTCTGCACTGTTATATGCCGAGTGGAGAATACCGTGAGTTGAATATGTTTATAGCGTGGTGTTTCTTGAGAGCATTTTTATCTGCGTGATTAATGTATTGTGGGCGGTATTAAACATCTACCGGGTGTTTAATACCGCCCACAATATTTATGGAAAATCTCTAGTACCCTGTGTCTTAGTTCTTCGAGCCGTCTTTTCCATCCGACTCGTTGCTCTCGCCGTCAGGACGTTCACCCGTACCGCCGTCCGCGGATCCGGTGCCCGCATCCTTTTCGCGAGATCGGCGCTGACGGTCGGCCTTCGTCTTGAGCCAGCGCAGGTACTCTTCATCGTCGTCGGGTGAAGATGTTGCCGGTGGCGGTGTTCCTCGCCGAGAACCCGTGAACCCGCCGCCCTGCTGCGTTTTAGGGGCTCGCACGGCGCGCGGACGGCCCAGCAGAAGCCACAGGAGAGGACCTACAACGGGGAAAAAGATCACCGCAATAATCCATAGCCATTTGGGGAAGGTACGCATCTGGTCCTGATGTGTGCGCAGCGCATCCAAGAGAGTATATAGAGTTAGCCCCACCACCAGGGCGAAAGCACCAATAATCATCATGGCTCGAATCATAGTCTCTAGTGTTACACACTCCGAGCATAACCAACAATGAAACTGTCAAATAATCTGTGACGTTCCCGGCGTGCCGCATTCGTTTACTTGGGGGCTTATTGCAACCCCGATACACTGGATGTTATGAACTTGTTCAAGTACACACTGCTGCGGCTCGGCCTCGTCGTAGTACTCTTTTACCTTTTTATGCTGATAGATGCGGGTATTTTTATTGCTGGTCCCGCCGCTATTCTATGCGCCTTCGCCCTAGCGTATATTTTCTTCCCCAAACTTCACGCCGCCGCTAGCGCGGATATGCGTAAAATTTTCAAACGCGCCCCCACCATTAAAAATAAAGATGAAGCGGAGAACCGCACGCTCGAAGATCAGCTCGTCGATGAGCATAAGAAGGTTTCGGGCGAAGACTTCTAAGATATTCTCCCATCAGCACTAAACCTGCCTCCATAGAACAAAGATGCGGCACCCCAGTCCCAAATCCACCCGGCGGTGGCAGGGGCGCGGGATGCCGCATCTTATATGTATCAGGTGGCGAGCAGGTCGTTTTCGATCCGGCCAGGTAGTATTTTCCTACCTGCTCGACCAAAAACTACCTGCTCGCGGCAGCTCTTAGTCTTGAGCTGCCTTCTGGTAGATGTCCCAGACGGGGCGGTCGAAGATCGCCCCCGAGACGGACGTATTGTTATTGGTTGCGAACGAAGTTACGCTCTGGACCTTGCCCAGGCCGGTCGCATTATTGTAGTCGGCAAGCCACGGGCCACCTGAGGATCCGCCCGCGAACTCGCATCCCGAAAGAGTGGGGAAGTAGTAGGGGGTAATGCGGATCGTGTGGGTGTTGCCCCAGCAGGCGTGCATAACCCTACCGGACTCTTTGTTGCCGGGGTATGCGAAGACGGTGCTCTCGAAGATGGGGCTGCGATCCACGTTCAAACCGTGCCCGCCTACCATGTTCACGAGGAGCTGACCCTTCTCGTTGGTGTTGGTCTTGATGAAAGCAACGTCGTGCTTGTAGCTGTCGCCGGTACCGCCCGTGGGCTGGCCGTACTGAACCCAGTCGTTGGCAACACGCAGGTACTGCGCGCTGAAGGTGCCGTGCGGGCGCACGCCCCGGTTGTAGCCGGGAACGAACACGATATTGCGGTGCCAGGTCTTATTCTTACCACCGTGCACGCAGTGACCGGCGGTTACCACGGTACGCTTGGTGGGAGTGTTGATCGCTGCACCGGAGCATACATAGTTTTTACCGTCACTGGCGTCGGTGTAGAAAATCTTGCCGTTGGTGTGCGAGAAGTTCGTTACCTTGGATGCACCCTGAAGCTGCACACCATTGCGTGCGTCCTTCTGTTCGGGCAGAACGGGGTCTACAGACTCAGCGGTGGTTTCAGGCTCGTCAGCTTCCTGAGTGAGAGTCTGCGGGGTGTATTCCTCGCCGGACTCGTTGGTTTCCTCCTGAGAAACGACCTTGGGATTCTGCTCTTCAGTCTCCATCTGAGAGACGGCATTGTTGATCTCCTGCTGGGGATCCTCTACGTTATCTGCAGGAATAGCGTTTTCCATACGCTCGGTCGTCCAGTAGGTAATGACTCGCGGGTCTCCCTCGGGAATAGCCCCCGGGTTCTCGCCTTCCTGACCTGCCACAACCGATGCCTGGGGATCGGCGTTAAGAACGTCGTCGCTGAGAGGTGCTACTGCGGAAGCGGAATCGTCGCTTCTCTCAGAGACGGTGTGGGCGTACGATGCGGAGTCGTTAGGGGTAGAGACCGCATTCGCGGGGATAAAACTTGTAGAAACAAGCAAAGATGCTGCAAGAAAAAAGGGTGCACGCTGCACGGCACCCTGAAGTGAATGGCGCACGAAAGTGTCCTTTCAGGTGGGTAGAGTGGTGATTCAAGAGTCGCTATGTAATTGAGTGAATGATATGTCAACACTTGAAATTACTATTAATGTAAATAAAGATTTTTTCAAATGTCAATATGACATGCAGAAAAAGGTGAATTATGTCATCAAAACTCACGATGTGAGAACATATGAGATTCACTCGTTGTACCATGCCCCCTGTGAGACATAAAAAGAATCTTTATGCAAATAAAGCGTTAGAAAACCTGCTAAATTCACATAAAGACTCCCTTTAGTATGAGGGAGAGTCAGTAAGAATAGTGGGAATCCACGGAAATACGCGGTAAAAACAGAGTTCAGGGCATTTTCGGCAAAGTGGTGCGTATTCTTAATACCCTGTGAAAACCTCAACGGTATTACTCAATAGATTTAATCCATGTAGCCATACTGAAATAGCAACTAAAATACTATAGATTAGTGCCACAATTCCTGCTTGTTTGAGTACGGGTATAAGCGCCGGTCCCTGTTTAAACAAAACCGTTACGCAAGAATGAACAGTCGGTCCCAGAAGAATAAAAGTTACCAAAAACCAGGGATTATGCGGAACCACAAAAGCCCCTAAAAGAAGTGCTATCAGCATTTCAGCACAATAGGCGATGCGCGCTCGCCAATCCCCAAGCCGCACTGCCAGCGTAAGCTTACCGGATTTACGGTCGGTCGGAATATCGCGCACGTTATTTGCCATAAGCAGGGCGCAGGAAATAAGTCCGATAGCTATCGCAGACACCCACCCGGTCACCGTCAGCTCATGAGACTGCGTGTAGAGGGTACCTAAGGTGGCGACCAGTCCGAAGTAGACAAACACGAAAATATCGCCCAAACCCATATAACCGTAAGGGTGCTTACCGCCGGTATACCCCCAAGCGGCGAAGACCGCGGAGGCGCCAATCGCCAAGAACCACCACTGGTTTGCCAGCGCCACCAGAATCAAACCGGAACACATGGCTAGACCAAAGCACAAAAACGCGGCGTATTTGACAGATTTCGCGCTTGCCGCGCCGGAACCGACGAGGCGCATCGGGCCAACCCTGCCCTCATCGGTGCCTTTGATACCGTCGGAATAATCGTTTGCGTAATTCACCCCGACCTGTAGAAAGAACGCCACCAAAAACGCTAAAAATGCATACCAGGGCTTGAAAGCATCAATCTCGTACGCTGCGGCTGATCCGGCGATGATAGGGGCGAGGGCAAGCGGTAAGGTGCGCAGGCGTGCGCCTTCAATCCACTCTGCGGGTGTTGCCACGGTGATCCCTCCGGTAGCGAGCGTGCGAAAACTGATTCTCGACGGGGTCTTTAGCCCCTCTTATTTGTGTATTCTCTGTACAGCATACTGTATATAGCCCGCCGGTCGGGTTTGCCCGTGCTCGCGGTCGGAAAATCGGCGAATGTCCTCAGGAATTTGGGGGCACCCGCCGCACCTAGCTTATCGGTGCAGAACTCACGCAGCATATCGCATGTAGCCTCGGAGGTATCGGGTGCACTCTGCGCCCCGGATGCGCCCCGCAGCGTGATCGCGGCAGCCACCGCCGAGCCCCAGCGCGCATCGGGAATGCCCATGACCGCAGCCTCACGCACCGCCGGATGGCTTTCAAGAACGGCGGCAACTGCCCGAGCGGAAACTTTGACCCCTCCGGTAATAATCACATCATCGGAGCGTCCCACAACGTTCAGCATCGGGGCCCCCTCGTCCTCTGGCGCATTCGGGGCAGTGGGCGTGAGCGAGCCGTAATCGTCGGTGCGATACCACCGGCACCCGTGGGCATCAACGAAGAAATGCGATGCGGTGCGCGCGCTATCGCCCAAGTACCCGCTGGCAAGGTGCTCACCACCAAGCCAGATACGCCCGATGTTAGGGGTTCCCCCCGCCGAAGCGTCGCCCGCCACAGAACTGTCTAATAAACCCGCGTCCTCGGGAATCACACGCAGCCGCACCCCGGGCAGTGCGGTCCCCGAATACACGCACCCACCGGCGGTTTCTGCACTGCCATAGGTGGTGACCACGTTCAGCCCAAGCTCGCGCGCCGCCGCCAACAGGGATGCGCTCGCCGGGGCACCGCCAAGCAGGATGCCGGTGAACTGACCGAGCGCATCGTAAATCTCTGACCCCAGTGCGGGGTTGGTCTCGGCGGCTTCTAGAGCTTGTGCACCTGCGTGGGCACAAGAGAGACGAACCGGCGGGCGCAGCTGAGCCGTTCGGCGGCGTTCAGAAATACTTCGGGTGTGAAACTAACCCCGTCGGTAACCGATGCGGCAACTACCGGTGTCGTTCCGGCGAGCGCCGATCGGGCGAGAACCTGAGCCCCCGCCACATAGTGAGCGGGCAGGGCGAGAAGCCATTGCGCAGGAACCTCAGAAGTAGCCCTCTGCGGTTTAGCTGAACCGGCCGAAGGGTAGTCCGCAAAAAACCTCTCGGTCGCCCGAGCGGATGCCCGCAACGCCCGTACGCTTAACGCCGTCTGTTTGGGTGCACCCGTGGACCCGGAGGTGCCCACCACGAGCGCAATAGACTCCGGGCTTTCTGTCTGTCCGCGCGGGTCTTGACTATCGTGAGCGCTGTTCGGCAAGTCCCCGGTCAGAGAGCGCTCGAAGGCGCGCAGAATCTTTTGCGGATCGGCGGGCTCATCGGCGCTGAGGAGAACCGCGTGCGGATGCAGCGCATCCTGGCGCGGGGCAGGAAGCGGCGTGAGTGAACCGGGGAATGCGCTTATCGCGGAGCCCGCCTCGCCGCTATCCATCCGGGACTTACGGGGATCGCAGGGGTCTTCCGGCACAACAGAACGGTTATTCTGCAACGTGTGAAACCCTAGAAATAGTAGGGATAGTTCGACCAGTCGGGGTCACGCTTTTGCAGGAACGCATCGCGCCCCTCCACAGCCTCGTCGGTCATATACGCCATGCGGGTGGCTTCGCCCGCGAAAACCTGCTGCCCGAGCATACCGTCATCGGGCAGATTGAAGGCATATTTGAGCATGCGAATAGCCTGCGGAGACTGCCGGGCAATATGAGCCGCATATTCCAGACCCTTATTTTCCAACTCTGCGTGCGGTACCACATCATTAACGGCACCCATCTCGTACATGCGCTGTGCATCGTACTCTTTGGCGAGGAAGAATATTTCGCGCGCAAACTTCTGCCCAACCTGCCGCGCCAAAAGCGCCGAACCGTAGCCCGCGTCGAAAGAGCCAACAGTCGCATCGGTCTGCTTAAACTTGCCGTATTCTTCGGAGGCTATGGTCAAGTCCGCGACCACGTGCAGGGAATGCCCTCCGCCCGCAGCCCACCCGGAGACCAGAGCGATCACGACCTTGGGCATGGTACGAATCAGGCGCTGCACCTCCAGAATATGCAGCCGCCCGGCACGTGCGGGGTCAATAGATTCGGCGGTGTCGCCGCTGGCGTAGTGGTAGCCGTCGCGCCCACGGATGCGCTGGTCGCCGCCCGAGCAGAACGCCCACCCGCCATCTTTGGGGGAGGGGGCCGTTCCCGGTCAGAAGTACAGTGCCTACATCCGAGGTCATGCGGGCATGATCGAGCGCCCGGTAGAGTTCGTCCACAGTATGCGGGCGAAAGGCGTTACGCACCTCGGGTCGGTTAAAAGCGATGCGCACGGTCGGCAAGTCGCGCAGGATTTCACCCGTCTCGTCGCGCTGCACCTGGCGGTGGTAGGTGATATCGGTAAAATCCTCAAACCCTTCAACGATGCGCCAGTGCTGCGGGTTGAAAATATCGGAAACCTGGGGAGGGAACGTAACAGTCATGCCCCCTATTTTACGCAGTATGAACCCGCCCATGCTCCAGACCCGAGAGGATACTTCCGTTACCCTTAAGCGATAAGCCACGAAGCAGATGTAAAGCGTACACACACTTTCCCGATAAAACCCGTTAATTCCTTGAAGAAATATTGCAGTCCTGGACACCATATTCAAGAGTTTTGCCGTGTGTTTACCCGATATCGTGGCAAACACGACGAAACATGTCACGTTCATATTCCTTGCGCATCCACTCCTGCTATAAGATGCTGGAAGAGCCTATTTATGCCCGCCCAGCCACCAAGGACAGAAGAATATGTCAGAGTACACGTCGCGAACTTCTGCAACACCCGATGATTCCCTCATCCACCTTCATGCAATGCGGCATGAACGGTATGCGGCGGCGACCGCGCTTTTAGGGGAGAGCGGATTTGCCACGCGCGTGGGTGGGTTTAACGCTCTGGTGCGTCTTGCCGATGAGTGGCTTGCGGATGAGCGCACCCCCGAAGAACAGCGCCTTGCCGAGGCACAGGTTATTATCGATACATTTTGCGCGTGCATCTATGCTCCGTACCTGCCCGCCTCCAGGCATAAAGACTACATGCGGCTGAACCGAGAACCGAAAAAACGCTGGGACTCCCAGAAAAAAGCACGATTCCGCGCCGAACAAGCCGAGTTCCGTGCTGAGGCGCGGTTCCGCCAAACCGTTCTCGATACCATTCACCTGAGGGTTATGCCCCGCTACGAGGGACCGGGACCGTGGAGCCGTCTATCCTTCGATTTTTCGGGCAGCGTGTTCTTCTATCCGGTTAGCTTTGGGCGCTCGCAATGGGAGGGACGCCTGAACCTGCGCGGGTGCACCTACTACGCTGAGGCAGATTTTTCGGGTTCCACCTACACCTGGTATTTAGATTGCAGCAATTCCGCCTATTACACAGAGGCCGATTTCAGCGCTTCGACTTACAACGGAGGGGTTAACGCGAGCTTCTGCAACTACCGCGGGAACGTCGATTTCAGCGAGTCCGTGTACCGTGCCAACGCCAGCCTGAGCTACAACGTGTACTGGGGTGAGGCTGCCCTGAATGACAGTATTTATGAGGGGCACGCCGATCTTGCCTGCTGCACCTACGTGGGTCACGCAAGCCTGGGGAACTGCGATTACAGGCGCGGCGCAGACCTGTTTGAGCACCTACGCGACCTTCGCCGATCTTGACCGGTGCACCTACGGCGGACGGGCGAACCTGAGCAAGAGCGTCTATTACGGTCGGGCATGGTTCTGGCATTCGACCTATTTGCAGGAGGCCACGTTCGGGGATTCTATCTATAACGATTCCGTCGATTTCTCCGATTCGCATTTTGCCGGTCCCGTCAATCTTGAGGATTCGGCGTATCTCGACACCACGAACTTTCAGAACACGATTTTTGAGGAGGACAGCCCCTCTTTCGCCCGGAGCGTGTATGTTCCCGAGAATAACGAGCACACGGGGTACAACTATGGGGTGGTACGCGTGCTGACGCTGGACGAATTGCAGCACCTTGACCAGCTGCGAGAGCCGCGCTACGAGATTGAGCAGGAACTCTTCAACGTTGATGATGCTACGGATGCGAAAACGTACCGTATCCTGCGCAGAGCCTTGCTGGAGGCGAGCCACCCGATCCAGAAATGGTGCCAGGAACTGATGGCGGGCACGCTCTAAAAGCCGTGTGAATTAGCCCCCAAACAGAGGCTAGAGCTGAAAATATTAAAAATTTGCCCCGACCCGTGATGTGCGGATCGGGGCAAATCTGTGAGCAGAAGTTCAGACCTTAGCCAGCCTTGGCGAGCTCTGCGGCCTTATCGAACTCTTGTTCAATTTCCTCGTTCTTCTGGTATGTAGCCAGAGAGACCACGACGGTCACCAGGAAGGCTAGGAAGAACCCGGGGAGCATCTCGTAAACATCGATCGTTTCGGTGAGGTTGAAGATCTGGCGCCAGAAGAAGGTGACGACAGCACCCACGACCATGCCCGAGACTGCGCCCGGTAGGGTGAGCTTGCGCCAGTACAGTGAGAGGATCACGATTGGGCCGAAGGCCGAACCAAAGCCCGCCCATGCGAACTCCACGAGCGAGAGAATCGAGTTGTTCTTATCGAGCGCCATGAGAGTCGCGATGACCGCCACAATCGCTACGCCCGCACGTCCAAGCCAGAGTGACTGGTTTGAGCTGAGCTTCTTCTTCACAAAGACACCGTAAAGATCTTCCACGAGAGCCGAGGAGCAGACCACTAGCTGCGAGGATAGCGTGGACATAATAGCCGCAAGTACGGCAGCCAGGATCATACCGGCGATAAAGGGGTGGAAGAGAATCTGCGCGAGATCCAGGAAGACTGTCTCCGCACTTTCCTTATCGGTGAGAGAAACTTCGGGGTGGGTTGCAAAGTAGGCTACACCCACGAACGCCGTGCTGATGGAGCCTACCACGGTCAGGAGCATCCAGCTCATGCCGATGCGGCGCCCGGCTTTTGCATCCTTGGGGGTGCGCAGCGCCATGAAACGCACGATAATATGCGGCTGACCGAAGTATCCCAGGCCCCAGGCGAGTGCCGATGCGATGCCGATGAACGTAGTTCCCGCGAAAAGTCCCAGGGCGTCGGGGCGAACGTTGGCGACGGCATCCGTGACGTGGTCGAGTCCGCCCATATTGGTAATAGCCACGATCGGCACGGCAACCAATGCGGCGAGCATCAGAAGACCCTGCACCATATCGGTGTAGGAAGCACCCATAAAGCCGCCGAAGAAAGTGTAGAACATGGTGATACCGGCGACGAGAAGCATACCGGTGAGGTAATCCTGGTGGAAGGAAGACTCGAAGAATTTACCGCCAGCAACCATGCCGGAGGAGACGTAGAAGGTGAAGAAGACGAGGATAATAATGCCTGCAAAAATACGCAGAATATTGTATTTATCGTGCAGTCGGTTGCTGAGGAACACGGGGACGGTCACGGCATCGCCAGCGACTTCGGTGTAGCTGCGCAGACGGGGGGCGATGAATTTCCAGTTAACCCATGCGCCGATTGTCAGACCGATAGCAATCCATGATTTGGAAAGACCAGCTAAATAGACAGCGCCGGGCAAACCCATCAGGAGCCAGCCGGACATATCTGCGGCGCCTGCCGAGAGAGCCGCGACGGTGGGGGAGAGCTGTCGTCCTCCAAGCACATAGTCGTCAAGGTCGTTGTTTTTACTGTTTGCCCACAGACCAATCACAATCATGGCGATGAAGTAAATCGCCAGTGCGATGACTTGGAACGTACCGTCGGTCATCTCTCATTCCTATCTAGTGGTTGGGATTTCGTCACGTAACTATCTGTGTAATTATGCGCAACTCTATGACTTTATGAGTGGTTTGGGATACAGTCTAACCGCTCGGAATAGATTTACCAAGTCGTAATGCATTCAGCGTGTTTGCATACTAGTGAATATATATTCACATCATACGAGGTATGCCGTGGTAAAGCGTGGTTTTATGTGGGAAATTTTGGCGAAACGACCCCGAAAATTCGCGGCTCTTGAGGTTGCTTTGACCACAACGTGAACGGGTGGCGTGTGGTGATGCTTTTGCTTCTTATAAATCTAAAGGATTTGTAATGATCCACGGCTTGGGACTCATGGCTTTAGGATCGAAGTATTCCAGAAAATCCTGCGCCGATTTCGGGAACTTGGGGGCATCAGGAATGGGAATGGAGGCGCGAATCCATTCCAAAATATCGGACTCTGCAAACCCTGCATCCCGAAGCTGTCTCAGCGTTACCGCGCCGTCGCGTTTCGCTAGACGCTTACCTTCCGTGTTGAGGGCTAGGGGGACGTGGGCATAGAGGGGCGGTTCATACCCCAGGAGTGCTGCCAAGTACGCCTGGCGCGGAGCGGAAGATAATAAATCGTCTCCGCGCACCACCTGGGTTACACCCTGATAATGGTCATCGACCACGACGGCTAGGTTGTAAGCGTAGGTACCGTCGTTGCGGCGAACCACCACGTCATCGACGGCGCCCGTGTACTCACCGGCAAACATATCCTGTACCGTAAATTCACTGATTTCGGCGCGCAAACGCAGGGCGGGAGGGCGTATCTCACGGCGAGATTCGCGCTCGGCATTACTCAGATTACGACATGTCCCCGGATAGGAGCCGGGGATGCCGTGCGGTGCCGAGGTTGCCTCCAAAATCTCGCGGCGCGTGCAATAGCATTCGTAGAGCAGCCCTGCATCCTGGAGTTTCTGTACGGCGGCATCGTAGGCGGCAAGCCGTGTGCTCTGGTGTAAAACATGGTCGTGGCGCTGCGGGTCTTCGCCGGGCGTTACATCCCAATCGACCCCCAAAGATTGTAAATCGGCAAGCTGCTGTTCAGCGGCACCGGGGCGCACGCGATCGAGGTCTTCGATGCGCATCACAAAGCGCAGCCCCTCTTGTCGTGCGAGAAGCCATGCGAGAATTGCGGTGCGCAGATTGCCCAGATGCAGGTCTCCAGAGGGGGATGGTGCGTACCTGCCCGCGCCTGGTAAAGCAGGAGCGGGCGTTGCGAAAGAATCCTGGGCGGTGCTGCTGTGTAAGCTCATGGTTTTAATCCTAGCGGCACCTCTAAAAGTGCCTCACGCCATAGGATGCGGCAAAAAATAACAAAATAATAACAACCTCACAGGGAACTTCGTGATAAACATTCGCAAGTGTGTTATTAAACCTTTATAAAAATATTCCGTATCTGACGCTAAAGTCGAGTACCGTTAGAAGTATGGCAACCACGATTGAACTAGCGGACGGTGTTTATCGTATTGCAACCGATAACTACTGTCTAAATACCGGACTCATCCTCGGTCTTGAGAAAGCACTCGTGATCGATACCGGTGCAGGACCTCGACACGCAACCGAAATTTATGATGAGGTTCGTCGTATTACCCGTATGCCCCTCGTCGTCGTCAATACGCACGCACACCCCGAGCGTTATTTCCGGAAACGACGTTTTTGCGGCTATGGGCACCGAAGAGTTTTGGTCGCACCCACGGGCGGCGCGCGCTATCAAGAAATACGGAGATAGGCAGCGCCTGTATGTGGAGACCCTAGAACCTGAGATGGCACATCACCAGGGAGCGGCAACCGATATCGTGGTGCCAAATCATTTGGTTGCCCAAAGCGGGGAAGGCATTACCTTTACCCCGGTTGATCTGGGGGAGCGCTCGGCAACCCTCATCTACTTGGGTCCCGGCCATACCGAGGGCGATATCTTGGTGGGCATCGACGACGTGCTCTTTACGGGCGGTCTGCTGGAGCAGGGGACCGACCCATCCTTTGAAGACTCTTTCCCCGATCGTTGGGTAGAGACCCTAGGCGCGCTTCTTGAGCTTGATCGTTACCGCGTCTATGTGCCTGGCTGCGGCGACCCCGTAGAGCGTGACTTTGTGGAACGTTTTCAGGAAACCATGAAGAAGGCTATTTACGCTATTCGCCATTCGACTATTGACCCGAATGATGCGAGTACCACCGCCGCCATGTACCACCTGCCGTACGCACCCGGACCTACCCGGTTCTTGCTAGATCGTATGGCACAGCTTGACGGTACCGAAGTGCCTACCGACAGCTCTGAAACCACCGGATACACCGGTCCTATCACGATTGGCAGCCTGCACTAGCATAAGCGCAGACATATGACGACTGGGTATGACATATATTGTCATATTCATAAGAATTTCTGAAAACCTCTGCATAGGGTACGTACCATTTCGAGGTTATGGTGCGTCCCTGTGCGGAGGTCTTATTCTGCGAATCTTAGAAGGGGTAAGGCGCAGCCTAAGCTTGGGTATCGAAATATCGTTCGGGCGGTGAATGCGCACCCGAATACCCGACTCCTCACCGAAGCCCGCCGCCATGCGTTCCAAATCCGTATTCGGTGCCGCCTGAACCGTGAAGAACCGCTCGATGGCGCGGGTAAATTGTGGATTCTGGGCGAGAGTTCCGTGTTCCAGTGCGGTAAAAATACTGCCTCCAGCATCGTCATAGACGACGACGTCAAGATCGGGCAGAAGCTCAGTCATGGGCAGGTTCAGTGCAGAAATGTCGTATTGAAAGGTCAAATCGCCGCATATGAGGGTAACCGGAATCGGCGCGCCCGCCACATGGGCGGAAGCATCGACAGCCGTGCGTGCGTTGCCGGTGGGGTAGTAGCCCGCTAAAGAAACACCGACAGCCGTTGCGATAAGCCCGTCAATGCCGGAAAGCCCGCGGTTTGCGAGAACCCGTGCGGGCGCATCGGCACCAAGAGCGGGGGCGATAATATCTAGATCGCGCACAATACTCGACGAGCCGACGACAAGGGCTCGACTTTGCTGTGCGCATGTATTCCAGGTTTGGAGTGCAAGCGCCTGAGCGGAATTCTAGCAGGCTGAGAAGTATGTGCACCGTCTTGGTGACATTCCTCGGATGGAGCAGAGGTCTGCGGCTGCACTGTTTCAGACTCGGCATAACGATAGGCTTCGATCGACGTGAGCGATGCCTCCTGAGCTCGCTGACCGGCAGTGACCCAAGCATCAAGCCAGGTATCATCGGCCCGCACGCCCGATCCCATAAGCGCAAAGGCTTCAAGTTCGGCGGGCGAATCAATCTCGCGAACGGCACGGGTGCCGGGTTCGTACCAGCTGGCGTGCCGAGGCGCATAGTAAGCATGCTGCACGTCGGTACGCGCTAAAAGCGCAGAAATAGGGCGCGAAAGCGTGGGATGCCCGCATAAAATAGTTCGCTCGATGCTCTGCCCCAGCTCGGAAGCCGCATGTTCCCCGAGCACCGTCGTGTACTGGGGAATCGAGGTAGCGCCGTGCCGCGCCTGCGAAGAAGGCTCTGCCAGCAGCGGCAGATTCAACGCGCGGGCAAACTCGGCAGCGAACGGCTCGGCACCGTCTCCCGCGATCACCACCGTTTTCGGGCAGTCTGGTGCGCCTTCGGGTTTAAGCGGCGAGGACTGGACCGCCTGTTCATGCTGTATCAGCCAAAACTTCTCGACAGGACTCAGCTGTGCAGGTTCAAGCTCAGCGGGGTACGATGCGGCCCCCGGGGCGATATGCTCGGCAAGCGATGCGGCCCAGGTAGGAAGAATTGCGGCTGTCCGAGCCGAAGGTATGAGCGGGGTATCGAAACACACGTTAATATGCGCCGGCCCCACGGGCTCATCGCTTGCGCGCGACCAATCCTGCGCATCGCTGCCTGTCAGCGCCGCTAAACATGCCATAAAATCGGCGGTCTGCTGCCCCGGATTATGCTCGGGGTATGAGATCAAATCAGCGCTTGCGCGCACAAAGGGAGAGAAAAAATCGGTTTGAACCGTCGTCTGATTAGCACCGGTCCCACGCAGCCTCACGGGACGGTCCGCGCTCATGATCGCCAGCGGAACCCCAGCATGGTAAGCCTCCATCACGGCGGGCAAATACTCACCCAGAGCCGTTCCCGAGGTACACACTAACCCCACGGGCAGCCGCGAAGCCTTCGCGATACCCAGCGCCGTAAACGCTGCCACGCGCTCATCAACGCGCACGTGGGCAACCAACGCACCTGCCTCTTCGGCCGCCGCAACCGCATACGCCAAGGGGGCGCTTCGAGAACCTGGGGAAACCACCACATGCCGCATGCCCGCGCGAATGAGGGAATCGAGCACGGCGACGGCGGAGAGCATGGAGTCTGGAGCGGGGGGAGTTTGAACGGTGTCGGCACAGTCGGGGTTTTCAGTCACCCGTCTATTCTAGACCGGTGTTTGGGCGTGTGAAGAATATGGGGTCCCTAAACGGGCAGTTAGCCCCCAGAACACTGACCAGAACGTTCAGAACATACCTGGCTAAAGGCTCGTGGGCAAGGCTTCTTTTGAAGCACCAGGTAGCACCGTCGGATGCGCTCCATCCAGGCATCCCGCACTTCGCCCTCTGCTTCAACGCACCTCAGTGCCGATTCCGTAGGCGTAACCCGTCGCACTTCGAGCTCGCCGTCGCGAGCAAGCAGCGAATTTTCGGTCACATCGGCGCTCATCAGCGAGACCGTACTCAGCCCGCACGCATAGGGAAGATTCGGCAGAGCCGCCGCCAGAGACACACCGGTTGCGATACCTACGGAAGATTCCAGCGCCGAAGACACCACCGCGGGTAAACCCGCCTGTTCAACGATCTTTAGTGCGCGCCGAGCCCCGCCTAAAGGCGCCGCCTTGACGATAAGCACATCGGCGGCGTGCGCCTGTGCCACCTTGAGAGGGTCACTAGCCTTACGTACGGATTCGTCGGCGGCGATGAGCATCGAAAGGCCGTGCTCGCGCACCAGGGCACGCACCTGCGCAAGCTCATCAACCGTGGCGACGGGCTGCTCGGCATAAAGCAGATCGTACTCGTTCAGCGCCGCAAGGGCTTCGAGAGCTTCGGGGACGCTCCACCCCGCATTAGCGTCCACCTTTAACCGCGCGTTCGGGAGGGCACGCCGCGCCGCCGCAACGCGGGCAATATCATCGTCGAGAGTCTGCCCCTTTTCAGCAACCTTGATTTTAAGCTCGTGGATGGTTCCACGATAGTTGTTCAGCACTTCGGGAACCTGCTCGGCGCTCACCGCGGGAAGGGTCGCGTTCACCGGAATAGTGGTTCGTCGAACGGGCGGCGCCCCCAGCCAGGCAGACTCTAACGCACAGGCTAACCACGCCGCCGCCTCATGATCGTCATACTCTAAAACGGCGCGAACTCGCCCCATCCGGCGGGACCCTGTATCAGCGCACTCTGGCGCCGATTGACTGAGCGGAAGGTCACCCGCATAGGAATATCAACCACTCGAACGGCGCGTAAAACCTGCTCTAACGGCGGCAAAGCTAAGCCCTCAGTGATGAACCCGTATCCTAGCGGCGGCACGGATGACATGGCGTTTCTCCTTAAGGTATTCTCGGTAAACTCCCAGCTTGGAATTTAGAAAACACGTATTTTTCATAGCTTAACCTGAGATAGTGTTTTCTATGTCGTGTTTACAGACACCGCATCACAGACATTTTGGAGGGAAAAAGTATGTCACAGGGTCCTCACACATCGCGTGGTCATGTTCCTCGCCATACCAGTACCTCGAATGACACGGATGATGCTACGCGTATTCTATCTCCTCAGACTCTAGCCGATAACGACAGTGCCGATGCCGATGCGACGGTTCCGTTATCGAGCATCCAATCTTCCTATGAAACCGATGATGATGCGACCGAATTTCTGAACCTTCAGGATCTGCCATCTTCCTCACCAGATACGGACGCAACCCGCGCCATCCCGAACCCGCACGAGGCGCCTAAACCCCGTGAAAGCTCTGACACGGTAGCCCTCGACGCTCTTGACGATTCTCCAACCGAAGCCATCAGCGCATCGCAGGATCCGCGTGCTCACTACGTTCAGCACACGCGTGCCGCCCAGCCCCAAACCCGTGTGCAGCCGGATATAGCCCCTTCGGCTGATTATCCTGCCACGGTCGCCATGCCAACGGGTGCTCCCGGTGTGCAGACTGCACCCCAGGGCACGCAGTACAACGCCGCTGCTAACCCGACGATGAGCGCCGCGAACTATGCCGGATACGGCGCTCGTCCGAACCCTGCGGCCCCCGGGGCAGGCGTTCCCGCAGAAGCCCCCATTCCAAATGATCCGCCGAGCACCAAGGTTGTAGCGCAGCATTTGGGTGTCATGGTGCTGTTCGGCGCTCTGCTCTACGCCACGTTCCAGTTCTTCATCTACAGTCGTACCGGGCAGCAGCTCGACGAAAATGCGTTTACCGAATATGCCAGCCAGTTCGCGGAATACCAGCGTCCCACCCTGGCGGCTCTCGATAACCTGCCAACGATTACCGGCGTAATCGCGGTGATCGGCATTATTATTGGGCTGATCTGGAAGCACCGCATCCTGCCCGCTATCGTGGGTATTCTTGCGGGCACGGGCGCGTGTTTGAGCGTCCACGTCCTCAAGAATTATGTGATTACCAAGCCTAACTTCGGTATTCAGGAAGCCCTCTTGAACTCCGCGCCGAGCGGGCACACACGGCATTCGCCGCTTCTGCAGGTGCTGCTCTGTTTATCGCAGCGCCTCGCGCGCTTCGACCCACGATTGCGGTCTTGGCGGCGATGGCGACCTGCGCCACGGGCGCATCTACCATTATTAACGGCTGGCATCGCCCAGCGGATGTTATCAGCGCGATTTTGGTAGTTGCTCTCTGGACCGTTCTCGGCTTGGGCGTTCTTCGGTACCTGCGCCGTGCAGAATTTAACGCACCGACCCCTCGCGTGGTGGGAGCCATCGCGGTGCCTCTGCTGACGATTGCAAGCCTGTTCCTCTCGTTCTGCGCGGTCGCGATGTATGCGGTCACCATGTTTTCCACCATGCCCGGGGGAGTGTTCGTTGCCTCAACCTGCCTGATTTTGGCGGTTAGCACGGGCACCACGGCGATACTGGTGCGGCTTCTGCGCCCGCGTAACCAGGTATCTTCTCCCTATACGCGCGTGTGGGAATACTAAGGACGTATTCGTATCACGTTATGAAATATATGCCTCACTTTTTGCCTAGCCCCTAACACAGGCATAGAATTTAGTACAGTTCATGCAGATTTTAGGACGTTCGTATCCTAAAAGAACAACCATCATCGGCGAAAGGTTAGAACTCATGGCGGGTACTCACGAAGGGCGTGTGATTGTTTTCCCACAGCTCACCGAAGTTCTTACCCCCTTTGAGACTAAGCCGCAGGCAAAGAAACTTCTTGATGCCGATGGTGGCAGCATCACCCTAATGGAGCTGGCAGGCGGTCAATCTTGGCACGAACACCACAGTGTACATCCGGTGATTGTGCAGGTGCTTAAAGGCAAGGTTGATTACAGCGCCAAGGGGCAGAGTATTATTCTGGAACCCGGTAAAATCATCCACACCACGGCAAAGCTGTTGCACTCGGTCACGGCACTCGAAGACTCGACCCTGATGGTCATTATGCTGACCGGAGAATCACATCCGGAGCCTAATATCACTATTGAGGTTGAACAGGTCTAGGGCACAACGCCTTAGAAATAAATAAATCCCTTTAAGCACGGTAATGTCCCGTATTCAGCGACGGATACGGGACATTGTCGTATATTCTCCCCAACAGGCAAAGCTGTTATGAGCAGGTTTTCTGTGAAACGGTAAAAACCCCGCAGATACCTTCCTCACGGAGCACTTGGAGGAAAACGTATCTGCGGGGCTGGTCTGAAACAGGGCAAACGGACTAGGCGTTTGCTGCCGCATCCTGATCTGCGGGGGTTTCATCCACGTGGGTGGGATCAAGCACACGCGCTAAGAATGTCTTGGTACGTTCATGCTGCGGGCTGCCGATCACCCGCTCGGCGGGTCCCTCTTCGATGACCACGCCATCTGCCATGAAGACGACCTTATCGGCGACATCGCGGGCGAAGCTCATCTCGTGAGTCACCACAATCATCGTCATGCCTTCGTCGGCGAGATCACGCATAATCGTAAGAACATCGCCCACCATTTCGGGGTCGAGCGCGCTTGTCGGCTCGTCGAAGAGCATGAGTTCGGGGTTCATCGACAGCGCCCTAGCGATCGCCACACGCTGCTGCTGGCCGCCCGAAAGTTTACTCGGGTAGGCATTTTCCTTATCTGCCAGCCCCACTTTCGCCAGCTGTTCGCGGGCAATCTTCTCTGCCGTTGCACGATCGCGCCCCAAGACCTTAATCTGAGCAATCGTGCAGTTATCAAGCACGCTCAGATGTCCGAACAGGTTAAACTGCTGAAACACCATGCCCATGCGGGTGCGCAAGGCGTTAATATCGGCGTCCGGATCGGTTACCTCGACACCGCCCACGGTAATGGTTCCCGCATTGGGCTCTTCGAGCAGGTTTACACATCGCAGAAGCGTTGATTTACCCGATCCCGAAGGGCCGATCAGACAGACGACCTCGCCCGGTTCAACCTGAATATCAATACCGCGCAGCACCTCGTTTTTGCCATAAGACTTGTGTAGCCCCGTGATGCTCACCGATGCCGCCGATGTTACTGTGTCAGTCATGACAATCTCCCAAAGTCTTTGTCGTGGTTACTTGCGTGATGCGCCCGTGCGCTTCTCAAAATATGCGGATAGCTGCCCCAGCGGCACGGTAATAATCAGGTAGCACAGGCCCGCGACTACCAGGGGAGTGAGCCCCGCGCCGGATGCGGTAATACCTTCACGCCCGAATTTCGCCAGCTCGTACTGCGCGATTTGTACACCCAGCAGGTACACGAGGGAGGAATCCTTAGTCAGCAGAATAACTTCGTTAGTCAGCGGGGGGAGCACGATGCGGAATGCCTGCGGAATAATTACCGAGAGCATCGCCCGGGTGTGCGACATGCCCAGCGACCGTGCCGCCTCATACTGACCTTTCGGAACCGCCTGTAGGCCGGCACGCAGCACCTCGCTGATATAGGCAGAGGACACCAGTCCAAGGGAGAGTGTTACCGGAATGAGGTTATCGACAAACCGGATTTTGAAGGCTAGGGGAATGCCGTAACCGAAGGCAAAGAACACCAAGAGCGCCGGAATGCCACGGAAAATTTCGACATAGATTGTAGCCAGCCACCGGTAGGGTGCGATCGATGAGATACGCATGAGCGCCAGGATAAGACCAAGGCTTAGACCCACGGCGAAACCCAAGGCCGTGTAGATCAGCGTATTTTTGAGCGCTACTGTAATAACGTTCGGGAACTGCTTTTGCGCAACCTCAAGGTTGAAAACCTGGCTGGAAAGCGTTTTCCAGTCGGCAAGGGCAATAATAAGAACCGCGATAACTGCCAGCAGAGCGTACTGGGAGTACCGGAACATCGCCTGTTTTTTGCGGGGAGATAGTTTATTCTGTGCCATCGTTACACTAACGTAGTCTATGTTTATCGTGATATTCAGGATGCGCGGCGCACGTGAACGAACGAACGCGCGCCGCGCTAATCGCGGTTAGTTTGCGCTGGATGAAGATGCGGATGAGGGCGAAGACTTAGCCTTGGTCCACTTTTCCTTGATCTTATCGAGTTCGCCGCTGGACTTGAGCTGCTGAATTGTCTTATTCGCTTTATCCAGCAGGGCTTTCTTTTCGGGGGCTACCGCACCGGCGATCTGGTCGGCGTTTTCCGAGGTCTGATAGGCGATCTTGAAAGAGTCGGGGTCTTTGGTCAGCGCCTCAGAAATAACCGAGAGGTTTGCCGAGACGGCCTGCACCTGACCGGTCTTCAATGCCGAGAACATGAGTTCGTTGTCCTCGTACTGCACAACATCCGCGCCTTTTTCTTTGGCATAGGATTCACCGCTGGTTGCCTGCTGAGCGCCGACTTTGGCGTTCTTAAGATCTTCGACGGAGGAGATCTTGGAATTTTTAGGAACCAGAATTGCCTGGTTGTCTTCGAAATAGACATCGGTGAATTCCATCTTGGATTTCCGCTCGTCGGTCACGCTGATACCTGCGAGCGCAATATCGCACTGTCCGCTGGTGAGCCCGGTACCCGAATCGAGGCCTTCAAAGCTGATGGAGGTGAGCTGTGCTTCTGCGCCCAGGTCTTTGGCGATAGCGTTTGCGATATCTGCATCGATACCTACGATTTTTCCGTTTTCTTCGTATTCGAAGGGCATGTAGGGGGTGTTGGTGCAGACGGTGAGGACTCCGTTGTTGATGAGGTTTACCTCTCCGTTTTTCGCCGTCGGATGCGGTTGAGACGCATCCGGTGAGGACGAGGGTGCGAGCGCGAGGAGTGCGAGGACTTTTTGAGGTTGGGTTTTGCGGTGAAAATCGACATGGTGTGCTCCGTGTGTAGAAAAATTTTGATGTTTTCCATTGTGCACCTGCACGATAAAGAATGCAAGTATGCCTATAAATATTCACTATTTTTCTGAGGAAATGACGAATTATGTATGCATAGTATGCATAAAACCAGGAATGTTGCCGCGCCGCAGCGGACGGCGGGAGAAGCGTGCTGCACGTGCGCAACACCGGGCACAAGAGTGCATATTTTCGTGAGTTAAAGTGTTCGCCACCTCAGATGACGTATCAGGAGGTGCTCAACTACCCCACGGGCGGTAGAACATGCCACAATTGAAGGCGTGAGCAACGTAGAGAAAAATGTTCAGGGTACCCGCGCAACCCTTGACAAGAAGACCGGCGATATCGCCGCCATGTTTGACACCGTCGCGAAGCGCTACGACTTGATGAACGGCATCTTGTCGCTGGGACGGCACATCTACTGGCGCAAGCAGACCGTCGCCGCTGTGGATGCGCATCCCGGGCAGAAGGTCCTCGACGTTGCTGCCGGTACCGGAACCTCATCCGAGCCTTTCGCCGACGCCGGGATTGATGTTATCGCCGCGGACCTTTCCGAAGGAATGCTGGAGGTCGGGCGTAAACGCCGCCCCGATATGACCTTCGTGCGGGCGGACGTTACCGACCTTCCTTTCGAGGACGACAGCTTCGATGCGGTCACCATGTCCTACGGTTTGCGTAACGTTGCGGATTACCCCCGTGCGCTGAGCGAACTGTACCGGGTTACTAAGCCCGGCGGGCGCATCGTGGTGCTGGAATTCTCAACCCCAACCTTCGCCCCTTTCGGTAAGGTATATAAAGGAATACATTATGAAGGCGATACCGCCCGTAGCGCGCGCGATCTCCTCGAACCCGGATTCCTATGTATATTTGGCGGAGTCGATTATCGATTGGCCGGATCAGAGAACTCTTGCCCACAAGTTCGCACAGGCGGGCTGGCAGGATGTCAAATATCGTAATCTCAGCGGCGAATTGTTGCCATTCACCGTGGCTTCAAGCCCCAAAACTAACACTCAGCACATCATCATTGAGCAACACACAGCATACAGCTACGCACCAACACACCGAAGAAGGCATCGTGAGCACCTCAGAGCAATCCATTGCAGCCACCGATTTGATGGCAGGACTCGATTTCAACCTGCCCGCCGGGTTTGAGCTCATTGCGTCCGACCCGCAGCTTGGCCCCCAGATTCTTACCTCGCTGGCGCGGATTGAAGAGCGGCTTGCCGAGGCTATCAGCTACACCGATAAGCTCGCCGATGTTGCCGCCCGACACTTACTGCTCGCCGGTGGAAAGCGTGTGCGTCCCCTTCTGACCCTGCTTGCCGCCGCCGTGGACGGACAGATTAACGACGAGGTGATTGAGGCTGCGGTGGTCGTTGAGCTCACCCATCTGGCGACCCTCTACCACGACGATGTGATGGACGACGCGCCCAAACGCCGCGGCGTCGATACCGCCCAGACCATTTGGGGAAATTCCGTCGCCATCCTGACGGGCGACCTCATTTTCTCCCGTGCCTCGCTGCTGGTCTCCGATCTGGGCACGCGACCCATGAAAATTCAGGCGCAAACCTTCGAGCGCCTGGTGCTGGGGCAGCTCTACGAAACAACCGGTGTACGCGAAAACCAGGATATTCTCGACCACTATATCGCCGTGATTGAAGGGAAAACCGGTTCTCTGATCGCGGCGGCGGGGGAGTACGGCTCACTCTTGGCGGGCGCCTCCGAAGAGGTTATTCAGATGCTCGCCACCTACGGCGAACTCGTGGGCGTGGCATTCCAACTCGCCGATGATGTGATTGATATCGTCAGCGATGGTGCATCCTCCGGAAAAACCCAGGGCACCGATCTGCGTGAGGGCGTGCCGACCCTGCCGACCATCCTGCTCAACCGTGCTGCAGAGGCCGGGGACGAATCAGCCCGTCAGGTTCAAACGCTCATTGAGGCAGACCTATCGAGTGACGATGCGCTTGCCGCCGCCGTATCTGCGCTCGCCGCGCATCCGGTCACTCAGGAAGCGTGGCAGATAGCCTATGATTGGGCGGATCGTGCGATTGCAGCCATTGCGCCACTGCCGGATTCTACCGCAAAGGCGGCGCTGGAATCCTTCGCGCATGCCGTGGTGCATCGCGAGGGCTAAACCGCGTGATACGGTTGCTCAGGAAGACTTCTTCACGAGAATGTGTATATCGATGCAGCGTAGTGTGTGAAGAACGCCCAGGTGGAGCTGAACTCGATAGAGTTCTATAAGGGAAACTATGGCCCACAAAACCGTTACCGCATATCAATCTGCCGCAATATTCTTCAGCTCGGTTATAGCGGCTGCGGCAACGTTTGCTATATCGGTTATTGCTGCGTACTTTTTATCGCACAGTGAGTTTAGGCAGTTTCAGTCAGCATTCTGGCCCCTCGTGTTCGGAATTTACGGCATAACCGGCGCTATTCAGCAGGAGACAACGCGGGCAGTCGGAGCGTCCCTTCTGCAGAACCCGGAATCACGAACACACACTAATAGACTTTCATATTCCGCTGTGGCAGCCCTGTTAGGACTGAGTATTGCCGCGATCGTCGTCATGACCTCACCACTGTGGTCCTCCGCTTTCCCCACCTACCCGCAGATGAGTGTTGTACTGATAGCGTTTGGCGTCGTAATGTACGCCGTCTACGCTGCTGTTAGCGGCGCATCCGCCGGGCGGGATTCCTGGTATTTTTACGCCGCTTTAGGCAGTGGTGAGGCACTGATACGTTTGGCGGCAACATTGGCGGCGGTAGTGTTGTCGTGGCACCTGCTCGGATTTGAGACCGCCGTTGTCGTTGCCTCGCTGATCTGGGTTCCGTGCGTCGTATTTCACGTACCGGGCGGCGCGTCTGGCACGCGAGCATTGATGTTAGTTCGCGGCGGTATGCACGAAATATTGTGATGCTCATGCTTTCATCCGCCGGTGCATCGATTCTTATGACGGCGTTTCCCTTTTTCTTACAGTTCACAACGCAGGATCAAAGCGCACAGTTCAATGCCTTGGTCGCTGCTATTGGGGTTACACGTTCGCCGATTATGATGCCGCTTCAGGCCTTTCAAGGGGTCGCCATATCGGCTTTCTTAAAGCACCAAGATCACCCACTGCGCGCTTTAGCACGCCCGTGTCTGTGGGTCCTGGGAATCGGCGTTTTCGGCGCACTGCTTGCCTATCTTATCGGACCTTTTCTCTTTGACATTTTCTACTCTAAATATGCTGGTCTTGCACCCGGAATGATGCTTGCTATTTTGACCCTTGAATCCGCGATTATCGCCTTGCTTGTGCTCGCCGGAAATCTGGCTATTGCCTTGAATATGCACCGTTTATATGTGAGCGGTTGGGTTTGTGCGGCTGCGTTGGCCTTGCTCCTGCTGCACATGCCGCTGGATGTGGTGAGCCGTACCGAGCTCGCCCTCGGGGCTGCTCCGCTGTGCGGATTCACGGTAATTCTGGTGGGAATCTTGAGGGGTTCAAGGGGGAGAGAGCCGTAAAAGTACCGATAAATCCGGTCTCTTCCAGGATGCACCTGCTGCTCGGCATGAGAGGCCGTGAGGGCTGAAGATCGAGAAGTATTAGTTTAAATGCTTGCGTTTATCTATTACATTCCCCTCATAAATCCCACAGAATCCCACATGATGGGCTATCATTGACCAAATAGCCTACATCAGGTAAACCTAAAGAACGTCTGTGCCCATACATCATTGAGAGCACAGAGCACCCGGAGAGTCGCGCCCAAACCCTAGCGCGCCTCCGTTCACGACGACATGCCCTGTCTACCCTTAAAGGCGCATCGTCGCGTGACGTGCATACATGAACATCTAGACCGAGGTAACCACTATCATGGGTACAAAACCCGCCAAGACCCCGGCGAAGCGTGAAGGCTTCTCCAGCCGCAGGGTCTTCCTTTTTGCCGCCATCGGCTCAGCTGTTGGTCTGGGAAATATTTGGCGTTTCCCCGCTGTTGCTTACAAGAACGGTGGCGGCGCCTTCATGATCCCGTACATCGTGGCGTTGCTGACCGCAGGACTCACCTTCCTCTTTTTCGACTACGCGATTGGCCACCGCGGGCGCGCATCGTCTCCGTTGGCATTCCGCCGCCTCAACCGCAAAACCGAGTTTATCGGCTGGTGGCATATGGGCATTAGCGCGGTTATTGCCATCTACTATGCCGCAGTTATCGCCTGGGCAGTGCGGTACATGATTTTCTCATTCAACCAGGAGTGGGGCAGCGACGCGAAAACCTTCTTCATGAAGGACTTCCTGAAAGTGGGGGATCCGAAGCTTTCCTTTGACTTTAACCCCGGCATTCTCATTCCGCTCGTGCTGGTGTGGATTTCCCTGATCGTCATCATGGCGCTGGGCGTACAAAAAGGCGTGGGTGCCGCCAATGTGGTGTTTATGCCTCTGCTGATCTTTATGTTCGTGGGTCTGGTTGCGTACTCGCTCACCCTGCCCGGCGCGATGAACGGCCTGAACACTCTGTTTACTCCCAACTGGGGTGCGCTAACTAATGGCGAGGTGTGGGTCGCCGCCTACGGTCAGATCTTCTTCTCGCTCTCCATTGGCTTTGGCATTATGGTGACTTACGCATCCTACCTGAAGCCCAAGACCGACCTGACCGGCTCGGGTGCCGTCGTGGGCTTCGCCAACTCCGGATTTGAGCTGCTGGCGGGTATCGGTGTGTTCGCGGCGCTGGGCTTCATGGCGCAGGCACAGGGTATCGCCGTGGATAAAGTTGTCGAAGAAGGAATAGGTTTGGCTTTCATTGCCTTTCCCACCATTATTTCGCAGGCTCCGGCGGGAGCGCTCATCGGGTTCCTGTTCTTCGGTTCGCTCCTCTTCGCAGGGTTCACCTCGCTCATCTCAATTCTTGAGGTCATTATCGCCGGTGTACAGGATAAAGCAGGCACCTCACGCCTGACCTCGACTATGATCGTGATTATCCCGCTGGCGATTATCTCGACACTGCTGATGCCCACCGCATCCGGCCTGTACATGCTGGATATACTCGATACCTTCGTGAATAACTTTGGCATTCTTGCCGCTGGTCTCACCTCTATTGTCGTGATCACCTATGGCGTGCGGGCTCTGCCGACCCTGCGGGAGCACCTGAACTCTGTTTCCTCCTTCAAAGTGGGTTGGATCTGGATGATTCTCTTAGCGGGCGTTACCCCGCTGATCCTGGGGTACAGCCTGATCTCCACGCTCGTGAAGACCATTAATAAACCCTACGGAGGTTACCCAGCAGATCTGCTCGGCATCTTCGGTTGGGGCATGGTGGCATTACTGGTTATTGGCTCCATCGTGATTTCATTCCTGCCGTGGTCGCATAAGTCACGCGCTGCCGAGGAACCTCCGGCACCGCCCGTTATCGGCGGTAAACTCGCCCACACGCATGTGGACGATGCCGCGCTGAAAGCACACGCAAAAACACAGGGTGAGGAGGCATAATGAGCGGTGCAGCTATCGCTATGATGATCGTGGCAATCCTCATTATCTGGGGCGGCCTGGTGTTTGCCCTCGTAAACCTGAGCAGGCACCCCGAAGAACCTGAGGATGATGCTGTCGAGCAGGCAGCCACCGAATAATACCGTTTACGCGCGCGGGCAGGTCTGCGGACTGTGCCCGGTACGTAGAAATATAGAATACTCGCGCACTCGGCGCGAATAAAAAGTGTTGGCATGAGAACTCTGACCGGTTCTCGTGCCAACACTTTTATGCATATACGGCAAGGACTCAGGATTTGTCGGAGGCACTCGCTGCGGAATCTTCGGTGTCTTCGGGCGAGAGCTGCACCGCATCCAGAAGATAGTTCTGTTCACGGTCATCGCCGCCCTCAGAGGACTGAGAAATCTGCACAATAGGAATCATACCGGTCTCGACCGCCGTGAGCTTCGACGGGCGCGAAGTGCGTGAGGCGCGCACCGCATCCACCGTGAAATCACGATAGCCACCCAAATCAGAGATAAGCCAATCCACTTATCCGGGGTAATCCTATCGTGCAGCACGAAGAGCGCCAGGAAGAACTGAATGGTCGGGCCCATATACTGCACCATGCCGATCACCGACAGAGGCAGCGCTCGCGCCGCCGCTGAGAAAAGAACCAGCGGAGTCACCGTGACAATGCCGGTGGAAGCGAGCAGCCAGAAATGCCCGGGGCCTTGCGAAAACAACGTGAGCTGTCCCTGCGTATTCATCCACCACAGCACCACGAGCGCCACCGGAAGCAAAATAAAAGTCTCAAGCGATAGCGACACCACCGGATGCACACTCGACCCCACCCGCGCCTTGAGCAGCCCGTACGTTCCGAAGGTGAAGGCAACACCCAAACCCAGCCACGGAATCTGCCCGTACACCACGCTCATAATCAGCACTGCCACGGTCGAAATCCCGATAGCGACCCACTGAATTTTTCGCAGCCGCTCGTGTAGGAACACGACTCCCAACGCCACGGAGACCAGCGGGTTAATAAAATACCCCAGCGACATGTCGATCGTATGCCCGTGCGTGGTGGAGTACACATAGATCATCCAGTTCGCGCCGATCAGCAAAGACGCGACCGTCAAAATACCCATAGTGCGCGGAGTACGCACCGCCCGGTTAAATGGCTTGGTCAACCGGAAAATAGGGAGCAGAACCGCGCAGAATGCCAGTGAAAAAATCACACGCGAGAGCACAATCTCCAGCGCAGACGAAGACGCCATGAGATAGAAATACAGCGGCAGCATACCCCAGATCGCGTAGGTGGTGAAAAGGCAGATAAAACCATTGCGGGTCTGTGCAGCGTGTGCCGCCGTGCCTGATGCGGGTGCTGTAGCGCTGTGAGTGTTCTGCGCCATAGTGTGAGGGATCCTCCCTACCTGTGAACGAAAGATGAGATGTGAACTTCTAACAACTCTACTCTTCACCGCACTCTTGCACGAGTGCGAGATACCGGCAGGCGGAGGCGAGTCGCCTATTAAACGCCGATGGGGCGCAACATAATACAGCGTTGCACCCCACCGGAATGATGAAATTCCTAGGTCAGGATAATATGCCGCAGGCACGAGGTAAAGACCCTGTACGCCTGCTGATACAGCGTTGTTTACAGACCGAAGAACCGCGAGAAGAAGCCCTTCTTCTTGCCGGTTTCCTGAGCCTGCTCCTGTTCCTCGTGCTGATCAGCCTTCTGTTCGGCGGGCTTGATCACCGGAATTGCAGTTGCCGGGGTGTTCTCGGTCTGCGGTGCGGATGCTCCGGTACCTGAAGCGGCAGGTTTGGGTGCCTGCTGCGGTTGCTGCTGGGCACCTGCCGCTGCGGGCTTCTGTGCGCCGGACTGAGGTGCTTCCTGTCCCTGACCTGCACTCGCGCCGGGTTTGCCAGCTGCACGCGGGGTGATCGATGTGCGGGACTTCGAGGTATCGGAGGCACCGGGCTTCGCCGCCTTAGCCTGACCCGCAGGTGCGCCGGTCTGTGCCGCGGCAGCGCCAGCGTTCGGAACAACATCGCCTGGGAGGGTATTGACCGTTACGCGACCGTGCTCGGAATCCTCACGTGGATCTTGGTCGAAGGGAGCCTCGGTATCCGGGTACAGGTTCTCGGTCGTGCGCACACCTGCCACCGGTTTCTGCGATGCGCCAGCGGGTACAGCGTGCTCTGCGGCCGCCGCAGGAGCCTGAGGCTGAGCCGGTGCTGCTTCTTCCGGCTGTGCATTTTCCTGCGCGGGGGTGCTCTTTGCTGCCTGTGCTTCCTCGGGTTCCTGAACGGCGGGTGCCTGCTCGGCTTCGGCACGTGCCGCCGCACGCTCTGCCGACTGCTGTTCGCGCAGGGCCACCTGCTCTGCAGCCTCGGCAGCGGCGGCCTGCTCAACTTCGGCGCGTTCAGCTGCCAATTCCGCACGGTACTGCTCAGCCTCTGCGGCAAGCTGCGCAAGTTCTTGGGCGGTAACCTCGGGCTTCGCGCGCTCGATACCGCTGATGCGCCCCTCATCGAACCACAGCCGCAGGGCGCCGTCGGTCATGGTGAGTACCACGGTGGCCTCGGTATCCCAGGCGGTATGGAACCCGCGCTGACGCGCATAAAGAATTAACGGCGAGTGGATGATCGTGAATATCTTCGCTTTGCAGAGCCTTCGCAATCACGCGCCCTACACCTTTGTACGTGGGCGCATCCAGGGTCAATTCGGGGCTGTCAATCAGGCTCCACGCCCGCACAGACCCCGACGGCAGAGGATAGTGAGCGTATAAACCGGTCACCGTTTTCGTTGCCAAAGTCAGGCGACGCGCCAATCCCTCTGAGAGCGGAATTTCGTCGGTACTCAGCTCCAGAACTGAGTCGCGTTCACCGGCATCTCGCGCCTGCAGCGCCGCTGAGACTACCGCATTTGGAAAATATCCCAATTGCTGCCACGACCAAATCCAGGTTCCACGGTTTTCAGATTCGGTACCGAGCAGGTAGGGTTGAAAGACACCGGATCGGCGGCCTTGAACGTGAGGGACTGTTCGGCGAAGTTTACGTCGTAGTCAGCAGACCCAATGAGTTCAGCCAACCGCGCCTGGTATTCGGTCGAGATAAAGATTGATGCGTCAATAAGATCCTGCAAAGAATTCGTCATAGGTTAAGGGTAACAACCTTTTTGGTGTGAGTACCCACAAACTGCACCAATTTTGTGGGTCGGATGGAGAAAAAATTTGAACAAGAGACAACTCGGTAACCGATGCTAGAGCACACACGCAAAAGTGTGTTCCCTAACCTATCATGACGTTATAAATCGGCGTGACGGCGGATGCTTCGCTAAAATCAATAGAGTAGCGGGTAGCTTCCCGCCGGGACCTAAGATGCAAGCTGACGATAAAGGAATGGAAAACCATGACGGATACCCGACGTTCTGAACCGACGAGTAGAGCCGCCCGCACCCAGGATGCGCTCAACCGTATCGGTAGCTGGCTTCTTGATGTCGTCAAGGCTGAGCCCGGGTGGAGCGAGATGATCCTCGACGTAAAACCCCTCGCCGGGCAGGTCTATATTCGCGTGCGTGAATTCCGTGACGGCGAAGAGTACATCGGTTCGGTGGGTCCCCTCAAGGAGGATTCGCCCGTACTGCCCGATCTTCGCAAGCTCCAGCGCGCCGCCTACGACGGCAACCGCGGCACCTGGTTTACCGCATCTGTGGTGGTGGCGGCCAATAACTGGCCCGAACCGAAGTTCAGCGTGGGGGCATCTTATAACCGCGACGAAGAACCGGAGAACTGGGGTACTGAAGGAACCCTGAGTGCTTCGGATGTGCGCGAGCATCTCACATGTTCCCGCGCGATTCCGAGCGTATTCCCGCTTGGGCAACCGAACGTATGCACGGTCGAGCTCGTGATGTTTCGGGTTTGCATAAAGAAACCGATTACGAGGTTCCCAATCCCTACCTCGCCGCTGCACTCGAAGCTTTCAAGAAGGACGTCAAAGAACGAACCCTCATTAACGTAGTGCGCACCATGCTCGGCGGCGATTTGCTCGTGGATGCTTCCGGCTCAACTATTGTTCCCGCAGGGCACCTTGATATTGGTCCCGAATCGCAGCTGCGCTACCAGGTTATTCGCCTTGAAAACGGGATGCAGGCGCTATGCGTATTCTCGTCGGCAGAGTACGTTTCGAAGAGCTACATGCGTGAGAACTCCGACGATGATGAGCTGATTTTGCGTGAACCGGCCGTCAAGATTTTCATGGATTTCTTGAGCAACCCCGACCTTGATCTGATTGCGATAGATCCGGGTTCCAACCACGAATGCTATATTGAGCGCGCCCAGGTGCAATGGGTTGTGAACTCGCCCCGCAACGACGGCGCGAAAATGGCTCTTATCAACGACAATATGCAGCAGCTTCTCGGTTCGTTGGTGGCACCAAACTCTATTCTGGTGGTGGCGATTGATCCCAAGAGTCAGGTGCAGGGTCCCGCGTTCGTACCCGATGATGACGGCAACCCCACGAACATGCTGGCGTTCACCTCGCCGATTGAAGTTGCCGCTATTGACCCCGCGATTGAGGTGCGCGTAGCACACGCGATTGAGGTGCTGACCCTCGCGGAACAGCTCAACGCCCCGGGTATTCAGATCAACTACTTCAACCCCAGCGCTGTGCTCGACATCAAGCAGATCCGCGAGCTCCTCGATATTGTGCGTGAACAGGAAGCGGTCTTCGGCGCTTCTCCCGCTGGTGCTAGTGCATCCGCATAGTTCATAAAAGCCGTCACGCAAAAATCGCCCGGAAGAAGCACCCACACGGTGTTGTCTCTTCCGGGCGATTTTTGCGTTTGGAGAGGTTGTACTATACAGGTCGGCTTCTATAATGTGTAGCAAAGCTGTTCTCATGCAGTCAGGGAATGACGATATACCCATCATCGACCCGAGCAGGAGATATACGTAATGGCCTTTTCTCATACAGCAGAAGAGATAATTACCGGAGCGGGAATATATAAGTCGTTCCCCTCCGCCGGTTCGCGAGAGCAGCTATCAGTGCTGAAGGGAATTGACCTGCAGATTCAGCGGGGGAGTTTTACCGAATTGTAGGACCTTCAGGCTCCGGTAAATCTACCCTCTTGAACTGTCTAGCGGGTCTTGAGCCGCTGACCTCCGGTACTGTAACTATAGCCGGTACAGATATTAGCTCTCTTCGCGGCAATAAACTTGTGGCATTCCGGCGCGATCACCTTGGGTTTGTTTTTCAATCGTATAACCTGATTCCGGCGCTGACGGCTTATGAGAACGTTCTGCTCCCAGCACAGCTTGCCGGGTTGCGACACGCGCATCGTCGTGCTCGTGAAGCGCTGCATGCGGTGCACATGTTAGATTTTTCTCGCTCTTTGCCGAACCGTCTCTCAGGTGGTCAGGCTCAGCGCGTGGCTATCGCCCGTGCCTTAGCAAGCGGTGCAGAACTGATTTTTGCGGACGAGCCCACCGGTGCCCTTGATACTAAAACTGGGAATCTGGTTCTGGATATACTGCGCCATCTCGTCGATGAAGAACATCGGACTATCGTGATGGTAACCCACGACTTGGAGGCAGCATCCCGCACAGATACCGTGTTTGTAATGCGTGACGGAACTCTTCACGAAACATTAGAAAGCCCACATACTCCCGAAATTCTAGCGGCTCTCGACCGCGCAGCTGCCTACGAAACGGATGCATCATGATGGTAAAAGTCGCGGTGAAACAGCTGCGCCGCACATGGCGCGTGTGGGTAGGCGCCCTTGTCATGGTGATTGTAGGGGCGACGGGAATTACAGCGGTTAGGTTGCACCTTGCAACGGCCAGTACTATGCCCTCGGAGAAAGCCCGAGCAATTTTCTCGTTGGCATATGGCGAAGTAGCGTTTCTCATCGTGGCATCGGTGGCAATGCTCGCCTCCACAGCACGTTATGCTGTTGCGGCAACCCGTGCAGAGTATGCCCGGCTGCAATTGGTCGGTGTACTTCCTCGACAGGTCTTTACGATAGTGCTCGTACAGCTTCTAGCGGTAGGAGTCATAGGCGTCGTCTTTGGCTGCGGGCTGGGCATAGTGTGCGCTCAACCAATGCTTGATTATACGGTTCATCAAACAACCCTTCAGCAGACAGTACCGGTTGTTTATCTGGCGCATTCTATAGTAATAAGCGCTCTTATCGTGCTGGTCGTAACACTCTTCAGCGGAGTGCGGTCTGCACGGGCGGCTAGCCTGATGCCAGCGCTTTGGGCACTTCGTGAAACAGAAGAAACACCTGCCGTAAAATTCAGCTGTGGACGTTTGATCCTTACTCTCGTTTTGGCAGGATGCACCATAGCATTAGCAGTGGGTATACAGTTTGTCCGTATTGACCCTCACCAAGAGCGTGTAGGCGTGGTTATTTCAGGTGTAATAGGATTAGGTATTCTCCTGGGGCTTTGCCTGATTTCACTGCTGGCAGCACTTGCTCCGCTCCTCTCGACAGGGTTTATCAGCGTATGGAGCGCCATAATTCCCATGAGGTTATCGGCTTCATGGAGTATTGCCCGTAGGTTCATACAACATAGCGGCGGCAGGAGCGCAGCAACTCTAACCCCCGTTCTGATAGCGGTAGGATTGCCTGGAATTCTCTACACAGTATATGACACGATAGCAACGGGCATGAGCTCAGGTTCCGGCCCTAACACGGGTGGGTTGAGCGTTATTCTATCTCCTGCACTTCTCACCGCGACTATAGGGGCTGCGACCATTATTTTTATGGGCTCTTTGAGTCGAAGCCGTGATTTTGCACTGCTGGTGCTAACCGGTGTTTCACGAGCAGTAATAGCGCGTATCGTGGTTTTTGAATCTCTGATGTATGCGCTCAGCTCGTTTCTGCTGGCTCTAGGGGTTATGGCCGTCGTCGGTTTTTCTGTATCAAACCGATTCCCCGCCGAGACCAAAGTGACCAGCGCACTTGGCTGGGATGTGGCGGCGGTATCAGCAGGGTGCGCCTGGATTATCCTATGCCTCGCCAACCTTGCGCCTGTACTGAGGTACAACCGCCTCAAACTTGTCAGCACAACATAATCGGTTAAAAAAATAAAATATGGGGTCGGTGACTCCACCTCACTGAAAGTCACCGACCCCATGTTGCAGCCGTGCGTCATGTTCTCGAACCTACAGGGGAACAGACGCTGCCGTATCTTACGAACCAGATGCGGCGGCTGCCACGGCCTCGCGGACGCGAGAACCGAGCTCAGGGTGAACGTTGTCCCAGTATTGGAACGCACGTTCACGAATCTCGTCGGAACGAACAGCACCCACGTGACCAGAGATATTGCTGACCAGGCGTTCGCGTTCTTCGTCGTTCATGGTTACCTCGTAGAGGGTGCGCGCCTGCGAGAAATCATCGTCGTCCGGGCGCAGGGTGTAGGCGGTGCGTACCAGCGCGCCGTCAGACTCCCAGCTACCTTCGCCAGCGCGTGCCGCATCCGCATGCGGACCGCCCAGGCTGTTTGGTGCGTAAGTGGGAACGGAGGGGTCGTTGAAGTTGTAGCGCATCGAGCCGTCATGCGAATAGTTGTTCACCGGCGCCGCGTGGGGTGCGTTCACGGGCAGTTGCGCGAAGTTGGTGCCGATGCGGTAGCGATGCGCATCCGGGTAGGAGAAGATACGACCGAGCAGCATCTTATCGGGCGAAGCCGCGATACCGGGCACAAAGTTCGAGGGGGGAGAAGGCTGCCTGCTCGATCTCGGCGAAGAAGTTCTGCGGGTTGCGATCCAGCACCATGCGGCCCACCTTGATCAGTGGGTAATCCGAGTGCGGCCAAATCTTCGTCAGATCGAAGGGGTTAATACGGTAGGTCTTCGCGTCCTCGTAGGGCATGATCTGCACGTAGAGCGTCCAGGCGGGGTAGTCGCCGCGCTCGATAGCCTCGCGCAGGTCGCGGCGGTGGAAGTCAGCATCCTTGCCCGCCATTTCATCGGCCTGAGCCTGAGTGAAGAATTCGTTGCCCTGCTCGGTCTTGAAGTGGTACTTAACCCAGAAGCGCTCGCCTTCGGCGTTAATCCACTGGTAGGTGTGCGAGCCGAAGCCGTCCATGTGGCGTAGGGTGCGGGGTAGGCCGCGGTCGCCCATCAGCCAGGTTACCTGGTGCGCCGTTGCGGGATTCAGGCTCCAGAAATCCCACTGCATATCGTGATCGCGCAGACCCGAACCGGGCATACGCTTCTGCGAGTGGATAAAGTCGGGGAACTTGATGGCATCACGAATGAAGAAGATAGGAGTGTTATTACCTACCAGGTCGTAGTTACCTTCGGTGGTGTAGAATTTCACCGCGAAACCGCGTGGGTCACGCCAGGTATCGGGGGAGCCGGATTCGCCAGCCACGGTCGAGAAACGAATCAGTAGCTCGGTTTTAACGCCCGGCTGAAAGAGCGCCGCACGGGTGTACTGCGAAACATCTTCGGTGGTTTCAAAGTAGCCGTATGCGCCGGTTCCCTTTGCGTGCACCACACGCTCGGGCACACGCTCACGGTTGAACTGGGCGAGCTTTTCAACAGCGTAAGCATCGTGCAGAACGATGGGACCATCAGCTCCCACGGTGAGCGAATGATCATCTGAAGCCACCGGCGTGCCAGTGCTCGTGGTGGTGTAAGAACCGGGATGAATGGGGTTCTGCGGGGTCTGATACATATTTGCTTCTCCCTGTGTTTTTGGTGATGCTATGTGGTTTTCGACGAGCATTCTTCCTGTTTTAGGGTGCAGCTAACGAACACCGAGGCGCTGTTTCACGCCCGGAGTAAGGTGTGGGAATGTGGTTCGTTAGTGCTGAACGCTCGCTGCGGCTTGCACCTGGCTCTTCGCCAGTTCTGCTTCTGCCTCAGTTTGACAGTCTGCGCAGACGCCTCGATACAGTACGTCTGCGCTGATAATCGCCATGCCGTGGAAATCGCTGGGAGTTAGGCAGGGCGCTGCGCCGACAGCGCAGTCTACATCCTGAACTTTCCGCAGCGAATGCAGAATGCGTGGTGATGGTTATCGCCCGTGCGAGTCTCGTAGAGCCCCGGGGTTCCCGGCGGCTCAAACTTACGCAGCATGTCGATATTCGTCAGATCCGTGAGGATCACATACACCGACTGCACGGTAATGGTAGGAATCTCGTGCCGTACAGCGGTAACTATTTCTTCGGCGTTGGCGTGGGGATGATCCTGAACCGCACGTAGAACAGCAAGCCGCTGTTTCGTGACCCTGCGCCCCTTGGCGCGCAAGTTTTGCGACCAAGATTCCGTGAGAAGTTCGGTCGCGGATTCTGCTGCCAACGGCAGCACGCCGGTGTGGGAGCATCCGTGAAGAGGATGCTCGGGTTCCGGGTGTGCGTTCGTATCTAGGGGTTCGGTCATGAACAAAACTCTACCGTTAATCTGACTTTTTCACAATTACAATTACGATAAATTCATAATAAGAGCCGTGTTCGGGGTACTTTCACCATGACACTATGTCGCTAAAACTGCGAATTTCTGGGGGATAACAGAACACTTCGAGACTTCATGTGACCTTGCTCGCATTCGAGGAACCTGTGGATGCGAGAATACGAAATACACGCTGGTGGCGAATCTGGATGTCTGCCTCATATATATCCCGTATGCTGTAATCTAATACGTTCACGGCAACACGATTTCTAAAGGTACACGCAATGCACAAACACTATAACGGGCTTAAGACCGCCCTTCTGTTGGGCGGCATGGTCGGTCTGCTGATGCTTATCGGCGGCGGCCTTTCAACATACTTCCGCAGCTCAATTTTTATCTGGGGTTTCGCCCTTGTGAGCTTGGGTACCGTTGCATATTCATACTGGAACTCCGATAAACTCGCGCTGCGTTCCATGAACGCCTACGCCGTTACCCGCGAGGACGTTCCGGTTCTGTATGACATTGTCGAGGAACTTTCCTCGCGCGCCGGGCAGCCTATGCCGCGCCTATATGTGGCACCCACCCAGACTCCAAACGCCTTCGCGACCGGGCGCAACCCGCGCAATGCCGCCGTCTGCTGTACCGAGGGTATCTTGCAGCTTCTTTGACGAACGCGAAATGCGCGGTGTGCTTGGGCACGAGCTCATGCACGTCTACAACCGCGATATTCTTACAAGCTCGGTGGCAGCCGGTATCGCAACCCTGATTACGGCGGCGGCACAGATTGTTGGCTTTGGCTCCATGATGGGAGGGAACCGTGAGCGCGGCGGCGGAAACTTTTTGAGCATAATCCTGATGTCGTTTCTGGCCCCCATTGCTACGGCGGTTATCCAGATGGCTATCAGCCGCACCCGCGAATACGATGCCGATGAAGACGGTGCAAAACTCACGGGCGATCCGATTGCACTTGCCTCCGCCCTGAATAAGTTGGAGAAGGGTGTCTCGCTCTACCCAATGGATCCCAAGAATCAGCAGGTTGTGAATACCTCGGCCTCTATGATTGCGAACCCCTTCGGTGGACTGAAGAACCTCATGTCTACTCACCCACCGATGGACAAGCGCATCGCCCGCCTGCAGCAGATGGCGCGCGATAACGGTCAGCTATAAAACCTGCATACGTGTTTGTCTTATAGGCGAAAGGCGGGGTGGTTACCAGAACTGGTAACCACCCCGCCTTAATGGTGCACTGATGCTACGTGCACAGCAGAGGTATCTAGCGATAATTCACGAACTGCAGATCAACGTCAAGATCTGCGCCTTTAAGCAGTGAAATCACGCTCTGCAGATCATCACGAGACTTTGAGGACACACGTAGCTCATCGCCCTGAATCGTAGCCTTCACACCCTTAGGTCCTTCATCGCGGATCAGCTTGGAAATCTTCTTAGCCTGATCCTGTGCGATACCTTCCTTGATGGAGCATTCGATGCGGGTCTCTTTACCTGAAGCGTAGGGGTCGCCTGCGTCCAGGGACTTTAGCGAAATACCGCGCTTGACGAGCTTTGACTGGAAAACGTCGAGCACCGCGAGAGCTCGTTCCTGGGCGTTTGCCTTAATGAGAATCTTCTCGCCCGAGAAGTCGATCTCAGCACCGACACCGCGGAAATCGTAGCGCTGCGAAACCTCTTTTTGTGCTTGGTGCAGGGCGTTGGAGACCTCTTGTTTATCAACTTTTGAGACAATATCGAAAGAAGATTCGCTTGCCATAAACCTATGTCCTTTCGTTGTGTTTGTGCGGAATACGACGGTATCTGTCCCTCATAGAATACCTGTTTTCTGTTGCGCTCACAGATAATTTTCAGGTTCTTTGATGCGTTTCTCAGCTGTTGTTAACCTTGGGTCTTCAGAATGGAAACATGGCTACACAATACTCGTCAACGACCGGCAGTGTGAATCGCGAAGAAGCTCGCGATGCTGAAACCCTGCTGTTCCTTGACCTCTACAGTTCGATTGGTTCTGAGCCTGAGAACATCCCCGAGGCAGAGCGAGTGGATGCGGTTCAGAGCGAAGATTCTTCGGATGTTGTTGAGCCTCCTGCCTTCGAGGGAATCGGCTCAACGCTGACAGATCCCAAACTCGTTGCCCGCTTCGAGGGAGTGCGGCGCGATCTTGCTCGTGAGATTCGAAGCGAGATGTGCACAGTTGAACAGGCTCTACGCTATCTTGAGCATTTGGAAATTACGCTTCTGATGGAGCAGGATGGCGACCTGTAAACCCGCCTGAAAAACAGCCTCCGAGAACGAAAAACAGCCCAAAAAGTTGTATTCGTCACAAAGCTAGGCTCTGGCTTCACAAGTTCATTAAAAACCTGTACAGTAGTCTCTGTTCGCTTGAGCGAACTTCTAGCCTAGCTAGTTCGGCAGATTACCCGAGCGGCCAAAGGGGGCTGACTGTAAATCAGCTGGCACAGCCTACGGGGGTTCGAATCCCTCATCTGCCACCCTAAAAAGAACCCGGTTACTTCGGTAGCCGGGTTCTTTGCATGTGGTACCTTCGCGCACCCGCTAAAAATGCCCGCTCACGGCAAAAAGACAGGGTTTATGACGCGCTTTAAACTATTTGTTAGTCTGTGAGTGAAAAATTAGCGCAATACACGTGCAGGGTGTAGCGTTATCTCCATGGCTACTATTGAAATCACCCAGCAGAACCTTACCTCGACTGTCGAGGGCAACGATATCGTATTCCTCGATTTCTGGGCAGACTGGTGCGGTCCCTGCAAGCAGTTCGCTCCCGTCTACGAGGCAGCCTCCGAGAAGTACAGCGATATCGTCTTCGGCAAGGTGGATACCGAGGATCAGAGTCAGCTGGCACAGGCCGCAGGCATTACCTCCATTCCCACCATTATGGGTTTCCGCGGCGGTATTCTCGTCTTCTCCCAGCCCGGCGCGCTCAATGAGTCCCAGTTCGAGCAGGTGATTACTTCGATCCGCGAACTCGATATGGATAAGGTTCGTGAAGAAATGGCAACTGCAGAGCAGAACTAGCCATTTCATCATAGAGATAGTTAGGTGATAAACCCGCCCGGTGAAGGGCGGTTTATGCGTGTGGAGTCGGTACTTTTTACGGTACCGGCTCCACAACGCATATTAAAAATCCCGGTAATCCGGAATACTGATACGCGCACCATACCGGGGCTTGCGAATGCCCGCCTCCTGAATAAGGCGCACAACTCGCTGCCGGTGACCGGCGTAAGGGGCAAGCAGACGGAGCATTCCGGCATCGTCGGTGCGTTCTCCTGTAAAAGCAAACCCCACTGTATGCGCTAAGTGGTAGTCGCCCACGCTGACAGCGTCCGGATGCCCGCAGAAACCTTGAAGAGCTTCCGCCACCGACCAGGGGCCAACCCCCGGAATATCGTCGAGCGCAGCCGCAAGGTGCGCGATACGACCGGTTGCGCCAAGGCGTTCGAGCGCATCGGCGCGTTGGGCAAAATGGTAAATCGCGCTGTATCGGGCGGAATCTAACCGCGCACGATGCCAATCCCATGAGGGAATTGTGCCTAGAACCTGAGCAGTAGGGTACACCCGCAGATGAGGAGGCTGTGCCGGATTGCCGCTGAAGGGCGCGGACTCGCCGTATCGCATGATAATCCAGCGCAGTGCGTCAAAAGCCTCCGGTTGGGTCACCCGCTGTTCTACGATCGCCGCTAACATATGCCGGGTAAGCTGCCCGGATGCGCTCAGCCGTAGCCCCGGATTCTCACGATAAGCACGCCGAATTTTTAGCGGCAGATGCTCAAAAGCGGGGAGCTTCGCAAACTCTTCTCGGGGATCGTGCAGGCCCAGCCACGCGGGCATAAGGGAGGCAAAGTCTTCAAGCTCGCTGTAGACCTGTTCGGTAGGGAATGCATCGTCGGGTGTAGCGGGGGAGGACTCCGCCCATAGGCAAACCTGAACCGGAGCATTCAGCGCAGAGGTTGCGCCCTCGAAACGACGGGTAAAGTACAGGGTCGCGGGCAGCTGCAGGGACGGCGTGCGCGCCCCGATCCACAGGGTATCGTCCGCCGTGCGTGAGCGCTCAGAACGCGGGGCACGCAGACGGTGAAAAGTCGGATCGGTCGGGCCGCGCTGTAAACGACCGAGTGTCTGCCCTACATGCACCGGAACGTGTGGGTAAATAAGCGCCTGTATCCCTACCGTGATGCGCGCCGTCAGCCCCGAGGTGCGCATCGGTAAGCGGGAAAGCTCGATGCGGTATGCGGCATCAGACACGGATTCGGTGGGCACGGCATCCTTAGCGGGTAGGGTAGAAAATATGCGCGTGAGATATATCTTGAGTTAACTGCGTAAAAAAGGCGCAGATCTCGGGATAACGTTTAATAATAGGATACCCTGAGTAGTAACTATATATTTCACAGGTGAGCGGGCGCACCGGCAACGTAGCGTGACTTAAGAACGTGTGTGCTTGCCACCGGGCACCAAACACAACAAACACGAGGAAAACGCATGGCGGCTGAGGTGAGTGTACCCGACTCGGAACCTACCGAGAAATCGGCGAAAACTTCTGCATCACAACATACCGGGGCACATCGTTCGGTGACCGCGGGCAGAGTGCTGGTGGCGATTATGCTTGCCCTAGCGGTTTTTGCTCTCTATTGCTATTACTCCGTTCAGCAGCTTAAGCACTGGATTACCCCTTCATGGGACCTTGCGATTTTCACGCAGATGGCGCAGGCATATTCGCATTTTGGCATACCAATTGTGCAGATTAAAGGGACCGATTTTAATCTGTGGGGCGATCATTTTCATCCTATTCTGGTGCTTTTAGGGCCTGTGTATGCGGTTTTTCCCTCGCCATTGACGCTTCTAGTGGTTCAGAATTTTATGGTTGCCGCCAGCGTCTATATGATGGTGCGGTTTACGCAGCGGGCGTGTGCCTTCTCCTCAAATACCAAACCAGAACCTGTGGGAACTTTCGTGGGTGTTCTTCTGGGTGCTGCCTTCGCCCTCAGCTACGGTGTGCAGCAGGCGGTGGCTGCGCAGTTCCATGAGGTTGCCTTCGCTCTGCCGTTCTTGTGTGGGGCGCTGGGTAACCTGGTGCTTGCCGGTCGCATCAACGCTGATGAACGCTCCCGCTATATTATTCGCGCCTGCCTGTGGGCGGCACCGCTTGCCTTCGTCAAAGAAGATATGGGCGTTACTGCCGCGATGATCGGTATTGTCGCATTCATCCGAACTGGGTGGATACGCAAAGGGCTCGACGAACTCTTCCCCCCAGAATCCTGAGGGTAAACCGCTGCCGCGGGGTGAGCGCATCCGCAACACCTTTAATTCCTGGGTGAAGACGCGGGGTGCCGCTGAATCAACCATGCTGATACTCTGGGGTCTCTTCTGGTCTTATGCAGCGGTTGCGCTTATTCTTCCGCTCTTTAACGCCAACGGGCAGTTCGATTACGGCGATAAGGTTGATGTATACGGCGCTTTCGCAGATCCGCTCGGTTCTGCGATCACCATCTTTAACTATGACCAGAAGGTCTGGACGATTCTGCTGCTGCTCTTTTGCGGCGCTATTATCTGGGTTGCGAGCCCGTTCGCTATCGTCATTCTGCCCACGCTTCTGTGGCGTCTGCTGTCAATACGGAGGCGTACTGGCTGAGCACCTGGCACTACTCGCTCGTGCTGATGCCCGTGGCTTTCCTCGCTCTTCTAGAGGTTATCCTCAACTTGCGGTACGGGAAGGTGCTGGCGCATCCTAAGCCGCTTGCGGAAGACGAAGAATCAGAGGATGAACCGGCAGAAACCGGGGATAAACCCATCGGATGGGTAGAGAATCTGCGCCAGTCCGTCCGCCGTGTTCCGCTCTGGTTCTTTCCGGCGGTTGCGCTGCTGGTCTCGGTGATTCCGACCGTTACGCCCACGTCCGACCAGCCGCTTGCCGATTTGACCAAGTCTTCGTTCACCAGCAACCGGCTGACGGCCTCCGAAACGAGCCGTATGCAGGCTGTTGAGGCGGTACCGCAGGATGTAAGCGTTGCGGCAGACCTCTCGACCCTCACCCAGCTGATTCCGGGGCGAACCGTCTACTGGATTGGGCATGCGGGAGAACCGGCACCCGACTACGTGGTGATCGATAAGCGCGGCTCAGCGTGGGGAGGTAACCCGCCGCAAAACACCGCACAGTATGCTGCTGACCGTTATGGGCACCCCTATGCGCAGGTGGGTACTTACGGTTCCCTTGAGGTCGTGCGTAAAATATCTTAGGCGTACCCATCCCACCGCCCTGCGCGCTGCATTCCGCAAGCGCGCAGTAGTATGGGGAAATAGCCTTGCACATCCATGTTTCCATGACCTGAAGGGGCTATTTTGCTTAGAACCCGCGGCAAAAAACCGGGGTTTGCGCGCATCCGGCGCGTTGCCGCACCAAAGTAGGGTACACTTATAAAGACGGGTACCCCCGATACAGGTCTTGTGCGCCCCAACCGGTCGAATCGGTTACTAACCTCATTCTTGGCGCCGAACTCAAAATCACCGAACTCAGTATGCTATGCCGCCTCGTGGCGTCAATACACATCGCACCTCATTCCAGATGTGCCGAGACTTGCGTGTCACCGAGAAATTCAAGACCAACCCCCAGCGTAGAGAAATCCTATCCCTGAGTGCCTCCGCCTTACCGGATGCCCGGGTTGTGTTGTCTTGCTCGCCCGCCTGACAATAAGGCGCGCAGAATGTGGCTGGAATGTGTAGGGGAATCCGAACGGCGCCGAAAAGCGTGCGCCCGAACACCCCAGCAAAATGAGGAAAAAGTGACTGAAAATATTCCTGCCGAAAACGCTGAACAAGGCGCTACGCTCGGCAATACCGAAGAGACCTTATCTGTAGAAAAAACCGTTGAAGAATCTTCCCTAGAAACCGGTGAAAAACTCGCGAACGAAAAAGCAGACGCTGCAGAAAGCATGACAGCAGAGCCTAGAGAAGACAACGCGGCCACTAAGAAGAATACTGAAGACAATACTCACGAAAGCCCCGAAGAAGAAGGCACCCGATTCACCGACCTGGGGCTAGACCCCCGAGTGCTCTCCGCACTCGAAGAAGTCGGCTACGAGAAACCTTCCCCCATCCAGGAACAGACCATCCCGCTGCTGCTGGACGGCAAGGACGTGGTGGGTCTGGCGCAGACCGGTACCGGCAAAACCGCTGCCTTCGCGCTGCCCGCGCTCTCCCGTATGGCAGAACTCGCCGATATTAACGGCGTTTCCCGAGACACCCAGGTGCTCGTACTCGCCCCCACCCGCGAACTCGCCCTGCAGGTTGCCGAGGCCTTCTCCTCCTACGCAACCCACATGGAAGACTTCACCGTGCTTCCCATCTACGGCGGCTCACCCTACGGCCCCCAGCTTGCCGGACTGCGCCGCGGCGCACAGGTAGTCGTCGGCACCCCCGGGCGCGTGATCGACCACCTTGAAAGGGCTCGCTCGACCTCTCAAACCTGCAGTACCTGGTACTCGATGAGGCCGACGAAATGCTGCGTATGGGCTTCGCCGAAGACGTAGAAACCATTCTCGAAGGCACCCCGGACGCCAAACAGGTGGCACTCTTCTCAGCCACCATGCCCAACTCGATCCGCAAAATCGCTCAGCAATACCTCAACGACCCCACCGAGGTGCGCGTCAAAACCAAGACCACCACCGGGGCGAACATCCGCCAGCGCTACATGCAGGTCATGCACTCCCACAAACTTGACGCCATGACCCGCGTGCTCGAAGTCGAAAACTACGACGGCATTATCGTCTTCGTGCGCACAAAAAAAGAAACCGAAGAAGTAGCCGATAAACTCAAGGCACGCGGTTTCCAAGCGGCAGCTATTAACGGCGACATTCCCCAACAGCTGCGCGAACGCACCGTGGATGCGCTGCGCGACGGACGCATCGACATTCTCGTAGCAACCGACGTAGCCGCCCGCGGACTGGATGTTGAACGCATCTCCCTCGTGGTGAACTACGATATTCCGCACGACACCGAATCTTATGTGCACCGCATCGGGCGTACCGGTCGAGCCGGACGCGACGGCGAAGCGATACTCTTCGTAACTCCGCGCGAAAAATACATGCTGCGGCAGATCGAAAGGCAACCCGTCAAAAGGTTGAGCCAATGCACATGCCCACCGCGCAAGACGTGAACAGCAGCCGTAAACAGCGCTTCGCCGAACAGATCACCGAAACGATCGAAACGGAAGACCTAAACTTCTTCCGCAAGATCATCGAAGACTACGAAAACGAGCACGACACCACGGCAGAAGACATCGCCGCCGCGCTCGCCGTCATCGCACAGCAAGGTCGCGCCTTCTTCCTTGATGAAAACGACGATATTGCCCGTAAATCCCGCGCTTTCGCCGACGACACCAAGGACCGCGGCAAACGCGGGCCCAAGAAGGGGCGAAACCACAGCGACGAAGGCATGGTGAACTACAAACTCAACGTGGGCCGCGCCTCTCGGGTCAAAGCCTCTGCCATTGTGGGCGCGCTCGCAAACGAGGGCGGTATTAAGGGCTCACAGATCGGCTCGATCGATATTCGCCAGCACTTCACGATCGTGGGTCTTCCCGAAGACCTGCCCAAGGGTTTCTTCGATCGTCTGCGTGATACCAAGATTGCCGGTGAGTTCATCAACATCCGTAAGGATCGGGGGCCTCAGGGAGGCGGTGGCCGCGGTTTCCGCCGCAACGATCGCCGCGATGGCGGGTTCCGGTCCCGTCGTGATGATCACCGTGGCGGTCGGGATGATCGCCGCGGAAAGTCGCACGGTAAACGCTACTAGTCTGTGAAAGTTAGCCGTAAAATAAGGCGTTTCGTCATTTTATAAAAGCGGGATGCGCCCGCCGGTATTGTGGACGGAAAAACCGGCGGGCGCATCCGCGAATAAACGGTGTAAAAACGCCTATTTTTCGGGCTAAAACAAAGTGTCACAGAACACCTAACCCTTATTTGCGCGGGTGGTTTAGGATACTGTAAACTTTTATCTGTTGCCCCGATAGCTCAGTGGTAGAGCGCCATCTTGGTAAGATGGAGGTCCCGGGATCGATTCCCGGTCGGGGCTCTCGCATTGGTCTATAAGGCTGATGTTTTGGCGGTGTAGCTCAGCTGGTTAGAGCGCACGACTCATAATCGTGAGGTCGACGGATCGAGCCCGTCCACCGCTACGCCCCGATAGCTCAGTGGTAGAGCGCCATCTTGGTAAGATGGAGGTCCCGGGATCGATTCCCGGTCGGGGCTCAGCTAAGCCTGTCTCACATGAGGCAGGCTTTTGTTGTACCTGCTGGCTTTTTCACTGCAAAGTGTAGGTGCGTCTTGAAAAGCCGGGGTGGAGGAAGTCTAGACAACGCCTGCGCGCATGCCCGCCCTTCGGTCGTGGAGCGGACCTTAGTCCTCTCTTAATGCGCGGGCGGCGTGCCTAGATCGCTTCCAACAGCCCTGGTATTCCGCCGGAAATAGTGTTCCTGGCGAGATATTAGGGTTTTCCGTTACTCGGTTTTCTGGAAGATCGGCAGCTCCGAAAGCAATTCGTAGCTTCGAATGCGGTCTTCAAACTCCCACGGCGTGCTCGTGATAATCACTTCGTCTGCACCGGTGCGGGCAACCAAATCTTCGAGCTTGCTCTGAACCGTTTGCGGGGAACCGACCACCGCCTCCTGAAGCATTGAGGAGATATGCCGTTTCTCGGCAGGACTCCACAGCTTTTCCATATCGTCGACTGGCGGAGAGAACTGCGGACGCCCGCGAATAATCCCCAGGGCGTGCTGTTGCGCAGTCGTGAAAAGACGCTGCGCCTGCTCATCTGTTTCGGCAACCAGCGACCCTGCACCCACAATAACGTAGGGTTTATCCAGGGTTTGCGACGGGGTGAAGTTATTGCGGTAGACGTTGAGCGCATCCTGCAGGGCAGCCGGGGCGAAGTGCGAAGCAAACGAGAACGGCAGACCCAGCTTAGCCGCCAAAGAGGCCCCGAAAGTTGATGAACCCAGGATATAGAGCGGAACATTGGACCCTTGCCCGGGGATAGCGTGCACGCGGCGCATGGGGGAGGGCTCACCCAGATAGCGCTGAATCTCTTCTACCTCGGCGGGGAAATTCATGGCCGCAGAATTATCGCGACGAAGCGCCTGCGCGGTCATAGGGTCGGTACCGGGTGCACGACCCAAACCCAGATCGATGCGCCCGGGATGGAACGCCTCTAAGGTGCCAAACTGTTCTGCCACTACATAGGGGGCGTGGTTGGGAAGCATAATGCCGCCCGAACCCACCCGGATGCGCTCGGTTGCGGCAGCGAGCTCTGCCATCACCACGACCGTCGCCGAAGACAGTAGCGAACCCGCGTTATGATGCTCGGCAACCCAGAAACGATTGAATCCAAAACGCTCAGCCGCCTGCACCGCCTGAACCGTCTTGCGCATGGTTTGCGCGTGAGAATCATCGGGGCGCGTGGGCATAAGATCGAGGACCGAGAACGGGATAGACATGATGGCTCCTTTCAGAACGAGAAAAGTACCCTTTTAGGCTACGCTCCCTGTATTCATGGATACCGTCATGTTCGCGGTAAGCGGCAGCAGCTACGGTACCAACCCGATAGACTGGTGGGTATGAGTATTAACCCTGACATTGTGGGTCGAGTGTACCCCGCCGAGGGCACCTACGCCGTTGGCCGCGAGAAGATCCGGGAATTTGCCCGCGCCGTACACGCCGAAAACCCTCTGCATCATGACGTTGAGGCGGCACGCGCCGCAGGGTACGCAGACTGATCGCCCCGCCCACCTTCGCTATCATCCTGTCTCAAGCAGCCGATGCCGCTCTGATTGGTGATAAATCTGCGGGCATCGATTTCTCCCGCGTAGTGCACGCCGACCAGCGCTTTACACATCACCGCCCCATCGTGGCGGGGGACGAATTGCGCACCGAAGTTCATGTGGATGCCGTGCGTGTGATGGGTGCGGGCGCCATGCTCACCACCCGCGAAGAAATCACCGATACTGACGGTAAACCCGTCACCACCTGTATTTCATCCCTGCTGGTACGCGCCGACGAGGAGGGCGAATAATGTCCGTAAACTTTGCAGAACTCGAAAAAGGGCAGGAGATCGGTTCCCGGACCGTCGATATTTCGCGTGCATCGCTGGTGCGGTATGCGGGCGCATCCGGCGACTTTAACCCGATTCACTGGAACGAGCGTTTTGCCCAGTCCGTGGGGCTTTCTGGTGTGATTGCGCACGGTATGCTCACGATGGGCACCGCCGTGCAGCTGGTGAGCGACTGGGCGGGCGATCCGGGTGCAATCGTGGACTACCAGACCCGCTTCACCAAACCTGTGCCGGTGCCGGATGCGCCCGGTGGCGACAACCCGGACACCCCCACGAATGCGCTGACAATCACCGGCAAGGTAGGCGCCGTGGATGAGGATGCGCGCACGGCTCGCATCGACCTCACCGTTACCGCCGATGATGGTGAGGGCACCCAGCAGAAGGTTCTGATGAAGACTCAGGCCGTGGTGAAATTTGCCTAGCCCACGCGCTTACAATCGATACTCTATGTGACTGTGCCTTGAATTATGGCAGATCCGCTCCGACTACGGGGCGGGCCTGCCATAAGGTTTAGTTGACCCTAACGGAATAAAACGTGACAGACCGGTATTCTTAAAGACATGACTGAAAAGCTGCTGAGTGAGATCACTACCGCCCAAGTTGGCGGCCCTGCCCGCACATACATCCGCGCCACGACTGAAGCCGAGATTGTCGAGGCCGTTTCCTCCGCCGATGCTGCCAACGAACCCGTGCTGATCGTGGGTGGCGGCTCAAACCTGCTGGTTTCTGATGCCGGGTTTGACGGTACCGTTGTGCATATTGCATCCACCGGGGTTGAGGAGCTGCCTATTCCCGCATGTGGCGGCGCGAATGTGCGCGTGCAAGCGGGTACCGTGTGGGATGATTTCGTGCAGTTGAGCATTGAAAAAGAATGGTCTGGCCCGGCGGCACTGTCAGGTATTCCCGGGACCGTGGGTGCAACCCCCGTGCAGAATGTCGGCGCCTACGGGGTGGAGGTTAGCGAGTTCATTGCGTCCGTACGCACCTGGGACCGCGAGACGGAGAAGTTCAAGACCTTCGCAAACGCTGATCTGCGTTTCGGCTACCGCGATTCAATTCTGAAGCAAAACATGGTGAACGGTTCACCGCGCTATGTAGTGCTGACCGTGGATTTCCAGTTCACGCTCGGCAGCCTGTCTTCACCCATTAAATACGGCGAGCTGGCGAAGAGCCTGGGTGTGCAGGTGGGGAAGCGTGCCGAATCCGCGCTGGTGCGGGATAAGGTTCTGGCGCTGCGTGCCTCCAAGGGGATGGTGCTGGATGCCTCCGACCGCGATACCTTCTCGACCGGCTCGTTCTTCACTAACCCGATTGTGCCGGTATCTGTGCTTGATTCTTTGCCTGAGGATGCGCCGCGCTTCCCGGTAGTAACGCGCACCGGAGTGTTCGGAACCGAGCAACAGGAAAGCGAGGAGCATGTGAAGCTCTCCGCCGCCTGGCTGATTCAGCACGCCGGGTTCGAGAAAGGCTTCGGGCTCGAAGGCGATGCGCGCGAGATTGCGGGCGGTCGCGCCTCGCTCTCGACTAAGCATACGCTGGCGATTACGAACCGTGGGGATGCCACCGCTGAGGATATTTTCGCGATCGCCCGGGCGGTGCGCGCCGGTGTTGCCGAGAAATTCGGGGTTGAGCTGGTGCCCGAGCCGGTTGTGGTGAACGGGAAGATTTAGGACTCTTCAGCCTCTTATTCCCTGCGAATTCCGCGAGCAGATAGGATTTTGACGAAAAGATAGCGGATTGTTATCTGCTCGTCAAAATACTATCTGCTCGCGGTTTGTTGGGTCTGTAAGTTCAGAAGTTTTCTTGCCATTCTCAAAGGCTTAGCCTATGCTTTGTAGATATATCACTACATAAGGAGTTGCTGTTATGACCGTGATGACCAGTCGAGAATTCAATCAACACGTCAGTCAAGCCCAAAAGGCTGCACAGTCTGACCCTGTCATTATTACCAATCGGGGCGAACCTGCATACGTGCTCATGACCTATACCGAGTATGAGAAGACTTTGCAATCTAAATCCGTTCGGAGTGGTTTGGATGCTTTGATGCCACTCGACGCCGCCGATATTGAATTAGAACTACAGCCGCGCAGCCGTGCCCAGCGTCGTCCCGTAGATTTTGAGGATTAACCGTGTATTTGCTTGATACGAATATCCTCAGTGAAACCCGGAAGATAAGAACGGGTAAGGCTAATCAGGGTGTGATCGATTGGCTCGCTGACACACCTGAGCATTTACTGTATGTCAATGCTGTGGTGCTGATGGAAGTAGAACGAGGCATTTTGGCGAAAGAACGTAAAGACCCGCAACAGGGCGAGGTTCTGTGTCAGTGGTTTGAGCATGTAGTAAAGCCTACTTTTGCGGAGCGTACTTTCGTTGTGGATGAAAATACAGCACGAATTTGCGCTAAACTTCATATCCCTGACCACGCTCCCGAAAACGATGCGTGGGTTGCTGCCTCTGCTATTCAACATAATCTGGTGTTGGTCACGCGTAATACTGATGATTTTGCCCGCACAGGCGTGAGACTGTTGAATCCATTCCAAGAATAGTTACTGGCAGTGTATTTATTTATATTCGCGAGCAGATAGGATTTTGACGAAAAGATAGCGCTCAGTTATCTGCTCATCGAAATCCTATCTGCTCGCGGTTTAGCGGGGATGGCGTTAATCCAGCAGGTCTAGAATCTTGTTGTAGGTTTTGGCGTTGCGCAGAGTCAGCTGGTTTGCGAAGGCTTTCTTTGACATGAACTTGCCGTACTGCGCTTTCTTGTAGTCGGGCGTGCTGTAGTTGCCGAAGTAGACGGCGCAGGTTCCTATGTGAAGCACCTCGTCGGGAACATCCAGCGTTTCGAGCTCGGCGGCTAGTGCATCGCGATCAGCATCAATGGTGAAAAACATGGCGTCCAGGCGAGGCATGTCCTCGTTCCACCACTCGGGCAGGTTGTGCGCATCCTCACGGTATTCGTCAGCGGTGAGAAGCGAGAAAGGAATCTCAAAATCGTAATGCTCCGCCAGCAGCTCGGTAATCTCCTGTGCCACGGTGGTTTTATCTCGCGAACTCACAAACAGCAGGTTTCCTGAGTTGATATAGCTTGTGACGTTCTCGTACCCCAGCGCAGCCAGCCGCTTTTTCAGCTCGGGCATTGATACCTTGCGCAGCTTCCCCAGGTTAACGCTCCTGAGCAAAAGAATGTACTGCATGGGCTGACCCCCTATGGTTTTGCCTTAAATAGATGAGAAATCTGATTTAGATGCTCGGTAATTTCGGTTATCTGTTCATCGGAAAAGTGCGGGTAAAGCTGCTGTATGGCCTGACGAATAGCTTGAGTGGAGTCTATAGCCTTGATATCACGCAGTAGTTGGGGACTTGCTTGGAGTGTTTACGGCGTTGGTCTTGCTTGTCCGCACTCACCAGCACTGCGCCTTCAGCCACCATTGCGTTGACCATCGTTGAAACCCGGCTTTGGGCTAGATGGGTGCGTTCTGAAACCTGGTTAATGGTTGTGTGAGGGTGCTTTACAATATCTTCAAACACCATTGCTTCACTGGGGTGTGTGGGTGTAGGTGTTAGGGCGCCGGCTGCAATAGTAATATCACGCAGTGCGCGTGCAAGTTGGTAGAGTTCCCCCAAAGTCATGTCTCAAGTATAAGAGGTTGAGACTCAGACGTAAATATATCTGCTAAGATATATCTGTGGAGATATAATTATGACGCTGATAGATATTTTGGTTTCTTGTGCCCTGATGATATTGGTGCTACGGCAAATTAGAGGGCGAAAACTCACAATTTTTAGCCTCATCTGGCCAATACTTCCTCGTCGGATGGGCTGTTATTGAATATATGACGGGCTTCCCCCTGCACAACAACGGGTGGATGCTCATCATTGGATGCATAACGATCGGGCTAATTCTCGGCGTGGCGTGCGGTATGACGACGGCAGTATATACACAGAACCGCCAGATATATGCGCGTGCAGGCGGCTGGGCTGTCGTTTTCTGGCTGGTCGGGATGAGCGGACGTCTTGTTTGGCTTATATGCAGAACATGGTGGGGCGGAACAGATTTATCGATTTTCTCTCGACTGCTCCATTCCTATGGACGCATGGGCCAGCGCCCTTATCATGATGGCTCTCTGCGAGGTTATGAGCCGCACCTTTGTACTAGCGTGGAAACTAATTCATGCACGCCAAGCTCTGCCTGCTGCCGCATCATGATGCTGCACTTAGCACATCTGACCTTACTCTTTCGTAGCAGTGGAAGCCTCGTAAAACCACGGCACCGCTGCATCATCTTCATTCTCCTGTGAGGGTACACCGGGGGCAACCGGAAGATGTGGAATCAGCAGATCCACCTCGTCGCGGCGCAGAATCTCGGGGTCGGTTACCGCAGGCACGAACCCGGGCACCCGATCCCAGCTCCAGTAGTAGAATTTCTCGGGTGAGCTCCACGCGATCGTGCTGAACCCGCCCCTGGAGTTCTCATCAAACTGATCTTTGACCCGCGCCTCATACAGGTACGGTGCCCGCTGACCGGTTGTCGGGTCCACCCCGTACCAGATGCGCGTGATGAGCGCCCGCAGCATGGTTTCACCCGTATTGACGTGCACCGACGAGACCTGGCCGTAATCATCGTAGAGAACCTTGCCTTCGCCCGGGGCAAGTACGGGCGGCTCGGTTCCCAGAGAATCCACAATATGTCCCACCAAGGCTTCAATATAGGCGCCGCGCCCGGGGACCTCATCGCGAAGCTCCCAGACCAGGTTTCCTTCCGCCTCTAGGGTCGCGACGGCGCACACCTCCCAGTCGGTGGCACGCCATTTCGTCAGATGCTCCGCCACAAACACCAAACGGTTATTCCAACGGCGCATGACGAGCGTAAAATCTACGCCAAACCAGGGCCGCGCATGATTCAAGTTAGGCATAATCCCCGAGATAGGCATTAGCTCGGCGTAGGTATCGTGGTCGCCCTTCATAGAATCCCAATCGGGTTCGCAGGCGTCCAGATACATTCTGAAGGGGGCGCTTTGCGGGCTTTGAATTAAAAACTCCCCGGAAACGAGCCTCTGCCACGGATACTGGGTGTCACGAATATCCTCACCCTGCTGAACCGTCATAGGCCAGTGCGTAAAGACCGCACCATACTCTGAGGCGGGCGGGTAGGAACGGGCGGCTTGCCGGTAGGGTGCTGTCGGCAGATGGGGGAGTATGCGGCGCACATACTCGGGAATTTTTTCCCCGGTCTCTGGGGGATAGATAAGGGGATCGGTATGTTCGAATGTGTAGCGCGCATCCTCGGTCGGAACGCTCCACGCCAGCTGCGCCGGAGGGTGGCAGTAGCTCAAAACCGTTGCCCGGTAGTCGGTCGTCACGTCAAGGTATGTTCGAGAACTGCATTTGGTAACGTACGCTAGCCGAATAATATTGTCACCCTGGCGCATATGGTATGAATAGTAACACGTGTCTTCGTTCAGGTCTAGGAACTCACCGTCCTCAAGCGCCGTATGCTCAACGCTGAGGCTGCGGTACAGCGCCATGAAGACCGCCTCAATATAGACCGAACGCTGCGGGTCATCATCGTGCTGCTCCCAGTGAAAAGCGAAATTACGATCCACCCGGGCGCGTGCGTACGTGCGGTCAGAGGGCTCTTGCCAGGTCAGAAAAACGTGCGCCGTGAAGTAAAGATAATCCTCATCAGCTTTGAAACTAAACGTGATGTTGCCTGAGAAATACGTGTTCCGATGTACCAGATCGCCCCTAAACAGCTGAGGGTTTTTGGGGTCGAAAGGGTAGGGGTTCAGCTCCGCCATCAGGTGAAATTCCGAACCAATATAGTGCAGCACCCCGGGTCCCAGATACTCAGCAGGATGCCTGCCTGCGACCGGTTCACCGTTCTCAAGCGGCGCGGGCGTGTGGGCAATTGGCCAGGGAATATAGGTGACTGCGGGGGTTTCTGCCATGCCGCTCCTTGAGGTTGATGTCTAGACCGTTCTATCTCACTTGAGATACGCACTGAGCCCCACCTTGTACACAATAATGAGGCGGCAACACGCGATGTTTAGCCATCATAACGTATCGGCACCTGGAAATACGTCAGCACCTCATAGTGTGTGCCTGCGGCGTGCCCCGCAGATTATGCACCCTATGTCTTCTGCGACTCCACGAGCACCTGATAAACAAAGAAAAAAGCCGAGAAGGTGAGAGATTCCCACCTTCTCGGCACACTATGCTTCACATCATTCCTGTGTTGAAGGTTTTAGCAGCTAGAGCGATTTCCCGCGCTTTTCGGGCAGCGCGAAGGTAGTAACCGCCGCCAGAAGGAATGCCGCCGCGAAACAGCGAACAGTACTCCGGTGCCGCCGAAAGAGATGAGCGGCGGAACGATAAGCGGCGCCAGAATCGAGGCGATGCGCCCCAGTCCGGCCGCCGTGCCCGTGCCGGTGCCGCGCAGTCGGGTGGGGAACACCTCCGGGCTAATGGCGTAGAGCGCGCCCCATGCGCCCAGGTTGAAGAACGAGAGGAAGCACCCACTGAGGATAATGTAGAAATCCGAATGTGAGAGGCCGTAGCATACCGCCGCGCCTGCTGAACCAGCCAAAAATACGGCGAGGGTAGCTCGGCGCCCCCACTTTCTCAATCAGGTAGGCGGCCACCGCATAGCCGGGCAGCTGTGCCAGGGTCATGATCAGGGTAAACGCGAAGGACTTCACTAGGCTGAACCCCTGTGCACTCAGCAGCGAGGGTATCCAAATGAATGCCCCGTAATATGAGAGGTTGATGCAGAACCACACGGTACACAGCGCCAGCGTGCGTTTACGCAGCGGAGCCGACCAGATGGAGGTTGCCTCCTGGGCATTGCTGGCAGGAGTCTCAGGCGCATTGTCGCTGGCGGTTTCATTCGCGTGAGTTCGTGTGCTGAGGGCCGCGGAGCTCTCAAATTCGGCAACCACCCGTTCTGCCTCGTCAGTGCGCCCTTTCGACTCTAAGAACCGCACGGATTCGGGTGTTCCCCAGCGAATAATCAGCGAATACAGTGCCGGGATCACGCCAATAGCAAGCGCCCACCGCCAGCCGTTTGGGTTCGGCACAACAAAGGTGCCGATAAGCGCCGCAAGAATCCATCCGAGCGCCCAAAACGCCTCCAAAATAACGACCACGCGACCGCGAATAGCGCGCGGCGAAAATTCCGACATCAGCGTGGATGCGACCGGCAGCTCAGCCCCGAGCCCCAGCCCCACGATAAACCGGAAAACCATCAAAACGGCCAGTGAACCGGCGAGTGCGGATGCGCCCGTCGCCAAACCGTAGATGAGCAGAGTTGCGGCGAAAACGTAGCGTCGTCCAAAACGGTCGGCGAGAAGCCCGCCGACGGTGGCGCCCAGAGCCATACCCAAAAAGCCGATGGAGCCTAACCAGCTTGTTTCGGTGGGGGAGAGCGCCCACTGTTTGGTCAGTGCCGCCATGATGAAGGAGATAAGCCCAACATCCATGGCGTCGAGCGCCCAGCCGATACCGGTGACGCCCAAGAGCTTGGTGTGTTTCTTAGTAAAGGGGAGAGTTTCTAGTCGTGCTGTCAGAGAGGTCTTTGCCATGAGGAGCCTAAGATAATGCGAAAGTATTGACGAGGATTAGGTACCTAAAGGGGAATTTTGTTCCCGTGTCTATAGTTTACATCAACATAAGGTAGTAATGACCTAAACATGTCATATAAAGTCTTAAACCCTCTGAGAGTCCCGGGAAATATAGTGTTCGCCCGCAGGTAGCACAGGAATGTCTAACCGCGAGAACCTGGCGATACGCTCGAAAACGGCGCGAATATACGCCATGCGGTCGTGATTTGTATCGACAATATCCCACGTCAACAGGGGAGCCTGGGGTGTATTATCAGCATCTCGGGTGGTGGCAGCATGCGGTACCGCATCCTGCGAAACCTGACAGTGTGCCAGCACATCACGGCCCACAGGCAGGCCATCACGCATCTAATACCGATTGGATATGCGGGGTAAGACCCGCAGTAACCTACGAGTGTCCCTGTGTATAGGCGGGCGCGGCGGGCAGATGCTCCAAGATGGCGCGCACATCGGCGGGGATCTTGGCGCCAATGACCGGATCAACAGTCAAAACGTTGTAGGCGTTGTGCCAGTAGCGTGCATCTTCTAGAGGGACGCTCCAGATGAGGCGGGCACTGGGATAGACGGTACCGCGTATAACAGCGCTGTAATCGGTTTCCGTGAGAACTCGTACGGGGTCATTCGTGTGTGCCTTAACATCAATCGCGCGAAGAACACGATCGCCGCAGCATAGGTGAGCGGAGTCCAGAATATTCCTCTCATTCATAAACTCCATATACTCGCCCTCGGCAAGAATGGGGGGCATCTTGAACATGCTTGCGTGAATGGTGTTGATAACGGTTTCGATAAATTCCATGCGCAAGGGGTCGGAATCGCGCAGAGTCCAGCTTAGGTTCAAATCTTTGTCAACAATTGCTACAGCATATTGATGATCGCGATTTTGCCAAATAGTATCAGAGGATACTGCAAACTGTAATTCATCATGAAATGCTCGATAATAAAACTGTAAATCTTGTGCAATATAAATATTGCTAAAAATAAGATCGGCATAAAACTGGTACCCCGGGGGATATCCGGGTTTAAAAAGGGGAGGAACGATGTATAAATCAACGTAATTATCATCGCTCGTTTCAAGATGCAGCTTACCGGGATGCAAATATTCTGCCGGATGCGCACCCGGCTCTGGCTTTCCATCAATCAGGGGTCGGGCATGGGGAACCGGCCAGAGTGTAAATTCTGTTGTATAGGAAAGTTTTTCCATGATTCTCTCTGCGTGTGTAGAGGTGCATTTCCTTAATATGAGGTAAAAGGTCTAAAAATAGAAGACATTGCCATATTGTTATCAAATATTTATAAACCTTGTCCGCTATTAAGGTGTTGTGATAACAATACTATAATCTTTTGGCGCCGCGATAGTGAGGGTGTCATAAAAGATATTTTTTACGATGTTAGGCTATCAGGGAGTTCCCAGGCGCGGGTGCTAGGCTGTTGCTGTATCGTGTACGCACAGGTGAGAGCCGCCCTGAGAAGAGGTGATGTGTGAAAACCTTAGAGGATGAAGTTACAGAGAGTGAAACCAGCAAGTTTCACCTGTGGCTAGAGAAAAAGAAAGCTCGGATGCACGCTCACCCGGTGCTGAAACATCTCTACAAGCCTCTTGTGATTGCCGTAGGCGGCTTCTGTTTCATTGCCGGTCTGATTATGCTTGTCACACCTGGCCCCGGCTGGCTGTTTATCTTTATCGGTTTGGGAATCTGGGGAACCGAGTTCGCATGGGCGCATCGTCTGAATCAGCGACTCAAAAAGCTAGTGATTTCACTCTGGCACCGCTACATAGCCTGGCGTGAAAAACGAAAAGCCCAGAAGGCAGCGCGTAAAGCATAGCCTGAAAAACGTACCTGCCTACTTTGAGTTTATGCCCCGCATCCTGATTGAGGATGCGGGGCACAGGCTTATCCGCTAGGTTCGGGGCAACCAGAAAGCTTATTCACCAAGAGGCGGGTGCAGGCAACGTTTTGCTCTCCCACGCATATCGTTCAAAGCTTGAGGGCTAGGCTCAACATACGTGGGCGCGGAACCGCTCTTACGGCACCGCGCCCACGAGTACTTTGAGAAGGCTACTTTAGAGCTTTCCGACCGCGATTTTGAGCATGCGGCGCACCGGCTCAGCGGCACCCCACAGCAGCTGGTCGCCCACCGTGAAAGCACTAATGTACTGCGGACCCATCGCCAACTTGCGGATGCGCCCCACCGGAATATTCAGCGAGCCGGAAGCGGCGACCGGAGTCAGCCCCTCCATCGTGGCATCCTTAGTATTCGGCACCACCTGGGCCCACTGGTTATCTTCAGCGATAATGCGCTCAATCTCGGCAACCGGCAGGTCTTCGGTCAGCTTCATCGTAAGCGCCTGCGAATGCGAACGCATGGCCGCGATACGCACACACAAACCGTCCATAATCACACGGTCATCGCCCTCAAGACCCAAAATTTTGTTGGTCTCCGCATCAGACTTCCATTCCTCGCGGGACTGCCCATTGCCCAGGTCAGAGTCAATCCACGGGATTAGCGAGCCGGAAAGCGGAACCCCGAATTGCGCGGTATCAAGGTCACCCGAACGCTGCTTGGCAAGCACCTTACGATCGATCTCCAGGATCGCCGCTGCCGGATCGTTAAGCTCGGCAGACACCTCATTGCCGAGGTCGCGGAACTGCCCCAGAACCTCGCGCATATGACGGGCGCCGCCCCCTGAAGCCGCCTGATAGGTCATCGAGGTGGTCCATTCCACCAGACCCTGTTTGAAGAGACCTCCCAGCCCCATAAGCAGGCATGAGACGGTGCAGTTGCCGCCAATAAAATCTTTCACACCGGATTCGAGCCCGCGGTCAATCACATCACGGTTAATGGGGTCGAGCACGATAATGGCATCATTGTTCATGCGCAGGGCAGAAGCGGCATCAATCCACAGGCCCTCCCAGCCGGACTCGCGCAGCTTCGGGTGAACCTCTTTCGTGTAGTCACCGCCCTGTGCGGTCACAATAATCTTATGCTGGCGAAGCTCATTCAGATCGTACGCATCCTTCAGCGTAGAAGGTTCAAGCGTGCCGTTGAAGGTGGGGGCTTCACCGCCCACATTGGAGGTTGTGAAAAAAACGGGAGGAATATCGTTGAAATCGTTCTCTTCAAGCATGCGCTTCATCAACACGGAACCAACCATGCCGCGCCAACCTACAAAACCTACTGAGTCACCGGGATTAAAATTCATAATTTCTAGTCTACCCCGTGTGCCACATATCGCGTGGAACAGCGTCATAACCCCTAGTCAGTATGGGGAAAGACCAGGTGAAGTGCGAGGAGCGTGATGAGCTGTGGTGTAAGACGTTGGGAGGTGAACGAATGTACCTCAGACAAACGAGACTACACTTTGCCGTTCGCACAAGCGAACGTTGTTGTACGGAATTTCCGTGCCAGGTACATCAGAGGTGGGCTAAGGTCTGAAACGAGTAGCACATGGGATTTTTCCCGCCCGAAGCATCCAGCAGGTAGCCGCGCTCGCTCTTCTCCCAAGCGCTTTCACCCAGGATGCGCCATCGCGCCGGTTCGTCCGCAGCCACAAATCCTTCTACCGCGAGTTCGGGGGCGTAGGTATCACCCGTAATCTCGTTACCTTCCTGACAATAGAAGAAGGTGCGTTCGATAATCTCGACGCGACCAAAGGAAGGTAAATCCTCACGGGAAAGCGCCTCCGCATAGACTGAGCCGCCGCCAATGATCCAGGCAGTAACTCGCTGATGTGCCGCATCTGAGTGCTGGGTAGTGTTGGGCGTTAAAGGTGTGTTGTCCGCGAGGGTGAGAGCCGCATCCAGCGACGGAACCCAAAGCGCGCCATCGCGTTTAAGAGGCGCGGCTGAATCGCTCGTAATACTGCGGCTGATGACGATATTGGTGCGCTCAGGCAACGGTCGAAAACGCGGTGGAAAAGACTCCCAGGTGCGCCGCCCCATGATGACGGGCTTACCCATGGTGACGGTTTTGAAATGCGCAAGGTCTTCGGGGGCACGCCAGGGCATGGTGCCGTCGCGCCCAATAATACCCGCATCGGTCTGCGCCCAAATAGCGCCGAGGCACGGTTGTGCGGGGGAGGGGGATTCATCTTCACGCATCGATTGTCCTAAACCGCGATGGGGGCAGAAATCCCCGGATGATGCTTATAATCGATGAGCTCAAAGTCTTCATACTCGTAATCAAAAATAGAAGGTTTCTTCGTTTTGATAACGAGTTTGGGGTACGGGTAGGGCTCACGCGGGGGATAGGGATTACCCTCGGGGTCGTTGCCGTAACCGAGCTGCTTTTTCACCTGTTCCAGGTGGTTGGAGTAGATATGACAGTCGCCGCCTGTCCATATGAACTCGCCGGGTTCCATACCGACCTCGTGGGCGATCAGGTAGGTCAGCAGGGCGTAGGAGGCGATATTGAAGGGTACACCCAAGAACATGTCGGCGCTGCGCTGGTACAGCTGGCACGACAGTTCCTTCACACCGTCAGGGCGCTCGTGCACGTAAAACTGGAACATGGCGTGGCAGGGCGGCAATGCCATCTCATCAACCTCGGCGGGGTTCCATGCCGAGACAATGTGGCGGCGTGACGACGGGTTCGTTTTGAGAGATTCGATCACTTTCGCGATTTGGTCGATGGTGCCGCCGTCGGGGGTGGGCCAGGAGCGCCACTGCACCCCGTAGACCGGACCGAGGTCACCATTTTCGTCAGCCCATTCATCCCATATAGTCACGCCGCGTTCCTGCAGCCAACGTATGTTTGAGGAGCCGCGCAGGAACCACAGAAGCTCGACCGCTACCGATTTGAAGTGCACACGCTTGGTAGTAATCAGGGGGGAAAGAGTTACGCAGATCGAAGCGCATCTGCCGCCCAAACACGCCGAACGTGCCGGTGCCTGTACGGTCTTTGCGCTGAGCATCGGCGGCAATAGCATCACGGTTCTCATCAAGAATTTCGCGCAGCAGATCCTCATAGGGCGTTGGGATGCTCTGCTGACCAGAGGCGTGATGCGCGGGCGTACTCATGGTGACTTGACTCCTGGGCGTAGATTTTTAGTCAAAATTCTATTGTACGGGTACCGGGGAAAGGAGCCGAGTAGCTTTTCCACATTAAGCGTAAAACTGGATTCTTGACGCTCAGAAAATATAGCTCTATCTGTTTTTGCTGAGGCTTTTGTATTTCCCGAAGCTATCGAGTTACCAGGTAGAGATACCGTATAACCTGTTCCTGCGGGTCTCATCGACATATTTTTTAAAAGGTGGGTATTCTGCTCCTGGGTTATCCTCATCAAACTCAGGGATGATAGTGGCGTGTCCTTCGAAAAAATCGAGGACTGTATCGAGCTTATCGCGGGACACTTCTATAGCGTAGAGTACGTGGGGTGGGTCGTAATCAGCGTAGGCGAATCGGGTGTGACGGTGCCGTAAGTTGCTGTCTACGGTTTGTAGGTGTCGTGCCATCCATTTTGCTTCAAATTCTTCAGGACCGCTCCAGGGGGTGAAGAGTACATCGTAGTCTTTGAGGATGACGAAGACTCCTTTGCTTAGATCGAGCCAGTCGAGGTCTGAGATGATTTCTTGGGTCCAGCTCATGTAATTATCATCTGGGAGTTTGTGCGGGAGGTTGACGGCTCGGATGATTTCTAAGGCTCCTGCTTGTGGGTCCTGGGAAGCTAGTATGTTTTGCAGTGGATTTCGATGATGGCCCATCCTTGATCGCGGAGGGCTTGAGTTTGGCGCTCTAACACCTTATCTTCGGTGATGTAGATAGCGGGGAAGAAGCTGTTGCCGTACCCGTCGTCGTAGTAGCCCATAAATTGTTTACTCCTTGGCTATCAGTGCGTTGTTAGCTGTTCCCGCCGGTATAGGATGTGCTCTCGGGGTACTCGTTGGGGTCAGTTATCCAGATACCATTCTTGTCATACAATGGATCTGGAAAACCACTAGGAAAATTATTTCCTTCCTATTGAGACCAAGTGAGCTTAGCATCAGGGTCGGTAAAAACTTCTTCGTGGCCCGGTGCCAATACCCGCTCTCCTGAGTGAATACAGGAATAATGAACTCATCCTTGTAGTCGTATTTATACCCCATAGCGTTTATATAGAGGGATCTGGCTCGGTAAATTCACTATGCACCAGGTGTACCTTGGAAGCAAGCTCCGGGTCATACAATGGTGATTCAGGATAATACCGAGGATCAGCAACATAGATACCCGTAGCCTGCGGATCATGGTTTATAACCCCACCAAAGAGCTGACCTGTCTTATCGTATAGAGGGTCCGGGGCGCCGTTCGGGAAGTTCCTTCGCTGTTCTTCTTCGAAATCAGACCAGGGATACCGCGTACCCTTACCAGCAACCATCACGTTCTCAGCACCCATCAGCTCCTCAAGCTGCGGAATATACGAGATGGGAAGACCAACACCATACCCTACCACCACAGGAAACTCTTCATAGATATACCCACGTAAGGTTGAATAATAATAAACAATATCTTCAATCAGTTGGAGCATAAACTCGGCTCCATAACCATTATATAGATCAGGATGGGTAGAGAAGATATCTTCAAAATTCTTATAAAACACAAAGAGACCTTTGCGCATATTAATGCCATAGATATCCCTAAGATTTCCTTTGACCGCCATGGCATTAATATATCCATGCTCAGGAACCTTAAAGTTGAGTTCACGTAGAAGCCTTGTGCCGCAATCCTCAATATCCTCTACATTCGCACAGTCTACTTCAGCGATATACCATCCCTGCTCCTGTAAGCGAGGCTTCATCACCTGCTCCCAGTACCCACTCTCCCGAGTGAACACCGGAACAATGAACTCATCTTCATGTTCGTTTTCATAAATCATAGTAGCCTCCTTTAGAAAATTCGTACAAAGGTTTTGTAATGATCAGGAGTGTAATACATACTCCCATCAGAACCGACAATCAAACGTTCTGCGTCTGGGTTATCTTCATCGAAGTCTTCGATAATAGTGGCTCGACCTTCGAAGAACTCCAGCACAGTATCGAGTTTTTCCCGAGACACCTCCATACCATAAAGAACATATGGAGGATCATAATCACCATAAGCAAATTGGCTATGCCGGTACCGCAGATTATCGTCCACAGCCTGCAGATGTCGTGCCATGTGCTTGGCATTATAGTACTCAGGCGCATTATGCTCAGAAAAAAGCGCATCATAATCCTTGAGGACGGCAAAAACACCCTTGCTTAGATTGGGCCAGTCAAGATCCGATATGAATTCTTCAGCCTACCCAACCGGGTCTCCTACTGTAGGTATGTCGTAGGCGAACTCTATAGCGCGTAGGATTTCTTTGACTCCTGCGTCTCCATCACGAACAATAGCTGCACAGGATATCTCGATGATGGCCCATCCTTGATCGCGGAGGGCTTGAGTTTGGCGTTTGAGTACTGTGTCTTCGGTGATGTAGATAGCGGGGAAGAAGCTGTTGCCGTACCCGTCGTCGTAGTAGCCCATAAATTGTTTATCTCTTAATGGGAGGGAAGATTTCTTCGTGCGTGTGTGGACGGTTTTAGCCCTCAGTATCCTCTGAGTCAACCGTCATACCTAGCCAACCCCCAACGACTTTATGGCGATACTCCACAAGGGGTGGGTACTCTTCCCCTGGGTTATCTTCATCGAAGTCTTCGATAATAGTGGCTCGATCTTCGAAGAATTCCAGCACAGTGTCGAGTTTTTCCCGAGACACCTCCATACCATAAAGCACATATGGAGGATCATAATCACCATAAGCAAATTGGCTATGCCGGTACCGCAGGTTATCGTCTACGGTTTGTAGGTGTCGTGCCATCCATTTTGCTTCAGAGTGGTCGGGACTGTTCCAGGGGGTGAAGAGTACATCGTAGTCTTTGAGGATGACAAAGACACCTTTGCTCAGATCGAGCCAATCGAGGTCTGAGATGATTTCTTGGGTCCAGCTCATGTAATTATCATCCGGGAGTTTGTGCGGGAGGTTGACGGCTCGGATGATTTCTAAGGCTCCTGCTTGTGGGTCCTGGGAAGCTAGTATGTTTTTGCAGGATATTTCGATGACGGCCCATCCTTGATCGCGCAGGGCTTGAGTTTGGCGTTCTAAAACCTTGTCTTCGGTGATGTAGATAGCGGGGAAGAATGCATCATCTGATTCGTTCTTGTAGAAACCCATAAATTGTTTACTCCTTGGCTATCAGTGCGTTGTTAGCTGTTCCCGCCGGTATAGGAAGTGCTCTCGGGGTACTCATCAGGATCATTAATCCAGTCATCTCCATCTTCATAAAGAGGATCCGGAAAACCATTCGGGAAAAACAGTTTCTTAAACCTTTCCACCCGTGACCAAGGATACTTGGCCCCGTCAGCAGCAATCACTATGCTATCGTTGAAAAACTCTTTCACCCGCGGCAAGCTTTCCCGTGAAATATCAAAACCATACCCAACCAAAACTTCATACAGACCGCTGCCGTGTAATTGGCGAGTGGCGTAATATACTTCCATTTCTTCCAGAATATTTACGCATAAGCTCACGTCCTCGTCATCCATCACGAAGAGGTCATCAAAATTCTTGTACAACACAAAAAGTCCTTGACGCATATCAAACCAGTCAATCAGACAAGCATCTTCTGAAGCCCAGCGCAGGTTAAAATCATCCGGAATAGCATAAACACTCTCAATACTTTCAACCAGACGATAGGCAAAATCTAGTGTGGTTTTTACCCCGGCACAGTCAACAACAATAACCTTCCACCCCTCCGCCTCCAGATAAGGCAGCATATGGTTCTCCCAGTACCCGTTCTCACGGATGAATAAAGGGGCAGTAAATTCCTCAGCAGACCGTACCTGCTTGTAAACCATGGTTATTTTTCTCCCTTACTCTACTATCAGGATAAACGTGTGATAATGATCCGGGCTGTAATAGATACTGCCATTACTCCCCGCTATCAACCGGTCATCACCACGAGTCGTCTCAGGCTTCCCGTTAGGCTTCAACTCAACTCTACCGTTTTCACCAATCTTCGGTTGAGGAGCCATGAAATCCATTTCTGTATAGGTAATAGGGTTCCCCTCAACATCAGTTGCGGCAGAACAGCCTCCGTAGCTTTCTTATTTGTTGACAGGCATAAAGATATAGAAAATTAGTTGTCCGTAACTTCGCTATAAGCTACGGACAACTAAACTCAAGAAAGAACATGATCGATTATTCGGGATCGTCAAACTCGCTATGCACCAGGTGTACTTTCGAGGCAAGAGCAGGGTCATACAATGGTGATTCAGGATAATACCGAGGATCATCAACATAAACACCCGTAGTCTGCGAACTATGGGTAGTAACACCAAAAAGCTCCCCATACTTATCGTAGAGAGGATCCGGGGCACCATTCGGGAAGTTTCTGCGCTGTTCTTCCTCAAAATCGGACCAGGGGTATCGCACACCCTCACCGGCAATCATCACATTTTCCGCACCCATCACATCCTTAAACTGTGGAATATACGAGGTGGGAAGACCAACGCCATACCCCACCACCACAGGATACTGCTCGTAAATATACCCACGAAGATCGGAGTAGTGATAGCTCATATTTTCAAGAAGCTTGATCGCATATATTGCTGAAGACTCTGGATCTGCATCATGATGCATAGATAAAAAGTCTCCAAAGTTTTTATAGTAGATAAAAAAACCTTGCCGCATAGATACTCCAGATATTTCCCCGACAAGATTTTCATACCATATCGGACTGATATATTCGTTATCACCAACGCTAAAATTAAGTGCCCGTAGAAGCCTCCTGCCAAAATCTACTATATCTTCCACACCAACACAGTCTACTTCAGCGATATACCACCTCTGCTGCTGTAAACGAGGCTTCATGATTTTCTCCCAGTACCCGCTCTCCTGAGTGAACACCGGAACAATGAACTCATCCTTATATTCGCATTTATACTTCATAGCGTTTATATAGAGGGGTCTGGCTCGTCAAATTCACTATGCACCAGGTGTACCTTTGAGGCAAGAACAGGGTCATACAATGGTGATTCAGGATAATACCGAGGATCCTCCACAAAAACTCCTGTCGCGTCATCATAGTCATTGGTGAATCCGTAGACTACCCCTTCTTTATCGTAGAGAGGGTCCGGGGCTCCGTTCGGGAAGTTTCTGCGCTGTTCTTCCTCAAAATCGGACCAGGGGTATCGCACGCCCTCACCGGCAATCATCACATTTTCCGCACCCATCAGCTCCTCAAACTGTGGAATATACGACGATGGAAGACCAACGCCGTACCCCACCACTACAGGAAACTCTTCATAGATATACCCACGAAGATCAGAGTAGTGATATACCATGTGTTCGATTAACTGAAGCATGAACTCAGCCCCATACCCCTGATGCAAATCCGGATGGGTAGAGAAGATATCTTCAAAATTCTTATAAAAAACAAAAAGGCCTTTGCGTATATTAATGCCGTAGATGTCAGTGATATTATCTTTGACCCCCATAGCATTAATATATCCATGCTCAGGAACTTTAAAGTTGAGTTCATGTAGAAGCCTTGTGCCGCAATCCTCAATATCCTCTACATTTGTACAGTCTACTTCAGCGATATACCACCCCTGCTGCTGTAAACGAGGCTTCATCACCTTCTCCCAGTACCCACTCTCCCGAGTGAACACCGGAACAATGAACTCATCCTTATATTCTTTTTCATAAACCATATAGTTATTTCCTTAAGAAATCCCACACAGGGGGATTCATAAAGAACCTACCTAAGTCCCTTATGAATAAATCCTTAATCAACATTCCAAAATTTCAACCTCAAATACTATCATGTTTATCCCATTCCTATAAGCCTCGGGCCATCTAGGGTACACCGAAACTCTACTCGGCAAGCTAGTTGACTTCATTATTCTGACTACTAATCCGCCAAATAGGTTATACTCGAGCGCACGGTCTCGGTAATACCAGCCTTATCCACCGAATCCATCACCGAACACAACGCAAGCTGATAATAACCGTGACTCAATATAAGGACTGAACCGGTACTGTTGTAGGCTAGGTTTCTTACTCGCAGTCAGGGTCAGCATAAAATTCTCAAGCGACCAATCTGTAGAAGTTTGAATGGCCTTGACCATATCGGACCCATGAGCTTGCCCCATGCCTGATCTATAGATTGATTCTCGAACCCAGTACCAGTTGAATTATGCGGATACAAACTGAACCTCAAGACGACTATTCATCCACAGGATATCCTGCATCACCCGTAAACGCGGGACTCTCCGGGTACCTTTCAGGATCAAAAATCCAATCCCCCCGCTCATCACACCGAGGAGCCGGGAACCCCTGAGGAAAATATTTTTTCTTCCGCTCCTCATGCCAAGTCCACGGATACTCCACCACCTCCGGGCCAGCAATGAGGATCTCGTTATTTCCTGTAAAGAACTGCTCCACACGCGGCAAAGAAGCCCGGCTCACCCCGAACCCGTAGCCTAGAGTCACCTCATAATCATCCCCAGACCGAGGATATGGGCTAGGACGCATAGGATAGTCCAGACGCATTGAGTCAATGATATTTACGGCATAGATAGCGTAACTATCGTTCCCTAAACGGTCTGCCATCGACAGTACGTCCTCAAAGTTTTTATAGTACACAAACAGTCCCTGACGCAGATCAAGCCAATCGACTGCAGTAGCGTATTCATAAGCCCACTCTGTATCGAACTCATGCAAGAAAGAGTCCCAGTCGAAATCCAGGGCTGTTAAAAAACGACGCCCAAAGTCCCGGGCATCTACCACCCCAGCACAGTCAACCTCTGCGATATACCACCCTTCACGCTCAAGATAGGGCTTCATACAATTTCTGCCAATACCCATCTTCCTCAATGAAGATCGGGGCAATGAAGGGCTTTGAAAGATTATGTTGATACGGCATGCTGTTTCTTTCCCAAAAATAACTCACGAGGCAAATAAAGATATAGAACACGACCTGGGGTATAACCCATATACGTCATCTAGCTAACCACCAGATGCCTTGATACTATGAGTCCTTACTGCCAGTGTAGGAAGTGCTCTCGGGGTATATGTTGGGGTCAGTCACCCAGATACCATTCTCATCATACCGAGGATCGGGAAAACCATTAGGGAAGTATTTCTTCTTCCGCTCCTCCTGCTGAGACCAAGGGTATTCAGTATCAGGGCCAGCAAAGATTATTTCGTGACCTTCAAAATACTCCTCAACGCGAGGAAGGGAATCTTTCGACACCTCAAGCCCATACCCAAAAAGAACCTCGTATTCGTCATCACGCCACATAGGACGCCGTGGGTAATAAGCATTCATAATGTAAAGGATATCCACACTATACCTAGCATAACCCTCCATGTTTAAACCGTCAGCCATAGATAGAACATCTTCAAAGTTTTTATAGTAGACAAACAATCCTTGACGCATATCAAGCCAATCGATATCCTCTGCATATTCTTCAGCCCATTTCAAATCAAATTTATGCGGGAATGAACTCCAATCAAAACTGATAGCATTCATAAAACGAATAGCAAAATCATAGGCATCCACAACCCCTGCGCAATCAACTATAACAACATGCCACCCCTCCTGACGCAGAGAAGGAAGCATATAGTTTTCCCAATAATTATTATCTCGTATAAAAACAGGGATACTAAACGGTTTAGAATATAAAGCCTCATAAGGCATATTCGTTTCCTTTCAAAATTAATCAACAAGGCGGACAAAAGTTAAGTAGTGATCTGGCGAATAGTAAATATTTCCATTGCTTCCTACTACGATACGATGCGTTCCCCGATTAAGTCCTGGTTTATCATTTCTTTGATGATATACTCTGGTGGTTTTGCATCATATTCAGTATATGTAATAAGATTACCATCCTTATCTTTTGTTGGGAGTATGCTACCATCTTTACTACCCATAGGCCTATTCTCGAAAACCTTAGAACTGCTCAACCCTTAAACACGACTAATAAATTTAAAATACAAAAATACTGGCTCCTGCAAGAAAGCAAAACCGCAGGAACCAGTAGTTTTTATATGAGACTATTCTCCACTAATTTACCTGAAGAGAGCTCCACGTGAATAAATATTGTAAAATCCGGTTAAAGAGCCAAAAATGAGAACCCCTGGTATTACTTACTCTCATATTTCCAGCTCTCCAAAACCTCATCCTTATTCTTCACATACAAAGGATGCTCCGCCCCAGGATCATTTTCATCGAAATCAGGCACCACAATCGCCCGACCCTCAAAAAACTCTAACACCTGATCAAGATGCTCTTGAGATACCTCCATACCATAAAGGATATTCGCAGGATCATACTCCCCATCCTCATCCTCCGAATACCGGTACCTCAACTCAGTATCCACAGTCTGCAACAGCTGTGCAGCCCACTTCGCCATATAATAATGAGGATCATGAGGGCTCTGAAATAGTGCATCATAATTCTTCAGAACAAAAAAGAACCCCTGACTCAAATCCAACCAATGCAAATCCTCAAGATACTCATGAATCCAATCATCCGGCAACCGAGGAATCTCATACGGAAACTCAATAGCCTCAAAAACCATCACAGCAGCCTCCTCAGACCCCGAAGACTCCAATAACTTTTCACTGGAGAACTCAATAATCTTCCACCCAGCCTGCCGCAACAACTCCAACTGCCGCTCTAAAACACCATCCTCCCGCACATAAACAACCGGGAAAAAGACGTCATCCCACTCATCAGTATAAAAAACCATAATATTTCTACTCCTTAATCAAAATAAACGCTTATCATGATGCGGAAATAAAAAATTGAGGGTCATCCATGAAGTGGCAGTATCCCAATCATGAATAACCCTCAATATATACGAACGTGCTTATATACTATTCTGTATCATCAACATCTTCACTATGCACCAGGTGTACTTTCGAAGCAAGAGCAGGGTCATACAATGGTGATTCAGGATAATACCGAGGGTCTTCCACATAGACTCCGGTAGAATCCTTATCATCAATCGTAAACCCATAGACGATCCCTTCTTTATCGTACAGAGGGTCCGGGGCACCGTTCGGGAAGTTCCTCCGTTGTTCTTCCTCAAAATCAGACCAGGGGTATCGCACACCCTCACCGGCAATCATCACATTTTCCGCACCCATCACATCCTCAAACTGTGGAATATACGAGGTGGGAAGACCAACGCCGTACCCCACCACCACAGGGTACTGTTCATAAATATTTCCCCGGAATTTGGAATAATGGTGAACCATATTTTCAGCTAGTTGAAGGGCATACTCCGGGGCATAAAAAGGTGAACAACTTTCCTGGACGCTAAAAAGATCCTCAAAGTTCTTATAGAATACAAAAAGTCCCTGACGCATATCATTCCAGTCAGCTTCTGTAACAGCATTCATAACCCAGAAACCGTTCACCCACTGATCTGGAGCAATGTTAAACCCAAGCGCTCGTAAAAGCCTACGCCCGAGTTCATGCGAGGTATCTACCCCGGCACAATTCACCTCAACAATAAACCACCCCTGTTCCTGCAGGCGAGGCTTCATGATTTTCTCCCAGTACCCGCTCTCCTGAGTGAATACAGGAACAATGAAGGCATCCTTATATTCGCGTATATACCCCATAGCGTTTATATAGAAGGGTCTGGCTCAGTAAATTCACTATGCACCAGGTGTACCTTTGAGGCAAGAGCAGGGTCATAAAATGGTGATTCAGGATAATACCGAGGATCAGCAACATAGATGCCCGTAGTCTGCGAACTATGGGTAGTAACACCAAAAAGCTCCCCATACTTATCGTAGAGAGGATCCGGGGCACCATTCGGGAAGTTTCTGCGCTGTTCTTCCTCAAATCGGACCAGGGGTATCGCACGCCCTCACCGGCAATCATCACATTTTCCGCACCCATCAGCTCCTCAAACCGCGGAATATACGACGATGGAAGACCAACACCATACCCCACCACCACAGGAAACTCTTCATAGATATACCCACGAAGATCGGAGTAGTGATATACCATGTGTTCGATTAACTGAAGCATGAACTCAGCCCCATACCCCTGATGCAAATCCGGATGGGTAGAGAAGATATCTTCAAAATTCTTATAAAAAACAAAGAGACCTTTGCGTATATTAATGCCGTAGATGTCAGTGATATTATCTTTGACCCCCATAGCGTTAATGTATCCATGCTCAGGAACTTTAAAGTTGAGTTCATGTAGAAGCCTTGTGCCGCAATCCTCAATATCCTCTACATTTGTACAGTCTACTTCAGCGATATACCACCCCTGGTCCTGTAAACGAGGCTTCATGACTTTCTCCCAATACCCACTCTCCTGAGTGAACACCGGAACAATGAACCCATCCTTATATTTTTTTTCGTAAGTCATCATGATCTCCTTTAGAAATTCGTACAAAGGTCTTATAGTGATCAGGAGTGTAATACATACTCCCATTAGAACCGACAATCAAACGTTCTGCGCCTGGGTCATTTACTTGGTTTGCAGTACGTGCTAACCGCCTAACCCTGTATTTTGTATAATCTATCTCATTCCCAGCGTAATCATGCGTGGGAAGGATACGAGCTTCCTTATTATCAAAAGGCAGAGGATCCGGGACATTCCCAAAACCCTCAGGTTTATAATCTCGACCAGTCCAATGCACCTCTCCCGTCTCGTAAAGTGACTTAGCCGTAGGAACTACATCATCAGGAATTGTTCCGGTGTACTCATCTAGATTAGTCACCATAAATTTATGGGAACCAACCTGAGCCTCAACCGTATTACCATGTCGGGTAACATCCCTAAAACTAGTCATCGCCGTATCTAGATTAGGCTCACCAACTTCAGGACGCCACAAGGCAAACTCTGGTTTTCCTTTAGAGAGGTCAGCAGGAGAGTTTCCACCATTTAATTTAATGTAATACTCTCGCTCCAACTTTTTAGCTTCGTCAAACCCGTACACGCTGTACGTTCCAGGCTCTTCAGCAGGTACATACCGAGAGCTGTCCTTAGTATTCTTCACAAGAGTCTTTTTGAAGTCATCACCAGCGAGATATGTGGCCGTCTGATCACCATTTTGCAGCTTAGAACCCGGAGGATGCTCCACCCAAGATGCATGTTTACCATCTGTAGCAGGTTTCTCTAATGATGGAGAATCACCCGCCACACCTTTTGCCGGAGGCAGGTTCTCAACCTTCGGTTCCTCAACAGGTTTCAGCTGCACATTGGGTTCGTGTACTGTTCCTGATGTCGTGTGATCGAGAGATCCGGTATGGGTAGGTTTGGGACCGTTGGGTATGTCTATCTGATGTGGGCTATTGTGCGGCGTGGGGTGCACTTTGGGCACTACGTGCTCGATGCCCAGCAGGCTGGTGCGCGTCCATGTGGCAATGCGGTATTGGATTCCGTTGATGCGGGTTTTGACGGCATTAACGGTGTTTTGGGTTTTAATGACAACAGGGGACGTCTTAACCCGATCAACCGTTCTGGAGATAACGGGGACTTTCATCGCCTGGTTGCCGGTGGCGCGTGCTACGGGCGGCCCGGCTTTGAAGAGCATCCCTATGAGTGCGGCTGTGAGTGCTTCTTTCCCGCCTTCCTGAAGGGCGTAAGCCTGCACTTTATCCCAGTCGATATTGCCGTCGGGGGTGTGGAAATCCATGCCATCAGCGGCACCGTTGGCGGCACCAGAAATAAAACCAACACCGCCAGCCAAGAGGATACTTGTCGGCGCTATGAACAGCGAACCAATAACGCCTACAAGAGCCAGAAGGCGCAGACTCTGCTGCATGAAACGTTCGCCTTCTTGGCTCTGATACTTACGGTAATCTGCAACCGTCATGGGGCGCTCACCCCGAGGGTCCACATACTCCAGCGGATTATTGCCTGCATATGCGTAAACGTCAGCAAACCAGGATGAACCAGCTATTGCGGCCTTCGGGTCTGTTGAGAGGAAACGACGTGAAGGGCTGTCATAGACGCGAGCGCCTAGCATATCTAGACCAGCTACGCGTAGCGACCCTGCACCCGTGAACTCGAAACCGGTGGGCATCCCGGGCACCGGGGTAGCGCTTGCAGAGGGCACGCCCCAGTCTGTCGGCAGTCCGGGTGTGCTACCTAATGCCGAATCGAGGGTGCTGCCGGTCAACCCGGGGACGTTGAGGGTATGCCAAGGTGTCACTCCGCCGGGTATACCCGCCTGCGAAAAGCCGCCGTCAGAGCTGGGCGCGCTCGTTGCCCCAGCACCCAGAAGATGCGGAATACCCGACCTGGCATCCCACATGAGAGGCACTGTAATGCCCTCACCATCAGAAACAGCGGATACCTCACCCACCGCATCAGAAATCAGTGAAGTGTGTGAAATATCTACACGTGAGGAAATAGAGTCTGTTACCGATGTCAGGCCGCCGTAGGCACCCCAGCTATATTTGCGAGAGTATGAGGTGCCGGTGAGCTTATCGGTCGTGACTTCACCACTACGTTCGCCTGCCAGATTGTAGGCGTATTCCGTGATGGTATGAGCGGCAAGCTCCCCAGCGTCGCCTCGTGCACCTGCGTATGCGCGAGCCTCAACGGTGACTAACTGGTTCGCTTTGTTATGGGTGAAGATACGCTCACCCTCCAGAACACGAGAGCCTGCAGCCGTGCGTTCAGACCCGTTAGAACTATCGAGAGTAAAGACGCGCTCGCGCATCATGACTCCGGCTGTGTACTCCCACTCCCACACGTGGGATGCTGAACGGGCGCCCACAAGCTGCCCGGCATCGTCATAGGAGTACAGCACAAGACCATCCGGTGAAGTATCAGATCCCGTTGAATCCAACCCAATCACGCGGCCGTTATGGTCACGGATCACTTGTGTGCGTTCAAGAACCTTTGAATCTTCAAACCCTCGGACATCGGCGAGTACCTGTTCACGCACATAGTCTGAGATTAGCCCGGTAGCGCGCTCGTGCGTCCAGGAAGACACCATATCTCCCACCCGAATCCGCGTGAGACGTCCCAGAGGATCGTAGGAGAATTCTGAAGAGATAACATCGTGAGCGGGCTGTCCCGTGGCGTGTGTTGTTACAGCTACCGTTCGACCGGCACCATCTACAGTACGTGTAGATTTTGCGTAAGGGGTTACTGACGTGATCAGATAACCATCGGCATCATACGAGTACGTCAGCGTATATGCGCCGGTTTTGATAAAGGTATTCAAAGCGTGAAGACGCTCGTACATATCGTCGTCTGCATGAGCGTTGCTTTGCCCGTCCGATCTTAGGAATCCTGAACGGCTGCGAGAAATCAGACGGTCGGAGGAATCATAGACAAAACGATGCTCAAGGTACGGCTTTTCGACACCCGCAAAGGCGGAAGAATCGCGCTCCCGGAGTGCAGAAGCAGAGACATAGTCACGCACCGTCACAGTTCGATGACCAACAGATGATACTCCGCGGGGGAGTACGAATACTCCGCCGCGCACACACCATTGACGCTCAAAGACGCGAGCAGACCGCCACCCTGATAGTCGTAGGAGTATGCACGGGTCCGCTCACCATTATTTTCAGACAGCAGACGACCTGCGGCATCGTAGGTGTATGTAGATGTTATCTCTGCCGTAGAACCCGCGCCCTTAACGGTGCGGATAAGCTGACCTGCGGCGTCATAAATATACGTGGTGACCTGGCCGGTCGCATCCAGTGTGCGCACCATCTGCCCAGCAGCGTCATACTCGAAATGGGTGCGATACCCTAAGGCATCTACAGCAGTCACTAACTGACCGGCTGCATCATAGATGAATCTGCGGTTACCAGCGCTGTTATCACTCATGCGGATCAGGCGTGAGCACCGGTCGTATGCATACGTTGCCACGCGAGATCCATGCTGCACCCGTATAATCCGACCAAGGGCATCGTACGTCGTATGCTCAGTTGTGCCGTCAGGATAGGTTCGGGCAATAATTCGAGATGCGGCGTCGTAGGTTAGCGTTGTGTACGCCCAAGCGGTAGGCTCTTCCCACTCCACGTTCTCGCCCACCGTCGGCTTCTGCTCGGGCACGCTTAGCCCCACGCTATACGCCGCAGACGCCCGGCTTGATCATAGTCGAATGTTTGGGTATGTCCCGCCGCAGATACCTCGCGTATCAGCCGGTTTGCCGCATCGTAGGTGCGGCGGGTGAGCCCGCCCTGAGCATCAAGAGTTTCAACAGGGTTGCCTGCGGCGTCATAGGTTGTAAACTCGGTAACAGTTTCGCTGTTTCTTGGGGATGCGCTCGATGACTTTGAGTTTTGAGATGCACGTCTAACCGGCTGCGAAGAGGCGAAACTTTGGGTATTGTTCTCGCCCTCAATAATCACCCGTCCCAGATAATCGACGTGACGGAATGAAGATCCGAGTATTCCGCCGGAGGACGTAGTTTCTTTGCCCGTTCTACGGTCTACAGCGCGATGTGTAACAACGCCAGTAGCATCCGTAATCTGGCTGATTTCGCCAGCCAAGTCGTAGTCAAACTCACTCCGGGCACCCAGAGGATCTGTCACCGCAATAAGTTGTGACAAGCCATCGTATTCATAGTTGGTTACGGCACCGAGGGCATTAATAGTCTTGACCATGTTGCCCCAGGCATCAAATACTGCGCGGTTGGTACGACCCAGTGGATCCGTGACAGCGGTGAGCTGGTTGCCGTTATTGTACTCAAAGTGCGTGACATGACCGTAAGGATCTGTCAAAGAAACGGGCAGCTGACCCATAGGCCGCGATGTATTGTGTACACGGTGAGTGCTGCTTGAAGTAAGGTTTTGGCGTACAAAAGCAGGAACATCTAGCTCTTCGGGAGCAAGTTCAGGGTACGTGAGGGACCAGCGTGAACCGGCAGCATCCGTAACCGAGGCGATTTGCCCGGCGGAGTTCCAATGGGTAGAGGTTACGTGACCTAGAGCATCCCTAACCTGCACTATTCGACCGTGTTTGTCGTACTCTAGATGGACTGTATCGCCAACACCGTTTGTTATGCTGATCAGCTCTTGACGTGCGTTATAGGTGTATGTGGTATGTACACCGGTGGGGTCAGTAACGCTCAGAAGGTTGCCGTACTCATCCCAGCTGTATTCTGTAGTATGCCCATTCCCATCAGTCATAGTGATGGGGTTTGGGTTTGCGCCTGTTGATTCGTAGGTATATGACACTACCACGGGATCACCGGGGTTGAGCCGATCACGAAAATCACATACAGAGGTCGTGAGCAGGCGGTTATGTTCGTCCCAGGTGTACTTAGACAGTGCGCCCTCGGGGGTAAGTTGTTTCGCTAAACGACTGTGAGAGTCGTAGGAACGGCTTATCGTAGAGCCATCGCGTTCAGTAACGCTGATGCGGTTGCCGAACTTATCGTAGCGCATGACTTGGCGGCTGCCATCAGCAGCCGTCATGGAACTGAGACGTCCGCGTTCATCCGAGCGCCAAATATTAGAGCTGTCGCCGGTTATCGCGTCAGCAACAATCGTCATAATGCCCGGAGCATACACGAAAGATACTTCACGGGAATGTTCTGTCAGCTGGTGGACCACACGTCCTTGGCCGTCATAGGTATTAGTGACTTCACGGTGGCCGTTCACGTCCCAGACTTCTTCAATAAGGCGCTTAGCGTTATGGGTGTAACGACGAATACCGTCAGGACGGTTAACCGCTGCTAGCAGATCATCATCGTCGTAAATGTAGGTGACGGTATCAAGTATCTGCACATCATGATCTATGAGATAGGTGCTGGCAGATTCAGGGCGAATACGGTTATCATGGGGTGAGCTGCCGTAGCGTATCTGAAGACCTCGACCTGAGGCCGGGTGAATGATGTCAGTTAGCTCTAACGCGCCCGTTGCGGAATCCGATGAGTAAAGAGGCAGCGTTAAGGTTGCATAATGCCCCTCCATGACGCCTGTCCAGGCACCAGAAGGATCGTAGAAATATCGAACATGCTTGGAATTGTAAACAACCCAATAATATGCGGGTGTAGTAGGTGCGCTGACCTTGCGCCCAGCGTTCTCTGCCGTCTTGATTGCCTTCGTTGTCGCTGTGGAAACATAGCTGTAAAGCTCGTCGCCGGGGACAGTTTTGCTAAGCCAATACGATTCGGAAGGAACACGACCAAAACCGTCACCCATACGAGGGAACGTAAGAGCCCGACCATCAGGCGTGTGCCATACAGCGCCCGTTTTACTCAACGTAAGCTGAGTATCAAGCGTAGAAGACCAACCGAGACCAAAGAGGCCGGAAGGAGCTTCTTCAGGATAGGTAACGGCAACGCTGTTGTACATACGTTCAAGCTTGATGAGCGATGCCGCAGGAGCATGCTCGAAGGAGAGATCACACTCATGCTCAATGAAATTCCCTGTGGCAACATTTACGGGATCAAGCGCATATCCCGCTGAGTATACAGCGCCGGTTATTGTCGCACGAGAAACATCAATACTCGGACGATCCGTAGAAATTTTCTGTTCCTTCAGATAATTCCGAATATACCCCGTATTAAGGTACTGCGGATAATCCAAAAAATCTGCTTCAGAATAAATAGGACCTAACATTCCTTGAGAACCAGCTGTCGCGAAAGCTTCCGCAACAGTGAGAATCCAACGAACATCAGATTGGTTAGCATCAACCCATTTTGCTAGCGAGTTAAAAAGGCTTACGGCATCAAAAAACCCCCATGACGTATGCTCAACAAAAGAGCTATAGCATTTGGTGATATTGGAGTAAAGCTCGGCAATTCTTTGATCTAATGTGGAGTTCTTCTGCGCAAATTTCACGATGTTGCCGGGAATAGCCGATGTAGTCTCGGTAGCATCCTGGGCGGCATCCCGAGCCCTCTTTTCGGCGCGATGCGTACGGTTGCGCCCGATAACCTCTGCATTTCTGCCCGTATTACGGGATTTGATAATCGGGGCGCGTTCGTCGAACTTGGGACCTTCGCTATCTAGATTAGGCTGTGGTCGGGGAGGATAATAGGCAGCGGGATCTTTCTGAAAACTTATAAACGTATTGCGATTATCATTTTCAATGTTATCTCTGATCTTCTTCTTTTCTTCCTCCCAATGCGCCATAGCCTCACGGAATTTTTTACGATTCTCATTTTCTTGGTGTGCGGCATCAGTATATTTCTGCAGGTCGGCGGCGGCATCGCCTAAAGCTGTAATCAGGTTTTTACATTCAGAGATGGAATACTTACAGTTCTGATCAAAAACTCGTGCGAAATGCCCTTTAAACTCACGTTGGGCTATGCCAATATACCGCTGCCGTTCCGGAAGCTGTATTTCTAACTTTCTTTTTAAATACCTGAATATACTGAGCAGAATATCGGCATGATTAAAATCGAACTCAACATCACGATCTAGAACGTGCATGTTGTCGTATTCGCCCATAGTTTATGTATCTTCCGTGATGCGTGGCTGGAAACTATGCTGAACCTAAGTGAAAGGTTGAAGCTCAACTTATGTTACCAGATGTGAACCCCCAATATGAGCACATCTTGTAGGGGCCAGAGGCGTTGCACGGGCCTGTCTAGTCATCTGGAATACTTGAGCCCCTCGAAAGTTTTCGAGGGGCTCAAAACTCGCGCACTTCCATGCACATGGACCGCGAAAGTTCTGGTACTAATCAATAACCGGGCGGATGGTCTCAACCGAGACGATACCACCGTGCTCGGCGGTTGAGACCTGCAGGACTACCGCATCCCCTGGCTCCATATAGGGATCTTCGGTGGGAAGAATTTTCGCCGAGCCCTTCATGAGGTGCCCTTTGAGAGCTTTAAAAACCAGCGGAAAAACGGGGCGGTGCGTGCACAGCAGCGAAGGAACTTCCTTCACGAACAGCGATTCGGTCACTTTTGCCGTGCGTTTAGGGTGCCCTGCCGCGCCGCTCTCCGAGAGGGATTTCTTCTCTTTGATCGCGATCGCATGGTCGTTCGCGTAGGGCGCCACGGTCTGCATGCACCGCAGCCACGGAGATGAAAGCAAACGGGTGGGGGAGTATGCCTCCAGCAGGCGGCTATGCGCAAGCGCCTGGCGTTTACCGGTTCCCGCGAGCGGGCGCTCGTCGTCGGCGGCAGTCCAGTTAGAACGTGGTTTTGCCTTGGCATGCCGCATAATGACGACCGGGCGAGTGTGCAGGGTACCGGCTTTATGGTGAGCAACGAGCGCATCCAAAGGCTCGTGATCGGTGCTGTTGCTCAGGAGCTTGCGTGCCTCTTTGGGGGTTACCCAGCGGATTTCATCAACTTCGCCTTCGTCAGCGCGGGGATGCTCCCCCACGGGCAGCTGCGCGGCCCAGTAGAACACATCCTTGGGGCGCCCCGAGACCATGTAGTTGGTGACCGCCAGCGGCACGCCGAGGGTTATTCTGAGGGTGACTTCTTCGCCTACCTCACGAATGGCGGTTTCAACGAGTGATTCGCCCGCATCCTGTTTGCCTTTGGGCCAAGACCAGTCGTTATAGCGGGGCCGATGAATCATGAGCACTTCAAGTTTTTCGCCGTGCAAGCGCCAGACGAGGGCACCTGCGGCAACGACTGGCGCTGTATTTTCGCGGGTGCGGGTGATGGCGAGTGAATTATCGTATACGTGGGCGGAATAGTACGTTGATTCGGTGGTCACGGGATCCTCTACGAGCTGGTAGTGATGATGCGGTGTACTCCCATTCTAGGGGAAAAATCTTCAGAGGCGTCACCGTCCCGTAACCTTGTGTTCACCTTCGTAGTAAAAATCCGAATGTTACGTGGCTTGGCACCCTGTGGAGCACAATTATGGGCATACAGTGTGGCTTTCAGACCGAAAAATAGCACTATGCGAATTTTCGGTCTGAAAGCCACACTGTATATGGATTTTACGGAAAGGGGAAAACGCTAAATCTTGTCGTGGTTCTTCCGAGAGCGCGAGCGCAGGTAATAGGACTGCACATCGCGCAGCGGGTTGCCGTCGGCATCGGTATCGAAACGCTTCCACGTGCCGTCACCCGAGAGGTGCCAGGTGCGGGATTCATCGCTCATGTAGACCGTGAACATATCGAGCAGGTACTTGATATGGCGGGGGTCTTTGACCCTTACGAGCGCCTCGATGCGGCGGTCGAGGTTGCGGTGCATCATATCGGCAGATCCGATGTAGACGATGGGCTCACCCGCGTTCTCAAACGCGAAGACGCGCGAGTGCTCCAGGAAGCGCCCAAGTACCGAACGCACCCGGATATTCTCGCTGAGTCCGGGCACACCGGGGCGCAGGGCGCAAATACCGCGCACGACCACATCGACGGGAACTCCGGCCTGAGAGGCGCGGTAGAGAGAGTCGATAATCGCCTCGTCCACCATGGAGTTGCACTTGATCTGGATGCGCGCCTCCTTACCCGCCTTATGATTCTCAATTTCGCGGTTGATGCACTCGATGAGTCCGCTGCGCAGCGAACGCGGGGCGACGAGTAGCGATTTGTAAGTGGTTTTCGGTGCGTACCCGGAGAGCTGGTTGAACAGGCGCGAGACGTCCTCACAAATCTGCTCGTCACAGGTGATAATGCCGAGGTCTTCGTAGAACCGTGCGGTGGAAGGGTGGTAGTTGCCAGTGCCGATGTGCGCGTAACGGCGCAGCTGGTTGCCTTCGCGGCGCACTACCAAGGAGAGCTTGCAGTGGGTTTTCAGTCCGACCAGACCGTAGACCACGTGCACGCCCGCGCGTTCGAGTTTGCGCGCCCAGGAGATATTAGCTTCCTCGTCAAACCGCGCTTTAATCTCAACGAGTGCGACAACCTGTTTGCCTGCCTCAGCGGCTTCGATCAGCGCATCGACAATGGGGGAGTCGCCGCTGGTACGGTAGAGGGTCTGCTTGATAGCCTGTACCTTCGGGTCGGCCGCCGCTTGCGCAAGAAACGCCTGCACACTGGTGGCGAAGGAATCGTAGGGGTGGTGCAGAAGCACATCGTGATCGCGGGTTGCGGCAAACACATCCGCTTCTTTGGCGGTTTCGGCGGCGTTGAGCCAGCGGGAGGTATGCGCAATATGCTTGGGGTAGTGTAGGGCAGGACGGTTAGCGCGCACGATCGCGCCCATACCGCGCAGATCCAGTGGCGCGGGGAGCTTGTATACTTCGGAGTCGTCGATATTGAGCTCAGAAATGAGCAGGTCGAGGATCGTGGGGTTGATCGTATCTTCAACCTCAAGACGCACGGGCGGACCGAAACGGCGGCGCAGCAGCTCCTTTTCGAGGGCCTGCAGCAGGTTCTCGGCATCGTCTTCTTCAACCTCAAGATCTTCGTTACGGGTTACGCGGAAGACATGGTGCTCAACAACCTCCATGCCGGGGAAGAGCGTGTCAAGGTGTTCGGCAATAATGACCTCTAATGGAATATAGCGGGATTCCTTGCCGGTCGTGTTGGCGGCGCGGGGACCATCCACCGAAATCATGCGGTCAAGCTGATCGGGCACCTTTACACGGGCAAACAATTCCTTGCCGGTCTGCGGGTTGCGCACCAGCACCGCAAGGTTCAGCGAAAGTCCTGAAATATAGGGGAAGGGGTGCGCCGGGTCTACCGCGAGCGGAGTGAGAATCGGGAAAATGTCGCGCAGGAATTCTTGGCGCAAACGGGTTTTAGCGTCTGCATCCAAGTCATCCCAGCCCACAATATGAATGTTCTGTTTTTTCAGTTCGGGAAGTATCTGCTCATGGAATACCTGGGCATGGCGCTTCTGCAGGCTGTGAGCGGCGGTCGAGATCGCCTCCATCTGTTCGTCAGGGCTCAAACCTGCGGCGGAAGGTACCGCCAGCCCGGTAGCGATGCGGCGCTTGAGCCCCGCCACGCGCACCATAAAGAACTCGTCAAGGTTCGAGGCAACGATAGACAGAAAATTCAGGCGCTCCAGCAGGTATAAATCAGGGTCTTCGGCGAGCTCCAGCACCCGGGAATTAAAATCGAGCCAGCTGCTTTCGCGGTCGAGAAAACGCTCGGCGCCAAAATCGCCTTCGATATTGGGTAGATCGAGTTTTTCTCCCGCTTCAATGCGGTCGGCACGGGTATCGGCACGCTCAATCTTCGAGATATCGTTTCCGATGTGAATCAACCCGGTCATCGGTGCCGGTTCGGTATTCTTTTTGGTATGCGGGTGGGGTGCCACAGGCTATTCCTTACTATGTTGAGGGACTAAGTTTACGATGCGCCGCTCGTCATCGAGCACAACGCAGAAAGAACGTTCGGTATGGGTGTGAGCCGGTAAAGGATCCGCGCCCCACCCCGAATAAACGCTAGATGCTGCCGGTCGAGATAACCGCCGTGGTAACAGCGGAGAGTACGCCCGCATCCACACCGTTAGACGAACTCTTGCCGGATCCGCGTTCGGGGGCATACATGCGATCCACGGTCGCAACTGCGAACCCTAACGACTCATAGAGCTTCAACGCAGGGGCGTTATCGGCGTCCACATACAGTTCGATTGCGTGCAGAGGCTCGCCGTTTTCGTCGGATGCAAGCGCCAAATACGCCAGGGCACGCAGGGTCACGGTGCGCCCCAGACCGCTACCCTGGGCGTTTGGGCTGACCCCCCACCACATAAATCTCACCCGCAGGCACCAGATCGTCGAGCGGCTGCCCCGGCTCGGTCTGAGCGGTGGGAATCTTTGTCCACGTAAACGCCGCAATATTATGCGGATCTTCACGCTCAGAGATGAGAAAGAACCCCTCCGGGCGGAACCAATCGCTGCCGGTGCGCTCGCGTAAGTCCGCGAGAGTCAGGCGACCTTGTTCGGGGTGCTCGGCGAAGGCTTCCGCGTTAACGCGAAGCCAGGAGTTTTCGTCGGCGGGGGTGAAGGTGCGCAGCTCAAGCGAGTCGGGCAGGGTGCGCGCATCCGAGAGCTCGGCAAGATTCTCACGGGTTTGTTCGTCAAGCGGAAGTACCATTTTGTACAGCACGCGTACCGGGGTGAAACCTGCGGCTTCGGCGAGCTCATTGGCGGGACTCTCAATACCGGTGTCAGTTGCGCTTCCGTGTACCCAGAGATTGTAGTTGGCGGCCTCGCTTCCTAAATCCTGAATAACGCGAGTGAAGAAGGCAGGGCCGAGCCCCTGCCCGCGCACCTGCGGGTGAACGGCTGCCTCAAGTACACCGGGCTCGTTAGAGTCTTCGGGGGGAGGGAACGGCAACGAGCACAGCCTGTAACTCGGAATTATCGGCGGCCGGAGTGAATGCGAAAACTTGCGGTTTAACCAGACTCTCACCGCGCACCGCTTTCGAGAGCTCCACCAGAGTTTGCTCGGAGAAAGCCGGGGTGCCGTCGTGCTTCTGTACGGCGCGTGCGAACTGCGTGAAATGCTCTAGAAGCTCAGCATTGAGGGGCATATTTTCGTAGTGCCCAGAGTCGAGGGTGAAGTTTTCGGGTGATGCCGCCATTCTCGCCTTCTTTCACATTGCCTACTGTTTAACTTTACCGGGTGAAAGCCTGCGTTTGAACCGGTTTGATGCAATAAGCGCAATCTTCAGCGCACCAGAAAAAGAAAAGTATTTCGCCGCGCCGTTAGTCTTCGGCAGAAGGATCATGATGCGTATTCTGCGCGTGGAACGAATACCCCACATTACGCACCGTGGTAATCATCTGTTCGTGCTCAGAACCGAGCTTTGAACGCAGTCGACGAACGTGTACATCGACCGTGCGCGTACCACCATAGTATGAATCGTAGCCCCAGACCTCCGAGAGTAGCTGCGCCCGCGAAAAAACTCGCCCGGGATGCTGAGCCACAAACTTCAAAGCTCAAATTCCTTGAAGGTCAGGTTGAGTGCCGCTCCATTCAGATGCGCCGAATAGGTTTGTGCATCAATGACCAGATTGCCGATGCGGATAATCTGCTGGCTGCGATCATCCGTATCTTTGAGTTCAGGCGCCGTAATTATCAGGCGCAGGCGCGCATCCATTTCGGAGGGCGAAGCCTGATCCAGCACAATATCGTCCACCTGCCACGAGGCAGAAACAGCCGCCATTCCGCCCTCGGTCAGGACAATCATGAGCGGGATGGTGATGCCCGCGGTCTTCAAAAGCTGGGCGGTATTGCGTGCTTTGAGCAGGTTTTGGCGCGCATCCAGAATAACAATATCGTGTTCCGTGCCGATAGTACTCAGGGGCGAATCGAGGGGAAGCTCAATCACACGGTGGCTGAGCAGACTGAGGGCAGGAATGAGCTCTTGCGCTCGTGGCGCATCGCTCAGTAACGCAATGCGGTACATACATCCTCCTGAATCTGCAATCCTTACTCGCACGGTTTTGTACTATTTTACTCATGCCCTTGTGTGCTCTTTCAGGCACAGTACCTTCAACGGCGCTAAAACACGCAGCAGCGGTGCGTATGAAAGTTATTTTGTCCAGGGGAAAGCGCTGTGATCCGTGCTTTAGCTCAGCTATCTATGGTATTTTTAAGGCATGGACAACATCTTGTACTTAGAGATCTTCTTCATCTGCTTGATGGCTCTCATCTCGGTATGCATCGCCGTTGGTGCATACGCAGTACTTTAAGGGTCTCTTCGCAGGGCAGAAGTAGAGCGTAAAATTTTTTGAGCCGAGGAAGGCTCACGGTGCCCCCGGTTAACGCTGAGGCACCCCGGCGGGGGTGCGCAGACAGTGCCGGGGGCTTTTGCATGCCCGGCTCTCGTGTATCCCAGCCTATGGCGAAATAGCCCACGTTTTGAACTGCTGGCCATAGAAAACCCCTAAAATAGAGGAATGGCAATTGAAATTCCAACCAACCTAACCCCTGAGCTCGTTCCCTTCGCGTGGCTTCTGGGTACCTGGGAAGGTACCGGAACCATGTGGTACGAAGGACAAGAGAACACCCCCTTCGGGCAGATTATTAACTTCACCCAAGACGGTCTGCCGTACCTTGAATACCGCGCCGAGTCTTTCCTGCTCGACGATAACGGGCAAAAGCTGCGTCCTATCACTATCGAAACCGGTTTTTGGCAGATCGACCGTCCCCTTACGGATGCCGATGGCGGGTTCGGGCTGGTACCCAAAGATATCGTCCCCGCTTTTGCCGATGCGGAATCGGTTGAAACTCTGCGCAACGAAGATGATGGGTTCAATCTGATCGCCACCATTGCGCACCCTGGCGGAATCAGTGAAAACTACGTAGGCATGATTAAGGGACCGGTTGTGCGCATGCAGACCGGTAACCTGCTGCGCGACGAAATATCGCACGACTACGCCGGATCCGTGCGTCTGTGGGGCCTTGTAAACGGCAACCTCATGTGGGACTGGGAGATCGCCGATCAGGAAGGCAACCTGCATAAGCACGCCTCGGCGGAACTGCGCAAGACCTCTTCCATGAGCGGTGATTCGCTGGGCACAGGCATGTTCGGTTCCCTTGATGACGGCGCAGAAGAAGACTCCACCGAAAAACTAGGACTACTCCACGCAGAGTAAAACCCGCATACCCGCCGTTCCGCTGCGGTGTGCGGGTTTTTGCAGACCGTCTGGCCGCCACTCACGATAAAAAAACAGCACGAGAGGAACATCATGAGCACTGCCGAAAATACCGCCGCCGATGCGCCCTGAATACACCCCCACACTCAGCCCCCTTATGCAAGTGCACGGTGCCTTCGCCGCAGACGGCCCGGATGCGGGCATCGCGGCGCATTACGGCAATCCCTCACCGAACAGCGTGCTTTAGTCCGCGACCGTGGAGCCACAACGGGGGACCCCGTAGTTGTGGACCGTTCCTCTCTTGGCGTCGTGAGGGTCTCGGGGCCCGACCGCGCCAGCTGGCTCACCTCCCTCGCATCCCAGATTTTGACCGACATGAACCCGGGGGACAGCCGAGAATTTTTGCTGCTCTCCCCGCAGGGACGCATCGAATATGCACCCGCCGCCGTCGAGGACGGGCAGGCGCTCTGGCTCATCGTCGAGGGTGCACAGGCGGAGCCGCTGACCGACTACCTGAACCGCATGAAGTTCATGCTTCGCGTCGATATTGAGAATATGAGCGGAGAGTACGCCGTTATCGAGACTGCCCGAAACCCGCGCGGGGAACAGGGCGCTATCCATCCGGTCTTTGCGGATGCACTGATATGGCGCGACCCGTGGACGGCACTCGTCGAAGGCGGCTACCATTACAGCGCAACGCCTGACGCGCATCCCGGCACCGACTACGAACGGTACCTGAGCATTATTCCCCGCGATAAGCTCACCACCCTCACGGAAGGCGCTCAGCTGGCGGGCGTCTGGGCGGCGGAGGCGCTGCGCATCGAAGCCTGGCGCCCGCGCGCAGGCACCGAAATCGACAACAAAACCATTCCGCAAGAGCTGGACTACACCCGCACCGCCGTGCACTTCGAGAAGGGATGCTACAAGGGACAAGAAACCGTCGCGCGTGTGCACAACCTGGGACACCCGCCGCGCCGCCTCGTCTTTCTCGACCTTGACGGCTCTGAGCACACCCTGCCCGCAGCGGGCAGCGAACTCTTCGTAGAGGGCAAACCCCGTGCGGTGGGGCGCATCACCTCGGTGGCGCTGCACCATGAGGCGGGCCCCATAGCGCTCGCCGTCATCAAGCGGGCCGTGGACCCTGCGGCTCCTCTGCGTGCGGTAGATACCAGTGAGGCTTCAACCGATGAATCCTCAGCTCCTGCGACCGAATACGCTGCGGCGCAGACTCTCATCGTTTCTCCCGAGGCTGGCGAAATCGCCCGCAAATCCCTTGCGGGGCAGGACTTCCTCAAACGCTAACGAACCTTCGAGCGTATAAAAACGCGGGTGCCCGGCTAAGAAATACTCTGGCCGGGCACCCGTTGCGTTCTGTGATAGGCGGACTGCCGCCGAGCCCTTAGCGGCCGAAGAGAACCGCAGCCTCGTCCCAACGCTCGCGAGGCACCGCCTTGAGACCATCCAGAGCCTCCTCAAGGGGAACGTACTTGATTTCGGTGCCCTGAACCGAGACCATCATGCCCCACTTCTTTTCGTGCACCATATCGACGGCGCCCATACCCAGACGGGTTGCCAGCACGCGGTCGTAGCCGGTGGGTGCGCCGCCGCGCTGAATGTGGCCCAGAATAGTGTTGCGGGTTTCGATACCGGTGCGTTCCTCAATCTCCTGGGTGAGGTATTCACCAATACCGCCTAGGCGGGGGCGACCGTCCTTTTCCGTGCCCTTATTGGCTAGAACTTCGTCAAAGCCTTCGGGAATAAAGCCCTCGGCAACCACGACAAGCGGGGAACGGCCACGATCGTGCACTTCTTTCACCCAGTGGCAGATCTCGTCCATTGAAACCTTGACTTCGGGAATCAGAATAGCGTGCGCGCCTGCAGCCATGCCGGAGTGCAGTGCAATCCAACCTACGTGGCGGCCCATCACTTCGGCGACCATGCAGCGGTGATGCGATTCGCCGGTGGTACGAATGCGGTCCATAGCCTCGGTCGCAATAGAAACAGCGGTGTCAAAACCGAAAGTGTAGTCGGTGGCGCGCAGATCGTTATCGATGGTCTTGGGGACACCGATGACGGGCAGACCCGCATCCGCCAGACGCTTAGCACCGGCAAGAGTGCCTTCACCGCCGATAGCAATAATGGCGTCAATCCCGTGGCGTTCCATCATAATTTCGATGTTTTCGGGTCCGCCGTTAGGTCCATCAAAGGGGTTGGTGCGCGAGGTGCCGATAATAGTGCCGCCGCGGGACGCCAAACCGCGTACCTTCTGCCGCGGAAGATCCATGAAGTCGCCTTCGACTACGCCACGCCACCCGTCACGAAAACCGACGAATTCGTAGCCGTACTTCTTGACACCGTTGAGAACTGCGCCGCGGATAACGGCGTTGAGACCGGGGCAGTCGCCTCCGGAGGTAAGCAGACCGATTTTCATGATGGCTCCTTATGTCTGCGCGTGTTGGGTGTTCTGCGCGTGGGTAAAAATATGGTCTCCGCCAGCGTCGTGCAATGGATGCGCGAGCTCGGGAGACCATCCTCTTAGATACTATTTTAGCCGCGTTTGGGTTATGTGGGTAGCTGTGGAATTACTTGTGTTTTGCCACGAAACGGCATTAAAGTTCAGGTTTTAAATACTCAAAGCGCGGAAAAGCGTTTTATCGGGAGAGAACCATATGTGCGGTGGTAGCTCAATGCTGCCGAGAGAGTGTGTGGTATCTGGGGTGTAACCCAGAAAAGCAAGACATTAGGCAAGAAAGCCGTTTCTCTGTTCGCTCCATGGGATAACCAAAGCTCGGGTAATAATCATGATCGTGAGAGTTGAGCCCCTCAGCCTGAACCCCCTAAGCATATGCGAGGCACCCGCCGGACTTTGCGTACACGTCAGAACGGGTGCCTCATGCATGAGATGTATGCGGTGCGATCAGAAGTGCTTAACTACTCTCTTGAGGACCGCAAAAACGCCTAGGTTTAGCGTGCGGAACCGAGTAGCTTCTGCAGACGAGAGATACCCTCCATTAGGTCTTCATCGCTCAGCGCGTAGGAGAGGCGCAGATAACCGCTAGGACCGAAAGCCTCACCGGGAACCACCGCAACCTCCGCCTCTTCGAGGATGAGCTCGGCGAGTTCGGCAGAGGTCTGGGGGTGTTTGCCCGCAATTTCTTTGCCGAGAAGCCCGCGCACATCCGGGTAGGCGTAGAAGGCGCCCTTGGGGCTAGGGCAGTGAACCCCATCGATCGCGTTTAGCCCGTCTACAATCTTGGTGCGGCGGCGGTTGAACGCGGCATGCATTTCCTCAACGTCATTCTGCGATCCGGTGAGAGCCTTTAGAGCCGCACGTTGCGCGATATTGTTCACGTTCGAGGTCAGGTGTGACTGAAGGTTGGAAGCCGCCTTAACTACATCTTCGGGCCCGATAAGCCAGCCCACGCGCCAACCGGTCATAGCGTAGGTTTTCGCCACGCCGTTGAGAATAACGCAGGTATCGGCAAGTTCGGGAACAACCTTGAGTATAGAAACGGAATCCATGCCGTCGTAGGTCAGGTGTTCGTAAATTTCATCGGTCAGCACAAAGACGCCTTTTTCAAGCGCCCACTGGCCGATCGCACGAGTCTCCTCCTCGGTGTACACCGCGCCGGTGGGGTTAGAAGGCGAGACAAAGATGAGCGCTTTCGTAGCTGGGGTGTATGCCGCCTCCAGCTGTTCGACGGTGACCTTATAGTCCTGGTCGCTTCCGGCAAAAACCTCGATCGGGTTGCCGCCCGCCAAACGGATGCACTCGGGGTAGGTTGTCCAGTACGGAGCAGGGAGCAGAACATCGTCGCCGTCATCGATCACGGTAGCGAAGGCTTCATAGACCGCCTGCTTACCACCGTTTGTAATAAGTACTTGAGAAGGATCGATCTTAACGCCGGAATCGCGCAGGGTTTTATCCGCGATAGCCTGTTTGAGCTCGGGTAGACCCGATGCGGGGGAGTAGCGGAAGTTTTTAGGATCATTGAGGGCTTCGCGGGCAGCATCAACAATATGTGCGGGCGTAGGAAAATCGGGTTCACCGGCACCGAAACCAATTACAGGACGTCCGGCTGCCTTGAGTGCTTTAGCTTTGGAATCGACGATAAGGGTTGCTGAGGGTGCGATTGCGCCGATACGGCTGGATATGCGCGCCATATGTGAATGTACTCGCTTTCATAGTTATTCCGCCGTGCGCCTTCGAGAGGGCTCTACGCGGCAGGCGGAATCGTGAATTATCTCTCCTAAAGTGAAACTCGGCAGTGCGTGTGTGAGGCACGTCGAGCCCTTCTTATAAGCATAGAGAACATTGAGGGGATGGAGAAAGTGTATGTGCAAGATTTTTTGAATGCGAAACCCGAAAAGCACAAAATATTGCCTCCAGTACTGTGTAGAAAGTTGCCAAAGACGCGGGGCTTAGGATAGAGTTATGTCAGCACCCCATGAGGGTGTTTTAGTTTGCCTCCTCGTGGGCCCACGGCTACGAGGCATTCGAGGATGTAAACATGTGGAGTAATCCACGACCGACGAAGTTTATGCTTCGAAGGGCGGTGGCTCAATTGGTAGAGCAGCGGTCTCCAAAACCGCAGGTTGCAGGTTCGAGTCCTGTCCGCCCTGCTAGTGCCTCGATGAAGTGTTCTGGCATCGTATAGGATGCGCAACTAGACGTAGAAAGGGGCAGCGAAAATGGCTAAAACTGCCACTGTGAAGACCACAGATACAGATATCTCTGATGACGTTCAACCTGGCGTCTTTGGTCGTATGTTCCGTTTCCTCCGCGAAGTTATCTCGGAGTTGAAAAAGGTTACCACCCCCACTCGCAAAGAACTCGCTATTTACTTCTTTGGCGTTCTCTTCTTTGTCGTTTTCATGATTTTGTTCATTTCGGGGCTTGACTGGGTTTTCGGTCAGGGATCCTTCTGGGTATTCGGTAACGGAACTCTGTCACCTAATCAAGGCGGGCGATAGTCTTCATAAGGCGCATCCGCGCTTATACCCGTACTATTTATTGATCCCCCCGGTGTGGGGTTAGATTCACGATGTAAAGAAAGTAGGAGCGACGTGTCCGAGCAGGAACAGGTACCCGAACTTGAAGAGACTGAGTCAGTCGAGGCTGCGGTTGATACCGAGTCTGTTGAGGCAGAAACCGCCGATGCGCCCGTCGCTGCCGAGAACGCACCCGATGAGAGCACTGTAAGCCCTCTCGAAGAGTTCAAAGCGAAGCTGCGCCGCCAGATCGGTGACTGGTACGTGGTGCACACCTACTCGGGTTACGAGAACAAGGTGAAAACCGGTATCGAGACCCGCATCCAGAACCTTGAGGCCGAGGACGAAATTTTCGAGGTTCAGGTTCCGATGGAGACCGTCGTCGAGTACAAGAACACGGTCAAGAAGACTATTCGCCGTGTGCGTGTTCCCGGTTATGTGCTGGTGCGTATGGATCTGACCGACCACTCGTGGGGCGTGGTGCGCCACACACCCGGTGTGACCGGTTTCGTAGGTCAGGATGCATACAACCCGGTGCCGCTGCGCATGGATGAAGTTTTCGACATGCTCCTGCCCGTGTTCGAGGAAGACCAGCAGAGCAAGGGACTGCCGACCCCGCAGCCCGTAGTGGAATCCGATTACACGGTGGGCGAGAATGTGCGCGTGAAGTCCGGCCCGTTCGAGGGCATGGATGCTACTATCTCCGAGATCAAGCCGGAGTCGCAGCAGGTCGTAACCCTGATTTCGGTCTTCGAGCGCGATACTCCGGTGACCCTGGAATTCAACCAGATCGAAAAGATCTAATCTTTTGTTTTTCACTATATGAAAGGCTCTTTATATTGAATAAAGAGCCTTTCATTATGTTTAAGAGAACTCTAAAAATTTAGGATACTCACCGAATAAACGTTATATATTAGCATGATAAATTCCTTGCATCTGGAAGGGTGAAATGGCAGGGTGGGTAGTGTCTGCCATAGAGAATACTCCCGCCTTGAAAATCGCTTCGCCATGTGAGCGGACAGAGATAAGGAGAAATAGATGAGTTATGAGCTTTTGACGAACCGTAAAACCGAGAATCGTCATAAAAATTACCGCCAGGTCAACGATATTTTCTTCCTTGTTGTTCACTGGTGGGATGATAAAAAAGGACTGTCTTTTGATAGCAATGTGAATTTTTTGTGCAAAAATAACAATAAAGTTTCCGCACACTATGTTTCGGAGGGCGGTCGCGTAGCGCAGATCGCAGAAAACGAGGATGTAGCGCTTCATGCGGGTAACTGGAATATGAACGTTGCCTCAATCGGAGTCGAGAACCGCCCTGAGGCCGACTCCGATGACTTTGCAACCCTTGCCGAACTTATCGTAGATATTGAAACCAAGATTGGGCATACACTCTATATCATCGGACATCGGGATGTCGTCAGCAGGTTATGCCCCGGCGTTTACTATCCCCGCATTCCAGAGCTGATTAACCGTGTAAATACCATCAAGTCTCAGCGCGGAAACGCTCCCGCTCCTTTGACCGAAGAACAACGTGCAGATATGCTTTCTCGACTGCAGAACATTAAAAATAACCCCGGGTAGCTGTTATCGTGAGCAGTAGTGGAAGCCCCATTTTTCCACGCTCACCGTGCTTTAGTCGTAACATCATGCTCATAGATACGAAGGTGTACCGTCGTCCGCAAAAACGGTACACCTTCGAGTTCTGTGATAACCAAGAGTTTTCCTGAACCTGCGTGCACTCCAAGCTAACCAGGTCAGGTGCGCACTTCGTCTCTGCATCCTAGAGAGCAAGCCCTCGGCTAAAAGGCTCATTGCAAGAAAATCCAGTGGATTAAAAGCGGCTTTAACGCTAGAATATTCGTTTGTGTATGCGCATGCTCACGCTTTCATGCGCCCGCACGGGTGACCGCGCCACGGTCACCGTCTGCTGGCGTACGCTCCTGTACGTCAGTTTCCCAGCTAAGAAAAGGACCTAACATTGGCTCCCAAGAAGAAGGTCACCGGCCTTATTAAGCTGCAGATCCAGGCAGGTGCCGCTAACCCGGCTCCGCCCGTCGGCCCGGCACTGGGCTCGCACGGCGTGAACATCATGGAGTTCTGCAAGGCATACAACGCTGCTACCGAATCGCAGCGCGGTAACGTGATCCCCGTTGAAATTACCGTATACGAGGATCGTTCCTTCACCTTTATCACGAAGACCCCTCCGGCTGCTGAGCTTATCAAGAAGGCTGCTGGCGTTGCTAAGGGCTCGGCTGTTCCCCACACCACGAAGGTTGGTTCTATTACCGAGGCTCAGGCACGCGAAATTGCTGAGACCAAGATGCCCGACCTGAATGCGAACGACCTAGACGCCGCAACTAAGATCGTTGCCGGTACCGCTCGTTCCATGGGTATTACCGTCGAGTAATTAAGCCGTTTTCGGCACCGCGGTTTTCCGCATTTTAACTTGTAAATGCCCACGTTTGAGCGTGGGATGTGGCAGAGTCGAGCGCGGCTCACGAGACCACAACTGCATAAGGAGATAAGCAGATGGCAAAGCGCAGCAAGGCGTACAAGGCGGCTGAAGCCAAGATTGAAGAGGGTAAACTCTACACCCCCGCTGAGGCAGTAGCCTTGGCGAAGGAGACTTCCTCCGCTAAAACTGATGCAACCGTTGAGGTGGCTCTGCGCCTCTCGGTTGACCCCCGTAAAGCCGATCAGATGGTTCGCGGCACCGTGAACCTGCCCCACGGCACCGGTAAGACCGCTCGCGTGGTTGTTATCGCAGCTGGCGATAAGGCTGCCGCAGCTGAGGCAGCGGGCGCTGACTTCGTGGGGTCGGACGAACTGATCGCTAAGATCGCTGGCGGCTGGACCGACTTCGATGCGGCAGTTGCAACCCCCGATATGATGGGCAAAGTTGGTCGCCTAGTAAGGTTCTGGGTCCCCGTAACCTCATGCCGAACCCCAAGACCGGCACCGTGACCATGGACGTTGAGAAGGCTGTTGCAGACATCAAGGGCGGTAAGATCGACTTCCGCGTTGATCGCAACTCGAACCTGCACTTCATTATCGGCAAGGCTTCCTTCTCTGCTCAGCAGCTGGAAGAGAACTTCAACGCCGCTCTGGAAGAGATCAACCGTTTGAAGCCTTCCTCGGCTAAGGGTCGCTACATCTCGAAGGCTACCGTTGCGACCACCTTCGGCCCCGGTATTCCGGTTGATCCCGCATCCGTAGTTTCGGCTGCAGCCTAAGGCTGGGATTCTAGGAAGCCTGTGGGCTTCTCAGACGTGAAAGAACCCGTCGCCCATGCGTATTGCACGCACGGGCGACGGGTTTTCTTTATTCTGGCACCGTATCCCACAAGATTTGTAGAAGAACCACCCAGCCTGAAGCAGGCTTAGAGGAACACGCTTCCGATCCATATTTCCGCTCCCATGGTATTTCCCAGCGGTTCTGCCGACATATCTATTCTGGATGAAGCCGCCGGGAATAAACGGAGCTTCTTTCCCCTTATGTTTCGTGGCGTTAAAACGCTGACACACGATCTTCGCATCGCTCTCGAAGGGGCGAGCGCCGCCGTATACTGTGCATATACCCCGGGAGGATTACATGAGTACTGCCGCCGCGCATTCCGTACCTTTGGGTACGCCCACCACCACAAAACCGTTCCCTATTCCGACGAGCTATTTTTCGGTAGCGCTGGGAACGAGTGCGCTGGGGCTGTCGTGGCGGTACGGTGCCACCGCACACCTGGTACCGTCCTGGGTGGGGGAGAGTATACTGGCGCTCGCCTCGGCAACCTGGCTGGCGCTGATCGCGGCGTTTGCCGTCAAACTTATAACCCGTCGCGATGCGCTCCAGAGCGAACTTCGAGACCTCGTGATGTGCTGCTTCTTTGGCGCTGGTTCCGGTCACCACCATTGAGGTTGGGATATCCGCGTACCCCTATGCGGCACCGCTCGGGTATGCATTGGTTCTTATCGGTGTGCTGGGGCAGCTGGCATTTTCGATGTACCGCACCGCCGGACTCTGGCGTGGAACGCACACGGTTGCGGCTACAACCCCGGTCATCTACCTACCAACGGTTGCCGCGAACTTTGCCTCCGCGTCCGGGCTAGGGGCGTTGGGGCACCACGACTGGGCGATGCTGTTCTTCGGTATGGGTCTTCTCTCGTGGTTTAGCGTGGAGGCTGCAATCCTGGGCCGCCTGCGCACCGAACCTGCATTGGATCCTGCAGTACGCGGCATTATAGGGGTTCAGCTTGCCCCTCCGTTTGTGGGCGGTAATGCCTATCTGGCAGCTAATGGCGGGCACGTGGACTGGGTTTTCCTAGTGCTCACGGGTTACGGGGTGCTTCAGCTGCTGTTCCTGCTTCGCTTAGTGCCGTGGGTTCTCAAGGCCGGGTACACCATGAGTCTGTGGGGATTCTCCTTCGGATTGGGCGCTATGACGGGCACCGGAATGCACCTGGTCGCGGTTTCTCAGCTCGTGCAGCTTGGCTGGGCGCTGTGGATTCTTGGCACCGCACTGATCGCGGTGCTTTGGCTCGGGATGCTGATGCTGGCAATACGCGGCAGGCTTTTAGCGCGGTAGCTTCATCGAACACGGATCCTCAGGAACGTGCGGGCTGTAGCGCTGCTTTTCGGGTAGAACGCCAGGAGGTCATAATAGAAGCATGACAACTCAAGGTTCAACACCTCAGCCTTCCTCAACGACGACTCACGGGGGGCTTCAGATTCGTGGTGTCGCGAAGAGTTTTGGGGCGGATACTCATGTTCTGCGTGAGATCGACCTTGAGGTGGAGCCGGGCGAGATGGTGTCGCTGGTGGGCGCATCCGGAACCGGTAAGTCTACGCTTTTGCGCATTATTGCGGGGCTTGAGGAAGCCAATGCCGGACGCATTACCTATGCGGGTCAGCCGCTGAACGCCGGGCAGGTAGGGTTCGTTTTTCAGCACCCGATTCTGTACCCGCATCTGTCGGTTCGTAAGAATATTCTTTTTCCAACTACCCTGCGCGGCTACCGCCAAAAGGTCGATAAAAAAATTACTATACGGATCTTATGGATGCGCTCCAGATTGGCGAGCTTCAGCACCGCAAACCCCAGGAACTCTCAGGCGGGCAGGCGCAGCGTGTGGGTATGCGCGCGCCCTCATCCGCAAAAGCACCTGTGGTTCTTTTCGATGAGCCGCTGGCGAGTGTTGATGAGGAACTGAGCGCAAGTATTCGGGCGGATGTTGCGCGTCTGCACGCCGAATACAGGTTCACGGGGCTGTACGTGACGCATGATCAGAATGAGGCGCTGCAGCTTGGGCAGCGCGTGGCGGTCATGGATGCCGGGTACCTGGTGCAGGTCGATACTCCCGAGCATCTGTTGGCAAATCCGCATACGCTGCAGGCGGTGCGGCTGACAGCATCGCCAGCTCTGAACGAACTGACTCTCACGGAGGGGCAGCATCTTCCGGAAGGGGCTTCGCTCTATGTGCGTGCAACCTCGCTGCGGCGTGTAGAGAGCATTGTTGAGAACCCCACAGAGAATACGATACCGGTGCAAATTCGGAGCGTACTCCCGCAGGTGGGCGGCACACTCTACCGTGCTGTAACACAGGCAGAGGTGACTTTATATGCCGCGTCGCATGACGGTTCGGCGCGAGTTCCTCTGCAGGTTCCCGGTGGGCAGCCCCTCGAATTTTTTGAGCCGGACGCGCTTGCCCTACCCGTCCTTACATCGGGGGAACGGGTACAGGTGCAGGTTCCCCCGCATCGCTGTTTTATCTTTGCCGACGGCACGCGGCACTATCTGTAAAGCACAGGTTCTAGAACTTCACCGGCCTCATGGGCATAATGAGCTAAAGCAACCAATTGTTTTTATGAACGACAGGCCAAAGAATGATTTTTCGCATAGGTACGCTTTCTGGGAAGGAAGAACTTGCTTTTGCCGATTTAACCTGTCATGATGATTAGACCAAAGACCGCCGGTCTAGAGCTATGTGCTGTGTAAATTTCGGTATCTTACTGTCACGAAATACAGCATAATCTCTGATAAGAGCAGATTTCCTATCGGGAAATCGCCGCCCGCGCAGGTGCCCGATGTGACAGTTGCATCCTATATGGATGCATTTTCATGCTGTCTGCCTCGTACGTCTGCGCGTCGGGGCATTTTTTTATTGCCCCAAATACTGCACTTATTCGGCGACCTTACAAGAATCGGAAGAAGGAACTACCATGGCGACTCAGGAAAAGATCGCTGCAGTATCCGAGCTGAAGGAACTCTTCGAAGCCTCGAACGCAGTCATCCTGACCGAATACCGCGGTCTCACGGTGGCACAGCTCAAGGAGCTGCGCCGCGCACTCGGTGCTGAGACCGAATACGCCGTGGTGAAGAACACGCTTGCTGCTATTGCAGCAAAGGAAGTTGGCATCAACTCGTTTGAGGGTCAGCTTCAGGGTCCTTCCGCGCTGGCATTCATCAAGGGTGACCTCGTTGATGCTGCTAAGGGACTGCGTGACTTTGCCAAGGCAAACCCCCAGCTTATCGTGAAGACCGGTTACTACGAGGGTGAAACCCTGACCGAGGACGATGTGAAGCGCTACGCTGACCTCGAATCTCGCGAGGTTCTGCTGTCCAAGGTTGCCGGTGGCGCAAAGGCTGCTATTGCCCGCGTTGCCCAGGCTGTGGATGCACTGCGCGTCAAGCTGGAAGAGCAGGAAGGCGCAGCCCCCGCTGCAGCCGAGGAGGCTTCGGAGGAAGCATAAGCTCCCCGCACCTCACCGCGTGAAAACGCACCAAAACTTCAACCCGCCCGCCCGGGCAGGGTACTAATAAACCAGACCGCGGGCAAGACCCGCACCTGATAGTGAAGGAGCCACACATGGCTAAGCTGTCCATCGAAGAACTCATTGCAGCTTTCAAGGAACTGTCCCTCGTAGAGGTTTCTGAGTTCGTTAAGGCATTTGAGGAAGAGTTCGACGTTACCGCTGCAGCTCCCGTTGCAGTTGTAGCAGGCGGCGCTGGCGGCGGCGACGCTGCTGAAGAGAAGTCCGAATTCGACGTTATCCTCGAATCCGCTGGCGACAAGAAGATCGCCGTGATTAAGGAAGTTCGTGCCCTGACCTCCCTCGGCCTGAAGGAAGCAAAGGACCTCGTTGACGGCGCACCCAAGCCCATCCTCGAAGGCGCTTCCAAGGAAGACGCTGAGAAGGCTAAGGAGCAGCTTGAGGGCGCAGGCGCAACCGTTACCCTCAAGTAATCGATTTCTTCTCGATTCTTATTACGCTGGGCGGCGCATCCACTACGGATGCGCCGCCCAGCGGCTTTTGAATCCTTAAACACGAAACGTGTTGTTCTTACAATACGCAGGAAGGAATCTAACCCCGGAGAAACCTTTAGCTGTACGCCAGCTGTGGCGATGCTGAGTCTGCCTGTACATCGGACAATAAAAGGCGCATGACCCTAGGGAAGGCGTTCATAGGCTGGTATGATAAACGCTTGAACCCCCACGCAGAGGTATATTGCCAACAGCCGGGGGAGCAGAGCACAGATATCTGAGAGTTGAAAAGATCGAGACCATGAGCCCGAAGAAAACCAAGACCTCAAAGAACGCATCGAAAGCACGCCCCGAACGAGACCTAGCCCTTGAGGCACAAGACGTTCTGGATACCTTCGGCGCTGCTGTTCGATCTGACCGCGACTATCCGGCGCTGCATTTAGCGCCTCCGGTAGGAAGACTGAATGACCCCAACGGGCTGGTCTATGATGGGCACAACTACCACGCCTTCTACCAGTACTCACCGCTTCACCCTGAACGCAAAGTGTACTGGCGCCACGCCGTGAGCACCAACCTCGTAGATTGGAAAGACGTGGGGACCGCGCTGGTTCCGAATACCCGCTACGACTCCCACGGATGCTACTCGGGCTCGGGTATTCGCGTGAAGGGCGGTTTCGAGTTCTTCTACACGGGCAACGTCAAAGACTCTAAGAATAAGCGTGAAGCTTACCAGATTCTTGCCACCGCAGGTAAAGATGCGAGCCCCGTTCGCCAGCTTCCGCCGCTTATTTCTGGTCCTCACGATGGTTACACGGCTCATTATCGTGACCCTCACGTATTTGAGCGTGACGGAAAATGGTGGATGGTCATCGGCGCGCAGCGCAAAGATAAGACCGGTGCCGTGGTCGTGTACACCTCGAAAGATCGCCGCGACTGGAAATTCAAGGGCGAGCTGGGCATCAAGGCTAAAGAACTTGAGAAATGCTACATGTTCGAGTGTCCTTCTCTGCTGCAGCTGCGTGACGAAGTTACCGGCGAGATGCGGGATGTGCTCATCTTCAGCCCGCAGGGTTTGAAGCCGATGGGGGAGAAGTACCTCAACATCTACCAGAGCGGTTATATTGTGGGTAAGTTCAACCCGAAAACCCTCAAATTCAAGGTAGAAACCCCCTTTACCGAGCTGGATGCGGGCTTCGAATTCTACGCCCCGCAGACTATCTCGGGCACCGGAATCTCAGCGGCTCAGGATGCGCCCCACGACGAAACCGTGATGATCGCCTGGTTCGGCAATGCCGAGCAGGACGACCAGCCGTCCTGGTCGAAACGCTGGGTGCATATGATGACCTTCCCCCGCGAACTGCACTTGCGAGACGGTAAGCTCTATCAGCATCCTGTGCCCCAGCTTGACGACACCATGCCGCTTCAGCCAATCGAGCCAGACGAGAAAGGCAAGCTCAAAGAGCTCAAGGACGCGCGCGTCTTCCGTCTGCGCGGCCGCGTGAACGTTGCCGATGAGCGCGTGAAAATCAAGATTAAGGATACGCACGGCGTGGCGCTGAGCATCGTACTGGATCAGGATTTCGTGCAGATGGATCGCGGCGGAACCCGCTACACCGAGGGAGGCAGCCTGCGCCGCCGCACCCTCAAACGTGCTAAGACCCGCCAGTTCGAGCTGCTCGTCGATGGCTCGGCTGCCGAACTCTTCGTGGGCGGTAAGCTTGCGGCTTCGCTGGGTGCAGAGGTATTTAGTGCCCGCACCTTCTTCAAAGGTGAGAAACGCCGCGTTCGCCTGACCGGCGGGAAGGTTCTTTCGCTGGAGTATGCCCGAAAAAACTAGCCCCATTAGGGAGTTTCATAAGTAGAAAAAATAATATATTGTGCAGGAGCCTGGGATTTCATGGTCCCAGGCTCCTATCTTCGGGTATACTGCATGCTAACATGTCAAGCGATTGACATATCACGAAACGGTGATTTTTCACCGCCTTTAACACAGACAGCACCTCGGGGTGCCAATCCAAAGGAGAGTAGCGTGGACCACAAATCAGTGGCAGAGCGCGTGCTGTAGGATGTCGGAGGCGTGGACAACATCCGCGCGGCGGCTCACTGTGCAACTCGTCTGCGCCTGGTCTTGAAGAACCAGGATTCCGTTGATCAAAGTGCTATTGACAATGACGAAGACCTTAAAGGCAGTTTCCTGAATGCCGGACAGTTCCAGATTATTGTGGGCCCCGGCGATGTCAACGAAGTCTTCAAGCATATGGTGGCATCGGGTGCCCCCGAGGTCAGTAAAGATGATCTGAAATCTATTGCGGCAAATCAGGGAAATATCTTCTCCCGCTTCATCAAAACCATTGCCGATATTTTTATCCCCCTGATCCCGGTGCTGGTCGGCGGCGGTATGCTGATGGCGCTTGATAACGTCCTTCGCGCCAAGAACATCTTTGGGCCAAAGCCCCTGATTGAAATGTATCCCGCCTGGGAAGGCTTCGCAGATATTGTGAATCTGCTTTCGGCGGCGCCTTTCGCTTTCCTGCCCGTGCTCGTGGGATACTCTGCAACTAAGGTCTTTGGAGGCAACCCTTACCTTGGCTTAACGATGGGTGCGGCTATGGTTTCACCCGCGCTGATGAATGGGTATAAAGTTGCGGCATCGCTCGCCCACACTGAGGGTGCAGACCCCATGAAGTACTGGGATCTTTTCGGTCTTCAGGTGCAGCAGGCGGGTTACCAGGGAACCGTGCTTCCTATCTTGCTGGTTTCCTTTATCCTTGCGAATATCGAGAAATTCTTCCATAAGATTCTCAAGGGCACAATCGACTTTATTTTTTTACCCCCACCCTGACCCTGCTTATTACCGGCTTTGTCACCTTCCTCCTGGTGGGGCCGCCTATGTTCCAGCTGGGTACTTGGCTGGGTGAAGGCGTGAACTGGTTATACACTGCCGCCGGTCCCATCGGTGGGCTGATTTTTTTGGTGTGCTTTACGCGCCCATCGTAATAACCGGTCTGCACCAGTCCTTCCCGCCCATCGAAACCTCGCTCTGGGCAAGCGGCGGTTCCTTTATCTTCGTGATTGCATCGATCTCTAACGTTGCGCAAGGTGCAGCAGCGGCAGGCGTCGCGCTGACGACCAAGAACAAGAAAATCAAAGGTGTTGCCTCGGCGTCGGCTCCTTCGGCATTCCTGGGTATTACCGAACCCGCACTTTTCGGTGTGAACCTGGTATTGCGTTGGCCTTTCTATATCGCGATAGCTTCGGCTGGTCTTGGCGGAGCACTCTCAGCAATTTTGGGTGTTAAAGCATCGGCCCTTGGATCTGCCGGATACTTGGGTATTCCCTCCGTTAATCCTCAGGTTGGAGCCGGTTGGCTTGGCTTCATTATCTGCTTGCTGGCGACGACCGCTCTCGCCTTTGCCGCCTCATACTTCTGGGGTCTGAAGGCGGCACGCAGTGAGGCTTCCTCGCCGGATGCTGCCGTACTCGCTGCGGACGGTGCTTCTAAGACTGATACCGTCGCGGCGGCAGCTCAGGAGCCCGAGATTGAGGGTGAGAAGACCGAACTCACCACCCACCTGGTTGGGACCGTCGTGCCGCTAGCCGAGGTGAAGGATGCGACCTTCGCATCCGGTGCGCTCGGCGATGGAACCGCCGTGGAACCCACCGAAGGTAAGCTGCTGGCGCCCGCCGACGGTAAGATTACTGTGGCATTTCCCACCGGTCACGCCTACGGCATGCGCACCGAAGACGGGCTGGATCTGCTCATGCACATCGGTATGGATACCGTCGAGCTGGACGGCAAGCACTTTACCCCCAAGGTTGCCAAGGGTGATACCGTCAAACGCGGCGATATTCTCGCCGAGTTCGATATTCCCGCCATCAAGGATGCCGGGTATGTGCTGGTGACCCCGCTGGTCATCACCAACGCGAAGAAATTCACCACCGCCGTACGTGATGCACAGACTTCGGGTGCCTCGGTTGCTGCCGGTGACAACCTGCTTCAGGTTGGCCTCAAAGAGAAAACTTCGGCATAGATTTCACTGAGCGAGACATAAATTTACGCTCAGAGGTGCATAAAGTGCGTGGCACCCCATCATGAAAATCTCTGATGGGGTGCCACGTTTTTCGTTGTGGTGACAATGGTTTCGCAGAATTTCGCGTTACATTGAATGGGGTGTGACGCTGTGCGGAAATGTGTCGTACCTCCTTGTTCGCCTCTGGTGAGTTAGATAACGTTATATATGTCAGTGTTTTCTGCATAAAAATGCAGAGATTGAGAGGGGATGAGAACCCAGCCCAGCCGATAGCCAGTACCCAACCACATGAAAGGTGATCATCATGAATACCACCCCGTACACCGTCCGCCAAGCTCGTCCAGAAGAAATATCGCAGGTTCTTGATACGCTCACCGAGGCGTTCCTGAACGACCCCTATATGTGCAAGGTCTTGGGCGAAAAACCGCAGGAAGATAAACTGCGCGCACGTTTTGAAGTCCAGCTCGAAGGCACTTATATGCCTCGCGGATGTGTAGACGTCGCCGTTGATCTCGACGGAAAGATTCTGGGTACCGCCCTGTGGCTTTCTCCCGAAAACCAGCAGACTGATGTCAAACAAGAGCTTCGAGATAACGCGAAGTTCATGAGGATCTTGGGACCGCGTACTATGCGGCATGTGATGGCTGAGAATCGTGAACTGCACAAGTACCGTCCGAAGTTTAAGCACTGGTATCTGCACACGATTGCGGTGCGGAAGGCCGCTCAGGGTCTTGGGGTTGGAACGGAGCTCCTGCGTCACGCGATTGACCGCTTTGACGGTACCGCCGCATATTTGGAGGCATCCACCCCGCGCAGCGCCGCTCTGTACGAGCGTCTTGGGTTCATTCCTATGGGCACCTTCGCCTCGGGAGACCCCTATATGGGCATGCTGTACCCCATGAATCTTGAAACCGCTCAGGATGATGAGCACAGCGTATCTGTCCGTGAAGAAGACTCTCATCACGATGAGGGACATTTCATGATGCGGGAGCTCGTCGGCTCCTCCTCATAGAACGTACTCAATTCATCGCCGCGTGTCTTGAGCACTCGCAATTCTAACGTTGTGAATGCTCAAGACACGCATTTTTATCTGAAGTACTTGAGAGGAATACCTTAAAACTGTAGCGGTCGTTTGGGCATATTAGACACGTGATACGGCGTATGCACAACACTCAATCTCGTGCAGGTCGCACCGTGCCGCCCAACCGCAGGGTTACCGGCAGAATATCCTCACCGCCCCTAGCGTCTGCGGGTTCTGCATCTTCCTCGGTCTCGGCTGCGATCGCCTCCGTTAAACGCCGAACGGCACGCTCGGCAAGAGCATCAATCGGCTGCACCACGCTCGCAAGTTCGGGCAGAAGTGTGTGAACCGTATCCGTGCCGTCAAAACCTATAACCTGAAATTCCTCGGGCACTTGCACCCGGCGGCTCTGAGCCCAAGCCAAGGCGAGCGACGCATAGGTATCATTCGATGCGAAAACCGCCTCAACGGGTTGGGCGCCGCGATGCGCATCAAGGTATTCGTACAGTATGTTGCGCTGATGCTCCGCTGACTCGTGAAATCCAAGCTCCAGAAAATCCGGTGATAGCCCAGCAGCGGTAAGCGCATCCGCATAACCTCTCTGCCGCAAATTCTGTTCACTTAGGGTCGAGGTAATGTGCAGTATACGCCGCGCCCCAGTGCCGATCAGATGCTCGGTCGCTTGCCGTGCGCCCGCATAATTATCGGAACGAATATTGGGGTAAGGACCGGTTTCGGGGCGATCGATAGCCACCAGCGGCGCCTGTACTTGAGGAAGCTGCGCGACGGCCTGCGAATGAGAGCCGGTAATAATTCCGTCCACCTGGTGGGCAAAAAGCATATCTAAATAACGGTGCTCAAGCTCTGGCTGCTCATCGCTATTGCACAGAATCACCCGGTAGCCCGCGTTCGCCAAACGCGACTCCAAACGGTACACCATTTCCCCATAAAAAGGGTGCGCCACGGTCGGAAAAATAAGTCCGATAATATGCGAACGCCGTTCCTGAAGCGAACGGGCAATGGCATTAGGGCGATAACCTAGCTCGCGGATAGCCGCAAAAACCTTGTCACGAGTCTTCTGGCTCAAATAGCCGCGGTTATTCAACACTCGCGAGACCGTCGTGGGCGAAACCCCAGCACGGGCGGCAACATCGCCGAGTTTGGGCTGTGCCATAGCGCGTCCTTTCGCGTGTCAGATAATCTCCCAACACTATACAGCCTCTCGGATGCACCGAGAGCTCTTTGCGAACCTGTGCCCAGAGTACGGCATATCTTCCCTCATGCGGCAAGTTTTTACTGAACGGCGGGGTACTTAGTACCCTGGCCTGTACAGCAGAACGATGTGCGGGCTAGAAAACAGGCACGAGAATTGCATGCGTGCCCGCCCGCTGGCCGGTCGCATCCACGAGAGCGAAGTGGGTCGCCTGAGCCAGCCCTGAAAGCATATGAGAGGCTAGAGCGTCCAGAGGATACGCCTTACCCTCAGAAACCCGCACCGGCATGAGACGATGCTGAGAACGCTTGCGCAGAGGCGGAATATCTGTAGCGAGTTCGGCCCGATCAAGCGCCGGAATCGGCAGACCGCGCAGCCCCGCCAGGATCACGGGAAGATACGAATATAACGCCGTATACGCCGCTAACGGGTTACCGGGAAGACCCAGCACCAAACGCTCTTGTCCCGCATTCATACCCTCAGTGGGCGCGGGAATCTTTGCCGCCAACGCTGGATGCCCCGGTCGCACCTGCACCGACTCGAAAATATACTCGGCACCAATATCGGTAAGCGTCTGCCGCACCATGTCTACCCCGGACGTGCTCGACCCGCCCGTAAAAATCAGGATGCGCGCGGTCGAAGTCGTCACAAAGGTGTGGAACTCTTCAGCGATATCCGCCAGTCGCGCGGAAGGACGCACCTCGCACCCGGCGGCGGCGAGAGAGACTTCCAGAAAACCTCCGAACGCATCCCGAACCTGACCAGGAGAGGGCATGCCGAAGGTAATAACCTCGTTCCCCGTGAAAGCGCACCGCACCGGAACGTTCTTAAAGCACGGGAAGCTCGTCAAAACCATTGACTCCCAAGAATGCCGCGCGCTGCGCCGTAATAAGATCGCCGCGAGAGCTTAGAATCGCGCCGGGAGAAAGCTCCGCGCCCGCATACCGGATATCTGTTCCGGGCTTCGGGGCAGTGTAACCCTCCGCCATGTCAAGATAGTGAATTCCCGAACCGAGCGCACCAGCACCCTCGTACCGGTGGGAATGCTCCTCACGCACAATCGCCTCGGTTCCCTCGGGCAGAAGCCCGCCCGTGAGAATCGGGGTTGCCTCCCCAGCGGTAATGGGCACCGCCAGACGGTGAACGTTTGTGCGCGCATCCTCGGGGTAATCCGGCGATACGAGACGCCAAAGGCGGTGCACCGGCGACCGCATACCCGTCCATCGCCGAAGAACTATAGTGCGGCACAGGCATGCGCGCCGCCAGATCTTCCGCCACATACCTGCCGATGGTCGCCTGCAGGGGGAGAGCCTCGGTGCTCAGCGTTGGGGTGAGCGCGCTCGCGGCGGCGTGAAGCAGTTCGCGTGCTTCATGCCAGGAAACGGCGGGTGGATGGTGGTGAGACATGGAATCCTCTGCTGAAGTTGATGGTTATTAGTAGTCGAGCCAGCGTGGGGTGCTGTAGCCGAGTTCGTGCGCCTGCTCCCAGGTATCGACGTCGGCAGTATGCGCGGGATCGAGCTCGACGGCGACCGGGGCAAGACGCTTCACAAAAGAGCGCACGGAGGCGTTGGTGCTGCCCTCTGCAAAGACTTCGCGTAGGGGTGCGAACCGGTAGATGCCAACGAGCGGTTGGAAGACTCCCTCCGCTACGCCCCAGTACCCCAGAGTTTCGGTTGATGCGTCTACTATGTGTGCGAGAAGTTTCTGCACTGCGGGCGCTATCTGCGGGGTATCTACCCCCCAAAATAAGGCACCACGCGGGAGGGGCCTTCTCGCGCGCCGCATAGGCTGCCGCAAGTTTTTCGAGTCCGGCATGAAGCGCCGCCGCAGGACCGGAATAGGGAGGGTCTTCGCGCGTATGCAGTGCATCCGATGGCACCGGCAAGGTTTCGGGGCCTACGACTACGCGCAGCTGTGCCTGCCCGGCGGCATCAAGCGCGCGTTCCAAAAGAGTGTGGGAACCATTGGAAAGCCCGGCCTTCGGGGTGTGATTGAGACGCGAAGATTTACCGCCCGCCACAATAATGGCGCAGAACGCGGGAATCTGGGCGGCGCGGGTCACCGAATGCTGGGTTCGTGTACCGTTATCCGGCGCACGTAATGGGTCATGCGGTGTGTGCACAGAGGTGAGACCTTCCGGGATGATGGCAGCAAGGGTAGCGTGGTGCGCATCCTGGCGGAAAACATGAAGCAACCGTCAAAAGCGAACGACAGCCCATAAGTCTGAGTTTACCCGCCAGCAAAGGGCGGCAGAACGTCTACGCGCGCATTATCGGTGAGCACGGTATCGAGCTCGGAACGGGTACCGTCGATCAGGAACGAGCACTGGTGCATAACCTGCGCGAGGGTCATGCCGGAGGCAGTTTTCCCGGTAAACGCCTCACCCAGTTTTTCGACGAGCGCATGCAGGGTCGGCTCGGCCAGGTCTGTAAGGCTCACCTGTGTCTCGGCAACGCCGGATGCGGCACGTGCGGCAGCGAAGAAATGTATCTGCACGTTTTAACCTCCGATAGCGCTCATGGAGCGGCTTGCTTGAGCGAACTCTTCAATATCGAAATCAGCGTCTTCTTTGCCGTGAGCGCGCGGTTTGAACCACATACCTTCGCGCCACCGCAAGGCGATATCGCGGTCGCTGGCACCCGAACGCAGCAGGTCGAGCAGGTCGGTTTCGGAATCTGAGAAGAGGCAGGAACGGATTTTGCCGTCGGCGGTCAGACGGGTGCGGGTGCACGCCCCGCAGAATGATTCGGTGACCGAGGCGATAATACCCACGCGCCCAAGCGATGCGGTATCTTCGCGCGGGAACCCGGCACTGTCGAGGGCGGTACCCAGCGGGTAGACCTCCCAAAGCTGGGCGGGGGAATCGCCGCGTTTTTCGGCGACTGTGCCCAGAACGAAGTGTTCGGAGAGCATCGTGCGAATCTGTGCCGCCGTAATCGTTCCTTCACGCGTCCATTTGTGATCGGCATCTAGCGGCATCTGCTCGATAAACCGCAGCTGATAGCCGCCGTCAAGCGCCCATTGCAGAAGTTCGGGAGCCTGAGCGTCGTTGATACCGGGCATGAGCACAGCGTTAATTTTGATGGGTTTTAGACCCGCTGCTGCCGCGCCGTCAATACCTTTAAGAACCGACCCCAGCTTATCGCGGCGGGTCAACTCGGCGAAGGTTTCGGGGCAGATGGTATCGAGCGAGACGTTAATACGGCTCAACCCGGCATCGGCGAGCGCCTGCGCACGTTTTTCAAGTCCTATGCCGTTGGTGGTGATCGCCAGCGGAATCGTGGGGTGTTCGCGGTGAATTCGCCCGATAATATCGACGAGGTCTGCGCGCACCAAGGGCTCCCCGCCGGTAAAACGAATTTCTTCGACTCCAAGTTCACGAATGGCGATGTCGGCAAGGCGTGCAATTTCAGCGGATGTCAGCAGATTATTTTTAGGCAGCCACTCCAAACCTTCGGCAGGCATGCAATAAATGCAACGAAGATTACATTTATCAATCAGTGAAATCCGCAAATCGGTGGCGATGCGCCCCCACCTATCTAAGAGCGGACCGCGGTTTGTAATATATGGGGTCTTGCGTGCGGGTTTATGTAAGGGCTTTGGGCGTCACCAGAATTTTCGGGCGTAACAAAAGCCGTGTTCGCATCCTGCTCAGAAGCTAAGGTGCGTAACACGGGGCCCGCAATAAGCTGTGTCCGGCCTGAACCGGCGGTGTATGCCATGGAATGACCTCAAAGAAAATTCGTATATTAGAGGTGACAATTAGATTATTCCATGTCTGCGGGTATGGGTGATAGTGTGCGTACCTTAAGTTACATCGAGCGCAAACGTACGGCACATTATTATCGCGGCGGGAATGCACGTTATTGTGCGTCATCACACCACCGGAAAGAGACATACACTATGAAAACTTCGTTGAAGGTTGCCAGTGCCAGCGCGGCACTTTTTGCCTCTGTCGCCATGACCGGATGCGGTTCCAACTCCTCTAACACCGATGCGTCTGCCTCTGCTTCTTCGGCAGCATCTGGATCCGTGTCTGGCAAGGTTGAGGTCTATGCGGCTGCTTCCTTGCGCAATGCGGGTACTGAGCTGAAGGAAGCATTCGAGAAGGAAAACCCCGGCGTTGAGATCACCTACTCCTTCGAAGGTTCCTCCAAGCTGGTGCAGAAAATCGAGCAGGGCGCAAGCCCGGATCTCCTGATTACCGCCGACACCCAGAATATGGATAAGGCGGCTAAACTCGACGAATTCAAGGACGCCAAGCGCGAGGTTATCGCCACCAACAAGTTGGTGCTGGTCACCGCCGAGGGTAACCCCGGCAAGATCAATTCGCTGGACGACTTGAAGAACAGCGAAGGCGTTGTCGCCGTATGCAAGGTGAACGTACCCTGCGGTACCCTGGCAGATGAAGAGCTCAAGAAGCATCATATTGAGCTTAAGAACGCGACCACCGAAGGCAACGTGAGCGAGGTGACCACCAAGGTCACTACCGGTAATGCGGATGCTGGCTTCATCTATACGACCGACCTTGCCGCCGCTAAGAAAGACGGCAAAAACCTGGGTTCGGTAGACCTGCCGGATGTTCCCAGGAACGAGTACCCCGCAGCACTGACCACCAAGGGTTCTTCCTCAGATGCTGCGAAGAAGTTTAACGAATGGCTCTCTTCGGATGAAGCCCAGAAGATTCTGGCGAAGTACGACTTCGAGTCTCCTCAGACAAACTAGAATCTTCAGCGCATAACAGCTGTCACGTAACGGTCGCCTCCTGAAAGAACCTTGCGAGATTCTTGCAGGAGGTGGCTGTGTCGCCGCAGATTCCGAAAGACGTACCCGTGAAAAAACATACCGCTTTCACTGCCGTTCCCCGTTATTTTGCCGTTCCCGCGCTCCTGGGTTTCCTGCTTATTCTGGGCCCGCTTGTGGGTTTGCTGTACAACATCCCCTGGATGCGCCTGCACGACATTATCGACAAAGAAGTTCTCGACGCCGCGCGTCTCTCGCTCACCACTGCCAGTATTTCGACGCTGATTTGCGGGCTTTTAGGCGCCCCCCTAGCGCTGGTGCTCTCTAAAGTTCTCAGCCGCTCTCGCCTGAAAAAATTTGGGGGAGTACTGTACGCGATTATTTATACGCCCGTGATCCTCTCCCCGGTGGTTTCGGGTTTGGGACTGCTCTTCTTCTGGGGACGTAAAGGCATGATCGGTGAACATCTGTACCACTTGGGCATCATAATTCCTTTTACACCCACCGCAGTTATTCTTGCCCAAACTTTCGTGGCTCTGCCTTTCTTCGTGGCGACCGCCGTAACAACCCTGCAGGCTATTCCTGAAGAATATGAGCAGATAGCTCGGGTGGAAGGGGCAAAATCCTCCGAAATCACCTATAGGGTGCTCCTTCCCTTAGCAGCACCGGGAATTGCCACCGCTTTCCTGCTTTCCTTCGCACGTGCGCTCGGCGAATTCGGTGCCACCGTCACCTTCGCGGGTAATGTGCAGGGCAAAACTGAAACTATTCCGCTCGGTATCGAATTGGCGATTGCCGGCGGAAGCATGAGCTCCGCATTGGGTAACGCCCTCATGCTCATAAGCCTGTACGTGTGCATCTTTGGGCTGCTTGGCCTATTTTCCGTGGTGAAGAAACTGCGTGCCAAAGCCTCTTACAATAGCTAGTAGATAATTCATCACCATTTGGGAGTACAGATGCACAAGCCCCAGTTCGATGGCACCCCCACCACCGAAGAGTATCGCGCCTATCTGGCGCTTTTACTGCGTGATACTTTTATCGGTCGCGCCGAAAATCTGCCGCTGGCGCGTGCTACCGACCGCATCCTTGCACAGGATGTGCTGGCCAGGCTTGATGTACCGAGTTTCGATAACTCCCAGATGGATGGTTACGCCCTAACCGCCGAGGGCGCCAGCCGTGAGAACCGCATCTTTACGGTGGGGCGTGAAATTCCGGCGGGGCGGCCGCTGCAGCGTTCGCGCGCATCCGACGATTTAACCTACCCGATTATGACCGGTGCCCCCATTCCTAAGGGATATGTGGCGGTGGTTCCGGTTGAGCATTCTGAGCGCATCGAATATCCCGACTTACCCGAATCCTTCGGGCGTCCCAGCGAAAAAATTAGGCTCCCTCAGGCGCCCAAAGGGCAGTTTATACGTCGACGTGGCGAAGACGTGGTAGCTGGGCAAATCATGGCGCGCTCTGGCGAGCGCGTGACCCCCGCACTGCTGGGTACACTCGCCGCGCAGGGGTATACCCGCGTGACGGTTGCCTGCGGACCGCGTGTACTGGTGTGCACCGGCGGCGACGAGATTCGCCCCACCCTCACCGAAGACGGCGACGATACGGCTACAGAGCTCGCCTATGGCCAGATTTATGATGCTAACGGTCCCATGCTCACCTCAATGTTGGTCGAGGACGGCGCCGTGGTGCGGCGCATCTCGATCGGAGACGATCCGGAGCTTCTGATCGAGCACTTGCGGGAAGAATATGAGACTTTCGCACCGGATATTATTATCACCTCCGGCGGGATCAGCCACGGCAAATACGAGGTAGTGCGCAATGCCATCGCTATGGCACCGTCTTTAGGACTGCCAATTCCGCTTAGTTGGTTCGGACATGTGAGCCAGCAGCCCGGCGGACCGCAGGGCGTGAACGTGCTGGATTTCAACGGACATCGCCTGCCCATGATTTCTTTCCCCGGCAACCCCGTCAGTACCCTTATTTCCTATGTGCTGATGCTTCGCCCCTACCTGCGTGCGGGCGGACCTTACGGCACCCCGCACGAGGTGGCCTCGCGCATGGCGACTCTCGAAAATGCCCCCGCGCGGCGTGCTCGTCATTGATAAACCGCTGACGGCACCGGCCAATAAACGCCAATTTTTGCGCGGTAACCTGGCGATGGTTGAATCCGAACCGGGAACCTATAGGGTGGAGCTATACCCCGATGTTTTGCCCGGATCGCATCTGCTTCATCACGCTGCGACCGCCGATGTTCTCATCGAGCTGGCACCGGGCACCACGTACACTGGGGGAGAAGCGGTGCGGTACCACCGCATCCGGCTTACGGATAACTGAACGTGGCTGAACTCTCACCCCAACACAGACCTAAGGACATATCGTGACTGAGAAGAATCTTCACCCCGATGCGGCACAGCCAGCCCAAGACTTGACTCATGTGCGCGCCGATGGGTCGGCCCATATGGTTGATGTGACCTTGAAAGACGTCACCACACGCACGGCGCTCGCTGAGGGAACCGTGCACACTCGTGCCGATGTGATCGCCAAGATTTTTGATGCCGATTTGCCTAAGGGCGATGCCCTGCCGGTTGCGCGTGTAGCGGGTATTATGGGCGCTAAACGCACCCCGGATATTATTCCGCTGTGCCACCCGCTGCCGCTGGGTAAAATTACTCTGGATTTTGAGCGTGGCGAGGACTTTGTACGCATTGTGGCGTCGGTGAAAACCCGGGGCGTTACCGGGGTTGAGATGGAGGCGCTAACCGCTGTTTCGACCGCAGCGCTGACGATTTTCGACATGATTAAGGCGGTCGATAAATACGCCGTGATCAGCAATATTCGGGTACTAGAGAAATCTGGCGGAAAATCCGGTGACTGGGCTGTTTAGCGTTTCGCACTTTGCTATTTTGTGAAGCCCCAGAAGGAAAACCTATGAACAACAGCATGAGAGGGAGCACATCGTGAGTGCAGAAGAAATCCAGCTTCCCAAATCTGACCGGGCTTGTTATCGTGGCGTCTACTCGCGCCGCCCGCGGTATCTATGAGGATAAATCGGGGCCTATCGCGGTTGAATGGCTGCGTTCACGCGGGTTCAAGACCCCGGACGCCGTCGTGATCGAAGACCGGCAGATTATCGACTACTTCAACTCCCTCATTGCCGATGGGAAGAAGAATAATAACCTGCCCACATTTATTCTCACCAGCGGCGGTACCGGGCTGAACACGGACGATCAGACCGTAGAAGCGGTACGCCCGCATCTGGATAAGGAAATCCCCGGAATCATGCACGCTTTCTGGGCGAACGGCCTGCAGAACGTATCTTCCGCCGTGCTCTCACGTGGGGTTGCGGGCGTGATCGATAAAACCTTCGTAATGACTCTGCCCGGGTCGCGCGGCGGCGTTAAAGATGGAGTGAAAACCCTAGACCCACTCGTTGAGCATATTTGCCGCCAGATGGAGGACTATCATGACCACTAAGCCGCAGGGGCTCGACCACAGCGGGGCGCACGGCGCTGAGCCCACCGGTTCGGTTGTCATTTTCACCGATATTACCGAGGAAGCCTTAGAACCACTTGCCGCCGCCGCGAAGGCTCAGGTCATGACAGAGGCCATGGGCGCCCTTGTTGTATTCGACGGCATTGTACGCAACCATGATCACGGCAGTGCGGTGCGCGGGCTTTCCTATAGTGCGCATCCGCAGGCAAAAGAATATATCGCGCGTGTTGTGCAGTCTGTAGCGGATGAGCTGGAGGGGGTTCGTCTGTGGGCAGTTCACCGCGTCGGTCCTATCGCTATAGGAGAGTCCGCGCTGACGGTGCTTGCCGCTGCGGCCCATCGTGGGCGGGCCTTCGAGGCCTGCGAGGCGGTGGCTGACCGTGTGAAAGCCCAGGTTCCCATTTGGAAAGAACAGGAGCTGACGGACGGCAGCACCGAATGGGTGGGCATAGACACCTAGAGACTCAACACGTATTCCCGCGAAAGATACCATCAGGATGAGCTTTATCCCAGACCCCGAGACCGCGTCGGATCCCGTAATTCAGCTGAGTGCGGCCGAACGTGCCTTCTATGCGCGCCAGCTGATTCTGCCCGAGATCGGCATGGCGGGGCAGCTGAAGCTGAAGGCGGCGCGGGTTGCGGTGCTCGGTGCCGGCGGGCTTGGTGCCCCCGCCCTGCTCTATCTTGCGGGAGCCGGGGTGGGCGAGATTATCATCATCGACGATGACTCCATTGAGGTCTCAAACCTGCACCGGCAGGTCATTCACACTTATGCACGGGCGGGAAACTCGAAGGCAGAGTCGGCAGCCGAAACGATGCGCGCGCTCAACCCCTTCATCACGGTGACCGTTATCCGCGAACGCCTCACCGACAGTAACGCTTTGACGCTCCTCACTGGCACGGATGCGGTGCTTGATGGCAGCGATAATTTTGAGGCTCGTTACGCGGTTTCGGCTGCGGCACAACAGTTGGGTATCCCGCATATTTGGGCGGCAATTCTAGGGTTTGACGCACAGCTCAGCGTATTCTGGGCAGGTCACGGGCCGGTCTATGAGGATCTCTACCCGCAGGCCCCCGCACCGGGAAGCGTTCCTTCGTGCAGTACCGCCGGGATTATTGGGGCGCTCGCCGGGATCGTGGGCTCGGCGATGGCAATGGAGGCTATTAAGGTCATCACGGGTTCCGGAAAGCCGCTGCTAGGTGAGGTTGGGCTATACTCCGCGTTAACAGGAAAATGGGAATATATACCTCTCTTAGCTTCGATGCAAGCAAAACCTAAGAAATCGGCAGAAACTCACCCTCAAGAGAGCCAAGACACTAAAAATCGCTTAATATTTCGTCATAATTCAGGAAAATTGACGGGTAACCATCACACGCAAAAGTTAGAAGACATAACCCCTGTTCAAGTCCGGCAGCTTTTACAGCACGAAAAAATGACCCTTATAGATGTTCGTGAAGCTATCGAGTTTTCTTCTTTGCGATCGAGGGGGCGATTAATCTGCCGCTGACAGAAATCTTGGATGCTGCCCGCGAAGGCAGTCTTACCGCGAAAATCCGCGAAAAAATTGACCCCGCATCGAAATATCTTGTGGTCTACTGCACGGGATATACACGGGCGTTGGAGGCAGCACGGGATATTGCTGCCGCTACAGATACTCCCGTGCGTGTTTTAGTAGGTGGAATTTCCGGATGGCTTACAGTCTGAATAACCCTATGAATTTCCTGGATTAGAGAATATTTTTATATCGTATTTGGCATACCAATTTTTGCGATATATTGGCTGTATGGAACAAGCATCACAGACCAAAGGTCCGGATGGACCCCTTACCGATCAGCTGATCAAATTCGGTAAGTTCTTCTCTCGCTGGGACGAGACTGATGACGGTCGTGCGGTCTTCCGTGAAGGCGGTCGCAAAGGCGATACCTTCTACCGCGACCGCTGGAGCCATGATAAAGAAGTTCGCTCAACCCACGGTGTGAACTGTACCGGCTCCTGCTCATGGAAGGTGTATGTCAAAGACGGCATTATCACCTGGGAAGCACAGCAGACCGACTATCCCACAGTCGGTCCCGACCGCCCCGAATACGAACCGCGCGGATGCCCCCGTGGCGCTGCATTCTCGTGGTATACCTACTCGCCGACCCGCGTGAAATACCCTTATGTACGCGGTCTGCTCCTCGAAATGTACCGCGAAGCAAAAGCCCTGCACAGCGACCCGGTTGAAGCATTCCACTCCATCGTCTCCGACCCCGTCAAACGCAACCGCTACATCAGCGCGCGCGGTAAAGGCGGATTGGTGCGCTCCACCTGGGCGGAAGCGCTCGAAATCGTAGCCGCCGCCCACGTGCACACCATTAAGTACTACGGACCCGACCGCTGCACCGGCTTCACCCCGATTCCCGCAATGTCGATGGTCTCCTTCAGTGCCGGTGTGCGCTTTATCCAGCTCATCGGCGGTGTGATGACCAGCTTCTACGACTGGTACGCCGACCTTCCCGTGGCCTCCCCGCAGGTCTTTGGCGATCAGACCGACGTGCCTGAATCCGGTGACTGGTGGGATGCTTCCTATCTGATCATGTGGGGTTCGAACATTCCCGTGACCCGTACCCCGGATGCCCACTGGGTTGCCGAGGTACGCTACCGCGGCACCAAGGTTGTCTCGGTCAGCCCTGACTATGCCGACAACACCAAATTCGCCGACGAATGGTTGCCCGCACAGGCAGGTACCGACGCTGCGCTCGCAATGGCTATGGGGCACGTGATTCTCAAGGAAAATTACGTGGATCAGCGCGTGGAGTTCTTCGAGGACTTTGCCCTGACCTACACCGACTTGCCCTTCTTGGTGACCCTCGAAACTCGTGAAGATGGCACGAAGGTTCCCTCGAAGTTCCTGACCGCCGCATCCCTGGCGGGGGAGCAGCACCAGGAAAACGCCGATTTCAAGACCGCCATGATGGATCGCGAAACCGGCGAGGTCTTTGTTCCCAACGGTACGATGGGTCACCGCTACTCCGAATCCGATCAGGGTAAATGGAACCTTGAATTGGACGGGCGCAAACCCATTCTCTCGATTCGCGATCTGCCGCAGGGCGAGTCCGCCGCTGTCGAGATTAAGATGCCGACCTTCGATAACCCCAAGGGTCACGGCGACATCATGACCCGCGGCGTGCCCGTCACCTACGTTGAGGGTCAGGAAGTTACCACCGTCTTCGACTTGATGCTTGCTACCTACGGTATCGGTCGCCCCGGACTGCCCGGCGACTGGGCCAAGGATTACGAAGACTGGTCGATTCAGAACACCCCGGCATGGCAGGAGCAGATTACTTCGGTTCCGCCGGAGGCTGTTATTCGCGTGGCGCGCGAATTTGCGCAGAACGCTATTGACTCTCACGGTCGTTCTATGATTATCTTCGGTGCCGGTATTTGTCAGTGGTACCACGCGGATACAACCTACCGCGCTATCTTGGCTCTACTGAACCTGACCGGCTGCCAGGGCCGCAACGGCGGCGGCTGGGCTCACTATGTGGGTCAGGAGAAGGCACGTCCGCTCACCGGTTTGACCAATATGGCAAACGCTTTGGACTGGAGCCGCCCGCCGCGTCATATGATCGGCACCGGTTTCTGGTACATGCATACCGACCAGTTCCGCCAGGACGGTTACTCCACCGATTACCTGCAGTCCCCGCTGGGTACCGGCGAGCTCAAAGGCGTACACACTGCGGATGTTGTCGCGCGGTCCACCCGTATGGGCTGGATGCCGTTCTACCCGCAGTTCCCCGAGAACTCGCTCGACCTCGCCGATAAGGCAGAGGCGGCGGTAGCACGCGGAGAAGCTAAGGATAATGCCGATTATGTGGCACAGCGCCTGAACTCCGGCGACCTTGAATTCTCTGTCGAAGACGTCGATAACCCCGTGAACTGGCCGCGTACCCTGATGCTGTGGCGCTCGAACCTCTTTGGCTCCTCCGCTAAGGGTGAGAGCTTCTTCCTCAAGCACCTTGTCGGCAGCATGGACAACGTGCAGGGCGCCGATCATGAGGAATCCATTCCGCGTGAGGTCACCTGGTACCAGGAAGCACCGCAAGGCAAGCTCGATCTGCTGGTCACCTCGGACTTCCGTATGACCACCACGACCCTGCTTTCGGATGTTGTGCTCCCCACCGCTACCTGGTACGAGAAGCACGATATTTCCTCGACCGATATGCACCCCTTCCTGCACGCGTTCTCGCCTGCTATCGACCCGCCGTGGGAAGCACGAACCGATCACGATACCTTCAAGGCTCTCTCATACGAGTTCACACGCCAGGCCAAGAAACACCTGGGCACCCGCAAGGATATTGTTTCGGTTCCGCTCCTGCACGATACCCCCGGTCAGATCAAGCAGCCCGGCGGTCATGCACCCGACTGGAAGAGCACTCCCGGCATGTCAGGTGTTCCCGGTAAGAACATGCCGAACTTCATGACTGTCGAACGCGACTACAGCGCGATGTACGATATGTACACCTCTGTAGGCCCGCTCTTCGACAAGGTTGGTGCCACCACCAAATACGTGACGTACGATCTGAAGGACGAAGTCGCTCAGATGGCGAAGGAATTTGGTGTGATGGACTCCGGTAAGGGCGCGGGTCGTCCTGCACTGGATACCGACACCAAGCTCGCCGAGTCGATTTTGCGCATCTCTGGTACTTCCAACGGTGAGGTGGCCCTTAAGGGCTTCAAAGAACTTGAGAAGCAGACCGGTCTGCACCTGATGGATCTTGCCGAGGGTAACGAGGAACGTAAGATTACCTTCCCCATGACCCAGGCAGCCCCGCAGCCCGTGATGACCTCTCCCGAATGGTCCGGTTCGGAAACCGGCGGCCGCCGTTACGCGCCGTTCACCGTGAACATTGAAAAGAAGAAGCCGTTCCATACCCTAACCGGTCGTATGCACTTCTTCTTGGATCACGACTGGATGCACGAAATGGGCGAGGCGCTGCCGATTTACCGTCCCCCGCTGGATATGACCGGGCTCTTCAAGGAACCCGAAATCGGTACTACCGACGGTGTTTCGGTTGCAGTGCGTTACCTAACCCCGCACAACAAGTGGGCTATTCACTCCCAGTACTTCGACAACCAGCATATGCTGACCCTCTTCCGCGGTGGTCAGACTGCCTGGATGAGCCCCCAGGATGCCGAGAAGATCGGCGTCAAGGACGGCGAATGGATCGAATGTGTGAATACCAATGGTGTGTTCGTGGGTCGTGCGGTTGTCTCGCACCGTATGCCTGAGGGCGTGTGCTACGTGCACCACGCTCAGGAGCGTATGATGACGCCGAAGACCGAAACCACCGGCAAACGCGGCGGTATTCACAACTCGATGACCCGCATCCTACTCAAGCCGACCCATATGATTGGCGGCTACGCACACCAGGCATTCGCCTTCAACTATCTCGGACCGACCGGCAACCAGCGTGACATTGTCTCGTACATTCGCCGTCGCAAGTCGCAGGAGGTTACATTCTAATGCGTGTTATGGCACAAGTTGCAATGGTGATGGCGCTTGATAAGTGCATTGGCTGCCACACCTGCTCCGTGACCTGTAAACAGGCATGGACAAACCGTTCCGGTACCGAGTATGTGTGGTTCAACAACGTTGAGACCCGCCCCGGTCAGGGCTATCCGCGCCGCTACGAGGACCAAGAAAAGTGGAAGGGCGGCTGGGTGCTGAACAAGCGCGGTCGTCTGGAGCTCAAGAGCGGTAACCGCTTCCAGAAGCTCTTCTCCATTTTCGCCTCGCCGATTCAGCCCGAGCTCAGCGACTACTATGAGCCCTGGACTTACGACTACCAGAATCTCACCACCGCACCTCTAGGCGATGACTTCCCTGCGGCTAAGCCGGTATCGATGATTACCGGTCAGGAGACCAAGATTCAATGGGGCCTGAACTGGGACGATAACCTGGGCGGCGCCCCCGAGCACGGTCACCTTGACCCGCTTGTGGAGAAGGTGCGCAAGAAGGCTGAGGACAAGATTAAATTCGAGTTCGAGCAGACCTTCATGTTCTACCTGCCGCGTATTTGTGAGCACTGCCTGAATCCGTCCTGTATGGCGGCATGCCCCTCCGGCGCTATCTACAAGCGAGCCGAGGACGGCATCGTGCTGGTCGATCAGGACCGCTGCCGTGGCTGGCGCCAGTGCATCACCGGCTGCCCTTACAAGAAGGTGTACTTCAACCACAAGACGGGTAAGGCAGAGAAATGTACGTTCTGCTACCCCCGTATCGAGGCCGGTATTCCGACTGTGTGTGCCGAGACCTGCGTGGGTCGTATGCGCTACATCGGTATCTTCCTCTACGATGCAGACCGCGTGACTGAGGCAGCATCCGTTGCCGATGAGAAAGACCTGTACGAGTCGCAGCTTTCGCTCATGCTCGATCCTTCGGACCCCGAGATTATTCGTTTGGCACGCGAGAACGATATTCCCGAGGCGTGGATTACCGCAGCCCAGAAGTCGCCCGTGTACAAGCTGGCGAAGGAATGGAAGGTTGCGCTTCCGCTGCACCCCGAATACCGCACCATGCCGATGGTCTGGTACGTTCCGCCGCTGTCACCGATTGTGGATCTGCTCAAGGACCAGGGACACGATGCTGAGAACAGCCAGAACCTGTTCGGTGCGATCGAGGCGCTGCGCATCCCCGTTGAATACCTTGCTGAGCTGTTTACCGCTGGCGATACCGAGGTCGTGACCTTCGTGCTCAAGCGCCTAGCCGCAATGCGCGCCTATATGCGTGACATTAATTTGGGCGGCGAAGGCAATGAGGAGATTGCAAACTCGGTGGGTATGACCGGTGCGCAGATGTACGAAATGTACCGTCTGATGGCGATTGCTAAGTACAACGAGCGTTATGTGATTCCTCCGGCTCATATGGAAGATGCGCACAACCTCGAAGAGATGGGATGCTCGCTGAGCGTTGATGGTGGTCCCGGCATGTACGGTGACGCATTCAACGACATGGAAGGTCGCCCGACCCCCGTCTCAACTGGCGTATATGAGAGCTCTAACAAGGTGAGCCTCTTTAGCTGGGATGGGAACTCGCGTCCGGATGGTCTGTTCCCGAATACCACCGGAAAGAAGTAAGTAGTGGCTGGATTCTTTTCCAAGCTTATGGTCAAAGCCGATTCCGGGAACACCCCGGAATCGGTGCAAGCCGCGCACGACGACATTGATCCGTTTGATCGTGACTATGGTGCAGGTGAAGACCGCGACTCGGTGATTTACCAGGTCAGCGGCATGCTGTTGAGCTACCCGACGGAAGAAACTCTTGATCTTCTGCCGGAGTTTACGCGCTTGGCGCAGGCAACTGAGGATCCCGATTTCGCGCAGGCCGTGCAAACCGTTGCGGATTGGCTTACGGCTCGCGAGCTTGAAGAAGTTCAGAGTGACTACGTGCAGGAATACGACCTCTCCCGCAGGCACGCTCTGCACCTTTCTTACTGGACGGATGGCGATACTCGCCGTCGCGGCGAAACCCTTCTTCGATTTAAGAAAATGTATCGCGATTCGGGGATGCTCACCCGCCTTAACGGGGAACTTCCCGACTATTTACCTCTCGTCTTGGAGTTTGCGGCGCTGGTGGATCGTCGCCAGGGTCGCGCAGCGCTTCAAGCATACCGTCCCTCATTAGAGCTGCTTCGTTTAGCGCTTCGGGACGGAGACCTCCCACACTACGGGTTATTACAGAGTATCTGCAATACCCTCCCCCGGTGTCTCTCCCGAGACTCAGGAACAGGTGCAGCAGATGGCGGGTTATGGCCCGCCCGTTGAGACCGTTGGTCTGAGCGGGTATGCCGATCCGCGGCTGACCCAAGTTAACCCTAATAATATTTAGACCCCTCAAATTAGGAGTACATCGTGTACGCACTCGCATCCGAGCACGCAGCACATGCGGTGCCTGTCGGCGAGCCGGGGATTGTAGACACCCTCCTGTGGGGCGTGCTTCCCTATGTCACTATTCTTGTTCTGATCGGCGGCACCATTTGGCGTTACCGTACCGATCAGTTTAGTTGGACCACTCGATCATCACAGATTTATGAATCCAAGATGCTGCGTCTGGGATCGCCTCTATTCCACTATGGTCTAGCCGCCGTGTTTATGGGACACGTGGGCGGTCTAGTGGTGCCTAAGATGCTCACAGACCTCGTGGTGGACGACCACACTTATCACATTGTCGCTTTGGTGGGCGGTTCCGCAGCCGCTGCAGCAACTATTCTTGGTTTGTTCCTGCTTCTGTGGCGTCGTCGTCGTAATGCACAGGTTTTCTCTGCAACGACGATGAACGATAAGTTTATGTACTTTGTGCTGGTCGCCGTCATTCTGGCGGGTACCGCCGCAACTTTGATTTCCGCTTTTGACCCCTCGGGCGGTCTGCCCCCGGTTAACGGGCATGAGGTGGAGTTCAACTACCGCACCTCCATTGCGGTGTGGTTCCGTTCTATCTTCTACTTCCACCCAGAGGTAGCGTTGATGGTGAATGTGCCTGTCGCCTTCAAGATTCACATCATTGTGGCTATGGTGCTGTTCATTATCTGGCCTTTCACTCGTTTGGTGCATGCACTGACCGTGCCGCTGCACTACCTGTTCCGTCCCTACACCATCTACCGTTCTCGCGGCAATGAGCGCGTGGGCGCACGTCGTGGTTGGGACAACCCGCAAGAGGCGCTCCCACGTGAGCGCGTCAATCGCTAACAATATACACACAACACATAACACAAAGAGGAATAATGAGTGCTCCCACTGCTGAGAGTTACGACCTAAAAAAGGGGCAGCTTTTTAACCTGCTGCTGGTTACCTTCGCCTCAACCGTTGGGTTCTGGGCGTGGACGATTGTCGGTCCGCTTGCGAAGTACTACGCCAAGCCGGATCAGATGCATTTGAACCCGGGAACTACGAGTTTGCTGGTTGCTATGCCTATCTTTATTGGTGCGATTGGGCGTATTCCGGTTGGTGGTCTAACCGATAAGTACGGTGGGCGCATCATGATGAGTCTGGTACTTGCCGTCAGCACTCCGCTGGTGCTCTTGGTCGGTGTTGCCGGCTCGATGAAGTCGTTCCCCCTGATATTGGTCTTCTCGTTCCTGCTGGGTATCGCCGGTACCGTGTTCGCGGTGGGTATTCCGTTCAGCTCCGCTTGGTACCCGCCCGCTCGTAAGGGCTTTGCAACCGGTGTTTTCGGCGCTGGTATGGTCGGTACCGCTCTGTCAGCGTTCTTTACTCCGCGCCTGATGAACCTCGTGGGTTATATGAATACCCACTACATCATTGCGGCTCTGTGCGCGGTAACCGCCATTATCTCATTCTTGTTCCTGCGTGATTCACCGGCTACCGCTAACCGCGAGGTTACCCCGCTGATGCCGAAGATCATTCGGGCGTTCAAGGTGAAGTCAACCTGGCAGCTGTGCTTCCTGTACTCGGTAGTATTCGGTGGCTTTGTGGCGTTCTCGAACTACCTGCCGACTACCTGAACAATATCTACAGTTTCAACTCTGAAGATGCTGGTGCTCGTGCCGCAGGCTTCGCGGCGGCTGCCGTGATCGCTCGTCCCTTCGGCGGTATCTTGGCTGATAAGTTTGGTCCGAAGATTATTACCTTCATTGCGTTGGGCGGTGTGTCGGTTTTGGCTCTGGTTACCGCATTTCAGCCGGATGCTGAGCATGTCTACGGTCCCATCTTCTTGGCGATGGCAGCTCTGCTGGGCTTGGGTTCCGGCTCGGTCTTCGGTTGGGTTGGCCGCGCGGCTGACCCGAAGAACGTGGGTGCGGTCTCCGGCGTGATCGCTGCTGCCGGCGCTCTTGGCGGCTTCTTCCCGCCGCTGGTGATGGGTGCAACCTACGATGCCGCACATCGTAACTACTTTATCGGTCTAACTCTGTTGGCTGTAACTGCAGCTGTGGCCTTTGCCTCGGCATTCTTGGTCAAGCATGGCGGTAAGCCGGAACATCATAAGGCTGATGCCGTAGCGAAGTAGTAGCTGAGTTTTTCACTCAATTGTTTGTTTCCATGGCTCTGGCCGTTCCCTGCTCTGAGGGAGCGGCCAGAGCTTTTTACGTGAGTTTCGTACCCTAAAACCAATATGGGGTGGCGGTCACAAATTCGGAACAGATGGCTCTGAACGTAAATACCTCTAATTTATTGATTACAATGCAGGTTTTGGCCGACGCTGCCGGTGGTCTAGGCGGGTTCTTCCCGCCGCTGGTGATGGGTGCAGCCTACGACGCTGCCGCAAACAGCTACTTTTAACGGATAGATGCTCTTATCTGTAACGGCTGCCGCCAGAGGGGGGATGACGCTCCTGTATGTGGCGGTAAGAAATCGCTCGCCGTGCCGTAACAGGTGGTCGCATGTATGCCGATAAACCCTTATAACATACGTGTCACAGGGCATATGTAGCTAGAAGTTTGAGCCCACAATATGGGAAAATTAGTACTGTATATACACAACAGTACTGTTGTGAACCGCTAACGGTTTGCGCCGAATAGGAGAAGATATTATGTCTTTCATCGATCGTCATCTCGGCCCCCGTTCCGCAGACGCTGAGCAGATGCTCAAAGCCCTGGGATATGATTCCCTGGGAGCTCTGATGGACGACGCTGTCCCGCCTCAGATTCGCCTTCACGGCGAGCTTGATCTTCCCGATCCGTTGACAGAGCAGGATGCACTCGCCAAGATCGCCGAGTATGCCGCCGAGAACAAAGTTTATACGCAGATGATTGGCGAAGGCTATTACGATGCCGTAACCCCCGCCGTTCTGCGCCGCAACATTCTTGAAAACCCCGGATTTTACACCTCGTACACCCCCTACCAGGCTGAAATTTCGCAGGGTCGTCTGGAGGCTCTGCTGAATTTCCAGAACGTGGTTATGGAACTCACCGGCCTGGATATTGCGAATGCTTCCCTACTCGATGAGGCAAGCGCGGTTGCGGAGGCGGTTGTGATGATGCACCGCGCCAACCGTAAGGTTAAGAACGGTTTCTTCGCGATTGATTCTCGGTGCCTACCGCAGGTTCTTGCCGTGGTACGCGGTCGTGCCGAACTTCTTGACATTCCGTTCGTGGTCACCGATTTCTCGGAGGGGCTGCCCGAGGGCGATCTGTACGGTGTGGTGCTTGCATACCCCGCATCCGACGGGGAAATTCGTGACATTGAACCGCTGGTGAAAGCGGCCAAGGAACGTAACGCCCTAGTGACCGTGGACGCCGATTTGTTGGCGCTCACCCTGCTGAAGTCTCCGGGGGAACTCGGTGCCGATATTGCAGTGGGCAATACCCAGCGTTTCGGTTTGCCCTTCTTCTTTGGTGGTCCGCATGCCGCCTACATGGCCGTGCATAAGGGTATGGAACGCACTATGCCGGGCCGTCTGGTCGGTGTGTCGCAGGATTCCGCCGGTAAGCCTTCGTACCGTTTGTCTCTGCAGACCCGCGAACAGCACATTCGTCGCGAGAAGGCTACCAGTAACATCTGTACCGCCCAGGCTTTGCTGGCGATTGTTGCCGGTGCTTACGCTATGTATCACGGTCCCGAGGGGCTGCGCGCTATTGCCGAACGTCTGCATACTAACGCGGCTCGTGTAGCGACAGCCCTGGAAAGCGCCGGATACGGTATTGCCTATGAGCATTTCTTTGACACCGTTGTGGTTGAGACACCGGCTCGCGCAGACGATCTTGTAGCCAAGGCGCTTGAGGCTGGCATTAATATTCGCCGTATCAACGAAAACCGCGTGGGTATTTCGGTCGGTGAATCTCATGATGACCGAGTTCTGGAGCGTCTGGTAAAGGCATTTGGCGCAGAACTTCCCTCCGAGGCAGATGCCAAGTTCAGCATTCCCGCAAATCTGCTCCGTACCGATGAGTACATGCAGCACCCCGTCTTCCATAAGTACCGTTCCGAGACCGAGATGATGCGCTACCTGCGCCACCTCTCTGATAAGGATTTGGCTCTGGACCGCACGATGATTCCTCTGGGCTCGTGCACTATGAAGCTCAATGCCGCGGCGGAAATGGAGCCGATTTCCTGGCCCGAATTTGCGAATATTCACCCGCTCGCACCCGCCGATCAGGCTCAGGGCTGGCATAAGCTCATCAAGGAACTTTCCGACTGGCTGGTTGCTATCACCGGATACGATGTCGTGTCTTTGCAGCCGAACTCCGGTGCAACCGGTGAGTACGGTGGTCTGCGTGCTATTCGTGCCTACCACGAGGCTAACGGTGATCACGAGCGTGATACCGTGCTTATTCCGCTTTCGGCGCACGGCACGAATGCCGCATCCGCAGCGCTTGCTGGGCTCAAGGTTGCGGGTGTGGCGACCGCATCCGACGGCTCGATTGATGTTGATGATCTGAAGACGAAGATCGAGAAGTACGGCGATAAGATCGCTGGCATCATGATTACTTATCCCTCGACGCACGGCGTGTTTGAGCCTCAGGTATCTGAGGTTTGCGAGCTAGTGCATGCCGCGGGTGGTCAGGTCTACGTGGACGGCGCAAATCTGAACGCGCAGATGGGCTTCGCACAGCCGGGTAAGTTCGGCGGCGATATTTCCCATCTGAACCTGCACAAGACCTTCTCCATCCCACACGGCGGTGGCGGTCCCGGTGTTGGGCCTCTTGCTGCTCGTGAGCATCTGGCGAAGTACCTTCCCGGCGATGCCGCGACTGCGGATGCCGAAGGCAAGCTGCCTAGCGGCGCGGCACTTCCGATTGCGCAGGCGTTCTTTGGCTCTGCTGGTGTGCTTCCCATTAGCTGGATGTACATTGCTATGAGCGGTGCTGAGGGCTTGAAAAAGTCCTCGGAGTACGCGGTGCTGAACGCAAACTACGTGGCGAAAAAGCTCAACGATAAGTTCCCTGTGCTCTACACCGGCAACGCAAACCTGGTGGGTCACGAGTGCATCCTAGATATTCGTGAGCTTACCGACCGTTCCCATGTGACCGCCGAAGACGTGTGTAAGCGTCTGATGGACTTCGGTTTCCATGCGCCTACTCTGGCGTTCCCAGTTCCGGGAACTTTGATGATGGAGCCGACCGAATCGGAGTCGAAGGAAGAACTCGATCGCTTTATTGAGGCGATGGAGACTATCTACGGCGAAATTCTTGAGGTTGCCGAAGGCAAGGTCGCAGTGGAAGATTCCGTGCTGCGCAACGCTCCGCATACGGTGGATGTTGTTTCTGCCGACGAGTGGAACCGCCCGTATAGCCGTACCCAGGCTGCCTTCCCGGTTCCTTCGCTTCGCGCCAACAAGTACTTTACGCCTGTGGGTCGTATTGACGGTGCGGGCGGAGATCGTCACTTCGTTTGCGAATGCCCTCCGATGGAGGCATTCGATCTTGAAGCTCACGCCGAGTAGCTTCGATGATTCGATGAACTTCTGTGTGTCCCGCGTTTTTCGCCTGTTTGTTAGGAGGCGGGGGTGCGGGGCACCCGGAAGGCTTACCGTACACACATAAAATAGAATGAATGTTCTTAAAAACAAGAATAATCGTTCTGGTATAAACCGTTCTGGCACAAAGCAGTGTATCTGACTATGTACTAAGGAGAAACATGTCACCCAAGAAGACCGCACTCTACCCCGTCCACGAAACTGGGTGCCTCGTTCACCGACTTCGGTGGCTGGGATATGCCGCTCAAGTACGCTAACGATGTTGCCGAGCATGAGGCTGTGCGCACCCGCGCCGGTATCTTTGACCTCTCCCATATGGGCGAGTTCCGCATCACCGGGCTCGATGCCGCTGCATTCCTCGACTACGCTCTGGTCTCCAACATGTCCGTACTCAAGCCTGGTCGCGCCAAGTACTCGATTCTCGCCAACGACAAGGGCGGCGTGATTGACGACCTTATCACCTACCGCTTGGGCGACGAAGAATTCTTGGTTGTGCCCAATGCCGCCAATATTGATAACGATTTTGCGGCCATGAGCGAGCGTCTGGGTAATTTTGATGTGAAGTTCGTCAACGAATCTGACGACACCTCCCTGATTGCTGTGCAAGGACCGCGTGCCGAAGAAATTCTGCTTGCGGCTGGTGCCTCCGATGAGGATGCGGTACGCGAGCTCAAATACTACGCTTCCGTTCCGGTCACCATCGCCGGGGTAGATGTACTCCTGGCACGTACCGGCTACACCGGCGAGGACGGTTTCGAGCTCTTTGTGCCGAACGCCAACGCTGTGAAACTGTGGGATGCGCTCGCCGCCGCTGGTGAGCCCTTCGGCTTGACCCCGGCAGGTTTGGCGGCACGCGATTCGCTGCGTTTGGAAGCTGGTATGCCGCTGTACGGTCATGAGCTGGGCCTGGATATTACCCCCCTTCGAGTCCGGCTTGGGTCGCCTAGTTGAGATCGCTTTGGAGAAGAAGACCGCCGATTTCGTGGGCCGCACCGCCCTGACCGAACTGGCGAAGTCCCCGTCGGAGCGTATCCTGGTTGGGCTGAAAGCTCAGGCAAAGCGCCCGGCACGTGCGGGTTCGTTCCTCGTCGATGCCGAGGGTAATCAAATCGGTGAGGTAACCTCCGGTATTCCTTCCCCGACCCTGGGTTACCCGATAGCAATGGCATTGGTGAAGCGCGAATTCTCTGAGGTCAGTTCCGAGGTAGATGTGGATATTCGCGGTAAGCGTGCAACTTTTGACGTGGTCTCGCTTCCGTTCTACAAGCGCGAGAAGTAAATACTGCTTCATCTCAGGTAACCCGAGCAAGAGGTATAGGGCGGGTGAATGTGCTGAGGTATATTTCCCCGCCCTTCAGCATGCCTGTGTCGGTATATCGACTCGAAGTTTATCGCACAGGCAAGCCCGGGCGCGCACGCAAACATAATGTCGCCTTAGTTTATCCATGACTTGAAGTAAGCTAGGATGAACTCAGCAGGTTGCAAGGTGCTCGGTGAGCATAAACCTCAGGGAAAACCAGCAGACGATGAAGGCTGCATACCGTCTTTGGGCGGTTACATCGGGAGAACCTACAGGTGTACTCCCAGAAGCTTATCCCAATAAACGGACGAACCGCCGCATATAAAACCTGGCGGGCAAGCGCATACTCACACAGATGAAGGAATAATGTGGCACTAGATACTGGCGTTCCAAGTAGTGTGCAAAAACAAGCTGAAGCGCTCGAATACGATATCAGCGTGTTCGAGCTTTTTAGCATCGGCATAGGTCCTTCCAGCTCCCACACCGTAGGGCCGATGCGCGCCTCCAATCGTTTTATCGCCGAACTTATTGACACCAACCTGCTCTCACGCATCACGAAAGTGCATATTGACCTGTATGGATCACTCGCCGCAACCGGGGCAGGGCACGGCACCATGAGCGCGGCGCTCAAAGGGTTGTGCGGGCATGTGCCCGAAACTATCTGCCTCACCGAGGCAGACGCCATGATCGAGCGTAATAGCGTGGACGGCACTCTGCCGCTCGCCGGGTATCCTTCCAGTATGTACGGTGCGACGGCTCCCTGTGGCGAGGAGGGCAAAGTTTACGGACCGGTTCTGAACTACCGAGAACTCGATATAACCCTGCGCCCCTTGACCGTGCTTCCGCGCCACACAAACGGTATTAAGATCTCCGCATTCGAGGGCGAGAAGATGCTTTTGGAGCGCACCTATTTTTCCATCGGTGGTGGATTTATTGTCGAAGGTGACGAGCCCGCAACCGGGGGAGCATCCCTGGAACACCCACCCTACCCGTTCGGTTCCGGCGCCGAGCTCCTAGATATGGCGAACGAGGCCGGGATGAGTATTGCCCAACTCAAAATGACGAACGAATGTTCGCTTCGCAGCGAGGCCGAAGTACGCCAAGGAATTCTGCACATCTACAAGGTTATGAAGGAATGCATTGGGTCTTCACTATCGCGTGTCGGTTACCTGCCTGGGACCCCTCAAGGTACGCTGCCGCGCCGGGGCATGGCACCGCGACCTAATGACCGAAGACCCCAATAAATCACCCGAATACGCCATCGACTGGGTGAACCTAATCGCGCTCGCCGTGAACGAAGAGAATGCGTTTGGTGGCCGCGTAGTGACGGCGCCGACGAATGGTGCATCCGGCATTATTCCGGCGGTTTTGCACTATGCGATGAACTATACGCCCGGAATACGGCATTGCGGTCGGGGCAAGCGTGAGGATGCGGTGATCGACTTTTTCTTGGCTGCCGCCGCGATCGGGGTGCTGTATAAGAAGCGTGCCTCAATTTCCGGTGCCGAGGTGGGATGCCAGGGAGAGGTCGGCAGCGCCAGCTCGATGGCCGCTGCCGGTCTTGCTCAGGTTTTGGGCGGTACGAACGAGCAGATTGAAAACGCCGCAGAGATTGCGATGGAGCATAACCTGGGGCTGACTTGTGACCCTGTGGGCGGGTTGGTGCAGATTCCGTGCATTGAACGCAACGCGATGGCCGCGTCGAACGCAGTCACGGCGGCACGCATGGCGCTGCGCGGTGATGGTGCGCATCGTGTTTCCCTAGACCAAGTGATCGAAACGATGCGCCAAACCGGCATGGATATGTCACACCGTTACAAGGAAACCTCAATGGGTGGCCTGGCGGTTAACGTGGTGGAATGTTAGCTCCAAAATGGTAGGGGAGCGCTCGCCCGGAAGCCGCAGGGGCATTCGGGGCGAGCGTTTTCTTTATCTTTATTGTGCAGTCGGTTAGAACACTGGTCGAGCGGTTACCGGTACGGCGAAAGACTGGCGGTCTCCCACCCAACCGTTTGCCGGTACCACACTCTCTAAGGCGGCTAAATCTTTTGCCTCTAGGTGGTAGCGCATAGCCGCGGCATTTTCCTGTGCCCTCTGCGCATTGCGTGTTCCGGGGATAGGAACAACATCGTCGCCCTGCGCAAGAAGCCACGCCAGAGCCAGCTGGGCCACGGTCATGGAGCGGGACTGCGCAAACGAGGCGAGGGCATCAACTTGGCGCATATTAGCAGTGAGACTGGAATCGTTAAACCGCGGGTCATTCGCCCGGAAGGGGCTGTCGGCAACACTGGTGGTGTTGAGACTTCCGCCAAGCAACCCACGGCCCAGAGGGCTATAGGGGACTAGGCCCACACCCAACTGGCGTGCCGCCGGCACAATATTTACCTCAGGTTCACGCCACATGAGCGACCATTCGAATTGCACGGCGGCAATCGGATGAATAGCGTGGGCACGGTGCAACTGGTCAGCCGTCACCTCAGACACTCCAAGATGGCGTACTTTCCCCTGGGATACCAGCTCGCTCATCGCACCAATTGACTCTTCGATTGGCACCTGCGGGTCTACGCGGTGCAGGTAGTACAGGTCAATCGTTTCAGTTCCGAGACGACGCAGCGACTCGTCACAGTAACCTGCAATGTGATCCGGGTGGGCATCCAGGCGGACACCGTGATCGCCCCGCGCAATGCCGAATTTAGTTGCGATCTGCAGATTGTCGCGGGGCACGCCACTGGACGCTATGGCGCGACCTACCAACGCCTCGTTATGGCCCTGGCCATAGCTTATTGCGGTATCAAGCAGCGTAACCCCAGCATCAAGAGCAGCATGAATGGCCGCGATGGACTCGGTATCATCAGCAGACCCGTACCCCTGGGACAGACCCATGCAGCCAAAGCCTAAGGCTGAGGTCGTCAGAGTTCCGAGGTTCCGGGTGGCTGGACTATCTGTATGTTGATGTAATGTCATATGAAAAATTTTTCCACCCATACTTCTATATGTCTAAGACAAGGTTTTTATAGAAGTCATAACGTTTTATTATGGATAGATGGAACTACGCTACCTGGAATCCTTTGAGGCAGTCGTGCGGTGCGGTGGGTTCACCAAAGCTGCTGCTGACCTGCATCTGGCACAGCCTGCTATTTCCGCACACGTCAAAAGGCTGGAGAAGGAGTTAGGGGTCACATTGTTGAACCGCTCCCGAACTGTGACCCTCAGCGCTGCCGGGGAACAATTTTTACTCTATGCTCGGCTGGCGTTGGCGAACCTTGAAGAAGGCAAGCGGCTGATGCAGTCTTTCCACTCGGTTTCAGCGGGTCATGTGCGTGTGGCCGTCACGCCACTCACCGGTAATTTTGATGTTGCTGGTCTGCTGAGTCGATTTCGTGCACGTTACCCACAGGTGACGATTTCGTTGTCTACCGGGCTTATTGCAGAACTGCTGGGTAAGTTAGAAGCGGGTCAGGTTGATGTGGTGATCGGGCCTGCAGGTGCTGCCGATGAACGTCAGGATGGCAGCGAACCGAAATTACGAGTGAACGGTTGGTACTCATCACGCCGCTTGCTGGCAGGGGTCATGTAAGTACACTGGCTGATGTGGCGCATGAGCCATTTGTCTGCTTACCCTCAGATAGCGGTCTGCGCCACCTGCTGAACGAGGCATTCGGCGTAATCGGAGTCGAACCGCGAGTGGATTTTGAGACGCACAGTCCGGCCAGCATCCGCGAGATGGTTGCGGCAAACCTGGGATGCGCCATAATCGCGCAGTCTATCGTTGAGAAACAGGGAACAGCAGTGCGGGTGCATCATATTCCAGGTCTTCCCCCGCACCCACCGATAAGTGTTATGTCGGAAGAAGAGCCCGCTCCGCCTACCGCGCGGTTTCTTGAAGAATTGGAGACAACAATTCGAGAACATACTCGCTAAAAAAGACCTGATGGGGCGCGGTGATGAAATAATGAGAGTTTACATAGGAGGAAAGCGATGGCGATGAAACCTAATAACACCCACGACCCCAATATCATAAATTTCAATTATGATGCTGACGAAGAGCTCTATGTGAGCGACCCGGTGGATGTGCCTGCGCTCAAGAAGGCATCGGTAACGTTTAGTTTCGATATGAAGACTCTTGACTCTGCCGGGTGGCAGCGTATTCGTGCCGCGATTGACAACCTCCGCTCACCCGATACCGATATTTTTGCCCAGGCAACCCCTTATGTGTACCAGTTCTACCGTATGTATTTGATATGGCGGATGAGTACGACTGGGAACAATACTTGCCGGATATTCCCGAATCTCAGGTGTGGACTCTTGTGGATCCCATCTGGGATCGGTGCACGGTTGCCTGGGACAATAACAATGTGCTGATTGTGGTGGAAGCCGAGACTGAGTGGGATATTGAGCACGGTATGATGATGGTGCTCCAAAACGGCACGAAACTGGTGAAAGTGGGTATGGCGGTTGAGTCTTACACCAACCCTGACGGCAGTATTTTCTTGCGCGAAGAATAGGCTTAGCAGGGGAGCGTAAGAGTGCGCTCATATGCTATTTCAAAAGCCTAGGAGATATACTGCGGAAACTTCCGGAAGGGCTATAAAAAGCTCACTTGAATCCGGCGCTTGCATCTGCTGTACGGGTGTGGTAGACAAACGCGCGAGCATAGTGTATTGTTAATATTTACGCTTTCCCTGACCTTTGTGCCTTCATATAGCGGTGGGCACGGGCTGAAGGTGACGTTAAACCGTTCGACATCTACTAGCTTTGCACACCGTTTTCGGGGTCTTCATCATGATGTCTTACGGCTCTGTCGCCGGGAGGCAGATTGCTAACAGACATGTCTGTGGAAGGATCCCCATTTTGGTCGCTTCGAGCACCTCTAACCATGACGCCGCTAACGGTGCGGAAAACAATTCCGACCGTCGTATCTCATTCGCAAAAATTAGTGAACCGTTGAAGGTTCCCAACCTGCTGGCTATCCAGACCGACAGCTTCGACCGCCTCGTGGGTAACGAACGCTGGGCAAAGCGTCTGGAAAACGCCCAGGCAGCAGGTGACACCTCTGTACCTGAGAAATCCGGTCTTGCTGAGATCTTCGAGGAGATTTCCCCGATTCGTGATTTCCAGGAAACCATGCAGCTGTCCTTCTCGGATCCGGAATTCTCCGATCCCAAGTACACCATGGAAGAGTGCAAGGATCGTGACGCAACCTATGCGGCACCCCTGTACGTTAAAGCTGAATTCATGAACCTGACCACCGGTGAGGTTAAGCAGCAGACCCTCTTCATGGGCGACTTCCCGCTCATGACCGAATCCGGTACCTTCGTGATTAACGGTACCGAGCGTGTGGTCGTTTCCCAGCTGGTGCGTTCACCCGGTGCATACTTCGAGAAGGCACCCGACCGCACCTCCGATAAGGACATCTACTCAGCACGCGTTATTCCTTCGCGCGGTGCATGGTTTGAGCTTGAAATAGACAAGCGCGATCAGGTGGGTGTGCGCCTGGACCGCAAGCGTAGCAGTCCGTGACCGTGCTGTTGAAGGCTCTGGGATGGACCGAGGCAAAGATTCTTGCCGAGTTCGGGAACTATGATTCTATTCGTGCAACCCTAGAGAAGGACTCCGTCTCAACCCGGGACGAGGCTCTGCTCGATATCTACCGTAAGCTCCGCCCGGGCGAGCCCCCGACGGTGGAGGCCGCACAGGCGTTGCTCGACAACATGTACTTCACCCCGCGCCGCTATGATCTGGCGAAGGTTGGTCGTTACAAGGTGAACCGTAAGCTCGGTGTAGATGTTCCTCTTGATTCTCCCGAGGCATCGGTACTCAGCCAGGACGACATCGCTCAGATGATTCACTACCTGTGCGCTCTGCATGCTCAGGAGAGCAGCATCCCCGGTAAGCGTGACGGCAAGGAAATTTCCGTTAAGATCGATATCGACGATATTGACCACTTCGGTAACCGCCGCATCCGCACTGTGGGCGAGTTGATTGAGAACCAGATTCGCACCGGTCTTTCTCGCATGGAGCGTGTGGTGCGTGAGCGTATGACCACTCAGGACGTTGATTCCATCACCCCGCAGTCCTTGGTGAACATCCGTCCCGTGGTAGCAGCGATTAAAGAGTTCTTCGGCACTTCGCAGCTTTCGCAGTTCATGGATCAGAACAACCCGCTGGCTGGGCTAACCCACAAGCGTCGTCTTTCGGCGCTGGGCCCCGGTGGTCTTTCCCGCGACCGCGCGGGCATGGAAGTGCGCGACGTGCACCCCTCGCACTACGGTCGTATGTGCCCCATCGAAACCCCTGAAGGTCCGAACATTGGTCTGATCGGTTCGTTGGCAACCTACGGGCGTATCAACTCTTACGGCTTTATCGAGACCCCCTACCGCGTGGTTGAAGATGGTAAGGTCACCGACAAGGTGCGTTACCTGACTGCCGACGACGAGAAGAGCGTTATTATTGCGCAGGCAAACGCCCCGCTGACTAACGAGCGTACCTTTGCTGAGGACGAGGTTCTCTGCCGTGCAGGCGATGGTTCTGGCGAGGCCGTGCTGGTTGCCCCCGGCGCTGTGCAGTACATGGACGTTTCCCCGCGTCAGATGGTGTCTGTGGCAACCGCTCTAATTCCCTACCTTGAGCACGACGACGCAAACCGTGCGTTGATGGGCGCTAACATGCAGCGCCAGGCTGTGCCGCTGTTGGAGTCTGAGGCTCCTGTCGTTGGTACCGGTATGGAGAAGTACGCTGCGCTTGACTCCGGCGATTCCGTGCTGGCGAAGAAGGCTGGCGTGGTATCCGAGGTATCGGCCGATCTGGTATTGGTCCGCAACGATGACGGCACCACCAGCTCGTACCCGATCATGAAGTTCTCCCGCTCGAACCCGGGCAACTGCTACAACCAGCGTGTTGTGGTGAAGGCCGGTCAGCGTGTGGAGGAGCGTGACGTTATCGCGGACGGCCCTTCGACCGACGGCGGTGAGCTCGCTCTGGGTAAGAACCTGCTTGTGGCATACATGCCCTGGGAAGGTCTGAACTATGAGGATGCGATTATCCTCTCCCAGCGCATGGTTTCCGAGGACGTGCTGACCTCGATTCATATCGAAGAGCACGAAATCGACGCTCGTGACACCAAGCTGGGTCCCGAAGAAATTACCCGCGATATTCCCAACGTTTCTGAGGAAGTTCTCTCTGCACTGGATGACCGCGGTATTATCCACATTGGTGCCGAGGTTGAGGCTGGCGACATCCTGGTCGGTAAGGTAACTCCCAAGGGCGAGACCGAGCTGACCCCTGAAGAGCGCCTGCTGCGCGCAATCTTCGGCGAGAAGTCCCGCGAAGTTCGTGACACTTCTCTGAAGGTTCCCCACGGTGAATCCGGTACTGTGATCGGCGTTCGCATCTTCGACCGCGAAAGTGACGATGAAGACGATCTGCCCCCGGGTGTTAACAAGCTTGTGCGCGTGTACGTTGCGCAGAAGCGTAAGATTACCGACGGCGACAAGCTCGCAGGTCGCCACGGTAACAAGGGCGTTATTTCCAAGATCTTGCCGGTTGAAGACATGCCTTTCTTGGAAGACGGTACTCCCGTTGATGTCATTCTGAACCCGTTGGGCGTGCCCGGTCGTATGAACATCGGCCAGGTGCTTGAGGTTCACACCGGCTGGCTCGCTAAGCAGGGTTGGAAGATTGAGGGTGACCCGGCGTGGCTGAAGAATATGCCGAACTTCCCGAAGGAATCCGGACCCACCCGCCTGGCGACCCCCGTGTTCGACGGCGCTCATGAGGACGAGCTCTTCGACTTGATGGATCACGCGAACCCGAACCGTGACGGCGATCGTCTGATTACTCGTTCCGGCAAGGCACGTCTGATTGACGGTCGTTCGGGTGAGCCGTTCCCTGACCCGATTTCGGTGGGGTACCAGTACATCCTGAAGCTGCACCACTTGGTGGACGATAAGATTCACGCTCGCTCCACAGGTCCTTACTCGATGATTACCCAGCAGCCGTTGGGCGGTAAGGCACAATTCGGAGGTCAGCGCTTCGGTGAGATGGAAGTGTGGGCGCTGGAAGCATACGGCGCCGCCTACACCCTGCAGGAAATCTTGACCGTCAAGTCTGACGATGTGGCCGGTCGTGTGAAGGTTTACGAGGCGATCGTCAAGGGCGAGAATATCCCCGAGCCGGGCATCCTGAATCCTTCAAGGTTCTTATTAAAGAAATGCAGTCACTGTGCCTGAACGTCGAGGTACTTTCTACCGACGGGAAGACCATTGAAATGAGCGACTCGGAGGAAGAAGGCTTCCGGGCAGCAGAAGATATGGGCGTGAGCCTAACCCACGAGGAGCCCAGCTCCGTGGACGAGCTCTAATCACAGCCCCTCCTTCGCGGGCAGGGCGTAGTCACGCACGATTTTCGCCCCGCCCATCAACCCCAAGTCTTCGAAACTACAGAAAGAGATTAGGACCGATATGTCCAACGAATCTTCGCTTGGTTTGATGCGAATTGGTCTTGCCACCGCCGACGATATCCGTCGTTGGTCTTATGGCGAGGTCAAGAAACCCGAGACCATCAACTACCGTACCCTGAAGCCGGAGAAGGAAGGCCTCTTCGACGAGCGCATCTTTGGTCCCACCAAGGACTGGGAGTGCTACTGCGGTAAATACAAGCGCGTGCGCTTCAAGGGTATTGTGTGTGTGAGCGCTGCGGCGTTGAAGTGACCCGCTCTAAAGTGCGCCGTGAGCGCATGGGCCACATTGAACTGGCTGCACCCGTCACCCACATCTGGTACTTCAAGGGCGTTCCTTCACGCCTGGGCTACCTGCTTGATTTGGCGCCGAAAGACCTGGAAAAGGTCATCTACTTCGCCGCCTACATGATCACGAGCGTGGATGAGGAAGCTCGTCACGAGGATCTGCCGAACCTGCAGGCGGCACACGACCGTGAAACGTGAGCTGGAGTCTCAGCGTGACGCCGATATTGCCGCTATTTCCCGCGAAGTTGAGCAGGAATTGGCCCGTATTGAAGCCGAGGGCGGCAAGAAGACAGCCGAAAAGCGTAAGCTACGCGATAATGCAGAGCGTCAGATGGCTTCTGTTCGTAAGCGCGCCGACCGTGAAATTGAGCACCTGGAGAAGGTTTGGGATCGCTTTAAGAACCTGAAGGTTGCTGACCTTGAGGGTGATGAGGCGCTCTACCGCTCCATGATCGATAAGTACGGCCTGTACTTTGAGGGTGCAATGGGTGCTGAGGCTATCAAGAAGCGCCTGGAAACCTTCGATCTAGAGGCCGAAGCTGAGGCCCTGAAAGAGGTCATTCAGACCGGTAAGGGTCAGAAGAAGACCCGCGCGCTCAAGCGTCTGAAGGTTGTAAACGCCTTCCTGACCACTAATAACTCCCCGCTGGGTATGGTGCTGGATGTTGTTCCGGTTATTCCGCCGGAGCTGCGCCCGATGGTTCAGCTCGATGGCGGTCGCTTTGCGACTTCCGATCTGAACGACCTGTACCGTCGTGTGATCAACCGTAACAACCGCCTCAAGCGTCTGCTGGAGCTTGGCGCTCCCGAGATCATTGTGAATAACGAAAAGCGTATGCTGCAGGAAGCTGTGGATTCGCTCTTCGATAACGGTCGTCGTGGTCGCCCCGTGACCGGCCCCGGTAACCGCCCGCTGAAGTCGCTCTCCGATATGCTCAAGGGTAAGCAGGGTCGTTTCCGCCAGAACCTGCTCGGTAAGCGCGTGGACTACTCCGGCCGTTCCGTGATCGTGGTTGGTCCGCAGCTGGAAATGCATCAATGCGGTCTGCCGAAGCAGATGGCGCTGGAGCTGTTCAAGCCCTTCGTCATGAAGCGCCTGGTGGAGCTTTCGCACGCGCAGAACATTAAGAGTGCTAAGCGTATGGTTGAGCGTTTCCGCCCGCAGGTGTGGGATGTTCTCGAAGAGATCATCACCGAGCATCCTGTGCTGCTGAACCGTGCACCTACCCTGCACCGTCTGGGTATTCAGGCGTTCGAGCCGAAGCTGGTTGAGGGTAAGGCTATTCAGCTGCATCCGCTCGTGTGTTCTGCGTTCAACGCTGACTTCGACGGCGACCAGATGGCGGTTCACCTGCCGCTCTCGCCCGAGGCTCAGGCTGAGGCACGCATCTTGATGCTCTCCTCGAACAACATCTTGAAGCCTTCGGACGGTCGTCCGGTAGCTGTGCCTTCGCAGGATATGATCATTGGCTTGTACCACTTGACCACCACACGCGAAGGTGAGAAGAACGAGGGTCACGCATTCTCGTCGATCGCTGAAGCTCTGATGGCGATGGATCGTCACGATATTGAGCTGTACACCAAGATTAAGGTGCGTCTCTCTGGTGATGAGTTTGTAGCGCCCGAGGGTTGGGAAGCCCCTGAGGGTTACACGCCTGGCGATCCGATTCTGCTGGAGTGCACTGTCGGTCAGATTCTGTTCAACCAGACTTTGCCGAAGGATTACCCGTGGTTCTCTGGCGTCGCAGATAAGAAGGGGCTGGGCAAGCTCATTAACGATCTTGCTGAGAAGTACCCGATGGATATCGTGGCGCGTACCCTGGATAACCTCAAAAACGCTGGCTTCTACTGGGCTTCGCGTTCGGGCGTGACCGTCGCCGTTTCTGATATCGCGACCCCGGCGACTAAGCCCGCGATTATGGAACGCTACGAAAAGCAGGCCTCCGCGATTGAGGATGAGTTTGATGTCGGTATGATTGGCGACGACGAGCGCCGTGAGGAACTCATCAAGATTTGGACCGAAGCTACCGATACGGTCGCTGAGGCTATGCGCGAGAATCTGAGCGACAACGGTGGTCTGAATACCATCTACCGCATGGTTACCTCTGGTGCACGTGGTAACTGGATGCAGGTTCGTCAGATTGCGGGTATCCGCGGTCTGGTGTCGAACCCGAAGGGCGAGATTATGCCCCGCCCGATTAAGTCCTCCTACCGTGAGGGCCTGTCAGTGCTGGAGTACTTCATCGCAACCCACGGTGCCCGTAAGGGTCTTGCCGATACCGCGCTGCGTACCGCTAACTCGGGTTACCTAACCCGCCGTCTGGTGGACGTTTCGCAGGATGTGATCGTGCGTGAACACGACTGCGGTACTCGCCGTGGTTTGGTACTTCCGCTGATCGATGCCGACGGCAACCTCCACCCGGATGTTGAGACTTCTATCCACGGTCGTACCTTGGCAATTGATGTCAAGGATTCTGACGGTAACGTCATCGCATCCGCTGGTGAAGATGTTTCGGATGGGCTGATCGAGAAGCTGTTCAAGGCTGGCGTGAAGGAACTGCGTGTTCGTTCTGTGCTGACTTGCGAGTCCAGCATCGGCGTATGCGCCCTGTGCTACGGACGCTCGATGGCATCGAACGTTCTGGTTGATATTGGCGAGGCTGTGGGCATTATCGCGGCTCAGTCCATTGGTGAGCCCGGTACTCAGCTGACCATGCGTACCTTCCACACCGGTGGTGTTGCATCGGCTGACGATATTACCCAGGGTCTGCCCCGTATTCAGGAGCTCTTCGAGGCTCGCACCCCTAAGGGCGTGGCACCGATTTCTGAGGTCTCTGGTCGTGTAAGTATCGAGGACACCGAAAAGTCGTACAAGATCGTCGTTACTCCGGATGATGGTTCCGAACCGCAGTCTTACACGGTTCTTCGCCGTGCGGCTTCGAAGCTGCAGACTGGCGACCACGTTCAGGTGGGCGATCAGCTGGCTGCTGGTGCGGTTGATCCGAAGGAGGTTCTGCGTATTCGCGGTCCTCGTGAGGCGCAGAAGCACCTGGTGAGCGAGGTTCAGGGCGTGTACAAGTCTCAGGGTGTAGAGATCCACGATAAGCACGTTGAGGTTATTGTGCGTCAGATGCTCCGCCGCGTGACCGTCATTGAGTCCGGCGATACCGAGCTGCTGCCCGGTGAGCTCGTGGATAACATTGTGTTCCAAAAGGCTAACCGCAAGGCACTGGTTGAGGGCAAGAAGCCTGCCGCTGGTCGTCCCGAGATGATGGGTATTACCAAGGCGTCGCTGGCCACCGAGTCCTGGCTGTCTGCCGCATCCTTCCAGGAGACCACTCGCGTTCTCACCCAGGCTGCTATGGAGGCTAAGACCGATCCGCTGCTTGGCCTGAAGGAGAACGTCATCATCGGTAAGCTGGTTCCTGCCGGTACCGGTTTGGCTCGCTACAACGATATTGAGGTTGAGCCCAGCCAGAAGGCGCGTGAGGAGCAGATGCAGGCGTTCGATGGCTTCGGCTACCAGAGCGCGTTTACCCAGCTGGGTGAAGATCCGTACCCCCTACGCCAACAGCGGCTACATGGCTGTTCCCTTGGACGAGTACGGCCGCGGTCTTGAGTAAGACTCACATAATGGGTTCGTAAACTCGATCGTGAATCGGGCCTAGTAGCCTAGATGATGGAGGCGGTTTCGGGAAGTTCCCGAGACCGCCTCCTGACGTTAGCTAGGGGAGAGGACTACTCTATTTCAGTATCAAGTGATGAATACCATAGTGTATTTACCGTGATGGATGGTGTTCTCTCCGACTTCAGCTAGATTAACAGGATTTTAACCTGTATAGTCTTTATCCGAAGTACCTAGCCTCGGCGTGGAATTCACCACCGTGATTCCTTGTGATAGTTAATCGTGAGGTCTTGGGTCAACGAATCAATGGCAGTATGGATACCGTCCTTTGGTGTTGCCTGTGTGCTGACACCTAAATGCCATTTTTAAGTGTGCCCAAAAACTTTTTCATCAGAAATAAGTTTAAATCTCGCTGAGAGCAAGAACCCGTGTGCCTAGATGGGCTACGGGCTTCTGTAACCGAGAGCATTTCGTGGCAACACAAAATGCCAGTAAGTTCCCAAGGACTTGAAGACAGATAAGTCCACATAGTAACGGAGAAAACGTGCCTACTATTCAGCAGCTGGTCCGTAAGGGCCGGACTCCCAAGGTCGTTAAGACCAAGGCGCCCGCACTGAAGGGCAACCCTATGAAGCGTGGCGTGTGCACCCGTGTGTACACCACCACCCCGAAGAAGCCGAACTCGGCACTGCGTAAAGTCGCTCGTGTCAAGCTCAACGGTGGTATCGAGGTTACCGCATACATTCCCGGTGAGGGTCACAACCTGCAGGAGCACTCGATTGTGCTCGTTCGCGGTGGCCGTGTGAAAGACCTCCCCGGTGTTCGTTACAAGATCGTTCGTGGTGCTCTGGATACCCAGGGTGTTAAGGGTCGCGGCCAGGCTCGCTCCCGCTACGGCGCTAAGAAGGAGAAGAAGTAATGCCTCGTAAGGGTCCCGCTCCCAAGCGTCCCCCTCGTAAACGATCCTGTTTACGGTTCTGCACTGGTTACCCAGCTCATTAACAAGGTTCTGTTGGACGGCAAGAAGTCTGTGGCAGAGCGCATCGTATACGGTGCTCTTGAGGGTGTTGAGAAGAAGACCGGTTCTGATCCGGTTGTCACCCTGAAGAAGGCCATGGACAACATCAAGCCCTCGCTTGAGGTTCGTTCCCGCCGTGTTGGTGGTGCAACCTACCAGGTGCCGGTCGAGGTTCGCCCCGGCCGTTCCACTGCTCTAGCTCTTCGCTGGTTGGTTGGCTTCTCGAAGCAGCGCCGCGAAAGACTATGACTGAGCGTCTGATGAACGAGATCCTGGATGCATCCAACGGTCTCGGCGCCGCTGTCAAGCGCCGCGAAGACACTCACAAGATGGCCGAGTCCAACAAGGCCTTCGCACACTACCGTTGGTAATTCTCCGTTTACAGCCTGTCGAGGTTATGGAGCCTGGCAGGCTTTCGGAGTATCTCATTTAGGGAGAAAAACGTGGCACATGATGTGTACACTGACCTGAACAAGGTCCGCAACATCGGTATTATGGCGCACATTGACGCCGGTAAGACCACTACTACTGAGCGCATCCTGTTCTACACCGGTATTAACCACAAGATCGGTGAGACTCACGATGGCGCTTCAACTATGGACTGGATGGCTCAGGAGCAGGAGCGCGGTATTACCATTACCTCCGCAGCTATCACCTGCTTCTGGAAAGACAACCAGATCAATATTATCGACACCCCCGGCCACGTTGACTTCACCGTTGAGGTGGAGCGTTCGCTGCGCGTGCTTGACGGCGCGGTAGCGGTATTTGACGGTAAGGAAGGTGTTGAGCCTCAGTCTGAGACCGTGTGGCGTCAGGCTGATAAGTACGACGTTCCCCGCATCTGCTTCGTCAACAAGATGGATAAGATGGGTGCGGACTTCTACTTCACCGTTCAGACTATTATTGATCGCCTGGGCGCAAAACCGCTCGTTATGCAGCTGCCTATCGGCGCTGAGAGCGACTTCGTCGGCGTGGTTGACCTGCTCGAAATGAAGGCATACGTATGGCTGGCGACTCTAAGGGCGACGTGACCATGGGGGCAGAGTACGAGACTCGGGAGATCCCCGCTGACCTGCAGGCTAAGGCTGAAGAGTACCGCGCAGAGCTGATCGAGGCTGTTGCCGAGTCCAGCGAGGAACTTATGGAGAAGTACCTCGAAGGTGAAGAACTCACGATTGATGAGCTCAAGGCTGGTATTCGCCAGCTGACCATCAACGGCGAGGCATTCCCTGTGCTCTGCGGTTCCGCATTCAAGAACCGCGGCGTTCAGCCCATGCTGGATGCTGTGATCGACTACCTGCCTTCCCCGCTGGATGTTCCCGACGTTGAGGGCTCTAGCCCTTCGAATGAGGAAGAGAAGCTTACCCGTAAGGCATCTTCGGATGAGCCTTTTGCGGCTCTGGCCTACAAGGTTGCAGCTCACCCGTTCTACGGTCAGCTCATCTACACCCGTGTGTACTCCGGTCACGCGGCTCAGGGTCAGCAGGTTCTTAACTCGACTAAGGGTAAGAAGGAGCGTCTCGGTAAGCTCTTCCAGATGCAGTCCAACAAGGAGAACCCGGTTGACGAAATCACCGCGGGTCACATTTATGCGGCGATCGGTCTGAAGGATACGACTACCGGTGATACTCTGTGCGATCCTGCAAACCCGATCGTGCTTGAGACGATGACCTTCCCCGCTCCCGTGATCTTCGTGGCTATTGAGCCTAAGACCAAGGGCGACCAGGAGAAGATGTCGACCGCAATTCAGAAGCTCTCCGCTGAGGACCCCACCTTCACCGTGTCGCTGAACGAAGAGACCGGTCAGACCGAAATCGGTGGTATGGGCGAGCTTCACTTGGACATCATCGTTGACCGTATGAAGCGTGAGTTCAAGGTTGAGGCTAACGTTGGTAAGCCTCAGGTTGCATACCGCGAGACCATTAAGAAGACCGTTGAGAAGGTCGACTACACCCACAAGAAGCAGACCGGTGGTTCCGGTCAGTTCGCGAAGGTGCAGGTTTCCTTCGAGCCGCTGCCTCTGGATGGCGAGGAACTGTATGAGTTTGAGGATAAGGTGACCGGTGGTCGCGTGCCTCGCGAGTACATTCCTTCTGTCGACGCTGGTATTCAGGACGCCATGAAGTTTGGTGTTCTGGCCGGTTATCCGATGGTCGGCGTGAAAGCAACCCTGATCGACGGCGCCTACCACGATGTCGACTCCTCTGAAATGGCGTTCAAGATCGCTGGTTCTATGGTCTTCAAAGGAAGGCGCTAAGCGCGCTAACCCTGTCCTGCTGGAACCGCTGATGGACGTTGAGGTGCGTACCCCCGAAGAGTACATGGGCGACGTTATTGGCGACCTGAACTCTCGTCGTGGTCACGTGCGTTCCATGGAGGATGCATCCGGCGTCAAGATCGTCAAGGCTCTCGTACCGTTGACCGAGATGTTCGGCTACATTGGCGATCTGCGTGGTAAGACCCAGGGTCGTGCAGTATTCTCGATGGCATTCGACAGCTACGGCGAGGTTCCCAAGAACGTCGCTGACGAGATCATTCAGAAGAGCCGCGGCGAGTAATTTCCCGTCTCTTCCCTGAGGGCCGCGGGTTGAGAAGCCCGTGACCCCTCACTAAAATTTTTAAATAAAAATCCACCATTGAAGGCATGGACAGTTTCATCTCTGCCGCGTAATCCGCTATTCTAGACGCTAGACCGTTTTTGCGGGTTGCGCCGGAGCGAAGATCCGGGTGCATGTTTTCAATACGTTCTAGGAGGAACACTCTTGGCTAAGGCTAAGTTCGAGCGCTCCAAGCCTCACGTTAACGTCGGTACCATTGGTCACGTTGACCACGGTAAGACCACCCTGACCGCTGCTATCTCCAAGGTTCTGGCTGACAAGTACCCGGACCTGAACGAACAGCGCGACTTCGGTATGATCGACAGCGCTCCTGAGGAGCGCCAGCGCGGTATTACCATTAACATCGCTCACATTGAGTACCAGACTGAGAAGCGTCACTACGCACACGTTGACGCTCCCGGTCACGCTGACTACGTCAAGAACATGATTACCGGTGCTGCACAGATGGACGGCGCAATCCTCGTGGTTGCTGCTACCGACGGTCCCATGGCGCAGACCCGTGAGCACGTGCTGCTCGCTCGCCAGGTTGGCGTGCCCACCCTGCTGGTGGCACTGAACAAGGCTGACATGGTTGATGACGAAGAGCTTCTCGACCTCGTCGAGATGGAGGTTCGTGACCTCCTCTCCTCGCAGGAGTTCGACGGTGATGACGCTCCCGTGATCCGCGTGTCCGCTCTGAAGGCTCTCGAAGGTGACCCCGAGTGGGTTGCTAAGGTTGAGGAGCTCATGGAAGCAGTTGACACCTACATTCCGGATCCGGTTCGTGAGACCGACAAGCCCTTCCTTATGCCCATTGAGGACGTCTTCACCATTACCGGTCGCGGTACCGTTGTGACCGGTCGTGCAGAGCGCGGTACCCTGAAGATCAACTCTGAGGTTGAGATCGTTGGTATCCGCCCCATCCAGAAGACCACCGTGACCGGTATCGAGATGTTCCACAAGCAGCTCGACGAAGCATGGGCAGGCGAGAACTGTGGTCTGCTTCTGCGTGGTCTCAAGCGTGACGATGTTGAGCGTGGTCAGGTTGTTGTGGAGCCGGGCTCCATCACCCCTCACACCGAGTTCGAAGCAAACGTCTACATCCTCTCCAAGGATGAGGGCGGTCGCCACAACCCCTTCTACTCGAACTACCGTCCTCAGTTCTACTTCCGTACCACTGACGTGACCGGTGTTATCAAGCTCCCCGAAGGCACCGAAATGGTTATGCCCGGTGACAACACCGAGATGAGCGTTGAGCTGATCCAGCCTATCGCTATGGAAGAGGGCCTCGGCTTCGCTATCCGTGAGGGTGGCCGCACCGTTGGTTCGGGTCGCGTTACCAAGATCATCAAGTAATTGCCGTAGCAACGACAATTCGCTGATGATGCGTTGAACAGTTTGATCTTTCAACGCTAGCGATTTTAGAAGTCCCCCTGCATCATTGAATGCAGGGGGACTTCTACGTTTAACACTCCGCAGTCCTGGAGAGAGGGTGCTTCTGTGAGCGATAGTTTATGTTTGGCATCTAACCCCAGTGGCAGTACACCCCCTGACCATAAACGCAGCTGGGGGAGGGCATGCCAGGGTGGATTGGGCACCTTCTTTTAGCGTGTCCTGCTTGGGCAGGCTTTTCTAGAACACGCTAAAAGGTTAACGGGGTAAATAGTCCGGGATTGCATTACTTCACCTTACCCGTGCCTCCCTTATCCTCTCCATAAAAAGAGCCTTGATAGTGAATGAAGCGAAGTTTCCAACACTTTGTTCACCATCAAGGCTCTTTTGTAGGAGCTAGAACATCAGGAATATTCTAGGCTTGAATATTTCCGTTCGGATTGTTGTGCTGTTGTGAGTACCCCGGATACTGCGTCTGACCATTGGGCTGGTTATAGCCTTGGTAAGGTTGCTGCCCTGCCCATGGCGCCTGTCCATAAGGTGCGGATGCAGCATTTGGAGGAACGAATCCGGCAGGCGCGCCCTGATACGGGTTCTGCGGAAGAGCGGGAGCTTGTTTATCCGCTGAAGGCCCCTGATCGCGAGCCAGCAAACGCCATACAACACCAGCAATGAGAAGTACTGAGATAATCATGAGCGTGAGCGGGTTGAGCCCGTTGAGTAGAAGCGCAAGATCTACCGTAACGAGAGCCGCGCTGACAAATACCCAGATACGGTCAAGAACAACGCTGACGAGTACAGTCAGGAGAATGCCCAAGAGCATGATGACCGCACCTTGCTGAAGGTAACCAGTGCCCCATGCCATGATGGTGAGGAGCCCCTGTAATCCTATAGCCGTGTAGAGCAACGCCGCAGAGATACCTTGCTGAGCGGGGTGTTTCTCGATGAGGTTCCGGAGTATCTTAGATGCCACAACAGCAAGCAGAATGAGGATCGCAGCTTCCAGCAGGCTCTGGAAGAATCCTGTCACCGAGAAATCCAGAAGGATTCGTGTAGTAAATGCCACCGGTGCGGCAACGATGGCTGTTGGCAGCATGCGTTTAGTGCTGACGGAGGCAAAGCTCAAAGCTGTAAGACCCCACAGCAGGGCGCTCTGTACCGTATCTTCGGAAGCAATCGAAGCAAAAGTCCAGAAGGCGATAGCTATGATCGCCGGAACCATCAAAAAGGTGTTGTGCGGACCGTAGAATCGGGTGCTGTCATTGCGCTGAGAAACCAAATAGTTTTTCGAGGACCGGGCAGGTCCGTGGAGCGGAAGCTGAATAACTTGCGCTGAGTTCTCCAACTGCACGTTAAGAGGCTGAAGCGAATCATACTTGCCGGAGATTTCGCGCTTCAGCAGGGTTGTTAGACCGTAGAGGACTGCACTGCATAGGGCAGCGGCAAGACCCTGGTAGATAACATATTCAGAGAACCGTACGTGATTGAGGTTCAGCATATGATTGGTAACGGTATAACCTGTCAAGAGCAACGCGATAGAGGCGCATACTCGGAGCATAGCCAGGTTTGCTGCCTCCCCGAGCCCCCACAGCACTAGAACAGCAAGGGGACAGAAGATGGCGGTGAACAGAGCGTTGTCTGAGTACGCGAAGGGAGCGATGAAACCGGGCAGACACGCTGTGTAGAAGATAATGTAGAACACGATCCGTTCGCGTGGCTGGCGGCGAGTCATGTACAGAATTCCGCTCAGCAGACCTTGAATAAGGAGCAGTCCAGAGGCAGTGAGGAATACCTGATCAGAGGCAATGCTATTGGAAGCCCACAGCACAATGACTGACCACAGCATCGGGAACCTAGACGTCATAAACATAATATGACGTTCCGAGGTTTCTTGAGGAATAATGTAAGACATTCCAAACATATAGATGCTGGTCAGAACCAGAACCCCGACTGCCCACCAGTCCCCAGTGGGGAAGAGGTAGTTCATCGATGTTGCTGCAACGCCTAAACCGCATAACGTGAGATAGATGCAGATGAGAGGCACAATCTTTTGATCTTTATACGCACTCGATGCTCGGAGCGTCAAAAAGCCAAGAGCCAGAACCGCGAGAAGAGCGACAACATAGAGCGAGGTATCAAGGGCTGGGTCAACAACCTCGCGGGGAGTCCACGTGAAGATCGAACGCAGCAGAAAGAATACAACTGCCATAACAAGGTACACCAGAATTTCCCGGAAGGCTGTCAGAGAACGTTTCTGGGGTAGCATCTCGTAACGGAGCGCGGCGAACAATCCAAGAGCGGTAATGGTGAGAGCACCTGCTAGGAGGATACCTCGTACGCCCCATCCGAGCTGAAGCGTAAAGAGCAGGTGCATAGTACCTAGGAAGAGGAATATCTTCGTTGTACTCGATACAAGGAGCTGAGGCAGCTGAAGCTTGCGGGCGGTAAGCATGAGAATACCCGCTGTTACGAAGTACAGGTAGAAAGCGGATTCGTGCTGGCCTAGCAACATTAGGCTTAACCCACTGCTTATTCCAGCGATCAGGTATACGTACTCCTGAGCGGGGAGGTATTTACGGTATGCAGTAATAATACCCACGCAAAGCACAGCAAATACCCATGCACGCGGAAAGGTAACACCGTCTAGATGTACAAGCAGCATAAATTCTAGCCCAGTTGGGAAAGAATTTATATTGGTCAGAAGTACATGTGGCATTTCGATAAAAGTGACGAATGCAGCAAAAATAATGCTTATATAGGTATCAATCCGAACATTCCAGCGCATGATGGGATGCTTAGGTAGATTCGCCTTCATTTCACGCTGCATAAGGGGGTACCCTACCAAGACTGCGAGAAGGTGCAGCGCATATAGACCCATGAGAACTATCGTGACGGTAACGGGCCTCTCTAAGCCCCAGCCGAAACTGATCAGGGCGATGAACGGGTAGAGGCGAGCCTGAACGTAGTAGTCAAGCTTGCGTTCCAGAGCGGTAAAGACGAAAGCGTGAGCCGACATAACGGAGAAGACTATGCCCATATCAGAGCTGCTCATCTGCGGTATAAAGAAGAGCACAACGACCGCTGTGACGGGAACGAAATACGGGAGGATTCTAAAAGACCCTCACGCAAACCGGTAGGTACAAGGCGCGAATTCAGGTGTATGAGCAGGCCCAAGATAATGGCGAGTACTGTGAGCGCGACGAAGTACCACACAAAGGGGAGAGCGGCTACGTTCGTGGCGGCAAGCGCATCCGAGACGAAGAAAGAAATAAGAACATAAGCCATCACCCTGTTGCGCATAAAAGAGCAGGCCAGAATAATCGCAGCTGTGCCAACGAGTGAGACCAGCAGCCAGATGAGGCTTCCGTCATTCCAAAGTCCCAGAACATAGGTTGCGATACCGGTAAGGGGTAAAAGTGCTAAACCTGTGGCGGTGAATGAGTAGGATGCGATGCGCAAACGTACCACGGTTTTGTAGGTAATAAGACCTGCGCTGTAGAAAAGTAAACTACCTAATCCTAGGCCAGCTACACGAAGAATAACGCTGGTCCTATCTTGCGAGGTGATTGAGGTGATGAACAGCGCTGCAGAACCGATGAGGAGCAATGAGCCCAAGTAAAGCAAGACATTGAGGAAAAGATCTTCGGCACGGCGGCGTGTCAAAGAACGGGTGGTCTGCTGGGGAGCCTGCATCGTTGCCTGTGATGGATCAGAATACCACGTTGTTTGTGGGTTTTGGCCCTGCCAAGGCATCTGTGTCTGAGGGTATGAATACCCGGCTGGTGTCTGAGGAGACTGCCCTGAACCCTGCGGCTGAGTGCCGGAGGGGGAATTCGTGGTTGGGGGTAGACATGATATTTACTCCTTTAATGATTTACCTATTTTCACCATAGACGAATGCGGAGCATAGATTCTTTGATTTGACGCTTTATTCGGCATAGAGGTTTCTGGAAAAAGAATGAGAGAATCCTGAATGTGAAATAACCGCATTTTTAAGGAGTAATTCTGGTTTTCGAGATTTCCTCTTGATAAATTCTCTGGACACTCAAACGATATGAAAAAATAAAATAATGAACCTCAGCATGAGAGTCAGGCAGGACTGCGAAGCAAAGGCGTGTATCCTTGCCAGTAATTGTGTTTTTAACAACAACCTTTGATTCTGCTTGCGTGAGATGGTGAGTTTTGAGAGAATGGACGACGTTGTAAAAGCGTTTATCTGTTCTAGATAAGCCCACATATGACCCGGTCCGAGGAATGAAGGGACGAGTCTGTCTTACGGTAGGCGACACGCCCGAGTTCGGGGGTCGGTGCCCATGCGGGGTGAGGAACCCGGTTTCACCGGATTCAGTCCGTGGTGGGCGGCGCACGTGATGAATATATCGCGTTCCTAAGCGCCATGATAAGGGGCATAAGCTCCGATACAGGGAATACATCAAGAAAGAGAGTCCGACAGATGGCGGGACAGAAAATCCGCATCCGTCTGAAGTCCTATGATCACGAGGTCATTGATTCTTCGGCACGGAAAATCGTCGAAACGGTAAAGGGTGCAGGCGCAACTGTAGTTGGCCCCGTGCCGTTGCCGACCGAGAAGAACGTATACTGCGTTATTCGTTCTCCCCATAAGTACAAGGACAGCCGCGAGCACTTCGAGATGCGTACGCACAAGCGTCTGATCGACGTTGTTGATCCGACCCCTAAGGCTGTTGATGCCCTCATGCGTCTTGACCTGCCGGCAGACGTGAACATCGAGATCAAGCTGTAGAGGATCGCATCTCATGACTAACAAATTCGAGCGCCAGGTGAAGGGTCTGCTGGGTACTAAACTTGGCATGACTCAGGTCTGGGACGAGGACGGCAAAGTTGTGCCGGTGACCGTCGTCAAGGCCGATTCTAACGTTATTACTCAGATCCGTAACCAGGAAACTGACGGCTACCACGCTGTGCAGATTGGTTTCGGTTCCATCGATTCTCGCAAGGTTACCAAGCCTCTGGCTGGTCACTTCGAGAAGGCCGGTGTTACTCCCCGTCGTCACCTCGTCGAACTGCGCACCGCAGACGCTGCTGAGTATTCCCTCGGTCAGGAATTGACCGTTGAGATGTTCGAGCCCGGTCAGAAGGTAGACGTCGTTGGCAAGACCAAGGGTAAGGGTTTCGCAGGTGTTATGAAGCGTCACGGCTTCAAGGGTGTTGGCGCATCGCACGGTCAGCACAAGAACCACCGTAAGCCCGGTTCCATTGGTGGTGCATCCTATCCCGCACGCGTGTTCAAGGGTATGCGCATGGCTGGCCGTATGGGCGCAGCTCGTCACACCACTTTGAACCTGACTATCCAGGGTGTGGACGCAGAGAACAATGTCCTGCTGATCAAGGGTGCAATCCCCGGTCCTAAGGGCGGCGTTGTTCTGGTTCGTACCGCTGTGAAGGGAGCCTAGTACATCATGGCTGTCAAAACCCTTAAGGTAGATCTGCCCGCAGAGATTTTCGACGCGCAGGCATCCGTACCCCTGCTGCACCAGGTTGTCGTTGCACAGCTTGCTGCCGCACGTCAGGGTACCCACAAGACCAAGAACCGTGGTGAAGTTTCCGGTGCAGGTCGCAAGCCCTTCAAGCAGAAGGGTACCGGTAATGCACGTCAGGGCTCCATCCGCGCTCCGCATATGACCGGTGGTGGCGTGGTGCACGGTCCGACCCCGCGTAACTACGCACAGCGCACCCCCAAGAAGATGATCGCCGCAGCACTGCGTGGCGCTCTCTCTGACCGCGCTCGTCACGACCGCATCCACGTGGTGGAGAACTTCATCTCTGGTGAGACTCCCTCGACTAAGGCTGCTAAGGCTGCATTCGCAGAGCTTACCGATCGCAAGAATGTTCTGTTCGTTATAGATCGTGCAGAGGATGTGCTGGCACTGTCCGCACGTAACCTGCAGAAAGTTCACGTGCTCTACGCAGATCAGCTCAACACCTACGATGTGCTGGTTTCGGATGATGTAGTCTTCACCAAGGCGGCATACGACGCGTTCGTAGCTGCTAATCAGAAGAAGGAGGGCGCTAAGTAATGAGCGTTTCCACCAAGTCTGTGTACGACGTAATTATCGCTCCTGTTGTTTCTGAAAAGAGCTATGGACAGATCGACGAAGACAAATACACTTTCGAGGTCGCTCCGGACTCAAACAAGCTTGAAATCAAGCAGGCTATCGAAACAATCTGGGACGTCAAGGTTGCTTCCATCAATACTATGAACCGTAAGGGCAAGCGGAAGCGCACCCGTTTCGGTTGGGGCTCTCGTAAGGACACCAAGCGTGCCATCGTGACCCTCAAGGAAGGCCGTATCGACATCTTCGGCGGTCCGCAGGCATAAGGCTCGCGGAGACCACTTTAACGAAGGAAAGAAATATCTCACATGGGTATTCGTAAGTATAAGCCGACGACCCCGGGTCGCCGTGGTTCGAGCGTTGCTGATTTCGTTGAAATCACCCGCTCCACCCCGGAAAAGTCCCTGCTTCGTCCGCTTCACAAGACCGGCGGCCGTAACAACACCGGTCGTATCACCACTCGTCATAAGGGTGGCGGACACAAGCGTCAGTACCGTCTGATCGACTTCCGCCGTCATGATAAAGACGGTGTGAATGCACGCGTTGCGCACATCGAGTACGATCCAAACCGTACCGCACGCATCGCACTTCTGCACTACTTCGATGGTTCTAAGCGCTACATTATCGCTCCGAACAGGCTCTCTCAGGGCGACATCGTCGAGTCTGGTCCTTCAGCCGACATCAAGCCCGGCAACAACCTGCCCCTGCGCAACATCCCCGTAGTACCGTGCTCCACTGTGTTGAGCTCCGTCCCGGCGGCGGCGCAAAGCTGGCGCGTTCCGCTGGTGCTTCGGTTCAGCTGGTTGCTAAGGAAGGCAAGTACGGTCAGCTCCGTCTGCCCTCCGGCGAAATCCGTAACGTGGATGTTCGCTGCCGTGCAACCGTGGGCGAAGTTGGCAACGCAGAGCAGTCCAACATCAACTGGGGTAAGGCTGGCCGCAACCGTTGGAAGGGCATCCGCCCGACCGTTCGTGGTGTGGTTATGAACCCGGTTGACCACCCGCATGGTGGTGGTGAGGGTAAGACCTCCGGTGGTCGTCACCCGGTTAACCCCAACGGTAAGCCCGAGGGTCGTACTCGTCGTCCCAATAAGGAAAGCGACAAGCTCATCGTTCGTCGCCGTCGTACTGGCAAGAAGCGCTAAGGAGCCTGACACATGCCTCGTAGTTTGAAGAAGGGCCCTTTCGTTGATCAGCACCTCTACCTGAAGGTAGCGGCTCAGAACGAGAAGGGCACCAAGAATGTTATTAAGACTTGGTCCCGTCGCTCGATGATTATTCCCGATATGCTCGGGCACACCATCGCAGTGTACGACGGACGCAAGCACGTACCGGTATTCATTACCGAGTCGATGGTTGGGCACAAGCTCGGCGAGTTTGCACCCACCCGCACTTTCCGCAGCCATGTGAAGGACGACCGTAAGGGCAAGCGTCGCTAATCGGATAATCCGATCAGTTAACGTTTCCTTTTCGGCATAAGACGAAAGAGAGATAGGCAATGGAAGCCAAGGCATCGGCGCGTTTTGTTCGCGTTACGCCTATGAAGGCCCGCCGTGTCGTCAACCTGATCCGTGGTAAGCAAGCGGAAGAGGCTCTGGCGATTCTGAAATTCGCACCCCAGGGTGCTTCAGAACCGGTATATAAAATCGTTGCTTCGGCAGTAGCAAACGCTCGCCAGAAGGCGACCCAGGAAGGTCTGCCGTTCCGCGAGGAAGAGCTGTTCATCAGCGAAGCATTCGTGAATGAAGGTCCGACCATGAAGCGCATTCAGCCCCGCGCGCAGGGTCGTGCATACCGTATCAATAAGCGCACCAGCCACATCACCGTGGTAGTTGCTACCCCGGAGAAGGAGGAGGACCGCTAAATGGGTCAGAAAATTCACCCGAACGGTTTCCGACTGGGCATTACCACCGAGCACGTCTCCAAGTGGTTCGCTGATTCTAACAAGCCCGGCGAGCGTTACGCAGACTTCGTTCGTGAAGATGTGAAGATCCGCGAGCTTTTGGCAAAGAACCTGGATCGTGCGGGCGTTGCAAAGGTTGAGATTGAGCGTACCCGTGACCGTGTGCGTGTGGATATCCACACCGCTCGTCCCGGTATCGTTATCGGCCGCCGTGGTGCTGAAGCAGACCGCATCCGTGGCGAGCTTGAGAAACTGACCGGCAAGCAGATTCAGCTGAACATTCTTGAGGTTTCTAACCCCGATCTGTCAGCTCAGCTGGTTGCTCAGAGCATTGCAGAACAGCTTGCAGCGCGTGTTGCATTCCGCCGTGCTATGAAGAAGGCAATCCAGTCCGCACAGCGTGCAGGCGCAAAGGGTATTCGTATCCAGTGCTCCGGTCGCTTAGGCGGCGCTGAAATGTCCCGTTCCGAGTTCTACCGTGAAGGTCGTGTGCCCCTGCACACCCTGCGTGCGAACATCGATTACGGTTCTTCGAAGCCAAGACTACCTTCGGTCGTATTGGTGTGAAGGTCTGGATCTACAAGGGCGACTTGACCGACAAGGAACTGGCAGCTCAGCAGGCAGCCAACAACCGTCGCGGCAACCGCCGTGATGGTGATCGCCGCCGCTCCGGTGGCCGTGGTCCCCGTCGTGAACGCCGCAACGAGAATGCTTCGGCAAACACCGAAGCCAAGACTGCAGAGAACGGTGAGGCATAAATGCTTATTCCCCGTCGAGTAAAGTTCCGTAAGCAGCACCACCCCAAGCGTCATGGTCTCGCAAAGGGCGGCACCGAGGTTAGCTTCGGTGAATGGGGCATTCAGGCTCTTTCGCCCGCATATGTGACCAACCGTCAGATTGAGGCTGCACGTATTGCAATGACCCGTCACATCAAGCGTGGCGGTAAGGTCTGGATCAACATTTACCCGGACCGTCCGTTGACCAAGAAGCCTGCCGAAACTCGTATGGGTTCCGGTAAGGGTTCACCCGAGTGGTGGGTCGCTAATGTTAAGCCCGGTCGAGTCATGTTTGAGATCGCCGGTGTATCCGAAGAGGTGGCTCGCGAGGCGCTGCGCCTGGCAATCCACAAACTCCCGATGAAGGCACGTGTTGTGCGTCGCGAAGGTGGTGAATAAGCGAGATGGCAGTTGGATCCAAGGATCTGAGCATCGATAAGCTCGCAGAGCTCTCCAACGAAGAGCTGGCTGCAAAGCTGAGCGAATCGAAGAAGGAACTCTTCAACATCCGTTTCCAGGAAGTCACCGGTCAGGCTAACGCTGGTCGTCGCCGCACCATCAAGCGTGATATCGCACGTATCTACACCGTGCTGCGTGAGCGCGAGCTCGGTATTCGTCCCGCAACCGAAGGTGAGTCCAAGTGAGTGAAGTAAAGAACGAAGAGCGCGGCTACCGTAAGTCCCGCCGCGGCTACGTTGTCTCCGACAAGATGGACAAGACCGTTGTCGTCGAGGTCGAGGATCGCGTGAAGCACGCACTCTACGGCAAGGTTATGCGCCGTAGCTCTAAGATCAAGGCACACGACGAGCAGAATGTCTGCGGTGTTGGTGACTATGTTCTGTTGGCAGAGACCCGTCCGCTGTCCGCTACCAAGCGTTGGCGTGTCGTGGAGATCCTAGAGAAAGCTAAGTAAGCACCTGGGACTCTGCTTGAGCACTATATGAGGTAGGGCCTCTTCCCCATAATTCCGTGGGGGAGAGGCCCTACCTCTATGTTCTATACGTCTCTTATATGAAAGATGTACAGATGATGAAACGAAATATGTTCACAGTACTTTATGAAAACTTTACTTTTTGAATATGGTTGAAAATCCGCTCTAGTATTGCTTACTATCTAAGGTACGCTTACTAAGTAAAACCTATATTTGACGTGGTTTCGCTGATTAGTGAGCCTCTAGGGCGTTATGCCCTCCGACACACTGCATACTGAGGAACACAGACATGACTCCTTCATCTAATCACGGCGTATCTCGACCCACGCAGAGAGCACTAGCATCTGCTGGAACCGTATCGCTTGTGGTGGCATCGTTAAGCGCGATACCTGCATCGTTTGCTAATGAGCAACAGCCCGCTCCCCACGACACCAGTTCTGGTTGCCGTAATATTGCGATCACCGCTGATCGATACCAGGGGCTTCCGGGCGAATATCAGCTGGCATATTCCAACTACACCCGGAACCTTTATACAACATTCTCAAATGGACGTCCGCCCGTTTACACCGGCGGCGTTGGGGTGTGGACAACCTACGGCGAAATCCCAACCCTCGATGAAGTTATGCTGCCGGGAACCGTAGATTTTGTACCCAGCGGGCAGACCGAAGCGACAAGTAAGCAGCTTGCTTCTCCTGACGGTATTGCGATTGATGATGCACACGGCACCATCTGGGTAACCCAGACTCGTACCAACTCGGTAACCGTGTACGATCTGTACACCAAGAAGGAACTGTGGACCAGCTACGATGCGCAGAATCCGGAAAACGGGGCTGTATCGCGTCCTCGTGAGGTTAAGGTTGATGCGAAGTCAGGGAAAGCATTCGTATCTGGTTCTGGCGGCGTTACTGTGTTTGACCTGAAGAGCCACCAGGTTATTCAGAAGATTAACTTTACTAGGTCCGATGGCTCTGCTGATACGGGTATGAATATGGAGCTGGATTCCGAAGGCGGTCGCCTCTACGTACCTTCGCTGAATTCGGGAACGTTGAAGGTTATTAATACCGAAACTCTCGCCGTCGAGCAGACTATCGAGCTGCATAAAGAAGTGGCGGACGCGCAGCTGCGTCCCTCCGACGTAACGATTGATAAGTCTCTGGGTGAAATCTATGTGTCGTCCCAGGGGGATATGGATCGTGAGACGAAAGTTTCTAAGGGAAACTCCGGTGTCACGGTTTACGATTTGAAGACGGGCGAATATAAGAAGAGCATTAACTTCGGGAAGCAGACGCTTGCGGTTACTGCCGACGAAGAGCATGACGTGGTTTACGCTACCGATTTTGCCACCGGAAAGATTGGAGTTATTGACGGCCGTACCGGCTCCATCACGCATGAAGTGAGCACGGGTGCAGAAGGTGGAGCTAACGACGTTCTCGTAACCCCCGAAGGCGAAGTCTACGCGGTTGTCAGAGACAAGTTTGCCGATAACGTGACGACCGGGTACACGCTGGATCCCACCACGGGTAAATTTAAAGAGGCGGCAAGCACTGAACCCAAGGGTGAGAACGGGGCAGATACTCCGATCGTGGTAAATTCCCTTGTCAAGATTACTCCGACGTTTACTCCTGTTCCAAACATCCCTCAGTGTGATCCCGTGCAGACTCAGCAGGTTGTCGCCACGACTTCAACAGCAGGCGCTGTATATCCTAGGGGCACCAGCACTGCTCCCTCACAAACCTCTAATGGTGATACCCCCGTTTTCTCGGATGTTCCTGAAGGGTATCCCTTTTACGCCGATATTCAGTGGTTGGCGCATCAGCGGCTTTCTTTTGGGTGGGCTGATGGTACCTATCACCCCCAGCAGCCGGTAGATCGTGGGGCTATGGCAGCATATTTTTACCGCATGGCGGGCTCTCCTGAGGTAGCACTTCCTGAGACCTCACCTTTTAAAGATGTCGATTCGTCGCATCCTTTCTATAAAGAGATTGTGTGGATGTCTCAACAGGGCATTACAACCGGATATGAGGATGGATCCTACCGTCCCAATGCATCGGTAAATCGTGGAGCGATGGCGGCTTTCTTCTTCCGTTATGCGAAGGTGACAAACTATGAGGCACCGCAGACTCCTCAGTTCAAGGATGTCGATCGCAATAATCCGTTCTACCGCGAGATTTCCTGGTTTAAAGACCAGCACATCACGACTGGCTGGGGTGACGGCACTTTCCGTCCGAACGAGCCTATCCAGCGTGCTGCGATGGCAGCTTTCATCCACCGATTCGCCGTCAACTAAATAAGAGGCGACACAAGCGGATACGTGGTTACTGAGGCGGTGCTTACCCCATGGTCGTGGGGTGGGCGCCGTCTTGTTACTGTTATTTGGAGTACTTGAGATGGATTCATTGCTTAAGTGAATGTGGGCATGAGAAAACCATGATCTTGAGTGAGTACCGCTGCTATTTTGCCTAAATAGTAGAGAATAACGCCGCGACCTTCGACGGTGGCGGCGTTATTTGACAGTTAAAAGCGGTTCGGCTCCTGCAGACGGACTAGCAAGGAATATGGGACCCAAGAAATCTGTCTGATAAGAGCCGAACCTGTAAAATGACGCAAGCGTCTTAACCATTATGATGCAAACTGTTAGATTTTGCATCATGTTCGCGAGTAAAAGAGAAAAAATCTTGTTAATTCATGAAGTTATCTACCTTTATATCCGTAATGTGTCTAATATGCAGGTACACGAGTCTTAAGCGTCATGAGCCAGTTTCATTCAGGAAGTACAGAGCTGCGGGTGTTTTATAGATTATGTTGCGTTATGGTGCTGGTAGGAACTTACCTAAGGGGAACCTGAAGAGTCTGACAATGATACTCCCGATGCGACGGTTAGGGTGACCGCAAGGCGGTGCCATTCAGTGGATACCCCCGCACTGTCTTCTAATAACCTGAGAATGTATGCATTGAAGCCCGATATGATGCGCTATGCCTCACGATAAATCCTTTGAAATATCAGGAAAATTCCGGTAAAGTTTTAAGACTGTGTGGCTATACCCAGATATAGTCTCATAACCACGGGTTTCTCGTGCCAGTGCATAATGCCGCTATAACGGGTGGATACGCCCGCTTACGCGGGTCCAAATGTTCCTGGCATGGGTTACCCCAGGCGTTTCCGCTAACCCGCGCATCCTTATGATGCTGTGGGCCCGGGGCGTCAATCAATCCCGTAAAAATGTTCCGCAAGGCTGGCTCGCGCCTGAAGGCGAGTCGGAACCGGCGAGACGACAGGAGAAATATGATTCAGCAGGAGTCGCGACTGAAGGTCGCCGATAACACTGGTGCGAAGGAAATCCTGACCATCCGTGTGCTTGGTGGTTCCTCGCGTCGCTACGCAGGCATCGGCGATATTATCGTCGCAACCGTCAAGGATGCAATTCCTGGCGGCACTGTTAAAAAGGGTGACGTTGTGAAAGCAGTCGTCGTCCGTACCAAGAAGGCAACCCGTCGCGCAGACGGATCCTACATCAAGTTCGACGAGAACTCAGCAGTTATTCTGAAGAACACTGATGGTGATCCCCGTGGTACCCGTATCTTTGGTCCCGTTGGTCGTGAACTTCGCGATAAGAAGTTCATGAAGATTGTTTCGCTGGCTCCGGAGGTGCTCTAACTTATGGCTAAGATCAAGTCCGGCGACCTGGTTCAGGTTATTTCCGGTGCAGACAAGGGTAAGCAGGGCAAAGTTCTGAAGGTTATCCCTAAGGAAAACCGCGTGATTGTTGAGGGCGTTAAGGTCGTCACCAAGCACACCAAGGCAAACCCCGTAACCGGCGCAGCAGGCGGTATTCAGAAGGTGGAGGCACCGATTCACGTTTCGAACGTGGCAATCGTTGATCCTGAGACCGAGAAGCCGACCCGTGTTGGTTTCCGCGAAGAGACTGTAGAGCGTAATGGCAAGCAGCGTACCGTTCGCGTGCGCGTTGCTAAGCGTTCGGGGAAGGATATCTAATGAGCGAGACCAAGATTACCCCCCGCTTTAAGACCAAGTACGCTGAGGTTGTCGTCCCCGCGCTGCAGGAAGAGTTCAAATACCAGAACGTCATGCAGACCCCGAAGTTCGTTAAGGTCGTTGTAAACATGGGTGTTGGCGAGGCAGCTCGCGATGCAAAGCTCATGGACGGCGCAATCCGCGATCTCACCGCTATTACCGGTCAGAAGCCGGTTGTAACCCGTGCCAAGAAATCCATCGCACAGTTCAAACTGCGTGAAGGCATGCCAATCGGCGCACACGTTACCCTGCGTGGCGACCGCATGTGGGAGTTCCTGGACCGCTTGGTTACCCTGGCTCTGCCCCGTATCCGCGATTTCCGCGGTCTTTCCGATCGCCAGTTCGACGGTAACGGCAACTACACCTTCGGCCTCACCGAGCAGTCCATGTTCCACGAAATCGATCAGGATTCGATCGACCGCGTGCGTGGTATGGACATCACCGTGGTGACCAGCGCCAAGACCGACGATGAAGGCCGTGCCATGCTGAAGGCACTGGGCTTCCCGTTCAAGACCAACTAACGACTACGTTGCAGTCCAGAGTCTGTTACCGCAGATTAGGGAAACCACAACGAGGAAGGGCTACAGCCCAAAATGACTATGACTGATCCGGTCGCAGATATGCTGACCCGTTTGCGCAACGCAAACTCCGCATACCACGACACCGTATCTATGCCCTACTCGAAGCTCAAGGCTCGCATCGCCGAGATCCTGAAGGCTGAGGGCTATATTGCCGATGTTAAGGAAGAGGAAGCAAAGGTTGGCAAGACCCTGACCCTCGTTCTTAAGTACGGTCCGTCCCGCGAGCGTTCCATCGCTGGCGTGCGTCGTATTTCCAAGCCGGGCCTGCGTACCTACGCAAAGTCCACGAACCTGCCTCGGGTTCTGGGTGGTCTCGGTACCGCTATTCTGTCCACCTCCTCGGGCCTGCTCACTGATAAGCAGGCTGCGAAGAAGGGTGTGGGCGGCGAAGTTCTCGCCTACATCTGGTAGTCGGTTAGAAGAGAAAGGAAGAGAAGAATGTCACGTATTGGACGTCTCCCCATCTCGGTTCCAGCCGGCGTTGAGGTAAAGGTCGATGGCAACCTGGTGACCGTTAAAGGTTCCAAGGGTGAGCTAAGCCACCAGGTGGCTTCCCCCATTACTGTTGCTCTAAACGACAATGAAATCGCGGTATCGCGCCCGAACGACGAGCGTGTTTCTCGCTCGCTGCATGGTCTGACTCGTACCCTGATTCAGAACATGATTATCGGTGTGACCAACGGCTATGAGAAGAAGCTGGAAATTGTTGGTACCGGTTACCGTGTGACCGCGAAGGGTAACGACCTGGAATTCGCTCTAGGTTACTCCCACCCGATTAGCGTTTCTGCACCCGAAGGTGTTTCCTTCGCCGTGGAAGGCGCTAACAAGCTGACCATTTCGGGTATCGATAAGCAGCTCGTCGGTCAGGTTGCAGCAAACATTCGTGGTCTGCGTAAGCCCGATCCCTATAAGGGCAAGGGTGTTCGCTACGCAGGTGAGCACATCCGCCGCAAGGTCGGAAAGGCTGGTAAGTAAACATGGCTATCAAGTCGAAGGCATCGCAGCGTGCACGCCGTCACGCTCGCATCCGCAAGTATGTTTCGGGTACCGCTGCGCGTCCGCGCCTGTGCGTCACCCGTTCGAGCCGTCACATGTTCGTTCAGGTTATCGACGATGTCAAGGGCGTGACCCTGGCCTCCGCCTCCACTATGGAAGCAGAGCTTCGTGCCGCAACCGATCTGGACAAGACCGCTAAAGCAAAGCGCGTTGGTGAGCTTATAGCAGAGCGCGCTAAGGCAGCCGGTATTGAAACTGTCGTGTTTGACCGCGGCGGCAACAAATACCACGGTCGTGTTGCAGCAGTTGCTGATGGCGCACGTGAAGGAGGTCTGGCACTCTAATGAGCGAACAGAACGTAAAGGAAACTCAGGTGAGCGAAGCAGTAGCAGCTGAAACCGCTGAGACTTCCAAGCAGCGCGAAGAGCGCCGCAACAGCCGCGGCGAGCGTCGCGGTCGCGGTGATCGTAAGAACCGCGCACGCGAGGAGGAAAAAGATAAGTACATCGAGCGCGTGGTAACCATCAACCGTGTGTCCAAGGTCGTTAAGGGCGGTCGTCGCTTCAGTTTCACCGCTCTGGTAGTTGTCGGTGACGGCAACGGTATGGTCGGCGTTGGCTACGGCAAGGCTAAGGAAGTTCCAGCAGCTATTGCCAAGGGTGTTGAGGAAGCTAAGAAGAACTTCTTCCGTGTACCCCGCATCGAGAACCGCACCATTCCCCACCGCGTACAGGGTGAGGAAGCAGCAGGCGTTGTGATGCTCCGCCCGGCAACCGCTGGTACCGGTGTGATCGCTGGTGGTCCGGTGCGTGCAGTGCTCGAAGCAGCAGGTATCCATGATGTGCTGTCGAAGTCTCTCGGTTCCTCGAACCAGATCAACATTGTTCACGCAACCGTTGCAGCACTCAAGCAACTGGAAGAGCCTCTGGCAGTTGCAGCCCGTCGTGGTCTGCCCAACGATGAGGTTATCCCCAGCTACCTGCGCAACACCAAGTCCGATAAGGCAGGTGCGTAATGGCTAAGCGTATTCAGCCCAGCGACGCAAAGCTGGAAATTACCCAGGTTAAATCCTATGTTGGTCAGAAGCAGAATATGCGCGACACCCTACGTTCCCTCGGTCTGAAGCGCCCGGGCAACAAGGTAGTGCGCACTGCCGACCCCGTCACCGTTGGCATGGTTAACACCGTTGCTCACCTGGTGAAGGTTGAGGAGGTCAAGTAAGATGGCAGACGCTATCAAGATTCACGATCTGCGCCCGGCACCGGGTGCCCACAAGGCAAAGACCCGCGTAGGCCGCGGTGAAGGCTCCAAGGGTAAGACCGCAGGTCGCGGTACCAAAGGTACCAAGGCTCGTTACCAGGTTCGTCCAGGCTTCGAGGGCGGTCAACTTCCGTTGCACATGCGCCTGCCGAAGCTGCGCGGATTCAAGAACCCGTTCCGTACCGAGTACCAGGTTGTTAACCTGAAGCGCATTCAGGAACTGTTCCCCGAAGGTGGCGAGGTCACCGTCGAGGCCCTAGTCGCTAAGGGCGCCGTTCGTAAGAACGAGCTTGTGAAGGTTCTGGGCGACGGCGACATCACCGTTAAGGTGAACGTTGTGGTTGATAAGGCTTCTGCATCCGCAATCTCTAAGATTGAGGCGGCAGGCGGTTCTGTAACCGTTAAGTAGTCTTCAGACTCACTAGATGGCTCCCGCACATGAGGCGGGGGCCATCTTCTTTGAGCAGCAAGAGTCTGCATTAAAGCTTTTATGATGTATTTAACGTCTCAGAAATTCTAGAAAATTCATCTTAAATAACGCTCACAGAATACAAAATACACATATCTCGCGCCGTGGTTATCGACAACACCGGTGAACAGGCTAGACTGGAAGGTATGTGTTTAGCGTGTTCCTAACATCTGTGTTAGCGAATACATACCCCAAGATCTTCAGGAGGACATGTGCTTAGCGCGTTCGGGCGAGTCATTAAGACCGCCGACCTGCGACGTAAGCTGCTGTTTACCCTAGGCATGATTGTGCTGTACCGTATGGGCACCTTCATTCCCGCCCCTGGTATTTCCTACGGCACGGTTCAGCAGTGTCTTAACGCCAACCAAACTCACGGTGGCGCCTACGACATCATCAACCTGTTCAGCGGTGGTGCACTCCTACAGCTTTCTATCTTCGCGCTGGGCGTGATGCCCTACATTACGGCAAGCATTATTATTCAGCTGTTGCGCGTGGTCATTCCTCGTTTCCAAGAGCTACACGATGAAGGGGCTCAGGGACAGGCCAAACTCACTCAATACACCCGTTATCTCACTATCGCTCTTGCGCTTCTCAACGCGACCACGATTGTGTCTATGGCACGCTCTGGCGTGCTTCTGGGGAACTGCCCCGGTATTATCCCGCAAGACGATGTGCTGCACATCCTGGTTATTATCATTACTCTGTGTGCCGGTACCGGCGTCATCATGTGGATGGGCGAGCAGATTACTGAGCGCGGCGTAGGCAATGGCATGTCTTTGCTTATTTTCACCTCAATTGCTTCCTCGTTCCCGAATGCTCTGGGCTCCATCCTGGAACAGCAGGTCCGTTCGTCTTCTGGTCCGTATGCCTTGTGGGCCTTGCCGTGATGCTTGCGGTGGTCTACGTGGAGCAGTCTGTACGCCGCGTTCCTGTGCAATACGCTAAACGCATGATTGGTCGCCGTACTATTGGCGGTACCAGCACCTATATTCCGCTCAAGGTCAATATGGCGGGCGTTATTCCCATCATCTTCGCCTCCTCACTGCTGACTTTGCCTGGTATTATCGCGCAGTTCAATACCCCACAGGGTGGCGCAGCACCCCCCGAATGGGTGAACTGGGTAAATACCTACCTTACGAGGGGCGATCATCCGCTGTACATCGTTCTGTACTTCCTGCTGATTCTTGGATTCACGTATTTCTATGTTGCGGTGACCTTCGATCCGGTCGAGGTTGCAGACAATATGAAGAAATATGGTGGCTTCATTCCGGGTGTTCGCGCGGGTAAGCCTACTGAACGTTACCTCAGCTATGTTCTAACCCGCATTACACTGCCGGGTTCGCTTTACCTCGCTGTGGTTTCCATGATTCCGCTTGTTGCGTTGGTTCTCTTCAACGCAAACCAGAACTTCCCGTTCGGCGGTGCATCGCTGCTGATCGTGGTGGGTGTTGGTCTTGATACTCTCAAGCAGGTCAGCGCCCAGCTTCAACAACGAAACTATGAAGGATTGCTTCGATGAACCGTCTTCTGATCATAGGCCCTCCCGGCGCCGGTAAAGGCACTCAGGCCGTCAAGATTGCTGAGGAGCTGAAGATTCCCGCGATTTCGACCGGCGATATTTTCCGGAAGAACATTAAGGAAGAGACCGAGCTCGGTAAGGAAGCAAAGTCGTATATTGACTCTGGCAACCTCGTGCCTGATTCCGTCACGAACAATATGGTGCGTGCTCGTCTCGACGAAGCCGATGCGGCACACGGTTTCCTTCTCGATGGATACCCCCGCAACATCGCTCAGGTTCACGAGCTTGATGCTATCCTTGCGGATAAAAACCAGCAGATTGATCGTGTACTTTTGCTCGTTGCAGATAATGATGAGCTTGTTGCCCGACTGCTCAACCGAGCTGCCGAGCAGGGGCGCACCGACGATAATGAAGAGGTCATTCGCCATCGCTTGAAGGTGTACGAAGAAGAGACCGCACCGCTGATCGCGAAGTATCGTGAACGCGGTATCGTCAAAGAGGTTGATGGTCTAGGTGAGATTGCCGACGTGACCGAACGTATTCTTAAAGCCCTATCTTAGGGCTATACATTATAAACTGCGCCTCCGTCATCGTGCGGGGGCGCAGTTGCATGAACGTATGCCGCAGCGATACTGATACGGCAATACTCTTATGGAGTCAGGGCGAGAAGGAATCTTCTATGGCACGTGTAGAGGTCAAAACTAATACCGAATTACACCACATGTCGCGCGCAGGCATTATAACCAGCCGTGCGTTGGATGCGGCAGTTGCGGCTGCAAAGCCCGGAGTGAGTACCGCAGAGCTCAATAAAGTTTCGAGCGCAGTCTGGAAGAACAGGGCGGAATCTCGAACTTTTATGGTTATTATGACTACCCTGCAAGTATCTGCACCTCTGTGAATCATGAGGTGGTACATGGCATACCCGGTGACTATATCCTTCAAGACGGCGATATTATCTCTATCGATGGAGGCGCCTATATTATTGACCCGGCTACTAAGAAGCAGTGGCATGGCGATTCTGCGCGAACTGTATTGGTTGGACATACTTCACAGGCCCGCCGAGACCTATCCGATATAACCCGGGAAGCCCTCTGGCACGGTATCGCCGCCTTGTCGCACGCAAAGAAAATCGGCGAGGTTGGGATTGCGATCGAAGAATTCGTGCGCAGCGAAACCGGGGATACATACGGTATCATCGAAGACTATGTAGGCCACGGCATCGGTACCCAGATGCATATGGCACCCGACGTGCTGAACTACGCCGCTCGTGACCTCGGCCCAAAAATTAAACCTGGCATGGCATTTGCAATCGAACCCATGCTTGTAACGGGGAATACCGATACCACCGTACTTGAGGATGACTGGACAGTCATTACAACCGACAGGTCGGATGCCTGCCAATGGGAGCACTCGGTTGCCATGCATCGAGATGGTCTATGGGTTCTAACCGCAGAAGATGGGGGAGCCTCTGAACTGGCACGCTTCGGCATTATCCCCGTACCGATTCCTAAGTAGCATCTGCCCATTTTGGGGTGTGCATCCTTGACAATCATCGAGCATCTATAACGCCCGAAGGAAAACTATGAGCGAAACTCTGACAGGCTGCGCCGCAGCTTCAACCGATTCCACGTCGCGCTCCACCAAAGTACCCGTGGAGATTTCAAGCGTGCGCCCTGAACCGGGAAAAAAATTGCGCTCAAAGCACCCCGGCGAACAAAACCGCCCAAGCATATTGCCGATTTTGATATGGCAGGGCGCCGTGAATTCCTCAAGGAACTGGGATACCAGCCCTTCCGTGCATCGCAGCTCTCAAAGCACTATTTCGAACGACTGGTTAACGATCCGGCGCAGATGACAGACCTGCCTGCTCAGGATCGTGACGAGATAGTATCCCGTGCAATGCCGCAGCTGCTAACTCCCGTGCGAACCCTAGAAGCTGACGGCGGGGATACCCTCAAAGTAGTACATCGTCTTTTCGATGGGGCGCTTATTGAATCGGTCATTATGCGGTATGACAACCGCGTCACCATGTGTATTTCCTCGCAGGCTGGATGCGGTATGAACTGCCCCTTTTGTGCCACCGGGCAGCAGGGGCTCACCCGCAATCTCTCGACCGCAGAAATCGTGGATCAAGTAGTTGCTGGGGCACGATATCTGAAACAGATGAAGGGTCTTGACAAGGCCGATGGAGGGTCGGAAGATACCCGCCCGCTACGCGTCTCCAATATTGTATTTATGGGAATGGGCGAGGCGCTCGCAAACTATAAATCAACGATGGGTGCGGTGCACCGTCTGATCGATCCCGCTCCCGAGGGACTGGGTATCTCCGCGCGCGGACTTACGATGTCTACCGTGGGTTTGGTGCCCGGTATCCGCAAGTTTGAGCTGGAGAAACTGCCGATTACGCTTGCCCTATCGCTGCACGCGCCGGATGATGAACTGCGCGATGAGCTTATTCCCATCAACCAGCGGTGGAAGGTTGATGAGACTCTGGATGCCGCATACGACTATTACCGCACGACCGGGCGGCGCATCTCAATTGAGTATGCGCTTATTCGCGATATTAACGACCAGGGATGGCGCGCCGATTTGCTGGGGAAAAAGCTCGCGCAGCGCGGTCGCGGATGGGTGCATGTAAACCCTATTCCGTTGAATCCGACTCCTGGCTCAAAATGGACAGCATCGCGTAAGGGCGTGGAGCAGAATTTTGTGGAGCGTCTGCGGGCACACGGTATCCCAACGACAATTCGCGATACTCGCGGTTCTGATATTGATGGTGCATGTGGCCAGCTCGCTGCCAAAGAAGAAGAGTAGGGGCGCCTCATACCGGATAATAGTCCTTATTCTGCAGTTGTTAAAAGGCAACTATGTCGTATAGTTGATAGTTGGCTGTTTGTACCAGCGTTAAGTGCGCCCTTTTGCAGGTGTAAAACGCTCTTCACCAGTGTGTGAAGATATACAGCATCAGAAGATAGAACTGTTCAGAGCGTAAACTCTGGGCACCGACGTTAGCGGAGGATATGGCAAAGAAAGACGGCGTCATCGAGATCGAGGGCTCTGTGGTTGAGGCTTTGCCCAATGCGATGTTCCGTGTTGAGCTAGACAATGGTCACAAGGTTCTCGCGCACATCTCGGGTAAGATGCGTCAGCACTACATTCGAATCCTGCCTGAGGATCGCGTGGTAGTGGAACTGAGCCCCTACGACCTGTCCCGTGGTCGTATCGTCTACCGTTATAAGTAAAACCCGATCATTAAACGTCGCTTCGGCGGCGTTTAAGTCGTGTTCATAGGGATAAATAGTTCTTCTGGTTGCACAGTAAGAACCTCTTATCTCGCCAGTTATCAAGTTGCAATCAAAAGGAATGCGATGAAGGTCAAGCCGAGCGTTAAGCCGATCTGCGATAAGTGCAAAGTGATTCGCCGTCATGGCGTAGTCATGGTGATCTGCGAAAACCCGCGCCACAAACAGCGCCAGGGCTAAGCCCACGGTAGCTGCGTAACACCGCCTGCGGGCGGAATCGTCATAGGCACCGCTCCGCATTGTTTATCGAGTGATAAAGGATGCGGATACCTCCGGACTCAGAGGCCGGGGACCGGGCAAACACCCGGGCAGTGATGCTACAGACCTCTGGAAAACAACAAGGAGAAGCCAGTATGGCACGTCTCGCTGGAGTTGATATTCCCCGCGAAAAGCGCGTGGAAGTTGCTCTCACTTACATTTACGGCGTGGGCAAGACCCGTGCTCACGAAACCCTTGCTGCTACCGGCGTGAACCCTGACACCCGCGTCAAGGATCTCACCGACCAGGAGCTCGTGGCACTTCGTGACTTCATCGAAGGCAACTACAAGGTTGAAGGTGATCTTCGCCGCGAGGTTGCAGCCGATATTCGCCGCAAGGTTGAAATCGGCAGCTACCAGGGTCTGCGTCACCGTCGCGGCCTGCCGGTTCACGGTCAGCGCACCAAGACCAACGCACGTACCCGTAAGGGCCCGAAGCGTACCGTCGCAGGTAAGAAGAAGTAAGCAACGTTGCTCTGTCGAACTATCAGTATCGACCAACGTATTAGAAACCTTTGTAGGAGAATCAATAATGCCTCCCAAGACTCGCGCCGCGGCTGCTCGCAAGACCCGCCGCAAGGTCAGCAAGAACATCGTTGCTGGTCAGGCTCACATCAAGTCGACCTTCAACAACACTATCGTCTCCATTACCGATCCCACCGGTGCAGTAATCTCGTGGTCCTCTGCAGGTGATATGGGCTTCAAGGGCTCTCGTAAGTCCACTCCCTACGCCGCACAGCTGGCTGCTGAGACTGCCGCAAACCGTGCTAAGGAACACGGCGTCCGTAAGGTTGATGTTTTCGTAAAGGGCCCCGGTTCTGGCCGTGAGACCGCAATCCGCTCTCTGCAGGCAGCAGGCCTAGAGGTTGGTTCGATTCAGGACGTAACCCCCGTAGCTCACAACGGTTGCCGTCCGCCGAAGCGCCGCCGCGTCTAATTAGGCGAATGCCTAATCCCTCTGCGGCTGTCGTCTTCACAGATAACACCAAAGAGTCCAGACACCCGTCTGCTTCCTAAAATCTGTTTTCCCAAACTTGTGGGCTCATATAGCGGAGCTCACCGAAAGGAAACAAAGTGCTTATTGCACAGCGCCCCACTCTGACTGAAGAGGTCGTAGCGCCGAACCGTTCGCGCTTCACCATCGAGCCCCTTGAGCCGGGCTTCGGCTACACCATGGGTAACTCCCTCCGTCGCACCCTGCTGTCCTCCATTCCCGGCGCCGCTGTTACCAGCGTTCGTATCGACGGTGTTCTGCACGAGTTCAGCACTGTTCCCGGAGTCACCGAGGATGTCACCGAGATTATCTTGAACATCAAGAAGCTCTCGATTTCTTCGGAAAATGACGAGCCCGTAGTTGCATACCTGCGTAAGCAGGGCGAGGGTGAACTTACTGCAGCCGACATTGAAGTACCTGCCGGTGTTGAGATTCACAACCCGGAACTGCACATCGCAACCCTCAATGCGAAGGCAAACTTCAATGCCGAACTGATTATTGAGCGCGGTCGCGGTTATGTGTCTGCAGCTCAGAACAAGACCGGTGATGCAGAGATCGGCCGTATTCCGGTTGATTCTATTTACTCCCCGGTTCTGAAGGTTACCTTCAGCGTTAACGCAACCCGTGTTGAACAGCGCACCGACTTCGACAGCCTGACTTTGGACGTCGAAACCAAGGAAGCCATTGCACCGCGCGATGCCGTCGCATCCGCAGGCAGCACCCTGGTTGAGCTCTTCGGACTTGCACGTGAGCTCAACGTTGCTGCCGAGGGTATCGAGGTTGGTCCGTCGCCTGCCGACGAGTCCATGGCTGCCGATTTGGCTCTGCCGATTGAGGACCTTAGCATGTCCGTTCGATCCTACAACTGCCTTAAGCGCGAGGGCATCCACACCGTGGGCGAGCTCGTGACTCGTAGCGAGGCGGATCTGATGGATATTCGTAACTTCGGTGCTAAATCCATTGATGAGGTCAAGGCTAAGCTGCATGAGCTTGGTCTGGCTCTCAAGGATTCCCCTCCGGGCTTTGAACCCGTTGCTCGTGCATACGATGACGAAGACGGTTCCGGCGAATAAATTTCGATCGAATAGTTCACCCGGTTGTTCCGGGATCAGTAAACGTGGTTCCTAAGTCCCGTTGTTGGGGCGGTGGAACGTAAATCATGGAGAAATAACTATGCCTACTCCACTAAGGGTCCCCGCCTCGGCGGTTCCCCGACCCATGAGCGCCTAATGCTCAATAACCTGTCGGCGCAGCTCTTCCAGCACAAGCGCATCACCACCACCTTGACTAAGGCAAAGCGTATGCGCCCGGTGGCTGAACGTTTCATCACCTTCGGTAAGAAGGGCGATTTGGCGGCTCGCCGTCGCGTGCTGCGATCCATTACCGACAAGTCCGTAGTACACGAGCTTTTTACTGTAATCGCACCGGCAATGGCCGAGCGTCCCGGTGGCTACACTCGCATCACCAAGATCGGTAACCGTAAGGGCGATAACGCACCTATGGCTGTTATCGAACTCGTGATGGAGCCTGTAGAAACTAAGGGTGCTGTTGCAGAAGCTACCAAGGTTACTGAGAAGGCTGCCGAAGCTCCCAAGGCTGAAGCAAAGAAGGCAAAAGCTGAAAAGGCTGAACCTAAGGAAGAAGCTAAGCCCGCTAAGTCTGAAGGCACCGAGGGTCTGCCCGCAGGCGCACACGCTCCGTTAGAATCTGGTGAGGCTCCCGAAGGCTTCGAGGTCAAGGGTAACGCTGACTCGATGAAGTACCACGTGCCTGGCTCCCGCTGGTATGCAAACACCATCGCCGAAATCTGGTTTGACTCCGCTGAGTCGGCTGAGGCGGCAGGTTACGCACCCGCCGGTGGTGCAGCAGCTCAGAAGGTTTCTGCTGAGTAAGCACAGCTAACGCGCGTTAGTGTATCGTCAAAATCCGTCGCCTAGGTTCATAGGCGACGGATTTTGCGTGTTTCAGACGTACATTCTTGGGCAATTCACCAGGTATTGTTGAAGGGCGAAAGGGGGAAAGCTACTGTGTCTGATCAGTTACAAGAACCTGGTCCTCAGGCATCACAGATCAACCTGGACTCACAGCCATCATCTGGCGATGGGGACGTGCTGGGCACGCAGCGGGTACGTATCGACTGCGCCTATGACGGCACGTGGTTTAGCGGGTGGGCAAGGCAGCCTAATCTGGTAACTGTGCAGGGTGTATTAGAGGATGCGCTGGAGCTGGTGCTTCGCACGCATCACCGAGTGACGGTCGCCGGTCGTACCGATGCCGGAGTACATGCGCAGGCGCAAACTATCCACCTTGATATTGCCACCGAAACCTGGCAGAAACTTACCGGGCGTGACGGGCTGGCAGATCCAGCTGAGTCGCTCAAACGTAAGGTTTCTGGTGCTCTGAAACGAACCCTGGCGCAGGCAGAACATACGCTAGGAATCCCTGAGCGCATGCGCGGGCTTCTTCAAGGATCTCTTGTGCTTCACCAGGTACAGCCCGTGCCGCAGGACTTTGATGCGCGGTTTTCAGCGACCGGCAGGCGGTATACGTACCGCATCCTGGATGGACAGGGGAGTAGCCCCGATCCGCTGCACCGCGCGTATGCCTGGTGCATTCCCGAAAGCCTAGACCTTGAAGATCTTAACAAGGCAGCTCATGAACTTACGGGGCTCCATGATTTTCTCTCGTTCTGTAAACCGCGTGAGGGAGCTACGACGATTCGTGAACTCCGCCGTATATACCTAACACGCCATGATGACGGAGTTATTGAAGCGACAGTTGAGGCAGACGCTTTTTGTCACCATATGGTGCGCTCGCTTATAGGGGCACTAGTTCTCTACGGCACCGGAAAACGGACCCAAGCATGGCTGCGGGAACGCCTAGAAAACCCGCAGCGGGATGCCTCGCTCATTATGGCACCCCCGCATGGATTAGCTCTTGCACACATTGATTATCCAGCGCCTGAAGAGTACGGTCTGCAGGCACGAGCTACTCGGGCAATGCGGCAGAGCAACATTTTTAACGGGGAATCCGCGCCATTTAAGGGTTTTGGTGTGGATTAAGCACCTAAATTGCTGTATAGTTTTGCTAGTTGTGCGTGTTCTGCCCGAGCACGCTCTCGGCACTGTCTAGTTGCAGGACGTCAAGGTGTCGCAGAGTACGGGTCAGAACGGGCGAGCATTCGGTCCTCACCCGGATTCGTCATGCACGTAGTAATAGGCGTGATACCCAACTAAGCGCCGAATGTACATTTCGAGACAAAGGCCAATATTTTGCGCACTTATACTCCTAAGCCCGGCGAAGTTGAGCGCCAGTGGCACATCATTGATGCCACCGATGTGGTGCTCGGTCGCCTCGCAAGCCAGACCGCTATCCTGCTGCGCGGTAAGCACAAGCCGACTTTTACCCCTAACGTGGACACCGGCGATTTCGTGATCATCGTGAATGCCGAGAAGGTCGCTCTGACCGGTGCAAAGCTTGAGCAGAAGCGTGCATACCGCCACTCGGGTTACCCTGGCGGTCTGAAGTCCGTCAATTATGCAGAGCTTCTTGAAACCAACCCTGTTCGTGCAGTTGAGAAGGCTGTGAAGGGCATGCTGCCTAAGAACAAGCTAGCTGCACAGCAGATCAAGAAGCTGAAGGTCTACGCTGGTCCCGAGCACCCGCACGCGGCACAGCAGCCCAAGACCTACGAATTCAACCAGGTCGCCCAGTAATTCGGGCCTACGAAGAAACTATTAGAGAAATCGTGGCTCAGAACGAAGAGCAGATCGTAGTCGAGGAAGAGCTCACTAGCTACACCTCGGAATCCGCAGCCCCCGTCGCGGCGGCTGCACAGACAAGCCGTCCGGCACTGACTGTTGCAGGTGCTGCAGTCGGTCGTCGTAAGGAAGCAGTGGCACGTGTTCGCGTGGTTCCCGGTTCCGGTAACTGGACCATTAATGGCCGTAGCCTGGATAGCTACTTCCCCAATAAATTGCATCAGCAGGATGTGAACCAGCCGTTCAAGATCCTGGAACTTGAAGGTGCTTACGATGTGATTGCACGCATCAGCGGTGGTGGTCCCTCCGGTCAGGCAGGCGCGCTGCGCCTCGGTATCGCTCGTGCCCTCAACGAGATTGATCGTGAGAACAATCGTCCCGCGCTGAAGAAGGCAGGCTTCTTGACTCGCGACGCACGTGTTATCGAGCGTAAGAAGGCCGGTCTCAAGAAAGCACGCAAGGCTTCGCAGTTCTCCAAGCGTTAATCGCTGGTTCTGCTGCACAAAGCCCCCGCACTTCCCAAAGAAGCGCGGGGGCTTTGTGTATTATAAGGGGTTTACCTGCATAAGGTTGCGATAACTGTTACATTTGTCACTCATTCTCACTCTCGGTACAGTTAAAGTGTCAAAGCAGACACGAACGGAAAGAGAATTCATGACAGAAAAGAACCTTCAGCCCGCAACGGAGCAGGTCGAGAGCACCGTACCCGAAACCGCTCCTCAGTCTTCCGATGTTGCAGATCCAGCCGTATCAGAGAAAAAGCACGCTATTAAAGAAGCTCTCAAACCCCAAGTTCGTCGCACCTCGGTGGTTGAAGACTATGCGGCAGAACTGGATGAAATGGCATCTCTCACCCATGCTCTGAGCGGAAATAAGAAAAGCTCAAGGGGTGATGCCTGGAAGATTGGCTACCCCTACGATGAAAAACTCGGTCGTAAAGCATACGAAAAAGAAAAACGCGCACTGCAGATTGAGCTTCTGAAGCTCCAGCTATGGGCAAAATCGACCGGGCAGAAAATCCTCATTATTTTTGAGGGACGCGATGCTGCGGGTAAGGGTGGTTCCATCAAACGCTTTACGGAACACCTGAACCCCCGTGGGGCTCGTGTGGTGGCTCTTGAAAAGCCAACCGATATTGAACAGACTCAGTGGTATTTCCAGCGCTATATCAAGCATTTACCCTCTGGTGGCGAGATCGTCATGATGGACCGTTCCTGGTACAACCGCGCCGGGGTTGAGCGTGTGATGGGCTATTGCACGCAGGCCCAGTACTTCGAGTTTATGCGCGAAGTACCCGACCTGGAACGGATGCTCGTGAACTCGGGCATTAAGCTCATTAAGTTCTGGTTCTCAGTCACCAAGCAGGAACAGCTGGCACGCTTTACCTCACGACGCACCGATCCTGTTCGTCAGTGGAAACTATCACCTACCGATTTGGCGTCGCTCGATAAGTGGGATGATTACACTGCTGCGAAAGAAGCCATGTTCTTCTACACCCATACCGGCGATGCTCCGTGGACCGTTATTAAGTCAAATGATAAGAAGCGTGCTCGTCTGGAAGCCATGCGTTACGTGCTCTCACAATTCGACTACACCTCAAAAGACCGTGAAGTCGTGGGAACTTGCGATCCTTTGATTGTACGTTCTGCAACGGATGTTTTTGAAGAAGAAGGCGGCAGTGACCCCGAAGGTTTCCCTGTCATCCAATAAATAAAACTTTTGGTTGGTTTATTCAATAAACCTGCTAAGAAAATAACTAAGAACCGCCCCTGCCTACCAAAGCGGGGGCGGTTCCGGCGTAAGATAGTAAGGTGACTGAACGACTTTGGAACTGATGGCGTGCGCGGCCTCGCGAATGAGATTATCACTCCGGCACTCGCTCTTGAGCTCGCGCAGGCAGCCGCCCTTGTACTTGGACACGAGCAGGTCGCCGAAGGCACCCGCCCCCGCGCCGTAATCGCTAACGATTCACGCGCATCCGCAGATTTTATTGTCTCTGCCATGAAAGCCGGGTTTACCAGCGCTGGTGTGGATGTGTTGGACGCGGGAATTGTCCCCACTCCGGCCGCCGCCTACTTAGTGGCTTACACGGATGCAGACTTTGGTGTGATGATCTCAGCATCGCATAACCCCGCCGCCGATAACGGTATTAAATTCTTGGCGCGTGGTGGACAAAAGCTTGAAGACGCCACCGAAGATGCCATTGAGCGCGTGTACCGGGAAAAGAACTTTAGGTACCCTACCGGGGGTGAGGTCGGCTCTACCTGCGCCCTAGAGAACGGTACCGAGGCATACGTTAAGCACCTAGTTTCCACGCTAGAAGACGAGAAGCCTCTCGCAGGTCTTAAGGTTGTGCTGGACTGTGCAAATGGTGCGGCTTATGCAGCCTCTCCTGCGGCCTTCACCCGGCTAGGGGCCGAAGTTATCGCGCTCGCTGCTGAACCGAACGGCACCAATATCAACGATGGCGTAGGTTCTACGCATCCGCAGGCTCTTCAAGCTGCCGTTGTTGAACACGGCGCAACCTTGGGGATTGCACACGATGGTGACTCTGACCGATGCCAGGCAGTTGATGAGCAGGGGAACCTGGTAGACGGCGATCAGATTATGGCTATTCTTGCTTTGGCGGCGCATCGTGCTGGGCATCTGAGCCAGAACACTCTGGTGGCAACCGTGATGAGCAGCCTAGGGCTTGAACTCTATCTGCGTGAGCACGGTATTTCGCTGGTGCGCACCGCCGTGGGCGACCGTTATGTACTCGAAGAGATGCGCGAGCACGGGTATAACCTAGGCGGTGAGCAGTCCGGGCATGTGATTATGAGTGACTATGCGACCACGGGCGACGGAGTGCTCACCGGGATTCAGCTTGCTGCTGAGGTGGCGCGCAGCGGGGAGAAACTTTCTGTGCTGGCCTCACGGATGCAGCCCACCCCGCAGCGTTTGATTAACGTGAAGGGCGTAGATCGTGCCGGCGTTTCAACCAATGCTGCGCTGAATGCTGCTGTGGCCGATGCTGAGAAGGGGCTGGGGGAGAGCGGGCGTGTTCTTCTGCGTGCTTCTGGAACCGAACCGCTGGTGCGCGTTATGGTTGAGGCCGCTACGCAGGAGCAGGCCGATTCTGTTGCTCAGCACCTTGCGGATGTGGTGGCGAAAGAACTGGCTCTCTAGTCTTACAGGCTTTCTAGAAAATTGTGATGCGTATCGTTGGCGAAATATTTCTATCTCGCCGACGATACGCATTTTGTTTATAGCGCAGGTTCAGCTCATATCGGCAGATTTATTCGAGCTGAAAAATACCGTGGGGCGCATCCAAATTCGGATGCGCCCCACGGCTTTTGTTGAATGACTAGTATGTTTGAATCGGAGTGATCCGTAGATTACTTCTTAGCGAGGGAATCGCGGATTTCCTTGAGAAGGGTAAGCTCGGTTTCTTCTTCCTCTTCTTCACCCTTGTTGCGGGTAGCCCTTTCATTGAGCTTCTGAACCGGAAGAACCACAGCGAAGTACACAGCAGCCGCAATGAGCAGGAAGTTTACGACAGCGGTCAGGAAGACACCGATCTTAATCTGACCGATGACGAGGAAAGAATCAAAGTTCGGAGACTGGACGAGCATGGAAATTGCGGGCATGAGCACCGACTGAACCAGAGCAGTCACAACTGCGGTGAACGCAGTACCCATGATAATACCGACTGCAAGGTCGATAACGTTGCCACGAATCAAGAAATCTTTAAAACCTTTAAGCATGTACCTAGGGTATCGTGTTTCCCAGCAAATTTTCAGGAAAAACCAACAAAAACCGCTCCAAATAAAGTGATTTTCTTCACTAGTGCATCATATATCAATCTGTAAAGGTTGATTTTAGATATTTGTTTCTGTGGGTTAGAACCCCGTCTAAAGACTAGTTAGGGGGTAAGCCATTGATAAACCCATAAGGGCTGGCTGAACCCTACCCAAGATAATCTGGTGCCGCACCGGTGCCAAAAAACTCTTCCAGAGTCTTTGCGCCGGACGCCGAATACTCCTGAGTCAGACCAACACCTAAATAACGGTAATGCCAGGGTTCAAAGATATAGCCCGTCACATGTTGCTGGTTCTTTGGGAAACGCAGGATAAACCCGAAGTCGTGGGCGTTTTTCGCCAACCATTGACCCGCACGAGTATCTTGATAGCATTCTTGCAGCAGGCATCCTTCGGGGGAACCGAAATCGATAGCCAGTCCGGTCTGATGTTCCGAATATCCGGGCCGTGCAGAAAGTGTATCTGCGGTCTTCTGCCCATTAACCTGAACCCAATGTTGGTAGGTCTGTTTCTGCGCCGCGAAGGAACGATAAGCACTGCTGACCGTGAGGGTTACCCCATCCCGTGCTGCCGCATCCATCATGGACTGTGCCGCCGCAGCCGCCTCAGCACGTAACTGCTGCCCATAAAACGGCACCAAATCCTGCGGGGCCCAATCTTGCGGTGAGAATGGGCGAGTTTTATTGACGATGCACCGTAACGATTCCGGATGCGACTCGACCGATGTGTGCTCAGCAGGTTTTTTGCTCTCGGGCGCGGAAGGTTCTTCTGTAGTGCCGCCTTCTGGTTGCGACTTCTGGTCTTTGGGATGTGAAGACTCTGAGGCCGTGGCCTCTGGGTTAGCTTTTTCAGACGGTTTCGTCTCTGGGGTTTTCTCGTTTGCCGTCGGGGACGCACTAGGTTTTATCGTAGGGTTCGATGGGGTGGAACTCTTCGTAACCTTCGGGGTGGCGGTAGGTGAAGATGACACACTTGCCGGAGAAGTCGTGCCTGTCGCGCTTGGTGTAGTGGAAGCAGTAGCTGATGTATTCCCGCTAGCCTGAGGTTCCTGAGAGCCGCATGCAGACAAGACCCAAGACCCAGATACTGCAGAGGCTGCAGTCAGCAGCGCTCGGCGTGAAAAAACTGATGTACCCATCGGGAACCTCCTTGGGAAACTGGTCTTTATTCTGGAATATGTCAACGGCAATGCGCTAATTTTTGCGCAAGAGAACCTGCGCCACCTTATGGTCGGAACCTTTCTGCAAGATCAGGTGCGCGCGAGCGCGAGTAGGAAGAACGTTCTGTACGAGGTTAGGCTCGTTGACGGTTTTCCAGATACCGGTGGCAAGCTCAATCGCTTGGTCATCGCTTAACTCAGCATAGCGCTTAAAGTAAGAATCCGGGTTCGTAAACGCGGAGGAGCGCAGGGTGAGGAACCGGTTAACGTACCATCGCTGAATATCTTTGGTATTTGCATCGACGTAGATGGAGAAATCAAAAAAGTCACTGAGCGTCAGGTCTGAGGTTTCGGGGCCTTCAGTGCCAGCAGGAGCGAGTACATTAAGTCCCTCAAGAATCAGCACATCAGGGGTCGTGACCTCAATCTGTTCATCGGGAAGAATGTCATAGTACAGATGCGAGTATTTGGGGGCTCTGACCACAGGGACCCCCGATTTTATATCGGAGACAAATTGCAGCAGTGCCCGCCTGTCGTATGATTCGGGAAAGCCTTTGCGGTGCATAATGCCGCGGCGTTGTAACTCAGCATTTGGGTACAGAAAACCGTCGGTGGTGACGAGCTGAACCTTCGGGGTTGAGGGCCAGCGCCTCAGGAGTGCCTGCAGCAGGCGTGCCGTCGTCGATTTGCCGACCGCTACGGACCCGGCTACACCGATAATAAAGGGAACTCGTCGGTGGGATGCCTGAAGGAGAAGTCATTCGTCATGTGGTTGAGTGAGGATGCCGCATTGACGTATAGATTCAAAAGTCGGGAGATCGGCAAATAGATCTGACGTACCTCATCGAAGTCTACCGGTTCTCCTAAGCCGCGGAGCGCTTCGAGTTCCTCCTCGCTGAGGGGTACCGAAATTTCGGTCGCTAGCCGCGACCATCGTGAGCGTTCCAGCTCGACAAAACGCGAGCTGGCGGCAGAAAAATTTGAGGAGCTCATTCCCCTAAGTGTACGAATTTTGCGCGTCAGATGCGAACAAGACGTGGCATCCTTTAGGTTAAGAATGCACAAAGGCTGGGGCTATACCTTGAAAGAAATGCCTTTTGACTAGGGGTTATTCTGCCCACAGGTGTAAAGGGCGCCGGGTTAGCTGCCCTGGGGCGTGAATAAGATAAACTTGAGCTATGTGTGGAATTGTAGGATATGTAGGTCTGGACGCAGCTCCGGACGGTAATAAATTCGACCACGATGCATACAAAGTGGTCATTGAAGGTCTGCGCCGCCAGGAGTACCGCGGCTATGACTCGGCCGGTGTTGCGCTCGTATGCCCTGACGGCATCGAATTCCGCAAGAAGGCGGGCAAACTTATCAACTAGAACATGAGGTCGAGGACGCGCCGCTCACCGAATCACAGATTGGTATTGGCCATACCCGTTGGGCTACCCACGGTGGCCCCACCGATAATAACGCGCATCCGCACGTGGTCGATCACGGTCGTCTAGCGGTTGTGCACAACGGTATTATTGAGAACTTCGCCGAGCTACGCGCCGAACTGCTTGCCGAAGGGGTGGAGTTTCAGTCTCAGACCGATACCGAGGTAGCTGCGGCACTTATCGCAAGTATCTATAACAAACTGGGTACTAAAGACCTGACCGAGGCTGTGCGTGAAGCATCAAACCGTATGGAAGGCGCTTTCACGATTCTTGCGGTTCACGCAGACCACCCCGACCGTGTGGTGGCAACCCGCCGCAACTCTCCGCTGGTGATTGGACTGGGAGAGAACGAGAATTTCTTAGGATCTGACGTTTCGGCGTTTATCGACCACACCAAAGAAGCCGTAGAGATGGGGCAGGACCAGATTGTCACCATCACCGGTACTGACTATTCCATTATTGATTTTGCGGGCAACCCCGCCGAAGGCAAGCCCTTCCACATCGAATGGGATGCCGCAGCGGCGGAAAAGGGCGGCTACAACTCGTTCATGGAGAAGGAAATCCACGAGCAACCCACCGCCGTTGAGCAGACCCTCATGGGACGCATGGATGAAAAAGGTAACCTCGTTCTGGACGAGCTTAATATTGATGATTCCGTGCTGCGCTCGATCGATAAGATCATCGTGGTGGCCTGCGGTACCGCAGCGTACGCGGGTCAGGTTGCGCGCTACGCTATCGAGCACTGGTGCCGTATCCCCACCGAGGTCGAGCTTGCCCATGAGTTCCGATACCGCGACCCCATCGTGAACGAGAAGACCCTGATTGTGGCTCTTTCGCAGTCCGGTGAGACCATGGATACCCTCATGGCGGTGCGTCACGCCCGCGAGCAGGGCGCTAAGGTCATATCTATCTGCAACACCCACGGTTCAACCTGCCGCGTGAATCCGATGCGGCGCTGTACACCCACGCCGGTCCCGAGATCGCGGTCGCATCGACCAAGGCGTTTCTGGCGCAGATTACTGCAGCATATCTGCTGGGTCTGTATCTTGCGCAGCTTCGCGGCAACAAGTACAAGGATGAAATCTCTGCCATCCTCGGTGAGCTGCAGAAAATGCCCGCCAAGATCCAGAAGGTTATCGACAACGATACCCTCGTGAAAGAACTTGGCGCCGAGATGAAAGATACCTCTTCGGTGATCTTCCTAGGGCGCCACGTTGGGTTCCCTGTTGCCCTTGAAGGCGCGCTTAAACTCAAAGAGATCAGCTACATCCACGCCGAAGGTTTTGCCGCCGGCGAGCTGAAGCACGGTCCTATCGCCCTGATCGAAGAGGGCCAGCCCGTTATCATCATTGTGCCCTCCGCACACGGGCGTGAATCTTTGCACGGCAAGGTTGTTTCCAATATTCAGGAAGTGCGCGCTCGCGGCGCCTTCACCATTGTCATTGCCGAAGAGGGCGATGAGGCTGTCAAGGAATATGCGGATCGTCTGATCACCGTTCCTGCCGCGCCTTCTCTGCTGCAGCCTTTGCTTGCCACCGTGCCGCTGCAGATTTTCGCGTGCGCACTTGCTGAAGCGAAAGGACTGGACGTTGACCAGCCCCGTAACCTCGCCAAGTCGGTGACCGTGGAGTAATCCTCATCCCGCATATGCGTTCGCGTGGGCGGTGTCGTTACCCTTCAGGGGACGGCACCGCCCACGCCTCGTTAACCCGCACCACAGTGCGAGGCCGAAGAAGTTTCATGATGCGTTAACATTGTTCGCTGTGCTGTCTTCCCTGTACCAACCTCGCTAAACTTAAAACAAAACTCGCATTTTGGCAGGAAAGGCGAAAAATGATTATCGGAATCGGCGTAGATACCGTCAACATTGAGCGCTTTGAACGAATCGTCACCGAAACACCCGCTTTTGTGCGCAGGGTATTCACACCGAATGAGCGCACTCGTAATATCCGTTCTCAAGCCGTACGTTTTGCCGCCAAAGAAGCGGTCGCCAAAGTCTTAGGGGCACCCGATGGGCTCAACTGGCAAGATTGCGAAGTCGCCAGCAGCGAGAGTGGGCAGCCATACCTGATTCTTACGGGAACGATCGCCGAACGTGCCCGTACCCTCGGCATCAATCGTCTGCACCTGAGCCTAACCCATGATGAACCCGTAGCCGTTGCCATCGCCACGGCGGAATATCTGAGCGCTACAGAGCTTGCCCATCTGAAAAGGTTCGATCCTGAAAGCTACAGTATGACGGTTCTCGCCGAAGACCCCACCGACTAGCCCCTGCCGCATCGACGCGAGCATTTGATCAGGAGGAGTTATGAAGCTCGTCTACACGGGTACACAAATTCGCAACGCTGAACGTCCTTACCTTGAGGCACCGGACTACGACGGGTATTTGATGCAGCGCGCGGCGGATGCGCTCGCCGCCGAAGCTCACGATATGCTCGCTGATGCGGGGCAGCACAGCCAGTACACGCGCATCCTCTTATTGGTTGGGCCGGGGAATAACGGTGCGGATACAGTGTATGCAGGCACCCGGCTGCATCAGCAGGGGTACCGCATTGAGGCCGTTCTCTTCGACCCAACCGGTAATAACCTGGAGCTGCTCGCCCGCGAAAGCGGTGAAGGAACCCGCGTGCTTGACACCGCCCAAAGTCTGCGCGATATTGCCTCCTACTCCCTGATTATTGACGGTATTTTGGGAACCGGCGCGAAGGGAGCAGCACGTGGGGAAGCGGGGGAGTACCTGGCTAAACTCCGTGCCGTGCAGATAGACGGTAAATTACCCCCAGTGCTCGCCTGTGATGCCCCGACCGGGCTCGATAGTGAACGCGGCACCCTGCACGAACCCTCACTCGCGGCTGCGCGAACGGTCACATTTATTGGGCGTAAGCTACCGGCAGGAACCCATATTGCGGAGCACTGCGGAACTATTAAACTCTACGATTTAGGGGTTCCCGAAGCTCTCAAGGGGTATAAGCCGATGCTGCGCGTTATGGAACGTGAGGACTATCGGGATCTGCTCGAAAAGCCTTCGGTATTCTCACATAAGTACAATCGCGGTGTGCTTGGTATGCTCACGGGAAGTCGCGATTATCCCGGTGCTGCCCTGATGAGTGTGCGTGCTGCCCTCAATACCGGGGTGGGGATGGTGCGTTTCAATGGGAAAGACGATACCCTGCGCACTCTCATGCTTGGGCAAAACCCGGAAACGGTGTGTTTCACAGGACCCCCCGCCCACGAGCATGTGCACGCCTGGGCTGGCGGCAGCGGCACCGGTCCCGAAACTCTGGACCATAACAGGTACCTGCTCAATGCCCCTGAACCCGCAATTCTGGATGCTGGTGCGGTAGACCTTGCCGCAGACTATATGATGGCGGGGCACAGCCTAGGCGAACATAAAATTCTGACTCCGCATGCGGGAGAATTGGAACGTTTTCTGCGGCGCATTCATGAGCATTCGCCGCAGCGTTGGGAAGAAATGCTTGACGGCGCTCTCGTGCCCAGCCGGGAAGATATTAACGCCGAGCCGTTCCGGTGGGTTCGTGCCGCATGCGAGCTCAGCGGTGCAACTGTGATGCTTAAGGGCTCGACGACGCTTATCGCCGCCCCCGTGGGTGCCACCTATAGCGTGCACGGGGCTACCGGGTGGCTTGCTACCGCCGGAAGCGGCGATACCCTCACCGGTATTCTGGGTGCTCTCTTGGCACAATATATGGCGGCTGCGCAGGAACGTCATGAGCAGGTCGAGGGATGCACGTATGCAAGTCTTGCGGCACTGGCGGTTTACCTGCATAATCGTGCGGCGCTGGCATCGTTGGAGGGACGCAAAGGGCCGGTTCCTCCCAGCCGAGTGGCCGCGTATTTACCGCAGGCGATTGCGGGACTTCTTGATGAGAAAGCCGTTCTCGACGATTAAAACCTGAACGAGACACATAGTATGGTGGGGCGTGACATGATGTCACGCCCCACCGCTGTATTGGACTATACCGACCTTGGCATAGTCGGGCACGAAAATTAGTAGGCGCCTTCCTTGGCGAAGACTGCTCGTACCGTGCGCAGCAGGATAATAAAGTCGGTTGTCATAGACCAGTTTTCGACGTAGTACAGGTCAAGACGTACCGATTCATCCCAGGAGAGATCGCTTCTGCCAGAGACCTGCCAGAGCCCGGTAATCCCGGGTTTGACGAGCAGGCGGCGGTACATAATATCCTCATATAGGTCTACCTCTTCCGCCAGCGGGGGCCGAGGGCCCACCAGGGACATGTCGCCAATAAAAACATTCCAGAGCTGCGGTAGCTCATCAATGGAGAACTTGCGAATAAACCGGCCGATTGGGGTGATGCGTGGGTCATTCACCATCTTAAAGAGCACCCCGTTGCCTTCGTTCTGTTCCATAAGCTGTGCTTTTATCTCTTCGGCGTCGGTGCGCATCGACCGGAATTTGACCATGCGAAAAACATCGCCGTTCATTCCTACGCGCTCTTGGAAGAAGAATGCAGGTCCGCCGTCGCGTCTGATAAGGATACCTACCACCAAGAAAACAGGAGAAAGCACGAGAAGCCCCAGTCCAGAGGCGAGCACATCCAGGGCGCGTTTCGCCAGTGCAGCGATACCCGTAATATGCGGGGTAGAAACGTGCACGAGCGGTAGCCCGTTGAGCGGCTGAATATGCATGCGAGGCCCTGCAATATCGGTGGTTGCGGGAGCCATAATCAGGGCGATATGCGCATCCGCGAGACGCCAGCCGAGCATCCGCATCTGTTCCGGGGTCAGCTGATGCCCGTTCGAGATGGCGACCATCTGAATATTGTTTTCCTGCACGGCCTGCATAATATCGTCAGGGTTCGTGGAGTAACCCAGAATGGGCAGATCGACGTCTGCAATCGTGGTACCGGCGTAGATTCCCGGCAGGTAAAACGCAGCTGGTGAAAGCCCCGATGCGACGGCGCCGGAGAGGCTCTTATACAGATGTTTACCGGTGGGAACGTCGGAAATAATCATGACGCGGGTTAGCGAATACCCTTGCAAACGTTTCTGTACTAGTCTTTGGCGCAGTAGCCAGCGCTCTATCATGATGAGGCCTAAACCCAGCGGGTAGGCGATGAGCAGGTACATGCGGGTCAGGTCGATTTTGAGAAAGAACGCCACGATCACGAGTGTGCAGAAAAAGTAAGTGCTGCCGCGTGTGACCATACGGTATTCGTCGGTTCCCATTCCTAGAACGCGAATATTTCGTGAGCCGTTGACTTGCAGGGTCAGCCACCAGATTATGATCATTCCGATATCGAGGAAGATATAGTCGATAGGTGCGACGGAAGGATCGAGCAGGTTAAGCGGCCAGACATTCACAGGCGGTAAATCCGCGTTTACGAAGCCGAAGCGAATAAAGTGCGCAGCAAAAAAATAGAGATGGCAATGGCAATCAAGTCGCCCAGGTAAAGAGATTTCAAAACCTGTGGATGCCACTCACGTTTGGCGACATATGTGGTGCCCCAAACTTTTTTTGAGTCTTTCTTTTGCTTTCAATGAAGTTATCTTCCCCGGTCGTGGTGAGCGCGCATATCGGTGTATGCGCGGAATGCTCGAGTTTGAGACCCGCAGCCCGGTGGTCAATCGGAATACAGATGAATGATGTGTGTGAGCGAGAAGTAGAGAGAACAAGAACCAGCTTTGAGGTCCCGAGGCGGTCCGGAAGAGAAACCTGGCCTTTAGCTGATTCTCACGATAGTTCTTCAAAACTACTCAGTCCTTATATTTTACGGTTAAACCAGGAGTTTAGTCCTTCTGAATGGTTGTCTAAACTTCAAGGATAAAGAGTGAATTCAATCACCTTAATGTGCCATAAAGGTGTTGAAGACACGATTATTAAAGGTTAATGTGGATGTTTACTATTGTAAATAGCTTTAATAAATATACTAGTCAGAGAGTTTTAATGCCCGTAAACTAATAAAATACCTTGAAAGAATAAAAAACCATAGCCTAAAAGTTTTACCGAAATTGTTTCAATGAGGCGTGATTCACCAAAAATCAATCAGCGGTTCGTAACGATTCGGCGGAACATTATCATCCATCGGAACACACACCGGTAAATCACCCTGCTCTGCGGCAATAAACAATCCCGGGTCGTTACAGTCGGCAATACCGAGCGTCAGCAGCTTCTGCTGCGATGCCGCATACCCCGCCATCCCGTGATCGGAAACCACAAGATCGGGCAGCTCGCCGCGCTCACGAAGCTGGGCGAGGGCGATGCGCATCGGCCCCGGGAAATGCGTATGCTGCAGATTCCCGTACTGCTCAAACATCACCACACCCATGATCTGGCGAATATCGCCGTCCAAAAACCGCTCACCCTGCTCAATACGCAGCACCGTGGCCCCGGCGCGTTCGGCGACGCGCGCCAGCTCAGCATAAATGGGGAAAAGCCCGGCGGGATGGCCGGTGGCGAACAGGATCTTTTGGCGGGCGCGTACCGCATCGCCAAAAATACGGGCATACTCTTCGAGAGCATCAATGCACTGGGCGGCACCAATCGTATCTTGCCCCTGAACATGCGAGCGGTCGGGGTTCAGGCCAGCACGGCGTACCATAACCTCAAAAACCTCGTCATAGGTCCAATCCTTTGACCAGATCACCCCGAATTCGAGGTGCTCATTATGATCAAGGAAACCTTGAATATGCGAAAGGTTATTCTCGCGTGGGGTGGCAACATCGCCCGTGATGCGGGCAGAATCAAGATAAGCGGCAAACTCGTCGCGCGTCATTGCAAAACTCATACGTCAAGTGTAGCCGCTTGAACAACTTTCGAGACCGTGCTGTGGTGCGTTCTACAGGTTTTTGGGGAAGAGCAGAGTAATTCGGCAATAAACTATGCGGAACCCTCGGCCCGCTCTTGTGCTAAATGACGACCGGTTATCGCCTCGGAATAGACGCACAAGGTTTTTCGGGCGGTCGCTTCCCAACTGAAAGAACGTGCACGAGCTGCCGCATTCGCCCCCAGTGTTAAGCGCAGACGTGGGGCACGCACCAGCCGCTCGATCGCAACCGCCCAACGCTGCGGGGTACGCGGCGCCACAAGCAACCCCGTTTTATGGTTCTCGATAGCGAAACGCAACCCATCCGCATCGGTAGCAAGTACCGCAGCCCCCGAAGCCTGCGCCTCCAAAGCCACCAGTCCAAAAGACTCCGATGAGGAAGGAGAAGCCACAATATCGGCGCGGCGAAAAATATCAGCAAGAATATCGGCAGGAACCGGGCTGTGCAGATGCACCCGATCGGCGATGCCTAAATCGCGGGCACGGGCAAGAAGATCTAATTCGTATCTGGAAGAAGACTTGCCGATAATATCCAGTTCAACATGCAGATCCGCGGGAAGAAGCGCAAGGGCCTCTACCAAAATATGAGGGTCCCTTTAACGGCTGAGGGACGCCCAGCAAAAACCACCCGAGCGTGCGTATCCGAACCCTCATGTTCGGCGTGCACCCCCGGCAGTGGGTGAAAAATACCGGTATCAACCCCCGGCGCAATCACACGCATGCGTGCGGAATCTGCCCCATAGTAGTCCTGCAGCTGCTGCCCTTCAAGAGAAGTATTGACGATCGTCAAAGCGGCATGTTCAAGAACTCGATGCTCACTTTCATAACGTGCGTGTGGTTCTTCGGGCTCGTCGGGGGAGCGGCGCGCATCCTTCGCTGCGGCGGTCGTATGAGGGGTAAATACTACGGGAACAACTGTTCCTTCGGCAGCGTAGGTCTGGGCAGCCCCCAGCGCAGCGACGCCCGAAAGCCAATAATGTGCATGAATAACCTGCGGATGCCAGCACGCTAATGAGACGCATTGCGCCGCAAATTCGGTTGTAAACTCAGCAAGTTGATTTTTGCGAGCACCTAAAGCCTGCGGAATCAACACCTGATGCACCCGCACTCGATCACGATACGAGTTGAGAAGAGTCGGAACCTGTACCCCGGGCTTTGCATGCTCACAATCGGGATCGGTAAGAAGCGTGAAAACCTCGACGCGCAAAGTATCGTCTGCCGCCAGCATAGCCGCAATCGAACGCGCAATATAAACGTTCATGCCCCCGGCATCGCCGCGACCGGGCTGCGCAAAAGGATCGGTATGCAGAGAATAGACATGCACAACAGGCTGGGGCAAGCGGGACTGCGAGCTCTCGGGAATCTTCACCATCCTAGTCTAACGCGCAGTTTTATAAGACAGTGCGTTCTGCAAGCCGAGTGAGTCTAAGGGTGAACGTGTAAGCCTCGACGGTATCGAAGAGGCGCATTCGCACAGTAAGAACATGAACTGTTGATGAACGCTCCCTAAACCGGGATAAGAAGAGCGAAAATACATGAAAAGACGGGCTAGAATGAGTGTAACTAGACGCTCCCCGCGTTCACCGAGTACCGGAGGTATATAGAAATGACTGTTCCCACACGTCCCCCTCTACACCCCGAACCTGCAGCCCGGTGAGGCGGAGCGAACCGCTATCATCGACCTTAATGCTCTTGAGCACAATACGCGCGTGCTCAAAGATATGATCGGCGAACGTAAACTCATTGCCGTGGTGAAGGCGGATGCCTACGGTCACGGCGCCTACCCCGTGGCACGGTCAGTACTCGAAGCCGGTGCCGATATTCTGGGCGTTGTGCATGTGACCGAAGCCCTGGAATTGCGCTCAGAGGGTATTACCGCCCCGATTATAGCTTGGCTGCACACCCCGCAGACGGACTTCGACGAAGCACTCGAAGCAGATATTATCCTGGGTGCCTCCGGCTGGGACTTAGAAGCAATAGCAGAAGCTGCCAATCGCACCAAGAAGCGTGCTCGTGTACATCTGAAAGTAGACACGGGGCTTGGGCGTAACGGCTCCACCTTTGAGGACTGGCCCGCGCTAGTGGCGCGCGCCCTTGAACTTGAAGCCGCAGGGCTGGTGCGCATTGAGGGCATTTTCTCGCATCTGGCGGTTGCCGATGAACCCGAACGCCCCGAGACCGCACGGCAGATCGCCCGACTTAACGAATTTGTGACCGTTGCCCGCAGTGCGGGTCTTACCCCCGAGCTTGTTCACCTGGCGAACTCCCCGGGAACGATCACCGGCGCGAGCCCCCTATATAACACGAACGAGGCGGTCCTCGCCGATGCGGTACGCTGCGGAATCGCCCTTTACGGTCTGTCCCCGCTCGCGGGTGTGAGCTCCAAAGACCTTAATCTGCGACCCGTTATGACCCTGGGAACCCATGTGTGCAATGTCAAAGAGGTACCCGCCGGGCAGGGGGTCTCATATGGGTTGCGGTACAGCACCGATAAGCCCACCACGCTGGTCCTCATTCCGCTCGGATACGCCGATGGCGTACCGCGCATCGCTGAGGGGGCGCCGGTGCGTATTTACCCGCGTGCCGATGCCGCGAACCCCGTGGAACCACGCACGTACCGTGTCGTGGGCAGGATTGCTATGGACCAGCTCGTGGTTGATTTGGAAGAGCCCGGACTCGCCGATCCTGCACGCGGTATTCTCGGCGGTTCCGCCGTGCTTTTCGGCTCGGGAGATAACCCTCCCGTTGAAGAATGGGCCGCTGCAGCGCAGACCATTAACTACGAGATTGTGACTCGTATTTCCCCGCGCGTGATACGCATCTACCGCGGTGGCGCCTGGGTGGAACGCGAAGTAGATGGTCTGCATGCCTTGGGATCCCTCTTCGGTCTCGACGATGAACAGACACCGGAAACCGTCTAACGATATGTGAGTTCGAGTCTTCGCATCCCTGTTTAACCCGTACCGCTCCCCGGAAAGAAGCCCATGCACGCACATCCCGTTTTAGAAGTTGATCTTGCCGATCTTGCGCATACCCGCGCGGCGGCGCACGCGCTTGCACCGTTGCTCACCGCCGGGGACCTGCTCTTACTCTCGGGAGAGCTTGGTGCCGGGAAGACCACTTTCACCCGCGCCCTAGGCGAGGGGCTTGGAGTGCGTGAGGGCGTTATTTCACCAACTTTTGTGCTCTCGCGGGTGCATCCTAATCTACTGGACGGCACCCGCCCAGGCGGGCCCGATCTCGTGCACGTGGACGCATACCGGCTCTCTAGCGCCGAAGAATTAGACGACCTCGATCTAGAATTCTCGCTGGAAAAATCCGTGACCGTCATCGAATGGGGACGCGGTAAAGCCGAGCATCTGAGCGATTCCCGCCTGGAACTAGACTTCACGCGACTCACCGGCGCGGACGCTTCCATCGCCTACGCCGCCGAGAATTACTCGCCCACAGGGGAAGGGGAGTTCAACTGGGATGCGCTCGACGATCGTGAGGAAGAGAGCGCTGATGCCTCAGAACCGCGGCTGCTGCGCATTACCGCTTATGGACCACGGTGGGAAGGCGAAGCGTATCGCAGTCTCGAAGCCGCCATGCTCAAACTCGACGTCGAGTAACCTGCTTTAAGAATTTCCGGGAGCGAAGGAAGCGCACCTCATGAGTTCGCCTTGGGGCATTTATGAAGCGAGAACCCGTCACAATAGCGGGTACACGGCAGCACGTTAGAATGATAGGGTGCTCATACTTGCTCTAGATTCATCAGCCACCGCATCCGTGGCTTTGGCGCGCCTCGACAGCGAAAATCGCGGTTCGACCGCAACTATTCTCGCCGCCCGCGAAAGCGCCGATACACGTTCACACGCCGAAGTGATGTCGCCCTTCGCAGCCCAGGTACTCGACAAAGCACAGGTAGACGGGCAGAACGTGGATGCGATTCTCACCGGGACCGGGCCGGGCCCTTTCACCGGACTGCGCGCCGGAATCGTCACCGCCCGAACTCTTGGATTTGCCTGGAACAAACCCGTTTACGGGCTTATGAGTCTAACAGCCCTGGCAGAGCGAGCATTCGTTCAGGATTTCCAGGGCAAAGCCGCGCAGAAGACCGAGATTCTGGTAGCCTCCGATGCGCGCCGCCGCGAAATCTACTCCGCGATCTTCACCGTCACCGAGAACGGATACACGATAAAAACCGGTCCGCAGGTGGCACCCGCAAACGAAAGTACGCCTGCACCCGGCAGCGTTTCTGGACAGAATACCGCAGGTTATCGTGCCTACGGTTACGGTGCCGAGCTTTACCGCGAACAACTGGAACAATCGGGGGCGCAAATTTCTTCCGAATTATCGCAGCTGCACCCCAACGCAAGCGACCTCGTGCGTGCCGCCGCGCGCTTGGGTATAAAAAATCTTAGCACCGACACCCGCGCCCTCTACCTGCGTGACTCGGACGCGAAGGTTCCAGCCGCCATGCTTGCGCGGCAGAGCCAGTGCGCTTCGGGAGAACCCGTATCGTCTAAGGGATAGGGGGGCGTAAATATGCACTCGAAACTTCAGCATCCAGAACTTCCCGGTGCGCTCGCCCACGGCGCCCGCCTGCGCCGCGCCGATATCAACGATGTACCGCATCTGTTCACCCTCGAACAAGAGCTCTTCCCCCTCGACGCCTGGAACCTTGATATGTTCCTCGCCGAAATAACCCACCCCACCCGCACCTATTACGTACTTGAGCGGGCGCATTCCGGTGAAAATCCCCAGGAAAACCCCGATGAGAAGAACGCTCCGAATATTATCGGATACTGCGGGGTTATGACGGTGGCAGACACCGCCGATGTGCAGACCATCGCCGTGCTGCCCGAGTACGAAGGCAACGGATACGGAAGAGCCATGCTCGCCACAATGCACCGCCGGGCACAGGATTTAGGGGCGCAGCGCATCCTTTTGGAGGTGCGGGCCGATAATCCCCGAGCCCAGAACCTCTACCTGCGCACCGGATACACGCATATTCACACACGGCCCGGCTATTATGACGACGGCACGGATGCGCTGATCATGCTCAAGGACTTCGCCGCCAATGCCTCCACAACAACGGAAACTACCTGAGAAATGATGACTAAACCAAAACTTTCTGCCGCAGCCGAGCCGCTTGTATTAGGTATCGAATCATCCTGCGATGAGACCGGGATCGGCATTGTACGCGGCACCCGTCTGCTCACCAACACGGTTTCATCCTCTATGGAAGAGCACGTGCGGTTCGGTGGGGTGATTCCCGAAATTGCTTCGCGGGCTCATCTTGATGCTATGATCCCGGCTCTAGAAGCCGCACTTGCAGACGCTTACGTGACCCTCGACGATATAGACGCGATTGCCGTCACCGCCGGTCCCGGGCTCGCCGGGGCACTCATGGTCGGTGTTTCTGCCGCGAAGGCGCTGGCTACCGCTACCGGAAAGCCGCTCTACGGCATTAACCATCTGGTGGCGCATGTGGGCGTGGGGCTGCTCGACGATAACGGTACCGAAGACGGCTCGGCGCTGCTTGAACACGCTCGAGATGGTGGGCTCGGGGCACTGCTGGTTTCTGGTGGTCACACCGAAATTCTGCAGGTACGCGATATTACTCAGGATGTTCGTCTGCTCGGAGCCACCCTTGATGATGCCGCCGGTGAGGCCTACGATAAAGTCGCTCGTTTACTGGGACTCGATTACCCGGGAGGCCCCGCTATTGACCGCGCCGCGCGCACGGGGAATGCTAAGGCGTTTGTTTTCCCACGCGGGTTGTCAAACCGTAAGTTCATGGGTACCGCCGAAGCCCCGGGGGCACACCGGTATAATTTCTCGTTTTCAGGGCTCAAGACCGCCGTAGCGCGTGTGATTGAAGGCTTCGAGGCACGCGGTGAAGAGGTTCCGGTCGCCGATATTGCGGCATCTTTCCAGGAAGCGGTTGTCGATGTTATCACGAAGAAAGCCGTGCTGGCCTGCCGGGAACAGGGACTGCACACCCTCTTACTCGGCGGCGGCGTTGCGGCAAATTCGCGGCTGCGTGAGCTGCTTTCGGCACGATGCACTTCAGCTGGGGTGCGCCTCATTATCCCGAAATTTACGCTGTGTACCGATAATGGTGCAATGGTGGCGGCGCTTGGGGCACGCCTTGTCGAGGCCGGGTATGAACCTTCGGGAATCGATTTTACGACCGATTCTTCGCTGCCGGTCACGACGGTGTGTTTCTAGAGCATTTGCTTAGACTAGAAGCCTGCCTCCTGAGAAAATTCGGGGGAGCGGGCTGGAACTTTATCGGCCCCTAGCGGATGGGACGCGCCCGTGACTGGAGCGCGACATCTCGAATAACCTCGTGGAAAGAGCCAGTTTTCTCGTAGATAGCGCGCTGCCGGTCGGCACCGGTGCCTTCCGCCAGCATATTCCTTACATGTTGCAGCTCCGGCAAACAATCCAAATCCCGGGCAACATCCTCTAGCTGAGTAACAAGAAGCTCAATATCCTCGCGCAGCGGGCGCACCTGCGGCTCGTTAGACACAATAATCTCGGTGTCTAAACCATAACGGGCGGCACGCCATTTATTCTCCTGCGCATGCCAAGGGTTTAACACCTCAATCTTCTCGCCAGCCTCAATTTTGCGCGAAAAAAACTCCACTAAACATTGGGTGAGCGCCGTAACCGCCGCCACATCACGAATCGACGGAAGGCCGTCGCAGTACCGCATCTCTAAAGTGCCGTAGCGGGGAACCGGGCGCACATCCCAACGGTCCTCGCTGACCTCTAAAATAGCGCCCGTCTTCACCAACGCATGCAAATAGTCACTGTACTCCTGCCAGTTTTCAAAATGAAAAGGCAGACCATTTGAAGGCAGCTGCTGATACAGCATCGTGCGGTGCGAACCATATCCGGTATCCACGCTGTCCCAGTAGGGCGAAGACACCGAAAGCCCCAGCAGATGCGCGCAATAGTTGGTGAGCGCATCCACGAGCGGCAAAACCTTATCGCGTGAATCGACACCCACATGCACATGCACGCCAAAAATAACCATGTGCCTGCCCCAGTACTGGCCGCGACCCACCACACGCTGGTACCGCTTCTTTGCAGATACCCGCTGATCCTGCCAATGCGCCGTAGGGTGCGTGCCCGCCGCATAGAAATCAAGCCCCAGCTCATCAGTAACCTCACGGATCTTATCGGTCACCGAGATCAACTGCTGGCACGCTTGCGGAACCGTAGTACACACGCCGGTAATAATCTCAAGCGTATTTCCAAAAATTCGCCCGTCACATGAGCATGATCCAGGGAAGGTTCCAAAAGCTCTGGGTAACGTTCGCCCACACGGGCAAGTACCTCTTGAGCACGCGCTACCAGCTCTCCGGTATGCTGGTCAATCAGCGCGATCTCCCACTCTACGCCTAGAGTGGATTGCGCCGAGGAAGCGAACGGAATCAAAACTCTCTCCTTCTTAGGGTGACTGCATTTATTTTACGGTGTTGGTGACCACAACGGTGCTTTTTCGAGTGCGTATGAACTAAATACGACACGAACATGAAGTATCTGACATAAAACGTCACACACCGTCATCACAGTTTTTGTAGATACGCCGCCCACATAAACCGCTAGACCACAGAATTCTTAGTGTCCGAGCTAGAGACCTGCGCTGAATCAGAAATCTACAGGCCGCACATGCCACCCGATGCGCCGTGCCTGCTGCCCGAACCCCACTCGCGTAAACACTAAAGTCGCCGGGTTATAGCCCTGATTCTTCGCGGCCTTCTTACCTGATTTCTTGCCCGCACCGCCTGCCAGCAGGGTCGCACGCATTTTCTCGGGCACCAGATCAACGCCGCGTTTCTTGATCGTCAAAGCCGTAAAACCGCGCTCGCGCACCCACTTTTTGAGCTGTTTCTCATGCACCGGGATTTCCTCAAGAACCTCATAACACTGTGCCAGCGGACTCTGAACAGCTTCTGCCGCCGTGAGGTACGCCAGGTGCGGATCAACCAGGTTCGCCCCAAGCTCTTGGGCTAACTCCTGCACCAGATGCGCCCGCACTACCGCGCCGGAAGGCTCATAGAGGTACTCACCGGGGGAGGGGAGCCGAGTTTGCTCCTGCTCAACAGGGGTTACTTGTTCTGCAGAATGGGGACTACTCAGCGTGGTTTTGTGAATGTGCAGGCCTTCGTCTTCAGCCTCCTGCCGCAGCACCGTGACCGTGCGTGCAACGCCTTCCTGAGCCAAAGCGTTAAACCAAAGCACCAACTCCACGAGAGAACCCTCATGCTCAACCCACTGTGCCGTGACACGCGGATGCGGGTTCGCCTCGCTCCGAATATCTTCGGGACGCACAATAGCCTCATGCGGCATCCCCGGACCAAGTTTGACGCCCACTGGCATGCCGGTTCTGGCCAGATCCACCACGAACGAAAGCGGGGGAGAATAGGCTTCTGGATCAAAAATACGTTCTGTACGGGATTTTACGACTCCGGTCAGATCACGTCTGGCCGGATCAAGCCAAATGCCCTGCACCGCCTCACCGGTGCCATCACGAAAACTCTCGGGGTCAAAATTCGTCACATCACCAACCACAACCCGCGAACCCGAAAAATCCGCCAGATTTGCGGCAGCAAAAGATGCCGTCAACGGGTCAAGCTCCACAGAAACAGTCCCTAAGGATGCGCGCGCGAACTCCAACGAATCCGCGCCAATACCGCACCCCAGATCGGCAACCGAACGAACCCCGGCACGGGCAAACACGGCCGCATGCTCGGCGGCAACAACCGGTCGAGTCGCCTGCTGCGCGCCGTGCTCGGTTAAAAACATAGTGCGCACCCTATCGCTGAACTTTGACATCGCCCGAGTGCGCGCCTTAACAAGGCTGAGAATATTGGCGGTCTCATCGGGCGTGAACCCCTGCGCCCGCAGCCGCGTAACCTGTTCGAGCGAGTGCTCTTGACTATAGGGGAAAAACGCATCCGCGGCATCTAACGCCTGCCGGGTAAAAGGCAACTCGGGCGGCACGGCAAACGGCGGCGGGGGCACAAAATCAACCATAGGCTTAAGTGTAGTGGCATGAGCATATGCAGAAGGCTTGGAGGCTGCGGCAGGTTCACGGGGCGCTCGCGTATTATCCTGTGCGCGAAACGCCGCCCTCGAAACGGCGCGCATTCTTGACCGGGTGCCGCTGGGATTCTAAAGTTGAATTTAGCACTCGAAGCGGTGCAGTGCTAAACGCCCAGGCACTAGGGCTAAACCGCTTCATAAATTCTTAGAAACGCTGACTAACAAGGAGCATACCTATGGCTATTAAGCCCCTCGAAGACCGAGTAGTTGTCAAACTAGAGCAGGCTGAGCAGACCACCGCATCCGGTCTGGTTATTCCCGAAACTGCAAAGGAGAAGCCGCAGGAGGCTCGCGTAGTAGCCGTGGGCCCCGGCCGCGTGGACGATAAGGGCAACCGCGTTCCCGTCGATATCGCCGAAGGCGACGTAGTCGTGTTCTCCCGCTACGGCGGCACCGAGGTCAAGTACCAGGGCGAGGAATACCTGATCCTCTCCGCTCGTGACGTTCTGGCGATCGTCGACTAATTTCGCATATATGCAGGATGCGCCGCCGGTTTCTCGCGCGGCGCATCCGCCATACACGACCTAGATTCGGCGCACGCGCGCCTTCTACGATATCGAACGCTCATAACCTTCAAGGAGTAGCGAATATTCATGGCTAAACAGCTTGAATTCAACGATGCCGCCCGTAAGTCCCTGCAGGCTGGCGTCGACAAACTCGCCGATGCGGTCAAGGTTACCCTCGGCCCACGCGGGCGCAATGTTGTGCTCGATAAACAGTGGGGCGCACCGGTTATCACGAATGATGGTGTCTCGATCGCCCGCGAAGTTGAGCTTGAAGACCCCTACGAAAACCTCGGCGCGCAGCTCGCCAAAGAGGTAGCCACCAAGACTAACGACGTTGCCGGTGACGGTACGACCACCGCAACTGTGCTGGCGCAGGCACTCGTGAATGAGGGGCTGCGCAACGTAACAAGCGGTGCGGCACCTGCGGAGGTGAAGCGTGGCATTGAGGCCGCCGTTGAGAAGGTCTCCGAGCGTCTGCTTCAGGATGCCCGCGAGGTACAGGGCCCGGAAGTTGCACATGTTGCCGCTATTTCGGCTCAGTCCGACCAGATTGGCGAGCTCTTGGCATCGGCTTTTGAAAAGGTTGGTCAGGACGGCGTCATTACCATTGAAGACGGCTCGTCCACCGAGATTGAGCTTGATATTACCGAGGGTATGCAGTTCGACAAGGGCTACCTTTCGCCTTCGTTCGTGACCGATGCCGAGCGCGGCGAAGCGGTTCTTGAAGATAGCCTCATTCTGCTCTACCAGGGTAAGATCTCTACGGTTGCCGAGATTATGCCCCTGCTGGAGAAGGTTGTACAGGCGAAAAAACCGCTGACCATTATCGCCGAAGACGTTGATGGTGAAGCGCTCTCCACCCTCGTGGTGAATAAACTCCGCGGAACTCTCGACGTTGTGGCGCTTAAGGCTCCCGGATTCGGCGATCGCCGCAAGGCTATTATGCAGGATCTCGCCATTCTGACCGGCAGCATTGTGATCACCCCCGAACTGGGTATCGACCTGGCTCAGGCAACTCTCGAAGAAACTGGTTCGGCACGCCGCGTGACCGTCACCAAGAACACCACCACGATTGTGGACGGCGGTGGCAGCAAGGAAGCGGTTGAGGACCGTGTGCAGCAGCTGCGCCGAGAGATCGAGGCCGTCGATTCCGAGTGGGATCGCGAGAAGCTCAAGGAACGCCTGGCGAAGCTCGCTGGTGGCGTGGGCGTGATCAAGGTGGGTGCGGCAACCGAAGTTGAGGCTAAGGAACGTAAGCACCGCATCGAAGATGCTGTGTCTTCTACCCGCGCGGCTCTTGAAGAAGGCATCGTATCCGGTGGCGGTTCGGCACTGATCCACGCTAGCAAGGCGCTCGATGGTTTTGAGCTCGATAGCCACGACGCAAACGTGGGTGTGCAGATTGTGCGCCGCGCCCTGGTACAGCCGCTGCGCTGGATCGCCGAAAACGCTGGCGACGACGGCTATTGTGGTGGCGGCAAAGGTTGCCGAACAGCCTGTTGGTCACGGGTACAACGCCAAAACCGGTGAGTATGTTGATCTGTTCGAGGCGGGCGTAATTGACCCCGTGAAGGTCACCCGCTCTGCGCTGCAGAATGCATCATCTATCGCGGCTTTGGTGCTCACGACCGAGACTCTGGTGGTCACTAAGCCCGAAGAAGAGGACGAAGACGAATAATTGATGGTTTGCCCGGTTCGAGGGAGAGAAAATCTCGTTGAACCGGGCAACAACTATCTATAGGGGCTTGATGCAGACTGGCCTGAAATAACCGCAAGCGCAGCCTTGAGCCGGATACTGCTTACAGGAAAGGCGCGCATCCGACCGCTCCGTGTACCCCGAAGCAGACGTAAGCGTTTACCATAGAGATACGACGTTTTACACCCGGTGGCACCACTCGCTACACAACATCTATACATCCGGTACAGCATTTGAAAGGCTAAACATGACTGTCCCCACCGCCCTGACCGACGATCCCTTCGGTTTCACTGGTCTGACCTATGATGACGTGTTGCTTCTACCCGGCAACACCGATGTTATTCCCTCCGATGCCGACACCAGCACTCGACTCTCCAAGCGTATTACTCTGGGCACCCCCATTATCTCCGCTGCGATGGATACCGTGACTGATTCCCAGATGGCGATTTCGATGGCGCGCCTAGGCGGCATGGGCGTGATTCACCGCAACCTTTCGATCGAGGATCAGGCAGCGCATGTTGATCGCGTGAAACGTTCCGAATCGGGCATGATCATCAATCCCGTCACTATCGGTGCTGACGCAACTATCGGCGAATACGACAATCTGTGCGGCTATTACAAGGTTTCGGGTCTGCCGGTGGTCACCGAAGATGGCAAACTTGAAGGTATTATTACCAACCGCGATATTCGCTACCTCTCGCGCTCAGACTATGAAAGCACTCTTGTGCGTGATGTTATGACCCCGATGCCGCTCATTACCGGTTCGCCGAACCTCACGAAGGATGAAGCCTTCGCCCTGCTCTCGAAGAATAAAATCGAGCGTTTACCCCTCATTGACGAGGCCGGTAAACTTGCCGGGTTAATTACCCTCAAAGACTTTGTGAAGACCGAACAGTACCCGCGCGCTACCAAGGATGACGATGGTCGCCTGCGTGTTGGCGCTGCTATTGGCTTCTTCGGCGATGGCTACGAACGTGCAATGGCTCTGGTCGAGGCCGGGGTGGATGCGCTCTTCGTCGATACCGCCAACGGACATTCCCAAGGCGTGCTCGATATGATTTCCCGCCTGAAGAAAGATCCCGCAGCCGCACATGTCGATGTGATCGGTGGACAGGCGGCAACCCGTGAAGGCGCTCAGGCCATTATTGATGCGGGCGCAGATGCTGTGAAAGTCGGCGTGGGCCCCGGATCAATTTGCACCACTCGTATTATCGCGGGTGTGGGCGTACCCCAGGTAACCGCGATTAACGAATCCGCAAAGGCAGCTATTCCCGCCGGTGTTCCGCTCATCGCCGACGGTGGCATGCAGCACTCCGGCGAGATCGGCAAGGCTCTGGTTGCTGGCGCCGATTCCGTGATGCTTGGCTCGCTTCTGGCGGGAACCGCCGAGGCCCCCGGCGATCTGATTTTCATGAACGGTAAGCAGTTCAAAGCTTACCGCGGCATGGGCTCGCTGGGTGCTATGCAGACCCGCGGTCGCCACAAGTCATACTCGAAAGACCGTTATTTCCAGGCAGATGTTTCCAGCGAAGAGAAGCTGATTCCCGAGGGAATTGAGGGGCAGGTTCCGTTCCGCGGACCGCTTTCTGCCGTGCTGCATCAGCTTGAGGGCGGTCTGCGACAGACCATGTTCTACGTAGGTTCACGCACCATTGAGGAGCTTAAGACCAAGGGCAAGTTTGTGCGCATCACCCCGGCGGGTCTGAAAGAATCTCACCCGCACGATATTACGATGACTGTCGAGGCACCTAACTACCGCCGTTAACCACCGCTGACCGGCTTAGTGGTGTGTAAGGCTCGAACATTAGAGAATCTATTCCGTCGTGCATTTTGTGATATTTCTGAATAATCTGCGGCGGAACGGGCTATACGCCGAGTAGAGTAGATACTGCATCAGGCGCGTAGTCTTGCGGGGCAGCCGTGCGCCAGGAAACACCGGTCAGATACCTTCCGAAGGGAAACACACATGTCCGATATTCAGATTGGGCTCTCTAAGAGCGCCCGCCGCACCTATGCGCTTGACGATGTGGCGCTGGCACCGACGCGCCGCACCCGTGACCGTCGCGACGTCGATACGTCATGGCAGATTGACGCCTTCAAATTTGACACCCCAATTGTGGGCGCACCGATGGACTCTGTAATGTCTCCAGCGACCGCGATTGCACTCGGAAAGCTCGGTGGGCTAGGCGTGCTCAACCTAGAAGGCTTGTGGACTCGCTATGAGGATCCGCAGCCGCTTCTAGACGAAATTACTGAGCTTCCCGAAGCTGATCCTGCCTCTGCTACTACGCGCATGCAGCAGATTTACGCTGAGCCGATTAAGCCCGAGCTGATTACCGCGCGTCTGGAAGAAATTCGTGATTCGGGTGTTATTGTGGCGGGCTCGCTTACCCCGCAGAACACCCAAGAGCATTACGAGACGGTGGTGCAGGCCGGGGCCGATCTTTTCGTGATTCGTGGTGCTTCGGTCTCTGCAGAGCATATTTCGACCTCGCATGAACCGCTGAACCTCAAGAAATTCATTTACGAACTGGATGTGCCTGTTATGGTCGGCGGCGTGGCAGGGTATACCCAAGCGAAGCACCTGATGCGCACCGGTGCTGCCGGTGTTCTGGTTGGGTTCGGCGGCGGTTCTGCGATGACCACCCGTAAGGGGCTGGGCATTTCCGCACCTATGGCAACCGCTATTGCTGATGTTGCTGCGGCTCGTTCGGACTACCTGGACGAATCCGGCGGACGGTATGTTCATGTGATTGCCGACGGTGGGCTCAGCCGTTCCGGTGACCTGGTGAAGGCACTGGCTCTGGGCGCGGATGCAGTGATGATCGGCGCTCCCCTGGCACGCGCATCCGAGGCGCCGGGTCAGGGCTGGTACTGGGGTAATGAGGCGCATTCGGTGGATTTCCCGCGCGGCGTGCGTACCCCGCTGGGTGTTGTTGGAACCCTCGAAGAAGTGCTGTATGGGCCTTCGCACCATGTGGATGGCACGAGCAATATTGTGGGTGCACTCAAGCGTGCTATGGCAACCTGCGGTTACCTGGACTTGAAGAAGTTCCAGAAGGCAGAGATGACGCTCGTGCCTGAATATCGGGGATAATCTCGCTCAGTCTCGCGTTCCGTTGAGCGCGCAGGAACCGAACGAACATTCTCTTTGCTAAAACGTATTGCGCCCCCACTGGGTATTTTACCGATGGGGGCGCATTGTGCTGTTCCGGGTCAGGCACGGAAGCTGGGTACATGACCATGCGCAGGGCGCAAGCGAGCAGAATCCCCTAGCATGAATAGGGTAGGTGGGTAATACGCCGGTGAGCGTGGTGCTGCACCGGAGAAACTGGTCGGGCGAGCTGATAGGGGAATACATAGTTATGAGTGCGCATGAGATGGACGCAGAGAAGGCCTTCGAGCGGTTCGAGGGCATGCTGCGGGACTGGCTGCGTGACAGCGGCGGGACCCGCATCGACATCGACTACAACGCCATCCACCGAACCGGGTTCATCATCAACTGGCTGACCATTAACGGTCAGCGCAAGACCGTACGGCTTTCCGCGAAGATCAATTTCGCTCGCACGGATTTGCATCAGGCTCAGGTGGATCCTCATCGGGGTGCGTGGACGTACTCGCACCTGTGGATGGAGGCCTCTGACGGTGTGCTTTACCAGGAGTCGGACTGGATGCGTGAGCCAGTCATTAATGGCGATCTCATGTCGGAGCAGGATGCGGCGGTGGAGCTGAGGATTCATCCCAGGGATCCTGAGTTCATCCCGGAGTGGATGGCGACCAAGGCAGCCGCCTTCCACAAGAAGGAGGAGGCCCGAGCACGACGTCGCGAACGTGACCGCGCCCGCCGGGAACGCAAGAAGGCAGAGGCTGCCCAGGCTGCGCGGGAGGCCGAGACGAATACGTCGAGTACTGCCAGTGAGGCGGCGGAGAAGGCGAGTAGCTGACTCGGTCAAAGAAGACCGATAACATAGGAGATTTGTTTATTGTGCGCCCGGTCTTTGTTGGGCGGGGCGCTTGGATGATGAAGGAGAATGACAATGATGGAGTGGTCTTGTTCGTCCCACCCTGCACCACTTTGACTCTGAAATTACTCTGCATCTTCGAGAATCTATCGACAAGCCTTAGAAAGCCTAGGAAAGTACCATGAACCCTAGTAAGTTAAATGATGCAAACTCCACACCGTCAGGCTTTCGTTCGTACCCAGTCGATCAGGCATTGAATATCATTCGGTCAATAGCTGAGCATCGGTGGCCTATGACTGTTGACGAGGCCTTCTCGTTGCGTGATCAGTTCGGCTGGACACCTGCTCCTGACGACGGGAGGTTTTTCGTCACCCCTGTCAGCAATGGCGAGGAAGACGGAACTATAAGCATTGACCGAGAGAACAGAATTTACATATCGGGAATCCGGTTCAAATTAACTTCTCAGCTTCCTAAAGATGCAGATCCTAACACTCAGTCAGAAATGCGGTCAGTATATTCGAGGTACGTCGAATCCCTCACTATGAGATACGGCACAGGCGAAGCCAGATCTAGCAGTGACGTAGATGGTGTTTGTGGCACCTGCCATCACGTGTGAGCGTTGACATCGGAATCACTCATCGATCTATTTCTGTCGTAATTGAATCGCCAGCGATGACCGCCCTCACTGAATCCGAAGAGAAGTATTTCGCAGAGGGAGGGGAACCCTAGCTCTCGTCATGAGCAGGGGTATCTGTGAATGTCGAATACGGTAAATATGCAATGATGCTGTGGCGGCAAGAACCACAATGACCATACGCGGGGCACAGACGCATTAAACCCCGTAGCATGAATAGGGCAGGTGGGTAGCGTGCAGTGGTTTACGGTATTTCGCAGGTAAGGCGAGAGGAAAAATTGTGGGCGTTCATTACCTATATCCCGTTCTCAGTTCAGAGGATACCCTCATTGATGTCGAAGCTTTCTTACGTGAGGGTCAGCGAAAATGGCCCGGGTGTAAGACGGCGCAGTGGACCGCTGAGGAAGACCTGACGGATGCCGACATCATTATTACCCCTGATGGGGCATCGACGATTATTAGTCATTTCGCTGATGGTCGGCTCATATCTGTTGATGGGGCAGATTATGAGGAGGCCGTAGAGATCGCCGCATGGTTGCGGTCTTTGAACCCAGACCCTGACGTGGTGCTATGGTTTACATCCAGTGCTTTCGATGGTCACACAGTCTTGACTCCGGGAATTACACCCCAGCAGGTGCTTGAGCAATGGGTAGATCACCGTGAACACGACCCTTATGTGGAGTACCCTCAGTACTTCTCGTGAATGATGTAGGCACAGTGAAAGGGGGGAGGCTGATATGGGCGCGGTAAACCTTGGGAGTATGGCGATACTGGCAAGCTAGTAGTGATTGGTTGCTGCGGCAGCAGAGCTGGTTCTTAGAACCGGATAGGAGATAGGAAGAGGCTAAGGCACATGACAGATGAGGCTATTGGTGTATCCAGCGGGACAAATCGGGCTATGTCGGAATGGACGTGGCAGGACTACCTGAGCTGGGGGCAGGAGATTAACCAAGAGCGGATGGAAGCCGACTGGAAGGGCCTGTGGGACTATGCGCCACCCAATGCAGGAGCCTCTGAAGAAACACTGGCACGTACTGAGGCTCAGCTGGGTTTTCGTTTGCCAAAGTCCTACCGTGACTTTCTCAAGGTAGCCGACGGCTGGCCCTGCTTCTACCAGGACATGACGATCTTCTCCACCAGTGACCTTCTTGGCGGCGAACTGCGTAAGCTGGGCGGGGTTCAGCTAGAGCTGGAGGAGTGCATTGAGGCTATGGCTTCAGACGGTGTTATCGCTACTGACCATTTCATGGTTGCCGCCGCACAGGGGTCGATTGACATCGTTCTGATGGGGCGGCCCGGTACCCCAGCAGAGGGGACTGTCTCTTGGGTGCGCGGTGAAGTACTAGGACGCTACGACGATCTTCTGGACTATTACCTGTCTATGATGGAGTACAACAAGCTCGAAACCGTCGATCTCAGAAAGGACTTCGGCCCCAAGCCCGACGGCGTTCCCCACGCGGTCGTCAGCCGCCTTGACAGCCCGCCCGTCCTTTTGAGGAGGCCCGCCGCAACGACCTGTAGCTAATGGCATGAGCGGCTCGCTCTTATTCCACCTCACCCTAGACTAACCCTCGGGAAACAGCCCGATGAAGGCTTCCAGATAGCCAGAGAAGAGCGCTAAGAGAGCCATGCTGCTGTGTTGGAGATAAGGGAAATGATGTGCTGTCGCTGTTAGAACAGTCGAGGTTCCCATTCAATTAATACATGACAAGATGATTGATATGGCTAGGGGATTCTGATTCGCGTGAACCTGCGTGTCAACTCTCAGATGGTTACCCCAGAAAGGAACGACTATGCCGAGCAACAAGATGATCAGTGATTTCTCGGACAAGCCGAAGACTGATTCCTTTTATCAGGTGATCGACGAATACGTCATGAGCCTGGGTAAGGTCAAGAGGGAGTTTCGCGCGCAAGTCAGCTACTCCGTTAACCGGAAGTTTCTCTGGATGTGGGCATACGAGAAACCAAGGATGGTACGTTGTACTTCAATGTGACCCTGGATCGCCAGGAGGAGAACAAGAATATCCACAGGGCCACTCAGGTCAGCCCCAATCGATGGAACCATCACGTTGAGGTCAAGTCACTGCAGACGGCGAAGAGTCAATGGCTACGTACCTTGATTGACAAGGGTTTCGAGTTCTCCACCCAGTGAGCATCGAGGAGATCCAGACCACGGCCTGTTGGGAGTACATGCCCATGCTAAACACGACATGTAACGGCACGCGGTGAATGTTGTCTGTCTACCAACGAGTTCTTCCCGTTATATTTTTTTATTGTTAGGGGTGTACAACGCGGACGCGTTACCCTAGATATGTGTGGAAATTGGCGTTTACTCCCCGCTGGCTGGGCGGGCTTTGCTGGCTCTCGTCTTCGTGACGGGGTTTGTTGCGCTCTCCAGCTGGCAGTTCAATGCCTCCACCTCACAGCAGGTACATTCTGATCCTGCGAAAGATCGGGTGCGACCCTACACCGAGATTCTGCAGGCGCATCAGCCCGTGACGAATTTGACGGTTGATACCGTAGTGCAGGCGAAGGGGGAGTACGTTCCCGGATCCTCCATGCTGGTAGCGGGTCGCCTCAATAACGGTGACCACGGGTACTGGGTTCTGAGTGAATTCATTCCCGAAGGAACCGATAAAGCCGCTGCTTTGGGGAGCACCAAGCCCCGCGCCATCACGGTGGCACGAGCCTGGATAGCGGGAGAGGATGATCATGCGCCGAGCATACCCGCCGAACCGACAGGGACAGTTGAGGTTGCCGGTCGTGTAGTAAATGCCCAGGGCGCCGCCCCGTACACGCGCACGACCGAGAAGGTGCTAGAAAGCGCATCCCCGGCACAGCTGACAAACCTGTGGGATGCGCCCCTCTATGACGGCGTGCTCACGCTTTCTGCCGAAGTACCCGAGAACCAAAAAATACCCCTCACCGAACAGCACACAATCGCAGAAATGCCACTATTATTGGACAGTCCGAGAATCTGCGCCCTATTCGCGCAGCCCAGGCGACCAATGATGCCAACATCAACTGGCTCAACATCTTCTATTCGCTCGAATGGCTGATTTTTGCGGCGTTCGCCCTCTACCTATGGGGACGCATGCTTAAGGATGCGGCGCATCGTGCCGCCGAACCCGCCGAATACACCCAGTATTTCGAGTACGAGGGCGAATACTTTGTGGACGAAGCCACCGGACGCCCCTACTATTGGGACCCCGCCGACGAACAATACTATTTCTTCGATGAAGTCCCCGAAGAAGCATCAGCGCGGGTGGAAGATACACCGCGTAACGCGCCGACGAGTGGTAATCCCCAAAAGCCCGCAGACAAAGACTAACGCAAGCTAAACTCATCAGCACACACGAGAGGCACAGTATGTCAGAGAATTCCGAGAAGAACACAAAAATTACCCCGGTAGAACGTACCGACGGGCGCAAAGTCACCCTATCGCAGAATGCCTCAAAAGCATCAGCAGACGGGGCAGAACACGCGCCCCAGGGCGGATTTACGGTGCGCAAAAAATTTGGCGGTACCGAAACGCAGATTCGTTCCGCACTCACCTTCTATAAATGGTGCGCCTGGATATCCGGTACCTTCCTGTTGCTGCTGGTGGTTGAGATGATCACTCATCACGGGATGGGTTATGACCTGGTGGCGGGTGCAAAAGACGCCGCAACCGGTTCCGATGTATCGTTCGGCGTCCTTAACCGCGAAACCGGCAACCTCACCGGCGGAGTAAACATCTCCACATGGGTGCTTATCATTCACGGTTGGTTCTACATTATTTATCTGTTCTCCTGCATTCGTATTTGGCTGCTCATGCGCTGGGGTATCGCCCAGCTCATCGTCATGGCGCTTGGCGGCGTGGTGCCGTTCCTCTCATTCATTGTTGAGAAGCGCATCCACGCAGAAACCCTGGCACAGCTTGAGGCAAACCCGCAGGCAACCAAACGATACTAGCCCCAGCATCGGCGAAAGCCCAACGGCGAGTACCCGTGAATGGGCGCCACATAAAACCTTTATCTCTCTCCCGTAGAATAGAAATACAAGACTTCGCGCGCTCGCGCGGAATTTCGACCTGACACGTGAGGAAAATCCGTGACCGACTCTGTACACCCGGATCAGCTTGAAGAGCGTCCGGTTCTGGTGGTAGATTACGGTGCCCAGTATGCGCAGCTTATCGCTCGTCGTGTGCGTGAGGCGGGTATCTACTCTGAAATCGTTCCCCACTCTATGAGCACCGAAAAGATGCTCGCTAAAAACCCCGCCGCGATTGTGCTTTCGGGCGGACCTTCATCGGTATATGCCGAGGGCGCCCCCCGCGGCGATAGGGCACTATTTGAGGCTGGCGTGCCGGTCTTCGGTATCTGCTACGGTTTTCAGGTGATGGCGCAAACCTTGGGCGGTACCGTGGCGCAGACCGGTTCCCGCGAATACGGCGCAACCGATGCGACCCTGTGCGCAGTAGAGTCTTCGTTCCTCACCGGCACCCCGCAGACGCAAACGTGTGGATGTCGCACGGCGATTCCGTTACCGAAGCCCCCGCCGGTTTTGAGGTTCTGGCGCAGACCCCGGGTGCGTCCGTGGCGGCGTTCGTGGATGAGCACCGCAAGCTGGGCGGCGTGCAGTGGCATCCCGAGGTGAAGCACTCCGACTACGGTCAGGTTGCGCTTGAGAACTTCCTGTACAACATCGCCGGACTTAAACCCACCTGGTCAACCGACAATATTATTGAGGAACAGGTTGCGAAGATTCGTGAGCAGGTTGGCGAAGACCGCGTGATTTGTGCGCTTTCTGGCGGCGTGGATTCTTCTGTTGCTGCAGCCCTCGTGCATAAGGCTGTAGGCGATCAGCTGACCTGCTTCTTTATCGACCACGGGCTGCTGCGCGCGGGCGAGCGTGAACAGGTTGAGCAGGACTACGCAGCGTCAATGGGTATTCGCGTAATTACCATTGACGAATCAGAGCGTTTCCTCACCGCACTGGCTGGCGTGAGCGACCCTGAGCAGAAGCGTAAGATTATTGGCCGCGAGTTCATCCGCTCTTTCGAGCAGGCCGAGCGTAAGCTCATTGAGGAAGCGGGCGAAGAGGGAGCACAGATCAAGTTCCTGGTGCAGGGCACCCTGTACCCGGATGTGGTCGAATCCGGCGGCGGCGAGGGCGCGGCGAATATTAAATCGCATCACAATGTGGGCGGTCTGCCTGAGGATTTGGCGTTTGAGTTGGTCGAGCCGCTGCGTACCCTGTTTAAGGATGAGGTTCGTGCTATCGGTCGTCAGCTGGGTGTTCCCGAGAAGATCGTGGCGCGCCAGCCGTTCCCCGGCCCCGGTCTGGGTATCCGCATTGTGGGTGAGGTGACCCGCGAGAACCTTGAGACCCTGCGTGCGGCGGATGCGATTGTGCGTGAGGAGCTGACCGCCGCCGGTCAGGACGAGCATATTTGGCAGTGCCCCGTGGTTCTTCTCTCCGGTGTGCGTTCGGTGGGTGTGCAGGGCGATGGCCGCACCTATGGGCATCCGATTGTGCTGCGCCCGGTTTCTTCGGAGGATGCGATGACTGCCGACTGGTCGCGCCTGCCCTATGATCTGCTGGCAAAAATCTCGAACCGGATTACGAACGAGGTCAAAGACGTAAACCGCGTGGTGTTGGATGTAACCTCCAAACCCCCGGGAACCATTGAGTGGGAGTAGTCCGGCGGGGGAGTAGTCGCCCTAGGGTTTCACCCAGTTTTGAGTAGATAAGCCGCCCGGGGTGTCCTGAAATCAGGACGCGCCGGGCGGCTTTGCTGTGGTCATAAAGGTATAGAAGCTGCGCCATGGTCCTCTTGAAACGGAATATTTCATCAAGTCCTTCTGCAGCAGAATACGGTTTCGGACGCCCATGATGGGAATGTGAAAGTCTGGATAGTACTCGATAACAGGTGCAGGCTTGGTTATGAGAAAATCCTGCTGGTGTTCTTGATATTGTTCTGCTTGTGTTTTTATTGGGGCTCAAACCCACAAAGTGAATAAACCTTAGAATAAGTGTTACCAGCATAATGAGAAAAGCAGTACAAATAACTGATAAATCGGTTTAGCCACTATGAGAACTGGGGACAGCGTTGTAGACAAGAGCTACGATCCAGCAGAGGTAAGAGCCAGTGTTTTTACTGTCATCTAGGGGTTGCCTCTAATGATTAACCCTCAGTGTTTTTGTCCTGAAAGCTGGGTGGTCTTCTTAATACTATTCGTCATGATGATAATCATTAAGATGCACAAAATAGCGTCGTAGAGGGATACCATAGAGCCTATTGCTATAGAAACTTGCTTTGAGCCTGAACCGCGGTAGCCCATAAATGGAATAATAGCCCACTCTAGAATAAGTGACACATAGATAACCTCAGATATAGGAGCAACAATAAGGCCGTAAATATTGACACCTCGTATCCATCGAAACTTGACTGATTTCCTAAACCGCATAAATGCGATAATCTGCAAGAAAATGTGGATCATGTAGGGCAGTGCAACAACGGTAGCAATAGCTACAATGGCAAATATAAGATCGCTAAATTCATCGCGTTCAGACACCATAATATAAATGGCTGCTTGGATAAAAATAAACAATAGGACAAGTACAGGAATAATAATCAGAACATTCCTGATAGCCTGTGCTATGAGAAGACTTTTGCGGGTGTTGGGGTCTATATCGAACTGTTTTGGTACGCGCTCATGAGATTCTTCCTTTTTCTTGGTCCCCTGAGGTTCCGAGCCAGCCTGAGGCTCCAAGGACATCTTACCCTCAATACCTTCTAAGCCGTATAGCTGTGTATATTTGGGATCTTGATGGGCATTCTCCGGATTATTGCCCGATGCACTTTGCTTTTCCACGGGAGGCTGCGGATCATTATTATCAGTGGCTGAAAAATTCTTATCGGTGCTCATTGCTGTTCACCCTAATCTTTCTTCTGCGACCTAACATTAACGCGCTGCCAAGGAATTTCTACAATCGGATCTTCATGGTGCTTCTTCAGGGTTTTTAAATCATCCGTTTCGTATATTGCATTCTTGAAACCAGATAAAGTATTATCTGGCGTTGGGCGTTTATCAGTATCCATATTTTTATTATGAGAGGATAGTTTTTTCTTTTTCCAGTTATATATACTCACTACAATAATCGTGAAGATGCTCATGATCGCTTCAAGGACGCAGGCACCTAGCATCCACTGTAATGGTCGGATATCGACATTTGAAGCCGTCACCTCTATAACGAACGATGTATAAAAAGTAGCAAGGGGCGCAACGATGAGCAGACTATAGATGTTTGTCCCCAAAACCCATGCGGTTTTGGTTCCCCGAATCATCTTTATACATGCCACAGTTTGCAGCAGAATATAAACGATAAAGGGCGAAAAAAGGATGAGCGTAAGAAGAAGTACTCGAAAATCAACATAACCAGAATCATTGGGAAGGGCGGAAATCATCACGCCCTGGAGAAGCGTGGTTTCGAGCATTAGCCTAATAATCTGCACAGTTATAAAGATAGAAAGAAACAAGTTCCGCTTCTCAGTCGAATCTGCCTCAGATTCTTTCTCTATTTCATGAACGTTTTGAGCCTGGCCTATAGCAAACTCATCATTAACTATCGGAAAATTTTTTTGTCGGTGCTCATAGTGCTCACCCTAATCTTTCTTCTGCGACCTAACGTTAATGTGCTGCCGAGGAACCTTTGCATCCGATTCGTCATGGTGATTCTTCAGGGGTTTTAAATCACCGTCCGTTTCGTATGCTCCGGAGTTAGAACCTTCCAGAACATCGTCAGATATTCGAGGTTTAGCGACAGTAATCCTTTTACCTTGAAAATCACGAAGATCATTCCTCTTGATTACATTCATCACGACGATCATAAAAATGCTCATGAATGCTTCAAGAACGCAGGCACCTAGAAACCACCATAATAGTCCAATATCAACACCTGTTATGTCTGGAGCTGCCACCTGCAGCTTCATCATGAACCACGTATAGAAAGCACCAATAGGCGCAACAATCATCAGGCTATAAATATTGATTCCTACAACCCAAGCGATCCGAGTTTCTTTCTTTGCCCGTGACCATGCCGCAGCCTGCAAAATAAAATGCAAACCAAAAGGCAAGAAAAGGATTATCCCTAGAGGATTAGAGAGCAATGGCAGTAATGGCAGTACTAATGTAAATTCAATGACAGTCCTTATGGTCTGCACAGCTATAAGACTAGGAGGAAACGAGGTCTGCTTCTTGGTCGAATCTGCCTCAGATTCTTTCTTTATCTCATGAACACCTTGAGCCTGGATCGTTCCATGCTCAGGTTTTGGAAGGTTCTTATCAGTAGTCATGGCTTCACCCTAAGCTTATAGCCTGGGTATTCAGTGGAAGCTCCCTGAATATTCTCAAAAAACATTTTTGAATTTATCTAATGCTAAAAAGGAATTTTTATTTAAATAGAAAAAAATATTTCTAAGGATTTTTTGAAGGTTATTCATTAGTGGCATCTAATTAGTAGTAAATCGGGAGTAAAGATCTTCTTCGGGAATGGGGTAGTCGCCTCCGCCCCAAACTTCTACCCCCATTTTGCATATTCGTCCTCTATGGTGTTCTGTCTTAATGAGCCCTCGCATCATCATTGACAACCAGTTGTCATTATTCGTAAACTGGTTGTCAAAATTGCCGCTGGAGGAAAAATGGATGCTTCATTGCTGAGTGAACTCGTGGTGCAGATCTTCCGTGTGAACGGAACACTCACCGCATGGGGAGACCGGTTCGCCGCCGAAAGCGGTCTCACAACTGCACGCTGGCAAGTATTAGGTGCAATCTCGATGGCGAAAGAACCGAGTACTTCTCCTCAAATCGCCGAACGCATGGGAATAACCCGGCAGGGTGTGCAAAAGCAACTAAACCTCCTGCGGGATGAGGGGCTGGTGATGTCCGTCGAAAACCCTGCGCATAAACGTTCCCCACGGTATTCCTTGACCGAACACGGCGAGCAGAAATTAGCGGAAATCCGAAAACGTTGGCGCCAACAGGTCAAACAATGGAGTGGTTCATATCAGTATGAATCTGTTATTGCCGCTCTTGAAGTTCTCGATGTTTTATCTGAACAAATGAAGGAATAAAACAAATACGAAAAGCTACCGGCGGAGGTTTAGATATGAATCCCGTTCTATTGACCGTAAACACTATTTCTGCACTCGTAACGATCGCCAGCGCATTTTTGGCGATATATCGTCCCGGGCTTATGGTTCACGCTTCTTCCGTTGACGCTAATACTCGTTTCTACGTATACATGTATGCTGTGCGCGCTATACCGGCTGGAATAGCTGTTCTTATTGCACCCTTCTACTTTCGAGGCGGTGCCGTCGCCCTGCTTCTTGCGACTTTTGCGGTCATACAGGCGGGTGATGCATTTATCGGCTGGACCCGCAAAGAATGGGGCATGGTGTTCTTCCCCTCGCTCAGCGCGGCAGTCCACACGGTCGTTGCGCTTTCGATTCCGGGCGTATAGAGATAGCTCTCAATGAAGGGAAGGATTACCCGCAGGATATGTGCCCCCGTGTGCACCGGCTCAGCCAGCGGTACTGGGATGCGGAGCTGTGTATCACAGAGAAAACCTGCTCCGAATGTACTCTGCCACTCGGTCCTTCTAAACAAAACTCTAGGTATTTCTGTCCTCAATCTGTAGTGTTAAAAAGAGCGTTGTACTCCCAAATACTTCGTGAATCTAGTCATCGAGTAAACATAAAAACGAGGAGGAAACCCATGAAACGCTTTGAAAACAAGACCATTCTGATTACCGGCGCGAGCAGTGGTATTGGTCTGGTGGGCGCAAAACGTCTGATCGAAGAGGGTGCACACGTTATTTTTACGGGCCGCACCGAAAGCCATGTGCAGGCTGCAGCAGCCGAGCTGGGCGATCACGCTACCGCCGTTTTAGACGATGTTTCAGATGGCAACACCCTGGAGCGCATCATACCTGTGGTGGAGCGTGCCGGTGCGTTGGATGGTGTGTGGCTCAACGCCGCATACGCAGCCGGAGGTCCTTTGGAAGAGATGGACCAGGCGACTCTCGATCAGATATTTAGGTGAATGTAGTGGCACCGATGATCCAAATGGGCGCGCTTTCTCCGTATGTGAAAGACGGCGGGTCGGTGCTGGTGACGTCTTCGACGGCGGCTTATGAGGGAGCACCTATAGTCTCTGCCTATGCCGCAACAAAAGCTGCTATTCTGGCGGCGGCGCGCGGGTGGGCCTCCGAACTTGCACCGCGCAATATTCGGGTGAATAGCCTGGTTCCCGGGCCGATTACGAGCAACCTGAGGTCGGTTCTTCCCGATGAGATGCGCGCCCAATTCGAGGAACGGCTTGCCGAAGCCGTGCTCCTCAAACGTGTGGGCGATGCGCGCGAAGCCGCCGCGGTCGCGCTATTCCTGCTCTCTGATGAGGCCAGCTATGTGACGGGTAGCTCGTATACGGTAGACGGCGGTCTGATCATGCAGTAGCGCTCTGTTGCTAGGCGGTGTGGAATACGTACATAGCTGTTTAGCCCCCCAGGTAAGCGCTAAAAAGTGCCTTTATGTGAATAAAACATTTTCTAAAGCATTATTCATATAAAGGCACTTTTGATCGAAAAGTGCGACGAAGATTTATAGCTATATGAATGTCTATATTTTTACTCAGTTATGCGCGATATGCAGGGTTTCACAATACCTTGATGCCTAGAGTCGTATTCCCATCCCCAATCGCACATGAGTTGTAGCACCGGTAGAAATGTTTGCCCTTCCGCGCTTAGTGTGTATTCCACTCTTGGTGGTACTTCCGCATATACAGTGCGTTCGATGAGCCCATCTTCTTCGAGCTGACGGAGCTGCTCAGTTAGTACTTTGGAACTGATCCCTTCAAGTAGCAGAAGCAGATCGCGGGTGCGTTTGCCCCACCGCTCAGATGGTAGAGAATGAGGCACTTATATTTGCCTCCCACCAGATTCATTGCCATCTCTATTGCAGAAATTTTTTTCATTAAAAACCTACCGTAAATACTTAAAACTTACCTAAAAGTATGTATAGAACCTATAAGTAAGTTATGTTTTAATGCATTTTTGTACATTATACTGAATTTTGGAATCACCCGAAGAGAAATGTTACCCATGACTTTGCAAGACCTTATACGTGACCGTCGCTCTACTCGATATTTTGACCCTGCCTGCCTAATAAGCCACGAGGAAATGTACCGTCTTATTAATCGTGCTAACCAGGCTCCCAGCAGTAATAATTCGCAGCCGTGGCGGGTTGTGATCGTAACCAAGCAGCATTTACGCGAAAAGCTGTTGCCTATTGCGTATAACCAGCAGCAGATTATGACTGCATCGGCCGTGTTGATTCTGCTGGGTGATCGGCAAGCATACTATGCGGATAATTTGAGTCGAATACATCATGAAGAATATATTGCTGGATGCTTCTCCCAAGAAATCTGTGAGGCTCTGACCCAAGCCGCTATTGAATTTTATGAGCCGCGTAGCGAGCAGGAAATACAGAAATTTTTAGGTTTAGACTGCGGGCTCTGGGCGATGACTTTTATGTTGGCGGCGCAGGAAGCCGGGTGGAATACGGTACCTATGACGGGATATCAGCGTGCAGAATTGCGTGAGATGCTGCGCCTGCCAAGCCGATATCTTGACATTATGATGATTGCTGTAGGCTCCGGAACACGAGAAGGACATCGCACTTTACGGCATGAGGCGGAGCGCGTAACGGTGTGGAATGCCCCTCCCTCAGAGCAACCTTAAGGCCGCCCCGTATATGGTGGGATGCCGCTTTTCTATTCATAAGTGTCTTGCACATTCTATATGCATTTTGAATGCAAAACCTTCTCTATAGACGGGGTTACAGGGCTCACCCTACAATGAGGAATACCCGCCAGAAGACAATAAAAGGAGCGTGCACCGTGAAAACCCTAGGCATTATCGGCGGCATGAGCCCTGAGAGCACCACCCTGTACTATCGGATCATTAACCGTGAAGTCAACCGCCGCCTCGGAGGCAACCACAGTGCCGATATCGTGATGCACAGTGTAGATTTTGAGGAAGTCGTGCGCCTGCAAAAAAGCGGTGACTGGGAAGCCGCCGGGGCTCTACTGGCGGCAAGCGCCGCAAAACTTGAAGGTGCGGGTGCGCAGCTGCTGCTGGTGGCCACAAACACCATGCACAAGGTTGCCCCCGCAATAGAGCGCGCCACCACCGTACCGCTACTGCACGTAGTTGACGCCACCGCCACCGCCATCCAAAGGCAGGGGCTGCAGAGGGTGGGGCTGCTGGGCACAACCTTCACCATGAGCGACGGGTTCTACACCGAGCGCATGGCGGCGCACGGAATCCAGACGATCGTACCAACCGAACCGGAACAGGCAGAGACTAGCCGCATCATTTTTGAGCAGCTGTGTTTGGGGTGCGTCGAGCCTGAAGCCGTGCAGTATCTTCAGCAGGTCATTACAGGGCTGAAGGAGCAGGGCGCCCAAGGCGTGATCCTGGGGTGCACCGAACTCTGCCTGGCAGTAGAAGCGGACAAGACCCCGCTGCCGGTCTTTGACAGCACCACCATTCACGCGCTCGCGGCAGTAGAGGCAGTGTTAACGCCGCCGCCTCCCGCATAAACCCCGCTTCTTGACCGAAATAAATAACTTGCTCCCCATGAAAAGACTAGCTGCAGCCCTTGAATATAAAGTTCCACCGCCACTTATTGGGGCACTGTGCGCCTTACTGATGTGGCTCATCTGCGGGATGCCGCCGCTGACAGGAAGACCACCGCTGCTGCTGGTTCCCGCCCTTGCACTGGTTGTACTCGGCCCTAACGGTGGACGCGGTGGGGGTGCTGTCATTCAGACGTGCCCGCACCACAGTGAACCCGTTCGCCCCCGAACGCACCGTAAACATTGTCTCCTCCGGAATATACCGTTTAAAGCCGCAACCCCATGTACTTGGGTATGGTCTGCATACTTACCGGGTGGGCGGTGTGGCTGTGGCAGGTGCAGGCTGTGCTCGGGGTGGTACTTTTCGTCGCCTGGATAACGCGTTTTCAGATTATTCCCGAAGAGCGGGTTCTCGCCCAGAAGTTCGGTACAGAATACCGGCAGTACCGCCAGCGGGTGCGGCGCTGGGTATAGCCCAGCACCTGCCAAAACTGTGTATGGCTGGCTATGTGGACACAGCCAGCCAACCGAAACCCCTGAATGGTTCGGGGACTCACTATCGTATGTGCGCCTTTTACAGGATAGACTTAATAGCGGTGGACTCGGCAGGAAAGACGGTGATATTCATGAATCGTATCTCGACCCATTTTCTCGATCTTGAAGGCATTAAAACCGCGTACTACAGTACGGAGGGTGAAGGCACGCCTATCGTGCTCCTTCATGGTGGCGGGGTGGATCATGCCATGCTCTCCTGGAAAACGATCATGCAGACCTGGACCGGGTCTCAGCCTTTAGTTGCCCTGGATCTGCCGGGGTACGGAAACAGCGATAAACCCGAATTAGAGTACTCGCTGAGTTTCTACACAGGCTTCCTCAATGCCTTCCTGGATACTTTGAACGCTCAAAATGTTACCTTGTGTGGCCTTTCAATGGGCGGCGCCATTGCTTTGCAATATGCGCTGCGGTATCCGAACTATATTGGCAAGCTGGTGCTGGTGGCACCTTGGGGTGTGTCCGCTTCACCGTATTCACTCATGGGACGGTTGCTGGTGCGTTTGCCGCTCAATCAGGCGGCATATAAAACCTTGCAGAACAGGTGGCTGGCAAAGAACATTATTGCCGGGTCACTGATTGGAAATCGCGAGAAAATTACCCCCGAAATTCTGGATGAGGTGCAAACTGCCGCCCATTCGAAAGATGCGGCACGAGTTTTTCAATCATTTCAGATCAGTGAGCTGTGGGGAGAACATCCGGTCGGGCACCTAATACCGCTTCTGCCACAGATCAAGGTGCCAACCCTATTTATTCAAGGGGATAAGGACCCCGGCGTCAAAGTCGGTGATGTGAAGCAGGCAGCCGCTTCTATGCCGAATACACGGGTCGAAATTTTTGAGCATCATAAGCATTGGGTTCAGAAAGAGAGCCCCGAACGGTTTGTGGATATAGTGCGCGACTTCGTCGAATCGTAACTCTTGTCATACTGAACGAACAGCATAAAAATAAACCCCGAGAAGCGCTTTGAGAACAATACTTTCCGGTAATCGGCGGGAACAGCAGTCTCGGCTGGACACGCGCAAAACGTCTTTGAACTCTGAATAATGCAGCTTTGGGCGTATTACAAGGCCCTAGAGGGTAGGTAATACGCCCAAAGATGCGTTATTCGAGTTGGGAACAGAGGATAACCTACTTCACGATACGGTAGACTTTCGCTTCGTAGGGGCGCAGGGTGGTGCTCGCATCGGTCAGGGCGCCGGTGTCATCCCGGTAGTTGGAATGCACCAGTTCGACGGACGCTCCGGCTGCACGCGCATCATCCAGCAGCGAGAAGGTGCGCTCCACCGAATCAGACGTGAAGTTAGAAACCACGAGCAGAGACTGGCTCGCATCGGTGCCGTCCGGGCCGCCGGTACGGGTGTAGGCGTACACCGCCTCATCCTCGGAGTGCGGAACCTCAACCGAATCTACGGGCGCGAACGAACCATACACCATCAAATCTTTGAGCTCACCGCGGCGCAGCTTCGCCAATTCCTGATAGTGGTAGAACACCGAATCCTGATCGTCCAGGGCAGCCTGCGCATTAATCTGCGGGTAGTTCGGGTTCACCTTCAGCCACGGCTCGACTCCCCGCGTTCGTGAAACCACCGTTCGCCGAGTCGTCCCATTGCATTGGAGTGCGGGCGTTATCACGACCCTTAATGTAGATAGCGCGCATCGCATCCTCGTGGCTGAGTCGCTGATGATCCACGTGCATATCCTCGTAGAAACGAATCGAATCGCCGTCGCGGTAGTCGTCGATCGACTCGAACCGCACATTGGTCATCCCAAGTTCCTCACCCTGATAAATATAGGGGGTTCCCTGCATAAAATGTAGGGTGGTTGCCAACTGCTTCGCTGAAAGCACCCGAAATTCGGGGGAATCGTTGCCGAACCGTGAGACCACGCGCGGCTGATCGTGGTTATTCCAGTACAGCGAACCCCACGCCTTGCCCTCAAGCTTCGTCTGCCACTCGTTCAGAATGCGCTTAAGCTCGGTCAGCTTGTACGGCGCATACGACCACTTGCCGCCCAGCGAACCTTCGGGGTCGTTATCGACGCCCATGTGGTCGAAGTGGAAGAGCATCTGCAGTTCGCTGCATCGTAGCCCGCCCACAGCTTCGCGTCCTCGGGGCTGGTCGCGCTCGTTTCGCCCACGGTCATCACATCGTACTTCGAGAACGCCTCACGGTTGAGCTCTTTCATCCACGGATGCACCATCGTGCCGTTCGCAATCACGAATGGGATCGACGACGTATGCTTCTCAAAATCGGTGGAAGGGTCATCCGGGAAGCCTTCGGGCTTAGAAATAATGTTGATGGCGTCCAGCCGGAAACCATCCACACCCTTATCGAGCCACCAGCGCACCATTGCATACAGGTCTTCGCGCACCTTCGGGTTCGCCCAGTTCAGATCGGGCTGTTCCTTGAAGAAAATGTGCAAGTAGAACTGCTGCGTGGCTTCGTCCCACTCCCAGGCGGAGCCGCCAAATTCGGAAGCCCAGTTATTCGGAGGAATCGGGGCGCCATTCTCGTCAAACCCGTTGGGGTCTTTCCACATGTAGTAGTCGCGGTACGGGTTATCCTTTGAGGAACGAGACTGCACAAACCACGGATGCTGATCCGAAGTATGGTTCGCCACCAAATCCATCAGAATTTTAATGCCGTGCTCATGTGCGGTCGCCAGCAACTCATCGAAATCTTCCATTGTTCCGAAATCGCTCATGATGGCGAAGTAGTCAGAAATATCGTAGCCGTTATCCACGTTCGGCGAATCGAACACAGGGGAGAGCCAGATAACGTTAATGCCCAGCTTCGCCAGGTACGGGATTTTTCGGTAATACCGGGCAGATCGCCGATACCGTCACCATTGGAGTCGTTGAAGGAACGCGGATACACCTGGTAGACCACCGCCTCCTTCCACCACTGCCGCCCGGCGTAGGAAGGGACCGCACGCTCTTCAGTTGTGGTTTTACTGCTCATCAGAAGCCTTTCGTTAGGATTCGCGTCGTTCGGCTCAGCGGGAAGACCCGTAAGCCGCATCGCCGCAGGTATATCTGTAAAAATTCTCAGTCAGGATGTGCCAGCGCTCCATCCGCCGCGCACTCTACGCCCTACCGGTACAGAACGCCCTACCGGTACAGATACACTTTTGCCTCGTAGGGGCGCAGAGTGGTGCCTTCGTCCGTGAACTCGCCGTGCTCATTCCGGTAGTTTGAGCTGATCAGTTCGGGTGCTTCTGCCATAGCCGCAAGCTCCTCAAGTTTCAGCACGCCCGGGTTCTTGAGCGCCAAAGAAGCGAGCTGGCCGTCTGCATAGGGTAAAGACAGTGTTTCTTGGGTGAAATTAGCAACCACCAGCAGGGCGCGCTCGCCGGATGCGGCGGCAGCATCTTCGGCAGAGTTCACACGCAGGTAGGCGTACACCTGCTCATCCTCGGGGTTGAGCACACGGTATTCGCCGGTGAGCACGATGGGGTGCTCTTTGCGCAGATGAATGAGATCGCTGTAGTGATAGAAAATAGAATCATCGTTCGCCAATTCTTCGGCGGCGTTAATGTCGGTATACTGCGGGTTCACCTTCAGCCACGGGGTGCCGGTCGTAAAGCCCGCATTGTCGCTCGCATCCCACTGCATGGGGGTTCGCGCATTATCCCGACCCGAAGCACTGATGTACCGCAGCATATCCTCGGGGCTAACCCGCTGGGACTCCACCACGTATTTACGCCAAGAATCATGGATTTCAAGGTCGTTATAGTCATCTACCGAGTCGAAGAAACATTGGTCATACCCAGCTCTTCACCCTGATAGATGTACGGCGTTCCCTGCATCATGTGCAGAACCGTGCCGAGCATCTTACCGCTGACCTCACGGAACTCGGGGGAGTCATTGCCGAAACGTGAAACCGTGCGCGGCTGGTCGTGGTTATTCCAGTACAGCGAATTCCATCCGCGACCATGCAGCCCCGTCTGCCAGTGGCTGAGAACCTTCTTCAAATCCACCAGGTTAAAACGAGTATCCGACCATTTGCCGGTAGTGCCGCCTGCGCTGGCATCCACATCCATATGCTCGAACTGGAACACCATCTGCAGTTCGTGGCGGTCAAAACCTGTGTACAGGGCGGCATCTTCCACGCTCACGCAGGGAGTCTCACCCACGGTCATCACCGGGTACTTGCTGAGTACCTCGCGGTTCATCTCGCGCAGGAACTCGTGCACACGCGGACCGTTCGCGGCCACCGCCAGAGAATTATCTAGCCCTCCTGCGGTGACGGCGGGGTCATCTGGGAAGGAAAGATCCTTAGAAATCAGGTTGATAACATCCATGCGGAAACCGTCGACGCCCTTATCAAGCCAGAACCGCATAATGTCGTAGACCTCTTCACGTACTTTCGGGTTTTCCCAGTTGAGGTCGGGCTGCTTCACCGAAAAATAGTGCAGATAGAACTGCTGAGTGCCCTCGTCCCATTCCCAAACCGATGGTGAGAAACAGGAAATCCAGTTATTCGGCGGAATCGGGGTGCCGTCTTCAGAAAACCCGGCAGGGTCACGCCACACATAGTAGTCGCGGTACGGGTTATCCTTCGCAGAACGTGCCTGACGGAACCATTCGTGCTCATCCGAGGTGTGGTTCACTACCAAATCCATCATAGCTTGATGCCGTGCTCATGTGCGGTCGCCAGCAGTTCGTCGAAATCGGCCATCGTACCGAACTCGGTCATAATCGCCCGGTAATCCGAAATATCGTAGCCATTATCGTCATTCGGCGAGGCGTAAATCGGGGAAAGCCAGATAACATCTATACCCAGCTTCGCCAGATACGGAATTTTTTCGGTGATACCGGGCAGATCGCCGATGCCGTCACCATTGGAGTCGTTGAAGGAACGCGGGTAAATCTGGTACACAACGGGCTGTTGCCACCACTGAATTTCAGTTTTCATGAGCTGTCCTTCCACGGAATACATATCAATTTAAAATCTGAAGGCGGAAACGCGCTAAGCTGCGGCACCCCTAGGATCGCCGCACTATCCGGGCTGTACCTGCGACGGCAGCGGCACGGGGTGCATCCTGGCAGTGGGCTCGAAACTCGACTCGTTAAGCTCCACCAGCACGCCACTGTGATCGGAAATCGCCTCAGGAGAATTATCGCGAAATACCACCGCATGCGAAAGTACCTTCACCGCGCGGTCGGCAAACACGAAGTCAATGCGCTTGGCTTCCTCCTGCCCTTCCCACCCGGCAATACCGCGATGCACGGTGAACTCACCATCGGTACGGTCGGCAATCTCACGAGTATCCACCAGGCCGGAAGAAAGCACAAGATCGTACCCTTCGCCACGCACCTGCGCCGCCGTGTTGAAATCGCCGCCCATCAGAACGGGCGCATCCTGACCGCGCTCGGTGAGGGCCTGCGAAAGCCGTGCAAACTCATGTGCGAAAAGCGGTTCGCCCTGAAAATCCCACCACGACATATGGGCGCTTGCACACCATACGGAACCCGCATCAGTACCAACCCGAACCGCTAGAGAAGACCTGCGCTCAACCCGATCGTAGTCATACTGCGGGCTCATCACAATAGGATCGATGCGCTCGATAGGCATACGAGAGAGTACAGCTACGCATTCGTCATACCGTTCCCATCCAATATGGGTTTCGGTTAGCGCCCATTCGTACTGAACCCCTAAATCAGCCAGGAACCGCACGAGCAGAAGTGCGTAATTATCCTCGCGGATAGAATACTGGCCCCGCCTTGGTACCCCAGTGGCGTATCCACAATAGGGGAGTGCAGGTACTGATTCACCTCCTGCAACGCAATAACATCAACCCGATGGTGGGCAATGAAACGGGCAAGCTCGTGAATTTTAACGATCTGGTGAGGCTCGCACCAGCTGTGAGTGTTAAGAGTAAGAAAACGCATCGTCTCTAGAAATATAAAGGTGAGGGGACAACACGCGGTTCTCGCCCTCTGCACTTCGTGAAAATGTCGGTGGAAAACTACTTTTATATGCTAACCATTTGCATGGTCAATAACGCAGCAAAATACTCACCGGAAACACCAATACTTTTACCCGGTACTGGGACATGTTTCGGGTTCTGAAAAACTATGCCAAAAAACCCGTTCAAGGAGGTTTTAGTCCGTAAAAGATGACATGATATTGCTATTAAATAAAACATTGCACCACACGCGCGGGCGCATCGCGCGGTAATTCCTGGCCAACACACGGCAGACACCTAGGCGCCCGCTCACTCTCAACCAGAAAGGGCGTCAGCCTTATGATGGAAAAAATTCAGAGGTTCGGGTCCGCCATGTTGGCGCCCGTGCTTCTTTTCGCCTTCGCTGGCCTAGCGGTCGGTATCGGCACCGTTGCCACCCTCCCAAATATTGTTGGCGATCTCGCGAACGAAGATACCTTCTGGTACCAAGCGTGGACTGTTTGGCTTGACGGCGCATGGACCGTTTTCCGGCAAATAGAGCTCCTTTCGTGCTGGGTCTGCCGATTGCGCTCGCAAAGACCGCAAACGCTCGTGCCGTCCTCGAAGCCGGAATGGTCTATCTGACCTTCAACTATTTGGTGGCCGGTATGCTGAATTTCTGGGGCCAAGGCGGTTCGGGATTCTTCCAGCTGGATTACAACACCTCTATTTCGCTAGATAACTCGGATTCTTACGGTACCGGCCTGAAAATTATCGCCGGTATTAAGACGATCGATACCGGTATTTTCGGCGCTATCATCATTTCCGCGATCGTGGTGTGGGTCCATAACCGATACTTCGATAAGAAGCTGCCCGACTTCCTCGGTATTTTCCAGGGCACCCAGTTCGTCTACGCGATCTGCTTCTTCCTGATGATGCCCATCGCCTTTATCTTCGCGTGGCTGTGGCCTTACGCTCAGCATGGTATCGCAAGCATGCAGGGCTTCTTCATCGCCTCCGGCGCGTTAGGCGTGTGGATCTACACTTTCTTGGAGCGCATCCTGATTCCAACCGGCCTGCACCACTTCATCTACTCGCCGTTCATGTTCGGTAACGCTGTGACCCCGAACGGTATCGTGAAGGATTGGCCGACCCACATCAGCGAATTTGCCAAGAGCGACAAGCCTCTGCGCGAGCTCTTCCCCGGCGGCGGTTTCGCACTGCACGGTAACTCGAAGATCTTTGCGCCCCTCGGTATCTCTGCCGCCTTCTACACCACGGCACGCCGTGAGAAGCGTAAAGAAGTTCTCGCCCTGCTGATCCCGGTGACCCTCACCGCAATGCTGATCGGTATTACCGAGCCGCTGGAGTTTACCTTCCTGTTCGTGGCACCCCCCGCTGTTCGCTGTTCACGCGGTGCTGGCGGCTTCGATGGCGTCGATCATGTACATGCTTGGCCTCTCAGGCAACATGGGCGGTGGCTTGCTTGATAACTTCCTCTTCCTCAACTGGGTTCCGCTGTGGCAGAACCACTGGCCCACCTACCTTATGCAGATCGGCGTGGGTCTGTCCTTCACCGTCATCTACTTCCTGCTCTTCCGATTCCTCATTCTGAAGTTCGATTTCAAGACCCCGGGTCGCGAGGCTGAGGGTGGCGAAACGAAGCTGTACTCGAAAGCCGAATACAAGGCCGCGAAGGCAGCCGAGAAGAAGGGTGCCGCATCCGCAGATGACGCTGGCGATGCAGATCTGTATGCCCCGCGAGCGGCAGGATTCCTCGAACTGCTTGGCGGTGCCGATAACATCACCACGGTGAACAACTGTGCTACTCGCCTGCGTGTCTCGGTGGCGGATGAATCCCTGGTTGATACTTCGGATGCTGCCTTCAAAGGATGCCGGAGCCCTCGGTATTGTGCGCAAGGGCAAGGCATTCCAGGTGATTGTGGGTATGGACGTTCCGCAGGTTCGCGAGCGTTTTGAAACCATGGTGAACACCAAAGAGTAAGGTTATATTCACCTTCTAGGGAAACCTACCGAGCTCCTGAATCGAAGACGTTGTAATATTTATGTATTGCGCGTTTTCGATTCAGGAGCTTTTGAGTGGATTTACAAGATGTGGTGAACGCGAACCAACACAGGTTCAGCGATACCGAACGCGATATTTTGGCGTTCATGCTTGAAAACGAAGAATTTGTTGCGGAGGCGACTATCAACTCCCTCGCGCACAAGACCTATACTTCAACCAGCTCCATTATTAGGCTCACCAAGAAGCTCAATTTTTCGGGTTTTGCCGAGCTGAAATACTTCATTAAATCTTCCTTGACGAAATCGGAACCCTATAACCCGCGTTTTATCGAAAGCGGCCGCGAAGATATTTTGCGCACCTACGATTACCTGGAACATATGGAGCTTTCCGGGCTTTTGAGGAAACTTCATACGGCGCGCACAATCTACTGTTTCGGAACCGGGTACGCGCAACGAAACGCGGTACAAGAATTTGCTAAGTCTATGCAGGTCTGCGGCAAATTCTGCCATGTGATTCCTGCACGCAATGAATTTGAAAGCACCATGAGCGCTATGAATCAGGACGATGTCGTGATTCTTGTCTCCTTCTCAGGACAGACTGAAAATATGCGCGAACACGTCAAAATGCTGGCACTGCGGAAAATCCCCATGATCGCAATTACCGCTATTGGCGTGAACTTTATGTCCTCCTACGCCGAGTACTCACTGCACTACCAAACCACCCCCACCCAGTTGAGTACTCAGCGCAAGCCTTACCACTCGTTCGTGGCGCTCTCAGTGCTTTTGGACTATATTGTGCGCCGGTATATAGACCATGTTGAAACCCAACAGCGCGGCAACTCCACCAAAACAGCGCAGGTTCTTGAAAGTTCTGAATTTAGCGCCGAAACCGGGGCACTCGACGTCGCCGATATACGTGCCCAAGCTGGTGCAGCAGCTATCGATCGGCAGCACACAGACCCATCGGAGACTAGCCCGTGATCGCAATCCTCGAACTTATCAATAATCCGCAGAAAATGCGTCGATACCTTTTCTGGTATCTCATCATCATGCCCCTGGCGCTCTTTGCGTGGATTCTGTTGGGCGCCGCCAACTCCGGCTTGGATTTCAAAGCTGCAATCAATATTCCGTTTTATGCTGTAGCATTTTTGAACGGGTGCCTGTCGATTCTATTCGCGGGACTACTCAAATTTGCTGCGAGCGAGAATGAACACACCGAACGCATGATTGCCTTCTACACCCTGGTGATGCTGGTGTTTGCAGGGAACCTGCCCGGTGCCCTGCTTGCGTTCTTCCTTTGGTGGGCACTGCGCGAGGATCCTGAGGAACCCTTCGCCCCCAATTATCGATGGGTTTTTATCGCCTCGATGATTTTCCTCGGGCTGGTAACCCTTCTCGTACTTTTCGCAAATATACGCCTCTGGTCGGCATGATAACGGTACGTGAGGAACGCCCGTTCCCCGACCTGATCCGTGGAAAAGCACATCGGATACACGGGAATTAGCTAAAGCCTCCGTATGATGTTATGTAAGATTATCCCCACACTCACCACGAATCATCCAAGGACGAGCACACTGTGAACGAAACCCCGGATACACTGGAGAACACCGCTGCTAAGGAACCCCGCAGCGCCGAATTCCAGCCGGAATACCTGGATCCCAGCTCTCCCGCCTTCGACCCCTCGGCGGGTCTTGAACGCTGGGCGCAGCAGATGGACGTGTATACCGGGCCGGATGCGATGCTCGACTTCAACCAGGTCGATTACGTACACATCAATCTCAGTGACGCTAACCCTTCCGGGCTTGCGCAGCTGTTGGCCGGACGCAAAACACGTCTTTCCACCCTGATTCGCGATAAGTCTCTGCTGGGACATGAGATGCGTGCCGCGCGTACCCTGCGCACCAAAATTTATGAGCTCTCGACCGGGCACGGGCTCGATGCCGGGTATTTTGTGGCGGGCACCGCATCATGGTTATCGCATGCGATGCGCGATGATGCCAAAGCCTCTGAAAAACGGTTTATCGCGCCAATTCTGATGGCGCCGCTGAACCTGACACCGCATCCGACAAGCGATGATTTTGAGCTGCAGCTAGCTGGTTCTGCACGTCTGAACCCCGCTATGGTGCGCCAAATCAAACAGGAATATGAGATCGACCTGGGCACTATGGATGTTGCGCAGCTCGCCAACTCAATGTCACGCCTGGACCCTGAACCCGTGATCGAGCGGATGCGTGCCTCCGCCGGGCGTATTCCAGGGATGACCATAGAATCAAAGTATTTTATCTCAACCTTTGCAGATCTGAAGGAAAGCATGGGGGAGCTGCCGCACACTGCGCATACCCCGCTCGTGCGCGATCTTGCGGCGCTCAAAGTTCCCGGTGCGCAGCCGCGCGAGATGAACGCGCACAACCTGCAGCAGCCCCTCAACCAGCGCGATCCCGCCCAAGAAACGCTGCTGTTCGACGCAGACCCCGTGGCGCAGAATATTATTGATACCGCCGCCAGCGGATTTTCGATGACTGTGACAGCCGCACCCGGAACAGAACCGTTACGCACCGCCGTAAATATCGCCTCAACCCTGATGGGGCGCGGAAAATCGGTTCTGGTCGTGGGAGAAAAACGTTCGACCCTCGCATCCTTCAGCGAGCTTCTGGGACGCACCGGGCTTAACGATCTGCGCTACGATCTGCTGGCAGAACACACTGCCGAAGATCAGCGAACCGAGTTTATTCGCGCTATCGTGCGTAACGAGAATACCGCAGAGCTAATTCCACAAACCTTAATCGTGAGCTGATCGAAACCCGCACGGCGCTCACAGATCACACTCATGCACTGACGGCGCGCGACCCACTGTGGCATATTTCTATTAGTGAAGCCTTGCAGCGAGTGGCCGAACTCGCCTCTGAGGAGAGCGCGCCGCAGACCCAGGTGCGTTTTAGCCGCCAGCTGCTTGATACCCTGCAAGACCGTGAAGCCATTACCGCCGATATTGTGCGTTTTGCGGAGCTGAACGGGTTCACACGCGCGACTCGTACCTCGCCCTGGCATCGTGCCCGTCTGCTTAACGAAGACGAGGCGGCGGATGCCTACGCCCTCGTCATTACCCTGCGTTCCTCGCTTCTTTCCCTGCGCGAGGCGATGAATGCCATGAACGCGAGCCTGCATCTGCGCCGGGCACGTACTATAGCCGATTGGGATGCGCAGCTTGCTATTCTGATTCGCATTCGGGAAACTCTCAAGCGCTTCCGGGCAGAGGTGTACGACCGCCCGGTGACCGACCTGATTGCGGCTACCGCATCCGGCTCATGGCGACGGGAAAACCGTATCGACATGAGCAGTATGCAGCGTTCGCGCCTGCGTCGAGCGGCAAAAGAGTATATTTTGCCGGGAGTGCATATTGGCGATCTGCATGAACACCTCAAAGTTGTGCAGACCGAGCGCGCCGAGTGGATTCGGCTTCTTGATTCGCCCAGCACCCCGAAGATTCCCGAGAACCTGGATGCTTTGGCGAACGCCCTGCACTCGCTGGGCTCGGAGCTTTCGGGGCTTGAGATCATACTCCCTGATACCGCCGAAGGCGTCGACTTTGTGCATACGGATCTTGACCAGCTCGAAGCCCGCCTGGATGCTCTGCTCAACGACCGCGAAGTGCTCATGAGTCTGCCCGAACGTGACGTACTCTTAGGGCGGCTCACGAATGCGGGTCTGAGCGATTTTCTGGACGAGCTGGGTGAGCGTGAGGCAAACGCATCCGAGGTGACATCGGAACTCGAACTTGCGTGGTGGCAGTCCGCGCTTGAAGAGCTTCTGGAGCAGCACGCCGAAAAAATTCTTGACGGCGACGAGCTGCGCGATATTGAGGCTCGTTTCCGCCGCGCGGACTACGCCCATATGTCGAGCGCCCAGGCGCGTTTGTTGGCGCATACGGCACGGTTGTGGACGGAACGTATCGAAGAATTCCACGAGCAGGCTTCGTATCTGAAGAGTCAGCTGCGCGGCCGTGAGTTTGATCTCGAGTCGCTTCTGGTGAATGCCCCGGTCATGGCGCGTACTTTGCTGCCGCTGTGGACTGCCAGTCCGTTTTCGCTGGCGCGCCGGGTTCCCATGTCGATGCGTTTTGATGCGGTTATCCTGCTGGATGCTGAGTCCACCCCGCTGGCGGCTAACCTTCCAGCGATTACGCGCGCGGATCAGGTAATCGCCGTGGGCGATCCTCATGCCGGGTTCCCTGCGCCGTTTATTGTTTCGGCACCAACTTCGGGTGCACCAGCATCGGATTCTCACCGGTTGGAGAGCACTTTTGGGGCGCTTTCACGTCTGCTTCCGAACCGCACGCTCTCGCTCGTGCATCGTCCCTTTGACCGCGTGCTTTTCGACTACCTGAATCGGGAATTCTATGGGTCTCACCTGCGCGAAATTCCGGTGAGCCCGGCATCCCGCAAGCCCGTGAGCACGCTGAGTATTGAGTATATTGATACGCGCGGGAAGGTGAGCGATAACGCGAACCTGGAATCCCCGAGCGTTGAAGTGGACCGTGTAACCCGTTTGGTGCTTGAGCACGCCTACCGCCGCCCCGAACGTTCTTTGGCGGTGGTGACGGCGAGCCCGAAGCATGCCCAGCGGATTGCCGGGGCGGTGCGCCAAGCCTTGAATACGTACCCGCAGCTTGCCGAGTTTTTCAAGCCCGGTACCGAGTCTTTCCGGGTGGTGGATGTAAACCGTGCGGGGTCGCTGGAACGCGATACCGTCATTTTCTCGCTGGGTGTGGGGCGTGCCCGGCTGGGGCAGAGCTCCCATAATCTGGGGCTGCTATCGGGCCCGCACGGTCGTGAAGGCTTCGTAGTGGGACTCACTCGCGCACGGCGGGCCACGCATATTGTTAGCTGCGTGAGTCCAACCGATATGAATGCGCAGAAACTCCACGAGGGTGCGCTGGATCTATACCGGTTGATGCTCGCCTATGAGGAGAACCAGCAGCAGATTGCGGCGCAGACTCCACGCGAGGACGTTCTTGCGTCTAACGCCTGGCTAGAGACTGAGGACGAGCCAACCGACCCGGTAACGCAGGACTGGCTGCTTAACGATGCAGTAGCACGCCTGCGCGAACGCGGCGTTCGGGTGCGGCCCGGCGAAGACGAGATCGCCTTTATCGCGCTGGCACCGCAACAGCTCATTCATACCGAATCTGAACAGGAGAGCGCAAAGCGGATGCCGCTCATGGTGGGGTCGGATGTGCTGTTTGATTACACGATCGAGAGCGTGCGTGAGCATACTCGCCTGGTTCCTGAAAGGTTGAGCCGCACGGGCTGGAACTACGTAACCCTTAACACCTTGGAGGTTTTCGCCGATCCCGAGGCAGTGGTGGCGCGCATCCTACGGTATTTGGGCATATATGCAGACTAGAAGCTTCTGCACCCTCCCAGCAGCGCAGAGTTGAAAGGACGACTCTATGGGTGAGTATTCTCCAACACCGAAACCGCGCAGAGGCCATCGACGCGCCAGCGGAGGAGGCGCATTAGCAGGGGACGAGCCGCGCATTGCGGGCGTGAACGCACCGCTTCACGCACATACGCCAACGCCTGCACGCAAAGAGACCTCCGGGAAGTCAGCCGCGAATCGAGGAAATCTAAGGCATGCCCGCGGCTCGGCGCAGGAGCATTTAACCCCCGAAGAACGTGCCCGTCTAGAGTGGATGCGCGAACAAAAACCCCCGCACTGGGGCTAATGCCGCAGTACGGGGAGGGAATGATTTTTCGGGTGACTACTCTGCTTGAGACGAGCTTGAGCTGGAACCTTTATCGGTGCTGTAGAACCCGGATCCTTTGAAGACGACGCCCACGGTGTTGAAGCGTTTGCGAAGCGTGTCTTCACCGCATTGCGGGCAGGTGCGCAGGGCGTCCTCGCTGAACGACTGACGTTTCTCGAAAGCGTGCCCACAGTTTTTGCACTGGTAAACGTAGACCGGCATGGTTCTCCTGAATGACAGATCCTAGGGCAGTCGCGAGCGCGGCGGCTGCCGTGTGTTGCGTATAGAGTGTACCGCGAACCTCACCCGGTTTCGACTTGGGTGGTGCCTCTATGCGGGGCTTAGCGCATACGGAGCGTTCTTGCGTCGTAAATTCTTGACTTAGAGCGCGGAATCACCGAGGGGCTCTATACCGTTCTCGGTCAGCACGCGGGGGAGCACGGCATCCCATTCATCGTAGGGAATGCTTTCGAGCACTTCATGGGAAAACACCACGCCTACGGTGCTCTCACGCAGTTTATCTGCCGAAAGGGCAGGGATGATGCGGTCATAGTAGCCTCCGCCTTGCCCTAGACGGCGGCCGTTGCGTGCATAGGCGAGCGCCGGAACTAGCCGCAGGTCGGCGGCAACAAAGGCCTGGGTGTCATACTCTTCGCCTTCGGGTTCGGCAATGCCCAAGCCATTGAGCGGATGCTCCACCTGCGGATCCCAAATAACCCAAGCGAGAGTGCGTGCCGGGCGTACTACGGGCACCAGGATGCGGTGCCCGCGCGCGTGCAGGTCGTGAAGCGCTGCGGTGATGGGAGGTTCGGAGGCGGTGGGCAGGTATGCTGCGATGGTTTGCGCCTGCGCATCCTCGGGAATCAGCGAAAGAATATGGTCGCGGTATTGCTGTTTCATCTGCTCGTGTTCCGCCGCTGTGCGGGCGTTTGGCGATCAGGCGCTGCGGGCGAATTTGGGAGCGCAGTATCTGCTTGTCGAGGGCGATATCTTCGGAAGTTTTGCTGTGGGGTGCATCGTTGCTTTCGTGCGGGGTGGATAAGGTGCTGGGCTCGGGTTTCATGGTTCTCCTGGGTGAGTGCTTTCACCATTGCGATAATGTTGTGCGGCGAGTGCGATGCTCGGCGATATCTTATAGTGCCTAACCTGCAAAGGTACAGCGGGGTATTTTTAAATTCTTGCACGAAGGTACGTGTCAAATTGTAGTATTACAGGCTGTGAAAGAGGGTGCATGAGTTATGCTTATTGGTATGACTAAAGTATCTAAGTCTGTCACTAAGGCTGTTATTCCGGCGGCTGGTCTGGGGACCAGGTTCTTGCCCGCAACGAAGGCGACTCCTAAGGAAATGCTTCCGGTCGTTGATCGCCCCGCAATTCAGTACGTGGTAGAAGAGGCAATCCGCGCCGGCCTGAACGATGTTCTTATGATTACCGGCCGTAACAAGCGTGCGCTTGAAGACCATTTTGACCGTGTTCCGGTCCTAGAAAGTCAGCTGGCCGAGCAGGGTAAAGACGCCCTTCTGAAAGCTGTTGAAGCAACGAATGAGTTGGGTGAACTGCACTATGTGCGCCAGGGCGACCCTAAGGGTTTGGGCCATGCAGTTTTGCGCGGCAAGGTACATGTGGGGGGATGAACCCTTCGCGGTTTTGCTGGGCGATGATCTGATTGACGAAAAAGAGGATTTGCTCTCGCAGATGGTTGAGGTTCAGCAGGCTACCGGCGGTTCCGTGATCGCGCTTATGGAGGTTCCCCGCGAGTCTATCTCAGCCTACGGTGCTGCTGCTATCGAGGCGGTTGAAGGTCAGGATGGCTACGTGAAGGTCACCGGTCTTGTTGAGAAGCCCGCCCCCGAGGAAGCACCCTCGAACTATGCGGTGATTGGTCGCTACGTGCTCAGCTCGAAGGTATTCGAGGTGCTGGAAAACACGGCTCCGGGTCGCGGCAACGAAATTCAGCTGACCGATGCACTGCAGACTTTGGCAGTCGGCACCGGCGAAGGTGAGGGCGTATACGGTGTGGTCTTCAAGGGGCGCCGCTTCGATACGGGGGATAAGCTCTCGTATTTGAAGGCAAACGTTATTCTTGCTTCCGAACGCGAAGATCTCGGCCCTGAACTTCGTGAATGGCTGAAAGAATTTTCCGATAAGAACTGCTAATCACTCTTTGCATAATATCTAGTCCTATCAGGGGCGATAGTTCGGTTTTATGACCTGCTGTCGCCCCTGATTCATTTACGTAATGTTCGACTGTGTTCGATAGTATTTATACATGCACAGGAAATGTGCTGAGCGCATATTTTCTAGAAGAGCCCTGAATAATCCAGGTTTCTTTGGTATATTTTCGCACGGTATACGTAGATGAATGCGAACACTGTCCTGTACTAGGTAAGATGAAAAGTCCTAGGTTTTATAAATGTTAGCTTGAAGGGATAGATACACATGACGATTTTGAGCACGTCGGGTGTTCTCGTAGTTTTAGCGGTCGTCATGCTGTTGTGGTTTATACCGCGGAATATGCGTCGAGCATCCGCCGCAGACACCCCCGAACAGACGGTTGTAAACCCGCATTCCATGACTGATGATGTTCTGACCTCGCATTCCATTCTTTTTTCTGAGGAGTCCGCAGTGCCCGGTTCTGACCCCAAGAAATCCAACGCCGCGAGCGGAAACGTGCCCCCGCTCAGTGAAGAAGAGACGAGCGCCGCGCTCTCCGATCTGCGCGAAGCCTCGCCGGTCGAACCTTTTACCAGCCCTGTGCCCGTTTTAGAACAGAAACCTTGGCTGCCGGAACGCCTGCATCGCCTAGGAACCCTGCGCCTGACCCTGCTCGGTATCGGCGCGCTGGTGGCACTTATTCTGATTTTCTCGTTGATTCTCTCCCTCATGGGGTGGCTGCCGTGGAGCGCCCCCACGGTTTCCTTCGTGGCGCTCGCGGGGATCGGTGGTGCCCTCTACTACCTGGGGCAGCCCAAGGATGGGCACGAAGAACCTGATGCGGCGTACCCCGAAACCTCCGGGCATAATGCGCTGCCCATCGAGGATGAGGCTGCCGAAGAGGAATTCGCGCAGGATGAGGCACACGAGCTAGACGCCGAGGAGCCAGAAGAAACCTCACCGAGTCGTTCTTCCAAGGCCAGCAGGTGGGGTTCGCTACGCTGGAACTCGGGGCGTGCATCCCGCAAATCTACGCTGGAGGAAGAGTCTTCAGAACAGGGTGTTCCCGCAGACCATGCGCCACAGATCGGTGCCGATGAATTCGCAGCAGAGCCTCATGAACTGAGCGAAGAGCCGGTGCATGAGGAATACGTCGAATATGCTGAATCGTACTCAGCTGAGGACGCGCAGCAGCACTTTTCTGGTACTTCGCACGCCCGCAGGCTTCCGGCGCAGCTGCACCCTAAGTACCCTCCGCAGCAGGCCCCCGAACCCGTCCTGTACGACGATGACCAGGGCGCAGGTCACGAAGCTTCATACGAGCAAGCTCCTTCCGCGCACGCGTTTTCAGTATCGGCAGAGGAGGCTCCCGCACAGGATGTTTTTGTGCAGCCCAAGAACCTGCACCGCGCGCCCGCACCCCAGCCCGAAGCGCAGCGGCACGAAACCCGTTTTGTCGGCTCTTCATCTGCTCAGGGGCAGACCCCGCGCCGTCCGGCACGCATTCCAGGAACGCATCTGCGCCCGTTGGAACGCACGAGTGAACTTTTCGATCAGGAAGTTCAGACCACTCCAACCGGGCAAATCCCGGTGACTCCCGCACCCGGAAATACTGCGGATGCTCCGCAACGCGAAGGTGCTGCGCCTAGAACGGATTCTTAGGATCAGCTCCCGCGAATACAAACCAGACTCAGGGTCATTCCGCGCCCTCCGGTATGAGCAATACTTCTACTCAGGATGCGGCATTCGGCCCCGGCATGCAGGATCACGCGGATGACTCTGCACATCCCGCACCGTATCGTGGTGCAGCGCATAATCCATACCTTGCGCAGCCGCAGAATACCGCGCAAAATCCGTATGCTGCGCCAGCTCAGGGCTACGGTACGCACCAAGGGCAGCGTGTGGGGCAGCATCAGGGTATGCACCAAAACCAAAACGCAGGCCAGAACCGGCAGGCGGCTCAGACAGGCTTAGGACAGCAGAGTCTCGGCGAGCAGCAGGGATACGGTCAGCGCAGCTTTGCACCGCAAAACCAGAAGCACCAGACCTCCACGGCTCAGCATGCGAGCGCTCAGAATTTCGGGCCTGAATTTGCGCCTTCGCGCTCTGTAGCAGAGGAGAAGAATCTTCCTCCTGCAGGGTTCACCCCGCAGGGAGCTATCCGTCCCATGAACCAGGAACCTCCGCGGTCGCAGCGTCCGATGGGAACCACCACAGGCTCAGGTGCGCAGAGTTCACGCTTCCAGCAGGGACCGGCGACCGGTTCTGTTCCGGTAGGAGGCGGGTCTGGGTTTACGAATACGAGCCAATTCGATGTTCCGGTTCCGCTCGATCTCGACGATTCTGAGTTCGAGCCTCTCGATATTATTCCGGTCGTGGATGAACCCGGCGAGCGTTCGGGCTCCTCCTCGAACGCATCCGCATCCTATAAGCGGGGGAATATGCCGGGGACGGGAGCATCTTTCACCGGGGTATCGCAGAAAACATGGACCCCTACGCAGCTTCCGAAGCCGCTGAGCTCTTTGCATCAGAAGAAGCCCAATGGAAGTGATGGCAGCCCGAATAACGGAGAGCAGAAGTAACGGTTCGCTGGATCTCTAGATTAAATTTCTGCACCAGAGTAAAAAGGCTCCCCATACATCTGGGGAGCCTTTTTACGTGCCTTGGGAAAAGAATGAAGCGAGTAATTCAGTAAGGATGCTCTTGCATAGGGAAAGGAGGAGGTTCCAGATGGAACCTCCTCCTTCGCATCACACACAGGAAGAAAAGTCTTCAAAACCGTATCTAGGAGGCCTTCCCACAAGGCGTATCCTATTTGGTAATAAAAATATAGCCTAATTTCGAGGTGTCTGCCAACTGTAAATCCCGGAAAAATAGCGACACTCCGTCAGTATATTTAGGATTGCCTAACCGAAAACCCCGTGTTTACGGGGATAGACCCCAAATAATAGGGTGCAGAAAAAAATTTAAATTTTTTTGATCGCGGGATAATGTGCACTACGTAGAACCTCAAAGCAACGTATGTACACCCTCAGCTGATGAGTATCATACCCAAAACATGAGAGAATGAGGGGGTGAAAGAATGGTTTGCGGCTCTGCCTCTCGAACTTGCCGTCGTCATCATGTGGGGCATCGGTATTTTGCGCACCAGCATCGTCTACGCCCTGGGCCACCTTGCCGCCACGGGGAGCGCGCGCCTAGAACGCATCCGTAACGCCATGCAGACCCCGCTCTACACACGAGCCACCGCCATGATCAACCGGTGGGGAGCCTACGCCGTGCCGCTCTGTTTCCTGACGGTCGGATTGCAGACCGCCGTCATCATTACCACGGGGTTCACGAAAATGCCGATGCGCCGCTGGCTGCCCGGCATGCTTCTGGGCACCCTGATATGGGCGATTATCTACGTCACTATCGGGTTTGCTCTCCTTGCAGCCTTCGGATTTGAGCCGTGGATGGTGCCGCTCATCTTTGTCTCGCTTATTCTGATCAGCGTGACAGCCTCAAAGATTCGCACCTATATTGCTGATAAGCGGCAGTCTTAGCCCGTTTTTACTGTATATTCCACGGATACACCCCGCGTACCCGCCCGCTGTGCTAGCGTGGTGGCATGAGTGAAAACAGCACCAACGCACGGGCAGAAGAAAAAGCAAGAGCCGACGAGCTTCCCCACCATATCGCAAATCTTCTCTACGCTCCGCAGGCCCTACCCGTCCAGGTGCTTGAACGCTCTGAGCTGCGCATTGCCTATGTGCCGGGAATTATGCCCGGAAAATGGTTCACTCGCTGGCATGAGCGCTACGGCGACCGCGCGCCCCTGGCTGAAATTCCGGTGGGGGAGGGTCTGGGAATTCAGGCTCTCACCACAGATCTTTCCACCTCCCAAAGTACAGAACCGCTTGCACACATGGCGATTGTGCGCCCCAACCACGAACCGCACAGCAGAGACACAGACGAGTACCACAGCATCAGACTGTACGAGGAAGTACCCGTGCTGATCATGCCCAGCGACCACGTGCTCACGGTGCTTGACGAGGTGAACTTTGCAGACCTCGCCGAAGAATTTCTGCTTCACGGCCCCGACGATTACCCCGCCTGGGCTGAAGCCTCCAGCACATGGCGAGCCGAAAACCCAAGAGTCCTGCCCAAATTTACCGGCGATCGTGAGGCTCTTGAGCTCGTTGCCGCAGGAATTGGCCTGTACATTGCACCCATGTCCGTGGCGCGATTCTACCATCGTAAAGACCTCACCTATCGCCCGATGCGCGGCCTTGAACCCTGCCCGGTGACCCTCACCTGGAGGCGGGCACCGGTGGCGCATCCGCGGCCCGAAAGAGAAGAAACCCTGATCCAGGACTTTATCGGTATTGTGCGCGGGCGAACCGCATCCAGCGAGCGAGGAAGTGAGACGAAGCAGAGCCGCGCTAAACGCATTGCTGATGAGAAAGCAAAGACGAAAGCGAAACCGTGCCGCCAATGCCCGCCGTGAGGCTCGTGATCGGAAGAAATCGAACGCCAAAAAGAGCGGAAACCTTCGAGAATATGCCCGTCACAACGCTCAAGCCGCCCGTGCGCGGCGTGCCGGAAAGAAACGCTAAAGCGGTAAACTTAACATCATGGCATTGGTAATGGAAACCCGTCCCGCAGCCTACGCGGTCATTATCGAGCAGGGCAAACTGCTCATGACCCGCTGGGTGCCCGAGGACCGCGCCCAAAGTCCGCTCTGGTCGCTGCCCGGCGGAGGCATGGAACCGGGCGAGCAGGCGGACGAAACCGCCCTGCGAGAAACCCTCGAAGAAACCGGGTACAGCGTTGCCATCGAAGATATTTTGGGCGTGCACGCCGGGCATTTTCCCGCGCGTAACGGGCTCTCCGACAGCACGCTGCCGTTCTGCGCCCTGCGCATCGTCTACCGCGCCCATGTGGTCACCGGCGAGCTGCGCGCCGAAGAAAACGGTTCTTCCGACAGCGCCTGCTGGGTGCCTATCGCTGAACTCGATACCCTGCGCTACGGCACCCTCATCGACGAGGTCGCATCCATGATGGGCTTTCAAAATGCCGCCGCTTGGTCGCGCGAATACCAAGAATTTCTTGCCGACGAGAACGCGAGGAAAATCTAGTGCATTACCCAAACCGCCCCGCACCTACCCGCCGCACCATGATAAGCGCCTTAGCCCTAGCTCCGCTTCTTGCTGCCTGCTCGTCAGAGGACGATAAACCAAAAGTGGATCCTTCAGCATCAAGCTACGGAACCCTGCGCGTGGGAATCGGTGCCCTGCGCGAGATGCGGGCGGTCGCATACTGTACGCTCAGGCGCTTCGCAACGTGGGATATAACGTTGAAGTCGTCACCAACGAAGACAGCCGCAGCAAATTTCTGGATGCGCTCAAACAGACCGAAGCGAACACCCCCGAACCAGACACGCTTGACGTTGTCATCGACTACAGCGGCGATTTGCTTCTGCATCTTACGAACGACGGCAAACTTAGCCCCGCACAAATTCAGGCGGAACGCCAGGCCGCCAGTGCCAGCGCATCCGCGGCGAGTGCCGGGGTCACACTACCGCCAACCCCCACCAACACGCCTTCGCATGATGCGTCCGCCTCCGAAGGCGCAACCGCAAGCCCCAGCGGAGCCATTAACGCGCGCGCACTGAATATTACCGATACCGTTGCCGCTATTAACCGTGTGCTTCCCGAACACCTGGAACTTCTAGACGTTGCTAATGCCCAAAACCGCGATGTTCTCGTAACCACTCGCCAAAATGAAGTGCAGCATAAACTTCGCAGTCTCGCCAACCTTGCGGATGTAAAAGCTACCCTGAGTTTTGCTCTTACCAGCGGATACACCAGCAGCAACTACGGCGTTGCAAGCCTCAAAACTGTCTACAAATACACGGTCGAAACCCTATTCTCAACGAAAATTCGGCAGAACGCGTGAGTATGCTCAGCAAAGACACCGCGCAGGTGGTCCTTTTGCACAGCGCAGACCCGGCGATTGAGGATAACCGCTTCACAACTCTCGAAGACCCACAGACTACGCAGCTGAACCAGCAACTTCTTCCGATTGCACGTCGTAACCTGCCAGATAGTGCACGCGAAGCTATAAACCGCGTATCATCTACATTAGATACGGGAAACCTATCGTTCTTGCTTCGTCTTACGAGCGGTACCAACCCCATCGCTGACGACGAGGCCGCGAAATTCTTATTAGAGCATCCAAGGAAGTAATGTAACTATGACGAAGTACCGTCAGTCCTCAAAGCTGAACAACGTCCTCTACGATATTCGCGGACCTATTCTCGAAGAAGCCAACCGCATGGAAGCGCTTGGCCACCGCATCCTCAAACTCAATATTGGTAACCCTGCCCCCTTCGGATTTGAAGCGCCGGATGCGATTATGATGGATATCATCCGCCACCTGCCCGTCACACAGGGTTATTCCGATTCCCACGGCCTGTACTCGGCGCGTACCGCTATTGTGCAGTACTACCAGAATCGCGGGATTCTTGACCTTGACACCAACGACATATATCTGGGCAACGGCGTTTCGGAACTGATTCCTATGACCCTGCAGGCACTATGCGAACCGGGCGATGAAATTCTGGTTCCGATGCCCGACTACCCGCTGTGGACCGCCTCCACCACGCTCGCAGGCGGCAACCCCGTGCATTACCTGTGCGACGAAGAGAACAACTGGTACCCGGATATTGAAGACATCAAGTCGAAGATTACCGAGCGCACCAGGGGCATTGTGATTATTAACCCCAACAATCCCACCGGTGCCGTGTACTCCCGCGAGATTCTGCAGCAGATTGCTGATGTGGCGCGCGAACATGAGCTCGTGGTCTTTGCCGACGAAATCTACGAGAAGATCACCTACGAAGGCGCCGAGGCTATCAACATGGCCACCATCACCGGTGATGATGTGCTCTGCATGACCTTCTCGGGGCTTTCCAAAGCATACCGCGTATGCGGCTACCGCGCCGGATGGCTCGCCATTACCGGACCAAAAGAGGACGCTAAAAACTATATCGAGGGCATTACCCTGCTCGCGTCGATGCGCTTGTGTTCCAACGTGCCCGCCCAGCATGCAATTCAGACCGCACTCGGCGGCTACCAGTCCATTGACGAACTTGTTGCCCCCGGCGGGCGTCTCTACGAGCAGCGCACCCTGGCGTATCGTATGCTCAACGAAATCGACGGCATTACCTGTGAACAGGCCGATGGCGCGCTCTACCTGTTCCCCAAAATTGATACCGAAAAGTTCAACATTAAGAGCGACGAACAGTTCATGCTTGACCTGCTCAAAGATCAGAAGATTCTCTTCAGCCACGGCAGCGCCTTCAACTGGCACAAGCCCGACCACTTCCGCCTGGTTTTCCTGCCGGATGTGCAGACCCTCAAGAGCGCGCTTGAGCGGCTGGGTAACTTCATGGCGGATTACAAACAAAAGAATTAGCGGGGTTTGCTAGGCGGTTTTCCCGCGCTAGTTCACGCCCACTCCTACTGCTCTTGATGTGTTATCAAACGGATTTTTTCACGCCTGGTAACACATCAAGAGCTTTTTACGCCTTAGTCTTCGGACTCGGAACCCTCAGATTCAGCTTCTTCATCCGTTGTATTTTGAGTGTTACGCACCGCGTGCAGGCGTTCTCGGGCACCCTCAAGCCAGGCTTCACACCGGGAAGCTAACGCCTCACCGCGTTCCCATAGGGCTATCGAAGACTCCAAATTTGAGGTGCCAGATTCCAGCTGCCGCACCACATTCTCAAGCTCGGAGCGCGCCTGTTCATAGCTTAGGGTCTCGACGGGAGCGCCCAGCTCTTCCGTATGAAAAACTAATATTCTCAGACAATGTTGTACCTTCCACAAAAGAGTTATAAATCAAGATTTGAGTCGTATGTTTTGACCACACTGACCTCGGCGCCGCCCACTGCCGCGCGCATCGTCAGCTTGTCATAAGCCGATAGAGTCGTGGCATCGCGTACCAGTTCACCATCGGCACGCTGCACAATCGTGTACCCCCGCTTGAGCGTTTCCATGGGCGAGAGCGCCCGCACCCGCGCAATCGTATGCGAAATCGCGTCCCGCTCGCGCGCTACACGGTACTCCACCGAACGAGCGGCTCGCTCCCGCAGCCGAAAAATATCCTCACTGCGCCACCCTAAATCCGTTTCCGGCTGGGTCAGCACCGGGCGCTCATGCAGCTGCCGAATATACTGCTCCTGATAGTTCAGGTAACCCAAAACCGCGCGGTCGGCACGCGCTCGCGCCTCCCGAATAACCGCCAATTCCTCGGCGACATCAGGCACAATACGCTTACCCGCATCGGTGGGGGTAGAGGCGCGAACGTCCGCGACGGCATCCAGAATCGGACTGTCTGCCTCATGCCCAATTGCCGAAACGACCGGAGTCTGTGCCGCCGCTACGGCACGTACCAGAGCCTCATCCGAGAACGAGAGCAGATCTTCAAACGAACCTCCGCCGCGGGCGATCACAATCACATCAACCTCAGGATGTGCATCCAACTCGCTCAGCGCCGCCATCACCTCGCTCGCCGAGCCTTCGCCCTGCACTTTCACGTTCCGTACCTCAAACTGCACTCCGGGCCAGCGCAGCGAAGCATTGCGAATCACGTCTTTTTCGGCATCGGAATCACGCCCGGTAATCAGTCCTACACGATGCGGCAGCAACGGGAGCGGCTTCTTGCGAGCATCCGCAAACAGCCCCTCAGCGGCCAGTTTTTCACGCAGTATTTGCAGCTGCTCGTGCAGGTTGCCCGTGCCCACCGCATAGATACGCCGCCCAATCAGCGAGAGCCGACCGTTTTTCCACAGGCTGGGCTTCGCTAAGGTCACCACTCGTGCACCAACCTTCACATCCGACCCCAGGCCGCGCCCCGCCTGACCGAACAGAGCGAGCGTAAACGAAATCTTCCTGCAGATCCTTCAGCTCAATGAAAACGTTCCCGCCGCGCCCGTTGAGGGAAGCAACCTGCGCCTCAACCCACAGCTGCGGAACCTTATCGATATAGTTCTTCATATTCTGAGCCAGAAGCGCCAGAGGCCAAGGGTTCTGCGGTGTAGTCTCCTGCGACTTTGCAGGAAGCTGCCGCTCAGCCGCAGGCGGCACAATCGGGGGAGCCGACTGCTGGTATTCATAGTGCGCTGCCGAAAAATCAGTCATAACCCCATTCTCTCCCACAGCCTGCGATTTGCCCATCTTTCGGTCATGCGCGTACTCTTCACGTCACAGTTTCCGCTGAGGGCACACTCATTCAACCTTTTCTGTCGAACCCGGTAATCTGTAACCTATGGGTGCACATGACGACCCCCAACCCCACGAACCCAAGCGCACGATCAAACTTGAGGTTCCAGAGGACTCACCAGACACCACCCGCGTATTGCCCGAACCTCCGCGCAATGACTACCGGGTTATCTCCAGCGAACCGCATGATCTTGAGGGTGCGGATGAAACCACCACGCTCTTATCCGCGCCCGAGGTAAACCAGCAGACGCGAGTGCTCAACGAGTCCTCGGATGCGCCGCGCCCGCAGAGCGAAACCCCGGAACCGACGGGTGCCCCCGTGGCGAACTTGGCGAATCAGAAACCGCAGCGGCACGTACTGGAGCCCACCAGCGTCTCAAAGCTGCGGTACGCTCTGGCGATTCTTGCTGCATCCTTGAGTATTCTGTGTGTTCTAACAGGTTCCGTTGCTAGTTGGGTCAATCAAAACCTCATCAGCCAATCCGGGTTCAACCAGCTCAGCACCCAGCTGGTGGAAGACCAAGACTTTCAAAAACGAATTGCCGATGCCGCCGTCACCGATGTTATGAACTCTGATGCGGTTAAGCGAGTCTTCCCCGAATCCGGCAATAACTTCCTCACACAAATTCTGAGCACAAGCCGCGACGAGGTGAAAAAGCGCCTGAGCGAGAATGCACAGAGGCTCACCGGAACCTCTGAATACCGCACCATGTGGCGGCAGGTGGCGGCGGATACGCACACCTACAACCTGGCGCATCCTGATGACCCCGCAGCGCTCGACATCAGCGCCTTCTATCGCGAGCTTGATGCCCGTGTGGGCAGCATCGGCATATATGACCCCGATATTTCATCCTGGGGAAAACACCTGATATCTATTGACCGTGACGGAAACCCCGTGCAGCATGCGGTGCAGCGGATGCAGTGGGTTGGAAGTATGTCCGGGGCACTGATCGCAGCAAGTATTATCGGTCTGGTGATCGCCCTGATTCTGCTTCCGCGCGGACGCTTTGTGCTTCTGACCTGTGCATTCCTGATTCTTGCGGCAGGCTTGTGGATTCTGAGTGCGGTCATGGCGCAGCAAACCCCGCAGACACTTGGGCTCAGTACCGACAGCACGGTGGGGACTGTTTTCTTGGATGGTCTGGTGAATACGGCGCGCCCCATGCTGACAGGTCATCTTAATTCGCTCGCAAGTTACAGTGCATGGGCGGCCGTGGTCTCGCTGCTGGGTGGTATTCTTGCCAAACTCATTGCGCTCACTGCGAGCGGCACCACAGTACGCACACACTAGAGGAACAAACAACGTAGGATAGTAGTCATGTCCACTGAAACCATTTCCCTTGGTCTGCCGCCGCTGCCGCGCACCCGCCGAAGCCGCGCCGATATTGAGGCTGCAACCCCCGTCACGAGTGCCAAAAAGGTACTGCTGGCCACCCCACGCGGATACTGCGCCGGCGTTGATCGTGCCGTGATCGCCGTTGAGAAGGCTCTCGAACACTACGGTGCCCCGGTGTACGTGCGCAAACAGATTGTGCACAACCGTCACGTGGTGGAAACCCTCGAACAGCAGGGTGCCATTTTTGTGGATGAAGTGGACGAAGTACCCGAAGGTTCCGTAACCGTATTTTCAGCGCACGGAGTTTCCCCGGCGGTTGTATCTGCCGCGGGGGAGAGGCAGCTGAACACGATTGATGCGACCTGCCCGCTGGTGAATAAAGTGCACCGTGAGGCTGTTCGTTTCGCAAAACAGGACTACGATATTCTGCTCATTGGGCATACCGGGCACGAAGAAGTCGAAGGTACCGCCGGTGAAGCACCCGAACATATTCAGATCGTGAATTCGCCTGATGAAGTGGATTCGGTTACCGTGCGCGACCCAGAGAAGGTCGTGTGGATTTCACAGACCACCCTCTCCGTGGACGAAACCCTAGAAACCGTGGCGCGGCTGCGCGAACGGTTCCCCTCCCTTCAAGACCCGCCCTCAGACGATATTTGCTACGCAACCTCAAACCGTCAGGGCGCTATTAAGGAGATCGCCCCACAGTCAGATTTAGTGATCGTGGTCGGGTCTGCGAACTCTTCAAACTCTGTGCGGCTTAAGGAAGTCGCGCTTGAATACGGTGCCAAGCGCGCCGAACGTGTGGATTTTGCGCATCAGGTGGATGAATCCTGGTTTGAGGGTGTGGCGACCGTGGGGCTGACTTCTGGTGCATCGGTGCCCGAGGTGCTGGTGCAAGAGGTACTGGCGCTACTGGCTGAATACGGGTACGAGAACATCGAAGAGGTAGAAACCGCGAAGGAAGACATTCTCTTCTCCCTGCCCAAAGAGCTGCGCGCCGCCCTGAAAAACGACGAAAACACGGGCCGTCAGCTGGGAGGCCGCGGGGCAAAACCCACGCGATAGTTCGCGCCTTACACGAACTTACAATTCCGTGAAGCCCTAAAGCCAACCGTTATCGACGGCTATACGTATCGCCTCCTGCCGGTTCGAGGCGTTAAGCTTCGCCATAGCAGAAGACAGATGGTTGCGCACCGTACCGGGGGAGAGGAACAGCTGCTCACCAATAGCGCGCGCTGTAGCACCATGACCGGCAACCCGCAGAATTTCGGTCTCGCGCTCGGTCAGCGGAGACTCCCCATACGCCAAAGACTCTGCCGCCAGCGCCGGATCCACCACATGCATACCCGCATGAACACGCCGAATGCCCTCCGCCAGCTGGGATGCGCTCGTATCCTTCACCATAAACCCGCTCGCCCCGGCGGCGAGAGCACGCCGCAGGTACCCCGGTCTGCCGAAGGTCGTCACAATGAGTGAACGTACCGGCTCGCCGGTGAGCGTCACCAGTTTCGCATCCCGAATCGCGGCCGCCACATCAATACCGCTGGAGAGCTCAGAACCGGGCATTTCGATATCGAGAAGCACCACATCCGGGTGATACCGGTTGATCGCCGGAATAACCTCATCGCCGCCACCAACCTGCGCGACCACCTCAATATCGTGCTCAAGTCCCAGGAGTGCGGCCAGCGCCTCACGCACAAGCTGCTGGTCATCGGCGAGCATAATCTTAATCATCTGTATCTCCCGAAGGCTCGATCTCGGCGGTATTACCGTCCATACTAACCCGAACCCGCGTACCCCGAACGTCTGCCGCTCCAGAACCGGCAGGGTGCGCCCGCAGCCAGTGCGCCGGAGCATCCTCAATGACGAGGGTTCCGCCCGCAGACTCCACACGACTCTTCATGCCCTTAATACCGCTTCCGGCAGCGTACTCGGCAGGAATACCCACCCCATTATCAAGAATTTCAAGCCCAGTATTACTCAACCGCACCTCACAGAACCCAGCCTGCGAATGCCGCACAATATTCGTCACAGCCTCACGCAGTACCCACGAAAAAAGCGAAGAATTCACCCCAACCACTGAGAGAGCACGTTCCGCATCGGGCAATTTAGCGGCGATCGACGCCGTCTGCAAGGCACGCGCCGACGCCTGAATTTCGCCCGAAAAATCCGGGATGCGCAGCCGCGTCACCGTCGAACGAACCTCCGCCAGCGAAGACCGAGAAAGCTGGGCGATCGCTTCAAGCTCCGCATCAGCACGGTCAGGGTCAGCATGCAGAAGTTTCCGCGCCAAATCGGCCTTAAGCGTGATCACGGTCAGAGAATGCCCGAGCACGTCATGTACATCGCGGGCGATGCGCTCGCGCTCGCTGACCATATCAAGTTTCGCTTGGGTTTTGTCGGCGTTTTTACTCAGCTGGATCAGGTAGGAGAACCCCATAATCCCGATCATAGGGAGTCCCAGTGAGAAGGTTAGGCGGGATTTCTCCGCAAAATCGATAGGGATTCCGTCAGAGAACATGTAAATTATCCAGCAAACTGCCGCAATAACGAAGGCGCCGCGAATTCGCGTGCTGTAGGGAATGTCCTCGGCAAAAGTCCACAGTGCCACAAAGTAGATGGTGAAACCGATGAGTACATCTGCTGGCGGAATGGCAGCTATCAGCATCATGCCACATACGGGCACGAGGAGAAGAGCCGTCCAGAGAAGCAACCGCCTGAAATATGATGACGCCGGAAGAATCCAGGGAACCGTATACGCGGCAACATCTATGATCGAAAAAACGGACAGGCAGATAATGACGTACACGTGTTTCCATACCGGAGCGTTAGGCTCTAAAGGCCGTCGTAGATGTACCCCAGATATACGAGCCAGGGTGCGGAGAACCCCAGACTAATCCAGCTGATAGTACGGTTCTCGTGGGTTTTATCGCGCGGTTTTAGCGGTGTCATATGCTCCTCCTGGACTCTAGTATAAGGACGACTTCGTGTAGCGCAGAGGGCGCATCCGGCGGTGTGAATACCGGATGCGCCCAAAACCTAGCCAGCCGTTGTCGCGAAGACTTAGCGCCGCGTGGTTCGCCGCATAAGGAGCATGGTTGCCAGAATGAACAGCGCGCCCCAGGCTGCGAAGTTAACAACGCCGTACCAGAGTGGTTCGATCATGTTCCAGTCGGGACCGCTACCGTTGATAATCGTGAGTCCTTGAGTGAAGGGATAGCGGGAGATTTCGGCGGCACCGTACAGCGGAGTGAACCGGGCGTAGGGCATAAGGTCTTTGGTGAGCGGGGCGAAGAGCGTGCCGAAGAATGAGAACACCACCAGAACGCCGTTGGCAATACCTACTGCGCTTTCACTGGGCACCAAAAGCCCGATGGCTAGCCCGAAGAACCCGAAGACCATAGCGCATAGTATGCTGAGCGCGGCGCAGGCGATCTGCTGATTCAGCGGCATATCGATTCCGGTAAGGCGGGCAGCAATGTTCACTGCTATGACGGGTACCGCCGCCATAACGAACGCCACACAGCATTTGGAAAACAGATATTTACCGGTATTCATGGGGGTGAGGGCTAGCTGCCTGCCCCATCCGGCCACGTTTTCGACCACGGTCAGGCCGCTGACCGATACGGTGCTGCTGATAGCTCCGTAGAGTGCCATGCCAATCATGACATAGGCGGAGGCGTTACCGTCTGCGACTTTGACCTTTGCGTAGTCCTGCAGCGCGCCGAAGAGCATGTAGAGCCCCACAGGCAGGATGATTGTGTAAAACACGGAAGACGGCGACAATACCGACCGGCGAATTTCGTAGAGTGTGTAACGTAGCATGTCTAGGACTCCTTTGTGGCGCTAGATGCGGCTGATTCGGTGTCTGAGGTGAGGAGCATGAAGGATTCGTCCATGGATGGTTTGACGATTTCAAGGTCACTCACAATCTGCGTGTTGAGCAGAAGCCGCACGAAATCTTCGGCATCCGAGACGTTCAGCCGGTGGCGGTATTTGCCGTTTTCTTGGGTAATTTCGACCTGCTGATGCGGTAGATCGTCAAAGGTGAGGGGCGCATCCGCCAGGAAGCTCACGTGTCGGTACCCGGTAAGGTCACGGATTTCTTCGGACGTGCCATCGGCAATAATGGCACCGTCGCGCATGAGCACAATGCGCTGTGCGAAGTTCTGCGCCTCTTCCAAGTAGTGGGTTGCGAAGATAATGGTTTTGCCGGTTTCGGCGAGCTTATCCATGCGTTCCCAGAAGGTGCGGCGGGCGGTAACGTCCATGCCGGTGGTGGGCTCATCCAGAATGAGGATATTGGGGTCATGCATGGTGGCGATAGCGAACCGGATGCGCTGCTGCTGCCCGCCAGAGCATTTACCGACTTTGCGATGCGCCAGCTCGGTCAGCTCTGCGCTGGCAAGCACCTCATCAATGTCGATGCGGGCGGGATAGAGCGTAGCAAGCATTTCGAGGGTTTGCCGCACGGTCAGGTCTTTGAGGAGCCCGCCGGTTTGCAGAACAGCCCCAATATCGCCGCGCTGCACCGCCTTTTTAGGGGAGATACCTTGTACGGTGAGGGTTCCTCGCGCCGGCTCGGTCAGCCCCAGAATCATATCAATGAGAGTGGTTTTGCCCGCCCCGTTTGGGCCGAGCAGGGCTATGATTTCGCCCTTGCTGATGGTGAGGTCGAGATTATCGACGGCAGTGAGGGTGCCGCCTGGAACCCGGAAAACCTGGGTCAGATTCTCTGCCTGAATAACTGTTGTCGTGTTCATGCTTCTAGTACACCAGCTTTAGCCGGGTGCTATAAGTGCGTGCTGTCATGACATACCCATGACAGGTGTCATGGTTTTTGGATGCGCCACCTCGGCGGTGTTCTATTTTGCGAGTTATTGTGTATCAGACGGTTATTTAAGCCGCCCAATACAAAATAAACCCCAAAATAGCAGGGGAGGGCGGGTGCGTATCCGGCGGGGAAGAAGCACGAGCCTCACCCTTCAGCGCAGAGTAACTGCCCGCGCGGTAGAATGTTAATTGTCTGTGCCTGCGCCTGGTATCACTCGGGGTTGTGGGCGAATTATCGTCGTCATGTATGAAGGATTTTCTGTGGCTCTGACTATCGGCATTGTCGGTCTTCCTAACGTGGGCAAGTCCACCCTGTTCAACGCGCTCACCCGCAACACGGTGCTGGCGGCTAACTACCCGTTCGCTACGATTGAGCCGAATATTGGTGTGGTGAACCTGCCGGATGCCCGCCTGAACCGGCTCGCCGAGATTTTCGGGTCTGAGCGTATTCTGCCCGCAACCGTCTCATTCGTTGATATTGCGGGTATTGTGAAGGGTGCCTCTGAGGGTGAGGGGCTGGGGAATAAGTTCCTGGCGAATATTCGTGAGGCACACGCGATCGCGCAGGTGGTGCGCGCGTTTGATGACCCGGACGTGATTCACGTGGACGGCAAGGTTGATCCTGCCTCCGACATGGAGACCATTAATACTGAGCTGATTCTGGCAGATTTGCAGACTTTGGAGAATGCGATTCCGCGCCTTGAGAAGGCCGTGAAGATTAAGAAGGGCGATGCCGCCCAGCTGGAAACCTACAAGCAGGCGCAGCAGATTCTTGAGGATGGGAAAACGATTTTCTCGCGGGCGGCTGCTGAGAAGCTTGAGATGGCGCATTTGAAGGAGCTGAACCTGCTGACCGCTAAGCCTTTCATCTACGTGTTTAACGCGGATGATGGTGTGCTGGCTTCTGAGGAGAAGCAGGCCCAGCTGCGTGAGCTGGTGGCCCCGGCGGAGGCTGTTTTCTTGGACGCGAAACTTGAGGCTGACATGGTGGAGCTTTCCGAGGAGGAGGCCCGCGAGATGCTGGAAATGAGCGGTCAGGACGAATCTGGGCTGGATAAGCTTGCTCGCGTGGGCTTCTCAACCCTGGGGCTGCAGACCTACCTGACGGCTGGACCGAAAGAATCGCGCGCCTGGACGATCTATAAGGGCGACACCGCACCGCAGGCGGCGGGCGTGATCCACTCCGATTTTGAGCGCGGCTTCATCAAGGCCGAGGTTGTCTCCTTCGATGACCTGGATGCGGCAGGCTCCATGAACGAAGCAAAAGCCCGCGGCAAAGTCCGCATGGAAGGCAAAGACTACATCATGGCCGACGGTGATGTGGTTGAGTTTAGGACAGGGCTAACGTCTGGGAGCAAGAAGTAAGAGCTAGTTCGCATAAGTGCGGGCGAGGAGGGTATACCATTGTCGAGACTGACGGAGCTGCTGCGGCAGGCGCGTAAGACTGATCCGCAACTCGGTGCTGACTTGGAAGCCGAGATCGCTGCGCTGATCAAGCGCCGTACGTTCGGACTCGTCTTCGAGCAACATCAGCCCGAAGCCGTCGAATTACCCGGTAGGCCGGTGCGACGTGGCGACAAGGTACGGATGCTTGCGCCCCGCGGGAAGACGAAGATCGGCGACCAGCGGCTGTGGCGAGTTTCGGGGATCAAACGGGTCAATGGACAGCGGGTGACGTATCTCGCGGAGTTGGACGCCGAAGAGCCTAAGACCCACTCTATCCTCGCTGACGACGTTGTGGTCGTTGCGGAGTTCCGCGACCGCATCTACCCCGGCCTGGTGGAGACAGGCAGGGTCGAGCGGGGCGGGGACAAGCCGTTCCACACGGTTATCAACGCGGAGAACTACCACGCCTTGGAGATGCTGACGTACACGCACAGGCACGCCATCGACGCTATCTATATTGACCCGCCGTACAATACCGGCGCAAAAGACTGGAAGTACAACAACGATTACGTTGCCAGTGATGACGACTACCGGCATTCGAAGTGGCTGGCTTTCATGGAGCGACGCCTGAAGCTCGCTCGTGAACTGCTTAACCCAGAAGAATCAGTGCTGATCGTCACGATTGACGAGAAGGAGTATCTTCGGCTGGGACTTTTGCTGGAACAGACGTTCCCTGAGGCTCGAATCCAGATGGTCTCAAGCGTCATTAACCCGAAGGGTGTGTCCCGCGGAGACTCTTTCCGTCGATCTGATGAGTACCTTTTCTTCGCGATGTTCGGCTCTGCTTCACCTCATCGATTGGAACTGGGTAGCGCCTGGGGGGAAGAGAACGTGGCCGGCAACAATCCCGATGCTGGACGAGAAGGCAGCGAACCCGGATGGACCTCGATGATGCGCCGTGGATCGAATGCTGCTCGTGCGGATAGGCCGGGACTCTTTTACCCGATTTACGTCGATCCAGAAGCTGGCCGCATAGACCATGTTGGTCCGCCACTCCCGTCCGATGTTCATGAAGCTCCGAAGATTGACGGGCTGGTAGCGACCCTCCCGCTTCGTCGTAATGGCTCAGAAGGGCGGTGGCAGATCGGGCCGAACGAACTGCGCTCTCGGATCGAACAGGGCCGTGTACGCATCGGGCGAAGGACATCATACGGGTATGTCATCAACTACCTTCCCGATGGTGCATATGCGGACGTGCTCTCGGATCGTTTCGAAGTTGCTGGTCGTGCTCCTGATGGGTCGCTTATTGCGCGAAGCGTGGGCCTCGAGTCGCATACACAGATCCCGTTTACTCAGTGGCGGGTCCCATCCCACAACGCTTCTGAACACGGATCGACGTTACTGGCGTCCTTTCTTCCCGGACGCAAGTTTCCGTTCCCGAAGTCGCTGTACGCTGTCGAGGATACCTTGCGGTTCTTCGTTAAAGATAAGCCAGAGGCGGTTATACTTGACTTCTTCGCTGGTTCGGGAACGACGGCGCATGCGGTGATGCGCTTGAATCGCCAGGACGGTGGGCGTCGGCAGTGCATATCGGTGACCAATAACGAGGTTTCGGCAGACGAGCAGGCGAGACTCCGTAAGCAGAAACTTCGTCCTGGTGATTCTGACTGGGAGGCGCTGGGCATCTGTGACTACATCACGAAGCCGCGCCTCACGGCTGCGATCTCCGGCCAGACCCCGGAGGGCGCACCGATAAAGGGGGACTACAAGTTCACTGACGAGTTCCCCATGTCTGAGGGCTTCAAGGAGAACGCCGCGTTCTTCACCCTCACCTACGAGGCTTCGCTGTCAGTCCGACACAATCGGGCGTTTGAGAGGGTCGCGCCGATGCTGTGGCTGCGGGCGGGCTCGCGCGGTCGGATCATCTACGACCTTGGTGAGGACGGCTGGGACGTGGCTGAAGCCTATGGCGTCCTAGAGAATCTGGATCAAGCCGACGAGTTCGTTGCGGCTGTGAACGCTCGTGATGGCATCGAGATCGCCTATGTCGTCACGGATGACGACAGTTCCTTCCAGATGGTGTGCCGGGAACTGCACAATGGTGTCTTGCCGGTGAGGCTATACGAGTCGTACCTCCAGAACTTCGAGATCAACACGGGACGGAGCATGTAGATGCGTTACACGCTGAAGGACTACCAGGCCGAGGCCGTCCGGGATGTGCTGCGGAACCTGGAACGTGCCCGAGACTCATACCGTCGTTACGGTGCGCTATCGCAGTTCTCACTCACGGCGACCACGGGTGCGGGCAAGACCGTAATGGCCGCCGCCGTGATTGAATCACTGTTTTTCGGTAACGACGAGTTCGACTTCACGGGTGACCCAGGCGCGGTCGTGCTGTGGTTCTCGGATGACCCGGCTCTGAACGAGCAGTCTCGTGCGCGCATCCAGGCTGCCGCGAGCGAGTTGGATTCCCGTCTGAGCGTGGTGCCGACGACGTTCTCCGAGCCAACTTTCCGGCCGGGCAATGTTTACTTCCTCAACACGCAGAAGCTGAGCAAGAACTCCCGCCTGGTCAAGGGTGCGCCCGAAGTTAATGACGATAATGTGATTCCGGGCCTAGAACCGCGTCCGGACGAGGTCCAGTCCTCTATCTACGACACGATCACGAACACCATCGCCAACAAAGATCTGACCCTTTACCTCGTGCTCGACGAAGCGCACCGCGGTATGGGTACGCGCGCACGCGAACGGTTCACCATCGTGCAGCGGCTCATCAACGGCCAGGGCAGCGTGCCTGCGATGCCCGTCGTCTTCGGTATCTCGGCCACGGTTGAGCGGTTCGAGGCCGCGATGAAGGACGTCAAGGGTCGTGACGCCCTCCCGTCAGTACAGGTTGACTCCGCGTTGGTACAGGCGTCGGGACTCTTAAAGGACGACATTGCCCTGTCGATCCCTGCCGAGGATGGCGCGTTCGAGACCGTGCTCCTGACCAAGGCCGTCGAGAAGATCAAGGCCTCAGAGCGCGCCTGGAGCGACTATGCGCGCGAGCAGGGTGAGACCGAAGCCGTTCGCCCACTGATGGTGGTTCAGGTCGGAGATAAACCTTCACATGAGGCCCTCATCCGGACGCTGGACACGATCTACGAGGCCTGGCCGGACTTGCCCTACGACGCTGTGGCAAACGTCTTCGGAGAGCACGCGGACCTGACCGTCGGGCAGCAGGTCGTGCCGTATATCGAGCCGCAGAGGGTTCAGGACACAACGCATGTGCGGGTGTTGCTTGCCAAGAGTGCGATCTCCACCGGCTGGGACTGCCCACGAGCCGAGGTGCTCGTCTCGTTCCGTCCGGCCAAGGACCGCACCCACATCACGCAGCTGCTCGGGCGGATGATGCGCACACCGCTGGCTCGGCGCATTCCCGGCAACGAACTGCTGAATTCGGTGGACTGCCTGCTACCACTGTTTGACCGGAAGACCGCGACCGCGGTCGCGGAACTGCTGATGAAGGGGGCCACGAGTAAGGACGCCGACGAAGGAGAAGACGGTGGCGGTGGTCTAGGCCGCAGGGTACTGTTCGACCCGATCCCGCTGTATGCGAACCCTGCCATCGCTCAGGCAGTGTGGGAGCGGTTCTCAGCCATCCCCTCGGTGACGATCCCGAAGAAGAACGTCAAGCCCATCCGCAGGCTCACTGCACTGGCTACGGCTCTGTCGAAAGACCACCTCATAGATGAGGCTGTGGAGCAGGCGTACAAGCACCTACACGCTGTCCTCGACGGGCGGGCGGTGCAGTATAGGGAGAAGATCGCGAAGGCACGCGAGGACGTGCTCACAATGGAAGGCGAGGAAGTCCGAGGCCGGATCGGCGGCGGGTTCTCCTACCGCCCGTTCTCTGTCAGTGCTGACCCGCGCGCCATCGAGGACTACTACCGCACGTCCACCCGTGTGTTGAGCCCGGCTTTGTGCGCCTCCTACGTCGGCCACCTGGTCGGGCCAGACGGCGACGAAGACGAACTCCTCGAAGCTCACATTACTGTCGCCTCTCTCGGGCGTGTCCCCGAGATAGCGCAGGCCGTCGAAGCCGAGGCAGATGCGCTAGCCCGTGACTGGCTTACGCGGACTCGCGTAGCACGCAAGGGGCTGACCGACGAGCGCCAGGCTGAGTACGACCGTCTGGAGTCGATGTCTACCACCCCAGAGCCGATCAGCCTCACTACGCCGAAGAACGGCCAGGCCGACACCAAGGTACGCCATCCGGACGGCTCCGAGGAGGACTTGCCCACCCGCGAGATGCATCTGCTCGCATCCGCGGACGGGACAGTCCCGATCACCTTGAACGAGTGGGAACGCAAGGTCCTCGACTCTGAAGCCGCGCAGCCCGGCTTCCAGGGCTGGTACCGTAACCCTGAGCGGGCCGCGAAGGAATCCCTCGCCGTGGCGTACAAGGACGAGGTAGGCGACTGGAAGGCGCTGCGCCCTGACTTCATCTTCTTCGGCACCAACCACGACGGCGGCGTCGCCGTGGACCTCGTAGACCCGCACGGGCACCACCTTTCCGACGCGCTGCCGAAACTGCGAGGACTGGCTGACTTCGCCGAGCGGTTCGCGAACGACTTCCGCCGCATCGAGTCCGTGGCCGAGACGGGTGGCGTGTTGCGTGTCCTCGACGTCACCAAGCCTCGCGTGCGGGAGGCGATCCGCAATGCCCAGAGCGCCAAGGCACTGTACGAGTCGGAGTTGGCCTGTGACTACTGACCTGCTCATCCAACCCGCGCCCGTTCCTAGTGTGCGGGCCGGTATTCGTCGCGCAGGGAGGCACTGATGATGGGAGAGTCGCAGCGAGCGGCCATCCAGGCGGAGGTGGCTCGCGTTCACGAAAGCGCGGTCTTCTCGGCGCAGGGCCAGTTCGAGGCAGCCAAAGCGTGGAGGACGCTCCACTGGACTCTCGGTGTCCTCACTGCGGGGCTCAGCACGCTGGCTGCGGTGCTGACGTTCGCCACCGATGCTCAGGTCGCGTCAGGAATCCTTGCGGTGGTAGCGGCCATTGCTGCTGCGCTACTGACGAGCAGCCGTCCCGACAAACTCGCTGAGCGGGCTGTGGCTCGAGGCAACGACTACACGACATTGCGGAACGACGCACGGCGTGTGTTGCACGTGCAGGTTCCCAGCGATGAGATCTCTGTTCTTCGGGAGGCGCTCGACGGACTCGCCGAACGTGCTTCCGATCTTGACCACACCTCAGACCCGATTCCGCGCTTTGCCTACAATAAGGCCAAGCGCAACATCGACCGGGACGGTGGGCAGCAGTTCGAGGTTGATGCCTCGTGAGTGCGACAGCACTTTCCACGTTGGAGTCGCTGATCCGCACGATGACTCCAGACGAGTCAGCGCGCACTGCCGCTGCGAAGCACCGCAAGGAGATCGAGGACTGGCTCACGTCCGACCTGGGGATTATCCGCATGCGCGAGACAGGCTCATGGCATCACGGCACTGCGCTCGACAGAGTCAGCGACGTGGACTACTTCGTCTCGATGCGCGGCAGTCGTCCCTCTGTCTCCTCGACGGCTCTCGAAGACCTGCGCGTATCGTTGTTGCGCGGCATACAGGGTGCGTTCGTTTCAATTGACCGTCCAGCCGTGCGTCTGCGCTACTTCGATGACGGTCCCGATGTGGAGATTACGCCCGCCTATATCCGGGACACCGACGATTATGATATTCCCGATCCTGATAGCACCGGATGGATACGAAGCAACCCGGCAGTCCACCTGGAGTACGTAGATAGGGCGCAGAAGGAAACTGACGGTCGCGCCAAGGGCCTTATCCGTCTCGTGAAGACCTGGGAAGTCTTGGAACAACGTTCCGCTCTCGTCGTTTTATCTTGAGATGCGCACTGCGCAATATGCGCTCAACAATAAGCCGATCATCTACGACTGGGACCTTCGCGATTTCTTCAAGAGTCTCGCCAACAGCGGACTCCGGGAGATGAACGATCCGACCAACTACGGACGGAGAATCACGACAGGCACGAGCAACCTCGCAGAGTCGATCACCGCGAAGTATGCGGTCGAAGAGGCCGCACGCCTGTCATGGTTAGCGCGCGAAGCGGCGGAGGCCGACGACCATCCCACCGCGATCCGTCATTTGCTCACCCTGTTTAACTACGAGTTGTAGACAATCCTTCGCACGTGCTGTCCTGCGGTCGTCGGCTTGTAGGGGATCGTCAGTCAGGTATAACCGGGTATGGATAGGGCTCTGTACGTCTCTTACGTTTTATGCGGTAGTTTGGGTTTATGAACACGACGTCGATGACACCCCGCAAGGCAGCCATCTACCTGCCCATCAGCCAGGACCGAGAGATAGACGGGCTCGCCATCTACTGTCAGCGAGAGCAGTGTGACCTTTGCTCGCTTCAGCTGCACAGCTGGCTTAAGGCTCTTAACTTAGTGCGAAACACATGCGCTTTAACAAAGTACATATTATCTCGCCTAAGTTACCTGCTACAGGTACCCATACTGACCTTGACTGCATAAATACCGACTGGAAACGTACTTTCGGACAACTTACACTTGTACAGTTTCTATTAGACCGTTTCGCCGTCGGTAATAAAAAACTTGTTGCCAGCAGTCATACAAACGTATCTAAAGTTTAGGGAGTCCCTATTTCACTTATAGGAGCTCCTGATCACTGGCAAACGATAAGTAAGCTATGAACTATCTAGAACAAATAGCGTTTTGTTTAGAGTAGGATATTGCCAAAATTATAGAACCTATTCATACTGGTTGAATATGAATAACATATTCCCAAATATTTACAGCACGACACTGTGTACCGCAAGACCTATCAATGGGTGTGGTTCTGTGTGACTAACTTTTAAACATCCTTTTAAACATCACCCCATACCCCAGCTAATATAGGCTTATGGCTAGAAGAATCTTACACATCGTGACGAATGTGGGTCATTACGATAACGGCGAGCCGACGGGGCTGTGGCTTTCTGGGCTGACGACAGCTTGGGATAGGTTTGAGCAGAGGGGTTTCGAGCAGGACATCGCCAGTCCACGTGGGGGAGACGTCCCCTTAGACCCTCGCTCTCTGAAATTCCCTTTTCGCAATGAAAGCGCAAAATCCTGGCTGAACAACCCGGAACGCATAGCGCTTCTGAAAAGCACCCTCCCCATCCGATCTATAGACCCGAACACTTACGATGCTATATGTCTAGCCGGTGGGCACGGCGCCATGTTCGACTTCACACATAACTCCGAACTGCACAACCTCATCGCCAACACATACGAGCGGGGCGCGATTGTCGCATCCGTGGGGCACGGGTACTGCGGAATCCTCAATGTACGCCTGAGCGATGGAAGCTATCTGGTGAACGGCAAATACTGACCGGGCCCTCCTGGAAGGAAGAGAAACTCGCTTTAGTGTCTCAGAAGGTACCCTACAATGCTGAAGAGCTAGCAAAAGAACGCGGGGCGGACTATATTCGCTGGAGGAGGCCTTACAGGGGCTCAGCGGCAGCGACTAATGGACTGGTTACGGGGCATAACAACTCCTCATCAGGTAATCTTGTTGCTTCTTCTGTGTGTGAAGAACTTGATCGGCTCGACTCTCTGAAGGCTAAAGGCTCGGAGCCTCTGTAACTAGTTTTAACATGCTCGATCCCGGTGCGGTTATCGTAAACCATACCAGGATCGAGCCTTAGCTTATTTAGTGTTGCCCGGTGCCGGGAGCAGTCGGGCGTACAGAGAGAGGATTAGTCCTCAACACCAACCATGACGTTGGATGCCTTGATAATAGCGGTAGCGGGCTTGCCAACCCGCAGCCCAAGCTCCTCAATAGCGGCGTTGGTAATCGAGGAAGAAACAATCAGACCGGGGGCGATCTCAATCTTTACAATGCCGTTGGTAGCGCCTTCGGTAATCTCAACAATGGTGCCAGTGAGCTGGTTACGGGCAGAAAGCTTCATGCTCGGTTCCTTCCATAGTAAACGAATATCCCCTACATGTTACATGTCTTAGTTTTTGCAAGCATCTTCCTATGCGGGTATTAACTCTCAAACCCCAGGGCTTACGCTAATTCCTGCGATGCGAAGCCGGGGTAATACCTAGATAGACCTGACTCAAGGCAGTATATTTCATAGATAAAATATTCAATATTTCTTATTATGAAAAGCCTAGAGAAAGATTTATTTTAATTTTACAATACATATCTATTCTTTATTATGTAATATATCCACTTATTTACACCCTGTTATAAAAAATATTTGCAAAATCTGGAAAATTCCTGACAATACATATGGGCTTATGCGACGGTTAAAACACCAGCTTATATTCATCAGGAGAAAGGATGCGAATTATGACTACCACGAAGGTACCTGTATATGTATCCCTGGCTGTTGCTGGCATTATGGCTTTGAGCGCCTGCGGCTCAAATAGCTCTAATGATGCTTCGAATTCTTCCCCATCGTCTTCATCATCATCAACAACAGCCTCCAAGACAGCTAGCGCCGGTGGATCCGGCACGGTGAGCAGCGGTGGTGGAAACTCCGCGAACTCCGGTTCAGGCGCTAATGGCGGCACAGCAAATTCTGGTGCTGAAGGCGGCACTGGAACGGACCAAAACTCCGGCACTGGCGCACAGAGCGGCAGTGTAACCGGCGCCGATACCAACGGCGGAGCACAAGCGAACCAGGGCGCTGAAGCCCAAGGCGGTGCCCAGCAGCAACAGGCCGATCCTGGAGGGGCGAATGCTGCGAATGATGAACACAATGTCACGAAAAACCCCAACGCATTGACCCCTGGCGAATACGTAATTCACCGCGAAGCTTCCTGGGACTACGTTGATACCACGGGTTCTCGGTATCATGTCGACGGCGACGGTGGCTGGACGAGCGTTGGGGAAGACGGTACCAGTACCGTTGCGGCGGATGGTTCTTGGACTAAGAACTATGCCGACGGGCATACGGTAGCCCGGGTAGAGGCTGACGGAACCTACCGGGTTACCTATGACGGTCAGCTTTCCCCCGAGATGCCCAGCAATGCTGTCCCGGTGTCTCCTGGAAAACTCCCTGACCCGAAGGCAGTCCCGGCAGTAAACCCGGTACAGCCCACTAAGCCGGGCATGTAATAACCAACAGGGACACTTTCGCAAAGTGATTTACGCGAAACGGGTGCGCATCCTCAATACCTGAGGATGCGCACCCTATGTGTGCACGGCGTACACATCCGCTGAATTTTTTTGGGGGAGCTAACGTCGTCGCGGGTTATGGGTTGGGGGAGAATGTTAAAAATTCTATACCGGTGGAAGCCACCGTCTTGGAAATATGTGCGACAGTATAAATTTATGATTTTTCAAAATATTAATAATCGTGTTGGTTGATTCGTTTATAAATAAGATTTAGTTTAGTTATATAAGGTAATTCAATTTCTTTAATGTGTAATACACAGGTGTAACTATATTTCGTGGTAAAAATATTTGCAAAATCTGGAAAGTTCCTGACAATACATGTGAGCTATGCGACGGTTAAAACACCAGCTGATATTTATCAGGAGAAAGGATGCAAATCATGACAACCACGAAGATTGCCGCATGTGTATCTCTGGCTGCTGCTGGCATCTTGGCTTTGAGCGCCTGCGGCTCAAATAGTGCGAATGATTCTTCAAGTTCGTCCTCGGCTTCTTCTTCGTCAAGTTCATCTCGTGCTTCTAGCTCCACAGGAAGCTCCAGCGCTGTGAATAACGGCGGTGGAACATCTGGAAATTCCGGTTCAGGCGCTAACGGTGGCGCAGGTGCGGAACAGAATTCCGGTAATGGCTCAGTGCAGGGTGACGGCGGTACCAGTGCTGGTACCGGCGCTAATGGAGGCGGCGCCCAGGCAGATCAGGGTGCTGGAGCTAACGGCGGTGTCGCTGGCGGCGGAACCCAACAACAGGGCGCCCCCGTAAAGACAGCGAACCAAAATCCCGGTTCTGAAGGGTATGTGCAGGTTGCTGAAGACGGATCCTGGACTGCAACCGAACCCGACGGTGAAATCGTGAGGGTATATCCCGATGGGTCGTGGGATCGGAGCAATCCAGCCACCGGAAACACCGATTGGGTGGGTGCCGATGGGTCCTGGATTACAAATGAAAATGGTCTGCCCAACGGCTCCAATAAGAACTCACAGGTGCAACCTAATGGTACCTACGAGGTCAGGATGAACGGTGAAGCGTCTCATGAGACCCCAAGTGGAACGCCTGAAACCCCCGTGATGCCCAATGGTTCGAATGCGGTAACCCCTAAGGGAGCAGTTCAGCTGGCAAAGCGCTGATATCTTTTTGAAAGAAACGGTTGGCGCGCATCCTTACCATCGCAGGATGCGCGCCTCTCCACCTAGGTGAGGTGAAGGCTAGCAAGAACCACCCTCAGGAGCATCGTGACCCGCGGAAAATACTGCCCGGTATAGTTCGCGCTTACCTGAAATCTTGAACCTGCCACCGTGCTACAGGTAGCGTGGAATACAGGTACACGATAAACACCCACCTCAGGAGGCTTTATGCGCGAACAACACACTATGCCGAAAGATATTGCGGCGGCCCTAAAAAACGCGGGGTTACGCGCCGACTATAAGGCTCGACCAGCGTATCAGCGCAACGACTATATTGGTTGGATCAACCGCGCCAAGACACCGGCGATGCGTATCGAGCGCCTCGAACAAATGCTCACCGAGCTGGCGCAGGGCGGTATCTATATGGGCAAGGAACATAAGGCCTCACGTAAATAGGCTCAATTGCGCCGCCATGAGCAGTCATGCTGAAAACGCGCCCTAGGCTGTATCTTGCACCCTGTCGGGGTGCGGAATGCGGTTTAATCTGTATTATTCAGACTGGCTTATGATGAAGACATCCCCGACGGGGGTAGACCATGATTATTACTGTTCTCTAGCTCACTGGTGTAATGCACAATAGGCAGCATTATTATCTATATCAAGGCTGTGCTGTTTACTGGTGCGGAGGGTATTATGCGTACAACTGTGACTTTGGATGAAGAGATTGTTGCTAAAGCGGCTGAGCTCACCGGTATTGAAGAACATTCTTCTCTAGTGCGTGCTGCCTTGGAAACTCTGGTACGTGTTGAAAACGGACGCCTGCTTGCTACATTAGGAGGTTCCGAACCTCAAGCCCAGGCAGCTCCACGGCACCAAGATACATGAGTGCATATAAGGACGGTTTCTAATAAAACGCACCCATAACGCACAATAAAAGCGGATCCTCGAAACAGAATGTTCGAGGATCCGCTTTTGCAGAATGTGGAAGAAGCTACTTCTTGTGTGTGACGCTCAGATAGATGGAGATAGCGACCATCGCGGCGATAATCGAAAGAATCCAGCGGATCCAGTCGATACCGGCGGTTTCAGCAACGCCAAGCAGACCAGCTACCCAGCCTCCGACAAACGCGCCAACAGCGCCCAAGATGATGGTCCAAGAATAGAAATATTCTGCTGACCCTTCATGAACAGGCGGGCAAGGGCGCCAATAATAGCACCCGCAATAATCATCCCAATAAGCTGACCCATAGATACCTCCTTGCGGTTTGGATGAGTCATACTACTGCGCAGAGTCCTATAGACTTTGCACACGAGCGATAATGTGTGGTTATCGCATATGAACCCTCAATTGTACAGTACAAATTACTTGATGGGTAAACTATACGTGTATGCGGTTCCAACCCGGACTGTACGCTATGCGGAGCCTGCGCAGCTATAACCCCAGGAGCAGAAAAGAGTAGCTGGGGTATGGCGTGCTAAAAGGCAACGGGTTCTGGCTTGTTACCTCACCCAGTTTCGGAATGCGGTTTATTTCCTGCTGCGCTTGAAATAGTGCCCCGGCGGGTAAATTGCTGGCTCCTGCTTGTGCAGGAGGAATAATCTGTTGGCGCTCAAAATAAGCAATGTCAGTCTATCCGGTAGTGGAGCATACGGAAGGATTCCTTCAGGAATGGTAAACGCCGCGTTATCATGGCAGACAGTGCCCCGCTCTTCTTCCACGCCGGAAAGTCTGTCATCAGTCGTTTAGCGCTCACCAAATGCAGGTTATGAGCCCAACGCTCGGGTTCATGATCGTCGTCGCATCCAAAAACGAATCGCGCGCGGGAGTGCTTAAGTGCTCGTGCTGATCGGAATGCGAAACCATCCACGAGTTTATGACGTCGAACGCGATCTCACTGCCGTGAAAACGCTGCGCAAGATCGCGGAACAGGGCGCGCACCGTGTAACGGTCAAAGTACATCATCATGCCTTCAATCACGAACAGAAATTGGGCATTCGGCTGCAGATCGTTCAGCTCGTCCATCCAACCCGCGTCGAAGGCTGAGGTTCCCAGGAAAACTTCACTGCCTTGCGGGGGCAGCAACTTTATACGCAAAGTCATCACATCGGGTAAATCTAGGCTGTAAAACGGCACGTTCTGCGCGATTTCGCCGATGCGTTCCCGGCGGCTGTCTAGACCGCATCCAACATTAACGATCACCGGGTTAGGTTGGCGCCTGATGAAATCGGCCGCCAGTCGGTCAAAGTAATCTGAGCGAATCGCGGTGCCGACAACGGTGTGAATGGCGTTATCAAATTTAGAGAAATTGTAGTCTAACTGCGAAACGACTCGTCCAGCTGCCTCATCTTTGATGATTGGGTCGGGCTGTTGCGAGGCGAGGTGCTTCATGTACAGGGGAATAAGTAAGGTCTCGCTGATGGCATCTTCGATTTTCAACATAGGAAAAGGCCCCTTTCAGCTTTGACGAGGAGGTTAGCTTATCCTTAGTATACCGCGCGAGAACCTTTATTTTTAGGGTCTTTTCCAAAGGTTTTATGCGGCGGCGCAAGATTGAGGAGTGCTACCGCAGGCGAGAGGCGGCTCTAGACATGTAAAGAAGAACCGTGTGAGGCACATACTGGTGTATATTCAGGCTCTTATTCTGGCGTTGCAACCACAACATGACAAAACGGGAGCATTTTCTTCATTCGGGAGCAGTTAAACTGCTCCCGAATGAAGAAATGCTCCCGGACTGAGCGTTACCGCAAGAGAGGAACTCTTCCATTACCTAAACAAATCCCACACGCTGAAGGTCGTGCGGCGGTAGATAGCCCCTTTTATGGCTCGCTTCGGGTTCTTCACAAACCCCATGCCGCGCCTGCCATAACCGGGAATCACGGCTCTTTTCACGGCGCGTTTTGCCCGACCGGTGGTGCGGGCCTTAATCATTCGTTTCATGCTGGGTTTACGCATACCAATTCTCATACCTTTAGCCTACTCCCAGCGTCGCAAACATGCGTGCCGCATCGTCACGGTCACACATAAAGGCGAGGCTTTGAGCGCATAGCCACAACATTGTGGCCATATGTCAAAACCTCGCCCGTATGAATAACCCAAGAGAGTTACATAACCACTACGAGTTTGCCGCGTGTATGTTTCTCAGCTACACGATCTTGCGCGGCGCCAAGCTCCTCAAGCGAGTATTTCTTCTCAATGACCGGGCGCAGCTGACCACGCTCAACGGCATTGGTAATCCACTTCATGGCCTCGGACGATGCCTTGGTCGCCAGCAGGAAACCCACGCGACGGTTCGTGAACAGCGAGGTCAGCACCGCCGGAAGACCGTCAGGTGAGACCGTCATCATGCGCCCGCCCGGCTTCAAATAGTTACGGTAAAACGCGGTCACAACGCCGCCACAGTCCAGGATCGCATCGAATTTCTCAACCTTTTCGGGGTCTGGCAGAGCCTCATGGTCGTATGCCTCAATCGAACCTAGCTCGCGGCACAGAGCTATATTTTCTTCGGCAGAAACAGTCGCCACCTGAGCCCCCAAAATCTGCCCGATCTGCAGTGCAGCATGCCCCACACCGCCGCTAGCACCCACTACCAGCAGACGCTGACCGGCCTGGAGTTTCAGGTTCTTGCGGAGCACCTGCAGCGCGGCAAGGCTTACGAGCGGCAATGCAGCCGCATCAATCTGGTTCTGGATGCGCGGCGCATGGTGAATCCGGTTCTCACGGAATAGCACGTATTCGGCCGCCGTACCGGTGGGTGCCATAGAAATGGAGCCGTTGAACCCCCACACAATATCGCCAACTTTGTAGTCCATCACGCCGGTGCCCACGCTGACAACCTCGCCGAGCGCATCCACACCGGTACCTTTGGGGAAGCGTTTGCCCGTAAAAAGCCGCATTTCGCCTTCGCGCACGATCACGTCAATGCGATTCACGCTGAAGGCCTGCACGCGTACCAACACCTGGCCGGGGCGGGGAGATGGCACGGGAACCTCGTTGATCGTGAGCAGATCAGACCCGCCAAATTTGTTGTATTGTACGGCGCGCATTGTGGTTGGTAGCGACATATTTATCTCTTTCTTATCGGTCATTGCGGAAGCATCGGTGTAGGATGCACGGCATTCGACATGAGAACCGCAGCTGTGTAATGGGCGACGGCACCCAAAATAATGCCTCTGTGTTTAACTCTAACCTGTATGCGTGCCAAACCGTGATAAATGACGGTTTTACGACGGGCACACGAGCATATTTCCAGGCGTACAAATCTGCAGCACATTCCTGAGCGCGTAATAAAAACCCTTGATGTGAATAAAACGTTGAAGAATCGTGCTTGATTCACATAAAGACCCTTTTTAGCATGGGTGCTATGACGACTACATCTGTGTACTGTCTTTTCTTCGACGGTTATGAGACTCTCGACGCTATGGGACCTATCGAATTTTTGCATCGTGTGCCTGATATGCGTATGCGGTATATCTCGGTGGCGGGCGCATCCGAAAACGGTGGTTCATTGGTACGTTCCGCCCAGGGCTTTACCCTCAAGACGGAAATTGTTGAGAGTCTTCCTCCGGGGAGCATTCTTCTGATTCCAGGAGGTATCGGTACGCGCTCTCTCGTCATGAACGACCTATTCCTGCAAAACCTTGCAAAATTGGTACAGCAAAGCCAAACCTGCCTGACGGTCTGCACCGGAGCGGCACTTCTTGCTGCCACAGGTGTTCTTGACGGGAAGCCTGCTACTACTAACAAACGTGCCTTCGAGTGGGTGCGTGGGACGCGCCCACAGGTGAGGTGGCGGCAGAAGGCGCGTTGGGTGAGCACAGAGAAGTTTATACATCCTCGGGAGTTTCGGCGGGTATGGACATGACTCTAGGTTTTATCGCCGACCAGTGGGGCTTGGAAGCGGCTCAAGAGATCGCATCCCGCTGCGAATATCTATGGCAAAATGACCCGGACACCGACCCATTTGCACATTCTGCCGAGTCCGAGTCAGTGTAGCTGCCTTCCAGTGTATAAAAGGCCCTTTATACGAATAAAGCGGATTTTCTAAAGCTTGATTCGTATAAAGAGCCTTTTTTTACAGCGCTAGAGAGAGGGGAGGAGAGAATAGGGTAGCGAGCCTAGTGCGTCGTAATGCCGCCATCCACGCTGAATACCGCGCCGGTCACCCATGCGGCCGCATCCGATGCCAAAAACGCGGCGGCACGCCCAATATCAGCAACATTCCCGATGCGCCCCAATGGAATCAACGCCGAGGCATTTTGCTTCATTTGCTCCTGCGCTTCAGGCGGCATCGTAGAAACATTGCGTAGCAATTGCGGAGTTTCGACCATTCCCGGCGCAATCGCATTCACGCGTACCCCGGCGGAACCCGCCTCAAACGCTAGCGACTGTGTGAAAAGATTCAATGCGCCCTTTGTCATGGAATAGACCGTCGAAGGCCGCCCGGGAAGCATTCGTTTCGAAAAATATGAAGAAATGTTAACAATATTGCCAGAATTTTTAGCGAGTTCAGGCAATAACTTTTGTGCCAAGAAATACGGGGCTTTAACGTTGAGATTAAAATGCTCGTCAAAGCGTTCTCGTCGGTTTGTTCAAAGGGAATAAACCGTGCAATACCGGCATTATTGACCAGCACATCAATACTTCCCAAAATATCGAGGGCGTGTTCGGCGGCGCGGTTTACCTCAGAAATATCCGTTAAATCTGCTGCGAAGGTGTGCACGGTCACGGGGTATTCGTTCAAGCGTGCGCTGGCTTCTGCAAGTTTTGTGGGGGTGCGAGCAATGAGGAATAGGTTAGCACCTTGGCGGGCAAATTCTTCGGCAATACCGTAGCCGATACCGTCGCTGCCGCCGGTAATAACGGCATTCTTGCCGGAAAGAGCAGAATTGGTATTCATGATGATCTCCTTGGGGAGGGAATGAGTGATAAAGAGTAATTCCCGCTTAAAACCTGCTATCTCAGGCGAGAGCAGCGAATGTGCTGCGGGTATTTAGGAATTTGCTGAAGTTGAATGAAAGTGGCTAGAGAGCTTTACTCGCCTTTTATAAAGGCCATAAAGGCGGCGCCGTCAAGATAAATGCTGGAGGCAACAATTTTGCCGTCTCGCACTGTGAGAAATTCCGGAACCTCGAAAATCTGGGTGGCTCCTGCGGGGGACTTTGCGGTGTAGCGCGCAATAACCGCCGCTTTGTCACCTTCAACCACAAGATGCGCAAGCTCAACATTAGTGGTGGAATTAAAAAAATTTCCGGCACCCTGCAGATAATCTTGTTTGCCAAGATTTTGTTCTGCACTGTTGAATCCGTAGGCTAATTTATCGGAAATGTAGTCTTGCCAATTTTCGGCGTGAATTGCCGAATAGTAATTCAGGACGGTCTGCTTAGTAGTCATTTGACCCTCTCGCGAATAGAATATATGACATGCGGGTATAACCCACGCATTTAACTGTAACATACATGTTCTATTTATTAGGGTAATAACTACGTGATTGATTCATCTAAGCCATTGCGAGCTGATGCGCGGCGCACGGTCAATATCGTGCTTCACGCCGCCGAACAAGTATTGCGCCGAGACCCAACCGCCTCGCTGGAGCAGGTGGCTACGGTTGCAGGAGTCACTCGAACAACTATTCATCGCAGATTCGCCAGCCGCGAGGTTCTTCTCGCGGAGCTGAGTAATATTGCCGTTAGAGAATTTTATGAAGCATTTGAGTCAGCAAGTCCTGAGACCGCTCCCGTAATGGTGGCGCTGCATCGCCTGACCGTTAACGTGATGCGGGTGAAGGCGATCTGGTTGTATGCGATGGCGCATCTGAGTGATGATGATCCCGCCGTGATTACAAAACAGCGCACTCTTTAGGGCGTTTGGGTAAGGTTTTTGAGCGTGCACAGCGTGAGGGCTATATCTCTGCAGATGTAGACCTTATCTGGGCGCAGCGTATGTTCCGTGCTATGACTGACGAGGCGGTAGCTGGTATTACTGGCACCGGTATGGGAGCTAAAGCCCCGCCAATGCCGACCGGTCCGGATGATTTGGCCAGACTGGAGGCGGTTGTAGACGATGCCGAGCTAGACCGCCTGACCACTTTGATTATGCACACTTTGTTCACTGGAATTGGAACTCACGAACCCTCTATATGACATGCAATCAGTGAGATGGATACAAGACCTTATTCGGTAGAAAGTATCTAACCTAGCTCGTGAAATATTGCAGTATTGCCCGCCTTGGATCGTAAGAGTGAAGGATAAAAATACGCAGAGTTTAGCCGCGTTTCGGTAGTCCACCAGGCAGATACCCACTGGGAAAAAAGTTGGTGAGAAACGATATATACTCCTCAACAAAAGGTATGAATCACCCCGCAATACCGTGGGGAGCCGGTAGACGCTATTGTGCACCAGAACGGTTTTACCCAACCAACGTGAGAATAGAGGCTGTATCTCGCGCCACTCAACGCCCCATGACACGGGCGGCGTGCGGTATGTTTTTGTGGGCCTCCACCTTGTTGCGCTCATGGTGCACTTCGAGTAGAAACACTCGATGCAATCGAACATCAGGGGAGAGTCGGGGAACCTGTTTGCCAGTGTGCGTACAAAATTCGGTGAGCTACGTCAAAATATCTAATGGATAAGGTGCGCTCATAATAATTCTGATACGTCCTTACAATTCAAGATACGCTTCGCCTGTATCAAAAACGAGAGGCAGAGCTATATTTTTCTGTAAAAACTTAATGGAGAAATTTTTTATAAAACCTTGACTAAATAACTTCGAATATTTCTATATCAACGTAAAAAATTCGTTCTCAGAATAATTATTGTGATGATTCCTCGGTATCTCTTGTGTCTCGGTCCTCAATTATGTTTAGGGTTGAATTGTTCATGTCACCGATGAATGGAGTTTATGATGGCTTTTCGCTATTCTCGTTCGGCTATGACCGGAGCTGCTATTTCACCCTTGCGGGTGTGACGGTTCTTCCGCTCGCGCAAGCAAACGCAGCGCCTGTAAGCCCTCAGGATGAGGCTCGTTCTGGGTCCACTCAGAGCCAGCCAAATTCTGCAGCACAGAACGGTCAGGATCAGGGTCAGCAGCAGGGTGCCAATGCTGATGCTCAGGGTCAGCAGGCTCAGGGTGGTGCTACCCAGGGTCAGCAGCAGAGTGCTAACGGTCAGGATAAGCAGGCTTCTCAGGGGCAGGGTGCAAGCTCTGCATCCCAGAATGGTCAGGGTCAGCAGGCTCAGGGCGCACCCGCATCCCAGAGCAGCTCAAACTCGAATTCTGCATCACAGAATAATCAGAGCCGTCAGAGCCAGCCCTCCGCACCCGCGAATCAGAACTCCGGTTTTATTGCGATTACCTCTGTCGATGGATTCATTGACCCGCAGAATACTGATAACATTCTGTCTGTAGAGACTACGGGGATCGATAATACCCACCGTGTACAGTACGAGCCGCGTGTTCAGGAACTTGATGAGTTCGGGAACATCGTTAATGATGACGTTAGCAACGGCGGAGGGTCTAGTCTTGGTTCGGACGGGAGCTTCGGGATGTACGTGAGTGTTGATGGCACTAAGATTAACCCGAACCACCAGTACCGGGTCTACATTGATGTATTCGATCAGGATACCTTAACTGCGAGTTACGCGTACTACCCCATCGTGGTTTGGAACCGTACCTACATTCCGGTTGTTCCTCTGTCGGCAGCACAGTAATTAATACACCGTATTATCTTTTGCATTTTGTTTAGTGTATTAGATTTCTAAAAATAAAATATATTTTCGGCTCAAGGGTCTTCGGGAGCATGTTTTAGTGATATGCATGCTGTTGAAGACCCTTTGAGTCGTGTTGACACATTAGTTTATGTATATATTTTCCATCGAAACATTCATGTTGTCATAAAAATAAATATCAAGAAATAATGCTAAAAATGCTAGACCTAAACTCAACCATGTATTACATTTAACAGTATTCCACTAACCGATGAATGGAGTACAAAATGTCCAATACCCGTTTTATCCTGACCGGAGTGGGTGCGCTTGCCCTCCTAGGTGCATCCGTGGTGCCGTCCGTTCCTTCCTTTGCCGCTGAAGGGAACGCTGGTGCGCAGACTCAGCAGGCTATCTCTACGCTTCCGGGTGGCCAAAATACTGGCACTAATAACACCAATGGGAACAACACAAATATTAATACAGGGGCTAAAGTAACTTCCGTTGAGGGCGGTCCGCTGAACCCTCTGACAGGGCAGAACAACCTTACGATTACTGGTGAGGGGGATTGACCTCAACAAGTCTTTTGACGGTTTAGGTGCAGAGGTCTACGAGGTTGATGCAGACGGCGACTTCACGGGCGAAAACTTAGTTCAAGACGGCGGAGGCCTTGTTGTGACGGAAGACGGTCATTTCCGTGGCACCGCCAAGGTTAAAGGCGATTTCGATCCCCAGAAACACTATGTTCTCTACATTATGAGCTACCCCGGGCACGGTAACCGCACAATAGAGGCTAAACAAGATCTGCCTGTACAGCAGGTTGACAGCAAGGACCTGCAGTCTTCCGTAACCCTGACCACCAACTCCTCGAAGTCAGATAAGCTCAGCAGCCACCTGAACACCAATGTCTTGACCCTGACCGGAACCCATTTTGATGATGTAAAACAGGTCAAGATAAAAGTTGAGGGGCTGGATGAGAACGGTCAGGTTAACGAAACTCTTGCCACCAAAGACGTCTCGGCAGAGGTGAAGAACGGTAACTTTACTACCCAGATTCAGATTCCTGGATCCAAGATTCAGGAAGGTAAGCACTATCGGGTGCTTATTGAATCCAGCAGCGACGACTGGGTAAGGGCTGTGACTAAGGATTTTTATGGCGATACGGATGATGAGGTTGTAGGCATCATTAACGGTGCACCCCTTAGCCGCAGTGCCGCCGAGAATCACCTGAAGGTTGCTGGCGGCGGGTTTAACCCTGCAGCAGCGGCTCAGAACGGCTCCAAGGTCCGGTTGATTTTCACCGAATACAATGTCGAGCTTGACGATCCCAGCAGCGATGAGATCGTAACTACGACTGTTACCCCGAAACCGAACGGCGACTTCGAGGGCGACCTGACTATTCCCGGTAATAAGCTGCAGGCAGGAAAGAAATACGTGGTACGCGCATACCTTGAATACGCGGATGGCGGAGTCGCAAGCGACATTACCCTCAAGACCCTGGTTCCGACCACGAACTAGGCTCTATTAAGAGAAAATCTCTGTGCTGACACCCCTAGAAGAAGATAAGGTGCTACATAAACCTAAAATTTCCTTCTAGGGGTGTTGCATGGGTAAATCGACCGGTACGATTTGATAAAACCCCAGTGTAGATGCCTTCGCCAGGAGATAGATGATGCGCGCCTTCCTCTGTTCTTACTTCGCCGGTGTAGAACCCGCCTTCAAAAATTTCTTGCGCGGCAACCCATCACAACAGCAGGTGGTGTTTATTCCTACCGCCAGCACGGTTGAAAACACAACTTTCTACGTTCAGGATGCCCTGAACGTTTTCAAAAATTTAGGGCTAACCCCCGATATTCTCGACATTGCAGAAGTTGATTCAGAAACCGCGAAGTTGCGCATCGAACAAGCTGAAGTTCTCTATATTTCGGGCGGCAATACGTTCTATTTGCTGCAGCAGCTCAAAGCTAAGGATCTCATCAATTTCATTGCCGAGAAGGTGCGCCACGGCATGATGTACGTGGGGGAGTCGGCTGGAGCTATGGTCGCTTCGCCTGATATTGAGTATGCACGAGTTATGGACGACTCTGACGCTGCTCTGGGAATGTTTAATTTTAAGGCGTTGGGAATTGTCGATTTCTATCCGGCGGTGCACGAGGAAGAAGAACCTTTTGTACAGGCGGTACGCCGTATGAAAAGCGAATATTCGGATAAGCTGGACCTTGTACCTATCAACAATAGCCGTGCGATTCGGGTTGAGGGCGGCGTTCGCTTTATCGTCTAGGTTTTCTTCAGCGGTCAGAAACCCACTGCATAGCGTGTTCACCTTGAACACAGCAGACTTCGGGAGCAGTTTCTTCATTCGGGAGCATTTTAACCGCTCCCGAATGAAGAAACTGCTCCCGCTTCACCCGTTTACCAGTTTATGATTGTAATTCTGGTCTTTCTTAGCCTTCCGGAACCCTGAACGTGATGCAGTAGAACTGATCATTCCAGAGCAAGCCGGTGCTTGTATCCTCCATTTCTTCAGGGATCAGCGCCTCAATCTCTGAGAGGTCGAAGGTGGCGTTCTTGTAGGCTTTGCGGGTGAAGATGTTCTTCTTGTACTGCGAATCGATGTAGTCGGAGGTTTCGTCCGCGATCATAATTTTCGTGCCGGGTTTGGCCACCCGAATCATTTCTTCGATTGCGCGTTTTTTATCGCTAAAGAAGTTAATGCCGCCCACGTGCAGTACCACGTCAAAGCTCTGATTGATGAAGGGCAGATCTTCGGCGGCACAATTCACCAGGTTCAGATTCGCGCGCCCGCCCCAGATTTTCTGGCATTTCTTGAGCATCCCGAGCGAAATATCGGCACCCGTCCAGTCGATTGCACTCACCTCAATGTCGTCCGGCAGGTAGCGTAGGTCGGTACCGGTGCCGATTGAGACGTACAGTGCCGAGCAGCCAGGAAACCACTCTAGTTCCTTCATGAACTGCTGGCGCATCTGTGCGACTTCATTGCCGTAAGCGAGACGCCCAAACCACCGTTCGCCTAGGTCGTAGACGGAGGCTAAGCGGTTGTAGAATTTCATGTATTTGGCGTTATCGCCCTGAATCTGCGCTTCATCCAGACACAGCAGAATGCCGTTCTCTTCGGCGGGAGGGTTGGTGTGGAATTCGGGCTTGAGCTTATCGAGTAGCGTGGTTGACATGATGTAGCTTTCGGATTGGTGATAATCAAGGACGACGTCTGCCGTTAAAAACATGACCTCGTAAGCACAATTGTAGATATATCGTCCTTGACAGTCTTCATCCAAAATATTGATTTTTATTCTCTGGATGCGCGTTGCTGCTAAAGGGCAAGCGAGCCCCACACCATGAGGGCGGCACAGAGGAAGAACTAGGATGCGCAGCCGGGCGCAAAGATCGTGTTTCACGGGTCCCAACAAAAACACGCGCGCCGAACGCCAACGCCATGAGTGCCCCGGCAATGACAAAAAGGTACCACCCTACAACCCTCCCAGAGCTATAGCGCACAAGCGTTAATACGTCTAGAACCTTTATCGCGCTGCCTCATGGGCGCGGTCGGGCTCCGAACCGGTCATGGATACCTCGTCCTATGATTTCCTATAGATTTTCCAGGCGCTATGAATCAGTGGAATCTGCAAAGGCAAACGACCGAACGCCACAACACGCTTAAACGCTGACTCATGTCGCCAATCCCACGCCATTTGCACATTCGCCGGGAACACCGCCGTATACAGTGCAATAGCCGCGAGGGCACCCGCCCGGCGGGTTGTTGGGATGCTCAGCATCCCCGCGATACCGAGCTCAGCAGCCCCCGAAGCATAGGTGTAAAACCGTGCGGAGCCCGGTAGGACGCGAGGCACGATTGCGTCGTAATGTTCGGGTTTCGCGAAATGCAGAACACCTGTGGCCCCTAGAAAACCGGCTGTTACCACGGGCGCTATATGTTTCTTGCCGCCGGAGCGGGAATCTTCAGATACGTTTTTCTTCAAGGTCATAATTCTAGTTTTGCACATCCGCACTACTACCGCCGGATGATTTTGCTGGTTCTCTAGGGCATCGCACGTGCGTGGTTCCGCACCTCTAAAACGGAGCAAATTCGCATTTCTACCGCACAATATGAGCCTTACACGTCGTGTAACGATAGCGAATCTATATCAGAACAGGGTAGAATGAGTGAACCGGTGCTAAGACATCACGGAAAGGCCCGTGAGGGCACCCAATCACTGATCCCATGAAAGGAATCCTCTCTTATGAAGAAGCTCATTGTACTTGCTCTCGTCGGCGCAGCAGCATTTTTCGTGTACAAGAAGAAGTTCGCAGCCTAAGCTAGAGTCAGCAGTTTTGATGGGGTGCATAAAGCCCACATGAACTGAATACACAGCAGATTTGCGTGAGCCCCGCATCCAGAAGGTTGGATGCGGGGCTCACCGCTTGCTTACACAGGTTTATCAGGAACTATCCGGTCGGCAAATCCCCGTTCATAACAATCTTTTCCTGAGCGGAATCCCAGGTGAACGTCGCTTGGGAAGACCCTACAGAGGCCGAAATCTGGTTCGCAGAATTTCGTGAGACTGAAGGGGAACCCTGAACCGGGTTGAGCGTACCGGTTCCCAAGTAGTCTCCATGATGGAACAGCATAATATGTGACGCACCATCGGAAGACCCGACCGTAATCCACGAGAGCTCCGCACTCGAATCGAAAGTCGAAGTATCCGCCGAACTCAGCGACCACGAATGATGACCGCGAAGTTTACTCGCATTAGATTCCAACGCCGAACGCCCGCTTGAGGATGAAGATCCCGAATTAGAATTTGATGATGCGGTTACCGTAACGGTACTTGCCTCCGGCTGCGGGTTGGCGGTCACCGTCACCACAGACACGCTCGGACTTGGAGAGGCTGAAGAACTGGTGGCACTTGCTGTGGGAGAGTGAGTTGGGCTGGATGACGCGGATGAAGAACTAGATGAGCTGGAACTGCGTGCCGCCTGCGAACTGCTGCCCGAATCGATGGATGCGCCAAACGGGTTACCGCAGGAAGAAAGCAGAAGCGCCGCGCCAGCGCAGAAAACTAGCGGTTTTACAGGAAATCTAAACATGAAAAACTCTTTTCGTATTGATGCGTGTTGTTACTCCTAGTTTACTGGCGGCAACTCGCCAGTGCGGGAGACCTGCCGGGTTTGCGGGTCGAAAGTATACACGCTAATAGCCCGCCCCGTTGCACAAGCGTTGCATTCATCAGCTTTGGGGTATACATAACGAACCTCGACGCTCGTGGGCGATAGCCGGTGAGGCACAAACTTTCCAAAAGGCTTTTGTTCTGCAACCCCGATGAACTCACCATGGCTGAAAAACAGTAAATGTGCTGGAGAACTACCCGTTCCATTTTTGAGGTCCATGGTAATCCACGAGAATTCCGCACACGGATCGTAGGTATTTAGCTCGGGGTTTTTGGTAGGAATATTTTCGGGCACTTTAGATGTATCCCAAGGAGCACCTTCGCTTGTGTCTCCATCCCATGTGTAGGGTGGTATCTGTTGCCCATATTTTTCGAGAGCCTGCTGATCTGTCAATGTTCCGCACTGCTGCGAGGGGGTGGACGAACTCTGCTCGGCTCCAAAAGGAGCACCGCACGAGGTAAATAACAGCGTCAGAAGAGCACCAAAAACTATAATTCTGAGACGGGATTTCAGAGAGGAAAGCTTCGTGTTTGCCGGATACATTGGGTTATAGTCCTTACCTTATACATGTGAGGTTGTAATAGATACTGTCTGCAAATTCTCAACCGTGAGAGTAGGCCGTAAGTATCTGATACCTAGAAACATCAGCCGCCGTAAAAGGCAATGTTAAGGTTCCGCCTTTAAACTTACGACGTTATCTGCCAGAATGCCACGATATCCGTCATGTAGCCCGATGTCTGTCAATTTCCTGTCTCCCTTCGCAACAGCATGAATGTACGACGAGACCGCGCCGCCCGGTTCTTACGCGACAGTTCCCCTTGCGCAGGGGCAGAGAACGCGCGACAATGAGGAAATGGCTGAAATTACTTTTCAAAATAACCTTGCAGTTCACACTAGCGGCAACCTTCCCGCCGTCGGTTCTAAGCTCCCCGCATTCTCTGTACTCGATGCTGACCTCGCTGAGGTCACTGGCGCCCAGTTCTCGGGTAAGAACCTCGTGCTGAATATTTTCCCCCTCGGTCGATACCGGCGTATGCGCCGCCTCGGTCCGCAACTTCAACAAAGAAGCCGCCGGTCTCGACAACACCGTTGTTGTGAACGTTTCACACGATCTTCCGTTCGCGCTTGGCCGCTTCTGCGCCGCTGAGGGTATCGAGAACGTTGTTACCACCTCCGCATTCCGCTCATCCTTCGGGCAGGACTTTGGCGTGACAATGACCGACGGACCTCTTGAAGCCCTGCTGGCGCGTGCCGTGGTAGTCGTGAACCCCGCCGGTGAGGTAGTGTACACCGAGCTCGTTCCCGAAATCACCAACGAACCCAATTACGAAGCCGCGCTCGCAGCTCTTAAGTAAAAGCAGCTGAGCCTATCAGGCAGGCACCATGCTCGGTTTTTCCGTGCCGTGGTGCCTGCTTTTGTTCTGCCGGGTGAAACTATTGCGTTGGTTCGCGCGGACTCTCTTCTACGCGATCGTGTTCCGTGCGATGGCGTGTAAGCTCGTCGGCGACCAGCATATGTTGAGGCAGAGAACCGCGTTTCTTCGCCGCCGCATAACGCCCCACCAGAAGCGCCATATACACTGCCATCGCCACCAGGAGCATAGACCTTGGGGCAATAATCAACGCCACTGCCGCCGCGATCACCGAGAAAAGCACCGTGAGCCTATCGGGGCTAGCGCGGTAGGCATCAAGGGCAAGCACCGTAAAGAGCGCGGTCATTACGAAATCGAACCCCTCAAGATGCGCCAGAAAACTCGACCCCAAGAAGAACCCGAGTGTGGAACTGAGGATAACGCTCACATGCATTCCCGCATGAATCCACAGGATGCGTGACCCTCTTAAAGTATGCCGTTCCGGCCCACTGTTGAGGGCAAAAGCCTCGTCGATGAGCGTATATACGGTGTAAAACTTAGCGAGAGAGCCGTGCACACGCTCGATAGGGTAGGACAGCCCATACATGAGGTGCCGCGAATTGATGAGTAGCGTCATCACCGCAACAGATACTAGCGAGGCACCCGCTGTCATCATCGTCAGCAATACGAACTCTACAGACCCGGCGAATAAAACCCCCGGTAGCAGGGGCGCAAGCCACCAAGGAAAACCCAAGCTGTGTATCACAACACCGAGCCCAATTCCCACGAAGAATAGACCCAGCATCACAAGGGATGCAACGCGCATTGCCTCACGAAATCCGCTCTCGCCAGTGCGGCGGAGTTCAAGACTAGAGGTGCCGCCTGTACGTAAAGCCTGTTCTCGTTCCTGCACCACCGGGATGCTGCTGGTTGCCAGACCTGCGGCGGCGATAATATCGAGAACCTGTTCGTCGCTGGTTTGTTGCGGCGCGTCCCCAAGGTGGCGGTTGGGGCGTGAAGATCTTTCAAACATGGTATGCCCCTAGAAAACCCAGTTGATGAGAATAACGCAGGTGGCGGTACCGGCGATCATGCTGTACACCATATTCTTCTTCCACAGGTGCACGAGCGCCGTCACCACAAATCCGGCAAGATAGGGAACCGCGGTGTGCGTGGATGAAAAGTCAATACGGCTTATCGCGTAGATTGCCAGAAGCGCTACGGCCCCGAGGGGAATCCAGTGGCTGAGCGCATCCAGCACCTCAGAACCCGCAAGGGCTTTCTTGAGGCCAAAGGGGAGCACCCGCAGAACAAAGGTTACAGCCGCCGCAACCAGAACGGCGCTGATAATATAGCCGCTATCGATGTGACCGTTAATCATGGGGGTTCTCCTGCGAGTTGTCGTGATGAGTGAGCGTGGTGCTTGGGGTTTTCACCTGATCTGTCGTGCTGTCTTCGGCAACCGTCAGCGATGCGTTATTCTCTGGGGCGGGTATCTGGTGTTCCGGCAGTGTTCCCCGTGATTTTGCGATAAAGAACCGTACTATCAGCAGGGCAGTGTAGGTTCCCATCGACACCAGAAGCATGGAACCGGGTGCCAGGATAATGCCTACCGTGCCGGAGATCAGCGTGAGAAGAGCCGTGACATTATCCCGTTGAGCGCGGTAGGCGTCAATCGCGAGGACTGTAAACAGAGCCGTCATGGCGAAATCCATACCCTCAAGGTGGCTCAGAAACGATGCGCCAATAAAGAACCCGGCGGTTGTTCCTGCCACCCAGCTGATGTGCAGGAATGTACTCACCCATAGAATACGTGCGTGAGAGAGCGTATTCCGGTCGGGGCCGGTGTTGAGCGCGTAGGATTCGTCGCAGAGCGTGTATATGGTGTAGAGCTTCGCCCAGAAACCCTTGACGTTCTGCAGAGGGAAAGAAATACCGTACACCAGGTGGCGGGAGTTCACGAGCAGAGTTGTGAAGCCGATAGCACCTACACTGGCCCCGGTTGCGATCATTTCTACCACCAGGAACTCGACGGAACCGGCGTAAACGATGAGGGATATTGCGGGCGCAAGCCACCACGGTAAATGGTGAGCACTAATAATAACGCCCAAACCTAACCCCAACACCACGAAACTTGCAAGCACCACGCTGGATGCCCGTAAAGCCTGTTTGAAGCCGCTCTCGGTGGGGTTATGACCGATCGCGGCGTAATGTTCTGCGTCGCTTGTTTCCTTCGCGGTATCTTTCATGGTGCCTCTCAGCAAGAGTGAAAATGAGTCTTCAATTATCCTATCCAATTTTAGGGAAGTTTTATGTACTTCGTTTTGCTGTACGGAATATCAGGGGAGGAATAAAGATGTGGTGCCTGCGTTATGCTCAATGTACAAGCGACAGTTTCACCGTGTTAAGGAGTATTGCTGATGAATAAAGCGCCTGCTGAGAAAACAATAGTACGCCGCGAGTCTGAGGACTACCGCGAAGTTCGTGTAGAACGGGTTGATCGCCTGCGGTACCGGGCACATGGTGCGAATGGGGCAACCCTGGACTTCGGGGTGGGTGATGGGCTTCTAACTCCGGTGGAGCTCTTATTAGCGGCGATCGCCGGATGCTCCTCGGTCGATGTGGATGCGGTCACCACCCGCCGTGAAATCCCACAGGTATTCGAGGTACTTGCTTCTGCTCTGAAGAAGCATGAGGACGGTGCGGTACGTCTTGATGATGTTGAGGTCGATTTTGATGTGCAGTTCCCTGAAACCGAGGCGGGCACGCAGGCCGCTAAGATGGTGGATCGGTTAATTCGTTTGAGCGCTGAGAAGGACTGCACGGTCTCTCGTACGGTGGAGCATCCGACGAAGGTTGAGTTTCATAATGTAAATGCTGAGTAGGGCTTTGCTGGATTATCGTATTGGCCTTGACTTTAAGCATATATTTTTGCCGAGCAGATTATTAAAAGTTATCTGCTCGGCATTTATTGCAGGGGGCTTTGATGCGGAAACATATTACATATAGTGCGCAGAATCATCAGCAAGGTCGGTGCCTTGAGGGTTTTCGGTCAGATATTGGATAATGGCTTTTTTGTCGTGAAGTATTTCTTCAATCTGAGCCTGGTCTTCTGAACTGTGGATGTGTGCCCACCGGCCCTTCTCCTGTCGGAAGATAACATGCGCGGCTATGGAGTATTCTTTGGTAGCTTTTATTGAAAACTTGGCTGCTGTTTTATCGTCTCTGGTTCTGAGGTGGAAAATATCAGGAAACGAAATATCTTCACCTCCACGGAAATTTTTACCCCAAGGAGAATAACTATATTTATTAATACAATTAAAATGTGTTGTAATAATTTTTCCTGTTCGAGTATGGTATTTAATAGTACCGTCTGAGTGAATACTAAAGTACTCCATTTCGTATGCGTAGAGGAAATTCGCGCTAAGTAGTGCTGTACCGCCGAAAAGAATGGTATTCCACGTTCCGGTCCATGCCATATCCCACGGAATGATTAAGGCATCTATTGTTAAACCTAGCGCTGTCACATTCAGCCATCCTTCAAGCTGGTGATACTTCCTCTTAAATACGTAGGGGAGCTTCTTCTCTCGTGATCTGCGCACCGCATCGTAGGTGAGGTAGAAGATGGCAATGGCAACAGTGATAATAATGATCATGGTAGTTCTGCTCAATGTTTTCTCCCTATTCCTTATTATGTGATGTAGCAACTGATCGAATTGGCTAAACTCAGGCGAACTACGCCGATAATATCAGTAGTTCCCTGAAAATTTTGTGGCGTTATCTGTACTCTTGCGTATCTTAAGCTTTTTTCGCCGCACAGAGCCGAACCTTGAAGAATTTATACGCCGTCAAGACATCATCTATGTCGGAGGCGGTAACACCGCAAACCTCTTAGCTGCGTGGAGGTTGCACGGTCTCTCGTATGGTGGAGTATCCAACGAAGGTTGAGTTTCATAGTGCGAATGCTGAGTAGGGTGTTACCGCGTTGAATCCATATATAGACCTATATACTCTGGATATGCTCGGTGTTTAGGATGGGCTATGATTGCATGGCTTATTTGTGGAGGGTTGGTTACCTATGGAGACTCAACGCACTATTGTGCTTCTGAGTGGTGGGTTCTCTGACGGTGAGAATACTGATCAAGATGTGTTTCTGTTAGAGTCCAGCATGCGGAGAAAACCAAGGGTGTGTTTTATTCCTACGGCTAGTGGAGATTCACGTGCGTATATCGAGCGTTTCTATACTGCCTTTAAAAGATATTCGTGTATTCCTGCTCATCTTGAGCTTTTTCGCCGCACAGAGCTGAACCTTGAAGAATTTATACGCCGTCAAGACATCATCTATGTCGGAGGCGGTAACACCGCAAACCTCTTAGCTGTGTGGAGATTGCATGGACTTGACCGTGTGCTTCGCAAAGCATATGTCGAGGGAACGGTTCTATCGGGGATAAGTGCAGGTGCAGCTTGCTGGTTCGAGTCATGTCTGACCGATTCGTTTGGTGGTTTAGAGGCGCTCAATGACGGTTTGGGTATACTGCCTGGCAGCTTCTGCCCTCATTTCAATACTGAACCTGGTCGTCCCAGAAGTTTTTTGCAGACACTACAAAGCGGTACTTTACCGCCAGGAGTAGCTTTAGACGATGGGGCGGCAGTTCGATACTGCAACGAGGTAGTAGATGTAGTCTATCGAAGTGTGAGCAATGCTGGTTTATATAATCAGACGGCAAAAGGTATATGTGCTGTGGAGTTGTAGTACGTTTACCAGCAGGTTTCGACTGCGCAACGAAGCTCTTGATATGTAAATTTTGAGAATGCATTTTGATAGTGAAAATACTTGATATATCAAGCGAAAAGCGGGGGTTGTGTAGGGTGTGCCACTATGTGACCGGATTCGACACGTGTTATTAAAACTTTATTTTTAACCTCAGGTGCAGATTTTACCTGGGAATCTTAAGTGTGCTTCTAGTAGGTGCTACATGAAGGATCTTATTCTCTTCAATCCCTGGAATTGCAGGGGATGTATGAGGGGGTAAAAGTCCTTAAGAGGTCCCTGGATATGCAGGATTTTTGAAATGTTTATTGTAGACAAAAAAGGGTGCAAGCTGAGTGATGTTCACTTAAATGTTATAAACATGCTTGTATGCCTAGTGGAGCCCCTGTAGCCTGGGAATTGGATACTTAGTCTAGGCTACCCTTGAGGGTTTACTCCTGCGGTAGTTGAAAGTTTCCGTGCACACGAAGCCGACATAAAGAGGTTTACATATGACTTCTCATCAGCGGAAATCTCCCGGAATTAAGAAGGCGCTGGTTACGACCGGCACCGCCGCATCCTTGTTGGGTGCATCCTTCGTGGCAATGCCTGCTACGTTTGCTAACGTGCCGGATCAGGTTCCCACCTCTCCTGCATGTGACTGCCAGCCCGGTCAGCCGGGACAGCCTGGTCAGGGCGGTCAGGGTCAGACCGGTCAGCCTGGCACCCCTGGTGATAACGGTCAGACCAGCACTCCCGGCGGTGGCAACGGTCAGACTGGTGACAATGGTCAGCCTGGTCAGGGCGGTCAGGGTCAGACCGGTCAGCCTGGTGATCACGACAGTGATCACCCTGACACTCCCGATACACCTGACACTCCCGATACACCTGGTGATCACGACAGTGATCACCCTGACACTCCCGATACACCTGACACTCCCGATACACCTGGTGATCACGACAGCGATCAGCCCGGTACTCCCGGTCAGGGCGGTCAGGGCCAGACTGGTACTCCCGGTCAGGGCGGTCAGGGCCAGACTGGTACTCCCGGTCAGGGCGGTCAGGGCCAGACTGGTCAGCCCGGTACTCCTGCTCAGCCTGGCACCCCCGGTCAGGGCGGTCAGGGTCAGACCGGACAGCCTGGTCAGGGCGGTCAGGGCCAGACCGGTGACAATGGTCAGCCCGGTACTCCTGCTCAGCCTGGTACCCCCGGTCAGGGCGGTCAGGGCCAGACTGGTCAGCCCGGTACTCCCGGTCAGGGCGGTCAGGGTCAGACTGGTGACAATGGTCAGCCCGGTACTCCCGGTCAGCCTGGTACCCCCGGTGGTAACAACGGTGGCAATGGCGGCGACGGCATTGGCGGTAACGGTGGCAACGTGACCCCCGGTAACCCCGGTCAGGGCGGCAATGGCGGTAATGGTATTGGTGGTAACGGCGGTAACGTGACCCCCGGTACCCCCGGTCAGCAGCCTGGTACCCCCGGTGGTAACAACGGTGGCAATGGCGGTAATGGTATTGGCGGTAACGGCGGTAACGTGACCCCCGGTACCCCCGGTCAGCAGCCTGGTACCCCCGGTGGTAACAACGGTGGCAATGGCGGCGACGGCATTGGCGGTAACGGTGGCAACGTGACCCCCGGTACCCCTGGTCAGCCTGGCACCCCCGGTGAGCCCGGTCAGCCCGGTCAGCCTGGTCAGCCCGGTCAGCCTGGTACCCCCGGCCAGCCTGGTCAGCCTGGCACCCCCGGTGAGCCCGGTCAGCCTGGTCAGCCCGGTCAGCCTGGTACCCCCGGCCAGCCTGGTCAGCCTGGCACACCCGGTGAGCCCGGTCAGCCTGGTCAGCCCGGTCAGCCTGGTACCCCCGGCCAGCCTGGTCAGCCCGGTCAGCCTGGTACCCCCGGTGAGCCCGGCCAGCCCGGTCAGCCCGGTCAGCCTGGTACCCCCGGTGAGCCCGGCCAGCCCGGTCAGCCTGGCACACCCGGTGAGCCCGGCCAGCCCGGTCAGCCTGGCACACCCTGGTGAGCCCGGCCAGCCCGGTCAGCCCGGTCAGCCTGGTACCCCCGGCCAGCCCGGTCAGCCCGGTCAGCCTGGTACCCCCGGTGAGCCCGGCCAGCCCGGTCAGCCTGGTACCCCCGGTGAGCCCGGTCAGCCTGGTACCCCCGGTGAGCCCGGTCAGCCTGGTACCCCCGGTGAGCCCGGCCAGCCTGGTCAGCCTGGTCAGCCTGGTACCCCCGGCCAGCCTGGTCAGCCCGGTCAGCCTGGTACCCCCGGTGAGCCCGGCCAGCCTGGTCAGCCTGGTCAGCCCGGCACCCCCGATCCCAGCCTCCCCGATAACAACAAGGGTGGTGGCGACTGGAACATCGGTGGCGGCGGCTACTACGAAGGTGACTTCAACCTCAACGGTCACTACCAAGGTGGCTGGGACTTTGGCGCAACCGTTCCCGGCTGGGGTCAGTGGGGCAACGGCGGTGACGACTGCTTCCAAGGCGGCGGTAATTTTTTTCAGGTAACTCCTGGGGAAAATAATGCCGTAACGCCTGCACCTAACGGTCACGGCGGTCTTGGTTGGGTAGGCGATAACGCTACTCCTAACACCCCAGGTAATGCTGGAAATACGCCCGCACCTAACGGTCAGGGCGGTTTGGGTCAGACTGGCGATACCCCGCAGTCGGTAGCTCCTGACACCACTGGTCAGGGCGGTCTCGGTCAGGTTGGTGGCAACACCACCACCGAAACTGAACAGGCTACCGGAAGCGAAAGCCAGGGTGCACAGTTCGGTCAGCTGAGCGAGAGCTACACTCGCACTTCTGAAGGCGAAATCCTCCAGGAGCAGCAGCGTCATCAAGATCATGGCGGACTGGGTCTGACTGCTGATAACGATTCCGACAACGGTCGGGGTGGTTTGGGTCAGACCGGTGACAACCGGGCTCCCCAGCATCAGGGTACTGTGACCATCAGCAACGATGTCGATATTGACCTCAACGCTGGCGCGGTATCCCGCGGTAGCGAGGCCGTGAACACCAATGCTTCTGAAGATGTTAATGGTGGCGGCGCCGGTCTTGTTGGCAACGGTTCTGAGAATAACAATGGTGGCGGCGCTGGCCTCGTCGGCAATGCTCCCAATGTTAATGGCGGTGGCGCCGGTCTCGTTGGCGATAACGGCAACGGCGGTTCCGCACAGGTGAACGGCGGCGGCACCGCAGCTGTTAACCAGGCCACTCAGGCAGACAACGGTAGCTCCGCGAGCTCCCAGAAGTCAGGAAGCTTGGCACACACCGGTGTCAGTGGCGTTCTGTTCGCCGCTGGGCTGGGTCTGCTCTCCCTGATGACCGGACTTGTGGTTCTGCTGACTCGCCGCAACAAGGCCTAATTAACGACGAATTGTCGTTATAGAGGTTACAAATTCGGGGTGGGTATCTCTCTCATGAGGTATCCACCCCGTTTTTGTGCGTAAAGGCGGTTATTGCCTAGATGGGGGCAGCGCACATACAGCTTTCGAAGTGGCGTAGCACGTATGAGAGATGTAGTATTAGAGCTTGATTAGAAAAATTTAGGCATCATTAGAAATACTTCAGGATGCCGTAACGGCGTTTCTTCAGAGGATACGTACATAGGATCTTCCGGCTTAGATATTGAGGGAACACCATAAGAAAGCTGATGGCTGTGTGACACCCGCATATCTGGGAAGTTTCAGAATAGAGAGAAAACAATGGCACAAACTTCACAACAGTCTTCGCCAGCATCGGATGCGAGTGATGCTGCCGCAGATACTGATCTGAAACGCGGTCTTTCTGCACGTCATATGCAGATGATCGCCATCGGCGGCGCTATCGGCACCGGTCTGTTTGTTGCATCTGGTAAAACTATCTCTACCGCCGGGCCGGGCGGCGCTATCGTTGCTTACGGGCTGATCGGTATTATGGTGCTGTTCCTCATGCAGTCTCTGGGTGAGATGGCAGCGCATCTGCCCGTCCCAGGTTCGTTTCAAACCTACGCGACCCGTTACGTTTCATCATCCTTCGGGTTTGCCATGGGGTGGAACTACTGGTTTAACTGGGCAATCACCGTCGCGGCCGAACTCGTAGCGGTCGGGGAAGTGATGAAGTATTGGCTTCCTGAAACTCCCTCATGGGTGTGGGCGGGCATCTTCTTAGTTCTCTTGACGGGGCTTAATGCTCTTTCTGCCAAAGCCTACGGTGAGGGCGAATTCTGGCTTGCCACTATTAAGGTGGTCACCGTTATCGTGTTCTTGATCGCGGGAATTGCGATGATCTTCGGGGTTCTCGGAGGTGCATCACCGGGTACCTCAAACTGGACCACGGGCGAAGCTCCTTTTGTGGGCGGGCCCGTCGCTATTTTCGCTATCTTCATGGTCGCTGGGTTCTCTTTCCAGGGTACCGAGATGATCGGTATTGCCGCCGGAGAATCCAAGAACCCCCGTCGCGATGTGCCGCGCGCGCTCACCAGTGTGTTCTGGCGCATCATGCTGTTCTATATCGGCGCCATGGTGATTATAGGATTCCTTATTCCTTACACCGATCCGAATCTGCTCACCGCAGCCGAAGGCGATATTTAACATTTCTCCCTTCACCCTTATCTTTGAGCGAGCCGGTATTGCCTTCGCCGCTGCAGCAATGAACGCCGTGATTCTTACCGCCGTGCTCTCTGCAGGTAACTCGGGTCTCTATGTTTCGGCACGCATGTTGTTCTCACTCGCGCAGGAGGGCAAAGCCCCCAAGATTTTCACGAAGGTCAATAAGGGAGGTGTGCCGATGCCCGCTCTCATGGCAACTTCCGCCGTGGGAGCTATCGGATTTATCGCCTCCGTTATTTCGCCGGATGCGGCCTACCTGTGGCTAGTCAATGTTTCGGGTCTAGCCGGTTTCATTACCTGGGTTGGTATCGCGGTGGCACACTATAGGTTCCGCCGTGCATATATGCGGCAGGGGCATAACCTTAACGACCTTCCCTATACGGCGCCCTTCTTCCCGGTGGGGCCGATTATTGCCTTCATTATGTGTCTGCTGGTGATCGGTGGGCAGAATTACGAGGCGATCCTTGCGGGAGACTGGGTGGGCGTGATGAGCTCATATATAGGCCTGCCGGTCTTTGTGGCAGTTTGGGCTATTCACGCTATCGTAACCCGCGACCGTTTGATTCCGCTGGAACAGGTGGATGTCTCGGGTCTTGAGGTTAAAACGAGCAAGTAATTTCGGCGAACGGAATTATCAATAAAAAGACCGCCGGAGGAATATCGTGAGGTATTCCCCGGCGGGTTTTATTGCTATAAAATCACATTTTGATAAAGAGTTTCACGGTAAACTATTATGCGGTAGTACCATTTTTTAACGGTATATATGTTTCAACTCCGTGGGTAAATATAAAGATATAATAAAGTTTGCCCGAAATGCTTTACCTCCGTGTTGTGAGCAGGGTATGTTTGTAAAGACATAGAACGTTCACTATTGTGAACCTTCTCTTATGTACGATATGAAGCTTCCTGACCTTTGGTTCGTGCATGCGTAGGTTTACGATCGGTTAAGCCTCATGTGAGCGCTCTATGAGAATACCCCGTAAGGTATCGTCGGGGATGTATAGATTCGTTTGAAGCACTCACTGTTTTCAGGGGATGTGCCCTCTGGGAAAAAGCACAGACATGAATGCTCAAGCTAGGATAAGACCCCCGTAGCGTGTTTAGGGTAGAGGCACGGCGGGGGTCTAAGCCTGCCCGTGCAGGAATTGATGTGAACGCACTAAAGCTGGGGATTTAGACGTGGCAGTATTTTCTTTTGATGATGAAAATTTTTATATATACTCCACAATAAAATTAGAAAATACTTTTGTCCGGAAAAATATCATATATATAGAGCATGTAGTCATACATCGATAATGTACATATCCTGGCGGGCCACCTATCTTAACGTTAGGTGTACCAGACAGATTCTCCGGCGTAGGATTGGCACTATGGATATAGTTATTAAGCGCATATATGAAGAGCCTTCCCCGGATGACGGATACCGGGTACTCGTTGATAGGCTTTGGCCGCGCGGAGTCTCAAAGATAAGGCTCATCTTGATGAATGGGCGAAGGACTTAGCTCCTTCGACGGAGGCTCGCCGAGATTTTGGGCATAAACCAGAGAATTTTGAATCCTTCAAACAACGCTATCTGAACGAGCTTGACAGTAATTCAGAGGTGTACCCCGAGCTTGAGCGTATGGTTGCGGGTGCGCAGAAGCTCCAGTCCTCTCGCGTTACGCTTTTGTACGGCGCTAAGAGCCCTACCTGCAACCACGCGGTCATTCTGCGTGATTACCTCATAGACCGGCTGAAGAGCCTCTGAAATTTTGGCTGATACGCGCTGTACATAAGCTACTGTAGAAAGATGGTTGATGAACATTCAGCAATTGATACGGCACAGAGAATTGTGCATGTTTCTGCAGTGGTAATCCGCAATCACGCCGGGCACGTACTGACCGTGCGTAAAGCCGCCTCACACGGGTTTATGATGCCCGGAGGTAAACCCGATGCGGGGGAGAGCCCCTTGTATACGGCGGTGCGTGAGGTTACTGAAGAGCTGGGATTTGCGCCGGATCCTGCCCAGATGGTGTACCTTGGCAAGTTTGACGCCCCCGCCCTGAACGAAAGCGGATTCGTGGTACGTGCCGAAACTTTTGAATATATGCCGCATCCGCAAGAGGAAAAGATACTTGAGCAGCTGAGCCCGCATGCCGAAATTGCTGAATTACGTTGGGTAGACCCCGCAGCGGACTATACCGATCAGGCACCTCTGAACACTGGGTGTATATTCCCGCTTATCTGCAGAATAAGTCCTGGCGAAACGCCATCGGTGCCGCTGTGAATCCGCTGAAAATATGCGCGATATGAGCGATAAGGCTTGCGCTCGGCTGCGCGGGGGCGGTAGGGTGCATAGGGATAAATCACCCGTAAAAATTTTACGTTGACGCACGCGTTCCGCGCACCGTCGCGTGTATGAACGCATCCGATGAAAGAAGCAGAACATGAGAGATAGTTTTAACCTTGCCGTGTATTGCGGCGCTACTATGGGCAATGACCCCGATTTTGCCGCCTGCGCCCGTGAGTTGGGAACCCTATGCGCAAAACGTGGCGTGGGGGTAGTTTATGGAGGCGGACGCACCGGTCTGATGGGAACCGTCGCGGGCGCGACCCTGGATGCGGGCGGCAAAGTCTACGGCGTGGTCACCCACCAGCTCGTGGAGTGGGAGGGCGTGTACCCCGGGCAGACAACCCTCGATATTGTCGATACCATGCATCAGCGTAAGATCGCCATGATTAATAAGGCCGACGCCTTCGTTGCGATGCCCGGTGGCCCCGGAACCTTGGAAGAATTTTTCGAGGTATTTAGCTGGCAATTCCTCAAGATTCACACGAAGCCTGTGGCGCTCCTGAATGTTAATGGGTACTGGGATAAGCTCGTTGAGGCGATGCAATATATGGCTAGCACTGAGCTTTTGCGCCCTTCATACCTGGAACGTTTGATTGTTGTTGACACTCCCGAAGAGCTTATGAAGGTGCTTGGGAAATAGCCCGGAAGCTCTGGAGAAACCAACTACTTACACGCCCGTGGCCTGAGCGCTGCGGGCGTTTTTGCATCACCCGTCGGTAGGGGGGGGCGTGGACGCGTCTAGTTTTTACCGCGCGCCCTGCTCAGAAGCGAAGAAAGCGGCAGAATATGCACAATAATCCATACGGGCGTGAGCGTCATCATAAGCATATAGAGAACCCGAATCAGGGACTCCATGTGAGGGTCTTCTGAGACATGCCCAGATAGACCGTCAACCCCAGTACCGCGCCAGTGGTGAGTGTCAAACTAGAGCAATGCCCACAGCACTTCGGAGCGGCTGGCGTGCCCGCGACCGAGTGTGTAGAAGCGGTAAAACCGCCCCACCGCCTGAAGGAACGAGGCACCTTCTAACGCCTGTGCGGGTTCACGAACAGCGGCTAGCGCCTCCTGCTCATCATCAACGCCGATTTCGCGCAGGGCATCGGGGGTATCCTGGAGAAGAAAAACGGGTTCTTCTTTGTGACGGTGTGTGCGTGCCATACCTCTAGGGTACCCGACGACGTGTAAAGGACAACGATGACAAAGACCCTTCTCATCACCTATTTCGGCCCGTTTCCCGGCGTGAGCGTGAACCCGAGCGGGGTAACAGCGCGGCAGGTGGCTGATGTACTTGCCGACGAATCTGCGGTACGGGTTGTAACCCGTGAGGTTCCGGTGAGCTATGCGGGTTCTTCAGAAGCTTTAGGGGAGATGCTGACCGATATTCGCCCGGATGCGGTGCTCAGCTTGGGCGTGGCAGTCGGACGGGATAAGGTGAGTTTTGAGAAGGTCGCCATCAACCTGGATTCTGCCGATATTGAGGATAATGACGGTGTGGTGCGTGTGGATGAGGCGATCGCCCCGGAGGGACGCGAGGCGTATTTTTCGACCCTGCCGGTGCGGGCAAGCTATGAGCGTTTGCGCGGTGTGGGGCTACCGGTTGAGATTTCGTACACCGCCGGAACCTATGTGTGCAACCACGTATTTATGAGGTACACCGTATTCTGGAACGCCAGGGGCGGCGGATTCCTGCGGGGTTTGTGCATATTCCCGCCACGCAAGTCGATCATGAGCCCTCTGACGCACAGACAACGCTTACTGCACATACCGATGCTGGGGGAGTAGAGAGCGAATCGGTGCCGACTCTGCCTGAGGCGGTGGTTGCGCGCATCGTGGTGGAGCTGGTGCGCGACACCCTCAAGGTTATGTAGGCTCATTCATGCCGTAGAACTGGGACGACGAACGAAAGCGGCGGTTAAAACGCGGTGCCCCCGATGAGAGATTCATCGGGGGCACCGCGCATATTAGCCTAGGGCACTGCTACTTGCGGTGCTTAAGGTAGTAGTCGATCAGGGATGCGGTCGAAGAATCCTGGCGTGCCAGAACCTCGCGGTCGCCTTCGATAGCAGGCACCAGATCGAGCGCCAGCTTCTTGCCGAGTTCGACGCCCCACTGGTCGAAGGAATCGATACCCCACACGATACCCTGCACAAAGGTGATGTGCTCATAGAGGGCAATCAGCTCGCCCAGCACACGCGGGGTCAGGCGGGAGGCCATGATAGAGGTCGAAGGACGGTTGCCGCTGAAGATACGGGCGTTTACCACATGCTCGGCGGTACCTTCGGCGCGTACCTCATCCTCAGTCTTGCCGAAAGCGAGCGCCTGAGTCTGTGCAAAGAAGTTTGCGAGGAAGAGCTCGTGCACATCCTGCTCGCCATCCTTGGTGGGGTGAGCTGGGTTGGCGAAGGCCAGGAAGTCCGCAGGGATAAGGCGGGTACCCTGGTGGATAAGCTGGTAGAAAGCGTGCTGACCGTTGGTGCCGGGCTCGCCCCAGAAAACCTCGCCCGTGGAGTAGTCCACGAAGGAACCGTCGGCGCGCACGGATTTACCGTTGGACTCCATGGTAAGTTGCTGCAGATAGGCGGGAAAACGGTGCAGGTACTGGTCGTAGGGTAGAACCGCGTGGGTTTCGGCACCCAAGAAGTTCACGTACCATACGTTAAGCAAGCCCATGAGTACGGGCACATTCTTTTCAAAGGGCGCAGTGCGGAAGTGCTCGTCCATGGCGTGGAAGCCCGCGAGGAATTCTTCGAATACCTTCGGGCCGAAGACGATGGCCAGCGAGGTACCGATCGCCGAGTCTACGGAGTAGCGACCGCCTACCCAGTCCCAGAAGCCGAAGGCATTTTCGGGGTCAATGCCGAAGGCAGCAACCTTATCGAGCGCGGTTGAAACGGCGATAAAGTGCTGAGCCACGGCTTCTTCTGCGGTTTCCCTGCAGGGCGTTCGCCTCGCCAAGCGCGGTGAGCAGCCAGTCGCGTGCCACACGAGCGTTGGTCAGGGTTTCTAAGGTGCCGAAGGTCTTCGAAGCAACGATGAACAGGGTAGTTTCGGGGTCAAGATCAGAAACTTTTTCGGCAACATCGGTCGGGTCGATATTTGAGATGAACCGTGCGGAAATCCCGGCATCGGCGTAAGGCTTAAGCGCCTCGTACACCATCACGGGACCAAGGTCAGAACCGCCAATACCAATATTCACCACGGTCTCGATGCGCTTGCCGCTCACGCCGGTCCACTCGCCCGAACGCACACGATCGGCAAAAGCGTAAATCTTGTTCAGAACGGCGTGAACATCGCTATCGACATCCTGCCCATCAACAATGAGGGCGGGGGAGTAGCCTTTGGGGCGGCGCAGCGCGGTGTGCAGAACCGCGCGGTCCTCGGTCACGTTAATGTGTTCGCCAGTGAACATAGCATCGCGGCGTTCGGCGAGGTTCACCTCTTCGGCGAGTTTGAGCAAAAGCTGCACGGTCTCTTCGGTGATGAGGTTCTTCGAGAGGTCTACGCGCAGGTCTGCGGCATCAAAACTAAATTTCTGGGCGCGGGAAGGATCCTGCTCGAACCAGGCTCGCAAATTCGGAGTGAGCGATGCTTTGTGCTGGGTTAGTGCTGACCACGCGCTGGTGGTCGTCGGGTTCGTAATAGTCATGGTTCTTATTTTCTCTCTTTCAACCCGGTGATGTCACCTTTATACAGGCGTTTACCTGAAGGTTTTGCGCGTTCTTGCGCTTTTGGTGACCACAACGTTTGGGTGCGGTGCATAATTCCCGCCAGGCATTATCCCATGAACGGCGCGCATTGGAGGGGAGATTTTACGAATCCTCAGGGTGCCCTCAAGGGTTAGCAAACCGTCCCCTAAATGTACACGAAAACGCGCGTACATTTGGGAGAATACCGGTGGTAGACTGGGGACGTCTTTATAGACCTGCCTCGGTGCATCCGGTAATGCGGGCACGAGCGATGCTGGCTTTTTGCATAGCGTGCGTGGAAGTTCTCGACGGCGCTGTGCATCATGAAAACTCACTCATAACTCACACATTCACTCCAGGATATTGTTTATGCCTATAAACCCGCTGCGGGGAATTCGTGTACCCGCTGCAGAGCATACCCCGCCGTATGAATCGTTCCTAGAATCTCGCGGATTCCGCCCCGAAATTCAGGGTTTGCGCGCCTTCGCCGTGCTTCTCGTGGTGCTTTACCACGTATGGATCGGCAAAGTCTCCGGTGGTGTGGATGTTTTTCTCTTCATCTCGGCTTTCTTGCTTTCGCTCTCGTTCATGCGGAAATCAACGAGGGCAAACCGCTGAACCTGCTGGCCTACTGGACTCATGTGTTCGCGCGCCTGTTGCCTGCCGCATCCGTGGTGATCGTGCTGACTCTTGCGGCTTCCTTAACTATCTTGCCAGCACTGTATTGGAACGCGCGCGCTGTTGATGCCCAAGCCTCGCTGTTTTACTACCAGAATTGGAACTTGGCGAACGGTGCGGTCAATTATTTCGCCCAGGGTATAAGCGATAAATCGCCCTTCCAGCATTTCTGGTCGCTCTCGATTCAGGGACAAATTTTCCTGCTCTGGCCGATACTTTTCGCGGTGGCTGCGTTTCTCGTGCATCGGGTACGCTTCAAGCCCGTACCCGCGGCGGTAACGGTATTCGGCACTGTATTCATGACCTCGTTTGCCTTCTCAATCTGGGAGACAAAGCAGATTTCCGCCTACGCATATTTTGATACCCGCACCCGCCTGTGGGAGTTTGCGATTGGTACCCTGCTTGCGGCGATGACGCTGAAATGGAAGCCGCACCATGTGAGAACCCGCGTGGTGATGGGATGGGTGGGCGCCCTGGGACTAGTCACCTGCGGCGCTGTTTTACCGGTTGAACGAACTTTCCCCTGGCTACCTGGCGCTGTGGCCCGTGCTCTCCGGCGCGCTGGTGATGATCGCCGGGCGCACCGACCATAAATTCGCGATCGACCGTCTGCTAGTCTCCACGCCGTTGCAAAGCTTGGGCAATATTTCTTACGCCCTGTACCTAGTGCACTGGCCCCTGCTCGTGCTCTACAGCGCTGCGGTTAATAAACCTCGCGTGAATTTTCTGGAAGGCACGGTGATTATCGCCGTTTCAATCGGTTTGGCATGGGTTTTGAGCACCTACATCGAGAAGCCGCTGCGCAGCCGATCCGGCGTATTTCTTGATAAAACGGTCTCAAAACTGCGCGTGACCACGATTTTCACCCCCACTCTTTGGGCGAATCAGCTCACCTATATACTCGTGATTCTGCTGGTGATCGGAGCTCCTGTTCTGAGCGTTCGCGCCTGGGCACAGCAACGCGATATAACCGTGATCCAGAATACTGAAGAGCTAGTGAAAAATGATGAGGCAACATATCCAGGCGCCCGAGCAGTCGGCACGGACCAAATGTCGCGCGTATCAAAGCCTATTCCGCAGGATATCCCCATCTACGGCATGCTCGCTGACTGGGGAGAGGGATGCCCCGCACCCTTTACCCCCGTGCATGAATCTCTGAATACATCCTGCGCCGTCAAACAGAATGGGGACGATTCGGCACCGCTCATCATTGTTGTTGGTAGCTCGCACGCATTATAGATGACGGCTGCGTTCGAGCCTATTGCCCAGCGCACCGGCACCAATCAGATGAACCTTCTAGAGACAGGATGCCCTTACCCATTCGCAGCCCCCGAGGGCTATCTCAACGACCGCAAGAAACGCTGTATCGCGTTCTCACAGAAAGCCACGGAAGAAATTCTGCGCCTTAAGCCGACGACCGTAGTGATTATCGCAACCACGACCGACACAAGCGCTGATGCCGAGACCGCAGACCCCAACCTCGACGAAACCCTGCGCGTCTTCACTGATGCGGGCATCCAGGTGATCGGTCTGCGCGATAACCCGCGATTTGCTCAAGACATGTATGTGTGTGCGATTAGAGCTCAGGGGGATAAGAGCAGCTGTTCTGAACCCATTGAGTAGAAATATGGTGATAATCCCGCCGCACCAATTTTCGAGAAATATGCAGACCGTGGAGCCTATCTGCTCGATTTGAAGGATATCTACTGCCCGGACGTTCTATGCCGCTCGGTCATCGGCAACGTATACGTGTACGCGGATACTAACCACCTCACCAAAGCCTTCGAACATACCCTCGCAGAGACAATATATGAGCGTGCTCTCGCCGCAGGGTGGAAGCCGGAAGGGCGCTCAGGTTCATAACCCCAGAGCACCAGGCACGTGAATAGACCGCAGAGATACGCCCTCGCTTATGTCAGATGAGCGGGGGCGCATCACGTGCGCAGATTTCGGGCAGATTTTAGGCATATCAGGCCGCATAGGCGGAGGAGTGAAGGCCGCATGCGGTAGAGTGGAAACCATGAGCGTGCAGCAGAATCTTTACCTGGTTATTTCTCGACGTGGAGAAACCCTTATGAACCGTGACGGAACCGTTCATTACCTGCCCGAAGCGCCACAAAACACCATCATCGAAACCAGCCTGGAACCTAAATTTAGAAAGCCCTCTGACCGGGAAGGCACCGATTACCATGCAGCCTACCTGGAGGATGAAGAACTGCTCGCGCTCGCGGAAGATCTCTCCCGAACTAACACGGATGCGCTCATCACCGCATCGCAGAACGGGTTCCGCTTCTACCCCGTGCACAAAGACCCCGCCGGGCGCGCCCGCTACGCCGCCGCCCTTGCCAAGCGCGACTACCTTCTTGAAATGGAGTATTCCGCGTACTCGGGAGATCCCGCGCTGATCGACGGGGAACGCCAGGTGCGGCGCACCGCATCCGGCGAGCTCGTATTCCCGCGCATCGAACCGGCGGTTATGGCGCTCGTCCTCAGCCGCGACGGCGAACGGGTGCTGTTGGCGAATAACCGGCTCTGGCACGAAAACCGCTTCGCCCTCATCGCCGGGTTCGTGGATCCCGGCGAGAACCTGGAACAGGCAGTAGCCCGCGAAGTCTATGAAGAAACCGGGCTGCAGGCTCTCAACCTTGACTACCGCATGAGCGATGTGTGGCCCTTCCCGCGCTCGCTCATGATCTGCTACCGGGTAACGGTCGATGACACCCAACCCGTGGAACATCTGGACGGAGAAATCCGGGCCGCACGCTGGTTCACCGCGCCCGAGTTGGCGCAGGCTATCACCGAATCTGAAGCTATACGCCAGAAACAAGGAGTGCCCAAACTGGAGCTTCCTGGCACGAACGCGGTCGCCCGCCGCATGCTGGACGATTGGCTGCACGAGAAAAATGCCGGGTGCTGAGTCGAAGCCGACTAAAACCTGCGCCCAAGACAAACTAGGGCAAGTGGTACACTGGATAGGTAAGCCCGAGGCAGAGGCGCGTTTTGGCGCGCCCGCACGAGAACGCTCGGGCATGCACGCACTGATATCCGCGTTGCGTATTTAAGTTCACGCATCTAACGCGGCGTGCCCCTAGTATTCCCTAGATTTAAGCGAGAAAAATTACGCATGTCTGAAAACACCGCTTCGCGCCCTGATTTGCGCAACGTGGCGATCGTGGCACACGTTGACCACGGCAAAACCACCATCGTGGATGCGATGCTCAAGCAGACCCACGCGTTCTCGGCGCACGCAGACGTCGAAGACCGCGTGATGGACTCCGGCGACCTTGAAAAGGAAAAAGGCATTACCATCCTCGCGAAGAACACCACCGTGTTCTACGATGGACCCTCCGCGAACGGTGAAACTATCACCATCAACGTGATCGATACCCCCGGACACGCCGACTTCGGCGGCGAAGTCGAACGCGGCCTTTCTATGGTCGATGGCGTGGTGCTGCTCGTGACGCCTCTGAAGGCCCGCTGCCGCAGACCCGCTTCGTGCTGCGCAAGGCACTCGCCGCGAAGCTGCCCGTCATTTTGGTGGTGAACAAGGTGGACCGCCCGGATGCGCGCATCGACGAGGTCGTCAGCGAAACGATGGATCTGCTGCTCGGCTTGGCATCGGACCTGTCCGAGGAGGTGCCCGACCTTGACCTCGACAGCGTGCTCGATGTGCCGGTCGTCTATGCTTCCGGCAAAGCCGGTGCCGCATCGCTGAACCAACCCGCCGACGGCGCCCTGCCCGATAATGACGATTTGGAACCTCTGTTTAAGACCATTATCGAGCACGTTCCCGCCCCCACCTACAACCCTGATGAGGTGCTGCAGGCGCATGTGACCAACCTTGACTCTTCGCCGTTCCTGGGCCGTCTGGCGCTCGTGCGTATCTTCAACGGCACCCTCAAGAAAGGGCAGACCGTCGCTTGGGCACGTCAAGATGGCGATATTAAGAACGTGCGTATCTCCGAGCTGCTGGCAACCAAAGCGCTCGAACGTGTTCCCGCCGAAGAAGCAGGTCCCGGCGAAATCGTGGCGGTCGCCGGTATCGAAGACATTACCATTGGTGAAACCCTGACCGATGCCGAAAACCCCAAGCCGCTGCCGCTTATTAAAGTGGACGACCCGGCGATCTCCATGACCATCGGTATTAACACCTCTCCGATGGCGGGTCGGGTCAAGGGCGCGAAGGTGACCGCACGCCAGGTCAAGGACCGTCTTGACCGCGAGCTTATCGGTAACGTCTCCATCAAGGTTCTGCCCACCCAGCGCCCGGATGCTTGGGAAGTTCAGGGCCGCGGCGAGCTCGCCCTCGCTATTTTGGTGGAGCAGATGCGCCGCGAAGGCTTCGAACTGACCGTGGGTAAACCGCAGGTAGTCACCAAAACCATCGACGGCAAACTGTACGAACCGGTGGAACACATGATTATTGATGTGCCCGAAGAGCACCTGGGGGCCGTAACCCAGTTGATGGCGGCACGTAAGGGGCGCATGGAGAACATGTCGAACCACGGCACCGGCTGGGTGCGCATGGAATTCGCGGTACCCGCGCGCGGCCTGATCGGCTTCCGCACCCAGTTCCTCACCGAAACCCGCGGCGCCGGTATCTCGTCGTCGTACTCGATAGACCCCGAACCCTGGGCTGGCGATATTGAGTACCGCACCAATGGCTCAATGATCGCCGACCGTGCCGGTGTGGTTACCCCTTACGCCATGATTAACCTGCAGAACGCGGCACCTTCTTCGTGGAACCGACCTCCGAAGTATACGAGGGCATGGTCGTGGGCATGAACTCCCGTGCGGACGATATGGAAGTGAATATCACCAAGGAAAAGAAACTGACCAATATGCGCTCCTCCACCGCAGACAGCTTCGAGAACCTGACCCCGCCCAAGAAACTCACGCTGGAAGAATGCCTCGAATTCGCCCGCGAAGACGAATGTGTGTGGAGGTCACCCCCGAAGCTATTCGCATCCGCAAGGTTATTCTGGATGCGAACGAGCGCGTGCGTGAATTCCGCCGCCGTGCCCGCGCCAACTAGGGCACACAAGCATAGCTAACCGCCGGGAGCAGTACGGGCATTTGTCGTCATGACAAGCAACGATAACCGTACCGCTCCCGGTTGTGGTTTAAGATATAGAAGAACTGTTCTTTGACAGAAGGTCACCTGACACTATGCCTGAAACTTCCGCGCCGCAGTACCCCGCCCAGGGGGAGAACCTGATGAAAAACGCGAAACGCGACTTGCTACCGAGCGGCTACACGCCCTCTGAGGCAGTGATGCTGTTCGTGCACGCTCATCCGGACGACGAGACCACGGCGACAGGCGCAACAATGGCCTACTACGCCAAGAAGGGTGCCAAGGTACATTTGATGACCCTCACCCGGGGCGAAATGGGAGAAGTCATTCCGCCGAAGCTACAGCATCTTGAAGTGGGCAAACCCGGCAACAGCGACAACGGCGAGGCACTGGGGGGAGTACCGAACCGTTGAGCTCAACAACGCGACGGCAAAGCTGGGTGTGCGCAAGCGTTTCTTCCTGGGAGAGGAACCCGCCACGGCGCCGGGCGCGCTCAACATCTACCGTGATTCCGGCATGGCGTGGGGCAAAGACGGTAAACCGGTGGCGAACCCGAAGGCGAGTGAAGATTCCTTGACCGCCCAGCCGATTGCCCCGCAGGCCGAGGCTATTGCTAATGCCATTCGCGATATTAAGCCCGATGTTCTGATCACCTATGACCTCGACGGTGGCTACGGGCACCCCGACCATGTGCGCACTCACCAGGCTGTGCTTGAAGCACTCAAAATCTTGGGTGATAGTAACGACCGCCCCATACTGACCTGGGGCATTGAAGGAGAATTCTCAGAGCAGGATGCGCGCCAACAATGCGCTATCACCGGCTCAGTCGAGGCCAAACGTGAAGCGATGAAAGCCCACGGAACGCAGATCGTGGTAACCGGGGACACCACCTTTGAATTCTCAAACAAGGTAGAGCAGAAAATTTCGGCGGTTGAAACCTACCGCCTGCTCGACGGTAACGCACAGCGCAAAATTCCCGAAACCCCCACGCAGGCAGGCATCGTATCGCTTCTGATAACGTGTATTCTTCTGGGAACCCTCGCAGGTATTGCGGGCTCAATCTACCACGCCTGGGTTATGTATACGGGCGAAACTCCGCTTCCTGTCGGGCTCGTGTTCGGCTTCGCCACCGTATTTTTTGCATCGCTGTGGGCTTCCCTCGCGCTACGTCGCGGCGGGGCAACGGTTATCACCGGTGCCTTCGCATTCCTGGTGATATATGCGCTTGCCTTTATGCGCCCGGATTCGCCCTTCGTACTGGTAAACCCGGACTACCCGCCGATTGGTTTATACGGCACACTATGGCTTTTGGGTACGCCCGTTATCTCTCTGCTTGCCTTTTTCGTCTTTACCCGTACCAAAGAAGGAAACGCCTTCTATAACACCCCGCGGCAGGTCCATTTGCGCCATCGCAGGGCCGAAGAGAAAGCGCGCCGAGCTCAAACGCTTAATAATTCTTCGCGCACTGCACCATAAGCTGTGATGAAGCTAAAGAATGACATAGAGGCGTCACGAAAAATGTTGTGATGAATATAACTTTCAAGAGTATTTATTTTAATTTCTTGGCTTTGACTAGGGTAAATAATATTTGCTCGCAGGAAAGCCTAGCCTAAAAAATACCGGCTAAGGGTCGTATTATGGCTGTCTGCTACGACACGAAAATCTGCTTAAATGCCCTGTGCAAGCTAGACTTATACACAGACTTCCACGAGGTCATAACCCTCGTGATAACGTGCGCCGGACGACGACCCTGCAGGATTACAGGGCAGGCACACGCTGCTAGGTTTAGAAAGGCACCCATGACTTACGTAATTGCACTGCCCTGCGTAGACGTGAAAGATCGCGCCTGCGTTGAGGAATGCCCCGTTGACTGCATCTACGAGGGTGACCGCACACTGTATATCCACCCCGATGAATGCGTGGACTGCGGAGCCTGCGAACCCGTTTGCCCCGTCGAGGCTATCTACTATGAAGATGACGTACCCGAAGAATGGTCCGAATACATTACCGCCAACGCCGAATTCTTCGACGACCTCGGCTCACCCGGCGGCGCCGCAAAGATGGGACCAACCGGTAAAGACGTACCCTTCATCGCCGCCCTACCACCGCAGGGGGAGTAGCTGGCGCATTCGGCGCACCCTTACGTTGAAAACTTAAGACAGGCTAAAGCCTCCGAATCTCGCACGCTGGGAACGGGGGCTTTGCCGTACCCTCAGCACTCAAACGCGCGATACAATGACTACGCACGAAAGAACAGCCGGTATCTGCCGGTTTACAACGCCGCACAAGGAGAACCATGCGTGCCTACGGTCTAGATCTACCCGAATACCCCTGGGAAACCCTTATTCCCTACCGCAAACTTGCTGCCGAACATCCGGGTGGGACTATAGACCTCTCCATCGGCACCCCGGTCGATGACACCCCGCAGCTGATTCAGGATGCGCTCACCGCAGCATCCGACGCCCCCCGGATACCCGACCACGCACGGAACTGTTGAACTGCGCCAAGCGATCGTGGACTGGTTTGCACGCCGCCGCGGGGTCACCGGGCTAAGCACCGACCAGGTGATGCCTACGGTTGGTTCCAAAGAACTTGTGGCGTGGCTTCCGTTTCTACTGGGACTAGGAACTGACCCCGGCACTCAAGAGCGCGATGTGGTGGTTTACCCACGCGTGGCGTACCCAACCTACGATATAGGGGCGCGCTTCGCTGGCGCGCAGTCCGTGCCCGCAGATTCGCTTGATGAGCTGCCCGAAGATGTGCGCAGGCGCGTGCGGTTGGTGTGGGTGAACTCGCCCGCCAACCCGAACGGCGTGGTGCGTGATGTTGCTGAGCTTCGCGAGATTGTGCGGCAGGCACGCGATATCGGTGCTGTGGTAGCCAGCGACGAATGCTATGCGGAACTCGGCTGGGGTGCTTGGGATGAAGCTCGCGGCGGTCAGCGGGTGCCCTCTATTCTTGATCCCCGCGTATGCGACGGCGACTTTACCGGGCTTTTCGCCGCATATTCGCTCTCAAAACAGTCGAACCTGGCGGGGTACCGTGCCGCGTTTATTGCGGGTGATGCGCAGCTTATGCCTAACCTCATCAACTCCCGCAAGCACGCCGGGATGATTGTTCCCGCCCCCGTGCAGCGTGCGCTGATTGCCGCCTTGGGAGATGAAGCCCATGTGGCAGCGCAGAAAAATAAGTACCGCGCGCGCCGGGAAGAGCTTCTCGCAGCTATTACCGCCGCAGGCGGGCGCGTCGAAAACTCTGAGGCTGGGCTGTACCTGTGGACCACTTTCGGTGAGGATACGTGGGCATCTATCGAACGTTTGGCCAAGCTGGGAATCGTTGCGGGACCGGGGGTCTTCTACGGTGAAGACGGCGCCGGGTATGTGCGTATCGCGCTGACCGCATCCGATGAGGATATTGCGAAGGCATCCGAGCGTCTTACGGCGAGCGCTGGGATAGGAAATGCCGTAAGAGAATAAATACCGCCTGAGAAACAAAGATGCCCGGAACCCCCAGTGCAGGAAGTTCCGGGCATCTTTTATACCGGATGCGCGCCTCCGATTATTTGCGTTTGCCGGGGAGCAAGAACATCTGGAGGGTGGGCGGATTCGGGTTATCGACCTCGCCGGGAACCAGATCCACCTTGCGAACCTTCGAGGAAGTACGTGAGGCGAGGAACGAGGACAGCCAGGTTGCCAGCGCCGTGAGCGCGAAGTTCACGATGACGAAGAGCGCCGCCGCCAACAGAAGGGTCTGCAGCACGTTGCCGTCACCCGAGCCGATGCGTCGTGCGGATGCCAGCAGCTCGGGGTAGGAAATAATGTACCCGAGCGCGGTGTCCTTTGAGAATCACCACGAACTGGCTGAGCATCGAAGGCATCATGGCGTTGAAAGCCTGCGGCATAAGAATCGTGCGGAGGGTCTGACCGGGGGTCAGCCCGATTGCTAGACCCGCCTCACCCTGACCGCGCGGCAGCTGTTTGACACCCGAACGCAGCAGCTCTGCAATCACGGATCCGTTATAGAAGGTCAAACCGATCACGACCGCAAGGAAGGGCAGCTGTGAGGGGTTAATCCAGCTGAACCGGCTGAGGAACAGCCAGAAGAAAATCATCATCATCAGCACCGGAACGGCACGGAAGAACTCAACCACAATGGTGCCGAACCAACGAAGCACGCGGTTCTGCGCTAGGCGTGCCATGCCGAAGATAACACCGAAAGCGATAGAGGTAATTACCGAAATACCCGCCGCCTGCAGGGTTGAAACCAGACCGGGCAGGTAGTAGGAACCCCAAGCTTTTGCGGTGAAGAGATCGGTCCATTTTTCTGCCTCAAGCTGGCCCTTAGCGCCCATCACGCTCAGCACATAGACAGCGAACGCGATAAAAACCAGAATCGCCGCGATATTGAAGACACGGGTGCGAGCCTTCGCACGGGGGCCGGGAGCATCGAAGAGGACAGTGGTGCTTGTGGTTACATCAGAATTAAAAAATTTCATCGCTTCACCGCCAATTTACGTGAGGACCAGGTGGTCAAGATACTAGAGGCACCACAATCGCCACGAATCCCAGCGCGAAGATCAGGAAGATCGCCAGCACCATGTTCGCATCGAACTCAATCATGGACTTCATCATGCCTGAGGCTTCGGCAACGGATGCTACCGATGCGACCGTCGTGTTCTTCGCCAGCGCAATGAGCGTATTGCCCAGCGGAGTGATGGAGCCGCGCAACGCCTGCGGAAAAATAATCATGCGCGCAGTATCCATGAAGCCGAGGCCGATGGCACGAGCCGCCTCCGCCTGACCGGTGGGAACCGTGTTCACACCCGAACGGATTGCCTCACACACAAAAGATGCGTGATAGATCGACAGCACGATCACGGCGTACACGAAGAAGTTTGTCTCAAAATCGGTCGAGAACGACAGCTGAAACTGTGTCCACACGCCCAGCAACGCTAGAGTCATCAGAATCGTCAGCGGGGTGTTGCGGAATAAGTGCACATAGATCGTACCCGCCCAGCGCAGTGAGGGGACCGGGCTGATACGCATCAGCGCTAGGATCGCACCGAGTACAAAAGACCCGATCGCGGCCCAGAACGTTAGCTGAATATTCACCCAGAACGCGCCCAACACATCGTATTTGGCGAAGAGAGCGCCGAGTTGGTCAAAGAATGACATCGTTTTCCTCTCTTCCGTGCCTAAGCGCAGGACGCCGAAGGCTTTGGCGGATTCTTTTCGGTGTTGTAGCTGTAGCCGGTGCCGTCCGTGTGCTTCTTCACCAGGTTCTCCCAGGTGCCGTCTTCTACCATCTCGTTAATAGCCTTATTGATGGCTTCACACTTATCGGTACCCTTAGGCAGGCCAACACCGTACTTCTCGGTGGTGAATGTTTTGCCAACCAGCTTGAGTTTGCCCTTATTCGCCTTGGTCGCGGCAAGACCCGCAAGAATAATATCGTCGGTCGTCACCGCATCTACCACGCCGCCGTTAAGTGCGACCACGCAGTCCGAGTAGCTATTCTGCTTCACCAGGTTCACGTTTTTGGCGTAGGTATCCTGAATTTTTTTGGCGCTGGTCGAACCGGTCACCGAGCATAGGTTCTTTCCGTTCAGGCTATCGGGCCCGGTAATGCTCGTTTCATCGGCGCGCACGAGCAAATCCTGTCCGGCAACGTAGTACGGACCGGCAAAATCAACGCTCTTCTTACGGCTGTCGCTAATGGAATAGGTCGCCAGAATCATATCGACCTGACCGTTGGAGAGCATATTCTCACGGTTAGCACTGGGGGACTCTACGAACTCGATCTGATCTTCCGAATAGCCGAGCTTACCAGCAATGTAGCGCGCCACATCTACGTCAAAACCGGTGTAATCCTGACCGTCTTGGTAGCCTAAGCCGGGCTGATCGTACTTTAATGCCGATGCGAATCTTAGGTTTAGAGTCCGAGGCGCTGGAGCACCCGGTCAGCGTGAAACCGAGAGCAAGCGCAGCTGCTGTACTCGCGGCGAAAAACTTGGTGGCGGCGCGGTTAAAGAATGATTTTTTCATGGCACACCCCCTAGTGGTCGATGATCTTGGAGAGGAAGTCGCGGGCGCGCTCGCTCTTAGGCTTGGTGAAGAATTCATCCGGAGTGGCTTCTTCAACAATCTCGCCGTCCGCCAAGAAGACGATGCGGTCGGCTGCTTTACGGGCGAACCCCATCTCGTGGGTTACGACGATCATGGTCATGCCGTCGCGGGCGAGGGAGACCATGGTATCGAGCACTTCGTTCACCATCTCGGGGTCGAGTGCACTGGTGGGCTCGTCAAAAAGCATGACCTTGGGCTTCATGGCGAGAGCGCGGGCGATGGCGACGCGCTGCTGCTGACCGCCGGAAAGCTGAGCAGGCATTTTCTCGGCCTGGGAATCTACCCCGACCTTGGCGAGAAGTTCCATAGCTTCGGCTTCGGCCTGCTCTTTGGAGAGCTTGCGGATGCGGCGCGGGCCTAGCGTCACGTTATCAAGGATGGTTTTGTGTGCAAAGAGGTTGAAGGACTGGAATACCATACCCACTTCTGCGCGCAGCTTGGCGAGCTCGCGGCCTTCTTGGGCAGTTCTTTTCCGTCGATATGTATAGAGCCAGAGGAAGTAGTTTCGAGGCGGTTGATGGTTCGGCAGAGGGTTGATTTACCGGAACCGGAAGGACCGAGAAGGATGATAACTTCGCCTTTATTGACCGCTAAATTGATGTTCTTGAGCACGTGGTTGGTGCCGTAATATTTATTGACCTCGTTGAGCTCTACGAGTGGTTTTTCTGCGGGTGCAGATGCCTGTGTCACGGTGATAACCCTTTCATGTGAGATGCATCTATGACGTGGGTTTCATAAAACGAATGAGATTCTAGCTTACGTCAGGTTTGTAACGGGTATGTAACAGCTGCCGGGTTTTCTGTAAAAATTATTGAAAAATTTATCTTCTGTGCATAGTTATAGTTTTGGTGACTCGAAATAGAAGCCATATAAAAGCAATAAATACCATGTAAATATATGAACCTCACGCAATACTTTATGTTGTTTTTATTGTACTTCAGGTGTACTTACGTAGAGTTAAAAATATAAAAGTCGGGTGTCTTATGCATAAGTTTGCATAAGACACCCGACTTAGGAACCTCTTAACGAGGCAGTTGGCTAGGCATCGTAACCATTCGGGTTATTTTTCTGCCAGTTCCAGTGATCGCGCACCATAGTGTCAATATCTCGGGATGCGCTCCACCCCAGATCAGCCAGTGCCGAGGAAGGATCGGCATAGGAAACAGCAACATCACCGGGGCGGCGCGCCACGATCTTATAGGGCAACTCTTTACCGCAGGCTTTCTCGAAGGCATGCAGCACCTCAAGCACCGAGTAGCCGTTCCCGGTACCCAGGTTCCAGGTGTGCAGACCGCCGTGCTCGCTAATGTAATCCAGCGCCTTAAGGTGACCATCGGCAAGATCGACGACGTGAATGTAATCGCGCACACCGGTGCCGTCGACGGTGGGGTAGTCGTTGCCGAACACGTTCAGATGCTCGCGGCGACCGACTGCAACCTGAGCGATAAATGGCACCAAGTTGTTGGGAATACCCGAAGGATCCTCACCGATACGCCCGGATTCATGCGCACCCACGGGGTTGAAGTAGCGCAGCAGAGCGATATTCCAGCGGTCATCGGAAGCTGCCAAGTCTACGAGCATGTCTTCGATATGTTCCTTGGTACGGCCGTAGCAGGACTGTGCATCCATATTCAGCTTCTCGATGAGCGGCATGGATTCGGGCTCACCGTACACGGTTGCGGACGATGAGAATACGATAGAACGACAGTCTGCGGCATCCATAGCGTAGAGCAGGTTCAGGGTACCGGCGACATTCGTCTGGTAGTACCACAGCGGCTTCTCTGCTGATTCACCCACTGCCTTCAATCCCGCGAAGTGGATAACCGCATCCGGGCGGATCTCGAGGAAGAGTTTCTTCATACCCTCAAAATCCAGCAGATCAACCTTATGGAACTCGGGTGCCCGACCGGCGAGCTCGGCAACACGCTGCAGCGAAGTTTCGGAGGAATTCGACAGGTTATCCATGACGACAACCTCGTGCCCTGCATTGAGGAGTTCAAGAACGGTGTGGGAACCAATGTAACCGGCGCCACCGGTGACGAGAACCTTCATCATTGTCCTTTCGCGGAAGGCGCGAGGCTTTGCCCGTGCTTCCTCATGGTGTGTGGGTGAGTGCTCACCCCGTGATAACGTCGCTTAATATAGTAGCCCGCCCACGATGCGCATGCCGGATTTTCCGTGGCCTGTGAGGCTGTGTTGTGTATGTCTTAACGGTATGCTGACCTGGAGGTTTTTCGCGTATTTCACGTTTGAAAACCATCTGTATCACTTAGCCCTGATCCGCGTGACTTTTGTGAATACTTTTTATGCCGAAAAGCCGCCCACCGGTCGAACATATGAGACCAATAGGCGACTTTTCGTGTGAAAAATTTAGGGGAGCGGCATTAGTTCAGGTGCAGCGCATCGTTGAGTTCCACGGTGTTCTTGGCGCGCGGCAGAACCTCGATTGCACCCGAGACCGAATTGCGGCGGAACAGCAGGTTTGAGACCCCCGAAAGCTCGGCGGCCTTGACCACGCGCGGTTCCTCGCCCGGAATGAGCACGCTCACGCGCGATCCGGCGGTCACATACAGACCGGCTTCCACCACGCAGTCGTCGCCGAGCGCGATGCCGATACCCGACTCCGCACCCAGCAGGGAACGTTCACCAATCGAGACGCGCTGCGTGCCGCCGCCAGAGAGCGTCCCCATGGTAGAGGCGCCGCCGCCCACATCGGAACCGTCGCCCACAACAACGCCTTGGGAAATGCGCCCCTCAACCATCGACGTACCCAAGGTGCCCGCATTGAAATTCACGAAACCCTCGTGCATGACCGTGGTACCGGGGCTCAGATGCGCGCCCAGACGCAGGCGGTCGCCGTCGCCCACACGCACCCCGGCGGGAACCACATAATCCACCAAGCGCGGGAACTTATCGATATGGCTCACACTCAGGTGCCCGAGCTTACGAAGCCCCAGCGCAAGTTTCTGAAACTCGCTGGCGAGCACCGGTCCGTGATTCGTCCACGCCACGTTTGCCAGCTTGCCGAACAGTCCGTCCAGGTTGATGCTGTTCGGGCGTACCAGCGTATGCGAAAGTAAGTGCAGGCGCAGGTAAGCATCGACCGCGTCCTCGGGGGCCTCATCCAGGTTGATGGAGGCAGTGCGCACCTCAGTGCGGGCGTTACGTTCGGGGTGGTCGGCGACGAGCGCATCCAGCTCATCGGCGAGAGAAAGGTCGGGGGTCTGGGTTAGCGTGGGGCGGGGAACCAAGCGTCGAGTACGGTCCCAGCCTCGTTCCCGGCAGCCACGACATTCACCAGTGCGACGCCGGAAGCATAACGGGATTCGGAAGATAGGTTTTCAGACATGCCCACCATTATAGATGCGCTATCGGGCACCGTACAGGGAAAACGCGCGGCCTCCCACGGGTTGAAATGCTAGGGTTGAACACGAAGACTGTTGCGCAACCACGGAAGACCCCTTGATGACCACTTCGCTTGATCTGAACGTTTCGATGCCCGAACTCACCCGCACGCTCCTTGATATTTATTCGGTCTCCGGGGAAGAAAAAACTATTGCAGACGCCGTCTATGAGGCTCTCAGTGCATATCCGCATCTGCATCTCACCCGCGATGGTGACGCTATGATAGCCCGTACCGAATTTGGCCCCCGCAACGGTGAGGAACGTACGCGCATTCTGCTGGCTGGTCACCTGGATACCGTGCCCCTGCCCACGGTTGCGGGATCGCTCGGAACCGTACCCGCAAGCATCGTTGAAGATAACGGGGACTGGATTCTCTACGGGCGCGGTGCCACCGATATGAAGGGCGGCGTCGCGGTGCAGCTCAAATTGGCGGCAGAACTGGGCGAGCACGATACCGACTACAACCTCACCTATGTGTTTTACGACCATGAGGAAGTCGCCAGCGAACTTTCCGGCATGGCGCGGCTCATTCGCAACCACGGTGAGCTTCTGACTGACGCTGATTTTGGTGTTCTCTTGGAACCCACCGACGGCACTATTGAGGGCGGATGCAACGGTACGATGCGCTTCTACCTGCGCACCGCCGGGCTCGCAGCGCACTCCGGGCGTGCCTGGAAGGGTGAAAACGCGATCCACAAGCTCGCTGGGGCGCTGCGCGTTCTGGAAGAATACGAACCGCAAACCTACGAGGTTGAAGGGCTTGCGTACCGTGAAGGACTCAACGCCGTGCAGGTTTCCGGGGGGAGTCGCCGGGAACGTTATTCCCGATGCTGCCGCCCTGCACATTAACTACCGGTTTGCCCCGAATAAGACCCTGGATGAGGCAAAAGCACACGTCACTGAGCTTTTCGACGGCTATGAACTCGACTTCGTAGACCTTTCTCCAGCGGCGCGGCCCGGATTAGATACCCCGCTGGCGGCATCACTAATCGCGGCTGTCGGGCAGGAACCCAAACCCAAATACGGGTGGACAGACGTGGCGCGGCTCAGCGAGATCGGTATTCCCGCGGTGAATTTGGGTCCTGGCGATGCGCTCCTCGCTCACACCGACAACGAGCACGTGAGCTTCAGCGCGCTTACCCGCTGCTACACCGATCTGCTTTTTGGCTGCATACCGAAGTCGACGAAGACTAGCCGATAAACCCCACACCGATACAAATACGCACTTTAATATCTCTGCCAGCCGGGCAGGTAGGCTAGACTGAACAGATAGAGTAAATCTATGAGCCGCGATGCACCGCTTACCCGCTGGATGCGTTATTGTACGCAGGCAACGGCGGTCAGCAGCTACTTTGGGTACGCCTTAAGAAACGTCGTGTTTCCTAGGGCAGGCGTATCTGAGGGCTCATAGGACCAGTGAACCGAACATGAACCGAAAAGGTATCCCATGAACATCCTGATCACGCTTCTGGCGGTGGTGGTTCTGATCCTCACCCTGCTGGGAACTTTTGGCCTCACCAGCCAGCGACTATACCCCGGCAAGAAGTTAGCGACCTATATCGCTCGGGATGGACTAGACGTGTTCGCGGATAAAACGGCACCTCGGGAGTCCGTAAGCGACGAAAGTACCTTGACCTCATCACCGGTTCTACCCCAACATTCCCGATGAACAATCCCTCTGATAAAACTCCCAAACAGCACACTACCGTGCCCTCTATTCCCTGGAGCTCAGCGAACAAACCGGCGGCACAGGCTAAACCTGCCAGCACATCCGACCGCGATGAGGATAAAAACCCCTCAAAAACCTCCACCCTCAATGCCGATATCACATGGTTGTATATAGCATCGGGGGAGCGTTTGCGCCGCATGGGCGATGCCTTTCTAAGACTTCCCGCTTGGCTGCAAGTCATGCTCGTTTACGCTTTCAGCCGCGTCTGGGGATTCATTATTTTTTCTGTGGTTGGCAACCAACAGCTGCTTGGTCCCTGGGGCCAGCATCTGGGGTACCTTCCCTTCATTAGCACCTGGGATTCCAGCTGGTACGGGCAGATAGCGCAATCCGGATACCCGAGTAAGCTGCCCTATGATTCCACTGGAGCGGTGGCGCAAAATCCCTGGGCCTTTTACCCGCTATTCCCCCTGATCGCTGGCGGTATTAACCGGATCACAGGGATCGGTTACTATCCGGTAGCGGCTACAGTGGCGCTCTTGGCTGGGTTCGCTGCCGCATGGGTTATCTACCTGCTCTTCACCACGAGCCTGAATATTGTGGGTTACCGAGACCAATCGCATGGCGAAAAGGTATCTGAGGCAGCGTCGAGCACCGAAGACCAGAAGGATGTAAAAACCTCACGGCACAATCTGGCGCTCTGGGCGGTTGCGGCGGTAGCATTTCTGCCGGTTGCCCCGGTGCTGCAAGTGCCCTATGCCGAATCCTTAAACCTCGTATTTCTCGTTTGGGTTCTACTGCTGATGATGCGCAAGCAGTATCTGCTCATGATGCCCGTCGCGCTCCTGGCATGCCTGTCCCGCCCGGTTGGAGTACCCTTGGGCGCCACCGCCGGGCTATGGTGGTTCGCCTGCCTGATTACAGAGGCTAAGGCACAGCAGCAGCGCCGTCAGCGTGGCGAAGACCAAGAAGGATTCGAGAGCGTTTTCTTACGCAGCCTGCCGCAGCTTGGCAGTGCCCTTTTCATCTGCTTCTGCGCGCTCATTTGGCCAATCTACGCCTGGCAAATAACCGGTCGTATTGATGCTTACACCGCCACCGAAACCGCCTGGCGCCAGGGCGATCTTGCACCCGTGGCACCCTGGATTTCTCAGGGTATAGCATACTTCGGGTACTTCACGATCCTCCTGTTCCCGCTCCTGATCGTGGGGTATGCAGCCTTTCTGGCAAGTCCGCTCGTGAAACGGGTTCTCGCAAGTCCCATCATCCTCTGGTGCGCATGCTATGGCGCCTATCTACTGATTTTCCTCAACCCGCAGTCTTCAACTTTCCGGCTGCTTCTGCCCCTCTTTCCACTCATGCTTCCCATCGTGGCGATATCCTCTTCGCGCGCCTACCGGTGGCTGCTGATTGGTTCCGGGGCCCTTCTGCAGCTTGTCTGGGTGGGCTGGCTGTGGCATTGGAAGCAACTACCGGGCGGCGGGGACTACCCGCCCTAAACCGAACGCTATACCCAGGCGCATCCCGGCGAGAACTTACGGCGGGATGCGCATCACATATAGACGATAAAACCGTGCGGCTCAGTGCGAAACACCTCATAAAAGCCTTCGTGGCAATTCCCGTCGCACTCAAGATGCTGGTACTCTATATCTTGTGTTTGGTATTAGTGGCACTGAGTTCGTCGTCTTAGCCGTTCTCACGTTCTTCGTGATCGGCCCCGAACGCATGCCCGAATACGTGCGCCAAATCAAGGAACTCATCAAAACAGTTCGTCGAATGGCCTTCGACGCCCGAGACGAGTTTAAAGATACGCTGGGGGATGCAACACTCAACGAGATCAACTGGCGTCAGTATGACCCCCGTCAATATGATCCCCGCGTTATTGTGCGCGAAGCCTTCGCGGAAGACGATGCAGAACGGGCACGTGAAGCTAAAGAACGCTCCGAAGCGAACAAGCCCGCCGCATCAAATCTAAACCGGCTGCCGCGCGGTGCCTACGCTCCCTACGATACGGAAGCGACCTAAACAAGGCTTAGATTCTATGGAAGGTCCCCTAGCCCTACGGCAGGGGATTTACTATGTGCGAAGCCCTAGCGGCAGTCACATAGATAAAGCCTTGAGAAACATAAAACTTCAGCAAAAACATCACCTAACTTCCGAGACACCGCACCGCCCAGGAGAATACGCCGATGAGCGAAAGTCTTGATAGCCCCACGTATGGTGAGGCGGAAAAACCACGGGACCCCATTTCACCGCTAAACCCGCGCAGGGTAGAACGTTTTAATCCCACTCGTTTTACCTTACATACCGGCGGCTTCTCCTTTTTCGACTCCCTCGGTACTTCCGCGACTGCTGCTCTGCGCCGGGTGGCGCATCGTTTTGCTGCGTTACCAGCCTGGGCTCAGGTGCTGAGTATTTGGGCACCCAGCCGCCTATGGGGTTTTATCGTTTTCTGGATCGTCGGTATGCAGCAGGTTGCCGGTCAGCAGAAAGGGCGACGGCCATGTGCCCACCCTTCTTGAATATTTAGGGTGGTGGGACGCCGAATGGTATGAACGGATTTACACGAACGGATACCCCATCCAACTACCCGTATACGATAACGGAGTTGTTGGGCATAATACGTGGGCTTTCCTTCCGGCCCAACCTACTATTGCAGGGTTCATAGCCGATACCACAGGTATTCCTTTTGCCCTCAGCACCGTGATGCTCAGCGTAGTGGTGAGCTTTGCCCTCGCATGGGTCATCTATCTGCTCTTCGTGGGATGTCTCAACTGGCGTGAGCACGGAGTATTCGAGATTCGTGCGAGCCAGGAATCACCGCATCGTTCCCTGGCACTATGGTCGGTTGCCGCCTATGGTTTTTGCGGGCCAGCGGTTATTTTTGGAACCGGGTATGCGGAGTCTCTGACCATTTTCGCGATCGCCCTGTTTATCCTACTTTGGCATACGACCGGTACCTTTGGGCTATACCGGTGGCCTTCCTCGCCACGCAATCCCGACCCGTCGGCGTGCCCCTCGGCGCGCTCGCGGGTATATGGTGGCTGTATTGTGTGACCTCCGAATACCGTGTTCGCCGCGCGGCTGGTGGACCTTCGCCCCTCAGCGCCGGGCAAGCCTTGATGGGCGCGTTCGCGGCACGATCCCTGCACCTTATCAGCGCCTTGATCGTGTGTTTCTTCGCGCTGGGGCATGCGCTTCACGCAGCAATTGCGACCGGGCGAATAGACGCTTATCTTGCCACTGAAATAGGCTGGAATGGGCGTACCGTCGATGATGGGCAGCACTATGTGGTGCAGTGGGTTACCAACCTGAATACCTATTTGCCACAGTGGAACATGTGGGCTGTTGCCCTGCTGGTTGCCGTAGGCTTCTTCGCCTATTTCTGCTGGATTTTTTCGCGTAGCACCCGCTCTCTGCTGCATCCCGTCATGCTGATCTGGTGTGCTGCCTATATGGTTTATCTGGGTGTCTTCTGGCTTCCGCAGACCTCAACATTCCGTATTCTGTTGCCTCTTTTCCCACTTGCACTCGTGCTCATGAGCTACGGAAAAGCCTCAAGGGCGTACCGCTGGCTTTTGGTGTTCTTCGGGCTTGTTTTACAGATGATATGGGTAGGTTGGTTGTGGCATAGTCACGGTCCGGGGGACTTGAATATACCTTAATGCTTTTGCCCTCTGAGTGTTTGGGTGGGTGGTCCCCGGTACGCTCTTGTCCTAAACCTTGAGGCGTTTGGTTGCGCATAAGTATGCTGGGCATCGAGAATACGAATCTCGATGCCCAGCATACTTATATTCTTGTGAGCTCTTCTGCGAGCTATCCGAGAAACTCTACACGATTAGCGACAGCGGCTTGCCCGCCAGGGAATCCTTGCGGTGCAAAAGCTGTGCAGCAATATTCTTAATTTCTATAGAAGTTGCTGACTCCGGGTAGCCCCACACCACGGGCATACCCTCATCACCGCCGGTACGCAGGGCAACATCAAGAGGAACCGAACCGAGCAGCGGCACCGAATAGTCCAGCGCCTCGGTCAGACGTGTCGCCAGATGTTCGCCGCCGCCTGAACCGAACATCTCTAACACAGTGCCGTCGGGTAGAGTCATCGCCGCCATATTCTCGATTACGCCCACCACTTTTTGCTGTGTCTGCAGGCTGAGGGTACCGGCACGTTCGGCGACATCCACCGCCGCATGCTGCGGGGTGGAGACCAGAATCAACTCGGCGTTGGGAAGCAGCTGTGCCATTGAGATCGCAATATCGCCGGTACCCGGGGGAAGATCAAGCAGCAGAACATCGAGCGCGCCAAAGTGGACGTCAAGAATGAACTGTTCAAGCGCCCGGTGCAGCATCGGCCCGCGCCAAGCGACGGGCTGATTATCCTTGAGAAACATACCAATTGAAATAACTTTCACAAAACCGCCGGATGCGCCAGCCGCCAACTCGTGCCCGCCCGTATCGTCTTTACCCCGTACCGAGGCAGGAACGTCTACGGTCGGGGGAATAATGAGGTCATCCAGTCGGGTGGGGGCTTCCGTAATGCCCATGAGTCCCGGGATCGAGAAGCCGTGCACATCCGCGTCGATAATGCCGACGGCAAGACCCCGCGAAGCAAACGCCGCCGCGAGATTTGCGGTCATGGAGGATTTCCCCACGCCTCCCTTACCGGAAACCACCCCGAAGATGCGGGTGAGCGATCCGGGCGCGGTAAAGGGATTGGTGCGTTCGGGCTTGAGCCGGGATTTGAGGGCGCCGCGCTGTTCGGAGTTCATGGCACCAAGCTCAAGCTGCACGCGATCGATACCGGTGACGGCGGCAGCCGCCTCGCGCACTTGGGCGTCGATTGTGTTCTTGAGTGGGCATCCCTCAATGGTCAGCAGAACTTTCACCTGGGCATAGTGCCGCTGCGGGTTGTCTTCTTCGGCGAGAACCCGGGCATATTCCACCATGCCAAGTTCGGTGATAGGACGGCGCAACTCGGGGTCTTCCACGCGCGCGAGCGCCGCCCAGAGCGCATCCTCCAGGGGATTATCGGGCGCCGGTTCGTTTTCGCGGGAACGATCGTGCGGTGTGGCGTTAGGGCTACTCATGGTATCTCCTCAGCGCGTTCATAAGAGGGTATATATCGTCGCGGTGACGATGCCGCACCGGGCGATAAAAACACCGCCGCTTAGATGGTTGGCTGCGGTGCTACTATCATGCGCGTTTGCGCATTATTTGTCTAGGCTGGTGTTCTGCGAGCTTAAGAGCTTAACTGGGTTGCAGAACACGCTTTAGGATGTGGGTCGTTCGCCTTTATGCGCCGTTGGTGCCTTGGCGTCAGGAGAATTTTCGGTATTAGCAGTGTGACTCTCAGCCTCGGTGTTTTCTTCCCCGTCCGCATCTTCAAGTTCTTCGATATCGTCGCCAATATCCTGCAGCTGTTCGGCTTGGCGTTCCTGCTCTTCTTGAATAGATTTCAGCTCTTCCAAAATATCCCGAAGCTCGCTGCGTACGAAGTCGCGGGTGGCAACCTCGCGCAGGGCGATGCGCAGCGAAGCGATCTCGCGCGTCAAATACTGTGTCTCCTCAAGGTTTTGCTGATCGCGTTTGCGGTCCTCGGAGGCAACCACGCGGTCGCGGTCATCCTGCCGGTTCTGCGCCAACAGCAGCAGGGGAGCGGCGTAGGATGCCTGCAATGAGAGCATCAGGGTGAGCAGAGTGAAGTTGAGGCTTCGCGGGTCGAACTGCAGCTCTTCGGGGGCGAGCGTATTCCAGCCCAGCCACACTCCACAGAAGACGGTCATCCACAGCAAAAATTGAGGCGTACCCATGTACCGGGCGAACGCCTCAGTCATACGTCCGAAAGCGTCCGGGTTCGGGTTGTACGCAAAAAGCTTGTTCTTGCGCTCTGCCGGGGTGCTCAGTTGAGACTCAGCGCGGTTCCCGCTCCTGCTGGTTTCCCGGGTGTCGCGGCTGCGTTCGGCGTATTTCTTTTCGAGACGGTCTTTGAGGATGCGCGCTTTATCGATCCTCGGATTTTCCTCGTGCTTCAGGTTTTCGTTGCGGCGGTTCTGATCAGACAAAGCGTCGCCCTACCTTTCGTACGGGGGTTCCGTCGTCGAATGTGCGCCAGTCTTCGGGCAGGAGCGCATCGAGTACGTCGTCAATCGTGACCGCACCGACCAGGCGGTGAGATTCGTTCACGATGGGGATAATGGTCAAGTCGTAGGCGGCGAGTACGCGCGCTAATTCCGCAAGACTTGCCTGGTCAGAGACCGGCTCGGTGTCTGTATCTAGAATGTGGCCAATCGATTCGCTTGGTGGCACCCGCAAAAGCTGCTGCATATGCACCAGCCCCAAATATTTGCCGGTCGGCGTTTCGAGGGGCGGCCGGGCCACCAAAACCGCGGCAGCCATCGCGGGAGAGATTTCTTCGGCGCGAATATGCGCCAGCGCCTCGGCAACTGTGGCTTCGGGGGAGAGGATAATCGGTACCGGGTTCATGAGCGAACCGGCGGTGCCCTCGTCATATTCGAGCAGGCGGCGCACATCGTCTGCCTCATCCGGTTCCATGAGCTCGAGCAGCTTTTCACGCTGCACGTCGTCGAGCTCAATCAGCAGGTCGGCGGCGTCATCCGGTTCCATCTCTTCAAGAACCTGCGCGGCGCGTTCGTCTGCTAGGTAGGAAAGAATTTGTACCTGGTCCTCTTCGGGTAGCTCTTGAAGCACGTCCGCCAGGCGCTCATCCTGCAGCTCCGCCGCGATTTCGACCATGCGTTTATCGTTCATCTCATGGATCGCATCGGCAAGGTCGGCAGGTTTAGAATTTTCGTGGTTCGCCACGAACGCGGTCGCGGCCTGCGGCTCCAGCTCGGTGGAGAGCATCGCCTGATCCCAGTCCACCACCAGGGTTTCTTTGGAGCGACGGCGCCACCCGCTGGAACTACTCACACGGGATACAAAAAGTTCGGTCACACCCCAATCACCGTTGCGGCGCTGTTCAATGGCGACGTCTTCGATCACGGCATCCCCGCTGCCGTCGAGCAGGCGTACACGGCGGTCGAAAAGTTCGCCCACCACCAGAGTCTCGGAGTTGCGCTGTTCAAAGCGGCGCAGATTCACGAGCCCGGTTGAAATAATCTGGGAGGCGTCGATGCTGCGCACACGGGTCATTGGCATGAAGACACGCTTTTTGCCGAGCACCTCAATAATGATGCCCACGACCACGGGCTCGCTGCCTTTGCGCAGGTGAGCACCAGCCGCCAGCGCCGCGCCAAAACCGCGCTTGAGTACGACTACATCACGCAGGCGACCGAGGCGGTCACCGAAGGGGTCGAAGACATCAAGACCGAGCAGGCGGGCGATATAAATTTTGCTGGGGGCGCTGAATTTAGTATTGCTCACTCTATCTAGGGTACGCTGTGAACCCCGAATACGCACTTCACCAGTGCTTTAGGCACGCTGCGAGTCATGACCGGTGTGGGGCTGCAGGCCCTAACCGATGTGCAAAATTTTTCTATGCGTAGGGAACTAAGCCCATCGCAAATATCCCGCCGCCTGCAGGCCCTCTGCCGGTAAAATATAGGGCATGACTCAGATGCCTCCCAATATGCCCCCGTCTTCTTATTTAGCGTCTCGCCTAGCGCAGGCCAACGGGCAGCTTATGCCGCAGGGCGAACCCGTGGCAGCCTTCAGCCGCCGTGAAGAAGCCTTCGCTGCTTTTGATGTGCTTGCCGCCGCAAACTACCCCATTACCGCGCTCTATCTGGTGAACGAAGGACTCAAACAGGTCGAATACCCCACCCAGCAGGGGTACGGCCGTCCGCTTCTGGTCGCTCTTATCCAGGGTATTCTTGCGGGCCTGTTCTACTCAGCGTTGGTTTCTACTGCGGGCACGAACTTCTGGGCTGCCGCCTCGTCCGCCGTGCCGATCGCCGTTGCGGTCTTTGTCGTCTGGAAAATTTTTGAGCTTCGCCGCGGCGGTTCCGGTCGCTACCCGATGCGCGGTGAGGCAGTCCCGGAACGCACCATAGTCTACGCCCTGAGTGATTATTCTTCGGAGGCGCGGCGCATCCTCTCGGCAAACCCGCTGTTCCAGAAAGCGGTAGCTTCGGCATCCTCGGGAACGCCGAGTGCAGGTACCGGCTTGCCCCATGCCGCCAGCCCCTATGTCTCTTATACACCAACGTCTGCCGGTGAATCTTCGCAGGCTCCGAGCACCCCGTCGACTGTGACGGATCAGCAAGGTGGCTACACCGAAACCGCGATAGCGCTGCCAAGAACCCGAATCCCGAGCAAGCGGATGCGGGCGGACAACAGGGTACAGCGGCACAGGAAATTCCGTGGCAAAGCCCAGTCGGTGGGGATTCCCAAGCGTCACAAGCCGCTGCATCACAGACTGCCATGCAGCAAACCCAGTCCGACGATTCTTCTGAGCAGTCTTCGCCCGCCGCCGACACCCGCGAGCACAAGTCTCAGACGCAAGCGGCACAGCGGTTCGGTCTGCGCATTGACGATCCGGAAGAATATGCCAAAACTATCCGGCAAGCTCCAACTCGTGAGACTCCTAAGCCCAAGGGAGTCAAGGAAGACTAGCGTCCAACGCCACAGAGGCATCTGACACAACGAAAAAGTCCCCGCAGCCAGTACTGTACTGATTGCGGGGACTTTCCGTCTGTGAAAGTAAGAGACTACTGGGCGAGCTTCGCCATCCACGCTTCAATCTCTTCAACCGTGCGGGGCAGTGCCGCCGAGAGGTTTACATTGCCGTCCTCGGTGCATAGCACGTCATCTTCCAAGCGGATACCGATGCCGCGGTACTCCTCAGGAACAGACAAGTCCTCATCCTTGAAGTACAGCGCGGGTTCAATCGTGAAGACCATGCCCGGCTCCAAAGTTGCGCCGGTGTACAGCTCCGCCTTCGCCTGCGCGCAGTCGTGCACATCCAAACCCAAATGGTGGCTGGTGCCGTGCGGCATCCACCGGCGATGCTGACCCCCCTCAACCGTCAAAGAAACCTCAGCCGAAACAGGCAGCAGCCCCCACTCCTCCAGACGATGCGCCAGCACCTCCATCGCGGCATCGTGAATCTCATGGAACTTACGACCCGGCACAGCGACCTTGAACGCTGCATCCGCAGCATCCAACACCGCGTTATAGACCTTCGCCTGAACCTCGGTGAACTTGCCGTTCACCGGGAACGTGCGGGTTACATCGGCGGTGTACAGGGTATCGTCCTCAACACCGGCATCCAGCAGCAGCAGCTTGCCCTCATCCACGGTGCCGTTATTGCGAATCCAGTGCAGAATCGTCGCGTTATTCCCGCACGCCGCAATCGTGTCATAGCCCAGGTCGTTGCCGTCGGTACGTGCCACCGAGAAAAACGCTGTCTCCACCACGCGCTCACCACGATGATGTGCCACCGCCTTCGGAAGCTCACGCACAACCTCCTCGAAGCCCTTAACCGTCATATCGACCGAACGCTGCAGGTTCTCAACCTCGATTTCATCCTTAATCAGGCGGGCCTCAGAGAGCGCCACCGTCAGCTCGGAATCGAGCTTATCGGATTCCTCCAGCGCAACGCCCGTGTTGTACCGGGAGGTATCAACCAGCGCATCAATGGAAGGATCAACCTCACGCACCAGTCGGATACGCACCCCGCCCAGTGCCTGAGCACCGGCGTTCTTCGTGATCGCAACTTCAAGCTCCGAAAGGTCCTTCGTCCGCACACCGTAACGCTCTGAAAACTCCTTGAGCGTGGGGCGCGGACCAACCCAGAACTCGCCGTAGCGCGCATCCGCATAAACTGTGTGGTGTCACGGCCAGCTAACGGGCGGAAATATAGGGTAACCTCATGGTTCGAGCCGTTATCGCCGGTGCCCTCATCTACGGGCTCAAAAACCAGCACGGCGTCAGCCTCATGATCAACACCCAACCCGGTCTGGTGCGCAAACGCCGAATGCGGGCGGAAACGGTAATCGCAATCGTTCGAGCGAACCTTCAGCGGTCCTGCGGGCAGAACCAGACGCTCACCCGGGAACTTTTGGGAAATCTTCTTACGACGTTGCGCCGCAAAATCGGCAACGCGTTCGCGGGTATAGCCATCATCGGCAGCGGGCTCCCAGTTTGATGCGATGAACTCCTGAAAAGCTGATGCTTTGGGGGTATCGCGGTGATCTGTTGTTGGAGCTCCGGTGCTCTTCTTCGTATTTTCAGTCATAGTTGTATTCTATCCCACGCGCCGCGAGAAATCGCCGGTATACCGCCGCTATTTTCCGCGGGAAAACGCCTTGAGCAAGGCGCTATCGCGGGTGAGGCGAACGTAGGGTGCGCTAGAGTTAGAACTATGACCGAACGTTACGATCTGCATATTCACTCCGCAATTTCCGATGGTACTCAGCCGCTTATCGAATTAATTCCGCTTATTCGTAAGGCGGGACTGACAGGATTCGCGCTTACCGACCATGACACCGCGTGCGGATGGTCGCAGGCGGCCGAGCTGGCGGGGGAGTACGGGCTGGATTTTCTGCCCGGTGCCGAGTTTTCGTGCCGGTACACGTACTGCGATGAGCAGGGACGAGAGCGTACTAAGAGCGTGCATCTGCTGGCCTATGGGTATGACCCGCAATCCTCCGAGTTGGCGCGGCGAGTTGAGGAAATTCGGCGCTCGCGTGCGGGGCGGGCACGGCGCATCGTTGAGCTGCTATCCGCAGACTACCCGCTCACCTGGGAGCATGTGCAGAACAGACGGATGAAGAGAATGCATCGGTGGGACGACCCCATATTGCAGATGCGCTGATTGCCGCCGGAATCGTCGCCAGCCGTGAGGAGGCGTTCGGTCATATTCTTTATGCGGGCTCACCCTACTATGTGCCGCAGGAGAGCATGGACCCGCTGGAGGCGATTCGGTTGGTGCTCGCGGCGGGCGGTGTGCCGGTGGTGGCGCATCCGATGAGTGAAAATCGTGGGCCTGCGCTGCCGCTTGAATACCTGGGGCAGATGGCGGATGCGGGCCTCGCCGGTGTCGAGGTCTACCATCGCGAAAATTCTGAGCCGAACCGTGCGCGTCTGCTGGAATTTGCGCGCGATCGCGAGCTTTTGGTGACAGGTTCCAGCGACTATCACGGTGCGGGCAAACCAAACCAGCTGGGGGAGAATACCACCGCCCGCGAAACTGTTGAGGCGATCCGCGCCCAGATTCGCAGCTAAAGCTCGCCGCCGACAACTAAAGTAATCACTGTAAGTCGTACACTTTGCCGCATATCGTACGGTTAAACCCTACGAAGATGCAGCAAAGTGTACGACATATGTCGGCTCAGTCCGCTATGAATACGCCGCCGTCTCCTTGACCTGTTTCCGCTTCTTCGTCAGCTCGTGGCGTTTGCGGTCTTTACGCAGTTTTTCGCGGGCCTGGGCGCGCAGCTCGCGTTCCAAAACATCGGTCGAAGGATGCCGCACAAACTGGCTGTGCGCCCCGTCAATAGGCTTCACACGCTCCCGAATCTTCTCACTCTGCGCCGCCAGCGCGCGCCGCGATGCCGCCGTGAGCGCATCCCGAGAGGTACCCCCCGCGAACCCCCACGTGACGATGCGGAGTAAACAGCACCGCCGCACCGCGCGGCACACCGCGGTAGTCGGCAAACGATTCGGCATCCACGTTCAGGCGTTTCGCCATAACCTCAATCGCGGGCGGGTTCTGATCCACGCACACGAACCTGCGCCCCAATGCCGCCGCAGCCGCACCGGTGGTACCGGAACCAGCGAAGAAATCCAGCACCCAGTCGCCCGGGCGTGATGAAGCAGCAATCATCCGCTTGAGCAGACCCAGCGGCTTTTGCGTGGGGTACCCGGTCTTTTCCTTACCCGTGGGCGAAACGATCGTATGCCACCACACATCGGTGGGGAGTTTGCCGCGCGCCGCTTTCTCTTCGGTCACCAGACCGGGTGCCATATAGGGTTCGCGGTCTACCGCATCCGCATTGAAGTAGTATTCCTGCGGGTTCTTGACATACATCAAGATATTGTCGTGCTTAGTGGGCCACCGCTTTGTCGATTTTGCGCCGTAGTCGTAGGCCCAAATGATCTCGTTGATAAAACAATCGCGCCCAAAAATCATGTCACACATAACCTTGGCGTAGTGAACTTCACGCCAATCGAGGTGCAGGTAGAGGGTGCCATCCTCTGTGAGCAGACGGTGAGCCTGCCTAATACGCGGCTCTAAGAACGCCCAGTAGTCCTCAAAAGCATCGTGATAACTCGCAAGGGTTTGCAGGGCACTCGTGTAGCTTTTGCCCTGAAAACCGGTACGATTACCGCTGCCTTTACCCTGTTCTTCGCCGTCTGCAGCGGGGGCGGTTTTGAGGGTGCGCCGGGTCTGAGTTTTGCCGGTGTTAAACGGCGGATCAATGTAGATCACAGTGAACGAGGCACTTGGAAGCTCGCTCAGATACGCCAGATTATCGGCCTGAACCACCAGCGATGAACCATTCGGATCGAAAACTGGAACATCGCCGGTGCCCGACCGTTTGGGCACAGATGTATCGGCGGAGGATACTGCTTCGCTCACTCGCTATTTACTCCTCACCCGATGCGGCATCAGACTTTTTGCGACCCGCTTTCTTGGCTGTGGCCGAGTCTGCTTTGCCCTTATTCCCGGAACGGCGACGACTGCGGCGGCGCGACGAGCCTTTAGACTCTGTCTTCTCAACCGAGCTATCCTTGGCAGAGCTGGATTTCTTGGCCGATTTTTTCTCAGCGGATTTCCCCGCAGTTTTCTCGGCGCGCGTCTCAACGGTTTCACCCTCAACGCGTCGGGTACGGCGGCGCGGTCGGCGTTCACGCTTCGGCGCAGTATCCTTCGAGGGCGAATCCTCCCCGCGCTTTTCGGACTTCGCCTTGCGGGAACCGCCGCGGGAGCCCCGGGATTTAGAGCTGCGCGAACGCGAGCCCCGAGAGGAACGGGAACTGCTCCGCGAAGAGCGCGAGTCGCCATAATCATCAAGGTGCTCCGCATCCAAACCTTCGAGGGTCTGCTCGGAACGCGGTAGGCGACCCTTGGTGCCCGGCGGAATATCCAGATCGTAGAACAGATGCTCAGAAGAAGAATAAGTTTCCACGGGGTCGGAAACGCCTAGGTCGAGCGCATCGTTAATGAGGCGCCACCGGGCAATATCCTCCCAATCCACGAAGGTTACGGCGGTACCCTCATGACCTGCACGACCGGTACGTCCGGTACGATGTAGATAGGTTTCTCGTCTTCGGGCACGCGGTGGTTAATCACATGGGTTACGTCTTCCACATCGATACCGCGAGCCGCAACATCGGTCGCCACCAGAATATCCACCTTGCCGTTGCGGAAAGCACGCAAAGCCTGCTCGCGAGCGCCCTGGTTGAGGTCGCCGTGCAGGGGAGCGGCGGCGAATCCGCGCGCGATAAGCTCATCGGCAACGCGCGCGGCATCGCGCTTGGTCTTCGTGAAGATCACGGTGCGTCCACGTCCATGAGCACGCAGGATGCGGCCGAGCATTTCGTCCTTATCCATATGGTGCACGCGGTAAACCACCTGACGAATCGAGGCCTTGGTCTTGGCGTGATCTTCCGGGTCTGCCGCACTGATATGCATGGGCTTAGTCATGTATTTGCGCGCCATCGTGATCACCGGGCCAGGCATTGTCGCGGAGAACAGCATGGTCTGGCGGTCGGTGGGTAGGTATCCCATAATTTTTTCGACGGAAGGTAAAAAGCCTAGGTCGAGCATCTCATCGGCCTCATCTAACACCACCGTCTTAACCTGGGTGAGGGTGAGCGCACCGTGCTGGTACAGGTCGATCAGACGTCCGGGAGTGCCGACCACAACTTCCAGTCCCTTGGTGAGTTGCTCGACCTGAGGCTCGTAGGGAACACCGCCGTACAGGGTTGCCACGCGAGCATTGCGCAGTTTAGAGGCTACCGCTAAATCGTTACCCACCTGAATTGCAAGCTCGCGGGTGGGTACCAAGATAAGTGCCTGAGGTGCCCCCGGCTTCTGCAGTGAACCCCACTGATCGTCGTCACGGCCCACCACACGCTGAATCGTGGGGAGACCGAACCCGAGGGTTTTACCGGTACCGGTTTTTGCCTGCCCAATAATGTCATGCCCGGCGAGTGCGACCGGCAGGGTCATTTCCTGGATGGGGAAGGGACTCACAATGCCCACAGCGGCGAGTGCATCGCTAATATCTTGGCGAACCCCAAAATCGGCAAAGGACTTGGGGGAAGACTGTGGTGTTGAGGAAGGCTGGGCCTTATCGGTCGTCGCGTTTTGAGCGTCGGTCATCTCATATCTTCCTGCCCTGATCGGGCGGTTTGCGCCGCACCCGTACCTGTGCGTGAGTGTGCACAGGTGTTATGCCGTGTAGCTGCCCGAGTACTGCGGGGAGCACGGTGTATTCACAACGCCGGGCTGGCGCGAGGTGAAGGAAGCCGATCGCGGGAAATTCATGTTCCGAAGTCGAGCTCTTGAAGATGTACCTGCTGTAAAAGAACTCAGGCTCCCGGAAAGACGCGGTGTCTGGTATATCAAGAACGACCGGGCATCCACTTAACCCTTAAATCTTAACCCGTCTTGGCGTCAGATGCACCCTTACAGGCCGATATGTCGAGTATGCGTACTGCCATAGGAACGCTCGAAGCCCGCATTCATACGGTAAAACCGTGAAATGCGGGCTTCGTAAAAATTATTGGGTGTACCCCTGCTGTTAGGCGCCGACACCGAACCCAACGCGGCGCTTCTCTTCGGAGCCGAGCTCAACATAACCGATCTGCTCACCGGGTACGAGGGTGGTTGCTCCCTTATCGTCGATGATTTCAAGGAGGGAACCGTTCGTAATGGCGTCGGCTACCTTGGTGCGGATAGTCTCTACGCTTTCCTTGGTTTCGAGCGTAACTTCGCGGCTAATGTGACGAATACCAATTTTGATTTCCATGATGACCCTTCAAGCCGTCAGCGGTGTTTTCTTCTGGATTTAGTGTACCGTGCCTGCCAGGCGGATGCCGTAAGGATGCGCGCATGATTCGCCTGTGGCTTAGGGCTGCGGTGGAATAAAGCGCAGCGTGCAGAAGATTATCCCGCAATTAGCGGTCGTCGATGGTGATTCCGTAGAGCGTTTCGAGCGCCGCAATGTAGTCGGAGGTTCGCCCCTGGGTTGCGAGCTGTTTCGCGCGTATCGTGGGGGTGTGCAAAAGGGACTTCACCATGCGGCGCATTGCGAGTTCGAGCTGCTCGGTGGCGGCTGTACAACCGAATTGGCTGCGTACCTTATCGAGCTCTTCGTCCAGCACCTCCATAGTATGAGAACGAAGCGCCACGATCGCCGAATCAATATTGCGGGTCTTTTGCCGTGCAGCAAAGGCCTGAGTCTCAGACTCGACGATGCGCTCGGCGGTAGCGACCGCCTCCTCAGTTTCTTCGGGGGCTGCCAAGCGCACTGACTCTAAGGTAATAAGCTCCACCTGCGGCAGATCCGCAATAGCGGGGTCAAAATCTCGGGAGAGCGCCAAATCAAGGATCGTATGATGCCCCGGTGGAATTTCGGCGGGGGAGAGCGGGTCAGACCCGCCCGAGCAGCCAACAATCACATCCGCCTGTTCCATGGCCTTATACGTTTCACCTTTGGGAACCGCGCGAACATCGCGTTTTGCGGCAAACTCCGGGGCACGGCCCGAACGGGAGTTAACCCAAATGTCTTCGCATCCGCGTTCACGCAGGGCTGCAATAGTAGCACCCGCGTAGGCACCCGTTCCAAAGACGAGAGCACGGCGGGTTTTCCAGTCTTTCTCAGCGACCGCATCCGCCAAATCCAGGGCGACCGAGACGATTGAGCGTCCCTGTGATCCGATAGTGGTGTGCTGCCCAACCTGACGGGCAGTGTGTGCCGCATGCTCGAAAAGCTGTACAAGCTCCCCAGGAACCGTGCCTTCTTCTTGGGCGTAGGCAAGTGCACGGCGCACCTGCCCGGCGATTTCGCGCTCGCCGACCACGGCGGACTCCAGCCCTGATGCCACTGTAAAGAGATGTTTGGCGGCCTCAAGGTTTTCGTAGATTTCAAAACTGCCTGCAATAAGCTCTGCATCGAGCTCAGATTTTTGCGCAATCTCGGCGTAGAGCATATCGCTAACGGGACCTAAATGCTCGGCCACTGAGAGCTGCACATAAATTTCGAGGCGGTTGCAGGTTGCCAGCACAATAGTGCCGGTAACGCCCAAGTTTTGCGCGGTTTCGGTACGAAAAAGCTCGGGTATGCCAGCTGCACCGTTGCTCAGTAGAGCGACGGTGGTGAGATCGATGATCCTGTGTGATGCAACAAATGAGTACGTAGCCACTAGACAATAATCATAAACACATTTTTAGTCGGTGAGTGTAACCTAACGTGAGCTGGCTCCCAATAGTGTGAGTTTGTGTGAAAAGGTCCGAAACTATGCCCAACAAGGCCCAGCAAAGGACCGGTGTATAAAAACTTAGGGTAAATAAATTTTGAGATAGCTAAAACAGGTTTAAAAATAAGGTAACCCTACACCAAAATTTACACGGGTTATGAAGCGGCACTTTATGACACCGTGTCATAAAAACAGACGCGAAAACCTGTCAAACTAGAGGGTATGACCGAAATCCAGCAGCCCCAGCGAGCCGCCAATGGTGCAGATTCTCAGCAGTCGCGCTCTACAGTGGGTAACCACCCGAGAGATCGTCAGCGCGATTTGCTGACCGAGGCGCAGCTGTCGCGCCTGAGCGCATCTCACCCGCTGCGTGCCGCTCAAACCGCAGATTCTCCGATGCTGCAGGCGCTCACCGGGCGCGCATCTGAGCATCGTCCGGTCTGGTTTATGCGCCAAGCGGGGCGTTCGCTGCCCGAGTATCGCAAGGCGCGCGAGGGAATTCCCATGCTGGACGCCTGTTTGACACCCAAACTTGCCGCCGAGATTACCGTGCAGCCGGTGCGCCGTCACAAAGTCGATGCCGGTATTTTCTTCTCGGATATCGTTATCCCCATGAAACTCGCGGGCGTAAATGTCGATATTGTGCCCGGTCGCGGTCCCGTACTCGAACATCCCGTGCGCACGCTTGATGAAGTGCGTGCCCTGCCCGAACTGACCGATGCGGCACTTGACCCCATTCGTGAGGCAGTCGCAGCAACCGTCGACATGCTCGGTTCCACCCCTCTTATCGGTTTTGCGGGTGCACCTTTCACCGTTGCCGCCTATATGGTTGAGGGTGGTCCCTCCCGCGATCACCTGCGCCCCCGCACTATGATGCATGCCGACCCCGTTGCCTGGCGCGAGTTGGCGCAGTGGGCCGCGCGCACCTCGGGGCAGTTTTTGCGGGCTCAGATCGAGGCGGGTGCATCCGCCGTACAGCTCTTCGACTCCTGGGCTGGCTCATTGGGTGAAGCTGACTACCGCCGGTATGTGCAGGAACACTCTGCCGCCGCCTTGAGCATGGTCGAAGAATTTGGGGTGCCGCGCATCCACTTTGGTACCGGGACCGCCGACCTGCTGCCCGCCATGCATGAGGCCGGTGCCGATGTGATCGGGGTGGACTACCGCCTGCCCCTTGATGAGGCAAACCGCAGGCTCAACGGTGCGGTGCCGCTTCAGGGGAATATTGACCCCGCGCTTTTAGCTGCAGGGCGTGAGACTCTATATGCTCACGCGGATGAGGTACTCGCCGCCGGGGCGAGCGCCCCCGCCCATATCGTGAACCTGGGGCACGGGGTACCGCCTACAACGGATCCGCAGGTGCTCACCGATCTAGTGACATATCTTCACGAACGCACTCGACGCCCATAAAACGGATACTCTTAAGAGAGGCAGTTAGAACCGAAACATTAACGGGGATGAATATGGTACATCAGCACAAGAATCATCATGCACCAAGCGCCATCGTAGTCGGCGGCGGCATTTCTGGGTTGTTGGCGGCGCGTCGTCTTGCCGATGCCGGAGTGAACGTGACCGTCCTAGACCAGAATGATTATCTGGGAGGCGCCCTCGGCGCGCATAAGGTCGCCGGTTTGGTGCTAGATTCCGGTGCGGAATCCTATGCGACCCGAACCCCAACCGTGACAAACCTCGTCAAAGAGCTTGGTCTAGACGACCAGATTGTGCATCCTAACTCCCACGGTTCATGGTTGTATCTGCCTCAGGGTGCCCGAAAGACCCCGAGCACTGGAATTATGGGCATTCCCGGTGATCTTTCTGATAAATCTTTGGCCGGTGTGCTCGGTAAAAGCGGTTTGCGCCGCGCCCGTATGGATAAGGTTCTGCCTGCTTCGGTTGGAGCCAACGCAAAGACGCTGGGTGAACTAGTACGTGCCCGTATGGGTAAAAAAGTACTCGATAACTTGGTTGCGCCCGTGGTCTCCGGGGTGTACTCGACCCACCCGGATATGCTCGATATTGATGCCGTTATCCCCGGCTTACGCGAAGGGCTGAAAAAACATAAGTCCCTAGCTGCCGCTTCCGCCGCGATACGCGCTCAAGCACCCGCGGGCTCGCAGGTCGCTGGACTTTCTGGGGGCATGCACCTGCTGATCGAACAGCTTATCGAGAAGATGCCCGCACCCGTGCGGTACATTCCCGAATGCGGCGTGATCGCGGTGGATCGTGACCCCATCACCAATGAATGGGTGGTAATTCGCCGCCGCAGCGATGGTGAGAAAGCTGCCTCGGTGGGTGCCGATTATTTGGTGATTGCTACCGATGGTTCCACCGCTGCGCGTCTGCTCGGACCGCATATTAAGGGAAGTTCTCTGCCTAATATTGACCCTGGCCCCGAGGTTGCTCTCGTAACGCTCGTCGTCGATCAGCCCGCGCTTAACTCGAACCCGCGTGGTACGGGTCTGCTGGTTTCCGAAGCCGTGACAAACGTGCGCGCCAAAGCGCTCACCCATGCCACCGCTAAATGGGCGTGGGTAGCCGAAGAGGCGGGTAAGAACCGCCACGTGGTGCGGCTTTCCTACGGCCGCGGGGGAGAACAGAGTACCTTCTCCGACGTTTCTCTTGACGAAGACCAGCTGATCACCCTCGCCTTGCGCGACGCCTCGAAATTGCTCGATGTACCCATTACCGCCCAAAATCTTGTGGATGCAGATGTGGTTCGCTGGAACGGCGTGCTGCCTCTCTCAACGCCCGGGTACCGCGAGCGGGTGCAGCTTTTCCGCGAACGCGCGGCTGAACTCGATACCGTCTGCACGGTTGGTTCGTGGGCCGCAGGCTCCGGGCTCGCCGCTGTGGTGCGCGATACCCAGGAACAACTGGATCAATTCATTGCACACATAACGCAAAAGCATGTCTCGAAGTGACGAAGATACTTGCGGCTGCCCGCGCAGTGCAGGCACCGTGTTAACCAAAGAAAGCAGAAGACAAAACCTCACGAGTGAGGAGCATAAACCGCAGACAGACTAAGATCTGTTTGGCTGAGACTCGCAGGTGAACAGGAAACATTCAGCGAATCTTGGGCGGTTTTCACCGAAAGGAAGAAAATGTCTCACGAAGAACATCAGAATGCGGCTCACGGCTCTCATGGAAGCGGGTACGGGGGCGCGCCTAAAGGATATACTGTGCAGCATTCCCCGGCCGATGAGAATAAACGCGGCCGTGAAGAAGGCGAAACCCTGCACTATACCCTATACACCGTCTTCGCCCGTGCCGGGCAGCGTGCCGAAAGCGCATCCTCGGCGGAAGCTATCGCAGAGTTCGAGCAGCTCATCGAAGAGCTCAAAGCGGACGGCGTAACGCTGCGCGGGCTCTACGATGTTTCCGCTATGCGCGATAACGCCGATGTTATGGTGTGGACCCATGGGCCGACTCCCGAAAAGCTGCAGGCAGCCGTGCGCAAGATTCGCCGTACCGCGCTCTTCAGCGCGACCACCATCGTTTGGTCGACTATGGGCGTGCACCGCGAGGCAGAATTCACCCGCAACCATGCACCCGCCTATGCGCGCCAGAAGGCACCCGAGGCATGGGTATGTGTGTACCCCTTCGTGCGTTCCTACGACTGGTACTACATGAATCCCGAACGCCGTGCCGAAATGCTCAAGAACCACGGCATGAAGGCTGTCGACTTCCCGCAGGTGCTCGCGAATACCGTGGCAACTTTCGGTCTGAACGACTACGAATGGGTACTCGCCCTTGAGCTCCCGAATTGGTCGATCTGGTCGATATGATGCGCCACTTCCGCAATACCGAGGCACGCCTGCATGTGCGTGAAGAAATTCCCTTCTACACCGGTCGTCGTGTGAACGCCGCCGATGTCGCCGAGGTGCTCGCGTGAGTGAGACCGTACGCGCAGGGTGCTGCGGGAACATCCCGGACGATGTTTGCCCGAACGCTACAGACCCCGCGAATACCGCCTCCAACGGGCCGGCAGTGCTCACCCCCGAGACGCTAAAGTCGTACCGGGGGGAGTGCGGTATTACCCGTTCTCGCACCGCCGTGCCTGCCCCCTATGACCTGGTGATTCTTTCCTCCTTCGGCGGGCCCGAAGGACAGGAAGATGTGATTCCTTTCCTGCGCAACGTTACGGCGGGGCGCGGCATACCCGATGAACGTCTGGAGGAAGTCGCCACCCATTACCGCGCAAACGGTGGTATCTCGCCCATTAACGAGCAGAACCGTGCACTTTTGGTAGCACTTCGAGAAGCCATGCAGGAACGCGGGCCGCATATTCCGATCGTGTGGGCAAACCGCAATTGGAAACCCTATGTGACCGACGTAGTACAGCAGGCTTATGAGGAAGGGCACCGCAATATTCTGGTGCTCGCCACTAGCGCCTACCCCGGGTACTCCAGCTGCCGCCAATACCGCGAAGACTACGGCGTGGCGCTGGAGAAACTCGGTCTTCAAGACCGCATGCGCATCGATAAGATTCGCCAATTTTTCGATGCCCCCGGGTTCGTTGAGGCCTTTACTGAGGGCTTAGAGAACGGGCTGAAACAGGTTCGCAATACCGTGGCGGAGCGCATTGCTGACGGAACGGCGGCCGCAGGGGAATGGGCGTATTCGCATTATGTTCTGCACCCACTCGGTGCCGACCTCTGCTGCTAATGAGGCGGGCCCGCGCGGAATCGACTACGAGGGCGGTTCTGCCTACGTAGAGAAACACCTGCAGGTGGCGCGCGCTATTCTTGCAAAGATCCGTGAACAGGACGAGAGCCTTTTGGACAGTACCGACTGGGAGCTCGTCTATCAGTCGCGTTCCGGCTCACCCTCCACCCCCTGGCTAGAGCCCGATGTTAACGATGCCATCGATAAAATCGCTGGTGACGTAGACGGCATCGTTATGGTTCCACTGGGATTCGTCTCTGACCATATGGAAGTCCTCTGGGACCTCGATACCGAGGCGATGGAGACCTGCCGCAACCACGGTATCGTGGCGGTGCGCACCCCCCACTCCCGGCGTGCACCCCGCCTATGTGGAATCGCTGCGCCGCCTGATTGTCGAGCGTATGGCCGAGCCCGCAGAATCCGATCACGACAGGCGTGAAAGCGTTTTCGGGGAGTCCATATCCGGCGAACTCGGTTGGTTCGACGAATGCGACCCTGACTGCTGTAAACCCCTGCGCGGTCAAGAAAAGCCTGTAATTGCGGAGTACACCCCTAAGGAAGACTGCGCCTGCTGCAATGAGCGCGTATAAGCGCTGCCGTATGTGCGGGTTCATCCCAACCGTATTGATGAGTCCGCACATACGTTACCCATGAAACCTGAGGAGAACCATGAGCGACCCCTATATTCTCGGCACCCGAGGCTCAGCCTTGGCGCTCACCCAGAGCACCCTTGCCGCCGAACACATCGTTCAGGTGTTCAACACTCACTCCCGCGAACACGGCGCCGAACGCACCCTATCCTTTGACATCACCACCGTCAAAACTGACGGGGATGTGCTCACCGGGCCGCTCGCAACCCTCGGCGGCACCGGAGTCTTCGCCGCCGCACTGCGCCAGCGCCTTCTCGACGGCGATACCCCCGACGGAGTCGATGTTGCGGTGCACTCGCTCAAAGACTTACCTGCCGAACCGTGCCCCGGGCTCGTCATCGCGGCAATTCTTGAACGTGAAGACCCGCGCGATGCCCTGGTAGCGCGCGATAACCTCACCCTCGATACCCTGCCTACGGGCGCTCGCGTCGGTACCGGATCACCGCGTCGCGCCGCACAAGTACGTGCTCTGCGCCCCGACCTTGAAATCGTCGATATCCGCGGCAACGTGGGCACTCGCATAGCCCGCGTGAAAGGGCTCGAAGAACACGGAAACCGCCAAGTCGTCGTGCGTGACAGCACCGAAACCGACGAAGCCGCACACCGTGGAATCGGTACCGAAAACACCGGTGATTGCGATGCCGTCATCCTCGCCGTTTCGGGGCTCAAACGTCTCGGCAAAGAATCCGTTATTACCGAATACCTTGACCCCTCCCGCATGCTCCCGGCCCCCGGGCAGGGCGCGCTCGCTATTGAGGTGCGCGAAACAGAATTTGTTAACCCCGATACCGCGACTTTATTCGACTCTGAAATTTCCCGGCCCGTGCGCACCCTGGGGGAAGCGCTTATTGCTGCCGACCACTTTGAAACCCACCTTGAGGTCACCGCTGAACGTCGTCTTCTGCGCCGTCTTGAAGCTGGATGCGCCGCCCCCATTGGCGCCTATGCCACCGTCAAAGACGGCGATCTTGTGCTCACCGCAGTTGTCGCATCGCCTGACGGTACCAAAAGCTTGCGCCACACATCCGCCACCGGTGAGCTTGATGTTCCCGGTGCTGAACGACTGGGTATTCGCGTTGCCGAAGACCTGCTTCAGATGGGCGCCGCAGCCCTTGCCGGTCTTGAGGTGAAATAGAGCGTGGCTCGTGTTCTGCTGACCCGCACGGCGGCTCAAGGCGCGCCTTTTGAGCGTGCTTTGAACGATTTGGCGGCGGAGCGAGGCATTCCGAAGATTCAGGTGGATTTTGCGCCCATGCAGCTGCCCCGTACAGTTGCGCCCGAGTATTCGCTGTTTTCCTTGGTGAGCTTAGCGGCGGAAGGAGCCTTCCTCTGGGCAACTTTCACGAGTGCGAATGCGGTGCGTTCCTGCGCCGAGCTCTTTGGCACATCCTTTGCGTGGGCGCTGCGCGATGGCGGAACCCGGATCGCTTGTGTGGGGTCCGCAACGGCACGGGCGCTACGTGAGATCGGTTTGGAACCCCATTTCATGCCTGAAAAGCAGGATGCTCTGGGTATGCTCGCAGAATTTCCTACCGAGGGTGCCAATCCTGAGCTGGGCATCCCTGAGAGCCTGCGTAAGCCGCAGAATACCCCGGAATCTGCTGCATTGGGTTGGGACGATATGCTTTCTGCGCAGGCGAATGTACTCGTCTTTGAAGGGGCAAACGCCCGCCCAACTCTGCGTGAAGGGCTGGTGGGGTTAGGCTTCCGTGCTGTGCGTGCGGTGGTATACGAGATGGTGTCGGCGACCGCTTCCGCACTTGAGGCGGGAGAGCTCTCTTGTGTGAATGCGCGTGAACTTATTGCCGGTATTGGCTCGAATTCCGCCGCGGTAGACGTTATTGTTGCCACCGCCCCGTCAAGGCTCAAAGAGCTGGTGGGGGAGAACCCAAACCCCGAACGAATCCCGCCGGTGGCGGCTATCGGCCGCACAACAGCCCGCACCTGCGAGGAACTGGGGCTGCGCCATAGGATGGCCGATTCTCCCACCCCGGAGGCCCTGGCTCTAGCAACCGTTGAACTGCTGCATTCACCCTAGGCGCTAAATAATAGAAGTATTTTGTGAAAGGTTATGTCGATGAATCTTACCCGACGACCCCGCCGACTGCGCACCACCGCCGCGATGCGCGCCCTCACCGCCGAGACTGCGCTGCGTCCCGAGCAGCTTATTCAGGTGTTTTTCGTGCGCGACGGCATTAGCGAACCACAGCCAATTTCGTCCATGCCCGGCCAGTACCAGCACACTCTGGAGTCCCTAATTCCCGCAGTACGTCAGGCCGCGGAGGCGGGCATTAAATGCATCGACCTCTTCGGGGTTCCGCTGGATGATGATAAGGACGAAGTAGGCTCGGCGGCTTGGGACGACAGCGGTATTTTGAACCGGGCTATCGCTGCCTGCCGTGCCGAGTTTGGCGATGAGATTGTTATTATGGCCGATACCTGTCTGGACGAGTTCACCTCTCACGGGCACTGCGGCGTGCTTGTCGATGACGGTTACGGCACCATGATTGTCGATAACGATGCAACCGTGGAACTGTACTGCAAGATGACAGTGTCTCAGGCACGCGCCGGGGCACACACGGTGTCTCCTTCAGGCATGATGGACGGGCAGATTGCCGCAATGCGCGCCGCGCTGGACGAGGCCGGGTTCCAGAACGTCTCTATCATGGCCTATTCAGCGAAGTATGCCTCCGCGTTCTTTGGTCCGTTCCGCGATGCGGTGGAGTCTAGCTTTACTGGGAACCGCAAAACGTATCAGCAGGATCCGGCGAACCGCCGCGAATCTCTCCTAGAGGTGCAGACCGATATTGACGAGGGCGCCGATATGGTGATGGTCAAGCCTGCCGGAAGCTATCTCGATATTGTGCGTGAGGTCGCCGAGTTTTCACCTGTGCCGGTGGCGGCGTACCAGGTGTCGGGGGGAGTACGCCATGATTGAGGCCGCCGCGGCAAACGGCTGGATCGACCGCCGCGCCGTGGCGTTAGAGGCACTGCGTTCGATTCACCGCGCGGGCGCAGACATGATTCTCACCTACTATGCAACCGAAGCCGCCCGCTGGCTGCGTGAAGGCTAACCCTAGGGATACTTTATTGGGGAGTAAACCGGGCAAGGACCATGCGGGTACCAGACGGCAAGTTCCTGAGGGCACTGTTGATACCTCGCGGTGACCAGGAACGCGCATCCAATGAACCATCAGGAACATGGGAATATGGTAGCTCCAGACGGTAGCAGGCACGATCTGCGAGCCGCCGGATAAACTCGCTTATCTGCTGATGCCACACTTCCCGGCTCTCAGGTGAATTATTCTCTTTGCCCCAGCCACAGACAATTGGCGCGTGCGGGAACTCGGTAAGTACTGTCTCTAATTCGGCAACCGCATGCTGGTCTAGGGAATAATCTATATTGTGTGCATTTGGTTCTACGAAGGTAAATAGATTAATAAGTAGCACTGTACGGGCGTGCAGCAATGGTGCAGAATGCGCGGGATCGAGAAAACGACAGGTTCCCAGCATAGCCTGAGTTAGAGCTTTTACCGTAGGATCGGAGGCTCTAAAGCTTCCGGCTAAACTTGGGTTTAACCCAATGAAAATAGCGGGTTCACCGGTTCCGTGAGTGTTGTCAATTCTATAGCGGTATCTATGGAATCTTTCTATAAGTAGCTCGGAACTCCAGGTAATACCGTCTTCTAAAATGCCCTGGCGCAACAATTTGGAGATTTCCATCGAGTTCCTTTTTTAGGTATATGTATTAGCCTACAGTTTCGGTAAATCCCCGCCAGCGCATTCATCATGAATGTACTGGCGGGGATTAACACGGCTAGGAAAGCAAAATCTAAGAGTTATTTCTGGGCTTGCTTGCGGGTAATGCTGTCGATAATCCAACCTGTTTCTTCATAATGAACGGTAAGCGTGTAAAGATTATCGGCATAGTTGGTATTCCTGCTGCGCTTGTGCCGGCCATCTGCGCCTACGGTGATGATATAGACCATCCCACGAAGAAATCCCAGGAATACACGCCGTTACCCTGATGAACGGGGTCATTTCTGAAATCATAAGAGCGCTGCTCACCACCGATAATCCAGCCACCGTCGTGGTACAGTTTTGCATCTGCGTTGTAAGCATTAATCTCTTCGACGAGGTTTTTAGACACAAACTTATATGCCTCGGTGTAATCACCTGTCTGCATGCCGTAATTGCGCCATTGCGTCCATGCCTTCATGCTTTTCATCATGCCGTCAAGGGTGGGTTCTGTGTAGCCAGGTGGATTTGTGGGTTTAGGAACATTCTGTGCCGGACCGTAAATATCGGCCGCCCGGAACTCTCCCGCAGGAGCTTTAGACTTGCCGGAATACTTGGGGCCGGATGAGCTGGGCGCGGCACTGGGTGAATCGGCAGGTTCTGGAGGCTCGGTTTCAGGCGCGGCAGCGCTGCTGGTTGTCGTGCTGGGCCGTGCCCCGGGCTTGTCCTCGTCGTCGCAGGCGGTCAAGAGCGCTACCAGAGACGAAGCTCCTAGAAAACCGAACGCGGCTCGGCGTGTACAGGTGGTGAAGTTATTGCTGATGCTCATCGGTGAATTGGCTTTCTGAGTTGTAGTGGTTGGTGAATAATCGGAAGTGATATGTACCCCCCCACAGAAGAACCTCAGCGCTGCACAGCAGGCGAGCTAACCGACGATGGTGTGACGCATACTCCCGGCCTGAATTAGCCGATCCGGAAGGTTCGCGCCCAGCCGCAGAACGTTGTGATCTTCTTTAGGGAAGGTCAAGGCAATCTTTGAGGATTCGCCAAGTACCTTGCGAGAGCCGCGTTTTATATCCGCATTTCATGGTGCGGATGCGCAAAACGGTACGCACAATACAGGGCAGAAGATCCTCAAAAGAGTACCTCTAGTGCAACTGTACGACGAATAAACGTTTTGTGCGAACCAATCACAAAGTTTACGTAAAAAATATTTAATTTAATAGAATATTCTCAGAAAACCGTTGAAGAAATGTAGAAGATTTACTTTACTGTCATAACTTTTAGTGCCGGATTGAGAAGATATCGGCAAAGCGAAGAATATTCAAAGATAGGCTCTCCATAAAACGTGAAACCAGCATTTCTGCGATAGCGTCACGACAATAGAGAACCCATCTTTGTGCCTGTGCAGCAGAGCGAGGAAAACTCTAATGTGTCTGCTTGAAGGATGCGCGATTTGCCGCCTCCTGCGCGTGTTTACCGGCCGGAATATAGCCCTTAGTGATGCACACGAGGCGCGCATCCCGGCCATATTCTTCGAGCCGTTCTCGGTCGGCAGGGGAGTTATCGTCAGCCCAGCGTTCTTGCTCCACGCGGAAGGCAATCTGCCGAACCAAATACTCAAGATTGGGGTCGCGCAGCTCTTTCGTATATTTGTTGGCCCGAGGTACCTTAAATTCCAGATTCCACTGCGATAAATCTTTGGTATCAGGGTCAGTGGCATCTGGGTCTTGAGGCACCACGCGGTAACTCCTCAGCTGGCGGTATGGAATATCGCGCGGGTTGCGGAAAGGTCCCCGGCCGACCTGCAGAAGAGTGGGGGTGGAGACAAGGTACGAGTTCGTATACGAGACGAGCGCGACGATACCGGCAATATATCCGATTCCCAGAATAATAGCGTTATAGGGAACCGGCGGCGCGTATTCAAAATCGATATCGGTCAGCCGAAGCAAAAACAGGGCAGTGGATGCGAAAAAGATAAGGCTGCTTATCAGCGCGGTAGTGCTCAGGTCATGATCTAGCGTTAGTCCAGATTGATGACCCGTCGTACGCAGGGGCTTGCTGAGCTTACCCAGAGTAGCGCTGTAGATTTTGGGCATACCCACAGCGCGGTCGTCTGGAGAAGCGCCGTGGAAGATGCGGTAGTTGCGCCGCCCAATACGTGCCGCCGCATATACCATCAGGAACGGGAGAGATAGGGCTATGGGGCGGAGTATTTCATTAAACTCCCAGAACAGCATGAAAAGGGACGCGTTAACAATCCATGCCCAAAGGTACAGGAAAGTGTTTATACGACCAAAACCACTTAGCGTGCTCGGTTTTGAGCGCATACTTTTTACGCACCCGCACCGGATAGACCGCCTCAATGAGCAGGCATAGCCCCAAATATACGATGAATGCTATAAGCCAAATATCCCGAAAGTCCATAACAGCATTTTACGTTGTTCGCTTTTGCGATGCTCACAGTATGGATGAACATCTCAGAAAATACCCGCCACCAGCAAAGCTGAGAAGCTGCTGCTGGCGGCGGGTAGAGTCCGGAATTTATGCCATGGTTTCGTGGGAAAGCGCTAGGTCAGAGGATGTGCTACGCCTTAGCCGCCGCACGTGCTGCGCCCGGGAGCGCCTCAATAATGCGTTCCATCGCGGTATCGTCGTGAGCCCCGGAGAGGAACCATGCCTCAAAAGCACTCGGGGGAAGGTAGACACCAGCATCAAGCATGGCGTGGAAACGCCGTGTATTTGGCGGTGGCAGAACTCTTAATATCGGCGTAGTTGTGTACGCCGTGCTCGCCGGTATCAAAGGCAACCGAGAACAGGTTGCCTGCCGTCTGAATCGAATGATCCACCCCGGCATCGGTCAGCACCTGCGTCAGCGCAGCCTGCAGCTGTTCCGAACGTGTATCCAGCGTGCGGTAAAGGGCATCATCGGCGAGTTTGAGGGTCGTAATGCCGGATGCAACCGAGAGCGGATTACCCGAGAGCGTGCCCGCCTGGTAGACGGGGCCGGTCGGTGCCAGATGTTCCATCACCTCACGTTTACCGGCGAGTGCGGCGATCGGCATACCGCCGCCGATCACTTTACCGAAAGTGAAAATATCGGGAACCCAACCGTTATCTTCGGGAGCAAATTTACCCCAGTACCCGGCGGACGAGACACGGAAACCGGTCAGCACCTCATCAAAAATCAGCAGGGCATTATTGCTCTGAGTAATTTCACGCAGACCACGGTTAAAGCCCGGTTCGGGAGTCACCACGCCCATATTGCAGGGGGCAGCTTCGGTAATGACGGCGGCAATTTCTCCCGGATGCGCGGCGAAAGCCTCGCGCACGGCGTCAAGATCGTTGTAGGGGAGCACGATAGTTTCGGATGCGGTCGCCGCGGTCACGCCCGCCGAGCCGGGTAGGGCGAGAGTCGCCACGCCGGAGCCTGCTTCAGAGAGCAGTGCATCCACATGCCCGTGATAGCAGCCCGAGAATTTGATAATTTTATCGCGCCCGGTGATGCCGCGTGCCAGGCGAATAGCGGTCATGGTGGCTTCGGTGCCGGTAGATACCATACGTACCTGTTCGATTGCGCCAGGGATCGCAGTGTTGATGCGATCGACCACAAGCTCTGCAAGTTCTGCCTCGGGTGCAGATGCAGCGCCGAACGACAGCCCGCGTGAGGCAGCCTCTTGAACAGCTGCAACAACCTGCGGATGCGCGTGCCCAAGAATCGCCGGACCCCACGAACAGACGAGGTCTACGTATTCGTTGCCGTCAGCATCATAGATGTAGGGGCCGGATGCACGGGTCACAAAGGCGGGCGTGCCGCCTACGGAGTTGAAAGCGCGCACGGGGGAGTTTACCCCGCCGGGGATTACGGAACGGGAGCGTTCAAAAAGCTCTTCGCTGTGCTGGTGTGCAAGGTGGTGTTCGGCTGATACGCTCATGGGTAACCTTTCGTGTGTGGGCGCTTGGGAAGTCTCTTATCCCATGATAGGCGGTTATCGGTCATCGGACAGCGACGGTGCGTCAATACCTACGAGTTTGGGTGAGCTGCCGCTCGACTATAAAGGTCCGAGTAGCGTATTTTTTACGTGTTCGACCGCCACACCTTGTTTCTATACCGTAAAGCTCTGCATGCTGCCATATGGCTGCCTAACACCTATCGTGGGTTATATCTCGTGCTTGCTCGCCATCATGTAACGGTAAATGTGCTCGAAGAAGTCGTGGGAGACTTCAAAATGCCCGTACCGCAGCTGTTTCGCATAACTCCGCCATTCGGGGTGCTCGCGTGCTACCTCAATCGGACACGGATGCGGCGCATCCTGAAACACAACGTCACGCCTGAACGGCTCAAAATTTTCGGCCATGCGGAACTGGTAGACTCGGTCGTCCACAATCTGCCCCACGGCAGTAAAAGCCTGAACTTTCTCACCAGAGTTCATGCCGGTTTTAGGGCTGTAATACAGAATCCAATCGTCCTGTTTCATGCGTGCCAGCGGTGCCTGTTTGCCGTGGCAAACCTGGCAGAATCCGCCCGCAACGCCGAGTAAAACATGATCGCGTGAGGCTACTCCAACCCAGTAGCGCATAAGAACCTCCTAAAGCTGTGAAGAGTACCAAGAGCCCGGGGTTAACAGTACTAACAGCCCCGAACTACAAGGTCAATCTATGTCAGTACACTGACATTAACAGCATATGTCAGAATATTGACATGAGGCAAGAGGAATTTAACCAACTTATTGGATATCGACTCAAAGAAGTGCAATCACTGCTGCGCTCGCGCATGGAAGAGGCTCTGCGCCCACTTGGGATTACCGTTGCACAATACGTGTGCCTGGAAATCCTAAAGTCTACCCCGGGGGCTTCTAATGCTGAGCTGGCGCGGCAGGCTTTCGTAACCCGCCAAACGATGAATACGCTTTTGCGAGGGCTTCAAGAACGCAGTTTGATTGAGCGAGCAGAACAAGCCCCCCGAGGTCGCGCGCTACCGACCATACTCACAGCAGAAGGGGAGCGTGTGCTCGATCAGGCGACCGGGCGCATCCGCGATGTTGAGCAGCACATGGTGGGTGGACTCAGCGATGCGAAACGGCAAGAATTATGGGATTTGCTGACGATCTGTATTGAAGGGCTGCACGCTGGAGGGTTAAAGACCTGATGCAAGGAGGAGCAAAATCTTCCCTCTAAGACTTAAATATCCCGTATTGGAGGAGATGTAATGCTAGCCTTGAAATGCTAATAAAGAACAGAATGGGGGACTCAGGCACCAGTTGCAAGAATCAGAATATTTAGACACTCACCAAAGAATTATTTAAATAATCTATATAACATCAAGGAACGTGGGAGGATGTACACCTGTGAATACATCAGTTTTTGTGAGTGCAGGTATTGCTGGTGGTGTGTTGCTTACCTGTGCAGCGTTACATATTACCTATTTGGGGATGAGAGCTAAACGTGAGAGCGAAGCAATGCTTCGGCGGGCACGATACCCGTGGTGGATTCTAGTGATTGTTGATATTTTTCTGGTGGGCTTTGGCAGTTTCTTTGCATTTGTTCTTTCTGTCATTCTGACGCCAAGCGCAGGGACTCCTATAGTCATAGTACTTTTTGCTGTACCGATGTGCCTAATATTCGCATTCTTTATTTTTATTATTCTCCTTATACGTGGTCTCACGATTCGGTATATCGAGCTTGTTCCTTCGGGGTTTGTCTTTCGTAGTGGTTTTGGGCGAGTGCATAATATTCCTTTTTCTGATATCAAAGGGTACGATTATCGCCCAGCTCGATTTGATTTCGAAGGAACCCTTCGCGTGTCCATGGGAGATCGACACGCTGTGAATACTTCCCGCGGCGATAGGCTCCGCGTGATCAATCACGAAGGTAAAAAAATTCTTCAGACACAGGTACGTCATTCGGCCATGCCGGATTATGTGGGACAGTGCTTGATGTTTCGCGGTATGCAGGAACGATGGCCTCAGCTGGGGTACTCAGAGGATGAAAAATTCTGGCGGAGTACACGAAAGATGTGGTTGTCAGGTATCTAACCGTTAATCGATGGCGACAGGATTTTTAAGGGAGGAACTGTGCATGAGACCTGGGTACCTCTCAGGGTATCCTGGTAGGGAAATATCACCGATGATATGGAGTTTCTATAATGGTTTTTGCCTGGATTGCCGTGGCAGTGCTATGTTCTATTCACCTTATTTTCTCGCTGGTACAATCTTGGGTGGAGTCTAAAAAACATCCGTACCGCGTACGGCGCTTTCATGGAGCTAACTATATTCTCTATATTTTAGTTATTGGATATCTGTATTTTGCTCCACTCATATTTTCAGGAGAATATGATGGGTCGCATACCATTAAGATAACAATCTTTGCATATGGTGGACCCATCCTGATATTAGGTTTATTTTTCCTCGTTGCTCAGCATGATATGAGTTATATCGATATAACCTCTGAAGGGTTCCTGACTCAGACCGTCTTCGGGAAAGAAAAATTTACTCCCTTTGCAGCTATTGACGGGTATATATACAGTCCCAAAAGGAAACGTCAAACCTTAGATGGACAGCATTGGAAATTACTCAAGACCTTAGCGATGATCTTTATCTGATAGATCCCTGGGGAAACACAGTTTTCTCGTGTATTCCGGCCAAACCTCAAGAAAGAATCTTTGGCGCCTTGCTCTACGCGCGGGCACGTTCTGGCCGTTGGCCTGACCTTGAGAACCCTGAAGATGAACTTGTGATCATGAAACTAGCAGACTCCAAATATGAAGTAACCGATTTCTTGATGGAATACCCTCAAGTAAATGGATTTATAACGCCCGAACAGACTGCTGCCCCACAACAACCAATGCCGCCACAATACCCGCAGAACGCGTATCCTCAAGAGGGCTATCTGAATTCAGGCCAGCAGCCCTCGAATCAGCAGATGAACTCCTATGGATACCTGCAGCAGCCCCACAACTATCAGCAGAATCAAAACCCACCGCAGGGGAGCGCATCTTAAAACCTGCAAACCTCAGATAATTTCACCCGGAATATAGCCCCTAACAATAAACGGTGGGAGCAGAAACAACCCAGATGATTTCTGCTCCCACTGTCTACTGTGGAATTACTGAACATCCTGCGGCATCAACAGGTTCTTACCGACCGGATGCTCATTCCAGAGAGCTTTTTCGGCGATACCGTTTGCTGCCTGAGTTTCGACAATGTACTGATCGCTGCTGTTTCGCGGGTCAGGCCAGCGGGAGTTATACATCCTAAACGCCAAACCGCGAGCACACGCTCCCCACGGTATATTTTGGGGCGGAAAGAAACTTGACGACCATCAGAGGAGAACAGCGTCAGTATTTTGTTGTTGTACTCATACCAATAGCTGTAAGCGCTTACCTCGCTGTAATAGATGCGGGTGATTCGGCCGAAAGCATTTCGTTGCTCTACATAGTCACGCGCTGTCTCAACGTAGATATTTCTATAGTTGAGGTACGCCCAAACGGCTAAGCCATAAAAGATAACAATACACAGGATAAAAGACCCCAGGATTGAGAGTGATTGTTGGGGCGTTTGCGTTGTGTTTGGATTCAGCACCATATACACGATAAGAGCTGTGAGCAGAGTGCCCACCAAAGCCGAGATGAAGACCGAAATAAGGATCAAGGCCGGATGTCTGACGCGCAAAACACCATCTGGATTTATAGGGAACTTGGCGGCACGGCGTGCATAAAGTTTATCAAAGGCAGTATTCAGAGGGCGCTGGATAATGCGGTGTAGCATGACGGTGATCTTTCTCGTTCGGTAATGGGTTGAGAGGAAAATACGCCGTGCAAACGAGCGACACCGGAAGAGTAGTCGCTTGGTTGGTGAGTGTGAGCGGCACAAAACCCCTGAAACAATACAAACGTAGCACATGAGATAGGGCACAGGTTGGCTGACTCGTCACGGAAGCTTGCAGAATCCGCCACCTAAACGACGAGCCGTCACGCATTCATTGCAGAAGATCTACCGCATATGTGATGCGCTATCAAGTTTTTTCATCACCTGAGTATCCTGATCAAAGAGCCAGTTCTTATCGAAAAGAAGGCGCACAAAAGCCAGCCCCAGCCCCAGGGCCAAGAAGGTGAGGAGCGACTGCACGAAACCGTTGGTAGCCGCGTACATATTCCCGCCCGAAAAATACGACATTGACAGATAAAACGGCACACCCGGAACCATCGTCACTACGGCAGGCACCGACAGGGATATACGCGAATATTTACGCCCGTGCAGCGGTGCCACGATCTCCGCCATAATGCCGACCCCGAACACCGCGACCGTCGCCGCCATATGGGGAGCCCAGCCCGCCTCCACAAGCCAAATCCGTGCCGGATTAGCGATAGCGGCAATAACGCCGCCCCATACGCACGCCACGGGAGATGCGGCAAAGAGCATGGCGAACCCGGCGGCGGCAACTCCCGATGAGATAACCTGCAGCAGGATATATAACCCCACCGGAATATCCGGGCGAATATTTTGCAGAAGCGGAATCTCGAAGAGCGAGGCAAGAACCCACACCGCGAAAGACCCGCTCACCAAAAGCACCGCCACATAGGTCAGGCGTGAAACACCGGCCAGGAAATCCATACGGGAAATATCGAGCATGCCGGTCACCATAGGGAAACCCGGCACCAAGAACAGAATTGAGGAGATGAACCCCACCATATGGTCGCTTCCCACGAGGTTCAGAGCCACCAGAAGCCTAATAATTCCAATATAGGTTCCTGCCCCAAGAAATCCGCACGCCATCCAAATCGCCATATGGCTTGTGCCGCGCTTCATGAGAGTAGAACGCAAAAATTGTCCGGCGCCAGCGGCAATAAACACGACGAGGCATTCCACCAGACCGCCCCTGTTCAGGAAGGCGAACCCGGTGCAGGCTATGGCGGAGGCGAGGGAGAGCATCCAGCGTTTGTAGAGATGCGGCATGGAATCGATGCGGGTAATCTCGGCATCAGCCTCAGATGGAGATATGCGATCGGGAAGCTCAGAAATGAACTTACCCAACAGGTCAATTTTGTAGGAATTAATACCCATCGTGCGCTGCTCGGCAACTTCAGTACGGAAATTACCGTCCGCATATGATGAGGTGGCGATCTCTGTGAAGGTCACTTGCGCATGATGTTCCTGCAGCCCCACGGCCTTCGCTAAACGCGCCATTGATGCCTTGATACGGTAGGCGCTTGCCCCCGATTTCATGAGGATTCTGCCAAGCTTGAGGACCACCTGCGATTGCGACACGATATATTTGTGCTGTTCGCGGGAGGAACCGAGATAGATACTGTACGTGTTGGTGTCTTGATATTCCATGACAATTCTGAATGCTGATGTGATACGTAACCGGCGCGCTGCACTGCACCTTGGGGCGAGAAGCCCTACCTCTTTAGCATAGGGGTTAGCGGCGCGCAGGTATAGTGCCGAACGCTTTGCAAACCGGCGAGATAACCTTCGCGATACATAGTGAATAGGGGAGTTAAGTAGCCTCAACAGACTCTGTTCAACGTGACGAAATCAACGAGGCTGATAGAGAATTAACGGCGTATTGGCCACCGACCGTCGATAACCTCGTTCTCTTTACCCGGCTTGGTGCGCAGCCAGTCCTGGAAATCGCGCGCCTGATCAAGCGACCACTGAACCTGATGCGTGTGGAGGGCAGCGGCATCCGTGGCGACCTCGGGGAAACGCTCGGCGAGCTTAACGAGTAGCCGCTCGGCGGCGAGCGCATCCGCCTTAGATGTGTGGGCGTTCTCTAGAACCACACCGTGTTCGGCGGTGAGGGTTTCGAGCTTGCGGTTGCCGCGTTTGCGGGGAATAACGTGCTTATGAATCACGTACGGGTCAAGAATGTGCCCGGCGGGAAGCTCGCCGTGGGCGATGTTATAGCGGAGCATCTCATGGTGAAGCACCGAAAAATCGTAGGCGGCGTTAAACGCGATGACGGGTATGCCATCTAGGAAGAGCGAACCGATCGCACCCGCGACCTCCCAGATCACCTGTTGGGCAGGTTGCCCGTGGGAGCGCGCATATTCGGTTGTGATACCGTGCACGGATGCGGCACCTTCGGGAATCTCAATGCCGGGGTTAGCCAGCCACTCGCCAGCTCGCTGCACGCTCCCATCCGGGTTCAGCAGAAGCAGCGAAGCGGTCACGATGCGGGCGGTGGTCACATCGACACCGGTGGTCTCTAAATCGAAGGTTGCGCGAGGGGCATCTATCCAGCTCATAGCTCAAGCCTAGCGGAGTTCGCGTGTAAATGCCCGATGCTTCGTGACGTTCTCAGGCAGAGGACACATCTGCGTAGCGCTGAGAAACCCCGATAAACTTAAAGCCATGACGGCTACACTCATCCTGGGGGCGCCCGGTACGGGCAAGACTGAGCGCGTGATTACGGCGGCGGTAGATTTTCTGAACGCCGGGGGCGATCCCGCGCGGCTTTTGGTGCTGACCCCTACCCGCGCGGGTGCTACTCGTGTGCGCGATGAGCTGGCACGGCGTATCGACCGCAGCATGTCTACCGCGCCCACTCGCGCGTGGGCTGCGTATGCCTTCGATCTGCTGCGTCGCGCGCATGTGTCGGGACTTTTGCCCGGGGTGGAGTTCGCCCCGAAGCTGCTTTCCGGGCCCGAGCAGGATGTGATGATCGGCGAAATCCTGGCGGGGCACCGCGAAGGCAAAGGCGCGGCGGTGCGCTGGCCCGCCGATTTGCATGAGGCTCTAGGTACTCGCGGTTTCCGCCAGGAGATTCGTGACTTTTTGACCGTATTGCCGAATATGCGCTGACCGCCGAAGAACTTGAAAACCTGGCGCAAACCCTGGACCGCCCGGCCTGGCATTCGGTGGCGCAGCTCTATACCGAGTACCAGCAGATTCGTCGTCTGCGTGCCCCAAACGCTTACGATCCCGCCGCGTTAATCCATGAAGCGTGCGCCTTCCTGCTGGCAAACCCCGAATATTTGCGGGAAGAACGCGCGCGCTTCGACCTGATCCTGATTGACGATGTGCAGGAACTGAGCCCCTCCGTGTACCGGCTGATGCGCATCCTAGTAGGGCGCGAGCCGGGGCAGGTTCTTGCCACATACACGGGTGATCAGCGTGATGCGGTGGAGGCTGCATTTACGCCGTCCGCACGGGTACTAATAACCTGCTGCACTGAAACCGTGGTGCAGGGGTTCCGCGGTGCGCGCCCCGATCTAGCGGCGACTTTACCCCAGATTTTCCCGGAATTGCAGCGAGAAGAACTGAAGACTTCGTACTGCATGAATGCGCCCATCACCCTGGCCTGGAGAAATATCGCGCGTCGGCTCCCCATTATTGCGAATGCACCTACGCCGCGCGAACCGCAGACCGCACCGAGTAAATATGAGGAATCTGCGCTCCTGCGCCTCAGCGATGATGGTGACCTGCTTGACCCGCGGCACTCTGATGAACTTCCCGAGGGGGTTTTCGGGTACCTTCTGGGTTCACCTCAGGACGAGGCGAACCAGGTAGCACAACTCCTTCTTGAGGACTATCTGTACCGGGGAGCGGCGTATGCGCGTTCGGCGATTATCGTGCGAAGCGGCACCGAAGTTTCGCGGTTCCGGCGTGTCTTGGCGGCATCCGGCATCCCCACCGTGACGGGTGCAGCGCTAGTTCCGGTGCGTGATGAACCCGCTGTACGCCCTTTCCTGGATGCGCTTTCTCTGCTGGTTTATGCCCGTCAGCAAAGCGCCGACTACCTGAAACTGCCGGATCATAACGATTTTGACGGGAGCCTCACGGAGAATATAACCCCCGAAGCTGTCACGGAGGCGGGCACACGTTCTGCCGATGATGAGGCCGAAAAGCTTGCGCGGCAAAGCCTAGCCGATGTTCTCGCCGAAGAAAATCGCACAAATCCCGGCAGCGGCGCTCACAATGCGATTACCTTGCTGACTTCGCGGCTTTGGGGGCGCATCCAGCATGGAAGTGCGCCGTCTACGTCAGCAGCTTCGCGCCGCAGAACTGCGAGCGGGCGGGCACCGTTGTAGCGACGATCTTCTGCTGGGCGCCCTCTTGAACCCGCAGGCACTTCCGGCGCAAGGTATCGGTGCGGCGGTACGCCGCGTGGCACGTGTACTTGCCGCCGGGCATAAGGCTCTCACCGAACGCGGCGCCAACGCCGAAACCGTACTTTGGGCGCTGTGGCAGGCAAGCGGACTCGAAAAAATTTGGGTGACCGAAAGCGCGCAGACCGGGCCGGAAGCCGAGCGGGCGCATCGAAATCTTGACGCCATGATAGGGCTTTTTGAGGCGGCTACTCGTTTCGTCGACCAGATGCCCGGTTCCTCCGCTGAGCTGTTCCTCGACTATATCGATGCCCAAGACCTTCCCATGGATACTCTCGCGGCGCGCGGCAAACGCTACGATGCGGTTGAAATCCTCACCCCGGCACTCGCGGCGGGCAGGCACTGGCAGACCGTCTACGTCTGTGGGCTACAGGATGGAACCTGGCCGAATACGACGGTGCGCGGCTCGCTCCTCAAAGCTGGTGAGCTGACCGACATCTGCGATATGGGTATTGCCGCAGCTCAGCAGGTGCGCATGAGCGACCGTGTGCGGGCGGTGCGGCACGACGAATTACGCATGTTCTCCACGGCAATATCGCGGGCGAACGAAAGGCTCGTTGTTACCGCCGTGAGCTCAACGGAAGACGCACCCAGCGAATTTTTCGATATTCTCGTGCCGGATGCGCGCACCGCCGACATCACCCACGTGCGCCGCCCCATGACCCTACGCGCCCTCGTCGCGGAACTGAGGCGGTATGCGCAGGCTCAAGATACAGACCCTACCTTGGCAAATGCTGCGGCAGCACAGCTCAACCGGCTGGCGAAGGCGGGGGCACCGGGGGCAGCCCCGGAACAGTGGTGGGGACTTTTGCCTCTCTCGACCGAGCAGAATGCGTTTACACCGCATCCACACCGCGACAGCTTGCCGACTGACTCTGGTGACCCGAAAAACTCACAGTTCCGGTATCGCCCTCGCGTATCGAGACGATTCATAAGTCGCCCCTGGACTGGTTCGTATCGGCGGCTCGTGCCGAGGCGCAGACCGACACCTCGCGCTCGCTGGGAACGCTCATTCACGCGATCGCAGAAGAATACCCGGATGCCGACTATATGACCCTGCGCGGTCAGCTTGAAGAACGCCTGAGCACGCTCGCGCTGCCTGATACTTGGGAGGGACAGCAGATACGTGAACGTGCCGAGAAAATGGTGGATAAACTCGCGGTGTATATCAATGAGATTATGCCGGGTGATCACCGCGAACTCGTGGGTGTGGAGGGATCCTTCCGGGTTTTGGTTCCCGGCGATGCCGTGAACGCCCAGATTTCTGGGCGAGTCGATAGGCTGGAGAAAACCGAGGACGGCCGATACGTCATCGTCGATTTGAAGACGGGTAAAACCAAACCCAATAAAACCCAGATCGCCGAACACGCCCAGCTTGCTGCCTATCAGGTTGCGGTAGAGGCGGGCGCCGGGGATGCCATGAGCCGTGATTTCGGCGTCGAGCCTGACGGTCTTGATACTCCTGCCGGGCTTGAACGCCGCGAGGCGGCACCCCAGCGTTTCGAGGTTTTCACGCGCAAATCTGGGGGAGCCGCGCTCGTGCAGTTGGGCGACGGCACCGCAGCGTCTTCCCGGAATCGTCCCCAAGAGCAGGATGCGCTCGACCCCGAAACCGGTATCTGGGCGGTTCAGCTGGTTCAGCGTGCGGCGGAGCTGATTGCCGGTGCCGTTATGCAGACGCGGCATCGGCCCGGAGAAACCTGCCGCCTACCCGAAATTTGCCCTCTATGCCCGCAGGGACGCCAGATCACTCAGGATTAGCCCGACAACGGGGCTTTTGCTTGCTGGTGTGCCGAGCAGGCAACCCCAGCAGAAACGACAGGCTCCCACAGGACACTAGTTAGTGGTGCCTAGAGGGTGACATGCGGCCTCTATTCTGAACTGCGTCGGTGGTAAACTGCATCCTGTGGCTATATCACATCTGATACAGCTGACACTATCACCCCGTCAGGAATGGATACGTACCGTATGACTACCTCTGAACCGGCTCAGCCGCACAAGCATGACGGCGACCGTGGCGCATCCGGAGTATCCGGGGGAACAACACACCAACCTGCTCGACTTAGCGCCCGCGAGATCGCGCGCGCGCTGGGGTTGAATCCGCCCACCGATGAACAGGTTCGCATCATTGAGTCGCCGCTTGAACCGCGGCTGGTGATCGCTGGCGCGGGCTCGGGAAAGACCGCGACGATGGTCGATCGTGTGGTGTGGCTTGTGGCCAATAAAATCGTGCGCGCCGATGAAGTTCTGGGCGTTACCTTTACCCGCAAGGCCGCAGGAGAGCTACGCGATCGCATGCGCACCCGCCTAAATATTCTGCGCGAACGTAACCTGATTGAGCTGAGCGAAGAAGAACTTCTTGCAGGCTCTTCCGAGCCCACCGTCTCTACCTACCACTCATACGCGAATAATCTTGTCAAAGAATACGGTCTGCGCCTGGGTGTTGAGCAGGATGCACAAATGCTTGGCGATGCTCAAGCCTGGCAGCTCGCCGCGCAGATCGTGCAGTACTGGGACGGCGACCTACCCGCCGCCAGCTCAGCCTCGGGAGTCGCCTCAAAAAGTACGATCGTGCAGAGCCTTTTGCAGCTGTCGGGGGGAGTGCGCCGAACATCTGGTAAGCCCGCAGCAGGTTATCGAATTTTGTTCCGCACACCTGGCGGCGTACGAATCACTCAGTTCGCCCGGTCCCAGTGCCAACGCAAAAAGGTCATAGAGAGGCTGAAAGCCAAAATTATTTTGGCGCAGCTTGTGCAGCGGTATGCGCGAGTGAAAGCGCGTATGCAGGTGCTCGATTACGGCGACTTGATCGCGTTGGCGGCGCGGATCGCCCGTGAGGTGCCAGCCGCCGCACAGCTGGAGCGGGAACGCTATAAGGTTGTGCTTCTTGACGAATTTCAGGATACATCGCACGCCCAGCTGCGGCTCTTCGCTGATTTATATGGCGCTCGCAACGGGCATGATGGGTGTCCCGGTCAGCCTGAGCATCCGGTCATGGCGGTGGGGGACCCGAAACAGTCTATTTACGGGTTCCGCGGTGCTTCCGACGGTCAGCTGTTTAGTTTTTATCAATACTTCCCAACACGCGATGAAACGCCTCTTTATTTGACAGTTGCGTGGCGTAATGACGTCGCTATCTTAGATGCCGCAAACCTGATCGCCGCTAAACTCAAGAACATTCCCGATTGGGTGCGTGCCCCAGCTCCGCCTCACGTACCCGATCTGCGGCCTCGCTCGGTGATCCTCAACCCCGATGAACCCGGTTACCGCGCTATGCTCGGCTCAGTGCAGTTGGCACGCTACGGGTCTGAGACCGAGGAAGCACAGGGCATTGCCGAACGTATCGTGCAGGAACGCGCCCGCTACGCCGATACTCCGGCGCAGATGCCCACGATGGCGGTGCTTACCCGTACTCGGGCGCAGATGGAACCCATTCGCCAGGCTTGCGAGAGCCTGGGTGTTCCCGTGCAGGTGGTTGGTTTGGGTGGGCTTCTGGAACGCCCCGAAATTATTGATATGGTCTCGATGCTGCGGGTTTTAGCAGACCCGAACCGTTCAGATGCCTTGATGCGTCTGCTCGCTGGCGCACGTTGGCGGTTGGGCACAGCGGATCTGCTTGCGCTGGGGGATTGGTCGAATTACCTGACGACCACGCGCGAGAAAAATATGGGACGAACCTTTGGCGAGCAGTCCTCTGAGGAGACGAGCGGAGATGTACCTTCGAGCCCTCAAACTGATACCGATGCCAATCTGCGTGCCGTCCACGAAGAATTTGAGCGGGCCCGTAAAAACGCTGTGGAAGACCTCGCCGAATACGGTTCGCTTATTGAAGCGATCGAGCATCTTCCCACAGCGGATGAGGCCGGTAACCCCATTTACCCTGCGGATTACCCCGAATCCCGGCGCCGTCTGAGCGTTGAAGGTTTGCGCCGTCTGCACGCTTTCACCGCCGAGGTTGAGTATCTGCGCCAGTTCACCACCGAGGATATTGGCACCCTGCTCTATGAGATTGAGCGTGTGATGCTCCTGGATATCGAGCTTGCCGCCCGCCCCGGCGGGGATGCCTACGGCTCTCGCGCACATCTGGATGCTTTTCATGAAGTCGCCGCAAGTTATGCCGCGAGTTCACCGCGCATCAACGCGATGCTCTATGCTGGCGCAGACGGAACCGAGGTTGATGAGGAAGCCCCCACCGCCCGGCGTTTCGTGCTCTCCGCCAACGGTATTAGCTATCTGCTGGGTTTTCTCTCCTGGCTGGAACAGGCCCAAAACCACGAACGCGGGCTGACCCCCCGCCGAAGAGGAACCTCGGCGCGATGCGGTGCAAATCCTCACGATGCACGCCTCGAAAGGTCTGGAATGGGATCACGTATATCTGCCGCGCATGTGCGATAAATATCCCACTCGCCCACACACCTGGCACCGCCTGGAACATGGAAGCCTGCCCTGGCCTCTACGAGGTGACCGCGACTATCTGCCGTCCGCTTTGGAACGGGCTGAAGAGGTGAGCGCCCTAGAGAACTATAAAGAGCTCAATGCGCGTCTTGAAGACGGCGAAGATATGGCAAATGACTATGTGGGCTTTGAGGGACGAAGGCTGGTTTATGTGGCCATGACCCGCGCCCGCTCGCTGCTGCACATCAGTAATTGCCGATGGGTGGGCCCGAACGTAAACCCCTATCAGCCCGAGCCCTATTGGAACGAGCTGGTGCAATTCGCGCAGGGCGATGCTGAGGAACCTTACGAAGGTATTCAGGTGGCACCCTGGCTTTACCCGAGCTATCTGGGCACCGGTTTTTACACCTCTGGGTGGGCGATTGAGCATCGTGACGCCAGCATTGAGGTACTTTTTGGGCGCTGCTTGTGGCTTGAGAACTATAGTATTCCCCAGGGTATCCGTCTGGAAATGGTACGTCTGTGCCGGTTATTCCCGCTCCTGATGACCCCGAAGATACGGCGGCTTCTCAGCGCTATACAAGCGCGGTCTATGAGCAGATTGCGCATGCGCTTGTGCACGACGACGGAAACCCGATCACAAATGCCGAGGTACTGAATCTGCCTGAGGTGCACCGGGTGAAGCAGGCGCTGATGGGCGGCGTGCAGGAGCCTGGCCTGCCCGAAACGCAAGAGTCCAAAGAAGCATACGACGAAAATCTGGAAGGGCTCAAAAAGCATTACGGGCTGGATGCGGTCGAGAATTTCCGCTACGCCCGCGAACCTTTAGCGCAGCTTGCGGAAGGGAAACGTGGCCCTGAGCAGCCGGGGGTTCGACCGCAGATTGTGCACCGTTTCTTGGAACCGGCGGCGTGGGTGAAAGATAACCCGCAGCAGGGCTCCGTGCTGACCGCCGACTGGCCTTTTGACCCCTTTGACGGCGCTCAAGTGATCCGCTGGGCATCCGAGAAAGACCTCGCCGAACGCACCGAGAATCGTGACATTATTGCGGTACCCGGTCAGCGGCGTGCACGGGTGGAGCGTGCCGCTCTTAACGTGGCACGCGGATCGTTAAGCCTTGACGATCTCGATAAACTTGCCAACCCTACCGAAGCGGAAGCTCAGCAGATTCAAGATTGGGAGCATGAGGTCGATCTGCTTCTTGCCTTGGCACAGCGCGCCGTTACCCCAGCGGTTCCTGCGAAACCCGAGCATATGTCGGCATCCACCCTCATTGCTTTGTCGGAGGATAAAGAGACGGTTCTGAGTCGCCTGGTGCGTCCGGTACCGATGCAGCCATCTGCGGCGGCGCGGCAGGGTACACTTTTCCACGCCTGGGTTGAGGAGTACTTCGGGGACGAACCTATGCTCGATATACAGGACGAACTTTATAGCGATGATGATCTTGACGGCAGTTTCGACCTTGATAAACTGCGCGCGACATTCCTTGAGAGTGAATGGGCTTCCCGTACCATATGGCGCGCCGAATATCCGGTAGAAACTCACGTGGCGGGCGTGAACATCCGCGGGCGTATTGATGCGGTCTTCCGCCGCACCGAACAGATCACTAACGCCGACGGCACCCTCCAGGAGCAGGAACACTGGGATCTCGTGGACTGGAAAACCGGGCGTAAACCCTCCGCACACGCGATGCGGCATAAGCGCATCCAGTTGGCGCTGTACCGGCTCGCCTTCGCCAAAATACAGGGGATAGACCCTGAACGTGTGCACGCGGCGTTCTACTATGTTGGCTCTGACCAGACCGTGTGGGACACCGATATTGCCGGTGGTCTGCAGAACGAACAGCAGCTTGAACGCATTATCTCCCGTGCCGGATGGGGCGAAGAACTTCCGGGGCGGCCGCGGTAGCCTGGCCCATGCATCATGGTAGAGGTAGATAGCGCAACCGGAATATATTCTTAGTCGCAACAAACAGAATAAAGGCTGAGACGCTACCCAACAGGGTGGCCGTCTCAGCCTTTCAATCTATCGTTTTCTACTCTAGTCTTCGTCGTCAATAACCTGTGGAATATCTTCTTCCTCTTCTTGCCCGAGTAACCCACCGGTCGCGCGCAGACCATCCTGCACATCCAAAAGCATGGCGACGGCATGCTGCACAATATCGTCATCGCCGATCTCAGCACCGTGCGCCAACCACTGGGCAATCGCAAATTCCGCATAGAAGTGCGCCCGCTGAATCAAATGCTCATCCGGTTCGGGACGCATCTGCCGCTGGTAAGCATCCAATACACTGTCAGTAAAGCCCTGATCGGAACAAGAGAACAGCCACGCAAAATCTTGGGCAGGATCTCCCACCTGAACATCAGACCAACCGGTCACCTCAACAATCTTCGCGCCATCAAGCACCAAGTTATCGGAGTTCATGTCACCATGAATCACGTGAGTCTGGAACTGCCATGTGGAACCGGGGGAGAGCACCGAACGCCAATGTGCTAACAGATCCGCAGGAATCTTGCCGGTTTGCGCCACACGCTCAAGCTCAACACTGCGGCGGCGGCGAATCTCCTCAGAATTATACGAGGGCAGACCCGCCTCAAACACCAGATCGTGCGGCATCGTGTGCAGAGTCGCCAAAATTTTACCGAGAGAAACGGCCAGGTTCTCTTGACCATCTGCCATATGCCCGTTCTGCGCCGCAAGATCATCAACCTCATAAGAGGTACCGGGAATATGCGTGTAAATGAAAACGCTGCCGTCCTGATAAGGCACAGTACCCACCACAGTCGGCACCTGGAAAGGCAGGCGAGCACGCAGACCGGGGGTAAAAGACTGAAGAATAAGGTGCTCCGCCTCAAGCCGCATGCTGGCATCGGGGCGACGAGGAGCACGTACACGCCAGCGACGATTGGTCGAATCCACAATAATAGCTGAGTCAAAATCGGCGGTGTCGTCAAGAACGGCGGATGCGCCCACAGGGTAAATTCCCGGCACACCCGCTGACACAATGGCGGCAAGCTGAAGAGGCGTTAAAGTCACCCTCTTAGGGTATCAAATGAGTCCTCATGAGGTTCGGCACGTTCGCCCCTCGCACACATTTTCGCGTGCGATCCCTTGAAAACTCGGGTCACGCAGCAATAAACACGGAATAAAGATACTCCTACCTTGGGCATGCTTATACTAACCGCCGCAGACAGACCCCACCTAAGGTAAAGGTACAATAGTAATCAGCGTGTGAACACCCGCAGAGCACCAGGAGAGGGGCGTTATGCCAGCACAGGGCGCCGGAGCATCCAAACAGCAAGCTCTCTTCGGCATACCCGCCCAAAAATCATCCCCGACTCGCTCCCAAACTCCACAGGCACCGGCACGATCCGCACCCCCACCAGCAGCCCCCCAACAAAATCACGCTGCGCCCCAGCTTTCCCCCGAAGATATCCTCGCGGGTCTCGACGAAGACCAACGCCGGGTCGCCTCCGAACTCAACGGCGCGATGCGCGTACTTGCAGGCGCCGGAACCGGCAAAACCCGCGCTATCACCCACCGCATCGCCTACGGAATCGCCTGCGGAAAATACGTTCCCCAACGCGTTATGGCTCTCACCTTCACCACCCGCGCGGCAGAAGAAATGCGCCTTCGGCTGCGTTCCCTCGGTGCCGTAGGAGTACAAACCCGAACCTTTCACTCCGCAGCGCTGCGTCAACTCAGGTATTTTTGGCCCAGCGCTATCGGCGGTTCATTCCCCGATATCGTCAAACATAAAGCCGGTTTAATCACCGAAGCCGCCCAGCGCCTGCGCATGAGCGTCGACCGGGCACTTGTACGCGACATTGCGGCAGAAATCGAGTGGGCAAAAGTCAGCCTATTCACTTCCCGACACCCTCACGCCGCACCTGCACCAGCGCAACCTGCCCTCCGGAATAACCCCGCAGAACATGGTGCGGCTCTTCCGCGCCTACGAAGACCTCAAAGACGAAAGGAACCTCATCGATTTTGAGGACGTTCTGCTTCTGACCGTCGGCATCATCGAAGATGACGATGCACTCGCCGCCACCATCCGCGAACAATACCGACATTTCGTGGTAGACGAATATCAGGATGTCTCGCCCCTCCAACAGCGCCTTCTCGACGCCTGGCTGGGGGGAGCGCGACGATTTATGCGTCGTGGGCGATGCCTCGCAGACCATATACTCGTTTACCGGCGCCACCAGTCGGCACCTCCTGGAATTTCCGCGACGGTACCGGGGCGCACACACGGTACGGCTCACCCGAGACTACCGCTCGCACAGTCAAGTGGTCGAACTGGCAAACCGACTCCTAGCGGCACGGCGACCGCGCCCGGACTCCACCGAATTTTCCTGGGCACCCCCGCTCAAACTCGTTTCCCAGCGCGGACCGGGAGTTGAAAGCCAATGGTTCGGGTATACGGATGACGAACGTGAAGCCGAAGGCATTGCCGAACAAATCCAGGATCTCCTCGAAAAAGATGGCGTTCCGGCATCAGAAATCGCGGTGCTTTTCCGCACTAACGGGCAGTCCGGGCTTCTGGAGGCGGCGCTCGCCGATCGCGGTATTCCGTATCAGTTACGCGGAGCTGAGCAATTCTTCGATCGTCCCGAGGTCAAGCAAACGATGCTTGCCCTGCGAGCGTCGGCAAAATCAACGGACGGTTCCGAGAACGTGCCCCGTTATGTGCGTGAAGTGCTGGAACCTTTGGGATACACCGAAAAAGCGCCCCAGTCCGCTGGAGCTGTACGCCAAAAATGGGAGTCTCTTGCCGCGATCGTCTCAATGGTTGATCATCTGGAAGCTATCCGCATCGAAGACATCGCTCAAGCGGAGGCCGCAGGGGCTCCGGTTCCGCATCGGCTTACCGTACACGATGTCGTTGCAACGCTTGCGCACCGACTTGCTACCCAGGATGCTCCCGTCATGGAAGGCGTCACATTAGCCTCTTTGCACTCTGCGAAGGGCTTGGAATGGGATGCGGTCTTCCTCTGCGGTTTAAACGAGGGACTTATGCCCATTACCTTCGCTCAAACCTCCGACGAAATCGATGAAGAACGCCGCCTGCTTTATGTGGGGATTACACGTGCCCGCAAATACCTGTGGTTCACATGGTCGGACTCACGGACCGCCGGTGGGCGGGGAAAACGCCGTCGTTCCCGTTTTCTGGATGATATTGACCCGTCCCGTCAATCCGCCCGACACAGCTAAATAATACCTGCGCACTCGCGGAGAATTACGATCATAAGACACCGTACCTAACGCTCAGATAGGGCAACATATGATGGCACGACAGAAAGTCCGACAGCACCACGAAGTTATTCCGGCGACCGCATCCACCCCGGAAATCCTGGTGGTGCGTTCGTCTCGCCGCCGCAGAACCGTCAGTGCCCAGCCGCAGGAAGATGGAAGTATTCGCCTGTTGGTTCCCGGGGCGAGTACGGATGCGCAAATTCGCGAATATCTGGAAAGCCTGATTCCCCGTGTGCAAAGGAAGCAACGGGAGACTTCTCGGCGGCGCCGCATTTTTGCGTCTGATGATTACTTAACGGAGCGTGCTCGTGCTCTGGCTGCAAGGCATCTGTCCGAGCTCGTGCCCGAGAAATTTCCCAATTCTATCCGTTGGGTCTCGAATCAGCGTAAACGGTGGGGATCCGCCACACCGACTCAGGGCACCATCCGTATTTCCGATGATCTTCAGGGAGCCCCCGAATACGTGGTGGACTCCGTGGTCTACCACGAACTTTGTCACTTCGTGGAACTTCACCATAACGCCCGTTTTCGCACTCTAGAAGCTCGGTTCCCTGACCTTGATAAGGCACGGGCATTCCTGGCGGGTATGGAATTTATACGCGCGCAAGCCACCAACTAAGAACCGCGATGATTCACAACAAATGTGGGTCCCGAAGGCAGAAAACCTTCGGAACCCACAGAGCATTTTATCGGCTGGTATCACGCATGAGATGCGGTGCGCATCCCTCAATCGCCCACAGTGTCTAATGTGCGATTACGAAGCGTGGCGTGTTATGTATTAGGTTCGTCGCCGGTGGAAGATTCACCGCCGTCGGACTCGCCTTCATCAAAACCACCGTCCAGAAGTTTCTGCAGCTCGGTGTCAAAGTCAATATCCTCAACCTTGAACTCATCCTGGCGTGCTTCATAGGCATCGGGGTCTTCAAGCTCAGCGGCGGTCGGCAGAGTCTCCGGCGCTGCCCACAGTTCATCGCGGGCCTCATATCCGTGCTTCTCTTCATAGGTGCGCCAGAAATTCTGTGCCTCACGCACCAGGCGAGGGCGAATCTCCAAGCCGACCAGAGTCTCGAACACGCGCTCGGTCGGGCCGCCTTCGATACGACGACGTACCAGTGTTTCCGCCAGCTGCGGGGCTGTGGGCAGGTTTTGGGTTGCCTGCTCAGCTACCAACGATACCCAGCCCTCTACTAGGGCAAGAATAGCTTCCAGACGCTCAACTGCAAGTTCTTGGTCTTCGGTGCGCTGCGGGTTGAACAAGCCGCCGTCGAAGGCATCCTGTACGGCCTCGGGGTTGCTCAAATCTACCTGGGATGCGGCATCCTGAATACGATTCATATCCACACGGATACCACGAGCATAACGGCTTACCAGCTCCAAAATATCTTCACGCAGCCACGGATTTGTGCGGTGCAGACGAATCAGCGCTGCCTCACGCACCGCCAGGTACAGCAGAATTTCCTGCGCGGGCACTTCAATATCTTCAGCAAGCTGAGTGTAACCGGCGGGCAAAAAGTGCACTGCGCCCTGGCGCGAGGGGGAATCCAATATCGGTAGAAGAATATACCTCACCGGCAAGCTCGGTCAGCGCCTGCGCCATCTGAGCCCCAAAAATCATGGAACCAATATTGTTCAAGAATCCGGTGCCGCCCAAAAGTTGAGCCAGCTCTTCGGGAACATCTTCGGTGGAGGGGAGCACCATCGCCTGAGTTACCTCAGCCGCTACGGGCTGTACCATATCACGCCAAGATTCGAAGGAAGAATCGAGCCATTCAGCCTTGGACCAGGCCTCAACAGGAATATTGTGACGCTCAAAAATGGTGACGCTGTCTAACCACAGATCGGCGAGGTTAGAGGCATCGCGTGTTGCCGCCCTCAAAGACTCGGTGATGGCAGGATCCTCCCCGGTGGTCGCTAAGAGCTGACGAGCCTGGTCTTTCACACCCTGCCAGTTAATCCCGTTTTCACTAGCCCCAGCAGTAAACATTGACTGTACCTGCGCAAAAATACCCTGGAGCATAGAGGGATCAAAAGACATACCCATAGCGTTCATATCTTCAGGGTTTATATTTCCGTTCAGAAAAGCAAACGGGTTATCCGCTGTGCCGTTGCCGTTCTGCTCGGCGTTAGGATCAAAACCCTGTTCCTGCATCTTTTTCAGGAACTCCTCAAGGGGATCGCGGTCATTTGAATTATCGTTGGTGGGGTTCTCAGCCATGTCACATACCTTTCAGTATTGAGGGCGGGCACAGTCTGCCCCCTACCCGTCTAGTAAAGGGTACCTGGTAAACCTGTGAGTTTGCCGTGATTTCGCGGTATTCGCTCTAGGCACAGCCCATACTATGACCTCCGCAGCGTACAATACTGACGCCGCAGTGTACCCCGGCCCATCATGTGGTGTTCCCAACAAAAATATCGGGTACTCTAAGAAGCATGGCTAAGCGTGCATTTTTCTTGAGAAAATCCCATCAGCAGAGCGATGAATCTCTTCCATTATCAGAACGACGTCCCCTGAATCTGCGCTTTCTAACTGCTTCTGCAACCTGTTTGCTGATGCTCGGTGCTTTTGTGCTGCCCAGCTCATATAGCAAAGAAGGGCCCGGACCTCTCTTCGATATTCTCGGGCAGTACCAGGATCAAGATATTATCCAGATCAACGGCACGCAGACCTATCCCACCACTGGGAAATTGAATATGACCACAGTATCTGTCTCCGGCGGACCCTACACCGTTCTCCCCGGGGCGGATGCGTTCTACAGCTGGCTGGCTGCGGACGGCAACCGTTACCTTGTGGTTCCCTCCGAAATTACTTATCCGCACGTTACTCACCAGCAAGCTAACCAGGTCAGCAGCGCACAAATGGCGGATTCTCAAACCCAGGCGAAAGTTGCTGCGGCGCGTTACCTGAAACTGCCGGTGACCGAGAAAATCAGTGTTCTCCAAACCGCCTCCGGATCCCCCGCTGAGGGGCAGGTGCAGGGTGGGGACCGCATCCTCAAAGTGGGGGATAAGCAGATCAATACCCTCAAAGATGTTACCGAAACCGTGCAGGCCTCAGAAGGACGACCCGTCACCTTCGAAATCAGCCGGAACGGCGAGAACCAGAATATTACTCTCACACCGCGGCGTGACGATAAATCGGGGCGCTGGCTTGTCGGAATTGTGCTCAAACAGGACTTTGATCTTCCCTTTGAGGCAACCTATAACCTTGACGGCGTTGGCGGACCCAGCGCGGGTCTCATGCTCACCCTCGGTACCATCGATAAGCTCACCGAGCAAAGCCTGCTTGCCCCCGAAGGCGCAGGAAACGAAGATTCAGCCCGAAGCTATGTCGCCGGAACTGGCACTATAGATGCCAGTGGTAAAGTCGGTGCCATCGGCGGCATTAAATATAAGATTATCGCCTCCGGACACCACGGTGCCCACTACTTTTTGGCACCGCGCGAAAACTGTGGCGATCTTCAAGAAATCCGCAGAACCGACCCCGATGTTTTCAAGTACTATCGTGGGGAAACACCGGCAGGTGATATGCAGGTAATCCCGGTCGATAACGTTGATGAAGCTGTGGATGCCCTCACCAAGATTAAGAACGGAGCCGCCCCCGATCAGTTCCCCACCTGCGGGTAAAAGGTTTTCGGCAATCTAGACGTGCACGTTGGGTTATGGGTAAACATACGGTAATTCTCTGCGTGTTTGCCCACGCTCCTGTCTGTGTCAGAGTGCCACATTTGAGATAATGTTTATTAACTATGTTCCAGCCACCAACGAAGTGAGGAATCCGTGACGGCATCTGATAACGAACATCAACCTCCTCAGCCTCCCCGTCGCGCGGGAGCAGACCAGAAAAAGAAAAAGCGGCGCTATCCGGGTCCTTTGGGTATTACCATCGCGGTGGTCATAGTCTTGATTATGGCGTTTGTGTATGCCACACAGGTGTATACGGATTGGCTATGGTTCAATCAGCTTGGTTTTGGCAGTGTCTTCACCACCGAAATCTTGCTTCAGAGCTCTATCTTTGTGGTAACCGCACTCGTCGTAGCGGTGCCGTTCTGGGCTTCGATGTCTTATGCCATCAAACATGCTGACCACGATGATTCTCAGGCGAAGAAAGACGCCAAAAACGCGGATAAATTCGAGGAACAGGCGCATCACGAGACTTCTAAATCCGGTCCGCATGAGCGCCATACGACCGAGCATGAGCATACGGAAGCCGAAGACCTTCTGCGTGACATGTTTGGCGGGCGTGATTTCACCGATAGTATGGCGCGGTACCGTCGGGGTATGGAGCGCATTCGCAAGATTCTCTTGGTGATTCTTCCAATTGCTTTTAGGCTTCTTTATTGGGAGTGCCGGAATTAGCCAGTGGCAAACCGTGGCGCTTTTCTTGAACCGCCAGGACTTTGGCGTTCAAGACCCCGAATTCGGGTTGGATGTTGGATTCTTCGTTTTCACTCTTCCGTTCCTCAATCTGGTGGTTAATCTTTTGACCGCTGTTATCGTGCTCTGCGCTATTGGCGGTGCTATTATGCACTACTTCTACGGTGGTATTAAGGTTCGCCCAGGCGGTGTAGGCACTTCCGCCGCGTTCCGCCGTCATGCTGCGGTTTTGGCATGCGCCTTCCTTCTGGTACGCGGTGCTGCGTTCTGGCTGGAGCGGTACACCGCAGTTCAGCAGCAGTCGGGGCGCTGGGCCGGTGCTATGTACACCGATACGAACGCTATTATTCCCGTACGCTCTATTTTGGCGATTTCCGCAGTTCTGGTGGCTGTGTTGTTCTTGGCTACGGCTTCCGCGCATCGTTGGCGTTTGCCTCTAGTGGGAACCGCGATGCTGGTGGTTGTAGCTCTCGTCGCTGGTGGGCTGTACCCCTGGATCGTGCAGCGTTTTCAGGTTGTGCCGAATGAACAGGCTGCACAGTCGCAGTTTATTCAACGCAATATCGACGCCACACGGTACGCCTACGGTCTCGATAAGGTAGAGACTACTCCTTATGACGCCACGATCGATACTCGTCAAGGCGCTTTGGGGAACTCTAGTGATACTATTGCGAACATCCGTCTTTTGGACCCGAACGTGGTAAGCTCGGCATTCGCGCAGATGCAGCAGTTCCGTCCATACTATCGGTTCGACTCGAATCTCTCGGTGGACCGCTATTCCGTAGACAATAAGACTCAGGACACAGTGATTGCCGCCCGTGAGTTGAATCCTTCCCAGACTTCGGATGATTCCTGGTACAACCGCCACGTGGTGTACACCCACGGGTACGGCGTGATTGCGGCTTATGGCAACCAGGTTGACGGTGCGGGTAACCCCAAGTTTATGCAGTCCGGTATCAAGGCGAATGGCGTTATTTCTGAAAACTATGAGCCTCGTATTTACTTCGGTATGAGCTCTCCGCAGTATTCCATTGTGGGTGGCAGCGGCGATCAGCTGGAACTCGACCGTCCGCAGTCCGCCGATGAAACGAATTCTTCGGATGCAAAATACACGTTCAACGGCAACGGTGGCCCACGGTTGGATTCCACGCTGAACCGTCTATCTTATGCGATTAAGTTCCAGTCATCCGATATTTTGCTTTCGGATGCGGTTCGTGATGGTTCGCAGATTCTGTACGAACGTAACCCGGTAGATCGCGTTCAGAAGGCTGCGCCGTATTTGAAGGTGGATTCCAAAGCATACCCCGCTATTATCAATAACCGGGTGCAGTGGATTGTGGATGCTTATACGACCACAAACCAGTTCCCGTATGCGCAGGGTGTAAGCCAGGAGAATAATCAGAATCCGCGCACGAATTCGATGAACTACATTCGTAACTCGGTGAAAGCCACCGTAGATGCCTACGACGGTTCGGTCACCCTTTATGCATGGGATGAAAATGATCCTATTTTGAAGGCGTGGCAGGGCGTATTCCCCGGAACCGTGAAGAGCTATAAAGAGATGAGCGCCGAGCTTCTTTAACCATGTGCGCTACCCCTCGGATATGTTTACTATTCAGCGCTCGATGCTGAATAAGTATCATGTGACGAACTCGAACAGCCTCTACGCGGGCGATGACGTCTGGTCGATTCCGAATGATCCTACGAATGATAGCGGTCGCCAGATTCCACCTTATTACCTCTCGCTTCAGATGCCTGGGGATAGGAAGGCTCATTTCTCGCTGACGTCGACCTTTATTCCTCAGCAGAGTGATTCAAACTCGCGTAACGTGATGTACGGATTCCTCGCTGCAAATGGTGACGCCGGTACCGGCAAGGACGGCGAACGCAGCGCGGATTACGGCAAGCTGCGACTGCTCGAACTGCCACGCTCATCGGTGGTTCCGGGGCCTGGCCAGGCGCAGAATATCTTCAACTCTGATGCTGAGGTCTCGAACCAGCTGAACCTCCTGCGGCGCGGGTCCTCTGAGGTTATTAACGGCAATATGCTTACTCTGCCGGTGGCGGGCGGCATTCTGTATGTTCAGCCGGTCTACGTGCAGTCTAGCGGCGATGCACGGTATCCGCGTTTGCAGCGAGTTTTGGTCAGCTTCGGCGACAAGGTTGGGTTTGCCCCCACGCTGGAAGAAGCACTCAACCAGGTCTTCAACGGTTCTTCCGGTGCCAAGATGGATGCTCAGTCGGGACCGTCAGGAGCCGGCACTGAAGGCAATGGGGAGAAGACGTCTGGATCTTCGTCCAGCTCTTCTGGAGCCTCTGGCTCAGACCAGTCCGCTAGCCTGAAACAGCATCTGGCGGATGCATCCAAGGCTATGCAGGATTCGGATGCCGCTCTCAAGAAGGGCGATTGGGCAGCGTACGGCGAGGCCCAGAAGCGTCTGAACGATTCTCTGCAGAAGGCTATTGAAGCGGAAAATAAACAACAGCAGGATCAGAAACAGGGCGGCGATCAGCAGGGAAGTGAGCAACAGCCGAGCGGTTCATCCTCAGCGTCGCAGAGTCCTTCTGGGGAATCTACCTCTAAATAAGATGTAGTAGTACTTGCGGTCTGACGGTCATAGCGGGGCATCATCACATCCGGGTGGCGCCCCGCTTTGTTATCTCAAATCATTGGTTCGGGCTGTCTATGAGAGCAGTAAGGGGTGTTCAGACATCCAGCTTTTGGTTTTTCTGTGGTGTTTATCTCAGCATATAGCTTCAAGTTGAGATGTTGCAGAGCGGTATGTATAGTTGTATGAGTCGCCGCGGGGTGGAGCAGTTCGGTAGCTCGCCGGGCTCATAACCCGGAGGTCGCAGGTTCAAATCCTGCCCCCGCAACGGAATGCTCCCGAAGTCATAACTATGACTTCGGGAGTTTTTATTTTCGTATTGCTGGTTTAATGTGCTGTGCCTAGTTATAGCTGTAACTACCAGAAGAAAGCGCGAACCAAACGATGATTTCTGAGCTTCCACAACCAAAGTGACTCATGGGTGTATTGCGAGAATACTCATGCAGCTCAGAGCTCCATATAGTTTCCAGCGGACTATAAATTAAAGCGCGTGAGCAACCCCTCTACATGTTCAACCTTACGAGGATCAAAGATCAATGACTGATCGGTATTTAGCGTTTTAACTGAAGCTATATCTTCGGCGCTCAAATCAAAATCGAAAATATCAAAATTTTGCTCCATACGTTCCCGTCGCACACTTTTCGGAATAGCAACTATCCCTTCCTGCAGCTGCCACCGCAGAATTACTTGGGCAGGAGACTTGCCGTATTTTTCTCCAATTTCTACAAGTATTGGATTATTGAAAATATCATTCGCGCCTTCGGCAAAGGGCGCCCATGCCTGTGGCTGAATACCTTTCCCCTTCATATAGGAGATTTCATCAACACGCTGGTGGAACGGGTTAATCTCAATCTGATTAACGGCCGGTGTGACCTCGCTGAAGTGTGAAATATCGGCTATACGCACCGAATCGAAATTGCTCACACCAATTGCGCGCACGTGACCTGCCTGATAGAGCTCTTCTAGTGCTCGCCATGCGCCGAAATAGTTATTCAAAGGTAGATGGATAAGATACAGATCGAGATAGTCTACTCCTAGCCTCTGGCGCGACTCATCAAACCCTCGCTTGGCGCCCTCATAAGAGTAATCTGGCACCCACAGTTTAGAGGTTACGAAGATATCCTCACGATCAAGACCGCTTGCCTTGATAGCTGCTCCAACTGCCTGCTCGTTTTGGTAGCCAGCAGCCGTATCAATCAGACGATACCCTACCTCCAATGCCTCGGACACAACGCGCTCGCATTCGGTGAGATCATCAATGTATAAAACGCCGAGCCCAAGCTGAGGCATCTTCACGCCATTATTGAGAGTTACGTACTGCATGTATCCTCCTCAACTAGTTGAAATATAGATGGCACCACAGCTGGTTAGTCCTTACCGTTACGAACCTCCTACTAGCAAGTTGCGACAGCGTGAAGTGCTATCTGTAGTGTCACTCTAAGCCTTCGAGTAGACTCTAAAGCAATACCTCCACAGAATGAGATAGCTTACATTTCCGAAACCGGATGCAGCGCTGAGATAAAAGGCATACTTGTCCATATCTAAGTTTGGGATTAGTGCAAAGCCTTTCTACCCTATTTCCATTTCATGTAGTCGCGGGCGTACCTGGTATTTCGTCGCTTTAGAACGCCCTGTAGCAACAGGGGGAGGCTGCATGCACCCTAGAACTTTTCTTCGTACAAGAACAAAAAGTAGGCGGATGCTGTTTAAAGGTGAAGCTGATACTCTGCTTTCTTTAATCGCATAAGGTAAACATGCCGAGGCTATTTATTGATAAATGGTTATATATGTCGAGGGTAAATCGCTAAATATTTTGAATCATCGTAGAGTAGCTACTAAGCGATAAATTCCTGCCGCTCTCACTCAGGGCTTACTCTGGGGTTCCGCCGCTGGAAACCTGAAATACATAAGCCAGTAGGAGTGGGGGGCGAATCGTGTTTGCGTATTTTATTCACCCAGCCACTTTTTGAGGATGTGTTCATCGATGAATACTCGTATCCCTGTTTTGTCTCGTCGTGCCCTTATGAGCACTTTAAGCATTTCTGGGTTTGCTGTGTTGTTGTCTGCCTGTGGGGAGGACTCGAAGCCTGCTGGAGCGGCTGTTGAGAGCCCTAGTTCTTCCTCATCTGCGACTGTCGTTGCCTCTGCTTCATCCAGTGATAGCCCATCACCGTCTTCGAATGTGTCTGCGCATTATTCGGGGAACTCGAAAGCACCAGATGGAGAATTTCGTGCCGCTGATGTGTATGGTCCTGCGCAGAATGTTCCGAAGCCGAAGACGGAGGAGGGGTATACGAATGCTTCCTTGGAGGGGATGCGTAAGACGGTGCAGGCGTGGACGGAATGGCGTAACTATGGGCTTCAGACCGGGGACTTCAAAGATGCCATGAAGTTTGTAGATAAACAGTACACTGATGAGCTAGAGCTCTATCAAAATACTTCGAGGTTCTATAAAGATGGAGGGTGGATTGTAGGTGGTGATCTTCATCAGTATGAGTTTCATGGCGAACCTATTAACCAGGGCAATGGAAAATACGAATGGAAATATCTTCTGCTCTGGCCTTATCGGATCTATATAGCGGCTGATGGAAGAGTCAACAAGGTATATAACGATGACTATGAGAATAACTGGTACATGATGACCCTTCACCATGATGGGAATCGCTGGTTTATCGATGGCACTCGTTTTCTAAATGTGCAGGGAAATAAGTAATTATGAGAATGAAGAAGTACTTTTCTGGTGGACTTTCTGCCTGCTTGATACTTTCGCCGCTATATTATGTTCCCAGTGCTCTTTCTATATCATGCGTGAATACCTCTGACAGTTTTCAATGTATGCAGCAAACAGAGACTCAGCTGCGTCAATCTGAGAGGAAAGATCCCGATAACTCTCAAAATCAAAGTTCTCCCAATATAGAGAGCTCACCAGAAACACTGGACGAAATACGGGCACGGCAAGAGGCTTATAGGAGGTGGTATGGGGAGCATCATCATGGTGAGTTTGGGTTTGCGCAAGGTAAGAACGGTGACCAGCGGTCGTTCGGGTTTGATGTCGCTAATGACGGCTCGTACTGCCTTAGTCGTGATGGTCAGGCTGGCACGTTTGAGAAAGCCCCAAAGACCGGGCGTGCTATCCCGGATATGATCAATGAGCTCTATGGAAACAAATGCACCCTGAACGACCCGGAAGCAGCACAGCAAGCCCAAAGCGAGTACGAACGGATTATCACCGAGATACGCACCCATTTGCTGGAGCTGATCCCGGCACATCCGCACCTGACCCTGGATAGTGCACATCCGCCACATACCACTAAGGGTGAGGAAACGAATTTCTACACTACTTTAGAGGGCAGCAGTAATATTTTTGAGGGGGACCTACCTATCGGGCATACCAGGATTCGGGCGGTACCGGTGGCGTACCGGTATGAGTACGGAGACGGGCACGATCTAAAAACACATAGTGCTGGTAGCCCGGTGTCTTCACAGTATTCTGGTCAATCCTTGCATGAGACGTCGACGAGTTATGCGTATCCGCAGGTGGGGAATTTTCATGCGTATGTCACGGTGACGTATGCGGGTCAGTACAGTATTGATGGTGGGCCGTGGCAGTTTTTCGGAACCGAGATCACCCGTATTAGCGAGCCGGTGCTGGTGCGGGTGTGGGAGTCTGAGGTGCATTCGGTGGGCAAGACTTGTACTGAGGACCCGGGAGCGAAAGGGTGTCCGGGGCATGCTGAGGAGCCTGATGTGGGGAATCCGAATCCGCAGTTGCGTAAGGTGGATGTGTATACGGGTCAGCGGTGGCATTTGGATGATGTGGGGGTGGGGGATAGTGAGGGTCGGTTGCACCCGACCTGGCCCAACATGTAAAACCCAGAAGTTCACGAACAGAATAAATATCTTTCCGTGAGCTTCTGGGCGAACCCTTCAGGGCGTCCCAGAGGTAGATTCTCTATAACCATGTGACCATTGTCGCAATGGTATAAGAATAAAAGCAGGACGCCTTTACTTTAAAAATCTATTGAGAATTAGAAAAAGCTACAAACCGCGATATAGTGCGATTCTGCTGTGGCGGTAGGTGCACATTGTCTCTCATGTATATTCTTGCCAAGCGGCAATTTTTAAGAACCTCTTGATCGGCATACCATACCGAAAATTTCACCTATGTTTTTATTTAATATTATTTAACTGGTAATTTAACTCTATTGAACGCTTTACTCCGCTATTGCAAACTTCGTAAAGCTCCTAAATCTGAGGGGACTAATCTCAAATCCCAGCAGAGTATCACTGCTCCGTAGGCGGAATTAACCCTGTCGGAGTCTATCACTCACAACACAAACATAGCGGCTGAATTCAGCGCACCTTATTCAGCACATAGCGACAAGAAAATCGAGAACCGAGGACTATCTATGACCCGCATCAGAAAGATGCGTGCCGGAACCCTGGCCGCACTCACCGTACCCGCTATTGTGGGCGCTACCCTTACTGCACCCGCCCATGCAACCGTCGCATCCGGCACATACCGCAGCTACACCGCCCCGAACGGCCTTAACTCTCAGTACCACGTGTATGCAAACGGTATTGACTGGTCAAAACCCGTGGGCGTAGTCTTCTACATTGACGGCGACTATTGGCGTAACGACCAGTCTAAGATTCACAGCCCTGAGCAGGGCATGCTCCCCGCTATGGGCCGTATCGCAAATGCCCGCAACATGGTTTTTGTACCCGTCGTGTCTCCAGATAAAAATGCATCCGGTAACGGCATTACCTGGTGGGAAAACCTTGACGCCAACGGTGACTATTTCCGCTCCTTTGCGCAGCAATTTATTTCGAGTAACGGCATCGACCCCTCGCAAGTGTGGACGATGGGTTATTCTGGAGGCGCCGAGTTTATCACCTATGAACTGAATGCGGATCGTCAGGGCACATGGCGCTCTGGAGGCGGTTCTATCCTCGTTGCGGGCGGCGGTTATGAGCGCATGCAGACCGAGGCACCGCAGAACATTAAGAACCAGCCTATGTACTGGTGGGTTGGTGCCGCCGATACTTCTGGTACAACGAACCCTCCAACATGGAGTGCCCGAGGGGCCGTTGAACAGGGCTACGCTGCGTACCGCAACAGTGGTTTTACCAATACTCAGATGAAGCTGATCCCAGGTTTTAGCCACCAAGATTATGACCTGCCACTCATCATGGCGCAATCCCTAGATGCAGGCGGTCACCGTTTTGGTGCGGGGTACAGCGACCTTCCGACCACGAATCCGTTCTACACAGAGATTAGTTGGAACTCGGATCGCCGTATTATGACCGGTTTTGCCGATCGCACTTTCCGTCCGTATAACTCTGTGAATCGCGCCCAGGTGGCAACGTATCTCTACCGTCTTGCGGGTAGCCCCGCCGTGGACCTTCCCGCGACTTCTCCGTTCCCAGATGTTACGCCGAACCACCCGGCATATAAGGAAATCGTGTGGCTTTAAACAGCAGGGAATTACGACCGGATGGTCCGATGGTACCTTCCGCCCACATGATGCTATCAGCCGCGAGGCACTGGCGGCGTTTTTCTACCGTTTCAAAGGTTCTCCCGCATATGCACCGGGTGCACAGCAGTTTGCTGATGTAAACCTCTCTACTATGTTCTATAAGGAAATCTCATGGATGGCAGATCAGGGTATTACTACTGGTTGGCCTGACGGTACTTTCCGACCTGGCGAAGCTACCTCACGTGAGGCTATGGCAGCGTTCCTGTACCGTGCCTCTAAGCTCTAGAATCAGGTTTTCAGCGTAGAACATAAAACGCAGATGCTCCCCAACCTAAGGCTGGGGAGCATCTGCGTAATCTAGCAGCCTATCAGGCTAAGACTATGCGTTCTTGTTCTTGAGAGCCGCAAGACGCGCATCAAGTTCAGACTGACGCCCAAGCTCTTCAAGGTCATTGAACTGAGCGTCCAGGGAAGAAGCTGCAAGTTCCTGCTGCCCCTGCACGCGAGCCTCTTCGCGGCGAACCTTCTCTTCAAAGCGTGAGACCTCGCTCGTGGGGTCCATAACATCGAATGCCTTGAGAGCATCATTCACCTGAGACTGAGCAGCGGCAGTCTTCTGGCGAGCGTTAAGCTCATCACGCTTGGACTTGAGCTCATCCAGCTTTGCACGCATTTGGTAAGGCCGTCCTTGAGCTGCTCAACCACCTGGGTCTGCGATGCGATCTGCGGTTCTGCGGCCTTTGCCTCACGTTCAGCCTGCATCTGCTTGCCCAGAGCAATCTTTGCGAGATTATCGAACTTATCCGCGTTAGCGGTGTCGCCTGCAGCACGGAACTCATCGGCTTTATTGGAGGCAGCCAGAGCCTTAGAACCCCACTCATCGGCGTCGCGCAGGTCTTCGGCATGATCCTGCTCCAGAAGACGCAGGTTACCAATAGTCTGAGCCACAGCTGCTTCTGCTTCTACAATGTTATTTGTATAGTCACGAACCATCTGATCTAACATTTTCTGCGGGTCTTCTGCCGCATCAATGAGGGCGTTAATATTAGCCTTTGCTAGCTGTGCGATACGACCGAAAATGGACTGTTTTACCATGTTATTTCCTTTTCTTTCACGCGGCACCGGGAAGGAGCTTATTCGCACGTACAGCGCCGCAACTTTTCTTATTATCGTGGGTCAGCCTGAAAAATTACTGGGAAAATATCGCCTATAAGGTGACGGTTACAAGAACATGAGGTTAACGAGAGCCCTAACATGTTTCTGACACACCTATGCTCTTGTAGGTTAGAAGCTGCCGCCGTCTCCACCGCCGAAGTCGCCGCCACCGCCTCCGAAGTCCCAGCCTCCACCGGAGTCACCGCTGCCCCAGTGATGACCGGTGGATGCTGAAGCAGAGTGTGAGCCCATCGCGCTAAAAATAGCACCTAAGAGCATGCCTTGCGCCAGGGAATCGCCGCCGTAGCTTTGACCATAACGGTTATCATCCCAGTAATTGTTGACATCCTGATTTGCGGAGTTCTGCGCATCGCTCGCCAAGAAATAGCTTCATATGCCCTGTTGAGCGAATTTACCGGGTCGGACTCCCGCAAACGGTGTGCATCGTTCAGGGCGGTTTGCGCCTCAGACAGATAGGTACGAGCTTGTGAACCGACACCGCGCCGACGGTTGTTAATGAAGTCCGATGCGCTGCGCACCTGAGCCTCTGCAGAACGTAAGGTACGAGACAGACTTTCTTTAGCCGCCTGCTCACGCTCACGGTCGGCGCGAAGCGATGACATGGAACGATTCAGCTCGCTTGTGAGCTGATGCAGTTGTTCCGTGAGGGCAATAGGATCATTCGGACGTTCTTGTGCCTGTTGTGAAACCTGCCCAAGAATAGCCTCCATACCGGCTGCCGTCGCGGCGAGTTCGGCACGGTTCTGAGACTCCGCGAGACTCTTAGCCTCAGCCACGTCACGTTGAATACTCAGAATATCGGTACTAAGACTGGATTGTGCAGATTCTAAGGCTGATGCGTGATTGCTGACTGCTTCTGCCAGTGAGGTAATCTGAGCCGCAGACTCTTCGGCGTTGCGCAGGTGTACAACAGCTTCGGACCGGGAAGTATCCACTAGACGAGATGCCTCCTGAAGCTCCTGAGTCACCAGGCGTTGGTGTGAATCCAGCAGAGCTGCAGATTTACTGACCGGTTCCAACGCACTCGGCAAGTACTGGTCTTTGAGTCGCGCGTATGTATGCTGCGCGGTTTCGACTATCTGCTGAAGTTCCGGTATACGCCCCTGGAGCCTAGCAATAGCCTGGGGAGCTTCGTGCTCAAGATTGCGCATTTCAGAGAGCTTCTGCGCCTGATCTCGGGAAATATCAGAAATCTCCTGAGAATTATCGATAATTTCGCTCAACCAAGCGCGCTGTTCCGCAACGGTGTCCGGAACATCATCATTGAGAAGTTTCTGGCGATGGAATGATGCCTGCATGAGCTCTTGGGCGCGCGTTAGTTCCTCTTCAAAAGGCTTGACGTGTTCATTACCGTATTGGGCGCGGGCAAATTCAAGTTCCTGCTTCGACTGCACCATAGAATTATCTGCCTGAACAAGCGCGGCACCAGCGCGAGTACGCAGCTCCTCCAACGAGACTTCAGGTACTTTAGACGCTGAATATGCGGGTGTACTTCCCGGCTCGTTTTTGGAGCGACGGCGTTTCATAATGTAGTACCCAGCACCCGCTACACCCGCTACGCCTATGGCGCCGCCGCCTATAGCGACAGCGGGGCTAATGCCCCCTTTTTGGGCGTTAATACCGTTGACCGCCTCAAGAGCTGCACCTTTGTAATCCCCGCTTTGCAGTTTTGGCTTGATGTATTTTTGGTACACCTCCGACTGCTGATCAGAACTGAGCGCCTTATTACTTCCAGCAGCGAAGTAAGCACGGCGGCTTTCTGTCGCTATGACAAGAATGGCATCCGCATTACCGTAGCTGTTCTTTTTCGCTGTCTCTTCAGTCCACGCTTTAGCCTCTTCAGGGCTCTCAAACTTATCAATAGTCAGCACATGCAGATCAATATTGTGGTTTTTAGAGAGTTCGCTGATTTAGAGTTAAGTTCTGAGGTATCGCCCAAGACATTGGTCGTGTCTTGTACTCTACCTGTGATAGTCATGGGAGTTTGGGCTTGCGCGGTACTGATACCGGGCGTCAAAAACGAAGAGCCCGCCGCCGGTAGCGCGACGGAAAGCATAGTGGTGCCAAAAGCTAAAGCACCTACGCTGAGGGCACGTCGGATGCGCCGAGAACCAAACGGACGGTCAGCATTCGTGATATTACTCAAAGGAAGACTCCCATTCTTTCGCATATGCCGCGCGGTGATTATCCACGGCGTGGGAGGAATAAACCCACACGTACTTCCATCTTACCGGTCACCTCCCTGTCATGAGCTGTAGTCATCACAGAGCGTACACATCTGAAGAAATTCCGGACTAATTCTCAGGATACGATCGTCGACTGTTTACTCCAGGAGTACCGCTTTTGTTCACGATGCGGTACTCATTGGATGAATAATATTGGCTAATTCAGATCGTAGCCGCGGTTCTTCATATATTCCGTATCCGTCACCATATGGTGCCCGGGACGATTCGGCATTTGATACTGCTGAGGAACTTGTACCTGCGAAGGATCGCGGAGCGGCAGGTCGTTCTGCCATTTTTGTAATTCTGCCGTTTTTCGACGGTTTTTACGTACGACGCGGATGATGAGGACAGGAATTCCAAGCAGAATAAACAGGATAAAAACCAACACGCCTGCGGCAACAAGAAAATTTTCGAACCAGCCATCGGCTTCGGAAATATCGCTTAGTCCCTGAGGGATATTTCCGTCATTGCTCGCGGAGTAGTCATGATCCCCGATAAAGATATCAGTGAACATGCGTCCGGCGGTACCGTAAAGACCATGATCCGCGATAACACGCTTGATACTGCTGTTTTGGGAGCTCGAATTGTCTTTAACGTACAGGGCGTGTGCCCATGCATCGCTCATAAAACTCTGGTCATTGCTGATAATAGTGCCTTGGTTCTTAGACGTATCGATAAGCAAAATTACTGTACGTGGGCGAGCATGGTTGAGACTCAGGAATTCTTGACCCCACTCCTTGAGCGGTTTGCCATTGGTCCCGGAGACCAACACCATATAGGCTTCTACCGAGTGAAGGGCATTACTGGTACTCAAACCTTCGGTGAGCTCGTCTTCAAGTCCATCCGATAAGGCATTAAGAGTTCCGTCCCGGTCAATAATAGGGGTTTGTGGATTTAGCGTGACCTCGAAAGGTGCTTGAGCGTGGGCCGCCGTCGGGTAAGCAATGAAACTAGCGCCGATACCGGTCAACGCGCAGATGAAAGACAGCATGAGGGTGACCATAATACGGGTCAGAGATCTTTGAGACGAATGGGGTCTAGATGTGGCACCATAAAAATTTTGGGAGACAGTGTTTCGGCGATGAATAGTCATACCAATAAACATACCCTGTTTTAGAGCGGCTTAAGGGAATTTTTCTGAAGAAATATCACCTTGCGATATGACTCAGCTGCACCACGAGTTGTTAGAGACTCTACGAAGCTTAAGAAGAGGTGACGTTACCCCACTTAGTAGACGGCACCTCTTAGCTTGTATTACGAGCTTTCGTCGTTGGTGCGTGTAATACTAAGATCTTCGTGATTTTTATAAGCTGGTCGCCGAGCTAAGCTGCTGCTCAAGCGCAGAAGAACAAGACTGAGCATGCGCCAAACGACGATGCACTATGCCTGCACAGCACGCTACCAGGCCGGTACCTAAGCCAAGAATAACGGCCAGCACGGTACCAATAATGAGTGCTGTCAGCATGTCTGCTCCTTTTCTTGACGCGATCTCGTTAAACTTTAGAGCCCGTCTTTAAGCGTAGGCTGTGAAATTGACTCTGGAAGGCTGTACCTCTTGAAATATTTTTGTGGAGTTACCTCGGAATTTGAGGGTTCTCAGCAAACTCCCAGGAAATTCCGGGTGCAACCTCAGAGAAAACGGAGGTATAAAACAAGAACTGCGTTTACAGTAGAAAAAGACGCGTGCCTGTTGGCGCTGTCGCCAATATGGTTATTCAGATATCACCTAAGATTTATTGAGAGCCCCTCAAGGAGAGACCACAATGACCCAATACCCTGGTGGCTGGAACCAAGATTCTGGCGCTAACGGTTATAACGATGCAACCCGTCCAATGCAGCAGTCTGCACCCGGATCCTATGCTCAACAGGACTACCAGAGTACGGGTTATCAACAGCAGGGTTACCAGCAAAATTATCAAACTTCCGGGTATCAACAGAGCTCCCAGAACCCCCAGAATGGATATCAGAACCAGTACTCCGGGCAGGGGCAGAACCCTCAGCAAGAGCCCAAGAAGAAATATGGAACCGGTGTTGTGCTTACCGCGGCTTTGCTTGCAGCCCTTGTGGGTGGCGGCGTAGGTGCTGGTGTTGGAGGCGGTATTGCCGCATCTACAAGCAGCAATAGTTCATCCGTCACCGGCAGAAATGCTGGAGGCAGCGCAACAAATCCCACAGTCGTAACCGATACAGCTAAGAAGGTGCTTCCTTCGACCGTCACTGTAGGATCAAAGCTGACCGACGGCAACGGCGTTGGTACAGGTGAAGTTCTCGATAACCAGGGACATATTCTCACCAATAATCACGTAGTCTCTACAAACGGTACTCAGCAGTCCTCTAGAGTCGAGGTGCGTTTGCATGACGGAAGTATTCGTGTGGCAAAGATCGTGGGTACCGATGTAACCTCGGATCTTGCGGTTATTAAGATTGACCCCAGTGGGCTAGACCTTAAACCCATTACCTTTGGCGACTCCTCGAAAGTTGTTCCTGGCGAAACCGTGGTGGCGCTTGGTTCGCCACATAACCTGCAGGATACCGTGACTGCGGGCGTTATCTCTAACACCGACCGTGCCGCAGAAGCAGAAAAAGACGGTGTATACATTCCCATGATTCAGACCGATGCGCCAGTGAACCACGGTAACTCGGGTGGTCCTTTGGTGAACTCCAGCGGGGCGCTCGTGGGCATCAACTCTCAGATCGAGTCTGAAGGCGGCGGTAATGAGGGCATCGCGTACGCCATTCCCTCGAACTACGCTAAGCGCATTTCTGACGAAATTATTAGCAAAGGCAAAGCAACCCATGGGTACCTAGGCGCGAATATTGAAAGCGCCCCCGGGCAGACCAACGAGGGAGAATCTCGGTTCTTCCCAGATGGCGTGCGGGTCACCAATATCTCTAGCGGAAGCCCCGCAGAAAAGGCTGGTCTGCAGAAGGGCGATGTTATCGTCGAGGCGGATGGTCACCGCATCGAACAGAGTAAGACCCTCAACGGCGTGGTGCGTGCACAAGCAGCAGGTGCCACAGTGGATATGAAGATTAAACGGGGGTCAGAGACAAAGAACATCAAGGTGACGCTCGGCGACGCCGATAATCAGCATTAACAGAGCTATAAAACTGCCCGAGGCGGCGTTTCACATGAAGAAACGCCGCCTCTCCTTTGTCTGCTGTGTTCAGGAATATACCGCTCTCATATCCGGGTTTCCCTGACTGAAGATTTCACGGCAAGGTAGAATATAGCCAAACCTAACTAAACCCCACAGACGCGCCGCACACACATGAGGCGCAGGAGGATGAGCGTGAGCGAAAACGCATATCGCATCGCCGTACTTACCAAGTACGTGCCAGACACCCAATTTGAACAAAAACTTGACGATACTTTGCGGGTAGACCGCAGCGAATCGGTGATGAGTGAGCTTGACGAATACGCTGTAGAATCCGCCATGCAGATTGTCGAAGCGGAAGATACCGATGCGGAGAATTCTGCAGTTATCGCCTTTACGTTAGGCGCAGCAGATGCCTCTAAGGGGCTGCGCCGTGCGCTGCAGCTGGGTGCACACGAAGGCGTGCACATTCTCGACGATGCTTTCGCAGGGGCTGATGCTCTAGCGACCTCACGCATCATAGCCGCTGCGCTCTCCACCTATGAGCAGGAACACGGCACCTTCGACCTGATTCTGACGGGCATGGCATCAACCGAAGGTGAGACTTCATTGGTGCCCGTTCAGGTGAGCGAACTTTTGGGGCGCCCCGGAATCTCTCAAGTAGCGTCGCTGACCGTTGAAGGCAGAACTGTTAGGGCACGCCGGGACCTGGATACTCGCTCACAGCATTGTGAAACTGAATTGCCAGCTTTGATTTCTGTGACCGACCAGGTGAACACTCCGCGATACCCCAATTTTAAGGCGCTGATGGCAGCAAAAAAAGAAGCCTATTACGACCGTGAACGCAGCGGATATTGCGGATGAGCTTGCTAAGTTCGGCGGCAACGCATCGACCGTTACCGTGATCGAAGCGCAGGCGCGGGAAGAACGCACCGCAGGTGAAACCATCGTGGATGAAGGCGACGGCGGCATACAGCTGGTCGAATTCTTGGCATCCCGAAACCTCATTTAACCAGTACAGGAGATAACGATGACGACTGCATACCGTGTGCTGGTTATAGGCGGCACAACGAATTTTGCGACCGAACCTAGCAGTGTGGACCGAGAACTTTTAGCGTTGGCACGACTGCGCGCTGGTGTTGGACAGGGCGGAACTCAACTGGGAGTATTGACATTTGCCCAAGGCTCCGCCGATATCGCACAGTTTTACGCTGAACAGGGCGCGGCACGTGTCTTTGCCCCAGCGCAATCCATGACAGATGCTTTGCCTGCTGCCCGAGTGGAACTCGCCGTACAGGCTATTACTGAGTTTGGTCCTGATGTGGTTCTTGCCCCGCATGATATTGACTCGATTGAGCTTCTGGGGCGCGTGGCCGTGCGCCTCGGGAAGTCTGAGGCGGGATCTCGTCCCGTAGGCGTTGTGACGGGCGCTCATGACGTGGATGATTCGCTCAATATTCGTAAGAACGTTTTGGCGGGGGGGAGTACGACAGCACCGTGCGGGTTGAGGGTCTGCCGTTGGTAACCCTACGCCCCAACTCGGTAGATACGGCGGAGGCGCCCGCTGCGATGGGGGAGGGCGTACTCACCACCTATACTCTGCCCGAGTACGAGACGGTGCGCATCACCGAGGTGACCGAGAAGCCTACATCTGCTCGCCCCAACCTTGAAGAAGCAGCTATTGTTGTAGCTGCTGGCCGCGGTATCGGCGGAAATTTAGCCCCCATTGAGGACCTGGCGGATGCGCTCGGTGCTGCGATCGGCTCGACCCGCGCCGTCACAGACGCAGGCTGGCTGGATCACTCTACTCAGATTGGGCAAACCGGCAAGAGCGTTTCTCCCGAACTATACGTTTCCGTGGGTATTTCGGGGGCTCTCCAGCAGAAGGTCGGCATGGATACTTCAAAGACCATTGTCGCCATCAACAAGGATGCGGACGCGCCCATATTCGAGATTGCCGACTTTGGCGTCATTGGGGATCTTTTCACTGTCATCCCGCAGGCTGTTGAAGAAATTAAGAGGCGCCGCAACGCATAGTTTCTAACAGGTCAGCGTCCTGAAACCTAGACTAGGTTTTCAGGACGCTTCCACAAGATTTAGGCTATGCACCCAAGATTTTACGTACCCGCTCACGCAGATCGGGTATATTCTCGGCCTCAAACCAGGGATTACGCTTGCGCCAGCCAATATTGAGCGGAGAAGGATGCACCAGAGGCACAAAACCCGGCAAATAATCCTCTGCGTGTGCCACCGTTTCCGTCAGGCTACTGCGAAACAGCGGAGCAGAAACTCCATCGAGATAATACTTTTGCGCATAGGCACCTACCAGAATGGTTAATTGTGCATGCGGCATCATGGCGCGCAGCCGCGGATGCCAACGCGGCGCAAAATCCTTACGCGGTGGTAAATCACCGTGCTTACCTTTTCCCGGATAATAAAAATCCATCGGCATCAGGGCAAACAGCTCTGGGTTATAAAACTCGTCATCGCTTACGCTCAACCATGTACGAAGCAGCCGACCACTTACGTCGTTCCATGGAATTCGAGTCTCTTGCGCAATGCGCCCAGGTGCCTGACCCACCAGAATAATGCGTGATCGAGCGCTCGCCGAATATACGGGTTCCCACCCACGTGACGCATATTCGGCATTCATCGGGTCGGCGGCTATATCCTCAAAAAGTAGGGGAACCTGGCGGTTGGCACACATACAACTAAATCTTTCCTCCCGTGAATCCGTGTTGGCGCCATGCCTCAAAAATTGCGATGGACGCGGAGTTCGCCAGGTTAAGAGAGCGGCGCCCAGGAATCATGGGGATTTTTACGCGTTCTGTAATATGCTCATCCTGCTGTACATCGGCTGGTAAGCCCACGGACTCCGGACCAAACATAAGCACATCGCCATCACGATATTCAAGATCCGCATACGAGGTTGCTGCCGTGGTGGTAAAGGCGAAAACACGCGCAGGCATCATGGCTTTCCAAGCATCCTGCAGGGTCTTATGAACCGTTACGACCGCAAGATCGTGATAATCCAGCCCGGCACGGCGCAGATGCGCATCTTCAAAATTGAATCCTAGAGGCTCGACGAGGTGAAGTTCAGCGCCGGTTACTGCGGCTAGACGAATGGCGTTACCCGTATTCCCCGGAATTTCGGGGGTATAGAAAAGAATCTTGAACACGTACCCCAGTGTACCGCGCATGTTTCCACCGAACGTGACTCTTCGCAGGTTTAGCCTGCGGCGCATTTATGACGAATTCCTCCCGAAAGTTCGAGGAACAACGATAGAATAAGGGCAATACGCCAGAGGAGGAAATAGTGAACCGGGTCTACCTAGATCACGCAGCGACTACCGATGTCCTGCCAGCTGCTATAGACGCAATGGTACAGCAGATGCGTGCGGGCGGTAACCCCTCCTCGCTGCACGCTACCGGACGCGATGCCCGTGCCACCGTTGAATATGCCCGCGAACGTATCGCCCGAGCTGTAGGATGCGATGCCGCCGAGGTTATTTTTACTTCTGGAGGAACAGAGGCAGACAACCTTGCGGTTAAGGGGATGTACTGGAAACGCAGGGAAACAGACCCGGCGCGGCGGCGCATCCTGGTATCAAGTATTGAGCATCATGCGGTGGAAGAAACCTGCGAATGGCTGCAGAAGACCGAGGGCGCGGTTATCGACTGGATTCCAGTGGATTCGCAAGGGCTGGTAGACCCCGAAAGCGTGCGGGAACTGATAGCCCAGAACCCTGCGGATGTTGCGTTAGTTACCGTTATGTGGGCAAATAATGAAGTTGGCACTGTACAGCCCATTCAAGATATTGCCGCCATAGCCTCTGAATACGGTATTCCCATGCATACGGATGCGGTGCAGGCTTTCGGCGCGGTGCCCGTTAATTTCCGTAACAGTGGGGTTGATACGATGGCGATTTCCGGGCATAAAATTGGCGGTCCTATGGGCATCGGTGCGCTTATCGCCACACGAACAGCGCAGCTCACCCCGGTTTTGCACGGGGGCGGGCAAGAGCGTTCCGTGCGTTCCGGCACTATAGATGCCCCTGCGATCGCGGGATTTGCCGAGGCCGCCGTGCACGTGATTGAGCATCTTGAAGAAGAATCCATCCGTATTGCAGCACTTCGCAATGAGCTAATAGCGGCGGTACAGGCGGTTATTCCACAAGCTCACCTGAGCGGCATCGACCCAACAACCGAGGCCTTTCCTGGTGAAAAAAGGCTGCCTGCAAATGCTCACTTTACTTTTGAAGGCGCAGAAGGAGACACCATCCTCTTTCTGCTCGACATGCAGGGGATTCAAACCTCAACCGGTTCGGCCTGTAACGCGGGAGTAACAAGACCATCCCATGTGCTTCTCGCCATGGGGCTGGACGAAGACACCGCCCGCAGTGCGCAACGATTTACTCTTGGGCATTCCAGCACCGGCGAAGACATTGCTCGGTTGCTCACGGCCCTGCCCGAAGCCTATGCACAGGCAGCAAAAGCGGGTCTTTCCTCACATCTGCCTGACGCTCAACGCTGGTACGGCGGATAATTGCGGCGAACCTGCGCACATGCAATAAGAAGCGTACAATAGAACCTCATATTTATTCTCTCCACGAAACCGTACCCAACGTTTATAAGGAAACTCTGTGAAGATTTGGCTGCTATGAGTGGCGGCGTCGATTCAGCTGTTGCTGCCGCCCGTGCCGTTGAGGCGGGGCATGAGGTGGTTGGCGTGCATTTGGCGCTTTCTCGTATGCCCGGAACGCTCCGCACCGGTTCTCGTGGGTGCTGCACCCTTGAAGATTCTATGGATGCGCGCCGCGTATGCGCCCAGTTGGGCATACCCTTCTTCGTGTGGGACTTCTCGGAGCGTTTCAAGGAAGATGTAGTTGATGACTTTATCGCCGAATACGAAGCGGGACGAACCCCCAACCCCTGCATGCGCTGTAACGAGAAAATCAAATTTGCCGCGCTTTTGGAACGTGCCGTCTCCCTGGGGTTTGATGCGGTAGTCACCGGTCATTACGCCCGCGTTATCACCAATGACGACGGTAACCGAGAACTGCATCGAGCCGCCGACTGGGCAAAAGATCAGTCCTATGTGTTGGGCGTCCTTACCCACGAACAGCTCAAACACGCCTGGTTTCCTCTAGCAACCACGCCTTCGAAGGCGGAGGTTCGCGCGGAGGCCGAACGGCGTGGTTTTTCGGTTGCCAAGAAACCGGACTCTTACGATATTTGCTTTATTCCCGAGGGCGATACCCGTGCCTGGCTAGGTGAGCACATTCAAATGCGTCCCGGCATGATTAAAGATACCTCCGGCAATGTGGTGGGGGAACACCCTGGTGCTCAAGGATTTACAGTTGGGCAACGTAAGGGACTAGCCTTAGGAACTCCGGCGCCTGACGGGAAGCCCCGCTTTGTTCTAGAAATCCGACCAAAAACGAATGAAGTTATTGTCGGTTCTCGTGAGTTACTTTCTATCGACGAAATCCGCGGAATTCGGGCCACCTGGGCTGGAATTCCTGTTCCGGAAGCAGAACATTTTCTTGCGCAGGAACCAAACTCGGCGTGCGCAGCGAGACCTTTGATGTTACCGCCCAAGTGCGTGCACATGCAGACCCGGTACGCGGTACCGCGCATCTTGAATGGGCAGAAGATACCGATGCCGAAACCCCCGGAAAACTTCGTGTAGAGACCGTGGTGCGTCTGCACGATGGGCTCTTTGGTGTAGCACCCGGGCAAACTATGGTGCTTTACCAGGGCACACGAGTTTTAGGACAGTCCACTATAGCCCGTGCTTACTCACTCGCTCGTGAAGACCTTGATGATCTTCGTGAAAACGCAGCCGTGTAATGCTCGTACCCCTAAGGACCTATAATGACCCAGCAAGAATTTGATCCGCGTGCCACCTCCATGGGAGACGAAGTTTCCGCCGAGGTTTACGAAGAACTCTTCGCGATGCGGCGCTCTATTGATAATTTCGACGCCGCGTTGGTTCATATTCTTGCGGAGCGTTTTCGAGCCACCCAGCGCGTTGGGGTTCTTAAAGCACAGCATAACCTGCCTGCGGGTGATCCAGGAAGAGAAGAAGCCCAGATAGCTCGTCTGAGGGCTATGGCGAAAGAGTCTAGTCTCGATCCCGAATTTGCGGAGAAATTTTTGAACTTCATTATTTCCGAGGTTATTCGACACCACGAAAAATAGCGCACGAGCATAAGGACGAGCTGGCTCAAAACGATGATTCTCTCGACCGTCAGACGGATTAGATGCTAGCGTAGATTTGATGACCTCGTTCTCTACCAGATTTGCGGACGAAAACACCCGAAAACAGTATGTGCCCGAGCGCCTGCTGCTACCGGGTGATTATCGTGCACCCGAACGTGAGTTCGCTACCGAGCTTGCTGAGCGCGATACTGTTGCGGTACGAGCCAGCGGACTAGGCGAATTCCCCGGCACGCAGATAATAGATGCCCTGCATCGTGTGCGCGGTGAGTTGGGGCATCCGCATCTTCCATTCTTACCGGAGCTTCCAGAGCGTGGCTGGCAGAGCACTACTCTTGCTCGCACCATTGCCACACTCTCTGGAATGGAACTTGAAGGCGCGTCCTATGGATGGCGATTAGTTCACGCTAGAGGCGGCGGTACCCGCGAAAGTGCGCGTGCGCGATCCCGTTATGTCTCAGATATTAACGCACTCGCCGATGTCGTAGGCGGTGAGTCTTCTGGAGTTTCAGCGCCTGAGGACGCTGCGCCCAGTTTCAAAATTCAGCTGTGCGGACCATACACCCTTGCTGCGCGGGTCTATGCGCCTAATGGCGAGCGTGCCATCAGTGATGCGGGGGCGGCACGCGATATACGGGATGCCTTTCTAGAAGGGCTAGGGGAGAGCATCTCTCTCTTATCCGTCAAGCCCTCAACCAGCCCGAAGCCCGTCTTACGGTACAACTGGACGAGCCGGAACTTGGGCGCATTATTTCGGGTACTATCCCTACGGTGAGTGGTTTTCGCACTATCCCAGCGGTACCGGTTAGCGAAATCTACGAAAGTTACCGTATCTGCGCCAATACTTTTGCCGAACTTACCATAACGCCTATGCTGAACCTCACCAAGGTTCCCTTGACGTATCCTGATGATCGCACGTCGAACCTCAGCTCTATGGCAGATGCTTGCGCTATAGCCCGTGCGTTTTCAACGGCAGATAATCCTGCCGAACTGCTTTTTGACCCGGACGAGGTAAACCAGAACCTCGTTCAGGCACAGCCTCTTAGCGACCCGCATCGCTGGGAAATAGCGGCAGCCGTACTAGAATCCGGAGCAAGGCTTTGGCTGCCCATCGTAGAATCGGATGCTATACCGCAGCAAGCACAGAGATTGTGGAGACTGTGGAATGATGTTGGACTGCAGAGAGCCGAGATACGTTCGGTTGGGCTAACACATCGTGCAAATATTACACATATAAACCCGCATGAGGCCACACTTCAGATGGCGAGAACCACAGAGTATGCGCGAATAGTCGCAGAAATGGTGGCTGAGGGCTTAGGATAATTACTATAATCACCGAATAATATAGAGGAGAGACGCCATGACCACCACCACCTCGACCGTCCTGGTCGTTGATGATGATGACGCTCTTGCAGAAATGATCGGCATTGTCCTGGCACAGGAAGGATATAACGCAGTTTTTTGCGAAAACGGTTCTCGCGCCTTTGAGACGTTTATGCGGCATTCACCAGATTTGGTATTGCTGGACCTCATGCTTCCGGGGAAGAGCGGTATCGAAGTCTGTGAGCAGATCCGTTCGTCATCTAATGTGCCTATCATCATGCTGACTGCTAAAAGCGATACTGAAGATGTGGTAAAAGGGCTGGAAGCTGGCGCTGACGATTACATCGCAAAGCCCTTCAAACATCTTGAGCTTATGGCTCGTATCCGTGCTCGTTTGCGCCCGCGTGAGAGCCGCCAGTTGGTGGTGCGGGTGGGAGATACCATCATGGATATGGATGGCCGAACCCTCAAGTATAAAGGTGCTGAAGTGCCTATGACACCTTGGAATTCGACCTTCTTGCAGCTTTGGTTCGCCGTCCGGGGCAGGCCATGAGCCGTCAAGAGCTGTTAGAGACTGTTTGGGGCTACAGCGATGTGAGCGATTCTTTGGTAAATGTTCACGTGCAGCGTCTTCGCGCGAAGTTTACGGATATTGGTGCCGAACAGGTTATCCAAACGGTGCGCGGCGTCGGATATAAAGTACCCCTAGAGAACGTTGGAGGTGCCGCCTAACGTGATATTTCAGTCCGCTATGCGCATCTTCATGTCTGGAAAGTAACTTTGCCTATGCCCACACCTGACGCAACCTCTGGAGCCTCCGATAGTCGGGACTTGGACGCTAAGTCTAAGACCCGGAAAAAGCGAACCCTCAACCCATTCCGTGCAATTCACCGGTTGTGGGTTCATTCTCTGCAATTTCGGTCCGTGACCAGCGCGGGCATCATGATGCTTATTGCTTTTATTGCGGTAGGAACCTCGCTGTCTAACCAGATTGCAACATCGCTTTTTGAGAATAAAAAGAACCAAGCGTTAGAAGAAACTAGTAAGGGATTTGAGACTGTACAGAGAGTGTTGGATCCTATTAGTGCGCGTGAAGACAGCGAAGTTCGACGTACTGTTAAACACAACCTCACGGTTCTTGACGCTGGCGGCGATACTCAGAGGCGCTGGGTTTTAGTGTCCTTGGATCAGCAATCGAAGAAGGGGTTTATTCCTGAGCAGAGTAGCGATAACGCGCCTCTAGATGCCTCAGTAATACCTACAGATTTTAAAGATACTGTGCGGGATTCTCCCGGTGTTTTTTGGGAGAAAACAACGCTTTCAGAACCTGGAAAATCCAATGGTGAGCCTTACCCGGCCTTGATTATTGGAACGAGTGTATCCATTCCTCAGAACCCCAATTATGGGCTGTTTATGGTGTACGACTTAGCGAGTCTGAATCGACCATTACGTATATCAATGTTGTGTTAAGTACCGGATTCACAGTGTTGCTGATTCTAGTACTTTCAATTGTGTGGTTTGTCACTCGCTTAGTGGTACGCCCGATCACTTCGACCGCTATTACAGCAGAGAAACTTGCTGCCGGTGACCTAAACCGCCGCGTTAACATTCGTGGTAAACATCAGGCTGCGCGATTAGGAATTTCCTTTAACAAAATGGCGGATAGCCTGCAGGAACAGATTACACAGCTGGAGAGACTATCGACTCTGCAGCAGCGATTCGTCTCGGACGTGTCGCATGAGCTGCGTACACCGTTGTCGACGGTACGTCTGAGCAGCGAACTCCTTTATGACTCGCGTGACACCCTCAACCCTGTGCAGTCGCGCAGTGTGGAGCTTATGCATAACCAGGTGGATCGCTTCCAAGCCTTGCTTTCTGACCTTCTGGAAATTTCGCGCTTTGATGCAGGCAGCGCCGTTTTGAACATCGACGCTGAAGACTTTATGAGTGTTCTTAACGATGTTTTGGTCGAGGTTATCCCGCATCTGGAACGTACCGGAACCAGGCTTATTGTGCATTCTGAGCAGGCGCATATTGATATTGATATCGATAGGGTTCGCATTGAACGTGTTTTGCGTAATCTCCTCTTTAATGCTATTGAGCACGGTGAATCCAAGCCCGTCGATATTTACATCGCTACCAATGCAACAAACTTGGGTGTGGCGGTGCGCGATCATGGCATCGGCTTGAGTGAGGAGGAAGCAGCACAGGTCTTCAACCGTTTCTGGCGTGCAGATACCTCACGCAAACGCACTCTAGGGGGTACCGGATTGGGCTTGTCTATTACCGCCGAGGATGTACGTTTGCATGGCGGGCGTATTGAGGCTTGGGGCATGAAAGGAAAAGGTGCTTGCTTCACGATGAACTTGCCGCTTGTTCAGGGGGGAGAGCTCGGTCCTTCCCCGGTCTTGATTACCGGAGAACCTGAGCCAGAGGCATATGCTCACAGCGCTCTTGCGGGCGATACTCTTTCGACATCATTGCGTAAAACCCGTCATGAAACTCAAGATGATGCGTCTGAAGGACAGGTATAATGCGCAGAATATTTCAAAACTCTTCGCACAAACAGACGCTGTCAGAGACCCTGCCCACTCTTTCACGCCGCACGATGCTTCTGGGTGGAGTCGGAAGTATTGCTTTATTGGTGCAGGCATGCTCTGGATTGCCAGATCCCAAAGGTATTCAAAAGTATTCAGAGTCTTTGGATAATGCAGACGATAGAAAGTCTGCAATCCATGCTATGAGTCCTCAGGTTGGCGGAACTCCGGAAGGCATTATTGAAGGCTTTCTGCGTGCTGGTGTTGATAGCTCCGATGATTACGGAGTGGCTCGCCAGTACTTAACGACAGAGTTTGCTCAACAATGGGTTCCAGAGGTTCAGACCCGTATATATTCTGAGACCGCGCGTATTACCCGTGGCGAGGATAATATTTATAAGGTTTCGATTAAGCAAACTGCTCGTGTGGATGAGCGAGGTTTAGTTACTTCCTTTATCAACGCTCCTGCACCAACTCCGGAAACGTTCGAGATGATTCAGGAGGGCGGTGAGTGGCGCATACGTAACTGCCCCAACGGTTTGTGGATAGACGGCAGTGAATTTGACCGTTCTTTCAAATCCTACCGTCTGTATTACTACGATCCTAGCTATACCTACGCGGTGCCAGATTTACGCTGGTTCGCACGTAGCGATGAAATTTTTAAAACGCTGGCTCAAACCCTAATCATGGGACCAGCAAATTACCTCAAGGAATCTGTCTTCTCAGCGACTTATGAGTCCATGAAAGTTAATGGTGCTAACTTTGACGCTGAAAAGCATACGATAAAGGTTGATTTTGGAGGCGAATCTACAGATGAACTTCAATTAGCACGTTTACGCCAGCAGATTGTGCATCTTGCCAGCAATTTTACGGGTATTGAGACTGTAGTTTTCTGCTATAACGGTCACGAAATTTTATCATCAGATAAGCCCGAAGGATTTCATGAAATACCTTTGGTGACGCAGTCTAATACTAGAATTGTGGCGCTTAATGAAGACCGTTTAGTAACTCAGCGTGATTTTGATGCTGGGGATTCGCAGCGCACGCTAGTGGAAAAAATTAAGGATCCTTCGGCGCCAACTATCGGATATGACGGCACTACCTACGCTTACTTAAGTGAGGGGCGTAAAAAGCTTTATACAGTGCGCGATACAAATTCCTCAAAAGTTTGGGAAACACGCGACTTATCTCGCCCCAGCATTGACCATTATGGATGGGTATGGGCCACCGATCATAGCGGAACGGTGCGCGCCTTTAACCCGGCATCTGATAGCGTTGAGGAAAGAGAAAAAGGCATTAACATCTCTGTTCCCTGGCGAAATGGTCTCGTTTTTAACTCTCTTAAAATTTCACGGGACGGCACTCGGGGCGCGTTTATCACCACGCGAGATAATGCGTCAATGCTAGTTATTTCAGGGATTATACGTGATGAGAGTGGCAAACCGCGTAGCTTTACCGAATTAGTGCGGGTTAACGCCTCTGTATCTCCCCATTGTGTAGATTGGGCGGGAGAACAGACCCTTGCCGTCGTCAACACCACCACAGGGGAAGCAGAACTAACCTCTCTCAACAGCGAGGAGACAAAGCTGGATCGGTTGGAGGGACTGCGCTCTATGTCTGCAGCAGGGGACAGCGGTCATATTATTGGGCATGTCGATACGGGAGAGTGCTATCTTCTGGAAGACCGCGGCTGGAAACTCATAAGCGGATCGCTGAGTGAGATTACGTACGCAGGATAAAAGAGCAATGGATAAAACACCTCGAAAGAGAGGTAAAAAGGCTCTTTACGCAGCGTGGGAGCTGTTCTTTCCGGCAACATGTGTCGGATGCGGTGTAGGCGGTACAGCGCTTTTAGATGCTGCTGGTACTCGTCGGGCTTTATGTACTCGGTGCGAGACTTCACTGAGAAAACAAACCTCTGCCGTGCACACTCCTGTGCTGCAGCACCCCGTACCGGGAGCGGTTGCAGCAGGTATCTATGAGACAACACTTGCGCATGTAATCCTCTCCATGAAGAATGCGGGTCGTACTGATGCGGTTCCCGAACTAGCGCGCGCATTGGGCAGGGCCGTGGCAACGATTATTGACCGTGCGCAGGTTCCCGCAGGAACGCGCATCCTATTGATACCCGCTCCTTCATCACAACGTAGCGTGCAGCGTCGTGGTTACGTACCGGCTGAGTTGCTTGTGCGACAGGTAGAACACGAGCTCAATCGTTCTGTAGCTCTGCACAGACGTAAAGTGCGGGTGAAGACACATCATATCTTGAGTTTAGAAAAAGAAAACATATACCAGCGTTTAATAAGACCGAATACAGCAGGACAGAAAACGCTCGGAGCTAGCGCGCGAGCCCAGCGTATGGAGGGAGCGATGCGGGTGTCACCCAGAGCAAGTGTAGCTGGGGCACTGTGCATTGTATGCGATGATGTGATGACTACCGGTGCCACCGTGTTTGAAGCATCACGAGTCTTGCGCCAGGGTGGCGCGAGAGTTCTGGGAGCAGCCTGTGTAGCCGCTGTGTCGATGCGGAAAAAAGTGGACGAGGAAGCCCTTATGGTACACCCGGACTAAGGCTATTCTGCGTTTTGATACACAGTGTTCGTACTACGAAAATAATTGTCATTTCCGGTGACATGCACCATAAGAATGTAATAAAATAATGACAAGGAACCTCAAGGACGGGCTCCCGGTATCGAACTCAACCGAGTACGGTGCATAACCCCCACACTTTGGAGGGAAATATCGTGGAAGTCAACATCTACGGACGTAATATCAAGATTTCGGATCGTCTTCGTGAATATGTCGAAGAGAAGGTCGAAAGTTCGAGCAGCTTGGCGACAACGTGAGCGATATCGACGTCAAAGTTACTAAAGATGGCCATCTTGGTGGCGAGTCAATTCGTGTTGAGATTACCGTTGTTGGACGTGGACCGGTGCTTCGTGCAGAAGCCCAAGGACATGATAAATTTGCGGTCTTTGATGAGACTTATGGAAAGCTCTTGGAACGCCTGCGTCGAGCACGTGATCGTCGTAAGCTACGCAAACATGGTGGTAAGCATCCTGTTTCTGTCGCAGATGCTACAGGATCGCTTCCTACGGTTACCGAGACGATTACGGAAATTTTGCTACCCGATGTTCCTGTTGAAGAAGCAGCCTTCGACAATAGCGAAGTTACCCTCGTCGATGAAGCAGCTTCACCAATTGAGATTCGTCACAAGAGTTTTGTAGGTGAAAAGCTGACTCCGGCAGAAGCCGTGGATCGTATGGAGCTCGTTGGTCATGACTTCTACCTTTATATTGACAAAGAAACAGGAGCACCGGCAGCCGCATATCGCCGTAAAGGATGGAGCTACGGTATTATCACTCTCACCGAAGAGTAGACGACACTCCTCATTATTAATACTCATTTAGATTTAGAACCCGAAACGCTTTCTTTCAAGCGAGTGTTTCGGGTTCTGCTATATTCCTGTGAGGAAAATAATTATTATTTCTACCCGCGCAGAGCGTAAAAATGAGGACTGTGACTGTCAGATGGATACCTCTGCCCTACAATAGTTAGGAAAGCCTCAAGCCGTGGGCGCATTTTGTGTCGCCCTCATGAGGGGACGAAGACAACAAGGAGTAGAAGCTCAGTGGCATCTTTCTTAGAGAAAATCCTCCGCACTGGCGATAAAAAAATTCTTCGACAGTTAGAAGCGTATAGCGCGGCGGTCGATTCGCTTGAGGATAGTTTCGCGTCTATGACCGATGCCGAGCTTCGCGGCGAGACCGATAAGTTCCGTGCCCGAATTGAGGACGGCGAATCCCTGGATATTATGCTTCCTGAAGCCTTCGCTGTTGTCCGGGAAGCATCTAAGCGTACCCTTGGAAAACGTCACTACAAGGTTCAGGTTATGGGCGGAGCTGCCCTGCATTTGGGAAATATCGCTGAGATGAAAACCGGTGAGGGTAAAACTCTTGTCGCAACTCTGCCCGCATACCTAAACGCACTCAGTGGCAAAGGCGTGCACGTGGTGACGGTGAATGATTACCTTGCCGAATACCAGGCGAATCTGATGGGTCGTGTCTACCGGTTCCTTGGTATGGAATCTGGCGTGATTCTCTCGTCGATGGACCCGGACCAACGCCGTAAACAGTATGAAGCCGATATTACCTACGGTACGAATAACGAGTTTGGCTTCGATTACCTGCGTGACAATATGGCATGGACCGTTGACGAGCAGGTACAGCGCGGGCATAACTTTGCCATTATTGATGAGGTCGATTCGATCTTGATTGACGAGGCGCGAACCCCCTCTTATTATCTCGGGACCAGCTGCAGGTGAAGCGAACCGTTGGTACGGTGAATTCGCGCGCATCGCAAAAAACGTTCTTAAAGAAGATGAAGATTACGAGGTAGACGAGAAAAAACGCACCGTCGGTATTCTCGAATCTGGCATCGATAAAGTTGAAGACCATTTGGGTATTAAGAATCTGTACGAATCCAGGAATACTCCACTTATTGGTTTCTTAAATAACTCCATCAAAGCGAAAGAGCTGTTTACCAATAACAAAGACTATGTGGTGATCGACGGTGAAGTCCTGATCGTGGATGAGCACACTGGTCGTATTCTTCCTGGACGCCGCTATAACGATGGTATCCATCAGGCTATTGAGGCTAAAGAAGGCGTTGAAATTAAGCCTGAAACCAGACGATGGCAACCGTAACCTTGCAGAACTATTTCCGCATGTACGATAAGCTTTCCGGCATGACTGGTACTGCGGAGACTGAGGCTTCTGAATTTATGAGCACCTACGAGCTGGGTGTTGTTGCTATTCCCACGAATAAGGATGTGCAGCGTATTGACAACCCGGATAAGGTGTACCGTAACGAGGTAGCCAAGTTCAAAGCCGTTGTTAAAGACATTAAGAAACGCCATGAAAAGGGACAGCCTATTCTGGTGGGTACGACGAGCGTTGAGAAGTCGGAGTACCTCTCGCGTCAACTTGCAAAAGAAGGCGTGCGCCATGAGGTGTTGAACGCCAAGAACAATGAGCGTGAGGCTCACATCGTGGCTCAGGCAGGGCGCAAGGGTGCCGTAACGGTGGCTACCAACATGGCAGGTCGTGGTACCGATATTATGCTTGGTGGTAACCCAGAATTCGAGGCTGTCGCCAAGATGGCTGAATTGGGTCTTGACCCGAACCGCGATTCTGAAGCATATGAGAAACGCTGGCCCGACATTCTGGAACAGTGCGAGGAAGAGGCAGCGGCCGAGCACGATGAGGTAACGGAACTTGGTGGTCTTTATGTGCTAGGCACCGAACGCCATGAGTCACGCCGCATCGATAACCAGCTGCGTGGTCGTTCTGGCCGTCAGGGTGACCCTGGCGAGTCCCGGTTCTACCTTTCACTCACTGACGAACTTATGCGCCTGTTTAATACCGGCGCTGCAACCCGCCTCATGGCGATGGCTCCGGAAGATTCTTCTCTAGATTCGAAGTTGGTGACACGCGCTATCGCGACTGCGCAATCAAACGTTGAGTCACGTAACGCAGAACAGCGTAAGAACGTGCTGAAATACGATGATGTTCTTAACCGTCAGCGTGAAGCCATCTATAAGGACCGTTCTCTGATTCTGCACGGCGACGATCTCAAGGAACAGATCTCTGGTTTCGTGGATGAGGTCTTGACGACCGCCATTGACGAACGTGTCAGCGAAGGGCACGCAGAAGATTGGGACCTTGACGACCTGTGGGAGGCTCTTGAGAGCATCTATCCCGTCAGTATTACCGCCGATGACCTGGCGGAAGACGCCGGGGATCGAACCCAGATTACTCGCGACCAGATAGTCAAAGAGATCCTTGCAGACGCGCATCTTGTCTACGATGAACGCGAAGAATCTGTAGGCGAAGATTCTATGCGTGAGATTGAGCGTCGTGTAATGCTCTCGACTATTGGAGAACGTTGGCCTGAACATCTGTACGAGATGGACTACCTGAAAGAAGGTATCGGACTACGTGCGATGGCACAACGCGACCCCCTAGTGGAATACCAGCGTGAGGGTTACAGCATGTACCAGGCTATGCTTGACGCTATTCGCGAAGAGACCGTTAGTTACCTCTTCAATTTGGATTTGTCGAAGCAGCGAACCAAGGCCTCGGCGGTGCAGCTTCAGTCTCCGAGCCGCCCAAAGTTCTTGCAGTACTCTGCCCCCAATGAAGAAGGTGGCACCGATGTTCGCGTAGAGAACGCTGACTAGCAGCTTCATCACTATTTTCATCATGCATGTGGGCACTCCCAAAATCTTGGGGTGCCCACATCTGGTTATGCGGTTTAGATAAAGTGCAGTGCAGTAATATACCACCCGCCGTAGCGAGCCTGCACCCGCATTGCCATAGCCCTGGTTACAAAACCGTCCGTGAGAATAATACATGCCTCATATGTCTCGTCATTAAGTCTTTGAGCACGGCTCCGCGCTACGTGCGGGGTCTTGGTAAAGCGAGATAACTAGCATGTTGCTCTTGCGAGGAACGGCGCTGTTCCAACGCCGTGAAGCATTCGGGTGATAGCCAGTGTTTGAACTGCTGTGCGGATCGCTTTTTCATAAGAACCTCAAGAACCGCTAAACCTATGCCTGCGCAAAGCGACTCAATGCGTAGGGTTCCAGAATCGGAACGCTTAAGAGGTCGCCCGTGAGATGCACTTTTCCGGGAACGAATGCGTGCCCTAACAGCGGTGTTCTGCGGCAACATATGGTGAGCTTCTCTATTCTGTTGATCTTGAGCGTACATATTGATCGGGGAGAGGACTACTCCATATTGTGATTGGACAAGATTTCCTGGCGCGGTCGATGGTGGTACATCGGGAATATCACCCTGTTGCGCTCTGGCGGCTGCTTCTTTGAGAAAATGGCTCTCGATCTTCTTGGAGAGATCGTGAAGAGAAATATTGATAGCGGTCATGATTTAGCTCCTTTGCATAGTGGTTGGACATATCGGTCGAGAAGAAAAATAGCGTACTTATCGGTCAGGCAATGTGAGAGTTTGACCTGGATACAGAATATTGGGGTTATCCCCCATAACGTCCAGGTTGGCGGAGTGGATTCTCAGGGAGTATTCCAGAATCTCCGGAGGAGAGGCATCGTCGCTCAGCTCGTGAGAGGCAATGGACCAGAGAGAATCACCCACAACAACTTGGTGGCTGGAACGCATAGCGTGGTTTCGAGATGCTGGTGATACTTCTCTGGAAGGTGCGCCTTCTCGTTGGCTGCCGAAGAACGGGCTCAAACTCTGATGTTCTGCTTGAGGCTGGATTGTCGGGGGGAACCGCCGGTTCGGCAGATATGTTTGGCGGAGGCGTACCATAGGGCTGCGCGTAGGGTGAAAGACTTGGACGTTGCTGCTGGACGGGTACTGCCGGGCTCTCAGAAGACTCATGAGGAGAAGCGGAGGCTCCAGTAGCCTGCGGAGATGAGGCAGCAGCCTGGTAGAACGGAGAGTTCTGAGACGGTACCCCTTGAGGGGTTCCTGCAGCTGACTCCCGCGGTGAAGCATCCGCTGCCGTGCTGGGCGTAGAATTTTCCACAGATGCCTCTGACGACGACGAAGCCGAGTGGGCAGCAGGGGAATCCGAAAGCTGAGACGGCGCAGATATTGCAGGGCTGCTGATATTCGGATGCGCATCTGCGGCCTGTGCAGGTGCAAATGCCGCGCTAAGACCTAATGCTGCACCGCCTAGAGTAAGAATAGTGTTGCGTATATACCGGGGGAGCAGAAAAGTTCCACGATCCTCACGGTGATGCAGACGTATGGAACCGGCTCTGACTTTCAGAAGGTATCCAACACCGAGGATAACGCCAAGAGCCCACCAGAGCATGACGGCTGCAGAGAGGACTTCAACGCTTATCATCATAGCGTTTCCAAACCCGTCAAAGATACAGATATAACGCGAACACTATGCGCTAGCACCCCTGAGAGAACGGATAGCGTGGGAACGCCGATGCTAAGCACTCCATCGAGGACGCTCATCTGAGCTTGTGACTTCATCGTATTCCCCCTTGGCGTTGGTAGTCGTTGATGTTCTTATATGTTATATTTACCCCGCCTACATAGTCGGTGTAAATCTGAAGGGGAGAATCTTAATCATTTAGTAATAATTCTCGAAGAAATGCTGATTTTTCGGGGCTTGTGGAGGTGCAATATGCCTCAAGACTTTAGAATACAGTAGGCTCATAGCATGAGAATGCAACGATTATTCCGAGATTTAGACATACAGTTTGAAGCGGAACAGCTTCGGACTCTTGAGAACCAGGCACAACGACGTGCCCGCATGCAGTATCTGGCGGTGACCATGCGTGAGCGATATGCGGCTCAACATGGGAGCAGGATAAAGTCTGTGGCACGGATGGGACGGTTCGTGAAGGGTGTCTTGAAGCGATTGGTCAGGGGTGGATTCAGCTCAGCACAGGACGAGAGAATATCCTTATTCCAGAATCGAGCATCCTGTGGTGGGAATGCGAGAATCAGGCGGCAAAGGTCAAGGTTGATGTGCAGGCTCGTGCCTATAGGTTCAGCACGTCTGATGCTTGCTACGCCTTGATGATGGCGCAAGAGCCAGTGCGGGTATCTTGTGATTCGCCAGTAAACACGATGTTTGAAGGTGTTATCGCACGAGTTGGGGCAGACTTTATCGAAATGACGTTATCTCCATGCGAACCTTATTCCGCATACTCCAATGCGCTGGCATATAAAGAACGGGGTGTGAGGATAATCCCCACATCCCGTATATGCGCTATTGTGACGGTCAATTAGTTGGCTTTGATTTTCGTCATTTTGCCGGAGGCGATGGCTTCTAGTGTCTGTTCGTGGCGTTCGTTAATGTACTCTTCGAAGCGCGTGCGCTCAATACGCCATTGGTTGCGACCACCAATTTGAATTGCTGGTAGTTCACCGCTACGAACGAGTGCTCGTACCTGGCTCAACGACACCTGCAACTCCTCGGCGACATCGCTGAGTGTCAAAAAACGTGGTGCAGACATGGTAAAAATCCTTCCGCTACAGAGTCTTTGGGTCCCTTTGTGCTCTTGAGGAGCAGCTAATGTGTAGTTTCAGTATAGTCTACTAAATAGGCTTATGCCAGCTTATTTATGCACATAAGCCTGAAAAAATTATCTAGCTGTACATCTCATATTCATAGGTTTGCAGTTTAGATATTATGCACACAAAGAGATGATATTGCGCTCAAAGTTGTAATAATTGCTTTCAAGGTGTGCAGTGTGGTGCTATATAATTTAGACGCTTGTTCCCTGATGAAAGCGCAGAAAACAGCTACAAACCACTAGGGTAGCGACACTTCCGGATGAAAGGTCTATGCAGTGAAGCATAATAAAATCTCCAGAACGAATATGCATCAACCTGAAGAAAGTAGTATGCGTATGCACAAGCCGGGTTTTAAAGACCCGAAGCTTATTGTTGGTCTTATCTTAATTCTGATTTCAATAGCGGGAGTTATTGGAATTATTAGAATTAATAATCAGACTTATACATATTACACTGCGAAGAATGATATTTCTATTGGGCAAAAGATTACTCCAGATATGCTGATTGAAAAACAGGTTAATCTGGGTGATAGTAAAGATCGCTATCTTTCACGTGAGCAACTTGAATCAGGAAAGTATATTGCTGTGCGGCAAATTCCTGCGGGGGAGCTTATTAGCTCGGCATCTGCACACGAGAATATCCAGGAGCGCAGACGGCTTGTTACGGTAACCCTTGATCGTGGAATAGCTTCTACTCTTAAAGCTGGCGAGCGTGTGGATATCTGGGTCATATCCTCCGGCAAGGAAAAGCAGAAAGTGCCTGAGGGCGAAGGTAAAAACGAGGATAATGAGTCTGAACAAAAACCTCTTGTTCAGAATGCAGAAATATCAACTATTGCGGTTGATGAAGGAGTTTTGGGTGCGAACGGGCATGCCAATGTACAGCTTTGGATAGAATCCGAAAAGCTACCGGATATTCTGCATGCCATGTCATCAGAGACAAAAATTACCCTTGTGCCTATTGAGTATAAATCTGAGGGGAACTAAGTGATCCATAATATCCCTCTGGTACTTTTAGGAGACGACGGTACCATCCTGAACGCTATCGAATCTCAACGGGGGCGTGTTAGCGTTGCTCGAAGCGCTCATACTTTTGCGGATGCTTTAGGCTATGCCCACGCCGGAATAGCGTGTGCTATTCTCAGCGTGGGTCTGCCTCAGGAAGCTACCGTATCTATTCTGCACGAACTGGACGAAGCAGATGTAAAATTTATTGCTTTGGTTCCTGAAGATACTCTGCTTCCGGATCTTGTTATGCCTCTTGCAACAGATACGGAACCGCATCAACTGCCAGCAATAGTGGAAAAACTACTTGATGAGGCATCTGCTGAGCCTGAACAGGAACTCGGCATAACTCCTCAAGAAGCGGAGAACGGGTATGGGTACGACTCGGGATATTCCGGACACTACGGATATGATACGCAGAATCTCTACAACGGGTCAGGAGAATACCTGCATCCCGATACTTCTGGATACGGCTATGCTCTGGTAAATCCTGATAGGAACCAGACCGAGCAAAACAGTATAGATTTTTCTCTGCCTCGTCTTCCGCAGGCTCAGCTTGAAGTGCCGCAGCTTCAGGAAGCTTACAAAGCCTCCGTCCACCTTGAAAATATGCAGCAGCTGACGCTGAATGATTTTAGAGATCAGTCTAGGCAACATCATCCACAGTTTTCTGGGCCTCACATAGATGCTGTAGAAGCTGAAAACCGAGGAACTATTGTTGCCGTGTGGGGTACAGGGGGAGCTCCGGGGCGTAGCACTTTAGCACTCAACCTGGCAAACTGCGCTGCCGCAGAAGGAATGCGTGTATGTTTAGTCGATGCGGATACTTATGACCCTTCTTTAAGCCCTCTGCTGGGTCTTTTAGACGATTATTCTGGTATCGCACAGCTGTGTCATTTTGCCGAACGTGGGCAGCTTGACACCCAGATCAGCGATGAAGCAATTAGTACTCTGCGGGTGGGCAAATATTATCTTGATTTTTTGAGCGGTATCACCCGCCCCGACCGCTGGCCTGAGCTACGGACACGTGCACTCTGCGATAGTTTAAAGTGGCTTGCGCATCGCTATGATGTCATTATTCTTGACACAGCAGCATGTCTTGAGTCAGATGCCGAGCTTGGTTTGCGCAGTCTGGTCCCCGCCGCAATGGTGCTGCTATAACGGCTCTTGAAATGGCGGATCATATTGTATTACTGGGAAACGCCGATATTATCGGTATCCCTCGAACGATCCGCGCGTACGACCAGATGCGTGAAGGCGCCTGCACCCTTCGTGATACTGCCAAGGTTCATATCTGGCTCAACAAAGTGCGTGCTGAGGCAACCGGACGAGATGCGGAACGAGAACTGGCGAATACCTGGCAACGTTTTGGACCGCGAAGCCCTATTTCGGGGTTTTTGCCGTATGACCGGAAAACTGTGGATCGGGCATGGTTTCGTGGGCAGACTCTTCTGGAATACGCCCCCAGAAGCCCGCTGGTTGTTGGGATTCGTAAACTATACGTATCGTTGGGCCTTAGGAAACTGAGGTGATCCTTTTCTCGGGATACGAAACCGAAAAGTAACAATAGGGTCTATAGCGCATGAATACGGCGTAAAAACTATAAACTCTCCACGTCATATATCCAGAAAACATGGTTGAACCGTAGAATAGGTTAGACGTATTCAACTTCTTGGGAGAGCCCAATGTCTTTTACAGAGAGTAATCTCAACCCTGGTGGTTTCGGCCCTGGTGATACCGAGTGGATTCACCTCATCATCGGGGAGTGGCAGATTATTGCCGATATTGCTCAGAGCGACCTTGTTGTATGGTTCCCCACTGACTATGTGGTGGCTGATGGGAGCGGACCGGATAGCGTTTCTGGACCGTCGGCGTCCAGCAGGTTTTCAGCAATAGCGCATGTACGCCCGTCTAACGTGCACACTCTATTTCATCACGATATTGTGGATCACACGATGGACGATAATATCTGCGATGAAGCACGTAAATCTTGGCATACCCAGAAGATTGTCCACCATGTTATGGAAGCCGGACCCAGTATGCGCCCTGGAGTGAAAGTGACCTTTGTGCCGATAGTGCGTAATAGCCGTACTATTGCGCTTCTGAGTATGCATACGATTCCCACTGTAGTGCGGGCATCGTCTCAAGCTGAAGAAATCTATAACTGGGTTACTGAGAATATGCTGGAGATGATTCACCTTGGTATTTGGCCTGATCCTCTGGCGCAGGAGAATAATACTCGTGGTAATCCGCGTGCTATTGATGGAATTATCGTCATTAATCCACAAGGTCAGGTTGTTTTGGCCTCACCCAATGCAAACTCAATGTATGCGCGCTTGGGGCTAGGTGACCATCTTGAGAACCTCAACCTGGCGGATGTTACCCGAGATATGCTTCCTTCTGGGGAGGAAGCTGATGAGACTTTGCAGCTCGTTTTAGCGGGCCGTGCGGATATACGTACTGAACTTACGATTGGCCGCACCCGAGTAACGATGCGTTCTATTCCGCTCGTGCATAGCACTACTTTTCGGATGGAACGTCGTGGTGCACTTATTTGTGCCGTGATGTCACGGAACTGCGTCGCCGCGAGCTGGAGCTTATGACAAAAGACGCAACAATCCGAGAGATTCACCATCGTGTCAAGAATAATCTTCAAACGGTTTCGGCGCTTTTACGGTTGCAATCGCGACGTATGACAACACCTGAAGCAAAGCAGGGACTGGAACAAGCTATGCGACGTGTGGCTACAATTGCAACGGTGCATGAAGCTCTGTCACAGGGTTTAACGCAGAGTGTAGATTTTGACGAGCTTATCGAGCGGCAATTCCATATTGCTGCCGAGCTCGCTTCTCCCGGGCAGACTGTAGATACAGAGCTTTTGGGGCACTTTGGGCTACTTCCTAGTCAATTTGCCACTCCGCTCGCCCTTGTTATCAACGAAGTTGTTGCAAATGCTGTAGAGCATGGGCTGAACGGTGAAACTGGGCGTGTGACTCTTGAAGGGTGCCGAAACATCAATGAGCAGGGGGATAATACCCTGACCGTTATTATTACGGACAACGGCAGAGGTATGGGGGATGACCCCATCGAAGAATCTGGTGCGGATGCATACCGGCCTACAGCGGAGCATGAAGGATTAGGAATGCAGATCGTACGCACTCTAGTTGCCAGTGAGCTTAACGGGTCAATCCGTTGGGAAGCGAATGAGCCTTCGGGCACGCGCGTTATTATCAATGCCGTCTTGAGTTAGTACGACGTCGCATTTTGGTATGAAGAAAATAGTAGAAGCCCGGTGTCACTCCTGCCGGAAGTAGGAATGACACCGAGCTTCTACTATGAGAATGCGCGCTTATAGTTAGGAAGCACGGCGGGCACGAGCAGCGCGACGTTTCATCGCACGACGCTCATCCTCGCTGGTCCCTCCCCAAACGCCAGAATCTTGACCGGTTTCGATAGCCCATTTGAGGCATACGTCAATAACCTCGCACGAGCGGCAAACAGTTTTTGCCTCTTCAATCTGCAAGAGAGCAGGCCCGGTGTTTCCAACAGGGAAAAATAGTTCTGGATCCTTATCCAAGCAAGCAGCACGGCTACGCCAATCCACAGCTGGACCTCCTTCTATCTTATGGTTTGCTCGTGCTTCGCTACTGCACGGTAGCTGACAACAAGCGATAACTTAACTTGTTCTGTGTGCGTGTAGGCAAATCTTTACGTCAATGAGTGGTGCAAAAATTTGACTTATCAACTTTCGCATGGATATTCCTCTCTGACAAGGGGTTTTTCGAAAAAAATCTTAAAATTTTGGAGGTTTGCATCACTTAGGGTCTCCTTGCGTCTAAGTTTCAATACTTAAGAAACTCCTATAACTATGTTCAAAAATCATGAAAAAAGAGCAAATTACGTGAACTTCTACGAATGCACGACATAAAACGTCAGACCATGCGTGCTTAACGACTGCCAGTTAGAATTAAAAGCCTATAAGCCTCGCATCTGAGCCCACCGCAAGGAGAGTACGATGGGGAAGACCACCAACATGATGAAAGCACGCGTCACCGTACCGATTACTGTAAAAATAACCTCCGGTATATTAGGATTTTTTGCCGTCGTGCTTGTGTACCGCGGAATTATCGCCCCCTTCATCATGAATGACTCTGAGAGGAACGCAGATCGTATCGTCAACAGTCTCATTCAAGTTGCTTTGGGGGTAGGCATCATGTTCTGCGCTGTTCGTTTCTATCAGGGACATGCTCGTGTCTGGGTGATGCTCATCAGCCTGTGTGCTGCTTTTGTAGGTGCTTCTAACCTCTCCATATACTTTAGTCTTACCCCAGAAGTACAGGCTGCTGCCGTAACATTTTTAGTGATTAACTGTGTGGGAAATTCTCTTAGCTGGAACGGCATTCGCGCTCCTCTTCACCCGTGCAACCCGAGAATATACACTCAAAGTTACTGAGGAAGAGGAACGAGAATTATCCCGTTATGCGGGTCGATAAATTTACTCTTGATAAGCCTGAACGGCATCATGTGTAGACTGATACACCTCATCGGGAACCTGAAAAGCCTGTACACGGCCCGCATCCACAAGTGCTCCGCGCCCAGCCGGTAACATCCCCTCGGTATACATATCGCGTGGGATCTCATGCAAAGAACAAATGTCCCCATCAGAGATAGAGGCAGGAGCCAGAAGAACCCGCGCGCGAGCATCCAGAAAGTGCCGTCAAAATGGGGGATGAATGCCACCGGGCCCATGGCGTATATGCTACCCAAACAGCCCTGAAACGCGGCCCGAGCTCAAGAAGCACCTGCTGAGCGGCTGCCGGTATATAGGCAAGATCATCGATGAGAATCAGAGTTTTCTCGGGATCTTGTACCGACTCGCACATCTGGCGAATTTTCTGGGCGTCGGGTGGGGTGTTCCCATTGATGTAGAGAGCTCCCAGATGCGGGTTAATCATTCGAAGCGCAGAGAGAAAATGCGTTTTACCTGAGGCCCGGGAACCCACAACGGGTATAAAAACGCCTTCCTTGGCCTGAAGAAAGCTAGGAGTGCCCGTACGGGAGTAGCCGCACAATATATGTGTTCCCTGGGCGTTGTAGCCTCTATGCCACATGACGATTGTCTCTAGCTGTGGCATGGGAAAAGTCCGCGGGAACTGACGGAGTGAGAGCGACTTATCGCATGAAAAGTCGGAGTTACCCGATTGCAGCTCGATGATATTTTTACATGAGGTCACGACAGGGCACAACGTTGATGCTTCCAGAGGAACATCACCCACAAGGGTGGTATTGAGCCCGCCTTCGATCGCAAAATGTGTGGCGTTCGGTAGAGGATAGCTCTTAGAAGACTTGCGCAGTAAATCCGATTCCACAAACCTGCGGCTGAGAAGGGTTGAATATGCGACCGAATTGAACCTGCCTCGCAGAGGAAGAGCTGAGGTAAAAACAACCTGGTAGCCCTCACGGTGGCTTTGAGCCAATACATCGTAGAGATATGATTCCGCCTGGGGGTCTCTCATGAGCATTTCAAGCCATCCGTCAACTCCGTCACAGATGAGCAGAGGCTGCTGAGCGCTCTGGTCAGCAGAATGATGGCTCGAACGTATTTTTTCGAGGCAGAATCGAAGATGCTGAGGCTCATGGGGGCCAACGAGTACGGCAAGACTATCTGCGTACGAGTGCAGGCGTCGATGATACCCGGCATCTGAGGTAAAAACATAGACAGGGTTCTTCCGCTCAATAGCTTGGGCTATGAGCGCGTTTGTGATTGCGGTGCGTTCGGAAACAGTTCCTAGCACGGCAAGGGCGCCCGGATGCGCCTCCAAATCCAGCCGGATAGGCTGCCGTTTACCGTACTGTGGGATTTCGACGGTGCCCAAAAGGTAACCGCGTCTACGTGCGCCGTCTGAGCCGAGGATTTGATGAAGACTGGTATCAAGCAGGGTACGGGTTAGAGGAAAATTCTCCGGTAATGCTTGCGGTATAGGAGTATACCGTGCGCAGGTATAAGTAACACTGCTCGAATTTTGCTCGGAATGATCAACAAACGCAGGGCTCTTGTGTGAAGACAGGTATAAGTCACGAATACTGTGCACGGCACGGGTTAGGAGCTTATCCTCACCTTCAGCTGGAACTTGTTGTACGGAGGGTGTCTTGTTTAGGGGAACCCATCCCGGAGTCTCCCACCGATACATCTGTTGGAAGTCCGCATGTTGCTGCGGAAGAGCGTCCACAAGTGGGGCACGGAAAGCTAGAATACGACCATCTGGAAGACTGACATATCCCGCTCCGGGAGAGGACGCGGAAATATGCGCGGCCTTTTCATGCCCTAAGAGATTGTATGAATCCTGTGCAGATGCCACACGCAAACAGATATTTGTAGCAATATTGGCCCGAATATCCTGTGAAATACTTCCCTGAGGTCGTTGAGTTGCCAAGAGCAGGTGAATACTAAGGAACGACCAATAGTAGCGATGCGCATTAGTTCGGTCATAGCATCCGGCATAGACTCAACGAGCATACGGAACTCATCGACCACAATCACAACTTCCGGGTACTGTGGTATTTCGCCCGTTGAAGCGCACAACCGCAGGTAGTCATGATAAGAATTTACCCCTAAGTTGCGTAAATCAAGCTCACGTCGGTTCACATCGGCACGTAAAAACTCAAGCGCGCGGCGAACGGCGGCAACATCGAAGTCGCTCAGCAAACTGAGGGTATGGGGAAGCTCAGCCAGAGGACCGAGCCCGGCGGAACCCTTGAAATCTACCAGAATAAGCCCCAGCCGTTCTGGGGAATATCGCAGAGCCGCACTGAGGATGAGCGAACGCAAAAGTTGAGATTTTCCTGCGCCGGTGGTGCCTCCCAGAAGCCAATGTGGGCCGTGCGTTGTGAACCCAATATCGCAAAATCCTTCAGTGGTGGACCCTAAGAGACAACGAATATCCTCTGCGTAGCGGTTGTGTTCCCACCGCTGAAGGCACTGCTCATAGAGGAGATTCGTAGACTGCTGGGTAAGCTCAGAGAAAGCAAGCGTGCGTGCATGGACCGAACCGGTGCCGTGTCCTGACCCTGCGGGAGATGACACCTGGACCGCAGATAAAGCCCCCAAAGTACGAATGTATGTGTTAGTACTGAGCCCATCTGCTATAGCACATATATCGTGCAGGTCTAAGGGGTGGTTCTGAACGATCCCTTCGTGAGGCGTAAGTCCTGCGTGTTGAGAAGAGCCGGTGATTTTGTGGGCTGTATCATCAGTGATGCTGCCGCGAAGCAGATATTGCACAGATTCTAGGTAATCGCCGTGGGTATGTACCTGCAGGTGGGATATATGGGTGAATACCGAAGCAGAGCGAGGTGAATCGATGGTTCCACGGGCGATAGGCATGTGAACAATGCATAACCTTGCCCCCTGCGCGGCTCGTTTAATCAACGCAGCCGGTATGGAACGCACTAGTGATGCGGAAATGATGAAAGCCGGTCGTCTCCAGCCTCCTGTGAAGTCGATAAGGCTGTTCCTGGACGTTCTGCAGCATCACATATCTTTTCGAGAATATGGTGAGCCTGAGACGCACCCTCGTGAAGAAACACACGGGGGCAGACACCTAAGGAACGCAAAGCACCGTAAAGCGGTGTTTCGGCATGCTCAGCATCGGTTATGACCGTGATGGTATCGCGTGCATGGGCTACAAGCTGTACTAAATAAGCATGAAGATGTTCGGCACGCAGCGATACGTCGTGAGGTAAGCCTGGTACTGGGACCGGAATATAATGTGGAGCCTGTGGACGCGGAGAAATCTTCTCAAATCGTACGTTTCGCCCCGAAATATAGGGGAGACGAGGACCGTATCCTAGGACTACAGCAGGTGACCGTGCAGCGTCAGGGGCCGCTGCGTGCAACAGTGTTCCTGCTGTCGGCAGTGCCTGTGCTCGTTCTAACTCTTGCTTTGCGCTGCTCTTCACCAACGCAGCGGCACTGCGGTTTTCCGCTCTGCCCCCGAAAAAATGCATCAGCATAAAAAGTGAAGAAGCCACAGACATGAGCAAGAAAATCCACATACCTGTAAAAAGGGCGAAGGCCACGCCCGCCACAAGCGGTAACAGGATAGTCATCAGCATCATGCCCAGTTTTCGGGGAGCGGGCGGATTAACAATAACCGGAGTAAAAGGCGAAGAATCGTGTGAGGGCGTGGGAAGCTCCGGGGTTTTTCCGGGAGGACAGATGACACACAGTGAAGTACCTACCATAAAAGGTTTGTTCCACTGTAGAATTTGAGGCTTTGGGCGCGCACGGGAGCCGGTTCTTTGCGCAGTCCCCCTCCGGCTCTAGAATCCTGAGAGTCACCCCTGAACCAGAAGCATCAAATTCGGCGTGGCGTGGCTTGATATATGGATCATTGAGTGAAATACCGCTACGCGTTTCGGAGCGGCCTAGAACGGTTAACCCACGAGGGAGTGAGAAGGAGCGGCCCGCATCCGGTCCCCGAAGTACGCAAAGAGTACTAACTGATACTGGTCTCTCATCGGAAGGTTGCTCGGGTTTGATCCAGGCTCCATGTACCATAGGTGCGGCTGCAGCCACGCAATCTTCTAAACGAGCGGAATCACCGCTAGGAGAAAAGACACTATATGCATTTTTAGCGGGCGAAATTATGTGTTGTACCTGTGCCCCCGAGGTCTGTTCGGAACATTCAAGAGATAAGAGGCTTGGATAGAAACCGTGATCAGTCAAGCGCTCCTGGGCGCTCGCATCTGCGATATCAGGGGTGTGGAAAAGCCGAAGTTTCATATTTCTATATCAGTTCGGTATGCCATGTGCTTTCAACCGCTTTGTCGTGGTTCTGTGGATAACGTGTGAGATTCAGACGTGATGAGCAGGTTATCCACAGATATTTTGGGAAATTTACCGGTAATAACGGCGAAAAACCGGAAATATTACGTGATGTGCAGGCTCGCGTGATTGTCTCGGAGAGAGGTTGCATAGACGTGCAGTTTGAACCAAAAGTTGAGACACTCCGTATACCTCAGCCCGGTTCTTCGATAGGATTGGTACACTCGAATTTCGGAATTATCACTTATACCGTGTGCGTTGTAGGGTAAACCCCAGTCTGCTGTACCGGGAAAATATGCAACTGACGGTGTTATCGGGTAACTTTAGATAATGACTAAAATCGTTGTGTCAGTGGCAGCGTATGCCGTAAACACAACAAAATTGGCTCCCTTGCACAGGGCGTCTACGGCAGGTGAATTCGCTGATATAACGCGAGTTCCCATGACATACAGGAGTAAATAATGACTGCGGATCTCGTGGTTGTCGGATCCGGCCTTTTCGGTCTGACCATTGCAGAACAGGCAGCGACCGAATTGGGCCTGAAGGTCGTTCTGCTGGATCGTCGTTCTCATATCGGCGGTAATGCATACAGCGAGAATGAAGAGCAGACTGGTATTGAGGTGCACCGCTATGGCGCTCACCTTTTCCATACCTCCAACGAGCGTGTCTGGGAATATGTAAACCGATTTACTGGGTTCACCAATTACGTGCACCGTGTATACACTCGTCACAACGGTATTGTGTACCCCATGCCTATCAACCTGGGCACCATTAACCAGTTCTTTAACGCTGCTTACTCTCCTGCGGAAGCAAAGGCGCTCATCGCAGAACAAGCTGGCGAACTGGCAGGTACCGACCCGCAAAACCTCAACGACAAAGGTATTTCACTCATCGGGCGCCCACTGTACGAAGCCTTTATTAAACACTACACCGCCAAACAATGGCAGACTCCGCCGGAGGAACTGCCTGCATCCATTATTTCGCGCCTGCCTGTGCGGTACACCTACGACAACCGTTACTTCAACGATAAGTATGAAGGTCTACCGGTCGACGGGTATGCGGCATGGCTGGAACGCATGGCGGCGCATCCGAATATTGAAGTTCGTTTGAATACGGACTTTTTCTCGGATGATCACGAGTATTCTCGTGAGAAAGTTCTGGGGCAGATTCCTGTGGTTTACACCGGTCCTGTCGATCGTTACTTCGATTATGCAGAGGGCGACCTCTCTCGTGGCGCACCATTGATCTGGAAGAAGAAGTTCTGCCAATTGAAGATTTTCAGGGCTGTTCCGTGATGAACTATCCTGATGCGGATGTTCCTTTTACCCGTATTCACGAGTTCCGTCACTTCCATCCCGAGCGTGATTACACCAAGGATGCAACCGTTATTATGCGCGAATACTCACGCTTTGCAAATAAGGGCGATGAGCCCTATTACCCGGTAAATACCTCTGTAGACCGTGAAAAACTTTTGAAGTACCGTGATCTGGCAAAGGGCGAGCAGAACGTTCTTTTTGGGGGCCGTCTGGGTACCTACAAGTACCTCGATATGCATATGGCGATCGGCGCGGCGCTGTCGATGTTTGATAACAAGATTCGTCCGCACTTTGCACAGGGTGCCAAGATTGAATCTGGTGGAGTTGACGCATAATTATGGCTGAAACTCAAATTCTGAAACCCTGCAGCGCGTTATTTTCCCTAGCGCGGTTGAAACCGACGTGGTACCCCTGTATGTGGATGCTGGCGTAGCCGCTGGCGTTCAGCTGCCAACCCGTATTGATGGTGACGCTACCACGAGTATTACAGAGGCGGCGCAGGTACAGGAACAAAGCGCCGCTAATATCGCTGCTAACCGAACCGCAGCTGAAGGCCTTATCGGTCGTCGCTCCATCAACGTTAATCCCGGGCAAAGTCTCTTCATTTGGCACCTATTTCAATGCGTTCCCAGCATCGTATTGGCGCCGTTGGACCGATCTTAAAGAGGTCGTACTGAGCGTCCAAACCCGTGGCGAAGGCATGGTGATCGTATACAAATCCAACGGGCGTGGTGTTATTCAGCGTGTGGATGCAAAGCTCCTTTCGGGGGACGAAACATCAATCTTTACCCTGCCCCTAGCGCCTTTCGGCGATGGCGGTTGGTATTGGTTTGATCTTTCTGGAACTGAAGATCTTGAACTGGTTGAGGCTAATTGGCTAGGTAATATTGAGCCCCGTGCCGACGTTCAGTCCGGTCAAGCAACGGTTCAGATTACAACCATGAACAAAGTCGACTATTGCATTGACAATATTCGCACGCTTGGCAACAGCCCCGAAATTTTTGACGCTGTCCACGAGTTCCTGATTGTTGATCAGGGCAGTTCGAAGGTGCAGGATCACGAAGAATTCGAGGAGGTCGTTAGCCTCTTGCTGGTAAGTTCCGCATCATTAACCAGGGGAATCTAGGCGGTTCTGGCGGTTTTTCGCGCGGTATGTTCGAGGCAGTCAAGAACGGCAGCGATTATGTGCTTCTGCTTGATGACGACGTGATCGTGGAGCCAGAAGCAATTTTGCGCATGGTGACTTTCGCGAACTATTGCAAAGACCCCACAATCGTGGGTGCGCACATGTTCGATATGTTCGATCGCTCGGTACTTCATGCATTCGGTGAAGTCGTTGATCCGTGGCGTAACTTCTACGCGAAGCCTCACGAGGATATGGCGATGGGTCACGACTTAGGCCGCAGCAACCTGCGCAGCACGCACTGGCTGCATCGTCGTGTGGACGTGGATTATAACGGTTGGTGGATGTGCCTTATCCCAACTTCGGTAATCCGCAAGATCGGCCTGTCGTTACCGCTTTTCCTTAAATGGGATGACGCTGAGTATGGCTTGCGCGCGAAGGCTGCTGGTATCCCTACAGTGTCCTTCCCTGGAGCAGGTGTATGGCACGTTTCATGGACCGATAAGGATGACTCGGTGGGCTGGCAGGCTTACTATCATGAACGTAACCGCCTAATTACCGCGCTGTTGCATTCTCCCTTCGATAAGGGTGGCCGCGTGCTGGTTGACTCCATGTTCTTGGACGTCAAGCACACGTTGTCAATGCAGTATTACACTCAAGCAGGCCGCCTCATGGCGCTGGAAGATTTGCTGGCCGGACCGGAGCACCTGCATGAGTCGCTTTCGGCTCGTTTACCGGTAATTCGTCAGTTGGCGGGGGAGTACCCGGAATCCCAGATGAAGCCGAATGTGGACGACTTTCCCACAGTTAAATCGAAGAAGCCGCCTTTCCGCGGCCGCCGCAATTTCAAGTCACCGGGATATAAGAAACTTGTGCCGTGGACCGCAAGAACGGTTGCACGTCAGCTGTTCAAACCCGTAGATGATGAAGCGAAAGAACATCCGCAGATTCAACTTAACTACGGAGAAACTAACTGGTGGACGCTGTCTAAGTTTGATTCAGCACTGGCCACGAACGCGGAGGGAACCGGATTGTTCTGGTATCGCCGTGATCCCCAGCAGCTGCGGTCAAAGCTGATTCACGCTACCAGATTGCACGCGAAGATCATTAAAGATTGGGAGCAGTTGCGCAAGCGGTATCAAGATGCTGCAGCCGATGTCGCTTCCTATGATGCATGGGCAGAAACTTTTGCAAAGCATACGGAGTCTGAACTTAAGCGATGAGCACTTTGCACGATGAACCTTTGAAAGCCCCCGGCCGCGGACGGGGAATCCTGGATGCCATTCGTAATCGGTACCTTTTGAGGCTACTGGTTGATAAGGAAATCCAGGTTCGCTACCGTGGCTCGGTTCTAGGGATCCTGTGGTCTTACATTAAAGCCGGGCGTCCAGTTCGGCGTGTTCTATGTTGCCATGGGCTTATTCTTAGGCTTGGAACGAGGAATGCACAACTATGCGATCTAACCCTGTTTTCGGGCATGATCGTGATTAACTTCTTCTCAGAAGGATTCGGGAACGGTGCCCGCACGATGGTGGTTAACAGTGCCCTGATTCGGAAGATTTATCTTCCGAGGGAGCTCTTCTCACTTTCAACTGTGTGGGTGGCGGTAGTACATTTCATACCCCAAATCGTGGTGATGCTCATCGCTTGCTTCTTTGCGGGGTGGCGGCCTGGGCTGCGCAATATTGCCGCGATTTTTGCCGGGATGGCTATCGTGATGCTTCTGTCCCTACGGCCTGGGACTCATCTTTGGTGTGGCAAACGTGTTCTTCCGCGACTCCGAGAATATCGTTGATATGCTTCTGATGGTAGCAACATGGTTCTCTCCGGTGTTGTACTCCTGGACCATGGTACGTGACACTCTATATCCGTGGGTTTTCAACGTGTTTATGTTGAACCCGCTGACCGTTGCGGTTGAACTTTTCCACTACGGTTTTTGGCGCCCTACGGCAGACCTCGAAAAGTCGGGACATTTTGCTGAGATTGTTCCGCATCTGTTTAGTTTCTGGACCCCAGTAGGTATTGGTATTTCCTTACTGACCGTTCTAATCGGCGATTTGCTCTTCCGTAAGTTTGAGGGCAACTTCGCTCAGGAGCTCTGATTCTTGTGAAGATTGAGAAAATAGATCTGCCTGAGATTGATCCGAATGCTCCGGTTGTTATTCAAGTCGATGAGCTCGTTAAAAGCTTTGTGCTGCGTCATACGCGTTCTATGAAAGAAGCCTTTGTATGGCTTATGAAGGGGCGTAAAGGTGACCTGTCTGAGAAGTTTAACGCTCTCAATGGTATTACTCTGAATGTAAAACAGGGTGAACGTGTGGCACTTTTGGGGCTCAATGGTTCCGGTAAATCAACCCTTTTGAAGCTGATTTCTGGTGTGATGCAGCCTGAAGGCGGACAGGTTCTCAACCGCGGTAAAATCGCGGGCCTTATTGAGGTGGGTGCAGGCTTTCATCCTGACCTCACGGGGCGCGATAATGTATTCCTCAATGGCGCTATTCTGGGTATGACCAAAAAAGAGATTGAAGATGCCTTTGACGATATTGTGGCATTCTCTGAAATTGAGGAATTTATTGATACTGAGGTGAAGTTTTATTCATCCGGTATGTACCTGCGTCTTGCGTTTTCGGTGGCTGTGCATACTAACCCAGATATTTTCTTGGTGGATGAGATTCTGGCGGTTGGCGATGAACCTTTCCAGAAGAAATGTATTGCAAGGATTCAAGAGCTCATCCAAGCGGGCAAGACTCTGGTTGTCGTAAGTCATGACCTCGACCTAGTGTCGCAGATATGTGATCGCGGTGTAGTACTTGACCACGGTAATTTAAGTTTCGACGGGGACATCAAGGATGCGGTCAAGATGATTCGTGGCTAGTACACCTAGGTTTCTAGTATGTTTAGACGGGGTGAGGGGGAGAACAACCGTAACGGTTGTTCTCCCCCTCACCCCGTCTAAACATTAATTAACAGCCCTATAAGTCTTAGCAGGAGAGTCAGAAATTATTCGAGGAACATTACGCATAAAATATATGTAGTTTTGGTGAATGTTTTCCAGTGGATATATTGTGACATCAACGCGAAATTTTTGATTTAAGAGAGCGTTGAGAATACCAACCACACTAAACTTCACCGGGAGAACATCAATGGAGACCCCGAGATCTGCTGTCGTGCCAGATTATTATTCTCTGCTCGATGCCGAGATCCGTGATGCGATTCGCGACGGAGACCTTGACCCTTACACGTCACAGGATGCCGTCGAAGGGCTCATTAGAAGTACTGTTTCCGCCTACGAAAGACGGATGGTACGCGCTTCCCTTCCTCCTCTTGAGAACGTCGAAGAGATTATCCATCGACTGCGTAACGATCTCTGCGGATATGGCCCGCTTCAGCCTTATCTTGATGATGAAGAGGTCGAAGAAATCTGGATCAATTCACCCGATGAAATCTTTGTGGCTCGTGCTGGCGAGAGTGAACTGACAGGGCTGCACCTCAGCGATGAGGCTATTCAACAGCTCTTGGAACGTATGCTCAAGCCTTCGGGACGTCGTGTCGATTTATCATCTCCCTTCGTCGATGCTTCGTTACCGGATGGATCTCGTCTGCACGCCGTGATTCCCGATATTACGAGAGCCCACACCTCCCTCAACATTCGTAAATTTGTGGTGCGCGCCCAAACGTCTTCCCGACCTCGTAAAGCTTGGTTCCCTGAGCGCGGGAGCTGCATCGTTTTTACACGCTGCTGTCGAAAGCGGAGTCAATATTTTAGTGTCCGGGGCTACTCAAGCGGGTAAAACCACAATGCTAAATTGTTTGGCAGCATCTATACCGCCGCGCGAACGGGTGGTGACCTGTGAAGAAATCTTTGAGCTTTCTATTCCTCTGCGCGATGTTGTTGGAATGCAATGCAGACAGCCTAATCTAGAGGGTAAAGGCGCAATAGCTCTTCGCCGCCTCGTCAAAGAGGCTCTGCGTATGAGACCGGATCGACTACTCATTGGCGAGGTTCGCGAAGCGGAATCCCTCGATATGCTCATCGCTCTTAACGCGGGTTTACCGGGTATGTGTACTATTCACGCGAATTCTGCACGGGATGCAGTCACTAAAATTTGTACTCTTCCGTTGCTGGCAGGAGACAACATCTCATCCGCCTTCGTGGTGCCCACTGTAGCGAGCTGTTTCGATCTCGTAATTCATTGTGGACGCGACACTCACGGGCATCGTCAGGTAGAAGAGATCTATATGCTGGGCGGTCGTGTAGAAGACGGCGTCATTGAGATGTCACCGCTTTTTACCCGTCAACAAGGTGAAATGGTGTGCGTAGCCTTAGAAATCCCAACACCCGAAAAATGGGTTCGCGCCGGACACCGGCCCGATCAAGTATTAGCAGCAGCAAAGGTAGGACGCTAATGGGTGTTATCTATGGCTTAGCAATGGGGATCGGGGTTTTCCTCGTATGGTGGTCATGCTGGAGTATGCCGCAGGGAACCGTCAGGACTAGACGGGAACCAAAGATAGTGGTAACCCTCCGTAAAGCTGGGATGCACACTGTTACCCCCTCGGCTTTTACCGGAGTGAGTATCCTCAGTGGGGTTTTAGCAGGGGTGCTTCTCTTCGCATTGACAGGGCTGTGGAGCTTCGCCTTTCTAGGGACGGGCGGTGGTTTCATCATGCCTCGCGTGGTCGTAAATCACCGTGCGAAAGTACGTGAGGGTAAGCTCTGGCAGCTCTGGCCGGATGCTGTTGATCACTTACGATCGGCTATTCGTGCTGGGCTTTCACTGCCAGAGGCCCTTATCCAGCTTTCATACCGCGGACCTTATGAACTTCGAGAGGCTTTTTGCACGTTTTGGATCGGATTATCGTGCAACCGGTGACTTTGTAGCTTCCTTGAATCGGCTCAAGGAATATGTTGCTGATCCAGTCGCCGATAATATCGTTGAAGCACTCAAAATAGCACGTGAAGTCGGCGGCAGCGACTTGGGACGACTACTGGGCACATTGAGTAATTTCTTACGAGAAAATGCGCGTACCCGAGCAGAACTTCAAGCACGCCAATCTTGGACTGTCAACGCCGCCCGGTTGGCCTGTGTTGCTCCATGGGTAGTACTGATGCTGATGGCCACACAGCCTGCGGTTCGAAATATTTATAACTCTTTTGCCGGTTTCGTTCTTATGTTCGCGGGTGCTGGACTGTCGGTAATCGCGTACCGCATCATGCTCCGTATCGGGGCGCTACCTCAAGAAAGGAGGGTTTTTGCATGAACTTTGCTATTATCTTCGGGCTTTTCTTCGCGTTTGGTGTAATGCTCATAGCATCTTCATTGCGTAAGAGACGTGGGCCGAACTTTGGAGAACGTATTGCGCCGCAGATGCGCTCCGTTTCGATACGCGAATCCCTGCACCGTGAGAATCAGGCCTCAGGAACTAGCGTTTTAGATGCCCTTTATTCGTTCCTGGAACCTATGATGCAGTCGTTCCTAGGGCGGGTACGTTCTACAGAGTCTAGGAACGAAGCCCTTGCTGCTCGCTTGCGCCGCGCGGGAAGTGATCAGACTGTAAGTGCTTTTCGTGCCGAACAAATCCTCTGGGCGGTTAGTTCGGTGGCCCTTTTAGGAGTATTGAGCGTTATTGGGCTGTTGGAAAACCAATTGTCACTCTGGAGCGGCCTGATGCTCATTATCCTGGGTGGTGTTACCGGTTTTCTGGCGCGAGACTGGTGGCTGGGCCAGATTATTGTACGTCGTGAGAAACAGCTTATTGCGGAGTTTCCCGCGCTTGCAGAGATGATGGCGCTTTCGGTGGCTGCAGGTGAATCTGCTCTTGCTTCCCTGGAGCGCATTTGCCGTACTTCTCGCGGGGAATTGGCCCGAGAATTTAACGATATTCTTGCGCAAACGCGAGCCGGATCCAGTCTACTGGCGGCGCTCAACGAATTCGCACAGAGTACACAAATTCCAGCCCTTAGCCGATTTGTAGATGGTGTAGCCGTAGCCATCGAACGGGGTACTCCTTTGGCAGATGTTCTACGGGCACAGGCCCAAGATGTGCGCGACAACGCGAAACGCGAGCTTCTCGAAGTAGCCGGGAAAAAGGAGATCGCCATGTTGGCGCCTGTCGTATTTTTAATTCTGCCTTTGACCGTAGTCTTTGCGATTTTCCCCGGTCTTTCACTGATGAAACTTGCGTTTTAACGCATCACAACCGCGCCCCTAAGGCGGGTTCCAAATAGCTCAATCACATAAGGAAAATACCATGTTTACTCGACTTCGTATGTTGCTTCTGTCTGTTCCCGGTATTGCTTTTCTGCTTACCTCTTATAGAGGCTTGCGCGACGACCCAGAACGCGGAGATGTACCCGGATGGGTCATGATTACCATGATGAGCGCCATCTTGGTCGCCGCGATTTTAGCTATTGCCCAACCAGCTTTGATCAAGATGTTTAACGATGCTATTGCGCTTATTCGTCCCTAGTCGTATGAGCCGACATCAGAAACAAGAGCTTGCGGCACCGCCGTCAGAACGAGGGGGATGCCAGCACTGAGTTCGTGATGGTTTCTGCTCTCTTAGTACTGTTAACCGTCGCAATTTTGCAGGTTTCCTATGCGTTTTACACACGCAATATTCTGTTGGATGCGGCAAGCGCGGGCGCTCGCTACGGCACGCTGTATGATCGCACCCCTGAGGAAGGTCGGGAACGAGCAGAGCAGATTATTCGGGGGAATTTGCCTGAGAGTTATGCGCAAGATGTTCATACGTCGGTGTATGTTGACCCGTCTGGAATTCGTATTCTTGAGGTTCACGTTACTGCTCCTTTGCCAGTACTGGGGCCATGGGGGTTCCCAGGTTCTATTTCGGTAAGTGGTCATGCTGCATATATTCAGTCTTAGAAACCTGGCGCTGTGTCTGCGGACTCGTGCAGAGGATTCAGAGAATACCGATCATGAACATGAGCGCGGGAGCGCAATTGTTGAATTTCTCGGGCTCGGTGTTACGCTGCTGCTCCCTATCATGTATGGGGTCTTGACGATTTTTCAGTGCAGGCTTCGATCTTGGGGGCGCACGCCGCAAGCGCGCAGGTAGCTCAATATATTCAGGAGCTGCCGCCTGAGACTTCGATGTCGCAGGAACAAGCTCAACGTTTGAGCGCGCTTGTGGCACGCGATTTTGGGGTTGCAGAATCTGATATCTCGGTATCTTTGAGCTGTTCAGGGTCGTGTAGCGCGCGGGAGAGTATTAAAGTCCAGGTTCAGGTAAATGCACACCTTCCCCTAATTCCGCAGGGGCTAGGAGCAAGCGTTATCCCGGTATCCTCACAATCGGTGACCTGGGGACAGACTGAGATAGGTTCTGCTGCTTCATCCGCTTTCCGGGAAACTCCGTAAGGGAAATTAGATGGTAGTTTCGTATATTCATGCCGTTCGGAGCCGTGACGGTGATAATGATGAGGGGAGCATTAGCCCGCTCATCGTTGGTATGTGCGCTTTGGTACTGTTGATAGCATCAGTGACTTTAGCGGTCACAGGTGCTCACGTACAAACCCACAGACTCGAAGACCTTGCGGATGCGCAAGCCATTTCTATCGCACGAACTATAGAGCATGGATTCTCGGAATATTCCGATAACTCTGCAGACAACGCTCGAGCTAGGCAGCTTGCTGCCAAATATCTGGAGGAGAGTGGAGCTTCTCACGAATTCGTGAACTTGCAAGTAGACTCGGTGCAGATTAGCGATGACCGTACTGTTCATGTCACGTTACGTGCTAGGATTCATCCTCCGATCGTTTCGGCCGTGGTTCCTGATGGTTTTGAGGTGAAGGCTCAGGCTCGCGCCCGCATCCACCAGCAACAGAAGGACGAAAAGTAAATGTGCCTGTAGCGTTGTAAGGTAATTCGGCGGGACTTTCCGCCTGATTCACGCTAGTCTTAAATGCTATGGCATCTTTCGACTTTTCGGCTGAGATTAAGGATCTGCGTTCCATATACGCCTCAATTGTTGCGGTGAGTGACCTTGAGGGTATCAAGCGCGCTCTTGAAGATCTGTCTCAGCAAGCTTCAGTACCTGAGCTTTGGGATGATCCTGAGCATGCTCAGCGGGTAACAAGCGCGCTTTCCCATAAGCAAGCTGAACTGAATCGTCTAACGAACTTAGCGTCTCGTATTGATGATGTTGAGGTCATGGTCGAGCTAGCACAGACCGAAGATGAATCATCCGAAGAGGACCTATTGGCGGAGGCTGAAGCCGAGTGTAAAGAGCTGAGGAAGAAGCTGGATGAACTTGAAGTGTTGGTGCTGCTCTCTGGTGAGTACGATCAGCGTGAGGCTGTTGTAACGATTCGTTCAGGCGCGGGTGGTGTGGATGCGGCAGATTTTGCAGAGATGCTTTTGCGCATGTACTTGCGGTGGGCTGAAAAGAATGGCTATCCGACGAAGGTGCTGGACACCTCGTATGCTGAAGAAGCAGGGCTGAAATCCGTAACTTTTGAGGTCAACGCGCCCTACGCTTTTGGCCGCCTTTCTGTTGAAGCGGGCACCCATCGGCTAGTACGTATCTCTCCATTTGATAATCAGGGGCGCAGGCAAACCTCATTTGCCGCGGTTGAAGTTATTCCTCTGATCGAGCAGACCGATGCGCTTGAGATCCCCGAGTCTGAGATTAAGGTTGATGTATTTCGTTCCTCTGGGCCAGGCGGTCAATCCGTCAATACAACGGACTCGGCGGTGCGTATGACGCATATTCCGACGGGTATTGTCGTGTCAATGCAGAATGAAAAATCGCAGATTCAAAACCGGGCTGCGGCTCTGCGCGTGCTGCAATCGCGTTTACTTATGCTTCGTCAAGAGCAGGAGGACGCCAAAAAGAAAGAGCTGGCGGGTGATATTAAAGCAAGCTGGGGCGATCAAATGCGATCCTACGTGCTCCATCCGTACCAGATGGTGAAGGATCTGCGTACCGGATACGAGGAAGGCAACACGTCAAGCGTACTTGACGGGGGGCTCAATAGATTTATTGAAGAGGGCATTCGCTGGCGCGCCTCTGGCCGCCGTGGTAACGAAGGCTAAGCATAAGGAATATCATGGCTCAGAAAAAGAAAAAAGGCGCTAAAACGGACCCGAATAACTCGATTATCGCGCAGAATAAGAAAGCACGGCATAACTACAATATTGTCGACACCTATGAAGCGGGCGTGGTTCTTTAGGAACAGAGGTAAAATCTCTGCGCGACGGGGGAGCCTCTATCACTGACGGGTTCTGCCATGTGAAGGATCACGAACTCTGGCTGGAAGGTATTCATATTGCTGAGTATGGCTATGGTACGTGGACGAATCATTCGGCACGCCGCAGCCGTAAGCTGTTACTGCATCGTTCAGAGATTAACCGGTTAGAGCAGAAACTCAAAGAAACCGGGTATACAGTGGTGCCCCTCAAGCTGTATTTTAGCGGTGGGCGTGTGAAGGTTGAGATTGCCTTGGCAACAGGTAAACGTGAGTACGATAAGCGTCAGGCGCTGCGTGAGAGGCAGGATAATTTGGAGGCGGCACGTGCTATGCGGTACCGCAACTTGGGATAGTTATCTAGGCTAGATGAGTTGGGCGTTACTGGTTGATGCCTCTGAAACACTGCCATTAGGGGACATCAAGACTTAGCTGTTTTAGCTAGAAATCTGCACCATTAATGCATATGTAGGATATACTTACTAGCAAGACATAAACGCGTATTTACTCGATGGGACGTGTAAGTATGCGACAACACAACAGACAGAAATATGGAGGAGTTTTATGTCTGAGAATACACCCGGTCGCTCTGAAGGACAGCCCGAGCAACCGAAATTTGTTCCTGCTGCGCCACCCGTTGCGCCTGCAGGAAATACTTACTCCGGTTACGTTCCGACGAAGCTCCCTGCTGGCTTGGCGATTGCCTCGCTGGTGTTGGGTATTGTGAGTATAGTTGGGGCTATCCCTTTAGCTTCGTCACTATCGTTGTTGCCCTTGTAGGTCTGATCCTTGGCATTATTGCGCTCCGTAAGGTCAGCAAAGGTACCGGCGGTGGTAAGGGTATGGCTATCGGTGGTGTTGTTACTAGTGCTATCGGCTTTATATTATCAGCCGTGGTTCTTATCTTTGTCATTATCACCTTGATGATGGTTCAGGACTGCAAGAATACTGGTGTACAGAATAGTGACGGCTCTGTCACCTGCTCAATTAATGGACAGCAGATGACTGTCCGTACCGATGGGACTACTTCTATTCGGTAGCCAAGTTATTGTTCATCGTGTGGGGTGGGTAGCTCAAAAAGCTACCCACCCCACACGTTTGTGTTTCAAGGATAGTGGAATAGGTGAGATAGAGCATCCTAATTTTTATGAAGTTTAGGGTGTTGTAACCAATGGTTTTCGATATAAAAGTTCGTATAATGAAAGTTGGTACTCAGCAATAACGCCGGGATAACCGACGGCCTCACCGAAGACAAAGGATAGTAAAGCATGTCAGAAAACCTTTACGGTCAGAACAAGCCGCAAGGGCAGTCGCAACAGCCTGGTCAAGATCAGAACTCTCAAAATCAGGGTTCACAAGCGCAACAGCAATATCAGGGGCAGGTTCCCCAGAGTAATAGTTCCCAGCAGGGGAACTACCAGGGCAATGGTGCTCAGAACTCATACCAGCAGCAGTACCCTCAGCAGCCGCAACAGGGCTCGGGCAATCAGCATCTTTTCTACGGTGGTCAGGCACAAAATCAGCAGCCTACTCCATCAGCAGGGCAGCCCTCCTATAACACGCAGTACTCTAGCTCCTCGAACATGGTTTCGGGGCAGCAACAGCATTCTGCACCCCAGCATTCTTCGCAGACTGGGCAGAATGCTTCAGGACAGGGCTACGCCTCACAGCAGAGTTATAATTCGGCACAAGGTTACAACCAATATCAGCCGACCCAGGAATCACGGAATTACTCTCAGCAGGGGAACTCTGGCCAGCAGAATAGTAATTCGGCACAGAATTACCAAAATTCTGCGGGATACCAGAACGCCCAGCAACAGGGATCTCCACAGCAGAACAGCTACGGTCAGAGTTCTGCTCAGACGCAGCAGAGCGGATCATCTGTTTATAACGGAAATTCTTCCTACGCTCAGCCACAGCAGCAGGCCCCCTACGGAACTTCTGGTTCCCAACCTGCACAACAAATGCTCAGCAGGGCTACGGTCAACAGAATTCTTACTCGCAGACGAGCGGATACCAGAACCAAGCTGTAAATTCGGGATACACAAGTCAGAATCAAAACTATTATGGTGCCCAGAACCAGCAGGGGCAGTATGGGCAGCCCGCCTACGGTTCTTCTCAGTTTGACGCAAATGCTCAGAACGCAGGCGGTCCCTCGCAGGCCGCTCCGGTTATGGCAATTATTTCCTTGGTACTTGGTGTGCTTGCCATTGTGAGCGGATGGTTCATCGTCGGAGGTCTGCTCGGTATTGGCGCTATTGTTTTGGGCGCTCTGGGGCTTCGCCAGTCACGTCAGCTGGGCAAGGGTAAGGGAATGTCCATCGCCGGTATTATTACCGGTGGCGTGGGTATCATCGTAGCTATTATCGCGACTATCCTTTTTGTGCTGGGGCAGCAGACTCTTCAGGAATGCCAGAAGGTCGGTACTCCGGATGGTAACGGCAACAAGGTCTGCCAGGTGGGGGATAACCCCGATAGCCGTATGACTGTTCCTGCTCAGTAGCGGCAGGTAGCGGTTTTTCGCTGATTGAAGGGGGCGGAGCATCTCGTTACGGATGTGTTCCGCCCCCTTGTGCATAAGTAAAATAATGCTGGTGTGTTGGTAGTAAAAGAACCTGGTGGTTGTGTAGAGACAGACCCTCTGATATAGTTAACCGTTACCATTGCGAGCGGTACTGTGTACATTCAGGGCAATGCAGAGAACGTTTGTAGATGGTGCTTTTTGATAAAAGTATAGGGGGATGATCGGTTTCGACGATGTGGGTTGAGATGGGTGAAGCGTGCCGAGGACGCAGGGTTATCTCGTTAACGCCCTCTGCAAAAAAATAAGTGCAAAATCTAAGCGCACTGACTTCGCACTCGCTGCCTAAGCGCGAGTTGCAGTCTGTCGGTCTGAGCATGCCTTTGGCTCAGAACCCGGCATCGACTTAAAAGGCCACTGCTGTTAGCCCTCGTCGTAGGGGCTGATGGGACTTTTATTACGAATAGGTTTGTCGATGTAAGTGTTTGTGCAAACATCGGAGCCGAGAAATAACGCTTTCACAAACTGCGCACGGAGAAGCCCTGTTGAAGCCACATCGGACCGGGGTTCGATTCCCCGCATCTCCACAAAAGCCCTTAAAAAGGGCAGGGAACTAAAACCCGAACCTGATAACTGAGCCGCCCACAAGCAGAATCGCTGGTGGGCGGCTCAGTTATATTTGGCCTTTTTCGCGCCGAACAAAATATGGGAAGTATGCAACGGCTAAAGCCGCAAGAGCATGATTTTCAGCCCGGAATAACGTAATATCAAGAAAGAAGACTCAGCGCGTATGGAGAAAAAGATGACAGAAAACCCGCGACAGGATCCTATGCCAGATTCAAACACACCTCAGGCATCATATCCTCAAGTCGAAGCTCCAACGCTACAGGAGGGTCACGATATGCAGAATTCTGCAGCTTCAGACGCGCCATTGGCGGCTTATGCTTCAGCAATGGGTGGAGCGTCTCATCCTCAGGCTCAGCAAGCCGTACCCCCAGTTGGAAACGTGGCTGCCGCCTACGACTTTGGCTACAGTAGGGCTCCTCGCCAATATGAGGTTCCACCCGAAGACAGGCGACCTTACGGGGAGCCTACCGGCGAAATTCGCGGACCTGGATATTTCTACTCGATAGGTTCTTTTGCTGCTTCGCTTTGTGGACTCATACTTACCGGATTTAGTGGCTTTCAGGTACTGGGGATCGCCATACTCCACGACGACTACGACTCTATGGGCTATGGTGCCTATGAATTTACGACAATCTCAAATACCATGCTTCTAGCGTTGGTACCTATAGTTATATCAATATGGCTGGGGATTTTTTCCTTTACTGTGAACAAAGGACGTATTACCCCCATGACGGGCAGGATGCGCGCCTTTGCCTCCCTTGGCATTGTCATGGGAGCCTTAGGAGCTTTAGGAATAGTTGGAAACTTCTTCCTCTACCTTCTTGCGATTTCCTAGAAATTAGCCTGCCAATGCGTGCATATTTACCCGTGCACCGAAGCCAAAGCCTATGTAAAAGCCCCGATGGGATTATCACACATAAATCTGGTGACCCGCCGGGGCTTCGCCGTCCCTTACCACAGGGTCCGAATGGTTACTCGGGCTTAGCTGGCTTATCACAGAACGATGCAAGGTCCCATTAGTAGCCAAAGTACTGGCGGTACCTTCTGCCTGCGCTGTAGCTACTGCATCGTCACCAGCTGCTGTTGTAAAGGTCCCGCCTGCTTCATGCACAAGCGGAACTAGCGCGGCAATATCGTGGAGCGCAACTTGAGCTTCACAAGCAATATCAACAGCCCCTTCGGCCACCAGACAATATGACCAGAAATCACCATAGGCACGGGAACGGTTAACCGCATGGACTAGCGAGAGAAAACTCTGCTCGAGTCCCAACCCCTCCCATCCTTTGAACTCGGCATAGGAGAGCGAGGCTCCAGAGAGCGTGGGGACACTCGAAACCTGAAGTCGTGTAGCCTGAGTTAGCGATTTACCAGCGTATGCGCCCGTACCCTGTGCAGCCCACCACCGTCGCTGTAACGCCGGGGCAGATATAAGACCCATAACCGGTTCACCCTGATCGAGAAGAGCGATGAGTGTGGCCCACACCGGAACACCACGCACAAAATTCTGCGTACCATCAATAGGATCGATAACCCACTGCCTGGCAGCCGTACCTGTTGAGCCTAGCTCTTCACCGATAATACCGTCGCGTGTGCGTACCCGCGAGAGCTGTGCACGCAGAAGTTCCTCGACCTCACGATCCACCTCGGTCACTGGAGTGCCGTCGCTTTTGTGTTCCACGGTAAAAGACCGATCTTTAAACCGGGACATGCTGACGCGATCCACGTTATCCGCCAGGATATGCGCCAGCCTCAAATCATCAGTGTATGACGTCGTAAAGTTCATGAATCTCTCATCAGTCGTCAAATGTTACCGTGTGTGGTCTTAGGAACTTATGTACAGGATACGAGCGATTACACGAGTGCCCCAAGCTCTTTATCGGAATCAGCTTCTTCATCAGGAACAACCTGCAAAAGTTTTCGCAGCGAATCCAAACGCGCCGCGCCACTGGCCCCCGCTTTACCCGCCTGCACGTAAGTATTTATACCGCAGTCTACCGCCTGAGCCGTATGATGACAGCCCTTAGGGCAGTCCTGCTCGCCAGGAACCAGATCGGGGAATGCCTGTACAATCTGCTCCGGCGGAACATGAGCCAGTCCAAAAGAACGTATACCCGGAGTATCGATAATCCAGGTTCCGGGTGGTACATGAAGCTCAGGCGTGGATACGGGCTGTAAGGCGAGAGCTGACGAAGATGTATGACGACCCCGCCCCGTAACGGCGTTAACGTGCCCAGTCGCACGGTCCGCACCAGTGAGTGCATTCACCAAAGTAGATTTACCTACCCCCGAATGCCCGAGAAGCACAGATACCTTACCCACAAGCTCTTCGAGAAGCTTATGAACGGGGGCATGCAGAAGACCCTCGGCTCCAGACTCACTCGGGGCTCGACCGTCAGCTGACCCCGAGAGTACAATTTTTAGCCCGGAGGCACTGTAATAATCGAGTAGTTGCTGCGGGTGAGAAACATCGGTTTTTGTAATGCACAAAATAGGCTCTATCCCGGCGTCATATGCAGCGACGACGGCTCGATCAATAAAACCTGTGCGCGGCTGCGGATTCGCAGCAGCAACCACAATGACCAGCTGGTTCGCATTGGCCACCACCACGCGTTCGGTTGTATCCGTGTCATCGGCGCTGCGGCGCAGTACCGAAGAACGCTCTCCCAAACGAACGATGCGCGCTAGGGTGTCTTTTGCGCCGGATATATCTCCGACTACATCCACAAAGTCTCCAGTGACAATGGGGGTACGGCGCAATTCGCGTGCCCGTGCCGCGATAAGAGTCCGTTCCTGTGGGGTGCCTTCATCGACAACTACTGACCACCGACCACGATCGACGGTGACGACGCGACCGCGTATAGCGTGCTTGTACCGGGGGCGTTCCTTAGTGCGGGGGCGAGAACCCTTTTTATTGGGGCGAACTCGAACGTCGGATTCATCCCACTCGTCGAAAGACCGGTTTCGGGATGGATTCACGAGCGCGCTCCTTCCCATTGCGAAAGCATTTTTTGCCAAAGCGCTGTGAATTGTGGGAGTGTTTTTGCGGTTGTCTGAACGTTTTCGATGCGCACTCCGGGTTCGTGAAGTCCAATAACCGCCGCGAACGTTGCTACTCGGTGGTCTTCATAGGTCTGTACCGTCACAGGAGAGTCTTGAGGCAGACGTCGAACGGGGCGAAGAACGCGAATACCGTCGGCTGTTTCTTCGGCAAGCCCGCCCAAACGGTTAATCTCAGTGACGAGAGCCGCGAGGCGGTCAGTCTCATGCCCACGCAGGTGACCAATGCCAGTGAGAGTGCTTGGGGAGTCAAGAAGCACAACGAGAGCGGCAACTGTAGGTGCGAGTTCGCCTGCAGTCTGTAGGTTAAACTCGACCCCGGAAAGCCGGGTTATATCTTCGGGCCCGGTGACTGTGAGCGAACCATTAGAGAATTCAACGGCACCGCCTAAACGGGGCAGAATGGTACGCCACTCATCACCTCCCTGCGTTGTTCCGGGGGGAACCGTCTGCTGTAGGAGCGGGCCAATCGGGAATAGTCACTGAGTTGCCCGTTACCATCGCAGCTGCAAGGAAAGGACCAGCGTTAGAAAGATCCGGTTCAACCGTGACATCAAACCCGGAAATAGTGTCTGGGAATACACGCCAGGCGTATTCATCAGCAACAGCTTCGGCGCGTACCCCCAAGTCACGGAGGGTCTGCAGGGTCATCTCAATATGAGGTATCGAAGGCACGGCGTTTCCCCGGTGACGAATCGTTAACCCCTGAGGAAGCCTAGGCGCAATCAAGAGCAGAGCAGATACAAATTGCGAGGAAGCCGAAGCATCAATAAAGATTTCTGCGGGAGTACCGGATGCGGCCGCAAGTCCAGGGGAATGCAGAGTGAAAGGCAAGGTATCTACGGAATCATCGCCCGATCGTTCAATACGCACCCCCAGCTGACGCAGACCATTGCAGAGCGCCGCCATCGGCCGTTTGCGGGCGTGTGGATCACCGTCAAAGTTGTACTCACCCGGAAGCAAAGCAGCAAGAGCCGGTACGAACGCATGACCGTTCCCGCAAGCCCGCAATCAATCTTTGCTGTCGAGGGAGACGGAGCACGGTCTAGAGGGGTTACGAGAAGATCAGGACCAAACTCCGAACCTGTCTCGATACGCTCGAACTGGGCTCCGAGTGCCTCTAAAGCGGAAATCATGAGGGCTGAGTCTCGCGAGTGTAGGGGAGCACGCAACCGTGAAGGGGAATCAGCAAGAGCCGCGAGGAGCAGGTAACGGTTGGTGAGCGATTTGGAACCGGGGATGCGCATCCGTGCGCTCATCCCAGGCGCACCCCGGTACGTGGGGGCTTCCCATGCATGTGCCATGGTATTTTGCGCCGTACTCAATTCGCTCATCGGTATAACTCTCTGCCTCCCATAATCTGTCTGGTGTTTGCGCTGGAACTCGCCGGTTCTCTGTACCTGAGGACGCTCTTCTTCGCGCCCATACACTTCAACCATTCTACCGGGTGGGTACCCCAAACGGGTGAGAATCCAGGTAAAACGGTGTATCATTTTTCGCGGTGAACACACAATATTATGCGGGTTTATAGAAGAATAGCGAGGAGAAACCCGGTAGTCGAGTTTTCTCCTCGCCGTAGTATGCCGCGAACTTAGACCAAAGGCGGTGAAGGCTTAGGCACTCGCCGAACAAAATTCATCAATATGTTCCAAAAGCCTGGCTTTGAGGGATTCAGGCGCCTGCTCGTCACACGAAGATTTGATCTTCGCACGCAAAAGGACCTCAAGATCCTTCGCTTCGGTGCAATGCGAGCAAGCATCAAGGTGCCTCTGAATTTCTTGTATTTCCTCAGCGGTGAGAGCGCCATCAAGATATTCATAAAGGTTTTTGAGTGTTGTGGAACAGGGGTTGCCGCCACAATCTTCGGTAAGTGCCGTGCTATTCTCGGGTGTTTGCTCTTCCATAGCAGACTCCTTTCTTCCGAGTTTATAAAACTGAGCCTATTTCTTCTTCGCCGCTTTTGCTTCGACCTTTGCGATAGTCGAAGGGCGTAAACCATTTTCGCGAGCATAATCCAGTAATTTTTCGCGCAGAATGCGGCGTCCGCGGTGCAGCCGCGACATGACCGTTCCTAATGGAATATCCATAATCTCGGCGATCTCTTTATATGAGAACCCCTCGACGTCGGAGTAGTACACCACCATGCGGAAGTCTTCGGTGAGTGAGGCGAGAGCCTGCCGTACTTCGGTGTCCGGGAGCGCATCCAGAGCCTCCATCTCGGCTGAGCGTAGCCCTGAAGCATCATGAGCGCCCGCTTGGGCTAACTGCCAGTCTTCGACGGATTCCGTATGTGCCTGCTGTGGCTCTCGCTGGCGTTTACGGTACAGATTAATGTACGTATTGGTCAGAATACGGTACAGCCACGCCTTGAGATTGGTACCTTGCCTGTACTGGTGAAAAGAGGCAAAGGCCTTCGTATACGTCTCTTGAACGAGGTCTTCGGCGTCTGCCGAATTCCTGCTCATGCGTAAGGCAGCGGCATAAAGCTGATCGACGTATTGCATGGCATCTGCAGTGAAGCGCTCACGTAATTCACGAGGTGTGAGAGTCGCCGTCGCTTCTGCGGCGTTGGACTCGCTCATAGGTGCTCTTTTCTGTCGCGTAATGACTTTCGGGGGTCTGTGTACAGCATACCTTCGTGTGAGGCTTCGGGGAATGTAACGGCTCGCTCGAATGAATTATTCCCAGTATCCGCAGCACGATTATTAGCTGAAAGGCCAGATAATTCGATAAAGCAAAACCCCGGTGAAAGACCACCGGGGTTCTTACGTATAGCAAGATACCTTATGCGTTGGGGCGCTTACCGTGGTTTGCGCCGCCTTTACGACGGTCCTTGCGCTTACGACCGCGCTTGCTCATAGGAGCCTCCTTCAGAATTGTGAACCTCTGCTCAAAGAAAGCCAGCAAGGCTCTAAACTAACCGCCCCGAGTCTTAGCACAGGCTTAAACGCATAGGGCAACGCCGTCTATTTTTTCATAGAAACGGCTTGAATGCATCTTACCAACAGGCTGATGCGAAAAATATGGAGATTTAGATACTCTGTCTGCGTAAGATCTTACTGCTCGGGAAGGTTAGCCAGCTGTACCAACCGCGGTGGAGCACAAGCCACGCCATGAGACCGTATCCAGACTGCCCCGGACGCCCATCATTAGCGGCCAGATCATTGCGCCATTGTTCGTGGTGCAAAAGAGGGTTGAACGTATCGACATACACGTGATTACGGCGGGTTACTACATCTGCATAAGCCGCCGAAAGATCAGCGATACGACGGTTACGCTCTGGGTCGAGAGTCGGGGGAGGGCCCACCACAAGTACACGGATGCTGTTCTGAGACGCCATGTCCACCATATTGGCAAGATTCAAGCGTGAACGTGCACTGGTGAGTCCCAAATCAATGTCAAAAGTTGAGGGAGCTATGACCAAACGGTTATCGGCACCGGGAAGGAACCTGCGGCGTGCCTCATCAAACCATCGAGTACTCAACTGCTCGCTTCCTTCATTCGGGGCGGCGAGATTATAGGCTGAAATGGATGCACTAGTTTGCGGGGTACGTGCCATCACGCGACCAAACCAACCTAGGGTGCGGGGGTCACCGACACCGGCGAGCAGGTCGTCTCCAACCGCTACAAGTCGAATATTGCGTTGCTCCACGGGGTTCTTTCTTCCGTTGATATCTTGCGTCTGCAGTACGTAAACGCTCTGTCCTTTTGTTTAAGCATAAGGTGTTCGAGTTATGTTTTCGAACTCCTCGAAAATTTTTGATCCAATCGTGATGAAAAATCCACTTGAGGCATAGGAAAAGCCCCATCACTACAGTCTTCCACAATCGCACGAGTTATAAAACTCGCTGTGAAGCTACGGTTGTGATGGGGCTTTACCCCACAAAGGATTTAGCCTTCGAAGACCTGCTTCATCAGTGCCTCAGCTTCAGCGGCATGGCGTTTACCCGTACCTGCTGCGGGAGATGCCGACGCAGGGCGGGACACCAAACGCATCCGGTAGTCAATAAGTGGCAGCAGGTTCAAAGCCATAAACGGCCACTGACCCTGGTTAGCGGGCTCATCCTGTGCCCATACAATATCGGTGGCGTTCGAGTACAAATCCAGCTGTGCCTTGACCTCTGCCTCGGGCAGGGGGTAAAGCTGTTCAACGGAGACGATAGCGGTTTTCGTATCACCGCGCTTTGCACGCTCAGCCTCAAGATCGTAGTAGAGACGACCAGAGACAAAGACTACACGCTCAACTTGAGCCGGAGTAACACCGGAACGATCGCCAATAACGGGCTGGAACGATCCCTCCGTGAAGTCCTCAATTGAGGATGAGGCAGCCTTCAAACGCAAGAGCTGTTTAGGGCTAATAACCACAAGCGGCTTATACGGGCGGTGCTGTGCGTGACGACGCAACAGGTGGAAATACGATGCCGGGGTAGAAGGCACAGCAACCGTCATATTGTTTTCAGCGCACAACTGCAGGTACCGCTCTATACGTGCTGATGAGTGGTCCGGGCCCTGCCCCCTCATAACCGTGGGGGAGCAGAAGAACCAGCGAAGAACGCTGACCCCACTTCTGTTCAGACGATGACACGAACTCGTCGATAATCGTCTGGGCACCGTTCGCAAAGTCACCGAACTGGGCCTCCCACACCACCATCGAATCGGGACGTTCAACCGAGTATCCATACTCGAAGCCTATGACACCGTACTCAGACAGAAGTGAATTGTAGATACGTAGCTTGCCCTGATGATCCGAGAGATGCTGCAGCGGTGACCATTCGTCATCGGTGAGATGATCATGCAGCACCGCGTGACGCTGCACAAAGGTACCGCGTTGAACGTCTTGGCCGCTCATACGCACATCGGTGCCTTCCATGAGCAGAGAGCCAAAGGCCAGAAGCTCGCCCATGCCCCAATTGACCTTGCCGTTTGTGCCCATCTCAACACGCTGTTCACACAGTTTCTTGAGCTTCTTGTGAACCGTGAAGCCCTCGGGAACTTCGCCGAATGCTTTGCGATGTGCTCGAAGGTATCGCGAGAGATCGCGGTGTTACCGCCATGAACAATTTCGGTGCTCTGCTGAGAAGCAGGCAGCTCAAGCCCAGCAACATTGGGGGTCTCAGGAGCGGGTACGGCCGCTTGGGTCTCGCTGAAAATCGCATCCAGCTTCGAGTGGTATGCACTCAATGCCTCATCCGCTTCCTCCTGGGTGATATCGCCGCGACCCACTAAAGCCTCTGCATACTTGGTACGGGTTGAAGGCATATTATCGATTACCTGGTACATCTTCGGCTGAGTCATCGACGGGTCATCAGCCTCGTTGTGACCGCGGCGACGGTAGCAGAGTAAATCAATTACGGCATCGCGACCGAAGCGCTCGCGGTACTCGAATGCGAGACGACCTGCCCGAACCACGGCCTCGGGGTCGTCGGCGTTCACATGGAAGACAGGTGCCTTGGTCATCCGAGCAATATCGGTTGCGTTGGTGGCGCTACGACCGTCCTTAGGGGAGGTCGTGAAGCCGATCTGGTTATTAACCACGATGTGTACGGTACCGCCGGTAGTGTAGCCACGCAGATTAGCCATCTGCAGAGTCTCCATGACGATACCTTGTGCGGCAAACGCGGCGTCACCGTGAATCAAGATGGGCAGAATGGGGTGACCTTCAACACCCTGGTCGTTAAGAACATCCTGCTTGGCGCGCGCGATGCCTTCCAGAACGGTGTTAACAGCCTCCAAGTGCGAGGGGTTGGCAGCCAAATATACCTGAGTCTGCTTACCCGATGTAGAGGTGAACGTACCCTCGGTACCAAGGTGGTATTTCACATCGCCAGAACCACCTTCATATGGTGCCGCAGTACCGCTGAACTCACGGAAAATCTGGGCGTAAGACTTGCCCGCGATGTTAGTCAGAACGTTGAGGCGACCGCGATGCGCCATACCGATGGCGACCCCGGGCATATCGTTATCTGCCGCCTTGTTGATAATCGCATCCAACAGGGGAATAAGCGATTCTCCGCCTTCGAGTGAGAAACGCTTCTGACCCAGGTATTTGGTCTGCAGGAAGGTCTCAAAGGCCTCGGCCTCAACGAGCTTCTCCAGAACATGCATCAGGCGTTCGCGGCTAGGCTTGCTGTAGCCATGCTCTAGCTTCTCTTGGAACCATTCACGGGCTTTACGGTCTTCCATATACATGTACTCGACCGCGAGAGTACCCGCATATGCCTCACGCAGACGCGCCAGAATAGTACGCAAAGGAAGCTGTTCTTTGTCGCCAAACCCTCCCGTAGGCCATACTCGATCCAGATCCCACAGCGTCAGACCGTAGCTTTCTACATTCAAATCGGGGTTTGAATGTAGCTGGTAGCCCACCGGGTTGGTACGGGCGATAAGGTGACCGTGCACGCGGTACGCGTGGATAAGTTGCTGAATGCGGGCGACCTTAGAAACCTCAGTATCAGGATTAACCTGATTATCCTGGCTCCATCGCACAGGTTCAAATGGAATCTGAATAGCCTGGAAGATTTCGTCATAGAATCCTTCGGCGCCTAAGAGGTAGCTCTCTACTATCTTAAGGAATTCGCCGGAACCAGCACCTTGAATAACGCGGTGGTCATAAGTGCTCGTAAGGGTAATAACCTTAGAAATAGCGTGCTGGGCAACCATTGTTTCCGCCACGCCGCGGAACTCAGCCGGGTATTCGAGAGCGCCGACACCGATAATTGCGGCCTGCCCTTTCGAAAGACGCGGAACAGAGTGTACGGTACCGATACCGCCAGGGTTCGTGAGGGTAACCGTAGTCCCCTGGAAATCTTCCAGTCCAAGCTGACCTGCACGACCACGTTTGACGATATCGTCGTAGGCCTGCCAGAATTCCAAGAAGCTCAAGGTCTGTGCACCCTTGATATTCGGAACTACGAGGCTGCGGGAGCCATCAGGGCGGGGCAGATCGATAGCCAGACCGAAGTTCACATTCGCATTGTGAATAGCAATCGGTTTGCCTTTTTCATCATGACCGTAGGTGACGTTCATTGAAGGCATGGCAGCGAGCGCACGAATAACGGCGTACCCGATGATGTGCGTGAAAGAAATCTTGCCGCCGCGGGTTCGAGCCAAATAAGCGTTGATGGCAGAACGGTTCTCGATCAGCAGCTTAGCTGGTACCGCGCGCACCGTCGTGGCGGTTGGAACGGTGAGCGAGTCTTCCATATTGGCGGCAACGGCTTTAGCCGGTCCGCGCAGGGGCACAATTTTATCTTCTACAGGTTCCACGTTTTCTGCCTTTGATGAAGTTTTAGGAGCGGGTGATGCTGCCGACTTCGTTGGTGCGGCAGGCTGAGGGACCGGGGTAGTAACAGATGCTGCAGCGGCTGGAGCAGAGGGGGGTCGCTTCGGCTTTTTGGGCAGCTGTTACCGGGGCGGAAGCCGCCGGAGTTCCTTGAAGGGCCTTATCAATGGACTGAAAAATGGGCCACCACGAAGGATCCACGAGATTTGTCTTGCTGATAACGTTCATATTGTTCTTCGACGAACCATTCGTTACCGGCAAATTCCTCAGGTACCAGGTGATCTGGCAGATTTGGCACTGTAAACGCCTCTTCCTTGACTGTGAATTTATCCGTCGCGTCCGGAGAATTCCGGCACAGACGACCCGCATCTTCGAGGGGCGAATCATCACGCTGAGTATAAGTTGGCTTTGTGTGTGCCTCTTCAAGTCTCGCACACCTTGCGGACTCAAGAGCTGCAGCGCACCAAATACTCTATAACCTAGTTTAGTGAGAACTCACCCGAACTTTCCAGCTGAACCCGGCGGATGCGGTGAGTTATTCTTCACGGGAACATGCTTGTGAGAAGGTAAAACACGTCCTGAAGAGAAGTGTACTCCGCGAGATATTGTGCTCATAGGGGTTTATGCATCCCTGTTTTACGCTGAGTATCTAAAGGAAAGCGCAGCGACCACTGCAAATTTGCCTTAAACATTCGCTAGAATATGGGCTATGGATGACCCCTTCAGTTACCCCAATACAGACTGTCGAATATTACATTTTTATGACGCTCGTCGTTCTGATGACGTTGGGTGCGCGGTGAACGCATGAACTTTATACTTCTTGCTCTCGGCATCGCACTTATTCTAGGAACCGGTTTCTTCGTAGCTGTCGAATTCTCGCTTGTGGCGCTTGAGACCGCGACTGTGCATCAAGAACGAGAAAAAGGCGATACTCGCGCTAACGCCGTTCTGCAATGCTTACGTACTCTCTCAACACAGCTTTCAAGTTGCCAAGTTGGCATTACGATCACGACTCTGCTCACGGGGTATACACTCGATGCTTCCATCAATGCACTGACCGCTGGATTTATCTCTTCGTGGGGTTTGCCTAAGGCAGTAACCTCCACTCTAACCCTTGTGCTTGCTATGGGAATTGCCACCCTGTTATCGATGCTTCTCGGCGAGCTGGTGCCTAAAGGTATTGCGATCGCTGAACCTTACCGTGTGGCGCGGCAGGTTGCTCCCGCGCAGCTTATATTCACGCGCATCATGAAACCCGTGGTTGTCGTGATGAACGGGTCTGCCAATAGGATTCTTCGTCTCTTCGGCATGGAAGCTCAGGAGGAACTTTCTGCTGCCCGCAGTCCCGAAGAGCTTTCGGCAATGGTGCGTCGCTCTGCGGAGCAGGGGACCTTGGATTCGGATACGGCTCGATTTGTGGATCGCACGCTCAGTTTTGCTGAACTTACCGCTTCCGAGGTGATGACTCCGCGAGGGCGGGTTACGATGCTCGAAGATACGGCGCCCGTAACAGAGGTTATAGAACAGGCCCGTGCGACCGGGCATTCGCGTTTTCCTCTCTATCGTGGAGATCATGACAATATTGTGGGCGTTATCCATGTGAAGAAAGCTGTCGGGGTTCCAACCGATGTGCGTGAAACCCTGGAAGCCGGTGCATTGGCTGATGACGTGCTGCAGGTTCCTGAAACGCTGCACGTGGATGCGCTTCTTACTCAGCTGCGTGAAGGAGCGTTACAACTTGCCGTCGTCCTCGACGAATACGGCGGAACATCGGGAATTGTGACTCTTGAAGACCTTGTTGAAGAGATTGTGGGCGAGGTATCCGATGAGCACGATCAAGGGCGAACGGAACGGCCTCTACGTTTTGGTAACGGCGACTGGGTGTTCTCAGGATTGCGTCGCCCGAATGAGGTTAACGAATTTATTCCCGGTGTCATCGCCGAGCATCCTTCCTACGAAACCGTGGGTGGTTTTATGATGGAGCAGCTGGGGCGCATACCTGAACAGGGTGACCAGGTACCGATCCCTGGCGGTATTCTGCGCGTAGACCATGTTGAGGGACGCCGGGTAGACCGCATCCGCTTTATCCCCGACAGCATCGGGGAAGGGCTCGTATCGCAGCCAACGGTTTTACAGAATCGGCAGGTGCGCTCATGAATGACTGGATAGCTATAGCACTCCTCGTTATTTTGCTTATCGGCAATGCATTTTTTGTTGCGGGTGAGTTTGCCATCATGTCTACCCGCCGAGCCCAAATAGAGCCCCTGGCGGATGGGGGAAGTAAACGCGCAAAAGTGGTGCTCTACGCACTGGAACGCGTCTCTCTGATGTTGGCTACCTGCCAGTTGGGTATTACGATTTGTTCTCTACTGATTCTGAACGTTTCCGAACCGGCTCTGCACCATCTGCTGGGAGCGCCTTTAGAGCATCTTGGCCTTCCGCACTCTACGGTCGATATTCTTGCCTTCGTCGTTACCCTTATCGTGGTGACGTATCTGCACGTTATTTTTGGTGAAATGGTGCCGAAAAATGCTGCGGTTACTCTAGCAGCGCGCGGTATTGCCCTGTGGATTGTTCCTACGTTGGTACAGGTTTCGCATGTTTTTGCTCCCATCGTGGCGTTTCTTAACGGTATGTCAAACATGCTTTTACGCTGGATACGGGTGGATATTAAAGACGAGGTTGCCTCTACCTTTACCCTAGGCGAGCTGCAGTCTATCGTTGCCCAATCCACGGCAGAAGGCACCGTCGAGGATGAGGCCGGCGTTATCGGCGGCGCTCTCGAATTTAGCGGGAAGCATGTTTCTGAGATTATGGTAAGTCGGGACAACGTGCATACACTGCCCTTTGGATGTACTCCGGCAGAGGTAGAACACGCCGTAGCACGCACCGGATATTCTCGTTTTCCCGTCCACGATGAAGCCGGAATCTATATGGGGTACCTGCACCTCAAGGATGCCTTAGACGTAGCCCCTGAACGCACAGACCAGCCCTTTCCCCTGGTACAAACTGCGGTCTTTGACCGTTCTAACACCGACGACCGAAATTGACGATGCGCTCGCCACCATGCAGCAGAATCGCTCACACCTGGCGCAGGTCGTAGACACTTCGGGCACATTATTAGGTGTGGTCTTTATGGAAGATGTGATCGAAGAACTTGTGGGCGAAATTCGTGATACGACACAGGACTCGAAGCGGCGTAAAGCCAGCACATCGCACTCTGAAGGGATAAGCCAAGATGAACAATAAAGAGTTGTTTATACGGTATATGGCGTGATTTAGTGGTAATGCATCAGCAAACCCGGCGCGTCGTAATTGAAAATCGTTTTCACCTTGCGTAGCCTGGTAAAACTCGCTCGGAAAATATTCGCGCCGCAGTCGAAAGAAGAAATAACATGAAAAACTCATGAGCACCATAACGGTATTGGCTGGAGTATCTCTCATGGTGAGTGGCTGCTCAACCGCTAACTCGGGTTCCAACGGGTCATCAGGCAACGACGGCGGGAAAGTAAAAGTTGTTGCAACCACTGACGTTTATGCCGATATTGTCAAGCAGGTGGGAGGGGACAACGTAGACGTTACCCCCATTATTGCGTCAACTAGCACTGACCCTCACTCCTATGAAGCAACCGCAGCAGACCGTGTTAAAACGAAGGACGCAGGTCTTGTTGTGGTCAATGGAGGCGGCTACGACCAGTTCCTTGAAGATATGGCAGGTAAAGACAATAGCTCACAGAAGGTTGTCAATGCCGTCAAGCTGAGCGGGAAACTAACTGACAGCGAATATGATCATCTCGCCGAAGACCACAAGGACGGTCACCATGATCACGAAGACGGTGAAGAACATAAACACGCCCACGAGTTTAACGAGCACCTTTGGTACGACTTCGACACCATGAAGAAAGTTGCCACCGAAGTAGCAGAAGACTTGGCACAGCTGGATTCCGCGCACGCGGACTCCTACCGCGAAAATGCTAAGAAACTCGGCACAGAACTTGATACTCTGGACTCCTCAGCGAAGAAGATTAACGGTAAAGGTAAGAAATATATTTCGACCGAGCCTGTGCCGGATTACCTGATTGCCTCCACGGGTGCAGAGAATGCAACCCCTGAGGAATTCGCGGAATCTATTGAAGCTGAGAAAGACGTTCCGGCACTTGTGCTTAAGGAAACCCAAGATTTGGTGACTGAAAAGCAGGTCTCCCTGGTGGCATACAATGAGCAAACCGAAACCTCACAGACCAAGGAAGTGCTTCAAACGGCTAAAGATGCGGGGGTTGCCCATGTTTCCTTTACTGAAACTCTCCCCGAAAACACCGATTACCTGTCGTGGATGAAGACGAACGTTTCAAATCTCGAAAAGGCACTTTCCTAAGTGAAAAATACGACACCATTAGGCACCCCCGCGATAGAAATACGCGGGGGTAGCCTCGCTTTTGGAAACCGTAACCTTTGGAATGACCTCAACCTGTCCATTGCTCAAGGAGAATATTTCGCGGTTCTTGGGCCGAACGGTTCCGGAAAATCTACATTCCTCAAAGTAGCCCTCGGACTCACCGCGATGAATACCGGCACGATCTCTGTTCTGGGCAAACCAGCTCGCGCCGGAAACCCCGGCGTAGGCTACATTCCCCAGCAAAAAGCAATCGACCCATCAACCCCGATGCGTGCCCGCGACCTCGTTGGGTTGGGCATCGACGGGCACCGCTGGGGAATCCGGTTGGGCGGCAGAAAGTATCGTGCAAAAGTCAATGAACTCTTAGAGGCCGTCGGCGCTTTAGAATACGCCAATGTTCCGGTTGGTCTGCTTTCAGGGGGCGAACAGCAGCGACTGCGCATAGCCCAAGCTCTCGCGAATAACCCCCAAATGCTGCTTGCTGATGAAGCTCTTCTCTCTCTCGACCTGAACCATCAATACGCGGTTGCTGATCTGATTCATCGGTTTAACCGCGATCAGGGTGGCTCTGTTATCTTCGTAACTCACGAGATTAACCCCATCATTGAGCATGTTGATCGCGTCTTATATCTCGCCAACGGGCGATTTACCGTAGGAACTGTACCCGAGGTCATGAACAGCGAAACCCTGAGCGATCTTTACGGAACCCCCATCAACGTGCTGAAATCCAACGGGCGCTACGTTGTGGTAGGGGAGACCCATGCCAGCGACCATTGCCATGTGGTGGGTGGGGAGCAGAACCTTCATGGTGCGCATCAGGACCTTCGAGAAATTGCAGTCGAGACGGATCATGATGCATCCTCGGGCAAACCGGTCAAAACCGCGAGCGCGGCGGGTGCCCTAGAAGATTCTTCTAATACTATGAAATATCACGCCGAGCACAAGGGCGGAGGGACACCCCAATGATTCTTTCCACAGTAATCTCTCCGGTGCTTGCGGCAAGCCAGCAACAGAACGATTTACTCTCGCGGATTTTCGTTTTCGACCGATACAGCGAACTAGTTCAGCTGTTGCAGAACTCTATTCTTGCGGGTGCAGTCCTCGGTATTATCGGCGGTTTCGTCGGCATGTTTGTTATGATGCGCGATCATGCCTTCGCCGTGCACGGTGTATCTGAAATGTCGTTTGCGGGCGCCGCGCTGGCACTTCTTCTGGGGTACGATGTCATTACCGGGTCAATGATTGGGTCCATTATCTCCGCCTTGCTGATCGGCATGATGGGCGTGAAGAAAAGCGAATCAAACTCGGTCATTGGTGCCCTCATGCCCTTTGGTCTGGGTTTAGGCATTCTCTTTCTCTCGCTCTACCAGGGCAGGAGCGCCAATAAATTCTCGCTTTTAACCGGTCAGATTGTTTCGGTCGATGGTGATCAGCTGAACGCCATGATCGCTGGAGCCATTGTAATTATCGCAATTCTGACTCTGGTCTGGCGGCCACTGAGCTTCGCTTCACTCGATCCCGAAGTGGCCCAAGCAAAAGGTGTTCCTATGCGTACCCTATCCCTGGTCTTTATGGTGGTTCTGGGTATCGCTGTAGCGCTTTCGGTTCAGGTCGTTGGCTCCCTGTTGGTGCTGGCCCTCTTGATTACTCCATCTGCCGCGGCGCTTCAGGTGACCGCATCCCCGCTTAAAGCGCTTATTCTCTCGGTGATTTTTGCGGAACTGGCTATTGTGGGCGGTATTTTGCTTGCGCTTGCTGGTTCGTTACCGATCAGTCCTTATGTCACCAGTGTATCCTTCGTAATTTATCTTATCTGTCGCATTATTGGCGGAATTAGGAGGCGGCACAGCGCATCAGGTCGCATCGCCCGTCAGACACAAGGGGATGCACATCATCACCCTGCGAGCGTCTAGTAGCGGCTCTTTCTAGGGAATCTTAAAGTCTGTTGCCCACAACTCAACCAAGAGTTCAAGAGTTGTGGGCAACAGACTTTAAGAGTAGCGCATACTCTGCGGGATGAACCAGGATTCAGGTCTTATTTACTGGCGCCCCGTCAACCGATTTTCTTCATCACGGAGTTCCAGAGTGCATTCAGGGCAGTAGCCGGTAACTTCAACTACATGCTCCAATTCCGAGAACCCGTATTTTTTCCCCATATCAAGGGCCCAATCCTCAATAGCGGGTGCCTCAAGCTCCACGGCCTTACCGCAACGGCGGCACAGAAGATGATGATGGTGTGTATCGCCCTGACAATGACGGTAAAGCGACTCGCCTTCGACACCCTTCACGACATCCAGTTCTCCCGAATTAGCGAGAGACTGGAGCACACGGTAGGTTGTCGCCAAAGACACCTGCTCTTTACGGTTAGCTAGGGTGAGGTGCAAATCCTGCGCCGAAATAAAATCGCCCAGTTCGGCCATCGTGGCCTTGATAATGCGGCGCTGCTTGGTGTTGCGCGCCTCTGCCTGTTTCACGATCTTGCGGACGGGAATATGAGTATCCAAAACATAACCTTCCGGGTGGGGCACACCCAAGTAGTATGCGGGTTTGTGAGCCTTTTCTAATGACTCTACACTAAAATTTTGCATATCAAGTGCGAGTTATTAATTCTCTCACGTGGTGAAAATTCTAGATTACCCTGTAGTTAGCTATGGTACAGCACTAGAGCAGGCTCGAATCTGGCGAGTAGACTGGAACCATGGAACTGACAAAATATACCCATTCAAGTGTGCGGATAGAGCACGACGGTCATGTACTAGTGTTTGACCCCGGAAATTTCGCGCCTGAGGGCGAACATGCTCAGCTGCTTGATGGCGCGGACTACCTCTTGATCACACACGAGCACCCCGATCATTTTGATGCCGATCGTGTGCTGCCTTTGATCGCCGAAAAGCCACAGTTACGTATTTGGGCGCCGCGAGCTGTCGCAGAGAAATTCTTGATACCGCGCCAAACGCCCACGTCACTGTTGTATCGGCAGATAGCGAATTTTCGGTGCCCGGTTTTGATGTACAGACCTTTGGCGGTCAGCACGCGCTGATTCACCCTTTGATCCCTACGATCGCCAATATTGGATACCTCATTAACGGTGTTGTGTACCACCCCGGTGATTCCCTCGTGGTGCCACATGGTGTGAAAGCTCCTCATGTGTTGGTGCCGGTACACGCGCCCTGGAGCAAGGTTCAAGAAGTTATCGATTTTGTGATCGCGGTGGGAGCACGGCATGCGTACCCCATTCACAATGGCATGATTAATGAGAATGGTACGGGAATTATCGAGGGTTTGATTACTACCTTTAGCAACAAGTACGGTACCGAATATTCGCATCTAAACCCCGGTGACACGGTCAAGTTCTAGATTTTGGAGGATAGAGTGAGCAGTATTTTTACCAAGATTATTGACGGCGAGATTCCGGGCCGTTTTGTCTGGAAAGATGAGAAATGCGTGGCGTTTATGGATATTCAGCCAGCATCGCACGGGCATCTGCTTGTGGTCCCGCGTGAAGAAATTGACCGTTGGCCCGAGCTGCCGGTGGAGCTTGCAGCACATCTTTTCGCAGTAGCGCATAAGATTTCCGGTGCTCTAGATCGAGCTTTCGATAAAGACCGGGTGGCGCTTATGATTGCCGGGTTCGATGTGCCACACACGCATATTCATCTGTTCCCAGCGGATAGTATGGCGGAATATGACCCGGCGAATGCGCTCGCTAACGTGACTGCCGAGGAACTGGATGCTGACGCGGAGGCGGTGCGTACAGCCTTACGTGACCTCGGACACGGTGAATTTGTGCCGGAGGCTTAGGAGAGCCTGATCCTCTTAATATTCCGTTTCACCACAGACATGAAAAAGTGCCTTTATTCAGATAAAGGCACTTTTTCATGTCTGTGGTGAGCATGATGTACAGCTTGCCCCTCAGCGGTACGCTTTGAAACGGTGCAGCGCTTGCTCTGTTTCTGCTGTGAAGCAGGCAAAAGCCTCCGCATACTCGCAAGAAAAGTATTCGGGGGCTCGCCCTCGCCGTAGGTAGGTTTAGTGTTTCCGCCTTTGAGATCTGATCTGCCAAATCTTCGGGGGAGAGGTTGGCGGAAGAGAACTCGGGGGTCAGCGGCAGATGCAGCTGTAAACCGGTACCGGGGCAGATTTCTACGTTTGCTGACTTTAATTTGAAATCGACCACGTGTCCGCCATGAGTACGGTCATCATCAATAAAGTGGGCGTGGCACCCCGGAACGGAAATGCCCTGCTCATAGATGGGGGTACGGAAACCCACAATCGTGCCCGTCAGATTATCGAACTGAACGATATCCTCATTCTCGGTTGCATCCACCATTTTCGGGTAGGGCTTTTCCTGCTTAACCACGGTACGAGTACGAACCCACTCAAACTCGCCATAAATCTTGATAGCGTACATGTAGTTCTTTGACACCGTAAAATTATCGAGAACCTGTGAGGTGGAGGTGCGCAGCATGTTTTGCGGAAGCTCACGACGGATCATGGGTACGAAGTTTGTGACCACTGCATATGGGGTTCGATCAGTAAGCTGGGGGATAGAAACCGAGCCGTCATGGCGCACCTGGTAACAATCGCCGTCGAGCACCACCATCTCCCCATCAAGACCGTTAAAAGTTCCTACCCCAAAGTTACCGTGGCTCAACAGCTCACCAATTGTCATTTCGCCATCGTACACACCGTCGAGCAACTGAGACATAAGACCGGTCTGGAAGACCTCGTTGCGGAATACGGTTTCGCCATTGAGCTGAGTCGGCTGATATGCCATCGTTTTACCTTCCATCGCGTATATTTGACTACACCATCATTCTACGCCGCATATTCCAAATGCCGTGTTTGTATATAAAATATGCCCATGCTAGAGATCGAGTACCATTTCAATGTGCTTGATTCCAGCTTCCTGATAGGGTTCACCGCGAGCCACAAAACCGGCCGCCCCATAGTAGGTATCTCTTAAATATGCTTGCGCGCTAATCACAATCTGCCGTGCAGATGTGTTCGTGCGAATCCAGTCAATGGCCGCGTGTAAAAGTTTACGTCCTAGCCCATTTCTGCGTACTTCTTGACGTACCGCAACACGACCCAGCGTCCATGCATCTGCGATGGTGCGGTGATTACCGTCATTGACATGTTCCAGATCAAACATGCGCAGATACGCGAGTACACGACCAGAATCATCAGCGGAAAAGAAATGGACGCATTCAAAATCGGTTTCATCAGCCTCGGGCTCAGTAATCTTCTGCCCCGCAGCAAAAACCAGGGTGCGTGTTATATGAATCTGCTGAAGTTCATGCAGTGTGAGCTCATCAAATAGTTTGGTCGTAAAACCGGGAGAGGAAGTCATGAATCCTGCTTGTCTGACGAACGGTCTGTTGAGAGCGGGCGGGCATATGATGCGTAAAAACCTACACTACTAGAGGCACATATCCGGCACTGTAGTTTCCTAAAACTTGCCCGTCCCGCATCATCCGTGGATGCGCTAGTGCTCAATCGTCGGATTAGCGCTGCAAATCGAGTACCATTTCGACATGCTCGATTCCAGACTCCATGTAGTGCTCACCGCGCTCAACAAACCCCTCAGGACTGTAGTAGGTATCTTTCAGATATGCTTGAGCGGCGATCACGATTTCTTTTGCGTCCGTGTTATTCCGGATCCATTCCAAGGCTGCGTGTAAAAGCTTACGTCCCAGGCCGGTACCACGTGCATCTGGGTGAACTGCCACACGGCCGAATGTCCACGCGCCCGGAATGTAGCGGTGGCGTGCATCCTGAACCTTCTCAAGATCGAATAGACGCAGATACGCGAGCACTTTCCCGAATCGTCCTCATTCACCATATGGATGCATTCGAAATCAGCGTCATCAGGCTCCTGATCAGTTGATTGCTGACCCACTGTGAACACCAGAGAACGAATAATATGAATCTGCTGCAACTCGTGAGCGGTCAGTTCGTCAAAATGCTTGGCGATGAATTTGGACACGGGCTCTCCTGCGTTGGTCATATCGGTGAAAAGACAGTTCTCATTATTCTAACGTGATGTGTGCGAATCACACGAAATCTAAAGAATATACGGTAAGAATGTGCGGCGTGTACAGCTAAAGCGTACCAATAAGAACGCCGCCAATAACTACGAGGGCGAGTCCTCCTAACACATACAGCAACTCCAGCCTCGTTTTCTTCTCGCCCAGTAGCAAGATACTGCCCAGAGTGGAGATAATAACGTTCATCTGTGAGAGTGTAAACCCGCTGGCAACACCGTTGCGATGCGGCTCAATAGACACTAGGTAGGCTAACGCAGCACCCGAGAAAATCACGCCACAGATAATGTTCTGTAAAGACTTCTTATCCCAAGGGCGGGTACCGTCACGGGTCAGCATAGACATCGTGATAGCCGCTACCACCATACCCACTGATTGGGGCAGGAATTTATACCACCCGTCTACACTCACATAGTTGGGAAAGAATGAATATCCGACATATCCGATGGTAGAAATTAAGAGTGTGATAATACCGGCCCGCATATTCCCGCCCGACTGTGGGTCAGGATTCTCTTGCTTCGTGGTCATCCAGATACCGATGATAATGAGAGCCAGAGCTACGGCCCCAATTACTTTAGCTTGAACGGTACCCCAGTCACCGAACGCCACCACACCCATTAACGAGGTACCTACCAGCTGCATACCAGTCGATAAAGGCATGGTTTGAGAAACACCGATCTGGGTAAATGCGCGATATTGGTTCATCTGCCCGAACGCCCAGCTTGCTCCTGAGAGGAAGCACAGAAAAAATGCCCAAGCGTCAAGGCGAATCGGGAAGAAAAGCAGGGAAGTGGCAATACCCATGAGGAGCACGCCCATCGTGGTACCCATAATTTGCTGAGTCGGTTTACCACCGATTTTAGATACGCACAGAGGCAGAATGCCCCAGAATAGCGCGGGTATAAGACCGATAAGGATATTCATGGAAATATTTCCTTAGGCACTATGAGAACACAGAATATACAGCTGTTCCGTGGAAAGAATAGTAAATTACCATTTTAGAAACGTCTATAACGCTGTAAGCTCACTCTAGCTTATCTTGTTTTATAAAATTCGAGCCCGGCAGGTAAACATCCTGTTTGAGATCTTAAAACAGAAGATGCCCTCCTTACATAAGGGCATCTTTAGGATAGTTCGGTCAAGCTTTAAGACCATAGGGAAGCGACAGTCTTCGTAAAGTGCGCACCATCGGGGTGTATCTGCGATACAAGCTGGAGATTCCAGGTTCCATCGCTCCCATTAATATTTGCGGTCGTGCGCGTACGTGCTACGAGCTGAGCGCCATTGTCACTTCGTTCCACGTGAGCAGATACTACCTCAATATTGCTGTAGGACATAGTTTTATCGGCAACCGACTGTACCCACTCATCGCGAGTCTGGATTTGGCCTGTGATGTGGGTGAGTGTAGCATCCTCAGTGAGAGTGGAACGGAGAGATTCGGCGTCAGCATCCATCATTGCCATAAACATACGCTCTTGTGTGCGAATAGGCTGTTCATCGGAACCTGTATAGGGCTCGCCTGGTGCAGAGGGTAATAGCTGGTCATTCTTATATAGTGCTTCATCGGACGACAGCGAGCTGGAAGCGCAACCTACGAAAGTTGCAACTGCTGTAAGACCAGCTGATAGACATACAGTACGGCGTGATAGTACATGCGACACGTCAAACTCCTTTAGAACGTGGAGGCAGTAATCCCCTAAGAACTTACTTGCGGCTTCATCATACGTGAAGGTTAAGCCTTAATTCCAGATTTTGTAAGTATTCCACATTATGGCCACTGAGGGAATCAAGTACCTTGTGGAGCTGTTCTTTCTGAGTGGGGAAACTTGCGAATAGGTCTATCTTCTCAGTGTTTACTAGTTAAGGAAGGCTACTATGCTAGGCAATGCCGCAGTGTATTGTCAATATGAAAGCACAACCGGAATATACAAATTCTGGAAAGGTTAGTATGTGCATGCTCGCCATGAGCATAATCTATGATGAAGCAAAGGCAGACAAAAAACTATAAGAATATCTCAAAATTATTATAAAGCTAATAAATATGCTTGTCAGAGGTCATATTCTTAAAATCTCAGGACCTGTCATTATGAGTTTTTGATAGGCAACATATATCGGAAATTAGGTTCCGTTACGCTAGAAAAAGAGAGAGCTCTTTTGCTCTATTTATATCTTAGGGTCAGAGGTACAGACTTATCTTCTATGACACAGAAGAATGCTCCATGCCCTCATATATTGAGGACACGGAGCATTCTAACCTCTATAAATAACGGTTAGACACCGTAGTACAGCTGGTATTCCAGCGGGTGAGGAATCAGCGAGAGCGGTTCAAGCTCGTTCGTGCGCTTGTAGTCAATCCACGCATGAATCAGATCCTCGGTGAATACGCCGCCTTCGAGCAGGAAGTCGTGGTCTGCCTCAAGCGCGGCCAGCGCTTCCTCAAGGTTAGCGGGAGCCTTCTTAATATCCTTGGCCTCTTCTGCGGGCAGCTCGTATAGGTCCTTGTCGATCGGGGCTGGTGGCTCAATACGGTTGCGAATACCATCCAAACCGGCCATAAGCTGAGCCGAGAACGCGAAATAGGGGTTACATGAGGGGTCAGGGGCACGGAACTCCAGGCGCTTAGCTTTCGGGTTGGCGCCAGTAATCGGAATGCGAATACCGGCAGAGCGGTTACCCTGCGAGTACACCATATTCACGGGGGCTTCGTAGCCAGGCACAAGGCGCTTGTAAGAGTTAACGGTTGGGTTGGTAAACGCCAACACAGCGGAAGAGTGTTCAATTAGCCCGCCGATGTACCAGCGAGCGATATCGGAGAGGTTTGCGTATCCGCGCTCATCATAAAAGAGTGGGTCGCCGCCTAACCACAGTGACTGGTGGCAGTGCATACCCGAACCGTTATCGCCGAAGACAGGTTTCGGCATGAAAGTCACTGACTTGCCCCACTCATCGGCGGTGTTCTTGATAACGTACTTAAACTTCAGCAGGTCGTCGGCGGCATTGGTGAGGGTTGAGAACTTGTAGTTGATCTCTGCCTGTCCGGGAGACCCAACTTCGTGATGGCTGCGCTCAACTTCGAGCCCAACCTGATCCATCGCTACGCACATAGCATCACGCAGATCAGCTTGCTTATCGACAGGGGAGACCGGGAAATAACCGCCCTTGATAGGGGTCTTATTACCAAGATTGCCGCCTTCTTCCTTGCGGCCGGTGTTCCAATATGCTTCATCGGAATCGATTTTATAGAACACGGAATTGGGCTCTACCTGGTAACGGACATCCTCAAAGACGAAGAACTCGGCTTCAGAAGCAAAGAACGCGGTATCAGCAACACCTGTGGACTGCAAGTATGCTTCAGCGCGTTCGGCTACACCGCGAGGGTCACGGTGGTAGGGCTCACCGGTGCGGGGATTCACGATAGAGCAGATAATAACAAGGGTTTTTTCAAGACGGAAAGGATCAACATACGCCGACTTAACATCAGGAATAAGCTGCATATCAGACTCGGCAATGCCCTGGAAACCACGAATAGACGAGCCATCGAAAAGCTGACCGTTGACGAAGAAATCCTCGTCGATCGCCTTCGCCGGAAGGTTAAAGTGCTGCTGCACCCCGGGCATATCGGTGAATCGAATGTCGACGAAGACAATTTCGTCGCTCTTAATAAAATCGAGAACTTCTTGGGGACTGGTAAACATACGGACTGCTCCTCGTGGTGTTTTGTCCTTGGTGTCTGGTGTGGCGCCCAGTTTATGAGTTGTGCACCACTATCTAGCATAGGGGGTATTTTTTGCTCTGTCGTGTCTATTATGTTTCGGTAGTGTTACAAAGTTGCAGATGTGGTAGGGTGGCGTACGTTGAGGAAAGAGATACAGGATAATAGAAACCATGATTGAACGTGACGATCTTGGGTCGTGGCTCAATGGCGCGCCCAGCGACCAAAAATACCCCGGAGAGATCATGGGGCGACCAGAGACAGGACCTGGCGCTATAGCCCGTCCGATGCGTCGCCTCCTAGGTTTCATCATAGATTGGTATCTATGCTTGGGTCTCGCGTTTCTGCTAGTCGGAGCCCAAAACGTACAAATACATGGTCTAACAACACTAGGAATTTTTCTGCTGTACCTGATCGTACTCGTAGGATTTATGGGGCACACTCTGGGGCATTTTCTGGTTGGAGTCCAAGTGCAAACTCTAGATGGCAGGCCTGCTGGTTGGAAGCGAGCCCTTATCCGAGCTGTGCTGACCATGCTGGTGCTGCCCACCGTAATTTGGACGCGAATTCACGCGGTCTTCACGATCGCGCGGCAGGAACTATACTTGTGCGCATCCGCTAGATGCGAACTGTATTGCCGGAGAGCTTATATTGTTTTCCGGGTATTAGACAGAAAAGCTGAGCCCCGACCTCACCATGAGGTCGGGGCTCAGCCATAGGATGTACCGTTTCTAACGCCCACGCATTGCGCGACGATCGGGGCGCACACGGTTCGGATCTATACCCTTTGGAATGCTGTTCATGGGGTTACGCACATGGTTGAGGGTACTAAGACGATTAGAAACTCCCTGAACTTCTTGCTGAGTCAGGGCTTTAGGCAGCTTGTTCATAGTCTTGACGACATCTTTTAACTCAACCTGATTCTCGTCGTGACCGGTCTCAATCACGTGTACGGGAACGCCGGGAACTACGCGGTTAAGATGTTTCTTCTCATTTTTCACAAGGTTCTGCACACGCGATGAAGGTCCCTCGGTTACCAGCACAATTCCCGGCCTACCGAGACCCCGAAAGACAAGATCCTGATTGCGGTTCGCAGCTACAGGCTGCTCTTCCACAATCCAGCCGCGGCGCACAGAGTTCATAGCGGCACCCGCACGCCCGGGTTGTCCTTCGATCTGTGTGAACGCTGCTTTTTGTGCGCGACGACCCAGAATAATCATGGCGGCAAGAATGCCAACCGCAAGACCAAGAATAATAAAAGTGATGATGTTGTTGAGTAACGCGCCGATCAGGACAAAAACAAGTAGGGTAACGACCACTGCAAGAAGCAGAATCCACCCGATATTCGGGTCAGATTTTTTGGTCATCTGGTAGACCTGCTTCATCTGGGCAAACGTACCCGGAGATTTATCTTTCTTCTGCTTTTTCTTCTCTTCGCGCTTTTCTGCCACGGTGCTTCCTCTGGACAACGGGTAGGAAAATGCAGTATATGACTGCAGTATTTATTCTATCTTAGATTGTTCTTGACCTGGATGCCCGTGCATTCTCCTAAGGAAAAACTCACCCAACAGCCAAACCCTGCAGATGCGCCTAAGGCTTGGCGCTTGGCCCTCGTTTTTTGGGGTAAACAAAGTCCCCCGGCTCGTAATCTTTAGGAAGAAACGAGCCGGGGAACCTTCTAAATCTATGTCTCTGCGGACTGAACTATTCTAGAAACCCGCTGCGACGAGGGAAGAAGCCTCTTGCAAAGCCGCACCACCATCTTCGATATGCGCAAGGTTTTCTGGAATCTCATAGCCGTTCTTCTTCATCGCGCGTGCCCACAGACGACCGGCACGATATGAGGACCGAACCATCGGACCAGCCATAACGCCAGCAAAACCGATGGATTCTGCCATAGCTGAGAACTCCAGAAATTCGGCGGGCTTCACCCAACGCTCAATGGGATGGAAAAGGGGACCGGGGCGCAGATACTGAGTCAGGGTGATAATATCGCATCCGGCGTCGTACAGATCGCAGAGCGCCTCGTAAATCTCATCGTTAGTTTCACCCATACCCAGAATCAGGTTGGACTTCGTGACCATGCCAGCCTCTTTACCCTGGGTAATCACATCGAGTGAGCGCTCATAACGGAATGCCGGGCGGATCTGCTTAAAGATGCGCGGTACGGTCTCTAGGTTGTGGGCAAAAACCTCTGGACGTGCATCAATGACTTTCTGCACATGCTCTGGCTTACCCTTGAAATCAGGGATCAGCATCTCAACACCGGTATTGGGGCACATCTTGTGAATCTGGCGTGTAGTCTCTGCGTAGAGCCAGGCACCGCCGTCTTCAAGATCGTCACGTGCCACACCGGTCACCGTGGCATAACGCAGACCCATAACCTTAACGTTTAGCGACTTTGAAGGGCTCAGCGTAATCAATTGCAGCGGGTTTACCAGTGGCAATATTGCAGAAATCGCAACGGCGAGTGCATTCAGAACCGCCAATAAGGTAGGTCGCCTCGCGGTCTTCCCAACACTCGTAGATATTGGGACAGCCAGCTTCCTCACACACTGTATGAAGCCCCTGACCGCGGGCCAATTCCTTCATTTCGTTATATTCAGGCCCCACAACGGCTTTGGTCTTAATCCAGTGAGGCTTCTTTTCGATGGGAACCTCAGCATTGCGAGCCTCGACGCGCAGCAACTTGCGACCCTCGGGCTTAATGCTCATGTGTGTTGCTCCTTCTAGCTGGATGCGCCCTCGGTTTAAAACGGGCTGAAACCTATTTTACGCCCGCATCGTGCAGGCGAAAAACACTGTGGCGTGGATTATGGTTTATTTGTCTTTAAGCCTTGTTTACGCACACAAATCTCTATTCAGATTACCCGCCGAATATCGATAAGCAGTACTGACAAGGGGAAATACGTGAACCTTGTGGCTACGCAGCCGTCTCGTGTGCCACCTTGTGCTCCTGCGGAACAAGGGGCTCAAAAGGCATTGCCAAACGATCCTGATACTTAATAAGCTCACGCTCAAGGGGCTCTAGAATATCTGCCGGGGTTACTGTACGACCGAGCTGCTCTGAGATTGTTGTGACGCCAGCATCCGTAATACCGCAGGGAATGAACTGCATGAACGGCGCGGTCTCATTGCAGCAGTTAATGGCGAACCCGTGCATTGTGGTTTGCTTTGAAACGCGAATCCCAATGGCGGCGATTTTCTTATCCGGTGTGATGCCATCGCCCAGAATCCATACGCCGCTGCGCCCTTCCACGCGTTCGCCTTTGATGCCAAAGTGAGCGAGTACATTCATAATAATCTCCTCTAGGATGCGTACATACGCTACTACATCAAGAGGCTCAGGAAGTTTCAGAATGGGATACCCGGTCAGTTGGCCGGGACCATGCCACGTAAGTTTTCCGCCGCGGTCAATTTTCACGACTGGAGTTGAACGGTCTGTGGGGTACTCATGATCTTCAGTGCGCTTGCCAGCCGTAATCACAGGCTCGTGTTCGAGCAGAAGAATAGTGTTTTGTCGAGTACGTGCCGCAACCTCTTCATGAAGGCGAGATTGCATATCAAGGCTCTCAACATAATTCACATAGTCAGGGGCAAACCCCACACGTTCAAGTATTACGGACATAGCTTCTACCTTAGTACCGGAAAGACCACGATAAAAATTAGGGCTTCCTGATTACAAGTGCTCTGGGCCGTAGCATCGCTCTAGGAAAACAACTCGTACCTTGTGTGACAGATTATGACGTCATAAACAAGGCAGAAGGCGAGCAGAAACGCTTTATACAGCATGAAAATCGCTAAAAACCTTGTGCCTGTGGATAACTTTCACGGTGCTTTTCCAAAATCCGGTACATCTAGAGTATGAACACCGATAGCATCACATACCTTGAAAATCTTCACGAACAACCAAACCTGAGTATTTGGACAGTTAAGATACATACAAATAGAGATTCATCGGTTAAGAATCGTATACTTCCCAAACAATTAGCCCCGGGGCTTTACACCCTTGCGATAAGTCATGATTCTCAGCAAATACCGTCGCACCAGATCAAAACACTTTGCGGTTTACCACCTTTACCCGGTGTCGCCACTGTACTAGCCGTAACGCGGGACGAAAGGCAGTCGTCTGGCACAGAGACAGGAACTTATTATTGGTACGAACCGGTTGAGGCAGGATCACTCGAATCCCTTGTGCGTGCACGCGGATCCTTACCGCTCGCCGAGGTTGCGACCCTAGCACACCATATAGGATGGGGCTTCAAAAGCTTACACGCGGCGCATATCTATCCTGAGCATCTAGAGCCTCAGTACGTGATGATAACCGTTGCTGGACTCCCCGAGTTTCTTTGCCTGCCCAGTTCTATCAAAGCGAGTAAACACCAGCCGGATGAACATGAACATGTCGGAGTTCATGATTTTGTGGCTCTTCTGTGGTATGCACTCACCGGAGAGTCGCCTCGGCAAACTCATCAACGCATCCCGCTGCCGCTCCTTGCCGATGTACCGCAGACATTGGGAACTGAGCTTGAGCGTCTGCTTGATGATCCTAAGGCCACTGTACAGGAGGTTCTTGACGCATTCAGCGCATTCCAAACGCAGCCTCTCAACGCTTATACCAGCGCGCCTGAGTCAGTACGGTCTAAACTCCCTGTTGCTTCGCGAGAACCGAGTACCGTTAAAAGCACTAAGACCCTGCCCAAGGTTAGACATCAGAACGCTCAGAAACTTATAGGGAAGAGTACTTTCAAAGTTGGGCATAGCCGTGGGCGTTCAAAGGCTCGTAATTTTACGACCCGTAAACTCGTGATTCTGGGGGTTGGGAGTCTCATAATCTTAGAGCTGGAGCAATAGCTGGGGCAACCTGGGTTCCGGAAGCTATGCATCATCATGAGTCTCACGCTACTCAGCCTGCCGTTGTGAGTACTCCGCAGGATGAGCAGGCTATTCTCACTCAGGTTATAGAGGAGCGCAATCAGTCGTTGAGCTCCCAGGGGGCGGCGACGCTGAAACTGCGCTCATTGACCCGTATTCTGCACAGAGACTCTGACTCTTTAGGAATGACCGCAGAAGTAGAGTCGCCCGGATACGCCCCAACGGATGCGGAGCAGAAAGAATCCGGTGTTCACCTTGTGGACGGCGTGCCGGTGCAGACAGTTATCTTTGAGCTGCATCGCGACGAGGGGGTATGGCGTATTGTCACGGCAACGCCAGTCACGGATGAAACACCCAACGAGTCCGATGCGCAGCCTACGGTCGTCCGTGAGCTGTGAATAAAAATAACCACCAGGGGAGAGCTGCATATAGATGAGGCAGCTGCGAGTTCAAGCGTGTAGCTCTTAAAAATATATCCCCGGTAGGTCTATAAAAACTACCAGGAACATGGGCAAGAGTATTCTGCCGAAGTGAAGAGCTGTTTAGTGCCAGATGGTGGCAACGGCAACATTAACGACGGCAAGACCGCCCACTGCATGCGCCAAGCCTGTTGAAATTGGTTCTCCCGCCTTGTACCTGCGTTGACCGATGAATGCGGCAATAGCGATGCCCAATGCAATGAGAATTTTGACCGCAATCTTAATGTGGTTAGGACTGCCGGTAACCTCAGCAATTCCTACCAGGAGTAGGCCCGTTATGAGCATCAGAAGCGATGCGTGAAACTGCCCGGGCAGAACTTTAGGTGTGCGAAAATGAGCAATCCAGAGCCCAATAATAATCGCGGCACCTATGATGTGCAAAAACACAAGAATGTTGTTGAGAAGAAACATAGCTAATATTCTGACACTCTGTCACTATAATGTCTACTTTAATAAACTCGGCATAACGACGAAGAATAAAAAAAGGGGTGCGTTGGCTTATACGCCAACACACCCCTTGAAACACGATGCTACATCATGCCAGGACCCCTTTAGAGACCGAGCTCAGCCTCAAAGTTTGCTTCTTCCAGGCGAGTCTTGAGGGTGTACAGGAAGCGACCTGCATCCGCACCATCGACCACGCGGTGATCGTAGTGAGGGAGAGGTAGCACATGGAGCGAATCGCAATTGAATCGTTGCCATCAACGTCCTTAACCACCATGGGGCGCTTCACGATGGAGCCGGTACCCAAGATCGCCACGTTCGGCTGGTTGATAATCGGGGTATCAAACAGAGCCCCGAAGGAACCGATGTTGGTGATGGTAAAGGTAGAGCCGGTCAGCTCTTCGGGAGCGATATCGCCGGTGCGTGCACGTCCACCCAAGTCACCAATTGCCTTAGCCAAGCCAGCGATGCCGAGATCCGATGCGTTCTTGATAACGGGAACAAGCAGACCCTTGGGGGTATCTACAGCGATCGCGACGTTCTCGGAATCGGGGTAGGTAATCTGCTTCAGATCCTCGGTCATGGAAGCGTTCAGTGCGGGGTGCTGCTGCAGAGCCTCGGTAACAGCCTGTGCGAAGAAAGGCAGGAAGGTCAGCTTTGCGCCCTCGCGAGCGAGGAAGCCGTCCTTAGCCTTGGCACGCAGCTGTGCCACACGAGTCATATCCACTTCGGTAACCTGAGTCAGTTGAGTGGAAATATCGAGGGACTCGCGCATACGTTTTGCAATAACCTGGCGGATGCGTGCGGTCTTCTCGACGGTACCGCGCTTGGGCGAAACCTCAAAGGTATGTGCTGCCTTGGGAGCACCGTCTGCGGCGGGAGCTGCCGATGCAGCGGGAGCAGCGGCCGAACCCTTCGTGGCAATAGCTGCCTGAACATCCTGCTTGCGGATACGACCGCCTACGCCGGTGCCCTTCACAGTGGACAGGTCAATACCATTGTCTTTGGCGAGCTTACGAACCAGCGGGGTTACGTATGCTTCGCCATCGGCGGCGGGAGCCGCCGGGGTAGCAGGGGTGTCGGGCGCAGAAGCAGGAGCTGCAGGCGCAGCGGGAGTTGCAGGAGCCGGTGCTGCCGCAGCAGGTGCGGGGGCGGCCGGTGCAGCAGGAGCAGCTGCGGCGGAAGAATCACCAATGATGGCGAGAACCTGGCCGACCTCTGCTTCCTCGTCTTCCGGAATGCGAATTTCGAGCAGGGTACCTGCTACGGGCGAAGGAATCTCGGTATCGACCTTATCGGTAGAAACCTCTACGAGAGGTTCGTCTACCTCGACCTGCTCGCCAACTTCCTTCAGCCAGCGGGTCACGGTACCCTCTGTGACAGACTCGCCCAATGCGGGAAGAGTCACTTCCTGACCAGATGCAGAGCCAGCTGCGGGCGCCGCAGCAGCTGCGGGTGCCTCAGGAGCAGCAGGGGCGGATGCTGCAGGAGCTTCGGCAGCGGGCGCGGCAGTGCAGCTGCGGGAGCACTGGAACCATCGCCAATGACAACGAGAGCAGCGCCAACCTCAACATCTTCGTCTTCTTCCACCAAGATCTGCTCAACAACGCCTGCTACGGGCGAGGGGATCTCGGTGTCGACCTTATCGGTAGAAACCTCGACAATAGGATCGTCCACAGCAACAGTGTCGCCGACAGCTACAAGCCAGCGGGTCACGGTGCCTTCGGTCACGGATTCGCCCAATGCGGGCAATTCTACGGTGTGGGACATATCTCTTCCCATTCTCCTTGTGAATGCTTGAACTAGAAAAACTTTTACTGGGCAAGGCCACCCGCGCATAATTTTTTGTTTGATAACAAAACACGGGGTAACTCTCTGCCCTGGTGATAGGGCATCTCAGTCTATTGTGACATACCCATAATTTGATAAGGCGATAATTAGCCGTGTAGCGGGGTACCGTTCAGAGCCATGGCAGCCTCACCCAAAGACTCATTCTGAGTCGGATGAGCGTGGATAAACTTAGCAACATCCTCGGGGAATGCTTCCCAATCAACCCACATCTGAGCTTCGCCGATCTGCTCGCCCATACGCTTACCGATAGCATGAACGCCTACGATCGGACCGTCCTTTTCACGCACGACCTTGACGATGCCGGAAGCACCCAAAATTGAGGACTTGCCATTACCAGCTAGGTTGTATTCGGCAACTTCAACATTGTCCTCACCGAATTTCTCCTTCGCTTTCGGCTCGGAGTAACCCACAGAAGCAATCTCAGGATCGCAAAAGGTCACCTTCGGAATATTAACATCGGGAACAACGGTGGGGTTCAAACCAGCAATTTCTTCGGCAACAAAGATGCCCTGCTGGTAACCACGGTGTGCAAGCTGAACGCCAGGAACAATGTCACCCACAGCATAGATATTTCCAACACCGGTGTGCAGGCGCTCGTTAGCAAGCACGAAGCCACGATCCATGGGGATACCTTGCTCTTCGTAACCCATATTTGCAGTGTTGGGGCCACGGCCAACAGCAACGAGCACGATGTCGGCCTCAAATACCTTACCGTCTGCCAGGGTTACCTTTGCACCGTTAGCGTCCTGCTCAACCTTCTCAAAGAAAGTACCAGTATTGAACTTGATGCCGCGCTTCTTGAAGGCACGCTCAAGAACCTTGATGATGGCGGGATCTTCGTTCGGAACGAGGTTGGGCAAACCCTCGATAATAGTGACGTCTACACCCATAGCTTTCCACATGGAGGCAAACTCACAGCCAATGACGCCGCCTCCGAGAACGATAGCGCTCTTCGGCAGGTAGTCCATTTCAAGAGCCTCGGTGGAGGTCAGAACTCGACCTTCAATAGGCAGGCCAAAAGTCTTAGAAATAGAGCCGGAAGCAAGAATAATATTCTTGCCCTTGTAATCCGTACCGTTGACGGTCACGGTATCTTGAGCGGTCAGCTTGCCTTCACCAGCGATAACCTCTACGCCCTTCATCTTCAAAAGACCGGAGAGACCCTTGAATTTACCCGCGACAATACCATCTTTGTAATCGCGTACCTTACCCATTTCGATGGACTCTAGGGTGGCGTTTACGCCTACTTTAGAGGCTTCACGAGCGTCCTCCGCCAATTCTGCGGCGTGTAGGTATGCCTTCGTCGGAATACAACCGGTGTGCAGGCAGGTGCCGCCTACTTTTTCCTTTTCAACGAGGCCAACGGTAAAACCCAGCTGGCGCGCGCGCAGAGCGGCAGAGTAACCAGCGGAACCGCCGCCAAGGATGAGGATGTCGAATTCTTGAGCCACGATGTTGCTCCCTTGCATAGATTGTGGGGCTGTAACCCCGGTGCAATGCGTTCTTTATCTATATTGCTTTTCTGTCAAACAGCAGACCCGCACCTTCCGGTTTGCGTGAGGGCGCGCATCTATGAGAGAGCAGAAAAACACTCACTACAACAATACCCCTGTTTTAGACCCTTTAAGTTCACCTGACGCTAATTTGGGGCAATAATCGCACAAACTGTGCAAATTTTTTGAAGAGCGTAACCGTCCTGGAATTTATGATGTGAGATTTTGCACGTAGAAGAAGAGCAGTATCGGGGGCCCTGAGACCGTCAGTCTAGGGACCCCGATATAAGGCGGATGTTTCCTTTACTGTGCGTACGATTCGATGAAATTCACCAGGGTCGCGGTGCCAAAACCGGTACCTTCCTTAGGGGTGAACCCATAAGCACCTTCTTCGTTAAAGGCAGGACCAGCAATATCGAGATGTGCCCAGGGAATGCCTTCACCCACAAACTCTTGAAGGAACAACCCTGCAATCATCATAGAACCGTAGCGTGAACCCATATTTTTAATATCTGCCACTGGGGAATTCATAGAGGCACGCAAGTAGGACTCAAGCGGGATTTGCCAGTAGGCCTCACCAGATTTGCCCCCGCCTGCTGTACTCGATCACGGATATCTTCATCGCCCATAAGCGCAGCTGTACGAAGTCCCAGTGCCGCCATGGCTGCGCCCGTGAGCGTCGCAATATCCAGGATTACGGTGGGGTTCGATTCGGAGGCGAGGGCAATACCATCCGCCATGACCAGGCGACCTTCGGCATCGGTATTGAGAACTTCAACCGTGCGGCCGTCACGAATAGTGATGATGTCTTCGGGGCGCAGGGAGGCTCCGCCGGGCATATTCTCGGCAAGGCAAAGGTATCCAGTGACCTCAACCGGAATTTCCAGCTCGGACGCCGCAAGAACTGCGTGCAGAACCGATGCTGCACCTGCCATGTCGCATTTCATCGTCATCATAGATGCCGCAGGTTTTAGGGAGTTTCCACCGGTATCAAAAGTAATCCCTTTGCCAACGAGAGCCACATGTGCAGAAGGACTCTCGGGGGTGTACTTAACAACGGCGAGTGCGGGCTTCCGCGGGGAGCCTTGACCGACTCCTGCGATGCCTCCAAAACCTTCCTTGAGCAAACGGTCATAAGGGTAGACTTCAATGCTGACATCTGAATAATCTTTGACAAGCTCTGTGGCGAGATTTGCAAAAGATTCCGGGTACAGGTGTGAAGGGGGCATATTGACGAGGCGGCGCGCATCCTTGGCAGCTTCGCCCAGAATAACGGCGCGCACAAGGGCGGGTTCGGCTTCGCTGGCATCGGCTTTTGCCACAATGGTGATGGACTCCGCTTCGTCTCGAACAGAATCTGCAGTTTTGCTGCGTACTCCTTCTTCGGAGAATGATCCGAGAACGGCACCGTGAGCTACAGCTTCAATTTCGTCGCGTGAGGTACTACCGAAGTCGAGCGCGATATGTGCAGTTCCTAAAAGCTGACGGGTTGCCGAGCCAGCAGCGAAGCGAAGGGCATCTAGGCGCTCCTGGTCAATTGTGGTGTCTGAGCCTAAACCGATGAGAGCGATGATGTCGGACGATGCCCCTTCTACGCCGGGGAGGCGAAGTATTTGGTCGAGAGCACCTGTGGCACCTAGAGACTCCAGAAGTTTATTGATGCTCTGCGCCGAATCATCAGGAAGTGAATTTGAGGCTAGGTAAGGTCCGTCTTCTCCCGAAAAGACACCGAGAACAAGTACCTCAGCATTCAGCGATTGCAGGTCGTTGGTGTGAAGAGAAAGTGCTGTCGACATAGTTCCTCCGCGAATGGGTTGGAATATTGATATTGGGTAATGTGTTTCTACTGTACACTGCGGGTATCGGAAATCTTGACGAACAGTACGGTGAAAATACCCTTCTAACGCTTTTACGAGTGTTCGCCTCGCGCGAGAGACTAGGAAATAGTACTGTTGCGGTTAGACACATACATTAAAATAAAAAGTTCAGAGACTAAACCCGGCGAGGGAAAGGAGTGAAGATGTTAAACCCTGAAGATTTATATTTGGCGAATAATAAAATTCTTCATGATGCACGGTTGAAAAATCTCACTCTGGTTATTGCTCTCTCAAGCCCACAGGATGCAGGATCCACAGCGGGGCAGCTGGGGCATTTTCTTCTCAAGGAACTTAAGAATATTGAGATTGTGGAGTTTGATACGGATCAGCTTCATGATTACCGTAGCCGCAGACCACATATTTTCTTCAATAAAGACCATTTTGAGCAGCCAATTATGCCTGCTCTGAAGCTTTATGCGGTCGAAGATACCCTTGATAAGCCTTTCTTGCTTTTGACCGGTTCAGAACCTGATTATCAATGGCAGCGTTTTCAGCAGGCGTTGTTGTCTATTGTGCGGACGCTGGATCCTTCACTTGTGGTGCTGGTGTCGGCGTTTCCAATGCCTGTGCCGCATACACGTCCTATGCCGGTGACGGCGCATGGCTCTCGGAAAGACCTCATTGAAGGGATTTCGCCATGGCGTCCTAAAGCTGATTTGCATGCTAATATGACGAATCTTTTAGAGGTTCTTTTCACCGAGAACGGCTTCGATACTGTGGGATTCGGTATTAATATTCCCCAGTATGTTTCTGATGCTGATTTACCGCAGGGAACGCTGACCGCGCTTGAACACGTGAGTATGGCAACCCGATTGGCTTTTCCGAGTGATGAGCTTAGGGAGGCTGCGAGGGCTGTTCATGGGCAAATTAATGAGCAGGTCAAGGAGAACCCAGAGATTGGGCGTATGATTTCGACGATGGAAGCGAATTACGATGAAAACTTCCGTACCTCAAACGTCGCTATTCCGCTCTCGCAGCGCGACGCCCATAAGATTCCTGGACGTGATGAAATTGGTGCCATGTTTGAGCGATTCCTTGAGGAGCATGAAGAATAAGTAAGGCTCAAAAGATCCCATGATTTAACTCAGGGGTGCACGCAACATAGAAAATTCAAGCTATGGTGGGTCATCCCTAAACTTTTAGGGGTCACGTATGCCTTGTGCTGCTCGTGTGGGTATGGATCGTAATATTTGGATAGAAAACAGCTAATTCTTATCCACAGAAGCGAAATATGTGTCCTAACGAAGCGAATGCACCTGGGTTATCCACAGGTTAGTTGGTCTGCGAACTTTTAAGGTGAGCAATCTTGCCATAGTAAAGATATGACAACAACGAGTAACCTAACGACAACCTATAGCTTACATACCGAAGAAGACTTGATAGCTCTAGTGCTGCATCAGTTTGGGTACTGGCCGCAAGAATCGCTGGTGCTTTTAAGCGTGACGAAGCATGCTGTAGGGCCGTGTATACGCGTTAATCTTCCTGATGAGCAACAAGACCTAGAACAATATTTTGATACGTTAGCGAATCTGGTACCCGCCACCGTTGACGGGTACGAGCCCATTACTGGGGTCTTTGCTTTGATCTTTAGCGGCAATGCGGCAACTCGAGAGCGGCAACTTTCACCTGCTACACGCACTGTCTTACACAATACGGATTTGTATATCGATAATCGCGCTGGAATCTCATTCAACCAGTGGCTGCCCACACTCTACGCAGCTTGCAACAATGTTCATCTTGATCTTTACGATGTGCTGTACTGCGGGTCCGTATCGCGATGGTCACTTGATCGAAACCAGCTTGCGCTCACTTACCGCGGCCCTATTGAAGACATTATGCATAGCTCGTACTATCTCGATCGGGTGTACGAGGGACGCCGAGTATCCGCAGAACCCCTGTCTGCATATACGCAATGCCTCTGGGATACTGCAACCAGTGCCTCCACGAATGAGGTGACAGAATGGGAACAAGCAAGTCTGTTGTGGATGCATACCTTTGAAGAAGAACTTAACCAAGCTACGGGTCAGCATACTGTTTTAGAACATCCCGGCTACTACCGTCAGAAAAGTATTGAACTCTGCTACTGGGAAAGCGCCCTTGAGGCTGTACGCTGGGTAATGCGTACCTATCCGCCTGAAAACACCGAAGAATACGATAACGCCATAAGTTTTGGGGACCGGTTACGTTCGCTGATATCGCCCGAAATAGCCGGCTATCTGCTGTGCAGCATGAGTACCCAGGCAACCCCAGAATTTATACTGTACCAAGCGGCTAAAGACCTACCGGAAGCATTGGGGGTACTAGACGGATATGACTGTATGCATGCCGCATGCGGTGAAAGAGCATACGAACCGGTGGAGCCGCTATGTTACGGCAAACCAACAACTCGTCGGCGCACGATGCTGCCGGAGACCTTTTATCAAACTCTTCGGGGCGAAAGCCCCCGTATCGGAGGTATCGCGCACGGTCGCGTGAGCTGGCACGACTGGATACGGCGTACGCATCGTATACTTCAACAGCAGATTTTAGACGACACATGCGACTCGTCTGAGACCAGACCGGAAGAACACATAACGAAGATAGACCGGATGGTGGAACTTCTGAGCGGTCTAACAAAGGACTATAAACCGGCCTGGAGCCGTCTTAACGCTCTCGAAGTTCTCTGTAATCTGTTGGTGCATGCGGTTCAATCGGGTGAACAGTATGGTCGACTGAGGCTTCTTCAAGCCTGGATAAATTGGCTACGTGGCGGAAATACCTATGCAGGTATTCTCGCCGATATCGCCAGGCTTCACTGTGATGAAGATATGCCTCTTTTTCAGGCCCTATCAGAATCTGTATTTCCGCTCTGGATTACGGATCCCGTGCGGTGTTGGCGCGGTGACCTTTACTTTAGTACTCTATTGCCTCACGAGGCAGCCGACGCCAAGGTAGAGACGATTGAGCCAAAGGCAGGGTAGCGAACGTTGTGTTTGCAGGGAATAAAACAGGGTTGTCTAGGCGAGCCTTATTTGAAAGAAAATAAGATTCTGCCATACTTGATGATGACCCCGTAAAGTCTGTGCTTTTTCGCGCGCCTTCATGAGGTGAAAACGCAGGGAATAATCCCCAGTATCTAGCGGTTATATTTATTCCGCTAACCCTGCTTTCACCAATAATGTGAGGAGCAAGACTTGACAGGGTCTTAGGTGTTTTGCAGACAAAGCACCCCAACACGAGTTAGAAAGGGTTCTTGTGGCACCTGCAACCAGCAAGAAGACCGCGACCGGTGAAACCTCTGAAGAGACTGTAGCCGAAACCCCCAAAAAGACAACCCGCACTAAAAAAACTGCAGCCACATCCAAACCTGCAAAAAAAGCGCCTGCTAAGAAACGCGCAGCAGCCAAAACTCAAGAAGACGCAAAATCTGATGCAGAGGACTCGGTCGAAGCCACTGCCGAGGCCGTGCCTGAAGAGAAACCTAAGCGCGCGCGTAAAACAACCACTAAACGTAAAACCGGTGGACGTAAGAAGAAGACCGACGAGGACGAGTTTGATCTTGACCTTGACGATGAGCTAGACCCCGAGACCGTTGACGGCGAAGAGCACGAAGACGCTGACGAAGATGAAGAAGCCGTTGCCAAAAAGGAAGAGAAGAAAGCTGCCGAAGAAGTGGCGGCTAAAGGCTCTGGCTTCGTGCTGACCGCCAGCGATGATGACGATGCACCTGCCCAACGCGTCGTTACCCCCGGAGCAACAGCTGACCCCGTGAAAGACTACCTGAAGCAGATCGGTAAAGTCTCGCTCCTGAACGCGCAGCAGGAAGTCGATCTTGCGATGCGCATTGAAGCTGGCCTGTATGCGGAGCACAAACTCGCCGACAACCCCGACATGGATCCGAAGCTCAAGAAGGAACTGCGCTGGGTGATCCATGACGGTAAGCGTGCGAAGAACCACCTGCTGGAAGCGAACCTGCGCCTCGTGGTCTCACTCGCTAAACGCTATACGGGCCGCGGAATGCTATTCCTTGACCTTATTCAGGAAGGTAACCTGGGTCTGATTCGTGCGGTCGAGAAATTCGACTACTCGAAGGGCTTTAAATTCTCCACCTACGCCACCTGGTGGATTCGTCAGGCGATTACCCGTGCAATGGCGGACCAGGCGCGTACTATTCGTATTCCTGTGCACATGGTTGAGGTCATTAATAAGCTCGCCCGTGTGCAGCGTCAGATGCTTCAGGATTTAGGGCGTGAACCCACCCCCGAAGAGCTCGGTAAAGAGCTGGACATGGCTCCCGAAAAGGTTATTGAGGTGCAGAAGTACGGGCGCGAACCTATTTCTCTGCACACGCCGCTGGGTGAGGACGGCGATTCCGAGTTCGGCGACCTGATTGAGGATTCGGAGGCTGTCGTTCCGGCTGACGCAGTGTCATTCACTCTTCTCCAAGAGCAGCTGCACTCGGTGCTCGATACGCTCTCCGAACGTGAAGCGGGCGTGGTTGCTATGCGATTCGGCATGACCGACGGGCAGCCGAAGACTTTAGACGAAATTGGCAAGGTATATGGCGTGACGCGTGAGCGCATTCGTCAGATCGAATCAAAGACCATGTCGAAACTGCGTCACCCCTCGCGTTCGCAGGTTTTACGTGACTATCTAGACTAGAGACAATACCCCTAGTCGTAACGTGTTGAGTGCGCCCATCAGACCTTTCTGATGGGCGCACTTACGTATAACACTTAATACAATTAAGCAGTATGCGAATAGAAAACACCCCTACTGAAATCTATCTTGAGGGTGAAAGAGCGTAACTCGCAGCCTTGAATACCGCGCTGTTGCGGCTTGGGAGGGCCCGCTAACAAGGCGGTGGTAAACAACGCAAATCTGAGGCATGTTCGTGCGTATAAAGTCGACCCTGCAAGTACACGACACGGAACGCAAGGTATGGCATAGCGTGTTTATCTGTGATTACCTAGAAGTAGTGGTTACCACAAGATAACGAACCCGCATTTTTCCGGAAATGCAGCTAACAACCGCATCCCACATCCACATCACCGATAGGGGACGATACTGTGAGTATTCTTGAAAAGACCGCTCTTGAACAACAAGCCCTGAACGTTATTGACCGCATCAATGCACAGCAGATATCGCCTGTTATTTTCTTTGACACTCAGCAGACATCAGAACCTCTGCCAGTGACCACCTCTAAAGTTGGAGGCGTTCCCTACGTTCCGGTTGGTACTGCGGCGCCGACCAACGGCAGTGGACAGAATTTGGGGCTTATTGCCCAGATTAATTGTTCTGAGCTTCCCACAAACGATATTTACCCCGAAACCGGAATCCTACAGTTCTGGCTTGATCCGCACGAAGACTTGTGGGGGCTAAACTTAGACGATCCCACCAGCCAACAAAAAACTCGAGTTGTCTATTATCCGACTCTGGATGCGCCAGACTCCGGGGTCGGTACCGCCGTAACGGAACTTATAGTTAATAATCCTCATGATGACTTATATTGGCCGGTCAGCGACGTCATGGGTATGGTCTTATCGCTAAAACCCAGAGTAATGAAGAATGGATTTTTGACGGACGCCCACATTCGGAATTCACTCGAATCTGGAACGATATGTACCCCGAGCAGCTTATAGCGAGTATTTGGGACCTTCGAAAGTTCGACGGCGGTGCTGATACCATCAAGACTTTACGCGATATGACGGGCACCCCCGAAAGCTATACCCATCACAAAATTGGTGGTTACCCCCTCTTCGAGCAACGCGATCCGCGTGATGGTGATGCGGCTCTTACTCAGTACACCGTGAATCTGCTGACGCTTATATCACGGGTGGAGTCAGGGAGCCATGAGGGCATTATGTGGGGCGATATGGGAACCGCAAACTGGATGGTGACCTCGCACCAGCTTAAGAACCGAGACTTCTCGAAGGTTCTCTTCGAATGGTCATAAGGTCCAATACTTAGGTTCAGCTGGCTGTACGCATAAATTTCTCTGGCGTGTATCTTCTCCGACTGGGTATAAAGTTAATGCTTCATGCTAAGGTGTGAGTCATCTTTATATAACATTGGGCATCCAACTCCACGAGGAGAACGCGTGACGGATAAGCAGACAGAAATACTAGAACGGGCTCGCACTTTACTGGCTGAGATGAACGTGGGACATCAAGTTCCCACGATGCGTATCAACACACGATTCGCTAAGTACAAGACGCTGCCAGTCACCGCCTCCAAAATCGGGGGAATACCGTACCTACCCAAGGGACAGGATGGTCCCGTAGATGTTAACGGTGAACCTTTGCACATGATTGCGCAGATTAACTGCGCCGACCTGCCGCCGAATAGTATTTACCCGGCGGAGGGGCTGCTGCAGTTCTGGATTAGCCCGATCGAGACCGATACGGAAGATTACACCTCATCACAATATGATCGCGTGATCTACTATCCCAAGCTGGGAAAAGCGAACAGGAAGGCTCATAAACTAGTCATTACCGAGGATAATGGCTTTATATGGCCTCTTTTGGGCGGAGAATACGCCCTAAGCTTCGAGCCTGAAATCTAGAGCCCGGGCTAAAACTCAAACAATACAGTACCGGGCAGTTATTTACGCGGTTGTGGAATGAACGCTACCCGCAGGAGCAGATTGAAAGTCCTTGGGATCTTGATGAACTTGCAGGGCTTGAAGGCGATGACCTTGCGAGCACCTTTTATGAAGATCTTGATCACCACCAGCTGGGCGGTGTTCCCGAGTATATCGACTGGGACCCCCGCGATGACAAGGAAGAATGGAAAGACTACACGATTAATCTGCTCACTCTTGTCTCTGCGGATGAAGGTGACACCATAACCATCATGTGGGGCGATGCCGGAGCGGCAAACTGGCTGATTACCCCAGAGCAGCTGGAGAATTTAGATTTCTCGAAGGTCTTTTATTCGTGGGATAGCTGCTAAAGAAAATACACCATGAGCACTATTTTTGAGCGGGTCAAGCACCTTAATCATCTGCTGAGCCAGCAGGATCGTAAACCCACTGTGCGCATCATTCCTCGCGCAGTTCAGGGAACTGTGCCGGTGACCGCCTCTAAATTTGGGGGAGTGCCGTACCTGCCCGCCGGGGCTCAGGCCCCCACTAACCAGAACGGTAGGCCGCTGGGTATGGTCGCGCAGATTAACTGTGCTGAGTTACCCAAAAATGAGCTTTATCCCAAGACCGGGATACTTCAGTTCTGGCTGGATCCATATGATGAGTTGGGACTGGGCGTCGATCTGAAGAACCCGGTGTCGCAGGTCAATACTCGCGTGATCTATTATCCTAATCTTGAGGAAACAAACCCATGTGCCCACACTCTTGTTATGCCAGATCAAGAGAAACAAACCGAGATGGAATTTATGGCCTGGTCAGTACACATGGATCAGGGATGGGAAATCGGACTCAGCTTTGAAGAAGCCTCAGAAGGAATAACCCCACAGAATTGGTGGGTCTACCAGAGCCGGTTTGTAGAGTTGTGGAATGAACTATACCCCCAGCAGCCTATCGGCGATTTCACGGGTGTTGATGCATACGCGCCTACAGATGAGGAACGCCCGAGTGTGATGTTCTACCGCGACATAGATCAGAGAAGTTACCACAAACTTGGCGGGCACCCCGAGTTTACCCAGCAGGACCCGCGTCAAGAGCATGATGGGTTCGATAACTATACAATCAACCTGCTCACCATGTTCTCTGAGGACGTCGAAAAATTTGTTACTGTTTGGGGAGATCAGGGCACTGCAAACTGGCTAATAACCCCGGAACAGCTGAAGAACCGAGACTTCTCGAAAGTCCTTTTTGAATGGTCCTGCGGTTAGCTGCTTCGCGCCGATTGTTTGCGTGAAATATAGTCTATAGTCCAAGTTGAGCAAGAAACCGCTCAGCAACGGCCTGCACTTCATCAAGACCCCGAACACGTTTTATCTGCGGCTCCACCAAGTCGCCGAGCTGAAACAGAGCGCTACGAGAGAACCCATCACAGACCCGATGGAATCCGAATCGGAATCTACCGATATGGCCTGCGTGTAAGCGTCGAGCAAAATATGAAGGGCTAGACCGGAGGAGGCGCGGGCGCGCGACTCCGCGTAAAGCGCCACCCACACGGCGATCCCCAATACCGTCGTAGCCGTCCAATCAGTGCCGAACTCTTGTGCTACCGCTTCTGCAGAGGGCTCTACAGGATGTTCTCCGCTCCCGAGACGAAGCGCCCGCTCTAGGACATCGCGAGTCTGTGAACCGTCACCAGGAAATACCTCATCCGTGCTCACCGTGCCGCACCACTCGATAATTGTCTTTACCGATGCGGCGAGTATGTCTGAAGATCGTGAAGGTTGGTCGGAAGTTACCCGACCCAGAGCATCACGAACCAGCAGAGCATATGCTGCTGCAGAAACTAGCGCCTCCGGATGCCCATGCGTGAGTGCCGCACCACGTACCGCCAACGATACAACTGTACGTTCCTGCTCCACCGGTAAAAACCCGAAGGCAACCGACCGTACAAGAGCACCAGAACCTAGCCCCTCAGGATTAATGTTCTGCGTAGCGGTCTGCATCTCTCCGCTTGCTAAAGCACGCAGAGTTGCTTTCCCTGGACCTTCTTTCCGGGTCATATACGTACCATGATCGATGGTACGAGGCAGAGCATAAGGAGCGTTCTCGGGTAAAACGAAACCCATACTTCGGTACCAGCGCAGATAGGCGAGCCACAGACATGCCGCTTCATCGGCAGCTGCCCCTTGGTTGTTCCATTCCAAAACCTCGGTCAGGGCATCAACGGTATAGCAGATCAGTTGGGTGTCATCACTAAAAACCAATGGGTTATTTTCCGCTACGATGCTCTGCGGGCGTTCCGAGATCTCGGCGGCGCTCAGAAGCTCTAAGGGATAGCCGAGCGCATCGCCTAGAGCACCCGCAATCAGGGCAGACCGAAGACGATCGGCATACGTTGGAGAGGAAATATGAGGCATCCGAGTAAAATCACCCATAACGCACATTATCCCATACCCCAGTAACGCCAAAATACGGGGTGTAGGCTTATGTATACGACGAATTAGGGTGCATGTTCCAGCGCCCAATGTAATACTAAAAACTATGAAGATTCTGCATACCTCCGACTGGCATTTAGGGCGTACCTTCCACCGGCACAGCCTGCACGAATGGCATCAACGGTTCATCGATGAACTTATCGACTATGCGACTGCCGAAAAGATTGATGTGCTCCTTATCAGCGGAGACGTGTATGATAGCGCCCACCCCAGCGCCGAAACCACCGAGCTTCTTGGCAAGACTTTAGACCGTCTGGCGCTCGCGGGAATTCAGGTAGTTCTGAGCGCGGGCAATCATGATTCCGCTCGTAGGTTAGGGTATGGGGCAGGTACTTAGCGCGGCTGGGTATATACCCTGTGACGACTTTGGAGGAAACATTTGAACCGGTAGAGCTCACCCGGGACGATATACGAGTGCGTATTTATGCCGTGCCCTACCTAAACCCACGTTATTATGGGCGTCAGCTTGATGTTGAGCCCACCCATGCAGCCGTGCTGGGAGAGGTCTGCACACGAATTCGAGAAGACAATGAGAAACGGAACGCAGGGGAGAACCCCGCAGATTTCACCATTGTCATGGCCCATGCCACCGTGAGTGAGCACGGTGACTTCAATGAATCTGTGCGTTCTTCTTCGGAACGAAATATCAGCGTAGGCGGTGTGGACTGGGTGCCAGCTGCGCTCTTCAACGGCTTCGATTACACGGCCTTGGGACATATTCATCGCCGCTATCCGGTGACGGATCGTGTACAATACAGCGGCTCGCCGTTGCCCTTTTCCTTCAGCGAAGAAGCTAATAAGAACGGAGCCTATTTACTGAACCTCACAGCACGCGACGGGGGCATGAAACTGCAGGTCGAATCCCATGAATGGCGCACTCGGCTGCCCCTCAAGACCCTGACGGGAACTTTCAATGAGCTGATGGAAAGCGACGAATTCTCGCCCTACGAAACCGAGTATTTTTGCCGTATTATCCTGCGCGATGATAAGCAGCCGGTAGGTACTCTTGACGAGCTCCGTAAACGATATGAGAATATTGCCTCGTTCGTTTTTGAGCCTCTGCATCAACAACCGCGCGCGAACGCCCGTCCGCGCATCACCGAAACCACTAACCCGGCGCATGTGTGCGAGGAATTTTACGCTACCGTGCGGGCGCATCCGCTGGAGGCGGCAGAAACCCGAGCCCTTGAACATATTGTTGATGAGGTTATCAGCAGCGGGAGGTCAGCATGATTTTTCATCGCCTAGAATTTGAAGCATTCATGGCCTATCCCAAGCGAGAGGTCATAGACTTTGATGCCCTCAACGAAGCCGGTATTTTTCTTCTTAATGGTCCCACCGGGTCGGGAAAAACGACCGTACTCGACGCTATCTGTTATGCACTGTACGGAATGCCCTCTTCCGAGCGTGATATAGGATCTTTGTACTCTACCCATGTGCCCCCTGGAGAAATAAAGCCCCATATTTTTCTGGAGTTGAGCATACAGAATCGTCGTCTAAGGATCGACCGCACCCCGGCCTATCGTCGGCTCATAACGCGCGGGAAAAATAAAGGAACACCCACCCTCGAAAATCCGCAGGCTTTAGTTTCTGAACTTATCTCGGGCAGAGACCCGCAGGATGAACAATCCTGGCGTAAAGCCGCGGAGGGCATGGCAGACTCGGCGGACTACCTGACAAAACTTATAGGACTCAACCGAGAACAATTCTTGAAGGTTATGCTCTTACCGCAGGGGCAGTTCGCAGATTTTCTTAAAGCTCGCAGTAAAGACCGAATTCCGTTGCTTAAACAGCTTTTTCCGGTTGATACCTATGAACAGGTAATGAATAGGCTTCGAGAGAAAGAACAGATTAGTGAGCGTGCTGTACAGGATATTAAACATGCTTTAGACAGGACTCTTGAGCAGACCGTCACGACGTACACAAAACTATGTGAACGACTTTCGCGTAGCGGCACAGACCTTGACGACAACAAAAATATCGTTGATGCGCAGGAGCACGAAGTTTCTGAAGCATATACCAAACTTGACCTAGCGACCGATCTTGAGACTGCACGGCATGATTTCGAGGGGTGGTACACGGAGCATCTTCACGCTGTACGCCAGCAAGAACAACAGGATGAGCACGCCCTGACCGACCTCAAAGATAAACGTGAAAAACTTGCCGCGCAACAGCAGGACATAGTCCAGCGAATACAGGATTGGGCGGAATATGAGAAACTGCAGTCGGCATGGGTGCGACACGAATCCCAGGAAGAGGAACATAAGAAACAGTGCCGAACGCTCAGTAACTCTCGGGCAGCAGCCCCTGTGGAGGCTGAACTGGAACGTTCTCGTCGTGATGAGGAACGCCGGATGCACGCCGCCGAGCGCGCACAGGATACGCTGAACATGGCTCGGAGCAGCGCCTCACAAGCTCTAGAAGCCCTAGGGGACTGCACCGAGCACCTTGAGGCTTCACTGTACCGGATAGACACGGCGCAGGATCTTCAACGGGTTCTCAATCAAGCTCCAAGCGTGATGGCGCAGCTTCGGGTATACCAGCACGATGAACAAGCTTTAGAAGAGGCAAAAGCAGCCCTTACAGCGCTCAAGCGGGACTCCGAGAAAGCGCAACGGACGGTGGAAGGAATTGCGAAACGCGAGCTCCAGAGCCAGCAAAAACTCAGTGATATTAGCAAGCGGCTAAGCTCCCTGCACGATGTTGAACAGAACTACGCTCGGGCCCAAATTGCCCTAGAAACTGAGAAAAAGACCCAGCAAGAAGTCGCTGCCCATGCAGAAAAATTAGAGCAGGCGCTAGCTGCTCACGACCAGGCCGTGCGGGCATATGAGCTAATTCAGCGGGTATCTATCACCGCATCGGAAGAGTACACGAGGCTTCAAAAACGGCGTCTAGAGCAGGTTGCTTTCACACTTGCAGAGGAGCTGGACGAAGGACAGCCCTGCATGGTGTGCGGCTCTCGGGAGCATCCGCAACCGGCCCAGCCCAGCGTCAGCGGCATTACCTTAGTGGAACAATCTGAGATTGATGCCGCCGAGGAACGTGCCCACCGGGAGCAGCAGAAAGCATCGGTAGCAGCTACTTCCGTGGCACAAACCCAGACCGTTTTGGACCAACTTAACGAGTCTCACATGCCTGATTCTCAAGAAGCACAGAGTCAGGTGACAGAAGCACAAAATATCTATAACCAGGCTCAAGAAGCCTTAAAACACAAGCGTGAAGCGCAGCATCAACAGGAAAAAGAGACGCTTGAACTTCAGAAAATTTCGGAAGAGCAGACCCGGGCACGTACATCTTTAACCCAACTGCAGACTCAGCAGGCGAGTGAGCAGCAAACCCTGAAAAAGCTTGAGAAAAAACTTTGTCAGTGGTGGCTACCATAAGTTTTGCCGACCGGGTACGCATGCTTGAGAGCTACGTGGAGCAGGCGCATCGCGCCGTTGATGCAAGCCGTCGTCTTGACGATGCCACAATTAGCGCCGCAGAGAGCGCGCATCGGGCACAGCAAAGTCTGGAACGGTCGGTTTTCGAGACTTTCGAGGCGGTTCAGCAGGCGGTTCTCACGGAGGCACAGCAACAGCATCTTGAGCAGGCTATTTCGGCTTATCGAGAAGAACATGCCACTCTTCAAGCCTCTCTTGACCGACCAGCCATGCGTACCGTTGCCACGCTTATTGAGCATGGACAGAAGGCTCCTTCTCAAGAAGAACTTACCCGCATACGGCAAGAACGCGATAACGTTGAGCAACAGTATGAAACTTTGATGACACGCGAGGGTATTCGTACAAATGGTATTGAAACTTTAGAATCTCTATTTCAGGACTACCAAGACCGGCAAGGGGAATCAGCCCATGCCGTGGAACAGGCCAATCTTTACGCCGGGCTGGCGCGCATCGCTCGGGGTGACAATCCTGATAAAAACCATCAGATAGATCTTGTGAGCTATGTGCTCGGCGGTGAATTTGAGCAAGTCTTGCAAGTGGCTTCTGAGCATCTGCAGCGTATGAGCGATAATCGTTACCGTTTGGTACTCAGCGACAAACGAGAGAAACGAGCGCGTATTGGCGGCGGTCTGAATATTAGCGTTGAGGATAACTGGAATAACGACCAGCGTGAGGTGAATTCTCTTTCCGGCGGCGAGTCTTTCCTCGCATCGCTTTCATTAGCCTTGGGCCTTGCCGAAGTTGTTCAAGCACGTAACGGCGGTATAGAGATTGAGACACTTTTCATTGATGAAGGTTTTGGAACTCTCGATGCGCAGACTCTGGAGCTTGTAATGGAAACGCTGGAGAATATTCGAGAGAACGGTCGTGTTATTGGGCTTATATCACACGTTGAAGATATGAAAGAGCGTATTTCTGCCCAAGTCAGCATAGAAAAGCGACAAAATGGCTCAATTCTTCGAGTTAACGTTTAGGTTTGGACGAATGCGGGGGTAAACTATCCAAAGAGATATCACTTAGACGGTTGAGAAGACCGGCCTCAAACACCCCCAAGGAGAACAGGATGCGCCGCCCCACCACATCCGAAAGAGACGGCGGTGAGAGAACCTCACCTACACCGTTAGGCTCTGGTGCGTCTGGTACGCGCATTACTAACAAGCCCTCGCAACAGCAGCATAGCTCTTTAGGGACCGGGGTACCCCGCTGGAGCTCTGGGCTTCAGACAAACACCGTGGTTCCTCACGAAGAATACGATCTGCGAGAAGCAACCCGTGCTCACGGTCGCAGCTTTCTGGGAATGTTGAGGATTCGCCTAAGATACCTTATCCGCACACGGCGCGAAGAAGGATTTCTTTACAGCGCATTTGACGTTATGATGCACATGCCTGTTGCCCTGATCGGTATGACCCTTTTTCTAGTAATCGCGCGAAATCTGCATACAGTGCATGATGGCGGCTATGCTGTAGGGGCTCTTGCCTTTGCCTATACCCTCAAGATATCGACAACCCCGATTTTGGAACGTTATTGCGGGCTTAGATTCGTATTAGGAGGCAGTGCGGTTCTGCATATTCCTGCGGTACTGTACCTCATGCATCTGTCAAATATGCTGGCTACGGAGGCCGCAGCCTCAGTCACGACTTTTGAGTATGCGGCGGCATGTATGCTGGCGGGCTACACCCTTCCGCCATGGCCTGTGATTGTGCATGAAGCTCGGTATAATCCCACAAAAACTTCTGATCCTGAGTGGCTTTTTGCCATGGTTGCATGGACGAATGTCGAAAAGCTGGCGCTGTATCCTCTGGCTGCATTTGTCTTGGTGCTTCTGAACAGCCTTATGGGTATTAACGCTGGGTTCTGGGCGGCTATTTTATTGGCTGGTTTGTTAATATTTGTTGTCGTTCTTATCCCCAACGTACTTCCTAGAACTCCAAAGTCGCTCCCCCTCAGATTCAGACGTGGCGCGAGCAGATGGAACCGCACAACTGCATGTACAGGAGACACCCTCAGATTCTATAAGTATGGTTCTGATCTTGGGACTCATGGTTATCAGCGGATGCATCGGATCTGTCGGTTCAGCTCTGCTGGGATTCGCTCTCAATCACAATGCATTATCGCTCTACCCCTTGATGATTACAATATGCTTGGGGACGGCTGTTATCACTATGCTTCCGGTGCTTTTAGGCGCAGATAAAATTGTTCCTTGGCACGGTTGGCTTTCGAGCGGCGTTGTGCTCACACTGGCTGCACTTTTACTGCCTACTGTCGATCGAATATCAATGATGATGGTAGGCCTAGCAATCTACGGCGTGGCGTTAGGAATTGTTGTTGGCGGCCATAAATTAGCTTTGGCGCATGTGCTGGTACGCACTCCCGACACCCAGATGAGCTTCTATATTAGTGGTGCTATGGCACTAGGGCTTACTTTTGGCGCTACCTGGGGAGGGTACCTGGGAAGTGGGCCCTACTACCGTAACGCCTTTATCGTTCCGATCGTTGCCGCTTGCCTGTACTTCTGCATGGGGCATCTTTACGGGTATCTCTGGCGCCGCCGCTACGAGGAACAACTGGCGCCATTAGACGGCTGATCAGCAAGTAGGACTTACCCATATGAATAATATATAAGGTGGTACAGGTCTTCGAGAGGAAGACCTTTACCACCTCATATATGAGCAAAAGAGCCGTGAGGTTCTTAGTGCCCGCGTTTCTTCCAAGCGTCTAGATCGGGTGCCTCTACACCAATGCCTGTGGAGTCTCCGTGACCCGTGAGAACCGCAGTGGATTCGGGCAGGGCGAGCAGTTTTGACTCGATGGAGTCGATAATAGTGTCGAAGTCGCTGTAGGAACGCCCAGTCGCTCCGGGACCGCCCTTGAAGAGAGTATCTCCCGAAAAGAGTACGCCTTCGCTGTTCTCCCAGCTGAGTTCGGGCGCGTAGAAACAGACCGACCCGGGAGAGTGTCCGGGGGTAGCGATCACATGTAGCTCGGTATTACCAGCACTGATTTTCTGCCCGTCATGCAGGGGCTCGTCGAAGTCCCAAGAGGGGTACACCATTTCCCAGAGCACCCGATCCTCAGGGTTTAGGTAGACAGAAGCTTTAAAACGCTCGGCGGCTTCTTGCGCGGAGCGAATATGATCATCGTGAGCGTGGGTAAGTAGAATCCTCTCGACCGTGCGACCGGCAACCTTTTTTTGCGATTTTATCGACGTCATGCGCGGGGTCAATGACTGTCACACGCTGGTCATCACCAATAATCCACACGTTATTATCGACTTCCCAGGTGCCGCCGTCGAGCGAGAACGTTCCGTGAGTAACAACCCGTTCAATAATTTCAGTCATATGAGAGTTCCTTTCCCGGTTTTAAAGTTCCACCACGGAACGCAGCACTCGACCGGTTTTCATGGTTTCAAAGGCATCATTGACGTCTTCCAGCTTAATACGCTCGGAGACAAAGCCGTCTAGATCGAGGCGACCGAGCAAGTACTGGTCCACGAACTCGGGGAAGTCGCGCGAAGGCAGCGTATCACCATACCAGGCGCTCTTAATAGAGCCGCCGCGCCCGAAGACCTCATCCAGGGGAATATCCCAGGTGGTGCCAGGCTCAGGAACTCCCACAAGTACCACGCGCCCGGCAAGATCGCGTGCCTCGAAAGCCTGTTTGAAGGTGGGGGCGATACCTACTGCATCTATTACCAGATCCGCACCAAACCCGCCGGTCAGCTCCCGAATAGCCTCGACCGGGTCTACCTTGGCTGAGTTTACGGTGTGTGTTGCACCCTGCTGACGTGCGCGTTCGAGCTTATCGTCATCAATATCAACGGCGATAATGGTAGTTGCTCCGCCCAGCTGCGCGCCAGCGATTGCTGCGGTGCCCACACCGCCGCATCCAATAACGGCCACGGATTCTCCGCGTTTGAGTGCACCCGTATTGAGAACGGCGCCCAGACCTGCGGTCACACCGCACCCGAGCAGTCCAATAGCGGCGTACTGCTCGGAAGAAATATCGGCGGTAATCTTCGTGCACTGACCCGCTGCGACAAGGGTTTTCTCAGCAAAAGAGCCAATGCCTAAAGCAGGAGTGAGCTCGGTGCCATCCTCTAGAGTCATTTTCTGGGTAGCGTTATGGGTAGCAAAGCAATACTGTGACTCACCCTTACGACATGCACGGCATTCACCGCAGACCGCACGCCAGTTGAGGATCACAAGATCTCCGGGGGCAATATCGGTTACGTCTTTGCCAATTGCCTCCACTACGGCTGCTGATTCGTGCCCCAGCAGGTAGGGGAAATCATCGCCCACACCGCCTGCAACATAGTGGTGATCTGTCTGGCAAACACCGCAGGTAAGAACCTTCACGAGAGCCTCGCCCGGACCGGGATCGGGTACATTAATAGTCGTTACGGTAACGGGCTCGTTCTTAGCGAGCGCTACAACAGCTTTAACCTTGTGCATGCTTTGGCTTATTCCCTTCGGGATCGTTGAAGAAGTTTTCGGGACCTCGTGCGGCTTTACCCGTCGCATAGAGCATGTATGACCACATGTTCTGACGCATCAAGATTTCTTGATACGTCTTTCCATTCTAGGGCTATCACTAGGGTCTGTACATACGAATAGCTATAAGCTAAGCGTGTTAGTGCGCATGAAAGATGCTTATACTGCTTGCCGGTCACTTACCTGAGAATCGCGCGCAAAGGCTAAAGCGTTGCGCCTAAAAACGCCTGAGGTCAGGGCACTCACATGATCCCTCCCCGGAATATCAAGAAATTTTAGGTACGGATGTACCCTCTGGAGCAGGGGATATAGCCTACGCCCCTCGGCAGCGATGGAGTCTTCGGAACCGATTGCGATCAGCAGAGGAACACGAGGGTACGGGAAAGGCGGGTTAGCAGCGTGAATAACGGGAATGCGCGTAGAGTCTGCAAGCGCAGACGGCAATGAGAAGAACTCGCCGAAGGGTATATGCACAAAATCAAGAAGAGCATCGGTGCGCAAAGGTGAGGATTCAATAATGCTGGTGAGGCTTCTTCTGTCGCAGGATCTTGGGTAATGGCATCATCAGCACACGAGGCAGAAAGCATAGAGTGCAGGGCTTCGAGGTGATTGTGCAGGGGCATACCGCCCAGAATAAGCGATGCAACGCGAGATGGGTGCCTCAGAGCGAGCTCCCACCCTACCCTAGACCCGAAGGAAAAACCCACACCATGTACTTGCTGGATAGCAAGTTCGTCAAGGAGAGCAGAAAGCGTATCAGCAAAGAGAACCATGCCGTTCTGCGGTGAACCATCTTCTGACACTGTGGTCTGGACGACCGGAAAAATACCGTGTTCTTCGATTGTTCCCACCGGGAGTTTGGCATGTACCGTAAAGTTGGAGTCTTTGAGGTATTTTTGCCCGTGAAAAGGTAAATCGACGGTTAGCACGGGTATACCCGCCCGAATGTACTGACGAATCCAGCCGGTACCGCCCCAGAGCTGGTCGCTACGGGTTGCAAAGCCGTGCAGAAACAGAACGGGAGTTGTACCTTTTTCCGCGTTTGCAGGTGTGTAGCGGGTGTATTCAAAAGGCGGTATGGGAGTCTCACACATATGTATATTTTTGCACCTGCGCGCGCTGATTGTGTAGAGGAAAATATATATGACGTGTGGGCGAAAAATTACGTTCATGACGATCACAATCGTGGTGGGTGTGGTGTATTTCCGCCAACTACCACAGGTGTATCCGGTAGTGCATGTGCCGCTCACGCTGCACTTAAAAAGCGTGTCTCGCGAAGAGTCTTGACGCTTGGAGCTGCCGTTTTGAGGATTATCGCTGTGTGGCGTGGAATCGCGGGTATGTTTTTGAGAGGACTGCGAAGCCTTCTCCTTCACGTCCCTAGAATCCTCAGAGGGTTGTGCCTCCGTTGCCCCTGCACGGGTATCGGAAACAGCCTGTCGAAGCATCTCAGTGTTGGTAGAAACAGCAGTCTGCACCCGTTCGAGGATTGAGGGCTCGGGCGGTTTGGGCAGCGTCTGCTGACCGCTTGCAAGGTCTTGGATCTCTTGGGCACTTGAGCTTAGGGCCTCTAATTTTTCCTGGTACTTGGTAATGGCTCGGGTGTCGCGGGGTTCCACACGCAGTTTTCCGTCGATATCCTCACCCGCTACAATTTGGCGCATCCGTTCAAATTCAGCATCGACATGAGCGCCAAAGACCAGCATATTGTTCATGATCCAGAGGAACACCAGCATGACGATGACACCACCGATAAGTCCGTAGGTAGCGTTATATTTGCTGAAATTATTGGTGTAGATGGTAAAGCCTAATCCGCCTAATCCCATGCCAAACAAGGCGATAACGGCTCCTGGCGAGGTCCACCGAATTTTAAGACGCCGCACATTGGGTGTTGCAGTGTAGAGCATCGCAATGAGAAATACCGCAAGAATGAGAATTAAAACCCAACGCCCATTGAGCCACAAAACCTTGATGAGTTCTATATCTACTCCAGGCATATAGGGTGCAACCCAGTCGAGAACTGATGCTCCCAAGAGGAACATCAGCATCATGAGAACCACAAGCACTATAACCCCGGTAGTGATGAGTACGTTATAGGGTTTGAGGAACCACCCGGGTCGTCCTTCGCGTACTCCGTATACGTTATTGAGCGCACGCCCGAAAGACCCTACATATCCGGAGGCAGACCAGAGCGCACTGAGAATACCAATGATTAATGCAAACCCGGCGCCTTGTCCATTGGTTAGCTGATGAATAGGTCCTTCCAGAATCGAGTACATTTGCTGAGGGGCACGCTCTTGGAGGAACTCTAAGATTACCTTGGCGCTGTCTTCTCCCTGCCCAAAAATTCCCAGGAGTGACAGGATCGCGAGCAGAGCAGGAAATGCAGAGAGCACCGTGAAATAGGTGAGCGCTGCGGCTAGATCTGTTCCCCCGTGCGCTCCAAAGGAAAAACCCGCGCGTCGAAAAATATAGGCGATACTGCCCTGAGGAAATTCGCGTATTTTTACATATTCTGAATGAGGAAGTGATTTTTTGCGGCGTCGTGCCATAGGAGCGTTCCTTGTCTTGGTGTTTGCTTGCGGCGCTTAGGAGTACTAAGTACTTGTGGCAATAATACAGGAAATAGTTTTTCTCATGAGGAGGAACGATAGAGCGCGGCACGTATGAGTTCTCTCCACTGAAGAGTTTTACTATTACTTAACAGCGAAAACCTCCATCCAAAAACCTGTGTATGGCAGGGAACAGGATGAAGGTTTTCGAGTCAGCACCTCAAGTGTATCTTAGTTGGCGATATCTAATGTATGTGCAGTGTGAGCCATAATTTCGTCAGCGAGATCCGGATTATCGTTGAGTTTAACCCCATACCCCGGAACCAGAGCACGGATGCGCGACTCCCAACCTGCAAACTGAGAAGGAAAGCACCTCTTGAGTAGGTTCAGCATAATGGGTGCTGCGGTTGAAGCCCCTGGTGATGCGCCAAGCAGAGCGGCGATAGAACCATCGGCCGAAGAAACAACCTCGGTGCCAAATTGCAGAATTCCGCCCTTCTTCGCATCCTTCTTCATAATTTGCACACGTTGACCCGCTTCAATGAGTTCCCACTCGTCGCCGTTAGCCTCAGGGTAGTAGCGGTGCAGGGACTCCAGACGCGCATTCTTATCTTTAACCAACTCGGTGAGCAGATATTTGACGAGCGACAGGTTATCGAGACCCGCACGAGTCATGGGATAAATATTGTGCAGACGAAGTGAGAGAGGCAGGTCAAGGAGAGACCCTTGCTTCAGGAAATTAGTCTTGAACCCAGCATAAGGCCCGAAAAGCAGAGAGCGCTTGCTGTTAACATATCGAGTATCCAGGTGCGGAACAGACATCGGAGGAGCGCCTACGGACGCCTGACCATACACCTTTGCATTGTGCTTAGCGGCGGTAATTTCATTGGTGTTGCGCAGGAACAGACCCGAAACCGGGAAGCCGCCGTATCCCTTACCTTCCTCAATCCCAGACTTTTGGAGCAGATGCAAAGCACCGCCTCCAGCACCGAGAAAAACAAATTTAGCGTGGATTTTCAAGGGTTCTTCGGTATTAATGCGGTTAATGGCAGAGACGATCCACGTACCGTCAGATTCACGGTCAAGGTTCTTAACCTCGTAGCCGTAGCGTACTTCGACTCCCTGAGATTGCAGATAGTCGATCATGCCGGAGGTAAGCGCACCAAATCAACGTCGGTACCTTCCGGAGCCCAGGTAGCTGCGACCGGTTCTCCTTCGGAGCGGCCCTTGACTGTCAAGGGCGCCCATTGAGCAATTTGGTCGCGTTCCGTGGAGAACTGCATTCGCTCGAAGAGCTTCTGTTGACGGAAAGAATCGTAACGTGCCGCAAGGTACTTGGAATGATCTTCGCCGAATACAAGGGACATATGGGGTACAGGGTGGATGAAATCGTTATTGGGCAGAATACCTTCATTTACAAGGGAAGCCCATAACTGACGTGAAATCTGGAACTGCTCATTAATACCCAAGGCTTTATCGGCGCTTACTTTTCCGTCGGGACCAGCGGGGGCGTAATTCAACTCGCACAGTGCAGAATGACCGGTGCCAGCGTTATTCCACGGGTTCGAGGACTCCTGTGCGGGCTTATCAAGGCGTTCCAGAAGAGTAATGTTCCAGGTGGGTTCCAATTCCTTCAAAAAGACACCAAGCGTTGCGCTCATAATACCGCCGCCCACAAGGACGACATCGGTCTGTTCAGTACGTGCTACCACTGATACTCCCAGGGGTTTGGTGCCCGGCTTTGGGCACGGTCATATGACAGTTGTATGACTCTAGCGTACTCCCTGAGGGTCTGTAGGTACACATTCCACTGAGAAAAATCCAGAATCAGTAATGTAGTTCACAAAAGAGTGAGGAAATTCTGCGAAATACATTAAATTCCACAACAGAAGCCTTAGGAAATTCGCACTTTAGCAAAGAGCTCGATAGCGCTTTGTTCGGTTTCGTAACCAATAATACGTCGATTAATACCTATGTTAGACGTAACGTTCAAAAGTGGGACCGCAGGCATAAATGCCGCTAAATCCTGGTTGATGGAACGATATTTTTCACGTTGTTCGTCTAAAGAAGTGGCGCTGTCGGCTTCGCGGATCTTACTCATAATCTGTTCCAGCGTAGGCGCAGGTTCTACCTTTGCAGGAGTAATGCTGGGAGACGGGGTAGGCGATGTCTCGGCTTCGGAACTGTCCTTCGGGGCAGCGCTTGCTGACGGTGATGGAATCGGAGAATCGGTGGGATGCGCCTTAGCCTCGGGGGTATCGTGCGATACGGGATTTAATCTATAGCATCGATCCACTGCGCCACCAGAAGAGGTGCAAGAACCGGCCCAAGAAAAGCGTAAGGATCACGATAGGTTCCGTAGAAACCACCGAGGAGAATGCCGCGAGTAGTATTTATTTCCGTAGTGCGGGCATGATAATCGGACCAGTTCAGCGGAATAGGTTTAATATTGAGCCCAATATCGAGAAGAGCTCCGATCATCTCAGAATAGACTTTTTGGGGTGACATAATCCACGGAAGCGAAACATCAATAGGGTAGTAGCATTCGATAGTTTCGCCTGTGTAACCTGAGGCTGCGAGCAACGATTTTGCTTGGTCAACATCTCGCTTATACAGACGTTCCAGAGAGTCATCCGAGGTACGAAAAAGCCTAGGCATAAGGTGCAGTGCTTCAGAAGTTCCAGAAAGGTAATATCGGATGAGGGCACCGCGATCGACAGCTCGCGCGATAGCTCGGCGCACCGAAATATCTTTAAGAACCGGATGCGCAAGGTTGAACCCCAGATAAAGAAGCGAGAAAGGATCACGCAGCGGGTATAGGAACCCTTCACGCCCCAGAGGCCCTAAGTCATTGCCGCTTACTTGATCGCAGGCATCAACTTTATTGTCTACGAGAGCATAGTAACGCTTGTCGGAAGAATTGAGAGTCGAGAAATGTATTTCGTCGAGTTCAATCTTTTCCTGCTTGATACTCACAAATTTATCGTTGCGTATGAGAACGATATCGGTATTTTGCGAAGCGGGCGTTGAGATTTTAAAGGGCCCAGTACCGATGGGCATCTCTTTGATACGGTGGTTCTCGGTAAGTGCCTCGGGTGAAACGATGCCGAAAGCCGGTTGGGTCAGAATCCGCAAGAACGCTTGTGAAGGACGTACAAGCGTAAACACAAGTTTGGAGTCGGTGACGCGCACATCGGAAACGAGGGGAGCATAACGTAAAGGTATCTGCTCGGTGTGTTCATCAGTCTTTGGTGTATCGGCCTTGGGTGTATCTGTGTCTTCCTGAGCCGAAGGGGTTTGCGTTGCGGCGGCAGACGGTGAAGAGCTTGCCTCCTGTGATGCTTTACCTGCGTGTGGCGAGTTGGAGTGCACAATGTTACCCCAAAACCCCAGCCGTAGAGCGGCTGAAAGGGAACGCAGCGTGCCGCCGTTTCTGGGGATGTTGCTAACGCCTGCCACCGCTGTACATTACGCAGTACGGCTTCTGCAGTGAGGGGAGTGCCATCGCTAAATGAGACCCCTTCCCGGAGCGTAAACGTATAGGTCAGACCATCCGGGCTAATCGTCCACGAGGAGGCGAGCGCCTCTTGTGGAGTACCTGTGTAGTGGTCGGCGCCCACGAGAGTTTCAAGAATCTGTGCTGTTACACGGTATGTTGGGGAGACTGGGTCAAAGGCGGGATCTAGAGAGTAGGGTGCCGCGCCTTGAGCAAATCTAAAGATCCTGCGGCTGTCTCCTGAATCGTTATTAGGCGTCGAATCACCGCAGGCCGTCAAGGTATAACCTGCTGCCCAGAAGAGACCCTAACCGCAGCGCAGTGCGGCGGCTGATACCGCTATAGCTGATACCGGAGGCATCGGTTGGGGAAAGATGATTCACGGACAAGCCCTTTCATGGTGATACTGAACCGTGATAGGTAATGCGTGGTTGATAAGGCGTTTATGTCTGGGCGAAAACACTATTCTTTTAGAATACAACGTCACGATTAAACGCCGCGATACTCAAAGAGGGTTTTAGGCACGACTTACAGTGAATTGTAAGCTTGGGGGTATAGCGCCAGGGTACTCTGCTGTGCGGTATATAACAAAAAGTCCGCAACTTCTTCGGTAAGGAAGACGCTGCGGACTCAAGATTGGTGCGCGAGGGGGGACTTGAACCCCCACGCCGTAAGGCACAGGAACCTAAATCCTGCGTGTCTGCCAATTTCACCACTCGCGCGCGGTGAGCAAAGCTACCTAGGAAAGTCTACACGAGGATATAAGACTATACAAACAGAAAAATTAGGTTATTTGGGGTCAATCCCCAGGTCGCGGCGCAGCTTAGCAACGTGGCCGGTGGCGCGTACGTTATATTGCGCCAGCTCTATGATGCCCTGCTCATTGATGACGAATGTAGATCGGATAAGTCCTTCGTAGACTTTGCCGTAGTTTTTCTTTTCGCCCCATGCACCGTAGGCGAGTGCGACAGCGTGATCGGCATCGGAGAGAAGGGGGAAGGTGAGAGACTCTTTGGCGGTGAACTTCTCTAAAGCTGCGGGCTTGTCGGGGGAAACACCTAAGACAATGTATCCGAGTGCTTTCAAAGAGGCAAGGTTATCTCGAAAATCGCAAGCTTCTTTAGTGCATCCGGGTGTTGATGCTTTGGGATAGAAGTAGAGAATGACCTTATGCCCTGCGTAATCCGCTAGGGAATATTGCTGACCGGTGTAATCTTCAAGGGTAAAACTTGGGGCTTTTGTGCCTGGTTCTAGTCGGGTGCTCATGGTTTCTCCTTAAAAGTAGATGTTCTCGGTATTGCATGTGTTGCCGTAAACGTTCTATTTAGTGTACGGGGTTTATAGGATCTCTGGGAGGTTTTTCGTGAGGGCGTGCCATGAGATGAGGTACTGCGGTGCCATCGAGAGCATGAGCGAAAACAAAAAATGAGAGTCTGTGTGAAGCGTCACTTATATGTAACTTGCGTGAAATATTAATTATCCGTATAGTATTTATCTGTTGTTGTACGAATGCGATACATCACCCCAAGTAAGCGCCTCTAGCTCAATTGGCAGAGCAATTGACTCTTAATCAATGGGTTCTGGGTTCGAGTCCCAGGGGGCGCACAAAATAAACCCCGTCGGTTATGGCGGGGTTTTGTTGTATACCATGGTGATTTGCAGTCGTGATGCTGGACGTCGATGTTCGCCAAAATCGCTGACTACAGCCGTATTCGTAAGTTGCAAAACGCGCTTGATGCTCGTATAGTATTTATCTGTTGCCGTTGCGAAGCTGCAATATCTGTTACCTAAGCGCCTTTAGCTCAATTGGCAGAGCAATTGACTCTTAATCAATGGGTTCTGGGTTCGAGTCCCAGAGGGCGCACAGAATAAACCCCGTCACTATCTGTGACGGGGTTTGCTTTTTATACAGTCCGGCTGGATTAGTGTATATGCATTATCCGAGACAGCCCTGTATGGTACAGGCCGCTTAAGAGCCTAGAGAACAGGCCAGCGTGAGGTTACAAACTCGCGGAAAGCAGAGACGTCGCGACTCTGGTTGAGAACACCGGTCCCGTGAATGGTGGTAATCTCAGGCGCATCCTCAAAAATAAGCAGGAAAGAGCTGCCGTTCACCGATTCAATAGCCACCGAATGTTCACCTACCCGGTATGCGTGCAGCGCATTTGTGTTATCAATGGTGGATGCGGTGCCAGCAGGCGTAACATCTGGCATGCGGATAGGGGCGATAATAACCTCGTCAGGAACCTCTTGGTAGCCCACCAAAAAATGCTCCTGCATAGGTTCTTGGTGTTGGTCGATATCGGGGTTACGGTAGATGGCGCTTCCGGTAGCGTAGACCAAGTCGTAGGCCCCATAGTTAATAATCTGCTCATCGAATGCAGGATGGAGCACCTTGATGAGCTGTTCTCCCGTAAGAGCCTCGGCGCTCTGTGGTTGGTTAGACTGCTCCGGTGTAGGGGAGGGTGAAGCAGCCAGGTTTTGCGAGTTGGTCATGTACTCATCTTACCGGCGAAGGCGTTCTACGTCACTGTATCACGTCACATATTTACCTGGGGGATTCCTGGAGCTTGCAGATTACCGTGAGAGTCTAGGATACGAGACTCTTGCCTGCGCCGCACTGAATACTTTCCAGCTATCTCGAGCGCAGGGAGCCCAGCACGGTATCCAAAGCGTTGAGTAAGCGCTCGAAAATATATCGAAAGTACACGCAATGCGAAGAAATTAGAGAAACTCTCATAAAAACGGCGTGGAAATTTGACTCATGTCATCAAGAGCGAGACTATATAAAGGTGCAAACACGCAAGACACAGCGAATTCTTAGCCTTGTCGTCGTCGCCTAGGGCGCTTCACAAGGTAGATTTTCTGTGAATAGAATGTGCGCCCTTCGCAACACCATAGCGAAGGGTATTTTTATAGCTAAAGGCACCCGACCGGAGCCTACAGCGAGCGAAACAGTGCGTAAGATACCCGAACAGGCGGGCTTCATGCGCATCTGTAGAGAACTAGAAAACAATACAAACGAGGCATCATTATTATGACCACGGGATTTTCGATTAACTCCGCGGGTAGTGGGCAGGCTGAAGAAAAAGCCCCTGCTACCGAACGCATGACCGGCTCGCAAGCGATTATTCGTACACTCGAACTTTTGGGTGTTACCGATGTCTTCGGTCTGCCAGGTGGCGCAATTCTGCCCACCTACGACCCCTTGATGGATTCTTCCAAAATTAACCACATCCTCGTTCGTCATGAGCAGGGGGCAGGGCATGCGGCTCAAGGGTATGCAACTTCTACTGGCAAAGTCGGCGTGTGTATTGCAACATCAGGGCCGGGAGCCACAAACCTGATCACCGCGATCGCGACGCCAATATGGACTCCGTTCCGCTGGTAGCTATCACCGGTCAGGTTTCCACCAAACTTCTGGGCACCGACGCCTTCCAAGAAGCGGATGTGGTGGGCATGACCATGCCGATTACCAAACACTCCTTCATGATCTCTGATCCGCAGGATATTCCGCGTGCACTCTCTGCCGCGTTTCATATCGCCTCCACCGGACGCCCCGGCCCCGTGCTTGTGGACATCACCAAGGATGCGCAGGTCGGTATGATGGAGTTCAACTGGCCTCCCAAGGTTGAGGTACGCGGGTACACTCCCGTAACCCGTGGTCACTCCAAGCAGATTCGTGAAGCGGCCAAGCTCATCAGTGAATCCAAACGTCCCGTGCTATACGTTGGCGGCGGTATTATCCGCTCCGGTGCATCCGAGGAGCTGGCAAAGCTCGCCGAAATTACCGGGGCTCCCGTGGTGACCACGCTGAACGCCCGTGGTGCTTTCCCAGACTCCAACCCGCAAAACCTGGGCATGCCTGGTATGCACGGCACCGTTCCCGCCGTGTTCGCTATGCAGAAATCTGATCTGCTGATTACTCTAGGGGCTCGTTTTGACGACCGCGTGACCGGTAAACTCGACTCTTTCGCCCCCGAAGCCAAGGTCATCCACATTGACGTAGACCCGGCAGAAATCTCCAAGATTCGCTTCGCAGACGTGCCGATCGTGGGTGATTTGCGCTATGTGCTCCCCGAACTCAACGAACTGCTCTCCACTGAGTTCGCCAACAAGTTGCCGAACTTGGGCGAGTGGTGGGTTGAACTTGATACCATCAAGAACGACTATCCCCTTGGGTACACCAAGACCGACGACGGCTTGGGATCCCCCCAGCACGTATTGGAGCGCCTGAGCGCCCTCACCGGCCCCGATGCTTTCTACGTGACCGGCGTGGGACAGCATCAAATGTGGGGCGCACATTTCATCGGCCAAGAGAAACCACGGCATTTCCTCAGCTCAGCAGGACTCGGCACTATGGGATACTGCGTTCCCGCCGCTATGGGCGTGAAAGTTGCCAACCCAGACTCAATTGTGTGGGCTATTGACGGTGACGGCTGTTTTCAGATGACCAACCAGGAACTTGCCACCTGCGCACAGAACAACATTCCCATCAAGGTTGCCGTGGTCAATAACTCCTCGCTGGGTATGGTGCGTCAGTGGCAGGCACTCTTCTACGATGGTCGATACTCCAACACCCACCTGCGCACCGGGCACGAACCGACCGCATCCCTGACTTTGTGAAGCTTGGCGACGCCTATGGATGCGCCACTTTCCGATGCGAGAGGGACGAAGATGTGGACGAGGTTATCAAACAAGCGCTCGCTATCAACGACCGTCCCGTGGTGATTGACTTTACTGTGAGCCCCGATGCCATGGTATGGCCGATGGTGCCTGCCGGCGTATCGAACGACCTCATCCAAATCGCTAAACACGTCACCCGATTTCGGTCGAGAAGAGGGAGAAAACTAATGAGCCTGCACACCCTATCCGTTTTAGTTGAAGACAAACCCGGTGTGCTCTCACGCGTGACCGGTTTGTTCTCTCGCCGCATGTTCAATATTCAGTCTTTGGCGGTGGGACCCACCGAGGTTCCCGACGTTTCGCGCATCACAATTGTTGCTGATGGTGAGCCTGAGACTTTGGAACAGCTCACTAAGCAGCTCAACAAGCTGATCCATGTGCTTAAGGTGGTGGAGCTAGCCCCAGAGACTTCAACACAGCGTGATCACATCATGGTTAAGGTCAAGGCGGATGCCGCCGCTCGCCTGCAGGTTGTGCAGGCCGCTGACCTTTTCCGTGCTTCGGTTATTGATGTCTCTACCGAGTCCGTGGTGATTGAGGCAACCGGTTCTCCCGAAAAGCTCAACGCCTTGCTTGATGTTCTTGAACCTTACGGAGTGCGAGAGATCGTGCGTGCTGGGACCATTGCACTCTCTCGTGGTCCACGTTCCATGAGTGAACGTATCTAACGCTAAAACCCTTTCAGGATGTGGGAAGCACCGCCCGCGGTTTGATACTTCCCGCATCCTGAGATTTATCACAGAACGCCCATGAGCGGCGCCACGTCTAGTAAACTTAACGCCTGAGCCTGAGTTCGGGCTAAACCTATTATTTTGAGGAGACAAAATGGCAGCAACCATTTCTACAACGACGATGCAGACCTCGCCCCAGTCCAGGGACGTACCGTTGCGATTATCGGTTATGGTTCTCAGGGACATGCACACGCTCTGAACCTGCGTGATTCTGGAGTCAAGGTTATTGTTGGTCTGGCTGAGGGCTCCAAATCCCGCGCTAAGGCTGAAGCAGAAGGTCTGCGTGTAGCTACCGTTGCTGAAGCTGCAGCTGAAGCGGACCTCATCATGATTCTGACCCCGGACCAGGTACAGGCTCAGGTCTACAAAGAGAGCATTGAACCTAACCTGAAGCCCGGCGATGCTCTGTTCTTCGCACATGGCTTCAACATTCACTTCGGGTACATCACCGTTCCCGAAGGTGTGGATGTAGCTATGGTTGCGCCGAAGGGTCCCGGCCATACCGTACGTCGTGAATATGAAGCAGGTCGTGGTGTGCCCGCTTCTCGTTGCCGTTGAGAAGGATCCGTCCGGTAAAGCTCTGGATCTTGCTCTGTCCTACGCTAAGGCACTCGGTGCAACCCGTGCAGGTGTTATTAAGACCACTTTCACCGAAGAGACCGAGTCTGACCTCTTTGGTGAGCAGGCGGTGCTGTGCGGTTCGCTTTCACAGCTGGTTCAGTACGGTTTCGAGGTTCTTACCGAGGCAGGATACCAGCCTGAAATTGCATACTTCGAGGTTCTGCACGAACTCAAGCTCATTGTGGATCTGATGATTGAGGGCGGTATTGCTAAGCAGCGTTGGTCCATTTCCGACACCGCAGAGTACGGTGACTACGTCTCCGGTCCTCGCGTGATTTCTCCTCAGGTCAAGGAGAACATGAAGGAAGTCCTCGCCGATATCCAGAACGGCGCCTTCGCAAAGCGCTTCATGGACGATCAGGCCGCAGGCGCACCCGAGTTCAAGGAACTGCGTGCTAAGGGCGAGTCTCACCCGATTGAAGCTACCGGTCGCAAACTGCGCGAGCTGTTCTCGTGGAACACTGTTGACGATGACTATACCGAAGGTTCGGTGGCTCGCTAAGCACTAAGCTACTAGCGTTTCTGGGGGGGTGTCTATCATGATGGTAGGCACCCCCCTTCGTGTGTGCTTGGTCTTTGAGATATTCACGGTGACTAATAGTAACGCCCTGAAATTTCTTTCCTGCCGTATATACCACCTACCTGAGCGGCTGGAGCTATATGGTGCTGTTCCTGCCGCCAGGCAAAACAGGTGATGACGAAATCGGTTGTGTATTGGCTCGGGAAGGTGCTCTCATTAAACTAGGGCGCAGGCGGAAACACCTGCACAACCCAGCAATGACCATAGATAGAACCGTTGAAGGAGAGTTCCCCGTGAGTGATATTGTTGAGAAAGCTGCTGCCCTTGTTGAAGAGCTCTATACCGAGAACCCATTACCCACTATTGGGATTAAGCCCTCTGAGGCTGCTGAGCCGCTGCCGGTGACCGTCTCGAAGTTCGGGGGAGTGCCGTATCTTCCCATCGGCGTGGAGGCACCCACCGATTCAGACGGGGTGCCGATGGGCATGATTGCGCAAATCAACTGTACTGAACTGCCGGAGAATCCCATTTATCCGCCCACCGGCATGGTGCAGTTCTGGGTGAGCACAAACGCAGGGTGGGGGATAGATAAGGAAGAGAACCACCGTGTGATCTACTATCCTCAGCTGGGTGAAGCGAACCCGGATGCGGTAGCGACTTGTGAGGATCATGAGCGGGAATTCTGGTGGCCTATCAAACATGAGTGTGCACTCCGAATTTACGACGCTTGGGCGCGAAATATTTGCCCCGAACGATTCGATAAATCACCCGCTGGTTGAGAAATGGAACCAGGCATACCCGGAACAGGCTATTACGAGTCTTGATGACTTTGATGTATATGATGTGGAAGATATTGAGGATTTTACTGGTTCAGGGGACTACTCAAGGCTTGGTGGGTTACCGCACTTCATGCAGGGCGATCCACGCCGCGAATACCCTGAAAACTCTGATATTCGCAGGCGTACCGTGAACCTGTTAACGATGGATTCGTATGGGAACACGGTGCTCTGGGGCGATGTTGGTACAGCGAACTGGCTGATTGCCCCGGACCGGTTGGCAGCCCGTGACTTCTCGCAGGTCTTCTATGAGTGGTCATGCGGCTAGCGGGCTCGGCGTGCTGCTGTAAACACAGGCGACCCCTTCGCACATTCTGCGTGCTGAGCACCGTCACGGGGTGTAGCGTGCAACATGTGCGAGGGGATCTGCTACTGCAGCTGGGGTTGTGCGCGGGTACATGACAGCGGCTTGTCGCATTACTGTTTCGCCGCATCTATGCTGAAAAACTGCGGTAAGATTAATAATTATGAGTGCTACCCCCCTTCTACATCACGACTGCGATTTCTTACCCCAACGGAAACCCCCACATCGGTCATGCCTATGAGACCATTGCCGCGGATGTGTTGGCACGTTTCAAGCGACTCGACGGTTTTGACGTGCGCTTTATGACGGGCACCGACGAACACGGGCAGAAGATGCAGACCACCGCTGAGAAACAGGGGAAAACCGCCAAAGAACTCGCCGATGAGAACTCCGCCCGTTTCAAAGCGATGAACGATGCTCTCGGTATTAGCTACGATCGCTTTATTCGCACTACGGATCCGGACCATTATGAGGCATCCCAAGCAATCTGGAAGCGTATGGAAGAGAACGGGGATATCTACCTCGATAAATATGCCGGATGGTACTCCGTGCGAGATGAGGCCTATTACGCTGAGGACGAGACCGAAGAACGCGACGGGCAGCGCTACGCCATTTCTACCGGAACGGAAGTCGAATGGACTGAGGAAGAATCTTATTTCTTCCGCCTCTCAAAGTACGCCGATAAACTTCTAGAACTCTATAAGAATGAAGGGTATGTTTTCCCTGAATCACGTCGCAATGAGCTGATCTCATTCGTCAAGGGTGGTTTGAACGACCTTTCGATTTCACGCACCACCTTCGACTGGGGCGTTCCTGTGCCTGGCAACGATAAACATGTCATGTACGTGTGGGTGGATGCGTTGACTAACTACCTGACCGGGCTTGGCTACCCCAATACGGACGGGGAACTGTTCACGAAATATTGGCCCGCTGATCTGCACCTGATCGGTAAGGATATTACTCGATTCCACTCTATCTATTGGCCTGCCTTCCTCTGGTCTGCCGGCCTTGAACTGCCCAAACGTGTTTTTGGGCATGGGTTCCTTCTGGTGAATGGCGAGAAAATGTCGAAGTCGGTGGGCAACGTGGTGGACCCCGCGGATCTTGTGGCAGCGTTCGGGTTGGATCAGGTCCGATTCTTCCTGATGCGCGAGGTCTCTTTCGGACAAGACGGCTCATACTCCGAAGAATCCATTATCAACCGTATTAATTCTGATTTGGCGAATAACCTGGGGAATTTGGCGCAGCGTTCACTGTCGATGGTGGCGAAGAACTGTGACGGTAGGGTGCCTACCCCCGGCGAGTTCACCGAGGCTGATCGTAAGATTTGGCTGATGCTGCCGCCCTGTATGAGCCGGTTCGCGCGGACTATGATGAGCAGGCGTTCCACCGTGCCCTAGAGCGCATCTGGACTGTGCTTGCCGATACGAATGCTTACTTTGCGGAACAGGAACCGTGGACTCTGCGCAAGAACGGTGAGTTTGAGCGTATGAATACCGTACTCTACGTGACTCTTGAGGTGGTCCGTCAGGTTGCCATTCTGATGCAGCCGGTGATGCCCAATTCGATGGAGAAACTTCTTGACCTGCTGGGGGTAGCAGAAGGGGAGGGACGCCTTTTCGCTGCGCTCCCTAAGAACCTGACAGCTGGGAAGGAGCTTCCTGCACCGACCCCGGTTTTCCCGCGATACGAAGCGCCAAAAGAGGCATAGAATCACACTATAAAGTACAGAATATCCCGGAACTTCCAAAGAGGTTCCGGGATATTTTTGGTAGTAAGGGCTCCCGGTATTATCTAAAACACCGGGAGCCCTTACCTGTTGCAGGATCTAGCCTACCTGATTAGTGGGAATTCAGCCCCTCCACCGGGGACTGTCGCGCTGACCGGAAAGCTGGGATAGCCGACGCTGCAAACGCAGCGATGATACCCACGATGAGCACGAGAACCAGACCGCTGACGGGTAGAACTACTGCCATCGCCATGGACTCGCGAGTAGCGTGTACCAGTACTTGAGAAAGTACAAGGCCTATACCCACACCCGAAACGATACCCATCGCCAACGCGCCGAGAGTAATCATGACAGCCTCGATCGAAACCATACGCCGCAGCTGTTTGCGGGACAGGCCCAGCGAGCGGAGCATCGCATTCTCCCTGCGACGTTCGTTCACCGATAGGGTCATAGTATTCGCCACACCGATAATGGCGATCACAATAGCCAATGCCAGCAGGATCAAGGCGCCACTGAGCATAATAGTCAGCATTTGGTCATTATTCTTGCGAATCTGAAGACCACCTTGAAAGTCAGTTCCGTTGTTTGCCTTGGCAAGCTCCCCTTGAAGCTCGGTATTATCGCTTGATGACAGTGGAGTGCTTGCCCGCACCAGAACCATGGTTGCTGTACCGCGTGCTGCGAAACTACGCGCCAAAGCAGGGTTTTCTTGAGCCGCTTTCATGAGCGCTTCTTGGGCGGCGGGATTGTCCGGCAATGCCTGATTACTAGCTGCCTGCGGATCAGATGCATTCTGAACCTGGGCACCGGTTTCCGGTGATACCACGAAGAATGGTTCCTTAGTGTTTGCCTTGACGGGTTTGAGCTCAATCTCGCCAAGAGGGCCGCTGACCTTAAGACGAGTGCTGTTATCGAACTTACCCAGATCCCAAATATCCTGGGGAACAAGTACCTCATCATTCTTTAAATTGGTACCTGATTCTCCGGTTGCTACCTTGTGCAGATCATCGTTGCTAAGTGCGATTACATTGTCTTTGAGATTGGCGGAGTCTGCGTTATCGGGCTTTGCTGTGTATTCGATAATGCCCGCAGCCGAGCCGACACTGACAGCCTCAACATTCTTCGTGCCCCTGATCTTATCAGCAACTTCGTGAGCCTTTGTCACGCTTGCGCTGCCGTTAGTTGCGGTAGATTCACCGAAAGGAGCGTATGCCGAAATCGGCGATATCCTATCAATCTCTTGGGCAATGGAGGCGCTCATCACTGAGTGGCTGGTGAGAACAGCGGAAATAACCAAGGTTCCTACCAGCACGGCTCGCCCAGTGGACACCGTGCGTTTGGGTGAGCGCAAGGAATTTGCTAACGCCAGTTTACCCGTTTGCCCGCGCAGAGCTACGCCGAAAAAAACGAACCAGAGGGATGAGAACCCACGGGGGTGAGAAGAAAGACTGCTATGCCGAGGAAGAGGCATGCCAGCAGCACGGAAGAGATAGCGGATCCGCCGTCTTTATTCCCTATAGCCGCGATAGCGATAATAACGCCTGCAAGAGCGGAGAGAATACCGAAGATTCCCCCTAGAACGCTAGGTTTCTTGACCGCCTGGCTTGTGCTTGCGCTCATGGCACTAATAGGGGAAATACTCAGTGCGGTGCGTGCCGGTATAAGTGAAGCGAGTACAGTCACAGCGGTGCACATGAGTACGCCTGCAATAAACGCCGTGGGGGAGAAATTGACGATGAACGAGCTGAACATCGCGTTTAGAATGCCACCGACCGCGTATACCAGTCCTGAACCGATGACCGAGAAGAAGACCCCAATTATCAGTGATTCTATGAGGAGCATCCGTACCAGCGAACCACCGCGGGCACCTAGAGTACGCAGCAGGGCGAGTTCGCGTACACGCTGCCCCACCAGCACCGCGAAGGTGTTCGAAATGACGAACGAAGAAACCAACAGAGCCAGAATTGCGAAGGCGATAAGAATGGTATTCAGCGAGTTGAAGAGCGTTGAGAACTGTTTCTTTAGGTGATCTATCATCTGAGTGTTAGAGAGCACCTTAGGGGTGGTGTTTTTATCACCGGTGTTCAGCTCTTTCTGCAGGGCGTCACGCGAGTCCTGGGTATTGTTCTTGAGCTTAATGAACGCCTGAGGCGCCATGGGTTTAGCGGGGTCTGAGACGATCCCGCCCTCTTCCTCGGCGAGCTGACGCGCGGTATCCGCAAGACCGGTGCCGCCAATAAAAACATTGTCGCTCATCTGTGAATCTGAGATACCGGTGTTAAAGGTAGCCGTGAGGGTGTACTCGGTGTCTTTCGCGTTATCCTTATCGGTGGCTGAGGCGACGATATTGGGCATGGTCACCTTATCGCCAATTTTCAGGTTGTGTTTCTCGGCGAAACTCTTAGCGACCAAAAGTTCGGTGTCTGTGGACGGGAGATTCCCCTCAATATCAAAGGGTGAAAGGTCCTTTGACGGTGGCGCAGAACCGTATGCTACCTTCTCCTTATCGGCTCCGTAGGTGCCGGAAAAAGTGTATAGAATCCAGGATGAGCTAACCTCAGGAGATTCCTGGATCTTCTTAACCGTGTCATTGGACATCGGGAACTTAGCGGTTGAGTTCTGATTATCCTGGTCCATGACACCCGCAGAGACTACCATGTTCTCGGAGTTAGCGTAGACATCGCCGACGGTCGCATCCATCGTGGCCTGAAGCGATGCGGTAAGCATCAGCACCGCCGAGATGAAAGAAATGATGAAATGGCGATACCAATACCCGTGAGAATGTATTTCTTCTGGAGGAGCGGATATTTGCCCGCGCCACCGTATTAAGCGTTGCAGCCAATGTTATTCACCTTCCAACTGGCCCATAGCCTGAAGCACCGCGTCGTGGGTGGGATTAAGCATTTCGCCAGCAATTATGCCGTCTTTGAGGAAGACCACGCGGTCTGCGTAGGATGCTGCGTGCGCATCGTGCGTGACCATGAGGATGGTTTGCTGATGCTCGGTTGCTGCATCCCGAAGAAGCCGCAGAACCTCAGCCCCCGAGTTGGAGTCAAGGTTGCCGGTGGGTTCGTCGGCGAAGACGACGTCCGGGCGGGAGAGTAGTGCGCGTACGATGGCGACGCGTTGTTGCTGACCTCCGGAGAGCTGTTCGGGACGGTGATCCAGACGTTTTTGCAGCCCTAGGGTTTGAACAAGGTAGTCGCGCCACACCGAATCGGGCTTTTTGCCTGCCAGGCCGAGCGGCAAATCGATATTCTGCCCGGCGGTAAGGGTTGGAACTAGGTTGAAGGCCTGGAAAATGAACCCGACATGCTCACGGCGGAATTCGGTAAGCTGATTGTCTTTTTGGCCGTAGAGGTCGGTATCGCCGATGCGAATAATCGTCTCTGGATTACGATCTGGAGTATCGAGCGTGGCGAGAGTTTGCATTAGGGTTGATTTACCAGAACCGGAAGGCCCCATGATGGCGGTGAACTTGCCGTACTCGAAGTCGATGCTCACATTGTTAAGGGCATGAACGATGGCTTCGCCCGTGCCGTAGGTCTTGGACAGATTACGTGTTGTTACCGCAGGTTCGTATGCGGGAATTGTTGATGTGCTCATGATTTAATTGTTTCAAGATTGCAAAAATATATCCCCTGACATTTGTCATCCTTTGAGCTGAAATTCTTGAAGGCGAATAAATGGCACTCATACTTTTGGATGAGAAATACTAGGGATTGAAAAAAGCAAGCCTCCTTAAGGATGAAAAATACCCACGAAGAAGAAAAAAATAATTAAAATAAAAAAATTTAGAGTCTATACAATAATTATGGACGGTATTTTTGATCCCTAGAAAGTAAGAATATATAGACTATTTAGATCTATAAAAGTGGGTTTTCTAGGTTTTTATATCCGGGACTTCTACACGTAAAAATAACTCGGGAGCACGAATCGCATAAAAGGGCAAACTCCCTAATGTGGGGAGTTCGCCCTTTTCGATGCAGGTTATTTCGCCAATCGATTAGCCTCGCATGCCCTCCACAGGGGAGAGACGGGCCGATCGGGCCGCTGGTAATATCGAGGCAACGAACGCCGATACCAGACCTACCAGCAGAACAAAGAACAATCCAAGGTAAGGAAGATCAATGACGACTTCAGTAGAAGAACTGGTACCTGCAATCACAACTTTAGCGGCGGCAATACCAATTCCAACACCCGCGAGGATGCCTAGGATCACGGCTCCTAAGGTAATCAGAATTGCCTCGGCTGAAATCATGCGACGCAGCTGTTTGCGGGGAGAGACCCAGTGAGCGAAGCATCGCATTCTCGCGGCGACGCTCGTTCACCGACAAAGTCATCGTATTGGCTACACCGATAATCGAGATGACTACGGCCAGGGCAAGAAGAACTAATGTGAAGATCAGCATGATCATCATAATCTGATCAAATTGCTGGCGTCCCTGCAAACCACCGGTGAATTCGTTACCGTCATTAGCCTTGGTGAGCTGTTCCTGAAGAGTCGAGTTTGCACTTGAGGAAAGCGGTGACTTGGCGTGAACGAGCACCATAGTCTGGGCACCGGTAGCCCCACTTGTCGATGATGCAGCAGGGTCCTGCTCCCCAGCATCTGGGGTAGCTTCTGCAGGAACCTGAGCGTTTTCAGGAGCCTGTGATGAATCCAGCAGAGGCTTTGGATCTGAGGCGTTCTGCAGCTTGGTACCGGTCGTGGGATTCACAATATATAGCGACATATTGCTGCTGGTGGACTTGATGGGTTTTAACTCTACCGTCCCCAAGGGACCACGTGCTTTAAGGCGAGTGGAGTCATTGAAGTGGGCATTATCATAAAGGGCAGCCGAGACAAGCACGGTATCATCTTCAAAGCTGATGTGACCCTTCAGTCGGAATGACCTTTGTGAGATCGTCGTGGCTGAGCGCTACCAGATTCTCGGTGCGATTCTGTGCTTCACCACCGTCTTTCGGAGGGACCGTGAAATCAACGGTACCCGCTGCAGAAGCCACAGCAACACTATCGACGTTTTCCAAACCGCGAACTTTATCAGCGACAGAGCGCGCCTTATTGACGCTCTCAGATCCTGCTGTAGGTCCGGTACCGTAGGTGGCTGCCGCAGAGATCGGGTATAGCTTATCCATCGCGTTCGCCACGGTGGACGTCATGATGGAATATCCAGTCAGTACTGCGGTGACGACAAGCGCGCCTACCAAGACCGCGCGCCCGGTCGAAACGGTACGTTTCGGGGAACGCAATGCATTTGCTACCGCCAATTTTCCGGTCTGGTTGCGGAAGACTGAGCCCAGGACACGAACAAGGGGCAGAAGAAGCCACGGGGTCAGCATAAAGACCGCAATGCCCAGCAGAAGCGCGGCAATCATAACGAGAAGAACAGAGGTTCCTGCATTTGAGCTATCGTTATTCTGCGTGATGGTGTTGAACGCAACGATCATGAGTGCACCGCCGCCAGCACCGATAACAAGACCCGCAATAAGGCCTGCGATGTTCGGCTTCTTGACCGCCTGAGCCGTAGTTTCGCCCATCGCGCTGATGGGAGAAATCTTCAAAGCGGTACGTGCTGGAGCGAGCGAGGCAATAACCGTGACCAAGGTGCACAGTACAACACCGACAACAAAGCCATCGGATCGTAAGAAACCATGAAACTATTATTGGATAGCGCACTCAGCAGCGCCGCGATCGGATACACGAGAACCGCGCCGATAGTGGAGAAAATGATGCCCACAACAAGCGATTCAACCACAAGCATACGTACCAAGGACGAGCCCTGTGCCCCTAGAGTACGTAACAACGCCAGCTCGCGGATGCGCTGTCCCACCAGCACCGCGAAGGTGTTCGAAATGACGAACGAAGAAACCAGCAGCGCTAGTGCGGCAAAGGCGCCTAAGATGACACCGAGGAATGTGAACATCGTGGAGAGCTGTTTCTTCACAACCTCCATGTACTCAGGACCGGACATAACAGAAGGCTCAGTTTTTTTGTCACCCGTGTTGAGTTTCTTCTGCAGCTCTGCGCGAGCAGCAGCGTCGTCCGTTCCTTTGAACTTGACGTATGCCATGCTAGCACCGGGAACGGCGTAGTTTGCAGAAGAAGCACCCCCAGCATTTTTGAGTGCCTTGTTAGCTGCCTCCCCATAGGAAGTTCCGCCAATAAACATAGCGTTATTCGTATCGGAGCCTGAGAATCCGACATCAAAAATACCGGTGATGGTGTACTCGCGCGTAGTTCCTGTATTTGGGTCAGAGATCGACGCGACTACATCGGAGGAACTGACCTTAGAATTAAGTTGAAGATTATGCTTTTGTGCAAAATCTTTCGAGACCATCAGCTCGGTGTCTGAGGTCGGCAATTTACCTTCAAAGTCGAAGGGAAAAAGATCTGCACTGTTAGGCGCTTGGGTATAAGAAACTTGAGTTTTATCGGGACCAAACTTACCCCGGCCCTGGTAGACAATCCACGACTGATCGACTGAATCATCATTCTGAATATTTTTGATGCTCTCTTCATCCAGATAGATATTTGCTTCAGTGTTAGAGTTATCGCGCGCATAGGAAGAGACAACAACGTTATCTGCTTTGGAAAGAATGCCATTTACCGATGCATTTAGAGTTCCCTGCAAAGAGCTGACTAATACAATAACGGCAGCAATAAAAAATGAAGAAATTGCGATACCGATTCCAGTAAGAATATATTTCCTTTAGACGCGCGTAAATTAGCGCGTCCCACCGTATTAAGCGTTGTAGCCAATGTTATTCACCTTCCAACTGTCCCATGGCGTTTAGAACAGCATCGTGGGTAGGTTTGAGCATTTCGCCAGCTATGGTACCGTCTTTGAGGAAGACTACGCGGTCTGCGTAGGATGCTGCGTGTGCATCGTGGGTCACCATGAGGATGGTTTGCTGATGCTCGTTTGCTGCGGTTCGCAGGAGCTTGAGTACTTCGGTGCCAGAGTTTGAATCGAGGTTGCCGGTGGGCTCGTCGGCGAAGACGACATCCGGGCGGGAGAGTAGTGCGCGCACAATAGCAACGCGTTGCTGTTGACCGCCGGAGAGTTGTTCGGGGCGGTGATCCAGACGTTTTTGCAGTCCCAAGGTCTCCACAAGATATTCGCGCCAAATAGGATCAGGCTTTTTGCCTGCCAGGCCAAGCGGTAAGTCGATATTCTGCCCGGCGGTGAGGGTGGGTACCAGGTTGAAGGCCTGGAAAATAAAGCCGATATGTTCGCGACGAAACTCGGTTAACTCTTTATCCCGCCGACCGTATAGCTCGGTATCGGCAATTTTGATGCTGGTGTTGGGGTTAACATCCGGGGTATCTAGGGTGGCCAAAGTTTGCATAAGGGTAGATTTACCGGAACCGGAAGGCCCCATAATAGCGGTAAATTTACCCTGTTCAAAAGAAACTGTTACGTTATTGAGGGCATGTACCGTCGCCTCACCTGTGCCGTAAGTCTTGCTCAGGTTTTGGGTGGTAACAGCTGGTTTGACAGAAGTATCTAATGTAGTAGTCATAACACCAATTATCCCAAACTAGAATGAAAACCTGTGGGAGGTTTTATCATACTTTTGGGTGATTTTGGAGTTCTGTCTCTAAAATAACCGTAACTATTTTCAAGGTAAAGTTAGTGAAATTGCAGGCAATATTATAAATAGAGTACTTTCTCAGGAATGTATGTGAAGGTAATATATATGAATAGGAATATGTTCTATTAAATACTTGGTATAGTACAGTAATTTTTTATATGCTGCATAGAATCTGCACAGACTCAGTCTTCTCGAAGCGCCTGAACTGGTGAGACTTTTGAGGCGCGTACGGAGGGAACCCACGAAGCTAAGACAGCAATTCCTAAAGCGCCGAAGAATGCTATACAGTATTCCGTCAGGGGAATTCGGTAGATGATCTCAATGTTCTGTGGCGTGATAGCGCGTGTCAGGATAAACCCGGCAAGCGTGCCGCCGATGAGAGCAACCAGCAGCGATGAAAGCGTGATAAGAATAGCTTCAATCATAATGACTGAACGTAACTGCTGACGCGAAAGCCCCAGAGTGCGGAGGAGTGCGTTTTCGCGGCTTCGTTCATGGGCCGAGAGCATCAAAGTATTACTTACCCCTAACACCGAAATCAGTACCATAAGAGCGATAATAGCCAGAATGGCGTACATGATAATGATGAGGGAAATTTCGGCAGCAGCACGCATCTCTAGAATGCCCGCGAGATATAATCCGTGTGTTGTACGGGAAATATCCGTTAGATCATTCCGTAATTCTGTACTTTCATCAGAACTCAATCCCTGTTTGGCGCGCACTACCGCATAGGACTCTCCAGTGGAAGAAGTACCTTCAAGAAGCTGGGGATGATCAAGATCCTGTACCTTGGCTGCGGTCTCACGTGAGATATAGGGGGTATGGTCATCAGTTTGCGAGTACACCGCAGTAAGCCGTAGGTCTCCACGTGGACCGTGAAGTGTAAAACTAGGTGGCTTATGCCCTTGCAAGGCATGTTGTTCTGAGCGAGGCAGAACCACCACATCACCCTGCAATATCGTTTCCGAGGTACCAGGCAATACTACGTCAATATCCTGGGGCGAAACCGCATAGGCATCGGGAAGATCAGTATGGTCAGGAGCGCCAGCTGCAGCGCTGGGATTACTGCCTGCTTCATTCACCGGCCCATCTGAAGTTGTGAGAGTATGAGAATCATCATCGCAGGTGAGGTTTCCCGCATATTGTACAAACGCTTCAGACTGTACGGATGGCAGTTCTTGGATCCTGCGCTGCGCATCCTGTGCCTGGCGCATATACCGTTCTGCAGTGGATCCAGAATTCTGAGAATTGCGTGCAGTAGAGGAGCTACCCTCCGTATCCTTGGAGCCATTAAACGTTAGAACCGCTGCCGGACGGTCTGTCTGCTGTATAAAGCCTGTGACAGATGCCTTAAGGGTCACATAACCTGTAAGCACCATAGCTATAAGCATCATTCCTACGAGGAGGGCTCGCCCGGTCGACACCATACGTGCCGGAGAACGCAATGCATTTTTACACCCGATAGACCCCGTTAGGGTACGCGCTATCAGAGAGGACCAGAACTTCACAAGCGGTGAAAGTATTTTATGGGCTGCCGTCAAAATAGCAAAGCATAAGAGAGCAGCAGCAATAATACCCACAACAAACACTTGAACGCTATGGGTGCCCTCCATGCCATCAGGCACGTGCTCAGAGGATTTACTCATGAAGACTGCATACGCCACAATACTCGCCACAAGCAATAACAGAGCGATAATCCCCTGACGCTTACCGTAGGTAGAAACCTGCTGTACTACGCCATCACGAAGCCCTTGCACAGGCGATACTTTTGATGCAGCATAGGCAGGTTTAAGAGCGGCGATCCAGGTGACGGCAACACACACTGGCAGAGTAACTCCCAAAGAACCAGGGAAAAAGTGAAAACCAATGTATGAGCGGCCCACGACGTGATAACCGCCCAAAGAGCATAGGCAAGTGTAATACCTAAAGAAGCTGCAAGAACTCCCAAAACCGTAGATTCTGCCAGCACTATAGTGAGAAGATTGGAGCGGCTGGATCCTAAAGTGCGTAGGAGAGCAAGCTCGCGGGTGCGCTGAGAAAGCAACACGCTGAATGTATTGGTAATAACAAAAGCAGAGACCATGAGGGCTAACGCTGCTAGACCTAAAAGGGCTGCGGTGAGCAGATCATTGGCAAAACCTATGTCCGGTTCTAATTTGTGGGCATATTCATGCGCTGGTACCACACGCCCATGATTGTCGTGGTGCGCGGTAAATTCCCGCTTAAAATCTTCAACCGAAACACCCTCACGAAGCTTGACCGCAACTATATGCGCATCATGAACAATATTTGTTTTATGCTCGCGATGAGCAATTTTAGATGTCGTTGTCAGCATAGTGCCACCGGCAAAAACTGTTATTGAATCTTCAGATCCCAGGGGCGGAGAGTGGAAAGTACCAGTGATCGTATATTCCTTGGTGGGCAAGGAATCTTCTAAAGATAGTGTGCCGCCCTCAAAATTTGTAATGGATGTGGGAGTGGGCAGCTTTATTGTTGCGACCGGGTCAATGCCGTGAAATTTATCGCCTATATTGAGATGCAAAGACTCACGAAGCGACTCTGGGAGCAGAATTTCATGATCATTCTGTGGCATTCGCCCCTGTATCTGATAAGGAAACAAATCCGGGTCAGTGGGAGCTTGAGAAATCGCATAGGGCACAGGGTCGCCCGGCGCGTCATGATACATAGCTGAAACTACTGAGTCTTCCCGGATACCAGCCACCTGGGGGCTATTACGGATATCTTCAACTTCCTCAACCGAGAGAACGCCTGACGAGTTCTCCTTGGCTTGTCCCGAGATATTGGTAGCAACCACCGCATCGCTATTACGTACCTGATTGCCGTAGTGTGCCATATATGTGGCGGAAATAATTGTGTTGAGAAGAAGCACTGCACTCAAGAAAAAAGCTGCAACCGCAATACCCAGTCCCGTCAAAATATATTTACGCCAGGACGCACGAAGATTTGCGTATATCAGCGAGAGCAGAGAGGAGATCATGTAAAAAATCCTGTGGCGTACTACATCATAAATATCAGTCTACTGTATAACCGTAAATGTTGGCTTGACGGATATTCATCATTCTCAAGAATGATTTTTCAGCCTTTTCACAGGTTCTGTCCTCAACGGTAGATGTAGACAAGGAGTCTACGAAACGATCCCAGCCTCATACGCCATAATCACGGCCTGAACCCTATCGCGGGCATCAAGTTTTGCCAGAACATGCGAGACGTGGGTCTTAATCGTGGCCTCTGACAGTACGAGCGCGCGGCTGATCTCCACATTGGAAAGGCCCTGCGCGATCAGACGAAGTACCTCATGCTCACGCGGTGAAAGAGTCTGCATGAGTTCTTTGGTGCAGAAGCTGCGGCTCCTCCTGAGAAGTGGGGGCAATATTGGCAGAATCCTGTTCCGAATGAACCTCCAACACCGGAATCATATGTTCCAGCAGGCGGCGTGTAGCGGAAGGGGCGATCACCGCATCACCGCGATGTATTGTTCGAATAGCCCCCAGAAGTTCTTCGGGAGGCGCATCTTTCAGCAAAAAACCGCTTGCCCCGGCACGTACCGCAGCATAGACATATTCGTCGACGTCGAAGGTCGTCAGCATAATAACCCTGGAATCAGGAACGTTGAGCTCTAGAATACTTTTTGCAGCCTCCAGCCCGTCCATAATAGGCATACGAACATCCATAAGAACCACCTGAGGGGCAGTACCTTCTTCAGCCATACGGGCATAGCTATCAACCGCCGCTGCGCCGTCATCAGCTTCGAGAACAACCTGCAGATCGGGCTGAGAATTGATAAGCATCTTCAAACCGCCGCGTACAAGCTGCTGGTCATCAACCAGCATCACGGTAATCTGTTCGTTCATAGGATTTCCTTCAAAATGTTCTGTCATTTTTTACAATACTGGGTTTCCGTTACGTTTCGCGGTACGGCAGCCAAGCCTTCACGCTAAAACCACCCTGCAGATCCGGGCCGTAATGCAGGGTTCCGTCATACATTGTGATGCGCTCGCGCATGCCCAAGAGACCGTTACCGCTGCCCGGCACGAAGGAATATGGAGCATCCGAGCTGTTGTGATGGGCCGGAGCGCTGTTGTACACGTCCAAATACAGGCCATCTCGTTTCCACGTAGCCGAGAGAGTAACGATCTCAGCATCGCGGGCGTGTTTAACGATATTGGTGAGCGCTTCCTGGATTACACGATATGCCGCTAGATCAGCTCCCTGAGGGAGGGCGCCGTTTATGGTACCGGTAATGCCAGCAAAGTCGATATTAACTCCCGACCTGCGAGCCTGCGCAACCAGAGCGGGAATTTCGTGAATTGTAGGCGCTGGGGCGTACATGGTGTCTTCGTCGGTACGAAGAACCCCCAGGAGGGAACGCATCTGTGTGAGAGAATCGCGTGCGGTGACCGCAATAGTTTCGAGCGTCTGCTCCGCGATAGAGGCGTTATGCTCCTGAAGGTTAGTCGCTTCGGCGGGCTGAGTCGTCGTGGTCCGTATCGCGGCTGCGGCATACCTGGCACCGTCAGCCTGCGTGATGATGCTGGAAAGTGAATGCGCCACAATATCGTGCATTTCTCGGGCGATGCGGGTGCGTTCATCCTGTGCCGCAAGACGCCGTTCCTGTTCTTGCTCAAATTCGAGGCGCATCGCTCGCTCTCGAAGCTCATCCTGGCGAATAATGCGGGTACGCCTTGAATCACCGATAAACCAGAGCACGGAATAAATCGCACCGCATAAGGTTGTAATGATAATCGAGCTTATAACAGCGGCAAATTGTTCGCCCCGCGGAAGCAGCATAATAAAAAGCTGAACCCCTACCGCAAAGGCACCAATCCAGCCCGCAATAAACATGCGGACCCGCAGCTTCTTCTTCCAGTGCCTGCCGATATGATAAGCCGCTACGCCTACCGGAAAATACAGTGAACGGGCAAAACATCCGGAATAAATAGAGTGAGAGCGGTGGAGACGAGAACAAACCAGATTGACCCATAAGGATGCCGGTACCGAAAATAAAGGGCGGTCGTATTGATGCATGCAATGAAAAAAGTAATGCCGCTATCCTTATAGGACATTGCAAGAGCTATGAGTAGAACAAACATCTGCATGAAAGCAACTACCGTGATATTAAACCAGCGGTAGTTCCTATCTATGTAGTTGTTGATTCGGCTCGTTAGATCCATGGGTTAAGTGTAACGTTCGCCCTCAAAACAGGTAATCACTCGGAAGGATGAATTCTGCGCGTATTTGTGTAAGTCATGAGGCTGTAAAATCTGGAATAAGACCTCTCAAAACTGCGAGATTATGCGGGAATATATATGCCCATACTCTGAGAATCATGGCCTAAAATCTGCGCAATTGTTCGTGCCAGCAGTAGGGTAGAGGTATGACTACTGAACGTTCTATCAACCTTGCCGTGATCGCTGGCGACGGCATCGGGCCTGAAATTATTACCGAGGCGCAGCGTGTGCTTCAACGCGCCTGCGAGCTTGATTCTATTCGTGTAGATTCCACCGACTATAAACTTGGCGCCGAGCACTGGCTTAAAACCGGCGAGACCCTGCCCGAGAGTACGATGGAGTCTCTCAAACAGCACGATGCGATTCTTTTCGGTGCTATTGGTGCCGATCCGCGCAGCGGTAAGATCCCCTCAGGGCTGATCGAACGTGAGATGCTTTTGAAGCTGCGCTTCTCATTTGACCATTACATTAACCTGCGTCCCGCACGGCTGTACCCGGGGGCAGTGTCGCCACTGAGCAACCCCGGAGAGATCGACTTCGTGGTGGTGCGCGAAGGTACCGAAGGGCCCTACGTGGGTAATGGAGGAACTATTCGCGGCGGTACCGATGCCGAAATTGCAACCGAAGTATCTATTAACACTGCGCACGGTGTACGTCGGCTAATCCGGTACGCCTTCGAACTGGCACAGTCCCGCCGTAAGAAGCTGACCCTCATCCACAAAACAAATGTGCTCGTACATGCTGGTCGTTTGTACACCCGTCTTTTTGAAGAGATCGGGCGCGAATTTCCCGAAGTGCAAACCGATTACCTGCATGTTGATGCGGCAACAATTTTCATGACCACCGATCCCTCACGTTTCGACGTGATCGTAACCGATAACCTGTTTGGCGACATCCTGACCGATCAGGCGGGTGCAGTGACCGGAGGTATTGGCTACGCGGCCTCAGGCAATATCAACGCGGTAGGGGAGTTCCCTTCAATGTTTGAGCCCGTGCATGGTTCAGCCCCCGACATCGCGGGGCAGAACAAAGCGAACCCGACCGCCGCAATCCTCGCGGGAGCAATGCTTCTGCGGCACCTAGGCTATGAGTCGACGGCGGTCCGTATTGAGGATGCGGTCGAGGCTGATATGCGTGCCAACGGCGCCCGCACCCGAGGCACCGACGAAGTTGGTAACGATGTCTTAGAGTTCCTAAGCTAGTTAAGGCTGAGGCAGCTTACGCCCCGCCTTCGATTTTCACGATATGGGCGGCGGTGGGTTGCGTGTGCGTTGTGCCTATTCATCAGGTACTCTAAAACAGGTGCAACGGGCACATCCGCCCCGTCGTCCGCTGGCGTGGTCACAAGCCGCACTGATGAGCTTCGTAAGCGATGCCGCTTCTGCCTCCCACCTTGAGGTTCGCGCCGCCGATGCTATTGGCAGAGAGAATTGACAGAATAGGATTACACCATGGCACTTGAATTTAGCCGTGAAAAGAACCCCGCCCCCGCGAGTGACGAACGCCGAGCCGAGATTCTTGCCGACCCCGGGTTTGGCGACTATTTTACGGATCATATGGTCAGCATCGACTGGAACGGTGATTATAAAACCGGCGGTGAATGGTCGAACGCGCGGGTGCATGCCTACGGTCCGCTCAGTTTAGATCCCGCCGCTGCGGTTTTTCACTATGGCCAGGAAATCTTCGAGGGTATTAAAGGCTACCGTCATTCGGATGGGTCGGTGTGGACATTCCGACCCGAGAAGAATGCGGCGCGCCTAAACCGCTCAGCATATCGTATGGCGTTGCCTCAGCTGCCCGAAGAGACCTTTATCGAATCCCTGAAACAGCTGGTGCAGGCGGATGAAAAATGGGTTCCCAGCGGTGAGGGAGAAGCGTTCTATTTCCGTCCGTTTATGATTGCGACCGAGGCATATCTGGGGGTTCGCCCTGCTCGTCACGTGGAATATCATGTGATTGGGTCGCCTGCCGGTAACTACTTTGGCACCCCAGAGCCGGTGGACATTTGGCTGTCCACGAAGTATGCTCGCGCTGGTGAAGGCGGTACTGGCACCGCAAAATGCGGCGGTAACTATGCTGCCGCCATGATCGCCCAGCTTGAAGGTGAAGAAAACGGATGTAAACAGGTGATCTTCAAAGACCCGCACCGCAACGATGCTCTTGAAGAGCTGGGCGGCATGAACGTATTCTTCATCTACGGTAAAGAGAATAAGTTGGTAACCCCCGAACTTACCGGAACTATTCTAGAGGGGGTTACCCGTTCCTCAATTTTGCAGCTGGCGAAGGATCGCGGAATGACCGTTGAGGAACGCCCCATCACCCTCAGCGAGTGGCGTGACGGTGTGGCATCCGGCGATATTACAGAGGTGTGTGTGCCTGCGGTACCGCAGCGGTCATCGCCCCTATTGGAAAGCTCAAGGCTGCTGATTTTGAGATTCCAGCGGCTTCCGAAGGATTTGGTGAGATTTCCAAGAGCCTGCGTGAAGAACTCGTGGGCATTCAGACCGGTACGGTAGAAGACCGTCATGGCTGGCTGACCCGCCTCGTCTAATAACCTTCGGTTACTGCGCCGGGCACATCCGTGAAACGTGCAGAGAGTGACTTTCCGACGATAAGCTCTACTTTTCAATCGGAAAGTCACTTTTTGCGTATCGAGAGGGGTATGAATGACTGGTACTCTAGAAGGTATGCGTATTGCACGATTTACCGTAGATAACGATCTTCATTATGGTGTGGTTGAAGGAGAGGACGGCAGCGAAGTTTTGCATGTTCTCGCGGGCGATCCGTTTTACTCCGGTGTTGAAACCACCTCGAAGACTTATCAGCTTGAGGACGTTCGCCTGCTTGCCCCCATCATTCCACGCTCCAAGGTGATTGGTGCTCTTGCTAATTGGGCGGGTACCCCGGCTCCTGCTGCCCCACAGTTTTTCATCAAGCCAAATACGACGGTAGTCGGCCCTGGTGATCCAGTGACTCTCCCCGAGTATTCTGAGGCGGTCAGCGTTGAAGGCGAGCTGGCGGTTATTATCGGTCGTATTGCAAGTCGGTGCCGCTGGAACGTGTGCATGAGGTCGTTTTTGGATACACCGTAGCCAACGATCTGACGGCACGTGACGTTATGGAGGCGGACACGCAGTGGACTCGTGCGAAAAGCTTTGACGGCTCAACCCCACTGGGGCCCTGGATCGAAACGGAGCTTGATACCGACTCGCTGAATATCACGAGCTGGGTTGATGGTGACGTGGTGCAGGAAGGCAATACCTCTGATATGCACTACTCGGTGGCGGAGCTCGTGTCCGCCGCATCCGAGATCTTTACGCTTCTTCCCGGAGACATTATCTTGACCGGAACCCCGGCGGGTATCAGCGTCCTTCGTGATGGTCATGAGGTCGAGGTTGAGGTCGAAGGCATTGGGGCCCTGGTAACCCGCATCCGCACTTAGAGCCCAATTTAGGCTGAGAGTGCTAAACATAGATTCCTCAGCGCTATAGGCCGCACAGCAGCATGATTTTGAGATACACAAGTTCAGGAGAAAACTTACTATGACCGAATATCCCGGTCCTAATCTGCACGATCCACGCGAAACTCGCGTACGCTTTTGCCCTTCACCGACCGGAACCCCGCACGTGGGCATGGTACGTACAGCCCTGTTTAACTGGGCTTATGCGCGCCATACCGGCGGTAAGCTCATTTTCCGTATTGAGGATACCGATGCGGCACGAGATTCGGAAGAATCGTTCAACCAAGTGCTCGACAGTCTGCACTGGCTGGGCATTAACTGGGACGAAGGCGTGGGCGTAGGCGGCCCTCATGAACCGTATCGTCAGTCTGAGCGTAAACGTGAGGACATTTACCAGAAGGTTTTTGAGAAGCTCATTGAGGGCGGGTATGTCTATGAGGATTTCTCGACCCCCGATGAGGTGCGGGAACGCCGTAAAGCAGCGGGGCAGGATCCTCAGCTCGGCTACGATAACTATGATCGTCACCTGAGCGATGAGCAGAAAGAGGCTTTCCGCGCCGAAGGCCGTAAACCCGTATGGCGTTTGCGTATGCCCGATGAGGATATTATGTTCAACGACCTTGTGCGTGGTGAGATTACCTTCAAAGCCGGGTCTGTCCCGGACTACGTCGTAGTGCGTTCTAGCGGTGACCCCCTGTATACTTTCGTGAACCCTGTGGACGATGCTTTGATGGGCGTAACCCACGTGCTTCGCGGCGAAGATCTATTGTCTTCAACTCCGCGCCAAATTGCACTGTACCGGGCACTGATTGATACGGGCGTTACCACATTTATCCCCGAGTTTGGGCATCTTCCCTATGTGATGGGGCAGGGTAATAAGAAACTGTCGAAGCGCGATCCCGAATCGAATCTCTTCCTGCTGCGCGATGCCGGTTTTATCAAGGAAGGTCTGCTGAACTACCTGTCTCTGCTGGGCTGGTCACTATCCGCAGATCAGGACGTTTTCTCAGTCGATGACCTAGTGGCTCACTTCGACATTCACGATGTGGTAGGCAACCCGGCACGTTTTGACGTCAAGAAGGCAGAAGCTATTAACGGCGATCATATTCGTCGTTTGGAGGCGGACGATTTCCGAAACCGCCTGGTGCCCTATCTGCAGGCCGCTGGTGTTGTTGGTGAGGAACTTTCAGCACGTGAAGAGCAGATTCTGACAGAGGCTGCTCCCTTGGTACAGGAACGTATGCAGCTCTTGGGTGAAGCCCCGAAGCTTCTGGCATTCCTCTTCAAAGCTGATGAAGAGATCACGGTTGCTGATGACGCCCGTAAACAGCTTAAAGAATCTGCCCCTCAGGTTCTTGCCGCCGCTTTAGAGGCACTTGAACCCCTCGAAGTCTGGGATGCGGCAAGTATCGAATCTGCCCTGCGCTCCGCTATCGTGGAGGGGCTTGAGATCAAACCGCGTTTGGCATTCGGGCCGGTGCGTATCGCCGTTTCGGGTGAGCGTATTTCGCCCCCGCTCTTTGAATCCATGGAGATTCTGGGGAAGGAATCTTCTCTCAACCGTGTGCGGGCTTTGGCTGCTGAGCTCGGGGCGTAGCCCGAACGCATAGCCGTATCTTTTTTTGAAAAGAGGAACTCGGTGGTTCACGAGTTTGCGCGAGCCACCGGGTTTTTCTGCACGCAAGAGACGCCTACACATTGTGCGCTAGAGGAATGTAGGGTTCTCGGCTTATGCTGGTTATACGGTCGTGCATCGTGGGAGGTGAAGGTGAACCATAACAAATACATTGTGCGTGCTTTGCGCAAAGGAACCGTGATGGCATTTGCGAATGCATCAATTGTGTTGCTTATTGCCACTATTGCGGATGCAGTGAGATCTATCTGGACCATTGTGATAATTGTGTTAGCCAGCGCCTTAGCGTATTTCGCGGCGTATCATGAAGCTAAGTTTGATGATGAACAGATTGCACGTGAACGCGAAGCAGGCGGCCACCAGCCGGGAGGCGAAGCCCTGGTGGGGGATAGCCCCCTAGAAAACACCCAAGAGCGGCTGGAAATTGGTGAGGAGGATAAAGCATGACTCGACGCGATGTAACATTTGCCGCCATCATGTCTGCCGTAGCATTGGCAGTTTACATAGGCGTGAAGGTTTGGTTGGGCGGTCACTGGGACTGGGTAACCTTCGTCATTTGGGTTCTGGCCGCGCTTCTCTTTGGGTTTGGCATTATTTATGCGAAGTCGTTCTTGATCCGCATGGTAGATGAGATGACTGAGGATGGAGTAACGCCCAGCGAAGGGGGAGCGCCGCACTGGGGTCGGTACGGGTTCCGAACGTAATTCTCATGCGGAATCCATCGCGGATGCTGCCGTTGAGTCTTCTGCTGAGCATGCGCATCACCTGGGACATCAGCATCATCGCCGGCAGGAATCCTCGAACTTGTAACATCCTGCAGCGTATTGGCGTGCTCTAAACGCCTGTAAAGGGCATCATATAGAAAATATACGTGCTTGCTCTCATGTCTATAAGCCCTAGTCAGCATGATGTAGGTCTGAGGAAAATAGTGAGCTGGAGAATATCATGAAAAGATTTATGCGTGTAAGAGTTGCGGGTTATCAAACGGTACAGTATAGTATTTACCTGTGAGCGCGTCGGAATGAATGAAGGTTCCGGCTCGTTATTTTGTGAAAACAGAATATTGCGGTTGTAGCTCAGTTGGTAGAGCACCACCTTGCCAAGGTGGATGTCGCGAGTTCAAGTCTCGTCAACCGCTCTGAGAAAGTCCTGAAGTAATCTTCAGGGCTTTTTTGTATATCTCATGAAAGCGTGCTGGTGTATATGTTTGCTGCTTCTTCGAAGAAAAAACGGGGAATATGCTGCGTTCCCAAGATTTTGATGACGATAAGTCTCTAAGAAAATAAACGTCATAGATGATATTTCTATTGCTTTTTGGGAGGAAAGGCGTGAATATAGGGGGTACACCTTCTTAGGTACTCCTACCCTAAGTTTTAACTATAGGGTAACTAATTTTTGTTACTCGTCATCCTCTCAAGGAGTTCATATGGTTCTTTTATCAGCTACAGCTCAGCATAGGTCTTTCAAGGTTGCTACCGTTGGGGTACTATCGATGTCGCTCATGGGGGCACCTTTTGCAGTGCCCGCGTCCTTTGCGGTAGAGTCTCCTGCCCCGCAGCAGATTACTGCTGCTCAGGCTCAACAGGTTCAGGGAATTCCAGGGCAGTATCAGATTCGCCGTTCAAAGAACGGCAAAATCTACATTGCTGGCTCTAACCGCGATATGTCCGTATCGACTATTGCGCGTCTGGATGAGAAAACTCTCCAGATAGAAGCAATAGCCACCCTACCTATAACCCGGGCCGGTACCGGATATAACGCTGGATACAAGAATTTGGGTGCCTTTGGTATTGATGTTGACGATGAGAACGGCACCATTTGGGTCACGAATACTCGTGATAATGCTGTGTCTGTGTATGACCAGATAATCTCAATCTCTTGTGGACCAACTACGGCGCTCAAGAGGGAGATGAAAACTGGATCGAGCATCCGCGTGAGGTGAAGGTAGATGTTGCCTCCGGCAAAGCATTCGTAACAGGCCGCTTCTTTGTATCTGCCATTGATCTGAAGACCCGTAAGGTCGAGAAGATCAAAGTGGGTGGAGACGAAGAAGGTAAACGCTACATCAGCATGAATACCACTATTCATAATGGTAAACTCTACGTTCCCGAGCGTACCACCGGCAAAGTCTATGTGATTGACACGAGCACTTTTAAGGTTTTGCAGGAAATCCAGACCCACGCTGATGTCGAAGGCGTTGATGTTCTTCCTTCCGATATTGCCATTGATGTTTCTGAACAGGAGATCTACGTTTCCGCGCAGGGAAGTTATGACCGTCAAAGCGGCGAGTCTAAGGGTAATTCCGGGGTGACTGTGTATGACCTCAAGACTGGAGAATATAAGAAGTCTATTCCTTTCGGTAAGCAGGCACTTTCGCTTGTCAATGATGAAGATCGTGACCTCGTATACGTTACGGATTTTGCTACCGGTAAGGTTGGCGTGATTGATGGTCGCGCTGATCGTCTTATTGGAGAAGTGCAGTCAGCGTCTAAGGGCGCCAACGATATTACCTTGGGTACTGATGGTGAGGTCTATATCGCTAATAAGGATGGTTTTGCTCCCGATACGACCATTCCCTTCGGCATGGATTACGCCCAGGGAACTCTAACCTCCAAAGAAGAAACTGCTGATTCTATTACCAAGGTGAAGGTTACCCCGGGGAACGTGACAGCGGAAAATCCAGAGGTAGAGGTCAAGCAGATCACCCCGCAGCAGGAAACCTTTGCGGGTTACCCCGTCCCTCTGACGGGCGGCGACAACAGGACCCTGACCAACGTGTCGTATAACGATATTGCCGGTAACCTCTTTGAGAACGACATCATCAAGCTCGGGGAGAAGAGCATTACAACCGGTTACCCTGATGGCGGATTCCACCCCTTGGAGAGCATCGAACGTGGAGCAATGGCAGCGTACCTATATCGCCTGGCGGGTTCTCCTGAATTTGAGGCACCCGCGGAATCTCCTTTCAGTGATGTTCCTACAACCCACCCCTTCTATAAGGAAATTGCGTGGCTGAAGGCAACCGGTATTACGACAGGTTGGGAAGACGGTACCTTCCGTCCTGAAGACTCAATAAACCGCGAGGCTATGGCGGCCTTCTTCTATCGTGCCGCAGGATCCCCGGAAGTTCAGCAGAAAGCGACCTTTACGGATGTTTCGGGAAGCCCCTTTGTCAAGGAGATTTCGTGGTTCCAGTCCTCGAAGCTCTCCACTGGTTGGTCCGATAGTACGTTCCGTCCGCATGACTCAGTCAAGCGCGATGCTATGGCAGCCTATATGATGCGTTACATGGGTAATTTTGATTCCGTGAAGGGTTCAGCGCCCGAACCCGCAAAATAGCGCATAGCAGGTGAGATGACTATCATTGCTTAGTCGATAAGTTTATATTGCTGCTTGAATAACATGTATGAGTCGGGTGAAGGCATCTCTTGGGTGCCTTCACCCGACTGGCGTGCATTCGGAGGTTCTGGAAGCGGGGTATAACTTTTGTGACGACCATCTCAAGGTACGAAGTTGCATGATGCAACAAAGCACCGGTATAGTTATTACTCGTTGCGGTGAAAATCGTTGAGGTTTTACCGGAACAACATAGTGAAATAGTGGGGTATGGTGTAATTGGCAACACAACGGTTTCTGGTACCGTCATTCTAGGTTCGAGTCCTGGTACCCCAGCGAGCATCACTCGATGCTATGGCCCCATCGTATAGCGGCCTAGTACTCCGCCCTCTCACGGCGGCAACACCGGTTCAAATCCGGTTGGGGTCACACTAGGAATAATCCTCAGATCATGGAGATCTGGGGATTTTTTGTTGCTTCTGGCGGGACGCCAAATGCCCTTCTGATGCCTCAAATAAGGGCAACAACCCATATTTGACGCGCTATCTTCCCACTCGGTATAGTGTTTAACCTGTAGGCGTGATTGGCGCAGTGGTAGCGCGCTTCGTTCACACCGAAGAGGTCACTGGTTCGAACCCAGTATCACGCACGAGCCACCCCCGTTTGTACATCCACAACGGGGGTTTTTGTATACAGCCCCAATCTCTATCAGCAGATCAAGAAGGTACTCGGTGACAGCACCAGAACTAGCAAATCCAACCGATTACGGTCGCATGTACTCTCGTAAACGCGGCGGAGAGCTGCTAGTTCCTTCCATCACGACCGTTATCGGTCAGCACGCTACCGATATGAGCGGATGGCACGGTTATATGGCTGCAAAAGCTGCTCTCGAAGACCAGAGAGCTTATCGTGCTGCCGGATCCTCGGGGCTCAAGTACGCTATTATTCGTGACGCGGCGGCCGCATCCGAACGGTACCGAGATGCTGCAGCCGAGCGCGGTGACAGGGTACATAATTACGCCGAGAATATTGCGTTACGCGCCATGGGAGCGGAACACAATGTCGAAGAATGTCGAGAACAGCTTATCCTCAACGGCGAACAAGCCTATGCGGATAGGTTCGATGAATGGTGGGACGCTTTTCGCCCTCAACCACTCGCCGCAGAAATTACTATCTGGAATAAGTCCGTAGGTTACGCCGGAACGCTGGACCTTGTCGCCCAGATTGCCGGACGAACCTGCATTATTGACTATAAAACTAAAGGCACCGATCGGCGAGGGCGTGTTAAACCCCTTGACGACAAGGTGGTTATGCAGCTGGTTGCCGGGCTCAAAGCCGAAGAATCGCTGGTAGACCCTGTCGCGGGAACCTGGGAACCCTGGAAATACGGTGATGCCCCCATCCTGATGGGTGTGGCGCTGGGCGAAACGCAGGTGGTGCCCCATCAGGCAAATCCAAAGATTCTTGAACAGAACTGGTATAAATTCTGTGCATTGCGGAGGGTCTGGGAATATAACCGTACAGTTCACGAATTCCCGGACGACGCGCTCATGCCGGTAGTTCCGCCTCCCGTGGCAGGTCAACCACCTTCGGGAGATCACACACAGGTAGCCTAGTAAACCCGGTAGAAGAAAAACAAAATAATCACGAGTGTTCTATTTGGACGAATACCTCAGCCGGTACAATAGAATGCTGGTATTTGACAGCCCTTCACCCTAATCGGAGCATATCTGCGTACCATAACAAGCGCGTCAGGGAGACATATGACAATTCTGAGTATCCGCACCGTAGGCGACCCCGTTCTTCGCAGCGAATGTGAACCTATCACCGTTTTTGATCGGGAGCTTGCCAAACTGATCGACGATATGCTTGACACCATGTATGACGTTGAAGGAGTCGGGCTGGCTGGGCCTCAGATTGGTATCTCCAAACAAATTTTTACCTTTGGTGGTATTGACGACCGCGAAGGATATATTATCAACCCCGTACTTGAGACCGGAACGGAGCCTCAAGAGGGAGGGGAAGGATGCCTGTCGGTACCCGGCATGAAATCGGATACTCCGCGCATGAACTGGGCACGAGTGAGAGGCGTAGACAAGACGGGAAAGCCCCTAGTGCTTGAAGGGGAAGGACTATTCGCGCGTATGCTCCAACACGAAACCGATCATCTTCACGGCAAGCTCTTATTGACCGCCTTATCGGCGAAGATCGTAAACGGGTTATGCGCGCCATCCGAGCCGTAGACTACAACCAGGTGACCGCGCAGACCTCTGCCGAACGAGCAATGCGGGTTGGCGGCAGCTTCGGTGCTTCCCTAGGCAGCTTCAGCGCATAGATATACCGTACTCCACCAGGTTTAAGGAGGCACCAATGACCCTCAAAATTCTTTACGCGGGAACCCCCGAGATCGCCGTGTATCCTCTCGATACGCTTGTCCAGTCCCCCCGGGTTCAGGTTGTTGGAGTGCTCACGCGCGAGGATGCGCCGGTAGGTCGAAAGCGCATCTTGACCCCCTCGCCCGTAGCACAACGCGCTGAAGAGCTCGGGCTGCCTATCGTTAAAGCGAACCGGTGGTTGCCGGAGACCCAACAGCAGATAGCCCCTCTGGGAGCCGAAGCTGCTGCCGTGGTCGCATATGGTGCAATTCTGCCCCAGCAAGCACTAGACATGCTTCCCTACGGCTGGGTTAATCTGCACTTTTCGAAGCTGCCTGCGTGGCGAGGGGCCGCACCCGTACAGCGTGCTCTTATGGCGGAAGAAAACGAGATTTTCTCAAATACCTTCCTTCTAGAAGCCGGGTTGGATACTGGCGCGGTTTTCGAAGAAGAATCCACGCTGGTGACGGAAGATGATACTGCCGGGAGTATTCTCACACGTTTGGCGCAAAGCGGGGGAGAACTGTTGGCGAATACCTTTGTACGGCTTGAGGCAGGCGAGCACGGAACCGCGCAGCGCGAGGACGATTCCGTCAGTTACGCGGCAAAGGTGACCAACGCCGATGCGCGCATAGATTTCACCCAAAGCGCCCACAAAATTCTTGCTCAAGTTCGCGCAGTAACCCCGGAACCTGGCGCCTGGTGTGAATTTTCGGGGAACCGACTTAAGATCGGCGGTGTGCGTCTGAGCGATCAGGCCGGTACCTTGGCTCCTGGACAGCTTGAACTTCGTGGTAAAAAACTCTATGTGGGTACGGCGGACGGTGCTTTAGAACTGGTGCGTGTACAACTGCCGGTAAAAAAATGATGGACGCGCTCGCCTGGGCACGCGGTCTCGGTAGCGGCCTCGCCGAAGGAAAGGTAGTGCTCTCATGACGGAGCGACATTATAACGACAAAAATGGCTCACGGAATCCGCGAAATCGCGGGGCATCATCGAAACGATTTGATGGTAAGACCAGCGAACAACGCCGAAACGAACGCGCCCAGCGCTCCCACGATGGCATGAAACGCGGCGGAGGCGGTGTTTCCAAGCGCAATAAGAGCGGACATGAGCGCAACCGTAAGAAGCTTTCATCCCGTGATTTCTCTGCAACCGCGCCCTCGCAGCGCTCACGCTCGGCAGACCCCGCGCGCCTCGTCGCATTTGAGGTTCTCAATGCGGTAGCGCAAAACGACTCCTACGCAAATCTCGTGTTGCCCGGCATGATTCGTGCCCATCATCTTGATCATCGGGATGCGGGCTTTGCTACCGAACTCACCTACGGAACCCTGCGTAGCCAAGGCACCTACGATGCCATTTTGGCGCATTGCGCGGATCGTCCGCTGGAGAAAATCGGTACAACCACGTTGGTTGTACTGCGTATGGGCGTTCACCAGCTCTTAAGCATGCGCGTGCCCGCCCATGCAGCTCTTAACCAAAGCGTCGCATTATCCCGCGCACAGATCGGCGGCGGTCCCGCGAACTTTGTGAATGCGGTGCTGCGTCGCGTCAGCGAACGCAGCCGTGATGACTGGTACGCCCGTCTGGAGACTGATGCCAAGGACGATACCGAAAAACTTGCACTCGCAAAATCGCATCCAACCTGGATTGTGCGTTCCATGCGCCAAGCGCTTGCAGCTCATGGCAGGTCTCCGGCCGAAATCCAGGAGCTTCTTGAGGCCGATAACCAGGCACCTGTGGTAAACCTTATAGCACTTCCAGGGATAGGCGACCTGCAGGAAGCCTTCGAGAAAGGTGCGGTAGAGGGTGAACTGGTAGAGGACTCCGCTTTATATTCTGCTGGCGATTTGGGCAGGTTGGAAAGTGTTCGCGAGGGTACCGTGCGTGCACAGGATGTAGGTTCGCAGCTGGTTACTCGCGCGCTTGTTGCAGCTCCTCTTGAAGGGCAAGACTCTGCGTGGCTTGATTTGTGTGCCGGTCCGGGCGGTAAGGCTGCACTGTTGGCGGCTTTGGGCGCGCAGCGTGGTGCTCGGGTGGTGGCGAATGAGTCGGCAGCGCATCGTGCAAAACTGGTTTCACAATCTTTACGGCCGCTTTCTCCCGACGAGTACGTTGTTCTTACCGGGGACGGGCGTGAGATATCCCAAACGCTTGCACAAAATGCTGAGCGGTTACCCGCGGGCATCGAGCCGGGACAGAAATTTGACCGTGTTCTGGTTGATGTTCCCTGCTCGGGGCTAGGCGCCCTTCGCAGGCGTCCGGAGGCACGCTGGCGTAAATCCCCGCGTGATATTGCCGATTTGCTGCCTCTGCAGCGTCAGCTTCTGGAAGCTGCGTGTGAAGTTACGCGGCCTGGCGGTGTGATCGCGTACGTAACCTGCTCACCGCATGCTGCTGAGACTCAAAATATTGTTGCGGAGATACTGGAGACTGGAAAAGTGCGTCTGCTGGATACACAGTCGATACTTCAAAGCGTTGCCCTGCCGAGCGCTGAAGGACAAAGTACTCTTGCGGGCGATAAGGCTCCCGGCTATCGTCCACAGGTACGCCTTAAAAAATCCTCCTCGGTTCGTCAGGAAGATATTCTTGATGAAGCATCAACGACTGCACAGCTGTGGCCGCATACTCATGGTACTGATGCTATGTTCCTCGCGCTTTTCCGTAAGAATTAGAATCGCGCAATACAACCGTATTTTTAGTGCGGCGATTATTGTTATCCGAACATCCGTATGTCATGTTGAGGAGGTTTTCTCATGTCTGTTGCTATTAATCCGTCTATACTCTCTGCCGACTTTGCAAATTTACAGCACGAGTTGGAACGCATTTCGACTGCGGATGCGGCACATATTGACGTGATGGATAACCATTTTGTACCGAATCTGACGTGGGGACCTCCGGTTGTTAAGCGTCTGCGCGAAGTTTCGCCCGTCCCTTTTGACGTGCACTTGATGATTGATGATCCTGATCGTTGGGCTCCCCAGTATGCCGACGTGGGCAGCGAATCGGTAACTTTTCACGCGGAGGCGGCTACCGCACCTATTAAGCTGGCGCGTACTCTGCGAGAATCCGGGGCAAAAGCTGGGTTGGCATTACGCCCGGCAACTGCCGTAGAACCATACCTCGATCTACTCACAGAAATAGATATGCTCCTGATTATGACGGTGGAACCAGGCTTCGGCGGGCAGAAATTCCTTGATGTCACTTTGCCTAAAATCCGTCGTGCCGCATCAGCGCTTGAAGGGTCCGGTATCCCGGTGCGGCTTCAGGTTGATGGCGGGATTACGGAGGAAACGATTGTGCAAGCTGCGGAAGCCGGAGCGGACTGTTTCGTTGCAGGCAGCTCGGTGTATGGGGCAGAAGATCCGCAGACCGCGATTGCTGCTTTGCGTTCTCTAGGGGAGAGTGCACGAAAGACGTGGAGGTCACATCCTCACACCGGGATAAATCTCTCTGACGGATGCAGTTGTTCTTAAAAATTTGAGTGCATTGTGCGCGTATTGTGACGCTGTAAACGGTTAAAGCGTGAAATATTTTTGATGACATAACGTCTTTATAGCTTTATGTAATGACTATAAAAACCTGTATTTCCAATGAAAAAACCACATATTGGTAAAAAGATTGACGATTCTTAACGTTAACCATGAGAGTTTTTCCTTGAAGTAGGGCATATATGACGGTAAGGTTAGGTAGAGTTTATTTGTCTTAGGAGAAATATGTCTTTTGAACACCCAGCGTCACTAGCTCAGTTCATGGTAAATCGCCGTAACTTTCTAGGTATGGCGCTTGCTTCAGGCACTGCATTCACACTTGCAGCATGCAGCCAGGAATCTACGACTTCTGACTCTTCGGAATCTCCCGAAAGTGAGACTCGCGTTGTTAAGAATGTAGATGAGGAAGAAATTACGGTACCTACTAAACCGCAGCGCGTTGTAGTTCTCTCAGAACCTACTTTGGATGCGGTACTCGCACTTGGCGTTAGCCCGTAGGCGCTATTTCTGGTCGCGGTCAGCAGACTGTGCCTAACTACCTCAAAGATAAGGTAGGAGACGACGTTACACTTGTCGGTTCTGTGTCTGATGTTAACTACGATAAGGTTGCCTCCCTCACGCCCGACCTTATTCTGGCGGATTCTACAGGTGTGGATAAACGTTCAGAACAGTATAAGACTCTGCAGGATATTGCTCCCGTGGTGTACACCGGATACGCTGGCGGCGACTGGACCATCAACTTTGAGCGGGTAGCGGATGCCCTTAACTTGGTAGATAAGGGCAAACAGGTTGAGGAAGACTATGAAAAGCTTACTGAGAATCTCAAGAAGGAGCTAGAACCTCAGTATGGTGATAAGACCTTCTCGATCGTACGTTGGACGGGTAACGGTCCCGCGCTGATCCTAAAGGAGCTTCCCGCTGGGCAGGTGCTTTCAGATTTGGGGCTGCAGCGTCCCCCGGCACAGGACCGTGAAGGGAAGGGACACTCAGAGCCTGTCTCGTTGGAGAACCTCTCGGATATTGACGCAGACTACATGTTTATTGGTACTTTGGGTGGCGCAAGCCAGAAGAACCCGAATGTTCAAGGTGATGCTAGCGCCAATGGTGCATCAGAAGTTTTGAAGAAGGCAGAGGCCACATCTGGCTTCACGAATTTGAAAGCCTACCAGAACGAACATATTATTACGGTTGAGGGTTCTAAATGGACCTCAACCGGTGGTCCCCTGTTGATGAACGGTATTGTTGCGGATGTTCGCAGCAAACTACTCGAAAATCAAAACAATAATCAGGGACAGTAGGATTAGATTTTAGACGCGGCACCTCGCTTGAGGAGGTGCCGCATCTAGGCTCTTGAATACTCAACGACGAATACGCTGAAGATACACAAAATGCTTTTGAAAGATAGCAACATGCCCCTGGGGCTGTCTTGAAAGAGTTTGAAAACCTTATACACGAAACGGAACATAACGATGACACAGCACGCACATCACGCCGCCCGCTACAGTGCCGTGGTAGCGCTTGCGGGGGCTTTGCTTGCACCCGGCGTAACAACCCCCGCAACCGCTCTTGAAGATCCGGGCCAAACTCCGGATGCTACCCCCGCCCAAGCCGGTAATAACGTGCAGGCACAGGATCCTGCTGTGAAGGTTCCGGGTGAAGGCAACGAGAGAATGCCTCAAGGTAAGGTAGAACAACCCGCCGCGAAAGCAAACGATACTGCGACCGTTGCAGGCTCTACGGTTATTAAGAACGGTCAGGGCCTTGAGATTAGTGGCTCGGGGTGGGGTGCCAACGCCGTTATCGCTGTCAAATATGATGACGGTAAGGTTAAACCCACAGAACCGGTGACGCACGATGGTAAGGATCTGTCGGCACGCGGTGTTGTAGCGGTTATTCATGCAGATGCGGACGGTAATTTTACCGAAACCCTCCCTTTCCCCACTAATGCTAACTGGACCGTCGGTTCAGAACACAAGATTAACTTCCTGAGCGGCAGTTTGCAGAAGGGCGATGAGCAGCACTCAGCAACTCACATGGTAACTGTGGGTGAAGAAGCCCCGGCCCCCGAAACCCCGAAGGCGGAAGAGACTCCAAAGGCGGAGACTCCTGAGCAGCCTCAGGTGAAAGAAACCCCCAAGAATGAGGTCCCTGTAGAAGCTCCAAAGGCTGAAGAAGCGCCTGCACAGCAGCCTCAGACTGATGAGGTAGCTAAGGATGAGACTCCTGCTGCTGATACCCCGAAGGCAGAAGAAACTCCTAAAGCTGAGGAAACTCCGGTACAGCCCAAGGCTAACGACGCTGCTAAGAACGAAGCAGAGAAGCAGCCTAAAGCAGATGAGAAACCAGCTCCTCAACCGGCAGAAAATAATACTGCTCCTGCCGCTTTTGAGAACTCGCAGACTGTTAAGTCCGACGGCGTTACCGTGACCGGTGTGAAATACGCGAAAAATGGTCAGGAAATCGAGGTTAGCGGTACCGGCTGGAAGAATGCCGACGGTACCGGTTCTGTGATCGCCGTGAAGTACGACGGCGGTGAAGTCAAGTCTACGAATCCCGTAACGTATGACGGTAAGGATTTAGCTGGACGCGGTGTTGTAACGGTCGTTACGGCTAATCCTGATGGTACGTTCACCGCAAAGCTGCCGTTCCCGAACGCTGAGAATTCAACCGGATTTGAGAAGTGGACGGACGGTTCACAGCACGAGATTAACTTCCTAAGCGGCAGTTTGCAAAAGGGCAACGCTGCGAAGCATTCGGTAACTCTCAACGTGACTGTAGGTGATACTCCTGCCGTTGCCGAGAGTCCAAAGGATAACGGTCAGCAGCCAGGTAACCCTTCAGCTAATGACACCAAGAAACTAGAGCCTCAGCCTACCGAACCTCCTGCACCGGATCATCAAAATGACAGTAACACCGGCGCTCAGCCTAGCCCAGCAGATAATCAGGACGGTACTGCGAAACAGGGTGCACAAAATAATGCACCTGCACCTACTGCACCTGCTCCTGTCGTTGAGACTCAGACTGCGTCCGACGGTGATGCTACCGTAACTGGTCCTAAGACTGTGACCCACGGCCAGGGAATCGTCGTTAACGGTTCTGGATGGAGCCCCTATAGCGTTATCGCTGTTAAATACGATGGCGGTGACATCAAACTTGACCACGCTGTGAACTATAACGGTAAAGACTATGCGTCTCGTGGTGTTGTGGCCATTATTCAGGCTGATGCTGATGGCAAGTTTACCTATACTTTGCCGTTCCCAAATAGCGATAAATGGGGCGTGGGCACCGTTCACGATATCACGTTCCTGACCGGTAGTTTACAGAAGGGCGACGAGCAGCATTCGGTGACGTTGTCCGTTAAGATTGCTGGCGCTGACGGCTCCACGTTAGCCCCTGTAAGTAGTAATCACGCCTCTAACAATGGTTCAATCGCAGGCGGCTATGATGCCGAGTCGGGTAACAACGGATCAGGATATGGCTCTGTGGCACCTATTCCCACCCAGAGTTCCGGAATCAACTATGCAGCCCGTCAAGGCAGCATTACGAAGCAGGCTTCTCTTGGGGCTGCTGCTGAACTGGAAAACGATACGCTCATCAACCGTGTGCAGGCACGCGCTAAAGCTGCCGCAAAGAACGGTAGTAACAGCGGTGCCCACGCCAAGAGCGCACCCAAGAAAACTCACACGGCCAAGGCCGCGCCCGGTAAAAACGGTACCCAGGGCAATGCAACTACCGCGGCAACACAGTCCGACAGCAATAGCGCCCCCAATATCATTGGCGCTGAGCTTAGCGGCTTCTCGCGCTGGTTCGCGAACAATGCAAATAACGTGTTGCTCTCTATAGCGGGTCTGATTATCTTGGTGCTTGCACTAACCTTCCGCAAGAGGGCGTAATCACCTCTCACACCTGAGGAAATATACACAATAATCTCAAACATCAGGGTTCCCTCCCCACACCGTCGGTGGGGGAGGGAACCGGTATAAATTACCACTAGTCGCACAGAAGAGGAAACTCATGCGAACCACAAAGACAGTATCAAAGGCGCTCACTGCCTGCGCGGCAATATCCCTTAGTCTTGGCTTGGGGATGGGAGCTGCGAATGCGATCCCACCTGGAGGAGCATCAGAGAACACCCCAGGAACCAGCTCAACTGTAAGTCCTCATGTGACTCCTGGAGGCGTAGTTAACTTCACCTTGACAGGTTTCCCTGAAAACACGCAGGTTACCGTCAAACTAGATGATGACGGCGTCGTGCATAGGCAAACAACGGATAGCAAGGGGAACCTAAACGGTTCATTTGTGCTCTCTAACGCAGGCTCCGGCGACCATACGCTTCGTTTCCTTGCAACGGGAGGAGGCGGAGGTAAAGATGCTAACGGTCGTAATAAAGGTAATACGGGAGGGCGGTATACCAATAAGAGCCCTGTATTTACCGTTGGAGAATCCGATAACGGGGGCGGCAATAATGGCGGCTCGTCAAATAACGGAGGGTCCTCTAAGGGCGGCTCCGATTCTTCGTCCAACAATAACGCCGGATCTGAAGGTTCGGGTAATAATGGTTCCGAAGATAACGGCGGTAACTCGGCACAGGACGGTAGTTCATCTGAGCAAGAGACCGTCTATCTTGATGCTGATGGCAACCCTATCTCTAAAGAAGAGTATGATCGTTTGAACGCTGAGGCTGACGAGGGCGGGAATAAAGATTCCTCCGATCAGAAAACGACCAGAACGCTAACAAGGGCGAACAGAAGAAGACCGCCAGCGCCTCTGCATCCAGCAGTGCGAAGAGCAGCGCGTCGGCCTCTAGCTCCGCAAAGACACAGGCAGATAGCCATAAAACCAGCAACACAACAGTAACGTACGGGCAGGAATTCCCGTGGCTGGGCGTATCTGTGCTTGGCGTTGCTATTATCGGTGCTATTGCTGTACTGATTATTCGGAAGCGTCCATAGATAATGGTGATAAGCGCGCGCCGCAGGGGAGGTAACGTTCCTTTGTGGCGCGCGTTTGGCACTCTTGCTCAGGAGAAGAACCAAAGGTACCCTAACGCCATAGGGATCAAGACACGGTATCGAGATAAGGCAGTCTTAGCTATCTTTACGGTAGCGTTGTTGATAGCACTGTATCTTAGACCACACATAATGAAGGAGTCTCGTTGAGCGTAACCTTGGAACGCACAGGAGCCTCACGAACCATGAAAAGTGGGCGCAACGAAAAAAACGGCCGACGAATAACCTGGCTTATTATTTTTGCGGTTCTGCTCGGCGTGAGTATTCTTGCCTCGCTAACCATTGGGCTAAAATCACTCTCCCCCGACAGCATCGTAGAAACCTTAGCGGGGCAATCAACCCCCCGAAAGTCATGCCATTATCTTTGAGCAGCGCATTCCGCGGACACTCATCGGGATAGCCTGCGGGGCGGCCCTCGCAGTTGCCGGATCACTCATGCAATCACTCACCCGTAACCCACTCGCCGAACCTGGCCTGATGGGTGTCAACGCCGGTGCCGCCGTTGCAGTCATCCTCACTGTTGTACTTTTCGGTGTTCTCGGTATTTGGCAGTATATGATTGCCGCCGCTGTTGGGGGCGCTATAGCCGCCACTGTCGTCTATACCCTCGGGCGTGGTCGAGACGGCTCAATTGTTAAATTAGCTCTCGCCGGTGTGGCCATCTCTGCCGCCCTTGTTGCTGTAGCACAGGGACTTATGCTCTCGAACCAAGATGCTTTTGACGAATTTCGTGTGTGGGTTACCGGGTCTTTAGAAGGGCGCGATATATCAGTTGCACAGGCTGTTGCCCCAGTGATCCTTGTGGGTCTCCTTTTAGCGTTTTTTGTAGCACCTTCGATCAACGCGCTAAGTATGGGTGAAGAAGCCGCTATCTCCCTGGGCGTACGAGTGTATCAAACTCAAAACCTCACACTTCTTGCCGTAACGCTTCTTGCAGGTGCAGCAACCGCTGCCATCGGACCAATCTCCTTCGTCGGTTTGGCAGTTCCCTTCGTAGTGCGTGCCATAATGGGCAATGATGTGCGCTGGGTTAACTACGGCTCCGCGCTTCTAGGTCCTGTCTGGTTGCTCATGTCCGATGTCTTAGCCCGTGTTATTATGGCGACCCCGGAGCACCCGCAGGAAACTCAGGTAGGAATTATCGCTACCCTTGCAGGGGCACCCCTCTTCCTATTCCTGATGACTCGTCGTAAGGTGGAAGCTCTCTGATGACAGATACACAGACTAAGGCGACGAACCTCAAGACTCAGAAACAGGAATCTTCGCGCCCTCGAGGCGCACGGCGCGGTCACGACTTGGCTGGCAGGCTTGTTCTTAACTCACGCGGACTCGTTCAGGCGCAGGTTCCCTGGCGGGTTTTGACGCTGAACATTGTGCTGATCGCTCTCATCGTGGCACTAAGCCTGTGGGGGCTGCAACAGGGCGACTACAAAGTGACGACGATGGACGTCATCAATGCTCTCGTTGGGCGGGGTAAACGCATCACAGTGCTCTTAGTGCAGAAGCGTGAAGCGCGCATCGTGGCAGCTCTGCTTGTGGGCGCAGCTCTGGGGCTTTCAGGGGCGCTGTTCCAGGTAATCTCAGGTAATCCGCTGGGCTCACCGGATATTATCGGCTTTACACACGGTGCTGCAACTGGTGCACTCCTGCAGATTATCGTCTTCGACTCTGGCCCGGTAGAAGTTGCTATCGGTGCCCTCATTGGCGGTATCGCAACATCCATTACGGTGTGGTTACTGACTCGACATACAGGTTTACGCGGGTTCCGCCTAGTGCTTGTGGGTATTGGCGTAGGATCGACTCTTGCAGCGTTCAACTCGCTGTTAGTAGTTCGGGCATCACTGACTCAGGCGCAGACGGCGGCATCCTGGCTTGCCGGTTCTCTCGATGATATGTCGTGGCCGCGTACGATTACACTGATGATTTTTCTGATTGTCACAGTTCCCGCGCTTCTAGCCATAGTACGCCCTCTCGGGGCCATTCGGTTTGGCGATAGCGTGGCGTCAGGACTAGGCGTGAATGTCAACGCCTATCGGGTGTGTGCGCTCTTCCTCGGTGTGCTTCTCGTATCGCTCGCAACCGCGACCGCCGGTCCCATCGCATTCGTGGCACTTGCTGCCCCGCATATCGTGAAAACCCTGGGGCGAAGCGGCGGAGTTACCCTTTTCGGATCTGCCCTCATGGGTGCGTTGATGGTGCTGGCCTCAGACCTTATTGGAAGGTTTGCAATTCCCGGCCGTACCCTACAGGTCGGTGTGGTTACCGGCGCCCTGGGCGGTTTATATCTGATTTACCTGATTTACCTTGAAAGGAAGAAGAGCTAGTGAAGGCTCGTGCAGAGATTAGCGAAAGCCGACTCGCAGGCGAAGACATGGTCGTAGCCTATGGCGACCACACAGTGCTCAGCGGTATAGACTTCAAGGTGCTTGAGGGTGAGCTTACCGTTATTTTGGGTCCTAACGCCTGCGGTAAATCTACCTTGCTCAAAGCTCTGGCGCGTGTGAATCCTCTTAAAGGTGGAAAGGTCTTTCTTGATGGTCTGCCGCTTTCAAAGATGAAATCCCGCTCCATAGCGCAGATTCTCGCTATGCTTCCTCAAACGCCGGAGGCACCCACCGGGATGACCGTGGCGGATGTTGTGGCACGCGGCCGGTACCCGCATCAATCCCTTCTGCGTTCCTGGTCTGAAAAAGATGAGGCTGCCTGCGTTGAGGCTATGGAAGCCGCGAATGTGTTGGAACTGGCCGACCGTCCCATTGAGGCGCTTTCCGGCGGTCAGCGTCAGCGCGTGTGGATTGCCATGACCCTTGCCCAGCAGACGCCTTGATTCTGTTGGACGAGCCAACCACTTACCTGGATATTACCCACCAGATTGAGGTGCTAAACCTTACCAAGAAGCTCCACTCTGAGGGGCATACCGTTGCGGTTGTGCTGCACGATCTGAACCTAGCTTTCCGATACGCCACTCATGCGGTGCTCATGAAGGAAGGTAGGATTATCGCTCAGGGTGATCCGCAGGAAATTGTTACCGCCGAACTGATTCAGGAAGTTTTTGACCTGGAATCTGTTATATGTGATGACCCCTGTACTGGAACACCACTGGTAGTTCCTGCAGCTCACCAAGAGATTACTATTGCCGCGGACGCAATTGCCGCCGCCCGCGAAGGTCACTAAGGAGCCTTTTATGGGTGATTTTGAGACCCTTCCACATAAAACCACACAGAATCTCAAGTCAAAGATCATGGCGCGTCCTATGCCGCCTAAAACCCCGCGCCCAACACCTGCCCCGCGCGTACCCAGCCCGCTTATGACGCGCATCGTAAACGAAGCCGTGGACGCGCAAGAACTTAACGCCCGCATCACAGAGATCGTAGCGGATGGGACTCCACTTATCGAGCAGGCTTACTATGACGACGGAACAGCGAATGAGAACGAACGCATTGTCACATTCCTGTATCAGCATGCCACGGCAGAGCAGGTTCTCATTTTTGTCAATCGACTGACAGATGAGAAAAACCTGCCGTTGTCTCTGATGGAACGTATTCCAGGCACCGATTGGTGGGAGCTGAGCTTCCAGATGCGCACCGACTGGCGGGCTTCCTATAACTTTATTCCCACACTGCCAGGGGAACGCCCGATCTGGCTGGGGGAGGACGATCAGGTGACACTGCGCACTGCTCTCGATTCTGGTGAAGGCGACCCGCTTAACCCGAAGACCGTCTGCAACCGTATTGGCCGTTGTATGGGCGTGGTTGAGCTTGCCGATGCGCCGGTTCATGAGTTTCTGCTCACCCAGCAGGAACTCGACAGCCTTCCTGAACCACGCTGGATGACTACTGCGGACGGACACCAATATTTGTTGGGACGGGTAGGAAACCCAAGCCCCGATTCTCCGCTTTTTATCCTTTTCGACGGTGAAGTCTGGTACGGGCACGGTATGGAGCATATGCTCAACCGAGCCTGTGCCGCCGGGCGTATTCCGGATATGAATGTCTTCTTTCTGCACTCGGGCGGCCGAGAACGCCGCTGGCAAGAGCTCAATGGAGACAGCCCCATAGCCGACTATATTGTAGAAGAAGCGCTTCCTCATTTGAGGCGTCATCACGGGCTGCGGCCAGAGCCACAGGATATTATCATCAACGGACAATCCTTAGGAGGGCTGTCTTCTCTGCTGGCGGTTTTCTCACGCCCAGAATCTTTCGGAGCCGCAATTGCCCAGTCGTCTTCACTGTGGCAGCCCCAAGTTTTCGACAAACTCTCACAGCTTCGTGAAGCCAATGAACTACACCGTCTGTCCCACCTTCACCTTGAGGTCGAGGTAGGCGAGCAGGAATGGATTCTGCTGCCGCCACATCAGCGTTTTGTTCAGGAACTCGAATCCGTGGACACACACCTGAACTACACTGTATTCAACGGCGGCCACGACTACGCCTGCTGGCGTGGAGCTATCATACCCGCGCTGAATCGCATTCTTATGCCCAACCCCTAAAATCTTATAGCCGAGAAAGACATAAATATGACCGAACAGATTGTGGAACGCTCCGAACTGCTTGAAACCCCACTGATTCCTGAGGATTTCGCACGGCGTTACCGTGAAGAAGGGTACTGGATCGATCAGACCATACCCGAGTTTCTGCTTGATGCCTGCCGTGCTAAGCCACATTTTCCGGCGTTAGTGGCACTTTCGCATGCACAGAGCGACGCAGAGGGCAAACCGCAGCAGATTCGACTGAGCTATGGAGAGCTGGAGGTGGCTGCTCGTGCCGCGGCACGTCGCCTAGAGAATGCCGGGGTGCAACCCGGCGATCGTGTGCTTTTACAGTTGGGAAATATCGCCGAATACCTGATATATCTCATGGGTATTTTGGGCAGGTGCCTTACCGGTCTTTTGTCTGCCACAGCACCGCACGAGTGAGCTTGTCCATTTTGCAACCCGCACTGATGCCGCTGCGCATATATTTTCCTCGAAAACTCCGGGAGCAGATTTTGCAGCGCTCGCCGACGATGTGGCACAGACGATGCGTGCTGATGGTCTAGAACCGCCTATTGCCCTTGATGCTGCGCTCCCGGTAACTCCGTTGAGCGAGGCTGAGCTGGCTGAACCGTTCCATCCCGGTGTTGTGCAGAATACCCAGAATACTCTGGCAAGCGAGCAGATCGCATTTTTGCAGCTTTCCGGCGGTACAACCGGTATGTCAAAGCTAATTCCGCGCACTCACGCAGCCTACTTGTACTCGGTGCGTGGTTCCGCCGATATCTGCAAGCTGAATAACAACACAACCATGTTGGTGGTGCTTCCTGCGGCACATAATTTCACGATGAGTTCGCCCGGAATCCTAGGCGTAATGTGTGTGCAAGGTAAGCTCGTATTTGCTGCCGATCCTAGCCCTCAGACGGCGCTTAATCTGATTCAGATGGAAGGCGTTACCTTCACCTCACTCGTACCGCCCTTGGCGCAGGCCTGGCTGGCGTCTGTAAAGAAACGTGACGTGCAGCTGCCTTCGCTCCGCGTGCTTCAGGTGGGCGGATCGAAACTTGCTCCGACGGTGGCGGGGGAGCTCGAAACAACCCTAGGTGTGAGAATCCAACAGGTTTTCGGCATGGCGGAAGGCTTGGTGAATTACACTCGTCTGCGTGATGAACCCTATATACGCATGAATACTCAGGGATACCCTATCAGCCCGGCTGATGAAATCCGCGTGGTGGATGAACAGGATAACCCGGTCAAGCCAGGGCAGAGCGGTCATCTCCTCACGCGCGGGCCCTATACGATTCGCGGGTATTATCGCGAAGAAAACGCTAATCAGCTCAGCTTTACTGAAGACGGTTTTTACCGTACGGGCGATATCGTGCGTATAGTCGCGGGAAAGTATCTTGAAGTTACTGGACGCGCTAAAGACCAAATTAACCGTAACGGTGAGAAGATTTCGGTGGATGAAATTGAGGAGTTGGCGTTAGAGCATCCGGATATTTTGGATGCGGTAGCCCTCGGCCTGCCCGATGAAGCCGTGGGCGAGCGCGTCTGCTTGATAGTTGTACCTCAGACCGGGAAATCGCTCGGTGAGAATCCGCGCCGTACCATGTATGAGTATTTCACCGAAAAGAAGCTGGCTGATTTTAAGATCCCCGAACGTGTACAGGTATTGAGCTCTCTACCAACCACAAACGTGGGTAAGATCTCACGCCGTGAACTTCGCATTAAACTAGTTGAGATGCTGGCTCAGGAGTAAGAGTAACTAAGGTAAGCATTAGCGCGGGCTAAATAAGCGTGCGGATACCATAATACCGGGGTAAGAATCTTGAGGTTCTTACCCCGGAAGTTTAACTCAAAAGCAGGTGCTCTATGAGGCATGCGCAGAGAATAATAGTCACGTATAGGTGGTCAACACCCGCTATATGACGGTGATATAAAGGTTTACATAGTTTTCATATAGGGTAACCTCATTTACAATTTATGTGTATCTAAATTTTGGCATACATAAGACATGATGCCAGAGAGGAACATGATGTCCGCAGAGACTACTCTTCGCCCCCTGCTTGCTCAGTACATCCACGAGGCGGATTCGCTGGATACCGCCTTTTCTGAGTCTACGACCGACCTTTTTTCTCTGGGGATGGACTCAATGGGCGCTTTTGCCCTGCTCGATGACCTCGCGGGCAAGGGGATTACTATCGAATTCACTGAACTGGTAGAAAACCCGACCGTCGAATTTTTGCTCACTCGCATCAGCTAACTTTGACGAAATCGGTACCTGTATAAGGCCGATACTCACCCAACCAACACACGACACCGCCTGAAAGAATAGACCGGACTATGAGCATCACCGAGCATAGTGGGTCCAAGCATGACTGGATTCCCCTGACCAAAAGCGCTCAAGGTATTTATCTTGCCGCTATTATCGACCCCAAAAATCCCTGCTATAACACGGCAGAGATCATGGAATGCCCACCCGAGACGAATCTTGATTACCTGCGTGAGGCATTTATTCAGCTCTACCGTGAAAATGAAGGTTTCCGGGTGCAGACGCGCGTGCAGACTGGGTGTCCAGAGCAACGAGTCATGCCACTTGATGAGTTTCTGACTAATCTTGAGGTACTTCCGGTAATTTCCCTCCCGACTCAGGAAGAAACGGAAGAACAGAATCCCGTTCCGGCAACGGTACGTGATTGGGCATCCGAGCTGATTCGCGAACCGCTGATCACCGATGCGGGTGTTACGGTACGCTCCGCTGTCACATACTACGGGGGTAAACTCTGGGTTTACCACAGCTTTAGCCATGTGGTGGCAGACGGTTTTGCGGTGTTTAACGCTCTGTCTCGCGTAGCAGCTATCTATCGTGCTTTGAGCGCCGGAAAACCTCTGCCTACCGTTAAACGCGCCTCTCTAATGGAGCTTCTTCAGGCTGACCACGCAGCCGAACATGCCCGAGAAGAGGACCTGGCCCTGTGGACTTCTGAGCAAGCGGAAGTACTTAGCCAGCCTGATACATCGCTGGCGGCACGGAGTGCATCACCGGCACCACAAACCTTGCGTGAGGTACTGACCCTGCCTGATAAATTACAGCGAGATATGCTGGAAATTGGCAAAATGTACGGAACCTCCTGGCCCGTTACTGTAACCGGTGCCGTAGGGTCTTATCTGACCCGTATTGGTGGGCATAGAAGCGCTGCTTTTGGTATACCCCAGATGAACCGTATATTTGGGGCCCAGGTTCCCGCAGAAACCCGTGCTCTCGGCAAGACCAGCGCTCAGACTGGAACCACCGCCGTGAACGTGCTTCCTGTACAGGTTTCAGGTATGGGAAGTATTGCACAGGCACTCGATAGCGTAAAGAACCAGTATGCACGAAACGCCTTACAGCCGCTTGCTCGACAAGAAGACCTAGAACGTTTAGCGCAGTCCAATAACAGCCGCCTCTTTGGCGCCCAGATCAATGTTATACCGTTTGATGCCGCTTTACCGCTAGGTGCACCTGCCGAAAACGCGCCTGCTTCTGTGGGATATATTCATAACATATCTGCGGGGCCAGTTGCGGATATAACCATTACCCTGCGAGGCATACCCGGGCGCGGTCACACAATTTCTGTAGAGCTTGACGCCAACCCGAACCTCTATACCCGCGAGCACGTAGAATTTCATGCCCAGCATCTGCAAAATTGGTTGGAATCTTGGGCCCAGGCTGCCCTTGAGGAGCGGTCGATGGATACCCTGACGACTGCGTTATCGCATGAAGTAGAGCTGCTGGAATCGTTTAACGCTACCGCGCATCCGATAGAGTATAAAACTTTGCTTCAGCGTTTTCAGGATGCGCTCACACGCTACCCGAACGAACCCGCACTCTACGCCTGCGTGCCAGATGAGGACGGTACGCTGTCCCCGCAATCTTCGCAGGCCTATGAGTTTTCGCAGGTGCTCACGTATCACGAGCTGGATGTGCGAGCCCGCGCCTAGCAAAGGCGATGCTGGAAGCTGGCGTGTGCCCTGGAACTGCTGTAGGCCTACGTTTTCATCGAGGACTTGAACAATATATCGCCTTATATGCGGCGCTCTATGCAGGGTTTGTCTATGTGCCGATTTTGCCGGATCTGCCCGCCGAACGTGTGAGCTCCATGGTGGAAGATGCGCAGTGTTCGGCGCTTGTGTATGGTTCCGGGCTGAGTCCTATTGCAGAGGCCGAGTTAAAACCGGCGAATACGCAGAGTTTGTGCGGGCTGCAGCAATTTGAATTTACCGCTCTAACAGCCCCTGTGGGAAAACCTCTAAACCTTATACATGTGCCTGAGGCAAAAACATTCCCGGGTATCGGCACAGCACTGGATGATACCGCGTATATCTTGTTTACCTCGGGTTCGACAGGGCGACCCAAAGGTGTTGCGATTAGTCATCGTTCCATTGATAACCGGTTACGTTGGCAGCAGTCACAGATTCCGGTCGGCGCATCCACACAAGACCGCGCGGGGGACCGCATCTTACATAAAACGCCTGTCTCATTTGATGTTCATGTGTGGGAGCTTTATTGGCCGCTTCAGGAAGGGGCAGCCGTTGTTATTGCCGCTCCTGATGGGCACCGGGATCCGGCCTACCTGGCGCGTGTTATCGCCGAACAGAACGTCACCTGTCTGCATTTCGTACCCACGATGCTTACCGCCTTCTTGGAGGCCCCTTCCGCAAAACGTACTTTAGCCGAAGCAGGTTTTGGATCGGGTGAGCAGCAACGCCATGTGCGCTATCTTATCTGCTCGGGCGAGGCACTTCAGAAGGATCAGATTCTCAGCGCGCATAATATTATGGGTGTTTACCCTTTAAATCTTTATGGACCTACGGAAGCCGCCGTCGATGTTACCTTCTGGGATAGCTCCCAAAACCCAGAGTGCAGTACTGTTCCTATCGGCCAGCCCGTTTGGAACACCCAAACCCGTATTCTCGACCAGGCTTTACAGCCGATACCGCCTGGATTCGTAGGGGAACTCTACCTTTCGGGTGCACAGCTTGCTGCGGGGTATCAGAACAATCCCGAGGCAACTGCACAAGGCTTTATCCTGGACAACGCTACGGGGGAGCGGCTTTACCGCACTGGCGATCTTGCGGAGTGGAACCTCACCGCCACAAACCAGGAACCCGGCACCTTGGCCAAAAACCCTCGCGGAGTCATCCTCTACCGTGGTCGTGCCGATCACCAAGTAAAATTACATGGGCAACGTCTAGAGCTTGGCGATATCGAAACTACACTCTCCCACGTTGAGGGAGTCCATAGCGCCATCGTTTTGCTCTACACGAAGATGCCCGAACCTGCTCTCGCGGCGTTCCTAGAGATAGGTGACGTTTCTGAAACAGAACGCAACCGTATTGTTGCTCAAGCTCGCCAACATTGTGAGAACACCTTGCCGGACTATATGGTACCGCGCCTATGGCACACCATGGCTCAGTTCCCGGTTAGCCCTTCAGGCAAGGCAGATCGCAAAAACCTGGCACAGATCGAGTTTACCTTTGATACCAACACCGCAGACGGTCCCCACGGACTTTAGAACAGCAAATTAGCGAGATTATCGCGGGTGTGCTGGGACGCTCACAATTCGGTGTAACCGAAGACTTTTTCGCATCGGGTGGTAATTCCCTTGCGGCACTCTCCGTCATCGCCAAGATTGAAGAAAACCTTGGAAAGACGCTCAGTATTGGTGCCCTCTTCGCTAATCCCACGGTCAAGGGGCTCGCTGCGGTCTTGAACGAGGATTCTCCTGATATCGAGTTCGCCCCGGTTCTGCCTCTACGTGAGGTGGACTCGACGGACTCCGCAACATCGAAAAATACCGTACCGCTCTTTATCCTGCCGCCTGCCGGCGGCCTGGGATGGTGCTATGCCGCCTATCTGCCCCACATACCCGGACATCCGTCGGTTTACGCACTGCAACATGAGGCATTCACGAACCCGAATGCTGGCTACGCCCAGAGCCTTCGTGAACTCGCCGAGGGGTATCTTGCGCGTATTCGTGAAACCCTTGAGGAACGTCAGCTTCCATCACAATTTTCCCTGATGGGCTGGTCCGTTGGCGGTACTGCCGCCGTCGAGGTAGCCGCGCTTGCCGAGACTGCCGGATATGAAGTACACCAGGTTACGCTTCTGGATGCATATCCCGTCGAACAGTGGCAGGGGATTCCTGAACCAGACGAGCAAGAGAGCTTTCGTGCCCTCTTACGTATGGGCGGTCTTCCCGAGGTATCGGCGCAGACCGTGCTTGACCTGCCGCAGACACTCGAACGACTGCGAGATGCCGGGTCGGCTATGGGATATCTGCCTGAAGATAAGTTAGGGGTGTGTCTGGAGTCAATGCGCGCCTCTGCCGCCCTTATGCGCGGCTCGAACCACCTTAACTTTGGCGGAAAAGTCGTATTGATTGGAGTGAACCATGATGATCAACCCTATCTGGATGCGCACGGCTGGGAGCCTCACGCGGGCTCGTTCCGTACCGTCACGTTGAAGAACGGTACCCACCCCGATCTGGTGAATCCAGAGCGCATTCCTGAAATTATTGCAGAAGCCTTCTAAAAGCGCCCTATGGGTATTGGGAGAAGAACAGAGACATCAACAGCACCACAAGCGATAGGAGTTCGGCATAAGTCACGCCTGCGGACCTTTGCGCTCTATGAAGGCTCAGCAGGAACCTTCCTCAGTATCTTCGCCAAATGCGAGGCATCAGCGGTAGTGCGTCCATCCTCAGGCTGAGGGAAACGCACCCCGCAGGTGGTCATAAGGTGCTCCGAAGACACAGGGACCTGGGGATACGCCCCGGGCTCGCCTATCGCCAGGAGATTACCTAGAGTTCCAGGACCGTGAGCTACTGGATATGCTGTATAACCATCCGCGCCCGTGCGGTACGCGACCGCCAGCATCCGGTACCGTTCATGTTCGGGAAGCTGCGTTAAATCTTCACAATATGCGGTGTACCTGCCATCAAGGGTTGCTACCAGAATGCCCCGGGAATACAGCATCATATCTGGTTTCGCAAAGGCCACACCCTGTTGGCGGCCCTCAGCATTGCGGTGATAAAGCATACCAACGGGGTTTTCCACACGCACTTCTAAACCGGTATCCGTGAGGGCCCGCACCAACATTTTTCGCCATAATGACGAAGTATCAAATTTAATATTTGCCAGCACACCCGCCTCATACGGGCTATCGCTTAAACCAAAACCATATTGTTGCGACAAAATAGATTGCGCATAGTGGTAAGCGCGCAGAGTTTGTGCCGGCAATCGCATAGCAAAGCAGGGGAGAGCGTTTCGGTCAGCAGACTACGAATATTCTGCGTGCTCACATCACGCAACACAGACTCGTACCCTAAAGCATCGTCGACGACCTCATTATCGGCGGCATGAGTTGCCACCTGCTGTAATCCGGCGCGGATCATTTGCCATAAATGCGTATCCGTCGTCAGAGAATCGAACTCGCAAACAACCCCAATACGTCGGTTAATCCGCCGGTTTACAAGCTCGCGTGGAAGCATACGACCACGCACAAAAAGTAATTCATCCACCTCAGGCTCAAAAACCGGACGACGATGCGCCAAAGCCTGCCCGCTTGAATCAACAAAAACGCGGTACATAGCCTCTTTGAGCGAAGGAATATGCGGAAAAAGTTCGGAACCCTGCGGGGTGATGTCACGATGCCCCTGAATAATTGCCTGTTCCTCATGATGCTCTGCCAGCATACGCCATAGCAAAGAAACCTTCTGCCAGCCAGTACCTTGACCACCTGCCGAAAAGTCCATATTCTCACGGGCCGTAGCCGGCCCTAAAACCCGTCCACAAACCGTAGCAGCCACTGCATAGACAGGCTTTTCAGGGTACTCCAGCGCTGTCCACAGTGGATCTGAGGCACCACCCTCATTATCATCATCATGCGGCGGCAGGGCAGAGCCCGAAACCGTCTCTAAATACCCAGCCCAAGGCTTCGGAAGCACCAGAATCTCAGTCTCATAGACATAGAGAGATAACGTACCGTCATCGCTATGCTCGTAAAGCGAAGACTCAGGATCCTGCACGGAGGCGAACTGTCCGCCTGCCTCAGGGGCGATTTTCACATTAAAAGGCGCAATAACCTCCGGCTGCTCAGCCGATACCCATTGTTTGCACCAGAGCTTGGGCAACACATGGATAACCAGAGTATGCACGGCACCCGGCTGAGGATGCGTGTGTTTTAGGATCGTAACGCCGACACCGTTACCGCGCGCGCTCGCTTGAAAGTAGCGAACTTCACTCACCACTCGTTACTTCCAACCAGGGAATTTGACCTGCGGGCTTAGGAGCAGAAGGCAGACCGGGACCGCTCCATGAACCAACCACGCGTGGGCGGCTGCCGAGTCGCTGGCCCACCATCTTGACGGATAGCCCATTGATAGAACCGATCTTTTCGAGAATGCCGGAACTGATATTGAAAGTCGCTGCAATTTCCGCAAGCTGGGTTAACAAAGCCCGTGCAATGTCTTCGGGGGTGGAATTTCGAGAGAAGAAATAGGAATGTCCTAGACGTGCATCGGGGCCAACCTCGGATTCAAGAATGGCGTTAATATCCGCATACCGTTCTATAACGATGTCTAATTCTTCAGAAATAGCACCTCGTTCAGCTTCAAGCTCTGTACGCAAATCTGTTTCATTGTGAGGATTCATTTCCATCCAGATAAAGCGACGGCGCAAAGCCAAATCAATGGTACCCACAGAGCGGTCGGTAGAATTCATAGTTCCCAGAATATGCAGGTTATCTGGAACTACTAAACGGTTATATATTTTACCCTGATAATAAAGCGGAGTTTGCAAAGTCGCATAGGTGAAACCCTGGGGAATATCCGCATCAGCCGCAAATACTGAACCGTAAAGTTTTTCACGATGATCCTGAAGTTTTTTTACGGAAACACGCTTTGACGTTTCAATAACGAGCATAAGGTCGCCAAAAACACGAGAGGTATTGGCGCGGTTAATCTCGTCAATGAAAAGTAGATGTGGTGTCGTGGGGTTCTCAACAGCTTTTCGGCAGGCTTGAAGAAATACACCTTCGTGAGACACAAATTCAGGCTCATCTTCTTGGCGTGAAAAGTTTGGACGCAGACCGCTCACGAACTCTTCGTAACTCGTGGACGGGTGGAAGACTACCGTTGTAATGTTGGCCTTGCCGTACCCAGTATCCTCACGTGAGAGAGTGTTGATCTGGTAAGACTTTCCACAGCCCGCGACTCCCTCAAGAACAACACATTTATTTTTAAAAAGAGATTTTGCAACAGGTCCAGTGGGATAAAACCTGCCGCTTTCTTCTTCAACAGCGTTGAGGGTATTCTCAAAATCTTTAGGCGTGGGTTTTTTCCGTTGAGTAGGTGGTTTTTCGATTAAAGGTTTAATATGCTGCGAAATGAGATTCTGAAGTTGTACAGGAACTCGGGAATATGGCATTCCGGCAGAATTTCCAAAATAGATGCAAATACGAATATCGCGGTATATGGAAAACTTTTTTACGGTATCTTGTGAACGTTTATGGGCTTCCTGTACTGCGGTATTAAAAAAGAGGAATGCACTCTACAAGCTGGAGTGCAGAAATATTAGGATTTTGATTCTCGGCAGCTTTAATTTGACGATCGATAATACGGTTCATGCCACCCGGAAGCAGGTTGTCATGGCCGTCAAGGATCATGCGCAGAGTTTCCCGAAAACCTTGCCAAATATTCTCGTAGAAAGCATGTTCTGTTTGAACGATAGTGTCGTTGTATTTAAATGAGTAATATACCTGCACGCTACCATTAAAAGGTTTACTCGGTAGTATTTGAGTATTCTTTTGTTGTGCGGATTTAATTTTCTCGACAAAAGTATAAAAAGATACAAATTCGGAATCATGGATACTTTCTCCAAAAGCCCACGACGATGTAATCTCCGCATCTATACTTTTAAAGTTTGCCTGGAGGTTGTTAGACACTGAAGTCCCTTGGTGATTGTGGTGATTCTGACCTTCCAATTATATACCGAGACATGGAGTAAAAAATATCATCAAAACATATTTATTTGATAAAGTTCCACCTGTGATAGAAGCCCCTCGGAAGTTGTACTGGACGGTTTTCAAGGGTAAAAAGTTCCCTCGCTCTTGCACCGTACAAGAGCGAGGGAAGCAGTTAATTTGGCTTTCCGCTGAAAGCCTGGCTAGAACACAATGGAACTAGTCGTCGGTATGTGTTGCCTGAATTGCGTTAACGTTATTCAGATCGTACTTGGCAAACGCCTTGGCAGCCGCATCGGCGGGCACCTTACCGTCCTTTGCCAACAGCTGCAGGGCACGAACTACCATTGACTGAGCATCAATGTGGAAGAAGCGACGTGCACCGGGGCGGGTATCCGCGAAACCGAAGCCATCGGCTCCCAGAGTTGCAAAATCGTTCGGGAGGAACTGGCGAATCTGGTCAGGCATATCCGATGTGTAATCGGAGGTCGCCACAATAGGACCTTCAGCACCGGCAAGCTTCTGAGTCACGTAGGGTACACGTGCAGGCTTATCGGGGTTGAGCAAGGTTTCTTCCTCAGCAGCAAGACCTTCGCGGCGCAGCTCGTTCCACGAGGTTACCGACCATACATCGGCCGAAACGCCCCAGTCCTCAGCCAAGAGCTTCTGAGCTTCCAAAGCCCACGGTACAGCAACACCGGAGGCGAGCAGCTGAGTCTTGGGTCCGGAGGTAAGCTCAGAATCCTTGAGCTTGTAGATGCCCTTGAGCAGACCATCAACATCCAGGTTCTCGGGTTCTGCAGGCTGGTGGATCGGCTCGTTGTACACGGTCAGGTAGTACATGACATCGTGATCTTCATCGAGGTTACCGTACATCTGCTCAAGACCACGCTTGACGATGTGCCCGATCTCGTAGCCGTATGCAGGGTCGTAGTGCTTCACGGCAGGGTTGGTGCTTGCCAGGATGGGGGAGTGACCATCCATATGCTGCAGACCCTCGCCGGAAAGCGTGGTACGACCCGCAGTAGCGCCGATAATAAAGCCTCGTGCCAACTGGTCGGCAGCAGCCCAGAAAGCGTCGCCAGTGCGCTGGAAGCCGAACATCGAGTAGAAGATGTAAATCGGGATCATTGGCTCACCGTGTGTATCGAAGGAGGTACCGGTCGCGATAAATGCTGCGGTTGCGCCAGCCCTCGTTAATACCCACGTGCAAAATCTGACCCAGCGGCGACTCCGTGTAGGAGAGCATAAGCTCGTGGTCAACAGGAACGTAGTTCTGTCCGTTCGGGTTGTACAGCTTAGCTGAGGGGAAGAATGCGTCCATACCGAAGGTACGTGCCTCATCGGGAGTAATAGGCACAATACGGTGGCCGAAGCCCTTGACACGCATTAGGTCCTTCATGAGACGCACGAATGCCATTGTGGATGCGGCAAGCTGCTTGCCTGACCCCTTCTTGGTACCCGCGTAGACCTTGTCGTCTGGCAGTTGAATCTCAGGCTGAGTATTGGGGCGACCGGGGAGGAAACCACCGAGTTCTTCGCGACGCTTGAGCATGTACTGAATTGCCGGGTTGTCCTGACCGGGACGGTAGTACGGAGGGTTGTAGAGGTCCTTCTCCAGCTCTTCATCAGAGATCGGGATGTTCAGATGGTCACGGAAGCCCTTGAGCGCTTCCATGGTGAACTTCTTGATCTGGTGGGTCGAGTTACGGGACTCGAAGTAGGGGCCAAGAGCGTAACCCTTAATGGACTGTGCCAGAATAACGGTCGGACGTCCCTTAGTCTCCAGCGCTTCTTTGTATGCAGCGTAGATCTTCTTGTAGTCGTGACCGCCGCGGCGAATAGCCCAGATTTCGTCATCGGTCAGGTCAGCAACAAGTTCCTTGGTTTCGGGGTACTTGCCGTAGAAGTGCTCACGGATGTAACCGCCGTCTTCGCCGCGGAAGTTCTGGTAGTCGCCGTCCAAGGTTTCGTTCAGCAGTTGGATGAGCTTACCGCTCTTGTCCTTAGCGAGAAGCTCGTCCATCTCGGAGCCCCAGACAACCTTGATGACATGCCATCCGGCACCGCGGAAGAACCCTTCGAGCTCCTGGATGATCTTGCCATTACCACGCACAGGACCGTCAAGACGCTGCAGGTTGCAGTTAACCACGAAGGTCAGGTTATCGAGTTTTTCGTTAGCCGCGAGCTGCAGTGCACCGCGTGATTCGGGCTCATCCATCTCGCCATCGCCGAGGAATGCCCAGACGTGCTGCTGCGAAGTGTCCTTGATACCGCGGTTCTGCAAGTAGCGGTTAAAGGAAGCCTGGTGAATAGCATTAAGGGGGCCTAGACCCATCGATACTGTGGGGAACTGCCAGAACTCAGGCATGCACCGGGGGTGCGGGTAAGAAGGAATGCCATGCTCGCCCTTTGGTCTTCTCCTGACGGAAGCCATCCATGTCCTCTTCGCTGAGGCGGCCCTCAACGAAAGCGCGCGCATAGTTACCGGGAGAGGCGTGGCCCTGGAAGAATACCTGGTCACCGCCGCCGGGGTGATTGCGTCCGCGGAAGAAGTTGTTGAACCCAACTTCATAAAGATCAGCGATACCTGCATAGGTGGAGATGTGTCCACCAACACCGATGCCCTGTTTCTGTGCGCGCTGCACCATAATGGCAGCGTTCCAGCGAATCCAGTTACGGTATTGTTCTTCAAGATCAGCATCGCCGGGGTATTCAGGCTGCTGGTCGACTGCAATGGTGTTAATGTAGTCGGTCTTGGTTAGAACCGGTACCTCAACGCCTTTCTTGCCTGCTTCCTGAATTAGGGATCGCAGGATGTACTCGGCACGTTCGGTGCCGTGAGTTTTGATGAGGTCCTCAAGGGACTCGGTCCACTCCTGAGTCTCCTCAACGTCGACGTCCTTGAGGCCGTCAAGTAGAGTACTCAGGGAGTGTTCGTTCGGTACGTTAGCCAAACTAATCCAACCTCTCTTCTTATCCAATTGTGAAGGCGCTTGTGGCGCTGGTGCGAGGCACCCTTTGGTAAGCATGCGCACAGTGTTCTAGGAGCATACTTCTTTCTCTACTATCTTAGACCTTATTTTGATCTCCGATGACTGTTTTTGAGGTTTTTTCGTTGGAGGCTTTGGGTTATGAATGAAAGTGGGCAGGTTGGTGCGATATTCCGCGGTAAGAATTTTTGCCTAAAATGTGCAAATTTCCTGATATAGGGGCTTTCCCCCTTAAAATTTGACACCTTGAGGCATGTTGTTATTTGTGTTTATGTGGTTTTATGAGGGGTATAGTCATGGGGTGAAGACTTTGAGGGCGTAGTAACCACTATCTAATTCTGATGTGACATATAACATGCACATCTCAGTTGCGAGTACATGAGAAACCCCGTATAGTATTACCTTGTTCGCAGGAAAACAAAGGTTTTTATAGCGAAAATTGGGTCTTTAGCTCAGCTGGTAGAGCGCCACGTTTACACCGTGGATGTCATCGGTTCGATCCCGGTAGGACCCACATATAAATCCCGTACCGTAACAGGCGGTACGGGATTTTCCTTTATATCCATTCTCTCCGCGCATCATGGGTATATCGTGGAATGCTCACAATAATTATTCAAAGACTGCCGAATGTTATTCCTGTCTAATCCAAACGCTTAATTCCTTGGATACACGCGGATAAAACGTAAAACAGCGTATTCTTGTATACATGACTGAAAACAAGAAGGCACAGATTGGTGTTACCGGGCTTGCCGTCATGGGCGCTAACCTAGCACGCAACCTGGCACGTAACGGGTACACCGTAGCACTGCATAACCGTTCTGTTGAGAAGACTGATGCCTTGCTCTCTGAGCACGGCGCAGACGGTGACTTCATCCGCACCGAGTCACTTCAAGGTTTGGTTGACTCGCTCGAATCTCCCCGCCGCATCCTGATTATGGTAAAGGCGGGTGCCCCCGTAGATGCTGTTATTGAGCAGTTAACTCCTCTTCTTGATGAGGGGGACATTATTATTGACGGCGGTAACTCTCATTTCCCCGATACTATTCGCCGTGAACGATCTCTTGCAGAAAAAGGTATGCACTTTGTGGGCGTCGGCGTTTCTGGCGGCGAAGAAGGTGCCCTCTGGGGACCTTCGATTATGCCGGGCGGTTCGGCTGAATCCTACAAGCACGTAGGTCCTATGTTAGAGAAAATTTCAGCAAAAGCGCCGCAGGATGGTTCTCCCTGTTGCGCCTGGATCTCTACCGATGGCGCAGGACATTTCGTCAAAATGGTGCATAACGGAATTGAGTACGCCGATATGCAGGTTATTGGCGAAGCCTACGATATTCTACGTTCTGTTGCAGGTATTGAACCCGCCGAGCAGGCTGAAATCTTCAAGAAATGGAATGAGACCGACCTCAGCTCATATCTGATTGAGATTACCTCGGAAGTCTTGGCACAGGTTGATGCGAAGACCCGTAAACCGTTGGTAGACGTTATTCTTGACCAGGCCGGTCAGAAGGGTACCGGTCGTTGGACCGTTCAGGCTGCTCTTGACTTGGGAGCTCCAGTATCCGCTATCGCTGAATCTGTCTTCGCTCGTGCCCTGTCTTCTTCAGATGTTAAGGCGCGTGCACAGGCTCAGCAGGAACTTCCTGCTGGTCTCATCGCGACCACCGGAGTCGGTGCAGGCGATCCCGAATTTGTCGAAGACGTGCGCCGTGCGCTCTTTGCCTCAAAACTGGTGGCGTATGCACAGGGTATGGATATGATCGCTCGTGCCGGGCAGGAATACGGCTGGGAACTGCACCTTGACACTATCGCATCGCTTTGGCGTGCTGGATGCATTATTCGCGCGGAGCTTCTGGGCGATATTATGGCGGCTTATGCGGGCGAGGTACCGGCCAATATGCTTCTCGCACCCGCCTTCAAGAATCTGATGGAAGAGCTTGTTCCTTCTTGGCGCCGTGTGGTTGCAAAGGCTACCGCGTTGGGTGTGCCGGTTCCGGTCTTCTCCTCGGCGCTCTCTTACTATGACGGACTGCGCCGTGACCGTCTGCCCGCAGCCCTTATTCAGGGGCAGCGTGACTTCTTTGGAGCGCACACCTATGGACGTGTGGGTGCAGAAGGCGCATTTCACACTATGTGGAGCGGTGACCGTTCAGAAGTAAACGCTGCAGATATCCACGTTCACTAGAACCTGGATCTTAAGAACAGCGTCAATAAAAGGGGTGTGGCCGCTTCGTGAGAAAGCAGCCACACCCCTTTTTGTCTGTGTTTTGTCCGTATGCGCGCGATCCAGTGACCGACAAGACTGAGAATCTTGAGAACACGCTGCGAGCAATGATGCTCCGTCTGCCCAAAGAAGACCTGGAGTCGTGGGTGGTTCACACGGGTAACACCGGATTATCGGTGGGTTTAATGACCTTATTCAGGGTACAGAAACCTTATATCGTAGTAGTTGCACTATTGAGGTTTGCAGCGAGATGCCGTCATAGATAAAACACCACAAACCTCATAGAGAGCACCACTCAAGATTAGATCCACATTGCTGGGTCGATATATTCCACAGCATCGACCAGAGGCTTCTTCTTCTCGGGTGTACGCAGACGATGTTTCGCAGGGATACCCGTAATTATGGAATCACGCGGATGATCGTTTACCACCACGGCATTTGCTCCGATAGCGCTATCTGCCCCAATAACTACTGGCCCCAAAACCTTAGCACCAGCACCGATTGTTACTCTATCTTCAATCGTAGGATGGCGCTTAACTTTTTCAAGCGAACGGCCACCGAGAGTAACGCCGTGATAGAGCATCACATCATCACCTATTTCGGCGGTCTCACCAATAACGATACCCATGCCATGATCGATAAAAAAACGCCGCCCAATGACAGCACCCGGATGGATCTCGACACCGGTCAAAAAACGGGTGAGCTGCGAGAGGGTACGAGCTAGAGATTTCGTGCTGTCCTTCTGCCAAAGTTTGTGTGTAAGCCGGTGGACCCATATCGCATGCATGCCCGAATAGTTAAGCATGATTTCGCCAGCCCCACGCGCCGCTGGATCATGCTCTCGAACATTTTCAATGTCTTCGCGCAGACGGGCAAAAAATCCCATAATCTTCTTTCTGTTACAGTAAATACTTCCCCAAGGTACCAACATCGAAGCCTGTTTTCATATTAGGCGCGCCTGCGCCGCACAATATTGATGTTGACCCTTTATTGCGTACAACTAGAAAAGAATGCTGAAATTCCCTATTCTTCTCTGAGCAGAGGGAAACGCCCCACAGGACCGTAGCGAACGGAAGCGTGGGGCGTTGTTTCTTGAGGAAGGTTAGCCACGGATATCTTCGTAGAGTACCGTAGAGATATAGCGTTCACCGAAGTCGGGAACAACTGCAACGATCAGCTTATCCTTATTTTCGGACTTCTTAGCTTCTTCCAATGCTGCATAGACGGCTGCGCCGGAAGAAATACCACCCAGGATACCCTCCTGGGTTGCTAGTGCGCGGGAAGTACGGATCGCTTCTTCACCAGATACTGCGATGACCGAATCATAGATTTCGCGGTCGAGGGTGTCAGGCACAAAGTTAGCGCCCAAGCCCTGAATCTTGTGCGGACCAACGCGTCCTTCAGACAGGAGCGGTGAATCCTGAGGTTCAACGGCAACAATCTGCAGGTTAGGGTTCTTCTCCTTCAGGTACTTGCCTGCACCAGAGATAGTACCCCCGGTACCGATACCCGATACGAAAATATCAATCTTGCCGTCAGTCGCATCCCAAATTTCAGGGCCGGTGGTCTTATAGTGGATAGCAGGGTTTGCCTCATTGGAGAACTGCGATGCGAGAATTGCGTTGTCCGTGGTGGCAACGATTTCCTGTGCCTTCTCGACAGCGCCGCGCATGCCGTCGGTGCCGGGAGTAAGAACAATTTTCGCACCATAAGCGCGAAGCAGTACTCGACGTTCAGCCGACATTGTCTCGGGCATTGTCAAAATAACGTTGTATCCGCGTGCTGCACCAACCATTGCAAGCGCAATACCAGTGTTTCCAGAAGTACCTTCGACAATAGTGCCGCCGGGTTTGAGGGCTCCTGCTTCTTCAGCGGCATCAATGATGGCGCGACCGATGCGGTCTTTCACAGAGCCTGCGGGGTTGTAGAATTCGAGCTTGACGGCTACGTTGCCGGGCAAACCAGCATCGAGGCGGTTGAGTCGAACAAGGGGAGTCTGACCAATAGCATCAACAATGCTGTTTACGATCTCTGCCACAGTATTTAATCCTTTAGTGTGTGGTGAAAAATCCTATTGATTTTCCGGGGAACCTTGGGTACGTGAGAAACTTTACTACGCTGTGGGTAGCGGTGTAAGTTTACTCGTCACAGTTCGTAATATGCTGCTGATTTGGGAATAAAAACGCTGGCGGTGGTGTAGCAGGCAATAATTTTTCACCCTTAATAGTCCGCGTGCCGTATATATTTCCCATTGGAAAATTATACGGCACGGCGTTCCTTCTCGAGGTTCTAAGCGGTATTAATGGTCGAGTGAAAGAATAGTCCAAGCGTTATTCTGGTACTTTGCTTTGATATCGATATCTTGATCTAGATTTAATCTGTTGTTTTGAGTGTCGGTTGCCGTACCGTCTTTAACAGTCCATGCGCCAAAATCGACTTTGAAATGACCCGGCCAGGTATATGTGTCACCATCTTTGGTGGGAGAACCAGCTTTGAGGCGATGGTTACAACGGGGTTATCGGTCCACGTAGTACCCCCGAGGAAAGGGGAGTTAGACATAAAGAATACTTTGGTTCTCTCAGGAATATTGACCTCTTGAAGATAGCTCGTATCTCCAGTGCGCAGTGCATATTGCATAGCAGCGGCGGCAAAAGCGAGGGTTGAGTATAGCCCGCCGGTTGAATCATCGTTGATGTCTTGAGGCTTCTTGGGTTTTGGAACATTCTGCGCTGGATGCTCCTTTGTCGCGGGCTCGTAAGAACCTGCAGATTCGTCATAGGAATCAAGTTTGACTTCGCCTTGGTAATCTTTGCCGCATGCGGTGAGCGTTGGAATAACCGCGAGACTCAGTATTCCTAAAGTGGTAAATCTGAGCGTGTTACGGCGGGAAAATACCCCGGAAGTAGGCATGATGAAGTAGTCCTCTCTCATGGGATGTGTTGGTGATGGTTTTAGCTTACCTAAACTTTATTATTTGGTACAAGCTTTTAATGTATTTCGCACAAAGTTAACACGCACTCTAAACGCTTTTGTTCGAGTCGCATTTATACAAGCGTGAAAAGACAGCATTTTGACGAGCAAGTGACTGACTGCCAGCTGCTTGTAGAACTAGAGTTAAGCACAAGAATCGAGAGAGTCGTCGCACACATCCTGATACCCGCGTTGTGTCGTCTGCTGGACTCTTGTTAATTGGTATCTTTTCGGTACGAAGACTGCTGCTTTGGCGGGTAGGGGGAGCCTCACATAAATATTTTTCTGCCGCACATATTTTTGGTGTGCGGTACAGAAAAGAGATTTGAAAAATAATCGGAAAGATATAAAAAACACCGTATACTCAACGTTTGTGAGCATACGGTGTTGTGTTTGCGGAACGATATCTATTAGTCGATATCCATGTGTAGATCCCACACGTTATTGATGTAGCGGCCAACAGCCTCGCCCTGCATACGTACGTAGCGTTTATCAGAAGGGGTGTCTTGCTCTTTACCCTTATTGAAGAGTTTTTCGCCCAAATCAATGGTGAAATCGACGGTCCAGTTATAGGCACCCTGCGCGATAGTAGGCTGCTTGCTGCTAATAACCATTGTGGCCGAAGGCTTTTCGTACCATGTCTTTTCTTCAATACCCTTCGCTGTACGATCGGCGTATTTCTGGAGTGCATTCAGGGTATCAGCATCGGTGCTGACTTCCCGAACATACTTCATATCGCCGGTCTGCAGGAGGTAATCGACAGCAGCACCAAAATATGCAAGCGCAGAGGCGAATCCTGCAACTGTGTTTTGGTGCATTGCTTCGGGAATAACGGGGGTGGGTACGTTCTGCGCGGGAGATTCCGCCGTAGCGGGCTGGTACTCTCCGGGGGTTTCGTACTGCTCTAGCTTAGCGACTCCGGAGTAGTCTTTACCGTCGTTGACGAGTTCTGTAGGAGTCGGGGTGGGGGTAGGTGATTCGGAAGCTGAGGGGGTAGCAGAAGCTGAAGAGGAAGCGCTGGAGCTCTTCGTCTGAGAAGTGCTTGCGGAGGCTGAAGAATTAGATTCTTCTTTCTTATCGCTGCCGCACGCCGCTAAGAACGCGACACTTCCCATACTGAGAATCCCCAATGCTGCACGACGATTCAGAGCCGAAGACATCGTTATACCTTTCGTGTGAATGCATTAATCCCGTATAAGTCTAAACGTAAAACAAAACGAGATACTTGATTGTACCGAGGAATGTGACCTAACCCTAACCGAAGGTGAGTAACGTTACCGTATAAGGTAATACCTGGCATGGAGAGGGCATGGGTCTCATACGCACTTAAAATGCCCGGGCAAAGGCTTATTGCCATGCCCAGCGCAGACTTAGAAGTCCCGTATTTTTCTCTAGAGAATCCGGTGAAGACTAGTCAGCAATGTCCCGAATAGCCCATGCGCCATCGGTGTATTTCGCCTTGATTTTTCCTTCACTTGTGACTTTTTGCTCATTTTCTGGAACGTTGATTGCTCTGTGTTGAGCGACCGCCCAGTCGCCCTTGGTGAGTGTGAGCTTTGCAGGCCAAAAGTATTCGTTGTCCTTTTGCTCCGGTTGATCGGTAGTGAGCTCAATCGTAACCGTGGGATTGGAGAGCCAGGTAGAACCATCGGTGATCTCTTCGATGGAATCTACAGTATGTTCTAGCTTGACCTCTTTGAGGTACTGGGCATCGCCCGTAATAAGCCGGTATTGCAGTGCAGCTGCAAAGAACGCGATAGTCGAGTAAAGGCCTGCTACTGAGTTGTCATTCATATTATTAGGCTTGACAGTTTGGGTACGTTCCGTGCCGGATGCTCGCGTGACGCTAATTCATAAGTTCCGGCAGATGTATCGTAGCTATCAAGCTTAGCCTCGCCCTTATAGCTCGATCTTTCGGCGCTGTTTTGCGACGTATTGCTACACGCAGAGAGTACGGTGATTCCGCCCAGTCCAACAGTACCGAGGGCGGTGGTGCGCAGGAGTATTCGGCGCGAAAAAGTGAAAGACATAAAATGCCCCTTCAACGTTGAAATAGCACTAGCTTCTCAAGTGTAGCTCTACATGGAAGACGCCCTGGCAAGATAGATATAGGGGACCCGCGAAATAGTTATACGTTGCTGTGCAGGAACCCCAATAGTTCACAGGGAAAGTAACACTGCTGCGCAGATAATACCGTATATGCAGGGCTCTTCGACATGTGAGGGAAAATACATATCTAGAGGGTATATGTCGAGACATAAAACCCTTAGTTTGACTTTGAAGAACGCAAGGTGAAGAGCAGGAATTCAAATACCCAGCCTCCGGGTTCCTGCATCACCAGAGCCTCGGAGGCTGGGCAAGGATAACGACAGCTGCTATTTCTCGGGATTAGCTGCCGGTTCTCCGGTTGCCGCAGGGTCCGAGGCTCCACCCGTTGCCGATGCAGCAGGACTTGCTGCCGCATTTCCCGAGCTCTTCGTGCCATAGGATAGATTGAGCTCCCAGGATTTCGTGGTGGGGTTATAGCGACCACGGAAATCACAGTCCTGGGTAGAGACTCGCTCTTCCTCCTTAACCGGTTTTATTTCGCCGTTTGCCACGCTTTCAGCACCGTAATCGAACGTGTAGACGCTTTTGAAGAGCAGATTTCCATCGCTCATAATAGCGGGCTGTGATTCCTTGAGCTCGTACCAGGCAGATGGATCTACATACCAGGTTTTCTGCTCGATCCCTTGAGCGATGGATTTAGCAAGCGCCTCATTTTCTTGGGCATCGTTACCTGCAAGTTTGACCTTTTTTACGGCGTCAAGGCTGCCGGTTTTCACTAGGTAATCCATGGCTGCAGCATAGTAAGCGACGGTCGCGTGGAAGCCTGTCACGCTATTTTCGTTGGCGTTATAAGGCAGCTTAGGCATAGGTGCGTTTTGTGGGGGATGTTCGGTGTTGCCTGGTTCATAAGTGCTACCCGGTTCAAAATTGTCAAATGTAATACGCCCGGAATAGTTATTGCCGTCGTCGCTATACCCGTGTGGGTTTGAGGATTTTGGGCTTGGTGCAGAGCCGTTAGCGTTATTGCCGTTTGATGTGTTGGTGGAGCTGTTCGAGGAACAAGCGGCGAGCATAGTGAGTCCGGCACCTGCTAAAACGGCTGTAACAGCTTGCCTGCGAGTTAAGTGCTGTGACATGGAAGCCTTTCGATGATTATGAGGGTTAAAGCGCATAGGCACCTTCACCCGGATGCGGTTGGAGAAGAAAATATTATGTCTCTATATTCTCATGCGGAGGTGCCGCTGAGCCTTCTTAGTTCTAGGACGGACTCGCGCCTGCCGTGGACTGCTGGTCACGAACTGTGAGCGTGAGGGACCAGGCTTCTTTTTCGAAGGTGCCTTGGATAGTACCCGCATAGTGGAATTTCTGCTGCTCGGCAGGTATTGCACTGGCCTGAGAGTTGACGACCTGCTGTTCTCCCAAACTGATATCGAGGGTGTATCGCCAATCTTTTCGATAATCGTTCACGGCTGTTGGCATGCGTGAGGTGAGGGAGAGCGTGGCTTGAGGAGAAACATACCAGCTTTTGGCAGCCTGACTCTCACCAGTCTCGTCAGTGAAAAGCAGGAGAGCTTTGGTGAACTCGGGGTTGATCGTGATGACTTCCAGAGGATTGGTGTCACCGGTAGCCAAGAGATAATTGAGTGCCGCATTGAGGTAACCGATGGTATCGTAAAAACCTGCAATGGAGTTTTTGCCCATATTCTCTGTTTTGATGGGGACCGGAACGTTTTGCGCCGGATGTTCTGCGTTTGCGGGTACATAAGACCCTGCCGAGGTGTTGAAGCTCTCGAAAGCCACCTCACCGCTAAAATCGCTGCGTACATACTGACTTACCGAAGGGTCACTCGTAGCATGAGTTTGCTGGTTTCGAGAGCATGCGACTATCAAAGTGGTGGCTGCAGTGCCGAATAACCCTGCCCCAACGGTACGTAATACACAGCGTCGGGAATAGGGAAGTGAAGTTATCACGCGGAACCTTTCACGTTGAGAAATAAAGGATTAGGGGTTTAGTAATCGGCGGGTATGGTACTCACCTTTGGGGTATAGGTAGAAGTCGGTTGTGGAGCGGGTGTATAGGCTCGTGTGGGCTTTGCCGCTGGGTCGAACTGCTGTGGGGAGATGATGAGCCACCTGTCCTTCACCCATTGTGCGTAGAGAGCCGTAAAATCGCGTATTTCATCCTGCGAAAGCGGTTTCGTCACGTTTGTCGTTTTATTGATGAGCGTTCCGTTTTCCTGGGTAGCGGTGCATTCCCACGAGAATTTGCCGTTATGCTCTGTCGGTTTCTCCGAGACGGAGATCTTCCAGGTACCTCCAACGATCCAACTATTATTAGGCTCGGCGTACAGAGTTTCCCAGGTCTTAAGTCGCTCAAGATCGACGGTATTTTCGCTGTGTACCACTTTGAGAGCAGGGGTGAGATCTCCAGTCATGCGTGCATAGTTAATACACGCCACATAATAGGCGAAGGTGTTTCGCAGCCCCTGAAATCCTCTTTGAACATCAGGTCGTCTTCTTGGGGGATGGGAACGTTCTGAGCCTTGTGATCGGCAGTTGCCGGGTCTGCCTGGGGAACCGGAACGACCTTTTCCCCGGTTTCGGGGTTCATACTGGGAGTGACCGGGGTGGCGGAATCGTAACGTTGCCAGAGTAGCTCTCCCGAAAGATTTCCATAGTGCGCGCCTGTCTCTGAGGGGGATGCTCCCTCAGCGGTTGCTAAACCAGCGGCAGAATCAGAGGAATCGCTAGAGGCACATGAAACTAATAATGGCGCGGCGGCAACGGTGCTGCCAGTAAAGATGAAGAACTGGCGACGTGAAGGGCGCATAGCAACTCCCAAAATATCGTTATTTCCAGAAAATCTGAAACCCGGGTTTAGTGTATAAAACCAGACTAGGGCGTGGTGGGTGAAAGCACAAACGTACAGCGATCTAAACCGTGATATTAGGCTAGAGTTACGCAAAATACAGCGCTTCGACTCTGTTTACGGCACCTAAAATTCGTGAGGTAAGCAACTTAAACTCACAGGAAACACTCTAAGTTTCCTCAGCAAGCATGCAATAAAGTGTGAAACAATAGCGCACGTGCAACACACAAACGATGAGCGTGTATACTTTGCACGCAAACTCCTAAATGAGCTCACTCTACCCCTCGATACCGCCGATGTTACCCGGGCGAGGGAACAAGTGCGTTCTCTGAGTAAACAGTACGACGATTACATCCTGCCGCGGCTTAACGCCTTGGAAGCACCCCTTACCGTGGTTGTTGGTGGTTCTACGGGTGCCGGTAAATCGACTTTGGTGAATACCTTGATGGGAACCCCCGTATCCCGTTCCAGTGCGCTTCGCCCCACCACTCGGCAGCCAATCTTGCTTTATCGTGCTGAAGACTCCGAATACCTGACCCCCGAACGTTTTCTGCCTACCCTAGAACGGCAGGAGATGCCAACTATCTCTGAAACTTCACCACACCAGAGTGACGTTCAGGAGTTGCCAGGTGCCGAACATCATCTGCAAGATACGCTTATCAGCGTGCAAACTAGCGCTCTGCCGCGCGGCATCACCCTGATCGATGCCCCCGATATTGATTCGGTCTCCGACGAGAACCGCAGGCTTGCCAACGAGCTCTTATCTGCCGCCGACCTGTGGCTCTTCGTCACAACTGCTAACCGTTATGCGGATGCCGTACCCTGGGATTTGCTGCATCGCGCTGCCCAGCGGAATATTGCTGTAGCAGTCGTTCTCAACCGAGTTCCCGAAGGGGCTGCGGGTGAGATCGAGTCCGACCTTATGCGAATGCTCACCGAAGCCGGTATAACACCGGTTATTCTGCATAGTATCCATGAACAGCCGCGGGACGAACATGGGATGCTGCCCGCAGAAGCGGTAGCGCCTCTAACATCCTGGCTTGAGCAGCTTGGTACGGATGCGCCAGCCCGTGCAGCGATCGCGCGTCGCACCCTGGCGGGCGCTATCACCGGTACTGGTAACTCTCTGCAAGAACTTGCTGATGCACAAACCCGTCAGGTGGAAACCTACACCGGATTAGAAACTGCGGTGACCTTAGCCTATGAGGATGCGCTCGCCCGTGTGGAAGATTCTCTCACTGACGGCTCATTGCTTCGCGGCGAGGTTCTGGCCCGGTGGCACGATTTTGTGGGAACGGGCGACTTCTTCCGCTCTTTGGAGAACCGCATCGGACGGCTGCGGGACAGGTTTGCCGGAATGTTGACCGGTAAACCGGCAGCGACCACGCGGGTTGAGCAGGCTCTCGAAACGGGTCTGCACGCCGTTGTTCTTGATGCTGCTCAACGTGCGCATGAGACTATCCGTCGAAGCTGGGGAGCGGAACGAGCAGGGCGCGTACTCTTACAGAATATTGACGAGATCCCGTACCCTCCGCACAGCACCCAGGCTCGTGCGGAGCTTGATGAGACTATCGCCGCAGAAATACGAGCCTGGCAAAGTTCTGTACTTGATATGATCCGTGCTGAAGGCAGTGGCAAACGCCAGCGAGCGCGCGTGCTCTCCCTGGGTGTTAACGCGACGGCGGTGCTGCTCATGATGGTGGCTTTTTCGGCGACTGGCGGACTCACCGGCATCGAAATTGGTATTGCGGGAGGATCTGGGGTCGTTGGATCTAAGCTTCTTGAATCGGTCTTCGGCGAGGATGCTGTGCGCCGCATGGCGACTCGCGCTCGCAGTGATCTAGTGGCACGCCTAGAAACCCTGCTCAAACGGCAATCCGAAAACTACCGGCAGGTGCTTTCTTCCCGTGAACCGCACGTACAGCCGGACGAAATTCGTGTCGCTGCCGAACAGCTTCATGACTTAGGTCAAGAACTAGATCATGATCCCTTGGCTTGGCGTGAAGACTCGCCTCAAAACTCGGGGCTCGTTCAGCACATGCATGACGATACAACACAGCCATTACCTGTTAAGAACTCTCGCCAGGAGCACACACGATGAACTCATCTTTAGCATCCGCTACGCTGCGCGGGTCTTTTGAAGAACGTGCGCTTCGCCTTCACGATGCGCTCGGCCTGGGGCTTGACGTTATTCCTGATACCGTGCAGGAGAACGCATCCGCAACGCTGAGCCGTGTCATGGAACGTCGGCAGCTTTCGGCAGAACACACTATAATTGGTTTTTTCGGGGCCACCGGAAGTGGAAAATCCACCCTTTCAATACCATTGCTGGGATGCCCCTGGCACGTACCGCCGTTACACGCCCGACTACCTCAGAAATTCAGGCGGCGATTTGGGGACGGGACGGAAGCGAAGAGCTTCTGGACTGGCTTAAGATCGAACATAGGGTCTATCCCGAGGAGAACGAATCGATACGCCAGATTCGTACCCAAACACAAAATTCGGCGGCAGATTCTGCAGCACCCCACGAAATCGTAGAGCCCGTTCCTGGCATGTGGAATAAGCTCAAAACGGCGGTTGGGCGTGGGCAGACCCGTACACGATCTGGCGGGCTGATCCTGCTGGATCTGCCCGACCTTGACTCGGTAGCGCATCACCACCGGGAGCAGGTAGAGCGCATGCTCTCCTATGTGGATGTGCTGGTGTGGGTCCTCGACCCCCAAAAGTACGCGGATGCGGCGGTGCACCACGATTTTCTGGCTCCTCTCTCCACTCGTGGACATCGCATGGTATGCGTTCTGAACCAAGCAGATACCCTAGATTCCCATGAGGTTCCACAAGTACTTGATGCGCTCACGGAGCTTTTAGAAGCGGACGGCATTACGCCGCTGCTCATTACCGCTCCGTTCGCTCTCTCAGCGCGTACTGGTGAAGGCGTCTCTGCTCTGCGGTCGTTGTTAGGACGAGTGGCGGCTGAGAAAAATGCGGCGTATGAGCGTACTGAGGCACAGCTATATGCGATTCGCCGTGATCTTGCAGCCTATCAGGGTGGTGAAGCACCTCTTCATGAGCCTGACTACGCCGTTGATGAGCTGACGGAAGGCTGCTTTCAAGCCTGTGGGGCCGTTGAAGTTCTTGATGCTGCAGAAGCCTCGTATCGTCGTCGTGCCGTTGCCAACACAGGATGGATAGCTACGCGGTGGGTTGCTAAGTTCCGTGCCGACCCGCTAAACGCTTGCATCTTGGAAACGATACTGCGGGTACCCAGAGCGCGAGTGAATCTGCACCACAGAAATCTCCGATGCATCTAACGGCTAGTTCGTTACCACCGCTTACTGCAGCTCAGCAGGCAGCATTAGCTCAGGCAGCGCGCGGTTATGGTGAGTCTGTAGCCCAAAATATTGAAGCTCCCTGGAAGCAACGTATCCAGAACGCCTCCTTGACCCGAGAACAGGACTTTCCGGAGGCTTTTGAAAGGGCGATCGCGCGTGTAGACTACAACACTACCCAGTCACGTTTCTGGTGGAAGCTACTTAACACGGTGCAATGGATTGCATTTCTAAGCCTTTTGGGAGGCGTAGCCTGGCTGACTGCAATGGCGTTTGCAAGCTACCTGCAGATACCTCTGCCGCCTGCGCCTGTACCCGAGGGATCCCCTGTGCCGGTGCCCACACTTCTACTTATCTTGGGGGTGCTTTTAGGAATCCTGGGTGCCGTATTGGGTAGGGCACTGGTAAATGTGAGTGCCCGTGCATACCGGCGTTCCTTGCGAATGCGCATGATCCAACAGTGTGAAAACGCGGCACAGCAGGTTATCGTAGCGCCCGTATTGGCAGAATGCGAGAAGCTCAGGCGCTATAGGCAGGCTCTGACATAAGAATGAACACCTAAACAACATGAGGGGTGTGGAACCAACTAATCGGTTCCACACCCCTCTATGGTTTTGACCTAAGCTACTATACGTTCCGAAGCGCTTGTGAAATCTTATGAGCTGCATCAACAACAACCTCGGCGTATTTGCGACCGGGCTGCATACCAAGTCTTTCGATAGGACCGGAAATAGAAACGGCTGCAATAACTTTGCCCGACGGTGAACGTACAGGAGCAGACACGGAAGCCGTGCCGCGCTCACGTTCACCTGCAGACTGCGCCCAGCCTAATCTCCGCACGGAAGCAAGCATGGCAGCGCTGAAATACGCATCTTGCAGACCTTCAACAAGGCGGCTCTGATCTTCCCACGCCAAGAGTACCTGGGCTGCGGAACCAGCCTTCATAGAGAGCTGCGTTCCTATAGGAATTGAATCATGCAGCCCAACGGGACGTTCTGCGGACGCTACGCATACGCGCCAATTTCCCTGACGCCGATAAACCTGCGCCGATTCGCCGGTCACATGGCAAAGCTGATTTAAAACCGCTCCCGAAACCGCTAGGAGATGATCGGCACCAGCCGCATTCGCCAGTTCCATTAGGCGGGGCCCCAACATAAATCGTCCCTGAACATCGCGTGCCACCATACGGTGGTGAGAGAGCGCCACCGCCAAACGATGTGCCGTTGGACGGGCTAGCCCGGTGGCCTTAACAAGCTGCCCCAGCGTGACCGGACCAGCCTCTAGGCATGAAAGAATAAGCGCGGCTTTATCAAGTACCCCCACGCCAGAGGAGATGTTTGGTTCGACCTCAACAACCTGTTGGTCATCCGTGAGAGTATGGGGAGTCTTCAAAGGAGTCGAAAGCCCCGACGTATCGCGAGGGTGACGTGCTCCAGGCAACGGTGTAGACGATGGTGCAGATGTCATAACTCTAGTTTAGCTCAGTGCATCTCAAAATGTGGAAGATAGGGCGCACTTCATAGACTCTTCCTCTGAACCTGCCCATGATGGAGGAACCCTGAATACCAAATTTTTGAAATATATTCCAGGGTCAAGAATATATGTGTTATAAGGCACTATATGTCTATGATGGGCGGAAAGCCCGCCATATCAAAGCAGGAGGAAAAATGGCAGGGGACAATACTGCTGCGACAAGCGCTATACCCACATCTGTGAAGCGCCCGCGTACTCTCGCCGAAAAAGTCTGGGAGAACCACGTCGTGGTGCCCGGGCAAGATGGCAAACCCGACCTTCTCTATATTGACCTGCATCTTCTGCATGAGGTGACCTCGCCCCAGGCTTTTGAAGGACTACGCCTCGAAAACAGGCCTCTGCGCCGTCTCGACTTGACGATCGCAACTGAAGATCACAATACCCCCACCGAAAATATTTTCTCGACCATTGCGGATATTACTTCGCGAACCCAGATCGAAACCCTGCGTCGTAACACCGCGGAATTTGGCGTGCGCCTCCATCCGCTCGGCGATATTGAACAGGGTATCGTACACGTAGTCGGCCCGCAGCTGGGATTGACCATGCCCGGAATAACCGTCGTCTGTGGTGACTCGCACACCTCAACCCACGGGGCTTTCGGTGCGCTTGCCTTCGGTATCGGCACCTCTGAGGTTGAACATGTGATGGCAACCCAAACCCTGCCGTTGGCGCGCTTTAAAACAATGGCAATCAATGTCGAAGGAACCCTAAAACCCGGAGTAACCGCCAAAGATATTATTCTTGCCGTTATCGCTCAGATCGGTACCGGAGGCGGGCAGGGATACGTACTCGAATACCGCGGTTCTGCGATACGCTCCTTGTCTATGGAAGGGCGTATGACCATCTGCAATATGTCGATTGAGGCAGGCGCTCGTGCGGGTATGGTAGCTCCCGACGAGACTACTTTCGAGTATGTTAAAGGACGTCCTCACGCACCCAAGGGGCAAGATTGGGAGGATGCGCTCGCTTACTGGAAGACACTTCCCACCGATGAAGGTGCCGTTTTCGACAAAGAAATCTTTATTAATGCGGACGAGCTTGAGCCCTTCGTTACCTGGGGAACAAACCCTGGTCAAGGTGTGCCGCTGAGCCAAGCGGTTCCCGCACCTGAAGACTTTGAGGATGAAAACGACCAGGCAGCCGCATCCCGTGCCCTGGAGTACATGGATCTTAAAGCCGGAACTCCCATGAAAGATATTCCGGTGGACGTCGTGTTCTTAGGTTCGTGCACTAACTCACGCATTGAGGATTTGCGTGCTGCCGCCGAAATCATTCGTGGGCGTACCCTTGCCTCAGGCGTGCGTATGATGGTCGTTCCCGGTTCACAGAAAGTTCGCGCACAGGCCGAAGAAGAAGGCCTAGATAAAATCTTCAAGGACTTTGGGGCAGATTGGCGCTTTGCCGGATGCTCTATGTGCTTGGGCATGAACCCCGATCAACTGGCACCGGGGGAGCGATGCGCATCCACCTCGAACCGCAACTTTGAGGGACGCCAGGGTAAAGGCGGACGAACCCATCTTGTCTCGCCGCTAGTCGCTGCCGCAACGGCGGTTCGCGGAACCCTCTCATCACCTTCTGACTTAGAACCACACGCAGACAATGCCCCTGCGGCGGCGTAAAGGAGAACATTGTGGAACCAATTATTAAACACACCGGAATTGGTGTTCCTCTGCGCGTCTCGAACGTGGATACCGACCAAATTATCCCGGCGGTTTATCTCAAACGCGTAACGAAAACAGGCTTTGACGATGCCCTCTTTGTGAATTGGCGTAAGAACCCCGAATTTGTTCTGAACCAGGAACCTTACAAAAATGGGTCAGTGCTGGTGGCGGGCCCCGATTTTGGCACAGGATCATCGCGTGAGCACGCGGTCTGGGCGCTTAAGGGATTACGGGTTTCGAGTCGTTATATCGTCACGGTTTGCCGATATTTTCCGTGGTAACTCGGGTAAACAAGGACTCGTTGCCGCTCAGGTGGCTCAGGATGATGTCGAGTTGATTTGGAAGGCTCTTGAACGGGAACCCGGTACCGAAATTACCGTTGATTTAGAGAATAAGACGGTAACTGTGGGTGCCCTCGTCGTGCCCTTCCAGATTGATGATTATGTGCGGTGGCGTTTGATGGAAGGGCTTGACGATATCGGGCTTACCCTTCAGAACATTGAGGCCATTAAAGACTACGAGGCACGCCGCCCCGCGTGGATGCCTCGGACTCAGGAAGTCTAGTCTGGATACTCGGTGAGGTGCGTACCCTGTGACGTCAGGGTACGCACCTCACCGAGCGTTACGGGGTGTATATATAGAAACACATCATAGGTATGTTGCTGTGGTTTGACGGTTATGTGAGGTAGTTCTTCAAGAAAGTTTATGAGCGGCATCTTTGAACTATCTCGATAAACATTGCGAAGCACAGGTTCTGCACAGCTCTTCCGTTTGTAGCAGCCCGTTCGAGAACGTAAAATGATAGCTTGAAAGTCTGTGCAGACCTATTAATAATTTGTTAATGGCGCCGGACCTCAGCACTAACAGCAGTTCTTGTCGGCCCCACCGAGCCGACCGTTCGAAGGATTAGTTATGTCCCTTAACATCAGCGAACTTCGCATTGAGGGTGGTACCCCCTCTTAAAGGCGAAGTCCACGTTCGAGGCGCCAAAAACCTCGTACCTAAAGCGATGGTAGCAGCGTTGCACGGATCCACCCGTTCGACCTTGCGTAACGTACCAGACCTAAGCGATGTTGAGATTGTAACTACCCTTGTTGAACTTCACGGTGCGAAAGTTAACTATGATCCTGAAGCCGGTATTCTCACGTTAGACCCCGCCCAAGACGCAAAGACTGCGGCCGACAATGCTGAAGAGATTCAGCTCTTTGGCGGTAACTCACGTATTCCGATCCTGATGGTAGGTCCGCTTCTGCATACGCTCGGTACCGCGCGTATCCCTAATCTAGGTGGATGCAAAATTGGTGATCGTCCTATCGATTACCATATGGATGCGCTCCGTAAATTTGGTGCCGTCGTTGAGAAAGACGATGAAAGCGGCACTACTCTGAACGCTCCCGATGAAGGCCTGCACGGTGCTGAAATCGAACTCAATTACCCCCTCCGTAGGCGCTACCGAACAGGTTCTTCTGACCGGTGTGCGCGCCCGCGGCACCACGGTTTTGAAAAACGCCGCTATTGAGCCCGAGATTATTGATCTTATTGCGGTTTTGCAGAAGATGGGCGCAATCATCTTCATTAACGAAAACCGCACCATTATTATTGAAGGGGTTGACGCCCTAACCGGGTACGACCACACCGCCTTGGCAGACCGCAATGAGTCCGCTTCCTGGGCATCCGCCGCGTTGGCAACCGGCGGAGATATTTTTGTGCGCGGCGCTTCACAGAAGGATATGACTGCGTTCCTCAACCAGTTCCGGAAGATGGGCGGTGAATTCGAGGTTACCCCGGAAGGAATCCGCTTTACTCACCCCGGCGTGATTACCCCCGGAGCAGAGCTGAACCCTATCGTGTTTGAGACCAACGTGCACCCCGGTTTTATGACCGACTGGCAGCAGCCGCTTGTCGTTGCGCTGACGCAGGCAAAAGGAACTTCTATTGTGCACGAGACCGTGTACGAAGAGCGTTTTGGGTTTACTAATGCCCTCAAACAGATGGGCGCCGATATTGTGGTTATGCGCGATTGCATCGGCAGCGAGTTTTGTCGTTTCCACGGTAAGAGCTTCGGGCACTCCGCTATTATTAGCGGTTCTACCCCGCTTAAGGCCGCTGACATTGAGTGCCCGATCTGCGCGGTGGATTCTCGCATATTATCGCCGCTCTGACAGCAGAAGGTACATCCCACGTTACGGGTGTTGAAATTATCGCGCGCGGTTACGAGAACTTTGAAAAGAAACTCGAAGCTCTGGGCGCAAAGTTTGAGGTACTTGCCCGCAAACAGAGCAAGACTCCTAAGCCCGATGCAGAAATTGAGATTGTTGTGCCAGAAGAGGTTGAGGTACAGGGCTAGTATGAGCGGTCAACAGGGGAAAAAAGCACTACCCACACTTGAGCCTACCCCTCAAGGAGATAAGCTCTTTAAAGTTCTTGGTAACGCTGCGCGCGTGGTGTATAAAGGCATAGCCCGCATCGAAATTATCGGGAGCGAGAACTTCCCGACCGACCGAGGCTATATCGTGGTTGCTAACCACTCCACCGAGATAGACCCTGTGACCGTTGCACTCCCTATTTTCAATAACGGAGTCTTTCCGCGGTTTTTAGCGAAGGACTCTTTATTCCGAGCGCCCGTTCTGGGATATATTATGCGTAAAATGGCGCATATTCCCGTGATACGCGGCTCTGTAGACGCTCGCAAGGCACTTATTACTGCCCGTAAAGTTGTAGAGGCTGGCGGCGCTGTAGTGATTTACCCTGAGGGGACAACTACTGGCGACCCCGAGGGCTGGCCCATGCAGGCCCGTACGGGTGCTGCCCGTCTTGCCCTCGCAACTGGTGCCCCCGTAGTACCGGTGGCGCACTGGGGTGATGAGCAGATTCTTGGGTATGACTACGAAACCGTGGATGGTGGCCGCGTCAAAGAGCATCGTAAGGTTTCCCTATTTCCCCGTAAAACGGTCAAATTGAAAGTGGGTAAGCCTCTTGATATCACCTCTTTGATCGATGATCACTCGCCAGAGGCAAAGCATACACGCACTGAGCTTGGGATCGTGACCGACGCTATGCTTGACGCCGTGACCGAACTGCTGGAAGACATACGTGGCGAAAAGGCGCCAATCGGTCGTTGGAATCCCCGAACCAAACGTCGTGAAGCTCCCGGTGAAATGACGGGGATAGCTGGTAACCTGGGCGAACCGGATCCTAAATAGGAGGCGAGGTTATGGCTCTTTTCACGAATTCCGCTGACAACAGCGAACCGGCTCCACGTAAGGTAGTAAAAATTGCGATCTTGGGTGCGGGAAGCTGGGGGACCGCATTCGCCAAAATTGTGGCTGATTCGGCGCGAGAAAATAAAACGGGCGTTCAGGTAGTCCTTATTGGCCGCAGCGAACAAGCTATGGCAGAGTGCTCTCAGACTAGGGAAAATAGTAAATATTTTCCGGGGATGAAGCTACCTGAGAACTTGGAATTTACGGCGGATGCTCCTACCGGGCTTACTGATGCCGATTTGGTGGTACTGGCTTTACCCTCACAGGTGCTACGTTCGCAGCTTCAACTTTATGCCCGCTATATTGAGCCGCATGCCCTGCTGGTTTCGCTTGCAAAGGGATTAGAAACCGGCACCGGTTTGCGCATGTCCCAGGTGATTACCGAGGAACTTGAGGAAGCCTTGGCGATGCGCGGCGCAGACATCCGCACTATCGGGCATATACCGCATCGGGTATGCGTGCTTTCAGGGCCGAATCTTGCTACTGAGATTATGGGGGAGGAGCCAACTGCTTCCGTCGTCGCGGCACGCACACTGCCCATCGCAGAAATTGTCGCGCAGGCTTGTGCCTGTAGCTATTTCCGCCCCTACACGAATACCGATGTGGTGGGTACGGAAATCGGTGGTTTGGTGAAGAACGTGATCGCCTTGTGCGTCGGCATCTGTGAAGGCCGCAATTACGGTGATAACTCCAAAGCCTCAATCATGACGCGCGGACTTGCCGAAATTACTCGTCTTGCGGTCGCACTGGGTGGTGAAGCAGCAACAATGAGCGGGCTTGCGGGGATGGGAGATTTGATTGCTACCTGTTCATCGCCGCTTTCACGAAATCATACTGCCGGGCGTCTACTTGCCGAAGGGGTAAGCCCGGATAAACTCAGCGAACATATGAGCCAGACAGCGGAATCCATCAAATCAGCCCCCGTCGTAGCGCAATTGGCACGCCGTCACGGAGTCGAAATGCCTATCGTGGAAGCGGTCGTTGCTGTCCTGACTGGACGCATCGAGATCGGGCAGCTGGCACCGCTGCTACTGGGACGGCGCCTGAAACACGAAGGCCAATAACATCAAGATCTTCCGCAAGAAAATTTTTGCGGCAGATAAAACAACTAATACAGCACGTGTGCGCAGACATGGGCGCTTGAGGGGCGCCCTCTTACGAAGGAGATACAATGACCGAAAACGCACAGAAGAAACTGTTGCTCTACTGTGTGGCGGACGTTCTTCGGAACACCCTATTTCTCTGATTACTGCCGTAGGCGTGCTAGGCGCCATTGACAGCAGCGTCTACGACGTGGTGACTATTGGCATTACAAAAGACGGTCGTTGGTATTTGACGAATCTGGAAGAACTGAGCACACTTCTCGACGCTGCCCCTGCACATGCAGAGTTTACGGGTGGTTCGCACCAGGTTTTCCTGCCTCTTGGAGCCGGGGATTCGCGAGTGCACCTAGTAGATGCTGACGGAAATCTTGAGTATGGTCCTGCCCTTGACGTGGTATTCCCCCTCATACACGGTCCTTTCGGCGAAGACGGAACAATTCAGGGTCTTCTGGAACTCGCTGAGTTGCCCTATGTAGGATGCGGCGTGACGGCATCAGCTGTAGGTATGGATAAGCACTTTATGAAGGTTGCATTTGAGTCGGCTGGGCTGGAGGTCGGGCCTTATGAGGTGGTGACCGATCGCCAATGGAATCATGAGCGCGAGGAATCGCTTAAACGTATAACCGCCCTTGGTTACCCCATGTTCGTTAAACCCACGCGTGCGGGTTCTTCTTTTGGCATTACCAAAGTGGATAAATTTGAGGAACTTGTTCCGGCTATCGAAGAAGCGCGCCGCCATGACGCAAAGATTATTGTGGAAGCTGGCATTGTGGGGCGTGAAATCGAGTGCGGCGTCCTAGACGGTCACCACGGTGATATGCCACGTGCATCATACCCTGGCGAAATCGAGGTTGTTGATGAGAACCACGGTTTCTATGATTTTGATGCTAAATATATCTCAAAGTCTTCGGCAGTTACCCGGTGCCCCGCCGATTTACCGAAGGATATGCAGGAGCGTTTGCGTGCTCTGGCGGTTAAGGCGTTTTTGGCCCTTGACGGCGAAGGATTATCCCGCGCAGATTTCTTCTACACCCCGGATGGTCGTTTGGTGATCAACGAGGTGAACACTATGCCAGGATTTACCCCGATTTCAATGTACAAAACCATGTGGGAAAACACCGGAATTTCCTATACCGAACTGATTGATGAACTGCTGACTCTTGCACTGGAGCGTCCTTTAGGGCTGCGCTAATGAAGTCTTAAACAGAGAAGGAAATTCCGATTTTAGAGCCCCCAAGACCTAAGGTCTTGAGGGCTCTAAAATTTGCGTTTGCGTGAAGTGAACTGAAGGTAAGGATCCAGAGATCTTGAATCCTCTATTTTCCGGTTTTGACACCGTTGAGAGTATCGTTGATGTTCGTGCATTTCTTCTGAGACGGAATTTGTTTGACCGCCGAGTTGAGCTCAGCAAGAAGAGTTGATGATGAAACCTTATCTGCGTCGAAGGTTACTTCAATGGCGGGCGTTCGTCCGTACGTGGTTGCCGTCCACGTTCCCGTCGCACGGTTTTCAGGGCCTGCAGCGGCGGAGGAAGACGCAGAGACTGGCGGTGCTGAGTTCTCTGGCGCATCCTTGGGACGCAGCACCCAATCAATCCCATTGACCTCAGCGCATGGGTCCGATACGGGTTCCTGAACGGTAACACCGCATTTGAGAATCACGGAGGCTGGTTCGCCCCAAGCGGTCGTTCCTTGCGCCGTAGTTTCACGCTGCTGTAAGCCAACGAGTTTTTCTGGCATAGCAACCATCGCATAAGCGCATACGGGGTTGGCGGCATCTGGAGCCGGATCAAGATTGACATTGCCCGCTCCACACGCGCTGAGCGACAGCACCCCGGTGAGCGCAAGACCCAAGCCTGCTCGCTTCGCTGGGGACATGACGAAAAAGCTAAAAGACGTAAAAGTCACTCTCTCATTCTAACGTACGGTATATTCACCGGCGTGTCGCAGAAACATAGCGCGGCAGATCAGAAGAAAGCAAAAATTTGAATACCAATTTAAAGCTCAAAGTCACGACAATTTGCCCATAGTCCAGGTACCATGAAAGTAACAGTTAATAGTTGATCGTGAAAAGATTCTTAAAATTCGATAAACTTTTGAGAGAAGCACATCCTTGTTATTTAGGGTGTAGACTCACCCAAGCACGCATATTGTTCGGTAGCTATTCGGTATAAGGACACTTTTTGGGAAACAGACAATGCAAAGTAGCGTCGGCTAGCCTAGCGACTGCATTGATTGCATTCGGTAGTGTGCCGATCGCCGCAACGCTGACACAGGAGGCACGTGGCGCTTCCGGGAAGGTCGCAAACCATCCTGCGACCTCTGAGGCTGCCGCGCCCGGTCAAGCTATCACGCAGCCTGCCGTACCAGCTACCTTTGCAGCTTTAGGTCAGAAAAATGCCGTGACTCCTATGCCCATGCCGTCTGCAACCGCTACCTTGACTATGTACGGCATGGCCTCGGGCAACGTGACCTATGCTGCTCAACCCGCCGTTGCCCTGCAATCGGAATCTCCCATTGCAGGTGCCGAGTTTGCCGCTGCACCTCCGCTTGACTATGACCAGCAGGACGACGAGATTCCTGAGGCTACCGAGACCCCTGCGCAACGAGCTACCCCGGCTCAGAAAACTGATGAAGATGAAGCGGAAGTTCAGCCTGTCACCCCCGAATATGAGAGTCCACAGGCGCAGCCTTATGATGCCGAAGTTCCTACTGAGGATTCTGAAACAGAGGCTGTAACTCCAACTCCTGATGCTCCCGTTCAGAACCTTCCTGCTGAGGACGCTGAGGCAGCTTCCCCGGATCTCGGAGAAGAACCAGCGGCTACTCCTGTGACGCCTACTCCGGCTCCTACAGATCAGACTCCGGTGAATCCCACACCGGTAACCCCTACGCCCACACCGGTTAATCCGACCCCGGTGAACCCGGAGCCTGTGCCTGCCAACCCTACTCCTGTGACGCCTACTCCGGCTCCTACAGATCAGACTCCGGTGAATCCCACACCGGTAACCCCTGCTCCGGTGAATCCCACACCGGCCCCAGTGAAACCTACGCCTACACAGGCCAACCCAACACCAGTTAACCCTGCGCCTGATCCGGTACCGACCATTGTGCCTAGTCCGGATCTGACCCCGGTTAACCCTGCTCCGGTGAATCCCACACCGGTCCCGGCGAACCCTACGCCTACACAGGCCAACCCGACACCGGTGTATCCTACCCCCACTCCCGTAACACCGGCTCCGGCTAAGCCAACACCCGTGACCCCCACACCGGTACCGGTCTCGCCGACCCCGTCGCCCGTAACACCTACTCCTGCAGACCCCGCACCCGCACCGTCTCAGGATCCTGGGTGGACCCCTGCGCCTTCGGAGCAGCCTACTAGCCAGCCTGTTCCGTTCCCGAATCCAAGTGCTTCCGAATCGGCAGCTCCAACTCCTACCCCGAGCCCTTCGGGGCATGGAAACCCGGGGTCTGACGATTCGCCAGCTCCAGATGCCAGCCCTTCGGCAACGCCGTCGAGCAATGTCTCTCCAGCACCCGCGCCGTCTACATCTGCTGAACCCTTCCCCAATAGCATTGCGACGTTGGGGCGTTTTGCAACAAATTCAGGGTTCCCCAATGCGTTCCCCGGCGCTGCGGACTGGGTACAGGGATATTTGTCCCGTGGAGAGAACGCCCGGAATGGCTCGCCAACTTTGAGAATGGCGAACCCACAGGAGTCTAGAAACGGTTCTTATTCTGTTCCATCTGCCGTGAACCCGGTTGCCCGTCCGCCTGCAACGTCCGCTGGTTCGCAGGCGCAACGGAACGGCGATAGCCCTAAGAGCGTTCAGGAACGTTCAACGGATTCTCGTGGCCCTGGACTCTCAGGTTTCGTGCCGTTGGCGTTCTTCTCCCTGCTAATTCTCGCGATTACCATTGTGGCGATTCGGTACTTTATCCGTGCCAGGTAACAGGGTATGGGCGATTATTGGGGAATGAACCCTCGGACCAAAAAGCATAAAGCACGGGAAAGTTCACTCCGGAAGAGTACATTGGCTCAGCTGGGGGAGTCCCGTGTTTTGCAATTGTTTATGCCCATGCTGGATGAGCATAACCGCTCCGTAATCCAGGTTGCCTCCGCACATGGGCAGGAACCGGTGCTTGAAGTAGGTCCCGGTGACGACTGCGCAGTGCTCACGGGCGATAATCGACGCACGGTTATCACCACAGATACTCTGGTACATGGGCAAGATTTTCTCGATATCTGGCCTGCCGGTCCGCGTAGCGGCGGTTACGAGGTAGGGTGGAAAGCCACCACCCAGAACCTTGCCGATATTGCGGCTATGGGTGCTGAACCCGTTAGCCTTTTTGTATCTCTAAGTCTGCCGCCCGAAACCCCCTATGGTTGGGTTGAAGACTTTGCCCGCGGTATCCTCGACTCGCTGCATGCATGCGGCGCTACAGTCTGTACGGTAGGCGGCGGTGATCTAGGTAGCGCACGTGATGCCAGCGTTACCATAACGGCTGTTGGACGATGCGAAATCCCCGTGCTGAGGTCCGGGGCGCAACCGGGAGATACCGTAGCTTTGGCGGGCTGTACCGGGTGGGCTGATGCCGGGCTGCGGCTACTGACAATCACAGGCTCTCTCGACTTGATAGAGCAGCTGCCTTTTACGGAGAAAGAACGTATCGAACGCGCTGTTACCCATCAGCTAAGGCCCGTATCGCCCATACCCGCAGGGCGACGCGCTGCAGCGTACGGCGCCAACGCTATGCTAGACCTTTCAGACGGACTCGTTAAAGACGCGCGTCGAATTGCCGAAGCATCCGGCGTCGATATCGTGTTCAATGATCCTGCGATTACCGAGCTGGCACGTGAGCTGGTACCAGTGGCAAGTCTTATTCTTGAGCATCAGCCTCATAACGATCATGGTGATTCTGCGGTCAGCCTGGCCCGTGAATGCGTTCTGGGCGGTGGCGAGGACCACGGGCTTTTAGCATGTTTTCCGGCGGGTGCCACGATTCCTGAGGGATTTGTCGCTTTAGGCTCTTGCAGTGCTCAAGAACGAAGTGCATCACGAATTCTGTGCGATGGATATGAGCTCCAAAACTATGGTTGGGAACATTACCGAGCATAACCGTCGTATGCTAGAAAGAGCACGGTTACCCAACCCCGGATGGGAAGGATACGTTATGACGAGCGAGCACTTTGCCGCACAAACCCCGCTTAATTTCGGGGTCACGTGGATTGGTGAGGCGCTCTCAACGGTGCGAGTATATTGCGACACACTTAACTCTCTGAACGCTTTCCCTGTTCCCGACCAGGACACAGGCTCGAATTTGGTACACACTTTAGACGCCCTCAATAAGGCCTTTAGTGAAGGGTTTGATACCCTTCTGCATGATCTTCACGCTCTCACGACGGATATACAGAGCGTTAACCAACGTCTGGGTGAAATCTATGAGAACGCTCTCGTGCAAGCCAGTCGGATGGCTCGCGGCAATTCTGGGACGCTCCTGTGCGCCTGGGCGTTGGAGGCAGTGCGTACCTACTGGAATTTTCCCGGCCGTCTAGCAGAAGAGCTGGGCGAAGAGGCACATAATCTGACACTTCTTCAGGAGCTTGAGGCGATGTACCGCGAAACACCCGTTACGGAAACCGGTACACGCGAGAGCGCGTACCGTGAGAGCTATGCGTTAGCGCTTGCCGCCGAACGAGTACGCCGTATTATTGCGGATGAAAGCCTAGAGCAGGGCACTATGGTAGCGATTATGATTGCGCTCGCAGATTACCGTTTTCACTATCGTGCAGGATCGGAGCTTACCGATGTGACGGCACGTGCAGAGTTTCGTCGCGCCACGATGCGCCGAGCGCTTGAGGGCACGGCGCAGAATCCGCCGCTGCCAGAACTCAAGGGATACGTAGATGCAGGTGCCCTAGGCTTTTATTTGGCAGCGGTACAATCAAATCCGCGCTGGATGAGCTCGCGTATGCCTGCGCAGGAGGTTTATGCCTTGGCGGAGCCTCCTACAGATGTTACAAAGCCGAACAGTACGTCTGCTCGGAAAGCGCGAAAGACCGAAGGAACGCAGGACCAAGCAGAGCATCATAATGATGCGACCGGTACTCGGGAAAACCCAGGGTCAATCTGGGAAATCATGGGGACGCTAACTATAGACCCCCTTACTCTCGTACAGCTTCGAGCAGAATTAGAAGAGCTTGGCGACTCGCTGTTGCTCACCCCGCTCGATTTCAAGAACAATATGTGGACCTTACACGTGCATGTGCCGTCTTTGGAAGAAGCCCGCAAAGTTATCGCTCATTACGGTGTATTAGCGGATGAACGAGTAAGCTCGCTGACTGTTTACGAGGACGAGAGCGCCGCACAATCGTGTTCTCAAGATTGATGTCTAGAGCCTGTGTTCACGGGGAGGGCGGGCGATCAGGACATGCGTTGTATGGTGACATGAGCTGACGGAGGTTCGTAGCGTGCCCCAAATGTGCAACGGTAGTATTAAATCTACGTCTTATACGGCCGTTTGAGCTGGAACAATATATTCGGGCTGACTGAGTGCTGCGAGCAGAAAGGAGGGGAAAACGTGTCACCTCAAAACTCGAAAGAAGCGCATGATGAGGGCGCGACTCCCAGCCTTTTTGCCGATGAATTTTTAGAAAGCGGTCTTGGACAGGCCAAGAAAGCTGCCGAACAGCAACCCACCGATACCGAGCATTCTGACCCCAAATCGTCTGCCATTCTCTCTGAGGACGAACTTGTAGCCCATGAATATGTAACGGTTCGCGACCTTGCCGAGTATGCACGCGGTACTAAAACGTTAACGGAGCTCTCCACCCTCGCGCATCAGCGTGAAAGCTCGGAGTATCAGCGTATTGTGGATGCTCTGCGTGCTTCTTTGGGCGCGGCGGCTCAGAATATGGAGACAGCGGAACTGTACGAACTGGCTGATATTGCGTATACGGCACGTACCGAAGCACCGTCCCAGCGTGGAACGTCTATCCGAGGAAAAACCAAGAAGAGCACACAAACAGCATCGCAAAAACCGGCAGCAAAGAAAGCGAAACCCACACGAACCAATCCAAAAAAATCTAAGCATACTCGATCAGGTGCAGAGACCTCCTCTTCGGAACAAAAAAAAATAGCCTCGATTCTCATGTGGAAGAGTCGCATCAGGAAAAGAGCAAACCAAAGAATACCGTAAAAACACCGGCAAAGAAACCTGCGCGCAAGAAAACCGCCGACCCAAAGAAAACAGATAAGCCAGCCGCGCGAGTGCGGAATATAAAATATAATTCGGACTCTTCTCAAGAGCAAGAAAAGCAACAGCAACGTGCCGCACGGTCGCAGGTTTTAGCACGCTATAACGATGAGAAACGCCTGGAAAACGCACCCTTAACACGTTACCTGCCGACGGCAACGGCACGCGCCCTCAAAACTCACCTGAGCATAAGCACGGTGGGGGAGCTGCTGGAATATTTTCCACGGAAATACCTGCCTCGTGGAGAACTTAGCCGGTTTGCCGACCTTGTTGAGGGACAGGACGTGACAATTATCGCCAGGGTCACGAACGTTTCGACCCGAACCATGGCGGCACGCAGAGGAAAAATCACCGAAGTCACGATTACCGATACCCTTGCAGAATCCGACCAGAATTCGGTCGATAATTCTTCATCAGGTACCTTCGCCGTACGCGAGGGCAGGGCCAATACACCGCAACGAATGTCTGCGGGTAAAACCAACCCGCGCGTGAGCGGATTAGCCGTGCCTTCCGCCGGTTACTCGGGCTATGCGGATTCCTACGGACAACAGAGCAGCGGGAATAATTTCTTCGGCGTGCCGCAACATATATTCGGCAGTTCGGATATATCAGGAACTGGGCGGGTAGGCTCCACCATGAAGCTTTCCTTCTTCAACGCATGGACCGCGGCACGCGAGATCCATGCTGGCGAAACCATGATGTTCTCCGGGAAGGTGGGGATTTATCGCGGGGAGTATACACTGACAAACCCGCATTACGCCCTGCTTTCAGACGATGGAAATGCGAACGCCCCCGAACGTGCCGAGGCGCCCATTCCCGTTTATCGTGCTCCGGTGAAACTGCCAACGGATCGCATCGCGACCGCTATTGCTCAGCTCATCGAATCTGTGCCCCTAAAAGAGCTTGAAGACCCAATACCGTATAAAATACGCCGCGCCCGAAAAGTCCCTTCGCTGGAGTGGACCTATCGCGCCCTGCACACTCCCGATAGTGAGGACACTTTGGCGCGCCGCTCAAGCTCAGATGCGCTACCGAGAAGCCTTTGTTCTGCAGAGCGCCTTGGCCCGGTTACACGCCGCACGTGCCGCCCACGCCACCGTGGCCCGGCCCGCTCTGCCGGATGGGGCAGCAGATACTCTGCTGAAGGTGCTTCCCTATGAGCTCACCGAGGGGCAGCAACGAGTGGGCAAGGAAATTTCCCGTGATCTAGCCTCACCGTCACCCATGAATCGGCTTCTGCAAGGCGATGTTGGCTCGGGTAAAACGGTGGTAGCCCTTCGCGCTATGCTTCAGGTAGCCGACTCTGGTGGGCAATCCGCGATGCTCGCACCCACCGAAGTGCTCGCCGAACAGCATTTCCGCTCGATCCTCGATATTCTTGGGGATTTAGCGGATACCGAGGGTATACCGGGATATGAGACTACGCTTTTTCACCCCCAAAACCAAAAAGAAAGCAAAAAAACCGAGCATCGCGTGCGGGTTAGGCTACTCAGCGCCTCAATGCCTAGTGCACACAAGCGTGCCGTACTCGCCGAGATCGCCGACGGCACCGCCGACGTGGTAATCGGAACCCACGCCCTGCTTTCGGACACGGTCACCTTCCGCGACCTTGGCATGGTTGTGGTCGATGAACAGCACCGTTTCGGCGTGGAACAGCGTGACTCTCTGCGTGGGAACAACGGCGAGCTGCCGCATCGTCTGGTGATGACGGCAACCCCCATTCCCCGTACCGTCGCCATGACCGTGTTTGGTGACCTTGATGTTTCCGTACTCGATCAGCTGCCCGCCGGACGGCAGCAGACCGCAACCCATGTGGTACCGCTTGCGGAAAAACCGACCTGGGCAGATCGCCTGTGGACACGCGCTCGCGAAGAGATTGATGCAGGGCACCAAGTCTACGTGGTGGTTCCCAAAATTGGCGATGACGATGAAGAACTTGAAGAAGGCCAGCAGCTCTTCGGCGATGCCGGGCGTGAAGGTTCTCAGAGTTCTGACGGCAAAATACGCCTGACTTCCGTGACTGCGATGACCGCCTATCTAAAACAGAATCCGGCGCTGACTGGAACCCGGATTGCAAGCCTGCATGGGCGTATGGACCCCGAGGAAAAAACTGCTGTAATGACCGCGTTTGAACGCGGCGAGATAGATATTCTGGTGAGCACCACTGTTATTGAAGTGGGTGTGAACGTACCGAACGCAACCCTCATGATGATTATGGACGCCGATCGCTTCGGTATTTCCGGGCTGCACCAGCTTCGCGGCCGCGTGGGGCGTGGCGGTTTTGCCGGAACCTGCCTGCTTGTTACCCGGCAACAGGCCGGGGGAGTATCCCGCGAGCGTCTAGACGCGGTAGCGGCCACCACCGACGGGTTTAAACTTTCGCAGATAGACCTGCAGCAGCGCCGAGAGGGTGATATCCTAGGTGCCGCACAGTCCGGGAAGAAGAGTACCCTTAAATTCCTGCGGGCGCTCGCTGACGCAACCATTATTGAGCGCGCTCGTGAGGATGCGCGGGCGCTGATCGCGGCGGATCCTACGCTGGCGAAGCATCCGAACTTGGCACGTACGATTGACCGGGCGCTTGATGCCGACCGTGAGGCATTTTTGGGGCGTGGCTAACACACGGGTTTGGCGGTTTTGTCACCTTGGGCCTCCGCCACTAGAGACTATCAACAAACAGACGTGAGGAACGCATGAGCCGTATTATTGCCGGAACCGCTGGCGGTCTACGCCTTGCCTCGGTGCCGGGGAGAACACTCGTCCCACGACCGACCGGGTGAAGGAATCACTTTTCTCGAAACTGGAGAGCTATGATGTTGTGCAGGGAGCGCGTGTTCTTGATGCTTATGCCGGGTCAGGGTGCCCTCGGATGCGAAGCGCTCTCGCGGGGCGCCGCATCCGTCGAGTTCGTGGAGAAGTACCCAAAGGCATGTGAGATAACCCGCCGAAATGTTGCGGCAACGTCGAAAATTGCAACCGGTATTACCCGAGTGACTCAAGGGAGCGCGCAAAGCTATGTAGCGGTCCATAGCGGCCCCTGGGATCTTGTATTTCTTGACCCTCCATATGCGTTTACACAAGAGCAGGTTCTTGATATTTTGCGTGTCATCGCCCCGAATTTAGCGGAGGGTGCCATCGTGGTCGTGGAGCGTTCCTCACGCGATGCGGAACCTGCGTGGAACTCTCAGCTGCACCGGTTTGCAATGAAGAAATATGGCGAGACGGTGCTGTACTATCTTGAACCAGATGAATCATATACGGATACTGGTTCTGAACCCGCCGAAAGCGAGAATGCTTCATGTTAGCTATCTGCCCCGGATCGTTTGACCCGATTCACCATGGACACCTGGAGATTATTGCTCGTGCCGCTACGCTCTTTGATGAGGTGCTCGTGGGGGTCGCGCATAACTCCTCTAAAAAATACCTTTTTTCTCTGTCGGAGCGCGTGAACCTAGTAGAGTGTTCCCTAGCAGAGCGCGGTATTACCACCGTGAAGGTTGAGGTTATTCCGCCGGGGGTACTTTTGGCACAGTGGGCTCAGGAACACGGGGCGCAGGTGCTTGTTAAGGGCCTCCGCTCGGGGGTGGATTACGAGTATGAGGCTCCAATGGCGAGTATGAACCGTCATTTGGCAAACTTGGAGACGGTGTTCTTGGCGGGGGGAAGACCGTTTCGGCGGGGTTTCTTCAACGATTATCCGTGAGGTTGCATCCTTAGGCGGCGACGTTTCAGTTTATGTGCCGCGTGTGGTTTCGGATGCGCTCGTCGCTAAGCACTCACAGGCCTCGGACCGATAACACGATTGCGTAGTTTTATGCGCGATTCTCCCACGATCAAGGGTGTTTTTCCTGGGTTTTGCGCGTATTTTATGTGAATTTTGATGCGTCAAATGTCATAGTTTGCCGCCCAAACCTTGATTAACGGCGGTTGAGCGGATAGAATATCTCTTTGGTTTAAGCATTTTGTATAAGGAGATATGCCATTTCACCTCAAAACTCCTCTGATTTGGTGGTGTCAGTCAAAAATCTGGTGCACCGTCCCGGATCTATGGAAACCCTCGACGAGGTTGTACAGGCACCCGCTGAGATGGGTAATGCCCTGATTGGTGTACAAGAAGGCACCGACATGGATCTGAACATTCGGCTGGAGTCGGTAGTAGATGGTATCCTGGTAAGCGGCACAACCGTAGTGGATGTACACGGCGAGTGTAGCCTATGTTTGGATCCGATTGATTACGAAATGTCGACCAACGTACAAGAGCTTTTTGTTTTCGAGAAGGCCCCCCTCTGGCGGCCCCGAAGACGAAGACGATGAGCAGTATGCCGTTGAAGGTGAATCTATTGACCTTGAGCCGGCACTGCGGGATGCAGTAATCCTTCAACTGCCGTTCCAGCCCGTCTGCCGGGAAACCTGCCAGGGACTGTGCTCTGAATGCGGAGCGCGCCTGGAGGAAGACCCCGGGCATCATCACGAGGTGTTGGATCCGCGCTGGTCAGCCTTACAGGGCTTGCTGAGCGAGGATACCGAAAACTAAATTGTTGTTACGAGAGAATGAGAGATAGCTGTGGCTGTTCCCAAGCGCAAGATGTCCCGCGCTAACACCCGCGCGCGTCGTTCCCAGTGGAAGGCATCTGTGCCGCCGCTGGTTAAGACTGTTGAAAACGGTCGCGTGACTTACAGCCTGCCTCACCAGGCAAAGGTTGTAACCGACGCTGCAGGCAATGCCCTGTTCCTGGAATACAAGGGCCGTAAGGTCGCCGACGCTTAATCACACGAGTATTCCTGATGACTAACATTCCTAGCGAAGCTGGGGAGTTGCTTGAACGTCTCGGTGTCGATATTGACGCCGAGACGTTTTTGCTGTCTCTCACACACCGTTCCTACGCTTTTGAAAACCCCGGAGTAGAGCATAATGAACGCCTAGAGTTCCTGGGTGATTCTGTACTTTCTCTCGCCATTGCAGAGGAGGTGTACCGCCGCCACCCCGAACTTCCCGAAGGTGAGCTCGTGAAACTGCACCATGTGGTGGTTTCGGCTCCCGCTTTGGCAATAGCCGCCCGTAAACTAGAGCTGGGTAAGCATATCCGTCTAGGTAAGGGGGAAAGGCTTACGGGAGGTGCCGATAAAGATTCGATTCTTGCCGACACCATGGAAGCTATCTTTGGAGCAACGTACATCAGCTTGGGGCGGGAAGCCGCCCGTGAGCTCGTTCTGAGGTTGATTGCGCCCATGTTAGAAGACGAGCAAATTCTCAATTCCGGACGCGACTGGAAAACCGATCTGCAGACGCTGGTAACCTCGCGGTCTTGGGGAGATGTAACCTACGAGATCGAAGCAGAAGGCCCCGACCATGCTCGCGTGTATACTGCCCGCGCTATCGTGGCAAAGCAGACCGCGGGTACCGGAAGCGGACCCAGCAAGAAGGAAGCAGAGCGTCTCGCCGCAGAAGCTGCGTATCGCATACTAGTCTAAAAATAAGTTTGCGCCGCCCGGTGGGAGAAACTAGCTCTTGCGCCGAGTGGCGAGTTCATGACGCTGTGAAGGGGAGAGATGCCGGAGCTACCCGAGGTTGAGACTGTGCGTGAGGGTGTGCATCATCATGCTGTCGGTTGTGTAATCGAGCGGGTACGCATTCTCGATGAACGCTCTATTCGCCGCCATATCGGGGGTTCTGCGGATTTTACGATGCGTTTAGAAGGAACCCGTATTCGCGGGGCATATAGGCGCGGTAAGTATATGTGGCTCACGCTCTCTGCCTCTGATGACGAGCCTTCCCCGAAACCCGGTGACAGCGATGACACGTTACTGCCGTACGCGCTTGTTATTCATTTGGGGATGAGCGGGCAGCTACTCGTGAAGACTCCAGAATTCCCCGCTGAGAAGCACCTCAAATCGTACTTGAACTCGAACCCGCCAATGGTGATATTGGTAAAACCATCGAATTAAGGTTTGTCGACCAGCGTATTTTCGGTGGAATGTTCCTTTCGGAAGTAGTTCCCGGCATTCCTGCGGGCGCCTCGCTCGCTGGTGCGGAGGAAATACCAGAGGAGCTCTTGGTTCCTGAAGCTGTTGAGCATATTGGGCGTGACCCGGTAGATCCATACTTTGATGTGGCAAAGATTCGCCGCATCATGCTGCGTACCTCCAGCGGCATTAAACGCCTGCTTCTGGACCAGTCCGTGGTATCTGGGATCGGGAATATTTATGCGGATGAGGCGCTCTGGCGTGCCAGAATACACTACGCAAAACCTGCAAAATCTCTCAGTGCTGCCCAAACCCGGGAGCTATTCGCCGCCGTACATCAGGTACTGACCGAAGCGCTACACGCAGGCGGGACCAGTTTCGATGCGCTCTATGTGAACGTCAATGGGCAGTCCGGTTATTTTGATAGGTCCTTGAACGCTTACGGCCGTGCCGGCGAACCCTGCCGCCGGTGCTTAGAGGCTGGGCGCACCAGCATTATTGTGCGTGAACCATTTATGAACCGTTCCTCATACCGCTGCCCGCACTGCCAACGCACCCCGCGCGGGCTAAAAATCAGCTAACGTTTTTCCTACACTGCTGAAGAGGAACGTGAATATTTATCCTCGTAGAAAAGACCCAGACGACGGTACCCCTCGTCGATCGTAACGGCGGGCTCCCACTGTAAAAGTTCGCGGGTGAGCCTCTGATCGAACCAGTGCGCCGTTGAAAGCTGCTCCGCCAAAAATTCGGTCATGGGAGGTTCATCCCCGGCTGTTACCGACTTCGGCAGACGCCCCCACACCTTTTCGATCAAACGCCCCACAAAAGCCGCCGTCGGTGCGGGAACCGAGAAACGCGGCGCAGGAACCCCAACCGCCGTGCAGAAACCACTCATCAGCTCAGCAATCGTGCGGGGCTGACCATTTGTGACCACCAGCGCGCGCCCGGCTATTGACTCTAGGCGCTCGTAACCACGTACCAGCGCATCCGCCGCGTTATCAATATAGAGCGTATCGATCAGACCTGTGCCCCCGGAAAGCAGGGGCAGCCGCCCGGACTGAGCCCTATCTAGGATGCGCTCCACCAACTGAGTATCGCCCGGTCCCCAAATCAGATGCGGGCGTAACGCCCCCACGCGCAAGGTAGAGCCCGAGGCGAGCTTCGTGCCGTTCGCCGCCAAAACCGCAAGCTCTGCCGTCGCCTTGGAACGAGCATAGTTTCCGCGAGCATGCTCGGGGGATGCTGCCCCCGTTCCCCTCGCCGATGAGAGCCGTTCCGGCATGAGCAACCGAAGGAGAAGATACATACAAAAACTTAGGAATCGAACGCTCTATAGCGGCATCCAGAAGAGCCTGCGTGCCCACAATATTGGTACGCTCATAATCCTCCCAATCGCCCGAAACCGAGACTTTCGCAGCGGCATGCACAATGCCGTCCACTCCCACAAGAGCCTGCTCAATAACCTCAGCATTATTAAGAGAACCGCGAACCTGCTCGAAACGAGGGCGTATCGTATCTGGCAGCAGCGCTGCAATACCCGCATCACTGCGCTGGAATACGCGCACATCATACCCAGCACGCAACAGCGCGATGGCGGTTTCACGACCGAGCATACCGCTTGCACCGGTAATAAGCACACGTTCGCCGCTACGGGCAGCAAATACGATTCATCGACGGGACGCAAAGACCGCGGCGCAGGGTCGGTATACCGAGCCGCTAAAGGAGCCGGGGTAGCCATAAAAGCCTCCAAAATTCAGGTTTCTCCTGATCTTCAAGAATCTACATGCGAAAATACAACGGGAGAACAGTATCAGGCAGATTCTCTGCGTCCTCTCTCCGCTATCTTAAGAACTAAGCACCCGCAAGTACCTTTGAAGCCCACTCGCCGAGGGCAGGCCTATCAATCTTCGAGTTATGGCGAATATCGGTCGGATGCTCCTTGATAACCAACACAGCCGCCAGTTCGATACCCGTATCGTCCTGAACGCGCTCGCGGATCTGTCGGCTCAGCTCGAAGGGTGCCTGACCCTGCTTGAGTTTGCGGTCGGCGGCCTCAATGACGAGCACGGGTGCGGCTGTGCCTGCAGGACCGACCGAGACCAGTGCGGCACGGCGTACCGCATCCAAGGTCTCAGCGGACTGCTCGGCGGCAACCGGGGTCAGCACACCTTGGGCAGTCAAAAGAACATGCGCTAAGCGCCCCTCAACCCAGAGACGACCGGCGGCATCCAGATGCCCCACATCGCCGGTGTGATGCCAGCCGGGGGTCGAAATCGATTGTTCTTCAGTCACCCACAGAGTATCGTAACGGTCTTTAACATGGGGAGCCGATACCAAAATCTCACCGGTCACCCCCGGTTCGTGAGTCATCTCCGAAGCCACGGTTCCATCCTCCTGCAAAGGAGCGATCGCCACCGCCGCACCATATACCGCGTACCCTACACATACCCCATCTCGTGCAAAAGGATCAAGAATATCGCCCTCGGCATTTGGGGTTCCCTCAGCTAGTGCCTGGCGAATCATATCCAAAGATACATCGGTAACCGGCAGTCCCTCGGTCATGCCATAAGGGGTGTGCAGTGAGGCATGAGGCACCAGCTTCGAGAGTTCGTCAAGCAGAGGAACAGGAATAGGCGCCCCAGCCGACAGCACGGTGGTGACCTCCGCTAGGGCTGTGCGCTGCGAATCGGTGAGTTCGGAGGCGCTGGCCACCACGTTCACGAGTGCCGCAGGGGAGGCGAAGACGGTGGATGCGCCAATCGCCTCGGTTGCGGAGGCTAACGCGGTTGCGGTGAGCGTCTTGGGCTTGGTCACATCCATCTTCGGGGTAACACTCGTAGCGCCCAGTGCAGGGCCTAGAAGTGCGAAGGGCGCAAATCCAGCCACCAGACCTGACCCGGACTTGAACCCGTAGGTGTTGACGATGGCATCGCGCATACCCGCCAGCTGGCGCTGGGTGTACACAACACCCTTTGCGGGGCCGGTTGAGCCGGAAGTGTACAGGACAGCGGCATCCGCATCCGGATCGGGGTCGGGGAACTCGATAACCGCAGGAGTGGCAATAGGGGCGCTGAGTGTGTTTTCGGATGTTTTAGAACGTGCCGAACGTTTGTGAACGGACTCAAAGACAGAACCTTCTACACCGAGCACCCGATCCTGGAACTTACCGAGCGGTTCTACGGAAATGCGGTGCCCGGGCCATAACAGGGATCGTGCGGCGGCGAGAGCGGCGGGAATGCCCACGATAAATTTCGGGTTGGCGCCCTTGAGCGCGCGCGTAAGACCCGTAAGCCCCAAACCGGTATCCGCCACCACAATAACCGCACCCAGTTTAAGGCACGCATAAATAAGCGTTGTCAGGCGTGACCCAGGTGGCACCATTAGATTCACACGGTCACCGGGACGTACCCCTAGGGCGTGCAGACGCGCCGCCGCCGCATCTACATGCATTGCGAGCTGTTGCCACGTAAGCTGTGCTGCAACCTGGGTACCATCGCCTGCGGAGTCCATATCTACAATTGCGAGTGAGGTGTCCTGCGCGCGTTCGTTCAACGCTGCTATCATCGGGCGGAATTCTTCGTGTGCTGCTTCTTCGGAAGTTTTCAGATTCCGAATACGTTCGTCCAAAGCTCGCCGAGCCTCACGATGCTGCGCCTCTGCGTTGACCGGTTTCTCTAGATAACCCTCAACGAGCGTGCCGAAGTTCTGCCCCAGCCAAGCAAAGATAGGGGCGGCAATATCTTCATCTTCGGCAACTAGGTGCGACGCCTTTTCATAGCGGTGTACCTTGGCCTGGGGAAAACGATCCATCAGATCGAAGAGGTAGCGCCGCTGAAAAACCGGGTCTTTAGTACCCCACTGGAAGAATGCGGGAACCTTCAAATCCCGAACACCTTCCGCGATGCGCACCATACGAGCGTATGAGGGTATATCGGTTCCGGTGGGAATATCGCCCACAAAATTGCGGATACCTTCGCGCCACGCCGGATGCGCATAAGGCGCCCGGTAGGTGCGGCGAATTCCCTCGTGAAGTTTGCTGGGGTAAAGTGCACGCGGTTGGGATTCCTGTGGCCCGGCTAGAGCCCGTTCCGAAGAGCCTGGCTCACCTTCGGAGGGCACCCGGCCCTGGTTCTGCGCCAGCCCCAGAGTAACGTCTAGAAAAGTTGTAGAGTCTCGTGTACCCAGCTCGTGAACCCCCAAAGCTAGCGCAGCGCCGCCGGGATGCGCTCAACACCATTGTGATATACGGCTGTGTTCGTGAGCATGACGCCCGAAAGAATATTTTGGTGTTCAAGCGCCCAGCCCAGCGAGATTAAACCGCCCCAGTCATGGGCGAGGGTCACCACCGGTTTATCGGTTTTATCCAGCCCGAGTTCGCGGGTAAAATCGCTCAAGTCTGCTATGCGGTCTTCAAGCGAGCGCCGTTCGTCCTCCAGGTCGAGGTGAGTGCGTTCGGAGTACCCCATATCGAGCTGGTCGACAGCGATAACACGCCACGGTGCTGTACTGTTCACGCCGGCATCGAGTACGGTACGCCACAAATACGACCAGGTGGGGTTGCCGTGTACGCACAGGATCGTGCCGATAGGGTCAAGCCCATGTTCCTGAAGCGCTGGTGTGTTGTCGAGGTAATGCCACCGTCGTGCCTGCGCTTGGGCGGCCCGCAGCTCAATCGGGGCGGTGGTAGGTACCTCAAGCATGTGCGAGTAGCGAGGATCAACGCCCGTCCACTCGTGTGGGTTATATGGTGGTTGGGTCTTCGGGAAGTTAAGGTGGCGCATATACTGTCCTTGCTGTTGCGACGGCTCGTCGCCGGTGATATTCAGAGTACCTTGACGTGGGGCTATGTACCGATACAGTGAGGAGCCCCGCACCTGCCGAGGCTCCCACGCGATGAGACGATACTAATTCACATTACCAGTCGATTTCCATGAGCGCAGTATTCAAACCGGAACCCACACCCATGCAAAGAATACGGTCACCTTTTTTTATAGGTGGGGGCGCATTCCGCAAGAGTCATGGGCAGTGCCGCTGCCGCTACGTTACCCCAAACGGGGAAAGTCAGCGGAATACGGTCGCGTTTAATTCCCACGGCTTCGATAATAGCGTTGGTGTGAGCATTAGAAATCTGGTGAGTCACATAGGAATCCATATTGCTCCACTCCCAGCCGTCCTCATGAGCTTGTTCCCAAGCCTGAGCTACCAGCTGCAGACCATGCTCAAGAAGACCAGCGGCATCAGTATTCATGCCCTGATCAGCTTCACCGCCAATACACAGATTACGATGCTCAGTTCCCGCACGCGATACCGAACCGATGATGCGGTGCCCTTCGGGATGCGCATCTGCCTTACCGAGTACCGCCGCCGCCGCGCCCGAGCCGAGGGTGAGGGTAGCAAACTGGGCGAGCACATCCTCACGAGATGTATGAGGCTGGCTCAAAATCCGCAGGGCGGTACGATGCCACGGGGAAGGATCTTCACCGGCAACAACGAGAGCGTAGTCAACGGCACCGGAATCGATCATCGTAGATGCCACAGTCATAGCGTTTACAAACCCTAGGCAGGCGTTCGTAATATCGAAGTTTAGGGCGTGACGAGGCAGATTAAGGCGGTCGTGAATACTCACAGATACTGCGGGTTCAAAATTGTCGCGGGTTACAGAAGCATTAATGAGCAGCCCCACTTGGTCCCGGTCAACCTTCGCAGCTTGAAGCGCTTTCTCTGCTGCAGCAACGGCACCATCTTCAAAAGTTTGGCCCTCAGCCCAGCCACGACGTTCGCTAATCCCTGCCAGACGCTCCAGTAACCCCTTAGGCATCTTCAGACGCTTATAGGTGTTGGACAATTGTTCGTCAAAATATGAGCTTGTAACTACACGGGGAGGAAGTTCATGCGCGATAGAAAGTAAAGCAGCGTTACGATGCCGGATATCAGAATTTACGCCGGGCTTATCTGCGTCAGAAGTCGCGGCTGCAGTGTGTTCGGACAATCTGTATGACCTTTACAGGGAGGTACGTCTATGATGGGTACAACGAAGAAATAGCGGAGGCGCTGGTGCGCTCTCCGCATCGTCGACTTAGTTAAATCTACCGTACCCGCGCCCTAAAGTCCGAAATTCCGCATTCATGACTCCGTGCGCCGCATGGCAGACATCCCTAGAATATCAAGGCGTAAAGTTATTGTGCAGCCCTTGGCGGCTTCGAGATACGGAATATTCGTTCACCTATCGCTTAAGACCTTCAACTGGAAGCCGACGCTTCCCGGCAGATCAGGATGCAAACTTTCCTAAAGCCGGGCAACCTCCGTTGTGCATCCTTAAAATCTGGATGAGCTCGTTTCATGCCCGGAACGCTGCTGATGCATCTGAGTACAATAGAACTACTCTGCGCCTGCTAAAACCCCGGCGCGGTTTCCACCCGATGAAAGGCAATCCGTGCACCTGACTTCGCTCACCCTACGCGGCTTCAAGTCTTTCGCATCGTCCACCACATTTGAATTCGCACCCGGCATTAACGCGGTGGTAGGACCTAACGGCTCGGGAAAATCCAATATTATGGATGCGCTCGCCTGGGTTATGGGGGAGCAGGGTGCAAAAACTCTGCGTGGCGGTTCCATGCAGGATGTTATTTTTGCGGGTTCTGGTACGAGTGGAGCCGAAAACGGCGGAAAATCCCAATTAGGCGTGCCCAAGTTGTTTTGCGCCTAGATAATACAGATGGTGCGCTGTCGATACCCGCCGACACTGTCGAAATCTCACGTACTATGTTCCGTGCCGGTGGCAGCGAATATGAGATTAATGGGTCGCCTGCTCGTCTGGCCGATGTGCATGATATTCTCGCGGAAGCTGGAATGGGGCGTGAGATGCACGTGCTTATCGGACAGGGGCAGCTCGATAAAATTTTGCACGCCTCTTCCGCCGAACGCCGCGAAATTATGGAAGAGGCCGCCGGAATCCTAAAATACCGCCGCCGCCAGGATAAAACCGCCCGCAAACTTGAGGCCATGAGTGCTAATCTGACCCGCTTGAACGACTTGGCTGCCGAGCTCAGCAACCAGTTGGAACCGCTCGGGGATCAAGCAGAATCTGCAGCAACCGCGCGTGAACTGCAGGCGCGTATCCGCGAACTGCATGGCATACTAATCTCCCGAGAAACCCATGCGCTTAACGCCCAGGTACAGGAACAGACCCGGCGACTTAGCGATACGAGTGAGCAGGCGCATGAACTCGATGAAAACCGCGAAAAAATACGGATGCGGCGAAAAACCCTCGACGAGAATCTTGAATCAACCCGCCGCGAGCAAACGGAGGCGAACGCTCATCTAGCGCGCATCCGCGAGCTTGTGGCACGGGTTAACGCGGTAATTGCGGTAGCGGCTGAGCGTGCCCAAGCGGAAGAAAACGCTCCTGCTCTTGAAGACTATCGGCAGGAAGTTGAGCGCTGTGCACAACGCCTTGCAGAGGATGAAAAAAATCGTGACAGCGCGGCTATTGAGCACGAAAAAGCGCAGACGGAGGCTCAGGAATCTGAACGTCGAGTACAGGAACTTACAAGTGCTCTCGCCACATTGGAAAACACCCGTGCTCAACACGAGGCTGAGCGTGACCGCGCTAGAAAACGCCGTGCCGAACTTGCTGAAGCTACCGCCGTGGCACGCGCCACCTATGAACGCGCTTGTGCCATGGAAGAGACCCGCCGTGCTGAACACGAAGACTTGAATGCTGAATCTACTCGTTTGGTCGAGACCGTGGCACACTCGGAGGTTGCCCTGCAGACAGCTGCAGCGGAAGAAGAAACTCACCAGCGGGATCTCACCGCTGCCGCTAGTGCACGAACTAAAGCCGAAGAAACCCGTGAAAAGGCCAGTGCCCAGGTATTAGAGGCCTCCCAAACATACGCTGGCGCCCATGAACGCGCCGCAACTCTGCGAGAAGCCCTTGGGCAAAGCCTAGAGATAGGCGACAATCTCTCGGAAGTACATCTCGATCAGCTCGTGCGTGTTTTTGAGGTTCTTACCATCGAGAAAGGCTGGGAGCGCGCCGCCTCTGCCGCACTGGCTGCCTTGCATCGGCGGCAATTAACGCCCCGCAAGACACCCATATTTCTCGTCTTATCTCTGATGTTGGGAAGAAGACAGCGAAGACTAAGAAGACATCTCGAAAGACAGAAGAATTAGCGGAAAAAACTCTGGATCTTTCAGATGTGCCAGATGCCGTAGCGGCGCTTACAGTCATTACTCCTGTCACAGACTCGGCAGAGAATTTACTCGATAAATCTGCCCGCACAGCTCTTAACGCGGCACTCTACGCCCGCCTGCACGGAGTTTACTTTGTGCAGGATGCGCCCGCAGCTGCCTTAGCACTTACCGCCGGCGCTTACCGTGTTTACGACAGGCAGGGAATCGAATACACCGCCTACAGTGTTCTGCACCCGGCACACGAACAGAGTGCCCTCGAACTTGCCGCCGCCGCGCAGACCTCCCGTGACGACGCCGAAAAAGCTCTAGCAAAACTCAACCGTGCCAAGAAAAAGCTTACGACTGCCGAACGCGCTCTCACCGATGCAATCGAGACAGAACGCGGCACCGCCAAACTTCTAGGCGAATCCCGTGCCGCCCGCGCCCGCGCCGAGGCGGAGCATGCACGCATCCTAAGCCGATCCGAAAGTCTGCATGCCGAGATCGCGCGCGCCGCCGAAAAACTGCACCATGCCGCAGATGAAGCACAGGAACTTCAGAGCGCATACCAACAGGCATGCGACGAGCTGACCGCCCATGAAGAAGCTCGTATGACGCATAGCATCATAGGGAGTAAAGAGGCTGAATCTGGCGGCACCCCGGATAACCCCGCCGATCTCGAAGGCTCTCTCGCGCAGGCACGCAAAACACTGCATGAGGCAGAACAGCACCATGCCCGCATCCAGGCCGAAGCTGCACAACGAGTCGCCGAAATGCATGCTGCAGAAGCCTCAATGGAACGCACCCGGGAGGTTTATAGCCGTGCAGAACGTGCTCTCACCGCGGCGCAGGCGGCGCGCGAGCAAGCGCATCGCCTAGCTACCGCAGCACGTTCACAACAGCGTCAAGCTCACGCGCTAGCTGATGCTCTAGCTGCTGAAGCAGAAACCTGGAAAAATCGTCTTGACGAAATCGCGCGCAGCATGGGTGAAACCGCAGAGCAACGCGCCGAAACTTATACCGAAGAACAAGACCTTGCGACGGCCCATCAAGCAGCCCTCGCCCTCATCTCGCGCGCCGAAACCGAACTCGCACGCCTCGAAATCCGTCGTGAAACTCTGGCAGAACGCTCACGGCTTCTGACCCAGCTGCCTCTCGACGAAATTCTGCAGACACACCCCAACCCAGACGAAAACGCCGAAGATTATGTACCCACCGAGACCATTCAAACACGGCTTGCTGCCACCGAACGCGAACTCGAAAAGCTCGGCAAAATCAACCCCCTCGCCCTCGAAGAATACGAAGCGCTTAGCGAACGACACACCTACCTGCGAGAACAAATCGCTGACCTCAAAAAATCTCGCGGCGATGTCATGACCGTCATGGACGAAGTCACCACCCACATAGCCGAAGTTTTCACGCAGGCATTCAACACCGTAAACGAGCATTATGAACGTATCTTCGGCATACTTTTCCCCGGAGGCGAGGGACGCCTGGAACTCTCCGACCCTGACGATATTCTTAACTCAGGCGTAGATATTTATGCCCGTCCGGCTGGCAAAAAAGTCAAACGTCTCTCGCTTCTTTCCGGAGGGGAACGATCGCTCGCATCCCTGGCGTTGTTAATCGCCATCTTTATGGCAAGCCCCTCACCGTTTTATGCCCTTGATGAGGTAGAAGCAGCCCTTGACGACCGCAACCTAGGCGAGTCCTCACAGTACTGCAAGAACTAGGGGAGCGCTCGCAGCTCATCGTGGTAACCCACCAAAAACGTACGATGCAGATTGCACAAACCCTTTACGGCGTTTCGATGCGCAACGGTGTTTCGACTGTAATCTCACAAAATATGGATGAGCTGCGCGAGCTGCTCTAACGTTTTCTAAGCGCAAAATAAAATACTGTGGGCTAAGAATGCTCGAAGATGTTCTTAGCCCACAGTATTTTGTGAATGTTCCCCTACCTTCCGGTATAGTTCTCATCCGCCAGTTCGCGGGGCCAGTGTGGAGTACGGAACGGTAGCCAGGTGAGTGAAGCTGCCAGGAGTAAACCTCCGCAGAGCATGAATGCAGGTGTGAAGCCCCACGTATCGGCAACAGTACCGGCGAGAAGCGGGCCCAGAATCATGCCGAAATCACTATGCATTTGGAAAGTTGCAAGCACGGGTGCTCCATCGCGTTTGCTACCGATCACATCGGCAACAGAGGCTTGCAGCGAGGGCGTGATCAGTGCGGCACCAGCACCCATACCCACGATGAGAGCCACAAGCATCCAAGGCGCCGAAGAAATACCAATAGTCGAAATGGCGGTTCCGGCGATAAGCAAACCGATAAAAATCATGATGCGCCGCCCCAAGTTGTCTGATAGACGCCCCGAAACGGTTTGGGTAAGAGCATTTGCTAACGAACCGACCGCCATCACCGTAGAGGCAAGGACGGTTCCCTCCGGTGCCCTAGACGCATCGCCGCCCGTCGCCAAATACGCCGCGAGCAGAGGAATCAGAGAAGACTGTATGCCTAAAACAGCCCAGCCGATCGTAAAGTTCGTGAAAAGCGCCGATCGATAGTTCGTAAATTTGAGTGCTTGCCGAACGGTCATCGTGGCTGGCATAGGGGGTTTCTGCCGGGGTGATTCCTTGCCCGAAGCCGGTACATCGGTTGCAGGAGCATCATTAGTATCGGGCTCGTTAGCATCGGGGGACGCGTTGGAGCCAGTATCATGCTGGGTGGGAAGACTATATGCCTCACGTTCGGCATCAATCTGATCGGCAGAGGCATCATGAACCAGACGATAGCCCCAGCTACCAGCAGAGAGCAGCCGTAGAGGGCAAATGGCAGGCGCATCCCCAAGCCGCTGAGCGCACCGCCGACGACCGGTCCCATAATGTTCCCGAGCAGGAATGCGGTAGCGTAGTATCCCGAAACCCGCCCGCGCATATGCGAAGGTGCTAAACGCACCAGGAGACCCATCGCAGAAACCGTGAACATGACCGAACCAATACCTGCGAATGCGCGCGAAGCCAGCAGCACCCAGTAATCCCAGGCAGCGGCATTTACGAAGGACGAAACCGCCACAATAACCATGCCGCAGGTGTAGATAGGGCGCTCACCAAACCGTGAGATGAGCTTGCCCGCCCCCGGTGCGAAGACTAACCGCATGGCTGCCAATGCCGAGACCACAATCGTTGTTGCCGCTACTCCCACGTTAAAGCTACGCGCAAAACTAGGGAGTACAGGTGCTACGAGTCCGTACCCGAGCGCGATCATAAAAGATGCGACAATGAGTACCTTCAACCCGGTAGGAATACGAGTTTTTGCGGGGGTTTCAGGCGGTGCACCTTCAGCTTCGTCAGCCTTCGTGAGCTGGATGCGCCTGCCGCTCTCATCCTCAATAGTTGCGGATGCGATGGCATCCGCTCCGGGGCTGACGATAGGGATCGCACCGGTTGCTGCACTCATGTAGTCCGGTGTGCATTGCTGCGTGCTGCCGGTATTGGAAGGTTCTTTCTTCCCGGTATCCTGCTGAGTTTCTGCGGGGGAGGAGCCTTGGGACTGTGCGTTGTGTTCGTGCGGGGTCATAACTCTTTCTGAGTATTTGGCGGTAGAACCACCCTGGCAGCGAAGCTGCCGTGCGTGTTGGTTAGGGGGAGCGCATCAGAATCTTGCCTGATACCGCTCGCTCTCACTAGTCTACTCTTCATAAGAATCGTCAGGCAGGAGAATTTTGTATGTTCCTCGCCTACCGCGAAACGCCTGAGTGAAGAATTATTTTATGCGGAAGCGCACGCTATGGAATTGTTTTTCCTGCGCAGTCCCCTTTTCATCTTCATACCAGCCGGTAAGCTAGTAGTGTGAATGAATCAATGTGGATAATCCTGGCAGTTGTGCTGGGTGTATTAGTGATTGCTGGCGTTATTTTCGCCTTTACACGCGGTGCTAAAGCGCCGCGTGGCGGGTATCCGAGCACACGTGATGCTGATGATACGCAGGCGGAAGACACATCGGAAGAGACCGAGCAACCAGCCTCCCGTTACGATATTCCTGATCCTTCGGCGGGGCGTCTGGTGCGGCTGCGTGCCCGTTTGGCGCGGTCGAACAACATGCTGGGCAAGGGGCTTTTGGCTCTGCTCTCACGAGATCGCATCGATCAGGATGTCTGGGATGAGGTCGAAGAGACTCTGCTCATGGCTGATTTGGGTGCTGAGCCGACAACCGTTTGGTGGAGGCGCTTCAGAAGCGGGTGCGTGTGGAGGGAACCGATAACCCTGCCGCCGTGAAGAAGATGCTTCATGAAGAGCTTCTTGAGATTATCGGTCCCACAATGGATCGTGAGTTAAAGACCGAGGGCACCGACGGTAATCCCGGCGTGGTGCTTGTGGTCGGCGTGAACGGCGTAGGGAAGACCACGACGGTCGGTAAGATCGCCCGTGTGATGGTTGCGGACGGAAATTCGCTTCTGCTGGGCGCGGCTGATACCTTCCGTGCTGCGGCTTCCGAACAGCTGACGACTTGGGGCGACCGCGTGGGCGTGAAGACCGTGCGCAGCGAAAAGGAAGGTGCTGATCCTGCCTCTGTTGCTTTCGACGCGGTGAAGACCGCTAAGGCTGAGGGTATCGGCACGGTGCTGGTCGATACTGCGGGTCGCCTGCAGAATAAGGCCGGTTTGATGGATCAGCTTGGCAAGATTAAGCGCGTGATCGAAAAGGAAGCCCCCGTGACCGAGGTGCTTTTGGTAATTGACGCGACAACCGGGCAGAACGGTATGGTGCAGGCGAAGGTCTTCGGCGAAATCGTGGACGTGACCGGTATTGTGCTCACCAAGCTCGACGGTACCGCAAAGGGCGGAATCGTGGTGGCTATTCAGGAAGAATTGGGTGTTCCCGTCAAGCTCGTGGGGCTCGGCGAAGGCCCGGACGATCTGGCCCCCCTTCGACCCTGAAGGCTTCGTGGATGCGCTTCTCGATTAGCGGCTGAACCCTGCTTTTGTGCGTCGTGCATTTTAGCGGAGCACATGATGAGGCGATATTTCCGGGAGCGTTTTCTTCATCTTAAATTGTTACCAGATGAAGAAAACGCTCCCGGTTTGTGTATTCGCTTGCCAGAACACCCTATTCATGGGTTGCCAGGTGCTTGAGTTTTCCGTTCCACTGCGGCAGCTCATGTGTAAGAAACTCTGGTTTGAGCGGATAATCCGCCAGGGAATCGAGCGGCAGCCAGGCACAGGGGTAGCGATGCTCCTCTTCGCAGTGGTTATCGGAACCGCTTCAGAATCAACCTCCACGAGGTAGTGAAATTCAATGCGGTGGTTCGGTATATCGTGCACTGTGAAAAGGTGCTCTCCTACGAACGCAAGCTTCCGAACCGTGCAGCCGATGCCTAGTTCTTCGCGTACTTCGCGACGCACCGCATCCGCGCTGTGCTCACCAACTTGTACAGCGCCGCCGGGCACAAAATATTTGCCGTCGTGACTGTAGGTCAAGAGCTTACCGGCGTGTATGATCAGTGCCGAAGCTCGCACACCGTACTGATATTCTGCAGCTGTCGTTCGAAAATCCATACCTTTATTATCAACTGCGTATTATGTACAGTTTCGCCAAACGCTCATTGGAGGGTGTCATCGACAGTAGATCTTGGCACATCCTGTATCCTTGAAGATTGAGTAAGCATCTTAAAAATGGGCGACCATCTTGGGTTCAAGCTGGGTGCAGTCCGTTTCCTCGACGATAAGAAAGTGATCACGGCTCGTGTTCAATTCTCTCTCTGACCGTTTGACGGCAACCTTTAAAAACCTGCGTGGCAAGGGCCGCCTCTCTGAGGCAGACATTGACGCAACCGTCCGCGAAATTCGCCGCGCCCTGCTGGATGCGGATGTCGCCGTGCCTGTTGTCCGTGAATTCGCTGCACATATTAAGGGAGCGCGCCCTCGGTGCTGAGGTCTCAGAGGCACTCAACCCTTCACAGCAGATCGTCAAGATTGTAAACGAAGAGCTTATTACCATTTTGGGTGGGCAGACTCGCCGCATTAACATGGCGAAGACCGGTCCCACCATTATTATGCTGGCTGGTCTGCAGGGGGCTGGTAAAACCACGCTGGCGGGTAAACTCGCAAAGTGGCTCAAGGGGCAGGGGCATACCCCCATCCTGGTGGCATCTGACTTGCAGCGCCCAAACGCGGTAACCCAGCTGAAGGTTGTGGGTGAGCGCGCGGGCGTACCCGTTTTCGCGCCTCACCCGGGTGTGACTAGTGAGTTTGATACTCCCACCGGCGATCCTGTGCAGGTGGCACGAGACGGTGTGGCAGAGGCACGTGCGAAGCTCCATGATGTGGTGATTGTTGATACCGCAGGTCGCTTAGGCGTTGATGCCGAACTCATGCAGCAGGCGCGCAATATCCGCGATGCTATTGAGCCCCAGGAAGTCCTGTTCGTGATCGATGCGATGATCGGTCAGGACGCCGTGAACACCGCAAATGCCTTCAACGAGGGCGTGGACTTTACCGGCGTAGTGCTCTCCAAACTCGACGGCGATGCTCGCGGTGGTGCGGCTCTTTCCGTTGCTTCGGTTACCGGCAAACCAATTATGTTCGCATCCACGGGTGAGAACGTGGATGACTTCGAGCAGTTCCACCCCGACCGTATGGCCAGCCGCATTCTGGATATGGGCGATGTGCTCACCCTGATCGAGCAGGCAGAAGCCACGTGGGATAAGGCAAGAAGCCGACCGCATGGCGAAGAAATTCATCGATCAAGAAGACTTCACCTTCGATGATTTCTTGGCGCAGATGCAACAGATTCGCAAGCTGGGTTCCATGAAGAAACTCCTCATGATGATGCCCGGCGCCGCCCAGATGCGCCAGCAGCTAGAGTCTTTTGACGAACGCGAAATTGACCGCGTTGAAGCTATCGTACGTTCGATGACTCCACATGAACGTGTGGCACCGAAGATCATTAACGGGTCCCGTCGTGCACGTATTGCGAAAGGTTCGGGCGTGACTGTTTCTGAGGTGAATCAGCTCATGGAGCGTTTTGCTCAGGCACAGAAGATGATGAAGAAGCTTGCCACCGGCAAGATGTCTGGTATGCCCGGCGGCATGCAGATGCCCGGTATGGCCGCGGCTGGCGGAAGTAACCGTAAAAAGAATAAGAAAAATAATAACAAGAAGAAGGCGGGTCGCTCAGGCAACCCCATGAAGCGTAAGCAGCAAGAGGCAGAGGCACTTGCCGCTCAGAAGGCACGCCAGGGTGCGGCTTTCGGGCAGCAGGCGCAGCAGCAAGAAGATCTTGATCTTTCGAAGATGAATCTGCCGAAGGGCTTTGAGAAGTTCCTACAGTAGAGGGACTGTGAAATGGTGTTCGCGGTGTTCTGGCGGCTTTATGAAGGAGCCGTCAAACATCGTGAACGTTGTTTGACAAGAATTTACCGGTGTATGAAGACGACTCACTCCCGTATTCACACATCATGAAGACATACGCGTTACTCTGGTATAGAGGATTCGATAATACCGCGCCTATGACACAACCATCAGGTCACGTGCTGCAGGCTGAAAACCTGCATGAGAAAACGGATCCGATTGATAGGCGTGGAATGCAGATCTCTACAGTGTGCATCCGATGATTCGTAACGCCGTTTCTCACCGGCCATGCCCTGAATGTAAACCGTGCCTACTAAAGCAGAAGGCTTTACGGTGTTAGTGGTGGGGCAGATGAGGCAAACGGCAGAACGCTATTAAGGGGAAGAATGCAGAACAACGAGCAACATCACCGAGAATCAGCGCAGGGCGGCGCTGAACAGAACGGTCGTGAGCGCCATGAAACTGCCAACCCTTGGACTTACACCAAGCCGGAGGCATCTGCCAGTCAAAATGGCACCGTCCCGGACTATTTATGGGTTCGTCTGTCTTTAGAGTATGGTGAAAACACCCCCGACATCGCCGGTTCTAAAGTGGTCTATTCCAGTGACTCTAGTGATGATGCTGATCCTGAAACTGCGGATGTTGCGAACGCTATTATTGACCTGATCCGGCGGGCGAAACAACTTCATGAGGAAAAAGAACACCGTATTGATCCGCGTGAAGTAGATGATGTTGCCGCCTCACTAGCCCATGATGATCTGACGGTCGAAGAACTTAACCAGATGTGGCAGGATACTCCGGCTCCCCAAGACCCGGATAGCTCCGAGGAAGACGGAGAACATTATTCGGCTCCTCGGCATGACCATGCGGGTTCTCCCGAAGAGATCTTTGATGTGACTTTTTCTGATGTTGAGGATGAGAACCTGCACCGTCGCCGCATGTTAGCGCGCGCCGCCAGTGATCATGATGTGATTCAGGCTCTTATAGAGCTGACTCGGGAACGACCCGAACTTATCGCCTATGAGATGGGCGAGCGTGAAGTTCAGATATATGTTTTGTGTTCGCTAATCCCGCAGGTTATCTGAACGTTTTGCATGTGGCACACGGACAGATCCGCAAGGGTGAGCCCCTGGAAGAATATGTCGAGTGGCTTCTTGAACGCATGCCAGTAACCGGTATTGCTCTTGAAGAAGAACCAGGGACGTGGGTACCGGTACCGCATGATGTTTACCAGATCGAATTTTTAGTTGATGGCGATGCCGCGGCGCTTCTAGATATTAACCTGGATGCACTCACCAGCATGCTCCTCACCCAGCCGGAACGCCAGATTGTTGCAGCCCCGGCGGGAACATGGACGATTATTAGCGGCGATCCGCATGACATTTTGGCTGTTATTGCCGAAGCAAAGTGTCATGCCTTGATTGCGGAGGGGAATGCGCATCAACAGCACCTCATCTTTATGGAGGCCCCCTCAAGAGCTAGAGCAGAACGAGAATGCACCTGCCTGGATGCTGGGCGAGCCGGAGGAGAAGGACTCGACCATTCTGGAGTTCTTCTGGCAGTCTGTTCCGAAGACCCTCACACGAACTATGACTCGTGAACATTGCGATTCTTATGAGGGATCTTTAGAAGATATTCTGACGAGTCTGCCAGGTTTGCCGCCTGAGCCTTTTGGTCTGGACCAAGACGAGCTTACTCGCTCTATTGTTGAGCTTTCCCTGCTTTTCGGCGTTCCTTCTGGAACTTCTGCGGGAAGGCGCCTTGAAAGCTATCTGCGAGATACGAAGAACACTCTTGCTCTCGAATCGGTGCTTCAGCTATTGCATGTTCCCGTTGAGCTGGCAGCGGTACCGACGGAAGGTCTTGAGATCGGTGCGATTGGGACCGCTCGTGTGTTCGGCGAAGACCCTGCTGAACTGCTGGCGGCGCCTCATGACGAAAGTTCGTCTCAAGCAGACATGGATCCTGCGCAGAGTGACGATAACTCACTGTCTGCGCATTACCAGTCCGATAAACTTCCCGATATAGAGGCTTTAAAACGTAGCTATCGTCTGGTAGCTACAAACCGCCGTGTAACTCTTGCGGAGTGGCTTGCTGCGTCTCAAAGTGGCGAGATTCCTTACGAATATACTCATGTGGGTACCACCAAACAACGTGATAATCAGCAGAACGAGTCTTTGGTGAAAAAACCTTCCTCAAGTCCGCGTGTGGATGCGTCTAGCCCTAGTGGCGTATCAAACAAAGCGGTCGTTGAGATGAACTCTTCAACGCATACAGTTCAGCCCGCGCACTCGGAATCGCCCGGTGAGACTTCTGCTGGGAAAGATCCCAAAAATCGTTTGCTTACCCGCGTTTTTCGGGTGGACGGTACTGCGCAGTTGGGGCTGGCAACCGTGTTTTGGACTGTTGCGCGCCGCAAAAAGCGCAGGGTAAGAGCGCCCCAATTTTGACAGCTCTGAGCACTGTTCTCGCAGCTGGCGGCACGAGTGAGATTCTCTTAGCGCCTCGTCTTGCTCGGCTTGCTGGCGAGAAACTTGATGAGCATCGCAGTAAAACGGCGTCAGATGATCCCGTAAGCGCGGAGCTCGTGCGCCGGGGCGATAACCCGCAGGGCGCATCGTCGGATGGGCTGCATCGGCGGACCTTAGTTGATGACTTGCGTGACGGTATCTATGTGGAAGCTCCGCGTAAGTCTCGCAAGGCTCGCTCGCAGGCCGCGATCTCCACGTCTGATGCTTCGTCCGCCACAGAGCTGGGGGAGAGGGTACGTCGTACCGTTCGTAAGTTCTTCTCCTAAAACTCTCTAACGTTCCTAAGAAGTATGCTTAAACACCGACGAAAGCGGAATCTATGAAAGATACATATTTAAGCCACGAGGAATTGGTAGCTTTTATCGCATCACTTCCAACACGTCGGCTTGCCGCCGGGGCGCTTATTCGTAATGAAGAAGGCGAACTACTTGTGGTGAAGCCGAACTACAAGGACGGCTGGATTCTTCCGGGCGGAACCGTCGAGTCGGGCGAGGCACCGAAAACAGGATGCTTCCGTGAGGTTCAGGAGGAGCTGGGGCTTACCCTGACTCCGGGTCGTTTGGTGGCTATTTTCCATGGACTCGCATTAGGTGTCTGGGGCGATTCCACATATTACATGTACGATGCGGGCGTTATTCCGCGCGCCACCCCCATTACTTTGCAGAATGATGAACTGGTGACCTATGAGTGGGTGGCCGGTGAAAACTTGGGCGATTACGTGCGCCCGGCGATGGTGGGACGGCTGCAAGAAGCCTTGAAGGCCCTCGAAACCGGCGAAGTTCTTGAGATAAGCTCCGACGATTAACGCTATAACAGCGACATATGCCCGAAAACGCGGGGATCCGCTAGATTTAAATCGCCCTATTTGTTACCCTATCTGAGTACCCGACATTGCGTGACCCCTCTCTTCGCGCTTTGTTGTGTCCATAGAGACTTCGTGAACGGCCCGCCCCACGGGCGCTGAAGCGCGGTTTCGCACCAAGTATTGAAACAGGAGTAACCACTACAGTGGCTGTTAAAATTCGTCTCAAGCGTATGGGTAAGATCCGCGATCCTCGCTACCGTATTGTGATTGCGGATTCTCGCGTGAAGCGTGATGGTAAGACTATCGAAGAGATCGGTATCTACCACCCAACCGAGCAGCCCTCGCGTATCGAGATTAACTCTGAGCGTGCTCAGTACTGGCTGTCTGTTGGCGCACAGCCGACCGAACAGGTCTTGGCTCTGCTGAAGCTCTCAGGTGACTGGGCAACTTTCAAGGGCGAGAAGGCTGAGAACAGCATCAAGCCCGTTGAGCCTAAGGCTGAATTCGTTGTTCCTCAGAAGGGTTCCGTTATTCTGCCTGAGGCTATCACCCCCAAGGCCGATAAGGCTGAGGAAGCAACCGAGGAAGCTCCTGCTGAAGCTGAAGCAGAGGCTGCCGAGGAAGCAGCTGAGTAATTATGTTGGCTGATGCACTCGAACACTTGGTTCGAGGGATTGTCGAGCATCCGGACGATGTGAAAGTGCGTTTGCGCCAGCAGCGCCATCGCGAGACGCTGGAGGTTCGGGTACATCCCGATGATTTGGGTCGAGTGATTGGTCGTTCGGGCCGAACCGCTAAGAGCATTCGCACCGTGATGGATGCGATTTCTGAGGGTGATCAGGTTCGGATTGATATTATCGACACCGACAGAAAACGTTAGCTGATATAGCATCAAGAGCGTTCCACCACCGGCAAGGTGTTGGAACGTTCTGCTTTAAGCGTGAGAATTTTCATCAGGTAATCGCACAGCAGGTGGGCACTTCCAAAGCTTGTGAGAGTCTGCGCTTTTTCGGACCTGCCGGTAGAATATTAGGTGTCTACAAGCCCCAGTTTTTCTAGAGGTTTACAACATGCAGGTTTTGGTTGCGCGCATCGGCAAACCGCACGGTATTCGCGGTGAAGTTACGGTTCAACTCTTCACAGATATCCCCGAGGAGCGCTTTGCCCCCGGAGAAGTTCTCGATTTGGAAGACTTCACCCCGAAAAGTCCTGTGGCTACTGTTGCACCAACGGGCAGGCTAAAGTAGCGGGGCATCGTTGGAATAAGAAGATTCTGGTGGTGCGTTTTGAGGAAGTCACTACCCGCAACCAAGCGGAAGAGCTGCGGGGCAGCCGCCTGATGTTTGAGGTTCCCGAGGATGAAGATGATGAAGGCTTCTATGAACAGGAACTCGTGAACCTGCCCATATATCTTCTGGTGAAGGTTCCTGAGGGGGGAGAACCCCGTCAATAATCCTAAAGCGGGGAAGCCTCTGGGGAAAGTTACCGGTCTGCAGACCATGCCCGCGCAGGATATACTGCTCGTTAAACTTGCTGCCGAGCACGGCGGTGACGAGATTATGATTCCCTTCGTCGAAGAGATCGTTCCTGAAGTTGTGCCCACCGCCGATGACGAACCCGGTTTCGTGCTTCTGACCCCGCCACCCGGTCTTATCAACGTGGCTGAAGCAGAATCTGCCGTATCGAACTCAGATAATACGGGGGAGTAGCCTGTGCGCTACGACGTTATCACTATTTTTCCCGAGTACTTGACACCGTTAGACCTCTCGCTGGTAGGGAAAGCCCGCGAAAACGGTTTGGTCGATCTGCATGTGCATAATCTGCGTGACTATACCTTTGACCGCCACCACACGGTTGATGATACCCCCTATGGCGGTGGTGCTGGGATGGTCATGAAACCGGAACCTTGGGGGCTTGCGCTTGATGAAGTGCTCACGAATTCACCGCTGCAGGCAGGGGAAGAGCATCGGGAAAGAGCAGAGGAAAATTCGAGTCTTCAGAAATTCGTGCCTGCGCAGGATAATCGTCCTCTCTTTGATTGTTCCTTCCCCGGCAGGCGCGGTTTTTAACCAGCAAATGGCTTATGAACTCGCTGAGGAACAGCATATTGCGTTTGCTCCCGCGCGCTATGAAGGTATTGACGAGCGTGTGCTCGACTGGGCACAAACCCGCTTCCGCGTGCTTCTCGTCTCGATGGGGGACTATGTGCTCTATGGCGGAGAGGTAGCGGTCATGGCGATGATCGAGGCTATTACTCGACTAATTCCTGGGGCATTGGGAAACCCAGAATCTCTTGCAGAAGAGTCGCACACCGGCGGGCTTTTGGAGTACCCGGTGTATACAAAACCGGCGCAGTGGCGCGACTACAAGGTTCCGCCTATCCTGCTTTCGGGCAATCACGGTGCTATTGCCAGGTGGCGGCGCGAGCAGCAGATTGAACGTACCATGAGCCGCCGCCCCGATCTTTTTGAGGCGTATCCTGAAGAAAATTGGGATAAGAAAGACCGACATTTTCTTGCCGAGCGCGGTGTGCATTTCCCTAAATCTCGTTAAGCAAGCTAGACCGGAAGAGCTCTAACACGCAGCACCGTTGCATTCGTTGAAACCCCTTACAGTTAGGGGTTAAAACGTTCAAAGTCGAGAATATCGTAAACAACGGCGTGCCCCTGGATCCAATAAATCTTACTCGGAGCACCCGGATCTTCCGCAGGCTTATACTTACTGCCCAGGGCACGGGACAGCGAGCCGCGCATCGACAATGATAACGGGCGGTGAGTACTCGTATGCTCGTAGCGGGCAAGATCTAGAGGTTCAGGGTCAGTAAATTCCTCTACCTGAGCGAGAGCAAGCATCCGATCTTCTAAACTACCGTGACGTTCCGCCGAAAAACCGGCATCCAGCCAACTATCACGCAACTTGGAAGGCATCAGCTGAGGAACATCATCACGCCTCTCAAAACCGTGCGATTCGGGCGCCGGAATAACCGGCAGATCAGGCTCACGATAGATCATCAAAATTTCCAGCTCACCGCCTAGCTTACGGGCACGCAGAATTTCCTGGCGAATGTGCCGAACCGTTTTCTCAGGGCATGAAAGCCCCACGGAACCGCAGGAATACCGAGAGCATGCGCCTTCTGAAACCTATCATAGGCGCGCAAGACCACCCCGCCGGTACGTCCATGCGCCATGTATGCATAGTTGTAATCAGCAGAAAGCTTCAGAAAGAGAACGGGATCGCTGGCAGGAATATACATGTGAGCCTGCAGTATCTAATGTTTTTCGGGAACCGGGCGCTCGCGGAATTCGATAGGGCGTTTTGCCTTGGGCAGGGCGTACATAATACGCAGGTAGGCATCTTCGATGAGCTCTTCAAGAAGCTGGCGTGTAACACCCTTGCCTGCACCGACCGAAATCCAATGCCGTTTATTCATATGCCACCCTGGAATAATGCTTGGGTACATGCGCTGCAGAACCTCGGATTCTTCGGGGTCGGTCTTCAGATTCACGATCGGGTAGCCGATACCGTCTGTGTACATAGCAAAAATTTTGCCGCTAATGCGGTACACCGTATTACGTGGTCCGAAAGGCTGATCGGAGGTCGCCAACGGCATAGTAAGCGCAATCTGATCAACAACCTCATGGAGGTCTTCGGCGGTTATCTCTTGAGAATTAGGTGTACCCATACCTTCGAGTCTAACGGCTGTTACACCGTAGTGAAAGGATTCAAAGTTTGGGAAAACCAAAACCAAGCTGCCTGGGCGGTTCACATCTGTAGAACGTCTAGAACACGGAAAGAATACACCCGTAAAATATGCGGCGAAAACCGCGTGCGCATCCAAAGAATCACGGTAGAATAGAACACTATGGCTGAATTTATTTACACGATGACCAAAGCCCGCAAAACTGTGGGCGATAAGGTCATTCTTAACGACGTTTCCATGTCGTTCTTCCCGGGCGCCAAGATTGGTATGGTTGGTCCCAACGGCGCCGGTAAGTCGACCATCCTGAAAATCATGGCTGGCTTGGATCAGCCCTCAAACGGCGAGGCACGCCTCTCGCCCGAATACAGCGTAGGTATTCTGCTTCAGGAACCGCCACTGAACGAAGAGAAAACCGTGCTCGGCAACGTCGAAGAAGGCGTGGGCGAGATCAAGGCGAAGCTGGACCGTTTCAACGAAATTTCCGCGCTCATGGCTGAACCTGATGCTGATTTGATGCCCTCATGGAAGAAATGGGTAAGCTGCAGGAAGCTATCGACGCCGCAAACGCCTGGGACCTGGACTCCCAGCTGGAGCAGGCAATGGAAGCGCTGCGCTGCCCGCCCGCTGACATGCCCGTCACCCACCTCTCCGGTGGTGAGCGCCGCCGCGTGGCACTGTGCAAGCTGCTGCTGCAGAAGCCTGACCTGCTGCTGCTCGACGAGCCCACCAACCACCTGGATGCAGAGTCCGTGCTCTGGCTGGAGCAGCACCTGCAGTCCTACGAGGGTGCCGTCATTGCGATTACCCACGACCGTTACTTCCTCGACCACGTTGCCGAGTGGATCGCCGAGGTTGACCGCGGTAACCTGTACCCCTACGAGGGTAACTACTCCACCTACCTGGAGAAGAAGCGTGCCCGCCTCGAAGTTCAGGGCAAGAAGGACGCTAAGCTTGCTAAGCGCCTGAGCGAGGAACTGGACTGGGTCCGCTCCAACGCTAAGGGCCGCCAGGCTAAGTCGAGGCTCGTCTGGCACGCTATGAGGAGATGGCTGCGGAGGCTGAGAAGACCCGCAAGCTTGACTTCGAAGAGATTCAGATTCCTCCGGGACCCCGCCTGGGTAACCTGGTTATTGAGGCTGAGAACCTGCAGAAGGGCTTCGATGGCCGCTCCCTGATCAACGGTCTGTCCTTCTCACTGCCCCGTAACGGCATTGTGGGTGTGATTGGTCCTAACGGTGTGGGTAAGTCCACCCTGTTCAAGACCATCGTTGGCCTGGAGCCCCTCGACGGCGGCGAGCTGAAGGTCGGCGAGACCGTCAAGATCTCGTACGTTGACCAGAACCGCGCGAACATTGACCCGGAGAAGACCCTCTGGGAGGTCGTCTCTGACGGTCTGGACTACATTCAGGTTGGCAACGTTGAAATGCCTTCGCGTGCGTACGTTTCCGCGTTCGGCTTCAAGGGCCCGGACCAGCAGAAGAAGGCGGGCGTGCTCTCCGGTGGTGAGCGCAACCGTCTGAACCTGGCGCTGACCCTCAAGCAGGGCGGTAACCTGCTGCTGCTCGATGAGCCCACTAACGACCTGGACGTTGAGACCCTCGCATCCCTGGAAAATGCGCTGCTGGAATTCCCCGGCTGTGCAGTGGTCGTCTCTCACGACCGTTGGTTCCTGGACCGCGTGGCAACCCACATCCTGGCGTGGGAGGGCACCGATGAGAACCCGGATCAGTGGTACTGGTTCGAGGGTAACTTCGAGTCCTACGAGAAGAACAAGATTGAGCGCCTCGGCCCTGAGGCTGCTAAGCCGCACCGCGTGGTGCACCGCAAGCTGACCCGCTAGGGTTTGGTTCGGTAGTAAGCCCCGCCTCCTGCGCTGTTGAAGCGTGCGGAGGTGGGGCTTTGCTGTGCCCGCTAGATGTCGTATGGGCGGAATGGTGTACGCGCGGACGAGGGGAGTGCGCTGGCGAGGGGAGGGGCGTGTGCTCGCCGGTAGAAATAGTTCGCCCCGTGGTGACCGGTGCGTCATGGTGGAGTTCACATTCGCGGTTTATAATGGGTGTGTATAACTAACGCATTTGATACGAAGGACTTGAGATCATGCTTTCAAAATATAACTGGATGTCCCTAGTGACCGGTCTGCTACTGGTTGCAGCGGCAATCTACATGTTCGCCAACCCCGCTACTCCGCTAGCAGTTCTGGGATTTGTGTTCTCCTTTGCGGTGTTGCTCGGTGGTGTGTTTGAACTGGTGCGTTACTTCGGTGCGCTGAAGCCGGCACGTACCGGCTGGGACTTGGTCAATGCTATTCTCACCATCTTTGTGGGTCTGCTTTTGCTCAGTGCCTCCGCGGGCGCTCAGGCAACCTACATCCCGACCATTGTGGGCGTGTGGCTGATTTCCTGGGCGCTGATTCGTCTGATGACCGCTCAGGGGTTGAAATACCTCAGCTATAGTGCTGGCCGACACCTGCAGTTCTCCGCCATCGGAACCCTGATTCTGGGTCTGCTGGTGGTTCTGTTCCCCGTGCTCTTCGGCGCGGTGGCGGTCTGGCTGATTGCCCTGGTGCTGATGCTGGCTGGCTTCGTGTTCGTGGGTGACTTCTTCGTTTCCCGCCGCACCAAGAGCACCGTGCACATTTCCCCGGACGGTGTGATTGACGTCGAAGCCCGATAAACACCCGTTAGCGGCGTTGAGCGCATAAACTAGATACGGAAAGACCGTGTGAGACAACCACCTCACACGGTCTTTCTGTATGCTCTGACGTTTGCACCGGAACCTTAACGATACTCTGGCAGGCGGAACATCATTTCCTGCGCCACGGTCGCCACCAGCTCACCGGAACGATTGAAAATCGAACCCTGCGCGAGCATCCTGCCGCCCTGAGCGCTCGGGGAATCCAGCACGTACAGCAGCCACTCATCGGCACGCGCCGAACGGTGGAACCACATCGCGTGATCCAGCGAGGCGCTCTTGAGGCCCGGCTCCAGCCAGAACTTGCCGTGACGGCGCAGAGCCGGCTCCAGCGGCAGGTAATCCGAAGCGTAAGCAATAGCGGCGCGGTGCTCCGCCTCCGACGCCTCAGAACCATCAGCATGCACCAGGCGGTCAAAGGTCTTGAACCACACGCAGGCACGCGGCTCCGTCGAGGACGCATCCGGCTGAGTGTACAGGGGCGCGTCCACGTGGCGCATATCAATCGGGCGTTCCCACGCGACCGCCTGAGCCACCGGATGCGGCAACTCACCCAGGTAGTCACTCACCATGGGTAGCGACTCGGGGTCCGGAACCTCCGGCATAGTCACCGCGGTGTGCTCCGGGCCGCGGCTATCGGACTGGAAAGACATAATCGCCGAGAACATGGGCGCCTCATCCTGGAACACCTGCACGCGGCGGGTCGAGAAGGAACGGCTATCGTTCAGGCGCTGAGTGGCGAAGAACAGTTCACGCTCAATATCGCCGGGACGCAGAAAATAGGCGTGAATCGAGTGGATGTCCTTGCCCTCCACCGTGCGGTCGGCAGCAATAATCGATTGGGCAAGAACCTGACCGCCGAAAGTACGCGGCTGCTCGCGGGTGAGCGTCACTCCGGTAGACACTTCATCGCTACCGAAGGAGGCGGGCGCCGCCTCCACGGGGGAGAGATCCAGCATCCGCATGAGGTTTTGGGTCACAGTGGGCTTGGTCATTCTTTAATTCTGACACGAAGGGGTAAAGTTGAGGATGATTTATCGAAGAAAATATGCGAGCGAGAGGCAAAACATGACCGATGACCTGCACACACCCGACGCAGCACCTCTGCCAGAACCGGAACCGCAAGAACCTCCACGCTCAGCCACAACCAACACCCGGCGTATAGACCTCAAATACAATCCGCACGAAGGCATCGACGAACCCTACCTTATCTTCCCCAACAACCAGCAAGGTATAGCCGCCGCTGCCGACCTCAGCACCTATATTTCACGCGCACGTTCCCTCGATACCCAAGCGGCAATACGACTTACCGCCCGTGGGAGTGTGCTTGCCGTTTTCGCATGCTCTCTCGCCCCCGAAACCATGCTGGATAACACCCCCACCATTCTGGGGATGCGCGCCCTCAACCTCGCGAAGCCTTCAACCCTTGATATTGTGGTAGATTCAGCCGCCCTGCTCGAACGCCTGGCACGCATTGAAGAATCCGAGATGGTGCTGTATCTGCCGCCCGTCACCGTACACACCGAATGGGCTGGGAAAGCCGCACCCCTGCAAGGATGGGAAAAGCTAGGAACTATTGATGCTGATGAATTCCGCCGCGCCAGCCGTGACGGACTTACCGCCGTCGAAAAAGCACTCCCCGAAAACCCCGGTGCCGCAGTGCTCACCACCGTGCGAACCCGTATCTGGTCATCTCCCATGGTGCTTGAGCACCTGCCGGAGTTTGACCGAACCCCTATACCTACAGGCGCAGCTTTCGCCTTGCAGGTCTTCGGATTCCTCCCCGAAACCTTCACCGGTGAGCTCGCTATATATGCCGCCCGTACTGGTTCCGACGGCTGGGTGCGCATCGCTGCCCCCGGCGGGCATGTGCTGGTGCGTTCAGGCTCGGGAGCGCTCGCATGAGTTATTCTGCGAATCAGCCGGGTGAGCAGGTCAGCATTTACGACCAGGTGGGCGGCGAGGAAACCTTCGATAAGCTCACCCGCAGGTTCTATGCGCTCGTGAAGGCCGACCCCGAGTTTTCTGCCATGTACCCGGATTTTGACCCGTTTCCGCCAGAGCACCTCACAGAGGAACAGACCGCCGAGATTGAAGCAAACGATACTGACCACTTCGATGCATCGGCACGGCGGCTGAAATGTTCCTGATTCAGTACTTTGGCGGGCCCAGCACCTACCAGGAACAGCGAGGTCACCCGCGTTTGCGCATCCGGCATAACCCGTACCCGATCGGTGCGAAGGAACGCGATACCTGGCTGAAATATATGCGGCAGGCAATGGATACCCTCGATCTTCCCATGATGATTGATGCGACCATGTGGGACTATTTCGAGCGTGCGGCACGTGCCATACAGAACCGGGCATAGTTCAAGACAGCATTGCATTTCAGACGTTGCTTTTATAGGGTGTAACAATGCGTATTGTCTCTTACAGCCCTGCGTACCCGGAAGCTCTTCTGGATATTTCACTTCGCGCCTGGGGATCCGTTTTTCCGCGGATGCACAACGACGTCCCCGAGTTCGTTTATGATGCTTTCTATCCTCAAGGGTGGCAGCAGCGACAGCTTAGCGATTTGAAGGAAGTGCTCGATCAGGAACCTCAGAATGTGTCTATTGCGCTTGAGGGTGAGTGCCCGGTCGCTTGGGTTTGCACGCGTATCCATCCTGAGGATCAGATGGGTGAGATTTATGTGATTGCTGTCGATCCCGAGTACCAGCGGCGCGGCGTGGGGCAGCGGCTTATGGATCATGCCTCTGCGCAGGTTAAAGACGCTGGGATGCGCATGGTGATGGTCGAAACCGGCGGCGATTCTGGGCACGCACCGGCCCGAGCGCTCTATGAGTCCGAAGGATTTGTTCGCTGGCCCGTTGCTCGGTATTTCAAGGATCTTAGCGGATAGAACTGTTGCTCAAAAACAATAATTCTCAAGACCCACCTGGCTCAATGTAACCCATGGGCGCTAAAAAAGGTTCTTGATGTGAAATAAGCGTAATTTTCGCGGTTTGTTTCACATCAAGAACCTTTTTATATAGGTTGGGGGGCAGGCTAGGGGATTATTACCCTAAATATCAGCCGCCTGAACCTTCAAGGCACGAGCCACGCCATCGCGCGCCTCCGCAATCTGTCGTCGCAGAGCCGCCGCATCCTCAGGCAAAGACGCTAAATAGGCTTCGGTGCGTTCCAGTAGTTCGGCGGTCGGTTCCGAAGGGTACATGCCGCCAATAATCTGCATCGAAATCTCGTGTGACCGCGAACGCCAAATACCTTCAATCAGCTCAAAATACGGTTCAATATACGGTGCAATGAGCTCGGGTTCGCCCGATTTGAAACCGAAAATGGCGTAGCGCTGAATCATATTAGACAGTTCACCGGTCACCATAATCTTGTTCCAGTACTCGGCTTTCACCTGTTCACTCGGCTGAGACGCATATGCCTGAGCCGCATACTGCTGACCGGTTGCCGTGTTATCGTTCGCCGCCTCAGCATCGATCTGTGCGGCGTTCACACGACCACCCGTCGCCAGGCGGCAGATCAGAGTCCACCGCAAATCGGTGTCAATCTCCAAACCGTCCAGCACAATATCGCCTTCAAAAAGCCGCTGCACAATCTCATACTGCGCCTCGGTTCGGGTCTGATTCACAAACGCCTGAACCAGCTGCAGCTGTGAGTCTGAATCCGGCTGAGCGGCGCAAGCCAACGACCACAGGCGATCGGCGGCACGTTCACGAGTTTCATCCCTAAATTCAGGATTAACGAAGGAACGCAGAGCGATGGAGAGGTTACCCAGCTGGGTTCGCAGTGCAGTCGAATTAGTCTCTTTGCCGATATTATTGAGCACAAATTCCACATACTGCCGCGCTGGCATCTGGGCGTCACGCACGGTATCCCAGAGGGAACCCCAGACCACACCGCGAGCTACCGACGAGTCGATGTCGCCCAGATGCTTCACCGCAGTATCAATAGAACGCTCATCCAGGCGAACCTTGGCAAACGCCAAATCTTCATCATTGAGCAGAATCAGGTCGGGGCGTTTCTTGCCTATAGCCTCGGCAACCTCGGTCAGTTCGCCGTCAATATCCAGCTCGATGCGGTCGGTGCGAGTCAGCTTTCCGTCTGTCAGATTGTAGAAACCGATAACTGCGCGATGCGGGCGCAGCGTCTCATAACCGGCAGCATAGGATTGGTGGATACCCAGAGAAGTAATATTACCCTCGGCATCATCGGCGACCTCGACCGTAAGCGTGTTTACCCCGGCGGTTTCAAGCCACTTGGCACTCCATGCGCGTACATCACGGCCGGAAGTCTCTTCCAGCTCGACCAGCAGGTCGTCAAGAACCGTGTTACCCCAAGCGTGCTTGTCAAAATACTTCTTCAAAGCCGCCATGAAGTTTTCCTGGCCAACCCACGCAACCATCTGCCGCAGCACCGATGCGCCCTTCGCGTAGGTAATGCCGTCAAAGTTCACCTGAACATCATGAAGGTCACGAATCTCAGCCACAATTGGGTGGGTTGAGGAGAGCTGATCCTGCCTATACGCCCAGGTCTTCTCCGAAGCAGAGAACGTAGCCCATGCTTCCTGTGCGTAGCGGGTATTCTCAGCCGCAGCCAGTGTAGACATAAACTCGGCAAATGACTCGTTCAGCCACAGGTCATTCCACCACTTCATGGTGACCAAATCACCAAACCACATATGCGCAAGCTCGTGAAGTATCGTAATGGCGCGGCGCTCACGCAGCGCCTCTGCAACCTTGGAACGGAACACATAGGTTTCAAGATAGGTTACGCACCCTGCGTTTTCCATAGCACCCGCATTGAATTCGGGGACGAAGAGCTGATCGTACTTCTCGAAAGGATACGGCGTCTTGAACTGCTTCTCATAAAACTCGAAACCCTGGCGAGTCAGCTCAAAAATATCGTCCGCATCTACATAAGGCATCAGCGACTTACGCGCGTAAACACCCAACGGAATAACACGCCCCTCAGAGTTCGTCAGCTCGCTGGTAACCTTCTCATACGGGCCCGCCACGATGGCTGTAATGTACGAAGACATGCGCGGAGTAGGCTTGAAATACCATGTTTGCGCCCGACCGCAGCCGCAGTCCTTGGGTTCAATCTTCACCTCGGGCTGGTTAGAAACCACAACCCAGTGCGAAGGAACACGCACGCTGAACTCAAACTCGGCCTTCAAATCTGGCTGCTCAAATACAGGGAAAACACGGCGAGAATCCGGAACCTCGAACTGTGAGTACAGATAAATTTCACCGTCCGCCGGATCCACAAAACGATGCAAACCTTCACCGGTATTTGTATAGAACATCTCTGCATCGATCTTCAGAACATTCTGCGCTGCAAGATTCGGCAGAGCAATGCGCTCCCCATCGGCAAGAGCAGGATCAAGCCGCTCGCCGTTTAATTCAATCGAATTTACCTGAGAGGTAATAGCGTCAATAAACGTGGATGCGCCAGGCTCGGCATCGAACCGAATCTCAACAATCGACGAGAAAACATCTTTGTCTGTGCGAAGGTCGAGATCAACACGGTAGGTGTGAACCCGCTTAATAATTCCCGCACGCTCAATCGCCTCATCGCGGGTTAAATTTAGACCGGGCATGATTCCCTTTCTCGATATGTGTTTATAAATCTTCCTGTAGTGTTTTGCAGCGGACCTACCAGGAGAAACAGCGCAAAACTAAGTTCAAGAATATGGGCATCAGACAAACTCAGATATGTGTATGTGCCCCGGCAAAAAGTGCCTAGTACCACAGTCTAACGTATCCCGTCAGAGAGCACATTATTACTCATCACATGCGCAAAATACGTGCCGATGGTAAGGGCAGGCGTGGGCAGAAAAATATGTGCCGAAATAATACCTGCCATTGCCCCGATACCGGTTACAGGAATAAGTTTAAATTCGCTACAGTTATAGAGACACAACAGCTGAGGGCGCCCAGAATAGAGACGACTATCGCCGTGCACATTTCGGGAAGCCAGTCCACCACTCACTGCAAAGATATAAATATCCACGCTGTGAGCGCCACGGAACACCATCAGGAGAACCCCTTGCGCGTACATATCGCCACCGACCATGCAGGTCTTGAGACGAGTCAATACCTGATCGAACAGCTCACCGCCGCAGGATACGACATGATTGATCACGGGCCCCAAGAGTACGATCCGCTGGATGATTACCCAAGTTTCTGCATTAACGCCGCCCTTGCCGTTAAACGAGATCGTGATCAGGGGCTTGACTCACTGGGCATCGTCCTAGGCGGTTCTGGCAATGGTGAGCAGATTGCCGCTAATAAAGTAGAAGGAATTCGCGCCGCACTGGCCTGGAATCACGATACCGCCGCCCTTGCCCGCCAACACAATAATGCCCAGGTCATTGCGATCGGTGGTCGTCAGCACAGCAACGAAGAGGCGCTAGAGATTATCAAGGTTTTCCTCTCTACCCCGTGGACGAACGAAGAACGCCACGCCCGCCGCATCGGTCAGGTTGCCGAATACGAGCGAACCGGTCGTATTGAGGGCAAGCATATCGATTCATAGCACCGTATATCAGTAAGCCACAGATTTTTTATTTTTTATACGGATGCGGCGGCAGCGTAACCCGGAACGTCGGAGATAACAAATGCTGCGGTATCCGCCATTTAGTAGGTGTATGAAACACCCCCAACGCGCCATCCGAATGATATGCGGTGTACCGTATTAAAGGTGCGGCTTCTAAAGTTTAGACCCCAGATACATGCACCAAAATACAACCACAGACACGCGTTCGCAGGAGAATCCCATGCCCGAAGGACACTCAATACATCGTATCGCCCGCCAATTCAACGATGTTTTCATGGGGGAGAGCGTGCGAGTCTCAAGCCCACAGGGGCGTTATACGGATGGTGCGGCGCTTCTTGACGGAGCCAGCATTCTCAACGCATATGCGCACGGTAAGCATCTTTTCGTGCCCTTCAACAATGAGCTGACCCTCAACGTGCACCTTGGCATTTATGGAAACTGGAGCTTTGGAGGGGACGAAACTTTTACGGGTGCATCCAGCATAGGCGCACCCCGGAAGATCGGCGAAAAAGAATATACGGTGGGGGGAAGCCGAAGAATATACCGGACCTCCCGCGCCGAAAGGCACTACCCGGTGCCGCATCGTTTCAGAACACGGTTGGGCTGACCTCGTTGGTCCCACTATCTGCCGAACCTTAAACCCAGACGAAGTTGCCCAGGTACGCGCCAAACTTGGGCCGGATCCACTCAACACCGATGCAAATCCCGAACGTTTTTATGCCGCAGCCCGCAAAAGCTCAAGGCCTATCGGCGTGATCCTCATGGATCAGTCCGCTATCTCAGGCGTGGGCAATATTTTTCGTGCCGAATCGCTTTACCGCCAAGAAATAGATCCTCTTCGCCCCGGTAAAACTCTCACCGATGATGAGCTGAGTAGACTCTGGGAAGATAACAAACATCTGCTCACCATCGGCGTGCGTGTCGGCCGCATCATCACCACCGAACAAAAGGACCGCCCGGGAATCCATGAAACCGAAGCCTGGCCTGAGCATGCTAACTACGTTTACCAGCACCACGGAGAACCCTGCCCCCGATGCGGCACCACCATTCGTATGGAGGAAATCGCGGGCCGCAAACTCTATTGGTGCCCTGGATGCCAGAAATAGCGTTAGCTACGATCCCCGCAAACGATGCGCGCCGAACTTGACAGTCTCCAGCACAGGCAGGTAACCTTATCTAGTTCTTGCGGGGATGTAGCTTAATGGTAAAGCCTCAGTCTTCCAAACTGATGACGCGGGTTCGATTCCCGTCATCCCCTCGGTATACATAAAACGCCTTGGTGCTTTGCACTGGGGCGTTTTCCTTATTCCGAGGATCTGAGACGGGAATCGCTGACGGGCACGGATTTGGTGCCTCGTTTGCTCGGAATTTGTACCCTTCAGCTCGTCATCCCCTCTCGGGAATAAAAACTCTTAGTGTTTTCGCGCTGGGGTGTTTTTACTGAGAGGCCAAAACGGGGATCTTTTACAGGCACAGATTTTTGATGTCTCTCACCAAAGAGCCGCTTGTATCCATCCTGGTATTGAATTAGAAAAATTCCTGAATACAAGGAGCCTATTTAACGCGGCAATCCGATGAGACTGGGACGTGCAGAAGCGTCTGAATAAGCCAGCATGCATGATAGATGGGCGTACTCAGATAATTCCTCAGAAAGACTTAAGGTTTTCGTGTTCTAAATTAGACATTCGAATGTTAGGCATTTATCCTTGTACACGGTAAACTTAAAAACCGAATGCCTAAAAGCATTCGCGTTTCACGGGGCGTGGCGTAGCTTGGCTAACGCGCCTGCTTTGGGAGCAGGAGATCGCAGGTTCGAATCCTGTCGCCCCGACGTGAAGCGGGCGTCGCATATGCGGCGCCCTTTTCCAGTAACCAACTGCGGTTCACAGGCTTGTGCCGCATTCGACTATATGAGGAGAACACGGACGTGAAGACCGCCGTCGAGAAGCTCAACCCGACCCTCGCGAAGATCGAGGTCGAGGTTCCCTTCGCAGAGTTCAAGTCCTACCTGGACCGCACCTATAAGAACCTGGCTCAGCAGATTAACGTTCCTGGGTTCCGTAAGGGCAAGCTGCCTAAGCAGCTCATTGAGCAGCGCACAGGTTACGACTACATTGTCGAAGCATCTCTGAACGACGCCTTGAACGACTTCTACTCACAGGCATTGGGCGAGAATGAGCTCTCCCCGCTGGCACAGCCCGAACTTGATGTGCAGAGCCAGCCCACGGTGAACGACCGTGAAGCAGACGTGAAGCTGAACATCACCGTGACCGTTCGTCCTGAAATCGAGCTTCCCAACTATGAGGGTATCGAGGTTGAGGTTGACGAAATCAAGGTTACTGCAGAAGACGAAGAGCAGGCTCTTGAAGCTCTGCGTGAGCGTTTTGGTACCTTGAAGAACGTTGAGCGTCCCGCAGCTAAGAATGATTTTGTCACCATTGACATCACCGCTGAAATCGATGGTCAGGAAATTGACGCAGCAAACGACCTGTCTTACCAGGTCGGTTCCGGCACCATGGTGGACGGTATTGATGAGGCCCTGATCGGCCTGTCTGCAGGCGAAGATGCAACTTTCGAGACCACGCTTTCCGGCGGCGATCACGCGGGGGAGGACGCAACCATTAAGGTGAAGCTCTCCGCTGTTAAGGAGCGTGAGCTTCCTGAGGTTGACGATGAGTTCGCGCAGCTTGCTTCTGAGTTCGATACTGTTGATGAGCTTAAAGCAGACATGAAGAACCAGGTTGCCGAGGCCAAGGTCTCTGAGCAGGGCGCACAGGCACGCGATAAGGTGCTGGCTAAGCTCATTGAGATGATTGAGGTTCCCGTACCTGAAAAGGTCATTGAAGAACAGCTGGAGCAGCACTTCAACAACCCCGAAGCCGGTGAAGACCACGATACCGAAGAGCACCGTCAGGAAGTTCGTGAGAACACCGAGACCGCCTTTAAGAATGAGATGGTGCTTGATGCTATTGCTGATGCTGAAGAAGTTGAAGTAAACCAGAATGAGATGATCAACTACATCATCACCATGAGCTCGCAGTACGGCATGGATCCGAACCAGTTCGCACAGATGCTTGACGGTTCCGGCCAGGCTGGAATGCTTGTGGGCGAGGTACGCCGCTCCAAGGCTCTAGGCGAAGTTCTTAAGAAGGCTGTCGTCAAAGACACTAAGGGTAAGGCTGTAGACCTTTCCAAGTTCCTCTCTGAAGGTGAAGAAGATGAGAAGTAGTCCTTCTCTCCGCAGATACCTATAACGGATGCGGGCGTGCATGTGCAGGAAAGAATCCTGCGGTGCACGCCCGCATTGTTGTGTTAAGTTTTGGCACACGCTCCAACAGCGGAAATGGATATGATGTGCTGAGGGCTGAGTGACGTTCGCCCTTTGGCGAACTATGGCGAAACTCCGCCCGAATACAGTCATGACCCGGTATTGTAGTAGCAATGAATATTTTCACGGGCCCGCATGGTAGGGAGCGCGTGAAACCCATCGAGAAGAAGAGGGAAGATGTCTAGCTACATGCCTCTGCCTATTGGGTCTGGGAATAACACCCCGACTATGGCTACGAACCCCGCCAGCGCGCAGGAAGATTACGTCTATAATCGCCTGCTTAAGGAACGTATTATTTGGCTGGGGTCTGAAGTAAGGGACTCAAACGCAAACTTAATTTGCTCGCAGATGTTGGTTCTCTCAGCAGAGGATCCTAAAGCAGATATTTACCTGTACATTAACTCTCCCGGTGGTTCGGTGACCGCTGGTCTGGCTATTTACGATACAATGCAGCTCATTCCGAATGACGTGGTGACTGTTGCTACCGGTATGGCTGCATCTATGGGGCAGCTTCTTCTAACCGCTGGAGCTCCAGGAAAGCGTTATGCCACCCCCAATGCGCGCATCCTGATGCACCAGCCGCTTGGCGGTATTGGCGGCAGCGGTTCTGACATCCGAACTCAGGTGCAGCTGACTCTAGATTTTAAACGACGTTTGGCAGAGATTACGGCTGAACGTACCGGTAAGAGCGTAGACCAGATCATTGAAGATAGCGATCGTGATAACTGGTTTACTGCTGAAGAAGGCTTGGAATACGGCTTCTTTGACCACATAGCAACAACTACTGGCGGTAATCTGACCGCCGAGGGTAAGTAAAGAGGGGAAATATATATGAACTATCTGTCTCACGGCTCTGCGCCGCAGGTTCCCTCAAACCGCTACGTGCTCCCCAGCTTTGAGGAACGTACCCCCTACGGTTATAAGCGTCAAGATCCGTACGCCAAGCTATTTGAGGATCGCATTATTTTCTTGGGTACTCAGGTTGATGACTCATCTGCTGATGATGTTATGGCTCAGCTTCTTGTGCTTGAGGCTCAAGACCCCGACCGCGATATTACCCTGTACATTAATTCTCCCGGTGGCTCTTTTACGGCAATGACCGCTATCTATGACACCATGCAGTTTATTCGCCCCGAGATTCAGACCGTATGCTTAGGGCAGGCTGCATCGGCTGCGGCAGTGCTTTTGGCTGCTGGAACCCCGGGTAAGCGTTTGGCTCTTCCGAACGCTCGCGTGCTTATTCACCAGCCCGCCCTGAGCGGTCAGCAGCGTGGGCAGGCATCTGACCTTGAGATTCACGCGAACGAAGTTATGCGTATGCGTGAGTGGACTGCACAGACCCTGGCTCTGCACTCCGGCAAGACCTATGAGGAAGTCGACCGTTCGATCGAGCGCGATAATATCCTGACTGCTGCCGAAGCTCAGGAGTACGGCTTGGTAGATAAGGTACTGGAGTCGCGTAAGCTTAATAAGCCCATTACGAATACTGCCACTTCTCACGATGATAAATAGCGTGGGATTACGGATGTAAACTCGTTAAGATGTTATAGGTGCCGCATCCTCAAAATTGAGGATGCGGCACCTATACGTTATACCCCAAAAAGTACATAAAACCTCAAGTTACACAGCGTCATAATTGTCAAATTACATCGAATACGACACGCCGCATCACAGTGACAGCCTGTCTTCACACCTCAGCGAAAAACTAGGGTAGCCTGGTAACAAGCACCTTGTGATAGCTTGCAAACACTCGTAGAAAGGAGAGGGCGCGTGGCTAACACCGACAACACCGGTGGTACGGAAGAAAACAAGAAAACTGTTGCTCCGGGTATGCGTTGCTCATTCTGTTCTAAGACGCGTACCCAGGTTTTCAAGATTGTGATCGGTCCGCATGTCTCCATTTGCGATGAATGTATTGCACTATGCAACGAGATTTTGCATGAGGAACGGCAAAAAACAAAGAAGCCGCAGACCAAAAAGATCAAGAAACTCGCTACTCCTCGCGAGATTTACAGCTATCTGCATGATTATGTGATAGGTCAAGATTCTGCAAAACGTACCTTGGCGGTGGCGGTCTATAACCACTACAAGCGCATCCATGACTTAAACAATCCGGTACTTCACTCCCGAACCCTTTCGGCAACTGCGGGTGAATCCGTAGACCTGGGAAAATCTAATATTCTGATGATTGGTCCCACCGGCAGCGGAAAAACTTATCTTGCGCAGTCTCTTGCAAAGAAGCTTGATGTTCCTTTCGCCATTGTCGATGCTACTACGCTCACCGAAGCTGGGTACGTTGGCGACGATGTCGAGAATATTCTGCTTCGGCTTATTAACGCCGCCGACGGTGATGTCGAGAAGGCGCAGCACGGCATTATCTATATTGACGAAATCGATAAGATTGCCCGCAAAGGCGGAGAAAACCTATCTATTACCCGCGATGTCTCGGGGGGAAGGCGTGCAGCAGGCGCTTTTGAAGATTATTGAAGGTACTCTGGCAACGGTTCCTCCAGAGGGTGGGCGTAAACATCCGGCACATACCAATCTTGAGATTGAAACCTCAAATATTCTCTTTATTGTCGCTGGTGCTTTCGATGGGCTGGAAGACAGGATCTTAGCCCGCACCGATCGAACCAGCATAGGCTTTGGGGCCGAGCTGACCGCCGCACCGGATACTGATCAGACGCTTTCGCAGATCATGCCCGAAGATCTGACCCATTACGGTATCATCCCTGAGCTAATCGGTCGTTTGCCTGTGATCTCTACGTTGAAAGAGCTCACCACCGAAGAGCTTGAACAGATTCTTACGAAGCCTAAAAATGCTTTGCTGAAGCAGTATAAGCATCTCTTTGCGCTTGATGGCGTTGAGCTTATCTTTGAAGATGATGCTTTGCACGCGGTCGCCGAGCTCGCAGAAACCCGTAAGACCGGGGCACGCGGGCTACGCTCCATGATGGAGGGTATTCTGCAGCCAATTATGTTTGAGGTTCCTGACCGTCAGGACGTTACCTCCGTGGTAATCACAGAAGATACCGTGCGCACCGGTGCTGAGCCCGTATACGTTCTTGAAGCTGATGAAAAGTCCTCTAAGAGTGCTCGTACTCGTGCCAAGAAGAAGGCTGCGTAGGTTATTCGTGCAGGTGAGAACCCGGCGGAATATTGGAGGTCTCGATGAGGTTTGAACTTATACAATGATGAAAGGAAATACCCTCGTGACAACAACCGTTGATTTTTGGTTCGACCCTACCTGCCCGTGGTGTTGGATTACCTCGCGCTGGATTGGCGAGGTGCAGAAGGTGCGTGATATTCAGGTGCATTGGCGCCCATTCTCACTCGCTGTTCTGAATGAAGGACGCGAGCTTGATCCTGGATACCGCGCTATGATCGACAACACCTGGGGCCCGCCCGTGTAGTGGCTGCTGCCCGCGAACTCCACGGTGACGACGTTTTGAAGGCTCTCTACGATGCTCTGGGCGAGCAGATCCACCATCAGAAAAACATCTCTGAAGGAGACAAATTTTTGCCTGCTATTGAGGAAGCTCTCAAAGAAGCGAATTTGCCTGCGGACCTGATTCAGTACGCTACCACCGACGAATACGATGCGCAGTTACGCGCCTCGACAGCAGAGGCGCTTGATAAGGTCGGCGATGATGTTGGCGTACCGCTTCTTGCGATTAACGATGTAGCTTTCTTCGGTCCCGTGCTCTCGCCCTCACCGCATGGTGAAGAAGCCGGTAAGGTCTTTGACGGCGCCGTAGCAATGGCATCGTATCCTGGGTTCTTTGAACTCAAGCGCAGTCGTACCGTGGGACCTATCTTCCACGGTGAAGATGGGTAGTAGATTTACCATGTACTATAGCTGAGCCGTTACGCTTTCTCTGGAGGAGCGTAACGGCTCAGCTATGCGTATTTGAATTAGCTACTCGTTTGCTTTCGCCGAGAACCCCGATGCCGCAAGCGAATATCGCGCATATGGAATGTGCGTGCAGCCGTATAGCTGACCGCCGCATCCGAGGTGAAACCTAGCATGGCAAAAACACTGACTCCAAGCTGGAAGAAAAGCGCACTCAATGGCATATGCTGGTGCCCCCAGATAACACCGCCAGCGGTTACTGTAAAACTCACCGCAAGGAGTAAGAGAACCAGACGACGAGCCTTCGACGAACCCCGGAGCGTACTCCAGAGCAGAAATAGGTGCACGAGAGAGAAGACAAGAGTTACCGCAAGAAGCACACCGCTAAGCACCGTCAAATGTTTGCCCCTGTTCCCCAGCAAGCAAGGCCGTAATTTCTTCACTCGCATCGCTTCTGAGTACCGTGCTGCGTAATTCCTGATGATTAACCACAGTCAGAACAGCGTTAGCAAGCTCTAAGAGAGTTGAAATAATCATCATCACAGAGGCTATCAGCAGACCCGCAGGCATCTCATAAGCTAGGTCATGAGCGCTCGCCAAGTTTAGGTCTTTAACCTGGCGCGGGTCTTTCACGCCCTCATTGCTCAACGTGATAATAGGCAGCGCGCCGTCCGTACGAATTGTATCTCCACCACCGTTTCGAGAGTGGTAGCCGGTCGAAAAATCTTCGATAATATCTACCCGTGTGCTCGGATGCGCATACTGAATAGACTCGACAATATAATCACGCTCAAAATCCGTATCGGCATCGATCCGATGCGTCACCTGCAGGGTGAAAAAGCTAAAGCCGACCCCTGAATCGTAGGTTCCTGCCGCCAGCCAATCGACGCGGTGACCACCGGGAAGCAGCCAGCCATCCGGAGTTCGCCAAAACCGCACATGGTGGCGTTTCTCCGGGTTCCCGTCAACCTCCTGCTGGTATGCAAAAGACTGTACGCGCCCAAAAATCTTGAGAGGAGATACCGGTGCTTCACTATAGGATTTTCGGGTAATTGTCGAAACAATAATCTTCCAGCTGGAAACCAAAGTGACTTCATCTGCGCGAGTCCAGCCAGCGTCCTGCATCACCTGGTGAATTTGCTCTTCTGAGCCGATAATACCGATATTGACGGGGTCGCCTAATAATCCATCCGGGGTGCGGGTGCGCCCAATAAAATAGTCGGGAACATAGATGCGCGTCATGATCGCGTGAAATCGGGGGAGCGTCAAATAAGCGGTGACTGCCCAGAACGAAAGTGCAATCGGAATGCCCCACCAAGAATGTCCCACGGTATTAAGCAGGATCAGAACGGTAAGCACCACAGAGGCTATACCTGCCAGCGTAAAAAAAGCCGTATCCCAAATACCAACCCAGAAGGTCCTCGGAATAATATCCTTATGCTCGCCGCGCGACTCAAAGTCGCCCCGATACACTGGAGGAGATGCTGGAGGCGCGACCGTTACAGGTTTGCTCGCCTTAACATGTTCTTCTGCTACACCCTCATCAATAATGTCAGAAGGTTTATGTGACATGGGGATTCCTTCTGCCTGCATAATCTGTGCGTTTGCGCGTTCGGCGCTTATGTGAATTCTACAGGCTACCATAGGGCGTTGCGCAATAGGGCGTCGTTTCGCTGAACCGTTCCCCACCATATAAAAATGCTGGAGCGAAGAACCTAATTCTTCGCTCCAGCACGGAGTCTATGCCATGCGGCATATCCAGAAACAACGTGAGAACGCGGCTGTTCTAGAGAGACTACTCGGCAGCTTCTTCCACAACAAGCACTACGTCACGAACTTCAAATTCTCCTTCCGAAGGTACCAGAGAAACCTCGCGAGCGTTGCCTGCCGCCCGCAAATCCTCAAGACCAGACTGGATGCGCTCCAGCTGCTCCTGAGAGGCGGCAATCGTAGCAGATTCAACCTCGGTACGCTGCTTAACCTTTGCGTCACTCTTCGCCTTACGCAGACCGCCGAGTGCTTCTGCGACATCGGGAAGGACCTGCTTGAGGTTCTCAATCTGGGCGGGGTTCACATCAGCAAGTACCCACTGTGCCGAAATACCGGCTGTTGGGTTGTTTGCTGCATACTCCGCTAATAATGCACCTTCAAGAACCGGCAGAGCCTGAGGCCAGGATGCGCGGTGCACGCTGCCCGCACGCCACCACGACCAAATCTCTTCGGTCACAAACGGCAGGAAAGGCGCGAAGAGCCGCAGAAGCGCATCCAGAGTGGTGGCGAGAGCCGCCAGCACGGAAGCCTGTTCGGTCTCGCCGCGAGCGCCGTAGGCGCGGTCTTTAATGAGTTCCACGAAATCGTCGGTAAATGACCAGAAGAAACTCTCCGCAATCTGGAGGGCACGAGCGTATTCGTATTTCTCGAAAGCTGCAGTTGCTTCCTCAATGAGGTACGCCAAACGCACAAGCAGGGATCGGTCCAGTGCGTTCGTGAGTACTTGTCCCTGCGACTGCGAGGTAATCACTGAATTCTCGGTAGCACCCAGATTCAGCACGAATTTTGAGGCATTGAGAAGTTTAATCGCTAGGCGGCGACCGATCTTCATCTGGCCTTCGTCATAGGCGGTATCAGCGCCCAAGCGGGCCGAGGCCGCCCAATAACGTACCGCATCCGAACCGTATTTATCGAGTACATCGTGCGGGACCACAACATTGCCCTTAGACTTCGACATTTTCTTGCGGTCGGGGTCAAGAATCCATCCCGACAGCGCGGTGTTATACCAAGGTACAGAGGACGCGAGGGTTTCGGCGCGCACAGCGGTGGAGAAAAGCCAGGTACGAATAATATCGTGTCCCTGCGGGCGAAGATCCATCGGGAAGGTCTTCGCGTGCAGCTCAGGATCTGTAGCCCAGCCGGTGCAATTTGCGGGGTGAGTGAAGAAGTAGCCCATGTATCGAGAACATCTGGATCGGCAATAAATCCGCCAGGTACACCACGCTGGTCTTCCGAATATCCGGGGGCAGTCTGCGAAGCCGGATCCACAGGAAGCATATCCTCAGCCGGCAGAATCGGGTTTTCATAATCCGGCTCACCCTCAGCATCAAGCGGGTACCAAAGCGGAAACGGAACGCCGAAGAAACGCTGACGGGAGATCAGCCAGTCGCCGTTAAGACCTTCCACCCAGTTTTCGTAGCGGCTGCGCATAAATGAAGGGACCCAGTTAATTTCGCGTCCGCGCTCAATAAGCTTTTCACGGCGCTCAGCGTCACGACCACCGTTGCGAATATACCACTGGCGTGAAGCCACGATCTCAAGGGGTTTATCGCCCTTCTCATAGAACTTGACGGGGTGTTTAATCTTTTTAGGCTCGCCCTCCATCTCGCCAGTTTCAACAAGCATTTCAACTACGGTCTTCTGACCGGTAAAGACTGTGGTACCCGCCATGCGTTCGTAGCGCTCGCAGCCTTCGGCAGAGGTAATCCATTCGGGAGTCTCGCGGGAGAAACGGCCGTCACGCCCGATGAGGGCTCGGGTCGGAAGCTGCAATTCGCGCCACCATGTAACGTCGGTGGTATCACCGAAAGTACAGATCATGGCGATGCCAGCCCCTTTATCTGGCTGAGCCAGCGGATGCGCCATCACCTCGACCTCAACGCCGAATAGAGGAGAAGTCACTTTCGTTCCGAAGAGCGGCTGATACCGTTCATCATCGGGATGCGCCACCAACGCCACGCAGGAAGGCAACAGCTCGGGACGGGTAGTCTCAATCCAGACTTTTTCACCATTTTCGCGGTGGAAGCTTATACGGTGGTAGGCTCCGTCGCGTTCCTTATCTTCAAGCTCGGCCTGCGCTACGGCGGTTCGGAAGGTAACGTCCCACATAGTCGGCGCCTCCGCCATATAAGCATTACCCGCCTCAAGGTCTTTGAGGAATGCAAGCTGTGAGACTTTGCGTGAATGCGCATCTATGGTGCGGTAGGTATGGGACCAGTCGACGGAAAGCCCCAGGGTTGTGAAAAGATGCTCGAAAACTTTCTCGTCTTCAACAGCGAGTTCTTCACATAGCTCAATGAAGTTATTGCGTGAAATACGTGGCCACTTTGCTTGGCTGCGGTCGGGTTTGGGTGAGCCATCGGCCTTGAGCGGGATCAGCTGGCGAAAATCTGGGTTATCGGGAACGGAGGGGTCGCACAGCACACCGTAGTAGTTTTGTACGCGACGTTCGGTGGGCAGACCGTTATCATCCCAGCCCAAAGGATAAAAAACATTCTTACCGCTCATACGCTGGTAGCGGGCAATAACGTCGGTTTGAGTATAGGAGAACATATGCCCCACATGGAGCGAGCCGGATGCGGTCGGCGGTGGGGTATCAATCGAATAAACCTGTTCGCGCGTCGTGTTCTCGTCGAAGGCATAGGTTTTCTGCTGTGCCCAGCGTTCGGAGAGTTTCTCTTCGAGGCCTTCAAGCGCGGGACGATCAGGAACGTTAATCTGTGCGGGCGAGTCTGAGCCCTGAGTATTTTCAGCCATAGGGGCTATTTTCTCATACTTTATGGGCTGTGGCGGTGTATCGCATAGCGTAGGTTGGCGCCTTTACGCTAAGTGCGTTTCTAGATGTCCTATATAGCGCAGAAACGTATCATCACGCAGCATATGCCCGTACTTCATACTCTGCCAACGCACGCTCAACTCGTGCAATAAGCTCGCGTTGCGAGGAGAGAAAACGGCGCTGTTCCCGGCGTGGAAGATGCGAAAAATAATGATAGAACTTTGGGTCCCGGTAGGTCTGTCCAAAGAGGAAATGTAGATCGGAGCTCCAGGGGCGACGCGTTCTTGCACGGATTTGCTCGGCCCGAGCACGAAGCTGCTCGCGGCGGGTATAGAGAGCATTGCACCGTGCGCTGCGAGAGCGAAATGCTAAAAGATCCATAGGTATATCTGTAGTTTCCGTGCCTTATGTGATGTATTTATCTATTCACCGTGTGTTATCTCTCGATTCCCTATCACAAGATACCGCATAAGAGTAGACTGGTGAGTATCACACAGGAAACTTTTCAAGGGACTTCCATGTTTGAGATATCAGCTCCTGTTATGACGGTATTTGCTCTTCATCTCGCGATCGTTGCGGTTTGCGTTTGGCATTTAACAACGCGAACCGGATACAACGAAGAGCGTCTGCACATGATACTTCCGCTTGTGCTTTTCTTGCCGGGAGCGGGGATTTTATACCTCATGTCAGCAAAAGCAGGAACCGTTCCTCCCGATACTACGAAGACGGGCAGCAGCTCTCGCCATTTTGAGCATCGTCTGGGTTTCCGTGACGGTAAACGTTCTAAATGGGGTTTTCCCCAGCGGAAACGCTAAAAGTACTGCGTTATGCACCTTTAAAGGTGAGCGTTCATGAGAGTGGGAAGAATCGATAATGCTGTCTGCTATCCCGCAGATGTACGATGCGCGTGTGACTCTGTTAGCGCGCATTGCCTATCTTTCTATACGATAATTTTGTGTATGGCATCATAGATGAATAAGACTTTCACCACCGACGTGGAAAGGTAAGTTCATGATGCTAGACAATACTCGTATTCCTACCAATCCATTTGCCCCCAACGCTTGTGAGGGTAAAGTTGCCGTCGTAACAGGAGCCTCCAGTGGCATCGGTCGCGCAACCGTTGAACAGCTAACGGCTACCGGATGGACGGTTTATGCGCTTGCTCGCCGTACCGAACGTCTTCGCACGCTTGAAGCAGAGACCGGAGCGCATCCTATAACCTGTGACGTTACTGATGAATCGGCAGTAAACGCAGCTGCAAAGCAGATCATAACGGAGCACTTACAGCTTGATGCGCTGGTTAATATCGCTGGGGGAGCGATCGGTCTTGATCGTGTTGCTGATGGAGATCCGGATGATTACCTAGCGATGTACCGCCTGAATGTGCTCGGAATTCTACATACGGTGCGTGCCTTTGCTCCCGCACTGAGGGCTCACGGTCAGGGGAGTATTCTGAACCTGACCTCCACAGCAGCCGAAAAACGGTTATGAAGGAGGTGCAGGGGTATAACGCCGCGAAATTCGGTGCTCGAGGGACTTACCGAGGCTCTGCGCCTTGAGGAAGCTGATCACAATGTGCGCGTCATTGAGATTCGCCCGGGTATGGTGCATACAGAAGAATTTTCATTGAATCGCTTGGGGTCTGTGGAAGCTGCAGAAAAGGTATATGCCGGGGTACAGAACCCTTTGGTGGCAGAAGACGTTGCTCAGACAGTAGTCTTTGCATTGAACATCCCTCACCACATTAATCTTGGCCACGTGACTTTGCGTCCGCTTGCTCAGGCAAGCCAGTTCAAGGTCATCCGGTCCTCGTAGATATTTAAAGAGGTATTTAGGACAAGTACAGACACGGCGTGCAAAACTAAGGTTTCGCACGCGGTATCTGGCGTTCTTATTACTCCTTCAAGAGAAACCTGAGGTTTACTCCCAATATTCGTAATATATGCGCTATTGGTCTGATTTTAACGTGGATTAAGTAATGGTAAAAATAAATATTTGGTAACACTTTTGGGGTGGTGGTACAGTTTCTCATTGCAAGCCCCTCACGAATGCTAGTGTTAGGGCGTCACCGATAAATTGAGATGGGTTAATGAGTAACTGAATCTGGCACTCACATCACAGAAATATGCAGTAGCTCAACTCACATAACTTCAAAGAGGGAAACATGGCTCCAAAGAAGTCAACCCGTGTCTACGCACTCGCCGCCGCGACCGTTATTACAGCAGGAACGTTAAGCTATGTTCCTGCTACTTTTGCATCTGAAGCAGGTAGTTCGACCGGTTCAGATACCTCCGCTACTGAATCGACGCATGAGAATTCCTCATTGCCGCTTCAGACTATCCCTTGGGCAAAATCCAGCGCATCTGCTCAACCGGCAGGTGCTCAGGAAACCGCTTCTGCGGCCTCTACACAGGTGCCTGAACAGGAAAAACCGGTAAAATCCGAATCTCCGACCGCCTCTGAGACTGCTTCAGCCTCAACCCCTGAAGCTAAACCATCTGAAACCTCTGCCGTTCCAGAACAGACCGAGAAAACCTCAAAGGCTACTCCCGGCACAAAGGTTATCGGGGTTGAGAATGAGGGTGATGAAACCTCAGAGGGGGCGCCAGAACGCTCCTAAGGTTTCTGTTGATTCCGCCACTATCTACACCGATAACGAATTTAGCCCTTTCACCGTGCGTGTCAGTGGTTTCTACGGTCCGCGCGTTGGTAGCTCTATAGAGGTTCGCATTCAGGAAGTAAATGCTCAAGGCCGCCCTGTAGGCTCCCCTCTTGCAACCGGTCGTGTCTCTGCCCAAGAACTCATTGATGGTACTGCTACCGCCACTGTGAACGTCAGCTCAAGCAGACTGAAAGGCAATAAGAGCTATGCAATTGTTGCTGTCAGTAACCCCGGCGGTAAAGATCACCTTGTAGCAGGTACCATCGTTGAACTCAAGCAGCGCCGCGTTGCTCATACTGTAGCGAGTGAGGCTCCGGCTCCTCAGGAATCTAGTAACAAAAAAGCCCCGACTGCCGCACCGGCGCAGCCCGAGAATACCCAGGCGCCTAAACCTACAGAGACAGTAACTCCCAAACCCCAAGAGTCGTCCGCGGCTCCCGCACCGAGCGTATCCGCTGATACAGGGAAGAGCGAGGCTTCCAGCGCGTCTGAATCAGCTAGTGCAACCCCCTCCAGTGCATCTGCTGAAGCTTCAGAGACCGCATCTGCTAGTCCCTCCGCAACTTCTTCAGCTCCCGCCCCTGCATCGCCTGCAGAAGAAACCACGATGGATGTAGCGAATAAGGCTTCTCTGCGTGTCGATAGCGCACATTTCTCTGGCGATGCAGCAACTAACGTCGTTGTAGTCCGGGGCGCTGGTTTTAGCGGCGAACACGTCTCAGAAGGCGTTGAAGTTACTATCTTCGAATTAGATAGCGAAGGTAAAGCACAAGGCGAAGCCATCAAGAGCGTCTTTGTGAAACCCTCAGAAATTGTTGATGGTTCGTTCACTGCACAGCTGGAAGTCGAAGCTGCAAAGCTGCGTCCAGGGTACTCATACGGTATCGTCGCGATTAGCAATCCCAAGGGTGAAGAACACGTACAGGCATACACAGTAGCGATGGTTTCTGATGACTCGCACCCGGCACCCGGTGGCGAGGATAACAATGCCAACGTCGCCGCAACCCGTCCCGGCGCTAAGAAGGCTGGACACAACAACGGCGGACAAGGCGGTGCAGCTGCTCTGAACGGATCTGCAGAAGGCGATGCAGTACAAGCTGAACCGGACACCAATACTGGTAATGCGCACAGTAACTCGAGCTCTGCAGCTACGACCTCAGCCAATAAGCGTAACCTGGCTCGTACCGGTGCTGACGGCGTTGTACTCTTCACGACTCTTGGCGGCTCAACGCTGGCGGCAGGTACAGCTCTCGTTGCGGCTCGTCGTCGTAAAAAGACAACGCATAAGAGCCTCTGCGGTAGTCCGCAGGTTATCACATAGGGAAGCACACGAATTCCGTGTGTTGTGAATAGGTACAAGGATGGGTATCCGCATCGTACGGGTACCCATTCTTTATGCCCTTCTATAAGGTGGTAATTACCTTTATAGGTGAGTCGGGTTCTTCAGGCGCGTACACTTGAGCTATGTCTGTTCTCAATATTCTTGCGACCTCTCACGGTACCGACTCTTCAGAAGGGCGCCAAGCGATTGCCCTCGTGCGCGCCGAGCTTCAAAAGCTACTTCATGAACGAAGCACATCTGACGGGCGAGAATATAAAGTTCACGAAGCTTATGTCGACGTTCAGACACCGAGTGTAGATGAAGTCGCTCAAGCCTTACCGGATGACGAGCCTTGTGTTATTGTGCCGGTTCTACTGTCCACAGGATTTCACACCCAGGTTGATCTAAGGCGCGCTGCACGTACCAGCGGAGTTAAAGATATTCATATTGCTGCCTCTCTGGGGCCGGATGCGCGGCTTGCCCATCTTCAGCGAACTCGGCTTGAGGAAATTGGATGGCATGAAAAAATAGCTGCCGGTTCTGCCGCACCACCGATTGTTCAAGGGGCTGCAGGTTCATCCCGCCAAGATGGGCGAGCAGATATGCAGCGCGCCGCCGATTTGCTCGCAGAAGTTCTTCACGCACCTACCAGAAACGCTTTTATCGCAGCAATTGAGCCGACAATAATTGATATAGCTCGTCAAGAGCAACCAAGGTTCGCGTCCCCGTACCTGCTTGCAGATGGATTTTTTGCCAAAAAGATGAGACGTGATATCGAGGCGGTTAGCGCTTCAACTATAGTGGCTGCACCGTTGGTATCCTCTCACGATATTGCCTCCGCACGCATTATTGCTCAGTGCGCTCTATCTCGTCTTGACGAGGTGCTGACCATCTCTGCCGAATAATACTCAAATACGGTCAAGCATATAAAATGGCTTCCGCCTTCGACAACTAGAAAACGAAGACGGAAGCCACGTTGTATGCGCCAGAATTAGCGGATAATCAATCCACTATGGAGCAAGTTTCTGAGCGGCAGAGAACTCAAGACGTGGATTGCTCACGCAGCCGTTCATGTACATGACTGATGAACTGATGCCGATCGTCGCGTGCATAATAGACGACCTCACCAATGACTGTAATAGCAGGTGATTTAACGTCTTGGCAGTCTTGAGGAGCTTGCTGCAAGGTCGTGACGATAACGCGCTCTTGGTTCGTGAAGCCCTTCTCAATGGTGGCCAACGGCATATCGCTTTCAACACCGCACGACATCATCTGCTCGATAGTATCCGGCAGAGTACGCACACCCATCAGAAGCACCACGGTACCATGAGCGCGCAACGTTGAAACAACAGCTTGTATATCGGTTTCATCAAGCCCCGAATGGCCCGAAACTACAGTAAAGATCGACGATACCTTACGCAGAGTCACGGGGATAGAAGCGCGGGCAGGCACCGCAATAGCGCTAGTAATGCCCGGAATAACCTCAGCATCCAGTCCGGCTGCAAAACAAGCATCTAGCTCCTCAGCACCGCGACCGTATACATATGGATCGCCGCCTTTAAGCCGCACCACGGTTTTGCCCGCGAGTGCATAGTCAATCATGAGTTGCTGGATGCGTGACTGCGGCACCGCATGCTTACCGGGTACTTTGCCCACGTCAATGATCAGGGCGTTTGGAGCGTATTCGGCAAGCTCTTGTGGAGCTAAATGATCTAGCAGCACGACATCGGCTTCACCGAGCGCTCGGACGGCACGTAGAGTCAGCAAATCGAGAGCACCGGGACCGCCCCCGGCGATGTACACCTTACCGGGTACATCTGCCCGGGAGCTTGGAACTAAAGGCGCGTCTTGAGCAACACCCGCCGGAATATTGGCTAGAACCTCATCTATCGTCGCAAATTCGCGCGGTGGAAACGGCGGAATTTTAGGTGACATGGGCGGGTCCTTATGCGTTCGCTGGAACAGGATTATGCGCGCTGGGTGGGCCGACTGGGATTTTCGCTCCCGTCACCAGCACGGTATTGCCTTCGCCCTTCTCGGCGGCAGCAATTTCCTCGGGTGTTGCTGGGCGGATCTGCTCACGTTCAAGAACAAACAGGTGCGCTGCCTCATCGCTGCCGTCGGGCTCGTTGATGAAGGCGCGGAAGCGGCGCAGACGGCGTTCGTCTTTGAGGGTGGCAGCCCATTCGTCCTGGTAAGAATCCACGTGGCGCTGCATATCTCGTTCCAGGTCCTCGCAGACTCCCAAAGAATCTTCGATGAGTACAGATTGCAGATGAGCTAAACCATCACCGTGCTCTTCGTCAAGGTCTTCGAGCCATCGGGCGGTGCGCTGTAGCTTATCCGCTGTGCGGATGTAGTACATGAGGTAGCGGTCGATGTAACGAACAACTTCTTCACTGGAGGCATCCTTGACGAACAAGCGCCCATGCGCGGGGTTCGCGCCGCCGTTACCACCAAGGTATAGGTTCCAGCCGTTGGTGGTGGCGATCAGGCCCACGTCTTTGCCCTGTGCTTCAGCACATTCACGGTTACAGCCGGAGACACCAAACTTGAACTTGTGGGGTGAACGCAGACCACGGTAGCGATTCTCCAGCTCGACGGCCATACCCACCGAGTCTTGAACACCGTAGCGGCACCAGGTTGAGCCGAGGCAGGATTTAACGTTACGCAGCGACTTGCCGTATGCCTGACCGGACTCGAATCCAGCATCAACCAGCCGCTCCCAAATGTAGGGCAGCTGCTCCAATCGGGCGCCAAACATACCGATACGTTGCGCACCGGTGATCTTGACGTAGAGGTTGAACTCATCCGCAACGGCAGCAATGACGGCCAGTTTCTTAGCGGGAATTTCGCCTGCGGGTATGCGCGGAACAACCGAATAGGTACCGTTCTTCTGCATGTTTGCCAGAGCACGATCGTTGGTTTCCTGTAGGCCGCCGCGACCGGCATCGAGCACGTAGGAATTGCGGAAAGATGAAAGAATGGATGCGACCGTTGGTTTGCAGATAGCACAGCCGTCGCCGCCGTGCCCAAAGCGTGCAATGACCGAATCGAAGTCGTCGAGGTTGGTAAGCCGTACCGCTTCCGCAAGCTCTGCGCGGGAGAAATCGAAGTGTTCGCACAGCGCCTTAGAGACGGTCATACCCATCTTTTTCATCTGCTGTTCGAGGGTTTTCTGTAGCATGGGCACACAGGAGCCGCACTGGGTGCCAGCCGTGGTGCATGCCTTTAGGCGGGTACGTCGTGGTTGCCGTCAACCACTGCCTGACGGACTTCGCCGAAGCTAATGTTGTTGCACGAGCAGAGAATGGCATCGTCGGGCAGCTCTGTATCGGGAATACCGTCGCCGCCACCTGCCGCCGTGAGATACACATTGGGCTCTGCCGGGAGTTCTCGTCCCAGCAGCGGCTTGAGGGAATCGAAAGGAGCGGTGTCTCCCACGAAAACGCCGCCGAGGAGAGTCTTGGCGTCGCCGCTGGTCACGATCTTCTGGTACATGCCGCGCGCGGGGTCTGCGAAGAGAATTTCGAGACAGCCTTCCGTGGTGCCGCGGCGGTCACCGAAGCCTGCAACCTGTACGCCTGAGAATTTGAGTTTCGTGGCGATATCGAATTCTTTGACCTGAGCATCTTCGTTGCCGTTGAGCAGATTCTTGGCGACCGCATCCGCCATCGCGTTGGCGGGGGCAACCAGACCCCAAGTTCGTCCAAGTACGCAGGCTACTTCGCCGATCGCCCAGATATGCTCGTCGCTTGTGTGGCATGCGTTATTGACGAGAATACCACCGCGTTCGCCAGTCTCTAGTCCAGCGGCGCGTGCCAGCTCATCGTTGGGGCGAATACCTGCAGCGAAGACCACGAGGTCTGCATCAATCTGGTGAATAACGGCTTCGTCCGAGGTGGAATCTGCTACGGAGACCGAAATAACCTCGCCTGAGGCATCTTTGTTGATAGCGGATATGAACGCACCGGTTTCGATGTCGATCCCGGTTGCTTTGATCTGGGCGTTGACCGCGTAACCGCCGCCCTGATCGACCTCCACGGAGAGAAGCCACGGGGCAACATCGAGGATGGTGGGTTCGGCACCAAGGTCTTTGAGACCTTCTGCGGCTTCCAGCCCGAGAAGGCCTCCGCCGACAACAATACCGCGCGGTGCGCGCCCAAGTTTAGTCTGCAACCGTTCAACTTCGGAGACCATGTTTTTAACATCGTCTGCGGTGCGGAATACATGGGCGCAATCTGCGTTAGGAATCGGAATGCGCACCGCACTTGAACCGGTAGCGAATACAAGCACATCGTAGGGGTAGTCTACGCCGTCTGAACCTTTAACAATGCGCGAGTCACGGTTGAGTGATTCGCCACGGGTATTGTTAACCAGTTTGATCGTGGACTCGTCCCAGAGCGCTGGGTCGCCAAGGGTAAGGTCTTTGTCGGTATCTTTAAAAAGCTGTTCGATAGCAACGCGGTCGTACGGAATATACGGTTCATCATTGAGAACGGTAATGGTGTCAGAGGCGCGTCCAGCGTCTTGGGCACCTTCATGATAAGCGCGTACAAAACGCCATGCTGCGGGTCCTGCACCGACGACCAGAATATTACGGGCGGTGTTCCCAGGGCCGTTCTGAGACATATTTGTCCTTCCTAGTTGTGTGTATACCGACTTCAGCAAAGAATGACCTGTCTCTAGGAACCGGCAATGCAGGAAAACCGGGAACAAACCTTGAGCCAGAACAACAAGAGTGTGGGATTATGTTGTTTTATACGCAGATTCTTGCTTGTAAAAAGTCGCTGTTTTTATCTTACACAGAGGCTATACGACGAAAGTGCCAAAATCGGTATTTTTGAGAAAAATTTTAAGGAAATTCCTTGAGATATCTAGGGATTAATGGGTGTTTTTGACCCTAAGGATTGTTGTTTTAGGTAAGCCTAAACTCCCTAAAGCGCTGTGTGTTTAAGGGTTTTTCAGACCTTTAGTAGCTTAGGTATGTCATATTTTTATCTGTGGTTTTTATAGGGTAGACTCCAAACAGAACACACAAGAAATACTTGTGCTCTCGTATGCCGCCTTCTGTCTATGCTGATTTGATATGTAGCTCTTGACTGTGACCGGTTGCATAGGTAGCACCTGTCGAAAGGTAGAGCCGTATGACTGAAAATGCCGCCGTAGCATCTTCCTGGGTTCGCATCTGTCCCGAAAGTGAACTCGAAGAAATTGGGGCGAAGTTGCCCTCGTCAAAGGTCAGCAGTATGCAATCTTTAAAACTAAGCATGGGTACTATGCATGCGATCATCGTGACCCTAATAGTCAGTCTCTTGTGATTGCTCGCGGCATTGTTGGAGAGAAAGACGGGCACTCAACTATCGCCTCGCCTCTTTATAAAGAGGTATACGATCTCACTACGGGTGAGTGTGTCTCAGGCGCTGACTATACGATCGGTGTGTACCCTCTAGAAGTGCGAAACGGCGATATTTACCTGCAGGTCTAATTCTTAGAATTTTGTTCTGTAACTTTTAGGCTACTCTCAGGTTGTGGGTACGAAAGTTCAGGGTCTTTTCAGACGCGGTTGTTACGGTGCAGAGTAATCACTCAAAAACATACGCATACTGAAAAGAGAAAACCAATGAATTCGCCATACACCACTTTCACCTCTACTCCTTCACGTCGCGCTATTCTTATTGGTTTTGGGGCTTTTGGGATTGCAGCCCTCGCCGGATGCGCCCCCTCCGTCAAGAGTGTTCAAAACTCGCCAAGCAACAGCTCATCCTCTTCAAGCTCTAGCGCTTCGTCAACAAGTTCACCCAGCGACTCGACCTCACCGGAAGAGTACGCAAAGTTCGTTGCTGACTGGAATAAATATGTGGGAGACATAAAACTTCCGACTAAAGATAAAGGCGGTTATACTCCCGCAACCAACACCGAGCCTGCAAAGAACGTTCCCGAACCTGATATTGACGAGAATGCCATACGCCAGAAGACCCTGGAAGGCTCATATAAGGCTCTTGCCGCCTATGAGGCATCATTCCTGTACGCGGTTCTTACCGGAAATTCTGAATATGCGAAGAAACTCAGCCATGAAGATGATCCGAATCTTCGACCACAATTTGACTTGTATCGCGACATTTATAACGGCGGTGGCTGGATGGAAGGGTACGACCTCAAGTGTTGGATTCTTGATAAAAGGCCTACGGTAGTGTTCGAATCCGATATCGTGGCTGTTGCTTGGAATTATGGTGAAAAATTTGAAGCCTATAAAGCACACCTTAGTAAGGAAGAAGTGGCAGACCAGCCAGCAGATACAGCGGATAACATCTATATGGTGACTATCTATGATGGTGGGTCCTGGAAGTATGTCACCAATACCTATCTGAAGCAAAAATATCCTCAGCTTGTTGAAAGTGGCAACAGTTCTTCCTCCGCTACCTAGCTACATTACTCTTACGGTTTTAGCCGCAGAACTCTCTAAAGTAATTTTCAAAAATTCTTCTGGCTCCCCGAATACTTTCGGGGAGCCAGAAAATAATAATTATGTAAAAATCCTCGACTGTACATTCCTTGAACTAACCGGATACATTAAGAAGCTTTCTGCCGAGGGAATTTAATCCTCCATTTCTACCCAAAACGTTATATGTAGTAGCGATGTGGCAGATGCCTTCAACATCTCTTAACGTCATATGCCGAGTGGTCTTTAGCCTGTTGGCGGCACTTTCTGGCGGCGAGCGCGCGAGACGAATAACGCCCCACACAGCAGCAGTCCCCAAATGAGGAAAAGGGGACTCCATAGGTAGGTATGCCCGGCTATGAGCGGGTTGCTTAGGGAAGCTTGACCAGTTACTACACGCTGCCACCCCGCAAAAGTCCCACGACCGCCCCAGCCTATAAGCACTAAAACGCCAACCCAAGAAACAATGCGAACCCATGCGTGCGCAGGTGGTCGTAGATGGTCTATAAGCGGCACAAGTGCGCCCGTAACTTTGGCGATAAACACGGCAGCCAGTAAAAACCGCACCGGAACGTTACCCTCTTGCTGTAGTTTGACAGCCATCGGCCCCACGGTATCTAACAGCCACATCCCGCCGCACATCCAGTAAAAGCTGGGAGCGGCGTGCAATAAACCTGCGATGGCGGCTCCAATAAATAGTGGTGTGCCGGGAGGTTGCGTGCGGGTTTTCTTCATGTAATCCAGTCTAAAAGCCGTCACCTCTTCCTATCTAGAGGGAAGTGTAAATATTGTGCAAAGATGTTTTCTGTTTCATAGCCCCAAAAGTATTACTAATAGAACATAACGGATTGCTTTCTATGGAGAATTCCGAGATTCTGGGGCTTCCCGAATTAGCAACCGAGACGACTCTGCTTGCCGTGCACATGAAGAACGCGAGCTACACTTACCCGAGCAGAGCATTCAGGGGCTAGGGACTTCTGTTAAAAATTTATGTTTTTCAGACTCAATAACCCCTTATTTCAGAGGGGAGCCGAACTGATGCGGAAGGTCAGAAGTGCATCATTGAGGAAGGAAGTCGATGTGGGGAGACCCGTGAACTTTCCCACAGCATTCTGGGCGTGTTCTTCAGAGAAACAGGACGTCCCATGTGCTGTATAAACGCTAGATAAACGAAAATTTTTTCGTTGACAGAGCACGTAAAAATGCATATTTAGTGGATGCTGGCAAGAATGACCCCAATATCTAGTGTCGAGGGTTAATATTCAACTGAAAGTGCATGAAAACATTGAGTATATCTGTAAAAACATGCATTTACGACACGCCCGAGATGTGTCACAGAGGGTCTGAAGGCGGGTAAAAATTGGGTTTTTTGTAGCTTGCACCCGTAGCTGCAAACCCCATAGAATGTAGATGTTTGCAAAGACCCGGCGATCACCGGCGAGCAATTCGGAAGAACAGACCGCACCTGCGGATCCCCACTCTAATCGCTGCGGCGAGGGGATCTTAGCGGAACAGATGCAGTCCCAGTAGAACCGGACGGTTAAGCCCGATACAGCTGTTAATAAGCGACTGATACTCGCGGAACGCGCCGCTCTCCGGGGGCAAAAGAGCCGAAAAGCCCACCAGCCCCGGGAGGGGTCGGTGCGTTTCGCTGTGTTAGTAAGCAAGGTGGTACCGCGCCAGCGTTCGCCCGCCTCACAGGGGGCGTGAAGGCGTCCTTGCACCCGTTTGTCCATTCCCGGCATTGGGTGCACCAGAAGTACCCGATGGAGGGTACCTGAACAGAAATAGGGCGCACTTACATGTCAGAGAACATCTACCCCAAGGTGAGCACGTTCGAAGCCGCAGGCAACGGCGTGAGCGCATCACCGCAATTTCCTAAACTCGAAGAAGCCGTACTCGACTATTGGAAGAAAGACGGAACCTTCCAAGCATCTATCGATAACCGCGAAGCCGGTCCCCACGGCGATAACGAATTCGTCTTCTACGATGGCCCTCCATTCGCAAACGGTCTGCCGCACTACGGGCACCTGCTCACCGGTTACGCAAAAGACCTTGTAGCACGTTACCAAACTCAGCGCGGGCATAAAGTAGAACGCCGCTTCGGCTGGGACACCCACGGTCTGCCTGCCGAGCTTGAAGCCATGAAACAGCTCGGCATGACCGATAAACAAGAAATCCTAGAGATGGGCATCGATAATTTCAACGATGCCGCACGCGCCTCCGTGCTCAAATACACCAACGAATGGGAACAATACGTGACCAGGCAGGCGCGTTGGGTGGACTTCGAGAACGACTATAAGACCCTCAACGTCGAGTACATGGAATCCGTGATCTGGGCGTTCAAACGTCTCTACGATAAAGGACTCACGTACCAAGGGTTCCGTGTTCTGCCGTACTGCTGGAAAGACGAAACCCCGTTATCGAACCATGAGCTGCGCATGGATGACGACGTCTACCAGGATCGCCAGGATCAGACCGTCACAGTAGCTTTTACCCTCACCGCTGACGACTCGCTCGCCGCCAATAAACGTTGTCGCTGAACTGGTTGGCGTTGAGGCACTTGCCTGGACCACCACCCCCTGGACCTTACCCACCAACCAGGCGCTCGCCGTCGGACCCGACATTGAATACGTCGTAGTTCCCGGTGCCGGTGAGCTCAGCGGACGGCGCTTCCTGATCGCCGCTGATCTGCTGGGAACCTATGCGAAAGACCTTGGGTATGCGGGGGAGAGCCCCGCCGAGGATGCGGCAGCTGCCGTCACAGCGCGCTACACCGGCTCCCAGCTCGAAGGTGTGCGCTACACCCCGCTGTGGGACTATTTCGCCGATGCCGAGAAACGGGGCACAGGAACCTCCTGGCAGATTCTCGTTGCCGATTACGTGAGTACCACTGATGGTACCGGTATCGTTCATCAGGCACCCGCCTATGGTGAAGACGACCAGAAAGTTTGTGAATCCTACGATATTCCCGTAGTGCTTTCGGTAGATGAAGGCGCCAGGTTCCTCCCCCTATTCGGACAGCCTAGCCCTTCGGGGTCTACCGCACTTGCGGGTATCGCCGGAGTTCAGGTTTTCGAGGCGAACCGCACCATTATTAATGCTCTCAAGGCAGATGGTGCGCTCATCGTGGAGAAATCCTATGTGCACTCCTACCCACACTGCTGGCGCTGCCGTAATCCTCTTATTTACCGCGCCATTACCTCTTGGTATGTGAAGGTGACCGAGTTCAAAGACCGCATGTCTGAGCTGAACGAGCAGATCAACTGGATTCCTGAAAATGTCAAGTACGGGCAGTTCGGTAAGTGGGTTGAGAACGCTCGCGACTGGTCAATTTCGCGTAACCGTTTCTGGGGTTCTCCTATTCCCGTTTGGGTTTCGGACGATCCAAATTATCCTCGTGTTGATGTTTACGGATCGCTTGAAGAACTCAAAGCTGACTTTGGTCGCCTGCCGCTGAACAAGGAGGGGCAGCCAGATCTGCACCGTCCCTATATTGATGAGCTGACGCGTCCAAACCCTGATGATCCAACGGGTAAGTCTACGATGCGTCGCGTCGAAGACGTGCTGGACGTATGGTTTGACTCCGGGTCGATGCCGTATGCGCAGGTTCACTATCCCTTCGAGAATAAGGACTGGTTCGAGAACCACTATCCGGCGGACTTCATCGTTGAGTATATTGGTCAGACCCGCGGTTGGTTCTACACTTTGCATATTTTAGCGACCGCACTATTTGACCGTCCTGCCTTCAAGAATGTTGTCAGCCACGGCATCGTGCTTGGTTCTGACGGGCAGAAAATGTCAAAGTCGCTGCGCAACTACCCGGATGTCTCTGAAGTTCTTGACCGCGACGGCTCGGATGCTATGCGCTGGTTCCTCATGTCATCGCCGATTCTGCGCGGCGGCAACCTGATTGTGACCGAGCAGGGGGATTCGTGAAGGGGTACGACAGGTGATGCTTCCGCTGTGGAACGTCTATCACTTCTTCGCTCTCTATGCGAATGCTGCCAACAAAGGCGCGGGATATACGGCACAGGTGAAGTACGATTCGCAGCATGTGATGGACCGCTTTATCTTGGGTAAAACCCGGGAGCTGGTACAGCAGGTTACCGCGGACATGGACTCTTACGATATCTGGGAGTGCCTGCGAGCATCTGCGTCTTTATGCTGATGCTCTTACCAACTGGTATGTGCGCCGCTCACGTGAACGTTTCTTTGACGAAGACCCCGATGCCTTTGATACCCTGTACACTGCTTTGGTGACGGTATCAAAGGTAGCGGCGTCACTTCTGCCGCTCACGACCGAGGAAATCTACCGTGGCTTGACCGGCGAGCGTTCGGTACATCTTGCCGACTGGCCTGCCGCTGAAGACTTTGCTGATGAATCTGAGCTGCTTTCGCTCATGGAAACCGTGCGGGCTGTATGCTCTGTAGGGTCTTCTCTGCGTAAAGAGAAGAAGATCCGTGTGCGTCAGCCTCTGCAATCGCTCACGGCGGCCATTGCCAACGAGCAGTTCGCACAGCTAGAAACCGCATTCGGCACTAAGGGCGCCGATTACTTCGCCAAGATTGTGAAGGACGAGCTGAACCTGCGTGAGGTTATCCTCGTGAATGCACAGGACGCTAACCCTGCCGACTACGGTATCTCGCAACAGCTGAAGGTGAATGCCCGTGCCGTAGGTCCTCGCCTTGGTAAACAGGTTCAGACAGCTATTAAGGCATCGAAATCTGGCGATTGGACAATCGCCGAAGACGGTACCGTAACCGTTGCTTTCAACACCATCGACGGCGGACTTGCACTAGTTGACGGCGAATATGAGCTGGCAACCGTAGTAGCTTCCTCGGACGACGGTACCGAGCGTGAAGCGGCAGCCGTGATGCCCGGCGGTTTCCTAGTGCTGAACATCGAATTAACCGATGAACTTGTAGCAGAAGGTATTGCCCGCGATACTATTCGCGCTATTCAGCAGGCCCGTAAAGATGCCGGACTGAATGTCTCTGACCGCATCAACCTAACAGTTAGTGCGCCGCAGGAGACCTTGGAGGCTCTGCGCACCCACGAGGAACTGGTCACTGGCGAGACCCTAGCGGTTTCCCTGGATCTCACGGAGGGCGAGAGCCTGACCATTACGGTCGCAAAGGCAGCATAGAATAGGGGTAATATAGCCTCTAAGCCGCCCCAGCACATATAACACACTGCGGTATGTACCGTGCTGGGGTGGCTATACACCCAAATATATATCTGTACATAAGGCAGAATCCTGGTAAAGACGCTGGCCGCACAGCTTGATACCAGCCAAGGAAAGAACACTATGAGCGAGATGAGCTACCCAGCAATCCCGGACCCCGAAGGGGTTGAACGCGTCTACGGTGAATTGCTGGCACGCGCCCCCGAAAATAAGATGGCTCCCCGGCTGGATGCGGTTCGTCGAGCCGTTGAAATCCTCGGGGATGTGCACCGCGCCGCCCCGGTCATCCACATCACCGGAACTAACGGTAAAACCAGTACCGCCCGCATGATTGAATCGCTTTTGTTGGCTCATGATCTGCGCACCGGGCGTTTTACTAGCCCGCATCTCGAAAGCGTTACTGAGCGCATCAGCATTAACGGTGAACCGGTGCCTGATGCCACGTTCGTGCGCGTTTGGGATGAAATTTTGCCATACCTCACTCTTGTGGACGAAGAATTTGCTGCACGCGGAGAACCAAAACTTACGTTCTTTGAGTCCATCACCGTGCTTGCTTTCGCTATTTGCCGATGAGCCCGTGGACGTGGTGATTCTAGAAGTTGGGATCGGTGGTTCGTGGGATTCTACGAATGTAGCCGACGGTATTGTCTCCGTCGTGGCACCCGTTGGCCTTGATCATACCGATATGCTGGGGGATACTCTGGCTGAGATTGCAACGGAAAAAGCCGGGATTATTAAACCCGACGGATACCTTATTTCTGCGGCGCAAGACCCTGAAGTAGCGACCATACTCCTTGATACTGCTCGTAAGCAGAACGCCAAGTACGCCTTCGAAGGTGTTGAATTTGGTGTGGTTGAGCGTGCCCGCGCGGTCGGGGGGCAGCTTTTGACTCTCCGAGGTTTAGCAGGAGAATACCCCGATATTGAGCTCCCCCTACACGGTGAGCACCAGGGGCAGAACGCATCATTAGCTCTTGCCGCAGTCGAGGCATTTTTCGGTGGGGATCGTGCCCTTGCGCGAGATGTAGTACTCGCCGGATTTGCTCAGGTACGTTCGCCAGGGCGACTTGAGATGATTCGTAGCGAGCCTTTGGTAGTGCTTGACGCCGCTCATAACCCGCATGGGGTGCGCGCCGCATCTACGGCTTTTAAAGAGGCATTTGAACTGTCCCATGTGCATGCAGTCGTCGGTATTCTAGGCGAAAAAGACGCTCTCGGTATTTTTGAAGTGCTTCGTGAAGAATACGTAGACTCAACCGATGCCACATTCCGGTTGTATCTTTCTGCCTCAGATTCTTCCCGAGCCATTGCCCCGGAAGAACTTCAAGAGATTGCCCTCGACGCCGGGTTCGACGAAGACATTATTACGGTATGTGACCACTTGGATGAGGCGCTTGCCACCGCTATGGAGAACGCCCTCTTTGAGCAGGAATCTGCTGGTGTGTTGGTAACAGGATCGGTCACGGTCATTGGGGAGGTGCGTACCCTGCTGGCACAACCCGCCCAAGAATCCACTGCACAGCACAACGCCGAGCCTGAGGAACTCGCTGAGGCTGCAGAAACCGATTCCGATGAACTATTCGGCGAGATTATGGCTGAGCTGGCGGGGGAGGAACCTCGTGAAATCCCGTTAGAAGACTCATTGGGATTGCCTCTGGCAGACGGCACCGATAATCCTGAGGAAAGCTAAGACCATTATGGCAAAAAAGCAGTTTATGACACGCGCTCAACGGGATTGGAAGCCCGGGACGGTTAAGAAACCACGTTCTACGAAAGTCATGTTTGCTTCCACCATTTTGGTACTCGAAGCATTCACGATTTTCTTCGGCACACTAGCCGTTTTCGGACTTCATTTCAACGATCCGAGCACTGTAAATTATAATCTGGGTTGCAGGTTTGGTTCTTGCCGGTGCGTGTATGGTCCTACCCGCTAAGCTGGCAAAACCGTGGGGATACTCGGCTGGTTGGGCGCTTCAAGGCACCATGCTTCTTGCCTCAGTCATTGCGTTACCCTTCTCGCTCGTGGTAATAATCCCGTTTGTTGCCTGCTGGTGGTATGCGCTACACGCCGGTACCCGCATCGATGCCGAAAACGAAATACGCGCCGCCGAACAAGAAGAATGGGAGCGTAAAAACTTACATGAGAGTGAGTAAGCAACGATACAGGCGATTATGCCATGATCGCTGGCAACACCAAGATATAGGTATAAAAATCCCTGTCTTTATGACGAGAAACTTAACCCTAGGCGCCGAACACGTTAGGATAGCTACAAAGGGTTTAACGCATCATACTGCGGCTGCGGTATGATGCGTCACTTATCACCGATAAACAGGTATATGTAAAGGAGCAGCACATGGGTGCCGTTGAGCAAACATCGGAAACCGACGATCTACTATCTGAAGATGTTATAGACTCCCAGGTTTCCTCTCGTGAGCGAGATACGGCAGAAGGATCGGAGCGTTCCTTAGCGATCTGGCTCTTTATGACGGGAGCTATAGCCCTAGCTTCATCGGCAACCCTTGTTTTTGAGCGCCTTCAGATTTTCGTGGATGCGGGGCATACCTCGGTCTGCGACATCAACGCCCTTCTTAACTGCGGCACCGTGATGCGTACCCCGCAAGCTGAAGCCTTTGGATTCCCCAACCCCTTCATCGGACTCATAGGGTTCTCCATCGTTATGACGATAGCCGCCGCCATGCTTGCAGGAGCTACCTTCAAAAAATGGTTCTGGGTAGCCACCAACATCGGTTTAGCGCTCGCGACAGCGTTTGTCTTCTGGCTCTGGTTTGAGACTACCTTCCACATTAACGCCCTATGTCTTTTTTGCATGATCGTGTGGGTTATGACGATTACTATGTTTGTAAAGGTGACGGTACGCAATATTTCTCATAGCGTTATTCCTGCCCCTGAGAACATTCGTGAGAGTATCGGTACGTGGAGCTGGTTTACTATCACCTTGGTGCTCATTCTCATCTTTGGGATTATTGTGATCCGCTTCTTTGACGTGATCATGAATATGATGCGCTAATTTTTATGTAAACATAGTGAGGGTGGGTCTTCCAGAAGATTATGGAAGACCCACCCTCACTGTTATATGGTTTCAACTCTAAGACATCCAAAGAGCAATCTCACGGGCTGCAGATTCGGGGGAGTCTGAGGCATGCACCAGGTTCTTTTGCACACCTTCGCCCCAATCACGTCCGTAATCTCCACGAATTGTTCCCGGTGCTGCCGTCGTTGGGTCTGAGGTTCCCAGCATTGTACGTACACCCTCGATTACACGATATCCGCTGAGAACAGCGGCGACCACGGGACCAGAAACCATGAAATCCACGAGGGAACGATAGAAAGGCTTGCCTGCGTGCTCAGCATAGTGCTGGGCGAGAAGTTCTTCGGTGGGCTGAAGCATTTTCAGTCCTTCAATCACGTAACCCTTAGTCTCAAAGCGGCTCAAAATCTCGCCAATAAGCCCGCGTTCAACACCGTCAGGCTTTACCAGAATTAGGGTCTTTTCGGTCATAATTTTCCTCTATCTTGTTTGCGTTCATTCTGTGGCGGTTGTTCAATATCATAGGGGAAAGAGGCGCCGACATGTGTGCTTCTGCCAAGCTACGCCATCGAAATTTAAGAAGAGGCGTATAATCGTAGCGTTATTGTTCAATCACCGAGGAGAATCCGTGAAAGGCTTTGGCACAACACTGATGCTGGCGTCAGCAGTAATTTTTTTGGCGGCGCTACTCTTTCTGACCGCAGGAAAGTTCTCGATGGTGTGGGTTATTTTACTGATCACAGCTCCTTTCGCTTTCATCCTCGGTATTCCCTTTGCCACAGGTTCCGGGCCAGAGTATCTGCCTAGTAACCCAAAACTGGCGCAGAAAGCACGCGAAAAACGTGATGCTGAACTAGGTCTCGGCTAGGTTTTTACTCTCGTGATAAGCGCAATGTTGGTCACACCAACGTTGCGCTTTTTATGCATGTATAGGGTGTTCTGGATTGCACACGGTATAATGATGAGCGGTACGTTTTTATGCCCCGCACGCATAAAAGATACCCAGTATATTGACCGAGAGAACGTGCACGCGCATCCGTCATAGCAAAAGTTTAGATAAGACGTTATCGGATGATGACCCCAGGCATTGGCATCTTAGTGACATCTCGGTTAACATACTGGCCGAGAACATCATGAAGAAACGCATCCGCCGTATTTGCGGAGTAAGCCGACTTCGTGCTCGCCGTCTTGTACGCCCGGAAGCAAACGAAGGCAGACACAAAGAGCAGGCTTGAGCCACGTATTTCTTGGTAATTAGGCTTATGACACGCTAACGCGTTGATGCAGAGAGTTTTACGATGCGGCGTAAAATTCTTGAAGGAAGAAGAAAGAAAAGAATGGCTGACGAAAAGAACGCCCATCAATCTAGCATGAATATGGATGTTCTTGCTGACATGATCTCTCTCGCTGATAAACAGGATGTCTCCGGCGAGACGATGAGAACTCATCAGGAAAAAAATAATACCCGGGTTGAAAAGCAGGCAGATTCCCTGAAGAGTAGTGAATCTGCAGTATCGGCAGTATCGCGTCGTAAAAACTCATCGCGCACTAAGAAAGTTGCTGAACCCACGCCCGAAGACGCTGTTGCGGCTGGATTAACGGATTTACGCAATCAGAAGGCTAAGCATGCCCCTGCACCAAGGAAAACTGTGGCTGCGGCCTCTGCCGAAGAAGTAGCGAACACTCTTGATACTCTTTTTACCCAAGCCGCCGAGTCTGCAGCATCAGCTGATGAAACTATGCCCCAACCCGAATCTCAGAAAACTGAAACCCGCGATTCTTCTGCCGAAAACCTTGCCTCTCCCGAAGTGGACACTGAGGTGTCCGAACTTGCCGAACAGACTGAGGTAGCAGAGCCTGTCTCTGATAACCGTGAAGAAGCCCAGACTGAAGAAGCTGCTCAAGAAGATAAGACAGCCATTATATCTTCGGAAGAAAACACTAAAGATGCTGACGAGCCTCATACTATCCAGTCAAAGGAATTAGTGGCAGAGAACGATGAAGACTCTGAGCCTCAAGCGACCTACGACGCTGAAGAGGATGAAGCTGAGACTTCTGAGCCGACAGACGAAGAGAGCACTGCCAGCACATTCGAAGATGAAAAGTCAGACGAAGAGGAAACGGCGGAGCCAGCAAAAACTTTGCGTGACGTACAGAATGAGAAGATTGCGCAGTTGCGCGAATCGGTGCGCCCGGGCGCTATGCCCCTATTCTATTCGCCCGAACCCACTGAGCTTTCTGAGCTTGCTTCTGCAGTCGCTGTGGAGCGCGAGCGTTTGCGTGCCGAGCGTTTGGAACAAGAGCGCCGCGACCGTATGGAGCGCCGTCGTGAAGAGGCAGCAGCTGAAGCTGAGGTGACGAGTCACCGCCGTCGCCGCCGCCGTCGTGGAACCGAAGATATAGAAATTGAAGGTAACGCCAATGACGAGGTTGAGACCGTTACCAAGGTCCGCACTCCTCGCCTTGCAGATTCTCATGCTTCTGACACCGTGACTGGCGTGCGTGGTTCTACCCGTCTTGAAGCTAAACGTGCGCGCCGCCGCGAGTCCCGGTCGCTGGGTCGCCGTCGTCACATCGTGACCGAGGCAGAGTTTTTGGCGCGTCGCGAGTCAGTAGATCGTCAGATGCTTGTGCGCCAAAAAGAGGGGCGCATTCAGATTGGAGTTCTCGAAGACGGCGTGCTGGCAGAGCACTTTGTCTCTAAAACCCAGCAGGATTCCTTGATTGGGAACGTTTACCTTGGCAAAGTGCAGAATGTTCTTCCGTCCATGGAGGCAGCATTCGTCGATATTGGGCGCGGTCGTAACGCTGTTCTCTATGCGGGTGAAGTGAACTGGGATGTTACCGGTCTTGACGGTGCACCCCGCAAGATTGAGAATGCACTTAAACCGGGCGATTCCGTGCTGGTGCAGGTGACCAAAGACCCAATCGGTCATAAGGGCGCGCGTTTGACGAGTCAGGTTTCGCTTCCCGGACGCTTCCTGGTGTATGTGCCCGGCGGCTCAATGACCGGTATTTCGCGTAAGCTCCCCGATACCGAGCGTGCACGCCTCAAAAAGATTTTGAAGGATAAGCTGCCCGATGGCGCGGGCGTGATTGTGCGTACTGCAGCGGAAGGTGCATCCGAAGAAGAGCTGACCCACGATATTAATCGCTTGCGCGCGCAGTGGGAAGAGATTCAGGAAAAAGCGAATTCCCGCAAGGTGCTTGCCCCTGAAATGCTCTATCAAGAACCTGACCTGATGATTAAGACCGTGCGCGATGTCTTCAACGAGGATTTCACCTCTATGATCGTGCAGGGCCAGAGCGCATGGGACTCTATTGAGGCCTACGTGACCTATGTTGCCCCTGATCTGCTCTCACGCCTGCAGAAGTGGGAGGACGAAGATGATCTTTTCGACCATTACCGCATTAATGAGCAGCTGGCGAAGGCACTAGACCGCAAGGTATATCTTCCTTCGGGGGGTTCCTTGGTGATCGACCGTACCGAAGCTATGACCGTGGTAGATGTTAACACCGGTAAATTTACCGGTAGCGGCGGTAACCTTGAAGAGACCGTCACCAAGAATAACTTGGAGGCGGCAGAGGAGATCGTGCGTCAACTGCGTCTGCGTGATATTGGCGGCATTATCGTTATCGACTTTATTGATATGGTGCTTGAATCGAACCGTGATCTTGTGCTGCGTCGTCTGATCGAGTGCCTGGGGCGTGACCGCACTAAGCACCAGGTTGCTGAAGTAACCTCGCTGGGTCTTGTGCAGATGACCCGTAAACGTTTGGGAACAGGTCTTCTTGAGGTCTTCTCTGAGCAATGTGACTCATGCGGTGGACGCGGTTTGCTGGTGCACGATCAGCCGTTAAGCGGACGTTCCGGCGGTGCCTCCGATTTCATTCACCGTCAAGAGCGCACCGAACGTAAGCGTTCACGAGCGGCTTCGCGCAATAATACCCGTGATGCCGCTGAGGGCGTGGACTCAGAGAAGGACGAGAAGAAGGCAGAGCGCCGCAACGCTATGGCCTCTATTGCTGCAGCCTCGCACTCGGCTGACGAGCTTGAAGCTGAGGACCAAGCAAACCGTAAGAAGCGTAAACGTCGTAAGCGCTCTCGTCGTACCGAAACTGCCGAGCTTTCGCTGGAGCAGGAGATTCAAGGCATCAAAGCGGGAGCGAAGGCACACCGCGAAGTCTCATCCCGCGAGGACAAGGTTGCTGAGGTAACCGAGACCGATTGGATTGGTGAGCAGGGTGACTTCACATTGGAACAGCTTGCTGTGGCATTTGATCGTGATTTGAATCCAGAACATGATGCTCGGTTTACCCGTGAGTCTTCCCGTTCGGAGGCTATTCGTGCTGGAGAGGCGAAGGCTCGTGCCTCACAGAAGGCTGGCCGCATTACCCGCAGCGAGAGTGGTGGATTTAAGTCAAATCAAGGTGACCAGTCTTCAGCAGAGCAGAAGTCGCCTCGCGCCGAGCGTGAGAATCTGCAGGTTGAAGATGTGCACGAGAGCCCGCGTAAGCGCCGCCGTTCGCGCCGTTCCTCTGAGAAGGAGCGTTCAGGCCGAGGGCAGGAGCAACGTGCGGAAGAGTCAGCTTCGGCCTCCCGTGTAAGCGGTGTTATTGGCAGTGCGCCGCGTGTGTCCGGTGTGATTACCCCCGGCGGGTCTGCCTCTAACTCGGTTGAGACTCAGAATGATAAAGATGGTTCTCAGCAGAAGATAGCTGCGCCAGCTGCTTCATCTGCACCGCGTAAACGTCGCTCCCGTCGAGCCGCTTCGTCGGCGGGCGCGCAGTCGAAGGTCGTGACGGTGGACGCCACCGAGTCGGCTCACGGTTCGGTCGTGGCTTCGGCTTCTGTGGCAGATGCGAAAGCACCCGTCGAATCTGAGGCTCCGACTCTCTTCGGTATCGGTGTTTCTGCTGCAGATATTAAGCGGGTTGGTAAGGAAGACTAACCGTATATGATTCCTTGCCGTAGATGATGAATATAACGTTGGCAATGCAGGACTAGAGGCTGTATTGCCAACGTTATTTTATAGTTTAGGGATACAATTGCGCATGACCCCGCGCATACAGTATCCTTAACGATTGGTATTTATCTCAGTGAAGCCCTATCGACGCAGGGTCAGCGGGAGATACCGCTTCTGGTGTTCCCCATAGTGAGGACTTCCGGAAGACACCACCGGCAGACCGAGCGCGCATCCAACTGGGCAATCCCACAAGGAGCGCGGGTCGCATCCACTCCTTATTACTCACCAAGAGAGATAAGATACCCGTGGAGCGCACAGCAATGAAAGCGCAGACTGTCTGCACGTGTGAGATACGAAGAAGCAAGATGTCGAGAAAAGTGAGTCCCAAAGTGGCATACGCGATTGTACGCGCTGGCGGCCGCCAGGAAAAAGTCTCTGTCGGAGACAAAATTACCCTTGACCGTGTTGCAGGTAAACCCGGTAGCACCATCGAGCTGCCCGTACTGCTGCTCGTTGACGGTGACAAGATCACCGCTGACGCAAAGTCCCTGGCTTCCGCCAAGGTAACTGCTGAAAAGATTGAAGACCTGCGCGGTCCGAAGATCGTTATTCAGAAGTACAAGAACAAGACCGGTTACAAGAAGCGTCAGGGCTTCCGCGCTGAGCTGACCACCGTTAAGATTACCGCAATCAACGCGTAATCTTAACCACCGGATACAAACCTTAAGGTAGGAAAACAGAATGGCACATAAGAAGGGCGCAAGCTCCACCCGCAACGGTCGTGACTCGAACCCCCAGTACCTCGGTGTTAAGCGCTTCGGCGGTCAGACCGTCAATGCAGGCGAGATCCTTGTTCGTCAGCGCGGCACCCATTTCCACCCCGGCCTGAATGTTGGTCGCGGTGGCGACGATACTCTGTTCGCTTTGGCAGCAGGCACCGTCGAATTCGGTACCCGCAAGGGCCGCAAGGTCGTTAACATCCTGGCAGCAGCTGAGTAAAACTCGCTCACGCTAGGAAGAGGGGGGTAGGCGAAAGTCTACCCCCTCTTACCATAAGATTTTCCGCATCTACTTGAGGATGCGCTCCTCGCCAAGCTCAAGCAATCTCGTGTATTTCAGGCTTGTGCGAACCAGGAATTTACCAGAAGGAGAACACCCGTGGCAGAATTCGTGGACCGCGTGGTCCTGCATATATCCGGTGGTCACGGAGGCAACGGATGTGTCTCTGTACGTCGAGAAAAATTCAAGCCTCTCGGCGGCCCCAACGGCGGTAACGGCGGTAACGGCGGGGACGTGATTTTGCGTGTTGATAACCAAACCACCACACTATTGGAATATCATCACAGCCCGCACCAACACGCTCCCAACGGAGATATCGGCCGCGGCGATATGCACCACGGCTACAACGGCGAAGACCTAGTGCTTACCGTACCTCAGGGAACCGTCGTCAAAGATCGTGACGGCAACGTGCTTGCCGATCTGCTGCATGTGGGTGACGAATATACTGCTGCACGAGGTGGCCAGGGCGGTCTTGGAAACGCTGCGTTGGCATCCACCAAACGTAAAGCACCTGGCTTCGCACTCCTCGGTATTCCGGGGGAAGAAACCGATATTATCCTAGAACTCAAATCTATTGCCGATATTGCGCTTGTTGGATACCCATCAGCTGGTAAATCTTCACTGATTGCTGCTATCTCTGCGGCTCGGCCTAAAATCGCTGACTATCCTTTTACCACTCTTATCCCAAACTTGGGTGTTGTGCAGGCAGGTGATGTTCGGTACACCATTGCGGATGTTCCCGGTCTGATTGAGGGAGCTTCCGAGGGTAAAGGGCTTGGCCACCGCTTCTTACGTCACGTTGAACGTTCCTCCGCACTAGTGCATGTGATTGACTGTGCCACTTTAGAACCCGGGCGTGACCCCATCAGCGACTTTGAAGTTATTCGTGGTGAGCTAGAAAACTATGCGGTAGACCCCACTGCTGGGGTAACTGTGCCGCTCAATGACCGTCCCCAGATCATTGTTCTCAATAAAATTGATGTGCCTGAAGCGCGTGAACTTGCCGATTTCGTGCGACCTGAATTTGAGAACATGGGGTACAAAGTTTTTGAAATTTCGACAGCATCCCATGAAGGGCTTAAACCGCTCATCTTTGCAATGGCAAACCTTGTGGAAGAAGACCGTCAGAAGCGTGTTACTCAAGAAGATAATTCTACGATTGAAGCCCCAGTTATTCGCCCCCAGGGATTCCGCTCCAAGAAAAAACAAGAATTTATTATTCGCCGCGAAGAACGTAATTTGGAGCCGCTCTTTCGGGTTATTGGGGAGAAACCAGAGCGTTGGATTCAGCAGACCGATTTCAATAATGATGAAGCTGTTGGTTACCTGGCGGATCGCCTGGCAAAACTGGGGGTTGAGGACGAACTCTTTAAATCCGGTGCCCGTGCCGGAGATGCCGTGGTTATCGGTGAAAATGATAACTCCGTGGTCTTTGACTGGGAACCCACTATGGTAGGCGGCGCTGAACTTCTGTCTTCCCCTCGTGGTACTGACTCTCGCCTCGAAGAGATTATTCGCCCCACCCGAGCCCAAAAACGTGAGGAATATAAGGAACGCATGGATGCAAAAGCAGAGGCTCGCGCCGAGCTTGAGCAAGAGCGCGTTGCGGGTGTGTGGACTGAATCGGTGGAATATCGCCGTAAGCTCAAGGAAAAAGGTAAAGCTGAAGGTATTGATATGCCTGAGGCCAAACAGTAGCCCGGTAAGTCGGGGAATTAGGCAGCCCGACGACGTGGAAGATGTCTCAACTATCACGCATAAATAGGCCCGTCGTTTCGCGTATTTTCGCCCCTAACCGGTAGCATAGAGAGTAGCTTAACCATCGAAAGGAAGCACACACATGAACTCGGTTGTCCTAGCAGCTCACGGTGCTGAGCACACTGCGGGAATGCTTAACGGCATCCCGACCTATGTTTACGGCATCGTTGCTGCCGTCGTATTTACCGTTCTGCTGCTTGTTACTCTCTCGTACAGCGGACGCGGTATTGTACGGCCCGATCACACACCGGAGCTCATGGAGGGTGACGAAGCACAGGCATTGCGTAGCTATAGTGAGAAGCATAACCGCTAGTCGCTAAGGAAAGTATCGTGACTTTTCAAGCTCTGCGGCTCAGCCTTGAGTCGATTCCGTCGCGAACTCCTGGGCGTGTACGTCTAGGAGTTATGGGCGGCACCTTTGACCCTATTCACCACGGGCATTTAGTAGCCGCCAGCGAGGTTGCGGCGGTGTTTGATCTTGACGAAGTAGTATTCGTACCGACTGGTCAGCCGTGGCAAAGACGGGGGAGAGGCACGTGAGCGATCCCGAGCATCGTTATCTCATGACGGTGATTGCGACTGCATCTAATCCACGATTTACGGTAAGCCGGATAGATATAGATCGTGGCGGCGCAACGTATACCTTTGATACCCTTAATGAACTACGTGCTCTGCGACCCGATGCAGATCTTTTCTTCATCACCGGTGCAGACGCGATTAGCCAGATCATGACGTGGCGTAATGCTCATAAGCTGTGGGAGTTGGCTAACTTTGTGGGAGTGACCCGTCCGGGACACGAGCTTGATCCTCCGTTAGGCGAAGGACGGCAGATTACCACACTTGAAATTCCCGCGATGGCAATATCGTCAACCGATATTCGCCAACGCGCCTCTAAGGGTGCCCCTATCTGGTATTTGGTTCCTGATGGCGTGGTGCAGTACATCAATAAGTATCGGTTGTATTCTCCTGAGGATGCTGCCACGCACTACGGCGGCGGGCTGCCTCGCCAGAAAGACTCAACAGATATTCAACCAACTAGTGAAGACAAAGTAATGGAACAAGAGGTTTTACATGGCTGAAGCTAAGGGCAAAGAAGAGAAGCCCTACAGCGAGGGAGACGCGTACCTCTACGAAACATACGTGACTGAGGACGGCATTGAGGTGCCGCCTCCCACGCGTGTGATGGGTCCGCGCCGTCTAGCACGTTATCGCGAAGACGTGGCGAACTATCTGCGCGCTATGGGTCGTGGCGAGCGCCCTAACCCTGTTGAGAATATGGGGTCTTTGGCAAATACCCACGATATAGATCCACGCGTTTTGGCGGTACAGCGTCGTTTTGCTGCACTCGCTACTCAGGGGTCTATTAAGCTGAATGCGAATGATGAAGAGAAACTGCATGAACCTGAGCCGCTAACCAGCACTATGCGTGCTCTTCGCCCAGAAGAGGTTAAAGCTAATAAGCCTGCGCCAGCTGCTGCCCCTGCCGCGCCTCCGGCGCCTGCTCCTCAGCCACAGCCGGAAGATTCCCTGCTTCAGGATTCCCTCCATGTGGAGGCAGACGATTTGACGTTCACCTCGTCAATCCCGATTATTTCTCCTGATAATTCCCCGAAGATGCACCAGTACATGGTGCGCGATGAGCCTGTTGTCGAGGGTGAAGATACTGAGATCGTTGAGACCGAGGATCAAACTGTTTCCTCACAGGCTCGCCCGGCAACTGCACCGCAGCCTACAGTAAAACCTAGTGACTCTAAAGCTCAGCAAAGCCGTCATACAGCTGATGCGCAGAGTGAAGCCGATGAGAACCGCATTAATGTTGCTCCTGTGCCGTTGAACCTTCCTTCGCCCATCCGCGCGATGGATGCTCAGGGACTTGACCTGTCGGTTCTGGACGAGAAATCTCAGCAAGATAGCGCATCCGCTCAAGCTGGCTCTGAGGCTAAGGAACAAAACGATACCGTCGCAGCAAAGAGTTCGGCGCAGCATGCTCAGACTGGTGCTCTTCCTGCACAGAAAGCGGCAAAGAACGGTTCTGTTAAACGAAAACCGTCGGCAACCGGCACTGTTCCTAAGATTCCTGCTCGTACTGGCTCTATGCCGAAGGTCTCGGATCGCACTGGTTCAACCCCCAAGGTGAAAGCGTCTGAGCAGAAAGATGCAGCTCCGAAGGTTGCAAACCCTTGGAATACTGTCCGTCTGCAGAATCCGATGAGCGCAGATTCACCGTCGCAGGCGTCCGAGCGCACCGGCTCAACCCCCAAAGTCTCACCGCGTACCGGGTCTGTATCGCAGGTGTCTTCTTCGCGCACTGGATCTGTGCCTAAGGTGCCTACTCGTACCGGCTCGATGGCGAAGGTCTCGGATCGTACCGGTTCGACTCCGAAGGTTTCCGAGCGTACCGGTGCCACCCCGAAGGTGAACACCCGTACAGGTTCCGTCTCGCAGGTGTCTTCTTCGCGCACTGGATCTGTGCCTAAGGTGCCTACTCGTACCGGCTCGATGGCGAAGGTCTCGGATCGTACCGGTTCGACTCCGAAGGTTTCCGAGCGTACCGGTGCCACCCCGAAGGTAAACGCGCGTACTGGTTCGCTTTCACAGGTGAAGAAGTCTGATTCTGCACCCGCTAAATCTCCGGCAACAGGTTCTACCTCTGCTGTTAAACCATCGCCTCAGAGTAAGGATGCAAAGCCTGTTGCACCTTCGAAGAATAAGCCAGGCTTTGATAAAGCTCTAAATGATGGCAAGAACCTCACGTCAGACCAAGCAACTGAACTCGCACAGCGCGTGTCTGCACGTACGGAAAAGGCGATGACCTCCTCAATTGCGAAGGTTAACGCTGCTAAGTCTCCTCGTAGGCTTGGAAATACTGCAAGCATGAAACAGGTTCCTGCAACGAACACGGATGAAACAGTGTCGAAGTATGAATCTATTGAGACAAGCGAAAACAAGTCCTTGTCCCTGCTGTCCTGGATCGTAATTATCGGGTGCATTGTCCTAGCTATTCTGGGTGTGTACATGTTTATCTCCAATCAAAGGTAACGATTGGCATTAAGCATTTGCTTGCTTTGGCGCCTGTCCGTCAGAGAAACCTGGCGGCAAGAAAGGAAAAAATGACTGCTGCACAGTCCTCTTGTGAGGCTCTGCGCATTGCCGCCCGAGCGGCGGAAGAAAAACAAGGAACCCAGCTTTTTGCGGTAGATGCTTCTGACGCTATGGGGCTGATTGACGGTTTCTTGGTAGTTTCGGCACATAATGAGCGCCTCGTCAATGCGGTTGCTGATGAAATTGAGGATGCGCTTCGAGAACAGGCTGATTTGAAGCCTGTACGCCGAGAAGGACGTGCATCTGGTCGTTGGATTCTCCTGGATTTTGGGGACATCGTAGTGCATGTTCAGCATGTAGAAGATCGCGAGTTCTATGCTCTGGATCGTTTGTGGGCGCAGGCTCCGCGTATTGAACTAGGCGTTACCCATGAAGTTCCGTTTGACCTAGAAGGCGAAAGCGACGAGGAAGCGTCTCGGGTCGTTCCTGCTGACGAATAACAATTTTGTTGCACCATGCGGCACCGCTGAGGTATACCAGAATTTGGTATCTTCGGCGGTGCTCTGCATTTTATGTCTGTACCAGTGCGAGAACTTGCATGCGTGGCAGAAAGATGTGTATTATGTTTTCTGTTGCTAAGGCAACGCAAAACTATATGAGGGGATATGGCGCAGCTGGTAGCGCACCTGCATGGCATGCAGGGGGTCAGGGGTTCGAGTCCCCTTATCTCCACTATTTACCGTCTGGTCCAAAAGGACTGGGCGGTATTTTATTATTTTTCTAACAGTACATGGTGCTTTCACATGAATGTACCTTTGGCGCGTAATAGTATTTGTCCCTCACACGAAATTAATAGTGCGAAGAGATAAGAGGGGTATGGCGATTACCCCGAACAATACATTTAAAAACCTAGCTAAGATTCTAAAAAGAGTTTAAAGAATGTGCTCCTTCATCCAGGAAAGAGAGGGGGTATGCATCTTATTGAGAGCTCCTATGTTTAAGTGCACGATCGACTATTGTCATAACGAAGCGCTTAGGCACCACACGGGTTACAAATCGTGCCACAATAGCGTTCCCCACTCCATCCACAAAACTGGGTTTCGTGGTTTTTAGAGTACGCAACGTGTTGTCTAACAGCTGATGGACAGAGCGCATTTTTCCGACTGCTGCAGATTCACCGGCGATTTCAAAGAATGAGGTATCGGTGGGGCCGGGACAGACCGCAAGTACGCGGATGCCGTTTTTTCGGGTTTCGGACCAGAGCGCTTCAGTAAAGGAAAGCACGAATGCTTTGGTTGCGCCGTACACCGCCATATGCGGCAGTGGCTGAAAGGCAGCAGTCGAAGCAATGTTGATGATGGTTCCGTTTTTGCGTTCACGCATGGCGGGCAGATACCGAGCCGTCAGACCTGTTAATGTGAGGCAGTTAAGGCGTACTTCTTGTTCCAGACGCTCAGGGTTCTCATCGGCGACGTCACCGGAGGTTCCAAACCCTGCGTTATTGACGAGTACATCAATCTCTAACCCGGCACGGTTCGTTTCTTCCCAGAGCCGCTCAGCCGCATCGGGCTCGGATAGGTCGAGAGCAAAGACGGTGACTCGAATACCATGCTGAGACGTGAACTCCTCGGCGAGCTTATTGAGCTTATCCTGGCTGCGCGCGACGAGTACGAGATCTTGTTTTTGGGCAGCGTAGCGACGTGCAAATTCTTCTCCAATGCCCGAGGAAGCACCAGTAATTAATGTAGCCATGATTCTCCTTTCGTAATTTTCGTATCAATGTCAAAGCTACAATATACGGTCGTGCTAAAGACCTGCAGGACACGAAAAACTACCTGAAAGCAGAATTTGCCCTAGCCCTTGGGAAGAGGAAAGGGGAATACACCTATGAACAGATGGAATAGTTAAGCCATATTTGGAGTATTTAAGACGTAAAAGCTAAACTTCAAGAAGCTAGGGAATGGGCGGAATCTTGCCACCGCGAAGATGCATGAAGTTTCTACGCTCAAGAACCTTACGCCGTGTACTAGGAAAATATCATCCGTCAGGAGGGAACTCATGCATTCACCTATACCGAGCTACCTTGACGAAGTCCTCCAAAGCGTTGCGGCCGATAGAACGGGTGTACTTGCGAATTATATTCCTGAACTTGCCGAGGTTGATCCTGAACGTCTTGGCGCCTCTATAGCTATGGTCGATGGGGAACTCTATGCTTCCGGCGATACTGATTCGCTATTTACCATTCAATCCATCTCAAAGCCTTTCGTGTATGCTTTAGCCCTTGCTGATCGCGGGTTTGAGAAAGTCTTAGACAAAGTTGGAGTTGAGCCGTCCGGGGAACCCTTCAACGAGATCTCCCTTGAAGACAGCTCTGGTCGTCCGCTAAACCCCATGATTAACGCCGGCGCAATTACCACGCATTCTTTAGTCGGTACAGAAACAATGAATCGGGCAGAGCGTATGGAACGTGTGATTTCTGGGCTCTCTGCCTTCGCTGGCCGTTCCCTTGACGTTGATGAAGCGGTGTACTCATCTGAAATCGAGCACGCGCATCGTAATCTAGCGATCGCTCATATGCTTCGCAGTCACGACATTCTCACGGAGAACCCCACCGGTGTAGTCGAAGGCTACACCCGTCAATGCTCTTTGCTGGTAACCGTGCAGGATTTGGCGATGATGGCGGCAACTCTGGCAAACTACGGAATTCAACCCGTTACCGGGGAACAGGTAGTACCTAAGACAGTGGTGCGCCAGGTACTGAGTGTTATGTTCACCTGCGGTATGTACAACGCTGCAGGGGACTGGGCAACGCAGGTCGGAATTCCCGCTAAAAGTGGGGTAGGCGGGGGAATTATTGGCGCCGTACCGGGCCAGCTGGGACTAGCAACATTTTCACCACGCCTAGATGTACACGGCAACAGCGTGCGCGGTGTATCTCTCTTCGAACGATTCTCCTCAGATATGGGCATGCACGTTATGAACATACCCACTGTTGCTCGGTCCGCAATACGAGCTAACTACCGAATAGGCTCCGGTGAGAAAATAACCCAGGTAATTCAACTGCAGGGCAGAATTAGATTTGCCGGTGCAGAGCGAGTTATCCGTGAAATTGTTGATACACACTACATGGGAACACGAATAGCGCTTGATGTTACCCGAGTTTATTCTGTGGATGAGGTCGCCCAGCATATGCTTCTAGAAATTATGAGAAGAATGAGACACGAGGGATACACTGTATATCTGATTGATCAAGATGACACTATTACAAATCTTGAGGCCCTGAGAACTATGGATGTTGCCGTATTGGGCAGCATTGACGAACTCGAATACTACTAGTCTTTGAGAATTTATAAGGTTTCATGATGAAACGTATTGCTATTTTAGGCCGCGGTGGTGCCGGCAAAAGTACCCTGGCTTCCTATCTTGCTACCCGCTATAAACTACCTGTTTTCGAGCTAGACCAGTATTTCTGGGATGAAGACCTTACGCCTACTCCAGTAGATCAGTGGAATATTATTCATCAGCAGATCATCTCTGAACCTGAGTGGATTATAGACGGTGATTTAGGCGTATATGACACCAAACTATTAGAACGGCTCAAGGCCGCAGATACGGTTATTCTCTTAGACTTTAGCGCTCGCGTATGCGGTATGCGTGCGCTACGGCGCTCCCCGGAGAACCTAGAATTTTGGAAATGGATTCTGCGCTATAGGCGCGATAGCTTGCCGCGTATTATGGCGGCATGCGCGCATCCAGAAGTACAAGCCCATATATACCGGTTCTGTGCCCCTGCCGAGCTCGATAATTTTCTCGAAAACCTTCGATAGCAAGAATATTATGCTGAATTTTGTGAGGCTTCTAGGGAAAATCTGAAGATCTTCTGGAGAAGACATTCGTTATAACTCAGAAATAAAAACTTTATAATAATGAACCTGTTCTAAGAAACATATGTCAAGATATGATTCCATTGGGAATTTCTCAAATATAAAAACACGGAGTATTAGAGACCATAAGTTTAGGCTAAACTAGTACAGAGAGCTACGGTAGCTCTCCATGAGGATTTATTCACCACTCATTCATGAGGAATAATTGTATATGAGAAACCACATTGTCGCGGTGGCGCTTATTGGTGCCGTGTTGTTTACCGGATGCTCCGGCAATAATGCCCGCAAAGAACAAACCCCTTCTTCATCCCCATCAGTCTCTGCGACGGTCTCTACGAGCACTTTTGCAAGCCCTACGGCTTCTGTAACTCCGTCACTAACCCCTACTCCAACTACATCTCCCACTATTTCTGAAGTAACGCCAGAACCAGCTGCCACTGCTGACGCTGAACAGCATGAGGATGTTGTCGAGGTACCTCTTGATGACGCCTCTACTTCTACCCCTCAGCCCGAGGCAGCTCAACAACCTTCTCCGGTTCAACAGCAACAGGATCCCGTGCAGCAGCAACCTGTTGCTCCAGTGCCTGCGCAGACTTCGGCGCAGCAACGGCATATTGCCCCGGTTCCAGAACAGCCTGCGCCTGTAAATAACGGTGGTGGTGTCTATTACAAAAATTGTGCTGCTGTACGGGCGGCAGGGGCTGCGCCTTTATACCGCGGACAGCCGGGGTATGGAACTCATCTTGATTCAGACGGTGATGGTATCGCCTGCGAACCTAAAAAGAAATAAACCCTAATAACTACGTTATAAAAAGTTGGGTGGGAACGCTCCCGCCCAACTTTATAAGTTATGTAAAAGCACTATGTCTCTGCACGAGAGCGCGATAGGGTAGAAGTATATGTACCCATATAAACACCAGAGTCCAAGCAAAGAAACTCCACATCGTAATTCGGCGGATCGTTTCACCCGTATACCACGACGAGCGGCCGTTTTAGGTATGCTCACCCCGCTTTTGGGCGCAGGCGTGCCTTATGCCGTAACACGAGATGAAAAGGTCGCGGGCGTTGAAGAATCAGCATCATGGGTAGATTCGTCCTCTACATCTTCGGCGCCAGCGTTATATTCCTCAGAAGAGGACGACCATCAGAAAGCGGCCTTGCCGGAGTCGATAAATCCCATAGAGGTGGCGCACCCGTGGGATGAACCGCAAACCGCTTTGGAAGGTGCAGGGAACTATATTGCTTGGACCGTTGATGACGGGAAAAGTCCTGATGTTGTGCGCGCCTATGCAGATTTTGCCGCCCGAACGGGAACCCGGCTTACCTTCTTTATCAACGGGTCATATAACGCTTTTGAACCGAACCTAGATGTTCTTAAACCGTTGGTAGAATCAGGGCAGATTCAAATCGGCAATCATACGTGGTCGCATGCGGCGCTGACTACGTTAGATGATGCAGGAATTGCCGATGAATTAACGAAAAATGACGAAGAGATACAGCGGCTTTTCGGCGTATCTTCTAAACCATATTACCGCCCACCATATGGATACTATGATTCTCGTGTGCTTGAGGCTGCGGCAGGTGCAGGATTCGACAGGGCGGTTCTCTGGTACGGGTCTTTAGCTGATTCTTCACCCATACCTGCCGAAGAAATATACGCATATTCCGAAAAATATGCGAACTCGCAGACTATTCTCATTGGCCATTTGAACTACCCCGGAGTTATTGAAGTGCTCGATAAGATCAAAATGCTTTTGGACGAACGGAATCTTACCCCCGTAACCTTGCGCGACTATTACGGGTAGAACGTACGCTGGGATAAATTAGTGCTGTGCAAGTTTTACCGGCGTAATCGTTAGTCTCTTGAAAGGTACATGATGCGCGTAGATATTTGGTCAGATATTGTTTGCCCTTTCTGCTATTTAGGTAAGAGGAATTTTGAAATAGCTCTCGCCCAATTTGAGCACCGTGATGAAGTAGAGGTTCGTTGGCATAGCTTTGAGCTCGACCAAAATGCCCGGGAAGATAATGCTTTGCCGCTTGCTGAACGTATTGCCGCGAAATATTCTCTCAACCTAGAGGAATCTATCGCTACCCAAGAAGGAATAGCAGAACGTGCCCAAGAAGTGGGCTTGGATTTTAACTGGCGCAACGCAAAGTACGGCAATAGTTTTGATGCCCACCGTATTATTCATCACGCAACCGCACAGGGAAAAGCCGCAGAGGCTCAAGAGGCTTTCAAAAAAGCATATTTTACGCAGGGACGCTCCATCGAAAAACACGAGTCCATACGGAAGATTGCCACTGAAATCGGTCTCGATTCACGTCAGGTTGATGAAATACTCGCGGCTGATCACTATGCTGAGGATGTGCGCGCTGACGAACGTTTTGCACAGGAATTGGGTATTACGAGTGTTCCCTTCTTTTTGATCGAGGCGCAGTGGGTTATTAATGGGGCTCAACCGCCCGCAGCGATTTTGGAAGGACTCAACCGGGTTTGGGCTGAAACTCACAAGTCCTAAATTATAAGTCCTGTACGACCGAACACGGCTTCAAAGCTCTAATGCCTCCAAGGGGAGAGCGGAAGGAACAACCTGCGGATTCGGTGGGCATGGCTGTTCCTATGGCAACCAAAGCAAAATGATGCTAGATCAAAACATGTGCCTCTTTAACTGTTTGCTGTACCTACGGTCAAAGATGCACATATTTCTTAAAATCCTGTATGTTTCTAATTTCCGGTGGTGCCAAGACCAGATCCCGCGGCCGGAGCTGGGGAAGCTGGTTCTTCTTTCTTTTCGTCCTTCTTATCTTCGGGTTTTGGTTCGGAGGCCTTACGTTCTTCCTCGGTTAGCTCCTCAAAATAGTCGTTGAGTGTGACCGTGATGAGCTTACGCTCGGCGACTAGCCCAGCAAGACGATCAAGAAGCGGAATAATGGTCGTGAAATTCAGATGCCCTAACAGGATTCGTTGCGGCAGAACGTATTTGAGCGATCGCATATAGATAACACGCGCTGAGGTTTTAGCCTCATCTCCGAGAGTTCCCTCCCACAGCACCGGGCGCGTGTATCCTACACTAGCGGCTACTTTGAGCACTCGCGCATCATAGCTGCCGTAGGGGGGGACGAAAATAAGGCTTTGCCGAGACCCCAAAAACTCTTTGAATCTCAGCCTCGTTCTTATCTAGTTCGTGCTTAATCTGATCATCTTTGAGAGTTTTTAAATCGGGGTGACTAAAGGTGTGGTTTGCAATTTGAAGCTGTCCGGTTTGCACTAGCGGCTTGAGCACATCAACATTTTGAGTGAACCCCACATAGGTCATATTGACAAAGAAGGTTAGGCGCACACCGGTACGCGCAGCAAATTCTGCGTAGGCTCGAATTGTTTCTGGGCTGACTCCATCGTCAACGGTCCACGCGATATAACGTCCTTCACCCGGCAGGCGGGTCATAGGGGCAGACCACGGCTGTTTCGCAATAGTTGCTACGTTGAAACCTTCATTCGGCTTTGGCGGCGCTGCGGGAGAGAACGTGAGCGACTCAGGAACATTATCCTGTGTTTCATGAGCGGTAGAGGAAAAATCGCTAGTAGTCGCATTAATAGTCTTGGGCGTGGAGGCAAAAATAATCGGTGCTAATGCACCGAGAGAACCAGCGAGAAGCAGACGGCGTGAAGGAGAGTGCGGCATACTCTTAAGGATAACGTGCGGTTAGCTCAAGAGATGACAATCGACGCTTTTGCGAAAGTGTCAGATTTTAACTAGTACGGATACAATGCTGAAACCTTGCATCATCTAGCGTTTTCGCCTGTAGCCTACTGTTACCATGGACATATGGTCAAGAAAATTACTCTCGTTGCGGCCGCTTCGGTTGCGTTACTCACCGGGTGCTCCGCAGAAGTTGTGCCCGGTTTGTCTCTGAATTCCGCTCCAGACTATGGAAATCGCGGCGATATTACCGTCTCTGCCGAGGTCCTAAACGGCAGTGAACATAATGGTTATAAGGCTCAAACTGGAAAGCTTCGGATCTTTCAAGACGGTCAAGAAATCAACTCTGCCGAACAGAGCCTAGAAGCGAAAACTAACTACTATCGGCTGACTTCGGCTGATAACCATGAGTTGGCTGGCAAAGTTATTCAGGTGGCTGTTTATGCGGATAACCCTAATGACGTGGTGAAATGCGGTATCAAAGTTACCGGTGAAGAAGAGCCTGTGCACCACGTAGAACAGGCAGAAGGTAAAGGTTCGGCGTACTGCCAGGTAAAACTCAGCTCAGGTCCATTCCAGCTGCATACTGAAGAATCTGGGCAGTCTGAGCATCACTAGAAAGTGGTGAGCACTGAACTGATACTTGTTCCTTCATCGGCTGAGAGTATCTGATCTATCGCACACACTAAATCCGTAGCAGCCCTAACGACGAAAGAGAAGGACTCGGTTTCCACAGTAGAGGGGAACCGAGATCCTTTTCTCTTTAACCCGTTTGAATACCCCCTGAGAAAAAGGTTGAGCGGCTATGAAACTAATTGATGAGGACGCTTTAGAAGTCGAACTTGAAAATAGGGTGTTTTCTTGCAAGATATGGAAAACTAGAAAGCATGGAGAATCTAGGCTCACAAGAATTGCGCAGCGTGGTCACCGAAGTTGCAGGTGAAGCCGTTAACCTAGGGTATCGTATGGGCGATGCCGTGCATCGTTGGCGTGAACAGCGAGCTGTGGCTCACGGGCGTGAGCCTATTGTGGTGCCTTCTGAAGGATATGGACGGGTAGCCACAGATACTGAATCCGGGTGGGTGCGTATTCTTGGGCGTGCCCTCTATAAAACGGCTGCCTTTGAAAAAAACTCCTGCATGTGGTGGAAGGCACCGAAGATACCGATAACCCGACGCGCGGGTGGCGGGCTTTTACCACCGTTGCCATGTCGGATGTGTATGTGACTATTCTTATTGCGGGGCATACGTTTGAGGTACAAACCGACCGTGGTGGAGTGCTGGATGTGCGCCTTGACCCTAGACTTACCGGCCGGAATGCATAAGGTCATCATGTATGTACCGGGTTCCCGCGCCGTTGAAACTAACGTTTATATCGTTCCGGAATCCCAGAAAATCAGGGGTTATCGTAGACGTCGATGATACCGTTATGGTGACTATGTTGCCGCGTCCTCTTGTCGCTGCGTGGAACTCTTTTGTACTGGATGAGCACGCGCGCATTCCGACCCCGGGCATGGCGGTGCTCATGGATCGCATTCATCGAGCACATCCTCAGGCACCTTTTATGTATCTTTCCACTGGCGCTTGGAATATTACACCGACACTGCGCCGCTTTCTGACCCGCAACGGCTACCCGCGTGGAACCTTCCTATTAACAGACTGGGGGCCAACTCCTGACCGCTGGTTTAGGTCGGGGTCCCAACACAAAGTGAACTCTCTAAAACGACTTGCCCAAGAATTTCCCCAGATGCAGTGGATTCTTATCGGCGACGACGGACAGCGTGACCCGGATATATACAACGGATTTGCGGTGCGCTACCCGCAGAACGTCGCCGCTATCATGATTCGTAACCTCACGGTGGGGGGAGAGCGTTCTCGCCTCTGGGCGGGTCTGGAGCGATCAGAGAGCGCAAAAAATGACAAATTCTCCATTGTGGATGGAAGCGAATGATGGGCATACGTTGAGCCGACTGCTTCGTGAGCGAGGACTTCTCTAAACACGTATTAGGTTGTACATCTGTATGGCTGTTCTCTGTGGTGTGGGGAAGAGCTGACCTCATCTTGAGGGCTGGCAGGGGAAGATCAACTATTGAGACAAGTAGATCATTACGCTTATCCACAGGCGAACTGTACTGACCTCATACGAGATGTGGGTTTTAATGGGTTTGACGATTTCCCTCACAAAAACCCAACAACACGCCGATCATCTGAATGTTTCAAAAATTTCTTAATCACATCTTTGCCATACTCTCAAAAGCCATAAAAAACTTCCAACACGACGCATGTAGGTGGATTCCAGGCGAGTTTTTCAGCCTCGTTCCGCAGAGAATCAAGGAATGGGTATAAAAGCTTAAAAATCAAGAGGAAAACAATGCCAGAAATCTCACACAAAGGCCTGTTCGCCCTGAAAAAACAGAACAGATTTTCAGTTTAAAAGAGCGATGCGTGTTCCGATCACAGAGCCGATATGTGGATAACTCTGTATTGTCCGCAATAATTAGCGGAATTACACTCTCCTGAGGTGTGGATAAACTGAATGTCCTTGTGCTCGCGTGTGGGTTTCTCGAACAAAACATCCACACTTCACCACAGCATCTTGTGCCAGAGAAATTTTCAGACACAACATGTAGTATTAATACCCGGCTCGATTCTTTGCGCGGCCGATGACGAAATGCTTCCAGTCTTCTAGAGCTAAAGGAAGTCTCATCAAGCACAAGAATCCTCTGCCTTGCACACAAAGTATTCACGCAATTACGCTCCGCCTTGGGGCTGACAAGGAGAAAACCGATGGTAGTGACCGTGTACACCAAACCGCAGTGCGTTCAGTGCAACATGACCTACCGGGCGCTAGACGCCAAGGGCATCAACTACGACAAAGTAGACATTACGGAAGATTCCCGGGCGCTAGAGATGGTTAAGTCCCTCGGATACATGCAGGCACCGGTCGTCATCGCCGGTGAAGAGCATTGGTCAGGATTCCAACCTGACAAGATTAACGCGCTTGCATTAGCATAGGCGGCAGCGTCAAGCACGACTCAACCCACAGAATTTCCGTGGGTATTCGATCGTGGAGTAAGGAGAAATATGAGCACCCCCCCTCGCACAAAATCCTACGCATGAGAACGCTGAGATTCAGAAGATTATTCTTCAGGCACGTGATGCCGCTGAGGGCCGAGCGACTCAAAGCTCGTTGGGTAAGGATTCGCCGCTCGTTGTCTACTTCTCCTCAATTTCAGGCAACACTCATAAGTTCGTTGAGAAACTACAGGCACGAAACGTGCGCCTTCCTCTGCGAACTAAGGATGAGACTCCCGTTATGCACGAACCCTATGTGCTGTGCGTACCCACATACGGGAAGCCTGAAGGTGCAGGCAATGTTCCCCCGCAGGTAGTCAAATTCCTGAACAATGAAGAGAACCGTCGCCAGCTTCGCGGTGTTATCGGATCGGGAAATACAAACTTCGGATCTCTCTTCGGAATCGCAGCAGATATTGTGGCGAAGAAATGCGATGTTCCCTTGCTCTTCAAGTTCGAGCTTATGGGAACCTCCTCAGATGTCGAAAGTAAACAAAGGATTGGAAGAATTTTGGACGCAAAACTGCCTTCAGCGCTAGAGACTCTCGGTGCCGGACACAGCTCCAAAGCGGTACCTGACAAGTTCAAAGGTATGAGTTACCACGAGCTGAACGCTTTGCTGAATCTCTACGATGAAAACGGCATGATCCAATTTGACGCCGACCGTCAAGCCGCACGTCAGTATTTTCTTCAGCATGTTAATAACAACACGGTTTTCTTCCACGATCTCGAAGAAAAAATCGAGTACCTGATTGAGAATCAGTACTACGAGCCGGAACTCTTCGACCGGTACAGTTTTGACTTTGTGAAGTCTCTTTTTAAACGTGCCTATGCTGCCAAGTTCCGTTTTCCCACCTTCCTAGGCGCCTTCAAGTTCTACACTTCCTACGCGCTCAAGACCTTCGACGGTCAGCGTTACCTGGAGCGTTTCGAGGATCGTGTATGCATGGTGGCTCTGCTTCTTGCTGAAGGCAATGGAAAACTTGCAGAAGAGATCGTAGATGAGATCATTTCCGGTCGTTTTCAGCCCGCAACCCCGACCTTCCTGAACGCTGGTAAGAAGCAGCGTGGTGAGCTCGTTTCCTGCTTCCTGCTGCGTATTGAGGACAATATGGAGTCGATTGGCCGTTCCATCAACTCTGCCCTGCAGCTTTCAAAACGTGGAGGTGGTGTCGCGTTCGCCCTCACGAACCTACGTGAGTCTGGGGCTCCCATCAAGAAGATTGAGAACCAATCATCCGGTGTTATACCTGTGATGAAGCTCCTTGAGGATGCGTTCTCATATGCAAATCAGTTGGGTGCTCGTCAGGGTGCAGGCGCGGTTTACCTGCACGCGCATCACCCCGATATTTATGCTTTCTTAGATACTAAGCGTGAAAACGCGGACGAGAAGGTGCGCATTAAGACCCTGTCTTTGGGCGTTGTGATTCCTGATATTACCTTCGAGCTGGCAAAGCGTAACGAAGATATGTATCTGTTCTCGCCCTATGATGTAGAACGTATCTACGGAGTAGCTTTCTCAGATATCAACGTTTCTGAGAAGTACTACGAAATGGTGGATGACTCGCGGATTCGCAAGACCAAGATCAACGCGCGCGAGTTCTTCCAGACTATTGCTGAGGTGCAGTTCGAGTCCGGGTATCCCTACGTGATGTTTGAGGATACGGTTAACCGGTCTAACCCGATTGAAGGCAAGATCATCATGTCTAACCTTTGTTCGGAGATTCTGCAGGTTTCAAAGCCGTCGATTTACCATGACGATTTGAGCTACGCCGAAATTGGGAAAGATATTTCGTGCAACCTTGGGTCTCTCAACATCGCAATGACCATGGACGGTGATGACCTAGGAAAAACTGTCGAAACCGCTATTCGTTCGCTTACCGCAGTTTCCGACCAATCCGATATTCGTTCCGTGCCGTCTATCGAACGCGGTAACGATATGAGCCACGCGGTCGGTCTGGGGCAGATGAACCTGCACGGGTACCTGGCGCGTGAGCACGTTTACTATGGTTCCGAAGAAGGTCTGGACTTCACCAATATTTACTTCTACACGGTGACGTACCATGCTATTCGCGCTTCCATGGAGATCGCCAAGGAGCGCGGCGTGACCTTTGAAGGGTTTGAGAGTTCAAAGTACGCTAACGGTGAGTTCTTCGCCAAGTACATTGAGAAGGAATGGGAACCGCAGACCGAACGGGTGCGTGAGCTGTTTGCTAAGCATCATATTCCGACCCGCGAAGACTGGATTCAGCTTGCCGCCGATGTAGCCCAATACGGCATGTACAACCAGAACTTGCAGGCCGTTCCGCCCACCGGGTCTATCTCGTATATCAACGGTTCGACTTCTTCGATCCACCCGATTGCTTCTAAGATTGAGATTCGTAAGGAAGGTAAGCTGGGGCGTGTCTACTACCCGGCACCGTTCATGACGAACGATAACCTGGAATACTTCCAAGATTCCTATGAAATTGGGTACGAGAAGATCATTGATACCTATGCCGTGGCAACGCAGCATGTGGATCAAGGTCTGTCTTTGACTCTCTTCTTCCGAGATACTGCGACCACTCGCGATATTAACCGTGCCCAGATTTACGCATGGCGTAAGGGTATCAAGACTATTTACTACATTCGCCTGCGTCAGATGGCTCTTGAAGGCACCGAAGTTGAGGGCTGCGTATCCTGCATGCTGTAAATGAGTCAGCATCTTACGGGTTTCGGGGTGCAAGAGGTTCTTCTTGTACCCCGAAACAGACTCGCTTGGTAACTTAGAAAATATTACATGCCTGTGTGGGCGTGACATCCAATCTGGGAGATACACATGAGTGAAAAAGTGCACCTCGTCGACCACCCGATTGAGGCTATTAACTGGAACCGTCTTGAAGATGATAAGGATCTTGAGGTATGGGACCGTTTGACCGGTAACTTTTGGTTGCCTGAAAAGGTTCCGCTGAGCAATGATGTTCCCTCATGGAAGACCTTGACGGCAGAAGAAAAAGAGTTGACCATGCGTGTTTTTACGGGGCTGACTCTGCTGGATACTATTCAGGGCACCGTTGGTGCTGTGTCTCTTTTGCCTGATGCAGTCACCGCCCACGAAGAGGCCGTATACACCAATATTGCCTTCATGGAGTCGGTGCACGCTAAGTCGTATTCTTCGATTTTCTCGACTCTGAGTTCGACTAAAGAGATTGACGATGCCTTCCGTTGGGCTTCCGAAAATGAGCACCTGCAGAAGAAAGCGAAGATTATTCTCGCATACTACACGGGGGATGATCCGCTTAAGAAGAAGGTTGCCTCTACACTGCTGGAGTCCTTCCTGTTCTACTCAGGGTTCTACTTGCCCATGTACTGGTCGGCACACGCTAAACTGACGAATACCGCCGATCTGATTCGTCTGATTATTCGTGACGAGGCTGTTCACGGCTACTACATTGGCTATAAATTCCAACGTGGTTTAGCAAAAGAGAGCCCGGAACGGCAGGCAGAACTTAAGGAGTACACCTTCAACCTGCTGTACGAATTGTATGAGAATGAGGTAGCCTACACGCATTCACTCTATGACGGTGTGGGCTGGAGCGAAGACGTCAAGAAGTTCCTGCACTACAACGCGAATAAGGCTCTCATGAACCTGGGGTATGAAGCGATGTTCCCCGCGAGCGTGACCAATGTTTCGCCTGCTATTTTATCGGCTCTTTCGCCCAACGCCGACGAGAACCACGACTTCTTCTCGGGATCTGGCTCATCTTATGTGATCGGTAAAGCCGTGAACACTGAGGATGAGGACTGGGATTTTTAGTCTCAAAAACTGATCCTGAGATCAGGAAGATATAACTTTAAGAAACCCGTATATTTCCTTGAAAACTTAGGGAATATACGGGTTTTGTGCGTCAAATTCAGGGGAGTCTAGGAGACTCGTAAAAATTTTTTAAATCTTGGGGGTGTCATCTTTATGTAACTCTTCACTTGAGATTTAAAAACTTATAGGGTGGAGGTGCAAGTAATTGTCGAGCAAAGGAGCGATGCTCATGTTTAAGACTACGCTGTCAGCCGTTCGGCGTGCCACCCTGGTCGGGGTCGGTGCCGTCTCTCTCGCGTTGGGCGCTTCGATGCTGTCCGCCCCCCGCAGCTTCTGCATATGTGCAGGCGTTCGTTCCGGTCATTCCTCCGGCAACTAGCTCGGATGCAGGTATCTCAGCTCCGGCAGTACATGATTCGAACTCCGTCCCCTTGGAACATGAACATGTTGTTAACTGGTCGGATTATGAGGTGACGGGTGATCATGAGATTACCTTTAGCGTACCGACCGGTACCGCAACTTGTTTTGATGTACGTGCCGAAGCTGCTGAAAGTAACGGTACTCTCCACGTGGCCACTGTTGAGGGCTCCGTGCTTGGAGCGCCCGATAAGTGCACCATGGAAGGGCGCACCGTTAAGGTAAGGGTTTACACCAATGCTCCTGCATCGTCCTTGAAGGTGCAGCAGCTTCCTGCATCGCAGGTAACCCTTCATGAATAAGAAGAAGATCCAGCCTGTGTAAGGTGGCGAGATCCAATGCTAGAGAGTATCAAAAGATAGCTTGGGTAGACGAGTCTTTCACGTACTCTCTGAGAGGAATAATGATCGGGGTACCTCACCTATATGGTGTGGGGTACCCCGATTTATATTCGATATTCACTAATAAATTGAGCGCTAGGTTATGCATGCTTCTTATTCTCTTGCGCCATTAAATCTTGGTAGTACGCAATTTTTCGGTCCACAAAATCAATCCTTCGCTGAGCATCAAGTAGCTGCTGACGGGCAACGTGTGCGTAATATTCGATAATGTGTAAACGCTCCGATGCTGTAGACACGCCACGACGGCTGAGGTCTACATAGGCTTTGACATCGTTAATGCTCATACCGCATGCACGTAAGCAGTGAATCGTTTCAAACCACCCCACGCATTCTTCGGTGAAAACACGCCGTCCATGTTCATCTCGTTGCACAGTGGGAATAAGGCCTTTGTCGCTGTAATACCGTACCGTATGCGGGCTTATGTCAAGCTTTTCTGAGATTTCTTTGACGCTGTAACTCATAATTCCAGTATCTCACGGCACCCCAAAGGTATAAGATACTAAGTTTTATTCTCAAAAATACACGTGGAATAACATACCTTTTATCTTCCATAGTGCTTGCTTTCGAGTAACTCGAAGGGCGTACTCTAATACAACGACTGGTTAAAACCTAAAGAATTTACATGAAAGTGAGTACAGCTAATGCGTTCAGTCATTATGGAAGAACCCGGTAAAGTCGTCGTAGAAGACCGCCCCATGCCCACCCTCCTAGAGTCCACGGATGCCATTATTAAACTTGCCGCATCCTGCATCTGCGGGTCTGACCTATGGCCCTACCGTGGTGCGCAGCCTGTAGACCACCAGCAGATGGGGCATGAATATATCGGTGAGGTTATTGAAGTTGGCGACGATGTTAAGACCGTCAATCCTGGCGATTTTGTCGTTGGTTCTTTCTGCATCTCATGCGGTGAGTGTGCAACCTGTCAGGATGGTTACCCGTCACGGTGCCTGAAAGCCATTGCTGCAGGCGATGGTTTTATCGGTATGCGCTCGAACGGTACCCAGGCGGAATACGCCCGCATTCCTTTCGCGGACGGCACTTTGGTTAAGACTCCCGCATACCCTACCGCAGAGCAGATTCCTCATCTGATGGCGGCATCCGATGTGCTGGGGACTGGCTGGTATGCAGCCGACGCCGCCAAGGCCGGCCCAGGTAAGACCATTGCTGTGGTTGGCGATGGTGCCGTTGGTCTGGGCGCAGTTATTGGGGCTAAGCAGCTGGGCGCTGAAAAGATCATCATAATGTCTCGCAACCCCGAGCGTCAGGCGTTGGCTAATCAGTTCGGAGCAACCCATGTGGTGGAAGAACGCGGTGAAGAAGGTATCGCCAAGGTTTTAGAGCTTACTGACGGGGTGGGAGCGCACGGCGTGGTGGAGGCTGTTGGTACTCAGCAGGCCTTTGACCAAGCCCTCGGATGCGTACGCCACGGCGGCTACATCGGTTTCGTAGGCGTGCCCCACGACAGCTCGATCGGTACCGATGTGCTCTTCGGCAAACAGGTTCATCTTGAAGGAGGCCCCGCGCCGGTTCGTAAATACCTGCCGACCCTGATTGACCTGATTTACAAGGGTGAGATTGAACCCGGTAAGGTCTTCGATCTAGTATTGCCCATCGACGAAGCCCCCAAGGGCTATGAGGCAATGGATCAGCGTACCGCAACCAAGGTGCTGCTGACGATGTAGTAACTATATTTACTGTCGAGCGAAGAAACTCCTGCGAGCATGAACAACTGAATCATGAGCGTGGGAGTTGCTTCGTCTTTGACCTGGGAACATTGTGTCAAGAGACCTTCCGCAAGATGGCATATTTTCCTCGCCGTATATCTCACATATAAATTTAGGCGACAATCCGTGAGCTAGAGCATAGAATGGGATATGGAACTGTTGGTTTCTACTTGTTAAGGACAATGATGACGAACAAGCCTTTCCCTTCCGACCTCGAAATTGCTCTCGCTGCTGAGCTTAAGCCCATCACCGAAATAGCCGCCGAGAACGGCATCAGCGAAGATCGTTTGGAGCCCTACGGTAAATATGTTGCCAAGGTCCTGCTCGATGAAAGCACCAACGCAGAAACCGCCCAAAAGCGCGGTTCCAAGTACATTGTCGTTACCGCTGTAACTCCCACACCGCTCGGCGAAGGTAAGACCGCAACCTCTGTCTCGCTAGCACAGGGATTCTCCCAGACCGGCCGTAAAGCTGCGCTGGCGCTTCGCCAGCCTGCCATGGGACCAACCTTCGGTATTAAGGGCGGTGCCGCTGGCGGCGGTTACTCGCAGATAGTTCCCATGGAGAAGCTAAATCTGCATCTGACCGGTGATTTCCACGCCGTTACCGCGGCCCACAACCTTTTGGCCGCCATGATCGATAACCACCTGCACCAGGGTAATGACTTGCGTCTCGACCCCCGTGCTATCGAGTGGCGCCGCGTTATCGACATGAACGACCGCTCCCTGCGCAACATCGTAGTCGGTCTGGGTGAGCGTATTGACGGCGTGCCCCGACAGACCGGATTTGATATTACCAGTGCCTCTGAAATCATGGTGATTCTTTCGCTGGCAACCTCCTTTGAGGACCTGCGCAAACGTTTGGCGAAGATTGTTATCGGTCTGAACTACGATGGTGAGGCAGTCACCGCCGCCGATTTGAAGGCTGACGGCGCAATGGCTGTTATTCTGGCGGATGCCATTAACCCCAACCTGCTTCAGACTCTCGAACACACTCCGGCACTTATTCACGCGGGACCCTTCGGGAACATCGCTACCGGTAACTCCTCAGTTGTCGCTGACTACGTTGGCTTGGAATACTCCGACTACGTGATTACTGAGGCAGGCTTCGGGGCAGATATGGGTGCTGAACGTTTCTTCAACGTTAAATGCCGAATCTCAGGGCTGAAGCCTGATGCTGCCGTGCTGGTTGTCACCGTACGTTCCCTCAAATCCCACTCTGGGCTGTACAAGATCGTACCGGGCAAGCCTCTGCCCGAAGGCATGCTTGAAGAGAACCCTGCCGACGTTGAAGCAGGGGCTACTAACCTGAAGAAGCACATTGAGATTGTGCGTAACTTCGGTGTGCAGCCGGTGGTGGCCATTAATGCATTCCCCACCGATTTCGATTCTGAGCATGAAGTTATTCGCCGTATTGCTGAAGAGGCTGGAGCTCGCGTGGCTATCCATCATGGTGTTGCTGAGGGCGGCAAGGGCACGGTTGATCTGGCAAATGTGGTTGCTGAGGCTTGCGACGACGTTTCGAACTTGGAGTACACCTACGACCTTGAGGATTCTCTCGAAACTAAGCTTGAGAAGGTTGCCACTAAGGTTTACGGGGCAGACGGTATCTCGATTGCTCCCGCAGCGGCAAAGCAGCTTAAGCGTTTTGCCGATCTGGGGTATTCGCATCTACCTGTGGTGATTGCAAAGACCCACCTGTCGATCTCTTCTGATGCTTCCCTCAAGGGTGCACCCACCGGCTGGACTTTGCCTGTGCGCGAGGTTCGTCTTGCCGCAGGTGCCGGTTATGTTTACGCTATTTGCGGCACGATGCGCACCATGCCCGGTCTGAGCAAGAGCCCTGCTGCAGAGCGTATTGGTTTTGATGAAAACGGTACGATGGTCGGTCTTTCGTAGTGGTTTCTGGGTCATATTTCGCCCATAAAAGACGAAGGCAAGCTTGATAAGGTGCCGTGGGCATCCTCGTTATGTTGGGATGCGCACGGCACCTTTTCTGTGTCTTCGTGGGCTGTACCGAGGGGTAGTTTTTACCGATTTCGTGTGTGTTGCGAAAAACCATTCAAACAGACCAATTGGTGTATAGAATCCGCATGATTACGCGGGTTTAACAATACTGTTATTTAGGGGTGTACCTTGAAAAATGGCTGTATGACGCGGAACTTCCAGAAAAAAGTTTTAGTGATTTATGCCATATAAAAATCAATAAAATCTCGATTGGTATTTAAATGCCCTGCTTTCATGCGGGGTAAAAATAACAGAATGGTTACAAATATGCGCTCAGCTTATCTAAGGTGTTTGGGGAGCAAAAACCATGTAGAAAACCGACCCAAAAGTAGGCTAAACTTGAGTTATCAAGTGATCGAAGGTTTCATGAATTGTCCTCGAGTTGCTTGTGTTTGAGTGAGTGATAGATACCCCCGGGTGTCATAAAACGACCGCGCTATGGTAGCGCGGTCGTTTTGTTTAACCAGACTTGTGCTGCTAAAAGGCCTACAGGATGTACTGGGCTACCAGCCCCGTGAACCCCATTCTTCAAGGTGTGGACGCTCGGTGCCTAATGTTGTGGAACGCCCGTGACCCGGAAGTACAATCGCTTCATCATCAAAGTTTCCAAAGAGCTTTTCAAGAACGTTTGAGAAAAGTTCGCCAAACTGCGCGGGAGAATCGGTCTTGCCTACGCCGCCGGGGAAGAGCGCATCGCCAGTGAAAAGCAGGGTAGCGGGGGAGTCATCTTCCCATGTGGTCTGCACAGAATATACGATGGATCCGGGAGTATGCCCGGGAACGGAAATAGCGCGCACCTGCAGCTCTGTATCGTAAAAATCAAAAACTTCGCCGCCGTTTAACTCGTTTTCGACCGTGAAATTCTCTTGCGCACGAATGGCCTCGGCATCCGCGGATCCTGCATAAGTAATGGCACCGGTGAGAGATTCAAGCTCGCGCAGAGCACGAATGTGGTCCCAGTGCCCATGGGTGACCATAATACCCGTCACGCCAAGAGCACGGCGGGGGATAGGCTCGAAATCTTCTTCAGATTCGAGAATGCGCACTCGGCGGTCGTTCTCTTCTGTAAGGGCTAGGTTTGGACAGTCCTGCATGATTGCCTCAAGCGTGAAGGTATACAGTGCTTCTGCATCATAAGCGGGATCGATCAGCATTTGCTCACCAGTATGGCGAATCGTGATCAGGTAGACGCTGTTATCCATGTCTGAGACGCTTAGGGCACGTACCGTAAATTCCGGATTTTCGAAGATAAGAGTTGATTCGGGATAAGTAGCCATATATCCAGTGTACTGATGCGGTGTATATCCCGTTTCTAGCGGCAGGTATAAGGGGGTAACGGGAATGAAAGTCACCAGGAAAAACGTTCGCCACGAGTCAAACCTGCATCATAAAGCATGCTATCCCCGCCGAAAGAGCGTAGAATGTAGATTCGAAGATAGACGAAAGGATTTTCGATGCCTCCCCGTGCTGGATCAGCAACCGCCCCTTTGCGTTCAAATGACCTTAGCAGCATTCGTGTGCAGGGTGCTCGCGAAAACAACCTCAAGAACGTTGATCTTACGATTCCACGTGACGCAATGGTGGTTTTTACAGGGCTATCGGGATCTGGTAAATCTTCACTTGCTTTTGACACCATCTTCGCAGAGGGACAGCGCAGGTACGTTGAATCACTATCTTCCTACGCGCGTATGTTCCTTGGGCAGGTAGATAAGCCTGATGTTGATTTTATTGAGGGGCTATCGCCAGCGGTCTCTATCGACCAGAAATCTACTTCAAAAAACCCGCGGTCGACGGTAGGCACCATCACCGAGATTTACGATTATATGCGCCTGCTGTGGGCCCGTGTAGGACGTGCGCATTGCCCTGTCTGTGGTGAAGAAATTACCAAGCAAACCCCGCAGCAGATTGTCGATGCACTGCTGGAATACCCCGAGCGTACGCGTTTGCAGGTTCTTGCCCCCGTGGTATCAGCTCGCAAAGGTGAGTTTGTTGATCTGTTCAAAGACCTGGTGACACAGGGCTATTCGCGTGCCCGGGTGGACGGAAAAACAGTTCAACTCTCGGATCCTCCTAAACTAGCGAAACAATACAAACACACCATTGACGTTGTGGTAGATCGCATCGTAATCAAGGAGGGCATCCACCAGCGACTGACCGATTCCGTGGAGACCGCACTCAGACTAGCCGATGGCCGCTTGCTCATCGAATTCGTAGATGTACAGGCAGATTCACCCGAACGTACTCGAACATTTAGTGAAAACCTTGCCTGCCCCAACAATCACCCCCTGCAGGTGGACACTATTGAGCCGCGCGCCTTCTCCTTCAACTCGCCCTTTGGCGCATGCCAGGCTTGCGATGGTATTGGTTCCAGGCTTGAAGTTGATGAGGATCTTTTAGTACCCAACCCAGATATGACTCTGGGTGAAGGTGCTATTGCTCCGTGGTCGCAGGGAAAATCTACCACCGAGTATTGGCTGCGTCTTCTTGCAGGTCTCGGCGAAGAGCTCGGATTTGACCTTAACACTCCGTGGAAAGATCTTCCTGCCAAGGTTCGCAAAGCAATTCTGGAGGGCAAAGATTTTAAAGTTGAGGTCTCGTACCGCAACCGTTTTGGACGCGAACGCCGCTATACCTCCGGGTTTGAGGGTGTTAAAGCCAATATCATGCGTAAACATCAAGAAACTGAATCTGATTTTGCGCGTGATCGCTACGAACAATATATGCGTCAAGTTGCATGCCCGGTATGTCACGGTGCGCGGCTTAACCCTACTATTCTCAGCGTCAAAATTGAGGGTAAATCCATTGCGGATGTAACCGCTATGCCGCTTCGTACCGCCTTAGATTTTATGCGCGCCTTAAAGCTGACCCCTCGCGAGGCTAAGATCGCCGACCAGGTGCTCAAGGAACTAGATGCACGCCTGCAATTCCTCTTGGACGTAGGGCTCGATTACCTGACGTTATCACGTTCCGCTGGCACGCTTTCGGGCGGGGAGGCCCAGCGCATCCGACTGGCAACCCAGATTGGCTCCGGGCTCGTTGGCGTGCTTTATGTGTTGGATGAGCCCTCTATAGGTTTGCACCAGCGCGATAACCGACGTCTAATCGATACCCTGACAAAGCTACGCGATATGGGAAATACCCTCATTGTAGTGGAACATGACGAAGACACGATGCGGGAAGCCGACTGGATTGTTGATGTCGGACCAGGTGCGGGCGAACACGGCGGTGAAATCGTCCATTCGGGCACTTACAAGGAACTTTTGTCCAATAAAAAGTCGATGACCGGTGATTATATGGCGGGTCGGCGCTCTATTGAAGTTCCAAAGAAACGCCGCCCACATGACCGTAAACGTGTGTTAAAGGTCTATGGAGCTCGCGAGAACAACCTCAAAAATGTTGATGTTACCTTCCCCCTAGGCGTTTTTACCGCGATCACAGGCGTATCGGGATCGGGTAAATCAACCCTCGTGAACGATATTCTCTATACCTCACTGGCGAATAAACTCAACGGTGCAAAACAGGTTCCAGGACGGCACAAGAAGGTAGACGGTCTGGAACATCTGGATAAGGTTATTCACGTTGACCAATCGCCTATTGGGCGTACTCCGCGGTCGAATCCTGCGACATACACCGGCGTGTTCGACCATATTCGTAAGCTCTTTGCCGAGACGAATGAGGCTAAAGTGCGCGGATATACCCCCGGACGGTTTTCGTTCAACGTTAAAGGCGGTCGATGCGAAGCATGCTCGGGTGACGGCACCCTCAAGATTGAGATGAACTTTTTGCCGGATGTTTACGTGCCTTGCGAAACCTGCCAGGGAAAACGCTATAACCGCGAAACCCTCGAAGTGCATTACAAAGGTAAGACTATTTCTGATGTGCTTGAAATGCCGGTGGAGGAAGCTGCAGAATTTTTGCGGCCTTCACCCCGATCGCTCGGCACTTGAACACGCTGGTTGATGTGGGGCTTGGCTACATTCGTCTGGGGCAGCCCGCAACCACGCTTTCAGGTGGTGAGGCGCAGCGCGTGAAACTTGCCGCAGAGCTGCAGAAGCGTTCTAACGGTCGTTCGATCTATGTGCTTGATGAGCCTACAACAGGCCTGCATTTTGAGGATATCCGTAAGCTCTTAACTGTGCTTCAGTCTCTCGTTGATAAGGGCAATACCGTTATCACGATTGAACACAACCTTGATGTCATTAAATGTGCCGACTGGATTATTGATATGGGTCCGGAAGGTGGCGACGGTGGGGGCACCGTAATCGCCGAAGGAACGCCTGAAGACGTCGCACAGGTTGAGGAGTCTCATACCGGACGTTTCATCAAAGAACTTTTGGTATGAGTGATATTTCAGGTGATCATTTGCGAGCGCAGATGCGCGGTGCTGTAACAACTCTCGACAGAGTACACCACATTCTTGCTGCTCAGTTAGAGGCAGATTTCTGTTTACCTGCGGGAGCTATCTCTCAAGCACAGAATCTGGGTGCTGAGGTCCTGAGCGCACTGCAGCTTCCAGCGGAAGAGATGAGCGCATCCCGCCGCCGCAACGCTGATACCTGGGAACTTCGGGTAGGTAACTATCTGGGCGTGGGGTTACTTTGCGCAAAGTATCCCCGGGTTTTGAAAACGGCCACTGAGTATATGCGTGGGGATCTCTCAAATTGGCTGGGCGATTACGCACCATTGCGCCAGCTGAATGAACTCTTGACCCCTTACAGCCAGCAGGTGAGCGGAACAAGCGTATATTACACGCCTTCACGCAACCTGCTTGAATCTGTGGTTCCGCCGGATATTCCGGAGCAAGGGGTTAAATGTGCGGTACCCGGAATCGGTATGATGCGCCGGGTAGATAGCGGGGCGCTTCGAGAATCGTTACGGCAACATATTTGCGGTCTTCACAAGGTGACGACAGTATCGAACGCTTCGGCAGATGCTTTAGAGGCAGATGAAGATGATACGGCGGTTTCGGAATTCTCGGTGCGAATAGAGCTCCTGCACCCCGAGCAGTACGAGCGTTTTCGTGGCGATCCACGGTATTCGAACGCCTTAGGGTTTAGCGATCGTCGCCCCGATATTATGGTCCTTGCCGCGTTTGACTCTGACGCCGACCTTGCTTTAGCAGAACCTCTAGCAATGGCGGGTGCAAGTGACGATTCGCCACTGATGCGTCAAATCGGTATTGATGTGCTGCCACAGGTGCGACAACGCGGGCTTGCTGCGCATCTTGTATATGAACTTTCCCGAATGGTTCTTGCCGATGGGTACGTTCCGTTTTATGGGACCAGCCCTTCACATGTGCTCTCACAGCGCGTGGCTTTGGCAGCCGGATTCATCCCTACATGGTGGGAGTTTATCTCAACGAGCATGCACGATATGCCGCTCGATGAAGCATCGTAAAGTTCGTAAATTTTCGGCGAGAGTCAGAGAATTTCAGTGAGCGCCCACAACACAAGGGGTGGTCTTTCAGAAACTTACCCGAAGACCAACCCCGCATTTCTCACAAGATTTACTAGGAGTTCTCAAGCTCCGCACCGTTAGATGCGATCACTCGACGGTACCAATCAAAAGACTTCTTACGGTAACGGGAGAGTGACCCCGAACCGTCGTCATGACGATCTACATAGACGAAACCGTAGCGTTTCGACATCTGCGCTGTAGACGCCGAAACCATGTCGATACAGCCCCACGTAGTGTAACCGAGTATATGCACACCGTCGGCAATAGCTTCGCGCACCTGTTCCAGGTGTGCCCGCAGATAATCGATACGGTAATCGTCGATCACAGTCATTTCACCATCGGCCTCAACAAGTTCGTCGCGTGCGCCTAAGCCGTTCTCGACGATGAAAAGAGGTTTCTGCCAGCGGTCCCAGTACTGGTTGAGTACAATACGCAGCCCAACAGGATCGATCTGCCATCCCCACTCGGAAGCGGTCAATGTTGGGTTAGACACTCCACCGAGAATATTCCCTTCGCTGCTTTCGCCGCGGCTTGGGTCGCTGCTGGCACAGGTGGACATGTAGTAGCTGAACGAGACAAAATCGACCGTATTTTTGAGGTCTTCCCGATCTCGTTCGGTAATGTTGAGCTTGATACCTTTTTCGTGGAGCATGCGTAGGAAATATCCGGGGTAGGTTCCACGAACGTGCACGTCGCCGAAGGCAAAGTTCGCATGTTCGGCGTGTAGGGCGGCGAGCGCATCCTGGGGTGATGGTGTGAGCGGATAGGTGGGCATTGCTAAAATCATGCAGCCAATCTGGGCGTGAGGGGCGAGCTCACGGGCAGCACGGGTAGCGCGCGCTGAGGCGACAAGCTCATGATGAATTGCCTGGTAAAGGTCTTGCTCACTCAGCTGTTCTTTGGGGGTGTTAATACCGCCCGACATAAACGGTAGGTGCAGCACCGAATTGATTTCGTTGAAGGTTAGCCAGTATTTTACGCGGTGGCCGTAGCGTTCAAAGAGTACCCGACAGTATCGTTCGTAGAAGTCGATAAGATCGCGGCTTACCCAGCCGTTGTATTGTTCTGCAAGGTAAAGTGGTGTTTCGTAGTGGCTGATAGTTATGAGCGGTTCGATGCCGTATTTTTCAAGTTCATCAAGCACACGGTCGTAGAAGGCGAGGCCTTCCTCATTTGGTTCTGTTTCGTTACCGTTTGGGAAGATACGTGACCAAGCGATGGAGAACCGGAATACTTGAACCCCATTTCCGCAAGGAGCGCGATGTCTTCGGGGTAGCGGTGGTAGAAATCGGTGCCCTCAAGTTTGAGGTTATCGGGCGTGGGCGCGGCACTTCGTGGGCTCAGCCCTCCGTGAGGAAGTACATCCTGGATGCTAGGACCCTTGCCGCCTTCATCCCAGGCACCTTCACATTGGTTGGCTGCGGAAGCGCCGCCCCACAGAAAATTTGGGGGAAACGCACCGTGCAGGTGGGGCTTGATGATGGGCAGCGATTGGGTGTCATGCGTGAAATGCTGGTCTTGATGCATGGGGCTCTCCCGTAGATGGCGGACAGATAATGCTTAGATGGGGAATACGTATATGGCGGATGGACCACATCGCCGTTGTTGTACAACAACCCTAACAGTTTTAGCGCATATTCCTGCAGGGATGAGCAGTAAGATTACGGAAGATGGCTTAAGTTTCAACGCTAGAACCCTGGTGTATCGGCTTTGTTTACGCCGCGCTGTATTGGGCGCTTTTTGGGTGTGCAGGCAGCATGCAGAATGTCGGCAGAAATAAAAAGCCCCGGGCGTGAACCCTTTTCTAGGATTCAGCGCCCGGAGCTTATGTAGCTGAATAGACCGGAAGAGCTTAGCGAGCGCTCACTAGGGTGTAGCGTATCCGAGAGCGAATAGCCACGCGGTGCCCACAACACCCCAAATAATAATATTCACGAGCGAAGACAAGAAGCCCAGCTTGAACCATTCACCCACACTGAAATACCCCGATCCGTAGTACACCCCTGCCGGTCCAGAGGCATAGTGAGTGATACCGCCGATAAGGTTTCCAGTAAAGCCGAGGAAAAGTGCGGCGAACATTGGGGGAGTACCCGCCGAAATTGCTGCCCCCAGGAACACAGCATAGAGGGCGACAATCTGCGCGGTGTTAGAAGCAAACATGTAGTGAATGTAGAAGTACACCAGAATCAGAATGCCGAAGGCGAGCGGCCAGGACATACCCGCAACGCTGTGCGCGGCGCGATCGCCTACCCATTCAACAACCTTGAGCTTCTTGAGCTGATCCGCCATGCCCACAAGCACCGCGAAGAAAATGAGGGTGGACCAAGCACTGGAGTTATTCGCCATATCTTTCCAGGTGAGCACCTTAGTCACGAGAAGAATTGCGATGCCGAAGAAAGCTGCACTGGTCGCGCTAATACCCCAGGATGTGCCGCCAATCCAGAGGGCTAACAGCAGTACGAAGGTACCGAGCATAATCCACTCCGGCACACTTAAGGGACCCATCTCGGCAAGCTCTTTGCGTGCATGGTCGGGAGCATCAGGGGTGTGCTTTATGGTCGGCGGGTATACCTTTGAGATAAACCAAGGCATAATAGCAAGGGCAATCAGGCCGGGGGCTAACGCGGCAAGTGCCCAAGTGCCCCATTCCAGGTGCAGACCTTTTTCTTGAGCAAATTTTTGAGCCAGCGGGTTACCAGCCATTGCCGTCACGAACATTGCGGCGGTGATGGTATTGACCTGCGCCTCGGTCATGAGCAGATAAGAGCCTAGCTTGCGGCGTTTCTCGGGGGTCTCGTTGGTAGAGCCATTCACCTCAGCAAGAGAGCGAATAATCGGGTAAATCACGCCACCCGCGCGAGCCGTATTTGAAGGAGTAGCCGGTGCAAGCACGAGATCTGTGATCGCCATACCGTAAGAAAGCCCGAGAGAAGACTTACCGAGCATGCGCACAAACAATAGGGCGATGCGCTTTCCTAACCCGGTAATGAGGAACCCATCGGCAATGAAGAACGCGGCAACAATAATCCAGATTGAGTCGTTGCCGAAGCCTTTAAGCGCTTCTTCTTTCGCGTTCATGGTACCGGTGATCATTGCAGCGCCGAGACCAATAAGCGCCACCGATGGGGTTGGCAGCGGCTGGAAGATAAGGCCTAGGATAGTACCGGCAAAGATAGCGAGCATATGCATACCACGTGGTTCCACCCCTGGAGGTACGGGAATAAACCAGATGGCTATAGTAATCGCGAGAATCACCGCAACTTTGACGATGAGAACAGTATTAGTCTGCTTGGGTTTTTCGGGAGGTTGCGATTGCTCATTGCGAGCGGTGGCATCGGGCTCGGATGCCGAGGACGATTGGCTCATGTCCGTACTCCTTTGAAACGAAACTTGATAGGCGCACACGTACAGTGTGCATACGGTTTCGTCAGCGTTCTTATGCTGTGAATGTGTTGGTATCTGATGGTTTATGTGGGAATACCGTTCAGACGTTTTAAGTTTACGTCTAGACTCACCTTTCAGAAAAGGGTTTTCCTGCAAAAACACAGGGCTGCTTTGGCTTCCCTTACTTTCGCTGAACAGTCGGGAATGATGGGCCAACCCGGTAGAATAAAATCCGTGGAAATCCTTCGTGAACAAGGCCCAAAATCCGGTGAACTTCTGATGCACCACGACGATACCGTGGCAATGCTGCGCGAGGTCGCTGCGGGAAAACGCACCGCAACCCTGCGTATCTACCAGCCGAACCCTACCGTCGCCTTCGGCCGTCGCGATGAGCTCAATCCAGGATTTACCGCCGCGGTGCAGGCGTGCCGTGATCTCGGGTACGACATACTCGTGCGTAAAGTAGGCGGTCACGCGGCAGCATACCACACCGGCTGCCTCGTCATCGATCATTTTCAGCCCGCCGAAGACGCAAAAACCGGCAACAACCTGCGTTACAAACTTTTTCGGAGAAATGTACGCTCAAGCCCTGCAACTCGTCGGGGTGGATGCGGCAGTCGGCGAAATCCCCCAAGAATACTGCCCGGGTGAATACTCCGTATACGCCCGGCTAGGCGGCGAACACTCTGGGGAGCGCATCAAACTTGTGGGGACCGCACAGCGCGTTATTCAGGGTGGCTGGTGGTTCAGCACCGGAATCGTTGTATATAACTCGGCATCTCTACGCGAGATTACCTCGCGAGTATACGATGCTCTCGGCATGCCCCTTAACCCTGCAACTGTAGGTGCCGCCGAAGACGCAAACCCCGCTCTGCTCATGGAAGACCTGGAAGACGCGATTTTAGAGATTTATGCACAGAACGGCTTCAAATAGCCGTTATGCACCAAGGCGGCGTTCCCGCCTTATGACTAGCTAAGACAGCCGGCGGTTCCCACATAATCCATGCAGCTGCACGGCACCCCTAGCGAGACAATAAAGACAAATTCACCGTAGACTGGTAATACGACCGCCCTCACACCTCAAGGAGAGCATATGCGCTGGGGACAAATCCAAGACGACAAAGGCCGCCGCGCCGTCTGCATGCACGAAGAAACCATCTATGAACTCCCCGCAAAACTCTCACCCCCTACTCCAGTTCTACAGCCGTTACCGCACCAACTTTGGCAACCCTGCCAACGCGGTGAGCATCCTCCGCGAAAACGGTGCTACAACTCTAGGACATGGCGAAGAACTCTGGAATACCCTACCTTTCGTACGACCGCTGGACCGCCCTGGAAAAGTCCTTTGTGCCGGGCTCAACTACCGCGATCATGCCGAAGAAATGGGACTCGAAATCCCAAAATATCCCACCATCTTCACGAAATATCCGAATGCGCTCATCGGCCCCAACGAAGAAATTCAAATGCCTTCTGCAAACGAAACCGGAAGCACAAAAATAGATTGGGAGGTCGAACTTTGCCTTGTTATTGGGCAAAAGATGCGCCGGGTAGATGAAAAAGATGCGCTCGCTGGACTGTTGGGGTACACCATTCTTAACGATGTTTCGGTGCGCGACTGGCAGGACGTACTAGCGAATGGTTTCAAGGTAAAAACTGGGATAGCATGACACCGTTTGGTCCCTATATTGTTGCGACGGACGAACTTGACCCGACTCGCGGATTAGAGCTTACCTGCGAAGTTGACGGCGAGGTACGTCAGCACGGTAATACCTCTGACATGATTTTTACTTCTGCACAGCTTATCTCATATATTTCGCAGTTCATGACCCTAGAACCTGGCGACCTCATCGCTACCGGAACTCCCGCCGGAGTAGGGCTTTCGTTGCACCCACGGAACTGGCTTAAGCCTGAGCAGACTCTCGTAACCCGCATTGAAGGAATTGGCGCTATCAGTAATAGGTGCTCGCAGCCTTATAGCGGATAACACAAGGTTTATTCAGATGGCTGGGTAAACGCTGCAAAAAAGTGCAGTACCGTATGGTCTGCGCTTTCGTTCCCCGCTTTGTATTTAAGGTACCTGCATCCTCACCCATGTAAAGGAGAGGATGCAGGTACTTTTGTTGACCTGAACCTTTGTGCGCGATAAGGGGGTGTTAGGAAACGTAACCTAAGGTTTGACGGAGAAGGGAGCCTGCTAGAGTGAGAATAAACGGAAACGATGGGGCACATAGTCTAAGAGGACTGTGACGTCTTGGGACAGCCTATATTTCATGTAAAGGAGGAAAACGCCTAGTCAGTACGTTAATGTCACAATTTGGTGAGAAGTTTGTAGCGTATTGACTTATAAAAAGGCGTTTATATAAAATTATGTTTATGGATAACGGTTCGGGTCAGACGGAACCACGAGACTGGGATCAAGAATTCGGCGCATCCGTAGCAATTTTCTCAGCACTCGCTAATCCGTTAAGACTTGCGATTGCACACCATTTGGTGGAGCGTCCACATAGTGTGAGCGAACTGCATACCTGCTTGGGTATTTCGCAGCCGCTCGCCTCGCATCATTTGCGCATCCTTCGAGAGGCGCATGTTGTTGAAGGGGAGCAGCACGGCAGAACCACTATCTACAAATTGTTAGACCACCACATCAGTCACATTGTGAAGGATGTGCACGAACACACGAAACACACCGGCGATTAGCTCGGTTTATCTGAGGAGAGATCATGACCACCGTTGCACCCCACCGTCATTCCGAAAGCCATGCACACACCCACGGACCTGCATGTGGTCACCAGGCAGTCATTCACTTAGATCATGTAGACTACCTGCATGACGGGCACGCACACCGCGAGCACGAAGGACACTACGATGAGTGCAACGTATGCTCCTGCGGCAACTGCTCTGACCTGTGCGTCAACTGCACCTGCGATAACTGCACCTGCCCGACCTGTAACCATGCGGTGTGCGAATGCGCACACTGCAATGATTCTTGCGCCAACTGCGCATGTGATGACTGCGCATGCCCCACATGCCAGCACGCAGCATAAGCAATTTTTAGACTATAAACCCGCCCGGCGTACTCTATGAGGATGCGCCGGGCGGGTTCTGTATAAGGGCCTCTGTTGTATTCAAAGTGTATAGGGCGTGTGTCATTGTGCGCGTTATCTAAATATAGTCTTTTGGGTGCAATTCTTAAGAGTGGTTCTGCGTGGAAGTTGAGTTTTTAAATGTAAACTCGAAAGTCTAATATCTTTAATGTTTTGAATAAAATCCACAGAGTTGTTTATTGATAAATGGTTATATATGTCGCGGGTGAATCGCTAAATATTTTGAATCATCGTAGAGTAATAGATATGACTTCTTCTGAGTCCATTTAGTACGTGCGAATAAGCTGTTCCATCGGAGGAATGGCGCATGGAACGTGTGGTTTTCAGAGTTGGTCTTATCTTATTCACCCAGCCACTTTTTGAGGATGTGTTCACCGATGAATACTCGTATCCCTGTTTTGTCTCGTCGTGCCCTTATGAGCGTTTTGGGCGTTTCTGGGTTTGCTGTGTTGCTATCTGCGTGTGGGGAGGGTGCGAAACCTGCTGGAATGGCTACTGAGAGTTTGAGTTCTTCTAGCGCGGAAGGTGCTGGTGCTTCCAGTTCTGCGTCTGTTTCTTCAAGCGAGAGCCCTTCGCCGTCGTCGAGTGTGCCGCCGCATTATTCGGGGAAATCGAAAGCTCCGGAAGGGGAGTATCGCCCTGCGGATTTTTATGGTCCTGCGCAGAATGTTCCGAAGCCGAAGACGGAAGAGGGGTATACGAATGCTTCCTTGGAGGGGATGCGTAAGACGGTGCAGGCGTGGACGGAATGGCGTAACTATGGCATGCAAACTGGAGATTATAGCGAGGCGAAAAAACTCATTAGTAAAGACTTTACCAATGAGAAAAAATCCTATGATTTCGACTCTGGCCTTTATAAGAAAGGGGGATGGATCATGGGTGGAGACAGTCACAAGTATGAATTCCACGGCGAACCTATCAACCAGGGCAACGGCAAATACGAGTGGAAATTCTTTCTAGTATGGTCTCATGTTATATACGTTGAAGCGAACGGGAAAGATTACCGGGAAGTATCAAATAAAGACTATGAAGATAATTGGTACACTCTCTCACTTCATCATGATGGTAATCGTTGGCTTATTGATAACGTATTCCCTATCGAGTTGGATAAGAAGTAGGTTCAAGAAATCATGAGAACTAGAGCTTTTCCGCTCCTAACAGCCTTCATCCTGCTCTGTGCACCTTTGGATTTCTACACATTAGCTGTAGCTGATGTTGTGTGTGGTAATTCAAATACATACTGGTGTTCTGAACAAGAGGAGACTTACACGTATCGGTGGAATAAACAGGGGCAGAATGCTCAGCCTGTTGATAATTCCCATCAAGGTGACGAGAGTATACAGATGGACCAAGGAGAACTGGCCAGGCGAGAAGAAGAACATCGGCGGTGGTATGTGGAGCATCATCATGGTGAGTTTGGGTTTGCGCAAGGTAAGAACGGTGACCAGCAGTCGTTCGGGTTTGATGTCGCTAATGACGGCTCGTACTGCCTCAGTCGTGATGGTCAGGCTGGCACGTTTGAAAAAGCCCCAAAGACCGGGCGTGCTATCCCGGATATGATCAATGAGCTCTATGGAAACAAATGCACCCTGAACGACCCGGAAGCAGCACAGCAAGCCCAAAGCGAGTACGAACGGATTATCACCGAGATGCACACCCATCTGCTGGAGCTGATCCCGGCACACCCACACCTGACTTTGGATAGTGCGCATCCACCACATACGAGTAAGGGTGAGGAAACGAACTTCTACACCACCCTAGAAGGAAGTTCTAATATTTTTGAAGGGGATTTGCCGATTGGACGCACTAGGATTCGTGCGGTTCCGGTGGCGTATCGGTATGAGTATGGAGACGGACGCGACCTAAAAACACATAGTGCTGGTAGCCCGGTGTCTTCACAGCATTCCGGTCAATCCTTACATGAGACGTCGACGAGTTATGCGTATCCGCAGGTGGGGAATTTTCATGCCTACGTCACGGTGACGTATGCGGGTCAGTACAGTATTGATGGTGGATCGTGGCAGTTTTTTGGAACCGAGGTGTCTCGTATTAGTGAGCCGGTGCTGGTGCGGGTGTGGGAGTCTGAGGTGCATTCGGTGGGTAAGACCTGTACTGAGGATCCGGGGGCGAAAGGGTGTCCAGGTCATGCGGAGGAGCCTGATGTGGGGAATCCGAATCCGCAGTTGCGTAAGGTGGATGTGTATACGGGTCAGCGGTGGCATTTGGATGATGTGGGGGTGGGGGATAGTGAGGGTCGGTTGCACCCGACCTGGCCCAACATGTAAACAGATTGTCAGTATATAAAGAGTAATACCTCACATATAAAAACTGTTTTATTGTACAGGAGAAAGTCTCGTATACTCCCTGTCGTAAAAATTAGTATGACACTACCAAAATGTTGATAAAAGGTTGAACTTTTCGCTAAACATAAAGATTTGGTTACAATTTCCGAATATCTTTGAAGTTCGCTTACAGATAAGGCTAATGTTAGAAGTGAGGTAGTTCTGAAGGGTTACCTTGGGCAACAAAACTTCCGGGTTGCTCTTATATCGCACCGCACAACACGATTATTAGCGATTTCGCTAAAAACGCTATGTCCTGAAGATTTAGCTCTGACGCTAAGAACAGGACATAGCGTTTTTGTATATCCGGGGGAAGCAGAATATAAACTAGCCTCCTGAGATGTTGAAATAAGAAGTATTATAAACGTAGGGCTGTGGGCAACAGCATCCTACGATGTCGTCCCACAGCCCTACGGTTCTAACGGAGTAAAGCTTTACCGAGTGGCCCGCTCTAGAAGCTGCAGTACGTTCTGGAAGGTGTGGCCGGTTGCTTCGGTCATACCCTGCTCACAGGTTCGGTTTGAGGAAGCATATGCGGCGAACTCGTGCTCGTTTAGCTCGGCGGTTTCGGCGCGGGTAGCGCTCTGCGTGAGCTCGGGGTGCAGCATGCCGCGGTCACCCGCGTAACCGCAGCATCCCCAGTTCTTGGGAACGTACACCTGCTCGCTCATGGCGTTTGCAATCTTCTCAAATGCAGGCTGCACACCTAAGTGAGTCATCGAGCAGGTAGGGTGCAGCGCCAGCGACGGCAGGGGAGCTGACACCGTGAGCTTAGGCAGCAGCGTATCGGCGGCGAACTGCACCGAGTCAATCAGCTTCAGCTGAGCGTAATCTGCTTCGCCCGCGCCCAAGCCGTGCGTGATTTTATGCTCTAGGGCGGCGGCAACTTTCGCGCGCATCACCTCAAGGCCCTCAGTGCACGAGGAAGCATCGCACACAATCGGGATGCGCCCGCCGTCGGTCGCCTGCCACAGCGCTTTGAGCACGCGGTCACTCATAATCGAGTAGCCGTCTGTGTACCCCTTGGACTTCCACGGCGTGCCACAGCACATTTGGTCGATGTCCTCGGGAACCCGGTATTTCACGCCCGCTCGCTCGCAGAGACGAATGAACGCCTGGGTCGCGTTCACCGGGTCGTGCTTACCTTCGCCATCAACACCGCCGAACATGGCGTTCACACAGGCAGGGAAGAACACGATATCGGGGGTTGCTTCCGCATGAGGAACTCGTGGCGCGCCGCCGGCAGAAAGCCCCTTCTTATAGGCGGGTACCATGTCTTCGCCGAAGAGTTTACGACCAATATCGGTGGCTCCGCGCACCACCGGGAACGGCAGCATTTTTGCGGCCGTGAGAGCCTTACCCGCCACTTTATCGATCGCACCCCAGTGTTTTGAGGCGAATTTCCACCCGGCGGCACCGAGGGCATCCTGGTTCTCGGCACGCAGACGGCGCACCAAATCACCCGTGTTGATCAGTACCGGGCAGCGCGTAACGCACATGCCATCTACCGCGCAGGTATCCACACCGTAGTATTCGTATTCTTGGCGTAGGCGTTCGGCAAGTTTAGTATCACCATTAGCCTCTGCTGCAGCAATTTCGCGGCGTAGCACAATGCGCTGGCGCGGGGTCAGCGTCAAATCCTTAGACGGGCACACCGGTTCGCAGTACCCGCATTCCACACACCGATCGACTTCTTCTTCAACGGTTTCGGCAACCTTCAGATCGGTGGCATAATCGGTGTCTTCGTCGGCAAGAACCACACCCGGATTCAAGAAACCCTTCGGGTCGATCAGGCGCTTAATCTCGCGCATGACCTCGAAGAGCTCGTCACCGAATTGGCGACGTACAAACGGCGCCATAATACGCCCGGTTCCGTGCTCTGCCTTGAGTGAGCCGTCAGCCTCCAAAATGAGCTGCACCATTTCTTCGGTGAACTCGCGGTACCGCACGAGCTGTTTGGCATCGCGGAACTGCTCGTTGAGCATGAAGTGAATATTGCCGTCTTTTGCGTGCCCGAAAATGACCGAGTCCTGGTAGCCGTGGGCGTCAAAGAGGGCGGTCAGATCGCGGCAGGTGGTACCAAGTACGTCCACCGGGACCACCACATCCTCAAGCAGTGCGTTCGTGCCGGTTGGGCGGTTGCCTGCGACTGTGGTGTACAGCCCGCGACGTGCAGCCCAGAGCGCGTTACGCTCGGAAAGTTTGCTGGTCTTTCGACCGGCGACACCACCGGGAGAGCATCAAACATAGTGCGGCAGATGCGGCAAGATCGGTGAGCTCCTGCTCAGAGTTTCCCTGAAATTCCACAAGCAGAGCCGCATGATCACGCACATCAATAGCAGCAAGAGCCTCCGCCGCCTGCCCGGTACGCTGCGCCACGCGGATGCTAGTGGCATCCATGAGCTCAACCGTCGCCAGATGGTTAGCCACAAGCTCGGGCACGGAACGGGTAGCATCCAAGAGGTTATCGAATACGAGCAGACCGGTTGAAACGAATTTATGAATGGGCAAGGTGCGGTAGGTTGCGGACGCCACGAACCCGAGTGTTCCTTCGGAACCGATCAGAAGGTGCTGCAGAATATCAACCGGGGTGCTGTAATCCAGCAGAGAGTTCACGCCGTAGCCCATAGTGTTCTTCATGGAGTACTGTTGGCGAATGCGCGCAACCGACTCCGGGTTTTCGACCACGCGCTTGCGCAGACGCAGCAGCCCCTCGTGAATCTCGGGTTCGAGGGCGCGCAGGCGGTCATCGGCATCGGGCGCAGAAGTATCAATAACGGTTCCGCTGGGGAGTACGAACACCATAGATTCCAGTGTGTTGTAGGTGTTGAATTCGGTGCCGGAAGACATGCCCGAGGAGTTATTGGCGACCACCCCGCCGATAGTGCATGCCGACCATGAGGCTGGGTCAGGCCCGAGCTTATACCCGTAGGGCGCCAGCATATTATTGACCGCCATCACTGTGGCGCCGGGCTGAACGCGCACCCTCTTGCCGCCGTCAAGCACCTCAATTTTCTTGAAGTTACGGCGGGTATCGACCATCACCCCGTCGCCGCTTGCCTGACCGGATAGAGACGTGCCGCCCGACCTGAAGGTGAGCGGCAGGTTGAGGCGCTGGCGGCACGGAAAATATCGGCGACCGCCTCCGCAGAATCGGGGCGTACGATTCCAGCGGGTACCAGCAGGTAATGCGAGGCATCGTGCGCGATAGCGAGCCTGTCAATTTCTTTGACACTGGAATCGAGGGCGTGCGCGCGGGTTTCGGCGAGCATATGCTCAAGGGCGTTGGTGTAGGGGGAGTTCAGAGCTTCGGATGTATTGGATACAACTGTCATGGGCCATAATCTCCTTACCGGTGTAGGCATAGTTCTCTTCCTATCCTTCCAGTATGTGCTTTTACACACGTTATGTCTGCTTAGCTTTGGCTAGGCTTACACACCGAAATACACGTTTTACTGAGGCATTATGAGGGGAAACTATCGTTGATATTGTGTCCACCCTGAGCCGTTACCTGAAAATTTGCTGTGAACGCCGTAGAATGGTGATGTCCGTGCACCTGTACAGTGCGGATTAGTCCGCGCGGCTGCGCCTATCCTGGCCCCGTATGCTGGGGGAGTAGGCCCCGTGCCTAACCTAAAGGAGACACATGTCTGCCGCTGAACTGTCAGCACCTATTAAGATCAGCGTATCCGGTGAGGAGCGCGAGGTTACTGCCGCCACCGCCGCTGAACTCTTTGCGGATAACGCGAAGATTGTGGTTGCCCGCGTGAATGGCACGCTGGTTGACCTTTCTCACAAGCTGTCTGAGGGAGATACCGTTGAGCCCGTTTTCATTGACGAACCTGACGGCTTGAATGTGCTGCGCCATTCTGCGGCGCACGTGATGGCGCAGGCGGTGCAGGAATACCGCAAGGACGCGAAGCTGGGCATTGGTCCCTATATTACCGATGGCTTCTATTTTGATTTTGATGTGGCTGAGCCCTTCACCCCCGAGGATCTGAAGAAGATCGAGAAGTCGATGATTAAGATCGTCAAGTCGGGCCAGCTGTTTCGCCGCCGCGTGGTGACCCATGCTGAAGCGGTTGAAGAGATGAAGAACGAGCCGTATAAGCTCGAATTACTTTCGCTCAGCCAAGGTCCCGGTTCGGGCGCTGATGCCGCAGAGGGCGCCTCGGTTGAGGTTGGCGCTGGCGAGATTACGATTTATGACAATGTGCACCCGAAAACCGGTGAGGTGCTGTGGAATGACCTGTGCCGTGGCCCGCACCTGCCGAATACTAAGCTGATTGCTAACGGTTACGCGCTCATGCGTGCCGGTGGCGCGTATTGGCGCGGCTCTGAGAAGAACCCCATGCTTCAGCGTATTTACGGTACCGCTTGGCCCACGAAGGACGAGCTGGTGGAGTATAAGCACCGTATTGCCGAGGCTGAACGCCGCGACCACCGCCGCCTGGGCAAGGAGCTTGACCTGTTCTCGTTCCCAAAGAATATTGGTCCCGGCCTTCCGGTGATTCATCCTAAGGGTGGCGTGATTAAGCGCGAGATGGAAGATTATGTGCGCGCCCGCCATATTGCTGAGGGCTTCCAGTACGTGAGCACCCCGCATATCTCGAAGGAAGACCTGTTCTACACGTCCGGGCACCTGCCGTACTACGCGGACGGTATGTTCCCGGCGATGGAGCTCGACAACGGCAACTATCGTTTGAAGGCCATGAACTGCCCCATGCATAACGAGATTTACCGTTCGCGTGGGCGTTCGTACCGTGAGCTGCCGCTGCGTTTCTTCGAGTTCGGCACCGTGTACCGTGATGAGAAGTCGGGTGTGCTACAGGGTTTGACTCGCGTGCGCATGATTACGCAGGACGATTCGCACTCTTATGTGACGAAGGAGCAGGCACCCGATGAGGTGCGGCACCTGCTGAATTTCATGCTGAGCCTGCTGGAAGATTTCGGCATGACGGACTTCTACCTGGAGCTTTCAACCCGCGACACTGAGGGCGATAAGAAGGATAAGTTTATCGGCACCGATGAGCAGTGGGAGCAGGCTACCGCCGTGCTGGAGCAGGTGGCGAAGGAGACCGGCCTTGAACTGGTGCCTGACCCGGGTGGGGCTGCGTTCTATGGACCGAAGATTTCGGTGCAGGCGAAGGACGCGATTGGCCGCACCTGGCAGATGTCTACCGTGCAGTATGACTTCAACCAGCCCAGCCGGTTTGGTTTGGAGTACCAAGCTGCGGACGGGTCGATTCAGGAGCCAGTGATGATTCACTCGGCCAAGTTCGGTTCGATTGAGCGCTTCCTGGGTGTGCTGACTGAGCACTATGCGGGTGCGTTCCCGGCGTGGCTCTCGCCAGTGCAGGTGATTTGTGTGCCTGTGGCGGAGGCTTTCAACGACTACATGACTGAGATTGCGGATAAGCTGCGTGAGCAGGGCGTGCGTGTTGAGGTGGACTATGGTTCGGACCGCTTCACCAAGAAGATCCGTACCGCGTCTACTGAGAAGGTTCCGTTTATTCTGATTGCTGGCGGTGAGGATGCGGAGCACGGCGCTGTTTCGTTCCGTTTCCGCGGCAACAAGCAGGAGAACGGTGTGCCCGTGGATGAGGCTGTGGCACGTATTGTGGAGCATATCCGCAACCGCGTGAACGAAGACCCCAAGCCCAGCACCGAAGCTGCTGAGTAATACTAGGCTTGCTGGTCTAACTCATATATAGAAACCACCCCCTTTGCGGTGACAAGCTGCGGAGGCGCGGGTGGGGGAGTACGGTGGGGTGCAGAAAGTTGTGTTGCGCGGGAGTTTTTCCTAGTCCGGGCGGGTGTCTTCGTGCTAATGTGAATGATGGTACTTACGTTCGTTGCCGTTCGGAGGTGCCGGTAATTGTACGATTCGGATAAGGACGTCTGAGCGGCAGGTAAGCACTGTATTTGCTGTCCCTGCGGGATGTGCTGGCCCACGGTTTCTAATGTGGAGGTGATTAACAAACTTACATAAGATTGTGTTGCATATAAATAATTCTTATTTTTCGAATTTGACCAAAAAATTTTACAACTTTGGAGGTTCTTATGGAAATATATATGGAATCAAAGAGAATGAAAGAATTTGGAAGAATTGTCAAAAGAATCGAATCTTCTGATGATTCTAGTGTTGAGATAACTATTGCAAAAGGAGCTCCTGTATTTCAAGACAGGGCAACTTAGCTGGCAGCCATTTCTGATTATTATAAGAGTGAATTTGGTCTGGATGTTATACTCGCCAATCCTGAGGCTGTGAAGATGGGGGCTTCAATCAATAATCCTGTGGTAGTTAATGATATATCTATAAAAATGCACAGTTCTCTTTATACTGTATTTAAATATACAGAGGAAAACATTAGCCTTATTGTTGATAAGTATAAAAATTGGATAATGTCCAATATTGTTCTGGAAGAGGGGTTGCTACAGACATTTGCGTGGAGTCTATACGAGGTCATGGATAATGTTTTTCAGCACAGCGGGGCTGACTATGGATATGTTTCTATGCAGTATCATGTTAGCTCAAAGAGGTTGAATATAGCAGTTACGGATATTGGAAAAGGAATTATTAGGAGTATGAGTGAGGGGGTTGGGGTAGCTGATTCCAAGGTTGATTCCGGTATTTTTATGGATTATTTCAGCAAGGGTGAGTATGGGAAAATCATTAAATATGCAGTGAATAAGGGAGTTACTTCTAAAGGCAACAGAAATAAAGGCATGGGTCTTTATGGCCTAACTGAATCTGTTAGGCGAAATGGTGGTACGTTCATGATTGACTCCGGTAAAGGTGCCTATGAGAATAATAAGGCAAAAGATGAGCCCATCGATACTTATAATTTTGGAAAATCACCGATTGAATTTAAGAATAGAGATAATGATGATGTTAAGTATTTAACATGTGTCAATTGGAGTCTGGATGTCTCTAAACCTGTGCGCATGAGCAGTATTCTAAATATTGACTATATTTCGGATGAGACAGATGAATATTATGATGAAGATCTTCAGGGGCATGTTATTCATATGCATCAATATGCAGCTAATGTGGCGACCAGAAATGGCGGAACCAAAATTTCTAATATTATTGGAAATTTAGTAAATGATGGTGCAGAATATGTCGTTTTAGACTTTGAGTCAATTGATGTTATATCATCAAGTTTTGCTGACGAGATAATTAAAGCTGAAATATTGTATCATCGTAAAATATTTTTTATGAATCAAAATGATGATATTGATCTTGTGCTCAAGTATGCGCGTAATGACCGTAAGAAAAATTTAGTTAGATGTTTCTTGTTTATAAATTTTTCTTTATGGATAAAAACTGGAAAAATTGTTATCCCCATCCTTGATTATAGGCATGATAAGTTATTAATTATAGGAAAGGTCCTGGTAGAGGCTATCCAACTGGATAGCCTCTACCAGGACCTTTCCTATATGTATCTCGATCCGGCTCGAGACATGGCGTACAACTTCAGCATTGCCCTATCCAGCAGTGACGAAAAAGGAGCAGGATAAATACTGGTAGGTAATTCGTGGCTGTTCCTCCCATCGGAACTTCCACTACCACCGCTACAAGTACCGCAGTGACTGTTCCGTAGTCGAAGAGAATCGATCCCTGAATAGTATTATGGAAAGCAACGCCACTTACGAAGAAGCAATAGCCTTTATCGTAAGAAGGCGCATTTGAAAGGGTTGAGATATGGCAAGCGTCGAGGTGATGAAGGAGCGGGCTCGTATTGCGGGTTGTTTCAACCTGTCTGCTCGCCGAAACCCGGAACACAGGGCGCTTGTTGCGCTCGCTGCGCAGCAGGCGGGAGGGGAGTGTCATGTTATCCCGGTTGCTCCCGGCGAAGATGATGCTGAAGTGCTCCACCGCGCATACAAGATTGCGGGCGGCAGTCCGGTCATTATCGTGACTGAGGCTAACGGGAGCTTTACGCCCGCCTCTTCAATGTAGATATATAAATATCTGCGCTATAGTTCAAGAATTTCTATTATTCTGTATATTGAGGAGAATTTGGTTGGCTATCAATATGGAATCCACAGTAAAATATATCGTAGACAAAGATCTTTTCTCGAAAGCTTTCTGTGTTTTCGTATCTGCGTACTCTATGTCGGTAATTTACTCTCTATGGAACCATACAGAACTGAGCGGCCTCATGGGTATTTCAAATTTTCTTGAATGGGTTCATTTTGATGCTCTAGCCAAGCCATTTGCCGATGTTGCTACTTTCCTTCAGCAAGAACCCTTGTCCGGGTCGCAGAATATAATTTGTATTGTGGGATGGATATGCATGCTTGTTAGTGCTATTTTCATGAAGCAGATTAGGAGCGGAGGGCTGCAGATTGTAGCCTTTACGCTATGGGTGTTTGTACTGTGGGATTTTCATGCTTTTAATTTTTTGGGGATTTTTTTCTTTAATTTTTCTGGCGGCTTTATCTTTTTCAGAGCAGAATCCGATATGTTTACGGGATAAGAAGTCGCGTTCTGAAGTATTGGAGAGCATGATTGTGCTGATATTCTATATAGGGGTTTATGTAGTGTATATACCACTTGTATTTATTGCGATATTTAGCGGAATGTGGTCGTTCAAAAATAAATGATTAGCAAGGGACCCGGCGGACTATCCATCAGATAGCCCGCCGGGTCCCTTCTTTATACCGTTGCTACGCGCGCTCAGCCCCTTTAGCGGGTGGTGCGTTCCAGTAGTTGCAGCACGTTCTGGTAGGTGTGGCCGGTCGCCTCCGTCATACCCTGCTCGCAGGTGCGGTTCGCCGAAATGTATGCGGCGAACTGCTTCTGCTCGCTCAGCTCCGCAGCCTCCGCCTCCGTAGCGCTCGCCGTCAGCTCGGGGTGCAGCATACCGCGGTCACCCGCGTAACCACAGCAACCCCAGTGCTTCGGTACGTACACGTCGGCACTCATCGCGTTCGCAATCTTCTCAAACGCAGGCTGAGTACCCAGGTGAGTCATGGAGCAGGTCGGGTGCAGTGCAATCGACGGCAGGGGAGCAGATACGGTCAGCTTATCCAGCATGTTGTGCGCGGCGAACTGAACCGCGTCGTACATGCGCAGACGCGAGAAGTCCGGCTCGCCCGGCTTCAGACCGTTCACAATCTTGTGCTCAAGCGCCTCAATAACCTTCTTGCGCATCACCTCAAGACCCTCAGTACAGGACGAAGCGTCGCACACGACCGGCAGGCGGCCACCGTCAGTAGCCTCCCACAGGGACTTCAGTACACGGTCGCTCATGATCGAGTAGCCGTTGGTGAAGCCCTTCGACTTCCACGGGGTAGCACAGCACATCTCGCCAATATTGTCCGGGATGCGGTACTTCACGCCGGCACGCTCACACAGGCGGATGAACGCCTGAGTTGCGTTGACCGGGTCATGCTTACCGTCGCCGTCCACGCCGCCGAACATGGAGTTCACGCAGGCGGGGGAAGAACACAATCTCAGCGGTTGCGTCCTTGTGCGGCTTACGTGCCGGGCCACCGACCGGCAGGCCCTTCTTGTAGGAAGGCACCATGTCATCACCCATGACCTTACGGGCAATGTTGGTGGTGCCGTGAACCACGGGGAACGGCAGCTTCTGCGCCACGGTGAGGGCCTTGCCGGCGACCTTATCCATGATGCCCCACTGCTGTGCGGCAACCTTCCAGCCGGTAGCAGCCAGCTTGTCCTGGTTCTCAGAACGCAGGCGGCGAATCAGGTCACCAGTGTTAATGTTCACGGGGCAGCGGGTCTGGCACATGCCGTCCACGGCGCAGGTCTCAATGCCGTTGTATTCGTACTCCTTGCGCAGATGCTCCGGCGAAAAAGACTCGGTGCTCAGCAGAGACATCAGCACCACCACGCCTAGACGTTGCACATACACACGGTCATCAAGCATCCAGTTAAGGCAGGAGCATTCTAACTTCGGCAGATTCGCTGCCTTGCTGCCTTTTACACAGACCGGGGAGACGGCATCCGTAAGAGTCCAGTTCGTCATATATGGCAAGAAATCAGTAATTTCCGCATGCCAGGTGGCAAAGTCACGTTCCTCGTTGAGAAGCAGCACATGCAGCAAGTCTTCTTCCTGAAAATCATGCGGAACTGCCGCCTTAAACTCCGCGACTTCCTGCGGATGCTCACGCAGCAGCTTCTTAGCAAGCTTGCGTAGTGCGGGCGTGCGCACACCTAAAATCCGTGCTGGATCAACCGTGGGGAGCAGCTTCGCCGTGAACTTCGCCAGTTTTGGCTCGGCAAGGTCACGGACTGCCTGAAAAATTGAAGAACTCATAGTTCTACTCTCTCAGACAGAGCGTTTATATCGGTACGGGTAAAATCCGGGAGCGTTTTCTTCAGTCGGGAGCGCATAAACTGCTCCCGACTGAAGAAAACGCTCCCGCTTCGTGAAGACCCTAACGTCAGGCTTGCAGCGTCCACAGATACCTGCAGAAAACCGATATGATGGCTACAGAAGGTTTGCACGGGAACCGACAATTCGCGGCAGACCTGCTTCAACGAAGAGCATGTAAGGACTGGGCAGTATGGCAGAGGCAAACGGTACAGAAACACCACACACCCGTACCGTACCCGAGCCTGACAGCACTACCTCCGCCGATACGGTAGTTGACCACCCACACAATGAGCGCCACCCTAAGATTACCCGCGGCGAAGAAGGGCTCACCGAATGGGAGCGCCGCACCGATAAACCGCTTTTTATTGCCTCGCTCCTGTACCTTGTTGCCTACGCTGCACCCATTGTAAGCACGCGCATTAGCGCGCCACTTGATGGTATCCTCAATATTTTTCAGATGATACTGTGGGCGCTTTTCGCGGTCGATTATTGTGTGCGTCTCTACCTGGCGCCCCGACGCATCTACTTCTTCACGCACAACCTGATGAACCTCGCCATTGTACTTCTGCCAGCCTGGCGCATTGTGAGTTTCTTGGCGATGCTCCACATGACCGCCAACCGCCAGTACAAACTGCTCTCAGAACTGGCCGTTAAACTCTTCGGGTACACACTGATCTTCGTGATCATGGCGGCCCTCGCTATCTTCTCCGTTGAGCAAGGTGCCCCAGGTGCCCTCATCAAAGATATCTGGACGGCGTACTGGTGGACTCTCGCAACACTGGCGACCGTAGGCTATGGTGACGTATACCCCGTGACCGTACCCGGCAGGGTTATTGCCGTGGTTGTCATGATTTATGGGGTTGGTCTGTTCGGCGTGATTACTGGTGCGCTTGCTACCTGGGTGATCGAAAAAATTAGCGGAGTCACTGAAGAAGATCACGCCGCAACGAAAGCCGATATTGAGGCACTTCACGCCGAAATCGCCGAGCTTAAGGCGATGCTCGCCATCCGTATGGGAGACGGCACGGTACATCATCCACCCGAAGAGCTCACCCAGGAATTTCTCGCCTCTCACCGCAATCTTGCCACTGATAACGAAGAAGACGATCACGAGCCCGAACAACCAATGGAACTGCTGGAAGAGACTAAGCAGACGCTCACGGTGATTCGTCAGAAGATCGCGGTGCGCCTGGGACGTGATTCAGATTAGAGCACACGTGAGCCGCTCACGGAGTTAAATATACGGTTTAATAGGGGTATGAGCGAAAACCAGAATGCCCAGAACACGAACGTCACCGATGACTTCGAGCTGCCCGGCGTGCCCGATGCGTTCCAGCGGCTCTGGACACCGCATCGTACCGCTTATGTGAGTGGTGGGCAGCAGGACCATACTGAGAAAACCTGCCCATTCTGCACAGCCCTTTCGCGCAGTGATGAGGAATCGCTCATTGTTTATCGTGGAGAGCACGCTTTCGCTCTACTCAATCTGTACCCCTATAATCCGGGGCATCTGCTCATCTGCCCGTACCGCCATATTCCGCTGTACGATCAGGCGAGTGAGGAAGAAACTCTCGAAATGGCACGCCTGACTCAGCGTGCGATGCGGGTTTTGCGCGAAGTTTCCCATAATGACGGGTTCAATATCGGCATGAATCAGGGCAAAGTTGGGGGAGCGGGTATAGCCGATCATCTGCATCAGCATATTCTTCCTCGCTGGAGCGGTGACACCAATTTTCTACCCATTATTGCCCATACAAAAACTATGTCTCGAACCCTTGATGACATGCGCCAGATTATCGCGGACGGGTTCGCTCGCATGCCCTCATAGCCCCGCCTGAACGTTTCCGACAGTTATGTTACTTTGAGGGGCTATGAAACATTCACGTTAAGCCGCGTATGCAGGTATACTTCATGAGTGTTCCGAAGTCTTAACGCGACGTAAAAATACGCTCGTGACCTGCTCTTTAATCGCAAAATTGCTCTTGAAATCCTCCACACTCAACCATCATCTGGTACATTAATGCTTTTAGCGTGTGCATGTGGCAGGATAGAGATAGCAACATCACCGCTTGAAGCGCTCTTCCGGCTTCAACATTAACCGCATACCAACCACTCTCGAAAGCTGGTTTGTTGATGACAACATCCGCCGCTGGGTACAAGCGTACCCTTTTATCTCTCGCTCTCACGGGCTGTATTTTAGCTACGCCTGGATGCGTGGCGTCCTCTCCCATGAGCCACAGCGGCGGAAATTCGACGGCATCTGAGGATAACCGAAACTCCTATGACGACGCCAGCGGCAACCCAACGCCGACAGCGGAACCTTCCCCCCGTTAAGATAAAGCCCAGCGGGTCTGCACTTTTACCCAGCGGTGCACAAGCGCCCCTGACACCCAGTGAACAGAACCGTTATGACAACGGAGAATTTGTTGCGGCTACCGAAGAGCACCCCGCGTATAACGTTCACGAGCCTGAATTCGACCCTAAAGTCAAAGAGCAGGGTATTGAAGGGCCAGAAACGTTGCTTAAACGTCTCGCAAAATTCCATGAGTATGAGATTCTTACGAACCACGAAATGACTGATGAAGAGTCGCTGCAATTCTTCACCAAAGACTATAAATTTACCGAGCGTCCTTCAACGTTTGACACCCGTACCCCCGAAGACCGCGGGGATACGCCCGAAGAGTCCATGAAGTTTGACGATATGACCTCGGCGGGGTATTGGCCTGTGAACCCGCTCTATAAGGTAGAGATTCTAAGCTCGGAAAAAGTCGGTTCCGGGGACTCTGCCGAATGGGTGGTGACGTATTCCTACAAACGCAACCGCTACGCCTGGTATAACGAAGAAAGCCTGCAAAACAACAAAATCTATCGCAACCGCGGTATGAACCGAGAAATGAAAGCCACATTTGTCTATGTGAAGGGCGAAGGCTGGAAAATTAAAGAACTCGAAGTTTTGAAAAAGCTCTCCGTCTCACTCAGCAGCGACGACTTCTTCAAGAATGAGGAGTACTAGCCTCAGAAGAAAACGGCAGCTCTATTCGCGTGTGAAAGGCAGGGTTACACTGAACGTATGAGGTACCCCAACCTGCTGGACTCAATTTTTGATGTTTCCACAGCAGTCGAACACGCACATGCCCTCATCTGGCGTGATGTGCAGTGGCGTGAAAGGCAGCCTATTCTGCGCCTTGAACCCGTGGTGTTGGCGGATGCCTCAGGCGGCACAAGCATAAAACCCAGCGGCGATGTTATGAGCGTTCCCGTGACTCCGGGTGCGTTTCTTGGACTCCGGCTCGCGCTGGACGGTGCTGGGAACCTCCAAAAGTTCTGCGCCGGATACACACGCGGCAATACAGAAACCGGGCAGATACAGCGTGTAGCGTGCCCACAGGGAAACCGCCTAGAGAGCGGGAAACAATGCGAATATTGCGCCGCGCATGACGAGTTCACGGCTCTGCATACCGCGCATCTTTATGCGGGAACGCTGACCCCCGGAATGCGCGCCTACGCACAGCAACCCCACAGGCTTTATATCGCCACTTTTCCTGACGGAAGCTCTAAAGTCGGCACCAGCTCGCAACACTCAACACCGCGTCGTCTGGATGAGCAGGCCGTCGCCACAGCAACCTATATAGCCCAGGCGCCCGATGGGCTGCTGATTCGTGAAGCTGAGGATGCGGTAACTCGCATCGCCAATATTCCGCAGGTCAAACAGGTAGCGAGTAAATACCGGGCCTGGACTGAGCCGCTGCCCGGGGCTCAACTGCGGGCGGCGCATCAAAATACTGTGGATCGTGCGCGTGAGGCACTCACTGAATCTGGGCTATTAGCGCAGCTTACCGCCCTAGATGAATCCTGGGTTCCCTCCGTGGCAATGAGCCGCCCTTACGCGGCGTTGCGTGCGCAAAACCCGGAACCACTTGACGCGTTCCCTAGCATCCTCAAAACCCGCGAGGCAGGTTTCTTCTGCACCGGAGCCGCAGGAAAATTCGTGACCGCTCACGTTGGAGACCCGGAAGCCGCCGTGCTGATCAACACCGCAGAACTCGCTAACTATGTGGTGGAACCGGCAGATACCCTTAGCGCCGTCACGGTACAGACCTCGCTTTTCTAGGTCGTCATATTCAAAACTCTCTGAGGGAACTCGTATAGAGAAATCTCGTCGCATGCTTAGTGCTTATAGTCAGGGGAGCGGTATCCAGCCCGGTGTATAGCTGGTGCTACGCTGCGAAGAACCCTCGCACAGGAATACACCACAAACGGTATAGAATGGTGAACATGTCAAAACCCCTAATTCGCCTTCTCGGACAGGGCATTCGCTACGCCAGCACACTACGCGGCGGCGGATCAGCATTCCCCGGTCTCGTGATGGAAAAACTACACCCACGATTTGTTGCCGAAGAACTCGCCAAACTGCCCTATGGCGTCGTCGTCGTTTCGGGAACCAACGGCAAAACAACCACCACCAAAATGGCTGTGCAGCTCCTCGAAGCACAGGGACTCAAAGTCTTCACCAACCGCACTGGATCAAACTTCGTTCGCGGTGTGGCGGCGGCACTGCTCGGAGCCATGGACCTTAGCGGCAAACTCGACGCAGACATTGCCGTACTAGAACTTGACGAAGCCCACGCCGTGCACTTCGTCAAAGCCGTCAAACCAAACTACGCATTGCTGCTGAACGTGCTGCGAGACCAACTCGACCGATTCGGCGAAATTGACACAACCCGCCGCATGCTCTCCACTGTAGCTGAAGCCACCACTGATACTGTGGTACTCAACCGGGAAGACCCGCGCATCCTCTCGCTTGCGCAATCCGTAAAAACCGGAACAAACATCAGCTACTTTGGACTCAACGAAACGCTGCGTTCCTTCTTCCCCTCGGACGACGAAATGCGCGCCGGAATCAATAACAATCGCGGCGAACTGCCCTCCGCAGACGTTACCCTCACCGCGTTCTCAGGTACCAGCGCAACCTTCGATCTCGCCGGTGAAACCTGCGAAGGAAACATCAACCTCTACGGTATTTACAATATCTACAATGCCGCCGGCGCCATTGCCCTCACCCGCGCGGTTCTGGGCGAAAAACTCAACAAACAAGCCCTCATCGACGAACTCGCTAAAATCACCCCGGCATTCGGTCGCGGCGAAACCCTCAACATCAATGGCCGCCCGCTGCAGCTTCTGCTTGTTAAGAACCCCAGCGGATTCCGCCTCTCACTCGCCAGCGCCAGCGCAGACGACTACGCCACCATGATCACCATCAACGACCAATACGCAGACGGTCGTGATGTCTCATGGCTATGGGACGTAGACTTCGACTCGCTGAGTGACACCGGCGTAGACATGGTCTCAGGGGTACGCGCCTGGGACATGGCGCTGCGCCTCGAACACGACGGTGTCCGAGTGGATGACGTCAACGAAAATCTCAGCGAAGCCCTCAGGAAATTCATCACCACCAGCGGTGACGCGCCCATGCGAATCTTCTGCACCTACACCGCAATGCTCGCCTACGCGAAGAGCTCACCAAATTCACCGACGTCGAAAGGGTTTCGTAATGACCCACACCATTGCAGGAGAACCGGTTTCAAGCCCCAATAACGGCAAAACCCTGCGCATTCTTCAGCTATACCCCAAAGATATGAACATCTACGGGGACTGGGGAAACACCCTAGCGCTGGCACGCCGCGCACACGCCCATGGGTTCGACGTTGAAATTCTCGACTACAACCCCGGAGATACCTTCCCCGACGACGTCGATATTATTATCGGAGGCGGCGGCCAAGACTCCGGACAAACCGTAATTCAAGAAGACCTGCACGCCATAGGGGCTAAGCTCAAAAAGAATGCAGAAGACGGCGTGCCCATGCTCGTGATCTGCGGGCTCTACCAGCTCTTCGGCAAAGAATTCCGCACCCACGAAGGCGAGATTCTCAAAGGTATCAACATCTTTGATGCCTACACGGTTGGCGGCAACGAACGTCTGATTGGCAACATCGTTGAAGACTCACAAGAATTCGGCACCATCGTGGGGTTTGAAAACCACTCGGGACTAACCTACCTCGGCGCAGGATGCGAGCCCCTGGCAACCGTGACCAAAGGCGTAGGGAACAACTCGACAGATCATCATGAAGGCGCTCGCGTGCACAACGTGGTGGGTACTTACCTGCACGGTTCGCTTCTGCCGAAGAACCCGAAGATTTCGGACTATCTGATTGAGGCGGCAGCGCAACGCAAATATGGGGAGTTCACCCCTGAAAAAATTGATGACTCGATGGTCGAAAAAGCGCGCGCATCCGCTATGAAACGCCCCCGCTAGGGCAGATACTCGCTACCGCATCCAAGCAAACCGCGGGGTGCACACCAAAACTTTGACGGTATGCACCCCGCGAAACGCAGGTATGAAACTATCCGAGAACCGCGCGAAACCGGTATAGTGTAAAAGTATTGTGACGTGGCAACAGGGCAAGTACGCCGCCACGGGCGAAGAAGAGACAAGGGAGATACGAATGTCGGGTCACTCTAAATGGGCCACTACAAAGCATAAGAAAGCCGCAATTGACGCTAAGCGCGCAAAGGCTTTCGCAAAATTCATTAAAGCTATTGAAGTTGCGGCTCGTATGGGCGGCGCAGATATTTCTGGTAATCCCGCACTCGACCTAGCCGTCTCTAAAGCAAAGAAAAACTCTGTACCCAACGACAACATTGACCGCGCTATTAAGCGTGGCGCTGGGCTCACTGGTGAAACCATCGATTACACCGAGATCCTGTACGAAGCTCGCGGGCCTCAGGGCACCGCGCTCTACATCGAGTGCCTTACCGACAACCGTAACCGTGCGGCGTCAGATGTTCGCCTGGCAGTCACCCGTAACGGCGGCACCATGGCAGATCAAGGTTCGGTCGCCTTCCTCTTCGAACGCAAGGGCGTTGCCGAAGTTACCAAGACCGACGGTCTGACCGAAGACGATGTTCTTATGGCTGTGCTTGACGCAGGCGCCGAAGAAGTACTCGACGAAGGCGATGTCTTCACGGTTGTATCTGCACCCACCGACCTACCCGAAATCCGCAAAGCACTGGATGAAGCGGAACTTGATTACAACAACGACGACCCCGTATTCCGCCCCACCATGCAGGTAGACCTCGATCTTGAAGGCGCCAAGAAATTCCTCAAACTTGCAGACGCCATCGAAGAACTTGACGACGTGCAGAACGTATACTCCAACGCCAACGTCCCTGCCGACGTCATGGAACAGCTAGAGGCAGAGTAAAATCCTTTTAACCTCATGCCCGAGCACGGTTACGATACGGTCCCAGACACCGGCATCGCAGCCACTCGGGCATGAACTATATAACACAGCCCCGCCAGCGCAACAACGAAAGAGGACCATGAACGCATCTACGCAAGAAAACCATCCTCTTCGCAATGAGCCGCGCTCTGCTGGCACCACCCGCATTATGGGTGTAGATCCGGGGCTTACCCGCTGTGGACTCAGCATGATTGACATGACCGCCAATCGCAAAGCCAGCTTCATCAATGTGGGGATCGCGGGAACCGCCGCTGCTGAGCCTCTTGACGAGCGTATTCTGCGGATTTTTACCGTGACGCAAACCTGGCTTGATACCTATAAACCTGATGCTCTTGCTATTGAACGCATTTTTGCGCAGGAGCAGGTCAATACGGTGATTGGTACGGCCCATGCCTCTGGGGCGGTTATTTCTGCCGCGGCAGTACGCGGCATTCCGGTCTTCTTTCATACGCCTTCTGAAGTGAAAGCCGCCGTTACCGGCTCGGGGCGTGCAGATAAAGCCTCGGTCGGTCGTATGGTTACCAAGATTTTGGGGCTGGAAAAAATTCCTAAACCCGCCGATGCGGCAGACGCCCTAGCGATTGCAATCTGTCATGGCTGGCGTGGTGGCGGTATTGGTTCTGGCATTAATATGTCAGCGAATACGCAGACTCACCAGGGGTCACGCCCTGTGCGTGCACAGCATGCAAAGCTGACACCAGCACAACGAATCTGGCTTGAAGCTGAGGCAAAGACGCGACGCTAAACTTATATCGGAAATATTTTTCGATAAAGATTGTTATAAACTGTACATTCAGAAAAAAATATTCTAATATACTGGATGATGGCACCCACGTTGGCAGGGGTCAAGGTAACAAGAGAGGGAAAAAGATGATTGCGTCGTTAACAGGGGCATGTAACCCATGTAGGGCTAGAGAGCGCAATTCTTGATGTCAATGGGTTTGGTATGCTCGTTCGGGCTACAGCACGTACCCTCTCAAATCTGCGCACGGGATCGACTGCAACCTTGTTGACCTCTATGATCGTGCGTGAAGACTCCATGACTCTCTACGGGTTTGCAGAACCTGCAGAGCGAGAGGTCTTTGAGATGATGCTTTCGGTTTTCGAGGGATTGGCCCGCGTATCGCCCTTGCCGTCTTGAGCGTGCATACTGCTACCGAGGTTGAGCGAGCCGTTGCAACCGGCGACGATAAAGCCTTTACCAAAGTTCCGGGGATCGGGCCGAAAAGTGCGCGGCGTATTGTGCTAGAACTGGCTGGTAAACTCATTTTGAGCGAAGGTCAGGCCGAAGAAAACGCTCCCGCCCAAGGCATCGCATGGAAGCCCCAGGTTATGGATGCGCTCACCTCTTTAGGGTGGAGCGAAAAAGACGCAGATGCCGCAATCGACGCTTACGTGCAGCATAACCCAGATGCAGAAAAGGAAGCCGTTAGTGCTGCCCTGCGAGGGGTACTTTGCCTCTCTGGGAGCGCAGAATACGGTGGGGCGGCATTAGCGGTACGCCAGTGCCGTAGGCTAAGAAGACTCGGTGTTCTCTTCCATAAAGGACGATATTGTGACTCAGAATCCATACGATAACGCTACATCCGGCGGATACGCGCCAGGGCAGGTTCCTGGGCAACGTCTGGTTGCAATGGAAGAAGAACCTGAGGAGAAAATGATTGAGGCGGCGCTGCGCCCTAAGTCGCTTGACGACTTTGTAGGGCAAAAGCGTGTGCGTCAGCAGCTTTCCCTTGTACTCGAAGCCTCAAAAATGCGTGGGCGCAGTGCCGACCATGTATTGCTTTCCGGTCCTCCCGGGCTGGGCAAAACTACCCTGGCAATGATTATTGCCGCTGAGATGGAGGCACCGCTTCGTATTACCTCCGGACCAGCAATTCAACATTCGGGTGATTTGGCTGCGATTCTGTCTTCACTCACACCGGGCGAGGTACTTTTTCTTGACGAAATACACCGTATGAGCCGCCCAGCAGAAGAAATGCTCTATATGGCGATGGAAGATTTCCGTGTGGATATTGTGGTTGGCAAAGGCGCCGGAGCAACTTCGATTCCACTTGAGCTTCCTCAATTTACGTTGGTAGGTGCCACAACCCGGGCAGGCCTGCTTCCCCGGTCCGCTGCGTGACCGTTTTGGTTTTACCGGGCACCTTGAGTTCTATTCTGTGCCCGAGTTAGAACTTGTACTTCGCCGAAGCGCCGGTTTGATGGATATGCGTATCACGAGTGAAGGATATGCCGAGATCGCCGGTCGTTCGCGCGGAACCCCGCGTATTGCAAACCGTTTGCTGCGCCGTGTGCGAGACTGGGCGCTCGTCAATGATGTTCATGATATTAACTCTCATGATGCCGCGACCGCCCTTGATATGTATGAGGTGGATGCGCGCGGCCTCGACCGTCTAGATCGCGCCGTTTTAGAGTCTCTTATCCACAAATTCGGTGGGGGACCGGTAGGCCTTTCAACTCTTGCTATTGCGGTGGGGGAAGAAACCGAGACTGTAGAAACTGTCGCTGAACCTTACTTGGTGCGTGAGGGTTTGATCGGTCGCACCCCACGCGGGCGCGTAGCACTGCCTGCGGCTTGGGAACACTTGGGGCTTGAGGCACCTGAAATTAACCTCTAGTACCCGCTGCTGCTCAGCGAGATCGGAAACCAAGTACAGACACCGTCTTCGTTGCGATACACCTTTGTGTGGGTTATAAGCTAAAAATGGTGCGTTAGCTATCCGCATAAAAGGTGCCCGAGCATTGTCAAAACGGCGAATATTGCTTGAGAAAATCTACACGCAGATCATGAAACGAGTAGGGAAACACAGCCCTCTCGCGTAGGATGGATAGGTAGTGCACAGATAAAACGTCAAAATATCCGTAGGAATTACCAACCTGCGGCGGTGGGCTTGCGCCTACGGAGAGGAAACATATGGACGTCAATTCGCTTATGATGATTCTTGTCGTCGTCTTTGCTGGGTTTTTGATTTACAGCAGTTTTAGGCGGCAGAAGCGTCAGTTCCAAGCGCTGCGGGATATGATCGCTTCGCTTAAATCCGGGGACGAAGTCATGACACGTGGGGGTCTGTACGGCAAAATTGTCTCCGTTGATGCTGAGGCGCAGAAAGCCAAACTTGAGATTGCTCAAGGCACCGTCATCACCATTAACCCACACTCGATTGCGCAGGTTATTACGGCTGCTGAAGATTCTGCCGAAGGTGCTGGCGCATCCGAAGAAACAAGCTCTGACGTTTCAGAGACCAAAGAATAACTGGTCAAGGAGTTTCGCCGCTAAAAGGGGGAGCTCCTTATCTCATGCACATAAGAATATCTAGAACATAGAACTAGTAAGGGGCACATATGGCTAGGCGTTCACCGCTTGCAGCCGCGCGAGGCGCCCTCGTCTCGATGGTTTTGCTCATGATCCTTATGGCCGCTGGTATTTTTGGTACCACGCAAGCCGGTGGGTCGTGGGGAGCAAAACTAGCACTTGATTTATCTGGTGGTACCCAGATGATCCTCTCACCCAAAGTGAACGGGTCGAACGACACCAACGTTAGCCAGGAGCAGCTGAAACAGGCCGTTGAAATTATTCGTCAGCGCGTTGACGGTGCGGGCGTTTCGGAAGCAGAAGTTACAACGTCCTTCGGCTCTGGAAACAACGTTGTGGTTTCGGTTCCTGGAAATATCAGCCCAGAAACCCGTGAGCTTATTCAGGCATCCGCCAACATGACCTTCCGCGCGGTGCTGCAGTCCTCATCGCCCGGTACAGCAGTACCTGAGGAATCACGCACTCCTGACGATAAACTCCCAAAGCCTACCGCAGAGCCACAGGATGGTTCGGATACCAACTGGATTACTCCCGAGCTTTATAAAGAGTTTGAGGCTAAAGACTGCTCCGCGGGCAATAATGAAGATGCGGAAGCGGCAGACCCCAAGAAAGCTATCGTGGCGTGCTCTACCGATGGCAACGAGAAATACATTTTGGGCCCGGTAGAACTCAACGGTAACGATATTTCGACGGCAAGTCACTCGCAAGAAACTAGCGGGCAGGGCATTAACACCGGTCGCTGGACCGTGAATATTGAGTTCAACGACTCGGCCCGTGAAACTTTTAAGAACGTGACGACTCGTCTGAACGCTATTCGCGGTCAGAGCCCGAACGATCCCCGCAGCCGCTTTGCTATTATGCTCGATGGTAAGGTTTGTCGTCGCCAGTCTCGCAGGCGGTTATTGCAGACGGCAAGCCGCAGATTACCGGTAACTTCTCAGAGCAGGAAGCTAAGAATCTTGCCGATCAGCTGAAGTACGGTGCTCTCCCGATTAGCTTCTCTATTCAATCAGAGCAGCAGATCTCTGCAACTTTGGGCGCAGAACAGCTTAAAGTGGGTATTCTGACCGGTCTGATTGGTCTGCTTTTGGTCTTCGTGTACTCACTGTTCCAGTACCGTCTGCTCGGGTTTGTGACAATGGCTTCTTTGGTGGTCGCGGGCATTATCTCATATGAAGCTATTGTGCTCTTGGGATGGGCCTTGAATTACCGACTCTCCCTGGCTGGTGTTGCTGGTTTGATTGTGGCAATTGGCGCGACAGCAGACTCCTTCATTGTGTATTTCGAGCGTATTCGTGATGAGATTCGTGCCGGACGTACAATACCGGCGGCTGTCAGTCACGGGTGGAAGCGAGCGTCCCGAACTATCCTGGCTTCTAAAGCTGTGAACCTTCTGGCGGCAGTAGTGCTGTATGTGGTCTCGGTTGGTTCGGTGAAGGGCTTCGCATTTACCCTGGGTCTTACCGCGATCGCCGACTTGGTTGTGGTGTATCTCTTCACTCACCCGGCGCTTACTCTGCTTGCAAATACACGATACTTTGGCGAGGGTCACCGCCATTCCGGGCTTTCACCGGAATCTTTGGGGGCAGCGCCCCCTATACCGAGGCGCCGGTCGTTTCCGCTCGTCAAAGGAATCTACACTTAGTATTGCGGAGCGTCGACGTGCTGAGCGCGCCGCCACTGCGGAAGAAACAACAAATGATGAGAAGGAGGCGTAATCATGGCTGCTGAAGTTAAGCCTAATGTTTGCGCGCTTCGGTAATGACCTGCACTCGGGTGCCCGGTCTTATCCTTTCATCGGCAAGCGTCGCCTCTGGCTCTTACTTGCGGTTCTGCTGATGGCGGTATCTGTTGCCATACCGCTTGTAAGTGGTGGATTTAACCTGGGTATTGATTTCCGTGGCGGCTCGGAATTTGTGGTATCTCGAACCACTCACACTGAGGTATCTGAGGGCGAAAACGCCGTGAAAGAGCATGCTCCCTCGGCTTCAGATGTGCGTGTTACAAATATCGCCCCCGGAACTATCCGCGCTCAAATGAGCAAGCTCTCTGATAACGAAACCCTCAGTGTCAAGAAAGCTCTGCAAGATGCTTATGGTGTGAGCGAGAACGACGTAACCTCTTCTTACGTTGGTCCTACCTGGGGCGAAGACGTAACTCGCCAGGCATTCTTTGGGTTGATCGTGTTCGTGATCCTTGCCCTGATCGGCATGGCGTTCTATTTCCGCACGTGGAAGATGTCGCTGGCCTCTATAGCCGGGTTGCTTTTTACCGTAGTTGTTACGGTAGGAATTTACGCGGCTCTCGGATTCGAGATTACCCCGAGTGCGATCATCGGTTTCTTGACGATCTTGAGCTACTCACTGTACGACTCGGTGGTGGTTTTCGATAAGATCCGTGAGAACACCGAGGATGCTTTCTCCCGTAAAGACAGGACATTTGCGGAAGACATTAACCTTGCGGTTAACCAGACGCTAGTGCGTTCAATTAACACCGCTATTGTTGGTGTTCTTCCGGTGGGTTCGATCCTCTTTATCGGCGCGTTTATGCTGGGCGCCGGTACTCTGCAAGATCTCTCACTGTCATTGTTCGTCGGTATTCTGGTCGGCATGGTCGGTACACTCTTCGTATCGGCGCCGCTTTATGGAACCCTACGTTTGGGCGAGCGGAAGATCCTCGCCCACACACGTAAGGTTGAGGAATACCGCGCGAGTGGTCAGGCAGAGGCGGATGCCGCATCTGAGGATGACGATGATAAACCGCGTAAACGCCGTAAACCGAGTTTTGGAGTCAACGTTATAAACGCAGACCAATAACTTGACTGGGGCATATAAGTGAATAATCATAGGGGGCGTTCTCACAAGAGCGCCCCCTATGGTTTATGTAACACCTACAATAAATCTTGAAAGTTTCACTGTATGAGTTTGCCGCATTTGCACAACAGTGAGTAGGATAAATAAACACATGAGAGTCTCACTCAAGATATCGTAATATCGCAGGTTTTATGGTGATGCGTGGGTCGACGATGATTCTCAATACGTGGAGGGCACGAGGAAGAAGGCAGAAAGATGAGCGCAGCAGGATCTCCCGTAATCCCCGATAACGAAGGCGGCATGCAGACGCAGCCGCCTAAGAAAATTGTGCGTGGCTCTCACCGTGTGATGGCGGCATCCGGACGTGTGCCTAACCGTTTGGTTTTTGGTCGCCGCATGCTTTCAACATCTGGGGGAGCCAACGAAAGTGCGTCTGTACGTTTCTCACCGCTTTTGGCGCCTGTTGTACGCGCCGTGCGGAAATATCACCCAGATGAAGATATTCAAGTTCTGCAGCGTGCTTTTGACATAGCGAATAAATATCACGAAGGTCAAAAACGTAAAAGTGGCGATCCGTATATTACCCACCCCGTTGCCGTGACCGCGATTCTTGCTGAAATGGGCGCGACCGGTCCTGTCTTGGCAGCGGGGCTTCTGCATGACACAGTCGAAGATACCGAATACACTATGGAAGAGCTCACAGAAGAGTTCGGCGAAGAGGTTGCTTACCTTGTTGATGGTGTGACAAAGCTCGACAAAATGGCTTATGGAGAGCACGCATCCATCGAGACTATTCGCAAACTCGTGCTATCGATGAGTAAAGATATTCGTGTGCTTCTTATCAAACTTGCCGACCGTCTGCACAATGCACGTACTTGGCGTTTTGTAGCCGCAGGGTCGGCGGCGCGGAAAGCCGAAGAAACTCTTAAAATTTATGCTCCGCTGGCCCATCGCCTGGGACTGAACACCATCAAGTGGGAGCTTGAGGATCTATCCTTCGCCGCGATGAGCCCCGAAATATATGCCGAAATCGTGCGTATGGTGGGGGAGCGTACCCCTAAACTTGAAAAATTTCTTGATGAATCACGCAGCAAGATTACAGAGCGTTTAGACTCGGTGGGGCTTGAGGCTACGGTGACGGGCCGCCCGAAGCATTACTATTCCATTCATCAAAAAATGAAAACCAAAGGGCGTAGTTTTGACGAGATTAACGATATTCTCGCGGTGCGCATTATGGTCGAAACGGATGAACAATGTTACACCGTTTTAGGGCATATACTTTCACTCTGGCCCGCTATGCCGGGGCGTTTCAAAGATTATATTAAGAATCCTAAAAATAATAATTATCAATCATTACATTTGACGGTTTATGGGCCGGGTAATTTACCGTTGGAAATTCAAATCCGCACCTATAAGATGCATGAGGAAGCGGAATACGGTGTTGCCGCACACTGGCGATATAAAGCGGCTTCGCGGGGGGGAGAAAATAACCCAGCAGAAACACGAGCCGGGGGCGCATACCTCCGCCATGAATGTGGGGATTTTGCAGTCTATTGCCGAAATCTCTAATTCCAACCCCGAGTCAGATAAATTCTATGAGTCTTTGGCGGAAACTCTCGATACCGATGAGATCGTGGTGCTCACCCCCGACGGTGAAGCAATCGCTCTTCCCGCCGGTTCAACTCCCGTAGATTTTGCTTATGCTATTCACTCTGAAGTGGGGGATCGTACCGTTGGCGCTAAGGTGAATGGGCGTCTAGTGCCACTTCATACAGTACTGCCCACGGGTTCAACAGTCGAAATTACGACCACCAAAAATGAGGATGCTGGTCCCAGCGAGGACTGGCTCAAATTCGTGCGTTCATCACGAGCGCGAACAAAGATTCGTCAGCATTTCGCAAAAGAACGCCGTCTTGAGGCTCTGGATCGCGGGCGTGAAGCTCTCACTAAGAGCATGCGCAATAATGAGCTGCCGCTGCAGAAGATGATGAGCCCGGAGCTCATGACGCAGGTAGCTCAACAGCTGCACAAGAATGACGTTGCAACACTATACCGGGCAATTGGTGAGAACGAAATATCGCCAAAGCAGGTGATTAATTTCTCTTGTCGAGCTCTATAACGGCGACCAGATTGAAGAATCTGAGGTTGAGGTTAGCGACTTTGATGAGACCCTGCTTAAGCAGACTCACCGTGCCGTCAGCGATAACGGCGTGGTCGTTCCAGGTGCCGAGGGCGTGCTGACGAAGATTGCACGATGCTGCACACCGGTTCCGCCCGATGACATTATTGGCATGGTGACTCGGTACAACGGTATTTCGGTACATAGGCGCGACTGCCCCAATATGCGTAATGCCGATGAGGAGCCCCGTATTACCACGGTGGAGTGGGCTTCCTCACCTGATGTCATGTACCGCGTGCAGATTCAGGTGGAGGGCCTGGACCGTAAGGGTCTGCTCAGCGACCTCATCCGAGCTATTTCAGAGGCTGGAGTAAGTATTCTGGATGCGCGCGTGCATACCTCTGAGGATCGTACTGTCATCGACCGGTTTGCGGTTGAGCTAGGGGACAGGTTTATGCTGGAGCATGTCTTGAACGTTGTGCGTAACGTTGCGGGCGTCTATAAGGCGTATCGTCTTACCGGTGCCAAACCAGCGGCTGCATAGTCTACAGTAGGTGCATGAAAATCTGCGCAGGGTGTGTAAAGCGTGTAAGCAGGGCATAGCTAGGCAGATAAACACAAAAATTCCGGGGTCTCCCAGATAGGGAACACCCCGGAATTTTTGTACCTTCGTAAGAAAGGAGGAACAAGCTTTAGGCGTTGAAACCTTCAAGGGTTGCCGCCCAGGCGCGGCGCGCCTCCAAAGCCTCCTGCGCCTTGGCGATCTTCTTAGCATCGCCGGAAGCCTGTGCTGCCTGTAGCTCAGACTCAAGCTCGGCGAGCGAATCCTGGATCTGGGTGAGCAGCGAGTTTGCGCGGGCTGCCTTAGCGGGATCGTTCTTCTTCCATTTAGCGGCTTCTGCACCGTTGATTTCATCCTGAATCTTACGAAGCTCAGAATCTATACGGCGCAAATCTGCGCGCGGAACTCGACCGGCTGCATCCCAACGATCAAGGATCTTCTCAAAAGCCTTTTTAGCGGCAGAAATATCGGTTACCGGCAACAGGGCGCGAGCTTCAACTAGCAGAGCCTCTTTAACCTTGAGGTTCTCGGCATATGCTTCGTCCTGTTGGGCTTCGGCGGCGTTGCGGGCATCAAAGAAGACATCCTGAGCGGCGCGGAAACGCGCCCACAGTTTATCGTCCTCACGGCGAGAACCGCGTGGAACTTCCTTCCAAGCACGCATCAACTTGCCGTATTCACGTGAGGTCTCAGACCAATCGGTTGAAGAAGACAGCTGTTCAGCGCGAGCGATCAACTCTTCCTTCGCGCGTTTGATGCGGGCGTTACGGTCGTCAAGCTGCGAAAAATGCGCCCGACGGTTGCGGTCGAAGGTGGTGCGGGCGGCGCGGAACCGTTTCCACAGCTCGTCCTCAACTGATTTTGCCAAATGAATTTCACGCTGTGCTTGTTTCCACGCATCGAAGAGCTCATTCATACGGGCGTGAGAATTCTTCCAATGGATTTTCTCAACATCCTGAGCCGCAATCTGCTCAGCCTCAGCAACGATCTCTCTTCGCGCGCCGCCAGAGCACGTTCACGGTTCTCGGCACGTTCCTGCTGCTGAGCCTCGCCCAGCTTAATAATGCGTTCGTTCAATGCGGACAGGCGCTCCTGCAAGCTTGCGTAATCGCCCACCATATTGCGCACACCAATTTGCGCACCGATGGAGGAGATACCTTTTTGCAGATCTGCCGCTGGGGAATTATTCTCAACACGCGATTCGAGCAGAGAGACCTGTGCCTCAACGTTCTCGAACTTGCGGGCGAAATATGCCAGGGCTTCTTCTTCGGATGCACCGGGCAACTGCCCTACGGCGTACTCTTCACCCTCAACAATCACAAAAACATGACCGTCATCGGATACACGACCAAACTTACGTGCCTGCTCAAGGTTTACCTGGGTGTCGTCGGATTTAATAGTCACCGCTATAACTCTCATTCACTAGGGGCATGAAAAACCAATCGGAAGAATAGGCTCTATGTCATGCCGGGGAAACGTCTCATGGCTATAGGTCGAAACATATAGCGCATCTATACAGCATAGCGGGTGTATACAGTTTATACATCCTATAGCGGCATGTGACGCGCCAGAATAGGCGCGAAGTTTTGCGGTTCGCTGTGGGCGCATCCTTGCTATGATTAAAAAGGCTGTGCGCGCCACATAATATGGCGCACATCTGATACCACGATTTCAAGGAGAGAAGCATATGGCTCGTAAGGCATCGCTGTCTGGTTTTCCGGAGTATTTACCGGCTGAACGACTTGTTGAGAACCATGTTCTTGACACTCTGCGTAAGACCTTCGAGCTTCACGGTTTTTCTTCGATTGAGACCCGTTCGGTTGAGACTATTGAGCAGCTTCTTCGCAAGGGTGATATTGATAAGGAAGTTTACTCGGTCTCTCGCCTGCTGGATGATAACGCCACTAAAGCTAAAGAAAAACTTGCTCTGCATTTCGATCTGACCGTGCCTTTCGCGCGGTACGTCGTTGAAAACGCCGGGTATCTGAATTTCCCATTCTCTCGCTACCAGATTCAGAAAGTTTGGCGCGGCGAGCGCCCACAAGAAGGGCGTGCACGTGAGTTTACCCAGGCTGATATTGATGTTGTGGGTGATGGTGAACTGCCTTTCCGCTACGATGTAACCCTCGCTCTCGTTGTCGTGGATGCACTCTCAAAACTTCCTATTCCCGATTTCAAACTTCGGGTGAACAACCGCAAGCTTGCTGAGGGTTTTTATCTTGGGCTGGGACTTACCGATACAGCCGCGGTGCTGCGTTCCATTGACAAACTTGAAAAAATTGGCGCGGATGCGGTGGCGCAGGAACTTCAGCGTGAGGTTGGCGCCTCTGAAGAGCAGGCTCAGGCAGCCCTAGAGCTTGCGCAGATTCGTACCGAGGATTCATCTTTTGCGGCTCAGGTCCGTGAACTCGCTGAGCGGTACAAGGTTGGGCATGAACTTCTTGATCGAGGTGTTACAGAGCTTGCCGAAGTTATCGATGAGGCTGCCCGCCGCGCTCCCGGAAAAGTTCTTGCCGATCTATCTATCGCACGCGGGCTGGATTATTACACCGGTACTGTCTATGAGACTGTGCTCGTGGGACATGAATCTTTAGGGTCGATTTGCTCGGGCGGTCGGTACGAGTCGCTGGCCTCGAACGGGAAGAAAACCTATCCCGGAGTCGGGTTGTCAATTGGGGTAACCCGCCTGGTGGCGCGCATTCTCTCGCAGGGGTTTGCGCAGGCTACCCGTAAGGTTCCCTCTGCGGTATTTATCGCCCTCACTAATGATGAAGGCTGGTCTGCCGCTAACGATGTTGCTGATGCACTCCGGTCGCGTGGTATCGCCTGTGAAGTTTCGGCGAATGCAGCCAAATTCGGTAAGCAAATCAAATATGCTGAAAAACGCGGTATTCCCTTCGTATGGTTTATTTCGACGGGGGATAACGGCGAGCTGGCGCACGAGGTTAAGGATATCCGTTCGGGGGAACAAGTTACTGCGGACCCCGCGAGCTGGATGCCTCCAGAAGAAGACCTGAACGTGCGTGTAGTGCCTGCCGAGAGCATCAGCTCATAAAATATTGAGGGTGTCGCCACACTATAGTGCATGGCGGCATTACAATGGGAAATGCGCACGCAGTGTGCGTATCTTAAAAATCAAGCGCATGCACCCGGCTACTGTCTATAGTCGTGAGGTGCCTGCAATGAAAGGAATGCAGTGCTTCGCACCCATACCAATGGCGAGCTCACCGCCGCCAACATCGGAGAAACCGTAACCCTCACTGGCTGGGTAGCTCGTCGTCGTGACCACGGCGGCGTAGCTTTCGTCGATTTGCGTGATCGCGCGGGCGTTACCCAATGCGTGTTCCATAACGAAGATGATTTTGAACACCTGCGTAATGAGTACGTTCTGCGTGTAACCGGTCAGGTGACCAGGCGCCCCGAGGGAAATGAAAACCCGAATCTTGCAACCGGTGAAATTGAGGTTGAAGTTTCTGCGGTCGAGGTTCTCAATACTGCGGCACCGCTTCCATTCCAGATTGACGAGCATGTTGAGGTTGGTGAAGAGGCGCGTCTGCGTTACCGTTATCTCGATCTTCGCCGCCCCGAACCCGCTCGCATCATGCGTCTGCGTTCTGATGCTAACCGCGCGGCACGCAACCTGCTTGCTGATGACGGCTACCTTGAGGTTGAAACCCCCACTCTTACCCGTTCGACACCCGAAGGTGCCCGTGACTTCCTGGTTCCTGCACGTTTGGCACCCGGTTCTTGGTATGCGCTGCCGCAGTCACCCCAGCTGTTTAAACAGCTCCTGCAGGTGGGCGGCATTGAGAAGTACTACCAGATTGCTCGATGCTACCGCGATGAGGACTTCCGTGCGGACCGTCAGCCTGAGTTCACTCAGCTCGATATTGAGGCATCCTTCGTAGACCAGGATGACATTATTGACCTGGGTGAACGCATTGTCGAGGCCGTCTGGAACCTGATTGATGTGCAGGTTCCCCGTCCTATTCGCCGTATGACCTATACCGAAGCGATGGAGAAATACGGTACCGACAAGCCAGATCTGCGTTTTGGCCTTGAGCTGACCGAACTTACCGATTACTTTGCCAACACCACGTTCCGTGTGTTTAAGGCTCCCTACGTGGGTGCCGTGGTGATGCCCGGCGGTGCTTCTCAGCCGCGCCGCACCCTGGATGCATGGCAGGAATGGGCAAAGCAGCGCAGTGCGAAGGGCCTGGCCTATGTCCTCGTGCAGGAAGATGGCGAACTGACCGGCCCCGTTGCGAAGAACATCACCGATGAAGAACGCGCGGGTCTTGCCGCAGCAACCGGCGCCAACCCGGGGGACTGCATCTTCTTCGCCGCCGGTGAAGCTAAACAGGCGCGTGCTCTGCTAGGCGCTGCCCGTGTTGAGATCGGCCACCGCACCGGCCTTATTAAAGACGGCGAGTGGTCTTTCGTGTGGGTTGTGGATGCGCCTCTCTTCGAGTCTGCCGCAGAGGCCACCGAGTCAGGAGATGTCGCACTGGGGCACTCCGCATGGACTGCCGTGCACCACGCCTTCACGGCGCCAAAACCCGAATTTTTGGATACCTTCGACAAGGATCCCGGTTCGGCGCTGGCATACGCCTACGATATTGTCTGCAACGGTAACGAGATCGGTGGCGGTTCTATCCGTATCCACCGCCGTGACGTGCAGGAACGTGTTTTTGCGGTCATGGGAATTGGTGAGGAAGAAGCGCAGGAGAAGTTCGGCTTCTTGCTGGACGCCTTCAAGTACGGTGCACCTCCAATGGGCGGTATCGCATTTGGATGGGATCGCATTATCTCGCTTCTTGCGGGGGTTGATTCGATTCGCGAGGTTATTGCCTTCCCGAAGACCGGTAACGGCTATGACCCGCTGACTGCCGCACCTGCACCAATCACGCCGCAGCAGCGTAAGGAAGCAGGCGTTGATTTCAAGCCGAAGAAGAAGGACGAAGACGAGAAGTAATTCTTGTCTGAAAATCCCCGCGCGTGAGCGCTGAGAGGAGAGCGGGCTGCAGCTACACACGGGTGTATGCGCAGCCCGCTTTCGTCGTTTCGGTGCGTATTCGTGTATGGGTTAGTTATTCTGGGAAAAGTCCCCGCACGAAAGGCAGAGCTATGCGCATCCTCATCGCTGGCACAAGCGGCAGCGGCAAAACCACATTTGCCGGAAGACTTGGTGCGATTTTAGGCATACCGCATACCGAAATGGATTCTTTGCACTGGGGCGAGAACTGGACGCCCCGCCCCAGTTTTGAAGCAGAGGTGGATGAGCTCGCGGCGCAGGATTCGTGGATTACAGAATGGCAGTATTCGCAGGTACGTGAGCGTCTTCTAGAGCGTGCTGATACCGTCATTTACCTGCATTATCCGAGATGGTTTGTTGAGCAGCGGGTTATTCGAAGAACCCTGCACCGAGCAGTGACTCGTGAAGAACTTTGGGCCGGAAATACTGAGCCGCCTCTGTGGAGCGTTTTTACCGACCCCGAAAATATGATTCGCTACACCTGGAGCAGCTACCCTAAATATGCGCCTCTGATGGCCGAAGCACGCAGAAATCACCCTGACAAACGATATATCGAATTCCGAACACCCCGTGAAGCAAAGAAATTTCTGCAAGCGGTACAGCTTCGCGGAAGTATCTGAACGTCTTATAAACATCGAAAGGCAGAGCATACCCATGCGAGTTATTTTGCAGCGTGTAAGCCGCGCATCCGTGCGTGTAGAGAATAAAATCGTTGGGGCGATTGAAGAAACCGGGTATCTTGCACTCGTCGGTATTACCCATGAGGACGGCGAGGCACAACTGGCGAAAATGGCGGATAAGACCGCTAACCTGCGCCTTTTTGATGGCGAAAAATCCGCGCTTGAGGTTGATGCGCCCGTTCTCGCCGTTAGTCAATTCACTCTCTATGGAGATGCAAAGAAAGGTAGGCGCCCGTCGTGGTCGAAAGCGGCTCCGGGCGCTGTCAGCGAGCCGATTTTTGAGGCTTTTGTCCAGAAGCTCCGCGCTATCGGGCTCCGTGTTGAAACAGGAGTTTTCGGCGCCGATATGCAGGTTGAACTCGTTAATGACGGACCGGTAACCCTCATTCTCGATAGCGAAACCCTCTAGATGCCGCGTGTACGCACGGTAGAGTTGAAACATGGCAGATTCGCTTTTTGACCTTGACCTTCCAGACGACGAAGATCGCGTAAACTTTGCGTCCGTACCGTCTTCACGTACCGCATCCCAAGCGCCCTTGGCAGTACGTATGCGCCCGCGTCACGTCGATGAAGTTTTTGGACAAGCCCATCTGCTGACCCCAGGGTCCCCGCTTCGTGTGCTTGCCGGTGCCGATAAGTCTGGACCAGCAGGACCTTCATCTGTTATTTTGTACGGCCCTCCCGGCACCGGGAAAACCACATTGGCGCATGTCATCGCACGTGCGCCGGGGCGTAAATTCGTCGAGCTTTCCGCTATCACCGCCGGAGTTAAAGACGTTCGCGCCGTTATGGACCAAGCACTTTTAGACCGTGACATGTACGGCACCACAACAGTGCTTTTTCTTGACGAGATTCACCGGTTTACAAAGGCTCAACAAGATGCGCTGCTGCCCGGAGTCGAAAACCGCTGGGTTATTCTTGTGGCGGCAACGACGGAAAACCCCTCGTTCAGCGTGATTTCACCTCTTCTTTCACGTTCACTTTTGCTCCGGGTGCATTCTTTGGAGCCAGCCGATATTGAGTCTTTAATTAACCGAGCGCTCGAAGACTCCCGCGGGTTCAACGGTGCTGCTGTGATTGATGAAGATGCTCGTGCCCACCTTGCCGCAGTATCCGGTGGCGATGCACGTCGCTCGCTAACTTCTTTAGAAGCCGCCGCCGCCATAGCCTTCAGTGAGCATGAACAGGTCGAATCCCCGGACGAGAACGCGGAATCTGGGGGAGAAGTAAACCTTAGCAAGCCTGTGCGCATTACTCTGGCACATGCCCAGGAAGCCGTTGACCGTGCTGCCGTTCGCTACGATAAAGGTGGCGATCAGCACTACGACGTGATTAGCGCCTTCATTAAATCTATACGCGGTTCCGATGCTGATGCCGCCGTCCACTATCTAGCGCGCATGCTCGAAGGCGGCGAAGACCCACGCTTTGTGGCGCGGCGCATTATGATTGCGGCGAGTGAAGATATCGGTCTTGCCGATCCGCAGGCGCTTCAAGTAGCGACCGCCGCCGCCCAGTCGGTGGCGTTGGTCGGCATGCCAGAGGCGCGTATTATTCTGTCGCAGGCGGTGATCTACTGTGCCTTAGCGCCCAAATCAAATGCGGCATATGTGGCTATTAATAAGGCAATAGCGGATGTACGATCTGGGCTTTCGGGGCAGGTTCCAGCTCATCTTCGAGACGCCCACTATGCGGCCGCCGCCAATTTGGGACACGGCGACGGATATATTTATGCGCACGATGAGCCGGGGCATGTAGCGGCTCAACAGTATTTGCCGGATACCTTGCGGGATAAGGTCTACTACGAGCCGACGCCATACGGATTTGAACGAACCCTGGCTGAACGGCGCGAGCGTATCCGAGAAATTCTGAATCGAGCCGATAGCTAACCGAACAGAAAAGCGGTATGCACCACCTCGGCCGTGGTGTATACCGCTAGAGTGAGATGTGATAGATAAACTCCGAATGCGCACCAGACTCTTATGAGCCCGGAAGTCGGTCGCACATCCGGTGTACTGCCTTATATTCTATGACATGGTAAAGATTCGGTAAAGGAACTTCTGTCATAAAGTTTTGAGGGAGTGTCATAATGTGTTCTTGCGCATGGTTGAGAACACAAAATTTGTGCGGTACTCAGCTAGATTCTGAATGCGAACCACGGTAGACTTGATGGGTCTGGCAGTCTCGTTATATCTACTATATAGCGCAGTATATTGTGTTTTGGTTTAGGAATAACGCTGACGTAGTGCTGGGGTACTCTGCCCCAAACTCTCCGCCCCACCACCCGGTGCGGGTAAACCGAGGAGGCCAGCTCCAAAAAGATAAGAGCCCTTAGCGTGAATACATGAGGGTTCTGCACTATGAAAGGTAATTGTGGCTAAAAATAACCGCACCCGCCGTACCGTGCGTCAGTCCCGTGCTTTGGGCATCGCACTGACCCCGAAGGCAGAAAAGTACCTTGAGCGCCGTCCTTATGGCCCCGGTCAGCATGGTCGTGCCCGCAAGAAGGCTGATTCTAACTACGCTACCCAGCTGAAGGAAAAGCAGCGTCTGCGCGCTCAGTACAACATTCGTGAGGCACAGATGCGCCGCGCATACCTTGAAGCAAAGCGTGTCGAGGGTCAGACCGGTAAGAACCTGGTTGAGCACCTTGAGACCCGTCTTGACGCTCTGGTTCTGCGTTCGGGCTTTGCTCGCACCATTGCACAGGCTCGTCAGATGGTTGTACACCGTCACATTATGGTTGACGGTGTGCGCGTGGATCGTCCTTCGTTCCGCGTCAAGCCCGGTCAGCTGATTCACGTTCACCCGAAGTCTGAGAAGACCACTCCTTTCCAGGTCGCAGCTGCGGGCGAGAACCAGGCAGTTCTGCCTGAGGTTCCGGCATACCTGAACGTCGAAATCGAGAAGCTGCACGCTAAAGCTCGAACGCGCCCCCAAGCGCGAAGAGATCCCTGTGGTCTGCGATGAGCAGCTGGTTGTTGAGTACTACTCACGCCTAGCATAATCTCGAATTTTCGAGAAGGGTAACCCCTACCTACGGTTCGGCTGTAGGAGGGGTTATTTTTTTTATTGCATAATGTCTTGTGTGCTATTACCGGTTTAATAGACGGTACAACATTTTATTGAAGGTGTTTACTTGCTTCGGAACCCAAAATTCAGGTCGGTGGTGTATGACTAACCTGAGGATTATTCCTTGATGTTGCATCTTATGCATGTCTTATAGAGTTTGATGAGGGTAATAAACGTGGAATCTGAACTGTAACGAGATGCCGCAGGAAGTGTAAATTTTTTATAAAACCCCTGGTAGAGCTGTATATTTTGACGACAAGCGGCGTTCAAAATGGGCATGCACAAGGTTTTTCATTTATGATGGAGTAAGCCGTGGGTACGGTTTTTCTGTGTGCTCGCTTCAAAACTCGTTTCTCGCGGGCGCCCACTGTGTTTACTGGTTGATATAGGAAAGAGGTCGTGATGAGTGGTGGAGACATTGCAGGTCTGATAGCTGCCGGTGTTTTCGCAATTCTTGTGGCGTTACTTGCTTTACCTATTATTCGCCTGACTAAAGTTTTCGATGAACTTATCGTGACCATTCGTTCGCTCAACCAGAGCACATCACCTTTGATCGACGAAGTTACTAAAACAGTCGTTACCACGAATGAGCAGCTTGAGAAGGTAGACGGTATCACCTCTAACGTATCCGATGCTTCCGCGAACGTTTCTGCCCTGTCTTCTTTGGTGACCTCAACTGTGGGGCAGCCCCTTATTAAAGTTGCTTCGTTCTCATATGGTGTCCGTCAGGCATTCCGCGGTAAGAAGCCTGGTGACGACGATCGTGCAGCTGGTACTTCACAGGGAGGTGAACAGTAATTGGGTTTATTTCGGTCAGTTCTTCTTGTGGGAGCGGGCGCGGCGGTAGGCTATTTCGCGTCAAAACGTGCCAGCGCATCGTCCGAAAAGAAAACAGGCGCTCTTGTCCAGTACCAACAGGGTACACTCGCTCTTAACCCGGAGTCACAGGTGGGAAAGTTTTTCGATTCACCCGTTGGTAAGCCTCTTCAACCCTATGCGCTTAAAGCTGTCGAATTTGCTGCGCGTGTTCGTGAAGGCATGCAGGAAAAAGAAGCTGAACTTCATGCTAAAGTTGAGCGACAGAAACAGGATATACGTCCTGGTTCTATAGATACCTGGGACCGTCAGATGAGTGAGCAAGAAATTGCTTCCACAAATCGGGCTGCTGCCGAGCGGGAACTGCTCGACGTGGAATCGCGGATTGCCGCTACAGAGGAGGAACTTCGCTCCGCCCGCATCCAACGTGACCGAGAGCTGGGTGAAGATTTCTTTAACTAGCCGGTACTGTAACGTAGCCGTAATGACGGCATGACGAATTTGATAGATTTCGTAGAATTTCACACAGAATTGTCTAAGGAAAGCGATGCTCTCACAGGAAATTTCTAAGCGTTGGATCGAATTTTTCGAGAAGCGCGGACATACCGTGGTGCCTTCTGCATCACTCATCTCAAACGAACCCGGTGCCATGTTTACCATTGCGGGTATGGTGCCATTTATCCCTTATTTTCTTGGACGAGAGACTCCTCCGTTCTCGCGTGCAACAAGCGTTCAGAAGTGTATTCGTACCCTAGATATTGAAGAGGTAGGTAAGACCGCCCGTCATGGTACCTTTTTCCAGATGGCGGGTAACTTCTCATTTGGCGATTATTTCAAAGAGCAAGCTATTCCTTTCGCCTATGAACTACTCACCGCTAGTCAGGATGAAGGCGGTTACGGGTTGGACCCGGAACGTCTGTGGGTGACCATTTACGAAGGAGACAACGAAGCCTTCGACGTATGGACTAAAACCGTAGGATTCCCAGAAGAACGTATTCAACGCATGGGCATGAAGGAAAACTACTGGTCTACAGGTCAGCCTGGTCCTGCAGGCCCCGATTCCGAAATTTTCTACGACCGCGGACCCGCATACGGCAAAGAAGGCGGTCCGGCGGTAGACGACGATCGCTATATTGAGATCTGGAACCTTGTGTTCATGCAGTATCAGCGTGGTGAAGGGATCGGTAAGGAAGACTTCGAGATTCTGGGTGAATTGCCCAAGAAGAATATCGATACCGGTTTAGGCGTTGAGCGTTTGGCGATGCTTCTGCAGGGTGTTGAAAACTTCTACGAAACCGATCAGGTGCGCCCGGTACTTGACGCCGCTTCGAAGCTCTCCGGGAAAAAATACCACGGCTCTGAATCTCCCGAAGATCCGGGGTATGAAGACGATGTGCGCATGCGTGTGGTCGCGGACCATATTCGCTCTTCTCTCATGCTGATTGCCGATGGTGTGACTCCCTCCAACGAAGGACGCGGCTATATTCTACGCCGCCTGATGCGCCGCGCTATTCGTGCGATGCGTCTGCTGGGCGTTACTGAACCGTGCCTGCCTATCCTATTCCCCGCTTCTCGCGATGCGATGGCTGGTGCTTTCCCCTACGTGGCGGATGATTTCGAGCGTATTTCCCGCATCGCTTATGCCGAGGAAAAGGCATTTTTGCATACGATTGAAACCGGCACCGAGCGTTTGGAAGAAGCCGTTGCTACGGCTAAGAAAGACGGGTCAAACTCTGTTTCTGGGGCAGAAGCATTTGCGCTGCACGATACCTACGGATTCCCAATCGACCTGACCCTTGAAATGGCCGCTGAAGCAGGCGTAAAGGTTGATGAGAAGGCGTTCCGCGAACTGATGGCTGAGCAGCGTCACCGTGCTCAGGCTGATGCTAAGGCTAAAAAAGGTTCTTTCGCAGATCTCTCTGAGCTTCGTAAGCTCGTGGATGAACGTGGTTCTATCTTTACCGGGTACACCGAACTTCGCACTGAGACTCATCTTCGTGCTTTGCTGAAGGATGGGGTTTCCGTTCCCGTAGCTAAAGCGGGCGATAAGATTGAGGTTGTTTTGGACGAAACCCCGTTCTATGCGGAGGGCGGCGGACAGGCAGCTGATACCGGCGTGATCACTGGAAACGGTTTCGTGATTGATGTTCAGGACGTGCAGCAGCCTGTCAAGGGTTTGAGTGTTCACCGCGCCGTTGTTCGTGAAGGTGAAGCGCATCCGGGCGCTGAAGTTGTGGCGCAGGTTGATGTGCAGCGACGTCGAGATGGTGAAAAAGCACATTCGGGTACCCATATTGTTCATGCGGCTTTGCACCAGGTATTGGGTAATGAAGCAACTCAGCGTGGTTCCTTCAATAAGGAAGGCTACCTGCGTTTTGACTTCGCATGGGGTGAGAGTCTATCTGACTCCGCTAAGCGTGAAGTCGAAGAGGTAGCAAACCTTGCTATCCGGGATAACCACGAAGTTATTGCGCGTGAGATGCCTCTTGCCGAGGCTAAAGCCCTAGGCGCTATGAGCCTCTTCGGCGAGAAGTATGGCAACATCGTGCGTATGGTCGAAATCGGTGGAGAGTTCTCGCGCGAGCTTTGTGGCGGCACCCACGTAGGAACTTCATCTGAGATTGGTTCTCTGACCCTGCTCACCGAACAGTCTGTGGGCTCGGGTAACCGCCGCGTTGAGGCACTGGTCGGTATGAATTCTTTCGAGCATCTTGCCGCTGAGCGTACCCTAGTCAATCAGCTGACCGGCATGATGAAGGTGCAATCCTCGGCTGAACTACCCGAGAAAATAAACCAGACGTTGGCGAAACTAAAGTCAGCTGAGAAAGAACTTGAAAAGCTGCGCCGCGAGAAGCTTCAGGCTGAGGCTGGTAAGCTTTTAGAAAACGCGCAAACCATCGGTGGTGTACGAGTTCTTACGCATCATGCGGGAGAGCTGACGCCAACGGTGTTCGTTCGCTAGCGTTAGATTTACGTTCACGCTTCGGCTCTGAAGCTGCCGTTGTGGCGGTGACTGGCGTGGCTAATGGTCGCCCGGTTATTCTTGTCGCCACAAATGAAGGTGCCCGTGAAGCTGGCATTAAAGCCGGTGCCTTGGTGCGACTCGCAGCAAGTGTACTCGGCGGCGGTGGCGGCGGCAAGGATGATGTTGCACAGGGTGGCGGACAGGATGCTTCGAAGGTTTCAGAAGCACTGGATGCTATCCGCAACGCGATAGCGCAGGCATAACTTGACTGAATTTCAACGAGGAGTACGGATGGGTGTTGACGTGGGTAATGCCCGCGTTGGCACGTCATTGAGCGATCCAGACGGCATTCTGGCGACTCCGCTCAAGACACTCCGTCGTGACAGCAAGAAGAACTCGGACCGTCGAGTTCTCCGCAAACTTGTGGAGGTTAACGACGTGAAAGAGATCTTTGTGGGGCTTCCCAAAACCATGCGGGGAGGAGAGTCGGACTCCACCCGCATGGCACGGGATTACGCCCACGCTTTGCGCTCCGAATTGGATGCAGAAGGAAATACACACATCAACATTTGGCTGGTCGATGAGCGTCTCACCACGGTGAGTGCGCATCGTTCCCTCCACGAGGCTGGTGTATCCAGCCGAAATTTCAAGACTATGGTTGACCAGGTTGCTGCTGTTAACATATTGCAGTACAGTCTGGATGCTCTTAAAGCTGGGCAAGCTGTCGCTGGATATCTGGTGTATGAATCACCCCGCGAAGATTCTCATCTGCAAGAGACTATAGACGGCCCCGTCAACGAAACGGAGAACCTTCAGTGACCGAAGAACCTACAAAACAGCGGACGCGAGAGAGTAGCTTAAGCGAGCTTCTCAGTCCGACACTCGCCGAAAGCCAGGCTGGCATTCGCGGTATCACCCTTGAGGATGAGGTGGTAACCGCTAGGGAGCTACGCGCACGTAAGCGTCGCCGCCACACCATCATGGCAACAGCTTTGAGCGTCTTTGCCGTGGTACTTATTGTGCTTGGGGTGGTCTTCGTGCAGCGTTACGACATTAACCCCTTCAAAAATCGTGACTACTCGGGATCGGGAAATGGCGAACCGGTAAGCTTCACGATTGAGCAGGGTGAGAGTACCGCGCAGATTGCGCAGGCGCTCAAAGAAAAAGACATTATTGCCGATCCCGGCAAGTTTATTGACGTGTACCAGAAAGAGGCTAACGGTAAAACTCTTAAGGCTGGTACCTATGAGTTGCAGAAGCAAATGAGCAGCTCTTCGGTCGTGAAGAACCTGGTAGATAGCGATAATAATATTTTCTATATCGCGGTTCAGCAGGGTAAGCGTATGAACGAGACGGTCGATATTATCGCTAAGCTACCGAAGGCAAGATAAGTCGTCGCGATATTGAAGCTGCTATGTCTCACCCCGAAGAATACGGTATCCCGAAGAACTTCCCCTCTATGGAAGGCTGGCTGCACCCGGGCGAATACCGAATTCCGAAGGAAGGGACCGACGCCAAGAAAATTATTGAGGCTATGGTTTCGCGAACAAAGGCTAATTTGCAGGAAGCAGGAGTTAGCGGAGACCAACGAACCTTTGAGGTCCTGACTAAGGCTTCTATCGTGGAGCTTGAAGCACAGCCTAAGGACTATGTGGCCGTTGCGGGCATTATCAATAACCGCCTCAATAACCCCAAGGGTGAGACTAACGGCTTGATTCAGTCCGATGCTACCGTGACCTATGGCTTGGGTGTACGTTCATATCACCTCACGGAAGAGCAAAAGGCAGATAAGAATAATAAGTACAACACCTATGCAAATACAGGGTTGCCTGCAGGCCCGATTGCATCGCCAGGGTTATCCTCAATCAAAGCGGTAGCAAATCCCGAGAACAACCCGTACTACTACTGGGTAACGGTTGACCTTGACACGGGTGAGACGAAGTACTCCCGCACCTATAAGGAACACCAGAAGTACGTTGACGAGTACAACCAGTGGTGTGAGGAACACTCAGGTCGCTGTAAATAAGATACTGCATGGTCAGTACTGAGGCACCGTATTTGTAGGTTCTGTACGGTTCTTCGTAAGACGGAACGGATGCTCCTTCCACTAAACTGGAAGGAGCGTCCGTTCCGTTTATGTGCGTAAAGTGACGGACAATCTAGATGGCATCTCGTGGGAAGGGAATACCATGACTAAGGCAGCGGCAGCACGACGAGCCTATGTGCTGGGGCATCCTATAGCGCATTCGCTCTCGCCAGTTTTACATACCGCTGCGTACCAGGTACTCAAAGAGAACATTGCGTATGCCCGTCGTGACACACTCTCCGCGGATCTTCCGGATCTCATGGATGAGGCAGAGGCCGGAGAAGCAATCTGCGGGTTTTCGGTCACAATGCCGCTTAAGACCGATATTATTCGGTATCTTCACTCAACAACCGCTTTGGCCCAGGTGACTGGGGCGGTTAACACCGTTTTCTGGAGAAAGACGGAAGATACCGAAGTACCGTTGCCGCATGGTCATAATACAGATGTCGGCGGCATCGTCAATGCACTTCTACATGCTGGGTTTGAAACTCACCAAGCAACGACACAACCGGCTATCCTGGGCGGCGGCGCAACCGCTATTTCTGCTCTAGCCGCCTTACACCGTTTGGGGTACACTCGTGTGACGGTGTATGCGCGCTCACTGCATAAGCTCTCTGCCATATATGACGCAGCAAAACGTCTAAGTCTTGAGGTCCAGGCAGAGCCTCTTGCCCGGTTTGCGGAAGGCAGCGCCGCGTATTACTCGGTGATCTCGACTCTCCCCGCTCATGCTGCAGATAATTTTGCTAAAAACATACACAAGGTCTACCCGCACGCTGTTCTACTGGATGTAGCTTATGATCCGTGGCCGTCTCAGCTAGCGCAGATTTGGGAGCGGCGCGGCGGGCGCGTCGTATCGGGCCTTGAAATGCTTCTCTATCAGGCTCTCGACCAGGTACGCGTTTTTACAGGGCATGCTATAGATCAGCATCTCCCGCACGAGCTTGATGTGCTCAATGCGATGTGTGCCGCTGTAAATCTTGCTCCGCGTGAACAGCTTCCTGACATTGTGTGTTAAAAGAGACGTTAGAATTTATATACAGATTCAAACTTTGACGGTGCCGGAACTCTCAAGACGGCAAAACGGAGATGAGGAAATATATGGAGCTACGTTGGCTGACCGCGGGGGAGTCTCACGGTGAAGCGCTGGTCGGTATTATCGAAGGAGTCCCCGCCGGCGTGAAGCTTACCAGCGAGATGGTGCGTGATGCGCTGGCTCGCCGCCGTCTAGGGTACGGTCGCGGCGCTCGTATGAAGTTTGAAGAAGATAAAGTGCGTATTCTGGGCGGGGTGCGGCACGGCCTGACGCAGGGTGGCCCCGTAGCACTTGAAATCGCGAATACTGAATGGCCTAAATGGGTTGATGTCATGAGCTCAGATCCGGTAGATCCCGCACTTATTGAAGGGCGTGCCCGCAATGCTGCCCTGACACGCCCGCGCCCCGGTCACGCGGATTTTACGGGTATGCAGAAATACAACTTTGCGGAGGCTCGTCCTGTTCTTGAGCGCGCATCGGCACGTGAAACTGCGACTCGGGTAGCTCTAGGCGTGGTCGCCGCTCAGGTTTTAAAAGCACTCGGTGTTGAGCTTGTATCGCATACTGTTGCAGTGGGCGGCGTACACGCGCCCAATGGAGTGTCAGTGCCTGCTCCCCGTGATGTTGCTGCTCTTGACGCTGATCCTCTTCGGTGCTTCGATAAAGCTACTTCAGATGCTATGGTCGCCCGGGTTGATGAGGCGCACAAAGATGGAGAAACACTCGGCGGTATCGTCGAGGTTTTGGCTTATGGTATGCCCCCAGGACTCGGTTCATATGTGCATTGGGATCGTCGTCTGGATGCTCGCCTTGCCGCAGCGCTGATGGGGATTCAAGCTATTAAGGGTGTCGAAGTTGGTGATGGCTTTGCGACCGCCGACCGCCCTGGTACCGTCGCACACGATGAGATTTCGGTCGGTGAACATGGCGTGACTCGTGATACGAACCGAGCCGGCGGCATTGAAGGCGGTATGAGTATAGGCGATCTTGTGCGTGTTCGTGCCGCTATGAAGCCTATCGCTACCGTTCCCAAGGCACTCAAAACTATTGATACTTCAACCGGGGAACCCGCGAAGGCGCATCATCAGCGATCTGATGTGTGTGCTGTACCAGCCGCCGGTGTGGTGGCGGAGGCTATGGTCGCCCTTGTACTCGCACAGGCAGCACTGGAGAAATTTGGTGGCGATTCCATCGGCGAGACACGTCGAAATATGGACTCTTATCTGGCAGAGATTCCCGAATCTCTGGCTTGGGCATCTAATGTTGCGGGATGGGATTCCTAGACTGTGGCTGCTGAGGATCCAGCGCCTTCCGGGCGCCCATCGTCGGAGACGAACCCTTTCTCTCGCATAGCGGAAGCAGCGCGCCGTGCCCGAGAGGGGAATGCATCGCGCCCGCAGTCAAAGCTTTCGGAACCTGAGGAGAATACGGCTGAACAGCATGAGGTAGGCTCACACACTCAAGAACTTCATTCTGCTCGCAAAGCGGCTGTTCCCAGCCCACTCACGGTTTTTGGGAAATTTGGGAAAGCTGTCCCTCGCGCTACGTCGAAGGTACGGGTATATGCTTCATCTGATTCGGATACACCCGCTCCTCTCGCTTCAAGCGTTTTTCGTGAAAAATTGGCGGGCTTTACTGTAGAATCTCATAAACCGCAGGACGGACAGGGGAGTCCTCAAGTTCCTGAAGAGTCTGAAGTATTGGAGACGAACAAGGCAGCACGCGGTCAGCAATCAGACACTATACCGACGCCCGCAATCTTCGCACGCCCGCGCATCGTTGCGGAACAGGCTTCACGTAAAAATGATGACTTGGAACGGGCACCTGTGTCTGAACAGCCACATGAATCCGCAAGTTTTGCCGCGATTACAGCGCGTATGGCACAGGCTGCACACCTGAGGCATAGCACTGCTAGTTTAGAATCAAAGCGCGAAAGCATCTCTAAGGAGAAAAGCGAGGAAAATACCCTTCGCATACATCCGCAGCAGGTACGTGAGCTTCAGGAAGAATTTGCCGAACGTGCCCGTCCGGTAGTTCTCATCGGTCCTATGGCGGCGGGAAAAACCTATATTGGCACCCATTTTGCACGGTTTTACGGCTATGAGTTTCTTGACGCCGACCAGCTGATTGTGGAACGTTATGGTGAGGTATCCGAGATTTTTGAAATCTTTGGTGAAGCCTATTTTCGGGAACTTGAACGCAAGACTATTGAAGATGTGCTGACCTCGCCAACCTATCGCAACACAGTTTTTTCGCTGGGTGGCGGTGCCCCTATGACTGATGCGGTTGCTGACCTTTTGCGTGACGAATGCGTGGTTTACATTCTGGTCGATGTGGATACGGTTGAGCCGCGCATTACAGGCAATAAAACCCGCCCGCTTCTAGAGCCTAACCCGGTAGAGCGCTGGTCTGAGATTTTTGAGCATAGGCAGCATCGGTATGAGGAACTTGCACAGCATACTTTGGATGCGCGTGGAGAAAAAAATATTAGCGTTATGACCGCCGAAATTCAGAACTTTGTTCTTGCCTTCCGAAAGGAACACTCTCATGATTGAACAGTCACATCACGCCGCTGAGTCCGAAACCTCTGTAGCTCCAACTTTCGGAGCTTCCGGTGAGGAAGACATTACCTATATACCCGTCACAGGCAGCTCACCACGCGAGAACTACGATGTTCTGGTGGGGCATAATTTGCTTAAGAAAATCCCCGATATTCTAGGCAACACAGCGCATAAAATCTTGGTGATCCACCCGCGCGCCCTACGGGCTACCGGCGAGCTTGTTATGGAAGATCTGCGTAAAGTTGGCTACGAGTCTTTTAGCGCTGAAATTCCTGATGCTGAAGAAGCTAAGCACCATCAAGTGGCCGCATTTTGCTGGCAGGTTTTAGGTCAGAACGACTTTACACGCACGGATGCAATTATTTCAGTGGGCGGCGGAGCCATTACTGATGTTGCCGGTTTTGTGGCGGCAACCTGGCTGCGCGGGGTACGTGTGATTCACATTCCGACCACTCTTCTTGGCATGGTCGATGCCGCTGTGGGAGGAAAAACAGGTATTAACACCGCCGAGGGAAGAATCTTGTGGGGGCATTTTGGCCACCTTCTGCAGTGCTCTGCGAGATTGGTACGCTGCGTACCTTGCCGGAGCATGAGCTTTTAACAGGCATGGCGGAGGTCGTAAAGTGTGGGTTCATTGCTGACCCACAGATTCTTGACAGTATTGAGGCTAACCCAGAAAAGATTCGGGATTCTCAGTCGTCAATAGTGCGTGACCTGATTGAGCGTGCCGTTCGGGTGAAAGCGGAGGTTGTTTCTGAAGACCTGCGCGAATCCGGTCGCCGCGAAATTCTCAATTACGGGCATACCTTAGGGCACGCTATTGAACGTGCCGAGCGATACCAGTGGCGCCACGGCGCAGCCGTTGCGGTGGGGATGGTGTATGCGGCCGAGCTCGCGCTTGCCGCTGGGTATCTTAATGAAACAATTGTTGATCGCACCCGTGCCATTCTCAAATCTTTGAATCTTCCAGTGGGATACCGGGGGGGATCGCTGGAAAGAGCTTCTCGAAACTATGCGCCGGGATAAAAAAGCGCGCGGCTCGCTTTTGCGTTTTATCGTTTTGGAAGAACTGGGTAAACCGCGTGTTTATGAGGTTCCCGATGACTCCATCCTGTATATGACATACCAAGAAATCGCCGAGTAACTAACTGCAATTTAGGTGCTTTTACAGGGGGGTACCCATGTCTAGGCAGTCAAACATGCAGAACGTGATGGGAATTTTACTTAGATATGTCATAGTAGCGGTGCCATAGTGTAAACTAAAGGGCGACATTATTTGCTCATTGATAACTTAGCGCCTGCGGCAACACGCATCGTGTTGTGTGTAAGCGTCGACAATACGAAGGAGAGCCGTATGGCATCTACCACTGATATTAAAAACGGTGCAATCCTCAAGATTGATGGCGGTCTGTGGTCCGTTGTTGAGTTCCAGCATGTAAAGCCCGGTAAGGGTGGTGCGTTTGTGCGTACCAAGTTGCGTAACGTAACCTCCGGTAAGGTTGTCGACCGCACTTTCAATGCTGGCGCTAAGATTGAGACTGCTACTGTTGATCGTTCCGACTATCAGTATCTCTACCAGGACGGCGAAGACTACGTCTTCATGGATCTGAAGACTATGATCAGATTAATGTTCCTGCAGCTGTGGTGGGCGATGCTGCTAACTACATGCTGGAGTCGCAGACCGCGACTGTAGCCCTCTATGAGGGTACTCCGCTATATGTTGAGCTTCCTGCCTCTGTTGTTCTTGAAATTACCTACACCGAGCCTGGCCTGCAGGGTGACCGTTCCACTGGTGGCAATAAGCCTGCAACTCTTGAGACCGGCTATGAAATTCAGGTTCCACTATTCCTGGAGACAGGCACCAAGGTGAAGGTTGATACCCGTACCGGCGATTACCTGGGCCGTGTTAACGACTAATGAACTCTCGTACCAAAGCCCGCTTACGTGCCGTCGAGGTACTTTTTGAAGCCGATCAGCGTCAAGAAGACATTATTGATGTGCTGAAGCGACGCCGTCTGCATACTGCCGCTCAGATCTCGGCCTATGCCGAAGAGATCGTGCGCGGCGTACGTGAACATGATGACGAGATTCGAGAATACCTTGAGACCTATGCGCGTGACTGGTCGTTTGAGCGTATGCCAGCTGTCGACCGCGTAATTTTGCGGATCGGCGTGTGGGAACTTCTCTATAATGATGATGTTCCAGATGCGGTTGCTATCTCGGAGGCAACCGGTTTGGCGCGTGTGCTCTCTACAAACGATTCACCGAAATTTGTTAACGGTCTTTTGGATAAGCTGCGCCAGGTAAAACCGACTCTGCTTGCTTAAACGGCTCAGTTATAAAACCGCCTCAAACCCCTGCTTTTTAGGGGTTTGAGGCGGCTTTTAGTATACATTCATACGGATCAAGCCGGGTTATGCATAGAACCCGAGCTGGCGTTTAGCCTCTTCAAAAAGTTCGCTGCCCTCATGGGTGTACCGAGTATTGCGATGCTGGGTAGAAGCGAGATTATTAGCAGCAAGGTTAGACCCTTCACGTACGTGCAGTAGGAACTTGAGCCAGTGTTGTGTGCGCATCATATGAAGCACAACGCTCATATCACGGTCTGAGGACGGATCGGGCCAACGATTAGAACGCATACGCATAGCGATCATGGCACAGAGGTAACGGCAGTCTTGAATGGCGGGATCGAGCTCAAATGATATGCCGGATACCGTGGTGATTTTAAGAGCGGTTTCAAACTTATTGTAGGTAAATGTATAGGCATCAATATCAGCGTAGTCAAGAGTGATAACGCCCTCGCTGAGCTGGGATCTCATGAACTCGTATAGCCGGAACTCAACGTAGGATCGGCGGTAGTACCAGATGAAGATAAGAGTGCATAGAGCAACGACGCTCAGTAGGACAGTAGCGATAGTGTCAAAAGAGGAAGATACCCAAATCCATGCCATGATGAGAGTACATAGTCCGAAGAGGACTGCACCGATAACCGAGAAGTATGAGTTGCGTTGAGTCTCTCCAAGAGTATGCCGAATCACCTGAGTGGAAGAAGCAAAGCCAAGCTCCGTAAGCTGCCGGGTGCGCATTCGGTTGCGGCGCTTAAAGTAGCGGTGCGCCACGAAAACGATAGGGGCTGCAAGAATCCCAAAGATAATTCTTACCAGGCCCTCAAAGAGATCTTCCATGATGCAGTCCTCGGTGTGGTTGTACTATCGGTGATGCTTTTACTAGCATAATGGACTCTCGACGTTTTATGAGTCTTTGTTCAGGGAACATGAGCGTTTATTGCATGATATATAGAGGATTTTTGACTCCAAAAAAATTAAAACTTCAGAAACACATACCCCTGAACTGCGTGGTACGTATGGTAGTCTTGGTAAAAGCAAGAGACCTTTAAATCCGTCCCGTGAGGCGGGGAAGGAGTCGGCTGTGTCGGGGACATCTGTACCCTATGAGCCTGGTGCGCATCCCATAGGCGCGCCAATAAAAACGCCCAATGAAGGGCACACTATCCTTAGCGACGATGAGATCCGTCGCGCTCTTACACGTATTGCTTTTGAAATTCTTGAGTCTAATAAGGGAACTGATAACCTAGTGCTTTTAGGTATTCGGTCTCGTGGATACCCGTTGGCACAGCGTCTGGCACAGCGCATCCAGACGAATGACTCAAATTTTGATCTCAAAAATGGCCTGGGCGCTCTCGATATTACCTCGTATCGCGATGACCTCACCGATGAGGAATATGAAAACCGCAGCGCGGGGGAGTCCTTGATCCCGGTGGGGGGTCTCGACGGCAAAAATGTGGTTCTCGTCGATGATGTTCTGTACTCCGGCCGCACTGTTCGGGCCGCCTTGGACGCCCTTAACGAATACGGACGTCCGGCTCTGGTGCGTCTTGCCGTGTTAGTTGATCGCGGGCACCGGCAACTCCCAATTCGCGCCGACCACGTGGGGAAAAACCTTCCGACCAGTGCCTTAGAGAAGGTTCGTGTGGTACTCGAAGAAACGGATAACGCTACAGACCGCGTTGATATCATTCAGCTGGAAGGACAGCTTTCATGAAACATCTGCTTGACACTCGCGATCTCACACGAACTCAGGCCATTGAAATACTCGACGTTGCAGACTATATGGCACAGGTTAAGGCAGAAAACCGGAAGCTCAATGTGCTTGCCGGCAAGACTGTAGTCAACCTTTTCTTTGAAGACTCAACGCGTACCAGACTGTCCTTCGAATCCGCAGAGAAACGTCTGGGCGCCGATATCACCAATTTTGCTGCGCGTGGTTCATCGGTTTCTAAAGGGAGAATCCCTCAAAGACACTGCTCAGACTCTCAAAGCGATTAGTGCGGATGCCTTCGTGATTCGTCATTCGGCTTCGGGTGCCCCGCAGCGTCTTGCCGAGGCCGGATGGACCGATATTCCCGTGCTAAATGCGGGGGACGGCACGCATGCGCATCCAACGCAGGCTCTTTTAGATGCGGTTTCGCTGCGCCAGTTTAAGGCTCAGCGTGATGGTCTGGAATCACCGCGAGGAACCGATTTAAACGGTATGCGTGTGCTGATCGTGGGGGATATTCTGCACTCTCGCGTGGCGCGGTCGAATCTGTGGTTGCTAAAAAATCTGGGGGCCGATGTCGCTTTTGTGGCTCCGCCTACGCTTTTGCCTGTGCATACTGAGCGTTGGAAGCAGGATTGGGGACTTGAGGTTTTCCACGATTTCGATGACGCAATCGCTACAAAACCTGACGCGGTTATGATGCTGCGCATCCAAAAAGAGCGTATGAACGCCGCTTACTTTCCCTCAGCAGAGGAATATACCGCCCTGTGGGGACTCACCAAAGAACGTTTCGAGAATCTGCTGGCGCAGCCTCAAGAAATCGCAATTCTGCATCCCGGTCCCATGAACCGAGGGCTGGAGCTGTGCGCCGAAGCCGCCGATTCTCAGAACGCCTGGGTGCTGCGCCAGGTCAGTAACGGCGTGGCGGTTCGCATGGCGGTGCTGTACCTGCTCTTGACTGACGGGTCAAGCGAGAAACTATACTCCGGCGACGAATCTTAACGCTATCCGAAAGAAGGAATACACATGAGCACGTACCTTATTAAAGGCGCCTCCCCTGCTGGGTGAGCGCGTTGCCGATATCCTGATTGAGGATGGCAAAATTGCGCGTATCGGTCAAGATATAGAAGCCGCAGACGCTCAGGTCGTTGATGCTTCTGGTCAGATTGCTCTTCCGGGTCTGGTCGATATTCATACTCACCTGCGCCAGCCAGGATATGAGGCTTCTGAAACCGTTGAGACCGGTACTCGCGCGGCGGCTTTAGGCGGCTACACGGCTGTTTTTGCGATGGCGAACTCACTTCCCGTTGCAGATACTGCAGCTGTAGTTGAGCAGGTTGACCGTCTGGGTAAAGAGTCTGGTTGGTGCCGAGTGCAGCCCATCGGCTCGGTGACAGTTGGGTTGAAAGGTGAATTCCTCTCGGACATTGGTTCTATGGCGACCTCTGAGGCGAAGGTTCGTGTGTTCTCGGATGACGGCATGTGCGTCTACGATCCGGCGATTATGCGCCGTGCTCTTGAATACGTAAAGACTTTTGACGGTGTGATCGCCCAGCATGCGCAGGAGCCCCGCCTAACTGAGGGCGCTCAGATGAACGAAGGCAAGGTTTCAGCCGACCTGGGGCTTACCGGCTGGCCCGCTGTCGCGGAAGAAGCTATTATCGCCCGCGATGTTCTGCTGGCTGAGCATTTGAATTCACGTCTGCATATTTGCCACCTCTCGACTAAAGGCTCTGTAGAGGTTGTGCGCTGGGCTAAATCTCGCGGCGTGCAGGTAACCGCCGAAGCCACCCCGCATCACCTGATTCTGACCGATGAAAAGGCACGCACCTACGACCCGATTTTTAAGGTGAACCCGCCTTTACGCACCGAAGAGGATGTGCTTGCTCTGCGCCAAGCTGTTGCCGACGGCATTATTGATGTTATTGGTACCGACCATGCACCGCATCCGGCAGAAAGCAAAGAATGTGAATGGGCGTGTGCTGCAAACGGCATGACCGGTCTTGAGCAGGCACTCTCGATTATTCAGATGACTCTTGTGGAGCCGGGGCATATTACCTGGGCCGATGTCGCACGGATTATGAGCGAAACTCCGGCGAAAATTGGCAGCCTGGATGCTGAGCAGGGCCGTCCGCTTGCCGAAGGTGAACCAGCAAATATCGTGTTGGTTGATCCGAAGGCTAGCCGTGTGATTAAGCCTGAGGATCAGGCCACGAAGGGCAAGAACAACCCGTATCGCGGGATGGAGGTTCCCGGTGTTGTGCGTGCAACCTTTTACGCGGGGCATCCAACCGTTTTGAACGGCGAGCTCGCGAGTCCTCGCCGGCAGGCTTGATCGTTCCCAATATAGGGTAAAACCACCGCAATAAACCGAGAAGAAAGAAGAACCGTGGAAAAACTGATTCCCACCCTTATCTGCGTTGCCGTGGTGGCACTGTGCTTCTTTGGTATTTGGCGCGGTTGGAAATCCCGGCTAAAGCGGCAGTCCACGATGTTCGGTTCGCTCAAAGACGTTCCCGCACGCTACGACGGGTTTGAAGCCGAGGCGGCGTTTGAGGGGGAGTATGTGAGCACTACGATATTCGGTGATGAACTGAACCGTGTGGGATTCGACCAGCTAGGGTTCAAAACAAAATCCACGCTCCTGATCTACTCGGACGGCATTATCTTCACCCGCAACGGGGCTAAAGACCTGTGGATTCCCGCAAAGAAACTTGCGGTCATTACCACCGGGCAGGGAATGATCGGCAAGGTTGTAGAACGTGACGGACTTATCGTGATCGGTTGGACTCTTGACGGTCACCGCGTGCAGACCGGATTTCGCACTCGCTATGCCGATCAGAAAAAAATCGCACTTGAGAAGCTTCGCGAGATCTCGCCGGATGCGGTCGATAGCCCCGAAAAATGGGTGCTGGAAGAGACAGCACATCACTAATACACAGACAACTCACCCACAAAATGCCCTCTAATTGCGAACGGCATACCAAGAATTTCCTGCACACAGTGTTCCACTTATAACGGGCACAAGCAGGGGAACAGACCACCGAGAAAGGAAAGTAAGAGCATGACTGAGATGACACGTTCCGGTGCTTTGGGCACGGACCGCGCGTTACTCGTTCTTGAGGACGGCACCATCTACCGAGGCTATGGGTATGGAGCAATTGGCGCATCCTTAGGCGAAGCAGTATTTTCCACCGGCATGACCGGCTACCAAGAAACGCTGACCGACCCATCCTACGCTGGGCAAATCGTGGTGCAGACCGCGCCTCATATCGGTAACACCGGTGTGAACAAGGTAGATGCAGAATCCCGCAAAATTTGGGTTGCCGGGTACGTGGTACGAGATGCCGCACGTGTTGCCTCCAGCTGGCGTGCAGAACGTACCCTGGATGACGAGCTCAGGACCCAAAGTATCGTGGGCATTCAAGGTATTGATACTCGTGCGCTGACTCGCCGCCTACGCTCCAGCGGTTCAATGCGTGCAGGCATTTTTTCGGGACGTCACGCCAATCGCCCCGAAGCCGAACTTTTGGAAGCGGTGCGCGCCTCCGAGCCGATGGCGGGCCGTAAACTTGCCGATACCGTTTCCGTGACGGAAGCCTACACGGTTGAACCTCACCAATACGGCTGGTTCGCTCCGCCGGTTGCTACCATTGCCGCACTCGATCTTGGCATCAAATCTATGACCCCGCAGCGTTTCGCGGAACGCGGCGTGCGTGTACATGTACTGCCCGCAAACACAACCCTTGAGACCGTAAATACGCTTCGCCCAGACGGCGTATTTTTCTCCAATGGTCCCGGCGACCCGGCGACTGCTGACGAACAGGTTGAACTCCTGCAGGGTGTACTGCGCCAGGGCACCCCGTTCTTCGGTATCTGCTTTGGCAATCAGCTTCTCGGCCGTGCGCTCGGGTTCGGGACCTACAAGCTGCCCTTTGGACACCGCGGTATCAATCAGCCCGTCATGGATAAAACCACCGGCAAAGTTGAAATAACCGCCCAAAATCACGGGTTCGCCGTCGATGCGCCTATCGGTGAATACGTAACCGCCCCCAACTCCGAATTCGGCGAGGTCATGGTTTCCCATGTGGGGCTGAATGATAACGTGGTCGAGGGGCTAACCTGCAAAGATATTCCCGCGTTCTCGGTTCAATACCACCCGGAGGCAGCCGCAGGTCCGCACGACTCCGCATATCTTTCGACCGTTTTATTGACCTCATGACCTCCACCAAGAAGACTGCAAAGGAAGCCTAAATGCCACGTCGTACCGACCTTAACAGCGTCCTTGTCATCGGCTCAGGTCCGATCGTCATCGGTCAGGCAGCCGAATTCGATTACTCCGGCACTCAGGCTCTACGCGTGCTCAAAGAAGAAGGCGTGCGCGTTGTCCTCGTAAACTCCAATCCGGCGACCATTATGACCGACCCTGAGTTTGCAGATGCTACCTATATTGAGCCGATTACCCCCGAAGTCATCGCTAAGATTATCGAAAAAGAACGTCCAGACGCCATTCTTCCTACCTTGGGCGGGCAGACTGCGCTCAACGCCGCTATCGCTCTCGATAAGCAGGGAACTCTGCGCGAATACGATGTTGAACTCATTGGCGCAAATATCGAAGCCATAAATCTGGGCGAAGATCGTGAAGCGTTCAAAGGCGTGGTAGAGCGCGCGGGCGGCGAATCGGCGCGTTCGATCATTGTGCACTCCATGCCGGAAGCTCTTGAAGCGGCCAAAGAGCTCGGTTACCCCATGGTCGTGCGTCCTTCCTTCACCATGGGCGGACTTGGCTCCGGCATGGCCTACAACGAAGAAGATCTTTACCGCATTGCCGGCGCAGGTATCCAGTATTCGCCTACCTCAGAGGTTCTGCTCGAAGAATCTATTCTTGGTTGGAAAGAATACGAACTCGAAATGATGCGCGACAAAAATGACAACGTCGTGGTCGTCTGCTCGATTGAAAACTTCGACCCGGTCGGCGTGCACACCGGCGACTCCATCACGGTAGCGCCTGCCCTCACCCTCACCGACCGTGAGTACCAAAAACTTCGCGATATCGCTATCAACGTGATCCGCGAAGTTGGGGTTGATACCGGCGGATGCAATATTCAGTTTGCCGTAGACCCCAAGACCGGGCGCATCATCGTTATCGAAATGAACCCACGCGTTTCACGCTCTTCAGCGCTTGCGTCTAAAGCAACCGGGTTCCCGATCGCTAAATTGCGACCAAACTTTCGCTGGGGTACACCCTGGATGAGATTCCGAACGACATTACTCAGAAGACGCCCGCATCCTTTGAACCGACCCTCGACTATGTGGTCGTCAAGGTACCGCGTTTTGCATTTGAGAAGTTCCCGGCCGCTGATCCGACTCTCACAACCACCATGAAATCGGTGGGTGAAGCAATGGCGCTGGGCCGTAACTTCACCGAAGCACTCCAGAAGGCTATGCGCTCTCTAGAGCAGAAAGGTGCTTCTTTCTCGTTCACGAAGCAGCAACTGAATGCCGAAGAACTTGACGCGCTTATCGAGAAGACCAAGATACCCACCACGCAGCGTATCTATCAGGTGCAGCAGGCACTTTTGGCGGGCGCATCTATTGCGCAGGTTTTTGAAGCCACCAAGATTGATCCATGGTTCTTAGATCAGCTGGTGCTGCTGAATGAAGTCGCCGGGATTGTGCGGGAAAATCGCGATAACTTGACCCCTGAAATCCTGCAGCTGGCAAAACGCCACGGCTTTCTGACCCGCAAATCGCAGAGATTATCGGATCTTCTGAGGACGTTGTGCGCGGTGTGCGCCATGCCCTAGGTATTCGCCCCGTATTCAAGACTGTTGATACTTGTGCCGCTGAGTTCGAGGCGTTTACCCCCTATCACTACTCTAGTTATGATTCTGAGGATGAGGTCGCTCATCATGAGACTCCCTCCATCATGATTTTGGGGTCGGGGCCGAACCGCATTGGCCAGGGTATCGAGTTTGATTATTCTTGTGTGCACGCTTCTCTGGTGCTGCGTTCTCTGGGGTACGAGACGGTTATGGTGAACTGTAACCCGGAGACTGTTTCAACTGACTACGATGTTTCGACTCGCCTGTATTTTGAGCCGCTGACGTTGGAAGATGTGCTCGAAATTGTTGAATCAGAGCGCCGCACGGGCGGTTTGTTGGGCGTTTTCGTGCAGTTGGGCGGACAGACTCCGCTAAAGCTCGCGAAAGCCCTCAAAGATGCTGGGGTCCCGATTTTGGGCACTACTCCCGAAGCTATTGACCTTGCTGAGGATCGCGGCGAGTTTGCGCGCGTGCTGGAGGAAGGTGGTCTGATTTCGCCGAAGAATGGTACCGCATATACCTTCGAGGGCGCCAAACGCGTTGCTGATGAGATTGGGTACCCGGTGTTGGTTCGTCCCTCCTATGTGCTGGGCGGGCGCGGTATGGAGATCGTCTATGACGAAGCAAATCTTGCACGCTACCTTGAAAATGCGACCGAGGTTTCTCCCTCTCAGCCAGCACTCATCGATAAGTTCCTGGAAGACGCTATTGAGATTGATGTGGATGCGCTCTTTGACGGCACCGAGCTCTACTTGGGCGGTGTCATGGAACATATTGAAGAGGCTGGCATTCACTCAGGTGATTCCTCCTGCACCTTGCCGCCAATTACCTTGGGCCCCGATGTGATCGCCAAGGTTAAAGAAGCAACCGAGGCTATTGCGCGTGGTACCGGAGTGCGGGGCCTGATTAATATTCAATTTGCCTACGTCTCAGAGAATCTGTTCGTGATTGAGGCAAACCCACGTGCATCTCGCACCGTTCCGTTTGTCTCGAAGGCAACCGGAGTGCAGCTGGCTAAGGCGGCCGTGATGATCGGTTTGGGGAAGAGCATTGCCGAGCTAAAGGCAGAGGGATACTTGCCTAAGAACATGGATGGTGCATCCCTGCCGCAGAATACTGCAATTGCAGTTAAGGCAGCGGTTCTCCCGTTTAGCCGCTTCCGCACTCCTGAGGGTGTGGTGGTTGATTCCCTACTTAGTCCTGAAATGCGCTCGACCGGTGAAGTCATGGGTCTTGATACCCTCTACGACACTGCCTTTGCGAAAGCCCAGGCAGGTGCTGGGTCACCGCTACCGACCGAGGGCAAGGTCTTCGTTTCGGTGGCTAACCATGATAAGCGCAATGTGATTATCTATGCCAAGATGCTTGAACAGCTGGGCTTCGAGATTGTCTCCACCGGCGGCACTGCAGATGTGCTTCGTCGCAATGGTGTGAATTCCACGGTTGCCTCCAAGTTTGCGGAAGCAAACGGTCAGCATTCGATCGTTGATATGGTGCGCAATGGCGAAATTGATCTGATTTTGAATACACCTGCCGGTGGTGCTGCTCGTAGCGATGGCTACGAAATCCGTGCGGCCGCGGTCAGTGTTGGTTGCCCTGTGATGACCACGATTTCGGAGTTCGCGGCTGCTGTTCAAGCTATTACCGCGCTGCGCGAGCGTAGCTGGGAGATCATAAATCTGCAAGAGCATGGTGAGTTCTTGCGAACCGCCAGTACACGCGAGCAGGGGCAGGACAAGGGCGAACAGGTGCGTGAGGGGGAACTTTCGTGATCCCCTTCGGCGATCGTCTTGCGGCTGCGATGGACGAATATGGTCCGTTGTGTGTGGGTATTGACCCGCATCCGAGCCTGCTGCAGGCTTGGGGTTTGGAAGATTCTGCCGAATCTCTGCGTACCTTCACCACAGCTGTCTACGAAGGATGCGTCCCCTACGCCGCAGCGCTTAAACCCCAGGTTGCCCTGTTTGAGCGCCACGGTTCCGCAGGTCTTGCCGTGTTGGAAGAGCTCTTTGCTCGCGCCGCTGAAGACCGGGTTCTAATCGTGGCGGATGCAAAACGCGGTGATATTGGCTCGACTATGAAAGCCTATGCGGATGCTTGGCTCGGTACCTCTTCACCACTCGGCACGGATTCGGTCACGCTAAGCCCATATTTGGGGTTCGAGTCGCTTCGCCCAGCGCTGGATGCGGCAACTGCGAACCAGCGTGGAACTTTCGTGCTGGCGCTGACCTCAAACCCTGAGGGTAAGAGTGTGCAGCATGTGGGCAAAGCAGAAGATACCGGAGCGGTAGCGAAGCAGGTTATTGCCGCAGCTACCGCAGAGAACACTGCACAGACCTGGGAACGCATGGGTTCATGCGGTCTAGTTGTGGGCGCCACTGTAGGGGAGGCCCTCAAAGAATTGGCGATAGACCTGAGCACTTTCAACGGTCCCATTCTTTCGCCGGGATATGGTGCCCAGGGGGCTAGTGCTGAGGACCTATACCGAATTTGCAGGTGTTGAACCTCAGGTTTTGGTGAATTCCAGCCGTGGCGTGCTCTCTGCAGGTCCGCAGCCGACTGATCTGGCGCGGGCGGCGCAGAGTGCACGTGACGATTTAGTGCGTGCACGTGGCACATCGTAACTCGTTGTGATCGCGTAGTGGCGTACAGAGTTTATCTGCTCTGTGCGCCATTGCACTATGTTGAGCCTGAAAGGCTTTACGTTACGAACCTCGGTTCATCGTTTTACAGTGCAACATGCTAAGTTAGAAAACGTAAGAACGCTGATTTATATACATATATCGCTTGATGGGAGACCCCATGCCGATTACGCCGCTAACCGATGAGGTGCGTGCATCAGCACGTGAAAAGGCGTTGCTTGCCCGTACTCGCCGCCAGGAAGTTAAGCAGGCACTTTCTACCCGTGAGCTGTCGGTACGTCAGGTACTCGATCTGGTCGATGACGACCAAGCTCTTGCAAAGATGCCTGTGGATCAAATGCTCCGTGCCCTTCCGGGAATTGGTGCTGTGCGTGCCGAGAAAATTATGGAAGAACTGCAGATCGCGCCGACCCGTCGTTTGGGCGGTCTTGGTGTGCATCAACGCCGTAAAATGGTGGAGTATTTTAACCGCAATGTTCGGCATACACGCCGCCGCAGCGGTCGATAGTTCTCGCCGCCGAATAAAATACGCATTATTACATCACACCGTAGGAAGAACCCGATGACTGCTCAACCTAGACTTACCGTTCTGGCTGGTCCCACTGCCGTGGGTAAGGGAACCGTCTGCCAGTATATTCGTGAGCACTATCCGAACGTCTGGTTTTCCGTTTCGGCAACTACTCGTGACCCTCGCCCCGGCGAAGAAGAGGGGGTGCACTACTATTTTGTCTCGCATGAGGAATTTGATCAGATGATCGCTGACGGACAGATGCTTGAGTATGCGGTAGTGCACGGTAAGAATAAATACGGTACTCCGCGTGCTAAGGTTCAGGAAGCTCTAAATGCTGGTCGCCCGGTAATCCTTGAGATTGATCTTCAAGGGGCTCGGCAGATTCGGGAGTCTATGCCGGAGGCACAGCTGATTTTCTTGGCACCGCCCAGCTGGGATGAGCTTGTGTCTCGATTGGTAGGGCGCGGTACTGAATCGGAGCAGGAACAGCAGCGGCGTCTTGAGACCGCCAAAATCGAGCTTGAGGCTGAAAGCGAGTTCGACGTAACCGTGGTCAATGATTCGGTAGAGCGCGCGGCGCAGGAGATTGCGCACATCGTGGGTGCTGAATCTGCTGAAGCATAGGGTACGTATTTTGGCGGCGTGTCGGGTATTACTGTGCTTTCTCGTTAAGGTACGTGATTTTTACCGAGTTTAGCGGTATAATATTGCTTTAGTTTTGGCTGAGTTCGTGTACATGAATGTCAGCAGTGTACAAAGACAACATATTGGAGTTTCTGTGGTAAACGAAATCAAAGAGCACGAAGACTACAACTTCGTTGATGGCGTAGCTCCCGAGGGGGATTGTGAACCCCAGCGCGGATGCGCTGATTCAGAAGGCTGAGTCTAAGTACGGGCTGGTGATTTTCGGTGCTCGTCGTGCTCGCCAGATTAACGCTTATTACGCGAATCTGCAGGAGAGCGCGGGCGACCACGTTGGTCCTCTGGTTGAGTCTGAGGCTAATGACAAGGCTCTTTCGGTTGCAATGCGTGAAATTATGGCAGATCAGATTGTTGCCGATCACGTGCCGGATGGGCACTTCAACGAAGATGGTTACCTGGTTCCTGAGGAATTCGCATCCTTGGGTCTGGGCGACGCCGATTTCGGTGCTATCGAGGAGGAATATATTCCTGCCGGTACCGAAGAGGTTATTGCTCTTGAAGAGGTTGTTATTGACGACTCCGCTGAGTAAGGAACGTTTGTAAATACCATGCGCATTATCGTTGGTATTGGAGGGGGCATTGCCGCATATAAAGCGGTAATGCTCCTTCGTCTTTTCGCAAAAGATGGGCATGAGGTTATTGCCATGCCCACCGAAGCTGCCTTGGAGTTTGTGGGTAAAGCTACCTTCGAGGCCCTGAGCGGCAACCCGGTTTCCACGAGCGTTTTTGAGCGTGTTCCTGAGGTTAACCATGTTCGCCAGGCCGAGCTAGCGGATGCGATTGTTATAGCACCGGCGACCGCCGATTTGATGTCTCGGTTGGCGGCGGGGCGCTGCGATGATTTGCTCTCTGCTACGGTACTGACTACCCATGCACCAGTGATTATGGCTCCCGCTATGCACACTCAGATGTGGGAACATCCAGCAACGCAAACGAATGTGCAGGCTTTGCGCGAACTTGGGTATCACGTGATTGAACCGGCGGTTGGGCGTCTAACGGGTCCCGATTCGGGTGTGGGCCGCATGCCGGAGCCGGAAGATATTTTTGAGGCGGCGCAGCGCGTAATTGCCGAGTTCCCGAAGGGGGAGCAGCACCCTTCGCAGATTCCGGGATATGCGCCCACACGTCCGGTTCACACTGGCTCGGCGGAAGAACCTAGCAGCTCGTTTGCGCCAGGTATTGAGTCCGAGCCCGGAATTTTGGCGGGGAAACGCATCGTGATTACGGCGGGAGGCACCCGTGAGGCCTTGGATCCGGTGCGTTTTTTGGGCAACCGCTCAACAGGTAAACAGGGTGTAGCTTTGGCACAGGCTGCGCGTGATCTGGGAGCATCGGTACATCTAATCGGCGCTAATCTTGAAGTCCCCGAGCCCGAGGGCGTACAGGTAACCCGAGTAGTGAGTGCCCGTGAACTACGCGATGCCGTGCTGGAAGCTCAGAACAACGCCGATATGCTTATTATGTCTGCAGCGGTTGCAGATTTTCGGCCTGCCGAATACGCCGAGTACAAGATTAAGAAGACCGCAGATTCTTCGGACGCTCCCACGATTCAGCTGGTACGCAACCCGGATATTCTGCGTGAAGTCGTGGATCTTCGACAGAAGACAGGTGCCGGTGCGCGCTTGATTGTGGGTTTTGCCGCAGAGACTGGATCAGCTGAGCGAACCCCGCTTGAGCTTGGGCGCGAAAAGCTGGCGCGTAAGGGCTGTGATTTTCTAGCTCTCAACACGGTGGGCGTAAATCAGGGTTTCGGAACCGATGATAATACGATTACGTTGCTCTCTTCGCTTACAGATCGAGAACCTGTTTTTTCAGGCTCTAAACAGCTCGTTTCCGAACAGATATTGCGCACTCTTGCACAGTATGTAAACCCCTGAGAAAAGCACAAATACGCCTAATGTGCAGCCGATTAAGTTTGTGACTTCCTCCCTCCGAGCCTGTGTAACGTTCTGTCATAATTGATACACGAGTTCACATCCTTGGGTACTGTATCCCGCGTGCCCCGAACCTAGTAGAGTAGAAACCGTGAGTAATAACCATCTACGCCTTTTCACCAGCGAGTCGGTGACTGAAGGGCATCCCGATAAAATTTGTGACCAGATTTCTGATGCGATTCTTGACGGCATTATCGCGCAGGATTCCACCGCGAACGTTGCTGTCGAAACAATGGTGACAACCGGACAGGTTCATGTTGCTGGCGAGGTGACAACCTCAAGCTATGTTGAGATTCCATCGATCGTTCGTGAAACTATTCTAGGTATTGGCTACGATTCATCGACCCGCGGTTTCGATGGTGAATTCTGCGGCGTATCGGTATCGATTGGCGAGCAGTCACCCGATATTAACGCTGGCGTATATGAGTCTTTAGAAGCTCGCAGCGGTATCGCAGTTGATGATTATGACCGCCAGGGCGCGGGCGACCAGGGCATTATGTTCGGGTACGCTTCGAACGAGACGAACGTATTGATGCCCGCACCGATTTGGCTGGCGCATCGTCTCTCAGAGCGTCTGACGAATGTTCGTAAAAACGGTACGCTGGTGAACCTGCGCCCGGACGGCAAAACTCAGGTCACTTTGGGGTATGACTCCGATAATAAGCCTGTTTCGGTTGATACCGTGGTGGTTTCTAGCCAGCACACCGCCGATTACGATTTAGCGGATTTGCGTGCGGATATTATCAAACACGTGATTACCCCGGTGCTGGATGCTGCCGAGTTTGACAGTTCGAACACGAAGTTTATTGTGAACCCTGCCGGTCGTTTTGTGCAGGGCGGTCCCGTGGGCGATGCCGGTTTGACCGGTCGCAAGATTATTGTTGATACCTATGGCGGTTCAGCCCGTCACGGCGGCGGTGCGTTCTCGGGCAAGGATCCTTCGAAGGTCGATCGTTCTGCGGCATATGCCATGCGTTGGGTCGCCAAGAATATTGTGGGCGCTGGTCTTGCCGACCGTGCCGAGGTTCAGGTCGCTTACGCTATTGGGCAGGCGGCACCTGTGGGCCTGTACGTCGAGACTTTCGGAACCGAAAAGGTTGATCCTCTCAAGATTGAAAAGGCTGTGCGTGAGGTCTTTGACCTGCGCCCGTTAGCGATTATCAATGACCTTGATTTGCGCCGACCCGTCTATAAAAAGACTGCGGCTCACGGTCATTTTGGCCGCAATGAACCCGAGTTTACGTGGGAGCGCTTGGACCGTGTTGAGGCTCTGCGTTCGGCGGTTTCAACATCCTAATGCGCGAACCTGCGAGTATGCAGCCCAGTAAAGTGGATGCTCAGAGTCCTACCGATACTTCGTCGATGAAAGTTTCGGCTTCTGAACCCGCTCAGCAGGAATCCCTGCAACAGCCTGATCTGTTGCAGGGATTTCCTGCTCTTCGCGATGCCCTGATTCCGCCCGAGCCTGAGCCGGTTGATGTGCACCAGCGGCTTGCCCAGAGCGGGGTACCGTACCCGGTGGCGCGGGTTCGGTTGGATAATACCTGCCGCATCTTGACCGTACCTTTGACTACCAGGTTCCCGCTGAACTGAGCGAAGACGCGGTTCCCGGCGCTCGGGTGCGTGTGCGGTTCGGCTCGCAGCGGGTTACGGGTTTTATTGCGGAGCGCGCCGAAACAACCGACGTTGCTAAGGGCCTGCAGCCGCTTTTATCGGTTCTGTCGCGGATCCCTGCGGTTTCTGCCGAAATCTTTGACCTTGCAGAGGCACTTGCCGATCGGTACGCCTCAACCGTGGCAAATGTTTTGCGGCTTGCGGTGACGCCGCGTGTGGCATCTCTTGATAAACAGTACGCGCAGTTTTTGCCCACGTTCTCCGAGCTTATGGGTCTGCCGCAAGGATCTGATGAAACCGCCGATAAGGCGGAAGACAGCACTTCTGAATCGGTCGCCGAAGGTGACTCAGATACCGACCACGAGCCGCAGGAAGAAGCTCCTGAAGAATTACCGACTAGTGGTTCGCCCTCTTTGACCGATGATATTCGCGGTTTCCTCTTGGGCGGTTTTGCGCCCTACCAGCTTCACTCGCCTGCCGCCCAGGTTTCGGCGGAAGACTCCCGTGCCTTTAGCGATTATGAGAATGGTGCCGAATTTTTAGAGGACTTGGCGGCTGGGTCTCCGGCGCGTGCGGTCATGAATGTGCTGCCCGCGCATCCTGAGTTCGATTGGGCTGAGCTACTGGCTATTGCCGTGGTGACGGCGGCTGCGAATTGTCGTGGTGCCTTGGCGGTGGCTCCCGACCAGAAGACCCTCGACAGGCTTGAGGACGCGCTGAAACGTCGGGTGCCAGCGGGTGCTTATGTTCGGTTGAGTTCGAGCGATAAACCGCATAGCCGGTATCACGCCTATCTGAAGGCACGCCTAGGGCTGGTGCCTATTGTGATCGGCACTCGTGCGGCGGCTTATGCTCCTGTTGCTAATTTGGGCCTGGTGGTGTGCTGGGATGACGGTGATTCTTCGCTTGTGGAGCGCCGTTCGCCCTATTGCCATGCGCGCGATGTGCTGCTGTTGCGTGCCCAAGCAACGGATGCGGCGGTCCTGTTCGCTGGGTACGCAATGAGCAGCGAATCGGCACGATTGGTACGCACCCGGTGGGCTTCGCATGTGCGGGCACCTCGGACGACGGTGCACGAGTTTTCGCCGCGCATTTTTCAACAGGCAACGACCATCAACTGGCGCGTGACCCGTTGGCGGCTGTAGCGCGTATTCCTCGGTTGGCGTTTGAGCGTGCGCGTGTGGCTCTGCAGCATGGCCCGGTGTTGGTGCAGGTTGCGCGCAGCGGCTATGTTCCGTCGTTTTCGTGCCAGCGCTGCCGCATGCCCGCGCGCTGTAATACATGCCGGGGGCCGCTTTCGCTAGCGGCGGGTGCTTCGGTGCCGAGTTGTTCGTGGTGCGGGCGTTTGGCACAGCAGTGGCGGTGTGCAGAGTGCGGGTATGATCAGTGGCGGTCGGGGACCGTGGGGGCTTTGCGCACTGCAGAGGAGCTGGGGCGCGCCTTCCGGGGCGTTTCGGTAATTTCTTCGGCGGGGGACCATGTGCGTGCTTCGGTGGGTGCCGAACCTGCGCTGGTGGTTGCCACCCCCGGGGCTGAGCCGGTGGCGTTTGGCGGTTATGCGGCGGCATTGCTTCTGGACGCCGATTCTATGCTGCGTTTTGATTCTTTGCGTGCCCCGGAGGCCGCCTTGAGGCGCTGGTTTAACGCGGCCGCGCTGGTGCGTTCTGCGGCTCAGGGTGGGGTTGTAGTGACGACCGCGTCGCCATCGCCGGTGGAGCAGGCGTTGGTTCGGTGGGACCCCACATGGTTTGCCCTATATGAGCTGGATGAGCGGTCGCAGATCGGTTTGCCCCCGGCGGTACGCACAGCGGCCATTACGGGTACCGAGGATGATGTTCAGGCGTTCTTAGCGGAGTTGAACCTGCCGGAAGGTGTTCGGGTGACCGGGCCCGTGCCGCTGGATGAAGAGTTTTTTACGCGCCAGCATGCTGCATCTGGCAGTACCGATAGCGGGGGAGAGGGGGATGCTTCCGAGCCTGTTGCTGCTAACCCCAGTGAGGATGCGGTTCCCGGCGACTGGCGCGCTATTCTCTTCTTCTCCTACGCTCAAGCACCACAAGTTACCCACGAGCTGCGTTCTGTGCGTGCGGCGCTCTCGGCACTGCGGCGTGTCGGAGCGGTGCAGGTTCGTTGTGATGGGTTGGATGTGGTGTAGCATTAAGAGTGTACTAATTTAAGTTTTACGGAAATAAAATATACAGGTAGGGTACAAAATGGATATTTATATATCCGAAACCAATGAAATAGAGCGGTATAGTTTGGAAGATATTAAACAAAGTCGTCCAAACTGGATAGGATCTATCATCCTATTGCCCACCTATTGGGATGATTATGGTTACCGCACAGGATATTATTCATATTATATATCACCACATAAAGGCGTAATTTCTCTAGGGCACGTAAAAATTGGCAAAAAAGGCTCTACAGCAAAAATTTATGGGGAAGGCGTGCATCCAGACTTAGAGGATGGAAAACCACTATCTACTGATTTATTTTCACTTGGCACAGGTGAGGAGTATTATAGAGATTTAGAATCATTACGTCATGAAGGTGATCAAATATTCCACGGGTATTTATCAAGTATGAATGATATAATTTATAAAGATATCTACGAAGAAGTAAAAGAAGAGAATGTCTTTCAGCGTTCACTATTACGAGGCATTCCTATAGGAAATGTATTGGTAACTTATAATAATATACTTAAAGGGATAAACCCCAGAACTGAATATAAGTTTCAATATAGCATAAAACATAAATTGGCTACAAAGAATACATTCTTAGAAATTTCTGTACTTCCTCAAGAATATACTCCAACAAATATTCATGTACTCATTGGTCGTAACGGAGTTGGAAAAACAACAATATTGCTTGAAATAGCTAATAAATTACTGTCCATACAAAACTCTAGGGACGTAGATGTAACAGCTTCTCCCATTAACAATTTTTCTAGCCTTGTCGCAATGTCATTTAGTTCATATGATGAATATCCAAAAGAAGATGAGTACACTATAAATTATAATTATATAGGTGTTCGTGTGTCTAACCAAGAAGAGTATAATCAAAGCCCATCAATTCACTCCTATCCAGAATATTTTGATAAATTCGTGCGCGAAGACTTTTTAGATAACTTCAATACAATATTAGGACCCTTTAATAGTAAAAAGGATATATATTTGAAATGTCTTGATATTCTTAATAACGATCCTATGTTTCAAGAATCAGGTATCAGGAACTTGTAAATGAGTATATTATAAAAGTTAATGAATACCAAAAAAACTCAAACTGGTTTGCTTTTTGGCAGAAAAATATCAAAAAGGCTTTTTAACGAAATATTCACAGGTAAAGTAGGTAAAATATTTGATAAAATGAGTTCAGGTCATAAGTCAGTCCTTCGATCAATTACCAAAATGGTTAATTGTATAAGTGTTAATTCATTAATCTTGATTGATGAGCCTGAAAACCACCTACACCCCCCTCTTTTATCTTCCTTTATACATGCTCTTGCCTACCTACTGAGTTCTCAAAACTCGGTTGCGATAATATCTACTCATTCCCCAGTTGTACTTCAAGAAGTACCTAAAAAATGTGTTTATAAATTAACACGCGCAGGCTATGAGTTTACAGCTAAGCACCCTTCTATTGAAACCTTTGGTGAGAATGTTGGTATTTTAACTCATGAGGTTTTTGAACTAGAAGTAACAAATACAGGGTTCTACTCTTTGTTAGAAAAACTTGCTTCAGACTCAGAAAATTATAAAGATGCACTGAATAAGCTAGATAATAGACTTGGTGCAGAAGGTAGGGTATTTCTGCGAGGTTTAGTACATGAAAAAAATCGTGAGCGCCAGGAGGATATGAATTAATGCCTTGGAACCTACCTGCACAGAAAAATATCACAATTTCTTCAATAGATATTATTAATTTTATCCTTGGATCGGCGCCTAGAAAGAAAAACTGAAAATAATGAAAAACTGAGAGATGTATTAAAAAAGTTCTGAAATAAAAAGAAATAACTGAAAACATATCATTAAGATATAAAAAAATTTGGCAGAAATAGATGAGCTTTTATAAATTCGGAAGTTCTATTCACTATAAACACCTTACTGCCAAAGATTTATCTTTTATATACGAAAAATTCCGTAATGAAAAAAAGTATGGGAAAAATATTTTTCTAGATAGTATAAGCCGAGGAATTTGCTTATTTTGCCTGATTGATTCTGCTAATGAAATTGACCACTACCTACCAAAAGAAACTTTTCCTGAACTATCAATACAAGTATACAATTTAATACCATCATGTAGTGCTTGTAATAAATCAAAAATCAACTCATGTTCCCGAAAGTAAGGGACTCAGCTTATACATCCTTATTTCAATAAAATTGATTTTTAATAGTCGATGGATGTACTCATATCCTAATGAAAAATTTCCCCAAGACCCATCAAGCCGTGCGATAGTATTTGAGGTAATTTGTGATAATGAATTTATTAATAAACCTGATAAAGAACGATTAAAAAACCATTTTGATAAATTAAAATTAAATGACCGTTATGATAAAAAGGTACGAGATGAACTGTTCACTGTGTATAAATTATTGAGTGGATTACCTGATGTCGAAAAAAATGCTGAATGTAGAAAAGAGTATCTATATGAGATATCTGAACAGCGCAAAAATGAAGCTGTAGAATCAGGAGAGTATTCTTATAAAGGAATGGGTGATAATTGGTGGAAATCTGTTTTTCTTGAGGGGCTTGCAGAAAGTGAATGGTACTGCGAGGAGGGGTATAAAATACTTGCTGAAAAAATCGACAAAGCATCGTATGATGAATTACAATAAATATTTCATAATCCTCACCAGTTTCAACGCCGAGTCGCGCCACGAGTAGTGTGAAGCATCCTGCAAGCCTTTGAGGATCACGTGGTCGCGGACCGCGTCGTCTTCGAGGGAACGGATCGCCTCAATCCAGGCGCGGGCATCTGCCTGCGGGTCTTCAGTTACCGGTGCAAAAACGGCGTGCGGGGCGATCTCGCGGAAAATATCGATATCGCTAATCACGGCGGGGCAACCCGCCGCCTGAGCTTCCACCACGGGCAGCCCATACCCCTCGGCTCGTGAAGCCGTCACCAGTGCATGCGCAGATTCCAGCAGCTCCGCATACTCTTCATCGGAAACCCCGTTGTGCACCACAACGTTCGAGCTTGCCGCCAGGGGGGAGAGCAGCCCCTGTTCTTCGAGCTCGTTGCGGCGAGCATCCGGCATCTTTGACAGTAAATGCAGCGTGTACTCCGGCAGCTCACGCATGGCGTACAGCAGTGTCTCCACATTCTTATACGGCATGAACGAGCCCATATACACCAAGTGCCTGCTCGCGCCCTCGGCCCGTGACTTTGCACGGTGCAGAGCCTCATCCTCGCTCACCACAGACCCCGGCTGCGGGGCATTCGGCACCACGTGCAGCGGCTTCTCCGTCAACCGGTGCTCACGAATTAGCTGCGCCGTAGACTCCGAAACCGTCACCACGGCATCTGCCCGGTTCAGCAGCATGCGCTGCGGTGTATAGCTCTTATGGAACAGCCGCCACCCAGCACGCACCGGTGCAGGCAAAAATCCCGGAGGAGTCGGGTGTGCATAATAAATCAGGTCATGCAGGGTCAGCACCAGCTTGAACCTACGCCCCACCGAACCGATCGTCTGCATAGGTGAAAACACCACATCAGGCTTGTACTTGTTGAGCTGAAGAGCCGCAGTCGGCTCTAAGGGGCCGGTCGGCGAACAAATCTTCACATGCGGCAAATCCGGGAGCATCTGCAGCTGGCGTTCATCACTAATCACCATCACCAACTGCAGATCGGCGACCTCGGGAGCACTGGAATCCATCAAATCCTTCAACGCGCCCAAAAGCGAAGCGGTATACCGGCTAATGCCGTCGTGAAAGCCAATACGTGTATAACGGGCGTCAACCATAAGTTTCATAGGATTCTCCTCGGGATTACACCGTAAAATCTTCGTGCGTGAACTCTGCAATCAAACCTGCCGCCACTGTAGGCGTCTCATAATGAATCAAATGCCCAACCTCAGGAATCATCTCAAAACGTTCACCGGGGGAGTGCGGGCGCCCCTCAAGCGCGGCAAACATGGTGCGCGCGGTCTGCGGGGTACCCAAATCATCGTCTTCGGCAACAAGCATCTGCACGGGAACCCGAATCTGCGGGGCAAATTCGGCGGCAGTTGCCGAAATCGAAACCTCATAAGCCTGCAAAACACCCTTACGCGATCCGAAAGACCCAAAATAGGCGGCGTGCTGGTTATTGATAAAGCGGCGCATGTCCGGTTCGCGGGTGCGCATCATCAGCTCGCTCGTCACACGGGTAATCAGTTGTGAACGCAGCAATGGATAACCAATTTTTCGGGAAGCGCCGCGCCCACGCGATAATAAAACGATGCCGCCCGCGAAGCAATCTTCTGTGACCCTTCGAGTGCGGGCTCGCTAATGGGGTTAATGAGCGTTAGGCGGTCAAGTCCGTGCGGATATTCAGCGGCATAAGCAGCGGTTACGATAGATCCAAACGAGTGCCCTACCACGTGAATATCAGAGCCATCAGGGCATACAGGGTTTATCTGTCCAATAAGCGCGTGCAACCATGCGGTATAGCCCTGTAAAGAAACAGTCATGGGCAGGTCTTCTGAACGTCCGAAACCTGGCAGGTCGGGGCTGATAATACTAGCTTCGGGTAAGAGTTTCAGAAGCCTGTTCGCAATAATCTCAAGCCCGTGATGATCGCCGCGGAACCCGTGAATCAGCAGGATTTTTGGAGAGCATTCGGAGGGAAAAACGCCGGTGTTCATGCCCGCACCGTACTGCCAATACCGTGTAGTTGCCCCAAACAGCTCTATTTCAAATCTAGTGCCCGGGATGAGTGCCCCCGGCACACCTTCAAGAACGGTACTGGGTGATGTCACGGCGGGTGCCTTTCGTGTGTTGCGGGCTCGGTCACTGTAAATCCCTGAGAGAGATTCACGGAGGGCGTGCGTAAACCGGCTTACGCACACAATGAGTTCTCTCAGTGTACGTGGAATTTCTGTGTAGGTGCTAGAGATTTAGATGAAAAGTCAAACAATATTCAGAGTTTCATCGTATACGGCTGAAAATGGTTTATACGCGCAGGGTTACTCGGGAGGAAACGAAGGCAAGCGGGCGCGGGCGGTGGGGCATCCACGATATGAAACGGGAACTCGTGAGTTTATGAATACATCAAGAAACCTTTGTGGGTACACGCTAGAATAGGTTGGTTAGCGAAAATCAAACGTCAAAGGAATCGTAGTGTCTGCTGAGGTAGAGACCGAACGCACCGAGAATGCGTATGACTTCCGTGCACAGGAAGCGAAATGGCGCCCCTACTGGGAAGAAACGGGTGTCTTCAAGCCAACCGGCAACGCCGCGAAAGGTCGCCGCTATGTGCTAGACATGTTTCCGTACCCCTCAGGCGACCTGCATATGGGCCACGCAGAAGCGTTTGCTATTGGAGACATGAATGCCCGCTACTACAAGCAGTGCGGCTACGATGTTCTGCACCCTATCGGTTGGGATTCCTTCGGTTTGCCCGCAGAAAACGCGGCTATCAAGAACGGTACCCACCCAAAAGAGTGGACCTACAAGAATATTGACACGCAGGCAGAATCTTTCAAACGCTACGCTATCGCCGTGGACTGGGATCGACGTCTGCACACCTCAGACCCCGAATACTATAAGTGGACCCAGTGGCTTTTCGAGCAGTTCTATAAGAAAGGCCTGGCCTACCGCAAAGACTCAATGGTTAACTGGTGCCCCAAAGATCAGACGGTGCTCGCGAACGAGCAGGTGGTTAACGGTGCCTGTGAACGATGCGGCACCACAGTTACCAAAAAATCGCTGAATCAGTGGTACTTCAAGATTACTGACTACGCCCAGCAGCTTCTTGACGATATGGAGCAGCTTGAGGGCAAATGGCCCGAACGTGTTCTACTGATGCAGCGGAACTGGATTGGGCGTTCCGAAGGTGCTGAGGTTCGCTTTGAGATTGAGGCTACCGAGGCGCAGCCTGCCGAATCCTTCACGGTCTTCACTACCCGCCCAGATACCCTCTACGGTTCAACCTTTATTGTTGTTGCCGCTGACTCGACTTTTGCCGAGAAGATTGTGGCACCTGAGCAGGCACAGGCGCTAGAAGACTACCGCGAGCAGATTAAGGCGCTCAGCGATATTGACCGCCAGTCTTCCGAACGTGAGAAGACCGGTATGTTTACCGGGCGATACGCAATCAACCCGCTGAATGGTGCAAAGCTGCCGGTGTGGGCTTCCGATTACGTGCTTGCCGATTATGGTACCGGCGCTATTATGGCGGTGCCTGCGCACGATCAGCGCGACCTTGACTTCGCCAAGAAATTCGACCTGCCGATCGTGACGGTGCTCGATGTCGAGGGCGAGGAAGACCCTGCCGAGTCGGGTATCGCCACTGCGGGCGATGGGGTGCTCATTAACTCCGGTGAGCTAACCGGACTTCCTAAGGCAGAGGCTATTGCGAAGGCTACCGAGCTGGTTGAGGCTGCCGGCACCGGCGAAGGTAAGGTTATTTACCGCCTGCGCGACTGGTTGCTCTCGCGCCAGCGTTTCTGGGGCACGCCTATTCCCGTGATTCACTGTGAGGACTGTGGCGAGGTACTGGTTCCTGAAGAACAGCTGCCGGTTCTGCTCCCAGATAATCTGCGCGGTGAACAGTTAGCCCCCAAGGGACAATCGCCCCCTTGCTGCCGCCGATGACTGGGCCATAGTTCCCTGCCCGCAATGCGGTAAGAGCGCCCGCCGCGATTCCGACACGATGGATACCTTCGTGGATTCTTCCTGGTACTTCCTGCGCTATGTTTCACCCCGTTACGCCGAAGGCCCTTTCGACCCGCAGGTGATCAGGGAATGGGGCGCGGTCGATATGTACGTGGGCGGTGTGGAACATGCGATTCTGCACCTGCTGTATGCGCGTTTCTTCACCAAGGTTATTCGCGATCTGGGGCTGATTGAGCACGGCGAGCCGTTCAAAGCCCTCATGAATCAGGGGCAGGTTCTCAACGGCGGTAAGGCCATGTCGAAGTCGCTCGGCAACGGCGTAAACCTGGGTGAGCAGCTTGATAAGTTCGGTGTGGATGCGGTGCGCACCACCATGATCTTCGCTTCGCCGCCCGAAGATGATGTGGACTGGGCGGACGTTTCACCCGCCGGTTCGCAGAAGTTCTTGGCGCGCGCATGGCGTATTGCTCAAGACGTTACCTCCGAACCTGGCGTGGATGCGGCATCCGGCGATGCGAACCTGCACAAGCTGGTGGCGCGTACCGTACACGATGTGAAACAGCTTCTTGACTCGGGTAAGTTCAACGTGGTGGTCGCCAAGACTATGGAGCTGGTGAATGCTACCCGTAAGGCTATCGATTCGGGCCCTGGGGGAGCGGACCCTGCGGTGCGCGAAGCCGCCGAAACTATTGCGATCTTGTTGTCACTCTACGCGCCGTACACTGCCGAGGACACGTGGCACGCGCTGGGATACGATAACCCGGTACTGACCGCAGGTTTCCCGCAGGTAGACGAATCCCTGCTCGTGGATGATACTGTCACCGCAATCGTGCAGATCAAGGGCAAAGTGAAGGCGCGCCTTGAGGTATCAAAGGATATTTCTGAAGCTGAGCTTGAAAAACAGGCCCTGGAGGATGAGACTATCGCGAAGCTGGTGGAAGGCTCGGAAATCCGTAAAGTGATTGTGCGAGCCCCCAAACTGGTGAATATCGTCATCTAGAGTTTTCAGAACGTTGATGCGGTGCCGCCGGAAGAAAACTTTTTGGGTTTTTCGTCCGGCGGCACCATTCTTTTTAGCTATGATGAGAAAGTCGGTTATCGCAAATCGCCATATTTTTAAGATTCAGGAGGGCGCCTTATGGGACGCATCGCCGTCGTGACAGACTCAGCCGCTGCTATTACCCCTGAAATTCTTAAAGAGCGGCAAGAACGCGGTGGGTTTGCCGTGGTACCCATGCCGGTATCCGTTCAAGAGACGCCCGCACGTGCAGGAATCAGGGGCACCCGAGTCGAGACGAAGACCCGCGACTTAACCGGTCTTAGCCTCGAGGAAATTGACGAAGCCATTTTGATGGCGCATGTCCTCGGAAATACGGTCCATACCTCCGGTCCAGCCCCCGGTGTCTTTGCCGATACCTACGATACCCTTGTTGATGAAGGGTACGAGCATATTCTGTCGATACATCTCTCGGGAGAGCTCTCTGGAACCGTTGAATCAGCGCGAGTGGGTGCGCAGCTTTCTAAAGCGCGAGTGACCGTACTTGATTCCCGCACCGTCGCCGGTGCCTATGGGCACGCGGCATTGCACGCCCATGATGCAGCCGATATTTGCAATAGTCCTGAGGAGCTTGCCGAAGTGGTTACCGGTATATGCGCCGAGACCGACATTTATTTCTACATTCCTACTCTCGATGCGCTTCGTCGCGGAGGCCGTGTCTCACCCGCGTTGGCGATGGTCGGGCAGATGTTCCAGATCAAGCCTATCGGCACGGTCGCGGATGGAAAACTGACCTATGTTGAGCGCCCCCGTACCGCAACGCGCGCGAAAGAACGCCTCACGCAGATTATTCGTGACGTTTGTACCAAGCACCAATCGGTAAAAAAGCATCCTGCAGCTGTGGCTACGCAGCACGGCGTGCGACCAACCGGTCACGTGGTAGCACTTCACCATATGGGCAACCTTGCGGAGGCTAAAGCCTTGCAAGATTCGTTGGGCGCCTTCGCTTCGGATGCGGTTCTCAGCTCTCTCCCGCCCGTATTGGCGGCGCATTCCGGGCTGGGAGCACTTGCCGCTGTCATCTATTAGCCATGCGCGCATGCACAATGTGAGAATGTCATATTTCTTTGTGTCGCCGCTAAAATTACCCGATTCACCCGCAAAAATTGGCGCAATCCCTGTGGATAGCCGGTTTTTGTGTCCCGCTCGGATAGTTATCCACAGAATATAGAAACCGCCCGGCGGGGGCGTAAGCACACGGCTAGGCTTGCACTATGACCCGCGATAACGCCCACCAAGCATTTCATCCACTAAGCTCCTCTATGCAGACTCTACCCGAAAGAGCTGAGACGCCGGTACCAGCACAGGAAGCTCAGACAGAGAAGCAAAGCCCCTATGAGATCTGGGATGACGAGCCCACAGAACGCCTTATGCCGCACGATGATTTTGCGGAAGGGTCTGCTTCTTCTGCCTCGGTGGGGAAGAGCCCTCGAAGACTCTACTCAGATTCTTACGAACAAACCGTGTATGAGCAGCATGAGTCGGCATCTGAACAGCTTTTAAGACGAGCTAGACAACGCGTCACTCATAGCACCGAACCAGACGATTTGGCGGAAAGCTACTACGAGGGCACACAGCAGCAGATCTCCGCGGTAAAACCTGCGTACAACCCTGCCAATGAACAGCGCGGCGAGCATACTAATCACGTTATTGCACAGCGCGAGAATATGCCCGAAGAGCTCATTCAGGATGATTGGGACGAATGGGAAACACCAGCGAAAACCCGTGCTTTTCGGTGGAAGGTTCCACCCTATGCCGTCTTCGTTTTAGCCTTGGGCGTTCTAGGAATTATTCTTTGGGGGTTGCTAGGATTTACGCCCACTCCGCAAGCAAACGAAGAGTCTACCAGTAGCGCCCAGGTGGCGGCGCCAGGGGCTAGCTCATCCGTAATTCCGAGTGCCACCCCTTCGGATTCATCTGCGCAGAATAAGGTTCCGAATAAGAATGGCACTATTCGAGTGCATATAGCTGGAGCAGTCAAAACTCCTGGCGTGCAAACGCTCCCTGCTGATGCCCGCGCCATTGATGCCCTTGAAGCCGCAGGAGGCGCAACCCCGGATGCCGACCTCAACCGGGTGAACCTCGCGGGCAGCCTTAGCGACGGCACACAGCTTTACATCCCCAAGACAGGGGAGACCGCTGCACCGGTACTTGCCGCACCAGCCGGAGGAAACAGTGCTTCACCCAACGGTTCTCCGGGAACCGCGCAAAATCCTGCGGCACCGAAATCTTCCGCGGGCACTGGGCAGCAGGGCGCACAGGGTTCTCCTATAAACCTGAATACTGCGACTGCTGAGCAGCTGCAGACTTTGCCGCGCATTGGTCCTTCTCTGGCCGCCCGCATTATTTCTTGGCGTGATGCTCACGGAGGCTTCAAAAGTGTTGATGAACTGGATGCGGTACCCGGCATCGGTCCCTCTCTCATGAGTTCGCTGCGCCCGCTCGTCACAGTCTAAATCCGTTAGCGTCAAACAATATAGGTAATGAGCCGCATCATGAGTTTTCTGCACATTCCGCCTAAGCTCAAACCATATCTCACCCGAAATTTCGCCCGTACTGAGTGGATGCGCTATCGCCGCGACCATAACCGCGAATGGTTTCGCGCTGTCAGTGCCATTATTCACCTTGATATACGGCTTATAGTCTCGGCGGTCGTACTCTGGATTTTCACGCTGGCCGCCATGTATCACGGTACTTTTCAGCCCTATAAATACTGCGTTTTAGTGGCTATTAGCCTGCTTGGAATAATCACCATAACGCTCAATACCTTCTATGGACGCAAAATCGCCCATATTCTTTGTCCTATACTCGGGCAGTTCATGTTCATTATGCTCTTGGTGACTCTGCAAGCTGTCCTGCTCATGCTGACCGGAACGGATTCCAGCCGCACGACCCTAAGAGATGCCGAAGGAACCTCGTTACGTATAACCGGAGTCATCAGGGAAATACGCCCTCTTGACTCGCATACGAATATGATCATTCTCAGCACCGACACGGCTCAATACCGTAATCTTCGAGCACCAATTCATGAAGATATTCGTATTTACAACAACACACAAAAACAGCAGCTTAACCCCGGAACCCGGGTTAACGCGCTCGGAACCCTTGAAAATAAAGGCACCACCGCATTCCTCAAAGGTGCAAGCATATTCCCTCAGCCGAACCAATATCTTGAGCACACGCGCGCCCTAAACACCAGGATGCGCGATTATGCCCGCCGACACCTCGATGCCGAAACCACGGCGTTACTTCTAGGTACCGCCTATGGCGATGACTCCGCGATGCCCAACACCAGTAAGGAAAACTATAAGCTTAGCGGGCTCAGTCACCTTACCGCAGTCTCTGGAGCAAATATCGTCATCATTTTCATGGCTGGCTACCGTTTTGGAATTCTCGTGCGCGTTCCACGCCGCCTTATGATCGGAATGGGTATTACCGCCGTTGTTCTCTACTCCACGATTCTCACCTTTGAGGGATCCGTAATCCGCTCTATTCTCATGGGGTCACTGGGAGCTTTGGCGATGCTCCGCGGCACCGGGAGAAATACTCTTAGCGCGCTCGCCACCACTATCGTGTTCTGCCTCGTCGCTGCGCCGAAACTCGCCGGTGACCTCGGCTTTATGCTCTCCACCGTGGCTACGGCATCGCTGATAGCGCTCGGACCCTCACTCACGCGCCTCTTGATGCGCGTCCTACCGCACACACCCTCGCCGAACTTATAGCAGCTTCCGCCAGCGCCTCGCTCTGGTGTACCCCTGTGATTTTAGGTATCAGCGGCAAAATACCGCTCTATACCATTCCCGCAAATATGCTCGCCGCTCCACTAACCGCGATCACAATGTTTGCTGGTCTTGCCGCGTTCCTGAGCTACAGCATCAACTTCACGGCCATCACGGATATTGCTCTTATTCTCGGTAGAATACCGGCACAGGGCATCGAATACATAGCGAAATATTTTGCACACGCACCCGCAAATCCACTCGATGTAGATGTTACTCCAGCATCTGTAGCTTTTGCTGGAGTTACTGTCTTTGTGGGTAGCCTGCTGATATGGCTCTGGGATTACCGTATTTACAAGCGCGAGCTTCACCTCGATTATGTACGTATACCCGGTACTCGGCATGTAACTAGTACGCACCGTCAATCACCAACGCACCAAATCGGTCAAAGACACTTCGGTATGATAGAAACAGCAACACACCGAACGAGCAATGAGGTACCGTGACTCCCAGGGGAAGCTCATCACGCGGCAACTACCGCGGCCAACGCGCTAATAAAGCGCTTGATAACGCATGGCGCACCGTAGATCCCGCACCGGTCATCATGCTCCACGGTTCCGAAGAGTATTTCGCTTCACGAGCACGTGAACGTCTGCGCACCGCTTTTTATAGCACCTATCCAAATGCAGACCTAGTCACCATCAACGCTTCCACCTACACTGCGGGGGAACTCACTCTCCTCGCGAGCCCGTCGCTCTTCGGGACTGCCAAAATAATAGATGCTGACAACGTCGCTACCATGAGTGAAGACTTCCTTAACGATGTTCTCAGCTACATTGCTGCCCCAGAATCCGACATTATGCTCATCATGCAGCATTCCGGCGGTAACCGCGGCAAAAACTCATTGATGCCATACGTAAAAACCACGTTCTTATTCCTTGTAAACCGCTCAAAGCCGAGCGCGAAAAAACGGAATTTGTCACCGGTGAATTCCGAGCGGCTAAACGCACTATCGATCCCGGCGCCCTACGCCTACTCGTAGCCGCCACCAACGACACCGCCGAACTTGCCTCTGCCTGTGCTCAACTTCAAGCAGATATTGCGGGAAATATTACCGAAGAGATCGTGAACCGTTACTATGGCGGGCGAACCGAAGTTACTGCTTTTCGGGTGGGAGACGCCGCCGTTACGGGAAACGCAGCAGAAGCACTTAGGCTTTTGCGACATGCTTTAGCAACGGGAACAGAACCTATCCCTCTGTTGGGGGCACTTGCCATGCGTATTCGCAATATTGCCCGCGTGCATCATGTGCGTGCCAGTGCCCAGGAACTTGCCCGTGAGGTAGGTATGGCTCCGTGGCAGGTTGAACAGGCGCAACGCGACGGAAGGCGTTTCACCGGGGAACAGATCGCCCGTATCGTGCAGCTACTTGCTGATGCCGACGCACAGCTCAAGGGGGAGGGCCTAGACCCGGTATATGCGGTTGAACGCGCGGTACTTGCCATTGCGTTGCCTCATAACCGCTCATAAATGCATTTTTATTTTGCTCATATATGAGCTAGGGAAAGATTTGCGTTATAAGGCATAATGGACTCCATGCTACAAACACTGAAAAAAGCATTCTTCGCCGTTTTGCCTTCGCTTCGGAAAGCAGCAGAAGATGCTCTGCGCGATAATGCACAACAGTCGCAAGCACAGACCAACCACGATTCTGAACAACCTCAGACATCAAATGCGCCGAAACCAGGCCCCGGTGCTTCTAAGTCTGCGGCCTCTCAACAGCAGAGTTCGCAGGGACAGGGCTCAGACTATCCAGGAGACTATCGCGGGTCTATTGACTTTGAGTATTCTCCCTCATTGGACGGCGATCCAGATCCTGGTGAGATCGTGTGGACTTGGGTTCCTTACGAAGAAGACCATACTCAGGGGAAAGACCGCCCGGTCATCCTTGTAGGGCGTGACGGGGAATACCTGCTTGCCTTCATGATGACCAGCAAAGACCACAACAACCGCGATCATGCAGATTCTAATTATCTAGATATTGGTTCAGGCTCTTGGGATTCCCAGGGTCGGGCCTCCGAGGTCAAACTCAATCGCGTCTTACGGGTGCGTCCTGAGAACATGCGCCGTGAAGGGGCAATTATGCCTCAAGAGACTTTCCGCCTTATCGAACAAGCCTACAACCGCCGTTAGTCCGAGATTGTACCTATCTCAAAAGCGCGAAAATCATATATCTTCCTTGAAATAACAGGTATTCTTACAGGCATTTATCTGCTATGATTTGTGGTTGAGTGTCTGGTGGTCATCAGGCACTGCTGACCGGTTGCCATAGGCATCCCCACGCCGCTCAGTCGATGATCGGTCAGCATAGCCCTCACCGACCAATAAGACAAACAGAAAGTTTAATCGTGGCTAATATCAAGTCCCAGAAAAAGCGCATCCTCACCAACGAGAAGGCTCGTCTGCGTAACAACGCTATTAAATCTGAGCTGAAGACCGCAACCCGCCGGGTTAAGGAAGCTGTTGAGGCACAGAACAAGGAAGCTGCCGAAGAGGCACTGCGTTTTGTGAGCCGCAAGCTGGATAAGGCTGTTTCTAAGGGTGTTCTGCACAAGAAGAACGCTGCTAACAAGAAGTCCGGTCTAGCGCATCTGGTTAACAAACTTTCCTAATGTCAGCCTCTGTATGAGGCGCATTGCGAAGTGATAAGGTTTCCCCGTCGGTTCTCTCCCGGCGGGGAATTCTTTGTGCCCGTCAGCCGTGCCGGTTCGCGCTTCCAGCGTGCATTATGGGAAAATAAAAAATAATTGTGCCAGCTGCCTGATGAACCTCCATGAAAGGAATATGCGAGTGGCTCCTCTGTCGAAAAATCCGCCAATACCGGCGGCTACCGACCCCGCGATTATTCGCAACTTCTGCATTATTGCACATATTGATCATGGAAAATCCACGCTCGCTGACCGTATGCTTCAGGCAACTGGCGTTGTCGCGCCGCGCGATATGAAGGCACAATACCTTGACCGCATGGATATTGAGCGTGAACGAGGCATCACCATTAAATCCCAGGCAGTACGTATGCCATGGGAGATCGACGGTACTTCCTATGCGCTCAACATGATCGACACTCCGGGACACGTTGACTTCACCTATGAGGTCTCTCGCTCACTTGCCGCATGCGAAGGCGCTCTGCTTCTTGTTGATGCGGCACAGGGGATTGAAGCCCAAACTCTCGCCAATCTCTACTTGGCAATGGAGAACGATCTTACGATTATTCCCGTCCTGAATAAGATCGACTTGCCCGCCGCTATGCCCGATAAATATGCTGAAGAGCTGGCGAACCTTATTGGCTGCGAACCTGACGAGGTTCTGCGGGTTTCAGGCAAAACTGGTGAGGGTGTAGAAGCTCTGCTGGACCGTATCGTCGAAGGCATACCCGCGCCTGTGGGGCAGGCGGACACGCCGGCCCGCGCCATGATTTTTGACTCGGTTTATGATTCCTATCGTGGAGTGGTCACCTATGTGCGTGTCGTAGACGGAAAACTTGAACCGCGCCAGAAAATCAAGATGATGTCTACCGGCGCAGAACACGATCTGCTTGAGATTGGGGTAATTTCACCCGACCCCATTCCCTCCAAAGGGCTGAGCGTGGGTGAAGTGGGTTATTTGATCACTGGTGTGAAGGATGTTCGGCAATCCCGCGTAGGCGATACCGTAACCTCTGCTGTAAAGCCTGCCGCAGAATCCCTAGGCGGCTATGAAGACCCGAAACCTATGGTGTTCTCTGGGCTATTTCCTATTGATGGTTCAGATTATCCGGCGTTGCGAGATGCCCTAGACAAGCTCAAGCTCAACGATGCTGCGCTTGTCTACGAACCCGAACTTCTGCAGCACTTGGGTTCGGTTTCCGGTGTGGCTTCTTAGGCCTGCTGCACCTTGAAATCGTGCGCGAACGCTTGGAACGCGAGTTCAATCTCGACCTTATTTCGACCGCCCCCAACGTTATCTACGATGTTGTGGACGAATCGGGTAATGCAAAGCGCGTGACTAATCCAAGCGAGTTCCCCGAGGGTAAAGTCGCAACCATTCGTGAACCGATGGTGGCATGTACGATTATTGCCCCCAGCGACTATATTGGGGCGATCATGGAGTTGTGCCAGTCGCGCCGCGGGCAAATGGGCGGCATGGACTACCTATCTGAGGATCGCGTTGAGATGCGGTACCGCCTGCCGCTGGCCGAGATTGTCTTTGATTTCTTCGATCAGCTCAAGTCCCGTACTCGTGGGTATGCATCCTTGGACTGGAAGTTCGATGGTGAGGAAGAGGCGGACCTGGTGAAGGTCGATATCCTGCTTCAGGGTGAGAAAGTGGATGCTTTCTCGGCTATTACCCATCGCGACAAGGCCTATTCGTACGGTTTGATGATGACGAGTAAGCTTCGTGAGCTAATACCTCGTCAGCAATTTGAGGTTCCTATTCAGGCTGCTATTGGTTCTCGCATCATTGCCCGCGAGAATATCCGCGCTATGCGCAAGGATGTGCTGTCAAAATGCTATGGTGGCGATATTTCGCGTAAGCGCAAGCTGCTGGAAAAGCAGAAGGAAGGCAAGAAGCGCATGAAGATGGTCGGCCGCGTCGAGGTACCGCAAGAGGCATTCATCGCCGCCCTATCTTCGGGCGAAGAGAAAGAGAAGAAAGACAAAAAGAAGTAAATCTTTACCGTCTTTCTTGCGGGTAGAGACCTGACTCCAAGAAAAGAGCGTCTCTACCCGTCATTTTTTACGCACACGCACTCGGCTAGATTCCCATGAAGGAGGCATCGTATGGCACCCGCGCAACCGGTTGGCGCGCCCGCGCCGCGTGATGGACGCATCCCAGCCTCGTGTGCGCACGGGTGCCAAAACCGTGATTTTAGCCTCTACGTACATATTCCGTTCTGCTCAGTGCGATGTGGGTATTGTGATTTCAACACTTATGCCACCGAAGATTTTGGTGACGGGATAGGGCTGGGTACGTATGCGGACGATGCTACAGCTGAGATTTTCTTTGCCGCTCGCACTCTTGAAGCATCCGGGGTGGTAAAGCGGCCGTTGCATACGGTATTCTTCGGCGGGGGTACGCCCACGAAACTTCCAGCGTATGATTTGGTGTGCATCCTGAGAACTGCAATTGATATTTTCGGTATCGAAGATGGTGCTGAGGTCACCACCGAGGCTAATCCTGACTCTGTCACCTATGAGGATCTGCAGACGTTAAAAGACGGCGGATTTACGCGTGTTTCTTTTGGTATGCAATCTGTTGTGCCCGAGGTTTTGAAAGTTCTTGACCGTACCCATACACCCGAAAATGTTCCTAAGGTTGTGGCGTGGGCGCGAGATATTGGTCTTCAAGTATCGATAGATTTAATTTATGGCTCTCCGTCAGAAACGCTGGAGCAGTGGGAGCAAAGTGTGCAAGCGGCGATTTCTTATCAGCCAGACCACATTTCTGCATATTCTTTGATTGTTGAAGACGGTACTAAACTTGCCGCACAAATTCGGCGTGGTGAATATACAATGCCTGATGATGACCTCATGGCAGATATGTATTTGCGTGCAGAAGATCTTCTCATGCAAGCCGGATATCGGTGGTATGAGGTCTCGAATTATTCTCGGTCTGAGCATACTCGAAGTGACCATAATATGGCGTATTGGCGTAATCAAGACTGGTGGGGAATAGGACCGGGAGCACATTCACATATAAACGGTACCCGGTGGTGGAATATTAAACATCCCGTTCCCTATGCGCATCGCGTTCGAGCTGGGCAGTCGCCGGCCGCAGCGCGAGAGATTTTAGACTCAGATTCTCGTTCTTTTGAGACGATTATGCTGTTGATTCGAGTACGTGAGGGGCTGCCTATGCACGAGCTTCTAGCCGTGCATCCTGCCGCTGACCTGGGGTCTTCTTTACGGTGGTTGCTCTCGCAAGGTCTCATTGAATCCGATATTTTTACGGATACCGGTATGCCCAATCCTGATGCTTCGGTAAAACTCACGCTGCAGGGGCGACTTTTAGGTGATGCTGTTACTCGAGAATTACTTCCAGATATAAAATAAATGTCTCGTAAAATATGCGAGAATACTTACCCCAAAAATATAATTGCCTTAACTTTCAGGATAAAATAATTGAATTACTAGACATTAGGTTGAAACTAAGGTAGAGTTTATATCGGCAGGACGGTATATGTTACAGCGTGTTGTCGTCTTTGCTGAAGTTGAGTGAATACGGTTGAAGGTCCCTTGTGTATCAGGGGCCTTCAATCGTTAACAGGTGTTTTATGTGGTATGTAATATGCGCGTAAAAATAAAGGGCCACATATTCCATATCGAAATAGTGACCCAGAGTGCCTTATACGGTGTATAAGTCTGTTTATACGCGGCGCTCGGCTGCCTGTTGTTGTTGTTGCCCTTCCATTTCTTCTCGGTGCTGCTTCTTCTTTTCTTTGAAGTCTTCAGCAGGCTTGAGGAAAAGGTCAAGGATACGCAGGTTGAGCTTGTACCTATGAGGTTCTCCTTGAGCGGCGTAGATGCCCGCAATTACGGAACTGATCGCCATATAAAGCCACAGAATAGCAGTAAAGAACATCATGAGGCTTGCCATGCCGGGCACAAAGCTCAAAATGAGAAGAACAAGAATTATGATTGAAGGCAGAAGCGTAAAGTTCATGGCTTCACGTGACTCTTGCTCAGTGAAGGGGGCGCGGTCACGATACAAATAGTAGATAGCAGCGGCAGGCAAAAACCCGATGATGCCGCTAAAGTGAGCAAAAGTCGCCATGCTCCGGTCCTGCGACACAGGCAAAGGTGTAATGTTTCGTTTATGCCCCTCCGGGCGAGTATCTTGAACCACAGAAATCCTGATTATTACTCGTCTATTTTGCTCTGCCGTACACATGCCTCAGTTGGTGCACCTGTACAACCTAAAATCCTTATTTATTGTAACGTGTTTTGCCGAACGCCTCGCCAGAGGCGCGGCATAGACAACCTGAGCTACTCACATTACCTTATTCAGTCAGAAAATCAATGAGCGACTCAACAGGTCCTAGCAGCGTAGGATCAAGATCGGAATAAGAGTCAACTCGGGAAAGAATACGTTTCCAGGCGTTTGCCACGTCTTCCTGGTTTTGATGTGGCTGTCCCAACCGACGTAGAATTCCTTCCTTCCAGTCCTCACCTCGAGGCACCTGCGGCCATGCCGGAATTCCGAAAACCTGCGGCTTGACGGCCTGCCAAATATCAATGAAAGGGTGCCCCACAATCTTAATATTTCCAGCAGCGCCGGGAACAGCTAAAGCCTCCGCCACAACACGTTCTTCCTTGGTGCCTTTCAGAAGATGATCCACAAGAATTCCAAGTCGTCGCTCTGGACCGGGGGAGAACTCTTTAACGGCAGTTGCTAAATCATCAACACCATGAAGGGGCTCGACCACAATACCTTCAACCCGCAGATCATGGCCCCACACTTTCTCGACGAGTTCCGCATCATGAAGCCCCTCAACCCAGATTCTGGATGCGCGCGCTACCCGTGCTGGAACGTTTTCAACTGCTACCGAACCAGAACGAGAAATTTTGCGCCCTGAGGTCTTTCGTGGTGTTGGGGCAACAATCTCAACCGGTTCGCCCTCAAGAAAGTACCCGATTCCTAAAGGAAAATTTTTGACCCGTCCGTGAGCGTCTTCAAGCCCGAAAAATATTTCTCCACCGATACGTTCGGCACGCACTACTTCGCCAACCCACCCGTTAAGATCCTCAAGGACCATCCCGCGTTTTAGTTCGACCCGACGAGGAGGCGCAGGCCTGTTATTCATTGAGGCACGCGATAGATCTTGTGCACCCCAAGCGTATCGTTCACTCATATCTTGCATCCTTCGTACAACGGCACCACGGATATTGCCTGGTTTCCGCAGGTTAGCTTTTGGCAGAACCCATCCAATTCTAAAGTATTGATAACTCGCTTCTGGCGAAAGACTAGTACCGCTAGGGGTTACCCGGCTATGATAAAAGTAGTTTTTAGCACTCTCTCAACAAGAGTGCCAGATTATGCTTTTCCAGATTATTAACCACCGATAGGGTCGCAAGGAGTACCATGTCACACGAACGCCGCATGCGCATATTGCAGGCAATCGTTGAAGACTACGTGCGCACAGGCGAACCCATAGGTTCAAAGACGCTGGCACAGCGCCACCATCTTCAAGTATCCAGTGCCACGATACGCAATGATATGGCAGCTTTAGAAGAACAGGGACTTTTGAGCGCACCGCACGCCAGCGCTGGGCGTATTCCTACAGAACAGGGATACAGGTTCTTCGTCGATGCTCTAGCCGCGCCGCGTGCTCTCTCTCTGCAACCCAAGTTTCGGCGTTACGGCAAATTCTTGAAAGCGCACACAGCGTAGAAGACATGATTGAAGCCGCCACCCGAACACTTGCCCATCTCACGCATCAGGTGGCGCTTATCCAGTACCCAACACGTAACGCTGGAACTCTCTTGCATCTTGAGTTCGTACCCCTAGATTCACGCACGCTCTTAGCATTGCTTATCAGTGATCTTGGCACAATCCACCGGGTTACCGTGATACTGCCAGAGACTACAGCCTTAGCGCATGATGAAACTGTGTCAGCTCTTGCAGCGATTAAAGAGAACCTGCTTAAAATGCTTCAGGGTTTACCTTTCGAAAACATAAGTGCATTGCTGCCAGAAGCGCATCATCCAGCGTTGCGAGGCCGTTCTCCGGAGCTCACCGAAGCTATCGTGGATCATCTGCGAGCACAGCCTTATTTTGAACGAGATATTCGCTTCGCTATCTCTGGCACCTCAAACCTAGCACGAAGTTACGACGACTTCTCGGCGAGCATAGCTCCCATTTTGGATGCGCTCGAAGAACAAGTTACGCTGCTTCGCGTGCTGTCTCACGCATCGGTTCAAGAAGCCGGGTACAGTGTAAGGATCGGTCACGAGAATACGGAGCAAGCGCTTCAAGGAGCTTCTATTGTCACTGGTGAATACGATTCACCCGTTGTAGTTTCATACGGCAAACAACATTTACCAGACAATGAAGGCGCCTTGGGGAAGCATACGGCAAAACTTGGCGTGGTGGGTCCAGTCCGCATGGATTACCGTGGTAACATTGCGGCGGTGAACGCGGTAGCTCGCTATCTAGGTCATGTCTTAGGCACACGAGCATCATGACATCAAGCGGGTAACTCCTCAGAGCCCCACAAATTTACAGATTTTATATTGACACCATACCCGGAGCACTCCGGTACGAAAAGGATAGAAGAAACACGTGAGCGATCACTACTCAACTCTTGGAGTCTCAAAGGACGCAAGCCCCGAAGAGATTAAAAAAAGCGTACCGTAAAAAGGCGCGTCAACTGCACCCCGATGTTAACCCATCCGAAGAGGCAGCCGAGGAGTTCAAACGTGTAACCCTCGCCTATGAAGTACTCTCAGATAACGAGAAACGCCGTAATTACGACGCTACCGGCGACGAACAGGGTCGTGCAGGATTCCCCGGAGGCGCAGGAGGATTTGGCGGCTTCGGCTCAGGAAGTTTCGGGTTCCAAGATCTTTTCGATATGTTTACCGGAGGCGGTGGACAAAGCGGTCCCGCGTCCCGCGTACGCCAGGGACAAGACGCACTTATCAACGTCTCAATATCCCTCAAAGACGCAGTTTTTGGCGTCGAAAAGACTGTAGAGCTTAACACGGCCGTCACTTGTAAATCCTGTGAAGGTGAAGGAACAGCTCCCGGAACCCACCCCGAAACCTGTGAGACCTGTCATGGCCAGGGATTCATGCAGCGCCGTGTTCAATCCATCCTAGGAACCGTCATGCAGCAGGTAGAGTGCCCCAGCTGTCAGGGATATGGCACCGTCATCAAACACCGCTGCCCAGAATGCCACGGACAGGGCCGTGTGGGCGAAAAACTCCCGCTGACCTTCACCGTTCCCGCCGGTGTTAATGACGGAGCCCGCATACGTCTGCGAGGTAAAGGCGAAGCTGGACTCAATGGTGGTCCCAATGGCGATCTTTATATTGATCTCAACGTTAAGCGCGATAAATACTTTGTTCGCGATGGTGATAATCTCACCACAACGGTGAATATCCCTATGGTCGCAGCCGTTTTAGGAACCACCGTACCCTTAGAAACCTTCGATGGGGTTCAAGAGATCACCATCCCTGAAGGCGCACAAAGCGGCGACATCGTAACTTTGAACGGCTTAGGTGTTACCCGCCTTCACTCCGATAAACGCGGAGACCTACAGGTACGTATTCAGGTCACAACACCGACCAATGTAAACTCCGAACAACGTGAGTTGCTCCAAAAATTCGCTGAACTTCGTGGAGAAGACTTGCACGAAGGCACCCACGTCAAACAAAAACATGGTCTTTTTTCGCGACTCAAAGACCAATTTAAATAGACAACATTCTTTGTATCCGAAGTGTTCTGAAAATCCTAGTACGGTAAGATGAAACACTTCGGATACAGCTTTATCAAGGATCTTATGAGCGCCCCCATTTTCTACATTACCGCCAAAGAGCTAGCCAGCTGCACGGCAGGGAGTACATTTACTCTAACTGGCCCGGAAGCGCATCACGCCAAGGTGAAACGCTTAGCTATAGGGGAGAACCTTGACCTTGCAGACGGCCAAGGGCATCGTATCCACGGTATTGTTTCAGCGATTTCCTCTAAAGGACTTGAAGTTACAGTCCAAAACCTAGATAAGGACGATAACAGCCTCTCAGTTTCCCTTGTGCAGGCACTCGCCAAAGATAACCGAGACATATTGGCAATTGAGACCGGCACCGAACTTGGAATTCGGAGCGTTATCCCGTGGAGTGCCGATCGCTCTATCGTGCGGTGGAAAGGGGAACGCGCTACTAAGCTCACCAAAAGTGGCAAAATACTGTCTCTGCCGCCGCTAAGCAATCGCGTCGAGCGCTCATTCCTACCGTGGAAGAGCTGTATTCTTCGCAGGAACTCGCAGAACACATACGCGAGCTCACGGCTCAGGGAGCGTATGTCTACATTCTGCATGAACAGGCCACTGAACCCTTAAGCGAATATCTGCGAAAGATTGGGTACAGCCCTGATAATCCCACCAGAATTTATATTCTTGTAGGACCTGAAGGAGGCATCACCGAGCGGGAAATCGAACTTTTCACGCGGGCGGGTGCGCACAAGGCACTGTTAGGAACTGAAATTCTGCGAGCCTCCACTGCTGGTGCCGCAGCACTGTGCACTATCAACGTAGTGTTGGGACGCTGGTAAGTAACGTTACACTTATTTAAGAACCAACAAGCCAAGGAGCTTACTTTTGACGACTACCTCACGATCCCTCTCAACGGCACGTACCGTATCTTTCAAAAGCGCCGCAGAGATGATAGCGGTTCTTGGCCCTCAAGACGCGCATCTCACTATTGTTGAGGACTATTTCGACAATATTTCAATTCGTCCCAAAGACCTTGATCTTCTTATTTCCGGTCCGTCCGTGTCTGTTACCACGGTTGCGAAGCTTCTCAACGAACTTCGTGTACTCGCTAGTCACGGTACACAGATTACAGTACAAGTTATCCATCGTCTGATGGGTATGCTCGGTGATGAACTTTCAAATCCGGCGCATACGCTCTCAGCGAGTATTCTTTCAACACGCGGTACGACGATTCGCCCGAAGACGGTAAACCAGAAAAAATATGTGGATGCTATTGACGCAAATACTGTTGTCTTCGGCATTGGTCCCGCTGGTACCGGTAAAACATATTTGGCTATGGCAAAAGCAGTGCAAGCCCTACAAAGCCGCGAGGTTAACCGAATTGTCTTAACTCGCCCCGCAGTAGAAGCAGGCGAGCGTCTAGGCTTTTTACCGGGAACTCTCAACGATAAGATTGACCCTTATTTGCGTCCTCTCTATGATGCTCTACACGACATGCTTGAACCGGAGGCTATCCCTAAGCTTATGGAGGCAGGAACAATTGAGGTTGCACCCCTCGCATATATGCGCGGGCGTACATTGAATGACGCTTTCGTCATCCTTGATGAAGCACAGAACACGACGGCTGAACAGATGAAGATGTTCCTGACTCGTTTAGGTTTTGGCTCCAAGATGGTAATTACCGGCGATATTACACAGGTTGATTTGCCGGGTGGCCAAGCTTCGGGGCTTAAACAGGTGCGTAATATTTTGACCGGAGTTGATGACATTGTTTTTAGCACCCTGGATTCCTCTGATGTCGTGCGCCATAGTCTAGTGTCTAACATTGTCTCCGCGTACGATCAGTGGGGCGAAGATCAAAAGGCTATGGAACGTAAACGTAATCGTAAAGTTAAGCGCGCCACGATTGAAGCTGCGGCTGAGAAACTTTTGGATCGAGCCGGAATTAACGGTGGTGAGTCTGGGGAGAACCAATCACAGCAGAAGGGCGGACAACGCTAGTGGCTGTACTTGATTTTCATGTTGAGGACCCTAATGAGAAGCCTGGTAACGTCACGACTCAGCTTGTTCATGATGCTTTTGCGTCAGTAGATACCGAAGTTCTCAGCAATCTGGTGGATTACATCTTCGCGAAGCTTTTCATAAGCAAAGATACTTATCTCTCTATCGCCGTTGTTGGGGAGAAGCAGATGGAGAAGATTCATCTGGAATGGATGGACTTACCTGGGGCAACCGATGTCATGAGCTTTCCAATGGATGAGCTTGTTCCCGGCACTGAAGATGAGCTTGCCCAGGGTATGCTGGGCGATATTGTGCTCTGCCCGTCGGTTGCGGCTCGTCAGGGTGCTGATGCCGGGCATTCCACGCTTGATGAGCTATGTCTGCTGACAACGCATGGGATTCTCCATTGTTTGGGGTATGATCATGGGACTGCACAGGAAGAAGCTGAAATGTTTGGGCTTCAACGCTCTTTGCTTGAAGGCTTCTTGGGACGCGCTGCCCCCGTCGAGACTCGACATTAGGGGTATTTATGGCCGGGCTATTACTCTTTATCCTTGCTCTAATCGCAACGGTTTTAGCGTTTACAATCACTGTTGCGGAAACTGCCTTTGTCTATTTACCGCGCACTGAGGCAGAGGAAGTCGCACAAGAACACCCACATAGTGTTTTTGCGCGGGTTTTGACCGAAGCAAGTACCGGAAATGACGAGCGGTATACGCATCCCTTGCGGCTGGCGCGGGTTCTTACGACCGGGGTGGCTACTCTTGCCTTTATGGTCGCTATCCTTAGCATAGTCGAGCATCACTGGCTGGCTGGGCTTATTACTCTGGCATGTGTCGCGTTAGTGGGATATCCGCTGCTTACGGTGTTGGCCCGGGCTTTAGGCCGTAACCGCGCGGTTGTGATGTTAAAAGGTCTTGCTGCTCCTGTGCATTTCACCGCGATTACTCTCGGGTGGTTGTCGTCTTTTCTTGATGCACTTGTACATAAGGCAGCACCACAGCGTGTTTTAGATGGTCCTGCCGGTGTTTTTGCCGAAGATGAGCTTCGCGAGTTCCTGGACCGTGCCTCTGATGCTGAGACTATTGAAGATGATGAGGCACAGATTGTTCAGTCGGTTTTCGAGCTTGATGATACGCGCATCCGCTCTATTATGGTGCCGCGCACAGATATGTTGACTGTTGAGGCTAATGAGAGTATCGAGAACGCGCTTAGCCTTTTTCTGCGTTCGGGATATTCGCGTATGCCGGTGATTGGGGAATCAAACGACGATGTGCTTGGCATCCTATATCTCAAGGACTGCATGCAGGCTCATCTTGCCCATAGCCGCGGTGATGCGCCAGAGCCTAGCATTATCTCTCTTATGCGTGAGGCACGTTTTGAGCCTGAATCGAAGAAGGTTATGGATCTTTTGCGACAAATGCAACGGGAATCAACGCACGTTGCCGTCGTGGTTGATGAGTATGGCGGTACCGCCGGTATGGTCACGCTTGAGGATCTTATCGAAGAGCTCGTTGGCGATATTTCGGACGAATATGACAACGAGAAACCTGAGTATTCCCTTCAGGAAGATGGAAGCTTCAAAGTTTCGGCGCGCCTAAGCGTTGAAGATCTTGGAGAAATTTTTGGGATTGACCTTGACGACGAAGATGTAGATACCGTAGGCGGTTTGTTAGCGAAGCACCTAGGGAAAGTACCTATCGTGGGATCTGAAGTTACGGTTGAGGGTATTACCATTCGTGCCATTGGTAGCAGCGGGCGGCGCCATCAAGTCGATATGTTACGAGTGTACCGTCAAGAATCGCAGCCTCACTTAGGCGAAGAATCAAACTCACCGGAGGGTACAGGCTTCAACACGCCGCTAGATTCATCTTCTTCTTAGCAAACATTCAACTAATTTTTATACGCTTAGTATTTCATCAGAAACGAGGAATCATGGATATCGAACGTGGCGGCTCTGCTCAGCCTGCTTTCCCTGAGCATTATCGTGCAGGGTTTGTATCTTTAGTGGGGCGTCCCAACGCTGGAAAATCAACCCTTACGAATGCTTTGGTAGGGCAGAAGGTGGCGATTACATCAAGTCGCCCCCAAACAACACGCCACACGATTCGCGGTATTGTGCATCGAGACGATTATCAGCTGATCCTTATTGATACTCCAGGTATTCACCGCCCTCGTACCCTTTTGGGGGAGCGACTTAATGATCTTGTTGCGGGCACTCTTTCTCAAGTGGATGTCCTGGGGTTTTGCATCCCAGCAAACGAGAAAATTGGTCCCGGTGACCGTTATATTGCTTCTCAGTTGGTGGCTTCAAGTAATAAACCTGTCGTGGCAATAGTCACAAAATCTGATACTGTCGGTAGCGATCAGCTCTCTGAACAGCTTATAGCGGTGCAGGCTCTTGGCGAAGAGGTAATGAGCGCAGAACGCGCCGATCGAGCCCGCCGGGCTACGCATCGTGAGAATCGTGTATCGCGTAGCAAGAAAGACAATAAAAATATACCTTTTGCCAAAGGTTCAGGTCCCGCAGCTCAACGACGAACTGGCAAAAATTATGAGCCCACAGTCCATGACGGTCAGGGTGGTTGGGCTGATATTATCCCGGTTTCAGCGGTACAGCACTTTCAAGTCGATGCCGTTGCTGACGTTTTAGCAAGTTACATGCCGGTTTCACCTCCGCTCTATCCTGAGGGTGAACTTACAGACGAACCTGAAGCTACCATGATCGCAGAATTTGTGCGTGAGGCCGCCTTAGAAGGCGCACGTGAAGAGCTGCCTCATTCTATTGCCGTCACTGTTGAGGAAATGAACTTTCGAGAAGGCCGTTCAAAAGATAACCCCTTGCTGGATGTACATGTTAACCTGTTTGTGGAACGCGAATCGCAAAAGTACATTATTATCGGCAAGGGTGGTTCTCATCTTCGGAAGATTGGTACACAAGCGCGTGAGCAGATTGAGGCTATGCTAGGCACTCGTGTATACCTCAATATTCATGTCAAGGTAGCTAAAGAGTGGCAATCTGATCCCCGAGCGCTGAATCGTCTAGGTTTTTAAGCGGTCCTGATACATAGAAAGAGAGTTGGTATGCCTCAGGCACCTTCTATGAAGAGTAGTGGTCGCCATATGCGCCACGGCATCATGAAGTCGGCGCGTAACAAGTGGATTGCGCTCTTGAGCGTCTGCATGTTGGTCGTCCTCATGGGCTTCGGCGGAGCTATTCTGCTGCGTCTGCGCGCAAATTTGCATACTGAGCCGCTGAATATTAGTGACTTTACGGGTGCGGTTGAGAATGGTGCACTCGACATTCTGATTATTGGATCGGATACCCGTAAAGGTAATAATGGCGCCTACGGGAACGATGATGACCGCAACTCAGAAGCTCGTTCCGATGTGATGATGCTCCTGCAGATCAGTGCAGATCGTAAGAACGTAAATGTGCTGTCCTTTCCTCGTGACTTGGTGGTTTCGATCCCAAAATGCACCGACCCTAAGACCAATAAAGCCTATGAAGCTGAGGACGATATACAAATCAACGAATCATTGGCACGCGGCGGTCCCGGATGTACGGCAGCTACTATCAGCAAACTCACAGGCGTACACATTGACCACTTCATGCTGGTAGATTTCAATGCGGTCAAAGAACTCTCTCGCGTAGTAGGCGGCGTCGAAGTCTGTGTAGATAACCCCGTCAACGACGAGTACAGCGGATTGAATCTACCCGCTGGCAACTCGAAGGTCGAGGGAGAGCAGGCGCTTGCGTTCCTGCGTTCACGTCACGGCTTTGGTGATGGCTCTGATATTGGTCGTATTCAAGCTCAACAGGGGTTCTTGTCAGCTCTGCTTCGTAAGGTCAAGGCAGAGGGAACACTCGATAATCCAAATAAACTTTGAATATTGCGGAGGCTATCACCCAGAACGTCACGGTTGATGATGATCTGGGCAATCCCAACGAGATTGCCGGTATCGGTGCGACCATTGGCGGCATCGACCTGTCCGAGGTGGTTTTTGCAACTATCCCAACCGAGCCGTGGAACCAAGATCCCAACCGCCTGCAGCTTACCTCTGAGGCACAGTCGGTGTTCCAGCGCCTTCGTGATGATAAGTCGTTGAAGGTTGAAGAAGCGAAGCAAGGCGATAGTGCACCTGCACAGCTTGATAAGTCGATACCTATCACCGTGTATAACGCTACGGGCATTGACGGTCGTGCTGCAGCCCTTGCTCGTATCATCGGTAATCTTGGATACACAAGTGTAACCCCGGCAAGTACTGCCGAATCTGTTTCTACCACCACAATTTCTTATGGCGAGGGTTACGAAGCTGAGGCGCGCGAAATTGCTGCAAAGATGAATATCACGCGGGTAGAGCCGAACGCTCAGGTTACCGGCGTAACGCTTACCATCGGCACCGATTTCCCCAGTGGCGATGCGATGGAGAAACAAGATTCGCAGATCGCGGGTGGAGCTGCCGGTCAGACTGCTGATCAGGCCACCTGCCAGCATGCATTTGCGTACTAATGTAGTAAGGCTTTGACGCCTACCTTACGGGAGGTGCAGCCTGAGGTTTAAAACCTTAGGCTGCACCTCCCGCTTCTGCTTCAGGCAGGTACGTCTTGGAAAATTTCTATTCCATATGATGGACGAGAGGAGTGTTGGGAAATAGCTCCTCTTCTGTCTCGTGGTAGCGTTGAGGTATGAAGACTCTCGGCGACTGTGCAGTTTCGCATCTGCTTCTCCTTATTCGCCGGAACGGGGCTTAGTTATTTCCGCACCCGTTCCGGGTATTTTGTGCGGCGCATTTTCGCGATTTATCACACCCGTTTATGAGCCTAATTTCAAGGCACGATTCTCAAGGAATTTAGTATGCAAAACTTCCAGCAGCCTTCGTCCATGCCAGTACATAAGTATCGTCCTTTTCACGAGCAGATTAAAGTTGATCTGCCGGATCGTACTTGGCCTTCACATGTAGCTACTCAAGCGCCACGTTGGTGTGCAGTTGATTTGCGTGACGGCAACCAAGCATTGGTCGATCCCATGGACACAAAACGCAAACTGGCGATGTTCGATTTACTCGTTCGTATGGGGTACAAAGAAATTGAGGTTGGTTTTCCCTCAGCTTCACAAACTGATTTTGATTTTGTGCGCACTCTGGTAGAAGACGGACATATTCCGGAAGATGTCACCATTCAGGTTTTGGTACAGGCACGAGAGCATCTGATTGCTCGTACCTTTGAAGCCATCGAAGGCGCTCCTCAAGCCATTGTTCATTTTTATAATTCAACTTCTGTGCTGCAGCGCCGCGTAGTATTCCGTCAAGATGAAGACGGTATCTTGGATATTGCTCTGCAGGGTGCACGCCTGTGTAAGAAATACGAAGAGCAAATGATTACGGATACCAAGGTTCTGTATGAGTACTCGCCGGAATCTTTTACGGGGACCGAGCTTGAGTATGCGGCGCGCGTATGTAATGCCGTCGCAGATGAGCTTGAGGTCGGCGTCAATGGTCGCGAGCTCATCGTAAACCTGCCTGCTACCGTTGAGATGGCAACGCCTAATGTTTACGCAGACTCTGTGGAATGGATGAACCGTCATCTCAATCACCGTGACCACATCGTTTTGTCCCTACACCCCCATAACGACCGTGGTACGGGTGTTGCCGCCGCCGAATTAGGATATTTGGCGGGTGCTGACCGCATTGAGGGGTGTCTTTTCGGCAATGGGGAGCGCACCGGTAATGTCGATCTGGTTACTCTGGGCTTGAATCTCTATACCCAGGGGGTCGATCCTCAGATTGATTTCTCTAATATTGATGAAATCCGCAAAACCGTTGAATATTGTAACCAGATGCCGGTTCATGAGCGTTCCCCCTATGGCGGCGATCTGGTGTTTACCGCTTTCTCTGGCTCGCATCAAGACGCTATCAAGAAGGGTTTTGAAGCTCTTGAAACTAGTGCGGCCGAGCAGGGTAAGACTGTGGACGAGGTTTTCTGGGAAGTTCCGTACCTTCCTATCGATCCACGAGATTTGGGACGCACCTATGAAGCCATTATCCGCGTGAATTCGCAGTCTGGTAAGGGCGGTGTTGCATATCTGCTGAAGAAGGATTACGGCCTGGATTTGCCCAAGCGTGCCCAGGTTGAGTTCTCACAGATTGTGCAGGCTCGTACTGATGCCGACGGCGGCGAGATGACCTCGCAAAATCTGTGGAATATTTTCACGGATGAATACTTGCCTGCTCCTGATGATCAGCCTCGTTGGGGTAAGTATCGTATTGAGTCGATCAATATTGAGTCTGCTGACACGGGCTCGACATCCCTTCGCGTAGGGCTGAATATTGATGGTCATCTCTTTACCCGTACCGGTACGGGAACTGGTCCCGTGGATGCGCTTCAGAGTATTCTTCGTGACGAAGGCGTAGATCTGCGTGTGCTCGATTATTCTGAACACACCATGTCCTCCAGCTCAACCGCAAACGCTGCCTGCTATATTGAGGTTGCTATTGATGCGCGTGTGCTTTGGGGCATCGGGGTGGATGACTCGACCACTCGTGCAGCGCTGAAGGCTATGGTTTCAGCTGTGAACCGTGCGTTGCGTGATGAAGCGCATTCATCATCCATCTAAAGGTAAATCCTGCCTGTAAACACGGGGTTCTAGTGGTACATGTGCTGCTAGAACCCTGCTGTTTGTTAGGGAACGCGTGAGGACGACGGTTCACAAACCCAGACATGCGTTATCAGGTACGGTATTCTTGATTATCGTGGAGTATATTCAAGCAATTATTCTAGGTTTCGTACAGGGCCTTACCGAGTTCCTTCCGATCTCGTCGTCTGCCCATTTGCGCATTGTCGGTCAACTGTTGCCCGAAAATGTTGATCCTGGTGCCGCTTTTACCGCTATTACCCAGTTGGGGACTGAGACGGCGGTCCTAGTCTTTTTCTGGCGTGATATTGTGCGTATTATTCGTGCCTGGTTCGGTTCGCTCACCGGTAAAGTCAAGCGAGATGACCCTGATGCACGTATGGGATGGCTCATTATTATTGGTTCAATCCCCATTGGTGTTCTGGGTTTCCTCTTGGAAGACTACATCGACACCTCGTTCAGGTCTTTGTGGATTGTCGGGGCGCTTCTGATCGTTTTTGCTGTCTTCCTTGCGGTGGCCGATCGTTTCGGTAAGGAACAACGAGAGCTTAAAGACCTCAATATGAATCATGGTCTAGTCTATGGTTTGGCACAATCCTTAGCTCTTATCCCAGGTGTTTCTCGCTCGGGCGGCACCATTATGGCTGGCTTGTTCATGGGATACACTCGTGAGGCTGCAGCCCGCTACTCATTCCTGCTGGCGATGCCTGCTGTGTATATGTCTGGGCTTTATAAGGCCAGTAAAGTGGTTATCGGTCAAGAACACCTAGAGTATTACGGTTTGCTCTCCACGCTCATCGCAACCGTGATTGCTTTTGTCGTTGGTTATTTGATCATCGGTTGGTTCCTCAAGTATGTATCGACTCGGTCATACAGTATTTTCGTGTGGTACCGCATTATTCTGGGCACGCTAATTTTCGTAGGCCTGGGTACAGGCTTTATTACGTCGTAATACGCTTTGAGCGTTCACCATGTCATACCCGTCCGCTAGGTCGAGCTGGGCGGGTATGCTTGTAGGTAGATTTTTGGTCGTTGAAAGGAAGCCCTATGCGAGCTTGGGATACGCCCACAGTTCCGTCTCTGCCGGGGTCGGCGCCACTACCGCAGATCTTTGATACTTCGACGGGCACCGTGGTTCAGCTTCAAGAGCCCCAACACGCAGGGTTATATGTCTGCGGGATAACCCCGTACGATGCAACGCATATGGGCCATGCTTCAACCTATGTTGCTTTTGATGTGCTCAATCGTGCCTGGCGTGATGCCGGGGTAAATGTCACTTATGTACAAAATGTGACTGATGTGGACGACCCACTATTAGAGCGTGCCACTGCTACTGGCGTTGATTGGCAAGAACTTGCCGAAGAGCAGACTGAACTTTTCAGGACCGATATGGAGGCGCTTCATGTGCTTCCGCCTGAGCATTATGTGGGCGTCGTTGAATCCATTCAATGGCTTTTCCCGGTGATTGAGGATCTTGTTGAACGTTCCCTGGCGTATCGTGTGGCGGGGTATGTCGATGAAAAGGGTGTGCAGCACCCCGACGGTGATATCTATCTTGATCTAAAGGCGGTACAGGCGCTTCCACAGAATGAGGACGGATATTCCTGGACTCCTGGCGAAGTCAGCCACATGAGCCGCGATGAGATGCTCGATATTTTCTCTGAACGTGGGGGAGACCCTGAGCGTTCGGGCAAGCGTGACCCGTTAGACCCGCTTTTGTGGCGTATTAAGCGTGAAGGTGAGCCTTCGTGGGATGCAGGCTCTCTAGGGGAGGGACGTCCCGGCTGGCATATTGAATGCACGATGATTGCTCGTAAATTTATAGATGGTCCGCTGACGGTTCAAGCAGGTGGTTCCGATCTAAAATTCCCGCACCATGATTTGGGCGCTGGACATTCATGGGCCGTCTCGAACCGCCCACATGCTTTGCACTATGCGCACACTGGGATGGTGGGACTTGATGGTCATAAGATGAGTAAATCCCGCGGTAACCTTGTGCTGGTTTCTAAACTTCGTGCAGCGGGTGTTGACCCCAATACGATCCGACTCACTATTATGGATCACCACTACCGTGAAGATTGGTTCTGGACTGATGAGGATCTTAAGAAGGCTCAGGCTCGCCTAGATCTTTACCGTCAGGCGGTTGAAAGCGCTAACGGTACTGATTCATCTGCGGCTGAACAGGCGCTAGAGAAGGTACGGGAGTATCTGGCGGACGATCTGAAAACATCAGGTGCGCTCATGGCACTTGACGCTTGGGCTATTTCGGCTCTTGAGCAGGTGCGCGATGGTAACGCTGAGCCTTGTGGCGGCGGAGAACTTATTCGAGATACGCTCTCAGCACGCCTAGGAGTTGTGCTCTAAAACAGGTTCTACTATGAACGACTGGTTCCCGTACTAAGCTTTGAGTCTTGATATGGGAACCTTTGTTTATCCATAGAACCGGTAGAATAGAAATAAACTACGTGACAAGGAGACACACAGCATATGACCACTCCCACCGGTGCCATTAACCGCCGTGGTTCATTCCGCCCCGGCGAGCGCGTGCAACTAACCGACGAGCGTGGTCGCATCACCACCATCACCCTGCAGCAAGGCGGGGAGTATCATTCACATCGAGGGTTCCTCAAACACGATGAACTCATCGGTGCGCCTGAAGGAACTGTTATTGAGAACACTCACGGTTTTCTTTATCAGGCGCTGCGCCCTCTGTACAAAGATTTTGTGTTGTCTATGCCGCGTGGTGCTGCCGTGGTATACCCCAAAGATGCCGCTCAGATTATCGTGAAGGCCGATATTTTTCCGGGGGCTCGTGTTGTCGAAGCCGGTGTTGGTTCCGGTGCTCTTTCTATCGCTTTGTTGCGAGCTGTAGGCGATGATGGCTGTGTGCATTCTTTTGAACGTCGCGAAGAATTCGCTGAGGTCGCGCGTGCAAATATTGAGACTATGTTCGGGGGGAACGCATCCAGCGTGGAAGCTGAGCATTGGTGATCTCCAAGAGAGACTTCCCGAAGTTGAGCAGCCCGGCAGTGTCGATCGTGTGGTACTTGATATGCTTGCGCCTTGGGAATGTTTGGATGCTGTTGCGCAGGCTCTTGCACCGGGCGGGGTGTTAATTTGTTATGTGGCAACGGTAACCCAAATGTCTCGTCTGGTGGAAGGGCTGCGTGCGGATGGTCGTTTTACAGAGCCTGAGTGCGATGAAACTATGGTACGTGGCTGGCATGTTGAGGGGTTAGCGGTTCGTCCAGATCACCGGATGGTTGCGCATACAGCTTTTCTGATCGTAGCCCGGCGCCTTGCAGATGGTGCAGTTCGTCTTTCTCCGAAGCGTCGGGCTTCTAAAAACGACTTCACCGATGATGATATGAATGCCTGGATTCCGATGAATGTGGGGGAGCGAGAGGTTACTGATAAGAAGGTGCGCCGTGCTCTACGGGACGCTAAAAATCTTGCGGAGCATGCAGTGCATGCCCATCGGGTGGCTGTAGCTGAATCTCAGGAAGAAACTTCTATGCCCAATGGTTTAGATAAACCCGAGTAGGCTTGACCAGTATTCCTGGCCCGCAGCGGTGGGCAAACACCGTCCATGACAAGTTTGCTGATGAGAGGAAAAGGATTTGACGCCTGAACATATAAATCCGTCTCGGGAATCGTCTTCAGATCCCAAGTCGTCGGCTCGTCAGCCAAGCCCCGCGCCGCATTATTCTGCAACGCAGAGTCAGGTGCCAATACCTTCCTCGCGCGCGGTAAGCCCCCAAGAGTATGAGGCTTTACTGAGGCGTGTAAGCGCCGCTGAGTCTACCCGCACTAATATGAACCGACAGTTACGAGCCGCTTCTGAGAAAAATCGTAAATTGGTTGAGGCACTTACTCACTTCAAATATGAGATTGAGCGGCTACGGGCTTCACTAGCACAAGAGATCATGCCCCCGCTGAACTCGGGAATTATTCTCGCAGTCAGTACGGGACAGCGTATGACCTACGCGCAGGCTGCTGACGATAAGAGTCCCGCTGAAACCGAGGACTACCTTGATGTCCAAATCGGAGGACGTTTTATGCGTATTCCGCTCTCCCCGCTTTTGGACCGTAAAAACTTGGCACCGGGTATGACGGTGCTCCTCAATGAACAGTCTGAAGCTGTTCTATCCCTTGGATATGAATCCTATGGGGACGTTGTGACGATTCGTGAGGTTCTGAGTCCCCAGAAAGTACTCATCGATACTGCGTCTGGTGCTCAGCAAGTTGCCCGTGTCTCTGGGGAGCTTGATGTCGATTCCCTGCGCACAGGTGATGCAGTTACCCTAGATAGCCGCATCCGGATGGTTACCGGGATAGTTCCGGCAAGCCGCTCTCAAGAACTCGTCCTCGAAGAAATTCCGGATATTTCTTACGAAGATATTGGTGGCCTCGGGCGCAAATTGAGCAGATCCGCGATGCCGTTGAGCTGCCTTACCTGCACCCAGAAATTTTCGAGCGTTACCATTTGGCGCCACCCAAAGGTATATTGCTCTACGGACCACCCGGAAACGGTAAGACCATGATCGCCAAAGCTGTGGCGAACTCACTAGCGGCGCGCGCTGCCGCGTTAAACCCAGGTACAAATACTCGCGGTTATTTCCTTAATATCAAAGGCCCCGAGCTGCTCGATAAATTTGTGGGGGAGACCGAACGGCAGATCCGTGATATTTTCGTGGCAGCACGGGAAAAAGCCCAAGCTGGTCACCCAGTCGTTGTGTTCTTCGACGAAATGGAGTCACTATTCCGTACCCGCGGCACGGGGCGTTCTTCAGATATAGAAACCACCATCGTTCCGCAGCTTCTTGCTGAAATCGATGGCGTTGAATCCTTACAGAATGTTATCGTTATCGGTGCCACAAACCGTGAAGATCTCATTGACGCCGCAGTTATGCGCCCAGGCCGTCTTGACCTGAAAATCCGTATTAACCGCCCAGATGCCTCTGACGCTACCGAGATTTTCGGGCTATATCTCACGGACGATCTGCCTCTAGATCCCCACGAAGTAGCCAAGCACGGTTCAGCAGATGCGACGCTAGCAGCCATGATCTCTGCCGCCGTCGCGCAGCTTTACGCTCGTACTTCCGCTAACGCCTATGTAGCAGCAACTTTGGACCAGGGTATTAACACGGCAGATAATCCCCGCCTGCACGAAGAGACCCTATATCGCGGTGACTTTGTCTCTGGCGCCGTTATCCGCAACATTGTGGATCGCGCTAAAAAGTACGCCATCAAGGAACACCTCAGCTACACAAGCTCACCTCCCACCGGTATTGCCCATGAACCCCAACCAGAAGGTATTACCACACGACACCTTCTCGAAGCGGTACGCGCAGAATTTGAAGATCAAGTTGAGCTGCCGCCCCTACCTGATGTTGAAGATGCACTCACCGTACGCGGAATACGAGGCAGGATTCTTTCCATCACGCCGCCACATACCGCCACTACACCTTAATCGTTCCAAGAAAGTAACCTCATGTTCCAGCCCGTCTACGGTATTCACCGCATCATGGGAGCAGAAACCGAATACGGTGTCATATCCCCGGATGCCCCTGACACAAACCCCACGATACTCTCCGCTATCGTGGTCAATACGTACGAAAAACTGGAAGCGAAGCGCACAGAATCTCTACGCCGAACCATCGAGAATAACGCGCAAGAAGCACAGCGCACGCGCTGGTCTACAGAATCTGAGTCTCCGCTCACTGACGTCTTCGGACACACCGTCAAAGAACAAGAGGCACACTCCTCACAACTCACATACACCCGTCGAGAACTCACAAGCGAAGACATAGCGCTTGAAGCCCTACGGGAAGCAGGAATTGACGGTTCCCAAGAACTTATCCACGGACGAGGAGGCTATCCGGAACGCCTCGACTGGGACCGAGTCACCATGAACGCCATGCTCGCCAACGGCGCCCGACTCTACGTCGACCACGCCCACCCCGAATACTCATCCCCCGAAGTACTCACTCCGCTTCAAGCAGTGCTCTACGACGCTACAGGTGACAAAATAGCCTACGATTCCATCACAGAAGTAGCGCAGCACAGCAACGACAACCTACCCGCCATCAAGCTCTACAAAAACAACACCGATTCCAAGGGACAATCCTACGGTGCACACGAAAACTACCTCATCAGCCGCGATATCCCTTTCGAAGACGTTGCCAGCACGCTCCTAACCTTCTTTGCAACACGCATCATCTATACCGGAGCAGGCCGCGTAGGCATAGGTGTTAACGGCGAAATTCCAGGATTCCAAATCAGCTCACGGGCCGACTTCTTTGAACGCCCTGTCGGGCTCGAAACAACTATTCGACGGCCCATCGTTAACACCCGCGATGAACCCCACGCCAACTCCGAGCGCTACCGTCGCCTGCACGTCATCCCTGCAGACGCCAACCTATCCCACTATTCAAACCTCCTTAAATTCGGCACAGCCACTCTAGTACTAAACCTCATAGAATCCGGACGCGCCCCAAACCTACACCTCGCCGACTCAGTAACAGCGTTACACACCACCAGCCACGACCTATCACTCAGTGCTCAGCTCCCGCTCACAGAAGATTCTGACAGCACCACCAAATTCGCCACAGCTCTAGAAATTCAACGCGCATACCTCAACGCCTGCAAAAGCCACGAACATGGGAACCCCACCGGAGTCGATAACGACACCCAACAAATACTCGCCCTCTGGGAAGAAACACTCGATGCTCTAGAAACAAATCCTCTCGCACTTGCAGATCGTCTCGACTGGGTCGCTAAATATGCGCTCGTCAGCAGCTATGTGGCTAAAGGTGTTCCCTATACCGATGCAAAGCTCAAAGCCCTTGACATACACTATGCAGATATAGATCCTACACGGGGTCTTTACCACCGCCTCGTTGCGCGTGGTCGGATGCGCACCCTCTTCACGTCTCAAGACATCGAAGACGCCGCCCGCACCCCACCATCAGACACCCGTGCTTATCTCCGAGGAACCCTGATGAGCCGATGGCCCGATGAAATCATTGGTATCAACTGGGATACCGTATCTTGCCGGGGGCGTTACTCCCACGAACTTACCCGACTCGCCATGCCAGAGCCCACACGCTACACTCAATCTGAAGTAGACCCGCTCTTACCACGAGTTACCCACTCCGACGAACTGCTTCAACTCCTCCAACAGAACACGACACCCCATAAAGACCTTTAGGAGAAAACATGTCACGTGAACGCATCCACGCTTCAGAGCTCCAGTACCACGAAGAACTCACTGAACAAGAGGAATCCCTCACCCAACAAGACACGACCGTTGTACATGACATAAGCGAAGTCGACGATATCCTCGACGAAATCGACGGGCTGCTCGCCGAAAACGCCGAAGAATTCGTCACCGGATTCGTCCAAAAGGGCGGTCAGTAACTCAAAGACTTGCTCAAAGCACTTTCGTCCCCTTACTAGAAACACACCATGGAACAACGCATATTTGGCATAGAAAGCGAATTCGGACTTAGCTACGTACCCCAGGGGCTAGGACGGCTCAGCGTCGAAGAAACAGCTGCAGCGCTCTTCAAGCCCGTCCTTGATGAATGGCGCTCTACTAACGTTTTCCTGCCCAACGGTGGACGGCTCTACCTCGATGTAGGTTCACACCCCGAATACGCCACCGCCGAATGCGCCACCATCGACGAACTCCTCGCCCAAGAACGCGCGGGCGAGCTCCTCTTCGCTCAGCTAGCGCAACAAGCCCAAGAGCAATTGCGCGCACACCACGATCGCCCTCTCAACGGCACGATCTACCTTTTCAAAAACAATGTAGACTCCGCCGGAAACTCATACGGCAGCCACGAAACTACCTCATCAGCCGCAAACTCGAATTCCCCATCCTCGTTAAACAACTCGTACCATTCCTCGTCACCCGTCAAATCCTTGTAGGCGCAGGAAAAACCCACCCCCACGGAGGACCCTTACCAGGTTCAACAGATCCACAAGCCACTACAGGCATACCTTCGTACTCGTTCTCACAGCGAGCAGACCATATCTGGGAAGCAGCAAGCACCTCAACCTCCCGCACGCGACCCCTCATTAACACCCGCGACGAACCCCACGCCGATGCCTCACGATACCGCCGTATGCATGTCATCAACGGCGACTCCAATATGGCGGAACCCACGGTACTGCTCAAAATAGTCAGCACCGACCTCGTGCTACGCATGCTCGAAGACCGATTTCCTGTCACCAGCTTAGAACTCGCATCGGTCCCGCAAGCTCTACGCACCATCAGCCACAACCTCACCGGAACCGCAGCTTTTGAAACCACAGACGGACAACGCTACACAGCTCTAAGCGTTCAAAGGCACTACCTCGACGCTGCCCGCCAATACATCACGCAATACGGGGCCCACCACCACCGTGTCGATTACGCACTAGACCTCTGGCAGCGCACCCTCGACGCCATCGAAACCGGTGACTACAGCAGTATTGACACCGAAATCGACTGGGCTATCAAAAAGAAACTCCTAGACGCATACATCGCCCGTAGCAACGCGGCTGGAACTCCGACAGACTATGCGAGCGCTCGCATCCAACAGCTCGATCTTGCTTACCATGATATTGACCCCCACCGCGGGGTTTACCATGCTCTAGCCCGGCGTGGAGCCATCACAACGCTCCTCCCGCCTGATGCCGCACAGCGTGCGATGCAGGAGCCCCCGGCAACCCGCGCACGACTACGTTCACAGTTTGTAGAGGCGGCTAAAGATGCGGGGGAGCAGTCTACCGTAGATTGGGTACACCTTAAACTCAACGCATACCCACAGCACACCCTAGTATTTAAAGATCCTTTTCAGACGGAGAGCTCCGAACTCACAAAGGTTCTTGAGATGCTTCGCCATAAGAACCCTCCTCAGTCCGTTCCGCCTTTGGTGTAATGTTCCACAATATGGTTCTACAACTAGCTTTTTATTCTAGGGTTTGATACTTTACGTATGTTTTATGTTCTTATTGATTTGCTCTACACCGTTGTATTTGTCGGGTTTTCGCCCGTTTAATATTGAGTTATAGAGCATCACATAATTTCGGTGTATCTTAAACGTTCAACTCCGAAATAAAGAAAACCTAGGGAAGGAACCTTTGTGTCGAAAAAAAGCCTTGGCTGCTTCAGTACTCACTCTTTCGATGTTGCTAAGCGCTTGCGGCGCTGGTGACTCGGGTCAAAACGAATCTTCGCCGTCCGCTTCTACTAGTGAAAACACTGTGAGTAGCTCAGAAGCACTTGACAAAGTACAGGTAGATCTTAAGGGCGGAACTCAGGTTCCCGCTGTATCTTTTTCTACACCTTTTTCTACAGATCGAGAGGTTGCCAGGGTACTGGATGAAGGTACAGGTGACCCCCTTCAGGATAGCGATACTGTTCTCGTCAATGCCTCAATTTTTAATGGTGAAAATGGTTCATTGGTAGGCAGTTCTTATAACGAAAATGAGCAATCTATACCCATTCAAGTTGGTCGATTAAAAACGATAGAACCCACTATTTACGAAGTTATGAAGAAGATGAAGGTTGGTGGTTCTTTGTATATAGTACGAACGTGTCCCACGAGCAGCAGCAACAGCAGTCTACTTCCTCAGTACGACCAACTGTCGAAGCTGGTGCACCAACCAATCTTGAGGTTTATACCGTAGCTCGGAAGCTACCCACAGAAAAGGATCTTCCTAAATATGCTCAGGGTACTGAACAAGCTCCCAATCCGAAGCTTCCTGCCTTCTCTCTGAATGAGACTACAGGTAAGGCAGAGCTGAAGTTCGCAGATGATAGGGGAGAGGCTCCACATGAGCTTGTTGCTCAAGATTTGATTACTGGTACCGGTGCCGAAGTCAATGAGAACGATGCAGTATATGTGCGTTATATTGGCGCTCAGTGGTCTGATGGTAAGGTCTTTGATGGGAACTACGATAAACAGGTCGCAAATTTCCAGCTTAACGGAGTTATTAAGGGTTGGAAACAGGGCTTAAAGGGTAAGAAAGTAGGTTCTCGAGTTGAGCTTGTTGTTCCTGCTGAACTTGCCTATGGGGAAGAGGGACAGAATGGTGGACCCAAGGGAACCCTAGTATTTGTTGTCGATATTTTAGCGACTGTTCCCATGAGCCCAGCCCACGCTTCAGCGCAGCCTTCTCAGCAGGCTAAGGAGCCTTCTTCAGCTTCCCCCACAGCTATCCCCTCTAGCTTGGTGCCTACGGCTGATCCCACCAAACAGTAAATTCTATTCGAGCTCTGCCGATAAGCGCTGTACCCGTCTTCGGTAGGGCACTTGAGAGAAAAGGAAACATATTATGTCTTTTGGCCAGCGTAAGCTTGATCGAGAAAAGCCGGAAATTGATTTTCCCGAGGGCGATGCCCCGACCGAACTTGTTATCCAAGATCTTATCGAAGGTAAGGGGGCTGAGGTTGTTCCCGGTTCTCGTGTCTTGGCGCACTATGTAGGTGTTGCTTTTTCCACTGGTGAGGAATTCGATGCTTCCTGGAACCGCGGCGAGCCGCTTCCGTTCCAGGTTGGCGTGGGGCAGGTTATCCGCGGTTGGGATGAAGGACTGTTAGGCATGAAGGTTGGCGGTCGGCGTCGCCTCGAAATTCCTGCAAGCATGGCCTACGGTGACCGCGGCGCAGGATCGGTCATTAAACCTGGTGAGTCCCTGATCTTTGTGGTGGATTTGGTAGACGTTCGCTAGAAAATCTCAAACTTCGGGGCTGCTGTCGTAATTTACGAGTACGAATACAGCAGCCCTGAGGTGTTTAAGGTTTTATATATCCCCGTATGATGGATGTATGGCAACAAAAGCGCGAGATTTTTCGTCTAGTTCATCGTTGATCAGGATTTACCATCGGCTATGTAACAGTTCATGGCGCGGTATTTCTCGTGCAGAGTTCTTAGAAGTATACGGTTTAGACGAATACACCATCTTTGGCTCGGGGAATAAGCGAAAAGCTGAGACCGTCGCTAAAAAGTTTGAACGTGCAAAAGATTGTCTGCGTGATGCTGGTATCACGTTTAAACATATTGAACGTGATGGCAAAAGCTACTATGTGTACACTCCGGTCCCTAATCCGCTTCTTGATTGGGAACTTACGCTAGAGGACGCACAATTTCTCATGGGTCTGTGCCGTGCCTGGGAAGGTACCGAGCTTGAGAGCTCTGCACATCGTATGATGCGTAAGATCATTCTTAGCGTTCCCACGCTATCAGCTTCTACACGTTTAGAGGAACTAGAGGAACCGCTCCAGCGTATACGTCTAAGTGATGATTCCCATCTAGAAGAGATTTTTAGTGCCTTTAGCGACCATAAAACCATTGACATGGACTATGGGGACCTCAATACTCGCCATAGCGAGAATCTGTCCGTGTGGGGGATAGGGTACCGTTACGGCAATTGGTATTTTGCGGCGCACTATCCCTCTCGAGAGGGTTCTGAGGCTCCCGGAGGAAGAACCGAATCATGCGTATATCCACCGCTTTGAGCGCATTCAGAGTATGCGCATCAACGGTAGTCAACAGCAGCAAGAGAATTTTGTTCGGCCTGGTGAAACGTTTGATTTTCAAACCATGCTTTCTGAAAACCTTCAGGGCTATGCCCGTACCGTACCTGCCTTATCTTTAGATTCACATGAGCAGCTGCTTCTTGACTCATATGGTATTCGAGAAACTGCGGTGAAAGCCACCGCACGCGGATTGAAAATACTGGTCCCAAAATCGTCCGCAGATTTTTCGGGTAAAGACCTTCAACGGGCTCAAGATGCATATCGAGCTCAACACAACCTGGTGGAACGTTTGCTTTCTACCCATCAGCACAGGGCTGATTTGCCCGAAGCATGGCGTAAGAATTCTCGCCGCAAACGTGACGATGATACAGACCGTTTTATCGACATGCTCTTGGTACTACATCGTCTAAGCCAAGACGATGCGGCTTGGTCTGAAGGGGGCGTTCCTTTTAACCAGCGACTTCACTTCTACAAGTGGATAACGGCAAGTCTAAAAGCAACCTTGTCAGTGATTTTACCGATGTATGCGAGGACTATGGAGCTGCAGAGTTGGATCTTGCGACTCCTATAGTCTTCACACCCCGTCAGGATCATGAACTATACGCCGAGCTAACCTATTCATGTGACGATCTGATTTATCAGGGCGTTCCTCTGTCAGCTTTAGAGCGTGCCATGCTCTTCTTTTCGATGTCAGCTGCTGAGGTTCTCTACCCAGACGATGCACGCGTTTCCAGAATTCGTGAGCTGCTGTTGGTGAGCTACCCAAAGGATGCTGAGCGCTTGCGCGGAAGCCTAATTTTTACTCCTGAACACCATCTTATTCCTTTAATACATCGGGCAGTCTCTCAGAAACGAACCCTTATTTTTGACTATGCAGGGGTGCAGCGCACCGTTGATATTTGCTCACTGATCTTTGAAAATAATCGTTTTTATCTGCATGGGCTGTGGCGTGAAGCTGCCGATTCTAATGCCTGGCGAAATTTTGCTCTTGACCGCATTAGAAATGCGCGGCTTGGCGGTAAAAGCCATCAGGCCGTCGCCGCTAAGATTCCCAACACCCCGCATCTTTGGTCTCGGCAGCAACAGACAAATACAGAACACCCTTATGTTCGAGTCAAAATCCACGTTGAAAGTCTCAGAACAGAGCGGCGAGAGAGTACTATCCGTACTTTGAAACGGCGGAGTACTCACGTTTCACGATCCCAGCCTTCTAAACCTGAAACGCCCTTGATTTACCATGAGCTGCACTACTATCCTGGTGAAAGCGAGGCAGGTCTTGAGCAAATATTGCATTTCGTTGTAGCGTATGGAGGTGCTCTAGAGATTCTTGAGCCAGAACCTGTACGGTCTCTACTTAAAGATCGTCTGATGTCGCTTCTAGCATAGATATCTGCGAAAGACACGCCCAGACATCTATAAGTAGAATAACAACCTTGTATAATAATTCCTATGCCGTGGTGGTTTTGGGTATTACTATGGGGCACCTTAACGATAGGTTCTCTAGCGTTTTTAGCGTGGTTCGTATATCGTGCACTCACACGGGGCTTCATGTTACTCGATCTTGTAGCAACATGGATGGAATCCATCGAAACTCGTTTCGATGAAGCGCAAGCGAATACCCGCCGAAAATTGCCTGCCGAGCAAAGCCTAGGGATTTTTACCCCAGTAACCACGGCGTACAATGAATACGAACATGGAAAACAGACACGCAGGTCTGAGCGAATCAAGCGACGGGTCTCCCGACGAGATCGACTCGGCCAACCTCAAAATATCGGAGACCTGCTCTAAGCACAGAAAGGTTCATACCTTATGGGTCAGTTGTTCAGTCACCCGGCAACTATTATCGTAGTCATCCTCCTCATCGTTCTGCTCTTTGGTGCTCCCAAGCTCCCAGGTATGGCACGTAGTCTTGGTCAGTCGATGCGTATCTTCAAGTCCGAAGTCGAGGGTATGAAGAGCGATAGTAAGAAGGAAGACGATAAGGACGATGTTGTCACCGCTGAGGTTGTTGACAACAAAGCTAAGTCCGAAAAGTCTGAAAACTAATTTTCAGTACAACAACACAACCCGTGCGACCACCTCTCTGGTGGCACGGGTTGTCCAGTAGTTTATCTACCCATATCGATAATTTTTGAATAACAGGTATGAGGCGGAGCTTAGAATAAAACGAGGAAAACGATGGCAAAACCGGATCAGGATGTACGCAACCGCAAACTAAATCCTGAAGCCCGTATGGAGCTGAAGGAACATCTGCGTGAGTTTCGTGACCGCTTCATCAAAGCGGCTATTGCAACTGCTATCGCCGCCGTACTTTCCGTTATTTTCTTGTACCAGCCCTTTATTGATGCAATCTCTGAGCCTCTCAAGCAAATCAACGCAGCAGATAACCGCTTTGCAACCTTAAACTACGGCTCAATTTCTTCGCCCTTTGACCAGCTCATTCGTGTGGGTACGTACATCGGTCTTGGACTCGCTGCACCCGTTTGGCTCTATCAAGGGCTGCGCTTCTTACTTCCCGCGCTGCACACCAAAGAGAAAAAATACCTCTATGGTTTCCTCAGCGGCTCAATCTTTGCCTTTGCCTGCGGTGTCTTCATCTCTTGGTACAGTCTACCCGGCGTTGTTCGTGCACTCACAATGTTCACCCCGCCCGGCGGCTCGAACGTCATTGACGCTCCAACCTATATTTCCTTCATCGTTAAGTTTATTTTCTTCTTCTCACTAGCATTTATTATCCCCGTCATCCTCGTGGGGTTGAACATGCTGGGGGTTATCCGGGGTAAAACTATCCTCAAATCTTGGCGGTGGATCGTGGTTCTAGTAGCGCTCATCGCAGCCATGACAGCTCCCGGTACGGATATCATGATGATGTTCTACCTGATGATTCCGCTCCCTAACTTTCTTCTTCCTCGCCATAGCAATATGCTTGCTCAACGATAAACGGCGTGACCGCCGCGAAGCTAAACTAGCAAAGGGTCTTACAGAGACCGAGCTCAATACGGCCACCAGCGCTGAAGACCTTGAAAAGCTAGGACAGCTTGAAGAGGAACCCTCTCAAAAGTAAAACTCCAGAATCCTCCGTCTACTCAAGACGGAGGATTTTTAGGCGCAGGTACACTAGAATTATGGCTGAAAATCCCCAAGAAACCACTCACGGCTCGAACGACCGCCCGAGCTACTCTGCGCAGTATCAGGCAGCGCAAGAACGTAACGCTCACGCAAAAACAGCGCTTGGGAAGTTCGAAAAGACTCTTGGGTTCCCCCTTGACAGCTTCCAACGTCAGGCATGTCAATCCGTCGAAGCTGGGCATGCAGTCCTTGTTGCTGCACCCACCGGTGCTGGCAAAACAGTTGTTGGAGAATTCGGCATCTACCTTGCCCTCCAAACTGGAACAAAAGCGTTCTACACAACCCCTATCAAAGCACTCAGCAACCAGAAATACCATGACTTTGTGCGTGAATATGGTGAAGAAAGCGTGGGTCTGCTCACCGGTGACACCAGCATCAATACCGAAGCCCCCATCGTCGTCATGACTACCGAAGTCCTTCGCAACATGCTCTACGCCGAATCTACGACCCTCATAGGTCTGGGATACGTCATCATGGACGAAGTACACTATCTCGCCGACCGGTTCCGTGGAGCAGTCTGGGAAGAAGCTATTATTCACCTTCCCGAACATGTCACTGTCATCTCACTCTCTGCGACTGTATCCAACGTCGAAGAATTCGGAGCATGGCTAGATACCGTACGGGGTGATACTGATATTATCCTCTCTGAGCACCGCCCCGTCCCGCTCTGGCAGCACCTCATGGTAGGAAACCGTGTCATCGACCTCTTCGTACCCGATGAAACTTCTCAGAAAGAGGCTTCACCTACAAAACGTCGTAAAAACCACACCAAAATCACCCCAAAACGCTCCCGCGGGGCTACGCATTAACCCGCTCCTCAAACAACTGCGGCCAGGCTTTCGCCGGCACACCTCCCGGCACAATGCACCCAAACGCGAGCGCTTCCGACGCGGCCGCAACCGGCATGACAAACACACACATGCACTCGAACGATCCCGTCATAAAACCTTCACCCAAGACACCGACGTTCTGCGTCCGCACCGCATATCTCGCCCTGAAATGGCCCGTATCCTAGACAAGCAAGGGCTATTGCCTGCCATATGCTTCATCTTTTCACGGGCAGCATGTGACGACGCCGTTACCCAATGCGTCAACGCGAATATCGTCCTCACCACCGAGGAACAGGAGCAAACCATCCGTGCCTATATTGCAGAAACCACTGCACACCTTGATAACCGAGACCTTCATGCCCTTGGATATTACGAATGGCGAGACGGACTCATCCGCGGGGTGGCAGCCCACCATGCGGGTCTGCTGCCGCTCTTCAAAGAAGTTGTTGAGACACTTTTTGCGCAGGGTCTTATCAAACTAGTCTTTGCCACCGAAACCCTCGCACTCGGCATCAACATGCCAGCCCGCACCGTCATCCTCGAAACTCACCAAGTTCAACGGTGAAACCCACGTCGATATCACCCCCGGAGAATACACCCAACTTACCGGGCGGGCAGGGCGCCGCGGAATCGATCTTGAAGGACACGCCGTAGTCCTCTGGTGTCCAGGTCTTGTACCAGAACAGGTTGCCACCCTCGCATCCACTCGCACATACCCCCTTAACTCATCATTCCGCCCCACCTACAACATGGCTGCGAACCTCATCGCAGCCTATGGTGCCGAACGAACCCGCAAAATCCTCGAATCATCCTTTGCCCAGTTCCAAGCAGATAAATCAGTTGTAGGAACAGCTGCACGAGTACGTAAAAACGAAAACGCGCTCGAAGGATACCGAGACTCCATGCAGTGCCACCTTGGAGACTTTACAGAATATATGCGCCTGCGGCAAAACATCAAAGATCTAGAGAAAAAAAACCGCAAAGCCAACCAACAACATGCACGCGCCCAAACCCACCAAAGCATCCAAGAACTTATGTCCGGAGACATCATTCACATACCTCATGGGCGCTCCCGCGGCTACGCTATCGTCATCACCCGTGCCGAATCCAATACAGACCCACGCATTGGTATCCTTACCGAAGACAATCAGCAGCGCACCGCAAGCGCACGTGATTTCACGGGGCTCATTGAACCCGTCTCCTATATCAAGATCCCCAAGAAAATAACCCTTAAAACACCCAAAGAACGCCGCGACGCCGTCTCACGGATGCGTCAAGCGCTCATCGATGAACGACCACCCCGCAAACTCGGAAATACCCCCATCGCCACACGTCATAGCGATGCCCAAGAAAAACTCGACACACTACGCACCCAACTACGTAACCACCCCTGCCACGGGTGCTCTGACCGGGAAACCCATGCACGTTGGGCAGAACGATGGCGCAAACTCAACGCAGAAACAGAAGGACTACGCCGCCAAATTACCCGACGCACCAACACTATTGCCCAGGTCTTCAACCGCATCGCAAAGCTCCTCACTGAATACGGCTACGTTACTGCTGACTCCCATAACGGGCTTAAGCTAACGACGAAGGGGGAAGCCCTGCGCAAACTCTACGGGGAAAAAGACCTTCTCACCTCTATTTGTCTCGAAAAAGGCTTCCTCACAGATCTGGATCCTGCGGCTATAGCAGCAACCATAGCCGCGCTCACATACCAGGGCAAAAAGGAAACCATCGAAATTCTTCCACGCTACCCACATCCCTCGTTACAAGCACCCATCGCGACCATCAACCGTGAACTAGCCCGGCTCAACGCCCACGAAGAACGTCACAAACTAGATCAAACCCCACCCTGCGACCTAGGCCTCGTCACACCTATCTACTGCTGGGCTCGCGGTATGCACCTCGCAAAAGCACTCGAAGATACCGACCTCGCCGCTGGCGACTTCGTACGCTGGGCAAAACAAGTTATCGACGCCCTCGACCAGATCGCCCATATCCCCACCATAAGCCCAAACCTACGAGCAAGCTGCGAAAAAGCTATAGCCCTCATCCGCCGCGGAGTCGTCGCACTAGACTCCTAAACCGCTGGAAAGAACATGAGCATCTATATCTATACCAACGGGAGCATCTACAGCCCCGCCGACCCCTACGCCACAGCGCTCCTCACCGAAAACGGTACCGTAACCTGGATAGGCTCAGATGCGGGAGCTCGCTCCATCACGGACGAACGCATGCGAGCTATCGATCTAAACGGCAAACTCATCACGCCCACCTTCGCACGTGCCTTCGCACCCATAAACAACCACAGCAAAAAAACACTCTACGAGTACTTCCTCAGAACACATACCCAGGGATACCATACCCACACACTCGCAGGAACAATACGAGACATCCCGACCCTACGCGCATCACTCGACACGTTTTATACAACACACGCAACAGCCCCAGACGTACGATTCTTCATAATCCCAGAGCCACAAGCGACCTCCGCATCGTACGCTGAGCTCGTCACCACAGTCCAAGACCTGCTCAATAAATCATCTATAGCACTCACTGGATTTCACGCCACAAATCTAGACCACCTACCTACTCTGGCCTCCGAAGCAGCAGAACATGGTCTTGTGCTCTCTATCAACACCCAAGATAGTTTCACTAATGCCTTTAGCTATGCGCTAGCCGTTAGGGAACAGCATCCTTGGCTTAACATTCGGCTTGATATGGTTCATGGAGTCATTGATGATCAACGTCTTCAGGATCTCGCAGATGCACGGATCAACTTAGGTATCCAAGCAACCTTTGATACTGAGACTGCAAAGTTAGCCCACCGGGCGAATGCAGCTGGTACCGCGTTCGCGCTAGGGTCAGACTCATCTCTTGTTGAAGTGCCTCTTGGATGGGAGCTCATCTCAGCCCTTATAAAACCGGCAGATGGTATTTCAGCACGCAGTGGTTTCGCAGCACTTACGCGAGGAGTCTACCGGCTAGCCCACGACGAGAATCCCTTTGCGGGCCAAATACTCCCTGATACACCAGCGAATATAGCGCTCTGGAACGTCACTGAGCTTATGGTCCAAGCCCCGGATTCTCGCGTAGCCTCGTGGAGTACTGATCCCCGTGCTCGTATTCCACTTTTACCGGTTCTTGCTTCAGATGTGCCATTGCCCGTATTAGATCGCATGTACACTAGGGGAGGGGAATAATACGTTTCCTAGCTCGTAAAAGTTACCTGAAAATATACCGTGCATCTGCAGAATACGCCCTTACGCCGTATTTCGCCGGTTATACTAGTAAACCTAGACCCTACCTTCACTCTAACAAAGGAAAACAAGGGAATTATTATGCGTGTACTGACCGTTATTCCGACGTATAACGAGAAGGAAAACTTACCCGTTGTTGTTGAACGTCTTCGTAAGGCAGCACCCGACGTCGATATTCTAGTAGTTGACGATAATAGCCCTGACGGTACAGGTCAGATTGCGGATGCTATGGCTGAGCAAGATTCACAGATTCACGTTCTTCACCGTACCGTGAAAGACGGTCTTGGTGGAGCTTATCTTGCGGGGTTTGATTGGGGTCTCAATGAGGGATATGAAGTCCTTATTGAGATGGACGCTGATTGTTCTCACCAGCCCGAGCAGTTACCATCGCTAGTACATGCTGTTGAAGCTGGGGCAGATTTAGCTATTGGCTCCCGTTATGTACCCGGCGGAAAAACAGAAAACTGGCCCGTTCAACGCCAAATTCTTTCTCGTGGAGCAAATATTTATACGCGGGTTGTTCTAGGGACTGCGATCAAAGACATCACAGCAGGTTTCCGCGCATATAGGCGTGAAGCACTACAACGTTTGAATCTTGAAGGCATTGAATCTAAGGGCTATGTCTTTCAGGTAGACCTCGCTTGGCGTTCTGAGCAAGCAGGGCTCAAAATTGTTGAGGTTCCTATTACCTTTGTTGAGCGTGAGGTCGGAGCATCAAAGATGACCGGAAATATAATTTTTGATTCTATGCGTAAAGTGACGACTTGGGGCGTTTCCAACCGCATCAATAAGCTCAAACAGAAGCTAGGCAAATAACTAAACTTCACAAGAATAAGTGCCCGAACTACCCTTTGATAGTTCGGGCACTTTTGTATAATGTCACTCTGTATTCGTGTTGTATTCCTGTATAGCTGTACGCGCCAGACCATGAAGAATCGCTTCGAGTCCTAAGCTAAATGCGTTCTCTGCTGGAGTCTGCGAGCTACGCTGCATCGCTGTATATGCGTCTTGTAAATACGGATACTCATCTGCTGAAGCCGCAGGGTTAAAGATAGATTCGGGGGCGTGGGCGTCTACTGCAGATCCCAGCAGGAATGCCTCTAAAGATTCAATAACATTTAAAGTTTTATATTCTGGACACCCAAAAGCTCTTAACGTCTGAATGAGGACGTCATACATATGTAACGTTTGAGGGGCCCGATCGATCGGGGTCAATGCGAGCGCTGTTACCAAATCGGTGCTCTCACTGAACGCGTCTCGATAAGACTTCCCCCACAGACTCAAAGATTCAATCCAGAGTTCTAGCTTTTCGGTGGGGGATAGGTGTTGCTCGTTAAGAATTTTAGTCGCTCGTATCAGGGGCTCCAGCGTAATGTCATTGATGACCGCATCGCTTATAGCTCCCAGTACTTCGGCACGAGACTGAAAGTGATTGTATAAGGAAGAGGGTGCGACGCCTAGTTTCTGAGCAAGTACGCTCATAGTGAAATTTCCTTGATCGGCCAAAAGTCTACGTGCTGACCGCACAATTTTGGATGCGCTTAACACTGTCGAAGAGGGACGTCCAGCGCGTCGCATGGGGGAAGAGATCACGATAAATCCTTTACTATTTCTTTGCTTTCGGCGTGTGCTGCCGTCCCGTCTGTGAGCAGTTATAAAACATACCATCAGAAATTTTACGCTTCATAAATGCCCCTAGATTTGTAATTTCTGTGTTCTGGGATACACTAAAACGAACACAATTCGTTTTGTGATTCTTTGAGCGAAAGGGTTTAACCATGACGACCAAGAACAAAACTACGAATGAACTGACCCGAGACGTCGTAATTATCGGCGCAGGTCCTTCCGGACTCACTGCTGCATACCGACTGCAGCAAGCAGGACATACCGTTGCAGTCCTTGAAGCACGTGAACGTGTAGGCGGGCGCACATGGAACAACCATATTGACGGCGCATTCCTTGAAATCGGCGGACAATGGATTTCCCCAGATCAGACTGTTCTCACCGAACTCGTTGAAGAGCTCGGACTTAAGACCTTCTCTCGTTACCGCGAAGGTGAGAATCTCTATCGCGATCCTGACGGTACCATGCACCGATACAACGGAGACATGTTTCCTGCCAACGAGCACACTCAACGAGAAATGGAACGACTCATCGGAATTTTAGATGAGCTTGCGGCAGAGATCGGGGCTGAGAAACCTTGGGCGCACCCCAAGGCACGCGAACTCGATACAATTAGCTTTCACCATTGGCTCCGCGAACAATCCAACGATGAAGAAGCATGCAACAATATTGGGCTCTTCATTGCTGGTGGTATGCTCACTAAACCGGCTCACGCATTTTCAGCTTTACAGGCAGTACTTATGGCTGCATCTGCAGGATCGTTCTCTAACCTTGTCGATGAAGATTTTATTCTCGACAAACGTGTTCTGGGTGGCATGCAGTCCGTCTCCTTAGCCCTCGCAGAAAAAGTGGGACAAGAGAATATAATTCTCGAACACCCGGTCCGCGTTCTACGTTGGCAAGAAGACGGAGAGTACCCCGTACTTGCTGAAGCTGAAGCCTTCTCCGAAGGTGGAGAGGCCTCACCTGAAAAAAACATCATTGTTCGAGCAAAGTACGCTGTTGTTGCGGTTCCTCCGAACCTATATTCACGTATCCATTTTGTGCCGCCGCTAGACCGCCGACAGCATCAAATGCATCAGCATCAGTCCCTTGGCTTGGTTATCAAGGTGCATGCTGTTTACCCCACACCGTTCTGGCGGGACAAGGGTCTCTCAGGAACCTGTTTTGCCGCGAACAACCTGGTACAAGAGATTTACGACAACACTAACTACGACCCAGCAACTGGAGAAGAAGAAGCTCGCGGCACTCTAGTAGGGTTCGTCTCCGATGAAGCAGCGGATGAAATGTTCACCATCAGCGCCGAGGAACGCAAAGAACGCATCCTAGACTCCATGGCTCAAATGCTCGGAAAAGAAACAAAAAATCCCGTGGTGTACTACGAATCAGATTGGGGTGCCGAAGAATGGACTCGTGGTGCATACGCAGCCAGCTATGATCTTGGGGGACTGCATCGCTACGGCGCAGACCAAGAAACCCCAGTAGGACCAATCTACTGGTCTTGCTCAGACATTGCTGCCGAAGGCTACCAGCATGTCGATGGCGCTATACGCATGGGAGAAAAAACAGCAAAACTGCTAGCCGCGAAACTCAAATAAGATCATTCGCATCGTAACGCACACACGGGCAGCTTTACTGGGTGAACCAAAGAATGACACACCCAGTAAAGCTCCCCAAAATACGGATGGGAAACATGAAATACGTCGTAGGATATTCGCCTGATGCACGGGGCCGTTCAGCTCTCCAACTAGGAGTCGTACTAGCTCGCTCCCTGGGTGCAGAATTGGACGTAGTGTACGTCATTAAACCGCAAAGTCCTCGCCTTGCAGCGCCACGATCCAACTTCGAAGACTTACTCCAAAAGCAAGCCGTTCAATGGCTTGAAGAAGCACAACATTACGTGCCCGCCCAAGTAATCGCTCGCTTCCACCTACGCCGCGCCGATTCCGCAGTCAGCGGTCTATTAGAGCTAGCTGACGCCATAGACGCCGGACTCATTATAGTGGGCGGCGGTAACACCGGAAATTGGCTTTGGCACTCACTAGGCGCGGTTGGGAACGCTCTTCTACACCGTTCACGTATTCCCGTCGCTCTAGCACCACGTAAATACAGCGCTTCACACACGATCAAACAGTTCGACTGCGCCGTATCCCCAGACATCGACTCCATAAACCTTGTCGAAGAAGCCATAGCAACCCAAAACCGAACAGGCATACCAGTACGCCTAGTCTCACTCTACGAAGAAGGAAAAGACCTAGACGATACAACCTATCGCAGCATCATCCAAGACCTCGTAGACCAATCCGCAGTCAAACCGATAAACCCACAACAGCTAAGCATCGCAGTAGGCGCAGGAACTACCATCGTAGAAGCGGTCGATTCTGTGCACTGGAACGAAGACTCCGTGCTAATGGCCGGATCCTCCAAACTAGCCCAACGCGGAGAACTCTTCCTAAGCTCAACAACCGCAAAAATCATGACCAAACTTCCTATTCCCCTCGTCGTAGTACCACGCGATTACCACCCTGGACGCAAGGGCTCCCAGCAACAGCCGTGGACAGGCTCAATCCCCATCATCAAGCAATAGCCCGGCTCCTCACGTGATATACACCGCCGTACTATCATCCCAAGGAAAGGAAAACAATGGAACAACATCTTCAAGAACTCATTAACAAAATACCCACTGGGCTACTCATCGGCGACACTTGGCGTGAAGGATCCGCAGGGGAGACGTTCGATGTCCTCAACCCAGCGACCGAAGAAAAGCTCACGGCCTTAGCCTCAGCAACACCTGAAGACGCAATAGCAGCCCTAGACGCAGCATGCCAGGTTCAAGACCAATGGGCACACACGCCGCCGCGTGAACGTGCAGAAATACTACGACGGGCATACGACCTCATCACCGATCGCTCCGAAGAATTCGCCACCCTCATGACCCTCGAAATGGGAAAACCCCTCGCAGAATCACGAGGAGAAGTAGTCTACGGAGCCGAATTCTTACGATGGTTCTCCGAAGAAACCGTACGCGACTACGGACGCTACCAGCCCACGCCCGAAGGTAAAAACCAAATACTGGTAAAGCATAAGCCTGTAGGACCATGCCTACTCATCACCCCATGGAACTTCCCACTAGCTATGGCAACACGCAAAGCCGGAGCTGCAATAGCAGCAGGATGCACAATGATCCTCAAACCTGCACGGCTCACACCCCTAACCGCACAATACTTCGCACAAACCATGCTCGATGCGGGGCTACCAGCAGGAGTACTCAACGTAGTTGCATCAGCAACTGCATCAGCCGTCTCAGATCCTCTCCTTGCAGACTCACGCCTGCGCAAACTCTCATTCACCGGCTCCACCCCCGTTGGCAAAGCCCTTCTAAAATCAGCCGCGCAAAATGTCCTACGCACCTCCATGGAGCTCGGCGGAAACGCCCCCCTTCATCGTCTTCGAAGACGCAAATATCGACGAAGCCGTTGAAGGCGCCATGGGAGCAAAAATGCGCAATATGGGCGAAGCCTGCACCGCCGCAAACCGATTCCTAGTCCACGAATCCCGTGCCGAAGAATTTTCCACCAAACTAGCGACAAAAATCGCAAATCTCAAAACCGGCAACGGTCTAAACCCAGACACCACCTGTGGCCCCCTCATAGAACAAAAAGCAGTAGATTCCATCCACGAACTTGTACAAGATGCTCTCGACCGAGGTGCCCAAGCTCTGGTCGGCGGTTATCCCCAAAACGGTCCCGGATACTTCTACCAACCCACAGTCCTCATCAACGTTCCTCACGATGCACGCGTCATCCAAGAAGAAATCTTTGGCCCTGTAGCACCCATCATCACCTTTTCTACCGAAGAAGAAGCAATCCAACTTGCCAACAACACAGAATACGGGCTAGCATCCTACGTCTACACAACAGATACATCCCGCGCCCTGCGAACACTAGACCGCCTAGAAGTCGGCATGACAGGTCTCAACATCGGCATCATGTCAAACGCCGCAGCCCCATTCGGAGGCGTTAAACACTCCGGACTAGGACGGGAAGGAGCCGCCGAAGGCATCGCCGAATACACCTACACACAATACATCGGCATCAAAGACCCATACGCCAGCTAAACCACCCAAAAACCATCCAAGATACGCACAACACAACAATTTCTCGAAGGGTTCGTTTTACCTTCCCACAAGGAAACGAGCACACACAAACTTACAAACCTACGTAAGTCCAAACCCCAAAGGAGAACGTTATGAAGCGCTTGAAGAATTTCATCAACGGCAAGTTCGTCGATTCCACCTCTGATGAGGTACTCGACATCGTATACCCCGTAACCGGCGAAGTCATAGCACAAGCACCAATATCCACTGACGACGACGTCAACACCGCCATGCATGCGGCTCAAGACGCATTCAAAACGTGGAAGCATACGACCCCTTCAGATCGCCAGCTACTTCTCCTCAAACTCGCAGACGCGCTCGAAGAAAACGTCGACGTACTCGTTGAAGCCCAACACCGCAACACCGGTCAGCCCCGAGAACTCATCCGTGACGAAGAAGTCCTCGTTGGTGCCAACCAGCTACGCTTCTTCGCAGGGGCAGCACGCACCCTAGAAGGAAAAGCAGCAACCGAATACATGGAAGGACATACCTCATACGTACGGCGCGAACCCATCGGCGTCGTCGCCCAAGTAACCCCCTGGAACTATCCCCTCATGATGGCATTATGGAAGCTGGGGCCCGCGCTCGCTGCCGGGAATACTGTAGTTCTCAAGCCATCTGATACCACACCAGAATCCACCCTCGAGTTGGCAAGGCTTATAGGGGAAATATACCCCGCAGGTGTTGTCAACGTTGTGCTGGGAACCGGTAAAACTGGTGAAGCTATGGTAGGGCACCCGGCTCCTGCCATGGTTTCTATTACCGGATCGGTACGCGCAGGTCAGGCGGTTGCCACCGGTGCTGCAGCTGGTCTGAAACGTTCTCATTTGGAACTTGGTGGTAAAGCACCAGCAGTTGTTTTTGCAGATGCGGATTTGCCTCGTACCGCGCGCATGCTCGCAGATTTCGGTTATTTCAATGCTGGTCAGGATTGTACAGCAGTCACTCGCGTACTCGTTCAAGACAGCATTTACGACAAGTTCCGAGATCTGCTGGTAGCTGCCGCAAAAGATACAGCTACTGGGCACGAAGACGATTCAAAGAACTTCTACGGTCCGTTGAACAACATCAATCACTTTAAGACCGTCATGAATAAGCTCAACAGCCTCCCTGAACATGTCACAGTTGAAACCGGTGGCAAACAGTGCGGCACCCGTGGCTTTTTTGTGGAACCTACGGTGCTGAGCGGAGTCAATCAAGACGATGCCGTTGTCCAGGAAGAGACCTTCGGACCAGTTCTTACGCTCCAAAAATTTACTACAGAGGCGGAAGCAGTTGAGCTTGCTAACGATGTAAATTATGCGTTGGCGTCATCAGTTTGGACGTCAAATCATGGTACTGCTATGCGAGTTTCTCGCGATCTTGATTTCGGAGCAGTTTGGATTAATACACACGTACTTCTGACTGCTGAAATGCCTCATGGCGGATTCAAATACTCGGGTTACGGTAAGGATCTTTCCCTGTATTCCGTTGAAGAATACACACGTGTTAAACACGTCATGAGTGATTTGAGCGCATAAAGAACAGCTTCTCCAGGCTCATTCGGCAATTCGGCAAAAAAGAGTCCTGCATCATCACACATTAGAGAAGAGCTTGTGGAGCGGTACAGCTCTGTTGTCTAGGTGCTGTACCGTCTCTTCACAATTCACATATTATCCATGTAGCTTATGCTACGTTTTCCTTTGAAAGGTAGTCTCATGGTAGAGATGTATCGTCTTCCTCAAGAGATAAAACTTACTGGAGAGTTTCCCGGCCCCTCATCACGTGCTCTTGCACATCGTCGCTCACAAGCTGTTCCTGCATCTGTCGCTTCGGGGCTCCCAGTTTACGCGGCTGATGCAGACGGTGGCGTCATTATTGATGTTGATGGTAACTCGTTGGCTGATTTGGGAGCGGGTATCGCAGTCACAACTGTTGGTGCATCAGCTCCCAAGGTGGTACAAGCAGTTCAAGAATCGGTCACACACTTCACCCACACCTGTTTTATGGTTACTCCTTATGAGGGGTATATCGCAGTTTCTGAAAAACTAAACGAGCTAATACCCGGACGCTTTGAGAAACGCTCAGTACTTTTCAACTCTGGTGCGGAGGCAGTTGAAAATGCTGTAAAAATTGCTCGTGCAGCTACCGGTCGCAATGCCGTAGTTGTTTTTGATCATGCCTACCATGGGCGAACCAATTTAACAATGGCGTTGACTGCAAAAGTAGCACCATATAAGAAAGGCTTCGGTCCTTTTGCTCCCTGAAATCTATCGTGCTCCTATGAGCTACCCTTACCGGGACGATCAGAGCATGGATGGTAAAGAGGCAGCTCAACGCACCATCAACATGATCGAGAAGCAAATTGGTTCAGAATATGTAGCCGCAATTCTCATCGAGCCTATCCAGGGTGAAGGAGGGTTCATTGTTCCCGCCGATGGTTTCTTACCAACGCTGGTTGCATGGGCACGCGAAAAAGGTATCGTCTTTATTGCTGATGAAGTACAAACTGGTTTCTGCCGCACTGGCAAATGGTTTGCGAGTGAGTACGAGGGCATTGAACCCGATTTGGTCACCACTGCTAAGGGCATTGCTGGTGGTATGCCGCTTTCAGCCGTCACTGGTCGGGCAGAGCTTTTTGATAAAGTTCAACCAGGAGGATTAGGCGGAACATACGGTGGTAATCCTGTATCTTGTGCGGCTGCTCTTGCGGCTATTGAAACTATGCAGGATCTTGATTTGAACGCACGAGCTCTGCATATTGAGAAACTGGTGACAGCAGCGTTAGCCCCGCTTGTTGATGAGCTAGACATCGTAGGGGATTTCCGCGGACGCGGTGCTATGCTCGCACTGGAGTTCGTAGCAGACTCTATATCTAAAGCCCCGCATCCCACGGCGGCCAAGGATATCGCTGCTTACTGTCAGCAACGAGGAGTACTTATTCTTACTTGTGGTACTTACGGCAACATTATTCGTCTGCTTCCTCCGCTTACTATCAGTGACGAGCTCCTAAAACAGTCAATGAATATTCTTATCGAAGGTATTCGAAGCGTTTCATAATTTTTTTGGAGGCTTACAGGGCCCCGGTCATACCTCATATAACGATCGGGGCTCTTGTCACAGCTAATCCTATTCCACACATGCGCCAGTTATTTACCTATAGCTATTATGCGCACACCTTGTAGACAAAAATTCAGGTGATTTTACTACTGTTCTGGATCAATTAGACTAAGTCGCATATTGAGCAGGTCGCTATAAGCACACACCGTCTGGCGACGACACTCCGATAGAGGGAGAGCACCTTGTCTCAGAATAATCAACCCCACAAGTTACATAAAGGTCAGAGTCTAGCCAAAGATTCTGCATCAAATAACCCCCACGGTGCTATTGATACAAGCGCCGCTAACAAAAAGGGATTATCTTCCGGATCTGTATCTCTTTTTGGCTCCATTATTATTGGTATCTCTGTGGTAGCACCAGCATACTCATTATCGGAGCCCTGGGTCCTGTAGGAGCTGTAGCAGGGGAGCACATGCCCGCGATCTTTCTCGTTGGGTTTATCCCTATGCTATTGGTAGCTATTGGGTACCGAGAGCTTAACGCTGCTATGCCGGATGCGGGAACAACATTCACTTGGACAACCAAAGCATTTGGTCCGTGGGTTGGTTGGCTCGGAGGCTGGGCATTATTAGCAGCTACCATCTTGGTTCTCTCAAACCTCGCAGGTATAGCTGTAGATTTCTTTTACCTGGCTTTGTCTCAGGTTTTTTCTAACCCGGATCTAGTGACTCTTTCAAGTAATACCTTTATCAATATCGGCACATTCTTAGCCTTGATGGGTTTCGGGTGTTACATCACATACCGCGGGCTGGATGCGACTCAGAAAATCCAAACTGTTTTCATTATTTTCCAGCTTGTCGTACTCGCTATTTTTGCGGGTGTCGCCCTCTATAAAGCGGTCACAAATACTGGGTTTGCTAACCTTGCTCCGACTCTTGAATGGTTTAACCCCTTCGGAATCGAGTCATTCTCAGCTTTCTCTTCCGGCATATCTCTTGTCTTCTTCATATATTGGGGTTGGGACGCTGTCCTCACCATGAATGAAGAAACAGAAGGCGAGCATACAACTAGCGGTCATGCAGCTGTTGGCACTATCCTCACAGTAGTTCTACTGTACCTGTTAATCTCTGTGGGCACTTTGGCATTTGCGGGTACGTCCTCAGAAGGTCTGGGTCTAGGAAACTCTGATAACCAGGAGAATATTTTTGCTGTTCTTTCGGGACCTGTACTAGGTTCTCTCGGAATTATTATGTCTTTCGCAGTTCTTATTTCGGCCTTAGCCTCTTTACAATCCACGGCAGTTTCACCAGCTCGAACATTGCTAGCCATGGGATATTACAAGGCACTCGGGCCTAAGTTTGCGAGTATTAGCCCAAAGTACCAATCACCTAGTTATGCGACCATCGCTTCCTGTCTGATTGCTACCTTGTTCTACGTTCTTATGCGTTTTATTTCAACCTCTGTGCTTTGGGATACTATCTCCGCTTTGAGTTTGATGGTCTGTTTATACTACGGCGTGACGGCATTTGCCTGTGTATGGTATTTTCGGAAGGTGGCCTTCTCATCAGGCTTTAAATCATTTGTGAACAAGTTTTTGTTTCCCCTTTTGGGAGGCATTATGCTTCTTGTTTTCTTCATTCAGACGACTTATGATTCCATGGATCCCCATCATGGCTCGGGGTCTGAAATTGGGGGAGTCGGGCTAGTTTTCTGCTTAAGTGTCGCGATTCTTCTCTTAGGAATTTGCGTTATGGTGTATCAACGTTACCTCCGTCCTGCCTTCTTCAAAGGCGAAGTCCCGATGGAGGTAGAGCATATGATTGACTAGTTATTTCTCATGTGCACAAGTGCACAAGAAGGGGGAGAGGAGCATCTAAAAGGGTTCCTCTCCCTTATGCATTATGAAAGTATCCTACAGTGCATAATGAGAACGGTAGTATTTCAACCGATCTTCTAGAGTCTTCTCTAACTCTTCAACGCTACGTCGTTCCATTAGCATGTCCCAGTGCGTACGAGCTGGCTTATCATCGTCATTCTGGGCGTCACTCTCGCCGTTGACAAGATATGCTTCTTTGCCAGTTTTAGCAACCCAGACCTGTGGAATTTCAGCTTCAGCAGCAAAGGTCACAAATACGCGGTCACCATCAGTGGTTCGGTACTCTACACGTTGACGGGGCGCAGGCTGTACATTGGACTCGGTTTCCATAGATTGAGTTCCAAGACGCATACCACGCAGGCTACGATCGCTCACAATTCCTCCAGACTCCAGAAAGGGTTTCCGCAGATACTCAGCGGCTGCATAACGTTGGGCGGGGGAGAGCTATTCCCCCGAACGTCTAAAACATCCATTATATCGAGAATATTCTCCGCCGCCCAACTATTAGAGACAGCTATTCGCGAAGTCAAGCTAAACTATCTTAACTATTGAAGCCATATCCTTGAGATGGGTTCTCAAAAGTATCAGGCTTTGTATACGCTGCTTTGTCGATCCATCGTTTATGTCCGATACCGGCAAATTGCCGAATGCGTTACCAAGACCTCGTAGAGCATCGCCAAGTTCTGTGGGGATAAACCAGAGTTTATTAGCTTGGCCGTCAGCAAGTTTGGGCAAGGTTTGCAGATACTGATAGGTGAGTAGCTGTTGGCTCGGGTTAGATTGATGGATGGCTTCGAATACCTTATGAACAGCTTCAGCTTCACCGTCAGCTCGAAGGATTGCAGATTGAGCGTCACCTTCAGCTCGAAGAATCTGAGCCTGTTTTTCAGCTTCCGCGCGAAGGATAGCAGCCCTAGATTCACCTTCAGCCGTCAGAATATCTGACTGCTTCTGACCTTCGGCCGTCAGAATGGCAGCACGACGATCACGCTCTGCACGCATCTGCTTCTCCATTGAGTCCTGGATAGAGTGTGGAGGCTGAATTTCTTTAATATCGACACGAGATACTCGTAGTCCCCAACGGCCGGTTGTAGCATCAAGAACTCCGCGCAATTCCGCGTTGATTTGATCGCGAGAGGTCAAGGTCTGCTCAAGGTTTAGACCACCGACTACGTTACGGAGGGTCGCGCTGGTGAGCTCGTCAACAGCACGAATATAGTTCGTAATTTCATAGGTTGCGTCCTTGGGGCTTGTTACCTGAAAGTAAACAACGGTATCGATCCCAACCACAAGGTTATCTTCGGTAATCACGGACTGCGAAGGGAACGAGACAACCTGCTCACGGACATCAATTAGAGGCAGCACGCGGTCAATAATCGGTACCACCATATGCAAACCGGGTTCTAGCACGGTTCGGAACTTACCAAGACGCTCAACGATTCCTGCTCGACCTTGAGGAATCACCCGGATGGTTTTAGCCAACAAGATAAGAACAAAAATGAAGAGAATCACAAGAAGAATAACTGGGACCATATCTTCATTACCTACTTTCTTTTCGGTGATTAATAACAAAATTTAGGGGCGTAGATGGAACATTTTATTCAGCTTCAGGGGTAACAGCTGATCCTTCTGGCAAAGTTGATACATGTGGGTACACAAACGCTGTAGCACCGTTAATAGTTTCGACCTGGGCGTAGGAGCCGGAAGGGATAAGAGCTCCTGAAGTACGTGCTGTCCAAATTTCGCCTTCAAGACGCACTAAACCAGACTCAGCAGTGACATCCTCTGTCACAAGAACAGTTTTACCCCGAAGAGCTTTGGCATTTGTAACAGTATTTCCGGCAGAGCGGTTGAGGCGTTTCAGAAGAGGCGGACGTAGAATAAACACAAAAAGGATACACAAAACCGCGAAAACTATTCCTCGAGCGAAAAAATGTTCGATAAATGGTGAAATAGCCGATGTGATGAGGGCAGATAGGGAAAGCATCAAGAAAAAGAGATCGAGAGACAGCATCTCAATTATCGCAAAGAGCAAAGCTAGTATCAGCCAAAATGTCCATGGGCTGTCAAAGAGCCAATCCATATTTTCCTCCTCATCGTAGGCACAATGATCCAACGTATAGAGAGCCCAAGCCATACAAACATTATTCCATGAGGTGCATCACCAATCAAAGAGTTTACTCACACAAACTCACAACACCACAAATGGCCGATAATATACATTATGTAAAGTAAAGTCAGAAAACCACACCCCAGCCACTCAACGTTCCGTGTACTTGAACCGGATTAGCTGCCAGTGCGCCCTCGTAAAGACGGTTTCACCCCAGCAGCTTCTTTCTCCTCAATGTCCAGTAAAGCTACAGATACACCAAACTCTTCTATTTACATGAATAGGCGCTTTACGGACTCGGCGTTTCTACCACCAGGTGGCTAAACTCTACCCAGGCGTTCAAAACTTGAGCTGCTGCCCCAGTATCAATAGATTGGCGTGCATCCGCCAAGGCTTCTGTGTACCGTTCCTCAAAACTCCTGCCGTCGTTTTTTCGGTAAGCTATCAGACCGGCCGCCGCATTAATAAGAACTGCATTGCGAATTGCATGCAACGAGTCTTTTGCCGACTCGCCCTCCCCAGCTAATACTGCGCGAAACACACTGGCGTTATACTCAGCGTCTCCCCCTCGCAGGTTATCTAATGAAGAACGCTCAATCCCATAGCCTTCGGGATTGAAGACATATTTCTGAAGAGTACCCCCACTTGCTTCCCAGATCTGGGAAGTTGTAGCAATTGTCAATTCATCAAGCCCATCATCCCCCCGGAATACAAGGGCATGGTCACCTCGATTCGCGAAAACCCAAGCCATCTTTTCTACCATCTGCGGATTAGCTACCCCAATTGCAGATGATGACACTCGCGCAGGGTTTGTCATGGGTCCTAGGTAGTTAAAAGCCGTTGGTATACCTAACATTTTTCGAGTCGGCCCTACGAACCGCATGGAGGGATGAAAAGTCATTGCAAATAGAAAGGTGATCCCTACCTGCCGAGCGCACGCGGCAACAGACTTAATCGGCATATCTAGCTGAATACCTAGCGCCTCCAAGACATCTGCCGACCCTGATTTAGAGGTTGACGCCCGATTACCATGTTTAACAACTGTCGCACCTGTACCAGCAATAACCAAGGCTGCCATGGTGGATATATTGACGGTATTCTGCTGATCTCCGCCAGTGCCTACAATATCAACCGCATGTACGTCAAGATCAATAGTTTCAGCTTTTGCAAGCATTCCTCGCGCAAGGGCGCCTAACTCTTCAGAGGTCTCCCCCTTCATGTGGAGCGATGTCAGGAAGGAAGCGAGTATAGGTTCAGGCGTTGAACCAGTCATAATTTCATCCATAGCCCAGTCCACATGACGAGAACCGAGATCCTGCCCAGAGACGAGCTGATTCAAAATGTATTTCCAGGTTAATGACTCATGTGCAGTTATATCCATACTCCCGATTTTAACCTTCCTGCAGGATTCATCTGCTGCCAGCGCATAGGGCGCCACAGCTTTGAGGCTTCTCTCCCCCACGAACTTACCAAAACATTACACATAGAGCGTGTCGCACAAATCTCGTGAAAACCGCTAGTTTACAGGGAACTCTAAGGATTTTCCCAACACACCGCAAGATTTAAGAGGTTATGTATTCGCTCTTCGCAAGTTTTAGCGACATAATGTCTATGTGACAACTGTAACCAATAACCCCAGCAGGCCGGCACATCCGGCTCTTAACCGACCCAACACGGTCGCCATTGGTACCGTCGTGTGGTTGGCATCAGAGCTGATGTTCTTTGCCGGGCTTTTTGCTATGTACTTCACCCTTAAGGCATCACGTCCTGACATTTGGGCTGATAATGTACATATCCTTAACGTTCCCTTCGCTTTTATCAACACAATCGTTCTTGTGCTGAGTTCTGTGACATGCCAGATGGGCGTATTTGCCGCAGAACAGCTCAAACCACGCCGCTCCGGTTCTTTGCTGAATATTAAGGCATGGGGCATGGCTGAATGGTTTGTGTTGACTTTCATCATGGGCGCAATTTCGTCTGCGGTCAGGCTTATGAGTACGCAACCTTGGTTTCAGAAGGCGTAACCATTGCATCTAGCGCTTACGGATCCGCTTTCTACATCACAACAGGGTTCCATGCGTTACACGTGACAGCTGGTCTAGTAGCTTTCCTCCTGATCATTGGTCGCGCATTTGTCGCTAAGCGATTTGGTCATTACGAAGCAACTAGTGCAATCGTTGTCTCGTACTACTGGCACTTTGTAGATGTCGTGTGGGCTCGCTCTATTTGCCGTAGTGTACTTCGTCAAATAACAGTCCAACACTTTCGCCCCGTCCGTATCCATTTTTACTAGCACACACAAGGAACAAAAGACGTGAAGGCACTTTCACAGAAGCGGCGTCACCCGCTTGCAGCTATTGTGTTGCTTGCGTTGGCTCTCATCCTCACTGGTGGTCTCTACACAGTTGCCACTGCCACCAATCAGGCCAAGGCCGAGTCAAGCCATGCATACACTCAAGATGATGTAAACGCTGGTCAAAAACTTTTCCAAGCCAACTGTGCAACCTGCCATGGAATGAACGCTGAAGGCACCGCTGATGGTCCTTCGCTCATCGGTGTTGGTGCAGCCGCAGTTGATTTTCAGGTTGGTACCGGCCGCATGCCTATGCAGATGCAAGGTACACAGGCTCAAGTCAAACCTGGTCAGTTCAACGAGGAACAGACGAAGCAGCTCTCTGCATATGTTGCTTCGTTGGGCGCCGGTCCTGCAATACCTGAAGCAGAGAATCTAGATACCACCAAAGGCGATGCCGCAAATGGTGCCCGTGTCTTCTAGCCAACTGCGCAATGTGTCATAACGCGGCTGGTGCGGGTGGTGCTCTTACCCGAGGGAAGTTTGCTCCTTCTCTCATGGGTGTTAGCGAACAACATATCTATGAAGCCATGGAAACTGGACCTCAAAATATGCCTGTTTTCAACGACGCAAACCTTACCCCGCAAGAGAAGCGTGATGTTATCACCTATTTGAAAGCACAGGAAAAAAATGTTTCCCCTGGTGGTCTTAAGCTAGGCTCTCTAGGTCCTGTCGCTGAAGGTCTGTTGATTTGGAGCGTCGGTCTAGGGATCGTGCTTATCTTTGTTATTTGGCTGACCTCTCGCTCAGCATAAATACGCACATACTATTCGTATCGGAAAAGATTTGAGGCAACACATGGGAAACCATCGTGACGGTCAAGACGCTCAGAGCGTTACCGTAGTTACCTCTTCAGAGGATTCAAAGGAGCAGTTTCAGAATCCTGGGCTGCCTCCACATCGTCCACGTCTGACAGATGTGGATTCGAAGCGTGCTAAAGGTGCTGAGCGCCAAGTTATTCTACTCTTTGTACTATCAATGCTCGGCTCTTTGTTATTCTGGGTCGCGTATTTCGGTATATCAGTTGAAGGTAACTTCTTTGATGTAAACAATACAGAGCCTACCAGTAAACTGCAGCTGCAGAACCTCTTGCTTGGTTTAGGTATAGCATTCGCTATGTTCGGCATTGGTATTGGAGTTGTTCATTGGGCACGTACGCTTATGCCTGACCATGAACTCGTTGAGGAGCGGCACGATTTGCGTCCTGAAGAGGATCGCGCCGAGGCAGAAGAAATCATCGAAACTATTATTGATGAGTCAGGTATTAAACGCCGTCCTCTCCTGCGCAATACTCTCATTGGCTCAGTTATTCTGGCTCCGTTAACTTTTATTACGTTCCTGCGCGATCTGGGGCCGAATGATCCTGCAGTTCTTAAACACACGATGTGGGATCAGGGTGTCCGTCTTGTACGCGACCCTTCTGGGACTCCGATTAAAGCTTCTGACGTTACGATCGGATCCGCTTATCACGTTCTGCCGGAGACCATCACGTCCCTCAGCCATGAAAATGGCTATCTAGAGGAAAAAGCTAAAGCAGTTGTCTTGTTGATGCGTCTTGACCCCAATGAGATGAAGATTTCGGAAGAACGCAAAAACTGGCACGTTGACGGTATAGTCGCTTATTCGAAGGTCTGTACACACGTTGGATGTCCCATCGCGCTGTACGAGCAGCGAACGCACCATCTGCTGTGCCCGTGCCATCAGTCTACTTTTGATGCGGCAGATGAATGCAAGGTTGTATTCGGTCCTGCAGGTCACGCACTCCCACAGTTGCCGATTACAGTCGATGATAATGGTTATCTTGTGGCTCAGAGTGACTTCCATGAGCCAGTTGGTCCCGCGTATTGGGAACGCGGTCAGCACGTCGAAGAAATGCGTGCAGAGCGTGAGAAGGAGGCGAAATAAGTAATGTCTACAACAACTGGCTACGAGTACAAACCTAAAAGCAACGCTGGGCGTATCGCGAATTTTGTTGATACGCGTGTTGGCATGTCTGGGGTTGTTAAAGAATTTGGCCGAAAAATCTTTCCAGATCACTGGTCCTTTATGTTCGGTGAGGTGGCTCTATACAGCTTTGTAGTGCTCCTTATTTCAGGAACTTTTTTAACATTCTGGTTTAACCCATCAACCGCTGCAGTTACCTATGACGGTTCATATGTACCCATGAAGGGTACAGAAATGTCTGTTGCGTTTGCGTCTACTTTAGATATCTCTTTTGATATTCGCGGAGGCCTGTTGATCCGTCAGATTCACCACTGGGCGGCTCTCATGTTTATGTTGGCCATCTGTATCCACATGCTTCGTGTCTTCTTTACAGGGGCTTTCCGTCGTCCACGTGAGCTGAATTGGGTTGTAGGTTGCGTCCTCTTTGTCACGGGTATTATGGCGGGCTTTACTGGGTATTCCCCTCCCCGATGATGTGCTCTCTGGTAACGGTTTGCGAATTGTCGATGGCATTATGGTCGCAGTTCCGCTTGTAGGTACATACCTCTCGCTTTTCTTCTTCGGAGGCGAGTTCCCAGGTGAACACATTATTAGCCGCCTATACAGCCTGCATATTATGATCATTCCGGCAGTTCTGTTGTTGTGCGTTGGACTGCATATGTTCATGGTTGTCCTGCATAAACACACCCAATATCCAGGGCCAGGTCGTACCAACAATAACGTTGTTGGTTTTCCTGTAGGTCCGGTTTATGCTGCAAAAGCAGGCGGTTTCTTCTTCATAGTTTTCGGTATCATCGCTTTCTTAGCTTCCACCTTCACTATTAACGCAATATGGAACTATGGTCCCTACGATCCATCTCCAGTTCAAGCAGGTACTCAGCCTGACTGGTACGTAGGCTTTGGTGACGGTGCATTACGTCTATGGCCTGGTGTTTGGCCATGGTCATGGGAATGGCAATTCGGTGGAACATGGGTTCTGAATGTCCTACTGCCTTTTGCACTCGCAGGCGTCTTGATGGGATTCTTATTCACGTGGCCTTGGATCGAACGTTGGGTCACCAAAGATAATCGGGTTCATAATATTCTTGATCGCCCGCGTAACGCTCCATTCCGTACAGGCGCCGGTGTTGCCGGTATCATCTACTACTCAGTTTTGATGATCGCAGCATCTTCTGATTTGATCGCAACACATTTCCACGTCTCGCTAAATGATGTAGCTTATGTATTGCGTGCGCTCTTCTTCCTTGGACCCATCCTTGGTTTCGAGATTACCCGAAGGATTTGCCTCTCCTTGCAGCGTAAAGATCGTGAGCTAGTGCTTCATGGCATCGAAACTGGTCAAGTGGTGCAACTCCCCCATGGTGAGTTTATTGAGGTGCACAAGCCTCTTGACGAGTATCGTCGGTACAGCTAGTTAGTTTCGATTCACCAGATGTAATACCTGCACGCCCCAATGCTAAGGGGAAAGTTACAATGCTTGAGAAAGCACGAGGCACCTTATCGAAGTTGTTCTTTACTGATCGTGTTCTTCCTGTAACTCCTACTGAGCTAGAAGAAGCTCATCATGAACATAATGAAGCTCAAAGGGTTGAGGGCGCTTCCTTTGATAGCCCCGAGATTAAGGGCTAAAGTTACAACTTCATAAGTTTACTTGAGGGTTGGTGCCACAAAACTGTGGGACCAACCCTCAACGTTTGTACCGCATGTATCTCTTCCAGCAATGTTGCTGTTGACCCAATATCATATCCATCTTCTAAGGCCAGGAGTCCAGACTTTCTCATGAAAAATTCTCATAAGCAGCATGGCCCTATTCCTGAAACTAAGAATCTTTGCTTACTTATCAGCGATTGCTATATACCTGATGCCATAATGGAATAACTTCATATGTGCTAAGCACACCCCGTCCCTGAAATTTACACAAACTATCATGCCGCTGGTCTTAGAGGCAGGAAGGAGCCTAGCGGATTAACAGATAAAAGTAGCAACAACCTAGGTTTGAGGTTGAGACTCTAGAATTCTTGCAGAGAGAGCACTTCTGCGAGTATATAATTGCCGTCTTTTCTTTCGAGCCGAAGCGTACTGATAAGCGAGCGAAACTGCCTCTGCAAAAACTATTATCGTGCGATGGGCACGATTATATGGGCGGTTGCTCTCCCAAGATTCATCCGATCGGTATTGGTGCGTCTCGCTGCTTCGATGATCCTCAGATAAACTGCCAATACAGACAATTAATCCAACTAGCTTTTTCTTACCTCCCTTTTTAGTACATGTCTGGGGCAGATAGAACTTTATTCGAGAATCTCTGGACTATAGAAAAAGGTGGGGTTACATCATCCGTATAGATGATGTAACCCCACCTTTTACTGTATATGATTAGTGTGCGTGATCACCGCGGTTGTATTCATATACCCACCCGATAACGGCGACTGCTACGATAGGCAAAGCAAGAATTAGTACCCACCAAGCAATCGCTGCCCCAAGAACAACAATCATGCACGTTAAACCGATCATGAACGGCCACCAAGACCATGGTGAGTAGAACCCATACTCACCAGCACTCTCAGCGATTTCACCCGTGTAGTTATCCATGGGTTGGCTTCCTAGTTTCTTATCAGTAAACATGAGGAAGAAAGCCAAGAAGAAGCACATGAGCGCCGTCACGAGGAGCGCGGGAAACCCGGCCCACTCATCAAAATTGGTCATAAACCCATAAACAATTCCAACAGGAATAAAGAAGATACCAAGGTACAGGAAGACCTTCCCGAGAACTTTCACGGTTTACTCTCCCTTCTGTGCTGCAAGAGCTGCAGCGGCAATATCATGATTCGTTGAAAGCTCGGGATGATGTAGGTCTAGAGCCGGGCGTTCGGAACGGATACGAGGCAATGCAGTAAAGTTGTGGCGGGGCGGAGGACAAGAAGTCGCCCATTCGAGAGATCCGCCGAATCCCCAGGGATCGTCGACCTCGACTTTCGGAGCATACCGAGCAGTAATGTAAACATTCCAGAACCAGGGAATCATTGAAACGGCAAGAATCATGGATCCAACAGTTGAGAACTGGTTCATCCAGGTGAAACCGTCTTCGGGCAGATAGTCAGCGTATCGACGAGGCATACCATCAACGCCAACCCAGTGCTGAATCAAGAAGGTCGCGTGGAACCCGAAGAATACCAGCCAGAAGTGAATCTTACCGATCCGTTCGTTGAGCATCTTGCCAGTGAATTTTGGCCACCAGAAGTAGAATGCACCAAACATACCAAACACAATGGTTCCAAAAATCACGTAGTGGAAGTGTGCAACCACGAAGTAAGTATCCGAGATATGGAAGTCTAGAGGCGGAGTAGCCAAGATAATACCCGTCAGACCTCCAAAGAGGAAGGTTACTAAGAATCCATAGATCCACAATAATGGAGTTTCAAACGTAATGGACCCCTGCCACATAGTCCCAATCCAGTTGAAAAACTTCACGCCGGTTGGAACACCAATCATCATGGTCATGAACGAGAAGAACGGAAGCATAATCGCTCCAGTTACGTACATATGGTGCGCCCATACAGTTACAGACAGGCCCGCAATAGCAATGGTCGCTGTAACAAGACCTTTGTAACCAAAAATGGGTTTACGTGAGAATACAGGTATAATCTCCGAAGTCACACCGAAGAAAGGTAGCGCAAGCACATACACCTCAGGGTGCCCGAAGAACCAGAACAAGTGCTGCCAGAGTACCGCTCCCCCCATTTTCCGGATCAAAAATATGTCCTCCGAATCGGCGATCCATACCTAGAGCAAACAAAGCGGATGCCAGAGGCGGGAAGATCATAATAATCAAGATTGAAGTAATCAGAGTTGCCCACGTAAACACAGACATACGCCACATAGTCATGCCAGGGGCGCGCATTGCCACAATTGTAGTAATGAAGTTAACCGCACCCATAATTGTGCCGAACCCCTGCAACGCAAGACCAAAGACCCATAAGTCACCACCGACAGACGGGCTGTAAGTAGTGCTATTTAGTGGGACGTATGCAAACCAGCCGAAAGAGGCTGCACCTTGCGGGGTAATAAAACCTGCAATCGCTACTAGCGACCCAAAAAGGAAGAACCAAAAAGCCAATGCGTTTAAGCGCGGGAATGCCACATCGGGAGCACCAATTTGGAGCGGGATAAGCACGTTCGCCAAACCAGTGAACAAAGGGGTGCCGAACATGAGGAGCATAAGGGTACCGTGCATCGTAAAGCTGATTAAATTGCTCTTTCGTCTGCAGGATCTGCATACCGGGCTCAAAAAGCTCAATACGCATCAGCAGAGCCATAGTTCCGCCCATACAGAAGAAAATGAAGGCAGAGATCAGGTACATGTACCCAATGGTCTTGTGGTCCGTGGAAGTAATCCAATTGACAAAGATGCGTCCCTTGGACTTAGGAACCACGCGCGGCGCAACAGCCGTTGCACTCTCAGTTGAATATTCGAGGGTAGTCACGTCTATTTCACCCCTTTATTGGTTAGCGGGACGCGGAGTCGCGTTCTGGTTGGGATTACGGTTGTATTCGTCCCCAGCGATACCCTGATTCTCGGGATTTTGCTTAAGGGAATTGATGTAGTTGTCGTAGTCTTCCTGTGAGACCACCTTGACATTAAACAACATCTCAGAGTGGTACTCACCGCAAAGTTCAGCGCATTTACCCTTATAATCACCAATTTCTTTGGTAGTGATATGAATATGGTTCGTCATACCAGGGATCGTATCCCGTTTCTCTAGGAAAGCCGGAACCCAGAACGAATGGATCACATCACGCGATTTGAGGACTACATCAACATTTGAGTTAACGGGCAGATAAAGCGTTGGAAGTTCTGCTTCTTTACCTGGCGAGCCATCAAGGTGAGCTTGTACACCGGTTACATGCACGTTTTCATCTGTGTAGTTGAAATCCCAGGCCCATTGTTTGCCATACACTTCAACAGTGACCTGTCGATCGGCACCAGTTTTAGGACCAGTTACTTGACGCTCGACTCGGTCTGAAAACGTAAACATACTGACGATCAAAACGACTGGAACGAAAGTATAAAAATTTCCAGAGGCAGGTGATAACTGAGCTGACGAGGATAGCCACTTTCGTTCTTACGCCTACGGTAGGCAATGATGCACCATAGCATCAAGCCCCAAGTAATAAGACCGACAACAAGAGCTGCACTCCAAGTACCTACCCAGAGATGCATGAGGTTCTCGGCATTATCAGTAGCCGGATGCCCAGCTTTTGTAGGTAACCAGCCTACAGCTGCCCTATCCATTGAACAACCAGTCATCAGCAGCGTCGCTGTAGTCCCGAGGCCAACAAGACTTGCACGCTTACGACGACTGCCGGTTCGATATTGCGAACTCACAGACGGCCCTTCCTGTTCTTGCAGTGTGTGCTAGTGCTCAGGTCTACAGGTAAACCTGAGGCAATTATAAAAAAACTTATCCCTTAGAGCTTACCGCGAATTCTGCTCTTACGGTGACACTCTGTCACTGAAATTGTGAGTTTCCTGGAAAATTACTGAATTTTAACGTAACAGAACCCCTAAAGTTGGTTTTTTAGGGGTTCTGTTATACCCATGCTCCTAATGGAAGGAGTCGCCACAGGCACATGACCCTGCCGCGTTCGGATTATCAATTGAGAATCCTTGTTTCTCAATCGTGTCTTCAAAATCAATAGTTGAGCCATCTAGATAAGGGGCACTCATTTTATCTACGATAACCTGCACACCGTCATAATCACGCACTGCGTCACCATCAAGTACTCGCTCATCGAAGTAGAGCTGATAGATTAGCCCGGAACAGCCACCGGGCTGTACAGCAATCCGGAGGCGCAAATCGGTACGTCCTTCTTGTTCGAGCAAAGTACGTACCTTATTCTGAGCAACTTCAGTAAGGTTAACCCCGTGTGTTGGTAGCTCAGTTACAGTCTCAGTCATGTTTGTCCTTTCCTGACAATATTCCCCTGCGTAAAGTCAGATTACGCTGTCCTACTTCTTCACGACAACAGCGGACTCACAAGTTCACTAGGGGCATCAAGGTCTCTTACGTCCAGAATACCAACTTTGTAGAATTCTGTACTTAGTGTGTGAGGTATATTCCTTGAGTTGCTTTCCTTTCCTAATCTACTTACTCCTGCTGAGAGCACTCAATATCAGTGCCTCCGCTAAAATTCCTCGTTTAAAATCAGGTACATACAGCGATTCGTTGGCGCTATGTGCCCGGGTGTCTGGGTCTTCAACACCAGTTACTAGAATCTGGGCGTCGGGGAAGTTCTCCTTCAAATCCGCTATAAAAGGTATTGAGCCTCCCATGCCTGTCTGCACAGGAGATATACCCCAAGCTTGAGCCATTGCTGACAAGGTGATTTGAGCTCCATCCTGCTCAACATCTGTGGCAAAGGGTAACCCTGAGTCGACAGGAGTATAGCTAACTTGCGCGTTATAAGGTGCATGCTTCTTTATATGGTCTGCCAGAACTTTGTGCGCATTCTCGGGAGAATCACCAGGAGCCAAACGGACACTAATACGTGCCCGCGAAGTAACAGCAAGGGTATTTGAAGAATGGGCAATTGACGGAATATCCATACCTATAACGGAAAGTGCAGGTTGCTGCCAGAGCCGAGATGTAATTGATCCATATCCTGCTAGAGACATCTGGTCTAAGATTCCAGAATCTGCGCGGAATTCATGTTCAGGGTATTCGACTTTAGGGTCTTCACCACGGTACAGACCTTCTACAACAACTGCACCTTCGTCATCATGAAGAGTACCCAGCAAACGGGCTAATACCGTATGTGCGTCTAGAAAAGGGCCTCCAAAGATACCAGAGTGCACTGCGTGATTACCAGTTCGAACTTCAATATCCCCGCTAGCTACGCCACGTAATGAGGTAGTTAATGCCGGAACTCCAGCTCGCCAGTTGGCAGAATCTGCTACCACAATATAATCAGCGGCTAGGTCCTTCTGGTAGGCAGCTAGGAATTCGCGGAAAGAGGGTGACCCTGCTTCTTCCTCCCCTTCGATAAAGATCTTTACGCCAACGTTGAAATCATTGCCTAATACTTCCAATACTAAACGGAAAGCCGCCATATGGGTGATAACCCCTGCTTTATCGTCTGCAGCACCGCGGCCATAGAGGCGAGCGCCTTTCTGAACTGCGGTAAACGGGTCAGTTTCCCACTGCGTGTTATCGCCAGGAGGCTGTACATCATGGTGAGCGTATAACAGGATTGTGGGATACCCTGAAACAGCTGGTTTAGTGGCAATTACCGCTGGCATACCTTGATGTGTCTCCCCCGTTTCATCGTGGTACGACGCAGAAAGGATTTTTACCTCTAGAAAACCTGCCCGTTTCGCAAGCTCGTACACAGCTTCAGCGCTTCGTTGGACCTGGGCTAGATCAAAAGCTTCCCACGCGATAGATGGGATAGAGACTAGATCCTTCAGCTCAGTAAGATATTCATCAAAATGGGCTTCAAGCGCCTCTATGAGCGCATCATGTTCTGGGAATTTATGAGGAAAATTGACCATGCGTCTAACAATACGCTTTATACAGGGGTGGCGCATACTTTTTATTTTTGGTCTTGGTATTCGGCGTAGGCAATTATTTTTGGTTATTCTAGTAGGGTGTTTGGTCGTAAAAAAGGTAAGGCTCCGCAGGAGGCTGCTGTCGAGCCTGAAGAAGAGAAACAGCATGAGGTTCCTGAGAACTCTAAGTTCACGCCGAAGAAAGGGCGTCCTACACCGTCTCGTAAAGAGCAAGTTGCGGCGCGAAGGAGGCCTATAGTCGGTGCTGATCGTGGCGCGGCGAAGACTGCTGATCGTGAGGCTGCTGCTGAGCTTAGGGCACGGCAACGGGAGGCTATGCGTACTGGCGATGAGAAGTATCTGCCGATAGTGGATAAGGGGCCTCAGCGGCGGTACATTCGCGACTATATTGATGCTCGCCGGAATTTGGGCGATATAATGCTTATTTTGCTCATTGTTTTTCTTGTTGCGTCGTGGGTTGTGAGCGGTTTTGGCGTAGCTGCTGCTCCTGTCTACTACGGGACTATGTATGGCATGTATGCTCTGATGCTGTTGTGGGTTATTGATTACTGGTTGATGTGGCGCAAGCTTAAACAGATGGTTATTGCTAAGTTTGGCGAGGTACAGCGTGGTAGTGGTATGTATGCGTTCAACCGTGTGATGATGATTCGTCGGATGCGGCGGCCTTATCCTCTTGTTAGGTATGGGGAGTATCCAAAGTAGATACTGTGTCTTTAATGATTTCTGGGGGTGGGAAACCGTGTTTGGTTTCTCACCCTTTTTGTGAGGTTTATTTTTGGCGCGAGCGACGGATTTTGTAGAGTCCTCGGTTGATGTGGGCGGCCCATAAGGGGCCTTCGTAGAGGAAGGCGGTATATCCTTGGACGAGGTCTGCGCCTGCGTCTAGTCGTTCTTGTACGTCTTGGGCGTTGGTTACTCCTCCGACGGAGATGAGGGCTAGTTTGTTGCCTATTTCTTTCTTGAGGAGGTGTAGGACTTCGAGTGATCGGGTTTTAAGTGGTTCTCCTGAGAGTCCTCCTGCGCCTATAGCGTTAATTTTTTCTTTGGTGGTGTGGAGTCCTAAGCCTTCGCGTGCGATTGTGGTGTTGGTTGCGATGATTCCGTCAAGCTTTAGTTCTTGGGCTAGGCGAGCGACAGCTGTTATGTCTTCGTCTACAAGGTCTGGAGCGATTTTAACGGTGAGAGGCACGTGGCGGTGGGGTGAGACTCGGTTTGCTTCTTCTCGTACGGCTTGCAGGAGTGGGCGGAGTGTTGCGATGGATTGCAGTGTACGTAGTCCTGGGGTGTTGGGGGAGCTTACATTGACGACGAGGTAGTCTGCTTGTGGGGCTAGGGTACGTGTTGATATTAGGTAGTCTTCTATGGCGTTTTCTAGTTCTACAATCTTTGTTTTTCCGATGTTGACGCCGATGATGGGGCGTTTCTCGGGACGGTATTCGGTTTCTAGATCAGCACGTGCTGATGCGACTCGGGGTCCTGCGGCTGCGGCACCGTCGTTGTTGAATCCCATACGATTAATGACTGCTTTATCTTCGATGAGGCGGAATAAACGTGGTTGTGGGTTACCAGGTTGTGCTTGTCCGGTGATGGTGCCGATTTCGATGTGTCCGAATCCTAGTCCTGCAAGGGCTGCGATACCTTTCCCGCCTTTGTCGAAGCCTGCGGCTAGTCCGAAGGGTGAAGGGAAGGTGAGTCCCATGGCTGTGGTGCGGAGGCTGGGATTGGGTTGAAGGTAGCTTTTGAGGATGCGAGTGATGCCTAGGTTTTTAAGGGTTTGTACTCCCCAGAAGCCGATGTGGTGTGCTTTTTCGGGATCTATGCCTGCAAAGAAGATTTTGAAGAAGGTTGGGTATAGTCGCATTGTTTGCTCCTTGTGGTGTGGTGTTAGTTTTTGGGGCTGGGGATTTTGTCGGTGGCGCCTCCGTAGCGGCGGTCGCGGCTGGCGTATTCTTCGACGGCTTTATAGAGGGTTAGGCGGTCTACATCTGGCCAGAGTACGTTCATGAAGACGAATTCGGCGTAGGCGCTTTGCCAGAGGAGGAAGTTGGATATTCGTTGTTCGCCTGATGATCGGAGAAAGAGGTCGACGTCTGGTAGGTCTGGTTCGTCGAGGTATTTTTGGAAGGTTTTTTCTGTGATAGAGGAGGGTTTGAGGATGCCTGCTTGTACGTCTTGTGCAATGGTTGCGGCTGCGTCTGCGATTTCTGCGCGTCCTCCATAGTTGACGCACATAGTGAGGGTGCAGGTGGTGTTATTGATAGTTTCGCGTTCGCATTGTTCGAGTTGTGAGATGACGTTTTTCCAGAGTTTGGGGCGGCGTCCTGCCCAGCGGATACGTACTCCCCAGGATTTGAGGGTTTCGAGTTGCCGGTTGAGGACTTCGGTGGAGAAACGCATGATGAAGGATACTTCGCTGGGTGAGCGTTTCCAGTTTTCTGTGGAGAAGGCATAGGCGCTGATATAGGGTATGCCCATTTCTATGGCTCCTGCAACGATGTCGAGGAGGGCTGCTTCGCCTGCTCGATGTCCTTCGTTGCGTGGGAGTCCGCGTTCGTTGGCCCAGCGTCCGTTGCCATCCATGACAACGGCAACGTGTTGAGGGATGAATTTTTTGGGTATGGGGGGTGGGGTTGTTCCGGAGGGGTGTGCCGGTGGTTTTTGTGGCATGGGATTCTTTCCGGGTTGATGGTGTGTTACTACAGTATTTTACCGTGTTTGATGGTGTTTTTAGGTTTCTAGTTCGAGGTAGGTGAGGGTCTTGAGGGGGGTTTCGAGGTAGTTTTGGGTGGTGTGTAGGGTGAGGTTGAGTATTTTGCGTGCCGCGAGAGTTGAGGCGTTGTCTATGGTGTCCCAGTTCCCTTTATAGAGGGCTTGTATATAGTTATATTCGGTGGGTGTTATGGGTGTTGTAGGGGTGTCATTTTGGTGGGCGCAAGTTTTGCAGAGGGTTCCTGTTATGCCATGTGTACCTGCTGGGTGGTACCCAGTGGTGATGGGTTGATTGCAGTGTGTGCAGGTGTCAGTGAAGATGAGCCAGCCTGCGAATTTCATGGCACGTAAGATATAGCTTGTGAGGATGCGCTGTGGTGTGTGTTTGTTGTGGGCTAGCGTGGCGATTGCTCCATGAGTGAGGTGGTAGTGTGGGTTGGTGTCGTGGGGGGTACTGTTGGTGTTGAGTGTCTCTGCGATTTCAGCGATGGTGTTTGCGGCGGTGTAGGCGTTGTAGTTACCCATGAGAGTCGCTGTATAGGCATGTATGGTTGCGGTTTGGGATATGATGTGGAGGTTTGTTTTGCCTCGGGTGAGGGATATGTCGGTGTGCATATAGGGCTCTAGCCGAGCACCGAATTTTGAGTTTGGTTTGCGGATTGATTTGGCAACGGCGTGGATGACTCCGTTGTTTTGGGTGAGCATGATGATGATGCGGTCTGCTTCGCCTAGGTTTTGGGTGCGGAGGATGAGGGCGTGGTCTCGGAGGTGTTTTGGGGTGCTCATGGTTTTATGTTTGTGGTGTGTGAAGAGAAACCCCGCATTCTGGCGGGTGGCTAGGATGCGGGGCCTGAGGGTTTGGTTGTGTGGTTAGTTTTTTTCGTATTCGATATCGTCGTCTTCGTCGTCGGTGTCGGTGAGGAATTCGTCGAAGTTTTCGTCGTCATCTCCGTAGACGCTAAGAGGTGTTACTTCGTTATGTACTTCGAAGAGGGCATTTTCGTAGGCTTCAAAAGCGTTTGCAATTTCGACATAGGCTTCGTCGATTACGGGGTCGTGTTCGCGGGTGCGGTGGGCGACGGCGTCAAGGTGTGTTTCGAGGGCGTCGAGTAGACGAGTGAGTTCGGTGCGGGGGTCAGTGCTCATGTGTCTAGTCTACTATCTTTTATGGCTATTGTGGTTGGAGAGTGTCATATTGTGAAGGTATGACAAACGCGTACCCAGTGTGTTTGGGCACGCGTTTAGAAGGGTGTTTTAGGAATGTTCTTTAGAATCCTAGGGTTTCCAGGGATGCGCGGATTGCTTCTGCGGAGGCGCGTAGCTTATTGTGTTCTTCGTCGTTCATGGGAACGCTGAGGACTCGCTGTACGCCTTCGTAGTTTACGACGGAGGGTAGGGACAGTGCTACGTCTTTGAAGCCGTAGAGTTCGCCTGCTGCAATGGTGGAGATTGGCAGTACGGCGTTCTGATCTCGGAGGAAGCCTTCTGCAATTCGTGCCGCGGAAACACCGATGGCGTAGTTGGTGGATCCTTTACCTTCAATGACTTTATAGGCTGCGCGCATCGCTTCGTGCGCTAGTTCTGCACGTACTTCTTCAGTAAATACTTTGGTGCCGTTGTATTCCCAGTCAATGAGGGGTACCATGCCGATGTTAGCTGCCGACCAGACAGGGAACTCCGAGTCCCCGTGTTCGCCAATGATATTTGCGTGAACGCTCTTGATGGAGACTCCGGCTTTGCTGGCGACGAGCCAGCGCAGTCGAGAAGAATCGAGTACGGTACCGGAGGATAGTACTCGGTGTGTGAGGGTAGCCCGGTGATCTTCTGGGCGACAACAGTGAGTACGTCGCAGGGGTTGGTAACCAGCATGTAAATTGCGTTGGGTGACATTTCCATGAGGTTTGGCAGTAATTTTTCGAGGATGCGTACGTTTGCTCCTGCGAGTTCGAGGCGGGGCTGCCCGGGCTCTTGGCGGGCACCTGCGGTAATGATGATCATGTCGCAGTCACGCAGGATTTCGAGGTCGTCTCCGCCGGTGAGCTGCGCTTCATGGGCGAACATAGAACCGTGGGCGATATCGAGGGCTTCAGCGTGTGCTCGCTTGCCGTCAATGTCGTAAAGGACGATTTCATTTGCAGAGCCACGTAGGGTTGCTGCGTATGCAGTTGCAGATCCGACACCGCCTGCGCCGATGATGCCGAGTTTAGTGGTAGATTTTACGTTGTTCATTGGGTCGCCGCCCTGTCTTGGGGTTGTTGATTTGTCTGATATGTGGGCAGAAGCACGGAGTGTCTTCTGAAGTTCCCATTATCTATTATGCCTTGTTCTTTGGGGTTTATGTTGGTTTAGTTGCTCTTTTCACGATTTTTTATGTGAGTTTTTACTAGAAGACCATATTTTTCTCCCAAGAAGCCATATAAGGGCTTTATGACTTTTTGATTAATATCACATAATCTAACCCTTATTTCTGGGGGGGGGGGGCAGGGAACCTCCCAAGCCCAAACATATCTAGAGGAACTCACAGCTAGAATACTATTGCGAAGAGTAGTTTTCGTACATTGTCTGGTAGTGGGCTACAAGTTTGGTAATTTTGGTGGGTTTATACGATATTTGGGCTGAAACTACACGTTTATGTCATATAAAGTATTTTTTCTATGTTTCCTAGTAAACATTGGCATGGAAGAGTAGCGTTATAGATGTAGGCTATTGAGCCTGCGCTTAACTAACCTAGTGCTGTAACAGCTCGGTTTGCGTGATAACAACAGAGTATTCAGCATTAGGCGCATCATATAGAGCCTCAAAGGTAAAGGAGTCTATCCCATGAAGGCAGCTCGTTTTTACGACCGTAATGACATTCGCATTGAGGACATACCCACCCCCGAAGTACAACCCGGTGAAGTGTTGGTCAAAGTAGCATGGTGTGGTATCTGTGGCACTGATTTGCACGAGTATCTTGATGGACCTATTTTCTGCCCTAAACATGGGCATCCGCATCCAATCTCAGGAGAAGGTTCTCCTGTAACCCTTGGTCACGAATTCTCAGGCATCGTAGAAGCTAGGCGAAGGCATTTCCGATCTTGAAGTCGGAGATCATGTTGTGGTTGAGCCATACATTATTGCAGACTCTGTAGATGTCGGCCCAGATTCGAAGACCTATCATCTTTCTAAGAACATGAACTTTATTGGTCTTGCTGGCCGTGGAGGCGGACTATCAGAGAAGGTATCTGTAAAACGCCGTTGGGTTCACAAGATCTCTAAAGACCTTCCGTTAGATGAAGCTGCACTGATTGAGCCTTTGAGTGTCGGTTATCATGCAGTTGAGCGCGCCGGAGAAATCAAAGACGGTGACTTTGCGCTAGTTACTGGTGCTGGCCCCATTGGCCTGCTTACCTCCGCCGTGCTTAAAGCTAAGGGGGCGAAGGTCATTATCTCTGAGCTGTCCTCGCTACGCCGTCAGAAAGCATTGGATTCTGGAGTTGCAGACTATGCCTTCTCCCCTGCTGAGGTTGATGTCCTAGCAGAAATTCATAAGCTGACCAATGATAAGGGTGTAGACGTAGCCTTTGAATGCACCTCTGTACAGCCTGCACTAGACCTCATTCTGGATGCACTCAAGCCTACCGGTAAAGCCGTGATCGTATCCATTTGGGGTAAACCAGCATCGTTGGATGTTCAGAAGGTCGTGCTTAAGGAGCTCGATATTCGAGGAACCATTGCATACGTGAACAGCCACCCGGAAACTATCAAACTTGTAGAGTCAGGCAAGATTAACCTCAAGCCGTTCATTACTGGCAGGATTCCTCTTGAAGATCTCATTGACAAGGGATTTGACACGTTGATTAACCACAACGAGACTGCCGTAAAGATCCTCGTCACTACCGATCCGCAGCTTTTGCCCTAGGTAACTTTCTTGTAGCCTTACAGGCAAGTCGCGAGCGCCTTATATTCTGTCTGTCAGAGTATAGGGCGCTCTAATTATTATTGTGGGAAAGTGAAATAGAAAAGGGCCTCTGATGTTTATCAGAGACCCTTTATAATGTGCGCGAGGGGGGACTTGAACCCCCACCCTCTAATACGAGGACTAGCACCTCAAGCTAGCGCGTCTGCCTATTCCGCCACCCGCGCAGGTTACCTTTGAGAGGGCTTTGCCTGCTCAAAGCAACAAGTAATACTATACGGTTGGCAAGTACAAGCAGGCAAATCTATATAACGTGTTATCCGTCACTTTTAACCATTTAGTACTCCCCATGTTCCTTTCTAGTAACATACAGTACAGTGTTCGGGTCACGTCCATGAAGTACTGCATGTGAGAGTTTAGAATAGAAACTATGAATAACGAGAACCTCTCACGCGAAGAAGCTGCAGAACGGTCAGCGCTCATTACCGTAGACTCATATCATGTTCACCTTGATTTGACCCATGCCAAGGATGAAAATTTCGAGACATACCCTACAGTTACAACCGTTAAGTTTAAATCCCGTAAGCCTGGTGCCCAGACTTTCATTGATTATATTCGCCACTCTATCGATTCTGTTAGGCTTAATGGCGCGCAGCTTGACCTCAACAAGGTTGTTGATGGCTCACGCATCATGCTGCCCGAGCTTGCCGAGGAAAACGAACTTACTGTTCACGGGCGTTCATACTATTCACGGTCGGGAGAAGGTCTGCACCGCTATATTGATCCTTCGGATGGGCGTGTATATCTTTACACCCAATATGAGCCCGCCGATTGCCGTCGTGTATTCCCCAACTTTGAGCAACCCGATCTGAAGGCTGTTTTTAATTTCCGAATCACAGCCCCACGAGATTGGGTTGTCAGCTCGAACGGGGTTCTAGAATCTGAGGTGTCCGACCCGACTGACTCAAATATCGTTAAGCGCGTTTTTGCTCCTACCGAGCGAATTTCTACCTACATTACCGCAGTGTTAGCAGGTGAATACTTCACAGTCACCGATACCTATAAACCCCAGAGTACTACTAACAGCGGCGATATTCCTTTAGTGGCGTACTGCCGCCATTCTCTAAAGCCCCATTTTGACTACGATAATATCTTCCGAGTCACTAAGAACGGCTTAGATTTCTTCCAGGATCTCTTTGACTATCCCTACCCTTACCCGAAGTACGAACAGGCGTTCGTACCCGAATATAACATCGGCGCGATGGAGAACCCCGGTCTCGTAACATTCACTGAGGATTTCATTTGTCTCTGGTGCTACCGAAGATGATCTTGAAGGTCGCGCAAACACTATCTGCCATGAGATGGCACATATGTGGTTTGGAGATCTTGTCACTATGAAATGGTGGGATGATCTCTGGCTTAAAGAGTCATTTGCTGATTTCATGGGTGCTCTAGGTGCTATTGAAGCTAATGGTTTTAACGATGCTTGGGTAACATTCGCGAATCACCGTAAATCTTGGGCATATCTGCAAGATCAGCTTCCTACGACGCATCCCATTGTCGCGGATATACCTCATTTGGAAGCTGCAGCCCAAAATTTCGATGGCATAACTTACGCCAAGGGTGCCTCCACCTTGAAGCAGCTTGTTTCCTATGTAGGCTTTGATACCTTTATCGAAGCGGCACGCGTCTATTTCAAACGTTTTGCTTGGGGGAACACCTCGCTTCAAGACTTTCTTGATGTACTTAATGAGGTTTCAGGTCGCGATATGCAGACCTGGTCTCAAGCGTGGTTACAGACTTCTGGTCTATCTACCCTCGGTACTCGACGTGTTTACCGCGAAGATGGTAAGCTCCAGGATTTGTACCTCACTCAGCAGCTACCCGACACTCAGCCAGCCGGTATCGGTCGCCCGCATGTGGTAAAGCTTGAAACTTTTATCCTTCAAGAAGGAAAACTTGTCTCAACAGGCACTCTCTCCCTTGAATACCCTGCCGATCCTATCGCAGAGTATCGTGTCTCTTTGCCCCAAGAGCATAAGAAGACTGTAGGTGAAGCTGACTTACTTATGCTCAATGCAGAAGACCACACCTACGCAAAAATCATGCTCACCGATGAGGATGGTCTTCAAGCGGCAATTGCAGGAGTATCCACTCTTGAATCATCTCTTTCTCGCGGTCTTATCTGGGGGTCTCTCTGGGAAAGCGTGCGCGATGCCAGACTTCCCGTTGCCACTTTCGTAGACGCGGTAGTACGGAACGTATCCCGTGAGAGCAGTGCATCTCTTTTGGGAAGTATGGTGTCGAACAGCCAAAACGCTATTACTAATTTTGGTGCCCCCAAGTCTCGACAGCCTTTGTATGATGCTCTCTATGAGTCTTTCTCGAAAGCGCTCGCTGCCGCCAAACCTGGCTCCGATACGCAGCTCATATTGCTTCGGGGGCTTATCTCTATTTCTTCCTACTCAACTCAAGGTGAAGATCTCTGCCGCGATATCGCCCGAGGGGCTTTTGAAGATACTGTGGGAGATATTGCCGATGCTACTGGTATCCCCTACGATCAGAATCTTGGGTGGAGTGCTTTGGGTACCCTGGCGGGGCGTAACCTTGTTACTGTTGCTGATTTAGACCGAGCTGCACAGTATAATCCGTCATCAATCTCAAAGAATGGCTACGCATATGCGATAGCGGCTATTCCTGATGCCGACCACAAAGCAGCCGCTTATAAACGCATCATGGAAGACTCTTCATTATCCAACGACGCCTTGACCTCAACAGCAAATGGTTTCTTGCGAGGGGATGTTGAGCTGCGGACTCTTACTATAAGCCTTTCTTCGATTCGCTCCTATCAATGTGGGACACCCGTTCCATTGGTATGGCCACTCGTATAGTTCGCGGTTTATACCCCCGTTCACTCTACAATTACGGATCCGCTGAAGGAACCAGGGTTAGCGATAATCCTTCAGTTGCTCTAGCCCAAGAATGGTTACACAAGAATCCATCAGCCCCCCTCCGCACTACGTCGGCTCATTTTGGAGGCACAAGATACTGCGCATCGGAATATGATCGGTCAGCAATTCAATAGTTCTTTATCCGACTAGCACTTTCTAGGCATTACAGCCTGGTACAGTATCTCTTCTTCACGCCGCTGTACTGGGCTGTAGCCTATCTATAGGTTTCATTAACGTGAAGCAGATTTTGACCACATTCATCAATTCCTTAAACGTCACCCAAAAGTTACTTTACGTGTAGGGTACTAGTTATTCCCAAAAACGTGAGAGAATTAGAACATATTCATCACCACCTAAGGAGTTTGCTTTGGTCGATTATGCTCTCGGCGACCGTGGAACCCTCACAATTGTCACCGACAACTACTATGAGGCTGAGACTCTACAAGTCTTTCAAGAGCTCCATGTCAACCGTGAACAGTCCTGGCAAGGCAAGGCTCGCCTTGTTCCAGAACCTGATAACCCCTACGAGGCAAACAGCATTGCTGTATACGTTGGGGATCATAAAGTGGGACGTTAAATCGTGACGATTCTGCAAACTATTGGAACGCGATTACCCGCGTTGTTGCTTCCGGTTTCTCTCCTACAGCACAGCTGCAACTCAATGCTATTGCTCTACGGGCTGATAGCGGACCGCACATTAAAAGTGTAGGAAAACTCTTTCTGTCGTCACCAACCTTGCTGTTTCCTCTCAACCATGCCTCAGCGCGAGCAGCTATTCTTCCTCAAGGTCCTTCAATCAAGGTGCTTGACGAGAATGGACATGCTGAATATCTTCACAGTATTTTGCCGCCAACAGGTGAAGGACGGGTAATTTTAAGACTTGAAGTACAACAGGTTAAAAACCCAGATGGGCACATGGTCAATTCGGTAGAAGTTTTCCATGAGGATACTCATGTAGGGCGTTTAAGCTCCCAAATATCAGAACAGTTTATTCCTGTCATTGAACATGCTGCGAAACATGACAAACTCACCAATGTCTGGGGCACGATACGTGGTAACAGGCTCGAGCTTTCATTAACTATTCAGGCGGTGCGGTCAGAGAATATCCCAGAACAGTGGTACAAAGATTTACCCAACGATGTACCTGAGCTCCTACCTGAGGCCAAGAAGTATGAGGTTCCTGATGCTTTTGTCCCAGCTGAAGCGGAAAACACTCAAGGGAAGCATATTCTTCCTCAGAAGATTCGCGGATTTATCACCTCTGTTGCAGGAAAAAACGGAGTCAGCGAGGCGATCACGGCACACGAAGTTATCCCAGAGAAAGCAGCTAAACCCGTATCTTTCGATGATCTTCCTGAAGAACACACGCGCCTGCTTACCCTCGTCAAAATTATAGGTATAACCCTTCTTATAGTTGGCTTAGCAATTGCAATTTGGCGTGTTCTTCTTGGAGTCCTCATAGCAATTATGGGCGGAGCTCTCTACTCGGTCGCTCTGTATTTTGGTCGTCGGTTACTCAGACTGGCTGCTGAAGAACATGCATCCCAGACTGTTACCGTAACTCCTATACCAGCTAGAACACACGTGCAACATTAATAGCGTTATACGGATAAAATTTGGGGTAGTCAGCACGTCAGATACTGTGCTGACTACCCCAAATTTTATCTGCAGGATCTATAGACCCGTATATAGACATACCTAGTCAGACCCATAAGTATTCATAAAATCCTGCATACGATCAGCTTTCAAAGCCTCCGTCAACGAATCAACAGCAGGCTGATTAATAATAATGATTGATTGACCATCATAAGACCAGCCAGGGCCTGCGTTAGGAAGCGTCGTCATATGTAAAGCAGCCGAACCACCATTAATGACAGGTGCCGCAATCCGAAGAATCTCACCAGAGCCTAAACCACTATCAACCTTGACGTAGCCGCTAAAGGCATCCACCATATTCTTAAAATTAGTGATGTTACCCAAAAACCCCTGTTTTTGGATGGTCGTATAGAGTCCACGTAAATATGCACGTTGATTACGTACACGCTGATAATCACCCGATGCAAAAGAATACCGCTCACGCACAAACGCTAAAGCAGTGCTGCCATCCATATGCATGGTACCCGGTGTAAAGTTCCAAACGCCTGTTTGGAAAGCAAAAGGAACTTGAACATCAACGCCACCTAGAGCGTTAGTAAGCCCTTTAAACCCATCAAAGTCTATTTCTGCTACATGGTCAATCTTGACACCAATTAGTTGTTCAATGGTCTCAATTTGTAAGCTAATGCCTCCATAGTTGAGAGCTGCATTCACCTTCGCATTTCCATATCCGGGGATGCTTACCCACGAATCACGCATGATAGAAACTAAATAAACACCTTCCCCGTTTTTAGGAATGTGCATCAACATAATAGTATCTGCCCGAGCCCCACTAACTGTTGCAGCTTCTTGCCCTGAACGTTGATCGCTACCAAGAAGAAGAATATTAGTTCCTTCGCCTTTTACGACCTGACGCGTCTTACCGCCCTCTAAGGAGTCAAGAATTCCGTTACCATTCTTGTCAAGGTCATTAGCAAGAGAATCTGCCGTTTTACCATCGGGACCCACAATATTTGGATCATTATTCGGGTCTCCTAGGTTTTTTCTTAAAGAGTCTAAATCTCCTTGTGAATTCGTAATGGAATCAAATTTTTGAGTCTTGGAGTCCCAGGTATGCCCAATGCTCCACAGGTAAATCCCCACTCCGATGATAAGAGTAAGAATAAGGATAGCAAGAATAATTAGCACCCGTTTAAGAGTCTTTCGACGGGGTTTTTCAGCGAGCGCTTCGCTCATGGGTTTGTTTCCTTCGAGTGATGTGATAACGGCATAACCCGCATAAGAATACCGCTACAAAGTGAGTTACCTTCACATTGTAACGGTAGAAAATAAAAACACACCCCGTATCAGATTTTTAATCTATATTACGGGGTGTGTTCTTTATTGCATTCTACGTTTTACGCTTTCTTACCAAAGTTTGCAAAACGTGCGTTGAAGCGTTCGACGCGACCTGCGGAGTCCATGATACGCTGCTTACCGGTGTAGAACGGATGCGACTCAGAGGAGATCTCGACCTCAACGATGGGGTATTCGTTACCGTCTTCCCACTTCTCGGTTTTATCCGAAGTCATCGTGGAACGAGTCAAGAAAACTTTACCGGATGCAAGGTCACGGAATAGTACCGGACGGTACTCCGGGTGGATATCTGCCTTCATGCTTAATTACCTTCTTCTGTCACTGGATTTTGCCAGTAACCCTAAATAGATGGAGTAGGTTTTACGATGCACGCAGAGCGCACCATAGACCGGCTTAAAATGCACAGCCAACCACCAAGGATACCACCTTTAAAGAGGTAACGCTAGGTTCTTAGAGGGCTTGTTGTTACGAACGCAGCCTCGTTTCCCAAAACGCAACAGCTGACGCAGCTGCCACGTTCAAAGAATCGACGCCGTGGGTCATGGGAATCATAACCGTGTGTTTTGTCTGCGCCAATGTATGCGGTGAGAGTCCGTGTCCTTCTGTTCCTAGGATTAAAGCTAACTTCTTATCCTGACGTGCTGAAAGTTGCCCCAAGGTAAGAGAGTCCTCATCTAGTGCAAGTGCGGCACTTTCAAATCCGTGCTCGTGTAGAATTTCCAGGTCTTTTGGCCAGAGGGTAATTCTGGCCCAAGGTACTTGAAATACAGTTCCCATAGAAACGCGGATAGAGCGCCTATACAGCGGGTCAGCGCATCGTGGAGTAACTAGCACTGCGTCTACGCCTAGCGCCGCTGCGGAACGAAATATAGCCCCAACATTCGTGTGGTCAACAATATCTTCTAAGATTGCGACGCGGTGAGCTCCGTAAATAATATCTTCTACGGTTTGAGGAGCAGGGCGCGCCATTGCTGCTAAAGCTCCGCGATGTAGATGAAAGCCAGTTATTCGTTCAAGTTCTTCTTCCGATCCTACAAAGGCAGGAATATTATTATACTTCGTCAGTATGTCGGAAAGATCATCTGCCCATTTCTCGCTCATAAGGAATGAGAGGGGACGGTGTCCTGCATGTAAAGCACGCCGTACCACTTTTGATGACTCCGCAATATAAATACCCCAGTCAGGTTCGAGGGCAGAACGTAATCTCACATCAGTTAGGTGGGTATAATAACGAAGTGTTTGTTCAGGCGCTTGAGCTAATGGCACCACAGACGATATTGCGTACACTCGTTCTGCCCGTGCTTGCAGTTCTTGGGGTGATAATTGTTTCTTCTTCATAAAGACACTACTGGGTCAAAACTTACTCCCACCACGTACGTATGTATGGTGGGAGCAAGATAAAGCTTAGCGTTTAAAAGCACTGTAGCGCCCTGTAGAAGTGGCTGTTAAAGCTAGATCCATCGCATATGTTAATGCAAGATTATTTTCTGTGATGGTCTGAGCAATAGGTCCAGATGCTACCACACGACCGTCGCGGAGCATGAGAGCGTGTGTGAAGCCTGCAGGAATTTCTTCAAGATGGTGTGTGATGAGTACAGTAGCCGGTGCGTAAGGATCAACGGCGAGTGTTGTAAGCCTCTCTACCAAATCTTCGCGTCCAGCGATATCCATACCGGCCCCAGGTTCATCAAGTAATAGGAGTTCGGGGTCGGTCATGAGAGCGCGTGCGATAAGAGTACGTTTGCGCTCGCCATCGGAGAGTGAACCGAATTGACGCTCTGCCAAAGCATCTACGCCCCAGTCTTGAAGAAGCTCATGGGCGCGATCGCTGTCGAGGGCGTCGTATTCCTCTTTCCAACGTCCTGAAACGGCATACGCGGCCGTCATGACAGCATCAGAAACTTTCTCTCGGTCAGGGATCTGTGTGGCGGTTGCTCCCGATGACAGCCCGATGCGCGGGCGAAGCTCAAAGACATCAACGGAGCCGAGAGTCTCGTCTAAGATCTCTACTTGTCCGACTGTGGGGTGCAAACGCGCCGCTGCGACCGATAAAGTGTTGATTTTCCGGCACCATTTGGACCCAAGACAACCCAACGTTCGCCTTCATTGACAATCCAGGAAACGTTATCGAGAATATTGCGACCGCCGCGCATGACGCTCACGTTTTGAAGATTAAGTACAGTGCTCATGGTTATTCTCTTCTACGATATGATCTCTACCTATGTGGGAAGGAGCAAGCCCTTTGGGGTCCTGCTTCTTCGCTCTATACGTACTTCTAATCGATGAACCCGCGAGCTCCACCGACCAGCTCAACGTGTCCAGTCTGAACATCTGCGGTAACCATGGCTGCTACCTCATGGGCAAACTCGTTGACAGTGTAGAGCCTACCTGCTGTCTCTCGACGATATTCAAGAGCCCCAGGATGCAGGCGGTTAAGCAAAGTTGCAGTCACAGTTCCTTCAATCATGTCAGCTGATACGACGACAAGTGAAATTCCTTTCTCAGTGAGCGCAGGTATTTCGGCGATGAGCGCATCTTCTCCTGCTCGTTTGGACTCTGCAACCGACTGGTATTCTGCCAGGGTTTCAACTTCGCGGATAAAGTGTGCCTGGTGACTGGTGACGAAGACGATGCGTCCTCCGTTGGGCATTTTTTCGGCTGCAAGTCGTGCAAGGTTAAGCTGTGCATCTCGGTTGAGACGCATTGCGTAGTCTTCACCCATACCAGTTTCCATACCGCCCGATGCATTCAAGATGAGATAGTCCAAGGAGCCGTAGGTTTCGATAGCAACATTCACAAGGTTTGTGAGGTCTTCAGACTTAGTTACGTCTGCTTGTACGGCGGTCGCGTGTCCGCCAGCTTCTTCGATAGCTTTGACGACCTTATTGGCTCGAGGGGCTTTGGAGCGATAGTTAACTATGATGTTTGCCCCTTGAGCCGCTAGGATTTGGGCAGTATCTGCACCTACACCTCGTGAAGACCCTGTGATAATAACGGTTTTACCGGCGAGCTGTGACATACATTTTCCTTTGTTGGTTCTGTGCTTTCTGAAAGTAAGACGTTTATGGCATGTGATAGGAAGAACCTAGTGTCCCATACCTAGACCGCCGTCTACAGGGATAACGGCGCCTGAGATGTAATCTGCCTCTGGCGAAGCTAACCAGCGAATAACCCGTGCTACCTCAGCAGGGTCGGCGAAACGTCCTGCCGGGATAGTTTTCAGGTAGCTCTCTTTAGTTTCCTCAGGCAAGCTATCGGTCATATCGGTGTTAATAAATCCAGGTGCTACAACATTTGCCGTAATATTTCGACTTCCGAGCTCACGGGTGATGGAACGAGCCATACCAACAAGAGCAGCTTTAGACGATGAGTAGTTAACCTGTCCTGGAGAACCATATAGCCCTACAACAGAGGAGACGAGGATAATACGGCCTCGTTTGAGTTTGATCATACCTTTGATCGCACGCTGTGCTACACGAAAAGAACCAGTGAGGTTGGTATCGATAACATCCATGAAATCCGTGTCCTTCATGCGCATAAGCAGCATGTCACGAGTAATACCCGCATTCGCCACAAGGATTTCTACAGGACCGTATTCCGCTTCAATAGTTTTAAAAGCTTCATTAATGCTGTCTGCGTCTCGGACGTCAGCTTTAACAGCAAAGAACTCTGTGGGCGCTTCCCCGCTACGGTAGGTCACACAAACATTGTGCCCCGATGCCTTAAACTCCTGCGCGATCTTGTAGCCGATACCACGATTACCACCGGTAACAAGAACGGTCTTGGGGGTGTTATCACTCATTATTTTCCCTATAAATTTGGGGTTACTGGTCATACCTATTCTAGCCCGTTATCTATATGATGTGGTGAGCATCTGTTCTTGCAACACTTAACACCATAAGGAATAGAAGGTTTAGACTAATCAGTACAGGTAATTACCACCATGTGAATCGAAGCTAAAACGTCTATCATAGAGAGTTCGTTACTGTAATTCTGAGGGAGGTGTGTCAATGACTGCTGAAAAGCACTGGACAGCCGAAGACCTCGCGGCCCATGGTTACTACTTATCTACAGTTGATGTCGCAGAACGATTTGAAGACTCTTTAGTGACATACGAAATCAGTAATGCTTCTGCTCCGTTATCGGAGCGTGTAGATAAACGTGCTCGAGACTACATCCTCAAAATGGCGATTCGTGTAGTTTGTATTGTAGGCGCTGTATTTACAGATGGTACCCTGCGCTGGATATGCGTCGCAGGTGCAGTACTGTTGCCTTGGGTGGCCGTAGTACTTGCGAATGGTGAGTCAAAACAGGAATCGAGTGGATTTACTGCCTATTTGCCTGAGCATCATCGGCGAGCTTTAGAAATAGGAGCAGCGTCGAATGCATCTACTGCAGATAATAAGTCCGACGCCTCTGAGAACTCTCATTGCTACGCACAAGATGCGGATTCTTCGTCGCCTTATAATCGAATCGATGTCATAGATATTTCTGAAATATAGTTTCAACAGGCATAAATACCGTTACGCGCAATATAGTAGTAAAAAGATGGAGGTGTCAGTGGATCTTCTGGGCTCTTTAGCGGGGAGCTCCTCCCCTAGTTTAGATATTTGTTCACGTAAAGGCTGCCACAACGAGGCAACGTACCAGATTCTCTGGAATAACCCGAAGGTTCACGTTCCTGAGCGCCGCAAGGTCTGGTTGGCTTGTCATGAGCACGTTCAATGGCTTGAGAATTATTTACGGGAGAGGGAGCTTTGGAAACAGACCCTACCGTTTCCCCAAAAGTCCTAGCTTCATAAACTCTATTTCAGCCATATTTAGATAGGGACCGCCATATCACTGTATTGTCCGAATCTTCTCCCCTACCATAAGTAATACAGGTACACCACCGTCTCTATATACACATCTATTTTTATAGGCTCATATCAGCTTCGAAAGGCATGAGGAATTCGCTATGGGTGCATACCGTTTTCTCTTCACAGGTAAGTGGATAGGCTCTTTCATGCTGTGCATCATTTTCTCGATAATCTGTGTTTATTTAGCTGGTTGGCAGATGAGCCGAAAAGAGGCTTTAGATTGGCGCAACTCACTAATCGTGCAGAATTATCACGCAACTCCCTATAGCTTCCAAGACCATCCTACAATTTTTAAAGACTTTGACTCGGGGTCGCAGTGGCACCCTGTATCCCTTCGTGGTCAGTATATCGCCGATCAACAGCTACTGGTACGCAACCGTCCTTATCAGGGACAAAATGGATTCGAAGTATTGGTCCCTTTTCGTGCAGATACTGGTGAAATAGTCATTATCAATAGGGGCTGGATGTCGGCGAGTTCTTCAGATGCTTCACGTCCCAGCACCGAAGTCCCTGCGCCGCCAGCAAATGATGTTATTGTTGTGGCGCGAGTCCACCAAGGAGAGAGCGCTACAGGTAAGGATGCTCCCGAAGGCCAAGTCGCGTCTATCAACCTTCAGGAAATCGGCGAACGTATGCATTTACCTGTTGCCGCTGGGGCTTACGGTCTGCTGGACTCTGAAGAACCTACGCCTGCGCAACGGCCTGTACAGAAATCCGAACCTGAACTCGATAATGGACCTAATCTGTCCTATTCTATGCAATGGTATGCTTTTGCAGTTCTTATTTATGCTGTTTATGCTTGGAGTGCACGGCAAAAAGTTCGCAATGATGAATTAGATGCTCAGGTAGCCCAGGAGCTAGAACGCTATTATAGGCAGTTCTATGCCGAGGATGGCAGTTATATTGGGCATGAGGATGAAACCGTTGTGCTTCGCAAGATGGATATGATCGACGATATGCCTTCGCATATGAAATCTATTGTACGCCCCCGCCCTGCCAAGAAACACTCGCGTCTGACCGATGAAGAGGAAGAAGACGCTTTCCTGGACAGGTTAGAACGGCCGTAACCGCCAGGCTTTCCTGCAGGGATATGGAAGCAACCCACCATAAAAATCGAAACCTTTTTCGAATTTTCCCTGTATACTGGATCTAAGATCTCATATATAGTTTCGAAATAATACGAGGGGTTTCGTCACACATGATGGGTTATTCTCATACCGTCAGCGCTGCCGCTGGCTGGTTGGTCCTCTCAGAACTTGGTGTAATCCAAATCCCTAATACTCCTACCCTCATTGTTACAACCCTTGCCTGTGCTGGCGCAGGAATATTACCAGATATCGACCATCATAATGGTTCTATCGCTCGTTCTATACCTCCTGTATCAGGTTGGATCGCCCGGATTGTAGGCCTTATCAGTGGAGGGCACCGAAAGGGAACACACTCAATTTTAGGGATCATCGCGTTCTGGGCTATCGCATACTTTGGCAGTACACTCACTTACCAAAGTATTCCGTGGTTGTCCCTTGCTCTAGCCGCATTCTCAGGAGGTCTGGCTTTGCGGATTTTAGGAGCTCCAGGAGGTTGGATTGGGGCTTGCGCCCTAGGCTATGCTGCGTATACCACTCATTCTTTAGAGCTTCTTCCCTGGGCCATTTCAGTGGGCGCAACCTTACATGTTATAGGTGACGCACTGACCACCCGAGGTATTCTCCCGCTATACCCTATTACGATTAAACCACTTGTTGCCTCTTCCCTCTGGAAGAAAAGCGGCTACATGGCACTCCCACTTTTAGGTGATGCAGGAAGCATCCGGGAAAAGATCCTTATTCTCTGCCTAACCTGTTATATCGTTTGGTACACGGCAGCTCTTTTAGGTTTCTGCCCTTACCCACTCCACAACTTTAGTATTTCTTGAGCATCATACAAAGAATCTCCCGCTCCTAACCATATGGTTAGGAGCGGGAGATAAAACCTTTTTACCTCGATCTTACCAAGACTTAAGCATCCTGGATGGGCCAGAAGACGTCAACCTCGACGTTCTCTTCACCGGAGGTGGGGTACTTTTCGTACTCAGTGTTATGCATAGGCTGTTCTCCTTTTACGAACAGATAGAATCTCTCTACCTGCGCTAATCCGGCTCGTCAGAGTCGAAAATCTGTGCTTTTGCATCCTCGCATTTGCGGGAACAACTCAAGTCTAACCCGCTCATGTATTGGTTTTCCAGCCAAAAACGCACAATGTAGGCAGGTACACACTATATTTTTATAAAACCCACACAATATAGCATTAAATCAAGTGAAGAGGGTGTCTTCTAGCCAGAAAATCCCACATAGCCAACATAATATGCGAAATCTCTAAGGATATATTCAAAGTTTCATAGCATTTTCAATTATGAGCCAGTTTACATACACACCTATACCCACAAAGATTAGGAGCATTCCCACGCGTTACATCACATACAGATGCCTAGGTAAACACCTTTTCCTTGTCCTAGAGCAGATTGCATCTAGGCAAGTGAGATAAGATCCTGATACTCCTTCGACCAGAGGTCTTCAACTGCGTCCGGAAGCAAAAGAACACGTTCGGGGTTTAGAGCCTCCACAGCTCCTTCGTCGTGGGATACCATAACGATAGCGCCTTTATAGGCCTTGAGCGCGTTCAGAATCTCTTTACGAGATGCAGGATCAAGGTTGTTAGTCGGTTCATCCAAGAGAAGTATATTGGCGCTCGAAGCGACTAAAGTTGCTAATGAAAGACGAGTTTTCTCTCCTCCGGAAAGTACACCTGCTGGTTTCTCCACATCGTCACCAGAAAAAAGGAATGAACCGAGGATAGTGCGTACCCGCGTATCGTCAAGATCCGGCGCGGCGGATTTCATATTTTCTAAAACAGTTCGCTCACCATCGAGAATCTCATGTTCCTGCGCGAAATACCCGATCTTAGCTCCATGCCCATAGACAACTTCGCCGGTGTCGGGAGCAGTGTTGCCAGCTAACATACGTAGCAAAGTAGTTTTACCAGCACCATTCAGCCCCAATACGACAACACGAGAACCACGGTCAATAGCCAGATCAACATCGGTAAAAATTTCAAGTGAGCCGTAGGATTTTGAAAGACTCTGTGCAGACAGCGGGGTCTTACCGCACGGGGCAGGTTCAGGAAAGCGGATAGCAGCAACTTTATCTGTTTGGCGTTCGTCTTCCAGCCCCCGCATCATACGTTCAGCACGCTTTATCATCTGTTGAGCCGCCACGGCTTTAGTTGCCTTTGCCCGCATTTTATTAGCCTGTTCCATGAGTGCTTGAGCTTTCTTCTGAGCATTAGCACGCTCACGCTTACGACGATGTTCATCTTGCTCACGCTGGCTCAGATAGTTCTTCCACCCCATGTTGTACTGGTCAATCACGCAACGATTTGCATCAAGATAAAACACACGGTTAACTACCAACTCCATAAGCTCAACATCGTGGCTAATAACCAGCAAACCACCCGAAAAATTTTTCAGGAACTCACGCAACCATAAAATGGAGTCCGCATCCAAATGGTTTGTTGGTTCATCAAGTAGCATCGTATCGGCAGCTGAAAACAAGATACGTGCTAACTCCACACGACGACGCTGCCCACCAGATAGAGTCTCAAGAGGTTGCGCGAGTACTCGTTCAGGCAGATCCAAGTTGGAGGTTATAACTGCGGCTTCAGATTCTGCGGCATAGCCGCCGCCAGCAATAAACTCAGCCTCAAGACGATCATAGCGCCGCATACCCTTTGTACGTATGCTCTCATCTTCACTCGCCATATCTTCTTGAGCTTGGCGCATTTTCTTGGCTACTCCGTCAAGTCCGCGGGCTGAAAGAATACGGTCACGCGCCAGTTGAGTCATATCATCGACTTTGGGGTCTTGAGGGAGGTATCCGATAGAGCCGGACCGGGTGACTGTACCTTCTGCTGGTAGAGCTAATCCCGCCAAGACTTTTGTCATAGTGGTTTTCCCGGCCCCATTACGCCCCACTAAACCGATCTTGTCGCCATTATCTACCCGAAAGGTTACATCTTCCATTAACAGACGGGCACCCGCGCGGAGCTCTAAATTCTGTACTGAAATCACAACATGTCCCTTCCGAGAATCAACAAAACAGTTAGTGAATGAGGAGTTTAACAACCCATCTATTCTACGTGAGTTACGCTAGAAGACGCTGACACCCGATAGTCTCCGTAAAACGTCACATATATTACATAATGCGTTTTCTATGGTAGGAAGGTATATAAGAATATATAAGACCCCAGCGGCGTCGAGGGCGGTACTACCCTCGATTTTGACACCGAACGTCATAATCAGCCACACACGACTTCATATTTTTAAGGATCAACTCTCGTGCCTAACTCTTATGCCCCAGATCAATCACCAGGGCGCAATATAGCTCTTATAGCAGTCTTCGCAGCATTTATCGCGGTTCTTAGTCCTCTGGCGCTACCAATCCCAGGTGTCCCGATTCCTTTAGCTCTTGGCCCTTTCGCTATCTACACCACCGCTCTAGTACTCGGTGGTTTTCGAGCTTTTATAGCAACTCTCCTCTACGTACTGTTAGGGTGCCTAGGGCTACCAATCTTTGCTAAAGGTGCTTCAGGGTTTGGTACGCTTGCGACGCCAACCGGTGGCTATCTTCTAGCCTATCCTCTGGGCGCGTTATTGGCTGGGACGCTAGCTTATACAGTAATCCGTAGAAAGCTCAATCCCTGGCTTACCGCTATCCTGTGCATCTTCTGCGCTATGGTAGGCTTCGTGGTAATTTCTGCAGGAGGTATCTTAGGGCTTATGACCAACGGACATATGGAATTTACCCATGCGTTTGTCATCGCGGCTTCATTTGCTCTTCCAGACCTTCTTAAATCTATCGTTGCGTCTATCGTGGCGTCTGCTGTGCATCGGGCATTTCCTGGGTTAGTGCGCTCAAAAGCTCGCAGGTAATTGAGGATGTTTTTTTCCAAGAAAAGTAGCGCCAAAATTGAGCGCGAAGCACCAACGATGCCGTCCGCTCCCCCGTCCCTTGAACTTGATGCAGTTACCGTGTCAGCTGAAGACGCTCACGGACAAACTCGAAATATTATCGACCATGTATCAGTCTCTTTAACCGCACCTAAAACTGCGATTATTGGGCTTAACGGCATGGGAAAGTCAACCTTTTTAGGGCTTTTTAACGGTATTACTCGGCCCTCCCAGGGAATCATAAAGGTATGTGGAGTAGATATCTCCGAACATCCCCAGATAACTCGTCAGTCTATAGGTATGCTCTTCGCTAATCCAGATGCGCAGCTTATCATGCCTACAGTCCTCGAAGATCTAGAGCTTAGCCTCCGTCGGCATAGCTCTCTCACCCGAGCTCAACGCCTAGGGCAAGCACATAAGCTCCTTGCTCAACAATGTCTCGACGACAAGGCTGATCAGAGCATTTTTTCTCTCTCCAGCGGAGAGAAACAACTTGTAGCCCTCACTGGGATTTTAGCGGTAGAACCACGAATCCTCTTACTTGATGAGCCTACGACTCTTCTTGATCTACGTAATCGAACACGGCTGATAAACCTTCTGAATAGTCTCGATCAGATGCTTATTATCAGTACCCACGACCTCGACTTGGCGGAGACATGCGATGAAGCAGTCATTATCCATAATGGAGAGCTTATATACCATGGCAAAGCGCACGAAGCGGTTCAACAATACCGTTTATATTGTGAACAAGGCTTTCCCAACGAAAACCCCTCTGTATGATATACGAACCAGGCAACCCCGGAAGGATTTAACCACGTGATTCGGACCGCGCAGAGGTCGCACCATGCGACTTTCCTCGGTAACTTACTTATTGGAAGCTACGCTCCGGGGAATTCGCTGTTGCATCGCACACCGCTTTGGGGCAAAAGCCTCCTCTGCGCTTGTTTACTGCTCGCGCTCGCGGTGACCGGTTGGGAAGTAGCACTATACGTTCTGTTCTTTTGTTTTATCTTGTCCTGGTCAGCTGGGATGCGCATCCGCACGCTCTTAGAAATTGTCTATACGCTGCGATGGCTCATAATTCTTTTAGGACTTTATTATCTCTTTTGGGGCACGTGGCAAAATGCGGTAGACGTCATGTGCACCATGCTAAGCGCCGTCCTAATCTCACGGATTCTTCTCACGACTACTCCGCTACCTCTTTTACTTGATGGAATCATCTGGTTACTCACACCGCTTAAACTTCTAGGCTTATCTCCCAAACGTATAGGACTGATGCTCGCTCTGGTTATAAGATCTATTCCCGCCATTATGGATAACTGGGGAGCTTTACAACAAGCTGCTCACGCACGCGGTTTGCCCAAACGTTCTACTTGGCGACTGCTTGTACCTCTTGTGGTACAAGCAGTAGGATACGCTCAAATAACCGGGGACGTTTTAACCGCACGAGGCGTAGAACTCTAAAAGGAATTTTCTTTTACGGCACCAGAAACATCATTCCCGGCTAAGCAAAACTATTCCCACCATACGAACCACGAAGGTTTGTTATAAAGCCCCTTCACGATACATGAGAGATCCTCATAACTTGTGGGCTTTAGCGCTCGACTTATTATCCCCTGTTCTAAAGCAAGCACCTCAGCGTCGCGCAATGTTGTGATTGGCTCTGCAGTGTAAAACTCAAGATAAGTTGCTGCAATAACAGCCGGAATAGCATTATCCCGCTCATACCAATACTGCGCAACTGCTAGCATGTCTTCCGCACTTGGGACGTCTTCCCACCCGCCAAACGGCAGATACGCAAAGACGTCTGATGGGGACGTTGTAGGGATTTCAAGCAAGATAATTTCAGCTGAATTATCTAGAGTCTCATCTTCATTCATCAGGCTTGATACGAATGTCAGAGGGGCAGGCGCACGTAGAGCAGGTGCAATGCCGCGAGGAACTGTTACCTGTGACGTTAAGAATCCTTCATAATAGTTCTCGAATAAAGTCGAGTCAGCCCGAGCTAATATTTTACGCACAAGAATTTCTAATGAATCCTTATCAAGGCGTTTTTGGTGTTCTGTCAATATATCTTGGGCATAGGATTTAACGTACTCAGCGCTAATATCCACTGGCGGGTTTTTCGTGCGTGCCGATATATTGTTCTGGATAGTAGACAGAAGAAGATCGTCAAGTACAACCAGAACCGGGGTGAACCTGTAGGTTCGCCCATCCGCCAAACGGTTAAGATACAAATGGTGAATATAACTGCTGGGAGCGCCAGGGGCTATCCGCAGATGCGGATAAGGATATAAAGAGGTGAACTTCTTATAGAGTTCCGCCATGGTGTCTCCGATGCTTGATTCCCACCAGTTTACCTGAGTTTTCGGTTAGTTTCTGCCTCATACAACAGATTTCTACGCTAGATTTGGGGCGAGTCTAAAGCATCTTAAGCAATTCACATGATATACCCTCAAAGTATTTCAAACCTATCTGTTATTTGACATTCATATACTATGATTTTTATCTCTTTTAAAGCAGAATAAGTTTCATAAATCGAATATAAGCATGCTGCACATCACATATGTTAGGGTATCTCTATGTTTATACTAGGAAATCTTCCCGCAGAACAAGCACAAGACTTTCTCTCTCGTTCTTGGGTCCCTCAGAATTTCCATATGTACTACTCTGCCAAAGAGATTTCACGGCAGTGTACAGAAGACTTCACGGCAGACATTACGGAACGTGCTTCCTCAGAGTTTGGTGCGGGGTATCGAGATCATATAAGTCCTCTTCTACAGGACCAATTCAACTACATGCCTACGCAAGACACACGAGACTGGGCCAATAGATTCTTTTCGATAACGGATTCACATGCCACATACCAAGCGCTTACAGGAATTCGATACCGTGGGCAAGATCTGAATCGACCTTTTATAGATGTAATAGCTACGAATATTCCTTGTACTACAGTCTATATCGCAGCTCTAAGCCAATCTTTGCTTCGCCACTATGAAAGCTTCCGTCCTATATGCACACGTTTCTTTGTGCCAGGTAAGGTAGATCAGCTTATACATGACCTTGGTTCAGTCCCTGGTTCTCGTGCAATAACTATTGACATGCACATTGTCGCCGGGACTCTAGATGAGTTAGACAAACGCCCGTGGCCGAAGAATTATGATCGAGTAGAGCTCATCCCGCTTTCTCCTGCTGATGCTTCTGCTGCCAGTCACGAAGCGCAGCGCATATATGAATCTATTGCAGTTAAGAACTCTAATTTTTTTGAGTGGGCCACTCCTCAGGGAGAAGAATCATTTGAAAATGCTATACGTCAAGGAACAGGCTGGCATATTACAGTGGATAACTCCTCAGCAGGATTTTTGACTCTAGATCGCAGAGGTGAACAAGGACTTAGAGGGTTTAGCGTCGAAGAGTTATGTCTAGATGCGCCTTTTCGCAGACAAGGTCTAGGGAACGCAGTTCTACGTCACGGTATTAAAAACCTCCTCAAATTACCTCAAGTAAATCCTCAAGACATGCTATGGGGAACAATCCATGTTGACAACGTTCCGTCCCTGCGCAATGCTCAAGGGATAGGACGCGCAATAATAGGAAGTTATATATGGGTTGGAGACCAGTCTTTGAGGTTGAAAACTCTCGCCCTATACGCTCCTCTAGCTAGACGCAAAGAAGCGATATATGACGAGCAGCAGCGCATCACAATGACATACGCGGGAGTACATTAGAAATATCACGTTATTGAAGGAAACAACGATGAATTCACATTTTAAAGAAATGATCCGTCTCGCGGATAGTATTGCTGACAACGCCCACCTTGGGCAAGTCGATAAAAACGGTTGGCCTTATATATCTCATCCGCGACGGGTTGCTTTTAAAGTGCGCGAAATTGCCCCTGAAGAGCTTCGCGCAGAAGCACAGATCGTGGCGTTATTGCACGATACCGTAGAGGATACAGAAGTCACTCTTCCCTATCTTGCTTGGTACTTTTCAGCCCGCATTGTTGATGCCGTTGATGCGCTCACCAAACGTCCGCATGAACCCCTGGAGTCATCTATGGCGAGAGTTCGCGCCAATGAAATTGCGCTGTGGGTCAAACGTGCTGACATTGCCGATAACACCGACCCGGAACGTATTTCCCGCCTTGATGAAGATACTCGCAAACGTCTGACGAAGAAATACAATAAATCGCTCAGGCTCTTAGGCATTACCAAAGAGTAGCTGCGCAAGAATCAAGCATGGCCTATCTCGTTTGTGAACGACTGGTGTTATATCAGGTGGAATTATAGGTAAAGGGTGGGTGCCTGGAATATTTCAGGCACCCACCCTCTACAGCATGAACAAACGTATGGCAATGCTAAATGTTGAAGCCGAGAGCGCGCATCATATCGCGACCGTCCTCAGTAATGCGTTCGGGTCCCCACGGGGGGCATCCATACCCAATTCACGCGCCATTCAGCAACGACACTATCGAGATTTGCTTCCACCTGTTCCTCAATAACGTCCTGTAACGGACATGCAGCTGTGGTAAGCGTTAGATCCAGGATCAGGACTCCATTATCATCCCAGCGCATGCCATAAAGCAGACCCAAATCAACGATATTTACCCCAAGTTCAGGGTCAATGACTTCCTTGAGGACTTCCTCAATTTCCTCTTGCGAGGGACGAGCTTGCACTGTCTCAGTCATGATGCACCTCTTACAAGTAGTTCGTACTGAGTAAGATTATTTCTTCCCAGTGTATGCTACATAGCCTTCTTCTTCTAGACGATCTGCAAGTTCAGGACCGCCCTGATCGACCATTTTGCCGTCTACAAACATGCACAAACTCGGGCTTAATATAACGCAGGATACGGGTGTAGTGCGTAATCAGCATAACACCCATATTATTTTCCTCGTGAGCACGGTTCACGCCGGAAGACACGACTTTAAGAGCATCAACGTCAAGGCCGGAGTCAGTTTCATCAAGAATACCGAACTTGGGCTTCAAAAGCTCCAGCTGCAGAATCTCATGACGTTTCTTCTCACCGCCGGAGAAACCTTCATTGACGTTACGAGCAACGAATGCAGGATCAATGTCCAGATGGTTCATAGCTTCTTTAACGTCTTTGGTCCAGGTTCGTAAGTTAGGTGCCTTACCGTCCACAGCAGTTTTAGCAGCACGCAGGAAGTTAGACATCGTGACACCGGGGATCTCGACTGGGTACTGCATGGCGAGGAACAATCCAGCACGAGCACGCTCATCCACACTCATCTCGGTAATATCGTCACCATCAAGCAGTATCTGCCCGGAATCAATCTGGTATTTGGGGTGACCGGCAATAGTTGAGGCAAGAGTAGATTTACCGGAACCATTTGGACCCATAATAGCGTGGATTTCGCCCGAGTTAATGGTTAAGTTCACGCCTTTGAGAATAGGCTTAGTTTTTTCATCATCAAGAATGACCGAGACGTGCAAATCCTTGATTTCAAGGGTAGACATTGTTTCTCCTAATAAGGCTTAGTTGTTGCTGAGAGCAAGTTCTGCTTCAAGGGCATCAGTAAGTTCTGTTTCAAGCTCTGGTACGCGAATCTGCTGGATAATTTCGTTTAAGAATCCGCGGACCACTAGACGACGCGCCTCAGCTTCCGGAATACCACGAGCCCGCAGGTACCATAGATGCTCATCATCTAGCTGACCGGTTGTTGATGCGTGACCGGCACCTTCGATACGTCCAGTCTCGATCTCCAAGTTCGGTACGGAATCAGCGCGCGGACCAATCTCCAAGAGGAGGTTACGGTTCAGCTCATAGGTGTCCGTGCCTTCCGCTTCTTTACCAATGAGGACGTCACCAACCCATACGGAGTGCGCTGCTTTGCCCTGCAATGCACCTTTATAAGTCACTCGCGACTTGCAGTTGGGCACAGAATGATCCACAAACAAACGTGACTCGATGTGCTGGCCAGCATCCACAAAATAAAGACCGTACATCTCTGTCTCAGCGCCCGGTTTCGTGAATTTCGTTGAAGGGGTAACACGCACCATATCACCGCCCAATGAAACACACACACATGTTTGAAACGAGCATCGCGCCCTAGCTTGGCATACTGCGCAGAGGCATGGATCGCATCGTCATTCCATTGTTGAAGAGTAATAACGCTCAACTGTGCAGAATCTTGTACCAGGAATTCTATGTTCTGCGCCAAAACAGCCGATCCGGTATGCCGAATTACAACAACCGCTTTTGAGAATGGTTTAGCCTCGATCAGTATATGTTGAGCAGCAGCATCACTATGCTGTCCGTCGATATCTATCTCAATATGCTCAGTTAGCTCAGTTTCGGTGGGAATAGTCACCACGGTAGCCGTCTTAAAATGAGTCCATGCATTTGCAGCTACACGGTCTTCAGGAACACCTGCTGTACCAATGCGCTCATCTTCACGGGATACTTCTTCAAGGATAACTTCAGAAGGTGCTTGGATCTTCGGAGCTGGGGCTTGTGCCTGCAGAATGTCAAGGTGAAGACCGCCCAAACGTTTCAGCGGGGTAAAACGCCAATCTTCCTCGCGTCCAGTAAGTGGCTCAAAGTCTTCAACATTATATGAGGTTTTCCGTTCTGCGCGGGAAGCGTCAAGAACCTTCTGCACGTTATTAGGGTTTGAGCCTTGATGGTGTTCCTCGGTAGCGCGCAGAATAGTATCATCATGGACATGTTCAGAGGCGAGCTTCTCACCTTCCTGGTCCATACCGGGAATAATTGGGCTGTGATATCCCAAGGTCTCTTCGTTAGTCGACATTAGCCCACAGATCCTTCCATCTGAAGTTCGATGAGGCGGTTAAGTTCAAGTGCGTATTCCATGGGCAGCTCGCGAGCAATCGGTTCAACGAAGCCTCGCACAATCATAGCCATTGCTTCATCCTCGGCCAGCCCACGCTGCATGAGGTAAAAGAGCTGTTCTTCAGAGACGCGTGAAACCGTAGCTTCGTGCCCCATCGTAACGTCATCTTCACGAACATCGACATATGGGTAGGTATCTGAACGCGATACAGTATCAACCAAGAGAGCGTCACACACCACGGATGATTTCGAGTGCTTCGCACCTTCACGTACCTGAACCAGGCCACGGTATGCGCTACGTCCGCCGTTACGAGCCACGGACTTCGAAACAATCGTTGAAGAAGTATTCGGGGCAATATGCACCATCTTGGAACCAGTATCCTGATGCTGCCCTTCACCAGCAAACGCGATTGACAGAGTCTCGCCTTTGGCGTGTTCACCGACCATATATACTGCAGGATACTTCTGAGTAACCTTAGAGCCGATGTTACCATCAACCCATTCCATGGTGGCGCCCTCATGTGCGACTGCTCGTTTAGTCACCAGGTTGTACACATTGTTCGACCAGTTCTGAATGGTAGTGTAGCGAACACGGGCGTTCTTCTTAACAACGATCTCGACAACTGCTGAGTGCAGCGAGTCAGAGCGGTATACAGGCGCGGTGCAGCCCTCAATATAGTGAACATATGAACCTTCATCTGCAATGATCAAGGTACGCTCAAACTGACCCATATTCTCAGTGTTGATGCGGAAATACGCTTGCAGAGGAATCTCAACATGCACCCCCGGCGGAACGTAAACAAATGATCCGCCAGACCACACCGCAGTATTAAGAGCGGAGAACTTGTTATCGCCGATAGGGATAATAGAGGCGAAGTACTCCTTAAATATTTCAGGATAATCGCGCAAACCAGTATCGGTATCGACAAAGATAACACCCTGAGATTCCAAGTCTTCACGGATCTGGTGGTACACGACTTCAGACTCATACTGAGCGGCGACGCCAGCGACCAATGAGTTACGTTCCGCTTCCGGAATACCCAAACGTTCATATGTTACGCGAATATCTTCAGGAAGCTCTTCCCAAGACTCAGCCTGACCTTCGGTAGAACGCACGAAGTATTTGATGTTATCGAAATCGATGTCAGAAAGATCTGCCCCCCAGGTTGGCATCGGCTTACGCTCGAAAAACTTCAATGCCTTCAGACGCATATCCAGCATCCACTGGGGTTCATTCTTCTTCGCAGAGATGTCACGCACTACGGCTTCGTCCAGACCACGCTTAGCGGACTGGCCCGCCTCGTCAGAGTCTGCCCAACCATACTCGTAATTGCCAATGCCCTCGAGTTCAGGGTTCAACTCCAGAATCTCTGAAATGACGGTGTCGTTGGCACTCTGCTCAACTTGCTCAGTCATTACGGCCTTTCTTAGATGGATTGAAATTTATCCGGCTCCGCAGATGCGGGCTCGGTAGTCTTTGGAATAACACACTCTAGGTTGGGGTAATTTCTACCGTGCCGAATTACCCCCGCATGCTTTCTGATGTTTCCGGTTTTTCAGAATTCACACGTTCTGTTAAGTGATTGAGCGGAACGTGAGTTGTGCATACGTGAGCCCCTCCAGCCATCGTTGATAGCCTACGTACGTCAACGCCCAGAAGATCAGAAATAATCCCAGTCTCTTGTTCGCAGAAAACCTGAAAATCTTCAGCCAGATCGCGTATTGGGCAGTGACCTTGGCAGAGCTGTATGCTAGCTAGCAATTTCCCCGGCGCAAGCCGACCGGCAGGTGGCTCTGTAATCTGCGCTGTTGTCACAAACCCATCACGGCTCATGGCTTCAGCGAGAGCTTGGGCTCGCGCCGCAACATCCTCCCCTGCCGCTTCCACAACAGGGCGGTATCGCGCCTCCATTTCGGCTGCCCGTGCGGATGCAAAAGTTTCAAGTGCGCTCTCCCCAACGGTGTCACGCAACATTTCAAGAGCGTTGCGCGCAATCATCAAATAGTCATTTCCTAGACGTTCGTGACCTTGAGGTGCGATGACGTACCGTCGAGCTGGGCGCCCCGCACCTGCCCCATATTGTTTGAGAGAAGCAACTTCAATCATGTTTGCTTGTTCAAGCGCATCAAGGTGCCGACGCACAGCGGCGGGGGTCAAGCTAAAAGTTCTCCCAAGCTTGCCGCAGACACGGGACCATGGTTCAGGACACCACGAAGAACCCGGTCACGGGTGCGTTCTTCAACTTCCGCTTTACGTGCGCCAGAGCTTGACTTCTTATGCGAGGAAGGCTGCTGTTGAAGCCCTCGATGAGATGTCTTGTTCACGGAATACACAACTAAAGTATGTCCTAATTACTTCAATCTTGGCTAGTAAGGTCTTCCTACTTGCACACACCACACCATTTAGTCTCTTGCTTAGCTGCGGCAAGCCATAAGAACCGGTGAAAGATAATACCGCCTTTAGGCCTCTAGGTATTTTTGCTCTTCGGGCATTTCCATGAGGGTGCTAAGCGGTTCATATCCTCACTGTGACGTGATCTAACTCTCGTCATAAAGATGCTATCGCTAGAGGGAAACATAGAGATTACTCTCTGAGGGCTTAAGATAGAGAGGTGGCAGAAACTGAAGCTTATCAACACCAAGCAGCTACCGCATTAGACATTTCAGCAGCTCGCGGTACTAGCAGCGATCCTGCACTCAAGATTTCTCATCTCGTCAAAGAGTTTAAGCCCTCTCGTTCTTTCCGCGAGAAACACCCTGAACGTCTTACCGCTCAGGGTATGCATCGCGCAGTTGCTGACATAAGTCTTCAAGTCTATCCCGGCGAGGTTGTTGTACTCTTGGGTGCTAACGGTGCAGGTAAGACTACAACTCTTGCATGTGCCCAGGGGCTTACTGAACCTACGTCCGGCACTATTCAGCTTCTTTCAGAAGACCCTCTTCTGGCATCCCCAGAGATGCGGGCCTCCGTCGGTATCATGCTTCAGGATGGGGGGCTTCCTAACGCCGTACGTCCCGTACCACTTCTTGAACATGTTGCTCAGATGTACGCCAATCCTTATCCTGTCGGTGAACTTGTTGATCGTTTAGGAATAGATGCTTTTAACGGCACCAATATTCGGCGCCTTTCTGGGGGACAAAAACAACGTGTCTCATTAGCAGCAGCCCTTCTTGGGCGTCTTCGGTACTCTTTTTAGACGAACCATCAGCAGGACTTGACCCGCAGTCTCGCAATGTCGTCTTTGACATTATTCGTGAGCAGCGTGAGGCTGGAGTCGCCATTATCTTAACAACCCATCTCATTGATGATGCGCAAAAGCTCGCGGATTATGTCTATATTATTGATAATGGTCAAACGGTGCGTGAAGGCACGGTCCCTGAACTTGTATCAGGAGACGGGGTTGTACGTCTTCATTTCACGTTAGAAGCACCTTCACCTACGCGTGACGACTTATTGCCTGTACATCTTCGTACGGATGTAGAGCTTATCGAGCATATGCCATACTCACTAGGCGGCTTAGGCGAATATGAGCTCCGTGGTCCCCTTACACCCGAACATCTTTCCGCTTTCACGACAGCCCTAGCACATCACTACCTTATGCCTAACTCTCTCACGATGGAACCGAAGACTTTGGAAGACGTATTCTTGGATATTTCGGGACGTGATATTCGATGAACCCCACAAATGCAGAGCTGCCCACTGCCCCCGATAGTCAGCAGATGACAGAAGGTAACGAGTATCCGTATCCGCGCGCTGCTTCTAGTTTTCAGCGTATTCTAGCTCAAGGTAAATATGAGACCCTTGCCATGCTTAAAAATGGCGAACAGCTGATGCTCAATATTGCCTTCCCCGTGATGGCGCTTTTTGGACTTCGCTATACAAGCTTTCTGGATTCTTACGCTGATGCGTTGAATACGACCCGCATCAATGTTGCAGTGCCGGGGGTACTGGCTCTCTGTGTTGTCTCAACTGCGCTTTCTGGTCAAGGGATTGCCACTGGTTTTGACCGCCGGTACGGTGTTCTTCGTTTTCTGTCTACCACTCCTCTAGGACGCAATGGGCTTATTATTGGCAAGGTGCTGGCAGTTATCACCGTTATCGCCATACAGTTTATTATGGTCACTATTGTTGGGTTCGGTCTTGGATGGCGTCCGGATATTTTTGCGATGTATCGCTCTTTTAGTACTTTATTGCTCGGGGCAGCCGCGTTTACAGCCCTAGGCTTACTCGTTGCTGGGACGGTGAGGGCTGAGGCAACTTTGGCTATCGTGAATATCGCCTGGGTTGTTCTGGCCAGCGCTGGTGGGATCCTTATTCCAATGGATAATTTCCCTGAGCTGTACCGCATTATCATTCTGTGCCTGCCTTCAGGCGCTTTAGGTGAAGCGATTCGCGGTGATTATCTACAGGATATATTCTTACCTCTTCCCCATGCTGTGCTACTTGCCTGGACACTAGTGATTGGTTTTATTGCTTCACGCAAATTTAAATGGTCCGATTAGCGCTCTTAGATTCAGGATTCTGGACGAACTCTGGAATCAATCAGCACCATCAACGATCATTCCTAACGCATACACGGTTAAAAGGCTTTTCTTATGCTAGTTACCCTCAAAAATAAGCTATCCCCCATCCAGTACACTCCCTGGGTTTTATACACAGCGGTGGGTACGGCTCTGAGCAATCTCTTACTCATCGTAACCGGTGCCGTTGTGCGCCTTACAGGATCAGGCCTAGGATGCGATACCTGGCCGCGGTGTACTGCAGAACAGTGGACAACTACCCCTGCCGACGGTATCCATGGGCTCGTTGAATTCGGTAACCGTATGCTCACTTTTGTGCTCATGGTAATCACTATCCTTGCGTTCTTAGCGATTCTCCAAATTGCGCTGCCTGATGTGCACCACGTCAAAGCAATCTTTCCAAAGCTTTTTACGGGATTACGAGCGCACGAATCAAAGTATAGTGATCTGTTCAATCTGACTTTACTGCTCCTGTGGGGTATTCCGCTACAGGCCGTTATTGGTGGCATTACTGTATGGCAGCGGCTCAATCCCTGGATGGTAACAGCCCATTACCTCGCCTCTGCCATCATGATTGGACTAGCTGCAATCTTGGTAAACCGTGTGCGTCGCTATTTTAGGGCAGATGTCTCTGAGCGCGAAGATATTACTAGGGAATTTCCCCCACAAAAAAGTGGTGTTATCCGCCTACTTGGTTGGATTGGTTTGGCGTTAGTTTCGTTCTTACTTTTCATGGGTACCGTAGTCACTGGGACTGGTCCGCATGCGGGTGATCCACGCACGCATCGCCACGAGTTCGACGCTATCGCAGTATCCCGTGCTCATGCATGGGCGGTGTGGGCATTTCTTCTTTTGCTGATCATCATGTTTGTTTTAGTGCGGAAGTACGCCATGCCACGCGCTTTCCTATCATCTTTACTTGTACTGGCAGCAATCATGGTCTATCAGGGCGCGATTGGCTATATTCAGTACAATACGGGGCTTCCCCCTCTACTCGTTGAGGCACATATGCTGGGGTCGGGTATGTTTACCTGGGCATCACTATCGCTGATCGAAAGGCAGCTGACCCTATCTTCTCAGAAGGCCCGTGCCCTAGCTCAACAGCGGCTAGCAACTTCGTAGAGCTGAGTTATTCACACGGTAAGCGCACAATGTCATATATGGGTTTATTGCTGGCATGCCTTGGTAGCTATTTAAGGTTAGGCGTACACTATTAAGGAGCATTCCTGCGCCTGCACGTCTTTGAGCCGAAGGTATGCCTATCTGTGAGTATCCTTACCACACACACAGATTGATACGCGCAGATTAGGCATACGCACACACGTCAAGGAGCCCATCATGAAGGGTTACACAATTCAGGAGGTTCCGTCCTCCACGCATGCGGCGTCAGAGGTGACTGTACCTACTCCGCGGGCAACAAGGGACATGACCTTGGGACGCAAAATAAAAGCGTATATTCACCTGACAAAGCCCCAAATCATTGAGCTTCTTCTAGTAACAACCGCCCCTACAATGATGTTTGCGGCACACGGTATGCCCAGTTTCTGGTTAGTCATAAATACGCTTCTTGGTGGAGCCATGGCGGCCGGTTCTTCCTGCGCTTTTAACTGTTATATCGATCGTGATATTGACCGAAAAATGAAGCGAACCGAAAAACGCCCCCTAGTTACCGGAGAGCTAACAGACCGAGAAGCACTCATCTTCGCATGGGTACTTGCTGTTATCTCCGTCGTATATTTGTGGACTATGGTAAATCCCCTCTCTGGGCTTTTAGGGCTTGCCGCTATTTTGCTCTATGTAGTCTTCTACTCCATGTATTTAAAGAAGCGCACTACTCAGAATATTGTGTGGGGTGGGATTGCCGGGTGTATGCCTGTCCTAATTGCATGGGCAGCTGTTCGCAATACCATTGAATGGCCAGCTTTAGTTCTCTTTACAGTAATTTTTCTCTGGACTCCTCCGCACTATTGGCCACTCTCTATGAAATACGCGGAGGATTATAAAGCAGCCGGTGTTCCTATGCTGGGTGCTATCGCTCCCGCTCAAGCAGTGTCTGTACAGGTCGTACTCTACGGCTGGGCTATGGTTATCTGTTCGCTTCTACTGATCCCTATTGGAGGCGCGGGCTGGGTGTACGGCGTTAGCGCGGCTACCGCTGGTGCATGGTTCCTCTACCACTGCCACAAGCTCCATTATTTAGCTCTCCAGCAGGTAGCGACAAGCCGTACCGCTATGGTGGTATTTTTCGGGTCCATCACATACCTAACGATTCTTTTCATTGCATTGGCAATCGATCCTTTTGTTGGGCAGCCAATATTAGAATCTTTTATTTTCTAAAGAGCATCCGTATCTTGAGACGAGTAAAGCAGCTATCTCAAGATACGGGTGGTCTATTTTGAAACTTATCTACGTGGAGCTTAGGCTACAGCATCCTATGTATGTAAGTTCAGCGTGAGGCATAAGTCGTCTAAATACCATGCGAACATGCTATAAACGCTAGGATGGTGAACTATCCTTAAGAAGGTAGAATTTCACGATAGATTTATAGATGCTATATACATGATTGCTCGTTGAGAGTGCTCATGGAATACGCACCCTGTCTTTTGAGTTATATCTGCTGCAGTCAGCGTTCACAGACTACTTACTATTGTTTGTGTACTTCATGCATGACGTACCACCAAGCGAAGGGACAATACGTGACTAACCCTAACGAAAAGTTCGAATGGACTGAGGTAGACCAGCGTGCGGTTGATACTGCTCGCTTATTGGCAGCCGATGCGGTTGAGAAAGTAGGGTCAGGTCACCCCGGCACCGCCATGAGTCTTGCTCCTGTTGCCTATCTACTTTTCCAAAAGGTCATGAACCAAGACCCCAATGATGACCGTTGGGAAGGTCGCGATCGTTTCATCCTATCCCCCGGTCACACATCGCTGACTCTCTACACCCAATTATTTATGGGTGGGTATGGTCTTGAGATGGAGGATCTAGAATCTCTTCGCACATGGGATGCGCTCACTCCTGGACATCCCGAATATAAGCACACCAAGGGCGTAGAAATTACGACTGGTCCGTTGGGTCAGGGGCTCGCTTCTGCTGTTGGTTTTGCATATGCTCAACGTTATATGCGTGGTCTTTTCGACCCCGAATCCCCGGTTGGTGCTTCTCCCTTTGACCATTATGTGTACTGTATCGCCTCCGAAGGCGATGTTCAGGAAGGCGTAACGGCAGAAGCCAGTGCGCTTGCTGGGCACCAAGAATTGGGCAATCTCATCGTACTCTGGGATCGCAACCATATTTCTATTGAAGAAGACACTGACGTTGCATTCACCGAAGACGTACCAGCTCGTTACCGGGCCTACGGCTGGGATGTTCAGCACGTGGACTGGACCAAGACCGGAAACTACGTTGAAGATGTGCAGGAACTCTACAACGCTATTGAGCGCGCGAAAACAGTCACGGATAAGCCTTCATTCATTGAGGTGCGTACTATCATTGGTTACCCAGCACCCAACAAGCAAAATACTGGGTCCGTTCACGGCTCAAAGCTGGGGGCCAAAGAAATCGTTGAAACCAAGAAAGTTCTAGGATTTGACCCCGAAAAGAGCTTCTTCATTGAGGATGAGGTTCTGGCGCATACTCGTGAACTTCGTGAACGCGGGGCTGCTGCGCATAAGGTCTGGAATGAAAAATTTGAGGCATGGGCTCAGGCTAACCCCGAGCGGGCAAAGCTGTACAACCGCCTGGTGTCAGGCGAAATGCCAGTTGATTATAAGGCTGCTTTCCCCGTCTTTGAGCCGGGTACTTCACTAGCAACCCGCGCAGCATCCGGCAAAGTCATTAATGCTATTGCTGATACTTTCCCTGAGCTTTGGGGTGGATCTGCCGATCTAGCAGGTTCTAACCTCACCACCATCAACAACGCCGAATCATTCAACCCGGTTTCGCACAGTACGGAGGATTGGATCGGCAACCCCTACGGTCGTGTGTTGCACTTCGGTATTCGCGAGCAGGGGGGCGGCCGCAATTGTGAACGGTATCGTGCTATCTTCGCCAACCCGTGCTTTCTCTGGGACGTTCTTCGTATTCTCGGATTACCAGCGTCCTGCAGTCCGTCTTTCAGCTCTCATGGGTGTACCTGCACTGTATATCTGGACTCACGACTCCATTGGTGTTGGCGAAGACGGGCCCACCCACCAACCGATCGAGCATCTCAGCTCACTGCGCGCAATTCCTGGATTCGACGTTGTACGCCCTGCGGATGCGAACGAAACTGCAGTCGCTTGGCGCACCATTCTTGAGAAGAAAGACCGCCCTGCCGGTCTAGTACTTTCTCGCCAGAACCTACCGGTTTGGGCTCGTGAGGATATCCATTCAGACACTGAAGGCGAAAAATTTGCTTCCGCAGAAGGTACTGCCCGCGGAGGTTATGTTATGGCTGACACCGAGGGAACTCCAGATGTCATCCTGATCGCAACTGGGTCTGAAGTTGAAATTGCCCTCGAAGCCCGCCACAAGCTCTCAGAAAGGCATTGCAGCCCGAGTTGTTTCAATGCCTTCCCGCGAATGGTTCAACGAGCAGTCAAACGAATATCGAGAATCAGTTCTGCCTTCCTCGGTTGCAGCACGCGTCTCAGTTGAAGCCGGTTTGGGCATGAGCTGGTACGATTTGCTCGGCTCTGCAGGACGTGCTGTCTCAATTGAGCACTTTGGGGCTTCTGCCGATGCTAAGACTTTGTACCGTGAGTTTGGTATTACCCCTGAAGCCGTCGTAACTGCCGCTGAAGAATCTATCGCCGCGGTCAAATAGTCAGTCGGCAAGTTAAAGTTTTTCGGTGAGTCCTGATGCGCTGCATCTTGCATAGCTCATTAATGCTCACCCGTCCATATTGACTAATTTAGATTGAAGGTTTTATTTCATGAGTGATTCGACTCGAAAGCTCTCTGAAGCTGGTGTCTCCATTTGGCTTGATGATCTTTCCCGCGACCGTCTTACCAGTGGCAGTCTTGCAGAGCTCATCAGCGCTAAGAACGTCGTGGGTGTCACTACCAACCCTACTATCTTTGCCGGTGCGCTTTCAAAAGGTGCTGCTTACGCTGAGCAGATGCGCCAGCTTGCCGCATCCGGCGCAGACGTTGAAGAAGCTGTCTTCGCAGCGACTACTGACGACGTACGTGCTGCTTGTGTCGTATTCGAACCCATATATTCTGCTTCTAAAGGTTACGACGGCAGGGTTTCTATTGAGGTTGATCCTCGCCTTGCCCGCGATGCCGGGGGAACCCAGAAAATGGCACGAGAACTCTACGAGCGTGTAGGCCGTGAGAATGTCATGATCAAGATTCCCGCAACCGTCGAAGGTTTGGAGCCTATTGCCAAGACTCTTGCAGCCGGAATCAGCGTTAATGTGACTCTCATTTTCTCACTAACACGTTATCGTGAAGTCATTAACGCCTACATGCTCGGCCTTGAAGAAGCACTCAAAAATGGTAAGGATCTCTCTAAGATCCATTCGGTCGCATCATTCTTCGTATCCCGCGTAGATAGCGAGGTAGATACCCGTCTGAATGAAATCGGTACTGAAGAGGCCTTAGCGCTTAAGGGTAAGGCCGGTCTGGCAAATGCTCGTCTGGCATATGAAGTTTTTGAAGAGATGTTCTCTTCTGAACGCTGGGCACGTTTGGCATCTCATGGTGCCAACGTTCAGCGCCCGCTCTGGGCATCTACTGGAGTCAAAGATCCGGTACTTCCAGATACTCTCTACGTTAGCGGTCTGGTCGCTAAACACACTGTCAATACCATGCCTGAAGCAACTCTGAACGCTGTTGCTGACCATGGTGAAATCACGGGAGATACTGTAACCGGTGAGTATACGAGCTCCAACAAGATTCTGGACGATATCGAGCGTCTGGGTATCTCATATGTAGAGGTTGTGGATAAGCTCGAAACCGAGGGTCTTGCAAAGTTTGACGTTTCGTGGGAAGAGCTTCTGGAGACCGTACGGAAAGCACTTAGTGAGTCACGTTAGTGACTAGTGAATAATTTTTTTCGTTATACCCGTTCTCTAAAGTTCATAAGGCGAGCGCTGTCGCTATAAATAGCACAGAATTAGCTTCGGCGCTCGCTGTCAGATATCTCTCGTTTGCCATTGAAACGGTAAGATGCAGGGATACGTGCCCCAAGGATATATAAAGTATCGCAGGGTGAATGTGCACATTATCAGCAATCAAAGGAATCTATCTTGCATACCGGTCATGAGTCGAATCCGCTACGAGATTCGCGCGATCGACGTCTCACTCGTATTGCGGGTCCTTCCGCACTTGTGTTCTTCGGCGTCACGGGCGATCTTGCCCGCAAGAAACTGCTCCCTGCGGTCTATGACCTAATGAATCGTGGTTTGTTGCCCCCAAGTTTTGGTCTTGTTGGGTATGGGCGCCGCGAGTGGGATAACGATGATTTTCGTAACTATGTGCGTAAGTCTGTGGAAGAAAATGCGCGTACCCCATTCCGTGAGGATGTCTGGAACCAATTTCAGAAGGGTATGCGGTTTGTTCGCGGTAATTTTGATGATGATGCCGCATTTGAACGTCTCAAAAATACTCTTGCTGAGCTCGATGAACTTGGCGCCCAGGGGAACCATGCGTTCTACCTCTCTATTCCGCCGAAGGCTTCGAACAGGTGCTGTCGAAGCTTGCCGAGCACGGTTTAGCCTCACGCGATAACGCGAACAATAATCCCAGGAACGGATGGCGTCGTGTCGTTATTGAGAAGCCGTTTGGTCACAACTTAGAGTCAGCGCGTGAACTTAATGGAATTGTGGAACGTGTATTCCCCCCGGATTCAGTGTTCCGTATTGACCATTATCTGGGTAAAGAGACCGTTCAGAATATTCTGGCGATGCGTTTCTCTAATCAAATGTTCGAGCCGATCTGGAATGCCAACTATGTAGATCACGTGCAGATTACTATGGCAGAGGATATCGGTATTGGTTCACGTGCGGGTTATTATGATGGCGTGGGTGCTGCACGCGATGTGATTCAAAATCATCTGCTTCAGCTGTTGGCTCTAACTGCCATGGAGGAGCCCCTTAGCCTTGATTCTAAGCATCTTCGCATTGAAAAGGCTAAAGTACTGGAAGCAGTACGTATTGATGATCTAGAAAATTCTTTTGCACTCGGTCAGTATGCCCCCGGTTATCAGGGCGGCGAACATGTCAATGGTTTCTTTGATGAGAAAGATATTCCGGCTGATTCACGCACAGAAACTTTTGCGGCTCTTAAAGTCAATATTGACAACCGCCGCTGGGCAGGAACTCCGTTCTATCTGCGTGCGGGTAAACGGCTGGGTCGCCGAGTAACTGAGATTGCGCTTCTCTTCAAGAAATCTTCTGACCGTCTCTTTGGTAAGGAGACTGAGGTTCCTGCGGGTCAGAATGCTATCGTGATCCGTGTGCAACCTGATGAAGGTATGACGATCCGTCTTGCAGCTAAAGTTCCTGGCACTCAGATGGAAATCCGTGATGTGAATATGGATTTCGGGTATGGTCATGCGTTCACTGAGGAATCTCCTGAAGCCTATGAACGTCTAATTCTGGATGTGCTCTTAGGTGAGCCGCCGCTGTTCCCGCGCCACGAGGAGGTTGAACTTTCGTGGAAGATCTTGGATCCATTTGAGGAATATTGGGAAGAGAACAAAATTAAACCCGAGCCCTACGAGTCCGGTTCGTGGGGTCCACGCTCGGCGCATAAGATGCTAGAGCGTGATAACCGTTCCTGGGAGGCGCCCGTGATTTCGCATCTGCAACACACGAATGTTTCTGCCATTTCAAAGGAGCTTTCTAATCTTCTGGCATCTAATGGTAGTCTTAGCAGCAGCCGCGTACTTACGCTGGTAGTGCTTGCAGAGAAAGGTCATTCCCGAGAGGCTATTAATGCGGCTATTCGTGCTTCGCATGAGCACCCAAGTCGTATCATTGTGCATATTGCGCATAATAGTGATGCGCCCGATCAGCTGGATGCTGAGATTCATGTGGGCGGTGAAGCTGGCGCTTCTGAACTTATTATTCTGCGCGGCTGGGGCACCGCCTCAAGGCCGACAGAATCGTTGATTTCTGGTCTGCTTTTGCCGGATTCTCCTATTGTTGTGTGGTGGCCGCATTCCGTTCCTGAGAATCCGGGTGAGGATTCAATTGGTAGGATTGCACAGCGCCGCATCACAGATTCGGCACGCGCATATGATCCGATGGCTGTTCTTACGCATCTTTCTGTGGTTTATCAGGCCGGGGATAGCGATCTTGCCTGGACACGTTTGACGCTGTGGCGTACCCAACTGGCAGCTCTTTTGGAGCAGATGCCTTACTCTCCTGTTAAGCGTGTAGTGGTTTGGGGTTCTGAGAAGTCTCCTTCGGTTGTGCTCCTTGGCGCTTGGCTTGGCTGGAAACTCGAGGCTGAGGTTCATCTTGCAACCATCGGCGCAGCAGAACGGGGTCTTTACCGTGTAGCTATTGAGCGTGAAGATGGGCAAACGATAATGTTCCGCCCCGGCAAGAATATCGCTATTATTGAAACTCCCTATACACCTGATCAGCAGATTCCACTACCAGTTCGTACTCTAGCGGATTGTATTTCTGAGGAATTACGCCGACTTGACCCTGACACTATGTATGGGGAAGTTTTAAAGTCGGCATTTCCTACTCTGGAAATGCATCCTGCTCAGTGCGATGCTGAACCTTTCCTTTAATACTTCTGAATTTCCCGAGGTTTTTGATGCCTAAGATCAACAATATTGGTGAGAGTACTCCAACTTTAATAGCGCATCCTTCTCGGGAGGCGCTTGCCTCTGATGCCACTACGCGTATCTTAGATGTTATTGAGCATGTCCTCACCGAGCGTACTGTGGCTCATGTCTCTCTTACAGGTGGCACGATGGGCATTGCTACTCTTCGTGCATGGGCTCACTCTCCACGTGTTAAGGATATTGACTGGTCGCGCGTTCATTTCTGGTTCTCGGATGAACGCTTTGTTCCTGAGCATGATCCGGATCGGAACGATGGACAAGCAATCGAGGCGCTTCTCGCAGATTTAGTAGATCTTGGTTTTCCGGTTGAAAACGCGCATCGTATGGGTCCTTCCGATGTCATGATTGATGTTGAAGCTGCTGCCGAGCACTATGCCTACGAAATGCGCAATTTTGCGGGTTCTGCAGAACCCGTGCGTGTTGAGATGCCTGAGGGGGCATCCGAGCTTCCATTAGCGGGAGGGCACGGGGGATCTGCTTCTCAGCAATCTGGAGGCGGCTGCGGATGCGGTGGTTGTGGATGCGGCGGCGGCTCGGATATATGGCCTGTCCCCATTTTTGATGTTACGCTCCTAGGGATGGGGCCTGATGGTCACATCGCTTCGCTGTTTCCCAATCGGCAGCAAGTCCTTCTGGGCACAGGTTTACCAGAGGATCCTGTGGACGGCGCTAAAGCTGTGACGGTAATGGTCAAGGATTCCCCTAAGCCACCTAGCGAACGTGTATCTGTCACGCTGCCGGTTATCAATAATTCGCGCCATATTTTCTTTTTGATTACCGGCGGTGATAAACAGGATGCGACAACCCGTCTTCTCAAGGGTGCACAGGTTCCTGCTGAGGACATTACTGCCGATATGCTCCTAGAAACTCCAGCTATCGGGGCTCGTGGGCAGAAACAGACCCTGATTTTTGCGACGGAAGAATCGTTAGCTTAGGATCCACAAATTTTTCTAGTGGGGGTTACGGTCTTAGGATTATGACTCCCACTTTTATTTCGCGTCCTTAGTCATTCAGCATATTGATAGTATTGAGGTGACTTGCTTCTTGCCGTGCTTTCTCCGCGAGCTCGGTCGGATACGGTTGCAGTTTTTCAAGCGCACGCAGACTTTTCGCCAGCACGGTTGAACCTTTCATTTTAGGTCGCAAAACCTCAGGAATCTTGATACTCACCCCGTACTCCCCCGCTAATTGCACCAAGAGCTGCACGAAGGAACCACCACGATTAATATCGCTCACCGCTGGCAACATGTTCTCTAGCACCTGCACGATACGCCACCCCGCCAACGGGCTAACAGAGGCAGCATCTTGAAAGGTCCCAAGCACACGGTTAGTCAGAACATCCTGGTGTAGCAGAAGCCACGTTACTTCTTCAGCGAATTGTGCAGGATCTAGCATTCCACGCTCTGCCAGGTGGGCAAGAGACTCAGCTGTTAGGCCCGAATATCGTGTGCTAGCGCAGATGCCGCAATTCCCAAGGCGCTATACGAAGGCGCACCCAGAGGGCACGGGGTACTGCCAAGAGCATAGAGGAGCGCGTTCAGCCCGAAAACGGTTCGCGTGTAGAGGGCTGTCATCAGGGCAGGCATCATCTGCGCTGCCGCATAATCCAGGTTATTCTGCATGAGCCAGGCATACCAACCAACAGCGTATTTCTGCGAAGTATAGGTACAACGTTTTGACGTATGGATACGGTGACCGTAATCTTCTCGCACACCGCCAGTATTAAAAGCGGCATCTTCAAAGACTAGGTCACTGGGGGCAGAAGTATCGTTTGGGTCTTCCCACAGAAGGAGTTTCCTGTTATAGGGTATCTCGCTATCGCTGTTGATAATTCTTTGTTTTGCGTACTGTGTTAATCCCGTTGACCATGTGGTGCGTCGCATGGCATGATTTCGTGTTTCAAAAGGTTCTGTATAAATTTTTTCAGCATATCCGCTGGAGGGAATCAGTGAGAGAAATTGCTCTTGTAAAAGGCCCGTCAACCCGCGAGCGTTGACCACAAGATCCTGCTTGGTTTTCGCCCCTAAGGGGCGGTACTCCATACTGTTTGTGATAATAGGCTGGCCGTTCCTATCGAGCCACAGAAAGTCGCGGTAACCCATCGTAATTGGTGGCAATTCTATTGGCCGCGTACCTGCACATCGTACGTATATCGCTAGGATCAGAAAAGCTATATCCTCTCCCGCGGTCTCAAACTCGTGGATATGCCGTCCCCAATTCAGGTTGACGGACTCAAGGTATTTTATCTGTGCCTCGTTAAAGCGGATACTTTCTGTCTGGTTAAGATATGCGAGAGCACGCACCAGTTCCGTCTCGGGGGCTGTACCGGTCACCATGGCAACCAGCGCATCAAAAAGTTCCGTGTCGCTGGAAATAGGGGCATCCGCCATGAAGAGTTCCCCCGGAGCCCGTGGGCGTGGGTTGACATCTGGTATCAGAATAGGTTCCTGCGCCTGTAGTGCTTCTACCGACTGTACTTCCTGGGGCTCCAGTATTTTCTTTACACCACGTCGGGTAGGCTTCGTACTATCTTTAGATCCTACGTTTTGCACCAGCTCTTGAAGTTCCAAGGGTAGAGTTCGCTCAATCCCAGCAATCATGCTGTGCACCCGGTGCGTGTATTCAGGGTGATGTTTAATCAGCTGTTGTAGGATGTTTAGCTGGGCCTTCACCAGCTTCTTCTCAGTACGGAGGAGTACTGCTGCTGATGCGTCTAACAGGGCATCGAGCTGTTCCGTAGAAAGTTGCTCCACAATGGGGGTAAGCATCTCTTGTGCTAGGCCTACCGACGTGGATAGCTGCGTCTGTAAAATAGCGGTCAGTAGTGGAGTGCGTGCCAGGTTCTCCGCGGTAGTTGGTTTCATGCCGCGGTAAAGCATATGGAAGACCCGTGTTTTCCTGGGCGTAAAATCCCTGAGTATTGAGCGCAAACATTCGGTGAGAAAACGGCCGCGGAACCCGTCAAGGTGACAATCTAGATAATCTAAAAACTTGAAATCTGCTGCCGCACCTAGTGCTGTTCCGACGCGGAAGCAGGTCCACAGTTCTCGTTCAATCAGGAGAGGATCCTGGCGGATATGCTCAAGTGCCTCTTGGTAGGTGGCAGGTATTTCCGGGTGGTCTTCAGCACTGTTCCTTCTGGGAATATGGTACGTAAGGCCCTCCAAAGATAAGAAGGGGTTTCACAGTGGAGGTCCCGTTCCCGTACAAGCGTGTGTAGTACGCGCCATATACCGTAGGCATCGTTATCCTCCATAGCGGGGGTCGCCGCTATATAATCCAGAATCCACGTATCGCTGCGTCCGGAGAGTCCCAAGTATAAACCGCGCATGATAGCGTCATGAGGGTTTTCGAAAGAGTCAGTGTCGCTTCGGCGTGCCGCCCATGAACTGTCTGTATATAAATCCACGAAACGCTCATGCGTCCTGCGGGGGTTTGTCCCCAAAGCTGCTAAAAGATAGCCGCCTACAGGACTCAAAACAGCCCGGTTCCCCCGTCTTAAGACCTTGGCTGGAGGCAGAGTTTTAGCCAGCACAGCACGTTCATCCTCTGTAGCGTCCTCTAAAAGAGCATGAAATTCTTCAACAGTTGCCTCCGGGTTTTTAGCCAGCCTTTTAAGCGCTTCTCGCCGCTTATTAAGCGTCATAACTGGGTTAGTTTGCATTTCGCTCCTCCTTTTTCACGGTAATATCCCTGCCTAGGCGCTTATCTAGAAGATTCTGAGCATGCTGCCGCGCCTTTTCCGCATGCTCGGTCGGATGCGGCAGCAGCTTTTCAAGCGCACGCAGATTCTTCGCCAACACAGTGGAACCTTTCATCTTCGGCCGCAGAACCTCAGGAATCTTGATACTAGCACCGTACTCCCCTGCTAATTGCACTAAAAGCTGCACCAGGGCACTGCCCCGATTTATCTCACCTACCATAGGCAGCATGTTCTCTAGCACCTGCACAATTCGCCACCCCGCCAGCGGGCTAATGGATGCAGCGTCCTGTAAACAGCTGGCTGCCCGTATTGGTTTAACCCATCCCCCTCGGAGCAGGTAGGCCAGTTCATCCGCAAGTAAAGAAGTGTCAAGCATTCCACGACCCGCAAGAGCGGCAATAGATTCGGCGGTGAGAGCCCTGTGCTCAGCTGCTGCTGCACCAGTTAGCCAGCCCAACACGGAATAGGCGGGTTCTTGTAGAACCTGATGTGTGTGGGTGATGGTATCCAGTAGGGCGTCAAGCCCCTTGACGTGTTTCTGGAATCCTGTTGTAGTGACGAACGGCATGCTCTGCGCCGCCAATGTATTGGAGTTATTCTGCAGAAGCCACGCATACCATTGCATGAGGGTGCGGTGAAATTCGTCGGTTGCCTGAGTACCACGGCGTATAAACTCTTCTGGAATGCCTGCTGTGTTTAGAGCCGCCTGCGCGAAAGGCATCTGCGCGGTCGGTAGTTCGTGATCTTCAATAAGCCACATCATCAGGCTGCCGTTAGGAGCCTCAGCATAGGCTTGGTCGTACATATTGTGAGGACGCGGGCGGTAAGTGAGAGGTTCAACATGGCGTGTCCAGGTGCTCTCTTCTGCGTGAGGTATAGGCGCAAATACAAGGTTTTCTGGATGTTCTAAACAGTCAATCTGCTCTTGGCAGAGCCCCGCCGGTCCACGATAATTTGTGGTCGTTTTCTCTATACGGGGTTTTTTTGACGCCCCAGAGATCCAGTGTGTTCAACCTGGTAGGGCTGGATGGTTTCGCCAGTCTGGGGGTCGGTATGGAATTCATGCCGGTACCCGGTAAAACCTTGCGGCAGTTTTTTAAAAAGTTTTCGGTGCGGGGCAATCACCCGGTACATCAGATAGTTGCCTAACGCATGAGTACCCGAGCGGATACCGGAATTCACGCATCGTTCAGCCAGAAAGTCCTGCTGGGCTGCATCAAGAGTAATGCGAGGATTATGCGCTAAATAATCAATGAGTTGCGGGAGCTGCGAACCGTCACCTGTGCCTTGGAGACAGGGAATAAGACCATCCATAAACTCAGCATCACTCGTATAAATATGCACCTGTGGGGTTGAAACGTGCTGCTCTAGAAGCTGCGGCCGATTATCAGGAATCATGACGCCGCCCATTACTTGCTCCGCGTGAGACGGTGCGCTAGTTTTATCCGCCGCGGCTTCAGCAGGAGACATGAGTGTTTGCGCAGCGGGCTGCAGATCAGGCGGGAGAGATTCTGCGGTTTCCCTCATCAAAGCCGCTCACATCTTGAGTATACTCGGGGTGCGTTCTAGCAATAGCGCCAAGGAGTGCGATCTGCGCCCGGAGTATTTTCTTCTCGGTGCGAAGCATCACGGTGCGAGAGACATTAAGTAAGTCATGAATCTGGGGTTCGGTCAGCTTTTCGACGCATGACATCAACATTTCTTGAGCCAATCCCACGGAGGTTGAGGGAACGGTAGTGAGCACTGAGGTGAGCAGATTGGTGTTACCAAGGTTCTCGTCTGGGGTGGGGTTCATCCCCCGATAGATGTGGTGAAAGATACTGGTGTTCTTGGCAGAAAAGTCGCGGAGCATCGCCTTCAGACATTCAGTAAGCAGGCGGTCACGGAATCCGTCAAAATTCTCCTGCAGCATGTGGAAGAGAGCGAGCGTGTCCGCGTTTTCACGCCCTGACCACTCTTTCCGCAGAAGCCCTTCATCTGTGAAACACGCCCACATTTCGTGTTCTAGCGTCTGAGGGTTGTTCTTGAAGAAAGAGATAACCTCTTCCCGGTTCTCGGATGAGCCAATGTACATGTCAGGAACGGCCGTCACGAACCCCCAGAGGTAGGAGCGCGTGGTATTGGTGAGTCCGCGTTCGTGAAGAAGCTGATGTATCTGCACCCAGAGCGTGGGCGAGTCGTAACCAAACCTGCCATAGCCGCGCTCGTTAACGAACCCGGTTATCCAGGTGTTATCACGTTCGCTGAGTCCAAGCATCATGGCTTCTGTGCGTTGGCTAAGGTATTGTTCCGATTCAGCGGTTGAAAACTTCCAGTTCGCCTCGCCGGGTAATCCCCGGCCGATGAGGTTTAAGAGCTCAACACCCACATGTTTGAAGGTTCCGCCCAGTGCGGCCGCCGTGTAGACGCACACAAGCCGCTGCTCGGTCGTTCCTTCACGGCTGTAGCGGTCTATGAGCTTTTTTAATGGAAAGTGTGCGTGCAAGGCTCTTGCGCTCATCCTCGGTGGCACCGGTGAGAACTTCATGGTATTGCCAGAAGGTGGCATCGTCACGTTTCAGCAACTCCCGCAGGCGGGCGCGACGTTCCGTAAGACTAGGTTGCGGTATTTTTGGTGTCATAACGGGCTCTCAGTTTCTGCGTTTAGGGTTGTGCGCAGCGGTGTTGGTCCAGCAGTTCTTGGGCTTGGTCTCGGGCCTGCTCCGCAAGCTCGGTCGGATGAGGCTGCAGCTTTTCAAGCGCACGCAGACTTTTCGCCAGCACGGTCGATCCTTTCATTTTGGGCCGCAAAACCTCAGGAATCTTGATACTGACGCCGTACTCCCCTGCTAATTGCAATAAAAACTGCACCAGCGTACCGCCTCTGTTCACCTCGCCCACGGCAGGCAGTATGCCTTCTAGTACCTGCATAATCCGCCAGCCCGCCAAGGGGCTAATCGACGCAGCATCCCTAAATGTCTGCTCAATTCGTTGAGCCATCACGTGGTGCTGGTTCAACAACCAATACAGTTCTTTGGCGAATAAAGTAGTATCGAACATGCCCCGATCCACCAGGGAGGCGAGCGCCTCCGCAGCATTGGCGCGCACCCTCGGTAGTTTTAGCGCTAGCACCAAGCCCGAGTGCGCTGTAGGAGGCGGCGCCCAGTGCTCGGTGCATATCGCCTAGGATGCGCATGATGATATCGGCGCCATAAGCATTATGGGCATGGATAGCTGCCACAAGAATAGGCATGGTCTGTGCGCTGAAAATATCTGGGTTGTTCTGCATCAGCCAGCCGTACCACCCCATGACCGTGCGGTACGAAGGATAGTATTTTGATTCCACCATACGGTGCACGTACTCGATTTGCGTGCTGTTGGTGTTATACGCAGCAGCTTCGACGGAGAGCGCGGCAGCATCGGGCGTATCCGTTCCAACCCACAGCGGGAATTGCAGAGGGAAGCTGTGCTCCCGAGCAAGATATAGCGATTCCCAATGCTGGGTGAGGACTGTACCCGTAGTGCGTTCAAGGGCTACTCGCTGGGGCGCAAAAGGCGCAGCCACTACGCTGGTTTCTGCGTCTTGACCCGCAAAAATCAGGGCGAACAACTGCTCCATCAGCAGCATGTGAGGTCCGCGCTCATTGAGACGAAGTTCTGTCCCTGTAGCTTTTACGTTAAAGGGACGAGGGTGATACTTCTTAGCCGTCTGTTCATCTACTATCACCGGGTCTCCGTGCTCATCGCTTAGGTAGAGACGTTCTGTATACCAGGTGGGGATGATCGGTATCTCAGCAATATCAGCATGTTGTATCTGTCCACTTTTGATGAGTGCCGCAATGGCAAGGTACGGGATATTGGGACTGGAGAGGGTATAAATACCGAATGATTCTTCTATGAGAAATTCACGAGCTTCCCAGAGAAGCTTCTGCTCTGCACCGTTTATTTCCAGACTCTCGGCATGTTCCAAGTACTCCAGGATACGCGGAATATCGGTGCCATCGCCTCCTTGGAAGGTTGCTGCCAGGCATTCCATTAGTTCCCGATCCGTAGTAATAGGCGGTCGAGGCGTCAAGCACCCCTGCGGTTCACGATCCTTCGGGGTGATATCCGGTACCGTGATGCTCCCCGCTGCGTTCTGAGGTATGGGTGGCTCCTGCACCGAATCGTTGATGAGCTTCTGGGCCTTGTCTTGAAGATCCAAGGGCATAGACTTGAAAGCATCCTGTACTGTCTGGCTTACTTGTTCAGTACATTCGGGGTGGACTTTAAGCAGTAGAGAAAGAAGCCGTATCTGAGCATGCAGAATTTTCTTTTCGGTGCGCGTCAGCACTGTTGCTGAAACCTCAATGAGCTCACGTGCTTGCGCGTCGGAAAGCTCGTAGACTGCCTGCTCCAGCAGATCTTGCGCCATGGCGATAGCTGGGCTATACGCCGTCCCCAGCACCGAAAGGTAGAGCGCAAAACGCTCCTTAATTTCTTGAGGTGTTGGCTGCAGAGCAGCATGGGACCGATAAAAATGCCGCACATGGTGGGCCGAGTAGTCGCGCAGGAGACCTTTGAGCGTTTCATCCAAGAACCTGGGACGAATATCTGGAAAAGTTTCGCACATGACCTGAGCAAGAGCCGAAAATGACGACGAACTTCGATATTCAGGCTGCAAGGTGGGATCCCACCTAGACTGTGCGAGTACCCCTTCAGCTGTGAAAGCATCCCAAAATTCTCGTTCCAGCAGCGCAGGATCGTGAAGGAAGAACTGCTCTATATTCTGATACTCTTCCGCAGACTTTTCTCTCACGTGTGGGACGGCATTCATCATCATGCAAAGATACCCTGGCGATAAGCTCGTCAGCGAATGTTCACGCATAAGTTTATTAAGGTGTGTCCAGGAACGTATGGACCAATCGTCTGAACATTCTTCAACAAAATGCAGAACCCACTCATCGGATCGTTCTATTACCCCTTGAGTTAAGAATTCCCAGAGCTGCTTAGTAGCAGGCATAGGCGGCTCAGGAATAATATTAAAATTCTTATCTCGAAGAGGATGAAAAAGTTCACTTATGATCCTTACCGCACGCGGAGTCGAAGAGGTTAAAGCCCCTACTGCATATGCGGCCAAAGCTGCTTTCTCCCCTCGGGCTTTCGCAAGTTTCGTGGGCGATAACGTCCTGGCCAACGACGCGCGTTCTTTCTCTGCCGCCCCGCTAATCACCGCGTGATAATCCTCAACGGTTGCGTCGTCACGTTTCATGAGCTCCCGCAGGCGGGCGCGACGCTCTCCAAGGCTCGTGTGCTGCGAATAGTTCTTCTCGTCCATCATTACCTGTTTGTATATTTGTGTGTGTACGGAAAATATGCTTCTTTACGGATGCAACCCGGTATCGGGCTAATTCAGCCCGCCACGACGTTTAATACTTACCGCCAGTACATGTTTGCAGGGTCCTCGGGTGCCCCGGTATTTCACCCACCACGGGCAGGTACACCGGTATTCTTCGATTTTCTCGGCGGGGGGTTACCGTGTAGAACGTGTCCCGCGACTGTACGCGATAGGTGCCGTCTCCGTCATCCCGCACCGCGCTGGAGTCCACCAGTTTCTGCGCGCCCACCAGCCGCGGATGCATAGCCTGCAGGGCATCCGCCTGCACGGGCAGCGGCCGGTGGAAGTACTCCCCTGCCTGCACATCAAAACCGACCTGTCCGGAGGATGCCAGTAATGCGAGGGCGTCGCGTACTTGAGTCTCGTTCAGCCCGCTGCGTGCAGACATGACGGGCACCTCAATACGCGGCTCAAAGGACAGAAGCACACTGAGCATATCTGCATTTTCAGCAACTGACGGATTGGAGAGCGCCTGCAACACAGAACCTTCTCCTGAGAATCCGCGTGATTTTTCGGGGCTCAGCCCAATGCTCAGGCGCGCGCCTGGCAAGTGGGCCACCCACACGCTTGACACTGGGGTGTTACCTGAGGTGACCGGTTCGCTGTATGCTTCTAGGCGGGTCATGAATCGGATGAGCGGCTCAAGCACCCGCAGCCGCTCTGGCCCAGCCACACACACCGACCCAACGGCGGCTCGGGTAGCCAGCCTCAGTGAACGCACCGCGCGGGTTGCCCACATGACGCTTTTCGTGGCGGATCGGCGCGGCAACCCCTGGATGAACGTGCGGGCTGCTGCCGCGTCCAGAGAATGAGTGGGCTTCATCAGGGATGAGAGCATCTGTGTTTCGGCGAACCCTTTGAGCCAGCGTACTGGCAGGGGCACTTTATCTTCCTTCACTTCACCGTCTAGGGTGGTGGTCAGCAACCCTTCATTCCCCACATCCATGTGGAGAGGCTCGCCAGCCCGGAGAGAAGCTAAAGCAGTGCGAAGCGGCGGATTCACGTCCACATTTGTCACGCCCACAGCACTGTGGGTAGCATCTAGGGCGGAGGAGTCTACGTCAAGTCGGGCGTAGACACCGCAGCAGGCGCTAAAGGATTCAAACCGGAGTCCCCTCGCTGGTGCTGGTCACTACCGGGTCGGCAGCCCGCAAAATGGCGGCGACCATGCCGGGTGGGGTGTAGTAGCGGGTGCGGGCCACGCGCGCAACCACCAATAGCGACGCCGCGATTACATCAGGGTGCTCCATGAATCCTGAGAAGAAGTAAGGGTGTGCCGCCGCGCCTTCCGGTGTGCTGCCACCGCTAGTTGCTAAAGCAAGTCCAAGACTGCCGTCTTGTTCATGCAGTAAAGAAGGTTTTAGATATGTATAGGTTAGAGTCTGTGCCATGGCGATCCCTTCAGTGGTTGGATATGCTAGGTTTTCGCCTTATCACTACTATGCCTGAACCCCGAAAGTTTTGGCCTCTTTTCCGTCATCCTAGGGAAAATATTATCTACTTGTCTCTATATCAGACACTCGTCATGACTTACTCCTCCGTCATCTTATGCACCGACAATCTCCATAATTAGTACAGTAGGACATGTAAGAAGCCCCGGCAGGTATACCTGCCGGGGCTTCTTGGAATATATAAAGTCTATATGACGAATTGTCCGTTAAAACGTAGTGCTAGGCCGTAAAGCACCACGGCAATAACCCAAATAACGGTAACTGTAATGGTCAGACGGATTAGGTTCTTAGAAGCCATACCTGAAGAATTCAGTGAGCTGGTCATACCGCCACCAAACATATCGGACAAGCCGCCACCCTGACCGCGGTTCAAGAGCACCAGAAGCACGGTGATAATGCTGGTAATCACGATGACTACCAAAAGCACATTCATAATGATGTCCACAGCGGGCCTTCCTAATAGGTAGATGATAAAGCCTGTCCCATGGCAGACTTTAATAACTATACGGTATAGAGACTCTGTGGTCATTCTCTAACACGTAATAACGCGTAGAGCGAAGGGCTAAATTACTGCCTAAACTGAGTGACACGCCGCTGATATTCGCTGGGGGTAAGCTGAAATGCATCCGGACGGTCTCGCAGTGCTCGCCCCGCATCAAGTGGATTTCCCTCAGTATCGTAGGCGTAAACATAACCGCCCTGAACAAGATAGTACGTAAATTGTTGGGCTACACCCCAGTAGTTGCCGCCTTCGGCATAGAATCCCAAGTCTACCCAATCGCGTAGTTTTACCTGAACGGGCACTTCTGGGGAACTTGTACGGTGGTACAGCCAGTCCAGGAAACTATCACGTTTATTTTCAAAATACACGATCTGCGGAGTCTCAGCAGTAGGCGCAGAGACTCGTCGGCCTCGAATAATGAGGACCACTATAGCCGCCAAAAGACCTGCAACGACAAGGGATACAATTGCAAACATAGTTAAAGTCTAACGGGTTGAGTTTCTGGGATGCAGGAACCTAGCTTATAGGGTAGCTACAGTTTGCTACTCCATAAATAAAAGACCTTCCCAGGAGTGATAACCGACACCTGGGAAGGTCTTTTATTTTACGATGCTAAAAATTTATGATTCTTTTTGAACCACTTTTGCTTCAGACTTTTCTTCTGATATCTGATCGTTTTCAGAGTCTTCAACCTCGTAAGGTTCATAAGATTTGAAGGGCTGTCCCTTTTCGGGATACCGTTTAGGCGAGATCGACAGACCCATCTGAACCTTCTCGTGATACACCTCAACTATCAGCGCAACCACAATAAGCGCAATAACAACTGCGAATGGCAATGCAATAATGATCAAGGTACTTTGCAAGGCCTTCAGACCACCGGCGAAGAGCAACGCCATAGCGATACCAGCTACGATAGCGCCCCATACAACTTTCTTCCCATTTGTGGGGATAAGACGTCCATCTTCAGAGAGCATCGACAGCACATAGGTTGCTGAGTCCGCAGAGGTAATGAAGAAGGTAAAGATCAGAACAATTGCGATGATCGACATAAGTATACCCAAGGGGTAATGACTGAACGTGCCAAAGAGCGTCTCTTCAACTTTCAGACTCGTCAGATCTGCTGTTCCATTTTGCTGTACCGTATTCGCCATAGTACCGAATGCGGAGAACCAGATAAAGCTCAAGACGGTAGGTATCAGAAGTACTACAGTAATAAACTCACGGATTGAACGGCCTTTGGAGATACGAGCAATAAAGATGCCAACGAAGGGAGACCAGGAAATCCACCATGCCCAGTAGAAGATGGTCCAGGTATCAATCCAAGAACGTTCACCACTATTGAATGCAGCAGTTCGGAAGCTCATTCCAAAGAATTCATGTAGGTATAGACCGATAGATTCCGTCATGTTATCAAAGATTTTGACGGTGGGTCCTACCACAATAGCGATTGCCAGCAACGCAATAGCCAAAACCATATTCACGTTTGAGAGAATTTTGATACCTTTACCCAAACCGGAAAGAGCTGAAAGCACAAAAAGTCCGGTGGTCTCAACAATAATAATGACCTGCACCCACATTTCATTGGGAATAGCGTTATGAGTTAAATAGCTCAACCCACCATTGATTTGGATAGCACCGAAGCCAAGTGTAGTCGCCACACCAATAACCGTAGCTACCACAGTAATAATGTCGATAATATAGCCAAACCAACCATCAGTTTTTTTACCAAAAAGGGGCTTAAGAGTTACCGAGAGAAGATACTTTTCTTCTTTACGGAATCCAAAATATGCCAGAGCCATAGCGACAATACCGTACACAGCCCAAGCGTGAATACCCCAATGGAAGAAGGTAAATTGAAAAGAGTCCGCCATTGCTTGCTGTGACCCGGGTTCAGCATGCGGGGTTTTGCTAGCAAAGTGCGAAAGCGGTTCAGCTGAACCATAGAAGACCAGACCAATACCCATACCCGCCGAGAAAAGCATAGCAATCCATGATCCGGTTGAATACTCAGGTTTTGAGTCCGGCTCCCCCAGTTTAATCTGTCCCATAGGACTTAAAACAAAGAAGCCGCAGACAAATACAATAAGAGTTACAAGCAAGAGGTAGAACCAACCGAAGTCAGTCCCGATCAGTGACCTCCAATTTTCGGCAATTTCCCCGTAACCCGGAACAAAGCCCAGAGCCACTAATATTAATGAAATAATTAATGAACCAATAAAAACAGACGTATACTTGCGTGATTTCATATCTCACCCTCCTAAAAACGCTTAGGCACAAGTGTAACAAATCTCAAAGATTTTACAAAACCACACATTTTAAAAGACATAAAAATAATTTAAATCATATTTAATTAAATTAAATTTAAATAAAACACAGCTAACTGCATCAAAATAACTCAAAACCCTTAATCATTTTTGTTATATTTTTAGATATTATTATAATAATATTAGCCGTAGATCTCATACCGAAAATCGCTAACTTTCCACATTTTTACAGAAAAAATTTTAGGTACCGCCTATTGTGCTCCAAAGCTACATTCTCTTACCCTGAGGCAACTTTACGAACATCTGGTAGCATCATCAGAACCTCCATCGTTAGATTTTTCTCCCGGAGTAGGGTCAATAACCTCGCGCCAGAATCTTAAATGCTCCTTATCCACCCAGTGCTCTGATTCTTCTACAGGTTGTGCTCCCTGCCCCTGTACGCTGTACCAGTACAAGTACATATGCCCATCACGAACCTCCGAAAAGATCGTTTCGACATACATTTTCTCGGGCGCTAAAGTCTGCTCAACGGCATCCATATTCTGGCGAAGAAAATGCATCCATTCTACAGCTCGCTCTTCTTGACCTTTTCGCACCCGAAATCTGGTGAGCTCAACCTGCATCAATATCAGCCTCTCTAAATATGGAATGAGAATATTTCTGTTCATGTTCGTAACATTACACAAAATGGTAGGCGCCTAGCGCACGAATACACGTATGCTAGACGCCTTTAAGTACGAATTGCTGCTTAGCTATGCATCAAAACGCGCAATTGCTGCAAACTCTTCAGCCTGAAGGGATGCGCCACCTACCAGCACACCATCCACGTCTTCCTTCCCCATAATAGAGGGCGCCGAAGAAGACTTAACCGATCCACCGTAGAGAATACGAACCTTCTGAGCAACGTCTGCGGAGTAGAGCTTTTCAAATTCAGCACGTATAGCCGCAGACATTTCCTGCGCATCATCGGCAGTTGCGACCTTACCAGTGCCAATTGCCCATACAGGTTCATACGCAACCACGAGAGTTTCTGCTTGCTTGGCGCTCAAGCCTGCAATAGAACCGCGAAGCTGCTCAAGGGTAAAGTCCACATGAGTGCCAGCCTCACGAACTTCCAGAGCTTCACCAACGCACAGTACCGGAGTCAAATCATAGGTGTAAGCAGCCTGTACCTTAGCAGCGCATAGTTCATCACTTTCGTGATGGTAAGTGCGACGCTCAGAGTGTCCTACGAGAACGTATTTCGCACCAAGTTTTTGCAAAAAAGCACCAGAGATCTCTCCGGTATACGCACCGGATTCATGTACAGAAAGATCCTGACCGCCATACTCAATACTCAGTTTGTCACCTTCAATGAGGGTTTGTACGGAGCGAATATCGGTAAAAGGAGGGAATACCGCTACTTCAGTCTTTGTAAAATCAAAATTCGAATCATCAAGAGTCCATGCTAGCTTCTGAACCAACGTAACGGCTTCAGCATGGTTAAGATTCATCTTCCAGTTACCGGCGATCAGCGGTTTGCGCGACATATTTTTGCTCCAATCCCCCAAAAAATCAGGGTATAGATTCGGAAATTTCTATCTTCTATTTTAATGGTTTGATCACTCAAAAAACACTAAATGCTCTAGGTTTTATCTGGATTTTTAGGCTAGTCAGGCCTACTCCGAAAAGCTACAGATCAAGTTTCCAGGCGTTTGCCATTTGTTCTGTCTCCTGTATGAAGAATTCCCGAGTATTTTCCGACATGTTCTGCAGTATTAGAGCATCAAGTTCTTCTTCGTCGTAATCTTGAAACATCTCACGGTAATCAGTGTACGCATAACGATGCGCCATCACGATCGCTTCATGAGCGCTGTGGGCGAGGCTCCAGGCCTGTAGGGTATTTCCATTCTCAGCCAATGCTTCCTCATAACATATACGCGCATGGGTATACATCGCATAGGCCGCTACCATAAGCGGAGCAAAATTTCCTAGAGCATAGATATCCCACTGAGTCAGCAGCATTGTGAGGTAGCGCCGGTACGGTTCAAGCAAACAGCCCAAAATCTCTGTAAAGGTCTGTTCAGGAACATCCGAATGCACAAGATCCAGAAGGTAGAGCACAGTATCAGCGTCGTCAGCAAGAGAGTAATCTTCCAATGCTCTTATCGATATAGACTCTAATCTCGCGAGATATTCGAGTATATGAACGTACTGTTCATCGCCAGAAGTCTCCCGCAAAATTCTTACCACTTGACGAAAAGCAGTAACAAAATCCACATGCAGCAGTTGACTTTCCCGCGCACAGTCTGCATAGTTTTCAAGGGCAAGTACAAGATCTGAGGCGCCCGATTCATACGCGAGTGCTAGATTATAGAGTCCCGTTTCAGGTTGTGACTTAGCCTTTGGGCAAGGTGCTGGGCGCGTACTATCGCTTCTTGGGCAACACGCTGTCCTGTCTTCAGAATGCTCTGGCGTTCTTCTACAGAAATAAGAAATGCGTTTGATGGAGCCATGACTACCGGGGAATCTATAACTGTTGGCATAATCTCTGGAATAATCTGCGCCGTATCTTGTGCACGTTCAGATAAGATACGTATCATCTCGTGTTTTTGTCCTGAGATATTAGTTGTAGTCCAGATATTATTCTGCAGACACCGGTAAGCAACTTTTACAATATCGTATGCAGCGTTATAACTCGGAAAATAATATTCGGCAAATTCTGGGTTTTGTGGGTTTATCTCCCACGCAGCGTTATAAGTGTAGTAGCTCAGGAGCGCTTGAGTAGTTTTTTGATGAAGCTCCGTCACGGTTTTCTCTAGATAACTAGGGAGCTCGTCCAGGTGATCTTCAAGGTCAGTTACTAGCGTCTGAATAATATCCCTAGATTTTTGTGCTTGCAGCATGGTGATAGTCAGTTTGTGGTCCCGATCAGCTGCTGAGTTTTCCCAAAAATCTGACAAATTATCGGCAGAGGCACCATACAAATAATCCGGATGTTCTGAAGCTGATGCGACTTTAGCTTCGTCTGCCTTCCGAGGTTCCTTTAGACTTTGAGCAGATACCTGTCTTTCTTGCTGCACTTCACGTTCATAGTCTGCGACTGTTGTAGCTTCGCGGGAACCAAAGTATTTAGAGAAAAATCCCATGGAATGCATCCTTGCGATGTGGGTTATGGCTATCTATCTATGAGCATATAGGAACGCACCCGGCACGTCCTTGAGGTTGAGAGCCGGGTGCGTTTTCCTAGCGGCAGCGCAATAAGAGTTATGCGCCTAGAGCGTCCAAACCTGGCAGGGTCTTACCCTCAATGTATTCGAGCGATGCACCGCCACCCGTAGAGATGTGTCCGAACTGTTCGTCAGCAAAGCCAAGGTTGCGCACAGCCGATGCAGAGTCACCACCACCAATGATGGAGAATGCATCAGACTCAACAATTGCTTCTGCAACGGCCTTCGTACCACCGGCAAAGGGAGCAATTTCAAAAACGCCTACCGGGCCGTTCCAGAAAATAGTCTTCGCATTCCTAATTTTTTCTGCGAAGAGTTCACGAGTTTTCGGTCCAATATCTAGACCTTCTGCTTCAGCACCAAGCTTACCGCCGGTGAGATCTTCGACGGGTCGAATCTCAGTGTTAGCCTCTGCCGAGAAGTCATCAGCCCAGACAACATCAACAGCGGTCACGATTTCAGTTCCCCTTCTTGGGAGCTTCTTCTAGGTAACGCTTTACAGTCTCAACTTGGTCTTTTTCAAGCAGGGAATTACCGACTTCGTAACCCTGCGCATAGGCGAAGGTATATCCCATGCCGCCACCAATAAGAATGGAGTCTGCCTTGCCAATCAGGTTGTCGATCACGGCGAGCTTATCAGAGACCTTCGCACCGCCCATGACAACGACGAAGGGGCGCTCAGGATTATTGAGAGCCTTTGAAAGAACATCAACTTCCTTCTTAACAAGGTCGCCAAGGTAGGCGGGAAGACGCTTTGCTACATCGTAGACTGACGCATGCTTGCGGTGAACAGCACCGAATGCGTCATCAACATATGCGCCATTTTTACCGGTGAGAGCAACGAGCTCATCTGCAAATGCACCACGCTCTGCATCGTCCTTAGAAGTCTCCCGAGCATCGTAACGCACATTCTCAAGAACAAGGACTTCACCGTCTTTGAGGTCCGCGGCCTTCGCCTTTGCGTCCTCACCCACAAGATCTGCCGCTACCTTTACAGGTACGGATGCAAGCTCGGCAAGGCGCGCAGCCGCAGGGGCAATCGAATACTGGGGATCTACCTGACCCTTGGGACGCCCAAGATGCGCGGTTACAATAACGCGAGCACCAGATTTAGCCAATTTTTCAATAACAGGCAGGGATGCACGCACACGACCGTCATCGGTTACCACGCCGTCTTTTAGGGGAACGTTAAGATCGGAACGAACCAGCACGTAACGCCCCGTTACGCCTTCATCAAGCAGCTCTGCAAGTGCCTTAGCCATGGGAAATTCCTCCTACATTAGTGGGGATGTGTATTTTCAATAATACAGAAGTCTGGTGGTCACACAGCCGTAAGTCTGCTGAAATGACCAAGTTTTAGCCTGGTGCGGCGCGGATGGTGGTTTAGGCAAGTTCTACCGATATTCCATACATACACGCCTCATTTTTTACTTCGTGGTACAAGAAAACCCCAACTCTACGGTAAAAACATGCTGTAGAATTGGGGGTCTCCTCGTCAGCTCGTAAAGTAGCTATCCTTGCGCAGATAGGTTTAGAGAGAAGCCACAACCTTGTTGGTGAACATTACCAAGCGGGATACATAACCATACTCGTTGTCGTACCAAGCGATAACCTTCACTTGGTCGCCAATAACCTTGGTCAGCGGCGCATCGAAGATAGTGGAGATTCCTTCGCCCTCAATGTCCTTCGATACGATGGGATCCTCGCTGTACTTGATGATGCCCTTCATCGGACCCTCGGCTGCAGCCTTCAGAGCCGCATTAACTTCTTCCTTAGTAACCTCGCGGGATGCGGTGAAGGTAAGGTCGGTAATGGAGCCGGTAATGGTAGGAACGCGAACTGCGAAACCGTCCAGTTTACCCTTGAGCTCGGGAAGCACGAGGCCAACTGCTGCTGCCGCACCGGTGGAAGTGGGAACCATGTTGACAGCTGCTGCACGTGCACGGCGTAGGTCGGAGTGGGGAGCATCCTGCAGACGCTGGTCAGCAGTGTATGCGTGGATAGTAGTCATCAGACCCTTTTCAATACCAAAGGAATCGTTGAGAACCTTTGCCAAAGGAGCCAGGCAGTTGGTAGTGCAGGATGCATTGGAGACAATGTGGTGGTTCTGCGGATCGTACTGCTCGTCGTTCACGCCCATCACGAAGGTACCGTCAATGTTCTTGCCGGGTGCAGAAATAATAACCTTCTTAGCGCCGGCATCAATGTGCGCCTGTGCTTTTGAACCTTCGGTGAAGAAACCGGTAGACTCAAGCACGACATCTACGCCGAGGTCCTTCCAGGGAAGATCTGCAGGATTGCGCTCAGCAAGAATCTTGATCTCTTTACCGTCAACAACCAATGCATCGTCCTTGACCTCTACGTCGACCCCCAGACGACCCATAATGGAATCATACTTAAGTAAGTTGGCAAGAGTCTTCGGGTCGGTAAGATCATTGATTGCTACGATCTCAAAGCCCTCAGCCTCAGCGCGTGCGGCGCGGAAGAAAGTGCGGCCGATGCGACCAAAACCATTAATAGCTACGCGTACAGTCACTGGAGTATCTCCTTGTCAGTGCATTGAGTTTGACGGACTAGAGCCATTGTTCATGGGTCTCATGCAAGAGTCTCTAGAGTTTTTCGTCTCACGCTGGTTACGTGTCCGCCGGTGTTGTTATAATCGTACCTTAGTTTATGTGCGTTTGGGTGTGTTTTTGTCGGGTATTTTTGTGATTTATCTTACAAAATTTACCAAAAACCCTTTGTTTTCTGTTGTTTTACGTTGAGTTCAGTGGCTCTATATGTTGGGATATGGTTGTAGCTACTCAAACGCAACTGATGTCAAACTAAGACAAAATACATATAAAGACTTTATACTTAGAACCTTCTCTTCTGTAAAAGAGCGCACGACCCCACGCGCCACCACATCAAAGTAGTATTAGCTTGTCCTTTCTATAAAGATTTTTTACCCAACAGAAGGGCAGGTTATCTGTAGAGAGTCCAGATAACCTGCCCTTGACACGACAATTACTTATGAAGACTTCGGGAGTTCAGTTCCAGGAATCCCCAATTCTTTTGCACGTTTATCGGCCATGACTAGCAAACGACGAATACGTCCAGCGATCGCATCCTTCGTCAGAGGAGGATCTGCCATACGTCCCAGCTCGTCCAAAGAGGCTTGCTTATTCATGGCACGCAGTTCGCCCGCATAGCGCAGATGATCTGGAACATCGTCTCCCAGGATCTCCAAAGCACGTTCTACACGGGCACCCGCGGCCACAGCTGCCTGAGCAGAACGACGCAGGTTTGCATCATCAAAGTTTGCCAGACGGTTCGCGGTCGCCCGAACTTCCTTACGGGTACGCTGCTCGCGCCACGCTTTAAGGGCGTCCTGAGCCCCCATACGCTCCAAAAGCCGGGCTATAGTCTCGCCATCGCGAACCACAACACGATCCACTCCACGAACCTCACGCGCTTTAGCAATAATTTCCCAAACGCCGGGCCGCTCCCACAAGAGCAAGCGCTGCTTCCGGCCCCGGGCATGTAAATTCGATTGCTGATGAGCGACCAGGTTCTGTGAGCGATCCATGTGCCAAGAAAGCACCACGCATGACCGCTTCGGCGTCCTGAATGGAGCCATTGACAACAGCAGGCGGCAGCCCCCGCACCGGGCGGCCGCGCAAATCTAAAAGACCGGTTTGTCGAGCAAGTGCTTCTCCCCCGGCGTCAACACGCACTATATAACGTCCGCCGCGGCGTAAACCGCCACCGCTGACGCTCGTTATCTCAGCCTCATGCCCGTATATTTCAGCAATGGTTTGCTGCATGCGTAACGCGGTCTGTTCGGAATCAACTTCTGCCTCAACAACAATCCGCCCAGAAACGATGTGCAAACCACCAGTAAAGCGCAGAATAGTCGAAATTTCCGCCTTACGTACTGATGCTTTGCTCGTTTCGTATCTGGCCAGCTCATCCTTAACGAGCGCGGTAAGAGCCATTGTTGTTCCTTCCCACCGTGAGGTTCGTATGATGTGATGTGCTGATAATGCACTCAGCTATGCTACATGCTCTATTTAGAGAAACGGTGTATCTTGAGGTGGCAGAAATAGAAAATAAATTCCACGCTTCTTACCTCTAAAACTTGAACGAAAATAGTTCGTGATACGCCGCTGCAAGTTTCAGAGGATTATGTACATTGTTTTCAGCTGATGCTCGTACGGGTGCCCACATCACACGCGCCCCCATAGATTCTGATTCTCGTTCCAGTTCGCTACGTACAGACTTGGGTGTTTCGTCATCAGCAATAACCGCGTCCAATCGAAGATCCGGGGCGTATCGTTTCAAGAGTGCTAAATGTGCGGCTGGAGTGAATCCAGCGGTTTCTTCGTCATCCGAAAGATTCATAACTACACAGCGCATAGCTTCTGTACGGCAGATAACATCGCGCTGTGCTTCTAACAACAAGTGCGGCAGAACGGAGGTGCGCCACGACCCGGGGCCTAAGATTACCCAATCGGATTCCTCAATAGCGGTTAGCGCTTCCGGACATGGGCGCGCGTCTTTGGGAGTAAGCCCAATATCGTGCACTTGCTTTTCTTTTGAGAGGTTAACTTGCCCGCTAATACGCACCCGTTCGATGCCACCGCCAGCATGTTCCCGTAGCACCGTACCATAAATAACCATAGGATCCAATGCCATAGGAAGCACCCGACCACGAGCGTTGAGCAGAGCTCCCGCCCAGTCAAGCCCAGCAACGGGGTCTTCAAGAAGCTGCCAGAGCGTCGTAATAAGCAGGTTTCCAAGGGCGTGATATTCAAGAGGAAACTCGTCAGTATACCCCTCGGGCGCGCTAAAACGATGCTGCATAACATCTCGCCACGTTCGCCCCCAATCGGTATCATCGCAAAGGGCCGAGAGAGCCATACGCAGATCTCCTGGAGGAAGTACGCCCATCTCTTTACGCAAGCGGCCCGATGAGCCCCCGTCATCGGCAACCGTTACTATAGCCGTTAGATCTCTTGTGACATGCCGAAGCGCGGACAGCGAACCGTAAAGTCCATGCCCACCCCCCAAAGCTGTTACTTTGGTAACGCGGTGAGTACTTTTAAGAAGCCGTAAAGCCTGAGTTGGTAACGCGGGTAGCTTCGGGATTCCCTGGGTATCAGAGCCGACAGGCAGGTCAGGTGAATGACCGATGCGTGCCATTACTCACGCCCCTTATCACGATGCAACACGTGCACATTAACTTCGGGAAATGCGCTCAGGCGCCGAGCAATTTCTTCCGTGACAGCGACCGAGCGATGCTTCCCACCGGTGCATCCTATAGCAATGGTGGCGTAGTATTTTCCTTCGCGACGGTACCCTTCCAGAACCGGACGCAGAGCTTCCAGGTAGTTGCTGATAAATTCCTCAGTCCCAGAGTTACTGAGCACGTAGTCACGTACTGGGGCATCCTGTCCGGTGAGCGGACGCAATTCAGGAATCCAGTGCGGGTTTGGAATAAAGCGCATATCTGCCATGAAATTTGCGTCTGTGGGTGATCCATGTTTGAACCCAAAGCTCATGACAGTAAGGTTAAGTTTTTTATCCGGTCCGTCAGCAAACATCTCGCGTACTGTGCGTGCAAGCTCGTGCACGTTCATGCCCGTGGTATCAATCGTGCGATCAGAGGCGAGTCGAAGCCCCTCGAAGAGGGAACGTTCGGCACGTATACCGTCAAGTACGCGACCTTCTCCTTGAAGCGGATGGGGGCGACGCTGTGCCTCATAGCGAGCCACGATAGTTTCATCTTTGGCGTCTAGAAAAAGCATCGAGAAATCAACGTCGGATTTGCGAAGAGTTTCAATAGCCGCTGGTAAGTCGTCGAAAACCGCGCGGGCTCGTACGTCAATCCCCAGTGCAACCTTCGGAACTTTGGCGCCATCCTGCGTAACGAGTTCCGCGATCGATTCCAGCATTTGTGGCGGAATATTATCAATCACATACCAGCCCTCATCCTCAAGGACATTAGCAACAGTGCTACGACCTGCGCCTGAAATACCGGTAATTACCAATATCTGGGGTTTTTGCGATTTATTTAGCAATTCGCCACTCATTATGTAGTTTCTCCTTTGATACGAATTGTCTTTAGTTCTCCATCATACTAGACAACCCCTTATGGTGGACGGCTATCTGTGCATAAATACCCGGGGTGCTGCCTCAGGCAGTTTCCTTTTGGTTGAGGTGGTCATGCACTTTTTGCGCGAGCGCAGGCCCCACGCCTGAAACCTGTTGGAGTTCTTTAATCGAGGCGTTCCGTACCTTAGCAACCGACCCAAAATGTTTAATAAGCGCTGCACGCTTGACACTGCCTAATCCGGGAACAGAGTCCAAAGCAGAAGCCACCATAGCTTTACCTCGTTTTGCGCGGTGGAATGTAATAGCAAAACGGTGTGCCTCATCGCGAATACGCTGCACAAGGTATAGCGCTTCAGAGGTACGGGGCAGAATCACTGGGAAATCATCGTCGGGTAACCACAGCTCTTCGAGGCGCTTTGCGATACCTACCACGTAGATATCCTCAATACCGAGGTCACTCAAGGCGGACTGAGCGGCTGCAACTTGAGGTGGGCCGCCATCAACTAAGACCAGATTCGGCGGATACGCAAATTTAGCTGGTTCTTGTACCGACTCATCAGCCGTAACTTCTCCCGAGGACAAAGGTGTTTCCGCACGTTGCTGCTGCTCGGTGAGATAACGTTTAAATCGCCTGGTGATGACGTCATACATGCTGGCGGTGTCGTCGCGAGCAGCATCCCCTGTGATCGAGAATTTACGGTAGGCACTTTTGCTGGGCATGCCGTCTTCAAAGACCACCATAGAGGCCACCACATTAGTACCTTGCACATGGGAAATATCGTAGCATTCGATGCGCATAAGCGGATCCGGAAGCTCTAAGGCTTCTTGGAGTTCCACGAGCGACGCTGAACGGGTGGTAATATCCCCAGCACGACGGCTCTTGTGCAGGGTCAGGGAATGTTGGGCGTTCTCGGCGACCGTTTTCATCAGTGCCGCTTTATCGCCGCGCTGCGGTACCGCAATATCGACTTTGGCACCACGCACACCTGAGAGCCATTCCTGAAGCTGCTGGGTATTCTCCGGCATAGTAGGAACTAAAATCTGTCGAGGGATCTCATGCTGTGTAGCGTCTAACCCGGAATCTTCGTCGAAAGCTGCAGCGCTAGCAATATTTGCCGCCATTTCACCATAAATCTGAACGAGAAGCTGCTCTATCAGCTCGGTTTCGCCACCATCGTTAACCTTCTCAACAATCCAGCCACGTTGTCCGCGAATACGCCCACCGCGCACAAAAACACCTGCACCGATGCCTCTAGCTCGTCCTGAGCAAAGGCGAAAAGATCAGCATCAACAGAGTCCGATAAAACCACGGCGTTACGTTCAAATGCCTTTGTTAACGCGGTAATATCGTCACGTAGTACAGCTGCACGTTCGAAGTCCATATCGGCTGCAGCTTTTTTCATACGTCGGGTAAGCTGGGTAATAAATTTTTCAGCACCCCCTGCCATGAAACGGCACAACCCATCCGCTAATTCACGGTGTTCTTCGGGACTCACACGCCCCACACACGGTGCTGCACATTTATCGATATACCCTAAAAGACACGGGCGTCCCGATGCTTCGGCACGTTTAAAGACTCCCGCCGAGCAGGTACGCACCGGGAATACGCGCAGAAGCGCATCCAAAGTTTCACGAATAGCCCACACCTGCGAGTAAGGACCAAAGTACCGCACACCTTTTTTACGATCACCGCGCATGACCTGCGCTCGCGGGAATTTATCGCGCATTGTGACTGCAAGATAGGGATAAGATTTATCGTCGCGGAACGCTATGTTAAAGCGGGGTTTATATTCCTTGATCCAGGTATATTCAAGCTGCAGAGATTCAAGTTCGCTGCCGACTACCGTCCACTCCACGCTGGCAGCAGTATGCACCATAGCGTAGGTTTTCGGGCTCAGCCGTTCTGGGGCTACGAAATAGCTGCTCAGTCGGTTGCGCAGGTTTTTTGCTTTACCCACGTATATAACTCTGCCGTGGGAATCACGAAAACGGTATACACCGGGGTGCGTTGGGATATCGCCGGAGGCTGGGCGATAGCTTTGGGGGTCTGCCACGAACGCTCCTCACGGTGTAGTACTGAAAAATAACCACGCATCCATAATCAGGATGCGCGGTTAGTGTACTCGTTTTTAGACTGGCAAGCGCTACCCTGCGTCACGCTCGGCGGAGGGCGAAACGTTGTATTCGTCCTTCCGGGCTTGACCCGAGAGTTGAGCGATAGCATCCATGATGTGGTCGGTGGTCTGACGGCGCTGTTTACCGGTCATTTTCTCGCCGGTCTTCTCAAAATGCATGGGTTCCCCCACGCGGATGGTAAACCGGTGAGGGTAAATCATATTTGAGCCGGGCTTCTGCAGACGTTCGGTTCCGATAAGACCCACAGGAACTACTGGTGCTCCAGTCATATGGGCTAGCCAGGCTACACCAATTTTGCCGCGGTATAAAAACCCGTCACGAGATCGTGTACCTTCAGGGTAGATACCGAAGACTTTACCCTCTTCAAGTTTTTCAAGAGCTAGATCGAGTGCTTTAAGGGATTCCGAACGGTCAGAGCGGTTCACGGGGATAATGTCTACGGCTTCAAAAAAGGCCTTCATGGCCTTGCCTCGAATACCCGGTGTATTTACGTACTCCGCCTTCGCGAGGAATGCTACTCGGCGGGGCATCATAGCGGAGATAATAATGGAGTCGAGGAAGGATAAATGGTTAGATGCCACAATTACGGGCCCCTTCTTTGGGAAATGCTCAAGCCCGGTCACCCGTGCCCTGAATACAGTGCGCAGTAGCCCCGTTACTACTTTTTGCCCTGCCTTGTACGCCAGCATGTCCGAACTCCTTATGGTTCTGGTGGTTTTCTCCGTTCTTTATTATTCCATACGGATTTTATAGGCTTGACGCTTGTAGTAACTTTCTCGGGATCAGCAAAGATATTATGAAAACCTATGGAGTGTTTTCTTTACTTTCTTATTATTTCAAGCAGATGCATATTCTTACGGAACCCCACCAGAATTAGAGTACAAAAATCTTGCTTAATTCTTAGGTAAGTCTCACCTAAACATAAAACTGAGGCACTAAATTATATCAAAATAATACACAACATGAGAACTATTCTTACTTTACCTGTGTAATTTCTTTCATAATAATGACACCGTGTCTGTAAACTTTCTAAATTCGTATTCGTAATGCAAGAATAAAACTAAGTGCCCCTGTGGGTTTCCTAATTATGGGGATGCTTACCGCGAGCACTAACAAAAATCAATCCACGCACACTGGAGACACATCAAAATGGCTAAGAAAACCGTAACGCGCGGGGAGATCGCCAAGATCACCCGCCGCACGGATGCAGTCGGTGCCTACGCTGGAAAAGGCTGGGTACAGGCTGTAGCGTTTGTGATGCTCTTGGGCTTTACCATCATGGCCGTCTTGGCGATGCGCACCTACGCGCTCTCTATGCCGCTCCCAGATAAGATCGTCGGCAATGACGGTAAAGTTATCGCAACTGCTGAGCAGATTCAGCATGGTCAGGAGCTCTATCAGAGCCGCGGTTTGCAGCAGTACGGCTCCGTTCTGGGTCACGGTGCGTACATCGGTCCGGACTTCACCGCAGAATACCTGCGCAAGACCACCGATGCCGCCGTTGATAAATACCGCTCAGAAGGCAAGCAAGAACCGCGCGAAATCGTTAAAAACGAGTGGCGTCACGAGAATAAATACGACGAATCCAGCAAAACCCTTACCTGGACCGAAGGACAGACCAAGGGTTTCAGCTTGATGACAGACCACTACAAGGACACCCTTACCCGTGGTGATACTTCCTTAGGTCTTTTCCCTAACGCTATTAAGAGCGACGAAGAACTGCACGATTTGACGGCATTCTTTGGGTGGACGGCATGGGCGTCGGCCGCCGAGCGTCCTAACCAGGATTACACCTACACCAATAACTGGCCCGCAGAACCAAACGTTGATAATAAACCTACTGCAGACCTCATGGTTTGGTCGGCTCTATCGCTCATCGCCCTCATTGGTGGTACCGGCTTGTTGTTTGCCATATATGGTCGTTGGTCGCGCACCATCGGTTGGCACGGCGAAGAAGCCCCAGTCCTTGACTTTCGGCAGCCGGATGAAGTTAAGCTCACCCCCTCCCAGAAGGCAGCTGGACTCTTCTTCATCACGATTATTGTTCTATTCCTCCTGCAAGCCTTGGTGGGCGCTCTCACCGAGCACTATCGCGTTGAAATAGACGGGTTCTTCGGTATCAATATGGGTGAGCTACTGCCCTACACCGTGTCTCGAACGTGGCACGTACAGCTCTCCCTCTTCTGGACGGCTGCGGCGTTCCTAGCTGGTGGTATCTTCATTGCCCCGCTTATTACCCGCAAAGAGCCGAAGAAGCAAGGTCTACTCACCGTCGTCCTCTTCGTGGCCGTGGTTATTGTGGTGCTCGGTTCGCTCCTCAACGAATGGTTCTCGCAAAAGGGCTGGATACCCGAGAACACTATCTTTGTGCAGCAGTGGGAGTACCTTGATCTGCCGCGTTTCTTCCAGATTCTGCTCACCGCTGGTATGTTCATCTGGATTGTCATTGTTTGGCGTACCCTTAGCTCACGCCTCAAGAGCGGGAAGAAAACCTCCATGCCTTGGTTGTTCCTCTTCTCAGGTCTGGCAATTCCGATGTTCTACGCCGTGGGTATGCTCGCTGGTCAGCGCACCCATTTCTCAGTCGCCGAGTTCTGGCGCTTCTGGGTGGTGCACCTGTGGGTTGAAGACTTCCCTCGAACTCTTCACCACTGTGATGGTTGCTTACGTCTTCGTACTCTTGGGTGTGGTGCGCGAGCGCATCGCTATCTCCATCATCATGATGGATGCAGTGCTCTACTCCGCCGGTGGTGTGGTTGGTACTATGCACCACACCTACTTCGCTGGTACTCCTTCGGAACAGATGGCATTCGGTGCGTTCTTCTCGGCAGCAGAGGTTATTCCGTTGACCTTCCTGACTGTTGAGGCGTGGGGCTTCATGCAGTTGGGGGCTCGCCAGTACTCCAACCGCACCAAGCCGTTCCCGCATCGTTGGGCTGTGATGTTCCTTATTGCTGTAGGCTTCTGGAACTTCTTGGGCGCAGGTGTCTTCGGCTTCCTGATCAACCTGCCGGTTGTTTCGTACTACGAAATCGGCACCGCACTCACCGCAAACCACGCGCACGGCTCTATGATGGGCGTGTACGGTATGTTGGCACTGGCCTTCGCGGTGTTCGCGTTGCGTTACCTGATTCCTGAGAATAAATGGCCTGAGAAGGGGCTGAAGTTCTCATTCTGGGCCTTGAACATCGGCCTGATCTGGATGGTCTTCATTTCGCTTCTGCCGCTGGGTGTCGCTCAGTTGTATAAGTCTGTGGGTGAAGGCTACTACGAGGCCCGTTCCTTCGCGTTTATTCACGATGGTTCAACTGTGATTATGGACTGGCTACGCTTACCGGGCGACGTGATCTTCTTGGCTGGTATCATGCCGCTGCTCAAACTCGCATGGTTGGGTATAACTTCGTACTTCTCACAGAAGAACAAGGAAACCGTTCTGGAGCTCCCCGAGCCGCCGCTATACGAGTTGGTGGATGACGAGCGCATCGCCGAGTTTGCGGGTGCTAAGGCTGCCGACGAGCTTCCCGAACAGACAAGTCCGTACCGTAGCGATCATCGAGGCTGACTATCATGCCTGAGCAAATTGCCGGAGTATCCCTGATGGTGTGGCTATCCAGCGTTTATGCGCTGGGGCTAGTCGCCGTCGGGTGGGGCTTCGATATTCTTGCTAAGCGTACAAGCCAACGTTTCGTGGCATCCCGGACTTTCGGGTTCACCTACCACGAGAGTAACGATGCGTGGCTCTGCCCCGAGGATCAGTGGCTGTGGCCGGTAGCGTTTGATACGGATAATCGTGTGATGCGCTACCGTGCCAAGCCGAGCGTGTGCAATACCTGCCCTATTAAGGACACTTGCACCGTCTCGTCTAATGGCCGTGAACTTACGCGTGAGGTTGATGAGTGGCCTTACTCGGAGTCGGGTAAGTTCCATCGCGGTCTTGCCGTGACGGTTGCGCTTTTCGGTCCTATTATCGTGGGTGCTACGGCTCTGGCCTGGCATGCTCCCCTGGAGCTACTGGTGGAAGCCGCCGTTATTGTGGCTTGCTTATCACTCACCTATCCCTTGGCTATCAAGCTCATTAAGTCACCTGAGAACTTTGTGGCAGATCCTAAACATATTCCTGGGTCTACTGCGGATGAATCGGTGGCGGTTAAGATGGATAGGTTTGCCGCTAAGTGGGGCGGTATTGGCAATGAGCGTAAGCGCCGCACCGACGATGCTCGTAAGCAGATAATCTCTGCTGCAACTTTGCCTGTGCGTTCTTCGCAGATTGATCCTGATCGTCCGGCGTGGAGCGGCGAGGGGGACTTCTACCCCACGTCTGCATAAAACTACCGCAGAGGTTATTCAGGAGCAGAATCTCGAAGAAGTCTCTCGTTAGTGTGAGGATGCGCGCCCCGGTTTCTAAGGTACCGTCGTTGATGAATTGGTAACCTAGAGATCGGGGTGCGTATTGTCACCGCATCTAGATTTTTTCTCAGCACGCATCTACACAGGTCATTCCTACTGACCGTTACCAACATATTTTTAGAGGACATGATGGATTCTCTTACCGTTCTTTCGATTGTTATTCCGATTCTTGTAATCGTCGCTTTTCTGATTATTCGTACCCTTCGGGTCATCCCTGAATATCAGCGCGGTATTTCTTTCCGCTTCGGTCATCTGCGTTCCGAGCTGAAACTGGTATTAACCTGGTGGTTCCGCTCATCGATTCTCTGCAGCGCGTGGACATGCGTGTGATTACGCTGACCATTCCCCCGCAGGAAGTTATCACAAAAGATAACGTTCCTGCGCGCGTGAACGCGGTAGTACTTTTCCGTGTGATTAGTGCAAAAGACGCCGTACTTGAGGTCGAAAACTACCCGATCGCTACTTCTCAGATCGCTCAGACTACACTACGTTCACTGCTGGGGCGTGTGGATCTTGATACTTTGCTGGCGCATCGTGATGATTTGAATGCGGATTTGCAGAGCATTATTGATTCACGCACCCGCCCGTGGGGTATTAAAGTCGAGCTGGTTGAGATCAAGGATATTGAGATTCCTGAGGCCATGCAGCGCGCAATGGCTCGTGAGGCCGAGGCTGAGCGTGAACGCCGCGCCAAGATCATTTCGGCACGTGGTGAGCTTGAGGCTTCATCTCAACTTAAGGAGGCTTCTGACATTCTCAGTGATTCACCGGCTTCGTTACAGTTACGGTATTTGCAGACTCTCTTGGAGTTGGGTGCTGATCAGAATTCGACGGTTGTTTTCCCGCTTCCGCTGGATATTGTGGGACCGCTTATGGGGGCTTTGAAGGGTGCTTCTCACGAGGAAAAGTAACAGCAGCCTTCGATAAATATCACAGAAATATCCGGAACAATTCTTTCCCACAGACTCGGAGAATATAGCTTGTTCCGGATATTTCTTTAACCTATTCACCTCAGGGCGTAGAAATCGTGAAAATAAGCAAGGAACCTAGCAGCTCTACTTGAGGCTCGATATATTGGATTCCTAACTTTCCTGTTTATCGCACACAGATTGGATTTATCATGTCAAAGATTCTTGTTATTTCAGGTCACCCGAACCTGCCAGATTCCACCGCAAATAAGACGGTTCTTGATGCCGTAAAAACCATTTTGGCGATGCGATAAACATGCGTGAACTCGACAAGCTGTACGTGAATGGTAAATTCGATGTTCCAGCCGAGCAGAAGGCACTCGCGGAAGCAGATATCGTGGTGCTTCAGTTCCCTGTGTACTGGTATTCGGTGCCGGGATTGCTGAAACAATGGATTGATGACGTTTTCGAGTATGGCTTCGCATACGGTTCGCAAGGCACGGCGCTGCGCGGTAAGAAGCTCTTGATTTCTGCAACTGCGGGAGCTCCCGAGAATATGTACCGTGATGCTTTGCCGTATGAGCTCACAACTACATACGCCGACTTTGGGAATACTGCCGCTTTCACGGGTATGGAGTTGGAAGAACCTATTTTCAGCTACGGCACATCAAGCGATCCGGGGAATGCCGCAGCGGTACGGGCTATTGGTGAGAATCATGGCACCAAGCTCATCGCCAGGTTAGAATCCTTGCGGGCTTAGTATATTGCGGTTGCTATTTTCTTTTTCAGCACCATCGCATTAGGTATTTGTCATGCATTTTATGGGTAATGTTGTGCATCGTACACCTTCTGGAAAACTAAAAGCTTGTTAGCAGTATGTATTATTAGATTCGGCATAATGTTCACAGGCAGACATAGGGAATAGCGTGCTAATATACGAAGGTGGCAAACTTGAGCTTATACTTGAATCAGCACTCACAAGCTCATGATTCTGATGTTTAATAGATTGGATGACTATGTCTAATATCCTGATTATTTCGGGGCACCCTGACCTTACGACTTCTAACGCTAACAAGGCTATTCTTGATGCCGTGCGGGCACGGTTCGGCGATAACGTCAAGATTCGTGAGCTCGACAAGCTACGTGTAAACGGTAAGTTTGACGTACCTGCTGAGCAGAAGGCACTTGTGGAAGCAGACGTCATCGTTCTGCAGTTCCCGGTAATGTGGTATTCAATTTCTTCTCTGCTGAAGCAGTGGATTGACGACGTTTTTCGAGTACGGCTTCGCGTATGGAGAAAAACGGCACCGCTTTGCAGGGTAAGAAGCTTCTGATCTCGCAACCGCTGGCGCTATTGAAGATGTCTCACCGCACTATGCTGCCACGCGACGTATCTGCCACGTTGACCGAGTTTGAGAACACCGCAGCGTTCACCGGTATGCCTCTTGAGGAGCCGCTATACAGCTACGGCACCACTGGCGACCCCTGATAACCCCGCTGTTGCTCGCGCCATCGGTGAGGATCACGGCAAGCGCCTGATTGAGCGTCTGGAGGCGCTGGGGGCATAGTCCCTTCTACGTGCTAAAAAGGCTCTTTATCCGAATCAAGAGGTGAAAAATACGCTTTATTTGGATAAAGAGCCTTTTACGTTGTCGTATGCAGGCCGAACAGCAGGAGATTACCGCAACGCTCTATGAGCCTGGTCGAAAAAGTCACGTTCATATAGGCATGCGCTCATATATGCCTGCGCGGCGGCAACACGCTGACTGGGGGAAGCCTGCTCAAATGCTTCCTCAACAACCGCCACGCAGCGGCGCACATCTGCAGCAAACTCTTCGCCGCCATACACCGAAATCCAGGCATTATACGGATGTTCCTCGTGGGTTTTCTCCAAGAGCCGGTAACCGATCTCAAGGTACAGCCAGTAGCATGGAAGCGCCGCAGCTGCGCCCACCACATAATCCTCGCCAGCAGCAGTAGCACGTAAAAAGTTCGTGTACCCCATTGTCACTGCCGAAGGTGCACCACGCCGAATACCACCCTGCTCCGCAGGAATAGCGGGATGCGCCGCCAACCATTCATCGTGCAAAAGCGATTCCTCAACAATTGCCGTCTGGGCACCCGCAGCCCAATGCACCTGACCTTGCGATGAGGTGGCACGTGCCGAAAGAGTAGCTAAGGCGCGAGAATACTGGGCAAGGTACTGCGCATCTTGGTCTAAATAGAAGCCGAATAAATCCTCGTCAAGCGTGCCGTCGCCCAGCCCGCGAATAAAGGGCAAATCGAGAATGTCACGCCAAATATCACCGGTAGCTTGCCACAGAGCGGCGGTCCACGGACCCGACGGAGTTACCTTCGGCTCTGGGGATTTCCGCTGCGCGGGTTTCACCAAGTTCTTGGGACTCTCGCCCGTAAGATTTTTATCAGCGTATAAGTGCTCCCACGGTTTCGTATCGGCTGCATGTTCCAAACGGCGAGCACGTGCCTGATGATCGACCGGTCCGTGACCCTGCCCGCTGCCCACGTGCAGTTCCTCACCCGCGATAATAGCCTCGTTGAGCCACCGGGTGCTCCATGCCAGCGCGTTCGTGAGTACTCGTACACTCAGCTCATTATTGCCATTCACAAGAGCAAGTCCAAGGCGGGTAGCAAGACTTGATGAGAGTGAGCACCCGGTACCGTGGGTATTCTTTGTCTGGATGCGGGTGACAGCTACATGTGTATGAGTTCCATTAGGGAAAACAGCCGAATTTCCGGCGTCCTCCCCCGTAAGGTGACCGCCCTTAACAATCACGATCGTGCCAGTGCTCCCCCGCAAGCTGAGCCGCCTGGTTGTGCGCTTCCTCCAAAGTCTGGGCAGGGTTGCTCTCACAGAGCACCGCGAGTTCGGCAATATTCGGAGTGATAACATCTGCCTGCGCCACCAATTCGCGCAGTGCCTGCTCGGCGTCTTGACTAATCAGGCGATCGCCGCTGGAGGCAACCATCACCGGATCAAGTACCACCACTGGTACCGGATGTTCTGCAAGCCAGGTCTTGACGGTAGTGATAGTTTCAACATCGCCGAGCATACCAATTTTAACGGCATCCACAGTCACATCGTCGAAAACTGCCGCAAGCTGTTCCTGTAAAAACTCGGTAGGTGGAGTAAAAATGCTGCGAACCCCTTGTGTATTCTGTGCGACAAGCGCGGTTGTGGCGCACATACCGTAACCACCGCTTGCAGCAATAGACTTGAGATCAGCCTGGATTCCAGCACCGCCTGTAGGGTCGGTTCCGGCAATGGAAAGCACACGAGGTGTAGATGTGTTTAATAGCGTCATAGCTATAAGTCTCCTTGGAATGGGCGTGGTATCGCTGCAAACGCACCACGCTATCTAGATAATGATGAATCGGGTGTTTCAGAAAGAAGGTTAAGGCTGCTCTGCCACAGTTCGATATCCCTTCGCTAGTTCTAACTAGAGCAGGTTCAATGGGTATATCTCAGCTCCAGACAACAGCGCCGTGCTGTGTATCCGTTACAAAATGGAGCACCCCATATCGCGTTTTCACTGTAGCATATACCGTTGGGCTCAATAGGTTCACGGACTTTATATGTCATTGCCGTGCACATATCTCTAAGTTTTGGTAATTTTCAAACTCTTATAAAGTAATATTTCTTATTCTTGACATGTAACAGTACTGTTGAAAAGGGTCGCGCTCCCCCGCGGCCTGCTGTATATTCACCCAACCACGAAAGTTCACTGATGAGCATTCCTGCCCTTAGGCACAACAGTGCACCTCAAAAAGTCCTCAACCGTCGTGCCCTGATAGCCTTCGCATCGGGGATCTGCGTTACTGAGTTCCTGACCGCTTGCGGAGAGCAAGCACATGATACGGCACCTGCTCGTGCCGAAACATCCAACACCACAGACGGTCGCTCCAGCCCACATGGTACCGAATCTGCCTCACCTGAGGCCCAGGCGCATCCGACCTTCACTAAGGGTTATTCTGGTGGCTCTGAAGCGCCCAAAGGTGAGTACCGTCCCGCAGACGAAAAAGGACCCGCGCAGAACGTCCCCAAGCCCAAAAAGCCCGAAGATATTGGGATTGAGACACCGGAGGCGCTTTTTCACTTTATTCAGTATTGGAACGACCTGCGGAATTACGCTATACAGACTGGAGACGTTAATACCTTAGCGGACTACACTTCAGAGGGATACACCTCTGAAGCAAACGTTATCAACTACATCAATAGAATCTACCAAAACGGTGGATGGGCAGTTGGTGGCACCAGAAAACTTACTTTTGATCCCTCTACCCTCCGCTCTCCCAGCGATCACGTATACCTTGTAGTTGGTAATATTCAGGCCAATGATGTCGTTTTCCTGGATAACGAAAAGTATGAGACTCATACACATCGTCTATCCGAACGGAGTAAAGATACCATTGAGTTTGGAGTTGTCTTCAAATCATCTGGTCATTGGTCTTTTGCAGGTATGGAGAAGATAACCTTTGAATAATAAATCTATGTGGGCCACAACAGCTATTTTTCTCTGCACCACATGGGTAATGCCGGTCGCCCACGCCAATACTTACTCTGGAAATACTAATAGCGGCAAAGTCACAGTTATTGGAAATTCCTCCAGTAGTTCTCAGGCTCCCGGTGAACAGCCTACGGCAACGAATGATAACGAGCTCAGTGGATACCAAGGAAACATAGAATCTACAGATACTAAAGGTTCAGGCTCTAACGCTCCCGCAACCGTGAGTAGTGTAGGAAATACCTTCGATGTCTACAATGGCAATGCTTCTAAAGATGCGCCCTGTCTCTACCAAGGGAAACCCGGTAAAGTAGCCCGTGTTCCCCTACCCATTGACGATTCAGGCAACTATAAACAATACGGTGTCGTTCAGTCAGGAAACGGCGGTATAGCGTGCGTTCCCAACGATCCTGCAGACCAAAACACACCTGAAAACGAACCTACTGCCGATAACGCCCAAGTTCGCACCCAAAAGATAGAGCACCAAGTTCGGGAGCAACTCGCCGAACTTACCACTACAAAACCCGCACTACATTTCGACGGGCATGAGCCCCACGTCAATACCGGGATCAACACAAACTTCTATGTGACCGGCGTGAAAACCGCAGCACATGATACTACTATCCTCGATGAAGAAGTCACGATAGAAGCTGTTCCCGTTGCCTATACCTATGAGTACGGTGCCGGCGACCCTGTGTACACAACGCGGGATTCAGGAACCGCGCAAGGCTCTGTCTGGGACAAGAGCAAACGTAACTTTAAACCCACCGATACCAGCTATGCTTTCAAAGAATCCGGCAACTATCATGCTTACGTTACTGTCACCTATCAGGGTCGGTACCGTCTCAAAGGTGGAGACTGGAATATTGTTGGCTCGCTTACGGTTCGCAGTGATCCCACTCTAGTACGCGTGTGGGATACCGAGGTGCATTCTGTAGGTAAAACCTGCCACGAAGACCCTGGTGCTCGAGGATGCCCAGCACATCCGGATGAGCCCGATCGTAATAACCCGAATCCAAAGTTAACGCAGCCTGACCCGGTGACAGGGCAGCATTGGCATCGCGATGACTCGGGAGCAGGCGATACCGAATGGCGGCTCCATAAGAAAAAAATAAATCCCGACCAATTCTATAACCTGTCCGAGCGTCGTACACTTTTCTTCTCTATCGTGCCGTTGTGCCCATCTACGAGAAGGGCAGAGAGTGTACGGCTTTTGACTATCATCTTCTAGGGTCAGAGCGAAAAATCTCAGCGGGCGTGCCCTCAGCGGTAATCATGCCTTCCTGAAGCAAAACGGCGCGATCTGCCAGGGGATGCGATACGCGCATCGTGTGAAATAATCAACACAGCACGATTCGCGAGCACGGCCCGTAATGATTCGGTCGCGTCCACAAGCTCAAGCTGGGTGGTCGATTCATCAAGAATCACCGCGTGAGGGTTTGCCGCGACGATGCGCGCTAAAGCAAGCTGCTGAATCTGGTCACGGGTGAGTTCGTGCTCTCCCGTACCGATGCGCGTCTTCAACCCTTGGGGAAGCTCACGCCACCAACAAGCGCTAACAGCATCCAGAGCTTCACCGATCTGTTTCTCGGTGGCTTCTGGTACTACAGCGGTGAAATTATCAATAACGGTACCAAAGAAAATATGTGCTTCTTGGGTACAAACCAGTAGTCGCGGCCTACCATCTTCGTACTTGTCGGTTGGAAATTCCCCATTGCCAACTGGTTTTCCCAGCACACGGATTGTACCGTCAAGCGCGCTCAAGGAACCGCCAATGAGCCTTGCAAGCGTGGTTTTTCCAGAGCCAGAACGCCCAACTAACGCTAAGCACTCCCCAGGCGCAATCTTTAGATTAATATCAGTCAGTACAAGCGCATCTGAAGAATAACCGTACGACACATGGGAGCACTCGATTACATGTGTGGTATTCCCCAAAGTTTCATGATGTTGTGCTCTACGAATATCTTTGCGCCGAGCACGCTGCGCTTGCGCCAGATTAATAATCCCAAACACACGCCCCATATTAACCAGCATTATGCGTATATTGCCCACGTGATGCCCCAAAATATCCGCCATAGTTCTCAGGCTGAAAACCATAATGGATGCAGTCGCCAAGGCACCCCAGGTTGCCCACCCTTGCATGACGCAGAAGGACCCCCAGAGCAAGCAGATAACGGTAGGGAACCACGCATTCAGAGCATCAAGCGTGTAATAATTTTGGCGTATACGCACCATCTTGAGTGTAGCCCGATAACGCCGATCGTTATCAGCCTCGAATGTTTCGTTGCGAGCATCATGCACCCCAAGTTCACGAATGGTGGATGCGCCCCGAACATTCTCGGTCAGCACGCTATTAAGCTCGCTCGTAATCTCCTGCACGCTCTGATTTTCACGGGCAAGACGCGGCAGAAAATATCCCATCAGCACGCCCAAGCCGATAATCATAGGCAGGAAGATAACGCTCAGAGGTACGCTGAGTGTGGCAAGTGAAACCATAGAAACTACGAAATACAGAATCACAAAAAGAATTTCGAGCAGGTCAAAGCTGACGGCGTTCGAGGCTGAAGACAGGTCATCAGTCACTCGTGTGAGCAGGTCGCCGCTGCCGGACTCCTCGACGGTTCGCGCATCAAGATCTAGAGTTGCATCAATGGTATCTATACTTGCTTGGCGTGTTACGAGGGCGCCAAGACGGGCGGCGCTGTACATAGCCAAAAGCATCACGATGGCCTGAGCAACAGTAGCAGCAAGAATAATCAATATAGGTTTCCACGGAAATTGCACATACTTACCAGCCACAACGTCGTCAACAGTTGCACCAATCTGCAGAGGCACTACCGCGCCCATGACGCTGCTCAACACATAAACCATAAAGTGAAGAATGCACGCCCTCTATAACGCACAATATAAGAACCCATTTTCTGCACAACCACACGGGGCGGTTCGGTTGGTAACTTAGACATGATTTACCCTCTGGGTTTCGATATTGTTATCTCGCGCAATACGCCGAGATACTTCTGCAGTTGTCGAAATAATGTAAATAGTCTCAAAGCCCGCAAGCAGCCCAGGATAGAGCTCTGGTGCTGCAGGCGTGCCCACACATTCCTCAAGTCTGTCGTAAATATATTTCTGGCTTGGCTCATCCACAGAATTAAGGGGCTCAGTCAAAATGAGTATTTGGGTGTCCTGAGCGAGAGCACGCGCAAGAGCTAAACGTTGGCGTTGTCCGCCCGAAAGGTTAGCCCCTTCGCTAGTGATCAGCGCTTCAAAATATTCATCTGGATTTCGCCCACCCAAACGGTAAGCAATTTCGCTAGAGTCGGTTATCTGAAGGAGAGCTTCATCTTTCGCTTGCGCAGCTATAGTATCTTCGGGCGGTACGGTGCCCAGACGTAGGTGATTCCGCAGAGTTCCGGCGAAAATCATAGGGTTAGGCTCACTTAGTAGAATTCGCTGTTTATCCGGCAGTTTTTCGGCAGCGAGCGCACGCACATGTTCGACAAGCGATTCTGCATACTCTTGAGCAGTCAGCTGCCAATGTCGAGGATTGATGTATACGATGCGCGCGTTGCGTGCCTTTGCGGGAACCTGCGGGATATCGACGACCGGCATATCGTGTTCTTTCTCATGGCTCACATATGCTTCAAGTTCGGTATCTGTTCGCGGTTCTTTAAGCACACCTTTACGTACCCCGGCGTACCCTTCAAGCCGAGCGACTTTAGCCAGCCCCACCTTGGCGTAACGCCATTCGGTGAGAAAGTTTTGTGAAATCCAGACGGGCCCACCCATCATGGCGATAATAGAAGCAACCGTTACTAGGGAAGCAGCTGGAACATCAGGTACCCAGCGTCCGTTCTCAACGTGTCCCGTCAGCGCGAAACCAATACCAAGCAGGTGACTGTTCCACTGAGGAATACGCGGATAAGGAACATCCAGCGATGAGTTTTCTCATATTCCATAAGAGCGTCGAAAACGTCATCTGCTCCCTGGTGATAGCGCTCGCGCATTTGCTGTTCAGCGCCCAGTCCTGTGATGGTGCGTAGTCCTGTTGCTATATCTGAGGCACGCGAAGAATTTTCACCATCTTTCGCGCGGTAGACGCCCACTTTACTTTCCATGAAGGTGGAGTATTTCGCCAGAACCCATATCACTAAGGCTGTTCCGGTAAGAGTCACCGCCGCAGTGAGCGGACTAATGAGCCACAACTGTATAGCGCCTAAAGTTGCGATAATCATGGCGTTGGTGAAGAGAGGGATTGAGAAAAATACTGCGCTGATACGGCGCACGTCTTTGCTCATAACGGTAACCATCTCACCCGCATTGTTCTTATGCGCTGCGCGGTTGAGCAGGGCGTTAATATAGTGCGCCAGTCGCGGTCTAGCTCGGCGCCAAATTTCATGGATGCGCCCCACCCAAAGTATTCGTTGAGCGCGATAAACCCGATGGAGACGACAACGACCCAAAACAGCAGCCAGGCATCAGCCGTGTGTCCTGCGATTTGGTGATTGATAAAAGTGCCCACGACAACGGGAATGCCGATAGCGCCTATACCCGCAGTAGTTTCGCCAAGCATGGGGATAACCCAACGGTACCAGGGATATGTATAACCGGGGGCACTCACACGTAAAGATACCCGATTTTTCAGGTCATCGTCAGAAATACCTACCTTGGGAGTTTGTGAGGACTGTGTAGGATTTTTCTGCTGGTGCTGTGTCGTCTTTGTACTAGTGGGAGCTTCTTCTGTACTTCTTTGGTGATGCTGCTCATCCACATTCGCCATATGTGCCTCGCTTATACCCTCTATTTCATTAAATATTGAGGCTAACACATTTACCTTATATATGTGACATGTTGCATTGCAGATTTTATAGTTTTCTGCTGTACCGCTTATTTTCACGAGGACCTACAGAAAACTAGCTACGATACTTTTGCAGACAATCTAGATGAAACATACACAGCATGAGATGTCACGCAGTAATTTTTGGTGCGAAGATTCAAGATGCTGATTCAATACGTTCATGTGCCGCGGTAGAGTACACTCTCTACTCCACGGTTCGATAGTTCTTGCGCGAGCGCCACAATTTTCTCCGGGGTGACATCGTGAATATCCGATGAGGTTTCAAGAAGTATTCCCTGATGCAGGGGTTTTCCTAAGTCGCTGATTAGTTCGCATGCTGCTGGTTCGCTGAAATAGGTTTTCCACCCTAGAGATGGTGTATACGCTTCTCTCTTCGGTACAGCACGTAACCAGGCGGGTGTTGTCCATGTCGCTAAGTGCGGTGACCAACAACGAATAATTGTTTCAAGCAGTTGGTGACCGGATTCAAGAGTGGGTTCTCCCTGTGAAGATTCTGGCACTTCGGGGTCTCGCCAAAATTTGATCAGGACAAAGTTTTTAAAATTCTTATTGTCGGTTTGTATTCCCACGCATCCTTGGACAATTATTGGGAGCGGCCCTAGATATTCAAGGTTAAAGTAGTACCCAAATGAGGCGTCTGCATCTGGAGTTTTCGCGCCCTCTAGCTGGCCCAGTAGCAGATCGGTCAATCCAGGAATAGCGTTTTCAACATTAGCCCCTAACCGCTGAGGAGCTTCGCGCATAATACGCCAGTGTCCGCCCGGGTACAGTGACTCAAGCGAGGTCATAAAATGGTGAAGTTCTGACACACAATCATCAAGAGTATTTTTCCTTGCGGTCGCCCAGTATCCCGCTATTTGTGTGTCCTTTAAGGATATTCTCATGCTATATTGCGTACTCCTTATCAGAAGGGAAACTAACCGCACTTCGCTATACGCAAGTCTAACAGTCAGAGGGGTTTCTGCTAGCGTAAAAATGACCATAACCTAAGTTTCCTGTGGCGTGTATATCTTGCGCAACGCAATAGTCACCCAATATTGTGCGCATCGCTGATTTTGACGGATTCTGCTAATTCTCTGCCTCTAGACTCGGTAAAATTGAAGCACCATGAGCATTCTTGAATACCTTTCCCCCAAACTCGCGGAGAATCCCGGCGGTTACAACCGGCGCGACTATACCGGCAATCCGCTCACCCCGGATGAAATCTATGAGGCATTCACCGGGTGGATATCCAGCCGAGGCATGACGCTTTACCCGGCTCAAGATGAAGCTGTCTTGGAAATTGCGGCGGGGCATAACGTGGTGCTGGCTACCCCCACCGGTTCTGGTAAATCTACAGTGGCGGTGGCGGCGCATTTTACCGGTTTGGCGACTGGGCAGCGTTCCTACTACACCGCACCCATTAAAGCGCTTGTTTCCGAGAAGTTCTTTGATCTTATCGAGATTTTTGGTGCCGAAAATGTCGGTATGATTACCGGGGATTCGGCTATTAACGCGGATGCCCCCATTATCTGCTGTACCGCCGAGATCCTGGCGAATATTACTCTGCGCGAGGGTAAGACTGCGGATGTCTGCCAGGTTATTATGGATGAGTTCCATTTCTACTCCGATCCGCAACGCGGCTGGGCATGGCAGCTGCCGCTTTTGGAGCTTCCGCAGGCGCAATTCTTGCTCATGAGCGCGACCCTAGGCGACACCACGCGCTTCCAGGAAGAAATGACGACGCTCACCGGCCGCGAAAGCGTGCTGGTTGCCAGTAGTGAACGTCCAATTCCGCTTCATTTCTACTACTCAACCGACCCCATTCAGGAGGCGGTTCAGGAGCTTGTGCAGACTAAGCAAGCCCCCGTCTACATTGTTCATTTTTCGCAGAAGGCCGCCCTGGAACAGGCAAACGCGCTGCTGCCGGTAGCTATTGCTTCAAAGGAGGAGAAAGAGCGGATCGCGCAGCTTATTGCGAAGTTCAGGTTTGGTCCGGGTTTCGGCAAGGCGCTGAATAAACTGGTGCGGGCTGGTATTGGTATTCACCATGCGGGAATGCTCCCTAAATATCGTCGCCTTGTGGAGAGGCTTGCGCAGGCTGGGTTATTAAAGGTGATTTGCGGTACCGATACTTTGGGCGTAGGCATTAACGTGCCTATTCGCACTGTACTTATTACGGCCTTGTCGAAGTTTGATGGGTCGAAGAATCGCCGCCTGCGCGCACGTGAATTTCACCAAATCGCGGGACGTGCCGGTCGAGCTGGTTTTGATACCGCTGGTACCGTAGTGGTGCAGGCGCCCGAACACGATATAGAAAATGCGCGCCTATTGGCCAAAGCACAGGCGAAGTTCGGTGACGATACAAAGAAGATTAATCAGTCACTGTCGTCTAAACGCAAGAAAGCGCCGGAAGGTTTTGTGGGTTGGTCAGAGAAGACCTTCGATCAACTGGTCGCGGCAGAGCCTGAGCCGCTGACCTCTTCGTTCGATATTACCCACTCAATGCTTTTGAACCTGATGCAACGCCCGCAGAACCCGGTGGTCGCAGCCTATCGCATTCTTCAGGTGAATCATGAGCCGCCGCAACGTCGCCGGGAACTTTTGCGTAAAGCAGTCAGTATCTATAAGGAACTACTGACCGGCGGGGTTATTGAGCGCACAGATACCCCGGATGAGCACGGCTCATACCTGCGGCTTACCGAGGATTTACAGGATAACTTTGCTTTAAATCAGCCGCTTTCGGCGTTCGCGGTGGCAGCCATTGAACTCTTGGATCCTGATTCTCCCAACTATGCTTTAGATGTTCTTTCGCTGATTGAGGCAACTTTGGAGCCGCCTCACCTGGTGCTATATGCACAGGAGCGTAAGGCTAAGAACGAGCTTTCAGCGCAGCTGAAGGCAGACGGTGTGGAGTATAACGAGCGTATGTATGAGCTCGATCAGGTAACCTACCCTCAGCCTCTCACTGAGTTAATCGAGCAGGCATACACTACGTATCAGCAGTCGGCACCCTGGGTGGCACGCTTTGAGCCGCATCCAAAATCTGTGGTGCGTGATATGTACGAGCGCGCTATGGGCTTCAATGACTTTGTGCAGTACTATGCGTTAGAACGTGGTGAGGGCGTACTGTTGCGTTACCTTTCGGATGCGTATAAGGCGCTGCGGCAAACGGTACCCGAGTCGGCCGTCAACGATGATCTTGCGGAGGTTATCGAGTGGCTGGGTGAACTAGTGCGCCAAACTGACTCATCGCTGGTGGACGAGTGGGAGAAACTTGCTGCTGGCGAGGATGCTGCATCTTTGGCAGCTGATCGTGCCGCCGCCGAGATTGAGGATGATACTCCCCCAGCCGTCACGAAGAATGTACGCGCGTTCCGGGTGATGGTACGCAATGCTCTCTTCCGCCGTGTGGAGCTTTTCGCCGATGAGCGAGAGAACATACTTGGGGAACTAGATGAGGTTTCAGGATGGGATGCTGACGCTTGGGCAGATGCGATGGATGACTATTTTGATGCCTACGACGATATCTATACGGATGCTGAGGCTCGCTCCCCTAAGCTCGTTCAGATTGACGATGATGTGCGGGAACATCCTGGCGTATGGAAAGTACAGCAGACCTTTGCTGATCCTGAGGACAACTTCGACTGGGGTATTCGGGCGGAGGTAAATCTTGCTGCCTCCGATGATGCTGGTTACCCAGTTCTGAAGATCCTAAGTGTGGGTGAATTCTAAAATATGTGCGATCAGCTGCGTACTTTCAATGCATTGTTTAAACATTTCATAGTCCACATACCGCGTTTATCGAACACGCTCATTTTCCAAATATTAAGAATAGTTTCTTTATTTAGAATAAGTATGTTACAAATCACAAACTTCCGCCAAAATTCCTAGATTTTTAGAATATTTAGTATCTTACATCACAAAAAAACTTCTATAAATCCTAAATTCTTTGTGATCTGAAACAAATTTTATGGAAGTGCACTACCAAAATCTCTCTACACTTCCGACCACTACAACCTTCAACCACGTAAACTATAGATACAGTTACGATTCAAAACACACAGATAACAAGAATCTAACCTTAATATCAGCATATATTCTGTCAAGTATATACTTGTACCTGAAATATACTGTTGATTACATATTAAGGCTCGCCTATGTAATTCTTTGTGTCTGTTGTGCTCAGTAACGCATCCCGGAATTTGCTCTGATAGGCAAACAGGGAAAGACAGTTATCACTACATCTCAGACATTTAGGATTATCATACGTGGCAAGCTCAATTTCTAGACGTCGTGTTATTCAGGGCACCGCATGGGCAACCCCCATTGTTATCGCCAGCTCCGCTGTTCCTGTGTACGCATCATCCCGCGAAAAATGCGTTCCCGACATTTCTGTCCCGGTTAACCAGAACCTCACTAATGATGGGTCATCTACCCTAGAAGCTTTCACCATTCCTGCTGGTGTTGAAACCGTTACTTTCCGCATTACTGGCGGTGTGGGCGGCTCTTACCGTGGTCTTGCAATGCATGGTTCCGGCGGCCGAGGCGCACTCATTACTGGGACTCTTGCAGTCAAGGAGAATGACGTTCTCAAGTTTGTTCTTGCTGGGGGCGGCGCCTATAACCGTGATAAGCCGACGGAACCAGGTAAGGGCTGGGCTAATGGCGGTTCACACGGGCCATCCTACAAAACGACCGACGCACGCACCGTCAAATTCTTTGAAGGCCCCAACACTGCCGAGGAATACTACGGCCCTACAGGCGGTGGCGCATCTGCGGTATTCCTCAATGACAAACTCATTGCTGTCGCCGGTGGAGGTGGCGGAGCGGGAACTAGGTTCTACTCCTACACCGTATGGAACGATATGCAGTCCGGCCCCCAACCCAAAGAGTTTCTCCCTCTCGTTCTTGAAACAACCGAAGCTGCCCAAGGCGGCAGCGGCGGTGCTGGAAACGGCGCAAATGGCAGCTCATTCTCTGAGATCTACAAGTTCTTCCCCGGTCCCAGCATAAGAGCAAACGGTGGTTTTGCGGGAGAAAATGGCAAAGGCGGCGCTGGCGCAACGACAGGTGGTCTGCGCAATATGGATTCCAATGCTTCCATTATTTTTGCCACTAACGATGAAACGACGTATTTTATGAGGATGTAGCTGGCAAATCGGGTGAAGACGCTACCCTTGACGGAAATAGCCTCGGCAATAACGGCGGCACAGGCGGTGGCAGCGTAGTTGGTCGAGCCTTTGTCGATAACCGTCAGTTTACCCACAAATATCTGCACCAGGGCGCGATTGTGCATTCCTCAACCGGTGGCGGGGGTTACGGCGGGGGCGGTTCTGGCTCCGTAACAACCGCAGGTGCTTATGCTTCTGATCAGCGCTGGGTTAAATACGACCGAGGCGGCTGGGCTCCTGTTGGTGCTGCCGCTGTGTCTGGCGGCGCGGGTGCGGGCGGTTCATACCTAACCCATGACGATGCTCTCCTTGAAGGGCAGATCCTACCGGATCTGGCCACCCGTCCGGCTACTGCTTTGAGCCGTATTAACGCAGTAGCAGAACTTTCTTGGTGCCGCCTCCCCAACAACGAGGACCCCAAGAAAGAAAACTCGGATAATAAAGACAATAAAGGTGAGTAAGTAAATACAACGCCGAGTAGCACATGATGATGCTTACGCGTTACGGTGCTCTCTAGAGATAAGGCTTTGCATGGGTAGATATTCGACCATGCAAAGCCTTATCCCATATACCTCAAGTAAGTAAAAAGTTGACATCAATACTATTTCGAATCCAACTTCATACGTGTATCGCAACCCTTTAAATTTTATCAAAAATAACTTTACCAATAAATTATTTCTAGCTACCCCTACACCCAAAAATCTCCTCTTATGTATTTCATCATATTCCCTCAATCATTACATGACATATTTTAATGTTTTTACTCGAAATCACTCCGTGAGAGGTTGAGGATTTATAAATATCACATCAATATTGACGTAAAATAGTGAATTTTATAATATTCCCAACTTCGGAAATACATTTCACGGAGAAAATACTCTATAATTCTTAAATAATCTATGCGCTTCAAGTAATCGCACTATATCCATCCCCGAAAGGCACCGTCACATAAAAATGATTTAGAATTTTCTTGTCTCCGTAGAGTCGCTTCATATCAGAGGTTTAACGTTCTGACTGATAAATCTACAGAGATACCAAGGAAATGACACCTATCGCCTACTAATAACATTGGCGATAATGCCATCATTCGATAGTGCGTCAAATAGCGCTAAGATTTTCATATCACTCACACATCAAACATTGGAAGGATGCAATGAAGAACTCCGTATCTCGCCGCAATGTTGTGAAAGGTGCTGCGTGGGCTACTCCTATAGTCGTAGCAAGCGCTTCAGTACCAGCTTTCGCATCATCACTGTGCACCCCGGATATTACTCTGGATGTACCCACTAACACTACGACAAACGGGGATTCTGTAACCCACACCTTCACCGCTGGCAATATTGAAGTCATGACCTTCACCCTTTTGGGTGGAGCTGGTGGTACTTATCAAGGCAATGCCCGCGATGGCCACGGTGGTTCTGGTGCTCTTGTTACCGGAACCCTCGATCTTAACCCAACCGATGAGGTAACCTTCATCATTGCTGGCGGCGGAGGCCCATATAATAATACCCCGTCTACACCGGGTAAAGGCTGGGCTGACGGTGGCTCTCATAGTGAAGCGATCATGGATGAAAGTGAGTACACGAAGCGGTACAAGGAGCATTCTAGCAAGAGCCTAATAAACGAGCTATATGGTCCTACTGGCGGCGGTGCATCAGCAATTCTCTTGAATGGTACTCCTATTGCTATTGCTGGTGGCGGCGGTGGCGCAGGGGCTCGTCAGATTTCGCGTACTTCTTGGAATAAGGAGTTTTACGGTCCGCAGCCTGAAAGCTTTAAAGGTCTCAAATTCAATACAGGCGATATGGCAAGCGGCGGTTCTGGCGGACGTGTGGGTGAACGCGGCGGCAGCTACCAAGAAACCTACTTGTTCTTCCCAGGACCTGCCCTCAACATGAACGGTGGTCTTGGCGGCGGTAATGGGCAGGGCGGAGCAGGTGCACCTGCAGGTTCTTTGTCTGATCCGAAGAGCAACAGCGCTATTTCCTTTGAGGGTTCACAAGAGCGCTACTTATTCAGCCAAAACGTTGCCGGTAACGCAGGTGCCGATGCTACCCTCACAAAAAATTCCCAAGGAAATAATGGAGGTCAAGGCGGTGCAGGCGTGGTTGGTATCGGTATGGCTATTACCTGGTACCGCACAAGTGATCTGAACCAGTGTTCCATTCTCCACGGCTCAACCGGCGGCGGTGGATACGGCGGCGGCGGTAGCGCGTCAGTGACTACTGCTGCCGGTTATGGCGCGGATCAATCCTACGCCTCTGTCACAGGTTGGGTTGATGGGAACTACATCGAGGGGGGATACTGGTCACCAGTTGGCTCAGCGGCGTTCTCCGGCGCAGGTGGCGGTGGAGGGTCCTACGTCGATACCTCTCGCGTCTATGACTCCAATATAACTATTGGTAGCAACATTGGTAAGCCCGGTATGCGTGTGAATGGCGCGGCAACCGCTGTTGTATGCCGTAATTTCACAGCAGACTAGAAGACCAAGTAAATAAAGTACGGTGCGAAATACTTGTACGTATTTCGCACCGTATTTCTTTCCCTATAATACGTGTAACTAGGAACCTACACCTTATACGTTGATTGTTCCGTCCTCTTACTGCACTTTGCAAATCTTTATATCAGCTTCTTAATGCCTTACCTTAATCCTATGAAAGCAAAATCCCCTTCTTATCTCGTCGAACTTCTTGTACAGGGGTCGGCATGGCATGTCCGCCTCGTGACAGCAAGCACTACCATTCCCAGCTCACGCATCATCAGTGGAATGTGAATATGGCGGCTAAGAACAAGTCTTTGCAAATACCTCATTCGATGGTACGTCACGTACATGTACAGTGACGGTAGATAAGAAGGATATGACATTTTCTATTACCAGTAGCTGTAGAAGGTCGTATCAGGTCTCTGCTCAAGGCGGCGGTGCAGGCGGTTCATATGTAGATAGCTCGCAAGTCTATAACTCTAATATTTCTTCAGGCACGACCCCGGGTTCCCAGGTCGTCGTGTTAATGGAACCGCTGAGTCTTCGCTGTGCAAGCTTTCCTAACACATTGAGTACGCACATGTAAGCGAATCTGACTTCTTGCACTACCATAAAACTATCGCGCTCTGCCTTAAGAGGTAGGGCGCGATAGACTATACACATGATGAGTTTATAGGTACGAAAGAAGGTTCACCGTTGACCATTTCTGCACTTCCTCAAGTTGAATACCGCCAAGGCGCTGTCGTCAAACATGATGGATACGAAATTATCGACCATTGGTTTCAGGTTCCGCTCACTCACGGCCTGATTTTTTCCAAAGGGCGTGATGCCGCGCTATCTTCACGTTTCGCAGATCAAAGCATCAAAATTTTTGCTCGTGAAGTCATCAATACAAGCGAGACTCTGACTCTTCCCGTCGAGAAGCGTCCCTATATCGTCTATCTACAGGGCGGTCCTGGGTTTGGTTCCCCTAAGACCGGTTCCATCGGTGGGTGGATAGCCGAGCTGGCTAAAACTCACCGCGTTATCCTGCTGGATCAGCGTGGTACCGGTATGTCTTCTCCCCTATCCGCACGCAACATTACAGCGGTGGGTGACCCCCAGATTCAGGCCGAATATGTTGAGCTTTTCCGAGCAGACTCTATCATCGCAGATGCGGAAGCTATACGCGAGGTCTTGCTCGCCAGCCGTAAGGACAAGCGGTGGTCAACCATCGGTCAGTCCTTCGGCGGATTCTTGACTCTGTCTTACCTGTCCTTCGCCCCACAATCACTGCGTGATTCGAGGATTACTGCGGGTTTGGCACCAATTCGCACCACAGTAGACAACGTGTACCAGCACACCTTCGATCGTATGGCTGAGCGCAACAAGGAATACTATGAGTGGTTTCCCGAGGATGCAGCTCTCGCTACTCGCATCGCAGAACATCTGCGCACCCACGAAGAGTACCTTCCCACGGGTGAGCGTCTGACCGATCACCGTTTTCAGATGGCTGGCCACTATTTAGGTGGGCGCTGGCGCGAGCGCGGTCTGCACTACTTCTTAGAAACTGCTTTCGCTGAAGGAGATGATCGCCTCTCAGATCAGTTCCTCTCATCCATGAGCAGCGAAGTTTCTTTCCTGGCAAATCCTCTCTATGCCCTTATGCATGAGACGATCTATGCAGATGGTCCCGCTGACGGTACCTTGCCGGGCATTGCGGGTTATGAGCTCTCACCTTCGCCTGCCCCCACTAATTGGGCAGCGGCACGGGTAGCGGCACAGCGCCCCGAGTTTTCGCCTGAAGCCGATACTCTCTTCTTCACGGGCGAGCACATTTTCCCGTGGTACTACGAAGAAGATCCTGCCCTGCACCCTCTGGCAGATGTTGCGCAAATTCTTGCGGAGAAGAAAGACTGGGGCCGACTCTACGATCATGAACAGTTGCATCGGAATGAGGTTCCGGTAGTTGCTGCAGCTTACAACCCAGATATTTATGTGGATTTTGAGAACTCAATGGAGACAGCCCGCTGGGTGGGTAATACTCAGGTGTGGACCTCAAAAACTCATCATCATGATGGTTTTGGTTCCGATCCACTCACTATTTTGGGCCATTTGAAGAATATGCTAGCCGAGGTCCATAATCAGTAAATTCTTTGTGAATACTAAAATCCGGTACAGCTTCTTAAGAAGCTGTACCGGATTTTAGTATTTCCAACCCTACATTTTAGTGAGCAACGGTAAAACGAACACCAGGATGTTTCGGGGTTTCCGCTTCGTCAAGCAGAGCAACAGCAAAATCCTCAGCACTAATCTCAGTACCAGCAGGAGTGTCAAGCGATACATTGTATTTTCCGGTGCGCTCACCGGGACGGATAAGAGGTGCGGGGGAAAGCAACGTCCAAGCTAGCCCGTCGGATGCTCGGTATTCTTCAAGGATCTGACAGAAAGCTTTGGCTTCATTTTTGTACGCCTCGGGGAACCCAGCGGTATCAACGAGACGCACACCATTTCGTCCATGAGGGAACCGGCACCACCTACAATCAGTAGACGGCCAGCAGGCTTGGCTGCAATTAGCGCTTTATGGGCGTTGATAACCGGATCTGCAGAAGTACCGCGACCGGCAGAAACAGCAATAATGGTAACGTCGTGACCGTTAACGATTGAGACAAGTTCGTCGGTGTTAGCTAGATCAACAGTTTTGCTTTCTGCACCGGGTACAGCATTGCCAGAACGGCTGTATGCATCGACCTGATGCCCGCGCGCAACTGCCTCTGCCACAGTGCGCTCCCCGACCATGCCGGTTGCCCCAATAACCGCGATGTTCATCTGTATATCCTTTCCTGTTTCCAAGCACGCCAATAGCTCGGATTTTTGTCTTGTACTCCCCCAGCTTGCCGGGCTTCCGAGACAATAGTATCCTTTAGTAACCAGATACCTCAAGGTAATTATAGAAACTTTCTCAATTTTTGGACTGGAAAGTAGTTATGGCTGCAACTCTGACATCACATAATGGAGCCCCCGCCAATATTCTGGCTAGCGCGTGTCCTTCACGTACTGTATTGCGACATCTTACGGACCGCTGGACTCCTATGATTGTTGCTGTTCTTGCCGATCAGCCAAGTGCTCGTTTTGGGGAGATTAAGGATCATATCGAAGGGTTATCCCCCAAAGTTCTTACCCAGACTTTGCGCTCCATGGAGCGCGATGGCCTGCTCACCCGCGCGGTCACGGCTTCCATGCCACCACGTGTAGATTATTCATTAACTCCGCTTGGTAATACACTTATTGCCCCGATGAATGCTTTACGCCAGTGGGCAGAAACTAATATGGATGCAGTTCTCGCCGCCCGCGAACGTTACGATCGGAACGTTGTTGCCTCATAGTTTTCCCTAGGCAGGAAGCATCTACCCCGCAAATTCAAAGCAGGGTGAGGTAATTCCGATTGCTCGGGCTACGACTTTATCGCGCCGTTTTTCTTCTGCGGCAACAGTAATAACAGTTTCGAGACGGTAAAGCCCTTCCTGAGCAGTTACATAAACCTCATGCGCAGACACCTGCCCGCCAAGAGGAACAGAGGTTGATTTGTTAGTGTTCTGTCTCGGCTTTGTCGTATAGGTATGCCCACTATTACGCACCTGGACCCCATCAGGGTCATAGAGGTAAACATCCAACTTGACGTCACCTTTGCCTTTGCGCCTACCGTGGTCTGCGTCATGTGCCGCTACAGAGTATTTAAAAGAATACCGACATCCTGGTCGTAGCTGAGCTTCTGAATCGTAGTCAGCACGGTACGCCGTGCGCAAAACAATACTCGCTTTTTCATTGCCTACTGCGGTACTTTCCGACATCCAGTATTCCTGCCCACCAATAATTTATCCCATTCGAGGCAGGCGATATCAGCTCCCCGGATGCAGGATTGGAGATAGACCACCGCTCCAGCTGGGCAAAACTGGGTCCAGGTACATCTTCACAGCCGGAAGCTGCAAAAGCTGGTACTGTCACTGCTGACAGCACTGCAGGTACCGCCCAGGCTATAACCTTTAGTAACAGTGCGGCGATTTGCCCTGTAATCGCAGCTCTGCGACGCACCGGTTCGCACAGGTATTGTTCCTTCTTTCAAGTTTTGATGACCACCTAAACCCTTATGGAACCAGAACACATCCAGAGTGTAGGTATACGTGTAAATCTATGCATATGCACTACGACATTATTATCTTTCTGGGCATGTACAAGGTTATGCAAAATAATCTACTTTACATTGGCTCAAAAATTGGCACAGTAAAGCCAAGACCACGATTCTGGACTCGACGAGACTCCAGGCCCTCGGCAGGAACGTCAAAGACAGCCTCAAACCTATAGACTCCAGGAATTGCTTTGAGAGTCCATTCTTGTGCCTGTATATCTTCACCTAAGGGAACTGGAATAAACCCCCCAGGTTGTCCAGCGGGGTCAGTGGTATATCGAAGAGTTTTTCCGTTAATAAGTTTTCCTCGAGGATCTCTCAGGGTAATAGTTACTTTAGGATTACCACGGTATTCTCCGGAAGCTGCTCGTGTTTCTATAGCCGTCATATAGATACGTACACGATACATACCACATTCAGTATTTAAAATACTGCTGTCATCAGTTCCTGATTCAAACCCCGCAGTAATCCTAATAGTAGCGGGTTCTTCGCCTAAAGCAGTTGTATTTGAAATCCAATATTCTTTTCCATGAAACGTGCTCGGACGATTAGATCCAGCGGACTTGAGTTTTCCTCTGTCTGGATTCTTAATGGCCCACGAACCCGCCTGGCGAAATCCAGGGGCGCTCTTAGGATCACATCGGGATGCAGCAACTGCTGGAACCGCTGTAGAAGCGACCACTATCGGGGTAGCCCATGCGACGCCCTTAGCCACAGCACGTCGATTAATAGATATTGACTTATTTCTGGGCAAAAGCTTCTCCTTGAATGCCTACGCATATCTTGTGAGTGAGTGTAATTGCTTCTCTGCTGATAAGTAATTATAACGCGCAAATTCCTATACATCTGTGAAGCGAAAATGACGCATATCTTCATCGAAGCAATATTCTAAATTTTAGGGCAAAACACAATATCTCAACAAGTATAAGGTTGAACCTTTATATTTTCATTCTTAATAAGACATTACGCATGCCCAGCTTCTCGCATCTGCCGAAATTCTTTTTTGAGATCGGTAAGTTCATCACGTAAACGTGCCGCTAACTCAAACTGCAGGTTTTCTGCAGCCAGACGCATCTGCTCACTCAATTGTTCGATAAGTTCCAACAGATCCTCAGCAGGCTCAGCTGCGAGGCCATCGGCGCGAACACGGTCTTGAGCTTTGGCAAGAAGAGCATCCGACTCTGGAGTACTTGCTACGATCTTCGAAGAAGTACTTGACCCTGTCTTCGCTCCGGCTTCAACTGTTCGAGAACCTTTCTTACCGCTCTTGCGTAATTGCAAAAGCTCATGTGTGTCTTCCTCTTCGCGAGCGAGAACATCTGTAATATCCGCAATTTTCTTCCTCAGAGGCTGCGGATCTATGCCATGCTCCCGGTTATACGCCTGCTGAATCTCTCGACGACGGTTCGTCTCGTCAATAGCAGTACGCATTGAATCGGTAACAGTATCTGCATACATATGTACCTGCCCCGAGACGTTACGCGCTGCACGACCAATCGTCTGGATGAGCGAGGTCGTCGAACGTAAGAATCCTTCTTTATCAGCGTCCAAAATAGCCACCAGTGAAACCTCAGGAAGGTCCAGTCCCTCACGAAGCAGATTAATACCTACCAGAACATCAAAAGTGCCCAGGCGAAGCTCACGTAACAGCTCTACGCGTTTGAGAGTATCTACATCGGAGTGCAAATATTGCACACGTACTCCATGCTGCACCAAATACTCGGTCAAATCTTCTGCCATACGTTTGGTTAGAGTCGTCACCAAAACACGCTCGTCGCGTTCAGTACGCTCTTGAATTTGTTCAAGAAGGTCGTCAATCTGCCCCTTTGTGGGCTTTACAATAACCTCTGGGTCCACCAGTCCTGTTGGACGAATAATCTGTTCAACATAACCATCAGCCTGTGAAAGCTCATACTTGCCGGGAGTAGCCGAAAGATAAATAGTTTGCCCTATGCGCTCTAAGAATTCATCCCATTTTAGAGGGCGGTTGTCCATGGCAGAAGGCAGACGGAACCCATGTTCCACGAGCGTACGTTTACGAGACATATCGCCCTCGTACATGGCACCGATTTGAGGTACCGTCACGTGTGACTCGTCGATAATAAGCAGGAAATCATTGGGGAAATAGTCTAACAGACAATGCGGAGCCGAACCTGCTGAACGACCGTCGATATGGCGTGAATAGTTCTCAATACCGCTGGTGAACCCCATCTGTTCCATCATCTCAAGGTCATAGGTGGTACGCATACGTAGTCGCTGTGCCTCCAGCAGCTTCCCCTGAGATTCTAGCGTTTGTAAACGTTCCTGGAGTTCGTCTTCGATAGAGGCAATAGCGCGAGCCATGCGCTCAGGACCGGCAACATAGTGGCTCGCTGGGAAGACATACATCTCGTCTTCCTCTCGAATAACCTCACCCGTGAGCGGGTGCAGAGTATAAATAGCCTCAATCTCATCGCCGAAGAATTCAATACGAATAGCATGCTCTTCGTACATAGGGATGATTTCGACAGTATCGCCCCTCACCCGAAAGGTTCCACGGTGAAAATCCATGTCGTTACGGGCGTACTGCATATTCACGAATTGGCGCAGCAGGTCATCACGATCTATCTCATCCCCGCGCTTAAGAGTAACCATCTGCTCCACATATTCTTCGGGCGTACCCAAACCGTAGATACACGAAACAGTCGAGACCACGACAACATCGCGGCGAGTCAAAAGGGAGTTCGTAGCAGAGTGCCGCAGGCGTTCCACTTCTTCATTGATCGAGGAGTCTTTCTCAATAAAAGTATCCGTCTGCGGAACATAGGCCTCAGGCTGATAGTAGTCATAGTATGAGACGAAATACTCGACCGCATTATTAGGCAAGAGCTCACGTAGTTCATTGGCTAACTGGGCAGCAAGAGTCTTATTCTGCACCATAACAAGCGTAGGGCGCTGCACGGATTCGACTAGCCATGCTGCCGTAGCAGATTTACCGGTGCCGGTGGCACCCATCAGAACGATATCTTTTTCACCATTCTCCACGCGCTCAGTAAGCTCAGCAATAGCCTTGGGCTGATCACCAGCTGGCTGATATGGGCTGATAACTTCAAAAGGGGCTACGACTCGTTTAATCTCCGGAGCAAGACTCATACATCTATTCTAGTTGATGTATTCGAGAAATCAGAGGGTTTCACTCTAGGAAGATGTATGCCACCATCTAAGAAATTGATGGGTTCAATATTCCACACGATCCAAACTTGATACTTATTTAACTATAGCTCCCGATAGTTGCATGAAATCTCGTACTGTCATGGGCAGGTAGCCATTTAGCGCTCCCATGAGAGCGGCGAGCGTATCGTCTTCGTCAGCTTTCATTGGAATGCCGACCGCAGGCATAGTAATCCGTTGCTTATAAAGATCGAGTACAGCACAGATCGTGCGCCCTGGAACATCCAGAACGTGAAAATTGCCGCGATGCGCAACCGCGCGAATATTTTTATCCGGGGTAATAATCAAAGATCGCAGATCTGGCGCAACCCGAGAATCAAACCGTGGAGCGCCATTTTGCGACAGTGCATTACAGGTATCATCCTCATCAGTGCTCTGAGGAAAGCACTCACCTACAAGAGCCGTCACCACAATATACCGCGCTCCCATTTTCATGGCGCGGTGCACGTTAATTTCAGCGTATTCTTCAATACGGTATCCCAGCTCAAGCCCACATCGAATATCGTTCTCTGAATCTTCTACTTCTTCATCCCAGAAACATGAGAAACATGTATCTGGTGCACCCCGCTCTATGGTATGCACGCGTTGGTAGTCATCGTCGAGGAGCATAACAGATAGCTCATACCCGTCAGGAATTTCGCGTATACCTGTAGCACTCAGCGCCAAAGCTTCATTGGAGTTTCCCAACGGAAAAGTTTCCCACAGACTGGGTGTAAAGGGGTTAACTGCACCATCGAGCGCTGGATTACATGAGACCGGCTGAGGTTCGACTTCCATAGGCTGGTAAAAATCTTGAGGCGGCATGGTCACAATTAGTCCACGCATTTTAGGTGCCAGACAGAGTTCTAGGGCTAGGAGCAGGCGGGCAGCATGAGCACGAGTTACCACAGGGGTCTGGATGATATGCAGCATGCGAGAATTATCTTGAGAGATTTTCTCTCCCACGCCGCGAGCCGCATTGGAATACTGATTATAGAGGCGAACTAGAGTTCCTTGAGGAAGATTTTCGCCTACTTCTTGAAGAGTGACTGCAATACGTTCAATTTCAGAAGGAAAAGCACGGCAAATACGGTTAAGCTGTTGCGCAAAATCATGCGGCCGCTGCGCCAACACGTTCAGGAGCGTATCTAGGTTACCCTGCGCATAAGCATTGAGAATCTGCTCAACAGTCGCAGGTCCAATATCGGGCTTAGACGTATGTGTGATGGAGCTATGCTGTTCAGAGTTAAAATGCACGGGAAAATTCTCGGCTTTCACTTGCGGTGTATGTGGCAGACAATGCTGCACCGTATTCAACGTACCACAATCAGCACCAAGATACTATGCCTAGCCTAGTTTAAAATTTAGGGTATGCTCTAAATCTAATATGGCTGGGCTAAAAACATGGAATATCTACCCACCGGGTATCGCCCCATACGATATTTTCCCGACCAGAAGTTATTGCTATAACACGTTCCTGTGCCTCGCGCTTCTTCTGCTCCCGGTCGAAAACACCTAGAGAGATCTGGGCGCCGTCTACAAGATAATCCGTACCTAATACTTCAATTCCTGATGCCCGAATCTCATTCTCCACTCGCCCAACCTCAGCCAGAGAAACTAAAACGGTGCCTACCCGCATCCGTTCCCGAGAATCAAAATGGGCGTTATCGAGAGTCTGCACCACCGCATCGGTATAGGCGCGCACCAATCCGCCAGCGCCCAGTTTGATACCCCCAAAATAACGCACAACAACGGCCACAAGATCAGAAAGGTCAGTACCGCCCTCATCGATGCGTGTCTGGCGTGCTAAAAGAGCTTGAAGCATTGGAATTCCTGCAGTACCGGCAGGCTCGCCATCGTCCGATGAACGTTGAATTTCACGGTCCGCTCCAAGAACAAATGCTGAACACACATGACGGGCATCGTGATAGCTCTTCCGAAGCGAATCTATGTAAGCACGTGCCTCATCTGTTGTGTATACGCGTTTAACATGACCAATAAATTCGCTACGCTTAATCTCAAGAAGACTCTCATAGGGTTCTATTCCATGCAATACTGTGTATCGTTGTGTGCGGGATTCTTGGAACATTTGAGTACTCACAACTACTATTCTAGGGGTTTCATGGACGTTACACAGTACCGTCGCTACGCTCTGACAGGCGGCATTGGAAGCGGTAAAAGCACAGTCGCGCGGATGTTCAGGGATCTAGGCGCCGTTATTATTGATGCAGATGCGATCTCGCGTGAACTCATGGAGCCTGGGCAGGAAGTCCTCACTCGCACAGTCAACCTCTTCGGAGAGTCCGTCCTCAATGCAGACGGAACCCTTAATCGCGCTCGTTTAGCGGAACGTATCTTTGCCCATGACGCAGAGCGAGAGAAACTCAATGCTATTGTGCATCCCAAAGTTCGTGCTCGCGCCGCTGAGCTTGTTGACGACGTGGTAAATTCCCCCAACTTTTCGGGCATTATCATTGATGATATTCCTCTACTGGTTGAGACTCAACGTGCTGCAGAGTTCGACGGTGTCATTGCGGTACAGACAGATCTCCCCATTCGTCTAGAGCGACTTAGCAAAAATCGGAATATGTCTTATGCAGAAGCTCAAGCACGCATTTCTGCTCAAGCCACCGACCAACAGCGCTCCGCCATTGCTCGGTGGGTTATTACCAATAGCGGATCTCGTGATGATACTCAAGCACAGGTTCAAAAGGTCTGGGACGAGCTACGTGCTGAGGTCTAGATCTGTACGTGAGAAAAAGCGCACAAATACTACATGAGGGTTCCCCAGGTTTGGGGAACCCTCATGCGTGATACTTATACTCTAGAACTAGAGGCTACTACATAAACGAGTAAACCTTAGTTGCCAGTCAGCTTCTTACGCAGTTCTGCTAGAGCCTCGTCAGATGCGAGAGTACCAGCGGAAGACTTCTCATCGGAAGAGTAAGATGATGCGGGTGCTGGCTCAGCTGCGGCAACGGGAGCAGCAGCGGCTGCCTCTGCGTCAGCTTCAAGTGCTTTAGCAACCTGAACCTTGTGTGCCTCGAAACGAGCCTGTGCTTCTGCATACTGTGCTTCCCAAGCCTCGCGCTGTGCGTCAAAGCCTTCAAGCCATTCGTTAGCTTCGGGATCGAAGCCTTCGGGGTACTTGTAGTTGCCAGCTTCATCGTATTCAGCTGCCATACCGTACAGTGCGGGATCGAACTCAGTAGCGTTGGGATCAACGCCTTCGTTAGCCTGTTTGAGGGACAGGGAGATACGACGACGATCCATATCAATATCAATGATCTTGACGAAGAGCTCTTCGCCCACCGAAACAACCTGCTCTGCCAAATCAACATGGCGCACAGCAAGCTCAGAGATATGAACCAGACCCTCAATACCGTCTTCAACACGAACAAACGCACCGAAGGGAACGAGCTTAGTAACCTTACCGGGTACAATCTGACCCAGAGCGTGGGTGCGAGCAAATGCCTGCCACGGATCTTCCTGGGTAGCCTTCAAGGACAGCGAGACACGCTCACGATCCAGATCAACCTCAAGAACTTCAACGGTTACAGGCTGACCAACTTCGACAACTTCGGAGGGGTGGTCGATGTGCTTCCAGGAGAGTTCGGAAACGTGAACCAGACCGTCCACGCCACCCAAATCGACGAAGGCACCGAAGTTGACGATAGACGATACAACACCTTCGCGTACCTGGCCCTTTTCGAGCTGGTTGAGGAAAGTGGAGCGAACCTCGGACTGAGTCTGCTCAAGCCATGCACGGCGAGAGAGAACAACATTGTTGCGGTTCTTGTCAAGCTCGATGATCTTAGCTTCGAGCTGCTGACCGATGTAGGGTGCAAGATCGCGAACACGACGCATCTCAACGAGGGATGCGGGCAGGAAGCCTCGCAGACCAATGTCAAGGATAAGACCGCCCTTGACAACCTCAATAACGGTACCGGTGACGACGCCGTCGTTTTCCTTGATCTTTTCGATGTCGCCCCATGCACGCTCGTATTGTGCGCGCTTCTTGGAGAGGATCAGGCGACCTTCCTTGTCTTCCTTAGTCAGGACGAGAGCCTCGATTTCATCGCCAACTGCGACTACTTCACCGGGATCTACATCGTGCTTGATAGAAAGCTCGCGAGAGGGAATGACGCCTTCGGTCTTGTAACCGATGTCGAGCAGAACCTCGTCGTGATCAACCTTAACAACCTGACCGGAGACGAGATCGCCATCGTTGAAGTATTTGATGGTCTCGTCAACTGCCTTGAGGAATTCTTCCTCGTTGCCGATGTCGTTGATTGCGACCTGAGGGATGTTGGTGCTCATGTAGTTAGGGCTCCAATTGGATTAATAATAGGTCGACGTCTCCGGCAAGTTTGCGAGCGCTCACTTACTGTTTCCTACTCAAGCAGAGAGGTGACGTCGAGTCTGACGGATACTTACCGCGCGTATCATCCGGAAGATGCGTAGGTACATGCCTCTGGTGCATAGGGATGCTGATACACGCGATTACTAGTGTACGTGTTTTTCGGGCGTGTCGTCAATGAACGACGCGCATCGATGCGGGTATTTCTTGCACTATTCTGTGTGCAATATATTCCGAATAAGTCCGACGGCATCGTTCATCTCTCTTCGCGGCTTCTGACTAGTGTCCGGCCTCTTCCCAGGACTTGCCCCAGCCAACTTGCACGTCGAGAGGAACCTTCAGCTCAATAGCTTCACTCATCTCCTCTACTAGGATGCGCTGCGCTGCTTCGCGTTCACCGACGGCAACTTCGAGGATAATCTCGTCGTGAACCTGCAAGAGCATGCGGGTTTTGAGCTTCTCTTCTTGAAGTCGGCGGTGAATGTTAATCATCGCGATTTTAATGATGTCTGCAGCTGTCCCCTGAATTGGAGCGTTGAGGGCAGCTCGTTCGGCTGCCTCACGTCGAGTTCGGTTTGGAGAGTCAAGATCTGGCAGTGAACGTCGGCGCCCATAAATAGTTTCGGTATAACCGTCGTTATGAGCCTGTTTGACGACCCCGCGCAGGAAACGCCCCACACGACCAAATCGTTTGAAGTAGTTGGTACGCAACTCCCCTGCCTCATCGGAACTAATATTGAGCTGCTTTGCGAGACCAAACCGAGAAAGACCGTATGCCAATCCATAAGACATTGCTTTAACTTTCGCACGCATCTGGGGTGTCACCTCTTCAGGGGCAACCCCGAACACCTCAGAGCCAACGTACCGATGCAGGTCTTCACCATCCGCATAAGCCTGGATTAATTTCTCATCGGCGGCAAGATGCACCATAATACGCATCTCAATCTGCGAGTAGTCGGCGGTGAGCAAACCTTCATACTCTACACCGTCTAAAACTTTTGGAGCCACGATAAAGGCACCGCGGATACGTCGTCCTTCATCAGTGCGGATTGGGATATTCTGCAGGTTCGGTGCCGTCGAGGAAAGACGCCCCGTTGATGCAGCATTTTGCTGGAAAGTAGTGTGTACACGACCATCTGTGACTGCCGCTTTTTGTAAACCTTCGACAGTCTGCTTGAGCTTGATATTATCTCGGTACGCCTGGAGCGCAATCAAGAATTGAGCACCATCTGATTCCGGCGATACTTTGGTCAACAAGTCAGCCACAGATTCTGAATCCGTTGAATACCCGGACTTAATTTTGCGGGTCTTCGGAAGACCGAGCCTCTCAAAGAGTACAGTTTGGAGCTGTTTCACAGATGCCAGATTGAGGGGCTCACCATTGACGTCACCGCCGATAAGTACTTTCGCCTGTTCCTCGGCCATGGATGCGCGTGAGCTAAACGTATCATTAAGCTCGTTTAGTAAGGCATCTGAGACAGCGATACCCGCCTGTTCCATATCAGCCAGAACGTACAGAAGCGGCAGCTCAATATCTTCATAAATCTTAAGCTGACCCTGTTCTTGCATTTCGAAGTGCAGAATACGCGCCAGTTCGTGAATAACCCGTGAAACCTGGGTAAAGTAACGTAAGTTCTCTTCACCGGGCATCTCAAAAAGTGAAAGGTCTTCCTCTGGGAAGACAAGTTCACTGAATTCCTGTTGGGGAATCCAAAGATATTTCTCAGCTAAATCCTCAATACGTTCAGCAAAGAGCCTACGATTCGCAGCTGCTATGTATCCACACATATATGAGGATAGTGACGGATCTTCGATGGCTCCATCGAGTTTATACCCGTACTCACGTAAGAGTTTCCGCTGATTTTTGAGATCCATCACGATCTTACGCATTTGAGGGTCAGAAACCCACTCCGCAAATGCTGAGGCGAGATCTTCGGAAATATTCGTCAGGTTGATCCACAGCGATGATTCTTTCGAGGTCAGAATAATTCCTCGCAGTACCGGATTCTCTTCAGCAGCGCGAATCTTAGTCTTGGTAACTTTCACACCTTCACGGGCTACAGGCACATCAATCACAGGGAAAAGCGTAACCGCGCCTTTAAGCCTTTCAGGGATCTCAATGGCATTACCCGATGCGTCATGCCCATACCCAACGTGGGCTGCATGCTCGCACCATGAACGAAAGTCTGCGGCCGATGTCACGGTGATCGCCTCATCGGTACGAATCGGCTCAAAGGTGGGACCACTCGGAACACCATTATCTGTCATGGGTTCTTCACCTGCGGTACGAACTTGCGCACCCAAAGCACGTATGACAGGCCCTAATATATCCTGGGCACGCTTACGAATAGTGCGGAATTCCACTTCATCGAAGAACGCTTCAAGCTCTTGAAGGTCCGGAATAAACCGCATTTGATCGAACTCAACATCCAAATTGAGCGTGTCAACAAGCTGGTTGAGGCGACGGTTCCTGCGCACATTCTCAATGTTTTCGCGCAGAGCCTCACCTTTTTTTACCTTTGATGTTCTCGCTATTAACAAGTACACCTTCAAGATCACCGTACTCGTGAAGCCATTTAGCAGCAAAGCCTGGTCCAACTCCGGGGACTCCAGGCAGATTATCGGCTTGCTCACCGGTGAGCGCAGCGAGATCCGGATACAGCCGAGGTGGTACTTTTGTTTTTTTCTCAACCGCTGCAGGATCCATACGCTGAATACCTTTGGAGGGACCAGTCGTTACGGGATACAGCAATGTAACATCGTCCGTAACAAGCTGGAAAATATCGCGGTCTCCTGAAAGAATGAGCACTTTGTATTGAGCTTCTGATCCCTGCCGTGTCAGGGTCGCGACGATATCATCTGCCTCATAATTCTCCTGGGTGAGCGCCGGGATTTTCAGAGCTCCGAGCATCTTCTTGATGAGATCAAGCTGCCCGTCGAAGGCTTCAGGGATAACGTTACGACCGCTCTTATATTCGCTGTATTCCTCCGTGCGAAAAGTACCACCGGGCAGATCGAATGCCACCGCAATATGGCTAGGGTTATGGTCTTTAATAATGTTCAGCAAGGTAGACAGGAAGGCATGAACTGCTTCCGTATGCTGCCCGTCGCTTCGCACAAAAACATGGTTTCCCGTTTCTCTGCCATTGTATAAATGCCAAAGAAAGAGCGAAGGGCCAGTGAATGTCCATCAATAAGGAGCAGGGTATTTTCTGAGTTACTCACAATCCCATTCTAGAGGTTTTCGACGGCGGGAGTGATAGTGAACGCAACACGCCTGAAAACTTCTAAAAGGCCTAGTACCGGCTAGGCGTTTTCATGTCATGAACGTCTGTCCTGTCGCTGGATAAACATATTCATTCACGCTAGGATATAACTCTATACTTGAGTGTTCCCTGAGAATACCGGGGATGAGCGGCATGGATCTTATCGGTCCCAACACACATAGGAAATTATGAAACTACTCAAAAAGATCCCTCTCCTTGCCTGGATTGTGATTGCAATTCTTGCAGGTGTTCTTATCGGTGCTACAACTCCTGGGATGATCGGTGGCATAAATAGCGGGCTGGGTATCTCTATCCCTACCGATGTTGTAGTTCAGATCTTTGTCTCGTTCTCTACTGTTTTCAGTGCGTTCCTGAGCTTCTCTATCCCGCTTATTATTATCGGTTTTATCGTTCCAGGAATTGGTTCGCTAGCCCAAGGTGCAGGTAAGATGCTGGGCATTACCGTAGCTCTGTCATATCTTTCCAGTATTGTTGCTGGATTTTTAGCTTTAACGGCGGCACTATTCCTGTACCCTATTTTGCTGAAGGGGCAACGGTTAGAATCTTTTGATAACCCTGAAAATGCACTCTCGACAGGATACATCAAGTTTGAGCTTGACCCCATTATGGGAGTGATGAGCGCACTTATTCTGTCCTTTATCCTAGGTCTGGGAATAACAGCCCTCAAGACTCGTAGCATGCTCAATCTCTTCGAGGATTTTCAAGTTATCATTGAGAAGCTTCTCAGCTACGTTATTATTCCGCTTCTACCCATCCATATCGTGGGTGTCTTTGCGAATATGACCCTTGCGGGCCAGGTTGCTAAGATTCTTTCGGTCTTTGGCATGGTATTCATTATGGTCATTATCTTGCACTGGGTAACGCTAACGCTACAGTACACAGTTGCCGGAAGCGTTTCAAAGCGCAACCCGTTTAGGATGCTCAAGACCATGATGCCCGCCTATTTCACGGCCATCGGAACCCAGTCCTCAGCAGCTACCATCCCGGTAACGGTTCGATCCGCGAAGAAGGCTGGTATTTCTCCTCGCGTGGTTGATTTCGCTATTCCGCTATGCGCTACCATCCACCTTTCGGGTTCTATGATCACGATTACTTCATGTGCAGTCGCAGTCCTGTATATGACTGGGCAAAACCCCAATTTTGCCTCGGTAACTCCAGTAGTGCTTATGCTAGGCATTATGATGGTCGCGGCCCCGGGTGTACCCGGCGGAGGCGTGATGACCGCCATTGGGCTGCTGGAGTCGATGCTTGGTTTCAATGAATCCATGATCGCCCTCATGATTGCTCTGTACCTTGCGCAAGACTCTTTCGGTACCGCAACTAATGTCACCGGAGATGCCACCATTGCAACGTTTACCGAACGTATCTCTAAGATATTGGGAGTTGATCCAACTGCCGGGATTAGCGATGAAGACATCGAAAAAGCAGAAGCAATTTCGGCATAGCCTTGATCTAAACGACGGGGTGCGCGTCCAGAAACCTTGGATGCGCACCCCGTTATTCATATGGAGCTTTACTTACACCTTACTTATTCCGTACGAGGGCTTCGCTAATATGCTGACATCCTTTCCAACCCCAATAGATGCGATGGTTCACAATAAGCCCATCAGATATTTCCATGAGCTCTAAGATATCTATTTGTTCTCCTTCAGGAGTTTCTCGCGGATATTCCCACACCAAAGTTTTCCCATTAGTCAGATACTCCCCCGTGCGGTACCAACGTACAAGTTCATTCGGACGACGGTGGGTGCCCTCTTCCAGAAAATGCTTAATCGCTTCTCGTCCCCGCAAAACTCCGCCGCCAGCTCCGGGAATTATTGCTGGCACAAGGGGGCTTTCAAAAACTGCGTCCTCAGCATAAAGGCTGAGCAGTCCTTCAGTATCACGGTTTTTAGCGTACCGATGCCATTCTTCATAGATACGTGCATGATCATCCATATTCTTACACCTTCCAAAGCAGGAATCTCGTTTCTTCTCAATCCCGACAAACACATACTTTATAAGAGCTCTTTTTCTACTCCACCCTATCACTGGGAGTACACTTGAAGGCATGACTGAATCTACCCCTAAACTATCTGCTGACCTTATAGCGCAGCTCAACGAGTACGGTGTACCCGCAGAGGCTCATAAATTCTTTCCGAAGGGTTTGGGAGAGCTAATCCCCCGTATGGGAATTATCTTTAGTGAGCTAACTGCTGAGCGAGCTGTGGCATCCATGCCTGTGCAGGGGAATACCCAGCCTGTCGGTTTGCTCCACGGAGGTGCCTCGGCTGTTCTTGCAGAAACTCTTGGTTCATTAGCAGCAGGTATCCATGGAGGAGTTGACTCCATAGCCGTTGGGGTAGATCTCAATGCAACTCACGTGCGCCCCGCTATTAGTGGCCACGTTACGGGAATCTGTACGGCAGTTAAGCTGGGACGTACCGTTTGCGTACACACTATAGAGATTATGGATGAGTCCGATCGAACTATTTGTACAGCTCGTATAACTAATATGATCATTCCACGACCCTAAAGCAGACATATAGAGGATTGATATGGCGCGCCAACCGTATTCCAAACGCTATCCAAAAATCGTCCGTGCAAAACGTATTACATTGCCCTTAGCCATAGCTGCTCTACTGGTATGTTGGGTTGCCGCTATGGGAAATCCAGGAAGTTTCTGGTGGCTAGGACTTTTCATGGCAGCCGGCGTTTTACTCTGGGCTGGGTCCCCAACAGCACGCCCGATTAAAGGTCCTCATGGTAGTGATGACGATGACGACATAACCCGTATAATGCGACGCTAATACATTCATTTCAAGGCTGTCGTGAGCAAATAAAAGCGTAAAGCAGGAGTGTGGATTTTCAGGACAACAAGACTCTTGTTGTCCTGAAAATCCACACTCCCTGAATTTTATATTCTAGAGCAGCTAATCATCGTTTGGGACTTGACACTAAGGTCCCAAGAAGATTACTCAGACAGCTGCTTGATAATAGTATCGGATACCTCTCGCATAGAGAGGCGACGGTCCATTGAGGTCTTCTGAATCCACCGGAATGCCTCAGGCTCGGTGAGGTTCATTTTGGTGATAAGCAATGACTTGGCACGATCTACGAGCTTTCGAGTCTCAAACTGATCACGAATAGTTGTAACCTCTTTCTCTAGCGTACGCAGCTGTTCATATCGAGAAAGCGCCACCTCGATAGCGGGGAAAAGGTCATTAGGAGTAAAGGGCTTGACCACATATGCCATGGCCCCAGCTTCAACAGCACGATCCACCAGCTCTTTCTGGCTGAAAGCGGTCAGGAGCACCACAGGCGCTATTTTTTCCTTTCCGATTTCCTCGGCGGCTGTAATACCGTCCATAATCGGCATTTTGACATCCATGAGCACCAAATCGGGATGGTGTTTTTTGGCAAGCTCGATAGCGGTTTTACCATTATCGGTCTCTGCCACGACCTCGAACCCTTGGTCCTTCAGGATTTCGACGATGTCCAGGCGAATCAATGCTTCGTCTTCGGCAACCACAACGGTGCGCGCCGAGACCTGATCTCCCTCGTGTTCGTGAGCGGTCTTCTCTGACATAACTCTCTCCTTGGTCTATTTTCAGTCGCCTTTATTCTACAGTAGTTAATAAAACTTCATCTACTGTATAAGGTTGAAATTTGTATGTTTCTCGTCTAGGTGCAAAACTATCGTCGAGGATTCAAAGAATACTGTGGACATTTCTCACTCTTTGTAATTCGATTTTATGCCAATCGATAGGGTAAAATCTTATGCGTACCTTTGAGTGCAAGCCCGAGTGGCGGAATTGGCAGACGCGCCTGACTCAAAATCAGGTTCTTCGGAGTGTGGGTTCGAGTCCCACCTCGGGCACATTTACTAAACTCGTCTTGACCATAGTTATGGTTTTGAGACGAGTTTTTATTTTCTTGGAGCTCCAGTTCAATAGATTGTGTACCCGCAACTCATATGGTGGGTCTTTCCGCATATAGAAAGTCCCGCCTCCTGCATCAAAGAGGCGGGACTTCTCATAGATTTAGTTCGAAAAATGTTTACACGATAAAGAAGAACCTTACTTGTGTTCGTCTTCCCCGTAGGGGTGCAGGTGCTCACGCTCTTCCGGCTCATGCTCACCGGAACCCTGTTCCTTAATACGGTGTACCTTAACCATATTGGTTGATCCCGCCACCCCGGGAGGGGAACCTGCAGCAATCACAATAAGATCACCCGGTTCTGCAAGCTTATGCTCCACTAGGTAGTCATTTACGATGTCGGTCGTACCGTCAATGTTGGTCGCCACCGGCGCATGCGCAGCTTCAACGCCCCACAACAGTGAGATAAAAGCACGCACCTTTGGGTTGGGGGTGAAAGCAAGTACCGGCTGCGCAGGGCGTAGACGTGCTAAACGGCGTGCTGAGTCACCCGTCTGGGTAAAGTACTAATGTAATCTACATCCAATTGTTCCGCAATGTTTACAGCTGCACGCGTGATGGCACCACCACGGGTACGGGGCTTACGGTCCAGCTGTGGTACGCGGTATAGACCCTTTTCCTCAGTATCACGAATAATGGAGGCCATTGCCGCAATGGTAATAATGGGGTAATTGCCCACCGAAGTCTCGCCGGAGAGCATCACCGCATCGGCACCATCCAAGATTGCGTTTGCACAGTCAGAGACTTCCGCGCGCGTAGGAGTCGGGCTAGAGATCATGGACTCAAGTACCTGAGTTGCCACGATAACGGGCTTAGCCCAGCGACGAGCCATCTCAATAGCTTTCTTCTGAACCAGTGGCACCTCAGAGAACGGCAGTTCCACGCCAAGGTCGCCACGGGCAACCATGATGCCATCAAACTTGTCGATAATATCTTGCAGATTATCAACGGCTTGAGGCTTTTCGATCTTGGCAATCACCGGAATACGGATACCCTCTTCGGCCATGATCTCATGAACGCGGTTTACGTCTTTCCCGCTACGTACAAAGGAAAGAGCAATAATATCTACGCCCAAATTCAAGGCAAAACGAAGGTCAGCCTCATCCTTCTCGGTCAGTGCGGGAAGAGAAACGGCCGCCCCAGGAAGGTTGATGCCTTTATTGTTTGAAATAGGTCCGCCTACAATCACACGAGTGCGAACACGAGTTGGAGTTACTTCAACGGCTTCCAGCTGGATCTTACCGTCATCCAGCAAAAGTTTATCGCCGGGCTTCACATCGCCAGGAAGACCTTTATAAGTCGTACCACAGATATCTTTGGTACCCTCAACGTCCTCAGAAGTAATCGTAAAATCAGCGCCAGGCTTTAGATATTCTTCCCCGTTTACAAAGCGCTCCAAACGGATCTTAGGACCTTGCAGGTCAGCGAGAATAGCTACTTCTTTCCCCAACGCCGCGGATTGTTCACGGATAGTTGTGTAAGAGTTAGTGTGAACGTCATGGTCACCGTGACTCATATTCAGACGGGAAACGTTCATACCCGCCTTGATCGCTTCCGCAATTTTTTCGGGAGAAGAAATAGCCGGACCAATGGTTGCAACGATTTTTGCGCGCCTCATGTACCTAACCTTCGTGTGTTGGGGTGGAACCTTCTAAGAAAGATACCCATAATATGAATGGAACCTTCTCATCAGGAGTCCCAATTATTCCCACACAACACCATGTATACACAACATGGCATGTGCGGCATGCATCCCTTCTAGTATATTCCTTCTCAAGCGTTTTCGGGAGGAAAATTCTCGGTATTTTCAGGAAATCCTTGTTTTAACCTCGAACCATGTTGCCCACTCAAGACTCACATGCTCTCTACCTGCCCCTCAGAACAATAATTAGGTTTTAGTTGTTTTCTGACATCTCATTTGAAACTATGGCCAAGCGGTCCTGTCCGAGAAACAAATATGCCCACATCATGTATGACACACCTTGATGTTCATCGCTCACCCCCTTCTTCCATGTGATAAAAACGACACGCCAGTATTGGCTAAGCAATTTCACATTTATCACCACCTGCCATAGACTGGAATCAATAATTAGTATCTTGTATGCAAATTTGCTTTGGGAGGCTTCAGTGACCATTCGTGTGCTGATTATCTTCGGTTCAACCTATGGGTACACCGAGCGTTATGCGAACTGGCTAGCAGAAGATCTGCGAGCATTACCACAGACTCCTGAAGTCGATACTCTACGGGCTACAGAAGTAACCCCTGAACTTGTGGAAGCAGCAGACTCCGTTATTATTGGCGGTAGCGACTACGGTGGGTTCCTTACAGGCGCTCCCAGCCTCAAGAAGAAAATTGTTCCCTTTATTCTCCCTAAAAAGGAACGTACTGCATTCTTCACGGTTTCCTTCACAGGCGAGCACTCCAAAAAACTACTCGACAAGGCTGTCGCTAAAAGTTATACCGCAGAACTCACCGATGGACGCCCGACTTTCCATTTACGTGGTGGGATTGATTTTTCAGAACTTTCACTTGCTCATAAGACCGCTCTTAAAGGTCCGGTTCGCGCCTGGTTGATGGCTAATCCAAACCCCAACGAAGGTATTCAGCAAATGCTTGAGTGCTATAAAACCGGCCATGCGGATTACACCAACCGAGAGTCTCTAAAACCACTTGTTGAAGCAATATCCAAATTCCTCTGATATCGCATAGCAGGTTACCAAAATAAGCTTGGCCGGAGGTTTTCTCTCCTCCTCCGGTCTTTTGATTCCGGATGCGGGTGCGAGGCCGCGCCGATAACGTATTCGGTTGCAGGGGGTGGGTCTTGTGTGTGCGGCCCACCCCCTCCTTTTATCTTTCATCAAGGAAAAAGTCAGGTCCTCTCCACCATTGAAATAGTGAAGAGGACCCAAGGTTAGTTGTCCAGGAATTTACGATTTAGATTTTTTCCACGGGATCTCAGGAGCTTTATCCTGCTTATCACCGGTCTGAACCCTATCTGCAGGCTCCTCGTGGGTGCCTGGTTCTTTGTCTTTTGTAGCTTTCTTCTCTTCCGTTACCTTCTTTTCAGATATCCGAGATTCTTCCAAGGTCTCTTTACCCTGGTTAGAAACTTCATCCGAATCTTGGGCGACAGTCTTCTCTGAGTTAGGGGTATGCTGAACAGATGGCCCCTGAACTGGAGCTTCAGCAATGCCCGCTGCAGCTTTAGCCCTAGCGCGGATACCAGCGGCAACAAAGCCGATCAACCCTAGTACAATCAGGGCACCCGATGTCCACACGTGAACCCGCAGCCCCAGAAGTGTTTCAGAGGTATCAATACGCAGGAACACTTCAATGAAGAACCGTCCAATACCGTAGTACAGCACATAGAGCCAAAAAGTTTGTCCGCGCTTCAGGAACCTATTCCCCAGGAAAATTAGAAGGAATGCGCCCACAAGATTCCACAATGATTCGTAAAGGAATGTGGGGTGAAAGAGAGTTCCTGCGGGATATTGAGCAGGAAAATTCCCACTCGATTGACTAATCTCCAAACCCCACGGAAGGGTAGTAGGCTTACCGAAAAGCTCCTGATTAAACCAATTGCCCCAACGACCAAAAGCCTGCGCCAAAATAATACCTGGTGCAACTGCATCCGCAAATGCTGCATAGTTAATCTGGTATCGGCGACAAGCAATCCAGGCCCCCAGGGCTCCTACGGACACCGCTCCCATAATGCCGATGCCGCCTTCCCAAATCTTCAGGAAAGCCCAAGGATCAGAGACATTGGGACCAAAATAGCTGCCAGGGTCTGTAATGAGCACATGGTAAGCACGCGCCCCAATAATTCCAGCGGGAATAGCCCACATTGCCACGTCATATACGCGCTCACGTGTGCCGCCAACTTGTGCCCAGCGCCGAGCGCTAAGCCATAGACACACGATTATTCCGGCTAAAATGCAAAGTGCGTAAAAATGGATACGAAACGGCCCAAGCTGAAGATAAGATACACTCGGCGACGGAATTGACGCCAGAGGAAGGGATCCTGCTGAGGTAAAGGATTCCGATAATATAACATTCATACTATGCACGTCCTGCAAGTTCACGAGTTAGTGCTCCCACCGCAGTAGGACCTCCATCAGCTAGAGCTTTTACAAGTGCCGTTCCTACAATCACACCATCTGCATAAGTTCCGATCTCTTCAACATGGGCACGAGTTGAAACGCCTAAACCAACACATGCGTATTCAGCACCTGCAGCATGAAGGTTTTCGACAAGTCCTTTGGGCAGCTTCTGAGACTGAGGTGCGAGCCCCTGTAACGCCCATGACAGAAACGGCATAAACGAACCCGCTCGAAGCCTTAGCGATAGTCTCTAAACGTTGAGGCGATGATGATAGCGCCGCCAAGAAAATACGATCTAACCCGTATTTTTCAGAGGCTTCGAACCAAGCCGATGCTTCATCGGGTACTAAATCTGGAGTGATCATTCCAGCTCCTCCAGCAGCCGCAAGATCACGTGCAAAATTATCAACACCGTAGGCAAGTACGGGGTTCCAATACGTCATCACGACAACGACAGATTGGGTTGCCTCGGTAATGCGCCGTACAGCATCAAAAACCCGAGAAAGTTTGAAGCCGCCTTCTAATGCGGCACCTGTGGCATGCTGGATAACGGGGCCGTCCATGACCGGATCCGAGTACGGTACGCCCAGCTCAATAATGTCGGCACCGTTATTGCCTAATTCGATAGCTGCTGCCACAGAATCTTCAAAGTTGGGAAAACCTGCGGGGGAGGTACCCGATAAGTGCTGCACGCCCATCTTCTTTGCATTCGCGTAACCGCTGCACGAGAAGCGAGTTCGGGTTTTGGGGTGGGAAGGTACCGTCAAGGACTTCGTACTTTGCCGCATGCGGCTGTGCGTCTTGATAGCTCATGCGTGCGCCTCGCTTTCTGCCTGCACTGCCTTCTCAGCAACTGCCTCTTTATTGCCTGTCATGAGAGAAGATGACGGGGTTGCTTTCCCTAGATCGAACCATTTCAAGGCGGTCTCCATGTCTTTATCGCCACGACCAGATAGGCACACCACCATTATTTTTTCACGGGCAGACTCAGAATCTTGATGCGCCCACTCCTGACAGACCCGTAACGCACCGGCAAGTGCATGCGCCGATTCGATGGCAGGAATAATACCTTCAGTACGGCAAAGCAGTTGAAAAGCATCCATAGCTTCAGTATCGGTCACCGGCTGGTAGCTGACACGGCCTAAGTCTGAAAGGTATGAGTGTTCGGGCCCAACGCCGGGATAGTCCAGGCCAGCAGAAATCGAATGCGACTCTATAGTTTGCCCATCTTCGTCTTGCATCAGGTAGGTTACGGCACCGTGAAGCATTCCTGGGCGGCCTAGATTAATAGTTGCGGCGTGACGTCCGGTTTCTACACCGTCTCCCCCCGCCTCAAAACCGTAAAGTTTTACATCGCGGTCATCAAGGAATGCATGGAAGATTCCAATGGCGTTTGAACCCCCACCAACGCATGCAGAAACTCCGTGGGGAAGACGCCCAGTCATCTGTTGAATTTGTTCGCGTGCTTCAGAGCCAATAGCATCATGAAAGAAACGCACCATCGTAGGAAAAGGATGTGCTCCCGCCGCTGTACCCAGCAGATAGTGGGTATTCTCGACATTAGCGACCCAGTCTCGAAGAGCCTCATTAATAGCGTCTTTCAGAGTACGGGAGCCATTCTGAACGGCAATAACTTTCGCGCCCAAAAGCTGCATACGCGCCACGTTCAAAGCCTGCCGCTCGGTATCTTCTTCACCCATGTAAATCACACAGTCCATACCGAAAAGCGCAGCAGCCGTTGCCGTTGCTACACCGTGCTGACCAGCACCGGTCTCTGCGATCAGACGTGTCTTACCCATGCGCTTTGCGAGAAGTGCTTGTCCTAAAACATTGTTAATCTTGTGGCTACCGGTATGGTTAAGATCTTCACGTTTCAGAAAGATCCGAGCCCCAGCGTGCTCTGAGAACCGCGGAACTTCCGTTAGCAATGAAGGACGATTCGAGTATTCAGCAGAGAGTCGCTGAAATTCCGCAATAAACTCTGGATCCTGCTTAGCATTCTGGAAGGTAGACTCAAGCTCATCCATGGCGGCAATTAACGACTCAGGCATCCATCGCCCACCGTATTGCCCGAAGTAGGGACCGGGTGCATTTTTGAGGGATTTCCCCTCAAGAAATGCGTCTGCCAGGTTTTCGCTCATTGTTGTCCTTCCCGGGTACTTTTATTTTCATCCATGAGTTAGGTTTGTACACTTAACTCATGGTACGGCTTGTTCGTATTCTTACTATTCTACGCGGAATGACATAGCGTCAGCGTATATAAAGAAAAGCCCTATGATTATTCACATGTGAAAAACTGTCATCTACGTAAGATAGCTCTAATCTGCATTAGAGATGAGGTACAGCCGAAAATTCACGTACAGTTTTCTCCGGGTCTCCAGATTTGACCAGAGTCTCACCAATAAGCACGACATCAGCACCAGCCTGCGCGTAGTTCTGTACATCGCTCAGCCCAGATACACCAGATTCTGCAACTTTAATAACGCTTTCCGGCAGGTCGGACGCAAGCTCTGCATAATGCGCGTTCTTGACTTCAAGAGTTTTTAGGTTGCGAACGTTAATACCTATAATTTTGGCTCCGACACGCTGAGCTATAGATATTTCTTCTGAAGTATGTGCTTCTACGAGAGCATTCATACCAAGCGATTCGGCAAGCTCTAAGAAAGCACTCAAGGTATCTTCTTCCAAGGCAGCAACAATAAGAAGCACCAGATCTGCGCCGTGTGCACGTGCCTCCCAAATCTGGTACTCATCAACAATAAAATCTTTACGCAATATGGGAATACTGACGTGAGCACGAACCGCATCCAGATCCTCCAGGCTTCCGCCAAAACGGCGTTCTTCGGTAAGCACCGAAATAGCTGCTGCTCCTCCACGCTGATACTTCACCGCTAGTTCCGCTGGATCTGCTATTTCCCCCAGGATACCTTTCGATGGAGACGAACGTTTCACCTCTGAAATGATGCGCACAGTTTGGCCATCACCACGTAAAGCACATACAGCGTCAAGAGCTGGTGCCGTAGAGAGCGCTAGCTCCTGCACCTTTTCCAGAGGATGTTTTGCACGACGATCCTCTAAATCCTCACGTACTCCACCAATAATTTCATCTAGTACGGTACTCAACAGTGTTCCTTCTCATAGTCATCAAATATCCAAAAGTTTGAGATAGCACAAGAGAGAGCGCCTCGTCATGGGCGAGGCGCTCGTAGCGTATTTACTAGTGACGCTCAGTATTTTTGGTTTTAGAACCACCTTGACCGTAGCCAGCACTCTTGAGAAGCAATCCAGCCACTAGACCCAGCGCGATAATGCCAGCACCAACAAAGACGATAACGGGCTGAGCCAGATCATACGCAACGGCACCAACAAGTACCCCGGTCGTCATGATGGCGATCATAACCCACGATGCTACGGTGCTACCGTGATTTGCATACGGGCGTTCAGGAACAATAACAACTTTCTCTTCCGTCACGAAAACTCCTCATGTGTGTGCACAGATACGCGAATAATGCGTACAGACGTCCTTTCTTCGATTTTAGGTCATGACCTCGTCTTCTGTGAATTTGCTGGTGAGAATCGTACAAATATTTAGACGAGCAATGTTGTACAACTCGCAGTGTTTGAAGCCTCTTTCACTATTAAAACTATTTCTCTGCGGTAGGGTCTTCTCCCCTGCTCAGCAGGTCCCATGCATCCATATTGTCGACCTCACCGGGAGCTTCTTGCATGTTACTCACTGTGCGGTCATATTTACGCCCACCTTGCCAGTGTCGAGCCACCACAAGAGTCCAAAGTCCCACGCACATAATAAGAAAACCTGATATGCATGAAATCCACGGCCAAACAGTCACATCATACGCACCTGTAGACGCCACGGTTCCCGTTACCTTGCTGGTCTCAGTTACAACCGCATCTGCGGGATTCATCACCACCGACAGCGCAGAAAAAATAATACCCACCCCGGATCCTAAACTTACAAATGCGATAACATACCGCAAAAGCTGAGGGGCTATGCGTGCCGCTAAAGGAGCTGCTAAAGCTACCATCGCCAGCGCGCTTACTGCGGGCGCCGCTTGAGACCCGTTAATGTCAAGGTTTTGTTCCCCCAAGACCCCGTTCACATGCGCTTGGACCCAAGGAAAAAGCGTCGTGCTAAAGGCAAGGGCAGCCACAGCAAGCCCTGCTAAAAGCACCAGTCCAGGCGCTTGTAGTCGCGCAGGTTTCGAGTGTAAGTTTTCATCCGCCGCACTAAAAGCCGTAGCAGTACTCGTTGTCTCGTAGTTATTTGATTGATTCAAAGACGAGGATTTATGCCGCTGTGTATTCATGGGATTATGCCCTCCCGCAGGTTCTTAATCTGCTGTTGTAACGCGTTTTGTCTGCAGAGGTTTCAGACCCGATGCCGTCAATACGGCACGGAGCGGAGCAGCTGACTTATTTACGGTCTCTTCAGTCTCGGACTCCGGGTTGGAGTCCATCACAATACCGGCTCCAGCCTGTACGTAAGCTTTTGTTCCCTTGAGAACAGCAGTACGAATTGCAATAGCCATGTCCATGTTTCCAGCAAAATCAAAATATCCGCAGACACCCCCATAAACCCCACGGCGGGTCGGCTCATACTCATCAATAAGCTGCATGGCCCGCGGTTTGGGAGCCCCCGAGAGAGTCCCCGCCGGAAAAGCAACGCGAAGTACATCGTAAGCACTGAATTGAGGGTCAAGTTCAGCACTCACTGAGGAAGAAATATGCATGATATGGCTAAACCGCTCAATCACCATGAACTCATCAACAGAGACCGTTCCAGGCTTTGCAATTCGAGACAGATCATTACGCGCCAAATCAACCAGCATCAAATGCTCAGAGCGCTCTTTTTGATCGGCAAGAAGCTCTTCAGCAAGAGCTATATCCTGTTCACGAGTTGCACCGCGAGGTCGGGAACCAGCGATAGGATGCGAGGTCGCACGACCCTCCTTGAGGGTCACCAAGGCTTCCGGGGAAGAACCAACAATTTGGAAAGGAATACCCTCAGCATCCTCAAAGTTAAAGAGGTACATGTAGGGTGAAGGGTTAGATTGACGAAGGACGCGATAGACATCAAGCGCATCCGCGCCAGTTTCAACTTCAAAACGACGTGAGATCACGATCTGAAAGACGTCGCCATCAATAATATTTTTCTTACACCGATCAATTGCATCTTGATACCCTTGCACCGACCAGGTTTGAGTAACCTCACGATGAATTCGATCATTTACCTCAGAAACTCCGGTTAAAACCGATGCCGTTTCAGAGGCACCCTGTTCTAGCTGCTGCAGCATACGGTGCAGACGTTCGACCGCATCGACGTATGCATCATCCACATTTTCATCGGTACCGTTGAAGTTAATGGCATTTGCGATCAAGAGCACTGTACCGTCAGTATTATCATGGATTGCCATGTCAGAAACCATATTCAAGGCAAATTCTGGAAGATTCACGTCATCAGCTGGCGGATACGGCAGGTTTTCCCAGCGGCGTACTACGTCCCAGCCCAAGTAACCTACCAACCCCGATGTTAACGGTGGAAGGCCAGGAACCGGTTCAGTATGAAGCATACGAAGGGTTTGATCGATAGCTTCAACGGGGTCGCCTTCTGTTGGGGCTCCCGCCGGAGTTTGCCCTTGCCAATATATCTTGCCGTCTCGTGTGGTCAGGGTTGAACGAGAAGAAGCGCCGATAAAAGAATACCGGTCCCAAGCTGCCGATTCCCCCTCGGTCGCGATCTTAGCCGATTCAAGCAAAAAAGTTCCAGGATCAGCGGCACCATCGTGTAGAACCAGCGAACGATAAATACCAATGGGTGTGAGCGAGTCTGCAAGAATTTTGATGCACACCGGAATAACTCGGTGAGTCACCGCGCGTTCCCGGAATTCTTCAAGAGAGGGTGAGATAATGCCCAAATCCTGCATAGGACTAATCCTTCGTGCTCGATTGCTGATGCCCAAACTGTTGCCTGGGGCTCTCGTATTAGTGTACAAGTTCCACCACATCTAACAGTGGTTTGAACAAACAGCGCGAAGTATCAAAATTGACACTTCGCACTGTTAATTAGCTCAGTCGTTTGAGAGTCGCTGCGGTTTGCAAAGCTGCCGCCGTTGCCTCATAGCCTTTGTCTTCAGCGGAACCAGGAAGTCCGGCACGGTCTAGAGCTTGTTGTTCATTATCGCAAGTGAGTACCCCGAAACCGACCGGGCGACCAGTCAGCACGGAAACATCGGTCAGACCGCTCGTAGCGCCCTGACATACGAAGTCAAAGTGAGGAGTTCCACCGCGAATAACAACGCCGAGGGCAACAATCGCATCGTATTTTTCGGCAAGACGGGTTGCTGCAACAGGTAGTTCAAAAGTCCCCGGAACACGCACAATAGTCGGCTCCAGCCCCGCATCAGCGGCGGCGCGCTGCGCCCCATCGAGTAACCCTTCCATGACCTGAGTGTGCCAGCTTGCCGCGACAATAGCTAGTTTGAATCCAGTGTAGTCCTCAGGATTGAGAGTGGTATCTGCTGCTCCTGCGCCGCTCATATTTCTTAACTCCTTGGTGTCGTTGGTTTGGTTTATATCGCAAAGTCGTCCTCTGACCACACAGCAAGCTGTTATCAGCCAGAAGAACTATATACTAGGCCCATGGAGCCTATGCCCCATACGCCGACGTTTGTTTCAAGGTACTTGGCGTTCTCAGCACGCGCCGGAATTTCGTCAGGAATTACCTCATGTACTTCAAGCCCCAGCTCGGTCAGTGCGTCAACCTTTGCCGGATTATTTGTGATAAGTCGCAGATTATGAACCCCGAGTTCTTGCAGAATAAGTGCCGCCTGCGTGTAATCACGCATATCTTCGTCTAAGCCAAGCGCTAAATTTGCGTCTAAGGTATCAAGGCCAACATCTTGAAGTGCATAGGCTCGCAACTTATTTACAAGCCCAATACCCCGCCCTTCATGATTGCGAATATAGAGCATCCAACCACCATAACGCGAGAGAATTTTTAACCCATTCTCAAGCTGCTGACCACAGTCGCATCGGAAGGAGCCCAGAATATCTCCAGTAGCGCATTCGGAGTGGATTCGCACTGCGGGAATCTGAGCTTCTCCCGAAAATGCAATAGGGTTCCCTTGGTCGTCTAAAGCACGAATGCTCATATGCTCAGCACCATCGGCAAACCGCCAAGCACGTACCCCAAAGTTTCCATGGGGTGTAGGAACAATAACCTCAACGGTCGATTCCACCAGTTGCGGGCTGGGATGAGGCACTAAGTCTAAAGGAGAAGCTGTGTATTGGTGGGCAAATCTCTCAGCAAGATCGCGTTTCTCAAATTCGAGCTCTGAGGGTATGTGCTTGTGCTGAGTGCTCTGCTTTTCTGGGGTATCACTCATGCTCGTTCCTTCACATACTGAATAAGGTCTTCGATCGAAATCATGGGGAGGCTGTGTGCAGCTGCAAAAGAGCGCAAAGCCTCAAAGCGCATCATACTTCCATCATCATGAATAAGTTCGGCGATAACGCCTACGCCCGAAAGACCGGCCGCACGAGTAAGTTCTACGGCCGCTTCTGTATGCCCAGCACGTTCCAAAACCCCACCAGCTACGGCACGCAAGGGAAATATGTGCCCCGGACGGCTCAAATCTTCAGGACCCGCTGAGGCGTCTGCAAGAACTCTGACTGTACGGGCACGATCGGCGGCGCTAATACCTGTTGTGGTTCCTACACGCGCATCGCAAGAAACCGTATATGCAGTACCTTTAGGATCTTCATTGTGCGCGGTCATTGGCGGCAAGTTCATGCTGTCTGCGCGTTCGTGACTCATTGGAGCACATATCACTCCGGAAGTATAACGGATAGTAAATCCCATGAGTTCTTCTGTAGCATATTCAGCCGCAAAAATTATATCTCCCTCATTTTCACGGTTTTCATCATCCACTACAACGACAGCTCGACCGGCGGAGATAGCCTCAATGGCCTCCTGAATAGAATCCAGCTCTTGTGCAACTACGGAAGTTTCATGGAAATCTACATTTCTCATTTCCATCAACCGGGCTACATATTTAGCGAGCGCGTCTGTTTCAAGATTGACAGTGTCTCCTACGGTAAGCTGCCCTAGATTAGTTGCGCTAAGAGTTTCAGGAATCAAACCGACTTCAAACCAGGGAGCGCTCTCAACAGAGGCAGAAACCGCTGTTACTGTCAGCGATACGCCGGAGACGGCAATAGAACCTTTCTCAACCAGATACGGAGCAAGTTCTTGAGGAATGGAAAAACGAACAGTGCACCATGCATCATGTTCCGTTATTGATGTAACCGTCGCGATACCATCTACGTGTCCCTGGACTACGTGTCCGTCGAACCTTCCGCTGGCAGGCATGCACCGTTCAAGGTTAACGACCGATCCTTGAGTTAGTGTGCCTAGATTGGTCCGAGTGAGCGTCTCCCCCATTGCATAAGCGCGAAATTGCTGCGGTTCAATGCTATCCTCATCAACGGCAGTTAGGCATACACCGTTGACAGCTAGGGATCCTCCATGGTCCAAGTCAGAGACAATGTCACCAGCGTTAATAGTGATATATGCAGCTCCGGTCGAAGCCCCTTGAGCATTATAGACTGGTTGAACGGATTCAACGGTACCTAGCGCACCGATAATTCCTGTGAACATGTGTGTCTTCTCCTCTGTGGCAGCTGCACCGGGATGGAATTCAGATGCCGCTACGATACTTGCACTACAACTATAAAGACGAGTCCTTTATTCCCCGAAATATCGTGCAGGTGCATACCGGAACGATCTCAAAAACGATGTTCCCTTTCCTACACTTTGTTTCCAGGAATTATGCGTAACTTTTGTAATTTTTATTCTCGTGGTTCTGGAAAATATTTGTGCGTGAAACGTGGGAGTACACGACGAATACCTGGTGTATTTTTTGCGGTACTGCGTGGGCTTGGTATCAGGTGCGTTGCGGTGTCTTCGCCTAAGACCCGAACTGCGGGAAGCATCCCGAGATCATCAAGCTGCAGACGAGGGGCATTTTCCAACGTGTTGGTAATAAGTCGGTACATTGCACTTTTACCGTGCCCCATGAGTATAGGAGCGCGGTACCAAACAAGTTCGTCAAGAAGATCTTCCCCCGGTAAATAGACCAACCATTCCCGGTCCTCCCTCAATCATGAGGTGTCGCACCCCACGACTGTAAAGTTCGTCAAGAAGGACTCTGGGCTCGTGAGTGTAAACCTGCATGTAATTTTCTGGGTCTCTTGTACCTAGACCACACACTTTATAGGTGCTTGGTATATCTGTTTCTCCCATGACAACCCGTAAAGGCTGTTTCTTGTAGCGTTGCCCTGAGATATCACGGGCATCTAGTGAGGGATTATCAAGGAGTGTAGTGCGGGTTCCGATCATCACGGCGTCTGCGCGTTTTCGGATGAGATGCCCATCAGCACGTGCTTGTGAACCAGTTATCCATTTACTGGTGCCGTCTGCTGCCGCGATAAAACCGTCAAGAGTTGAAGCAGATTTAACGGTAATAAATGGTCGTTTTTCTGCGACCGAAATAAACCATCGTTCATTTAGCGCGTACGAGTCGTCAGCAAATTCTCGCATATACGTTGTTACGATTCCGTGAGAGCGTAAATATTCTGCTCCGCCAGAAGCCTGAGCGCTCCTATCTGGATATGCATAAAAGACCTGAGAAATTCCAGCTTCTTTGATAGCATGCGAGCACGGACCGGTTTTGCCTGTATGATTGCAGGGCTCTAGCGAAACATACATTTTTGCATCGCTCATATCCGTGCCAGCCGCGCGGGCTTGAGCTAGGGCATCAGCTTCAGCGTGAGGGGTTCCTGCCCCGCGATGCCATCCAATATGCAGTACTTGACCGGCAGAGTTTGTAATAACCGCTCCAACAAGTGGGTTAGCCCCTCGTATACCCTGACGAGCGGCTTCTATAGCCAAACTCATAGCACGATCATCGGTCAATGCCCCTTCAGGGACCTTCACAGTTACCGAAGCGGGTATTCCTTGAAGATGACCGTACTCCGCAGCAGAATAGTCAAGATCATTTACGGGCGTATACATCTCAGGACCTAGATACGTTGTCATGATTTGCTCGATTCCACGTCAACAGTAATATCCGGAAATTGCGTTTGGACTCGGGTTTTTTTCTTCACGATTCCGAGTACTCCACCATACGAAGAAGCCTACAAGAGTAAAGCATCCGTAGAAAACATACATTAGCGAGGTGGCATAGTAGCCTGCGCTCCAAAGCAGCGGAACACCAACAATATCAACAGCGACCCAAATTAGCCAGAACTCTACCCATCCTCGTGCCATACCATAGGTCGCTATAAGCGAACCGGTAAATATCCAAGCATCTGACCATACGGGTTCGTATGACCCTAGAGAACGAAATATTGGAGTTAAAGCTATCGTGCCAAGAATAAGTACAGAGATAATGCTAAGACGTTCCAGCCCGGATGCCCATCGGGGAATTACCGCTGCTCCCTCGGCACGCATTCCTTGATCTCTGCAGGATTGCCGCCAACGATACCAGCCCCATACAGATACAGTTATGAACATAATCTGGCGCCCAGCCTGACCAAGCATATTAATGGGGTTGGGGCTGCCGAAGAAGGCACCCATAAAAACGGTAAAAAGCAGCAGATTTCCGGCTATACCGATTGGCCATGCCCAGACTTTACGGCGCATTCCGCCCAAAGCTGAAGCTAAACCGAAAAGGTTACCTAAACTTCGCGCACAAGAAGAGTCTGGTCTCCAAATTGTATTTGTGCATCGAAGAGCCACCGCAGAACGTCCACTGTTACTCCCTTTCATCGTCATTGCGGCGACTCCGGGGAGAACAAAATGCATTGATTCCAGCAATTGCTGGAACATTAGATAACGGTTTCGAATATATACCGTGACCGCATCCCGTGCTTTCTGCTCGTGCTGCCTACCATCCAGACTGTACTGTCGGTACCGGAGTTGCACCGGTTCGGCCGTAAGCATCACAATAACTGACACGCACGGTTCGCGGACTGTCACCGCCGGTTCGGAATTTCACCGACCCCGGAGCACGATTACGGGTCAATTATGGCACACCACGGAAGATCGCCAAAAGCAGGTCTTGAGGAAGGCACCAGCGCTATCATAGTATGGACTAAAGATATGTCAATTTCTTTACCCTTAATTCTGTGATTTAGACATTATGCACCCTCAAATAGAATGTACTTTTCTCCTTGCCTGTTTATATTGAAAAATATAAACTTTTCCACCGTATATGAGGTTTAACATACAATTTAACGATATTACTCCTGGGGTATCAGATATTTTAATACTTGACACTTAAAAAATACTCATACTTCCGCAAAAACGCACTACAAAGGGTTGAATACTTGAAATTTATAGGAAATTATCTTTAGAATACTCTTCGTTCACGCTTCCTTTGAGAAGCATGATCTGCAGTGCATTTTTAAGAATCGAAAAATATTCTTCGCATTTTTAAATCATGCACAACACATATCACTCTCACATACACAACTAAATAAAATTGCAGGTAAACATGAAACTTTTTAACCGGCAAAAGTCTATTTCAAAGACCCTAGCAGCCGTTGGCGCTATGGTGCTGGCTTTAGGGACTATAAGCCCGGCAGTAGCTCATGAAAATACTTCTGATGCTTCTGCTACAGCTCAAATTCCCGCTCACGAGGAAATGAATACTCCAATGGGTGCAGGTGAGCGAGCTCGCCTTGCAGAGTCGCAATCCTCAACTCTTGGCAAGATCTCCCCTAATGCCACTTCCATGTGGACTCCCACAGGTGGGACCCTCGGTATGGACGTTTCTTCATACCAAGGAAATGTAGACTGGAACCGTGCATATAATATGGGCTCCCGTTTTGCATACACAAAAGCAACAGAGGGTAACTATTACACTAACCCTTACTTTGCTCAACAATACAACGGTTCCGCACAGTCGGGCATGATTCGTGGTGCCTATCATTTTGCCAACCCACGCTCTACCTCTGGAGCTGAACAGGCACGCTATTTCGTCAGACATGGCGGTGGATGGAGTAACGACGGAATTACAATGCCCGGCCTACTCGATATTGAATACAACCCATATCCGAGTCTTGGCAACACCTGCTACAACATGAGCAGTGCCGATCTCACTCGGTGGATTCGTGATTTCATGGAGACCTACCGTAGCCTCACCGGTCGATATCCTATGATTTATACCGCTAATTACTGGTGGAGACAATGCGTAGGCGCAACAGAGTTCGGTAACCACCTCCTGCATCTGGCAAATTACAACTACTATCCCGGTCCTATGCCAGCCGGGTGGGGTAATTACGATATCTGGCAGTTCTCTTCTGAAGGACCTTTCGTTGGAGACTCGAATTTCTTCCCAGGTACGGTTCACGATTTACGTGCACTAGCCACCAACGCGGGGGCAAAGAACCGTTCATGGCATCCTCAACCCGCGCCCCGAGTAGAAACGGCTCCTAAGACCCGGTTCCGAGATGTTCCGCAGAGCTCGCCTTTCTATAAAGAAATTGAATGGTTAGCCAACGAGAAAATTACTACCGGTTGGCCGGATGGCACTTTCCGACCGGACGCAGGTGTAGAACGCGCTGCGATGGCAGCTTATTTCTACCGTATGGCTGGCTCTCCCCCGGTTAATCTTCCAGCACGTTCACCTTTCCGCGATGTAGCGCCTCAAGACCAGTTCTATCGCGAAATTGTCTGGATGCATCAGCAAGGTATCGCTACCGGTTGGGCTGATGGCACCTTCCGTCCGCACGATAGTGTCAACCGCGATGCGATGGCAGCTTTCTTCTACCGTTTTGCGGGGAAGCCAGCGGTGCCTGCAGGCCGTAATTTCTCAGATGTCGGAGCGAACAATCAATTTTATCGAGAAATTATGTGGCTCAAAGATACTGGTATCGCTACCGGTTGGGCTGATGGCACCTTCCGTCCTTGGCAACCTGTTGAACGGGGTGCGATGGCAGCGTTTATCTACCGCTATAAGCACAAGTAAAATAGTCGCTTCTCATTAATAATCAGGGAGGATTCCCCACAAAACTGTGGGAATCCTCCCTGATATTATTACCCGCTGTACTTTCAGATATGACAGCTGCGTTAGGTATGCATACCTCACTGTTTTTCATGGCTTCAGCTGTACACAGATACGAAAAGGGCCTTCTCAGGTAATTCCTGAGAAGACCCCAATGCAGTATTATGCAGAGTTACTCAACAGAACGGAACGCGACGACTGCATTATGTCCACCAAAGCCGAAGGAATTCGAGATACCAACAATCTCTCCTTCAGGAAGCTCCCGTGCCTGTGTCACAACGTCAAGATCAATCTGCGGATCTTGATTTTCCAGATTAATAGTAGCCGGAGCTTTGCGGTTGTAAATCGCCAATACGGTAAGCACTGCTTCAAGGGCTCCTGCACCACCCAAAAGATGCCCCGTCATAGACTTGGTTGCAGAAACAGCAATATTCTTTGTATGCTCACCGAAAGTAGCATGCATAGCAGTTGCTTCCGGTAGATCCCCCGCAGGAGTTGAGGTTGCGTGTGCGTTAATATGCACAACTGTAGCAGGGTCAATATCCCCATCTTTGAGTGCTTCACGCAGAGCTCGTGTGGCTCCTAGAGCATCAGGATCGGGAGCGGTTATATGGAAGGCATCAGCAGAGACACCGGTACCTGCTAGCTCGGCATAGACTCGCGCTCCACGGGCTCGGGCATGCTCCTCTGATTCAAGAATCATAGCCGCAGCGCCTTCGCCCATCACAAATCCGTCACGATCCACATCATAAGGGCGTGAGGCTTTTTCGGGGTCATCGTTACGCGATGATAGTGCCTGCATACGCGCAAAGGCCGCTAACGGAAGAGGATGAATTGCTGCTTCGGAACCGCCGACAACAACCACATCTGCTTTACCTGTGCGAATCATATCGACCCCCAGCTCCATAGCTTCCGTTGAAGAAGCACAGGCAGATACGACGGTTTGAGCAGCGGCGCGCGCTTTCAGGTTCATCGACACAGCGGCTGCGTTGCCGTTAGGCATTAACATAGGAACTGTCATGGGAAGAACCCTTCGAGGTCCTTTCTCACGCAATGTATCCCATGCATCAAGCAGGGTCCACACACCACCGATACCAGTACCAAATGCTACACCGGTGCGTAAGGGATCAACTTCTTCTGCGGATTCAGCGTCGGAACCCGAAAAACCAGCATCTTCCCAGGCTTCACGAGCAGCGATAAGTGCTAGCTGTCCTGAAGGATCTAAGCGCTTTGCTTCAACTTTGGTGAGTCGTTCTGACTCGTGAGCAGGCTCTGCGAGGCGCCCAGCGATGTAAACAGGCAGGCTGTATTCTTCTACCCAGGGCTCATCAATTTTAGTGATACCCGAGACGCCTGTAAGCGCATTTGCCCAGGTGGTGGGGACGTCGCCGCCAATAGGAGTGGTTGCGCCGAGACCGGTCACCAACACTTTTCGAGACATCTTCACACTTTCTTGGTTATATCGGTGGAGGGTGAAACTAGACAGATGGGCGCGGTTACTTGCCCGCGCCCATCGTCGGCAGCCTAATTTAGGCTGTTTTTGCGATAAAGTCTACTGCGTCACCAACAGTCTTGAGGTTCTTGACCTCTTCGTCTGGAATAGTAACTTCGAACTTTTCCTCAGCGTTCACTACGATAGTCATCATCGAGATAGAATCAATATCGAGGTCTTCGGTGAAGGACTTATCCAGCTGAACATCTTCAACTTCAACACCGGTCTCTTCGTTTACAATCTCAGCAAGACCTGCGAGGATCTCTTCTTTGTTAGCCATGAAGGGCTCCTTTGTCATAGAAGTGGTAGCACGCTCCTGGTTAAGAGCATGTGCATAATCGAGTTTATCGTGTCTGTGTAAGTATCTCACACAATAACCCCGAGTTTTTCAAATTCGTACTGTAAATCTAGTGTTTGCAGGTACGAATTTGAGCTATCTCATAAAAGGTATATTCAGATACCTTAAGAGTGATCTCGATAACTTACGGAAGAACAACAACCTGTGCCGCATATGCAAGACCGGCCCCAAAACCAATCTGTAGTGCAAATTTTCCAGAAAGTTCAGGCTGTTCCTGCAAAAGACGATGCGCTGCCAAAGGAACGGAGGCGGCAGACGTGTTACCAGCATCAGCAATATCTCGCGCAATAGCGACATTTTCAGGCAATTTCAGGGTTTTTGCCATCTGATCGATAATGCGAGCATTAGCCTGATGCGGGAATTAATGCACCCAGCTCATCCGGAGTAATACCTGCCGATTCTAAAGCCTGCTGTGCAACTTTTGCCATTTCCCACACGGCCCAGCGGAAGACTGAAGGTCCATCTTGACGCAGGGTAGGCCAAATCTTTTCGTCTTCCTGCACGGGGTTAGCGACAAAATCACGGTTACGGATATCGAGGAGGGAATGGGTCATTCCAACAGTTCCCCAACGAGAGCCGTCTGATCCCCAAATAGTTGGGGCGATACCAGGCTCATCTGATACGCCAACAACAGCCGCACCCGCTCCATCTCCCAACAAGAATGAGATAGAACGTTCCGTATTATCTATAAAATCTGAGAGTTTTTCAACGCCTATCACGAGAACATTCTGCGCCATACCAGAACGAACCATAGCATCTGCCTGAGCTATACCGTAGCAGAAGCCAGCGCAGGCCGCAGAAATATCGTAAGCAGGACACCGAGACCCAATGGCATCCGCAACCAGAACAGCTAGTGACGGAGTAGCATACGGATGGGAAATTGTTGAGATAATAACGGCATCAATCTGTTCACCCGTCACGTGTGAGTTGGCGAGCGCATCATGAGCTGCTGCGATTGCAAGGTCATTAACGGTTTGGTTTTCGCTCGCTCGATGTCGGGTTGAAATCCCGGTACGCTGCTTAATCCACTCATCAGACGAGTTGATAGCTTCAACGATATCGTTATTATGAACAATCACCTCACCACGGGAAGCCCCATAGCCTAAAATGCGGGAGTAACGATTGTTCTCATATTGTTTGAGGGTAGTCACGTGTTTACTGTTCCTTGAGCTGTTTCTTCGTGGGTCTGATCTGATACGCCTTAAACCTATGCACCAAATTTTTCGAGGTCTTCAGGAGCATTAATGGCGGTGAAAGGTACACCACGCATTGCGCGTTTTGCCAATCCGACGAGGGTTCCTGCAGGTGTTACCTCAATAATATCGGTGACTTCGTCTTGCAACATCTGAGCCATACACAGATCCCACCGCACAGGGTTTGTAACCTGCTTGACGAGAGAATCGAGAAATTCCTGTCCGGAAGCGACCGCAGAGCCATCGCGATTACTCAAAATTTTGTGCTTTGGATCTTCAACCGTGATCGTGTCTGCAAATTTCTTGAGTGGTTCCACGGCTGGGGCCATAGCTTCTGTGTGAAAGGCACCAGCAACTTTAGCGGAATAACACGAGTACGCGCCGGTGGATTCTCAGTGAATTTTTCAAGAGCGTCAAGTGCGCCTGCTGCAACGATTTGTCCACCGCCATTGGAGTTGGCTGCAACTAGCTGCGCCGCTTTAATTGCTTCACGAACCTCTTCTTCATCGCCGCCCAGGACTGCTGCCATACCGGTTGGGGATGCAGCGGCGGCTTGGGCCATGCCGGTGGCACGAACGCGAATAAAACGCATAGCATCTTCATCGCTAAGAATTCCAGAAAGTGCGGCTGCTGTAATTTCTCCTACGGAGTGCCCCGCGAAAAGTAGATTCTCTGATCCTAGACGAGCAAGCGTTAGACGCCCGGTGACAATACCTGCAGCAACAATCAAAGGCTGGGCAATAGCGGTGTCTTTAATAGCTTCTTCCTCGGCTTCGGTGCCGTAATGGATAAGGTCAAGCTCTGCTGCTTGTGAGAGACGCTCAAGGTGTTCACGAACTCCAACAATCTCAAGCCAAGGAGTGAGAAAGCCCTTTTTTTGAGATCCTTGACCGGGGCAGACAATAGCGTACATTCTTGACCTTTCAAATAGCTCATGACGCTCTCGCGTATAGTATTCTATCGCTTTATCATCGTACGGAGTAGCTCAAAATGCCACATATTATGATAAACGCTCCAGAGATATTCTACTCATCTTTTGTCCTAGCCGGTATATTCCATAAGCGCCCACCACAGGCTCCGCTGGATATTGGTCTTGACATCTTATGCCTTCTAGGTACCAGCTGCTTCTTGTAACGTCATCATTTTTCGCTTACCGCGCAGGGCAAGCATACGAAAAACTTAATAGCCTTTTCCACTTCCGTACAATCAAGCTCGCGGATGAGCACGAGTATAGGTATCTGCTAAACGTTTCATGGAGACATGGGTATAGATCTGTGTCGTTGAGAGCGATGCGTGCCCTAACAGCTCTTGAACGGTACGAATGTCTGCCCCTCCGTCAACAAGATGAGTTGCAGCAGAATGACGAAGGACATGTGCCCCTGAAACCTCGGTATCCTCAAGTGTACGTAGGATTCGGCTAATATCTTCACGAATTTGTCGAGGGTTTGCACGTTTGCCGCGTGGCCCTATAAACAGGGCAGTTACATCGCGTGAACCTTTGGCTATCCAATACGGGCGCCCTATTTTGACCCACTGTGAAAGAACTTTCATCGCGGGGGTTCCCAATGGTACAACACGTTCTTTATTACCTTTACCGATAACGCGAACCGTCTTATTAGCTCGGTCTATACTCGATAGATTCAAGCCTGTAAGTTCTGAGATACGCATACCCGATGAGTACAGAACCTCTAGAACAGCCCAAAGCCTCAGCATCCGGATATCCTGCGGATTTTCGCGGCATCGCAGTGCTACGGTGTCCAAAACGGATCTCATCTGTTCCTGACTCAGGACAGCAGGAAGATGTCGGTCACGCTTAGGCGTACTCATTCCCCGGGTAGGATTTTCTGTGATGAGTTCTTCCTCATGAGCCCAGCTGAAAAAAGTGCGCAGGGTCGAACCACGTCGAGCTACAGTCGTCTTGGCATTTTGTTTTAGGTGCATAGACCCCAGCCATTCACGGATAAGCTGCAGGTTTATATCTTCAACACGGCTAATTCCCCGTCGTCCGATAAAACCGAAAAACCCGTAGAGATCAGATATGTACGATCGGATAGTCTCTTCGGAACGATACTTCTCGTACCTGAGATAACGTTCGAAATGCTCGACAATAGGTAAAAATACTTCTCCAGATAAGACGGGAGCAAGGTCTGGGGTGGAGTCTTGCTGGCTTGCTGATATGGGGAGGGTAGGGGCTAATGAACTTTCCGGTAAAACTGCATCGGGCATAGGTAAAGTCTTTGAAAGCTCTTTATTATCATCCCAAAATGCTGCTGTCATTTCTCCTTCCTCCCTTCTGCCCCTATCTCTTCTGCGAGGTTAGCAAGTCCATGTACTAAGCTATGATGCTGAGCGAGCTGCCTGCCGTATTTTACGCCACCCGAACCCATCGGTTTCTGCCAGACCTTGTTGCGCCAATTGGCTCAGTTCTACCATAGTACCGCGCAAAGGCAAGCCGATGTGGCCCGCAAGCTCCTCCGCCGATCGATAGGTCCGCGGGGACATCATGTCCCAAAGCCGTCCCTGCGCCTCCGACATGGTATCGAGAATTGTGCTTTGCTCGTGATCATGACTTTGCTTTTCTTCCTGCAGAGCATCGAACCCTTCACGAGCTTCCAGAATATCTTGTATCTCGCTCAGGATACGAGCATAGCCATCCCGAATAAGCCTGTGACAACCTACAGAGTTTGGAGAGTTAATATTCCCTGGAACAGCCCAAAGTTCCCGTCCGATTTCAAGTCCATGCCGGGCGGTGTTGAGGGCGCCCGACCTCCAACGTGCTTCCACCACCACAATGTCGTGTGAAAGGGCGGCAATAAGACGGTTACGCTCTAGGAATCTCCACCGTGTGGGTGTATTTCCAATAGATACTTCGCTCAGAATAAGACCTTCCTCCACAATACGGTGCAAAATCTCACTGTTCTGCACGGGATAGAAATGATCCAGGCCTCCAGCCATGAGCGCAACCGTAGGAACCGCAGAATTTCCTGCGGCAAGCGCAGCACGATGGGCAGCCACGTCAATGCCATAAGCCCCACCGGAGATAATAATGTGACTCTTCTGCGCTAATTCGTGTACTAAATATGATGTTGCATCAGCCCCGTACACGCTCGCATCGCGCGAACCAACGACCGCAACACATTCCTGAAAATACTCTGTTAGTATCCGTAATTTTGCGGGATCACCCTTGCCCCACAGACCATACGGAGTTTCATCCCCTAAATCTTGCAGGTGGTTAGGCCAAAAATCATCAACAGGGGTTACAAGCCATATGCCGCAAGATACCGCCATAGCGCATTCACGTCGAGGTTCAAATCGCTGACGTCCCTGCCATCTCCTACGCTTCTTTGCGATACCACGAGTAAAGTCCTCATAGCTCATGGAATGCTGACCGGGTGTATAACTGACCCCTGCGGCACGAAGTACATCGGCAATTTCTTCGCTGGGTTCTCCCCCATTCCACCACGTTTCCGTCATTCCTTCCGGATTAGTCACGCAATACAAAGTAAGCGGAGCCCCCAAAGTTTTTAGTCCCTCAACGATCAGAGGGTCCGCAGGATCAGCAAAGCGCATAATAAGGGCGGTACATAACCGAATATAGGCTCGCACCTGGCGTATCCGTTCTTCCGGTTCCAGGTTTTCCTCAAATAGCAGCTCGGCTTCTTCATCCTGCAACTTCGCATTTATTCGCCACTGAAACGGTGTTGAACTTTCAAAAGGTTCCGGGATGTACGCTTGGTCTAGGCTTTCAAGCTCTTTCCGGCGATACATCATTAGCTGTTGAAAATATGTATGGTTTTCTACGTCTAAAAGTACGTCTGGCATGATAGTTCTCTCTTCACTATGCTCGTTTATTCCATCAACGTGGATAATTTTTATAGCCCTTGATGCCCACCCTGCTGCCGCAGGAATAAAGCCACATCAAGATGTTCCTGTTGGGGTGAGGTCGTGCCGTCTAAGTCGCTCAGAGTCCATGCGGTGCGTAACACGCGATCGTATCCGCGCGCTGTTAAAGTGCCCCGGTCTACGGCTCGGTTAAGACCTTGTACCAAGGTTGAGTTCAGCCGAAGCGGTCCGCGTAGAATTTTTCCATTCGTCTCAGCGTTAACCCGTAACCCATAGGGAGATAATCTTTCCACCTGGGCAGCACGAGCTGTGATAATCCTTTCTCGAATGCTACGAGAACTTTCCCCGCGTTCTTGGCTGGCAAGTTCGGCGGAGGATACTTTAGGAACCATCAGATTGAGGTCTATACGGTCAAGAAGTGGTCCCGATAAACGGCTGAAATATGAGCGTCGCTCACGAGGAGTACAGGTGCAATCAGCACCGGTACCTACGTTCATTCCACAAGGGCAAGGGTTGGCAGCAAGAACTAATTGAAACCGGGCCGGGTAAATTGCTGAGGCCGCAGCTCGATCAAGAACTATTTCTCCGCTCTCCAAAGGCTGGCGCAACGAATCGAGCACTGTACGTTTAAACTCTGGAGCTTCGTCCAGAAAAAGTACTCCGCGATGGGCTTTTGAAACGCAACCCGGTCGCGGGATTCCGCTGCCTCCTCCCAAAATAGCGGGTGCAGATGCGCTATGGTGCGGAGCTTCAAAAGGCGGTATACGCACTAGTTCGCTCAAAGATGCGTCCGATGAGCAGAGCGATTGAATCGCTGTTACCTCCATAGCTGCTTCATCATCAAGAAGAGGCAGAATAGTAGGAAGCCGCTCTGCCAGCATTGTTTTCCCAGATCCGGGAGGACCCTGCAACAAAATATGATGTCCCCCGGCGGCAGCAATTTCGAGGGCAAATCTTCCCTGTTGTTGCCCCGCAACATCAGACATATCAGCTAATACCGCAGTATGCGCAGAAGGATTCGGAGTCATCGACTCAACCGGCGCTGGTGGATATTTCAGGTTCTCTGTGCTCGCTCCGAAAGCAGAAAATACTTCTGCCAAACACCGAAATCCGGCAACCTGAATTCCCGGAATTAACGATGCCTCTGCAACGTTGGCATGGGGCACCACTACGCGCGAGTGCCCCGCATCAGCGGCAGCTTTTACAGCTGGCAGTATGCCAGGAACAGACCGCAAAGAACCGTCGAGCCCTAGCTCCCCAAGAAAAACGCAATCGCCGCTAGGATGTAAATTTCGTTCAGCTTGCAGAGCCGCGATTACCATCGCAAGATCAAACCCAGAGCCACGCTTAGGCAGTGTTGCGGGTGTCAGGTTAATGGTGAGTCTGTGCTGTGTTAACGAAATACCCGAGTTCTTAGCGGCAGAGCGAACACGCTCTTTAGATTCGTTAAGAGCTGTATCAGGAAGGCCCAAGAGCACAAATCCGGGAAGCCCTTGAGAGACATCCGCCTCAACATCAACGATATGGCCGTGAAGCCCAACCAATGCTACAGAGTACGTACGTGCAAACCCCACTACGCCACCCCCATCAAGTGTTCGAAGGTGAACTTTTCAGGAGTTCCTGTCACCGCAATAGCATCAACACGAAAATGCCCAAAATCAAGGTTCTCGCGTAGACGACACCATAGTATAGCGAGTTCACGTGTGCGTTTAGCCTTATCACCATTGATAGCTTCAAAAGGATGCCCGTACTCTTCTGAGGATCGAGTTTTAACTTCGACAAAAGCCAGCTCGTCCTGGGGAGTAATAGCAATAAGATCTAGCTCCCCCCGCAGCGGAATATCTAGCCCTGCGGGCGGACGCCAATTACGTTCCAGAATCCGGTACCCATTAACACTAAGAATCTGGGCAACTAGGTCTTCGCCCCAGCGCCCCACCCGATGTGCCTTCGCAGGTCTACGAATCCAGCTTGGCTTTCCCAGTGTGCGGCTCGATGGCGTGCGCGACGTTATAGCTGTCATAGTGGCTCCTCATGAGAACACCAAAACTCATGCGAAGCTCACTAGCTCCCCAGATTCTTGGCGCATAGCAGATGTTCTTGCCTCTACTATGACCGCTGTATCCATAGTACGCGGGCTCTACTCTGAGATTTGTGGAAAACCTAAGGGAGTGGGACACTTTTCTTTGTTATCCACAGCGATTTATGCGAAAACTTCCTATTAACCCCCAAAAATTTGAATCTGAGAGCCGGCTATAAACCGCTATATTAAGCTCAGTCTTTTGCCGCGCTACGGTCGCTTTTATCCTAAATCATCGGGGAGATCAGCAATTTCTGGCACCGTAAAGTCCTGATTTGGTAGCCGTTCTTCAACATTTACGTCACGAGTCGAAAAAGCTCGAACATTCTTGACGAACCGATTAGTGCGAAAAACATCCCACACCCACACATCATTCATCACGACCTCAAAGTATATGGTTCCCTCCCGGATCTGAGGCGTTACATCGACCTTATTTGCGAGATAAAACCGGCGGTCCGTTTCAATGGCATAGCTGAATAGCGACATAACATCTTGGTACTCTCGGTACAATGCCAGTTGAGCATCGGTCTCATAATTTTCCAGTTCTTCTGCACTCATTAACTTTCCCCGTCTTCCCCCAAAATTTTCAATACTTCGCTGCGACCGATACGTGTATTCGTCAGCTGTTCTTCCGTAGCCGGTAATGACCATGAAAGACGATGATAAATGCTAGGTCCATACTCACTAATAGCCTGACGATGCGCAACAGACCCATACCCCTTGTTCTTCACCCAGCCGTAGTGTGGGTTCTCTGCCGATAAGGATTCCATAAAGGCGTCACGATCGACTTTGGCAACCACCGATGCGGCAGCTATAGAAGCGCACTGATAATCGCCCTTAATAATCGTGGTGACTGGGCCACTCCAACCTTTTTCTACGGCCGAGTTAGCACCGTTCCATACACGGTGAAGCAATTCCTCATACCGGCAATGTACAGGGTCCATAGAGTCGAATAGATTCTCAGGCGGCGGGCTAAGCCAATCGTGTTTTCCGTCCAAAAGCGCAGCCTCCGGGTATAAACCGCGATACGCCAGATCGGCGAGTGCTCGCTGCGCCGCCAGTCGCAGTGCGTAGGTCATTCCTAAAACGTCTATTTCGGCGGGTGTAGTGTGCCCAATAGCGTAGGAACACCATTTTTGGATGCGCGGTATGAGAGCTTCACGGCGTTTTGGGGTTAGAGCTTTGAATCCGTGAGTCCTTCAAGTATCCGCTGATTTTGTTGGTCTAACACGGCAACACCTACGCTTACGGGGCCTGCTAATGCTCCACGTCCGACTTCGTCGAGACCAGCGATCAAGCGATACCCTGCGGTAAAAAGTTTTTGTTCATGCTCAAGATTCGCGCTATGCATGTGTAGTCTTATCTTTCCACGTGAAAATGCAAACGGACGAGGGGCTTGGTATCGCCTATATAAACATCGTGTATATGAGATATACAGTTTTATAGGTACGAGGTGGAATAGGATTTTCTTCCTATTCCACCTCGTGAATGGGCAATATGTTCGCGCTGGTCAATTACGGGTTGGGGACCGAGTCGAAGACCTTCTTTTCGTCATCCAACATTCCGAAGTGGTTCAGCGGCCAGGCGATGACGAAAACTGTTCCCGCTATGTCATCTCGTGGGATGAAGGCGTGCCCGTCGGCAATGTGAAACCGGGAATCGGCAGAGTTATCGCGGTGGTCGCCCATCATAAAGTACTTTCCTTCGGGTACCGTCACCTTAAAGGGAATGTCTGAGGGGTTTGACCCGGGATGTAGATAGGGTTCCGTGATCTCAACACCGTTAACCTTGATCTTTCCGCTGCCATCACTTTCTACCGTATCACCGGGCAGACCGATAACTCGTTTCACCAGGTAGTTTGAGGATGTGTCGGGTAGGATACCAACAAAGGTAAGTCCATCGGAAATGGGGTTGGAGCTCTTCTGCCCTGAGGGAATCCAGCCCTGTGAGTCTTTGAAGACAACAACATCACCACGTTTGGGGTCATTGAAATACGACCCGGCAACGTTGATGAAGACCCGATCGTTAACCTGCAGAGTATTTTCCATAGACCCTGAGGGAATGTAAAAGCCGCGAATCAGGAATGTTTTAATAACGAAAGCGATAATCAGAGCATAAAGGATGATCGTGCCTGTTTCACGAACTTGAGTCCAAGCCCATTCGCTTACTCGTCCCTCGGCTTGCGCCTGTTTGAGGGTCAAAGCCTGTTTCTCTTTTTTCCTTCGCTTCTTTTCTTCTTTAGCGCTGAGAGCTGGAGCGGACTCTGTCTCCAGTTCTTCCTCATCAGCTTCTATGTCTTCCGTATATTCTGCCTCATCATTACCATCATATTCGGAAGGATAATCGTCATATTCAGCTGAGGCTTCCTCGAAATCTACTGGTTCTTCCTCATATTCCGGGTATTCCATATACTCTGAGGCATCATATTCTTCCGGTTCATACACATCCTGCTCGTCTTCATAAACATAATCCGTATACTCGCCCTCTGGATCTTCTTGCGACTCAATGTACGACTGTTCTTGTTCTTCATAGACCAGGCGCTCTTCAAGCTCCCGGCGCTCACGGCGACTCCGCGGCTGATAGTTAGCTGGGACGGAGTTCTCATCGCGTGATGAACGTGATGAGCCGTACTGGTTAGCCATATCGAAGACCTTTCTAGGGGCGAATGGTTCTTAGCTATTGTATAGGTGTCTGCCCTTCAAATGCAGTTTATTTGAGGGTTTTACGCCTGTAGACATATACAGATGTCAAAAATGGAAACGAAAATCCACGGTTCCAATAATCTTATCGGTTCGGATTAGCCCTCCACCAGGTGCTCCTAGTAAAGACCTAGAGTCAACTGATACCGAGCGGTGATCGCCCATGACCCACATGCGTCCGCGCGGTACTACAACGTTAAATTTTGTGGTTGAAGGTGAGTCTTGTGGGTAGATATAAGGCTCGTCTAGAGGCTCTCCGTTGAGAGTTATCTTTCCTTGGTCGGTGCAGCAGGATACGGTATCGCCCTCAAGTGCAATCACTCGTTTAATGTAAACGGTTTCTGTAGGGGCTAAACCCAACCACTGACCTGTGTGTTTTACTGGGTCGTTCCAGAACCCATCCCCTGATTTATAAGGCGACAGTGAACCGGCACCATCGAAAACGACAATATCACCTCGATGTATGTGGGAGCTATCAGACAGCTTCGAGACTAAAACACGATCCCCGGGCATATAGGTAGGCTCCATAGAATCAGATGGAATATAGTAAACATCCGCTATAAAGGTACGGATACCCAGCATAATGCATAGTGCAAGAGCGCAAGCCACAAGAACAAGGCGCCATCCCCTAACGGAATGACGCCTCATCTGAGGTTCTGCCGAAGATTCGGCTAGCTCCATATGTATAAGACCTTGATATGTCTTAGAACTCGCGCTTCTCGCGGATACGAGCTGCCTTACCGTGGCGATCACGCATGTAGTACAGCTTGGCACGGCGAACATCGCCGCGGCTAACAAGCTCAATCTTCTCAATTACTGGGGAGTGCACCGGAAAAGTACGCTCAACACCAACACCGAAGGAAATCTTACGTACGGTGAAGGTTTCGCGAATACCAGCACCCTGGCGTCCAACAACAAAACCTTTGAAAACCTGAACACGGCGGTTCTTACCCTCAACAATGTTCACATGAACGTTCAGGGTGTCGCCGGGTGCAAATTCGGGAATATCGTCACGAAGGGACTTCTTGTCGAGGAAGTCAAGAGTTTGCATGTGTTGCTCTCCTGAGTCATCTGCCGCAGGTCAAATAGACTCGATTAAATCTATCGCCCAAGAGGTGGATAGAAGTTCTATTAACTTAGAACATGATTGATGTTCTAAGGTCCGCACTGTTATGGTCGCTCTTCCCCCTACGGCAGGGGCGTGCCCAGTGCAAACACAGTTTTTTATTATGGCAGATGCTGCAGCGGTGGGCAACTACGAGCTTCTCTCGAAGCACGTTTTCAGAGCCTAAGAGGGCGTATCTCTTACGCCTTTTCAAGAGTCTGACGTTCCACTTCTACGTCGCGAGCTATACGAGCTGCGGTAATCGCATCCGGCGCATCTGGAACAAAAATTGCGCGACGGTAGTATTTGAGTTCATCAATCGAGTCTTTGATATCTCCAAGAGCACGGTGGTTTCCGGTCTTAACTGGCGCATTATGACGAGCAACCGGGTACCAGCGAGCAGCGAGTTCTTTGATCGTCGATACATCAATTACGCGGTAGTGCAAATGCTTCATAAGATCTGGCATATCGCGCTCCAAAAAGCGTTTATCCATGCCGACTGAATTTCCGCCCAACTGCGCTTTGCCCGCTACAGGAACATACTTCTTGACGTATTTAAGAACTGCTTCCTGCGCTTCATGCATAGATACGCCGTGTTCAAGGTCCTCTAGCAGCCCCGAAGACTCATGCATATTTCGCACATAGCTATTCATGTTCTCGAGAGCGCCAGCGGGTGCCTCAGAACCGGGTTTGATCACGAGCTCCACGCCTTCACCCAAAATATTGAGATCAGAATCTGTCACAAGAACACCTATTTCAATCAGTGCATCCTGTGTAAGATCGAGCCCGGTCATTTCGCAGTCAATCCATACAATACGTTCACTTGAAATACTCACGCTTTAACTCTACAGATTTTCTACGTACTCTCCCAGCTACAGCAGTTCATAGCTTTCTTATTTTTCTGTATCTACCGCCCTAAAAAGTTTGATTGTGACCTATATGAGAATTAAACCTTCTCCACACGCGACCTAAAACACGTGCGAAGAACGGTAGTCTTGTGGGTTTCACACAGGAGACAATGAAGGTGCTCGGGTATTATGGAGAGCGTATTGGATGTAGAGCTAAAACCCCTAGTGAAGGGATTCCTAACGCATGAAAACGCGGTATATGCAGTGGCGGTCAAGATTTTTTACAAAGCCCACCGCAACGTCGCCGCGTCTGCAAAAGTACATTGACAGTAACCGTCTTCGCACGCTACTGCTGGGTGCCTTTGGCTCTATTCTTATCACTCTCAGCTCATACGGCGTTGGTTGGATTGCAGATAGCTCAGGTTTTTGGCGCAACAATCTGATACGCACTATACGTTATGAAGTTTCGTGGGTAATCGTTTGTATTATCGCGCTTTCGCTAGGTGCCATGATTATGTGCCGTGAGTGGCTGCGTATCTATCAGAAGATGGGTACCTGGAATAATTCTTCGCTCCGGTGGATGATTGCAATTGTTACCTGCTGGTCATTGCCCCAGGTTTTTGCTCTTACTATCTACAGCCGCGACATGTTTTCCTACTATGGGCAGGGCATGGTTATGGCTCACGGACTGAACCCCTATAAACAGGGGGTTTCTGAGATAGCGAACTTCATGCAAAATGGTGCGGATCCGCAATGGGCTGAGTCTCCTCCGCCCTACGGGCCTATCTCACTCAAAATCGAAGAATTCATCGCTCGCATCGTCGATGGAAATATCGATCTCGCCATTTTCTTGTTTCGTCTTGTCAGTGTCCTCGCCGTTATCGGCATTTTGTTCTTTGTCGTAAAACTCGCACAGCTTTACAAATATAATCAAACGCGAGCGCTCTGGCAGGTAGGCGCTAATCCCCTGTTCATAGCTTCTTTCATAGCGAGTGGTCACAACGATTCCTTGATGACCATGTTCATGCTTGCAGGTCTCTACTTTGCGAAGCGATACCCCAATGTCTATGGTGGCGTTCTTGGCGTTACGATGGTGACTTTCGGCGTCGGGGTAAAGCCTCTAGCGCTTGTGGTACTCCCCTTTGTTGGCTTGCTGTGGGCGGGTAATAACGCCAGCTGGGTACGCAAATTCGCTATCTGGTTTATCTCAGGAATTATTCTTCTTGCCGAGCTCGCTATTTTAGGTTACATAAGCGACCTTGGTTTCGGTTGGGTCAGCGCGCTCTCTACTACGGGCGGTCAGTACATTTGGTACACTCCCATTGGCTTGGTGATCGGTTTTATTGGGCTTTTCGCGCACGGTGATTCCTTCGATGCTGTCAAGAAAATTCTTGAGAATATTGGCAAACTTCTAGGCATCCTGAGCGCGTTAGCTTCGCATTTGTCGGTCGATACCGTAATGTGGTGCGGTACGCAGGTCTCGCGATTCTCGCCATGCTCTTTTTCAGCCCGATGATTCAGTCGTGGTATATTCTCTGGGCTGTTCCTATGATTGCCGCGACAGGTCTGCGCTCTCATTTCCAGCTAATGTGGTACTTCGTGACAACCTTGTTCTTTATGGCGTATGCGGTATGCGATCAGCTGTACATCTCACCATATCTGAACGATTTCAACCAGGGAATGGCGCGTCTTATCGCCATTTTGATCTGTCTGGCCTATATCGTCTATCTGATGGCGTTAGACCCGGCAACGCGACGTATGGTGTACTTGAGCTTCCACCCACATCAGGTAAAGCGAACTATCACACGGATGTGGTGGCAACTCTTCCCTCAGACACGTGAAAGGCTCCGTGCGCGGCGCACCCGTCAAATATTACAAAAACATTAAGCTCGGCGGATACTTGGGCATAAACCCCTGTCATGGTGCGGAACCATGCTATGGCGATTCAGGATTTTTTCCATAAATTTGTGTCATTTTTCGAGTTCGTTTACCATAATGTGACTTTTCGGTGTACTCTATAAATGTATTTCACACCGATATCGAAGACAGTGAAATGTATGCCTCAGTAGCTCAGAGGATAGAGCAGGAGCCTTCTAATCTCTTGGTCGGGGGTTCGATTCCCTCCTGGGGTACCCGTACACACGAGCGCCGTTCCCTCAGATTGAGGGAGCGGCGCTCGTGCTTGTACCGGTAACCCCGTAACCACCTGCGCATCGTCGCTAACAGATATGTACCTTTATTTCTTCACAGGGTTTGTGTCTTTACACGAGTTCAGCACGTTCTCCATAGCGCGTTTTTCATCGGCAGTGACCCATAGCTGATACTTTGTTTTTACATGCACCTGCCGCGCCACATATGTGCATCGGTAGGCCGTATTGCCAGGAAGCCAATCAGAAGCATCGGCATCAGATTTCTGCATATTTTCCGGACCATCTGCTGCTACCAGGTTCTCGGGGTCGTTCGCGAGCTCACGACGTTTTTCCTCGCCAATATCTTGAGCCCCGGTCTGCCACGCATTCGAAAGCGCCACTACATGGTCGATCTGAACGGCACTTGAAGACTTCTTACCTCGTTTAAATTCGATTGTCCTGCCGGTATAAGGATCGTCAAGAGTTCCGGTTTGTACAGTGCAAGCACGAGTTCCCGCTTTGAAACGAATATTTGTTAAATCACGACGCAAAATATCATCACGAGTATTACATCCATTATGATCGACATCGTCCCAAGCAGTACCAAATTGCTCACGTGTATATCCGGCTTTTGATGCCCGTTCTTTAACAGGAAGGGCAGCAAGTTCTTCCTTCACCGTCGATAAGTTAGGTGCATATGCTGTGGCTGGATCAACCGCATCATGCGGGTTCTTGACCTCTTCCAGAGACTCAGTTTTGACGTTCTGCTCTTCGCCGTCCCCTGTAGCAGAAGATGGGGCACTAGGGCTACCCAATAGCCCGCCTTGGCTATGCCGCCCAATATAAATAACGGCAATAATCAGCACGATGATCACAAGAATAGCCAAAGCAGTATAGAGAAAACGCTTGTTCTTAGGATCCATATCTGGAGGCAAAATCTTGCGCGGGTCTACATCGGCAATCTTCTTAAAATCGCGAAGATTCGGCGTAGGAGGCCTTTTAGACTTTGTCACGATGTTCTCCAGTACGTCTGCGGCATAGATATGCTGTTAGATTTAGTGCGCTCATAAAGCTTACGAATGATAAAAAATCTCATGCTAAAACCGAATTCACCGGTATTGCACTACAAGGATAGGGGTTTATAGAGCTAGAAAGAAATCCAGAGGTAAAGGGTTTTCTTTACCAATATTGTGACACGTATCAGAAGTTCCCCGCCTCTCTTGTTCATCCACAGGATCAGAATTCTTGTCCCGTTCAGATAGGCTATCCACAGGTGCACATACAACGCTCTCTTTATCACACTACATTGAGGCACACTAGAAACCGCGCCCCACTCTGACAGGGGATGCACATTATCTGATTAACACACCGCCTAACATCTCAGGGAGCTCTATCATGGCTGATACCGTTATCCTACGCGGGTTTACCGCAACCGCCCCACAGCTACGCACACTTCCGACCGGAATTCCAGTCGTCAATTTTAGGTTGGCAAGCACGCCACGCTGGTTTGACTCAGCAACAAACTCCTGGCGCGAGGGACAAACAAGCTGGTACACTGTCTGCGCCTACCGCAAGCTGGCACAAAATATTGCTGCCTCCCTCACAGTGGGAAGTCCCGTACTCCTCACCGGGCGCGTTCGCACACAACAGTGGCAACGCGAAGATGGTTCTCAAGGTGCATCCGTCGAAGTTGATGCCAGCAGTATCGGTCTTGACCTTACCTTCGGCACCAGCACATTCTCACGCACTGTAGAGCACAGCGGCACGCAATCCCGCACTCAGAATGACGCAACAAACCCGATTCAGAAGGATGTATCGCAGGACGGCCATGCCGCTCCCCCACAACCATCGAGTACACAGCAATACCCAAACCGCACCCTTCAAGAAGCTGGACCACGAGGAACAGCATCTTCACCTCAACAGGAATTTTCACAACCCAAAAACACTGTTTCAGCATCTACAGATACGCACCAGACTGTTCACCAATCTTCAGAACCGACAAATAGTTTTGAGTATGAGAAACAAAGCGATCAAATATCTGAAATGGCGCCCTTCTAGAATTCAACACCCCAACTTCTAAAAACCGCATATAGCGTGCCGCGTATCACCTTGAATTGATTTGTCACAAGTTATCGAACTCATGTAGAGTAGTATCCGTTGCAATCGCGCGGGAAACCGCATGATGTACATGGTGGTCGTAGCTCAGTTGGCAGAGCGCCTGGTTGTGGTCCAGGAGGTCGCGGGTTCAACCCCCGTCGATCACCCCGTCACTAGGGTCGTTATGGTAATCCCCATAGCGGCCCTATAGCTTTACCTACTAGACTTTATATGTTTTATTCCCCTGAGGAAAGAGGATTTTCTGTGCAATCAACTCTGACATTTTCTGAAGACCATGAGCTGTTCCGAGAAGCAGTCCGTGAATTCGTGGCACACGAAATAACCCCTCACTACCCCGACTGGGAACAAGCACACATCATGCCTCGCTCAGTATGGCAAGCCGCCGGAGAAACAGGAGTATTAGGACTTGCGGTCCCCGAAGAATTTGGCGGAGCCCAGCTGCCCGATTACGAGTATCAATTAGTTCTAACCCAAGAACTCGCAGCCGTTGGAGGATATGGGTTTGCGCTCGCAGTGCATCTTCAACAGGATCTGGTGCTCCCCTATTTACTCGCATACGGTACACATGAGCAAAAGGAACGTTGGCTACCCCAAATGGTAAGCGGTGACCTTGTAACTTCATGTGCTTTTACAGAACCAGGTGCAGGATCCGACCTGCGGGCATGCCGCACATCCGCAGTACGTGATGAGAACTCTTACCTTCTCAACGGGCAGAAGACTTTTATCGGATCCGGTATTTCGGGGGATGCAGCCCTCGTGTTGGCCCGCACTGATGGTTCCTCTGAACGTGCTTCTGAGGATTCATTTTCCCTCTTTTTCGTCGAAAAATCTGATGGTTACGCCCCGGGGCGACAGCTCGACAAGATAGGTATTCGAGCCTCAGACACTGCCGAACTATTCTTCGAGAATGTACGTGTTCCCGCTGAGAACCTTATCGGTGAGCCCGGTCAAGGCTTGACCTATATCAAACAGCATCTGCCCCAAGCGCGTTTAGCGATTGCCGCTGCGTCCGCCGTCATCAGCAGGACTACTCTCAACGCCACGCTAGAGTATGTAAAAGAACGTAAGGTTTTTGGGTCTCGTGTGGCAGATTTTCAGAATACCCGTTTTGAACTAGCTAATGCTCTCATGAATACCGAACTTTCCGAACTCTACGTGGCACGCTCTATAGCGGCTTTTAACGCTGGGGAGCTTACCGCTGAGGACGCCGCTAAAGCCAAGGTCTTTGCCTCTGAAAAAGCCTGCACAATTACCGATCGGTGTCTGCAGCTTTTCGGCGGCTACGGCTATATTAATGAGCATCCTGTAGCCCAAGCGTTCCTCGCGGCACGGCTACTGCCTATTTTTGGGGGTACAAACGAGCTTCTGCGCGATAACATAGGATTTGACCTACTCGCTGAGTAGACGCCAATATACTCTATCAATAACTCTTTACCTTGTGATTTCGAGAACGAAGGATTTACCTGTGGCTATTCGCCCTGTTGTTATTTATGGCAATCCCGTTTTACACCGACCGGCTGCTCCAGTCACGGCCTTTGACGATGAGTTCAAAGCTCTTGTTACCGATATGTATGAAACTATGGATGCAGCCCACGGAGTGGGTCTTGCGGCTCCTCAAATCGGGGTAGGTTTACGAGTTTTTACCTATCAGATGGAAAATGAAGATGGTGTTACTCCCCGCGGGTGCATCGTTAACCCCAGGCTGACTCTCGGCAAGGTGTCCGCGGCAGAGCCCGACCCCCATGACGAAGAAGAAGGGTGTCTTTCGTTCCCAGGCTACGGTTTTCCCCTCAAACGTGCTGAGTGGGTTACTGTCAATGGATTTGATGTCGAAGGCAATCCGCTCAGGTTTGAGGCAACCGGCTGGTTTGCCCGCTGTATGCAGCATGAGACCGACCACCTTGATGGAAAACTATATGTGAATCGTCTTAATAAAAAATGGACCTCTCGCATGAAGAAAGTTGTTAAACGCGAAGGCTGGACTGTTGAGGGTAATAGTTGGATGCCCGGTGTAGATCCTGACCCGTTCGGACATTAAAAACATAAAATCATCCACACTACCGGTGCGCCTGATTCTTGATACACAGAATTAGGCGCACCGGTGTTGTATACGAGCGTCATGAGAAGCAGGGTGCCCTATAAGCCGGGTTCTGTCATCGGTACCGATGAAAGCTCTGTACCTGAGGCAATCATCTATCTAGGGCTTATGTTGCCATAAGCGTCAAGCGGCCTACCCGAACACGCGCCGCTGGCTCGGGCGCACTACCCTATCATGGCGTGTTCTGTTTGGCCTTGCTCCGCATGGGGTTTACCTAGCTGGGCACGTCACCGCGCCCACTGGTGGTCTCTTACACCGCCCTTTCACCCTTACCTCGATGAGGCGGTTTACTTTCTGTGGCACTAGCCTGCGAGTTACCCCGAGTGGATGTTATCCACCATGCTGTGCTGTGGAGCCCGGACTTTCCTCGATATACCCCTCAGAAGAGGTATCTCGCGATTGCCCAGGCACCCTGCTTCAGCCTTCTATTCTAGCGGAGTTATTATCGCTGCTCTATTTCTGCCCGGTAGAATAAGAAGCATGCTGATTCTTCTGCCTCCTTCTGAGGGTAAGACCCCTGCGCCTCGCACACACGCACCAGTTAATCTTGCCGAGTTATCGTTTCCAGAGCTCACAACCGAACGTGAAGATGTGCTGGAAGAACTCATGCGAGTTTCCGCTCAGGAAGACGCTCTAGATGTCCTCGGGGTGGGTGCATCACTCACGGCGGAGATTGAACGAAACACGCGGTTAGTGGAGGAACCTGCTCATCCGGCGGCTAAAGTCTATACGGGCGTGCTCTTTGAGGCGCTGGATTACGCCAGTTTCTCCCCCGATGAACGGGAGTTGGCTCAGAAATCCGTTCTTATTTCATCTGCTTTATGGGGTGTGGTGCAACTTGAGGATCATATTCCTGCGTATCGGCTGTCTATGGGAACCAAGCTTGGCGCTATAGGTACTCTGGCTACATATTGGCGCGGAGTTTTGGGGAATGCTTTGACCGCATACGCGCAGGGGCAGCTCATTCTTGACTGCCGCTCCAGCGCTTACGCAAAATCGTGGGTATCGCCGTCAGCCCAGACATTAGCGGTTCGTGTTGAACGCGTTGCAGAAGATGGTTCACGCAAGGTTGTCTCACATATGGCAAAGCATTATCGCGGAAAGTTAGCGCGTTACGTGATCACTCATACCCTTGCTGAGCGACCTTTTGAAGGCACAGCGGGCATTTCAGAATTCTTAGAGGCGCTTGACCGCGATTGGGACCTTGAATGTACCTTACCGACACCTAAGAAAGCAGGAACACTGACCCTTCTTATCCGTGAATAGATTTTTCAGGTGTGAATATAGTGTGTACTCTTCTGGTATCTACGAGAATTCTCCCGCTATCAACACCCTGAGAAAGAACTGTTGTTCTTAATTTCGAAGTGTGGAGGAAATAGATTCTGCATACCCGGCACATTTTCTAAGAATGTGTCCAGAGAATTTTCCCACAAGGTTTATAACAGTTTTATAAATATCTTCGAAGATCCTTTACCATATATGACATCCCTGGTACATTGTAGGGAGTCATATCGCACTAGCCATGATGGATTATTGTATGTCTTTCACTTTTAAACTTCGTAAGCTCCCACAACTATATGCTCGCTTACCCTAGTTGGCGCTACTCTTGCGCCTAGCACCCCCGTCTTTGCAGAGACTCAGCAACCCCAAACCACCGATTCTCAGGGGCAGCCTGCCGTTATTGCACAGGAAGATCTCTCGACCCTAAATCAGGTGGAAGGTAACGCAACTCCGCAGACCGTTTCGCCCCAGAAACGTTTTATTGACGTTCCTGAATCTTCTGCTTTTTACAATGAGATTACTTGGCTTTTTAACCGTAAAATCACGATTGGTTACCCCGATAGCACATACCACCCGAAAGATTATATTGAGCGTTCGGGTATAGCTGTTTATTTCTATCGCCTGGCAGGCTCCCCGCAAGTTGACCTTCCCGAAAGTCGCCTTTCACAGACGTTTCTCCTAACGATATGTGGTACAAGGAAATGGTCTGGTTCCATCAGCAGGGTCTTACCACTGGCTGGTCTGATGGAACTTTCCGCCCGCATGACCTGGTAGATCGTAATGCTATGGCGGCGTTCTTCTACCGCTTTGCGGGCAGCCCTCAGTTCGAGGCACCTGCTGTCTCTCCTTTCTGGGATTTGAGCCCAGACGAGCCTTTCTATAAAGAGATTACCTGGCTTCGCAGCACAGATATTACGACCGGGTGGTCAGATGGTTCTTTCCATCCCTATGAGCCTATTTCACGTGAAGCAATGGCGGCGTTTATTTATCGTTATGCACATATGAAACATTAACAATCGGATTTTAGAGAAATATGGCGTGTTCCCTATTTTCCTAGGGTCACGCCATATTTATGTTTTATTGGCCGCCGCAGTATTATCAACAGAAAAATATTCAGGAAAAATAGTAATGTATGTTGCAAAATATGAGTTTTTCTCACATTTATTTTAGAAGTCCCGTCGGGCTGTTCTAAATATTTTTAGCGAGGGGTGCTTGCTGAACCAGCGATTGGTCCGGTATCTACATGAAAATCCCAGGGGTCGGTATTTAGTGAGGATACCGAAATTTCAATACTGTATCCTTGGTCCGCTAGGGTTTCTTGCAGACGTTCTGCGGCACGGTTCAACCATAAAGATTCACTTGCAGCATGCGAGCAGTCAATAAGCGCAGTATCAGTACCTCGCACAAGTTCTTGTTCACGGAACTCGCTGGCGGGTGATGCCGTAAATCTGCGGTGATATAGACATCTGCTTCAGATGCCCGCACGGCATCAAATAACGAGTCACCGGCGCCTCCGCAGAGAGCAACACGGCGAATAAGTTTTTGTGGGGATCCCGCAACGCGCAGCCCGCCCGCTGTCGCAGGAAGAGCAGCAGCTAGTTCTTCAGAGAGTTCCTGCAATGTAAGAGGACGGGCAAGAACACCTACACGACCTGTTCCAACGCAGTATTCCTCACCTGCAAGTTCCTGTTGCTGCTGATCAGTCAGCGGTTCGCATCCTTGTAGATTAAGCGCTTCACAGAGAGCCTCGTTGACACCGGCGACGGCGGCATCAGCATTGGTGTGCGCACCGAGCAGGCCACATCCGCCTTCAATGAGGGTATGGAGCACGTTGCCTTTGTAATCGGAGTCGGGTATGAAGCTGGTACCACGCAAAAGAAGCGGGTGGTGAGTAATAAGAAGACCGGCCCCAAGATTTACGGCTTCTTGGGCGGTTGCTGATATGGCATCAACCGCAAAATGCACATGTTCGACGGGTGCCTGTAAACGCCCACAAACTAGCCCGGAAGAATCCCAGCTAGCGGCAAGGTGCGGCGGATACAGGCCATGAAAAGTATCAACAATGTGGGATAGCGTAGGTGTTGTCATGATTCTATTGTGGCATCTAGCAGCAGAAAGACGAGCTATTACACGTCCCGTAGCAGGCCTCAGGGAGTACGGGGAATAATAGTTGATACAGCTACGCTGTAAAGAAATATACATCTATCTGTGGGAGAGGTCTTATGAAAAGCTTTGTTGTTGGCGGCGGTTGTTTTTGGTGTATTGACGCTGTTTTTCGGCAGTTCCAGGGTGTGAAAGCAAGCGTATGCGGGTATGCGGGCGGGCACACCCAAAATCCCGATTATCGGTCTGTATGCTCGGGAACGACTGGGCATCACGAGGTTGTCCGGGTTGATTTTGATGAATCGGTTATAGGTGAAGATGCGATTTTGGATATTTTCTTCTCCGCACACGATGCGACAAGCTGGGATCAGCAAGGTGCCGACCGTGGTTCGCAGTACCGTTCCGTGCTGCTGTATTCCTCTGACGAACAGAAGGCTGCATTTGAGGCTGCGAAAGAGCGAGCTCAGTCATTCTTCGACGCCCCAGTTGTCACCGAGATTAAACCGCTGACTGAGTTTTGGGAAGCAGAAGGGTACCACCAGGATTACTACGCGAAGAACCCATATCAGGGGTACTGTTCCGTAGTAGTTGGGCCTAAGGTAGCGAAAGTACGCAAACAATATGCTCATCTTTTGAAAGACTAAATACAGATCAGACCATTATTGTCCCCACGGAGAGTTTGAACCCCCGTAAATCTATCCTTGAGAAATAGAAATTTTCCATGTTTCACGTGCAGGATGACGTTATGATGGAATTAGTACAGATTTGAAAGGGCATCATGACTCTAGTTTCACGTCGCCAAGCTGTGTATTTGACCGGTACGGGTCTCACAGCGGCAACGGTTACTGCCTGTGCGCCAAAGGTTCAGCCGGCAGTAATAATGCTTCTCCATCGCCCGGCGGTACCGCATCTGCTGAGAGCGCAGTCTCGGCGGCGGGGGCTTCCCCATCATCAGCATCGGATGGTCTGCAAAGTTCCGGGAAGAACTATCAAGGACCCGTAAAACTAGAGAAATACGATTCTAAAGGTGAGTTCAAACCGGGCACCCGCGAGCATAAGGCCGAGAACGTACCGGCTCCTGTGGAACCAGAAAATATGCATGAAGAGTCTGTGGACGGCATGTATTCGTTCATTGCCTTCTGGGTTGAGGCACAAAATTATCTTTACTTAACGGGTGACGGTGCTCTGTTGCGTAAAGCTGATCCGGCTGACGATTACACCGAAAGTATTGATCTTTATAAAGCCTTGTACGACAGCGATGTAGTGTGGGTTCTTGGGGAACAGCATCCTATGAAAATTTCACTCAACTCTGCAAAACCGGTGAAGAATCCGCGGAGTGAAACATCGTATATGTGGATTGCTACCGTTGAGTTTGGTGAAGGTACTGAAATCTATAATTCGCAGACTCAGGAGACTTACCCCCTTAATGACCTTATGCAGTCTGGGTCTAGGGTCTCGGTAATAACTCAATATGAGAATGGGGCATGGCGTATGCTCAAGGACGACGGTTCGCAGGCTTCGCCCGGTGGCACTAAGGCACCTTAGAGATCTCCACACATTTTAGGTGTGCTAGGGTTTTATCGGTAGATTTTATAGAGAACGTATATATTTTTACGTTCTATTCTTGTGAAGTTTTTCGCGCAGGCGGAAACGTTTTTGATGGGAAGGTTTCTCATGAGCTCAATGTCGCGTCGTGGCGCTTTCACTGTTGTAGGTGCCGGTTTTATAGCTACTTTTACCGCGTGCTCGTCGCAGAACAAGGATGCGGCGCCAAGTGCTAGCGCATCTGCCAAGGCTACATCGCCATCACATTCGGCTGCTTCTGCATCTGCTACCCCTTCTGGCCCTAGTTTTAAGGGCGAGTTGAAGTTGGAGAACTACAGATCGTCTGGTGAATTTGAGCCCGGCACACAGGAGCATCCGGCGCAGCATGTGCCTGTTCCGGTGGAACCCGCGAAACTGCGTGAAGATTCGGTTGAGGGCCTATATGCCTTTGTAACCTACTGGCTCGCGACATTGAATTATATGCTTTTGACGGGTGACAGTAACTATTTCACGAATATTGATCATACGGGCGATTACACAACTATTGCCGATTTCATGCAGGATATGTACGCTTCAGAGACTGGCTGGGTGACTGGCGTGCAGAACCCGTTGACGATGTCTTTGGATACAGATCACCCAACGAAGGATGAGAAGAACGGATTTTATATCTGGAAGACAACGATGAAGGTTAATCGGGAGTCTGCGGTGTATACGAAGACGACGAACCGTTCGCAGCCGCTTCCTGAGGTTTTTAAGGTGCCGAGCGGTGTTGTCTCGGGTCAGGTGACGGCTCACTATCTTGAGGGAACGTGGCGTATGGTGCACCGTGCTCCTGCTTCTGCCAGTGCGCCAGGGTCTGCGAGTACGGGCGGGGAGAATAAGTAGGTGCTCCCCCGTTTCTAGTTATTCACATTATGATGCAAGCGGGTTAGGTTTTGCCGAAAAGGTTATATAAGTGCTTTTTCCTGACCCGTTTGGGCATTTATAAAAATAAAGAGAATTCTCCGGTTTGCCTGAACCGGAGAATTCTCTTTTCCTAGTGTGACCCCAACCGGATTTGAACCGGTGTTGCCGCCGTGAGAGGGCGGAGTACTAGGCCGCTATACGATGGGGCCGGACTGTTTTTCGGGACCCGCCCGAACAACATATATAACTATACAGTTAAGGAAATACCCCACCAACTCTAGTAAGCATGATATGTGTCACTAAAGATAATAAGAGACCTCTCCCCCTACAGAAAGTTTATCCCCACATGTGTGAGGAACGAACATATTTGAATCTTCACTAACTATCCTTGCTAGACTTATTGAATCGCACGACCCAACGGCAGAGGAGTTGGGAATCTTCACTAACTATCCTTGCTAGACTTAGCGCAAGGAAAGATTGACCCGTCGTTTAGTTGGGAATCTTCACTAACTATCCTTGCTAGACTTAAATAAGCAATACCACGTTGTTAGGGCGAGTTGGGAATCTTCACTAACTATCCTTGCTAGACTTATCTATGTATTGGACTCAGCGTAATTTGTGTTGGGAATCTTCACTAACTATCCTTGCTAGACTTACAAACGCAGAAGTCGAGCTTGCTATTTTGTTGGGAATCTTCACTAACTATCCTTGCTAGACTTACAGAAGGCCGAGACCCCAACGAACCCAAGTTGGGAATCTTCACTAACTATCCTTGCTAGACTTATTCCCCATCCGCCATAAAGAAATACCCGGTTGGGAATCTTCACTAACTATCCTTGCTAGACTTAACTTCAAACCCATTGTGTACCAGACTTTGTTGGGAATCTTCACTAACTATCCTTGCTAGACTTAGCGACTATCATGCAAGAAATGTAAAGCAGTTGGGAATCTTCACTAACTATCCTTGCTAGACTTAGGCCCCCTCTACAACGCCATCACCAACAGTTGGGAATCTTCACTAACTATCCTTGCTAGACTTAGCCAAACGCGAGATACGCGCCGGGCAAAGTTGGGAATCTTCACTAACTATCCTTGCTAGACTTAACCCCATCATGTGGGCGTTCTATAGCTTGTTGGGAATCTTCACTAACTATCCTTGCTAGACTTAATTGTACAAACTGGTCGGCGTATGGTGTGTTGGGAATCTTCACTAACTATCCTTGCTAGACTTACCATCCAGCGGCGATAACGTAGACCTCTGTTGGGAATCTTCACTAACTATCCTTGCTAGACTTATGCAATGATGTACACACACGCACACACGGTTGGGAATCTTCACTAACTATCCTTGCTAGACTTACTAGTCTCAATCTCCCACGCTTACAAAAGTTGGGAATCTTCACTAACTATCCTTGCTAGACTTAGTAGAGTACTTACCGATCTCTACCCCCTGTTGGGAATCTTCACTAACTATCCTTGCTAGACTTAGGAAAGTGGGAACGCCACCACCGATTCAGTTGGGAATCTTCACTAACTATCCTTGCTAGACTTAAGGCCCGCCCGCCCCATAACAGACACACGTTGGGAATCTTCACTAACTATCCTTGCTAGACTTACTGCCATACATACACGTGGCAGACCTGAGTTGGGAATCTTCACTAACTATCCTTGCTAGACTTAGGAATACCAGCAAAAGCTTGAAGAGCTGGTTGGGAATCTTCACTAACTATCCTTGCTAGACTTATGTCTGATCATGGTGTGCATGTTCCGGTGTTGGGAATCTTCACTAACTATCCTTGCTAGACTTAATACAGTGTTTTTGCAGTCTTCACAGACGTTGGGAATCTTCACTAACTATCCTTGCTAGACTTACCGCATCTTCACGCCGCCGCTTCGAGAGGTTGGGAATCTTCACTAACTATCCTTGCTAGACTTATGAAGCTGACTCTAGGGAGCTAAACCGTGTTGGGAATCTTCACTAACTATCCTTGCTAGACTTAGGCCTTACCTACACTGTTCAGCTTCACCGTTGGGAATCTTCACTAACTATCCTTGCTAGACTTAACGGGAACCAGGTAACCATTCTCGCTGCGTTGGGAATCTTCACTAACTATCCTTGCTAGACTTAGTAAACTGCCATTGCTGCATTCCAGCGTGTTGGGAATCTTCACTAACTATCCTTGCTAGACTTACGGGCGGGTTAGCACCCATGTCGGAGTTGTTGGGAATCTTCACTAACTATCCTTGCTAGACTTACAATCAGGGCGTTTTGGTGGGAAAACCAGTTGGGAATCTTCACTAACTATCCTTGCTAGACTTACAGCGCGAAGACTACAAACCGCGCCCTGGTTGGGAATCTTCACTAACTATCCTTGCTAGACTTAGACGGGTTTAGGTGCACTGCTATCAACGGTTGGGAATCTTCACTAACTATCCTTGCTAGACTTAAAACATACAATGTCAGCTTTTGACTTCTGTTGGGAATCTTCACTAACTATCCTTGCTAGACTTAATTCAATCAGCTACCAAACACTGACAAAGTTGGGAATCTTCACTAACTATCCTTGCTAGACTTAGGTCTGAAAGTCACCGTCCAACTCGACAGTTGGGAATCTTCACTAACTATCCTTGCTAGACTTAGATACGTGGGCTGATACTACGGCTGCGCGTTGGGAATCTTCACTAACTATCCTTGCTAGACTTAATCCACCACATCGTTATCGTCGAGCAGGGTTGGGAATCTTCACTAACTATCCTTGCTAGACTTAGGTGTTTCCTGCTCAACAATGTATGTAAGTTGGGAATCTTCACTAACTATCCTTGCTAGACTTATCTAGCCCTGCACATGCTTATCAAGTCAGTTGGGAATCTTCACTAACTATCCTTGCTAGACTTAAGCGCGAGGGACTTACTCGGCGGCGAACGTTGGGAATCTTCACTAACTATCCTTGCTAGACTTAGAGTGAATTGGCTATACCCTCCGATAATGTTGGGAATCTTCACTAACTATCCTTGCTAGACTTAAGCCCATCCTTCTACTTCGCCCATGCCGGTTGGGAATCTTCACTAACTATCCTTGCTAGACTTAAAGCCTGGAACACACTCGAATCAGTCCTGTTGGGAATCTTCACTAACTATCCTTGCTAGACTTAATCTTGAGAGTATCAGCTCCCACCTGCGGTTGGGAATCTTCACTAACTATCCTTGCTAGACTTATTCTTGGATACGGCAAGTCACATCCGTAGTTGGGAATCTTCACTAACTATCCTTGCTAGACTTAGTCTAGCCGGTCTCGCATGTCGTCCATAGTTGGGAATCTTCACTAACTATCCTTGCTAGACTTACACGCAAAGAACGAAGATGACTTGACGCGTTGGGAATCTTCACTAACTATCCTTGCTAGACTTAGTGAACTCAAGGAATACATGCGCAAGTAGTTGGGAATCTTCACTAACTATCCTTGCTAGACTTAATATCTATAATATATAGCCTAGTCAGGGTATAGTTTGGGCTAGTTTTTCGAGCGAAAAACTAGCCCAAACCCCAACAATTTTCTCCGTGGCTGCTACCTTCAACGGAAAAACTGAGATCATCTTGCAAGTTCAGGAGGGGTGGGTGCACAAAAATCTAAAGAATTTTTTTTGACCCACCCCTCCAGAATTATAAGAAAACATCAAGTGCATCTGGGGGCTCTTCGATATTCTTCCGCTGTGGTCCCAGATAGCGAATCGTTGCCGCCCATTGAGAATCCGTAGCCTTCATAATACGTACTGCCCCTCCTGGCGGTACCTGAATCTGAAGCTGGAATAGATCTCGCCCAGTTGCATTACCGTTTATATAATATTTGCAATATACGCTCAGCTGGAGCCGGTCAAAACCCATATCCAACAGCGCATGACGATATTTATTCGCGAGGTTCCTCTGAGACTTTGTTTTGACCGGTAGGTCAAACATCACGAGCATCCACACTGGTTCGGCCACCTCACTCCCCTTCTTTCAAAGCATCAGGTTCGCTCATTGAAAGCTTCCAGATAGGAACCTTCAGAGTATCCCGTTTACCTTCAACATAGAGAGCAAACTCCGAACAGAAGTTCTCGATAACGCTCCGCACGGTAAAATCCTGGTTATCAGAGACTTTTTCGGCCAAAACACCCACAAGGGCAGTTTTCTCTTCTGGACCCAATTCGAAAGAGCCACCTTGTAAAAGTCTATAAACCATATAGTCTACAGCGGGTCGAAATGGTTCCATCAAATCGTCCACCAGAGCAAAGGCGTTAGAACGGTTACGGTGAAAAAGTGAAAGTGTAGGCGATAACCCAGCTGAGATAACGCGGGTTAACACCCGACCACGCAGAATGGTATAGCCATAATTGAGCATGCCATTCACGACATCATCACTTACTTGGTCGCGCCGAAACCCTCGTTCCGGCAGGTATGAAGACCAATACACTCTAGCTCCTTGACCCTCTATATTTGCTGGATCGCCAGACTTGACGGTACGTGCAAGAGTTCGAATCTGCGCGGCATGCGGACGATGCATTGCATCAAGAGCGTTTGCTTGGCCGCGAAGCTTCGCCTTAATAATCTGCTTCCAGGCGTTCTTAGCACGCGGAAGGCTTAAATCTGCCTGTGCTTCATGCCGAGCAAACTCTGGTGTTACTCGACCAGTGATAGAGCGCAGAGATAGGGACTCCACGCCAATCACAAATAGCAGCGGCAACGTCAAACCGCTCAAGACCGGCAACTAAGCCATAGCCCCAAGAACATTTCTGTCCAAGAAGAATAAAGTCTACTTCTGCTAATGGTACAGTTCGCTCACCGATTTTCAGGCGACCCCGTTCATAGGAGATGTATCCTTTGTACCCTGTAAGGTCAAGAACACGCCATTTTGTATCCACGGACTAATCGCGCCCTTCCAAAGCCTGAGCCGCAGCTCGCTGAATGTCTAATGACGTAGGCAGGTGACCATTACCGCGCCACCGGGGAATACCCAAATTGTTGCGACGGACAATCCTAGCACTCTTTAAAGACAGCAGACCTTCGGTTGCGATTATAAGACCCGTTTTTAAAGTCTCTTCGAGAAGTTTATACTGCTCCTCAGAGAGCTCCTTACCGTATACCTTGGCAGGTAATTCCTCCCCGGAGAGAAGATTAGGACGAATTCGTAGTTTGTTATTCATGCTAATCCCATCTATACGCCAGCGAGATTCAGGCATATAGCTCAGGAATCTAGCAAGTTTATCTTTTCCGCCGTGCTGTATATAGTCAAATGGGTCGATTTCAAGCTCATCGTTCTGTGTAAACCAGCCGAACTCAACAGCCTTATCATTCTCAATATTTTTGCGGACAGTTGGTGCTAGATCACGATATGACTGTGATCCTTGGGGAATTGGCACGCGCAAGATGTCCTTCACACCGCTCTCACGCATAAACCAGGGGAACTCGGCTCCAAAGACACGAAGCATACCCACTTGAATATCTCCCCGCTGGTTCTTCCAACCATAGAGACGCGCATGGTGGATAGAGTCACCAATCTTAACAACACCTCGCGGAGTCAAAATTGAAGCAGCTTCTTCTGGAAAAATCTGTACACGCTCTTCTGCAAGCAGCTTTACCCCAGCAGAAACGGAAACTAGTCGCTGATGGTCAGCTTCAAGCTCTTTTTTCTTGCCTAAGAGGCTAAGGAAAGCTATATAGGTATCCGGATCAACAATACGAGACACCTGCTTATCGGTCCAACTATCCCCTACAGTTCGCTCTAGTACAGCTTCCACGGTGTCCTTATGAACCGACCCATTCTGTGGACGCAATCGCAAAGGGTTAACCACCGGAATAGTATCTTGTTCTATCGCTTCGCTGATAAGGTCAGCAAGAACCACCGCTGTTTTCTTCCAATGCAGAAATTTACTCTGTGAGGCTTCCCCCACGTCCTATAAAGTCGCGCCAACCATTGTCATGCTGTACTCGGGGTGAAGAATAATCATTCTCCTGTTTGAGCATACGACGTTGTTCCAGAGTCACAGCTACAGAAGGATTCAACAGAGTCATAACGGCAGCATCAATTGCGTGGTGGCGAACATCAAAGCGATTCTTATCACTCTGCCCACGTAGCATAATGCTTTTATCAATACCACCAGCCCGGCGTGACTCACGAGTTAAAGAACCTCCGTAAACATCAACAGAAACAGGTGCAAAGCCATCCGGCAGATCATCGTTAAAATGCTGTTCCAAACGCTCACGAATAGAAGTTGCCGCATATGATGTTGAAGCCAGCGAGCGCTCATCAATAGGCTCATCTTCTTCCCGCTGCTTCAACCGTCGAATAATAGCATTCAGCGTACGCTTCTTAGATTTCGTCTTAAACGCTTGCAGTTCGCGAAGCCGTTGAATCGTACGTTCCAGTCTAGCGGGACCAGCCCATACGGCAAATGGACGACTCCCTTTACTTGCATTGCATGCACGACAAACAGCGGCTAGGTTTTCACGCTTTGAAGATCCGCCTCCGACACGCGGCACAATATGGTCAAGCTCGGCTGTCAGAACGCCAATTTCTTTTCCACAGTATAGGCATTGAGATTCTTGATCCTGAATAATGCTGTTACGACGAATATCAGCACGATTAGGATTCTCAACACCCCCCGCACGCAGCTCTTGCCGAATACGCTCATTAGCATTACGGTTCCTTGTAATTTCCTTGAGAACATCAGCTCGCTGAGAGGGACCCATTAGGCCGGTACGAGCATGCTCAACGACAATCTTTTGAGGACGTCCCCACGCACGTTCACAGTCAAGGATAAAACGACGGACGATTGTTAACACGCGATCTACGGTTGGCTGCCCTGTAGGTTCGTCTAAACGATCACGGGGTGGGCGCCATGTATCGGAAACTCCGAAAACATTCTGCCGAGCTTCATGCAAACCGACACGGTGTTCATGCATATAAGCATTAAGCTTGTTCAACGTATCGATACTGTACGCAGCCCTACCAGAATCAAATTTTAGATCTTGAAGAGTCTGCTTCTCTTCGTCAGACCAACTTTCAAAAACCTCCAACAGACCCGAATTCTCAGCGATACGAGCTGTATCATCCGTAGCATCAGAGACCAGCAGGATGAGCTGAGAACGTAAATCTAGATTGGCATCGTCATCCCACCATTGCCGAGCTTGGGTCTTGCGTTTGAGTTTCGCCTCAACAATAGCTGAGGAACGATCATACGGGGCAACGTTCAGACGAACATCATCGATCACCGGAGCGATAAGAGTGTTTTCGGCGATCTCCAGTTCGTCTGCGACTTCTCCCCACGTAGGAGGTGCAGTATCTGAATACTCCATGAGGTAATCAACAGCCCTATCGTATTCCTCTTCAGTTAGAGGGCGACGTTCAGAACCTCCCACACGAATACGTAAGTTCGCGACAGCATCACGAATACGGAATTCTTGGAATTCGAGAGAAGCGCGGGACGCGCGAATCTTCATGGGTTGTAGTGGGTCTTTTCCAACACGTTCAGTAGGTACATAAGGACGAACTTGTGTAAAGACAGCATGTGCAAGTTCAGGATATTGGTCTTCAATCCCCTGAACTTCACAGATACGACGAAGCTCCGCTAGTACGTCTTCCTGACGAACCTTATCAAGAAGAATCGGTTCCTGACCCCGCACATTAAGTTTTTCAGCATTCTTACCAGTTTTAGGATTATGCTCATACCTTCGAGGGCGCAAAAGGATATTATTGTTCGCTGCAAGTGCCCCTAGCATACCTAAAGTGGCGTTATCCGAAACTCGTTCACCCCACTCGTGCTGCGCACGCTCCAGGATCCTCCCGAAGGTTTCTGATGATTTTTGCGATGCCTCTTCAAGTTGGGAAAAGCTCCACCATGGGTTACGCCACCCACGATGACGAGCCATATGCCGCACCGCACGTACCAGGTGTTCACCACACTCTTGAGGGTCTTCAAAACGAGATTCTGCAAGACGAGCGCGTGAAGACCATGCCTCATAAGTCTGTGGTTCTTCATCACGCGGTACAAAATATCCTAGATCTCGCAGCTTCTTATCGAGCTCTTTTAGACGTTTCTTCTTACGGCGACGCATACGCATGGTACGACGTGCTACACCTGCAGTTTCTTTACGGCTTTTAGGTGTTTTACCGGTTGCAGGATCCATCCCGCCATCATGGCGGAAGGTTACCATTGCTAGTTTCTTGATAGGAAAACCGTCATCATCAAATTCAATGGCGGCAAGCCCTACCGAGCGATCCCCCACGTCGACACCAATACGGTAATTCAGACTATCTGCAGACATTCTGCCTCCTTACAGTAAGTGATAGATAGTTCTATGAAACACGGACCTTGTGTTTCGATTGAGCTGAGCTTTAAGGTTTCACACTCATAGTTCTAACATATACCTTATTTTTGGATTACGCGTTCAGCTTCGTCATGCTTAGCCCAAATTCATCTAAAAAACTTCAGTAAAAATCATTATTGCGCCTCCATAAGAATTTCTGCTATTCTTTGAGAGAAGATTCCCAATAAGGCACATTTATAGTGCTGACTTCTCACCGTCCAGGGTTCATTGAACAATGGGCGGTATGTTTTTGCCAAAATTTTGCTGTCTATGAGCCCACTACCAGTTCAAAACATTCTGAGCAAACTAAAAACCCCAGCTCACCATGAACTGGGGTTATCTGTGCGCGATACTGGGTTCGAACCAGTGACCTCTTCCGTGTCAGGGAAGCGCGCTACCGCTGCGCCAATCGCGCCTACAACATCAATGTGTTGTTGCGAGGTGAGGACGGGATTCGAACCCGCGTACACGGCTTTGCAGGCCGCTGCCTAACCACTCGACCACCTCACCGCATACATCTCTCGCGAGATGAGTTCGAACTCTAGGAGTCCTACGAGCGGTTGACGAGACTTGAACTCGCGACATCCACCTTGGCAAGGTGGTGCTCTACCAACTGAGCTACAACCGCTTATCAGGTGCTTTTCAAGCATCAACAACAGGCTTTACCCGTCGCACTGACAGATAAATACTATACGGGTTTTTTCGTCGTTTGCCAAATCTTTTTGCCACACTTTTTAGGCCGAGCGTCAGCACCAAAAACCTGACGACCTTCTACACAAACAAGGTCGCAAATATCAAGCACAGCATTCTACGCTATACCGCAATGCCATGAAGTCTAAGCCTCTGATTCCCCTAGCAAGCCTTCACGAGCGAGCGCCGTCAGACGCGAGACAGCACGGAAGTACTTCTTCTGGTAACCGCCAGCGAGCATTTCGGGGGTGAAGACCTGGTCGAAGGGCACACCGGATGAGACGATCGGCAGGTCTTTGTCGTAAAGACGGTCAGCGAGCACAACAAAGCGCAGCGCTACCGCTTGCTCGGTAATCGGGTGTACATCGCGCCAAGCGATACCCTGCAGACCGTCGATAAACTGGCGGTAACGGGAAGGGTGCACTTTCGCTAGGTGTTCGACAAGCTCTGAGAAAGTATCGATACCCACGGTTTTTCCATCGAATACTTCCTCAACCTTAGCGTCGAACGCGTCGGGAGTTACGGGTTCCGGTGCAGCTGGAAGACCGCGATGACGGAAGTCTTCACCATCCACACGGTGTACTTCGAATTGTTCGGCAAGTACTTGGATTTCACGTTTGAAGTCTTCGGCGGCAAAGCGTCCTTCGCCGAGGGCACCGGGCAGAGTGTTGGAGGTTGCTACGAGTTTGACGCCCGCATCTGCGAGTTCGCGCATCAGGCGGGACATGAGGACGGTATCGCCGGGGTCGTCAAGCTCGAATTCGTCAATGCAGACGAGCTTGTACCCACTGAGCGCTTCTACGGTTTTGCGGAAGGTGAGGGCACCAACCAGGTTGGTGTATTCGACGAAGGTACCGAAGGCTTTGGGTCCGTCAACATAGTGCCATAGGGAGGCTAGAAGGTGGGTTTTCCCAACACCGAAGCCGCCGTCTAAATAGAGCCCGGATTTTGCGGAGTCTTTCTTTTTACCGCCAAAAAGTTTACCGAAGAACCCGCCAGAACTTCCTCCTTTGTTGATTTTATCGCCGAAGGTTTTGAGTTTTTGTACTGCTTCAGCTTGGGAGGGCTGGTTTGGATCGGGAATATAGCTGTCGAATGACACTTCACCGAATCGTTCTGAGGGACGAAATCCAGCGAGAAGCTCTTCTGCTGAGACGTTTGGGATACGTTCGGTAAGGTGTTCGTAGGTGACGGGCACGATATAACTTTCTGAGTGACGTCTATGTTACTTGTCTTAAGTTTAGTACGGATGTGCTGAGCTTGCCGCAGCCCGGTACTCGGAGTGCTCTCTCCCTCGGGTACAGATGCGGTGAAAACGCAGTAAAACCCGGGACTATGCGTTTTACGTGGTTTTAGTCATGTGCGATCTAAACCTTGAAAACACAGTCCCGGGTTTAGTCGTCAGGGGTGAATTCTGCGTGAGATTCGGCAGAGACTTATGAGAAGGTGAGCGAGTACAGCTGCACTCCGGACGAGACCTTGAGCTCAATAACTCCGCTACTTTGCTCATCGCCGCGCACAATGTGGTGGGCGTTGGGAGCACCGTCTACGTGAATCTTTTCCGTTGTACCATTGCGCCGCACTTCGATGGTACCGCTGCCGCCAGCAACAACCTGCGCTCCGTGAGCACGATAGTTAATCCGCAAAGTGCCGTCGTTTCCTTGAGGCTCAATACGTTCGGGGGTTATAGACCACGTACCGTTGAGGTCGTATTGGTCAACAGCTAGACGATCTGCCGGTTTGAAGGTTCGGGTTCCGTTAGCGTAGCTTTCTTGCCCCGCAAAGTACATTGCGCGTTTAGAGCCCAGATACGTTTCAGGGGTTCGCGCATCATGCGCGTTTTGTGTTTCCTCTTGTGCATCATCCTTGTGAATAGGGTCTGGAAGCTGCACTTGTGGGTTTGCAGCTTTGAGAAGTTCGCGTACCTGTGCCTCAGTCACCTTATGCCCACCTTCACCATAGTGAACAGCACGAAGTTTACCTTCACTATCAATGAGATAGTGTGCAGGCCAATAGCGGTTGCTGTAAGCACGCCAAATAGCATAGTCGTTGTCTTGAACTACCGGGTATTTAATACCTAGGTTCTCAATGCCTGCCTGGACATTCTTACCTTCGTGTTCGAACGCATATTCCGGCGTGTGTACTCCCACTATTTCTAGACCATAATCATGGTATTTGGCGTAGAGCTCATTCAGGTGCGGTGCCGTCCTCTGACAGTTAATGCACGAGTATGCCCAAAAATCAACGAGTGTAACCTTTCCACGCATATGAGCGAGACTTGGCTGATTCTCAGTGTTGAAGTTACCCGTGCCACCTGCTAATTCCGGGGCAGAGCCGCAGTCCTGCAATTTTTCTTCATCGGGTCGGCACGAGCTTATCGACCCACCGGTGGAAGAAGAAATAATATTATTCTGCGTATCTTGACTGATAGTCTGCTCAATCCCTTCCGTATAATTCGGAATTGCGCGCTGCAGCTGGGCGGGAACGTTGAATACTAGTCCGATTGAAAGAGCGATCAAGAGTACACCCCGAGGCGGTGCGCACTCCACGCTGGTGGGTGCGGAACGTCTTAACTCGTTCTGCAATGCTTCGCCCCGCAAGAGCAAAGATCAACAGCGGAATAGCTGTTCCGAAAGCAAAAGATAGGGTGAGTGCTACGGTTTCGATACCGATGTTTCCGGTTGCGCCAGCAAGGGTAATAGCTGCAAGAACCGGACCTGCGCAGGGCACATAGACGAGACCGAGAGCAAGCCCCATGAGGAAGCCGCCACGTGTGGTGCTGCGTTTCGCTCCGAGTTTTGAGAATTTCGCGAAAGGTTTTTCAAGCAGGCGCTCCAACGGGGGTATAAGCATGCTCAGCCCAACAATAATGAGGAAGGTTATACCTAAAATCCTCAGCGTATCTTGCGGCAAGTGCAGGGCAGCAAGAATAACCGAACCGAGCAGGGTAAAGAGGCTGAAGCTCAGAACAAGCCCGCCTACAACTTGATAGGGACGCCAGCGTGATGCAGTACGCTGCATGGGTGCTGGAGCTGCGTTTCCGAGAACTGCGCTTCTGCGCGAGAATAAGGCTTGCACATTGTCCGCAGAATCTTTTGCTATGCCTGTTTGTCCAAATTCGGTAGATGCAGTGCGCGCTGAATCTGCACCGCCAGTGACGAGAATAACGGGCAAGATAGGCAGGATACAAGGTGAGATCCCAGTAATAAGACCACCGAGTATGCCAAGGATGATGAGCGATAACAGCATAGTTATTCTTCCTCATGGATTGGTAATGCGAGGCGATGCTGCCTCACGTGTTGTCATGGTTATATTCGGAACGAACTGCGGTTTCGGTTTGGTTGAAATTATTTTTATAGCGATGCCTGCACAATTGACAGCATCTTAATGAGGCCTTTTACTGCGCAATATTCAAGATCATGGATGTTTTTCTCAAGTTGTTGCGAGAGGTAGTCAGATACATCATTTAAAAATTTTTCTGAGGTTTTGCAATCCGAGCGGGCTGAATGTTCCGAATACCTAATGAGTCCAGTTTAGGATTCTGAATATTTTGCAATGGTACGGGCGCTCCTCCGCGTTACCTGTGCCGATATAAGATTGGAGTTACGTATGTCCGTTATTCTTCGCACTGCGTCTTTTGCAGCTGTTTCTCTAGCCCTCGTTGCTGGTGTTTCTGCATGTTCTTCTAACGCTTCTGATCAGAACTCATCGCCGAGCTCTTCTGCATCATCCACCCCCTCTTCTTCTGCCATGATGAGTTCAGACGCTATGATGTCTCCTTCAGCTATGCCAAGCCAGTCTGCCATGTCTGGGGACAAGATGGATGGCGACCACGGCAAGATGGACGGCGATAAAATGCAGGGAGATCATGACAACATGAAGCATGATGACAATAAGATGGACGGTGACAAAGGAGGCAAGATGGAAAACAAAGACGCCATGATGTCTCCTTCGGCTTCCGCCATGTCGAAGTAATATTTTGCCGGTATGCTGCTTTACACCCTGGAATATTTTCTAGGGTGTAAAACATACCTAAACTTCGCTTATCACCGACACAATAATCAAATGTCATCATAGGGCGTGAGATGATATGACCATGACTTTTTTGGATCGTCAGGTGACTTCGGCGTATCAAGAAGCTCAAAAAGCCACCCAAATTCCTCAGGAATATCAGCGCTTAACTGCGTTGATGGAGTGTGCTGCCGCAGGAAACGAACACTGTTTTGAAGCTCTATACGATGCGCTTGTTCCGCGTCTGTACGCGCTTATTAACCGCATTCTTCATAACCGAACGCATGCGGAAGAAGTTACTCAAGAAGTTTCTAGAAATATGGCAAAAAGCGCCTTTATACCGTGCAGAACGGGGTACTGTGTTGTCGTGGGCTGCAACTATTGCTCACCGCCGTGCGGTTGATAGGGTGCGCTCCGTTGCAGCCTCCACAGAACGTGATTTCACACGCGGTCTTGAGGAGTATCGCGAATCTTATCATCATGTTGATGACGCAATAGCTGCTTTTATGGATACGGAGGAGGTTCATCATGCTCTATCGGGTATTCCACGCGAACAAGCGCAGCTGCTCACTATGGCATATTTCGGAGGTAAATCACAGCGCGAGATCTCCGATGAAACGGGCATTCCTCTAGGAACTGTCAAAACCCGCATGCGCGCTGGCATGCAGAAACTACGTGAACGATTGGAGGGCACCCGTGAGCACTAAAGACTATCCCGAAGATTTTCCCGATAAACTCGACTATGCCCTCCACACGCTTTCACCAACGCAACGTATAGCGTTTGAATCGTGGACCCCCAAACACGAACGCGAAGATGCTAAGGCCGATGCTGCGGTTCTCTCTGAGGTTTTTGGTACTTCGCTCACTCCGCAAGAACCGTCCGCTGAGCTTAAAGCTCGTGTGATGGCGCAGGTTGCACATACCGAGCAAATCCAGCCAGTTAATGAGCTAGGTACAGATGATGTGAATGCCGAGCATAAGAGTGATCATGCCGATTCCGAAGGTTACTTTGCATCAGATAATGCAGACAACGCTCAAGCTATCGCAGACTCAGAGGATTCCGCTTATGCACGAGCTAAACGGCGTTGGTTCGGGGCTCAGGGTAAATTCTCACCATCTCGCATGACGGCTGCGGCAAGTATTATTATCGCTGCTGGTCTGGGCATATGGGGTTTCACGCAGCATCAGCAACTAGAACGTACCTCCCAGGAGCTTCAAGCCGCGAGGGTGTCCTCTTCGGCTCCAGCACATCCGGCAGCTGCACGACCTGGCGACCAGTCGATCGTCGAGCAAATCAGCATGGCTCCTGACCTTTCAATGGCCCAAGGTAAAGTCAACGGTATGCCAGTATCGGTCATGTACTCCCCTTCCCACAACATGGCGGGTGTTTCAACGACAAATCTGCCTGCGCTACCCGAAGGAAAGGTCTATAAACTCTGGTTTTACGATGCTCAGGGCAATATTGTGGGATCTGGAATCCTCAATTCTGCTGGTCGCGGTGCAGGGATCACAACCATGACAGAGCACGATCTGAGTACAGTCACCGACTTTGGTATCTCAATTGAAGATGAATCGGCTAATTCTCCTAGTCAGAAACCCGCTATGTTGGAAAACGTTGTGTAGCCTAACGCTTGCAGGCGCCCCATCCATACGCAGGTAAAGGTGATACATACCTTAGGGGTTCACCTCACGTTTTCGTAGAATAGTCTTCATGGCTAAAAAGAATAAAAGCGGCAAGAAAGGTGCCTCCACCGCTGCGGTCGCGCTCTTGAAGGAAACTAAGACTCCTTTTGAGATTCGTGAGTATGAGCATGTGGAGGGAGAAACCTCCTTTGGGCTGGAGGCCGCGCAGAAACTTGGCGCCAATCCTGAGCAAGTATTTAAAACGCTTCTTATTGTTCATGACAAAGATTTTGCGGTGGCGATTGTGCCGGTGAGCGGGCAGCTAAACCTGAAAGCGGCGGCACACGCCCTTGGTTGGAAGAATGCCTCCATGTGCGATCCGAAGATTGCCGAGCGCCGCACCGGCTATGTGGTGGGCGGTATTTCGCCGTTAGGACAGAAAACTCCTTCCCCCACACTCTTAGATGCGAGCGCCGAGCAGTATCAAACTATCTTGGTCTCTGGCGGTAAACGCGGGCTTGATATTGAGCTCTCCCCCGCCGACTTGCTTAAACTCACCGGCGGCAACTATGCGCCTCTTCGCGCCTGAGCAGCCGTGTCTTGAGCTGCGGATCCCTGCAACGGAGGACGCCGCCGAATGGTATGCGCTGTTCAGGGATACGCGCGTCATGGAGTATTTGGGGCGACCCGCAGATTCACTCGCCCACTATGAGGATATGGTGGTGCGGGCTCGCGCCGAATACGAGCGGGAAGGTTTCTGCCTCTACACGGTGCTGGCCAACGGTGAGGTGGCTGGTTTCACCGGAGCCCACCGGTGGTTGAATGATTGGGGTCCGGTCGGAGAGATTGAGCTGGCTTGGCGGCTTGGGTGCGCTTTCTGGGGTGAGGGCATCGCCACCCGCGCCGCCCAGCAGGTAATGGGTGAGCTTGCGGAGGCTGGGCATCAGCAAGTATTTGCTGTTATTCACGCCCGCAACCGGGCGTCGATGGCAGTGGCTCAACGTTTGGGGATGCACCAGCGCAGCAACTACGAGGCGCGACTAAAAGGCTTGAACCTGCCCGTTACCGAATGGGTCACGGACCTGTACCACCGGGAACAAAACCCGAGCCAGCACCGTTATAACGACGACAGCTCATAAGAGAAGATTTGAAGGAGTAGCAGTGGGAAATTCACTACCGGGTGTCGGTAAAATTGCGAAGAATTGGCGTGAAGTTCTCAAGCCCGAAGAGTACGCGGTACTGCGTGAAGGAGGCACCGAACGTGCTTTCACCGGCGAATACTGGGATACGAAAACCGAGGGTGTATATTCGTGCCGAGCCTGTGGGACTGAGCTTTTCCGCTCTGCTGAGAAGTTTGAGTCGCACTGCGGCTGGCCCTCTTTCTTCGCTCCACTCGCCGAAGATCGTGTGCGGTATCTGGAAGACACCACGTTAGGGATGCGCCGAGTAGAGGTACGTTGCGCCGCCTGCGATTCGCATCTGGGTCACGTGTTTGAAGGCGAAGGATACGATACTCCGACTGATCTGCGGTATTGCATCAATTCTGTCTGTCTCACATTGGAACCGCAGAAGTCGTAAGCTAGAGCTATTTACGAGACAATACTGCTGTTAGCCCGGTGCCGGTCCTTGGGTTTTCGGTATATTTGAAGAAACATGTAACGCACAGCGGCAACGGGTAGAATGGTGGAGTCATTGTTTTCAGCCCCGTCGAGGGAGCTACCAGAAACGGATATTCAAGGAACCACTTTCGATGAGTCTCAGCCCGAGTACCGAGCCTATCAAACTCCCCCCTATGCTCGGATTACCTGCTGATTTCACGGTTCCCGATGTTATTCCGCTAAATACCCCGTCAGTTCCGGTCCCCTCCATTATCAACACGGAGAGGGCACTTGAACGTGCTGCTGAATCTTTGCGTGCTGCATCCGGTCCGGTCGCAGTCGATACGGAACGCGCACAGGGTATACGGTACGGGATCAGGGCTTTCTTGGTGCAGCTGAAACGCGAAGATAAGCTCTACCTGATCGATCCCGAAGCTTTTTCTGACCTTAGGATCATCAACGATGCTCTAGCAGATGCCGAATGGATTATTCACGCGGCAACTCAGGATTTTCCGAGTCTGGATCTTCTTGGAATGCGACCGCGTCTTCTCTTTGATACCGAGCTCGGTGCACGTTTAGCGGGCCTGGAACGGGTGAACCTGGGAGCTGTTGTCGAAGAGCTTCTGGGGTACAAACTTGAGAAAAAGCACTCCCAAGAAGACTGGTCACAACGTCCTTTGCCAGAGTCTTGGCTCAACTATGCATGCCTTGATGTTGATGTACTGGCAGATTTACGCGATGCCTTGGAAGAGGTTTTAGAAAACCAGGGAAAACTTGAGTATGCCCGCCAGGAATTTGCCTATCTCTGTTCGCTGCCGCCCGCTGACCCAGCTGCGAAGAAAGCCGAACGGTGGAGGAAAACGAAGGGACGGAACACGCTCCGGTCCGTACCGCAACTAACAGCCCTGCGGAATCTTTGGTTCGAGCGCGATAAATTAGCGCAGAAGAAAGATATAGATTCTAAGGCTTTACTCTCAGATGCCGCGCTCGTTGAGGCTGCGCAGAAAATGCCTCGTAATGTACCAGCTATCATGGCGATTCCGGGGTTCCGTACTCGACTGTTGAAACGTGAAGGTCCCCGCTGGGTGCGTGCGATAGTATCAGCTTCTCGGGGTGAGGACCCGGCGCCCTACACCATTCCGGCAACCGCCCCTCCCCCGCTTAAGGCTTGGGAAACGAAACGCCCTATTTCACTAGAGATTCTTAGCGAAGTGCGGAAGATAGTACAACGGGAGTCAGAGCGGCTCAATATTCCAGCACAGAATATTATCAGTGCTGATTGTATACGGCGTCTGTGCTGGGATCCGCCCGAGCCTTACTCTCAAGAGGCCCTTCTTGAGGCTCTTCGCTCGCATGATGTGCGCCCGTGGCAGATTGAAATCCTCGCCCCGGATCTTCATGAAGTTTTCCAGCGACACCTTGGCTAATGCCTTAACACATGGATCTCTCAACCCAAGAAAAATATGGAGGCGCACGCCACACAACAAAACGGCTTATTCGCGTGCATACGACTTATCCTCTAGATTTATAAGAGAGCGACACGCAGCTATCCCACAGGTACGGTCGCCTCAGCATCACACAAGCCCGGCTTCACACACCGGAGAATTCAAGGAGGAACGATGAACGAAGTACCATCGTGCACCTGTTCGTGCGCACAATCAGAAATTTCTGCGCACGAGCCAAACTCTCAGAGCATTCAGGAGCTGGAGCATAAACTTTCGCGCCGAAATGCACTCGTAGCGGGGGCTACAGCTACCGCAGGGGCTCTTGCTTTAAGCGCCTGTGCCGAAGGTTCCAGCGGTGGTGGCGGAGGTGGCGGTAACGGTGCTGCCGGGCCAGAATCCCCCACCGATATTGCGGCAGCTTCGGAGGTACCCGTCGGCAAAGCGGCGAAACTTACCAAAGGCGGTGTTACCGTTATCGTATCTCAACCTGAAGACGGTGTCTTCAAGGCTTTTAGCTCCACCTGCACCCACCAAGGATGCCAACTCAACGTACAAAACAACAGCCAAATTGTGTGCCCATGCCACGGTTCTCAGTTTGCGCTCGCCGATGGCTCAGTCAAAGGCGGACCGGCCGAGTCACCGTTAAAATCCTATAAAGCAGAGGTGAAAGACGGCAGGATCATTGTTGGAGGATAATACCTTTCACATATGGGTATTGACGGTATATTAGTTTTCAACGTCTAGATTTCGTGTCAATAAAAACGTTAGGGGGTGTGTGAAAATCTACACACCCCAACGTTTTATTTTTGCACTCGGTCAATCACCACAAAAAATTACTGAGTATGCCGAGGCTTTGCCCTTCTTCGCGTGCGAAGGGAACCTTATCGCCCGCAAGCTGGGCGAGAATATCGGCAGTAATGGTTTCCGCGCACAAACCAACATCTTCCAGGATTTCCTCACGTGACGCATGCGGTATAAATTCTGCCGGTAAGCCGAGCTCACTCAACGCCGTGTCCACGCCAGCCGCACGCATCTCTTGGCGAATGCGTGAACCCACACCGCCCGCACGCACACCATCTTCGAGAGTCACAACGATGCGGTGGTCTCGTGCAAAATCCACCACCGAATGCGGAACCGGCATAACCCATCGCGGATCAATCACCGTCGAATGGATGCCCTGCTCGGCAAGGCGCTCAGACACTTCGAGCGCTACCCGTGCCATAGCGCCAACGGCAACAAACAGCACATCGCGCTGCCCAGTTTCAGGATGCGGCCGCCCGGTGCGGGTCAGCACATCCACCCCGTCAGAGCGGCGTTCCAGGGCAGCGATATCTTCACCCACCGACCCCTTTGGGTACCTGACAACGGTCGGTGCATCATCAATAGCGACGGCTTCACGAAGCGCTTCACGAAGCGTCGCAGCATCGCGTGGGGCGGCCAAGTTTAACCCAGGAATAAACTGCAAAAGCGATAAGTCCCACATGCCGTGGTGACTTGCGCCGTCAGGTCCAGTAATGCCGGAGCGGTCAAGAACCAGAGTCACGCCCGCCTTGTGAAGAGCAACATCCATCAAGAGCTGATCGAAGCCGCGGTTTAAGAAGGTCGCATAGAGCGCTACCACAGGGTGCATACCGCCGTATGCCAAGCCCGCACTCATCGCAACGGCGTGCTGTTCTGCGATACCAACATCAATGACTCTGTTCGGATGCGCTTGCGCGAATTCACGTAGACCCACAGGAATGAGCATGGCACCGGTAATGCCCACAATGTCCTCGCGTTCATCCGCGATCTGTTTGATCTCACGACCGAAAACACTCGTCCATGACTCTTCAGTGCTGGTTGAGACAGGCTTACCGGTAAGAGGATCAATCCGTCCTACCGCATGGAATTGATCATCATCATTCGCACGTGCCGGAGCGTAGCCGTGTCCTTTCTCTGTAATAGCGTGCACAATCACCGGGCCGCCGTAGTTCTTAGCGGCACGCAAGGCGGTCTCAACAGCTTCTTGATCGTGCCCATCAATTGGACCAACATATTTCATGCCGAGATCTTCAAAAATACCCTTGGGGACCACAACGTCCTTAATACCGACCTTCATGCCGTGCAGCCCCCCGGTAAATCATCTGCCCCAGCGGCCCACCACGCTGCAGACCACGGCGCATAGCATCAAGTGCCCGATCGTATCGATGGTCAAGACGCATACGGTCAACCTGCTGCTGCACCTCGTGCTTAAGTGCCGTCAGCTGGTTAGCAAAACCGCCAATAGTAGGCGCATACGATCGACCATTGTCATTGACTACAATAACGACTTTACGACTACGGTCGGCAGCGATATTATTCACGGCTTCCCAGGCCATGCCTCCGGTCAACGCACCATCACCGATTAAAACCACCGTATAGCGGTCATTTTCTCCGTTGAGAGCGTAGGCGCGTGAAATACCATCAGCCCAGGAAATTGATGATGAAGCGTGCGAGGACTGAATAATATCGTGTTCAGACTCGCCACGGTCCGGGTACCCCGACAAACCGCCCTTTTGGCGCAGGGTGTCAAAGGCGTGACGACCAGTCACCAGCTTGTGTACATAGGACTGATGCCCTGTATCAAAGAGAATAGAATCGTGGGGCGAATTAAAAATACGGTGGATACCAAGAGTCAGCTCAACAACGCCAAGATTGGGACCTAAATGACCACCCGTTGCAGAAACATTCGTTACTATAAACTGACGGATCTCTTCAGCGAGTTCACGCAGCTGCTCGTAGCTGAGGGGGCGCAAATCCCGAGGTTCACGAATATCGGACAAGAACCCTGAGGATTCCTTGTTCGCCTCGTTCTCAGCAGACATACACTCTCCTTCTGCACAGTTGAGGTCAACAATGTACCTCTAGGTCTAACAGTTAAATTCTAACGGGTTGGGCTATATATACCCATTTGAAGGTTGCCGAAAAAAGTCATGGTTACCGTGTTCTCCATCTTAGGTACATACAGTTTTGCTGTATCTACGGGAATTTACTTATGACGTTTTGACAGACGCGCCGGACGAATACGCGCAGGCGCACGGTGAAAAAGAGCAAGCGTCTCAACATGATGCGTATTAGGGTACATATCAAATGCCCGTACCTGTACGAGATCCCAGCCTAGTTCACGCAAAATAGCTGTATCGCGTCCCAAGGCAGCAGGATCACATGCCACATATAGAATGCGCCCGGGTTTGAGTTCGTTGAGGCGCTCCAAAACTTTGCGGTTTGCCCCTTCGCGAGATGGGTCAAGTACCACGGCATCCGGGGTAGGTATCTGACCAAGGCTATGTGCTGCTTTAAGATCTTGAAGGCTTTGTGCAACGTCTCCGCGAATAACCTCAACCCGGGTTTCCTTGGAGTTATCGCTTCGGGAAGGACCATCCGGCGCGAAGTTGGAACGCGCATCACGGTGCGTTACCGGGGAACCTTCAACGCTGATAACCGTTCCTTCTGAGCCAACAGCATCCGCGAGCGCTGCTGTAAATAGCCCAGCACCGGCGTATAGGTCGAGGGCGCATTCGCCCAATGTTGGGCGGAGCATGGTTAACATGGTTCCCATGAGAGTTGAGGGGGCACAGCGGTGAATCTGCCAGAAGCCACCTGCGGAGACCTGATAGCTGAACCTTCGCGGACCAAAACTTACTTCTTCGGTTACGGAACGTAGCCCACCACCAAGGAGTATATCTCCCTGACGCACACGCCGATAAGGGCTATGCACGCTGGGCTGCCCCGAACGCTTGCTCGGTTTTGCTTTCGATCCGCTATAGGGAGTGAAGAAAAGCGAGATTTTACGCTTAGCAAGCTCGCCCCAAAGCTGGATGCACTGCCTTTCAATCTCTTTGGCGACGTGGGTTGTCTCAAACCGGGGGTCAACCATGAATTGGAGCAGAATACGTCCGCGTGAAGACAGTGTTGCTTCCAGTTCTCGAACGCCTCGCAGGTTGAGCTTGTGAAGTTTTAGGTCACGTAACTCGCGTGCCACGAGGGGAAAATCAACGACGGGTACCGGCTGCGAGCTGTGGTAGGGGTACATGCCGATGCGCCAATACGTGGTACCGTCTTCAATGCTTTTAGCGGTGGTGTACCGTATACGAGATCGCCAGGAGAGGTCGCCTTCGACGAGGTCTCGATTAGGCATAGACTCAACGATAAGGTTTGTTAAGAGTGGTGATTCTAGAGGGATGCCGCCTAGCGATGAAGCTGAGTTCGTACGATCTCGGCTTTGTAACGCCGTTGTTCAGAGGGTTCTAGGTGTCCATATTCCATCCCACCAAGAAGCTCTGCTATGCCGGTGAGTTTCTGACGTTCTTCGGGGGTTTTGAGGGCATCTGCCTGTGCCCAGGGATGCTTACGGCGCACTGGTGCAGGCACTTTGACGGCTACAACATCTGCAAAGTAGAAACGGTTTTTGGGGCCTATTGCGGTGATCCGAACTTGGGCTTCTTCACCCACTACACCGTGCCGTACGAAAACGACCCCGGCGTGCGTACGTGCAACGAGTGCTCCCCCGTGGGCGGGTGTCTCACAGGTTACCTGGATTAGATCGCCTATAGTGTACCCCTGCTCCGAGGTAACGTTATCCGCACCGGAGTCACGTACTGTGCTGGTTTCAGGGGTGTTCACGCGTCTTCTCCTTACAGAATTCTGATGTGAAGCATTCTACACCGCTTATTTTTAAATAACCGTTCAACCCTGCCATAAGCATGAGAAAATCTCAAGGGTTCTCATGGAATATCACGTTTTTTCTGTGTGGGTTGAGCCCCGATACATCGTATCGTTTTTATGGGAGTGAACGGAGGTATCAATGTCCTCGGTATCAATGGACGTTGCATTCTCATGAATGCTCCACGGAACAGTCACAAGAATAACATTAGGCTCTTGCTCTAAAACTTTCTTAAGCTGTTTGACAGTTCGCGGATGAATGAGGCGCTGCCACCAATGTTCCGGAACAAACTCTGGAATGTAAACGGCAATAACATCCCGCGATGTATTGTTCTGAATACGGCGCACATAGTTATGTACGGCTTGGACGGTATCGCGGTAGGGTGAGTCAATCACCGAGAGTCGTACAGGAATCCGCATGCGATCCCAGCGAGTCTTCACATCGTCAAGAGTGGCCTGGTCGTTATTAACGGTCAGAGCTTCCAGCGTTGAAGGATGGGATGCGCGCGCATAGGCTAGGGCACGAAGCACGGGTTTGTTGAGATCTTTCGTGTAAACAATGGCGTGAACCCGTGAAGGCAGCGAGGATAGATCGGCGGTTTCTAGATCTTCATATGGTATTTCTGCCGCTTTGATGACGGCATCGTAGTGTTTACGGGTTATCATCATGCCCCCGAACAAGGTAGCGATTATAAGAAGCGAAAGCCAGGCACCCGCCATGAACTTAGTGACAACAACGGTAATGAGTACAGCGGCGGTCACGATAACCCCGATGATACTGACGGCTAGGTCACGGATCAGGTGTCGGCGCGAAGTAAATGCCAGTGTAATGCGCAGTTTTCGGATGCGGTAGCTCACTACCGATCCCTGAGTGAGCAGCATCGAGAGGAACATACCCACGAGATAGAGCTGAATGAGCGAGAAAATATCCGAGCCAAAAAGCAGCGTTAGACATGTTGCCATAACAGCCAGCAGGAGAACCCCGTTACGGTAGAGGCCCACAGAGTTGATACTCCGTAGCTGAACTGGCAGATACCTGCGATCAGCGAGAGCAGATGAACTCAACGGAAAACCGATAAAAGCTGTAAAAGACGCTATGGTCAGCACTGCAACTGTGGCAAAACAAGCAGCTGAGGTATGAGCGGGGCACCATCATAGATAGCGAGTGCTATCTGATAGAGCGCGGGTTTCTGGTGGAAGAATTCGCCCGGCGCGCGCCCCTCAATCAACAAATATTGTGTGGTGTCATGCACCATAGTAACGCCGGTAACTTGGGCTATGTAAAGTATGCTGACGAGAAGCACACCCGTTATGGTACCCATAATCATGAGGGTGAGGGCGGCATTATGTTTTTTGGGGCGCCGGAAGAAACGCACGGAGTTTGAGATCGTGGAAACTCCGGAGAGCGCAACGGCACCCGCTGAAAAAGACCGTGAGATCAAGAAGAAGAACGCTATGCCAATCAGCTGTGAATCGACGTTTTCGGGGAGTACCGAGTAGTTTGCCGATTCTGCTTTAGCAAGCACACCCATCCAGGATTTGATAATTCCAATGCACAGCGTAACGCCTAGAATCGCGAGGAAAATATAGAGCGGCCAGTGTGCTATCTTTCCCATGAGTTGTAGACCGCGCAGAGACACTACGGTCAAAATAATGATGAGCAGTATTGCGATGACGCTGCGATGATCTTGTAATTCTGGGTAGAGTGCCACCAGGAATGTTGCCGCCGACGACATGGAAACGGCAACCGTAAGCACGAAATCAAGAAGTACCGAGGTCCCCAAAATAACGGCGGGTTTACTGCCCAACCGCCGGTGCACTAGTTCAAAATCGCCTTCGGCAGCGACCTGATTAATGTTGTATCGGTAGGTTCCTACGATCATAAGACCTACGACGGCGACCGCTAACCCAACCCAAGGGGCATAGACAATGGCTGCGTTACCCGCAACGGCGAGCATCAGAATAATCTCGTCGGCGGCGTATGCGACAGACGAAATACCGTCAGAGCCGAAAAGGGGTAGGGCAAAACGCTTAGGCAGCGACATGGCCGCTACTTGACGCGAATCTACCGGCTTACCGGTGAAGGCGCTGCGAATTTTTTCCCAACGATATTTCACAGGTTTAAGGCTATCCGCCTGCGGGGTAAAGCTCAATTTTATTTGCCGTGTGTTTCGCAGGTCATCGGGCGTTTAGTGGTCTTACTCGGTACACTTAACAGGAAAACCGGTCGTCTGTTGAGGAGGAAAGCACATGCCCCATTTCGTCATTATGGGTTCTGGTCGTGTGGGAGTTATGCTTGCCCGTACTCTAGAGGCTTCGGGGCATACGGTAGCCGTTATCGATCAAGATGAGCGAGCTTTCCAGCCCTTGCGTAAAGGGTTCAGCGGGCAGTTGGTGACCGGTGTCGGTTTTGACCAAGAAACGCTCAAACAGGCGGGTATTTCGGACGCGTACGCTTTTGCTGCTGTATCTTCGGGAGATAATTCAAATATTATTGCCGCCCGCGTGGCGCGTGAGACTTTCAAAGTAAAAAATGTTGTTGCCCGAGTCTACGACCCAAATCGTGCCGAATTCTTTCAGCGTCTAGGTATTCCCACGGTAGCCGCCGTTCGGTGGTCAACGGATCAGGTGCTTCGTCGTCTGTTACCGGAGCAGGCGCTCAAAGGGTGATTTTCGGGAGCCATCGGGCAGGCTCATGCTTACTGAGATTCCGCTGCATGAACAATGGGCAGGCCATGCACTCGTGGATATCGAGCGTGCTGCCGGGGTGCGCATCGCCTACATTACCCGATTCGGTGAAGGCATGCTTCCGCGCCCAGATACCGCCTATCAGCAGGGAGATACCGTACACATTATGATGCGCACGGACGATATTAACGAAGTCTCTCGGATTCTTTCGCGGTCGCCTCGTACTGATGAAGACGTCGAGTACAGTACCGATCCCCGACTGGATTGGTTCCATGCGAAGCCGATAGACCCGGCGCAGCACCCCAGCGACCGCCGTCGCCCGAAAGCATAAGGAGCTTATAACATGAAGGTACTTATTGTTGGGGCCGGTTCCGTGGGAGCATCTATCGCTAAGGAGCTCAAGGCGAATGGGCACACGGTCACTATTATTGATTCCAAGCCTGAGATGAAAAAACGTACCGATCTGCCGGGGGTGCGCTGGCATATTGGTGACGCCTGTGAGCTATCTGTTTTGCGCCAGGTACACCCGAATACCGCTGATGTGATTGTTGCCGCCACCGGTGACGACAAAGTTAATCTGATGGTATCTCTACTGTGCCGCAGCGAGTTTGGTGTACAACGCACTGTAGCGCGTGTGAATAATCCCCGGAATGAGTGGCTTTTCGACGATGCCTGGGGCGTGGATGTGGCAGTTTCCACTCCGCGTTTGATGACGGCTCTCGTGGAGGAAGCCGTCGAGGTGGGCGATGTGGTACGTCTGCTTACACTTCAGGCCGGCGGGGCGACGTTGGCGGCGTATACGGTACCGCTCGATCATCCTGTGATTGGCTACAGGATAGACCATGTGCAATGGCCAACCGATACGGTACTCACCGCCATCTTGCGCGATGGTGTTCCGGTTGCACCTTCCGCCGATGTTGTTATTGAGGGTGGCGACGAACTTTTCTTCATCACAACGCTTGACGGAGAAGACCAAATTCGGGCGCTCTTCGCCTAGATTATCTCTCCCCTCCTAGATCACCAACGAAAATGAGCTATTTCTCAGCTGAAACGCGCGAAATATAGACGCACGTTTAGCGTCTCTATGATGGCTGAGGATTGTGTGAGGTCTAAAAGCTTCCGCCGTCTCCCCCGCCAAAGCCTCCGCCGCCACCGTCAAAACTTCCGCCGTCACCTCCGCTAAAGCTAATTCCAGAGTCCGAGGAGCTGTTGTCGGCAGGAGTAAAGCCGTCACCGTACCAGGATCCCCACGAGTATTGCCAAGGATCGACATCCCAGCCGCTCGTTTCGGGAGTAGCACTGTTTGCATAGGTTCCGTGTGTAAGAACGTTCTGAACCGGGAACCAGTAGGTTCGGCCGCTCCCGGTTTTCTCACTTTCTTTTTGGTCAAGTTCCTGCAGCTTCTTCAAAACAGCATTTACGCTGAAAACACCAACAGTTGTGGGAACGGCATAACGTTGAGCTTCAAGCACGAAATCTTGCGCGTCGAGGCGTCCTGAGAGTTCTGGGTATAAATATTTTCCGGTTTCTTGTGCCCATTCATGGGATGCCCGCACCAAACGGAGCGCTTCTTGGCGGTCTTCAAGAACTCGGGTAGTGCTCTCATGCTCAGTCTCTAAAAGATCTTGGATGCGTTGCAGCTGAGCACATTCCTTAATATCCTCTGGCTGTAGAGAGAGATAACCCAGAGGCGCATACATTCTAGTTTCAATGAGAAGACGTTCCGCAATTTTTTGAATTATAGAAATTAGAGTCTGTTCAAAAATATCTTTTATATCTTGTGGCATAGGAATAGGAAAACCTTGATATATCCTCATAACCCACTCCAAAAAATGGTCTGCAACAGCATAAAATTCTTCGGACTCAAGAGACTTCGCATAGTTACTTATTTCTTGTATGCGACTATCAAAATATTTTTTGAAGAATCTATTTTCATGATCTTGTGCAAAATCAAAAAGATAATGCGCAAGATGAGAAGAACTTTCTTCAATATGTGCGGGAGCATCAACAGATTTTTCCCATTCCTTAAGAAATTCTTGAAGTTTAAAAAATAGAATCCAAAGAGCAACTTCTGCATCCTGCGCAATATATGCACTCTTGAATATTTTGATGCGTTGCTCGTCCGATACGTTGCGAGAAACTAACAACAGCTGCTTTTCCGCTTCAGTAAGATTATCATCAATATCGCTTAATAGATTATCAAGTGCAGCAGAATACATAATAATTGGTTCAACTATTGAACTCTTCTGTTGCCGTCCCTGCAGTAATACATCACTTAGCTGCGGAGCTAATGAAGCAACTTTAGTTTTAGCATTTTCAAAACATTCTCGGCGCAGCTCTAAATCTTTGCTTATGTGAGAGCGCAGTACGGGAATTTTAATCTTATTTATAGGATCTTCAAGACGTTGGGCTTTACTCCGAATAAAGGCATAAGCATGCCTTATCGCTTCATCATCTGCTTTAATAGATTCATGTCCAGACTCCCAGTGGTTCTCAGCGTCATGTAAATAACGGTATGCCTGGGCCAAATGCCGATGATTGCTATATGTTTCCACGGTGTCCTCATCAGAAAGATTCAAAATATCTTTATGCAACAGCATAATATAATTTACATAATCGACATAACCTGCCCAGAATACGTATTCTCTAACACGAGTTTTGCGCCCATCAATTTCTAGATTAAAATATTCTATAGACTCCTGTGAAATAGGTTTTTTATAGTTCAAATACCTCTGGCTTTCATTTTTAGCCTCCCCCAATGTTCGTATAAAAGCAAAAGAATCTCTAGGCTTCACCACCTGGGTATACAGATTTTCCGCACTATATTCTTGGCTAACAAGGAAATAAAGAGTATGGATAACCATGGTATCTAATATTAAAAGTGAGAAAAATGTATATGTTGTAAATACCCAGATACTTTTATCATCGAATGAAATAGCTAAACCCATAAACATTAAGGGAAGATACCCCCAGGCTACAATCTCAAAAAATTTTGTCTTTGTAACTTCATACCTATAAGCACCTAATATCAACTCCCATAGTACATACCACAAAAATCGCGAAAGAATAACAGACGCTGTAAAAATAACAGCACCAGATACGACATTTACTGGATTATCTCCACGTAATGCAATAAGAATTACTGCACACGCGCTAATAAAAAATGCAAAAATTAAAATAGATTTAGCATATAATGATTTTAAAATACTTACCATAACTTACTCCTTGGGTGGTTGGATAGACCAGGAGGCTACAAAGACGTCACTAAGCATACTTTAAGCATGCTTAGTGACGTAAAGAGTTTTATAAGGTTTCAGCCGGATCAGATACTCGCCACGCCAGCCAGATACCCGCCGCGTACAGAGGCAGCCCCATAACGATGCGCATAGCACCTAAGACTTCGGTAGCGTTCATATAGTAAAGCGGTATTTGGATCGCAAGTCGCAACAGCAAGACAGCCGCCATAATCCACGTTGCCAGCTTATAGGCTTTCAAACGTTCGGGTTTCTGTCGCCAGGTAAGCTGCTCTCCTCTGATATACCCGAAAATGAGTCCCGCCAGAGGCCAACCCACGATAATCGAAGCTATGAACGCAACACTGTAAATGCCGTTTGTCCAAAACCCCGGCAAATAGTAGTCGGCAGCGTTCCCTGTGCGAAAAGCAGTGAAAGCACAAATTGCAACACCTACAATACCCGACACCGCAGGTATGAGTTTACTGCGCTGTATAAGGCGCAGCGCGGTAAAAATACCTGCAGCTGCTACCGCGATAACTAAGGCCAAGTTTAAATCTTTGGTGACCGTGAAGAAGATAAGGAAGAGTAGTGAAGGCAGAGAAGTTTCTACGAGTCCACGCCACCCGCCAATTGCATGGAGCACATCCACATGACCTGACTCTGTACGGCGGATATTGCCCCCCAAAGAAGCGCCCAAGCTCTTACCTAATGACTCTTGCCCCGATATCGAGTTTGTCTCTGCACTCTGGGCACCGTCAGAGGCATACTGGTTATTCAAATGCTGAGGGTCATGTGGAGTATTAACCACGTCGAGGATCCTTTTCTAAGAAGTATTGGGGAACAATCTCGTATCGGGGGTTGTACATCACGGGCGGATACGTGTGCGTTGAAATAACACCAGAGCACCGCAACAGGCATCCCGCCAGTAAACCAGGAACCACACGCTGCCCATGCCAAATAAGGGTTACTCTTTCTCCCACAGAAAACGGTGGACGTGAGGGGAACCGCACTTCTAAGCTCTCCGTCATGGGGTTCTTCCCCAAAACTGATTGTTGCTGGTCTCCATCAGGCATAATGGTCTCAGCATTCTGCGAGTCTTCCTGCTCATCGTCAAAGTCTTCGCCAGGAGGCTCAACAATAGGCATACCAATCAAAGCTAGAGGACTGGCCCATTGAAGCGGTTTTGATTTCGCCACGATAAGTTCTGCTTGGTAGAGCGGTTTATCGTAAACAGCAGGAATCCACACCTGATCGATACGGCCAGCTAGGCGAACACGAAAACGTTCGGGGTACTCCGCCTCAATTTGAGAAGAAGTCCCCGAACCGGGTGCAGCGTGGCTGTTATCTATGCGCGGCATTACCCAATCTCTGTAATCTCGGGTCCGCGACGAGGCATTGGGCGTAGTTCGCGTTTGTCCTCGTTCTTCTTTTTCTTCGTTTCAGTCTCTCGACTACTCACCTGCTCCTCAGGTTCCTGCTCTTCATCGCCTGAGTCGTCTAAGGTATATATCTGTTCCGGCATCGTCATGGGTAATAGCTCACGTGGCGGGCGGGGGTCGTCGCCACGATTGACAATAGCGGTACGGAAGACCTCTTCAATCGCTTCAGCAGCTTCTTCATTGCCTAGAACGGCCTCGCCAGAAATAACACCGCGTAAGAACCACCGAGGGCCATCGACGCCAACGAATCGTGCGATGCGCTCCCCTCGTTTCCCGTCCTCAGTCGTAGCGGGAAGGCGGGTTAGCATCTCGGCGCCGAACTCACCCGTATACATTTCGGCGGTTCCACCCTGCGATGCTACAGACTCGGCAAGATCATGCCGAATATCATCCCATATGCCAGTACTACGAGGCGCTGCGAACGCCTGAATCTGGAGGGTTCCACCAGCACGAATACAGGTTGCGGCAATTACAGCTCCCGTACCTTCGTCCATCTCAAGACGCAGATTTAGGCCGTCAAGCATCTTAATATATAGAGCACCAAGGTCGATGTATTCTTCGGTATCATCAACCTCACCAATATCGTGGGGGCCTTCAGAACGGTCGTAGATAACTACCTCGGGCTCTTCATCATCACGATCGACCTTGTTAAGGCTGGACTTAGACTTAGCTTTGGTTAGCTCAGCATCTTCTTTATTGGAGTCTTTAGAAGTAACCTTAGTAGTTTTCTCTTCTGCTTTCTTACGCTCATCGTCAGAGCTTTTCTTGCCAAAACCAAACACTGAATATCCCTTACTGGTAGATGTTAGTGCGTCTCATATTGTATGCAGATATTGTATATTTCTTTGTGCGATTAAAGTCTATTATCTGCCGAATTACGCGGTAAAAGATTATTTCAAGCCGCTTGAGCCGAATCCCTGAGATCCTCGTTCGGTTTCGTCAAGGTTCTCTACCACCACAAAATTAGCGTGTTCATAACGCTGAATGACAAGCTGGGCAATACGATCACCACGCTTGATTTGGAAGACTTTGCACGATCCGTATTCAATAACGTCACCATAAGTTCACCGCGATACCCAGAATCGACAGTTCCCGGTGCGTTAACAATTGTGATGCCGTGTTTAGTAGCAAGCCCCGAACGCGGATGCACCAACCCTACATATCCTTCAGGAAGAGCAATAGCAATACCGGTAGGTACAAGTGCTCTCTCTCCAGGCGCCAGTGCAAAATCTACTCGTGAACGCAGGTCTGCGCCCGCATCACCAGGATTGGTGTAAGACGGTGCTGGGAGCTCTGCATCAAGCATCTTAATCTGGACATCAATGGGATTAATCATGTCTTTCACTCTACCGAACATACGGGGCTACGTCATCTCTGTCCCCTTAGCGTACAGGAGTTTCACATAAGTACTGCACGGTGCTGGAGTGCGCAGAAAATAACCTCGGTTAGAATGTTGAATATGATTTTCTGCCCAGATGGTGCACACACTCTATGTTTCTAGACGCCATCTGAACAGGTACCCAACAAGATTAGAAGGACTATTACGATGGCTTCTTCGTCACCTCATACGCTCTATTATGAGCGTCTTTCTCCTGGACCTGGCATGTGGTTTCTCACGCTGTGTGCCGGGGGTGCATCTTACCTGGTGGGCGCTCCTATTGGTATTCCGGTGGGTATTATTGCTGCTGTCGTTATTACGCTTCTTCTCGGGTGGATTTTATATTTCTCCGCGCCCACTATCGAGATATCGCAGGATTGGGTTCGTGTGGGGCGAGCAAGTATTGAGCGTGCTTATGTGGGTGAAACACACGCATTTCGTGGCGAACAGGCCCGTATTGCGGCTGGTCCCGACCTTGATGGGCGCGCATATATGTGTTTTCGCGGCTGGATTACACCAAAAATCCGCCTCGATATTACCGACCCTGCCGATCCAACCCCCTATTGGATTGCTTCAACCCGTAATCCCGAAAAAATAGCCGAGATTCTAAACGGCTAGTTTTCTTTGCAGCTAAAAGGGCGGTCTCCCTGAGGAAACCGCCCTTGAGTCGTATGGTTTAGCTTCTTATCCTTCGCATTCTACGCAGTACAGCAGACCGTCTTCTTCACGCGCAATCTGCGAGCGGTGACGAACCAGGAAGCAGGATGCGCAGGTGAATTCGTCTTCCTGTGCGGGCAGAACCACTACGTTGAGCTCTTCATTGGAGAGATCTGCACCGGGCAGCTCAAAACTTTCTGCCGCGGTATTCTCATCCTCATCCACCGCCCCGGACTGCATCTCCGAACGGTGCGCGTTCAGCTCTTCGTAGGATTCTTCGTTCTGTTCGTCATCCTGCTTGCGGGGTGCATCGTAATCAGTTGCCAAACTATCACGCTCCGTCGTTTTTGGTGGGCTGAAATCCTACCGCCCACGGTGGTCTAAATAGGTAGTACCCCATCACATATCGGCGTGTTATGCGACGGCGGCATGCAGGTATTGTTCACTATTGATACCCATTTTGTCTAATCGGGACGCAGTTAGTGAACTTTTAGCCGTCATAAAGGCCTCTTGGAAGGTATCAATTTAGGATTTTTTCACGATGTTTTGGGGGTTTTACTACCGTTTTTTGCGGCTCTCACGGTACCCTTGGTAGGTAACTTTATGTTTTTAACCGGCATAACGGCATGGTTGTGGTGTTGCCCCACCCATGAATTTGGAGGTTCTTATGCTTGAATTGCGTCTGATTGGCGTACATGATGACGGTGAAAATCTGGTGCTTGAGTCTGCTGACGGCACTAGGTTTCTCCTTCCAATTGACGCGAATCTGCGCACAAGCATCACTAAGGCACGACGCATCCAGCCGCTTCGCGGGCGAGGTACTAAGGGGGCTTTCGGTCCACGTGATATTCAAACTCGTTTCCGACAGGGTGCCAGCGTAGAAGAAATTGCTGAAGAGTCCGGCTGGGAACCGGAGCGCGTGCGCAGGTACGAGTGGCCTATCGTGGCGGAGCGCTCGCACATTATTCGCGCCGCTCAAAACGTGAAAGTGGGACGGCGTGATTCAGCTTCTGGCATAGGGCAAATTCCTGTCACTTCTCGCGGCTCGTATTGCCGAGATTGCGCACCAGCACGGTTTTGAGGATGCCACCCAGGATTGGGAGACTAGGCAGAAAGAAAACGGGCAGTGGCGAGTCGAAGCCGACTTTGCGCTCTCCGACGAGGCACGCGCGAACTTGTCTGAGAAGGTGCGGTTCCCCGCTCGTTGGACCTACAATCCGGCTAATCAAGGGCTGTACGCATCAAATGAGGCAGCATACTTCCTGATGGGAAGCCCGGCTGCGGTGGCAGCTGCGGCTAAGAAAACTTCTTTAGACGGCGAAGATGAAGAGCACGAAGAGCATCCGGAGGCAACCGCCCCGGTGCAGCAGCGGCTTGTGACTACTCATACGACTCCGGTACACGTTAATGCGCCTACCTCTTCTTTGAAGGGCGAAAGCCGTGACGAACGTAAACTCAATGAGCTTCTCGAACGCGCCCGCTCGGTACGCCCGGTTACTCCCGTGGTGGAAGAGCCGGAAGTGTATGAGCCTGAACCGGATACCCCCCGCAGTCAGTTGAACCCGTTGATGAACATGACAGCGACGACTCTGCTCCTTCGACGCCCGAGCATGCTCATCACACTTCGGAGCCTAAAGGTGAGCATCACCAAAACAATCGTGATGGGAACAAGACCAGTTCTTCGAAGAAGCAGCGCCGAAGCATTCCCGCATGGGATGATATCCTTTTCGGCGGGCGTAAATAGTAGTTAATTTCTTACTAGGATTCCTGAAGACACAGACAATTTAGCCTTGTCGTCCTTGACGTTACGAGGTCGGCAGATACCGCAGAGGAATAAGACGCTCCGCATCGGTCAGCGAACCGTGCTGCCCCACCATAGCGAGTGCGCGTTCCTTCTGGCGGCGCATATCGTAGAGCGCATAATCATCACGAGCGCAAACGATCAGATCGCCAATTCGTTCTCGCGCTGCATCACGAATTATCGTGCCGTAGTAGCCCCGCTCATACAGGTCATGCGAGTCTAGCACCCAAGCATGCTCACCCCAGTGCCGAACCCAACATTGTGCGCTCTGGCGACGGGCATCCGGTGAAGTATCGTGCAGATAGAGCTGCACCGCTCGCGGTTCCCCTGCCGTCATAGCGACATTTTCCAGTAGTTCTTTGGTCGCCGAATAGTCGATGCGGTTTTCCTGCGGAACATTTACCATGCCGTGATCGGCCGTGAGGAAATACCAGCCCACGCCGGGGAACGTTCGGCAAGGCGGCGCAGTGCCAGGTTAAGTTCTTCAAGTTGTTCAAGCCATTCGTTACTTCCCGCACCGTAACGATGCCCCGCTTGGTCAAGCTCTCCCCAGTAAAGATATATCAAGGTCGGTGTGCGCGAGGCCAGAAGTTCGCAGGCATAAGTAATACGAGCGTTATAGTCGGCTGCGCCTACAAACTCGCCGCCGCGCAAGTTTGCTTCGGTGAGTCCGCTCCCCCCGGTATTTCTCCAGTGAAATCGTCACCACGTGCCTATCGGTACAGTACCGCTCGAACACGGTGGGCAGGGGTTGCCAGGCGTGCGGATCAACATTCTTATCCCACCCCGAAAGATGGTTCATCACGGTATTCGTCGTGGGGTTGCGAACCTCATAGCCAGCAATCCCATGAGCCCCCGGCGCGGAGGCGGTGCCCAGCGAACCCAACGACGCTGCAGTCGTGGTGGGGAATGCCGCATCCAATGCCCCTAAAAAGACTGTTTTCTTTAGATAAGGCGCATAAGATCCGTAGCTTTGCAGCAATTGTTCTCCCAGACCATCGACCATGATCAGGCAGATATTACGGAATCCGTTTGGGTCAGCCCCAGCTTCAGTTAGTCGTTGTGCCAGGTTGAGTGGGTCTGCGTCCAGGCTGAAATCTGGTTCATCATCTAATGGGTGCTGAGCACGCGGTAAGCTTCTTTGCGCTACCAGTGATGCGGCCGATTCGAAAACATCTGCCACGCTGTTGCTTCCATAGGCAGGTGGCGGGGGCACCGGATTTCCAGCGTAATCGAGGTATTCAGACATATCAGCGGCTTTCGCTCACCTGAATATGTGCACGGTGTAGGGCGCGGGCGAACTGCTGCGCTTGAAGGATAGCTTCGGGACCGTCCGCTGTTGCCGAGACGCGTAGGGCTAAATCTTCTCGGCTGGCGTCACCACTATACCCGTGATCTGCGGTGCAGTGCGGATCGGGGCAGGTAGCGGGTGCCAGTTCCAGGTGCAGCGAGCCCGTCCATGCTATCTGCATCGAAAGTTCGGTGGGGACCGTTCCGGGCTTATATGCCTGCGGATTATCGTACCCGTAACTAATAGTGACGGCACGCAGAGAACTCAGCTTAACCGCTTCAACGCCCACATGTGCTACGGTCTGCTGCCCTTCTTCTTCAAGGTGCTGGTCGTCTAAATGCGCTAGAATCAGCAGAGATCCACTAACAACTAAAACCGTGATATGGCGATGCAAATTATTATGGCTGAAATGCGTTTCAACCTGCACAAAATGGGATTCTGGTTCTAAACCGGCAAGAGCTTCATCAACAATGTCACGCACTAAATCTGGGTAGAAACCTGCACGTTCGATATCGGCCGTGAGTTTTTCCCGCGGATCATATGCGGTCGCTGTCATGAAGACTCCTTAGGGTCATAGGTAATAAGGCAGATTCGAGTGCGCATGTGTGGTGCCGTTGTTAGACACTGTAGTTTATACCTTAGTGCTTTACATGCCGCCTGTGCTACTTTGACGGGCATTTGGGCGGATTTTTCTGCGCTACCTGTAGAATAGAATTACGAATACGCCCACCCCACATTGGGCGCATTATTGTGCGCCTCAAGGAGAGAAATGGCACGCCGCAGCAAGTCCGCCGTTGAAGATTACCCGGTTGATATTGTCGAAAATATTGTCGATATTGATGTCTCTGCCGAGATGGAATCCAGCTTTTTGGAGTACTCCTACTCGGTTATTTATTCGCGTGCTCTGCCGGATGCGCGCGACGGGCTGAACCGGTGCAGCGGCGCATCCTCTACATGATGCAGCAGATGGGGCTGCGCCCGGATAAGGGGCATGTGAAGAGTGCCCGTGTGACCGGCGAGGTCATGGGTAAACTGCACCCGCACGGCGATGCCGCTATTTACGATGCGATGGTGCGTTTGGCGCAGCCTTTTGCGATGCGCCTGCCATTGGTGGATGGGCACGGTAACTTTGGTTCGCTAGACGACGGCCCAGCGGCTGCCCGCTACACGGAGGCACGTATGGCCCCCGCAGCAACGGCGCTGACTGCGGATCTTGACGAAGACGTTGTTGATTTTGTGCCGAACTACGATAACCAGTTCATGCAGCCGGGCGTGCTGCCAGCGGCGTTCCCTAACCTGTTGGTCAATGGTACGACCGGCATCGCGGTGGGTATGGCAACGAACATGGCTCCGCATAACCTGCGCGAGGTTATTGCGGGTACGCGGCATTTGATTGCGCATCCTGATGCCACGCTCAAAGAGGTTATGAAGTTCATTCCCGGCCCCGATCTGCCCAGCGGCGGCACGATTGTGGGATTGAGCGGTATTAAGGATGCCTACGAAAGCGGGCGCGGCACATTCAAGACCCGTGCCAAGGTCTCTATTGAGCAGGTGACCCCCCGTAAACAGGGCATTGTGGTGACTGAGCTGCCTTATATGGTGGGCCCCGAAAAGGTTATTGAAAAGATCAAGGACGGCGTTAACGCCAAGAAACTGACCGGTATTTCTGATGTGGTCGATTTGACCGACCGCAAACACGGGCTGCGCCTTGTTATTGAAATTAAGAACGGTTTTAATCCGCAGGCTGTGCTGGCCTCGCTATATAAGCACACGCCTTTGGAGGATTCCTTCGGCATTAATAATGTGGCGCTGGTGAATGGGCAGCCACAGACCTTGGGGCTGCTTGATCTTCTGCGGGTGTATATCGATCATCGTCTGTCGGTGGTGCGCCGCCGCACCGAATTCCGTCTGGGTAAGCATGAGGATCGTCTGCATTTGGTGGATGGTCTGTTGATTGCCATTGTTGATATTGACGAAGTTATTGAGATTATTCGGTCTTCGGATGAAACCGCGCAAGCTCGTGAGAAGCTGATGGCGGTCTTCGATCTGACGGAGGTTCAGGCGAACTATATTCTTGAGCTGCGTCTGCGCCAGCTTACAAAGTATTCCCGTATTGAGCTTGAGGCTGAGCGTGATAAGTTGCGCCAGGAGATCGCTGAACTGGAGCGAATTTTGGGTTCCGATTCTGCGCTGCGTGAGCTGGTATCTGACGAGCTTGCCGAGGTTGCTGAGAAATACGGCAACGATCGCCGTACCGTTTTGAAGACGAAAGACGATATGCAGTCTGCGATTGAGGCTGTCTCAAACGGTGCCTCAAAGGCGAAGAAGAGCCTCGGGTTGGCGCTTGAAATTGCCGATGAGCCCTGTTGGGTGCTGCTGACGGCATCCGGCATACTGGGGCGCACGGTGGGTAAACCAATGCGTGAGGCTTTGGTTGATCCGGGCAAACGTATTAACATGACGTCTTCACGTCTATTGTTCCTACGACGGCGCGGGGCGAGATTGGTGCGGTGACCTCTACGGGGCGCATGGTGCGCCTGTCGGTCATGGATTTGGTGGTGTTCGATGATTCTTCGGGAACTCCCGTATTGACTACGGGCGTCAAAGCTACTGAGGTTGTTGCCCTAGCAAAGGGTGAGAAGCTGGTGGGGCTTGTGCCGTTGAATGAGGTACTTGCACTGGCAACGGCGAACGGCGTGATTAAGCGCGTGAACCCGGAGTATCCGCTGAACCAGACGGAGTGGGATGTTATCAAGCTCAAGCCGAAGGATACGGTCATTGCCGCAACTGTATGCTCTTCCGACGATAATGCCCTAACGTTAGTTACCCAGGAGGCGAAACTTCTGACCTTCGATGCGGCTAAGGTTCGTCCGCAGGGCCGCGCGGGCGGCGGTATCGCCGGTATTAAGCTGGGCGCGCAGGATGCGGTAATTGCGCTCGGCGTGACCGCCCCGGGTTCTGCCGCCGAAGTTGTGACCGTCACGAACGGGCAGGACGGTATGGCAAGCGCGAAGGTTACTCCCCTGGCGGAGTACCCGCAGAAGGGTCGCGCGACCGGCGGTGTGCGGGCGCATCGTTTCTTAACGGGAGAGTCGAAGCTGGCGCTAGCGTGGGTTGGCGTTGGTTCCGCAAAGGCTGGCACGCCGGGTGGTGTGGCACGCTCCTTGCCGACCGAGCACGGTTCACGCGACGGCTCGGGTGTGCCCCTTACCCAGGCGATCGGCGCGGTAGGCCCTAACTATGCGGCTATCACCGAGCAGGCAAAAATGGCGTCTGACGGGGAAAAGTTGTTCTAGCCTTTTTTTAGTTGGGTCGCTGCTATTTTCATCCGTTGTGTTGCAGGTAGCAGTGTTGCTTCCATGCAAGAAGGCAACACTGCTACCTTTTAATGTGAAATTTTAGGCGAGACCTAGAATTTTTCCCACTAAGGCGTCAAGGAGAAACAGGCGTGACCGAACCAAATAAGTCTCTAGAACAGATGACCGCCCAAGAACGGCTTGAACTTGGAAGAAGCCGCTACAATGATGGTAAATTTGATGAGGCAATTACCCTTCTACAAACGATTGTTCCCACTGAAGACTCCCTTACATACACAGAGGCACAACTTGGCCTAGGATTTGCTTACGAGTTCAAAGGTAACATCAACGAAGCTATTAGCGCTTGGTTAAACATTCACCGTGAGGATAATCCCAAAGCCTATGCATGGGCCCAGTTCAGACTTGGGTTCGCCTACGAAATCCAAGACAGGCTAGACGAGTGTATAAGCGCATGGTCAAATATTGATCGTAAGGACAACCCCGAAGTCTATGCTAAAGCTCAGCTCAACCTCGGAGCAACCTACTACGCCCAAGGTAAGCTGGATCAAGCCATCGAAGCATGGTCAAACATCCACCGCGAGGACGACTCCGAAGCCTACGCCAAAGCACAGTTCAACCTCGGTAACACCTATAAAGCCCAGGGTAACCTGGATGAAGCCATCACCGCCTGGAAAAAGGTTCGGTGTGAGGACAACCCCGAAACCTACGCAGACGCGCAGCTCAACCTCGGTAACACCTATAAAGCCCAGGGTAACCTGGATGAAGCCATCACCGCCTGGAAAAAGGTTCGGTGTGAGGACAACCCCGAAACCTACGCCAAAGCACAGCTCAACCTCGGAGTCATCTATAAAGATCTCGCCTATAAAGATAAAGATGAAGACCAGCGCAAGCTGGATGAAGCTATCACCGCCTGGAAAAAGGTCCGCGAGGACGACCCCGAAACCTACGCCAAAGCACAGCTCAACCTCGGAGTCATCTATAAAGATCTCGCCTATAAAGATAAAGATGAAGACCAGCGCAAGCTGGATGAAGCTATCGCCGCCTGGTCAAACATCCACCGCGACGACAGCCCCGAAACCTACGCCAAAGCACAGCTCAACCTCGGGGAGGTTTACTCACTAGATAAAGAGAAAGAGGAACAATCATACGAAGCGTACAATAATGCGCAAGAATTCTCCTATTATAAGCCTGAACGCGGATTCAAGATCCTTAAGTGTCCTCAGAAAATAAGAAAAGATCTTCATACCCTAGCTGAAAGTACTGACGAAGTCCTAGAGTCTCTTCAGATAATCCCAGGTTTTGAGTCACAGGTTGCACATTATAGTCGAGCATCAACAGCTTTTACCCTCTTTGGAGACAAGAGAAAAGATCAAAAGCCGTCACATTTCCGGCTCAGCACTATTCGTGGTGTTAATGACCCGACGGAAGGGCTGGTTCTAGGGAAATATTGGGCTCAGCAAAGTATCTCAGAAACTATACATACGAATGACACCGCAACCTTCATTAGCTGTTTTACCTTTAATCACGACAGTCTTAACCAGTTTCGCCTCTACGGAAAAGAGGATGGGCAGGAGGCAACAGGTGTTAGCTTGGTGTTCAAGAAAGAGTTTTTTAGCGATCAGTCAGATACTCTGGAGTTTATAGCTGCCCCCTCAAGAAATCTATCTAGTAAGTTGGAACAAGATAGCTCTAAGGAAACAGAAAAACCACAAAGCAATAATAATAAGGAATTAATAGGAAAGTCTACGCTCTACCGCTGCATTTACCTGGATCCTGAGACCGGGTATTGGACTTTAGCCCAACGGGACAAATCCACCTTCTATCGCCAATACAAAGGGGAAGCAAAAGAAAAGTGGAAAAAATATTATGAATCAATTCCAAAGAAAGAGGAAATTGTCGAAAAATATTTATTTGCAGAGGATGGAGAGGATAATAAAAATAACTCTGTCTTATCTATACTTAAATCCATCTCCAAAGAATTAGAAGAATCTAATGCATCTGAAGAATCTCATACATACAGCATAGAAGAGAAACAGAAAATCCTTGAAGCCATCCGGTTTATTCTCCTCCCTCTACAATATCTGGTGAAACATATTGCTTTCCAGGAGGAGCAGGAATGTCGCATTATGTATATTACTCAGTTCCGTGACGAGAAGATTCACAGCAACCGTGAAAAACAGTGGATGTACGTCGAGTATGAGGAGCCTGTACTGCCGCATATCGATAAAATCTGGCTCTCCCCTGGTGCGGCGAAGGACCAAGATTTCTTCCGCATCCTGCTCGACCAAGGCAGTGGTAAAAGCAAGGTTCGTATCTCTCAAAACCCCTTTAGAAACAAGGAGTAAAGGAGTAGGGAGCCTGCACAAGGGGTCTTCCTCCACCTGAAAACATGATGTCTACCCGCAAAAACTTATTCTAATCTTCATCTTTCTACGGGGGCGTCAAACTTCACACAGAGGTTGCACACCGTTACTCTTATATATATGCGTTTCAGGCAGGATCTTATGCCCTGCCCGAAATTCTACAGACACCGCCTATGGAGATCACCGTGACCGAAGCAGAGAACCCGTTAGAGCAGATGACCGTGCAGGAGCGCCTTAACCTGAGCAAGGAGCACTACAAAGCTGGCGCTTTCGATAAAGCTATCGACGTCCTGGGCACAATTTCTGCCGACGAGAACCCGCAAGCCTACGCAACAGCTCAAAACAATCTCGGTATCGTTTACCGAGACCAGGGCAAGGTAGAGCAGGCGGTCGAAGCCTGGAACCGCATTCCCAAAGATGTTCCCGAACTATACGCCAAGGCGCACAATAACCTTGCCTCTACCTATATTAAACAGGGCGAAACTGATAAGGCTCTTGAAGCGTGGAAGAACATTCCCTCTGCTGCCCCAAAGCAGTACGCAATGGCGCAGTTCAACCTGGGTGTAACCTACGCGCAGCAAAACAACGTTGATGAAGCTGTCGAAGCTTACCAGCGTGTTCCCAAGGATGTCACTAATCTTTATGCACACGCGCAATACAATCTGGGTGCCACCTACACACAGCAGGGCAAAATGGATGAGGCCGCTGAAGCCTACAAGAACGTCCCCGATGCAGCCCCCGCAAAATACGCGAAAGCACTCAACAACCTGGGCGTGCTTTATGAAGGGCAGGGTAAAGCCGAACAGGCATCTGAAGCCTACCAGCAGGTACCCAGCACCGTTCCTGACCAGTACGCGATGGCTCTCAACAACTTGGGCGTAACCTATTACAACCAAGGCAAGACAGAGCAGGCTCTCGAACTTTGGGAGACCGTTTCTGCCGACATTCCCGAACAGTACGCGACCGCGCAGATGAATCTGGGCATGGTGTACGACAGCCAAGGAAAGCTAGAACAGGCTATTGCCGCGTGGGAGCGTGTACCCGAGAGCTTACCGGAACGTTACGCTTCGGCACAGTACAATATCGGTACTTCCTATGTGGAGCAGGGTAAACCAACGAAAGCAGTCGAGGCTTGGGAACGTATTCCTGCGAGCGCCTCTGAGCCCTACGCCGTAGCCCAATACAATACCGGACTTATCTACGAAGAACAGGGCAATATCGACGATGCCCTAGTGGCGTGGGAACGTGTTCCCAAGGATGCTTCTGAGCACTTCTACAAAGCCCAATTCAATATTGGCGGTGCCTACTACAAACTGGGGGAAACGGACGAGGCAGTTGCCGTCTGGAAGAATATTCCCGAGTCTGCTTCGGAGCAGTACGAGATGGCACAAACCAACCTGAGTATCATCGCCGAGAACCAGGAAAAAGCCAAGGATAGCGGCGAAACCGAGCAGCAGGACGAGAGCGCCGAACACCAAGAAAAACCCTCCGAACAGAAGAAGCAGGAAGGCTAAGATAACGTGAGGATTACTCCCCTCACTATCAGCGATGTTCCGATTTTGCGCGGCATTGCCCGTGATACGTTTACCGAAACATTTTCAGAGGCTAACAAAGCCGAAGATATGGATCGCTACCTTGCGGAACGGTTCTCAGAAGATCAGCTCGCCCGGGAACTCAGCAACCCTAATTCATTCTTCTACGTTGCCGAGGTAAACGGGCACGTCGTGGGTTACCTCAAGCTCAATACTGCACACGCACAAACCGAACCGCAGGCGGCGGACGCGCTCGAAATTGAGCGTATCTACGTGCTTGGCAGCTATCACGGAGGCGGTGTTGGGCAGGCCCTCTACCATCACGCCATGAGTGTGGCACAAGACCGAAAGGCAAGCTACGTGTGGCTAGGGGTTTGGGAACATAATCATCGAGCCCTGCGTTTCTACGAGAAAAACGGGTTCATCGCCTTCGGTACGCATATTTTTCAGCTAGGTAACGACCAGCAGACGGATATCCTGATGAAGAAATCTGTTGCCGCCTAAACGCTGCGCCTAGCCTAAGTCCCTTCGGCGGTTAGGATATGAAGGATGCGCTTATCTTCGCGCTGAGACTCCTTCCCGTATAGTTAGAGAAAACAGTTTGCTTGAGGGTAAGCCCCGGCAAAATTAGGTGCTTATCAACACCTAGTGCAGGAAAGGAAATCATGGTCGATCAGCCTCATGCAGAGATGCAACGCTACGCCCAGGAACAGGTAGATCTTGGCGCACAATACTACGAACAGGGTCTGCTCGATCAGGCATGTGAAGCGTGGGAGAAAGTACCTGAAAGTGTTCCCGATCAATACGCCATCGCGCATGTAAATATAGGCATTGTCTACGACGGTCAAGGCCAGCATGAGCAGGCCATTAAGGCATGGCAGAAGGTTCCCGAAAGTGAGATTCAGCCCTATGCCGTAGCACAGTACAATATCGGATCTGTGCACGAAGCTTTAGAACAGGACGAGTCTGCTTTAGCGGCATACAGCAAAGTTCCTAAAATAGATGTTCTGCACTATTCCATGGCACAGTTCAATAGCGCCGTGCTCCTGCACCTGCATGGTAACTTGACCACGGCTCTGAGTACCTATCAGAAAATACCTGCCAGTGTTCCCGATCAGTATGCACGAGCACAGCTGAATTTAGGAGTTTTGTACCAGCAGATGGGGCACGATGACCAGGCTTTTGAGGCATGGAAACGTGTTTCCCCAGATTTTCCTGAGCTCTATGAGGTGGCTCAGTCGTATCTGAACGACGAAGATTCCTAATAGTTCGACAGCGGTTGCGGTGAGGTATTATCACCGCAACCTGCTTTTAAGGCGTACCCTGTTTACTCGCTCAGTACCGCCACGATTTCTTGAACAATCTGCCAGTTTTCGCTGCGCTTTCCAGGTGATAGTGAATAGAAAATCCTGCTCCTGCGAGCCCTGACTCATCCTGCGTTTGAGCACAATAGTTCCAGTTTCACCGTCAGAATCTGCAAAAAGTATGGTGTGCGCTGTGTTCAGGGGAGCGGCGCCGCTGTCTTTGAGGGTTTGAAAGAAATCGATGTTGTCCTGTTTCGAGAGAATCTGCACGGTATTATCCGGTAGAATCCGCACAAATTTTAGGTCATCGGCATACACCCGCTTCAGAAAATCAATATCGTAGCTGGTACCGCGCGAAATCAATTCTTCGGTAAGTGTTTTCATCGTTTCGTCAATCATGATGCCCTCGCTCTCTGACGTGGAAATACGTACAAGCTCAGCCTAGCAATAAACCTCAACCGTTTTTCCTGTTTCAGCCCAGGGGCACAACCGCATCGCAGCGGGCAATGTCTTCAGGGCGGTGCGAGACCAAAACAGTTGCCATTCCGCTGGTGCGAGTTGCCGTGTCCAGATCAGCCATAAGCGCCGCAGCTGATTCAGAATCCAAATGCGCGGTAGGCTCATCCAGCAAAAGCACCGGAGATTCCACGAGCAGGGCACGAGCCACCGCAAGACGCTGCCGCTGGCCTCCCGACAGGAACCCGCCAGCAGCACCAACACGGGTGTGCAGACCTTCCGGCAAGGTGCTGTACCACTCCCCCAAACCTACACGCTGCAGAGCTTTTATCATTTGTTCTTCACTCGGGCGATCAGCACGATCGCGCGCCAAGAGTAAATTACCTTCAAGAGTAGACTCAAAAATATGCGCAGCCTGTGGGCACCATGCCGCATACCCTCGAAGCTGATCGTTCCCCAGCGCTTTTCCGTAGGAGCGAATTTCGCCAGCTTCCAACGGCAGGAACCCCAAAAGAGTCGCCAACACGGTGCTCTTGCCCGAACCTGAGGGACCGGTAATTCCCGTCCACTTTCCGGTATGCGCCGTAGCGTTAAGATGCTCAAAAACGGGCTTATCCATGCTCGGCCACCGAGCGGCAGCATCAACAAGTTCAAGAGCAGGTTCCTGCCCCTGAGGGGCGCGAACACGCCCAGCATGAGATGTATCCTGCGTATCGTCCTCAAGGTCTGAAATACTATTTCATCCGCAATACCGGGAGCAATCTGCGCCAACAGAGTGGCAAAAGAAGACCACGAACGCACCGCTTCTATATGCTGCACGGAACTTTCTATCATTGCCGTACACATGAGAACTACGGCGGCGGACTCCGGAGCACCTACCGTTCCCGATACCGCTAACGGATGCGCAATAATTGCGCACCACAGTGCTGCTCCGAACCAGCTCAGGGTCACAAGCGCCCTACCAAGACCTTGGGCATACGAGGTGCGAGTCAATGCGGCAACATTGCGGTCATTCAAACGTGTTGTAGCAATCTCAATGCTCGGCGCAACCCCGTTAGCGCGAATATCTTCTGCAGCGCTCAGCGCACCGGTGCCTAAACGCAGAAGCTCAGCTGTACTTTCTCGTGTGGTTTCCTCAGCGTGAGCGTCCGCGCGCGTAACAGCCCATGGCACAAATTGTTGTTATCAAAGCTGCGAGCGCTACGGGCACAATAGCCTGAGGTAGCACAACAATGGTGGTTATTAGCGCTGTTAACATCACAAGCACATGTGCAGCGGGTGGAATAAGAACACGCGGAATACTGTCGCGCAGCTCATCTATGCCGCCAATAAGCCTTTCCAGCAGGGCGTCGCCGCGAAGCAGGGCCCGCACGCTGCCAACAGTAAGATAGGCCCCGGTCCAGGCGCGCACACGCAGAGTATTCGCTGCGGTCAAGACTTTAGCGTGGGTAAGTAAACGCTCGGCATATCGAGCACAGGCACGCCCTAGCCCAAAGAAGCGCACACCAACGATAGCTACCATAAGGAACATCATGGCTGGACCTTCGGCTGCACGCACGATAAGCCACCCTGAGAGCGCGTTCAGAGAAATTGCGGCAAGGGAGGTGAGGGCGGCAAGAATTACCGGCGGTAGCCCCTGTAATATGCCCAGCCCCGTAAGATTCCGCAGTGTTTTGAGGGTTTTCATGACTCCAACAGTATGTTCTGTGTTTTCTCGAACCATCTTTTCAGGAGCGTTGTGTAACGTTGGGCCATGCTCAGCAGAGGTATCGGCTGAGTCCTGCTTATGCGGGGCTGCAGCGGGGATAATCTTGGGCGCCTCATTCTGGACGATGCTCCACCGATACACCTGTTCATGCGATGGTTTCGCATGCGCTCCCTCGACTACTGCTGATGCCTGCACCACGCTATCGCAGTACTCGGTAAGTTCCGTTTCATGGGTCACGATTAGAACGGTTACTCCGCGTTCTGCGAGTGCGTCCAGGGACTGAGTTACAAGGTGGGCGGCGTGTGCATCCAGGTGGGCGGTAGGTTCATCTACTAGAACGGTAATCTGGAGATTTTGATGGTGATCGGTTGCACGGTGGAGGGCATCAATGCGAGCTAAGATACGGGCGCATGCCAACCTGCGCGCTTGACCCGCGCTGAGCGATTCGGGGCTGAGTTCGCTCAGGTTTTCGAGCCCGAGCTTCCGCAGATAGTTCTCTAGGCGTTCACGATCTGAGGGGCGTATCTGTGTTTCCCCCGTGAGAAGTTTAGCCGCATAGTCCTCTTCGCTGCGATCGGCGCTGAAGGCATAGAGCGCCATCTCGTGCAGGACCGTGGGGGCGGCGAAAATAGGATTCTGCGGAATACTCAGGGTGTTTCCGGCACCTATAATGCGGCCAGTTACTTTAATCGGTTCGGATGCGCCGGTTGGTACCAGTCCGTCGCGGACGCTCCCAGAAAGCACTCCGAGGAGCGTTGATTTACCGCATCCTGATGCTCCCAGAATGCCTACTAACGCTCCGCGCTGTTTTCCTACCGCGCTTGGGCGCTTCGAAGTACGTGGAATATTCAGGTTTACTGAGTCTAAGATCTGTGTACGTCCGGGGTATGTGACCGAGAGGTTCTCAATCACAAGGTGCTCGGGTGTTTCGGGAGTCGTCGATACTTTTTCGCAGGAAGCGCTCACAGAGGCTTCTGGTACAGGAGTGTCAAGGACTGTACGTGCAGATCGAAGTGCGGCTATGCCGTCTTCAGATTGGTGGTAGGCTGCACCTATATCACGCAAGGCTGGTAGCATTCAGGAGCCAGCAGGAGTACAAGGATTGCGGTATCGAGTCCGAGTGTACCCTGTACCAAACGCACGCCAATAAGCACGGCGATCAGCGCCACCGAGATGGTCGTGATAAGTTCTAAAGCGAGCGAAGACATAAATGCGCTGCGAAGCGTCTGCATGGTACGTTCGCGGTATTGTTCACCCAGCTTCCTAAGGGCACGAGTTTGTGCACGTTCACGCCCCAGCCCGATTAATACGGGCAGCCCACGGATGAGTTCAAGAATATGGTCTGATAGACGGTGCAGCTCGGCTTGAGCGGCGACTGTATCTTCACGTGTGGTTTTACCGATAAGTATCATGAAGATGGGAATAAGCGGCAGGGTGCACGCTAGGACGAGGGCACTTGTGATATCCAATGAGAGCACAATAAGCCACAGCAGAACGGGCACTACGGCGACCGAGACAAAGGCAGTCAGGGTTTTAGTGTAATAATCATCAAGAGCGTTCAGTCCCCGCGCCAGCAGAACGGCAGTTGCGCCTGTACCTTCAGGGGTGTCTGCCCCTCCTGTGGCTAAGACACGATGCACAAGTTTTTGGCGGATACTTGCTTTGGCTCCTACGGCTGCACGCTGAGCACTTACGGACAGTGCGTAGTCGGCACCCGAACGTACAGCAAGCGCTATCAGCGCCGTAACGATTAGCCCCCACGTTATGGCGGCGTTTCCGGTGCCAAGAAGATTGCTAGTCCTAGAAGCCATCCATTGGTACTGTCGAGTTTCGCTTGTGAGTCACCCGAGAATTCGATGAGAGCGCGATAGGTTTCTGGATCGCTGGCGGCCTTTAGATGCTCGTGCTCGGCGGCGAGCGCAGTAAATCCGGCGTGGGCTGCCCGGGCAATGAGGGATGCGAGCGCCGCGCTGAAGATCACGGTTGCCAGTGTGTGTATCCCGGTGATAAGCCCGAAAACCCCTAGGTTTTTACGGGCGTCTGGTCCTAGCGGAGGACGTTTATCGTTGTTGCGCTGTGTTTTATTGGCGCGTGGGCTCACGTCTCGTTCCTTCCCTACCGCTAAAGTGAGTGTGGATATTTTCTCCGGTGTGTTTCCTAGTTTAGACACTGGTGGCGGGCTTGTCTGCTTTCGGTTTTAAAGTATTTCCGGTGCCTTCATATGTTGCTGAAAGCACCGGAAATACTTCTGTACCCTCCCGATTACCGGGTACATTCTTGGCTATGACGCCCTGTTCGGGTGCGTCACCAGCTCGCTAGCATCGTGGGCATCGGGGATATTTTCAACGCGCAAACGCTTGCGGAACACCCAGTATGTCCAGACTTGGTACACGATAATAACGGGCAATCCAAATCCACTCACAACGCTCATAACTCCAAGTGTGTACTCCGAGCTTGAGGCGTTTGCAATGGTGAGCGAATGAGCCGCGTCCAAGGTTGAAGGTAGTACGTTGGGGAAAAGAGCGGTGAAAATCGCCAGCGCGCCAAAAGCCATGAAGAAGCTCAGACCTGCGAAGGCACGGCCTTCGCGTGAGCTTCGGGCGCTTATCCATGCAAAGAGCACTGCAAATACGGCAAGAATAGTGCATAGCCAGGAAATACCGTTACCGGTTGTAACCTGCATGTACAGTACCCAGAGCACGATAGGCAAAAGCAGAAGCGGAAGCCAACGCACCAGGGCGGTGCGTGCGCGGTGGCGTATATCTCCATCGGTTTTCAAGGCAACAAAGGCAAGTCCTTGCACGAGGGCAAACCCTACAAGAGAGAGGCCGCCTAGAAGCACGGGCCAGGAGGCCCAGGCGAAGGCACCGCCTACACGGTCACCGTTGGCATTAATTGGTAAGCCAATGGAGGTCAGCGCAAGAAGCGCACCTACCAGTAAAGCGATGAAGAATGATGATAGCGAGAGAAGTGATAGTCCAACCGCGAATCCATCGTTCATCGTTTTTCTTACCGCGATACTCAATAGCAACCACGCGGAAGATCAGGGCAAGCAGCGCTAAAGTTAGTGGAATATATAGGGCTGAGAATAGGGATGCGTACCATAACGGGAACGCCGCGAAGGTAGCAGCACCACCGGTAACAATCCAAACTTCATTACCATCCCATACGGGACCGATCGTGTTCAGAAGCAGGCGTCGCTCTTTCTCGTTTTTGGCGAAGATGCTCATGAGCATGCCCACGCCCAAATCGAAACTGTCGAGGATAAGGTAGCCAATCCAGAAAATACCGATAGCGACGAACCAGATGGTTGGTAGCAGTGGCTGCCCGGCAAAGATATTAAAGTCGAAGGTCATCGTTTAGAATCCTTACCCGCCTAGTAGGCGAACTCCAAGACATCGCGCTTATCGTGACCGCTCTTTCGCCGTCCTGCTCGTGTTCAGAGCGCACGAGTTCGGGCATAGCGGCTACTACACCAGCCTTTATATATTTAGTCAGCAGGTAAATTTCAACCACCATCAGGATGCCGTACACCGCTCCTAGTGCGATAAGCGAGAATAGTATCTCTTCACCGCTCACACCCGGAGAAACCGCTGCTGCCGTGAACATGAGGATAGACGGATCCCCTTCAGGGTTGGGCGCCACCACGAAGGGCTGGCGTCCCATTTCGGTGAAGATCCATCCGAGGGCGTTGCCGAAGAAGGGAGCCCAAATTCCCCACAAAGCCAGGGTTTTCAGCCACTTGGCTTCGGGAACAGTACCGGTTCCTTTTTTACGAGTAACCCATAGTACATAGACGTACGAAAGTGCACCAATACCACCAAGCGTGATCATGCCGCGGAATCCATAATAGGTGACTTCCATAAGGGGCAAATAGTTGATCTTCTGCCCGGCACGCTCACCGTAGAGGGGGTTATCCGCCAGATGCGTACCGTATTTAGCTTCGTATTCAGGCATGAGGGTTTTCACACCCTTGACCTCGGTGGTGAAATCTTCGTGGGCCAGGAATGAGAGTGCACCAGGAACCTCAAGCACTGCCTGCACCTTATCGCAGTCTTGAGAACCCAGAGAAGATATAGAAAGAACCGAGAAACCGGTACCGTCATGGCATGCCGCCTCAGCAGCCGCCATCTTAAGGGGCTGCTGATGAATCATGAGCTGAGCTTGAGCGTGACCGCTAAGAGCCACACCAGAGAACCCGATGAGACCCACAATCGCGCCGATACGCAGGGAACGGAACCAAACCTTGTAGTCGGTCTTATCACGACCGCCAACTTCTGCATCTCCTACTACAACCTTGCCATCCTCTACGATGTCAATGCCGTCACGGCGTCGGCGCCAGAGCTTATACCAGGAAATACCGACCAGGAATCCACCGGCGACCTGAATGGCGCCAAAGATCACGTGGGGGAAGGTAAGAAGCGCGGTGTTATTCGTGAGAACAGCCCAAATATCGGTCATGCGGGGACGGCCATCGACCATTTCAACGCCTACCGGATGCTGCATCCAGGAGTTTGCCACCAGAATAAAGTATGCGGATACCCAAGAACCGAGAACCGCCATGAAGAGGCATAGGGCGTGAACTTTGGGCTTGAGTTTGTCCCATCCAAAGATCCAAAGCCCCAGGAAGGTTGATTCGATAAAGAAGGCAAAAAGACCTTCCATAGCTAGCGGCGCACCAAAGACGTCACCCACAAAACGCGAGTATTCACTCCAGGCCATACCAAACTGGAATTCCTGCACTAAACCGGTTGCCACACCCATTGCGAAGTTGATGAGGTAGAGCTTTCCCCAGAACTTCGTCATACGTTTGTATTCGTCTTTTTTCGTGAAGATATAGCGCAGGTACAGGAAGGTGACGACCATACCCAAGCCGAGGGTTAGGGGCACCATAAAGAAGTGGTAGACGGTCGTGATACCGAACTGCCACCGCCCAATGTCAAGGGGATCCATGTACATGATCCTTTTCTAGAATGTGTAAAGTCTACTGTTGGCAGACACGCCCGGGAGCGTAGCACACCTCCGGAAATCAGGTGCACATATCTCAGGATGTCTTACATAGGTAAGGTAACGCGTTTTAAAAACGGCATGAACCAGGCAAGTTTTACACTCAGGTGTGCATGGCTTGACGAACCTATAAAGGTAGTTAACACAATTATTGATTTTTATGCGCTTTGACCCGTAGATATTGGGAGAAATTTCAAGATAAGCATCACGCCTTGGTGATGCCTTTCCTAAAACTTTCCAAGAAATCGAAGGTCAGCAATTTACACGTACTAAGGTGACTCCCCCAAATTATGAGGAGAGACACCTTTTTCTTATAGTCATACATGATTTATGAAGAAGGACACAGTGAGTATAATCACCAATATTTGCAGCGTCAAATATCTGTCAAAAAGAGGTTTCAACTCTCCTGCGTCAGATTGTTCACAGGTGCAAGCTAAATATCAATATTGTCCTGATCGAGCTGATGCGCACCAGCAATAATAAATTCCTTACGCGGAGCAACCTCCGCCCCCATCAGGAGCGAGAAAGCCTGCTCCGCTGCCTCCGCGTCTTCAATTCGGATGCGGCGTAGCATACGATGCCGGGGATCCATCGTAGTTTCGGCAAGTTGGTCGGCGTCCATCTCACCCAAACCTTTATAGCGCTGAATGGGCTCTTTATAGCCCTTACCCTCAGCCTGCAGCTGGCTCAGCAGTTCATGCAGCTGACGTTCTGAATAGGTATACACCATCTCGTTCGGTTTACCTCGGTTAATAACCTCTACACGATGCAGTGGTGGTACAGCCGCATATACACGACCGTCTTCGATGAGCGGGCGCATGTACCGGTACATGAGAGTAAGAAGCAGGGTACGAATATGAGCACCGTCAACATCGGCATCGGTCATCATGATGACTTTGCTGTAGCGTGCCGCCTCCAGCTCGAATGTACGCCCAGAACCGGCACCAATTACCTGGATTAGGGCCGCGCATTCGGCGTTCGCCAGCATATCTGTTACCGAGGCACGCTGAGTGTTCAGAATCTTGCCGCGAATCGGTAGAAGCGCCTGATAGGCCGAGGATCGCGCCAAGCGGGCGGTACCCAGTGCAGAGTCACCCTCCACAATAAACAGCTCAGAATGCTCTACATTTGTTGACCGGCAGTCCACAAGTTTTGTTGGCATTGAGGAAGATTCCAAGGCAGTTTTGCGCCTCTGAGTTTCCTTGTGAATACGTGCTGAGATGCGGGTTTTCATCTCAGACACAACTTTTTCACACAGAGCTGCAGCCTGTGCTTTCTCGGCGCGTGCCGTAGAGTTCAGCCGAGCCTTGAGCTGATCACCAACTACTTTAGAGACGATCTGCCGCACAGCCGGCGTTCCCAGAATTTCCTTTGTCTGCCCCTCGAATTGAGGCTCCGCAAGACGCACCGTCAGCACGGCGGTAAGACCGGCGAGCGCATCGTCTTTCTCGATCTTGTCGTTGCCAACCTTAAACTTTCGAGCGTTGTCGGCAAGATGCTTGCGGAATGTTTTGAGAAGTCCTTGTTCAAACCCCGTGGCGTGGGTTCCGCCTTTGGGCGTGGCAATAATATTGACGAAGCTGCGGATTGTCGTCTCGTAGCCAATGCCCCAGCGCAGAGCAATATCAACCTCGCACTCACGGTCAACTTCGGTGAGCTTAGAGCGCCCATCCGAGCCTAGAACGGGTACGGTTTCCGTAAAAGAGCCTCTGCCGCTAAAACGCCAAATATCGGTCACGGCAGAGTCATGGGCCAGGAATTCAACAAATTCGCTAATGCCGCCGTCATGCTGAAAGACCTCTTCGTAAGGGCCGAACTCCCCCGGAGTTCCAGGGATGCGCCGCTCGTCTCGAATAGCAATGCGCAGCCCGGGAATAAGGAATGAAGTTTGGCGGGCACGTGCCACCAAATCCTCGTAGCTAAAACGCGCATCCGGGGTAAAAATCTGCGGATCAGCCCAATACCGTACTCTGGTTCCAGTTACACCACGCTTGGCGCGCCCCACGATCTGAAGCGCAGGATGTTTCTCATCTGCAGGAGTAAAAAGAGTCTTCAGGCTTAGGAGTGCGCCCGGAATCGAACACGCCCGGTAGCCCATGTCGAAAGGACATCTGATAGGTTTTTGACCCGCGATCTACCTGAACGTCAAGACGTGATGAAAGCGCGTTCACCACCGAGGCGCCCACACCGTGCAGACCGCCCGATGCCGTGTACGATCCGCCGCCAAATTTGCCGCCAGCATGGAGTTTCGTGAAAACCACTTCTAGCCCGGAAAGCCCGGTTCGAGGCTCAACATCGGTAGGGATACCACGACCGTCGTCCTGTACTTCAACAGAACCGTCTCGGTAGAGAATGATCTGAATTGACTGTCCGTAACCGGCAAGAGCCTCATCAACAGAGTTATCAATAATCTCCCAGAGGCAGTGCATAAGACCGCGGGAATCGGTCGAACCAATATACATGCCCGGGCGCTTACGCACCGCTTCAAGACCTTCGAGAACCGAGAGGTGTCGGGCAGTATAGTTCGAGGCAGCCAAGATGTTCCCTTTCGAAATGGTTTTCTTCGTAAGTCTATTCTATCGTGCACCGCAGGTAACTTGTGTTCACTCTCGTCACGGACATTTCATGTGTAGTCCATCCTGGACGCTGAGAGCGAAAGGGTCAGGGCGAAGGTATGGCACCGAGGGTATGTGTGGTTGGATAGAGTTACGACAATTCTAGGAACCTATGAGAACTTCAGTAAGGGAGATTTTCAGTGAATGCTCATGCAACTCTCGAATCTGTTGATTCGCGTACGTTGAATTCCCACGACCGTTGCGATGCGTGTGGTTCTCAGGCATATATTCGTGCGGTCTTGCCTTCCGGGAGTGAACTGTTCTTCTGCGGTCACCACGGACGTGCCCACGAAGAAAAGCTCAAAGGGCTTGAAGGCATCTTGTTGTGGGACGATCAGACGTCACGACTTTAGGGCGAGATTCCCGAGGGGGGTGACATCCGCCAGTAAATTACCAAGGGTACGACTTCTTCTTGACGGAGGAAGTCGTACCCTTGAAGTTTCTAATGCGTTTCGCCGGTCGCCCGCGCCGAGCTTTCATGCCTATTAGTCACCATAATATTGGACGAGAAATAGAACTCTTCCGGCAGTTCGTTAGTCACAGGACCGTGCGGAAATTCGCTAATCTTAGGCACAAAATACCAGTCCATCAGCTCGGCGCTTGTCTGTTTCAGGATCTTACGCACACGCATGGCGCGCGCTACTTGACGGCGAAGTCGTGGGGTATCTTTCTGCGTCGAGGTAAAAATCCACGGTTTCTCGTATCCTTCAGCGACGGTACCGAAGGTAATCTGCAAGAACCCATCGTCGGTCGTGGAATAAAGAAGATCATTGGGCATAATATCGGTGAACGCGAGCATCCAGCTATGTCGGCGCTCATAGCATTCACGGGTTGTCTGCAAAGCCGCGATAAGGCGGTGGTCAATCAAGAGCTCTACCCGACGTTCCGTGATGTCCCCCAGCTTGGCGTAGTTCCCAAAAGCGCGGTTTGCGCCGGAACGACGCGGCCATTTGGTGACGGCTCCATGAGGAACTTCTCCCGCAAAGGTGAACGGACCGCGAATAGTACCGGCCAAACGTAACCGTTCAAAGGGTGCTGTAGGCAGAAAAGTGTAAAGCAACCTATCGGCGCTTACCGATTTGCCCCAGCGTGCAACTTCAAAAATAGTTGGTTCCGGTCCTACAGGGTACATACGGGGCATAGGCCGCCCATATTCGTCAAAACCCTCACGGGATTTTCCATCCGGCAGATAACCTTCCAGAGTTGCTCCCACCGGTCGAGTCCATGATCCTGAATAGGGTTTGACGATGCGCGGGTTCTGCACCGGAAGAATGCTGGTGCGTCCACCGAAGTAGGCGGGCATCCTTTCCAGATTGCGCCATGCGTATTTTGCGGCAACTGCTTCGCGCCACCAAAGGGGCCGTTTACCGGGGGTTTGCCCGCCCAAACAGTGCATCAAAACCCAAAACCCTGCCCAGAGAAAGCATAAAGCTGCGCCGCTCAGAGTTACGATACTTCCAACCAGTGCTGCGGTACCTGTCGCCCAGATATTGATGCCCACCCATGCTGTTAAGAGCCCCCAGCATCCCATGGCATAGGGCCCGAGAGTTATCACTGGATCAACTACTTTAACAGCGGCGATAACACGCCGATTGAGCCCGCGCCAGATATAAGAGTATGCCCACAGCGCGGGAATCAGCAGAATAATCATTACAGCAAAGAGAACAATCATCAGGGCCTCAAAGCATATCTGTTGCCGTATATATTACTTACCATTGTGCCTTGTACCAGAATCGTTTTATACGATCTTCACGGTCGAAGCTGAGAAAGAGATGACCGCAACGTTCTTTCTTCAGAAGATGTCGTACATACCCGATTGATGTGCTAAAACACTCCGATCATGTGTCTTTATGAAAGAACCTCATAGGACGCATGATTATTTATGCTCAAGAGCTTGCTGCAGATGCGGAACTAATGCTTCAAAGGCACGCGCCCGGTGACTTATTGAATTTTTGATCTCCGCCGGGATCTGGGCACACGACTGGTCCGCATAGGCTCCATCATAAAGCGCGTTGTCACCATTAAGCTCCACCGGCATCATAATAGGATCATACCCAAACCCGCCGTTCCCCTGCGGTGCGTGCAAAAGCGTTCCAGGAAGTTCGCCGTACTCAACTGCTTCATACCCACCGAGCGCTGAAGGAACAGCTAAGGAGGCGGCACAGCAGAATTTAGCGGCACGGTGTTCATCGCTGATATCACAAAGTTGTTTCAACAGCAGGGTGAGATTCGCGGTATCGTCCCCATGCTCCCCTGCCCAGCGCGCCGAAAAAATGCCGGGAGCGCCGTGAAGAACCTCAACGGAAAGACCCGAATCATCGGCAATAGCGATACACCCTGTAGATTCTGCCACGGCACGTGCCTTGAGCAATGAATTCTCGGCAAATGTTACCCCGGTCTCTGGAACATCGGGGGCATTGATGCTGGCGGCGTCGACCACATCGGTATCCACGTTCAGCCCAACAATACGGTTACGCAAAATTTCGCGAAGTTCGCGCAGCTTACCTTGATTGCGACTCGCTAAGACAACCTTAACCATAAAAGTATTACCCCTCTTCAAGAGATTCACGCTGTATCCGAGCAAGTTCGGCGGTGCCTTCTAAAGCAAGATCGAGCAAAGCATTCAGCTCATCACGGTCAAACGGTGCACCCTCTGCCGTACCCTGAACCTCCACAAATTTCCCGGAACCAGTCACGACCACATTCATATCAGTTTCAGCGCGCACATCCTCGGTATAGGGCAAATCAAGCATGGGAGTACCGTCGATAATACCCACAGAAATAGCGGATACAGAGTCTTTTAAAGGCTTATCACTGGGTGAAAGCAGACCATTACGCTGTGCCCACGCGATAGAATCGGCGAGCGCTACATAGGCACCCGTGATCGAAGCGGTACGTGTTCCGCCATCTGCCTGAAGAACATCGCAATCCAGAACAATGGTATTTTCTCCCAACGCATTCATATCGATAATGGCACGCAAGGATCGCCCAATAAGACGGGAAATTTCGTGTGTACGACCGCCAATCTTTCCCTTGACGGATTCACGCGAAGACCGGGTTCCTGTAGCACGCGGAAGCATAGCGTACTCTGCGGTTACCCAACCTTTTCCTTCACCTTTGAGCCAGCGTGGTACCCCTTCCGTGAAGGATGCGGTGCACAGCACCCGGGTATCGCCGAACTCTACCAGCGCAGACCCTTCGGCTTGGTTTGACCACCCACGAGTGATGATGATGGGGCGCAGTTCGTTGAGGGCACGACCGTCGGCACGGGCTACAGAAGTCATAGTTCTCCTACTCTTCTTCCGGGGGAAGAGATATGTTTGACATGGGTGGATCGAGCAGTTCGATAACGTTCAGGGTTGAGGTTGGCGGATGCGTGGGGGCTGGCCTAGGATGCACGCGATAGCTTGCTGCAACCTCGGCGACGCCTACCGGCCCGTCAAATGCGCTTTGTGCCTCGGCACGGGCGATATCGGGGTCATTCCACACGGGCAGATGCGTTAACAAAAGGTTGCGTACCCCGGCTTCTTGGGCTGCTTCACCGGCGCGCTTACCGGTCAGGTGAATACCACGCAGCGCGTCGTCACGCCCTTCTTGGTATGCCGCCTCGCATAGGAAAAGATCAGCGCCGCGGGCAGCCTTGATGAGCCCATCGCATGTATCGGTATCACCGGAGTAAGCAAAAAGTGTTCTGCCGTCCCGGCTATTGCAGGTAATACGCAGGGCGTAAGGGTCTTTAGCGGGGTGGAGTACCCTGAATGGCTCGACCGTGAAAGGTCCAATTTCGACTTTATGCCCTTCGTCCCAAGTATGATATTCAAACTCAGTACTCATGCCCGGGTCTGGGTCAAGCCCGTGCGTTGCCGAAAGATATTCGTTAATGGCAGCAGGTCCGTAGAGAGGAATCCTACCTTTGGGCCAGCCTCGGGGATCCCATTTCACGGCAACATGCAAACCGGAGAGGTCAATGCAGTGGTCAGGGTGAAGATGCGATATCAGGATAGCGTCAATCTCAGCTAGGTCAATATACCGTTGAAGTACGCCTAGGGAGCCGTTGCCCATATCCATGAGCACACGCCACGTGCGTCCAGCATAGTCAGTTGCTGAGAGCAGATAACAGCTCGCCGGAGAATTTGGTCCGGGAAACGAGCCGGTACAGCCGATAATCGTCAAGCGCATACGGGGTGTTTCCTATTCGGTGTGTGTGAAAGCAGCAAGACTTGAGTCGATCGTGACGGAAGGCAGTCCTGAGGCTTCTTTGGAGTTGGAGTCTTTCGTAGTGGCCTTTTCGCTGCCTGCTGGTGCGGGAAGAGCCGCCAAAGAGCCCGTGGGGAATCGTTCTGCCACAGATGCCGTGTGCCGCACATTATGAACTTCTGGACCCAAGAACCTGCGCGCTAGGTTCTCGAAAGTCTCAGATTCGCCGGTCGCTAAGAATTCATGATGCGGATTCGTTTCAAGGTCAGGGTTCTCAATATTCTCGGTAAGAAGTGCCCGATAAACGTCTTTGGCAGTCTCATCTGCCGAAGAAACAAGAGTTACGTCCTCCCCCATGATGTAGGAAATAATGCCCGTCAGCAAAGGGTAGTGAGTGCAGCCAAGTACCAGCGTGTCTACTCCCGAATCTTTAGGGGCTGCAGATATTCTTCGGCAGTACGCAAAAGTTCGGGTCCGGATGTCACGCCCTTCTCCACGAACTCGACGAATCGAGGACATGCGATAGACTGCACCATAAGGTTCGGGGCAATCGCAAATGTATCTTCGTAAGCGCGTGAGGTTACCGTTGCCTCTGTGGCGATAACCCCGATCTTACGGTTGCGGGTCGCGGCTAGTGCTCGACGCGCGGCGGGCTGAATTACCTCAATCACGGGAATACCGTAGTGGCGGGTGTAGCGTTCGCGCGCATCCCGGAGAACGGCGGCAGATGCTGTATTGCACGCAATAACCAGCATTTTTACACCGGAATCAACAAGCTCGTCCATAATGCGCAGGGCATTGGCACGAACCTCGGCAATTTTGAGCGGGCCGTAGGGTCCATGAGCGGTGTCGCCTACATAAATAATGCGCTCATGCGGCAACTGATCCATAATAGCGCGTGCAACGGTCAGACCACCTACCCCGGAGTCAAAAACTCCGATGGGTGCGCTTGATGTTGGACCAGCAGGTGGCGCGGGGGTTCCCCACGGGGTGCGGGTACGATATGGATTTGAGGTATCTAAGTTATCGCTCACGAACTTTACCTGTTGTCCTTCAGCATATGATGTACTTTATTTTCATTCTAAGGTGTTACAGATACTGTCCTGTTCTAGATAGCCGCATCTGAGTCCTAAACCACCCTATAGGATGGGCCACATCAAGGTTCGGGCAGTGATGTTTCATATCGCATGCTGTACTGAGCTCGTTAATCTGGAAGGCATCGTGTGATGCGCTTATTTTGTCTCTGATCAGCACGTTTCTAAGACTGCGGGGTTTCCATCGAATCAAGCATCGCAACCATAAGCGAGTCCTGTACCCAGGTCACGAAATTGTACACGACCGCCAAATAATCGTCGTCGTTCTCAACCTTTGACCAGTCCGTGAGATGGTGCACCTGGTCTGCGCGTTCTTCATCAATAATGTCTAAACGGCTTCCCAAAACTAAACGGATATCGTTAAGTGCAGACGCCCACGCATGAGCGTGCTCATCACTAAGCACGATGTCTCCCGCTTCAATATCGAAAGCCAGGAGACTCAGATTTGCCACCTTCGTGGCGCGTAAATCCTGTTCGGTGTACCGGCGATATTCCAGCGCCGCCTCAGGATCGCTACTTCCTGCAGGCAGTACTCGTGCCACCGCTGGATCGTCTGGGACGCTGGGATTCTCGACAATACCGATGAGAGCTTCAAGAGGATCATGATTTTCCGAATCCGGAGATTCCAGAAGAGCAATCACGTCTTCGGCTAGATCTCGAATAAGATCAAATTCAGCCTTCTCAAATCGAGCGGCATAGCCATGCGGTGTATGTCGAAAACCCTGCGCCATAAATTAGTTCTCCGCCTTTTCAAAGCTCGCCATCAAACCCCACGCGTGCATGGCCTGGGTATGCTTTTCTGCATCCTCACGACTGCCGGTGAACACAACAGCCTTGCCGTTATTGTGCACCTGGAGCATCAGTTTCTCGGCACGACGACGGCTAAACCCGAAATGAGCGCGAAAAACATAAGAAACATAGGTCATAAGATTAACGGGATCGTTCCAGACGATTACCTGCCACGGCGTCTGCGTTTCAAGATTTTCGTCAATCGTCGCATCAAGCTCAGTGGCATCTAGAGTATCGGTCGCAAGAACAGCCGTTACAGTGTGGTTGGAAAGATGGGTGAGCTTGTTGGTCATACATAAGATTATACTCGTGGGGGCTTTGTTCCCGCGGGATTGATTCCGTTCAAATAATCATAAATATCTTAAAGTCAAATTTACATTATGTCGCGGACAACACATCCCGTAAAGGTAGTAACCTGCCTAACAGACAACTAAAATGAGACATATGGCAACTACCTCGCTTCTAACCGACCATTACGAACTTACGATGCTCCAGGCAGCGCTCGCCTCTGGAACTGCGCATCGCCGCTGCACCTTTGAAGTCTTTACACGTCGCTTGCCCGCGAGCCGCCGCTACGGCGTGCTCGCAGGTACAGGACGCTTTCTCGAAGGGCTTCAGTCTTTCCGCTTCGATGACGAAGATCTATCTTTTCTAGCCTCTCGCAATATTGTGAATGCGCAAACCCTAAATACCTTGAGAACTTTAGGTTTACCGGCAATATTCGAGGCTATGTCGAGGGAGAGATTTTCTTTCCGCACTCCCCCGTTGTACAGGTCGAAGCAACTTTCGCAGAAGCCTGCATCTTAGAAACCTACCTGCTGTCTATCTTGAACTATGATTCAGCTGTTGCCTCTGCAGCATCACGTATGACTGCGGCGGCGGGCCACCGTCCCTGTATTGAGATGGGCTCGCGCCGTGCGCACGAACGTGCCGCTGTATCAGCGGCACGTGCCGCTGCTATTGCAGGCTTCACTGCAACATCTAACCTGGAAGCGGGCAAGCGCTATGGGCTTCACACTCTCGGTACCAGCGCCCACGCCTTTACCCTTCTTTACGACTCTGAGCGTGAAGCCTTTGAAGCGCAACTGCAATCGTTAGGGGCACGCACGACCCTTCTTGCTGATACCTATGATGTCGAGAATGCGGTACGCCTTGGCGTGGAACTCGCGGGCGAAGAGCTCGGCGGAGTCCGCCTAGACTCAGGTGATCTGGTAGCATCGGCACAGCGCGTGCGTGAACTTCTCGATTCTTTGGGCAACCACAACACCAAGATTACAGTGACGAGTGATCTTGATGAATATGCTATTGCTTCCTTAGCCGCCGCGCCGGTAGATTCCTATGGCGTAGGCACCAGGCTAGTGACCGGCTCCGGTGCGCCTACCTCCGCAATGGTATACAAGCTGGTGGAACGTGAAAATACTGCTGGCGAGCTGGAACCCGTCGCTAAAACCTCTGCTGGCAAACGTTCTCTAGGTGGTGCAAAGCAAGCTGCGCGCCGCCACAATTCCTTGGGCATCGCTACTGCTGAGCTTATCGGAACGGGGAACAACCCCGCTGCCCTCGAAAATACTCGCGACCTCATTCGCGATTTTGTGGTTTCTGGCGAGCTCCTGCCCGGTTTTACTGGCGAGGAGGCGGTACGCAACGCAACCGAACGACATAGCGCATCCCTAGCAGAACTTCCCGAATCCGCTCGTCGCCTTTCAGAAGGCGAACCCATTATTCCCACTGAATTCATCTAGCCACAGCCCATCCAGATATTGCCAAGAAAGGGACTATACACATGGCAAAGCGCTTATTATTGTCGACGTTCAGAATGATTTCTGCCCTGGCGGAGCCCTTGCAACACAGCAAGGCGCCAACGTGGCATCGCTAATTAGCGAATACGTTGAGGAACACCATCACCAGTACGATGCCATTGTGGCAACTCAAGACTGGCACATTGATCCGGGCGATCATTTCTCAGAAAATCCAGATTATGTGAATTCCTGGCCTGTACACTGCGTCGCCAACACCGAGGGGGCAGAGATTCACCCGAATCTTGATACCGACTATATCGAAGCATATTTCCGCAAAGGAAAGTATGAGGCGGCATATTCGGGCTTCGAGGGTCTTCAAGCTGCCGAAGATTCCGTGATGACCGGTGAGCACGATCCCGAAGCATCGTTGGAAGATGAGGCACCTAACACCCCACTCGCCGATTGGCTCGACGAACATGATGTTAAAGATGTTGATATCGTCGGGATCGCGACCGACTTCTGTGTACTAGCGACAGCAAAGGATGCAGTAGATGCCGGGTACGAAACTCGCGTGCTGATTGACCTCACGGCGCCGGTTCATGAAGACAAACTGGATGATGTTATCGCCGACATGGAGGATGACGGTATTACCGTCACAGAAGCGCTTTAGCCAGGCGAGAGATTATTCTACAAGTTCCTGCCCACGAACCAATCCGCCAATTTATCCAGGCGAGCCTGAATTTGCTCCGCGGATGCCTGTGCAACTGCGGGACCACCGCAAATTTTACGCAGCTCATTATGGATAACGCCGTGTGGTTTGCCTGAACGGATAGACCAGGCTGCCACGTTTTTCGCCAGTTTATTGCGCATCTCTTTAAGCTGGCGGTGATCCACAATTGCGGGAGCTGCTGTCGCTGGGCGGCGGGATGCGTGTTCACGCTGGCGTGCACGAAGCAGAGTACCCACCTGGTCGGCGTCCAGCAAACCGGGAATACCGAGGAAGTCTTGTTCTTCTTCCGAACCGATCTCCAGACCACCTGACGAAAATTCGGAGCCATCGAAGAGCACGCCGTGGAAGGAAGCTTGCGAACCAATCGCCTCGAATTTACCGCGCGTTAGTTGTTCGGAAGCCCGTTCCTCGCGGTTTGCTTCTTCGAGCGCTTCATCGTCCAGCCCTTCAGTCATTGGATCGATATCGTCGTCGGTGGTATGGCGATCGAGAAGCGTGGTCACGCTCAACTTCCATATCATTGGCAAGCATCATCAGCTGCGGCACAGACGGCAGAAAGACAGATGCGGTTTCCCCACGTTTACGGGCACGTACAAAACGGCCAATCGCCTGTGCGAAGAAGAGAGGTGTGCTGGTGCTGGTAGCATACACACCCACCGCCAAGCGGGGTACGTCCACCCCTTCGGACACCATGCGTACCGCGACCATCCACCGCTTGTTGCTTTCACGAAAATCGTCGATTTTAGCGGATGCTTCACGATCGTCAGAAAGTACTACGGTCGGCTTCTCCCCCGTGATCTTGTGCAGTTTTTCGGCATAGGCTTTGGCATCGGCGTGGTCAGTTGCGATGACGAGCGCTCCCGCGTCAGGAACAGTGCGGCGCACTTCGGTGAGTCGTTTATCGGCCGCAGAGAGCACTGTGGGAATCCACTCACCCTGAGGATCAAGTGCGGTGCGCCATGCCTGGGCGGTAATATCTTTAGTGAATCCTTCCCCTAGATTCGCCGCCATTTCTTCTCCGGCGGAGGTCCGCCAGCGCATTTGTCCGGAATATGCCATGAAAATAACTGGCCGCACCACGTGGTCTTTCAGAGCGGGGCCATAACCATAGAGTAATCGGCACGCGATCGACGAATACCTTCATGGTCTTGCTCATAGGTAACAAATGGGATAGGTGAGGCATCAGATCGGAATGGTGTACCGGTCAGCGCAAGGCGGCGTGTGGCCTCATCGAAAGCCTCACGCAGACCATCGCCCCAAGATAAAGCATCACCTGCATGGTGGATTTCGTCGAAGATAACAAGAGTCTTGTCATTTTCGGTATTTCGGGCGTGCAGCTGCGGCTTATTAGCAACCTGCGAATATGTGAGCGCTACGCCCTTGTACTGGCGTCCAACGTGAACATCGGCGTTTTTGAAGTTAGGATCGATCGGAATACCGACCTTAGCGGCGGCATCCGCCCACTGTTTCTTGAGGTGGTCGGTGGGTGCTACCACGGTAAGTTTTCGCACAACCCCGCGATCGAAGAGTTCACGTGCCAAGGTGAGAGCAAAGGTTGTCTTGCCAGCACCAGGGGTTGCTACAGCCATAAAGTCCCGAGGGTTCGTCTCAAAATATTTTTTCATCGCCTCGGCCTGCCAGGCACGCAGACTGACGGAAGTACCCCACGGGGCACGATCGGGGTATGCCGGGGAGAGCTTTGGCTTAACCATGCTGTCAAACAATGTAGGCTCTTCGTACTCGCTCATGCTCTTCTCCCCCATATTTTCTCTGGTTTACCTCTGCTTCAGTATTTCCTGTGTACAAAGGCTCCTGCAGAAACACAGGTTATAAATTCTACCACCGTGTCGTGATACGTCCGCGAGGGTTCGCTTAGTTATTTTGCCCAGTGCGAAGTCTGTTTGAGTCCAAAAATAAAGTATGTGCCTGCACCCCATGCTGGGGATACAGGCACATACTTCTGCATATTCCGGAGCGAAACTTCCGTTATTTGTCGCCGTTATCCGAATTATCTTTACCAGGCTTAAGACCCTCGTAGATTTCTTTGCAGGTTGGGCAGACTGGGAATTTTTGCGGATCGCGTCCAGGAGTCCACACCTTACCGCACAGCGCGCGAACGGGTTCACCGGTAAGGGCGGATTCCATGATTTTTCCTTACGCACATAATGCGAGAAGCGTTCATGGTCGCCCGGCTCAGAAAGCTGGGCTTCTTCCCGCTCAAGTAATGCGGTACCGCCCGCTGTCTCAGGACCGAAGGGATCTTCAACGCCTTCAATGGAGCTCATGTTCTCTCCTTCAAGTATGTTCTCGCCGTCTTAGTTCTATTAGTTCTATTGTAGAGACTAGTGTAACAACGGGAAGGGATGCATGGTTATTCCATAGAGAACAAGGGCGACGCTTGGAAACATACGTGTAACTGTCCCATAACGCCGCCCCCATATTCTCTATAGGTTCTAGTTCGTATTGAACTTTGCAACCCGCTGAAGCATCATCGAGCTATGGCGATCGTAGAGTTTACCACCTGCAGAAACTCCGATAATAAATAGTGCAGCACCGATAACCAGCTGGATAACGCCAGAGATAATCAGCACCATGTCGTCCTTGCCGCCGACTATGTAGATGAACGAGCCAATCCCACCGGGAAGAGCGATTAGCATGCAGATAATCATGCTGCCCATCAGCAAAAGCTGCTTCGCAAAGCCGTCTGGCTGTTTAGGCGTTTTGAAGGGGTTGGCTCCAGGAGGCGCGACCGGTGGCGAAAGCACTGTATCAAGCATTAATCCGAACCCTACAGTTCCTGCGTAGACTCCCAGCTGATGCAAAAGCACGACCGGGTAATAGGCTATAAGCCCGTGGACAGCGCACATAATAAAGGACATCACCACGACGATTGGCAGCATTACGATGGAATGTCCGAGTGCACGCCCGAGCCTATCATCACGCCCACGCAGAGGCGAGAGCACGTGCAGACTAAAAGCCGTGTTATCGTACGAGACCATATACGCTATGTAGAATCCTGTGAAGACATTGCAGAAATAAACCCAGAAGCCAAAGAGCGTTTCAGGTCCAGCCCCGGAATTAGCGAGCTGGATTCCCGTCGTCGCAACACGAGACCCCATGCTGCTCGTGAAGAGCGGCATCACGAGAGCAAAGAGTACATAGAGCATGGCAGTCATGACGATCAGCAAAGTCATGCGCGTATCTTTGAAGTAGCTATGAATGGTACGTGCAGCCACAGCACCCCAACCAGTGTTTGGGAACCTCGCAAAAATACCAATATCTCCTGCCGTCAGGTTCTTAGCCTTGCCCCGTTTGTTCACCGCTGACATTACGCATTGAGCGTTCGAGGCTACGACCCCACAATACCCAAGCACCACCCAGGTATATGAGGGAAAGTACCAGACTTAGACCTGCTAGAGCCCAGTTACCCGCCGCCACATGGTATGCAATCGCAAAAGCGGACCCGAAAGGCGTATACCCCAACCATTGAACGTTCTGAGCGATCTCCTGGAAATGATCTATCACATAGAACATAGCTCCACTGAATATGAAGCCCGAGCTTACCAACAGCACGCCCAGAATAATCTTGAAGATAAGATCAATACGGGGGTTAGCATTCAAATAAACGCCAAGCTGATTGGCAAGGCGCGCCACTGTCATCAGCAAAGCCAGCCCCAACACTATGCTCAGCAGATAGGCTACTAGTCCCACAGGATTACCAATAAATCCAAGGGTTCCCAGAAGGATTAGGATAATCGTCGCTATACCTGGAAGACCTATAAACCCACCGAAAAATTGCCCCTTCTGCAGCGTCTTAGCCTCTAGCGGGAATAACACGAAGCGGCTTTCATCAAGGGTTCCGTCTAGGCCAGTCCAGACAATGGGGATAAGAGCCCAGCCAAGAGATACAAGAAACCCGAGGAATAGGGCGAGTGCAGGACCATCTAAACTACCATCAATCCCTAAACCAACGTAAGTGAATCCCAAACCAGTCAGTGCGCCAAGCAGGTACAGGGCGCCAAAAGCAATACCAATAATCGCCCACACACTACGTTTGAGAGAGGCAAGCACATACCGCCATTTTAGTGAGACGAGGTGCGCAACCATGACAGTCCTTCCGAAGTGGTGCGTCCGCCCACGAGCTGTATGAAACGTTCTTCCAAAGTAGATTCCTCACGCACCTCATCAACCGTACCCGCAGCGAGAATCCGTCCCTCATCCATAATGGCGACGTGATCGCATAAACGCTGCACCAAGTCCATGACATGCGATGAGAGAATAACTGTTCCGCCTGATGCGACGAACCCTTTGAGGATATCCTGAATATTAGCCGCTGAAACCGGATCAACCGCTTCAAAAGGCTCATCCAAGATCAAGACTGAAGGGGCGTGAATCAGCGCTGCTGCGAGGGCGATCTTCTTGGTCATACCTGCTGAATAGTCGGCGACCGCGCGACCTGCTGCATCGGTTAAATCCATAGCCTGCAGAAGATCCTTGGTACGTTCGGCAACAGTGTCACGTTCGAGACCGTGCAGGTACCCCGAATAGGTAATAAGCTGTTCACCTGTAAGTTTATCGAAAAGGTGCACGCCATCCGGCAGAACGCCCAAATGTTTTTTGGCTTCCAAAGGGTTCTGCCACATATCGGTTCCCTTAATCAACGCCACGCCTTCGGTGGGCTGCAGCATACCAGAAACCATTGAGATAGTCGTCGTCTTACCGGCACCGTTGCGCCCTACCAGACCGTAAAAAGAGCCGGTAGGAATGGAAAGATTAATGCGATTAACGGCAACAGTCATGCCGAACGCCTTCGTCAAACCATGAATTTCGATGGCATTAACAAGGTGCGCACCAGGTTGGTGACTAAGAGCCTCACGGGTGACTTGAGGCAAGCTCCCCGGCTGCGCGTTTGCATAACTCTGTTTGGTCATTGACTGGCCAGCATCATACGTCGGTGTACCAGCTTGTGTATTCTCTGGTGAATAGCCGTAGTCTTCAGGTGCCGTCCCAGGCACAGAATTGTGTTCTTTCATACATACAACGGTACCAGTTTGGGAATACTTCAGAACCATATCTTGGGCTTATATCATCAATAATTCTCTAAACTTTTTAAAGCATGAACTATAAGGATGACTAGAGTATTTTCCATGAACTTCCCGTTGAAGGTGTGAATAAGGCGGGATGCACCATAAGATACAAACATCCCGCCTTATTCTCTCTTCTGTGGGGTCTAGAAAATTGCCGTTGTCAGCTCAGCCCGTGCTTTGACTGTTCGTGGGTCTGTAGCACCCACAACGTCAAAGAGCTGCACAAGACGCTCACGTACTCGGGTCTTATCTTCCGGCGGAACCGCTTTAAAAAGTCGTAGAAGGCGTGCGTAAGCATCTTCAACATGCCCGCCTATAACGTCAAGATCGGCAACATTAAAGGCAGCCTCAATGTTGAGAGCGTCGGATGCAGCTGCTTCACGCTCTTGGGCAAGATCCAAATCTGCCACGCGAGCTAATAAATCAACCTGAGCAAGCCCGACTTTAGCATCATGGTCGCCCGGGTTCTCTGTTAAAGCCTCGCGGTAGGCGGCTCGTGCTCCTTCATAGTCGCGTTCATCAAGTGCCTCCAGTGCTTTAGTGTGCAGCGGCGGCAGGTTTTCTCTTCCTCAGCCGAAGGAGCAGGCGCAAATCCACCGGGAAGCTGATACTGCACGGCAAGCTGCAAGACCTGTTTCAACATTTCTGAAAGATCCTGCGGGCTAATCTGACCGTTATAAAGAGGGGGCCGGGCGACCGGCGATAACGGCCAAACCTGCCGGTACGCCGTCCATGCCAAACGCTTGGGCAGCCTCCGGAAGTTTCGTAATATCGACGGCGGCAAGCAGCATCGCACCTTCCGCCGCATTGACTAGGTTTTCGACGGCGTCTAGCATTTCAAGCGACGCTGGAGAATGCGGGGCATATAGCCCAAAGATCACGGCGCCTTGGGTAGACAGTTGTACGTACTTCTGAAAATCTTCAGGTGTTGCAACATCGAAACGCCAGCTTTTCGCCGAATTGCTTTGTGCTGCAGTGGGTGTAGAAGTACTGATATCATGACCGCCAAGCACTGGAGCGCTACGTACCGACGCGGGAATTTGTTCTGCTGAGATTTGGGGGTTTGTTGGCAGTTGGTTCGGGGTTGGAGGAATTGTCATCGAGAATCCTTTGCGAGCCTCAGAGAAATTTAACGTACTCCCTAATTATCCCGCGCGACCCGCTGTTTTACAGGATTCTCGGCAATCGTTCGAGGTGCGCGAAATTTCAGATAGGCTTACTCGGTAGCTTTCTGCCTCAAGAATGTTGCGAGCGCATACAGTTTTCAGAGATGCCCGGTAGAATAGCCAGGTAAGCTTTATGAAAGGCAGACTATGTCCGATAGCTCGAATCCGCAAGCCCAGCAGACTCCTCCCCCAGTTCCCCGGGTTCCGCGGAAAAAGCCGGAGCAGGAAGATCACATGTTTGAACAGGACGGTTCCGCATCGTCTACAAAGCGCGAATCCCTGACTTCACATATTACGGGTACCATCAGCGATTTGACCGATAGCATCAGTCAGGCACGCTCACAACGCCGCAAAGCTTCTCTTCCTCCCCGCATCGCTCCAAAAAGTCGATGAGGCTTCTGAACTTCATATTTATGAGAAAAGCTCACCGCTGCATAATCCTGTATCTTTCGGTTTCCTGACGACGGTTGGTGTTGGTCTGGCCCTGCTGGCTTACTACGCTTTTACCAATGTCGGCGCGCTTGTCGGCTGGGTCACTGGCGCTATCTTCATCGCGCTTGGGCTTGACCCCATTGTTCGTAAACTTGAGAGTTTCGGCGTTAAACGCGGTGCCGGTGTGGTGATTGTGGTTCTTTCCTTCGCAGCCATCATTAGCGGACTTGTGGTGTGGATTGTGCCTATTATCAGCGCACAGGCCAGCAGCTTTGTCTATCGGGCACCCGCTATTTATCAGGATTTCATCGATTCTGATACTTTCAAACGCATTGATGACGTTCTGCATGTTAACGACTGGGTTAATAACAACGTTCCAAAGTTCCTAGAGTCTCTTACATCAAGCTCTGCGGTCGGCGGATTCATGAGCAACCTAATTACTGCGGGTTCCACAATTGCGCAGATTTTGACCGGCACTATTATTGTGCTGTTCCTCTCGCTCTATTTCCTCTCATCAATGCGCACTATTAAGGCGTGGGGGTCGCGTTTGGCTCCGGCTTCCAAGCGGGAACGTGTTGAGGAACTCACCGAACGTATCACGGGTGCCGTTGGTAACTATGTGATGGGGCAGGGAGTTGTCGCTGTTCTCAACGCAACCTTTGCGCTTATCACCATGATTATCTTGGGGTTCTCATTCCCTCAACTTGTAGCTGTGTTCGTCTTGATTTTGGCTTTCATCCCATTGGTTGGCGGCGTAGCGGCGCTTGTTCTGGTGTCTCTTATTCTTCTGACGCAAGGCTGGCAAATGTCTGTCACATTTGCGATCGCCTATTTCATTTACCTGCAGATCGAGGCGTACGTAATTTCGCCGCGTATTATGTCAAAGGCTGTTTCGGTTCCCGGCGGTGTCGCTATTATCGCTGTCGCTGCAGGCGGTGCACTGTGGGGCGTCTTGGGCGCGCTTATTGCGATTCCTGTTGCCGCATCGCTACTGATTCTGGTGAAGGAAGTCTTTATTCCCCGCCAAGACCATCGATAAAAAACCTTTTCTTAGAAATAAGGATGCGCCCGCCGTTGAGAAAAGCGGTGGGCGCATCCTTCGTATAGACGGAGTAGACAGATTATGGTTCAGTAATCTCTTCTGCGACCGGGCCGTTGTATTCGGTAGGAAGTGTGGTCTGCTGACCCGTCACCACTGAGACAAGGGCGTTGATCACGCTGTTTACTGACTTTTCACCCACCCAAAGGTGTTTACAGTTCTCAAAAGGCACGACCTGAGTGCGGGCTATTGGTTTAAAACGCTCGCGCGCTTCGGTGGGGCGTAGATAATCGTCAAACTCCGGGATAAAGGCATAGAGCGGATTTGAGATTTTATTCCATTCGTCCAGTTCGGCGGGATGCACTCGGTGTAGAGGCGGAGAAAGCAGAATAGCCCCCACAAATTCTGATGCATGTTCCGGGGCATACTTAAGCACAAGTTCCGTACCGAAAGACCACCCGATTAACCAGATATTCGGCAGCTGGCGTTCCACGGCATATTTTAAGATCGCGTCAAAATCTTTTTTCTCAGCAAATCCTCCGTCGAACACTCCCTCGCTTGTACCGCGGATCGAAGAAGTACCGCGGGTGTTAAACCGCAGAACCGCAATATTTGCAAGCGCTGGCAGACGGAATGAAGCCTTCTTGTACACATGCGAATCCATATATCCGCCGTGCGTTGGAAGCGGGTGAAAAGTCACGAGAGTAGCTTTAATTTCCCCTTCGGGAAGTGCCAGTTCACCCACAAGGCGCTTCCCATCAGCGGTTGTAACATCAAAGTTCTCTCGGCGCGCGGGAAGTACCGTACGAGATTTAATGAGAACAGGCTGATCAGATTGGGTGAAACATACCGTGAGGGATCAAACTCTCGGAGTTTTCCAGAGGACTCTTCAGTCGCCATAGTGTCACTTTCTTCGTTCTAACAGGTCTTCGCACCCACGATAGGTATTCCGATTTCGTAATAGTTCTAAGCACGTCTGGTACGCCAACAATGTTGGTGCCAGTGGCGGCGCTCATCAATAGCTCGAGAACGCCCCAGTGTATGGCTTTCTTGCCATACAACAAGATGCGCTGTTCTTGGCGGAATTGGACGGTTGCATTCCGGGCACGTATAGGTTTTCAGAGCATTTACGGCGGGAATGTACTGCACCAGCCAATCGCCAAAACGGTCACGTTCAATACGCGGCGCCGGGTCAAGAATACGAGATATATCACGTCCACCGGGTGCAGACCGCGTCCATTTGTTGGAGGTTGTGCCCGAGGAACGTTTACTGGGGTGATTCTTGCGTGCCATGCTTTCTATTCTAGCGTTCAGTACGGCATGCCATCTTTTAGCTGCTTTGATGCCGCCAGGCAGCGGTTTCTACAGCTGGCATGTCATAGTCTTCCTCGGTAGAGTAGATGGGGTGCGTATCGTTATAGCTGACTGTTCTGTTGATTACGAAGGGCGTTTGCGCGCCCACCTCCCCCGTGCTACCCGCTTACTTATGGTGAAGAATGACGGTTCTGTGCTTATCCATTCCGATGGCGGTTCCTATAAGCCGCTGAACTGGATGAGCCCACCATGTTCTCTCCTTGTCGCAGACTATGATGAGATTCCAGATAGCACACGGGAAGATCTTGATACGGATGTGCAGCAGCTGTGGACGGTACAAGCCGCTAAAAGTGATGACCGCCTCCTTATCCGCGTGTACAAAGTTATTCATGAGCACGCCCATGATTTAGGAGTCGATCCTGGACTTATCAAAGACGGCGTAGAGGCCGACCTGCAGCGTCTTCTTGCAGAACAGATTGAAACGCTCGGCAAGGGTTACTCTCTAGTACGCCGTGAATACCCTACGGCCATTGGGCCCGTGGATATTATGGCGAAAGATTCCAACGGTATCAGTATTGCTGTAGAGCTCAAGCGCGTGGGTGATATTGACGGGGTTGAACAGCTTACCCGGTACCTTGATCTGCTCAACCGCGACCCACGACTAGCGCCTGTGAAGGGTGTTTTTGCTGCACAAAAGATCAAGCCCCAGGCACGGACTCTTGCCGAAGATCGCGGTATTCGCTGCATCTCTCTCGATTACGATGCGATGCGCGGTATCGACGATGCTGCAGATCGGCTTTTCTAAGCCAATATTTATGCGCTGTAGAGGTCTTCGCGACTCTAAAACTCAAGTATTCGGGAAGGTAAAAGCCGGTACAACCAACAATAGGTTGTACCGGCTTTTACCTTATTAACGGTTTACTTCTTACCCGTCGTAGGGGTAGCAATCTCGGCATGCTTTGCCGCGATCGTTACCTTATCGTTTGAGACGGTCAAGAACCCATCATGCAAACGCGTAGTGAGTTCACCACCATTGACGGGTCGAATCAGAAGTTCTCCGTCCTCCGCAAGAAGCGCACAGGTGGGGATGAGTCCGGGATAAATGCCCAAATCGCCGTTCGTAGTACGCACCCGTACATAGGAAGCTTCACCAGTCCACACGACGTTTTCGCGAGAAACAACTTCAACTGTTAGTGCCATAATTACTTGGCTCCGGTCTGTGCCTTGATTTCCTCGTACTGACGCATCACGTCATCCATGCCACCGATGTTGTAGAACGCCTGCTCAGGAATATGGTCTACATCGCCGTTACAGATCATCTGGAATGATTCGATGGTATCCTTCAACGGAACAGTGGATCCTTCAACGCCGGTGAACTGCTTTGCAGTATAGGTGTTCTGCGAAAGGAACTGCTCAATACGGCGTGCACGTGAAACAACGACCTTCTGTTCCTCGGAAAGCTCATCAACACCCAGGATCGCGATAATATCCTGAAGGTCCTTGTTCTCCTGCAGAATCGCCTTCACGCGAATAGCCGTATCGTAGTGTTCCTGCCCAATGTACTGCGGATCAAGAATACGAGAGGTCGAGGTCAACGGGTCAATTGCCGGATACAGACCGCGCGATGCGATCTCACGCGAAAGCTCGGTAGTCGCGTCCAAGTGTGCGAAGGTTGTCGCAGGTGCAGGGTCGGTGTAATCGTCTGCAGGAACGTAGATTGCCTGCATCGAAGTAATGGAGTGACCGCGAGTCGAGGTAATGCGTTCCTGAAGCAGACCCATTTCATCCGCCAGGTTAGGCTGGTAGCCAACAGCAGACGGCATACGACCGAGCAAAGTCGAAACTTCAGAACCTGCCTGGGTAAAGCGGAAGATGTTATCGATAAAGAGCAGCACATCCTGGTTCTTCACATCGCGGAAGTATTCCGCCATAGTCAAGCCGGTGAGTGCCACACGCAGACGAGTTCCCGGGGGTTCATCCATCTGTCCGAAGACGAGGGCAGTATCTTTCAAAACCCCTGCTTCTTCCATCTCAACCCACAGGTCGTTACCTTCACGGGTACGCTCACCAACGCCGGTGAACACTGAGGTACCACCGAAGTTGCGCGCCACACGGGTAATCATTTCCTGAATCAGCACTGTCTTACCGACGCCAGCACCACCGAACAGACCGATCTTACCACCCTTAATGTAAGGGGTGAGCAGGTCAATAGATTTAATACCGGTCTCTAGCATCTCGGTCGATCCCTCTAGCTCTGCGAAGCCGGGAGCGGCACGGTGAATAGGCCAATATGCGTCAGCGTCAATATCGGAGTTCGGCACATCTAGTGCGTTACCAAGAACGTTGAAGAGGTGCCCCTTCACGCCATCGCCCACGGGTACAGAGATAGGAGCCCCGGTATCCAGTACAGCCTGCCCACGCACAAGACCGTCAGTCTGTTGCATAGAGATGGCACGAACAATCGAATCGCCCAAATGCTGAGCAGTCTCAAAGGTGATGGTGTAGGTTTTCCCGTCGAGGGTGAGTTCAGTGGTCAGCGCATTGTAAATATCCGGCACCTGACCAGCGGGGAACTCAACGTCAACCACGGGGCCAATCACGCGGGCAATACGCCCCGTTGCGCCCTGGGTGGTGGTAGTAGTCATGTTTCTCACTTACCTTGAAAAAGTTGAAAGTAGATAGCTTCGAGTTAGCAGTGTTCTTAAGAGGAGGCGAGGCGTCTGCACCGCCCACAATCTCAGAGAGCTCCTGAGTAATCTCGGCCTGACGAGCGTTGTTCATCAGTCGAGTGTACTTCTTGATTAGAGTCTCAGCGTTATCGCCCGCAGTCTTCATCGCACGCTGACGCGACGCAAGTTCACTTGCAGCGGCTTGGAGCAGACACGCGAAGATACGAGAAGCGATATAACGCGGTAGCAGCGCATCCAATACTTCCTGGGGAGAAGGCTCAAATTCAAAGGATGCGGGTTGCTGATAATCGGCTGAAGAAAGTTCTTCGTCAGGTACGATTTCCTCGCCCAATTTAGTTGCTTCTGCCACGTGGATGGGGAGCAAACGAAGAATCTTGGTCTCTTGAGTCACCATGGACTTGAATTCGGTGTATACGATATGCAGATCGTCTACCCCGCCGTTTTCATGTCCCTTTTCGTACTCCTCCAAGAACACATCGCGAATCTCAACTGCGGTATCAATATGCGGATTATCGGTGTGTCCTTCCCAAGCACGTTCATAGGGACGTTCCCGGAATTCAAAATAAGACTTCGCTTTACGCCCCACCAAGTACAGCTGTATTTCGCGCCCCTCGCCGCGTAGCCTCTCGATAAGCTCTTCTGTTTTCTTCAGCACAGACGACGAATACGAACCTGCAAGACCGCGATCACTCGTCATCACCAAGACTGCAGAGCGTTTATGCTCATGCTTGCCAAAGGTATCGGGACGATGGATCAGAGGATGCTGCACGGACTGTTGCGTTGCCAAAGCAGTCACAACGCGGGTCAACGCGTTTGCGTAAGGGCCCGTGGTTTGAGCGCTCCGACGCGCCTTGTTAATACGGGAGGTCGCGATCATCTCCATCGCCTTGAAGATCTTCTGCATAGACGATGTCGAAGCAATTTTCTGTCGGTAAACCCTAATCTGGGCTCCCATAGAGCTTCCTTTCTCCTGGACATCTGCCCCGCCCATAACTCTGAAAATTCAGAGCGGGGCTAACACCTAGGACTAATCGCTAACCGATGGTTTCCTGAGTGATGTCACGATCCTGAGCCGCTTTATGCTCCTCATGACCTGCATCAACAAGGTGGCTGGTACCCTCCGAGCGGAATCCCTTCTTGAAATCTGCAACGGCAGCTTTCAAGGCATCTAGGGTTTCATCCTCAAGCTTGCCGGATGCGGCAATATCGCTCAACACCGAGGTCCGGTGACGCAGATAGTCAATAAACTCTGCCTCGAAGCGAAGAACGTCAGAAACCTCAAGATCATCAAGGTAACCGTTGGTACCTGCCCAGATGGAGACAACCTGCTCTTCTACCGCATACGGGGTGTACTGCGGCTGGCGAAGCAGCTCGGTAAGACGGGCGCCGCGGGTCAGCTGTGCCTTGGAAGCATCGTCGAGATCGGAGGCGAACATTGCGAACGCTTCCATAGCACGGTACTGAGCAAGGTCCAGTTTCAAAGTACCGGAGACCTTCTTCATAGCCTTGGTCTGCGCCGCACCACCCACACGAGAGACGGAAATACCAACATCAACGGCGGGGCGCTGGTTAGCGTTGAACAGATCGGATTGTAGGAAGATCTGACCGTCAGTGATAGAAATGACGTTGGTCGGGATGAAGGCAGAAACGTCGTTTGCCTTGGTTTCAATAATGGGGAAACCGGTCATCGACCCTGCGCCCAACTCATCAGAGAGCTTAGCGCAACGCTCCAATAGACGAGAGTGCAGGTAGAAAACGTCACCGGGGTATGCTTCACGCCCTGGCGGACGACGAAGCAACAGCGACACGGCGCGGTACGCTTCTGCCTGTTTTGAAAGATCATCAAAGATAATCAGGACGTGCTTTCCGCCATACATCCAGTGCTGACCAATGGCAGAACCGGTGTAGGGAGCCAAGTATTTAAAGCCTGCTGCGTCAGATGCGGGGGCAGCAACGATCGTGGTGTATTCCAACGCTCCCCTGGTTTCAAGGGTGTGTCGAACAGCAGCAATGGTGGAGGCCTTCTGTCCAACTGCCACGTAAACACAACGAACCTGCTTACTGGGGTCACCGGTTTCCCAATTAGCCTTCTGGTTCAGAATCGTATCGACTGCAATCGCAGTTTTACCGGTCTGACGGTCACCAATAATAAGCTGACGCTGCCCTCGACCGATCGGGATCATAGCGTCAATAGCTTTCAGACCGGTCTGTAGGGGCTCATGCACAGACTTACGCTGCGTTACACCAGGTGCCTGCAGCTCAAGAGCACGACGCCCTTCATCCTTAATAGGACCCAGGTCATCAATAGGGTTACCTAGTGGATCGACTACACGACCGAGGTAAGCATCGCCCACCGGGACCGAAAGCACCTCACCGGTACGGTGAACTGGCTGTCCTTCTTCGATACCGGTAAAGTCGCCCAGAATAATGACGCCAATATCGCGGGTATCAAGGTTTTGCGCGAGGCCAAGGGTGCCATCCTCAAAACGAAGTAGTTCGTTCGCCATCACCGAGGGCAGACCCTCGACGCGCGCAATACCATCGGAGGCTGCTACAACGCGCCCCACTTCAACACGTTCCACGTTGCCGGGTTCGTAAGACGCTGCAAATTCGTTCAGCGCGTTACGGACATCATCGGCGTTGATGGTCAAATCGGCCATCTTATGTCCCTGCTCTCCTAATTGTGGTTGCACCTCTCGGAACAACCGAAACTTGCTTCGTGGGAAGGAATAATATTCTAAAAATTTGTCTGCTTCCCAAGGTATCTTCTAAATCACCGTTGCGACGTATCGCAGAAATATTCAGCTAATCTCTACGCCTGAAGGTCACGTTCAAGATCATCAAGACGGGTACCAACGGTTCCGTCGATAATCTCATCTCCAATCTGTACGCGCATACCGCCTAGAACAGCTGTATCTATAGAAACGTCGAGTTTAAGCTGACAATTATAGATCTTGTTCAAGGTCCGGCTCAGGCGTTCAAGCTGTGCCTGCGACAGCGCTACTGCAGAAGTTACCTTTGCGATGTAACGGTTCTGTCGCGTGACGATGATTTCCACGAATTCATCAGCGAGGCGAGCGGCATGGTGACCACGGGATTCGCTACCAATTCGTTCCAAAAGAAGTACGCCTTCCGCAGTGGCGGCTGGACCGCTAATGCTACAGCGAGCTTCTTCTTTGCTTCTTTGCTTGCCAAATTGTCGGACAGCGCCGCTTGCGCTTCGGGGGTACCATCAACGTTGCGCACAAACGTCAGCAACTCGTTGGTAACCTCTTCAAGGGCATCAGCACCACCACGAGACTGAGCGGATGCGATGGATGCGAGTACCGCAGCCTTCTCAAGCGCGTCTGCAAGATCACGCTCTTGAGACCAACGCAGTGCTACCGCCGTAGTCAGCACTTTGAGTGCTTGAGAAGAAATTTTGCCGCTAAAAATAGCCTGTGCAATATTTTCTCGATCCTTCCCTTCACGCGAAGAGTCGGTCAAACCACGGCGCAAACCGCCATCGTGGTCAAGTACATCGACCACGGCGAAAAGCTCGCTAGCTAGGTTGAGTGGGTTCAACGAAGCGTTGGCTTCAAGAACCGCTTCCACCTTGCTCAGTGATTCAGTAGATACTCCTGCCATTACCGAGTTGCACCTGCATTCTGTTGCTCGGTTTCAAGGTCAGCAAGAAAACGATCTACCACGCGGGCCGATCGCTCATCATCGTCAAGGGCCTCGCCCACAATCTTTCCTGCAAGAGTAGTCGCCAAAGTACCAACTTCATGACGAAGAGATACTGAAGCAGCTAGACGCTCAGCCTCGATAGTCTTCTGCGCATTATCAGTAATACGCTGAGCCTCAACGGTTGCGCGCTCACGAGCCGCTGCGATAATTGATTCGCCTTCGGTACGCGCTTCTTCGCGAATCTTCTGAGCTTCCAGACGAGCGCTTTCAAGCTGCTGGTTGTACTCTTCGCGAGCCGCCGCGGCCTCTGCCTGAGCTTTCTCAGCTTTGGCAAGACCACCCTCGATTGCTTCTTTACGGTCCTGGTAGATCTTCTCGAACGCCGGGACAACGTATTTATGAACGATGAAATAGAGAATCACGAACCCAACGACGGTGATGCCCAATTCCCAGAGATTGGGAATTAGAGGGTTAGAGCTGTGCTCTGCGCCCCCTCCTTCTGCCAGATAAGTCATTGAGGGATTTCCTGTTCTTTAGGTTGGTTCGTTAACAGCTATATCTGAGCTTAGATGATGAATGCCAGAACGAGGCCCAGAATCGCCAGAGCCTCAACCACCGCGAAACCCATGAACAGCATCGGCTGCAGGGTACGCTGGGACTCGGGCTGACGTGCAACGCTCGTCATGTAGGCAGCGAAGATTAGACCCACGCCGATGCCGCCACCAATAGCTGCGAGGCCGTAACCAATAACGTTCATGTTGATTCCTTTCAACAGTGTGTGCTTCAGTGAAAATACCGAAGTTACAGAGCTACTTATGTGTATTCGACCCGTAAAACGGGTTGCTTTCTTCGCAACTGGTAGCCAGTTACGAAAACCTATATTTTAGTGTCCTTCGGAAACCGACCCTTGCAGGTATACCGCAAGGAGCAGGGTGAAGACATAAGCCTGGATTACCTGAATCATCAGTTCCAGGAAGTAGAGGAATAGACCCAACGCTCCAGAGGCGATACCACCCAAAGCGGCAGCCCCGCCGACGCTCATCACCAGGAACTGAGTTAGGGATGCTGCCACCATCATTGCCATGTGACCGCCGAACATCGTAGCGAAAAGACGAAGCGCGTGAGTCACGGGACGAATGATAAGGTTCGAGAGGAACTCAATCGGTACCAAAATAACGTACACCCACCCCGGAACTCCGGACGGCATCGTCAGATCTTTGAAAAACCCAACCAGTCCCTTGCGCTTGATACCTACGCCAACCCAGGTAAGGTAGCCGACGATGGCCAATGCATAGGCGCTGCCCGGGTGAGAAAAAGAAGGAAGTTGGATAAGGGGAATTGAACCGTAAAGGTTATTAATCAGAATAAAGAAGAAAGAAGTAAAGAGCAGGGGCACGAAAGGCTTGAAATGCTGTGCACCAATCAGGTCTTTGCCAAGTGAATTACGGGTGAAGAGATAGCCTGATTCTGCGATGAACTGGGCTTTACCCGGAACCATTGCACGCTTGCGTGCAGCCATCATAAAGAATATGGAGACGACTACGACAGACAGGATGACGAGCAGCATCTGTTTACCAAAGCCGAACCCAAGAGAATCAACCTGGAAGAAGTCAGGCAGATGCATATCGGCCGGTGTCGGCGGCGTATAGCCTTCTGCGAGTACAGACCCGTTCTCGTTCAAAGCAAGTCCTTTCTTGCCGTTAGCTGGCTACTTGCTGGTGCAAAACTATGCGCAACTAACTGGATGGAATGTGTGCAAAACCTAAAACTTTTAGGTTATTTATTTAGAGCGGCTCGTATGCAGATATACCAGGTAGATGCCTCCGCAAGCACCTATCAGAACACCAACCCATACAAACCACCGGGTATTGAGGAGCCAGTCAACTCCAAAGCCAACCAATCCCCAAAATGCCATGCCGATAATAAGATACAAAACAGACATCACGCCGCCGGATAGTCCACCGCCGGATACCAGTTCTCCTGTGGTACGGGAGTTTCTTATCTCCGTCCCACCATTTCTTCTCAGAATCGGTCAAAAAAATTTCCCTATCTACTTCTGAGTAAGCCTTTGTGTGCTAAGACTCAGGATCGAAGTACAAAAATCCTTGAATTCATAATGGTTACAGCCTCGACACTTAACCACAGTACCGCTCCTATGACGGCACCACCAAGCGTCCAACCGTGTTTAAGTGCCTCTGGCATAGGGTACTAGTAAAAGCACCATCGCCATGAGTAACACCTTCACCACATAACTTACAAGCAAAGCCTGAGGAATCCCAATCTTTATACGGTGTGCCCCCAAAGCAGTTGCTACGCCCATGGTGAAACATATATAGACTACCAGAAACCCAACCATAAATCCCGCCGACCCGCGAATGCCCAATATGATTCCCAGAATCGGTAAACAAGGAACTAAAACCAGTGCAGACATTACGGTCTCGCGATAGGCTAAAAGCCTCCAGGAAAAGCCTTGCACCCTATTTTGCTTATTGTCTTTCTTACCTATACTATGGATAAATTTTGGGTTCCACAGAGCCCTCCGAATCGAATTTAGCCGCCGTTGTTTCACTCCTGTAAGCCCTCAGACTTCTGCGTCTCTGTTGCAATATTCTGCTTGGAATTAGCGTGCCCCTGCTCGGCAGGCTGCAGACGCGTATCCAGCAATTCGGGAAGTCGCAGGTATAAAACAATGACGGCTACAGCAAGGGCAAGAACGCCAACACCAGCGAAAAAGGCACCTGTTAGGAAAAGATCTGAGGCAAAGAGTACAAAAGCCCATACAATCGCAGTCGCAGAACTCACCATAATTGTTGCGCTGATATGCCCCAATCCAACGTCAGTCAGACGCTGATACACATGGGTTCGATGCGGTTTGTACCACTGCTCCCCAGCAGCCATACGACGTATAAGAGTCATCGCAGAATCTGCAAGATAAACCAGAAGCGGGGCTATCGACGCAAGGAACGGAATTCCAGCATAGAAAGCACCAACGGCAATTGTTCCAAGAAAGGCACCCAGGAAATAAGACCCAGCATCACCTAAGAAACATTGTGACCCGTGCGTAAATTCCAAGGCAGGAAAGCCGTATAGGCACCTGCAATTGCCAGGCCGCCTATCGTCATCCACGGCAAACTACTTACGCCGCCCATATAGGCGTAGGCAAGCCCAGCAACCAGCCCGTGGCATCCGGAGATACCGTTGATGCCGTCCATAAAGTTTGTAACGTTTATATACCCCGCAATAAAGAGCCCCGCTACAGGAACCCACAGCAATGATGCCTCTTGAATAATAGCGAGAGAAAGCGCAATACCGAGCCCTATAACAAGCTGCATCCCGGCACGCTTGGCAATGCTGACTCCGTAGACATCTTCGGTCCATCCCAAAAGCAAAGCAAGACCACCGCCTGCCAAAAAAGTTAACGAGATGGGGAGATTTACAGTCCACCCCATGAGGGTAGCGATCGCGAAACTCAAACAGGTAGCACTAGCGGTTGCCAGCCCCATGCCCCGGTACGTCGGAGTCGTATGCGAGGAACGCTCATTGGGTATATCAACCATATTTAGCGCGTGCAACAGGGGGCGTACCGCAAAAGGTAGAAGCGCTCCTAACACAAACGCTAGTATAAGCACCAGAGATGCCTGGTTCATGTCTCTCCTCTAGACGGTAAAGCCTCGTAACAGGGTGTAATTTGGGATTCTACTTCCCCGCTACTCGTTCTACAAGACGAAATTCATCCGTAGTACGTGCTTACGCAGACGTTAACGGGGCAAAATTTCATCGTTCAATATTCAAAAACGGCTAATTCCTGTATTCTTCCAGAAGACGACCCTGACGCGGATCTACCACACGGGTAAATCCATGACGCTCATATGAACGATGCGCTTCATAATTCTGAATCCACTGCTCATAATCCAAATCCTCAGGATTGAGGGCTGGTGCCGTCGAGTGCGAAATAAACTTGTTTTGAGTGCTTCGAGTGTGTTGCTCATTAGCACCGAAGAGGGTTTCGTCCAATTTTTCGCCAGGACGCAGACCGGTCACTACAATATCAACATCGTAACGCTCATAGGCTTTACGCATCTCATGTGCAACATCGTAGATATACACAGGTTCACCCATATCAAGCACCATAACTTCACCCGGATGACCAATAGCCCCTGCAAGCATCACCAGCAGGCAAGCATCCGTAATGAGCATAAAGTACCGGGTAGCGTTCTCATCAGTAAGTGTAATGGGACCGCCATTGAGAATCTGCTGCGTAAACAGAGGTTTGATAGAGCCGCGCGAGCCAAAAACGTTACCGAATCGAACCGATACATAAGTCTTCCCCGTCTGCTGTCCAAACCACGAGGTTAAGCATTCAGCGGTTCGTTTTGACTGCCCCAAAGCGGTCTTAGGATCTGCCGCTTTATCAGTTGAAACATTCACAAACGTTTCAACATCCGCCGCTTGCGCAGCATATAGAACGTTAAGGGTGCCCAGCGAATTTGTTTTCCATGCTTCCTCAGGGTATGCCTCCAGTGCAGAAACATGCTTCAAAGCTGCGGCGTGGAAAACCACCTGCGGTTTTCGTTCAAGGAAGATATTACGCAGGTTTTCCCCCCTCACGAATATCCGCGAGAATAATACGCTCATCATCCAAGCTGGACTCGCCAGTGATCGAGAGCTTTGTTTCCATCAGCAGGGTTTCGTCACGATCGAGCATCATGAGCAGCTCAGGGTCGTATTCGTGGATCTGACGGCATAGCTCAGAACCAATAGATCCTCCTGCGCCGGTCACCAAGACCCGCTTACCTTGAAGGTAGCTGCGCAAAACTTCAGTATCGACATCGTAGTTGATTTCACCGCGGATAAGCTTCATGAGCTCGTTATCGTCGGTTTCTACCACGTTGTTGCCGAAGAGCTTTTCGCTGGCGCTCGCTACACGAGTTACTTCGACTCCGTGTTTTTGCATGCGTGCCCAGACCCGGTCGAAACGATCATGCGGCATATTGGTGATAGCGACAATCATTTTCTTAGGGGCATAGCGCCTGATGACCGCATCCAGTTCTTTACCGGTGTTATAAACTGGCACATTATGAATGTTAATACCGCGTAGCTGAGGGTTATCGTCCACTACCGCAACAGGCCGCATATATGCAGAGTCATCATGCATAAGAGCTTCGATAACTGTGCGACCCGTAAACCCGGCGCCATAGACGATAACAGGCTCACCATCAAGATTACGCAAAGTCTTATGCTCAACATAAATACGCTTAACCATGCGCATCGCCGCCATGAATAGCAATGTAATACCCACCGAAATAGGCGGCACACCATGAGGCACATGTACTAGTCCGAGAGCTTCGTCTACGTAGCTGAAGAGGAAAGCGCCACCGAGACGATACCTACGGTTGCGCCCGCACGCCAGACTTCCTCGAAAGAACCGTAAGAATACAGGCCGCGGTACACCTTCATACCGTAGCCCACAAGAATCTGCAGAATAATCGCAAACCCCATACTGAGCGCCACGCTTTGAAGATCAATCACATCAAAGACAGAGTTCTGGTTCAGAAGCAGGCTGTACCGCAGCATAAACGCGATGACGAGCCCTATAATCCAGGCTACGGAATCTAGTGCAATCTGAACGAGAAGCCACCAGCTTTTAGGGGTGTAGGGGCGTTGGCGATCCACCACCGCAATCGGTTGAGTCGTGGGATAGTTCTCCACTTATGCGTCCTTCCCCTGCAAACTATTCTCTACGTTCCTACTAGGCCGTATATCGGTGAGCGCTCGAAATGCCTTACGGCGCGTACTCTCCGGAATAAACCGGTACGCCGTTCGAACGCTCATATTCTTAATCCACCCGAGCTTTGAGATCGTGTGCCCGGTATATAGTCGACGTTGAATCGCCCAATCCTGTTTCCAGGCGTTAAGTCCGCCCCGCCGCGTGTAGGCACCCGCACCCACACGATAACGGACTAATGGCTCAGGCACATTACCAATCTTATAACCAGCGGCGATAACCCGCGACCACAGCCACCAGTCTTCGGCACCAGGTACATATTCATACCCACCTAAACGCTGAACAACGTCTTTGTAAAAAGCCACCGTTGGGTGGTACAGGGGATTGCGCGAAGGCATCATGTCAGCCAACCGAGATGCGTCAGTTACCGTCTGGCGGGTAGCCTCTACTGTGGTATTCTGCGCATCAACTTCGTACATGGCAGAGCCCATCACCGCACAGTCGCTCTCGATAAGCGCCGGAATTAGGGTTGCAAATCGGTCTGGCTCCGAAATATCGTCAGAGTCCGCTCGGGCAACGATGCCGTAAGAACAAGCATTCAGCCCCTCGTTGAGTGCAGTGGCAAGACCCACATTCTGAGGCAGTTTGACTGTGACGATAGGAGCGCATTCCCCCGCCCTGCTACGTTCGACCCAACGGTCAATGACCTCGCGCACTTCAGAAGGCAACGGACCATCCTGAACCAAAACCAGTTCAGCAGGCCGAAGGGTCTGATGCTGAGCGTTCGAGGCAATAGCCGCCTCCACATGATCAGCAGATTCCCGAGCGTAAACACTCATCAGAACAGAGAACTCCGCCTGAGAATGTGGTGCGCCAAAGGAATCATGGTTTTCTTGGATACCATAATGCCCGGGAAATTCAAGGTCGTACACTCCGCGAAGCACATCACGATTAAGGCGAGGGGCATGCAGCGCATCCTTGATACCCCTCAGGAAATAACCCAAATAAATAGATTTTTCGTCCGTACGCAGAACCGTCGAAGCCCAAAGTCTTGCTACCGACCCGCCATATAACAACTTCTCAAGCGGGCTCAGAGTACGGGCTCGCGTGAAAACCCACAATTTATTGCGAACATCGTTATAAAATCGTGGGCCCGGCTTCGCATTCGTCGTCCCAAAAGTTTTCGTGTGGTGACGAGCCACCGAGGCGGGTACAGCAATGGCATCTCGATGATGTGCAAGACGGGTCGAAAATTCAAAATCATCATTCCAGATAAAAAAATCCGCAATCGGTAGGCCGCCATTCTGACGAATAACTTGAGCGTCCATCACCAAAGATACAAAGGAGGCGCTGCGTATAGGCCGACCCCCCACCGCTTGTGCACGACGATGCCGCCCAGAGCCAGCACCGAACATAGTGCGCATCGTATTCATGGGATGGTCTTCCCCATTGGTCCACACAACCCGTGAAGCTATCAAGGCGGGACGACGGCTGCGGTCCGGCGAATATGATTCCCATGCTTGAACAGACTCATGCAGGGTGTTTTCGGTTGGTTCAGTGTCATCATCCATAACCCACACAAGATCTGGATTATGGCGCGCTAACGCGCGGTCGATTCCAACGGCGAATCCACCCGCACCTCCCATATTCTGAGACAATGTGATGACATCGAGCGGAAGCGAATAGCTTTAGATTTTTTAGATACTCGGCCGTGCTGTCGGTAGAGGCGTTATCAACCACGACAACAGCGTCCGGCACAACCTGCCCTGCGGCGATACCTGCAAGGGTAATGGGTAATAAATCTTGACGATTATAGGTCACAACAACCGCTACAACACGCGGCCTACCGAGCTGTGCCACACCGCAGACAGGCGCACTCACCGAGTTTTCGCTCTCATCAGGCATCGACGCTTCCTCCCCCAGCACGCACTTTTCAGGCGGACCTATAAACACACGGATATATGAGACATCCCAAGATAGCTATTCTACCTGTCGAAAGCTCTATAGCTAAACATTACGTTCCAGCTTCAGTTTCGACTAGAGGCCAAAAAGTTAGCTCCGCCACGTGCTCCTGTGCCACGACTATGCTTTTGCTCTCTTCTGCCCTGAAGTACTACTCGAAAACGTTATTTCTGTTTCTTAAACACCACCGAATATGCGAAAGTTGAAATACACACTCCGTAACAGTTTGGGGTGAGAAAGGTGAAAAGACGTGTCCGAGTCTAAATGGAAAGTTATCGGTGCAAGTGGTTTCGTGGGGTCGTCCATCGTGGCACGACTAAATGCCGAAGGAACCAGCGTAGATCCCATTGAGGCACCCCGTTTAGCAACCCGAGCACTCGACTCAAGAACTATTATCGAAGAAGCTCAGCTCCTTGAAGGCATCATCGACTCCCTAGCGGATACGTTTGCCGGGGCTCAGGTTGTTGTTAACGCAGCAGGTCTTGCTGCCCCCAATATGCAAGACGTACCTGCGCTAGTGGGTGCTAATGCTCTGTTACCGGCGGTGATCGCTATAGCAGCACACCGTACCGGAGTACGCCGAGTTATTCACCTCAGTTCGGCAGCAGTTCAGGGCGCAAAATCTGTTCTTGATGCGAGCGAATACACAGCTCCCTTTAGCGCATACTCCTTTTCAAAAGCCTTGGGTGAAGAAGCTCTTTTAGACTTGCAAGATACGTTCCACGAGGTCTCGCATGGCGAAACCTCTGAACCTGTTGAGCTGTGCATCCTGCGTGCCACCAGCGTGCAGGGGCGCGGGCGCCGCACTACCGAGGTCTTCGCCAAAATAGCCTCTTCCCCGTTAGCTTCTGTAGCAGGTGCAGGAACCCGCAAATCCCCCGTATCGAGCTCATATGCACTGGCTGAATTTGTGGTTAAAGTCGGCTCCTTTAAGGGTGAACTGCCCTCTATTGTGCTGCAGCCGTGGGAAGGCGAGACGGTAGCCTCTACCATGGCGGATGCCGGTCGCCGCAAGCCCGTGCACCTGCCTGAATGGCTGTGCAATCTGGCGGTTAAGACCGGGTATACGGTCTCCGAAATGATGAATGATAGGTTCCAAGGTTCCGTTCGCAAAGTCGAGCTCATGTGGTTTGGACAAGAACTCGACGATTCCTGGGCTCGTGAAAACGGTCTTCTACCCGAGCCGCGAGTACGTGAAGTGCTGCGCAATGCCCATACTGCACTCGGTAAAAAGAAAGATAAGCGATTTAAGAACGCCTAGCTACAGACCCTTACACTTTTCTACACAGCATAAGCAACGACGGTGAGGGATTCGAGAATTAGTATCTCGATTCCCTCACCGTTTTTGAATAACAGTATTTTCTTGTGAGAATTATCTGCCCTCTAAGATTCTGATTTCGCCTCGCCGTGCACAAGGGCGCGAGCAGCATCCGTCGATACCGGCTTAACTGGAGCCTGCGCTGTCTTGACCGGCTGAGGTGTGTTGTTGCGGTAGCCGCGCGAACGTTTTTGATCAAACTCAGGCTTTTTATCGGCAGCAAGCGAGGTTGCGGTATTAACGGCGCCCAACAACATATCTGCGATGGAACCGGCTACCGGGGATGCTGCCCGTTCCGGTTCTTTGCCGCTGCCGGAATGCTCTGCGTCCCACTGGTCATATGCTTCATCAAGGTCTTCCTGACCGGTAGGTTTCTGCTCAGTACCTTCTTGAGTGGAGGTTTCTTGCTTATCTTTCTCATCGTTACGAGCATTGAGCTCGCTACGGGTCACAATTGAAGGCACAACCTCACGAAGCTCTTTAACGGTAATAGCCCCTTCACGGACCACGACATAAGGAGTCGAAGTACAGTCCAGAATTGTGGACGGTTTGCTTTCGCCAACGCTTCCGTCTTCCTGCGGTGCAGGACGAGGACCATCGTCCACAACAAGCGTGACGTCCTCCCCCAATTGAGTAAGCGCTTCTTCGGCATTAGCTGCCGCAGGCTGTCCTGTCTTGTTAGCCGAAGACACCGCCAATGGACCGTGCTCAGTCAGAAGCTTGAGCGCAAACTTATCGTCGGGCACACGTACGGCAACCGTCCCTTGGGTTTCGCCCAAATCCCACGTCAGCGATGGATAGGAATATAGAATAATCGTTAGGGCTCCGGGCCAAAACTTATTGCCCAAATCATATACATCGTTTGGGATTTCGTCAGCAACGCCCGCAAGAGCTGCAAGGTCGAATATCAGCACAGGCGGAGGCATGGTACGGGAACGGCCTTTATCAGCCAGAAGCTTCGAAACGCCCTGATGCGAGAAAGCATCACAGGCGATGCCGTAGACGGTATCGGTAGGAATCACGATAGTTTCGTGGGCATTCAATGCCTCACGAGCGGCTTCGATGGCCTCCGTGGTCTCGGTATCAGTCGTTACTGGGTACAGCTTTGCGTTCACGTGCCTTATTCTCTCATGTTTTGGTACGAGGCGGTGGATGGTGTGACAAGGTTACGCAATAAGCGAGTGGTCACGCCCGAATATATCGCTCTCTACCAGGGTTTATATCCCGCGGTGTGTCTGGGTTTGCCGTTCAAATCTCGGATTGAGTATATGCTCACATACCCCTGTGCCGCTAATGTCTCAGCCACGCGGGTCTCTTGTGAATCATCGTGCTCCATCATAAAGAAACCGCCGGGACGCAAAAGATAATGAGCCCGAGCGATTACCTCCCGAGGAATTTCCATGCCCTCTTCTCCCCCGCCATAAAGCGCCATCTGCGGGTCATACTCGGCGACTTCAGGAGCCTGGGGTTTGCGGTGGGGAGGAATATATGGAGGGTTTGAAAGCACCAAGTCAAAGTATCCGGGCAGATCTTCAAGCGAGGTACGAATATCGCCCGGAATAAGGTGTACGTTCTGAGGATCAAGATTCTTGCGTGCCCAGAGGAGAGCCTGCTCGGAAAGTTCAACCGCAAAAACTTCTGCTTGAGGATTCTCTTCTTTAATCGCTGCGGCGATTGCCCCGGATCCCGTGCATAAATCCACGACGCGAGGGCGAGCGTTAGACTCGTATGTCGCCAAGACCCGCAGAGCTTCCTCCACTAGAAGCTCAGTTTCAGGACGGGGGATAAAAACACCCGGACCTACCTTTATCTCCAGGTGATAAAAAGGTGCGACCCCCGTAATATGCTGCAACGGAACGCGCTGAGCTCTGCGCTCTAGCAGTTCCATATAGCGTACTGAATCTTGTGGCGTAATCCTACGCCCCATCAGGGCGAACCGCTGCACGTCCGCACGAGTTACTGAGGATTCCCCATAGCTACCGCGTTGAATGCCTTGAGAGCCAGTACCTAACAGATATGCGGCAAGAAGTTCGGCGTCTGCCCGATATTGTTCTATCCCAGCGCGACGCAGTACGTCAGCACCGCGGCGCAAGGCTTCATCAAGCCCTTCGCCGCGGTGTGCTGTTGGGGTGACCCGTAATCCTGTCACTTCTGCGTTGCCTCGGATTATTCCTGCTCTTGGCCAACCTGTTCCAGCCGGTGAGCCTCATCCATTTCGATGGCAGACTGCACAACTGGATCAAGGTCGCCGTCCAAAACCGCGTCTAAGTTATATGCTTTGTATCCGGTACGGTGGTCGGCAATACGGTTCTCGGGGAAGTTGTAGGTACGTATGCGTTCCGAACGGTCCATCGTGCGCACCTGAGAGGCACGATGCGCGGCGTTCTCAGCGTCGATCTGCTCCTGCTGATGCGCCAGCAAACGGGCACGCAGCACGCGCATTGCAGCTTCGCGGTTCTGCAGCTGTGATTTCTCATTCTGCATAGCCACAACAATACCCGTAGGAAGGTGAGTAATACGCACGGCAGAGTCGGTTGTATTCACAGACTGTCCGCCGGGACCGGAAGAACGGTAAACATCAATCTTCAGGTCGTTCTGACTGATCTCGATCTCTTCGGGCTCATCAACCTCGGGAAATACGAGCACGCCCGCAGCCGACGTGTGAATGCGCCCCTGCGATTCAGTCGCGGGAACACGCTGAACTCGGTGCACGCCGCCTTCATATTTCATGTGTGTGCCCATACGCCTTCGGCAGGTTCGTTGGAGGTTCCCTTGATTGCTATCTGGGCATCCTTGTACCCACCCACATCGGTACTGGTGGAGGAAATAACCTCAGTCTTCCAGCCCTTATGCTCGGCATAACGCAGATACATGCGCAAAAGGTCACCCGCGAAAAGAGCCGCCTCATCGCCGCCCGCGCCCGCTTTGACCTCAAGAATAACGTTGCGGCCATCATCAGGATCACGAGGGATCAAAAGACGGCGTAGCCTCTCTTGGGCTTCTTCAAGCTCGGCCTCAAGAGTAGGAATCTCAGCCGCAAAATCGGGGTCTTCTGAGGCCATTTCACGCGCCGCTTCTAAGTCATCCGCCAAGGACTTGTATTTGTTATATGCGGTCACGATACCGGTGAGTTCCGCATAACGCCGCCCCACGCGGCGAGCCTTCCCCTGATTTGCCTGAACGGCGGGGTCAGCCAGCTGCTCCTGAAGCTCAGTGTGCTCGTCAAGGAGCACCTGGATAGACTCAAACATTTGCTCTCTTACCTTTGTATACGCGCCGATCTCCTGAACTCGCGTATATCTTCACTTCATTATTACAGGGTCTAGGCACCGCACACCCCGTACCGCACAATCTCTTGGGCGGTACGGGGCGAACAATGCTGTGCGATAACCGCTACGAGACGGTTACCTTGCTAATCCACAAGGCGCAGCCCATTCTTCTGAACAGTCAGCAAGAATTCAACGTTGCTCTCGGTCTTCCGAAGCTGGTTTGTAAGAATATTTAGAGCCTGCTCGGGTTCCATACCGGCCAGAGCACGGCGCAGACCCCACATAATCTTAACTTCGTCCGGAGAGAGCAGATTCTCTTCGCGGCGTGTGCCGGAGGCGTTAATATCCACCGCCGGGAAAATACGCTTATCCGCGAGCTGACGTGACAGACGCAGTTCCATATTACCGGTGCCCTTGAACTCTTCGAAGATAACTTCATCCATCTTCGAGCCTGTCTCTACCAGAGCCGTCGCCAGAATAGTAAGCGAGCCACCTTCTTCGATGTTACGAGCGGCACCGAAGAATTTCTTCGGCGGGTACAGAGCGGCAGAATCAACACCGCCGGAGAGAATACGACCGGAGGCAGGAGCCGCCAGGTTGTAGGCACGCCCCAAGCGAGTCATGGAGTCCAACAGCACAACCACATCATAGCCCAGCTCAACCATGCGTTTAGCACGTTCGATAGCCAACTCAGCGACGGTGGTGTGATCCTCAGCAGGACGGTCGAAGGTTGAAGCTATAACCTCGCCAGAGACCGTGCGCTGCATGTCGGTTACTTCTTCAGGGCGTTCATCCACCAAAACCATCATGAGGTAAACCTCAGGGTTGTTGGCAGTAATAGCGTTCGCGATCGATTGCAGCATAAGGGTTTTACCGGCCTTTGGCGGCGAAACGATCAGACCGCGCTGACCTTTACCGATCGGAGATACCAGATCAACAACACGGGTACCCAGTTTCTTCGGGGTGGTCTCTAGGCGCAGACGTTCCTTGGGATACAGCGGGGTAAGTTTCGAGAACTCACGACGGCTGGAAGCTTCTTCCACAGGCTGCCCATTAATAGCTTCAACTTTCACAAGCGCGTTGAAACGCTGGCGCGAGTTTTGTTCTCCCTCGCGCGGCACGCGAATAGCGCCCAGAATATGGTCACCCTTACGCATGTGGTAACGCTTAACCTGAGCCAGGGATACATAGACATCGTTCGGACCAGGCAGATAGCCGGAGGTGCGCACAAAAGCATAATTATCGAGGATATCGAGGACACCGGAAATCGGTGCCAGTACGTCGTCCTCATTCACCTGAGGCTCATCGGAGTCCCCACGACGGTTACGACGATCGTTCTTTTCATAGCGGTCACGCTTATTGCGGCGGCTAGTGCGCTCCTCACGATTCTGATTCTGTTTCGAATCGTTGATCGTTTTTCTCGGAACGCTCATTCTTCTCAGAACGGTCACGCTTGTTACGGCGGCTAGTGCGCTCTTCGGCCTCTTCTTCGCCCTTACGACGGTTATTCCGCTCGCGTGTGCGTGTACGTTTAGTCGGCTTCTCAGGTTCAGAGCCGAAAGTCATATCCAGAGCCGCCGTAATGGAGTCCAGGGTAGTAGAGCCGTCCGAAGTTGTGGCTTTCAAATCGGCGGAATTCTCGGGAAGATCACGCTGTGCAGAACGCGAACCGATGCTTTCAGAAGCCAGTTCTGCTTTCACATCTAAGGGAGGCAAATCCGCATTCTTACCCTCTTGGGGACCGCGACCGTTCTTAGCTTCACGGTCTTTCCGAGATCGTGAATTTCGAGTGCGGCGAGTGGTACGTTCCTCGTGCTCGGGGGTCTCGGTACTCTCGCCAGATGCTGCTTCTTCGGAAGATTTCTTTGTTAAGGAAGCCTCATCAGGTTTAGCGGCTTCTTCAGAAGCTGCCTTAGCGGCCTTGCGACTACGCGCGCGCTTCTGTGCCGGAGTCTCATCCTGCGCTTGAGAATCTTGCGACTTTGAGCGGGTGTTTTTAGAAGTTTTCGTGCTTTCTTGAGTCGAGGCAGCCTCGGCACCTTCGGTGGTGCCGCCGCGCTGATGCAGGGTTAACGCTTCCACAAGCTCAGCCTTCTTCATTTTCAGGTATCCACGAATACCGAGCTGCTGAGCGAGAGTACGAAGCTGTGCGACCTTCAAGCCGCTGAATTCGGAGAAAGCGTCACCGGAACCGGTGCCATTATCCTCGATCACGACAATGTTCTTTGCCAAACGATTTATCCTTTTAGTCAGGGACACCCAGAAAATCCTCTCAGAATTGAGGATCGGGTTTTTCTCATCATGCGTACAGTGTAGAAACTACATACCGCATACTGCGCGGTATCGCGCTACGCTATACTGCCTCATATATATCCGAGGCACTCACTTTCGAACCGTCGTTACGTGAGGTCAAGAAACGGCAAAGTCCTTGTGAAGTGAGGCAAAAAATACATAACCACAGAAAAATATTTCCTCGCGAGCTCCCCACGGAAGAAGAAGCATACGCGAACACACAAAAAGACGTGGTTCAAAGAAAATACTTTCCATTCCCGGATGTGGCGGTTCTTCGTGCGACCGGGAGATAAAATAAACACGACAAACCATGTCAGGTGAAAAACACCTTACTGTGTAACTATAACACCTTCTGCATCGATTTCAAGGGGCATGACGCGCCATGACAGGCGACGCCCCTCATATTCGCTTCCCTCATGAGTAGCCTCAAACTCAGCAATCGCTCGCTGTGCTGCTGCGACTTCTTCACAGCTACGGGAGAAGGTTAATACGGTAGGCCCGGCCCCCGAAATTACGGCGGGAAGCTGCCGATCACGCAGATAGGCGACCAGCGCCGCGCTCGGCTGCATCGCAGGAATACGGTAGCCCTGATGCAGATAGTCCACGGTTGCATCCATAAGATACTCCGGTGCCTGCGAAAGGGCCTGAATCAATAAAGCGGCATGGCCTGAGTTTGCCGCAGCCTGCTCATGCGGAATCTCGGCAGGAATCAGCGAACGCGCAAGTTTTGTAGAAACTTCATAATCGGGCACCGCTACGATAGGTACAACGGCAGAATGAACCGGTACGACCAGCGAGCGCCAGTTCCCCAGTTCGCCCCAGGATATTGACAGTGAACCATACACCGAAGGTGCCACATTATCGGGGTGTCCTTCAAGGTCTGAAGCTACTTGAAGAATCTGGTCACGACTCAATTGAGCGTGCTCGGGAAGCAGCCCGGGGAGGCCGCCGCAACGCCCGCAACAATAGCGGAGGCAGATGAGCCCATGCCACGTGAATGCGGAATACGATTGTGTGCCGTCAGCCTGAGGGCTGGGAAATCATGAAGTCCGACCTGCTCAAAAGTGGAACGCATCGCCTGAATCACCAGATGGGTTTCATCGCGCGGTACGGCCTCGCTGCCCTCGCCTGAAAGCTCAAACTCTAAACCTTCAGAAATACGCTCAACCCTAAGTTCATCATAAAATCCTAAAGCCAAGCCTAAAGTATCGTAGCCGGGCCCGAGGTTAGCACTTGATGCCGGAACCTTGACGGTGGCGGTTTTACCGACAGGAATATCTGCGCATGTGATAGGGGTATCGGAATTCGACATGGAAACCTCGGATGCATGTGGATGTTAGGAGCGCATACCGTGCTGTTTAAGCGGTGGAACAACACTAATGTCACTTACTTTACGAGAATTTATCCTAGCATTGAGCGGGTTACGGACAGAATAAGACGCCCTTGCCCAAGAAAATTTTCTCGGACAAGGGCGCATCGACTATCGGTTAACAGGCTATAGGGTGGTTAGTTCAGGTCAAGAATATCTGCCACAGCCACAACATCGAAGGCTGCCTTAGTCGGTTCAACCTTCGCGCCGTTGACCGGTTCCAACGCCCACTGCGGGTCCTTCAAACCGTGACCCGTAACCGTAATGACAATGGTCTTGCCCTCGGGAGCCTCACCCGCGCGATGTTTCTTGAGCAGACCCGCAACACCAGCGGCTGAAGCGGGCTCAACGAAAACGCCCTCGCGGGAAGAGAGCCAGCGGTGCGCCTCAAGAATCTCCTCATCGGTGACAGCTTCAATCACGCCGCCGGATTCATCACGTGCCGCCTCAGCTTTCTCCCACGAGGCAGGGTTGCCGATGCGAATTGCGGTCGCAATCGTTTCGGGAGTGTCAATCGGGTGCCCTGCAACAATCGGAGCCGCGCCAGCTGCTTGGAAACCCCACATGATGGGTCGCTTGGTGGTAACCGGCTCTAGAACCTTGCCGTCACGGTTCGTATAAGGCTCGGAATACTCCTTGTATCCCTTCCAATAAGCGGTAATATTGCCCGCGTTACCTACCGGGAGCAAGTGGTAATCGGGGGCGTCTCCCAGAGTGTCGACGACCTCAAAAGAACCGGTCTTCTGCCCCTCAATGCGGTAGGGGTTCACCGAGTTCACCAAGAATACTGGGTAATTCTCGCTGAGTTTACGGGCAATTTCGAGGCAGTTATCGAAGTTTCCGTCAATCTGAATAATATCGGCACCGTGGGCGATGGCCTGCGAGAGTTTACCCATCGAAATCTTGCCGTCCGGCACGAGTACCGCGCAACGCATCCCCGCTTGAAGCGCATATGCCGCTGCCGACGCTGAAGTATTACCGGTCGAAGCGCACACAACAGCCTTCGCACCTTCGCGTTTAGCGGCGGTAATAGCGCTCGTCATGCCACGGTCTTTGAAAGATCCGGTGGGGTTCATCCCCTCGAATTTGAGGTATACCGTATTGCCAGTCTGCGCTGACAGCGCCGGTGCGTGAATCAGCGGGGTTCCGCCTTCGCCTAGAGTTACCGGTTTTACCTCGTCCCCGAACGGAAGACGATCGCGGTATTCGTTAATGACGCCCTGCCACACATGTGCCATGGGATTCTCCTACTTTCTGCTGATGGTTTTACTCGCGCGGACTTGAGAATTTCCGCGCTGAAATTCTAGTCTTCCTGATCTATTTACCGGACTCGACGCGAATCACGGAAATAATCTCACGCACAGTATCTAAACCGTCGATCACCGCGATCGCGCGGCGCAGGTCAGAGTCTTTGGCAGAGTGCGTCACCAGGCGAATCTGTGCGGCGCCATCCCGCGGAGTAGATTGACGCAAAGAATCCACCGAAATACCGTGTTCGGCGAAAATACGGGCAATGTTTGCGAGCACGCCCAATTTGTCATCAACCAGCATGCCTACCGAGTAGCGGGAGATAATGTCGCCCAATCCGGTAGCAGGCAGCTGCGCGTAAGAGGACTCGGGCACACCCGGACCACCCAATACCAAGCGGCGCGCTAACGACACAAAATCACCCAGAACGGCGGAAGCAGTCGGTGCTCCGCCAGCACCAGGGCCATAGAACATCAGCTCGCCTGCGTTCTGTGCCTGTACAAACACGGCATTAAACGCGCCATGGACACCTGCCAGTGGATGCTGCCGCGGAATAAGCGTAGGAGCCACACGGATATTGACTCCGTCACCGTCGCGCTCACAAATGGCCAGGAGTTTAATCACGTAGCCGTCGGCATCTGCAGCGGCAACGTCATCGGCGCTTTACGGCGGTAATACCCTCTATGTGAACGTCATCAATGGTGAAATCAGAGTGGAACGCCAATGAGGCTACAATAGCAGCCTTTGATGCGGCATCATGACCTTCAACGTCAGCGGTGGGGTCTGCTTCGGCATAGCCGAGTTCCTGGGCGTCTTTGAGCGCATCGGCAAAGGTTGCGCCGGTGGTATCCATCTGATCCAGAATGTAGTTGGTGGTGCCGTTCATAATGCCCAGCACACGTGTGACGGTATCGCCTGCCAAAGAATCACGCAGGGGACGCAAAATCGGAATTGCACCGGCGACCGCTGCCTCATAAGAAAGCTGTGCGCCAGACTTATCGGCAGCAGCCTGAAGCTCAACACCGTGTTTTGCCAGAAGCGCTTTATTACCCGAAACCACCGATTTACCAGACTCTAGAGCACGCAGAATGCGGGTTCGTGCAGGTTCAATACCGCCGGTCAGCTCGATCACCACGTCGGCAGCGTCAATCAAGGCGTCTGCGTCGGTGGTATACAGCCCTGGGTCGGCATCCCAGTGGCGTTTAGCCGCAGTATCACGCACGGCTATACCGATCAGCTCAACAGGTGCCCCTATACGTTCTTTGAGAACCGCGCTATCCTCACTAAAAATACGCGCTACCTGAGAACCAACGTTCCCAGCGCCGAGCAGAGCAACCTAATGGTGTCAGTCACGTTATCTCCTACATTTTGACCGAGTGGTGAACGCGCCTGTACGAACGGGCGACGTCATCATCAACTGTATCAAGAGAGCGGCGCCTGGACGCGGTCAAGACGCCAACATTACCGCCATTTACGGGGGTGTCGTTATATTACGTGCAGCTTCTTACCCAAACATGCGCCATGCGGTGTCATCATGCGGAAAAGATTCAGTGCCCGTACTAGAAACCCGTGTCTAGAGCAAGCATCTCATCTTCGCTTTGTCGACGAATAATAGGATACGCCGCCTCCCCCGCCGACGTAGCAATAACCGGCGGACGGCTCAGGTAGTTATAGTTCGACCCCAGCACATAACAGTACGCACCGGTAGCTGGCACCGCGAGAATATCCCCCGCACAAAGATCGGCGGGAAGATAGCAATACCGCACCACAATATCACCCGATTCGCAGTGTTTACCCACCACACGAGAAAGCACCTGCTCCCCCACCGGGGCGCGGTTTGCCAGGGTAACCGTGTAGTCGGCGTCATAGAGCACCGGGCGCGCATTATCACTCATACCGCCGTCCACCGAGACATACCGGCGCACTCGAATCTGACCGTGCTCATCCTCAATACTCACGTTTTTAATGGTGCCGACGGTGTAGAGCGTCACCCCTGAGGGGCCTGAAATCGAGCGGCCAGGCTCAAAAGACATATGCGGAATCGTCATGCCAAGACGCCCGCAGGTTGCCGCGACAGCATCCGCAATCGAGACGGTAATCTGCTCAATACTGCGCGGAGTATCGGCCTCGGTATAACCAATACCGTAGCCGCCGCCCAGGTCAAGCTCAGGCAGGCTAAGACCGTATTTCTGGTTCACGGCATGCATAAAGGTGAGGGCAGTATCTGCCGCCTGTTCAAAACCCTGCGCCTCAAAAATCTGCGAGCCTATATGGCAGTGAATCCCCCGAAAATCTAAGGAATCTGTGGCGGTGAGGATACCGGCGGCAAGCATCGCGTAGGATTCGTCCTCAGTGGTTGACCAATACTCAAGTTCGTCGGCCTCCAGCCCGGCAAGACGCGCGGTTCCAGGCTGAAGCGACATCCCAAATTTTTGATCTTCATGCGCCGTAGCAATAGATTCGTGGGTGGAGGCATGTACACCGGGCGTAATCCGGATGAGCACGGGAACCGCCGGGTACGGCTCCTGCCCCGTTGCGGCGCGTTCTGCGTTCAGTTCGGCGTGTACATCCGCGATGAGTTTAAGCTCGTCAACGGAATCTGCCACCACACGCCCTACCCCGTGTTTGATGGCGCGCGCAATCTCGCCGCGCGACTTGTTATTACCGTGCAACGCAATATTTTGCCCGGGAACCTGAGCCCGCAGGGCAATCGCCAGTTCCCCCCTCCCGATGCCGTATCAAGACACAAACCTTCTTCATGCGCCCACCGCGCCACGGATGTGCACAGGAATGACTTTCCCGCGTAGTAGACGCTCACCTGCGCGCCATACCGGGCGAAAGCATCCTCGAATGCCTGGCGGTACCCGCGTGCCCTAGCTCGGAATGTATCTTCCGAAAATACGTACTGCGGAGTATCAAACTCTTTGACAAGCTCACTCGCTGCAATGCCGTCAATAGTTAGCTCTCCCCCATGATTACGCTGAAATGAGTCCGTCCAGATGGTACGGTTCAGCTCAGCCGGATGTTCGGGGCAGGTAAGCCATTCGGGGGCGTACAGGGATTGTGCGTCGCTCATGCAGAAGTCCTCGGGTCTTGTGTCACGATCACAGATTCGTGATCCCATCACCACTATATCGGAACGCCTCGCCGTCACGATGCTGCTCATAGGTGGTGTTCAGATAGCGGATAAACCAATAAATAAAAGCCGCGTACCCCGTCATCGTCTTGGCGGGTACGCGGCTTCCGGTCGGTTCGGCGTTACATACGCTCGGGGGCGGTGACCCCCAGCAGACCCAATCCGTTGGCGAGTACCTGACGTGTTGCATTGTTGAGAAGCAAACGGGTACGGTGTAGATCAGTCACTGGCTCATCGCCCTTCGGAGCCACGCGTGAGAGGCCGTACCAGCTGTGGTAGGCCGCCGCAAGATTTTCCAGATAACGGCTCACGCGGTGCGGTTCGTAGAATTCCGCTGCGGTACGCACGGTTGCCGGGTATTGCCCCAGCACTGCAAGAAGCTCAGTATCTGCGGGCGTATTCAGAAGCCCTGTGTCCACACCATCGGCAAGATGCACGCCAGCATCAATGGCATTACGTTCTACAGCCGCAGTGCGGGCATGCGCATACTGCACATAATAGACAGGGTTATCGCTGCTCTTCTGCACCAGCAGATCAAGGTCGATATCAATTGTGCTGTCTACTGAGTAGCGGATCAGTTCGTAACGTGCCGCATCCACACCCACAGCCTCTACAAGGTCTTCAAGGGTGACGACATTACCGGCGCGCTTCGACATACGCACGTGTTTGCCGTCCTTGACAAGGTTCACCAGCTGCCCAATCATGACCTCAATCTGCTCGGTCCGGTACCCCAAGATTTGAGCGATAGCCTTGAGTCGTCCCACGTAGCCGCTATGGTCTGCACCAAGCATATAGATGGCTATGTCCGCAGGGTTCTCAGGACGAGTCATTTTATTGCGGAAATACGCAATATCTCCAGCAACATAGGCGTGATTACCATCCGATTTAATGACCACCCGGTCTTTATCATCGCCGTAATCGGTGGTGCGCATCCACCACGCGCCCTCGGATTCAAAAAGCTGACCATCCTGTTTCATCTGCTCAATGATGCGGTCGGCCTCGCCAGATTCAAATACCGAGTTTTCGTGGAAGAAGACATCAAAGTCGGTACCGAAACGGTGCAGAGACTCTTTAATCTGTGCGAACATAAGCTCGGTTCCGATTTCACGGAAAACTTCTGCGGGGTTTTCGGCGTCGAGCGCGTCTGGGCGTTGGGCGAGAATCTGATCTTTGATATCGGTAATATAGGCGCCCGCATAGCCGTCTTCAGGGGTAGGCTCTCCCTTGGCTGCAGCAAGAAGCGAGTTTACGAACCGATCAATTTGAGTGCCGTGATCGTTGAAGTAGTATTCGCGCACCACATTTGCGCCCTCGGCTTCGAGGATATTGGCGAGCGCATCACCTACGGCCGCCCAGCGGGTTCCACCCAAGTGGATAGGACCGGTGGGGTTAGCCGAGACGAATTCAAGGTTAATGGTTTTTCCCGCGAATTTATCGCTGGTTCCGTATGTTTTTCCAGTTTCGACGATGGTGGCGGCGAGAGTGCCTGCCGCAGCCGCATCCAGGGTTATATTGAGGAATCCTGGACCGGCAATATCTACCGTTGACACCCCCGGAATTGAGGCAATTTTATCGGCAAGAACGGCTGCTACTTCGCGAGGATTCTTGCCAACTTTCTTGGCGAGCTGCAGCGCAATATTAGTCGCCCAGTCACCATGCTCGCGAGATTTCGGGCGTTCCACGCGCGCGAGAGGAAGCTCTGCATTATCTGCGAGGGTAAGCTGACCGGATGCGATAGTTTTATCGAGTTCTTGAGCAATTGCTGCTGATAATTCTTCGGGAGTCATAGCTACATATTCTAGCAACATCTGATAGGATATAGAGGTTCGCTTGTGCGCCGTATGCGGCTGAAACGCCTAGTTTTTGGTCGAGGTGCCAAGGCGGTCGCCAAATTTCATATGTCAGCCCTTGTAGCTCAGTGGATAGAGCGCTTGCCTCCGGAGCAAGAAGTCGAAGGTTCGAATCCTTTCAAGGGCACTTTTTTATTGGCCTATCCGCTTCAGCGGGTAGACCATTTTTATTGAACTACTGACATTAGCCCGCTGAGCCGTACCATGAAATAACGTGGAGAAACGAAACTATGCAGGAACCTGGGAGGCTAGGATGTCTATAGGCACTTTTGCATTTATTACGATCGCTCTCTTCATGGTGCACGAATTTGAGGAGATCATCTTCGTGCGCCGCTATATCGCGAAGTACTCCAGCGATAACCGGTACCACGACGAAATGTTTATAGCGGGGCAAGACCATTACCCCTCAACCGCAGCTATTGCCGCCATGATCGGTGAAGAATTTATTGTTGCTTGTCTGATCCTTTTTAGCGGGGTCATATTTGATTCCATTGAGACCGTCACAGCTATCTTTATCGCTTATATCCTGCATCTTATCCTTCATATCCGCGAGGCGTTTATCTTTCCGGGATGGGCACCGGGCAGCAGGACCGCAGTATTTACGATGCCGTTTAACGCTATTACCTTATACGCTATCTTTGCTACCCAGCATATCGATTACCTCAAATTAGTTATTTTGACCGTGGTCTTGAGCGCTGTGGTTCTTATTAACCTACAGATGCTTTACCGACTATCGGGAAAGATTGAAACGTTCATTCAGAAGATTGCGTAATACTAGGGACCCGGGTTTCTATAGTTAGACAATAAGCCCTCACGGCGCTGATAGCTCTCTGCTACAGGAACTTATAGGGCTTCAATTTAGCTAGGATATGCACACACTCGCCACAAAAACAGAATGTGTGAGAGTTGCCTTTTATGACGTGCTATTTGCCCCGTGACTTGCGCTTGAGAGAATGTTTCCAATCGTTATCGTCACGGCAGAAGGGGCTCATCATGACCATGCACCAGGTACAGCTCACCGTATGGGGTGAGCCCGAGAATCTGCATTTTACAGAGGCTCCTATGCCTTCGCCCCTTCGCGGGCATGTTCTTCTCAAAGTTACCGCCGCTGGTGTTAATCCTATAGACCTTACAACGCGCAAGGGATTGGGCCCTGCGGCATCATTGATTAATCTTGACCAAGAACCCGCCGTTTTAGGATGGGATATTGCCGGTTTAGTTTGTGAAACGGCGGGCGATTACACTGGATTCCGGCCAGGCGAGAAGGTTTTCGGGCTGGTGCAGTTTCCGCATCCGGGTAAGGCATATGCCGAATACGTTTTGGCTCCTGCCCATCAGCTTGTGCACGCACCTGCAGGTATTCCCGATGAGCAGCTGGGTGCCGCTCCCCTGGCAGCCTTGACGGCATACCAGGCACTTTTTGAGGTTGCGAAACTTTCTGCCGGCGAGCGCGTGCTAATCCATGCGGGCGCCGGCGGTGTTGGTCATCTCGCGATTCAGCTTGCTCTCAACACTGGCGCTACAGTTTACGCCACGGCTTCTGAGAAAAACCGTGATTTTATACAGTCTTTGGGCGCAGAATTTATCGACTACACAACCCAAGATTTCCGGCAGGTTCTAGGTCCTACCCTTGATGTAGTACTGAATTCTACAGGTGCACAAACCTTCATAGATTCTTGGATGTGCTGGTTCCGGGCGGACGAATCGTGACGCTCACAAGCCCCGATCCTTTAGAAACTGCACGCGAGCGTGGGTTTACGGCAGAGTGGCTGACGGTGCATCCCGACCGTTATCAGCTGGGTGAGGTTGCTCGACTCATGTCGCTGGGGATTGTGAAAGTTCACGTGGATCAGACTTTCCCGCTAGAGCAGGCAGCGAAGGCTCATGGGCTTGTAGGCTCCCGTTATGTGCGCGGGAAAGTGGTGCTTGTTCCTTAGGATTCTACGTGTTCTCTGGAAGAAGACGATCCTGAATCTTTATAGGGCTGCTGATGCTCCAGACGATGAGGTGCTGCCAGCATATGGTCCACGTCTCTGTGAAGACGCGCGGCTATGGCGGCATCATAGAGCACGCCGTTGTAGCAGAACTTTTCACGTTCTACGCCTTCAACCACGAACCCCGTATGGCGCGCCACTGCCGCTGATGCCGGGTTATTGGTGCGGTACCCAAGCTCTAAACGACGAACACGTGGGGACCTTGCGGATGTAAGAGCTGAGAAATCGTAGCTGATCTTGGCTTGTTCTGCAGGTTTTCTGGGTGATGCAGCGCTATCATCCAACGCGTCTATATTCTGTGCCCAGTCGCACGCCGCACGCACGCATCGACTTTTGTTATACCGAGCCCTCGGGTTTCTGCCGAGATCCAATAGTAAACCCAAGCTCTATCCCAGGTTCCAGAAGGCTGGCGCCCCATACATCTGAAACCTACGCACCCGGCAGCTTGGTTATCAGCTTCCAGACACCATGCTATGTGTTCAGAAGACGGAAGAAGCTCTTCGCAGATGAGAGTTCGCGCATCTTCTACACCACCGAGAGCTGGCATCTGATGTACAAGATCGGGCGTTGCACGGTATATGTCATAGAGTCTTGCGGCATCATCTTCCCGCCAAGCCCGCAGTTTTATTTTCATGATCCGCCTCTGTGTTTGAGGTTATTAGTATCTGCCCTGAGTTTACGCAAGAATTCGGGTTCCCGCCTCAACTTCCGGGTCGTGGTTAGCGTACATAGCGATACATCGCGGATCGGCACCGGCGGCACGTGCCCAGTCGAGAGACTGGAATGCTGCCTTGGCGTCAGTGACAACTCCGGGACGCAGGCGTTCCTCAAAGGAGGGGCGACCAAAGCCCACGTTAGAAGTCAGCAGAATATATTTGCGCAGGTCGTCACCAATAACACCCGGTTTCACCCCGACCACGGTTTCGGTGCCGCGCACGAGTGTAGCCGCCAACCCTGGACTGTGCCCCGGTGCAAAAACCATCATTACAGAACCGTCACCATAAGGATCGTATGCTTGCCTCTCCCCTACGCGAGAATTCCACGCATAGGTTTGCAGGTTAACGCCTTTCCATTGGCTCGGCAGGTACCGTATACGGTCTTTCTGAGCGGCTCGAAGTTCGGGTTCAGAAACTAGGATGCGTGGAGCTTCTTTGATGAGACGTAGCCCGTCAGCGTGGTCGCAATACAGGTGGCTCATCAGCACGAGATCGAGATCCTGTGGGCGAATACCATGCTCTTCAAGCTGTTCGTGGATTGCTTGTCCTTCGGGGAGGTTGGCTTTGTTAGTCGGGTATTGATGGCGCAGATTTTTGATCTGCCCCCAGCGGGTACGGTTATCAGTGTGCCACCCGGTATCAATAAGCGTCAGCCCGTGTGAATTCTCAATCAGATAACAGCTGACAGGAATTTCTACTAGGGCGCTTTTAGGCCGCAACAGGTGGGTCCATGCCAGTGGAGGATCAGTGTCACGATAGTACGGCAGTGCTTTATCGACAATAACGGTACCAGTATGCAGAATGGTCATTTTGGTTGTAGTCATAGTTCATTATCGTACGGAGATTGAACACGGCCTCGCATGTTTATGCCGGCTTGTTTTGGGCAATATTTCTATGCGTGAATCTTCTTGAAAAACCATGCTAAATTTTTCCCTCACTAAAAAGCATAGAAATACATAAAATAAGATATAAATTCACGAAAATATGCACTCTTACCTATCAGTTATATGAAATAGCACAAGACTTCGCCGAAAATACGGCTTTCTTGGGCACCAAATACAGAAGAGTAAACTAGTAACAATATGTCTGAGCAGAAACCCACCGAACACACAGATACTCCTAAGACCACTCGAACCGCGCCCAGTATGGCGAGCATGGCGGCTGCCATTCATGCGGCGCCGGTGCGCGCACCGCAAAAGCCCGCGCGCACATCCCAAACATCCGATGAGAAACCCGGCGATGCTTCCACAGCAGAGCCAGGTGCAAAGCGGGATACTTCCCACAAGAATTCCTCGCGTAAAAATAACGCTTCACGCTCCAAAAACCCGCAAAAACGCGCGCATCACAAGAACCACCGGGACCGGCCCGAACAGCGTCCCTACAACCCGCTGATTCCCGCTGAGATTACCTATCCCGAAGAACTGCCCGTCAGCGAGCGCCGCGAAGACATTAAGACGGCTATTCGTGATCACCAGGTCATCATTGTCGCTGGCGAGACCGGCTCGGGTAAGACCACGCAGTTGCCCAAGATGTGCCTGGAACTCGGTCTTGCTGAAAAAGGCATGATTGGGCACACCCAGCCGCGCCGCCTTGCCGCACGTTCGGTGGCGGAGCGCATCGCCGAAGAGCTGGGGCAGAAAATTGGTGAGACCGTGGGTTACCAGGTGCGTTTCACCTCTGAGGTGGGCGAGAACAGCGCTATCAAACTCATGACGGACGGTATTCTGCTCGCCGAAATTCAGCACGATAAGCTGCTGCGCAAGTATTCCACGCTCATTATTGACGAGGCACATGAACGCAGCCTAAATATTGATTTTATTTTGGGGTATCTGAAGCGGATTCTGCCGAAGCGCCCCTGATTTGAAGGTCATTATTACCTCCGCAACCATTGATCCTGAACGATTCGCGAGGCATTTCGCACCGAGTTTCGTGCCTGGTAAGGGTGTCGTAGACGATTCTCTCAGCGATGAGGAACGTGAGCTTGCCGAGCAGATTCTTCCCGATGACGCTCCCCCGATTATTGAGGTTTCGGGGCGTACCTATCCGGTGGAGATTCGCTACCGCCCGCTCGATGGGGACGACTACGCTGATGAAGATGAAGGCGACGAAGACCGTGACCCAACCGATGGAATCCTTGCCGCCGTTGAGGAGTTGTCGAAGGAAGCACCTGGCGATGTCCTGATTTTCTTCTCGGGCGAGCGTGAAATTCGCGATGCTCACGATGCTTTAGAGTCTTTGGTTGCCAAGTCCCCACGTATGAACTATGAGGTTCTGCCGCTGTATGCGCGTCTGTCTCTCGCGGAGCAGCATCGTGTGTTTACGCCGGGGAGTCGGCCGCGCATCGTGCTGGCGACGAACGTTGCGGAAACTTCGCTGACGGTGCCGGGTATCAAGTATGTGATCGATACCGGTACCGCCCGCATTTCGCGGTATTCGGCTCGCACGAAGGTACAGCGCCTGCCGATCGAACGGATTTCGCAGGCAAGCGCGAACCAGCGCTCGGGGCGGTGCGGCCGTGTGAGCGATGGTATTGCAATTCGGCTGTATTCTGAGGAGGATTTCGCGTCGCGCAGCGAGTTTACCGACCCGGAGATTCTGCGCACGAACCTGGCAGCCGTTATTTTGCAGATGATTGCGATCGGCGTGGTGCGTGAGCCCGGCGATATTGCGCGTTTCCCGTTTGTGCAGCCGCCCGCATCACGCGCGATTAATGACGGCGTGAATCTGCTGCGTGAGCTTGGGGCACTTTCTGAAAAACCGGCGCGCACGGATAAGAGGGGGAAGCATCATCGTGCTGCCTCGACGCTGACCGCTACGGGGCGTGCAATGAGTGCGTTCCCGGTCGATCCGCGTTTGGCGCGCATGATTATTGAGGGTTCGCGCCGTGACTGCGCTAAAGAGATGATGGTGCTTGCCGCCGCTTTGACGATTCAGGATCCGCGTGAGCGCCCGGCTGAGGTGCGTGGCACCGCCGATGAGATGCATGCCCGTTTCACGGACGATACATCTGATTTTTCGTCGTTCCTGCTGCTGTGGCAGTACATTAATGAGCGCCAGGCTGAGCTTTCCTCTTCGCAGCTGCGAAAAATGTGCCACCGCGAGTTTATTAACTTTTTGCGTATTCGTGAGTGGCAGGATCTTTTCGCCCAGCTGCGTGAGATGGGGCGCACCGCGAATATCCGCGTGTCGAACGGGCGCGATATTGATGCTTCGGGGCGTGAGGTTGAGATTCATAAGAGCCTGCTTTCGGGTCTGCTCTCGCATGTGGGCGCTAAGGAGGAGCGTGAGAAAACCTACGGCAAAGCCCCGCGTGGTCCGCGCGAATATCTGGGGGCACGCGGCACAAAATTCGCTATCTTCCCAGGTTCCGGGCTTTTCAAACAGAACCCTGACTGGGTGCTTTCTGCCGAGCTTGTAGAGACTTCCCGGCTGTGGGCACGCACAAACGCCGCGATTGAGCCGCAATGGGTTGAAGAAGTGGGCGGGCACCTGCTGAAGAAGCAGTATTCCGAGCCGCATTGGTCGGCAAGCCGAGGTGCCGCCGTGGCGTATACGAAGGGCACACTGTACGGGCTGACGATTTATGCCGACCGCCCAGTGCAGTATTCCCGGGTAGATGCCGCCGCTGCACGTGAGATTTTTATTCGTTCCGCCCTGGTGGAGGGCGACTGGCGCACCCAGCACAAGTTCTACAAGCGCAACCTGCGTGCCCTGGCTGAGGTTGAGGAGCTTGAGGCCCGCCTGCGCCGCCGCGATCTGCGAGTGGATGACGCCGTGCTTTTCGATTTCTATAATGCGCGCATCCCCGAGCATGTGACGGACGTTCGTTCCTTCGATAAATGGTGGAAGCACGCACGTTTAGAGAACGATAACCTGCTCGATTTCAACCCGGAAAACCTTATTAATGAGGATGCCGCCGATTATGACGATTCGCAGTTCCCGCGCCAGTGGGTACAGCGTACTGACGGCGGCGAACTCACCCTGGATTTGCGGTACGAATACGCCCCGGGGGCAGGGTTGGGCGGTGCCCGCACGGATGTGGCAAAACGCGACGGAGTGGCGGTTCAGGTACCGATTCTGTTCTTGAACCAGCTGACCCCCGAGCCGTTCCGCTGGCAGATTCCGGGAATGCGCCATGAACTTTTAACGGCACTCATTAAATCGCTTCCGAAGGCGATTCGCCGTAATTTTGTGCCCGCCCCGGATGTTGCACGCATGGCGTTGGAGTCTTTAGAGGCTGACTACTCCCCCGCGACCGACGAGCTTTTGCCCTCGTTCGCACTGGTGCTGCGTCGTCTGCGCGGCGTGGTGGTTGAGCCGGATGCATTCGACTGGAAGTCCGTGCCAGATCATCTGAAGTTCACGTTCCAGGTACGTGACGCCCGCAATAAGATTCTGGGCGAAAGCAAAGATATTCGTGAACTGCAGCAAAAACTCCATGCGCAGATTCGCTCAGCCCTGGCAGATTCGCTGGGCGCTTCGGAGGATACGGTGGCGAAGATGGCGGCGCTCGCAGGTGGGAACTCCGCGCAGGGGGTCTCATCGCGAACCGGTTCGGCGCAGCAGGGCGCGCAGGAAAACAGCGCAGGATCGGGCGCAAAACCCGGGAAAACCGCCGCTCAAGGTATAGGATCGCAAGATTCTATCTACGAAACCACGGGCCTGACCGACTTTCCTGGCGAGGAGATTCCGCGTAAGGTGCAGCGCATTATTGCGACCCAGGCGGTCAGCGGATACCCGGCGCTGGTGGACGAAAAAACGAGCGTGGGCATCCGTATTTTCCCCACCGAGGCCGAGCAGGTACATTCGCAGCGGCGCGGTATTATTCGTCTTCTGCAGCTGCAGGTGCCCTCACCAGAACGGTATGTGAGCGATCACCTGTCAAATAAAGAGAAGATTGTGTTCACACAGAACCCGCACGGCTCGATTGATGAACTGATTCGGGACTGCACGGTTGCCGCACTCGACAAGATGGTTCCGCATACGCCCGTTTTCACGCGCGCCGAATACCGCAAGCTGTTCGAGCAGGTGCGCGCCGAGCTGATCGATACCGTCTTTGAGGTCACCAAGCTGGTTGCCGAAATCCTCTCAGAGGCGGCGGCGCTGCGCAAAGCCATTAAGAAGGCGACCTCGCTGAGCACCATGCACGCCGTCTCAGACGTGAAGGGGCAGCTCGATAATATGGTGTACCCCGGATTCGTGGCGAACACCGGGTACGATCAGCTGGTTCACCTGCCGCGCTATCTGAAGGCAGCGCAGATACGCTTGACGAAGCTGGGACCGAACCTGAACCGAGATAATCAGCTCATGCTCACGGTGCAGGATTTAGAGGATTCCTACGATTCCGCCGTCAAGTCGCTGCCCGAGGGGACTCTTATTCCCGATGCGCTCACCCACGTGAACTGGATGCTTGAGGAACTGCGTGTTAGCTTCTTCGCCCAGGAACTCGGCACGGCGTACACGGTCTCTGAGAAGCGCATCGCCAAGGCTCAGCGTGAGGCGCTGGAGCAAGTGAAAAGGTAGGTTTTCGGCGAGCTCTATCTAGGTTTTCGTTCCTCGAAGGGTTGTGTGTTGCCACAAGACTCAGAGTCTTGTGGCAACACACAACCCTCTTAGGTTCCATAGTGATATCGGCATGAAGCTATGGCAATAGAGTCATCAGTAAGCTTGTATACGAGACGATGTTCATCAGTAATTCTGCGTGACCACCAGCCTAAAAATTGATGTCTGAGAGCTTCAGGCTTCCCTATACCTTCATTACCATTTCGCTCAACATCTTTGATCAGTAGATTAATGCGCTTGAGAACCTTCCGATCTTGCACCTGCCACCAGAGATAGTCGCTCCATGCTGAATCGTCAAAAATAATTCTCACAACTATTCCTCAACCAGCTGATGCTCAGACCCAAGACCAGCTTCAAGACGAGAGATAGATTCCATAAGACGACGTGCATTAGCCGGGGAACGCATGAGGTAGGCAGTCTCTTGAAGAGATTCGTACTCAGACAATGAGAGAATGACTGCCGGTTCATGCCCGGCACGTGTAATAATAACCTCTTCACGGTGATCTTCAACGTGGTCAAGTACTTCAGCATACCGAGCCCGCGACTCGGTGTAAGACATGGTTTTCATAAACACCTTCCTTCTCTGTACAGTATAATGTACAGAAAGCTTGATAGGAAAGCAATAAAGCTCAGGTATCCATGCACTTGGGTCGGTTTCTCCAGTTATTTCTGCGTCATTCTGCAGGTTTTGAACACGTATGATGATGGTATGAATTTTATCGCTACGTTGGTTCTTCTGATAGGTATTAGTGCGGGAAGCAGCTATTTTTACAGACAACATGCCGCGCGGATAAAACCTCAGCATGATAGAACCGTCCGAGCGAAGCTGCCCGGCTGGTACATCGCGTTTGGTTATTTTCTCATTGCAGCAGGAGTCTTCTTAACCTTTGCTTCACTTATTTTAAGTTCAGGCAGCAATCCTATGCCCCTAAACATGGCGATTGGCTTTCCCGCTATGACCTTCGGTCTTGGTATCGTGACGATTCTTATGGGTCAGCGCCAATACATTGAAACCGGCGTGGACTATATCGAACGCCGCGCTTGGTACGGCAAAGTGACCCGAATTCCCTTCCATGAGATTGACTCGTATTCGTATAGTCCAGCGGGCCTTGGCGGTTGGCTGGTTCTTAAGACGGCGGATAGACGCAGGATAGCGTTTAACTCTCGTTTTCTACGGGGTGAACGGGTGATTGCTGCGTTGGCGTTTCGCCAGATTAATGGCCGCTGGCCCTCCCCATACAACCAGGAGGAACAACGAGTCTTGGGAGAGGAATCATCCCTGAGAGCCGCTCAGCAGTACCTTGCGAAGACTCCGAGAGCTCGGGGCTTGCGGAGATAATAGAAGCACTTGGACGGAATAAATCAATCGTTTTAGTTCGAAGCAGGAACGTTTTCTTTAGTTGGAAGCACTTAAACTGCTTCCAACTAAAGAAAACGCTCTCAGTTAAAAACGGTTATTTATTATTGAGACGATGTAGATTAAGGAATTTGCTTGGAAGATGCGTTGGAGCTAGGCTTACAAGCACCAGAGGTAACTTTTATAACCTTTCTCAAACTGTATATACTCACGACGCACATTTTTCCCAACGATCTGTTACAGAACCATCATAAACTACATAAATATGGTCACCCGTAAAGACATGAACTCCTCGAGCGTCATATTCTACAGGAAGAGCGTCAACCTTCTTGTCAGACGGATTCTTATCCTCTTTATGATCCCATTCTTCGACACATGATACTCCTTTACCATACCCACCATTCATGATATCCATAGTGCCATTAGGAGATACAAACAGCCAGATCAAGAGAAGTCCAAGTATAATTACAAATACATTCCGTATATAGAGATCCGACCTAGAATTGAACTTCTTATATACCCAAACAACTAGACTATAGAAGCTAGAGCTAAAGATTATGAGACCGTATGATTCTAAGAATGCTTGCCAGATATATTTGTAGCTTCCACCCGCTAAGTACAGCATCATCATTACAAAAACTATAGAAGCCAGAAGGAAATTTAGGAGAAGAAAAAGAAGGAAGTACCACCATTCTCGTCCACCCCAACGCCTCCTGTCAGTGCCAGCTTTCGAAGTAATTTTATATAGAAGCTTTCGCGCAACAGCGATGGGTATCAAAAAGATAGCAGAAATCAATGCCAAGCCCACGAACAGGCTAACTACCCACATCAAGATTCCGCTTAGTAGCTTCACTTGTACAAATTCTACTGCCATTGAAACATCGCCTGAGAATCTCACGATCATCCCGCGAATAGCTAGAATAATAACAAACGCCAAAGAAACAGATGAATAAAATGCCCAATGGGCAATCATGTGCTTGAAAAGCTTACTGATGCTCCACGCTTTTACACCAACACCTTCATCATTTACTTTACTAGTATTATTTTTTTTCATAATTAGGACCCTCACTTAGTCCCAGAATCTAGATGCCAATAAAACCTATAATATAGTTACTACCTCCGGGATTATCTTGTACCCAGACATCTATGAAATATCAAAAATTCTGAAGATAGCATTAATTTATACAAAAAGAATAACAGAATAATCCTACAATGCAAAACCACATTCTATATATATTATTTACATGTGTTCAGAATCACTAATTTTCTTATGGGTGATGAAACTACGAGGGAGAGTGGAATATCAAAAGTATTTTTCATGCCTCAAAGAAAAGCCTTTCATAAACTTTCCTGGCGTTTCGGGTAACTCGTAAATAGTCTTCTTCCAGTTGGCGGGCGCTGCCGGGGGTGTAGCCGCTCCAGCGGGCGACCGCCTCCAGGGCATCGCGCAGGGTCGGCAGCAAATCGGATTGACGCACGCCACGCAGCACGTTGCCGCCGCGAATCTTGGTCGCCAGCAGCCACGCATCCCGTAAAACTTCGGCGTCCTCGGCTACCACCAGGTTAGCCTGCACGGCGGCGTCCAATGCTTCCATAGTCGAGGTCGTGCGAAGCCCCTCAACCTTATGGGCGTGCTGCAGCTGAATCAGCTGAACCAGCCACTCCACGTCTGAAAGGCCGCCGCGCCCCAGCTTCAGCTGCCGGGTACGGTCCGCCCCGTGCGGCATGCGCTCATGCTCCACGCGCGCCTTCATACGCCGCACCTGCTGCACCTGCTCAACCGTGAACTCATGCGGATACCGGTACGGGTCAATCAGCTCAACAAATGCACGCCCCAAGTCCTCAGAACCAGCGATCGGGCGCGCCCGCAAGAGTGCCTGAAACTCCCAGGTTTCAGCCCAGCGCTCATAGTAGGCGCGGTACGAATCCAGCGAGCGCACCAGTGCACCTTGCTTACCTTCGGGGCGCAAATCTGCGTCTACCTCAAGCGGGCGTTCGGCACGGATTGCCGGACGTACCGGCTGTTTAATCAGCTGCATCAGCCGGTTCACAATGCGGTTTGCCTGCGCCTGGGCTTCTTTCTCATCGGCACCTTTCACGGGGCGGTGCACAAACATCACGTCTGCATCCGAACCGAAGCCGTTCTCTGCGCCGCCCAGACGACCCATCGCAATTACCGTGATCTCGGTCAGCAGCGGATTCTGCTGCTCGTCTTCGGAGCTCTCCCCCGCCGCATCTTGAGAATCACTCTGCGGTGCGTCGCTCTTCTGGGGCGCAGTTTCCTCGTCGCGCTCCCCTGCCTTGACCTCTTCGCGTTCCGCCAGGGCAAGCGCCGCCCCGATGGTACGCTCGTCCACGGTCGCCAGCCCGGTGCATACCTGCTGCACGTTCAGCAGGTTCAGGGCGTCCCCCATCGCAATGCGCAGAATCTCGCGGCGGCGCATGTACCGTACCGCGCGCATAGCGTCCGCAGAGTCTTCGTGTCGTGATAGGAGCGAGGTAATTTCGGCCTTGAGCGCGCCCGCACTCAGCGGCTGCAGGTCGGCAACCTTATCAAGCCAGGTGATGGAGGTGGGCGCGTCTTCCAGCAGGTCGGTAATATACCGTGAGCTTGAGAGTATCTGGCACAGCCGCTCCGCTGCGGCGGGCGAGTCACGAAGCATACGCAGGTACCAGCTCGTGGTGCCCAAAGACTCTGAGACCAGGCGAAACCCCAGCAGCCCGGCGTCTGCATCCACGCCCTCAGCAAACCAGCCCAAGAGCACGGGCATCAGATGCCGTTGAATCTCGGCGCGGCGGCTGACCCCGTTGGTGAGCGCTTCGATATGCCGCATGGCTCCGCGCGGGTCGCGGTAGCCGAGAGCAGCCAGACGGTCCTGCGCCGCCTGGTCAGAAAGCGCCACTTCATCGCGGCTCAGGGTTGAAACCGCGGCCAGCAGCGGGCGGAAGAATATACGTTCGTGCAGGGAACGCACATTGCGTTTGAGTTTCTGCCAGGCCTTGAGCATCTGCTCAGCCGCGAGTGTTCCCATGCGTTCGGCGGGCACCAGGGAGCGGGCAAGAGCGCGTTGTTCCCCGGCGCGGTCGGGCATCAGATGGGTGCGGCGCAGGTGCATAAGCTGAATACGGTGCTCCAGCAGACGCAATTTCTTGTAGTCGCGTGAGAACGCTTCAGTATCGGAACGGCTAATATAGCTGGCACGGGTAAGTGCGGCAAGCGAATCCAGGGTAGATTTGGTACGCACCGCAGGGTCGGTTCGCCCGTGCACCAGCTGCAAAAGCTGAACCGTGAACTCAACATCGCGCAGACCACCTGGGCCGAGTTTTATTTGACGTTCCAGCTGGGCGGCAGGAATATTATCGGTCACGCGGGCGCGCATAGCCTGCACAGATTCCACAAAGGAATCCCGTGCAGCTGACTCCCACACAAACGGCTCGATTGCGCGTGCATATTTTTCACCCAAATGCGCAGACCCAGCGATTGGTCGGGCTTTCAAAAGAGCCTGAAACTCCCAGTTCTCAGCCCAACGCTTGTAGTACCGCACATAGGATTCGACGGTGCGCACCAGCGGCCCTTCCTTGCCTTCGGGGCGCAGGTTCGCGTCTACCTCCCACAGCGGCGGTTCGGAGGCAGGCGCCATGATCGCTTTCGTCAGCGCGTGTACCAGCTCAGTACCGATCTGGGCACAGTCCTGCTCGGTGAGGGGTTCTACTCCCTCGGGCAGTTCACTGGCGGGAACGGGTGCTATCACATACACCACGTCTACATCAGAAATATAGTTCAGCTCGCGCGCCCCGCATTTGCCCATACCGATAATCGCCAAATCCAGGGCATCTACGGATGCGCCCCGCGCGGGTGCCGCGCACAGTCCACCGCACAGACCCTCGGCAACTTCGGTGCGTGCTATCGCGAGCGCTCCCTCCAGAGTGGCGGCGGCAAGATCGGCAAGATGCCGCCCAACCGTGGGCATAAGTTCCACAGGGTCGGGCGAACACACATCCACGAGCGCAATTTTCGTGAGTGCGGCACGGTACGCCACACGTAGTGCCGTATACCCGTCTTTACCCGTCATCTCACGTGATGCGCGCGGCCGCTCATCGTCGGGGTTTGCACCCACCGCTTCCAACAGATCCGTGCGGTATGCGGTTGCCAGCGGGGCTGTAGGCTCATCAATATCGTCGAGCTTTTTACCCCCGGCAGCGCCGCTGTACCCGCGAATATGCGGGGTTTCTTCAACATCGTGCGGGTCTATCTGCGGCTCAATATCCTCCGCCTGAATAGTGCTAGGCTCTTGAGTGGCGATGAGCTCGGGTTCAGAGTCTAGCCCGTGGCTGTCGAGAACTTGGTCGATCAAATGCGGGTTGCGGTAGAGAAAATCGCCCAATGCCTGCGAAGAGCCCAAGAGCCGGAACATGCTAAATTCGGCATCCCCGCGGTTCGCGCGCTCCGCCGTTGCGGGGTGCTTTTCGATAAGCCTCACCAACGAAGGTAACGCGATATCCGGCGAGGGTGCCCAGCGCAGCCCGGCGAAGAGGGCATCCGTATTAACCTGGGCGAGTTCGGGGGGAATCCAGCCAGCGTTCGCTCTTTGCGGCATCGTAGAACCCGGCGGCGACCATGCGCGTGCGCCTGCGTGCGTGTTCTTGACGTTCCGCATCCGCCGGTGCCGCCGCTGTGCCTTCAGTAGGTTGCTGCTCTGGCATGGTCCCCTCCCGAAACTCGCCTATCCGCTAGAGAATACCCAGATTATGCTTGAGCTCATACGGAGTGACCTGCGCCTGGTATTGTTCCCAGTCGGCGCGCTTATTGCGTAGGAATTGTTCGAAAACCTGCTCCCCTAGAGCCTCTGCCATAAACTCGGAGTCCTCGGTACGGTTAATAGCCTCACGCAGAGAAGCAGGCAGCGGGTTGTAGCCCATAGCGCGGCGTTCTGCGGTTGTCATAGCGGCGAGGTCTTCAGTCACGGCAGGCATGAGCTCATACTCGTGCTCAATACCTTTGAGCCCTGCGGCGAGAATTACCGCATATGCCAGGTAAGGGTTCGACGCCGAATCAAGCCCGCGGTATTCGATGCGCGCCGCCTGCATCTTATTCGGCTTATAGAGCGGCACACGCACCAACGCCGACCTATTATTGTGCCCCCATGAAACATAACTGGGTGCTTCCCCGCCGCCCCACAGCCGCTTATATGAGTTGATGAACTGATTGGTGACCGAGGTAAACTCCGGGGCGTGCTTGAGTACCCCGGCAATAAAGTGCCGTGCCGTCTTTGAGAGACGATACTCAGCCCCGGCCTCAAAGAACGCGTTGGTATCGCCTTCGAAAAGCGAGAAATGGGTGTGCATACCGCTACCGGCATATTTGGTGAAAGGCTTGGGCATAAACGTTGCGTAAAGATCCCGTGTGTATGCAACCTCTTTGATGACGGTACGGAACGTCATCACATTATCGGCGGTCTGCAGGGCATCAGCGTGGCGCAGGTCGATCTCGTTCTGTCCGGGACCAGTTTCATGGTGGCTGAACTCCACCGAGATACCAACCTCTTCAAGCATGGTCACTGCCTTGCGACGGAAATCCTGTACAATCCCGCCGGGTGTGTGATCAAAATAGGATTCATAGTCTACCGGTACCGGAAAACCGTCATCACCCAACTGAGCAGATTTGAGCAGATAAAACTCAATTTCGGGCGAGGTATAGCAAGTGAATCCCATTTCAGCCGCTTTGTTGAGGGTTCGCTTGAGTACGCCGCGAGTGTCGGATGCACTCGCCTCACCATCGGGTGTAAGAATATCGCAGAACATGCGGGAGGTATGGTCTTCAATCCCGCGCCAAGGCAATATCTGGAATGTGGAGGGATCAGGTTGAAGCAGCATATCGGATTCGTACACGCGTGAAAGACCCTCAATAGAGGAACCGTCAAAGCCGAGCCCTTCCTCGAAGGCGCTTTCAACTTCAGCAGGGGCTAATGCCACGGATTTGAGGGTTCCCACCACGTCGGTAAACCACAGCCGAATAAAGCGGATGTCGCGCTCTTCGATGGTGCGCAGTACAAATTCCTGTTGACGGTCCATAGATATCTCCCTGTGTTCCGGGCGGTAGCTGACTCGGCGGTGAGTGATGCCGTGCTCACGCATATGTTGGTGCCGCAAGACGCGAGTGCGCTGGCACGGTTTTATGTCTCTTTCTAGACTATCGGTTTCTTCCCGCAAAAGCCTGATGTTCAGGTTTCGTTTATGTAAATTCTGTGGGTCAGGTAAGCATCTTAGCTCAGCTGTTGTATGTTCCGCGTTTTACCCACCTTTGAAAACTGAACCACAAGAGGCGGCTTTTGGCTGAGAAAGTAGACCTCTCTCGTTCCCAATCAAAAAGCCCGCTTCGTATGCACACAGTAGTTTATTCCCCCAAAATTCACGTTCAATTCACACTAACGGGCGCTGGACTGCCCAGCGAGTCACCTAATATAGAAGTTGCTGGGTGACTCCCATCACTTCAAAGTTTTGCGGACATCCCAACCACGAAATCACTGAATACGTTCCAGAGGAAATACACATGAGCATCGCAGAAATATGCAGATTGATAGCTATAGCGTTCATGTACATCGTATGTTTTATCGTTTTAGGAATTCCCGTTCTCATTTTCGCTGGATTTATCGTATGCGCCCTTCTAGCTATACCCCTCACGCCAATCCTATGGGTCATAGACAAGTTCCGGAACCGAAATCCTACCCCGGTTCCAGAGACTCCCAAAAACCCGTTTAAACTCGACGAAATTACCTGGGCTCTATCGCCTCGCCAACTGCGCGACCGGCATGAACTGTACGTACGGTGGGCGCATCGTATTTACCTCAATATCTCTATCCGCCCTGATACCCTCAAAAAACCCGCGTTGGACGATGCCTACTCTGAAGCTGTCCGTGTTGCCATTCTGCGAGCCTACACGGCCTTGAACAGATATGAATACGCGCTAGATGCTAAATCTTCTCAACCGCAGAAACTCCGTCAGGCGAGTACCGACGCTCTCGGATACTCTCGGGGTGTTATACGTCAGACAGGTTTGATACTTGGAGATTGGAAAGAACCGCGAAATATATCCGCAAAAATCTTTAAAGGGCAAGAAGCTAAGGTACAAGAACTTTGCGGCATCCGTGATGAAACCGAACAGCATCTTTCCACCGCACTATCGCAGCATAAGAACAGTGTTTTTCCCCAACAGATTGCTTGTGCGGTACTTGCCGCCGCAACACAGGTTCTAGAGGCAGCGCAGCATAAACTCGCCGAACATCCGCATATTCGCGGGGATGCGGCACGAACTTACCTGCACCACGAAATTCAACGTGCAATATGCGGCGTTAGGACTATATTGACGGCGTTGCAAGAAGCCCTTGATGCATGCGAGGAGTACTGCCGTGCCGCCCCCGAAGCGCAGACTGCCGTTGAACTTCTTGAAGCGGCGCAGTACGGAGCCGAAGAACGCCGCAACCGTTTATCGGCAAATTGTTAGCCACCGTGCCGAACAGCTCGAAGAAATCCTAGCAACAACTGGCAAAGCACCCGCTGACCTGCCGCAGAATCATGAGATTCGAGACCGTATAACGAGCTTTTGCATAGATCTTCTTGCCGAGTTGAAGCCGGTACTTTCAGAGGAGTCTTATACACGCTGCGAGCGCCTTATTCAACGCCTATGCATAACGCAGATACGACGCGAATACGGTTACACAAAGCTCCTTCTTGCTGGGGAATACGCGCCGCTGAATACACATGAGCTCTGCACGGCTATGCTGAATCAGTATGCTTGCCAAATACTTCTGGAGAATAAAGATGATCTATCGGGCTCTTTAGAGTACCTGGTTAATCTGGTGAAACAATTACGGCATACGCGAGAGGAAATGCTGCAAACATACGACGGCTACTTCCCCGATATGACACCAGATTCCCCAAGCCAAAAACGGTTTGTGACGGCGCTAAGCTACGAGCTTCTTGTATCTGACACCGAAATGTATGCGACATATGACGAATGCCAGCGTATGCTCGAACGCGATAAGCGCAGCAGACTGCAGCCCGATTCAGAGGAATATCATTACTGGATGCTGCAAAATCCTAGTTGGTTTTATCATTCCCTGTATAAGGATGACTTTTTTTGTACCCTGGCATAAGGTGTGGGAGGAGCCAGACTGCCCACGACCGGACTATCTGAAGGTCTGATACTCGGTTCATCACGTCGTATAAAGTGGCGAAGCTGCCCTTCATAAAACCAGGAAGGAATAATTGTGGAGTATCTTATTTTCAGCGGCGCCTTCATGCTCGTTATGTTCAGTATCATCTGGCTTATTTCTTATATCTCTTCTTTCAAAGAACCCTGTCCTTTACCCAATGGAGTCTATGAGCCCGAGTTTATCGTGGCCGATCCGTATGCGCTCTCGGCAGTAGCACTCTCTCCCCAAGGGTTCGCCCCTGCCAACGCTCACCCCTCAATTTTCGAGCTATCGCAGGCGGAACTCATGCACAGATGCACCGCATGGTACCGCGAAGCTGTATACGCCGCCCAATATTTTCAGCTGCTACGAGAACGGGCGCAGATAGCCCAAGTTCGAGTCAGCAAAGCCGTCAGTCGTGACTATCTGGAAGATACCGATAGTTTCATCCGGAATATGCACGCTGCATATTATGCTTTCGCGACTACGGTGCACAGAGACGATCAAGCCCTCAAAACCGCTGTAGCGCAGTCTCTTAGCTGTTCCTTCGGAGTGCTCTTGAGCATTGCCTATTTGCCCGTTCCCGAAAGTTATCTCACCGATGAAAAACTCGCGCATATCGCCGACTGTGCTCGGGAGCACCAACAGGCTTTATCGCGCCAAATTCACGATCTTGAGACACGCTATCCAGCCATTACCTCATTCCCATTTGATGTACTACATAGGCACCTTCGCCTAGCCCAAACGCTGCACGAGAATACACACCATGAACGATATCTCCAAGGTGCCCAGACGATTTATCGACACCTCACTCTGCTCACGGATGCATTCGACTCCGCACAATCACAGCTGAGCCCAACGCTGAAAACCCTTGAGCGTCTGCTTCAGCAGATTGATATTGACCACGCATCAGAGCATTTTCAGACACTTACCGAATATCGTGCAAGGCTCACCGAGCTACAATCGGCGGTGCCATCACAAGACCCCATCACCGTACTAGTACAGGCAACACAGCTTACTCTCGATATTGTCAAAGCTTTCGGATACGCATTTTCCGCAGACACTAAACGATGCGCGCGCCCTCCTGAGCACCACTACCGAAACACTTATCTCGGCTAATCTAGCCCGCACCAACGTGTACACGCTCGGTCGCCTTCTGCCTATAAGCCCAGAGCTTCGCGCCGCCCTCTCTCAGGCACATGTTCAGGTACCCCAACTCTACGAGATGATGTCGCTTAGCCAGATGGTCCGCGAGTGCGAACACCTCATGAAATCCGCATCTGCGCTGCACCATCGCGCCCGCACTGAATATCACGAAAAATTCTCAGCCTTTACGCATGAAGAAATTCTCTCGACTGTAACGGAGGCTCTGACCCAGTCTTCAGCCGAACTGCAAGCCCAAGCACAACGCTGTCTTGAACAATTCCAATGTGATGCGCTCGCCGCTGAGAAACGAGGCTCCGGTACCGACCCTCTCGTGTACTGGCCCCCTGCTCTCACACAAGATACCGTTTTCCTCTTCCACGCAGAACGTCACGGTTGGCGCTGGGGCTGGCGAAAGTCCCTTGTCAGAGGCGACTACTCTCCATTACGCGCCCTGTACTAAATCAGATGATGGGTGTTTTGGTATGCCATAGCATCAGGCGTTATCTATCAGCGAACCGCTCCCCAGCACTACCGGAGCAACCACGATAAAATAGACCCCATGAGCGAGAACGAAAACGCCCCTTACGCACCATCCGCGCCTGCCGCATCTGCACAGCACCCGCACAACGCGACGAGTGCCACCCCCACGGGAACCGGGGATAAGCCTTTCAGCCTCGAAGCGGTGAAAAAAGTGCGTACCCTCCACCTCGCGCAAGCTAAAGCTGCGGGCGAAAAGTTCTCAATGCTCACCTGCTATGACTTCTTAACAGCCCAGATTTTTGACCGCGCGGGAATCGATATGCTTCTTATCGGTGACTCCGCCGCTAATGTCGTCTACGGATATGAGTCCACTCTCACCGTTACTCTTGACGAGATGATTCCGCTCGTAGCCTCGGTAGCACGCGGCGCATCCCGCGCTATGGTAGTTGCTGATCTCCCCTTCGGCAGTTACGAGCAGTCTCCCGCACAAGCGGTCGCTTCGGCGGCGCGCCTCATGAAAGAAGGCGGGGCACACGCTATCAAAATCGAGGCTAACGCCGCTATGACCGAGTGGGTTCGTGCCATAGTTCGTGCAGGTATTCCGGTTGTAGCACACGTCGGTTTCACCCCGCAGTCGGAGCATGCTCTCGGGGGTTTCCGGGTGCAGGGCCGCGGCGAAAAAAGCGATGCCGTTGTTGCGGATGCACGCGCTCTCGCCGAAGCTGGCGCATTCTGTGTGCTTCTTGAAATGGTGACTACAGAGACCGCGCGCCGCGTTGATCAGGCGGTGGGCGCAGTCCCTACTATCGGTATTGGCGCAAGTAACGTCACTACCGGCCAGGTTCTCGTCTGGCAAGATGCTATGGGAATGCGCGAGGGTAAACTCCCCAAGTTCGTCAAACAATTTGCGCAGATCGGTTCGCTTCTTGAGGATGCGGCACGTGCCTACCGCGCCGAGGTGCGCTCGGGCGAGTTCCCCGCCCAAGAACACACTTTGAGTAGGATCTCCTCAGAAAAACCGTCTTAGGGAGCAGCGGAAAATCTACAAAGCACAAGAGCCAGCCTCACACGCGGTGAGTCTGGCTCTTATAGATTTGCGCGGAAATCGGCTAGTCCTGGTTATCCCATTCTTCATTACGCTTCTGCGCTGTTTCCATGGCCTTTTCGGCCTCTTCGCGCGTCGCGTAAGGACCCCATAGGTGGGTAATCTTGCTTTGCTGCCCTTCTTCTACCTGCCCGGTAAAGGTGTTATACCAGTACTGCACCGGGTGCGGACCGGGGGTGATGTCTTCGGTAATGCTCATTATTCTCCTTCAGCATGCCTGCGTTTTGGTGACAGAAAACTACGCAGGTTCTTTATGTCCTTCACGGTAGCACCTTTTATATCCTCATGCGCCGTCTTTCACCAATTTTCGTCAACTTTAAGGCCCTGCGCACGCATGGCGAAAAATATTCTGCATATATGGAAAAAGGTTCGGGTTTTGTATGGGGTACCTAGCGATACACCTGTGTTCTGCCGGTAAGATAATTTTATGGCTACTTCTCATAATCTTCCCGCAGAACCGGGTGCCGCGCCCATAGGGTGCCTGACCCCCGGAGTTGTCACCCCCATGCGCACTGTACCGGCAGATATTGTTCGCCCCGAATACGTGGGGAAGAAAACCCCCAATGAGGGCAACGACTCAAATATGTACACCCCTGAAGAGGTTGAGAGAGTACGTGCAGCGGGTAAGGTTGCTGCAGGCGCTATTGTGGAAGCGGCAAAGATTGCCGTCCCGGGCACGACAACCGATCAGATCGATGTGCTGATCCACGAGTATATTTGCGATCACGGTGCCTACCCCTCCACCCTGGATTACCGCGGCTACCCGAAATCGGTATGCACATCACTGAATGAGGTTATTTGCCACGGCATTCCAGACTCCACGGTACTTGAGGACGGCGACATTCTGAACCTTGACGTCACCGCATACCTTGATGGAATGCACGGCGACACCAATAAAACCTTGTTGGTGGGCAATGTCGATGAAGAATCCCGTCTGCTGGTCGAACGTACTGAAGAAGCCCTCAACCGTGCGATGAAGGCGGTTAAACCGGGCCGTCAGATCAACGTTATCGGTCGCGTGATTGAAAAATATGCGGCGCGTTTTGGATACGGTGTAGTGCGTGACTATACCGGGCACGGCGTGGGGCGCGAATTCCACTCGGGCCTTATTATTCCTCACTACGATGCAGCTCCCGCCTATGATATGGAGATCAAAGAGGGCATGATCTTCACCATCGAGCCCATGCTGACCCTCGGCACGATCGAATGGGATCTGTGGGATGATGATTGGACTGTGGTCACCCGTGATCGCAAACGTACCGCCCAATTTGAGCACACCATGGTTGTCACAGCAGACGGCGTGGATGTTCTCACCCTGCCTTAGTTTCCTCCCAATAACACAGACACGACGAAAGAGAGACCTATGAACGAGACTACTGCTGCAATTCCTCCGGTCGAAAACTCGGTAGAATACGTCGATGTTCCGGCGCCCACCCCCAAAGACCTGATGATCGGTATTGATATTGGCGGTACCGGTATGAAAGGCGGTATCGTCGATCTGCGAACCGGTAACCTGGTATCCGAGCGTTTTCGTATTCCCACCCCGCAGCCAGCAACCCCACAGGCTATCGCACAGGTGGCACGCCAGATTGTTGATGAGCTTCAATCACGTGAGATAGCGCCAGAGCCTTATTCTGCTATCGGCGTCGATTTCCCCGCCGTTGTGAAGAATGGTGTGGTTTTCTCAGCTGCAAATGTTGATCCCGCCTGGATTAACACTAACCTTGAGCAGCTCATCAGCGACGCTCTGGATTCAAGGACTGTTTACGGCATTAATGATGCTGATGCCGCAGGTCTTGCCGAAGCCACCTACGGGCAAGGACGAGACAAGACGGGGCTCATCGCCGTTATCACTTTAGGAACCGGTATTGGTTCCGCCCTGATTAACAACGGGGTTTTGGTGCCGAACACCGAACTCGGACACCTTGAAATTGACGGGTATGATGCGGAGTCCCGCGCATCCGCGCGAGCACGCGAAGTTCATGATCTTTCGTGGAAGAAGTACGCCAAAAAGCGTCTGCGCCGGTATTTCCAGCATGTTGAAGCGTTGTTCTCCCCTGACCTTTTCATTATTGGTGGAGGCATCTCAAAGAACCCCGAAAAATTTATGCCCTACTTCGAGGACGAGATTCGTACCCCTATGGTGATGGCGACTTTGCGCAATAATGCAGGCATCGTGGGCGCTGCGCTTTGGGCTGGCGGAATGCCTTCCGAACGTCAGCGGCGCGGCGAACTCTAAAGCCCGTAAAACTTCATAAAGCGCGAACAGAGAATATTTTGACGAAACAGGTAGCCCTGTTTCGTCAAAATATTCTCTGTTCGCGGGGTTAAACAACTGGTGCTTAGAGGAATGTACCTTGAAGCGGGTTGCTCTCGTTTGATTTCCCGGAGCGAGCCTTGGTAGTTTTGGCGGTATTTTTCTTCGCGAGCTTCGCGTCTTTATTTCGTTTGTCTTGGGAAGTTTTATCCGAAGAGGCTACCGCATCCTCTGGAGGCTCGGCATCTCCCACGCGGTCCTCACGCAGAAGAGCGATCGCGGATTCAAAGTCTTCAAGGTTCTCGAACGCTTGGTAAACGCTGGCAAAGCGCAGGTAGGCTACCGCATCCAGTTTGGAGAGCGGTTCAAGGATGGTAAGTCCCACTTCGTGCGCGTTAATTTCGGCGAGTCCGCGGGCCCGAATAAGTTCTTCGACTTCTTGAGCAAGTTTTGCCAAATCGTCTTCGCCCACCGGACGCCCCTGGCAGGCTTTACGCACACCGGCAGCAATCTTGGAACGGTCGAAGGGCTCGGTCACACCGGAGCGTTTAATGACGGAAATAGTGGTTGTTTCAACGGTTGTAAAACGCCGACTGCACGCGGTACATTGACGACGACGGCGGATAGCCGCACCATCGTCGGTAGTTCGCGAATCTACTACGCGAGAGTCTGTGTGTTTGCAGTACGGGCAATACATGGTGTCTCCTCAGGTGGGCACTGTGCAGCACCCGCGTCGAGCATCATCATTCTTATTTTACCGATGCCGTCAAGAGAACCGTTGGAGGCTTGTGTCCATTCTAGCCACGCCCACGATGGTTTAACACCCAGCATTAGCCCGCCGTGTAGATCTCTGAAGAGCTGACCTAACGTTTCGGTAAGGATTATCCAGGGGAATTACCCCTCCTGAATAAGCCTTACCCATACCGCTTGATATTGAGGGGCTTCTCCCCTACCGGCGAATGCAGCTGGGACCGAAATCGTCTTAATCTCACCAAAGAGGCTGGGATTGGGATCAACTCGCACACTCGAATCCAGAAGGACCAGCTGTTCTTTATCACGAGTGCGCAGGAGCATCCGAACATCCACATTCCCGCGATGATCACGCAGAACGTCCTTCAGCTCTTTAAGACGATCCTCCGTCACATGGTACTCGGGCACCGAAATCGTAATCGGGGCGCCGCGACCATCATCGCTCAGCTCAAGAATCTGCATTTCCTGAGCGCTCATATTCACGCTGCCGTCATCACGCCGCTGAATACGACCCTTAATAGAACAAATCAGGTCATCCGCCAGGGCGTTGCCCATCGTCTCATATGCACGGGAGAAGAACATGACGGTCAGGGTAGCACCCGATGAGTCCTCAAGCTCTACCGACGCATACTGATTACCGCTCGACTTGGCAATACGCCGCGAAACACTCGTGAGCATGCCCGCGATTGTTACCACTTCGCCGTCGCGAATATGCGAGTCCTCATCGATAATATCGTGCACGGATGCGGTTGCCGCGTCCGAAAGCGCACGTTCCAGACCGCGCAGCGGATGATCGGAAACGTACAGGCCCAGCATTTCACGTTCGAAATTCAGTTTCTCGCGGCGTTCCCAGTCGGGAATATCTGGAACTGTCACCGAAAGATCGTCACCGAGTGCATCGTCCATGCCCAGGGAACCGAAGAGGTCAAACTGGCCTGCTGCTTCTTTGCGCTTTACGGAGACCGCCGCGTCCACTGCCGACTCGTGTACCAGCGAAAGCGAACGGCGAGTATGTTTCAGTTCGTCGAAAGCACCCGCCTTAATCAGCGATTCTATGGTGCGCTTATTACACACAACCAGTGGAACTTTCTTCAGGAAGTCGTTGAAAGACTCGAAGTGCCCCTTCTCTTCGCGGGCTGCGATCATACCGTCGACCACGTTTGCGCCCACGTTACGAATAGCGCCCATGCCGAAACGTATATCCTTCCCCACAGGCGCAAAGGTCAGGGTGGATTCGTTCACGTCCGGGGGCAGCACGGTAATACCCATGGCACGGCATTCGTTGAGGTACAGAGCCAGCTTATCCTTGTTATCGCCCACACTCGTTAGCAGAGCCGCCATATATTCCTGCGGATAATGCGCCTTCAAATAGGCGGTCCAGTACGATACCAAACCGTATGCCGCAGTATGGGCTTTGTTGAATGCGTAATCGGAAAACGGAAGCAGAATATCCCACAGGGCCTTAACTGCGCCCTCCGAGTACCCGTTAGAAATCATGCCATCGTGGAAAGCCTCATATTGTTTATCCAGCTCAGCTTTCTTCTTCTTACCCATCGCACGACGCAGCAGATCCGCTTCACCCAGCGTATAATTTGCAACCTTCTGGGCGATCGCCATCACCTGCTCCTGATATACGATCAGGCCATAGGTAGTATCAAGAATCTCGGCAAGAGGCTCTTCAAGCTCGGGGTGAATCGGCTGAATCTCTTGCTTACCGTTCTTACGAAGGGCATAGTTCGTATGCGAGTTCGCACCCATAGGTCCAGGGCGGTACAGGGCAAGCACAGCGGAAATATGCTCGAACTCTTCGGGCTCCATGAGTTTAAGCAGGCTGCGCATTGGACCGCCATCGAGCTGGAATACGCCTAGGGTGTCACCACGCGCCAGTAGGCGGTAGGACTCTTTGTCATCAACCTCTAGGTTTTCAAGGTCTATCTCTATGCCGCGGTTCATCTTGACGTTATCTAGTGCGTCAGAAATAATCGTCAAGTTGCGAAGACCCAAGAAGTCCATTTTGATAAGACCCAGACCTTCACAGTGGGGTAATCAAACTGGGTGATAACCTGCCCATCAGCCTCGCGGCGCATCACGGGAATCACGTCAGTCAGGTTTTTGCTCGACATGATAACGCCCGCGGCGTGCACGCCCCACTGACGTTTCAGACCTTCCAGACCTTTTGCGGTCTCGAAGACTTCGCCGTAAATCTTATCGACCGGGTCCTCGATAAGTGCACGCAGATCGCCCGCTTCGGAATAGCGCTTATCTTCGGGGTTATACACATTGGCAAGTGCAATGTTCTTACCCATAACGTCCGGCGGCATCGCCTTCGTGAGGCGCTCACCTACCGAATAGGGCTGATCCATCACACGAGAAGCATCTTTGAGCGCCTGCTTCGCTTTAATGGTTCCGAAGGTGACGATCTGTGCAACTTTGTCCTCGCCATATTTCTCGGTCACATAGTCGATCACTTCGGGGCGGCGGCGATCGTCAAAGTCCACATCGAAGTCGGGCATCGACACGCGGTCGGGGTTGAGGAAGCGCTCAAAAATCAGATCGTGATTGAGCGGGTTCAGATCGGTAATACGCATGGCGTAGGCGACCATCGAGCCTGCGCCGGAGCCACGCCCCGGGCCCACACGGATACCGTTGTTCTTTGCCCAGTTGATAAAGTCAGCCACCACCAGGAAGTATCCGGGGAACCCCATGGAGGTAATAACGCCTACCTCATATTCCGCTTGTTCACGTACCTTATCGGGCACGCCATCGGGGAATCGGTAGTGCAGTCCTCGTTCAACTTCCTTCACGAACCAGGATTCTTCGTTCTCTCCCTCGGGTACAGGGAAGTTTGGCATATAGTTCGCTTTGGTATTGAACTCGACGTTGCATCGTTCGGCGATTTCAAGAGTGTTTTCGCAGGCACCCGGAACATCGCCGAATATCTGATACATCTCTTCCGGCGAGCGCAGGTAAAAGTTGTCAGCATCGAATTTAAAGCGTTTAGGGTCGGTCAGGGTCGAACCGGACTGCACGCACAAAAGTGCAGCGTGCGCGGTGTGATCTTCTTGGCGAGTGTAGTGCAGATCGTTCGTCGCGACAAACGGCAGGTTGAGTTCCTTGGCCAGACGGTGCAGATCTGCTTGCACATTACGCTCGATATCAAGCCCGTGATCCATGACCTCACAATAGAAGTTATCTTTGCCAAAAATGTCACGGAATTCTGCTGCCGCGGCGACTGCCTCTTGGTACTGCCCCAAACGCAAACGAGTCTGAATTTCTCCGGAAGGACATCCGGTCGTGGCAATGAGCCCTTTAGAGTAGGTTTGCAGTACTTCGCGATCCATACGCGGCTTGTACAGCTGGCCTTCCAGTGAGGCAACAGATGATGCGCGGAAAAGATTGTGCATGCCCTCGGTGGTTTCCGCCCACATAGTCATATGGGTGTATGCACCACCACCGGAAACATCGTCGCGAGAGCCATCGCCCCAGCGCACACGTGAACGGTCGGTACGGTGGGTTCCGGGAGTCAGGTACGCTTCCACACCGATAATGGGTTTAATGTCATTGGCCTTCGCTTGACGCCAAAAGTCGAAAGCACCAAAAAGGAACCCATGATCGCTAGTGGCCATAGAGTCCATTCCGAGTTCCCGTGCGTATTGAAAGAGATCGCCTAGGCGGGCAGCGCCGTCCAGCATGGAATATTCGGTATGCACGTGCAGATGCGCGAAGCCCTTCTTAGCCACGTTTTCTCCTCGTTAGCTGTGGTTGTTGGTCTCTTAGTGTGCTGACTGAGTTTAGTTATGCTCTAGTAATGTTCCCGGTGCGAAGTGCCTCAAGTGCATAGTCTAAATCCTGCGAATAGGGACTCTCAAACTTAATGTGCTCTCCAGTTCCCGGGTGGGTAAAGCCTAGGCGATGTGCATGCAGCCACTGCCGAGTCAGGCCAAGTTCAGCACTAAACCGGGGGTCGGCTCCATAAGTGAGGTCGCCGCAACAAGGGTGCCGTAATGAAGAGAAATGCACACGGATCTGGTGAGTCCGTCCCGTTTCTAAATGCACCTCAACAAGAGAGGCAGACCCGAAAGATTCCAAAGTTTCATAGTGGGTAATAGAAGAACGTCCATCCTCAATAACGGCGAATTTCCATTCATGCCCGGGATGCCTGCCGATAGGAGCATCAATAGTCCCCATGAGAGGATCCGGCAGTCCTTGTACCAGGGTATGATATACCTTCTCAACGGTACGATCCTTAAAGGCACGTTTAAGCTCGGTATATGCCCGCTCGCTGCGCGCCACCACCATAAGCCCGCTAGTGCCGACGTCCAGCCGGTGCACAATCCCCTGACGCTCCGCCGCCCCGGAGGTAGCCACGGTAACGCCTTCTCCCAGAAGAGCCGAAAGAACAGTAGGCCCATGCCACCCGTGAGAAGGATGCGCGGCAACACCAGCAGGTTTATCGACCACCACAATATCGTCATCGCAATAGACTATGCCGAAGCCATCTACCTTTTCGGGCTGAATATCGGCAAGGTCACGCGGAGCAGGCGCATTCACAAACACAGTCTCGCCCGCGGACAGTTTATGCGACTTACCGATTTTCAGCTCATTTCCACGCTGAACCACACGCACATGCCCGTCGCGAATCCAGCCGGATGCGCAGGTACGCGGTATCTCAAGGGCACCGGCGAGAGCAGCGTCCAATCGCATACCTACTAGAGCCTCAGAAACATCGAACTCGGCGGTTATGCCTGCTGGCGCAACATTATCGGTCAATTATTCCCCTTCGGAGATCTTCTGAGTTTTCACGTGGGTAGATAGTGCGGAAGCCTTCTTCGCAGAGGATTTAGCACGTGTACCAAGCAGCGTTATGCCACGGAAGTTAAGCAGTACGATTAAAGCCATACAAACGCAGATCGCCGAATCGGCAATATTAAAGATGGCAAAGTTAGGCACCGAAATAAAGTCCACCACGTGTCCCATACCGAATCCTGGCTCACGGAAAAGACGATCAAAAAGGTTTCCGAGAACACCGCCCAGCAGCCCCCCAAGGGCAAGGGTCCAGTTCAGAGCCCGCGTCCTTCGGAAGAGGTAAAGAACGGTTGCAGCGGCAAGCGCCATAATAACCGTAAATATCCAGGTTGCATTCTCGCCGAGAGAAAAGGCAGCTCCAGAATTCCTGATGGAATACCACCACAGAAGACCATCGATCACGGGGATGCGCTCCCCAATCTGCATCTTGGTAACCACCAGAAGTTTTGTGCCCTGGTCAATGAAAAAAATAGTAAGAGCCGTTAGAATCCCGACTACCCATGCGCCGCGTGATGAGAGTATGCGCGTAACAGATTTATGCGATGCTGTTGAACCAGCGGCAGACGCAGTGGTCTCTTCAGATTCCATGTATCTCCTCGGTGAAGGGCAATGAGCGGGGCGGCGGATGTTGTACCTGAATTCGCCCTCCTCTAGCTTATCTTAAGCCAGGTATAAACAACCGCCCGCAAAGCCAGTAGCAAAGTTCTTCTTGCCACGGGTGCGGACGGTGTTTATAAAAAGGTATCTAAACTTAGAGCTTAGCGAGCATCTGCTTCAAAAGACTTAAGAGTCTTCAGCTCTTCAAGCTGAGAGGTGAGGTGTTCCTGCAACTTCGAACGGTAACGCGACTCAAAACCACGCAGGGACTCCACGGTGATTTCCAAACTGTCACGCTCATCGGTGAGCTTGGAAAGAACCTCATCACGCTGAGAACGTGCAGCTGCCACCAGATCTTTAGCTTCTTTCTCACCCTTAGCAACGAGTTCTGCACGGGTTTTTTCACCCTGAGAGACGTATTCGTCATGGAGTTTCTGAGCCATGGCAAGCAGACCTGCTGCATCCTGAGCGCCGCCAGCAGCAACGGGTGCTGGGGTGCTGGTCTTATCCTGTGCAGCGGACTTAGCCGTTGCAGACGAAGAAGACGTATTGTTGGTCGCCGGAGTTGCCGAACCAGACTGGGCGGCCGCAAGCTTACGCTTGAGGGATTCGTTTTCGGTGTACAGTGCGCGGAGCTCAACAACAAGCTCATCAAGGTAATTATCAACCTCATCGCGGTCGTACCCGGATTCGTTTCTCACAATTTTGAAGCTCTTGTTAATCAGATCTTCGGGGGTGATAGCCACAGCTTATCTCCTTTGGAATAAAGTTATCTGTGAATAGGTTTTGGGATGCCCATAAATTTATTAAGTAAACTTACGGTGCTGGCTAGGGTACCGCCCATTATTCTACTCTTCTCTACACTTCAAGACCCGATTTTCCAGGAATTCGGCGCAGAGAACCTCTTACCATCATAGTAAATGTATTTCCTGACGGAAAGTCTGCCTCGCCGTTATTGCTTCATACATCTTTATGCATATCAGAAAAATTTATGCTTTGACCAGGAAATATAACTGTTATTTAGCGTGAAAAAGTTAGTGTCAAAGAGGTCATCACTGACAATAAAAGTCCCACACCTAAAATCAGAATCAGAAACCCAGTATCAAGGGCGAAATTACCAATACGCAGTGGCGGTACAACCTTGCGAAGCTGGTTCATAGGCCAGTCCGTCAGAGCATACACTCCAGAGGCGCACAGCAGGGCAATCCCTCGCGGACGCCACCCCGGCACAAAGACACGCACCCAGTCCAGAAGCATCCGCAAGAGCAACCCAATGTAGAGAATATGCAGGGCTATGGTAATGATGGCGAAGATGTACCCCATGCATTACCCCTGGTCAAAAGGAAACGGACCCTCAGCCTCAAAAGCGCCCGGTGCCGGAGTCGTGTCAGCCCCCAGTACCTCTAGGTTTTCGGGGGTTAGCAAGAATACTGCCCGGTCACACGTTCAATGCGACCTGAGAGCCCGAATGCGAGTCCGGAGGCAAAGTCCACAAGACGTTTAGCATCCGAATCGCTCATTTCAGCGACATTCATAATCACAGGAATATTCTCACGAAACGCTTCACCAATAATTTTGGCGTCGTTGTATGAGCGGGGGTGGATTGTTGTAATGCGGCGCAATTCGTCCTCATCTTCCTCGTAGGGGTATCCGGCACCAAGACCCTCGTCAATGCCGTAAGAATTCACATCAAGCTCATGAACTTGATCGTAGCCGGAGGAAGGGTAGGGGTACTCGTCGGTCTCGTAGTGATTTTGCACCTGGTATTCCTCTCGGTTAGTTTTCTGTTCCCGGTGTGGGATTGGCGTGTAAGTCGCGGCAAACTGGTTGGTTTCTTGCCGCTGAGCTGAAGTTTGATAAGCAGACGATGCCGTAATCGCTTCTGATTCTACAGATAGTGGCTCCGCAACGCCCGTTGCCTGCGGCATAGCTGCGGTGTCAGGGTTAGCAGATGGTGGTGTGGGTAATGCATTCAGCCGGGTTCCAGGTGATGGAGCGGGAGTTTCAGCAGAAGGAATAGATTCCTCATCCGTCGAATCATGACTATGGACATCCTGCATACCTTCCGATAATTCTTCAGTTTCCGACCCATAACGAGTCACGCCGAAGAAAGAACCGAGGCTATTGGCAAGTTTGCCACCGCCTTGTTTCGCCATTCTTTACTCTCGTTTCGCAGTCGTACATTCACATATATGCGGGAGATTCGCTCCACCGATACCTGAGATTCTAACGTGGGAAATAGCACCGCACACGCTGTCGGTTCGACACCGATTATATATGTTCACAGAGAATTTTGGGGGTATTCCCACGGGCTTTATTGACGATGATGCATATTCTTAAAGACGACGTCAACCATCCCTCACAGGTGTACATTCTACCAGCGCTTGAAAATCCTATCAGCGTATTTCTCATCTGCTGCATGCCTTGCACAACAAAACCTGGTAAAAATCTAGGGGTAATCTCGCTTCCCCATGATGTCGCTTCCTACCCGCACACACGTAGACCCCCAGCGAATAGCGGCTTCTAAATCTGCACTCATACCCGCCGAAATCTGATCTGCATGCGGAAACTCGGCGCGCAGGCCCTGCGCCAATTCCCAGAGTTTTTCAAAGGATTCGTCGGGGTTCGCACCCAGTGGCGCCACCGCCATAATACCCCCACAGCGTAATTCTTCTTGAGCTTCGATACGCTCAGCAAGCTCTAAAATCTCGTCTTGGTCCGTTCCACCACGCGCCCCTTCCGATGCATGTCCGGCCGTTGCCTGCGCTTCAAGCGAAACCTGAATCAGACATTCTAGAGCTCCTTGGGATAGAGCCGCGGGGGCATCCTGCTCCCCCGCCTCATAGCGAGCTACTTGGTTGCGATAGGCTTTTGCTAAAGAATCAATCAGAGACGAACGATCTACGGACTGTACCTGATGGGCATATTTTACGACGGACTTTGCCTTATTCGTTTGCAACTGCCCAATAAACGTCCAGTAAGCGGGGTCGGCAGGTTTTTCGATGGCTCGAAGAGCACGAGCTTTAGGAGCCGCCTCTTGATCACGATTCTCACCAAAAATACGTACCCCCTGGGTGTAAAGCGCTGCTACATCAGAGGCAGGGAAAAACTTGGTCACGGTGACAAGGCGAACTGTAGGGCTATGCTCGGTGCGCACACCACTGGTATCGGCTTCAGCATCGCGGACGCGCGCCATAACCCGTGCGTAGTTATCCGCAAGCTGCTGCGCGCGTTCCGAGGTGTACGTCAATGTCTGTTCTTCGCTCATCATCAGTCCCCTTTACCGATATACCCTCATACTCAGCTCTTCTTCGATTTTAAAATCTTAGGAAGGTTTCGTCACCCATACGAGCCCAGCGATACGTCCGGGTGCTTCACCTCGATTCATAAATCCTCGATGCGAAAAAAGACTGGTGCTTTCATAAGTGCAGGCTGCCAAGTCGGTAGAAACCTCTATCTTCAGCTTATTCAAGAGAGCAATCGCTCCCGCTGGCAAATCTAAAGCCGGTGTTCCTTGGCTTGTCTGAGCGTACGTTTCAGGAATCTGCTGTGTCGCATGTTCGCGCATATCTTCAGGTACCTCATAGCAGCTTCCGCATATACTAGGCCCTAACCACGCGTGAATCTGTGTTGCGCCCTGCTCTCGCATCGTCGCAACTGTGCGTTGAATAACTCCTGCAAGTAGCCCAGGACGCCCTGCATGTGCCACAGCAATAATGGGCACGTCATGTGGGGTAGGTTTCTCTCCCACGAACACGAGTGGAATGCAGTCAGCAACCATAATAGCTAGAGGCTGACCTGTTGTACTGTAGGCAGCATCTGCTTGCGGAGCCTGCTCGCGTAATTGATCGGCACGTTTCAACGTATATGCTCCACGCTCGTCATTCGGAGAAATCTGTGTACTCAGAATATGATCGGCGCATACAATATCTGCACCGTGTACTTGATTGAGGTAGAGGAAAGGAGCCGAACCGCAGAGACTTTGTACATCAGCACGGTTTTTCAGCGTTGCGGTATGGGACTCGCCCGCATTAACATGAAGCCCCAAATTACCGGCCGACCGTGAAGTAAATCCGATATGCACGGTATATGGGCCGCTGGTATAAGTTCCTGTGGAGTAGAACGGGTTGAGGGTACTCATGGTTCTTTCTGCTGTCATAAGGTCAAAGCATACACAAAGGAGCCAGGACGTATATGTCCTTGGCTCCCTTATGTCTAAAAAGGATGTGTGCGACTTACTTCAGAAGTCGGGCACATCGAGGGTATCGCGCCGCGCCGGGGACTCTTCCACGACGGGCGGTAGATCAACATCAAAGCCAGCTGCGGCAGGAACATCATTCTGCTGAGTGCCATTCTGCGCACCGCCGAAACCATATCCGGTTGATGCGGGAGCTGCAGGAGCGGCCTGCGCAGAGCCGCCGAATGCCTGCTGAGTACGCTGCGCCTGAGCATTTGCCGAAGCTGAACTGTTAGCGTTGGTGTTAGTCTCAGGATTGACAGCGTCAAATCCAGCGGCAATAACGGTCACACGTGCTTCATCACCCAAGGCGTCATCAATCACAGCACCGAAGATAATATTTGCGTCAGGATGTGCGACTTCCTGGACCAGGCGTGCAGCCTCATTAATCTCAAATAGACCGAGATCGGAACCGCCCTGAATGGAGAGGAGTACACCGTGTGCCCCATCAATGGATGCTTCCAAAAGTGGGGATGCGATAGCGAGCTCGGCGGCTTTAACAGCGCGGTCTTCACCAGCGGCAGAGCCAATGCCCATCAGAGCCGAACCAGCCCCCTGCATAACAGACTTAACATCTGCAAAGTCAAGGTTGATCAGACCCGGAGTAGTAATCAGGTCGGTAATACCCTGCACACCGGAGAGAAGAACCTGATCTGCCGATTTGAAGGCGTCAAGCATCGAAACGTTGCGATCAGAGATAGAGAGCAAACGATCGTTCGGAATCACAATGAGGGTATCTACTTCATCACGAAGTGCAGCAATGCCGGTTTCTGCCTGGTTCGAACGGCGACGACCTTCAAAGGTAAAGGGACGAGTTACCACGCCGATCGTGAGGGCACCCAAAGAGCGTGCAATACGTGCTACAACGGGAGCACCGCCGGTACCGGTGCCGCCGCCTTCACCTGCAGTCACGAAGACCATGTCTGCGCCCTTGATAACCTCTTCGATTTCCTGGGCGTGGTCTTCAGCAGCCTGACGACCGACCTCGGGGTTTGCGCCCGCTCCGAGACCGCGAGTTAGTTCACGACCAACATCAAGTTTGACGTCAGCGTCAGACATCAAAAGTGCCTGAGCATCTGTGTTAATAGCGATGAATTCTACGCCTCGCAGACCAACCTCGATCATACGGTTGACTGCGTTGACGCCACCGCCACCGATACCGACGACTTTGATGACTGCCAAGTAGTTCTGGGGAGTTCCAGCGTCCATTTATCCCTCGATTATTTCGTGTAAATCTCTAGAAAAACCAAAGGTTCAAGTAGAACCTTAGTCTTCCTAACCTCATAGTGACTTTATCTGCAAGGATACCAACAGTTTCACCAGGTTCCTAGTTGCCTGAGGTATTTGACGTGTATTATTTATAGATTTTTATAAAAAATCTATCTTTTTACCCGATGCTTAACCATAAGGTTAAAGGCTAACGAGTAACCGGAACACGCGGCGAAGAAACATCATAAGTGTTTACTTTATTAGTAGCTTGTCCTTGTTGTGCGGTTTGACTGGTCCTCATGTACCGCCTCCATCAGTTTGGTTAAAACCTTAGCTTTAAGGTCACTCTCTTCAGCTGTACCCCACTGTACGACAACCCCATCCTTCAAGGTTAAGTTAATATTTGAGGTTGAGCTTGCCCGTGCCTCCTTCACCTGTGTCAGGATTGACGAGGGCAAAGCAGAGAGCACATTTGCAACCGTGCGGAAGGCCGCAGAATCCTGGGGAACTTCCTGTCCAACATCGACAAGCGGAACATTGATTCCATCAGCATTCTCAACTTCACGAAGTTTGATTCCCTCACTATCAACAACCACATATTTCCCGTCCTGATGAATGACGGCAACAGGGGTACGCTCTTTGAGGGTTACAACTAGTTCATGCGGAGGATGCGCCTCAATCTGCACGCCGCGCAGTACATGCTCCTGGTCGATAAGTTCACGCACCTTCTGATCATTAATACGAGTCAGCGGCGTGCCCTTGAGTGGTTCCAGTTTCTGCTCAACCTGCACGCTATCCAATAGCGAAGCGCCTTCAACTCGAATAGTCTGAACAGAGAGCAGCGGAGAATAAAAGACCAAACCGATATATAGAAGCACAGCAAGCATGAACGCACCAAAGCCGTAAAGGAGTTTCCGCAATCGAGTGAGCGGACGTCGGCGCTTCGAAGTCTGACTCTTACTTTGGTCTTCTGCCAAAAGCCCGTCGAGCCCGGGGTCATCGCGTAATTGGGCGATACGCCCCTGCTCTTCGCGGATCTCCTGTTCCCGCGCTATCTCGGTTTGGCGTTCCTTCTCACGTTCACGACGCCATCGGCCAAAGGTACTAGACGTAGATTTCGCCGATTGTGAATCCAGCTCATCCGATTCAGATTCCCCTGCATCCAGACGTATATCACGGTCCTTGGGCTCTGAAGACTCAGAATACGTTGCACGGGAAGAACCCGTCTGGCTCTTATTTTCGGTATGAGTTTCTTGCTCAACAGGATTCGTCTGATTCTGAGGGCTCGCACCGTCAGAAGATTTTGACGTATCTTCAGCAGGTTTAGCTTTCTTTTTGCCGCGAACAACCGGTAACTTCGGAGTACGTACCGGTGAAGTCGCGAACGCTTCCGTGCCCGGTTTTCGCTCTTGACGTCCTTTAGCCACTATTACTCCTTAGGGTAACGGGCATGTAGCTCATGCAGAATACGCTCTCCTAATGCGGTAACATCACCTGCACCAATGGTCATAATAATATCGCCTGGAACAGCACACATAGCAATATCTTCAATGGCTGCAGCTGCATCCGACGCATAATGCACCTCAGAAAATCCAGCACTGGTGATAAGTTCACTCGTGACTCCCTCAATCGGAAGTTCCCGGGCAGGATAAATATCCAGTACATACGAACGATCAGCCTTCGAAAGAGCCTGCGCGAAATCGGCGGCAAATTCTTGGGTGCGTGAGAACAGATGCGGCTGGAAAACCACATAGAGGTTATGCCCATCGGCAACCGTGCGGCCGGTCTCAAGTGCACGGAATACCTCTGTTGGGTGATGAGCATAATCGTCAAAGACTTTAATACCCGCTACGTCACCACGCAGAGTAAAACGTCGATCTGCTCCTCCGAAGCCGTATAACGCGGCGGCCGCGTCCTCAGGTTGTGCTCCAGCGAGAAGAGCGGTAATAAAAGCTGCCGCTGCGTTCAACTGATTGTGAATACCGGGTACCCGCAGCTGAGCATCCTGTTCGCCTTCGTAATGTTTACTCGCGCACTCGAAAGACCAGCGCAGTGTTGCCGAAGACTCCGAGCCGTGGCTCGTAATGCGTGAAACCCGTAGATCAGCCTCAGTAGACTGGCCGTAAGTTACCACTTCAATCCCAGCATCGCGCGCACGTTCTGCAAGCGCACGAGCGCCTTCATCATCCCAGCATGTCACCAAGACGCCACCAGGGACCATAGAGGCAACAAAACGGTTAAACGCCTCATACACGCGTTCGGGAGTTTCGTAGAAATCCAAGTGGTCAGGTTCAACGTTGGTAACCACTGCGATCGCAGGCTGGTAGCGCACAAAAGACCCATCGGATTCGTCAGCCTCTGCTACAAACCAAGAGCCTTCACCAGTGGCCCCCAATCGCGCGTTGCTGCCGTATCCTGCAATAACTGTTCCTACCGCGAAAGACGGGTGAAACCCTAACTTATCCAGCATGACGGCAATCATGGAACTGGTTGTGCTCTTACCATGCGTGCCAGCAACCGCTACAACCTGTGATGCTCCCATAGCGGCAGCCAAAGCCTCAGAGCGGTGCAATACCCGAAGGTTCTGAGCACGAGCCGCAATCAGTTCGGGGTTATCTTCGTGAATGGCCGTTGAGATAACAACGGTATCAATATCGTGAATATTCGCAGCATCTTGGGGAGTATAAACACGAGCGCCCGCTTCACGTAAAGCCTGAATAGTCGCCGTTTCTGCTCGGTCAGAGCCGCTTACGGGAATACCAGCTTTCAGCATCAACGTTGCAATAGCACTCATACCGGCACCGCCGATCCCTACAAAATGCACACGTCCCAACTCCTGCAGAGATGCGCGCGCGGGAAACGGCGGGTTCAGGGGCTCAGGAAGCACCATGTTAAGGTTCATCAGTTCGGACATTTATTTAACCACCTTCAGGGTTGCCTCAGCCATAACATATGCGGCATCACGAATGCCCAATTTATATGCTCGACGACCCATTTCTTTTAACTTCTGAGCATCAGCCATCAACGATGGAATTTCACGGGCAAACCACGCCCCGGTCATTTTCTTATCTTCGATGAGAAGCGCGGCTTCTGCCATAACCAGAGAACGAGCATTGAGACTTTGTTCACCATTACCAAACGGGAGCGGAACAAAAATTGCGGGTACACCCACCGCAGCAACTTCGCTTACGGTTGCGGCTCCAGCACGGACTATCAAAAGATCGGCTGCGGCATAAACATCCTGCATGCCGTGGCTAAACTCAATCTGACGATAATTTGGGGCTGTAACGGGCTCGCCTGAATCATCCACAATAGCTTTGCCTTTACCAGTAATATGCAAAACCTGAAAACCCCAGTCCTCAAATTCGTAATGTTCTCAGCGACGGCGTTATTAAGGCTTTGTGCGCCTAAGGAACCGCCCGTCACAATCAGAACAGGCTTATCAGGGTCAAGACCTAGAGTATGCCTCGCCTGTGCTCGTGCCGCTCGACGGTTCAGATGCGCGATCTCATCTTTCATGGGCATACCCACAAGTTTGGCGCGAGGGAAAGGGGTGTTGGAGAAAGCCACACCCACAAACTTCGCTAGAGGACCACCCAGTTTATTTGCTAAACCGGGCTTTGCATTAGCCTCGTGAATAACAACAGGAATGCGGGAGAAAAAAGCGGCAAGATATGCTGGCGGACACACATAACCACCTACGCCTACTACAACATCTGCATTCGCATCTTTGAGAATTTTACGGGTTTGCGAAATCGCTTTTGCGAATCTTGGTAAAAAGGTTAATGCGTTAAGCGATAGACTTCGGGGGAAAGCTACACGCGGAATAAACTCAATATCAAATCCAGCTTCAGGAACTAATTGAGCTTCCATCTTATCCTTGGTGCCAAGAGTCAGAATATTAGCTTCCGGCTCAATCCGGCGGATTTCGCGTGCTATAGCAAGCATCGGGTTAATATGACCAGCGGTGCCGCCGCCAGCGAGAACCACAGAGGGTGCCTTAGACATAGATAATAACTCCCAACAAATACATTCACCTCATTTTACGACATAGCAGGACTAACCCCGTAGTGAAAGAATATGAAGTCGGGTATATACCCACGTCCCGAGCCTGGTATTCCTCCTTTCCCTATTTCAGAGGCTATGAGCGTGAACCACCCTGGCCAGGTTTACGGCCTCGCGGGTTCTGCTGACTCTGTGAAGGCTGCTGCCGACGTATCTGACGTGATGTTCCCGCAGAAGGCTGCCCTGAAGAAGATGTTTGGGAACCCGGTTGAGGGTGCAAAGGTCGCAACCCGGCTGGCAAACGTCCCGATGACGAAGAACGGTGACGCGCTCGATTGGCGTTTGTGCGCTTTTGCAGGTTCTGCAGGGGAATTGTGTCTTCATGGTCTGCAGGGGTTGACCGTTGCTTGCCCTGCGAGGGGCGAGATGCAGGATGCGCATCTCCCTTACGGCGCAATTGAGGAACCCGTTCATGGGTATGCAATCCATTTGGATGTTCCTCTTGGAACCGCTGCTCACGAAGTCGCTGCCGTTCACGCTGAATACGCTGCTCTTCATGAGCGAGAGCTTCCTGATGCTCTGCCTCACGGCGACGCTCAGCAGCACGATCGGCACGTGCTTGAGCGCGCTGCTCATACGTCTTGCGAGTATGCTCACGCTGTCGCTGGGTTATGCCCAACCAGGATGGCAGTTCTTTGACTCTACGCAGTAAGCCCCCACCCCAGTAATCTTTACCAAGAGCTCCACCGGCTTCTTGCAGTTGAAGCCGCTCATCTTCAACGATGGCTTGAAGAGACAGTCGTCGCTTCCAGTCTTCATTAGCGCGTCGCACTTCGCGAGGTGTCTGTTTCGTTAAATCGGCGGCCGGTATGGGCCCACCTACAAGTGGAGTTTGCCGCGCAAAAGCATAGAGCATACCTGCGGCAAGCATTGATGAAATCAAGGATGAACCGCCGTATGAAATAAAGGGAAGCGGCACACCAATCACGGGAAGAATACCGGAAACCATCGCCATATTCACAATAGCCTGAGTGGAAAGCCATGCGATAATACCGCCCGTTGCAATACGAATAAACGGGTCTGCGGTTCGGGCGATAATGCGTAACGCACAATAGATCAGGCCCAGGTACAAAAGCACTACGGTAAGCGTGCCCAAAAGCCCCAGTTCCTCGCCGATAATGGCGAAAATGTAATCGTTATGTGCTTCGGGCAAATAGTTATACTTCTGGCGGGATTGTCCTAGACCAACGCCCCAGAACCCACCGGTTGCCAACGCAACCCCGCCAGCCTGAGATTGATCACAGACAGAACCGGTGCACACACCGAGAACACTCATCAGTCGTTCACGACGGTTTGAACTCGAAATTGACCCCACTACGGCACTCACGATCAGAATAATCGAAAGCCATACCATAGTCTTACGGTTTGCGCCCGCAATATATACCATGCCCAAGAAGATAAAGGCGTAGACGATCACGGTACCGAGATCTTTACCTGCCAGAATAAGCAGCATCAAAGGCAAGAGTCCAAAAAGTGCGGGAAAAATTGCACGAGATGTCTTCTCTTTGAGTTTACTGCCCTGCCGAGTCATGACCATCGCTATCCACAGCACAATAGCGAGTTTAGAGAACTCCGAAGGCTGAATCTGAATGCCGCTGAACCTAATCCAGTTACGGTTGCCATTAATATCGGTACCAATAGCAAGAACGGCAATCTGGGCAAGAATCGCCAGGGTTAAGAGGATATTAACGACCCACATTTTGCGGTACCGCTGTACTTTCAATACTGCTATAGCCCCTAATGCAGCGGCGCCTAGAGCGGCAAACATTACCTGACGGGTTACCTGTGAGAAAGGGGACATTCCCTGTGAAATCATGCTCACAGATGATGCAGACAGTACCATGATCACGCCAAAAACTGTGAGACCAGCGCATACTAAAAGAATCAGTCGCGGCACATCCGCTAAATCGCGCGATGCGGAACGCTTATAAAGAGACGAGATAGCGTTATGCAGAAAAGAACCGAGCCTCGTTGAGCCGTTCCTGCCCTGGCGCTGTGCATGACTTACGCCTCCACGGGTCGACGAGTGAGTCTGACCGGGTGCATTACTCATGCGTTCTCCTCTTCTGTGTCTTAACACGACAAACTCAATAGATTTTTTCCTACAGCAGAAAAGTCTACACGGCGTTTATCGTTTCAGAGCAATCAATATGCCTTCAGATACCGACAATATGAGATTTGACCGCATCCACAAAAGCGTTACCACGAACGGCATAATTGTTAAATTGATCCATCGAAGCAGCGGCAGGCGCCATGAGTACTGTATCACCCTCAGCGGCTAGCTCTTCTGCTTTGACTACGGCAGCTTCCATAACAGTAACCCCGTCAGAGGGATCATTCGCCGAAGCCGTCATATTATAGGTAGGAACATGGCTTGCATACTTCGCCAAAGATGTTTTAAGTCCCGCCGTATCAGTGCCAATGATTAATACTGCTTTCAAACGTGAAGCATGCTGAGCTATAAGATCATCATACTCCACCCCTTTAGAAAGACCTCCAGCAATCCAAATCAGCGAAGGATAAGCGCTCATTGAAGCGTTAGCGGCGTGTGGGTTAGTAGCCTTAGAATCGTTGACCCACTGGATTCCATCGCGGTAAAGCACCGTCTGATTACGATGCGCACCAGGCTTATAAGAACGCAGTCCATCCCGCACAGCCTCAGGAGCAATATTTGCAGCACGACATAATGCGGCAGCGGCTAGCGCATTCTCCACGGTGTGCTGTGCGGGAGCTTGACCGGGAACGGGCGCTAAATCTTCAAGAACACCAAGCTCAAGTGCCTCGCTGTATCGATTCTTCAAAAACGCACGGTCAACAATAATGTTTTCCGCCAAGCCCAACATGGAGACTGAGGGGATCTCGGTTGAGCTAATACCGATGGCACGGGCACCTTCTATAACGTCTGCTTCTTCGACCATACGCAAAGTATCAGCATGATCGGTATTGAAAATACACGCTGCCTGAGTATTTTCGTACACACGTGCTTTATCGGCCTTGTAAGCCTCAAAGGAACCGTGCCAATCGACGTGATCTTCCGCTACGTTAAGCACCACGGAAGCGTATGGCGACAGTGAAGAAGTCCAATGCAGCTGAAAGCTCGAAAGCTCTACCGCAAAAAATTCATAGGGTTCATCGTCGGCAACAGCGTAGACTGCTGGCATGCCCACGTTCCCAACCTGCAGAGATTTTTTACCGGCTGCTTTAAGAATCGAATCGACCATGCCCACGGTCGTAGTTTCCCATTGGTTCCCGTCAGGCACAGCCACTTTGGAGTAACCCGACCTTGACGTTGATTCAGACGCCATGCCAGTTCGATTTCACTCCAAATTTGGATACCCCGTTCATAAGCATCGAGCATGACCAGGCTATCTGGACGAATTCCTGGCGAAGTCACGATAACATCCGGGTCTTGATCATCGACACGAGGCACACGTTCCATGTATTCCTCACCAAATAAACCCGCCACGTTTCCATAGGCCTCTTGGTAAATTCGGATGCGCTCTCGCTTTTCTTGCGTATCCTGCGCATCAATAGCGGTAATGTGGGCACCTTTCTGGGCCAGCACATCCACTGCAGCATCGCCGCTGGTGCCGAGGCCTATCACGACAACCTTCAGCCCCGCCCAAGGCCCGTCCCAGGTAGTGAGCTCAGCAAGCCGAGGATTATTGACGACTGGATTGACAGCGATAGCATCTGCATATTGGGCACGCTGTGCCTGATACTTGGAGGCCCGCTGCGAGTTCTTAGCGTCAGGCATTAGTGAATCACTCCAGACGTCTGTGAGAACCAATCTCCAAAGAAAATTGCAAGAGCAACCAGCACACAAAGCGCATTTGCAATCCACAGACGGAATACCGAGTTCACTTCACCACTGCTGACAGAGCCGGGGACAAGACCCTTCTTATCTATGGAGTATCTTCCGTTTGCACCGGTTTTCTCAAGATGATGGTGGAAAGGAGTCATGCGGAAGAAACGGTAGGCATGAGGAATTTTATCGCCAACAGATACAGAACGTTTACGGCTAACTTTGAAGACAACTTTCTGCACAATCACCGAAAACACTTCCAGAACCGGCACAAGCGCGATAATGGGAAGCAGGAGCTCGGTACGGGTGAAAATAGCGAAGGAGACCAGTGCACCCCCCCAAAGCAAGAGAACCAGAGTCTCCCATAAAGATTTGTGCCTTAGAAACGTTCCACCATAGGAACCCGGCGAGGGAACCAACAAGTGCGGCTGCAATAAGTGCCAGCGACCCTGGATCCCGCACATCATAGCATGCATTTCCCGCCCCACCGCTGCAGGCATGTACGTATTGCCAGATAGTCATGGCAAGGTATCCAGTAAAGATGGTCATCGTTGCGCCACCCGCAAGTCCATCGAGACCATCAGTGAAATTCACGGCGTTAGTGCCCGAAAGAGAAATCAGGGTAATCCACAACACCATGAGGATAGTACCGCCTATAGCCCCAGCAGCCATGAAGTCGAACGGAAGATCACGCACAAACGAAATCGCCGTCGAGGCGGGGGTCACTCCCACCGCATTAGGAAATTGAAACACCAAATACGCAAAAGGAAGAGTCACCGCCAGCAGACCAATAGTCTTCTGGTTCTCGGTAAGTCCTTCGTTCCCCTGGTTGCGGAACTTCATAATATCGTCGGCGGCACCGACTCCGAGCATTCCTAGTGTAAACCCGAGGGTCAATAAAGCCGTCGCACTAGGAACCGGCGAGGTTCCAAAAACCGCAGCGTTAATCAGCAACGCAAGCAAGTAGGCAACAACGGCGGCTGGGATAAAAATAAGACCTGCCATCGTGGGCGTCCCCGCCTTATGCTGATGCGCGGCGGGGCCTTCTTCACGAATCAGCTGCCCCAACTTGAGCTTCTGCATCTGCTTGATGAAGAGCGGTATTGCTGAGAAGGAGATAATAAACCCTAGGATTCCAGCAATAAGCACAGTAATCATGGTTAATGTGTTCCTTCGTGAAGATGGCTACGGTCTAGGGCGGTCGTCGAGGTTTGCGCTGCAGAACTACCAGCTGATACCGTGCTCAGAGCGGCGCCCGTTAAATCCGTCACCTCAACAAAATCGCCAGCACTCAGCCAAGCTGGAGCCTGTTCTTGAGCCTCGCCAAAGGTCTCGGTGCAGAAGGCAACCTCATCGCCCAAAGAACCTAGTTTAGCGCCATTTGAAGATTTAAACAGCACAATATCGCCAGAACGTAACTCTGCACGCAAAATATTTAGTGCTTCTTGCGGTGTCTCTACCCAGGTAGCTTCGTTACCCCATGAACCTTCAAGATGCGCGGCGTTGTAGGCTGGTTTCGCCTCATTACCAACCGCAATAAGCTTTGATATATTCATGCGTACCACCAGACGACCGAGTCGATCGTGCTCCTCCAAAGAGGCCTCGCCCAGTTCGAGCATGGCCCCCAAAACTGCCCAAGTCCGTCGTGGCTTCGCGCCTCGTCCCAGTTGGGCCAAAGTGCGTAAAGCGGCTGTCATTGACTCGGGATTAGCATTATACGCATCGTTGATAACAGTCACGCCGTCTGCGCGGTCTGTGCGAGCCATCCTCCATTTAGACAGCGCCCCGGTGTTATTGAGGGCATGCGCAATAGCGTCTCCAGGAACACCAGCGTTATAGGCTACCGTAGCAGCCGCCAGAATATTGCATACATGATGCTCACCAATGAGTTTGGAGGAAATCTCATATTCGCTGGCGTCGGGAAGGCGAAGAGTAAATTCCGGACAACCAGCATCATTAGTATGCAGCCCCAAAGCGGCAGTATAGCGTTCGTACTGCGGTTTCTCCCCCACCCCAAAGTAGGTTACCGGCGCACTTGCACGAGCTGACATGCGTGCAACACGCTCATCATCAGCATTGAGGATCAAGGTTCCGCCAGTACGAATACCTTCGGCAAGCTCCCCTTTAGTACGTTCGATGTTGTCGACCCCGCCAAACTCGCCAGCATGTGCGGTGCCAACTTTAAGGATCACACCATGGTCAGGGTGCACAATATTTGCCAGGTATTCGATATTCCCCACATGATCGGCACCCATCTCAATCACAAGGTAGCGAGTACTTTCGTCAGCGCGGAATACAGTCAAAGGTACGCCAACTTCGCCGTTGTACGAACCTACAGGGGCTATAGTTTCGCCCTGAGAACTTAGGATCGCTGCTAATAAATCTTTTGTGGTGGTCTTCCCCGCAGAACCGGTAATACCGATAACCGTAAGATCGCCTAGAGACCGCATCTTTTCAACAGCGTACTGTGCGATCTTACCCATGGCGAGAACCACATCATCAACCTGGATGCTGGGGTACAGAATACCCCGCTCATCTTTAACAGGGCGTTCGACAAGCGCTAAGACAGCACCTTTGTCGAAGGCTCCTGACACGAAGTTGTGTCCGTCGGTCACCTCACCTGGCTTAGCAACAAATAGGGTGCCTGGTATAACCTCACGCGAATCGGTGGTCGCGAAGGTAGCACCTAGCTCGCTCTCACGCCCGGCTAAGCCGAGCGGTGAGCCGCCTGTTGCCGTAATAATTTCGGCGGCGGAAAGCTTAATCATCTATGCTCCTTATGCTTCTTCAAGCATGCGTCGATAATCCGGAAGAATTTCGAAGTCGTTGGAGACAAGCGCTTTCGCGGTCTCCACGCGGTCGTCAAGTTGCACATCGGTACCGGCAACATCCTGTGCCGTTTCATGTCCACGACCGGCGATAAGAATAGCATCTCTCGCATCTGCGAGTTCAATTGCCCGAGCAATCGCCACTTCTCGCGGAGCAAGATTAAGGATTTGGGATGCTCGCGCACCTTCGGCATTAGCTCGTTCAGCCCCGGCAACAACAGCCTCACGAATTGGGGCGGGATCTTCACCGTGCGGATCGTCATCGGTCACAATCACAATATCGGCGTGCTGTGCAGCAATTTCTCCCATTAGGGGACGTTTGAGATGATCGCGTTCGCCTGTTGCCCCGAAAACAATAATGACTCGCCCACCACCTGGTCGGTCCATGGCTTCAAGCGCCCGAGTGAGCCCGTCAGGGTTGTGGGCAAAATCGACAATAGTATGCGGTGCCAGAGAAATCAGCTGCATACGCCCGGGCACTATAGGGGTTAGTGCCGTGCCATCAGCTAGGGCAGGTCGTAGGATAATGCGTTCTTCCTCAGAAGCACCAATATATACCATCAGTGCGGCGAGTGCGGCGTTTGAAACATTGAAATCTGCCGGAAGATGGGTACAACAGGGAATGGTGTCTCCCGCGCCGTTAGCCAGCGTGAAACGATGCCTAACCCATCACGTTCAACGTTGATTACCGCCCAATCAAGCGGACCGAACTCAGCTGGAACCTCGGCTAGACCCATGCCGTACTCAGTAACAAGCCGAACAGCATTACCTGTCCCCAGCTGAATCTGGGCGTGGCGAAGCATCTTCTCGCCCCACTCGTCATCGGCAGTGATGACAGCGCGCTCAGTCCGCTCGGGTGTAAAAAGCTGTGCTTTAGAATCAAAATAATTCTGCATGGTGCCATGCAAATCTAAATGATCCTGGGTGAGGTTTGTAAACCCAGAGACCTTATAAACTACACCATCCACACGGTGATAGTCGATAGCATGCGAGGAAACTTCCATTGCTGCATGAGACACGCCGCACTCCCCCATAATCGCAAGGAGAGAATGAACGTGAACAGACTCTGGGGTGGTTAGAGCTGAAGGAACGCTCACACCATCAACAAGAATTTGGATAGTACCGATAAGACCGGTCTTAGCCTTGAGAGCAGTTCGGAATACCGACTCCAGCATGTAGGTAGTCGTCGTTTTTCCATTGGTTCCTGTGACAGCGTAGCGATTCAGACCCTTGTAATCTTGTGACCCATAGATCAAAGCGGCGAGTGATCCTATAACAGGACGTAAAGAGTCACAGACCAGCAGGGAGCACCTATCTAAAGAAAGATTTGCCTCCCGAATCATCCGAACGCCTGCAGTATCCGTGAGGATAGCGTGAGCCTGGGCCTCCAGCGCTTTTTGCGCGAATTGTGCACCATGAGCTTTCGCGCCTGGAAGAGCAACATATAGGTCTGCAGGACGAACTGCACGAGAATCCATGCTGATCCCTCGCACATCTTCTTCAGAGCTTTGATGTTCTAGAACAGGATGCGCACCTAAAGCCTCTAGATGCTCCACGAGCTCAGTAACCGTGCTCCCTCGTGGATTCCGAGGTCGCAGACTCTGCACATCGCCTCCCAAGTGCGAGGTGCGACGAGCGTCTTGAGCCAAGCGCGTTTCGCTGTCCATTATCCTTCTTTCCTGACGGTCATACGCATTTCTTGCCGCCGAGATTTTTATTGTTATCGTCCTCGATCAACGCCAAGGTACGTTCCTATTGTAATAAGTTCTACACGGTCGGGTGACCGCATGTGACTTACCCGTTAGATTTTCCATCCGCAAAAATAGGAATTTTTACTGGATCTGTGGTGGATTTAGGCACGTTATACGTGTGCAGTACTTTCTCCATAATCTGTGAGAACTGGCTTGTTGCTCCCACACTACGCACATCACCCTGAGGGCGCTGCAGAGTAACGCTTACGAGAAACTGCGGGTTGTCTATAGGCGCAAGACCTATAAAGGATGTGGTGTATCCGTCATATCCGCCTTTATCGCTGGGAGCTTCAGCTGTACCCGTCTTACCGCCGACCCGGTACCCTTCGACAGAGGCTGTTTTCGCATGGCTTTGAAGTACAACATTCTCCATTAGTTCTCGACATTGTTCAGCAGTTTTTTCGCTCACCATCCTGGTGCCGGGTTCCACATCGCGTTTATGCACCGTACCATCGGCATCAATCAAAGCGTCAACGATGCGCGGTTTAAGTTTCACACCGTTATTACCGAGTGCCTGAAAAAAATCATGGCGGTTTGTAGAGGGGTCTGGGCAATACCCTGCCCGAAGAAAACTGTGTATTCCTGACGACCGTCCCACTCATGCCAATCAGTTACTAGCCCCTGCTGTTCGCCAGTCAGCTCAATACCCGTATAATCCCCCATACCGTATTTTTTTGAGCCAGTTATAGCGATCTTCCTTGGGGAGTTTCTGCCCGACAAGTACCGTTCCGGTATTCATTGAATCGGTAATAATACCTGAAAAGTCCGGCGCTGTGCGGGGTGGTCAAAGGCGTCCGTGAATGTTTGCCCGTTGATCACCAAACGTTCCGGAACATCATACGCCGAGGTAGGGGTCGTAATGCCGCTTTCGATCAAAGCTGATGCAGTCAGAATCTTCTCAGTCGAGCCAGGCTCAACAACCTGGGAAATAGCACGTGGGCTTGTATCCTGCTCGTTCTTAACTTTCTCAGCGCCGGGATCCATCATCGTAGAATCGGCCATTGCCAAAATCGAGGCATCCCGCACATCCATAACGATAACGGTTCCCCATTCCGCTTTGAGCTCGTCCACACGCGCTTTGACAATCTGCTGCGCGAAATACTGGATATCCTGGTTAATGGTCAAACGTACGTTCTTCCCATTTTCTACATCGGTCGCCTCTTCTTTAGTAACAGGAATACGCACACCATCGGCACTAATTTCGTAGGTACGCTGACCGTCCACGCCCGCAAGATCTTTTTCAAAGACGCGCTCAATACCTACAGATAAATTCTTCTTGATCGTCTCGTTCTCGTTACCGGTTGCCTCATCAACAATACGGTAACGACCCACAACAGAGCCGCCCACGGGTCCGTTTGGGTACAGGCGCTCAGAGATGGCTTCCCCATAAAGGAACGGGGCTCCTAGAGCATCAATACGGCGAAATATCTCAGGGGTGACATTTGATTTCACGACGGCATATTTTGAGTCTCCGTCAAGCTTAGACTTGATAAACTCGTCGGTAACCGTAGGGTCAACGGTATGCAGAATGTCGGTTAGCTCATACACCAACTGTTCTGGAGTGATTTCACTCTTAGTATCGCGGTCATTATCGTAGCGCTTATACGAAGCAACAATAGTCTGATCAGCAATGATGTTGTACCGCTGCACGCTTCGAGCAAGCACCACTCCGTTAATATCGAGAATCTGACCTCGAACCGCTGGAACAGTCTGAGAGCGCATGCGTTTCTCACGCGATTTCTCGGCAGTATGCTGTGGATCAAACCCCTGTAGATAGAGAAGCCGTGCACCCACGGCCGCCAAGCCGCCAGTAGCCAAAGCACCCACTACAAACCCGCGACGCCCAAGCTGTTGAGGCTCGGGCGGCACGGGCGCATTCTCATGAAAGCTCAAAGGTGTCCTTTCAAACTCTTAAACAGTTCGTTCCAGTCCCCACCAATATACTATCGTTGAGATGCTGAAGGGTTAGTGGATGCCGAGGGTTTTGCAGACGCCGACGATGAAGCAGACGCACTCGAAGCCGGTTGCTGTTTATCCGCTGATGCAGACGGTGCTGCACTCGGCGTTGCAGATGTCGAAGCGCGACTCCCCTGACTGGGAACGGCGGGGGCATCCACGAGGTTGCGAGCGCCCGGGGCATCATCTTTAGGCTTCGCTACAGGAGTAGCCGTGCCGTTAATCTGCCCGCTGTTGATATCCAAAGTTGCCGGAATATCCGTCGCATGCATACCCAGCGAGCTTGCACGGTTCGCCAAGTTTTGCGGGGCCTGTTGGTACCCAATTTCTTGTTGCAGGGCTTGGTTCTCTTGGGTCAGTGTTTGCTCTTGGGTACGCAAGTCCACAAGGTCGTATTGACGGGTTGCGATCAAGATATTGAGCATCAAGATAAAGACCAAGGTCAACGGGATAGCAACAAATACACCCACCAACGCCACAGGACTCCAGCTTCGCGGACGTACCAGTGACAGGGCAAGCGGTACACGACGAGTCTCCCGAGCCTGGGCTTTTACTCGTGAGCTCTTAGCCGCAATCGAACGAGCTGGGTATGCAGATTTCGCCGGGTATCCGATAGTACGCGGATGCTGAGCACCGCCAGTGCGCGGACCAGCGTATGCGGTTACATGTTCCGACAACCGGTTCTGTGCACGATGAGCAATTCGAGCGTGCGTATCAGAAGTTACAGAAGTACGTGGAACCTGGATTTGAGAAACACGGCTTTTCACGTTTGACGCAGGTTTATTCCGCCCCGGTACACCCCGGCGCGTTGGGTGTTTCTGAGCAGGTTTATGCTCAGGAATAATACGCAAATTAGCGTTCCGAGTTCCCCTGCGCTGAGTGGCAGCGCGGGGCGTCTCCTCTACGCCGGTTACAGTCGGCGCTTCGGGAGTGGTAACGCTCGGAGAGTGTTGCGGAGGGGTCATATCCTGCTCTTTCAAGTCTGTATCTGTTGTTATGCCAATTAGGTAGATGTGCCGGGAGAGTTAAGCTGTCTTAGAGATTCAGCTGGATACTTTGATTTTTTCTCCGGCACGCAGTTTAGCGCTTGCTGCACGCGGGTTTTCGGCGATTTCAGCCTCTGTAGGCGGCTCTGCACCGCGGGTGATAACTCTTATCGTCGGCTGATGTTCGTCGAGCTCCACGGGAAAGCCTTTAGGGGCCTTCGACGTAGCAGCCTCGGTCAAGCACGTTTGACGATTTTGTCTTCAAGGCTGTGATAGCTCATAGCGACAAAACGACCGCCGAGTCTCAGAGCATCCAAAGCCGCAGGAACCGCCCGTTCAAGAGCTTCTAGCTCATGATTAACCTCGATACGCAAAGCCTGGAAAGTTCTCTTAGCCGGATGACCGCCCTTGCGCTGTGCTGCAGCGGGTACAGCCTTCTGAATGGCAGCTACCAGTTCCCCAGTCGTGGTGAAGGGTGTGTGTTTTCGCTGTTCCACAATATGCTGGGCAATACGGGCAGCGAATTTCTCCTCACCCCAGTTTTTGATGATGCGACGCAGCTGATTCTCGCTGTACTCATTGACAACGATGCGGGCAGTTAGCTCATCATCACCGTTCATGCGCATGTCCAAAGGTGCATCATAGGAATACGCGAACCCACGGGAACGCTCGTCCAGCTGCATCGAAGACACGCCTAGATCCAGAAGAACGCCATCTACAGAGGTGACTCCCGCCGCAGACATCGCATCTTCTATATGGTCATATACGGTGTGCACAGGCACGAAGCGATCTCCAAAACGCGCCAGACGTTCGACAGCAATAGCATGTGCCTGTGCGTCACGGTCTATGCCGATAACCGTTAGGTTGGAGAACCTTTCAAGCATTGCTTCTGTATGACCCCCCATACCCAAAGTCCCATCAATGACAACCGCATCCTGACGCGAAATAGCAGGCTCCAACAGCTCCAGGCAACGATCGAGCATAACCGGAACATGGCGTTCCTGTGCCTGTCGTTGTGAAAGCTGTCCCAAAAGCCCTTTCCGATATCCAGGGTCGCCAGATACAGCATTGGGGGATGCCAAAACATCGTGCGTTGGGGCAACCATGCCGGTAAGTGAGTGAGACTCGGCGATCATGATGCTCCTTCCCATAGCTCTAGCGGTCGTTCACAGCGGATCACAGGTTACGTTTGGGGCAACAAAACTGTGTGGTGACATAGTCATTACAGAATCGGAGCGAAAGGATCTTCGTCCAACGACGCAAATTCTGCTTCTGTCTGTGTCATATATTCTTCCCATGCTTTGGAGTCCCAGATTTCCGCACGGCTTCCTGAACCAATCACAGTCAGCTCTTGCGACAGACCTGCATACTCACGCAGCACAGGCGGGATCGTTACACGTCCCTGCTTATCAGGCACCTCATCAGAAGCTCCCGAAAGGAACATGCGCATAAAGTCACGTGCTTGCCGCCCAGGAAGCGGAGAGCTTCGCATCGTTTCGTGGATACGCTCAAACTCGGCGACAGGAAACACGTATAGGCAGCGTTCCTGACCGCGTGTTAGCACGAGACCAGCTGATAGCTCATCGCGAAATTTCGCTGGCAGGATGATGCGCCCCTTGGTGTCCAGGCGGGGTGTATATGTTCCAAGAAACATGCGGCACCCCTTTCCTGACAAGCGGAATACCCGCGACTCCAATTAGGCATGTCTACCCCTGAAACTATCTTCCCCTCCACTTTACTCCATTTTGCTCCACTATTCCTACCTCATGAGGATTTTTCTCAGAAAGAACACAGCTTTTCCTTAGTTTTAAGCACCAAAAAGGGCGAGTGGTTTATCAAAAACCACTCGCCCTCTCGGACGTTTCTTTAAACTTATTAGTAAAATTTAAATCATCAAAAGTTAGTTTTCACCACGGTTACGATCGTCCCAACGCTCTTCGAGGCGAGACATGAACTTCGACTGCTTTGTAGATTTTTCAGAAGAACCCGCACCTTCCCGGCGAGCTTGGGTTGTTCCCTGCGCCTTGTCTCCTAAGAACGAATCCACCGGAGTCTTCTTACTCGTTGTCGCCAAATAAACACCACCGGCAGCAATAATAAATCCAATAATGCCCAGCCATATCATCTTTGAGGCAACGGCACCGATAATAATACCCAACCCAGCTAACACGCCCAAAATACCGAGAGCCATGTGTCGGGCACTAAATACGGGAGCTGTATTACCCGTTGATGACATTGATGACGCAAAATGTGGATCCTCAGCGCTCATCAGTTCTTCGAGCTGGTCGAGAACCTTCTGTTCACGCTCAGAAAGTGCCATTTCATTCTCCTTGAACGAACCGGTGACATGAGTGCTTATTCGTCTATCCTAAACCTACAACACTCCATTGCTTTTATACTACCCCGCAATCCTTTTTTAAGATACCTACCACTCGCTCGCGTGAAAATTTTCTTCTCTAACCAAACATGGTCTTGTTTACGCTCTTTATGGGAAGATTCACCTCAGAACAGATTTTTCTACCCCAGATTCTTCGATCCCCTCCACTTTTTACTCCCCTATACTCCAGAGCGCTCCCCTAAGAAGTTTTCTGTTTTTCTGGGCTGCTCTTGTGAATATATGAAAGATCAGAAGCACTAGAAACGGCTGCATCAGTAAACTTCTGACGAATACTATCGAGAGCATGTTCCACTGCGCTCCAGTCAGGAGCACTGCGGATTCCATTCCAAGCACCGACCCTGAACCTATCATCACCCACAGTATCTTCAAGATGTTTAGAACCTGCCTCTAAATCTAACAGTATTGCATCATCGAAGAGTGGATACTGCACTCCGAGCTCACTACGTTCAAGTTTTTCGGCGCGAACACCAATGAGGCGAATAGCGCGTGTCGCATACTCCTGAGACTGCTCAGCAGAAAGGCCAAAAGCCCCATCCCGCGCAGTGCAGCATGAGATGCCCGATAAATTTCCATACCTGAATCGCAAGAAACCGACAACGGCACAGATTTCGTATGAGTCTCAAATCCTTCATACCGAATTTTGAGGCTGAGAGAACCGGCCAGCTTACGTGCACGGCGCAAACGTATACCCACTTTAAACGAAAGCGAGCGCAAAGCATCTGTAATCTCATACCCCGCCGTAGTATCAGTCCCGAATGTGTGCTCAGCGCCTATACTTTTCTCTTCACGATAGGGCACAACATCACGGCTATCGAGCCCACGAGATGTAGCCCAAAGGTGTTCTCCAGCAGCTCGTCCGAACCGTGCACGCAGCCAGCTTATGTCGAGTTCGCGTAAACCAGCAATTGTTGTAATACCGTATTTACCGAGGGCTGCAGTACTTTTAGACCCTACACCCCAGAGTTTTGAGACAGGAAGTGGATCTAAAAACTCACGGACTTTTGCGGGAGGAACCACCCATAGCCCGTTAGGTTTACTACCGGTCGAAGCCATCTTGGCAATAAGTTTATTGACGGAAATGCCTGCCGAGCTTGGTAGATGAAGTTCCTCCGCAATTCGTGAACGCACACGCTGAGCGATATCTACAGGACTCGTTCCATGGATAACTGCACCCGTGAGATCCACAAAAGCTTCGTCCACGCTTACCTGTTCTACCAACGGGCTTTCTGCACGCAAAATATCCATAACAGCCTGCGAATAATACCTATAGTTACCGCGAAGAGGCATGACCACAGCAGCAGGACATAGAGAAAGAGCTCGTGAAAGGGGCATGCCAGAACGAACTCCATATATGCGAGCCTCATACGAGGAAGAACACACCACGGCGCGAGGCCCCTGTGGAGCAACGATGATAGGTACACCCTGTAATTCGGGGCTCTCCAGAAGCTCCACATTAACGAAAAAAGCGTCCATATCAAGATGCATAACAACGCGCCCCTGTTGTTGGTTCATACCCCTCCTTCCCAATTCACAATATAATAGCATATATATTCTACAATTAGTACTTGTATTCTACATCATAGAAACCTCAGACCTCAGGAAGGTTATAATATTCGCAAATATCAACCGGTGCTTTACTCTAGAGGAGTATTCGCGCGCACTCCCCTAAGGAACACAAACATGACAGAACAGCCGAAACCTGAAAATCTCAGCGACGGCGTTAAGTCTGAGCAAGAAGCTTACCTACGCGCAGTCGAAGCTACTATGTCAGAATTTTTCGCACAACAACGCACTCTGCTGACCGCTATATCTCACGATGCGCTGCCCCTTCTTGAAGCTATCGAGTCGCTCTCTTCCGGGGGGAAACGTCTCCGGGCTCTTCTGAGCTATTGGGGATGGCGAGGTGCTGGAGGAGACTCCATACTCGAAGGGTCGGCTCCTGCCCCTATTATTCGAGCAGGGGCTGCCCTTGAGCTCTTTCAATCAGCGGCTCTTATTCACGACGATATTATCGATCGCTCTGATACACGCCGCGGAAAGCCCTCAGTACATAAAAAGTTTGAAACGCAGCACATCCAGAACTCATGGGTGGGCGATACTTTCAACTACGGACTAACCGGTGGAATCATCGCGGGTGATCTGTGCCTTTCGTGGTCGGAACAGATGTTCTCATCCATCGGAGAAGGTGCTTTATCCGGCACCGAAGCGCGAAATATCTTCGATACTATGCGTACCGAAGTTATGGCTGGCCAATACCTTGATGTGCTTTCCGAAGTTATTCCAGCAGAGACTCCTGAGAACGCCCTCGCTCGTGCTCACCGTGTTATTCAATACAAATCCGCAAAGTACTCCTGTGAGCACCCACTCGTCTTAGGAGGGGCTTTAGCACTCACCGCAATCGCGCATCAAGACCACCCGATTCTTGAGAAATATCGTGCTTTCGGACTTCCGCTGGGAGAAGGATTTCAGCTTCGTGATGATGAACTTGGTGTCTTTGGAGAACCTAGCGCCACAGGTAAACCCGCCGGAGATGATATTCGTGAGGGAAAACGCACCGTTCTCATAGCGCTAACAACACAAAATATCTCTGCTGAAGACCGCAGGATGCTTGAAGGCGCCTTAGGGAACCCGGAACTCACGAACCAGCAAATCTCTAAAATCCGAGAGCTTATGATAGACTCTGGGGCTCTAGAGCATGTCGAAGAGCTTATCGCTCAGAAGTCAGAAGCTGTAGATACTGCTCTTCATGCGCTGCCGGTATCCGAGCCGATACGCTGCGCGCTCAGCGCTATAGCGGCTAAGGCGCTGCACCGTAAAGCTTAGAGAGAATGGTGATGCGGCGCATCCAAGCTGTTAGAAGCGCCGCATAACTATATATTTTTCGGGTACCGTTGGAACTCGATCTTGATAAAAACTCTTCTTAGTTTGTTTTACCAGGCAAGCGCCTGTGCGCGACGGCGGATCTCTGTCTTGCGTCCGTCTTTCAAAGCATCAATAGGGCGCCCAGGAAGAGAGTCATCATCCGTGTATAGCCAGACGATTGCTTCTTCATCGCTGAACCCTGAGTCTTTGAGTACGACTAGAGTTCCCTTTAAAGATTCCAAGACGCGGTTCCCGTTCAAAAAGAGTGCGGGGACTTTACGCACGTTGGTTTCGGGATCACGCAAGGCTATCAAAGACCCGTCAGAAAGAAGATTATGTATGCGAGTGATCTTCAGATCGAGGATCTCAGCGATCTCTGGAATAGTGACCCACTCGCCTACAAGGGCAAAGGTCTGAGCAATATTTTCGTTAGTCACCCTTTAAGAGTGCCAGAGAGCCTAATCAATTACCACTTATTCCGTACCGCAAACTGGTGTGTTGCAAGTAGCGCGCTCATCTAGCCTGCAACTAAACTATAGGTGTACACCTTTGCTGAAAATCTGCTGAGGGTTAGGTTCCGACATGACGAATAGGGTCGCATCGTTCAGATGCATCACCTAAAATTTTTATCACTATGAGTCATACTCCACAGCCTAATTCCGGTTCCTCTGTGCCCGGTCCTGCTCCCCAAACGAATCATAAGCAGCCGCTGCGGTTAACCGGTCAAGTGCTCGAAAAGCACTACCTCATGGGACGAATGATAGCCCGCGGAGGCATGAGTGAAGTCTATTACGCTTCTGACTTGTGGTCGAATAATCCCGTAGCTATTAAAGTGCTTACGCCCGAACTTGCCGAACAAGCGGAGAACAGGCAAAAATTCCATCGTGAGGAAAGCTCTCTGCGTAAAATTGGCGGGGGTCACACAGTAGGTGTGTTGTCTTCAGGTACCGAGTATCTTCAGGGGCAGCGCATTATGTATATCGCTTTGGAGTACGTTTATGGGTGTACGCTCAGCCAGCTCCTTCGCTCTCGCCAAGCGCTGTCTATGGAGGAAGGTCTTGAAATTTTGCTTCCCGTTGTTGAGGGGCTTTCAGAGGTGCATGCGCATCGGTATGTTCACCTCGATATGAAGCCGGGGAATATTCTTTTAGATACTCAGCGGCGCATTAAGTTAGCAGATTTTGGTCTTACGCGCCGCAATGACCAATATGACTCTGGGGTTCTTATGGGTACCCCCGCCTATGTGGCGCCCGAAATTTTAGACCCGCAAGGACGTGTTGGTGCTCCAGCGGATATTTGCGCTGGGCGTTATGATGTACCGTATTTTCTCCGGTCGTTTACCGTTTACCGGTTTACACAACGATCAACAGGTTCTCTACCACAACGCCAACATTGAGATGCCTCCAATTACGGAAGTAGCTCCGGGAATCGACCCCGATATAGCGGGGATTATCAGGTGGTGCACACGTAAACAAGCGGATGCACGCCCCGAGGACGCCACGGAACTTTTCACTGCTTTATCCGAGATAGCCCAGCGGATGAATCCTAAAGATCGTGCATGGCGTTCCCCGCATCTTGAACCTCCCGAGCTTGCGCTTTGGGATGAGGTGGGTGATATTGCTGAGCGCAGCGGCATGGCGCAAATGGTGCGTGATACTCCTATTAGCGCGTACGGCAGCGCGGTAGATTTGATTCTCGACGTAGATGCAGAGAATTCGGTAATTGACGATTTCGGTGTCCCTCTCTCCCCTGCTGTCCATGAACAAGGGCATATCGGTATTGGTCCAGAACCACATGGTCCCGACGAGAGCCTAATATCTCCCCCATCTTCAACCCCTAGTGCACCAGCGAATCTCAATAAAGCGCTACAACCAGAGCCATCGCCAGTACCACGATCAGAATCACCTTCCACTCAGCACGTTCCTCAGCAAGAAAAGTCTATGTCCAAAGAGCAGCTGGATGATGAATCGTTCTCTGCCTATGCAGATCCGCAACGAATATATGATCGCCGGAATTCAAGTGTTCCTGTCCAAGCAAACCAGGAGCAAAATTCCTCTCTAGACTCTGAACAAAGCTGGATTTCTCAAACGCAGGAGCGCGAACGTCGGCACATTCTTGATCCTCGATTCCCTACCGAGTCTCTTGCCGAGCCACCTTCAGCTACAGCGTGGAGCCTCGCCGCATTAGTGGTGGTCGTTCTCTTTATGGCGGCTGGTTTTACGGGCTGGATGCTCGCCACATCAGTGCTGCAGGCCGCTTGGTGGCAAGATTTTTCCAGGCTTTTCGGCGGATTATAGAGTAATCCCATATGCGAAGGTCGCATAGAAACTCTGTAAAGTTCTATGCGACCTTCAGCATAAAGCTAAAACTAGATTGCTTATCGGTTCCTGAGATACTCGGATACCAAGAACGCGATTTCAAGCGACTGCGAGTGATTCAGCCGGGGATCGCAAAGAGATTCATAACGATCAGCTAGGGCTTCTTCATCAATAGCGTCTGAGCCACCTAGGCATTCAGTAACGTCATCCCCGGTCATCTCAACGTGAATACCGCCAGGGAATGAGCCGAGAGCATCATGTACCTCGAAGAAACCGCGAACTTCATCGAGTACATCGTCAAAACGGCGGGTCTTATAGCCAGAAGGAACGGAAATTGTATTACCGTGCATAGGATCGGTTACCCAGATAACCTGTGCACCAGCAGCTTGTACCCCTGCGACGATAGGAGGCAGCTTCTCTCGAATATTCTTAGCCCCCATACGGGTAATAAAAGTGAGGCGACCGGGTTCACGATTCGGGTCGAGTTTATCGATAAGGGCCAGCGCATCTTCGGCGGTGGTTGTGGGACCAAGTTTTACGCCGATGGGGTTACGCACTTTAGAGAGGAAATCCACGTGCGCATCATCAATCCCACGAGTTCGCTCACCAATCCACAAGAAATGGGCTGAGGTGTCATAGGGCAAGTCGGTTCGTGAATCGATGCGGGTGAGGGACCTTTCATAGTCAAGGACTAAAGCCTCATGCCCCACATACATATCGGTAGTTTTGAGCGCATCAAAATCAACTCCACAGGCTTCCATGAATTTGAGGGCGCGGCCGATTTCATCAGCTGTTTGTTCGTATCGCTCATGCGCTGGGTTTGAAGTAAACCCGCGGTTCCATTGATGTACTGCGCGTAGATCTGCAAAGCCACCTTTTGTAAAAGCACGCACAAGGTTAAGGGTGGCGGAACTGGTGTGGTAGCCGCGCAGCATACGTTTAGGATCATGCTCACGAGCTTCAGGCGTGAACTCAAAACCGTTGACGGTTTCGCCCCGGAAGGAAGGCAAAGTAACATCGCCGCGTGTTTCCGTATCCGAGGAACGTGGCTTTGAGAACTGGCCAGCCATACGACCCATCTTCACCACAGGCATCGAAGCGCCGTAGGTAAGAACCGCCGCCATCTGGAGAAGAGTTTTGATGCGACCAGAGATTTTGTAGGCTGTGGCACCTTCAAAAGTTTCGGCACAGTCACCGCCCTGTAGCAAGAACGCACGTCCTTCGGCTACTTCCGCCAGCTGTTCGCGCATAGAATCTACCTCACCAGCAAAAACTAACGGGGGCAGAGAGCTCAGCTCGGCAACAGTTGCGTCAAAATCAGCGTGATTTGCCCATGTAGGCTGCTGATCTATATGCAGATTCCGCCAGGTATCCAACCCGTAATCTGCGCCAAGCTGGTGGTTATGGTTCGCGTTGCTCATGGGTGTGTACTCCAGAATTTCTGTATGGTTCAGCACGCTGACGCGGCGTTACAAGGATAAAGATTATTGTACCTTCCTAAAATGCCGTATCTGAGCATATGGCGCAGTCTTAGATAAGTTTATGGGCACTCTGCACACAGACGGTTTACAGCCTGTTCGGCGGTTAAGCTGTCGGACGCCATGAGTTTTTTCACCGCATCCGCGTACACATCAACATATTCTTGCCCGCTAAGCTCACGAATAGCTACACCTACACGATCCGCAATCTCATGCTGTACGGAGAAAAGATGCGCTTCGTGGCTTCTGCCGGAGAAATCTAGCGGCTTTCCAAAAATTGTACGGATCGTTATCTTTTGTCCGCGATTGCGCAGGTGCGGCCTGTTTGTTCCCAGCGGCTGCACCAGGTCCGTACCAATCTGCCCTACCGGTACGACGGAAACTCCAGATTCAAGGGCTAATCTTGCTACTCCAACTTTGGGACGGTAGCCACGCCCGTCAGGACTGCGGGTGCCTTCGGGGTAGATCCCCAGTATGCCGCCTGATTCTAGCACCCGAAGGCCTCTGGCAAGAGATTCTTGACTTTTGACTCCACCGGAACGATCCATGGGAAGCTGACCCATGCTTGTAAAAATTTAGCCATAGCGCGACCTTTGACACCGGATGTTGTGAAGTAATCACTTTTCGCCAAGAAATTAATAGGGCGATCGAGCGCAAGAGGTATAAAAACTGAATCGCAAAATGCTAGGTGGTTACTTGCACTAATGACCGGTCCCTGGGGTATGTTCTCAAGCCCGATAATCTCATGCCGATAGAGACTATGCAGAATGGGCGTACTAAGAAATTTGAGGGTGCTGTAGGCGAGGGTCATAACTCTTCCGTCATAAAACAATAAATGCGGGATAGGCACGCGTACCCGTATATGACGGATGTGGTTAGCGAGCACATATCACGAGAGGAGGGCAACAATGCGAAACCTCTACGTGATTAGATTGTAACGGTTTTAGCAGTACCGTGCCGAAATCCCCTCTTTCCCGACGCCGAGGTGACTTTTGTCTGATAGTTATCTGTGAATATTATCGTTTTCGCGCTCTTAGCGTAGCTCAGACGGTGTTATCCCAGAGCTGTAGGTAATAATTGACCACGAACCTATTCAACTCTTGAACGGTTCCAAGTCTCAAAGTGAGAGCGTACTGTTGAAAGGATGCCATGAATATTTTCGAGAATGCAGGTGAACCGTTGCGCCGCATCCGCCGTCAGGCACGTCAGCGTCGTGAGCTTGCCATCCAGCCCTCAATAATGCGTGCGCAAAGCTCTTTAGAGTCGGAGTTCAACCACGATCCTATTTCCCATCCGGCTGACCGTGAACTCTATGAGGGTGATGTTGGCCTTCTCATCATTCATGGCTTCACAGGATCCCCGCACAGTATGCGACCTATCGCAGATCACTTTATTAAGCTCGGCTACCCTGTTGAAATGCCTCGTCTTGCTGGGCATGGCACACACTGGCGAGACATGGTGGCGACCGAGTATAAAGAGTGGGTTGATGGTGTCGAAGAAGGATATTGGAAACTCCTCAATGCAGGCTATCGGGTTATCGTAATCGGTATTTCTATGGGCGGGTGCATTGCTACCAATTTAGCGGCTCGGCATGATGTTCTAGGCATGGTGCTCATTAACCCCTATTTTGTGGATGTAAACCCCATGATGAAAGTGGCACACCGAGTTGCCCCTATATTTCCTTCGCTCAAGTCTGTTGGATCTGACATTGCCCGTCCTGGAGTTGATGAAGGTGCATATCCACGAACTCCTACCGTTTCTGTACGGCAGCTTCACCTTTTGGGCCGAGAGACTCGTGAGCTGATACCCTTGCTACGGGCTCCGGTGCTTTATCTGCGTTCCCTCCACGATCATGTTGTCTCAGATAGTTCGCACCGCTATTTTCTGGAACACTGCTCAGCACCGGTAAACTTTAAATGGTTGACTCACAGTTACCATGTGCCGACTCTAGACTACGACGCGGAACTTGTCTTATCCGTGATACAAGATTTGTCGTTGACTGTGAAGCATAATCCAAGCTACAGCGTTGAAAGGCCTTGTATGCAAATTGTCTCCGTACCCGCAGAAGCTATGGTAGATCCAGCGTTGAATCTCACCAGTATTGTGGAACGCCATGCCTCCGACACCTCAAATCCCGTGCTGTATCGGTGGCAGATGTCGCCGGGCAATTGGCAGAACATTCACGCACATCAGTTTCATGACATGGTGGTTTCTGTAGCCAAGGGACTCATTGCATATGGCGTTAAACCTGGCGATCGCGTAGGTATTATGAGCCGCACTCGCTTTGAGTGGGCCGTAATAGATTTTGCTATCTGGTATGCCGGTGCCGTATCGGTCCCCGTCTATGAGACAAATGCGCCCGCGCAAGTTGCCTGGGCTTTATCACATTCTGAGGCACAAGCGATTTTTGTGGAGAACGATAAGCTGGCCCAGATTACTGATAAAGCGCATAAATTTCAGCCTCTCAGTATTAAGAACCGTTGGGTCATTGAAAATGGGGATTTGGATATGCTCATCAGAGCAGGTTTAGACGTCTCCGATGCCGAACTTGAAGCGGCCCGCACGCATGCTCATGCCGATTCGCTTGCAACCATCGTCTACACGTCCGGTACAACAGGTAAACCTAAGGGATGCGCACTCACGCACGGAAACTTTCTTAACTTGAGTCTTAACACGCGCATAGTGGAACCGGAAATCGCTAATCCACATAATTCTTCCCTTATTTTCCTGCCCTTAGCGCATGTTCTGGCAAGGTTTATTCAGGTTCTTGCTTTGGATTCCGGGGTTGTTGTTGGGCACTCCCCTACCATCAAGAATCTTGCGGCTGATCTGGATAGTTTTAAGCCCACCATGTTGCTGGTGGTACCGCGTGTCTTTGAAAAGATTTATGAGGGAGCATTGGCTAAGGCGGCTCGTGGCGGAACCATAAACAAAAATCTTTTTAAGCGAGCGGTTAAGGTCGCCATCGCTTGGTCTGAGGCTAAAGTTTCTGGACGACTCCCCTTCAAGTTGGCGGCACAATATGCACTCTACGATAAGCTAGTTTACACAAAATTGCGTGCCGCTATGGGCGGTAAATTACGTTACGCAGTCTGTGGAGGCGGACCTCTCTCTCCCCACGTTTGAATCATTTCTACCATGCGGTAGGAGTCCGAGTGGTTGAGGGTTATGGTCTCACGGAAACATGTGCGCCGATTGCTGCCGGGCGCATCAGCAATTTTCAGATCGGGGCTATTGGTCCGCTCCTGCCAGGTTCTCAAGGCCGTCTTGCCGAAGATGGCGAGCTTGAACTGCGTGGAATCGGCGTGATGAAGGAATACTACAAAAATCCCGCTGAAAATGCCCAGTCTTTCACTGACGATGGATGGTTCAAGAGCGGTGATCTAGCCCGTTTCGATGATCAAGGGCTCCTCAAAATTGTGGGGCGCAAAAAAGAAATTATCGTGACGGCCGGGGGCAAGAATGTTATTCCCGGCACTGCGGAGAACCATCTACGAACTTCTCCCTTGGTATCTCAGGCTATGCTCGTGGGAGATCAGAAACCCTTTATCGCGGCTTTGGTCACTCTCGATCCCGATACTCTTCCCGATCAGCTTGAACATTTGGGGCTTCCGCGTTCCCTTTCCATACCGGAGGCCGCCGTGCATCCTGCCGTGCGTGCCGCGATCCAGCGCATTATTGACGAGGCTAATCAACTGGTATCTCGCGCAGAAGCTATTCGCGAATTCCGCATTATGGGTAAGGATTTGACGGAGGCGGACGGCTATTTAACACCTTCTCAAAAGCTCAAACGGGCTAAGATTCTGCAGGATTTTTCTGCTTATGTGGATGACATCTATAGCCGTGTTTCGGAAAGCGCTAATAATAAACTCGAACGTCTGCAAAGCTACGCCGAGCAAGCTTCTGATAGGCTCCAAGAGTTCAAAACAGAGAAGACAGAAAAACTTCATGATCTAAAGGTCGAAGCGACTGAACGCCTTGAAGAGTTTAAAGGGCAAGCGGCGGAAAAGTTATCTCAGCATCAGCCAGCCCGAGCCACACCTTCAGATAAAGAGCGTACATACCCTGATGGTAAAGAGCACGTGCGCGGAGATTCAGAAAACAACAAAAAGCTCCACGAATCTCTTCGGAAGAATCGTAGCTCTTGAATGCGAAAAGAGGCTAAAAGCTGTGGGGTTCTCACCAAGATTGGGGAGGGCCCCACAGCTTTATATATGAAAACTAGTTATCTACATCTAGCCCAAGAAGAGCATTTTCTATAACTTCAGTCAGAGCAGGGTGAATCCAATACTGACCACGGGCCATGTCTTTCACGCCTAACCCGAAGCTCATGGCTTGAATAAGCGGCTGGATCAACACTGAAGCTTCTTCCCCTACAAGGTGGGCGCCTAAGAGCTGTCCCGTGTCTTTGCGGGCAATAAGTTTCGCCAGTCCCACGGAATCTTCCATAGCCCATCCATAAGCGGTATCGCCGTAGTTCTGGCTCTTCACCGTAACTTCGAAGCCCTCACGCTCCCCCAGCTTCCGGGCGTTCTCTTCCGAGAGCCCTACAGTTGCTATCTGCGGATTACTGAAAACCGCAGCAGGGACAAAACGATGATCGCTGGCAACGAAGCTATCGGGATGGCTAAGGTTATGTTGAACGGTCCGTGCCTCATGGTTTGCCACATGCTTGAGTTGGAACGGCGAGGAGACATCACCTAGCGCGAATACTCCAGGTACGGGAGAACCGTTATACAGTACGCGCTGGTATTTATCAGTTCCAATAAACCCGCGGCTATCGACGTCAAAGAAACTGGATGCTTTAAGAGTATCGCTATTGGAACGACGACCAGTTGCGGCAAGTACGGCATCCGCAACAATCTCCTCTACCTCACCATCGTGTTCAACTACGACGGTAACGGTTCCATCGCCGTTCTCGCGTATCTCAACAAGGGAGCCCTCTAGGAGAATATTCCACTGGTGAGAGGCAGCTTCTATGAACCGGTCTACAACTTCTTTATCTACCTCACGGAGAATACGGTTAGAACGAACAACCTGATAAACCTGTGCCCCCAAAGCAGAGAATACATGCGAAAACTCAGCGGCGACAACCCCACCACCAAGCACTACAAGACGTTGAGGGAACTCTTCCAAACGCATAATCGTGTCGTTTGTATGAACCTGTGGTAAGTCAATACCAGGAATCGTCGGAAGAACCGCCCGCGAACCCGCAGCAATTACAACCTGGCGACCATAAAGTTTCTGCCCGGACTCTGTCTGCACTGTGTGAGCATCAACAAAATGAGCGTATTCGGGGTAGTAATCCACATTAGGTAGACCAGCGCGCCAGTCACGCCCACCAGCAGAAATCTTATCGATGCGCTGAGGGAAAATACGATCGCGTATCTGTGCCCAGTTAATTGCAGTAATTTCAGCCTCAATACCTAACTTATTGAGCTCACGTGCTTTCTGCGCAGTAGTTGCCGGGTACACAAACATTTTCGTAGGGATACACCCAACGTTCAGGCATGTTCCGCCGAAAGTACCGCCGTCTATAAGCGCTACTTTTTTGTTATCCCATTCCGGTCCTATCAGGGTGTTCCCCGATCCCGAGCCGATGACGATAAGGTCGTACTGTGCTACGCCATCAATAATTTCGAGCTCTTTGATACTCATAGTCCCTCACCTGCAATAAAGATTACTGAGTCTTGATACGTACGTTACAACGCTATACCCCGGGTTTTTTATTCCGGGGCACAGGACATCCGTCTCTAGGCTCTACAGTGCTGCCATGAGTCCGGCAAGCAGACGTGTAAATCGTATGGAGGGCTCCACAGCTTCTTCGTCGGGCCAGAAGTGAATCGGATGTGCTGCCCCAAGAGCACGCTGAATAACAGCTTCCTCGTTGAACGTAGGCTCAGCAACAAGCTGCCCAAAGAGTGCCTTCAATTCTTCGTACCGATAGCTGTGCTCAGGATCGTCGGCACGTAATTTATTCACGACAACGGCAGCAGCCTCAACAGAACTATTCTCGTCTTTCTGGAACCTAACAATCGCACGGAGGGTACGCTCAGTACCCGCCACGGAGAAAAGTGAAGGCTCCGCAATCGAAAGCACTCGCTGACTTGCGCCCCATCCAGTTGCTGTAAGGGTCCCTAAAAACGGTGGGCAGTCGATAAGGACTAGGTCGTATGTGCTCCCAGTATTTTCGATAAGATTCTGCAACCGTTCAATGAAGGGCGTGGGCTCTTTCGTATCGAGAAGAGCCGAACGCGCCGAACCACGAGCTACATGAATTTCGCCGCCCCCTATAGGATTGCTCGTGAGTAGCGTAGGTGTACCCACCAGGCTATTCCAAGCTGACGGGCTCACAAGACGGGTGAGCGCATCGGTGTCATGGGTAAGCAGGATAGAGGCAATGTCCGGGCACCCGCCTTCCGCGGCAAGTCCGGTACTAGCGTCCCCGTGGGGATCGAGATCTATGACAAGGGTTTTGAGCCCACCGTGCAACGCTGCTGATGCAAGACCTAACACAATGGAGGTCTTACCCACGCCACCTTTGAGGCTACTAACACTGACAATTCTAGGCATGGCGCTCCGAAGTTATAAGTTCAACAATTGAATGAGTGCACTCTTATTTTATCGAAATTACTTGCGTTCGATAACGCTCGATCGCAAGTTTTCCCAATAATCTTTACACTCGTGTATATCACGCATATGTGGTGCCACAGCGTATGTCTTTAAAACCACTCTACTAGAGTATTGAGGTTTTAGTGCACGTCAGGCTTTACGGGCGCGGCGTGCGGCAAGTTCGTCTTCCGCGTCCGATACCGTCTGCATCTCTTCACTAGGTTGCCCATTCAGATTCGCTTCGATCTCACGCCAGACTCGCCCAATAGCAATTCCGAAGACACCTTGGCCAGCCTGTACGAGATCAATAACTTCGCTCGGCGACGTACACTCATAAACGGTGGTTCCATCGCTCATCAGGGTGATTCCTGCAAGATCCTCGATCCCCCGAGTATGAAGATGGTCAATAGAGGTACGAATCTGTTGTAAAGATACTCCGGTATCGAGAAGGCGCTTAACGATCTTGAGAACCAATACATCGCGGAAACTATAGAGCCGTTGAGTCCCAGACCCTGAGGCGGAGCGCACAGTAGGCACCACAAGCTCCGTACGAGCCCAGTAGTCAAGCTGCCGATAGCTAATCCCGGCAGCTTTCCTGGCAACAGACCCGCGGTACCCTAAGTTCTCATCGACGATTGATACAGGATCTTTAAAAAAGAACCCCCTGTTCACCACGCGGAGGTGGTGCCATCGGAAGAAGAACTTCAAACCCTTCTAACTGCTCGGCTGTACCATGCATATCATGGTAAGCCTCAGAAGAACGAGATCCAGTTTTTGAGGTATTCCCTGGTGTGGTCTTGTCACCGACGCTATATCGCGCCATTGGCAATACCTCCTTCTTATCCGATGTCCGTAGCCGAACGGGTTACTTCTGTTTGTTATCCTACCTTGTTACCCGTTCAAATGCACGGAAATACCGGGCACTAAGCTCCAGCAGTTTTTACACGTTTAGAGAGCAAATACATTACGGGATAAAAAGAGGAACCGCGCCTTCTGAAAGCTACGGCAGCCTTTATAGTTTAACCTATCTCTCCCTTAGCATAAAACTTGCACATCTTCAGGGTGGGAGTTGAGCTTTAGTAGATTATTCTCCGCCCATACAACATCTAAGCGCGCCTAGAATACGGTCATGGAAACATGTAAACCCTACTCATATTGAGCACTATATCTGCAACAAACCTTAAAAAATGGATGCGCAAAAGCGATCAAACTTTCACGCATCCAACACTGAGATTGAGTGATATTTTTCTTGGCAGGACTAGCCCCTACTTCGTAGACAGACGCAGAAGCCAGCGCAAGTTTCTAACTACATGCGTACAGAAAGCCCTAGTTATACGTCGGCATTGCAGACTCTACAAGGGTTGCATGCAACTGCAGACAAAGTTTGCGAATCTTATCGGCTCGCTCTTGAGCCTGCGTCTGAGAAGCTGCGTCACGGCGCGAAGCTAAAGGAGCTACCGCGATCTCAACAAGAGAGATTTCACGGTCTGCTGCAGATTTGAAAGCTCTCAGATGACGGGGCTGAATACCATGCCCCATAAGCTCGGCGCTAGCACGGGCGATCAGCACATCATATTCAGTGTATTTTGCGTCTGCTTCGTCATCCAGAAGTCCGAAGTCAATAAGCTCACGAATAAGCTCAACAGAAGCACCCGAGTACTCTGCAAGCTCACGGATACTGTATGTACGCCCTTCCGCAACGTTGGTGGATCCCAAAACCTGGTCCAACATCTCGTCCGAAACGGGTGCAGGTACAGAGTTAATGGCGCGACCCGCCTCAAGATCGTCAAGATGCTGACGAATAACCTTGAGCGGCATATAGTAGTCGCGTTGCATCGTCAAGATATACCGCAGGCGCTCGATGTCGGTTTGGGAGTACTTTCGATACCCAGTATCGGTACGTTTGGGATGGACCAAACCACGCTCCTCCAAAAAACGAATCTTAGAGGCGCTAATCCCCGGAAAATCAAGATCCAGTTGACTTAAAACCTGTCCTATAGTGCGGCTCTTAATATCTCGGGGGTCACGACTATCTTTGCCACGTTCAGCGCTCTCTACTAGAGCCTCTGCCCGAGCGAGATTGTCATCAATGCGGGAGTTCATAGTATTCCTTTGAGAAATTGTGCTCGTCAAAGTTACGCCGATGCGCAGACCGCCTCGGCGTGCTGCATAGTACCTAATCGGCTTCTTCGCAGACGGCGTTACTTGTTCTTTTGTATTGTGAGTGAGTGAGGTTCAGATAATTTATCACAAAATGATAAACACTGAACCTTTGAGTCAATCTTATAGTGTTCCGTCTCAGAATTCCATTAGAAAACCGCCGAATAACGGCATTTTCGATGCCGAAAGATTACAAAACTTTAACCATCAAGTAGTAAAACAATACCAATTTATCCAAAAACCCTTATTTTTCCACGCGATATATAAGTATAGGTATTGATAAATTTTTAGAATTATTTGTATTTATTTTTCGTCACATTTTACAAAATCATCCGGTGATTACCGTCTTTTTGGCGGTAATCACCGGATATATATCTACGCCTAGGTACCGGTAATTAGTCCAACTCAGCCTGATAGGCCTCCGCTGAAAGAAGCTTTGCCACATCATCAGCATTTTCAGGACGAAGTTCGATAAGCCAGCCCTCACCGTAAGGATCGGAGTTCACCTGTGCGGGGTCATCAGCCAGCGCCTCATTGACGGCGACAACCTCACCAGCAACTGGTGACAGAAGATCGGATACGGACTTAGTGGACTCAATCTCGCCAAAGCTACCCTCAGCATCGAGGGAGTCACCGACAGAGGGCAGGTCTACATAAACCACGTCACCCAGCGCATCCTGCGCATGATCGGTAATACCGACGCGAACAGTACCTTCAGCCGAAAGGGGGGAAACCCACTCATGATCAGATGTGTACAGAAGTTCTGCGGGAACGTTGCTCATAGCAGCGATTTCCTTTCAGTGTGTTCTTGCTACGCACGGTTCTGTGCGAACCTCTCACGGTGTGGGACACGAGAGGCAATACATAAATTATCTCATAGATACGTAATGTTGAGCACGTTTTTTCCGAATCGTGTCATGGGTTCTTAGAAGTAATTTCCGTAAGGTTAAGATGTGCCTCGCAAATTTCACACATTGAAAATCAGACAGAATATAGTGAGATGCCTCGCCTCTACGTATAGCAGAGACGAGGCATCTCATTCTATTTAGCCCAACTCAGGCTAGAACCTCACTTATCGAGAGGAGATAACACTCTCTGAGAAGGGGTTCGGGTTACCGAAGCGGTGTGCGGTAATCGAAACGGCCTGTTCACGCAGGAAGGGGAGCATCTCGATACGACCAGCCTCGGTCACGGGGTGGAAGTACACAGCAACATCGGGACGACCACCCAAGGCCGTGTACACGGACTTGACGTCATCACCGATGTAACGGATACGAGTACCTTCAAGCGGAGTACCAGCCAGAGCGCGAACCGGAGTCTTAGCGTTAGAAGCCAAGTATGTGCGCCATGCTTCATCGGACTCGACCAGATACTTGATGCCTTTGTTTTCGAGAATACCGCGTACAGCGACCGGCAGATCCTTGCCCACAGACAGAGCCATCGGCGCACCCGCAGCCAAGCCAGCAAGAACCACACGAACAGCATCTGCCACAGAGGCGGATTCGTCAGCACGTACCAGAACCTGAGTGGGAACGTAACGCAGAATGTTACGCTCAACGCCAAGCTTCGAGGGATCGTAGCCGTAACCAAACTCGCTCTCCCAAGCCTCAGCATCCGAGGATGCCGAACGGGTCAGGAAGGCGAAATCTTCTGCGGTGCACAAATCGGCATTATCTGCTGTTGCCAGAACTTCACGTACAGCAACTGACTGAGGAACAGCGGTTGCGGTAGCCTCGGTGCGCTCCCAATCGGACAATGCAATAAGGTAGCTGGGACCACCTGCCTTGGTACCAGAACCAACAGTGGATTTCTTCCATCCGCCGAAGGGCTGACGGCGAACGATAGCGCCGGTAATACCACGGTTCACATAGACGTTACCTGCCTGCACCTTGGAGAGCCAGAGCTCAAGCTCCTCTGCATCCAGCGAATGCAGACCAGCGGTGAGGCCGTAATCCGGTGCGTTCTGAAGCTCAATAGCTTCTTCCAAAGTATCCGCGGTCATGATGCCCAGGATCGGACCAAAATACTCGGTCATATGGTACTCAGATCCAGGCTTAACGCCTTCACGAACACCGGGGCTCCATAGGCGACCGGTATCGTCAAGTTCCTTAGGCTGAATGAGCCAGCGCTCCCCCGGCCCTAGAGTAGTCAAACCACGCAGAAGCTTCTCTTCAGGCTTCTGTGCAACGGGCCCCATCTGAGCTTCAATATCCTGCGGATGTGCCACGTGCAGAGAGTTGACGGAGTCAAGAAGCTGACGACGGAAACGCTCGGACTGTGCGGCAGCGCCTACCAAAATGACGGTAGAGCCTGCGGAGCACTTCTGACCTGCGTGTCCAAATGCCGAGTATACAACATCCTTGACAGCAAGATCGATGTCAGCGTTGGGGGTCACGATGATAGAGTTTTTACCGGAGGTCTCACCAAATAGCGGAAGATCATCGCGCCAGGAGCGGAAGAGCTCTGCCGTCTCGTAACCACCGGTGAGGATCAGACGATCAACCTCGGGGTGAGAGATCAAAACCTTGCCAGCCTCACGGTCAACAACCTTGACGAGCTTCAGAACGTCCTTGGGAACACCTGCTTTCCACATGATCTCAGCAATCAGAGCACCAGTACGTGCGGTAATAGTTGCAGGCTTGAAGATAACAGCCGAACCTGCAGCCAGACCGGCAAGAACACCACCGGCGGGAATAGCCGTCGGGAAGTTCCACGGCGGAACAACCACAGTCAAATCAACCGACTGTACCTGAGCACCGTCAATCTTTTCCAAGTCTTCAGCAAGCATTGCGTAGTAGTAGGCAAAGTCGATAGCTTCAGAAACCTCGGTATCACCCTGATCCAGAGTTTTACCAGCCTCAGCAGCCATAACTTCCAGAAGCTCGGCACGGTGCAGGGCGATTTCCTTACCAACGTTACGCAGTACAGCAGCACGCTCAGCGCCAGAGAGACGACCCCAAACCTTACCCGATGCTTCAGCATCAGCAACAAGCTGTTCAGCCTCAGCGGCAGAAGTTAGCTCGTTTTCCTTCAAAGTAGCAATACCGATTTGAGTGGTCTTGGAACGCTCAAGGATTGCTCGGCCCCACTCACGGTTGCCAGACAGCGATGGGTCGGTATCGGGTGTGTTCTCAAAACGACCTGCGGGCACGAAGACGTTATCTGCATTCTCAGTCTGACGGTTTTGATGGCGTTTGCCTTCCGGAACCTCATCAGTGACCGAGTTCAGTGAGCGCATAAAGCGGTCTTCTTCGCGCTTGAAGATTTCTTCGTCAGTTGCGAGATCAAAAATACCCGACATGAAGTTTTCGGAAGATGCGTTCTCTTCTAGGCGACGAATCAGGTATGCAATAGCAACGTCGAATTCCTTGGGGTTCACCACGGGCACATACAGAAGCAGGTGTCCCACACGACGGCGAATGATTTCTGCCTGCTGCTCGGCCATGCCGATCAGCATCTCGAACTCCACGCGATCCTTAACGCCGCGGTCTTCAGCCAAAAGCAACGCAAACGCAACGTCAAAGAGGTTGTGCCCGGCAACGCCTAGGCGGATGTTCTTCGCATGCTCGGGACGCAGTGCGTAATCGAGGATGCGCTTGTAGTTGGTGTCTGCAGCCTGCTTGGTGTCCCAGGTGGTAACAGGCCAACCATGCATAACACCTTCCACGATTTCCATGGAGAGATTGGCGCCTTTAACCAGACGAACCTTAATGGAAGAACCGCCGTTAGCAACGCGCTCCGCTGCCCATGCCTGCAACCGCTGCATTGCGGCGAGAGTATCGGGCAGGTATGCCTGAAGCACGATGCCTGCTTCAAGATCCTTCAGATGAGGCTGATCCAGGATCTTGGTAAAGACCTCAATAGTCATATCGAGATCTTTGTACTCTTCCATGTCCAGGTTAATGAACTTCTTGGGGGAAGAGGATGCGGCCAGCTCATACAGCGGAGTCAAACGTCGAACTGCTTCTTCGACAACTTCGTCAAATGCCCAGTGCTGATGAGGACCAGAGACAGCAGATACCTTAATAGAAACATAATCAACGTCGTCACGAGCGAGCAGACGCTTAGTCTCAGAGAGACGATGCTCGGCTTCATTATCACCCAGCACTGCCTCACCCAGCAGGTTAACGTTCAAACGGTTACCACTCTTGGTAAGTTCTGCGATGGCATCTCCCAGTTTCTCTTCGGAAGCATCGACGATCAGGTGACCCACCATTTCGCGCAATACTCGACGCGCCACAGGAACGGTAGGCCACGACACCTTGCCGGCCAGCTTACCGCCGAAGCCAACGGCGGACTTCATGTACCACGGCAAGAAGGAAGGGGCTAGACCAGAAATACGAGATAGGTTACGACCCGAAACGTTGTCGTCCTCAGGGCGAATGACGCCATCGACAAATCCAACGGTAAAGGGCAGACCCTTTGGGTCTTTCAAAACACCAGCCAGTTGCTTGGCAGCATAAGTTGGCTTAATGGACTGAGACTCAGTCACCCATTGACGAACGAGTGCACGAGCGTCCTGAGCCAATTTCTGGTAATGCTCAGATGCGAAAGGATGCGTCATCCTTGACTCCTAACTAACTACGGTGTGCTATAAGCACACGAAGCGTATTGATGTCTCTATTTCACCACAAAAGGGTATTGAATACCTCATTAGAAAAACTGAATGTTTTTGCCAATAATATTTTAGAATATCTAAATATTTTTGACGGCCGCAAATCCCCACTGAGCCCTATGAAATAGGCGGAAGGGCATGAGCGCACTACAAGCCAAACAACTACCATCCAACCCCACCTCATCCAACATTCAACAAGCACTTTAAACCTTAAAGATTTACGGCCTTAAACCCGACTTGCTTGCAATCAAAATACAGTACTTAATGCCGGACAAAACGAACAGAGTTCATTTATTACAAGAGAATGACATCCCAAAATGTTTATGAAAACTTTATCGTTGCGTCCGTCGTTTCTGCGACACAGAAAGTACCTATTTCGATACCATGAAGAAAAGCTAAGGTGGTTTAAGATACCGCATCAGGCAGCCTAGTACTCCGCAAAATGAGGGGCAGCAAGACCGATGCGAACAGCGCACCCTTACTCCACTAAACCAACCACGACCGCGCTAATTTAAGGAGACTTTATGTCTGTATCTGATATCCGGCGTATGCAAATGCTTCTGGAGATTCACGAACGCGGCACCATTATCGCTGCTGCGGATGCTCTCAGTTTGACCCCATCTGCTGTGTCACAGCAAATTGCAAACCTCGAAAAAGATACAGGTACAGCATTATTACAACGTGTTGGGCGGCGCGTTCAGCTCACGAACGCCGGTCTTGTCATGGTCGATAGTGCTCGTACTATATTGCGCGAGATAGACCGCATGCAGACAGCAGTAGCAAACCTTGCAGGAGAACCAGCAGGAACCGTGCGCTTGGCGATCTTCCAATCCGCTTCCTTTGCGCTTCTGCCCCGCGCTATCAAATACCTCGAAGAACATGCACCGCGTCTAATTCTGCACGTTCTACAGATCGACCCAGAGACGGGAACTTCACTCACTCGAAGCCGCGAGTACGACATGGTTCTTTCAGAGGCTTATCCGCACCACCCTATCCCCGAGTATCCAGACCTGCACTCTGAGCTTTTGGTAGAGGATCCCCTGAGTCTTATCGTCCCCGAAGAATCCAGCATCAAATCTCTCAAAGAAGCCAACGAATTGCCTTGGGTTCTTGAGATGGAGCAGAATACATCACGTCAGTGGGCTATCAATCAGTGCCGCACTGTAGGGTTCGAACCAGATATTCGGTACAGCGCAAATGATATGATCACTAATGCAAACCTGGTGCGTTCAGGCTGCGCAACCACTATAGTGCCTGGATTCGTACTCTCAAGCCTCTCTAACACAAAGGGTATTCGCACAGTAGATCTTCCGGGTAAGCCTTCACGCAAGATCTTTACCGCAGTCCGCACAGAGTCGGCGAAGAATCCGGCTCTAGTAATGGTTCGTGATGCACTTCAGCATGCCGTCAAAGAAGCATTCGGCTCATAACAAGAAACCTAAACACTTATTTCTCTATCACGGCTCGGGCGAGTTTTTCGTCGAGCACCAGGTCTGTAATAGCGCCCGTACGCAGCGCTCCTCTCAGCGCTGCCGCACGGTGCGTTCCGGAGGCTACGCATATACGACGAGGAATGCGGGAAAGTTCTTGGGGGCTGGGTCCGGATGCTCGGCGGTTAATCTCAAGGTCGTTCCAGCTTCCGTCCTCCCGCAGAAGCACCGTACAGATATCGCCGACGACTCCCTGCTCACGCAATAAGCGCTGTTCTGCCGCATCAAAGTACCCGCCAGAGTACACATGTGAGGGAATAGCCCCCTCCGAAAGCGCCAATACCGAAAACTGCTACATCGACCCGGCTTTGTACCTGCAGTGTTGCCTGGATGCTCCGCTCGCGCCACATCGCAGCTTTGGTATCGGCAAAGTCAAAGAATGCGGGCACCGGAAAATGAATCATATAAGCATCGTAAGCGCTTACCATGCGTCCCAATAGCGTGCCTAAATATGGTATTCCAGAATGATGCGCATTCCCTGCCCCATTTAATTGCACCACGCTCACCCCCCTCTAGTGGTCGTTTAGGCAGATGCCGCGAAACCTCTGTGAGAGTTGCCCCCCAGGCCACCCCGATGCTTGTGCCGTTATCGACTAGCGAATCAAGAAGTTGCGCGGCAGAACGCGCAACCTGGCTCATCCTAGCGATTGGGGTAGCGTCCTGCTTGGTATTCACAAGAGTAACGCGAACTTTGTACCGCTCCCCCAACCGTTTTTCGAGCTCATGTCGGGTTCTATACGAGTCGTCGAGGCGAATTTGCACCATGCCTGTCTCGCGCGCATTTTTGAGTAAACGCGAGATAGTTGCGCGTGAAACTCCTAGGCGGGATGCAATAGTATCCATTGTGAGATTTTGGATGTAATACAGCTGCGCGACCTCATAGGTTTGGCTGAGTCGTTCGTTCATTCGTTCCTAACCTTAAGTGAAAATCCGTTCACTCCACTTGGTAATTATTTCACCACTAAGTTTTACTTGAGAGCAATACGTCCTCGGTTCGGCATGTAGTCCGGCCTCCATACTCACAAGAAGAAAGATACTATGAGCTCTCAACAATTTGCGCAACTCTCGCACCTGACAACAGAATCCCGTGCACGTGCCCTAGCTGAGATGAGCAGCGGTACTGAACTCGATGTTCTGGTAATTGGCGGCGGCATTACTGGTGCCGGTATTGCCCTTGATGCGGCGACTCGCGGCCTACGCACAGGTATTGTGGAGGCCGGGGACTGGGCTGCGGGCACCAGCGCTTGGTCCTCAAAACTTATTCACGGTGGCCTACGTTACCTCTATAACCTAGATTTCAAACTCGTAACCGAGGCTCTCAAGGAACGCGGTCTGTTGCTCGAAAAAATTGCACCTCATCTTGTGCACGCGCAGCCCTTTTTGTGGCCATTGAAGACGCCGGTCATTGAGCGCTCCTATTCCGCTATCGGTATCGGCATGTACGATGCTCTCGCATACTTCGGTTCGCGTGGTAAAAAGGGAGTTCCTTCGCAGCGTCACTTTACAAAAAAGGGCACCAAAACAGTCTTCCCAGATATCAAAGACTCCGCTTTTACCGGCGCTATTCAGTTCTACGATGCCCGTGTAGATGATGCCCGCTTGGTCGTTGATGTTGTTCGCACCGCCAGCGGTTATGGTGCCCTGGCTGCCTCACGTACCCAGGTGGTGGGTATTGATAAAGACACCTCTGGCAAGGTGGTAGGTGCGCGACTGGCCGATCTTGAAAGCGGACAGGAACTCACGGTCAAAGCCAAGCACATTATTAACGCCACCGGAGTCTGGACCGAAGAATCCGAATCTCTGGCAAACCCGGATGCTGGCCTTGAAGTACTCGCTTCTAAGGGTATTCACATTGTCGTGCCGCGTGATCGTATCCAGGCTACCAGCGGTATTTTCACGAAGACCGAAAAATCAGTGCTTTTCATTATCCCGTGGCAGCGCTACTGGATTATTGGTACGACCGATACCCCGTATACCGAGGATCGCGAGCGCCCTGTGGCAACGCGTCAGGATATTGATTATGTGCTGGAGCAGGCGAATAAGCTGATTGCTAATCCGCTGACCCACGACGATATCATCGGTACCTATTCGGGGCTGCGCCCCCTCTTGCAGCCGAAGGTTAGGGTGATGGCGCTCAGTCCACTAAGGTGTCTCGTGAGCATACTGTTACGGAGGTTGCCCCCGGTATGAGTGCCATTGCTGGCGGCAAGCTGACTACCTACCGTGTAATGGCGGCTGATGCGGTTGATTTTGCGCTCGGTGATCGTGCGCAGGAACGTCCATCGGTGACGGAGACGATCACACTGGTGGGTGCTGATGGGTATCGCGCTATTGAGGCGGGCCGTGGCCGTTACGCACAACGCTATGGTTGGGATGAAGACCGTATTACCCATCTGCTGGAACGCTATGGCGCACAGATTGAGGATCTTGGTGCACTTATTGATGCTGACCCGGATCTTGGCAAACCTCTTAAACATGCACCGCAGTTCTTACGCGCCGATGTCGTGTTCGCTCTTCGCTACGAGGGTGTCCTGCACCTCGAGGATGTACTGGTTCGCCGCGTGCGTCTTGACCTTGAACAGCGTGATCGCGGGTTGGCTGCGGCTCCTGAGATCCTTGAGATTATGCGATCCGAACTCAACTGGGATGATACGAAGGTCGCGCGCGAACTTGCACTCTACACCGAACGGGTGAAAGCTATTCGCGAGGCAGAGTCCACTTCTACCGATGCTGAGGCGTCTGCCAAGATTGTGGCTGTAGACCCGGTGGCTCCCCGCAGGAAGCTCAACGTGCAGCACCACTAAAACTTGTGCGAAGCTCAGAGTTTCGCTCAATACTGCCGCAGGATACGGCATTTATAGTTGCCGTATCCTGCATGGTATGCCTGTTTGATTTAGTATTTTTCCAGCAGGCACACCACCCATAATTTTGGAATCCTACGATATGTTGTATTCCGTGAGATTCCTCTACCTCACAAACGCACCGTCATGGCGCATCCGCAATGGCACGACCGGGCTACCCGGTAACGTGCCCTAGTGCGGATATCTTGTACGGCGACGAAAGGAAAAATATGTCTCTCTTGGCTGCAACCATTCCTGTGCAGGCGGTAAGCCTGCTGGTGGGAGATAATGGTGTTGCTACCCATCTTGGGCTTTTTGCTTCTGAGCTCTTTGGAACGTTCATTTTGATTCTTCTGGGCGCTGGCGTGGTTGCCGGTGTCTCACTCCCCAAATCGTATGCGAAGGACGCCGGATGGGTTGTCATTACTTTCGCTTGGGGGTTTGCGGTTTTTGCGGCCGTTTATCTTTCCGGGCCTTCGGGTGCGCATCTTAACCCGGCGGTTACCCTTGGCTTAGCGGCGGCCGGTAAAGATTTGGCCAAGGGTGTTCCAGCAACTCCGGAAACATTGCGATCTATATTGTGGCGCAGATTCTTGGGGCTTTCCTAGGTGCTGTTGCCGCGTTCTTGGCCTACAAGAAGCACTTTGATGAAGAGCCCGGTAATCGTCTGGGTATCTTTGCGACCGGTCCCGCGATCAAGTCTTATGGTTGGAACCTGGTGACGGAGATTCTGGGTACATTCGTACTTGTTGGCTGGGTTGTTGCCTCCGGACAGACTCCTTCCGGCTTGGGTCCACTGGCCGTGGCACTTATTGTAGTAGCTGTCGGCATGAGTCTAGGTGGACCTACCGGGTACGCTATTAACCCTGCGCGTGATCTTGGCCCTCGTATGGCCCATGCTGTTCTGCCTATTCGCGGTAAGGGCGGCTCGAATTGGGCATATTCTTGGGTTCCGATTCTGGGCCCTATCATCGGTGGCGTATTGGCTGGCTTGATTGTGCCTGCAGTCTTGGGATTTTAGAAACCACTACACGGTTTAAAGATATTTTGGTGAGTGGGCATCACCCATTATTCCTTGTTATGGCGCGGTCATGCGCCCCCCAACCATTTAAGTGAGGTTACTCATGACTACTTCCTTGCATTCGGCAACTTTGGATGTTGAACGTAAATACATTATGTCTATCGACCAGGGCACCACCAGCTCCCGGGCTATCCTTTTCGATAAGGCGGGCAAGATCGTTTCTGTGGGGCAGCTTGAGCACGAGCAGATTTCCCCAAGGCAGGTTGGGTTGAACACAACCCCGCTGAGATTTGGGATAACGTGCGTAAAGCCGTTGCAATGGCGATGGCAAACGGTGAGGTAAACCATCACGAGATTGCCGCAGTGGGCATCACCAATCAGCGTGAGACCACGGTGGTGTGGGATAAGAACACTGGTGAGCCGGTCTATAACGCAATTGTTTGGCAGGACACCCGCACCCAAGAAGTTGTTGATGAGCTCGCTGGCGATGACGGTGTGGGCAAGTACCACGATGTTGTGGGCCTGAATCTTTCAACCTACTTCTCAGGACCCAAGATTAAGTGGATTCTTGATAACGTTCCCGGCGCTCGTGAGCGTGCCGAACGTGGTGATCTGCTTTTTGGCAACACCGACAGCTGGGTAGTGTGGAACCTGACCGGCGGCGTTGATGGCGGTGTACATGTAACCGACGTTACGAATGCATCCCGCACTTTGCTCATGAACATTCGTACTCTTGAGTGGGATCCGCAGATCGCTGCCGATATGGGCATTCCCATGAGTATGCTCCCCGAAATCAAGTCTTCATCTGAGGTCTACGGCTATGGTCGCCCCACCGGTCTGATGCGCGGCACACCCATTGCTGGTATTCTGGGCGATCAGCAGGCGGCAACCTTCGGGCAGGCTTGTTTCGAGAAGGGCATGGCGAAGAACACCTACGGCACCGGTAACTTCATGCTGATGAACACCGGAAATGAGCCCGTGTTCTCAGATAACGGCCTTCTTACGACCGTGGCGTACAAGATTGGTGACGCTGACCCCGTTTATGCCCTAGAGGGTTCGGTTGCGATGAGCGGTTCGCTGATTCAGTGGCTCCGCGATAACCTGGGCATGCTCACCAACGCCTCCGATTCCGAAGCACTAGCAACTTCGGTTGAGGATTCGGGTGGCTGCTATGTGGTTCCTGCATTCTCGGGCCTGTTTGCACCGCACTGGCGTTCGGACGCGCGCGGCGTGATCGTGGGCTTAACCCGCTATGTAAACAAGGCGCATATTGTGCGCGCGGCGTTGGAGGCAACCGCTTTCCAGACCCGCGAGGTGTTGGACGCGATGAACGCCGATTCCGGTGTGAAGCTTTCCGAGCTGCGTGTGGATGGCGGTATGACCGCAAATGAGTTCCTGATGCAGTTCCAGGCAGATATTCTGGGGGTTCCGGTGATCCGCCCGAAGGTTATTGAGACTACTGCGTTGGGTGCCGCCTACGCAGCCGGTATTGCGGTCGGTTTCTGGGACGGCGAGAAAGACGTTGTCGAAAACTGGGCTGAGGATAAGCGGTGGCTGCCTGCCATGGAGCAGTCCGAGGTAGACCGCCAGTACCGCCTCTGGAAGAAAGCCGTGGCACGTACCCTCGACTGGGTGGATGAGGACGTGCCGACTTCCTAAGAATTTTCTTCGTACATAAAGTCCGCACTCTTTTGCGTAAAACGCACAGCATCGCTGTTCGAGACATGCAAAAGAGTGCGGGTTTTATATTTTTACTGCATCCCGTACATTTCGCCGCATATCGTACGCTTCTACCCTACGAAATTGCAGGAAAATGTAAGGGGTAATTACAGCACGTGTCTATATCAGGTATGAGAACAACCCTAGTTACCAGCAATGGCAGGCCAATAGATTTGCCATCCTCCCGCGGTTCGGGCCGCTTTGCCTGCTTGGACGATTAGCCCATGTAACAGTGCATACTCTTCAACATTCAATGCTTCAGAACGGATGCGTTCATCGCACGCTTTACGTGCTTGCGCATAGGTGGTGTAATCTCCCCATCCAGCCGCGGCGAGAAGCCTGCGCGCATAAGCATCGTAAATAAACACGCCTCGGTGGTAGGCATACAGCAAAATGTCGTCAGCGGTTTCCCTCGCCTACGCCCTTCACCCCAAGCAGCGAAGCCCTCAACTGTGCATCACCCATGGATTCAGCAAGGGTATCAGTAGTGAGGAACCAATCGGTGACGGTTTGCAGATAGACGGTTTTAGTGCGCCAATATCCTGAGGGTCGGATCGCGTCTTGCACCACAGCCGAATCAGCTGCAGCAAGTGTTTCAGGAGTGAGGAGGTTGAGGGTACGCAGGTTTGCCAATGCGGTTTCGGTGTTCGTCCACGTGGTATTTTGCACCAATACTGCGCCTACCAGGATCTCAAACTTTGTTTCGGCTGGCCACCACACGCCCACATCAGGAATCGCGCGCTGGAGCACCGTCATCATCTGGCGCATCGATTCCATAACAGACCCCTCCAATAGGTTTTCACGTCATCGCACAGTGCACCTGAAATCTTGACAGAGTTCAATTTCAGCACCTTCACACTTGATATGGATTGAAAACCGGCAATCTCTATTCGGAATCTGAGCTCTCTCTTCTTACAGCGTTGGCAGACTACGCCGTCGAGTAGTTGAGCGACCCAAGACAAGATAAATGCTATTCGAGTTTTAAGAGACAACTCTAGCCATCCAAGTACGAAGCATAGGAATTTCGTTCGGAGCAACGGTCGCGATAATACGTTCACAATCTGCGCTGGTTAAAGCTAAATAATCTTCTGGGACATGATATGCATCTCTGAGTTCTCCTGCATACACACCTGGGAAACCACCGCCCATCAGAAAAGGTGGCCCATTATCACCAATAAGCACGTGATCAGGATCAGTGTCTAACATGGTCAACGCACGGTCATAGAACTCATACCCACCAATAACAACGGTCTCTTGGCTGGTCTCAAACTGTATATCTATATAATAAACCGGGGCAAAAAATAGCCGCTTGTGTTTACGAGCATCAGGACTGATACTCACGCGCATCGTCGAAAGCGGGAGAACCGGCACGCTCTGAGGATAGTCTCTGGCTTCCTGCTCGCTAGAAAAAAACGTATGGGCATCTACGCACTCCCTTCAGCACTGCGCATGTCTAGGGTATCAAACCTATCGAAAAAGCAGTCAGCGTCTCAGATGATTAGGTGATACGCCTAGAAGGATAGAAATATCCCGTACACTTTGCCGCATCTTCGTAGGGTAAAAAGCGTACGATATGCAGCAAAGTGTACGGGATACGCACCGGTTACGCCGCAAGCGGCGGAGTGGATGCGGGAGACTCGTTCACCGGTGGCGTGCTCGGGGCAGCACCTGTGAGTTCGAGGTAACGGCCAATGAGGATGCTGATGCGCTGGTCGTTGGAAGTACAAGGACGCGAGGCGCCGAAAGCAACATCAACTACCAAATCCAGCTCTTCGTGAGCCTTACGCAGCGCCGGATCCATATCGTCGAGCGAAGCATACATTTTATCCAGGCCTACGCGCTCCCCTGCGCGTTCCTCAATCGCTTCTCTCGCTGCAAGGATTTTCTTCCCGGCGGCAATGATGCGAGCACGAAGATCCTCCGAAACGGGTGGGAGGGGAAGGTTATTCCAGACAATGGTATTTGAGAAACTCAAGTCTGATTTCATACGCCCACCTACCGTTCTCTGCCAAGCTATAAACATGGACGAGCTAATAATAGAGAAAAGAAATCCTTGGGGGTCCACTACAGTATAAAGTTTATTGCCTGCAATAGTAGATTGTGGTAGTAAAGAGGCTGTATAGTACGGACGGTTCTCTGAGACTACAACAGGTATAGCTACATATTGAGTCAATGGCTGATGGTTTTCACCAAATAAGTGAGGTATATCTGCTAACTTACGTGTAGCAACTCGACTACTTGCAGACCGTATCTCCCAAACAGCTTGTGTACGACTACTGATTATTGGACTATTTGTTATTTCTTCTTTAGATACTCCTTCTAACCATAAGCACCAACGGTCAAGACCGCGTATCAGTTCTTTACCCATGCGAAAAGACCGCACATATTTTGCAGCAATAGGATCACTCATAACCTCATCATAATCCTCTGGTTCTACGATAAGGTTTCCACCATCATTTGGCATAGATCCTGCAAATACATATGGAAGAATTGGAGAGAGTACCTTAGTACATTTGTTTACATAAAAAATCGGCCCATCAAGTAAATATCCGTTAATACCAACTTGTACATTTATTTCTTCTGTAATACCAGATTCCCATGAGTATAGAAAGAGCCTTTGCAGTCCCGTGATGTTTCGGGTGCATCCAATAATCACACAATGTACAGCAGCTTTACCTTTTGCATCTGATTGCCAGGGAAAGGTTCTATAGGCAAAACGAATCCTCCAACCGTCTCGAAAAAGGGGAGAGAACAACGGCGCTACCGCTTGCCCTTGTGTAATCGAGTTAGTGGAAACAAAAGCAAATTCCCCCGGAACTTCAGCGTATTCTGTTCCTGGTTCCGGTACGAAGAAACGTGAAGCTTTCCGATACCAACCTGTTACATAATCCAGGGTGCCATCATGGTCATTCCCCCATATAATTTTTAGTGCTTCACGTTGTGCTTTGTCTTTCGACTTATGCCCAATAAACGGCGGGTTCCCGGCAATATAGATCACCACGCCTCGCTCGGTATCTTCCGGCGTAACTGGAAGAACCTGCCGCCAGTCGGTGCGCAATGCATCGCCCTCATAAATATGCGCACTCTGCCGCAGCGGCAACCGTACCGGCGCGTACCCTAGTTCGTCGCTCATCTTCTGGTCAATCTGACGCTCCACCAGGAACATGGCGGTGCGCGCAATCGCAGCGGGCCACGAATCAATCTCAATTCCATAGAATGAATCGATAGTTACCAAAGGCTCCACCGAATTTAACCGTCCTAAGCGTTTTTCGCTGACCGCGCTCTCCCCCAGGACAAACGCATCCGCGTTAAGCACACCTAAATCGCGAAGGCGAAGCATCACATCAATCTCAAGCTTGCGCAGCTCACGATAGGCAATAATGATGAAATTACCACATCCGCAGGCAGGATCCATAAAACGGATATTCGCCAGCCGCTCACGCAGATTCCGCAAGCGTTTACCCTCATCTGATTTACCTAAAGCGTTCTGGTATTCCCCACGCAGCTCATCTAAAAACAGTGGGTTCAAAGTTTTAAGAACGTCTTCTTCCGAAGTGTAGTGCTCCCCCATCGCACGGCGGGTTTCAGCATCACGCACCGACTGGAACATTGAACCGAAGATAGCGGGAGAAACCTTCGACCAATCCGTCGCCGAGGCTTCCAAGAGCCCGTCTCGAAATTCTTTACCCACAGAAGCGGGAATAGTGACGGGGTTGGCAAAAATACCGCCATTAACATAGGCAAAACCCCGCAGCTCATAGCTGGCGGTAGCGGCATTCTGGCCGGCTTCGGGTTTCTTATCCAAGTGCTCGAAAAGTGCCTCCAATTTCGGCAATATCGCTGCCATCGGGGTTTGTATCCTGGTTCAGATACCGCTCGAAGGAGGCACCTGTGCCTTCACCCCACATATTGGTATCGTCACCGAACATCACGAAAAGCAGTCGGGCCATAGTCTGCGAAATATCGGACTCCGCCATGCTCGCTTTCTCTAGTGCTCCGAAGAGGCGCGCCATCTGCTTAGATGCCACGCGGCTTTCATGCCTAGCCTCAATGTCGAATCCCTGGCGTATGCGGTCGAGCACGCGCAAAACCGTCAGATTCTCAAAGTCATCCTGTTCCAGGTACAGCAGGGCAAGACGACTTAAGAGTGCTTCTTCGTCTTTGCTGTTCCCAGGCGTATATTCGTGACGAGTCAGACGGCTAGAGGATGCTGACGGCCACCGCCACATTTGGCGACCACCCGCGCCCTCGCTCACGTACACACATAGCCGATGCGTATTCGTTTTCGCTAGTTCACGATCAATACCTAACTGGTCCTCGTTACTGGGCAAGGTGTCGCTGCGGCACAGCCACACGCGCACGCCCTTGAGCTCAGCAATATTTTGCACAATAAAAACTGTAGAGCCGTTATCGTACGTAAGGTCAGCATGGGTCGGTTCGTCCCACCCCAAAAGCTCAAATAGGGGCTCAATTTCGCCTGTTTTGAGCAGTTCAAGCGCTTCATCGCGCTCATCAGTAAAAGCCACCGGCTTTCCTCTCATATTCAGTTATGCACGTATTCAGTTATGCATATGTTGAGTGATCTTGCGTTACTGGTTTAGATATTTATAGTTACGAATGCTCTAGTGCTCGAACCCCCTAGGTGCAATGCCCAATGAACAGACTACGCGCACATCATCTTCAGCCAAAGATGACAGCACAAGCTTGCCGGAATCATCCATACGTTTAAGCTCAGCCAACAATTCTTCATCGTTTAGGTGGCGCATAGCTCGGCGTAATGAAATTTCGGCATCGCGCTGGAGCGGATAGTGAAAGATCCTGTCAAGAAGCTGCTCAGCCGCCGTATTATTGTGCAGTAGAGAGCGGGTATTTGTTCTATCATGAAAACGCTGGAATAAGCGTTTACGGGTACCCTTCAAATTGCCGTTCGAGATAGCATCCTGAGTAAACGAAAACTGGGTAAGTTGTCGCTGCATATCCCACCCATTGCCTAAAGGTTCCGCAGTGGGAGTGCTAGGTTCAGCGTAGAAAAGCCTTAGGGCTTCCGCCGCACTTACCAAAGCTGGTTTGATTTCAGCCGTGGCAGGGTCTTCGCGAAGTACTGTAAATAGATCGACGCCGGATGCGGTCGCCACGTAGTTCACGAATGAGGCATTAACGTCACCAGCCCGAACCGCTCGTGTTGCCATAAGTTTATCCTGCGCATTGGCGATCTCAGATGCTTTACCGGGGTCTTTTTTCAGCAGGTCGAACCATACCAGCCCAGCCTCGGAGACCGCATCTGCAAAAGGATCGTCTTCTTCGGGGTCTTCCACCCGACCGGCATAGAAATCTTGTAAAATCCGTGTTTCGGCTTCGTTGCTGAGTTCCGAGTCGAAAAATTTCTCGTCAGATCCAACGCCAGCGCAGAAGAATCCAAGCGCGCTTTAATGCGCGAGCGCAGGTTCAACGTTTCTTCAACGTTCTCATGTGAAATCAGGTACACATTCACAATATCGGAGGTCTGTCCCACACGGTCTACGCGCCCGGCACGCTGAATCAGGCGAATAATCGCCCACGGAAGGTCGTAATTCACCACCACATGGCTGTCTTGAAGGTTTTGGCCCTCAGATAGAACATCGGTAGCAATCAATACGTTAAGCTCATCTTCAGGGACCAATGAGTGCTCTTGTTCTTCTCCCGGCAGTCGGTTTGACTCGGGTGAAAAACGACGTGCTAAATCTGTAGGGTTCTCAGAATCACCCGAGACCGCCGCGACACGTTCAACGCCCAACTCTCTTAAACCTTGAGCAACGTAATGTGCGGTGTCCTTGTACTCGGTGAATACGAGAACTTTATCGCCCGCATGAGTATTCTCAATCAGATCTTTGAGGACTTTCAGCTTAGAATCACGCTGAACCGTCCAACTCCCAAAGCGTGCCAGCATAGAACGCAGAATATCGTTATCGTGTTCTAACTGTTGGCGTAAGGTATTGCGAAAAATTGTTGAATTTACCCAGCGCAGCTGTGCCGGGGCGTTTTGCCGTAAAGATTCGTATGCCGCCGCATTTGAGACATTTTGGTTGTCGCTGCGTGCGGAATCGCTGCCGTAGAAGGTGTCAAAATCACCGTCCCCGGTTGTACCCAGTTGTTTCTCAGAGTAGCTTCCCGTAGGTACTGGCAGCTTATTCTCAATCGCATACAACCATAATTCATTGCGGCGTAACTGACGCTTGAGAGACTTGATAAAAGCATCGCCCGAAGAACTTAGGCGTTTGTACAAACCTGCCTGCACAAAGCCACGAACATTACCTCGACCAGACTTCGCATTCTCGATAATTTCGAGGTCATTCTTATCGTGTGCATGTGAAGGGTCGTCAAAGGCAGAGATGTTATACCGAGGCAGATTCAAATTTTTAATGTCGTCAAGCGTTTGTTCGCTCTCCATGAGCCGCGCCGGATCATCTGCAGCAAAGTCGTGGCTGATTGCCTTTGATACCCGATCAGGATAATAGAATTTCCTGCCGTCGCTCAAGAGCACATAAGAACGTTCAATTATGCGCCCATCAGGCATTTTATACATTTCCACAGGCGCACTACGGCGTGCGTAAGAACGGGTGCGGCGTACCAGATGGTCGCTCATAAGGCGGCGCCAATCCTCTACCTCCTCAGAGAGCTCAAAGGCACGTAGAGTCGTTACCTTGCCATCCACCAACTCGGAAATTTTGGGGGTCTTCTTTAACGCTTCTACAGGGGCAATACCTAAATCATCGTCATCATCAATATAGAGGGAAAGCTGAGCCTTAACGTCCCTGAATGAAAGGTTGAAAGGGGTCGCTGTAAGAAGGAGTACGCGCGCATCATTTTCACGCATATAGTCCCGAATAGCACCGTGGGCAAGTGTACCTTCGTGGCGCAAGTTATGGGATTCATCGCAGATCACCAAACCGAATCGACGGGTTTCCGGTAATTTCTTATGCGCCATCGAGTACGGAATAACTCTACCGTTGACTTCATAAGCGTCAAGGTGTTCTTCCCACATCTGCACTAGGTTGGGTGGACACAATACCAGCGTGCGAAAATTCTCCGCGTTTTGCAGCATCGAGGCGGTCGCTACGGCAGTCAGAGTTTTTCCTAGACCCACCACATCGCCCAGCATGGTGCCGCCACGGCGCATAATGCGGCGTGCCAGGACCTTCACTGCTGATTTCTGATAGTCCAAAAGGATATTCTCTAATGAACTAGGGAGTGTATATTCACCTCCCTCGCGCATATCTGCAGAAAGCTCGTAGCAGACCTTCAAATACACGTCATACGGGCTCGGTTGTTTCACGGCCCAAGACTGTTCGATCAGGTCAATAATCTCATCATTTATCAAATATGAGGACCTGCTCTTCCAGAGTTTATTGAACCATTTTTGAAGCTCTTCGGTACCGTTGCTGTCGAGCACATCAATGTTGAGTTCGCGATTCGTATGCAACCCCGCGTGAGTAAAGTTCGATGACCCCACAAAGCCTATAGCCTGAACATGATCGTGCTCGTCAAGGTGTTGACGGGCTATATAAGTCTTACCGTGCAGAGGTTCCGAGGTGAAAACCTTGATTTCCACGCGCCCCTCACGCAGCTGCTCTTTGAGAGTGCGCAGGCTTGTGCACGGATGGAGCTAGAGGCTCCAGACATAAGTTGTTCCCGTAAATGAGCCACTAACTCATCACGAATTTGCGGTTGCTGTTCTCGAAGCACTTTTGACTTAGCACATTCTCCACGTAGTTCACGCTGCTGGTACTGACGCATCTGTTCGCTTGTCGAACGAGTAACCATGCCAACAAGGATGCGCGCCACCGGCTCTTCCCCATCATATGGTTTTGCGGCAATTTCATGTGCGAATTCGTCCCACGCGCTCAAGTTGATATACCCCGTGGCAATATCCAGGTGACGGAATTTACGAAAAACATTGTGCACACCCATCGCCAAAGAGTTACGCTCCTGTGTTCCTCGGCGTACTGGCTGGTTATCGAAAATTTTCGGCATAGTGCCATAAGCTTTCTTGAAGTAGTGTTTAGTGAGTTCGCTTTGAAGGCTCTGTAAGGTTTGCACGTTACGACTGCGTACCTTTGTGCCCCAGTATTGGATCAGATAAGTGTTTTTGCAAGTTCCAGATGTTTCTTAACCACGGCGGTGCAGCGCTTACGCCCGAAAGTCGCCAAAACGGCGCTTTGCACATCCTGCCCGTCATCCAAAAGTTCTGGGTTTGCGTCAAAATATCGCCAGGCATTGGCAATTTCGACGGGGCTAATCTCTTCAAATGCCCGTCCTGAGATTCTGCATGCGGGCGAAATTCAGCCCAGGTTTCGCGGTCGATACTCTCAGGCCATACAAATCCGTGCTCATCAACTGTCAAGTCTTCAGAGTTATTACGCACTTGATGTGATACCTGGTTCAGACGGTTCTTATAGGCGCGTCCCAGCCCAAAACAGTAAGTCACGAGGCGGCACAGTCGGTTAAGTTCAATGGGTCCTTCGAATTCGGCAATTTCGCTCGCCGTTGAGCGTACACTCGCCGCATTCGCTTTATTACGCATGCTTTCAAAAACGCTAGGTTCACCCATAGGTATGGTCTGCCAAGGTTCGAATGGGTAACGTTTACTCTCAAGCGCAAGAACTGGGCGAGAGGTTTCAGACTCTTGTTTAGGTATTTCCTTATCTGAAGCTGGATAAGATTTCGGGGTTGTTTGAGTCACCGTTACAGAATCTTGGGATCTCTGCGGAGCCATTGGTCTTTGCGAGGGCGTCTGCGGTACGGCGGTTCTCTTCGGGGCTGTTCTTTTAGCAAAAGCTCCCACAGGTGCCTGTACATCGCTCTTACGCATCTCGGTTCTGGCGATTGCCTGGCGTACTTCCTCGGTAATTTGCGGTGCTACCGGAACCGGAGTTTTAAGCCCAAAAAGTTTCACACGCAGGTCATCACGTACTCGCTCCAGCTGAGAAGCATGTGTGTGCTCGCCCAAAGCAGTAAAAAGGCGCGCTGTCGTACCGTAGATGCGCACAGCGTCATCACGGTCAAAATCTTCATTATGTGCCCATCGATTTCGAAAAATACGTAGCTCAGCGGCGTATGTACTGACCTCGCGATTAGCATTGTCGAAAGGGTACCCCGCTGAACCAAGCCGCTCAGTCAGCATACGTAATTGACACTGTACATCCGTAGGTTTATAAACTTTTGGATCACGGCGTCGCCCTTTATTCTCATCCATAAGGCGCAGCACGATACTCCAATCGTTATTGTGCAATACCTCAGGTCGGGCTATACCTTTAGCGAGTACTTGGCGGAGAATCACCGGGTTGAGTTCCCTGCTCAAATACCCCATACAACTTTGAATGTGAGTGCCAACGGTTGTCATTGATGTCTTTCTTTCCAGAAGCCTTCCCTCGACGCAGAGGGACCATATCTAATATTACTTGTTTTAGAAAGCTCTGCTTGACTTTAGGTCACTGGTTTCGGACAGAGAAGTATCCCGTACACTTCCTGCATCTTCGTAGGGTAAAAGCGTACGATATGCAGCAAAGTGTACGGGATACGAGTCTATCATCGCAGGATTCGCAGGGTTAACTAGAGATGCCCTCAGGTTCTTCAAGTATCTCTGCACGTAGTTTTGCATCACGTTTACGCACGCGACGAGCATTGTATTTATGCCCTACGGGGTAGAAAAAATAAAGTCCCACAAGAATAAAGAGAGAAATCATCATAATACTCGTGAATATTCCAGAGAAAACTCCGGCGCTCCCCTTTTCTGCAATATCTTTTGAAATATTGTTCATGACCGATCCTGGCAGAGTCATTCCGCACAGAACGTAAAGACAAAATTGCCACCATTGGTAACGCACAAAATTTCTACGGAGAGCATAGGTAACAGCGGATTGTAATTCGGCATATCGCGTTCTGAGACTTTGCGACGCCTTCTGAATATCCCGGATGCGCCCCAGCGTCTTGGCTGCATCGAGAGCGGCCTCGTAAGAGACAAAAACAGGCTTACCTTCAAACTCGATTGCGTGCGCCTCAGCAGCGCGCAAAAACAGGCTGGTCTGCGCATCAGTCAGAGAGGAATCGTCCTGCCCCTGCCGTCGCTTATGCGCGCTAACCGTCATGTTCTCAGCAGTATCGAATAACTTTGCGCGAGCCGATACATAGTTAGGTTCTAAGGGGTTCAACTCAATGAGTTCCCCATACCGATCGATCGCAGTTGCAATATGTCCCAGATCGACGGCAATAGCTGCTTCAAGTTCTAGAGCTTCCTCGTAGGTTACGGGAAACCCAGAATTGTATGCCAACCGTCGACGTGCTTGGATAACATTAAAATATGCGGTATTAAGTTCCCCTCGATACCGTTGAGCGCAAGCTAGTCCATATAAACCTACCGGGTCTTCAGGTGCTAAAACGTTGAGTTTTTGCGCAGCGAAATAAAGATTTATGTCATCACTATCATCAAGATAGTCAAGAACTAAATTACGCCAGTAATCTAGGTTTGGCACCGAATGTACGGTATGCGTGCCCACAGTTTTTTGCGGGTAAGTCAAGGAAGTCATCTTTGGGTCCCGAATTATATGAGTGAAAGAGTGAGTGTGTAAGTTTTATTTTACCCAAAATAACTAAAAAATTTAAAAAATAACTATGTATTTTATATCATAATTTTATATAATAATATGCAATGTAAAGTTTTTCTACGTCATGTTTTCGCGGCAGAGTTTATGATTAAGGAAGTAAAAACGCAAAGGAGCTGTCATGAGCGAGAAGAAACCTAAAGCACCACAAGAGCCCATTAATAACACAGCAAAGCGCTGGCACAGCCTCATCGACAGCCCAGTAGGACGCCTTTATCTTGCAGCAAGCGCCAAAGCTCTTACCGGGCTTTGGTATGAAGAACAGACACATTTTCCTACACCAGACGAGCTCGGTGAGTTTATTCCAGACCCCTCGGCAATCGCTGCAAACAGCGAACCAGCGCCTGCAGCGAGCATCCTTAAGCACACCACTCGCGAACTGCAAGAGTATTTCGCCGGCAAACGTACAACCTTCACAATTCCTTTAGCGCCTGAAGGAACAGATTTTCAGCTCATGGTATGGAAATATTTATGTTCAGTCCCCTACGGATACACCACAACCTACGGAACCATCTCACATGCCGTGGGACCAGGCGCACCCGCGCAGGCGGTCGGACAAGCTGTTGGGCACAATAAAATTTCAATCATCATCCCTTGCCATCGCGTTTTGGGGTCCAATGGCAAGCTCACCGGCTACGCAGGCGGGCTCGACCGCAAACAGTTCCTTCTCGACCTCGAAGAACCTGCAGAAATTCGCGAGGGTCGACTCTTTTAGACCCTCAACCATTTTATCGAAATAATATTCTATAGTTGCCTTCCAAGTGAATCTCTATGTACTATACTAGTACATATTTACGATATTAGGAGGTAGCCATGGCGTCAGATAATTCTGCGAACGCTATCGCTTCTGGAAAAGTCGAAACGAGTGCAGACCGAAAATATCCTGCTTGGGTACGTCATGATCTTGAACGCGACTACTACGATAAGGAGTGGGGCATACCTATCACCCATGAAACCGGGATGCTTGAACGGGTGTGCCTCGAAGGATTCCAGGCCGGGCTTTCGTGGTATACAGTCTTAGTCAAAAGGCCAGTGTTTCGAGAAGTCTTTGCCGATTTTGTTCCTGAAAAACTTGCAGCCTTTACAGACGATGATGTCGAACGGCTACTCCACGATAAACGTATTATTCGGAACAACCTCAAGATTCGCGCCACGGTCTCAAACGCACGACTAACTCTTAACCTACGCGAGCGTGCAGCTGCTGGAGACGAGTCATTAGCGGGATTTTACCTTCCGAATGGGTTATGGGTTGAACCTGGTTTACCTGCTTTTATCTGGTCTTTCCTTCCCGAAAGCACTATTACTCCGAAAACTCTTGAGGAGGTTCCTACGCAAAATGATGTCTCTGCAGCCATGTCGAAAGCATTCAAGAAGCTCGGAGGCAAATTTCTAGGTCCAACTAGCTGTTATGCTTTAATGTGTGCCATTGGTATGGTGGATGCGCACCTAGTAGACTCACACCGGCGTGGGTCATCAGGCTTATTTACTCCCGAGGGAGAATTGCATCGGGGCTCATAGGTACAAAGGTTTTTGTTAAAACGAAAAAGGTTCCTGCCCCGCCTACTGAAAGGCGAAAGCAGAAACCTCTACTGTGTGGCTAGTTGGGTCTTGTTTTTTAAAGCCCTGCGTTATGACACCATCGTGAAAAGCAGTACGAGAGATAGGATTGGCGGTACACACTGAATCAGCGCGGGTTTACGCTTATCCGGTGAGGTCGCGAAGAGATAAATTCCCGCGACGGCCATCGAACCTAGACCGGCAAACATGAGGGCGATGCCAACTTGAGGCAGACCACCAACCCAGAACGCTAACAGGCCGGTTGCTGCAATCCATGCCAGCATGAGATTGTAGAGCCCTTGATTTGCAGCCATTTCTTTGGAGGCTTCGGCGAATTCTTCCGTGGTACCGAAGGTATTCCGACCCCGAGGTTTAGTCCACAGGAAAGTCTCAAGAATCCAGATATACACGTGAATAGCGATGGACACGAATGCGAAGACCGTGACGACGCTTGCCAAGGTAGACATTGCTATTTCCTCTTTCTCGAAGGTAGTCGGTAAATCAAGCACCAATTCTACTATCTCATCGTCATAATCCGTAAGACAGCCAAGGCTCAAGGATAAACAAGAGGAACCTCCTCCCACCTACATACAGAATACGCCAGCTCATACCTCGTTCGAGGCACAAGACTGACGCATTCGGGGGGTATGTGCTAGTGGACGACGAGCGACAGCAGGTATACCCACACGCAGGTCAGCACCAGCAAAATAGCACTGTACTTGATCGCCATTGAGGTGATCTTCGACTCCTGCCCAGAGCTTTCCACAGCTGCGGCCGCAATAGCGATAGACTGCGGCGAGACGATCTTCGCCATCACACCACCGGCGGTATTTGATGCCACCAGCAGGGTTGGGTTCACGCTGATCTGGTGAGCGGTAGTCGATTGCAGACCCGCGAAGAGAATATTGTTGTTAACCACCGAACCGGTCACAAACACACCGATCCAGCCGATAATCGGCGAGAAGAGTGGGAAGAACGTCCCTACCGTCGCAACGGCCAGTGCGATGGAAGAGATCATACCCGCATAGTTCATCACGTTAGCAACTGACATCACAAGGCAGATCATAATGATGGGCGTCTGTAGCTGTTTCCAAGCACCGCCCAGCTCTTCGAAAGCGGCCTTCCAGCTGATAGAGGAGAACAGCACGGTAATAATAACAGCCACAAGGATAGCGGTACCCGAGGCTCCCAGAATATTCCAGGTGAAGACGGCTTTCACAGGGGTCGGGTTTTTAGCAATAGGAGCCACCTGCTCGATCGCCCCATGAATACCAGGAACATTGACAAGGATATTAGTGAAACCTAGGGGGCCATCGCTCTCCCCTGCTTTAGCTGCTTTAGCGAATACCGGTTTTAGGACCGTAGACCAGAGCAGAATTGCGACGGACAGGTAGATGAATGGGCTCCAAGCCTTGAATATTTCACCGGAGGTATGCTTGGTCTCGCCTTGTGCTTGCACTTCCTCCAGGGAGGGAGCGGTAGGCTCACGGAAAATATGCTTGGGTTGCCATGCGCGCATGATGAGAGCCAAAACGATCAATGATAGAAGCGGCGGAATAATATCAACCAGCTCAGGGTTTCCCAAGGTCAGTAGCAGAAGGGATTGTCCGCCAGAGTAAACGGCACCAACTATCAGAGCCACCAAGCCGGTTTCGCGTAACCCGCGTATCCCGTCTTGGATAACGACCATGAGCACTGGGATAAGCATCGCAAAAATCTGCAACACAGGAACCATATTTGCCGATAATTCGGCCAGAGGAATACTGCCTTTTTCGGCGCCGGTGCTGACCGGAATACCGATAGCACCGTATGCACCGGAAGAAACGTTAGCAACCAGCGCGAACATTGCGGCCTTGAGCGGGTTAAACCCGAGGCTGACCAGCAAAGCCGCACAAATTGCGATCGGAATACCGAACCCTGCCGCGCCTTCAAGAAATCCACCGAAGCAGAATGCGATCAGCAGCATCTGGATACGCTGGTCAGTGGAGATGGCCGAGATAGAGGAGCGAACAATGTCGAAGTGACCGGAACGCACTGTAATGCGGTATAGCCACACCGCCATGAGCACGATCCAGCCGATAGGCCATAGGCCAGCCAAGAAACCATAAAGGATTGAGCCCGCTCCAGCGCCGGGTGGCAGCCCAAATACGAAGATTCCGATACCGAGTGCGAGTGCGAGAGAAATAATCGCCGCTTTGATACCGCTGAGTTTGAGAATGGTTAGTCCAAGGAGGAAGAAGACAATGGGGATTACCGCTACTAGTGCTGAGAGCATAGTGGAATTGAGCGGGTCATATACCTGCTGCCACATGGTTTTTCCTTTCCGCGACATACGCGGTTCTTAGTGGTCACTGCGTACCGCTAATGTGGATTAACGTGGGTTCATGAACTTTTACCCAAGATCCACGGTTGCGATTCTGTGGTTTTTGGCCATGAAAGCCAGTGTGTGCGGATGTTGCTTCCACACTGCGCTACCAGTACCTCTTTGTAGTGTCAAGGAATTTACCTTGGCAGACCAGCTGTAGACACCTCATCCACTCCAAAATATACCACTATCGACAGAATAATTCGCAAGTATTCCCACTCAAAGACAGGAACATCATAGTTGTACTTTCACCTAAAGCGTATTCTTGCCTAGTGAAAGCCATAATACGCAAAGCATACGAATCGAGAGAAAAAACGATATTGATTCGCGAAATAATCTATCCAAGAAGGAGCTTGCAGCGACATCGCCCTCACAGATCTAAAGAATGTTCAGATGCGGTAAAAAAATACGAGAGTAGCAGCTCAATAACCAAGACGGGGATTACCCGTACCACGGCAGAGCTTAACAAAAAACGGCGTTGTAGACAGAAAACAGCGATATACGATAAACCCAATAATAAAAACGCTCCAATCGATAGTTTTACCGATTAGAGCGTCTTCTGCGTCGGGTTGACAGGATTTGAACCTGCGACCCCTTGACCCCCAGTCAAGTGCGCTACCAAGCTGCGCCACAACCCGATGTACATCACACTATTATGTACCGTGTTTCCAGGAAATCCCTGCGAACACTCGAATAACTATACCCCAGGTTCTCACCCCGTGCAACTTAGAAAACGCGAAAATACTGGATTTTTCGCTGCCGCTCAATATATATTCCACGCAGACGACTAAGGGAACTTTGAGAACATAGCGTCTCTTCAGAATGCTTGGATTCCTGCCAAAGCCCTGCTTGCATATGGGCTACTGCGATGACAGTGTTAAAACACACTGACTCTTCACAGACGCTACAGATTTTTAGAGAGGGCATCATGAAAAACCTCATTATTTTCGATCATCCCTACACTGCCGAGGCTTGGCGTAATATCCCCCATCAGCGGTCTTTTTGCGCTGCCCTATGCAAGAATATAACCGATAAACTTGAGGCACGCGGCAACGAGGTCGATCTTCTTGATCTACATGCCGACGGTTTCGACCCGGTCATGCGAGCAGAAGACCTTGCTAACTGGCGTCGTGGTAATCCCATCACTAACCAGATAGCGGACTATCAGGCGCGTGTAAAATCCGCAGATCGCTTGATCTTTATCTTCCCTATCTGGTGGGATTCTATGCCAGCCATGACCAAGGGCTTTATCGATAAAGTCTACGCCAAAGATCTGCTGTACACACAGCCTAGCGAATACCGGCTTGTCACTACGCTGAATCACGATACCGAAATCGTTCTTGTAACCCCGCTCGGTATGCCCTTGCCCATATACAAATACATCATGCGAGCGCCCGCCGTCAGAATTTTCAAACAAAGTATTTTCCGGAAGACCGGGATCAAAAATTTCCGGTGGCTTCCTTATGCGCGGGTAGACAAAATGACAGCTGAGCAACGCGCCCAGTTACTCGCAAACGTACCGTTTTAGATGAGCGCGACGAATTAGCCAAGGGAAGCATAAGCACCCCACCAAAGATACAAAGGGTGGGGTAGTTATGCTCGTTCACGTTTGGGTAGCACGTTAGCGTTTGCGTGAGCCCTTGCCGCCCTTTTTCGCTTTGCTTCCCTGACGGTCCCCGAGAGAGCGGCGTTCGCGTACGCGCATCGAAATTTCGATCGGCGTACCTGTGAACTCAAAGGTTTCACGCAGGCGGCGCGTGATAAAACGCCGATACCCCGGGTCTAAAAACCCGGTTGTAAAGAGCACAAACTTCGGCGGGCGTGAAGACACCTGTGTACCGAACAGGATGCGAGGCTGCTTACCACCACGCAGCGGATGGGGATGCGCCGCCGCCAATTCACCTAAGAAAGCGTTCAGTCGCCCGGTTGGAATACGCGAATCCCAGGATTCCAGCGAGCGTTCCAGGGCGGGAACCAGCTTATCTTTATGCCAGCCGGTTTTTGCCGAGATATTCACGCGCGGAGCCCATTTCACATGTGCCAGGTCGCGGTCAATTTCGCGTTCGAGCATGTCGCGGCGTTCCTCATCGAGGGTATCCCATTTGTTGAAAGCCAGCACCATAGCGCGACCGGAGTCGATCGTGGTCTGAATGATGCGCACATCCTGCTCGCTCAGCGGTTCAGAAACATCCAGAAGTACGACTGCGACTTCGGAGCGTTCCAGGGCTGTCTGGGTGCGGAGTGAGGAATAAAATTCGGCGCCTTTCGCCATATGCTGGCGACGGCGAATGCCCGCCGTATCGATGAATCGCCACGGGTAGCCGCCCAACTCAATAACCTCATCAATAGGGTCGCGTGTAGTACCCGCGAGATCGTTCACGACGGCGCGTTCGGAACCCGCTAATTTGTTCAGCAGCGAGGATTTACCCACGTTGGGACGGCCGATAAGTGCCACACGGCGAGGTCCGCCCGGTACCTCCGGCTGCGCATACTGGGAGTGTTCGGGCATAACCTCTAGAAGCTCATCGAGGGCATCCGCCAGACCACGACCGTGCAAACCCGAAACCGGGAAGGGCTGTCCCATGCCCAGCGACCACAGGCTATAAATTTCCGGTTCCAAGTGGGAATCGTCGATCTTATTTGCCATCAGAATGATGGGCTTCTTGACACGGCGAAGCATACGCACGATCTGTTCGTCTGAGGCGGTAATTCCCACGCGTGCGTCCACAACGAGGATGACAACATCGGCCTGCTCAACCGCAACCTCCGCCTGATCCGCTACCTGAGCATCAATACCACGAGCATCGGACTCCCAGCCGCCAGTATCGACGAGGGTAAAGCGTTTGCCAACCCATTCGGCTTTATAGGAGACGCGGTCGCGAGTCACGCCCGGCTTATCTTCTACCACGGCTTCCCGACGCCCCAGAATGCGGTTAATAATGGTGGATTTTCCCACGTTGGGGCGCCCCACGATAGCTACTACAGGATCGGCGAATTGTTCGTCTTCTTCGTCAAAGTCGAAGCCCCAAGCGCCAAGAAGGGCACGGTCTTCTTCATCAAGGTCATAGTCGTCGAGTCCTTCCAGAAGAGCCTGCGCACGCGCTTCTGCGGTTTCGTCGTCAATATCGGCTAAACGTTCGGTGAGGTCATCTTCTCCGCCGCCTAGGTATTTGTCTTCGTAGTCGTCGCGGGTAGCGTCGTTCTCAACCATGCGCCGTCCTTTCTTCTGCGCGAACGCCAGCTTAAGGCTTGTCCTAGCAGCTTTAATTTCTCACTAGTATGTTCGCTGTCTTTTCAAGTATTTTATGCGGTCTCGGTCCCTGCAGAGGCATCCCGTGATGCCTGTCGTTTCGCCTTCACCTGTGCATTAACAGCATTAATAACTGCTGATACGGTCTCGTTAAAATCCAGATCCGAGCTGTCTACCAGGGTTACACCGGGGGCGGCTTCCATAAAATTGTTTACCTTAGAATCCTGGGTATCGCGTTCAGAGATCTGCTGCGTAAGGTCGCCGGACTCTCCTGATTTTTCGGTGTTCTCTAGTCCACGGCGTGCCATGCGCACCTCTTCCGATGCGGTTAGCAGTATGCGTGCATCTGCATCCGGTGCCACCACGGTTGTAATATCTCGCCCCTCCGCCACAATACCGTTGACCGCCTGGTTGATCGTCCAGCGTTGTAGCTCGATGAGGTATTCACGAACGGCAGGCACAGAGGCTACGGCAGAGACCGCACCAGAAATTCGTTCAGTGCGGATTTCCTCGCGAATATCGGTGGTGCCCATCAAATTTCTTCTTCTTTGATATTGGTTCCGAAGACGAGCGGCATCTCTTGCACAGCTTTCCCGATAGCATCTTGGTCAGCAAGATCAATATCGAGTTGAAGTACACGATAGGTTGCGGCACGATACATAGCGCCTGTGTCTAGATACGCTAACCCGAAATGGCGTGCGACTTCTTTTGAGACCGATGATTTTCCAGAACCTGACGGTCCATCGATCGCGATCGTAAGTTTAGGGTTCTCATGCATAACATTACTTTCTGTCTGTGAGGGGTCCCGCATGTTGAGTGTCAAAATAATCTTGAATATCCAGGCTTACGGGGGGTAACTGCTGAATAACGCCAGCTATTTTACGACTTTCCAGCCTCGTTCCGTGAGCCCGTCTACCAAATAGTCGTGTTTTGCCGGGTTTACCGAGACCTCAGCCATGCCGACGGGCGCGCCCGTGGAGTGCTCCAGCCGCAAATCTTCAAGGTTAACCCCTAAGTCACCAATATCTGCCAGCATCCGGGCCAAAGTTCCGGGCTCATCATCAACCAAAACGGTGAGGGTCGCAAAAGCCGTCGGAACTCCGCCGTGTTTACCGGGGATGCGCGCCACACCGGCGTTGCCTTCGCTCATCAGCTGCGCAAGATCAAGCCTGGCGCCCGATGCCAAAGGATCTTCCAATGTTTCAATCAGACGGTTTAAATCTTCTCGCACACCATAGAGGCTCTTCACGATAGGCGCTGCGTTCGCCGCAAAAATCTGCACCCAGAGTGCAGGGTTGGAAGCAGCAATGCGGACCGTATCGCGAAGCCCTTGCCCCGCTAAACCAAGCGCATATAAGGGAGTTTCCTGCAGCCGAGTCGCTAGCAGGGAGCTCATAGCCTGCGGCAGATGTGAAATCAACGCAACCGTTTCGTCGTGTTCTTCAGCGCTAAGAGTCGTCACGAAAGAGCCAAGCTCTACCGCAAGGGCGCGCACTAATCGCACGCACTCGATACGTGCATCGTCATGTTCGCAGATAATCCAGGGACGCGCCTGAAAAAGCTCCCCACGCGCCGCAACCGGGCCGGTCTTTTCACGCCCAGCCATCGGGTGCGAACCAACGTATCGTGAAGCATCAGCATCAGAGGCGAGTACCTGCTCTAAAGGCTGTACTTTAACGGAGGCAATGTCGGTCACGGTAGCGCCCGCATATCCGGGGCTAGGCGCATACTCCCGCAATGCCTGTATGCAAAGCTTTCCGGCTATATCCGGCGGAGAAGCCACAACTACCAGCTGCGGGGCGAAAGACTCACGCTCATCGGGCTCAAGGGTATCGAGTCGGGTTCCTGCCCCAATATCTTCGGCGACGGCTTCAACGGTGGGCGAAATATCCTGCAGATAAACTTCAAGCCCCGCAGCACGCAAACCTAGCCCGATAGATGCACCCAATAGGCCAGCCCCTACCACGAGGACCGGTCCTTCCAGCATGGGGGTCATAGTTGTTTCTGTCATTACATCTCCACCGAAGCAAGCAGATGCCCAATTTCGACTTTAGAAAGATTACGAACAGTCCCCTGCTTCTGCGATCCGATACGAATGGGGCCCATCTGCACACGAACAAGTTTCTCCACAGGGTACCCCACGGCTTCAAAGAGGCGGCGCACAATACGGTTCTTGCCCGAGTGAATGGTCACTTCAATCAGCACATGGCCGGGCGCCGAATCCACAAGTTTAAAGGAGTCCAACCTCGATACGCCGTCTTCAAGGCGAATACCTTTCTTCAGCTCAGCGCCAATACCTGATTCTACTGGACCGCGCACCTGCACCAGATACGTTTTGGGTACCTCATACGAAGGATGTGTTAAACGGTTTGCGAGCTCGCCGTCGTTAGTAAGAAGCAGCAGACCCTCGGTTTCCACGTCTAATCGTCCCACATGGAAACACGCTCATTCATAGAGTCACGTAGAAAATCTTTAATGCATGGGCGGCCATCGGGGTCTTCCATCGTAGAAACGACGCCAGCAGGTTTATTGAACGCCATGTAGATGAGCTTTTCGTTAGTCTGCACGGTCATACCATCAACCTGCACAATCACATCGGCAGGATTAACACGCACCCCCAGCTCGGTCACGACCTCACCGTTAACGGTCACTCGTCCTTCCGTGATCATCTCTTCACATACACGACGCGATGCAACACCTGCCTGCGCCATCAATTTTTGCAGGCGTACACCGTCGTGATCATAGAAATCAAAATGATCCACAGGCGCGTTACGGGGACGGCGTGGGCGATGTGGCCCAGAGTAGTTATTTACCCTGTATTCGCCGCGCTCATGTGGGAAAGCTTCGCCGGAACGATAGGGGCGATGCGGCGCCCGCCTATCCCGCTTGGAAGCACCCGCACCGTGGCTACGCGCGGCGCGTGGAGACCCTGATGTACCGGCTTTAGGCTTTCCGCCGCCTGAAGTTTTGCCGCTAAATTTACCGCCTCGGGTTGAGGAGCTAGCGCCCACGCCATTACGTTTCGCGCCGGGTCGAGGTTTCCGCGACCCGGGGTTTTTACCGCGAGAGTTTCCATATGCCATAGTCTTATTCCTTATGTCGTTCGTCTGAAGTTTTCACAAGATTTTGGTGCCCACCGCTTCCTAGATTTAGTCCGCGGGCGGATAGGTTAGTTACGATTACCGTGTTCAGAGGGGCTGTCAGAGAGCACTGCTGCCTCGGTTTCATCAGGTAAAAGAGGCGCAAGCGCAGGAAGCTCCTCCAGAGAGTTGAGACCTAATTTTGTCAAGAAAAGTTCCGTGGTCTCGTAAAGAACCGCGCCGGTTCCCTCCTCTTTACCGGCCGCGCGCACGAGCTGGCGCTGTAGCAGCTGACGTACCGATGCATCTGCGTTTGTTCCTCGGACTGAGGCTATTGCGGCACGCGTAACCGGCTGCCGGTAAGCGATAACTGCCAGGGTTTCATATGCGCTTTTGCTCAGGGTAGCGCTCTGTGAACGGGTCACAAACCTCGCTACCCAGGGAGCAAAATCGGTGCGAGAATACAACCGCCAGCCACCGGCAACTTGGCGAAGCTCAAAACCACGCGGCTCGTGGGCTGGAGTGTCTTCACCATATTCCGAATCGTCACCGTTATATTCACGATAAAGCTCGTCAAGAGCACGCTCAATACTGCGTTCATTGACAATCAGGGCGGCAGAGAGTTCGCGCACGCTTACAGGAGTATCAGCAACAGCAAGAATAGCTTCAATAGCGCTTTTCACGCCCCCAGGAATAAGCTCAACGCGCGAGAATTCCTCTGCATCAGCGGCAACCGCTCGGGTTATCTTCGCGGGATGCCGAGCATCCGAAGACGTTATATTTTTATCAGAATCGCGCTCAGTCTCGGCTTTGTGTTCCTGGTCAGTAGAAGTCTGCTCGGGTACCGAGGCATTTTCGCGATCAGATTCTTCTCCGGATTCACTGTCTGTCTCAGTATCGGCACTAGGATCCCAGTAGCCTAGGTTCACCATCGCTAAATCATTCTCGGTGAATTCATCCTCAAATCGGCTTCCCTGCTGCTGCGCGGCTGTCTTACCAGCAGAGTTGAAGGATTCTTCGCTCATGCGGTCTCCTCCCCTGCGTTTTTAACGCTCTCTGAAAAGGTAAGATCATCCGGGCTATCGCGATGTTCTGGGCTGTAGCCCTGCCCTGTATCATGTGCTGAAACTGCCGGTTCAGCAGGAACAAAAACACGCGCATATTCGGTAGCACGTACCGAAATATCGGCGAGTGGCGCATCCTGATGTACGTCTACCGCGCCCTCTTTATACAGTTCTAAGAGCGCCAAAAAACGCACAACTGCAATGTCAAGTCCCTGAGCATCATGCACCAGTGCCGAAAATGTTACCGATGATACCGTCGGTTTATACGCAAGAAGTGCATCCAGAATATATTGTTCTTCGTGTGCAATCGTTGTTGAGGCGCCGTGAAGGTGCTCATTCAGTTCCTCAGCAACATCAGCCGGATTCGGTTCTAGATTAGTCGAAGGTTTTGGGGCAAATGCTTGCGCTGCAATACGCGCAAATTCCTCCACTCCCCCTTTGAAAACAAGCTCTGGAAGGGCCTTCACAAATACAGGTTCCAGCGCCACGGTCCGCGGAAAGCGCTGGGTCTCTTCGCGCCAACGATCAGCGAAAATAGCGGCTACCTCACGGTAGGCGCGATACTGAAGCAACCGAGCAAAAAGCAAATCACGCGCTTCTAGAAGAGCCACATCCTGATCTAGCGGTTCATGATTCTGCGGGAGTAGCCGGGCGGCTTTAAGCTCTAGCAGAGTCGCGGCCGTTACCAAAAAATCGCTTGCCTCATCTAATGCGCGTTCGGTGCCCTGTGAATATAAGGCATGCAGATACTCCAGGAACTCGTCGGTTACTTCAGCAAGCGCAATGTCTGTAATATCGAGCTTACGACGTGTGATCAGTGTTAGGAGAAGGTCGAATGGACCCTCAAAATTCGGTAAATTAAGCGTGAATCCGGCACCGTTCACCGAATTGGAGGCATCAGGCGTCTCATGCGGTGTCGGTACCCTCACGGCAGCGACATTTGGTCATAGGTGACCGATTTCCTTTACTGGGGGTTGCAGGATAACCTGCGAGATCATGAAAGATACAGGATGTACCGCCCATATTATACGTGCCTTGACACCATACCTTCAAGGTTTATAGGTGGTGTCAAGGCACATGGGATCCAGGATCTTATCGGGCTCCGCCCTTGTAAATAAGTTCGCGGGCTACCTGCCGGTAAGCTTGAGCCCCGGTGTGGTTGCTGGCATATGAGAGGATAGGCTCTGCCGATACTGTAGCATCCGGGAATTTAACGGTTCGCTTAATCACGGTGTCAAATACTTTATCTCCGAAAGCGTCAATAATACGTGCAAGCACTTCTTTAGAATGGATGGTGCGGGCGTCAAACATGGTCGCAAGAACGCCGGTAATTTCTAGATCCGGGTTCAGGCGATCCTGCACTTTCTCGATAGAGTCCACGAGAAGCGCCACAGCTCGTAGGGCAAAGAATTCGCAGATAAGCGGGATGATAACGCCATGCGATGCTGTCAATGCGTTTACGGTTAGCAGGCCGAGCGAGGGCTGACAGTCAATCAGAATAACATCGTACTCATTCTGTACCTTACGTAGGGCTGAGGCGAGTACCTGCTCGCGAGCAACTTCGTTTACTAGCTGAACTTCAGCCGCAGAAAGGTCGATGTTTGCGGGAAGAAGGTCGATGTTCTCGATATCGGTCGGTAGAATAACGTCGTTAATATCGACCTTACGATCCATCATCACGTTGTACACGGTCAGCTCAAGCTCATGCGGATTTGTACCGAAACCAGCGGATAGGGCACCCTGAGGGTCAAAGTCTACAAGGAGCACTTTACGACCACACTCCGCAAGTGCAGCACCAAGGTTTATGGTTGAGGTCGTCTTTCCTACGCCACCCTTCTGATTCACCATTGAGATGATGCGGGCGGGACCATGTTGGCTTATAGGCGCAGGATCGGGATATTCACGTAGGGGTCGGCCGGTTGGTCCGAGTTCTTGTGCCGGTGCTTCGGTCAACTTATCTTCACCTTCGTCAACGAATTTTCTCTTCATGTATAAGGTTACCCCACACACGCCCGCTCAGCAGTTTGTGAGTTCGCTTTACGTACGAATTATGTTACATCGCGCTCTGTTCAGGTCTATAAACCAAATAATTCGGGAATTCTAGAGGCCCCGCTCACCATAAGCCACAGCATTATGTAATTCTCATGCTAAATCAGACCTTGCAATATGCGGGAAGGCGCTTTCCTCCTAGAAACAGATACACCTCCCCGCATACTTTTTAACTTATTGATCTTCCGGTAGCGTCACAGTATTTTTAATCTTTGGTTCAGCCACAACGGACATCTGTTTGGTGGGAGATTTTTGACTTACCGCATTATCCACGTATTGGTCACCGTGTAGTTCGCCGCCCATGGTGGATTCGTCAAAGGGGATCTCCCCTTTCAGCACCGCATGAACACGATCCATATCTACCTCTTTAACAATCTTCCCCATGAGTAACGTCGCCACTGCGTTGCCTGTGAAGTTAGTGACCGCACGTGCTTCAGACATGAAGCGATCGATTCCCACGATCAAGCCCACACCATTAACAAGGTCGGGGCGGTGTGACTGCAAACCGCTGCCAGGGTCGCCAACCCTGCGCCCGAAACACCGGCAGCTCCTTTCGAAGCAATGATCATGAAGACCAGCAGAGAAATCTGCTCGCCTAACGCAAGTGGAGTCCCCATAGCCTCCGCGACAAAGAGGGCGCTCATCGTCAGGTAAATTGCGGTGCCATCCAGGTTAAAGGAATACCCCGTAGGAACCACAACGCCTACGACAGGCTTCGAAACACCTAAGTGCTCCATTTTGGCGATAAGACGCGGCAGCGCTGCCTCCGACGAGGATGTTGAGAAGATGAGGAGATATTCGCGTGCCAGATATTTCAACAGGGTAAAGATATTCACACCGGTTACGAGCTTGAGAATAGTGCCCAGAACGATTACGACAAAGAGAATACAAGTGATATAGAATGCCACCATCAAAATAAACATTGAGGAGATCGCACGGGAACCCGTAGAACCTACAACAGCTGCAATCGCACCAAGCGCACCAGCAGGCGCTAACCACATAATCATCATGAGCAGACGGAATACGAGCGCCTGACAGTAGGTCAGAAATTTGAGAATGGGAGCGCCAACCGGTCCCATCTTCTGCAGGGCAAAGCCGGTCAAAAGCGCCACGAAAAGGGTTTGCAGAATATTACCGCTTGTCAATGCCGAAAGCAAAGAAGTCGGCACGATGTTGAGCAGGAACGAGACAGTGCTGTCACCGCCATGTCCTTCAGACGAATTCGGAAGCGTGTATTTCGTTGTTGCCGGGTCATAGTGCAGCGAGCTTCCCGGCTCGATAATATTACCTACAACCAGGCCAATTCCTAAGGCAAAGGTTGACATGAGTACGAAGTACAGCAGCGCCAATCCACCGACCTTGCCGACGGTTGCTGCCTTAGCAATAGACCCTACACCCAGCACAATCGTACAGAAAATTACAGGGGCGATCATCATCTTGATGAGAGCGATAAAACCAGTACCGATGGGCTGCAGCTCTTTTGCAAAATCGGGAACGGTTATTCCCAAGATACACCCAAGGATCACAGCGGCAATCACCGAGAGGTAGAGCATATGGGTTGGGTCTTTGTAGAACGGTTTCTTTGCGGATTCCGTACTCATTAATTCTTTCCTTTCGCGCCGGGGACGCACAGTGCTGTGTGTCTATACCGACCAGAACTTTATTGTTCCGGGTTCAGGATGTTATACAGGCTACACCTACGGCAACATTAACGCGGGTGTTTTCTGACTAAAATATGCCATTGCAACAGAATATTTACATGTCTGTTACAAACAGCATAAATATTACATCTTTAGAGTGTAAATCGTATAAATACGCTAAATTATAGTATCTTATTGGCATATTTTCTCTTTAAACGCATATTTGTCGGCATAGCTATACAGACATAGTGTCGTCGTTCTTCCGCGCAGCTATTCCCCACAGTCTACTTCTACTAATCACCTGCTAAGTACGCTCATGTGCACGAGGATGCGCCATCCGGTAAACCTCCAGCATCCCTTCCGGAGTAACCTTGGTATACACCTGCGTAGTCGCAATCGAGGCGTGTCCCAATAATTCCTGAACCACGCGAATATCGGCGCCGCCCTGTACAAGATGCGTCGCAAACGAGTGTCGAATAGAGTGGGGCGAAAAATCAGAGCTCAGCCCCGCATCCTCAGCTGCTTCTTTGAGGATAAGCCATGCTCCCTGTCGACCCAGCCGGCTCCCCCGCCCGTTGAGAAAGCGCAGCGGTGCCTTTACCATGTGAAGCAAACATGGGGCGAGCGCGCACAATATAGTCTTCCAACGCCCTCTGCGCGTAGGATCCCAAAGGTACTAAACGCTCTTTACCTCCCTTTCCAAAAAGGCGCACATACCCGGGCACGGCAATAAATTCCCCGTTTTCATCGCGAGGTTTTTCGCCCAGGTGTATATCGTCCAGATCTGTTGCCAGCATCTCGCTCACGCGCGCACCGGTAGCATATAAGAACTCAAGTATCGCTCGATTACGCAGGCCGGTAGGAGTCTTAAGACTGGGTATGGCAAGGAGCTTTTGCATTTGCTCCACGGACACGGCTTTGGGCAATCGCTTCACATTTTTAGGCGGTTTCACGGCAGCGGCGGGATCGGTCTCCAGGATGCGCGAAGCATGCCAGAAACTATGCGCGCCACGAACTGCAGCCATAGTACGTGCAATTGAATTAGGGCCCAGCGGCAGAGGCAGTGTGACATCACGTGTACTCGTTGAAGGAGCCTTTGTTTGATCCGAAGCATAGAGAGAAACCGCCAAAGATTCCAGGGTGTCTTCGAGTTCCTCTGCTCGGGTATCAGATTCAGATAGTTTTTCTCCCTGGCTTTTGCTGGGATGCCCCGAATCTCTGTTCTCCTCCGCACGCGGCAGTGTCGGTTGGGCAAGTTCACGCATAAAGGCACGCACATCGGCAGTGCGAATTCGGTGGGCATCAATGATACCGCGTGATGCCATAAATTCTACATACCGCCTTAAATCGCGTGCATACGAAGCTATCGTATTCTCGCTGCTGCCTTTTTCAACTCGCAGGTGAATAAGATACTGTTCAATATCCCGCTCAAGCGGACTTATACGATGTATTCCTTCGCTCAGGTGCTGAGAAACCATAGCGAATTATTCCTCGTGTTTAAAAGTTTCGGGTCGGATACGGCGCCCTCCCAAGTAAGGGTGAAAATCCCAGGTATCGGCGGCATCTCGCAAGGGCAATTGCTCTTGTCGAGTCCCGACCGCGCAATATGCCGCAAGAATAGCCTGAATAGCCAAACTGTTATGTAGTTGGCCCGCGAGCACAAGGCGTACGGCCTGTTCAAGCGGAACCCATCGGTAGGTAATCTCCGCTTCTTCGCCCCTGCGTACTATACGGTTTGCTTCAGGAACTTCATACAAGTCTTGGGCAAGGTATATACGACCCGCTTCCGAAGCGGCTCCCGGAGTCGTGTAATAATCGACCAAGCTGCGCCAGTGATGAGCTCCAAGGTCGGTTTCTTCCGCGAGTTCGCGCTGGGCTGCATGAAGAGGGTCTTCACCAGTAATATCAAGAAGTCCTGCGGGAACCTCCCAGAGGTTCATACGCACGGGATGCCGATACTGACGCAGAAGCAGAATCTCATTCCGGTTGTTCAACGCGGCAACCGCAACGGAACCGGGCATGTCGATAACATCCCGCGTTAAAGTGGTACCCTGCCCGTCGAGATCATAGTGTTCCACGGCTGCTTGGAGAACATATCCGCTATACTGCACCTCACGGCTTAGGATTTCTCGCGTTGAGGGAGCATCGATCACATCAGCATACATAGGATCTATTCGATGCGGATTCTTGTTCTCTGAAGTGTTCATATCCCTATTCTAATTTGCATACGTGTGGTCGCCAGAGTCAGAACCTTAAGGACAGAGCTATCAGCTGACAGCGCTGACGTTTCTATTTTCCTTTGGCAGAGCAAAGTCGCGGACTACATCGGCAGTCCGCGACTTCTTATAAAGAAAGTTCTTACTCTTTACCGCTACGTTTGAGAGCTGCTTTCACCAGCCCCGCAAAAAGCGGATGCGGCCGCGTAGGACGCGAACGGTACTCCGGATGCGCCTGAGTCGCCACATAGTAAGGATGCACATCAGCGGGGAGCTCAACATACTCCACGAGCGAGGAATCCGGTGAAGTACCGGAGATAACCAAGCCCGCGTTCTCAAGCTGTTCACGGTACTCGTTATTAACTTCGTACCGGTGACGATGCCGTTCCGCCACTTCGGTCTCGCCATAGGCCTGAGCAACCTGTGAACCGGGAACCAGATTAGCTGTGTACAGACCCAAACGCATGGTTCCGCCCAAATCACCTGCGCCTTCCACAAATTGCTTTTGTTCTTCAATCGTGGCAATGACCGGCATTGTTGTCTGCGGGTCAAACTCGGTTGAGGATGCATCAGAAAGATTCAAAACGTTTCGAGCGTACTCAATCACCATGGACTGCAGCCCCAGGCAAATGCCCAGAGTAGGAATCTTATGTTCACGAGCATATTTCAATGCGCCGATCTTGCCGTCTAGACCGCGAATACCGAAACCGCCAGGTACCAAAATGGCATCCATATCGTGCAGCTGATGGTCTGCGTCCTCATCAGTGGCGCATAGTCTGCGGCGACCCATTTGATATTGACCTTTGCATTATTTGCAAAGCCTCCAGCACGCAGAGCCTCGGAAACCGAGAGGTATGCATCGGGAAGATCGATATACTTACCCACGAGGGCAATGTTAACGTCGGCGGAGGGACGGTGTACCGCATCCAACAAACGATCCCACTGCGTGAAATCTGGCTCAGGGGCAGTCATGCCGAAGTATTCCAGAATATAATCGTCGAGCTTCTGGGAATGAAGGGTTTTGGGAATATCGTAGATGCTGGGGGCATCGGGACATGAGATAACGGCGGCAGTATCAACATCGCAGGCGTTACCGATTTTGGCGCGGTGCGATTCCGGAACATCACGCTCACAACGCAGAATCAAGCCATCGGGCAGGATACCCAAACCACGTAATGCTGCAACGGAATGCTGAGTAGGCTTCGTTTTGAGTTCGCCGGAAGGGCCGATAAAGGGCACCAAAGATACGTGGAGAAAAAACACGTTCTGACGTCCAACGTCACGGCGTACTTGGCGTGCCGCTTCCATAAAGGGCAGCGATTCAATATCGCCTACCGTACCGCCAATTTCGGTGATGATGATATCGGGCGCGTTTTCGATTTCGGCGGCGTAACGCATACGTGCTTTGATTTCATCAGTGATATGAGGAATAACCTGCACGGTATCGCCTAAATATTCTCCGCGACGTTCTTTGCGATAACGGTCGAGTACACCTGACCGGTTGTAACGTTAGCGGATTGGTCAAGGTTCTCATCAAGAAAGCGTTCGTAATGCCCAATATCAAGGTCTGTTTCAGCACCATCGTCAGTTACAAAGACTTCGCCGTGCTGGAAAGGGTTCATGGTACCGGGATCTACGTTAAGGTACGGGTCAAATTTCTGCATCGTGACCGATAGACCACGAGAACGTAGAATCTGACCGAGAGAAGAAGCTGAAAGACCTTTACCGAGAGAAGAAGCAACACCACCCGTAACAAAGATTTGGCGGGTTACTTTACCGTTAGCGGACGCGTTAAGAGCGTTATTATTTTCATTCACCACGGAATTCAAGCTTACCATTTTCTTTTCCCCTATCCAATAGAACACTAACGGACGAGAGCTTTTCTCTTCCCTAGATTTAATGAGCTCTTTCCCGTATTTCGCGCAGTTTTTACGCCATAATAAACGCTTCTATCTACCGCTGAATACGGTGTTGCACCGCAACGGTCTCTAGAAATATCTGCGACCCAATACTACCGAATATCCTTGGAATGCTCCTCAGATATATCAGCTATGACCGTTGTCTTTTCAGCACCTGTTTACTCAAGCTGACCCCCTGCGCGTAAAAGCTCCCGCGCGTGTTCTTGGGCTGCTTCCGACTGATCGTGTCCGGCGAGCATACGAGCGAGTTCTACAACACGCTCTTGGTCAGAAAGTACCTGTACTTTCGATAACGATGCGTCATCATTTTTAAGGACCAAAATATGCTGATCCGCGAAAGCCGCGACCTGTGGTAGGTGAGTTACCACCAAAACTTGTACATGCTGGGCAAGCATTGCAAGCCTGCGACCAATCTCAATAGCAGCCTTACCGCCAACGCCCGAATCTACTTCGTCAAAGATAAAGGTGGGTACCGGATCCACTTCCGCCAGCACAACCTCCAACGCAAGCATTACGCGTGAAAGCTCACCTCCAGAGGCGCCTTTCCCAAGTGGACGAGGGGTTGCCTCACGATGCGGAGCAAGCATAAAGGTCACTGTGTCACGACCATGAATTGAAAATTTATCTGCCTCGGCAACTTCAACAACAAGAGAAGCATTCGGCATGGCAAGCGCGGTTAGTTCTTCACTAACAGAATCCGCCAAACGCGAAGCGGCTTCTTGACGCGCTTTCATAAGCTGAGCTGCCTGCTCTCCTAAAGCCTGACGCAGGTCGGTGAGCTCTTGTTCCAGAGATTCCTGTCGCGCTGGATCATCAACAAGGCGAGTCAGGCGTTCACGAGATTCTTCAGCCCACTCAAGGACTTCCGCAATATCTGCACCATATTTTCGCGTCAAATTTTTCAGCTGCGCACGACGCTCCTGTACCTGCGCTAGGCGTTCAGACCCTTCAGAATCTAACGAGGTCGAATAGGTAGAAATATCGGTGGCAACATCAGTCGCCAGAACTAAAAGTTCGTTAACCCGTTGAGCTAAATTCTCTATATCGCTATCGGCATCGGCTTGTCCCAAAAGAGATGTATGTGCCGCGTCCAGAAGGCTCAGTACATTTGCCTCTGTGTCTTCCGTATATTCGCTGCCAGACAGCGCCGCCGCTGCAACGTCGGTTGCGGTACGAAGCGCCTCAACATTCATCAGTTTGATGCTTTCGTTCTTGAGTGCTTCATCCTCGCCTATTTGCGGGTTTACAGAGTCTATTTCTTCAAGCGCCCCCTGCAAGCTTGCGCCTCTAATGCTCGTGCACGAGAATTCTCACGAACCTCTTTATATTCAGCGGCTGCGACTCGGTACCGCTCATAGGTATGCTGGTACTTCTCCAACAGGTCAAAAAGCTTTTCGCCGGCATAAAGGTCTAATGCACGACGTTGCTCGCTGGCAGACTTGAGACGCAATTGATCTGACTGACCGTGCACAGCTACAAGAGTTTGCCCAATATCTGAAAGCTTACCGACAGGCGCGGTGCATCCTCCTACATGTGCCCGAGAACGCCCAGAAGCATTAACGGTGCGAGCTAAGAGAAGTTCGCTTGTTTTTTCATCTACCGGGTCAGCTGTTCCACCCACTTCTTCCGCGAGAGTCAAAGCCTTATGTTCTTGAGGTAGGCGCACGATGGCTTCCGCTAAGGCGCTCTTTGCCCCTTGACGCACACTTGCAGCATCACTACGTGCCCCAAGAAGCATACCAAGCGCCGTAACGACCATAGTTTTACCGGCACCAGTTTCACCTGTTAGAACCGACAGCCCGGGCTGCAAGGGTAATCGAGCATCAGTAATAATGCCCAAGTCCCGAATATGGATTTCTTCAATCACGATGCGTCTACCTTAAAGTCCTTACCGCATAGGGGCTGGAGTCGTGCCACATACGCGAGCTATGTGCGGCTCTATTGCACTGACCGACTTCCTGTTGGAGCACCCCAAACATTCGGTTTCCGTGTGAGTACCAGATATAAATCAATGAGGATCTTGCGAGCTGTTTTTTTCACCGATAGTGGCATCGCACACCTCACGCTCCTTCTCAGAGGTTGGGCCTCGCCATCCTCGAATAGGCAGAGCAAACTTACGAACCAGCCGTTCAGAGAACGGGGCGGGGTGGATACGTGCCAAAAGCACTGGTTTTTCAGATTTACGCACCTCAATGCGGGAACCGGGCAGCAGATCATTCATACGTCGTCCATCGCACCACAACACACCGGATGCACCATGAGCCATCATTTCAACAGCTACCATAGAAGACGGAGATGCTACTAGCGGTCGTGCAAAAAGGGCATGGGCTGAAAGCGGCACCAATAATATAGCTTCTACCTCAGGCCAGACTACCGGTCCCCCACCTGAAAATGCGTATGCGGTGGATCCCGTGGGCGTACCTATCACCACACCATCACAGCCAAATGTGCTTATTGGCTTACGATCTACCTCAATGATGACCTCAATCATCTTCTCGCGGTTGCCTTTTTCAACGCTTACTTCATTAAGCGCCCAATCCGTATGAACACGTTTCTCCTCGTGCCATACTTCAATGTCGATTGCCATACGCTCTTCGACCGCATACTCGCTCTTGACGATGCGGTTTACAGTTTCTTGCAGATCACTTTCTTCCGATTCCGCTAAGAATCCTACGTGTCCCAGATTCACGCCGATCAGCGGAATGCTTGTATGTCGCACCATTTCTGCAGCACGCAGGATAGAACCGTCACCGCCGAGGACCATACCAAGCTCAATATCAATAAGCGCAACACTCTCATGCACCACCTGCACAGGCACCGGATCGTCCCAATTTTCCGTCAAGGCTTCCAGATCAGAACGGTTCATCACGGGCACTAGACCTGCACGATGCAGCTGTTTACACGCCTGGCGGGCTGCATCCCGTGCTTCTTTGCGGCCAGTATGCGCAAAGACTAGAATTTTACGATTTTCTGTTATTGACACGTTCTACCCTCCTCACAGCAGGCATTATTTGCGAATTATCCCACGACTACTTCTTTAGTATAGCCGAATTTCCCATTATACTGGAACATATTTTCTAGAATATTATTTCGATAAAAAGATTTGTTTGCTATTTCTGCTTCTTGCACCATAAGAAAAATTCGACGTTACCATCTTGCCCGGGTAAGGGGCTTGCACAGTATCTATCACGCGAAGACCACATGATTGAGCCGAGTCTTGCACCTTACGCACGGCGAAAGAATGTGCTTGAGGATCTGTAACCACTCCTGCACGCCCAATTTGATGTTTTCCTACTTCAAATTGTGGTTTCACCATGAGCACTAAGTCCCCATCTTCCTCGGTCACCTGCGCAAGAGCATCTATGACTAACGTCAACGAGATAAATGATAGGTCAGAGACAACTAGGGAAACTAAGCCCCCAATATCCTCTGGAGTTAGATAACGCACATTAAGACCTTCATAAGCATCAACTCGAGGATCCATGCGCAAAGACTCAACAAGTTGACCGTGACCCACGTCAACTGCTGCAATATGTGAAGCCCCACGGCGCAAGAGTACGTCGGTAAATCCTCCGGTAGAGGCACCTGCGTCCAGACAACGACGACCGGCTACAGTTATGTGCGTAAAAATATCTAAGGCACCAGCAAGTTTATGCCCGGCACGACTCACATATTCTGTAAGAGGGCTTTCTTGTACCAGTACATCATCGTCACGATGTACAGGCTGCGATGCCTTATACACAATTTTTCCATTAACACTCACGCACCCGGCATCAATAAGTTTTGCCGCTAAAGTACGAGATGCAGCAAGCCCATGCTCGGCAAGAAATTTATCGAGCCGCACCTAGGAGTTCTCCCCGGGTTCTCGGGAGAAACGTACATTATCTTCGAGGTTATCAACTAAGGTTCCATAGGCCCGAATACGCTCTACAGGATCCATCGCTAAAACAGCCTGCAGCTGTGTTTCAAACTCCTGGTAATCAGCTTCTTCAAGGGACTCATGGCTATCAGCATTTTCTGTAGAGTTTTGTTGTTTCTTACCCATAAGTTAAACCTCGGGAAGGCCTGAATATTCGGGGTCACAGCCTGCTCCGGATGCGCCGCCCACCAGGCAGCGCAGGCTACGCGCCAGGCTTCTGCTTCCGCATCGCTGCCGGAAAAGCCCTCTGGCGCGAAAGAGCCTTGGACGGTTAAATAGATATTATTTCCCTGTACCTTGGCAGTCCATGATGGTCCATGCGCTGTAATCGCGTGGTCCTCATGGAGAATTTCGATCTGCGGATATGGTTCGAAGAAATCATCAAGAGTGCGCAAAATATACGTGGGACGTTGTTCAGGGACCACCGATATAACATCCTGATATGTCTGCACGCCGGTCAGCACAAGTGCACCCGCCATATGAGCTTTGTTGGCTCCCAGAATATCGGTGTCAAGGCGGTCCCCTACAATAACGGGCTTTGAGGCTTTTACTGATTGAGCCGCAGTCTCAAAAATAGCGGCTTCAGGTTTTCCGGCTACCATCGGAGTACGACGTGCCGCAATACCCACCGCCGCTACTAAAGAACCGTTACCGGGTGCTTGCCCTCGTTCCTTAGGAATAGTTTGGTCTGTGTTCGTGGCAACCCATAAGATGTTCTGATCAGCGAGAGTGTACGCTGCCTCTGCCAAATCTTCCCAGCTGAGTTGCGGGTTAAAACCCTGAACCACGGCAACAGGGCTGTCGGACTGTGATGATACAGGCTCCAACCCGACAGCCCGCAGACAATCTGCTAAAGCTTCAGTACCGGTAACCAGAATTTTAGACCCGGCGGGCACATGTTGAGCCAATAAAGCCGCGCCAGCCTGGGCAGAACTGACAACACGTTCCGCCTGCGTGCGCACGCCTAAATCTTGCAGGTGAGTCGCTACAGATTCTACGGAGCGCGAGGCATTATTAGTCACAAAGACGACGGGAACCCCACTGCTTTCAGCGCGGTTTAAGGCTTCTGGCGCTCCCTCAATAGCGTAGGGTCCAGCGTATACTACCCCGTCGAGATCTGAAAGTAAGGCATCGTACTGAGCTAGTAGGGGTTCGCTCGTCATAATGTTCAATTCTTTCTGGTTATAGACAAAGCAAGTAGCCTCAGGCGAGGAACAGATAGTTTCTACTGCTCTGTTTCATTTTGGGAAGGCTTCGTTTCATATTCAGAAGATGCAACCGCCAAGTTCTTTGACTTGTCAGAACTATATGCCTCTTCCTTCTCTAGCTGTGTTCCCTCGTCAGTATTGCTTTGTTGTTCGAGGTCTTCTAGCACAGGTTCCTCAGGTTCAAAGAGCTCGGATTCACCATAAATATCGAAAATCTCAGGCTCAGCGAACTCACCCTGTCCCAAAGCGGCTTCGGCCCTGAACGCGAGGCGTGCCCACTGCTCTGCTTCCTGACTTCGTCCTGCATTATCTAGAGCCTCGGAATATGCTGTGAAGAGTCGAGGGCTGTATTCGAAAGCACGTTTTGGGTTTAGCTGCGGAATTTGAAGGGCCGATATCGCTTGCGATTTTTGCCCTGATCTGCATATATCCCAGATTCAACAATGGCGAGTTCAACGCGAACCTGGGCAGGAAGCTCTTCGCGTTTAGCTTCCTCTATCATGTCAAGAGCTTTAGAAATACGGTTAAGAGCGCGCTCACAGTCTACGAGGAGCGCAAGATGATCCAGAGAGCCGCTTATGCGACGATGCGTACGTAATTCGCGTAATGCTAGTTCGTAATCTTCAGCGACATATGCGGCGACACCTACAGCTTCACGTACCGCAGAAATACGTCCTGCGCTTCGAGACGCAGCAACAGCATGCTCAAGCGCGAACTGGGGATCAAGCTCCAGATATCGTCCAGTCATAACAAGATGTTTTGCAACGGTAGCGGCATTCCTAGACTCAAGCGCGCGAAGCTGACGGCTTGTAGCACTGTCTAATTCACGACCTGTTACATCACTGTCAATCTCAGGCGCCTTTGGCTTGGCAGGACGATAACCCGCCCGACCGTCAACAGATCGCACGTTCTCCTGAGACTCTGCCTTATACGCGTGCTGCCTAGGTGACTTACTCCGAAAACCGAAACGATGCGATTTATGCGGGTTTTTCAAGTCGTTTCGGCGTCCTCCATCGCTATCCTTATGATTTGCCCCAGCCCCATCAGAATGTTGAGCGTTACTGTGGTAGTTGCTCTTCTGGGAGTTTTTCGCAGTGGAAGCACCAATAGCACCCTGCTTATTTTTAGACTGGGGGGTCTCAGACATGAATCTCCTCAAAGGGGAAGGCGGGATCAGACACAGAATCTTCGCTACAAATTATGGAAGATAATCTCAGGGTGCTAAATGCACCTTTTATATTCTAGTACAGGTTGGCATAGACCGATACCCTAGAGATACTAGATCACAAGATAGCTTTGTCTTCTGCATCTACTCGTAGAAGGCGGGCTACCGGGTTGGGGTTGTTTGGTAAAACCACCGTTAAACACAAAAAGCATGGGCAAAAGCTCCCCACAGGAAACCCCCACCCATACTTACCTCTAAACAAAATTATTATTGCGGCAGCCATCTACTCTCCCACACCCACCAAGATGCAGTACCATCAACACCATAGGGCTTAGCTCACCAGGTTCGAAAAGGATACTGGGCGTTTCCCCCAAGCTATCACCACCGCAAAACCACCAAACAACAACCCACCCCACAAAAACGGGGCCCAGGCTTGTTGTTTCAAAACTATACAGCGAACGCAAACAAACAACTTACTAGTGTGAATAAGTCTTCGGCCTATTAGTACCAGTCAACTCCACGCCTTACAACGCTTCCATACCCGGCCTATCAACCTCATCATCTCTAAGGAGCCTCACACACCCAAAGGGTGCCAGGAGAACTCATCTCGAAACAGGCTTCCCGCTTAGATGCCTTCAGCGGTTATCCCTCCCGAACGTAGCCAATCAGCCATGCACCTGGCGGTACAACTGACATACCAGAGGTTCGTCCGTCCCGGTCCTCTCGTACTAAGGACAGCCTTTCTCAATTCTCCAACGCGCGCAGCGGATAGGGACCGAACTGTCTCACGACGTTCTGAACCCAGCTCGCGTACCGCTTTAATGGGCGAACAGCCCAACCCTTGGGACCGACTCCAGCCCCAGGATGCGACGAGCCGACATCGAGGTGCCAAACCATGCCGTCGATATGGACTCTTGGGCAAGATCAGCCTGTTATCCCCGAGGTACCTTTTATCCGTTGAGCGACAGCGCTTCCACAAGCCACTGCCGGATCACTAGTCCCGACTTTCGTCCCTGCTCGAGTCGCCACTCTCACAGTCAAGCTCCCTTGTGCACTTACACTCAACACCTGATTGCCAACCAGGCTGAGGGAACCTTTGGGCGCCTCCGTTACACTTTAGGAGGCAACCGCCCCAGTTAAACTACCCATCAGGCACTGTCCCTGAACCAGATCATGGCCCGAAGTTAGACATCCAGATTGACCAGAGTGGTATTTCAACAACGACTCCACCACCACTAGCGTGACAGCTTCACAGTCTCCCACCTATCCTACACAAGCCAACCCAAACACCAATACCAAACTATAGTAAAGGTCACGGGGTCTTTCCGTCCTGCTGCGCGAAACGAGCATCTTTACTCGTACTGCAATTTCACCGAGTTCATGGTTGAGACAGTAGGGAAGTCGTTACTCCATTCGTGCAGGTCGGAACTTACCCGACAAGGAATTTCGCTACCTTAGGATGGTTATAGTTACCACCGCCGTTTACTGGGGCTTAAATTCTCAGCTTCGCCCACACAGGGCTAACCAATCCTCTTAACCTTCCAGCACCGGGCAGGAGTCAGTCCGTATACCTCGTCTTACGACTTCGCACGGACCTGTGTTTTTTTGATAAACAGTCGCTTCCCCCTGGTCTCTGCGACCCCTACACGCTCCCCACCGCACGGGCAGATCACGCTCAGGGCCCCCCTTCTCCCGAAGTTACGGGGGCATTTTGCCGAGTTCCTTAACCATGATTCTCTCGATCGCCTTAGTATTCTCTACCTGATCACCTGTGTCGGTTTCGGGTACGGGCAGCTAAAACCTCACGCCGATGCTTTTCTCGGCAGCATAGGATCACCAAATCCCCCACAAACAAGGGGTCCCATCACGTCTCAGACACACAACCGGCGCATTTAACAACCAGTCATCCTACACGCTTAGACCACGACAACCACCGCGTGGCTTGGCTACCTTCCTGCGTCACACCTGTTAACACGCTTACCTCCAAAGCTTGGGTCCCACACACCCCACAACACCACAAAGAAAAACTTCATGACACCGTGATCGGCATGGTTAGCATCACAATATCAGTATGGACGGTCCTTCACTGGTACGGGAATATCAACCCGTTCTCCATCGACTACGCCTGTCGGCCTCGCCTTAGGCCCCTGACTAACCCAGGGCAGATTAACTTGACCCTGGAACCCTTGATCATCCGGCGCACGGGTTTCTCACCCGTGATTCGCTACTCATGCCTGCATTCTCACTCCCACACAATCCACCACACACTCCCGTGGCAGCTTCACCTCGTGCAGGACGCTCCCCACCCAACCAGCCACAAAGACTGATTGCCACAACTTCGGCGGTGTACTTGAGCCCCTGCTACATTATCGGCGCAGAATCACTTGACCAGTGAGCTATTACGCACTCTTTTCAAGGATGGCTGCTTCTAAGCCAACCTCCTGGTTGTCTCAGCAACTCCACATCCTTTCCCACTTAGCACACGCTTAGGGGCCTTAGTTGATGGTCTGGGCTGTTTCCCTCTCGACAATGAAGCTTATCCCCCACTGTCTCACTGCTACACTCTCACTTACCGGCATTCGGAGTTTAGCTAACGTCAGTAACCCTCGCGGGCCCATCGGCCATCCAGTAGCTCTACCTCCAGCAAGAAACATGTAACGCTGCACCTAAATGCATTTCGGGGAGAACCAGCTATCACAGAGTTTGATTGGCCTTTCACCCCTATCCACAGCTCATCCCCCCAGTTTTCAACCTAGGTGGGTTCGGTCCTCCACACGCTCTTACACGTGCTTCAACCTGGCCATGGATAGATCACTCCGCTTCGGGTCTAGATCCTGCCACTACAACGCCCTATTCAGACTCGCTTTCGCTACGACTACCCCACACGGGTTAACCTCGCGACAAAACACTAACTCGCAGGCTCATTCTTCAAAAGGCACGCCACCACCCCACACAAAAGGGGGGCTATAACGGCTTGTAAGCACACGGTTTCAGGTACTATTTCACTCCCCTCCCGGGGTACTTTTCACCATTCCCTCACGGTACTGATCCACTATCGGTCATCAGGAAGTATTTAGACTTACCAGGTGGTCCTGGCAGATTCACACGAGATTCCACGAGCCCCGTGCTACTCGGGACATTGTCAACGCACACACAACACTTTCAACTACGGGACTCTCACCCACTACGGTCGACCATTCCAAGCCAGTTCGCCTACCATCATGCACTACGCCGGTGACCAGTTAGAACCACCACAACAACTCCCACAACACCCATGATGCAACACCTAACCGCTATCACACACCACAGGTTTAGCCTCATCCGCGTTCGCTCGCCACTACTAACAGAATCATTATTATTTTCTCTTCCTGCGGGTACTGAGATGTTTCACTTCCCCGCGTTCCCCCCCAACTGGCCTATACATTCAACCAGCGGTCACCCACCAAAACGATGAGCGAGGTTTCCCCATTCGGAAATCCTCGGATCCACGCCCAGTTATCGGCTCCCCGAGGCTTATCGCAGATTCACACGTCCTTCATCGGCTCCTGATGCCAAGGCATCCACCGTGTGCCCTAACAACTTACACACAATCAAGAAAAAGAAGAATCAAGAAACCACACAACCGTGCAGTTCCCAGAAGATGCTCGCGTCCACTATATAGTTCTCAAACAACAAACCACACCAACACCAACACCGAGAACAAACCCAGCACCAGCACCAGCCAGTCACCAATTCAGACCACACCTAGCGTGCAACCCGAAAACCCAAGAACGCACCCGAACAACACAACAATAATGATGACGTATACACAACACCGTGAAACAAAAACAAACAACAAAAAAAGGGGCTGACATTCCACCCATGAGCAAACCACCCACCCGACACTCGCGAGCAGCATGGCCAACCAAACAATAGTTGAGCTCCTTAGAAAGGAGGTGATCCAGCCGCACCTTCCGGTACGGCTACCTTGTTACGACTTAGTCCCAATCGCCAGTCCCACCTTCGACGGCTCCCCCCACCAGGGTTAGGCCACCGGCTTCGGGTGTTACCAACTTTCGTGACTTGACGGGCGGTGTGTACAAGGCCCGGGAACGTATTCACCGCAGCGTTGCTGATCTGCGATTACTAGCGACTCCGACTTCATGGGGTCGAGTTGCAGACCCCAATCCGAACTGAGACCGGCTTTTAGGGATTAGCTCCACCTCACAGTATCGCAACCCTCTGTACCGGCCATTGTAGCATGCGTGAAGCCCAAGACATAAGGGGCATGATGATTTGACGTCATCCCCACCTTCCTCCGAGTTGACCCCGGCAGTCTCCCTATGAGTCCCCACCATCACGTGCTGGCAACATAGAACGAGGGTTGCGCTCGTTGCGGGACTTAACCCAACATCTCACGACACGAGCTGACGACAACCATGCACCACCTGTATACCAGCCCCGAAGGGAAAACGCCATCTCTGACGCAGTCCAGTATATGTCAAGCCTTGGTAAGGTTCTTCGCGTTGCATCGAATTAATCCGCATGCTCCGCCGCTTGTGCGGGCCCCCGTCAATTTCTTTGAGTTTTTAGCCTTGCGGCCGTACTCCCCAGGCGGGGCACTTAATGCGTTAGCTACGGCGCGGAAAAACGTGGAATGTCCCCCACACCTAGTGCCCAACGTTTACGGCATGGACTACCAGGGTATCTAATCCTGTTCGCTCCCCATGCTTTTCGCTTCTCAGCGTCAGTTACAGCCCAGAGACCCTGCCTTCGCCATCGGTGTTCCTCCTGATATCTGCGCATTCCACCGCTACACCAGGAATTCCAGTCTCCCCTACTGCACTCTAGTTAGCCCGTACCCACTGCAAAACCAGGGTTAAGCCCCAGCCTTTCACAGCAGACGCGACCAACCGCCTACAAGCTCTTTTACGCCCAATAATTCCGGACAACGCTCGCGCCCTACGTATTACCGCGGCTGCTGGCACGTAGTTAGCCGGCGCTTTCTGCACCTACCGTCACTTTCGCTTCTTCGATGCTAACAGAGGTTTACAACCCGAAGGCCGTCATCCCTCACGCGGCGTCGCTGCATCAGGCTTGCGCCCATTGTGCAATATTCCCCACTGCTGCCTCCCTGTAGGAGTCTGGGCCGTGTCTCAGTCCCAGTGTGGCCGGTCACCCTCTCAGGCCGGCTACCCGTCGTCGCCTTGGTAAGCCATTACCTCACCAACAAGCTGATAGGCCGTGAGCCCATCTAAAACCACTCCATAACGCTTTCCACCAACACCCCATGCGGAGATTGGTCGTATCCGGTATTAGACCCAGTTTCCCAGGCTTATCCCAGAGTCAAAGGTAGGTCACTCACGTATTACTCACCCGTTCGCCACTAATCCACCCTAGCAAGCTAGGCTTCATCGTTCGACTTGCATGTGTTAAGCACGCCGCCAGCGTTCGTCCTGAGCCAGAATCAAACTCTCCGTTACAAAAACAAAAAGCAAACGCATGATCCCATAACTCTCAAAAAAAACAATGAACTACTGACAAAACAAAAAACAATCAGGACACAAAACACCAGGCACACCAACGCACCCCATACTCTGCGCCCCACACGAATGTCCCAACCAGCAGACACCACAACAAAATTTTTCAGAACTACAAGACCACACCAAAAAACATGACCTCAATAAGATCAAAAAACATATACGGTATCAACCCCGCACACCAACACCCCCACTACGAGGGCACCAGCGCACTGTCACAACATCCCGTTTCACCAATACACATCATCACAACACAACACACAGTTGTGCCTAAAACGTATTGAACAAAGCACACTCTTGAGTTCTCAAACAACACACCACACCAACAACAACACACAATTAGAGTCATCATCAGCCGGTCATCACATGATAAATCACCGCAACCAACCCCACCCGGATCACAACCAGAAATGAAGTCCTCGCCGCGGCGACTCATACAACTATACACACCCACACCCACCACCGCAACCCAGTGGGTGATGAGATAGAACACTCACAAAAACACTAGTCAGATATCTATAAATTCTACAGTGCTGGTTGGGGGTGCGAAAGACCCCGAAGCTATGAAGCTCTTCACTGTTCTTAAAAAGCGCGTATTCCCGTCATGCCACCTCAAAAACTCGAATCGCTAAAATATTCTTTTCTCTTTAGGCCGCCGCACTGAAGATATAAATGAAGGGTTCCCATACATCGAACTGTGTGGAAACCCTTCAAGATCCTGTGGTAAACGGGAATAGTAAACCCTATACTACGGTAATCGCGCCCTGGTTTTTCTTGCCCCGACGCACGATTGCATACTTACCGTGCAAAAGCTGCTCAGATGAGATCAGGGCATCTTCACCTTGAACCTTCACACCATTGACAGATGCGCCGCCTTCTTTCAGGATACGTCGCGCCTCAGACTTGGAAGAGGCAAAACCAAGCTCCGTAAGCGCAGTAATCAGATCCAGCCGATCCGAAGAGAGCTCAACCGAAGGCAGCTCATCCATTACAGCCTGAAGAGTGCTCTCGTCCAAGGACGCAAAGTCTCCCTTGCCAAAAAGAGCTTCCGAAGCCGCTATGGCCTGTTCCGTAGGCTCAACACCGTGAACAAGGGTCGTAACCTCATAAGCAAGCCGTTTCTGTGCTTCACGCTTGTACGCTTCGGCTTCGACCTTATGCTCGTATTCGCCAATCTCCGCACGAGTCAAGAAAGTGAAGACCTTCAAACGATCTATTACATCCGCATCAGCGGTATTAAGCCAGAACTGGTAAAAAGCATATGGAGAACACATCTCGGGGTTCAGCCAAATTGCGTTGCCTTCACTCTTACCAAACTTCGTGCCATCAGAGTTTGTAATCAGAGGGGTTCCAATAGCATGAACGGTTTTTCCCTCGACCTTGCGAATCAGCTCGGTGCCGCTGGTGAGATTACCCCACTGGTCAGAACCACCGGTTTGCAAAGTGCATCCGTACTGACGGTTAAGCTCAAGATAATCTAAGCCCTGCAAGATTTGGTACGAGAACTCAGTGTAAGAAATACCTTCTTCAGAGTTTAGGCGTTTAGCAACAATTTCTTTCTTGACCATCGTACCCACACGAAAATGCTTACCAATATCGCGCAAGAAATCGATAGCCGAAAGCTGCCCGCCCCAATCCAAATTATTCACCATACGAGCCGCATTCTCGCCCTCAAACGAAAGAAAACGCTCAATCTGAGACCGTAGAGATTGAACCCAATCAGCAACGACTTCTCGGGAGTTAAGTACGCGCTCCGATGTCTGCCGGGGGTCTCCGATCAGACCAGTAAAACCGCCCACCAGACCTAGGGGATAGTGCCCGGCAAGTTGCAGACGACGCATTACCAAAAGCTGCACAAGGTGCCCCAAATGTAAGGATGCGGCGGTAGGGTCGTACCCGGTATAGAATGTAAGCTTTTCATCGCTCAATGCTTTTTCAAGTACCTCTTCGTCAGTACTCACATGCACGAGTCCGCGCCATTTGAGCTCCTGCCAGATGTTCTCGAACGTGTCGTCATTGTGCTGCGCATTAAGGATGTCGGCAGACATGGTTCTCTATGTTCTCCGTTCCATGACATACGGTGTAAAAATATTTGATGCGCAGAATACAGCCTGCACATAGTAAGTACACCCAGGATTGATAGTTATAGCCTAGCACTACGTCGCTACCTGCGATACATGCCAACACTACTTACGGGTCTACTTTACGACTGGGCAGATCCGGCTGCTTCAGCACCTAGACCTGCGGGCATTGAGGTTCCTACCAGATGAAGCCGCTGTGTGGGGCGAGTCATTGATACATATAGATCACCTACAGCACCTTGTGCATCGTCAAGAAGCTGCTGCGGTTCCACGATGATGACAACATCAAACTCAAGCCCTTTAGCTTCCCAAGGAGTCAAAACAAGAACCTGATTTTCGACGGCGTCCTCAGCGGTTCCTGTACGATCCGCATGTGTTTCCATAACTGCACGCGCCACCTGTGTGTACTGGGCGGGGGAACAGACTACTCCGATAAGAGCCCCATCTCCTAGGGCAACCTCATCACTCACGCGCTGGACAGTCTCAGCAACCACGTGTTCCTGGGGCACCCGATGGATAAAAGGTGCCCATTGTCCTTCACGCACAGCACGAGGTGCTGACACTTCATACCCGGCTTCGCGTGCAACGGCGACCGCCGCATCCGCAATTTGTGCCGGGGTACGGTAGTTAATCGTCAATTCATCAAGAGTAAACCGTTCCCCCACAAAAGGTTCAAGAGCCTGAGACCACGATGAAGCGGCAGAGGCTGAAGACGCCTGCGCAATATCTCCCACTACCGTAAACGATTTCATGGGGCATCGTCGCATCAGCAAACGCCATTGCATAGGCGAAAGCTCTTGCGCTTCATCCACAACAATATGCCCATAGGCCCAGGTGCGATCCGCCTGTGCCGCAGCTGCAGCAGTCATACGATTGATACCTACCTCGTTGAGAGCGGCGATCTGCTCGGCCGTAACAACGCCGTCTGCACCAATATCGGCGAGTGTCTGATGCACATTCTCAAGTGCTTTTGACGCATTCTCAAGGTTAGCTCGATGCTCAGCCTCTGCGCGCGCTGCTGCTGCCCCGCACCCGTGACCCGGGAGAAATCACCGAGAAGCTCCGCAGCTTCATCCAGTAAAGGAACATCAGCCTCAGTCAAAGGAGCATCGGCAAGGCGTTTGAGAAGTTCCCTTTCTGCCTCAGTAAAATTCTGAGTTGCGGACTCTAGATATTGCTGTTTCGAGAACAGGGAACGCACCAGCGTTTCAGGTGAAAGCGGCATCCAGGCAAGGTTAAGAGCACGTCGTACATCCAAAGAAGCACGCACATCATCTTGTAAATAAGGGCGGTCCACAATGCGACCGGCGGCTTTATTAAGCTGATCGTCCAGCACGCTCGTCAGTTCCTTAGCAAAATTTTGACGAACGTCTCGCGAGCTTCATTATGTGGTTTTCCAGTAGCACGAGCCCGAGAACGTGCTGAACGTACCATCTGTGGAGTAAGAACAACATCAGTGCCCTCAACGTTGAGGCGCTGTTCCTGCTCAGGAACTTTTTGGCGATCTTCAACTGCTTTCTTGATTACCTCTACCATGCGCAAATCACCCTTAAGCGCAGCGATACGACGATCGTGCTCGGGTACAGCGCGAAGCCCAGGGTACAGTGTTGCCAAGGAAGCCATGACCACTCCGGTTTCGCCCAGAGAAGGCAGAACACGCTCAATGTACCACATGAATGAATGCGACGGTCCCACCACTAATACACCCGCTTTAGCGAGGCGTTCTCGATTTGTATACAGCAAATATGCCGCACGGTGCAGAGCAACTGCAGTTTTACCGGTACCCGGTCCGCCCTGAACAACCCGAACGCCGCGCAGTTCGGAACGAATAATCGCATCCTGCTCGGCTTGGATGGTCGCGACGATATCATTCATCCGCCCGGTACGTTTCTTATTTAAAGCCGCGAGAAGCGCACCTTCACCATGCAAAGTGTCGCTATCCTGAAGCAATTCGGAGTCGAACACCTCATCTTCGATGTTGGTGACGGTACGTCCCTCTAGCATCAGATGCCGCCGACGCCGAACCCCTAACGGATTAAACGCCGTAGCTTGATAGAACGTGCCGGCCTCGGGGGCACGCCAATCCATCAAAAGCCGCTTCTGGTCGCTATCCATAATTCCTAAACGGCCGATATACCGAACCTCATCGGCTCCGTCTTTTGTAAGGTCAAGACGGCCAAACAAGCCGCGCATCCACTGCGTTAAGCTGGGCCAGGCGATCTTCGTAATGGGTGGCAAAAGAGTCCCGTTCGGAACGGTTTTGATGCCCACCAACCGCCTGATTCTTGCGAACATCCGCGAGTTTTTGTGAGGTTTCTTCCCGTAAATCATCTAGTCGTGCATAGATTTTTGCAACATGTTCGCGTTCTTGGGCAAGCTGCTGCGCAAAGACACGTGTAGCAACATTCTCGGAAACATTCTTAGATGTTTCTGCGGGCATAAAAACTCCTTTAACGGCATAACGCCGATTAACTCACGATTTACGGCGATGCCGAAAACAGAGTATCTATTTTACAGGGTTATATGCACGCTCAAAAGCTATGTCTATGTGCTTTGAGGCAGGACGTTACTCAGAAACTACACTTAAAGTTTCTACTCGGTATTGCGCCAGAGCTTCACGCCCGCCCAAGCCTTTGAGCTCCAAGAGAGTGCCAATTCCTGCTACTTTCAGCTCCGCACGTTCAATAAGCTTCGCGGCAGCCATCAGCGTGCCACCGGTTGCCAAGATATCGTCGAGTAGAAGCACGCGGGTTCCCGGTGCGAAATCATGACTGTGAATCTCGATAGCTGCAGTACCATACTCAAGCTCATATTCTTCGCGGTATGTTTCACGGGGCAGCTTACCGGCCTTACGTACCGTCATAATGCCTTTGCCGGAGGCATAAGCAAGCGCTGAAGCCATAAGAAAACCACGGGCTTCTACACCAGCGACAACGTCATAAGTACCTTCAAAAAGCCGTGCTATCTCGTCAATAGATGCTTTAAAAACCTCAGCGTTTGCAAAGAGAGTGGTGACGTCGTAGAACAGGATTCCCTGATGTGGGTAATCCTGAATGGTTGCGCATGCCGCCGGAATAAGCTCTTGCATGGATGCGAGCGCAGAAACGTTCATTACTCTCTCTTTCGGAGGTCAGCGGGTTTTGGGATCAGTCGATGTATGTTCGCCGCAGAATTAATGCGGCACGGTGGCTTTGACAGCCTCAAGAATTCTACCTTTTTCGATAAACATGGCACGTAGTTCATGTTTAAGGATTTTTCCAGTGGGCCCCAACGGCATGGAATCTACAATTCGATAATGGCGCGGATACTTATAGGCAGCGAGTTTCTCACGCGCGAGAGTATCTAATTCTTGAATCAGCGATTCATCATCCTTGTGCCCGCGAGAGACGACAACAGCTGTAATCTCCTCGCCAACAAGCGCATCATCAAGACCAATAACGGCAACGGCTCGAACCTGCGGATGCGCTTGAAGAACATCCTCTATTTCACGAGGATAAACGGAATACCCATTACGCAGCACCATGTCTTTAATGCGGTCCACAATATAAATATTGCCGTTGTTATCCAGACGAGCTATATCTCCGGTGGCAAACCATGTACCGTCGAAAACCTCGTCCGTAGCCTGAGGGTTATTCCAGTATCCCGCCATGATATTTTCGCCCGAAACCCAAAGCTGCCCATGAGTTCCTGCAGGTAAAGATCGACCTTCATCGTCACGTATCTGCACCTGCACTCCCGGAAGCACACGTCCGACGGAGCCAGTTACGTGCCCAAACTGGGCCTGATTAAAACTGACAACTGGTGAGGTTTCGCTCAGCCCATACCCTTCATATATAGGACAGGAAATTAACGCATCAAATGCACTGTGCGCAGATGCGGGCAGGGGCGAGCCTCCAGAAATACCATATCGGATGCGTCCTTTCAGCTGGCGAGTGTTAGACGGGTTTTCTTCGAGTGCGGCTATAAGCGCAGCATACATACTGGGTACTGCTGCAAGAACCGTCACATCGGCTTGGTCGATGAGTTTGATTGCCTTTTCGGGAGTGAACCTTGGCAAAAGAGCGATGGTTGAACCAGCAGCGCATGCCGCGTTGAGGGTGACTGTTTGCCCAAATGCATGAAAGAGGTAAGCCACCAAAAATAATATCTTCAGCGGTAAATCCGAACACTTGAGCACAGCTTTGGGCATTACTCAGAATATTAGCGTGCGTTAGGGTCGCACCCTTGGGCTTTCCTGTGGTTCCCGAGGTATAGAGAATAAGCGCCGGGTCCGCCGGGCTTACGGGGCATAATTTGAGTTCTGATTCAGACGGATGGTCTGTTCCAAAGGGAGCTAATGAAGATTGAGGGTCTGCACTCGTGCCGCCTAATATCTCAAGATGCACGGTTCCGTCACACACGAGGGGCACTTGGTGTGCTTCCGCTGCTAGGCGGGTTCCTTCCCAGGCAAAGAGCACGGTAGCGCCGCTATCCTGCAGATGATGTTCAAGCTCGGCACCACTCAGCAGAGGGTTTAACGGAACACAGAGAGCACCGCTTGCCAGAATGCCATAGTATAGAGCGGGCATCAGGGGAACATTAGGCAAAGAGAGCGCTACTCGATCGCCTTCCTTCACACCACATTTTCGCAGATGTGTCTGTACCCGAGCCGCCGCCTGCCCCAGTTGTCGATATGTCACCGTAGCGATATTCGAGGAGGCTGAAAATACTAGCGCTGGAGTGTTCTCGTGTATGCGGCTTGCGAGCAGACGTGCAATATTGTGCGATATTGCCGGTTCAGGGGCGGAGGCATTCTCAACAGTAACGGGCATCGTTTCTTTATTCCTGTTGCATGTTCTTGCGTAGCATGAAAAAGCTCTAACTCGGGGTAGTGCTAACAGCACAATATGGCGTTTGTTTAGCCTTCTCCATTCTAAACCCGTCAATCTCAGGCAAAGTTTACAGCATACCTATAAACCGAGCTTTTTACCTGTCACATTTATTCAACAAATTTGTATTCTGATGAATTCATAATAGTATTTACGAATAAATCAAAATAAACGATAATCTCTCATGCAGGAAGCCTCCATGACCGATAACTTTTCAACATCATCTCAGGTCTCCCCCCGAACTAAAAGACCAAGAGCTCGAATTCCTCAATTCGATCTTCGACCTTGCCCGCAATAATAAGCCTATTGCGCTCCAGTCGCTCCTCGATCAAGGCATACCGGTAAATCTCACAAACTCCCACGGAGACACCCTCCTCATCCTTGCCGCTTACCATGAGCATGAAGAAATCGTGCGCGTTCTTCTCAAAACGGGCGCAGACCCAGATCGTCTCAATGACCGTGGGCAAACGGCGTTAGTCTGCGCGGTATTCCGCGATAACCTCACTATCTCTCAGTTGCTTCTTGATGCTGGCGCCAATGCGTCTTTAGGTACACAAACCCCTGCGGATGTTGCCCGGTTCTTCGACCTACCACGTATGCAAGAACTTCTTGCTACGGCAGCATCAACCGCTGAATAGCACAGAGGCAGTGGGAACAAACCATCACGTCTCAATTTTGCGCCCACCGCCTCGTGCAAACCATAGCTTTACACGGCATTCAACGTATCTGAATATTCAATAAAGTCTTTTATTAGTTTGTAGACCATGCCAAGAAACTAGCTGCAAGTTCCTGTCCACCAGCAGGATCGCGGGATATTACCATTACGGTATCGTCTCCAGCTATTGTGCCAAGAATTGCCTCTAAGCCGCTCTGATCGATAGAGGACGCTAGGAATTGCGCGGCACCGGGTGGGGTACGCAAAACCGCAATATTGCCCGAGCCTTCCGCCGTGATAAGCAGCTCTTTAAAGAGCGAAATCATGCGTGCATCGGGAGCTGCCCCTCCCCCACGACGCGCAGGATAGTTTGGAACAGCATATATGAGACCAGCGCCCTCATCACGAATACGTTCAGCACCAATTTCTACAAGATCACGTGAGAGCGTAGCCTGAGTAACTTTCATACCGTCATCAGTAAGATATTGCGCCAGCTCAGCCTGAGAACGTACACGGCGGGTCTGCAACAATTCCACGATACGTGCCTGACGCGCGATTTTTGTCGAGGGGAAAGGCATTTTGTCTTCTACTTCCTTCGGTTCCAACCACAGGTTGAGTCTAGTCACGGACCCCACGAGGTACCGCACCGCTTTCAATACTCAAAGATAATACATATACACATAATTATGCGACCTAAATATCGATTATGCGCAACTTTATTTGAAAACTTTTACGTTTCTAGCATACTTTGTGGACTTTATATCCTCTATTCCCGCATACAAAAGCGGAACCTGACCTCGCATATTCTACAAGGTCAGGTTCCGCCTACTACTGTGCTACTTTTGCCGCGACTCTACATCGTCCTGTGAAGATTCTTCCTCAACGATGTAGCCCTCATCGTCCTCTTCATAGTCGTCAGATTCCTCGAATCCGTCGACATCTACATAATCAACACGAGAGCGGCGATTAGACCATATGCCAAAGGCGCATCCACCGATCAACACAACAAGAGCTAGCGCAAAACTACCCCAGCCAACGAGGTACTGCTGACCTACACTGCCCTGCTCAATCGCTTTAACGCTTCCTTTTTCACCGGTACGCACAACCTCAATCTGGTGGTCAGAGGTCTCTGCGACTAAAGCACTTACCTCACGGGGGGAAATCCTGCGCATAGGTTCCAGTCTGCGTACCACGGAAATCGATATTTTCACCCGCATGGACCTCGTAGGTGTCCTTCAGGTTTGAGCGATATTTCATGCCGTCGATGCGGTTATCCTTCGGCAGATTACCCTTATATTGCGCTACATTCGAGTCTGTTTCTAAATCGGGGGTCAAATCAACGTAACTGCCTTCAATAACCCAGCTTTTGCCCTCGTATTCCGCGTCCTGATTCGCGGAGAAAAGCGCACGAACACCCACAACGCACAGAACGATTGCAACCACGATAGCCAGAAGTACGCTAAATACCGATACCCAGTTGATGTGGGGTCGTTCTTCGTAGTATTCATCGTCGGCATCGCTCATGCCGAAAAAATCATCCCTGGATTCTTCAGTACCCTCGTAATCGACGTCTTCGTATTCGTCATCACGCTGTGTCATGCGCTCTCCTTATCGTGTTTCCTGTACTAGGGTACCGGTGCCTTAGCCTTACGGAAAGTTAAGACGTGATAGAACCTTCACAGAGTGACGATTTTCTAACGCTCACCTACAGCTTGGCAAGTACATGACTCGTATGAATACATAGCTAACGCCCCTTCTGATCCGTGTAACGGCGAAGGGGCGCTAGCTATGAACTATGCCATAGTGCGTCTACACACGCGCCACAGCCCCAAAGCGTTCCGCGGCAACAGCAACCGCTGCCTCACGCGAAGCGCTTGCTTCTTCAGCAGTGAGCGTGCGATCAGGTGCTCGGAAGCGCATAGCAAACGCCAATGATTTTTTACCGCTCTCGACACCCTGGCCACGATAATCATCGAAGACTCGCAAATCTTCGAGCAATTCCCCGGCGCCATCACGAAGAGCCTGAGCTACCTCAGAAGCAGGAATATTCTCATCGACCACAAGAGCAACATCCTGAGTAGCTGCCGGATAACCGTAAATAGGCGATGCCTGAGGCACACCCCAGCGGGAAGCAAACAGTTCAGTAAAGTTCACCTCAAAAGCACAGGTACGTTCAGGGAGATTCTCGGTCTGCAGGAGCTTCGGATGCAGCTCGCCAGCATAACCGATAGTTTGTCCGTCCTGTGTGCGGAGCTGCGCGGTTCGTCCAGGATGGAATGCCTGATGGGTTCCTTGGGCAATCACAATCTCAACACCTAAAACATCCGCTATGAGGCGCGCCGCATCCAGCGCATCGCGCCAGTCATAGGCACGAGCCTGAGTGCCAGGCATTGGCTCGTGCTCAGCACCAGCAAACAGGCCACTAAAATACACAGGCTGCTCGGGGATACCCGCATTCAAATCCGCAAGAACCTCATCACTGGGCCGTTCACCCAAAGGAGGGATACTAGCGGACCCCTGTCGTTCACCAGGAATAAAAACGCGGCCAGCTTCAAAAATCTTCAAGTTTTTGAAACCGCGCGAGAGATTCCGCTGCAAAACCTCTGTTAAACCGGGCAGGAGCGAGCGACGCAGCCATCCCTCAGCAGAAGAAATTGGGTTCGCTAACCGTACCGAGTTCACTTTTTCGCCGGCGGTTGGCGAAGACCAAAGATTATTCGCTTCCTCCGAGACGAAGGGATAAGCGAAAACCTCGGTCAACCCAGCTGCCGCGAGCGCATTAGCAGCTCGCCGACGGGCGGCTTGTTCTGGGGTATATCCGTGACCTGCGGGAGCGACGGGTAGAGTGTACGGAATATTCTCGTATCCATCCAAACGAGCAATTTCTTCCGCTAGATCTTCCGGAGCCAGCAAATCATTACGCCACGAAGGAGCTTTTACGGTGTATCCCGTCGCGGTCGCCTCAACCTCACATCCTATTTCTGTGAGAGTATTGACGATCTGTTCGGGTGAGTACTCCACCCCGATACGGTTCGCCACGTAATCCCGGGGAAGGCCGATGACCACCGGCTCGCGAGAAATCACGACATCGGTCACCCCCGCATCTGCAACTCCTGCTGCGAGCTCGACAAGCAGCTCAACTGCACGCTGGGCAGCCGCTGGCTGAAGTTTCGTATCTACCCCGCGTTCAAAACGCTTAGACGCTTCAGAGATAAGCTTATGACGGCGCGCGGTACGCGCAATGGAAACTTCATCAAAGCGTGCCGCCTCAATCAGAATATTCTTTGTCTCGGTCGTGACCTCGGTAGAAGCACCACCCATGACACCAGCAAGGCCGATAACGCCAGAATCATCGGTAATCACAATGTCCTCTGGATGCAAGTCGCGTTCAACGCCGTCCAAAGTCGTCAGCTTCTCCCCTGCGACTGCTCGGCGCACCACGATTTCTCCCTGTACCTTATCGGCATCATAGAAGTGCAGCGGCTGACCAGTCTCAAGCATCACGTAATTGGAAATATCAACCGGCAGCGAGATAGAACGCACACCCGCTAAGCGCAAGCGTGAAGCCATCCACGTGGGTACTGGCGCGGTTGCATCCACACCATTAACCTGGCGCATGGTGAAGCGTACAGTTGCCGGGTTATCGTGACTTGGCGTGGAATCCTCTAGACGTACCGAGATGCCTTCAGAGTTAGCCTTGGGGGCGCGAGCGCCGTATTCCAGAACGAAGTCGTTAAAAGAAGTTCCGGTCGCATGCGCATATTCACGGGCAATACCGCGAATCGAAAACGCATATCCGCGATCGGGAGTCACATTAACCTCTGCTGCTTCGTCATGCAGACCCAAAAGTTCCAACGCATCGGAACCGAGGTCCGGGTCAAGACCCAGCGTAGAGAGCACCAAAATACCACCGTGATCTTCACCAATCCCCAGCTCTCGGGTAGAAGCAATCATACCGGCAGACTTATGTCCATAGGTTTTACGGGCGGTAATGGCGAAGTTTCCGGGCAGTACGGCGCCGGGAAGAGTTACTACGACTTTGTCGCCGACCTTGAAGTTATGGGCACCGCAGATAATACCCTGCACGCCGGATTCTTCAATGCCTTTGCCGGTGAGAGTCTGTGTTTGTCCTTCGGGAACTACGCGCACCTGGCACCAATTCACGGTCTTGCCGTTGGAGTGAGTTTCGGGCTCCAGTGAAAGCACCTGACCGACCACGATGGGGCCGGAAATCTCATCGGTAGGACGATGCACATCCTCTTCCTCTAGACCTACCTTCACGAGAGTTGCAAGAACGTCCTCAGCCGAAGCATCCTCGGGGACAGGCGCAAATTCGCGCAGCCATGATAGGGGTATACGCATAGTGTCTAAATCTCCATCCCGAACTGTTCAGAGAAACGGATATCGCCCTCAATCATGTCGTGCATATCAAGGACATTATTACGGAACATGAGGGTACGCTCAATACCCATGCCGAACGCAAAACCCGAATATACATTGGGGTCAATGCCTGCGGCACGTAAAACATTGGGATGCACCATGCCGCAACCGCCCCACTCAATCCACTGGGGCCCGCCTTTCGCGTGGGGGTGCCATAGGTCGAGCTCTGCAGAAGGTTCCGTGAAGGGGAAGAAGTTCGGACGCAAACGAATCTTCGCTTCTTCACCGAACATTGCACGCGCCATATATTCGAGAGTTCCCCTTCAGATCAGCCATGGTCAGTCCCTTATCGACTGCCAAGCCTTCAATCTGATGGAATACCGGGGTATGCGTAGCGTCAAGCTCATCTGTGCGATAAACCTGACCAGGGCACACAATGTACAGTGGCAGCTCACGGGTAAGCATGGAACGCATCTGTACCGGGGAGGTATGGGTACGTAAAAGAAGATGCGTTTCTTTAGGCTCTACATAGAAAGTATCCTGCATCTCGCGTGCCGGATGATCTGGCTTAATATTCAGGGCATCAAAGTTGTACCACTCGGACTCTAGTTCCGGTCCATCGGCGACTTCCCAGCCCATACCCACGAAAATATCGGTAAGTTTTTCCTGCATCAACGCAACAGGGTGACGCCCGCCTAATGAATGGCGTGCTGTGGCAGCGGTTACATCTACCGCTTCTTCCGCAAGGATGCGCGCCTCGCGCTCTGCTTCAAGTTCTGCGGTACGGGCCTCAATAGCCTCGGTGAGTACCGCACGCGCCTGTCCTAAAAGTTTACCGACCGGCCCCTTATGCTGGTTTTCAAGGTCACGCATCTGCCGGTTGGCAAGGCTTAAGCTGCCTTTATCGCCAAAGAACCCAAGACGTACTTCCTTTGAGCGAGTCAAAGTCTTGCGCGTGCTCACGCAGAGCTTTCTGCGCGCGTTCACGTTCTGCCTCGAAGGCTTCTCGAACGGTTTCTAAACCGTTCTCAGGGTTCTCTTTTAAAACCTGTGCAATACGGGCAAGAATGTGCGCTGATTCGGGCGCGTTCTCATGTTCCTGCACGGAATCGGTCATAACTACTCTTCTCTGCATTTGTGCATTGTTCTCACCAGGCGGGCGCGCCGCAGGGCACGCAGACACGCGCTATCTTTCTAGTTTAGTGCAGTTGGAGTCTTCTTTCACGATAGCTTGTGTCTATAGGCCCTAGGCATGAAAAACTACAGAACATTCTCCCGATCAGAGTAGCCGAAAGCCTTCCACAAAATCTCAGCGCAACCAGCGTTAAATTTAAATAGATCCTGGCCGCATCACCTCTGTGAATGCAGCCAGGCATTATGTCGTCATTTATGTATTTAGACGAGGAGCTCTTTAACAGCGGGGTCAAAAGCGGAACGAATCCATAGGACGTTCGTGATAAACCAGCCAGCATAGATGGGAACAAGACCGTAATGCTGGGAGTTAAGAATATTACCGATCATCGACATAATAGCGATAAAAGCGCCCAAAATCGCAAATATCAGTCCAAAAGTAAGACCGATGCGTTTACCTTTCTGAATGGTGAAATAAACCCATAGATAAACGACCGCTGCCACAGCAAGAAGCACGAGACCGCCCCAAACCCCAAATTCCGGAAGGCCTTCAAGCGGTTTGAAGTTGTTTGGCGCAAAAGCTGAGATAACACCATGAAGAAAGCACAAAAGCGCCGATACAATCATGATTTCTTGAAGACGGAAAATTTTAGGGTGTTTCGATGGTGAATTAAATAGGCTGTCGTGCGATTCGCCGCCTTCTTGGATGTAAATCGCTTGAGTATCCGACGGGGCTGAATCACGTCTAAAAGTGTTCGGATCGTACTGAGGTGCTGGAGTAGTCATCATTGTCTCCCACGATGTATATGTGATTTCTAGCTCAATAGTACCCTGAGGGCTTACGGAAACAAATTAAATTTCCACAATATGACGCATAGCGGCTGGCCAACGTCCGCTATATGAACGTAGACCAGCCGCTAAAGGTTGAATACGAAGCTTAGTTAAAAAGTTTTGATGCTATAAAATCGTTCTCGTCTTTAACTCCTGCCGGAATAGCGAAGACCGCGCTCCCGGTATGCCGCAGATACTCACTCATAGCATCCGATGCCGTCATGGTACTGAGCAAAGGAATAAAATGCGTGCGAGGGTCACAGATAAAAGCGATAAAGAAGAGACCGGCATCCAGGTGCCCCAGCCCGTCAGAGCCATCCGTGTAGTTATACCCACGACGAAGTATCTGCACCCCGTTGTTTTGGTCTGGATGCATCAGACGCATATGCGAATCATCGGGAATAATGGGACCGTATTTGCCCTTCATATTAAAATCCGGAGCGGTAAATTCTTCACCGCCTGACAGCGGCGCGCCTGTTACTTTGGTGCGCCCCACGATTTCTTCTTGTTCCCGTAGCCGGGAGCGGTCCCATGTCTCGATAATCATGCGGATGCGGCGTGCCGCAAGGTAGGTGCCGCCGTCCATCCATTCGGGGTGCCCCTCCGAATTAGATTTTGAAGCCCAGACATGCTTTTCCAACAACTCTGGATTCTGAACCTTAATATTGTTGGTACCGTCTTTGAACCCGAAGAGGTTGCGCGGGGTATCCTGCGTACTTGACGTGGATGCGGTACGCCCAAATCCGAGCTGGCTCCACGCTACAACGGCACGACCCGCCGCAATACGCACTAGGTTTCGGATAGCGTGAAAAGCCACCTGGGGATCATCAGCACAGGCTTGAATACACAGATCGCCGCCGCTTCGCTCGGGTTCTATGACATCCCCCGCCATCTTGGGAATGTCTACCAAGGCGGGCGGAAGTTTATCTTTAAACCCGTACGTATCTTTGCCTTCTGAATCCACGAAAAACGATCGCCCCAAGCCAAAGGTGATAGTTAGATGCCCAGCAGAAAGGTCCATAGCTTCGCCAGTATCTTTTGGAGGTGCTTCATAGGAGGAGTCCTCCCCCACGATTTCTCCCGCCATGAGTTTACGCGATGCTTCTGACCATTCTTTAAAAAGCTTCTTGATCTCATCCTTCGATGTGGTTTTAAGAGTGAGAGCCGCGAAATACATGCGGTCTTGGGCATCTGTCGAGATACCACTCTGATGCTCACCAAAGAAAGAATATGAGTCTTTAACAGCAGACTTACCCGAGGCCTCAGCATTTTTTTGGTCTTCTGCGGAACATCCAGCAAGAGCGCCTACAGTTGCCACAGAGGCAGCCGCTATACCTGCGCCCGTCATCAGAGTCCGTCGACTGGTACCACGAGATACGTCTGACTGGTCAGCAGTGTGGGATTGCTGAACCTGTGTCGTGGGTGTTTTTTCTTCACGCATGAGATATTCTCCCTAAATATTTTGGAGATTATATGACAACTGTGTGTCAGTTGAGTATTTGAGAACCGACCGCCCGCAAGTGTCTCTGTATCCGCGATTATCTCGCGAATGTAGAAACGCTCACGGACGGCTCAGCGTCTAGGCAGCATCTCTCAACGCCATCAATCCCCTGTGTGATCAGGATCTGTACGTTGAAATGCTGATACGTTACTTAGCTGTTGCCGATGAGGTACCTGCCGCTGGCTCGGAAGCATCCTGCGAAGCTCCAGCGGAGGACTCAGATGACGCAGCCGGCTTCGAAGAAGAAGTATCATCGCTCTTGCCCTCAGCGGACTCACCGCCTGCCACGGTCTCAGTCATCTGCGAGACAGGCTCTGCGAGCGCAGTCACGGCATCGGAGAGCTCACGGACTTCTTCTTTGCTCAGCTCGTTATAGGGCTTGAAACCGTCGCCCTGCTTGTACTTATCCAGGATCTTCTGCACGGCGTCGAATTTCTCTTGCAGAGTCTTGGCAAGCTCAGGGTTCTTCTTCTGCAGAATCGGCAGAAGGTTTTCGTAGTCCACCTTCGCACCATCTACGTTACCCTGGAAATCGGAGAGGTCAGTGTGTGACCAGTTCTCTTCCTCACCGGTCAGTTTGGTGTTGACAACCTCGTCCAAGAGCTCTTTCGCACCATTGGAGATCTGGAAAGCATCAAGCTTAAACTTATCCGAATGCACGTAATCGTACAGCTCTTGGGTGTCCTTCACGAGCGTTTCGCTGACTTGTTTACGTTCTTCAGTGGTAAGCGGCTTGTATTCCTTTCCGCCGTTGGCGTCTGCCTTAGGCTGCCACAAGTCTTTCTCGATCTTGTGCCAACCGGTCCACTCCTGAATCTTACCTTCTTCAAGGTCGGTTTCACGCGCATCCAGCTTGAGGTCTAGGGTCTCACCGTAGCTTTCCGCAATGGGCTCGATGCGCTCGTAATGTATACGGGCCGCCGCGTACTTAGCCTTTGCCTCCTCGTTCTTGCCTTCTTGGTAGAGCTTGGCGAACTCGTCAGTATCGGTTTTAGCGCCTCGACCTGGTCTTTCACGTATGAAGAGTATTGCGTAACTGCGGTATCGCGCATAGCCTGCTCATCAGCAGAGATGGGCTGAGCGCTCTCGTTCTTGACAACTTTAAGATCACCCTTGATGCCGTCGCCAACCATACCGGGCTTGCAGGCTGTCTTATACGAGCCTTCAGGAAGTTCAACAGTGAGATCACGAGAAAGGTTGGGACCAATGTTTTCGACCTCAGAAATAATGCGCAGTCCGTCGGAGCCTAGGACGTAGAACTCGGTCACTTTCGAGCCTTCGTTCTTTACCTTGAAGGTAACCTTACCAGCTTTAACTTCGGTGGCAGAAAGCTTGCACTCGGTATCGGTTGAAGTAACCGAGATGGAACCGTCAGCGGTTCCGCCAGAACCACCTGAGGCGTTATTCGCGCTATTGGGCGTGCACCCGGTCAGCGCAATAGCGCCGACTGACAGCAGGGCACCTGCGGAGTATAGGGACTTTCGCATTGTGTTTTCCTTTGTTCGGGGACAGAGAAATATGAAAAATCAGTTATCCGGCATCGGAAGTAGGGGTCTTAACACCTGCAGAGTTGGAGGAAGAAACAGTTTCACCAGTGATTTTATTAGCCACCTTCGATACGTGCACCATGCCAGATGCTTGAGACGCATCAGCAGCTTTACGCGAAGGGGCATGACCTCGCTTTTGTTTCCAGAAGAAGAGGGGCATAACGATACCCACGTACAGCACCCACGCTATAGCCTCGACCCACGTGGTAGTGGTTGAAAGGTTAAAGACTGCTTTCAGGATCGTGGCAAGGAAACCGCCCGGTTCGATAAAGTCTTGAGAAGCGAATGCTATATTGTTCAGTCCCGGCAGTATTCGTGCTTCCTGTAGATCGTGAATACCATAGGAGAGCACACCAGCAGCAATAATAATAAGGAAAGCACCGGTCCAGGTGAAGAACTTCGCAAGGTTGATCTTCATAACGCCGCGCATCATAGCCCACGCAATGAGTACTGCCGTCAAAATACCGACAATGGCACCAATGACAGGAAGCACCGTGCCTATCTCAGTGCCTTGAGTAGCGGCGCGAGTGGCAGACCAGATAAAGAGCGTGGTTTCAAGACCTTCACGCCCTACTGAGAGAGTCGCGAGAACTATCACGGCCCATGAGCTAGTTTGAACCGCATCAAGTTTTCCGTGAAGTTCTGCAGAGAGGGCGCGAGCATTCTCCGCCATCCAGAACACCATCCAGGTGACAAATCCAACCGCAATAATCGAGAGGGAACCGCCGATGGCTTCTTGGGCTTCAAAGGTCAGCGTTTCAGGCCCAAAAGTCAGAATTGCTCCGAAGATGAGCGAAACAGCGATGGCGGCTGCAACGCCAATCCAAATAGGTGGGAGAAGGTGATTACGCTTGGTCTTGTGCACATAGGCAATAAGGATACCCACGACAAGCGCGGCTTCTAGCCCTTCCCGTAAACCGATGAGGAAGTTACCAATGAATATTCCCCATGATTGTGCATCAAGACCCATAATTCGTCACCACGTTAGATTAGACAAAATTTCTTTTCTTTAATTTAACTCTAAAGGTTCCCTGGGTTACACACCCCATCAGGATCGTGTGAGACTTAGCACACCATAAGTGTAGTGTTGGGATAGGCATAGTTTACCTACAGAATGTCTGCATAATAACAAGGGACCCAACGCTTGTTCAGAAAGAAATATCCGTTAACCTTTCATTTTTTTACAGAAATAACTGATACTTATGCCTTTACGCTCTGGAAATACCTCACAAGACGCACCGTTATATTTCAGCTCTGATGGAGTATGCTCAGCAGCTCCCGCACTATAGGCAAGTCGGCAGGAATCCAGGGTAAATCAAGAATATCTTGACCGCTCTGCTTCTTCACCGAAACCCATCGAAGTTCACGATGATCTTGGAGTGGTAAAGGCTCACCCCTGCTAATCTCGGCAAGGAACACCCGCATAGCAGCCTTCTCGTTTAAGACCCAGCCTTGCGGATGATCTCCCTGTACCTCAGAACCAAGATGTACGCTCACACCAAGTTCTTCCATCAGTTCACGTTCCAGCGCCTGCTCGCAAGATTCCCCCCGGCTCAACCTTGCCACCCGGAAACTCCCATAAACCCGCAAGGGATTCGGGTGCAGACCGCTGCGCAACAAGCATCCAAGAGGGTGATTCAAGGCTGTCTACAATAGCAGCACCTACCACATGAACGGAATATTCCGACATCTGTTCCTTTCGAAAATAAGCATTCCAGCAGACCAAGAAGATCTATAAGTCCGGGCTTTCTACCGGCTAATGGGATACGCTCGTGGAGTCCTGCGCTTTGGGACGGTAAACATCCGGCTCCAGATATATAACGCGTGCCGCCGGTACCGCCTCACGAATACGTTCTTCAGTTTTGTCGATCTCATTCGCAACGGTAATTCCCGTATCAGCATCATGAATGCGGATCTTAGCCGCAACTAAAATCTCTTCAGGCCCCAGATGCACAGTCTTAATATGAATAACACGACCCTGATCCCCGTTTTCGATTGCAGCACGAATTTTCGCGAGATCCTCCGGGGAAGCAGCCTCCCCCAGAATCAAAGACTTCATCTCAGAAGCAAGGAATATAGCAATAAAAACCAGAAGTATACCGATAGCCAAAGTTCCGGCGGCATCCCACAGACCGTTGTCGGTCAGCAAAGTCATCGACACACCGAAAGAGCCAAAACCAAGCCAAAAAGTGCGCCCGCATCCTCCAGCAGAAGTACCGGAAGCTCCGGATTCTTTGAGGTACGTAAGAAACGAAGCCAGCTCTGCTGTCCTTTCATCTCGCGCGATTCTTTAATAGCAACGCGGAATGAGTTACCTTCCAGGAGAATAGAACCTACAAGCACCGCAACCGGTACCCACTGCCATTCCGTAATTCCGTGCGGGTCATGCCATTTTTCGTACCCTTCATAGAGCGCGAAGAGGCCGCCAAGCGCGAAGATAATAATAGATACGATGAAGGCATAGATATAGCGGTTACGCCCGTAACCAAAAGGGTGCTCTTCGTCTGCTTCTTTTTGCGCTACTTTGCCGCCTACCAGCAGAAGTAACTGGTTACCCGAGTCTGCCACCGAGTGAATAGCCTCGGCCAACATTGAAGATGAACGGGTCAGAAGGTAGGCAATAAACTTAAGAACCGCAATGCCTAGGTTTGCGCCTAAAGCCGCAAAAATTGCGCCTGATCCGGTGTGACCAGAATGAGCGGACATTCTTTCTCCAATACATGTCTGTGTTTCAAAAGTTCTTATTTTAGTGAGCCAATAGATCTGGAAGCTATCGAGTCTGGTGTTGTGCCATTGCCGAAGCATAGAGGCATATCGCTGCAGCAGTACCCACATTCAGCGATTCAGCAGCGCCGTACACTGGAACTGCAATGCGCATCGTAGCCGCAGATTTCTCCTCAGCACTAAGCCCTTGAGCTTCATTTCCAAAAAGCCACATAGTAGGACGAGAAAGGTCAAACGCACCTTTTACCCCCGCCGGGGTCTCATCGCTAAAACCTGCGCGAAGAACTGCCGCGTGGTCAATAAGATCTTGAAGATTTACAGTACCGTACCCATCGGCGGCAAGCACAACGGTTCCCTGAGATTTTACATCCTCGGCAAATTCTTCCAGCTCAACACCTTGAATAATGGGAACGTGAAAGAGAGAACCTGCCGTTGAACGTACTGTCTTGGGGTTATAAAGATCAACCGACCCCTTCGTGGTGATAACGAGATCGGCTCCTGCCGCATCCGCCACACGCAGAATAGTACCAGCATTCCCAGGGTCCTGAATCCTGGATAGTACAGCGATAAGTTTAGGGTTGAGAGCGTTTTCACCCCATAAGACAGAGAACGAAGTATCCACCATAAACGAAATGGCAATAATACCTTGCGGGGTTACGGAATCCGCCATAGCCGCCAAGACTTCATCGGTCACGACACGCATAAAGACACGGCGGCCTTCCTCAGGTGTAGGGGTACCGTGTGCTTGTTCCAGAAGTTCAGCAATATCGGGGTGACGCTCATAAGCACTTTCCGTAACGTACACGGCGTCTAACAACGGCGATTGCAGATGAGCTTTCAGCGCCTCACGCACGGCTTGGGGTCCTTCGACCATGAACTGTTTTTTCTTGATACGACCACGACGAGTGCTCAGCTTGGCGATGTCACGTACACGATCAGCATACGGATTCGACATCACGGTTGGGGAACTTATGCGCTCTAAAAAATTCACCCTTTAAGGGTACAGGCAAACAGGTAACCGATGCGCTCCCCCGCGCACACTGAAGTGGGGCTGCATTTACGGGATTTTCTATATCAGTAAGAAAACGGTCGCCGTCATGAGACACGGCGACCGTTTACGCTTTAATACCCGCACTGCTGCAGGTACTACCTGGCTCTCAGTTATGCTTTAGGAGCCGAGGTATCCTCAGGTAGGTTTTTCTTAGCGATCTCAACCAGAGCATTGAAAGCTGCTGGCTCGTTCACAGCGAGCTCAGCCAGCATACGGCGATCAACCTCAACACCGGCAGCCTTAAGGCCCTGAATGAAACGGTTGTAGGTCAACCCCTGTGCACGGGATGCAGCGTTAATACGCTGAATCCAGAGGCGACGGAAATCGCCCTTCTTCTTACGACGGTGGTCGTAACTGTATACGAGCGAGTGGGTGACCTGTTCCTTAGCCTTACGGTACAGGCGCGAACGCTGACCGCGGTAACCGGATGCACGATCGAGAATAGTACGGCGCTTCTTGTGCGCGTTAACCGCGCGCTTCACACGTGCCACGTGTGTCTCCTTCGTCTTATGTCCTGAACGGCCATCATGTTATACCGTGCAGGAGCGAGTCTTGGTCTGTGATGCGGGTTTTCCCGCTTCTCTAGGCGAATTGTAAGCGTAGCTTACTTACCCAGCATCTTCTTAACAACCTTTGCCTGGCCACCGGTAACAATCTGGTCGGATGCCAGACGACGGGTCAGACGAGATGACTTGTGCTCCAGGTAGTGGCGGCGGTTCGCCTGCTGGCGCTTAACCTTGCCGCTACCGGTGAGCTTGAAGCGCTTCTTAGCACCAGAGTGGGTCTTCTGCTTCGGCATAGCTGCCGTTCTCCTTACATTCATCCCCGCGCGAGCGGAGTAGCTTGAGGGGGAAGAGTGCCCTCCCCCAAGGACGAATTACGATCGGGGATTAACCCGCCGTGCCAAACTCAAAGTTCAAGGACGCCACCTCCACGAGGGGCGCCCCCAAGCTGTGTTTCGGCTCTATTACTCGGCTGAAGCCTGAGCTTTCAACTCGGCAGGCATAGCATCTGCCAATGAGTTACTAACGGGCTTCGCCGTAGTCGTGTCGAGACGCTCGCGACCCTTGCGGTTGCCTGAGTTCTGTCCACGGCGCACTTCTGCTTTACCGCGAAGCGGTGCCAGAACCATCACCATGTTGCGTCCATCCTGACGAGGACGAGACTCAATGGTGCTCACCTCAGCCAGTTCTTCTGCCAAACGCTCAAGCAGACGCACACCCATCTCGGGGCGCTGCTGTTCACGACCTCGGAACTGAATCATGGCCTTGACTTTATCCCCACCGGTCAAGAAACGACGAGCGTGCCCAACCTTGGTTTCATAGTCATGGGTATCAATCTTCAGACGGAAACGGATTTCCTTCAGAACGGCGTTAACCTGTTTCTTGCGGGATTCACGAGCCTTGACCGCAGCTTCGTACTTGTACTTACCGTAGTCCATGAGCTTACAAACGGGCGGTTTCGCGTTCGGGGCAACCTCGACAAGGTCAAGTTCGGCATCCTCAGCAAGACGCAAGGCATCTTTAAGAGGAACAACGCCTACCTGCTCGCCACCGGGGCCAACAAGTCGGACCTCCGGAACGCGGATACGATCGTTTATGCGTGGTTCGCTAATGAGTAGCTCCTGTGCTCTGTGGGTTTCCCCGTGAATATTATCCGTGGCGAGCACTAAAAAAAGCCCTCGCCGTTTACAAGCGAAGGCACACATCGAATACCGAAAATTCGGTTATCTAACCCGTCTGCCTCATACCATATGCGGGCGGATGCGGGTGGGAGTATACTCCACTTGCAAACAGTACACTAGTCTACCGGGTTTATAGCTAATTCACAAGAAAATGCCAAGAAGGATAACCTTCTTCGTTATATTCCCGTTTTATCCCTGTGAAGCCGGTCAGTCAGCCCAGTAAACCTGCCGTGAGGGGCAGCTACGACTATGCGCATTACGCTACCCCGCACAAGGCAAAATCTTATCTGAAAACCTGTGTGGCGAACATATGAAGATTTACATTCACGGATCGTTCAAGGTACTTCAGCACGCAGAATTAGTACACAGGACCGGTAAATTTCTCGCCAGGCCCCTGCCCCGGCTCATCTGGGATTGACGATGCTTCCCGAAACGCCAGCTGTAACGTCCGCAGCCCATCACGCAGCGGGGCGGCATGCTGCGAACCAATTTCTGGAGCCGCCGCCGTCACAAACCCCGCCAATGCAGTAATAAGTTTGCGTGCCTCATCCAAGTCCTGTAACTCCGCAGCATTATCTTCGGCAGCCAGACCGCATTTGACGGCTGCAGCGCTCATGAGATGGACAGCCGCAGCACCGATAATCTCAACGGCTGGCACATCGGCAATATCCCGCATCTGTTCACTAACGGCATGCATTTGTTCATCAGTTAGCTCTGTACCGCCGTGTACAGGTACAGATTCATTTGATGATGCGCCAAATTGAAAACTATTCGTTATATTACTCATGGTTCTAGAATCTCACACTCTCTAAAGTTCACCAAGACATCATCAACTGAGCCTACACAGATCTATGAAGCAGAAAGAAGCTTAATCTGCACAGAATCAACCACCTGTGACATAAGGTCGCTGCTCGCCAGACTCCGCTGAAAATCCTGAATTACCATATTGAGCTGTTCGCGGGTAAGTCCGGGAAGAACAGCAAGTTTAATCGCAAGTTCAGGACCGGCACCTCCGCCCCTTAGGATCTTCCCCGTGCCTGTGCGTGCCTGTACGCCATCACCAGTATCACACTGAATATCTACCAGAGCGGGTTGTGTAGAGATAAGGCGTTTTAGTTCATTTAGTACCTCGTCGTTGAGATACGAAGGGATCCACGGTTTCCCCTGCGCCAAAGACCAAACAGCGGGGCGACGTACCACAAAGGTGAGGTCCTGACCAGGATTCACAACGATGAGTTGGTTATCATCTTCCACAGCACTCAATGCCGTTTTACGCATAGAGGCTGCAACCGGGCGAGCCTGTGGGTGCCACTGCGTCAAAGCATCAACACTCGTAAAAACAGGAAGAGCTTTTCGACCATCTGGAGCCTGCAAGCTAACTAATGCCATGTCAGCTTCTTTATCAGATACCAGACCATCATGGGTTATATGAGCTTGTGAAAGCTGAGCAACAATCGGAGCAAATATTCGCACTTCACTCAACGCTTCAACAACTGCTGCCTCATCAACTTCATCAGCTTCAAAAGAGGTCAGAACCCGGGCTAAATCTGGGTTCGTCAAGCCATCGTCTCCATAGTATTGATGGGTTTGTGACGTTCCCTCTCCTAGGTTCCTCCCCTTTCCAGGGCTGTCCGCCAGTATCAGTTTGCCTCCCAGCGCTGCGCAATTGAGCCACAATATGCTCCGGCAACGCGCGCTGTGTAGCTGCACGCTTTGGGGTTCAGACAGATTCCGTTGTTCTTGTGGGTTATGAGGCATCATCATTAGCCGCCTTAAGAGCCTCCTCAAAAGTAAAACTGCCGACGTACAGTGCCTTCCCTAGGACAAGACCTTCCAAGCCCTGATTCGTCAGCGCACGAAGAGTGCGAATATCTTCCAGTGAAGCAACACCTCCCGAAGCTACCACGGGATGCTCAGTGAGGCTGAGAACTTCACGAAGCAGCTGTAGCCCAGGCCCTGAGAGAGCACCATCTCGGCTTACATCTGTCACAATATACCGGCATGCTCCCGCAGTTTGCAGCCATCGCACTGTGTTATGCACGGAATCACCACACCATTCGGTCCCACGTGCTACAACGGTTCCATTGCGAGCGTCCAAACCCAGAGCTATCCGCTCACCATAGTGCCCTAGTGTTTTCTCTAACCATGCCGGATGCTGCAGCGCCGCCGACGTCACATTGATGCGATCGGGTTCAAGACTCAAGGCGAATTCCAAAGAACGTTCATCTTTAACACCGCCACTGACCTGTATTTTGATAGGATTCTGAGCTGTCGCACGAACTCGATCAATAACCTCTCGAAGGATGCGGGTGTTGTTACCACGACCAAACGCCATATCCAGATCAACAAGGTGAATCCATCGTGCCCCCGCGCGGCGCCACGATAGAGCCGCTTCCACTGGATCTGTACCCTCACTCTGTTGGGAGAGGCGACCGCCTACGGGACGCACTGCACGCCCCTGAGCAATATCGACTGCGGGAAGAAGTTCTAGAGTACCCATATTCTTATCCCTGTGACCCGTATACGAAAGTTACATATGCCCCGTACCCAAAGAGGGCTAAAGCAATAATCCACAACACAATCTGCGCGCCAAGAGATATGCCCTGTTTACGGAAAGATATACCCCCCACCGGCAAAGAATGCCCCAACAGTCATAAGAATAAGTCCGGAGTATAGAGGTGACATGTGATGCTCCTTCGCAGTTTTTCGTAAAATTTATGATGCTACAAACGGTTCATGACGGGAAGATGCGCAACCCAGCGGCGAAGAAATTCTTCACCTGCAGCACCCGAAGCTACCGGACAAAATTGAATTGCTGTGAGAGGACCGTTCTCGACAGCTGCAATATAACGCGGATCTGCATCAGTCCAACTGACAGCAGGCGGCTCCATATAGTCTATACTCTGGTCAAAATCCCAGGTAAACACGCCATCCTCTGCCTTGAAATTCAAGGTTCAGGAAGATCCTGTAAAAATTTACTGGACACAGCGGCCTCAACCCTATAACATCCTGGATGAGCCCCAGCGGTGGCTAGATCTTGTGCAGCACCCGGCCACTCTCCCAGTGCAGAAATATCAAGGTCTCCAAGCTCTGGGTTCACGGTTCGGATAATTTCAAACAGCATCCCAAAACCAGCCCCGGCAACGAGGACAGGACGGCCGCCTGCAACGCGCCTGCCAAGCACCCGACCACCGTGGAGTTTCCGCACAGCCTCGTATGTTTCGAGAGATTTCTTATGGCCAGCAATCACCATACCATCAGCGTCTCGTAGAGAATTGAGATCTGTGGTAACGAACGCTTGGGCACCGACGCGCTCGCACGCTTGCTGGAGCTCGCTATATGTGCCAAATTCGCCAAGTATAGCTACGGTGGGACGTGTGGGCATAGAGACTCCTTAGTTCCGCTCCCACCGGATTCCAGACGAGCAACCGGGCGAGCATACAAATGTCATGTATTCTAGGGTACAAACTCCAAGGTTTCTGCCCCTAATCTCACGCTATCATCGCATACCGCATGTTACGTCGCCTGTATTGAGCACCATATGTCCATAAAAGGGCCCTACGCGATATAGGTCCCTTTCAAAGCCACCAGTCGCAAATTAGTCATGAGAACAAAGAATGCGGAATAGTTATAATAAGCGCACATCCAGTCACGTTTTCTAGATAGCAACTATGACTGCTATCGCACATTTGGGACTTCTAGACGCTGCCCGACTTTGACAGTTGAACCCTGCAGATCATTAAGTTTACTGATCTGCACCATGGTGTCGCGTGGATCAGTCTTCGGGTCTACCTCTTGTGCAATATCCCAGAGCGTATCTCCAGATTGAACGGTCACGTACCGGGTTCCTGCGCCTTGAGAATTATTTCCAGCGTTTGCTGTATGCGGCGATATAAGAATGAGCGCCCCAAGAACGACAAGGGCCGCCAGCGTTATCAGCGGAATGCCAAAAACCCAATTTTTCAGAGCCCTAGAGCAATGCATAGCACGTGTGAAAAATGAGGGATTGCGCATATTAACCACCGGCACACCTTTAAGTTTTTCTGGAACCCGCCGCTGTCCGCTTGATGTTTTACCGTTTACGCTCTGCTGAGTCTGAGAGGAAGATGTGACGTTCACTTTCTGTGGTGTAGCTGAGAATGAAGTCTCGTATACAGCTTGTACTTGAGGAAAAGTCAGTCGAGGATGAGGATGAGGCACACGGGAATGGCTCGGTGAAGCATAGTGTGTACGTGCTCGATAAGAGCCCTGACGAACACGAGCCGGGTGAATGACGGTTAACCCCGCCGGAATCCGGGAGGAAGAAGCAGCCGTTGCCATAGTATTTTCCTTTCCTCTGGTGTGTGACAAGTTCATATCCTCGCCGTTACACACCATTCTCAATGCTCATAATGCGGTTGGTATGAGTTCATATTCCTGCAGAAAGCACATATTTTGCTTTCGGATTCTTTCAGGATGCTCTAGAAATACCGAAGTACTTCGAAGACCGATAACCCCTGCATAGCAAGAGCTTGAACTAGAACATCTCACCGAAAGACCTCAACTTTTATCGAATATGTCTTCCGTAGACACCAACTATATCGAATCTAGTTTCGATAGTCTAGTAGAAAGTTACTAAATATTTCTTCGATCAGATTCGGCTTGCATAGAATATTTGTTTGAAGTTTTCCCTCTGATGCTTTAGACTGAGAACGAGACGGTTCATCGTTATGCCTACCTGGATCCAGTCAATGTTCTAGGAACCATAGCGTGCGCAAATAGTTAGAAAGAAGGCTCCGCATGACATTCGAAGCTCAGCGCCCTCCGCTGACTCCACGTCAGCAGAAAATTTTGGATGCGATTCGTACAGAAATCGAGCAGAAGGGATATCCCCCTTCGATGCGTCAGATTGGCGATATCGTTGGATTGGCTTCACTTTCTTCGGTGACTCATCAGCTCGGTCGTCTTGAGAAGATGGGATATATTCGCCGCGATCCAAAACTACCGCGTGCCATCGAGATTCTTGACGATATAGAGTCTGAGGGCGCTTCAGCCCATTTTCCGGAGCTGCCTACATTTGAGGTGAGCGATGAGGATATGGTTCCCGTGCCCCTCGTAGGTCGCATTGCTGCTGGTGGTCCTATTACGGCTGAGCAATCCGTTGAGGATGTTCTCTCTCTCCCCCGCCAGCTCGTGGGCAGTGGGAAGCTTTTCATGCTTCGCGTCAAAGGGGATTCGATGATTGACGCCGCCATATGCGACGGTGACTGGGTTGTTGTACGTGAACAACACACCGCCGATAATGGAGACATTGTTGCGGCTCTTCTTGACGACGAAGCGACCGTCAAAGTATTCCGCCAAGTAGATGGTCATACCTGGCTACTCCCCCGAAATTCCCAATATGAGCCCATACTCGGCGACCGCGCCACGGTGATGGGTAAAGTAGTTTCTGTTCTGCGAAGCATCTAACGGGGACCTTCTGACCTGCGCGCTTTTTTCTCAAAAGACACAACGCTAGAGGTTCCGTTCCTGCGTATTCAGCCGTCTCATGTCCAGAAGGAATAACAGCACAATGATTGACCGTGAGTTCGTTTTTATTGTCTATGTATCGGATATCGAGGCCTCAGCGTCCTTCTATACGAGCCTTCTAAATCTTGAAGTCAGTTTTACCTCACCACGCTATGTCACCATGGATTTAGCACCGGGAGTCTCGCTAGCGTTGTGGACCGGAGCAAGCAATGCTCTTCATGAAACTTCAACACGTACGTCTGAGGTATGTATAAATCTCAAGGGTTCCGATGCAGAAATCCTCACGCAGTACCAAGCCTGGGTGGAACAAGGGGTCGTCATATTGGAAGAGCCCCATCGTGATGTATTTGGGATGACTTTCGTAGCAAGTGATCTAGATGGGAACCGTATCCGAGTTGCCCCGATAGACTAACTAGTTACTATAGGCAGCCATAAGCGCACAATACATCAGGTAGGGTACCGTCGAACGGTACCCTACCTTTCTCACATTACATCTATGGACGCTTCGCTACGTTTATGTCTCGGCACCAGTACCGGAATACAACGTGCATTAAACCCGCGTATCTTATTGCTTTTAGTCAATACTCTGATAGAGCCGTTCTAAAGCACCCAAAACAACATTCTTATCCTGGGTGGTCCATAGGTTAGGCATCGCCCGCATCAGGTACCCACCGTATCGCTGAGTCGCCAGCCTAGAGTCAAGGATTGCTACTACCCCGCGATCGTGCACGGAACGTATCAATCGCCCTGCCCCCTGAGACATGCGGATTGCCGCATGATATGCCGAAACAGCCATAAACCCATTCCCGCCTTTTTCTGCCACGGCACGGGTACGCGCTTGAGCGAGCGGATCGTCTGGGCGCGGGAACGGTATACGGTCCATCAGTACCAGACGACAGGAGTCTCCGGGAACATCCACTCCCTGCCAAAGGCTCATGGTGCCGAAAAGACAAGCATTTATATCTTCAGTAAACTCCTCGACAAGAGCCCGCAATGAGGACTCTCCCTGCAAGAGAATATTCAAATCCGTGTGCTGACGTACATATTCAGCCGCCTGCTCGGCACCTCGCTTCGACGAGAATAACCCCAGAACCCCACCACCAGAAGCTTCACATAATTCGCGTAATCGTTCGAGCTGCTGAGGATTCACGCCAAAGCTCGGTTTGGGCAAGTCGGAAGCCACGTACAGAATTCCCTGCCGTGGATAATCAAAAGGAGAGCCCACATCAAGACCTTCCCAGCGCGGAGCCTGCGGCCCAGCCAGTCCCAGGGAGCCGGCTACTGCTTCGAAGGATTCCCCCACAGTAAGCGTTGCGCTCGTAAGAATAACGGTACGATCCTCAAAAAGCCCCTCACGTAAACGGCTTCCGATATTCAAAGGAGCAACGTGGAGTGTGGCGGGATCCTGATCGGAAGCTGCGGTATATCGTCCGTTTTCCCAACCGCCCTGGCGTGATAACCACAGCACTTCGCGATGTTCGGTAGACTCCAGCATGCGCGTTGCGGCATCGTGTACCTCAGAGACACGTGAACGAGCCATCTGAAGCCCGGCATCCGCCTCTTTATTGTCGCTCTTAGAGTCGGAAAGCGCCGCCCGTGCGGCATCGGCTACAGCCGCGAGTGCGTTCAGAAGTCGCCCTTCGAGCCTTTCTATCAAGCCCTCAGAAACACCTTCACATGCGGTTTCTAAAGAACCGGCGGCTTGTTCAAGCGCGCTGGAGTCTGCTTTGGAGTTCTTGCGGATATCGCGAGCGGCACGCCTAATTAAGGAAGCAGAAAGGGAATCCGTCACCGCGCCGGTCACGCGGTCTGCGAGCTCATGCGCCTCGTCAATAATAGCGATATCGTGTTCGGGAAGTACACCTAGACCTTCAAAAGCGTTGATGGCAAGCAGCGCATGATTAGTAATCACGAGATCAGCTTCGTATGCTTCTTGGCGCGCCCGCTCACTAAAGCACTCCTCAACGAGGGGGCAGCGTTTTCCCAAACACTCTGAGGCGCTCACGGATACCTGCGCCCAGGCACGATCCGATACACCGGGTTTAAGCTCGTCGCGGTCGCCGGTCTCGGTTTTTTCCGCCCATGACCTGAGCCGCAGCACCTCTTCACCGATGCGAGACGTACTATGCTGAGGCATGTCGAAGAGGGTATCGGGTTCCTCTTCGGGATATCCGCCGTCGAGTTTGTGCAGGCATAGATAGTTGTTCCTGCCCTTGAGGATTGCGACCTGAGTTTCAGATTCGGGCTCAGAAGAGAGTGCCTCCATAAGTTTTGGAAGGTCTCGTTTTACGATCTGCGCTTGGAGGGCCAGGGTTGCGGTCGCCACGATAATGGGTTTTGTACTTGCACCCGCATGGTGCAGGGCTGGCACCAAATACCCGAGGGATTTACCGGTTCCGGTGCCTGCCTGCACGAGGAGATGCCGCTCAAGGTCGAAAGCTTGCGCAACATGGGCTGCCATCCTACGTTGCCCGAGGCGTTTTTGCCCGCCCGTTTTTCAATCGCACGATCGAGCAAATCTAACACGGGCTTTGCACCGGGCAGAGTTTCAAGCTCCATTCCGGTGGGCGCAGTAATATTATCGGTCACGGGCGCTCACGCTCTCATTACGCGAGTTCACAGACAGCTTCGGGCTCAGATGCAGACTCTTGAAGCTCCAGTTCAAGCACTTCAAGAAGCTCACCATCGATCACATAGTCAGAGAGTTCTGCGGCGACATCCTCACGCACCAAAGCAGTGACAAAGGTCCCATCTGAGACAAACGCAGTGCTCTTAATCTCCGCGTCCCAGGCATGAAGACGGGAAATAACTTCACCGTGGTTGTAGGGGATCAGTAATTTAACTTCAAGCGATGGCCGCGGAATTGTATCCGCAATCTTCTGTTTGAGTTCGTCAATGCCCTCCCCTGTGCGCGCCGAGACGATGACGTGGTTCGGTTCGCGCTGTCGCATGCGTTCGAGGATAAAGGGATCAGCCGCATCCGCTTTATTGAGCACAATAATCTCGGGTATACGGCGAGCATCTAAATCTGCGATAACCTCACGCACGGCGCGAATCTGCCCCTCAGGGTCTGGGTGAGATGCGTCTACCACATGCAGAATCACGTCTGCATCGGCTACCTCTTCGAGCGTGGAACGGAATGCTTCCACGAGCTGGGTGGGTAGCGAGCGCACGAATCCTACAGTGTCCGAAAGTGTATAGCCGATGCCGTCCGGAGTCTGTGCTTTGCGCACGGTCGGATCCAGGGTTGCGAAGAGAAGCATTCTCCACCAGAACACCGGCATCGGTCAGACGATTCAGCAACGACGACTTACCTGCGTTCGTATACCCCGCGATAGCAACCGAGGGTACCCTGTTGCGTTTACGGCTTAGGCGTTTTGTCTCACGTGCGGGCGCCATAGCGGCTATTTCGCGCTTGAGTTTTGCCATGCGGGCACGTAGACGGCGGCGATCCATCTCAATTTTGGTTTCACCAGGTCCGCGTGAACCAATGCCTTCACCGGATGCTGCACGCCCGCCTGCCTGGCGTGACAGGGATGCGCCCCAGCCGCGCAGACGCGAAGCATGTATTCGAGTTGGGCAAGTTCGACCTGTGCTTTGCCTTCACGAGATTTCGCGTGTTGAGCAAAGATGTCTAGAATCAGGGCGGTACGATCGATCACTTTGACTTTGACGATATCTTCGAGGGCTCGTCGTTGTGAGGGTGCTAATTCAGAATCGACGATCACGGTATCAGCACCGGTTGCCTCAACAATGTCTTTGAGTTCGAGGGCTTTTCCTGAGCCAAGAAAAGTTCCGGGGTCAGGTTTGAGGCGGCGCTGAACTAGCCCGTCCAGCACTTCAGATCCTGCGGTTTCGGCGAGTGCAGCGAGTTCTCGCAGGGAGTTCTCAGCATCTTCGACGGTCCCTTCGGTCCATAGCCCGGCGAGAACCACGCGTTCTAGGCGCAGCTGACGGTATTCGACTTCGGTCACATCATCGAGCTCGGTAGAAAGCCCGGCGACTCGGCGTAATGCGCGGCGTTCGGCAAGGTCTTCCTGCTCGCCGTCAAATTCTGAGTGTTCCCGCTGATTATCGGAAATTTCTCGGGCACGGGTATCGAGCACGCGGCGTTGTGCGGTGCTACCGGTGCTTTCGGGGTAGATAGTGGTCTGTGCCGCTGCGTCTGCACGACCCAGGACTCGTTCTACGGTTCGGCGTAGCTGCTCATCACTGGGCAACTTTTCGCTGGAAAAAGAGGTATTTGTTAATTTCATATGTTCCTCTATTTTAGCGGTCGCATGCCACAGTTGTCGCGGTTTTCGGGTATCTCTCGCTGTGGGCGCATCAGCGTAGCAGCGATGATGCGGAGCGCATCCGGGTACACTGGATTCATGAGCGAACAGCATTATTTTTCCTCGTCTCCCGAAGCCGAGTTCAAACCTCGAACGGTTCAGGTTGAGTTGGCGGGGCGTCAGGTTTCTGTGACGACCGCGAACGGTATTTTTAGTCCTTCGGGAATAGACAAGGGAACTGCGGTTCTTTTCGCGCAGGTACCTGAGCCGCACGGAAATATATGCTCGATATTGGATGCGGCTGGGGACCCATCGCGTTATCTTTAGCTATGCTTGCTCCGCAATCTGAGGTTTATGGGATTGACGTCAATTCCCGGTCGCTTTCACTTACGGAACAGAATGCCCGCGCTTTGGGGCTGCATAACGTCTCGGTGAGCACCCCCGATGAGATAGATCCCACGTTACGTTTCGATACTATCTGGTCCAATCCTCCGATTCGCGTGGGTAAAGAGGTTTTGCACAATATTCTGCTCACGTGGCTTCCGCGGCTAGCCCCCGGCGGCGCGGCTTATCTGGTCGTTCAAAAGAACTTGGGTTCTGATTCCCTGCAAAAATGGCTGGATGCGCAGCTCACCGAACGTTTTGGACCCGAGTTTTCGGTATCTCGATATGCCATGTCGAAGGGTTTCCGTATCTTGGAGGTTGTACGTTCTTCCAAAGGTTCTTAAAGGCTTCAGGTGGATGCTCACGCGATAATGCCCGCCAGCTTCTTCGCCTCAGAAGAAGATTGACGGGCATAAGTTCTCAAAAATCCTGGGTTAGTGGAGCTCAATCTTGGCAACCGTCTGAGCTGGCCCTGCTAGAACGACGTGTTCGAGGTCGTCGGGGCCTAGAACGAAGGTTACTGCGAGCGTGCCGCCGGGAACATGAACCAGCCATTCATCGGGCGCCTCTTCGCCACCCCAAAAACGGGTTGCCGCCGCAGCCGCGCATGCGCCAGTCCCGCAGGATAGAGTCTCACTACGCCGCGTTCGTATACGCGCATCCTGATGGCTCCAACGTTTTTATTCTCATCAGACGTTTCTAGATCAACCGGAACCACAAACTCAACGTTAGTCCCTTTTTCCGGGGCTGGATTTACCTGTGGCTGGCTGTTCAGATCGAGTCCGTCCAATTTGCCTTCCTGACCCAGCATCACCACGGTGTGGGGGTTACCCATCGAAATCGACAGACCGGCTCGGGGAGTCATCAGTCCACGCGCCGAAACATGCGAATCTTCACCACTTTCGCGTGCTGTGTCTCCATGGATAAAACTCCACGGACCCATATCAATGGCATATCCTTCTTCAGTGCGCGCCACGATTTTGACGCCGCCTCGCGTAGCAATCTTGACGGTCTCACCCACCTCAAGGTCAATCATCCCTTCAGTACGCAAGTAATCGACGAATGCACGCACGCCATTCCCGCACATTTCGGCGATCGAGCCGTCGCCATTACGGTAATCCATAAACCAGATAGCGTCTGGATGCTCTTCCAGCAGATTCTGCCCGGTCCTGAAATTTTCGGTATACGCTGCACGGATAAAGCCGTCAGCGCCGATTCCAAAATGACGATCGCAGACACGCGCGATGAGGTCAGCATCGAGCGGGATCTCAGAGGCTGGATCGGTCAGAAATATAAAGTCATTACCCGTTCCATGCCCCTTTGTCAGAGTACGCCCGGCTAGTTCTCCCCACGTGGATACGCCATCGGTCATGCTCGTTCTCTACCCTTCGTTCTTCGTGACTAAATCTCTGTAAATTCTACCGGTTTACCGCAGAGGATGCGCTGCCTAAGCGTGTTTCGGTCCTTTACAACCTTGGCTCGCCTGGTGCACGACCTCAAGCGCTTGGCTGAGCAGGTTCTTCGATTCGGCGTCAAACCAGTGTACGCGGTCGTCCCCGCGAAACCAGGTTATCTGACGGCGCGCAAACTGTCGGGTTGCCGTCGTGGTGTCTTCGATCGCATCGTGCAGAGTATACGTCGCACTCAACGCGGAATCGGGGTCGGTGGACTGCACATCCAAAACCTTCAAAAACTGGGCGTACCCGATGGCACGTGAGGCGGTCTTTCCCTCGCGTAGACCATGCTGTTCCAGCGTTCGTACTTCGTCTAAAAGCCCTAATTCTGCCATGTTCACCACCCGCCGGTACAGGCGTTCGTGCAGACGCTTACGATCCATATCCAGCCCAATCTGTATGGCGGGTGAGACATATTCGCGTACTGGCATGAAGGCAGAAAAGGGACGCCCCGTCACCTCAAAAACTTCGAGGGCACGGATAACGCGCCGCTCGTCGTGAACACGCGCCGCAGAGTCAGGATCGACCTGAGCCAGGCGTGTGCGCAAAACACCGATCCCCTGCTGGGCGGCTTCCTGCTCCAACCGAGTCCGAACCGCCGAATCCGTACCGGGAAATTCGAGTTTATCGAGAGCCGCCCGAACATAGAGACCGGATCCGCCCACCAGAATAGGTGCTTACCGCGCGCTCTAATATCCGCAAAGAGCTGCCGGGCTTGATGCTGAAATTCTGCTACCGAGGCTTCCTGCGTGATATCCAAAATATCGAGCAGATGATGAGGAACCCCCTGCATTTCCTCAGCGGTGATCTTGGCGGTTCCGATATTCATACCACGATAGAACTGCATGGAATCCGCGTTCACGCATTCACCGCCAAGATGCCGGGCAAGAGCAATTGCGAGCGCACTCTTACCGGTACCGGTGGCACCGACAATAGCGATAATAGGAGGTTCTAAGGGGTACGTCATGGGTCTATTGTACGGGTCTACATATAATATGAGGCCGCGCGCACGCCCCGCAGTATCTAAGACTTAGGCCCAATAGTAGGCATGCCAAGTCCCACAGGACCGCCCGAAGCCTGGGTAGTTCCGGCGCCGCAGGATTCGGCCTGTGAACGGTCCCAGGCGTCCCCGGCTCGGGTGCGGCGAAGCTGATACTGCTCAGCGGTGGGATCTGAAATCAGATGGAATGACCCTGCCTCAGTGATAGGAACGGTCACCATATCTCCAGGGCGAGGCTCTTCGCACCCGGCAGGTACTGAGAAATGCACGAGGCGCTGATCCGGTCCGCGGCCCGCCAGACGATGCGTCTGCTGCGCTTTACGCCCAGACTCGGCGACAACCATCAGCTCAACGGTTTTACCCAACTGTTTACGATTCTCTTCACCCGCGATACGGTCCTGCAGAGCCACTAAGCGTTCGTAGCGCTCTTGCACAATATCTTTTGGAATCTGGTTTTCCATAGTCGCCGCCGGGGTGCCGGGGCGAATTGAGTACTGGAAGGTAAACGCTGACGAGAATCGGGCCTGCTCCACCACGCGTAGCGTATCCTGGGAAGTCTTCTTCGCTCTCACCAGGGAATCCCACAATAATATCGGTGGTAATGACAGCGTGCGGAATGCGCTCGCGCACCTTCTCTAAAATACCCAAGAATTTCTTGGATCGGTATGAGCGGCGCATGTCTTTGAGCACCTTATCCGATCCCGATTGAAGCGGCATATGCAGAACAGGCATGACGTTCGGGGTTTCTGCCATCGCTTCTATCACATCGTCGGTGAACATAGCCGGATGCGGTGAGGTGAACCGTACTCGTTCCAGCCCCTCAATATCACCGCAGGCGCGCAATAGTTTGGAGAATGCCTGACGATCCCCAAATTCCACGCCGTAGGAGTTCACGTTCTGCCCCAGCAGAGTTACTTCGATCGCACCGTCATCAACGAGCGCCTGAACTTCGGCAAGGATATCGCCAGGTCGGCGGTCTTTCTCTTTACCGCGCAGTGACGGCACGATGCAGAAGGTACAAGTGTTGTTGCATCCTACGGAGATTGACACCCAGCCCGAGTACACATGATCGCGTTTCGTGGGTAGGGTCGAGGGGAACACCTCAAGCGATTCGAGCAGTTCCGCCTGCGCTTCGTGATTGTGGCGGGCGCGTTCAAGGAGTGTGGGGAGCGAGCCAATATTGTGGGTGCCGAACACGACATCTACCCAGGGGGCTTTTTCGATAATAGTGTTTTGGTCTTTTTGGGCCAAGCATCCGCCTACAGCAATTTGCATGCCTTCGTGTCGTCGCTTCACGGAGGCCAACTGTCCCAAATGTCCATAGAGACGATTCGATGCGTTCTCGCGCACCGCGCATGTGTTAAACACCACGAGGTCGGGTTCTTCTCCCTCGGCGGCGCGTACATACCCGTTCGCTTCTAGCAAACCAGACATACGTTCAGAATCGTGAACGTTCATTTGACAGCCAAAGGTGCGAACTTCATAGGTTCGGGGAGTTTCAGCGGACGTTGCGGATTCAGCAGAAAAATCATTTAGGGTCATGCTCACGCCATTAGGGTAGCGGATGGTGGATAATGGCTCTATGCAGGTATCCCTTAGTAATTCTTCCGGCCAGTATCCTGATGATCCCCCTCGCGACTATTCTTGAGCGTGCCATCGCGGAATACCATCCCGCGCCCACGCACTCCCCCGCCGATTCTGAGGCGTTCCGGGTCAGTGTTCTCAAGATGCTTTCGTGGGCGGCAACCCTACCGGCTATCGGAGATCGGATTCCCTTCTCGCTGACGATTCTCTCAACCGGAATGCGCTCGGTAGTGCTGCGAGTACGCTATGGATCTAACCCGCATACGCCCTGGCAGCCCGAATCTGTCATCTTAAAACGTTATCGCCGCGGAGACTCGGCGACTAACGCAGGCGGTTTTGGATACCTTCGGGAAAAATACGGTGCGGTTGCCCTCGATGAAATGGTTCCAGATATCTACCCTGCCCTCTACGGTGTTGATGATGATCTACGCTGCTTAGCACTCGAAGACGTGGCTTTTGAAGGGTCGGTACCCGTTGCAAACTCCCTCATAGCTGATACCTCCACGCAGCTTTTCAACCAGAACAATACGGCACGCGCTTTTGCGGCTTACGCGGCAGTATGGGGTGAATTCGCCCGACAAGGAATTTTTGACGACACCGTCGATCAATATCGCGCGTCGCTCGCGAAGGCGGACCGCAGGGCACAGTTCCCGGGGGCAATGCCCTCCCCGAAACTTGCCGAGAAGGGGCTTCAACGCCTATATCCCGATCTCCCAGCAGAACGGAGCGAAGATGCCGAAGAACCTACAAACGATCTCCAAGAACTAATCTTCCGGTTCCATCGCATTACTCAGCCATTTTTCCTCAAACGCCCGCCGGTACCCGAGCAGTTTAAACGTAGCCGCGGGCAGGTCTATATGCTCTCGTCGGGAGATTTTTCGCCGCATAACGTGCTGTACTCCCCGGCCGATACGGCACCTTCTCGCGGTATCGGCACCCGCGCCTTTGATACGGAGGGAACCTGTATTCACCATCGCGGATTCCCTTTTGTGGAGGCGATGCTCGGGTTTCCCTCGTCACCCCAGTACCCGCTTTACCGGGTAGACAGGGAACAGGAGCTTCCTAAATTTTATACGGTCCTCTTCGGTGAAATACCTTTAGATGCCAGGCTTGCAGAAGACATCGCGGTGTGTGCAGCTATTACGGTGTGTACGCTTTTGGAGCTTTACGCCGACGGAGCTCGGGCGCGGGTTCTTCCCCGCATTTGCCGCCAGGGTGTTGAGCTGATGCGCATCCTGCTTACTCTTGGGAACACCCAAGACCCTGCACTTTACGATCTCATCCAGCGCCTTGGCGATTACGGTAAGAACCTCGAAAAATAGGTTAGACGGCATGTTCAGTTGCCTCACCGGCGGCAAGCGTAAAATCCCAGCTCATTCCGTTCCAGGTGAGAACCTGCGGACGCAGTTCCTCACGCAATGCGAAACTCTTATCGGCGTACCCCTGCGATACCAAAGGCCGAGACGGCTCGCGGTTGAGCGCATCTCTGAGTTCGAACGGGTAACGCCTTCGCCAGGAACCTCATCGCATATTCTTGTTCACCCAGCACAATAGTCTGGGTACGGAGCATAAGTTCAAATGCATACCGGGCATCGGTTATTGTAATCCCAGCCCACCAGCGCAGATTCATGGTCACTCGCCGCCCGTGACTGCATATATATAATCACCTGAATCAACAGTACTGCTACCAGATTGTGTGGGCACAGGTTGAGTCACAGTAATGAAGCTTTTCTTTTTCCGAAGCGGCCCCTGGAGAACGTGCCCTCACCGCCGTAGAGTCGAATGAGGTTGCCGCGATCTGGCTCATAGCCGTATTCAAAACAGAATGGTAGAGATCAGTGCGGGTGAGCGCTCAAGATGTCCCCTGGTTTGTAAAGCGTCATAGCGCGTGCTCACGCCACGTTCGAAGTCTTGATGCAGTTACATGATTTATTATAGGCGGCTGAGGCTTTCTGCGCCTGCCGGCGGACAGCAGCAGCATACAGCGAACGCACTATTGAGAGTCAAAAGGGAGGTCCCGCATGGGCCACGAACGCACAATGCCGCAGTCGTGAATGCTTCAAGAACTGTGCCACTGCACCCAGCCTGTAGTGCAATGGCGCGCACACCGGCGTTATAGTTTTGCCCTGAACAGCGTAGATGGTCAGGTGATGGTACCGCAGTGTTCGTCTCTTGCCGCAGAGTGTCAAATACCTCATATCGCGATGCGCTGCGCTTGGGCGAGGAGCTGGCGATCATACGCCTGGCACGAAGTTCCTGTAACGGCTGCATAGATGATCTCATCGGTCACGGTTTCAGGAGACAGCTCAGCTGTCTTCTTCCCCTCGCTGCAGTACCTCTCGATTTCTTCTTTCACCACCGAGAAAGCCACCGACGAAGAATACCCGCGGCGGGCTAGCATTCCTACCAGGCGACGCATGATTTTCTCCTTCTCGGTACGGTCTGAGAAGTTCATGGCGGGCCGCAGTTTTTTGCGCACTAATTCGGCGGCGTCACGGCGTTCGTCCTCATCGGTGCGTGCAGCAAGTGCCTCTTCGGCAAGGTCGCCGGTAATTCCTCGCTCTTTGAGCTCACGGCGCAGGGCACTTCGGGAAAGCTTTTTGCCCGTGCCCCGCTGGGTTACGAAGGAACGCGCGTACTCGGCGTCATCAATCAGGTGCGCCGCCTCAAATTTGTCAAGGAGTGGTTCGATCAGCTCAGCCTCAAACCCTTTAGATTCCAGTTTTTTGTGCAGCTGCGCGCGGGATTTCGCCGAATACGCCAGCTGATTGTAAACCAGAGTCTTTGCTCGCGTGTACGGATCTGGCTCTTCGCGCTGTTTCCAACGTCCTGAGCGGTTGGTGCCCGGAACATTCGTCTTTTCTTCGGCAGCGATACCTCGAATAAGAGCTTCTTCCTCGGTGCTCAAAGGTTCGTTGAGGGCACTCCCCTCACGAAATAATGGACCTGATGACCGTTTCTTCTTTCGTACTTTTTCTGGATGTTCTTCCTCTGCACGATGAGCCCCAATAGCCGGGGCGAAGGGCGATTTTTCGGTGTTCTTGGGGCGCCGGAATCCTTTTTTCCAGTCCGGGTTTCGACGCTTCTTACGGGTGCCCGATGTACGCTCTGCTGAGGTTTTTGATGAAGCGTTTTGTGTACGGGGTTCTGCATCATGTTGAGCTGCAGCCCCTCCCCCTCGTGTGCGTGGGAAAGAGCGCGATGAGGAAGAACGATAGGGTGCAGAATCGGGGTCGGGTTTGTCTTCCACATGCCCGTGTGCGGCGGGATGCCAATCAGAGAATCCTGTGGCTTTGCACTCTGCAGCATCAGAAATTGTTTCAGCGTCAGAAATCGCAGGATCACCCAACGGGTTATCACCCCAGGCATCCGCCAACCAATTGTTACCCATGCCGCCTTCCTATGCTGGTTCGATGCTGTAATCCTGTAGGTACAACGCCTCAAAGGTGTAGTGTTCGCAGATATGCTAGAGCGTGTGCCGCGTATCCTCAAGCTAGGCTATCGTGGATGCGCGGCACACGCCATCTTATTTAGAATTCTTCTGCGAGCTCGTCGAGAGGATCGGCTTCAACCGATGTGGCTTCAGCTTCTTCCGAAGATTCCTCGCCTTCAGGATCGATAATTCCGAGTTTTACGAGGACCTTATACTGTAGTTCCTCAGTCAATTCCGGGTTATCCTTGAGCAGTTTACGCACGTTCTCGCGCCCCTGCCCCAGCTGTTCGCCATCATAGGTAAACCAGGCGCCAGACTTCTTGACGATGTCATGCTCTACCGCGAGGTCAAGAATACCGCCTTCAACGGAGATACCCTCACCATACAGAATGTCGAACTCGGCCTGTTTGAAGGGAGGAGCCATCTTATTCTTCACGATCTTGGCACGAGTTTTATTTGCCAATGGGGTTCGCCCCGTCCTTTAAGGTCTCAATACGTCGAATATCGATACGCACCGAGGCGTAGAACTTCAGGGCCTTACCGCCGGTCGTGGTTTCGGGAGAGCCAAAGAACACGCCGATCTTCTCACGAAGCTGGTTAATGAAGATTGCTGTAGTGCCGGTGGATGCCAGGCGACCCGTAATCTTACGGAGAGCCTGGCTCATCAAACGCGCCTGCAGGCCCACATGAGAATCCCCCATATCGCCGTCAATCTCGGCGCGGGGAACGAGAGCCGCTACAGAGTCGACCACAACGATATCTACAGCACCGGAACCAACCAGCATATCCATAATTTCGAGTGCCTGTTCCCCAGTATCGGGCTGCGATACCAAGAGGGCATCGGTGTCAACGCCGAGTTTGGCAGCATAGACCGGATCGAGCGCATGTTCAGCATCAATAAACGCCGCTATACCGCCCGCTTTCTGCACATTCGCTACAGCGTGCAGAGCGACAGTGGTCTTACCGGAAGATTCGGGACCATAAATTTCGATCACACGGCCGCGGGGCAGTCCGCCGATACCGAGAGCAGCATCCAAAGCGATAGCGCCGGTTGAAATAACCTCCGTTTTCACGGTCTCTTTATCGCTAGACGCATAATCGCGCCTTTACCATAATCCTTGTCGATTTTAGCCATTACGGCTTCAAGTGCCTTGGCACGGCCTTCTTCAGGAACACGAGCGACGCCCTGTGCCTTGCTGTTTTTTGCCACGATTAGTTACCTCGTTCTATTAATAGAAGGTCTCAATGATTCTTCGGGAGGTGCTTCTCGCCACCCTCTGCACACTACTCTACGAAGTCCGCCTGACACTTTAAGACCGGCGGCGGAAGAATGTGGAAAAATCCCCCAGAAAGTACAGATATTTTTACTCTGTGGATAGATTAGCATGACTCGAACAAAAATCCTATAAATCGCACAAATTTTCGGCAACTTTTTTCGAATTTATGCTCGCCGTGTCTATCTCAGAGTCTCCACATACAGCGTCGCAACAACCCCTAAACCGGACTTATTCCGCAGCAATTCATGGATTCGGCTACCTGCGCGGTTCACGGTCGGGTCCCAAACGGCGAACCTCCGGAATATCCTGTGTCTCGCAGACCGCAAGCCAAACATCCTTCGGTGCAACCCCAGCTTCAAGTGCCTCTAAAGCCGTCATATTCCCAAGCGACCCAAGCACCAAATCTCCCGCCAAAACTCGGGCATACCCAGCACCGAATTCGTAGTCCATATTGGTCCAAAACTCGCTGAGTTTCATCATCCCTCCTTACGCTCTCCTGTTTCAGAGCATATCCGAGAAAAATCACGAGAATGCTTCATCAGAGTCCCCTGCGAAAGTAGACCTCTACCGTTGTCAGTGCATAAAAAAGCGAACCGCGCATCATAACGGATGCGCGGTTCGCTCACATAGGTCTCTTAGAGCGAAGCCATCATGTAATCGTTACGGTACTGCTCAGCAAGCTCGGCGGGAACGGTATCCGGAACGTGTACGCCCTCTAGAATTGCCATACGGTCGGCAACTTCACGAAGCATCTGGTACATCGGGATATCAAGCGCCTGGCAAATCCATGCCAGAAGCTCCGAAGAAGCTTCCTTCTGCCCACGCTCAACTTCGCTGAGATAACCCAGGGAAACACGTGCGCTCTGTGAAACCTCGCGTAGGGTACGACCCTGGCGCTGACGAACGTCACGAAGAACCTCGCCAATAGCCTGGCGCAGAGGTACAGTCTTTGCCTCTTCCACAACAGGAGCTACCTGCTGCGGAGCTGGGTTAATTTCTTTCCACCGGGTAATACCATTAATAGATACACGCTTCTTAGTCATATGCGTTGTTTCTCCTCGTACGTAGGTCAACCAGTGTCCGGTTCTTACAGTTATTAAGCCTAACTCATTTTTTAGTTCTCGGCTAGCCTCGGGTACTGTACCGTTTATATGAGCCTGGCTAGTATATATTCAAACTTACCAAGCTATAGTTTTATTCCCATGCACCTGGGAAATCCCTGGAAACTTGATTAAAGTATCCCGTGAAAAGATACTTCAGCTGACCTCTAGATAAGGCTACGATGCGTCCTTAGTACCGTGCACAGCCTGGGTCAGCAGGAGAATTGCATCCGCCGTTGCCGAGGCGCGAATCTGTACCCGATTCCCCTCATAGTGCCGCTGTACGGCATAGGTTGCCTCTGGAGTGTGCACACCCAAAAATACGGTACCAACGGGCTTACCATCGTGCGGCTCTGGCCCTGCAACTCCAGTGGTCGAAACCCCGTAGTCAGCTCCACAGATTCGTGCGGTTCCCTGCGCCATCTGCCGGGCAACTTCCGGATCAACGGAACCATTCTTAGCTAAAAGCTCCTCGTTTACGCCTAAAACGGATGCCTTGACCGCGCTCGCATATGAGATAACCCCGCCGCGGTAGTATTCCGAGGCTCCTGCAACGGTGCAGATAGTACCCCCAACGTCTCCTCCGGTGAGAGATTCCGCCGTGGCGATTGTCAGACCTGTACCGACCAAAGCATCGTGAAGTATCTGAGCGGCTTCCTTCGCACTATGCGGTACCGTTTTGAGTACGTCCATAAGTACTCCTCCCAACGAGATATATCCGGCGTATAAAATACTGGGGCAGTACATCTGGAACCGTCCCCAGCCTCATGACTGTGCGGGATGCTGCGCCAGCCATGTCTGGCGAAGCTGATGGGCATCACGCACGTAAACTACCCCTGTCCAGACGGTAATAGCGGTTACCGCCGCCATAAGAACCCATCCGGGAACCAACCAAGGCTCGCCGAGGAGTCCTAAGGGTAAGAGCATCACCACGAGAGCAATGGTTTGTAAAACGGTTTTGATCTTTCCGCCCTTATTTGCCGCCATAACCCCGTATTTGATAACGAAAAAACGCATGATGGTGATTCCCCACTCCCGAAGGAGAATTACAGCGGTTACCCACCACCACAGCTCGCCCAACCAAGAAAGGGTAATGAACGCCGCACCGGTGAGGAGCTTATCAGCAATAGGATCAGCGATCTTCCCAAAGCTCGTGATGAGGTTACGGCTTCGAGCCAGGTAACCGTCCGCCCAGTCGGTAATCATCGCGGCGATAAAGAGGGCAAAAGCAAGCCACCGCTGTGCTACATCTTCAGCTCCGAATGTTCCGCCCGCAAGGAGCACTACAACGAAAAAAGGAACTGCAATAATACGCACAACCGTCAGAATATTCGGCAGATTCCAGTTAGATACATGACGCTCGGTCTGCGATACCGCCGATACTGATTCCTGACTCACTGTTACCCTTCTCTACAGTCTGGTACCAACGACTCGTTGTTGGCTGCAAGTAACTCCCAGAGCGTAGCCCTTGCCTCATATCTTTCCAGTATACGAGGTATCGTTCCTATAAGAATGGCATTCCGATAAATCCTTGTTTGGGCTCGCAGTAATAGAAAAATTCCCGCTTCCGCAGCACGATATGCCAGCAGAAGCGGGAATCTCTCTAGGGTGTGAGAACACTTTGAATACGACTGTTGGTGGGTTACCGCCCCGTGAGCTGCCAGGCGTCCTCCGAGCCCTCATCGCTCTCTTCCACCGCATATTCGGCAGGCTCTGCGGGGTTCACCGCTTTGTGCATACGGGTCTTCAAAAGTTTCCTCAACGGGTTCGGGTACCTCTTCACCCCGGATGCGTGCCAAGGTATTCTGCAGATCGTCCGGGCGCACCAGAACATCGCGTGCCTTCGAACCCTCAGAAGGACCAACTATGCCTTGAGACTCCAGCAGATCCATAATGCGCCCCGCCTTCGCAAAGCCCATGCGGAGTTTACGCTGAAGCATTGAGGTAGAACCAAACTGCGTGGTAATCACGATTTCAGCCGCCTGGAGCAAGTCATCAAGGTCATCGCCGATTTCCTCATCAATCTGCTTCTTCGCGGCTGAGACCATAACATCTTCACGGTAAATTGTCGGAGCCTGCTGCTTCACGTGCTCAACAACCGCATGAATCTCGGATTCAGAGACCCACGCACCCTGCACACGCATCGGCTTCGAGGCACCCATTGGCAGGAAGAGCGCATCGCCCTGACCGATCAGTTTTTCAGCGCCTGGTTGATCCAGCACCACACGCGAGTCCGTAACCGATGACGTCGCAAACGCCATACGCGAAGGAACGTTCGCCTAATCAGACCGGTCACCACGTCAACCGAAGGACGCTGAGTTGCAAGCACCAGGTGAATACCAGCTGCACGCGCCAACTGCGTAATACGAACAATCGCCTCTTCAACGTCACGCGGGGCAACCATCATCAAATCGGCAAGCTCGTCCACGATAACCAACAGGTACGGGTACTCGTGAATTTTTCGTTTACTCCCCGGCTCAGGCTGAATCTTGCCCTCGCGTACGGCCTTGTTGAAATCGTCCACATGCTTAAACCCGTAATGCGCCAAATCGTCATAGCGTGCATCCATTTCACGTACTACCCATTGAAGCGCCTCTGCTGCCTTCTTCGGGTTAGTAATAATAGGCGTAATCAGGTGCGGAATTCCCTCATAGGCGGTAAGCTCCACGCGTTTGGGATCCACCATCACCAAACGCACCTGATCAGGTGTAGAACGCATAAGAATCGAGGTGATCATCGAGTTCACGAACGAAGACTTACCGGCACCAGTTGCACCCGCAACCAACATATGCGGCATTTTCGCCAGGTTCGCAAGCACAAAACCGCCCTCGACATCTTTGCCCACACCCATAACCATCGGATGCGGGTTCGAGTGAGCCTGCGGGGACCGTAAGACATCGCCCAGCGATACCGTCTCGCGGTCGGTATTTGGAATCTCAATACCGATCGCCGATTTACCGGGAATAGGCGATAGGATACGCACATCCGGGCTGGCGACTGCATAGGCGATATTCTTACTCAGCGCGGTCACACGTTCAACCTTCGTACCGGCACCCAGCTCGATCTCGTAGCGGGTCACGGTCGGACCGCGTGAGAATCCAGTGACAACCGCATCAACCTTAAACTGCTCTAAACGTTGGTCAGTGCTTCGACCACGTGTTCGTTCACTTCGGATGATTCCTTAGCAGGGGGACCTGCCACCAGCATCTGTTCTGCGGGCAGGTTATAAGTGCCCTGCGAAGACTCGACGGATTGTTCGGGGCGGGCCTGCTCGGTATGCGCGGTGCGCGTATTGTTTTGCAGGGGTCGTGATGCCCCCGTACCGGCAGCCGCAGCTCCGCTGACCGTAGCTTGCGGCTTCGTCTGCGGCATGCGGGATGCACCACTACTTTGCTGCGGTTTAGCGGATGCGCCTTGCTGCTGTGCTTCCGGTTGTGGCTGTTGAGCAGGCTGCGTCTGAGGGCTTGCTATCTGCTTTGTCGCAACATTCTGCTCGGATGCGGCGGGCACAACCGACTGCACCGATGTGTCATCAAAAGCCTCTACATCAAAGAGCGCATCTGGTGCCACACGACCGTGTTCAACGGCGGCACGCTGCGCCTGAGCCAGGCGTGCCGAGGGCGCATCCGAAGCCTCATGATCGAACACGGTGTTCTCGGTGCGGCGTTTGGGCAGGCGGCTCAACCTACCCTGAGACGACGTTGAAGAATGCGGCGCGGGGGCATCCGCAGAGGTTGCGGAAAACTCTTCATGAGTATTAACCACGGGGCTGGCAAATGCCTCATCGCCAACGTATTCATCCAGCCCCTGATCGGCCTGTTGAGAACGACCGAACCCGAACCACCGCTTAATTGACCCGAAGATACCGCCGCGAGATGTACGGCGTTCTTCCTCATCACCGTAAAGATAGCTACGATCATGTTCCGAGGCACTCAAATCGACGGTCTGAGTCGCTGCCGTAGAGTCCGCATCATAGCCGTCCTGCGGATATGCGATGGTCGGGTCGTCATCGGTGGAGGCAACCGGCTTTTCACCCAAGGCCATGCGAACGAGATGTGTAAGCCGCGGAATAACCTGACGCACCGGAGTAGCCGTCAATACCATAAGCCCCATGACGAAGAGAACCAGAATAACGAGCCACTGCACAAATACTATGCGCTGCATGAGAGGTCCAAGAAGCGCACCAATGGCGCCACCTCCGGCCCAGACGGCCTCAAAACCGCCCGAAAAACTGGGGTATCCGGCGTTCATCGCGAAGAAAAGCGACGCTGCAATAAGGATGAGCAGCAGGCCGAGCGAGACTCGATTAGTGCGGCGAACATCATCTGGCGTACGGAAAACGCACCATGCCAAGATAAAGCTCAGAATCGGTACCAAAATAGCACCCTGACCGAAAACGCCGCCCAGCATGGTGTGCCATGCCGAGATTGGGGCATGGATAATGACCGGTGCAGACATGACGCGCCAGCTATACCATTCGACTCCAGCCGTAATAATGCCGAAAAGCAGAATGAAGAGCGCTCCACCATCGCGGCGTGCCTGTGGATCTAAATCTGTGCGATGCGCCCCAAGAGCACGCACAGCGCCGCCCACCGTGTGGGCAATGCCTAACCACACTTTCGCAATAGCGTTTGCCACAGGGTTAGTTTCGGGGGTATTCGCGCGCTTAGATGTGCCCCGGGAACCGCGTGCCGAGGTTTTCTTAGCTGATCCGGCTTTGCTTTTACGCCCTTGATTACTCCGTGAAGCCATATTTATTAGGTTAGCAACCTTCCATGTGCTTGAGGCCAGATGCCGTCATTCTCTTGTGGTCGATACAATCGGGCAAGAACGTGACACGCATCCATAGTATTCATATGCTACCGTACACGGGAACGGAGCCGACCGCTCAAGCAGCTATCGGCCCCGTTTGTCGTGTATTGTGCGGGGTGCGTTCGCACAGAGCGTGCCCGCACCGCCTTTCGCCGTGAGCGATGCGCTCACTACACCGTCGGCTTAGGCTCCTCATCCGTTTTAGTCTCAACGACCACCGGGACGATCATGGGCTTACGGCGCAGGCGGCGGGAGATCCATGCACCAATGGTACGGCGCACAATCTGCTGAAGCTGCTGTACTGTATGCACCTTCTCGGGCGCGCGGTGAAGCGCATCCTCAAGGGCGGCGGTAATTTTGGGGGTGATCTCGTCGAAGACCGAATCGTCTTCGGCGATACCGCGGGCATGAATATCTGGCCCGGTTACCACACGTTTGGTAGCACGATCAATCACCGTCACGATAGAAACGAATCCTTCTTCGCCCAGAACGCGGCGTGCCTTAAGATCGTCCTCGGTCACCGAGCCAACAGAACGTCCATCCACGTACAGGTATTCGCAGGGAACTTCGCCAACGATCTTCGCTACGCCGTCTTTGAGATCCACAACGGTACCGGATTCGCACAGGAGCACGCCCTCTTCAGGAACACCTGTCTCTTTTGCCAGTTCCCCGTTAGCAATCAGGTGACGAACCTCGCCGTGAACAGGCATCACGTTCTTCGGTTCCAGAATGTTGTAGCAGTACAGCAGCTCTCCCGCCGCCGCGTGACCGGAAACGTGAACCTTCGCGTTGCCCTTATGCACAACAGTCACGCCGAGTTTCATCAGGGCGTTAATGATGCGGTACACGCTGGTTTCGTTGCCTGGAATCAGCGATGAAGCCAACACGACGGTGTCGCCCGGTTCAAGCTGAACCTTGTGATCGCCATTAGCCATACGCGACAGAGCCGCCATTGGCTCGCCCTGCGAACCGGTACACATGAGTACAAGCTCATCGGGGCGGTATTCATCGACCTTCTTCAAATCTACAAGAACACCCTCGGGTACCTTGAGGTAACCCAGTTTCTCAGCGATGGTCATGTTGCGCACCATGGAGCGTCCGACCAGCACAACCTGCGCCCGCGCTCGACTGCAGCATCGAGTACCTGCTGCACACGGTGAACGTGCGAAGAGAACGAGGCCACGATAATGCGGCTGGGCGCATCGCGGAATACGCTCGATATAACAGGTCCGATATTTTTTTCGGTGGGGGTGAACCCGGGAACCTCTGCGTTTGTGGAGTCAGGCAGGAACAGATCCACACCTTCGTCGCCCAGACGCGAGAAGTGACGCAGGTCGGTGATGCGCCCATCCAGCGGAAGCTGATCCATCTTAAAGTCTCCGGTGTGCAGCACGGTGCCTGCAGCGGTTCGGATAAATACGGCGAGTGCATCCGGAATAGAGTGGTTAACCGCGATGAACTCGCATTCAAAAGGACCAAACTTTTCGATCTGGTGTTCCTTGACGGTGAGCGTATAAGGCTTGATGCGATGCTCGGCAAGCTTCGCTTCTACCAGCGCGAGAGTAAGTTCGGAACCGATGAGAGGAATATCGGGACGTTTCTTAAGCAGATAAGGTACCGCCCCAATGTGGTCTTCGTGCCCGTGAGTGAGAACCATGGCGACTACATCATCCAGGCGATCGACCACATAGCTGAAGTCGGGCAGGATTAGGTCTACACCGGGCTGGGACTCTTCAGGGAAGAGCACACCGCAGTCTACAATCAGCAGTTTGCCGTTGATTTCGTAGACGGTCATATTTCGACCGACTTCACCCAGACCACCGAGAGGCACCACGCGCAGGGTGTCTTTCTGCAGTTTGGGAGGCTCCGGCAGATCATTTTCAAAAACGCTCATGCGTATCTCCTTGTTTTCTATGATTCTATTTTTCGTGTCGTCTAAGGGCGCACCCGCCGTGAGTATCAAACTCCGAAGCGTATCGGGTTGCTTCGCGGGTGCTGCTCATGCGGCTTGAGAGGCTGAGAGTCCGTTCGCTAAAGGTCGTGGACGCATCTCGCCTCTAGAGGAGGGGTCCACGCCTTCACGTTCCGCTTCTGCACGGAAAGCGGACCCGCGTGATCTTCTCGCTACATACGAGTCACGCTGGGTCCGCCCGAAACTAGCCGCAGAAAGTCTTATGCGTTTTTAAGAGTCTGCGCGATAGTGGAGGAAAGCAGATCCGCTCGGATAGCCTCCGCCACTTCGGGTTCGGAAAGTACATGAGGCAGGCGTACAACAGGTGTGCCAAGAACGCCTTGCCAAGCCAGGATTTCTTTGGCAGCAACGGCGCCGGGGGCTCGTCCCATGGTGGCGTTCACAATGGGCACAAGCTGCAGTTAATGCGCTGCGCACTCACAAGATCCTGCGCTACAACGGCATCAATAAGCTCACGGAAGAGCATGGGTGCCACATGCGCGGTAACTGAAACTAAGCCTACGGCTCCTACTGCCATCCAAGGCAGAGTCAAACCATCATCACCACTGTAGTAATGCAAATCTGTGGTTGCCATAACGTCGGTTGCGGCGCCAAAGTCAGCCTTCGCATCCTTAACAGCAACAATATTATCAAGTTCTGCCAGCCGACGGTAGGTGTCGGGGGCAATCGGTATGCTGGCACGCCCCGGAATATCGTAGAGCATGATGGGTGTACTGGTGGCTTTTGCTACGGTGCTAAAGTGCGCGTAAACGCCATGCTGAGTGGGCTTGTTATAGTAGGGAGTCACCACAAGCAAACCGTCAACACCAACCTTTTCGGCGCGACGGGCAAGTTCAATGGTGTGCGCGGTGTCGTTCGAGCCCACGCCAGCAACGATAGAAGCACGGTCTCCTACAGCTTCTTTGACGATGGCGAAAACTCGCTCGTTCTCATCATCGGTCATGGTCGAGTATTCTCCTGTGGTGCCACATACAATCAACCCGTCATGACCGTTGTCAATGAGGTATTCCGCCAGATGTGCAACCTGTTTTTCATCCACAGATCCGTCTTGAGCGAAGGGCGTTACCATCGCCGTGAGCAGACGCCCAAAGGGCGGGTTTACAAAAGTACCGGGGTTCATCACGTTCTCAGCCATACACCCCAGAGTACTATCTTAAGCTATTCTTACGCTACATTAATTTTGCTTCTGTCCCGAAAAATTTTCACTTTTTATGGAGTTCTGCGTTCTTGAGCTCAAAACGCAACTTCAAGCGCTCCTCATGAACACGCATGGACTACCCTAACAGCCACGCTATTTTAGGTCGGTCACACCACGACCGCGGCGTAGAGAAATCGCATTTCGCATAGCGGCGCGGGCACGTTTACGTTCACCGCAGACATCGTACATGCACGAGAGATTAAACCAGGCTTCCCAGCTGTCCGGATGTGCTTCGAGAACATCGGCAAATTTTTCAAGTTCTACTGAAGCGGCCTCACGATCAACCCTTCCGGAAGGACTTCGCGGCAGCGTATCTTCGGGAAGTTTCCCCTGGGCTTCAAGCTCCTGGGCCATCCGCTGTATACGCGCACCAAATATCACCTCGCGCACAAGCGCCCACGCACCCACTGCGGGCAAAAGCAATAGTCCCGCCCCGAGCAGAATACCTGCGATATTCCCCGACGCGATGAGCACGACCCCACGCTGTGCCGTAAACAGCAGATACAGCCCCAAGAGCGCCACTGTGAGCGCCGCAAAGATTTTACCTTTACCGCCCGCATCCACCAGCATAAATACTCCGCTAAAAATCAGCACGCCCAGTATTGACGCACGAATACCCAGCGGCAGAGGCAGCAGAAGCACAGTACAGACTAATAAGAGACAGGCAATCGCAACCCATAATCTCAACGATGTCAGCAATGAGGCGCCCCGCACAGGTTTTACCGTTTCTTGATCAGAGGTCATTGGAGTCGGTATCCGCACGATCTACAGATCCATATACTTATCGAGTCCAACGCTCAGCCCCGGATGCGCCGCAACCTGCCGAACACCCAAAAGCACTCCGGGCATGAAGGATGCGCGGTCGAAAGAATCGTGGCGGATTGTCAAAAGCTGTCCGGGGTCGCCCAGCAGAATTTCCTGATGCGCAACCATGCCGCGAAGCCGCACCGCATGCACATTAATACCCTCAACTTTACCGCCGCGAGAGCCCAGAGGATCACTCTCGGTAGCATCCGGGCTGATCCCACGTCCCGCTTCCTCTCGCGCAGCCGCAACCCGGCGTGCTGTGTGAGCGGCTGTTCCCGAGGGGGCATCGACCTTATTGGGGTGGTGAATCTCGATAATCTCAATCGATTCAAAATACGGCGCTGCCTTAGCGGCAAATTCCGTCGCCAAAATGGAGCCCAACGCAAAATTCGGTGCAATCAGCACACCCACCTGCGGGTGCTCATCAAGAAGCTCACGCAAGGATTCCACACGTTCTTCAGTCCAGCCGGTAGTACCCACAACGGCATGCACTCCGTGCTCTACGGCAAAACGGACGTTCGTCTCGGTAGCGGTCGGCACGGTCAAATCAACCATAATCTCAGCATTAGTTTCAACGAGCTTTTCGAGAGAATCTTCACGCCCTAAAGCGGCAACTAATTCAAAATCGGGGGCCTCGGCAATAGCCTTGACCGCTTCCGACCCCATACGCCCCGATGCTCCAAGAACCGCCACCCGCCGTATTTAGTCTGCGTTGCTTCTACCATTCTGTTGCCTCCAAAAATTACGAATAGCCCAGTTATCTCTACCCTATTATCGCATGTGGTGTACAGCACGAATCGAGACACTATGTTGCTTATGCACTACGCCCCATCAACGCTCAAGTACCAGCACAACACCCTTATAGATACCAAAATATCTGGTAGCCACGTTTCTTAAATTTCACAAAACTTCCCGATGGCTCCAAACGTCTCTATCTAACAAATAAACTTTTATACTAGTAAACAGTATTTTTCTTCACTCTTTCATCACCCCGGAGTAACAACACATCATGAAGCAACTTTTTCCATCCGCGGTCAGTCCCCATGAGGCTAACCGCTCTTTTATGTTGCCCGGGCTTGACGGCCTGAGGGCCATCGCCGTACTCCTGGTAATTGTTTACCATCTCTGGCCTACTGCGGTGCCGGGCGGTATGATCGGGGTTGATATTTTCTTCGTCATCTCGGGATATTTGATTACCGCCCTCTTACTCCGCGAAGGTGCAGTAACTGGGCGTATTAACCTGTTCCTTTTCTGGAAGCGCCGCGCTCGCAGGCTCCTCCCTGCGATAGCGCTACTCATTTTAGTAACCGGACCCATCGCACTAGCAATAGGCGGCGATATACAGGTCAATCTGGGCAGACAACTTACTGGCGCAGGCACATTCTCATCTAACTGGCTCTCTATTTTCAGCGGTAACGACTATTTTGCTCAGACTTCTCCCGAACTTTTCACGAACTTTGGTCGCTTGCCGTTGAAGAGCAGTTCTATCTGTTCTGGCCTCTTCTCCTGGTGGCGGCGGGTGTTATCCTCGGCAGACGGTGGAGACGATTCAGCCTCATTATCTTTATAGCTATCATTGCATCCTTAACAAGCGGCACGGTTATGTTGGCGTTTGGAGCGCCCATCAGCCGTATTTATTACGGTACCGATACCCATGTTTACGGTCTGCTTCTAGGTGTTTTACTAGCTTTTTCGATCCCGTGGTCGCTCTATCCACCTCGTGATAAACACGTTATATATCGAGTGGCGCAACCCTTTGGAGCGGTGACTTTCCTGCGTGTAATTCTCAGCTGGCTCTGCTTGGTTGCTCTCATTCCGCTCGCTCTTCTTATGCCTGAGAAGGCACCAGGCACTATCCCCTGGGGGCTCCTCGGCGCTTCGCTGCTGACCCTTGGAGTTATTCAAGGAATCCTGCCGGATATGCTTGCCGGGGCATCGTCTCTATTACGTTCGGTACTATCTTTCGGTCCCCTCACCTGGATTGGGCAGCGATCCTACGGACTTTACCTCTGGCACTGGCCGCTTGCCGTTATGGCGCATTATCTTCTGGGCGTGGATCGTTCACCGCTGTGGAACGTTGTCGTTCTGCTGGTTACCGTCATTATTGCTGAGCTTTCTTATCGTTACCTTGAAACTCCAGTACGGCGATATGGTTTCCGTAGTTCGTTCGCACAATTTTTTGGAAGCATTCGTTACGGCAGGTATCGTGCTCTACCCATTATTGCTTTAGTGCTTGTGATGGGCGCAGGCTCAGCGACCGCCGTCGCGGTACGAACTGCTCCTGATCAAACTAGTGCACAACGCGCCGTTGAAGAAGGCAAAAAGCGCGCCCAGGAACGTTTAAAAGCGCGTGAGGAACAACGAGCACATGCGAGCGCCTCGCCAACAGCAAGTTCGACAGCAGCAAATCCTAGCGCTGCGACCTCTGCGGTGCCGGATGAATATCCGCAGGTGAATTCTGCTGATGTAACCGTGATCGGCGATTCTGTAGTGCTTTCTGCAGAGCCCGATATTTATGATGCGATGCCAGACGCCACGATCGATGCGGCAGAGGGACGCACCATTGTTCAGGCGTTGCCCATGGTTAAATCCTGGTCATCGCAGGGAAAAATTGGGAAAATTTTAGTACTCTCGGTAACCGCTAACTCGACGCTGATGCCCGGTCAGCTTGAAGAGGTTTTGCGGGCGCTTCCGGCAGACACGAAGTTGGTGCTCGCAACGGGGTACGGTCCGCGAACCCTCACCTGGATTGATTCTTCAAATAATCTGATTCGTGAGTTTGCGCAGAAATTCTTCCCGCGTCTATATTGCAGACTGGAACGGTGCAATAACGCAGGCGGTGCGGAGCGATCCAAGCCTGATGACTTCGGACGGCGTGCATCCGGAGGTTAAGGGGCAGATGCTCTACGCCCGTATTCTGACGGAGGCGGTTGCTCGGGCACAAAGTTAGGAGGAAATCGTACATGTAGTGTATTGGTGGCGTTTTTAAACCTTTTGAATCCACACGCCTCAAACTACGGGTCAAGAAAATCAAACCGTTGTGATACTGGCAGGTTGGAGGAAGGAGTTTTGAAAGTAATTAAACCTTTCAAGAACTTCACGTACCTGGAGTAGCATCATGTGTACGTCTGCATGACCTGCTAAATCTATTCCACATCGTCAAAACGTCTTCGGGATCCCGCTTTGGCTTGCTTAGTACATTAGTACAACAAAGTAATACTCCCCTGCATATCAGCAAAGCCTTCCTATCGGCAGGTTTCCACGAATTGCAGCGAAACAAAATGCTGTTTTCACAGCGCTCAACTAGCATTCCGCTATCACCGGTGAAAGACTCTAGTTGCTTTACATCCGTGAGTCCCCGAGGACCAGCTAAATACTCGTTGTACACAAGGATTGATGATTCTTGAGTGGCACCATGAATAGGTATTCGGGCGTAATTCTCGTCGCCCGGTGTCGGGTTCACCTCATCATGAACCAGCCTGATTCTCTCCGATAGCTTTCCGTCTGGATGGGTAAACTTACAGTCATAGGCATTTAATCGTAAAGCTACCTCCCCAGCCGGGTGCGGTGACGTGAACCTTATTTCCAGCTCTTTCGGGACATCCGTGATATCAATCGCTCCAAAAATCTGCAACCCCTCCCACTCAAAATAGAACTCCTTGATGGTTGGGCTGCGGCGCATCATCTCACTAAAGTCTGGCATGTGTCTTCCCTCCTGCTACCTGAAGGCGTTAGCTGAGATCTATGTCAAAATTCCTTTTGATCGCAAACTTCAACTCATCCATCACATCATCAACCGTTTCCTCCCGCCGAACAGATGACCTTATTGATCCAAGAAAGAACTGCAGACCATCAATATACCCTTTTGAGGTTTCATAATTAGGACGAGCTATCAATGGTCGATTGTACGCACCTGACTTCTTTGAGGTTTTCGATGCCACCCAATCCACATCATCCCGATACTTTTGCAAGAATACACACAGGCAGAAAGCAAAATCATTGGCCAAGCTGAAAAAAGTGCCAGAAATATCATCCATCTCCGGCCCAGTCCTATCCATAGATTCCCTCCCCAACCGCAACAGCTGTTCTAAATCACTGAGAGTGGGAAATTCTTTGCCGCTCGTGGAGCCTAGATACTCTGCAACATACGCGATCCTTGGCCCTTGATCCTCTTTGAACAGTTTAATGACCTGCCGCAGCTGGGTTCTAGTCATTACTTTGAAGGGCATCGGCTCATGACGCGGCGTAAACCAATCGTAAGCTTGATCAAAATCTTCAAAGTTCATCATGAGTTATAGGTTTTCTCTCTGACATGCTGAAAATACACCAGCGGTGATGTTAGTTGTCTCTTAGACGGTGATGTCGCTAAATCTCTCAGAAAGTTCTCTACCGCTAAGAGCCTTGACGAGCTACCCGCAAGGCATCAAGCATCAGGTGATCCGTATCGGTCTCCTGTGAGAAGGAGTACTCGTAGAGCAGATAATCCAGGCTTTTATCCTCCGTAAGAGCGTCTTGAGCATACGATAAAGAGGCAGCAAACCGGGCACGGTAGAAAAGCGGTTGTACAATATCGTACGGTTTATCGGCGTCGAGCTCCTCAAGGTACATCTCGTCCATGCTCTCTGCCCACTGCTGGAGACGTTCGGCGTGGGAGAATATTTCTTGCTCACGCACTATACGCACAATATCCTCAGCCACCTCAAGCGCTGAAAGGTGCTGCTGTTTCCAGTCAAGCCACGCCAATGCTAAAAGGCTGATAAGTTTCTCACGTTGTGATGCATCTAGACCGCAGATTTGCTGTAGTTCTTCGGTATAGTCGGGAGGGACAACGATAGTGAACATAGCGGGGTTCCTTTCGCGAATTCCCTCAACTTTAGCACAAGGATAAAGTGAAACAGGGAGGAATCTCCTCATGAGAAACTCGTGAAAACTGTACACGATAATCTCTACCATAAAAGCACCGCCCCTACACCCAATATCAAAGGGATTCTATGGAGTCACAGCAGGAAACATCACACGATATATTAGAGTCTCTTCTTCAGGAGCTTGTAGAGCGTGAAGAAGACTTTAGTTTCTACATAAGTCTCTGTCTTCGTCTGCTTGCGCGGTCTCCAAAGCATGGTTGGGATGTTAGGCTTTTATACGGGGTTTAGAACCCGAAGATATGGCAGCTCCACGCGATCCTGCCGAGCTCCGAACAAACCCAAGGTTTCTGGAGAGCGAATGGCTCATGGGCAAATATTCTATCCTTCTAGAAGCTTTCGATGAGGCGGTAACTTCCCATCACATATCTACTGCCGCTCCAAGAGATACGACCCTGGCAGGATACGATCTTCGCATCCTGTGGAAAATCGTCAATGCCCACTACAGCTCGTATTTTGAGCCGAACCCGCGCAGGCGTGTTACCTGTGCGATTGAGGGGCTTGTGGGAAAAGATTATTCGGTTGAAGACCTCACACGCGATCTTCGAGATTACCTTGATCGGCATGCGTGTCTGCTTAAACTACCGGACCTCTGCCGCGAGCTGGCGGATCGGGGTAAAGATCTGGCATTCTTCACCGATCTTGGTATACGTCTTCTTGAATCCGTCACCTGGCCCGTGGATGATCTGCGTTCCTTCCTTCAGGAAATAGGCTCAGAGGATGTGGTGAATCCAGTCGATATTCCCAAGCTTGACTGGCATGAGCTGTTTCGCACATCTGACGATGAAATTTTTGCCGATAGTGAGCAACTCATGCAAAAGTACAGCATTCTCGCGGACACGCTTGGTGAATTGAGCAGTCCCGCATACTCTCAAGTTGATCTTGCTGCCCGCGTCGCCCACGCCCAGTACGAGCTATTCTTCGAGCGTGAAGGACAAACGCGCCTCCTGAAGGCTCTGCGGATCCTTTTATCGGAGGACTACACTGCCGATATGCTTTGCACTGATGCAGAGGCATATCTAGCAGATCGGTAAAAAGTTAAGGTCAGCCCGATTAGGCTGCCAGAAATTCCAGGAGGTCTTGAACGAAAAGCTCCGGCTCCTCCAGAGCCGCAAAGTGTCCGCCGCGCTCAGGATGTGTAAACCTGACAACATTGAAAAACCGTTCCGCATATTCGCGTGGAGGATTACTGATATCGTGCGGGAAAATCGCGAATGCGGTTGGCACCTCTACCCTACCCCGCTGTATATTCCCGGCGCCCAAAGCCTCCCGATATATCCTTGCGGCAGAGTGCCCGGTATTCGTTATCCAGTACAGCATCGTATTTGCGATGATAGTATCCCATGAAATCCCGTTTTCGCTCCACGCCTGCATTTTCTCCGCCATAAAAGCAGCCAAAAATACTGGTGAATCGGCAAAGCCGTAAGAAACAGTCAAAGGTTTTGTGGAAAGCAACATATAGTAACCGCCTTCAACCTGCGACCAACGCGCAACCCGGTTCAGATAATCTTGTTCTGCATCCGAAAGCGTGCTCCTATCGAGAGAATACTGGTTTGAAAACGGGACATCGGTCAAGTGCAGTTTCAGGATACTCTGCGGATAACGCAGCGCCATCTGCTGACCAATCGAGGCTCCCCAATCACCGCCGTGTACCATATAGTGTTCATAACCCAACTGTTCCATCAACGTATGGAGCCGCTCGGCAATATCTGCGACAGTATGTTTTTCCAGCTGTTCCGAGAAAGCGAATCCGGGAAGCGAGGGAACAACAACGTTATACCCCGCCTCAACAAGAGGATGAATCACCGGAATATACCGTAAGAAAGAATCGGGCCAGCCGTGAATCAGCAGAACTGTACCAAGATTTTGTGGACTTTGCTCATGAAGAGCGTGCAGCTCTTTGCCCTGTATTGTATAGATGCCATGACGATACGAGTTCAATATTTTCTGTTGCGCCGCCCAGTTATACTCGGTAAGCCAATAGTCCACGAGATTTTTCATAAACTCGACCGAGATTCCTGCGCTACTCTCCTGTTCATCTAGAACAACAGGAAAACGTGCACCCCGCAAACGGACCTTCAGGTCTTCAAGTACTTCGTGCGATACGTCAATATATAGGTCTCGCATAAGCTTCTTTCCTCCCCCAGCCTTCTCTCTATGAATACTCCTTACCGCATTACATGCCACCATATAACAAATCCCGCAGGGACACAGACGTTTTCGTCATCAGACACGAGAACGTCTACGCGCTGCGGGGTTTTCGGGAATAATAAAGGGTGTTAGCGCACAATCGTAGTGATCATCTGCTGCTCCCCCAGATACCTGGCAAGGTCGTGCACATCGTCAAGGGTAACCGCACGAATTTTTTCCAATAGCTCATCGGTGCTCGTGAATTTCCCTGAGTCCAGCTCGGCACGCCCCAGTCGGGACATCCGAGAACCCGAGTCCTCACTGCCCAAACAGTTGAACCGGCCAGCTGCCCACGTACTTTACTGAGCTCTTCCTCAGTAATTCCTGCGGACACCAACTTATCAAACTCATACTGCAAGAGTTCACACACCTGCTCGGTTTTAGCGGGCAAGCACCCTGCGTACATGCCGAAATACCCCGCATCGGAGTAGGCGCCCGAGAACGCAAACGTACTGTACGCCAGCCCGCGTTTTTCACGAATCTCTTGGAAAAGCCGCGAAGACATGCCCGACCCAAAAGCACTCGACAGCACACTCATCGCGTAGCGGCGCTCATCCCCAGCGATAATACTCGGGCACCCCATCACAATATTGGTCTGTTCAAAGCCCTTCTGCACCTCGTGCAGTTTGGAAAACGGGACAATACCGCTCTCAGTACGCACACGGCGCGGTACCGGAACCACACCCTCAAGAAGGTTCCAGCCGTAGCGGGTGAGCGCATCCAGCACAAGGTTTACGATGTGCGAGTGCTCCAGCGACCCAGCCGCCGAGATGACGAGGCGATCCGGCGTGTAATACTTTTTGTAATGTTCCCACACAGCATCCCGCGGAACCTGCATAATCTCCTGCGGAGTACCACCAATCGGGCGACCCAGCGGGTTCTGGCCCATAAGCTGTTCCACAAAATTCTCGAAGGCAACGTCCGTAGGATCATCCTGGTCCATGGCAATCTCTTCCAGAATCACCCCGCGCTCCTGCTCCAGATGCTCTGGATCGAGCAAAGCGTTACTCACCATATCAGCCAGAACATCAACCGCCATCGGGGTATCATCGTCAAGTACACGCGCATAATAGCAGGTATGTTCCTTCGCAGTGAGGGCGTTTGATTCGCCTCCCACCGCGTCGAATGCCTGGGCAATATCAAAAGCAGTTCGAGACGGAGTTCCTTTAAAGAGCAGGTGCTCCAAAAAGTGGGTAGACCCCAACATACCGGGTGCTTCATCCCGGGAGCCGACCCCCCACCCAGAATCCGAGGGAAACGCCGCGGGTGCCAGGCATCCGCTCCGTTATCACCCGAACACCACCGGGCAAAATCGATCGGCGAACTTCATTACCATTTACACCCTCGTAAACCAGGCGACCGCGTTCATAGTCGAGCTCAGCGGTAATCTCATCGCGCGCAACGGGAAGAGCAATAGGCATCAGTGAATAATCCTTAGCAAACCAAATGTATATAGCGAGCCGTATAAGTCAGAGTAAACGCCAGCCCATCATGAGAACAACCCTCAGGAGTCTCAGGACGAGCTGGCGCTGCTTATCCGACAGAAACCAGCAAGTTCCTTAGTCAAGGTGCGGTTTATATCGGGGAGAGTTTCTACTCGGCATCCTCAGCATCAATCACCGGGGAGAGCGAAAGCTTGCCGCGATCGTCAATCTTAGTGATCTCAACCTGCACCTTCTGCCCCACCGAAACAACATCTTCGGCATCCACCACACGCTTACCACCGTTGAGCTTGCGCATCTCAGAAATATGAAGCAGACCGTCCTTACCGGGGGTAAGCGAAATGAACGCACCGAAATCGGTTACCTTCACAACGGTACCCAGGTAGCGCTCGCCGACCTCGGGAACCTGCGGGTTCGCGATCGCGTTGATAGCGGTGCGTGCAGCCTCAGCCGAAGGACCGTCGGTTGCACCGATAAAGACAGTACCATCGTCTTCAATCGAAATATCGGCACCGGTATCTTCCTGGATCTGGTTAATCATCTTGCCCTTCGGGCCGATAACCTCGCCAATCTTAGCGACCGGAACCTTCACCGAGATGATGCGCGGCGCAAATTCGCTCATCTCATCGGGGGCATCAATAGCTGCGGTGATCACATCCAGAATGTGCAGACGAGCCTCACGTGCCTGGGTCAGTGCGCCTGCCAGCACAGATGCAGGAATGCCGTCGAGCTTGGTATCCAGCTGAATAGCAGTCACAAATTCGCTGGTACCGGCAACCTTGAAGTCCATATCGCCTAGGGCATCTTCGGCACCCAGAATATCGGTCAGTGCGGCGTAACGGGTTTCGCCATCAACCTCATCAGAGACAAGACCCATTGCGATACCTGCAACGGGCGCACGCAGAGGCACACCGGCATTGAGCAGCGACAGGGTCGAAGCGCAGACCGAGCCCATCGATGTGGAGCCGTTTGAGCCCAGAGCCTCAGAGACCTGGCGGATCGCGTAGGGGAATTCCTCGCGTGAAGGCAGCACCGGGGTAAGTGCACGTTCCGCAAGTGCACCGTGACCGATTTCGCGGCGCTTGGGCGAACCAACACGGCCGGTCTCGCCGGTAGAGTACGGCGGGAAGTTGTAGTGGTGAATGTAACGCTTGGACGTGACCGGGTACAGCGAATCGAGCTGCTGTTCCAACTTGAGCATATTCAAGGTGGTCACGCCCATAATCTGGGTTTCGCCACGCTCAAAAATCGCCGAACCGTGCACGCGCGGCAGTACTTCAACCTCGGCGGTCAACTGACGAATATCAGTGAGTCCGCGACCATCAATGCGCACCTGTTCAGTGAGGATGCGCTGGCGCACGGTGTGCTTGGTAAGAGCAGCAAACGCCACTGAAACTTCATTAGCGCGCTCCTCAAACTCTTTACCTTCCCCGGTGAGGGCTTCCATCAGCTCGGCTTCAAGCTCTGCGGCAGCAGCTTCACGGTCCTGTTTACCCGCGATGGAGTAAACTTCCACGAGGCGCTCGCCCGCGAAGTCTTTCACGGCGGCGTCAACGTCTTCACCATGCCCGCCGAAGTAGGGAAGCTCCAGATCGGGTTTACCGGCACGCTCAACAAGATCAGCCTGCGCCTTGCACAGAGCAGCAATAAAGGGCTTCGCAGCCTCCAAACCTTCAGCTACGATCTCTTCGGTGGGAGCAGTATGGCCGTCTTCCTTAATAAGCTTCCAGGAGTTATCGGTTGCCTCTGCCTCTACCATCATGATCGCAACGTCTTCACTGCCGTCGGCCTTAGTCACGATGCGACCGGCCACAGCCATATCGAATACGGCGTTTTCCAGCTGAGAGTATTTGGGGAAGCACACCCATTGCCCATCGATAAGAGCCATACGCACACCGCCGATAGGCCCGCTAAAGGGCGCACCTGATAACGCGGTTGATGCGGATGCTGCGTTAATCGCAAAGGTATTGTAAATTTCGTCTGGCTCGATGGTCAGAACGGTGACGACAACCTGCACTTCGTTACGAATACCCTTGGTAAAAGCGGGGCGCAGCGGACGGTCGATTAGACGTGCCGCAAGAATCGCCTCAGTCGGGGGTCGTCCCTCGCGGCGGAAGAACGAACCGGGAATTTTACCGGCGGCGTACATGCGCTCTTCAACGTCTACGGTCAGCGGGAAGAAGTCAAAGCCCTCGCGGGGGGAGATTTACCAATTGCGGTTGCTGAAAGCAGCGTTGTTTCGTCATCAATCGTGACGAGCACGGATCCTGCCGCTTGTTTGGCGAGACGGCCAGTTTCAAAACGTACATGGCGTTTGCCATGAATACCATTGTCAATTTCTACTTCAGAGAATTGGATTTCGGGACCTTCCACGATTCCTTCTTTCTGTGTTCGTGTGCCCGTCGCCGTTTCCACCCAATCTATCGGCCTTCGATAGGAAACCACGGACGTCGTACCCTGAACCTCTGTTGTACACAGGAGTATTCCGTAATTCGCTACCGAGGACCGCACCGGGGCGTGCCTGGAACGAGCACTCTTTATAAACTGTTTATCTGAAAAATGGACGGGTTTCCGTACATGATAACGCGGGCGCATCCCCCGCCGTGTGACGGAGGATGCGCCCGCTTAGCGTTACCTGCAAGGTACGAAAACCTTAGCGACGCAGACCAAGACGCTCAATGAGCGAACGGTAGCGTTCAATATCAATATCCTTGAGGTAGCCTAGCATATTGCGACGACGACCCACGAGGATCATCAGACCACGACGGGAGTGGTGATCGTGCTTGTGGAACTTCAAATGCTCAGTCAGATCGGAGATTCGACGAGACAGAACTGCAATCTGCACCTCGGGAGAACCAGTGTCACCCTCGTGAGTTGCGTATTCCTTGATGATTTCCTGCTTGATAGCGGGATCCAATGCCACTGTATAACTCCTAGAGTTAGTGCCGCGTAGCTGCCCGTACGACCGTATGTCGCCGGGGTTTTGGGCGTATGCCCCTCACGTCTTCTGCCGCGGACCGCAGACACGCGTTTAACATATTCTACGCTACTTTTACGGATTTTGAAAGATTACCGCCGCAGCACATTCCGTATTTAGGCCTAGCATTTCCGCCCGCAATACCGCATTTATCCATCCTGAGCATCAGACGTGATCGCCAGTTTTGCGTTCTTTGCCAACCGTGGCGCTACCGCTAGGCGATAGTACGCGAGAAGGAAAACACACCATATAGCGCCAACAACAAGAGCCAAACGAGTGTCATCGAAGAATCCGAATAGCACGACGATGAACGCCATAAACGCAAGCGTTATATAGCTGACGACCAGAGGAAGCCGCACGGGCTGCACTTCGTCTTCGTATCCCCCACGTTTATAGGCGATGTGCGCCAGCAGAATCATAACCCACACGAAAACGGTCGCGAATGTTGCCAGCGAAGCGACTACTTCAAAAAGCATTCTCGAACGCGATATTCACGATCACGCCCACCGCCATAACCACGATCATCAGAAGAGTCGTCATCCAGGGCGCACCGTTTTTTGCAACCTTGCCGAATGATTTCGGGGCCAGCCCCTGCTTTGCCAGCCCGTACATCATACGCCCGGCACCGTAAACATCGGCATTCATCGCAGACACGGCGGCGGTAATAATAACCACGTTGAGGATTGATCCTGCCGCCGGAATTCCCAGGTTCTCGAAGATCTGCACAAAAGGCGAGTTCTCTTTAGTGACAGAGTACCAAGGGTAGAGCGACATAATGACGGAGAGAGTCAGCACATAGAAGATCAGAATGCGGAACGGCACAGTACGAATAGCCTTAGGAATCGACGTGCGTGGGTTTTCCGCCTCCCCCGCCGCAATACCGATATTCTCAATACCGCCAAAGGCAAACATTACCACGGTAAAACATGCCAGGAAACCAGTAAACCCTTCGGGCATAAAACCACCATCAAGCGCCCACAGATTCGTAACGGACGGCTTCACCGAGGTGTGTGCCTGCACACCAACGAAAAGCAGAATAATTCCGCCCACAATCATGGCGATAATAGCGCTTACCTTGACAATAGTGAACCAAAATTCTGTCTCGCCAAAGGCTTTCACCTTGGCAAGGTTAATGGCGAGCAAAATGAGCAGCACCGATACGATCCAGATCCACGAAGGCGACTGGGGGAACCAGAATTTCATATATACTGCAAATGCTGTCACATCCGCGATGGCAACGAGCGCCATTTCCAGAGCATAGCTCCAGCCGGTGACGAACCCAGCCCAAGGTCCCAGATACCGGGTTGCGTATTCCGAGAATGCGCCAGATACGGGGTGTGCCAGTGCGAGCTCCCCCATAGCGCGCATCACCATGAAAACGGCAGCTCCGCCAATCACATAGGCGAGTAGTACAGCGGGGCCCGCCAGTTGAATAGCGGAGGCGGAGCCGTAAAAGAGTCCGGTGCCGATTGCCGAGCCAAGCGCAATGAACATGATGTGACGCAGGGAGAGTCCGCGCGATAGCTGGGGCGCATCCTCGGTGGAGATAGCGCCATTTGCGGTAGTTGCCGCAGAGTTAGCGTTATTCTTCATTTTTCCTCACCTCGCGGGTTAGCGGTGTAACCTCTTGAAAATCTTGTGTTCTGGTTGGTTCTGCGGTGTGGCTTTTGTTGCCGTATGCCGTGCACCTCCCCCATCGAGGTTGTGGGATGCGCCCAGCGTACTCCCCGTGCATCCTTGCGATTTCTTAGTTGCGGTGAACCGTAACGCAAAAAGACGGCGGGTTTGGCAACGATAGCCAACCCGCCGTCTTGCTTAAGACTATTTCTGTTTACGCTTACGTCCTACGATGAGCGACAACAGAGCGGTTACGCCAGTCACGGTATAGACTGCCGGCCACGCGCCAATTTTCTTGGCGAGTGGATGGGAGTAACCGAAGGCAGAAAGGTAAACGCCGGTGAGGAACGTAGCACGCCCAACCCCAGCTTTACGCTTCCAGTTCTTGAAAGCAATAAAACCCGCAAGACCCAGCACGGCACCACCAAGAGGCCGGTTGCCGGTTGTAGATGCGACCTTGTAACCGCCAAGAAGACCAGCCGCAGAGGCTAAGGTCGGGCAGATTTCATGGTGCTCTCCTGAGTCACGAGTACGTTATTGCTGTGTTAACCATACGCTATGACGGCTTAAATGTGAATTCTCTCGGAATTTTTCTTGTAATGAGTGTTTCTGTGCAACCGTCTGAGCACTTGGGGCCTGAAGCATTATGGTCTTCTTAAGCAGATCCGTCCACTTAGTCTTCAAGGTTCAACTCAAGAGCGGGTAATTCCTGCTGCGTCCAGAGCTCAGCGGCAATCTGCAGCGCATATCGTGCCGAGCGGGGAGCCACCACATCGATCGAAAGATGAAATTCCTGATCTGCTGCTGGGCCGCATAAATCAGAGATGCAGCGTACCGCCATAAAGACACATCATAGTTACTGCAGATCTGCGCGATCGCTGTGGTCTCCATATCGGTGCTGAGTGCCGCATCGAAGGCCTCTCGGGTGTCCTTCACGTTGTACTCAGTCACGAATGAGTTACCCGCAAGCATCCGCCCTTGGTGCACCGCCCAGGAACCTTCCTCCTGTGCCGATTTAAGAGCTGAAAGCGCCGCTTCAATCGCCTCTTCCCAGTCCGAGTCACGATCGCCATAGGATACGGGCATCCCAGGAATCTGCCCGCGTTCGTATCCAAAAATGGTTGCGTCGGCATCAGTGTACAGGTAATTTGACCCCAGTACTATATCTCCAACGTTGATGTGCTGCGCAAGACCACCGGCGGTTCCTGCACTGATAACCCCCAAACAGTTAGTCGCGTAGTTGATAGCTTCCGTGACGGCGGATGCGGCATTGACTAACCCAATTTTGGAGCGAACCAGCAGAAGGGGAACCTGATCTTCTTCAAGCATAAGATAACGTGGGTAGAATTTTGCTACGCCTTCAGTGAAGGAGGGCTGTGCTTGCTCGGTCGCTGCGAGGAACGGGGCTAGCTCTTCATCCATCGCAACCTGAATGACGATCGCGTTTGAGAAGCTCATCATGAGGTCGTTCAGGTTCTCCAGGTCGGCATACATTTCGTTAAAAATATCCGCCGGCGTAAAGTCTGTGGGGAACATCTGCGCAGCTTCTTCGGAGTGCCCCTGTTCGCCAGAGTGATGCTGTTCGCTCACGCCGCCATCACCTGCTCCCAGTCAGCACGTGCGGCGAGGAATTCACGTGCAGCATTCTGCGCCCCTTCAAGGGTGTGGTTAGCGCCCCAACCGCACTGTATTTCATTCGCGGCGGGCACCTCGGTAGCCGTGAGAATATCTCGTAGAGTCGCTTCCAGGATGGGCAAGAACTCCTGCAGCTCTAGCCCCAGGGTGAGGGCGTAAAACCCAGTTTGGCATCCCATTGGTGAAAAATCGATGAGCTTATCGGTGTGGTTGCGCATGTGCTCGGCGCTCATATGCTCGATCGAATGTACGACGGGCATTTCAAGATGACCCTTGTTAGGCTGAGTGAAGCGGACATCGTATTTGATGAGGGTATCTCCACCGGGCAATTCCTTGCGGTCTGCAATCCGCACATAGGGAGCCACAACGGCACGATGATCAAGGTTGAAAGACTCGACGTTCATTTTTTTCATGCTTATATTCTCTCTTAAGCACCCGCTTCGTCGGAACCCTTCATAAGATACTCTCCCTAAGAGAGTTCCTGCATTCTCATTGCATAAATGCCGCTGAGCTCGGTCTCATGACGCAAGAATACGGCGGCATCGCGTTATTGCAATACCGCCGTATTCCATGTACAGCATGCACTGCTGCACTAGCCCTCTTTATATAAGTGCCAAACAGCTTGATGGTGCATAGCTTTGCTGGAGGATATTACTCTTGGGTCCAGTTACCGCCGAAAGCCCAGTATCCGCTGACCGGCACCGCATGCTTATTGGCAGAACTGCTGCACTCTGCAACACGGGGATCTTTGAGTGCATACGAGTATGCGCCCACCACGCCAACTTGGTCGTTATCTCCAGCCCAACGTTTGGGGCCGCCGTTATAGGTTGAATTGCAGTTGTTGTTGTAGTAGCGCTGATTAATGTACGAGGCGGACATTTCTTGAAGTGAGTACACACGAATAGTCACCGTAATAACCGTTCCTGCACTTACAGGTCCGAAGTCAAGATACACCTGTCCACGCCAACGGCTACCCTCAACTACAGAACGTGCCTGGGAACGGGAGAAAGGGTAAAACTTGCGGTCCTCATAACAGCCGTAAGACCCCGTATTTTTTGACGGCATACCATCAATATTTCTGTAGTTGAAGCTCCCCCACCCAAAGGTTCCCTGCTTGATAGGTTGGGCACCAGTAACTTTATACCCAACACCGTTAAATTGGGTATCGAGTACAGCATTATTCTTTGCATTTTGTTCACCTACTGGAGTTGCCTGATTAACCCAAGGAGTCGCCTTAAAGCTCCGCAAATCTTCTGTGATGCGGTAGGTAAAGGTGAAATCATGGTAAGGGTTTCTCTCAATGGGTGTATTAACAGCATAAGGGTTACGACCATTGTCATATGTATCGGCAAATTTATAAGATACACCAGCACCCCCTTGGTTCCCCCAGTCCGCGACGGTAATATTCGGATTACCATTGTCCGAGAATTCGTTAGAAACGCTCGTCTCCACAACATTCTGAGTCGCAAGCCATGAACAATCCGGCACGCTGGACGCATATGCGGGTATAGCGGAGGTGGCTAATACAACAGGGGCAGCCCAGGCGGTGCCTTTTGCCAAGGTACGCCGGGACAGTGTTTTCGAGGTATTCACAATATTCCTTTGTGTTGAGTAGGTGATTGTCATCCCTGATTTACGCAATAAGTCAGGGATATATTCTCCAGGTAGATTATTCTCTACTAAATCTTATGTCGCCAAAGACCTAAGATATATTGCATGCATCAATAAACTATCGGGAATTTGTAATTTTTAGTGTATCTCATACACACATCAGCAAGAGACAAAATTAGATATTTCTCTCGAAGTAAACAAAAATATTACAATTAAATTCTCAAGGTGCGGTTTATCTATACATTTATACAATTAATATAAAAAATATTTTAAACCTTCACGATAAACATGAAAGTTGCAGAATCAGTTATGTTTTATTTTGGTCTTCATAAGATTACAGACGACAGAAAACGCCAGAGTCTTATTACCTAAGCGTAAGACCCGGCGGCAAGCACATCGCGCGCCTGCGCAACATCCTGATTAATCTGTTCGATCAAAGCATCAATGCCATGGTACGCAACCATAGGGCGCAGGTGCTTCACAAATTCCACAACCACATGCTGCCCATAAAAGGTCAAAGTCCTCAACACGTTCTTGAGGACGGTTAATAACATGCGCCTCAACCTGACGGTTTTCAATGCCGTCGAAGGTTGGGTTTGTACCCACGGATATAGCCGCCGGATGCTTTTCACCAGACTCATCGGTCAACCATCCGGCATACACACCATCAACCGGGATAAAACCGCGCGCCTCCAGCTCCAAATTTGCTGTAGGGAACCCCAGTTCACGCCCACGCGCCAAGCCGTGCACGACTTCCCCGTACATCAGGTGCGGACGACCAAGCAGCCGAGCCGCACCTTCCATGTCCCCCGCGTTCAAATATTCGCGGATGCGGGTTGAAGAGCATCGAGTTTTTCATCGGCCATCAAATCATCAACCACGATGACCTCAAACCCGTATTTCTTCCCCAGTTCGCGCATTGTGTTTAAATCGCCCGAATTCTTGTGCCCAAAACGCACATCATCGCCGATCACGACATAACGTGCACGCAGGGTATCAACAAAGACGGACTTCACAAATTCTTCGGGGCTCTGCTTCGCAAACTCTAGGTCGTAATGCAGCAGTAGGTAGTTCTGCAGGCCAAGCTGGCACATGAAATAACGTCTTGACCCCTGACCCATAATTTCCTGATGCTTCAGTTCAGGATGATGCACCTGCATGGGGTGCGGATCAAACGAAACAGCAACCGAAACGAGCCCGTGCTCATTCGCTACCTCGACAACACGTGAAATAACGCGAGCGTGACCAATATGCACGCCATCAAAATTGCCGATAGTCACTACGGACGGACCGAAATCCGCTGGAATATCGCTCAACTCGGTATAGAGGGTCACGGGCTCTCCTGGTAAGAAATAATGTACCTATACATCCTAAACCAGTCTGAAGACGTATGTAGAATTACCACCCCGATAAACCTGAAGGATTTTCGAGACCCAACGCTAACGAGAGGATTTCCCCTGTTGCGAAGCCTGAAGCATATCCTGCCGAATCTTATTGGACTTATTAATCCAGGCGTACCAAATCAACAGGCATGGAGGAATGACCAGCTCAGTCACCATCAGCACGATCAGCGACCAATGCGGGGTACCGTGGGTAGCCCACGACATAATACGTCCCACGCCGCCTAAGAAAACCACCAGACAGGATATCGCCAGCATATTGACCCACTTAAACTTCACGGCAATAACGAGGAATGAAAGCCCCAAGCCGAAGTATATTGCGGCGAAAAACGCATAATTTGATTCCAGAGAAGCATTTGCCGCCAGACCATCATTCTCTGGCACAGCACGGGCGCCAGAGAAGATCTGCCACCCCGCATAGAGCATAACCAAAGCACCGTAAAGTGCGGTCACAGCGCGAAAAACCCCTTGGTTCTGAGGCTTGGCGACGTCCTCCACCGTACGCACGGCCGTCGTTTTCTGCGATCCTGCAGGGGCAGTATTTTTTGATCCGCGAGCAGATTTCTGAGCACTGGATTCAGATCCGATTTTCTGTGCAGGCTGTTGAGCCGACGCAGTGCGCGCTTTCTGCGGATACTCCGACTGCGCTGAAATCACCGGCTGCGGCTGAGTTACCGGTTCAGAGGTTGAATGCGGTTTTTTTCTCGGCCTTCTGCGAGTTCTTATCACGAGTCATAGTTCTCTCCTTTTAGTTTTCGCTATCCTCACCGAGAATTCTGCGACCTGTTCGTAGTGCGATGCGCTGCCCGGTACAGCCACCACAACCCCACCACCGGCAGTACCAAGGGATATACCCATATCCCTGCCCGAAATGCGACCACACGGATGCTAAGGGGAAAAAACTGCGGAGCGGCATACGAGAAAAATTCCTATGCCAAGGACCCCAAGAAGCTCCACTACGATGGTGATAACCGCAAGCTGCCTAGCACGTTCTCCACGCTTTGCTAAAGAAACAGCAGCAATAGCATAAATAATTGCGGAAAGAAGCGAAAGCAGAATCGCCAAGGGCGCCTCATCAAATTTACGAATCAGCTGATAACACGCGCGAGCGCCCGCCGACAGTGTAAAAAAATCCCGTACACCACAGCGATAACTTTACCCGGACCGGAGGCATGCCCAGCTGAGGAAACAGCATCGGATTTAGAATTGCCTTTTGTGGTGCGGGAACCCCAAGGGTTCAAAGTATTATTCACATCGTGTCCTTCCCAAGGTGTGTGCGCAGAAGGTGTCTCTAGATGCTTGCGTACTTGCTCTATAATTCAGGCTCTGTGCCCCAGCTATGTGGAGTAAAACCTGTGTCTAATAGTAATACCACAGCATATTCATTCGGTGAACCATCACGATGAGCACGGGCCCTGGAACCGCCAGTAGCAGAGTCGCCCATCGCGTACGCTCGCTGAGAGAATAGAAGAACGCGCCGGCGGGAATAAGCATGGCAGTAACGAGGTACCCGTAATACTCCAGCCAGTCACCACGAGGTCCCGGTCCCACAGCCTGCATGATGATCGATCCTACCAGATACACCACTAAAAACGCTTCAAGAACAAGCATCGGACCTTGTGAATAGTCATCGGGTTCATAACCACGGAAATACTGTACCAAAGAAGCCAGACACGATAACGTACCGAGTACCACTGTAATCCAGAACCACCAGTCCAAACCAGCGATCATAGCCGCTCCCCCGCTTCCCGCGAGAAGTCAATTCCTGCTTCAAATACGAGCACGGGTGCCGCGCATGGGGACCCCCGAAATTTTATATTCTCGATGAGTGCCACCAACGTTCCATCCGGCGCAAATGCGGCAGTTATCCCCTCGGTACTGGCATGCTGAGATTCCGGGCTTTGTGTGCCTAAGACAAGAGCATCTGAGCCTTCCTCACTGACTGTAATGCGCCGACCAAATGAAATATCGGTCGCCTCTTGCGTCGAAAGCTGCCGAACGTTGAACAGACGACGTGCCGCCTCCTCAAGAGAAAGTACAGGTAAGTCTAGCGGCCCATCAGCGTTCTCGCGTTCCTTCATGAGTTCAGCTAAATCAAACGCCTCACGCTGATACACATTCCCTACACGTATACGGTTCAAAGCACTCAGATGGCCCCCAACGCCCAGGGCTTTACCCACATCACGAGCAAAAGCACGAATATAGGTTCCAGAAGAGCAGGAAACCGTAATATCTACCTCAACAACTGGTACACACGCAGGAATATCAAGCCCCTCGGCAACAGTATATAGTCGAGTATCAAGTTTGCTATCGCGCACCTCATGAATAGCGGCCTCATGAATCGTGATCTTTCGGGCGGCAAGTTCAATATCCTCGCCGTCACGAACCCGAGCATAAGAACGCACGCCCTTAACCTTAATCGCCGAAACGGCGGAGGGAACCTGCATAATATCGCCCGTCAAAGATCGTACAGCGTTTTCAATCTTCTCCCGAGTCAGAGCCCTCACAGCCTCCGCGCGAGCAATCCCGGTGAGCTCTCCCTCAGCGTCCTCTGTCAGAGTTGCGACCCCTAGCACCAGGCGAGCCTCATAAGTTTTATCCTGACCAACTAAATACGTCAAAAGCTTTGTCGCTTTATTCAAGCCCAAGACCAATACACCTGTCGCCGCCGGATCAAGAGTACCTGCATGACCAACACGCCGCGTACCGGCAATCCAGCGGATCTTCGAGACTACATCATGGCTCGTCATGCCAGCGGGTTTATCCACCACCAGTAGACCTGACGGTCCACGTTCCCGAGCTTTCGCCACTGTATTAGTCTTCCTCTACTTCGGCCTGCTCAGGTTTCTTGTATGGGTCTGCCTCGCCCGCGTACTGGGCCCCTGCGGATGCGGCAGCAAGTTCAGCATCGCGCTCACGGGTTTTCTTTAAGAGGTCTTCGAGGTGGTAAGCGTTAACCGGTACTTCGTCTGGTACGAAGGTGAGGGTTGGCGTCAGACGCGCGGTAATATTTTTTCCCACCTCAGAGCGCAAAATGCCTTTAGCGGATTCCAACGCCTTTTTTGTGTTTTCTTGTTCTTCTTCAGAACCGTATACGGTGTAGTACAGGGTTGCGTGCTGCAGGTCATTCGTGACCCGGGCATCGGTAACCGTCACAAAACCGAGGCGGGGGTCTTTGACTCGGCGTTCAAGCGCCTGCGCCACAATCACCTTAATACGGTCGGCGAGACGGGCTGCACGTGCTGCATCAGCCATAGTTTTCTCCTTGTGGTCATATACAGATAGGGGAAGCGCCCGCCCCGCATCCCGCATCTTCCGGTACAAAACCGGAACGAAGCGAGATACGAGGAGCGGGCGCGTTTCTGCGGGTCTTAGACGCGCGGCTTCTCGCGCATCTCCCAGGTTTCGATGACGTCGCCTTCCTTGATGTCGTTGAAGGAACCGAGTCCAATACCGCACTCGAAGCCTTCACGTACTTCGGTAGCATCGTCCTTGAAACGACGCAGCGACTCGATGGTGAGGTCTTCTGACACCACAACACCGTCACGTACCAGGCGTGCCTTGGAATTACGCTTGATAATGCCGTTCTTGACCATCGAACCTGCGATGTTACCCCACTTGGAGGAACGGAACACTTCGCGGATCTCCGCCGAGCCGAGTTCGACCTCTTCATATTCGGGTTTGAGCATGCCCTTGACAGCCTGCTCAATTTCCTCAATCGCGCGGTAGATGACCGAGTAGAACTTCATCTCGACGCCCTCGCGGTCTGCAAGCTCAGAGACACGCTCTGCAGGACGAACGTTGAAGCCAATGATCACCGCGTTGTCCACGGTTGCCAGGTTCACATCGTTCTGAGTAATAGCACCCACACCGCGGTGGATTACGCGCAGCTGAACTTCGTCGCCGCCCACATCAATCTTCATGAGCGACTCTTCCAGAGCTTCAACAGCACCGGAGACGTCACCCTTAATAATCAGGTTGAGGGTATCCATCTTGCCCTCAGCCACAGCGGCATCGAAGGATTCAAGGGTTACGCGCTTACGACGCTTCGCAAGCTGTGCGTTACGGTCCGCTGCCTCACGCTTCTCAGCGATCTGGCGTGCAGTGCGTTCTTCCTCCGTCGAGAGGAAGGTATCACCCGCACGGGGCACGGTCGAAAGACCCAGAACCTGAACGGGACGGGACGGACCGGCTTCTTTCACTGCATGACCGTTCTCGTCGAACATTGCGCGCACGCGACCGTGTGCCACACCGGCGACAATCGCATCGCCCACATGCAGAGTACCGGACTGCACCAAGACGGTGGAGACCGCACCGCGACCCTTATCCAGGTTCGCTTCAATAGCAACGCCACGAGCTTCCTTATTCGGGTTAGCACGCAGTTCCAGAACGTCAGCAGTCAAGGTTACGGCTTCAAGCAGTTCGGTAATATTCGTGCCATTCCGAGCCGAAACGTTCACGAACATGGTGTCTCCACCGTAATCTTCAGGTACCAGACCGTACTCGGTCAGCTGACCCTTGACCTTATCGGGCGATGCGCCTTCCTTATCGATCTTGTTGATAGCCACGACGATCGGCACATCAGCTGCCTGAGCGTGGTTCAGGGCCTCAACGGTCTGCGGCATCACGCCGTCATCCGCAGCGACCACCAGAATGGCAACGTCGGTAACCTTCGCGCCGCGGGCACGCATAGCGGTAAACGCCTCGTGACCGGGGGTATCTATAAAGGTAATCGCACGGTCTTCACCTTCGACGGTAGTGTGTACCTGATACGCACCGATGTGCTGGGTAATGCCGCCAGCTTCACCCTCAATGACGTTGGTATTCCGAATAGCGTCCAGCAGTCGAGTTTTACCATGGTCAACGTGACCCATCACAGTCACAACCGGAGGACGCACTTCAAGAACGTCATCGCCTTCCGCCTCTGCTTCGGCTTCAAGGTCGATGTCAAAGGATTCCAAGAGCTCGCGTTCTTCGTCCTCGGGAGACACAATCTTTACGACGTACCCCAACTCGGCACCCAATAGCTCGAAGGTTTCTTCATCGAGCGACTGGGTCTGAGTAGCCATTTCGCCCAAGTGGAAGAGCACGGTAATTAGCGAAGCCGGGTTAGCGCCAATCTTCTCGGCAAAATCCATAATGGACGCGCCGCGACGCAGGCGAACCTCAGTCGAGCCATCGCCGCGAGGTACTACCACACCACCGGGTGCGGGCGCGTTCATCTGCTCAACTTCATTGCGGCGGGCTGCCTTCGATTTACGGTTCTTACGCTTAGAACCGCCACGGCCGAAAGCACCCTGTGCATTTCCACGGCCACCGGGACCCGGACGCGAAGGACCGCGGTTATAGCCGCCTCCGCCACGACGGTTACCACCTCCGCCACCGCCACTGGGTGCACCGGGACCGGAACCGACGTTCGAAACCTTGGACGGCATAATGGACGGGCTAGGACGGTTGCCGCCGCCGGAACGAGGCGCGTGCGAGCGCGACCCCGATGCGGAACGGGGACCGTTGCCCCCACCGCCGGGACGAGGGGCATTATTGCCTGAACGCTGACCGCGGGGTGGACGAGGACCGCCAGAACGCTGTTCGCCGCGTTCGGGTCGTTTCATTCCCTGCTGTGAGGAGAAGGGGTTGTTGCCCGGACGAGGACCAGGCTTCGGGCCCGGTTTTGGAGCCGATGCACCAGGTTTCGGTGCGGGCTTTGGAGCAGCAGGCTTCGGAGCCTCTGGACGAGCCATTCCCTGCTGTGAGGAGAAGGGGTTGTTGCCCGGACGAGGACCCGAAGAAGATTTAGCAGCGCCCTTGGCACCGGGTTTGGGAGCCGCAGATTTAGCTGCAGGTTTTGCACCCGGTTTAGGGGCAGGTTTCGGTGCCGCAGGTTTAGCGGCAGATTTCGCGTCCGCCGACTTCTTTGGAGCGGCGGGCTTAGCACTAGCAGTTTTAGTAGCTGTGGAAGCTGCAGATTTCCCTGACGCTTTAGTTGGTTTTTCAGCTTTTTCAGGTGCCTGAGCGGGGGCGGGGAACGCTTCACGCAGTTTCTTAACCACGAGCGGGTTAAGGGTCGAGGATGCGCCCTTTACGAATTCGCCTTGTTCGGCTAGTTTTGCAATAACTTCTTTTGACGTTACACCAAGTTCTTTAGCAATCTCGTGTACGCGAGGCTTAGCCAAATTTTCTCCTGTCCTGGCTCGCACCAGGACGGTGCGAACACTAATGATGTGTGTATGCGCGCACTAGGCTCTCGGTTACGCCTAACACACGCGTGGGCATAAATTTGCCGGGGTGTGAGCACAGATGGGTACTCATGTCGCGGCACTCATTAGATATCCATCAGTTTTCTGACTCGCTTTCGTAATCTTCAAGAAGTCGTCAAACTCGTTGACTTATAGGGATGTGAGTTTCACTCATAGCCCGTAGTTTCGGGCTTGCGCTGAGCGAAGTATTCGGTCAAAACCATAAGGTCTGCGCGAGCAATTGAAACTTTAAAGGCGCGGGCGAAAGCATTTTTACGAAAAGCCTGTTGCTGGCAGGATTCACGCATATGCAGCCACGCACCGCGACCGGGCAAGGTGCGGTGCACATCCGGAAGGATGCGCATCCGTTCTCCGTCTCCGCCGAAACGGACGATACGGAGCATATTCCGCGGATTATCGCGAAGGCGACAGCCAATACAGGTACGGAGAGGTTCACTCATTGCTCTCCCCTCTTCCCCATCAAAACTGTCACAGTCATTTAGGCACGCCGCTGGGGTGCACGCGCCAAACGCACATCTTAAGTGTAGCCCCTCATCTGGGTCATGTCCGTATTCGGTTTCACGAATGCGGAAAGACCCTTTAGGGGCTACAGGGTACTCCCTACTAGAATACCGGTTATTACTCGTTTTCGTCTAAATCAAGGCTGCGGGCTACTCGCTCGGCTACCTCTTCTTCGGCACGAATCTGAGCATATTTTGACTCTGCCAAAATGTCGATACGCCAGCCGGTTAGTTTCGCGGCAAGGCGCGCGTTCTGGCCTTCCCGCCCGATTGCCAACGAAAGCTGCTCATCGGGGACAATCGCACGAGCAGAATATTCGCGGGGGTCCGCAATAATAACTTCGGTCACCTTAGCGGGCGAGAGCGCAGCCGTAATAAACTCCGCAGGATCCGTCGAGTAATCAACAATGTCGATCTTCTCGTCGTTAAGTTCAGCGGCAACAGCACGCACGCGAGCGCCCATATCACCGATGCAGGCACCCTTAGCGTTGATACTGGGGTTCGTTGCACTTACCGCTATCTTCGAGCGATGTCCTGCCTCGCGAGCAATGGAGTTAATCTTGACCGATCCGTCGGCGATCTCTGGAACCTCATGCTCAAATAGGCGAAGCACCAAGTTCGGATGCGACCGCGAGAGCACAATCGAAGGACCCTTCTGACCACGGCGCGCCTCTAAGAGATATGCACGAATACGGGTTCCGTGGGGATATTGTTCTCCGGGAACCTGCTCATTCGCGGGGAGTACGGCCTCAATAGTTCCCAAATCGACTTGAACCATGCGGGGATTATTCCCCTGCTGAATAACGCCGGATGCTAAGGTTCCTTCTCGGTCTTTAAATTCACCGAGTACGGATGCATCTTCGGCATCGCGCAGACGCTGCGATAAAACCTGACGCACCGTTGCCGCAGCAATGCGCCCAAAGTTATTGGGCGTATCATCGAACTCATCGATTTTCTGGTTGTCATCGTCAAGTTCCGGCGCAAGAATAGCGAAGTCGCCGGTAGTTCGGTCGATGACGGCTCGGGAGCCTTTAATGGCGCCGGGCTGCTTCATATAGGCAAGCACCAGAGCATTTTCAACCAGCGAGAACAGTTCCTCCAAAACGAGACCTCGTTGCTTTGCAAGTGCATGCAGAACGCCTAAGTCGATCGTCATATTGTTGTCCACGCTCTTCAGCCTTTCCCTGTAGCACGGCGCCGGGACGCTTTTTCTGCGCCCCGGCTCCCGAACGGTTTGCTTATGTTTGTTGAGTGTGAAAAAACAAACAGAAAGCCTATTTTGTACCTATTCTACAGTCTCTTGAGTAGAATTGAAATCAATTTCAACATTAGCGTGCCCAATATTTTCCCAGGGCACAATCACAGCGTCATGGTACGTCTGCTTCTGCCCTTTCTTAGTCTGTTTCTTACGCCGAAGCACAGGGCCCTCGTCCGTAATCTCGTCAAGACGAGCCACGTATTCCGTGCCGTCTGTCTGTGTCACCGCCACAAGTCGGGTGCGAGCACGTTTCCAATGACGGCGCTCGGTGAGTTCTCGGGTAGCTCCAGGAGAGGAAACCTCCAACATATAGGGGAAGAACTCATCGTGCTCATCAGCTTTATCCAGAGCCTGTGAGATAGCCCCCGAGATTTCCGCAAGGCTGTCCAGAGAAAGGGAATCTGTCCGATCTTCCGTATAGTCCACGGTAATTTCTACCGTTCGGTTAGCTGCCGGACCACTGATCTTAATCCTTTCAAGCACTAACGAAAACTCACTGAGCACAGGTTTGATAGCTTCGTTTACCTCGTCCTCGTGTAGAGAGCGTGTCCCAATTTTTGCCGGTGCCGATTTTTCTGCCCCTGCGGATTCGAAGGGACGAGTCACACCCCTGGCGGTTCGTGATGCGGCACGCCGAGAGCGAGCATTGGGGGCGCCGTCTTTCTTACCGGACCGTTTAGGTTTATACGCCATATCTTCCTTCTCTTCTCGGTAATCTTGTCGAGGATGATGAACGCGTCTATGCCTGGGAATAGGACTAAGACCGGATTTCGGCGAGGATTTCGCGCACCGCATCCGATACAGCAATATCGCGTGCCTCTCCGTTTCGCCGGTCTTTGAGCTCCAAAGTACCGTCTTTGAACCCGCGGCCAATCACTAATATGGTGGGTACGCCCAGAAGCTCTGCATCGCCGAATTTAACGCCCGGGCTGGTTTTCAGACGATCGTCCAAAAGCACCTGCACCCCGGTGCCTTCAAGCTCCGCGCTCAAGGTTTCTGCGTACTCGTGGGATTGAGTGTCTTTATTCGTGATGACGATGTGCACATCGGCGGGTGCCAAGTTACGCGGCCAGATCAGACCCTTCTCGTCATGATTGCCCTCAGCAATTGCGGCAAGCGCGCGGGTTACGCCAATGCCGTAAGATCCCATCGTCACGGTCTGGAGTTTACCGTTCTGATCGAGTACTTTCAGGCCCAGTGCCTCGGCGTATTTACGACCAAGCTGGAAGATATGTCCCATCTCAATGCCGCGTGCGGCAATAAGCGGTCCGGAACCATCCGGTGCTGGGTCGCCTTCGCGTACTTCACACGCTTCCAAAGTACCGTCTGCGCTAAAGTCCCGCCCGTAAACGAGATTGCCACGTGTTTGCCGTGCTCGTTAGCGCCGGTCACCCATGAGGTTCCGCGAACCACGCGCGGATCAACGAAAAACGGAATACCGGTAGCAGTTTGACGCTCTTCGGTATTCTCGCCCAGCATAGGCTGATCGAGAGTAAGACCCGGGCCAATATAGCCCTTGACGAGCTGCGGGAATTTCTTTAGATCCTCCTCAGAAGCAGCCTCAACCTCGATCTCGCCACCGATACCCATGAGCGCACCAATATTAACCTCGACGCGTCCCAGATCGACTTCGCGGTCACCGGGTACACCCACGGCAAAGAGCTTACGTTCCCCAGCGGGGGTAATGACTGCGCCCACAAAACATTTGAGTGTCTGTTCAGCGGTGAGTTCACCGCCGGTCACCTGAAGGTGCAAGTCATTCATCTGAGCCACGAGGGTTTCAATCGTGGGAGATTCGGGGGTATCGAGCACGATAGCTGCGGGTGTATCCGTGAAATCAATATCTGCAGGCACAACGGTGGTGACAGCCTCCACATTTGCGGCGTAGCCACCGGCGGAACGCACGAAGGTGTCTTCACCTACAGGGGTCGGATGCAGGAATTCTTCACTGCGTGAACCACCCATAGCACCCGATTGCGCGGTCACTATGACGGTGTCTAATCCCAAGCGGTTAAAAATACGCTGGTAAGCGGCGCGGTGGGCCTCGTAAGCCTCATTCAAGCCTTCGTCATCCACAGTAAAAGAGTAGGAATCCTTCATGACAAATTCGCGCCCACGCAACAAACCGGCGCGGGGTCGCGCCTCATCCCGGTACTTATTCTGGATCTGGTAAATATACAGCGGCAGATCCTTGTAGGAGGAATAAAGATCTTTCACCAACAGGGTGAACATTTCCTCATGGGTGGGCGCCAGAAGCATATCGGCGCCCTTGCGGTCCTGCAGGCGGAAGAGATTATCACCGTATTCTTCCCACCGGTTAGTTGCCTCATAGGGTTCTCGCGGCAACAATGCCGGGAAGAGAACTTTCTTGGGCTCCAATTGCGTTCATTTCTTCACGCACGATATTTTCTACCTTGCGCAGAACTTTCAAACCCAAGGGCAGCCAGGTATACACGCCAGGAGCGGCACGACGAATATAACCTGCGCGCACTAAAAGCTTATGGCTTGCTACCTCAGCGTCTACAGGATCTTCACGCAGGGTCCGCACGAAGAGGTTGGACAAGCGAAGTACCATGTGTGTTCTCCTTGGATTTGATGCTAGACCTTCACCGCATCCCACATTCCTTAACCCGAAAGCGGCGGCGAACGGCGATGAATAATATAACAAGTCTATAGGTTTCCGCGCTCACAGGCGAAGCATAGTTGGTATAAAAGACCAACGTGTATATTTTCAGACGCTAACGAGTAAGGATAATGGTCGAATATTGCCCAATATCTTCCCATCCGGTGCGCTGATAGAGAGAAAGTGCCCGATCGTTGTAGTTATTAACGTAGAGACTCAGATGCGGGTGCCTCTCTCGGAAAAGCTCACAGGCCGCAGCAAGAAACGGAGCCGCAAGTCCCAGACCGCGATAGTCGGGGTGCACCCAAACGCCCTGTATCTGCGCAGCGTCCAGATGCGATATACCCAGATCAGCTTTGAAGACCACCACGCCGAGATCGTTAGTGACAATCACGTTTTTGCCTTCAGATACCATCGACCGTACACGGTTTCTGTAGTTGCTGCCGTACCGTGCGATGGGTTCAATACCGACTTCCTCATGGAACATAGCGGCTGCGGCAGGCAGAACATCATCGTAATCTGACAGAACAGTACAACGCACATATCCTCCAGGGCTCTCTGGAACCGACTGTAACGAGGGTAGATAGCCGGGCAGTTCAGGCAGAGAGGCCGAATAGAGTGAGAATAGATTTTTTTCTGGGGGCAGGTACAGTAGCGGCTGTACCGTCCGAACAGAGAAAGGACTCGCGAGGCGTTTCCTCAAGTGCTCCCAGATTGGAAGCACACATTCACTGGGTCCAAAAAGAGACTCAATGCTGCCCCGAGAACGGTAAATGAGGTGAGCAAGAACCTCGGCATGTGAGCGCATTCGATCGTCGTCGGGTAACCAGATGGGAACGGTATTGCTGCCCAGTAACAGCGCGCTCAGCAAGATGCCATCTTCGTAAATCCCCACGAACCCGCGATACTGTGCTGGCAGCTTATTCCCCGTCACGCGTGCTCCGGATGCCGATGCTGGCGGCAGCCCGTAAATATCGTAATGCTCAATAGCGTAGAGGTTCCCCAGCGTATCCGCATAGAGAAGCTCTTCGAGGGCATCTGCATCGCGCCGATCGAGAGCCACCACCTGGGGGGCGGATGAGGAGAAAAACTTTTTGAGCACGCTTTCGATTCTATCTAACGAGAGAGCTATCGCGGTTTTGAATGTGTCACAGCTAAGCGCCCCGCGTCCGTTGAAGGCGAGGCGCTTAGAGATTTCAGACTCGTCGCGTTTATACTCAACGCTACGGACGAGGTACAGCCGTACTATTTGACGGTAACAGCGGGGGCGCCTTCGGGCACGTACTCCCCCGAGGCTTCCATCTCGGCAGCAATACGGGTTGCCTCTTCAAGAAGGGTTTCCACGATCTGATCTTCGGGAACGGTTTTAATAACTTCCCCTTTCACAAAGATCTGTCCCTTACCGTTACCGGATGCCACTCCTAAGTCTGCTTCACGTGCCTCGCCTGGACCGTTCACCACGCATCCCATCACGGCGACGCGAAGCGGAACCTTCATATGCTCCAAGCCCTTGGTCACGTTTTCGGCGAGTTCCCACACATTCACCTGGGCGCGACCGCATGAGGGGCATGACACAATGTCGAGCTTGCGCGGGCGCAGGTTAAGGGATTCCAGAATCTTGGTTCCTACCTTGACTTCTTCCACCGGAGGGGCCGAAAGCGAAACACGGATCGTATCGCCAATCCCCTGAGAGAGGAGGGTGCCGAATGCTACCGAACTCTTGATGGTTCCCTGGAATGCGGGGCCTGCTTCAGTCACGCCTAAGTGCAAAGGCCAATCGCCGCGGGCGGCAAGTTGCCGGTATGCCTCAACCATAACCACCGGGTCGTTGTGTTTAACGGAAATCTTGAAGTCGCGGAACCCGTGCTCTTCAAAAAGAGAGGCTTCCCATACAGCTGATTCAACCAACGCCTCCGGGGTGGCGTGGCCATATTTTTCGAGCAGACGTTTATCGAGTGAACCAGCATTCACACCGATGCGGATAGAGGTACCGTGATCGGAAGCCATCTCGGCGATCTCTTTTACCTGGTCATCGAATTTACGAATGTTACCGGGATTCACACGCACCGCGCCGCATCCGGCTTTAATAGCCGCATACACGTACTTGGGCTGAAAGTGAATATCCGCGATCACCGGAATATTAGACTGCTTTGCGATGATGGGTAGTGCCTCAGCGTCTTTATCGGTCGGGCATGCCACGCGCACAATATCGCATCCGGCGGCGGTTAGCTCGGCAATCTGCTGCAGGGTCGAACCGATATCGTGGGTCTTGGTGGTCGTCATAGACTGTACCGAAATGGGAGATTCGGAACCGATACCCACGGCACCTACCTTGAATTGACGGGTCTTGCGGCGGGGCGCAAGAACCGCAGGGGCAGGCTTCGGCATACCAAGGCTAACCGACAAGGCAATCCTCCAAATGTCATAAATTGGGGCGCGGGATGCGCCGCTCAGCTTCCTATTGTGCCACCGTCGCGCGCAGAACCACTAATACGGATACCCTAACCGCGAGCAATATCACGATGAGATGAAAGCGGTAGTCCCGCTCACAATTCGTTTACGTACACGATCCTCACTAGACGCTATGCGGTACATAGCTTGCTCCGCCATTTAGAACAGCCGCAGGGGTTTAATAAAGTCGGCGGCAATAATCACAATGGACATCAGAATGAAAGCACCCGCTACAACATAGGTAAGCGGCAGAAGCTTGACCGGGTCAAACGGACCGGGATCGGCACGGCGGGTAAGCTTGGCGAAGCCACGTCGAATTGCCTCCCACAGGGCACCAAAAACATGCCCTCCGTCCAGGGGAAGAAGCGGAAGTAGGTTGAAGGCGAAGAGCATCAGGTTCATTCCGGCTATCAGCGAGACTAAGGTCGCAGTTTTTGCTTTCAGATCGATACGGTCTGTCGAGGCCACTTCACCAGCAATCCGGCTTACCCCCACTACGGATACTGGGGAGTTCTCATCGCGTTCCTGATTCGAGAAGAGATTCACCCCCAGCTCCCATACGCGCTGTGGCAGCGACCACATGGAATGTGCAATACGTCCCAGCGTGTCGCCCACGTTGGGCATTACATCGCCCAACGAGCCTGGAACCATCTCCGAAGTTGGTGAGATACCGATAAAGCCGCCGGTCATCATCTTGAACGACCCATCGTCGTTACGCACATATTCTCGGGTCTTTTCATCCACGACTGGACGCTCCAAAAGCGCCGGGGTCATGGTGAGCTGCTGCTCAGAACCATCGCGTTCAATGGTGACGGTTACGGTATTATTCCCTGCCTGACGAATGTTAGAAGAAACCTGTTCCCAGGTGCTCGTGCGGTTGCCGTTGATAGCAACTATACGGTCATCTTTACGCAGTCCTGCCGCTTTCGCGGGAGACGGTGCCGAAGAGTCAGTACATTCGGAATATGAGATACGGTCTTCGGTGATCGTTGCTTTTGGCACGCAATCGGAAACCGATGCCACTTTATTAGTTGCAGACAGGGTTCCAAAACCGCAGATGAGAATGGCGGTGCATACGATCCCGATGAGCAAGTTCATGCTAGGCCCGCCCAGCATGATAATCATGCGTTTATACACGGGAAGTTTATAAAACAGGCGATTTTCATCTCCGGGTTTCAGGCGCTCTAAGTCAGCCTCACGGGCCGCATTCGCCAAAGACCCAAAAGGACTAGTAGTTCCGGCGCGAAGAGTTTCGATCTCGGGTTCGTGTTCTTCCTCCACGCCAGTGGTACCCTCGGCGTTCCCCTCTGCGGGATGCTCCATCGCCCGTTTCGCGCGTTCCTCATGTTCGGGCGCAGGCGGATACATGCCGATCATCGAAATATATCCGCCTAAAGGAATGGCTTTAAACCCGTACTCAGTTTCACCGCGGCGGAACGAAAAAATAGTTTTTCCGAAACCGATCATATATTGCGGTACACGCACCTTAAAGAGTTTCGCAGGTACCAGGTGTCCCACCTCATGCAGAGCAATAGACAGCGCAATAGCTATCGCCATGATGATGACGCCTGCGGCGTAGAGCAGAATCTCCACATTTCTCCTTCGCAACAAAAGGTACGGGTTCTCAAGCGGTTTCCCGCGAAGTCTCTAGGGTACTCCCCTAAGCTGTGAAATTATAGGGTACGTGGCGCTCAGGTTATGCGCCGCGTAGGGAAACCTTCGTGATGGTTATGACGGCATCTTCTTGGCGTAGAACTCACGAGCATATGCACGTGCCCAAGCTTCGGCGTTCAGAACAGCCTCTAAGCTCATGTCGGCTTCAGCCGTAACCTCGCTACTGGCGGCGTGCGCCTCCAAAACACGCGCCACGGAATCCACAATATCGGTAAACCGAATTTTACCGGCGTGGAAAGCGCTAACCGCTTCCTCATTAGCGGCGTTAAAAACGGTGGGAAAGGTTCCGCCCCGCTTGCCCGCCTCTTTAATCATCTGCACAGCAGGGAAAGCCGTCGAATCAAGCGGCTCAAAAGTCCATGTTTGCGCCTGAGTCCAATCACAGGGGGCTGCTACCTGCGGAATGCGATGCGGCCACGTCAGCCCCAGAGCAATGGGCAGAAGCATGGTCGGCGGGGATGCCTGGGCGATAGTCGCGCCGTCTACGAACTGAACCATCGAATGCACAATCGACTGCGGGTGCACCGCAACATCAATACGGTCAAGATCAACCCCAAAAAGATGGTGTGCCTCTAACACCTCAAGGGCCTTATTCACCATGGTCGCCGAATTGGTTGTGACCACCAGCCCCATATCCCAGGTAGGATGTGCCAGCGCCTGCCGTGGGGTAACGTCGTGAAGCATCTCACGCGTGTACCCGCGAAAGGGCCCGCCTGAGGCCGTGAGAATCAGCCGGTCTATCTCGGCGTCGGTGCCACTGGCTAATGCTTGGGCAAGAGCCGAATGCTCCGAATCCACCGGAACCATCGGGGTTTCTAACGGCGAGGCATCAACGGCAGCACGCACAAGCGGTCCACCCGCAATCAGAGATTCTTTATTCGCAAGGGCAACCCGGTGCCCCGCTTTGAGGGCGGTCAGTGTGGGTTCTAAACCGATAGATCCGGTAATGCCGTTGAGTACCACATCCGCCGGATGCGCCGCCGCCTCAACGCTGGCACGTTCTCCCCAGACGATGCGCGGACTGTACCCGCTAATGCCCACACTGCGGGCGGCCGAATCGAGGTATTCTCGCAACCGTTGTGCATCTTGTGCCGTGCCGCTGGTGGCAACAAGCTCGGCGCGTACCTGAACCGCCTGCTGTGCTAATAATTCGAGGGAGCGTGAACCGGCGCTGAGAGCTGCAACCTTCAGCGGTGCATCCTCAGCATCGACGGTAGTGCCCGCAAGACGCGCAAGATGCTCGATAACCTGTATTGCTTGGGTGCCGATAGACCCGGTGGAACCGAGTAAAGTAACCCTTCGAGCATCACAAAGTCCGTGTTTAAGAGCTTCGGTGAGGCTTTCGCGGGAGCCCCCAACCCGGGTAGAGGAACCAAACTTCATGTTTACTAGTATCGCATGCTGTCGGTACGGTCTCAGAAAGCTCTACGGCTGCCAGCAACGTCTTAGGTCAGATCTTGGATAAGCTCGATACAGCGATCCATAAAGGCATCGACCTGGGTTTCTTCATAGCTCACCGAGCCGGTCGCAGACCTAAAGACGGCGTTACGAATAACGGATGTATCAAGCGGTTCTTCGCTATTGAGTTGAGCATAGATATGATGGCATACCTTATCAACATCACCCACAAAATACCCAGCGTGTTTGCGTTTAGAGGGGCGGCGAAAACGTTCACCATCCGGCCGCTCTAGTCGCTGTGCCAGAAGCTCACCCGCGTCTACGAGGGACAGCTCCCAATTGCTTAAACCGTACTGTTCGATATAACGGCTGCGTTCCAGCTTGGCAAAACGTTCTTCTATACGCTCTAGGGCGCGATCGACGTCCCCTACCGCATAGCCGCCGGGCTCGGTACGAAAAACAACCTGGCGAATAAGCCGCGACGTGTAGATATTAGCGTGCTGCTGTACGGCGCCGCTTAGCTGTTCGTAATCCTCGGCTAGTCGAGCAAAGAGACGATCGACCTCGGTTCGTTTATAACCAGGTTCGAGTTCTGCCGCACGGCCGAAGCCGTTATCTGTACGACTAGTATTCGTTGCCAAGGATTCTCCTTATCATCAGGCAGGGCACACGACGTGAGCAGCTCGGTGTGCGTACCCTACGCATAAAGTTTTCGCTATCCTGTGTTCCGCTCTAGAGAGGAAGCACAAAGGTAAAAATCAAACACCCAACCGCGGCCGCAAAAAGTACCGAGTCCAGACGATCCATCATGCCGCCGTGCCCAGGCAGGATATTTGACATATCCTTGATGCCTATTCGACGTTTAAAAACAGATTCTACAAGATCACCCGCCGTAGAGGCGATAACCATGACCGCAGCGAGCGGTATTCCCCAGTACCATTTCTGCCCCAAAATACTTAGAGCAATACACGCTACCACGGCAGACCCAAGATAGGAACCGGCAAAGCCCTCCCAGCTCTTCTTTGGAGAAATGGTAGGTGCTATAGGATGTTTACCCCATATAACACCGGCAATATACCCGAAAGTATCGTTGCTGACTGCCATGAGAAGGATCATCAGGATGCCTGCCCAACCGCGCTCGGTGCTAAAGTACACCATCGAAATTCCGAGGGTCAAGGGTACCCATCCCAAAATTAGAATGAGACCCCCTCAAAACTTTATACCGTGAGGCTGTACGTTTCCTGGGTACCACCAAGGTGACACAAGCAAGTACTAGGGCGACAGCAACGCAGGAGATCCCCAAACCAGTGAACCCCCAAATATACGCTGAGACTGTGGGGATCGGAGCCAGCACCGTCACCAGGGTTAGGGGTAAATTGTAGTCGCGTTTTTTGTTGAGTGCGGAGGCAAGCTCCCAGCTTCCCAGCCCGGTAGAGATCGCGCAGAGAAGCACAAGAAACGGAGGAAAGAAAAGCCCTGTAGTCAGCACCGCGCCGAATGCTACGCCTACGCCGATAGCGGCGGGTAAGTTGCGCCCCGCTCGGGATGCTGTTTTCCCTGGGGCGGGGGCTGTTTCGCTCTTCTTATCCCCCGTATCTTCTCGTGTGTTCATCTCTGAGCCTTAAACCTCAAGCAGCTCAGATTCCTTGTGCTTGTAGAGCTCATCGATAGTATCTACATGTTTCTTAGTGAGGGCATCAAGCTCTTTTTCGGCACGGGCACCGTCGTCCTCACCGATCTCGCCGTCTTTCACAAGCTTATCAATGACGGTTTTAGCATGGCGGCGCACATTACGTACCGAAACGCGAGCTTCCTCGGCTTTGTGGTTGACCAATTTTATGTATTCTTTACGACGCTCAGAGGTCATCTCGGGCATAACCACGCGGATAGCGGCACCGTCGTTGCTGGGATTTACACCCAAGTCAGAGTCACGCACTGCTTTTTCGATAGCAGCTAAAGCGCTCACATCAAATGGAACAATCTTAACCGTACGGGCATCTTCAACGTTGAACGACACCAGCTGCTGCAATGGAGTCGGCGCGCCGTAGTAGTCTGCGGTAATAGAGCTAAAAATCGCAGGGTTCACACGTCCGGTGCGGACCTTGGCGAATTCTGTTTTGACAGCTTCAATGGTCTTATCCATCTTCTCGCCGGCTTCGGCAAGGGTTTCTTCGATCACGACGGAATCTCCTTTATAGGGGAAGTCGGCTCATGCCGATTTTGGTAGCTACGGCTACGGGAAACACCAAACGGTGCAAACCGCGACCTAGTTATAGTTTAGTCGCCCGAGACTATCTCGGGCGACTTCTCACCGTTTTTTCCTTATGGCTAAGCCGTTGAACGACTTCTAATGCGAGGAGTATAACGGCATAACGTTTCTTTAGCGGGTTACAAGAGTACCCATCTTCTCCCCCAGAATAGCGCGGGTTACGTTACCTTCGCCCTGCATGCCGAAGACGCGCATTGTCACGTTATTATCGCGACATAGGGAGAATGCGGTCTGATCCAACACGCGAATATTGCGTTGCATAGCTTCATCGTAGGTGAGGTTATACAGGCGCTCAGCCTGAGGGTCTTTATTCGGATCGGCGGTGTAGATGCCGTCCACACCATTTTTTGCTACCAAAACTTCGTCAGCGTGAATTTCCAAGGCTCGCTGGGCAGCTACGGTATCGGTCGAAAAATAGGGCAGACCAGCACCGGCGCCGAAAATAACCACACGGTCTTTCTGCATATGGCGAATAGCGCGGCGAGGAATATAGGTTTCTGCAACCTGCGGCATAGTAATAGCAGACTGTACGCGGGTATCAATACCTTCTTGCTCCAAGAAATCCTGAAGAGCCAGAGAGTTCATCACGGTACCGAGCATGCCCATATAGTCTGCGCGGGAACGATCCATACCTGCCTGTGAAAGCTCGGCGCCACGGAAGAAGTTACCGCCGCCAATCACGATGGAGGTCTCTACCTTACCCACAGTTGCTGCAATCTGCTGTGCAATATTACGCACAACCCCGGTCGAAATACCAACTTCTCCCCCACCGAAAACTTCGCCTGAGAGCTTGAGTAGAACACGGCGACGACCGGTGTCGTCTCGATGGATTGGGTGCGTGTGCGAGTCGGTCATAAATACCCTCCAACGGATAAAACTTATGCTGATAACGGGGTGAACACTCAATAGTCCTTATCAAGGATACGCTACGGGAACACTGTCTGTGGTACACCCTTCGATATTTTTCTCCCTCATTCGGCATACCAGAAGGCGTAGAGATTGAGAGACTCAATGCTCCGGGCATATAAAACCCTATAAAACCTCAGGTCAACACTGTATCTGCAAGATGATCTATACAGAAAATAGGCTCTGGAACTTTCTTTTCGCTAGGTGCGCGACCTGCACAATATTTATGCAAAAAAGTCGGATGCTCACCCTTCACAGGGCAAGCATCCGACTTTAGCGTATAGCCTCAGATAAAGGCTGGCTGCTTGAGGAAAGCTCCTAGAAACTAGGCACCAACACGGAAACGTGCGAAACCGGTAGCAGTTGCGCCAGCCTCAGAGAGAGCCTGTGCCACAGACTTCTTGGTGTCTTTTGCGAAGTCCTGGTCAAGCAGGGTGTTCTCTTTGAAGAAGCCCTTGAGACGACCCTCAACGATCTTATCCAGAATCTTCTCGGGCTTGCCCTCAGCGATTGCGGTCTCACGTGCAACACGCTTCTCAGCTTCAACCTGGTCAGCCGGGATAGACTCAGAATCCAGGTACTTGGGGCTCATCGCTGCGATGTGGACTGCTACGTCGTGCGCAATTTCATCAACGTTATTGCCGGAAACAGCAAGCAGAACACCAACCTGTGCGGGCAGGTCCTTAGAGGTCTTGTGCAGGTAAACTGCCACATTCTCGCCTTCAACGCGTGCTACGCGGCGCACCACGACCTTCTCACCCAGCAGGGCGGCAGCATCGGTGGTGAGCTCTTCAACGGTCTTACCCTCGAAGGATGCAGCCTGTAGCTCTTCCAGAGTGGATGCGTTAGCCGCGATAGCAGCCTCCAACACGTTACGCCCGAAGGTAATGAAGGGTTCGGACTTAGCCACGAAGTCGGTTTCAGAGTTGACCTCAACCATGTAGCCAACACCGTTTTCTACGCGAGCGGCAACCAGACCTTCAGCGGTTGCACGACCTTCACGCTTGGTGACGCCCTTCAGACCCTTCACACGGATAATCTCCATTGCCTTCTGCTGGTCGCCGTTAGCCTCATCGAGAGCCTTCTTGACGTCGAGCATACCTGCGCCGGTTTTCTCACGCAGTGCCTTGATGTCTGCTGCAGTGTAGTTCGCCATGTGAACTCCTCTTTTTCCTTAATTTAAGATGTGAACGTGATAACGCCCATGAGCTATGAGCGGACGGCACCTTACCCGCCACAGGGTAGGTACCGTCCGTACTGCTTTTCCCATCGTGGAAAAGCTAAAGATTACTTAGCTTCAGCCGCCTGAGCTGCCTCGTGCTGCTCTAGCAGTTCGCGCTCCCACGCAGCCATAGGCTCTTCAGCAGCCTCTGCCTTACCGGTCTTCTTAGCATTACGCTCAATGAGACCTGCAGCGACAGCGTCTGCCACCACACGGGTGAGCAGGTTGACGGAACGGATCGCATCGTCGTTACCAGGGATGGGGAATGCGACTTCGTCAGGGTCACAGTTGGTGTCAAGAATAGCTACCACGGGGATGCCCAGCTTCTGAGCCTCGTTAACCGCCAGGTGCTCCTTCTTGGTATCAACAACCCATACGAGGGAGGGAACCTTGCTCAGGTTACGGATACCACCCAAAGTCTTTTCGAGCTTCTCAAACTCGCGGCGCATCAAGAGCAGTTCCTTCTTGGTGTAACGTGAACCTGCGACATCGTCAAAGTCGATCTGCTCAAGTTCCTTCATACGCTCAATGCTCTTAGCAATGGTGGAGAAGTTGGTGAGCATACCACCAAGCCAGCGGTGGTTAACGTAAGGCATATTCACGCGGGTAGCCTGCTCAGCAATAACTTCCTGTGCCTGCTTCTTGGTACCCACAAACAGAATGTTGCCGCCGTGTGCAACGGTGGATTTAACAGCCTCAAAAGCCTTATCGATGAATTCGAGGGACTGCTGCAGGTCGATGATGTAAATGCCGTTGCGTTCGGTGAGGATGAAACGCTTCATCTTGGGGTTCCAACGGCGGGTCTGGTGACCGAAGTGAACGCCGGAATCCAGCATCTCACGCATAGTTACGACGGGCATGTCGTCTCCTTTATATCAGGGTGCCGCGCTGACCTCCCATCTCGGGCTAGCCACACGCGCGCATAGTAGTTATCGGTTTATCCTAGTGGCGATTAGACATTCGGGTTGCCCCGTGTCTCAAGCCCTGACCGCTTGTTCTAAGCGGACCGAAGGTCTTTTATCACCTGGTATTTAGGTTCCAGGTGCTCACGCCACGCGTCGTCAGCGGGCCTTTCCGTTACCAGGCTAGGCACACTGCAATAGAAAATTATACCTGATATTTGGGTCTTAAGTCTTTAGTACCGTGAGCTTTTCTCCCGGATAAGCGTGGTTTTTTATAAAAATTTTTGCTACTACCTCACTTGAATCCGTAGAATCACGAGTCTTCATATTTTGGAGGTTTGTGAAAAACGCTGAACCGTCTCACCTGTTTTTCACGAAAACGCTAAATACCGTCTGTGGATATCGAATAAAAATGTCCCGAAAGGGTAAGTTTTCCACAGTACAGCCTTGTACATATCTTTATGCGTCTTCGACTGTGGTGTGCTCGAAGAATGATATGTGATTGGTTAGGGGCGTGGATGCACCGCGCGGGTCTGGCGGCACAGGCACGTATTTTTACGATGTCCAGACAACACTTTGTACCTGCGCTGCGGCGTACTCCCCTGTTTCTTCTAGCATGCTGGCGCTCAGGGCGTCCTATAAAAGTCCGGGTACCTTCTCCAATATTCTTGCGGGTTTTAACGATCCAGATCATAGTCCTTACCGCGGCATTATCTTTAGGCCTCGGGCCACACGTCAGCGGTATAAAGTACCGACACGGTCCCCTCCAGATCATGCACACTTCTGCGCGTTCATGGATTTCACCTATATCTGGAAACCTCATGTCATTCATGCCTTTATCAAGCCCAGTCAGCGGTGGTCGGCAGGGCATCGCGGAGTCGATCTTGAGGTAACAGAACAGGACCAAGTGCGCGCTCCAGCGCCTGGAACCATAGTTTTCTCGGGAACTGTCGTCGATCGACAGGTAGTAGTCATTGAGCATCCGAACGGGTACAGGTCGAGTTTCGAGCCCGTCACCGATCCTCTGCCAGTCGGTACTCACGTTCAGGCGGGACAGGTTATCGCTCGGGTGGATGCGCATCCCGCAAAACCTCGGTGCTCTACCATATGCCTTTACTGGAGCGTTCGGCGCGGCGGCGACCACAAGAACGGAAGTGGCAAAAACGCAGAATATATTAACCCTATGCTTCTGTTAGGACCAGCAGAACCGACTATACTGCTTCCCGTTGACGAGAGTTTCAAAGCCTGAAATATTACCTATATAGTCGTGAGCCCCGCATCGTGCACGATGCGGGGCTCACTGTGTGTGTGCCTGACCAACCGGTCTCTGCTTTGCTATACGTTATGGCACGGCACTACTGCAAAAAGTCTTGATCACTATCACCCGAAATGGGTTTCTGCTGTGACTTTGCAGCGTGCTTCGGGATAGGAGCCTGTTGGGCGGGCAGCGGAATAGTACCGTCCGTTTCAGCCGCATAGGAGCTTCCAGACGAGAACGCAACGGTCGGCGAATCGTCGCCGTAATTGAGAACATCCGAGTCTGAAGCTGTGTAGGCTGCTGTCGGCTGCACCGCTTGCTGTGCAGCTCGGCGTTCGCGTGCCTTCTGGCTTGCGCGACGAATGCGCTTGCGGAAGATGAAGAGCACCAACAGAATCAGCAGAAGCAGACCGAGCAAAATAGCATCCACCACAAAGTCCGTCATGGTAAACCCATGCGCTGGAATGGTGAGGGATGAGGTATTGACATAACCCTCCGAGCTATTAACCGTAACGTTACGCCCGTCGCCAGAGAGATGTGAATCTTGGCGACCAAACATAGAGTTGCTTCCCTGCAGAGCATCGGTTTTAACCGAGCTCATGATGGGGAGCTCAAACTTGAAATCGTAGTTTTTGGGCTGTAGCTGACCAAAACGCTCCTGCAGGTTAAACTTGGGCGAAACCGTATAGTCTGCCCCGAAAGATTAACCCCGCCAGGATGATGAATCGTCATTTCAGAACCGGGTAGGTAAGTACCAATACGGGTATTGAATTCCGCAGAATCTTTGCCTCGTATCTTTGCTGAATATATCGTATTATCGCCGTCAGTACGTTCCTCAAATGTCGCTTGAGCCTCATCAGACCCTTGAACGAAAGATTTAAGGGCATCCCCAGCCTGCGCGACATCAGAACTCTTAAAAGCAAGTTCAAACTTCGCTTCAACAGAACCGTCCATACCCAGCGCAGAATTCACGTTTAGGCTTTCAGGCTGAATCGTGCGCGAATTCTTTAGGTTGACTTTTATTACCCTATCCGACGCGGATGCGCTTGAGCTTGAGCTATTCGACGAGCCGTAGTCCTGGTCAAAATTTTTACCGTCGTCAGAGAAGCTAAACTTCACCCCGTAGTTGGTTCCCGGTGAACACACACGGCTGCAATCAACTGAACCTGTTACATGCTCAATGATTTTCGCCCCAGAAGAATCAGTTTTAACTTCTTGGGAACTTTCTAACGCGGTCTCTTGAGTACCCAGAATTTTCTGAAGTTTAGCATTGAGATCCTCGAAAGAATCGGCAGTAAATTTTAAGTTGCGACCGCTTTCATCTTTACCAGATTGCGTGGACGGTAAACTCCGGTAAGACTTTTTGGCGATTTCTTCGTCAATACCTTTGGTAAGCTCAGCTCCCTCAGGTTTCACCGAGTTAAGATAAGTGTCTACAGCACTTACCCGGTCAGGTACCATGATCTCTTTTGCGAGAAAGACAATCTTGGCGTTATATTTACCGTCCTTCTTATCGACCGCAATCACAACTTCATCAAACCCATTATCTTTGAGGTCTTTAGCTTGAACCTCGTTAGAGGACTCTGTTGTTTTAATTTCGCGACCTTCAAAGGTAACGCTGTTTTTCCCACTTGACTGCAGGACGTTGTCTTTGCGTTTTGCTTCGACCAAGCCGTCTGTTACAAGTGCTTCGGGAAGCCACTTGATAAGGTCCTGCGAGGTGAAGTTTTCGGAAACTTCAACGCCCTGAACCAAGCCGTCTTTGCTGTTGCTAATCAGAATCTGAGGTTCTTTGTCAAAACTCGAAGCTCTCAAAATAGCGGAGACTTTAGTGCGGTACTCATCTACGCTATTAAAATTCACTTTGAAGGTGGCCTGAGCGTTATCACCTTCGGTTCGAATGCCCTCGTAATCAAGTTCTTGAGGTTTGTGTTTCTTAATCGAAGCGTCAAGAGCGTTAACGTCGCCTTTGAGGTAATCTTTATTATCTTTCAAGCTGAAAGACACTGTAATGGTGCGGGAGCCCTTCTCTGAATTTTCAAGCCCGAGATTTGTCTCAACTTTTGCACCACAAGCAGACATAATGAGCGCTAGAACCGCCAGAAAGACGGCAAGGAACCCAAGTCTTCCTTGCCGTCTTGACGAGCGCTGCTGTAGTAGCTGGCTCATCTTACAATGCTCCTAGAGGCTTGATGCCATGGGGTTAGGCATCATCTGGAACGCAATGTTGTATACGATGATGGCCACAATAACCCATGCAGTTGTAAGAAGAGCGTGCATTAACACAGGCGATTTCTCAAAACGGCCCAGGCGATTCAGCCCCAGGTAGATAAGAGACTCACCGATCACAATCGAAAACGCAAAGATTGCTACCAGAAGATATATCGTCAGGATGGGGTTCTCTGCAAAGTTCTTCCCATTTGTACCCACCGTGAGAAGAACAAAGAGGTAGAGCAGAAGATAGGAGCCAGCCAAAGGAAGAGCCGCAACACCTGCCGCGCTCATGCAGTCGTTGAAACTCGACTGAACTTTTCCGATACGAGCGGTCAGCATGAGCTGCAAGCCGCGCAGAACGTGAATCGCAAAAATTGCGACAAAGAAAATTAGGAAAATCATGACGGTCTGCCCGAAGTTTCCTCCCTGAGAGGAGCTCCCCCGGCTGCCGTAGAATGATCCGCGGAACATGTAGAAAAGCCCAAGAAGACCGCTGACCAGCTGCGTAATGACCAAGAGCCTGCGAAGGACTGTGCTGCTACAGCGATAATCCATCCCCAAGGTTGGCTGTCCTGCAGTCTTTTATGTGCGTCGCCCGGTTGGCTCTTAAAGACATCAAGGAAGCTGCCCCAAACATTCTTGAGAGCTTCAGCGAAAGGGTTTGGCGCTGCCGGTGCTGCTGGCTGGGCGAAACCAGCATGTGGGTCTCCCTGAGGCTGTGCAGGGTTTTGCGGGTTAAACCCGTTCGGCTGGGGAATCTGCTGGTTCGGAGCACCCGGAACCGGGTTTCCAAACTGATTAGGATCCTGCTGGTATTGTCCGCCCTGCTCCTGGGGAGGTACAGACTGGTGCATATTAGGGTTCCCATACGGTTGAGCGGGGTTGGGGTTCTGGTACCCGTCATTGCCATAACCTTGAGGATGTTGTGGCTGACCTTGACCGGACTGCGGAATATTCTCACTCATCATCTGATCCTTATCTCGGATTTTCCTATGCAACAAGCCGATATACACTCGGGACGTTGCTTCAAGAAACCAGATAAGTCTGAAGATCTCGTGGCTAAGCCTTATTCCAGGAAGAAGGCGCTGGAGCAACAGTACTCCGTGTGTTTATCGGCGATGTCTCGCGTGTGCATGCGAGGTTACTTTTTACCCTACCTTAAATCTCGCCTCTACTCACGATAATTCGTCATATCTTCAGAAAATAAGGTATTTATTCTTCTTCTAATTTCTTCACGCGACGAGTCACCACAATGGGGATAGAGATCAGCACTACGATGAGCAGGGATGCTACGACAATCCCAGCAATCATAATTGGCCTATAGTTGCGGGGGGGCCTTCTGCATATGAATTTCCATTGTAGCGGTGTTAATACCCTTGGCGCGCACATGAATTGCCCCATCGGACTGATCTACAACAGTATTAGCAGGAGGATTTACAACCGCCATACCGTCCGGCGCCACCACAATATATTCACTGTCGCCACTGAATCTATCGGTGACTTTAGCATCCGCAACAAGCTTGGCACGCAACGTCAGCTGGTCGTTCTCACCTTTCTCAAGACTTACCTCGCTGCCGGGCATATAGTTGTTGAGCAAACGTTGGAAATCTTGAACTTTGATATTGCTGATCCGGGTAGTAAAGGTACGCCCTATGCCCTGCTCATTACGCTCCATATTCTGCTCGCCGGTCTTTGTATTAGAGGCACCAAAGATCTCATTAATACTCCGGCTAAAAAGCATTGCGTCGAGCGGGCTAAAGGTATATTGGAAGCTCGCACTCAAAGAAGACTCGGAGCTGATGTAGAAAGTGCTTGAAAATTTCTCAGGAACCACTCGGCGGCTCATCGTATAGCTAACAACCGAAGATGTACCAGAATCGTATTTTGCTGCCTCGTTGACGCTGTATAGAGCTTCGTCGCCGCTCTTACCCCAGGATGCAGGTGCTGCCACAAGCCCCAATGGCGGGGATGACATGCTCGCATCACAAATACCGGCACAATCAATATGCACATTCGCGGTTGATAAAAGCTCTTGATTTTCTCCTGTGGACTCACTGAAAGAGATGGAATTATTCTTGGTTCCGAGAAGCTGTTCGAGGTCTCTATTAACCTGGTCGATGCTATTCGCAGTAAATGTTACGTGCCGACCCTGCGCTTCTTTCGGGATAAGAGCATCTTTACCCACAAAATACGGCTGATACGAATGAATATCGGACTCTACCTTTTGGTTATCAACTTTGACGGCCTCCAGATAGGTATCTAGGTCTTGAAGCTCGCTTTGCCCAATCTCACCTTTAAAATCTCCGAGAAGCAAGTGCCCCTCAAAGGTACCGTCTTCCTTGAGCTGAAGCACAAAAATAAGATTGCGAACATGGGGCGAAGGAACATCCTGCTGATCTGCGCGAGCCGCTGTCAGGAAGGCCGAGCCGTGATCGTATGTAGGCACCGGCGCAAGAACGGGTGCCGCCACGCCAAGAACAGAGGCGAGGGTAAACGCGGTGGCAAAACGCAGAAAGCGGCGCTCATATAAACCGTGTAGCGCTCTCATGCAGGATTTATCGGTGGTCATTATTCCTCTTTTGAGTGAGCCGGAGTCTCTAACAGGGTTCCGAGAGAAATGGTGCTTTTCAAAAGTAGCTGGCAAACACTTTATCTCTCAAATGTTCGTATCTAATGTAGCGTGTTTATGCTCTCTGTTCTAACTCGCGTAACTCGAACCCCGATATAAAGCGAAAAGACCCCGCTCGGCGACATGTAATAAATGAGTCATACCGAGCGGGGTCTGTAGGGAGTGTGGGACTTGAACCCACGACCAAAGGATTATGAGTCCTCTGCTCTAACCGGCTGAGCTAACTCCCCTAGAGGCTTAGCGCGTAAGCCACGTCTCTAGAGTACCTGAGGGGTACAGTTTTGGCGAATCTTAGACACACCTTATTTCCCAGAACGTTGAGCAAGAAAACGCTCATAGGGGGCATCTGATACATATAATTCCTCAAAAGTGCGCCAGGTATTCTCCGCACTATGGAATTCCACGATACGGCGGCTCTCACGCCCCATCTGCTCGCGTTCAGCGGCAGGTAGACGAAGAATTGCTGTAAGTTTATCCGCCAAATCCTGCGGATTATTAGGCTCAAAGAGGTATCCGTTAACGCCTTCTTCCACGAGATGTGGAAGCGCTAGAGCGTTTGCCAAGACTACGGGAGTGGACGCGCTCATAGCCTCCAAGGAGACAAGCGACTGCAGCTCTGCGGTCCCAGGCTGACAGAAAATATCCGCCCTCTGGTAAACACCCGGCAGTTCTTCGTCCGGAACAAACCCGCGGAACGTTACTCGGTTTTCAACACCGCATTCGCGTGCCTTCTGTTCGAGGGTTTCACGAAGCTCGCCGCCTCCGGCGATATCAAGGCGAACGTGGTTAAGGTCTTCGGGGAGAAGAGAGAGCGCCTCAATAAGCACATCCACGTGTTTCTCTTCAGCAAGACGTCCCACGAAGGTTACACGCAGTTCGCCGGGTGCTTTGCCCAAATCTGCGCCCTCAGCAAGCTCGTAGTCGCTGATTTCAATGCCGTTAGAAACGGGCATAACGGGGCGAGTAAATCTTCCAAGATCTCGCATCGCATCGGCGCCGATCTGAGTCGGAGTTGTCACCACCGCCGCATATTTGAAAAGACGGCGCATATCCGCCCAGGTAATGTGCGCATACACCTTTTTGATGGGTTCCGGGAACGGCAGGAATGGATCTAAATTTGCGGGCATAAAGTGGTTGGTGGCGATAACTCGAATTCCACGCTTATGTGCCTGCTTCAGTAATGCGCGCCCGATAATGTAGTGGCACTGCACATGAATAACATCCGGCTAACTTCGTCAAGGATACGACCCACCTCGGCGTGGATTTCCCAGGGAATACAGATGCGGTTGGTTTCATGAGTGGGGGGCAAATGCGAACGCAGACGGTGCTCGACGATGCCGCCCTCTACAACGGTTCGGTAGCTAGGTCCACGGCTGGGATTTGCGGCAACTACGTGTACTTCGTGCCCGCGCTTGAGCATAGAGGTCGCTAGGCGGTGCCCAAATTGTGCCGCGCCGTTCACATCGGGGGGATAGTCTCAGCACCGATCAGGATCTTCTTTGCCTGCTGCATCGCCTGTTCTCCTTGGTCTGACTTCTCAGGTGTATGGGGTGTTCTTCATTATTTTATCGGGTGTTATCGCGTTCCTCAGCATAAATAGGCCTTGGAGTTCTCTGAGAGTCTCTCCAAAAACCCTCAAAAATGGCCCGCCACCGCGGAGGTGACGGGCCAATATACGGAGTTTGTGGTGCAAGTACTTGCGTTAGCGTCGCACAATCTTTCGGAGGAAGAGTACGACTGCGGAGAGCGATGCGCCCAGAGTTGCGAAGGACTTCCACCGAGCCTTAACAACCTCAGGCTTGGATGCATTGCTGACCATGTTGCGCCCAATGGTAGCCGCGCTGCTGGGCGCGTTCTGCACACCGGTCTTTGCGGAGTCTACGGTTGATTGGGTGAAGGATTGAGCATTCTGTGCGTACTTCTGCATATCATCGCGCAAAGCTGCAAGGTGTGCGCGACGTTCTTTAGTGCGCTGCTGAATCTGCTCAATGGTGAGCGGCTTGGGTTCTTCTTCGCCGCGTGCCTTACGCTCCTCAGCTTCTTGGCGTGCCTTCTCTGCTGCGGCCTCACGCTCTGCCTGCTTGCGCGCTGCCCGTTCAGCCTGCTCTTGTTTCAAACGGGAGGCTGTCATTGCGCTGCCTTCACGAAGCACGCCGAGATCGAAGAGAACGCCGAAGATTGCCGATTCGGGAGCAAAGGGCAGCTGGGCTTTAACTTTTTTATATCCGATAAGCCCTAAAATGGCGAGAATAATGAGGAAGACGCCTGCCCAAATCAGCGCTGAGGCCCATAAAGGTACAAGCTGTCCAAGGAGGAAGATAAGCAGACCGATAATAGCGATGACCATGAAGCACGCAAAAACAGCTGCGACGGCGAGGAACGCTGCACCTTTGCCAAGAGCGACGCCTTTGGTCTTAAGCTCGTGCTTTGCAATCTGGACTTCGTCTTTGACCTGGTTAATACCTAGGGTTTTAAGTACCTTAGCGGCATCAAAGAGACCCGCGATACTTGACTTAATCCCTGCAATGCCTGCTCGTATGCCTTGGGGATTAGTGTTTGTGGTCATGCCCACCTCTCCGTGATTGTTCTGTGTGGAGCTTCTGTTTAGCACCCCACGGTTATTATTCTAGCTCTATTCTTACCGCAGGTGTGTTGTTACACAGCCGCCCCAGCGATCACACCAACCAAACCGTATGGTTTTTCTGCTCCCATCAAATCTTCAGAAGGCGGCAGTACACGGTTTTATGGTGCGTAGGGTATCTTTCGCATTCTACCGTGTGCTGTGTAATTTCTCGAAAACTTTTATGCGTATGCATTCATATAGTGTTCGAGACAGAGATGTTTGATGCGCGAGAGGGTTCTTGTGTGAGGGTATTTAGAGCCCTCCAGCGTTGAGAAAACATGGAGCGGGTTACTGGCAAAATCCAGTCACCATACAAAAAAGCCTCGGAGCTTTGCTCTGAGGCTTTTAAATGCTCCCCCGACTGGACTCGAAATAGACGAAGCCCGATAGGAAGCGCCCCAGCGCTTTCGCAGGGCGAAGTGGGTTACTGGTTCCAGTCAACATATAGAGAAAGGACCTCTGGTGTAACCTGAGGCCCTTTAATAAGCTCCCCCGACTGGACTCGAACCAGTAACCCTTCGATTAACAGTCGAATGCTCTGCCAATTGAGCTACGGGGGATTATCCCGTTACGGCGTTTGTCCGCAACGAGTAATAACTATACCGGCTGTTTGTTGCCTCCGCAACTTAGGGTATAGTGATGTACCTTACTAGTTTTTTGTGAGTGTTCTGCGGCGCATTTCAAGCTCTAAAAGCTCTCGTTGCACGTGCGCATACTCTTCACCGTCAGAGGCCGAACTGAGCTGCTCCAGACGCATCATGAGGTCGGATTTCTGTCGGGTGATCTGGTGGATAAAGAGGCTGTTGAGAGTACCCTCAATAAACCTGGGGAGGTGCTCTTCGTGGGCTATGGGCAGCGCCGCTACACTCAGTTCGGCGATCGCGGGGTGTACCTCGGCGATAGTACCAGAACGCACTACGTTGAGCCATTCAACCCCGGCGGCAGGCGCTACCGTGGAGGCCGCGTGTATGATGCCTCGAGAAATTTCACGGTGCATACGGTAGCGGAATTCTACGCGGGCGAATTCCTGCCACTGGGATACGCTCATCAAGTGAGGATGCTGCAGGGCGATTTCGAGCGCGGCCTTTTCGAGACGAGCCACGGGGTCGGCGGGGTCGGGGGCGAGTATTGGCTCTCCCCCGGCGGTATTTGCCACGCTAGCATCACCGTGAGTGTCTGGCATAGTATTTCCGGGGTTCGCGGACCCTTCTGGCTGAGGCGCAGGGTTTCCAGCAGATGCGTTCCACGGCTGAGCTGAGTAGTTCTGCGGAACCTGCTGACCGTATCCAGATACCTGCTCGTACCGGGGCGTTTGGGGCTGCTGAGCCACCGGTTCGTAACGTTTTTTCTGCTGCGGGTGGCGCTGGGCGTAGGCAACCGCACGCTGTATTTCCTCAAGTTCCATACCAAGCTGTCCGGAGACTTTACGCATATAGGCCGGGCGCAGGTCGCGGTCCCTGATTCCGGCGATAATGGGCGCGATGGCGCGCATCGCCAGCACACGCCCCTCTAGGGTCGTCAGGTCGAAGCGTTTGAGGGTTGTGTCGATGACGAATTCGAAGAGCGGACGGCGAGAGGCGATGAGGGATCGTACCGCCGCATCGCCCCTGTGCAGGCGAAGATCGCACGGGTCCATACCTTCTTGGGCGACCGCCACGTATGTTTGTGCCACGAAACGCTGATCCTCTTCAAACGCTGCGAGCGCGGCTTTCTGCCCCGCGGCGTCGCCATCGAAGGTAAAGATAATTTCTCCGCCGGAGCCGTCATCGGTGATCATGCGGCGTACCACTTTGATGTGCCCCGCACCGAAGGCGGTGCCGCAGGTTGCTACGGCGGTTTTGATGCCTGCTAGGTGTGCCGCCATAACATCGGTATAGCCTTCGACGATGACGACCTGTTTGGTTTTGGTCATCTCACGTTTGGCGAGGTCGATGCCGTAGAGCACTTGCGATTTTTTGTATAGCGGTGTTTCGGGGGTGTTGAGGTATTTGGTCCTTGGTCGTCGTCGAAGAGACGGCGTGCCCCGAATCCGATGGTTTCGCCCGCTACGGTGCGGATGGGCCAGATGATGCGCCCACGAAAACGGTCGTAGAGGCCGCGGTTTCCCTCAGAAAACATACCGGTAGCGCGCAGTTCCTCGTCGGTAAATCCTTGGGAACGCAGATGTTTGAGCAGATTGTCCCAGCCACGGGGGGCGTATCCGACCCCGAAGGTTTTGGTGGCGGCTGGGTCGAACCCGCGAGCTCCGAGAAAGCGTTGTGCTTCCCCTGCGTTCGCTGAGTAGAGGCTGCGTTCAAAGAACTCTGCGGCGATTTTGTGTGCGTCGAGAAGTCGACGGCGCAAGCTTGCTTCGTACCTGTCTCGCGGGTTTCCACCTTCATAGTGCAGGGTGTATCCGATACGCGCCGCTAAGCGTTCAACGGTTTCGGTAAACCCGGTGTGTTCCATCGCCATGACGAAGGAGTAGACGTCACCGGATTCTCCGCATCCGAAGCAGTGGTAGGTGCCCATTTGCGGGCGCACATTGAAGGAGGGCGTGCGTTCGTCGTGGAACGGGCACAGCCCTTTGTACGCGCCGATACCTGCACCTTTGAGGGTTACGTATCCCTCAACGATTTCGCGGATATCAGTACGGGCGCGTACTTCATCAATGTCTTCTTTGCGGATTAGTCCAGCCATCGTCTCATTTCTGCTGCACCGTGCTGTAATAGCAGTTTTAGAAGGTATTTCATGCCCGTCTATGCACGGGGTCTCTGTCTTGTCTTTGCCGCGTGGAAGGCTGCGGCTACCACAAGGGCTTCTCTCCCAGCATCCAGGGGGTTCCGTTGATGCGGGTGTAAAGCGCAACCGCCGACCTGTCGGTTAGGGATGCCACTTGATCAATGACGAGGCGCAGGCGTGCGTCGTCGTCATGAGTCCCCAGCTGCGCGTAGTCCGTTCTGAAGATGCTGTCGATGTACTGAGGGTATGCACGCTGGGAATCTTCGTATAGTGCTTCGACTAGGATACCCAGTATTTCGTGCTGGTGTTCGTAATGGGGTTGGGCGTCGCGCACCGTCATAACGAATGCGGTTGCGATCCCCTTCATGACAGCGATTTCATCTCGGGTATCTTCCGGTACGATCAGTTCGGCGCTATAGCGGGTTAGCGGGGCGTTTCGCCCGTAACGTTCGCGGGTCGCCTCCACGGCGCTCCAGGCGAAACGACCGATAAGTTTACTGGTAAGTCCCTTGAACTGTGCTAAGGAGGCGCGCGAACCGGTCATGCACGGAACCCACCGGTTCAGGGTCTCTAGGCGGCAAAGCGCTGAGTCCAGCTGTTCGTCGGTGGCATCTGGAAGATACCATTGGCGGGTCATGTCAAAGACGGCCTGCCGGTGCTTTGCTTCGCGCAGCTGTTCTAACTGCACATGCCCGCCGAAGACCGCATCTTCAACGTCGTGCACCGAGTATGAAATATCGTCGGCAAGGTCCATAACCTGCGCTTCCAGGCATTTGCGCTGGGACTCTACCCCGGCGTCACGCGCGCCCTCACGGAACCATTCGAAGACCGGCAGGTCATCCTCGTAGACACCGAATTTGTGGGTTTGGGTGCCATCTGCGCGGTGTGGTGCGTCTGTGCGTGTCCACGGGTATTTGCAGGTGGCGTCCAGGGATGCTCGTGTCAGGTTCAGACCCGCAGATACGTCATGTTCGGCGATCACTTTCGGTTCAAGGCGGCTGAGCAGCCTAAGGGTTTGGGCGTTGCCCTCGAACCCGCCCATATGGGCGGCGAGCTTGTTCAGGGCACGTTCACCGTTATGTCCAAAGGGCGGATGCCCCAGGTCATGAGAGAGGCAAGCAGTATCAACTACGTCTGGATCGCATCCGAGCATCCCGCCCACTTCGCGCCCGACCTGGGCGACTTCAAGGGAATGAGTGAGACGGGTACGCACGAAATCGTCCGTATCCGGGTTCATAACCTGGGTTTTAGCGCCTAGACGCCGCAGCGCTGAGGAGTGAAGCACACGGGCACGATCGCGTTCAAAAGGGGTACGATCCCGGAACGGATGTATTTCGGGCACCCAGCGTTCCGAATCGTCGGGGGTGTACCCTGCGGGCAGGTTCCATTCCCAACGTTCTTGCCCTTCTTCGGCAATGCGAGTCATCGCTCCTCCGTTCCTGCTTCCGGTGCGTCTGGCACATTGTTTACTACCTATATAAGCACTATTTCACCCAGACGCAATGTTTTTATCAGACTACGACAAACTCCGACCGATTATCCGCCCGAGATATCGAGTTCCGCCTCCACAAGTCCAAGCCTTTCAGCATCCCCTAAAATACGGGAGTTAAGCCACCCATCCGGCAAATGAGGCTTCTTCGGGCTCCCAGCCCGGCCGCGCGAACCTTCAACCGCAGCCCCCGGATACCCGATACTGTGATCAAGCTGCCCCAGCAGTTCACGGAAAGTCGCTAAATCGGGTACGGTTGCCATCTTGGCACGCAGCTCGCCGCCCACCGGGTAACCCTTGAAATACCAGGCAACATGTTTACGGATCTCACGCAGTCCCTTGTACTCATCCGCAAAAGTCTCAACAAGCAGCTCGGCATGCCGGTAAATCATTGCGGCAACCTCACTCAGAGTAGGTCGGATACGCTCGGTGCTACCCTCAAAAGCATTCTGCAGATCACCGAAAAGCCACGGGCGCCCTTGGCAGCCGCGCCCAATCACCACGCCGTCCACACCGGTCTGTTCGACCATGCGCACGGCATCTTCGGCGGCGAAAATATCGCCGTTGCCTAAGATGGGAACGTCTGGAATTGCCTCGCGAAGCTGTGCGATGGAGTCCCAGTCCGCTGTTCCCGAATAGTGTTGGGCAGCGGTGCGCCCGTGCAGGGCTATGGCAGCGACACCCGCATCCCGGGCGATCTTAGCGGATTCAAGGAACGTGATGTGGTCATCATCAATACCTTTACGCATCTTGATGGTCAGGGGAATATCGTTGCGCGATGCTTCTTTGACCGCCGTATGCACAATCGCAGTAAAGAGATCGGTTTCCACGGAAGCGCCGCACCGCCGCCGCGTTTTGTGACTTTCGGCGCCGGGCACCCAAAGTTCAAGTCGATATGATCCGCACGATCTTCTTCTACGACCAGCCGAATAGCCTTACCCACGTTAACCGCGTCTACCCCGTAGATCTGGATGGAGCGAATCTGCTCATCCGCATCGTGTTCGATAATACGCATCGACTCGGGTTTGCGTTCCACGAGGGCACGCGCCGTCACCATCTCGGTCACATATAATCCACCACCGTACTCGCGGCACAGACGACGGAACGCCTTATTCGTCACACCCGCCATCGGGGCGAGCACCACGGGCGTTTCAACGGTCAGTTTACCGAGCTTCAGCGGCGGTAATTTCAGGTGGGAGGCTTCAGAATTCACCTCTATATTGTGGCATACACACGCAAATCGGCACGGATGCGCCTACCCCGGTTCACGACAGGCGCACCGGGCAGCGTTCCATAAGGTTGTCACGCCCCCACGCTGCGAGTTTTCTGGGGCTTCTTCTGGGCACTTTGCTCTTAGGAAGCGGAACCCGGATAATCGCTTGCGTAAATATAGGTTGGGTCGCCTTCCACGCTCGCGGTTCCGGCACGCAGAAGAGCATCGGTTACCTCTACGAGAGCAGTCATCGAGTCGTCTACCTCAACCAACACCGGGTACTGCGCCGTCAACAGCGAAAGAAGCTGCATAATAGCCTCGACCGCGCCTTCGTTCTGCATGTCATATCCGAGCAAAACCTCAGTTGCAGTATTCTCATCGACCAGCGCGGCGGCAGGGTCAGTCTCAAAGGGGTGATAACTCACCGCAAAGGCAATGATTTCGCCTTTCTTCCCCTCTTTCTCAGCCTGCTGAATGTTATCGCGCAGTACCAACGCCCCGAAGGCGCGTGCCTCGTCCGAGAGGAAATACCGGTTTACGGTCCCTAACCCGACCTCGGCGGGAACATCCCAATCATGTGAATCGCGGTAGAACTCCCAGAGTTTCGAGGTCAGCTCAACTGAGCCGGTCGCCAAATCCTCAATTGCCTGGGTGGGTTTGCCGTTCTCATCCTCACGCAGGGGCACCGGCGGAATCGCGCCCGCATCAATATGGATCAGGCGCGAGCGTTGAATCATTTTCATGTCCTTTGCCTGGGCAAATTCCTCACCGGTGCTAAATGGTGCCAGCTTCACGCGGAGGTTCGGAACCTGCCCGTTTTCGACGGCGATCTCACGCAGCCGGTCTAAAAGCTCGGTACCTAACCCGGCGCGGCGGTGCCCTTCGGCAACCTCAAGATAAGCCCACAGGCGTTGTGGGTGCAGAAGCGACGCAGTCACCACGCCAGCGGCGATAGGCACACCCGAATCGGTGACCACAAGGGTTCGGCTAAAAGGGGCGTCTGAGGCCTCTCCGAACGATGCGCGCTGCTGCGCCTCCTGTTCGCTTCGCGGATCTCCCCACACCTGCAGAAGTTCTAAATCGTCGCCTTCGCGCCATGGACGAAATTCGTAGGTGTTCATGGGATGCCTTTCTTCCACAGGGTGCGCGGGTTTCACCGCGAGGATAGGGTTCTCACTATTGTACGTATCGGCTAGGTTCTGCACCAGATCCTAGTGACTGAGTGAAAATACCGGTGGGGCTCTCCGTTGCAGAGAACCCCACCCATGTACATATTGAAAGAATCTATATGGCCAGACGCGCCGCCAGGTATGCCTTCACCTGATCGAGTGCCACGCGCTCCTGGCTCATGGTGTCACGCTCACGGATGGTGACCGCCTGATCCTCTAAAGTATCGAAGTCTACGGTAATGCAGAACGGGGTGCCGATTTCGTCTTGACGGCGGTAGCGGCGGCCGATAGCCCCCGCCTCGTCATAGTCGATATTCCATGCACCGCACAGGTCGGATGCCAACTTGTGGGCGGGCTCGGAGAGTTCGGGCTTCTTCGACAGGGGCAGAACGGCAGCCTTCACGGGCGCCAGGCGCGGATCGAGTTTGAGCACCACGCGCTTATCGACGCCGCCCTTAGTGTTCGGTGCTTCATCCTCAACGTAAGCATCGACAAGGAACGCCATCATAGAGCGTGTCAGGCCAAAGGAAGGCTCAATGACATAGGGTACGTAACGTTCGCCGCTGGCTTGGTCAAAGTATTCGAGCTTCGCGTTCGAGTGCTCATTGTGCACGCCCAGGTCGTAGTCGGTGCGGTTTGCCACACCCATGAGCTCGCCCCATTCGCCGCCTTGGAAACCAAAACGGTACTCAATATCGATGGTGCCCGCCGAGTAGTGCGCGCGGTCGTCCTCAGGAACATCGAACCGGCGCATGTTCTCGGGGTTAATACCCAAGTCAACAAACCAGTTCCAGCAGTCTTCAACCCATGCGTTAAAGTGTTTATCTGCTTCGTCGGGGTGAACGAAGTATTCGATCTCCATCTGCTCGAATTCGCGGGTGCGGAAGATGAAGTTGCCGGGGGTGATCTCGTTACGGAACGCCTTACCGATCTGCCCGATACCGAAGGGCGGACGTTTACGGGCCGCGGTTACCACGTTGTTGAAGTTCACGAAGATGCCCTGCGCGGTTTCGGGGCGCAGAAAGTGCAGCCCTTCCTCGTTATCGACAGGCCCCAGGTAGGTTTTCAACAGACCTGAGAAGTTCTGCGGTTCGGTCCATTCGCCGCGGGTGCCGCAGTTCGGGCAGACAACCTCACCCATATTTTCGGGTGCACGCCCCTTTTTAGCTTCGAAAGCCTCAATCAGGTGGTCTTGGCGCTGACGCCTGTGGCACGAGAGGCATTCCACCAGCGGGTCCATAAAGGTTGCCACGTGCCCGGATGCTTCCCACACCGGGCGAGGCAGGATTACCGAAGAGTCCAGCCCGACCATATCCGCGCGTGAACGCACGAAACGCTGCCACCACTGCTGACGGATGTTTTCTTTCAGTTCCACGCCAAGGGGACCGTAATCCCATGCGGAACGGGAACCGCCGTAGATTTCACCCGCCTGGAAGACGAAGCCGCGGCGCTTAGCGAGCGCAATAACGTTATCGAGAGTGGACTTTTCTGCCATGTTTACTCCTTTATGCCCCGCCACCGGCTGTGGCGTGCGTGAGTTCAGTGTTCTTCCGCGCGCGGTAAGCGCCGGGATATACGGTCACAAGTACAAGATACTAGGGTATCATTGCATGCCTGCGTTACCGTGTAGTTTCTGGGCAACGGTAGACAGTGTTTAGTTAGAGCGTGTAGATGAGGAACACGTGGCGGGTTAGTATGACTGCCGCACATGGCGCCCTCCCGCCGATACACTGGTGACATGGAGAAAATCTATATTCGTGACGAAATGATTCGTCTGGGACAGTTTTTGAAGCTGGCTAATCTGGTCGAAGACGGTGCGCAGGCACGCGAAGTAATCCAGCATGGGCTGGTAAAGGTCAATGGGCAGATTGAGGAGGCGCGGGGCAAACAGCTGCATCCGGGCGATACGGTGAGCTTCAGCGGGGTAAGTGTGCAGGTGGCTCAGGACTAGGTTTTCTGTCCTTTCCCTTCCCGCAATAACGCATTTTGGGTTGTATAACGCGCCTTCCTGCGGTGCGTTATACAACCCAAAATGCTTTATTCAGGTCCTTTTAGTCGGCTGACCCTTGATCTGACACCCCAGCGTTACCCGCTGCATCCGCAACCTTCTCGTCACGGATGCGCGGCGCGTTTCCCAGCACCTTCACGTCGATGAACTCGCCTACGTGCCGTATTTCCAGGGCGCTTACCCCGTGCCCGGCACCCGCATACAGAACTTTGATGCCGTCGGTGTACGCGCGAATCCACTCGTAGGTGTAATCCACAAAGGGCTGCGGAATAATAGGGTCTTCCTGGTCCCTGCCGAAGAAAACGGGCAGCTCGGTGGCTTTGAGCTCGTCGTCCTTGAAATAAGGAGAGTCCGATTCGACCGCGTACCCGGAGAGCCCCACCAGTGCAGCAAATTTTCCTGGGCGATGCCGCACCATAGAAGTTGCCACCGCCATGCCTTGTGAGAACCCCACCAGCGCGACCGAAGCGTAGTGTGATTCTTGCTGTTCGACCCACTCCAGCACGTAGTCGCTGGCCTGTTCTATGGTCCGCACATCCGCGTTGAGCTGCTGATCAAGCGGGTACCACTGGTAGCCTATGGCCTCGGCGGGAATGTGGGCACCGGTTGTGTCCGCCGAAAACTGGGTGCCTACCGGCTGCGGGGCGCGCATCCCAGCATAGGTGACACCCTCCTGCGGCAGATGTTCAGCCAGCGACAGCAGGTCTTTCTCGTGCGAACCGTACCCGTGCAGCAGAAGCACCAAGTGGGTTCCGGCGCGTTCATCCTCGGGTCGGGAATATTCGACAATGTACGTATTTTCACTCATATCTTCATCTTACCGAGGAGCCTGCCATAAACAACCGAAATAGATTTCCGCTCAAGGCTTGACCCTCACCCAACGTCAGGATCTACAGTAAAAACATGGACGCGAACACTACACCAGATGGCGGGCAGCACGAGTACACCGTGGGAGAGGCCGCATCCCTGCACGGGCTGACCGTGCGCACGCTTCACCACTGGGAACAGCGGGGTCTGATCAGCCCCGCGCACGATGAGCTCAACGGATACCGCTACTACAGTGATGCCGATCTTGAGCGCATCACCGTCATTATGGGGTATCGCGCCATTGGCATGAGCCTTGAAGCCATTCGCAGCGTACTGCAGGACGAAGCAAACAGCACCGAGCATCTACTCGCCCAGCGAGATATGCTCCAGCGCAAAATGGCCGCCTATGAGCGCATGCTAACAACACTAGATCAACTTTTGGAGGATGCAATGGCACCTAAGAACGAACAGCTCACCGCTGCAGAAAAAGCAGAAATTATGGGAGACGGGTTCAGCCCCGCACGTGAGCAAGAAGCGCAGGAACGTTACGGGCACACCGACGATTGGGCTGAATACCAACGCCGTACTGCGGCCATGAGCCGCACCGACTGGGTGAAGGGCAAGCAGGAGCTTGACGCAGTTGAGCAAGCCCTCGTCGAGGCTTTCACTCGTGGCGTGCAGCCGGGCAGTGAGGAAGCGAATGCGCTTGCCGAGCGGCACCGCGCCTCACTTTTCTTCTTCGAGGTAACCCCCGCCAAGCACGCAATTCTGGCACGCGGTTATGTTGAGGACGCCCGTTTCAACGAGCACTACGAGAAGCTCGCTGCGGGACTGGCTGTCTGGTTACGGGACATCATCTACGAGAATGCCCGCGCCCACGGCCTTGACCCCGAGAATGTGACCTGGTGCTAACCTCGTCCATTCACAATTATCGGTACCGTACAAAAAGCCTTGTGGGGACTTATTTCACGCCGAAATATAGTCCTCACAAGGCTTTTATGTACGGTTTCTATGTTCGGATATATAAAAACGAAAGCTAGTTCTGTTTTTGTGTTTCAAGAGGCGAACCGAAAAGAGCAGCTATATCTTGAAAGGATTTTTCTTCATCGACAGCGCGCTCTCGCTCGGGAACCGGGACTCCGAGAGCCTTAGCGAGAATCGCCTCCAACTGGCGGGATTCGACTAAGAAACCGTCATGTCCGTGGTCGGATTCGATAATATCGACCTTTACGGGAACCGGCAGCGCCTCCGCCAGACGGTACGATTCATGCGGGAAAAACAGGCGATCGGTGCTTACGGCGGCGATAGTCCACTTACAATCGCTGAGCGCAAGCGCATGCGAGAGGCTGCCGCGCCCGCGTGCAACATCGTGTGAAATCAGCGCCTCGTTCACGGCAAGGTAACTATTGGCATCGAAACGCTCAACGAGCTTATCGCCATGGTGGTCCAGGTAGCTTTCGACCGCATATCGTCCGCGGTTCTCACCGATGGACCCGCCGTCGGTGGATTCTCTGCGGTTTGCCTGCCGCCCAAAGCGGTGCTCCAACTCTGCTGGGCTGCGGTAGGTGGTATGGGCTATGCGCCTCGCCAGCGCGAGCCCGGCCGTGGGTGCCGATCCCCCATAATAATCGCCGGAAGCAAAATTGGCATCAGCACGGATGGCGAGGTTCTGGGTGTGAGCCCAGGAAATCTGTTCGGCAGTGGCGGCGGGGCCGGCGGCGATGACCGCGCATCCGCGTACCAGCTCGGGGAAGGTTGCTGCCCATTCGATAGCGCGTGCTCCGCCGAGCGATCCTCCGATGACATGGTGAAAACTCTTAATCCCCAACCGGGCGATAAGTTCGGCTTCGGCTCGTACCGAGTCGCGAATAGTGACGTAAGGGAAGCGTGACCCCCAGGGTTTTCCGGCGCCCGGGTACCCCTCGGGTACGATGCTTGCCGGACCGGTCGAGCCGTAGCATCCACCCAAGATATTGGGGGCGATCACAAAATATTTGGTGGTATCGACCACCGCGCCCGGCCCCACGATGCCTTCCCACCAACCATCACTTTCGACCGCACGGATACTGGGTGCAGGCATATCCGATGTTGGAATCCCGCGCGAAACATGGGTGTCGCCGGTGAGGGCGTGCAGAATAAGAATCGCGTTGTCCCCAGCTTCATTAAGAGTTCCCCACGTCTCGTAGCTAATGTTCACCTGTGGAAGCACGGTACCGTTTTCGAGGGTGAAATCACCGATCGCCATCTGCCGCAGGTACCCCTGAGCACTGGGATACTGCAGCTGCGACAGATAGGTGGCGTGTACGGTATTTTCCGTCATGTTTTCTCCTCGGTAACCAGTAGTTGGTAACGGCAGGCGAGAAACCGATACCGCGACCGGGCACTTACTGTGCAGCCCGATCGCAGCGGTGCAGGTTAGGCGTTCAGAGTTGCAAAACCCAATTCTAGGTCTGCGATAATATCGTCAATATTCTCGATCCCTACGGCGAGGCGCACAAAGTTTTTGCTCACCCCAATTGCCTCTAGCTCTTCCTCGGAAAGCTGCGAGTGGGTGGTGGATGCAGGGTGAATAACAAGCGAACGCACATCGCCGATATTCGCCACATTGGAGTGCAGCTGCAGGGCGTCCACAAAGGTGCGGGTCTGTTCCAGGTCGGCGTCTTTGAGGGTGAATCCCACAACGGCACCCGGCCCCTTCGGCAGGTACTTCTGGGCTCGCTCGTACCAAGGCGATGAAGGCAGACCGGCCCAGATCACCTGATCGACCAGCGGATGCTCCTCCAACCAGTTTGCGACCTTGGTCGCGTTCTCGATATGGCGTTCGATGCGCAGCGAAAGGGTCTCCAGACCGATACCAATGTTGAAGGCGTTGGTCGGAGAAATCGCCGCCCCGGTGTCGCGCAGAAGCGAAACTCGCGCCTTGAGAATATAGGAAAGGTTCGCACCAAAAGCGGAGTCTTTGCCCAAGTCACGGGCATAAACTAGACCATGGTAACCAGGTGCCGGCTCGTTGAACTTGGGGAATTTTTCGGGGTCGGCACCATAGTCGAAATTGCCGGAGTCCACGATAACGCCGCCGATTGAGGTGCCGTGCCCACCTAGATATTTTGTGGCGGAATGGATTACCACATCCGCACCAAATTCGATGGGGCGCACCAGATATGGGGTGGGAACAGTGTTATCGACGATTAGGGGAACGCCATTGTCGTGGGCGATCTGGGCGATAGGCTCGATGTCGAGCACATCGTTCCGGGGGTTAGGTACGGTTTCTCCGTAGAAGAGTTTCGTGTTGGGGCGAACCGCATCGCGCCATTGCTGCAGGTCGTCCGGGTTTTCAACAAACGTAGTTTCAACGCCGAGGTCGGCAAGCGTGTATTTAAGTAGGTTGTAGGTTCCCCCCCATAAATCGATGGGGAAGCCACGATATGGTCGCCCGCACCCGCAATGTTGAGAATCGCATAGGTAATAGCCGCTTGGCCTGAGGCCAGCAAAAGCGCCCCTACTCCCCCTTCAAGGGATGCGATGCGGTTTTCAATAACCTCTTGGGTGGGGTTGTTCAAACGGGTATAGATAGGCCCAAGCTCAGCTAGAGCGAAACGGTTAGCGGCCTGTTCTGCGTTCTCGAAAACGAACGAGGTGGTCTGGTAGATAGGTAACGCCCGAGCTCCCGTTGCGGCATCCGGTGCCTGCCCCGCGTGAATCTGGCGGGTTTCAAATTTCCAACCGGCGGGGTTGGCGGGAGTCGGGACTGTAGTGTTGCTCATGCGAAGCTCCTTGTGATAGTTCAGGGGGCCGCATGCCGATTTCGGTACAGAGTTCTTGGGTTTTCTTCTCTGCAAACGAAAAACGATGTACCAGAATCGGGCACATCGGTCCCGCGCTTGCGTTGTACTTTGTGTTCAACGCCTGGTCCTCACCCAGGGCACCCCACCGCGGAGGAGGGTTGCCGGCCAGCTAGCTGGGGCTTATCACTGGCTCTCATGACCTGCATCTAGAGTTTCATAGGAAGCGCACATGGTCAAGCGGGATGCGTGTTTTCGGCGCATTGTTGCAAAGATGACGTTTTATGAACTGTTTTCGCGACAGCCTATTGTTTGGGAGAAACACCAATACTTATGCGCTTGTGACCGTGCCTATGTTGTACCCGAACCGCTAAAGCCATGTGATCTGCCGTTAGCCGTCGCTAAATTACCATCAGTGTAGGCAATCGTGAGCCATGCTACACTGATGGAAACCTTGAATCTAGGAGTGATGAGGTATGACCTCCCGCTAAAGTCGCACCGGCTCGCGGAATGCCCGCCCAGATGGTGGGCTCTAAAATTTCAGAAATAACACTGCTTTGGTTCGATACATTTCAGGAGCGCATAGTGAGCACCTTGAATACCAAAGTTCTGAGGGTTTCATTGTTATACCTTCCGCATCTGCAGTCGGTGACTTGGGATTATTCAGGCACTAAGAAGTGCCTCTCTCACGACTATTCATCTCACCCGTCCCACATATTGCAGGCGTGCGAACACCATGCTCAAGAGGCTTCGGGTGACTAAGCACCGCAAGGTTTTATCACAATGTCTACAATTCTTGACGCGGCACAGCTATGCCGCACCTTTGGCAAGGGTGAACACGCTTTCACCGCTGTCGATAATGTTTCGCTTAGTATAAGTTCCGGCGAAATTCATGCTCTGCTCGGTCCCAACGGAGCTGGGAAAACAACGGTTGTGCAGATGTGCGCAACACTGTTGACTCCCACCAGCGGCGCCGTTCGCATCGACGGAGTGGATGCGCTTGCGCACCCCCAACGTGCGTGCGCATCCCTAGGGCTTGTACTCGGCGGGGATACCGGGTTCTATCCGCGAGCATCCGCCCGCGATAATCTTCTCTTCTTCGCCGACCTTGCCGGGGTTAGCGCGCGCAAACGCCGCACCCAGGTGGCGAGCGCTTTGGAACGGGTTGATCTTGCCGATGTTGCCGCGAAGAAAGTACAAGAGTTTTCCCGCGGCATGAAACAACGTCTGCACATCGCGCGGGCGCTGCTGGGCGAGCCGAAACTGCTGCTTTTGGATGAACCGACGAACGGGCTTGACCCAGATATTTCACTGACAATACGCCAGCTAATTCGCTCCCTCGCTGACGACGGCACCGCCATTTTACTCACGAGCCATCTGCTGGGCGAGATTGAGGAGTTAGCGCATCGAGTGACAGTCATCGGTGCCGGTCGTGTAGCGGTTTCGGGCACGGTGGCGGATATTACTGCGCACGCCGGGATCTCCGCTACCACTGTGGGGCGTGTGGGTGCGAATGCCGGGCCGGTGCTTCAAGAACTTGCCCGATCTTTGGGCGATGCGGGAACTCTGTTGCTAACCCCGCACGGTAGCGACTGGGAGATCACTGTGTACTGGAATGAACGTTCTGTTTCGGAAGGGTCGCACCCCTTCAGTACCGAACATGCAGAGGCTCTGCTGACCCGTATTCTCACTGAGCGTGAGGTTCAGATGCTCACACCGCTGTATACTCGCCCAGCCACCCTCGAAGAGGCATACCTGGCTATGGCGGAAGGACTGAAACGATGAACCGGCAACTTCGCCTAATGTCCTTTTCCCTGCGCCAATTTCTCACAGTTCCCTACTTCCTACAGTTACTGCTGCTGAGCACCTTCGGAGCAACGGCCCTGCAAGCACTCGCCGCCGGTGCCTGGCCAGTAGATGCGACCCTCGCCTGGACTCGCGCGGGCATTATCGGCACCTGGAACATGTGCATTGTTGCTGCCGGAATCCTCAACTTTGAGCGCTACCGGGGAACGTTTGTGTATCTGCTCAATGGTGCCGTGAACCCGCTGCGGGCGCTCGCAGCGGTGGTCTCAACTGCCTCCATTTTTGGGCTTGCCGCCCTGCCATTGGCCTGGGCTTTCTGGGCGCTGTGCACCTTCTCTGTAGATTTTACGGACTTTGCTCAGGTGGGTGCACGCTATCTGGTGGGTCTTCCACTGCTGTGGATCTCGTGTCTGGCGGTGACCTTCGTGATTGCAGGGTTCTTTGTGGCTACCCCGAACGCTATCGCCTATGAGGAGTTGCTGCTCGTGCCGGTTTTCGTGGCTTCCGGGGTTCTTTTTACCGAGAGTTCCGCGCCTGCCTGGCTTGATGCGCTCGGCACGCTGATTCCGATTCAGGCACCCGTGAAGGTTCTGCTTGGGCAGATGCCTATGAACTCATTCGGTGATTTCTGGGCGTGGTAGTGCAAACCTGTGCGGTCACAGCCCTCTGGATGCTTGCGGCATATCTGTTGGGTAGGCGAGCCCTGCGCGCGGCAACGGTGCATGGCACTCTGGGCGCAATCTAGGAGGCTGCGATGTTTAAACGAACGAACTTTCTCTATCGTCTGAACAGTACCGCCAAGATTGGATGGTCTTCATCCATCACCTTCGCCACGGTTGGCACGGCGCTCAGCACCCTCGTGATCGTGCCGGGACTGAGCGTACTGTTCAGCGTTCTACTAGGACGTGATCTTTCCGCACCTGATCCTGTGCGGATCGCATGCGCCTCTGCCCTGGCAAGCGTGGTACTCGGCGTGGCGGCCGGCGTTGTGGCACGCGCGGCGACCGACCGCTGGCTAGGAGTGTTCGAGCAGGTGTGCACTGCTCGACGGTTTGATGCGGCTTATTGGCTGGGAGTCTCTGCAATGCCCGCGCTTTTAGCTCTGATCACTGGCATCACGAACCTGGGTGTTGCCACTGCCTATGCCGGTTTCGGTGGTTCCCTTGAAGGCAACCTATCTATGCTTGTGCGTTCTGTGACGCTCTTACCCCTTGCCCTCATGGCGGGCATATGTCTGGGTGTTTTCGCCGCTGGGCTGGGGCTTTATCTCTCCGACCCATACCTGGGAGGAACTATCTTAGGAGCGCTTCTGCCTATCAGTGCGGGCGTAATCGTGCCGATAAATGCATACCCGGCGTGGCTGGCGGCTCTATGCTCGCTGATTCCCGGCGGGTGGACAGTTGCCCTAGTGGGAGGCTCTTCTGAAGTGGTGGATTCAACAGTCGTGACTGAGGTGTTAGTCTGCGTACTCTGGTCACTCGCAGGTCTTGTTCTAGTGCATGCCGCTGCGCGACGCATCCGCTCGGGTGCACGCACGAATCTGCTCTGAGGTCTTATGTCTCCCGCGAGCCGGATTTTGGCCGAGAAGGTGATTTCTCACCTTCTTGGCCAAAAATCTGCTGCTTGTGTGTACCCAAAATAACCTCCCACCCTTGACATGTGACTATATAGTCACATATTCTCGTGCTATGGATGATGCAGTTTTCAAAGCTCTCGCAGACCCCACCCGCAGAAAGCTGCTCGATAAGCTCTACGCCGTTGGGGGCCTCACCCAGGGACAGCTTGAAGAAGGTTTGGGAATGACTCGCTTCGGAGTGGCCAAGCATCTGAGCATCCTCGAAGAAGCAAACCTTGTGATCACACAGCGCTCAGGCCGCCAAAAGCTCCACTACCTCAACGCTGTGCCGATTCGCCGCATCCACGACCGTTGGATCGATAAATACACCGCCCACCAAAGTTCAGCACTTCTTGACCTGCAGAAGAATTTAGAGGAGGAAGAATCATGAGCACCGCCGATAACCCAAACACTCCCCCACGTCCCCAGAGGATTATCAGCTCGGTAATTATTCAAAACACACCGCCGCAGCGCGTGTGGGAGGCAATTTACCCAGCCCGAATTCACTTCCCAGTATTTCTTTGGCTCACGAGTTGAAATCACCGAGGACGAGCCGGGTCGCCTGCGCTACCTTTCCCCAGATGGGAAGGAAGTTTGGGGAGACGGCGCGATTCTGGAGTCTGACCCACCGCGGCTTCTCGTCGTAGAGTGGCGCTCGCTTTATCTTCCCGATGCGGCACACGAACCGGCAAGCCGCGTTACCTGGCAGCTTGAGCCGTGGACGGATGGTGCCACGAAACTCACGGTCACCCACGACCGCCTAGAAGACTCTCCCGTTACGGCGCAGAATGTGGCCTCGCCCCGGGGCTGGTCGTTTGTACTGGCAGGCATCAAACGAGTTCTGGAAACTGGCGAATAAAACCCCACGCCTCCTGCGAGCAGGTGGTTTTTGTCCAGAGCAGGTAGGAAATTCTATCCACTCAGCCAAAAACCACCTGCTCGGGAGGGTATAGACACCGCGCACAGCTGGATACGCAAAAGTACTGAGAGATGTTAGAAAGCCTCAGGCGTCTGCCAGGAGATCGTGCGGGGAACATCCTCGAAAAAGAAGAAAGAAATATTAAATTCCGGCAGTTCCACCGTCACGGAACCAACCTCTGCCGCTATGCCCCGTTCTCTCAGCTGAGCCACGAGTTCTTCGGCAGAAAGCCCAGCCAGTGACAGCCCCTCAAAAGAGAATTCATCGCCATCAGCCCATGAAATTTCAATCAGAGAAACAAGGTCGTCTTCTCCAAGTTGGCATGCGATACTACTATGTTCTGAGCCTTCAAGAGCGAGACGACTATGAAGTGTACGGATGCTCCTGTCTGTGCCCGGCAGATCGGTAACTACCATCCTCGGCTCCGGGAGTTTCTGCCCGTAGAATTCAATCTTCTGCCCTAGAGGAAAACCGGGAAAACCCTCGCGTTTAAAGTCGTACATGTGTGACTCCTCAAGATGTGTGTCTCTCACACCATAAAGTTTTGCCGCGAACAGGTGGTTTTTGTCCCGAGCAGGTAGGATTTCGGCCTGGTCGGCCAAGTCCTACCTGCTCGCGGACGTCAGGATTTAGAGCTTATCACCCATCGAGACGTCGATAATCTGCCCGGTAATTGTTTGCGATGCGTTCTGAGTCAGCAGACCAATTACTTCTGCTACGTCCTCAGGCTGGGTAACCTTCTTCATAGCATTGCCGGATTTCACGAATTCGGCCGCTTCCGCATTATTGCGCAGCCATGCGGCATTAATATCGGTATCGACCACGCCGGGCGCCACAAGGTTCACCGTAATCCCCTGAGGGCCAAGCTCAACCGCCATATTCCGCACTAGGTATTCCAGTGCAATCTTACTCATGCCGTAGCCCGTCATGGCAGGGAACGCGTAGCGAGTCAGCACCGACCCGGTGAAAATATAACGCCCGCCCGGTGCGCTCATAAGCGGCACCAGCCCGGCAGCAAGTTCGTAGGGGGGGCAACCGTATTGATCTGCAGCAGACTGCGCAGAGCCTCTCCGTTGAGCTCCTGGAAGGTTCCCTGCGTGCCAACACCTGCATTGAGCACAGCGACGTCGAGGGTATCCCCACCCAGCACATCCTTCACGTGAGTTAAGAGGGCAGAAACGGACTGCGGATCTGAGAAATCAGCTTGTACAGGTGTTACTTTTACTCCGTGCTCGGATGCGGCATCCTCTACCTCGCTAAAGTCCGGGTTTCCCGCACGGTGCTGCGCAATCACGTGATACCCCAGCTTCACCAGCCGAACTGCGGTCGCCTTACCAATACCGCGGCTTGCGCCGGTGACGAGAGCAATCTGTGCCATTTTTCCTCCTTGTATGAGCTGTGAAAGACGCTGAAAACTCAACATCATCTTTCAAGCATAGTGAAATGGAAGTTGAGCTGTCTATCAAGGGTCACTGCGTACATCCCTAGATATGGCGTCGACAGATACACCGCTGCAGATTTCTATGTCCAGCGCAGGCATTGGCTCCGTGGGGCTCGCCTGCTGGTTCCGGCATTCTTGACGAAGTACTTACCCCCTGGTAAAAACCTTCTGGTTTACCATCGTTATTGCGGGATATATCTGTCTCAAACTAGTTGATAGCACAGTTTTAGCACTGCAAATAACTCCGAAGGGCAAGTTATTAAAAATAATAACAATTCTTATTAGGCCTATAAAAGGGAGCCGGACCAACTATTCGGCAAACCCATGCTTTTCATGGATACTATTGGATTCGGTATAAATTTATCCTCAAGAAGATTAACAATTTTTCCTTGCCACGATGAATTAGGGGATATAGTTCGCAACAAAAATGCCATAAGGACAAGAGTTCCATAGATCCGTCCACTTTGCCCGTCAGGTAAAGTAGAAAGCCCATGTACCGTACGCAAAGCATTGGTAGAGGCAGGGGTAAAAGACTTATTCCAGAGTCTTCCATGATGAGCACATGTATTCCTCACAATGGATAGCTGCTCAAACCAGCGTACAAGTGGATGACTGCGAAGTGTTTTCCTCCGCAGGTTTGCGGACAGCAGATTTAGGTCAATATTCACGCCTAAATCTTCCGCCAATTTATATTGATCAGTTGTTTTCAACCCTTCATAAAGCTTTGAAATATCAGAAAAATCAAGGACATCAGCAAGAACCCAAAAAGGGTATTGACCACCATATTGATCTGCATAATGCTAATAGATTCATTACGTCGCATAGCACGAGAAACGCGTTTATCAGCAGTTTCTAGCCATTCTTCATGTTTAAAATTAGGCCGAAATATAATCTTATTACGATAACTTAGTGATCCTTCAGAAACTAACAACTCACCAATACGAGCTCGTAAAGCTACTTCAATACGTTCGATACCATCATGAATAAGCGTACGAAGCTTACGATCAGCCTCGTAAAGAGCTATAACATCTTCAAACGAGGTTCTGGGCATAAACAGGTCACCTCTACATATTTGTCCATCAGAATTTTTAGTTATAATTCGATTCGGATACCAATACGCTGACAAACGGTAATAAGAGATATTACTTAGCCACTGCTGAGCTATATCATCTTCGATGCTCATCCCCCGCTTACGTAACCGCTCAATCTGCTGCTCAAGCGTCGTTGGTGGCTTTAGAGGTATTGTTCCCAATGTATCCGCCTTTGATATACAAAAAGAGATCCAGCCCACCTCTCAACGTAAATCGAGGCGGGCTGAACGATTGCCTCCATTCTACACGTTCTTGATCCCAATATCACCCCAAAAACCGTGCTAGGGCAGTAATTTACTTCTCAAGTCGCTACACTAGAGAACAAGCTAACAAAGCATTCGCCAACTAGTCGAGCCCGAATCAAGGAGCCCCATGAGCGACGCATCGAACACCACACCGGCAGAAGAAGTTCCCCTCGTTCCCGTCCCTAAAAAGGTTGAACATATTCGTGAGTATCACGGCGATACTTTTATCGACCATTACGAGTGGATGCGCGATAAAGAAGACCAGGAAGTCCTCGACTACCTGAACGCGGAGGCAGACTACACCGCCGCCGTCACAGCGGATCAGCAGCCGCTACGCGAGAGCATCTTTGAGGAGATCAAGTCTCGCACCCTGCTCACAGATTTGACGGTTCCGAACCGCATCGGCGATTGGTGGTATTACAGCCGCATGGTTCCCGGCGGTCAGTACCCGATTTTCTACCGTTACCCTGCCTGCATGAGGGCGACGAGGTGGTGCGCTACACTCCCCCGGTTATTAAGCCCGGCGAGCCGCTGGAAGGTGAATCGGTGGTGCTTGACTGCAATGATTACGCCAAAGACATGGAGTTCTTCGCACTCGGCGTGTTCCAGCCATCCCGTAACGGTAAGCTCCTGAGCATTTCTGTGGACGAAAAGGGCGACGAACGTTACGAGCAGCGCTTCCTCAACCTGGAAACCGGCGAGTTCCTGCCCGATACCATCCCGAATATTAGCGGCGGGTCGTTCTTCATTAACCACGCGCAGCAGCTCGTGTACACTGTGCCGGACGATTCGTGGCGACCCTACCGCGTGTATGTGCACGATATTGGCGCGGACACCGAAGACCACCTGATCTACGAGGAAACTGACCCCACCATGTGGCTGGGTTCAGCAATGAGCGCCGACCGTTCATCAATCGTACTCTCCAGCGGCAACTCCGAGTTCACCGAGGTTAGCCTGGTGCCTATTGCCGAGCCGAAGAGCCCGCCACGCGTGATTATCCCGAGGGATGCGCGCATTGAGTACCAGGCGGAGCCGATCACGATTGCCGGTGAAACCCATCTGCTGATTCAGCACGACTATAAGGCGCTGAACTCGGAGCTGGTGCTCGCCGATATGCCGCAGGAAGGCGAATCTTTAGAGGAATATTCGAAGCGTTGGGTTCCGGTGATTCGCCACAGCGAAAATGTTCGCCTCGAAGGGTTCACACTCTCTGCGACCCACCTGGTGGTGACCGCCCGCGCGGATACAACCACCCGCCTGTTCCTTGCCCCGCGGGAGCAGCTGCCCGTGCAGTGGCGCCGCAAGAAGCCCGCAGGTATCACGTTCATGGAGCCTGCCGGGTTCGATGAGGAACTGTACACCGCTGGCGTGCTGCGTGCCGAGAACTATTCCCCGGTTATCCGCATCGCCTACACCTCATTCCTAACTCCGCGCCGCGTATACGATTATTTCCCCATGTCGCAGACCCTGCTTCTGCGCCGCGAGACCCCGGTGCTTGGGGGTTATCAGCGTGAGGATTATCGTGCCTACCGTGACTGGGCACCCGCCGCCGATGGAACCCTCATCCCCATCTCGGTGATTCACCGCGCCGATCTTGACCTGACACAGCCGCATCCGGTGCTTCAGTATGCTTACGGCTCCTACGAAATTTCGATGGACCCCATGTTCTCTATCCCCACACTGTCGATTCTGGACCGCGGAGTGGTGTACGTGATTGCGCATATTCGCGGTGGCGGCGAGATGGGGCGCACCTGGTACCTCAACGGCAAGAAGCTTCACAAGAAGAACTCATTCACTGATTTTGTGGATGTCACCGATTACCTGGCGACCAAGCCGTGGGCGGATCCTGCGCGTATCGCCTGCTACGGTGGTTCTGCAGGCGGGTTGCTCATGGGTGCCGTGCTGAACCTGGCTCCTGAGAAATATGCGGTCTCAATTGCCCAGGTTCCCTTCGTGGATGCGCTCACCACCATCCTTGACCCTGACCTGCCGCTTTCTGCTTTGGAATGGGAAGAATGGGGCAACCCCATTGAAGATAAGGAAGTGTACGAGTACATGAAGTCCTACACTCCCTACGAGAACATCCGCCCTGTGCGCTACCCCGCCATCGCGGCAGTAACCAGCTTGCACGATACACGCGTGTTCTATGTGGAGCCCGCCAAATGGGTTGCAAAACTGCGCGAAACCATCGACCCGTCATCCCCCACCCCGCTGTTGAAGATCGATATGACTGGCGGACATGGAGGCGGTTCCGGGCGGTATACCCGCTGGCGTGAGATCGCGTGGGACTACGCCTTTATCCTGACAAACTTGGGGATTACCGAATAAGCGGGTATACCCTTCCGCACGCAGATTTGGTACCTCGCGCGCTCGGAATCTGCATGCTCCAGCCCGCTGGCGTGAGATCGCGTGGGACTACGCCTTCATCCTCACACACCTAGGGATTACCAAATAAGCGGGTATACCCTTCCGATGTGTCCCCTTCCTCGGGGCACAAAAAGGCTCTTTATTCCAATAAAGCGGCGAATAATACGCTTTATTCGAATAAAGAGCCTTTTTAGCAGGTTGTCAGGGATGCCCCACAAGCCCGCGTTCTAGGGCGGCCGCGTGCACATCATCCCAGGTTCCGGAGGCTACAAGCTCGCCGTCTTCCATCACAAGCACCTCATCGACCGCCGCCAAAACCTCGGGAACCGTACGGTGCGTAATGTAAACAAACCCTTCCATGCTCTCGAAAAGAGCACGCTCAACCCGTCCCGCCGTAGCGTGGTCCAACCCAGTGGTAAGCTCATCCACAATATAGAAAGAGCGTTCGTGCAGGAGCATACGTGCGAGTAAGATACGCTGTTTCTCCCCGCCGGAAGCGACCTCAAATCGTCGCTCAGCATATAATCAAGACCCTTCGCGGAAACCCACTCGCCCAGACCTGCGCGCTCACAAGCCCTGAGAATCTGCACATCCGGCACCGACGGATCGTACAGGCGAACATTTTCGCGCAGACTATCGTGCAGCAGATGACTGTCCTGCGCGAGCAGACCCAAGGAAGCGTGCATATCCTGTTCGGCAATCTCACGCAGATCGCGCACTTGCGCCGATTCGTGCACCTCAATAGTTCCGCTATATTCGGGGTGATTTCCAAAAAGAGGTTTGAAAAGCGTAGATTTGCCCGAGCCGGATGCGCCAATCACCAGATACTTTTTACCAGTCTCAAATATGAAACTCACGCCATAACCCGCCGACTTTTCGCCCAGCGGCTTGACGTCATGATAGGTAATCGCGTCCAGTGTGAGAGGCTCGCCCGATCGGTAATCTTCCACAGCGGGTAATTCTGCATCAATCTTGCGAATAATCTCACGACCTGCATAATACTGGGTCAGCAAACCTGTAGACATAAACAGCGGCATGCAAATCATACCGGTCAACTGGGCAAAAGCGACCACCTCGCCCACGCTCGATAGCCCCGAGAGCACCAACGCCCCACCGGCAAGCCACGTCCCCAAATACAGAAGTTTCGTGAACATACTATTGACGGCGTCTACACGTTCCTGCGTGCGCTGATAGCTCTGCGCCGCCACGTACCATTCACTCAATTCTTCAGAAAAGCGTTTAGCCACGAATGAGTATGCGCCCAGAATCTTCCATCCCAAAGCGCTGCGGAGCGTATCACCGCTAACCTCGTTCAACGCGTCGGTCCGCGAAGCATAAACTTTCGTCACGGCGCCAATACGTTTTCGAGTCAGCATCGGCATCAAACCCACCGGCAGACTCAGCGCAAGAATAGCGCACGCCATGAAAGGGTTCAGAATAAAAGCAGCGACAATGGCGAGAATAAGCTGCGTGGCAAGGTACCCGCCCCAGAAATAACGTTAATATAGTTGGTTTTAATGTTTTCAAGCTGACTCGTGAACTGCGAAAAATAATATTCGGAGCTCCTGCCCGTCAACAGCTCTACGGGAGAAAGCCCGATGCGGCGGAACAGTTCTGCACGCAGATTATTCTGAATCTGTACCCCGGCGAGAGCGGCACGGTACTGGCGTGCGTAATGAAAAAATGTATCGACGATAAGGTATACGGGCACGGCAAGAAACATCAGGAGAAAAAGCTTACGATCGCCCATGATAACGGCATCGGAAAGGTACTTAATGAGCACACTTTCAAGCACCGAACTTACAGCAAGCACAAGAGTAAGCATGATAAGCATTAGGAGGGTCCCCGAGCTGAGTCTTCGGATAACCTTCATGCTTTCCTCCCCAATCTACTATGCTGCATATCACTACTGTACCGTATGAGGGTGAATGTGCCGCGTGTCTGCTGCGGGCTTCTCCCCCTTTTACTCATCGCGCTGCTGCACTCTATTCAGCATAAAAAGGCTCTTTATCCGAATAAAGCGATAAAAAATACGCTTTATTCGGATAAAGAGCCTTTTTAGCACCCAGTTATAGCATTTATCAGGGTGCTTAGGTAATTAGCCTTCCACACCGCAGGCCTGCAGAATAAGCTCACGCACGCGAGCCGCATCCGCCTGACCTCGGGTAGCCTTCATGACTTGGCCAACGATTGCGCCCGCTGCCTGAACCTTACCAGCACGAATCTTATCGGCAACATCCGGCATGGCCGCCAAAGCCTCCTCAACAGCGGTGGTGAGCGCACCATCGTCAGAGACCACAGCAAGACCACGAGCCTCAACGATCTCGGCAGGCTTACCTTCACCAGCAAGCACATGCTCCAGAACCTTACGGGCAATCTTATCGTTGATCTTACCCTCGCCGATCAGCGCTTCAAGCTCCACCACCGTTGCGGGTTCAACGCCCAAATCGGTTAGTTCAACTTCTGCCTGCTTAGCTTTACGGGCAATTTCACCCATCCACCACTTGCGGGCAGCGGATGCGCTAGCCCCAGCGGCAATAGTCTGCTCAACAACATCAAGAGCACCGGCATTGACCACGTCACGGAACTCTTCATCTGAGTATCCCCACTCCGCCTTCAACCGGCGGCGACGTTCCGCAGGAGGCTCAGGCAGGCTTGCACGCAGCTCTTCAACCCACGCCGTCTCGGGTACCACGGGCACCAGGTCGGGTTCCGGAAAGTAGCGATAATCGTCAGCATCAGACTTGGGACGCCCTGATGAAGTCTCACGGGTATCCTCATGCCAATGGCGGGTTTCCTGCTGAATTTTCTCACCACGCTCCAAATAGCAGCGTGACGGCGAATCTCATAGCGTACCGCACGTTCCACCGAGCGCAGGGAGTTAACGTTCTTCGTCTCCGAACGAGTACCGAATTTCTCGCTCCCCTTGGGCATGAGCGACACGTTTGCGTCACATCGCACGTTACCGCGCTCCATGCGAGCATCCGAGATACCCAAGCCTTTGACAATCTCACGAATCGCCGCAACATAGGCGCGTGCCAGTTCGGGTGCACGCTCGCCAGCGCCCACAATCGGGCGGGTCACAATCTCGATTAGCGGCACACCGGCGCGGTTATAGTCCACCAGCGAGAATGCCGCGCCCTGGATGCGCCCGTCGGCACCGCCCACATGGGTGAGCTTACCGGCGTCTTCCTCCATATGTGCGCGCTCAATCTCGACGGTAAAGACGGTTCCGTCTTCGAGTTCCACATCCAGCTTGCCATTCTCAGCGATAGGACCGTGATGCTGCGAGGTCTGGAAGTTCTTCGGGGAGTCCGGGTAGAAGTAGTTTTTACGCGCAAAATACGAGATAGGTGCGATATCGCATCCCAGGGCAAGACCCAGCTTAATAGCTGATTCAACTGCCACCTTGTTCACCACGGGAAGCACACCGGGCAGCCCAAGCGAGACCGGGGTGATATTGGTGTTCGGTTCATCCCCGAAAACGTTCGGAGCGGCATCAAACATTTTAGTGTTTGTGTTGAGCTCTACATGCACCTCAAAACCAAGCACCGGATCATATTTCTCGATGGCTTCTTCGAAGCTGAGGACTTCTTCACTCATTACTTGGTACCCCCAAAGTCAAAGTCGCTAATCAGATTTTCGGTGTTGGGAATGCGGGTGTAGAACGGCGCACCCCAGGTATCGTTCAGAAGCGCTTCCAAACCGGCACCCACCCGGTACAGGCGTGCATCTTCGCGTGCGGGGGCGGTGAACTGTATGCCCACTGGCAATCCGTCTTCGTCAGCAACGCCTGCCGGGAGCGAAATCGCAGGAACCCCTGCAAGGTTTACCGGCACAGTTGCCACATCGCCTAAGTACATCGCCATAGGGTCGCCCTTGGTTTTCTCTCCCAGTTTGAAGGCGGTCGTTGGCGAAGTCGGAGAAACCAGCACATCGCATTTCTCGAAAGCTGCGGTGTAATCGCGTTGAATGAGAGTGCGCACGCGCAATGCCGCACCGTAGTGGGCATCGTAGTTACCCGCTGAAAGCGCATAGGTACCCAAAATGATGCGGCGCTTAGTCTCGTCGCCAAAACCAGCTTCGCGGGTAGCCGCCATGACGCGCTCAATGGTCACGGGGCCGTCTTCGGGTATAACGCGCAGACCGTACCGCACACCGTCGTATTTTGCCAGGTTTGAAGATACCTCGGAGGACATAATCATGTAGTAAGCGCTAATCGCTTCCTTCACTGAAGGAAGGGAAACTTCTACAACCTCAGCCCCAGCCTTCTCCAGCAGCTTTAGGGCGTCGTGGAAACGGTCAAGAACACCCTGTTGGAAGCCGCTGCCGGAACCGCCACCGAGTTCTTTAATAACGCCGATGCGCATACCTTTGAGGGATTCAGGGTTGGCACCCTCAAGAGCCTGAGCCGCAAAAGGACCGACTGGTTCATTCAAAGAGGTAGAGTCCAAGGGATCGTGGCCAGCGATAGCTTCGTGAAGCATCGCGGTATCGAGCACGGTACGGGCGCAGGGACCTACTTGGTCAAGTGAAGATGCCATAGCAATTACGCCGTAGCGGGATACCGAACCGTAAGTCGGTTTTACGCCTACAGAACCGGTGAGGGAGGCAGGCTGGCGAATAGATCCGCCTGTATCAGTTCCAAGAGCTAAGGGAGCCTGGAAAGCCGCAACAGCGCTGGCAGATCCGCCGCCAGAGCCGCCGGGGGCACGATCAAGCGCCCATGGGTTACGAACTACGCCGAATGCCGAGTGCTCGTTCGAGGAACCCATAGCAAACTCGTCGAGGTTAGTCTTCCCCAAGATTGGCATGCGTGCTGCACGCACCTTACGAGTTACGGTACCGTCATAGGGGCTCATCCATCCTTCAAGCATGCGCGATCCAGCGGTGGTGGGCTGTCCCTTTGTGACGATCAAGTCTTTAACAGCGATGGGTACACCAGCGAGCGCGGGCAGCTCTTGACCTGCCGCACGGTCAGCATCAACAGCCTGCGCGGTCTCCAGGGCTTCCTCACGGTTGATGTGCAGGAAAGCGTTCAGACCGCTTTTACCGTCAGCGCGGTTCTCGCTGAGTGGGGTGCCATCGGTTGCTTCAATGCGATCTATATGCGCCCGGGTAAGCTCAACGGCAGAAATCTCACCGGCTGCAAGTTTTTGAGCGGCTTCAGCCGCAGTGAGCACAATAAGTTCGTTCACGTCTTCCCCTTAGTCTTCGTCGAGAATTGCGGGCACGCGGAATTTGCCATCCTGCGCATCGGGGGCACCTGAAAGCGCCTCTTCCTGGGTGAGGGTCTGCCCCACAACATCTTCACGCAAGACGTTCTGAAGCGAAATCGGATGGCTGGTCGGGGGTATGTCTGGGGTGACGGTTTCAGACAGATGCTCCATCGAGCTGACAAATAATATCGAGCTCTGCCGCCATAGCGTTGAGCTCGTCCTCGGTCATCTCGATGCGTGCCAGTTCGGCAAGGTGTTTAACCTGCTCGGTGGTGATGGCAGACATGATTCTCCGTTAGGTATACTTTCAATTCTCTATCTAGTGTACCCGCCGGCTCGCAGGTATGCTGACGTATTGGTGATCTAGCGAGAGAGTTTTTAGATTTGCAGGGACTCCAAACCTATAGCCTGCACAGAATAGATTTTCGCTCTGGCATTCATAAGTCTGAAGTGTAAAGGGCAGTATCGTGCCTAGACGTATATGAGCCCCACCTTCCCGAAGGAAGATGGGGCTCATATGTCTACGTTAAGGTGAACTCCCTAAATTATGCGGGGATGTTCAGAACCTGACCGGGGAAGATCAGGTCAACGTTGTAGACAACGTCGGTGTTAGCAGCTGCGATTGCCTGGTAACCACCAGCAACGCCGAGCTGAGCAGCGATACCAGAGAGGGTATCACCGGACTGTACGGTATAGTACCAGCAGCGGTTGCTGCGGGTGCCTGAGCTGCAGGTGCTGCTTCCTGAACAGGTGCTGCGGGAGCTTCCTGAGCAGGAGCCTGAGTCGTAGGTGCGGGAGCTGCAGGTGCTGCTTCCTGAACGGGCTCGGAGTAGGACTGCTGAGCCTGTGCCTGAGGTGCTACCTCCTGCTGAGCTGCACCAGGATCGGTGTAGGAGGGGGTTGCGTTACCGGACAGACCGAGCTTCGAGGAGCATGCGGGCCATGCGCCCCAGCCCTGCTGTGCAAGCAGACGCTCTGCTGCCTCAATCTGCTGTTCACGGGAAGCGTTCATGGGGGAACCGGACATGCCGACACCGTTCCAGGACTGCTGGGTGAACTGCAGACCACCGTAGAAACCGTTGCCAGTGTTGGTTGCCCAGTTACCACCGGACTCACACTGTGCCAGAGCATCCCAGGTGGATGCCGGTGCTGCGTTTGCAGCAGGCGCGGCAGCGGCTGCAGCTGCACCACCAATAGCGAGAGCAGCAACAGTACGGCGGATTGCGGAAGTGTTCTTCATAATGCTCCAAATAAGGCCATCCACGCTCACTCCGTCCCCGGAGCTTCATAGCGTTACCGCTCACCCGTTTTAACAAATTGATTACTTGTCGAGGCTCTACCATGTGAGCGGCTATCCACGTGATTCACGCTTCCACCATAGTCGCGTATTGCGGGGTAGACGGCAGAGGCGCATCCTCACGTGGGGACGTGCGGTAGAACCGGGCATCGTTTTGGGGTTTCCGGTCCCAAAACTAAATTTCTGATTGACTCCCAATAAAGGAATCGTTCTGCAGATAAAGATAGCTGAGAAAACTCAAGATTCCAACCTCTTCTATGCTCTCAGCAAGCGTTCTGAGTCCTCACAGGGAACTCCCAGGTAAATTAACTCAGGGTAGACTAAGTTCAAACTTTTAAAACCTCGATTCCTACTCATCCATTGCCATACCAAGGAAGCATACAAGAACGACTCTTCTATATTCTGTTTCCGGGGGTGAGCTTTATCATTTCGTAATAGTGACCCTGCACCCATTTAAAAATTTTTTAAAAAATTTTTCGCTTGCGGCGTGTTTTAAGGGTTCATGACGACATGAGTCCAACCCACTTAACAGCTCTACGGCGCGATGGCGCGCCTTAGCATATCTGTACGGTCTTTGGGGAGACTATGTGCTTAGATCACCCCATATAGAGCTATTTTCGGGCGTTAACAACTCTATTACCAGGTTCAGACCCTTCATCGCAGTACATCATGCAACTGCGCTGCCCCACACCAAATACCAGCTACAGCGTGACCTTTCGCCGTTATTTGGTAGATAACTCGGAGTAAGAGTCCTACTCCCCCGGTGTTAGCGCATCGGGCCCCTGGGCCAAAAGTTTCGTAAACCCGTCTTCATCAAGAACCGGAATTCCCAGGGCCTCGGCCTTATCGAGTTTTGACCCCGCAGAGGCTCCGGCAACCACAAAATGGGTCTTCTTAGACACAGACCCGGAGGCGCGTCCGCCCCGCACGATAATCGCTTCCTTCGCGCTGTCACGGCTATAGTTCACAAGGGTTCCGGTCACAACCACGGTCACGCCTTCGAGCGTGCGTTCTATTGACTCGTCACGCTCATCTTCCATACGCACACCGGCGGCCGCCCAACGGGCAAGAACTTCGCGATGCCAATCCGTTGCAAACCATTCGATAATCGAATCGGCGATAACGCCGCCCACACCATCAACAGCCGCTAACCTATCCCGGTCAGCCTGGGCGATCGCATCCATAGAGCCAAATTCGGTGGCAAGGGCTCGCGCCGCGGTTGGCCCCACATGGCGAATCGATAAGGCTACAAGCACGCGCCAGAGAGGCTGCGATTTTGCTTTCTCAAGCTCTACAAAGAGATTTTGTGTGTTCTTCGTAGGAACAGGGTCTGGCTTTGCTTTCGTGGGCTTCGTATAGAAGTACGGAACAAGCTCAAACTTGCCGGTACCCACCCCCTTGACCTTCTTCTCGCGGCGAATTTTCACATCGCGTAGATCTTCGGCGGTGAGATCAAAGAGGAACGCCTCACTCGTGAGCGGAGGCTGCTCAGGCTCGGCGGGAGCTGTCAAAGCCTTAGCCGCCTCAAAGCCGAGTGCTTCAATATCGAAAGCACCCCGCGACGCGGCGTAGTAGATGCGCTCGGTCAGCTGCGCCGGGCAGGAACGGTAATTGGGACAGCGCATATCGACGTCGCCCTCTTTACCGGGAGCCAACGTCGTACCGCAGGAAGGGCACTCGGTGGGCATAACGAACTCGCGTTCATGACCGTTACGAAGAGCAACCACAGGCCCCACGATCTCGGGAATCACGTCGCCAGCCTTACGAAGAACCACTGTGTCTCCGATAAGCACACCCTTAGCCTTCACCACATCCTGATTATGTAAGGTTGCGCGTTCAACGGTAGAGCCCGAGACAAGCACGGGTTCCATCACACCATAGGGAGTCACGCGGCCGGTACGCCCAACATCCACGCGAATATCAAGAAGCTTGGTGTTAACCTCTTCGGGCGGGTATTTATACGCTACAGCCCAGCGCGGCACTCGCGAAGTGTACCCCAGTTGAGTCTGCGCTACAAAGTCATTGACCTTGATGACAATGCCGTCGATCTCGTGCACCAGGGAATGGCGCTTTTCACCGTACTCGGCAATATACCGAAGAATATCATCGACTGAAGTAAAAAGTTTGCTGTATGGACTGGTAGGAAGCCCCCAAGCGGCCAATTGCTCGTAGGTTTGGTACTGGGAGTTCACGTCTAGCCCGGTCCGCGAGCCCACGCCGTGAACATACATACTCAGAGGGCGTTCAGCGGTCACGGCAGGGTCTTTCTGACGCAGGGATCCTGCCGCGGCGTTTCGGGGGTTGGCGAACGGGTTCTTCCCTTCAGACACCATTTTTTCGTTGAGTTTCTTGAAGTCTGCCGATGAAATGAAGACCTCGCCGCGTACTTCAAGCTCCGCCGGATGGTTCTCCCCCGCTAATTTCTGCGGGATTGAGGCTATAGTGCGCACATTGTGGGTTACATCCTCACCCGTAGTGCCGTCACCACGAGTAGCCGCACGCACCAACACACCGTTACGATACAGCAGATTGACCGCAAGACCATCAATCTTCAGCTCCGTAAGCCACTGCGGTGCGGCACCGGTGAGAAGACGGGTATTTTCCTCGGCCTTCGTTAGCCATGCCCGAAGCTCCTCAAGAGAAAAAACATCCTCAAGAGAGTACATGCGTACCAGATGGGTTACCGGCGAAAAAGCCTCGCTGACTTCTCCACCTACCTCTTGGGTAGGCGAATCGTTAGCAATCAACGCGGGATATTGTGCCTCAATCTGCTCAAGCCTGCGGTAGAGCCTATCATATTCGGCATCCGAGAGAGTCGGGGCATCTTCCTGATAGTAGTCATGCCGGGCGGCGCGAATAGTATCGGTCAGCTCGGCATATTCAGCGCGAATAGTATCGGTCAGCTCAGCGCTCGAATCTAGCGCCTTGAGGGCACGGTCAAGGGATGCGGGAGTTTCAGCAAGATTTTCAGTCACCCCACTAGTCTAACCGTTCGCTTTCCTCGATGCGCCGGTTAATGTCACGGGGAAAGACTAGTCTTGCGCTTCTATGGCGTCAGCAACAATCACGGTAATATTATCGCGACCGCCCGAGCGCAGCGCCTCATGCTGAAGCACATCGGCGGCATCTTGCGGGTGACGTATAGAGGTAAGAACACGCGCCATATATTCATGGGAAAGCTCGCCAGAAAGACCGTCCGAGCAGAGCATCAGACGGTCACCCGCTCGTGCGGGAAGCACCCAAAAATCGGGTTCCCAAAAATTACCTGTACCTAGTGCACGGGTAATCACATTTCTGCGCGGGTGTGTTAGGGCTTCAAGCTGAGTAATCTGCCCTTCATCCACCAGATATTGAACCTCAGAGTGATCAGTAGTGACCTGCTCAAGAGATACATTGCCCTCGTTGCCCGGCAGGCGTTCCATTTCAGCATGGTGAATACCATCGTCTTCACGCATCAACCGGTATGTACGAGAATCGCCAATGTTAAAGACAACCCACAGGTACTGCTGACCTATATTGGTAAGCCACGCGCCGGTTACGGTGGTACCGCCTGAACGCGAGAGCGCATCTTTAATACTGTCGTTCGTTTCACCCAAAATCTCACGTGTGCGATCAAGGGCACGCACAATTTCATGGTTCAGTTCATTTGTTAAACGACGATGACGCTGCTTTGAATTTTTATCTTGGTAGTCCTGTTTAATCTTTTCGACACGCTGGCGGTAGTTTCTTGTTCTTCTTCGCTCATACCGCCGGGTCGAGTAAAAAAATGCGAATACGCCAGCTGACGTACACACAACCGCGATGCGACCTCTCCCGCTTCGTGACCGCCCATACCGTCGGCCACCACGCATAGAGACCCCGCTACAGCCATCGAGTCCTCGTTGTTGTCACGATGAGCCCCACGATGAGTCGCACCACCGGTGCGCAGGGTCAGGTTCAAGGGAGTTGCCATGATGTATCGTTCTCCGTTATGTAACTAGCGCCGGGCGTAACCGCCACAGGGTCTACATTACCAAAGCTACGCACGTTGCGTGTGCCTTGGTACGTCAGAGTAAAGCGGTCGCCATACTCTTTGAGCGTTTCGGCAGTCTCGCTGTCGGTCAGCACAGAACCGGGTTCCGCGAGAGATACCAGCCGTGAAGCAAGGTTTACGCTCGAACCATAAACATCTCCACGATTCGCCAGAACCTCGCCCCAAATAAATGCTACACGCACTTCTGGCAGTTCAGGGTCTTTTCCGATTTGCTCCGCCAGTTTCAGACTGATCTCGGCGATAGCCTCGGGAGCCTCCGTGAGGAAGAAAACTTCATCGCCTAGAGTCTTAATGATGCGCCCGCCGCTCGGAGCAATAATGTCGAGGCAGCTTTGTTCAAAACGGTTGATAAGACGCGCTAATTCGGGGGCACTCAGGTTACGAACCAGGGAGGTATACGACACCAAATCAACGAAACCTACACCCCGCACAAGGGGAAGCTGAGCTGGCTCCGGCCCCAGCTTTTTATTCTCGCGCAGAGCGAGACGAAGAACACCCGTATACATTTGACGACGATAAGCGTAGAGCGCGAGTTCTTCGAGAACCGGCATGAGATCTGCAAGACGGAAGAGAAGCTGACGGCGTGCCTGCGCATCGTCTACACCGTCACGATCCATAATGTCGTGCACCAGCGTTTCAATCTGCCACGCCACAATGCGGTCGGTCAGCTGCCCTACAGACCGTGTCAAAGAGACAATGCTCTCTTCCGCAACAAGACTCGTTCGGTTGAGATTCTCCAGGTCTTCGAGCATATTGACGTCGAGTTCCGTGAAATGGGGATCGGCGGCGTGAATATCAGGAAAACCCATATTGCGCCAGATCCGGCGAGCATCTTCAAGGCTCATCTGCGCGGCAGCAGCGGCTTCTCCAGGTTTATACCGGCGGCCCTCTCCCAGCAGAGCGCGTTCAAGCACGCGCACGCCTTCTTTTGAGGTTTCGTCACGGTAAATATTATTTTGCGCTAGGTTCTGCAGAATACGCAGATTCAGCATCTGGGTTTCAGGGCCCAACGTTCGGGGATTCTTATATGGGGTAGCCTCAACGCTATCGCCAGACAGGCTCTCATGAGTCATAGGCGTTGAGTTCTCCTTCCTTGTCCCCTGGATATATGCAGCACACTGTATTCGGGTGCAGTATTTCACATTAAGAATACCCGTGTGCTCTTCCGGGCAGACATAAAAAGTATGCTTGCCCACATTATTCTACCCTTACCAGGCAAAAATCTCGCCCGCTAGACCCTAAACATAACTAACACGTAACGGATAGTAGTCCTGCCAGGCATGCTCGACAATATTCCGGAACCGTTCGGGGTTTGGAAGGTGCATAAGCTGGTGCCGAAACCCTCCTGCATAATCAACATGGAAAGATCCGTACCCCATCCAAGCGCCCAGGCTACTCTGCGAAACCCAACGATTTCCCATGCCGTCAAGCAGCAAGGATATGTCAGCCTTACGGCGCATCAGGCCCTTAATAATCATGATGCGATGCGTGGTGATAGCGTACCGCGTGACAGACCAGCGCCATATCTTACGAAGAGCCACCAGAGCGGTAACCGTAGCTACCACACTGCCCGCCCAGAAGAGCAGCCCCGAAGATCGTGCGGTCGAGGCAAAACTTGCGGAGGTAAAGGCCACCAGCAGGTAGACAAAGGTTCCCACAAGAGCGCCGGGATGAGCCCTCGTCAAGATAATGGTCTGTTCGCCGGGGTAGAGTTTGCCACGCAGTTTCATGCTTATGCCTTTGCAGAAGTATTAGGGGTTATCTCAGACGGTGTTAGCGTTGGAGAATCTTCCTGTCTGTGGGCAGGATAAAAATTACCGTAGCTTCCATCCGCCGGACGCAAATGTTCAATGTCTCCTACGGAATAGGCCTGCACGGCACCGGTTGTATCACGAATTAGGATGCGCCCTTGAGCATCAAGATCGGTTGCGACCCCGGTGACGATGCGTCCATCAGGAAGGTGCACCGATACCTCGGCTCCCAGCGTCACCGTGGCGGCACGTGCCTGATCAAGCAGAGACTGTCCGCACAACAAAGTTTTTTGGGGGTCTCCCCCAACACTTACAAACTCACGATAGCGACGGGCAAAAATGGTCAGCATACGGTTCAAAACCACATGATTATCAACGGGTTCACCGCGTTGGATAAGAGCGCTCGTGGCGGTCGGTACAGGCACCTGGTCTTCACGCATATTCAGGTTCTGCCCAATCCCCACGACAATGCTCAGGTGCTCTTTCCTCCCCGGCGCTTGAGCCGGTTCGCTCAGAAGCAGGGCGAGAATACCGCATGCCTTACGACCTTGAATGACCAGATCATTGGGCCATTTCAGAGCGGCATCAAGCCCCAACTCACGCCAGACATCAAGCACGCTCAGCCCGGCGAGCATGGTCAGCCAATGGTAGCTTGTGATCGGCAGCTGCTGCCCAATACCAGCATGAGGGCGCACAACAATGCTGGTTGCTAAGCAGGTGCCTGCAGGAGCTGTCCACGCGCGGTCCATACGTCCTTTTCCGGCAGTCATATAAAGGGTGGTAAAAACCGATAATTCCCCCCAATTCGGTACGCTCGCACGGTTCCCCGCGTGTAAGGCGCTGAACAATTTCGGTGTTCGTCGTATCGACAACATCGTAGACCCGCACGAAGCTGTACCCCGCCTCACGTGCTTCGGGGAGAATACGGGACGGATCAAGGATTGCAGGCCTCTGGTCTGGTAGCGACATATGTACCATCATAGTGGCTCGGAGCCTTGTACACTCTGTACTTCGTGATGCTGAGCTCTCATACGGGTGTGAGATAGTAGAGTAACTGGGGTCTACGCCCTGCGCGTACCCTTGGAGACAGATAACCACCGGTAAATACCACAGGAAAGGAACCCGCCATGGCATACTATGTCATTTCTTACGTCTACGGAGACCCAGCCCTTCAAGATGCACATCGTCCGGCGCACCGTGAATACCTCTCTACACGCGTTCAGGAAGGTACGATCGTAGTTTCCGGTCCGCTTCTGAAAGACTCGGTGTCCGTAGGTGCTCTCCTGATCGCTCAAGTTGATTCTTTTGATGCCGCCGAGACCATCGTCAAGAACGACCCCATGAAAATTGGCGGTGCCGTCGAGTCCTACACTATCGGCGAATGGAACCCGGTTCTGGGCAGCATCCGCTAGTTTTACCCCTCAGCACCGTTTTCGACCCGCCGCTTTGTGCCCTCACCAGGCAACGAACCGGCGGGTTTATCCCGATGGAGCATAGGAATCTGAGGCAACACATATGACGAAAATACGCGGGTACCTGGCACCATGACCGCCCCGCACACTATAGTTGATAGGGTAGCTTTTCTAGCCTGAGAAAACCTACTATCCGTATCGACACCGCACGTCATAAACACCCTCTACCCATGATGCGTGCCGCACGAATCGAGGAATACATGTCTGAGAACGCTCAGGAATACGACTTGAGTACGACCGCCGGTAAACTCGCCGATTTTTATGCTCGTCGCGAGCAGACCCTTGCCCCCGGCGGGCAGGCCGCTGTAGATAAACAGCATGCACGCGGTAAGAATACGGCACGCGAGCGCATCGATATGATTCTCGATGAGGGTTCTTTTGTAGAGTTTGATGCCTTAGCTCGCCACCGTACCACGGCTTTCGGTATGGATAAGAAAAAACCACTCGGTGACGGCTTAGTCTCAGGCTACGGCACCATTGATGGGCGTCTTGTCGCTATCTATTCTCAAGATTTTACGGTGTACGGGGGTTCGCTCTCGCAGGTGAACGGCGAGAAGATCGTGAAGGTGCAGAAGTTTGCCCTCAAGAATGGCTGCCCGGTGATCGGCATTAACGATGGCGGCGGGGCTCGCATCCAGGAGGGGGGTGGCCTCTCTGGCGCTGTTTGCCGATATTTTCCGGATGAATGTGCGTTCTTCGGGCGTTATCCCACAGATTTCAATTATTATGGGTCCCTGCGCAGGTGGTGCCGCATACTCCCCCGCGCTCACTGATTTTATTGTGATGGTCGATAAAACCTCACATATGTTTATCACGGGTCCGGACGTTATTAAGGCGGTCACCGGTGAGCAGGTTGACATGGAAACCTTGGGCGGCGCCCGTCAGCATAATGCAATGACCGGCACGAGTGCCTACCTTGCCGAAGATGAAGAAGACGCTTTCGATTTCGTGCGGGAGCTTTGGAATTCTTGCCCTCCAATAACCTGTCAGAGTCGCTGCCGTTGGATCATGATCAGGAGTTTGAGGTCGTGGTGGATGATCTGGATCTTGATACTCTCATCCCCGATTCTGCGAATCAGCCTTATGATATGCGCGATGTGATCGAGTCCGTGGTTGATGATGGGCATTTCTTCGAGCTTCAGGCGTTATTCGCCCCGAATGTCATGATTGGTTATGCCCGTGTGGAGGGTCGCACAGTGGGTATTGTGGCAAATCAACCTACACAGTTTGCGGGATGTCTCGATATTGCCGCCGCTGAGAAGGCTGCGCGTTTTGTGCGTAATTGCGATGCTTTCAATATTCCGATTTTGACGTTTGTGGACGTTCCCGGATTCTTGCCGGGTACGGATCAGGAGTTCAACGGTATTATTCGCCGCGGTGCTAAACTGCTCTACGCCTATGCGGAGGCGACTGTACCGCTCATTACGATCATTACCCGCAAGGCTTTTGGTGGCGCATATATTGCGATGGGGTCAAAAACCCTGGGAGCCGATATTAACATGGCGTGGCCTACCGCCCAGGTGGGTGTGCTTAATGGTCAGGGTGCGGTCAATATTCTTTATCGTCGTGATCTTGCCGCAGCTGCGGAGGCTGGCGAAGATGTTGAGGGACGCCGTTCTGAGCTGATTGAGCAGTATGAGGAAGAGATTCTGAACCCGTACCAGGCCGCCGAGTTGGGGTATGTGGATGAGGTTATCGCTCCGCATGAGACCCGTGTGCGTATTATCTCTTCTCTTCGCGCGCTACATGATAAACGTGCCGCTATGCCAGCGAAGAAGCATGGGAATATTCCGCTGTAGTTCTTGACCGCTCTTAGTTCACGTTGTGATGCAGTACTGACCGGAGTTCGAACCAAGATACTGCATTATTGGTTATTTATTGTCAGGAGGTACCTGTGGCAGGCTACAATCCGCTGAATTATTTCTCCTTCGGGAAGAAGAAGTATGCTCCTACGACTCCCAAAGAGTCCGCTGATCAGGTTTTACCGCAGGACGGCGCTTCGGAGGCTGCCCCGCATGCTGATACCGTGGATCCTGCGGATATTCAGGATGATTCACAATCTTCCGAGCAGCCTCTGCTGCGTGTTATCAAGGGTAATCCGACGGTTGAGGAGATTGCCGCACTCACCGTATTGGTAGCTTCATATCAGAGTTCGCAGGCTCAGCAGGAGCACAATTCGATTCTGACGGCGGCTTCTCGTTTGCTTAACCGGCGTCAGCGGCTGGGGGCTTCGCTGCGTCCCGGTCCGGGATCGTGGCGTAGGGCTCGCCCGATGTAACCTTGCCTTCGCTGCGGCAAAATATCGAGTCTCGTGCGCTATAACGTACGAGGCTCGACGTATATGAAGAGAAATACGTATGGCTTCTCTGGAAGATATTTAGATGCCCTATATACTAGGTATATATAGCGAACCACACTAAAATGCCCGAAAGGTGGTTCAGGTATGTCTAAAGAATACAAAAATTATGCTGTGCCGCTTGAGGCCGTTGAGATTCTTTTTCTGCCGGCTCTGCGGCGGCTTAGCCGTGCAGTCCCCCGCACCGTGGCGGATATATCGCAGTCCCTCTCTGAACAAACACACGCTTTAGGCACCAAAGAAGAACTTCAGGATCTCAAATCCGATGCTTTTATGCACCAGGTCAAGGCTACGCTCCAGGCGATGGCTCGCTTGGGCTATGTGCTGGTCGTTCCCAAAACCACAACCTCAAAAACTCGCTATCTGCTCAGCGATTCCGGTGCCGACATTCTAACGGCGCAGATTCGGCGCCGCGGCAGCGTCATTCCCCAAAGCGCTCGATATGAGCTCCAAAAACTTTTTACTCCGCTTTATGCAAGCGCTCCTAAGGATCCAGACAAACTGGATTCCCACGACACCCCAGCCCAAGATAAACACGAACATAGTTCGTATACCCCGATGACCACCCCTGTTGAGTCCCGGTGCGTCTTTGCGGGATGCGCATCCCGATCTTATTTTTGGCTCAGGCGGCATATGCGGCAGATTTTGCCGGTGATCTTATCGAACGTATTTATGCTGTTTCACCAACATATTTTGAATATATTGTGGCAGATGTCTTTAATTCTTTAGGGACTTTTCATGCAGCAGTTATAGGCGGCCCTAACGATCACGGGATTGATGTTCTTGTACATTATCCTAAAGAACTTTGTTTTCCGCCTATCTATGTTCAAGCAAAACATTATTGTGGATCATCAAAAGTAACCCTCAGCGATATTCAAAAATTTGCTGGAGCAGTTCTTTTACACAATGGGTTACAGGGCGTTTTTGTTACCTGTGGAGAATTTGCTGCGCAGGTTCCGCAACAAATGGAAGCTCTTCCCGGGGGCAACCGCATTGCTCTGGTTGACCGTGACCGTTTAGTCTCACTGATGATTCGGCACCGTGTGGGGGTCATTCATGCTCCGGGAGAATGCACCTACAGAATTGATGAAGAGTACTTCTCCCGCGGGATTCCGCAGGATTCTCATGAGTGATACCTTCGAAGGACAGCAGAATCCTGTATAAATAGACCGCAAAGCTGGATCAGCAGTTCTGCGCGCCTTCCTGCCATAATTCATCCTTTTGGATGAATACACTTATTCCTTTTTCCCGTTTATACTAGTAGAACAGTAAATATAGATATCAACAGGGGTACTTGTGACCATCGTAAATACGAACATGCTTCGGCATGAGAAAACACCGGTAGATAACATTCTTAAAGCGCTTTCCTGGGATGATATTCCAGAGGAGTACCGCGATGATTGCCGCGATATTGCGGTTCGAGCGGCACTAGCGCTTTTACACCAATTTGAACGAGCATATGAACGCGGGCAGAAACTGCTTTTTCCCGAACTTTACACTCCAGTTGGGGTTGAAATAGGTTTCACCATGACCCAGCGCTATATTGCGGTGGGTAAATCCGTGCTATTTCGTGATGCGATTGACAAAATTATTGTCGCATTCGTAAATCATGATTATCTTGATGTATCGCTCAGTAATCTGCATCCGGGAAATTTGCTCTATTCTTTGAGCGAACGTGGGCTTGATTTTCTTCAGCGCGCTGAGGACGAACAGCGTGAAATTCTAGAGGATCTTTTCTATCCCATTATTGGCACGCATTTGTTCTATATGCAGGATTACTATCCGCGACTGTTGGCTCAAATTAATGTGCGCAATATTGCTCCTATTGCCCTATCGGTTATTCCGCTGCATCTGAGCGTTACAGAGAGTAAACTTCGTGAGCTTGTGATGCGCGAATGTGGCTTTGTGCAGGGATGGTACGGTCTCACCCAACTGGAGCAGCAGCTTTTTGAGACATCATGCGCCGAATCTGTGCGTGGACTTCTTGATGCAGGCTACCTGCGCCCTAAGGAGCACCACGATAAGATCGCATATGCGCTCACGACCGAGGGTAAGAATCTGCGGTACAGTTTCCCGCACGGGGTACCTGCCCAAGCACTCAGCGATATTTTCGATGATGCTCCCGTCTCCCTGCTCACGGTGGATCAGCTTAAACACCATGAGAAACTTCTCATTCGTATGGGGCGCGTCATCATGGATGCGGTACTCGCCAAAGGCGAGAACGCGAAGCTGCCCCTGGCCGATGTCGATCGTGCTATTGCCCAGGATGCTGAGATTCAGCAGCTTGCAGACGAAGACTCTCCTGAGTATTTGCAAGGACGCGAACATGTTTATGACGTGCTGTTGGCGCATCGTTACCTTGAAGAGGGAGATGAAGATGAGCAAGAGGTCTTCATGGTGGGGTCTGCCTACGCCGATGCTCTTAGTAGCATAGAGGACGGCTCGATTGACGAGTTGATGCGCCGCGCGTTCCTCGATCCCGCGGCGGCAGAGCAGATTCCGCATCCGCATCATATGCTTTTCGACATTCTGACCTTGGTGCGTGACAACCCGGATATCAATTTCTACGACCTGTTCGCGAAGGTTGAGGACACGCTGGATTTGCCGTATCTGCAGGCTCGTTTAGCGCCGCATCGCTCCAATACGACTCCTCGCGTGCGCAACCGGTACGCGGTTGCGGTTCAGGTTTTGAAGCAGGAAGGCTATCTGCAGGTTCACGGTGGACAGAGCGGTAGGCTTTCTCGCAAGGATCCCGAACGGTACACACTCACACAGAGCGCCATAGAGCTTTTGGATCGCTTCCCCAACGGTATTCCGGAGACTGTTGCCGCGCGTATCGTACCGCTTCAGAAGCAGGCACTTCGGCACAAACTTCCCGAGGATATTGCGGCTGCGCTCAATACTGGCCGTAAACCGTATGAGAAGCGAGAGCATTCTCAGGATTCCTATTCCTACCAGAATTCGCGCGGGCATTACGGGTCGGGTCCTCGCCCGGGCTATGGTGCCCCCGTTCAGGCGACCCCGCAGAACATTGCCCAGGCGCAGGGTGGTTCGGGTATTTCTTCGGCAGCTTACGCTTCTGCACAGTCTTTCACCCAGCCTGCCCCCGCCTACCAGGCACCTGCGCCGGTACCGTCTCAGACACCCGGTGTAGAGCAATCGTCGGATGCACCTTCGGACGCTCTCAGCGCCGTCGAAGCCGCAAGGAATGCCGTGCAGGATGCGCAGAGGGCGCTACCGCGATGTTTTCAAACGTGCTCTCCTTCAGCCCCAGCTGCAGGCGGTGACGAAGGACCGTTTCACCGATATTGCGGCAGATTTGTTCTCGGTACGAGGATATACGGCTGAACGTGCGGATGCTTCACAGGGTGTTCAGGTTATTGCTTACCCCTCTGGTGGGCAACGCGACCGCGCATTCTATGTGCGGGCTCAGCGTTCAGCCGACGGTGCGGTCAGCGTACAGGATATTACCACCCTGTACCTCTCTCTGGAAAAATTGGGCGGTCAACTGGGTGCGTTTATCACGGATGGAACTTTCGGTGATGATGCATACGATGAGTACATTCGATGCTCCACCAAGTACCCGCATATTCTGGTGGATCTTATCGCGGGCGACGAGCTCATGAACCGTCTAATTGCCCATCGTTTGGGTATTCGTGACGGTCGGGTGCTCGGGACGATAGAGCTCGATGACGCGTATTTCAGCGGTTCTGACTCCGCTGCATCGTAATTATCTTAAGTACCCCTCACGCGACGGTGGCTGATAATCTCAGGATTGCTCAGCCGCCGTCGCGGCGTATGCGGTGCACGCAAGTTTCGGCGCTTCACGTACTGGACATACAGCGCAATAATGCCGTGCTGTATGCCACGCTACGTTAGTATGAAAAGTATGAGCATTCACCACGAAATTCCGGAGATTTACCGCGTCAAGCGAGCGCTGACCGACGTCGATCACATCGCCAACGAATTCTACGAAGCGGTTCTAGATTTAGACCCCGTCATTGCGACGGAGCAGGGGCGCACGGGTGTCGCGACTCAGTTTCGCGACTATTCCCCCGCCGGGGAGGAAGCCTATATCCAGTTAGTGCGCGCGACCCTCAAGAAGCTTGATCAGGTCATTCCCATAGATGATGTTGATCTTGTGACTCTTGATGCGCTGCAGGAGCGCCTGGGGCTTAGTCTTGAGAGCCACCGTGCGGGGCTGGGCGGCTGGCAGTTAAATAACATTGTTTCGGTTCCTCAAGAGATTCGCGGCGGGTTCGATCTGATGGCGCGAAATACCGAGCAGGATTGGGCTAATATTGCCGGGCGTCTGTTCAACGTTCCGCAGGCGATCACCGGGTTTGTTCAGACTCTGCATACGGCTCGGGTTGCCGGCCATGTCTCGCCGCGTCGACAGATAGAGATTGTTATCGAGCAGATCGCTGCGTATATCGCCGAGGGCGGTTTCTTCGATGAGCTTGCCGCCGAGATTACTCAAGCGGTACCGGATCTTGCCGAGCAGGCGCAGCGGGGTGCTAAAGCGGCAAAAGATGGGTACGCCACGCTCAAGACGTACTTGCACGAGGTGCTGCTCCCGGCAGCTCCCCAGCAGGATGCGGTCGGCCGCAAACTCTATGCCCTGCATTCTCGGGCATCCTTGGGGGCTTCTGTCGATCTTGATGAAACCTATGCCTGGGGTGTGCAGGAGCTTGACCGCATTATCGCTCAGCAGCGGCAAGTTGCAGAGGAGATCGAGCCCGGAGCATCGATTGAACGCGCAAAAGAGATCCTGGATGCCGACCCGTCACGCACTCTGCACGGAACCGATGCGCTCCGCGAGTGGATGCAGTCGCTCTCGGACCGCGCAGTGCACGAGCTCGCAGGTACCCAGTTTGATCTTGACGGTCCAATGCTGCGTCTGGAATGCCGCATCGCCCCTACCCATGAGGGCGGTATCTATTACACTGCCCCCTCCCCCGATTTTTCACGCCCTGGGCGCATGTGGTGGTCTGTTCCTAAGGGCGACGATACATTTGGCACGTGGCGCGAGACTTCGACGGTGTACCACGAGGGCGTTCCGGGGCATCATCTGCAGACGGCTATTGCGCTGGTCATGAGTGAGAGCATGAATAAATGGCGTTCGCAGCTGATCTGGGTTTCCGGGCACGGTGAAGGCTGGGCGCTCTACGCTGAGCGTCTGATGGAAGAATTCGGGTTCTTGACCGATCCTGGAGACCGTATGGGCATGTTGGATGGTCAGCGGATGCGCGCCGCCCGCGTGGTTTTCGACATTGGCGTGCACTGTGAGCTTCCGATCCCCGATGCTTGGGCTGAACCGCTGGGGGTTGAACCAGGCACCTTGTGGACTCCTGAGCTGGGGTACGAGTTCTTGAAACTCAATCTAGAGGGTACCGAGAGCGTTATCCGTTTTGAGTTCTTGCGGTATCTAGGGTGGCCCGGGCAGGCGCCCCAGCTATAAGGTGGGTGAACGTTTGTGGCTTCAACTTCGAGACGATGCGCTTCGTGATGGGTTGTCTTTACGTGAGTTCCACACGAAGGCTCTTATGCTCGGTTCGGTAGGGCTCGATACGTTACGACGTGCCCTCACCGATGAGGTCATGCCCCATAGTGATGATGAGGATGACGACGACGATGATTAAAACCCTGCACTTTACCGGGGAATAAATCTAAAACCCGTATATTGTGCTGCGTATCGTACATAAACCTACGAATATACAGTAAAGTGTACGGGTTTTAGTGTGGTCAAACGCGATACACCGGCTACGGAATAAGGTTCGGTTTGACCTGTACGAGATGCGGAGCGAAACGACATTCGTAGTCGGTAATAGGCCTGTCCGATTCGCGAATGCCCATACCGACCGCCTCGCCATTGACCATCCAGATGCCCAGCATCGGCAGGTTAGTGCGGTTAATAATCCCCGAGTACACCGGCGGGGCAACAAAATCCTGATACACAAATTCGCTTTCAGGTACGTTGATAAAGTGGTCATCGTCCTCATCACGCACAAAGACATCGTAATCGGGAGCATTGATCTCAATGCCATCGCCTTCGCGACCAAATATCGGTTTACGTACCCAGTTCTTCAGACCGCCTCGCATTCCTACATGTGTTTCTAAGAGGTTGGGATGGTTGGGGTATAAATCCCATAGAGCGGCGAGCAGAATCTTATTCGACAGGAACATCTTCCATGCGGGCTCAATCCAACGGTTCATCATATCGTGGTAGGCGAAGAGCAGCTTATCGTAACCGCTTTCGCTATCGGTCACCATATCTTCCCAGGGATAAAGCTTAAAAAGGTTCTCGATGCGCTCTCCCTCAGGGTCTTTCCAGATTTTTAGGGTCTCATCGAAAATAACCTCGTCGATACGGATAAGCTTCGTGGTCAGTCCCGCACGATTGGCGGCATGGGCTATAAGCCAGAGGTTGTTATAGTCTTCATCGTTAACATCGATTTCTTCGGTTACACTCGCTAAGTGCAGTCGTGGTGAACGGCCGTGAGAGAGATCATGCGCAAACATTTGCCGCCAGCGTTCGGTAAAAGCCTCACCAATTTCACCCCAGTGTACGTAACCGCGGGTGTCGAGGCGTTGATCGCTCGCCCATGTCTTTTGGCTGATAGTGGCCTCAACAATGCCGGTTGGGGTATCGGCGTTGTATTCCAGGAGTTTGAGAGGATCGCCGGGCACCCCGGAGTAGATGAAATCGAAGCGACCGTAGAAATCCGGTTCGTGGCGGTTCCACGATTCTTTAGCCATGTTAAAGGCGGCTTCGGGAAGACCGAGCGTTCCGTAGGCACCAGATGCCATACGCTCAATGGCGTGCAGGCACATTTGATGAACCTCACGCGCCTGATCCCGCAGATTAGTCATTTCTGCGGGTGTAAAAACATAGGCCGCATACTCATTCCAGTAATGCTGCAGATCGTGTGGACCATCAACGCTATAGGTCAGGCCTTCATCAATAATGGTTTGTTCCCAGCCGGGGCGTCCCACCGGAAATTCTTCGCGTTTCATATTATCTTTCGTGATAAGACACCGCCGCTGAGTACGATGTGCAGTATAGGAACTTGTAGAGAATTCTCATCTGGGGGGCATATAGAGCAACCGGCGCAGATATAGATACGTCAGCCGGGTGTTTGTATCCCTTGAGAAAATACGCGGAGCGGGCTATCCGCCGGAGGTACCGCCTCCGGACTTCGAGCCTCCACCGAAGCCGCCTTTACTCCCGGAGCCGCCACCTTTATTATTCGAGCTGCTTCCACCCTTACCGCCCGAGTTATTCCCCGTCAGTCCCGTTCCCTTAGAGGTCGTGGTCTTGCCGCCGCTGCGCGATTCCGTCACCTTGCCCGAGGAATAGGTGGAAGTCTTTTTAGCACTCTTATAGGAGGATTCAAATCCGCCGCCGCTGCGGGAAAGACCGCTGTATACCGTTCCCGAATTAGGGCGTGTGGTGCTGCCGCCGCTCAAGGATGATCCCACGGCGGGGATGGATGTGGTACCGGCGCTGCGGCGCCCTAGGTAGTACCACAGGAACGCATTGGTGGTACCGGAATGGTGTGTCGTGCCCGAATTACCGGAATTCTGAGTTCCGGAATGAGAATCGCCCGAAGAGCCAGAGCTGGAATCCGAAGAAGTATTCCCGGCCTCTTTCTCTGCCCTCTCGCATTGCTCATCCTCAACGCGCAGCCCAGTGTTAGCATCTTGACAAACCTGGGCATATTCTTCACCGTCCGCGCTAAGGCTTCCTCGCTCTGATGCAAAGAGTTATAGGCGAATATGCCGCCGCCTGCCAAAAGGGCACCGGCGCCGAACACTGCGAGCGCTTTCTTACCGGTACCGCGTGCAGGAGGGGACTTGAGGTCTTGATTGTCCTGTACGTTCTCCGGATGCTCTACGTCTGCGGCATCTGCGGTTTGATGTTCGGCCCCGCTCACGGGTCATTTCTCCTTCACGCTATCCTGTCTCGGTGATAACAGGCTCTTTTCAGGATACCAAGCACGCCTCGCACAAAGGCTTTTCTGAGCCGATAAAAATTAGCAATAATACGTGCCTTGGATCTTTTTCAGTGGCGCTTGCACGGTCACGCTATGTCATACAGTCATAGTTCGTCACACTAATTACCGCTGTTTTCTCTTACGGGTCTACAGTAACGCCATGCCTACTACACATGAAACACCGCAAAAATCCAGATTTCCCAGCTGGGCTACTTCTTTCGGACATCAAATTATAGCTTCCCTTATTCTGGGCATCGCGCTCGGGTACGTTGCACTCGCCCTCGGCGGAGATGCAAAAATAACCCCAACTGGCTCATGGCCACTCTAGACGCCGTCGGCACGTCCTATGTAACTCTCCTTAAGGCCGCGGTGATCCCGCTGGTGTTTACCGCCGTCGTTGCCTCAATCTCGAATCTCTCGCAGGTGACGAATGCGGCGCGCTTAGCGGTTAAGACTCTTATCTGGTTTGCTATTACAGCATTTTTTGCGGTCTCCATCGGTATCGTACTGGGGCTGCTCGTTCAGCCTGGTGTGGGTGCCGAGGTAAGCGCTTCGGGCAGCACCAGCACCCGGGGATCATGGACAGCATTTCTGACCGGGATTATCCCCTCCAATTTCTTAGGGCTTGAGGTCACCACGAAAACCACCGGCTCCGGTATAACATCTTCGGTTTCCTTTAACGTGCTCCAAATGCTCGTGATTTCGGGGGCTATCGGTATTGCGGCTCTGAAGGTGGGCGATGCGGCTAAGCCCTTTATTGATATCGTCAAGAGCGCGCTCGCCATTATTCAGAAGGTGCTGTGGTGGATTATTCGCCTCGCTCCGCTGGGCACGATCGGGCTGATCGGGCATGCCGTCTATGCCTACGGCTGGACATCCATGGGCTCGCTGGTGAAGTTTATTGCGGCACTGTATGCGGGTCTGCTCCTCGTGTTCCTGGTGGTGTATCCCCTGATCGTGAAGTTCAACGGGCTCTCTGTGAAACAGTACTTCTCGGGCGTATGGCCCGCAGTGCAGCTTGGTTTCGTATCGCGGTCTTCGATGGGCACCATGCCCATAACTGAGGCCGTTACCGAACGTAACCTCGGCGTGCCGCGTGCATACGCGTCCTTTGCAGTGCCGCTGGGTTCTACGACCAAAATGGATGGATGCGCCTCCGTGTACCCCGCGCTGGCAGCTATTTTTGTGGCGCAATTCTACGGAGTGCACCTGGATATTTCGCAGTATCTGCTGATTATTCTGGTGTCGGTGTTGGGTTCTGCCGCTACGGCAGGTACAACGGGCGCTATCGTGATGCTCACTCTGACCCTTTCGACTGTGGGTCTTCCCCTTGATGGAGTGGGTCTTCTATTGGCGATTGACCCGATTATTGATATGGGACGTACCGCCTTGAACGTGGCCGGGCAAGCCTTGGTTCCAACGATTGTCTCTAAGCGCGAGGGTATCCTCAGCCCCGAGATCTACAATGCACCGCGCAGCGCTAACGGGTTTGTGCCGCAGGATCTTGTGGAAGCCGCCCAGTCGAAGCTGATTCGTGGCGAGGATACCTCGCCTAGTTCTGCCAAGGTTACCGCTGCGTCCCAGGCGGTTCTTGGCTACGGCATAGGGTATGCGGCGCATCGGTATGGTACGGAGGTCGTTCTCTCGTATGAAGACCAATCTTGATACTCGTTCTAAAATAAAGATATGACTTCCCAATCTTCTGTTCCATCCGGTGCGTCGCATTCGGCATCAAAGCCCGCACCGCGCCTGATTCTGGCTTCCGCATCACCCGCGCGTAAAAAGCTCCTTGAAGACTCCGGCATTATGTTCGATATTCATGTCTCTGATGTCGATGAGGATGCGGTACTCGCCAGCGCTGCCCAACGCGCCCGCGAAGAGAGCCGCACTGACCTAACCCCGGCGGAGGTCTCCGGCATTCTTGCGGAGGCAAAGGCACGCGCGGTCGCTGATTTTCTCGCCGCCCAGGGTATAGTAAATGCCTTTGTACTCGGATGCGATTCGGTCTTTGAGTTTGAATCGGTTGCCTACGGCAAACCGCATACCCCTGAGAAAGCACGCGAGCGCATCGCTGCGATGAGTGGTCGAAGCGGGGTGCTCCACACCGGGCATTGCCTCATAGATTTACGGGATGGGATCGGTGAGACCAAAGATAAACAGCTTCCCGCCGTTCAGCAGTACGCAGCGCTACCGTAAACTTTGCGCCGATGAGCGCCGCAGAGGTTGATGCTTATGTTGCCACGGGTGAGCCACTTCATGTAGCGGGTTCCTTTACCCTCGACGGATATGGTGCTGCCTTTATTCAGGGCATCGACGGGGAATCACATACGGTGATTGGGCTGTCGGTGAATGCACTCAAGGAAATGCTCTCACAATATGGGATATCGATAAGCTTTTTCTGGAAGTCCTCATCAGACTAACGAGCGCTAAGCCAAACCCGGTATAAGCATCCTCACTTTTCTTATATTTTTCGCGTCATTCGGCGCTATATATTCGCCATTCTCAGCTTTTCTCGCTATGCTTTCGGCAGGATAAAAAGGAGAGCCTCAGTGACTCACAACCCGGCAAAAGCCATCAAAAACTTTACAGCTGTTCCCGGACACCATACCGGTCCGGTCAGTAAAATTCTTATTGCTAACCGCGGCGAGATCGCGGTACGTATTATTCGCGCGGCCCGTGACGAAGGTTTAGAGACCGTCGCCGTTTATGCAGAACCGGATCGCGATGCCCAGCACGTTAAACTCGCAGACGAGGCTTACGCTCTAGGAGGGGCGACCGCGCCCCAGTCATATCTGGTGATGGACAAGCTCATTGAGGTAGCTATTCGTTCCGGCGCGGATGCGGTGCATCCCGGCTACGGTTTCCTTTCAGAAAACGCCGAATTCGCCCAAAAAGTCATTGATGCCGGGTTAACCTGGATTGGTCCCTCCCCCGAATCTATTACCCAGTTGGGCGATAAAGTCGCCGCGCGCCATATCGCCCAGAAAGTGGGTGCCCCCTTGGTACCGGGGACCAAGGATCCCGTAGAGTCTGCCGATGAAGTGCTCGCCTTTGCCGACGAGCACGGTTTGCCCATCGCGATCAAGGCAGCGTTCGGTGGCGGCGGTCGCGGCATCAAGGTTGTGCGCAACCGCAGCGATATTATCGAGCTCTACGAATCCGCCGTGCGTGAAGCGGTCGCAGCCTACGGCCGCGGAGAATGTTTTATTGAGCGCTTCCTAGATTCTCCGCGCCATATTGAAACTCAGTGCCTGGCCGATGCTCACGGCAATGTGCAAGTCGTTTCGACCCGTGATTGTTCTCTTCAACGCCGTAACCAAAAGCTCGTAGAGGAAGCCCCCGCCCCATACCTTACGGAAGAACAAAGCGACCGGCTCTATGAAGCATCCCGCAAGATTCTGCAGGAAGCCGGATACCAGGGTGCGGGTACCTGCGAGTTCCTGCTTGCCCCCGACGGAGCGATTTCCTTCCTAGAGGTGAACACCCGCTTGCAGGTTGAGCACCCGGTTTCTGAGGAAGTATCGGGTATTGACCTGGTGCGTGAACAGTTCCGCATTGCCCGCGGCGAGAAAATCGATCCGCAGAGCCCCCAGCTGCGGGGTCATTCCTTCGAGTTCCGCATCAACGGCGAAGATGCAGGGCGTTCCTTCATGCCAGCACCGGGTACCATCGAAAAACTTCGTGTTCCTTCCGGCCCTGGTGTGCGCTGGGATTCCGGCTTCGTAGAAGGCGATACTATCAGCGGCAACTTCGACTCAATGCTGGCCAAGCTCATCGTGACTGGTGCTACCCGCGAGCAGGCGATCGAACGCGCTCGCCGAGCCTAGAAGAGCTCACACTCGACGGCCTTCCGACGGTGGTTCCTTTCCACCGCGCAGTTCTAGACGAACCCGATTTCGCCCCCGCTGCAGGAGCAGATTTCAAGGTTCACACCCGGTGGATCGAAACCGATTACAAGAACACCATTTCGCCCTACTCCGGCGCTCCCGGCAGCGTGGATGATGACGATGCCGAACGTCAAACCGTGGTCGTTGAGGTTAATGGTAAGCGTCTTGAGGTTGTTCTGCCTGAGCTGGGCGGTACTCCTGCCAAGAGCAGTTCAAAACCCACATCGAAGACCCGTAAGTCCCGTGCTCGCGGCGGTTCAAATGCGGTCAGCGGAGACGATCTGACAAGCCCCATGCAGGGTACGATCGTGAAGGTCTCCGTTGCTGATGGAGACACGGTCGCTGAAGGCGATCTGATCCTGGTGCTAGAGGCTATGAAGATGGAACAGCCTATCAACGCGCATAAGGCCGGTAAGATTTCCGGGCTGTCCTTAAAGGCGGGCGATACCGTCACCGCAGGTGCCGTTCTAGCCACCATCAAATAGCCTTCTGACGGGACTCTATACCCTATAACCGCCGGATGCGTTCTCTCATACGCATCCGGCGGTTTGTTTCGTGTGTTCCTGACTTTTCATCCTCGAACACTGAAATACAGCTGAATGGTCCAGATAATGAATACAGGATGTTGGCACCGCATCGCGAGGCGTAGAATATAAAAGTTGAAAATCTACACTCACAGCATCGAGCGTAGTCGCTACTATCCCTTTTCAGGAGCTGTTCACGATGAGCACACACGCGCCCGACGTTTCCGCCGGGCACAGCACGCAGGTTGAGAATACGACCCCCAAGAGCAGAGTTATTATCGCCTCTCTGGTGGGCACCACCATCGAATTCTACGACTTCTATATTTACGCCACCGCAGCTGTAGCGGTTTCCCGGTTCTGTTCTTCGCATCCAAAGACCCTACCACTGAGCTGCTAGCTTCCTTCGCATCCTTCGGCGTTGCTTTTATCGCCCGCCCGCTGGGTTCTATCGTTTTCGGTCACTTCGGCGATAAGATCGGTCGTAAAGCAACACTCGTGGGCGCTCTGCTCACTATGGGGTTAGCGACCTTCCTCATTGGCTTGTTACCCACCTACCATCAGATTGGTCTGTGGGCACCGGCAATGCTAACCATTATGCGTTTCTGCCAGGGTCTAGGCCTGGGCGGCGAATGGTCGGGTGCGGCTCTGCTCGCCAGCGAATATGCCGAAGAAGGCAAGCGCGCACGTTCCGCTATGTGGCCCCAGCTGGGCGCGCCCATTGGCTTCGTTTTTGCTAACGGATTCATGCTGCTTTTGACCAGCTGGATTACCTTCAACTCCGCCACAGACGGTAAGAACCTCGATCACCCCTTCCTGATTTGGGGCTGGCGTGTTCCGTTCTTGCTCTCCATCCTCATGGTTGCCGTGGGTCTGTATGTGCGTTTCAAGCTCGAAGAAACCCCTGTCTTTGCTCAAGCCGTCGAGAACGATGAGAAGGTCAAGACCCCGTTGGTTGAGGCGTTCAAAGTTGCCTGGTGGCCCATGATTCAGGGTACCTTTATCATGGTGGCATGCTACGTGCTGTTCTACCTGATGACTGCATGGATTCTTTCCTACGGTATTGGAAAGGTTAATGCGGGTGGTTTGGGCATCCCCTACCACAAGTTCTTGGAGATTCAGCTCATCTCTATCATTGGTTTTGCGCTCTTTATTCCCGTCTCGGGATGGTTAGCCGACAAATACGGTCGCCGCAAACAACAGCTGTGGACCACTATCGCTATGGCTGTCTTCGGCGGTAGTTTCACCCTATTTATTGCACCCTCCGTCGTGGGTACCGGAGCACAGGCCAATACCACCGCAGTTACCATCTTCATGTTCATCGGAATGTGCCTGATGGGGCTTTCTTTCGGCTCCATGAGCGCCTACCTACCCGAGCTGTACCCCACTAATGTGCGGTACACCGCCAGCGGTATCGCCTACAATATGGCATCTATTTTGGGGGCCGCTTTGACCCCATTCGTGGCGGTATGGCTGAATACGAAGTTTGGTGTTGGGGCCGTCGGATACTACCTAGCAGGTGCATCCTTGCTGAGTGTTCTCTTCATCTTGCTCACGCATGAAACCCGCGACGTCGATATGAACGCGGTCAGCACTAAATAACCTGAATCCTGTATGCATTTGAGGGGCGTGACTCATATAGAGTCACGCCCCTCAAACCTATATCAAGAGCTATGCAAAAAGCTAAACACGGGTGTGAAGCTGCCGCGATGCTGTAGAAATCGCCTCAGATAGAGACGGGTATACAGCAAAGGTAGCGGCCAAATCATCCACCGTCAGCTTCTTCTCGATAGCCAGCGCAATAGGATAGATAAGTTCGGATGCACGCGGACCGACCACAACCCCGCCAATCACAGTACCGGAGTGCTTACGGGCAAAAATCTTCACAAAGCCGTCTTGGAACGCCATCATTTTGGCGCGCGGATTCGTGGTCAACGGAAGCATGACAACCTCGCCTCGGTAAACCCCAGCGGCAAGGTCTTTCTCACTAATACCCACGGTCGCAATCTCCGGGGTGGTGAAAATATTCGCTGCCACTCGGTCGGTGCGAAGCGGATGCACCGTATCGCCCAAAAGATGCGCCATCGCGATGCGCCCCTGCATAGCGGCTACGGAAGCCAACGGGTACACACCCGTGCAGTCTCCCGCAGCGTAAATATGCGGTACTGACGTGCGTGAAACAGCATCGACAACCACATATCCCGGCTCATTGGTCTCTACACCAGCGGCCTCAAGACCCAGTCCTTCAGTGTTGGGAATAGAACCAATTGCGACCAAGCAATGCGTGCCGGAAACCTTGCGTCCATCGGAGAGAGTCACCACCACGCCGTCGTCGGTGCGTTCCACGGCGCTCGCACGCGACCGCGGCATTACCCGAACACCACGGCGCTCAAAGACGTCTTCCAGCACACGCGCGGCATCTTCGTCTTCGCCTGGAAGCACACGATCTCGCGAAGAAATTAGGGTCACCTGGGAGCCAAGCCCGTTATAGGCAGATGCGAATTCGGCACCGGTAACACCCGAACCGATTACGATGAGTTCGCGGGGTACCTCACGCAGATTATAGAGCTGCGTCCAGGTGAGAATCCGTTCCCCATCAGGCTGCCCGGTCGCCATCTCACGTGGATGTGTCCCGACCGAAAGCAGAATAAAGTCTGCATGCAGGTCATATTCCAGCCCGGTATTATCGGTAACCGCGACGGTATGCGGGCCGGTAAGCTTACCGGTGCCGCTGATAATTTTGACCCCGGCGGAGGCAAGAGCCCGTTTGATATCGGCGGATTGTTGATGCGCTAGATCCAAAACACGGCTATTCACCCGGTTCATATCTACTTGCAGCTGCGGTGCGTTGCCCTTGGTATTTTCGATCCCCAATCGCCCAGCATCAGAGAAACGAGTCATCATATCTGCGGTAGCGATAAGCGTTTTCGAAGGTACTACATCGGTTAGGACTGCGGAGCCGCCTAGAGCATTACGTTCGATGATTGTCACATCGGCGTTCGATGATGCTGCCACAAGCGCGGCCTCATAGCCGCCGGGCCCAGCGCCTAGTATCACGATTCGTTGGGATGCATAGTTCACTGTTGAAGTCACACTTTCATTGTGTGCTATCACACTGAAATACTCAACCGAAACCGCCGTCGTCTCCAGGATATTAAATGCCGATTTTTGGTGCCGAGTAGGTACCGTGATGCCTGCAGGAGCGACAGAGTCGTCGAGAACGCTACGGATACATCTTGCTGCCTACGAGAGTCTTATATTTGCCGGGTAACGTCATGAACCATATTTTGAAGTTGCGCTGTGTCATAAGTGTGCATTCGTGCGGGTAAAAACACTATACTTGAGAAAGGATTTCTCGGTTTATAAATGTTTATAGGGCAATGAAACCGGGGTGAAGCACACACATCATCGACCCAATGCGGGTCGCTACAGATGAAGGAAAATTATGGCTAAAACGACGAAACCTCCCGCCTACTCCGGGCAGGGCAGGCATCTTGAGAACGCAGTGTTGTTCATCGGCTGCTTCGTATTTTTGCTTCTATCCCTCTACCTGCTAGGCACCTACCCCGAAGGGGGTCCGGTTCTGTATGCCGGTTCCCTCGTTGCGTTTGGAATTTTCTTTGGTGTTGTGTTCCATCTGCTGCCCTCGAAGACAACCCGTAAGATTACGGATCAGAACAAGGTACAGAAGTAACTGAAGTACCTCATTTTATAGTTTTTCTTATCTGCCGGACGGTGTCACAGTCTATAAGAAATGTGACACCATCCGGCAGTATGTTGTTCCCACGCTATTCCTTGCCGCCAAACCTTACCGGTCCGCTCGTACCAAATTCTCCGCTGCGAACCTTAGCTCGATGGGCGACATAAAACAGAAGGGCAGGCGTACCGCAAGCAGCTGCAATCAGCAGGTACGCTAGCACAACGAAGTACACCGTTACCCCATACGAGCCGAAAAAGACCCAGACAATCGTTCCTAAAGCGACAAAACCTAGAGCAGCCCATCCCACGATACTCAGCAGAAGTCGCATCCAGCCTTTCGGGGTGCGCGGGGTAGGTGCCAATGACATCATGACTCCTCCAATGCTTTCGGGTCTGCCGAGTAGATAGAGTTAATGAACTTAGAGCACCATTCCAACATAGGACCGTCAATAAGGTCCACGCCACCGACCGGCAGAGTCTTAGGACGCGGAACCAGAGTCAGCCACGTGTCCAGACCCTTCGGCTGCGTGTGGGTTGAGCCGGGATACACACGTTTGAGGCGCATCTGCCGTGATTCCGGCAGCGGTTCACCGCTGACCACACGCAGTTTCGGTCCCAGCGCAGTAATCTCGTGGATGCCTGCTTCCCGTGCTTCGCGGCGCAGCACCGCCACCTGAAGCAGATTCTCTACGGGTTCGGGCAAGGCACCGTAACGGTCATGAAGCTCTTCGCGTGCCTCCGCGATCTTCTGATCGGTGTCTGCGGAGGCTATCTGGCGGTATGCCTGCAGGCGTAGACGTTCCGCATCAATATAATCATGCGGAATATGGGCGTTGACGGGAAGATCAACCTTAACCTCGACCTCGGTGTTCTCCTGTTCGCCACGGAAGTTTGCCACGGCTTCTCCTACGAGACGCAGATACAGATCAAAGCCGACACCTGCGATATGCCCGGATTGTTCGCCGCCGAGCAGGTTTCCGGCGCCGCGAATTTCAAGGTCTTTCATCGCCAGCTGCAGTCCGGCACCCAGCTCGTTATGGGTTGCTACTGCTTTGAGGCGTTCATGCGCAACTTCACCCAGGCTCTTATCCGTCGGGTACAGGAAGTAGGCATAAGCCCGTTCACGCCCGCGACCCACACGCCCGCGCAGCTGGTGCAGCTGACTCAGTCCATAATTCTGGGCGTTATCAACAATCAGGGTATTGGCATTTGAAATATCCAATCCAGTTTCCACGATAGTTGTACATACTAGAACATCGAAGCGTCGCTCCCAGAAGTCCACGATAATCTGCTCAAGCCGAGATTCACTCATGCGCCCGTGCGCCGTGGCGATGCATGCCTCCGGCACGAGCTTACCGATTTCGGCGGCAACAGTATCAATATTCGCCACCCTGTTATGGACGAAGAATACCTGCCCTTCCCGCATAAGTTCGCGTCGAATAGCGGCAGTAATCTGGGCATCAGTACGCGGCCCCACAAAAGTGAGCACGGGATGCCGCTCTTCCGGTGCGGTCGCCAACGTTGAGGTTTCCCGAATACCGGTGAGCGACATTTCGAGCGTGCGCGGAATTGGGGTGGCGCTCATGGCAAGCACATCCACATTAGTGCGCATCTGCTTGAGCTTTTCCTTATGCTCCACGCCAAAGCGCTGTTCCTCATCAATAACGACGAGTCCAAGATCCTTGAACTTCACGTTTTCCGAGAGGATGCGGTGGGTACCAATCACCACATCTATACTCCCGGAGGCAATATCCTCCACGATAGCGCGGGTTTCTTTAGCTTTTTGGAAGCGCGATAGCACCTTAATTTTGATGGGGAATCCCGAGAAACGCTCGGTAAAAGTCTCAAAATGCTGCTGCGCCAGCAGGGTTGTGGGTACGAGTACGGCAACCTGTTTACCATCCTGCACGGCTTTGAAGGCCGCCCGAATAGCGACCTCCGTTTTACCAAAGCCGACGTCCCCGGAGATCAGGCGATCCATGGGGATTTCCTTCTCCATATCCGCCTTAACCTCGTGAATAGCGGTAAGCTGGTCGGGAGTCTCATTATAAGGAAAAGATTCCTCAAGTTCCCGTTGCCAGGGAGTATCTTCTGAGAATGCATGACCGCGCGAAGCTTGCCGCGCCGAGTAGAGTTTCACCAAGTCAGCGGCGATTTCTTTAACTGCTTTACGTGCGCGGTTCTTTGTCTTAGCCCAGTCGCTCCCGCCCATTTTAGAGAGGGTCGGGGTTTCGCTTCCCACATAGTGCGAAATGAGATCCAGCTGATCGGAGGGTACAAAGAGGCGGTCAGGGGCTCCCCCCGCGTTTTGAAGGCGCATACTCGATCACCAGGTATTCTTTCAAAGGGGTTTCCCCATGTTTTGAGGACACTCCAGCGACTGGGCGCGAAACCATTTCAATGAATTTACCGATACCGTGGCGTTCGTGCACCACATAATCGCCAGGGGTTAGCGCCAGAGGATCGACGGCGTTGCGTCGTTTACGGGGTTTGAGTTTTTTGCCGCTCGCGCCACGTGGCGCATAGGTGCCGCGCCTGCCCAAAATTTCACCTTCAGTCAAAACAGCAAGGCGCGCCTCAGGAATTAAAAATCCGGCAGAGGCTGGGGTCTCACAAACTTCGACGACTCCGGGCTGTAGAGCGCCTTCCGTTCCCCGGTCGAGGGTTTCCCGGCGTATGGCCGGAATTGGGTCTTCTCCTGAGATACTCTCACGGAAAAGTTCGATGAGGCGGTCGGTGGATCCTCGCCCATTGGTAAGCGCCAGTACCGTCCAGCCGTCACGAACCAGCGAACCAACCTCGTGAAGCATTTGTTCTACCGAGCCGGTGAAGGACGCTGGAGCCTGTGCCGCGACCGTCATAGTTGGGATGTCGTCGCCGAGAGCATTGTTGAGAAGGTTTACACTATCGACAAGCTCGGTGATTTCCCACCAGGATAGGTTACGGTCCAAAGATTCCTGCTGGGTCGCGGCAATCGTGCGGAACCCGCTGTCGCTGACCCGAAGCTGTCCCAAGTCTATGGGCGCACGCGAACCCGCATCGGCGGAAGCATCCCAAGCGGCCGCTAAAACTCCTCATTGGTTGCCACAAGGTCTTCGGCACGGGCACGCACCCGCTCAGGTTCCAGAGAAATAATGAGTGATTCTTCGGGGAGCAGAGACACAAGAGTCTGCATTTTATCGACAAGAAGCGGGGTTAGAGATTCCATGCCTTCGACATAGATACCTCCCGCAATTTTCTCAAGCATGCTCGATGCCGCCGGATAGTCCGTTTTGAGTCGGGCAGCACGTCCCATAACTTCCGGGGTAATGAGAAGCTCACGGCATGGGAGTAAAGTAACGTGCATTGGGTGGTCTGCTTCCTGCCCTAGAGTGCGCTGGTCTGCCGTTGAGAAGTAACGTATTTCGTCAAGTTCGTCGCCGAAGAATTCCAAGCGAACCGGATGCTGTGCGGTAGGTGCAAAGACGTCGATAATACCGCCTCGAACCGCATATTCACCACGCTTTGCTACGAGATCTACACGCGAGTATGCGGCATCTGTTAGACCTTTAATAACATCTTTGAAAGAGTATTCTTCACCGCGTACCAGGCTTACCGGTTCCAGGTTCTCAATACCAGCCACGAGGGGCTGAATGACCGCGCGTACCGGGGCTATAACAACCTGTGGAGTCGGCGTTTCAAGATGAGTTATAGAGCGCAGAACATTCAAACGTTTTCCCACGGTATCACTACGTGGCGAAAGCCGTTCATGCGGCAGAGTTTCCCACGCGGGAAAGCTCTCGATATGGTGATCAGGCAAATATGAGTGCAGGGCATGCGCGGTATCCTCAGCCTGTCGCTCGGTTGGTGTAATAATGAGCGTCAGCGGAGTTTTTCCGGTTCTGGACTGGCGCCGTACTGCAACGGCAAGATCAGCTATAAGGGGTGCCTGTACACCGGCAACGGCGCCAATCAGGGTTTGGACAGGACGTTCCGCAGCGGGAACATCGCAGGCTTCAAGAATATGACGGTAGGAGGGCTGTTCTGCCAGAAGACGGCTCAGTCCAGTTAGTTTCACGGATACTCCTTCTACCGGATGCGGTGGCTATCAAGGCGGCGCCTCCCAATAACGCGTGCGCTCTATATTGCCACGTTGATGCGTTTGGGTACCCGTCTATCTTATACCGTAGGGGTATCTCGCTCAGGCTTTTTGTCTATCTCCTCGACTATAGCCAGTGGGGCGGGCTTTCACGATAAAATCTATTGTTCGTCGGTTCCTATCTGCTCATATTTTTGAGGATGGCATGCGAAATGCATATTTTTAACTGTTCATGAGAGTGTCCTTAAGGTATACCCCCTTGTAAATCCTGGTTTTAAGGCTGTGGCTAGGAAATTTATAGTAAGGCTCGCCCACCTCCCTTCTCCCTTGTTATCACAGGGAACCTGTTTTCTGGGGGTATATACTATTATTTTTTATTTGATAGGTAAGTATGTGCCAAGTCTCAGAACGTATATTGAGTGCATATTTATAAATTTAAGAGCTTTAAGTATCTTTCAAGTAGACTCAGTTACCAAAACCCAACCCCCTCAGAAGTTTTATAGGTATTTTATGAGTAAATTTCTATACACGAGAACAACTATCAGCTTTGTATCGAAACAACCATTTACACCTTTCTTTTGATAAGGGTTCATAAAATATTTATTAGGTTTTCTTATAGTATTTGTCCACCCCTCGGACTATCCGCGAGTATTGTGACCTCACCGCGGTCACAACTCTCGTTCGCTGTGCTAGCCTATAGGTATCCACGGAAAGTTCTGTGCCTTCATGGCGCGGTGTAGCCCCATGGAAAATAATAAAAACCAACGGGTACTCCCGTCGGCAATAGCAATTCACTCACTTACAATTACACAAAGGGTGGGTTGTCGTTATTGTTGGCAGAAGTGCCTTCACTTTACCGATAACCAACCACCTTACAACTGAACGAGAAAGATCGTGCTTCGTACGTTTTCTTCACTTCCGAAACAGCGACGGGCAGCAACGGGCTTACTTCTGAGTTTGTCTCTGATAGTCCCCCTTGCGGCATGCTCTCAGTCATCAGATCAACAGACTGCGAGCCCTGACAGCTCAGCTTCAGCAAGCTCGTCATCTTCTGCTTCCAGCGCATCTAGCGCTTCTTCCGCCCCTTCTTCTGAGACTGCTACTTCTTCCTCTGAATCTGCACAGGCTGAAGTTCCTGCGCAGGACGAAAATTATCCCCAGGCAGAGCAACTCAAAGACGCTAAAACTGTCTCGACTGACGCTGCCGAGGTTAAAGAAGTCAACGGTCTCGTAAACTCCTATGAGCAGACCATGTCTTCTGTTCCAAGCGCGCCTGAAGGTTCAGCAGATACTGCTTCATCAGATTCCGGTCAACCCCGGCAGTTTCTTGATGAGGCAACCATGGACTCCATCAACAAGGTAGCTGTAGACAACGCCGCTGAAGAATACGCGGCATCCGCTGCCGAGTACGCCCAAAACGGTTGGCATTACGAGGGCACCAGCACGGTCGTCGGCAGCCCCAAAGTTGCCGAAGGAACCTACCAGGGCAAGCGTGCACGATTCGTCGAGGTGTGCCTGGATTCCTCCCAAGTCAAGACCAAAGACAGCTCGGGTCGGGAACTCCAGAGCGGAGGCAAACGAGCTCTCAATATATATACGCTGGTCGAATCTGACGGCACGTGGAAAATAGCCCAACACGATTTCCCTAACAATCCCGATTGCTAAGCACATGGTACGTCGTACCTACAGGCATCGTAAGGCCGTTTTATCCTTTGGTGTCTGCCCGTGTTTATTCCACTCCTTCAATACGTATTCAGCATTCAACGGAGGTGCAATAAAACCATGAAATTTGCTAGAAAAGCGACTACGGCGGTAGGGCTTGCCCTGACGCTTGGACTTTCCGGGCTAGCCCCGGTAGGTCCCGTAGCCTACGCTGCTGAGGATGCGGTCGTTCACGACGGCTCCTCCAGCGACAAGGCAGCCGCTTCCTGCTATGAAGCTAAACAAGTCAACAAGGATGCAAAATCCGGTAAGTACTGGCTGTACACCCCTTCGATGTCGGCTCCACAGCAGTTCTACTGCGACCAGGAGACTAACGGCGGCGGTTGGGTTCTGATTGGTCGCGGCCGTGACGGTTGGACCGAGAACTACCACGGTCGAGGTGCTGCATCTAAGCTGTACACCAGCCCTGAGGGTGACGACGCAATGACTCCGGTACAGCTGCCCTCCACCACTGTTGATGAGCTGCTGAACGGTCAGAAGCCGCAGGATCTTGAAGATGGCGTACGCTTCCGCCGCGCTCTGAATACTGACGGCACGGAATGGCAGAACATCACGGCGCACCGTGATCAGACCGAGCGTTGGACCTGGGCTCTGCGAAGCAACAATATCTGGTCCAATATTGACGTCAGCGCGGATAACCCCCAGTACATGCAGAGGGATCGTACCCACTTCGACAAGACCGAGGGTCATATCCAGCAAAATGGTACCTACTCGGTGCTGAACTTTGATGAGCAGCGTGAGCAGGGATGGAAGCTCGGCTTTAGCTACAGCCGTGATGTTCGTGCTAACGGAAATCGCAATGAGAGCGCAAGCAACTCATATCTGTACCGCCCGAGCGGTTCCAACGCTACTCCCTTCGCTTTCACTCAGGTCTACCTGCGCCCGAAGCTAACCCAGCAGAACATGGGGGCACAGGCTATTGGCGATAACGGTACCGCGGCAAGTAACCGCCGCGCACTGCCCAAGAGCGGTTCTATGCCATGGAAGTGGCGCACAAGCGATAAGTCTGGAACCGGTAACGTCAACGAAATGAACACCTACGTTCAGGCTATTACTCAGGTAGGTGACACTGTCTTCACCGGCGGTGACTTTGCATACCTGGAGTCTGCAGCCGGTGCTCATGTGGATCAGTCTTATCTTGCTGGTTTCAACGTCAATACTGGTGAACTGGTGCAGACCTTCAAGCCGAAGTTCAATGGTCAAATTAAGTCTCTTGAGGCTCTGCCGAACAACAAGTTGGCCGTTGGTGGTGAATTCACCGAGGTTAACGGCGAAAAGGTGCCCGGTTTTGCGGTGCTTGACCCCGCAACCGGACAGCTTGACCGCGAACTGAACCTGCAGGTTGAAAACAATGTTTCCGGTTCAGCTCTTTCTGTGAAGACTCTGCAAGCTCAGGGGGATTACCTGTACTTGGGCGGTACGTTTACCCATCTCAAGAGCTCAGGAACCCCCAATAAGGTTTACTCCCGTAACGCTGCTCGCGTGAAGATCTCCACCAACCAGGTTGATCGCACGTGGACCCCGCGTTTCAACGGAACAGTAAATGGTATGAGTGCATCGGCAGATAACTCCGAGGTATTTGCCGCCGGTTACTTCACCGAGATGAATGACCAACGCGCATTCCGTGTGGCACGTATCCTCGATTCCGCCAAGAAGGTCGGCACATGGGAGGTCACTCCCTCATACCTTCCGGATCCACAAACCCGCGAGAAAAGGGTGTGGGGCTTCCACTTTGACGTTCAGGATGCTGGCAGCTCCGTATGGCTTGGCGGTACTGAGCACATGATTTCTCAGTACACTAAGAACGAACCAATGACCCGTTTGAGCTCGAGTATTACCCGCAACGGCGGTGATTTCCAGGATCTGCATCTCAACGGTAATAACATCTACGGCGCCTGCCACTGTGGTGACTTCCTGTACCAGGGCAGCGGCACCCACGACTACGCATGGCGTGGTTCTACCGTGACCGACAGCATCCGTTTGGTTGCTGCGTTCGATAAGGACAGCGGTAAAACTCTCCCCGAGTTCGCTCCTACCCTTAAGGGTAAGAGTGGTCACGGCATCTGGGAATCCTTCGTGGACTCCAATGGTGTACTGTGGGTTGGCGGCGATTTGAACCGCTCCCTAGGTGAAAATGGTGTGCAGCAGGAATCTGTTGGCTTCGTACGCTACGCACCACGCGATGTTACTCCCCCGCCTGCTCCGAGTAACCTGACCGTTGCTCAATCCGGTGATAACGATCAGCTGAACTGGAGCGCATCTGGCGAGGCGGGTGCACGTTACCATGTGCTCCGTAACGATCGCGTGATTGCTACTGTGAACGGCACCAGCTACAGGGTAAAGCACACCGACAACGCTCGTTACTTCGTGCGTGCGGCTGATGCAAACGGTAACTACTCTGCTTCTACTTCGGTTGCTGTATCTGGTAAGAAGGCTGAGCAGCCTAAGCAGGAGAACCCCAAGCAGGAGAATCCGCAGCCTAAGCAGGAGAACCCTAAGCAGGACGATCCTAAGCAAGAGGACCCCAAGCAGGAACAGCCCAAGCAGGACAACCCGCAGCAGGAAGATCCTAAACAGGAACAGCCCAAGCAAGAGCAGCCTAAACAGGAAGATCCTAAGCAGGAGGCTCCCAAACAGGATAATCCTAAGCAGGAGCAGCCCAAGCAAGAGCAGCCTAAACAGGAAGATCCCAAGCAGGATGACAATAAGAATATTGTCAATCCTCAGCCGGAGAACCCCATCCAGGACGCTCCCAAGCAGGAGCAGCCTAAACAGGATGAACAGCCTCAGCCGGAAAACCCTGCGACAGACGACCAGGTTCAGCCCGCTGATCCCAACGATGATCTGAAGCCGAACGAGCCTAAGCAGCAGGAGAACCCGAAGCAGGAGCAGCCCAAGCAGGAAGATCCTAAACAGGACAACCCCAAGCAAGAGCAGCCCAAACAAGAGGATCCGAAGCAGGAGCAGAAGCCCCAGGGCGATCAGTTCTCGTCGATAGCGGTTCTTCATGGGTCTACCGCGTAGGCAGCGACCGCGCCGAAAGCGAATGGAAAACTCGTTCATGGCTCGGCGGCGCATGGTCTCGCGGCAAGGCTCCCCTGGGTGCTGGCTCGGTGAACGTTGAGACCGAGGTGAATACCTTCTTTGGTACTCCGATGAGCATCTACGCCCGTAAGGACGTTACCCTCACGAAGGAACAGGCTCAGCAGTATCTGAAGCTCACCACCTACGCAGATGACGGTACTGTGGTTTATGTCAACGGCAAGGAAGTTGCTCGTAAGAACATGCCGCAGGGTCGTATCTCGGCTAATACCCCCGCAACCCAGCGTCCGGAAAGCCAGAACGCTCAGCTGTTCTCAGTTGACGTTCCTGCTGAGTACCTGCGCGAAGGTCGCAACGCAATCGCCGTTGAGGTTCACGCTAACTCGCACTGGAGCAACAACATCAGCTTCGATATGCAGGTTATTTCCACCGCGCAGCACCAGAATCCCCTTCCTGAAGTACAGAATCAGGAGGATAACGGTCAGCAGCACCGCCCTCAGGTCTGGTACTGGTACTACCCGGAGTACTACGGCAACTATGGTAACGGTGACTACTACGGTCGTCGTAACCAACGCGTAGCCTATAACTACGATCACCGTGGTTTTGGTTACATGGGTGGCTTCGGTTATGCCCACGGATTCTTCGGTCGTGCATTCTACGACTACGGATTCGGTTGGTAATCACCTAGCCCCTTTGTAGGGACTGCATAAACGCTCCTGTAGCTGGATTTAGTATTCGGCTACGGGGGCGTTTTTCAGCGCGATACCGTCTTCAATGTTTGACTAAGAGTCAGCAAAATAAGGCGCGCCTGGCAAAGTCCTACTTTTTAGAGCATTTTATTTCTATAATCTTTATGACTTACTTTTTGCTCGGACACTCGGTTTTAGATCGCATGTCTTCCGGCGGGCTTAGGTAACAGCAAACGTCGTCATCACCCGCGGCACCACCTCAAACTTTGATCACCGATTAGGATTCTTCACATGGGTCACATCACTACGCCAAGCACAGCAAAACGCCCCGGCTTTTCGGATACTCTGAGAGCGCTTGAGCAGGCGCAAAAACCAGGTATTGGAGTTCCCGCATACACCCGATGGGTAAACCGCAGGATTGCACGCTATTTCGCTGCTGCCGCTGTCTCTCTTGGTATTACGCCCAACGGCGTTACGGCGGTCAGCGCAGCTATCTCAGCGGCAGGTGTTATCGTTCTTCTAACCGCTCCCCCAACAATCCTGACAGGCGTTATCGTTGCGCTTCTGTTTGCCCTCGGTTACGGGCTTGATTCGGCGGACGGGCAGGTAGCCCGCGTGACCGGCGCATCCTCACCAGCAGGAGAATGGCTTGACCATGTAGTAGATTCCATGCGAGTACCCACCGTACACCTAGCGACGCTGGTAGGTTTTATCCGTTTTCCCGAGTACTTCTCTGCATCACATACCGCCGATGGTTTTCCCGGTGGCTGGGTTCTTTGGGCACTGCCCATGACATTCACAGTGCTCACCGCCGGACATTTTATGAGTCAGATTCTCGCTGAGCAGCTTCGCAAAAACCGTAAAACTGCGGCACCTTCGACCGGGGGTAACCTCCGTTCCTTCATCAATCTGCATATGGACGCCGGTACGCTCTGCTGGATCTACATTTTTTGGGGTTTTGGCGTGCTCTTCGTCTTCGTCTATGCGCTTCTTTTCTTGGCAAATGCGGCGACCGTTTTGCTGTCTATGCGCCGTAAATACGTCACGCTTGCAACCCCCGCATCGTCCCCCTCGCAGGAGGCATAACCGTGAAGTTTGAATCTTCAGCTCCCGCCGTAAGCGCCGTGATCGCAACTAACGGTAAACGTCCCGAAACTCTGCGCACTGCGGTACGCTCTATTCTCGATCAAGATTATGCGGGGTTTATCGAGGTTGTCGTGGTGTATGACCGGGTAGAGCCCGATCTGCTGGAAGACGTGCAGGTTCCGGAAAATCGGAAGCTCATTACGATAGCAAACACACGCACGGGCGGGCTTGCGGGTGGTCGTAACAGCGGGATTCTTGCCGCCACTGGAGAAATTATTGGTTTCTGTGACGACGACGATTATTGGATGCCCACCAAGCTGACCGAACAACTCGCACTGTGGAATGCTCACCCGGAGGCGGTCGCAGTTTCTTCGGGTATCACCGTTCGCTCGGGTGGGCGTGACATTGAGCGGCTGGCGCTAAACGTGCATCCTTCGATGACTTTCTGCTCTCACGCATTACGGAAATTCATCCTTCCGCTATGCTCTATGCGAGGCAAGACCTTGTGACCGACCATCTCGGTTTAGTCGATGAGGAGCTGCCAGCTTCCTACGGCGAAGACTACGATTTACTCTTACGAGCAACCCGCTACGGCGACGTTTTTTCAGTGCAGAAACCGCTTATTCTGGTGCTGTGGGATCGTCCCTCATTTTTTGCCGGTAAGTGGCAGGCTATGGCGGACGGGCTTACCTATATACTGCAAAAATTCCCCGAATTTGAGCGTAGCCCGCGTGGACTGGCACGTATTGCCGGGCAGATAGCTTTTGTGCATGCGGCGCTCGGTCACCGTGATCTTGCTCGTTCCTACGCCCGCTCGGCCCTTAAACGCGATAAAAAGCAATTACGTGCCTGGGCGGCATACGTGGTAGCACTGGGGATTGTGAAACCTCAGCTGCTTCTTGATCTCGTTCAGAAGACAGGAAGAGGTCTGTAATGTCTACTGCTCTAGCTCTTCCAACCCTCGGTGCTTCAAGGAAGCTCGCGTCTACACCCGCGGCGGGCGGTGCATCCGCACAGGCACCCCGTAAACGTCTTCCTGCGTGGCCTCTTCTCACCCTGTTCTATTGGTTCCCGGCATTCTGGGCGTTGGGGCTGCTTCAGATCGTGCCGCTGGTGCTTTCGGTTACGATGGTCATTTACTTGACTATCCGCGGCGGCGTGCGAGTGCCCCGCTCGCTCTGGATATGGGCTGCGTTCATCTTCTGGGTGATTGTCTGTACCGTCTCGTTAGAAGATGTGACAGACTATATCGCCTGGACACTGCGCTTCGTCAATATTCTCAACGCGGGCGTGTATGCGCTCTACTATTTCAACGCTAAAGAAAGCATCTCGATCAATCAGCTCTTGGGCAGCTTAACTGCCCTGTGGGTTACGGTTGTCGTACTCGGATGGGGCGGCGTGCTCTTCCCCGAAGTGCGCGTTCAAACACCAATGAGCTACGTCGTGCCACAGAGTTTCATGTCGAACTCTTTGGTGAAAGACTATATGCTCCCACCCTTCGCGGAGGTTCAAAACCCTTGGGGGGCGCCTGAACCCTACGTGCGCCCCGCCGCTCCTTTCCCCTACGCCAATAGCTGGGGTCTTGCCTTTACCGTGCTCACCCCCGTCATGTTCGCGTTCTTTGCGCGCACACGCTCGTGGCTTCTGCGCATCTTTTTGGCGATCGTCCTCGGAGCATCGGTCGTGCCGCTCGTTGCGACCAGTAACCGCGGTATGTTCATTGGTCTGGGTTTTGCGACTGCATACGTCATTATTCGCCTGATTATTGGTCGCTACTGGGCCTTGGTAACAGCGGCCGGGGTGATGGTTGTCGGGGTGGTGACCGCGTTAATTGCCTCCGGTACAGTGGCGGCTATTTTGGGTCGTCAGCAATATTCTGACTCGACCGGCGGTCGCGCGGCGCTGTACCGCTCAACCTGGGCAGCGTCCTTAGAGTCTCCCATTGTGGGGTATGGAACTCCCCGTATGGAATTGAGCGTGGGTGTTTCGATGGGTACTCAGGGGTATCTATGGACTCTAATGTTCTGTTTCGGATTTGTGGGTCTTGCTATATATGCCCTCTTTATTCTCAGTATTTTGGGTGAAGGGTTGAAGGTGCGCACCCCCGCCGGATTCTGGCTGCATTCCATTCCGGTCTGCAGCTGTGTTGTCATTATTTTCTATAGCTTCGATGTGGCACAGCTGAGCGTTCTTCTGCTCAGCGCCATGGCCTGCATTCGTGCACGATATTACAGAGAGGAGCTTTAATGGCACGTCATGCTTCTTTAGCACGCAGCGGATCGCTGGCTTCTCTCTGTGTGATGTACGGTGCCGGTATTGCTTTCGTTACAACCCTCGTGGTCTCAAACGGAATCGGCGCAGCCGGTGCCGGTGAATTCTTCCGTCTAATGGCACTCTTTGCGATCGGAACCTCGCTCTCGGTCTTCGGCGCGGATACCGGGCTTGTACGCACGATGTCCGCACAGCGTGCTCTGGGACGATACTCTGCGCTCCCCCCAGCTTATCCGCTTCGCTCTTTTCCCCTCGGTACTTCTTGCCGTTGTCGTAGCCCTCGCAGCGCTGGTGTACAGCTTGATCATGCCGGGAAGCGACGAATACGCCACCGCTCTACGGGTGAGCGCTCCGTTCCTGATAATTGCCGCCGCCATGACGGTGGGGTTCGGAGCATTACGCGGTCTAAACCAGGTAGTGACATTCACCCTCCTGCAGAACGTGGTGCTCCCGACTCTTCGTCTAGCGGGTGTAGCTCTTGCGGTGATTCTTGCGGGTTCTCTGATGGGCTTAGTGTGGGCATGGACTATTCCGGTGATTATCACCACGGCGGTCACTGCATACCTGCTCAACCGCCCTCTTCCCGAAGAAATGAGCCAGGATACGCCGCCCACCACGAACGAGCATCAGGATGCCCCGGAAGAAACGCTGCGTTCCTTTTGGATGTTCTCATCTGCCCGCGGTGTTGCCGCCATTGTCGAGACCGCGCTCGAATGGATTGATGTGCTGGTTATCGCAGCATTCCTCGGACCGGCCGCGGGCGGTGTCTACGGCGCGGTAAACCGGTGTGTGCGTGTTGGCACTATGGTCGAACACACCGGGCGCATCGTGACTGGACCATCGATCAGCGCGGCTCTGGCAACCCAAAACTTGGTTCGTGCCCGTGAAATCTTCCTTGCGACCACCCGCGTGCTCACCGCCCTAGCTTGGCCTTTCTACCTTTCACTTGCTTTCTTCGGCCCGGTTTTGCTGCGTTTCTTTGGTAAAGGTTTCGAGTCTGGCGCCGGTATTCTCTGGGTTATCTGCCCGGCGGCGATGCTCGCGATGAGTGCGGGCGGCGTGCAGTCAGTTCTGCTTATGAGCGGTAAAAGCCGTTGGCAGCTTCTCAATAAGCTCTCCGCTCTGGTTCTGGCGATTATCTTGAACCTTACCTTGGTTCCGTTATGGGGGCTCTATGGTGCCGTCACCGCTTGGGCGGCGGCGCTGCTGATTGATACGTTCTTGGCAAGCTACCAGGTTTTCAAGCTGGTGGGTATTCGCGCTACTGTCAAGGAAATGGCTCCGGCGCTCATCCTGGCGGTGCGGTACCGACCGTATGCGCCCTTATTCCGCTTGCGGTTCTGGGGCAAAGTCTAGTAGCTCTGGTGCTGTACTTGGTTCTCCTGGTTCCAAGCTACGGCTACCTGCTGAAGCGCTTCCGCAAGCCGTTGGGCGTTGAACGTTTCCTCTCGGCACGCAAGAAGCCCGCAACCGCGGAAGAAGTTGTTGCAGCCCAGACCCCGGAAAACGCGCCTACCACGGTGATGGCGATCGTTCGCTCCCCCAGCAAGTTTTCGGCGGTGCGTGCCGCTATTGCTCAGGGGCGACGTGAAGCGTTCCCGCAGTATACCGATTCCGGTGCCGATGCACAGCGCTTGAATGATGCGCTTGCCCACGGGGCAACGATGGTTCAGCTCGTCGGGGTTTCTCCGCAGCATCCTCAGCGCTCCTCCAGCATTGCTTCCGCCGTTACTGCGGCGCTTTCAAAAACACCACCAGCACAGTCTTCGGATGCGCAATCTCAGCAACATACCGCAGCTGAGACACATCTGTCAGCTACGCCTCCCGCCGAGGGAACGGCGGTTCACCACGAACAACTTCACGAGAAGGGACAAACTCCGCACATGGGGAGAGAACAAGAGTCTGCGCCGCAGGCCAACGCATCGTCGCAGGATCACAGCAACCCCCAGACGGGGAAAACACCGCATATCGAAAAATCGCCAACCGTACCAATATTCCTGGGTGCGGCGGCTGGTGATGAGCCGGGTTCACCCGATTCTGCGGTTGGTACCCTCAGAAATGCTCTGCCGCAGGATTCTGCACAGCCTGAAGCCGATAAATCTCCCGAGCCAGCTCAGCCCGTGCAAGCCGTGAAGAAGCCGAGGCTTCCTGCGATTGCACAGGCTACCGCGAATGGTGCCCCGGATACGCCCACGGGCATGATACCCGCGCAGCCCGCCGCTAAGACTCAGGCGACACCAGCGGAAAGTACAGACGCCGAAGCCCCGGCGAAGTCTTCTGAAGATACGACAGACTCTCACAACACAACACCGATCACAAACCACGAACGACCCAGGATTATCGTTCAGAAAGAGAACACCATGGAAAATTCGAGCACTTCCGAGAAACAGCCTTCGGCATCTTTGCTTGAGCAGGTTCAGCGCGTATGGCGCCATAAGCTCATTGTTCTTATTCCGATCGTGGTGATGGCGATTCTTGCGGGAACTTACGGTGTGATTTCGCCTGCATCATACGCCGCGAAATCAACTGTGGTGGTTTATCCGCTCGTGAATGACCCTTCAGGAACGGGCAGCGCGAACTCCGTGAAGGTCGATATTAACACCGAGTCCCGTGCGGCGAGTTCCCGTCAGGTTGCCGAACGTGCCATCACCAAGGCTCAGGCTAACCAAGAGGGTCCTAATTACCAGGAGATGAACGTTGATAAGCTCGTGGCTGCCACGAAGGTAACGGGTACTTCGCAGTCGGCCGTTTTGGATATTGAGGTGACTCTGCCTAACGCTAAGCAAGCGGCTGACTACGCGAACGCCGTGGCTGCAGCCTACCTGGAGGTACGCAGTGAAGGCCTCAAGGCGACTGTGGATGACCGGCTCAAGAAGCTCGATGAGAAGATTGACGAAGCAAAAAATAGCACTACCATCCCTGCCTCCGAACTTACGCAGCTTCGTGAGCGCCGTTCTCAGCTTGAGCTGATTTCTCAGGAGGGCGGTCGTGTTGTATCCTCGGCTCAGGTTCCAAAGAGCCAGAAGGGTCTCTCCCCCATGGTTCTGACGGTTGTGGGCGGTGCCTTCGGTCTGCTGGTGGGTATTGCTGCGGCATACATTTATGACCGTTCGATGCGTACCTTAGGTTACGCTGGTCGTCTCAAGGAAATGGGTATCGATTCGCATGAGCTCAAGCCGAACGACACCGAAGGAGCGCTTTTGCTGCTGCACCGTGTAGGCGCTACGGATGGTGACCTCAAGAAAGCCGGTTATGCCGGTATTACCCTCAGTTCTGCATCCGGCAAACTCGCTTACCGTATGTACCAGGCTCTCTACACCGCGCTGCCAAGCGATCAGGTGCGTTTTATCGACTACAAGTCGCTCAAAGACAGTCACTCGCTGCAGAACCCCGAGAAGTATGTTGCGGGTAATTCCATTCCCGTTGTGGTTGATTTGGGGAATTCCGCTACGCTTCCGCAGGTTGTGCGATTCAGCGATGCCACTCGTCTGTGCCTGATTCCGGTGAACAAAGATACTAACCGGGCAAAGCTGCGCGAGCTCTTCTCGTACCTGCAGACTCTTGAAAATACCGTGAGCATCGCAGTATTTATGGAACCGCAGAAGGAGGGGTAAGCGATGACTAATTCACCGGATAAGTCCGCGAAGTTACTTCTCGTCTCTAGCAGCGGCGGGCATTTGAAGCATCTGACCGAGACCGCTTCTGCATGGGAAAACTACGAGCGAGTGTGGGTGAGTTTCAGACAGCCCGATGTTCAGGCTGCGCTTGAGAACGAGCGTGTACATTGGGCCTACTACCCTACGACCCGCAATATTAAAAACGCTATTCGGAATTTCTTCTTGGCCCTGAAGGTTATTCCCCAGGAGAAACCGCAGGCCGTAGTTTCTGCGGGGGCTGGGGTTGCGGTTCCGTTCTTCGTAGCGGCGAAGTTATTTCGGGTCAAGACCATGTACATTGAGTGTTATGACCGCCCAACGCTGCCGACGATGACGGGAAAAATGCTCTATATTCTGGCCGATAGCTTTAACGTTCAGAATGAGGAACAGCAGAAGAATTTTCCAGATTCGACGATTCTGCATCCGATTTTCTAGGGCGCAGCACCGCATTATATGCGCGGGCGTGGGATTAATAATTTTCACCGCTTTCATGACCGTGAAGTTTTACTTTAATCCTGCGTCTGCGCGTATATACTTAATACATAACAAACTGATAACAACATCTGCGGGCGAGCATTACCTTCGACTAACCACCGGAGTCAATCGCAGAAACTCTTCCGATTTACCAACCACTCGGGGTTAGCTGGCCTACTTCCACTCTTTAGGCTGACCGATTCCGCACTCACCGATTAGAGTTAGGATCAGACATATATGTCTATTCAGAACGTGCCCCATACTGCAGGGCATAGCATTATTCTCGATCCGGCGAGCTTCACTCTCGCCCAGGCTCCCTCACGTCTTCCGGCGGATATTTATGATCTTGTGGTTTCTCTCGGAACCGACTATCACACCTTTGATCGGCTGCTACGGTGGGTCAAGGCTTATTTGGCGGAGAACCCTCAGATACGGTGCCTCATTCAGCACGGCCATACCTCCCCCATTGAAGGGGCAGACAACGTTAAACTTCTGCCCGCAGGCACCCTCAAACGCCTATATGCCAAGGCGCAGGTTGTACTGGTTCAGGGTGGCCCGGGGTCTATTCAGGATGCGCGTGCCACCGGCGCTATCCCCCTCGTTGTACCGCGCCGCGTTGAGTTTGATGAAGTTGTCGATAACCACCAGGTCCCTTTCGTTACCATGATGGAGAAGCAAGGCGGCGCCGTTATCGTTGAGAGCCGCGCAGACCTGTTCGACAAGCTTACTCTAGCCTTTGAAAATCCCTCACTTTTTCATGCGGCAAAGCCCTATGTGGCGAACCCAAGTATCGCAGCGGAACAGCTGGCGCAGGGGCTCGATAACCTGCTTTCGGGGAAGACTCGCCGTGTTGAGGGATACATAGCCCGTTTCAAGCAGGCAGCACGTGCCCACGCTGCGGGTAAGCAAGAAATGGCTCGAATTAACGCTATTACACCCAGCGAGTAGAATCTAAGTAGCTATCGGCGATATAGTGCACATGTATCCGCCGAGTTTTCAGACGTAAGGCTACACCGGAGCATCCGCCGCTAATGTGGCAGAAGACCGTACATATGCGCGGGTGTTCCATTCAAATTGTGCAGCCACGAAGGCTGTTACCTGTTAGGTACGAAAGCCTCGGAGCGCTTATCTTCCGGATAGGATACCCGGGGCTTCGCACGCGCCATGGAAGGAAAAGATAAAATATGGCAGTTCAAGAGTCCAACGACGTCAACGTGTCGGTTGAGCAGATCGCGGCAGCATATGCCAGCGAAGATTTCGCACGCTTTGTATGCAACGAGGTTGGTGTTAATTTCGTCAGCTTCAACCTTGACGGTGACCCCGCCGGTGAGTACACCATCACCACAGAGCGCACCATCCCCGCAGACCGCGTGCCGGATATTGCGAAGAAGTTCGTCTCTAACGGTGTGGGTATGACCCAGACCGATAAGGTGAGCGCACCCGCTGCCGACGGCACCCGCACCGTGAACACCGAGGTTAAGGTTAGCGGTATGCCTGTAAGCGCACAGGCTACCCAGACCCTCACTCCTGTGAGCGACAGCCAGGCACGTGTGGACGTCAATGGTGAGGTCTCCTGCTCGATTCCGCTGGTGGGCAAGAAGATTGCTGCCGCTGCCGAACCTCAGGTTGGTCGCGTGCTCAAGGTTCTTGGTACCTCGGCTGAGAAGTGGACCGCTCAGCAGGGTTAATTACTGACCTGCTAGTCTACCTGCTAAAAAGGCTCTTTATGTGAATGAAGCGGCGGAAAACCCGCTTTATTCGAATAAAGAGCCTTTTTATGTTGGGTACTGAATGCTAACGACCGATGGCCTTTAGGATGCTTCGGCTTCTGCCGCTCCTACGGGGGCCTCTGCTTTAGCGGCGACTACCGCCTCATGGTAGGCACGGTCACCAAGAAGTTCGGCGAAGCGGCGCATCTCTACACGCAAGTCGTGCTCAGCTTCTAACAGATCAACAACTTTGCGGAGCTTAGTACTTGAGGTGTGCTCCGTATAGGGGAAGTAGTGGACGCTCACGCCGACCTCTGCGAAGCGTTTTTCGAGGGCGAGGCCCTGCGGGGTTCCCTTCCAGTCGTCGCCTTTGAAGAAGACGTTAAAGGGCTTCTGGTGCCATGTTTCGATCTTATCGGGGGTGGTTTCGATATAGACTTCGTCCACATAGTCGATATGACTGACGATTGCGGCACGTTCATCAATGGGGATAACGGGGCGGCGCCCCTTGGTCTGTTCAAGAACGTCGTCGTGCACGACACCGGCGATAAGGTAATCGCAGTTTTCCTTCGCCTTGCGCAGGATTTCGAGGTGCCCGTAATGGAACAGGTCGTAGGCGCCGGCGGCGTATCCAATAATCATAAGAAACCCTCTCTTAGGGTACGTGCTTACGGCAGACGCCTGGGGCACATTCACACGGTGACTGCGCGGTTTTATACCGCACGTATAGCACCATCAGTTTACCAGCCGGAACGCTGTTCAGCTCCCGTCTGGATAACCGCAGGAACATGATAGGGACGGCAAAAAGGTGACTTCCCGATGGCTATGTCGAGAAGTCACTTTCTAAATGAGCTACTCTTCGGTGAGATCTCCTGCTTGCCAAGCCTGGTGATCCTGCCACGAAAAGCCAGCAATACGCTCGCCATGAGCAAATAGCTCCCATGGATCGTTCACCGCGCCCGCTTGCAGGATTAAAGTCCACGGGGAACCATCAGAAGCACGCAGTGTTATCACGGGGTTATACCCGTCTTCTGAACCGGAAACCTCAGTGATTACCGTTCCCTGAATTTGCCCCAGACTATCCGGAAAATGATTTTCCTGGGGCTCCTTGGGAACAGAGCCCTCTGCCACAGTAAGAACACCGCTACAGTTAACTTGAAGTGCCCAATCCTTCCCAGATAAAACTGCGCAGGCGTCCTCACCCATGACCTCAACTGCATCAACGGTTAGCGGGAGGTGTGAACGCATACGTTCAAGTACTGAACGGGTATCCCACCCGGCAGGTGTCTCATCCGATGGTTCCAACGGGGCTGTGCCATCAGAAGGAACATACCCAAAATAGTGGCGTGCCTCGGCAAAACTATGAGGCACAATAAATTTCTTATTCTCTTCTACCTCAAATTCTGGTTTGTACCGATACACCGCCACGCTACGACCCGTGTAGAAGTTCTCATCATACGGGTTAATTCGCATAGCGTGCGCATAATCAATCAGCATATCCGCACTGAGGCGGTCAGGAATACGCGCAACCTTATATGCTTCTTCCTGCTCAAAGTTAATTGGGAGCCCCTCATGAACGAAACGCCACCGAGAGCCCATCTCGCGTTTAACCTCAACACATCGTCGAGCCCGTTCCGTGTGAATATCGCCGGGATTATCAGGCTGAAAAAGAACCTCAAACCGGCGACGACCCCGCACATTCACCCGAGAATCAGCATGAGAAGCTATAGGGTACCGATTCGGAACATTTGAGATCAGCACGCCGGTAGTATTCAATAGTCGAGAGGTTGTGTGCACAATAGAATCTACATCGTTACTCGGCACACGATTTGTCAAAACCGAAACCCAATAATTTTCGCACTCAGTAAACACAACAGCATCACTGATACGACGCAGCGGCTCAAGGTACGACATCGCCGCAGCTAACCCGCCTGATTCAACAACCTCATACTGCATGCGGTAGCCCAGCTTTTGCTGCCAGTCGATATATGCCTGGGCGATATCCTGCAGGTCCGCATAAATATAGCCAAGTTCGTAGGTAGTGGGCTCATATGCACCGTTAGCTAACGTGTAGTGGGGATTCATAACACTCTATTCTGTCGGTTATCGCTACATAAGAATTTAGGATGCGGAACGGATAAAGGTCTTCGTCGCGGGATCATCGTATTCCCGCACAGTACGTATTTCTATTCCTCCATGTTCTGGGTCATTAGCTGCTATACGCTGTGCCTTATACTGCGCGAGCTTGCTCTCTTCAGTCAGCCAGAGAATATAGTACCGTTTACCATCAAGCGTGTACTGCAACTCGGGATGGTTATACCCTACTTGGTAGCCGTAAGCGCTCTGCTGAGGGGCATTAACAAGAATATCCTCAGCGCCCTGATAATGTAATTGCTCGATGGTGCGCTGTAAGTCATCATTCTGGCTGGTAACGGGGCTTATGAGTACCATGTATTTATTCCTTCGTCATGGGGCGGGGGATGTAATGATCTACATTAGCGATAGTATCGGATAGAGTTTGCAGGTGTACGAGTTTTCGTCACCAATGTGTAGGGCTTTTACCTTTCGGTCTCCTGACAGCGTGCCTCTTTCCATGCTTCGTGAGCCTGCCAACTGGGGCCTTCGATAATCTGTTCCCGATTTTGTATGACACCCCACGGAGCATTTTCATCTTCGCTCAGGATGTGAATTACCCAGTCCTCACCATGAATATCGCGAACGGTAATAAGCGGATCATAGGCATCTGGTGTATCCGCTTCAACGGCAACTATCATGCCGCCTTGGAGAGCTTTAATAGGCTCTTGCTGATTCTTCGGAAACTCCTCTAGGCGATTTTTCTCTAGTGCTGGAGCGATACGCCAGTCACAATCCACATAGAGCTTAAAGGAAGAATTATCTTTATTACCCGTGAAAGAGAAATTCAAATCTCCCACGCTAACCTGTTCAACCGGTAATGGCAACAATGCCTGTAGCTCGCTCAGACGTAGAGAATCAGCCTGATATTCATCTAAAGGCTCGAATTCATCAGATTTTTCATTCTTCTGGACATCATCAAGATGTGGTTTCGATGAGTCTTCATCATCACCATAGCTGTCGTAAAGATGATCAAGTTTATATTCTTTGCGCGCTTGGGCAAAGCTCAAAGGCCGAAAAGACTCAGGGTCTTCATGCATCCAAGGTGCATCTACATTGCATACAAGTGCAGGACCAGTGTAGAAACTCAGATTATATGGGTCAACCCCCAGCTGCCGTGCATAATGGAGCAATATTTCTGGAGAGAATCGGTCAGTTACTTTATGTTTACTGTAAACATTTGTATCCTCAAATTCAAAAGGATTACCACTACTTTGAAAAAACCATTTCCTTACACCTTCACGCCCCAGGTGCAGTGAACGACCACGGTTATTACCACAGATTTTCTGTCCAGAGCCATTATAATATGTAAGCCGAATACTTCCATAAGACTCTCGATATTTTTCGAGTTCTTTATAATTTTTTGGCGGGTATATATTAGGTACATAACGTATAAAAACACTATCCAATAAATATTTCTTTTTCATATTCCACATTATCGTTGTATAATCTACCGGCTTAGGACTATTAGTTAACATAACGGTCCAACCATTACGACATTGAGCAAATATAATCTTTGACTCTGCACGTGTTAAAGGATTTAAGGCATCAAATATTGCTTCCCCAGCAAGATTTTCTTCAGTATTAGTCAGAAACTGTGGAAATATTATATTCTTTGCCCAGTCTTGGTAATACGTAGAAACTCGACGGTAATCGCCCCTAAAAAATACCAAATTATACGTAGTAGGCTCATACCGACCACCAGCTAGACGATAACGGTTAACATCCTCAACCATAGGGGTTACCCTTTCAAACATAGTTATTTTTTATACGGATCAACAATACGTAGCTCAATGCCACCATGTGCGGGATCGTTAGCCGCAATACGTTCGGCATGCCCAATTTCACGTCCAGATGTAGTACGATCCCATTCAACATAGTACCGTTTACCATCTTTAGTAAATTGAAGATCTGGACGATTCGTCACATCATCTCTTCAGAAGATACAACTAACCCTCAGTATCTGTTGGGTCGACCGTTATACCTTTCAAATTACTGATAGCGTCTTCTTTATTCTTCACATACAAAGGATGCTCCGCCCCAGGATCCTCTTCATCAAAATCAGGCACCACAATCGCCCGACCCTCAAAAAACTCTAATACAGTATCAAGCGTATCCCGAGAAACGTCCATAGCATAAAGCACAGGTGTTGGATCATAATCCCCATCTTCATTCCAGGTACGATAAAACCTCAAATCACCGTCCACAGACTGCAACAGCTCTGCAGCCCATTCAGCCATATAATACTGAGGATCATGAGAATCATGGAACATAACATCATAATCGCGCAGCACAACAAAAACCCCTTGACTCAAATCCAGCCAATGCAGATCCTCAAGATACTCATGGATCCAGTCATCCGGCAACCGAGGAACCTCATACGGAAACTCAATAGCCTCAAAAACTATGACGGATGCTTCTTCCGAACCTGAGGAATTCTGAATTTTTTTGCAGGGAATCTCGATAATCTTCCACCCAGCCTGTCGCAACAACTCCAACTGCCGCTCTAAAACACCATCCTCCCGCACATAAACAACCGGGAAAAAAGTCTTATCCGACTTATCTGTGTAAAAGCCCATTTTCTACTCCTTAATCAAAATAAAGTCTCATCATGATGCGGAAATAAAAAATTTGAGGGTCATCCATGAAAGTGGCAGTATCCCAATCATGAATAACCCTCAATATATACGAACGTGCTTATATACTATTCTGTATCATCAACATCTTCACTATGCACCAGGTGCACCTTGGAGGCAAGAACCGGATCATAAAATGGTGATTCAGGATAATACCGAGGATCAGCAACATAAACACCCGTAGCCTGCGGATCATGGTTAATAACCCCACCAAAGAGCTGACCTGTCTTATCGTAGAGAGGGTCCGGGGCTCCGTTCGGGAAATTCCTTCGCTGCTCTTCCTCAAAATCGGACCATGGATACCGCACGCCCTCACCGGCAATCATCACATTTTCCGCACCCATCAGTTCCTCAAGCTGCGGAATATATGAGGTGGGAAGACCAACACCATACCCCACCACCACAGGATATTCCTCATAGATATACCCACGAAGATCAGAATAGTAGTAGCTCATACGTTCAGCTAATTGAAGCGCATACTCCGGGGCATAAAAAGGTGAACACTCTTCCCGTACGCTAAAAAGATCCTCAAAGTTCTCATAGAATACAAAAAGACCCTGACGCATATCATTCCAGTCAGCTTCTGTAACAGCATTCATAACCCAGAAACCGTTCACCCACTGATCTGGAGCAATGTTAAACCCAAGCGCTCGTAAAAGCCTACGCCCAAGTTCGTGCGAGGTATCCACACCAGCACAATCCACCTCAACAATAAACCACCCCTGTTCCTGCAAACGAGGCTTCATGATTTTCTCCCAGTACCCGCTCTCCTGAGTGAACACCGGAACAATGAACGCATCTTTATATTCACATTTGTATGTCATCACCTTATCCTTAGAGGATTTGGATAAAGATTCGTACTGATTCTTCAGTCGTCGTCATCTCAAGCTAGACCCGTCTATTTCAGCCTTATATAGACTAGGTCTATGTTCTCTTCAGTAGACGGTATACCTGACGACCTATTCTGATGGCTACTCAACCATATGAGTCATCCCCGAGCGCACAACCTCAGTCATACCAGCCTTATCCACCGAATCCATCACCGAACACAACGCAGCCGATAACAACCGCGACTCAGCATAAGAACTAAACCGGTACTGCTGCAGGCTAGGTTCTTTACCCTGCGCCAACTTCTTATGGTAGTTCCAAAATCCTCAAAAGGACTAGGTATATAGGACGCAAAAACCCAGCTTGAACCTCAAGACGACTATTCATCCACAGGATATCCTGCATCACCAGTAAACGCAGGACTCTCCGGGTACCTTTCAGGATCAAAAATCCACTCCCCCCGCTCATCACACCGAGGAGCCGGGAACCCCTGAGGAAAATATTTTTTCTTCCGCTCCTCATGCCAAGTCCACGGATACTCCACCACCTCCGGGCCAGCAATGAGGATCTCGTTATTTCCTGTAAAGAACTGCTCCACACGCGGCAAAGAAGTCCGGCTCACCCCGAACCCGTACCCTAAAGTCACCTCATAATCATCCCCAGACCGAGGACGTGGGCTAGGACGCATAGGATAGTTCAGACGCATTGAGTCAATGATATTTACGGCATAGATAGCATATCTATCATTGCCAAGACGATCTGCCATCGACAGTACGTCCTCAAAGTTTTTATAGTACACAAACAGTCCCTGACGCAGATCAAGCCAATCAACCTCAGTAGCATATTCAAAAGCCCAATGGACATCAAACTCATACGGAAAAGAATCCCAATCAAAATCCAGGGCTGTTAAAAAACGACGCCCAAAGTCCAATGATCCAGTGGCTCCAGCGCAATCAACCTCTGCGATATACCACCCTTCACGCTCAAGATAGGGCTTCATACAATTCTGCCAATACCCATCTTCCTCAATGAAGATCGGGGCAATAAAAGGTTTTGAAAGACTATGTTCATACGGCATAAGCTTTTTCCTTTCAGATTTAGTCAATAAGACGAATAAAAGTTAGAACATGACCTGGACTACGGTCCGTATTCTTTGTTTATGTTAACTTTCAGATGTTCTTATCTTGTACATCGTTTGTTATCGGTGTAGGTGGTACTTTCAGGGTATACGTTGGGGTCAGTTATCCAGATACCATTCTCATCATACCGAGGATCGGGAAAACCACTAGGGAAATATTTCTTTTTCCGATCCTCCTGCTGAGACCAGGGATATACAGCATTGGGACCAGCACAGATCGTCTGATGACCTTCAAAATACTCCTCAACGCGAGGGAGAAATCTTTCGACACCTCAAACCCGTACCCAAAAAGAACCTCATACCCTTCATGACCGGCAGGCCGCATAGGGTAATGAAGCTGCATCGAATCAATGAGACGTACTACATAGTTCGCATAACTGTCACCCCCCAGATAATCGGCCATCTTTAGAACATCTTCAAAATGTTTAAGATAAACAAACAGTCCTTGGCGCATATCTAGCCAGTCGATTTCAGTAGCAAGTTCTTCAGCCCAGTATGAGTCAAATTCACCACTAATTTCATTCTCCCAATCAAGTCGGATCGCTTCCATAAGTCGATACCCAAAATCCCTAGTACCTTGCACTCCTGCGCAATCGACCTCCACAACACACCATCCTTCTTTCTCGAGGTAAGGGCGCATATAATCTTCCCAGTATCGATCTTCTGCAAGAAACAAGGGCGCGATGAATTTTTTAGAAGACCCTGCTTGTCTATAAGCCATTTTCTACCTCTTTTTGAGCGCAATTCGACGAGAAAACTAACTTGTATTATTCAGAAGAACCCTCCTCACCACTGCCGCCGGTATAGGATGTGCTCTCGGGGTACTCATCAGGATCGTCAATCCACTCCCCATCCTCATACAACGGGTCAGAAAAACCCTGAGGAAAAAACACTTTCTTATACCTCTCCACACCGCTCCAAGGATATTCCGCCCCATCTTTGGCGGTTACAGTTTTATCTTCAAAGAATTTTTTGATCACAGGTAGGCTCTCGCGTGAAAATTCAAATCCATATCCAAAGAGGACCCGATAAAGCCCACTACCGAAAACTGGACGAACAGTATAACGACCGTCCATAGTTTCCAGAATATTTACGCATGCTGTAACAGCCTTATCATCCATCACGAAGAGATCATCAAAATTCTTGTACAACACAAAGAGTCCCTGGCGCATATCAAACCAGTTAATCAGGCAGGCATCTTCCGAAGCCCAACGCAGGTTAAAATCATCCGGAATAGCATAGACACTCTCAATACTCTCAACCAGACGGTACGCAAAATCCAACGTGGTTTTTACCCCGGCACAGTCAACAACAATAACCTTCCACCCCTCCGCCTCCAGATAAGGCAGCATATGGTTCTCCCAGTACCCATCTTCACGGATAAACAAAGGAGCAGTAAATTCTACGGCAGACCGTTCTTGTTGATAAGGCATGTTTCTCTCTAAAACACAGACAGGCAAAGGAGCCTAACTATGTTTACTCAGATAAACTGTCTCCCTCACGACCGCCAGTATAGGTGGTGCTTTCTGGGTACTCATCAGGATCATTAATCCAATCCGTACCACCCTCATACAACGGGTCAGGAAAACCATTCGGGAAGAAAAACTTCTTGCTCTTTCCACTTCAGTCCAAGGGTACTCTGCCTCGTCTGCCGCGATGACTACTCGATTTTCAAAGAACTCTTCCATCTGGGACACGTTCTCTTGTGAAATATCAAAACCGTATCCCACAAGTACTTGATATGATCCACTACCATGTAGTGGACGACCAGCATAATTCACCTCCATGATCTCAAGGATATTCACACATGCGCTTATATCATCATCAGCCATAGTAAAAAGCTGCTCAAAATTCTTATACAAAACGAAAAGCCCCTGACGCATATCCCTATCCCTAATCAAGCATGCTTCTTCGGATGCCCAACGCATATTGAAACCTTCGGGAAAACTGTAGGTAGGGTCGATAGTTTTAACTAATCGCCTGGCGAAGTCCATGTACGATACCACCCCAGCACAATCAACAGTCATGACAGCCCATCCCTCTGCTTCCAGATAAGGCAGCATATGGTTCTCCCAATACCCGTCTTCACGGATAAACACAGGGGCAATGAATCCCTCAGCAGACCGTACCTGCTTGTAAACCATGGTTATTTTTCTCCCTTACTCTACTATCAGGATAAACGTGTGATAATGATCCGGGCTGTAATAGATACTGCCATTACTCCCCGCTATCAACCGGTCATCACCACGAGTCGTCTCAGGCTTCCCGTTAGGCTTCAACTCAACTCTACCGTTTTCACCAATCTTCGGTTGAGGAGCCATGAAATCCATTTCTGTATAGGTAATAGGGTTCCCCTCAACATCAGTTGCGGCAGAACAGCCTCCGTAACTTTCTTATTTGTTGACAGGCATAAAGATATAGAAAATTAGTTGTCCGTAACTTCGCTATAAGCTACGGACAACTAAACTCAAGAAAGAACATGATCGATTATTCGGGATCGTCAAACTCGCTATGCACCAGGTGTACTTTCGAGGCAAGAACCGGGTCATAAAATGGTGATTCAGGATAATACCGAGGGTCTTCCACATAGACTCCGGTAGAATCCTTATCATCAATCGTAAACCCATAGACGATCCCTTCTTTATCGTACAGAGGGTCCGGGGCACCGTTCGGGAAGTTCCTCCGTTGTTCTTCCTCAAATCAGACCAGGGGTATCGCACACCCTCACCGGCAATCATCACATTTTCCGCACCCATCACATCCTCAAACTGTGGAATATACGAGGTGGGAAGACCAACGCCGTACCCCACCACCACAGGGTACTGTTCATAAATATTTCCCCGGAATTTGGAATAATAATAAACAATATCTTCAATCAGTTGGAGCATAAACTCGGCTCCATAGCCATTATATAGGTCAGGATGGGTAGAGAAGATATCTTCAAAATTCTTATAAAACACAAAGAGACCTTTGCGCATATTAATGCCGTAGATATCAGTGATATTATCTTTGACCCCCATAGCATTAATATATCCATGCTCAGGAACTTTAAAATTGAGTTCACGTAGAAGCCTCGTACCGCAATCCTCAATATCCTCTGCCCCAGCACAGTCTACCTCAGCGATATACCACCCCTGCTGCTGTAAACGAGGCTTCATCACCTGTTCCCAGTACCCGCTCTCCTGAGTGAACACCGGAACAATGAACTCATCCTTATATTCTTTTTCATAAACCATATAGTTATTTCCTTAAGAAATCCCACACAGGGGGATTCATAAAGAACCTACCTAAGTCCCTGATGAATAAACCCTTAAGATGTAGAATGTATTACATTAACTATTTTCGTGCTTCCAAGTTTCCAAAAATTCATCCTTATTTTTAAGGTATAAAGGATGCTCAGCTTCTGGATTTTTTTCGTCAAACTCAGGAATAACAATTGCACGGCCTTCAAAATATTCCAAGACCTGATCAAGGTGGTTTCGAGACACTTCCATACCGTAAAGTACATGCGGTGGGTCGTAGTCTCCATTCCCATACCAGGAATGCCGATACCGTAAGTCATTATCTGCGCTTTGTAGAATCTGTGCCATCCACTTTGCCTGCAAGTATTCAGAGCCTTTATCGTCTCGGAATAACGTGTCATAGTCCCGCAACACCACGAAAACTCCTTTACTCAAATCCAGCCAATGCAAATCTTCCATGTACTCATAGATCAAATTTACTGGATCATCAGGCATTCCATAAGGATATTCAATAGGCCCTAAAAGCTCCTTAAAATATTCATTCTCAGTCCTCGCCTGGACAAGAGCAGAGCAAGAAAACTCAATAATTTTCCACCCCTGCTTTCGTCGAAACTCTAGTTGCCGCTCTAAGACGTCATCATCTTCCTTTACATACACAACTGGGAAGAAGGTCTTATCTAGCTTATTTGTATAAAAACCTATAATAGTTTTACTTCTCAATGGGCGTGAAGATTTCTCCGTGCGCGCGGACGACTTCCACCCCTCAGTATCCTCTGGGTCAACCGTCATCCCTCGCCAACTTCTAATAGTATCTTCCTTATTTTTAACATACACTGGATACTCGGCTCCAGGGTCATCTTCATCAAACTCAGGCACCACAATCGCCCGACCCTCAAAAAACTCCAACACCTGATCAAGGTGGTTCCGAGACACCTCCATGCCATAGAGTACATGCGGTGGATCGTAGTCCGCATACCCAGACCAAGAATGCCTGTACCGCGAATCATTATCCACTGTCTGCAACAACTTTGCAGTCCACTTCGCCATGAAATAGTCAGTTTTTTCTTGATCTTGGAAGAACACATCATAATCCTTCAGAACAAAAAAGAACCCCTGACTCAGATCCAACCACTGCAGATCCTCAAGATACTCATGAATCCAATCCTCTGGAATCCGAGGAATCTCATCAGGAAACTCAATAGCTTCAAAAACTATCATAGCGTCTTCCTCAGAGCCTGAAGACTTTAAAAACTTTTCACAGGAAAGCTCAATAATTTTCCACCCCGCCTGCCGCAACAGCTCTAACTGCCGCTCTAAAACACCATCCTCCCGAACATAAACAACCGGGAAAAAAGTTTTATCCAATTTATTCGTGTAAAAAACCATAGGCTCATAATAATTCATAGTATTTTCATTCCTTAATTAAAATAAACGTCTCATCATGGTTCGACATATAGAACATCAGGGCTGCCCACAAGCGACACCAATCAATCATAGACAACCCTGCCTTTTCTTATATAGGTTATTGATTCTAATCCTTTACTCTGGCAAATGCGGATACTCATCCACGAAAGGACCCAGGGCCTCCGCACGTTCAAGCTCAGGATGCTCAGGTTCAAACCTATCCACAACTACCACATATCCCTGGAAAAACTCCCGCACCAACGAAAGATTCTTCTCAGAACATTCAAAACCATAAATAAACTTAAGATTTTCATCTCCGTCGCGAAGACGCTCCCAGCGATAACGATCCTGCATACGTGCAATATGCTGGTATAAGGTATCCGCTTCTGCCGGGCTACTGCGGATTAAACCATCAAAGTCAGAAACATAAACAAAAAGCCCTTGCGACAGGTCCTTCCATTGATCAATTTCTTCAACAAAATCAAGTGTCCACCACGCGCCTTCGTCTGGCAAAGGCCAAGGACAATCAATGGCACGAATAACTTCCGCCTCTAGACTATCCGAGTCAGAGATATTGGAACTTATAAAATTTACGATTTGCCAGCCTACTTTCACAAGAGAGCTAACACGCTCCCGCAAAATATGGGATTCTTTAATATATATAACTGGAATAAATCCCCAGACCTCATCAACTTTTTCCACGCTAGCTCCTCCTTAATAATACAAAATCTTTATAATGGTTGGGGGTGTAGTAGATATCGCCATTACTACCTACTACTAAACGTTCTGTATCTCGTCTTCCTCTAATCCATGGTTCATTGCGGATAATGTATCCAGAATCACGAACATCAAGCTCATAATATTGAATACTGAGGTTTGTTCGGATGTGCTTTACCCATTACTGCCGCCGGTATAGGAAGTGCTCTCAGGGTACTCATCAGGATCATTAATCCAATCCGTACCATCCTCATACAACGGGTCAGGAAAACCATCTGGGAAAAACAGTTTCTTAAACCTCTCCACGCGTGACCAAGGATACTTGGCCCCGTCCATGGCGAACACAACCTTGCCTTCGAAAAACTCTTTCACCCGCGGCAAGCTTTCTTGTGAAATGTCAAAACCGTACCCAACTAGAACTTCGTACAGACCACTGCCATGTAGTGGACGACCAGCATAATTTACTTCCATGATCTCAAGGATATTTACACATGCGCTTATATCATCATCAGCCATAGTAAAAAGCTGCTCGAAATTCTTATACAAAACGAAAAGCCCCTGCCGCATATCCCTATCCCTAATTGAACATGCTTCTTCGGATGCCCAGCGCATATTGAAACCTTCGGGAAACTGTAGGTAGGGTCGATAGTTTTAACTAATCGCCTGGCGAAGTCCATGTACGATACCACTCCAGCACAATCAACAGTAATGACAGCCCACCCCTCCGCTTCAAGATAAGGCAGCATATGGTTCTCCCAGTATCCACCCTCACGGATAAACAAAGGAGCTGTAAATTCTACGGCAGACCGTTCTTGTTGATAAGGCATGTTTCTCTCTAAAATGCAGACAGACAAAGGAGTCTAACTATGTTTACTCAGATGAACTTTCTCCCTTACGATCACCAGTATAGGAAGTGCTCTCGGGGTACTCATCAGGATCATCAATCCACTCCGTACCATCCTCATACAACGGATCAGGAAAACCCTGAGGAAAAAACACTTTCTTAAACCTCTCCACACCGCTCCAAGGATATTCGACCCCGTCCATGGCGAACACAACCTTGCCCTCGAAAAACTCTTCTACACGCGGCACACTCTCCTGCGAGATTTCGAATCCCCACCCAAAAAGAACCTGATAAAGACCACTACCATGGATCGGACGTACTGTATAACGTGTGTCCATCTGTTCAATAATATTTACGCATAGGCTCACGTCCTCGTTATCCATTACGAAGAGGTCATCAAAATTCTTGTACAGCACAAAAAGTCCTTGACGCATATCAAACCAGTTAATCAGACAGGCATCTTCGGACGCCCAACGCAGGTTAAAATCATCCGGAATAGCATAAACACTCTCAATACTCTCAACCAGACGATAGGCAAAATCCAACGTGGTTTCTACCCCAGCACAGTCAACAACAATAACCTTCCACCCCTCCGCCTCCAGATAAGGCAGCATATGGTTCTCCCAGTACCCACCCTCACGAATAAACAAAGGGGCAATGAACTCTACAGTTCCGTTAAGCGTGTAACTCATCTTTTTCTCTTCGAATTTTTAGTGGAAGATATATAAAGTTTTACTTAGACAAGTCTTCTTCATTATCTCCAACGTAGGACGTACTTTCCGGGTACTCATCAGGATCCATAACCCATGATCCATCCTCATACAACGGGTCAGGAAAACCATTGGGAAAGAATGTTTTTTTTTAAATTTCTCTGCACCATCCCACGGATATTTAACATCACTCGCAGCGACAACAATATTATCTTCAAAAAATTCTTTCACATGAGGTAGACTCTCTTGTGAAATTTCAAACCCATACCCAAAGAGAACCTGGTATAGACCGTTACCAAATGATGGGCGAACACTATAATATTCATCCATAGTTTCTATAATGTTGACACATGCAGTTAACTTCCTATGATCGAGTACCAGAAGATCCTCAAAGTTTTTATACAAAACAAAGAGCCCTTGACGCATATCCCTGTTCCTGATGAGGCATGCTTCTTCGGAAGCCCAACGCAGATCAACCCCGTCAGGATACGAATAACCGCTGTCGATACTTTCCACGAGACGATAAGCAAAATCTTGTATAGAAGTCACACCTGCACAATCAACAACAATAACAGCCCAACCTTCTACCTCAAGATAAGGTGCCATATGATTCTGCCAATATCCACTCTCACGGATAAAGAGAGGAGCTTTAAAGAGGCCAGGGTATTTTGATGTATAACTCATCATTTCTCGCTAGTCTATTAGTAGAATAAATGTATGATAATGATCTAAGTAAGGTAAATACTTCCATTGCCACCTATTAACAGGCGTTCAGTACATCGTGTCATTTCAGGCTCCCCATCAGCCTTGAGAATTACTTTACCATCTTTATCTATTCTGGGTCGTCGAGGCATAAAATCCATTTCGGTGTAGGTTATATTGCCTCCTTTAACATCAGCTGTCGGTAAAATATTTCCTATACCTTCACCCTCCTCTGGAATATTGTCAAAATTCCTACCCTCATTAGCACCAACAATAGGATCACCCTCAACCTTGAGATAACAAACAACACATAACTACTCAACACTTAAACACGACTAATAAGTTTAAAATACAAAAACACTGGCCCCTGCAACAAATCAAAACCGCAGGAACCAGTCGAGATTATCTCCACTAATTTACCTGAAGAGAACTCCACGTGAATAAATATTGTAAAATCTGGCTAAAGAGCCAAAAAATGAGAACCCCTGGTATTACTTACTCTCATATTTCCAGCTCTCCAAAACCTCATCCTTATTCTTCACATACACAACTGGGAAGAAGCTATTGCCGTACCCATCGTCGTAATAACCCATAAATTGTTTATCTCTTGGCTATCAGTGTCTTGTTAGCTGTTCCCGCCGGTATAGGTGGTGCTCTCGGGGTACTCATCAGGGTCATTAATCCAGTCATCTCCATCTTCATACAGAGGATCCGGAAAACCATTCGGGAAGAAAAACTTCTTATTTTTTTCCATTCCTGACCAAGGATACTTGGCCCCGTCAGCAGCGACCACGATGCTATCGTTGAAAAACTCTTTCACCCACGGCAAGCTTTCCCGTGAAATATCAAAACCATACCCAACCATGACTTGATATAGCCCGCTGCCGTGTAATTGGCGAGTGGCGTAATATACTTCCATTTCTTCCAGAATATTTACGCACGCTGTAACAGCCCTATCATCCATCACGAAGAGATCATCAAAGTTTTTATACAGGACAAACAATCCTTGACGCATATCAAACCAGTTAATCAGGCAAGCATCTTCAGAAGCCCAACGCAGGTTAAAATCATCCGGAATAGCATAGACACTCTCAATGCTCTCAACCAGACGATAGGCAAAATCCAACGTGGTTTTTACCCCGGCACAGTCAACAACAATAACCTTCCATCCCTCCGCTTCCAGATAAGGCAGCATATGGTTCTCCCAGTACCCATCCTCACGGATAAACAAAGGAGCGGTAAAAGGCTTTGAACGTATATGTTGATAAACCATTTCTATTCTCTCCCTTACTCTACTAATAGGATAAACGTGTGATAATGATCCGGGCTGTAATAGATACTGCCATTACTACCCACTATCAACCGGTCATCACCACGAGTCGTCTCAGGTTTCCCGTTAGGCTTCAACTCAACTTTACCGTTTTCACCAATCTTCGGTTGAGGAGCCATGAAATCCATCTCCGTATACGTAATAGGATTCCCCTCAACGTCGGTAGTGGGCAAAATATCGCCTACGCCCTCACCATCCATAGGATGGTTTTCAAATTTCCTGCCCTCATTAGCGCCAGGATAGTGCGGAGGAGCTCCATCCTTCATGATCTTCTGCGTAGCCTGCTGGAGGTGTTCAGCAGTATCTTGAGGAATCTGACCCTGATAGTCCTCACTCCTCACCACCCGGTGGTGCTTCAAACCCTCCTCATCAAGCTGCATTGCAGTCTGCAAATCCGGGGCGAAACGTTCCTCAGCGCCCTTCCACAACGCATGCTGAGGACGAGGCCCCGGATCCTCCGGGGGTGCCTCGGTAAATTCTCTGCCCTCAAGTTCGGCTTGTTTTTTATCTACCTCGTACTCTTTTAATTTTTCCTTTTTCAGATCAAGGTATTTATTATCTTCTTCAATATATTTATCGTAATCATAGTAGTCAGTACGTGGGCGTCCTTTCTTATCCTTCCCCCTCCACTCTTTACGACGTACACCCTCCAACTTCTCGTCCAGATGAGTCTGCACATCCCGCATCGAAACCGTCTGCCCCTCAGCGGCACCAGCCCCCTTTGCCGGAGGCAGGTTCTCAACCTTCGGTTCCTCAACAGGTTTCAGCTGCACCTCAGGCTCACGCACACCAGCAGAACCACGAGCCGCCACAGCATCATCAGCCACACCACCAGGCTTAACAGCCTGCATACCAGCAGCACCAGACCCAGCACCCGAAGCAGGCGGAACCTCGCCCACCTGCGGAGCCTCCACAGGCTTCACCGGAACCTGCGAAGCACCACGAGAAGCGCCAGAACCCTCTACCGGAGCAACCTGCGGAACATCAACACGCGACACCGCAACCGGCGGAACCTCCGTCGCAGAACGAGCACCACCAGCAACAGGCTTAACCTCGATCTCCACCTTCGGATACCGAATCTCACGCAATCGCTCAGTTGCCCGAGAACTTTCTGTACCTCCGCGATAGAGCCTAGTAATATCTTCCTCTATCGAAGAGACTTTAGGCTTCGAAAACCCCCAAGCATACCAGGGTTCCTTAGCGGCCGCTTTCGGCATGACTTCATTCATGCCGGTTCCTTCAAGGCGAAGAGGCGCGCCCATAGCACTCAACCGCTGCAAACGCCGCGCGTAGATAATCCAGATTCCACCGCTAGTAGCTCCCGATATAAGACCGTCAAGGCTCAGCTGATTAGCATCAACCTCACCGGTTTCCCAACGTTGAAGAATGGCGGAAAACGCCATCCCCGATAGGACACCCCCGCTAATAATAGCTATAAGTGAAGTTGGCGGAAAGAATGCTATTCCTGCAAGTGCTCCTACGAAGAGCAGCATCGCTCCAATCTGATCTAAATGCTCTAGTGGGTGCGTAATAGCTTCAGCTAAACTATCAATAAAATCATCCCAGGAGAATGAGAAGAAGTTCTTCAAGTGCTGCATGAAATTTTCCCAGCTCTCTTGCTGGTACTGTTCCTCAACTTCTTTACTATTGACATGGTCAATATATAATCGCATCCACTCAATAGAAATTGGACGTAATCCTGTAGGGTCGTGCAGGTTCACCGGATCACCCGACGCAAACAAATACGACGCACCCATATACCCCGACCCGGCCACAGGCTCCACAGGGTCCGGCGACAAACCCAGCCGTCACAGGATCATACAAACGCGCACCCATCAACTCACCGCCAACGGTTGCTAACGCACCCTGATCCGTCAAACCCACATCAGCAGGCAAACCCGGCAACCCACTACCAGCAGCTGCAGTGGTATTGCTTCCCCAAGTCACCGGGGACGCGGCACCGAAGATATCCGTGCCAAAACCATACGCTCCCATACCTGTACCGGTGAGGATACTATCGCGCCCGCCAAGCACAGACCCCGCCGAAACCGCCTCGGTAACACCGACACCCACCAACGAAGCAGCATCAGGTACCGTCGTATCCCACACCAGCGGCGAGACAACAGGATCCTGCCTATCCTGCTGACTCCCAACAGCTACCGGCATATTCCGAACCGACGATGCCGCAAACCACACCGTCGAGTTACCCTCGCTGGCAGCGGACAAATGGCCGCCCAACAGGGAGTCGGAGCTGTGGTTGATACGCTCCACCCGCTCTAAAGAGCCCAGAGCATCCCAGCCCCACGTCACAGCAGCACCAGTATGATCAGCCGCCCCGGTACGGAAACCCCGCACATCATAGGAATACTGAACCGACCCCGTACACACCAAAGATGACGTATCTAACCCGGTTAGATCCTCCACCACACCCGCAACAGGTGTAGCAGAAGAACCACCACCATCCTCTAGTGCCTCATACAGGCGTACCGTCTGTACCCGCTCCCCCGCATAGGAAAACGCACGCACCCGCACCAGGGCACCTTCCTGATGGGTTTCTTCCCTCATAAGCAATCCGACCGGATCATACACCCACGCCACCAACACATCATCCGAGCTCACCGCACGAATCAACCTGCCGGAAGCATCATAGGCGTACTCACACCAGGAACCCTTAACGGTATCTTCCACTCGAGTAATCTTCCCCGCAGGATTCCGGCGTACCCGCACACCCTGCACCACACCCGACAATGAACCACTAGGCTCGTCGGCTCCACCGAGAACTTCCTCGGTGTACCCCATAACGACCCCGGATGTATCACGCACCCACGAAGAGACACACTCCCCAACCTGAACACGTTCCAAATACCCCAGCGCATCATAAGCGAACTCAGCCGCCCCAGGCTTATCGCCAGCACTCGATGAGTCCTCTACCCCGACACCGGCAGGGACTTGCTGCGTAGACCTAATACGCCCGCCCGGAGAATACCCATACACGGTAGAACCATACGGAGTAGTACGCTGAACCACATTCCCATCGGCATCATAGGAGTACGCTAGACTCCATGCACCCGTAGATGCAAACATCTCAGCCGCAGAAGCATCCCCGGCAGCAGATAGTTGATTATCCGATGCAAAGAACGCCGTATCAGAAACTTCATCCCCGAGTTTCGGGGCAGAATCCACCCGCACCAGACGTCCCAAAGCATCTGAGACATAGGTCGTCTGAACATACACATCAGCTTCGGATTCCGCGCCATCTGAGACACCGATAGAAGACCTACCAGCAGCCGTTGTTGCACTCGCGTTAGCAGAACCAACGGTGGTTGTTGCTGTAGCGACCGTAGCAGCTGCAGACCGTTGAGCGCCCAGCCGTGCCAGGTTCTCCCCCGCCAGATAGTCCTTCACCGTCAGGCGCCGACCGGCTCGATCCCGCACCCACGCACACGCCAACCGACCCAAGCGCTCACCTGGCTTAGCCACATGCATACTCGCCACCTCGCCGGCACCATCGTATGCATACGACACCCGCGAACCATCTGGGTTCATGACTTCAGTGCACCGGTGTGCGCCATCATACGCATACTTGGTCACCGCCCCGAATGGGTCCGTCACCGACACCACATTCCCCACCGCATCATAGGCATACGAGGTTGTCGCAAAGCCCTCAGACGTAGCTACCCGACGCGCTAGCAAACGCCCCGCACCGTCATAATCAAAAAAGCATGTTCCGCCTACGCCGGAAACAGCTTTAACCACACGCCCACACGCATCATAGGAGAACGACCGGGTGCCCCAGGCAGCATCCACGCACCGCACCATACGCCCGGCAGCATCGTAGGCATACCTGCCCACCAGCTTAGTCCCAGCACGACGCTCCAGCAGACGCCCACAGGCATCATACACAAAAGACTCCACTACCACGCCAGCACGAGTCTTCGCCACCAAACGCGAATCCGCATCATACCGGTACTCAGTCATCACCCCATCAGCATCTGTCACTGAGGCAACCCGACCACACGCATCATACGAATACTCTGTCACAGCCCCCGAGGCACTCACCTGCCTGAGTAACCGCCCAGCGGCATCACACACCTCACCCGAAACCTGACCAGCAGCATCAGTACACGTCCGCAACGCATGGGCACCGGGGACCCTCACCAGATTCTCGGTCGGATCCTGTACACGAACAGGCTCTGAAGTACCCTGATGATGCGCGGGCTCCCGTTCCCCTTCACCCGAGGAGGCAGTCGTGGTGTTAGTCAAAAACTGATACGCCCACGACGTGACTGCCCCGGACGGGTCAATACTGCTCATCACCCGACCCAGCGCATCAAACCCAACTGTCGCGGTGTTCCCGTCACCGTCCTGATGCGTGATCTCACCGGCAGCACTATCTCGACTTACCCGTATGAGCACACCCGTCGGATCGGTATGCTCCACCAAAGTATCAGCAGCGTTATACCTACTCGCCCACACATTCCTGGCTGGGTCAATCTTTTCTGTAACCCTGCCCATACCATCATGAACAAACTTCGTCACATGCCCTAACGGATCAGTCTCAGCAATCGTGTATCCCAGCTCGTTGATCTCACGCACGGTACGGGCGCCATCAGGTGCCACCTGCGCAACCAGTTCCCCAGCGGCGTTGTACTCAAACCGGCGCACGCTCCCAACCGCATCCGTGATACTGGCGACTTTACCCGCAGGAGTATATGTATACACACTTGGGTTCCCCGCCGGGTCAATCACCCGAACAGGACGCGAGGCAGCGTCATACTCAACCCGCATAGTTCCTCCTGACGGAGAAACTACTGAAACGGGCCGATCCTGGGCATCATGCTCAACCGTGAGCATGCCGCCCACAGCATTGAGCACCCCGGTCAGATTCCCCCCGAGCATCATAGGAAAGCCGCGTCACGACCCCTGTCGGATCTATCACCGACAATATCTGCCCGGAGTTCAAAACCCTATCCGCCATATGTGCATGCGCATAGAAGAACGGCCCTTCGGTCATGGTGACCGGAGAGCCGCTCGATGGGTGAAGCTATGTTTTAGGGTCAGCGCAGCAGCCAACCATAGATGCGTTTATTTCGTGCTTGCCTCGCGAGCTGCCTCTTCGACTGCCACCCATGAGAGCATCGCGCATTTGACGCGAGCCATAAACTTTGAAACCCCGGAAAATGCCGCCATATCGCCGTATTCTTCCTCATCTAGAGTAATCTGACCGCGCGAGCGCAACATCTCGCGGAACGCATCCACATGGTTCTGCAGCTCCCCCACGGTCATGCCCGGTGCCATCTCGGAGAGCACCGATGCAGCCGCCATCGAAATGGAACAGCCGTCACCTTCCCACGAGACCGATTCGACGACCTTTTCGCCGTTTTTCTCCTCATCAGAAAGCACGAGACGCAGGTTGATTTCGTCTCCGCAGGTGGGGTTGTACTGGTGGTTGTCGGCGCTGGCGTGCCCGGCGGGTACCTCCACCAGGTGTTCGCCGGTGCGCTGCTTTGAGTGTTCCAGAATAATGTCTTGGTAGAGCGATTCTAGCGACATGAATTATCCAATCCTGTGTATATGAGTAACGGCTTCTTTACAGCCCGAAGTAGGGGCGTACCTCGGCGAGCGCGGCAAGGAACGCATCTATGTCTTCGGTGGTGTTGTAGAGGTATGCGGAGGCGCGGGTCGAGGCCGTCAGTCCGGCGCCGCGGTGCAGCGGCTGGGCGCAGTGGTGACCTACGCGCACGGCGATACCTTTCGTATCGAGCAGCTGCCCGGCGTCGTGCGGGTGTACCCCGTCGATGCCGAGGGAGACGAGCCCGGCGCGTTTGTTCGGGTCGGTGGGTCCTAGCAGGCGCACGCCCTCAATGTTCTGCACGCCGGCCACGAGCCGCGCGCCGAGTTCTTGTTCCCAGGCGTGTACGTTATCCATGCCGAGGTGCTGTAGGTAGCGTACTGCCTCGGCAAGGCGACGGCTTGGGAGACGCGCTGGGTTCCAGCTTCAAATTTGATGGGGGCGGGCATATAGTCGGCGTCTTGGAGTTCGACGCGGGTGATCATGGAGCCGCCGGTGAGGAATGGGGGCAGGGCGTCGAGGAGTTCGGCGCGGCCGTAGAGTGCGCCGATGCCGGTGGGGGCGAGCATTTTGTGCCCGGAGAATGCGGCGAAATCGACACCGAGCGCGGGGAAGTCTACCGGCATGTGGGGTACGGATTGGCAGGCGTCTAGGACGGTGAGGGCACCGACTTTTTGGGCGAGTGAGACGAAGCGCGGCACATCCGCGATAGCGCCGGTGACATTGGAGACGTGGGTGAAAGCGAGGATGCGGGTTTTCTCGGTGACGAGTTCGGCGGCGGCTTCGTAGTCGATCTGTCCGTCGTCGGTGGCGGGGATGTGTTTGAGGGTTGCGCCGGTGCGTTGGGTGAGGATCTGCCAGGGTATGAGGTTGGCGTGGTGTTCGATTTCGGTGGTGAGAATTTCGTCGCCGGGTTTCAGGGCAAAACGTTGGGCTTTTTCGCCGCCGAGTCCTTGGGAGGCGTTGCCTATTGAGTAGGCGACAAGGTTGAGCGCTTCGGTGGCGTTGGAAGTCCAGACAATGTTTTCGTCGCGGGCTCCTACGAAGGCGGCAACGGTGGCGCGGGCCTGCTCGAAGAGTTCGGTGGCTTCAACGGCAAGAGTGTGCGCGCCGCGGTGTACCGCAGAGTTGGCGTGCAGGTAGAAGTTGCGTTCAGCATCGAGAACTTGGAGTGGTTTTTGGCTGGTGGCACCGGAATCGAGGTAGACGAGCGGGTTGCCGTTGACGACGGTGTTGAGAATAGGGAAGTCTGCACGCAACGCTCGCACGGTGTCATCGTTGAGCGGCGTGTTGGCGGGGACTGAGTATTCTGCCACGGTTGTTCCTTTTCTCTTGACCGGTTTCAGGCGCGCCGCATGGCGTTGAGACCCCTGCTGTGTGGCACGTTAGGTCGGGGCTGTGCGCCCGAGCTTAGTGTCTGTGGAGCTATAACGTCATGCTTTTCTAGCTTATTCCTTGGCGCGAGCAAAACCTAGTTAGGTGTGTGCAATAGCCTAGGAAATCTGTCTAACCATAGCTACGGGCGTAACGGGGCGTCATGTTTACTGCGGGGCGCACCCGACAGATGTAATGTAGAGGCACCGAATTGTGCGGTTTGTCGGGCGTCCGTGCCCTGCACATATTTAGGATGCGCTGTGAAAGCGCTGCTGCGCCGCCGTCAACCCGTCGGTAATAAGCATGGCGACCGCATCGACGGAGTTGTCGATCAGGAACGGCAGGTCTTTGGCTTCGGCTGTCGTGAAGGGTTTGAGCACGTAGTCGGCGGTGTTCATTCGCCCGGGTGGGCGACCGATGCCAGCGCGCACACGGTAATAATCTTTGGTGCCTAGCGCCTTGGTAATATCGCGCAGGCCGTTGTGGCCGCCTTCTCCCCCACCAATTTTGAGTTTGATGGTGTCGAAGGGAATATCAAGCTCGTCGTGCACCACGATTATGTGATCGGGGTCGATGCCATAGAATTTTGCGACCGCAGATACGGGCCTGCCCGAGGTGTTCATGTACCCGAGGGATTTCATGAGTACAACCTTGGGACCGCCTATACCCAAGCGACCTTCGACGACTACAGCGGATGCTTTGGAATGCTTCTTGAAGGTGCTGCCCATTTCACGGGCGATTTTATCGAGCACCATCTGCCCGATGTTATGGCGGGTTTTCGCGTATTGCGGTCCGGGGTTGCCCAGGCCGACGATGAGCCACGCATCAGACATGTTCTCGTGTACCTTCCTGCGGGTTATAGGGTGAGGAATAAAAAATGCTCGGTAGAGACTACTCGGTAAACCGGATAAAACTATGGGCGGATTAGGTGGTTACTGATCGGCTATCTCGCACCTGAGCCAAACGGTAAAGATGGGTGTACGCCGTAAGTTGGCGGGGAATATGGAAGCGGCTCGCACCCGCCAGAAGCAGATACGAGCCGTACCGTTGCCGAAACCTCTAAAGCGGGTTCCGGCGTAAACGTTGATGCGCCGTGCGCTCCTTCGTCTACCTGACCTTAGTCGACGAACAGCAGGTCGATGTGCTGCAGTTCGGGGCGGATCGGGTGACGCTGAATATCCTGCACGCGAGTCTTGAACTGCTCACCGTCAACCTCGATCACCAGAACGACATCCTTGTTACGAACAGCCAGGGTGGTCTCGTGGCCGGGAAGGGTCACGTGCTTAGGCTCTTTGCCATTGCCGTAGATAACGGCGGGGATATCACCAACAGCGCGGATGCGGCGTGCATAGCCCTTACCGAAATCGGTGCGGGGCTCGGCAGTAATTTTAATTTCAGACATGGTAATCTCCATTCTTTGATGATGGGTAATGCGCCAAGAGAATAATGGCGCAAATCATGGGATTCCATGCGCCACCTCGTCGATAACGGCAGAACCTGCCCTCGCCTTGGCTAACACTATATTCTTACAGATTTTCCAGATACGAGCAAGGATAGTTTTTCCTAGTTCCAGACTCGCACCCCATCAAGCGCTTCAGAAAGGTTCCAGATACTCGGCAAGCGCATCGCGGTGATCGCAAGGTCGTCTGAAAAATTAAAATGTATTAACAAACCGCGCTCGTCCCCATACATCATCAAGATGTGGCTGACTGCGTTTTACGTTTCACAAAATTACATATTTGGAATTTCGAGAACACTCTCATTTTTAGTGCTTGAATCGAAAGAGAAAAAATACTACCCTGTTTTCAAATGACGTTGAATAAACGACTAAAACCCAACAAAAACAACTAAAGCCCAATAAAGACAACTTAAGGAGACAGCATCATGGCAAAAGATTTGAATGTGTTCGATAAAGAGTACGGCCTTTTGATTAACGGCGCATGGACGAGCCCCGGCACGCTTTTGGATTCCTACAATCCCGCCAACGGCGAAACACTGGCGAAATTTACCGACGCGTCCGACGCTGATGTCGATGCCGCCGTCGCCGCCGCGCAGGAAGCGTTCAAAACATGGCGCAAGACCACCACAACCGAACGCGCCGCCATACTCAACAAAATCGCCGATGTGATTGACGAAACTTGGAATTGTTCGCCTTGCAGGAAACGCTGGACAACGGCAAACCCATCCGCGAAACCCGCGCCGCCGACATCCCGCTGGCTTCCGACCATTTCCGTTATTTCGCCAGCGTCATCCGCGGCGAAGAAGGCACCGCAACCCAGCTTGACTCCGAAGACCTGTCCATCGTATTGCGCGAACCTATCGGCGTCGTCGGTCAGATTATTCCGTGGAACTTCCCCTTCCTGATGGCGGCTTGGAAAATCGCACCCGCGCTCGCCGCAGGCTGTACCATCGTCATCCACCCGTCTTCCAGCACTTCGCTGAGCCTGTTGTCGTTCGCCCAAAAAATTAACCACCTGCTGCCTAAAGGCGTGCTGAACATCATTACCGGACGTGGTTCAAAATCCGGCGAATACATGCTGCACCACAAAGGCTTCAACAAACTCGCCTTCACCGGCTCAACCGAAATCGGCCGCCGCATCGGCATCGCTGCCGCCGAAATGCTCATTCCCTCTACCTTGGAGCTGGGTGGCAAATCCGCCAACATCTTCTTTGACGACATGCCGTTCGACAAAGCCCTCGAAGGCGCGCAAAAAGGCATTTTGTTCAACCAAGGTCAAGTGTGCAGCGCCGGTTCGCGCATCTTCGTACAAGAAGGCATTTACGATAAATTCGTCAACGCCTTGGCGGAAGAGTTCAAGAAAATCAAAGTCGGACTGCCTTGGGAAGACGATACCCAAATGGGTTCGCAAGTCAACGCCGGCCAGCTTGAAACCATTTTGAAATATGTCAAAATCGGTGAGCAGGAAGGCTGCCGCATCATCACCGGCGGCAAAAACTCGAAGGCGAATTGGGCAAAGGTGAATTTGTCGAGCCGACTTTGATTGAGGCTGACAACAACAACGCCCGCGTTGCCCAAGAAGAAATCTTCGGCCCGGTTGCCACCGTGATTAAATTCAAAACCGAAGAAGAAGTCGTCAAAATGGCCAACGACAGCGAATACGGCTTGGGCGGCGCAGTTTGGAGCAAAGACATCAACCGCTGCCTGCGCGTCTCCAACGCACTGGAAACCGGTCGTGTCTGGGTGAACTGCTACAACCGCCTGCCCGCAGGCGCACCGTTCGGCGGCTACAAAACTTCAGGCATCGGCCGCGAAACCCACAAAATGATGCTCGCCGCCTACACGCAGGTGAAAAACATCTACATTTCCACCCGCGAAGAGCGCGAAGGGTTATATTAATTGCCTGCTGAACGTTGATTGATGTAGAGAAGAGGTCGTCTGAAAATCCGGATTCGGGTTGAACTGCCCCCATCTTGGACACTCATAAAAACCTCTTCAGGCGCTCCGCATAAGCTGGGTTCTGTATGCAACAGAACCCAGCTTTTTCAATTTCAAACTGCAGCGCTCCCGCAGTCCCCCTGCGCTACATGCTTTGAACCATGAAATGGTCACACGTAAGTTCCTATACCCCGGCGTACGATATAGTACGCCTTGGTCGGAGTGCAGCATCGTTCCTTTGTCGGCAGGCTTTGTGCAGCATTTTCTCCACCATGTCGCTGTTGGCCCTGTGGCTCAGGACGTAGGCGACGATTTCGCGGTTGAACAGGTCCACTAGCGGTGAGAGATACAGTTTGCCGTCGCTTTGGCCAACACTATATTCTTACAGATTTTCCAGATTTGAGGCGGGCACGCAAGGAATCCCAAGGGATTTCGCTTTTGCTCCTCTGCGCCTGCCGCACGCCGCTTCACCGGCAGCGCCGCCGAAGCAAGCATCAAAAGCACACAAACCCAGAAGATGACCTGCAGCTGATTCTTATAGGGTGCATCATAGGTCAAATTCACCTCATATGTTCCTGCGGGCAAAACAGTCTTGATGTATCGCCCCGGACCGGCAGACAGCGCCATCGCGTGGCATTTCTGGGTGTTTTCAGCGTCGCAGAGTTTGCCCGTCCAGCCGGTGTAATACGATTCGTTCAGGGCGACTTCGGTTTGATGCTCAACCTCAACCCGGTACGATATCTTGCCGAACCTGCTGTACGAGAGTGGGGTGTACTCTAACCCTGCACAGCGGCCTTCCTTGAGACATGCATCGGAAAGATCCGCGAAGGATCCGCCCGAAAGCGGCACCACGGCACCGGCAGCAGCATAGAACCGAATAAAGTCATTACCCTTTTCGCCTTGAACGCCTTATGCTGTTCGCGCAGTGCCGAGCTTCCTTGAACATTGGCGTATCCGCTCAGGGAATCGGTGCAGGTGAAGGCGCCTCCCAGAGCAATATTATCGTGGTCCCAGTCTTTGACGGGCTGATCGGAAACGCGACGTTCAGGGCGACGCGTGTAGTTCTGCTCGCACGCCTGGTTTTGGTGCATAAGCTGCGAAATCTCAGCCCCGTAGTGCCCGACCTCAAGTCGCTCACGCGCCGAAGCCCACGTGCTTGTGACCGAGTAGGCGAAATTCAGCCCGGAGGCTACCGACAGGCAAAGCATCAGGACGCCCAAGGTTCGGGCTGAACTCTGCCGTGCAAACCGCCATAAACCGTGTGTATAGTTCGTTACAGCAACCGCCGTTAGGGCGAAAAGTACCACCGGCACGAGCATCAACACGAGGCGAGGAAGGCTTAGATTCCACGACAGCGACAGGCCGAAAATCACGATGGCGGCAGCAACGATCGAGCATCCCGCCAGGATGCGACGGCGCGACACGTTGTCCTCAAAAAGCCGTTTAAGTCCCAGGCTGCCCAGAATGATCATGGTGAGCGGCACGAAGTTTTTGAAATCGTTAATCCAGAAACGGCTCAGGCTCATACCCGGAATATTCCACAGAAGCTTAGGTGCGAAGGTTGCCAGCCCTAATAGCAGAATTGACAGCCCACCCAGCAGATAGAGCGGCAGGTTACGCCGTGAACGCCACTGCACGAAGGTGAGGGCGAGCAGAAGCGGAATCACGATAAAGAAGGGGCGCATCGCAATATCCGAGCTCATGGCCGGATTGTCGTACGGGTAAATGAGTGAGGCCAGGTTCGGGAAAGTCAGGTGAATGCGCTGCGGGCTCCAGTCGCGCTGCCCGGTTCCCGACAGTAGCGCCGGAACATATTTGACGATGCTCAACGGTACCGCAATGAGGATGCTGACGATGACACGCCATATCCAGGCGCGGCTTCGAGAGACGATCATCCACCCGATGCCCCACCCACCAATACACACGGCAGCGGCGATCAGCTGCCCCGGATATATGCCGACGAAACTCTGCCACAGGATTAAGACCGCAAGCGGAATCCCGTAGCGTTTATGCCACGCCCATAACGGGGAGATGACGAGCAGGACCCAGGGCCAGTAGGCGGCGGCACGGTGAAAATCCAAGAATTGGGCGTTTGCAAAGATTGCCGGGGCGAAGAATTGCCCCACGAGGGCGATCAGCGAAACAAGGTGGTGCCCGGTCAGCTGACGGACCAACAGGTACATGCCCACCGCGCCAAGACCCGCGAGCACCGCCGACGTGATAGACGATACCGTAGGGCTCCACGGAGAAATACCGTTTGCGATGCCCTGCGGCAGCACATACGATCCGCCCTGAATATTACTCCCGGCGGGGCGACCCATCCAGGTGTAGGCAACCCATTCGGGCGGGTTGAAAATCCCGCCGTTATTCCACCAATAGTAAGAATCTGAGAGGTAGTGGGCATTCGCATCGCCGTTAACCACCGTCAGACGCATGAAGTATGACCAGTAGGTAATGACCTCAAGCGCAATTACAAGGAGTGCAACCTGTATACCCTGGCGCGCGAGAAGGTCACGGATTTTAGTCTTCACGTGCCCCGCCTAGCTGGTGCAGATACTCGGCGAGCGCATCGCGGTGATCGCGAGGGGTGAATCCGGCAGCAATAAGCTTTGAAAGATCCAGGGCAGAGTTGGCGGGGCGCGGGGCGAAGACCTGGGCGTTGGCGAAGTATTCTTCAGTGGTGGTGTTGCTTACTCGGGCGGCATCGTGACCGGTGCCGGTGTAGACGGCTCGGGCTAGGTCTGCCCAGGTGATAACCTCGCCGCTATTTGACACATGGTAGGTGCCGTAGGGTGCGCCGGTAAACAGCAGATGCAGTGCCGCCCCCGCCAAGTCTTGGGTGAAGGTGGGGCGCCCCCACTGATCCGACACGACGGCAGGATCCACGCCGCGTTCGGCCAGCGATGCCATAGTCGCCACAAAATTTTTGCCCTCGCCGACCACCCAGCTGGTGCGCAGCAGGTAGTGTTTGCGCCACGCGGTCGCGGCGCTCTCCCCCGCTGCCTTGGAGGCGCCATATACGCTCAGCGGGGCGATGGGATGCTCCACCGAGTATTCCTGCCCTACCGGCAGAGTTCCGTCGAAGACGTAGTCGGTGGAAACGTGCACGAGAGGAAGATTTGCTTCTTCGCAGACGCTCGCTAGGGCGGCGACTCCGTGAGCGTTGGCGGCCCAGGCTTCGCGGCGCCCCTCGGGGGTTTCGGCGTTATCCACTGCGGTGTAGGCGGCAGCATTGATGACCGCGCGGTATGACCGCCAGCGGAAGGCGTTTCGCCATTTTTCGGGGGTACCGAGATCGAGCTGATCACGATCCACCGCCTCAAAGGGGATATTCTGCGCGGTCAGCTGGCGCACGAGTTCACGCCCGAGCTGCCCGCTTGCACCCACAATCAGAAGAGGGTCGGGGGTAAGCGGGGTGATCTCATGTAAGCGCGGGTGTTTGCGATCTTTCTCTGAAAGCTCAGCCTGCGCCAGGTCGATAGGCCAGTCGATGGCGGTGCTTTCGTCCGCGAGGTTCAGGAAGCTGTAGGCGGTGAGAGCATCCGCCGACCAGTGGTCGTTCACCAGGTAGGTGTAGGCGGTGTTTTCCTCCAGGGTTTGGAAGGCGTTGCCAACCCCACGCGGAACAAAGATAGCGGTGTAGGGGCCGAGTTCGACGGTCACGACCCGTCCGAAGCTCTCCCCCCGCACGCAAGTCTACCCAGGCGCCGAAAATTCGGCCGCTCGCCACCGAAACGTATTTATCCCAGGGTTCGGCGTGAATACCGCGTGTGGTTCCTACCGAGGTGTTAAAAGAAATATTATTCTGCACCGGGTCAAAATCGGGCAGACCGGCGGCACGCATTTTCTCACGCTGCCAGTTTTCCTTAAACCAGCCGCGATTATCGCCATGCACGGGCAGATCGATGACGAGCAGCCCCGGTATATCGGTTGCCCTTACGTTCAATTCTTTCGTCATTTACTGCCCCGCTTTCGCGTATTTAGCCTCAACTTCTGCCTTGAGCGGTTCCCACCAGGAACGGTTATCGGTATACCACGCGATGGTATCGGCAAGACCCGCCTCAAAGTCGGTGAACTGTGGCTCCCACCCGAGTTCTTCGCGCAGACGGGTGCCGTCAATGGCATACCGCATATCGTGCCCGGGCCGGTCTATCACATGTTCAAAGTCGTTCTCGTCTTTACCCATGAGGCGAAGAATAGTGCGCAGCACGGTAATATTATTCTCCTCACCGTCTGCACCGATGAGGTAGGTCTCGCCAATTTTGCCGGATTCAAGAATGCGCAGCACCGCCGAAGAATGATCGGATGCGTGAATCCAGTCGCGCACGTTCAGGCCCTCGCCGTAGAGCTTAGGGGTCAGTCCCGAGAGGATATTCGTAATCTGCCGGGGAATAAATTTTTCGATGTGCTGATACGGCCCGTAGTTATTCGAGCAGTTCGAGATGGTCGCCTCAATCCCGAAAGAACGCACCCAGGCGCGTACCAGCAGGTCCGACCCCGCCTTGGTGGAAGAGTACGGGGATGACGGGTTATAGGGTGTAGCTTCGGTGAACTTTGCGGGGTCATCCAGTGCCAAATCGCCGAAGACTTCATCGGTTGAGATATGGTGATAGCGGGTTCCGTGCCTGCGCACCGCCTCCAGCAGGGTAAACGTGCCGACTAGGTTGGTGTGAATAAAAGGTTCTGGGTTCGCCAGGGAGTTATCGTTATGGGATTCGGCGGCGTAATGGATGACTGCATCCGCCTGCGCTACGAGCTCGTCGGTGAGTTCACGGCCTGCAATATCGCCAACCACGAGATTAAATCTAGTGCTGTCAAGACCATCAAGTGACGCTTTATTAGCGGCATAGGTCATTTTATCGAGTACTGTAACAGTGTGTTCAGTATTATCCAATAGATAATGAACAAAGTTAGAGCCAATGAATCCGGCACCGCCGGTAACGAGTAAGTGAGACATACATTAGATTTTAGCGGTCAAAACCGAGTAATTTATACACAGGTTACGAGAGAAACATGACACAATAGATATTATGAAGGGAATTATTCTTGCCGGTGGTACCGGCAGTCGTTTACACCCCATCACTCAGGGTATTAGTAAACAACTCACTCCGGTTTACGATAAACCAATGATTTATTACCCGCTTTCCACTCTTATGCTGGCGGGAATTCGTGACATTCTTATTATCACAACCCCCGAAGATCAGGAACAATTCAGACGTCTTTTAGGGGATGGAACTCGTTTTGGTGTACATTTTGAATATAAAGTGCAACCTTCACCTGATGGTTTAGCCCAAGCATTTATTTTAGGTGCAGATTTCATAGGCGATAATCCCGTTGCACTCGTTCTAGGTGATAATATTTTCTATGGTCCCGGTTTAGGAACCCAACTTGGAAAATATGAGCAAAAAGACGGTGCAACCGTTTTTGCTTACCAAGTTGCAGATCCGCGCGCCTACGGGGTGGTGGAGTTCGACGAGAATTTTCACGCCATCTCCATTGAGGAAAAACCGCAGGTACCCAAAAGCGATTACGCTATTCCGGGACTATATTTCTATGACAAACATGTTGTGGAATATGCGCAAAACATTAAACCTTCTCAGCGTGGTGAACTAGAAATTACCGACCTCAATCGTGTATATCTAAAACAGGGTAAACTAAAGGTTGAGGTACTGCCTCGAGGTACAGCATGGCTTGATACCGGCACCTTCGATTCACTCGCAGATGCCAGCAACTTTATTCGCACCGTCCAAAAACGTCAGGGACTTTCTATTGGATGCCCTGAAGAAATTGCATGGCGCGCAGGTTGGTTAAGCAATGATGATCTTCACAGTATCGCCACCAAATTCGCCAAAAGCGGTTATGGGGACTATCTGATGCACCTGCTCAAATAGTCACAAAAAAACTCACTGCCCCGCACGGGGTTCACCACTCAAACTCAACAATCTGGAGCAATTTCAGAAATGACAATTTTAGATTTTGTGCGCACCACAAGAGCCAATCTCGTGTTGCTCATTGCTGGTATCGTAATCGGTGCCATCGCAGGGCTCGGCTATTCCCTGCTGCAGCCTAAAGTTTATGCCGCCAGCGCCTCCGGGTACGTGACCGTCGGTCAGAGTGGCACTATTGACGTACTATCCGGCTCAAACGCCGCAAAAGAACGTGCCCGCTCATACTCGGCAATCGTCTCATCAGAAGCCGTCGCCAAGATCATTCAGGAGCAGAACTCTGACCTGAGCATCGGGACGATTCGCGGCAGCCTGAGCGCAACTACCGAAGAAAACAGCTCACTCATTAAGGTGCGGGCGACCGCTTCCAGCCCTGAGCAGGCACGGGTTTTGGCGAATTCGGCGCTTCACGCCACCGCTCAGTACATCGAAAATATTGAGAAGAATGGTTCGGGGAACAACAGTACCGCTACCCCCACGCCTGCTGGGGAGGAAAACCAAGAAAGCGCTCAGAACAAGGTTTCTTCAACCAACCCGTCCGATACCACCAATACCCTGATTCGTGTGATCCCGCTGGATAACGCCAGCGTGAACCCGCCTCTCGTATCGCCCAACTACATGCAGAACGGCCTCATCGGTGCCGGTGCCGGGTTGGTGCTCGTGTATATGGCGATCTTCCTGCGCCGTTCCGTGGATCAGCGCATCCGCACTCGGGACGACGCCATTAAAGCGACAAACAGCAATATTCTGGGTGTGCTGCCCGTCAGCGACGATCTGGCGGAAGAAAACATCGTGCGTGCAAGCAACGATGACCATATTGCCCACGAATCTATCCGTCAGCTGCGCACGAACCTGCGCTTTGTGAATATTGATAACCCGCCGAGCTCCTTCATTGTGACCTCCGCAGTTCCTGGCGAGGGCAAGTCTACGGTCTCGCTGGCGGTGGCGCGCTCTATGGCAAGCTCGGGGCAGCCGGTCATCCTGATCGACGCCGACCTGCGCCGTCCCACCGTCGCGAAGAAACTACACATTAACGCCAAAATTGGTTGACGCAGGTTCTTGCCGGTCAGGTCGATATTGCTGAGGCCGTGCACCAGGTAGAGGATTCCAAGCTCTTTGTGCTTCCCGCTGGGCGTATTCCCCCGAACCCTTCCGAATTGTTGGGTTCCGACAAGATGCGCCAGCTTATCGAAGAGCTCTCCAAGGAATTCCTGGTCATCGTGGATGCTCCCCCGCTGCTGCCGGTGACCGACGCATCGCTTCTCTCCCACGCCGTGGACGGTGTGATTATGGTCGGTACCGTGGGCAAGAGCCACCGCGAGCAGATGACCGAGGCGGTTGCCGTGCTGGAGCGTGTGAATTCACACCTCTTCGGTGTGGTACTCAATAAGGCTCCGCGTAAGGGCCTGGGCAATTCCTACTATGGATTTGGTTACGCCAATAGTTATGTAGGTTATGCCAGCTACTACGGTTATTCCAAGGATGGTAAAAAGAAAGTTTCTTCCGGTGCGCACGGAGCTTAAGAAAATTTCTGAATCAGATTCTTGAGTATAAGGGCGGGAAAATAGGTGGACTATTTTTCCCGCCCTTATATTCAAAGATATTCGTTGTGTGAAAGGATATCGTGCACACTACACCACAGCACAAACCTGGTACGCCGCTCAAGGCGCGTATTATGCTGGCGCACGCCTACTTTCAAAGGCTCGCGAATCTTCACGGAATAGATATTTTACATATCAAAGGATATGCGTTTAATTCCGAAATTTTTAAACCTGATAGACATAGCACCGATGCAGATCTTTTAGTACGACCTTCTCATGTAGATACTTTTGTTCACATACTTTTAGCTGATGGCTGGAGTATTCAGGCGCATTTTGACACCGGATCCGTTTTTGAACATGCAATGACGCTTTATCACGAATCCTGGGGTCTCACCGATATTCACCGTTTCTTTCCGGGGCTCGGAAAAGATCCCGAACGTGTTTTTCAACAGCTCTGGTCGGCACACATGCAGCGCGAGATAGCGCACCGTTCCTGTGCCGTGCCTTCAGTACTCGATTCCCGGCTGATTGTGGTGCTGCACCGCGCTAGGCTAGTTCCGCCTATAACCCGGATCTTGAGTATCTGCGCGATATTCTCGACTCCTACGACTGGGCTAAACTGCGCGCCCGCGCCGCCGAATTGGATTCTTCTCTCGCCTACTCCGCCGCAATGGGTGGCTTAGAGGCGTACCGTCACGAACGCGACTACCTGCTGTGGAAGTCGGTTTCCACGCAGGTGCCGAGCTATATTCAATGGGTGGGCAGGCTGCGGTCGGCGCGTGGATTCGCCGAGAAAATGCGCACGCTCAAGAATATTCTTATGGTCAATCAGGATCATTTGGCGATGGAACTGGGGCATAAACCCACGCGCGCCGAAATTCGCACTAGGTTCTTTGAGCGTTTTGGGTTGGGAGGCGGCTCCTGATGAGTACTACTACCGCACCGGTGAGGTACCGCATCCCAGAGTATGTTGCCTTCGTACACGCTGAGGAGATCTCCGAATATGCTTCCGTCACGACGTATCTTGCCGACACACGGACCGCGCAGGTTTCGGTGTTGGAGGGGTCAGCATCCATTATTTGGGGTATTTTTGAGGAACCGTTTTCCCTGCCCGAGGCCCTTGAGCTGATCGCCGAGCTTACCGAGCAGAATCCAGAGGATATTCGCGGGGAGGTTGAGGATTTTGTGCATCAGCTAGTCGAAGACGAACTGCTGGAAGCCGTCTAAACCCGCCCTGCCCCACTATACGAAGAGCCTTGAGAGTAAAGATCTTTACTCTCAAGGCTCTTCATATAGCCCCGGCGAACCGAGTCTACGCGCCCGAGGACGAGGATGCGGTAAGCTCATCAACCGCCTGGCGGATTTCGTCGATAAACCGTTCCTCGCTAAACGCGCGATGTAGTTCTTAATCGCCTGCTTATCCCACTCTTCGGGGTTGAACTTCCGTATTGCCGCCTCAATCTGTTCCGAGGTCGGCTGCTCAATAAACACGCCGTTGAGGCCTTCGCGGATGGTATCGAGGTACCCGCCCGCGCGGTATGCGATCACCGGTTTTCCGCTTGCTCCGGCTTCTAGCGGGGTAATGCCGAAGTCCTCATGAGATACCGCGAGAAGTGCCAGACAATGCCGGTAGGCAGAACACAGCTGCTCATCGGGAAATCCCGGAAATAATGCGCACATTGGGCCCTGAGAGTTTGAGGAGCTTATCTTTTTCGGGTCCATGCCCTATAATCAGCAGCTTCTTACCCGCTCGATTGCACGCCTTAATCGCCTCATCCACGTTCTTATAGGACATCAGACGTGACACCAGCAGAAAGTAGTCTCCCGCAGCCGTGAATTCCTGCAGACCCGCGATCGGTTCTTCCACGCGGGTTGCACCCCCGGAGTAAGGCGGGAAAATAATGGGTACGTCTTTGCCGTACACCCGCGCAATACGTTTCTGAATTGCGGTCGAGTTCGCCACGTAATGTTCCGACCGCGCCGCCGCGCGCTGATCCCAGAACCGCAGCAGCGGGTTTATCACCCGTAACCCCACCCCAATCACACTGTTCTTGTTCTCGTCGCCCAGGTATTGGTCACGCAGGTACAGCCAACGCGCCGGGGAATGGCAGTACACCAGTTTCTCGCCGGTGAATTTGAACCCGTGCGCCCATCCTGTGGTCGAAACCACCGCAACGTGCGCCGGAACTTTCAGGCAGGACGCGGTCAGCGGCAGCAGCGGCAGCGCCAGCCGGTGGTAGCGCCGCAGCAAGCCCACCCGATTGAGCGGACTGGTGATGATAGTCGCATTCTCAAACTCGGGAAAAGTACCTTCAGGATTGTAGAGGGTCGTGTAGATAGGGGCCTCAGGGAACGCCCGGTGTAGGGCCAGAACAACCCGCTCCGCCCCACCGCGCTGCGTCAAATAGTCGTGAGCGATAGCGAGCCGAGGGGCGGTGACAGAACCCGTATCTACCGAACCTGCAGACCGAGATTCCGCCGATGTCGGGATTTTTTTCGAGGCCAAAGAACGAATGTGAGCGGATGCGCCGCGCCAGGATTGTGCTACTCGATTCAGCATTAGAACACCTCCCGTGCGCGCTGCGGGTACTTCACGCCAGCGTAGGATGCCGCCTCCACCTGAAGCGCTACCAACTTTTCGGCGATCTTCGCGGGAAGTTTCAGGAGTACCGCATCGAGAGTATTGCCTATTCGCCGGATATTTGCCTCGGTACTGACCGCCGCGAGGGCCTTCACCGCGGCACCCCAGAGCCCGGCAGGGTTGGGAGCCGCATGCGCATCTTCACCATGTTTACGCACGAAAATGGTGCGCGCACTGCCCGCGTGCAGGGCACGAAGGGCTCGCACGGCGGTCGTGGTCGCCTCGGCATAATGCTTCGTTTCAACCGCATCGGAAATTATGATTTTCCCGCCAGCATCAGCGATCATCTTACCCAGATCGACGTCTTCCCAGCCGTAAAGACGATAGGCGGGATCGAAGCCGCCAACAGTTCGGTACAGCTCTGCTGAGACGGACGAGTTTCCATTCCAATAGTGCCAACGCTCGGATTCGGGGGTGCCCAGCGCCGCTTCCTTAAACTTTGCATCGCGGTAGGTTCCGTACACCTGAGAGTAAGCGGTCTTGGGAAAATATTGTTCAGGGTGCCGATCACCCCGTCATAGTCGCGGTGTAAGCGAAGATGGTTCGCCACATAGTCGGGACCGGGTTCCAAGTCGTCGTCGCAGCGAATCAAAATATCCGCATCCGCCGCATTATGCCCGGCGTTAAGAGCCGCCACACGCCCAAGATTTTCGGGGAACACAATCTTAGTGAGGTTCAAGGTTCCGCGGGCGATATAGTCGTCAACAACTTTTTCGCTCTGGTCGATGTCACCATCGAGGACAACGATAACTTGAAAGTCTCGTTCCGTCTGAGCAGAAAGCGCGTCTAAGGGATAGTGTAAAACCCCTGCTCCACCCCGCGATGGGATGATGACGGCTGCTTGATAGTGAGCCATAAACTGTCCTGTAGTTGTGAGAGTGAGTAATTGGCGGGAACAAGCGTGAGCATGATGAATCCTCTAGAGATATTTCTCTAAAAGGTGGCGAACTCGTTCTCTGCCTGAATCGGGTGAATATAATTCCTGCCAACGCCAAAATGCCGCAGAAATAATGTCATTAAGGTTATCAGATTCTTGATAGAAAGCCTGAGTTAAATGTCGAATCTTTTCAACGAGGGCCGAGGGATCCTGGGCAGGGTAAATATACGGGTAGTCCTCCCCCACGACTTCGGGAAGGGCACCCGCATCGCTGACGATTACCGGCACGCGGGCACTCATCGCTTCCGCAGCGACCAGCCCAAAGGATTCCGGGGCTTGCGAAGGCACTACCAGCATATCGACCGTGTCGAAGAGCTTTGCGGGGTGCTCCAACCGAGACGGTCGGTGTAGCGTTCAATGTTCTCAAAGGCATGGGACACTTCGCGTTCTTCCTCTGCGGAGGCGAAGACGGGCGCTCCGGCAACTACGAGGCGGTATTCGGGGAGGGTAACAGTACTGTTGAGGCGCTCGATCGCCTGGCAGAGGACGCCAATCCCTTTGGAAGGTGTGAGTCTGCCAAGGTAGCCGATGCGCACCACCCCGGGGACGGTGGATTTCGCCAGTGAGAGGGGGACTTCCTGCACCCAATTGGGGAAGACGGTCGCACCGGGTACGGATGCCGCAACATACTCGCTGGGAACGAGGGTTTGAAGGGCCTTTTTGCGGGCGAACGGTACTAATTTAGCGTTGGTACCCGTCGGCAGCTGATGTAGGTGCACGATGCGCCCTGCCCGTCCCCCGGTAGCGGCGGCAGGTACCAGCCCGTTACACCACAGGAGCGCATCCCGGTGCGCCCGGTGCCAGAGCCGCAGCTGAACCATATACTGTATGCGCGTTTTGGCGGGCAGTACGATGCGTGTGAACCCTTCGTCGGCGGCCGCTTCAATGAGATCCGGCGGGTTTGCCGGACCGATGATGACAACCTGGTAACCGAGCCCTCGCGCCGCCCGCGCGATATTCAGGAGCATGACTTCGCCCCCGCCTATATCGCCGTTATTGGTGGCTAGGTAGAGTTCTTTACTCATCTCGGGTGTATCTTTCTAGGTTTTCGGTACCGATATGCCAATTATCATAAGTGAATAGTCACACGTTTGGCGATGGTTCTAGGAGTTTTTGATCCGGTTCGCAATATAGGCGGTGATTTTTTCGGGTGATTTTGGCATTTCGATACGCCGGTCTACCCCCACGAAGTTTTCCGCCTCATACCCCGGCATGCCAAGTTCTCTGTTCCGGGCTATAGCGCCCGCGCGAACCGCATAAGCAATGACAATTGCCCAGGTAAAGGTGTAGAAGACCTCGCCCAGGCTCAAACCACAGACGAGCAGGGCTATCGCTGCGCCCTGTCCCACTCTTTCTTCGACGGTCCAGGAGGTTTTTGAGACGAAGATGCGCATCCCCACGATAATCGTGATAGCGATAACGAAGACTGTCCAGACCCAGCCGCCCTCGGTACGAAGCACTAGATAGGAGTTGTGATACACCCAGTTCCTATCCTGCAGGGGCGCGTAGGCTTCTCCGAGTCCGCTTCCAAAGAACCCCGCAGTTTCGGCTTTCTCCTGTGCCACCGCATCAATACGTTCACGGAGCATATCGGAGCCCACACGCGAGGCAAACTGCCCTACCTGGGCATAGTCTGTGGCGAGCGTCTGCACAAGCGCCCAGACCCCGCCCAACAGGAACATCCTCACCATAAAGTTGAATCGGGAAGCAAGCAGTACCCACAGCACACCTACCAGGTACGCCGTGATGGAGGTACGCGAGTTCGTCAGCCACACCACCGAAGTTCCGATCACGAAGGCGAAAATACGCTCGGGCATAGTGCGCATAATGGCGAAAGCGAGTACACCGAAGATAGCGTACGCCAGGCCCGCATAGTTTTTATCGTGGAGGAGACCCACCAAAACGTTGCCGTCCGAGCGTTCGGTAATTCCCAGATAGAAGGCGGGAACGTTGATCAGAAGCGCCGTGAGGTATCCTGCGATAGCGGATCTAAAATGCAGCCGCCCCTCGGCAAGATTCCACATCAGAATGGTGGTGAAGATCATGCGAACTAAGCGTTGTCGCCAGTCGAAAGCATCAGCACTGGCGGTATGCAAAAGCGATACGAACATCATGTAGACCAAGCCCAGCCACATAATAGTTTTCAGAGATTTAAACTGCCAAGTTCGTACTGTGCAGGCTTGGTAAGCCCGTAGAGTGCGCCGATAACCACGGCAATCTGGCTGAGGGGCTGGTTAATGACCGGCAGCACGGTAGCGAACACCATGGCACCGAAAATTACGAATTCGGGTATGCGCAGCTGATTGCTGTTGTCCCGCACATAGTCACCGCTCTTTTTGAGCCCGTGACTAACGCGCGCAGAGAGGTTTGCGCTATCGTTCCGGTGCTGCGAGCTAGGCGATAGCGATGTTCCTAGGTGAGTGCTCATGCTAGTCCTTGATGCTTTTGTGTTTGAGTGTAGAGTTCTGCGATCTGCGCCGTCATCTCGGTGTTGGTTACCCACGTCCATGCTGAAGGGGCCGAGGCTTCACAGTTCCGCATAAGAGCTTCTAAAACGCTATCACAGAATGCGTTCTGGCGGCGGTTAACAAGCTCGTTGGGGGCAAGAATTTCGGGGTTTCCGCCCACGTTGGTTGCCACGGTTTTTAATCCGGCGGCTTTAGCGTCCAAGAGCGTATAAGAACAGTTCTCCCAGAGGGATAGCTGAACCACCATATCGCTGCGGCCCATCGCTTCTAAGGGATCGACGAACCCGCTGAAGGTTACGGCATCGCTGATATGCAGCTCCCGCACCTGCTGCGCCAGGGTATCGGCGAGGTCACCTTCCCCCGCGATTTCAAGGTGCGCCTTGGGGTACACGGTGTGCAGCTGGGCGAATGCTTCTATCAGCACGTCAATACCTTTTTCGGGCGAGAGCCGTGAGAGCGAGAGGATGCGCGGCGCATCCGGTTCGGTCGGCACGCGATGCTTGTGTACGGCGGCGCGCAGCCGGGGTGCATCCACCCCGTTATAGATGATGCTCACCCTGCGAGCGCCCCATTTACGGCGCATCTGCTCGGCTGTAGAGCGTGAGACGGCAATAGCTGCGTTGGTGCCCCACAGACGCACCCGGTGCACCTGTTCCATGAGTTTAGAACGCCAGGAGGTGCCGTGATAGACGGCATCATCCCCCGCGATTCCGTGCTCGGTAGTGATGAGCGTAGGAACGGTCAGTGACCGGTTGGCAAGCCGCCGCATCTTGAGGAAGTTGATGACGGCGGCGGCGATAACATCCGCATAGGCAAGGTGACTGTGCACGATAGTGGGCTTCTCTCGTTCAATCACGTGTGCGAGCGAGGCGAACGAGGTTCTAAAACCGCGGCTCGGTCCGAAGGGTACGGCGTAAACGGGAATATTAAGCTCGCGAAGGCGCTCGGTGAGTTTTCCCTCGGGCGCACAGACAACCAGGCGATACCCGGGAATACCGGTTCGGGCAACATCAAGAACATGTCGCGCCACTCCCCCGAAGTCGGGAACCGGCACGACCCAGAGCGCGGTCAAAGTCGCGGCTGTACTCATGCCCTCACCAGCTTTCGTGTCAGAACGTTACGCAGGGCGGCAGAAACTCGTGTCTCAACCGTACTATGCACGCACCACGCCCAGAGTAGAACCAGCGCGAGAGCCAATATGCGCGCGCCCCACGCCCCCGCCCAGGGGTAGAACATATCGATCAGCATATAGCCAAGCATCGCGTGTCCCAGATACAGGGGGTACGATATTGTGCCGAGCGCGTGCAAGGGTCCGCGCGCCAAAAACGGCACGTGGCGCACATAGATAACGGCGAAAAATACCGCACATATGATGGCGACTCCCACCCCATGGGCGCTATCGTGCATCAGGAAGGCATTGATAGAGGCCGCCGCAGCGCAGTACGGCATCAGCCAGGTAAACCTGCGGTCATGGCTGTACATAAAGAACACCATGCCCAGACTAAACAGAGCCGCATGCTCGGCAACCACGCCCCACACCAGCATTTTAGGGGCACCCGTCAGGGACGCCTCCGGGTGGAATACACAGCAGATGAGCAGCCCTAAGGTTGTCCAGCAAAAAATACCGATCGTGATCTCGCGACGATATATTTTTCCGCGCCGCACAGTCAGGTAAAGCCCCATGAGCAGATAGAACTGTAACTCGATGGCGAGCGTCCAATACACTTGATCGACATTATCGACCAGCATAAAACGCTGCATCATTGTCGTATTAACCAGAGTTTGCGCCACCGTAATATCCCGGCCGGGATTACCGTAGAGAAAATACACAGCCGCGGCAACCGCAAGCGCCAACCAGTAGGTTGGGTACAGGCGGGCGAAACGCGAAATACCAAATTTTAGGGCGGAACCGCTTTTGATAGCGCTCAACAAAATCACGTACCCCGAGATGATGAAGAAAAGCTGCACCCCTAGTTCTCCGAGCGGAATAGAGTACGGCTCGGGGGCGATGCGCGGGTAGTTCTGCACGGCGGGGTACCCGAAATGGTAGGCCACAACGGCCAGTGCCGCTATTCCGCGCAGCCCGTCGAGTTCGCTAAATCGTCCGGGGGGTGATGAAGCTGTTATCGAGTACTTCGCCGGGTTTTCGGGTGTGTTGAACGGTCCTTGGTGGTGTCACGAAACCGACCTACAGCCACTTTTCGAGGCGGTCTAGGGCGGTGAAGAAGCCTTCGCCGTTGTTGATATGCCCCTGCCAGATTTCGGGGATAAACGATGCTTTCGGCGCCAGCTCGCGCAGCTGCTTGCCCAGTGCAGCCCAATCGACATCGCCTTCGCCCACCTGCACACCTTCGCCGTCTACGCCGATACCGTCGACCAGGTGCAGGTGGATGGAGTGCGGTGCCAGCTGTGCTACCGCCTCCGACAGCGGAATTTTGAGGAAGTTGCATGCGAGCATGGTGTGTGAAATGTCCAGGCAGAGAGCGCTGTCGTAGGCGCGCGCGAATTCGGCGGTGTCCTGCGGGTCGAGGAAGAGGTTGTGGTATTGCTGCCCACCCATCAGCCAGGGGTAGGGCGGCAGAGTCTGTGCCGCTAGGCGCACCCCGGCGGTATCTAGCCGTCCCAGGGCTTCGCCGATGCGCTCGTACTTTGCGGTACGGGCGCTCGCCGGGATGTGCTTATCTTTGGTGAAGCCGCCCATCGTGACAACCATAACGGGGTCTTCGTCCACCGTGAAGTAGCGGGTCAAATCGCGGGTAATGTCGATGGTGCGCTGCACCTCGGCGATGGAGCGTTCCCAGACTTCGGGGTCGCGGGAGGCCAGATCGACCAGGAAATCTCCGGCGAAGAGGTCGGGCAGGTGGGTCGTGAAGCTCATGGGCAGTTTCTTCTCAAAGACCTCGTCAATATTGATATCAAGGTCTTTGTAGGAGAAGTGGAATTCGAGGAAATCCGGTGTTGCCTCTTCGATCAGGGGTTTGTAGTCGTGGTACCGTACCGGCAGACCCCAGGGGCGTTCAAAGGTGAAGTCGCGGCGGGTTACGAGGTCGTCCTTCAGATCGCCCTCAAAAAAGAACGATCCTTCTTCAACGTCGCGTTGGATGGTACGCCCGAGCAGCTGCGGCAGGTAGTTTGGCTGCAGGCCGCGGCCGGGTGACTTGACGGTCACATCCGCCTCGGTGATTACCTCACCTTTGGCTATGCTGCGGGTTGCAACCAGTGATTTGGCCAGGTTCACACGGTTCATCAGTTCACCGGTGGAAACCTCGCGGGGCGCGGCCGTGCCGATGGATTCCTCAACGTCACGAATCTGCCGCACCATCGCCGCGAACTCTTCGGGCAGCAGCGATACAGTGTGATCGTTGCCTTCCAGGGTTTTATCGGTCGTGAAATGCTTCTCGATAATCTTCGCACCGCGCGCAACAGCGGCCACGGGCACATGGTAGCCGCGTTCATGCCCGGAATAGCCAACCAGGCATTGGCCAATCTCGGCGAGGCGGTCCATATACGCCAGGTTCACGTCTTTGAAGGGTGCCGGGTAGGTGGATTGACATTGCAGCAGGGCATAGGATGCGCCCGCCTTGCGCAGCAGGTTCACCGAGTCCAGGATTTCTTCTTCGCGGCTCATACCGGTGGATACCAGCATGGGCAGCCCGCGCGATGCAACATCGCGCAGCAGTTCGTGGTTCGTCAGGTCTGCGGAGGCAATCTTCATGCCCGCAATACCGTAATCGACGAGCGCCTGTACGGAAGGCGCATCCCAGGGGGTGCACAAAATATCCAGGCCATGCTCCTTAACGTGGTCGAATACCTCGTACATTTGTTCAACGCTCAACGAGAACCGTGAGAGCAGATCCAGGGTGTACTGCACACCCAAGTCTTCGCCCGCAGTGGCGCCGCCGCGCTGGCGGTAGAGCGCATCCAGATCGCGCAGCTGGAATTTCACGGCGTCCGCACCGGATTCCACCGCGAGGTCCACCAGCTCTTTCGCGAAGTCCACACTCCCCCTGGTGGTTATTACCGATCTCGGCGATGATGAAGGCGGGCGTATCCTCGCTGATGATGTGCTTTCCGATGCGCAGCACGTTCTGCTCGTCCATTGCCAACGACACCAGGTGACCGCGTTCGTCAATGAGCGGAATATGCTCGATACCGCGCGCAAAGTAGCCGCGTAAAGATTCGGGGTCGCTATCGACGGGAGCGGTCTGCGGGCTCGTATTCGCCGCCGCCAGTGCGCTGGTCTCTAGGGATGCGGTGGGGTTGGCGATCAGCCAGCGTCTGAAGTCCCCGTCCGAAAGTGAACCGCGCAAGATGCCGGATTCGTTGACTAAAAAGATGATGCGCTGACCGTTGGCAGAAATTTTGTGAAGCGCAGTCAGAATCGGGTCTTCGGCGAAGACCACATAGGGCGCGATATTACGTTCGATAATCACGGTTTATGATGCTTTCTTCAAGAAAACTTGTGTTTAGTGAGAGTGAGTGGTGGGTCTTTTGACGCTGAGGCTTAGCTTCTTACGCCGGGTTGTCCCTCAAGAATTTGCTTGAGCTGATGCTCGGCAACCGCAAAATCAATAGGAGCATCAATATCGACGCCCTCGACCTCATGAAGCGTGAAAAGATCAATGGTTCCTCCAGGATACCCCGCCAGACGGTTGTGGTGCTCGGTGTACACGTGAGTTTTGGTGAGGTAGAGCGAACCGTTTTCCCGGTACCGGAAGGTCTCCTGTGTGAGTTCCTGGCGGCGTGGGCGCGCCCATAATCTCGAACTCTGCAGTAGGTTCGGCATCCGGGTGCCACCGCCAAATAAACGGGCCGATCGGGATAACCCCAACCAATGAGTCTTTGCCGTTCTCGGCGAATTGACGCACCGCGCGGGCCAAGGTGCCGGGCAGGCGTACCGGGCTGGTGGCCTGCAGTAGCATGACCGCATCCGGCGCCCAGCCCTCGCCCGTGTAGAAGTCGATGGCGTGCTCGATTACCGGTTCGGTGGCTGTGGTATCTTCGGCAAGATGTGCGGGACGCATAAACGGAACCTCGGCGCCGTAGTGGCGTGCGATGGCGGCGAGTTCTTGATCTTCGGTTGAGACCACGACCCGCACCTCGTGCTCCCCCGCCAGTTCGTCGCGGGCGGCGAGCGCCTGCAGAATAGTCCACGCCACCAGGGGTTTTCCGGCGATCTCGCGCAGGTTTTTACGCGGTATGCCTTTGGATCCGCCGCGCACGGGAATAACGCAGAGAACGCGCATTAGTATGCCTCCAGGTAGTCGATGATGAGCTGAGCGATAGTGTGGGCGGGCTCGACTGCGGGTTGCTCGGGCGCCGGCGTGGGGTCTTCACCCCAGCGGTTCATGCCGTAGCGTGCCCAGAATTCTTCGAGCCAAGCGGGCGGGTTCGGGTGGTATACCCACGCCGGAATACCGCGGATTGCGGCCTCAGGCACGCCGGTTGAAAAGACTGAGACCACCGGGTTCGGCACCTCGTTCAGGGGCGTAGTAGAGCGATCTATGGCGATGCCTTCTATCTCCCAGAGCGCGTGGGTGGCGCGGGAGAGTTTATCGGTTTCGCTCGGATGCGGCCGGTAGATGCCGTCGTGACGTTTCAAAAAGCTGTGCGCGGCGCGGGCGAAGGATGCGCGCGGTAACTCCGCGCCGTGCATCTGCCCCAGAAACAGGATTTTGCCCAGGGATTTGGTGGTTTCGCCGTGCGTATTTTGGATAGCGCGGTAGAGCAGCTGTGAGCCGACGGTATGCGTCTGCACGTCGCGGCGTCCGGAAGCCCAAAATTGGGCGTCCTCGTCGCTGAAGGCGAGCAGAGTTGAACCGATGGGCAGCGGCGGGGCGTGCGGAACCAGCAGCCCGTGCTGTACTACCCAGTAGGCTATGCCGCGTTCGCGGGCGAATCGGTAGGCCGCGTGACCGCGCGGAAGGTAGTGTCCTAAGGACAGCACGAGGCGCACGCCGGGCAGTTTTTCGGCGAGCTCATCGGCGCGTATCGGGGTTGTGGTCCAGTCTTTGCGGCTATAGCGTGTGCTGGCGTATTGTCCGTTGAGATATTCTGAAGCGTCGCTCGGGCACCAGAGCGCGACCCCCACCCCTTCGAGGTGTTTGAGCGGTTCCAGCAGAGCGTTGCGGCTTGTGGGTGAGAACGAGTCGAGCACGATCAGTACCCGCGGTATTGCCCCGCGCGTATAGAGCATGCCGGAAACCATGTCCTGTTGGGCACCTCTGCGGGCGCGCACAATGTTCTGGGCGCGTCCTTTCACCCAGCGCAGAGTGTTTTGGCGCTGCTGCCAGGCATGCCAGGCTTCGAGATCGACGGGGTAGTTTAGGCCCATAGTTTCTCCAAAATTTTGACGCGATCATCAAAGGTATGCTCGGCGAGGGTGCGTCGCTGCCCGGCCTCACGGATTGTATGCGCCCAGCGGGGTTCACGGAAGATGCGGGCGCACAGGTCAATAAGTTCTTCGGTACTCTCGTAGACCAGTACTTCGCGTCCGGGTTCGTAGTAGCGCGCCACATCGGCCCGGTCGATCAGTGAAGTGCGCCCACACCGGGGGCTTCGAAGGTGCGCATCGTGAAGCCGTCTTGGTTGTGGTGGATATTCAGGGTCGCCGGTGATGATGCCATGACCCCGTAGGCGGCGGATCGGTCGATATCGCGGTGTGCGGGAATTCCAGTTCCCTTGAATCTGCGGGTTCGGGCTATATCCCAGGGGTGGCGCGACCAGTCTCGCCCGTAGGCGCGCACGGGTATCCCCGCCTCGTGCAGAGTTCGCAGCGTATGCTCACGGTTGGGGTAATTCGCCCCGACGAAACTGATGGCGTCTTCGGTAACCGGCGCGATCGTGCAGTGCGAATCGTAGGCGTTGGGCATATCCAAGACGGCGTACCCTAGGGAGCGCAGGTATTCGGCGTCCTGCGGGCTATAGCTTGCGAGCGCTCCGAGGCGCGGTAAATCTTCCAGGGTGTATGACATGCGACGCAGCTCGTCGTAGAGCCAGGTTCCGTAGCGCACCCCGGATTCTTCAAGTTTTTGCCACCAGGTATCCCCCAGCAGGTCGCCTTTGATGACGAGCACAATATCGGGGCGATACTCTTCAAACGCGGCGATAGCACGGGTGGTAGCCTGGGCTGCGGCGGATGCGGGCCGATATTTCGGGCAGTTCGTGCGCGAGTTTATTGCGGATACGGTCGGCAACTGTGCCGGGAGCATCGTAAATATGGGTGCGAACCTCGTATCCGGCAACGTTTAGTGAAGCCTCAATAGCCTTCCAATACCCGTGGAACGCTGGCGAAACCAGCAGAATCGTGGGGGCTCTCATCTCGTGTATCCTTTGTGGTTCTTCTCTGTCCTGTGATCCTTCGTGCGGGAAAGCCAGGTTCGGCGCGGTTACCCGACTAGTTTTCGTGCCGTGTTCCCCGCCGGATCAGCTCTAGTTCGTGGTTCAGAATCTCGCGCGGGTTCACCTGGCGATTTTGCAGGGACCGCACCAGGTTGAAGCCGTAGTTGGCGTAGCTGGTGAGGGTTAGGGCGCGGCGCAGGTTCTTCTCGAACCCCCATTTTTCGGCGTAGATAAACCGTGCGGTGGTAAGCCATTGGCGGCGCCGGGCTGAGGGGCTGGATGCGCCTCCTTCGTGGGTGACCGTCACCTCGGGCACCAGGATGCGCGGCACCCCAATCTCGGCAAGGCGGCGCTGAAAGTCTACTTCTTCGCTGTTCATGTAGAAGCGTTCGTCCATGCCTTGTACCCGTTCGTATACCGTGCGGGGCACCATCATGCAGGCGCCCATGACCCAGTCTGTTCCGTGGGATCTCACGGCGGTGCAGGCACTTATATCGTGCCCTGCCCCGCGATGCCACAGGCGCGTGGGTTTGAAGCGTGCCAGGGGTGTGAACCATTCCCACGCGATATGCCCCACGGTGGGGAATTTGCGGGCTACCCACTGGTGTTTTCCGTCGTGACCGACTACTTGGGGGCTGGCGAGCACCTGCGGATAGGCGGTGAGCGCCGTGAGCATTGAGCTGATGAAGTTTTCGCCGAGTTCAAGGTCGCTGTTGAGGATTATCAGCCAGTCTCCATGTGCGCGTGCAGCCCCGGAGTTTACGGCGCTGCCAAATCCGCCGTTGCGCTCGCGGCGCACGACGCTCACGCCTTCGGTGTCAGGAAAGGGTATGGGTGAGCGGTCGTCAGAAACGATAATCTCAAGATTTTCGGGGGTTATTCCCCCGCTGCGCGCGCAGGCTGGCAATTAAATCCAGCACGGGAGCAGGTTCGCCATAAAAGGGAATAATGGCGGAGATAGTTTCTGCTGACGAAGTCACAAAAATGCTTTCTGTTGCGGTTTACATCTATGTTCCGGTCATCAAACATTGTCTGTAAACGTATGTGTTTATTCGTGAGGAAACTCTCGGCATACTGCACATAGTTGTTGCCGTCATATCCTCGTGAGTGAGTGTTACTTTATAATTCTAATATAGTATCGACATATCAGGTGACTACACAGCGTATTTTGCCTCATAATAAAGGTATTGCGTGTGTAAATCCCAGGGAGTTATGTGTGAATCGTCGTTCTGAATCTGAAGATAAAACCCGGTTAACAGAACTTGAGGGTATGCGCCCGCCGCATGTTGAAGCTTATTTTCGTGTGATGGGGTTTTTACGCCCCAGTATTGCACGGGTTTTGGATACAGTTCGCCACTCTCGCGAGAAAGTGTATATTGCCCCTCCTTTTTCTCGCGGCGGTAATTGGCTTTATCTGTTGGCGGCCGTTGATGCTGACCGTCGCGCCGATGCCGGGGATTTTTCATATATGCTCGATACTGCCGGTTTAGAACCTTGGCTTACAGAATTTCCTGCTTTGCAGGAACTCATGATGGATCCGAAAGATTTTAAGTTTTTGCACCGGCGTTATTCTGGTCTTGATACCAATGTGGAAGATAGTTTTGCACCCGGTTCTCTTGAAATTTTTGCCCGCGAACGATTACTTTCTTCTGAGCATTTTAAACAGCGTATTCTTACAGTAGGAAATATTGTAGGAAGTAATACGGTGGTGCTCAGTATTCGGCGCGGCGATTATTATTCTGTTCCCGCAATTCGGCAGCGTTACGGTATTGATACCGTAGCCTATGTACGTGAGGCCCTGGATCAGGTGCTTAAACGTATGAGCCCCAGTAATTTCGTGGTCACGAGTGATGATCCGCAGTGGTGCCGTGAAAACCTGAGTTTTCTCGAAGATATTGCTCCGGTGCTCTACGATAAGACCGGCGAGGGTATGTTCGCGGATTTAGCGGTTCTTGCTAAGGCGCGCTGGCTTATTCTTACAAACACCACGTTCGGGTACTGGGGCGCTTTATATGGCGCAGGCTGATCACCCCGTTGAGGTGTACGTACCGAATGCCCACGAGTACGATGCGAAAACCCGCCAGCCTATCGTGGTGCCCGGAACTGTGCGTCCGCATCCGCATTTCTCTCGCTGGCATGCGGTTAAGCCGCCGCATGGGGGAACCTGGCTTCTGTCTGAAGAAGGCGATATCGCGTAAAACCCTATACTTCACTCTTTCACAACTCACTCATACTCAAGCACGGAAGATAACCCATGAACATCAAATTTCTCGCGCCGTTTAAATTTTCGCAGCGAATCGTATCTAACTCCCGTAGTTTTTTCTCTGGACGTCTTGAAAACTCGCGCTTTAAACCCCGTTTTCTAGACCCGACGGTTCGCGGGCTTCGCACTGGAAAACACCGGCTTATCTGGCGCAGCGCGATCTGCGTACCCGGCGTGAGGCACGTGCCCTGCTGAACACAGGAGATTTCAAAAACCGTTACCGGGCGCTAGAAAAGACCTTCGAGATCCCTCCCCTGCCCACGACCAAGGGCGTGTGGGCGGTCGCGATGGTCAAGAATGAGGCGGATGTGCTCGAACGTTCCCTACGGCACCTGCATGCCCAGGGGGTGGCACGCATCCTGGTGGTCGATAACGGTTCAGATGACGGTACTTTTGAGCTTCTTCAGCGGCTTAGCCGTGAGCTTCCGCTGAGTGTTGGGCGTGATCGTGAGCCCGCCTATTATCAGTCCGAGAAAATGACCTATCTGGCCCATCGTGCCCAGCGAGCCGGTGCCACCTGGGTAGTGCCTTTCGATGCGGACGAGTTTTGGTTCGGCGTTGAGGGTACTCTTGCCGAGGTTCTGACCACCAGCAAAAATACCGTGGAAATCTCGCAGCTCTACAACCTGTTTCCTACGGCTTCGGGAGACTTGGTGCTCGATACAACCGCGCATTTTGACCCGAAGGTGTGCTTTAAATCTTGGCGGTCATCGGTCGTCACTATGGGCAATCATCGGGTGCTTCGACCTGGGGCACAGGGCACCGATAGGGTGGTTATCTTACATTTGCCTTGGCGTTCGCGGCAGCAGCTGCAGCGCAAGCTCATGCAGGGGGCAAAGGCGCTTGAGCTCACCGATTTGCCGGAAGATTTGGGGTATCACTGGCGCAAAAATGGCGAGCTGAGCGAGAAACAGCTTGCCGATATTTGGTTGGATCTTATCGCGGGCAGGCCCATTCCCGTAAATCTTGCGTGGCAGCCGCGCGGAAGCCTCTACCCCCTAGGCAGCGATATACCGCAGGATGCGCACAGCCTTAAACCGTTCCTTGAAGCCCGGCCAGAGACCGCCTAGAAATAGCATCCGCATAGACTTGTGCCCGCCTTCCCAAGATTGGGAGGCGGGCACAGTTTTAATGTTTTTCAGCTCGATTCGCCCGACTATTCGGGAAGCTGTCCTAAACGCACCAGATTGGCGAACTCTTCATTCTGCTGCTGCACCTGCGTGAAGGTTCCCTGCGCGGCGATTTCGCCCTGCGAAAGGTAAATCAGCTGATCCACATTGCGCACCGTCGAGAGGCGATGCGCCACGATAATCACGGTAATATCCCGCGAGATACGCTCGATCGCCTGGGTAATCTTATGCTCGGTCTCGTTATCCAGGGCGCTGGTGGCCTCGTCCATAATGAGCACGCTGGGGTTGCGGTAGAGCGCGCGCGCAATACCTAAACGTTGGCGCTGACCGCCCGAAAGCCGAACCGCATTGTGCCCAATCATCGTCATCAGCCCGTTCTCCAGGGAGTCCACAACCTCGGTAAGTTCGGCGACAGCCAAGCATTCACGCACCCGCGCCTCGTCAATCTCATGAGGTTCAAGCCCGAAAGCAACCGCCTCCAGCACCGTAGAATCGGCGATGAAGACATCTTGAGGCACATACCCAATACGCTGAAACCATGCGGGTAGATCCTGCTCGATCGGCACTCCATTGCACAACACACGCCCCTGTTCAGTACTGAAAAGCCCCAAAATCAAATCAACCAGGGTGGTCTTTCCCGAACCCGAGCCGCCCACGAAGGCCATCGACGTCCCCATAGGGATCTGCAGGTTAATGTTCTTCAGCACCGGCTGATCACCGTCGGGGTAGGTAAAGGAAAGGTTCTCCACCGTAATAGCGATAGGCTCAATCTCACGGTTTACGTACTCTGCCTGAGTATCTGCGTCGGGGGCATGCGGAAGATCGAGCTTCTTCCCCTGTTCATCAAGCATCCCAATTTCGCGGACAAGCTCATCGCTGGGTTTCTCACCGGCACGAATATTGCCCAGGGAGGCCACAATGCGCGTGTAGTTCGGCAGAATACGGATGCAGGCACCAGCGAATAGGAGCAGATAGGGTGCACTGTCGGCGCCCTGAGTCATGCTCATGATCGCTAGAAGTGCAGCGATTCCGAGAATAAAAATAATTTCAAGGGTATACTTTGGAAGTTCTTGAAGGAAAACGTTCCGCATATTCGCATTCACCGAGTCCATGCGCTTGCTCTGATATCTGTGTAGGTACCGTTCGGTCACACCGTGCATACGAATCTCGCGGAACCCAATCACAGCATCAAGCGCCGCGTTCATAGAGCCGCGCGTAGCTTCCAGGATAATCTCGCCCTGCTCCGTATTTTTCCTCCGCAAAACGTATTGAAGCACAAAGGCAGTCACACCAAAATAGGCGAATGCGAAAAGCGCAGGAAGCGGCATAAGAACCAGCAGCATCACCATGAGCACCACGATAGAGAGCAAATCCCCAATAAAGCTCATGACGCCATTCACGAAAGCGCTGTATGCCTGCCCAACAATATCAGTAACCGAGTTCAGCACCGCCGCTGTACCGCGCTTACGGTGAACCAGATAAGGCTCACGCATATAGCGGTTAAGCAGATTCACCGAAGTCGCGCTCTGCTGAGTAGCGATAAAACCTAGGCTCCAGCGTTTAATAACCAGCGAAAGTACGCCCTTAAAGACAAAGGCAAGAACCAGCGCAACACCAAAAATCACGATAAGCTGTGTGCGATTGGGATTACCAAAAAGATCAGCGACGGACTGCAAATACCCGGTAATAGGGGCGCCCATCGCTAGGTTAACGATAGGAAGAATAGCCGCCACACCCAGCATCTCGAAAAGAGACACTACGAAAAGCCCCAGAATATTCAGAACCAGAATAGAGAACTTTCGCCCTGGGAAAAAAATCCTCAGTTTACGATAAATATTTTTCATCAAACCTCACAGGGTACGGGTGGAAGCCTTGAGAATCATAATACGTGCGGGACGTTCGATCGCATGATGCGCAATAATCGCTGCAAGTATAGAAATCACCAAGATTATGAGCATCATCAAGATTCCCCGTGCATCCACGCGAATCATATCGCGACCTAAAGAGGTCTTGATGAATCGGAAAATAACAATTTCATGAACCAGATAGAAGGCAAAACTCACCTCACCGAAATACACGAGAGAGCGGCGTATCCAATTCCCCGGCACCGGTTCACCAACCTGATGATGCGATTGCGCGCGCTGTATATCGTGAAGCGCAAACATCCCAATCAGCAAGAACCATACCGGGTCAAGCACAAACCCGTTGATAGTCTGCGGCAAACTAACTTTAGAAACACCAGAAATCCCGGCTAAAGCAAGTGCTGTTACCGCACACAGTTGCCAGGTACGTATCCGTGGCATCGCTAAATCGCCGTCACGAACTTTAAGCGCCAGCAGCCCTAAGAGCATGCCTAAGGCGAACTCACCCGAACGAAGCAACGGGTTAGCGTACACCACAACATCGGCGTAATTAGAGGTAAGTGCTATAGCGCTCGCCACCGCCGCCGTCAGCAGGAACCAACCCGCCAAAACGGTATATCCCGCCTTCGGGGAGCGGCGGCTGAGCCAACCCAACACGAGCGGAGTACAGGCATAGAAAAAAGCCTCGCAGCCTAAAGACCAGCTCACCCCATTGACCGAAAAAATATAGTCCCAATTCGGCACCCAGGTGTGGAGCAGAACCAGGTTGCTTAATGTAGCACCTGCAGATGGGGCTTCCTGAATCAGGACGAGAATTGCCAAGGCAAGTGCAAAAAAGAAAAGGTGCAGCGGGTATACACGCGCAAATCGGCGCAGGTAGAATTTCTTGGCTCCGTCGGCGGGCTTATACGACCAGGTCAGCACAAAGCCCGAAAGCACGAAGAACAATGCGACTCCTACATATCCCACGGATGCGCTAGGAACCACATGCGCCCACCTCGTATGGTAGAAAAAGACGAATAGCGCAGCCGGACCCCGCAAAATTGTCAGGCTATCCAGCATAACGTACCTAGTACTGGGTACTCCTGCCATAACGGGTGCAGATTCTTTACTCATGATGAGCCCCCAGCATTACCTGAGGCATCAGAAGAGAATTTGTTTAAGGAACCGTCTTCATTCCAGATTCTCCACCGCAAAAATTTTCCGCGCGCCATAGGACCTTCAGCTTTGAACTGGATGCGATCATCCGGCAGACCGTGAGAGATATTGGTCCATACCTCTTGAATCTCGCTATCGCTGAGCTTACTGCCAGCAAGCCAATGCGGAGTAACCACTGTGGCGTCTCGGCCTGTGCTCACAGCACTAGCGGCCCCTTGCCGAACTTTTCGCGCAATCTGAGCAGCCCCCCGATACTGCACATGCACGATCTCTAAGGACCGTTCATGAGCGCCTAAACGGCATACTTCGTGGTTACCACGTACCACAACAGCAAAAGGATGAGCACGAAAGGCCACCTTCCCGGGGAAGGAATCTGCCGTATCCATCACAAGTTCCGTGTTGATAACATCACTCGGGTTCTCCGTGACAGGTACCGAATGATGGAATCCGGCATAAATTACCGAGCTTTGGCAGGTCTGTAAAAATTTTGCGAGCGTATCTGAAGGCGCATACCAAAATTCGTCTGCATCGAAAGGAATAACCCATCGTGCACCGTATCGCCAGGCCAGATGCGCTAACCACGTCATTTTCTCGGATTGTACATACGGAATGTAATTATCTTCAGCATAGATAATTCTAGAGTCGTGATTTGATCTTTCACGAATATATTCTCGGGTACCATCATGCGAAAGATTATCCGCAATAAGCAGCCGATGTACTCCCTGTTGAAACATATGGTCAATAACAGAAGGCAAAATATCTATTTCATCTTTAACCATCGCAATACCCCATACTTCTGTACGGGGACCTCGATAGTGTACAGATGGCGTGTTAAAAATGCGGATACCACGAATTGCGGCGTATTGATCTCGCCATTGTTGAGGGGTTTTACGAGCTTTGAGTGAATAGCTTAGCTGCCCCAGTTCAGTCCGCAGTGCGGTGAGGAATTTCATGAATTGTGCTTTCGTGAAACGGCTGGTGCCGATAAAAAATACACGTAAAATACGTATGTAGATTTTAGCATGCAGATCAGAATTATTTTCAGAATATGCATATTTCTACTTAATCTTTGTAGCGCATAAGACGTATTATGATACATAGTTTTTTCGCGAAAATTTATCCGCGTAAACACTACCTTCGTGTACTCTGCTCGTGCCTAACACAACATCGAGATACACGCTAGGAACCCTCCAAAGACTGACAAATTGTGTTCTACAGGTAAAATAATAGGTGAGTAGCCCTGCCCTGGAGGCAATGCAATGCGCTTCTGGAGCGTCCGAGACTCTGAAAGGTATCCATGGGAATTTTTAATATTCAGTCCCTCAGGGACAAATATCTGTCTGACTCTGGTGTACCTGCCGGGCAGGATAACCGTGAGTCCCCCTCCGCCGATACCGCTTCCGGACGCCGCCGAGCAGGGGGATCTTCAAGGTCTTCCCTTCAGGACGGGGTCGCACGTTTGAGCGCGCGACATGACCTGCCCCAACGTTCCGCACGCAGCGCCTCCCGTAGGTCACAGGATCTTCCACAGGAAGTACGCTCGCTCGCGGCTCAAAAGAGGAAAGCGCGAGAGGACGAATCCCGTTCCCAGGGTTTGCATCACACTGGGCCGGTAACGTCTAGCATTAACATACGCGCGGCACGCGATATTGCGGTCGCCGAAGCAGAAGAACGGCGTGCTGCAGAACGTGCTGCAGCTGAAAAACAGGCCGCAGAGAGGCGGGCGCAGCAGGCAGCCGATGCTCGCCGCCGTGCCGCAAGCATACTTTCTTCCGCCACGGGGGCACAGCGTTCCGTGGGCGGCAACCGTAAAAATTCTCAGGCGGCACCGCAGACGCAGTCAAGCCCGATGGTTCGGAAAACTAGGTCGATTAACATCGGCGAATTCCACGGCAAGATTTCAAAGCATAAAAAGAAGCCAGAGCAGCAGATTACCAAGCCGACGACGAACAGCGCAGAGCTGGATCAAACGGTTCTCATGGATACCAACGATGTGCAGGCTGCGGCACAGCGTTACGCAAAACAGCATAAATCTCAGCAGCAGACTCCTCGCGTGGAAAATACTGCTGCGCGCACGAATTCTCCGCGTCCGAAGACCGCGCGGATACCCATAACCCAGCGTTCCACCTCGTCTCGTTCACAAGCATCCGGTGCAGCTGCGGCGCAGAACAAGCGCCCCAAGTCTGGCACAGCGCCGCAGAGGTCAGCTCAGGCGCGCACCGCATCCACAAAAACAACCGGCGCAAAAAGGTACGCCCCAAGAACTCAATTGCCAAGAACCCTGCAGCTCGGAATGCTGCCTTGAAGAATACGGTGCGCACCAACCTTGCGCGTCAAGCAAATGAGCAAATGGCGCAGCGCCAGCAGAGTCCTTCATCGACGCAGCAGAACCAGAGCCAGCCCACCCAGCAGCGCGCCCAGGCACATCAACCGCAGCGAAGGACCCACCAACAGCCAAGGCCCGCTGAAGTAGCTTCGCGTTCCTCGGTGCAGTCTAAGCCGGTTCAATCGCATCTTGCGCAGTCCGACCCTGGCTACTCCCCCGCCAAAATTGTTGCCGCAGCGCAGGCTCGCGCACGCCAAGATGCTCAGACTCATAAAAAGCCTGAAACTCCCCAGCAACAGGCTCAACAACAGAGCACGGCATCAGCATCTACAGCAGCAACCCATAACCCGTGGAACAGCATTCCCACACCCCAGAAAAAGTCTGCTGCCGCTAATCCGTGGAATAGCATTCCGGCAACATCCAAGCAGACCCCGGAGGATATTCCAACGAGGCAAAAGCCGAGTGAGCCCTCTATCAGTGAGAAACTTGCGAACAAGCCCGAGTTCGCTGGCTTCGATATGGAGAAGCTTCTGCAGCCCGGGTATAAGCCGCAGACCCGTAAAGAGGCAATCGCTATTCGCCGCGCACAGGAAGAACTGAATCTTCACAGTGGAGAAAATCAGCAGTCTCAGACAGAGGAAACGCAGCGCCAGGAAGATGAAGCGGCCCGGCGCGAACGTGAACGCGCGGAAGTTCACCGTCAACGTCTAGAGGCTCGCCGTCGCCGAGAGGAACAGGCTCAGCGCACGCGCGCTGAAGAATCCAATGCCGGGCAGCAGGACGAGCAGACTCAGTCTGAACGAGAGCAGCGCGAGCAGAATCAGGCTCAGCTGGTGCGAAAACTTGCTCAGCGTGATAATGCTCGTTCCACGTCTAACGAGAACACCCGCACAGAGCCCTCGCGGCCCGCTCACCAGACCTTGAAGGTGCGTGATGGCGCAAACAACACGCTCTCCACTTCCGCCCAGGATGCGCAGGATACGGATACGCAGAGCATCCAGCCAGCAGCTCAGCCGACGGGTTTCCGTTCGGCTCCTGCCCAGGCATCTGTGCATCCGACAGCTTCCGTCCGTCCCGTAAAACGCGCTGCATCCCATGCTTCTCCGTTTAAGCTCGCGCCGGGTGAAGTTCGCTCGGGTGTGGTGCGCAGGCGCAGGCTCGCTCCCAGGCTCCAGGGGCCTATGGAAGCGGTCTTCGTGTGCACAGGGAACGTAGCACGCAGTGCGGCGGCAGAGATTATCGCAAGCCAGCTCTCCGAAGAATACGGTCTGACCGATGACTGGATTTCACCAGCGCCGGAACTTCGGCACTTTCGGGCTCGCGCGTATACCGTCATGTGGGTAAACAGCTTGACGAGCGCGGCTACGATATTTCCGGGTACCGCGCCAAGCAGCTCACCGAAGACATGGTGGAACGCGCTACCCTGATCCTGGTGGCGGAGGCGGAACACGCCGATTGGATTATCCGCGAATGGCCGCAGTACCACCACAAGGTTCATCTCATCAAGCAGGTAGCTAATCTGAAGCAAGAAGTCGGTTCCGAGGCAGAACCGATCTCATACCTGTACAGCCATAATCAAGCACCGCGCTCAAGCGATAACATTGGTGATCCGTACCGTCAGGGTAAAGAGGCGGCACGCATCGCGGTTGATGAGATTGAAAACTCGCTCTTCGAGATTCTGCCGTGGCTCTCGCAGGCACAGGTGCAGAACTAAAACAGCAGATTATGAGGGGCATAGCCTCTAAGTAGTTAATATCCCCGTCTGAGCGCTAGCGTTCTCAGACGGGGATATTTTCTCGATCCAATAACATCACCCCGCGCCGAACTGTTGAAACTCGGCCACGGGGTGAATGCGATATATACAATTTAGGCGTGATCGTTGAAGATGTTGGTCACAGACCCTTCGTCGAAGACCTCACGGATAGCACGTGCAATCAGCGGAGCAATCGACAGAACCGTCAGATTATCGAAAGACTTCTCGGCAGGCACGGGCAGAGTGTTAGTGACAACCACTTCGGAGGCACCGCATCCGGAAAGAATATCGACGGCTGCACCAGAAAATACGGGATGGGTTGCCGCGATAATGACTTCTTTCGCGCCCTTATCCTTCAGAACCTTGACCGCGCCAGCAATGGTTCCGCCGGTATCGATCATATCGTCGATCAGTACGCAGGAACGCCCTTCAACGTCGCCCACGACAGTCTTCGAGACGGCGTGATTCGGCACGTTAATATCGCGTGTCTTATGCACGAAGGCCAAAGGGGCACCGCCGAGCAGGGCTGCCCAATGCTCAGCAACGCGCACACGACCGGTATCCGGGGAAACGACGGTCACGTTCTCGGGGTTCTCAACACGCCCGCGAATATAATTCGCCAGAACTGGAATAGCGAAGAGGTGGTCGAGCGGACCATCAAAGAAACCCTGAATCTGCGAAGTATGCAGATCGACGCACATCAGGCGGTCCGCGCCAGCAGTCTTGTACAGATCGGCAATCAGACGAGCCGAAATAGGTTCACGTCCCTTATGCTTCTTATCCTGACGGGCATAAGGGTAGAAAGGCGAAACTACGGTAATCGAGCGGGCAGAGGCACGCTTGAGCGCATCGATCATAATGATCTGTTCCATCAGCCATTCGTTGATGGGCGCCGGGTGCGACTGAATTACGAAAGCATCAGCGCCGCGCACAGATTCCTCGAAGCGCACATAGGTCTCACCGTTGGCGAAGGTATACGCAGAGGTCGGCAGCAGGTCATGCCCCAGTTCAGCAGCGATTTCTTCGGCTAGTTCCGGATGCGCCCGCCCGGACACCACTGCCATTTTACGCATCCCAGGATTGGTAATCTCGCTAGACATGATTGTGTTCGCTTTCCTTGTGAACTCGGTGTGTGAAAACTACTCCTGCGCGGCCTCAGCAGCCTGTGCAGACTCGGTTCCTTCACGATTTTTTAGAACCCAGTCATCAATATTGCGCTGGGAAGTCTCAGAAATAGCGAGCGCGCCCGCCGGAACATCCTTGCGGATCAGGGCTCCCGCGCCGGAATATGCGCCGTCTCCAACGGTGACAGGTGCCACGTAGATGCCGCCCGACCCCATGCGGGTATGCGCGCCGATAACGGTTCGGTTTTTGGTAACCCCGTTGTAGTTAGCGAAGATGGACCCCGCACCAATATTGGCGCCTTCGCCGATTTCGGCATCCCCTACGTAGGTGAGGTGGGGTACCTTGGCGTCCTGGCCGATCTGTGAGTTCTTGGCTTCGCAGAAGGCCCCGAGTTTTGAGTTCGCACCTAAAACGGTACCGGGGCGCAGGTATGAGAAGGGGCCTACGGTGGCGTTTTCGCCGATGGTTGCACCGAAACCGTGGCTGCGGATAACGGTTGCGCCGGTTTCGATAGTCATATTGGTCAGGGTTGTGTCCGGGCCAATAGTTGCACCGGTGGCGACCGATGTTGTCCCGTGCAGCTGCACGCCGGGCAGCAGAGTTGTATCGTTTTCAAGGGTAACGGTTACGTCGATCCAGGTGTTGCGCGGATCCACGATAGTTACACCGTTACGCATATGTTTTTCCAGGATGCGTTCGTTGAGTTTATGCCCAAGCTGCGCGAGCTGTACGCGGTCGTTCGCGCCTTCAACCTCCCAGCGATCCTCAATAGCGAGGGCGGCGGTGCGGTGCCCTTTATCGCGGGCTATAGCGAGTACATCGGTAATGTATTTTTCGCCCTGTGCGTTGTCGGTCGTGACCTCTAACAGGGCTTCGCGCAGAACCTTGGCGTCGAAAGCGTAGATGCCCGAGTTGATTTCGGTAATCGCCAGCTCTTGGGGAGTTGCGTCTTTGGCCTCCACAATGGCGGTAACTTCGCCCGCCTGGTCTCGCACGATGCGCCCGTAGGCACCAGGCTCTTCGATATTGGTGGTGAGTACAGTAACGGCATTGCGTCCCTCTTCGTGGAAGTCCATCAGTTCGCGCAGAGTTTCGGCGCGAAGCAGGGGGTACGTCGCCGTAGGTGACCAACACGGTACCATCAACGAGGTTGGAGGTATCAAGGGCGTTAAGACCGACTTCGACGGCTCGACCGGTGCCGGGAATGTCGTCCTGATCGACGATGGTGACCTGAGTATCAAAGTCAAGAATATGCTGGGCTACCTTATCACGCTGGTGCCGCACCACAACGGCTAGACGCTGAGGGTCTAGGTCTCGGGCGGCAGCTACGGCGTGTTCCACCATGGAACGGCCGCCTATCGCGTGCATAACTTTGGGGGTAGCAGATTTCATACGAGTGCCAGCTCCCGCAGCCAAAACAATAACAGCCGAAGGTGCCTTCCGATTTTCTGCGTTCACCTAGATGTCTCCTTGTTAGGTGTGGGATATAGCCGGAAGTCTACCCCCGAACTATTCGCTCCGCCACCAGGATTCGAACCTAGACAAACGGCTTCAAAGGCCGCTGTGCTGCCATTACACCATGGCGGATTATCCGCATGAACACCCGTCGGATTGACGGACAAAGAAACGGATACTCCATAGTGTAGCAAAAATAGCAGCGTTCTCACACACGCCACTCTGTGCCATCGGGAAGCCCTAATTTTTGCATTAACACGGTGCCTGTGGTGCCTCAGATACCCTGGGATTTATCTCTTACCGGCGTGGTTTTCGCCGGATTTATACGAAGACTTCCAGGCGTGTGGGAGTCAGGCGTTACCCTGGATATGTGGCACATTTACTTGGCGGCGAAGCGCTGCATCTTCAGTTCCCTACCCGCACTATTTTCGAAGGGGTGACCGTCGGCATTAATGAGGGCGACCGCATCGGCATTGTGGGTCGCAACGGCGACGGTAAATCCACACTCATGAAGATTCTGGCGGGGCGTCTTGAGCCGGACTCCGGGCGCGTGACGGCGCGTGGTGGCACGCGCATCGGGTACCTTGATCAGTCCGATGTTCTCAACGATTCTCATACGGTCGGTTATGCTCTGGTGGGTGATACTCCAGAGTATGAGTGGGACCCTCACAGCCGCGTATTCGTGATGTTATTGCCGGTTTAGTTTCTGATCTGCCCTGGGATGCGCCGGTTTCTTCACTCTCGGGTGGGCAGCGTCGCCGCGTGGCGCTGGCTGCTCTGCTGATACAGGAATGGGATGTGCTCATGCTGGATGAACCCACCAACCACCCTAGATGTTCAGGCAATTACCTGGCTTGCGCATCATCTGAAAAAGCCGCTGGAGCAAGAACGCGGGCGGTCTGCTGGTGGTCACCACGACCGCTGGTTTCTTGATGAAGTCAGTACCGATACCTGGGAGGTTCACGATAATATCGTGGAACCCTTTGAGGGCGGGTATGCGGCTTACGTTCTGCAGCGCGTGGAGCGCGATCGGCAGGCGGCCGCCGCGGAGGCAAAGCGCCAGAACCTGATGCGCAAAGAGTTGGCGTGGCTGCGTCGCGGTGCCCCGGCGCGCACCTCAAAGCCGAAGTTCCGCATAGATGCGGCGAATGCGCTGATTGCCGATGTGCCGCCGGTGCGTAATACCGTGGAGCTCAAGCAGATGGCGGTTTCCCGTTTGGGTAAGGATGTGGTGGATCTTGAGAACGTCTCGGTCACCTTTGAGGATTCTTCGCTGCCCGACGGCAAACGTGAGGTGCTACGTCGCGTAACTTGGCGGATTGCACCAGGTGAGCGCACCGGTATTTTGGGCGTGAATGGTGCCGGGAAATCAACCCTGCTTGCCTTGGTCACCGGATCTTTGGAACCGACCGAGGGGCGTGTGAAACGCGGTAAGACCGTCAAGGTTGCCACCCTCACCCAGCAGCTGGATGAGCTGAAAGAGGTTGAGAACGACCGCGTGTCTGATGTGATCGGCCGCAAGAAGCGCAGCTATATTGCCGACGGTAAAGAGATGTCACCGTCGCAGATGTTGGAACGGCTAGGTTTTACGAGCGCACAGCTTTCTACCCCGGTGAAGGATCTGTCGGGTGGGCAGAAGCGACGACTACAGCTCATGCTCATTCTCTTGGACGAGCCGAATGTGCTGATTCTGGACGAACCTTCAAACGACCTGGATACCGATATGCTGGCGGCGATGGAGGACCTGCTCGATACCTGGCCCGGCACCCTGCTGGTGGTTTCTCACGACCGTTACCTCATGGAGCGTGTGACCGATCAGCAGTATGCGGTGATTGACGGTTCCTTCCGGCATCTACCCGGTGGGGTGGACGAGTATTTGGCACTTTCTGCAGCGGGTCGGGGAGGTTCTGCCGCCGGTGTTACGGGCGGTGCATCCGTCCCAACAAAAAAGAATGATTATTCGGTTTCTGGCGACCAGACTGAATCAACGAACTCTGGCCCCAAGAGCACACCGAAAGTATCGGGGGCGCAGGCACGCGCGGCACAGAAGGAATCCGCCGCGATTGAGCGTCGCCTCGAAAAATTGGGCGAGGAACAGAGTAAGCTCTCCGAACAGATGAGCATGCATGACTCCGCCGATTACGCCGGGCTTGCCGACCTAGGGCAAAAACAGCAGGCGCTTCAGGATGAGATCGACGAGCTAGAGATGCGCTGGCTGGAACTCTCGGAACTCCTCGGATAGCCCGCTCCCCTACCAAAAGATCCTTTGATGCGAAAAAACGGGTTTCTCAACGTTGCATTTGCATCAAGGATTTTTTATAAACTCGGGGAAGCATCCACAAGTGCCGCCGCCATAGCCTTTAGGTCCGCATCCAGCCGGGGGCTGCGCAAACCCGCAGCCTGAAATAGCTCGGTGAAACGGTGCCGCCAATCCAGTCTTTGCAGCGCCATACGCACCTGGTTTCGACTCTGCTCAGGTGTCCATTCGCTCACAAGCTGCGCCACCGCATCCAGCCCGGCGCGCGCGCATCCCGCGGGTCAATATCGACGGTCGCTCCATCCCACAGTATCTCGCGCGTACTTTCGGTTTTAGGCACCTGCCCCACCACGGTTACCCCGTGGGCGAGCGCGTCCGTCCAGCGCCCGGTAATGTACTCCTTGTTTGGGTGCGTGTACGATGCGGGGCTCACCAAAGTACTAAAAGCCAGTACAAACTTGGCGTCCGCGAGTGCCCTCTGCAAAGACTCGACGGATTCGCGATCGGTTACGCCGAACGGCGGCCGCCCTGCGAAGGTTATTCCAGCTTGCCGGGCAAGTTCTGCGGTGTGTTTATCGTCGTCATAGGCGGAGGGTTGGCGCCCCACGCGAAGTACATCGGTGGTCTTCGGATACACCAGATGCTCATCGAATTTACTCCACACGTCTGCACCCCAGGGAAGCACCCGCACGTTTTTAACCCCGGCGCTGCGCCAATCGTGCACGTCGTCGCGGTCCGCCACAAAAACAGTGTTATAGGTTCCGTTGGTGGCGATGGTGGGAATGCGGTCATCCCAGAAACTATCGATAACCCACCCGTAAACCCCAGCATAGCGTCGTGCGGCGAGGCGCGGCTGCGCGATAGCGTAAAGCTGTCCGGGGTCGCTGGCGATAACAAGGGCGGTACGTCTTCCGCCGGGAATACGCGGCAGGCGCCCCAGAATTTTGGTGGCGGGTGTAAGCGATGCGCTCGGGTCAGGGGTGATGATGCGTGCGTCCAAGTACGATGCCATCAGGCGCGCCATCCCATGGATGGGCGCCCACCCGGCGCCTTCGGGAACGCCTACGATAATATCTACGTCGTGGGGCATGAGGTATTCATTTCGTGCGAGTTCGAGCGGGAATAGGTCGCGCGTAATTTTGACCTGAACTATGCAAAATGTGCGTCATCACACCGCGCGATATACCACTTAGTATATACGTTTTTAGGTATCGTCCGGGATACTTGGTAATCACCATGACGGAGTGGGTTTTATATCACAGACTATTGAGAGACACGGAGGCAATACTCAGTGCATCATAAATTCCAGGAGCGTTTTCTTCATGTGGATGCGCATAAACTGATCCCGTATAAAGAAAACACTCTCGCATTACTCCCTACCAAAAAACACTCCACTGACCGCAGCCTGCAGGTAGGCTACAATATCTTCAGACAGGCTTGCCACGGTGGTAGAGCCGCATAGGTCACACTCACTCACACGAATTCTCATGATTCAGAAACTCAAAGATTTGAAATACCGCCTGCGTCTTATGCGGCGAGAACGCACGAATGCGCAAAAACGACGTGAACTCACCAAAAATGGCATTGTTTTTGGTGCCGGAACATATTGCGATCCTAGTTCCACCATTATGCCTAAGGTCGTAATGGGCACGAATTGTTTTGTCAATAAAGAAACTTTGGTGGGCGCGCATACAACTCTGGGAAATAATGTTTTTCTGGGGCCGCGCGTCACCATTTTTGCCGACACCCATGAAATTGGTTCTGCCGCTCAGCGTGCGGGATCAAATATTACTCGTCCCGTACACATCAAACGGCACGTGGGTGGGGCAAAACGCTGTCATTACCGCCGGGGTTACGATCGGCGAAGGATGCGTGATTGCCGCCGGTGCCGTGGTGGTGCACGATTGTGCGCCTCATGGCGTGTATGCGGGCGTTCCGGCGCGGCGCATCCGTGACCTTGATGTCGAAGGGAACTCATACCCGGTAGCCGAGCAGGTGAAAGGAGACCGGTCGTGACTCGCCCCGAGCCCGTAGCGGCATCCGTCATTATTCCGGTGTATAACGGCGCCAACTATATTACGCAGCAGCTTGATGCCCTCGCAGCCCAAACCGGTAACCCCAGTTTTGAGGTGCTCATTTGCGATAACGGCAGTACCGACGGCACGCGCGCTGTGGTCGAAAGCTACAATGCCCCCTATCCCCTGCGGGTAATAGATGCATCCCAGCGTGGCGGAGCCAGCCACGCCCGCAATATGGGGGCGGTACAAGCCGCGGGTGATGTCCTCATCTTCTGCGATGGCGATGATCTTGTAGAACCCGACTGGGTGGTTTCGCATCTGCACGTGCAAAACCTATATTCCCCCGTCATAGCAAGCGGGTCTCTGCTTCATGATCGGGTCAATACTCCTGAAGTTCTGCGGGCTTACGGTCTTGAACCCGGCGATGACCAGAAGACTCTGAGCACACACGCCAGGATTCTCTACGACAATGAGCTCGCCCCCTATGCTGGTTTTCTGCCGACGGTTGCCGGGGGTAATTTTTCGATTCCTCGCCGCGTATATCTTGAGGCCGGGGGCATGGATTCTTCATATAAGAGTTCCGAAGAGACCGACTTTGCCTGGCGAGTGCAGCTTGCAGGCGTTCCGGCAGCGCTCACGCACGGGCCGCTTCTACACTATATTCTGCGCGATAAACCTAAACGCATTTTTCATCAGCAGCGCGCCTACCAAAAATACAAGGTACTGCTGTGGGTACACTACCGGCAGCATGGAATGCGCGGCCCCAGCACAAAGGCGTCTATCCTGGAGATTCTGCGGCAGGCCCCTAAGCTTATAAACCCTGCAACCCGTTTTCGGGCGGCATATTTGGCAGGCGGTAACCTTGGGGCGCTGGAGGGTATTCTTCAGTACCGCATTCTCAAGCGTATTCCGAAGCCGCTGCGGCTGGATACTGCGCCTATTACAGAGGAATAAGGGACTATTCCTAAGGAATTAGAGCATCGCGGGGGTTTGTGTGGCGATTGCGTGACGGCCTCGGCGGCGAAGTGCTGCGGCGAGTTCATCAGCTGCGGTCGCATCCTCTGCAAGAATAGCCACGGTAGGTCCTGACCCAGAGACAAACGCCTCAACCATGCTCTCATTATCCATGGTCAAAATAGTTTCAAGATCGGGTGCTAGGGTCACGGCTGGTCCCTGCAAATCGTTGCGAAGCTGCCTGCCAATTTCGTGGATGCGCGCAATCGGCGCCTCCGTCTGGGTTAGCGCGTGCAGCAGCCCCGAAGGAACCTGCAGCTCGCCAGCTTCGGGGTAACGCCCGGCGGCGCGTCCCTCATCAAGCTCACTAAATACCTGCGGGGTCGAGAGTCCTTCTGAGGCGGCGACCAGCACAATATCGAGCGGAATCATGTCTTCAGGCAGCTCCACAATGCGCAGCTCGGTTCCGGTGCCCTCCCCCACGGCCAACCCGCCCAGCGGGAACGCGGCACGCACCACAAAAGGCACGTCAGCACCCAAAGGCGCAGCTAGGGCAAGTAGCTCTTCAAGCCCGAGGGTGCGTTCGGTAAGCCGTTTCTCAAAAAGATACTGATCGACGGCAAGAAGCGATGCGGCGGCATCTGCCGAGCCACCCGCCATGCCCCCGGCCACGGGAACGGCCTTATCGATATGCAGGTGCAGGTTCAGATCGTTCACGGTGAGCCCGTGCGCCTGCACCATAGAGACGGCTGCACGATGCGCCAGGTTCGACTCGTCCAACGGCACCTCGGCTAGATCAAACTCTCCGGCAAGGTGCTGCTGATCGACCAGGGAGCCGGGCACAATATCCAGACTCAGGGTAATTCCCGGTTTCTGACCATCGCGTGCGGTTACGGTTTCGTAGATATTGACCGAAGAAAAGAGCGTGGCGAGCGGATGGTAGCCGTCCTCGCGGGGGTTACCCACGGCAAGATAGAGATTTACTTTGCCGGGCGCTTTTGCCCGAGTTTCTAGAACATGCATTCTTTTTCCATCTTCCGGTTTTCCGGTCTTAACTTTCATCCGCCACTAAAGCTGGCACCCGATGCGCCGCCTGGGCAATCCGAATGTACCCGTGAATATCTAACTTTTCACCACGTTCAGTGGGGGTAATACCCGCCTCGGTCAGGATCGCCTCGGCACGAGCACCGGAACCAGCCCACGAGGCAAGCGCGGCCCGCAGGGTCTTCCGCCGTTGGGCAAAGGCAGCATCAATCACGGTAAAGACTTCGTCGCGGTCAATATCGGCGAGCGGTTGCGGGCGCATACTGAAACCCACAAGCCCGGAGTTAATCTTCGGGGCGGGCCAGAATACGTTTTTACCGATAACCCCCGCTTTAAAGACCTCAGCATACCAGCTTGCCTTCACCGAAGGAACCCCGTAAATCTTGGATCCGGGTTTCGCCGCCAGACGATCGGCAACCTCATCCTGCACCATCACCAAGGCGTGGCAAATGCTCGGAAATTGCGCGAAAAGGTGCAGAAGCACCGGAACCGCAACGTTATAGGGTAGGTTAGCGACCAGCGCATCCGGCGTGCGGGGAAGCTCAGTCACCTTGAGGGCGTCCATAAGCACCACATTAACGTTTTGTGCCTTGTCGGGGCGGAATTTAGCGATAGTATGCGGTAGCTGCTGCGCCAACGGCGGGTCGATTTCAACCGCGACAACCTGGCGCGCGGCATCTGCCAGCCCGAGGGTGAGAGAGCCAAGTCCGGGGCCGACTTCGAGCACGGTTTCGTCGTCGGTAATATCCGCTGCGGTAACGATGCGGCGAATAGTATTCGGGTCAATCACGAAGTTCTGCCCCAGGGTCTTTGTGGGGCGAATGCCCAGCTGCGCGGCAAGGTCACGGATTTCTTGGGGACCCAGCAGGGGTTTATCGCTCAGATTTTCTCTCACCCTATCTATTCTACGGAAGGTTGCAGGTCTAGGTCGAAGGACGCCGCTCACTGGTGCGGGTAGTTACTTGAGAACTCTGCGTTTCTTCCGTATCTGCCAGAAAGTCGATTTGACGATGTTTTGGGCGTTCTTCAGCCGGGCCTTGGGTGCGGCATAAATACGCAGCTTATTGAGGAGCGGCTGTTTTTTTGTCTGGTTTGCTTTATGGTACACAAAATGCGTCCCGTCTTCCTCGATAAGACTATTTCCTGTCCAACCGCACAGTCCTGGCTGCACAACCTTAATATCCACCCCAATATCAGCGGCAAAAAGGGGCCAATCATCCGCCAGCCAGTATTGTGAACCGCGCGCATCAATCTGCTCAATAATTTTCTGCGCCGCCGACCGAGAGATCAGATACAGCCCCGTACAGGCAGTCCAGTCGTTAGCGCAGTACCCTAAACGGTGACGGCCCCAAATAAACGGAGAAAACAATGACAACCGGGGGTAAGGGGTACGGGCATTCATACGACCCATCTGGGTGGACCAGCCATCCGCAAAATTCACCACGCCAATACTGAGAGATTTTTCAATAACCCGAGAAACAATTTCATCAATGGAGGCGTGTATCAATGCATCGTCCTCAGCAACAAGCGCCCATTCTTCCCCGCTTTCTAGAAAATCACGCCACACATAAGTATGACTCAAGGCGCATCCTACTTCTCCAGGACGGGCTAGACGGCCTGCTCTCTTCTCAAAATAGATGTTATCAAATTCAGGGCTTTCCCCAGGAATAGGTAAAGCACGCCCATCTACTCCCCAAAATATATCAAAACCAGCACCCCCTGGAGCATTGAAGAAATACTCAAGACGATTTTCGTCTTTAAGAGCAACAACATATTTTTTCATTTTCCCTCTTTATATTTGATGTGACAATGATTTACCGGTATCCACCGGAATATATTTCAAATTGCATACCTGCAATAGTTTTTATATTATCTTTATACTTCAAGCTTAATGGACTCACAATATTCCCTGATAAATCAGACCAGGGGACAGGATACTCTGGCATATATTCAAATGCTTGAGAGTTATAACGCCCCTCTAAAAGGGTTGAAAAGTAATCCATACGGCGATGTATTTCAGAAATCCACTCATCGGTAAACCTGCTGTATGGTTTGCACGCATAAGCAGACATATTCACAATCGACCTATAGTAGTTACGCTGGTCTTTCCCCAATACCCCACTTGCTGGTGACGAATTCCGGGAATTTTTTTCATGCGGCGCGATCACCCACATATCTGGGGTAGCATTAAGCTCCTCAAGAAGAGGTAACCAGGGCTTATCCATAGGTTTTATATCCATATAGACACCACCGTGATGGTGCATCAGGTAGGCACGCATATAGTCGGAACGCTGAATGTAGCTCAACTTCACATATGAAGGGTGTAAAGGATACCCAGGAACTATATAGTCATCCAGATTATCTGGAGTCACCAGAATAACTTTACTCTCAGGGTTAGTGGAGCGAATAAGATTAAGTGATTTCCGACGGGCAGGCGTTATTTCGTTATCTCCTGTCCACAGTACAAATATCTGGTTAGGGGCATCTCGAAGATTATCTTTAGGAAGTTGGGAATCGTAGAATAAGTGATTAACAGAGAAAGTACTAGAGTTCGGCACAACAACATCACCAATACGATGAGTGTATTTCTCAAGGTCATAAGAATATGGATTTTTCTGCGAATACCAACTACGTATTTTATCTAACCCATTACCATCTTTGACATAATTAACCCATAGGTAGTGCTTTACACTTTTAGAAAAGGAAATAATAGACATTGCGTCCCCCTTAGCTACCTCACGTTTAAATACCATCAGTTTTTACGGGGCGCAGAGATATCTATCGGGATGCTATAGTAAGCAGAAGAACTTACTCTAAAGTGACAGATACAAACTCTTCATATAATCTATAGCATACGAAATGGTAGCACATATACATTTTCAGACAAAAAAGAAACAAGACGATCTCACTCTCCTGAGAACCCACTAAGTCCCCAAACGCCGTACACACGCTTCGAGTTCGCGCGGATAATTCGGCACAGATCCTCTAGGCTCTGCTCGCGGTGCGCCGCCATGAACCGCACCGTATAGTTCGTCATGTACGAAGCATTCGGGCGGCCCCTAAACGGGTGCGGGGTCAAAAAAGGCGCATCCGTCTCGGCAAGAATCAGCTCAGAGCGTGCTATACGCAACGACTCTTGAATATCCTTTGAGTTTTTGAAGGTCACGGTTCCGGCGAAGCTCATGTACCAGCCCTGCTTATTACAGATGCGCGCCAGTTCAGCCCCGCCCGAGTAGCAGTGAAATACAGTACGCTCGGGGGCGCCCTCCTCAAAGGAGGATGCGCACCACATCATCGTGCGCCTGCCGGTCATGAATCTGAAGCGCCAGATCGTGCTTCTTCGCCAGGCGAATATGCTCGCGAAAGCTGCGCTGCTGAGCTTCAACACCTTCCTCCCCGGTGCGGAAGTAGTCGAGACCGGTCTCGCCGATAGCGCGCACGCGCGGTTCGGCGGCAAGCGCATCCAAGGTCTCCAGAGCCTCATCGAGGGTACCGGCGGATTCCAGTTCGGGGGCGGTGTTGGGGTGAATAGCAATCGCCGCCAGAACCCGCCGGTCGGCGCGGGCGGCGGCAACCGCATACAGCGAGGAAGGAATATCGCAGCCGACCTGCACAATGGCACCTATGCCGAGTTTTTCTCCGGTATCGAGGGCATCCCGGGCAGTAATTTCTACTTCGCCATCAAGCAGGTCCATATGGGTGTGGTTATCGACGATGGCGTACGGCAGAGGCTCGGGCGCTGGCGGGAACACGAGGTTGCGGGACCGTCCGTCGTCGCCCTTCGTGGAGCGGCGTCGGGTGCCTTCGCCCGAAGGTTCCTGTGCTATGCCTCCCCCGGTCTCGTCCCGGTAAAGCTCGGCTCGGTAGGGCGCGGGAGTTTGCCCTTCTTCGATCTGCCAGCCATGCGGAAGCACGCTCGCCGTCAGTTCTTCTTCGCTCGGCATCTTATAGTGTGCCAAGGCTGCAAGAGAGTCTAAATATTCCTGGGTGAGTTCGGTTTGCTCGGAGTGGCTATGGCACACGGTATTCTCCTGTGGGCTGTGTTGAGGTGTGTTTAGGCGTTGGCATTTCGAGCGGCGAGGGCGGCTTCATAGAGTTCTCGTTTAGAGGCCCCCGTTTCGGCGGCGACTGCGGCGCACGCATTTTTGAGGCGTTCCCCTGCATCCACCCGTTCGAGGACGAGACTCACAATATCTTGCGCCTGCGGAGTTTCGGGAGGCTCGGCGCCAGCAACCACAATCACGATTTCGCCGCGCACCTGGGTTTTGTGCGCCCAGTCAGCGAGTTCGTTCAGGGTGCCGCGCAGGGTTTCTTCATGCAATTTGGTGAGTTCGCGGCATACGACGGCACGCCGTTCGCCCCCGAAAACCCGGGCAAAATCTGTGAGCGTGGCGGCTACACGATGCGGCGATTCATAGAAAATCATGGTGCGCTCTTCCGCCGCCAGGGAGTTCAGCCTTCTTGTACGCTCTGAGCCTTTACGCGCCAGGAACCCCTCAAAGGTGAACCGTCCGGTGGGCAGTCCCGAGAGCGCGAGCGCGGTCAGTGCCGCCGAGGGACCGGGGATCACGGTCACCGGCAGGTCGGCGGCGGCAACGGCGCATGCTGCAACATATCCGGGGTCTGAGATGGTTGGCATACCGGCGTCTGAGAGCAGCAGAACTGTGTTCCCGTCGCTGACCGCCTGCACAAGCTGGGCACTGCGTTCCGCCTCGTTATGATCGTGATTTACGATAATTTGTCCCGTAGTGTGCACTCCCAGCCCGGAGGCAAGGGTGCGGAGCTTTCGAGTATCTTCGACGGCGATCACATCAGCGGTAGCGAGCGCCTGCCGTAACCGGTCGCTGGCATCTGAGAGGTTGCCGATAGGGGTTCCGCCGAGAATGAGAATACCTTCCTCACGCTCATCAGACGCTAGGGGCTGCATTGTTGTATCGGCGGAGATGGTACTTTGTGTATCGCGCTCATACATTTCGTTTTCGCTCACTCCCCCAGTGTATCGTGTGTGCTTTTCATCTCGGAGGTGCGCTGTGCCGCTATAGCACTCAGTTCCGCATGATGTCGGGGTAGTTTTATAGATTTTGTATATGGTGTGAGCCAGATTTTTGTGGTTTCAGGTATTTTCAAGAAGACGTGGAGGCTTACACCCTATAGGATTGATAGGTGATGTTAACCGCTAGTCTTTCTTTACGAAGTCCAGAGTGCAGTACTCTCTGTCGAATCTTTTCGAGGCTCTGGGCGTCGCCCGTGTTTCGCTACCCCGTTGGGGCTGGCTTGCACCGACCCTGATTGTACTCTTAGCGGGTGTGCTGCGTTTTTATAACCTGGCACACCCGAATGCAATTGTCTTTGACGAAACCTACTATGCCAAGGACGCCTATTCGTACCTGCACTACGGATATGAAGTTTCGTGGTCGAGCGGCGTGGATCACGCATTCGCTTCGGGGGATTTTAGCGGTATCTTGCCGAACAGCCCCGAGTATGTGGTGCATCCGCCCCTAGGTAAGTGGATGATTGCCTGGGGAATGGCGATTTTTGGCGAGAACGCCTTCGGCTGGCGTGTGAGTGCCGCGATTATTGGTACGCTCTCGGTGGCACTTCTGGCGGTTGCCGGGTGGCTCATGTTCCGTTCGGTCACGGTTGCCTCTATCGCTGCGCTGCTGGGTGCCGTTGATGGTTTGATGTTTGTGGAATCCCGTCTGGCGCTTCTCGATATTTTCCAGATGTTCTGGATTTTAGCGACTTTTGTCTGTCTGCTTCTTGACCGACAAGCGGCACGCAGAAGGCTCGCGGCGAATGTCATGAAGATTGTGGATGCGCACGGCGAGTCGGGCTTGCAGAAGGTTGTTTTCGGTCCCGGCTCGGGTTTGCATCTGTGGCGTCTTGCCGCCGGTATTTGTGCCGGTGCCGCCGTAGCGGTGAAGTGGAACTCGCTGTTCTTCATTGCTGCAATGGGTGTGCTGACGGTGTTTTGGGATATGAATGCGCGGCGCATCCTAGGGTTGAAAAATTGGGGTATTGTCGCTCTGATTCGAGAGGGTATTCCTGCGTTCATTCAGATGATTGGCGTGGGTCTTATCGTCTATCTGACCACCTGGATTGGTTGGTTTAAGTCGTCAAACGCTTTCTACCGCCACTGGAGTAATCAGTTCCCCGATTCGGGTGCTGTGAAGTGGCTTCCCGAGGATTTGCGCCTACTCTGGGAGTATCATACATCCGCGTTTAAGTTCCATTCGGGGCTCAGCAGTGAGCATCGCTACGCGTCGCAGGCTTGGCAGTGGCTTATTCTGGGGCACCCGACGTCGTACTACTATGAGGCGCCGAAGTTTGGTGAAAAAGGATGCACGGCACTCAACTGTTCGCAAGCTATCCTCAATATTGGTAACCCGCTGATCTGGTGGGTGTTTATTCCGGCGATAATTCTCGCCCTAGTCATTTTTATCCTGAAGCGCGACTGGCGTTTTGGGGCTCTTCTGCTGGTTTTCGCCGCAGGCTATCTGCCGTGGTTCCTCTACCCGAACCGCACCATGTTCTTCTTCTACGCTTCTCTCCTTTGAGCCTTTCCTCCTCATACTCTTGGCGGGTTGTTTGGGCGTACTTTTGGGGAATCGTACCAGTTCCGTCAGACGCGTGCGCGTGGGCGTTTTGTGCGTAGGTATATACCTGACGGCGGTTCTGCTGGTGAGCGCATACTTCTGGCCTCTGTGGACTGGGCAGGTTATCCCGTATGAACAGTGGTACGGGCATATGTGGATTCCAACCTGGATTTAGCGGAGGCATTCCCCTATACCCGGATCCAATCAGGATGCCGTACGAAAAAGGCTCTTGAGGCGAATAAGGTGTTAGAAACACCAATTTTATTCACCTCAAGAGCCTTTTTATGCCGTAGGGACGTGTGCCGGGTACCCGCTAAGCCTCGGTATCGCCGTCACGTTCGGCGCGCATCGCCTTGATTTTCTGGCGAATCTGGTAGCGCTCCTTGTAGTACCGATTTTCCTTCACGAGGCGGTACCGTGTGGGCCAGGTGAACGCCAGCAGCACACCGATTATCAGCAGGGTTATCACCACGATGGCGAGCGCCGCGTCGATCCAGAATTGCGGCGGGTATAGGCGAATGAGCGTATCACTCATGCGGAATTGCCAGTTGCCCTGCGGGAAGAAGGTCGTGTGGAAGGTGGTAAAGAGCCATTCCCAGCTGGTGGCGCCTATGATACTAGCACCACAAGCATAATAACGGTAACCCAGGCACCGGTATACAGGCTGCGGCGAATAGTGCCGGGGGCGCGCTCCTTCAGCGAAATACTGCCGATTAAGGCCAGCACGCAGAATACCGCCACGGCGATGGTTGCGAAGAGCAAGACTCGTTTGACGTCGTGCATATGCTGAATTTCACTCTGGAGGAATGCCGGGGTGTTTGCCGGTCCGGTGGTGGCTTTCGCCAGGTAGTCTTCGGGGGCTAGGTTGGTCACGTAGTCCAGACCATAGGAGCCTAACCGCATGCGTTCGGCGAGGTCGAATCCGTAGCTGTCTTCGGGAAATCCGGGCCTGCGGTATTCCAGCCAGAGGAATGGTGCGGATGCGACAGCCCGAATAGCGACCATAAACGAGAGGAGCGGTACCGCTGCCGTGATGAGGGCGGCACGGAGCTTGAGCAGGCGTGGGCGTTCGGCGGCGGCTTCTTGTGCTGCATCTTCTTCCCACGTATTTGAGGTTTCAACGGTACGAGTTGTTTGCGTGCGGTATTTAGGGCGTGAACTCAGCGAGCCGGTTGAGATTTTTGTTCCCTTCTCCACGGTCACTAGGGTGGATTTTTGGGGTTTGTTATCGGCATCTTGACTGGGTTCTGAGGCGGGTGTATCCGGCGCAGCTGCCTTTTCAGCCGGAGCCGCGTCTTCGTTCTTTTTCTCGTCAAACTTCTGCACTAAAGTACTGAGCGTGGGGTGCTTCGGAGATCCCTTTGCCTCGCGGATAAGAGGAACAAACCCGGTCGAGACGCTGGTGTAAGTACGTACCCGCTGCCCTACGCTTTCCCCTTCCTGCTGACTCGTGTCATGTGCGCCGGATGCTAGATCGCTGGGAATATCGGGGTTGTCTGCAAAATCCGGAGCTTCGGTGTACATCTGTGCCGATACTCCCAGCAGTGATTCGGGTGTTCTTTGTGTTGCGGGGGCGGAAGCACGCGCCGCCGCTTCTTCAACGGTTTCGGTGCCGATCGCGGAGCGTAGCGCATCCCAGGCTCTCTGCCCTGAGGATGCGGTACCGCTGTGACTTTCCTGTGCCATAGGTGTCTTTTCTGAATAGAGTGGTATAGATAGGGTGTTTGTCTATTTTCATAGGAGAAGAACCTTCCGCTGAGCGGCGGAAGGTTCCTATGAAGGTTGTGAGAGGCTGGCAGTACCTCAGGATCGTTCAGCTTTAAGCTCCACCGTGTAGACGACTCGCCATCCTTGCGGTGCGGTTAATCGTGCCGCATGGTAATCGCAAAGATCGTAAGCGTGTGGCTCGCGGTACTCGGACAGCGGGCCAATCGTCGCCGTAGAGTCAGCGTATGAGTAGCTGAGGGTCACCGTGGCTTCATGTTGACAGGTCTGCCGGGAGCAGTGTCTAACTTTCTGCATGGGTACTGTTGTGCCTTCCTAGCGCCTTAGCTTGCCTGCTTACGTAGCCGGCGACGCTCGCGTTCTGAGAGACCGCCCCATATTCCGAAGCGCTCATCATTGTCCATTGCATATTTTAGACACTCTTCACGAACGGGGCACGATTCGCAGACGCGTTTAGCGTCACGAGTAGACCCTCCTTTTTCAGGGAAAAAGGCTTCTGGGTCGGTTTGGGCACACAGCGCATCAGTTTGCCAGGCGAGCTCTCCGTCATCACCTTCAGTTCCGTACATGCCTGCAGCGGCGGCCCACATATCGAGGCCTTCGACGCAGGTAAACATGTTGCCTACCTCAACTGTGGAGGCCGCAAAGCTGCCTTCCTCAGTGGTTGCGTCAGCAACGCTCAGGAACATATTTGCTTGTTCTTCTAGGGATTGCGCGGTTTGCATAGTATGTTGGCGGGTTCCGCCTGTGCGTTCACCGGCGATACCGGTGCCCAGGCGTGAATACCCAGCACAGGTGTATGAACCCATAGTTTTTCCTTCCGTGTTCTCATTGGCTAGATGAGTCTGCGGTGATTCGTTGGTGTGCAAACGAATCTTTTTTGGCTCTGTAGATTTATAGTTTTTGGGCATGAAAGATGTTTCTGCAAATAAACCTACATAACTATTAGAAGGGCGACACGCCCATTCGTCAAACTGGACTTACAACTTTTATCCGTGTATGTGCAGATCACCGTCAAATATTTCAATGTTTATACGGTGTTAGACCACAAATTAATTACTTCATCATGAAAGTTTTGGGCGTTATCTTCTGTATATATCTGTTCCTCCATACCCCCTCCAGAACCCCCGAGATTACGCCTCAAACGAAGCTCTTTCAAACTCCTAAGCACCTAGTCAAAACAGGTTTTTTATATCCTATTCAAAACCTAATCGTGTCACTTATTACATTTTAATAACCCACCTGCAAGATATTTTATGAACTTCACACCCGTAATGCGCCCGTAATATAACTTCAACGTCCTTAAGAGTATATTTGCATCGCACGCAAATTTATGTCTACAAATACTTTCTTCTTCAACTGTTATGACGTCAGGAAAAATATCTCATGATGTGGTCGCGTGTACTGCCGAAAGTAATATCATGCATCGAAATTTTTGGGAGTTTACACACGGTAAAGTTATTCTATGGCTGAAAATTTACTCTCGACCGTGGCAAATGCCCGCTCATTCACGCGTATTTTCGATGCTCTCGCGCGTGTGCAGACTCCCGCCCTTATCTGGCATGCTCGCGGGGGTGAACGCATCGAGCTCTCCGGTCGCGTCTTCATGAATTGGGTAGCAAAGAGCGCAAATCTTCTGGTGAATGAGTGCGAAGTTACCGAGGAATCTGGGGTGCAGATTACGGGTCCCCTGCACTGGCGTTTTCTGGTTCTCGCCTGCGCGACTCTCTACGCTGGCGGCTACTTCGACGATGAAGAACCGCTTGTAGGCGCCTCAGATACCACCGATCATGCTCAGAACCTCAATAACCCCGACTATCTTCTTCTCGTTGATCGCGGGCCTCTCTCGATGCGCTACCTTGGAGACCTTCACGAGGCCGAGTCTGCGACCGATGCCGAAGTTATCGACTTCTGCGCGCTCGTGCGCAGCGAGGCTGACCAGTTCATCGGCTTACCAGCTTCGACCTCATCACCCGTGGGCGATAACTTAACATCGGCAGAGCTAACGGCACGAGTGCTCTCTCGGGCACATGAACATGCTGGTCACGATTACCGTCTTCCTTCAGGGGAACGAGCATTAGCGCTTCGTGTTCGCCTTCCCTCAGAGTTCGACTCGGCACCCTCAGCCCTCACGATCGTGACAGAGGCGCTTGCCTGCCTCATCGCGGGTTATGCCGTATTCCTACCCGATCCGCTGGCTGATTTTACCGCTACCGAGTTAGACCCACTCCTCCGTTCTGAACGAGCTCTAGATCTCACCTTGAGCCACTCCTAGAAAACGGCAGCGTAGTTCGCTCAGAGGGTAAAAAGACTGCGGCGGAACCTCAGAAAAAGAATCCGCCGCAGTATACAAACAGTCTATTTATTTATGAACGTTTACCGGTAGAGGGCTTATCAATATCGGTAATTTCAACATTCTGTTGCGAACGCTGGGCCTGTGCCGCAGGGTCTACCACGGGAACCGAGCCGGTCAACACGCCCGTCGCCTGGTTCAAAATGTACCCCAATTCTTCGTGTTCGGTAGCGTCCCCTTCATCCACCTGTTTACGGTGCTTGCCGTAAACCCAGAAACGGTAGAGGAAGTACCGCAGAATCGTTCCCAGCGCGGTGCCGATAATCGTACCGGAGATAAACGATGCTTCCGGCGAACGCAGCCCCAACACGTAGTTAGTGAAGAACACGCATCCGGCCTCAACCAAAATGCCAAGAATATTCACAAAGGCAAATTCGATGCCCTCACGTTTCCAGTTCTCGGATCGGTCTTCGCGGAAGGTCCACAGGCGGTTCATAATCCATGCAAAGATGGTAGCCACAACGCTGGCAATTACTTTTGCCTTGGTATGTGCGTTCTCGAAAGGACCAAGCATCAGCGCCCACACCACGGCAGCGTTTACCAAGAATGCGGCACCGCCAACGGTACCGAATTTAAGTACCTCTAGACCGTAGGTATTCCACAGTGATTTAAGACGATCACCCAGTGTAGAGTGAGAGTCTGAAGCCATATTCTCCATCTTTTCTGCCCGTTAAGATGACCTGGGCGTCTGTGAGTTAAATTTTGATAGCATCCCTAAAATACTAGTACAGCCGATCCCGTTTTACCTTATTTTATTGAGTTTTATCATGCACTTCCCAGGTTATTTTCAAGTCTGCGGCGCGGAATACTACCGGTATTTGGGGGCATAAGAGTACACTTGAGTGATGTGACTTACCCTGTAACTGGACCTGTACTTGGTGTTATCGGAGGCGGCCAGCTGGCACGCATGATGGCGCCCGCAGCAACGAACCTTGGATTTGACCTTCATATTCTCGCTGAAAGCCCTACGGTGGGCGCTGTGGCAGCGGTGCGCAGCGCGCCCGTGGGAGATTATAAGGATTTAGAGACTTTGCGGGAGTTCGCTCGTGGCAAAGATGTTATTACCTTCGATCACGAGCATGTTCCCACCGAATTTTTGCACACGCTTATTGCCGAGGGGGTAAATGTACAGCCGCATCCGGATGCGCTGCAATATGCCCAGGATAAGCTCATGATGCGCAAGGCTGTAGAAGATCTTGGACTACCGAACCCGCGCTGGGCACGCGTTGAAACTTTGGATGAGCTTCTCGCCTTTGGCGATGAGATCGGCTGGCCCGTGGTTTTGAAGACCCCGCGCGGCGGCTATGACGGCAAGGGCGTGATGGTGCTGGATTCTCCTCAGCACGCCCGTGAGCAGGCCGCTGCCTGGTTTGATGAGCTTCCTCACCGCACCGATTTTTCGGCGCTTTTGGCAGAGGAAAAGGTTCCGTTCACCCGCGAGCTTTCCGCTCTCGTGGCACGCCGGGAGAGTGGGCAGGTTCTCCCCTGGCCTGTCGTAGAGACAATTCAGGTGAATTCGGTCTGTGATGAAGTGATTGCACCCGCACCGAACCTCTCCCCCCGCAATTGCCCAGGCGGCATCCGATGCAGCCGTTACCCTAGCCACCGAACTTGGGGTTACCGGCGTAATGGCGGCGGAACTCTTCGAGGTTCCGGGCTCTTCAGCAGGCTTCTACATTAATGAACTCGCGATGCGCCCGCACAATACCGGACACTGGACTCAGGAAGGTTCGGTAACCAGTCAGTTTGAGCAGCATCTGCGTGCGGTACTCGATATGCCGTTGGGCGCAACTACTATGCGCGACGAAGTTGCCATTATGAAGAATTACCTAGGCGGCGAGAATGAAGATATTTTCGGTGTGTACCCGCTTGCGCTCAGTGCCGAGCCACGCGCCAAAATTCATTTTTACGGTAAAGAAACCCGCCCAGGACGTAAAATTGGTCATGTGAATATTACCGGTCGGGCAGCTGAGACTCGGGCGCTACGCGATGCCGCCGCGAATGTGGCATCTATTGTGCGCGACGGTCGCCCTCTCTAAGAGTTTGCCGGTATATTTCGTGTCCGTAGTGTCTTATTAGCTCACAGGAAGGATTGTTCATGAGCTCCCCGTACGATTCAGATAAGCCCGTTGTTGGCGTTGTGATGGGTCAGATTCCGACTGGTCCATCATGGAAGAAGCCGCTACGGTTCTTGAAGAATTCGGCATCCCCTATGAAGCGGATGTCGTCTCAGCACACCGCATGCCTGAAGATATGATCGCTTACGGTCAGCAGGCTCATCAGCGCGGTATTCGCGTAATCATCGCCGGTGCCGGCGGGGCAGCGCACCTTCCCGGCATGCTCGCCTCGGTTACCGCATTGCCCGTTATCGGTGTCCCGGTACGGCTGAAGAATCTCGAAGGCATGGATTCCCTGCTTTCTATCGTGCAGATGCCCGCGGGCGTTCCGGTGGCAACCGTGTCTATCAACGGCGCACGCAATGCGGGACTTTTGGCGTTGCGCATCCTAGGATGCGCCACCGACGATTTCGCGCAGCAGGTGCACTCCGATCTTCTCGATTTCTCGAAGGATCTGCGCCAGAGCGCGGTAGATAAGGGAACGGCTCTGCGTGCTAAGCTCGCCGAGCATCGCGCCCAGGTTGCCGAAGAAGAAAAAGTACAGGCACCGGCGGCTCCCAAACCCGCCCCGACCGCCGACTCTACACGTGACGAAGGGGACGAACCGCAGGCTTACGTGCCCTAATGTATGGTCGTTTCTCGGTGTTATCGAGCCGTTCCGTATCTTCAACGGAACGGCTCGTATTTTATCTACTCCCAAGGTCGCGTTCGCTCAGCGTAACCTGCGGTTGAGGCTAAAATAGTTGAATGAGCAATATTCTTCAATCCGATATTTGGGCACGTTTTCAGCAATCTCTTGGTCATACCGTCATTCGCCACGAGGGCGAAGGCTGGTCCTATCTCGCTACCGTTGAGGGCGGGCGCACCGGCAAGTATCTTTACAGCCCCTACGGCCCGGTGGCACAGAGTGCGCAGGCTTTCGATGCCGCGCTCGACTCGCTGAAAGAAGAAGCAAAGGCTCACGGGTGCCTGTTTGTGCGCATCGAACCAATTGACTCCGCTATCTGGGGTTCGCAGGATGCAGCAGAGTTCCTGAAGGCACGCGGCGCTGCGTTGGCACCGCGCCAGGTTCAGCCTTCACACACGCAGATTATTGATCTTTCCGGCGACGAAGCCGCAATTTTGAAGGATATGAAATCCAATAACCGCAATCTGCACCGTAATATCCACAAAAAAGGTGTCAGCATTGAGGTGTCTCAGAACCCCGAGGATATGAAGGTGCTCTTCACGTTCCTCTCTGAGACCGCCGACCGCAACGGGTTCAACCGTCAGCAGGACGACTATCTGATGCAGGTGGCAAAGACCCTCATGCCTGCCGATGCCGCGTCCCTCTATATTGCTCAGCTGACCGGCGAGGATGGTTCCAAGGAGCCTATCGCGGCGGCATTTGTCTACGATTCAGACGATACGCGAACCTATGCCCACGCGGCGGCCTCTTTTGCGCATCGTAAGCTCTCGGCAGGTATTCCGGTAGTGACCAATTTCATCTTAGATGCCAAGGCAAAGGGTCTGAAATATGTGGATCTTTTCGGCATCGCACCCGAAGATCAGCCTGATCACGAATGGGCGGGGTTCACCAAGTTTAAGAAGTCGTTCGGCGGGCGTTCGGTCGAGTACCCCGGCACCTGGGATGTTCCGGTAAATGCGCTAGGCTACCGCGCCTACGGCTACGCATACCGCGCGCGTCCCGCGCTCAAGAAAGCACTGGGAACCGCTCAGGAAACCGCGAAATCTACAGTAGCTAAGGTTCGCGCACGCCTGAAAAAATAACGCTACTTCGGCAGCCTAGGTTCCCAGGCAGACCACGCTCATACAATAAAGCTTGTGCCGCACTCTCTATGATTGAGAGTGCGGCACAGGCTTTATATCAAAACGTTACTTTGTATGCGACAGAATCTCGCGCAGGCGAGAAAGGCGATGCTCAGCCTCCACAATGCGCACGGTTCCCGAGGAGGAACGCATGACGAGCGACTGGGTGGTCACAATATTCTTGCCGTAGCGCACCCCGCGCAGCAGCTTGCCGTCGGTAATACCGGTTGCGGCGAAGAAGCAGTTATCGCTGGTGACCAGATCGTCAGTTGTGAGGATGCGGTCAAGATCGTGCCCCGCAGCGAGCGCCTTCTCACGCTCGGCATCGTCGGTGGGTGCTAAGCGACCCTGAATTACGCCTCCGGTGGCCTTAATAGCGCACGCGGCGACGATACCTTCAGGGGTTCCGCCGGTACCGAGCATTACGTCAACACCGGTTCCTTCACGGCAGGCCGCAATAGCTCCCGCAACATCGCCGTCAAGGATAATGCGGGTACGTGCACCGGCATTACGAATCTCTTCAATGAGCTTAGCGTGACGCGGACGATCCAGAACGCACACGGTCAGTTCGCTTACGTTCTTACCCTGTGCCTTAGCGACCAAGTGAAGGTTCTGTTTGACGGGCAGGCGAAGATCTACGAACTCTGCGGCTTCGGGCCCGGTCACCAGTTTCCATGTAGAACACGGCGGAGGGGTCGAACATAGAACCGCCGTCTGCCACCGCGATTACGGAGAGGGCGTTGTCCATGCCCAATGCGGTCAGACGAGTTCCGTCGATGGGATCTACCGCAATATCGAGATTGGGGCCGATACCATCGCCAACAACTTCGCCGTTGAATAGCATGGGAGCCTTATCTTTTTCGCCCTCGCCGATCACAACGGTTCCGTTGAAGTGCACGGTCGAGAGACGGTAGCGCATCGCGTCCACGGCGGCACCGTCCGCGCGGTTCTTATCGCCTGCGCCCACCCAGGGACCGGATGCGATGGCTGCGGCTTCGGTGGCGCGCACCAATTCCATAGCTAGGTTGCGGTCGGCGTGGTTATTGTTTTCAGTCATTACTCACCTTCGAGGTCGTTGTCATGGCCGGCTGGCTGGTTCGTTCCAGCGCTTTGAACCGGCACCTCCTGTTTACTAGCATAACGCGCCCGGCGGAATGTTCGCGTGTATTGAACGGGTTTGCGTGGGCGCATGTACCGTGGTGAACATCCGCCCAGGTGGGTGTGGGAAACGGTATGTCTTAGAGCGTATGAGAGAATGTGTGAGTGGAAAACTCTCAGAATCACGCGCATACACCGGCTGAGAGCGATGGTCAGAACGCTCATGCGCCGAAGGCTCACGCAGATGCTTCTACCGATTCATCTGTTGTGCCACAAATTACACAAAAACAGGCGAAACGCATTAATGCTCCGGCGCGCAATATGATTATTTCGATGCTGGCGATGGTGGCTATTCTCATTCCGGTGCTCTGGCTCATGCCGCAGCCGGATAAGAATCCGTACCGCCCGCAGGTGAATTTATCGCAGGTAGCGGCTGAATCTACCCAGCAGGCGGGTTTTCCGGTGGCGGTACCGCAGCTTGAGGGTTGGCACTATAACTACGCGCGGTGGACGGGTAATACTCCCGATAATATCCCGTACTTTAAGAGCGGACAGGTGACCAGTAAAAATCATTTTATTGAGTTGATCCAAGCGAAGGATACAAACCCTACCTGGGTGGCTCAACAGGTCGATAACGCTGCGAAGCAGGGCACCGAATCTATTGGCGGCGTGGAGTGGGAAGTACGTTCAGCCACCTCGAAGAAGAACAGTGAAAAAGTGTACTCCTACGTGGCGCAGGTGCCTTACAGTGACGGCAAAACGACAACTGTTATTATCACCGGCACGGCAGACCCGGCGGAGTTCGCCCAGTTGGCGGATGCGACGGTCGCCTATATGAAAGCGCCGACGATGACGGTCTCCCCGGGTGCATCCAATACTTCTAATATTTCGTGATCTTCTCTAGCAAAATGTACGGTCTGTTTTCGGTAAAATAGAGGGAAGATACCTCTCACTTTAAGGAGCCTTCTATGGGTTCTCGTCCGGTTCAACCCACCGCTGAGTATGTGCTGGAACGCCTGCAAGAGGGTAACGCACGCTTTGTACGGAGCGAGCTTTCACATCCGCACCAGGATGTGGCACGTCGCGACGAACTCACAGGCGGACAGTTTCCTTTCACTACGATTTTTGGGTGTGCGGATTCGCGTACGCCACCGGAACATATCTTTGACCTGGGTCTTGGCGATGCCTTTGTGGTACGCACCGCAGGGCAGGTTCTTGATGATGGTGCCCTTGGTTCGCTGGAATATTCCATTACCCAGTTCAAGACGCCGGTGCTGATCATTATGGGACATCAATCTTGCGGGGCTGTTCAGGCTACCTGCTCGTCGGTGGAATCGGGGCAGCTTCCGGGCGGATTTATTACGCGAGTAGTTGAGACTATTCAGCCTACGGTGCTGGCCCAAGAACTTCCCCACGGCGAGAAGCCAAGCCAGCATGTGAACGAGATGGTACGGGCTCATACGTCTGCGACGGCTTCCCGTCTGCTTCAGGAATCGCGCGTTATTGCCGATGCAGTTGCTCGCGGCGAGACCATTGTGCTGGGTTGCTTCTACCATTTGGATTCCGGCGCGGTCGATATTGTCTTTGACTCGCGCGAGATGAAGTAGTTCCTACGCGTTTTATATACGAAGGAGGCGGTGGCCACCGCCTCCTTCGTATTATCCACCCGAGAAAACCAACATAACCCCAGAAGCTCCAACAGGCTTTACTTGAGTTCATACTGTACCGCCACACAACCCCACAGCGTGGTGAGTATCATCATGCACGGTATTCCCCAAATGTTCCGATTTTTACACGAAGGGTATGAAAACCCGCCATTTTGAGCCCTAAACTAGAGTTATGGCTGAAAATATTGAATACCGCATTGAACATGACACCATGGGCGAAGTTCGCGTGCCCGCCAACGCACTCTACCGTGCACAGACTCAGCGCGCGGTCGATAACTTCCCGATTTCGGGGCAAACCCTCGAATCAGCCCATATTCGCGCTCTTGCCCTCGTTAAGAAAGGCAGCCGCGACCGCCAATGAGGAACTTCAGGTGCTCGATGCTGAGCGCGCCCAGGCTATCCGCGAGGCGGCGGATCTGGTAGCAACCGGTGAGTACGACGAGCATTTCCCCATTGACGTCTTCCAGACCGGTTCGGGCACCTCGTCGAATATGAACACCAACGAGGTTCTGGCGACTTTGGCAACCCGTTCCCTGGAATCACGGGGCATTGAAGTTCACCCCAATGACCATGTGAACGCCTCCCAGTCTTCCAACGATGTTTTCCCCACTTCCGTGCACGTTGCCGTGACCGAGGCACTGGTCAAAGAGCTGATCCCTTCCCTTGAGGTTCTCGCTGCTTCGCTGGAAAAGAAGTCCGTAGAGTTCAAAGACGTCGTCAAATCCGGACGCACCCACCTGATGGATGCAACCCCCATTACCTTAGGCCAAGAATTCTCTGGCTACGCCGCTACCGTGCGTTACGGCATCGAACGTGTGAACGCTTCCCTGCCCCGCGTGGCTGAGGTTCCCCTGGGCGGCACCGCAGTGGGTACCGGTATCAATACCCCAGCGGGCTTTTCGGCACGTGTGATTGAGCTGCTTGCTGAAGAAACCGGTCTACCCCTGACCGAGGCACGTAACCATTTCGAGGCGCAGGCAAACCGCGACGGTCTGGTTGAGGTTTCCGGTCAGCTGCGCACCCTTGCATACGGTCTGATGAAAATCAGCAACGATATCCGTTGGATGGGTTCAGGCCCGAACACTGGTTTAGGCGAGCTGCACATCCCCGATCTGCAGCCCGGCTCGTCCATCATGCCCGGCAAGGTAAACCCGGTGATTTGTGAGGCTACTATTCAGGTTGCGGCACAGGTAATTGGTAATGATGCGACCATCGCGCTTTCCTCCACCAACGGAGCCTTCGAGCTGAACGTGGGTATTCCAGTAATGGCGGCTAACCTGCTCCAGTCCATCCGTCTGCTCGCCAACGTTTCTCGCGTGGCGGCTGAGAAGATGATCGACGGCCTGAGCGCCAACGTAGAGCGTTGCCGCTTCCTGGCGGAAGCATCGCCCTCGACCGTAACCCCGCTGAATAAGCTCATCGGGTACGAGGCCGCCGCAAAGATTGCCAAGTATTCCGTGGCAAACAAGGTCACCGTGCGCGATGCCGTGGTAGCTTTAGGCTACGTTGAACGCGGCGAAGTCACTGAGGCTCAGCTCGACGAAGCCCTAGACGTCACCAAGATGCTGGGCAATTTCTAAACTGGATAATTTCTCAGCAGCGTATACGCTCATAAAGAGGCGGGTGTGACGATACCTTATGGCAGTATCGTCACACCCGCCTCTTGAGCACCTTATTTTTGGGCTCTAATTCTAGACGCCCGCACTTGCTTGGCGTATAACCTTAGCTGAACTGCCTCCAGGCAGACACATTACGCAGATTTGACCGAGCCATCGCCACAGCTTCCGCTGCCCCGCGATTTAACGCGATTTTAGAGAGTGAAGTGGCAAACCCAACAATCTGTTTTGCCTCTACCTCTGGCGGCATTGAAAGAGCGTTGGGGTCAGTGATGACCTCGACAAGAGAGGGGCCCTGGTGCGCAAGCGCGGTCTGAAATGCACCTTCCAAATCCTCGGCCTTTCAACGCGTTGTGCTTGAAAACCTGCGGCAGTCGCAATATCCGCATAATTGACGAGAGGCACATCTACGCCGAAGTCTTCAAACCCTTGGACTAGCTGTTCGAGCTTCACCATGCCCAATGTGGAGTTGTTGAAAACCACAATGGTCAGCGGAAGGTTGTACATGGATGCGGTAAGGATATCTCCCAAAAGCATGGACAGTCCACCATCCCCCGAGACCGAAATAACCTGACGTTCGGGCATAGCGACCTGCGCGCCCAGAGCCATCGGCAACGCATTTGCCATGGAGCCATGAAGGAAGGATCCCAGCAGTCGGCGTTTTCCATTAGGGGTAATATATCGCGCGGTCCATACATTGCACATACCGGTGTCGGCAGTGAAAATAGCGTCATCGGCAGCTATCTCGTCCAGCACAGCCGCAGCGAATTCGGGGTGAATCTTTCCCTTGGAAGGATTGCGAGTATAAGCACCAACAACCTTCGTCATAATCTTTTCGTTTTTCTTCAAAAGCTTCTCAAGGAACCTGCGGTCACTCTTACGGTTCACGTGAGGAATAACAGCTTTTAAGGTTGCCGCAACATCTGCTTCTATCAGCAGGTCGGTATTGGTGCGGCGCCCTAAGACTTCACCCGCACAGTCAATCTGGACGGTCTGTACGTTGGGCAAAAACTGGTCATAAGGAAAATCGGTTCCCAAGAGAAGCATCAAGTCAGATTCCTTCATGCCCTCAGCCGCTTCACCATATCCCAAAAGACCGGTCATTCCCACATCAAAAGGATTGTCGTACTGAATGTATTCTTTACCGCGCATCGTGTGTCCTACGGGAGCTGCGGCGAGGTCGGCAAGCTGAACAACCTCGTCATGCGCCCCGGCAACACCGGCGCCAGCAAAAATAGAGACCTTTTCGGCGGCGTTAATCCGATCCGCAAGATCACGCACAGTCGCTTCATCAGGGATGATAGTACCGGGACGGTAATCTCCCCAGGCGGGTACGCTATCGACAGCATCCTGAATTGCAATATCTCCGGGAATCGTCACAACAGCTACCCCGCCACGCGCAATGGCGTGGCGCATCCCGGAGTTGATGATGCGTAACGTCTGGTGTCCTGAAACCGCCATCTCGTTGTAAACCGAGCAGTCTTCAAAGATGCGTTCGGGGTGAGTCTCCTGAAAATATCCGGTACCGATCTGCTCGGATGGAATATGAGAGGCAATCGCCAGAACGGGGGCGTGAGAGCGCTGCGCGTCGTAGAGACCGTTGATGAGGTGGGTATTGCCTGGTCCGCACGAACCAGCACATACAGCAAGTTTGCCAGTCACCTGCGCCTCAGCACTTGCGGCGAATGCAGCAGCTTCTTCATGTCGCACGTGAATCCAGTCGATGCCGCCGTTCTGCGTGCCGCCCGAGGCTCGCACTGCATCCACAATTGGGTTCAGAGAATCCCCCACTACCCCGTAGATACGCTCAACGCCTGCTTCGATGAGCTGAGCAATCATTTGTTCTGCTAAATTCATAGTCGTCTCTTCGTCTCCTCTATACTCTTCAGGTAGAAAACACCTTTAGAAAAGCGTTCCCTAAGCATTAAGCCTATCTCAGCTTCTTATCTAAATACAGGTCTTGCTCTTGAGACTTCCTGGGGATATATGAGTGAGAAAGATACATATGTAGCTGTTCATGAGGAACGGAGAATGGCGGGCATAGTCACGCGCATACTCATAGAATTTCAGACATACGCTCAAAGATGAAAATGGTGGGAGGTTTCTGCCTAGGCAGAAACCTCCCACCATATGGGCTTAACCCGCGCTACACGGGCGGATAGATAAATCTCTATCTCAGCATTTTGCTCGGTCTATTTGCCTTGTTCGTACTGATAGATGAGTTCCGCAAAGTCGGCGCGAGTAACGGCACCATCGGGCTGGAACCAGCTTTCAGACCAGAAAACTAGGCCCTTCTTCTTCAGCCAGGTACTCTCTCGGTAAAACGGAGAGTCAGCCGTCATATCGGCATACAAGGATTGTTCCGGTAGGTTCACGCCAGGTTCCCCAGCGTAACGGTACAAAAACGCAGCCATACTGGCGTGAGATGCAGCCGCCTCGGGGTGGAAATGACCGTCACTCCATCCGAAGCTAATACCACGTTCGCGTGCCCAGATAATCTCCCGGTAGTGCGGGTGTTCCGGGGTAACATCCACATAGGGAGACTCCTGCGGAAGAGTAACCTGAGGGCTTCCTGCCAGGCGGTAGAGGGCCACAACGGACTGTTCGCGGGTTATAGCATCGTAGGGGCGGTAATAGCCGTCCGTGCTATCGACGAGCTGCCGCTTCGAAGCCCAAAGAATCGCATCGCGGTGTGCGGTACGATCGTGCACATCTTTGAAATCCGATTCGGGTGTAGGTTTCTCACCGGGTGCGGGCTTGGGGTTTGGCGCGGGTTCAGGACCCGGCTGGGGCTCTGCCGGTTTGGGATTTGGAACCGGTTGATCCGCAGTCGTTAACGGGAGCTTTTGGTGAGCTTCGAAGATAACATCGTCCTTCGGGTCCTTTGGATATACCCCCGTACTAAGCTCGTATACATGCCCGGTTTTGAGGGTATTCGCGGGAATGGTGAAGGTGGTCTGGAAGGTACCGTCGGTAAAGCCATCGTAGAGGTCTTTCTCTTCCACCCGGTAGGTATAATCCACTGGATGAGTGAGAACCGCGCCCGTTGGTTTGCCGGTCTTCGGGTCTATCTCGTTAATAACGAGGTTCATACTTTGCCCCTGTATCTCGGCGTTCCCAGAGCCATAATATCCAGTACCGGTCACAGTAATCTCGGTATCGGCGGTCGGGTTCACAGCGGGAACGCTCACGTTCAGCTGCGGTGCTTTACTCTCCGAGGAAAACTCAACATCCAGGTATTCGGTCAGAGCGTTGTTTGCCAACGTTCCGTCGGGATTGATGACCTGGGTTCCGATGCGGTAGCTGCGGCGTGCATCCAGACCTGCCGGATAGGGAAGCGCAGTTTCAAAGAGGCCGCTCTGCGAGAGCTCCTCGGCAGAAACTTTCACCGATGACACGGTTCTTTCCTGAGTAACAACCTGACCTCTGGGCCAATCACCCTCAATAAGAGAAACCTGCAAGTATCCGCCTTGAGGAATGAACTTTGGGTCATAGCCGGTACCGCGCACCTTCACGGAGTCTTCCACCAACGAGTTAGGCTTACCCTCGACTTCCAGATTGGTGTTCTGGCGTGCGACCAGCACCGGTGCCTGGGTGTTGTATGCTGTGGTGGGCAAGATTTCATATCCTTGCGCCTGCTGCGTTGTCGAGGTCAGGGTACTGCTGACGACGTAATCGAGTTCCGGATGGAAATCGTTCAGCGGCAGCGGCTGGGTATTCAAATAGACCTCAAAGGTTCCGTCATGAATCTGCGATGCGGGAACATTCACATACCCCAGGTTATATACGCCGTATTCCGTAGTGAAATATGGGGAATTAGCTGGTGTATCTGAAGGGGTAACTTTGAGGCTGACCTGCTGATCTGCCGCCACACCGTAGAAACCGGTTCCTTTGATTTTGAGCGTCTTCCCGTAGTAGGGGTTGACTTCATCGGGGGTTTCGACCACGAGCTGCGGAGTTGCTTGAGGTTCCTGATCGGCCACAACCTGCGGGGTCACCGTAGCGGTGGATGCAGGGGTTGAAGCACCCGGATCGGTGACAGCTCCCGCTGGGGTCAGAGGAAAGCACTAAAGCGCCTGCCACCACGAGGGCACAGGCGCTACGTCCGAGAGCATTTCTGGCTCTTCCGGGCGATTCGTTAGGTGAATTGTTTGTAGGGTAGATAAGAGACATTATTATTCTCCATTTGTATAGATGTGGTTGGGAGTGAGCGAGTTAAATCTCTCAACACTCATATTCACCTTATCAAAGCTTTAACTCAAAATACAGGGTTTTCCTATTTAAAAATTTCTTCTGACACATAATTTAATTCTTATCCTAGCAATGCACACACTATAACTATTACCCCCCTCTTATAACCTACTTCGCTGGTATATCAACGTTATCCACCCATGAAGCAATATATACTTTTCATAAATACACCACATGTTCATTGTCACAATATTATGCACAAGGTTTATTTTTTAACGGTGTGTTGCATCTGAAAAATACATAGATATTTTCGGTGGTAATCTTCTATAATTTACAGATTTTAGATTTTTACAAGAATCCGAAATTAATGCACAAAACCCCCATTTTTATTTTTCTCAGATATGAACAACGGTAAGTACGAGAAAAATACTCAGATACGATCTTGGGAGTACAAACGGTCTCCAACGCATAGCAAACAGGTATTATGCGAGCGCGCGGCTATCGGCTTAAGGGTGTATTAGAGGGAGTATTGACGGTTACCGAGAGGATTCAGGTTCATCTTTGGGCGCGTGAGATACATAGTCAAAACGGCAATGTCCGTCATAGTTCAGCGCCGCATCAATGCGGTCAAGCATCCGTTCAGAGAGCATAGAACGCTCTTGAGGATCCGTCACATCTACCCATCGCACCTGGGAAGATTCCTCGTCATTCACTCGTGCCTGCCCGGATACCCACCGGCACAAAAACGTGTGATCTAAAAACTGGCAACGGTCCCCATTGCTAAAGCACATCGCGGGGTCAGCCTTGACCTGAGCAAGCTCTAGAACCTCAATACGCACGCCAGCCTCCTCATAAGCTTCACGCAAGCAGGTAAGCGCCGGGTTCTCGCCAGGATCGACAATACCCGTCACGGGAGTCCACCGACCGTTATCGCTGCGTTTAACCAGCAGTACCTTGCCATCCTCATCGCGACGAATCACTGCGGTAGCGCCCGAAAGCCATAAATATCCGTGACCAATTTTCTTGCGTAAATTCACGATGTACTCGGGGGTAGGCATCAAAGATCCTTTCGTCGATCGGTGGTTTTGGCCCGAGGCCTTTAGAACGATAGGAATGAGTAGCTTGGCACCAGAACCGCCGCTATCATTCCTATCAGCATAAACGGTCCGAAGGCTATGCGGGTGCGCCGTGTAACGGACCTGCTCAGTACCAAAACCACGGCGCATAATCCGCCCACAACAAAGGTCACCAATGTTGCCCACAACAGGTTAGCCCACGAGAAGTAGCCGATGAGTCCGCCCAGCGCGAGAGCAAGTTTCACGTCCCCTCGGCCCAGCGCCCCGAAGGAGAGCATTCTCATCAGGACGTAGAAGGCCCAAAGTACAAGACCACTCCCCCATACACGCAGGATAGTTCCCCACTGTCCGCTCAGGGCGGCAACAACCGGTAAAGCAGTGTGGGTGGCAAACACGAAGGGGAATACGATGCGGTTCGGCAACCTGTGTTTCCGCAGATCCCAGCCCCACAGTTTTACCGTGCACCCAGCTGCGTACAGCAGATAAAGAATCAGCAGAATACCGGCGATCCAGCCGGATACTCCCTGTGTAAAGAGTTTCGAGAGTTCTTGAAGCATGAGTGGCTAAGATCCAAAGCGGCGGGTGCGACCCGCATAATCCCGCAGGGCACGCAAGAAATCTACCCGCGTAAAATCAGGCCAGAGAGCCTGGCAGAAATAGAATTCTGAGTAGGCGCTTTGCCAGTCAGAAAGCCCGAAAGGCGCTGCTCACCAGAGGTACGAATCAGCAAGTCAGGATCGGGCATATCGCGGGTGTACAAGCGACGCGAAATATCCTCGACGTTCAGGGTACCTGCCAGATCGTGCATCGAGCGGCCCTGAGCCTCAGCGTCAAGAATAAGTTCACGCACCGCATCCACAATTTCTTGGCGTCCACCATAGCCAACCGCGATATTCACGCGCACCCCCGGCAAGGGCGCGGTCTCTGCTATAACCCGCTCCAGGGTGTTGCGAAGCTCATGGGGAATAAGGGAAACATTACCAACCGCGTGCACGGGTCCCTGCTGCGCGGTATGCAGCCGCTGCAGAAATTCGTCGATAACGGCAATAAGCCCGGTAAGTTCATCGGCGGGTCGCTTGAGATTTTCGGTCGAGAGCATATATAACGTGACCTGAGGTATGCCCAAGTCGGCACACCAGCCCAGAAAGTCAATGATGCGCTCGGCTCCTGCCGCGTGCCCCTCACGGGTGCTCAGCCCCCGCTGTGCGGCCCAACGCCGGTTGCCGTCCACCAGCACACCGATGTGTGTAGGAAGCATCTGCGGGGTTAAAGAAGTTGCCATAGAGCGTTCATAGACGCTTGGCTCTGGGGAGGTTCCCGGTTCAGAGGGAACCCCGTGCACGGTAATAACGGGCAGCGCCAGAGTATCAGCGGGTGCCATGCTGATCGTCCTCGGACTCTGTATCCTGCTGGGCTTGCTCGGCCTCTTGAGCAGCCGCGTATTGTGCGCGGTATCGTAGACGGCGAGTGCGCCTGGTCATGTCGATGCCAAGAATAATGACAAGGAGGGATAGCGCCGCAGTCGCAAAGAAACCGCCAATACCGGGCGAACCTGCAACAGACCCATCGGGGTTGGCGGCTGGGGTGTTATCTGCTGCAAGCGCAACACCGTGAGCAGCAAATGCCACAAGGTCGGGGACTGTGGCGAGCGTATCAAGAATGAGGTGGCTCATGACTATCCTTCTGAACATTCCGGTTTCTAGCGGTAAGCCGGTCATGTGTGATTGTCTAAGTCTTCATTCTACCGCGTGACATCTTGTATATTCCCGCCTGAGGTTCATGTTTCAGCTGGGAATGCGCCAAGAGTTTAACTATGTTCACAGTACTCAAGGCCCGCAGACCTCTGCATCGCCAAGGGGCACCGCATGATCGCCTACGGAGGCTATAGGCTAGAAAAATATACCGTCACTCAGGGAATGTTCCGGCAGGGTTACCGGCACCCGCGAGTCGATAAGTGTATAGTCCTCCCAGGGCCAAATATGCTTCTGCTCATCGGTAGAGATCGCAAAGAAAATACCTTGCGGATCCACCTGTGAGGAGTGTGATAAAAGCGCCTGATCGCGATGGATAAAGTAGTCACTGCAGAGAATTCGCGTGGTGGTTTCGTGCCTGGTGCCGTCTTGGGCATCATTGAAACGGTGCGCCATATGTTCGATGAAACCTTCAAAGACGCTCTCGCCCCGCTGATCGAGCAGGTACTCGTGCAGAGCGACGGTGCGTTCGGGGTTGAAGGCACGATCATAATAAAGCTTTAGGGGTTTCCAGGGCTCGCCTTCCCCCCACGTATGCTTCGGGGTCACCAGCCTTTTCGTAGGCCTCGACGGCAACCTTATGAGTCATGATGTGGTCGGGGTGCGGGTATCCTCCCACCTCGTCATAGCTGAGAATAATATGAGGCCTGTACTCGCGTACGAGTCTTACCAACGGTGCGGCGGCCTGTTCGAGAGGCAGTGTACCGAAGCTGCCGAAAGAAAGTGGGGGAAGAGGGTCGCCTTCGGGCAGACCGGAGTCCATGAACCCTATCCACCGATGTTCGATGCCTAAAATCTCAGCAGCACGGGCCATTTCGGTGCGGCGTAATCCGGGCAGGTCACGGTGTGCTCTGGGAGCGTTACGAATTTCTTCGTTGAGGATGTCCCCGCGTTCACCGCCTGTCATGGTGGCAACCATATAGCGGGCGCCGCGGGAGGTATAAGCGGCAGCGGTCGCAGAACCTTTAGAGGATTCGTCGTCCGGGTGAGCGTGGACGGCTAGGATACGCAACCCTGCGTATTCCTCATCAAGAGGTTTAAGATCCTGCACTGCGGGATGTTCAGGCAGAATTGCTTTGATTTTTTCTAGCGCGTCGCTCACGTTAATCCTTATGATGACAAAGGGCTTATGCTGTGGGGTTTAAAATGGTAGAGATTAAGAGCATCTCCTAAAAGTCAGAAATAGCGCAAGAAAACCACCCTAAATGAAGCATTATGACGGTGTAAAGTATCGTGGTGCAGACCATCTTCTGTACCGTATCGTCCACTAGACACCATGAGAAGAGAGCTATGACAGATCCTTCACACACACAGGCGAGCGAATCGGCAGCTGCCAATTCTCATGCTAATGCCCTGGCGCAGCGCTACGGCGCTAAACCTGTTCGGCAGCGTGCCCTCTCCACGCGAATGTGGGTGCTTCTTGCTGCCTGTGTTACGGTTGTGGCGGGCGCTTTTATTATGTGGGTGCAGATGGATTCTCAGTCCCGCCCAAGTGCACGCGATACTGGGTTTACCCTCATTAGCAATGATGAGGCACAGGGGCGTTTTGAACTCTCTAAAAACCCACAAGACACCGCGGTTTGTTCGCTTAAGGCGCTTAATTCTTCCCGTGTTGCGGTGGGATGGGCCGACGTCGAAATTGGTCCTAACAGCGCAGAGCAGGGCAACACCCGAGTCACACAACACAGCGCGAACCTGCGCATACTCTCGGAGGCAACCACGGTTACCGTGGATTCCTGTCGGCTTAAATAGCCGTATCACACCCACGATTCGGTGAGCGCTCAGCGAAATGATACACGCCCTAACACTCAGATATTTAGGGGCATGTGTACTTTCTGCCCCTAGAATAGGGTGATACTTTCCAGGGGAGAACCCCCAGACCAACGCGCCGGTTTATACCGGAGCATAACCAAAGGAGAAGCATGGCTGAAAGCAACGGCGCATGGCTCACTCAGGACGCATACGATCGGCTGACTCAGGAGCTTGAATATCTCTCAGGTCCGTATCGTCAAGAAATCGTTGACCGCATCGCCGCCGCTCGCGACGAGGGAGACTTGCGTGAGAACGGCGGATACCATGCGGCACGCGATGAGCAGGGTAAAAACGAAGCTCGCATCAACCAGCTTAAGCATCTTCTAGAAAACGCCCAGGTAGGAGACGCCCCCAGCGATGACGGTGTGGTTGCCCTCGGCATGGTTATTGAGGCCGAAGTAGCTTCCCGTTCCATGAAATTCCTGCTGGGCTCTCGCGAAATTGAGGAGACTCTGCCCGCCAACTCTGATTTGAAGGTCTTCTCGGAAAAGTCTCCGATGGGTGCGGCGATTCTGGGGGCCAAAGAAGGCGATGAAGTCACCTATCTTGCTCCTAACGGCAAGGAATTGACCGCGAAGATTGTTTCAGTCAAGCCTTTCCAAGGCTAGAATCACGAAGCTTTAAACGCACGGTGGGGTTCGGTTATATGACCGAACCCCACCTTTATATCCTGTGGTTTTATGCCAGATGACCTCTCAAAAATTAGTACACCACGATGGGTTTGAAGCCTTCTTCCTCCAAGGCCGAGATAACCTGACGGCAGTGTTCCACGCCTTTGGTTTCCATATCAATCGTAATGGAGACATCGCCCATCGACAGGGAACCGCCTACGCGCGTGTGATCCACGCCAGTAACATTCGCGTCATTCTCCGAAATGATGCGCGAGATCGTCGCCAACTCACCCGGACGGTCTGAGAGCATCATCTTAATCGTCATATACCGACCCGCCGCCGAAAGACCACGCTGAATCACCTTCAGCATGAGCATCGGGTCAATATTGCCGCCCGAGAGCACACACACACGACAGTTCCCAGATCGCCGTATGTTTCCTTGAGCTTGCCGTTCATGAGCGCCGCCACCGGAACCGATCCGGCGGGTTCAACCACCAGCTTATTGCGCTCCATCAAGAAGATAAGGGCCCTGGCGATATCGTCTTCACTCACCGTCGCTACATCGTCGACAAGCTTCTTGATAATGGAAAACGGCAACTGACCGGGGCGTCCACCGCAATACCATCTGCAATCGTCGAGACCTTCTTCAGCGGGACAAGCGCATCCGCAGCCAAGGAAAGCGGATATGCCGCCGCATGCTCAGCCTGCACACCAATGATGCGGATCTTTTTACCCAACTGTTCTTCCTTCGCACGGACCGCCGCCGAAAGACCAGCGAGCAGGCCGCCTCCACCAACACCCACAATGATGGTATCGACCTCAGGCACCTGTTCCAGGATTTCCAAACCGATCGTTCCCTGACCCGCAATAATATCTTCGTTATCGAAGGGATGCACAAACACCGCGCCGGTCTCTTCGGCATAGCGTTTTGCCTCAGCCAGCGCCTCGTCCACGGTCGTACCATGCAGTTCGACCTCGGCACCATGGTCGCGGGTTGCGGTCACCTTCGGAAGGGCTGCACCTAGGGGCATGTAAATACGCGCCTTGATACCCAGTTTCGCCGCTGCGAGAGCAACACCCTGTGCATGGTTACCCGCAGATGCGGCCACCACGCCACGCTTCTTTTCTGCATCGCTGAGTTTTGCCATACGCACATAGGCACCACGCACTTTGAAGGAGCCCGCACGCTGCAAATTCTCACATTTGAAGAAAACTTCCGACCCAAGTTTGAGGCTCAGGGCACGAGAATGCGCCACAGGGGTTCGCTCGATAACCCCGTCGAGGAGCGACGCTGCTGTCTCGATATTCTCCAGGGTTACGGGTAGATCGGTTAGGGTGCGTTCACATCGGATCCGTTCTTTACGCTCTCATCAGCTTCTGCCCTCTATTTTAGGCGATGAAGAAGCCTAATACAGAACAGAAAAGCCCGCGTTGTTCATCTCACGCGGGCTTTTCTGGAGGGAAACTGCACAATTACATATCGTCTTTGGAAGGCGAGAAGGTTTTAGTCGCCTGTGCAGAGCTAGTCTCAGGTGTGGTGCCTTCGGAATCGTCTTCACCACGAATTGCTTCTCGCGCCTGCGCAACAACCTTCTGTGCTTTTTCTTCACGCTTCTTTGATTTCTCACGGCGCTCAACCTCATGCGGGAATAGGAACTCTTCACGGCGCAGCTCCGGGTCATCCTCCCACTGCCGCGCGGCCAAGTAGCGCACAACCGAGTTCACAACGGCGAGCACGGGAACCGCAAATAGTGCACCCGCTGCACCGAAAATCATGGACCCGCCTGCCACCGCAAAAATCACGGCGAGCGGATGCAGCGAGACCGCTTTACCCATGATGAGCGGCTGCAGAATATGCGATTCGAGCTGCTGTACCAAAAGCACAATGCCGATCATAATAAGTGCCTGGACCGGTCCCAAAGCTACCAGTGCCAGCAGGACGGCGACCGCCCCAGATATAAGAGCACCAATAACCGGGATGAAAGACCCTAAGAAAACCAGAACGCCCAGCGGAATCGCCAGCGGAACCCCCCAAAATGGCGGCGCCAACACCAATGCCCACAGCGTCAATAGCGGCCACCAAGATCTGCACCCGCACATAAGCGCCCAGGGACTTCCACCCTGCACGGCCCGCGCCGTTCACCGCATCGCGTGCCTGTTGTGGGAAGAGCTTGACGATAAACAGCCAGATGCGCTCTCCCTCCATCAGGAAGAAGACGAGGGTAAAAAGAGTAATAAGCACGCCGGTGGCAAACTCCGCAGCGGTAGAACCAACCTCTGATACGCTCCGCAAAACGGTTGAGGGGTTATTGCTTACCGCCTGTTCTATCTGATTAAGAATCTGGTTAAGCTGATCAGCGCCCAGCTCATACCCCATGCCCTTAGCCAGTCCACGAGCTGCTGATACCCTTGAATGGCGTTGTTGGTAAGCGAGACAAACCCCCGCACAAGCTGCTGCCCGGTAAGGGCCAGTAAAGCGGCAATTCCTAAAATCATGCCGAGTTCGGCGATAGCGGTCGCACCGCCAGCACGAATACCGTGCTTACGCATAGCGTAGACGGCGGGGCTTAGAAGCGCAGCCAAAAGCGCAGCTACCATCGCCGAAATAATCAGCAGAGATACCTTTGAAAGCCCCTGCCATACAAGCCACACGGCACCGACCACCACGATCAGACGCCACGACCATGCCGCTGCGGTATTAAGAGCGTAGGGTACGCCGGTACGGGCTAATTTCTGTGCCCGCGCATCCTGTTCACTCTCCCCTGCCGTTAGGTTTTGATGCGTGCTGCCGGTTTTCTGTCCGGCTACGGATTCGCTCACTCAAATCTCCTGAAAAGTCGGTGCTATAGAAATCGTCTCTCGCCCATGCCGTTGCTGCGGCATATAGTTATTCCGCAAGTCTAGCAGGCTCAAAACAAAGAATCGGCGGCACCCACCGGTTGTGAGTACCGCCGTATCCTCAATGCTGTTAGTCCCTGTTGACCGTTTCGTTGATGTACATGAGAATACGCAGAATCTCAATGTACAGCCAGACCAGCGATGCGGTCAGGCCGAATGCCAAACGCCATGACTCGCGCTCGGGAAGACCTGCTTCCACCGCCTCGGCAGTGTTGGTGAAGTCCAGCAGAAGCGAGTAGGTTGCCATAGCAACAGTAAATAGCCCCACAATCAGACCCAGCGGAATACCGCCGATGCTCATGCTGCCCAGGGGTGAACCGAACAGACCCGCACCGAGCCAGGAAACAATGCCGTAGATCAGGTAAGCGAACATGCCGATCATGAAGATCTTGGTCATCTTCGGGGTAGCACGGATCTTACCGTTTGCGAAGAGAGCCAAGGTAAGACCGGCGACAATCACGCTAGCCAGCAAAGCCTGAATAGCGATGCCCGGGTAGCTCTTATTGAGCAGACCGGATATACCACCCAAAAGCAGGCCCTCGGACACGGAGTACAGCATAACCAGAGCCGGGGAAACCTTACGCTTGACGGCGTTAACGATACCCAGGATCAGACCTGCGATAAGGCCCACGAACATGAGGTAGGGCAGATACCAGGAAACTGCGGCACCGAGCACCACAAGAGCCAGGTTCAGACCGGTCTTCATGATCACATCGTTCATGGTGAGGCGGTCGCCCTCGGCAACGGGAGCATAGCCGGGCTGTGCATACGGATCGTACTGCGCCTGCTGGTACTGGTCATAGTTTGCCTGCTGCGGCTGAGCATAAGGCTGCTCGTACTGAGCATACTGGTTCGGCTGCGGCTGACCATAACCGTAGGTCTGCTGACCGTACTGCTGCGGTTCACTGGAGTAGTTCGGCTGTGCCTGATACTGACCCTGCGACGAGGAACCACCCGCACCAAAACGCCCGAAACGGGGATCGCCTTGCCTATTTTGCTTGGCGATTGAATTAATAAACGGGTTACCCGCCATCATTCTCTCCTTCGGTGAGATTTACAAAGAGTTTCTCAATATTCTATCGAATTCTGAGAGATTCCGGGGATTATTCCTCCATAAAAGCTCATATTCCAGGGTAATTTTGAGGTGCCATCATGTCTTTTTCACCCTAAGCTGTACTCCCCCACAGTTTAAGACTTCTGCAGGGTCTCAAAATCATGATCCTCCTCAAACTAGCCGGTTGTTGATTCGCGAAGCAGCCGCAAGTGAAAGCAAAGCCAGAATTAGGAAGCCCACCAGCAAAAGCATGAGAGTGGTGAATGCTAAGGGTAACGCGCCGATAACAGGCCCCAGGCTTGCTCCCACAAACAGAACAAAGCCGTTAAGCGCCATGCCGCTGGCACGATGCGGTGCCACCGCATCGCCGTAGAGAGTAATCATCGAGGGAATCGCTAAAGCAACACCCGCAACATAGATAAGGCTGCATATGACGATGCCAGCAAGTACCTGTGCGCACAGTATCTCGCCCAGCAGCCCAAGAATAGATAAACTGTACCCAAGCTGCGCCACGCGAAGTACTCCGTATTTTTCGCACAAGAACCCGCATAAAGACTTATCAGCATTGCCGGAAAGGCAGCAAGACGCACCCAAACAATACCTGATGCAGCAACTCCTAGTGTTTCAAGATGCCGCCCCAGCCCCGTATACAAGGCTACGAAGACGAGAAGAAGGGTAATGTGGGCAAGACCGTACAAGAGGAAAATAGGCTTGATACAGAGGGAACCGAGAGTTACATATTGTTTCCACAACGATGTCGTTTGTCCAGTGCGGGGGCGCTCAAGCATCGTACATAGAACTAGGGAAACGGTTCCGATAAAAATAAGACCGCACAGCCCGAAGAACCATCGCCAGCCAAGGCTCAGGGCAATAATAGAGGCGAGTACTTGCCCGAAAATTCCAGCCGCTAAGAACGCAGTGGACATTGCACCGATAGCTCGTGCTCGCCCGGCAGGCAGTACAGATTCCGTAAGATACGCTAGGGCGACAGGTGCGAATCCGGCGGCGGTCATACCTTGGCAAGCCCGCAGAATAGAGAGCATACCGAGCGTAGGAGCGAAGGCGCATCCAAGAGTGGTTAGGGTAAGCACGCTCAGGGAGATCGCTATAATCCTTTTTCGTCCGTAACGATCCGAAACCGGTCCCCAGATAAGAAATCCCACAGCGTAGCAAGACTGAAGCACAGCGACAGGGCGAACGTTGCGTCGGCTTGAAAGGTAGACGAGACCGGGGTGAGCAACGGTATAGAGGCGTATAGCTGCGCCAGAATGAACAGCGCCGTAGACACCAGAATTGCTACTGCAGTCCGTGTTGCGGGATATTCTTCAGAGGTTGAAGATACCGATGCAGCGGTATTCATCGTTGTATTCTCTATCTTGTGGCACATGGGTAAACTCCAATCCAACGGAAACGTTGGAATTAACCCTAGTACCATTAAGATGTAAATTGCAACCATAACGTTGGAAGTGTCGAAAGCGAGTATTACAGATGATGGCTTGGGATATCGAAAGTACGAAACAAAAGATCAAAGGGGCTGCTCTGACCGAATTTACCGCGCACGGCCCCGACGGAACGACCGTGGAGCGTATCGCCAAGAGGGCGAAGGTCAATAAGGAGCGTATCTACAACTATTTCGGAAATAAACAAAAGCTCTTCAGGGGCATTCTGCGCGAAGAGCTAGACCAGGTTGCCGAAGTCGTCGGTCTTACGTCGCTTGCCACCGAAGATATTGGTGATTACGCGGGACGCATGTACGACTATCACCGTGAGCATCCCGATCTGTTGCGTCTGCTGCGCTGGGAATCCCTCACGATTGACGGCGAAGTTCCCCACGAAGAATACCGGCGCGACCACTACACCTTCAAAGCGAATGCGGTGCGCGCTGGGCAAGAGGCAGTTCCGTCACGGACGATATAGACGCCGCCTATCTTGTACTTTTTATTCTCGCTATCGTGGGGTGGTGGTCGGCTATGCCGCAGGTATCTCGCATGCTCTGCGGCGAACCTACCGAGGAAGAGCACCACAAACGTCGCGCCGCCGTGGTGGAGGCAGCGCGGAGGCTAGGGAACCCACATTGCAAGTCGGATAAGAGCTAAACTCCTTTATTGGTACGGGGGCTTACCCGTCTAATTCGTCGAGCATGCTCTCTAAATAGTCGAGCACCGCACCGTCATTATTCGAGCCAATCACCCGCTGAGACACAGCCTTGAGCTCGTCTGAAGCATGGGCCATTGCCACACCGGTACCGGCGAACGAGAGCATCTCAAGATCGTTATCGCTATCGCCAAAGGCTACTATCTGAGTAGGGGTTATCTGCAAACGATCACACAGGTCTTTCAGCCCCGTTGCCTTATTCACACCGGCACGCACCAGGTCGATTGCACCGAAACCACTAACGAGCGGGGTTACCGTCTGCGGCAGGGTGCGCCGTAACTGTGCTGTAGCATCCGGCAGATCCCGATGCGTTACTTGCAGAGAAAATTTGATGGGAACACCACGCACCTGCTCGTAAGAACTAATACGCTCGGTTCCGGGATAAAACATACTGGCAAAAGCGAAGGGATCGATATTCTGCGGCAGCGGCTTACCCTGCACCTCAAAATAGTCCCGGATAATGTTCATAACCGTTTTTTCGCGGTTTTCCAGTATAAAGCTGCTCTCTGCCGTACACACAACGATCCCAAGCTGAGGCATACCGTTCAGTATCTCGTACACACGCGGCAGATCCTCGGCAGCAAAATGATGCACCGCAAGTTCCCCGGAATCATCCACTACATAGGCACCATTTTCTGCGATATAAATAATGTCTCGATGTTCAAAACCATGCATATACTGGCATAATTTCGTGTAGGTATTTCCGCTTGCCACCACAAAATAAATTCCATGCCGAGACAAGCGGGTTAGGACTCTCTCAAAACGCTCAACATCGAACGTCTTATCATCATTCAGGAAAGTACCATCCATGTCTACGGCAACCATACGCACGGGCTTGTTGCTGCGGTTTTCCTGCTGTGTGGGCATTGGGATTCCTCTAATAATCGGCATGTACAAAGGCTACGTTTATAAACACAAGCTGACTGTACGCGGGAGAGAATATCGTTCTGCTCCGCACATTTCTCCATTCATTTTAGTTTCTTTATATACACAAATCGTGTAACATCACCAAAATTCCCCCTTTACGGGCGTTTTCTTTCTATACTGTGAAAAAGCATTCACTCTATGCACACATACAATCTCTAGGAATCATTGATGTTAAAAATACTGTCATCGCGCTCTGGCGCGCATGTCTTTTGGCCCTCTGCATCAGGTCAAGGGCATTCCTCGAAACTCGGCACAAGATTTTCCGCAGCTTTTCTAGCCCTAGGACTTGCGCTGAGCGGATGCTCCTCTGAAACTATCACAATTTCTGAGTCAACCGTCTCTGCGCCCAGCACCCCCTCAGCGAACTCGGCAGCTGAACATTCTTCTACTTCCTCACAGCAACCCACGGTTTCCGCGCAGGAATCGGAACAAACACCCACCGTGACTGAGGTAGGTGAATCACCTGAAGAGAATAATGCCGATACTTCGACGGCTCATCCGAGTTCCCAAATTCGCCCCGGAACCGTCACTATCGTCAATCCTGATACCAGCTCCGTTGAGCCTCAAGGAACGGCGCCTATAGGATCTGACGAGGCTAGTGAGGCCCTGCGCATCCTCAATACCCTTCCCGTTAAAGGCCGCGCCCCTAAGACCGGGTACTCCCGTGCCCAGTTCGGAGATGCCTGGAGCGATATCGACCATAACGGATGCGATACCCGCAATGACATTCTCAACCGGGATCTCACCGCAAAACAGCATAAAAACTCTCGCGGATGCGTGGTGATATCGGGCATTCTTAACGATCCTTACACCGGGAAGGTCATTAATTTCATGCGTGGGAAAGATACCTCGGAGCAGGTTCAGATCGACCACGTTGTGGCGCTTTCTGATGCCTGGCAGTCGGGCGCTCAGGAGATTTCGGCTCAAGAACGCTTACAACTCGCCAATGATCCCGAAAACCTTCTGGCAGTTGATGGCCCTGCGAATCAGCAGAAAAGCGATTCGGATGCCGCCACCTGGCTGCCAGCAAACGCATCGTTCCGCTGCTCTTATGTGGCACGTCAGATTCGGGTGAAAGCTAAGTACCACCTGTGGGTCAAACCAGCCGAAAGAGGCTATGATCAACGTTCTTACACCCTGCGCAGGAGCCGCAGCGAAGCCTGCGCCTGATACCCCCGCTTCTGTAGTCCCGACGGATGCGCCTGCTCCTGTGCCCCAGGTGGATGCACCTCCCGCACAGAACCCCGCCCCGGCTTTGGCATTTCAAACCTGCGCCGATGCCCGTGCCGCGGGGTATCGTAATATGCACCGCGGTGCACCGGGATATTCCGAGCATCTTGATCGTGACGGTGACGGTATAGCATGCGAGTCACGCTAAGCCTCTGAGCCTTACCTCCGTCTGCACTCCCCTACAGATACATATACCCCCGCCCTAACAAGCAGTAAGGGCGGGGGTTTACTGTCACAATTCTTCATCTTGAGGCCCATATAGACTCTTTAAGAGTGCAGCATCACGTCGAACCTGTGTTTAAGCTGTGTAGAACCTATGTAAAAAAGATTTATAGATATTTACCTTTGCTTGATAAAACTTTACCTGACAACCTTGTAGTCATGAAGAATGAAATAACTAAATCTGTTGGCATCCTGATTTTCCGTGTAGCACTGGGCTTCTGTCATGCACGGTTTCCAGAAGGCATTCCTGATCGGTCCCGCAGCAGAAGGTGCAGCGTTCGCCAAAATGGGTATTCCTGCACCCGAGCTTTCGGCGTACTTTACCATTGGTGCCGAGCTTATTGGCGGAGCTCTCTTGATCCTTGGTTTAGGAACTCGTTTTGCGGCCGCCGCCATCGCAATCGCTATGGCAGGTGCTTTTATTTTTGTTCACATCAACGACCCCTTCATCACCGATCAGAAGACCGGCGCAGGCTTCGAGTACGTTTTCGTCTTGGGCATGGCAGCCATCATGTTCATTCTGACCGGTGGAGGCAGGTACTCACTAGATTCGTTCTTCAGTCGCAATAAGGCTTAACCGCCTGAGCGTTCTTCCAGAACGTATCTATCACTCATTCGTCTACCCACCCGGAAGGCACCGTCACGATGACGGTGCCTTCTTTATATACCGTGGCTTCTCCCCTACCCAGCGATCCCATGATTCTCATAAGGTAGAGATACGCTCGCCCCAAGGCATACAAATAGCCCGTCGCATCCAAATGTTTTACCGGATGCGACGGGCTATTATAGCGTGCCCCCAGTGGGACTCGAACCCACACTGGACGGATTTTAAGTCCGCTGCCTCTGCCAATTGGGCTATAGGGGCAAAGTCTAAACCCGCAAGACCATTACTAAGAATAGCATTAGTTTGCGGGTTTCGACGCTATTAGGCTCGTTTAGAGCTTTGCTTTGGTCTTTGCCGGTGCCGTTCCGGTAGCTTCTTGGAAAGCTAGGCGCGGGGAACGCTGGTGACGAATCGTCGTGGTGTCACGGCCAAAGAGCTGGTTGAGTGCCCAGGTCGTCATAACGCGGACGGTACGCTCGGTCGTGGGGATTGCAGAACCGTGGTAGCCGCGGTGCATAATCCATGCGAGCGGACCTGCAAAGGTCTTACCCTTGAAGTTTGCAACGCCCTTCCACAGACCCAGACCGGCAACCACACCGATGGTCTCATGGTAGTAGTCGGTCAGCGGTTCGCCGCGGCGTGATGCCAAAATATTCTTAGCGAGCACCAAAGCCTGGCGAGATGCGTGCTGGGCGTTTGGTACACAGAAGCCGCCCACGCCGCCTCCGGAAAGATCGGGAACAGCAGCATTATCGCCAGCCGCCCAAGCGCCCTCGACCACGCCATTATCGCCAGCCACACGCAAATCTGCGTTCACGCGAACGCGACCGCGCTCGTCGATCGGGAAGTCAGTATTCTTGAGCATCGGCGATGCAGCAACACCAGCAGTCCAAATGAGCGTATCGGTATCCATCTCACCGGCGGGCGACTTATCTGTCATGTTGATAAGCTGCAGGTGACCGTCGGTAGCGTCCGAGAGGGAGGTATTGAGCAGAACCTCAATGCCGCGAGCGCGAAGCTCAGCCACAACCTTCTCGGCACGGTCTTCTGGAACCTCCGGCATGATGCGCGGTGCAGCTTCGATCATCACGAAGCGCAGGTCGGATACGCTCAAACGGTCGTTACGATTAACGGCTTCGCGAGCCATGTCTTCCAGTTCGGAGATGGTCTCAACACCGGCGAAACCGCCGCCTACGACGACGACGGTCAGGGCGCGGCGGCGAGCATCGGGGTCATCCAGTACGGATGCAACCTCAATACGTTCCAGCACCCAGTTACGCACGGAGACGGCTTCTTCGACAGTCTTCATGCCGATAGCAACTTCGGCAAGACCGGGGATTGGGAACGCACGGGTCACGGCACCAGCACCGAGAATGATCTCATCATATTTCAGCTCGAAGGGTTCGCCATTGTCGATAGGCTCGACCGTAGCGGTACGCTCTGCATGGTTAACGGAGACAACATGCCCAGGAATCAACTCGGTATCGCGCAGATGCTGGCGGAGCGGAACGGTAGCGTTACGGCCTTCCATCGAACCCGCAGCGACTTCGGGCAGGAACGGCTGGTAAGTCATATAGGGGTTAGGCTCTACGATGGTTACCACACCACCGGTCTGCTTGATAGCCTTCTGAATTTTCTTGGCGACGGTAAAGCCTACGTAGCCACCACCGACAATAAGAATACGGGGACGATCCTGTGCCTTATGAAACGACATATATTGCTACTTCCTAGATTTTGTTTACCCGCCACGCTTTAGCGCGCGAGCACTCAATGATACGTTCACATGCGCTTCCCGGGGGTGCAGGATACATGGACATGTGAACGAACAGAAATTCTTAAGCTTTCTCCGCAAGCCTCGACACTCGGTGCCGCAAACGCGAAAACACTATTTTTCCTGCATGTTGTATACCACTATTTTACGCGTTTATCTCGAGGAAAACACATTTATGTAGGCATGCGAAGTAAGGAAAACTGCTCATGAATGATAACGCTTCGCGTTTATGCGCCGAAAGTTCTGCTCCGTCGGTGGGGTTGCGTTCCGCATCATGTAGCGCGTCCTTAGGGTGTTTTAAACCTTTGCTCTACCCACAGACCGGGTGTTAGGAGTCACGAAGTTTTCTTCCACATTTTTATCTGAGTTGTTTATTAACTGCGTGCTTTTCACCACACTATGAGGAGCTAGGGTTCTGTGGCTCAGGTTCGTGAGCCGATGAAGGCTCTGGAACGCCGGATTCCGGCGCGGCGGGTATTGAGGAACGCCCCGAAGCAGCACCCTGCAGACGAAGGCGCGACGAGTTAGCCGTCTTCTTGCGCGGCGTGCGAGTACTATGTTTCTTCTGGACGGAAGCGTCCTTTCGCGGTGCCGATGCTGGGCGACCGTTCTGAGCTGCAGGCTTCTGCGTGGATGTTGAACTCGCCGCCTCGGCAGGAACATCTGGAACGCCCGTTTCCGGAACTTGGCGCTTGATACCGGAAATATGCGGCAGACGGGGCTTCCGGTGCGGGGGTAACGGCCTCCGGCCTAAGTGGTGGACTCGATGCTGTGCCATACCGTCCTTCTGAGCGGACCGGTGCGAAGCTTTCCCGGTCGTATTCACCGGTGCCTGTGTCATTTCAGGGCTGGGAGATTTCTGCTCTGTAGTCACATTTTTAACCGGCTCGACAATGGGGCCCTGCGGGGTGCGAGGTACCCCCTCGCTCTGAGCCAGGGCAGGTTTTTCTGATTCCTGAGGTTCAGGTGCGACGGGTTTTTGCTCGGGCGCAGGCGTATTCCCCTGGTCTGCCGGTTGAGTCGCTTTCGCGGGTGCGGCAGGAGTCTGCGCTACCGTATTGTGCTGGGCGGGCTGCTGAGGCTCTGCCGGTTTCTGCGTCTGCGGTAATGGCTGTTCTGGATACACCGGGGCCTGTTCAACCGAGCCTGATGCTGCTGGCTGCGCTGTGTCGAGGCTTTGTGTCGAGCCGACGTTCTGTACCGTATCCGCATTCTGTACAGAACCCACATTACCCGCGTTCTGCACGGTGGCAGGAGGTTGCGTGGGCACGGCGCTCTGCTCGGTACCCGCTGCGGCTACGCTCTTCTGGACTGCAGCCACATCCTGCTGTTTGTGTAAGTTCTGATCTGCCTCAGGTTGAAGCCCGGAAGCGGAGGGTGCTGACGGTACCGCGGCTGCGGCATCCGGTGCCGAGGAGGAAACAGGTGCAGGTGCAATCTGCGTTTGTGCCTGCGAATCAGGCACAGCAACCTCAGGTTCGGGGCTCTGGGGTGCGCTGGCAGCGGGCGGCTGAATAACGGGAGCGACCGGTGCGGAAGCCTCCGGAGCAGCAACCGAAACTGCGGAAGGCTTAGAGTGTGAAGCTTTCTCTCGCTCACCGTGGTGCAGATGAGGATGCGGCACTACATCGCGCACATTAACGTGCAGGCGATGCAGACGACGAACGCTGCGTACCGTGAGCAGCCCCAAAATGACAAAAAGAGCCCCCACGATGATAAACGGCAAAAATCCGCGATCCTCAACCGGGCGGCTGGGCTCTGGAATCTTCGCCTTAACGATAGTCTCGCCTTCTTCATGCACCGGTGTGGCCGAAGCATCGGCGGGAGTTGGCGCAGGTACCTCTTGACGGCGATGCACTGCAATCCAAGCCTTCAACGACCCCAGCGGATTTTCCGTAGCATCCTGCGGGGTTGAAGGGTCCAGAGCCATCAGCGGATTTATGATGCCAAACCCGTACACCGGGTCACGCCCGGCAGCACCGGTGTCGTCGGCGCTTTCAGTAATACGCTGAATAATCTGAGCCGCACTCAGATTGGGGTACTTAGACTTAATCAACGCCGCAAGACCGGAAACCAGCGGAGCGGACGCCGAAGACCCCGACCATATCATGTACTTATTCCCCGGCGCGGCAGCAATCATATCGTTGCTCGGTGCCGTCACGCCAATAGAAATACCCTGAGTCGAAGAGCCCTTGGAAGCCTCACGCTGACGGTCCACGCCGCCAACCGTCAGTACCCCCGGAATAGTCGCCGGGGCACCCACCTGGGTAATACCGCTGCCACGGTTACCGGCGGATGCTACGACGACCACGCCCTTCTCTTCGGCGTAGGCAAAAGCATCGTCCCAGCTCTTGGGCCAGGTCGTCTTATTCGAGCCAATAGAAAGATTGATTACCTGCGCGCCATGATCTACCGCATAACGCACGGCGGCGGGAATCTGCTCATCAATACTTTTCTCAGCATTTGAGACCATGTTAAGGGAGATAGGCAGAATCTTGGCATCCGGCGCCACACCGATAACGCCCGCAGGTTTACCAGGCTGACCAGCAATCTTAGGAATACCGGAAACATTATGACCGTGACCGGCAATCAGGGATGCAACTTCGGTGCCATGCATGGGTTCTACGCCCAGCCCCTGCCAACCGTTAGGAGAGCCTTCACCGGAGGCGTCATAACCCTCCAGCACGTTATCTACAAGATCCGGGTGGGTGCCGTCGACGCCGGTGTCAATGACGGCAACCGTCACGCCCGATCCCGTCGATTGTTTCCACGCATCCACAATCCTGTAGTCGGTAAGCCAATATTCGTGCTGACGAACGTCGTCCTTACCTAGAACGGCGGCTTCAGCGGGAGTGAGCGTTATAGGGGTTGGTGAGGCCGTCGGAGCGGCAGATGCAGGAGCTCCGGACAGGGCTAAACCGGTCGCGAGCGCCCCGCATCCGAGAGAAGCGCTACGACCCGACGTATGCTTGTGCGCGTCATCATGGCGATGTGGTTGGAACGCGTCATACCTGTGTACCTACCGTCGTTGGGTGTTAGTTGTACATGCTTAACGTACCTGGGATAGTGCTATGCCGTCCAGAATGTCATGTTCGCTCACCGTCACAGAATCGATGTTTCCTTCGGTGATCTCACGCAGACGAGTCATGATACGGGCGTAAATGGTAGCGCCGGCGCCAATAACATCAACTCGACCGGGGTGCATATACCCCAGTGCGGCGCGCTCCTCGCGGGTCATAGAGCGCAGCATCTCTGCCGTTTTCTGCACCGTATCTATAGAGATGGAAGAACCGTTAATAGCCTCGGAATCATAGGTCTTTAGCCCCAATGCCGCGGCGGCGATCGTGGTTGCAGTACCGGCAACGGCAACGGCTCGGGTAGCCTTTTCGAGAGGAACGCTCTGCAATACGGTGTCGATTGCCGCATCGGTGTCAGCTTCAACACGTTGAATCTGATCCGAGGTTGCGGGAGCAGATGCCATATGCCGTTCGGTCAGGCGCACGCATCCAATATTCACGCTTCTTGCCGCCTGCACACCTTCTTCGGTCCCAAGCACGAATTCGGTAGACCCGCCGCCCAGGTCAAAAACTACGGTCTTAGACGCATCAGCACCGACCGCCAGTACAGCGCCCGCAAACGACAGTTCCGCCTCTTCGTCGCCAGTAATCACCTCGGGCTCAATACCCAGAATGTCACGAATACCATCCATAAAAACCTGACGGTTTCCGGCATCGCGGGTGGCACTCGTCGCCACGAAACGAAGCTTCTTGACTTTGTGTTTACGCAAAAGTTTTGCGTATTCCCGCGTTGCTTCAAAAGTGCGATCCAAGGCCTCTTGAGCAAGCCATCCGGTCGCATCAACCCCCTGCCCCAGGCGGACAATACGCATCTGTCGTACCACATCGTTGAGGCGGGTTACCGTGCGACCGTTAACGGTTTCGGTGCTGGCGTCAGCGATCAGAAGACGGATAGAGTTGGTACCGCAGTCAATTGCGCCAACACGCATAATGGGCTCCAATCCACGCAAGGCGTGAGGTTCTTAAGGTTATCTAGCCTGCCGCAGATTAATGCGTCGAGCTACTTACATATTAGGTGCCCGTACCGGTTACAGGGAACGGCACGGGCAAAGTTCTTAAAAATGGCTGAAATTAGGCGTCCCGCCACGATGGTTCACATACGCAAACCTGCGGGGTCCACCAATCGGTGATTTCATCCAAACCCCAGTCCCCCATAGGGTTAATGCCGCGACCCACCGCCAGGGTGTGACCGATCACGGCATGCAGACATTTGACGCGCGTGGGCATCCCGCCCGCCGAAATATTCTCAATTTCGGGCACCTCATCGGTTCCGCTGATCAGACGAATGCGCTCACGCTCGGCCAGGTAGTTCTCGTGTGCTAGAGTGTACCGGCTCGCAAGTTCGGGGTCGGCTGCGAGCGCATCGGTCATCTCGTACATGAGGCCCCCCCGCTTCCAGGCGGGATGCGGCCGCAGTAATCGCCGGATGCGCCAGGTAAAACACGGTTGGGAACGGGCTCCCGTTCGATAGCCTCGGCGCTGTAGCGGCAACGAGCGGGTTACCGCATACGCAGCGTGCGGGAATCTCAATAACATCCCGCACGGTACGGCCCAACTGTGCTGAGAGCACTCGGATATCTTGGTCGGTGGGCGTCAAGGTTTCTACGGTAACGCCGAAACCCTGCGGGGTGCGGTTTTTGAGGTCTTCTACAGTGCTCATAGATCTTTCTTGAAGAATCGGTACGTCAGGTTTTATCGTACAGTACAGTTCACGTGTACAGCCGTACCGGCGTTACTTATCAGCAGGTTTAGGCGAAGGAGCCTTACCATCATTCAGGGACCCCCAAAGTTTGTTCGTCCACGAATCTTCGGGAGCATTTTTCCCGGAGGCAGAGGTGCTGTCAGCCCGGCCGTCATCCGAATCTATACCGGTGACTGTATACGGGGTATCGCCCGGCGCCACATAGAATAGGCGGCTGCGCGCCTGCTGGCGCACATAGTCATCGTCTTGCCACCAGGTTTTCTCAGCTTGAAGCTGCACGTTTTCCTGTTTGAGCTCAGCAATGCGGGCGCGGGTAGTGTTAATTTCCCGCTGCTGATCAACATAGTTAGTCAGCGGGTATGCGGTACCCAGCAGGAGCACCGCTATCATAATAAGAATTCCCAAAAATTTTCCGCTAAAGCGATGCGCCGCGACGGGAGTCTCGTAATTCTCATCCTCATCGTGTTCGCGGTGAATGCGGCGTTCACGTGCATCGCGTTCCCTATCGGTGCGGTGTGCGCGGGTACGGGCGCCGAAGAAGCTGTTAGCGGCGCGCATCCAAGCGGGGCGCTGCAAATACGAGCGTTCTTCAACGGTTCGATGGGTTGCGGTGATGTGGGGTTCCTTCGCCGCAGGTGCAGAAGATTTGACGCTCGCGGACTTAACCTGTTGATTGTGCGATTCACGATGCGCTGGCTGCGGGGGCGGCAGGGTGGCCTTCGAGCGCCGCGCAGTTGGCTTCTGTTGAGCCCGCTTATCTGCGGTGTTGGTCGTGCGGGATGAACCGGGTTTATGCGCCTTCTGCTTGCGAGCACGGGATTTACGGGTGGATGCTGACGCATCGGAGAGGCTTTCGCGCGCGGCGGCGGACTGGCTGCCACGTGATGTGCGACCTCGACGCGGTTCCTGCCCCGCCAGGCTTTTGCGTCGTTCACGTCCGTCGCGCTGAGCCATCATGTAGTGCTTTCCTTCCCTGCCCCTAAGTCTTTGATTACCATTCTAAGCTACCGTAAACGTTCAGACGGAGTTATCCCCCGAAAAAGTGATATACCCGAACTATTGCGGGTGCATTCCCCTAACACCTAGGAAAAAACTGAGCTGTTAGATTCGGAGGGATACATGTTCAAGAACCATAAAGCGCGCCATCGTCGTATGCGCCCTTCTAGAGAGAAGTCTACGAAGAAAAACAGGAGATAAAAAATCTGGTGCTCTCGCAGTAATGTACCAGTCGAGAGCACCAGATTATGATGCATACGGTTCTAGCCGTCCGTATATTATCGCGTTACGCCTTCTTGAAGCGGGGGAATGCTGACTTGCCAGCGTAAACAGCGGCATCGCCCAGTTCTTCCTCAATGCGCAGCAGCTGGTTGTACTTTGCCACGCGCTCGGAACGTGCGGGTGCACCGGTCTTGATCTGACCCGCGTTAGTTGCCACAGCGAGGTCGGCAATGGTGACGTCCTCGGTTTCGCCGGAACGGTGAGAAACCATGCAGCGGTATTCGTTGCGCTGTGCCAGTTCCATAGCGTCCAGGGTCTCGGTGAGCGAACCAATCTGGTTGACCTTCACCAGCAGAGCGTTTGCCGCACCCTCGTTGATGCCCTTCTCAAGGCGCTCGGGGTTGGTCACGAATAGGTCGTCACCGACGATCTGAACCTTCTCACCAATCTGCTCGGTCAGGGTCTTGTAGCCTGCCCAGTCGTTCTCATCCAGCGGGTCCTCAATGGAAACCAGCGGGTACTTCGCCACAAGATCAGCATAGTATGCGCTCATCTCTTCGGCAGACTTCTTCTGACCCTCGAAGTCGTAGGCACCGTCGTTATAGAACTCGGAGGATGCCACATCCAGTGCGAGAGCAACCTGTTCACCGGGCTTGTAACCAGCCTTCTCGATTGCCTCGATAATGAGGTCAAGAGCCGCAGCGTTGGATTCAAGGTTCGGTGCGAAGCCGCCCTCATCGCCCAAACCGGTGGAGAGGCCACGGTCGTGCAGCACGGATTTGAGCGAGTGGTAGACCTCAACACCGGCGCGCAGAGCATCCGAGTAGTTCTCGAAACCGATGGGAGCAATCATGAACTCCTGAATATCAACGTTGGAGTCTGCGTGAGAACCACCGTTGAGGATGTTCATCATGGGAACGGGAAGCACGTGGGCGTTGGGACCACCCAGATACTTGTAGAGGGGAAGGTCTGCGGACTCTGCGGCAGCCTTAGCGACGGCCAGAGAAACGCCCAGAATTGCGTTAGCGCCGAGTTTGCCCTTGTTATTGGTGCCGTCCAGAGCAATCATGGTTGCATCAACAGTACGCTGATCAGCGGCGTCGATACCGATAATTTCTTCCGAAATCTCTTCAATAACAGATTTGACGGCACCCAGAACGCCTTTGCCTAGGTATACGGACTTGTCGCCATCGCGACGCTCGACTGCCTCCCACTCGCCGGTGGATGCGCCCGAAGGCACAGCGGCACGTGCGAAAGCACCATCTTCGAGCAGAACCTCAACCTCAACGGTCGGGTTGCCGCGGGAATCCAAAATCTGACGGGCGTGAACTGCGGTAATAACAGCCATGAAATTGCTCCTTAGAGAGTACAGGATATGACGGCTCGCTCCTGTGATGTTGAGCGAGTCCCGTTGCCCTAAATTTTACCAAAACTCCCACACAAACACACTAGTTACCACGGGATTTTTTGCGATTCCTGAGGGTATCCAACACCTTTAGTCCCTTGTAAACTCGCCTCTCAAAAGTCATTCCCCCTGTGGACGCAGCATGTCCTCGCACCGCAGGCACCAATTCGAACCCCAACCGATAACGACAAAGTTCTTTATCACACTCTACTAAAACGATTGAACATCTTTAGAGCCGGTTTCTACATCGCGCAACACAGATGTGTAGTGCTTTATGCCCCACCCACGAATGTAACCAGTGGAGCTCTATGTTCAGGGCATAAAACAGACACCTTTAGATGCGAAAAACTATCGCATCTAAAGGTGTCTGATAAATACTCTTCAGCCTACGCGGCCACGAGGCTATTGGTTGTACTCAATAAACTTGCGGGTATAGGTGCGTAGGGCACGTTCCGCATCCAGCCCATTCTGCCGCGCGCGGCACACAAGCGAAAAAAGCAGCTCACCGAATTCTTCCTCACTATAAGTAAAAGGAAGATCATCGTCCAAGGAGGTAGGCTCCGGCGGAAGCACAATGTCGGCCTTGCGGGCCTTAGCAATCGTCTTCTCCGCTAGGGCCAGCGCAGGAAGATGAGGGGGAATGCCGTCAAGTGGACCTCGATCGGATTTCTCCGTCTTCTTAAGCTCATCCCAGAAAACCTGCTGTTCGGCGGCGGTCATCCGGGACTCGTCCGAAGAATCGCTGAAAACATTCGGGTGCCGATCGTGAAGTTTTGCGTCCAGACCCTCGATCACCTGCTCGATCGTAAGCCGCCCGGTTCTGCCGCCGCAATATCGGCGTGGAAGAGAACCTGAAGCAGAACATCGCCCAACTCTTCGCGTAGAAGCTGCAGGTTTGTACCCTCGGGTGCCTCGACAGCCTCCACGACCTCATAGGATTCCTCAATGAGGTATCGAATGAGGGACTGATGAGTCTGTTCGGCATCCCAGGGACACCCGCCGGGCGCGCGCAGGGTTGCCATCGTCTGCACCAGACGCTCGAAGGCTTTCCCTGCACGCGCGGCAACCTCAGCTACCGTTTTCTCAGAAGCTCTATCTTCATTCACGGGCGGGCTTCTCCTACATGCTCCAGTGAGTCAGAGCATTCGCCATATGCGCCGGAATCTTAGCCCCCAGACGCGGGAACATGCGCAGTTCCTCTACGTAGCGATCGGCCTCAAGCTGGCGAGGGTACCGTACGAAAGCCTGCTCATTCGAGTAATCGAATGCAGACTGCACGGGCACGCCCGGGGTGAAGGTCAGGCTCATGGCGAGTGGCGACCCTTCACCTTCGCTGTAGGAATCGGCCTTGAGCGTGGGAATACCCAAATCTTCTTCCGAAACTAACTCGAAGGTTCGTACTTGCTCCCAGAATCCGTTGCGGCGCACGTGGGTGAGCACATCGTAGTAAGAGCCCACCGAGCGCACCCGGATCAACACGGTCGTTGCGTCCTTGGCGCTACCGTTCTCGCCGAAGAGAGCTTCGGTCACCGGTGCCAGATGCTCAATCACCTTGGCGTCGGTAAGTACCAGGTTACCCTCGGCAAGCGCATCGCCAGCGAGCACGGAGGAATGTGCCTGATGCGCGGGGGTATCCGGCTCGGCTTCTGCAGGAGGCAGATCTGCGGATTCATGCTGCGCGGTCTTACCGTTTACAGTTGAGGTTTCAGACTGAGGCTGAGCAGCAACAGCGTATGCGGTCTGCGCGGCAGACGCATTCTGCTTATTCGACGCCGGTTCCTGAGGCTTCGTGTCGGTCGAGCCTGTCAGCGAGTCCTTCTCGACTTCGGGGACGAGAGAGCGAGGTCATCCACATGCTTGGGCAGTGCAGAGGAACTGTCGGTACTGGTGGTGCCAGCTTTGGGATTCCTCCACCGCAGCCTGAGTTACATTCGCGTTCTGATTCTCCGAGGTGTAACCCGCAGTAGTCTTGGCATTACTTTCAGCCTTGACGGTGCTTTCGGAATCAGCCGCCTTCTGTGAGTCCTCGCTCGTCTTATCAGCAACGGACTTCAAGTCGGTGCCCGAGGTCTTCACCGCAGCGGAAGTATCCGCAGCGTCTTCCTTCGCGTTCGATGCAGTCTTCTTCGCTTCAGAGGATGCCACGATAGTCGCCAAAGCCGCCTGCATGCTGTTGAGTTCTTCTTCGTCTTCAGAAGATTTCTCAACCTTGGTTTTCTCTACCTCAGCTTCGGGGGTGGAGAGGTCGGAAGAGTCCTTGGCTACAGATGTGCCAGACACCGCCGATTTCTCGGATTTCTCGGAGACAGCACCGGCTTTAGCGCTGTCAATCTCGGTCTTGCTCTGCTCAGCAGCTTGAACATTGTGACGACCGGTGACATTCTGCGGATCCGCATCGTAATCGTATTCGTAGCGCGAATCCTCGCGGTCGCTCTTCGACGATGACGCGATCCCGGCGGCTGTCACGCCTGCGGCGCCAAGGGTACCTGCAGCGAGCGCGCTTGAACCGCTCTTGGTCGATTCTGCTGTAGCAGAATCAGACTTTGCAGTATCTGCTTTAGCCTTAGCAGAAACTTCCTGCTCCTTTTCGTGAGCGCCAGAAAGCTTCTTCTCGGAGTCTACGGTATGTTCGGATTTCTCAGACTTCTGTGAATCTTGAGTATCGACCTTGTCGGCATCAGCAGACTTGACGTCCTGGGTGTGGTTTTCAAAATCTTTCGCCTTCTGAGGCTCAGCAGCCTTAGCCTGTTCATCGCTCTTATCCTGAGCGAGCTTTGCCTCAGATTCCTTCTGCGAAGAGGTATCATCGGAGGAATCAGCCAGCGCTGAGGTCTTCGCGGTCGACGTTTTCTGATCTGCAGCATCGGTGGATGTGGCGCTCTGGTCGGCGGAGGACTTTGCCGATTCGGCGCTTTTCGCTGATGAGTCTTTCTGCGAAGCCGAGTCTTTCTCGCTCGTTTCGAGAACGTAATCCGTGGTGTAACTCGATGCATCGGCGGTGTTCGTGTACGAAGCCTGTACCGCTACCAACCCGTTCTCGCTGGGGCTTGCTACCACGAGGGCACGGTTCCACACCCTGCCCGCGTCCTGTGCTCGAACGTAGAGCGAGGCAATCGACGAGAACCACGCATCGGTCGGAACCACAACACCCTGTTCGACTTCGCTGCCGCGATGGAAAATCCGGTAGTGCATATCGTCGCCCAGCTGACGCAGTTCGTAGGACACCTTCCCGGAGCCGTATCCGCGCATCGCCGTTACGAGGTCGTGCAGCGGATTCTCGGGGGTGAGAACCTCCGCTTTTTCGTTCCCTTCAGCGGATGCTGCCGACGCATGTGATGATGCGACTGCGGCGCCGTTCTGAGAGGCTTTTTCATCGCGCGCAGTTTTTTCAACGTCCTGTTTCTTGGAGTCTTTATCTGTAGAAGAGTGGGCTGAGACCTCATCTGCCACGGTCTTCTCATGCTGTACTGCCATCTTCTCGGCAGAGGTCTTCTCAGCCGAAGTTTCGACGCTGCGATTCTTCTCGGGAGCCAAGGTTTCAGGGTCGTTACGGTCATCAAGATGTTTGGCGGAGCCCGTTGCCCCCGAGCCGACAAACTCGATCTTGTCGGACTTCTTCGAAGCCGACGGTGTAGACTCCAACCCGCTCGTCGCCTGAGCCTCAGGGCTAGGTGACTTTTTCTCGTAAACAGAGGCTTTTACATCCGAAGCAGATTCGGATTCTTGGGGTGTGGACTCAAGCGTAGACTTCGAGTCGGCGTTCGCTGTCTTCTTATCGTTTGAGTTCTTAGACTCAACACCGGGCGCGGGAACGAAAGCAGGCTTCTCTTCGGCGTCGGTTGGCACGACTCCTGCGGCAAGTTTCTCCCGCTCACGATCCTCAACGTTCGGGGTCTTGATGTCCGCAGATTCTTTCTCTGCAGAAGAAGACGGGGAGGCAGCCGCATCGGCGTGTGAGGATATTGAGGAGGTATTCCCCTCGTGCTCGGTGCCGTATTTCGTCTCGTTAAATTCTTTAAGTGCGTCCTGCACGTTTTGTTTCTGGGAACCTGCTTCGGTCTGTACCGACGCAGTACCCGAAACCGATGCTGCGTTCGATGAGGGAACCGCAGTGGCGGAAGAGTTAGTCTCAAATGCATCCGCAGGCATACTCGTTGCACGGTACTCAGAAATCTGAGGTGCACGTTTCGGGGCGGAAGCGTCGGGTGTCTGGGCTGCTTCTTGTGTGAAAGAACCCTTCTGGGCGGCATCTGCGTTCGCAGCCTGTGAGGAAGCGCCCACGGTTTTCTTGCCTTCTGCTGAACCGGAAGTCCTAGCTTCGCCTGCTGTGGACGCCGAAGGCTCAGCAGAAGAGCCGCTGTGCTGTGCAGACTGTTTCAAAGCATCGACGTTAAGGTCAGAAGTATCTTTGCTCTTCTGCTCTTCCTGTTGCATGCGAGTGCTCTCAGCCTGCACAAACCGGCGCAGGGAATTCTCCCAACGCTGCTGTTCATTCACACGTTCCGCGAGGGTACGATCCGATGCCTCTGCATCGGAGTTAGGGAGGGCGGATTTTACGTCGTCAGCCTGTGCTTCTGCCTCAGCCTGGGCGGCTTTCGCCTGCTCTTCCCACTTCTTCTTACCGATTCCAAAGAATCCCACAGAGTTCTCCCACTCGTCAGCTGTTCGGTGCCCCGCAATGATGCGGCGCGGTTCGGTCATCCCCTATAGTTTATCCTGCAAATGTTGTTCATGAGTGGGTATGACGCAGGTTTTGACGTTCATGCGCGGCTTAACACCGTTTTTTCTAGGGTAGACATCACTATTTTGGTTTTTCAGGCGCAATCCCACTCCCCCGGCAGATGCCCGCTATTTCGGCGATGCACCCGCACTTGACGTATTCCTCCTATGACGAAACCCGTTCTTTCATAAAGTTTTCGTAAAGATTTGGCGGAGACCCCCATAAATATTTCTCGGTGCTGCGTGCTTCGGCGCCAGTGCCCGGAATATCCTCTATTACAGGTTGTCCGTAATATTAACGCGCCTCATCCCGCACCGGGTTCGCGGCCTTCGCAGCCTTCGCGAGCTCAAAACGCACGGCACGCAACGCGGTCGCCGCCATCACGCGCACACCCACGCCAATCGCCTGCTCATTAGGAGCGTAGTCCCCCTGATGTAAGTCGTAGACAGGATCTTCCGGGGCGCGAGTTCCTAGGCGGAACATCGAGCCTGGAACCTCCTGCAGAATCCACGCGAAGTCTTCTCCACCCATTGATTGCTCAACCAACACGATGGACTCTTCGCCTAATTCGGCGCGCGCCGCGTTTTCCAACATGGTAGTTTCCGCGTCGGTATTGACGACCGGGGGCACACCACGAATATGTTCAACCCTCGCCTGCACGCCAAAGGGAACCGCGACCTGCTCAATTACCTCGTCCAGCAGGTTACCCGCCTGACGCCACACCTCAACATCCAGACATCTCATGGTGCCCGCCAAATAGCCTTCAGCGGGAATAGCGTTCGGGGCAACCCCGGCGCTCACCTGCCCCCACGCGACCAGCACGCCGGAACGCACATCGGTACGGCGCGTGAGCACGGAAGGAACCTGCACAGCAATCTGACTCATCGCGTAGATAAGATCCTCGGTCAGATGCGGCCGAGAGGTATGACCACCATGACCACTCAGGTGAATCTTAATCGTGTCTGAAGCACTCGTAATCGCCCCGATGCGCGTGCCAATTTTCCCCAGTTCGACCTTCGGATCGCAATGCAGAGCAAAAGCACGCGGGATATTGCGTAAAAGACCTTGCTCAATCATCTGCACAGCCCCGCCCGGCAACTGTTCCTCGGCGGGCTGGAACAGGATACGCACGCTGCGCCCCAGCGGAGTCTTTTCGTTCAGCTCGTGAAGCGCCAGAGCAACCCCGAGCATGACGGTCTGGTGAATATCGTGCCCGCAGGCGTGCATCACCCCGGGTATGGTCGATGAATAAGGCAGATCCGTCTGTTCGACGATAGGAAGCGCATCAATATCAGCGCGAAGAGCTAAAGCAAACGGTCCGTTTCCGATATCAACGTAGCAGCCGGTGCCTTCGCAAGCGATAGGGTTCAGCCCTGCCTCACGCAGCGTCGTCATAATGCGTTCAGTCGTTTTCACCTCGCGGAATGAGAGCTCCGGGGTACGGTGCACCTCGCGGCGGAATTCCACAAGGGTAGGCATCATGCGAGCCGCCCAGTCGTCGAAGACAGGGGTCGAAAGATCGTAACGTGAGTTTGCAAAAACCATAGTTCGAGAATAGCGCGAATCCGCAGCCAGTACACACCTTCCGGCGGCCCTCTTACGTTCGTTGAAGTTTTTGTACGCGACGTGACGAATCATCGCGTTGTGTGGCGGATTTATGACATTGTGACGGATTGTGACGAGACTGAAACCGCCGCCTGCAGACGCGGAAATTATCTAGCGAGCACCAGTTCGTCCTAATATCGCAAACAAAAATGTGGTGTGGGCACACCAACCTTGCGCCCACACCACATATCTTGTGTCTCTACGAGTTCTCCAACCGCTAGGCTTAGAGGGCTCGCGCCAAAATAGCCTGCTTGACCTCGGCAATAGCCTTAGTGATCTGAATGCCACGCGGGCAAGCCTCGGTGCAGTTGAAGGTTGTGCGGCAGCGCCACACACCTTCTTTATCGTTGAGGATTTCCAAACGCAGATCCCCAGCGTCATCGCGCGAATCGAAGATAAAACGATGCGCATTCACGATGGCAGAAGGACCGAAGTACTGACCGTCCGTCCAGAAACGGGGCAAGAGGAGGTACAAGCCGCGCACAGAATACACTTTGTGGTGTCGTCGAATCGGGCGCGTTCTTCCGCAGACTGCAGACGCTCACGTTCCGGTTCATTCGAGTCATTGATGAAGAAGGGCATGATCTCGCGGTACGCCTGGAAGAAAGGCTCCATATCGACAATCAGGTCCTTCTCACAAGGAAGACCCTTAATCGGCTCAACGATAATGGGCTTGGTAATGTCCAGATCCTTGAGCAGGGTCTTGCACGCTAGGCGGTTACGTCCGTTGATGCGCATCGCATCCGACCCACAGATACCGTGCGCGCAGGAACGACGGAATGAGACCGAGCCGTCGAGCTCCCACTTGATCTTATGCAATGCATCCAGCACGCGGTCGGTGCGGTACATGGTCAGATTGAAGTCATCCCAGTATGCTTTATCCGATACTTCGGGGTTGTAACGGCGCACGCGAATCGTCACGTCATAGGTGGGGATGTTCCCGGAGTCTGAACCGGACATACCTTCAAAGAGCTTGACCGATTCCGGTTCGGGAGTTTCGTGTTCAGCCATTTTAGTACTTACGCTCCTTGGGTTCGTAACGAGTGTAGACAACGGGCTTGGTATCAAAACGCAGACCCTGCACACCCTCAAACTCAGACTCGGGATCTAGATAAACCATCGAGTGCTTCATGAAGTTCACGTCGTCGCGCTTCGGGAAGTCCTCACGGTAGTGACCGCCTCGGGATTCCTGGCGGTGCAGTGCGCCCACCGACATCACCTTGGCAAGCTGTAGCAGGAAGCCGAGCTCAACGGCCTCCAACAGGTCAAGGTTGAAACGCTTGCCTTTATCCTGAATCGAGATATTTGCGTAGCGCTTTTCGAGTTCGTCAATGGCGGCGAGAGCCTTACGAATGGTTTCTTCGGTACGGAACACCTGCATATCGGCTTCCATCACACGCTGCAGCTCGGTGCGGATAGCGCCAACCTTTTCGGTGCCCTGCCCGTCACGAATACCGTTGAGCATCGCAAGAGTGCGATCGGCAGCGTCGTCCGGAACGGGCACAAACTCTGCGGAGGCTGCGTATTCTGCGGCGCGACGGCCAGCACGCTTACCGAAAACGTTAATATCCAGCAGCGAGTTGGTTCCTAAACGGTTTGCCCCGTGCACCGACACGCAGGCAACCTCACCGGCTGCATATAGTCCTGGAATAGTCTCTTCGCTGTTGCGGTACACCTCGGTATCGTTGTTCGTGGGAATACCGCCCATCGCATAGTGCGCGGTGGGGAACACCGGAATAGGCTGGTGGTGCGGCTCAACTGCCAGATAGGTACGCGCGAATTCGGTAATATCCGGCAGTTTCTCGTCGATATGTGCGGGTTCAAGGTGAGTGAGGTCTAGGAGCACATAGTCTTTATGCGGTCCACAGCCGCGACCTTCACGCACCTCGTTCGCCATTGCACGAGCCACGATATCGCGGGGAGCTAGGTCCTTAATGGTCGGTGCGTAACGTTCCATGAAACGCTCGCCCTCGGAGTTACGCAGAATACCGCCCTCACCGCGGGCACCCTCGGTCACGAGAATACCCAGGCCCGCAAGGCCGGTCGGGTGGAACTGCACGAATTCCATATCCTCTAGGGGAAGACCTGCGCGCAGGGCGATTGCCATGCCATCGCCCGTAAGGGTGTGCGCGTTTGAGGTGGTCTTGAAGATCTTGCCGCATCCACCGGATGCGAAAATCACGGATTTCGATTGGAAAACGTGTACTTCGCCGGTTGCCAGGTCGTAGGAGACAACGCCTGCAGGTCGGGGGTTGCCGTTTTCGTCTTCTGACATAATGAGGTCGAGCACGTAGAACTCGTTGTAGAACTCGACATTGTGACGCACGCAGTTCTGGTAGAGGGTCTGCAGAATCATGTGGCCCGTGCGGTCGGCAGCGTAGCATGCGCGACGCACGGCGGCTTTACCGTGATCGCGGGTATGCCCGCCAAAACGACGCTGGTCGATGCGCCCCTCGGGGGTACGGTTGAAGGGAAGACCCATTTTTTCAAGATCAAGCACGGCGTCAATGGCTTCTTTCGCCATAATCTCTGCCGCATCCTGATCGACAAGGTAGTCGCCGCCCTTGACGGTGTCAAAGGTATGCCACTCCCAGTTGTCTTCCTCAACGTTGGCCAAAGCGGCGCACATACCGCCCTGTGCCGCACCGGTGTGCGAGCGGGTGGGGTATAGCTTCGTCAGCACCGCGGTTCGTACGCGCTGCCCCGCCTCAATAGCCGCACGCATACCTGCGCCGCCGGCGCCAACAATCACTACATCGTACTTATGTACCTGCATGATGCTCTCTCTCGTATGTCAAAAATCTTTAGTGTTTTGCCCTTAGCGGGCCGGGCAGAAGCTAGGCAGCAGATTAGCCGCCGCGCCCGAGGGGCAGGGATCAAAAGCAAAGATCGTGAGGGTTCCAACCAGCAGCACAAAAGCGGATGCTGCGAAGAGAATAATCTTCAGCCACACACGCACACGATCCTTTTCGGCGTAATCGTCAATGACCACGCGGATGCCGTTGGTGCCGTGGAGCATAGCCAGCCACAGCAGCAGCAGATCCCAGATTTGCCAGAAGGGGTTTGCCCATTTACCGCCCACGAAACCGAAGTCGATCGCGTGAATGCCGTCCCCCACCATGAGGTTCACGAAGAGGTGCCCGAAAATAAGCACAACCAACACGACGCCAGACAAACGCATCCCCAGCCAGGCGAACATTTCAAAGTTGTTGCGCTTGCTGGAAGAGCGGTTGTATTTCACACCATCAATCTTGTTATCGCGCAGGCGAGGAACCGAAACGCGTGATTTGAGTGGAGTAGACATAGCTTAGTGACCTCCAAGGTGTGAGAAGACGATCGGCAGGTGGCGAGCTGCGAATCCTGCAACGGTAATTGCCCACAGGAACAGAACAACCCACAGAATCTTAATGTGCGGGTAGGTAGCCTTCTGGTTGATTTCGGGAGAACCGTCTTTGCCTTTGCTCATCACATGCTCGACTTTGGCGTTAGTAGCTGTTCCCCAAAAGTCGATAAGAATAATGCGAATACCGTTGAAGGCATGGTACACGATGGCTGCCACAAGCGCAGTCTCTCCCAGACCCATCACGGGGTTTTTGTAGAGACCGAGAACGCTGTTGTATGCCTCGGGAGAGATACGGACAACGGCGGTATCAAGTACGTGAACCAGTAGGAAGAAGAATATAGCGATACCTGTCACACGATGAGCGACCCAAGACCACATGCCCCATCGGCCGCGGTACAGGGTTCCCTTTGAACTATTCAGCACTGAATAACCTCCTGTCGCCGCTGAGACGACGTCGGGGTCTGTGTGTTTAACCTCGGCGGGAAGCGCGCTCAGCAACTCCTGTGATTTCATATTGTTAGTTTCAAGATACCAGGTAATTCACAGGCTTATTGACACCTCGTCTCCTTATTTCGCAGGAAACTACAAGGTTAATTACGAAATAGTTATTTTGCGATACCCCTCCGTGAGCTGAGTTCATGCGGAACTAACCTTTACCTAATGTGATGCATCTCTTGATATTTTTTATCTGAGACTTTCCTGGAAATCACTCTAAGAATTCGGCATATTACAAAAGCCCCCGGTATTCTGGAACTGATGAATACTGCATTAACCCGTTTCCGCCCGCTTATTCCAGCTGGCGGTGTTGGTTCGCGTTTGTGGCCGCTTTCGCGTGCTCAGGCGCCGAAGTTCCTTCTCGACCTCACAGATTCAGGTAAATCGCTCTTGCGTGATACTTACGACCGTCTCATTGATTTGAGCAACGGCTCCGTCATGGTCGTGACCGGCACTTCTCATGCCAACGCTGTAACCCAGCAGATTCCCGAATTACGAGCCTCCGACCTCGTCTTGGAGCCCTCCCCGAAGGATTCTGCAGCCGCTATTGGTTTAGCGTGCGCTATTATTCACGAGCGTGAACCGGATGCGATTATTGGTTCCTTCGCCGCTGATCACGTCATCAATCCCGTTGATGAATTTCAACGCGTGGTGACTGAGGCGGTTATCACGGCAGCTTCAGGAAAGATTGTCACCATCGGCATTACCCCCACCGAGCCGTCAAGCGCGTTCGGATATATCAGAGCGTGCACTCCACTGGGGCTTGCTCACGCACCGAACGCCCTTGCGGTCGAGTCTTTTGTTGAAAAACCCGATAGCGAAACCGCACAAAAATACCTGGATTCCGGGGACTACACCTGGAACGCCGGTATGTTCGTGGCACCCGTATCCCTGATGCTGCAGCATCTTGAAAAGAACGAGCCCGAGCTTTACGCCGGGGTTATGAAGATCGCCAAGGCTTGGGACACTCCCGAGCGTGAGAGCATTATGGACCAGACTTGGGGCACTCTCCCCAAGACCGCAATTGACTACGCCGTTGCTGAGCCTGCCGCTGCTGCTGGCGATGTTGCGATGGTCCCAGGCTCCTTCAGCTGGGATGACGTGGGAGACTTTGATGCCGTTGCCCGTCTTAACCAAGAGAAGCATGGTGAAGGTCTCACAATTCTCGGTGACGAAGACAATGTGATCAATCAAGGCTGCAGCGGCATTGTTGTCGCGAACAGCAACCGCAAGATCTCGGTAATTGGCCTTGAAGATATCGTGGTGGTTGATACCCCCGATGCGCTTCTCGTCGCACCGCGTGAGCGGGCTCAGGCTGTGAAAGACACAGTTGCCGAGCTCAAAGATCGCGGCTTGGCTGATCTTCTCTAAAAGCGGCCATCGTTTAAATAACCACGCCGTATGGCGTTTATAACATTCTCAACACTCACTCATCGGGTGGATCGGCATGATATTCGCGCTGATCCACCCATTATTTATATCCCGGCTCTTACTTATTCAATAATGATTCTCATGTGTGATAGTCTCTGTGTATGTCCAACACACGAAAATCATTTTTGATGTCACTAAGTTCACTCGGTCTCGTATCCTCCCTGCTCCTTGCAGGATGCGCGGGCGGCACATCCTCTGCAGGCTCCTCAGAGCCTTCCGCAGGAGCATCCTCAGTGGATTCAAACGCAAGCGCCTCGCAGTCTCCCATCGTTGAAGGCAAAGGCGCGTCAACCCGCCTAGCCATCACTTATGACGGCGGCGTGATGGTGTACGACGGTAAAGATATGAAGCTTCTGCAGGATATTCACAAAGATGGTTTCCTGCGCCTGAACGATGCGGGTGATAACCGCCATCTGATCGTAGCCGATGGATCCAGCTACACCTTCCTCGACACCGGCGCATGGTCGGTAGCACATGGTGACCACTCGCACTACTACACCACCGCTCCCAGCCTCTCGACACTCTCACTTCAGGCCGACCACACTGGGCATGTTATTGCCGATAATGGTAAGGTTGCGGCATTCGCAGACGGTACCGGCACCTTCGACGTATACGACCCCGCAAACCTGGTATCCAATAAACGCACGGCAACTAACCTTGAAACCAAGCAGGTTAAGCTCCCCAATCCTCACCACGGATTCGCTATTCCCCTACCTAATGACCAGTACCTCGTAGCAGTCGGGGATTCCAAAACCCGCACGGGCGCAGCCGTGGTAGACGCTAACGGTAAGACCATAGCGGAGAACAAGGAATGCCCCGGTGTACACGGCGAAGCTATCGCGCGGGATAATACCTTCACGATCGGATGCACCGACGGCGTACTCATCTACCGGGACGGCACCTTCACGAAGGTGACAAACCCTCAAGATCCCTACTCACGCTCGGGCAACCAGGCAGGAACGGCGGATTCCCCTTATGTTCTGGCGGATTATAAGACGGATAAGGACGCAAAACTCGAGCGTCCCGAGAAGTTTGCCATCATCGACACGGTCAACCGCACGCGAGAGGTATACTCGCTCCCCAAAGGAGTCAGCTACACCTTCCGTTCCATGGGCCGCGGACCTAACGGCGAGGCTCTGCTGCTGACCACGGACGGTAAGCTGCGTATCTACGACCCGGCAAACGGCACCGAACTTGGGTCTGTACAGCTAATGAATACGTGGACCGAGTCAGAAACCTGGCAGGATCCTCGCCCGGCATTGTGGGTAGACGGTAAAACCGCCTACGTGACTGACCCCGAGACGAAGAAGCTTCACGCGGTGTCACTCTCGGATGCTTCTCATCCAAAGACCCTCATGAGCATTGATCTGCCGCAGGTTCCCAATGAACTCAGCGGTGTCTCTTCAGCGAATGCGGCGCCCGTAACTGCGGAATCCCACTAGGAAGAAGTTAGAGAGCGCAAGCCCCGATACCTGAACCGGTATCGGGGCTTGCGCTGTAGGTACATATATCAAGATTGTGGGGCGCAGTTATGGCTTAAGAGATAGTGCTCCCAGAGGTTCCCAATCCGCGCCATCATAGGCATATACGTGCAGAGTATCTACCGTGAACGAACGTTCTTGTTCTGGTAAATCATCGAAAATCCGATGCGCCTGCCGCACCTGATCCGGCGTCAAAGAACGCCCCAAAGTGATATGCGGAACGTAAGGGAAAGGCGATGCCCACTGCCCTAACTCCTGCACGCACGCGCCATGAAGTTCGGCAAAAGTATCAGCGCCTAAGATAACGTCCAGATACTCGATCTCAGAGTTTGGGCGGAAGGTGCACACTCCCCCCAGCGCGCGCCTGCGCCGTACCAATTGCAGCGAGTGAATGTGCCAGTGCATCCGAACGCCAGTCATTCTCATTCTGCTCGGTCAGCTCACTAACATACACAGTCACATGATTACTCAAATCAGTGGGAAGAGTCATGCCGGTTCTCTTCTTCCAGTCCACAAGACGCTGCCCCAACGGTCCGTTCACGTGGGCGATCAGACTCAAATAACGCTGCCCGGGGTGAAGAGTGGGCGATTCCTCAGTGTGTGATAGATTCTCGCAGGTGTTCTTAACAGTCACAGCGTACCTCCTTCGGTCTAGCCGCGCTGTGCGGGCAAAAAAACCCACTTTATCGTAGACATTCTCGATAGTAACAGTCGCTATTTCACGAGCTTTCTGAGCACCCAATGCCAGCAAGCGGTCAAGCTCGGCGGGGTCCGCCATAAGCTCTAGGGTACGCTCACGCAGGGGTGAAAGTTTTTCGACCACAACATCCGCCAAATCAACCTTGAGATGACCGTACATCTTACCCTCATAACGTTTGACGAGAGAGTCGATACTCTCGCCAGTCATCGCGGAATAGATCGAGAGCAGATTAGAGACGCCAGGTTTCGCCTCACGATCATAAGCAATAACGGAGCCGTCGTCAGTCACGGCAGACTTAATCTTCTTCACAGTCGCCTTCGGCTCATCCAAAAGTTTGATAAGCCCCTTATCGGAGGTGGCAGATTTCGACATCTTCGAGGTCGGCTCCTGCAAATCATAAATCTTGGCGGTTTCCTTCATAATAATGGGTTCGGGCACCACGAAGGTTTCACCAAAGCGCGAGTTGAACCGTTGCGCCAGGTTGCGGGTAAGCTCTAGGTGCTGGCGCTGATCCTCGCCCACCGGTACGCCATCGACCTGATACAGCAGAATATCCGCCGCCATCAGCACCGGGTAGGTAAATAATCCCACCGAGGCGTTATCAGCACCCTGCTTCTGCGATTTGTCCTTGAACTGGGTCATGCGTGATGCCTCACCAAAACCCGTGAAGCAGTTCAGTACCCAGGCAAGCTGCGCGTGCTCAGGCACCTGCGACTGCACAAAGAACGGGGAACGCGCAGGGTCAATACCGGCGGCAATATACTGGGCGGCGGTCAGGCGGGTGCGTTCGCGCAGGGATTGTGGGTCTTGGGGCACGGTAATAGCGTGCATATCGGGGATAAAGAACAGGCACTCGTTGGCGGGGTCCTCCTGCAGGGCAACCCAGTTGTTCACCGCGCCAATATAGTTGCCCAAATGCATCGAATCTGCGGAAGGCTGCGCACCGGAAGTAGACACGCACACGATCCAAAGACGCATTGGGAATGAGTGATTTATCCTGTTTCTTTTCGTCAGACATGATAGATACTTTCTTCAAGGGGCGCACGATGCGGACGGCCGGTTAGCCAGCGCATCCGGCATCTTATCGGCGGGTGAATTCTAGAACTGATAATCGACGACGAGCGGCGCGTGATCGCTGAACCGTTCATCATAGGAGGCGGCACGATCGACCGTTGCTTCCACGGCTTTCGTGGCGAGCGCGGGGGTAGCCATATGGTAGTCGATGCGCCACCCGGCGTCGTTATCGAAAGCTTTGCCGCGGTAGGACCACCAGGTATAGGGCCCAGGCACCTCACCTGCGAGTTTGCGCGCCACGTCTTCATAGCCAATTTCGCCAAAGAATTTATCGAAGTATGCGCGTTCTTCGGGTAGGAAACCGGCGCGTTTCTGGTTTGCCTTCCAGTTTAATGTCGAGCTCGGTGTGCCCCACGTTGAGGTCTCCCACAATGAGCACGTGATCCGAGTGCTGAGCGAGTTCGGGCAGGCGCATGAGCATACGGTCGAGAAAGCGGTATTTGTCATCCTGGCGGGGCGTTCCAACCTCGCCGGAGTGCACGTAGGCGCTTACGACGGTCAGGGTTTCGCCGGTGGGCAGGGTGTAGTCCGCCTCAACCCAGCGGCCAGCGTCCGCGAAATAGTCTTCGCCGATCGTGGAGCGGGTAGCCACAGGCTGGTTTTTCAGAAGCTCACCGTTCGCATTGGGGTGCTTGCGGGTTGCCACCAGTACCCCGGCGCGTCCCTGGCGGCGGCTTCGGCGTGCAGAATATTCCAGTCGTCTTCGTTGAGAAGTTCGCGCACGATCTTATCGGGGGCACGAACCTCCTGCAGGCAGAGAATATCAACGTCGCGGCCAGCGAGCCACGTGGCCATATCTTTCCTGTAGGCGGCACGAATACCGTTGACGTTCACGCTGGCGACGCGCAGAGTTTTAGCGGCGCGGCTCATTCTTCACCCCCTCATTTCATCGTTGACCATTCCCATCCCATTGGACGCTGTGGTGTTAATAGTATCTAAAGCCCGCTCGATCATGGCGCGAGATTCTTCGCTGTCGTCCGTGAGGTAGTTGGCAATTTCGCGGGACTGCACAAGCACGATCTGAAAGCTGTGGGCAAGTTTATCGGCAAGCATCGCATCCGATTCTTCGCGGTGTATGCGGCTAAATTCGGCACGATCCTGTTTGATGGATACCAGCACGATACGCACTAAGTAGACGGCGAGCGCCAGCCATCCAAGAATAAGCCCGGCCAGGATCCAACCGAGCACGCTGTTGGCGTTGAAAATTGCCAGAACGAGAAGAAGTACAAGGAGCCCAACGCCGATGCAGGACCCAATAATGGCTTTACGCACGGAGGCGTTATCGGAGTCGGCGGTGGTCACAGAATTTTGCTCGCGTGTGTGCATAACATCAATTATGCCAGGATAAATGCCTCGACATACACGTAGTGCAACGCTTTTAGGGCCGGATAGGCGTAAACTATCTGTGATGACTCATTCACTCAACTTTTCAGGTTCTGTCTCTAACTCGGGTTCCCACGAGGCACCCGAGGCTTCTGCACGTGGTTCTATGACGGAGAACGCTGAGGAACTTCACGACGATCCCACCATGCTACCGCCGGTTCCTGGCCCTAAATATGAGCAGGTTATTCGCTACCTAGAACAAAAATATGTAATCCCGGGTTCTCCCGGAGATAAACTCCCGACTGAACGCGCTATTCAGGAGAAGTTCAAGGTAAGCCGCCAGACGGTGCGCAATGCTATCAAGGCTCTACTGGAGCGCGGTCTTATCTATAACGTTCAGGGTTCTGGAACATACGTTGCCGATCGTTCTCAGGGAAGCTACATTCCGCGAGTATGCTCGTTCGCCGAAGATATGGAGCGGCGCGGGCTGCAGGCTTCAACCAGAATGCTTTCAACCCAGTGGGTTGAGGTGACAGAAGAAATTTCACGTTATTTGAGTGTCACCATAGATTCTTCGGTGCTTTTGGTTAAGCGTTTGCGCTTGGCTGAGGGTGAGCTATCGGTTTTGAGCTCGCCTATTTGACACCTGAGGTTGCAACATGCCTGCTTGAAACAATGGCCTCTGGCGGTTCACGCAAAGATCCTCACGACCATTGCGAGTACACAATCGAACACGGCATGATGCGCATGGAAGCAACCCTGATGACCGAGGCGGATGCGGAAGCCTTCAATCATCTGCCAACCGTGGGTGCCGCTGCTTTCAAGGTGACCACCACCAGCTATACCTCGCAGGGTTCACCCGTTGAGCACAGCGTGACGCTCTATAAAGGGGATGCCTATTTTTACGAGATGCTGCTGTAAAAAACTCCACAGCAGGCATAAGACGTGCGATAACAGTGCCCGAGTGCGACAACAATATGCACCCGGGCATTGTCGTACCTAGCGTGTTTCACAATGGCGCGCGGTTATCCTCAGAGCCCTCTCACGTGCTGCGGCACGGAACGTTGAGCTGACGGCCAGGCTAGTTCTTCGCTGCCTGACGTTCTGCGGTCTCTACGACATTCACCAGCAGCTCCGCGCGGGTCATGGGGCCCACACCGCCGGGGTTCGGGGATACCCAAGATGCCTTCGCGGCCGCCTCGGGGGAAACGTCGCCGAAGAGTTTCTTCTTACCGGTTTCAGGGTCTTCGGCACGGGAGACTCCCACATCCAGCAGAATTGCGCCGTCCTTCACCTGATCCGCTTTGAGCACATGCGGCACACCCACGGCGGCGACAATAACATCCGCCTGGCGCAGAACCTCGTCAAGGTTCTGGGTACCGGTATGCGCCAAGGTCGCGGTTGCGTTGATCTCACGGCGGGTCAGCAGCAGCCCTAGAGGACGACCCACGGTAATACCGCGACCGAGCACAACCACATTCTTACCGTTCCAGTCGATGCCGTGGCGTTTCACCAGTTCAATCACGCCGTTCGGGGTGCACGGCAGGGGCGAATCCAACGGTTCCGAAACGTTCAGCACCAGCTTGCCAAGGTTAGTGGGGTGCAAACCGTCCGCGTCCTTCTCAGGCGCGATCTTCTCCAAAATACGGTTAGTATCCAGGTGCTTGGGCAAGGGAAGCTGCACAATATAGCTCGTGCAGGCAGGGTCGTGATTGAGCTTATCAATCTCGGCTTCAAGCTCTTCCTGGGTAATATCGGCAGGCAAATCCACACGGATCGAGTTAATGCCAATCTCCGCGCAGTCGCGGTGTTTAGCGCCCACATAGGAGTGTGAGGCGGGGTCATCCCCCCACGAGTACCGTTCCCAAACCGGGGGTAATACCCCGTGCCTTGAGCGCCTCAACGCGCTCAGTCAGCTCGGATTTAATGGCGGCTGCGGTTGCCTTACCATCAAGAATCTGCGGCATAGCAGTTTTCCTTTCTGTTCATGTCACGGATTCATCCGTGAGAGGTTTCCACTGGGCAAAAGACCCCGCAGACGCTTTACGAAGCGTACAACGGGGTCTTCATAAGTTTTACCAGCTCTCACTTCCCACATAGAGCGGGTACTTATCGCAGAGCTTATTCACGCGCTCGCGCAAGGCGGCGATATCGTGCTGCGGCAACAGTACCGAAGCGATAATATCGGCGACCTCGGTAAAGCCTTCGGCGTCGAAACCGCGGGTTGCCAGGGCCGAGGTACCGATGCGCAGCCCGGAGGTCACCATCGGCGGGCGGGGGTCATTGGGCACCGCGTTGCGGTTAACGGTAATACCCGCGTCGTGCAGCAGATCTTCAGCCTCTTTACCGGTGAGCTCGTGGTGGCGCAGATCGACCAGTACCAGGTGAACGTCGGTACCATCGGTGGCGATGGAAACGCCCGCATCGCGCATATCCTGGTGAGTCAGGCGCTCTGCTAGGATGCGCGCCCCCTCGATTGTGCGCTTCTGACGGTCTTTGAACTCTTCAGTTGCGGCAACCTTGAACGCGGTCGCTTTCGCGGCAATCACGTGCATGAGCGGTCCGCCCTGCTGCCCGGGGAATACGGCCGAGTCGATCTTTTTCTTGAGCTCTTCGGTGCACAGGATAAACCCGGAGCGGGGTCCACCTAAGGTCTTGTGCACGGTTGACGAAACCACGTGGGCGTGCGGTACCGGGTTGGGGTGCAGACCCGCCGCTACCAGACCGGCAAAATGGGCCATATCAACCCACAGGTAGGCGCCAACTTCATCGGCAATCTCACGGAATTTCGCGAAATCCAGCTGACGGGGGTATGCTGACCATCCGGCAATAATAACCTTGGGACGCTCAGCGAGTGCGAGCTGCCGAACCTGTTCCATATCGATCCGACCGTCTTCGCCTACCTCGTAGGCAACAACCTCGTAGAGCTTACCCGAGACGTTCAGCTTCATACCGTGCGAAAGGTGCCCACCGTGAGCCAGCGAAAGACCCATGATCTTCTCACCGGGGGTCAGCAGGGCGTGCATGACGGCGTTATTCGCCTGGGCACCGGAGTGAGGCTGTACGTTGGCGTGCTCGGCGCCGAAGAGCTCCTTAACCCGTTTAATAGCCAGGTCTTCAACGATATCGACGAATTCGCAGCCACCATAGTAGCGGCGACCCGGGTAGCCTTCCGCATATTTATTGGTCAGCACTGACCCCTGCCCCTGGAGTACGGCACGCGGCACGAAGTTTTCGGAAGCGATCATTTCCAGGGTGTTTTGCTGGCGCTTACGTTCCAGATCGAGTGCTTCGGCGACCTCAGGGTCAAGCTCCGCGAGGGGAGCCTCAAGCACGGTTCGAGTCTGCTCGGTCATACCACTCCTCAAAGTGTGATTCTTCATAAAATGTGATGAGAGCTTATGATGTGACTCTCATCTTACCGTATAGGTTAGTGCCTGCACAGATATGAAGCCCACCGTATGAGACGCCATACCAAGGGCTCTTTGGCATGTTCGCGGCGATCCTTGCGGGCGAGTTTTCCATGCCGAACCATGAGTATTGTTGCCCCGAAGGAGGCAGACGCGCGCAGGCGGCGCATCTACACCGGGTTATTCCTGAGTCAAAATAGCGGTTGCATATGCGAAATAGGCTTCACGGTTTTCTTTTCCGAGAAGCTGAGTCTGCACCACATACCCGCTAAGCACCGAAAGCACCGCCGCACCCATGACATTAAGCCACTGCTCAAGCTCTTCAGCGGTTACATCGAGTTCGCGTTCACCCCAGGCACGGTAACGTTCCATCGCCATGGCACGCAGTTGATGCATTTGCTCCCCCACTACGGCATTGATAGCGGGCATTGAGACAGCCTCGCCCCAGGTGGCGAGCAGAAAGCGACGGGTTTTCGCCGTATCAAGAATCTTCAAGAACCCCAGAACATAATCCCATGGAGAATCCGCACGCACTTTCTCGAAGGGAGCCATGTCAAGGCGTGCGGCCTCTACCATGATCTCTTCTTTCGAGGAAAAGTGGTTGTAGATAGCTCCTGCGGAGAGCCCGGTGGCGGCAATAATCTCGTTCATCGAGGTCTTTTGATACCCGCCTTTAATAAAGCATTCACGGGCGACATCGATAATCTGTATACGCCTGTTCTTTTTGTATTCTTCACTGACTTTAGGCACGTCTTAATCCTATCGAATATTTACCCCGTATGCGTGCCAACCCAACCCGTGCACACCATAAGTTTTGCAGACGGATTGGGTTGGCAATATTCACCGTGCACCAGCCTACCTGGCTGGCGCATTCGATTGTTGAGACAATGCCGAAATTTAGTGGAAGAAGTGGCGGGTTCCGGTCAGGTACATGGTGACGCCCGCATCCTTCGCGGCCTGAATAACTTCGTCATCACGGATCGAGCCGCCGGGGTGCACGACCGCACGGATACCGGCGTCGAGAAGAACCTGCAGGCCGTCCGCAAAGGGGAAGAAAGCATCGGATGCGGCAACCGCACCGCGGGCACGCTCATGACCTTCTCCGCCGAGTGTATTGGCGCGCTCAACCGAGAGTTTGCACGAATCCACGCGGTTAACCTGCCCCATGCCGATACCCACGGCGGCACCATTATGGGCGAGCATAATCGCATTCGATTTGGGGGCACGCAGGGCACGCCACGCGAATTCAAGATCGCGCAGAGTGGCTTCGTCGGCAGGTTCACCGGCGACCAGCTGCCAATTCTTCGGGTTATCACCCTCGGCGTTAAGGCGGTCGGCTTCCTGGAAGAGCGCACCGCCAGAAATCGAGCGGTACTCGATAGCCTCACGCCCAAATCCCTCGGGAAGCACCAGCAGGCGGAGATTTTTCTTGGTTTCCAGGATTTCGAGGGCTTCCGGCTCGTATCCGGGCGCCACAATAACCTCGGTGAAAATATCTTTAACGGCCTGCGCCATATCCTTGGTGACCGGGCGGTTCGCGGCAATCACGCCACCATAGGCGGACAGCGGATCGCAAGCATGAGCCTTAACGTACGCATCGGCAATCGGATCTGCGACGTTAGGGCTTGCAATTGCAATACCGCAGGGGTTGTTGTGCTTGATGATGGCGACCGCAGGCTCATCAAAATCGTAGGCGGCGCGCAGGGCGGCATCGGCATCCACATAGTTGTTGTAGCTCATCGCCTTGCCGTGAATCTGCTCAGCCTGGGCGATACCGGGGGCTGCTGCGGGATCCACATACAGAGCCGCGCGCTGATGCGGATTCTCGCCGTAACGCAGGGTCTCGCTGCGTTCAAACCCTAAACCGGCGTATGGAGGCCAGAAGTTAGCGTTTTCATCTTGCTGGAACTGCGCGGCGGTCCAGGTAGCGACGGCGGTATCGTAAGCGGCGGTATGGGCAAAGGCGCCAGCAGCCAGGCGGCGGCGCTCCTCCAGGGAGAACCCGCCATCCTGGGCGGCGGTCACGGTCCGTTCGTAGTCTTTGGGGTCTACCACGACGGCAACCGCATCGTGATTCTTCGCGGCGGCACGCACCATTGAGGGACCGCCGATATCAATTTTCTCGATAATAGCGTCTTGGTCAGCACCGGATGCCACGGTCTCTGCAAAGGGGTACAGGTTCACAACCACCAGGTCGAAGGGCTCAACGTCGAGCTCGTTAAGGGTGTCGATATGCTCCTGCTTGCGGCGGTCGGCCAAAATACCGGCGTGGATGCGCGGGTGCAGGGTCTTCACGCGGCCCTCCAGGCATTCGGGGAACTCGGTAACCTCGGTAACTTCGGTGACGGGCACACCGGCGGCGGCGATCGTGGATGCGGTCGAACCGGTAGACACCAGCTTCACGCCTGCCTCGTGCAGACCGCGGGCGAACTCCGCCAGGTTAGTCTTGTCGTACACGGAAATGAGGGCGCGGCGCAGGGGCAGACGATCGAGCTTCTTCATAGACACTAATTACTCCGTTGCTTCTTGCTCGGTGAATGGGTGGTACCCCGTGGCGGGGTTTCAATACTGCCCGCATGCACCAGGATGCGGCACCATGCGGGCAGGAAGTTCTAGGGGTTTTGAGTTTTGGGGAGGGCAGCGAATTCTGCAAGGGTCCGCACCAAGAGCTGACGTTCCTGCACCTTGATGCGCTCATGCAGGCTTTCTTCGGTGTCACCAGCTTCGACGGGCACCGCGGCCTGGGCGATAATCGTGCCGGTATCAACCCCGGAATCCACGAAATGAACCGTCAGCCCGGTGATTTTAACGCCGTGGGCGAGCGCATCCCGCACACCGTGTGCCCCGGGGAATGAGGGCAGCAACGCGGGGTGAGTGTTGATAATCCGGTTCTCGAAGCGGGCGACCAGCTGCGCATCCACAATGCGCATGAACCCGGCGAATACAACGTAATCGGGGGTGTAGGAGGCGATTTTCTCTTCGAGAGCGCGGTTCCATTGCTCGCGGTCAGCATAGTCTGCCGGTTCGATCAGAAAGGTTTCAACCCCGGCTGCGGCGGCTCGGTCAAGACCGGTGCAGGGCTTATCTGCGCCTACGGCGGCGATCTCTGCGTTCAGCTCGTCAGCCTTCACGGCGTCGAGAATAGCTTGCAGGTTAGTACCGGACCCGGAGACCATTATCACAATTCGCACAGCAATAGTTTAGCGCATCACATAGCGGCTGGGTAGCACCTATGCCACGGGCACCGCACCAGAAATTCTGCAGTTAAGCCAATTCCGAAACGATAAGCTAACGCCCCTCCCCCAGTCCAGATTTTCAGAATTTCACGGTGATTCTCGTGACCGCAGCCCACCGCAGGGAGGTACCCTTAACCTATGTCAACTATGCCCCCATCGTGCCCCCAAGCGCCGCCGCAGCAACCGATGCCGCCTGCGCCGAAGCGTCCGCAGCTCACTCCCGAAGAACGCCGCCGCAAGCTGATGCGCAGTTTATGGCTATTGCTTGCGGGTTCTATGCTGACCCTATCGGGAACCCCCTTCTTGCTGAGCCCCTTCCCCCTGTTTCTTCTGCTTTTTGTCTTGGTATTTCTGGGGATTGGGCTGACCATTATGGCGATCGTGCGCAATGCCCAAGGGCGGGGACCGTGGATTCTCTACGTTGCCGCGGGGCTGAGCCTTCTTTTTGCGGGGTGGACGCTTCTTTCGGGGCTTGTCATGGCGTTGAGCCCGGATGCGCAAAACTATCGGCAGTGTTACTCCCACGCACTGACGGATACCGATATGAAGCAGTGTCAAGAGTCCTTCGACCGTGCAGTGCGCGCCAATACTTCTGTATCGATTGGCGAACCTGCTCCTTAAGTTCTTCTTGGGGGAGCTTTTCAAACAATTGTGCCGAGTGAATCTTAAGGATTCACTCGGCACAATTTGTTATATTCCGCTGTGCTCCCAGCCCTCTAGGTGTTCCCGATATATCGACATATTGGGCGCGAAAGTTATTTCTTCCTCTTCTTCTGCGAGGAATCCTGCCCCGTGGCGGGTTCTTCCTCCGAAGATTCGTCCTCGGTCGACTCAGGGGTTCCGAAGATAACAGCCATCGCCTGAGTGGGCGTGAGCTGACGCTTTTCCTGAACGGTAGTCTCGTGCGACTGCTCCGAACCTTCCGTATTCTCCTGATCGGATGCGGGCGATGCGGCAACCGGGCGCGGCACACCAAAACGCTTATACCCGGGCTCGTGGAACTCCGCTGGCGATGAGGCTTTCTGCGGCCCAGACTCCCCTGTACGAGCGCTCTGCTCTCGTGTTTCCCGATCGCCCTTAGTATCACCACCATTACCGGAGGTTTCGGGGCGGGGAACGCGGTTAAAGACCGGCTTCCCCGGGGCTTTCTCACGCTTGCCGGGCTTGACCGTGCGCGGCGCATCCTCGGAGTTTTCGGAGGTATCAAGCTCTACGGTGGGTTCATCCGCTCCCGCCAGCTCGATGGTTTGTTCGTCAGATGCCGTATCCTTCGAGTCTGCAGCTTCAGCGGAACCGTCTTCACGCAAGGATTCTTGTTCCGTTTTGATACCTAAACTATGCGCTCGCTGCGCTTCTTCCTGTTCGGCAAATTTATTGAGTTCTGCACGGCGGGCGTGCACCTGTTTGACGCGTTCACGCCGCTGCTGAGCCCGCTCACGCGCCTGCTCTTCACGTTCTTGTGCCTCGCGTTCCTGCTCATCGTTCCTGAGCTGTTCACGCTCCGCCCGCGCCGCGCGACGCTGCTGCAGCATCTCGCTCATGCGACTGCCCAGATTGGGACGTTCATCGGCAAAACGCGGCAGCTCACGACTGCTGTCGGGCAGAAGCACATGGCACAGCAGGTTACCCAACGCAGTACCCGCACCCAGGGTTATTGCGGTCGCCACGGCGAAAGCTGCGGGCGATGCGCCTACCTCAGTAAAACGCCCCACACCCAACGATCCGCTGGAAATCCAACCCAAAATATAAGCCCACACGCCACAGAGCACGCCCACCAGCGAACCCAACACGAGCGAAGAAAGCGGCAGCGCAATCACCCGGTAGCGTACCTTCATGGTGATCCACTCGTCCACGTGGTCTTCACCTTCACGCAAGAACCACCAACCGGCAACGGCCCCGGCGCCCAGCGAAACCGCTAGACCCGCATACCCTATCCAGCCCAGGCTCTCAGGGATAGCACCCAGCACTGGAAAGAGCGGAAGATCGCCCATCGTCGTCTGCGACCATCCCACATGCGTATCCGCACCGAACGCAAACCCGGCGCCGGTAGTCCACGACATCGCGTAGATCACCAAGTTCGGAAGGTAACCCAGCTGCAGCAGGGTCACGGCGAGCGCCCCCACCGGCCCGGCGTGAAGTTCTTGGTAGATTGTTGCGATTTGCGACCAGCGCATCATCATGGCGATCATCAGCACTAAAGCACCGCCCATAATGAGCGAGAAAATCGCCACCATGGAGGCACGCACAATCGACCACACATAGGAGCTCGCCCACCGCGAGTACTGGCTCATCTGCGAAATCTGTTCAGCGGTGTTCACGCCCACCATACGGGCGAGCGAACGCGATTCATAGTAGCCGCCCCAGATCAACCCGACCAGCACCACTATCTGCGGAATCAACGCCGCACCAACAATACCCAGCAGGTGCCGTTCAGTGCTTGCCCACGCAAAGGCGACGGCAGCAAAAATACCGTAGGCAGCGCACCCTAATAGTACGGGCTTGAAGAATTCCCCCTCATAGGATGCGCGCGCCAGTTTTCGCCCAGACCTAAAGCATAAGAGCACCGGAATAATGCTCAGCCCCATGGGTACCAGTGTGAGCATGCCGTGCGGCAGAATAATGCCGAAAGCATTCGGAATATTCAGCGGCACACCGTGCATGAGCAGCCACAGGTGGGAGGCAAGAGTTGCGAGTGCGGGAAAATCCATGCGGTTAAAACCGTTGGTAAACCACACCGCCATGAGCAGAACGAGCACAAGCCCGAAAGAAAGCGCGGCGGTAAAAACTAATTCAACGATGCCCTGCAGCCAGAGTGGCATAGGGGCAGAATACCGGGATGTAGAAGAGCTACTTTTCATCGTTCTTCCATCATGCCATGAAACCTGCCAGCGCGTGTGAGCCTGCTGGGCTTTCGGGGAAATAGTTCCGGTTAAATGGCGGCTAACCTTCGTTAACCGCTCACCGTGAACATAGGGGTTACACGAACGTTACTGATGCGCTCTCACCGATGCGGCAGCGCGTACAGCTAACTGTGCCGAGCATTTCTCACGACCTTCTCAAACACGCAGGTACTCCCCCGGCGCTTACAGCGAAATACGGGACGGAAAATTAGTCTTCGATCCACGGATTCGCCGCAGGCACGCCCCAGGACCGGTACACCTCAGCCTTTGAAGAAACAATTTCGAGGTTATGAGCTTGGGCGCTCGCCGCCATCAGACCTTCGAGGGCGGCGGTGGGCAGGGGCTCGGCATCTTTACGTCCGTGACTGTGGATGCCGCGCGGGGCGCTGCGTCCCGCCCATTCGAGACTTACACGGGCATCCACGTTAATAATGTGGTCAGCGAATCTGTCGAGAAGTTCGGCAATCCAGCGGTCGGTCTCTGGGTAGGGGTAGAGTCCTTTGAGCTCGCCCACGCTCAATACCGAAATGTAGAGGTGTTTATAGGCGCGGCGGCGCAGAAAGGCAACAACTTTGGGATCTGGTGTAGCTTTGCGGATCTCGGCGAGAACATCCGAGTCGAGAAGCAGTCCTGAGGCGCTCATACCCCTATGCTACGCGCAGACCGGCATATTCGACGGCGGGAATACCCTCAGGGTTGGGAAGAAGCAGAAAATTGAGGAATTCGTCGCGCTTAGAAGAAATACGTGCGTAATCCTGAATACTTACTGCCTGGTAACCGCCGCGTGCGGGTACGGATGCGGCACGCAGATTTTCCTGATAAGAGCGTGCAGGAGTAAGGGGGGATGCTGGAGATGAAGAGCTGTTGTACATTGACAACCATGCGCCGAATGCGCGTTCCTTTCGCGTTGCTCTTGCCTGTACCAAGTGCCACCTGAGGCGGCGAATACAAACCGCTTCGTCATCCGAGCCACCCGTGAACATGGGGTTGGCGTTCGACCATAGTCGGAGCTTATCAGTCGAAACTCTTGAAGCTGAATCCAGGTTACAACAACTGTAGGGAGTCTGTAAATATCCGAATCTGTCAAACCATTATGTTTTATGTAACGTTCATGGGATGGGTGCATAGATTCCAACGTAAGAGACAAGAATACGAAGACAAAGTTTTTGTATATCTCCCATATCCCCCACTAAGAACCCAGATCACATGAGAACGTTTAGTAATATTTCTCAGATTTAGCGCCTACATTACACTGATCGTTCAGATTTAACTGATCAGCCCACGGTTTTGATTCCCACCATGATTCTAGGTTATACGTCCCCAACTCCGCCGGAATGTTACCTTTTACATGACACAAATACTGCTCCCGAATAGTTCCATCATGGTCATCCACCCTCCATGCATCGTCGCCCAACTTGGACTTCAACTCATCAACATGAGCGTCCTCAGTGCCAGAACCAGTAACCATACGCCCCCAAGGAGTTGGATCAACGTTCACTACGTACCCTTCGGGCTTATCTTCCACCCATACTTTATCAATCAAATCAATACCCATCCAAGGATCAGCAACAATGGGATACTTATAGTCTTGTGACGTATGATCAATAACTTGAATAAGCTCGTTCCCCTGGATGATATATTTGGTATCCACAGGGGCGCCCTGAGCATCTACAGCCCACGGCTTACTCATCGCACTAATCATCTTGCCATCTTGACCAAGAACAAGCACGCTGCCACCATCCTGACGGACTAATTTTGCACCCTGGGGCACCCCCATAACGTACTTATACTCGGTAGGTGCATCACGATTATCAATCTTGGTAACCATTTGCAGACTACCGTCATTCTTAGCAACGGGAATAGTGGAAGAACCATTCTTATTATCGTAAGACACAACACCCTGGGACACAGACGAGGCTTCGCTAGCCCCATCAGCATACGGGAGACCTACATGAACCGATGTACCCCCGAGTTTTTTGTTACTAACAGAAACACCATCCTTCGGATTCTTCTGAACCGAGACAGTTGAACGAGGAGTATCATGCTCCATTTTCTGATTTTCATCAGATAACTGCGCAGGTGCTACATCCTGAAGGGGTGCAGCAGAGCTAAAATCAGTATGCTGGATTTTCTCAAGCTCGGTCATCGTATTCTGTTTGTTGTTTTCCTGAGGCTGTTGCCCCACATGCCCATAAGAAGGTGCAATCACTCCATTTGCTAACATAAAAGAAGTAATTACCACCAACAAACTCCGCAATTTCATAAAAAACTCTCTCCAAAATCACTATATCTAATCTGCATTATTCCACCTAGATGTATTTAACACCGTATATATCCAATTCATCTAAATCAAGCGGGTTATCCAATATTTTTATTAAAAAAATATTTATTTTTTTAAAATTTTTAAATAGTATTCAATTAAATCATTAAAGGATACTTTTAAATGTCAACACTCACCCTCACCAAGGTTGCACTTACTAGGGTTTGCGGGCTAGAGTATTGAAAAACATACCGAAATAGATAAGGTAATTTTATGGGAGACTATAAAATAGTTTAAATTTATAGGAGTGATTTATGAAATATAAAAGTAGTACGCATAGTTGGCATATTAGCTGCCCTCTTTCTGGTTCTTGGTGCTGCACTATTTATTCTAGGAAGCTGGGGTTCACTCGTGGAGTATCATGCCCTCGAGTGGAGGGGCGTGCAGCATAAAGGAGCGAGTCCTCTCACTCGATCAACTCTCACGATAAGTCTCTGGATTCTCGGTACCGGTCTTTTCGCTGGGCTCATCGGCCTGATTCCGCTCTTCACCACGGTGATCAGGAACTCCCGCAAGACACACAAAGAGCATCCTGAACAGACTCAAGACCTCCTGGCAGAAGGTCAGAACCAGATTGATTCATAGAGTCGACACCTCAGGAGCACCATGAAAAAGACTTTCTATATCATCGGAGGTACAGCCGTCGGGCTTCTTGTTGTCGGCGTCGTTCTCTTCATCCTGGCAGGCTGGGGTTCGCTGGTGGAGTATCACGCCTTCGAGTGGAGGGGCATTGGTCCCACCGGTGGTGCAAGCCCACTCGTGCTGGCGACTGCCCGCCTGGGTCATCGATGCATAGTTATCGGTCTCATTCTCAGCATTGTTGCCATAGTTTTTAATGTTTTCAGGGGTTTCTGGGAGGCTCGGCGAGCTCGGAAATCCAAGCGAGAACACCTTAAACAGGCCACGATTTCACGAGAAGAAAACCAAGACCAGAATGATTCATAGAGCCAGTACCTAAGGAACACTCATGAAACTAGTTATATACACTATTGGTGGACTGGCCATAGTACTCTTCACCTTAGGAATCTTTCTGTATATCCTCATGCAATGGGGCGCTCTTGTGGAGTACCACGCTTTCGAGTGGAGGGGTGTTCAACCTACCATGAAGAGTCCATTGACCAAAGCAACCGCCAACCTCAGCTACTGGTTCTTAGGCACCGGTTTTCTCGCCGGGCTCTTCACCTTTATTCTGCGCTTCACAACGACGACCAAGAAGACACGCAAGGCACACAACAAGCATCTTGAACAGAATAAAACACCCTTGACTGAAGACCAGAATCAGATTAATTCATAGAGTCAGCATCTAAGGAGTGCTCATGAAAAAAAGCTATCTACATCGTTGGAGCAGTAGCCGCAGTACTTCTGGTTATCGGGTTTGGATTGCTCATCCTAGCCGGCTGGGGCTCACTCGTGGAATACCACGCCTTCGAATGGAGGGGTGTCGATCCCGCAGGAGCAAGTCCCCTCGTCATGGCGACTAACGACCTAAGCATTCTGTGCGCAGCTATCGGTCTCATCTTTGGCATAACCGCCATAGTTTTAAACGCTGTCAAGGGTTCTCAAGAGGTACGACAAACCCAAAAGAGCCAGCTCAACTGATTATTCTCGATCGATGATTATCAAAGACTAGGCTGAATACTGAAGAACGTCCATTAGCCCGCAACAAGTTTCCGTTTCCGAGGGGTGGGTATGAAAATAGTACGCGTGGTTGGCATATTAGCTGCCATCTTTCTGATTCTTGGTGCTGCACTATTCGTTCTAGCAGGTTGGGGATCACTCGTAGAGTATCATGCCCTCGAATGGAGGGGCGTGCAGCATAAAGGAGCAAGTCCCCTAACGCGAGCAACCGGCAACCTCAGCTACTGGTTCTTAGGCACCGGCTTTCTCGCCGGCGTTATCGCCTTTATTCCGTTCTTCATCACGGCGATCAGGAACTCCCGCAAGACGCACAAAAAGTATCCTGAACAGGCTCAAGACCTACTGAAAGATGGTCAGAACCAGGTTGATTCATAGAGCCAGTATCTAAGGAGCGCTCATGAAAAAAGCTATCTACATAGTTGGAGCAACAGCTGCGATGGTCTTCTTTTGTGGTATAGTCCTGTTTATTTTAGGAGAATGGGGCGCTCTCGTGGAGTATCACGCCTCTGAATGGAGGGGTATTCAATTCGAGGGAGCTAGTCCGCTCACACGCGCAACTTTGAATATAAGTTTCCGACTTTTAGGTATCGGTTTCCTCACCGGCATTATCACCTTAATTTTGCTCTTCACAACGGCGACTAGGAATACACGCAAGGCACAAAATAAGCACAGTGAGCAGAATAAAAACCCCTTGGTAGAAGGCGACCATAACCAGGTTGATTCATAGAGTCAGCATCTAAGGAGCGCTCATGAAAAAAGCTATCTACACCGTTGGAGCAGTAGCCGCAGTACTTCTGGTTATCGGGTTTGGATTGCTCATCCTAGCCGGCTGGGGCTCACTCGTGGAATACCACGCCTTCGAATGGAGGGGTGTCGATCCCGCAGGAGCAAGTCCGCTCGTCATGGCGACTAATAATCTGAGCCTATGGTTCCTAGGCATTGGTTTCCTCACCGGCATTATCACCTTTATTCTGCTCTTCACAACGGCGACCAAGAAGGCACGCAAGGCACAAAACAAGCATGCTGAGCAGAATAAAACACCCTTGGCAAAAGAACGGGACCAGATGAATCCATAAAGTCAGTTACTCAAGGGGAAAGCATGAAAACTGCACGTATGGTTGGGGCAATAGCTGCACTATTCCTCATTCTCGGTATTGGATTGTTCATCCTAGCGGGCTGGGGAGCAGTCGTTGAGTACCATGCCTTCGAGTGGAGGGGCATCCAGCCCAAGGGGTCGAGTCCTCTCACACAGGCAGCCGCTACCCTTGCCGTGAGCGTCTTATGCGTTGGCTTCCTGACCACCATCATCACTTTTATTATGTTCTTCATAATAGTCATCAAAAATGCACGTAAAAAACGCTCAGCCCATCTTGGACAGACCTCATAACGAATTACCGCGCGATTCTTTGACACCCTTGAGATAATGGAACGGTGAGCACGCCAAACCCTTTCCCCGATATCCCCGTCACCGTTGCGCAGATTATTCGGCAGGCGGGGCATAAGGCATACCAGCGCGGGATTGCTTATGCCCGTCAGCGTGAAGTGGTGCGCTACACCTACGACGAAGACGAAAACACGCTGGAAGGTCTGGTGAATGGGAGCACCCCCTATTCCCTATGAGGTAGATATTCGCTTCTTCCCGGGTTCTGACGCCGATTCCAATCTTTTCAACGCACGATGCACATGCCCGGTCGCCGCCGACTGCAAGCATGCCGTCGCCCTCATGCTCACCGCACTCGACCGCGCCAAGACCGCGCGGAAAGCCCTCGACAATGCGCCCGGTGGCCGCATCCGCCAGTCTATGAATCAAGAGAGCCCAGAAGATACCGCGCGACAGGTTGCGGAGACAGCCGACGATCCCCTGGCAGCGTTGCGCGCATCGGGGGCGATTCGTTCGGCAAGCTCGCTCACCACCGAACCCGAATCTCTCTCCCTGAACGACCACGAGAATACGCATTCTTCGCCCTCGAAAATTTCGGTGTGGCGGCGCGATATGGCGCAGGTTCTCGCTGCCCGGGGTGAAGCATCCGGTATTGATTCGGCACGGGTCCCGGGTGCGCTCGACCTTTCCTTCAGCATTTCGGGTTCGTATGCGCGCGGGCGCAATATTCCCGGTGCAACCCCGCCTATCAATTTGCTGGCGCGACCGCTGAGGCAGTCCAAAACCGGGCGCTGGATCAAGGGCGGGCTCAGCTGGGAGACCTTCGCGTCCAGCGTTGGTGGGCCGGTCGGTCGTCACGAAGTGTACCCCGAGCACGAACGATTCTTCGCCGAGATATACGCTATCGCACGCCCGTGGCAGAATATGTACTCTTCGCATCGGGACTGGATTTCGCTCACCGCCACGAATTCCACGCTGCTGTGGGATGTTCTGGCGCGCGCAGAGCAGATTGGCCTGCCGATTCTTCTCGAAGGGTTTGAGGTGACTACGGCGGTTCTGCCGCCCGCCCAGGTGAGGGTACACGCCGGAGCCGTTGAGGCCGAATCCCGACAGAACGCAGAGGCTGCCGTGAGTGAAGATTCCGCTCCTGACCTGACTCTTCATGCCGCCCTGGGCTGGGAAACCCGCGAAGATAGCCGAGTGCGGCAGCTCTGGTTTGATGCCGCACACTGCCACCCCATCGGCTCGCCACGCTCAGGATTTTTCGCGCTCGGTTCTCTTGTGCAGCGTATTTACGAGGAACAGGCGCATCGAGTGCATTGGAAGAGCACGCGCAAAGGCGCCTTAGACGCACCGCATCGCGATGTTTTTCAGGCTCAATCTTCACAAGAGCAGGCGGAGAAGAGCTCGGGCGAAAACGAAAATCCTGAAACGCAGACGGGCGGGCTCATTCCCGAACTTTCGTCCGAGAACACAGCGACACCGACTATTCCGGATCTGCCGGAGGGTCTTAACCTGGCGTTTATTCCGCTTGCCGAGCCTTTGGACGCAGCCGCAGAATCGTTGGTATCTCGCGGCGAAATGCGTATTCCGGCGGACGAACGCGAGGCTTTTCACCGCGAGTTCTTGCCTACCCTCACGCGGGCCGTCCCATTCCTTACCCCAGACCCGGTCTTGGCGCTGCCGAAGGTTCGTTCACCCTATTTGGTATTTGAGGCGCATTTTGATGATGAGATTTCGCATGACGCACTCCTGAATTGGTATTGGGAGTACCCGAAGAACCCACTCGATGAAGAAGGCACAGACTCGGGGGTTCGCCGCCTGCCGGCGCTGGGCTTGGGCACAGAACGCGACGAGCGTTTTGAGGCGCGGGTGCTGCGTGCGGTACGGTCGGCGACCGCATCCAACCCGGTGTTGGCAGGCGGGTTCGGGGAACGCCGCTCTCAAGGGTGGGAAACCCGCGATATTCTCGCTCATGTGCTGCCCGCTCTGCGGCGTATTCCCGGGGTTCGCGTGCGGCTGCTCGGTTCCGTGCCTGAGTTTACCGAGGCAACCGACGCCATGATTGAGGTCAAGGTGACCGAGGGTAATTCGCGTGACTGGTTCGGGCTGGGTATCGCTATTAAGGTCAATAACTGGACTGTTCCTTTCGCCCAGGTTTTTGAGGCGCTCGATCGGAATCAAGACCGTATTCTGCTGGGTAACGGCACCTATTTTTCGCTCAATCGCCCGGAGTTTTCAGCGTTGAGAACCCTCATTGAGGAGGCTCGCACGCTCAACGAGACCGGCGGTGAGCTGCGTATTAACTCGGCATCAGGCGGGGCTGTTCTCTGAGCTGGAATCGCTCGCTTCGAGTGTGGAAACCGTGGCTTCTTGGGATGCGCAGGTCAAGAGTCTTCTCGCCCTTGTGGAGGCCGCCGACCGTGCGGGTGAGACTGCCGGTTCCGAAGAAGTTTTAGAGAGCGAACATTCCGATTCTTTATCTGTTTCTTCCGGCGTATTTTCAGCGAATCACCTGCCCTCTCCCCCGGGTCTTACCGCAGTTCTGCGGCCTTATCAGCTTGAGGGTTTCCGCTGGCTCGCGTTCTTGAGGCAGCACCGGCTGGGCGGAATTCTTGCCGACGATATGGGCTTGGGTAAAACCGTGCAGGTGCTCGCTCTGCTTGCCCAGGCGATCGCCGAGCATGAGCAACGCGCCGATCACACCGGGTTTGCGCCTTTCCTTGTAGTTGCACCAACATCCGTAGTGGGTAACTGGGCGCAGGAGGTCGCACGATTCGTGCCGGGTGCGAAGGTGGTGACTATCACCGAGTCTACGAGCAAAAGCGGCAAGAGCATCGCCGAGCTGGTACAGGGTGCGCATCTGGTGCTCACAAGCTATGCGCTGTTCCGCCTCGACGAGGACGGATACACCGAATTCGGTAACCATGTTCCCGAAAACACAGAGAACGGTGCTTCCCCGCATGCAGGGTGGGGTGCGTTGATTTTGGACGAGGCGCAGTTCGTGAAGAACACGAAAACTCGCGCGTGGAAGGTGGCGCGTGCCCTAAACGCGCAGGTGAAACTCGCCATCACGGGCACCCCGATGGAGAACAACCTCATGGAGCTTTGGGCACTCTTGGCGATTGTGGCGGATGGGCTGTTCCCGTCAGCGCGCATGTTTCGCGACCTATATGCACGCCCCGCCGAGTCCGGTGAGGACCCGCAGGTTATCGAGAAATTACGCCGTCGGGTTCGCCCTCTGATGCTGCGCCGCACGAAGGATGTGGTCGCCGCCGATCTTCCCGAAAAGAACGATGTGCGGGTAAACGTGCCGCTCACAGCGGCGCATCGGCATATTTACGATATGCATCTGCAGCGTGAGCGGCAGAAGGTGCTCGGGCTTTTAGAAGATATGGATAAGAACCGGTTCACGATTTTTCAGTCGCTCACGCTTCTGCGGCGGCTGGCGCTTGACGCCACGCTTATCGACCCGGACGAATACGCCGGGGTGGCTTCCGCCAAGCTCGAATATTTGGTGGAGCATCTGCCCTCGCTCTTAGGCGACGGGCACCGGGTGCTGGTGTTCAGCCAGTTCACGGGGTATCTGCGCACAATTGCTGAACGGCTGCAGGCTGAAGGCATCGACTACCTGTACTTGGACGGCACAACCCGCAACCGCCCGCAGGTTTTGAAAGATTTCGCCGAGGGTGCGGCGCCGGTGTTCCTGATTTCGCTCAAGGCGGGCGGGTTCGGACTGAACCTGACGGAGGCAGATCACTGTTTCATTATGGACCCGTGGTGGAACCCGGCGGCTGAACAGCAGGCGGTGGACCGCATCCACAGGCTGGGGCAGGAACGCGATGTGCACGTGTACCGACTGGTGGCTGAGGGCACCATTGAAGAGAAGGTCATGGATTTGAAGGCATCGAAAGCTGCACTGTTTGATGCGGTCGTCAACGACGGCTCCTTCGCCTCGTCCCGGGTGGATGCGGAACAGATTCGTGAGCTTTTCACCCCGACCGACTCCTAACTTTCCCTACTGAAAAGGCTCTTGATAGCGAATAAAGCGGGATTCTTCACGCTTTATATAAATAAAGGCTCTTTTCCGCGCCTGGGAGGGGCTTACCGGTTTCGCGCTGGGCTGGATGCGCCCGTCACCCTAGCGTGCGAGCGCATCCAGGGGTACCGTTGAAAACGTCAGTCCCCATCAACTTTCAGGAGAAGTAATGGTCAAAAACATCACGTTCAACGACGGCAACAGCATTCCTCAGCTTGGGTATGGTGTGTGGCAGATTGAGGATAATGGTGCCGCCGATGCTGTCGGTACGGCTCTCGAAGCAGGTTACCGCCACATCGATACCGCATCCATCTACGGGAACGAGGTTGGGGTAGGTCGCGGTATTGCCGCCAGCCCCGTGCCGCGCGAGGATATTTTTCTCACCACCAAGCTGTGGAACTCGGATCAGGGTTTTGAGAAGGCTATTGCCGCGCTTGATGCATCGCTAGAGCGGCTCGGCACCGATTACGTGGATCTGTATCTGATTCACTGGGCTATGCCGCAGCAGGGCACCTATCTGGAGTCGTGGCGGGCGCTCATTGAGTTGAAAAAGCAGGGTAAGGTGCGTTCGATTGGTGTCTCTAACTTTCCGCAGGCTCAGCTGCGCGAAATTATCGCCGATACCAGCGTGACCCCGGCGATTCACCAGATTGAGCTGCACCCGTATTTCTCGCAGGAAGATATGCGCGCGGTGCACAGTGAGTTTGGTATTGTGACTGAGGCTTGGTCGCCGCTCGGTCAGGGCGGCGAGATTCTGAAAGACCCGGTGATCGTTGAGATTGCGGGTAAGCACGGTATCTCTCCGGCGCAGGCTGTGCTCGCCTGGCATCTGGCGAAGGGGATCGTGGCGATCCCGAAGTCGGTTACTCCTGCGCGCATTGCCGAGAACTTTGCAGCCGCTAATGTCACCCTGGATACAGCAGATATTGCGGCGATTGATGGGCTTACGCGGAAAGATGGTCGCATAGGTCCGGACCCTGAGAATCCTAAATTCTAGGCGCAACGTACCGCGAAGCTCTGCCGTGAGTTGTTGCGGAAGCGCAGTGAGGAGCGAACGATCACATCCTCAACAACTCGCGCCGGGTAAGTACACGAGACTCTAAGAAGATGGATGTGGTTCCAGACGCACCGAAAGCGCATTAAAAGAGGACTGGGTCGCCCCACGACCGAAGGACGGACATGCGCTAAGGTGTCGTCGGGTGCCGCATCCAGAATACGCGCTACCGGATGCCCGTTCCTGCGACGCGCATTCTGGGTTCAACCCTATCAAGAACGTTTATTCGTTTTCTTATGCACCGCATCCGAGCGCTCCGAGCCACCCTCATCTACTAGCAGCGAGAGCGAAATACGGCGGCGAGACGCATCCACCTCAACAACTCTCACGGTCACGATATCGCCGCTTCGCACAATATCGTGCGGGTTCGCAACATACTCGCGGCTCATCTGCGAGATATGAATCAGCCCATCTTGGTGCACTCCGATATCGACGAAGGCACCGAAGGCCGCCACATTCGAGACGGTTCCCTCAAGCACCATCCCAACGGTTACGTCCTCAAAGCGAGAGATATCCTCAGAGAAGTGTGCGGTACGAAATTCGGGGCGCGGGTCACGCCCGGGGCGGCGCAATTCCTCAAAAATATCGCGCACAGTGTATTCACCGATGCTCCCGTTCACGTAGTCGGCGGGGTCAAGCGCGGTGAGCGGATCTTCCCCGTCACTGCTGATAAGCCGCCCGGATTGCCAGAGCGCCCCATGATTCCGCTGCGCATCGGCGATAATACGCCGCGCCACAGGGTACGATTCGGGGTGCACGGCAGAGGCATCCAGCGGTTCGGTACCGTGCAGAATCCGCACGAATCCCGCCGCCTGTTCATAGGCCTTAGCCCCTAACCGAGGCACGTTCAGAAGCTCTTCCCGGGTGGTGAAAGCCCCATGTTCGTCCCGGTACGCCACGATATTTTCGGCAATCGTGCGGTTAAAACCGGCAACACGCGCAAGCAGTGCGGCGGATGCGCTGTTCAGGTGAACCCCCACCGCGTTTACGCAGTCCTCAACCGTATTATCGAGGGCGCGTCTTAAAGCGGTCACGCTGACGTCATGTTGGTACTGCCCCACGCTAAAGACTGGGGATCAATTTTGACGAGTTCGGCGAGCGGGTCTTGCAGCCGCCGAGCGATCGAGACCGCCCCGCGTACCGTTACATCAAGATCGGGCAGCTCTTCGCTGGCGAGCTCAGAAGCCGAATATACGGATGCCCCCGCCTCTGAGACGGTAACCTTCTGTGCCGCCTTATACCCCTGAGAACGCAGCTTCGCCAGCAGCTCGGCGGCAAGTTTATCGGTCTCACGTGAGGCGGTGCCGTTGCCGATAGCGATAAGTTCCACGCCGTGGGTGAGAACCGCATCCTCAAGGGCAGCGAGCGCACCGGCATGATCGTATCGAGGCGCGTGCGGGTACACCGTGAAGGTTTTCAGCACGTGCCCGGTGCTGTCAATAACCGCGCATTTCACACCGTTACGCAGCCCCGGGTCAAGCCCGAGGGTGACTTTTTGCCCGGCGGGTGCGGCAAGCAGAAGGTCGCGCAGGTTCGAGGCGAAAACGGTGATGGCTTCGCGTTCTGCCGTCTCGAAGAGGGCATTGCGTATGCGGTCTGCCAGGCGGGGGTGCAGCCGTTTACGCCATGCGGTGCGCACGGTTGCGGCAAGCCAGCCGAGCACACGGTCTTCGCTGTCGACGGTGTTGAGAACCTGCACGGGTATGCGCAGCGCGGCGGCGACTTCACGCTCGTATCCCGAACGAACGTTCTCGTAATTTTCGGCGAGGGCAAGCGCAGCAGCACGCGATTCTCCGCGGAGTTTGCTCAGGGGCGGAGCTGGTGTGGCACCGTCAATACTGAGCCGCACGATTCCGGCTTCTTTGGCGCGAAGCAGGGCGAGAACCCGGTGCGGGCGGATACGCCTGATACTATCGGAGAAGTCGAAATAGTCGGCAAATTTTGCCCCTTCGGCTTCTCTCCCGGCGATAACTCGACTAGAGATCATTCCGGTGGCAACCATTCTTTCGTGAAGACGTTCGGCGAGCGTTGGGTCGGTCAGCGCCCGGTCGATCAGGATAGCGCGGGCGCCATCGAGGGCTTCCTCCACCGTTGTAATTCCGGTGCCTTCGGATTTTCCGGCATCTGCCGCATGTTTATCGTCGGTTTCATCCGGTTCGTCCACATAGGCTGCGGCAATATCGTAGACCCCGGCAAGCGGAACTTCGAGCAGGTCTTCAACGAGCGCCTCCATACCTGCCGCGCGGGCACGCTGCGCCTTGGTGATGCGCTCACTCCGGTAGGGCGCGTAGAGCGCTTCGAGGTCTTGTTTACTGGATGCCGCCCCCACCCCCGTGATGAGCTGTTCGTAGGTAAGCGGATCGATCAGCCCATCTTCGCGGCGTTGAGCAAGCGAGCTGAGAATATTCTCGCGGCGAGTTTCGAGCGCACGCAGGGCATCGAGCCGGGTGCTGATAGCACGCAGGTGGGTGTCGGTGAGCGCGCCCGTAGCTTCTTTGCGGTATCGAGCGATAAACGGAACCGAAGATCCGGAGTCGAGCAGGTTTACGGCGGCACGAACACGCGTGGGTTTGAGGTCTAGTTCGTTAGAGAGCATCGTCAGGATGCGGGTGTTCGTGGCTTCGGTGCGCTCGTGTTTTTCGCTCATTCTCTCAGTTTCGCATTCTCGGGTGTGCTGTGCCAGTCTTGCGGGACGTGGGGCGCGGGGTATGTTGCGCATCGGAGCGTAATAAATTTTACAGCTATGATCCCGCATCTAGAATAGGTAATAACATCACATCGCTATTTTTCAGATAGTCCGGCGATTGTGCAGAAGTTATGCGCCGGGGCATAGAAGATGACATGACGGTAGCCGGTTCACGGTGGACTGGCTGAAAGAAGGTTTCGCATGTATGGTCGTGCTGACGATCGCGCACAGGCGCCTTCACGTTCATCTTTGCCGCCGGGGTACGCGGAATTTCATCAGCAATTTGGCACGCTGATTACCGCCTTGGCTGCGCAGGGCTGGACTCCGAGCGAAACGCACCGGCGTATTCGTGTTCTTTTTCCACAGGTTAACCGGGAACATCTTGATTTTGCTTAGATTCTGGCATGTGGGAGTTTGGTTCGCACGGCGAGCAGACTCCCACCCATGTTTTGCTGGCGACCGCCGTCTGGTATGCGGTGGCAGAGGCTTACGGTCTGGCACCGGATGGTTCCTACGCCGCAACAACTCTGGATGCAGCAGTCATGGCGGATATGCTGCGCTTATTGGAGAGCGCACGGGTTTCACCGCAGAATATCGCCCTGATTCTAGGGAAGGTGGGTGCTGGGCTCAAGTACCTGGCGCTGCATCCGTATACGCAGCTTGATGAGCTTACCTACCGCGATGTGTGCCAGCATCTTCCGGTTGAGTCCCAAGACGTGGCACACGGTTCGTTTGTATGGCCGCCCTCCTGCGAGAGCATTCGTGATCAGCTGGGTGATGGCGGATGGTCAACCGCCATGCTGCGCACTGGTGTGTGTCCGCCCGATTATGCGGAGTACAACTGGCAGCTGAGCGGCACTTCGCTCACGGATATGGAATTCCGCAACCAGCTGGGCAGTTTCATGAGTTACTGTATTCGGTATGATCGGCAACCGACGGTGCTTGCCTACGGAACTTGGTCTACCATGCGCAGTAATCTGGGCCGGGTGCCGTTTCTAGCGGCGGTGCGCGCGAAATATGGATCGTGGCATACCGCCTTGCAAGTGGGCCGCACAATGGTGACCGATGCCCTGCAGATGACGAAGAGAGAGGTCGCACCGGTGCGGGTGCCGCCGCATCCGCCGAGTATTTCGCCCGAGCAGCTTGCGGTGCAGGGTATTGGGGTTGTGAAGTCTGAGCAGACGGTTTCTGTCCGTGACCGTTGGGACGAGGTGACGAACTCACTCGGTCAGCGTTTGGCGAGCCTGCCCTGGAGCAGGCATCTGCGCACCTACTATGTGCTCACGGGTGCCGCGCATGCTAACGCAATGCCGCTTGTGTGTATCTACCGCTCCCCCGCCGGGTTCCTGTGCGAAATTGCGATGGAGGCTGAGGTTTTGCCCAAGTTCAGTACCGACTACCTGCGTTCGCACGGGTGGGTGGCGCCGACCCCCATGCAGCCTATGTGGAACCGGAATGTTTTTGACCCTCATGAGGCCGCGCAGGATGTAGTACAGGCGATGCGCTGGGGTATGGGCTGTTCCCGCTGGGACTACTACCGCACGGATGACCTGGTGCTGGATGCCGAGGATACCTCGGGCACCGAGGCCGGTTAATCCGGGGCGCGGATTCTTCCGTTTCTTCTCCCCTATCACGCTAAAAGGCTCTTGATGTGAATAAAGCGCTAGTAACGCCGCCCTATTCACATCAAGAGCCTTTTATACCGGAAGTAATGCGGAACAGATATCCGCCGAAGTGTCCTTACTTATTATTCTTCGGTGCCTTCATATCCACCACCGGATGCGACTGCGTAATGCTGGTCTCCGGGATTTCGGGGTTGATGCTGTTCTTCACAAACCACCCGATAGTCAGCAGGATGAACCAGATGGGCATGAGCATCAGACCGGTGAGAGTGTCTTTATCGGTAGCAAGAATCCCGATGATGAAAGCAAAGAACGCAAGCACGATCCAGCATGCCACCACGCCGCCGGGCATGGGGTAGGTGGTTTCCCGGTGCAGGTTGGGGCGCTTTGCACGGTAGCACAGGTAGCTGACGAGGATCATCGACCATACGAAGATCACAAGTACTGCCGCCATCGTGGTGACCAGCGTGAACGCCTCAATAATCGAGTCGCCAGCATAGAGCAGGGCGATACTGGAGAGCAGCAGAATCGAGGTGAGGAACAGTGCGTTGCGGGGCACACCGCTCCCGGAAAGGTTACCGAGGAACTTCGGGGCGTAACCTTCTTGGGAGAGACCGTACACCATGCGCGAAGTCGAGAAAATACCCGAGTTCGCCGATGATGTTGCCGAGGTCAGCACCACAATGTTCACGATATGCGCCGCAATGGCAATACCGGCGAGGGTAAACATGGTCACGAAGGGGCTCTTGGCCGGATCAATTTCACGCCAGGGGTTTACCATCAGAATAACGATCAGGGCACCCACATAGAAAATGAGAATACGAACCGGCACTGAGTTAATAGCCTTCGGCAGAGTCACCATGGGGTTCTGGGTTTCGGCGGCGGTAGTACCTACCAGCTCGGACCCCATAAAGGCGAAGACCGCGATCTGGAAGGCGCCTAAGAATCCGGTAACACCATTGGGGAAGAACCCACCGTCGTTCCACAGGTTGGCTACCTGAGCGTGAGCACCGCTGGGTGTCGTGAAGCTCGTAGCAACCATAATGGCACCCACGATAATGAGGGCGCAAATGGCAACAATCTTAATCATGGCGAACCAGAACTCGATCTCACCGAAGTTCTTCACCGAGGGCAGATTCAGCGCCAGCAGCGCAATAATCACGACGAGTGCTGGAACCGCCTTCGGTAAATCGGGCCACCACAGCTCGGTATAGCCCACGATTGCGATAATATCTGCGACCGCGGTGACCACCCACATGAACCAGTACGACCATCCAGGAAAAAACCCTGCGGGGCGCCCGATCAGGTCGGTAGCAAAGTCTGAGAATGACTTATATTTCAGGTTTGATAGAAGGATCTCACCCATCGCACGCAGCACCAAGAAGATAGCGGCGCCGATAACCATGTAGACCAAGAGGATAGATGGACCAGCTTTAGAAATTGCCTTACCGGAACCCATGAAAAGCCCGGTACCAATAGCACCGCCGATAGCGATGAGCTGGATGTGTCGGTTGCTCAATCCGCGGTGCAGTTCTTCAGCATTATCTGTCGTGTCTGCCGCCGATGCGGCATTATCGTGAGGTTGCTGCATGACAGTTCCTCTTTCGTGGTTGGGTCCCGCAGCCGAGCGGGACAGCCCCGGCTTTCGGGGCGGCAAGTGCAGCACTCAGCCCGTAAGATACGGTGAGCTATCACAACTTTTGAATATATATTCTACATAACAGGGACGGTATTGTGTAATTATCTCCAAGAAGTGTGTCGCGTATCTATAGCATGCGTCACGAACAATAAATTCTTTATATCGAAATTCAAAAAATTTCGGAAGGAATCTGTGAAAAACCCTTGACAATAAGCCTTACTTTCGGAAAACACAGCGCACGTGAGGTACGTCCCTTTATTGCCTAGCTCGCCACATCCTCAAAAGAAAAATTCTCATCATATATGATTTCTATACAAATTTAAGAATATCTATACATATTGGGGTCTGTTCTGGTACATGCCGTATGCCATCGCCTCATAAGACACAGCGGGCGGGATACCGCACGTTTTCTCTACGTGCTGCATCCCGCCCGCTCATGAGGAAGAAATAAACTCGCTACTCAGATTCCACCCGTGCCGACTCCGCAAGAAGGCGCTTACGCGCGTGACGGCGCACCATAATCTCGTACCCAAGCTCAACCCCGATAAACCAGATAGGGCTGAGCGCCAGAGCCAACCCGGTTTCTGGCTGCAAACTCAGGGCGTAGATCATCAAAGCGAAGAACACCAAACCAACCCAGCTCATCGTGCGACCGAACGGCATCTTATACTGAGAGACTTCATGCCGTTGAGGGAACTTCTTGCGGTATACCAGGTACGACACCAGAATCATCGACCACGTGAAAATACCCATAATTGAGGCCACCGAAGTCACGACAGTAAACGCTTCCAGAAGCTCACGCCCAAACGCCAGCATCACCAGACTGAAAAGCAGAAGAACCGTCGTTAGGTACAGGCGTTCGTGGGCACGCCGTTCTTCGAGAGCTTCTTCAGGAAGGAAGGCGCATTCCCATCCTCCGCCAGCCCATACACCATGCGCGAGGTCGAAAAAATACCTGAGTTCGCCGAAGACGTTGCCGACGTCAGCACCACAAAGTTAATGAGCGAGGCGGCAATTGACACACCCGCCAGTGAGAACATCCCCACGAAAGGACTCATATTAAGGTCGAGTTTATCCCAGGGAGTCACCGCAAGAATCGCCGACAGCGGCAGCACATAGAACAGCACCATGCGCAGCGGCACGGCGTTAATTGCGCGCGGCAGGGTACGTTCGGGGTTCTTTGTCTCTGCCACGGCGGTACCCACCAGCTCAGCGCCCACGAACGCGAACAACGCAATCTGGAACGAACCTAAGAACCCCGTCAGACCGTGAATAAACACCCCGTTGCCCGATGGTCCCGGACGATCCCACAGGTGCGTGATGGAGGCGACCGTTCCATCCGGGCTCGTAAACCCGAACACGACCATCACGGCACCCACGGCAATAAGCGCCAGAATCGACACGATCTTAACCATGGAGAACCAGAACTCGATCTCACCGAAGTTTTTCACCGACGGCAGGTTCAGTGCCAACAGCGCCCCGATTACGATAAGCGCGGGAATAAATGAGGGCAGCTCGGGGAACCAGTAATGCGTGTAATCCGTAATCGCCAGCACATCCGCAATACCCGTGGTCACCCAGAAGAACCAGTACGACCAGCCGACGAAAAAGCCCGCGCGAGTACCCAAAATATCAGATACGAAATCGGTAAATGACTTGTACTTCGGGTTCGACAGCAGAATCTCGCCCATCGCACGCAGCACAAAATAGATAATGATGCCAATAATCGCATAGACAAATACGATGGAAGGGCCCGTCAGCGAAATAGTCTTCGCCGATCCTAAAAATAACCCCGTACCAATTGCACCGCCGATAGCGATGAGCTGGATATGCCTGTAACTTAATCCACGCTGCAGGCTCTCTTCACCCGTGGAACTCTCATTCTCGGTAACTGTATGCTTGGAAGGCCGCTGTGTCACTATTCCTCTTTTCTGTGTGTGCTCTGCCCTGCGGGCTACAACCTCAACAGGAAGCCCCGACCTTCGGGGCATCACGATGCAGTTCAGATTTTCGCACGAGCACGGCTCACGGAAAATCGCATCGTTACGCCATGACTACACAGAATTCTACCCGCAAAAGATGCATACCTCGCATAAACCTTGGCTAAGCCTATGCTATCTGGGGGTGGCGACACGCCGACGATGCTTCTCTCAGCCAGCACTCTCCCCCGCTAAAACGCTGAAAAATAATGCTTACCGCAAAAATTATGTTAAAACTTTACGATTAAATAAACTTTCCTGAGGTTTGCCGCTACAATTGCAATGCCCGATGTGGAAATACCGCATCACTCATCTCATCACAAAACATCAGGAGGACACTCACTCATGGGTAAACTATCAAATGCTGCACTGCGTCTCACCGCTGGCGCGCTTGTGCTCGATGCGGGAGTCAAGAAACTCGGCGCCGACGAAGGTACCTACGCATATCTGCAGCAGATGGCGGCAACCGGCGTTCCCGCCGTCGCCAAGCTCGACCCCAAAACCTTCGGTAAACTTATTTCCTACTCAGAAACCGCACTCGGCGCTACCCTGCTGACCCCCTTTATTCCTGCCCGCCTCGCGGGTGCAGGGCTGACCGCTTTCAGCGCAAACCTCATGACCATGTACTTCCGCAACCCCGATATGCATGACGGCGCATTCCGGCCCACCCAGGACGGGCAGCAGCTCGCCAACAACATCGTGATTCTCGGCGCGGGTCTGGCGTTGCTGTTCTCCAGCAAGAAGAAGTAACCTGCACGGCGAATTTGCGGTCGCAAAGACCAAACGGGGGCAGTTTCTTCAGTACAATGAAAAACTGCTCCCGAAATTTTTAACTCCCCAGAATTTTTAACAGTGCCTCTCTCCGCGCGCCGCTACGTTATCCTGATAGGTATGTCATCTCAAGAGCAGAACGCGCAGACCACCGCATCGGCCAACGCCGATGCACCTCAGACGCCCGAGAAGAAAACGGTACCGCCCGAGTTCTTCCGCCAGCCCTACTCCTTCGTGCGCCGCGGCGACCGCCTGACCTCGCGCCGCCAAAAAGCGTGGGACACCTACTCCCAAACCCACGTGCTCGACATACCCCGACTGCGGGCAGATACCTCTGTAGCCCCCGAAGCCACCTTCGACCCGGTCACAATCTACGGGCGCGAAGCCTACCAGGTTGTCGAGATCGGTTCCGGGCTGGGCGAAGCAATCGTACACCGCGCCTCCGAAATGCCCGAGGCAAACTTCCTTGCCGTTGAGGTCTACACCCCCGGCATTGCGGATCTGCTGCTCAAGATGGGGCAAGCCGGGGTTGAGAATGTGCGCGTCGCTCAGGCTAACGCCCCCGAACTGCTCGATAACATGCTGGAAGAAAATTCGGTTGATGAACTCTGGGTTTTCTTCCCCGACCCTTGGCACAAGTCACGCCACCACAAACGCCGCCTGGTCTCCCCCGCTTTTGCCGACAAGGTTGCGCGCGTGCTCAAACCCGGCGGAATCTGGCGCCTAGCCACCGACTGGGAGGAATACGCCCACGTAATGCGCGATGTTATGGAAGCGCACCCCGATTTCGAGAACATGCATGCCGGTGAAGGCGCTACTGAGGACGACCCCGTCGGCGGTTGGGCGCCGCGCTGGGAGGGGCGCATCCTAACCAGCTTTGAGAGGAAGGCCCGGGAGGCAGGAAGGCGCGCCCACGACCTGACGTATAGGCGTAAATAAGTTATCTGCTAGGGGAAGGGGGTAACGATACCACTTTGCCCTTGCTCAAACAGCCGGAGGCGTATTCGCTTCGCTGCGTTGCATCCGACAACTCGCATATAGGCAAAGGATATCGTTGCCCCGAAAAGGCTTACGCCGTGGTCAAGTCAGGCGCGCCGCCGCCTAACACTCGTAAAAGGTGCAGTAGGCGTATGGCTAAGCTGGCATGTCACGTTACACTGTCGTTGGTTGAGAACCGCCCACGGTAAAAACTATTTCTGCCGGTATAGCACCACCGCCGAGGAGCGTTTGCGCGGTGCCGGGCGCTGCCCCCGCTGGATGTTCACCACATCCCCGCGGGTGCTGGCCGCGAACACTCGTTCCGCCAGCCCCAACTTGGCGTGCGCATCCTCAAGCTGAGCCTGCAGGCGGGCAATATGATCCCGGTGTTCCTCAACCATCTCTTCAAGCTCAATAATCCGGCGGATTCCCTCAAGCGAAACGCCCTCCTGCGAGAGCTGCTGAATACGCTGAAGTAAATCCACATCGCGCTGCGAATAGCGCCTGGCCTTACCCGGCGCACGCGAAGGCTGCACCAACCCCAGGCGATCGTATTGGCGGAGTGTCTGCGGGTGCATCCCCGCCAGCTCCGCCGCTACCGAAATCACAAAAACCGGCCGGTCGGCGCTGTAGGCAGATGCCGACGACTGCTTATTATGGGCACTCATAAGCTACCTAACTTTCTTCAAAAGGTCCTCACGGGGGTTCTCCTGCGGTGCCAGAGCAATGAACTTCTCGAAGGCTTCCTTCGCCTCATCGCTTAGGTTCTGCGGCAGGTGTACCTCGGGGATCACCAGCAGGTCGCCGGTGCCCGACTTGGTTGTGAACCCGCGTCCTTTCGCACGCAGTTTACGGCCCACGCTGCCAGGGGTCAGCCGCAGTTTGACGGTTTTACCGCCGGGTACGGGCACTTCCAGCACACCGCCATTGACTGCCTCATCCAGGGTGACGGGGGCGCGCAGCACCAGGTTGTTTCCCTCGCGGCTGTAGTGCGGGTCATCCGAAACGCGCACGGTCACCATCAGATCGCCGCCGGTGCCGGGGCGTTCCCTTACCACGCACACGCACCTTCTGCCCGTCCTTCACACCCGCCGGGATGCGCGCCTCAGTACTCGTGCCGTCCGGCAGGAACACGGTCGTCTTGGTGCCCGTGTACGACTGCGGCAGGGTAATACGTGTGCTGGTGGAAAGGTTGTTGTCCTGCGGGGCATGTTGGCGCCCGCCGCCAAAGCCTTGAGCGCCCCCGAACCCGGTGGCATCCCCAAAGTCGGCACTCGTGAACCCGGCGGTACGGCGTGAACCACCCGCGCCGCCCGCGCCACCACCGAAGAGTCCGCCGAGCAGGTCTTCAATGTTGATACCTTCGGCACCACTGGTCGTGAAGTGCACGTTTTGGCCGTTAAATCCGCCGAACCCACCGGCACCGCCAAATCCTCCAGCGCCGCCTCCGAAACCGCCGTTGGCGAACCCTGCGGCACCGTATTTACGAATCTGGTCGTATTCTTCGCGCTGTTTCTTATCCGAAAGCACATCGTAGGCTTCGGAGACTTCCTTGAATTTCTTCTCCGCTGCCTCGTTCCCGGGGTTTAGGTCCGGGTGATATTTGCGTGAGAGCTTACGGTACGCCTTTTTAATATCAGATTCAGAGGCGTCTTCTTTCACGCCGAGCGTTTTGTAAAAGTCTTCTGACAGCCAGTTTTCGCTTGCCATTTAAGTTCTCCTTCCCCGTCGTACGGGAATCTTGTAACGCCCTACCGTGGGCACAACCTTAGTTTTTATCCTATATAAAGTTTAGTCTACTAGACTCAATTTTGGAAGAGAAATCCCGTAGAAAACCGCGGAAATATACGGTAAACGGGCGGGTTCTCAATTTCTCAAGAACCCGCCCGTTGTGTGCTCTACGGAGCGTTTACTCGGCGACAGCCACCGCAACTTGGGCGGTGCGCACCACGCGATCATTCACGCGGTACCCGTATCGCAGAACCATCGAAATATGGTCCGGTTCTACCTCTCCGGTTGGCTGCTGGAGCACCGCCTCGTGAATATTCGGGTCGAAGGGCTCGCCCACCTCGCCGAAGCGTTCCACGCCCTGCTTGCCAAGAGTTTCCTCAAGCTTGGTGGCAATCGCTGCGAATGGGCCTTCCTGCAGGTCGCCGTGCTTGCGTGCGGCATCAATATCGTCGAGCACCGGCAGAAGCAGGCTCACAATATCGCTCGCCACAAACTCCCGCAGCTGCTCCTTCTCGCGGGCGGCACGGTTCTTGAAGTTTGTGAACTCCGCCTGCAGGCGAAGCAGACTGTCCAGGCGTTCTGCCGCGAGTTTCGCATCCTCTGAGGGTGCTTCCTCGCTCGGCTCGGGGGTTTCCCCCGCCGCAGCATCGGCTACGGCAGGGGCTTCCTCGGCCTCGGGGTGACCTTCGGCGGCGGGAGCATTGAATGCCTCCTCCAGCGGGTCGCCCGCAGTGTTTTCGTGTTCAGCCATGATTACTTCTTCTCGTCTTCGTCCTCGTCGATAACTTCGGCGTCTACCACATCTTCGTCATCTTCCTTAGAGGAAGAAGCGGAGTCTGCATTAGCCTCTGCCTGTGCGGAAGCGTACAGAGCCTCGCCCAGCTTGGTCTGGGATGCCTGCAGCTTCTCAAGAGCGGACTTCACGGCATCGTCATCATCGCCTTCAAGAGCTTTCTTGAGCTCGTCGACATCGCCCTGAACCTCAGTCTTGACGTCTTCGGGCAGCTTCTCGCCGTTCTCCTTCAAGAGCTTATCGACGGAGTATGCCACAGACTCTGCCGCGTTACGGGTGTCGGCTGCCTCGCGGCGTGCCTTATCCTGCTCTGCGTGAGCCGCAGCATCCTTGACCATGCGGTCAATGTCTTCCTTCGAGAGGGAGGTACCGCCGGTGATGGTCATGGACTGCTCAGCACCGGTGCCCTTGTCCTTTGCGGAGACGTGCACAATGCCGTTGGCGTCAATATCGAAGGTGACCTCAATCTGGGGTACGCCACGCGGTGCGGGGGCAATACCGGTCAGCTCGAAGGTACCCAGGTTCTTGTTGTCGCGAGTGAATTCGCGCTCACCCTGGAACACCTGAATCGACACGGAAGGCTGGTTGTCTTCAGCGGTCGTGAAGGTCTCAGAACGCTTGGTCGGAATAGCGGTGTTGCGCTCGATCAGCTTGGTCATCACGCCACCCTTGGTTTCGATACCGAGGGACAGCGGGGTCACGTCGATCAGCAGAACGTCCTTGCGGTCGCCCTTGAGCACGCCTGCCTGCAGGCTGCACCCATTGCCACAACCTCATCGGGGTTAACACCCTTGTTGGGTTCGCGGCCGGTGAGTTCCTTCACCAGATTAGCCACGGCGGGCATACGGGTGGAACCACCCACGAGCACAACCTCGGAAATATCCGAAACCTTGATGCCTGCTTCCTTGATAACGTCCTGGAAGGGCTTCTTGGTGCGTTCGAGCAGGTCGCTGGTGAGGTCCTCAAACTTTGCGCGAGAGAGCTTCTCGTCCAGGTGAATCGGGCCTTCGGGGGTTACCGAGAGGTACTGCAGCGAAATGTTGGTGCTGGATGCGCTGGAGAGCTCCTTCTTAGCCTGCTCAGCTGCCTCCTGCAGACGCTGCAGAGCGATCTTGTCTTTGGAGAGGTCTGCGCCGGTCTTGGACTTGACCTGCTCAAGCAGCCAATTCACAATGCGCTGATCCCAGTCGTCGCCGCCCAGACGGTTGTCGCCGCTGGTTGCGCGCACCTGAATGGTGGAGAAGCCGTCTTCGTCCTTGCCAACTTCAAGCAGGGAGACGTCGAAGGTACCGCCGCCAAGGTCGAAGACCAGAATCAGTTCGTCTTCTTTACCCTTGTCCAAGCCGTAAGCCAGTGCAGCTGCGGTCGGCTCGTTCACAATGCGCAGAACGTTCAGACCCGCGATTTCGCCTGCTTCCTTGGTAGCCTGGCGTTCAGCGTCGTTGAAGTATGCGGGAACGGTGATAACCGCATCGGTCACCTTGTCGTTCAGGTATGCTTCAGCATCGTTCTTGAGCTTCTGCAAAATACGTGCGGAAATTTCCTGCGGGGTGTATTTCTTGCCGTCAATTTCCGTCGTCCAGTCGGTGCCCATGTGGCGCTTGACGGACGAGATGGTGCGATCAACGTTAGTAACCGCCTGGCGCTTTGCCACGCTGCCGACCAGAACGTCGCCATCCTTAGAGAATGCGACCACGGAGGGGGTGGTGCGGGCGCCTTCAGCGTTAGGGATAACTTCCGGTTCGCCACCTTCAAGGGTGGATACGACCGAGTTAGTGGTGCCGAGGTCAATACCAACTGCACGTGCCATGTTTTGTACTCCTTAGTGTTATGCCCCGCTTCTTGGCGAGGCGGGTTCCTTGGTTAAATCTTCGGGGCGTAAGGGGTTTTAGACCGAGCGCATGCACGGTGAAGATGTGCTGGGATGCTGCCCGGTGAGTGACCCCTTGAGCCTCATGTACTCAAGTTTTACACATGTTTGAGTGGATGTCAACAGACTTGAGTGAAAAAGACTCAACTTTTTGAAGTGAGTGGGAGTTAGGGGTAGGCGGCAGGGGATGAGATGTTGATGATTCTGGGGCGGAAAGACACGGAAGCTAAGGGATTTGCGGGTGATAATCCGTGCAATCACTAGAGGCTGCCCCGCTCCACCTTACGCAGGGTATGAGGTTAACAACGGGAAATCCACCGTGTAAGCCCTTCCTCACCTTACGATGGAGGGTGAATGTTTGCTCTCGGTTGAAGGACTGCTAAGGATAATGACAGAGACATCAAAAAATTCTGAGACCTCTAAGAGAACTAGGTCTTGGTGGAGTAAAAATTGGTTCTATATAACACTGGTTTTAGTAGCTGTTATCGGCGGTGGATGCGCATTTACACTCCCCTACCACTTTCAACGGGAGGGCGATAATATATGGAGCCTACGTCAATCTATCCTTGCCGCTACCGGTGGTGTTCTTGCGATACTTACTTTATGGGAGAATCGCCGCAAGAATATTCAGGAGAAAGAAAAGAACGACCAAGACCATACTCGACAGGTACACGCTGAACGACGCGCTCGTTATGCCAAAGCGATTGAACAGCTCGCCGACGATAAATCCGCTATCCGCCTTGGAGGCGTCTACACCTTAGCCAAGCTCGTTGATGATTGGTTAGATGACGAGAAAACTCTCCCTTCTATGGAGAAACGCCGTCAAGAAGGACAAATTATTATCGACAGCCTGTGTGCGTATATACGTTCTTCTTTTCCGTTGGCTGAACGCCATGACGAACTTACTCTTAGTTACGAAGAATATCAGCAGAAATACCAAGATAAAAACCAAGTTACACAGTCCGTTGAAAATTCTGCGGATAATTCCACGCCCAAAGCTAAACACCAAGACAATAAACAATCAAGCCAATCTCGCGAAGAGTTCGTACGCGATAAATCACTTTTCCGGGAAGAAAAGGAGGTTCGTCAAACAATTCTGTCAGAAATTAAAAAACGTCTTAATGGTGGAGAGGTCAAACGTGAAAATGGTAAAAATGAAATTAAACCCGGAACGTGGTCATATTTTGAGTATGATTTCTTAAACACAGTTTTCTTCTACCGTGTTGGTTTTCGCAACAGCTATTTCGGCACTTCCTTAAACTTCTCCGGGGTGAAATTCACCGAGTTCGTTAACTTCTCCGGGGTGAAATTCACCGAGTTCGTTGACTTCTCCGGGGTGAAATTCACCAAGGGCGCTGACTTCTACTTATCCGCCGACTTCTCTAGGGCGGAATTCACCGAGTTCGTTGACTTCTCCGAGGCGGAATTCACCGAGTTCGTTAACTTCTCCGGGGTGAAATTCACCAAGGGCGCTGACTTCTACTTATCCGCCGACTTCTCTAGGGCGAAATTCACCGAAGCTGACTTCTCCAGGGCAGAATTCACCGGGTCCGTTCACTTCTCCTGGGCGAAATTCACCGAAGCTGACTTCTCCAGGGCAACCTTCACCCGGAACGCTGACTTCTCCGGAGCGACCTTCACCCGGAACGCTGACTTCTCCAGGGCAACCTTCACCCGGAACGCTGACTTCTCCAGGGCAACCTTCACCCGGAACGCTAATTTCTCCGGAGCGACCTTCACCCGGAACGCTGACTTCTCCGGTGCAAAATTCACCGAGGCTAGCTTCTCCGAGGCGATTTTTGAGCACATTCCAATATTTAGAGGAACAGAAGGATCCAACTTATCCATTCCTGCTAAGTTCTCATGTAAGGTCAATTCAAAAGATTATCAATTCAAAGTTTCACCTGATAGCCCCTGCATAATTGATACCGAAGAACAAGAACATAACGGCATTAAGCTCATTATCCCCAAGGGCACAGAACTCTTTGACCCCGACAAACCTTCCGAGCAGAACAGTGACAATAGCAGCTAACGGTATATCCACATAAAATAACAGATTATTTTCCTTGCAACAAAGAAAATCATTGATCTTTAGGAGTACATCAAGATGGCAGAAACCCCAAGATATAATGAAGGAACTAACGCCAATAATCCTGCTGGTAAAACTGAGAACTTTGTTAGTAAGCACTTTGTACGACTATTAGTCTGGCTCGCAGTCAGTGGCGGCTCTCTGGCAATTTTTGGACCTTGGCTACTCTATGCTGCAGGTTTGACTGGTGAAACCGATGCGAATCTTCGTCTTCACATCCTCTATGTCACCGGTGGCACTATTGCTGTTCTGGGGCTCGTTGAAACACATCGTAAAAACACTGTAGACCGTGAGAAAGCAGAAGTAGAAAAAGAGAACTACGAAAAAATGCAAACTCACCAAGCCAGCGTTTTAGATGAGCAACAGCGCCAGTTCAACGCCACTATGGACCGCGAACATGCAAAAATTGAAGCGGATCGAGAAAAGAACAATCAGGATCATAGGCGCCAAGTCCTTGCTGAGCGACGCAGCCGGTATTCCCAGGCAGTAGAGCAGCTTGGCAGCCCTCACGCACCTATACGCATGGGCGGTGTCTACACCCTAGTAGGGCTCGCCGACGAATGGCTTGAAGACAATTCACTGAATGAAACTGAGCGTCATAAAGAAGGACAGATTATCATCAACAACCTCTGCGCCTATATCCGCTCACCTTTCGATCTGGAAGAACGTGCTGAAGAATTAAAATCCTATTCTAAAAATCTAGAGAAAGATTTTAAAGGTGATAGAGAAAAGTTTGAAACCGATCAGCAGGCATTCGCTCAAGACCAGGTACGACTCCGTAGAGAACAGGAAGTTCGTCAAACAATTCTGTCAGAAATCAAAAATAGGCTTAAAGGCGGTAAAGTTAAAAATAAAGATGGTGAGTATGAAATTAAACCCGGAACATGGTCACATTTTGATTATGATTTCTCAAATGCGGTTTTCTTCTACGCCGTCAGTTTGAATGAAGTAGTTTTTTCCGGAGAGAAAATCTCCTTTTCAGCGGCAAAGTTTATCCAACAAGCTGACTTCTCCAGAGCAATTTTCATCGATAGTGTTTACTTCAATGGGGCAACCTTCCACGAGTTCACCAGCTTCTCTAGGGTTCACTTCTATTCGTACACCAATTTCTCCATGGTTCACTTCCATTGGGCTGCTGGATTCTTCAGATCTCATTTCCATAGGCATGTTGTCTTCTCTGGAACTCACTTCCACTGGGAGGCTGGCTTCTTTAAAACTTACTTCCATGGACATGCTGACTTCTATAGGGTTCACTTCCACGGTTACACTGCCTTCTTCAGGGTTCACTTCTACGAAGATGTTGGCTTCTTTCAGGCAAAGTTTTCCTGCGAGGTTGAGCCATCAGGATACAATTTCGATGTTACCCCTGATAGTCCTTACAAGATTGAGACTAAGGAAGAGGAATACAACGGAATTAAATTTACAATTCCTGAGGAAGCAGAGCTCTTTGACCCTGATATTCCTTCCGAGTAGGAAGATTTGACCTACGGATAAACCACGCTGAATAACATAACCAGGAGATACATAGGGCATACGGTACGACTTTAGTTGCGTTATTCATAAGACCGGCACATCCACAGCAGGGATATAAACTCATACAATCCCACGACCTGGGTTCAAGATGGCACCCAGCCACAGCGAGTTGGGGATGAGAGCTATCCAGCACAGCGAGCATCTAGTATTATCGATAAACAAACATTCAAGATGCGTTTACACACAGACGACGAAAGGAGCGTCATGTCCCGCTTCTTTACACGTTATTTCACGTCCGTTCTTGTCTTTATGTTCGCCCTGCCTATTGGTACTCTCCTGTTCGGGGGGTTTGGCTCCGGGCGGGTTTGCGGCAGGCGCGGCTGTTGCAACCATCTGCGCCATATTCACCTACATTTTCTGGCTCAAGCTGAAGGATAATTCCGCGCCGGGGCAGGATTCTTCGGGTACGTCACAGGACTCATCCGAATAATGCACTTTTGGGCGTATCGCCCACCCTCTAGGGTTGGGTAATACGCTAAATGCTGCGTTATTCGCGGGGCTATGGAGATAGGATACAATCGCTATGCTGCTGGGCACGTATTACATAGGCTATGAAGGCATCAGGAAGAGTGCCCTCACCTGGCAGGGGCTACGTTGGGGACTCGCGCAGGGATACATCAGCCACGCGGATATTCTGCGATACGCATCCGACCGGCTGAAGGAAGACTCCAGTGACCTAGAATACGAGCTCTACCAGTGCAAACCCGACCACACCTACCGGGTTGATGGTATTCTGGCCGAACTCGCGCGGCACGAAGGCTCCCCTGAACTCACCGACCCTGAACCGGGAAGCCCCGACCCCCGCCACGCGCTCTGGCTGTACCTGCTACTCAAACATGTGTATGAGCACCGCAAGAACTTTGACGACCCGCTGGGGGAGGTAGAAATTCTTTACGCCGATTTTGGATACCCCGAGGATGTGACCCCATTCGTGCGATACATGCCCCCGACCGACTATGACCCTTCAACGTACACTCGTCAAGAGAACATCGACAGACTCTATGCTCTGTGGGAGGCGTACTTGCGCGAGGCTAAAACCCGCTTTGAGGGGTAACAGCCAAAACTTGCCTGCCTATCTGGAAGAGTTTTTTGCATTCAGAAGCGATAAGCTCTTCTGAATGCAAAAACTCTTCTGAATAGAAACGACGCTTCGGCAGGCAGCTCTAATACCGCTGCCTTTCCTGTTCCGCTGGCATACACTTAACACCATGTACCGCATCATGACTGTCTGCACCGGAAATATTTGCCGCTCCCCCGTGGGCGAGTATCTGATTCGTGAGCACGCGCGCCAGGCGGGGCTTGAGGTTGAGGTCGCGTCCTCCGCCATCACGGACTACGAGATCGGCAACCCCATCGACACCCGCGCCGGGCGCATACTCACCGCGCGCGGCATCGACCCCAGCGGGCACCGCGCATCCAGATTCGTTGCCGAAGACTTCGATCGCTACGACCTGATTCTGGCGATGGACACCCCCGCACTACCTGCACCTGAAACAGCTTGCGCGCACCGAGGACGACAAAGCCAAAATCCGTATGATGCGCTCCTTCGACCCCGCGATGGCGGGCAAAAACCTGGATGAACTGGGCATCTACGACCCCTGGTACGGGCAGATGCGCGACTTCGAGTACACAACCGAACTTATCGACACTGCGGCGCGGGCGCTGATCGCCGAGCTGAGCGCAACCCCGCAGGAAAACTAGCGCATGGGTCTGTGGAGCATAGGTTTCGGCAACGGCTACGAAACCAACGACGTTGAGGAAATTTTCGAGTTCTGCCTAGAGACGTACCACAAACTCACCCTGCCGCCCACCGACGAAGACGGAATGCCGCTCGATAACTCCACTTTCAGCGACGCCGCATTACCGATGATCATCGGTATCGACGGGCGCAGCGGAAGCGGCAAAACAAGGCTCTCCGAGCTCCTAGAGCAGTCCTTATCTGCCGAAGGAATCGGGGTGCGTGTGCTCAACCTCGACTCCATCTACCCCGGCTGGGACGGGCTAGAAGACGGCACAAAAACGTGGCAGAAATCTCGCGGAACCTGCACAAAGGCAAGCCCGCCAGCTACCGAGAATGGGACTGGCACGCGGATGCGCCCGGCACCAAACACACGATCAACCCCGCCCAGGAGACCGTCATCATCTGTGAGGGCGTGGGGGCAATCGCCGGAACCTGCGATGTGCGCATCGTGGTGAGGGCGCCCGACGAGCTGCGGTACAGGCGGGCGATAGACCGCGATGGTGAAACCTACCGCCCGCATTGGGAGCGCTGGGCGGCGCAGGAAGAAGCTCTCTTCGCCGCATACTCCGCCACGTATGCGCAGGCGGACCTCATCTACCGCACGGCGTAGCCCTCTGCCCTGCTGTTTGCTGTACCCGTGCTTACCCTCCCCTGATACAAAGAACCTTGTTCGTGAATAAAGAGTTAGAAATCCAGCTTTATTCACGAACAAGGCTTTTTATGTGCCCAGCGGCGGCAAAAAGTTTAGCGCACACGCCACTTACGCCGGATGCGCGCATCCGCTAGACTAGAAAAGTTGCGTCTCCAGCTGGGTGTATTCGGCGCCGTTACGCGTTCATAAACCTAGAAAGCACTCTACCCGTGTCTTCGTCACAGACTACCTCTCAGCAGGGTTATGAGCACCCTGATCACGTTAAAGTTTCCTTCGGTATTCCTGCCCCTGTTATCGTCACTCTTGCCGCACTGACCGCTATCGCTCCGCTGGGTATCGACATGTACCTGGCCTCGCTGCCTACGGTTGCCCGCGAGCTCAACACCACCGATGCCGCCGCATCTATGACCCTCAGCGCCTTCATGATAGGCATGGCGCTCGGGCAGCTTATGATCGGCCCACTCTCCGATAAAACCGGTCGCCGCAAACCGCTTCTGATCGGTTCTGTAGTCTGCTTTATTGCGACCGCACTGTGCGGATTCTCGCCCAGCATTGAGGTTTTCATTGCGGCGCGTTTCCTCATGGGCTTCAGCGGTGCTATCGGCGCAGTGCTCGCCCGCTCGATCGTCGCAGATACCACCAAGGGGCTGGCGACCGCCAAGCTCATGGGCGTCATGATGATGATTAACGGGTTTGCCCCCGTTCTGGCGCCGCTCTTCGGCGGGTGGGTGCTGTCGTGGGGTACGTGGCGCAATATTTTCCATGTGCTCACCGTAGTGACCGCGCTGCTCATGCTCGCCGTGATTTTCATTCTGCGCGAGACTCTTCCCGTTGAAAAACGGTACAAAGGTACCGCGCTGAGTGTCTACTCTGAGATTCCGAAAGTGTTCAAAATCCGCCGTTACATGGGTTTTTCCCTCACCATGTGCTTTGCCTTCGGCGCAATGTTCTCGTATATTTCGGGTTCTACTTTCGTGCTCCAGAACATTCTGGGTCTCAACGCTGGGCAGTTTACTCTCGCCTTCGGGGTGAACTCCCTGGGCATTGTGGCGATGAGCTCGCTGGCAACCGCGTTGGTTGGCCGTATCGGTCAGCGCGTGGTCGTCAATATCGGCGTGATTTCTCTCCTGACGGTCTCAATCCTGTTGACTATCTCATTCGCGCTGGGTATTTCGCTGTGGCCCACCCTGATTCTGCTGTTCTGCCTCACCTGCTCAGTGGGTCTGATTTTTGGTAACTCCTCGGCGCTGGCTCTGAACGAGGCCCGCCATATGGCGGGCAGCGCATCCGCCGTGATGGGCACGATTCAGGCACTTCTGGGCGGAATTGCCGCGCCCTTGGTTTCGCTGGGCGGTGAGGGTTCCTATATGCCGATGGCGTTCTCAATTCTGGGCTTCGCACTGATGACAGCACTCGTGCTCTTCACAACCCCGCGTAAGGATGCCGATTATGCGGCAGACGGTGGCGAAGGTGGGCGCTAGCGCTTCGCATCGAGCGTGCTAATACGTTGATACCCAAGAAGCGGGTTTTTGCCGAAAAGGTGAAAAAATATCATCTTTTCAAGCAGAAACCCGCTTCTTCTCGTAATCACCCTAGCTGCTGGTATCCTGATAAATCCTAAGATTTTAAGGAGGCTGACCGTGAGCCCCGACGAAAACCTCACAAGTGCAGAGATCATCAAACGGTTCAACCACTTCTACGACTGCTGGCTGGATTCGATCACCATAACCTATGCAAAGGGAACAGCTGTTCGTCTGCGATTCTGCGCGGTGGACCGGAACCATGTAGACGGCGGCTGGGAGAAGGCCGCTACCGACGACGTCTGGCGGTACGTCACCGTAACCCTGGAAGATATTTCGGACTACCGGGTGCAAGGCCCGTTCATCAGCATATGCAGCGGAGTTCATGTTCTCGAACGGGACGGCAAAATCGGGCTCGACATCGAGGGGGACAACGACAACCCCGAAACCTTCGAGGACATCGCCGAAGCAGACATATACTTTATCGCCGAAAACGCCACCTGGGAGCTGGGCCCGCTCGGCGTACACTGCTGTGAAGGCACGTGAGCCACTACACTGGAAACATGACTAGTTCCGTGATACTCCTAAATTCAGAGAACCCGCAAGGCGTTGCTGTAGACCCCGCCCAGCCGCTTATCGGCGTGGAAGACCAAGGATTTACCCGTGGCGACGGCGTTTTTGAGACCATGCTCGCCGTCGATCGGCGTGTGCGAAAACTTGATATGCATCTCGCCCGACTCGAATCTTCGGCACGTATGCTCGACCTGCCCAAACCCGACCTGCACCAGCTGCGGGATGCGCTGGCAAACCTTCTCGCCCAGGCCGTGCCCGGCGCTCACACGGAACTTGGCGAAGAGCATATTGTCAAAATCATTATCTCGCGCGGGCTGCCGAGCGCCTCTGCGGGAATGCCCGCCGGACCATACACCCTGCTGATCGCATCCCCGGTGCCCGAAACTACCGTGAACCAGCGGCAGAACGGCGTAAAGGCCATGCTGTTGCCACGCGGGCACGACCCCCGCCGATAACACCGCATACCCGTGGCTGTTGGCAGGCGCGAAAACACTGTCATATGCGGTCAATATGGCGGTTTTGCGGTATGTGCACAGCCGGGGTGCGGATGACGCGATTTTTATGACCGACAACCGCCGCATTCTGGAGGGGGCAACCTCGTCGGTGTTGATGGCGCGTATCGAAAACGGTGTAAAGACGCTGTACACCCCCGAACCGAACCACGGAATCCTGCCCGGTACCACGCAGGGCGCTATTTTTGAGGCGGCGCGGCGCGACGGCTGGGAACTGGGTTACGGTCCGCTGTACCCGCAGGATCTTTTCGAGTCAGATGGGGTGTGGCTCGCCTCCTCGGTGCGTCTGCTCGCCCCCGTCACACACCTGAACGGTACGGCGTTAGCGCACGATGCGCAGCTCACACACCGGTTCTTGGAATACCTGGCACAGGGCTAAGGTACAGGGTTAACAGCGCAAGACTGATACTTGCGCTGTGCCCGCCCTCAGCCCGGTTTCAGGCCCGGAGTACCTAGCGGCAACTTCGGTGTGGCTACTGCCACAAGAAACGCAGAGTTCCTAGTCCCAGCGAAACCCCGTAGGCGCACGCCACGATCACGGCGGCGGCAACCGCAACATACGCATCACGCCGGGAATAGGTGGGCACGCGTGCCCAGGAACGTTTGCCGGTGCCAAAACCGCGCGCCTCCATTGTGACCGCAAGGCGCGAACCGCGGCGAATTGCCTGTACCATAAGCGCGAAGGCCTGCCCTGCACCGGTTTTGATGCGCCCGAGCGGGCCCTGACCCGCGCCCAGACCGCGTGCGCGCCGCGCTTGCCCCAGCGTATTCCACTCCCCAAACAGGATGCCGACAAGGCGTAACGCCGCCAACGCGGCAAGTACAAAACGAGCGGGCAGGCGGAAAGTTTGGGCAAGCGAATCGCCCAGGTCGGTTGGGTCTGTTGAGAGCACAAATGCGAAAGTCGGCAGAATCATCGCCAGGGAACGAATCATCATCGAAAACGCCGCTGCGAGCGACCCTTCCGTGATGGTGTTCAGCCCAAAATCGAGCAGTACGGCACCGGTTTTATTGACAAGAATCGCCACACTCCAGCCGGTGGTCAGCACCGCGATCAGGATAGGCCAGCTGCGCGCCAGCAGGTTCACAGGCCGGAACCCGACCGCAATGAACCCCAGCAGTTCCAGTCCAAAGATGATAGCTGCGGTTACCGGGTCTTGAATGAGGATTGCCGCAAGAACCAGCACGCCCGCAACTACTAATTTGACGCCCGCGTTAAGCCCGCCAAACCAGCTGTTGCGCTCGGCACTCGGCCCGAAAAAATCGGTATTCATGCGCTACTTCCCTTCCTGAAGGCCCCGGTCTGCGGGCTTATGCGGCAGGCTTTCGAGCGTGATGCTCCGCCCGCCCAAAGCCGCCGTAAATTCGAGATCGTGAGTCACCGAGATCACTGCAACCCCCTCAGCAAGAAGCCCGCGAATCAGGCGCACCAGTTCTCCCCAGGTGCTCGCATCCTGACCGAAAGTCGGTTCGTCAAGAATCAGCACGCGCGGCACCGTCGCCAAAGCGGATGCAACCGACAGCCGGCGTTTTTGCCCACCCGAAAGCGTGAACGGGTTGGCGTCTAAGAGCCCGTCTAAACGCAAGCGTTCGGCGAGGGATGCGGTGGCGGCGGCGAGCGCATCCTCATCAATTTTTTCGCGGCGCAGGGCGGCGAGGCGGCGCGGCCCGAGTTCGAGTTCTTCGCGCACGCTGCCGCGCACGAATTGGTATTCGGGTTCTTGGAAAACGTAGCCGATGCGCCCCAGCAGCTGGGCGGGACTCCAGGAGGGAATATCCCAGCTGGCGGCTGTTTTCTCGCGGGTGAGGGAGCTTTCTGCCGTTGGGTTTTGGTCGAACTCGCGCAGCGCCTCGTGCGCGTGCAGGGTTCCGTTGGGGGCGTAGAGGAGCCCGGCGAGAGTGAGTGCGAGGGTTGATTTTCCGGCGCCGTTGGGGCCGAGAATGCTCAGGTGCTCGCCTTCTCGAATGCTCAGGTTAATGCCCCCGCGCAGGGTAGGAATATCCAGGGGTACGGATGCGGGTTCCGGCATGGTTTTGAGCTGTCGTCGGCGTGCCCGTAACTGTTTTTTGCTCGGGAATTCCCGCGTAATCGCAAGGTTTTCGGCGCTTAGGAGTATGCGCCCGCTCGGTGCCGCAGCGGCGGCGGGTTCGGGAACATACCCGGGCACCCACACGCCGTTGGCGATGAGGGTTTCGCGGGCTTGGGCGAGCACGGTTTCGGGCGCGCCGTCGTGGGTGATGCCTCCGTCGGCACCGAGCACGATGACGCGGTCCATATGCTGCGCCCATACGCCCACCCGGTGTTCGACGACGATCAGGGTGGCACCGGTTGCCGTGACCGCCTGCACCACGGCATCGCGCACCTGTTGAACGCCTTCGGGGTCGAGGTTCGCGGTGGGTTCGTCCAGCAGAATGGCGCGCGGGTGCATCGCCAGAATTCCGGCGAGCCCCAAGCGTTGTTTCTGTCCACCCGAAAGCGCATTCGTGGGATGCTCATGCGGCAGGTAGTCGAGCCCGACGGCGGCGAGCGCATCATCAACACGTACCCAGATCTCTTCGCGTGCGACCGCAAGGTTTTCGGGGCCGAAGGCTACGTCATCGCCCACGCGGGCGAGCACGACCGATGATTCGGGGTCTTGCTGCATGAGCCCGATGAGTCCGCGTGCGTTTTCGGGGGCTACGCCGTCGATGCGCGCGCTGCCGCTTTGGCTCTGCCCGTCGTGATCGTGCAGCACCCCGGCGATAGCGTGCAGGAGCGTTGATTTTCCTGCGCCGGAGGGACCCAGCAGCAGTACTTTCTGCCCGGGCTCGATGCGCAGGTTCACGTTCGAGAACGCGGGTTTTTCGCGCCCGGGGTGGTGCCAACCGAAGTTGTGAAGGTCGATTGCGGCACCGCGGGCGGGCGCATCGGAAGCGGTACTGTGGGGTTCGCTCATGGTTGCATCCTGGGTTGCGGATGGTTCAGGATGTTCCGTGTTTGAGGGTTTGAGCGTTGAGATAGGCTGTGACATACGCCGCCTGCCCGTTATCCGCGTGCGGTACGTGCCTGCACGCCGGAGGCTAGCGAGGCGAGTACCCCGGTTTTAGCGAGCGCTTTCGTGAGTCCCCAGGAGAGTACCCCGGCGAGCACAATTCCTGAGACGACCGCACATACCACGTAGATGACGGCTTTGAAGATTTCCATGTCTGGGTAGTAGATGATGATTTCGTTGACGCCCATGAAGAGCCCGCTCAGTGCGCCCGCGAAGGCTGCTGTGCTGAGGTTCCAGACGCGGTACCCGAACACGGCGAAGGCGATCTCGGCGCCAATTCCCTGGAAGAATCCGGCGATGAGGATTGATTGGCTCCAGGCGCCTCCGGTGAGGAATACGGAGATGACGGCGGCGACGATTTCGCAGTAGAGCGCAGCGCCGGGCTTGCGGATAAGATACCCGCCGAGCACACCGGCGAGCAGCCACATACCGGCGACGATGGGTCGGTATTCGGGAACCGCCGCGAAGAGCGTTTTAGTGGCGGGGTCTACGGCAATATCCCAGATCCAGAAGATTACCGCGCAGGCGGCGGCGACCACAGAGACGATGACGATTTCATTGACCCGCCAGCTGAGGCGAGATTTTTGAGACATATTTTCCTCCCATGACTGGAAGGGGAACATCCACACCCGTTGCGGGTGGGGTGTTGAGAAAACATATTTCGACTCCCTACGCCGGTACTAACCGGATCAGGTTCGAGGGTCTGCGTTGCACTCTCAGCGCCCGTCTGCGGCGCTCCCCTGTCGTGTTGCTTCGAGAGTTCGAAGCCTATAAACGTTTACATTCTATGCTGTATGAGTCGTTTTCTGTGAGTTCGTTGAGTTTTTGAATCGGTTTATGACAAGAACGTGTGGCAGGTCGGTAATATGATTCCTTGATTTGCCGCTGGTATACGCCTTTCAGACCCGCAATACTGTGCTTTTTCTCACGTTCTAGAGTTTTTACCCCGATTTTTCGTGTATACGCGCGTTAAAACAGGTCATGTTCTCTGCATCTGAGCCGTAAAGCCGATAGGCTAGGGATAGTCACTTCTGATTTTTGAGGAGAAGATATGAACCCCGTAGCAAAGATTGCTATCACCGGTGCCAATATGGCCGCCGCCGCCCTGACTAGCAAAGGTCTTGGCGCAGCATGGAAGCGTGTGACCGGTAACGAACCTCCTACCATCGGCCCCGAGTCCGAAGATACCCTGCGCAATGTTATTGTGTGGACCGTCATCACCTCCGTAGTGGGTGCCCTGGTAAGCGTCGGCATCGCCCGCGCACAGCGCCGTTTCTTCTCATAATTTCACGGTGTAATTTGGGTGGATGCGCCGCCCCCCCGCAGCCTTCACGCTGCAGCGGTGTGCGCATCCTTTCCGATGTGCTGAATAGTCTGCCTGTTCAGAAGAGAATAAGGCGCTCGGCACGCTGGGAGGCGATGCCTACGGCAGTGCCGCCGGGGTAAGCTACAAGACCAGCACCAGATTGAGGGCGCCTAGCTGCGTCTTACACGAAAGTGAACACATCCGTTATGACTAGACGCATTCCCGACCACAGTACCAGCCGCCGTTCGGTTGCATCTTGGGTGCTGTGGGATGTCGGCTCGTCGAGCTTCGACACCATCATGATGACCTTTATTTTTACGGTCTATCTCACCAGCTCTTACTTTGGCTCAACCGAGGACGCTTCGGCGGCACTGTCACTGGGATTGACCATTGCCGGGTTCTGTATTGCCTTTTTCGCTCCGGTTTCGGGCCAGCGCGCCGATAAATCCGGTAAAGGTATTTTCTGGTTAGGTGTTAATACGCTTTCTCTGGTGGCGTTCTCTGGACTGTGTTTTTCGTATTTCCCGATGAAGCGCATCTGTGGCTGGGCGTGATTCTCGTATCTGCGGCGAGCGTATTCAGCGAATTTGCGGTTGTGAATTACAACGCCGTGCTGCCGCGAGTTTCAACCCCGAATAATATTGGTAAAATCTCTGGAATCGGCTGGTCTGCGGGTTATGTGGGCGGCCTGGTGGCTCTGCTTATCGTGTTGTGGGGATTTATTTTTGAGCCTAACGGGTTGCACCTGAGCACCGACAACGCCTTCAATATTCGCGCAGTGGCACTGTTTTCTGCCCTGTGGTGCCTGATCTTCTGCACGCCTTTGCTAATTCGGATGCGCCGCCGCGAACGGGTGCTCCCGGAGGTCCTTCCCACAGGTGAACTCAGGTTCTTAGAACGCGGCCTAGCCAGGCTTTCTCCGGCACGCCAAGGCGGTCTTTTTTGCAGCCTACAAGGAGCTGTGGCGCACCATTATGCGGCTGCGCACCACGGCACCGCAAACCCTTTATTTCCTGTGTGCCAGCGCTATCTTCCGCGATGGTTTAGCCGGTATCTTCACCTTCGGCGGTGTGCTGGCGGCTGGTTCCTTCGGGTTCAGCACTTCGGATGTCATTATTTTTGGTGTTGCCGCCAACGGTGTTGCCGCCGTAGGCGCGGTGCTGGGCGGGTACCTGGATGACTATCTGGGGCCCAAAAAGATTATTATTTTCTCGCTGGTGGCCATCCTAATCGCCGCCGTACCCCTGCTCTTGTTCCCCTACCCCATGACCTTCTGGATTTGCGCACTCATTCTCGCCCTCTTCGTGGGGCCCGCGCAGTCCTCGTCGCGTACCTTCTTGGCGCGCATCGCCGATCCTGGTACGGAAGGTGAGCTCTTCGGGCTGTATTCGACGACCGGGCGTGCAACCAGCTTCTTGGCACCCATGCTGTTCGGGCTGTTTGTCACGATTTCAACGCCCAGGTGTGGGGTATTGTCGGCATTATGATCGTGGTGTTGGCGGGTCTGCTCATGACTCTGCCATTAGAATCGCCACAAGCGCTTCACCTGCGCAAGGCACGCCGCGCCGAAAAGAAAGCGGCCAAGGCGGCGCAGCGGTAGTTCTTTACCCCTTGACCTACGAGTCTTAACCCGCGAGCAGATAATATTTTGACGGGCAGATAACAATCCGTTATCTGCCCGTCAAAATATTATCTGCTCTCGTACTGGGTTTGTTTAGTTCGAGTCTTCTTCGGTATACAGCGGATCATCTACGGTGCGCATCGTGAGTATGCCGCTTTCGGATAGCTGCTCAACGACCTGGCGATGCGCATCCTCGGGCAGCCCCTCAAACAACTCACGCATAGCCTCGTAGTGCTCCCGCACCGTCAGTTCGTGAGCGGCGTTAATCCAGCACTCTGCTGCGAAGGCGGAAAGCTCATCCAGTGAATCTCCGTGATGCAGCAGGAACCTTTCTCCATCCACCAAGTACCCGGTAGTACCGAACATGCGCTGAAGAACCTGCGTGCCATTGGGGTATACGTTCGGCAGGCGGTCGGGTGTTTCAAAGGTCTCGTATTCGTCCACTCTCTCGGAGTTCGGGAGCACGACATCCTCGGCGAGAAGCTCACGCACGAGCGGCTCAATATCTTCAACCTCGGAATACACCAGCCGCCATACGCCACCGCATTGCTCAAACAGACGAATAATCGAGAGCACGCCCTCGGGGTTGAGCGCCACGCCGGAGGTCTGCTCGGCAATCGACATGAGCGCGTCCCCCAGGCTCACACGCTCAAGATAGGGTTTCGTGGGCTCATCAGTGCGCCCCACCATGACGACGCGAGCGGCTGTATAGCTCGTATCCTCACAGTCCGCCGCGTTCAGACCCAGCTCCACGGGGTTACGCTGTTCCTTCGGCTCGTCGTCAGAGACCACCAGCGACAGCGGCTTCGGGTAGGGGTAAATCTCACGGTCGGCACCCACGATCGTGGTTTCGTCCGTCAGATAGGTGAATTTCTTCCCCAGATACTGCGCGGCGGTCGTCTTCCCCCGCCCCGAAGCACCCACCAGCACCAGCGCGCGCTTCGTGGCAGGGTCGCCAATGGCGGCGGCATGCAGCATAGTGCGCTTACCTGCCAACTGCTGAATCATCGCAACCGTAAGATTAGACGTCAAAGTCTCCAACGCCTGCTTCTCGTTCTGAATATTAAGAATCTGCAGAATCCCGAACGGGTTCACCAGGTCGGGATGCTCATCAAACAGATTCACGCTCCCATCCGTGAGCACAATAGCGTGCGCCACAGACTGGGTTGCCTCAAGGGCATCATGCACACTATCGAAGAGGCGCGGGGATAGACTCCCCCAGGTCTGTACGATCTGCTCGCGCAGCGCATCGGGAACACCGGGACCAAAAATAACCTTCAGATCGGCACCGGCAGGGCTCAAAGCCATTGTCTTGAACGACAAGGTATCTCCTTGAAAAAATCATGCGGACGGCGACTAGTCGCCAGATTTCTCAACGGGGATCTCTGTACGGTGAAAGTTCAGGTAGCTGCGCGATGCGGTCGGCCCGCGCTGCCCCTGGTAGCGGTTTCCGTATGCGCCGGAACCATACGGATGCTCAGCCTCGCTAGTGAGCCGGAAGAAACACAGCTGACCGACCTTAGACCCGGGCCACAGCATAACCGGCAGGGTCGCCATATTAGACAGTTCCAGGGTCACGTGCCCTGAAAATCCGGGGTCAATGAACCCTGCGGTTGAATGGGTCAAAAGCCCCAAACGCCCGAGTGAAGACTTACCTTCCAGGCGAGCCGCCACATCCGCAGGCAGGGTCACCTGTTCGTAGGTGGAACCGAGCACAAACTCGCCCGGATGCAGAATAAAAGGCTCATCGGGGGCAACTTCCACCAGGCGAGTCAGCTCCTCCTGCTCCTGCGACGGATCAATATGCGGGTACTTATGGTTGTCAAACAGACGGAAAAAGCGGTCGATGCGCACATCGACGCTCGCCGGCTGAATCATCGAATCGTCAAACGGCTCAAGTACGATACGGCCGTCAGCAATTTCTCGTCGAATATCGCGGTCTGAAATAAGCACACTCTAAGGATACCGACTCCAGACTCCATACTTCACCATTGCTCAAAAAGAACAGCCGACAAGTCAAAAATAAAAATCTGCGGCAAAGTGTGCGAACCGGGGCAGCACACGCTACACTAGGTTAAGTCCGTTCACGGATGCGCGGCTGTAGCTCAATGGTAGAGCGCACGCTTCCCAAGCCTGATACGCGGGTTCGATTCCCGTCAGCCGCTCGTATAAACCATAAACCCTAGCTTCTGTTAGGGTTTTCGTGTGCCCAATCTTAGACGTGAATCGCTTCCAGGCGCGGATTTGGTACCTCGCCCGCTCGGAATCCGCGTCCTCCAGCCCATCAGCCGCTCTCAAAAGTTCTGGTGTTTGCCAGGGCTTTTTTATTTTCCTCAGCTAGCCCCGCGATAGAAATGATCTAATTTACAGTAAAGTCTATGTGTGTAACAGTACGTCGAGAGTCTTTTTGTCAGGATTATTATGGATACTTCCCCCAGTACCTGCCCCAGAAAATAAGGTCTTCCCCACCGGTAAATACCCGCAATATAACGAAACAACTGAAGAGGCCATTGCAGAAACCCGGGCCATGATGGATGGAGTGCTGGCATCCCAACAGTACAGTTCGCCTCAGGAACTTTTCGAGGAACTTGATACCAGCGGCGAATATTCCTAATTTTCAACCAATGACGCTGATTCAGTAGTCATTTTCTCTCACGAGCAAAGCAATAAAAACGCCGCCAAGAACCACGATAAAGGTTGTGTGCTAGCCTGAGTGGGAAACATCTGCGTGTGCCCATCGTCGCAAAATCACCGCAACACCCGCGTAAGCACACAGGAAACACTACTTTCACAGTCGAATCGTGGTCCCATGACAACCAACAGCACCGCCGAAACCGCCACACCTTAGACCTTTCACTGTATCTGGTCACCGGCGAAAACCCCGTCGAAACGGTGCGGCGGGCACGGCACGCCACTTGCATACAGGTGCGCTCCAAGCCCATCAGCGCCCGCGACCTGTACGCCCTTGCCGAAGAGATTGCGCGCATCGCACTCCCCCACCAGAAGATACTGATCGACGACCGGGTGGATGTTGCCCTTGCCCTGCGCGCTCGCGGGGTGCGCATCGACGGGGTACATATCGGCCAAGACGATCTGCCCGTCGCCGATGCCCGCCGTCTGCTGGGCGAGCAGGCCATTATTGGTCTCACCACCGGCACTCGCGAGCTTGTTGAGCGCGCCAACACCGTTGCGGATCTGATCGACTACATTGGTGCCGGGCCGTTCCGCCCCTCCCCAACCAAAGCCTCAAACCGCCCACCGCTGGGTATTGAAGGACTGCGTGAACTCGCCGAGCTCTCGAAGGTTCCGGTGGTCGCTATCGGTGATATTTGGCCGCAAGACTGCCCGAGCATCCGCGAAACAGGGGTTGCCGGGGTTGCCATGGCACGCGCCTTCGTGGAAAACCCGGAATTGCAGGCATAATCATGGCAGAGGTTATTACCGTGGTGGGCGGCGGAATTATCGGACTGACCACCGCCTTTGAACTCACCGAACGCGGCCAGCGGGTGCGCGTCTATGACCCAACCCCCGGCGAGCGCGGCACAGGCGCCAGCTATTTTGCGGGTGGAATGCTCGCGCCTATTGCCGAAGTGCAGTTTCAGCAGGATGCACTTTTCCCGCTCATGGTTGCCAGTGCGAATGCGTACCCTTCGCTCATGCGCAGGCTTTCTGCGGTGACGGACGCACCCACCGGCTACGATACGACCGGCACGTTGGTGGTGGCGGGTGACCGTGCGGATGCGGCGCATCTGCGCGATGTTTCCGACTATTACCGTTCGCTCAACCGCAGTGCCGAGGCGATTCCCGTGAGCCGGGCGCGTGCCTTAGAACCCGCACTTGCCCCGGATTTGGCGGGTGCGGCGTTGATTGAGGGCGATCATCAGGTGGCACCTCGGCTGTTTTTGCAGGCTCTCGTGAAGGCGTTGAGGGCGCGCGGGGTCGAGTTTATGCGTGAGCGTGTGACTGATCCGGATTTTGGGGATATTGTGTGCACCGGTTTGGGCGCGGCGGAGCAGTATCCGCTGCGGCCGGTTTACGGTGATATTCTGCGTTTGCAGGCGCCGCATCCGCTGGTGGAGCATGTGGTGCGCGGGTTCGTGAACGGGCGGCCCGTTTATGTGATTCCGCGGCCTGGCGGTGAGGTGTGTATCGGTGCGACAAGCCGCGAGGATACGCGTACCCGCCCCGGCGTGGACGGCGTGTATCAGCTGCTCAAAGATGCGATTCGGGTGGTTCCTGCGGTAGAAGAATGTGAGCTTATCGAGTCGAATGTGGGGGTGCGCCCCGGAACCCCGGATGACCTGCCGATCTTTGGTAACCGCATAACGGCAACCGGGCAGCGGCAGCTGATCTCAAACGGGTATTTTCGGCACGGAATTTTACTGGCGGCACTCGCTGGGAAAGCCGGTGCGGAGGTGTCTTTGGGTGAGGATATTCCGCCCCAGTTCGCGCCCTGCTCGCCGAAGAGGTTTGAGCGCTGATACGCGATTTGCTACTCCATACCGCCAGTTTGTGCACTAACAACGAGAGGAATAATCCATGAAAATAACCTATAACGACGAATTATTAGACATTTCTACCCCGAATCTTGAGGCGCTGATTCTTCAGCAGACGGGCACCGATCAGGTGTCGCTGTCGCACTCGATGGTGCTGTGGTGCCGCGTTCACGGTGGGCGATTACCGAAGTACCCGAGGGCGCTAGGGTCGATGCACTGACCGCAGTTCAGGGCGGGTAGAAGCCATGATTATTGCTGAGAAAGAGTTCTCATCCCGGCTCATTATGGGTTCCGGAGGCGCCACCAGCATGGACCTGCTCGAAAAAGCTTTGGTCGCATCCGGCACCGAGATGACCACGGTCGCGATGCGCAGGCACGCCTCGGGTACCCCTATTTTTCCGCTTCTGACCAGGCTAAATATTGCGCCTCTACCCAATACGGCGGGGTGCCGCACCGCGCGCGACACCGTTATCACCGCCCGGCTCGCGCGCGAAGCCTTGGGGACAAAGTGGATTAAGGTTGAGGTGATTAGCGACGAAGACACCCTGCTGCCGGATGTGTGCGAAACCGTGACAGCCTGCGAAACGCTGGTGGCGGAAGGGTTCACGGTCATGGCGTACACCTCTGATGACCCGGTGATCGCCAGGCGTCTAGAGGATGTGGGAGTCGCGGCGGTCATGCCGCTCGGCTCACCCATCGGCACGGGGCTGGGCATTTTGAACCCGCACAATATTGAGCTGATTTGCTCCCGCGCCACGGTTCCGGTGCTGCTGGATGCGGGGGTTGGCACCGCCTCGGACGCCGCGTTTGCTATGGAACTGGGCTGCTCGGGTGTGCTGTTGGCCTCGGCGGTCAACCGTGCGCAGGATCCGGTGGCGATGGCGCGAGCCATGAAAGCCGCCGTTGAGGCAGGCTATCTGGCGCGAGGCGCAGGCAGGATTCCCCAGCGCGAGCACGCGAAGGCTTCCTCCCCGGCGGAGGGTCTGGTGTCATGGATGTGACCTCGCACGGACACCGCTCGGTACCTAATACGCCGCAGATTCTAGCGCCAAAGAACCCCGCGCAGGCGCAAGCCCTCGAAGCTGAGCGCGTATTGCGGCAGGATCGTCTGCCCGGTTTCGACCAGCAGGCGGTCGCCAATGCGCATGTGCTCGTTATCGGTGCGGGCGGCCTGGGCTGCCCCGTGGTGCAGGCGCTCGCCGCCGCCGGGGTCGGGTCGATTGCGCTCGTCGATCACGATGTGATTGAGCTGTCGAATCTGCAGCGCCAGCTGTTGTTCGGGATCGCCGATTGCGGCAGGGCGAAGGCTGAGGTTGCCGCGCATCGTGCCCGCGAGATCGCCCCGACGCTGAGGGTGACGGTGTATAGGCGGTACCTGGAGGCATCCTGGATTCTTGACCTGCTCGCCGGGGAGAACCCTGCGGTGATCGTCGATTGTACCGATACCTTTGCGACTAAATATCTGATTGCCGATGCCGCCGAGATAACCGGTATTCCGCTGGTGTGGGGGTCGGTGCTGCGGTATCAGGGCAGCGTGAGCGTCTTCCGCACAGGGTCGGCGCATCTGCGCGATCTGTTCCCTACGATCCCCAAGACCCTGGAATCCTGCGCCGAGGCAGGGGTGCTGGGCGCTACTACGGCGGTCATTGGCTCGCTCATGGCGACGGAAACGCTCAAGTTCCTGGCGGGGCTGCCCACGCTTGAGGGTCGGCTGCTCACCTACGAGGCATTGAGCGGCACCTTCCAGAATTTTGCGCTCTCCCCAGACCCGGAGCGAACGCCCGTGACGGATTTGAGCGCCTACAAACTGCCGAAATTCTGCTGGATGTGCGCGAGCAGAACGAACGCGAAACCCAGGTGAAGTACCCGGATTCCCTGCACCTTCCGCTGTCTGCAGCTACCGAGGATACAGTGCGCGCCATGTTGAAACCGCTCGCTGGGGAACGCGTAGGCGTGTTTTGTAAGTCCGGGGCACGCGCAGCGAAGTTTATAAAGGATTGGAGCTCGGTTGCGGAAGAACACAATATAACGCTGGTTGGAATTTAGTGTTTATATTTTCTTTTGCTAAAAATACTTTTCAAAGCAAATAATCAGTAATCCTAATTTATTTACCATCAAGAATCTTTTAAGTATATAACAATATTGAATAAATTATATATAGCTTTCATGCATGCTTTAGTGGAATAAACTATGGTTGCAATTCTTAGATAATTAATTTTAGGGTGGAAATGCAGGAATTATCCGCAGTGCAGACGAAAGGATGCATTATGTCACTCGAAAACACCAATCTTTCTCGCCGTAACCTTCTGCGCGCCGGTGCGCTGGGCGTCCCTGCCGCAGGCGTACTCGCTTTCGGCTCCACCCTCGTGACCGCAACCTCCGCGAACGCCATCTCGGCCGACGGCTGGTGGGGCGAAGAAACTAGTGCGGGTCTGCAGCGGTTTTTAAACGCTGTAGTATCTACAGGTCGCGCTCCTGAGGTCGGCAGGATTGAATCTCAACCTTCGAGTATGGCACCTTCCTGCCCAGGAATTGTTGGTGGTTGGGAATGGGTACCTGACGACCAGGCGGAAGGCTCACGTACACTTAGGCTAATGTTCGACTGGCTACATAAAGTAGATCAGACTCCACCTTCAGCCAACCTGATGAAGTTAAATACAGGACTTATCACTTCTCTCCAAGAACACTACGGCATCTCTCAGGACGGTCGCCTCGACGGTCCGTCCCAGACCATCATGGCTCTGCAGAACGAAATCAACCAGTACGTCGGTTAACACCTTCTAGCCATATAACGGTCGACTACTGGGAGTCGATAATAAGAAGACTCTTTATTCCACTAAAGCGGATTTTCTCATGCTTCATTGGAATAAAGAGCCTTTTTTGCAAGTATAAACAAATATCTTTGGAAAAATTAAGGTTGATATCCTCCGACAATTAATTTTAAGGTGGAAATGCAGAGCTAAGCTGCATCACCGATGAAAGGATATTTTTATGTCTCTTGAAAACACTAGCCTTTCCCGCCGCAACCTTCTGCGTGCCGGCGCTTTGGGCGTTCCCGCAGCAGGCGTGCTCGCCTTCGGCTCCACCCTCGTGACCGCAACCTCCGCCAACGCCATCTCCGCCGACGGTTGGTGGGGCTCCGAAACCTCAGCAGGGTTCCAGCAGTTTATGAATACCGTAAATGACTTCCGGCGTCAAAATCCTCTTGTTGTTGATGGGGTCATCAGCTCACAACCTATAGAAATAAAGCGTCGTCATCCAGGGCTTATTGGTGGTTGGGAATGGGTACCCGATGGAAAACCAGCAGACGGCTCCCCCACGATTACTTCAATGGTTCACTGGTTGAATTTCTCTTGGGGAACACCGTATCTTGAGACCGCTTTCGTCAACGCGTTGCAACGGCATTATGGCATCTCTCCGGATGGCCGTCTCGACGGCCCCTCCCAAACCATCATGGCTCTCCAGAACGAAATCAACCAGTACGTCTAAAGTTCTTGCGAATTTCAGTATTCGCATGAATGTAGTCAGTACGTTATGTGTGTAAGGAGTTTTCGTTATGACGAATGAACACACTGGCTTTTCCCGGCGCAAGCTCCTCAAGGCAGGCGCTATAGGCGTTCCTGCGGCAGGCCTGGCAGCCTTCGGGCCCACCCTCGTAACCGCAACCTCCGCCAACGCCATCTCCACCGACGGCTGGTGGGGATCCGAAACCTCAGCCGGGTTCCAGCGCTTCATGAACGCAGTTATGGGTGCAAACCTCGTTGTCGATGGGGTTATCAGTAGTCAGGATGCAGCTATGCAGACCTGGTGCCCTGGAATCGTCGGCGGTTGGGAATGGGTTCCCTACTATCAGGCCACGGGTTCACCCACTATAACTTGCATGCATAAATGGCTGGGTAACAAAGCTACGGACGGCAAGTTTTCTCCGACTGACATTGCTGCGCTTCAGAAGCACTATGGTGTCTCCGTAGATGGCTCGCTCGACGGTCCTTCCCAGACCATCATGGCCCTGCAGAACGAAATCAACCAGTACGTCGGCTAACGCTCTACCGTTGCGCTTCTTGCCTTTTAGGCTAGGTTAAAATAAAAAGCTCTTTGCGTGATAAAGCGAGATTTTCTTCATGGTCTTATCACGCAAAGAGCTTTTTGTAATCAGAGAACAAGAGCAAAATGATATACCTAAGCTACTTTCTGTAGACCGTCGAGCGATGCGCGATCTCTAATGCTAGAATCACTAGCTGACCACGGTCAAAATCAAGAATCACACGGTAATACCCAACTCGGTTTTAACACTATTGATGGAGTAAGACATGGCTCGACCCGCACGTATTTCTTCTGCCTCGCTTTTGATGAAGTAAGCATGCTCGTATTCATCAAAGTACTCTTCTAAAATGGCGTTGATATAGAAAGACACCGGACGATTTGTTTGCTCGGACAGCCTATCTAACCGTTTTTTTAATATCAGGATTAACCCTGAAAGTTACAGGCTTCCTAGTCTGTGGCTGTGCACTCATAATCTCTAACATAAGATGATGTTGACACGCATGCAAGCCTATAGAACGCGCACTCCCAATAAGCTATCAGTCGATACTCAGCATAACCTTGGGGCGTTCCCGGTCCCCTGCTTCCAATCGCTCGAAGGCGGCCTGCGCATCGTCGAGGCTGTAGCTGCGATCGATGAGCGTGCCCAGCTCATCCCGGTGCTCCCGCACGAACTGCGCGGCAGCCGCATAGTGGTCGATACCGTGACGGACGCCCACCAGGTACTGCCCCCGCAGGGCAAGCTCCGAGGCGTCAAGATCGGTCTGCGCAGGCGGGAAACCAATCAATACCGCCGCACCCCCATTCCTCAGCAGAGACGGCGTAGCCTGTAGCGCCGCTGCGGAACCGGAGCACTCCCACACGGCATCCCAGTCTCCGGCAGGGAGCGCGTCCACCGTTTTATAGGCCGTAATCCCAAGCTCGGTAAGGTGTACGGGCTGCGAAGGGTCAACGACCGCAACTTCAATGGGGTACTGCCCCAGCACCAGCGCCGCGAGGGTGCCGATCGTGCCGCCGCCCAGCACGAGTACCCTATCGCCGGGTTCCGGGGCGGCTTTCGCCAGACCTTCTAGAACTGTCACGAGGGGTTCGATCAGAATATATTCGGGATGCGGTTCTGCACCCGAACCATCGTCAATAACGGTCAGCACGTGCGCTGGCATTACAAGCTTTTGTGCCGCTGCCCCACCGTGCTCATAGAGACCAACTTCGCGCAGGTTTGTGCAGAGGTTACGCCGCCCGCGCTGGCAGAAATCGCAGGTCAGGCAGGGAATCATGGTGCTTCCGGTGACCACGGCACCGGGTTTTAATCGACTGTCGTGAGCGGTCTGCGGCGGGGTCTCGATCACACCCACCCACTCATGTCCATAATGATGCGGATACTCGGTCAGACCGCGCCGCAGATAGTTTGAGGTGCCATCGTACAGTTCAAGGTCGGTCCCACAGATGCCCGCATAGGCAACTCGAATGAGGGCCTCATCGGGTTGTTGGGGGTGTGCATCTTTAATATCGCGCGCTTCGACGCTCCGAATTCCGGTGATAAAACTGGCTTTCATCATTATCTCTCCCTGCATTCTACTGCGGTCTCTTTAGATTATCTATCCGCAATAGACGAGTTCAAGGACTACAACACCACTGGGGCATAATATTTTATTTTTCGTACAGCATTCATTAAATAAATGTATTTTACTACTCTTTAAAAATGCTTAAAAATTTTATTCGTATATAATAATATTTTCGCTCATGAATATACCCAGAAAAAAATTTAAAAAGTTTTTATTTAACTTTATAGAAGAATAAATTTAGGCTTGATATTTGTCGATGAATCCTTTTACAGTGAAAATGCAGGACTAATCTGCATCACCGATGAAAGGATATTTTCATGTCCCTCGAAAGCGCTAATCCTTCCCGCCGCAAGCTGCTCAAGGCAGGCGCCATAGGAGTTCCCGCAGCAGGCGTACTCGCCTTCGGCTCCACCCTAGTCACCGCAACCTCCGCCAACGCCATCTCCGCCGACGGCTGGTGGGGCGAAGAAACCAGCGCGGGACTGCAGCGATTCTTGAACGCTGTCGTTCCGGGAAATACAGACTGGGCATCAGCTGGAGAACTGAACACAGGTCTCGTCGTTGATGGCGTGATTAGTTCCCAAAGCTCATTAATAGCTCCCCAATGCCCCGGAATTGTCGGTGGTTGGGAGTGGGTACCTTCAGGGCAGGCAACAGGTTCTCCCACCATTAGGTGGATGAATTTGTGGTTAGGGTTAGTTCCCCCACAAACTTCACTCGTTTCAAATACTATCAGGGTTCTGCAAAGCCACTATGGCATCTCTCAGGATGGCCGTCTCGACGGTCCCTCCCAGACCATCATGGCTCTCCAGAACGAAATCAACCAGTGGGTTTAGTGTAACCCCTTCGTACAAATCCTAACTTGGGTGCTTTTCTTCTCATGAAGCGCACCCCAGCTAGGTATTCATCTCTTTATATATCTCAAATTACATAAGGAAGAAATACTATGTCTCTCGAAAGCACTAGCCTCTCCCGCCGCAAGCTCCTCAAGGCAGGCGCCATAGGTGTTCCCGCCGCAGGCGTACTCGCCTTCGGCTCCACCCTGGTCACCGCAACCTCCGCCAACGCCATCTCCGCCGACGGCTGGTGGGGCGAAGAAACCAGCGCGGGACTGCAGCGGTTCATGAACGCCGTCAGGGGTGCTGGTCTTGTCGTTGATGGAGTGATTAGTTCGCAGCCTTCGCACATGGCACCTGCATGCCCTGGAATCGTCGGTGGCTGGGAATGGGTAGAGCCTAGGCAGGCAGAAGGTTCCCCCACTATCCTCCACATGTCATTGTGGCTAGGACTCAATAACATCGAGTACCCGGTTCCCAGTATGATCAATAATACTGTTATCGAAAACTTACAGAAGCACTATGGTATCTCCCAGGATCGCCGCCTCGACGGTCCTTCCCAGACCATCCAGGCTCTCCAGAACGAAATCAACCAGTACGTCGGTTAACGTTCTACCGCTGAGCATCATGCCATATGGATAGATGCTAAAAAGGCTCTTTATGTGAATAAAGCGGCAGAAAACCCGCTTTATTCACATAAAGAGCCTTTTTATACGACCCGGGAAGAGACTCGGCAAAGAAGCGTACAGCGCCTACGCCAGCGTTACGGACCCGCCGATGCAGTTGATAAACACGCTGGGCTGCCCCTTCGCATTGTGTGAGTCGCCCGGTTCGCACGGCTGATCCAAAATCTGCACCTTGCCCGAAACATCCTCAATACGGTACCCCGGCATCTCGGTGAAAGTCCCGGTTGTCGTCACCGAGCCGCCCGTGACCGTGAGAGTCGCATCCTCAGCAACCGTACTGTCTACCATCTTCACGGACGAAGATTTCGCGGTCACCTTCGCATGTGTAAACGATGCGTTCAAACAGCGAATAGTGCCCGTGGTCGCCGCCAAATCCGCGTGCGTGGTGCGCACACCCTCAAGGCGGCATGTTGAGTTTGTCTGAACCCGCAAAACGTCAAGAAAAGAATCGTGTGGAAGGCTGATAACGATCTTCGGTCCCCCAAAGGATAAAAACGAGGTGCGCTTGGCAAACTTGGATTTCCAGTAGCGTTCCCGCTGAACAATCTGGATCACACCATCTTCGGTGCTTACGTCAAAAAGTTCTTCATGCGGTAACTCTGCAGTCGCATCCTGGGTTTCTGCTGCGGTAATAGCGACCTCAAGGTCGAGTGCTTCAACAGCTAAAGACACGGGCTCAGGCAACGCGATAGGCATACACTTAACTCCCTATTTTTATCACGGTGACGAAGGCGCGACCCGGCGCGCAGCCTGGGCATCCGGTGCTGACTCTGCCAGTCACCTAACACCTTCATGAGCTATTCTACCCCGGTATTATTCCGACTCCGAACACGAAGAACGTGCTGCCCTCCCCATAAATTTATGCCGCCGGATGCGCCCCCATATCCGCCGTGCAGACCCTCACCAGGCGTAAAATCTGTGGTAGACACAAACTCACTCAAACTTTCAAGGAATCATGTCTGCTTTTCCGAATGTATCTTTTCTTCTCTGTACGGCGCTGATCGCCATCACCCTGGCGGTGAGCGGGTTCGCCAAGGCTAAGGACCCTTCCAGTACCGTCACGGGTATTCTCAACCTGGGGCTCGAAAAAATTGCTCCGCTGAAGCTTACCGCGCGCACACTCCCCTGGGCCGAACTGCTTCTGGCATTAGGGATGCTCGCAGCGCCGGGCGCTCTCTTCACCGTAATATCGGGCATCTCTCTGATGCTCATGTTGTTCTACCTGATCGTTATTGCGCGGGCACTTGCTACCGGCCGCACCGCGGGGTGCAATTGTTTCGGTTCAAAATCCGCCGCACCCGTGAGCCGCTATACGCTCATCCGCAATATCGCCTTGACCGTAGCCGCAGCTACGGTTTTTGCCGCGTCTTTGGGCTCAGGTCGAGCACTTATCTATGAGCTGTACAACCTCAACTCTGCCGATTGGGGCTGGGTGCTCGGCGCCGCACTGATCGCCCTCACCATGTGGGCGGTACAGCGCGGCGAGGCATTGGCTGAGCCAGATTTCGGCGAAAGCGACGATAACCATCTTCTGCTTCCCGTCTATGAGGATCGCGGCGACGGCGAAGAATATGTGCGCATGCCCATTCCGTACGCAACCCTGCATACGCTCGACGGCAAGAATTTTTCGATCCGCGAGCTCGCCGAGCTCAAGGCGCGGGTGCTGTTCTTCGTCTCCCCCACATGCGGCGCTTGCCTGTCGATTTTCGACAAGCTGGCGGACTGGGCGCACAAACTGCCGCAGCTTGAGCTGCATCCTGTTTTCAGCAGTGTGAGCAACGCAAAGACAGCGTCTGTGCCCGAGAGCGTTACCCCGCTGATAGACCCAAAATTTGCGGCTATGCACGCTTTCGGCCGCGGCACCCCACTGGCGGTAGTACTGGGCTCTGACGGACTGTTGGCGGGCGGGCCGGTGCGGGGCGCATCCGATGTATCCGATGTTATGGATCAGTTGATTGAGGAATTCACCGGCGCCGAAAACTCGGATGAACACAGCGAGCAGAATACCGTCGGGCAGATGCCCTAAGAGGCGCGTTCTTACCCGTATGCGGTACGATACCCCTACGTTTGCACACACGCTATCTATTCATCTACCACCGAGGAGAATACGGTGTCAGCATTGAGTTTTAACACCCCCGGAGAGCGCGAAAAGTCGCTCTGGCTCATCAAGAAAGAGAACGATCCGGCACATTCGCAATGGTATATCGACCGTTTTAAGGCTATGGAGGCTGAGGGTAAGGATATGGCGGGTGAGTCTCGCCTGGTGAATGCTTTGGCCTCGCGCGGGGCAAAGATTCTGGATGCTGGTTCCGGCCCGGGCCGCGTGGGTAAGCAGCTGCATGCGCTGGGGCATCGGGTAACCGGCGTTGATATTGACCCTGAGCTTATTGATGAGGCGCGCCGCGTATGCCCGGAAGCCACCTGGGTTACGGCTGATTTGGTAGATTTGCTGAAGGCTCTCGGGTTCGAGTCCGATGCCGGGGAGGATGGTTTTGAGCTGATCGTATGTGCCGGGAATGTGATGGGTTTTCTTGCGCGTTCAACCCGTAAGCCGGTGCTGGAGAATTTCCGGAAGGTGCTGGCGCCGGGTGGGCGCGCCGTGATTGGGTACGGTTCCGGTCCCGGTCGTGACTATGCGTTTGCTCAGTTTCTTGAGGATGCGCGCGAGGTCGGCCTGAATGTTGATTCGACGTTTAGTTCCTGGGATTTGCGTCCGTTTGCCGAGGGGTCCGAGTTTATTGTGGCGGTTCTTTCGCGGTAGGCGGCGCTCAGGCGGCACGCTTTATGGCTGATAAAAGCGGTGGTGCGCATCCTGGTTTTGTGTAGGATGCGCACCACCGCATTTTTTCTCTTTCCGCCCTGTGCAGAACGCGGGAATCGTAGCCTCTAGGGGATCAGGTGGATTGAACGTGCCATATCTTCGGGCAGGATTGCGGCGCCGCCCAATATAGCCACGATAAGTACTGCGAGAATCGCCATAGTGGCGGATTTCCAGCCGGGGTGCAGTTCGGTGAAGGTAATCAGACCGTGATGCAGCCGGTCAATATCGAGAACATTCGCTTTTTTATAGACCGTGGTCTGGTCGGAAAGTTTTGAGGCCACCGTAGACATAGTCTTGGCATCCCACACGCGACCGTCGAGGCGAAGAAGAGACTTCCCCTGCTTATCCAGCGCCCACATGCTCGGGAAGCTGCGGTACTTGAGCTTGGCAACAACATTGCTGAGATCTTGCCCGTGTGCTTTCTTGCCGTAGAGCTTTTCCACGAAGATCGTGTGATCCATATCTTTACGTTCCACCGCATGCCAGCCGAAGATTCGGGCGCGGAGCACATGGGTTTTGGTGATTGCCACGATCGTGGGTTTAAGCACCGAATACAGGCTTAGACCCGCGAAAAAACAGATGATAAGCACCAGCACCAGGTACGGCAAGGCTGGGCGTTTATACGCTAAGAATGCGATAGCGGCGACGAGGGTGATGGTTCCCGGGAGCGCCGCCTCAATGCGCCTGCCGTAGGATCGCATGCGGGGGTGGAAGAGTTCTAGAACATCGCCATATTTGGCGGGAATTTCGTGTGCGCGTTCTGCCATACACACCACTTTAGCGGTCGCACCTGCCCGACGCTAAGATTTTCGCCCCGCAGTGTCAAACCTGAGGGTTCGTGCGGGTACATAAATCTGCCCGGTGTCAGGTGCGCCCGCGCGGTGCGGTACGCTGTAATCATGCACAAATTTTCTCCCGTGGAACGGGTTCTAGCTACCTGGGTTATCGGCGTTTTCGTGTCGGTAACCCTTGCTTTTGGCGCGCTCTTTGCTCTGAATCGGCTGGTGTACACCCCCACGGGTCAAGTTCAGGAGTATTTTAGAGCGCTGCAGGACGGTAATGGTTCGCATGCGCTCGGTATTTTGGGGGCGCGGGTACCTGAGGGCGACGGTTCTCTTCTCGATGGTGAGGTTCTGAAGAAGTCGGTTTCGGGGCTGTCTAATATTACCTATGAGGTAGTGGAAAGCAGCGGTGACGGCGAGCATGCGACGGTGCGAGCCTCCTACACCTTGGACGGCGCACAGGAACACACCGATTTCAGACTGCGTCATGTGGGCGATCACTGGGGTCTTTTTCCGCGGTGGGAGATTGAACCCGGCGAGTTGCCCGAGCTGAAGGTTTCGATTAAGGGCGTGCAGGCGGCGACCGTGAACACCCGCAAGGTTGCGGTTGATGACGGTGAGGCAACGTTCCCGGTACTCTACCCCGGAAACTATTCCATTTCTTATGATTCGACGGTGTATACCGCACAGCCGTACTCGCAAAAGGTACTCTCAGCGGACGCAAATTCGCAGGTCACGCTCGATTTGAAGGCGAGCGATCAGGCCCGAGAATCCGTGCAGCATCAGGTGGAGGATTACGTAAATTCCTGCACCGAGCAAAAGACTCTCTACCCGAGCGGCTGCCCCTTCGAGTACACTTCCCCGGGCGCGTGGATGGCGAGGTGACCTGGTCGGTCACGGAATATCCGCATCCACACGTGACGGTCACCGCGAATGGCGAATGGAGCGCTGACCAGGCGCAGGGCAAGGTCAAGGTCTCCTTCACGCAGCTTGACCTGTACACGGGCGAGCGGCAGCCCTTTGAGAAGGAAGTTCCGTTTACCATCAAACCGACAGTGAACGTCAGCAACGGCACGGCGGTGCACGTGAGCTTCTGAGGGCCCTTACCCTAGCTTAGTTAATCCCTCGCAAATCCAGTACGAGTTCGCTCTCATCCGCGGCATCACCGGTGACGATGACCGGAATACCCCAGTCCTGCTGGTATAGGTGGCATGCGGCGTGCTCGGGAATATCGCCGTCGGGGGTACCGTCGCAGGCGGCGGCGCGGGCGGTAATGTGCAGCACCGCCTCCTGAATTTCGGGATTGAGCACGAGGGTACGACTGAGCCCTTGGGAGGTACCGGCACCGTCCAGCAGGAAGTTTTCGGGGGTGGATGAGATTTTCAGCTGGGTCGGGTCTCCCCAGCGGGTATCGAGTTTCTGCCCGGTCGGCACGGTAAACCGCGAAGTAAATTCAAGGGTTCCGCCGGTGAGTTTCGTGGCGGGCCGGGCGGTTGTGATCGCGCCTTCGTCCACTTTTTGCGCCTGCGCCGGAATTGCGGCACGCACTAATTGGTGCGCATTGGTTTCCACGATTATCAGGCGGGGGTCCTCACCCGGACTATGCTCCACCAGGAGGTCGGCAGGTTCGGCGAGTCCGCGCTGCAAGGTGCTCAGTTCCTTCGCGGCAGGATCCCAGCGGCGAATCGCACCGTTATAGGTGTCTGCCACTGCGATAGAACCGTCGGGAAGCTCTGCAAGTCCCAGCGGATGCTGCATACGAGAGGTCTGCGAGTCGCCGTCCACGAACCCGAAATCGAACAAACCCAGCCCTACTGCAGAAGTCACCTGTACGCTCTGGTGCCCGTGCTCATCCCGCGTAAAGGTTACGTGGCGCAGCCCGCTGGTTTCCGAGCAGGCTACCCACAGACTGCCGTCACGCGCCTCGATAATGCCGGAGGGTTGGGCAAACCATGCATCCTCGGCGGTACCGTCCTGCAGCCCTTCAACCCCGGCGCCCGCAAAAATGCTGACGATTTCAGAGACGGGGTCATAGCCGAAGAGCTGGTGGGTGCCAGCCATCGCGATCACAAACTGCCCGGCTTCACGCGAGTAGACCGCATCCCACGGGGATGAGAGGGCTACAGCGGTGGCGGGCGCATCTGCGGGGATATGGTTTGCGTTGCCCGTGACGGCATTATCTCCATCAATAACGCGCTGCACGCCGTTGCCCGCAAGGGTACGAACCTCGCCTGTGCGCAGGTTCAGCGAGCGCAGCCGGTGATTCACAGTGTCAGTAATCAGCACATCGTACCCAAGTTTTTCGCGGAGTTCGGCGGGTACCAGGGCAAGCCCTTGCGGTTCGTTAAAGCGTGCGGTGGTTCCGATTCCGTCGGCGTAGCCTTTATCGCCACCCTCTCCCCCGCCGTAGGTTGCCAGCACCGTGTTGAGGTCTTCGGCGACCTGCAGGATGCGGTGCCTGGCGGTATCGGACACCAGGTAGGTGCGTGAGCCGGTGCCGAACAGGTTTTTGGGTCCGAACTCTGTGGGGAGTTCGATAGCTTTCCCCGGGAAAGCGAATGTTCCCTCGGTTTTGGGTCGGGGTACATAGGGGCCGTCGCCTCGGTGCAGGTACCTTTTTCCTCGTGTTCGGCAACGAGCTCACGCACGAGTGAGGTAAGCCCCTGCACGTGTCCCTCACCGGATAGATGCGCCACAATATATCCTTCAGGGTCGATGACCACGAGCGTGGGCCAGGCGCGGGCGGTATAGGCCTGCCAGGTGGTGAGTTCGGGGTCGTCGAGTACGGGGTGTTTGATGTCGTAGCGGTCTACGGCTGCGGCGAGCGCTACCGGGTCTGCCTCATGCTCAAATTTGGGGCTGTGCACACCCACGGTGACGAGCACATCCGAGAATTCTTCTTCGAGGGGGGCGCAGCTCGTCGAGCACGTGCAGGCAGTTAATGCAGCACAGGGTCCAGAAGTCGAGGATCACGATTTTGCCGCGAAGAGCCTGCAGGTCTAGGCTCTTCTCGCCGGTGTTGAGCCAGGATCGTCCGATCAGTTCGCTGGCGCGCACGCGCACGGTTTTCTGCCCGGTATGATCTTGCCCGGGATGCTGGTTGCTGGTTTCGCTCACGATTCTCTCCCCTATGGTTTCGCGCCCAGACCCCGCTTAGCAACAGGGTGCGCTCGTTTCACCCTATTATGCCAGCGGTGCGGGCGTGTTCACCGGGCGGTAAAAGTTTATGAACTCGCCCCGCAATACGCCGTCATATTCTGTCATAGAAGCGAAGACATCACCCTAGGTTTTACCCCATGCACACACTAAAAAGCCCTTGAGGTGAACGAAGCGTTAGAAACTCCACCGTATTCACCTCAAGAGCCTTTATCATCCCCTAGCGAAAGGGAGGTTATGCAGGTTTAGAACTTACGCCTTCGGGATCGGCTGCAGGCGGCGCAGCTGCGTTACGTGCTTGGGCTCAAGTTCGGCAATGTTGTGCACCTGAAGCAGCTTCATGGTGCGGCGCACCTCGTCGGAAAGAATCTCGATGGTCCGGTCCACGCCGCGGCGGCCACCGGCCATAAGCCCGTACAGGTAGGCACGACCGATCAGAGTGAACTTCGCGCCCAGCGCCATAGAGGCGACAATATCGGCACCGTTCATAATGCCGGTATCGACCATCACCTCGGTATCCATCCCTACTTCACGCACTACCTCCGGGAGCAGGTGGAAGGGTACGGGCGCACGGTCCAGCTGACGACCGCCGTGGTTCGAGAGCAGAATACCGTCCACACCCAGATCGGCGAGTTTCTTAGAATCTTCGAGGTTCTGCACGCCCTTAATCACGATCTTGCCGGGCCACATTTCACGGATAATCTTCAGGTCTTCATAGTTGATGGAGGGGTCCATCGCGTTATCCAGAAGCTCGCCCACGGTGCCGCCGGTCGAGGAGAGCGAGGCGAATTCCAGCTTGGGCGTGGTCAGGAAGTCAAACCACCACCAGGGGCGCGGAATCGCGTTCAGCAGGGTCTTCATCGTCAGGTGCGGAGGAATAGAGAAACCATTGCGCTTATCGCGCAGACGAGCGCCAGCAACGGGTGTATCCACGGTGAAGAAGAGCGTATCGAATCCTGCCTTGGCGGCGCGCTCTACCAGTCCGTAGGAGATTTCGCGCTCGCGCATGACATACAGCTGGAACCAGAGGCGGCCATCGGGGTCTGCAGCGCGCACATCCTCAATGCTGGTAGTGCCTAGAGTAGACAGGGTGAAGGGGATGCCCGCGGCACCTGCTGCACCGGCACCAGCGATCTCACCCTCGGTCTGCATGAGGCGGGTGAAGCCGGTGGGAGCGATACCGAAAGGCATGGCAGAGGTACCGCCTAAGACCTCGGTAGTGGTGTCTACGGTCGAAACATCTGTGAGCACGCCGGGGTGAAACTCGATATCCTCGAAGGCCTGGCGTGCGCGGTTCATAGAGAACTCGCCTTCGGCAGCGCCATCGGTATAGTCAAAAGCGGCAGCTGGGGTGCGGCGTTTGGCGATCTTGCGCAGATCATAAATGGTGAGGGCTTTTTCGAGGCGGTTCCCGGCGAAGTCCAGGCTGGGCTTCTTGAACGTCATAAATTCTTTGAGTTCGCTGGGCTTGGGGAACTGACGTTGTACCATGGGGCGCCTTCTTTCTGCGGGGTTGCCGCTTCATTGCTATACGAGGTTCAAAGCGTCATATACCGCGATATAACGCAAAAGTATGGTGTGTGTTCATTCACAGTTATGGTCGGACCACACAATGCCCGTAATCTTAAGCTAACCCATACTAATAAATAAGGCAACCCTTGACTTATTAACCAGCGCCGAGTGCTACACACCGTTTTTGAGGCGGTTTTTCGGGGGAAGGACCCGCAAACCTTGCTCTCGCGACGCTGCGAGACGAGTGCATCTGCGACTTTTTGATCAGGTGACAAGAATTTTCATTCTTGTCTCACCCTGAGATACCCGGGCAAACTGCTATTTTTATTCCGCCTCGTAAAGACCTATTATCAGATATGAATATGCAATCACCGTGCAAGGAAACCAACCATGACCCAACCCAAAGCCCGCCGTGGACGTCCCCCAAGCCTAACCCGTGAGCAGATTGCCAAAACCGTTTTAGACGTAGGCTTTGCCAATCTCACGTTTGCCGCCGTTCGTGACCGTCTAGGGGTAGGGGAAACCACCCTATATCGCTACGCACCGGACCGCGACGAACTGGTACGTATGGGGCTCGAATATGCCTATTCCGGTATTGAGGTTCCTTCCTTTGAAGGTCCCTGGCGTGAGGTTCTGACTGCACACGCCCTCAATACCTGGCACAGCCTTGAGAAATACCCGGGCGCGGCAACCGAAGTGGCACGCGGCATCGTTCCCCCCATTGCTACATACTTTTTCGAAGAGCTTTGTGTGATTCTCATCAAACAAGGTTTTTCGGCAAAGAAGGCCGTTCTCACCTGCGATATGCTGCTGGACATGGTTATCGACAGCAGACGAAGCGTTGAACACAGCGATGCGTTTATTGCTGAAACCGGCGCCGGACGTGAAGAAATTCAGCACCAGATGCAGCGCACCTCAACCGACCTGCAGTCTTTCCAAGACCCAGGTGCTTCCGCCGAGCGTCAAGAGATCCGGACTATTCTGCGGGATTCGGTGACCTCGGATCCCTTAGAGTGGCTGCGGCATAAAATGACCATTCTGCTCGACGGCATCGAATACTCGCTCAAGTCATAACGAACGGCTTCATCTGCCGATACCCTGTCTTATGTGGCGTAGGGGTGTCCCTCTGGGGATCCCCTACGCCCTTTATTTTTACGCCGCGAGTATGTTCAGCAACGACCGGGTTCAAAGGCTTTGCTGCGGGTACACCACACGCGGCCACCGGTGACAAAGCTTAACTACGAAGGTAGCTTGACCGCGTTCGCGAGAGGCTTGGAAGAGCGAATGAATGAAAGTCGTTTAGGAGCCGTGGCGCGCATCCTCTTCATGCAGGCGCTCAAACATCTCGTTGTAGGCATTCAGTTCGGCGTCCCCATCACGGTCGGCCTGCCGGTCAATGCGTGCAGCAAGTTTCTTATCTGCCATAGACCATTGGAAGCCCACCGCAATCGCCACGATCATGGTCGGAATTTCACCGATACCCCACATGAGCGCGCCGCCCATCTTCTGGTCGTCCAGCGCCGACAAACCCCAAGTGCGCCCCAAATTGCCGAACCAAGAAGCTTCCAGGAGTGCCTTGGAGTTCATGATCGATATGCCGACGAAGGCGTGGTACCCCAGGGTTGCAATCAGCATAATCAGACGCATCGGGTACTCGGGGCGATACGGAATCGGGTCAATGCCGATAAGCACCAGCATGAAGATATAGCCCGTGAGCGTAAAGTGAATCATCATGAATTCGTGCCCGATATGGTACCGCAGCATCACCCCGAAAAGCGGCGTGAAATAGACGATAATAATCGATCCCGCAAAGTTTACGGCGGCAAAAATGGGGGTGTGTAACAACTTTCGACCACCCCGAATGCACGATGCGCACAATCCACTCACGAGGGCCTCGCGTACCGTCTTGGCGGGGTTCCAGCGCCTTAAGTAGCAGTGTTACGGGCGCGCCCAATACGAGCAGAATCGGCACGACCATCGTGAGCACCATATGCTCAAACATATGCACCGAAAACAGCACACGCGAATATACAGCGGGTGGACCGGAGGTGATATAGTTCAGCACGAGCAGCCCTAAAATCCAGGAGACAGCGCGCATCACGGGCCAAGAGTCACCCGCACGACGTACCTTCACGAACGCCCACAGATATACAATCGCCAGATACCCCAGCACAGCAACCCAGAACCAGTCCCAACGCCACTCGGTGAACCAACGCTGAAAATGCGGTTCGGGCGGCATATCGTACCAGGTGATAATGCGCACCGGCGTGGCATCCGGCGCGAGAGAGTTTCCGGAACCGGCGGCGGTGTACGTGAGAGCGAAGCCCCCAGTCCGGAGGCTGCCCCCATGATCACGAGCTCAGCAGAGATGGCGCTCCACAGGGCACGCGTACCATTCATCTTACCGGCAGAGAGCGCGGGAATCAGATAAAGCCGATGCGCTGCCCCGATTACCCCGAGCAGAAGCGTTAACCCCAGTTTAAGCAGCACAATCTTACCGTAGTCGGTGCCTAAATCCCGCCACGACGACATGCGCACCCCGGCGTTCGTAATGCCCGAGAGCAGCACGAGAATGAACCCGATGAGGGCAAGCAGCGAGTAGCGGCGCAGTACCGCCTGAGCCATCGGCACGCGACGAGATACCGCCGTGTGTTCGCCGCGGTGTGCCTCAACAATGGTGCCGGTGCCCGCATCCTTACCCGAAATACCGCGCGAGATAAACGCCAGCGCGATCAGCCCACCGCACCAGATACTCACCCCCAGCAGGTGCAACCCCAGGGAGTTGACGGCACCCATATGGTCCTGCCCGCCCGAGGAATGCCCCGAAAGCGCCATATCCGCGATACCAACGAGCGAGATCATGAAGATGAAAAACAGTCCCATAAGCGAGCGCACACCGAAACAAGCGGTGGCGACCACGGCGGCGACCACGACAGTCATACCTTTTTCTTTGCCCGCATCTAAGGTGGTGATATAACTGATGAGCTCACTAGCGTAATCGGTGCCAGAGCCAATGGGTCGCCCCGAAATATCGGCATAGGAAAGAATCAGGACGGCCAGCGCCGCGAGAGTCCACAGCACGGCGGAGGCGGCGGCAAGGTTCAGCACATCGGCGAATGGCTTGTACTCTTTTTCGACATCGTTTTTCGTGGTGCGTTTACCGCGGCGTGTTCCGGCGGCATCGGCTGCATAGCGGGGAATAATGCCCATCGCAAAGATCAGCGCACCCATGGTCGTCGCCATCGAGAAATTATGAATAACCTCGGAAATAGGCAGCGCCCAGCGCACAAAACCGCCAGCATCGGCAAGCTCGGTCGCCGAGTTCGCTAGGGTTAGCCTTAACGAGACCAGCAGAGTTAGCAGACCGACCCCTACATAGGCGGTAATCCAGGGCGCGGATAGCCCGGGGCGCACGGCGGCGCGCTGAGGGTCAGCCTCGGTTTTCTGCGGTTGTGAAGACGTAGTAGCCATAGTTCTTTTTCATCTGTGGTGTGTGCGATGGTGCGTGTTAGGTATGCACGTAAATTCTGGACGGCTAGGTGAAAAGGCTTTCGCCGATATACCCGCCTTCCTCACGTACCCCGGCAGGAATTGCGAACACGGCTGATCCCACCGGAACCGTCCATGTGTTAAGCATATCCAGTTGTTCAAGCCGTTTCTGAATAGGCACAAACTGCGCCACCGGATCTGCCTGGTAGGCTACGAAAATCAGCCCCGCATCCGAAATGCCGCCGCTGATCTGCCCGTGTTCTGAGAACCCGGAGGCGTTGAAGACCGGCTCGTCATAGTTATAGCCGCGCCGCAGGATGCGCTCCCACGGTTTCTTCTCAAGCTCGGTGCCGTGCGCCCGGCGAATATGCGCATACGGAGCGATGACCTCAAAACCCAGGTTATCGAGCTTATCAAAGTCGGGGTCATCAAATTCATCATTGCCGGTCAAGGGCGCGCCGTTAGAGAGTTTACGCCCGATAGCGTCTTCACGAGCGGGAGTATCGACCTCATCCCAAGTATCCAGATTCATGTGGATGCGCCTAATCACCACGGAGGTACCGCCCGGTTCCCAGGCCTGCGGGAAGTTCTGCTCAGCACTCCCCTCACCCCACACGATCTCGTGTGCCGACCCGCCGCCGCGCCCAGGTGTCTCGTGAGGGTCTTCGACCGGATTCACGGTGCCGTCTACCTGGCCGAAGAGATTACGCGGAGTGCCCTGACCGGTACCGAAGGCGCTCAGAAAGCCCTCTTGCACCCAGCGGATACGCCCGAAGGAGCGGGTGTCTTTGGTGAGCATCCGCTGGGCATGTGAGACCGTCAGCAGATTATCCCCACAAATCTGCAGGAGCAGATCACCACCGTTCCACTTCTGCTGCAGTTGGTCGATCTTCGGGAACGCTGGGAGAGGTTTAAGCCACGCCGGTTTTTTGGCGGGTGCCACAATATCAAAGATCTTTTCGCCGAACCCGAATGTGATAGTCAAATGTGCGGGAGCCTGCACAAGCTCAGGTTCCTGATCTGTCAGCGGAGTCTGCCCTGCAGTCAGGGCGGCCGCATCGGAGGTCAAAATCCTCAACAGACGCTGCACCCCGGGGGCTTCCAGCCCATCGTTCAGATCAAGAGCAATAAACGCGCATGAGCCTGCGCCGGGGTCATAATCCCGGCTTGCTTATCGCCGTAAAAATTCACGGTTTGAGCGGTCAGCATCTGCTGCGCAGATACGGTCTCGGGCGCACCAGTTTCATGCTCCGGCGTTATCAGCCCGCGTGCCCCGGCGCCAACGGCCACACCGGTCCCCACCCCCAGGAAAGCACCGGCGAGCGCTGTACGGCGACGCACCCCGGGAGATTCCACAGACCGGGCGCCTTGATGCCGTGAAGAGTCCGCAGCTGCCGTTCCTTCAGAGATCCCGGCGGTACCCTCCTGCGGCTCGTTGGCCTCCGTCGAAGAAGGCTCATGCGGAGGCTGCGGGGTACCCATCTTGTCATTCTCCGCCGTCATAATCTTTCATTCCTCTATGCCTGCGGCTATCTCTCATGCGCGCTATCGGCGCTTCAGTTGAGTGAGGCAGGATGCACGGTGCCAGTCCCCCAAATGTTGCGGTTTCGTGCACCGCGCATCCTGCATAGGCTCGGTGGATGTGTTAAAACACCCGTTGCCGAGCGCTGCGGCTACTTACACTGCGGTTTTGCGGATGCACTCCCCGAGGCTTCGCCGCTCATATGGTCGTGGTCGCTGTGCTCACCGTGTTCGTGCGTACCATGTTCATGATCGGAGTGCTCGCCATCCCCATGATTATGCTCATGATCGGAGTGTTCACCATCCCCGTGACTATGCTCGTGACCTTCATGGGAGTCACCCGAAGCTGATGCGGATGCGTCCGCCGAAGCTGAGCCGGTGGACTGCGCATCGCCCTGATATTCTTCCTTAGCGCCAGAGTAGTCGCGTGCCTCAGGCTTGAACTCCAGGGTTGCGCCGTCCTCAGTCTTAAGGGTTACCGTGGTGCTGGCGCCCGCTGAGAGCGAGCAGTTCAGACCCATCAGCATAATGTGGTTGCCTCCGGGCTTCAACTCCAGGGTCTCCCCCGCTTTCACCGTGAATTCCTGCACCTGCTGCATCTTGGTGCTTCCGTTAGAGTCCTTAACCGTGGTGTGCAGCTGCACTTCATCGGTCGCAGTCGAGGTTGCCGAGACGACCTTCACATCGTGATCGCTGGTATTGGTAATCTTGCCGAAAACGCCGGTCATACCACCGTCGGTTGCCTTAGCCCAGGTGTTCTCAATCTTGATCGGGCCTGAAGACGACTGTGCCGAACCGCTTGCCGCTGCGCTGGAAGAGCTCGTTGCGGATGCGCTCGAATCAGAGTTCGTGTTGGTAGAGCCACAAGCGTTCAGGGTAAGAATCCCGGCGAGAGCTACGGAGCTCAAAGCCATCAGCTTGTGGTGAGCCTGAAATTTTTTCATGATCTTTTACTCTTTTCTGGCGGTAAAACCCGCCTGTGTGTGCGAACAATTCTTCGGCAGGCACATGCGACAGTTCACGACGTTCGATTATTCTGCGACTTTTAATCGCGCGTGCCGCAATCTGCGGGAAGATCCCGATGCGGCGCCTGCCAATGGGTGTGACGTCCGGAAGCTGCCCGGTAACGTCACGGGTGTACAAGGTATTATGCGGAACGTTTTTTGAGCAGGGCGAGAATCCCCACGGCCAGCACGACGAAGACACCTACACCGCCGCCAATCAACCACCAATTCACCCCGGAACCGGAATCTGACTTAGTGGAGTTCTGGGTATCAGCTGCAGCCTGCGAAGATTCGCCGGTGCCCGCATCCTGCGGGGATGCTGCGGCTTTACCTGCGCCAACGCTGAACGTATAGGTTCCCTGAATAGGGTGCCCGTCCGAGGAGACTACGCGCCAGGTGACGGTATAGGTTTCGTCAGCGCTCGCATCCTTTTGATCTTGAGCGGCTGGGTGACGGTCGTTCCCTTCACCTGTGGTTCGCCTTCAGCTACGGATGCGCCGGTCGAATCGACCACGCGCACACGGTTTCCGCCCTCAATATTCATGAGGTTCGCGCTGTAGGTCAGGTTCAGCTCGGCAGGTGCCTGCGTCAAAGTTGCGTTCGCGGCGGGGTCGGAAGAAACCAGTTCGTCATGCGCCTGCGCTGCGGCACCGCCGAAAAGCATCAGGCTGGCGAGCAAAACCGCCGCCAGGGTACGCATCATGGTGCGCATATGTGTAAATCCTTTATCTGCATCGAATGCCCATGCCGCATGCACCTTCACGCTCGGTTTTAGTCGAGGAAGGTGTATAACACTCACACAAGCCAGCCGGTAGGCAGACTCGTAGCACGGGCGATGGTTGGGGTTACGCGGGGTTTCCCAAGACTGCAGGCGGTCCTCGCTCCACGCGGGAGAACGCCAGCATCAGCCGACGAAGATAAACAGATATGACAAAACGTCCGTATATACGGGGAAAGACAGGAAGCGGTGCCAACACCGGAACGCGCAGAGCGGACTGCAAACGTGTATTCAGATAACAGTGTAAAGCCCACAACGCCTGCGCGAGGGCGCGTTCACCACGGTGCAAAAGTATAAGGCTTAGCAGGGCTGCAAGAGCGTGCACCCCGATCATAGTGCCGGTAGCGTGCTGGGCGACGGCGTGGCTGAGCCCATTCCCGTGTTCAAGGGCAAGGGGGTGTTCCGGGCGCATGTGCATGACCGTGCGCGTGGTTTCCTTGCAGTGCCGCCACACGATGCGCCGCCTGAGCGGATCCGTGGGATAGGTTGAAAACACCGTGGAGCAGGGTTTGCACCGTGATGGCGCCTGCTGCGGTGCCCAGGTAGATGGCTCGCTGCCGTGAGCGCGTTATACGTTCGAGAAGCGCTAGAAGTCCCAGAGCGGCGAGCGCCCCTAACGCGGTGCAAAGCGCAAGAATCATCGGATGCGCGGCGCCGCCTCCGGCAAGAGTATGCCCCGCCGAGCCCAGCAGAACCGCAGATGCCGAGATAAGCCAGGCACGCATCACACGGGCGCCTCGCCTAGTAGCGGTTGCTGGCTGTACCTCATGCGGCGATGATTTCCGCTCGGCACAGTCTTTAACGGCGAGAAGGCGGGCATGGTGGCGCGTCTTTGCGCGTGTGTGCATGTTCCGCCCCCTCGCTCGTAGTCGTCATATGCGGGCGTACCCACAACCTGTCAATATCCCACATTCTACCGGTTTGTCAGCTGACCAGGTATTTCACGGCGAAGATGTGACATGTTCGGCTGGTTAACGTTTTGAACGCCGCAATGGCGCGCATCCTCACGTTCAAGGATGCGCGCCATATGCACAGATACGCCGAAACTCGCCTGTTTCGGCGGCAGCATACCGCCGCAGAGGGGCGAATGCCTCAGGTTACTGCTTTTGCTGTTGCTGAGGCTGCTGTTGTCCCTGCTGAGGCTGCTGCTGCTGCTGCTGCCCTTGCTGGGGCTGTTGTTGCTGTTGTTCCTCCGGCGGGTTATCCATACGGGCTCCACCTTCACTGCCGGGCTTCGTCTGCATGTGGCCACCGGTACCGCTCTCACCGGTCTGCATGTTGCCGCCAGCTGAAGGCTCTGAACCAGTGCCGCCGGATCCGCCGCCGTTCTCCATCTGTGAGCCGCCGCCAGAATTATTTTCTGCGCCTGAGCCGCCGCCAGCGCCACCGCCTGAACCGGAGTCGCCTGATGTGCCGCCGTTGTCCGTGGTCACGGATCCCTGCGAGGCTGATGAACTTGACGATGTAGATGCTGAGGATGAGCTTGAGGAGGAGTCACCACCGGAGCTGCCAGAGCCACATGCGCTCAGCGCCACCACGCCAGCAACAGCCAGGGACACAAAAACAGAAGTCTTCTTGGCGATCATACGCCTATCCTTTCTGCCGGTAATTGTTGGTTCAAAACCCACCCTCTCACACACCTAAAGTATTTTTCAGGGATTTATCCCAGGTACGGAGTGTTTTTATGCTATGAGCCGTAAATACATTGCATTTCCATAAATATTTTCGAAATGGCGTGCATAAAATTATGTAGTTTAATTGCATATCCAACGGTTAAATTCCCCCATCATATTTATATCTTCTGTGTTTTTAGCAGAAATAAGGCGCGCATCCTCAAAAACTAAGGATGCGCGCCAGATTACACAGCCGCTTCACGGCCATCTGCAGGTGCTAGCCCGCAGTGGTCGGATTGAGAGGTGACTTAGGAGTTGCCGCTCCCGGAGTATTGGGAACCACGGGAAGATCCGGCAGGTCGGTGGGTTTTTCGGACGTAGCCTGACCGTTAACCATCACGTTGTAGGCGCCGTTGTACTGCACAGCCGTCACCGTATTGCCTTCGCTCTTAACCCAGGAGCCGTCGATGCCCACCAGATCGGTGTGACCGTCGGAAGCGTCGGTCCTAGTCCAAGAGCCATCGTAGTAGACCGTAACCGTATCGCCGTCGGGTTCAGTAGCAGTCCAAGAGCCATCCTCCGAGACCAGAACGTATCCCTCAGAACCGGGAGCGCCATTGGCGCCACCACCCTGTGCGCCGCTACTGTCAGCACCGGCAGCACCGCCTCCAGAGTTAGGAGCGGTGCCGCCCTGGGCACCGCCGCTACCCTCAGCGCCAGAACCGTTCGCTCCGCCACCTGATCCGTCACCGCTGCCCGATTGTGCGCCGCCCTGAGCGCCGCCACCACCTTCAGCACCTGAGCCTCCACCGGAGCCGCCCTCGCTGCCTGATTGTGAGCCAGAATCGGAACCAGAATCAGATTTATTATCCGATCCTGTGCCGTCGCTAGATCCGCTACCAGACCCCTTCTCTGAGTCTGCACCGCCGCTAGCATCAGAACCAGCACTGGAGTTTGCCGAAGCATCGCCGCTGGCGCCACCGCTAGCGTTCGAGGAGTCTGAGCCGCCGGAAGCGGAAGAGTTTGCCGATGCGGAACCGGACGCCCCGCTTCCTGCGGAAGAACTTGAAGAGGAGCCGCTAGAGTTATCCGAACCGCAGGCACTCAGTGCCACCATGCCAGCAACAGCCAGGGAGACAAAAGCGGAAGTTTTCTTGTTGGCGATCATACGCCCATCCTTTCTGCCGGTGATTATTGATTGGCTTTCAACTCTCTCATACACTAACGGTATTTTTCAGGAATTTTCCCCTCTCTGTGGCTCTTTTTATGCTAAGAGCAATAAATAGACCCTTTAACGCATACTCATTTCTAACCCAAACAATTAACTGTATTTCCTTGTGTTATTAAAATTAATTAATATTTTAAAATATTTACCCTTCTCTTAGACCTCAGAAAACTTAGAGCATACCTTGCACCTATACAAGCGTCTCTTATGGTTTCGGGGTTTTTATTTTGCCGCCCTTTATCCACACACCAAAGCGGTGCGCATCCTTATCATAAGGATGCGCACCGCTTGAATTATCGCGCCGTATACCGTGATGCTACGTCCGGGTGGAGCCTTCTAGACCAGTAGTTACCGTAGCGCGTCAGAGGCAACGCACGGCATATCGGCTCTTTACATAGGATATTCTAGCCGGCAGTGGTTGGCTGAACCGGGGACTTAGGAGTTACAGCTTTAGAGTCGCTTGGCTTATTGGGCAGATCCGGAAGGCTTGGCTTCTTAGTGGACGGCTTGCCATCCTCCTGAACGGTGTAGCTGCCACTAGCGTCTACAGCTGTCACATCACCACCATCTTTAACAGTCCATGAGCCATCGGAACTCACAGTGGTAATATCACCATCAGTCTCGGTACGAACCCATGAGCCGTCGGAAGCCACAACGACACTATCACCATCAGCTTCAGTGTAAGTCCACGACCCATCAGATACAACAGTATGCGAACCGGCCCCGCCGCCATTATTGCTAGTAGATGCGGATGCACTCGACCCCGAGCCGTTATCCGCTTGCATTCCGCCGTTAGTACCAGCAGATACCGTGGCATCGCCACTCTTCATCTGCATATTACCGTCAGCTCCAGCGGTGACAGAGGTATCACCATTATTCACAGTGACCGAACCATCGGAGACGGAGACCTTGGGAGTCTCAGATGCAGAGGCGGATGCCGATGAAGAGCTCGAAGCATTATTGGAGTTATTGGCGCCGCATGCACTGAGGGCTACAACGCCTGCTACAGCTAGAGAAAGAAGGGCGGAAGTTTTCTTGGTGATCATGTGCGTAGTCTTTCTGATGATGAATTACTATTCAGTACCCGAAAATTTCGCGTCACAAGACTGAAATTACAGGGCTATGCCCTGCCCGGGAATACCTTTATTCTACTGGTTCTAGCTATGTTGAGCCTATGTAAACCTGTGTTTAACCTAAGAAACTTAAAAATTTTCTTAAGGTTTTTTATACCTATTTCAGGCCCCCGAATTCCCGCGGAAGTAAAGGGGGTGGGGGTATACCCCCGTACCACAGACTCTTATCGCAGGCAGATGAAAAGCCGAAGCCCTGCATCCTAGCCTTGTGGATGCGGCGCTTCGGTTCCTGAAAGTCCTCACGACAGAGGTCGCAGTCACAAACTATTGCAGAGCATACGAGGGCTCAACCGGGGTCTTAGGCGTTACCGCCTGAGGGTTTGCAGGTTTTTCAGGTATCTGAGGAACCGTGGGTTTCGCAGTTCCGGGCTGTCCACCCTCTTCACAGTCGTGTAGCCACCATCCGCCTGCACCTTAGCCTGGGAGCCTTGCACTGTTCCCTGCTCTGCAATCTCGATTCGAGCCTTATGGGTCCATGACCCATCTGCCGACACCGCAGTTTCCTCGCCCATAATCCCGGTTTTAGTCCAAGAACCGTCAGCATTGACTTTCACCTGCAAACCATCATTGGATACATAAGACCATGAACCATCCGAGGAAACCTGTGTGGTTTGTTCCTCCATACTGCGTACCGTTACGGACGGAAAAGGCTTAGGGGTTTTCGACACCGATGGAGAGGCGGCCGAACCGCTGGAGCTATGAGCAACGCAAGCGCTTAGCGTCAGAGCAGAAGCAAATGCCAGAGCAAGACTCGCTATAATTTTTGCAGTTTTCACGTGTTTTCCTATCTCAGGGCAGAAAGTCAGCCGTTTTTATTACCCGCGCCCCTGCCAAACAGCGCGCTTAGGCTGTGCTGGACGAGCCGTCCCCCGTCCAGGATACGTGGGCGCTGGGGGCGTGTAGGACGAGATTCGCCATCCATTAGAGGAGTACCATTCGCCGTTATCGGTGACACCGAATTCGCTTCCATTCGGATACTTTTGCACCCACGATCCGTCGTCGTACACACGAATTCGGGTTCCATCGGCATTCTTGCGTTTCCACGAGCCATCGGAATCAACTTTGATAGTGCTTCCATCCGCAGCGGTCTGAGACCACGAACCATCGCGGTTCACCTTGATACTAGAAGCACCGCCATTTCCCTTGTTGCCGGTAGATCCTTGCGAACCGCCATTTTTATTTACGGATCCTGCTCCTCCCTGACCTCCAGAATTTCCCTGCTGCCCAGAGTTACTTCCAGCAGAGCCGTTAGCCGGCTTCGCCGCTTCATCGACATCCTTATTCGCATCTACACCACCAGCTGCTGCGCTTTCCTCAGGAGAATTAGCAGCCGGAGATTCGGGGGCTGTTGCCGCATCCGTGAGCGTGGGAGCATTCACGGCTTCACCTGTAGTATTACTCTCGGCGGTTGAAGAGGGAGTAGCATCCGCAGGTTCGGGGGTTGCGGTTTCAGTCGCCGTCGCGGAAGGGGATGAACTCGCCGAGGAACTGGGACTTGGAGACTTAGATTTCGTGGGGGAAGATTTTGAGCTTGAGGAGCTGCTGTTGGGCGATAACGTTACGGAGGAAGACGCCTCATTTGAGAGCCGCAGGCGCTCAGGGCAAGAATACTCGCCACAGCCACCGATACAATGGTGTAGGTTCTCTTCATGCTCATTGCATTTCTTTCTATAAACCGGTGATGACGTCCCGTTGCGACCACCCAGACGTTCAGCATGAGCGCACCACAGCACCGAAGAATATGGTGTTATAGTGATCCCCACTGAAGAGCGTCGTTGCGGGATAAATAGTCCTTCCGGAAGGAGGGATATATCTATTCTAAAGGTGTTCCGCTTCTTGAAGCTATCCATTAACACGTTTCTTGAAAAATATCACGTTAATTTCTGCGGGTACCCTCAAGAATATCTTGGGAAACACTTCAAAATCTCGGAGATGAAACTACGGATTAAAGTTAATCAACCTTTTTATATATATTTTCTTTACACTTACGAGAGTTCTATGTGAAGGTCTTTATCCTCCCGATACACAAACCCCTGCCCCACAAGGCAAAACTTCATTCACGTATCAAGAGGCATACGCTCAACGACAAGAAATGCCAAAACACAAGAAAGCTCAGCTTAGTAGAGTATCACCCGACCAACCGACCGCAGAGATCTTTGTGCAAGGACCGTTTGATTTATAGATATTTTGAGAACAGGGTGAAATACTTATAAAGTTTATATATAAAGTATTTAATAATACTTATACATTTATATCGTTCATAGTTATATGTTGTGTATACCAGTTTTCCGCACAGAACCGCGTTTTAACGCGGAGTTGCAGGGGTTACCGGAGTTGCCGCCTCCGAACTATTGGGTTTTCCAGGAATTGTAGGGGTTTCAGGCCGATCTTCTCCATCCTCAACAATGCCGTTCTCGGAGACTGACCACGAACCGTCGGCGTTAACCGTGATAACCTCGCCGTCATGGTCGGTCTGGGTCCATGCGCCGCTTGCGCTCACTCTAATGACCTCGCCGTCGCTCTTGATAACTTCCCACGCGCCGCTCGTCTCAACGGTGATTTTATCGCCTTCGGAGTTCGTGTGGGTCCAGGAACCATTCACATTCACCTTGGGTTCGGTTGGAGATTCACCATTGTTACGTTGCGCGGGCGTATTGTTCCCGCCGGTTCCGGGCTGATTCTGATTAGTATCACCATTCACCGAGCCGCCAGCGGTATTTCCCTCTCCCCCATTACCCTGGGTCGCGGCGGGGGCATGAGAGGGATCTGCCGAGGGGTTAGAGGTTGCCGAAGGTGAAGGTTCCGCAGCCGTACCATGTGTTGAGGGGGATGCAGTCACTGTCACCACGGCGGGAGTCACCGGATCCTGAGGTTCGGAGGATGCACACGCGCTCAACAGACCAAGCCCTGCAAGGGCTAACGGAAGAGCGCTATACTTTCTCGGTACGATGGTCACGGTATGTCTTTCTGAGTGTTTCTGTGTCATAACAGGATATATTTTCAGGCTGCAACATTACTTACTACTATTTTAGCTAACCTGATTGAGACTTTTAGGTGACAAGGTGTTGCCCGCTTTTCTTGGGGCGAAAGGTATTACAGCGTAATGTTGCGATGCGTATGTTCAATGTGAAGTTCTTAGAAGAATAAGATTCCGTCCCCGGTAGTTTATCCCGTCCTGACAACCTTTTCAAACGGAGTTTGGTATCGGGCGTTATCACGAGGCAGAAGCTCTCAGATAGAGAAAACAAACCATAAACATAGGGGCTCCCACCGTGTGGTGGGAGCCCCTATCAGGTCCTAGAAGTCTCAAGAAGTTACTTCTTCTTCTTGGAGGTGGCCTTGGTGGCCTTCTTCTTGGTAGCGACTGCTGCCTTCAGCTTGGAGCCTGCGGTCAGCTTCACACCGTGACCAGCGGGAATCTGGATGGTTTCACCGGTCTGCGGGTTGCGACCGGTACGAGCTGCACGGTCGGTACGCTCGATAGCCAACCAGCCGGGGATGGTGATCTTCTCGCCCTTAGAGACGGAGGTCTCGAAAGCCTGGAACACTGCGTCGAGCACTGCGTTCACGGTTGCCTGGCTCTTGCCAGACTTCTCTGCTACCTCTGCAACAAGTTCGGTACGGTTCTTAGCCATTTGGGGTGCCCCTTCCTGAGACTTATCTTTTTCAGACTAAGTCGAGCTGCTTTTCACGAGGAAAAATAACTCGCCTAGGTACAAATACCAGAAATTACCAGCTTGACTTAGTAATACCGGGCAATTCGCCACGGTGTGCCATCTCGCGGAAGCGTACGCGGGAGATACCAAACTTCTGGAAGGTACCGCGCGGACGACCGTCGATCTGGTCACGGTTGCGAACGCGGACGGGAGATGCGTTGCGGGGTAGCTTCTGCAAAGCTACACGTGCTGCTTCGCGCTCCTCGGGGGTAGCGTTCTCGTTCACCAGCGTCTTCTTCAGTTCTCGACGCTTCTCGTCGTAGCGAGCTACGATGACCTTGCGCTGCTCGTTACGAGCGATCTTTGACTTCTTAGCCATTCTTAGCGCTCCTCTCGGAAGTCAACGTGCTTGCGAACCACGGGATCGTACTTCTTTAGCACCATACGGTCAGGATTATTGCGGCGATTCTTACGGGTTACATAGGTGTACCCGGTGCCTGCAGTGGACTTGAGTTTGATAATAGGACGCAGGTCCTTAGCCTTGGATGCCATGTACTAGATCTTCTCCCCGCGTGCGATGATTTCTGCGACCACGGCATCAATGCCACGAGCATCGATAACCTTAATGCCCTTAGCGGACACGTTCAGGGTCACCTTACGGCGAAGCGAAGGAACCCAATAGGTCTTCTTCTGAACGTTCGGATCGAATCGACGCTTATTGCGGCGATGCGAGTGCGAAATGCTGTGTCCAAAGCCGGGAACAGCTCCGGTCACCTGGCAGACTGCTGCCATGTTTCACTCCTTATTGATTGACTTTTCTGACGGATGCGCAGTCGATGTTACTCGTACGTCCCGTCACCAATGTAGAAGCACCGGGTTATTCTCCGGGCTAGAGTGTTTGAGACCGGCATCTGGGTGAGATCCAGATGTCAATCCCCGCCGCGGGAAAAACGGTGAAGCAAATTTAGTGTCGAGAGGCGTTTCCACCACTACGAACAGCGTTAAATTCTAGGTAAATCCAGCAACTCACGCAAGCCTGCACGCCAGAAACTCCCCTTAAAAACCAAGGATTTTTTGGATTTTGAGGGGTAACCATTTGATACAGACTTCTTCCGGGCACGCCGAAAGGCCGCGATAGAGTTACCCGCTTATTCTACCAGTTCTCGCTGTTTCCTCAAGTCACAAGGGAGTTTAAGGTAGTTCATGACGAAGTTTTCATCCCTTGTCGATATCCAGGTGACAAACGTCTAATTACATCGTTGAAATTTTAAATGTGAGATTAACATCTTAACTCGTAGAAACCCGTATTTTACGGCATACGGCAGGTTATTCTTCGAGTTCTACCGGCTCGCCAAGACCAGCGGCAGGAACCAAATTCGGGTACCTCGCGCTTAGTCCATCCCCCAAACTGCGCCCAGTCAGCTGCCGGCCCATCCAAGGCAGAGCATGCGTTCTTACCCAATACGCACTTTCGGCAACTCTCTCACGCAGCGGCGGAGGCTCTTCTTCACCGGCGATAAGGTCCACATCCTGCGCCAGATGCCCCAGCCCAAGCTGCGTCAGCACATGGTATGCGAAGCGCTGATGCCCCAACTCATTCATATGCAGGCGGTCGTCAGCCCACAGCCGCCAGTCCAGAAAATCGTCCATACGCCAGTAATCGATAATGTGCACACCGTATTCATCCGCCACCGTACGCAGAAGCTCGTTATACAGGGCGGTACGCGGGCGGGTCCGAGCAAAGGGTCCCTCTCCCTTCACGTCCAAACCCGTAATCGTCAGAACCTCGATTCCTTCCGCGCGCAGAGCCGCAAAGGCTCGCTCTGCGTGCGAGATAATCTCATCTATATTCACGTTTAGGCTAATAATATCGTTGCCGCCGCCGTAGAAGCTAACGAGGTTCGGTCTCAGTTCTAAGGCTGCCTCCAGTTGCTGATCGACAATCTGGTGCATCAAAAGCCCCCGGATCGCCAAGTTAGCGTACTGCGCCTGAGCATCGACTGAGCCGACAGCTTCCGCAACGCGATCTGCCCAGCCACGCACCTGGTTGGGGCGGTCGGTATCGACATCACCCACGCCTTCGGTAAACGAGTCGCCCATCGCCACATAACGCACAGGGTCGCCGTGCAGTCTGGCATTTTTATCGAGTTTGAGCATGGTAGGTACTTCCTAACTTTTGGTTTTATCTACCCGCCAGTATCCCATGAATAATATGTCTGTCTTAGGTACCGACCGCAGACATCCAGCTGCGTGCGGTTTCAGGCAGGGCAAACCAATCGTGCAGCAAACTCAAACATACCGTAACCGCGTTTTGTTCGGGTTTCTCGCTCCTGTTTTATTAAGTCTTATTTCACGGGTTCACGTCGTCCAGTATCTTCTGCGAAGCGTGCGCAGACCGATGATGCGGCACCACCACCACGCTCCCGTCACTAAACGGATCGGCAACCTCGGCCTTGAGCCCAAAAATATCGTTAAGATTTCTGGAGGTCAGCACCTCGTGAGCAGATCCGCGACTGACGATCTGCCCGTCCTTCATGGCGATTAGATAGTCTGCAACGCGAGCGGCGAGATTCAGCTCGTGCAGCACCATAATCATGGTGGTGCCGCGTTCTTCGTTCAGGTCCGCCAGTAAATCCAGCAGCTCCACCTGATGCGCCAGGTCAAGGTACGTGGTCGGCTCATCCAACAGCAGAATATCGGTCTCCTGCGCAAGCGCCATCGCAATCCCACACACGCTGGCGCTGACCGCCGGAAAGCTCGGTTACTTGGCATTCGGCGAGCGACATCGTATCGGTGGCTTCCAGAGCCCAGGCTACCGCCTCATCATCTTCGGCGCTATTACGTTTGAAAAGCCCTTGATAGGGGTAGCGCCCCCGCGAAACCAAATCGGCAACAGTAATGCCTTCAGGCGCAATAGGATGCTGCGGCATAAGCCCGACCATACGTGCGAACCCCTTCATGGAGTACTGATGCGTAGGCTTACCATCGAGCAAAAACTCGCCGTCAAGGGGATGCAAGAGTCGCGAAACACCCCCGCAGAAGCGTGGATTTACCGCATCCGTTGGGGCCGATAATGGCGGTGACCTTGCCCTGAGGGAATTCTAAGCTCAGGTCTTTGACGATAGGCTGTGCGCCGTATCCTAGGCTCACGTTGTCTACGCGCAGAGTACGCTCAGTTACGGTTTTCATGATTTACCTTCCTTTCGGTTCTGCACGAGCAACCAGATAAGTATGAGGGTACTGAAGACGCCATAAAAATGCCTACAGAACTTTTATATGCCGGAATAGGTTTGCGGCTGCAGAATCAGCGCATACCACGATCACGGCACCTACTAACACCGGGCCTAAGAGTGTGTATCTTCCTGCGTATGAATGAAAGCTTTTTCATGTCCCGTGTGAAGACCTTAGCCAGAGAGTCCCTTCACCTTCAACGAGCACACGTCGTTCCTTCTCCCCTGCATGATCATGATACTTATATGATGTCTGCAAAATATGCACATGAAACTTCATCGCTGCATAGTAAACGTGCGGCGGCCGCCGTTCACCGAGGCTTCAGACGTACCGATGCCGCGCCTTCCGCTAAGAAGACACGGCATCGTATATTCTTGGCACGTGTTTAGAGCGAGAGCATGCCAGTGGGTATCCAGCCGCCCTTGGCGGCGCGTTCAAGCATAGTTTCGCCATAGTACGCCCGTATGCCTTGCTCACATGGTTCTCGTCTATGTACACGTAGACGTTCCCGACAACCGGTTGGCACATTCCTTCCGGGCAGTACAGGTCAGTCATATCTACCAGCACCGCGCCCTTATCCTTGTATTTGTCAAAGACCTCTTGAGCGGGGTTCTTTTCAGCCAGTTTCTCAGAGACCGGGCGCGCGCAGGATTCCAGGTCGTCTCCTGCCTTCTGTGCGCATTCGTATACGTTGTAGTCGTACCGCGGGTTATCGCGCACACCGACCACCTGTATTCCAGCGTCCGTGAACTTCTTGACCGTTTCCTCCAGGGCCGGGTCGATGCGCTCCTCATTAGACCGCGCCTCCGCGATGGTTGCGATAATCACCACGGTCTGCGGCTTACGCTGCAGAATTTCTTCGGTAACGTCCCGGTTAAACTCGGCGCACTCGTTCGAGGATGATGCATCCTGCTGCGGATACTGGCATCCGCCCAAGAGGATCGACTGCATATTAACTTTGGACTGCTCGGCAACGGGTTTGAACATGGCCATTGCCTGTTCCGCGTGGGAGTTACCGACGACCATCATAAGCGGCGAATCATCTGTTCCGTTCTTCTGCGAAGAGCAGTACTTTTTAAGCGAGTCATGAGAGAGGGCAAAATTGCCTTCGCATTTGCCGTCGCTCAACATCTCGTATTGATTCTTCAAATCACCATTAGGGATAGGGTCGTCGTGCATGAGCGCCTGATCGGTGCCGATGGCGCGAGCACCCTAGGGTGATTATCGGTTGCAGTCTGGGTCTGCGTTTCTGCCTGAATACTCGCCTGAGTATTGGAGTAGTTCACCCACGCCTGCGCACCGGCAAGAGGTATTCCTGCCAGTAAAAAGGTTGCGGCCAGGAAGGCAAGCTGATCGGCCCATGTTTTGACCGCGAAAACCCTCTTAAACCGCAGTATTTTCATCAGCCAGGGAATGAAAGGGTCTTTACGGTAACGCAGCGGTTTCTCCACGAACTGGATCAGAACCCAAGCTAAGCCAATAGATACCGCAATAATGGCGGTTCCTTCAAGAAAATTCACGTGGGGTTTCTCTACAGCGGTGCTGTACAAGATCAGGATGGGCCAGTGCACCAGGTACAGGGCGTAGGAGATATTGCCGAGACTCTGCAGAGGTTTAGAGACCAACCAGCGGTCTACGCCCCACCGACTGTTGGTACGGCCCGCCATAATGACGAGAGCACCTGAAACTACTGGATACAGCGCTAAGAATCCGGGAAAGGAACGCTGCACGGGCAGGAAGGCGCCACAGGTCACAAGCCCAAAAACGCCGATCCACCCCATGATGACGCGCGCCTTCTCAGGGGCCTTCCATTTGAGGGTTACCATGGCGAGCAGCGTCCCGACAGCAAACTCCCAGAGACGGGTGCGGGTATCGAAGTATGCGAACCCCTGGTTTGTCTCGGTTTCAATAATCGAAAACGTCAAAGATGCCACAAAGACCGTATCGAAAACCAAAATGGTTGTCGTGAACAGATTCCAGCGGAAACGATGCACAAGGTATGCGACCAGCGCGAAGAGCAACGGCCACAGAATAAAAATCTGTCCTTGAATAGACAGCGACCAGAAGTGCTGGAACGGGGTTTTCGATGCTGCGTTTTGCGCATAGTAATCTACCGAGTTAAAAGCAAGATGCCAGTTCTGGTAATAGAAGAGGGATCCCTTCGCATCCGCGAGCATATCGGCCCAGCGGCTTGGCGATAGGATAAAAAATGATGCGATGGTCGTTCCCGCGATGGTTACGGTCGCTACCGGAAGCAAGCGTTGGAACACGTGTAGCCAGTATGTGAATAGGTTAAGCGGCCTGCCCTCGTTGATTTTGCGCATATTCGAGAGTGAGAGCAGGAACGCCGAGATGAATAGAAAGACGTCCACGCCGCCGGATACCCTACCAAACCAGACATGGTATAGCACTACCAGGAGTACTGCGAATGCACGCAGACCCTGAATTTCGGGGCGGAATCCCCGAGTTTCAATAAAGTTTTCGAGGGGGTAAGAGTTTGAGGGTGATGATACAGTCGGGGTTTGCGCCGCTTGCTGATGCATTGCGGGTTGACCTGCTGCCATAATATCGCGTGTCCTGTGCTGCTCTGTAAATCGGTGTGTGTGGTCTCATATAATGCTAACGACCTGTAAGGGGAAAGTCCCGATTCAACGCATCAGCTGCGTAACGCATGAATCAGGACTTTCGTGGAGCCCCCTACCGGATTCGAACCGGTGACCCTCGGTTTACAAGACCGATGCTCTGGCCAGCTGAGCTAAGGAGGCAACGTCTTCTAGTGTACAGCAAACGCACAGGGATGCTAATTCAAAAGTGGATGTTATGACAGTTTATCGTGTTCACTGTTTTTATATGTGTCTGCTTAAACGCTATTTTCCCGTATCACTATACTTTTTGAGTCTTTTAGATTTCGAACTATGTTCATACGACTCAGAAATGTTAGACGGTTGATGAGCCTTAACAGAGATGCCCTCTCATGCAGGATTATGCATTGGAATCTTAGACTATTGTGTCAGTACCCTTTGATGCTAAAGCACATAGAAAGGATTCGCCCGCAGGCTTAGCGCTTGCGGGCGAATCCTTTTATATTACTGCTGCGGGTTATTGTTATTCTTCTTGGCGTCGATCTTCCCCTGCAGGAAGCCAGTGAAGTCATTGCTGGTGTATTGTTCACCATCCACAAAAACGGTCGGGGTGCCCCCAATGTCGTTCTTCGAGGATTCTGCGGTCACGACATCCACAAGAGAACGCCACTTGTTATCGTTCATATCCGAACCGATATTTGCACCGTATTTAGATGCTATATCGGCGATCTGCTGGTTGTTCAGGTCGCCGGTTCCCTGGTGACTAAACAGTTCTTTCTGGAAGTCCAAAAATTTATCTGCACTCACCTGGTTAGCAACGGCGTATGCGGCATTAGCGGTACGTGCCGAGTACTGGGTGGGCGAATTCTGATCAAGGAAGGTCAGGTTACGGATTTCGAGTTCGATGTTGCCCTCTTGAACCTGTTTCTTCAGTTCCTCGCCGTACTGATCCTCAAACTCATGGCAGTGCACGCAATTGTAGTCTTGGAAGATCGTCACGCGCACCGGTTTGCCGTTCTTAGAGGCTTCATCCGCCGACTGAACGCCGAGTGGCAGCTTCTTGCCCGCCTGCGGGGGTACCGTTCACCGAGGGAGTGTAGGAGGCATTAGAGTCCCCTAGTTCCTTATAGTTACGGGTGTCTCGTGTTGAGGAGTTTTGGACGATTCCGTCCTTAGTCAGCACAATTCCGCCGTACTCATTCGAACTCGCAGGCACAGGACCCGATTCGGGTACTTTATTGTTCTGACCATTGATATAAACAAAGCCAATAACGAAAACAATAACAACGACTACGCCGAGTACGGTAAGTTGTATCCATCGACGGTTCATCGCGACATTGCCGCGTTTTGATTGTTTAGCCGCAATTTGGCGGGCCTTCTCGCGGGCGTCCTGGGACATTGCCTGCTCCTTTATCTTGTGATCGACGCGGTGGATGCGCCTACCGCTAACCCGTTCTAGCCTACCGAAGGTTGTTGGTAGCTGCCAGTCATAGCCAGGTTTTCTACACTTTGTGTCGCGTTCTCACGCTCACAGCTTATTTTACGGGGCAACCACAGTCACCTGCGCTGGCTATAAGCCGCGCGTACCATTATAAGACTTGTTATTCTGCGGGATAGCATCTCAGGATAAACCTGGCGGTATGAGCAAAAGCAGACTCGGTGCCTTATAAGTTGCCTCGTTCCCCTATTCTCTGGGTGACATGTATGTAAACCATACCTTTCCAGAGACCCCCGTTTATAGCTCATAAGTTCCACGGATAAGACCCTCATACTGCAAGACTGCGCTACCAAGGAAAGGTCTAAGATAGCCTCGACCGCAGACCAAGTCAGAAGTCGAGATTAGCAATAAACCCTATATTTACTAGAACAGCTTCAACCAACGAGTTTCGCCCTAAGATTCCAGGGGATAATAGCATGCGATGACTCTACTACACTCAGCTTAGTTTCATCGGCGATGTTAATGTCTAATGCTGACAGTATCTTACTTGCTTAGCCACAATTTGACGAGCCTTATCACGGGCGCCTTGGGACATCGCCTATCCCTTTATCCTGTAGTCACCCCCTGTGCACTTAGCAGTTATCTACGTTGTGATCCAGCTGTTCTTCTTCACGAGCACCCTGCTAGTGGACAGTACTAGTGGACAAGCCTCGCAGTACTTTATGGATACACACGCCGCAAGCAGTGTTCCTCAGCGAGCTTCTAGCAGAGTATCGGCACCGTCAAAACCTCCAGAACCGCTATAGCTGTTCGAGTAATCATGCTCTACACTTCCGTCTTGCTCAGGGTTTTAGTGGGTAAGGGATACGGTGTAAGAGCTTCAGAATACGGCTTAGCCCCACCCACAATTCAGGTTAGGAACATTAGAACAGACACACACATTCTATTCCATAACCCAATTTTCTGTCTGCATAGACGATATAAGAACGACGCGGCTATGGTGATATATGCCATAATCTGCACCAAAGTAGATCCCGTCGAGCTGCACCTCGCAACAGGGTGAACGGGAGTATGAATACATGACGTCCCAGTACCGGCTTACATATACAGCTGGAATTAGAGGGTACTTTTCCGGGGCTTTACGTGTTGAAAGCTAATGCTGGTATTCCAAGCGATAAAAGCATAGCTAGTTCCGTTGGGTGAGTTTGAGGTGTTGAATGGTTGTTAAGACCCGGCAGTTGGTGCATCGTTACCGGGTTTTCCTGCGCTGGTGGTACCGTTTTTCGTCAGAGATCCGTACAGGTAGGGCATCGGTAGCGGAGGTTTTGAGGACCATTCTTGGGTGTTGTACCGGAGTTAACCACTAATTGAGTGGTTAAGGCTGTCCCGGTATAGCCTACCAGGCCCAAACCGCACTTATAGTCAAGGGGATACTGCACCGGGTTGGGGTTGTTTGGTAAAACCACCGTTAAACACAAAAAGCATGGGCAAAAGCTCCCCACAGGAAACCCCCACCCATACTTACCTCTAAACAAAATTATTATTGCGGCAGCCATCTACTCTCCCACACCCACCAAGATGCAGTACCATCAACACCATAGGGCTTAGCTCACCAGGTTCGAAAAGGATACTGGGCGTTTCCCCCAAGCTATCACCACCGCAAAACCACCAAACAACAACCCACCCCACAAAAACGGGGCCCAGGCTTGTTGTTTCAAAACTATACAGCGAACGCAAACAAACAACTTACTAGTGTGAATAAGTCTTCGGCCTATTAGTACCAGTCAACTCCACGCCTTACAACGCTTCCATACCCGGCCTATCAACCTCATCATCTCTAAAGGAGCCTCACACACCCAAAGGGTGCCAGGAGAACTCATCTCGAAACAGGCTTCCCGCTTAGATGCCTTCAGCGGTTATCCCTCCCGAACGTAGCCAATCAGCCATGCACCTGGCGGTACAACTGACATACCAGAGGTTCGTCCGTCCCGGTCCTCTCGTACTAAGGACAGCCTTTCTCAATTCTCCAACGCGCGCAGCGGATAGGGACCGAACTGTCTCACGACGTTCTGAACCCAGCTCGCGTACCGCTTTAATGGGCGAACAGCCCAACCCTTGGGACCGACTCCAGCCCCAGGATGCGACGAGCCGACATCGAGGTGCCAAACCATGCCGTCGATATGGACTCTTGGGCAAGATCAGCCTGTTATCCCCGAGGTACCTTTTATCCGTTGAGCGACAGCGCTTCCACAAGCCACTGCCGGATCACTAGTCCCGACTTTTCGTCCCTGCTCGAGTCGCCACTCTACAGTCAAGCTCCCTTGTGCACTTACACTCAACACCTGATTGCCAACCAGGCTGAGGGAACCTTTGGGCGCCTCCGTTACACTTTAGGAGGCAACCGCCCCAGTTAAACTACCCATCAGGCACTGTCCCTGAACCAGATCATGGCCCGAAGTTAGACATCCAGATTGACCAGAGTGGTATTTCAACAACGACTCCACCACCACTAGCGTGACAGCTTCACAGTCTCCCACCTATCCTACACAAGCCAACCCAAACACCAATACCAAACTATAGTAAAGGTCACGGGGTCTTTCCGTCCTGCTGCGCGAAACGAGCATCTTTACTCGTACTGCAATTTCACCGAGTTCATGGTTGAGACAGTAGGGAAGTCGTTACTCCATTCGTGCAGGTCGGAACTTACCCGACAAGGAATTTCGCTACCTTAGGATGGTTATAGTTACCACCGCCGTTTACTGGGGCTTAAATTCTCAGCTTCGCCCACACAGGGCTAACCAATCCTCTTAACCTTCCAGCACCGGGCAGGAGTCAGTCCGTATACCTCGTCTTACGACTTCGCACGGACCTGTGTTTTTGATAAACAGTCGCTTCCCCCCTGGTCTCTGCGACCCCTACACGCTCCCCACCGCACGGGCAGATCACGCTCAGGGCCCCCCTTCTCCCGAAGTTACGGGGGCATTTTGCCGAGTTCCTTAACCATGATTCTCTCGATCGCCTTAGTATTCTCTACCTGATCACCTGTGTCGGTTTCGGGTACGGGCAGCTAAAACCTCACGCCGATGCTTTTCTCGGCAGCATAGGATCACCAAATCCCCCACAAACAAGGGGTCCCATCACGTCTCAGACACACAACCGGCGCATTTAACAACCAGTCATCCTACACGCTTAGACCACGACAACCACCGCGTGGCTTTGGCTACCTTCCTGCGTCACACCTGTTAACACGCTTACCTCCAAAGCTTGGGTCCCACACACCCCACAACACCACAAAGAAAAACTTCATGACACCGTGATCGGCATGGTTAGCATCACAATATCAGTATGGACGGTCCTTCACTGGTACGGGAATATCAACCCGTTCTCCATCGACTACGCCTGTCGGCCTCGCCTTAGGCCCCGACTAACCCAGGGCAGATTAACTTGACCCTGGAACCCTTGATCATCCGGCGCACGGGTTTCTCACCCGTGATTCGCTACTCATGCCTGCATTCTCACTCCCACACAATCCACCACACACTCCCGTGGCAGCTTCACCTCGTGCAGGACGCTCCCCTACCCAACCAGCCACAAAGACTGATTGCCACAACTTCGGCGGTGTACTTGAGCCCCGCTACATTATCGGCGCAGAATCACTTGACCAGTGAGCTATTACGCACTCTTTCAAGGATGGCTGCTTCTAAGCCAACCTCCTGGTTGTCTCAGCAACTCCACATCCTTTCCCACTTAGCACACGCTTAGGGGCCTTAGTTGATGGTCTGGGCTGTTTCCCTCTCGACAATGAAGCTTATCCCCCACTGTCTCACTGCTACACTCTCACTTACCGGCATTCGGAGTTTAGCTAACGTCAGTAACCCTCGCGGGCCCATCGGCCATCCAGTAGCTCTACCTCCAGCAAGAAACATGTAACGCTGCACCTAAATGCATTTCGGGGAGAACCAGCTATCACAGAGTTTGATTGGCCTTTCACCCCTATCCACAGCTCATCCCCCCAGTTTTCAACCTAGGTGGGTTCGGTCCTCCACACGCTCTTACACGTGCTTCAACCTGGCCATGGATAGATCACTCCGCTTCGGGTCTAGATCCTGCCACTACAACGCCCTATTCAGACTCGCTTTCGCTACGACTACCCCACACGGGTTAACCTCGCGACAAAACACTAACTCGCAGGCTCATTCTTCAAAAGGCACGCCACCACCCCACACAAAAGGGGGGCTATAACGGCTTGTAAGCACACGGTTTCAGGTACTATTTCACTCCCCTCCCGGGGTACTTTTCACCATTCCCTCACGGTACTGATCCACTATCGGTCATCAGGAAGTATTTAGACTTACCAGGTGGTCCTGGCAGATTCACACGAGATTCCACGAGCCCCGTGCTACTCGGGACATTGTCAACGCACACACAACACTTTCAACTACGGGACTCTCACCCACTACGGTCGACCATTCCAAGCCAGTTCGCCTACCATCATGCACTACGCCGGTGACCAGTTAGAACCACCACAACAACTCCCACAACACCCATGATGCAACACCTAACCGCTATCACACACCACAGGTTTAGCCTCATCCGCGTTCGCTCGCCACTACTAACAGAATCATTATTATTTTCTCTTCCTGCGGGTACTGAGATGTTTCACTTCCCCGCGTTCCCCCCAACTGGCCTATACATTCAACCAGCGGTCACCCACCAAAACGATGAGCGAGGTTTCCCCATTCGGAAATCCTCGGATCCACGCCCAGTTATCGGCTCCCCGAGGCTTATCGCAGATTCACACGTCCTTCATCGGCTCCTGATGCCAAGGCATCCACCGTGTGCCCTAACAACTTACACACAATCAAGAAAAAGAAGAATCAAGAAACCACACAACCGTGCAGTTCCCAGAAGATGCTCGCGTCCACTATATAGTTCTCAAACAACAAACCACACCAACACCAACACCGAGAACAAACCCAGCACCAGCACCAGCCAGTCACCAATTCAGACCACACCTAGCGTGCAACCCGAAAACCCAAGAACGCACCCGAACAACACAACAATAATGATGACGTATACACAACACCGTGAAACAAAACAAACAACAAAAAAAGGGGCTGACATTCCACCCATGAGCAAACCACCCACCCGACACTCGCGAGCAGCATGGCCAACCAAACAATAGTTGAGCTCCTTAGAAAGGAGGTGATCCAGCCGCACCTTCCGGTACGGCTACCTTGTTACGACTTAGTCCCAATCGCCAGTCCCACCTTCGACGGCTCCCCCCCACCAGGGTTAGGCCACCGGCTTCGGGTGTTACCAACTTTCGTGACTTGACGGGCGGTGTGTACAAGGCCCGGGAACGTATTCACCGCAGCGTTGCTGATCTGCGATTACTAGCGACTCCGACTTCATGGGGTCGAGTTGCAGACCCCAATCCGAACTGAGACCGGCTTTTAGGGATTAGCTCCACCTCACAGTATCGCAACCCTCTGTACCGGCCATTGTAGCATGCGTGAAGCCCAAGACATAAGGGGCATGATGATTTGACGTCATCCCCACCTTCCTCCGAGTTGACCCCGGCAGTCTCCTATGAGTCCCCACCATCACGTGCTGGCAACATAGAACGAGGGTTGCGCTCGTTGCGGGACTTAACCCAACATCTCACGACACGAGCTGACGACAACCATGCACCACCTGTATACCAGCCCCGAAGGGAAACGCCATCTCTGACGCAGTCCAGTATATGTCAAGCCTTGGTAAGGTTCTTCGCGTTGCATCGAATTAATCCGCATGCTCCGCCGCTTGTGCGGGCCCCCGTCAATTTCTTTGAGTTTTAGCCTTGCGGCCGTACTCCCCAGGCGGGGCACTTAATGCGTTAGCTACGGCGCGGAAAACGTGGAATGTCCCCCACACCTAGTGCCCAACGTTTACGGCATGGACTACCAGGGTATCTAATCCTGTTCGCTCCCCATGCTTTCGCTTCTCAGCGTCAGTTACAGCCCAGAGACCTGCCTTCGCCATCGGTGTTCCTCCTGATATCTGCGCATTCCACCGCTACACCAGGAATTCCAGTCTCCCCTACTGCACTCTAGTTAGCCCGTACCCACTGCAAAACCAGGGTTAAGCCCCAGCCTTTCACAGCAGACGCGACCAACCGCCTACAAGCTCTTTACGCCCAATAATTCCGGACAACGCTCGCGCCCTACGTATTACCGCGGCTGCTGGCACGTAGTTAGCCGGCGCTTTCTCTGCACCTACCGTCACTTTCGCTTCTTCGATGCTAACAGAGGTTTACAACCCGAAGGCCGTCATCCCTCACGCGGCGTCGCTGCATCAGGCTTGCGCCCATTGTGCAATATTCCCCACTGCTGCCTCCCGTAGGAGTCTGGGCCGTGTCTCAGTCCCAGTGTGGCCGGTCACCCTCTCAGGCCGGCTACCCGTCGTCGCCTTGGTAAGCCATTACCTCACCAACAAGCTGATAGGCCGTGAGCCCATCTAAAACCACTCCATAACGCTTTCCACCAACACCCCATGCGGAGATTGGTCGTATCCGGTATTAGACCCAGTTTCCCAGGCTTATCCCAGAGTCAAAGGTAGGTCACTCACGTATTACTCACCCGTTCGCCACTAATCCACCTAGCAAGCTAGGCTTCATCGTTCGACTTGCATGTGTTAAGCACGCCGCCAGCGTTCGTCCTGAGCCAGAATCAAACTCTCCGTTACAAAAACAAAAAGCAAACGCATGATCCCATAACTCTCAAAAAAAACAATGAACTACTGACAAAACAAAAAACAATCAGGACACAAAACACCAGGCACACCAACGCACCCCATACTCTGCGCCCCACACGAATGTCCCAACCAGCAGACACCACAACAAAATTTTTCAGAACTACAAGACCACACCAAAAAACATGACCTCAATAAGATCAAAAAACATATACGGTATCAACCCCGCACACCAACACCCCCACTACGAGGGCACCAGCGCACTGTCACAACATCCCGTTTCACCAATACACATCATCACAACACAACACACAGTTGTGCCTAAAACGTATTGAACAAAGCACACTCTTGAGTTCTCAAACAACACACCACACCAACAACACCACCACACACAAACACGCATGCAGAGATCATCATCAGCCGGTCATCACATGATAAATCACCGCAACCAACCCCACCCGGATCACAACCAGAAATGAAGTCCTCGCCGCGGCGACTCATACAACTATACACACCCACACCCACCACCGCAACCCAGCGGGTAATGAGATAGAACACCAATAAAAACACTAGTCAGACGCGTCATTTATTTAGGTTTGCCACTATAGCCTCATATTCACCGCGAATGCATAAGCATGTGGGGAATCCGAATAGGTTCCACATGCACATCGGATAAGAGCGTTAGTGAGACTCGGCGCGATGGCGGGATACGTCATAGAGGGTAATGCCCACTGCCATTGCGGCGTTAAGAGATTCCATAGCCGAATCAATAGGAATCGATACGATCTGATCGCAGGTCTCCGTCACCAAACGCGAAAGGCCCTTACCCTCGGAACCAACCACCACGCACAGAGGCTCAGAAGCGAGCTGTAGATTCGGCAGATCTATGTCTCCCCCACCGTCCAGACCAATCACAAAAATACCCTGCTCTTTTGCCTGCTGCAGCACGCGCGTCAGGTTCGTTGCCATCGCCACCGGAATACGCGCCGCCGCACCCGCACTCGTTTTCCAGGCGCCCGCAGTCACCGCAGCAGAGCGACGCTCAGGAATAATGACCCCATCGCCGCTAAATGCCGAAACGCTGCGAATAATTGCACCCAAATTTCGAGGATCGGTAATACCATCCAAAGCCACGAAAAGCGGGGGTGACTTGAGTTTACCAGCATGCCAGCGTTCCATAACGTCCAGTACCAAATCGGTAGCATCCGGGTACTGGTAAGGCGGAATCTGCATTGCGATCCCCTGATGCACGGCACCATCCGTCAGGCGATCCAGCTCGCTGCGGGGAATCTCCAGCATGGGCAGGTTTTTCTTATTCGCCGTCGTCATAATGTCGCGTACGCGGTCATCAACCTCAATACGGCTCATCACGTATAGGTGCTTCGCTGGAATATTGGTGCGAAGTGCCTCCAGAACCGCGTTGCGACCGGTGACCAGCTCATCACTCACGCGTTTGCCGCCCAGACGAGTCTGGAACTTACGGTTCGTGCTGGTAGCCGCCCGGCGCTCCGCTGCGCGCTTCATCTTATACGCCTTGTGATAAACGCGGTCCTCAGCCTTCGGGGTGGGCCCTTTACCTTCCAGCGCACGCCGACCGTGGCCGCCGGTGCCCTTCGTTGCACCCTTTTTCTTCGTGGTAGCGCCGGGGCGCGAACCTGCCTTAGCCATATCTGTATCCTTTAGTTCAACGTCTGTCATGCCCGCTTTCGGGGCGAGTTTCGGGGGGAATCTGTTATGCGTTAAGGCTCCACGTAGAGCCCTGCGCGCCATCCTTGACCGTAATACCTGCGGCGGTGAGCACATCGCGCATCCTATCGGCGGTTGCCCAGTCCTTCTCGGCGCGGGCACTCGCGCGCTGTTCCAAAATAGTGTGAATGAGCGCATCTAATGCCTGATGTTCCGCACCGGAAGCCCCCGAACCGTCAAGATTCATGAGCGAAGTCAGCCCCAGCACATTCGCCATCGCCCACACGGCGTTTGCGTATTCGGATGCATCCGCACCAGCGGCAAGCGCAGCGTTACCGGCGCGGGTCTGCTCGTGCAGCACCGCGAGCGCGCGCGGAATATTCATATCGTCATCGAGCGCATCCGCGAAGTCCCGCGGTACGCGACGATCCTGCAGATTCGGGACCATAAGCTCCAAGGTGGCGGCAAGGAATGCCTCCACACGCTCGATAGCAACCCGTGCTTCTTCTAATGAAGTGGGACGGTAATCCAGCACCGAACGATAATGTGCCGAACCCAAATAATAGCGCACGACCAGCGGACGAGCCTGCTGCAGCATTTGCACGGGAGAAATGGTGTTGCCGATTGACTTCGACATTTTCTCGCCCTCGTAGGTGACCATACCGTTGTGCATCCAGAAGTTAGCGAAATCATCGCCCGCAGCCGTGGACTGCGCCAGTTCATTCTCGTGATGCGGAAAACGCAAATCCAGCCCGCCGCCGTGAATATCGAACCGCTTCCCCAGATATTTACTGCCATCGCAGAGCATTCCAGATGCCAGCCGGGACGACCGCGACCCCACGGCGAATCCCACGCTGCGGTCAGCGGTTCACCTTCCTTATACCCCTTCCACAGGGCAAAATCGCGGGGATCACGCTTGCCGCGCGGGTCCGCGTCGGCGGAATCCTGCATGTCGTCCACACTCTGGCGGGTGAGCGCGCCATACTGTTCCCAAGAACGCACATCGAAGTAGACATCCCCAGAATCGTCAAGCGCCGGGTATGCGTGCCCGCGGTCGATAAGACGCTGAATAAGTTCAAACATCTCAGGAATGTGACCGGTCGCGCGCGGCTCATAGGTTGGCGGGTCGATACCCAACGTCGCATATGCGCGCGCAAAAACTTTCTCGTACCGGTATGCGAGCGCCCACCACTGCTCGTTGGGGTGTTCCCCAGTATAGGTGGGCTGTGCAGATTCAACGGACTTCGCCAAAATTTTATCGTCAATATCCGTAACATTGCGCACGGTGGTGACTTTGAACCCGCGGTAGCGCATCCACCGCGCAAGCTGGTCAAAGACCAGGGCGGAACGGATATGCCCCACATGCGGTTCGCCCTGCACAGTAGCACCGCAGTAGTAGATGCGTGCCTCGCCGGGGACTACCGGTTCAAAATCGCGGATGCTTGATGTTGCTGAATCATAAAAACGCATAGTCACAGTACTAGTTTACGGGGTATAGCACCCGAGCGGTGGGTACCGCCGGGTTCTCTTTAATAATCTTCCGTCAGGGGAACTACTCCACCGGGTAAAGGAGTGCGGTGGCAACGGCTGCAACGCCTTCGCCGCGTCCGGTCAGACCCAAACCGTCGGTCGTGGTCGCGGTAACGGTCACCGAAGCCCCAGCCGCTTCACTCAGAACACGATTGGCTTCTGCGCGGCGTGGCGAAAATTTGGGGCGGTTACCGATCAGCTGCACGCTGATGTTGCCGATCTCGAAACCTGCCGCTCGCACGATTGCCGCCGCCTCCGAGAGAATACTCACCCCGGATGCGCCCGCCATATCTGGACGATCCACACCGAAGTTACTGCCCAAGTCTCCGGTACCGGATGCGGCAAAGAGCGCATCGGCGGCCGCGTGCGCAACGACATCGCCGTCGGAATGCCCACTGAGCCCGCGTTCGTCCGGCCAGTACAGCCCCGCGATCCACAGCTCGGTGTTTTCCTCGCCAAAGGCATGCACGTCTACGCCGGTTCCTACTCGAGGTATGAGGGGGGTCTGAGGGGTGGGGCTGTTCTGTGCGCTGGTTATATCTGTCATGAAGGTGCCTTTCATCGCGGTTGTGTGCTTAGTTTCAGGAGCGGGCGGATTCCGGCGCAGTCGGGTAGAGTGCGCGCGCTATGCGCAAATCGAGCGGGGTTGTAATTTTGAAAGCGTCGGTATGCCCAGTCACGGTATGTACCTGTTCTCCGTATGCCTCGACCGCCATTGCATCATCAGTAATGTGCTCGGCGACTGAAGCCTCAAGCGTGCGGCTGTGCTCATGCGCGGCACGCAGAGTGTCAATCCTGAAGCCTTGCGGGGTTTGTACGGCACGCATAAGCGCACGGGAGGGCGTGCCGGTGACGGTGCCATGCGCATCCACGGTTTTAATGGTGTCGATCACGGGAACAACGGGGATAACGGCCCGATGACCGGCAGTCAGCGCTTGGGCGACCGTGCGGAAAACCTGGGGAGGCGTAAACGCGCGGGCGCAATCGTGAATAAGCACCCGCTCGATGGACGGGTTTTCGGCGGCGAGCGCATCCAGGGCGGCGATGACCGATGCGGTGCGGGTGTTGCCGCCTTCCGTAACGAGAGCATCAAATTCGGCGGCATCGGCCAGTAATTGCGGGCACTGGTGCGCGCAGTCAGTCGGAACCGTTACGACGAGACGTTCCGCGATACCCGAGGCACGCGCGCGCTCAAGTGCCCAGTACAGCAGGGTTTTTCCGTGTACATCGACGGCAGCTTTAGCATCTTTTCTTTGAGGCGGGTGCCGGAACCCGCGCCGAGCACGACGATGGCGGTGCGAGCTACTGGGGAAGCATTCGTGGCTAGAGCCTCTGGATAGTTTTCAGTCACATCTAAGAGGGTACCCGATAGTGTGCTTCTGAGGTTTTGAGATGTTTGCGCAGGTTTATGACGCTGAGCGAGACTCGCAAAGTTCCACGGTGTTTTCCCGAGGACGGCATAAAACCGGCGTCATGTGCAGGTCTCATACTGACGATTTGTCATCACATTGCTAAACTAGAGTGCGAGAGTCAAATCTTGTGTCGCTTCTGTGCGCTCGAAGGACTGCGCGTGCAAGGCGGCTTTATATGCACGCACACAGAGTCGCAGGGCTCATCAGAATCTAGGAGGACGCGCCGTGAAGTTCGCCGTTTCCCACTCTCTTAAGCGCGCCGGTGCGGGTGTGGCTATTGCAGCCGCGCTCATATCAGCAACCGGCTGCGGTTATATCTATACCCAGCCGACAACCCTGCAGTATGCTGCATCCGACGGGGTTAAGGCAGATCTTAACGGCGTTGAGCTTCGCAATATCATGATGGTTTCATCCGGCAAAGGTGCGGATGGTCGTTTGCTCGGCACTATCCTGAATAAGAGCGACCACGATATTACCGTTACCTTCGCGTTCCCCAGCGGCGAGAAATCCGTCAAGGTTGCCAAGGGCCAGCAGGTACGTTTAGAAAGCAATGATTCTCAGGTGATCGTGCCGAAGATTTCGCAGACTCCCGGTGAGACCCTGGCGAATACTCAGGTTTCTTCGAACGATCAGTCCACAAACCTGAATATTCCGATCTTAGACGGAACCCTCAAAAGGAGTACGCTTCCTATATGCCGAATGCGGCGAGCTCGCGTGCATCCTCGCAGTCCTCTCATGCGGCAACTCCCAGCGCCAGCACGCCTGCGAAAACCCCAACGCCGAGCACATCGGCAACTGCCGTTCCCACGAATACGGCGACCGCTGTGCCTACGGCTCCTGAACCGGCAGAGACTCCTTCATACGACGAATCTGAGGAAGTCCCCGCCCCGGCTCCTACGGCAAGCGTGCCCGTCTACGAGAACGTGCAGTAGCTCTAGTGAGGGTTTCACCCTCTCAAGGTACAGAAAAAGGCTCTTTATATGACATAAAGAGCCTTTTTCTGTACGGAGATGGCGAGTCTCTACGCCTCAAATTTATAGCCCAGCCCACGCACCGTAATCACATAGCGCGGGGAGGATGCCTTCGGCTCGATCTTAGAGCGCAGGCGTTTAATGTGCACATCTAATGTCTTCGTATCGCCCACATAATCCGCGCCCCAGACCCGCTCAATCAGCTGGGCGCGCGTCATCACGCGACCGGTGTTGCGAAGCAAAATCTCTAAAAGTTCAAACTCTTTCAGGGGCATGGAAACTTCCTCACCGTCCACAGTGACGACGTGACGCTCCACATCCATACGCACCGGACCAGCCGCCAAGGCTTCTGATCCTGCTCATCGCCGTGGTCGGGGCTCTGCCTCCGCAGCACCGCCCGGATGCGCGCCATCAGCTCCCGCGAAGAGTACGGCTTGGTCACATAGTCATCAGCCCCAAGTTCAAGCCCGAGCACCTTGTCAATCTCGGAATCCTTAGCGGTCAGCATGATGATCGGAACCGAGGAGGATGCGCGAATTTTCTTGCACACCTCCATGCCGGACATTCCGGGAAGCATCACGTCAAGGAGCACTAGGTCTGGGTCTTCTCTCTCAAAGGCAGGCACCGCATCCAGACCGTTATCGACTACAACGGGCGTAAAACCTTCGCGCCCGAGCAGGAAGGACAGCGGGTCATAGAGCGCCTCTTCATCCTCAACAAGCAGAATTTTCGTCATCGTTACCTCTGTTTTAAGTCCTGTAGCTAGTGTAGCTCAGCTCACGAGTTATCGGCAGATTCCAGGATTTCAGGGGTCGAATGGTCTGCCTCGGCAAGCGGCAGACTCAGCGTAAATGTGGAGCCCTCCCCCAGGGTCGAATCCACGGTGACCATGCCACCGTGCTGCGCCATTACGTGCTTGACGATGCTCAGGCCCAGACCGGTACCGCCGGTTTGCCGTGAACGGGCCGGGTCTACGCGATAAAAACGCTCAAAAATACGTTTCTGGTCTTCCTCAGAGATTCCGGCGCCCTGATCTGTCACCGAAATCAGCAGGTTCTCGTGCGAGGTGTCGACCGTGACATCAACGCGGGTATCTTCGGGAGAATACCGCACCGCGTTCTCAATGAGGTTGTGCACCGCGATCCCAAGCAGCTCGGGGTCTGCATAAACCTCACGGTCGGCATGGGCATCCGTGTGGATGGTGATGTTCTTGGCTTCGGCGGCGAGCTTGGAACGGTCCACCGCCTCCGCCACCAGGCTGTTGATAGACACCAATTTCCGCTGCCGATCACATCGGCGGACTGCAGACGGGAAAGTTCGATAATATCGCGGACCAGCGCGGTCAGACGCTTTGTTTCCTTGTGCAGACGACTCGTGAAGTAGTCGATAGATTCCGGGTCATCGCGGGCTTCCTCAATGGCCTCTGCGAGCAGGCTAATTGCCCCCACCGGAGTTTTCAGCTCATGCGAAACGTTCGCCACGAAGTCGTTGCGTACCCGCTGCACACGCGATATTTCGGTGCGGTCATCGGCGAGTACAAGAATATATTCGTTTCCCACAGGAGCCACGCGCAAGTCGATCACCAGGGATTCGTCCTCGCCCCGGGCGATCTCAAGTTCTTTTTCCACGAAAATACCGCGGTGCCGCACGGTGCGGATCATCTCGGCAAGCTCAATCGAAAGCACGGTGTGCCCACGCACCAGCCCCATGGCGTAGGCGCCCGGCGAAGCCTGCACGACGCCTCCAACCTCGTCTACCACCACATAGGCACGCCCAATAACCGCAAGCACCTGCGCCGCTCCGTCGCTCAAGGCGGGTTCGGCAACGGTCGTGCGATGTCGTTCACGCTCGAACCGCCTCAGAATACCCATGCTCAAAAGACCTAGAGCCAGTCCGAGAACGCCGGAGGAAAAAGCGATAAGACCTGCGTTCAACGGGCGATTCCTTCCTGAAAGTGCCTATCTGATGTGCGGTGTGCATTGTGTCTGAAGCGAAAACCTGACCGCCGCGGTGCCGAGGTGCTCTGAAAACGGTGAGAACCCACCGCCCCGGTCAGTTCAACACTACCGGAACGATGGGTTCTCCTACCATGCGCGTTAAATAATTACTTACCCTGGTTTGCGACAGCCGCGATAGCATCCTTCGCAGCTTCAGGGTCAAGGTACTCGCCCGGCTTGAGAGGCTTAAAGTTCTCGTCCAGCTCGTAGTACAGCGGAATGCCGGTCGGAATGTTCAAACCAGCTATATCCTCATCGGAGATGTTCTCCAGATGCTTCACGAGCGAGCGCAGGGAGTTACCGTGCGCCGCGACCAGCACAGTCCTACCGTCGGCAAGGTCGGGCTTAATATCGGATTCCCAGTACGGAAGCATACGACCGAGAACGTCCTTAAGGCACTCAGTGCGGGGTGCGTTCTCAACGTCTGCGTAGCGGGGATCGTTTGCCTGCGAGTAGGGGTCACTATCGTCCAGCGGCGGAGGCGGCACATCGTAGGAACGACGCCAAGTCATGAACTTCTCGTCACCGTATTCTTCACGGATCTCAGACTTGTTCTTACCCTGCAGAGCGCCGTAGTGACGCTCATTCAGACGCCAGGTACGCTTGACCGGAATCCAGAGGCGGTCGGCCGCATCCAGGGCAATATTTGCGGTGTTGATAGCGCGGCGCTGCAGTGAGGTGTGCACAATATCGGGAAGGATGCCGCGTTCTTTCAGCAGTTCGCCGCCGCGCTGAGCCTCAGCCCGGCCTTTATCAGTCAGATTAACATCGACCCAGCCGGTGAACAGGTTCTTCTCGTTCCACTCCGACTGGCCGTGACGCAGGAGTACTAATTTGTATGTCATAGCTTCTATTTTTTCATGCGGGCGGCGGTTTGTCATGCTTATGCCGGCAACACCACACCGCCATCTTGCCCTACATTTCGCGGCAGAAGACGAATCGGCACGCGGCACACCCCTGCATAGATGCGCCACGCGCCGAAAAGGTCAAAGTCACCCTATACTCGGGCGAAAGATACAGGCTGCACGCCTTGACGAGTCTTAGTAGCGGCGGTTACCGCCCACGGCAGGCCAGACTCCCGCTAGGAAAACACTCGAAATAGTAGCGGCAACCAGCTGGAAAAGCACCACGCTGCTCGTAGCGCTGGGATTGTACGTGAAGCTCAAGGCGCTCCAAACCCCCAGCAGACCAACCGCAGCGGAACCGCCGGTCATAGCCATCCAGAAATTCTTGGAGCGTTTGCCGTTGAACGTGTACATATTCGCGGGTGCCATGACGGACCGCACAAAGGCGAGAATGCAAATCCACGCCACCACGAGGGCAAGCAACCCGTCAATAATCAGGGTGGCATAAAACAAAAGCTGAGGAGCAGTCATATTTTCCTTACTGGATGACCTGCTCGATGGCGGTCACCAAATCCTGGTAGAGATCATCGACATTCTCAATGCCGACCGATAGACGCAGCAGCGACGGCGGAATGGAGTCGGGTTCGCTCCCGTGCCGACGACGGCGTTCAATCAGGGATTCTACACCACCCAGGCTCGTTGCAGGAGTCCACACGCGCAAAGCCTCTACCACACGCTGCGTTTGTTCATCGCTGGCACGCAAGACCACGCATAGCACCGCGCCGAACCCGCCGTGCATCTGCTTCTTGGCCAGCTCATGCCCATTGCTGCCGGGCAAACCGGGGTACCGTACCTCTTCTACTGCCGGATGCTCGCTCAAGCGCTCAGCCAGCCTCTGCGCGTTGTGCACCGAGCGCTCTACGCGAAGCGCTAGGGTTCGCAGACCGCGTAAGCCGAGCCACGCCTCCACGGGTCCGGGAATAGCCCCGTTGGTGATGCGATGGTGCAGCATTGCCTGATATAGATCCTCGTTCGAGGTGACCGTAATGCCCAGGAGCACATCCGAATGCCCCGCCAGGAACTTGGTCGCAGAGTGAACCACCACGTCAGCACCGAAGGAGAGAGGCTTCTGCAAAATTGGGGTGGCGAAGGTGTTATCGACCGCAGTCACCACGCCCAAACGTTTCGCCGCCGCGCAAATAGCGGGCAGGTCGGCGACCTCAAGCATGGGGTTCGTGGGGCTCTCCAGCCAGGCGAGTACCTTCGGAGCAGCATAATCCACGGTTTCGGGGGTTACACCGGTGCGGGCAGCAGCATCTTCGAAGGCTGCGATCACCGAATCGGTATCTTCCAGATCGATGCGCAAGACCTCAGCAATACCGCGTTTCTGCAAATCCTTGCTCATGGTAATAGAGGCCATGTAGGCATGTTTAGGAATGAGAATAACCGATCCGACCGGTACCAAATCCAGAATCGAAGCAATCGCTGCCATGCCCGAAGGGAATAAGAGACCGTGTGTGCCACCTTCCAACCCGGCGACGACCTCTTCCATAGCCTCCCAGGTGGGGTTGGCAAACCGCGCATACACTTTATCGGAGACGGTATCAACGGTACCGGCTCCACGGTAGGTTGAGGACAAAATAATCGGTGGGTTCACCGGCGCATCATGCTCATGCGCAGGACGGCCACCACTCACCACATAGGTCTCTGCTGACATCTTCTCTTCACTCATGCTTTTAAGAGTGGCACAGCGAAGGCTCACATGCACGCCGAACACCGCAGAAAGTCATGTTCTGGCTCGGCAACGCCGTGAAAACGTTCACCTTCCTTTATCGCATTCGGCAGGCACGGTACCCTTAGTAGGGTGAATGATTCCCTGCACTACACGCCACAGAGTACGCCCGCGCAGCCGGGTTCAGCGCCCGATCGCCGCGGGCTTTTTATCGTCTTCGAGGGCGGTGACGGTGCGGGCAAAACTACCCAGCTTGCCCGGCTTCAAGCTGCCCTAGAGGCTCAAGGCTACACCGTGATTGCTACCCGAGAACCGGGCGGAACACCCCTTGGCGAGTCTCTGCGGGAACTCGTTCTTAAACACGGTTCCAGTGAGGTCGATGCCCGTGCAGAAGCGCTGATTTTTGCTGCATCCCGCGCGGCGCATGCGGCGCAGAAGATTCGCCCCGCGCTCGCTGCCGGGGCGGTAGTACTCAGCGACCGTTATCTCGATTCTTCCGCAGCCTACCAGGGCATTGGGCGTAATCTGGGCAAAGATACCATCACGGATTTAAGTCGCTGGGCAACCGAAGATCTGATACCGCACGCCACAATTCTGCTGGATGTTCCCCTCACCGATGAGTCCCAGCGCATGAGCGACCGCGGCACCGTAGACCGGATTGAGGCGGAAGGCGCTGATTTCAAAGCCCGCGTGCACACCGCTTTCGCTGATATTGCGCGGCAGAACGCTGACGGTGCGCACTATGTAGTGGATGGTTGTGGAAGCGTGGATGCGGTGCACGAACGGGTGCTTGAGGTTGTTCGCCCACTCCTGGAGTCCCGAGAGTTAGCCCGCGATAACGGCGATACGAACACGCATTTTACCCCCGATGGTTTCGGGGAGGACGCCCGATGAGCCTTTGGGATGAGCTGATTCTGCCCGCGGGCACGCTTGACCAGCTGCGTCGCGACGCATCCGCCGAACGCCCCACGCACGCCTGGCTTTTTACCGGTGCGGCGGGGGCACCGCATCGCCGAGCCGCCCTTATTTTTGCGGCGGCGCTGCTGTGTGTGAACAGCCCGATCCTGCCGATCGCGGATGCGGCACCTGTAAGGGCTGTGTGACCGTGCTGAACGGTTCGCACTCGGACTTTACGCATTTTCGTACCGAAGCGGTCAGCATTAGCATTGACGATACTCGCGAGCTCGTGATGAAGGCGCAGGATAGGCCGTCGGTTGGGCGGTGGCGCGTGATCCTCATGGAAGACACCGAACGCATGCCCGAGCGCACCTCTAACGTTCTCTTGAAGGCTATCGAGGAACCGCCGCCGCACACGATTTGGCTGCTGACGGCGCCCTCCCCTACCGATGTGCTCGTGACGATTCGTTCGCGCTGCCGTCCCGTGCAGCTGCCGGTTCCTGCTATCGCCGATGTTGCCGCCAAGCTCGCTGCCGACGAATTGAGGAAACGCTGGCACGCCACGCGGCAACCCTCGCGCAGGGTGATGCCGAGGTCGCCATCCGACTGGCCCACGACCCCGCAGCCCTGCAGCGGCGCGAAACTCTACCGCTTCTCATCATGAACATTCGTTCTATTTCTTCGGCATATGCGGCAGCAGACAGGCTTATCACGCTCGCGGAACAGGACGCCGCCGAAGCCGCTGCAGCGCGCGATGAGAAGGAACGCGCCGAACTATTGGCGATCCTGGGCATCACCGAAGGGGCGCGCATCTCCCCTAGTCTGCGCTCGCAGGTGCGGCGGCTGGAGGACGAGCAGAAACGGCGTGCGAAGCGCATCCAATCGGATACACTGCTGCGGTCGATGACGGAGATTCAGACGGTGCTGCGCGATGTGCTCACCCTGCAGCTAAACTCCGGGTCTGCCCTGATGAATGAGCATGCTCGGGATGCGCTCGCCGAGTTCGCCGCACGCACGAGTGCCGCGCAGACCCTGGAACATGTGCAGGCGCTTGAGGTTGTGCTCGGCAGGCTGCGTACTAATGCGAATGCACGCCTGCTCATTGAGGGGTTTATGGGCAGGTTTGTGCACTAGAAATTACGAATATATGGTGTAAACTATTTAAACAAAACAGTAGAAAGGCGCGTATTTATGGGTAGAACGAATATATACAGATATATTTTAAGTGATAGTGAAACTTTTCTAAATGTTCTAAATGAAAATTATATAACTCGAATATTAGGTAGAAAAATTTAATATCAAAAAAATATTAAGGTTGAAGATCTCATAGGATTGTCTGCGACCGCCACAATAGACTCTGACCAACAAAAATGTAGGAAATAATATTGAATATATAAAGCTGTTTTATCATGAAATTTATAATACAGCCGCAACACTACCAGAGTATATAAAAAGAAATTGATTCTATAGATATGCTTTCAGGAACATACAAACACCCTAATCCTACATGGATGAAATATGCAAATCAAAAAAATATAACGTTCCATACTTATCTCCTTTTTGTTTAATATTTATTAAAATAAAAAAATACAAAAAAATAGTATCTGTTATGTTATTTCCTACGGTTCAGGATATCTCGTACTTGACCGGGGTAAAGCAGTTGATAGCTTTGGGCTAGATATAGTTAGAAGGCTGGTCAAAGAAGACGAAATAACCAAGATGAAGCAAACATCTCCTTTAAAAAAGGGTCTCCAAACGACAACATCAATATATTCAGGCGGCAGCCTTTCGGAACATACATACGACAAAATAAACTCTATACTCACTGGAATTTCAGGTAGAGTTGATGAAACAAGAATTGAAGAATATACAAACCAACCAATTACTTCAAGGAGTATTATTCAAGGGGGTACAGGCCTATCCTTATTATTACCTGAAAAACAGGAAGGTATGGATAAGACAAAAAATGAACATATAGAAGATATTATTAAGACAGTAAAATTCTAGAAGATATAAATAATAAAGATTCAGTTTCTTTGACAGATTTAGATTATCAAGAACAGATTAAGGACAATAATGAAATAAAAAGAATTAGATAAAAATTTTTGTATCAAAAAAATTCGGAAAGGTTCCAGTTCAAAAAAATATTCATTACGCCTCCTCCTGATATAAAAAAATTTTAGACACAGAGGGAAAGACTCTCACTATCCTTAAATCCAGACCACAGCGAAGAAATAGATGATTTGTCCTCACTGTCAGTTGATCATATAAAAAAATTTATGAGAAACTATACAAAAAAATGACGGAAGTAAACCTGTAAAAAATCATACTGGAGATTCAAAACCACTATAATGGAGAAAAAAACTATTGAATACTCTAATAAAATAACTAATTGGTTATCTGCGATATTAGAACATACCCTGAAGGGTAGAAAAAAAGGAAATATATTGGTTAGTGAATGGTAAGTGGTACAGGATAGCAGCCCCATTCTTACAAGAACTCGATAAATATTTCACCGATATAGAAGAAAAAAACAGAGAAAAAGTATCCTATGTTTAATAAAATTCTTAACAATACATTAAACAGTTTTAGTAATAACTTTTCAGAGTCTAAATATAATGCTTATTTAGCTAAGAATATTTCCCAGAGCCCACTTTCAGAGTTTCATGAAGGAATGCATAAATCACTTATACTTGATAAAGGTAATGTAGCTAAATATCATATAAAAATTCTATGACAAATATAACGAGCTTGCTGATTTGTATATAGCAGACGGTACTTACATTCATGTAAAAAAACTATAAAGGAGGCGCTCAAGGAATCAGCCATCTAGTCTCTCAGTCGCTCTTGTCAACACGCTGGCTTCTCGAAGACAGAAATGCATCTACCAAAATTTTTAAAAGTTATTTCAGAGAAATAAAAAGAGGAAAACACAAAGGTAAGCGGAAAATAGAGTCCTATATAGACGATAACCTAAATAAAAGGCAAAAAAACAAAGATATATTAAATATAAATAAAGAAGTATTTAAAAGATTTTACAGGAAATGAGATTAATTATAAATGCGAATCTTTTTGAAATTAAACGTGTTTTACTTATTATATTATATAAAAAGCGAAAAAAACCTTTAACTAACCTTGGAAGAGTTTCATTGTATCATCATATACAGAAATTAAAGGAATATGGGATAGAAGTTGATGTATTATTTTCTAAAGTTGATAATAAATGTGGGTTTCAGAAGAACTAAATAGTCTTCTGAAACCCACATCGTAATAATCGGCTTTCTTTGATAACCCTAGTTCCTAAACCCGTGCACCGGCGAGGGTATCCTGCCGCAGCGGGCGATGAACGCCTCCGAAGATGGGGTATGCACCGGCATAATCGGGGCACGCCCCAACAGCCCGCCGAACTCAACGGTATCGCCCACGCCCAGGCCGACGGCTGGAATCACGCGCACGGCGGTGGTCTTGTGGTTCATCACGCCGATCGCAGCCTCATCGGCAATCATGGCGGCAAGCGTCGCGGCGGAGGTATCGCCCGGCACCGCAACCATATCCAGCCCGACCGAACAGATCGCGGTCATCGCCTCCAACTTATCGAGCGTAATATGCCCGGCGGCGGCAGAATCGATCATGCCAGCATCCTCGGATATCGGAATAAACGAGCCGGAGAGCCCGCCCACATGCGAGCAGGCCATGAGCCCGCCCTTCTTGACCGCATCGTTGAGCAGAGCAAGCGCCGCCACGGTACCGTGAGTTCCCACAGTTTCCAGACCCATTTCTTCAAAGATATGCGCTACTGAATCGCCGATCTCAGCGGTAGGCGCCAGTGAAAGATCCACAATATTGAAGTACACGCCTAGGCGTTCGGCGGCTAAATGACCGACCAGCTGGCCCACGCGGGTAATCTTGAAAGCGGCGCGTTTGATAGCCTCGGCGCACGCATCAAAACGCTCGCCACGCACTTGCTGTAGGGCACGCTGCACCACACCGGGGCCGGAAACGCCCACCGAAATAGTGGTGTCTGCCTCCTGTACTCCGTGGAAAGCGCCCGCCATGAAGGGGTTGTCGCTCACGGCGTTGGCGAAGACCACAAGTTTGGCGCACCCGAAGCCGTTGGTATCTGCGGTGAGGTCAGCGGTTTCACGAATGATTTCGCCCATGCGTTTAACGCCGCTCATGTTAATACCGGCGCGGGACGAACCAATATTCACCGACGAACACACGACATCGGTCTCAGCGAGCGCAGCGGGAATAGAATCCATGAGCACGTTATCTGAGGGGGGTAGCACCTTTGTCGATCAGCGCGCTGAATCCGCCGATAAAGTTCACGCCCACGGCTTTTGCTGCGGCGTCGAGTGTGCGAGCATACTCAAGATATTCGCTTTCTCCGCTGGCCGCCGCTACCACGGAAATTGGGGTTACGGCAATGCGCTTATTCACGATCGGTATGCCCAGTTCAACTTCGATACCTTCACATACGCTTACCAGGTTTTTAGCGCGGGAGGTGATTTTGTCGTAGATTTTGCTGCGTGCCACATCGCCATCAGAGTCGGCGCAGTCTAGGAGCGAGATGCCCATGGTGACGGTGCGGATATCGAGTTTTTCTTCCTCGATCATGCGAATGGTTTCGAGTATTTGGTCGTTCATCATAAAGGTTATCCCGCGCCTTAGATGCTGTGCATCGCTTTGAAGATGGTTTCCGCTTGAATACGGATTTGCACCTTTTGGGCGTGTTCGACGGCTGTCATAGACTCCTGTAGGTCGATGAGGTTCTGTTCGGTGTCGTCAAAGGAGCAGTGCATAATCATGGTGAAGTACTCGCCCATAATGGTTTGAGAAACATCAAGCACATTCACGTGGCGTTCCGTGAGCTTGGTGGTGACGGCGGCGATAATGCCTTCGTGGTCGATTCCGGTTACGGTCAGAATAATTTTCACGGTGATTCCTTTACTCGTGTAAGCCCGGTATTCGCACGTTTGCTGGCACGAATGCTTGTTTAGAATTGTAACGCACGTATAGCTATGCAGACCCGTGCAACATGCTTGAGGCGGCGCTCACGTTCTCGCGGGCGCCGCCTCAGCTTTGTGGGCTAGTCCAGCCGTCCGTGCGTGTTAACGCCGTGCAGCAGGTCTTTCAGATGCGGTGCCAGCCGCGGTAAATCCCATGTATAGTGCCTGCTGATGGTGGAGACAATATAGTCGCTGAGGTTCAGCCCCAGGCGTTCGGCGTTGCGTTCCAGCTTCTCACGGTCGGCCTGGGTGCCCCTGCGCTGTTCGGATGGCTCGCGCAGGTAGTCCACCAGTGCGGGAATTGCGCGGGCGCGTTTCGTGGTGGAGTACCCGGGCGCCTTGATTTTAACCATATAGCCCGTAGAGTCGCGGATAACCCAGCCCTCAGCGTCGCTTGTACGCGCATCCTGAAGCAGGCGGGTGAAATCGGCGTCGTCTTTGAGGGGAATTTCTTCGACGGTAGAGATACGTACGGAGCCGTAGTCTTCGGTGGGGCGCGGCTGCGCGAAGGCTTTCGGTGAGAGCCACAGGTCTTCAAGCGAGCCGGTTTCACCCTGAACTGCGCGGTGTTTGCGATCATATCGAGCAGATAGAGCGTGACGTGTTCGTAGGGCACGATGTGCGGGTCGCGGAACGGATCGACCACCTCAACTGTTAGTGATGAATCCATGCGGGTGAGCGCTTCAGTAAGCCGGGCGCGTTCTTCCTGGGTGAGGGCGGCGCGCAGGATGCTTTCGGCGTGGCGGCTGTAGGCGGTTACCCCACTCTTGCTGTAGACGGTGAGCATGCCGTCGAAGACCGTGATAATCGCTAGATATCCGTTTTCTTTGGCGCGTGCAACGGCCGGGTAGGTGAGGCGTTTGCGAACGTGTGCCTCGCTTTCATGCCCGGGCTCGTCCATATTGAAGAATTTTTCGTACCCGCGCCCCACAATTTTGCCGGTTTCGGCGTGGATAAAGAGCCCGCGCGCTTTGGCGGTGGTCTTATCCCAGGCGCCTTTGTAGAAGGCTTTACGCGTGAAATTGCACGCGAGCACGCCGGCAGGTTCGGTTGCGCGCACGTTCACGTTGGGGTTGGCGCGCATCTCCTCTAGCAGGCGATGCCCGTCGTTGAGAGGTTCTGTGGCACCGTCTGCGGTATTTTTCGAGGCGCCCACCGCTCTACTCCCAGAGGCGTAAGGGTCGGGGACGAGGGAGCTCGATGGAATTTTCACGATTTCGCGCTTCCATACGGCTTTTTCGGGTGCACCGGATGCGCTATCCTCGCGGCTGAACACCACGGCACTCAGCTCGCCGCCAGTAAATTCGACGCTGCTTTCTAACGGAATGAGATTACTGTATCCTTCCGAACCGAGTGCCGCCGGGCGGTGACCGTAAATTTGGGTGATACCGGCGGCCCGACTGAGGTCGTTGAGCGTGTCTTCGTAGCCTGCGTACTGGGTTTTACCCGCCCGCGCCTGCGCGTACGGATTAGAACCCAAATAGAACGTTTCATCTGCATACAGCCCCGTGAGGTACCCCCTCCCCTACGCCTTCCAGCGTGCGATGGGAATCCGCGAAGAGCTGCGGTGCAACCCCGGCGTGGGTCACGAAATAACGCTCCTGCCCAAGAGTAAAGGGCATCATATTCACGGCAGTGTTGAGCATGGCGATCACTCGGCTGTTGTACACGCCGTGGGCGGCGAGCGCATCCAGGGTTTCGCGGGCGTCACGGTAGCGGCGCACGCCCCTAATAGTGTGCATGATGGAGCGTTCGTGGTTGCCCATCACCAGGTGCACATTAGGCAAAGTACCAAGGGCAGGTTCAAGGATGTCAAAGACTTTTTCGGGGTTCTGTCCGCGATCGAAGAGGTCACCCGCGAATATCCAGCAGATGTTTTCATCGCTCAGCCCGGTTTCGGGTGAGAGAGTGTCGATGAGTTTTTCGAGTTCACCACCCATGCCCTGAATATCGCCAACCACGACTACTTTATGGTAGTTATCGAGCACGCGCACCGGGGTGAAGAGCTCGGTAAAAACCTGGTCGGGAGCGATGTACCCGGCGACCACATCCCGGTAGTTTTTGAGGGTGCTGCGCCAGTTCTCGCGCAGCTCACGGTGGTTGTTGTAGGCGGTCTCAATAACCTCTTTGGGTACGCGCTTGGTGTATTCGCGGGTTCTGTTGCGCGTATACAGCTCGTCGAGGGTGAGTTCGCCTTGAAAATCGACGAGGTATGCGGTGTAGCAGTATTTGCGCGCAAATTCGAGGAAAGTTTTCATGTTGCGCAGCAGCACGTTCATATTGTCGATAAATACGGTGTTGCCGTGCCGCATATTCTCTTCCACACAGTCGTTTACCCGGCGGATAGCCTTCGATTCGGCACTGGTGTTTTGCGATAGGCTAGTGCGGGCTGATTATCGAGCGTGTAGGTGATGTATCCGCATTTGCGGCGCTCAGCATCCCAGGAATGCGTGAGGTCTGCAAGTTCGGGATGCGCGGCGATCCAGGTGCTCTTACCTGCACCCGCCGCACCGGCTAAGAGGAAGATTTTACGTGCCATCGGTGCTGTCTTTCGTCGTCGGAGGTTGTGGTTGGGTAATTTATGTCAAGGTTTTACCGGATATTCCATTCCGGTATCTCTGAAATATTTATATGTTACATCTGAAGGTGCACCGAGGCACCAAAGAATATATCTAAAAATTATATTCTTAATATTTTAGTTCCATGATGCTAAAACTCTTGTTCCAGCAGAGAAGGTAACCAATTTTTTACAGTATCCCACACGATATCGAGGTTTATATCAAAGTACCCATGAGCCAACCGGTTCCTCATATTTCGCATGCTGCGCCACGGAACCTCAGGAGTCGTACGAGTATAGTCTTCGTAATTATCCATGATTTTTGTTGCAGCTTCGCCGATAATAATAAGATTTAGGATAACTGCCTGTTGAGTCTTTTTATCTTTTAAAAACTCTTGATGAGTCATATTTTCCGTAAAAGAATATGCATCACTGGCTGCCTGTTGTATGTGCTCTATGTAATCAGAAAGACGATTTTTGCTCATCATTACACCGGCTGAGCCTCAGCAAGTACGCGTTCACGGAATTTATGGGGCAAATCTTGGGGAGTAAGAACTTCTACTCGGGTTCCAAGTGCCTGCACCAAATCTGCTTCCAGATCTCCGAGATCTAGAAGAGTAGCTCCAGGCAGAGCATCCACGAGGACATCAAGATCGCTCTCCTCATGATCGGTACCATGTAGAACAGAGCCAAAAACACGGGGATTTACTGTAGGATATTTTTTCACAATCTCGCGTATAGCACGCCGATGTGTTTTAAAAGCTAACGAAGGCCGCATAGCGCTACTCCTTTCTTAAGATACAAGTCTTATAGTAAATACTCACAAACTTGCTCTCAATATTCCCCACACAATAAACACGCTACACATACCGGGCGATATACAGTTCGCCCTCCCCCCGTGATGGTGGCGGAGGTGGCATCCCCAGCGTGCAGGACCGACTCGGTGCCGCGCAGCGTTATGTTCTGCTCGCCCGCAGAAATCGTGACCGAACCTTCCACCACCAGCGCGGCAGAAGTGCCTTCAAAGGTGTATTCAACCGATTCGTCAGCGAACACCCGTATATGCTGCACGCTCATGCGTTCATCCCACATGGCGTATTGTTCCACGCCCAAGCCGTTCGCCGCCGGGCGCTGTAGTACCGGCGCATCCTGATGCTCTCCAAGCACCTTAATAAGTTCTTCCGCATCAATATGCTTTGGGGTAAGACCTGCGCGCAGCACATTATCCGAGGGATTCATGAGCTCAATCGCCGTACCAGAAACATATGCATGAACCTGACCATCCGGGGTAAAAGCAGAGTCCCCCGGCGCAAGGTTCATCAGGTTCATCACAAACGCGACGAGTAGCCCCTTATCACCCGGATACTTCTGCGCCACCAGGTTCACCAGGTCGGCGGCATCCGACACCGTTGCAGAGACACCATCCTGTGTCATCAGCTTTTGCGCCGCATTTACCAAACCCACTATGGCGCGGTCAGCAGCATCCTGCGGAAGACGAATGATCTCGGTCAGCAATTGCTTCGGGCTCAGCTGTACACGAGAACTCAGCCAATCGGCGCCAAAAGCTTCAGCTAGCTCCTGTAGCTCACCTTGCGGGCGCACGCCCGTCAGTACCTTCATGGGGGTTAAGGCAATTACGTTCTCAGGTTTAGAGTACCGGTCTTTATAGTTACGATGCGGTGCATCAACCGGAATCCCGCGCGTCTGTTCATCCTCGAACCCGGCGACGGCCTGCTGCGGTGTAGGGTGAACCTGAATCGACAGCGGAGCATCGATAGCCAAAATCTTAAACAGGAACGGGAACCAATCGCTCGCGCGGTCAGGGCGCAAAAAACGGTTCGGATGCGCCGCCACCAGCTCGTTCAACGGCGACACAGACCCATCGACCGTGGCTTCAGACGGAGCCGCAGGATGCGCCCCCCACCCAAACCTCAGCCTCCGGCTTCTCTGTGGGTACGGGCACACCGCGCATGCGACCCAGAACTTCGTGCGAACCCCACGCATAATTCTGAATCTTATTCTTCAACGGAAAAATTTCGCCCATGTCGCCTTGGCCTTTCTAGGAACTTTTACACGCAACATCACCAAAACTACGGCATACGTGATATAAAACCCATAAAATTCAGGGAATTCTCTGGATACTCCCACCAATTATAGAGGTACATTTCGAAGATATACCCGCTAAAATAAACGAGTGACTACTATTAACCTCAAAGACTCATTTAAGGCGTACGACGTTCGCGGTATCGTCGGCGAAACTATTACCCACGAAACTGTGCGTGCAACCGGCGCCGCTTTTGTTGATGTGCTCGGTCTGGCTGGTCAGACCGTTTTGGTGGGCGGTGACATGCGCCCCTCCTCCCCCGAATTCATGGATGCATTCGCTGAAGGTGCCACCGCACGCGGCGCAAACGTCCAAAAATCGGTCTCATTTCAACCGACGTGCTCTATTTTGCATGCGGTATTGAGAATGCGGCAGGCGTTACTTTCACCGCAAGCCACAACCCCGCCGAATATAATGGCATGAAAATGGCTAAGGCCGGGGCGGTTCCTGTGTCCTCCGAAACCGGTCTTTTCGATATTCGTGATCTTGCTCAGAAGTACCTCGACGAAGGCTCTATTCCTACCGTTGAGAATCCCGGCGTCGTCACCGAAAAGGACGTTCTCAAAGCCTACGCCGAGTACTTGCGTAAGCTCGTAGACCTCTCCAATATCCGTCCCCTCAAGGTTGTTGTGGATGCGGGTAACGGCATGGGCGGTAAGACCACACCCGCCGTCTTAGGGGATGCTCTTCTGCCCGCGCTTCCGCTTGAGATTGTGCCCCTTTACTTTGAGCTTGACGGCACCTTCCCGAACCACCCGGCTAACCCGCTTGAACCTGCCAACCTTGTCGATCTGCAGAAGGCAGTTGTTGAGCACGGCGCAGACATCGGCCTTGCCTTTGACGGCGATGCCGACCGTTGCTTCGTGATTGACGAGAAGGGCAACGCGGTCACCCCCTTCCGCCATTACCGCGCTCGTGGCAGAGCGTGAAATCGCGCGCGCTAAGGCGGAAGGCAACGAACAACCGGTTATTATCTACAACCTCATCACGTCCAAGGCTGTACCCGAGCTCGTCGAAAAGCTCGGTGGACGCGCCGTGAAAACCCGTGTGGGTCACTCCTTCATCAAGGCAGTCATGGCTGAAGAATCCGGTATTTTCGGCGGTGAGCACTCCGCGCACTACTATTTCAAGGACTTCTTCAACGCAGACACCGGCATGCTCGCCGCGATGCACGTGCTCGCGGCCCTCGGCGGCGGTAACCAGGCGCTCTCCGAGATCAGCGCCAACTACTCCCCCTATGTCGCATCCGGCGAGATCAACTCCGAGATTGAGGACAAGGCAGCCGCTGTGGACCGTGTACGCGCGCACTACGCTAGCGCGCCTGTAGAGGTCGAAGACTCCGACGGCACCACCTTCACCAACACCGAAGAAGGCTGGTGGGCGAATCTGCGACCTTCCAATACTGAGCCGTTCCTGCGTCTGAACCTTGAAGCACCGGATACCCCCACAATGGAGCGCGTGCGCGACGAGATCCTGGCTCTGGTGCGCCAGTAATTCTCTGAACTCACATTATTTTGGGCGGATGCCGATTATTATCGGTATCCGCCCTTCTTCTATACATTATTGATGCTGGGTTATACGATCGCCTTACAGCCCTGTCGCGTTCCCTATTCCGTATCCAAACTTTTTACACGCCAAAATAGCCTTTATGAGCGTAGCATCCACTGGTCCGGTCCAAAGATCTCGTAATTGATATTCTGTGCCGGTACACCTGCATCCACGAGAGCGGAACGCACGCCCTTCATGAACGGCAGCGGACCGCACAGGGTATACGTTCGCCTCCGCAGGTATGCCCAGCTTTGCGATGTCCACACGGCCACGGTAATCGCCAGTTTCTTCGTCTTCTATGAACGAGATGAGCTTGCCGTGAGGAAGTTTTTTTCGATCAGCTCGGTCATTTCCTCACGCAGTGGCCATGTATTAAGGCGACGGTCAGCGTGAACCACGGTTACCTGACGTTGAGAACCGGACTCAATCAGCTCATTGAGGAAGCTAATCATAGGGGTTACGCCGATACCCGCTGAGAAAAGGTAGAGGGGTGCATCCGCAGAGCCGAAAGCCCTCCAGGGTGAGGTCACCATAAGGGTTGGAAATCTCGACGACATCGCCAATCTTGAGCCCGTGAATGATCGAAGTCATTTCGCCGTTCGGATCGAGCTTCACGCCGATACGGCGCTGGTTTTTATCGGACGGAAGCAGGGTGTATTGGCGGGGCTGGCGCAGACCATCGCGTGCCTTCGTAATAATGGAAATGTACTGGCCTGCTTTCGCCTCAGTCATGGGGGTGTTATCGGCAGGTTCAAAAGTCAGCACGACCACGTTATCGCCGGTTTCTTGGCGATCAACAACTTTGAAGGGCGCGTGGGTAACATTATTTGCCTGGGATGCATAGAGTCCCTTTTCGATCTTGATCAGGGCGTTCGCCATGAGCCAGTACACTTCACTCCAGGCATCCACGACCTCTTCAGTTGCTGCTTCGCCCAGGTCTGCGGCAATCGCCTCAAAAAGATACTTGTAGACGGTCGGGTATTCATTCTCTTGAAGCCCTAAGGACGCGTGCTTATGCGCCACACGGGAAAGCACCTCGTCAGGGTAGGAATCGGGGTGCTCCATAATGTAGGAAGCGAAGACCGCAATGGAGCCGGCAAGCGCCTTCGGTTGGGTGCCTTCGAGCTGAGACGACCGGGAGAAGAGCCCGTCCATCAGGTCTGGACGGGCGGCGAACATACGCTCGTAGAAGTCTGGTGTAATGTGCCCGATACGCTCTGCAATAATCGGCAGGGTTGCCTCGATAACCGGGCGTGATTTTTCGGAAAGCATGAGGGATGTGCGCCTTTCTTTCTTAGATTTTCGTGATATTTTGTTTGTAAACCTTTTTTTAGATTATCACCTTTTATTGTTCGCTAAGATGGTGTTTTCTTGCGGCGTGAAATACTTAGAATGTCTTTGTGTCATATAGTGTGTTTTGTATAGTGACGTTTATGTGATTATTTTCACCGCGATATACCGTGATGTGAATAAAAATAATTTTGTACCCTGACGCTAGGTTTCACGCAGGGTGAACAGCAGTGTTGTTCTACAACGTATAAACTGGCATACCAGTTACCTGCCCCTCTTACGGAGGCGGACTCAGGTCACATACCTGCCTTCTTAAACGGACACCGGGCACATACGGTCAATGTATATTCTTACGGTGCCAACCCTTGACAGAGGCAAGCTATCAAAAGAGAAAACTCCACGCTTTCACGGTTTATCCGCTACTTTCTCTCGCATAGTGCATCTACTCTCTGAGCAACAAACATTTGTCACCCTGAGACTTTAAATCTTTAATGCGATGCTACGGCGGGTCGGGGAGGTACGGGCGGCAGCTCTCGTTCCGTCGGTTCGTGCACGAGCGGCCCCAACCCCAACTCCACAAAAACGGGTCCAGCAGGCCGCGCTCCGGCGGGAAGTTCAGAGATAACAACGTCATCAACAGAAGCGTAGAAAGCTTCACGGGCGCGGGCTAAAACCGTTCGCAGACGACAAACTATCTAGGGGGCAGTTGCCGTTTTCGTCTTCGCATTCGATCATAGGAATATCGCCCTCGGTACTACGAAGTACCTGCCCCACGGTCGCTTTGCGCCCCGTCTCCGACAGCAGGACGCCGCCGGATCGCCCACGGGTAGATTCAAGCAGCCCTTGATTGACGAGGAACGCCACAGATTTTGCGACGTGATTATAAGGGGTTCCGACTCCCTCCGAGATCTTCTGGGTCGAGAGTTTTTCCCCTTCCTGCAAGGAAGAAAGAAGCATCATAATACGTAGTGATACGTCTGAAAAAGCCGTCAGGCGCATGCTTCGTATCTCCTTTCAACAGTTTATTGAGGGCTAATAATATAGGGTTTGTCCGTTCTACCGGAAAATTCTAGTCTTCGTACCACCCGCACGAAAATTAGGTATGGCTTTACTGCACACAAAATGCGGAGTCTGTATAGCATTATTTTAAGGCATTGGTGGATATTTACACCTTTTCTGCATAAATTGTGCACCATCCCACACACCTGAGTATGCCATATCATGCTGTACGCGCTGCACACCCGATCGGTGGGATGTGCTTTACAACAATGTAAGAGCAGGCTTTCACAAACGGTGGGGTGGGATACGCATTGTCAGCGCATCCCACCCCACCGTGATGTCATATTGTCGAATATTCTTTAGTCTTCGAGAGACTTTGCCAAGGCGTCACGCTCAGCTTTGACCTCTGCGGGGAGCTTGTCGCCGAACTTTGCCAGCCATTCGTCAATGCCGGGCAGCTCGGCCGCCCATTCATCCTTTGAAACGGCGAGTGCCGCGTTAAGTTCTTCATCGCTAACGCTCAGACCGGTCAGGTCGAGGTCTTCCTTCGTGGGTACGGTGCCCAGGAAAGTCTGCGTGCCGCCGCCCTTGCCGTCGAGGCGGTCGAAGATCCACTTGACCACGCGGGAGTTCTCACCAAAGCCGGGCCATGCGAAGCTGCCGTCGGGGGTGCGGCGGAACCAGTTCACGTAATAGACCTTCGGCATGTTCTCGGCGCCATGCTTCTTACCTAGGTCGATCCAGTGCTGGAAGTAGTCGCCCGCGTTGTACCCGATGAAGGGAAGCATTGCCATGGGGTCACGTCGAACCACGCCGACGGCACCTTTTGCGGCTGCTGTGGTCTCAGAGGAGAGGGTGACCGCACGGAATACGCCCTGTTCCCAGCTGTCGGACTCGGAGACCAACGGCACGGTAGTCTTGCGGCGACCACCCAGCACGATGGCGCTCAGCGGCACGCCCTCGGGATCGTAGTACTCGGGGGCGAGCATATCCACCTGGGATGCGGGGGTGCAGAAGCGCGAGTTGGGGTGCGCTGCAGGACGCCCCGATTCAGGAGTCCAGTCCTTGCCGGTCCAGTCGGTCAGGTGCGCGGGTGCCTCGTCGGTCTTACCTTCCCACCATACGGAGCCGTCATCAGTGAGCGCCACGTTGGTGAAGATAGTATTGCCCTTAGAGATTGCCTTCATGGCGTTGGGGTTAGTGGAGTAACCGGTGCCGGGCGCCACGCCGAAAAGACCCGCCTCGGGGTTAACGACGCGAGCCTGGTGGTTCTCGTCAAATTCGATCCACGCGATATCGTCGCCGACCATTTCGGCCTTCCACCCATCAATGGTGGGATCCATCATCGCAAAGTTGGTTTTACCGCAGGCAGAGGGGAATGCGGCGGAGATGTAGCGGGTAATGCCCTCAGGGTTGGTGACCTTGAGGATGAGCATGTGCTCAGCCATCCAGCCCTCATCATGACCGATAACCGAGGCGATACGCAGTGCATAGCATTTCTTGCCCAGCAGCGCATTGCCGCCATAGCCCGACCCGAAGGACCAGATTTCGCGGGTCTCGGGGAACTGCACAATGTACTTCTCGGGGTTGCAGGGCCAGGGCACATCTGCCTGCCCGGGCTCAAGCGGAGCGCCTACAGAGTGAAGCGCCTTCACGAAGAACCCTGGGTTTCGTCCAGTTTTGCAAGCACATCCTTGCCGATAGTTGCCATAATGCGCATTGAGCACACCACATAGGCGGAGTCGGTAATTTCGACCGCCATCTTGGGGTTCTTTGCTTTCAAAGAGCCCATGACGAAGGGAATGATGTACATGGTGCGCCCGCGCATCGAACCTTTGAAAAGACCGGTGAGAGTCTGCTTCATCTCCACGGGGTCACGCCAGTTGTTGGTAGGACCAGCACCTTCTTCGGTCTGTGAGCAGATAAAGGTGCGCTCTTCCACACGTGCCACGTCGTCGGGGTCAGAGAACGCTGCATACGAGTTGGGGAACTCATGATCGCTTAGCCGTACGAAGGTACCTGCATCGACCAGTTCTTGGGCGAGTCGGTTGTATTCCTCTTCGGAACCATCAACCCAGTAGATACGGTCGGGCTCGGTAAGTGCTGCAACATCGCGCACCCAGGCTAAGAGCTCGGGGTGGGTTGTGGGAGCGTTCTGCAGGCTCTTTCAAGTTCTACAGAAAGAGTACCGGTTGAGATGTCAGTCATTGACCTATTTCCCCTTTGAGTCTTGAGAATTGCCGGGCACCTCACTGGCACGGCAGGCAGTGTGTTGTGAGGATGTTTTAAACTAACGAGGGCGTGTAGCTTCCTTAAATACACGCCCGTGGAATTTTCCACATCCTCGTGTTCATCTAGAATAGCGCATTTAGCTGATGAGTCGAGTATTTTATATTTGACCCACTGCAGCGCTCTTGTCCTTAAGTTGGTTTGCCTGTGGATGCGGCGCAGCTTCACCGAATAATCCCGAGCGTTCCCACGAATTCCAAAATTTTTTGAAAAATTTTCTCACCCCGCAAAAACATTGAAATTACGCGGTTTTTATGCCGTTTTTAGGAACTTTGTGAGTAATAGTTGAGGGTTTTTGTTAGAACTAACACTCTTTTTCGACTTGCGCACTATCAAGGGTGCCCGTATAGTATTGTTTGTTGCTGCGACGGGTGGTTATAAGCCCGGTCGCGAGGAGCATGCGCCTGTAGCTCAACGGATAGAGCGTCTGACTACGGATCAGAAGGTTGGGGGTTCGAATCCCTTCAGGCGTACGAACGAAGCCTTTCCTTTCAAGGAAGGGCTTTTTTTGCTGTCTATCAAAGCCTGCAGATGTGGCAGTTTGAAAGTCCTCGGCGAGTAATCGCCGGGGATTTCGCCGTTTCTATACCCTAAAACAACTATTGAATAGCGTATAATTGATGAGTATAGAGAACCACGATCCGATCCTTCTGAGTCACAACATGCAGGCATTCATATCTACAAACAGTTTTACCTCAGGCACTATACCCATGCCTTCAGAAGCGGTGACTATCGGGGGTCTCAACGCAAAACCAGCCTATGAAATTTCGGCTATCCATACGATCAGTGCAACCAGACGCATCGCGTAAATACTTGGTCTGCCCCTCAGTTTCCGGTGTGCCACAAGCTCTAGCACCGCTTTTATCTGCTAGGGGATTAAAAACACCGTTGCCCCAAGACAGGCTTCAAAAATACCGGTAATCTGGATACACCCCAATTTTCCAGGGAAAGTATTTCAACAGCGAAGGAGCGTCAACATCATGGTTCAGCTCACAATACCGCAATCCCTAGTGGGTTCCCTCATAGATATTGCTCAGCTAAAAGATATTACATACTATCCGGCAAATCACCGATGCGCTCACTGGGCAGTCTATAGCGAAGATCAGACCGAGCTTCTGTGCCCCTGTGCACCCGCCGAATCTGCATCCGTCGAGAAGCTGTTCAGTGCCGCATCCGAGATACTGTATAAGAATTTTCGACACCGTATTGAAACGCCGACGATATTGTTTCTTTCTCAACTCAAGAGCACGAAGAAGTTAGTGCGGCTCAGGCCGACGAGGTTGTCACCGGTTCTCTGCCGCTAGTTCCCGAAACCACGATTAGCGCCGCGGTGGATACTCCCGCCGACATGATGGAGGCACCTGCGAGTGATGATAGCGCAGATACGACCCAGACTGGCCCCATACCCGTTCCTACAGTGCCCACTCCCCTAGAGCAGGCCCAGCCGGTACCTTCCCATGAACAGCCGCAAGTCCCCACGCCCGGTATCGCCCGTATGCCTTCTCCCGCGATGTTCAAGAAGAAGAGTACACTCACCTATACTCCTCCGCGCATTGAAGAATATCTGCAGCAGCTGCGCACGAACCAAGCAGCACAGTCCTCAGCGGAAAATACAACCCCGCAGCCCGAGACGGCTTCTTCACAAACGCCAAAGCCAACGGGTTCACAGACTTCGGCATCCGGTGCGCAGCATCCCGTACAGGTATACGGACACACGCAGAAGACCGCGCTGCCTTCTTTGAATGATCCCATCACCAAGGCCGAACGCACCGCCAACTATCGTGTAGATCCGGGACGGTTGGACACCTTCAAAAAAGACAATATCGATCTGGTGACTATCCGCGAAGTTATCACACTGGGTCGCGCCGAACGCATTAACGGTTGGATTATTCGGTTCCGCCACAACGATTACCGAGTCGATGTCAATACCGCGTCTATGACCGTTATCACCGCCCTTGACGAGTTTGATGATTTTGATGGACGAAGCGGCACAGAATACAGCCCCGAAGCCGCTCGCGAACTTCTTGGTGTCCCCGATATTACCGCCTGCGATTTCACCTCCGGTGCGCAAAATTATCTTAAAACCCACGGCGGCGAAGCCTTCGATGCTATGGTCTCCGCCATTAGCTCCCCCGAAAAGGTAAGGGTAAACCTCGATTGGACGCGCGAATATCACGGAAGCGGTATACAGGTTACGATATCGCCCGATAACCGCATCGTCATGAGTATTCGACAATCCGTCACAGATACCGACGCCAACGGTGCTGAAGATACCCCGGAAAATTCTCTAGAATCAAACGTCACGGCCTCATAGGGGTTAGGAGGAAAGCACCTTATGAACAAGAAAATAGACATTCCCGTCGAGCTTTATGCCCGTCTGCAGGAGCTCTCCCACCTAGCGCGATACGAATACACCGAGCATGAGGGTACCTGGACTATACAGAACCCAGAGGGTGAAAGCCTGCTGGATGCGCGGCGCAAAATCTCCCCGAAGGCTGCGGAGCTTTATTTCACCATCATGCCGCTTCTTGCCTCAGAATTTATTGCCCAAAACGAGGCGCTGGTGACCGCCTATCGCAACGCACCCAAGCCTGCGGCGGTCAAGCCCACGATTAAACCCTCGGGTCAGCAGCTTATTCCCCTGCTTGAGGTTCCGCACGAGAACCAACGCATTGCCGAACAGATTGAGAATGATTTCTATGGCGATGTTCCGCCGGGCGACCGCATCTACCCGGTACTGCCGGGTGTCATCGATCATATGATGCGCAACAACCTGGGGTACGCACTCGTCCTTGAGCTCATTACGGCCCCAGACAGCGAACGCCGCGACGAATCCGCCCAGGAAAACCGTTTCGGACGTGAGGTTCAGCATTATTCAAACCGGCGCCTCGGGTACACCGCCGTTCTGAACGCGAATACCTCCGAGGTTATCTCGGTACATCCTTTTGATGGATCTACGCTCAGCGCCCCCAGCGGACACTACGAGCTCACCCCTGATGCCGAAAAACAGCTGAGCGCCCTGGGACTCACAGCAGAACTTGTGGAGCGCATCCTCGAAGAGGCGAATGATCGCCGCCCAATTCCGGGTACAAACCGTACCGTGTACTCCCTGCACGGCTATTCGGTAGAGTTCTCAAACACCAACCATAAGATTGTCAGTGTGCGCAAGGGTGTGGTGAAAACGCGCAACCCCTTCGAGTCGCAGCCCAGGATGCGCGGCACCAAGTCGCAGCGCGGCGTTAAGATTCCGCACGATATCCACGCTTTTAAGAATCTTCTGGAAAGTCACGGTTTTACGATTACGATGGGTGGCAAACACTACGATATTCGTCACGAAAAACTGGCGCCGGGTATGAAAGCTACCACATCTGTGACCCCCTCCGACAGCCAACGTTGGCATCTGAATTCGGCTCGTCAGATCCGTGAGATTTTTGGTGTGGACCTGCGATACGCCAATCCCAAAGATACCTGTCGCGGTATCGTGCATGCCCTGGAAACAGAGGAAGATTTCGAGGAATAACCTCCAGAACAAAGGCACTCTCATTCACCATTTTCGACTCGTTCCATAGGGCGCACGGGTCACGGATGCGCTGTGCACGGCACCACTGCATCATAGGGTTAACCTTGGTACTCTTCTCACGGGTACGCCTCTGTCATACCCCCGTCGCAAAGTTTTACGGGGTAAGCTCTGAGTTTACAATAGAGGTGCATCTACACAATGTGAGGAGGACACGCGCGTGAGCGTGAAGATCAATGTAACCGGAGAAGACGGTGACAGCCGAGAGATCGAATGGGAGGATCACCAGACTCTATTAGAAGCTGTACAGGCGAACGGGTTCCCCGTGCTCGCAACATGCGGTGGCAACGCATCCTGTGCCACGTGCCATACCTTTATTGATCCAGAACACTACGCGGCTTCAGGCGATCGTACCGACGCTGAGGAGGATCTCCTCGACATGGTAGACGACGTAGCTAACGAATACTCGCGCCTCTGCTGCCAGGTGGAATACGCACCCGGCATGGATGGCGCCTCTATACAATTGCAGGCGGCGATGTAATATGACGAGTTCGGCTAAGATACTCTACTCCGCAACCGCACTTCTTTGCGCCCTTACGCTGGCAGGTTGCGGCGTTTCCGATGCCGATCATTCTGCGCAGACTGACGCTTCACCGAGCGCATCCGCCAGCGTTGCTCAGGGTAAAATTACCCGTGCTTCCGACCCGGCGCATTCTGTGTCCCCCGGTTCTATCAGTACCGCGGGCGGGGATAGTTCTCAAAGCCCTGAGGATAACCCCACAGATAATAACGACTCTCACTCAAACGATGAACATTCCGAGGATGGAGCTAAGAAAAAAGACTCCAATTCTAAGGATTCTCACGATAAAAAGAGTTCATCCGGCGAGGAAAGCAAAGATGCGGATGGCTCTTCATCGAATAACGATGGAGATAACGGCACTGAAGAATCGTCCAGCCCAGAAGCTAAACAGCCAGGGCGTTCAGCAACCGGTTCTTCAGGTTCACTCCTAGCGTCAGCCTGCCAGATCACCGATCTCTCGGTTTCTGTTTCCGAAGATAAGGGCACACCCGGAGCCCGGAAATTCATTCTGACGTTCACGAACGTTTCTGAGGAGTCCTGCGTGCTCAAGGGTAACCCGACGGTTGTCTACGCAGATTCTAATTTCAGTCAGATTGGCTCACCGGCACGCCCGGCGGCAGGTTCAACGAACCCTACCGGCACGCTTCTGCACACAGGTGAATCTACAAACGCCCCAGTGACCTCGGTCAACGCTGGTCCGCTGGGTAAGAACTGTTCACCGACAATGGCGCACGGATTCTTAGTTCAGGTTCCCGGTGACGGCAACTGGACGACGGTCTCTGCTTCCTCTGAGGCGTGCACAGGCAAAGTCCAGCAGCTGTCCGTGGGACAGTTCGGTTCGTAACCACTCAGCACACGAATGATGCGCTTCAAGAAGAAGCGATAACAGCAAGAGGCGGTTCCTCATACAGGAACCGCCTCTTCAGCATCTACACAATGCTTTATTTATACACGAGGTTTACCTAAGTTTTCCACCTCATCACCCTGATACGGAAATATTTCTTACCTATCTATGAAATAGGCCACCAGATGAAAGGAAAACGCTAGGAACTCGCCCGCACGTGGTATACGCCGCCACGCTTTACAGGCGCACTGGCGGCAGCATCGCAATTACCTTCGTAATAGCCGCTAGAGGCTGCGGGTTACATCATCGAATCCGAACCGGGTATCGCGCGGGTACTGGGTTGGAACGCCGTACCCTAAATTCACCACAAGAATGGGATGCTCGTCGGTCCCCGCAAAAAATTCTTCGTACAGCCCCTCAAAATCGGCCCATAAGGGACCGGCGTCTAGACCAAGGGCGCGCACAGCGGTCATAAAGTAACCGGCCTGCAGGTTGGCGCTCTGCTGAGCGGCAAAGGTAACAATTTCCTCGGTCGTGCAATAGTTCCTGATAGTCTCTGCCGCGCGGGGGTTAAACACATCTGCACGGCCTATCCACGCCTTATCGTATGAGAGTATGGCATTGACAGGTGCCTGACGAGCCTTTCTTGATTAGCCTCGATCAGGTGCTTGACAAGGCGCTCACGTGCCTCGGGGCTCTTGATCCATGTGATACGCAAAGGCTGACTATTGAAGGCCGTAGGTCCCAGATAGGTAAGCTCCTGAATCTCCCGAAGCTGATCATCAGTGACGGGCCGATCGGTAAATTTACGCATAGTTCGGGGCTCACGGAAAAGAGCGGTGATTTGGTCCTCAGATAAACGGGTCATCTCTCATATCCTTTCCTATGACGTTGGGTTCTCTCAACACGGTGAATCTATTCGTCCCCCGCAAGGCTACCGCGCCGTTCTTTCCATCATGCACCGGTTCGCACCATAAAGCTACCCCCAGAATTCACGCCGCGACAGTTCCCCATTCCCTCAGAGCCCAGCAAAAACCGGTGGCTGCCGCATCATCAGATACGGCAGCCACCGGTACATCACATATTCGCAGGTCTCTGAGTACATGTATATATGCCGGATTCCTGCGGTTTATTCCCGCTGGGGACCGAAGGCGCACCTCGGCACCTCAGCAAGAGCGAAGCATAGCTTTTAGATGCTGCGGGTTACGTCATCAAACTCAAAACGGGTACCGCGCGGATACTCGGGAGCCACACCATAGCCCAGGTTCACAACGAGGAAGGGCTGCTGGTCAGTGCCTTCGAAGAATTCAGCGGCGATACCGTCGAAATCCGCGCCGGTCATGGGGCCCGCATCCAGGCCAAGAGCGCGCACGGCGGTCAGGAAGTAGCCAGCCTGAAGTGCAGAGCTCAGCGCGCCCGCGGGAATACGTGCCTCTTCAGCCTCGTAGTAGGATTCAAAGGCAGCGGCCTGGGGTGCGAATTCCCCAAAGCGCTTCTGCCAGTTCTTATCGAAAGCCAGCACAGCGGTTACAGGAGCCTTGAGGGTCTTCTCCTTATTCCCGTCCATCATGTGCTTGACCAGGCGCTCGCGAGCTTCGGGGCTCTTTACCCAGGTGATGCGCAGGGGCTGGCTGTTGAAGGCCGTGGGCCCCAGGTAGGCGATCTCATGGATCTTCTGCAGCTGTTCATCGGTGACGGGCTGATCGGTGAATGCACTCACAGTGCGAGGTTCGCGAAAGAGAGCGGTGATCTGGTCTTCGGTCAAGCGGGTCATACCTGTGTCCTTTCAGTGAAATAAATTACTTTACATGTAAAATTTTATGGTGCATGTAATGCACGTATTCAACTATTATGGCCTCACCACACGGAAAAGTCTTGTATTCGCGCACAATTGCTCCTGTAATATGTGCCACGCTCAGAAAACTTTCAAGGAGAATCCGGGACATATACGGGATAATGGGACCATGCCCGACGCTCTAGAACCTTTCTCACCCGCCACTCAGCAATGGTTCCGCAACGCTTTTGGCACCCCGACCGCCGCACAGGAAGGCGCCTGGGAGAGTATCAGCAAGGGCGAAAACGCGCTTATTATCGCCCCCACGGGCTCCGGTAAAACCCTTGCCGCTTTCCTATGGGCACTTGATGCGCTCTACCGCGACAAAAACACAGAACCGGGTCAGCACGAGCTTACGACATCGGCTCAGGCGAGGAAAAACGGGGACGCTCGGGAAACGCAAAAGACCAAGAAACAGCGTGCGGGCGGTACGCGCATCCTGTATGTTTCGCCACTGAAAGCGCTCGGGGCAGATGTGGAACGCAACCTGCGCGCGCCACTTGCGGGGATTGCGCATACGGCGAAGGAATCCGGGCAAACCCCACCCGATATCACCGTGGGTATTCGGAGCGGTGACACCCCGGCGCGAGAGAGGCGGCAGCTTATCAGCAACCCGCCCGATATTCTGCTGACCACCCCAGAATCGCTCTACCTTATGCTAACCTCTGCGGCACGTTCGACACTCACCGGCGTGACAACTGTGATTGTAGACGAGGTACACGCCCTGGCGGGAACCAAGCGCGGGGCGCATCTGGCTGTGTCCCTTGAGAGGCTCGATCAGCTGGTGGAGCGGCCGGTGCAGCGCATCGGACTGTCGGCAACCGTTAACCCACCCGAAGCCGTCGCCACATTTTTAGGCGGGGTGCACCCGGTAACGATCGTGGCGCGGCAGGTGCCCAAACGTTGGGATCTGCGGCTCTCGGTGCCCGTGCCGGATATGGCGGCGCTCGGAGGGGCGAACGATTACGGACAGGGCAGCTATGCCCCCAGGGAGCAGCGGGCACCGCGCGGACAGAATTCGTCCGGTTCAGCCCTGAACGCCCCGGATTTGCAGGTTCAGGCAGCCGATGATGCGCCACCCTATACTCTTGCGGATGCTATCGGCACCTTTCCCGGCGAAGAAGGATTACCCCTTGAGCTACCGAATAACTCCGCCGAACAAGATGGTGCCGCGAGCGCGGCAGCGAGTGCCGGGGCACGGAAGCCGGGCGGTGAGGGCGAACGCGCATCCGGGTATAGTGCCTCGATTTGGCCTTATGTTCAGGAACGCATCGTGGACGATATCGAGAATAATCGTTCTACAATCGTGTTCGTGAACTCGCGTGGGCTTGCCGAAAAACTTACCGCGGCTCTCAACGATATTCATGTGCGACGCGAGCTCTCACGGCGCGAGCTTGCGGGTGAGCCTCTGCCTGACATTGGTGAGGAGCCCGATATTCCGCCGCTGGCGCGGGCGCATCACGGTTCGGTGGCGAAGGATCAGCGCACGCTTATCGAAGAGTCCCTCAAGAATGGTTCGCTGCGGTGTGTGGTCGCCACAAGTTCCCTGGAGCTCGGCATCGATATGGGGCATGTGGATGCGGTTATTCAGGTGGCATCCCCGCCGTCGGTGGCTTCCGGTCTGCAGCGGGTGGGTCGTGCCGGGCACCGCGTGGGCGAGGTTTCGCGCGGGCTTTTTTATCCGAAGCATCGCGGGGATTTGCTGGGCTCTGCTGTCGCCCTGTCCGGTATGCTCGCCGGGTCTTTAGAACCGCTTACCGTTCCCGCAAACCCGCTGGATGTGCTTGCCCAGCAGACCGTTGCCGCCTGCGCTCTGGGGCCTATCGGGGTGGATACGTGGTACGAGGCGCTGCGCCGCACCGCCCCTTTCGCGCACCTTTCGCGCGCGCTCTTTGACAGTACTTTAGAGATGCTGGCGGGCAGGTACCCTTCCGATGAGTTTGCGGAGCTTCGCCCGCGTATTATTTGGGATCGCGCCGCCACCGCTGATGCGCCAAGCGGCACGATTGAGGGGCGGCCCGGTGCGCAGCGGCTTGCAGTAACTTCGGGCGGGACGATTCCCGATCGTGGGCTTTTTCCTGTCTATCTGGCCGGTTCTGAGGATTCCAAGGCACCTAAGCGGGTGGGTGAGCTGGACGAGGAGATGGTCTATGAATCGCGGGCGGGCGATGTTATCGCCTTGGGCGCGAGCAGTTGGCGCATCGAGGACATCTCACACGATGCGGTGCGCGTGAGCCCTGCACCCGGCGAACCTTCACGTCTGCCGTTTTGGCATGGTGAACGGGTGGGCCGCCCGGTGGCGTTGGGCCGTCGTCTGGGGCAGTTTACCCGCGAGTTAACGAAGTCTGCGGGCGCTGAGTCCGGCGGGAGCGAAGACGCCTCAGGGACGGCTGTGATACACGCCGAGCTGACCCGGTTAGGGCTGGATTCGTGGGCGAGCGATAATCTGCTCGCTTATATTCGGGAACAGCGCGAGGCTACCGGTGTGGTCCCCACCGATACGCGGTTTGTGGTGGAACGCTGCCGCGATGAACTGGGAGATTGGCGTGTTATTTTGCATTCGCCGTACGGGTATCCGGTGCACGCACCTTGGGCTGTGGCGGTGGGCGCCCGCGTGCAGGAACGGTACGGTATCGACGCCAGCGCGCTTGCGGCGGATGATGGTATTGTGCTGCGTATTCCTGCAGTGGAAGATACCCCGCCGGGTGCTGAGCTTTTTCTCTTCGAGCCCGATGAGCTAGAGGAGATTGTCAAGGATCGTGTGGGTGAATCGGCGCTTTTTGCGTCTCGTTTTCGAGAGAGCGCCGCCCGTGCCCTGCTTCTGCCGCGCCGCGATCCGGGCAGGCGCACTCCCCTATGGCAGCAGCGCCAGCGTTCGGCGCAGCTGCTGGATGTGGCGCGCAAATACCCCGAGTTCCCGATTCTGCTGGAGACCGCCCGCGAGTGTCTGCAGGATGTATACGATGTTCCTGCGCTTCTTCAGCTGCATCGGGATATTTGCCGCGCGGCGCATCAGCCTGTCGCAGGTGCAGACCGAGGGGCCTTCGCCTTTTGCCCGCACCATGCTTTTCGAGTACGTGGCGGAGCATATTTACGATACGGATGCGCCCGCCGCCGAACGCCGCGCTGCCGCCTTGGCACTGGATCCGGCGCTTTTGGCGGAGCTGCTGGGTACCGCTCAGCTGCGCGATCTGCTGGATCCGCAGGTGATTCTTGAGGTTCAGGAACGTCTTCAGCACACCGGGGCGAAGTATCGGGCACGCGGAGTTGAGGGCGTGGCGGATCTTCTGCGCCAGCTCGGACCGCTCACGGCAAGGGAGCTGGCGCTGCGGCTGCGCGGGAATGAGGGGTCCGGGGTTGAGGCCGCGCCCGAGATCTCTCAGAGCACTCCAAAAGGCAGCGAAAGTCGATCTAATAAGGTTGATATTTCACATGAAACCGGGGATTCAGCCGAAATACCGATGAGGGTCTGCCGGAAGAAGACCTTGAAACTACCCCGCATGCCACCGCCGAAGAGGCGCGCGAGCTTGCCGAAGAGCTGGTCGCATCCCGCAGGGCGTTCGTTATCAACTCGCACTCAAATATGGCAGGCAGCACGGAACCGATCTACGCCGCCGTGGAAGATGCCGCCCGGCTGCGCGACGGGTTAGGGATGCCGCTTCCGGTCGGGATTGCTCAGGCATACCTCACGCCGGTCGCCGCGCCGCTCGAAGATCTAATCTCGCGGTATGCGCGCACGCACATCCCCTTTACCGCAGCCGAGGCGAGCGCCCATTTCAGCCGCATCACGCCGACGGGTTCGGGTGCTATTCTGCCGGTTTTACGCGCTTTAGAGACGCAAAATCGACTGTTCTCAGGTGAGTACCTGCCCGAGGAGGTGCGTGTATCTCGCGCGGAGGCAGCCGATACGATACCGCTCTCCCCCGCGCCCACGGCAAGCCTGGAATGGGTGGATGCCGAGGTGCTTCGCCTGCTTCGTGCCCGGTCATTGGCGGCGCTGCGCCGCGAGATTGAGCCGGTACCGCAGCGTGCCTATGGTGCATTCCTGCCCGCCTGGCAGGGAGTGCGCGCGCAGACGGTCAAGGTTTCGCGCAGGCTCGCAGAAACCACCGAATACGGCGCGTATTACGAGCCCGAACGCACGGTTCAGGTTCTCGCCGAAAACAAAGGTTCATCCGCCGAGGCATTAGAGGGTCGCGAGGGCTTGCTGACGGTCATCGATCAGCTGGCCGGGGTGCGTATGCCCGCCTCCGCTTTGGAGACCCTCGTCTTGCCAGCACGGGTGCGTGATTATTCACCGCAGCTCTTAGATAGTCTGTTGGCCAGCGGAGAGGTACTTTGGCGCGGTGAGGGCGAAATCTCTGGCAACGACGGCTGGGTGAGCCTGCATCTTGCCGAATCCGCCGAGCTGACCCTGCCCGATTCTTCCCGCACGCAGGCCTTGGATGAGCTGGGGCCGGTGGAACACGCCGTCTTTGAGGCGCTTTCCGGCGGCGGGCTGTTCTTTATGCCGCTTCGTGAGCGCGTGAACGACATCTTGGTCTCTCGCGCCGCCTCGGGCGAGGTTGTGCACCTTCCGGAGGCTTCGGAGGTATCCGCCGCGCTGTGGCGCCTGGTGTGGGCGGGGCTGGTCACAAATGATACTTTCGCCCCGGTACGTGCCATGCTGGCGGGCGGATCGAGCGCGCATCCGGTGCGACCCGCTGCTCCCCTGGCGCGCCCGGTGCGCAGGCGCGGTGCCGCACGACTGTCGGCGGCGCGTACTTCTGCGGGTGCTTATCCGCGCAGGTATAGCGGCTTGGGCGGCACCCGTGCCAGCTCTTCTGATCCGCAGGTTTCGGCCCGGGATTCCGGACGTTTCAGCCATATTAGCCTTCCCCAGCCAACGGGCACCGAGTCCTCGCAAGAGGCAGATGCCACCGTTACCGCCTATGCACGCGCGGAACTTCTCTTAGACAGTACGGTGTGCTCACGCGCGGCGCGCTCGCCTCTGAGGATGTGCCCGGCGGCTTTGCGGCCCTGTACCGCGTCTATGCAGCCGCCGAGGAACGTGCCCTGGTGCGGCGCGGATACTTTATCGAGGGGCTGGGTGCGGCTCAGTTCGCCTCCCCGGCAACAGTGGATGCGGTGCGTTCCTACGCTAATATTGGCACCGACGCCCCGCAGAATACCGGAGTAAAACGAATAAAAAACGAGGAAGTATTCGGTTTATTTGAGGGTGTTCTGCTGGCGGCTACAGATCCGGCGAATCCTTATGGTGCGGCACTCACATGGCCTTCCGTCCCCAGTTTGCTCCCGGTTTCTTCTACACCCAGCAGCACGGAAGAGGCTGCGCGCGCAGGCACAGAGACCGCCCAGTCTGTGCGGCATCGTCCGGGGCGTAAGGCGGGTGCCTGCCTCATCCTGCTCGATGGTGAAGCGGTCCTCTATCTGGAACGCGGCGGCAAAACCCTGCTGTCTTTCACGACTGATCCGCTCAAACTTGAGGCTGCGGCCCCGCTACTGGCGCGCATCGTGCAGGCGGGCGTTGCCGAGAAGATTGTGGTGGAAAAACTCAACGATTGTGATATTCTGGCGACCCCGGAACCGCCGACTCATCGGGGAGCGTCGAAGACCGATTCTAACCGGCTGCCCGAGCATCCGGTGGTAGCGTTACGGCGCGCTCTGCTTGCGCAGGGCTTTTACACAACCCCGCGCGGTCTACGGATGCGCCGCTCCCTCTAAAATGCCGAGGTCTTTAAATGCAGAAAGCCCCTGCATCAAGGAGAACCGAAATATTTTCGGTAACTCCCGATGTGGGGTCTCGTTGGGAAGCTCTAAGCTTAGTACCCGCCGGTCATGGTGTCTGCCACGCCAACGCATATGTCGATAGCTTCATCGACGCGCATGGCGCGTGCACCCGCCGGAGTGTTACCGCGCGGGCTGCCCTGCACCACATGCCGGGCGAAGTAATCGACTAGATGCAGCCATCCGCCTAAAATCATGCGGGTGCGGTCGTTAACGGGCATTTCGGTGCGTTCGAGCATCCATTCCAAGTATTCGTCAGGAGTACTGGGAGCATCGCTTTCACTGCCGCCTTCAGCAACATGGGCGAAGTAGGAGCGCAGCTCAACACGAAGAGCCTCCACCGGGTTAGGGTGGTGCTCGCTGAGCGCTTCAAGAACAGCCCGTGCTTCGCGCCGGGTTACCGCCGCCGCCAAAGACTCTTTGCCGGGGAAGTAATGGTACAGCAGTGCCCGAGTAATGCCGGCCTCACGAGCGATGCTGCTCATGCAGGCTGCCACAACACCGTGCTGCGCAAAATGAGCCGCCGCGACCTGCAGGATTTGTTCTTCCCGTTGCGCCGGAGTCAGACGCTGACCGCTCTGCCGCGTCTTTTTAGCTGCTTTTTCAGAGGCTTTTTGTGCGGGTTCGGTGTGCTTAGCTTCGTTGCGTGCGTTGTGTTCCATATATCCCTCTAATCGTTCGATTTCATCGAACCTCTTTTTTTAATAGTACCGCGCTAACCCTAAGCCGCTACCTATAAAACTTAATATGAAGTTTAATGCTTATACGCTGATTTTGCCGCACTATTAAGCCGTTCCATGCTTCACGGTATTGAAACAAATTTTATGATTTTATTTATTTATTAGACACTTGCGCGAGAAATATTTCGCATTAACTTCACACTGTTCACCTACCACCCAAAACATGAGAGGGGCGTGCCATGACGACCGAAGTATATACTGTCCTCAAGGCGCGCTCCTTATACTTTCACGCAGGAGGCTAGAGGTTTCCTCCGAACAGGCCAACTCACAAAGCACGCTACAATCAACCTATGCCGCGACGAGTCAATCGCCACCTCTTCACACCACCCCTGCCCCAGCGCGCGGGCATAGACCCCGTATCGCTGACTCTGCCCGCGCATCCAGCACTGCATGAGACGACCCAGGGGCCGGATGCGCGCCCCAACACGGTGGCTCAGTACCTCATTACCCGGTTCTCGCCCGAAGACCCCGCAACAATTCTTGACTGTTTCACTCGGCACGAGGTGCGCACCGATGAGGGCACGATCCTCACCGACCAACCCCATATCTACCCGGCCTGAGAATCTGGTACTACCGACCACTTCCCGAAGAACCGCCGCTGCCGGATGACCTTCCGGTTCTCTATGAAGACGAGCATCTGCTCGCCGTAGATAAGCCGCACTATCTGCCCGTCACCCCGCGCGGCGCCTATATCGCACAGACTGCGCTCACCAAACTGCGGGTACGCGAGAATAATCCTCTGCTCACGCCCGTTCACCGGCTGGACCGCCCCACCGCGGGGATTTTACTCTTCGCCAAAACTCGAGACGCACGCGGCCCCCTTCCAGATGATGTTTCAGAACCGGCAGGTCACCAAAACCTACCTTGCTATCGCCCCGGCACCGGGCGAAGACCTGCGTGAGAGCATGCTGGGCGAGGGTGTGCAGGTGCGCAGCCGCATCGACAAGGATCGCAATATTCTACAGGTGCGGCAGTACTCGGCACGCGAATGCGAGCGCGCAGGCCTTAGCGTGAACGCGGAAACTCTGGTGCGCATCCGAGAAATCTATCAAGCGCCACAAAGTGTTCCTCTCAAATCTGGCGCACAAAACCCGTATCTGACCTATCCGGTGCCCGGCGAAGAACTCGCCCTCTACGAACTCACCCCGCACACCGGCAAAATGCACCAGCTGCGGGCGCACCTGAACCTGCTCGGAACCCCGATCTTCGGCGACGTTCTCTACCCGCAGGTTCTGCCAACAGCACCAAACGATGCGTCTGTGCCGCTGCAGCTTCTAGCACATTGTCTTGACTGTGTACACCCCTTCACGGGCAAACCGCTCACCCTGTACAGCGCACACACGCTTTCTCTCGCACCGCGAAATGTGGCACGACCCCAGTACTAATAATGCGATAATGTGGTAGCACCTCGCCTCTCGTGGCAGTATCGTAGGTAGCTTTCATAAGCAAAGGAAGAAAGAACGTGACCTCCAACCACCCTTCTGAATCAGTCCCCAGCACCGAGCATGCGCAACGCGCCTCGCGTGCCGCCGACTCTATCCTTAGTCGATACACCCGCCGCGTTTTTGGCGTACCCGGAACCCTGCTCGGGGCAGTGCAGATGCCCGAATCGCGTGGTCTAGGAGCACGGTTTGCCGAATGGCATTACTGGTGGCAGGCGCACTTACTCGACTGCATTATAGATGCGGGCGAACGTGCCGTCCGTGAAGGCGACACCGCACAAGCCCAGAACATGCTCGCCACCGCCAGGAGCGTGGTACGCGGCATCCATACCCGCAACCTGGGATTTGCAAACGACTTCTATGACGATATGGCATGGTTGGCGCTCGCCGTGGGGCGGCTCAATAGGCTTAGTAAAACAATAACCGGCGCCTCAGACGTTACGGCGCAGGATGCCGGATCGGTACTCTTTGAAAGGCTTAACACCGGTCTTCATTCCTGTGGCGGCATGAGCTGGTCCAAAGGCAAACGAGACTTCTGCAATACTCCGGCAACCGCTCCCGCGGCCCTTGCTTTTGCGCGCATCGGGCAGATAAAAACCGCGCAGAATCTTATGTCCTGGCTCAACGACGTTCTTTGGGACGGCGACCGTATGCTCTACTTCGATGGCGCTAACCTGCGCCCGCAGGATGTGATGGTTGATGACATTACCGGCCGCCGCAATGTTCCCCTCGACGTAGAACGCAATATCTACACCTACAATCAGGGCACAACCCTAGCGGTGCTCCTGGCGCTGGCGGAATCCTCGGAGATTTCAGACGACCGCCGTGAAGAGTACCTGCTGCGCGCCGAACGCCTGATCGTTGGGATCGTCAAAAACCTCAGCGAAGATTTCGAGTTCTCAGACGGTTCACATCATCTCGTACTTCACTCCGGTGACAACGGCGACGGTGCGCTCTTCACCGGTATTCTGGTGCGCTACCTAGCGCAGGCCGCAATGTCCACCATGCTCAGCCCGGAGGCACGATCCCTGGCGAGCGCTCTTGTATACGGCAGCGCCCGCGCTGTGTGGGAGGGGCGCCGCGAATTCGACCCCACTCTGCCGCTAAATGAACCGGGTATTGATCCGAACGAAATTCGTGACCGGGCGGTCGCCATTTTCTCGCCGAAGTTCACCGTATCCGCACGCGATGCGCTCGCCGCAGGTAAGCCCGTGGAACTATCCGGTCAGCTTCAGGCGTGGATGACTCTGGAAGCCGCCGCCCGCCTGAGCGCGGAAGACTAAGTCTTTCCGGTATTGGTGGGGTGCGCCGCTTATCGGGCCCGTCCCGTCATACCTCTACACACGAGGTGAGACGGCGCGGGTCTGCAGATGCTCTGACGTACCGTGCCTGTATAATAGCCGTGCGCATCCTCCCCGGAGTAAGCACATTTCCCCTAGTCGTACCCGTATATTTCAAAGGCACAGATGAACAACGAGTTCCCCCACCCCGACTTCGGTTTTACCGTCACGAGCCGCCTTGCCGAGACCGCATCCCCGTCTTCCGAGCGTGTTGAGGCTAATGGCGGGCAGTTTTTGGGGCGCACAGGTGTGATCCGCACCCCGCACGGCGATATTGAGACTCCCGCCTTTACGCCCGTGGGTACGAAGGCGACCGTCAAGGCGGTGCTTCCCGAAGCGATGAAGGAGCTCGGGGCGCAGGCGCTTTTGGCGAACGCCTACCACCTGTATCTGCAGCCCGGTCCCGAGATTCTGGATGCCGCTGGCGGGCTGGGGCGGTTTATGAACTGGGACGGGCCAACCTTCACCGACTCCGGCGGGTTCCAGGTGATGAGCCTGGGTTCGGGGTTCAAAAAGGTGATTGACATGGGAACCGTTGCCGATGCGAAGGGCGCTGACGGGCGCCCGATTGGTGACGACGATGTGGCTCACGGCAAAGAGCGCCTGGCGCATATTGATGATGACGGCGTGAATTTTAAATCCCATATCAACGGGTCTATTCACCGTTTCACCCCCGAAGTTTCAATGCAGGTGCAGCATCAGATCGGGGCAGATATCATGTTTGCCTTCGACGAGCTGACTACTCTGTACAATTCCCGCGGATACCAGGAAGAGGCGCTGGAACGCACCCGTCTGTGGGCGCTGCGCTGCATTGCCGAGCATGAACGGCTCACGGATGAGCGCACGGGCAAACCCTACCAAGCACTTTTTGGGGTGATTCAGGGCGCGCAGTATGAGGATTTACGCCGCAAAGCCTGCCGCGATTTAGGTGATATGCCGTTCGATGGGTTCGGTATCGGGGTGCCCTCGAAAAAGGAGAACCTGGGTACCATTGTGCGCTGGTGCGCCGAAGAACTCCCGGAGGCTAAACCCCGCCACCTACTGGGTATTTCGGAACCGGACGATATTTTTTTGTGGGGCTGGAAAACGGCGTGGACACTTTCGACTGCGTCTCGCCCACCCGCGTGGCGCGTAACGCGGCGCTCTACTCTCCCACCGGGCGTTTTAACGTGACGAATGCCCGGTTCAAGGCAGATTTCTCGCCCTATCTATGAGGGGTGCGACTGCTATACGTGCGCACACTATACGCGCGCCTATCTGCGGCACCTGTTCAAGGCGGATGAGCGGCTGGCGGCGACCCTCGCCTCCATTCATAATGAGCGGTTTATTGTGCGCATGGTCGATGATGCGCGCGCCGCGATTGCCGACGGCACCTACTTTGAGTACCGTGACGAATTCCTCGGTAACTATTACTCTGGTAAGAAGCCCTAAATCAACGACCGTCACGGAGTGTACGATGAGCATCACTAAGGTTCCCTGACGAAGAACTTCTCATCTTCGACCATGAGATTGCCGCCCCCGTCGAGCAGGTTTTCGGGGCGTTTCTGAACCCGAATCTGCTGCATCGCTGGTATGGTCCGACGGGGTGGCGTACCCGTGCCGAAGATATTGTGCTGGAACCTTATGTCGGCGGCATGCAGCGGCTATCGATGATTAACGAGCTTGATGCCTCGGTATCATGCGTCCTGCAGAGTCGGTTTCTCGCTATTGATCCGCTCAAGGAGCTCGAATACGCCGAACAGCTTCCGGACCATTTAGGGAACCCCGGAGGCGTGGTCATCTATCAGCGGTTCCGCTTTTTCCCCGAGACGGTTATTACCCCCGATGGCGTGGGCGAGGGTACGCGCATCACCGTGGAGATCGGCCCCATGCCGGTTTCGGTACACGAGGAGGTACGCGCCAGCTGGCGGTCTACCTTCGCGCGGCTGGATGCTCTACTCAAAGAGGATGCGGCATAGGTTCAAGCAGCCTTGAGACTTTTGCCGCTGGGAAAGCACCGTAACTAGGTCAAGCGACCTCGCATAATACGGGTGGGGAGCGGACAGTTCTGTTATAAGAAACTGTCCGCTCCCCACCCGTGTTTTATGAACATTGGCGAAGCGTTAATCTTCGGACTGATATTCCGGGTTCTCCGGGTCGAGTTCGTTATAGGCACGCATGGCAGCCTCTGGGTCGTCCAGACGCGCCGTGATCTTGATATTATGCCCTTCCACAACGCATTCGGGTGCACCGCGATCGGGGGTATAGTCCAAGAACGGACGCCAGTAACAGGTGGCATCCTGAATGCGCATAACCCAGTGCTGGGTTTGGTTATCGGGCGTGGGGGTGCTGTTGATGTACTGGGTCATGATCGACATGGCGTAATCGCAATCTACCACGCCATCAACCACACGTAACTGTGCATTGCTGCCCCTCAGGTGACCCTGCTGGCTAATGGATCCACAAGTCTCCCCTGCACGGCGCACGTTCGTGGGATTACCCGCGTTTGGGTCAGCCGATGCGGTAGTGACCGTACCCGTCTTGACCGCTCCCGGGGAGGTCCACACCTGGGCGGAATTCGAGGGGTTCGGTGCGCTGCTTGAGCTTGCGGAAGGCTGCATGGTGGAGTCATCATTGACCACCGGAGTGCGCTCAGGCATAACAGGTTTCGCGCTTGTACTCGGGGTTGCCGATGCGCTGCGGCTCGCAGAGCTGCTTTGATGCGGGGAGGAGGCGCTGGCAGTGTTCTGCGCGTTCGTATCGCCGCCGCCCGAGCAGGCGGTCAGCGCCAGCAGGCAGGCGGCACCAAGAGTCACGAAAGAACGAGTTTTCATAGAGATCTCCTCAACAGTGGGGACATAGTTTCATTGTACAACCGTGCAGGAATTCTCAAGATCTTCATGAAGGTTGCACCACTTCCCTGCGGCTACCCTGCTATGCCTCGCTTGCCGTTCCATCCTTCGACTTCATGCCTTCTGCTCGCGCAAAACAGTAATATGCCGGTAGCGCCCCGATGGTATGGTAGGCATGCAATAGTACTCTTGGTGCGATTCAATGTTAACGCCCTTCCTCGATAAGGAAAGAGTAGATATGAAGTATGTGCTTAGTCCGGGGTATACAAACTCAGGACCCGACCATTGGCAAACCCACCTTGAAAACACATATACGTCTTTTGAGCGCATAATTCACGATAATTGGGACTTCGTAGACCGAGAACGGTGGGTTCAGGAGATAGAAAATACGCTCTGTTTGCTCGACGACGAGATAATTGTGATAGGACACAGCTGCGGGTCAAACGCAATAGCGCAATGGGCTAATACTGACTCGCCCCATAAATTCAAAGTCAAAGCTGCTGTTCTCGTGGCTCCGGCTAATGTCGATGATAAACACCTGCCACCTGACATTACAGCTCAATCCCCCTTGCCGTACAACAAGCTGCCGTTTCCTACGTTAGTCGTTGGCAGCGATAACGATCCTTTTATGAGCTTGAAAGTCCTTGAGGATTTAGCCGAAGCATGGGGCGCAGAACTAACAGTACTACCATCGGCTGGTCATATCGCCTCCAGTGACGGCTACGGGGTGTGGCCAGAAGTTGCCGAGCTTATTGAGGAGTTTACAAAAACCTCTTTACAGAAAAAGTGAAGTACTTACCCACATAAAAGTCTATATAGCAATGTAAACCATCGTAAGATCCGCTTTCTTGAATCTACACTGACACTACTATCTTTACCACGTAAAAAGGCTCTTGATGCGAATAAAGCGTTGAAAATCCCGCTCCATTCGTATCAAGAGCCTTTTAAGCGTACCCCAAGCAATTATCCAGAAAGGTTCGGAGAGTTATTCCTCTGACTATGACAACAGCTGATCGAGGATACCCGGAAGGTCATAATCTGTATGAGCGTTATTAAAGGTCGTCTCTTTCTTGTCGATTTTCATCGGCTGGGTGTTATACCCTTCTCGTGTATACCAGTCGTGACCGGCTGTAGCCGTGTTGAGAGCGTCCCACCATTCCGGTGTAGTAGCGCCTAGAGTATCTTTTTCGTTCACCCACCAGAACATGGGCTGCGATTTAATGTTCTGCGGTGCCTGGGTCTCCATGCGCCCATTCTTTCCACCGCCACCGCCAACCATGATGGAACCACCGCCGGAACGCCAGGTTCCCTGCTGATCGGCATCAAGCTCATAGGTGATGAATTCGGCGCCGCCGGAGTATCCCATAAGCCACACTTGCGACTCATCTATATCTGAATCGGCGATAAACTCCTGGGCAAAACTGCGGAAGTAGTCGCCATTCCCATCAGCGTTTTCCCACCAAGTGGCGTAATCATTTGCTTTATTTGGGTCGAATTCATCGGGCGTATCTACGGAGACAAAGACCTTGTTGTGTTTCTGAGCTGCATTCGCCATACCTTGCATGGTGTCACCTTTAGGGTTGTAGAAGAAAGAACTATCTACGTCGTCCCGGTTATAGTCACCATCGAAGTAAAACACCACGCCCACGGGCTGTGACCAGTCGATATTATCGGCGTAAACGTGGTACTGCGAACTCACATTTTGGGGTGAGGTATAGGTCAGATTGGTTCCCGATTGCACCTCTGCCTGGGCGGGGGCTGCCATGACCGAGCCAATCAGGGCGGGAACTGCGAGCGCAGTTAGGGCTGCAGTACGCATCTTTTTCGTAGACATAAGTACTCCTCAATTTTTATAACGATAGTTTTTCATAGTGTGTGATTAATATGATGCTTTCCGTCTTTTGATACAGAGTGCATACGAGGAACACTATCATTAAAGTTTTTATAGTGATATGAAATATAATTAGTATTATTTTCTTTCACGAGCTGTAAACATGGTTCTCTAAGTGCTTTCTGGATATTCTAGCGTTCGCACTAAGCCATATACTATTCTCAAAATTTACATACCCTGCTATCCTTTTAAACTTTGAGAAAACTATAAAATATTATTCATATATACTAAAAAGGTTCTTAGTGTGAACAATGCGGAATATCTAGTGTTGTGTTCACACCAAGAACCTTTTTCTGCGGTCTCAAACCAGAGAAAAGCTACTGCGTGAGACAGCATTTTTCTCAAATAAATAACAGGCTATTTATCAAAGGGTCTTCCAACAACATCGGTAGCGATACCTTCAAAGAACCCTTCCATCTGCCAGGCACCATCAAGATACCTCGCCTTAAGGGTCCCAGTGGAGTAGACAGTCTGCCCCCAACCATCAGTATTCTCAGGAATTTCATGCACTTCTCCGTTACGCACGTAGAAATCTCCATGAAACATTTGTAATTGATAAGGCCAAGAATATTCTTCACCCTTTTTCTCGGGACGATCGGATTCTAACCTATATACGAAGTTACCTGACTCTTCCCAATACTTACCCTCACGCGTTTCTTCCAAAAGAGCAATACTTTTAAAAAGCTTCTGATCGCCCTCAGTCATTCCAGACTGCTTAATATACGTATCGTCACCCGTTTTCATGGCATAACTTATTCCAGCCGATGCATATGCCCAGCTATAGTACAGCCCAAGTTCAGAGTTCTCACTCATTTCTTGAGGCCTTTTAGGATGCGGCCACCCATATCCCTGCTTTTCGCGCGTGGAATACATATAACCCTCGCCCGTATACTCCATATCCGCATTATTAAGCTCCACATCGAATCCTCGCTGGAAGCTATTCCGCCTGCTTGGACTGGCACTGGGCGAAGCGCTTGATGAATTTTCTGATGACGACGAAGAAGACGTGGAACTCGCGGATGAAGAGCTTGCGAGAGGCGAAGCAGAGCTTTCGGTATTTGACGCATTCCCACCACATGCACTCATCAAGACAGCCCCAGCACCAGAACCAAGGAACAGGAGCGCGGTACGACGATTAACAGCTAAAGATAACATTGCTTAACCCCTCTCTAGGGTGTATTCAGTGAGAAACTAGACATATGTAAAGTATCATAGGTCACATATATCTGGTCGGATTGCCTCAGACTCTGCACTGTGACCTTAACTACTCCTTATGCTTACCCTCACCCTAAACGCTCTCTGCCTACCGACTCCTCTTCTAGCCGCATCTAAGCGCGATGGATGTGCCCCGTGCGGTTACGCGCCAGCGCATACAGCAGCAGGTTCACCACCGCCGCACCGGTTGCCGTCGCGCCGCCGATCATGACAATAGTGCGCGCATCCCCCAGTATTCCCGGCGTACCGAGTAGGTCACCCACAAGCACCATCGAACTAAACAGCGAGCCGATAAGAGCCCAGCACTGCCCCTGACGATGCTCGGGTACCTGCATATACACCATGTCACGAATACCCATATTGTGGATCGAGTTGAAGAACCCGCCTACCAGGAACCCAGCTCCCACAATCCAAGGATTAGCCACCAGCCCTTCCAGCAGAATCGCGGCACCGATAAAGAATCCGCCCCACAAAATCGCATTCACCAGCTGCGGCTTGTACCATCCGAACCCATAGAAAACGCTAGCGATGAGCGCCCCGACAGCCCACATCGCCAACACGAGCGAATACTCGAATGCAGTGTTCGTGATGGATTGCAGGTAGAACACCCCGGCGATGCCTTCCATCGTGGTGGAAGCAACCACGACCGCCATCACAGGTAAGAAAATCACGAGGGCGCGAGCGCTGGAAATAGCCGAGAATCCTAGGAAAATATCTTTCAAACTATCGCGTTTAATCGCATCGGAAAGTTCATGACCGCGCCGTGCTGGCACGTTAAACCAGGCGATGACTGCCGCGACCAGCAGGAGCACCGAAGAGCCTACTATAGTGGCGGTCATGTTCCAGGTAGCGAAGAAGGCACCCACAGGCGGGGCTACGATCGAACAGAACGAACCGATTCCCACAATAGAGGCGGATGCGCTCGACGGGGTCATACCCGGCGCCTTCGGCAATAGTTTGAATTCGGCGGCGTTAGTGAGATTTCCGGCGGCTCCATTGAGCACACTCATGGCAACGATAGTGACCGGATGCGGGAAAAACGCGATGACTGCCACGCAGAGCGCGGAGACGGCCAGGGAGCCAGACCAGCAGGCTCGACCCGAAAAACGATCGGCAACCCAGCCCGTGAAAGGACCACAGAGTATGCCGGTGAAGAACCCGCCGACGGCCATGACGGTGAGCCACCAGGGCTCGGCAATGCGCGAGATATAAACGATGAGGATCAGCCCGAAGGATGCGTCCGCGAATCCATCGATCAGGGTGATGAGCAGAAGGGGAGTTTTGAAGTATTGAGTTAGTTTTTTCATGCTTTCGTTTCGGTTCAGAGGGATAGTGGCCTATGCCTCTGCGCCGCCGAATATCATCTGCTGCATGATACACACCTCCTCACGTGGTATTTTGCCTTGCACCCTTGCGGATAAACCGCCGGGTATGTTTTCTGCATCACATTGTATGCAATAGGGAGACCGGGCTGCCGGACTTCACTCACCCCCAACCGCACATACCGCGAGCAGATGGAGCTCGGTTATCTTTTCGTCAAAATACTATCTGCTCGCGGTCAAAGTGCTACGGCATATACTGCGCCAAAAGCTCCCGCTGTTCGGGGGTGAGGCGCGCGAGGCGGGCGGCAGGTGCATCCCAAAGCCAACACAGTGAAGGCACGCACGCACTCAGCATGATCCACCGGGGAATAGATACTATAGCCCACTCGCACCGAGGCGGCGCTCACCTTTTCGATACGCACGTTTACCTCTAATGGCTCGCCCGTATAGGGAAGCTGCCCCAGATAACGCACCCCGTGTTCGGCGATAAGGGCCTGCACTCCATCGGGCATGGTTTCAAAAAGCGGGATGGGCGGCGCGGGTAAATTCTGCGGTTTCTGCCCCGAAGACGGTGGCGGTCCGAAGACGGCAATGCGTGCCTCTTCGAGAAGGCTCAGTATTGCAACGTTATTGACGTGTCCGTAGGCATCCATATCACCCCAGCGCGGCGGCACCTGCACGGTCAGACCGGATTCGCCAGTTATCGAAGTTGCTGGGTTTGCAGTGGATTGATGTGCGTTCATGTCTTTAACTCTACCTTGTGCATTTTTATGCATAAATACGTATATGGGTAAAGTTTTACAGTCGTACTTCCCCTAACTTGCACTACTGTTGGGCCTATACAGCGCACTGTAAGAAATTCTCGCTAGATCGTCATCTGCTGATACCAAAACATCTTAAATAGCCTTAAAGATGATGTTCCCCGGAAGCATCACCGCCTCCGGGGAACACCCAACACACAGACATTTGAACGCATACAAGATCATACGGTTCACCAATAACTATAGACCCTCTTGTAAGCCTATGATGCATTATTGCGGGTTTGTTACAGAAAAACTTTTTGTGAATTTCGCGGTCTTTCGAGAATACCCACAAAACCTTCAAGTACTACATGATAGATAAAATCATCATTACTTGAGGTTTCCCCTGCAAATTATTATGGTGATGGCTGCGGCAGAGCACTCATCACCCCGCACTTCAGCGACGAAACCCAGCATGCGCCGCATCAGCAAGGCGCTCTAGCGACCGAATTCGGAGGCTGTCTTCAACGCCTCCTCTTCCTCCTCTAAGGCTGTGGCGTGCTCAGCGGAAGCCTGCTGTGCTTCGGCAAACGCATCCTCATCAACCGTGAGTGTGTGTTTCACACGCGCAAAGTACACAATCGTCAGAACCAGAAGTACCCCACGCCCACAATCGCGGGAATGAGCGAACCGCGCACCATAAACAGGGCAACCCACACGGCGAAAAGCACCATGATGCCCACGCCCGCCGTAACGCGCCCGCCCCACAGGCGGAATGCCGAGCTTTTGCCCTCAACCCGCCGGTACACAATGTACGCGAGCAGAATCAGCACCCACACGGTGAGCGCACACACCATAATCAGGAAGATCATGGAGAGGAATGCTTCTTGCGGGCTGAACAGCGCCAGCAGAATAGCGATAACAACACCGCTGGTGGAAACCCATACGGCACGCGAAGGCACCCCGGAGGCGTTCACCGCTGCCAATGCGCGAGGCGCCATACGGTCGGTCGCCAGCGAGTGCATCAGGCGGGCACCGGCATACAGGTTAGCGTTTGCCGAGGACAGCGCCGCAATAAGCACCACAAAGTTCACGAAATGCGCCGCGCCCGTAATGCCCAACTGATCGAAAACCAGAACGAACGGGGAGGTTTCGACCTTCTCGCCCAGCTCGCCCGCCGAACGCCACGGAATAATCGACACCACAATAAACAGCGCCAGCACATAGAACGTTGCCAAACGAATCATCATAGCCTTCGCACTGGAACGCACCGATCGGGCAGGATCCTTGGCTTCTGCGGCGGAGATAGAAATCATCTCAATACCGCCGAATGAGAACATCACGACCGCCAGTGAAAGCCAGACCGAGCCGAACCCGTGAGGCATGAACCCGCCATCATTGACAAGATTAGCGGTGCCGACCGCCGCATGTGAGGGCAGTCCGAAGAATACCAGGCACAGACCCACCAGAATAAAGGCGATCACCGAAATAACTTTGATGGACGACAGGAAAAATTCGAGCGCCCCAAAGGATTTCACGCTCGTGATATTCAGGATAATAATTGCTACACCGAATACTGCGATGCCCGCCCACAGAGGCAGCTGCGGCCACCAGTAATTCAGGTAGGTAGCCACAGAGACCAGTTCCACGCCGGTAATGACCACGGTTGCGGTCCAATAGGCTAAGCGTGTGAGAAACCCGGCATAGGGACCAAGGTACCTGGTGGCGATAGCGCCGAAACCGCCTCGCACCGGATAACGCACCGCCATCTCGCCAGTGGCCGCGCCTATGACGGAGGCGAGCGCCGAGCCGATAGCATACGCAAGAATAACGGCTGGTCCGGCCATAGCGATTGCCCGCCCGGACCCCAGGAATAGGCCGGTGCCAAGCGCCGAGCCCATAACGATCATGGTCATCTGTCCGTGCGAGAGGGAACGCTTGAGTTCGGCGCGGGCGGATTTATTGCGTGGTGCTCCGCCAGCTGGATGCGCAGCGCCGCTTCTATGCCTCTTAGCAGGTTGAGGGGTGTGGCCGTCGGTCATGTTTAAGCCTTCTTCGGGTTCTGAGTGCCTGGACTGTGATGTTGTGAAAATGTCAAAGAATGAGTGTGTTTCTAGGGTAGTACATCGCCCGTATTAACCGCGAGCAGATAGTATTTTGACGAGAAGATAGCGCTATCTTCTCGTCAAAATACTATCTGCTCGTGGTATAGCAACAGGCTATGCGTCTTCCTTCTGTTGTTCGGCAAGCGCGTCAAGATCGGCACGCGGGAAACCGCCGCGTTTTTTCGCCAACACCACGTAGAAAACGGAGATAATGGCGAAGAACACCACGCCCACCTGCACGGATACTACGGCGCTCGAATCGGGAAGCATGAAAAGAGCGACCAGTGTGGCAAGGACCCCGGCAAGCCCCACACCCGCCGTAATGCGCCCACCCCAGACAGTGAATCCTGAGGAGTTCCCCTGGTGCTTCTTGTATGCCTGATAGGTCAGCAAAATCATAATCCACACAACCAAAATGCACAGGGTGACCAGGGCCATCAGCAGCTCGAAAATATTACTGATTTCTGCCACCGCCATGACAGATGCGATCACCACACCCAGGAAAGAGAGCATAAGCGCGGTGACGGGCACGCCGTTATGGTTCGTGGTGCCCGCAAACGTGGGTGCCATTTTATCGCCCGCAAGCGCGTGGAGCAGGCGGGTTGCCGCATACAGCGAGGCGTTCGCGCCCGAAAGCGCGGCGATCAGAATCACGAAGTTGGTAATATCTGCCGCATAAGGAATGCCCAGTTCAGAGAACACCATCACGAAGGGCGATTGGCTGAGGTCTTTGCCGGTCTGCGCCGCCTGCTGCCAGGGCATCAGGCACAGAATAATCAACATCGAGAGCACGTAGAAACTGGAGAGCCGCCAGATCATGGCCTTGACACTGGTACGCACCGAACGCGCCGGGTTCTGCGCCTCTGCGGCGGAGATAGAAAGCATCTCAACACCGCCGAAAGAGAACATCACAAATTGCCATCGAAACCCAGACGGCGCCGATTCCGTTGGGAAGCAGCCCGCCGTCGTTCACGAGGTTTGCGGTGCCCGCCGCAGCGTGCCCGGGCAGGCCAACGAACACAAGAAGCAGCCCCAGCACAATAAAGACGATAACCGCAATTACTTTAATGGAAGAGAGGAAAAATTCGAGGGCGCCGAAGGATTTAACGCTCACCAGGTTCAGGATGAGAATCAGGATGCCGGAGGCTGCCACCGTCACCCACAGCGGAATTGCGGGGAACCAATACGAGAAATATTTGCCAACCGCCACGAGTTCGGCGCCGGTCAGCGGCACGGTAGTTGCCCAATACGCCCAACGGCCAATATACCCGGCGTAGGGGCTGAGGTATCTGGTTGCGATAGTGCCGAACCCGCCGGGAACGGGGTGGCGAACCGCCATTTCGCCCGCGCATGCCGCGATAATAGCGGCGATCATGGAGCCAACAGCGTAGGCGATGATAGCACCGGGTCCCGCAATTTTGATGGCGGAACCAGAGCCCAGAAAGAGGCCGGTCCCCAGGGCGAGACCCATCGCAATCATAGTCATTTGGCCGTGCGAGAGGGAACGTTTCAGTTCGCCGTTTTCTGCCGGTGCCGTCTTAGGTGCTGAGGCGTCCTGTGCTTTACTCATCAGGTGGTGCTTTCCATTTTTCGTTCATCGGTTGGGCGCCTGCCCTCGTATGTCGCGTCGAAACCGAGCGCGGCTCGGTACCCGGTCTGCAGCAAATGTGGCAAAGGCGTATCGAATAACTATCCCGCGTCGAGCATCATCTATGCAACTTTTTGCATGGGTTTGTGCGTGGCGAAACAGATTTTCCCTATGATTCTCAGAGTTTGGTTATTTTTGGGTGTTCCACGATGTAATGCAAATTTGTGCATAAGATGCGCCACCCACCGCACAAGGATACAGCGCCACAAATATTAATGGCGAGAAGCAGACAACCCATCTGCTTCTCGCCACATCATCAATTTTTCACGGCGGTGTGCGGCATCAGCCTAACCGTCGTACTCGATCTCGTGCCGTTTGAACCAGCCAATCACCGGGTAACTGATAGGCATGAGCACAATCTCAACCAGGCACTTATACACATACCCGACCAAGGTGTAGCTGATGAATTGATCCAAGCTGGTAATCCCCAGAATAGGCGAAGCAATCGCACAGAAAATAATGGTATCCGCCAGCTCGCCCACGAGGGTTGAAGCGATCATACGCGCCCACATAAACCGCCCGGAGGTGGCCTTCTTCATGGCAACCATCACCCATGCGTTCAGAAGCTGACCTGTCAAATACCCCAGCAGCGACCCGGCAAAAATCTGCCATACGGGACCGAGAATAATGGCGAACGCCTCTTGATTCTCATAGTAGCTGGCGGGCGGCAGGGCAACAGTCAGCAGGAAGCATCCGGCAGCGAACGCCGCCGCCACAAACGAGGCGATAATAGCCCGGCGAGCGCGCTTAAACCCGTACACCTCAGAGAGCACATCGCCGAGTACATAGGCCAGCGGGTACAAGAAGAAACCACCATCACTGGGGATAAAGTTGCCGTTCGTGAACGGCGGAAGCTCAAATGGGAGCGGCCCGAATTCGATACCTTTCGTAGCCGCAATATTCGAAATAATCAGAATCACGCAGGATGCGCCCAGCAGCAGATCAAAATAGCTGCGGCGCTTCGCCCACGGCGGGGTAGTAATATCCTGCGGTGCCTTAGCGGGTGTAGACATAGTTCTCCCTGAAAGGTTTGATGTGAATGTTGTTTTGAGATTATGCTCGTCTGCCACCCGAGCACTCACTATCTTACCCAGTAACTCCGTTTGGGTGAGAACCTAACGAAGGCTCTTGAGGTGATAAAGCGTAGTTTCGCCGCTTTATTCGCATCACGAGCCTTTTTACGGTGCAGGCTGCCTCCTCTTAAACTATAAATATGGGTCACCAAGAACCTGCTCGCTCATCCGTGCGCCGCACAACCGCGCACATCCCGCGTTTGCCCCGAAGCATTTCGGCGGCGATGCGCGGTGCCCGCCGCGCCGGTTCAGTTCTGGAACCCCTGCTCGTTTCCTCCAGCGAACTCATCGGGTACCTCCCCTATCGTGCCTACGGACGAACCCTGCACTATCGGGTCGATAACGTGCACCATCTTGAGGCTGCCCAGGCCGAACCGCCCGGAATTCTTTTCTTCTTCGACGGCGATTACCTGCTTCGTTCCAACAGCAGGCTGCTCAGCCGCACCTCCAGTTTGCGACGCGACCTCGCCGATATTGCCCGCGAACATCGTATGCTGTGCGTGCCCGTGCTGGCACCAGGGACCCTTGAAGCACCCGTTTTCAATGACCCCACAACCACCTGGTGGGTGCGTGCCCGCAGGAACGGTCGTGTTTTTCGTGCCCTTGCCGCCGACCTCGCCGAACGCTACGGATACGATCGCACGCGCATCTGGCTTGCCGGGTATTCGGGCGGAGCGGAATTTATTACCTACGAACTGCTGTCGCATTCCAACGACTGGCTGCTGGGCGGGGGTGCTTCCATGATCGGTGGAGGCGGTTCCGACGGTATTCCGCAACGTTTCCGTGGGCCCAGCCGCTCCCTAAACGGGATGCTGCTCAGCTGGCATGTGGGAGACCGCGACGGCAAAGCACCGGCTTCTGCGGGCCAGTTCTGGTCAGCGCAGCGTGCAGCTCATGAGGGTGAAGAATTTTACCGGGGACGGCAGGCACGCACTATGCTGCGTATTCTGCCAAAGCAGGGGCATCGTGGGTATCCGCTGACCTCTTTGATTCGGGACGATTTGCGTGCCGCCACACGGCTGGGCTACCTCTAAGCCGGGGCTTCTAAATTTTCCGAGCACAGTATTTTCATTCCTAGTCAGGGCGTGATGCGCTCGTTGAGAAATATCTCAAGTTTTTCGGTAATTTTTGTGCCACAGTCGCAATTTATTGACGTTCTGCGGTAAAGTGTCACTATGCCTCGTATTTCTGCCGCAACAAACGCCGCTCAGCGCGAAAACACCAAACGTGCCATCCTCGAATCTTTCGGGAAGCTCCTCTACTCCCGAGGACTCCCCGGACTCACCATGACCGACGTCGCCAAAAACGCCGGTATTGGTCGCACAGCAGTCTACAATTACTTCGCTGACATGGGCGAACTCCTGGTTGCCTACGCCCTTGACGAAACCGAACGGTTCCTGCACGAACTTGATGAAGGGATCGCCGGAGTCACCAACCCTATCGATCAGCTCGCCGTCTATATTCGCTTGCAGATCGAAGACCTCGCCCGCAGGCACCTTCCCCCCGGGCCCGCCATGCGCTCCATGCTCTCACCCGAATCATACGCGCGCCTCGGCAAACACGTAAGCGAACTGCAAATGGTTTTGGCAAACATCCTCTCCGACGCCATCACCGAAAAATACATACCCGAAAACGACATTCGCGAACTCGCAATGCTCGTGCACGGTTCGCTCTCCTCAAGCGCCGGACGCGCCGAAGACGCCCCCGACGTACAAACCCGCGAACGCCAGATTCAAAGTACCATCAGGTTCATCCAGATGGGGCTGGGCGCTCGGTTTGATGCAGACGGGAACCCCCTCAAAATCGAAGAAACTCAAGCAAACAAAAGCGAGAAAACGACCAACCTAACCGTCGCATCCTAAAGACACTCGCCCCCCCCCGTCCGGCAGAAAACGAACCAGCGTTAAACGCGAAAGCCCCCGACCGCTACGTCAGGGGCTTTCTTCATCTCCACAAGTTGGCTGCGGGGAGCGAACGCGCATCCGGCTAAAAACCCGGAACCTGATCCAAATCAAGCACCCGCGCATACATCACCGCACGCCGATGCAAAGCATTGCGCAACGCCCGATGCACCCCATCCTCCAGGTACAAATCATCACGCCACTTCACCACATGCGGAAACAAATCCCCATAAAACGTGGAATCCTCCGCAAGCAGCGTCTCAAGGTCAAGCGTCTTCTGCGTCGTAATCAGCGCATCAAGACGCACCTGCTGCGGAGGCACATTACCCCAATCAGCATGCGACAAATGATGCTCAGGATACGGGCGCGAAGAACCAACCTTCTTGAAAATCATATCTACATTCTAAAATGCTTCATCCGCTGGGTCGAAATGTTATTTCAGAGGCTTGAGCCCGCGCCAGGCTTTGAGAAGTGCAATATCTTTTGTGTTTGTCCTATGCTCCAACCGACTGATAATAGCTTGCTCCGTTTCTGGGGTCCAGAAGATCATCAGGTTCTTTCGTGCCCTCGTGATTGCTGTGTAGAAAATATTGTGAGTTATATCGTCTTCATTAGCATCAGTAATTACGATCTTTACAGAATCATATTCAAGTCCCTGAGCCTTATGAATTGAAGTAGCATAAGCAACTTGGAAAGGTACGGTTGTACTGTCTGAATCGTCATCTTCATCAGTATTCCCCGAATCATGAACTTCAAACCGGACCGTGGATTCATCAATCCATTCATGATCGGAACTACCATTACGGGTGGATATATTATTTTTATTGATTTGTATATCAAATTGAATTCCACCGTCAATCTTCTCAAAATCAATAATTTTACCTTTAACATTATTATGGATCTCTTGACCAAATCTTTTGTGTTTCATTAAAAGTATTGGGTCGCCCACTTTATAAAGTTCAACTCCTATATCACAAAACTTGTTTTTATTTGCAGTCTGCAGAAAACGGTTAATATTATTAATACCATAAAGACCATCATAATTAAGACATAAAAATAACTTCATCATTATTCGATATATTAAACAAAGAGGAAGAAAGTGGGGCAGAATATCCATGACGCACAATCTTCTCTGTAACGTCATCCTTAGATTCACGTACGCTTGTCCAAAAATCAATCAATGACTTACTCTGTGTTCTATAAGGCGTACTTAATTCATATACGGAAGATTCTGGAATAAATGAACGTATAATGTCAAACCAATTGCCAAATTTTATAGACTCGATTTGATAGGTGTCGCCAACAAGTAATAAATTTTTAAAAGAACTTTTTAATTGACTATTTTTTAGAATTTCAACCATATTTTCGTTATTTACCATACTACACTCATCTATCACAAGAAGCTCATATTCCAAATTATTATTCTGAAGAAAGCTAGCAATTGTTTGGAATTTACTATTCTTATTTGATACACGATGCTTCAAGTTATCAACCGCTGCATGAGTATTTGCTAAAAAAATAGTTTTGTTTTTTTCCTCAAAAATCTCAGAAACATAGTTTATCATCGTAGACTTTCCTGTACCAGCAGCTCCATAGATAACAGCAATTTTTGATTCCTTAAAGATATTTTCAATAATTTTATTTTTTTAAAGGATCATCTATCCTATTGGAATTTTCATTTAACCATTTATTAACAATATCGCTATATCCCTCTAGTCCTTCACTAACATAACCTTGGATATTTTCAATAATGTAGGCAATATTATTTTTCATACTCCTTAATAAATACATGATCATTCTTAAGTATCATTTGGCGATTCTCAGCGTGTTTAGAATAAAGTTTCTTATTATATAAATCAATGGATGATTTTAGAGAACTTAAATTTTCTGGCTCGTCAGTTAACTCACTAATAGGAGTATAGATAACACCATGGTACTCAGTATTTCCTTTTACCTTACGGGCAATAAACTCATGTTTTCTATCCGCAGGATTTATACTTTCAATTAGGTCCCAGAAATGAGGAATATGACCAATGGGGGACGAACAATAAGGCATATCCTCAAATGGGATGCACCCATATTTTAGATTCAGATTAGACAATCTTGAGCATACACCTCTATTATTCCATTGTTTCTTTATAACTCGGTTATTCATTCGGAGCAACAAATAACGAATTATGTTTCTTCCTGGACTATTTTGTTCAATAATTTTACGAGCTTCATCTAAAATATGAAAAATTTGATACCTTCTTGATCCTTGAATAATATCTTTTTTTATTTCATTATATAAATAATCATTCATATCTATAATATCTAATAAATTCCAGGATTTTCTTGTTAGGTATCCCATAAGATTTCTATATTCAAGGCTTTTTCGTATTAATTCTCCCATTTTGTCCAAAAAAATTTTAGCAAAAATTATTAAATTCACACGGGCGGATTGAAACCTGCCAATCAGATATAATAAATATATCCATCTCGTTTTCAAGAACATTAATAGACGCTGGTATTAATGTAAGATTAGCAGCATATTTATCAGCGATATCATGAGCAGTGAATGCTATGTTTCTATTGAACTTATCGATTCTATCGGTAGCTTTATAAAAGGTTACCTCGTAAAAAAATTTTTATCATTAATAAAAAAAGGTTTGATGTTATGGATGTAATAACGACCAGTTTTTTTCATCTGAATTAGAGGTACTATTTTTTTCGGATTTTCAATAACTTCAGCAATTTTTTTCATGATATTCATGTATTGACGGATCAAGATCAATTGGGAATGATTCTATATTCTGAAGTATCTTAATATCAAGCTCATTCTTCACTATATTCCGTAATCTTAGCAAATACTCATAGTATTTAAGCATTAATCTTTCTGATCCATCACCTTTAAATGTATAATGTGATGCACTTACTTGCAATAGTCTATGAAATTTACTTAAGAAAGAGTACTGTCCTCTAGTACGAATATACTCTAAACCTTCTTGGACTATAGAGTATTCATATTCAATATCACCATTTTGAGACATGATCCTGGAGGCAACAGCCTCTACGAGATTTCGTAGTTGCGATAATATATTCTGAGACAGAAGTTCTCTACTATCAGCAAGGTTACTAATATTTCGCGTGATTACCTCATCTGTATTTCTGATATGTTCATCAATCGAACTCATACCCTGCTCCTTTACTATGTTGGGCTGCAATTAACACTCAGTTTACTCTAAAATATCAAGTTATACTGTAAGTTTCATGATTTCACGTTCTTAGAGGGAAAAATCTTCAAATATTCTCTAGCCAGACAGGAAGACACTATGCCCCGAGTATGAAACGGCAATCATGCTAAAATCCCCGACCTCGAAAACTCGAAGCCGGGGAAAGAGCGGAGGATGGGGGATTTGAACCCCCGAGGGCGTGAACCCAACACGCGTTCCAGGCGTGCGCCATAGGCCGCTAGGCGAATCCTCCAACAAAACACCCAAAAGGGCGAACGGATAAAACTATACAGGGAACCCAACACTAAGGCAATTCTGCCCCAACGAAAGTGCCCAATGCCACTAGGCGCCCCAAGGCCCCGGCACCAAGTTCACAACCACCACAAAATCAGGTAGACTGGTACGTGCCTCTTACGTGGCGTTATCTTGGAAAACTCCCCCAGGACCGGAAGGTAGCAAGGGTATTCGAGCTATGACGGGTGCGTAAGAGGTTTTTTATATCCAAAAACATTCGCAGCAGAAACACACCGTCATAGTGCGCTCACGCGCCCGCTCCGCTCACGCTTCGCGGCTTCAACCTCAGATTTATTTCCTCGCGCGCTCGGAATCTGAGGCTTCAGCGGTTGCGTAAGAGGTTTTTACTGTTAAACTTCGCATATCGTTGCAAAGTTCATCGCATCAGTTTGATGCGCTCGCTTTTTAGGGCTCCCTGTCAGCTACGCTCGTTCCTCGCTTGCTGACATCCCTAGGCACTCGCATCATCAACCTTCTCCGATGAACCCAATATCTCGTTTCCCTTTGGGGCGGGAGGGCAAGTGTTTCTGGGTTTCTAGTGTTTTTTTTGGCAAAATGATGTTTTCCGTTTCAGCGTCGAAGGTGGATTCTAGGTTCTTCTAGACTTCGGGAGCGTTTTCTTCATTCGGGAGCACTGTAATTGCTCCCGAATGAAGAAAACGCTCCCGCTTTATGCCTTCAAGAGACTTATCTGAGATAACCTGCCCTGCCATTTCTCACAGGCGAGAATTTAGGCATAAACCATCCCACGCCGATGACGAAACCAAGCCCCAAGCGTGCATCCGTGAACTAAAATAGTGTAGAACCCCGCATCGTCAACCAGAAGGTCACCCGTGAGCACAGCACTCTACCGCCGTTACCGCCCCGAGACCTTCGCCGAAGTCATCGGGCAAGAACACGTCACCGAACCGCTCATTACCGCACTCACCAACAACCGCGTCAATCACGCCTACCTCTTTCAGGCCCGCGCGGATGCGGCAAAACCACCTCCGCACGAATCCTGGCACGCTGCCTCAACTGTGCCCAGGGACCAACCCCCACCCCTGCGGCGTATGCGACTCCTGCCGCGAACTCTCCCGCGACGGCGGCGGCTCCCTCGAGCGTCATCGAAATGGATGCGGCATCCCACGGCGGCGTAGACCATGCCCGCGACCTGCGTGAACGTGCAACCCTCGCACCCGTGCGAGACCGCTACAAAATCTTCATCATCGACGAAGCACACATGGTCACCCGCGAAGGGCTCAACGCCCCTACTCAAAATCGTCGAAGAACCGCCCGAGCACATCAAATTCATCTTCGCCACCACAGAACCAAATAAGGTTCTCGGAACCATCCGCTCGCGTACCCACCATTACCCGTTCCGGCTGGTACCGCCCGAAGTTCTTCTGCCTTATCTCGAAAAGCTCTGCAGCGAAGAGAACGTACCCGTCGAATCCGGTGTGCTTCAACTCGTCATCCGTGCCGGCGGCGGCTCCGTGCGCGACTCGCTCTCCATTCTTGACCAGCTTATCGCCGGTGCCAACACCGAATCCGGCATTAGCTACGACCGCGCGGTCGCCCTGCTCGGGTATACGCACGCCCAGCTTCTCGACAACGTGATTGATGCGTTTTTCCGCCCAGGATGCGCCCTCCTCTTCGAGGCGGTCTCGCGGGTGGTGGCGACCGGGCAAGACCCCCGCCGTTTCGTCGAAGACCTGCTCGAACGCCTGCGCGATTTGATTGTGGTGCAGGCGGTACCGCAGAATGCCGCGCAGATTCTGCAAGGCGTTCCCGCCGACCAGATAGAACGCCTCAAAGCGCAGGCGCAAGCCTTCGCCACGGCCCAGCTGACCGGCGCGGCGAGCACCGTAAACGAAGTGCTTAACTCTATGACCGGTGCCACCAACCCGCAGCTGCAGCTTGAACTGCTATGCGCGCGGCTGCTAGTTCCTGCGGGCAATTCGGGCGGTGCTGGCGGCGATCTCACCGCCTTGACCTCTCGGCTGGATGCACTCGAACGTCGTCTTGCCGCCGGTGGTGCGGGTGCGCCTCAACGCGGGGGACGCTCGGGAAATCCCGCGGTGAGTCAGAGTACGCCTTCCGCCGCGCAGAATAACGTATCGCCCAGCGCTAGCGGTTCCACCGAACGTCAAGCTCCCGCGCAGCACGCCGCTCCCCCATTAGCTGCAAGCGTCGGAGCATCAAAGAAGGCGGCTGGTGCCGAGGCTATGAACGCATCGGCGCAGCATCGCGGCCCCGTTTTAGGGCAGAACACGAATCAGCAGGTGCCTAAGTCTGAAACGGAAGGCGAGCAAAAAGGGACGCCCCAGAATCAACAGTCTCAGGGTTCCGCGCCTCAGAACTCCGCGCCATTGGCCTCTGCCGCAGGGAGTACAGGATCTTCCGAAGGTGCGCCTTCGGAGCCCGCACCATCCCGACCGGCGTCTCAGAACCATCGGCCGCGCAGGAACCTCCCGTCAAGCGCGTTACCGTCGCGGATGCAGAAGACCCGCTTGCCTCGGTGCGTGCCAACTGGCGTGCCGTGATCGCGCGGGTGAGTGCGCCGGGCGCACCCGAAAAACTATTACAGGTTGAACCCGTGCGTCTGATTAGTGGCGAACTGTATGTGCGGGCAGATATGCCTACGCTCAAGGCGGTCGCTTCTTTTGTGCCGGAGTTGAGCGCGCGCGTGAGCGATTTTCTGCGTGAGCAGGTGCGTGTGCGTGCCGAGGTTGCGCGTCCCCAAGCCCAGCCAGATGCGCGACCTGCCCAGGCACCCGCCGCGAACCAGGAATCTTCTGATCCCGCGCCGATTGCTGACGGCCCGCGTGGCGGCGTGGATGCGTGGAACCGTCACGGGCAGCCCGTCTCGTCCGGGCAAGAGGCGGCATCACAGGGTACAACCAGTGTGGATGCGCCCATTACGGCCTGGGAGGTCGCGCCTATCCCGCAAGATTCCGAGGATTCCCCCGCCGAGATGCGCCCAAACGATGCGGCTGAGGGCCAGCCCGCCGCAGCATCACAGCCCGGTTCTTCCCCGCAAGATACAGCGCCTCAAGATTCCCCGTCTCGCCCCAGTACATCATCGGAGGCGCAAGCGAACTTGCCTCCCGAAACCGAGCCTGTACCCCCCTGAAATACCCGAAGATAGCGGGAATACACGGGTTCCCGAGGGCGGTTTTGGCGAGCGCGATTCCTTCGCGGCCTCGGGCAGCGGGATTCCGCAGCAGGATTCTCCGAGTCCGCACGAACAGGGCGGGGATAACGGTAATACAGATCCCCAGGATGCCGGTAGCCGCAATGAACCGGTGGACGATTCCGCGCCGGATCCGGGTCAGACGCAGGGTGAGGGCTCTTCCCCCCTCAGTTTCCCTTGAGTCTGTAGATACCGCCGAAAACGCCGAGTTCAGCAATATTCCGGTGCCGAGCGCATCCGCATCGCTGGTTGCGGGGAATAAGTCGGCTCAGGAGGCTGCCGCATCCGCCCCGGTCTCACCTTTACCACCCCTGGCTCAGCGGCCGGATTCAGCGGACACAAAACCCGAAGAGCCGCCCGCCGAATCCGAGCAGGAGACTGCCCCGGCACGCGGACAACGCGCGCAGCAGGAGCAGAGCGATGAAGAAGATGTCGTTTCTGATGACGACGAGAGAATTGAGAATAGCGTTCATATCGGTTTGCGCGCCATCGAAAAGATTATTGGCGGCAAGGTGATCGACGAACGTCCGCTCCATCAGATTTAGCGCGGCACAACGCGCTCACAACACACACAGACGAGGAGAAGCATGTACGAGGGCGCAGTCCAAAATCTCATCGATGAACTTGGTCGCCTGCCGGGGGTGGGTCCCAAGTCGGCGCAGCGCATCGCCTTCTATATTCTCAACTCTGACGCCTCAGATATGGCACGCCTGACCAACGCGATTTCGAAGGTCAAATCGAGTGTGAGCTTTTGCGAAATATGCGGCAACGTTTCGGAGACGAAGCAGTGCACTATCTGCCGCGATGATCGGCGTGACCCGGGTCTGGTTTGCGTGGTCGAGGAATCCAAGGATGTGGTGGCGATTGAGCGCACCCGTTCCTTCACTGGGCGTTACCATGTGCTGGGCGGGGCTATTAACCCGCTGGCGGGGCTTGGCCCCGAGCAGCTGCGCATTCGTGAACTGGTCTCGCGCCTGGCAGATGAGCGTATTCAAGAGATTATTCTGGCGATGGATCCTAACCTTGAGGGCGAAGCTACCGCAACCTATCTTTCGCGAATGCTGGTTCCGCTGGGTATTCGCCTCTCACGGCTGGCTTCCGGTCTGCCCGTCGGCGGCGACCTGGAATATGCAGACGAGATTACGCTCGGGCGCGCGCTTGAGGGGCGCCGCGTGATCAGCGAAGGCGCGGGTATCGCTCAGGCGAATGCCGCCGAAGATTTTGAGCAGGTGGTTGACGAGGAGCAGGTGGAACGTGAACGCGCTGATGCTGAGCCAAAGGCGCCGCGTAAACGCTGGAGCGGGAGCATGTTCGACGACCTTGACGATTCCCAGGGCGAGCCCGAGGACGCTTCCTCTAACGATCCGCACGACACAGAGAACGATAATTCTCGTGCGGATAATTCCCCCCTCACCTGGCACGCAGACTACCGTTGATGAGGCGCTTATCGAGCAGGCACTCGATGATTCTGCCCAGGCAGACGCCCCGAGTTCCGAAAACTCGCCAGATTCCCCTCAAGAGACCCCGCCCGAGTCCCATAAATCGGCGGCTCAGGCTGAGCAGATTCCGGTGGATATTACGCGCGCTGATGCCTACCGCATCCACGCGCACCGGTCGGAGGATTATGAGGCGCGCATCCGTAAAATACAGGAGGAGCCCTTACGCACGCCTACCCCGGAGGTTCCGCCTCTGCCCGGTGCCAAATACGTTAACCCGTGGAGCTAATAAGCCCTGCCGTTCTGTAAAAGTGGGATGTGCACCGCTCGGTTCCGCAGAGTCATCCGTAACAGTTCTTCATATTTCACGTTCTAATACACATACGTGCACAATTCCCACCGCGCGCCGCATCCGCCTACTATGTAAAGAGCCGGTAAACTAGCCGGTGGCATACTCAATACTGACCTGGAGAATTCAATGAGCCTGATCGTCCAAAAGTTCGGCGGTTCTTCCGTCGCGGATGCCGAGGGTATCAAACGCGTCGCCCAGCGCATCGTGGACACCCAAAAAGCGGGCAATGATGTGGTCGTGGTCGTCTCCGCGATGGGCGACACCACCGATGAACTACTCGACCTTGCCGCTGAAGTAACCGCTACCGTTACCCCCTCGCGCGAGCTCGACATGCTCCTGACTGCGGGCGAGCGCATCTCGACGGCTATTCTGTCGATGGCGGTCAATGATCTAGGCGCGAAGGCGCAGTCGTTCACAGGTTCCCAGGCGGGCATGATTACCGACGGCGTGCATGGCGCGGCGCGGCTTGTGGAGGTCAATCCAGACCGTATTCGCCGCTCTGTTGAGGCCGGAAACATTGCGATTGTGGCGGGGTTCCAGGGTGTTAACCGCCAGAGCGGTGACATTACGACCCTCGGTCGCGGCGGTTCAGATACTACGGCGGTCGCTCTTGCGGCGGCGCTTCATGCGGATGTGTGCGAGATTTATTCGGATGTGGACGGCGTGTTCACAGCCGATCCGCGCATCGTATCAACCGCGCATAAACTCAATACTGTCACAAGTGAAGAAATGCTTGAGATGGCGGCAAATGGCGCAAAGATTCTGCATCTGCGCAGCGTGGAGTACGCCCGCCGTTTCAATCTGAAACTGCATGTGCGTTCGTCATTCTCGAATCTTGAAGGCACTCTTGTTATCCCGGAAAAATTCCGCGGAACTAACCCCCACCCATGTGAAGGAGATTCCCTTGGAACAGCCCCTGATTTCTGGCGTTGCGCACGACCGTGGACAGGCAAAAATTACCGTGGTGGGCGTGCCCGATATCCCCGGATCTGCCGCTAAGGTTTTCGGTCTGCTCAATGAGGCCAAGATTAACATCGATATGATCGTGCAGAACGTCTCGACCGACCGCCCGAACGTGACCGATATTTCCTTTACGCTCAACCAGGCGCAGGGTCCGCAGGCGTTGCAGGTACTTGAGAAGACCCAGGCCGAGATCGGTTTTTGAAGAGGTTATTTATAACGAGGCGGTGGGTAAGCTTTCGCTTGTGGGCGCGGGCATGAAGACCAACCCGGTGTCTCGTTTACCTTCTTTGAGGCGCTGAGCAATGCGGGCGTGAACGTCGAGATGATTTCGACCTCCGAGATTCGTATCTCGGTTATCACCGAGCTTTCAAAGCTTGATGAGGCGGTCCGCGCGGTACACACCGCCTTCGAGCTCGATGCCGAAGGCGAGGCCACCGTATACGGCGGAACAGGCCGCTAAACTTCTTATCTTCCAAGAAGGGTTAGGGGTGTCGGAAGGACATTTTTTTGTCTTTCCGACGCCCCTACTTTAAACTCATCTACCTTCTTTATGTGAAATATCGATTTATGCGCTTCACTTATTTCAGATATTTGATACGCTGGTATTTGTAACGCTAGCGCACCATTGCAGCTGGTTCCGTCGAAACTCTTATTCTTCATGGTCACCGACTGTCTGCGCACGAAAGGAAAGCTTATGTCTGTAACTATTCCCAATCTGCGTGATGAAACTATTTCTCAGGCTCGTGCCGAGGCACAGCACCTCCTTGCCCAAGCGAAGGAAACCACGATTTCACTCAGCGTTTCCGGAGCGGAAAGTGGACAAATCGGGGATGCGCTCAATCAGGTCATCTCTCAGGTTTTGCATGCTTTGGCTCAAGGACAGCACATCGACATTCAGACCATCCCGCACGATCTGACGACCACAATGGCCGCACAGCGCATCGGCATTTCTCGCCCTACGCTCATGAAGGCAATCCGCTCGGGAGAGCTGCCAGCTCACAAGGTTGGATCCCATTTCCGCGTTCGTACCGAAGATGCCGATAGGTTCCGCAAGAAACTACTGGAAAAAAAGGTTGCCGAAAGCAAACAAGCGCTCCAAGACCTCTGGGCGTTCGAAGAAGAAAATAACCTTGTAGATGTACTCGGGGGCCCTGCGTGGTAACACGTGATTATTCCGTCCTGCTCGATACCAATATCCTGATGAGCAAGACCCTGCGGGACTGGATCTTAATGCTCGCAAAAGAGTCCAAATATCAACTCTTCACGCCATATATCTCATGGGGAATTCTTGATGAGTTTGGGTACAGAGTGCGCCGCAATGAGCCAACGCTTGATGACGGAGTAATATCCACATGGCGAAAGCAGATTCTCAAAGTAACCGGTCAGCCACTCGAAGGTTTTCCTGTAGGCTCTGTCGAGGGGTACCCCGACCAAGATGATCTTCATGTACATGCCGCAGCCCAGTACTGCGGTATGCATATTCTCGTCACTGACGACGTAAAGCTCCTTGCCTATGCGAGCACCACAGAATCAGAGCTAACACAAAACTATGAGACCTTCAGCGCCGACGATTTTCTCATGCACCTCACAGAACTCTCGTCCCTTTCCCTCTTCGCTCAGGTGTACGTTAAACATGTAAAGTACGCCCTTAGTCGCGGCTATAAAGATATCGATGTATGTAAGGCGCTAGACCGCACAAAAGATAGACGAGGGAATATTCAGAGACCTCTCGCTCCTACGTTTGCCCGATTCCTACGAACAAATATTATTAACCGCCCAGATGTCGCCTCTGCTATCGACCGAATTCTTACGGAAAGCGCCGATGTTCCGTTCCCTCCGTCCCCATGATCTTGCGCTCCCTTATGTCCCACGCAGCAGATAGTTTAGTCTAGAAGGATGACTCCCAAAGTGCTACAGGTACTTGACGGCTCGCTCTGGCGTGCTTATGCGAAAAGAGCATGAGCGCCGGGCGGGTCGTTTTTGCTGACCCGTTTGTGCGGCGGCGCGAGCGGGGGCAGGCGCATCCGGTCGAGGATTTTCTGTTTACGTACTACACGCTCAAGCCCGGTCAGTTCAAGCGTTGGCATCCTGGAGCTGGCGTCATTCTGCTGGATGCCGCCGAACGCACCAGCTGGAAGTTCTACCGTGCAGCAACCGAGGACGAGCTCCTTTCAGCTGGGCTCTCCCCGACGATGCATTACACCCATGCCGAACGCGGCGATGCGGTTCTCGTGGATGTACCCCAATTCGTGGACAAACGTGGCACCGCCCTCACGTTCACCCGCGAAATTCTGTCAAATACAGCCGATAAAAAGCGTTCTTTGCGGTGCTTTGGTATGCACGAATGGGCGATGGCGTATAAATCAGTTCAGAACAATATTCGTCACGACTACCTGGATTTGCGCTTGGGTGCTGAAGGCACCGACCGGGTGGTTGAGTCCCACCGCATCCGCTGCTCGCATTTCGACGCATTCCGTTTTTTTCATGCCTCAGGCGGCACCCATGAACGAGCTGCAGCCCACCCGTGAATCGCAGCGCACACTAGAACAGCCCGCTTGTCTGCACGCCAATATGGACGCTCTATAAGTGGGCATATAAGCTGATTCCACTCATTGATTCGGCGCTCGTGATGGACTGTTTTGAGCTTGCCTGGGATGCGCGCGAACTCGATATGCGCGCCGCACCGTACGACCTTCTCGATTGGGGTTATGAGCCCATCAAAGTAGAGACCCCCGAGGGTAAAGCCGAGTATGTGCGGCATCAGCGCGAGCTTTCGAGCGTTCGGTAACGCTGCGCCGTCGCGTCTTGAGTCAGATTGAGGGCGCTCTCGATCGCGCCGCTGTGAGCTTTAAAACTAATTTCTCCCCGCCGGAAAAACGAGGGAGAAATACTTGTGGTTGAGTTTATCTATCGCGATAGCCTGTCTTTTTCATCCCGAGGAGCATCTTCGAGCTTTTCTGAAGTGCCACACTCCTCAAGCCCGTATGTATTCGGTGAATATTTTCAGCGATCGTTATTTACTTAGTGGTGATTGTCCTGCACGGCTTGTGCGGTGACTCAGCGCGGTGCATCACCGCCCACCCCGGAAATGATGGCTCATTCCGCTCGGTGGAACGGAGTGAATTAACATAGCCGCGCGCTATGCCTCTTCAAGCCACGGTGGTTACGCGGTTGATGCAGCTCAGGGTTTGCCCGTTTTGTTTTCTGCCAGTGGTGATGACAGGAGTGCGATGAGGCGCCGCTTGAAAACTGGCGCGGCATCATACACGTTCTTAGAGAATTTGTAATCATACATTCTCTGTGAACATAATCACTACAAACAAAATGTGAGCAAAATGAATCGTTGATGTCACTTTTATGGAGCAAAAGTTTACAACGGAAATATACTATACAGCATGCGAGATTGATTTTTATAATTTACATGTAAATAGTTTATGTGAAATCAGCAACTTTGAGATTAGTTTACCACTCAAGCATACTTTAAAACATTGACACGACGCTTGAAAACTAACTGAGGCGCGCATCCTGATATGCATAATCCCCAAAATTATTCTTTAATCCACAATTCTGAAACATCACCTGCTAGAGACTTCAAAATTCCAATGTTCGCTCACAGAGAACGATTTTTTTGAGAAGAATTATTACGCTTTCCTACAAGGAGTTTTGATTCCACACTTTCTTCTTGGTAAGGCATAGCTCACCATGAGTATCTTCATATTTCTGCGCATCTAGTTTCACGTTCCCGCCCCCGCAGCTCTTTCACCGATACCGCGGTCAAAAATTCGCCTCGCCGAACGGGCGTCAAGAAGCGTGCTTGCGGTAACATTAAGACGGCTCAATCAGAACTCATGCACCCAAGGAGTGCCCGCACATGGCCCGTATTGTTGTTGATGTTATGCTCAAGCCCGAAATTCTTGACCCACAGGGTAAAGCTATCGCTCACGAGCTGCCCCTGTATCGGTCTAAATTCCTTCACCGACGTTCGCCAAGGCAAGCGTTTTGAGCTGACCGTCGAAGGCGAAGCTACCGAAGAACATCTTGCACAGGCACGCCAAGCGGCAGAAGAGCTACTCTCAAACCCTGTCATCGAAGACGTTGTGAACGTCTCGGTTCTGGAGGACTAAGAGCATGGCAGAATCACTCGCAGCACACGAAGTTCCCTTGTTGGCGACTTCAGCGTCTCGGCACCCAACCCCGACTTTGTTGATGCGCGCATCGGCGTTATTACTTTCCCCGGCACCCTCGATGACCGCGATGCGGCGCGTGCAGTACGGTTAGCGAGCGGAACCGTCGTCGAACTTTGGCACGACGAGGAAGACCTCAAAAACGTTGATGCCGTCATTATTCCCGGCGGTTTCTCCTACGGCGACTATCTGCGTGCGGGCGCTATCGCCGCGAAAGCACCCGTCATGCATTCGGTCATCGCGGCAGCAAACGCAGCGGGAACATCGGGCTCTGCTCTCTGCCGGTGCTGGGCATCTGCAATGGTTTTCAGATTCTTACCGAGTCGCATCTGCTCCCCGGATCCATGATTAAGAACGATCACCGCAAGTTCATTTGCCGTGACCAAACCCTGCGCATCGAAAATAACGCCACCTCGTGGACCGGATCTTACGAACCTGGGCAAGAGATTGTGGTTCCGCTTAAAAACCAGGACGGTCAATACGTGGCGGACGCCAAAACCCTAGAGGCGCTCGAAGCCGAGAATCGCGTGGTGTTCCGATACGTGGGTTTCAACCCGAACGGTTCACGCCACGATATTGCCGGTATCAGCAACGAACGCGGAAACGTCGTCGGTCTGATGCCCCACCCAGAACACGCGGTTGAGCCCGGTTTTGGTCCCTCATCCTCTGGGCTCGGCGATGTTTCACTACGAGGCGGTGCCGACGGCTTGGGCGTCTTCACCTCCGTTCTTTCCAACCTGATCAACGCCCGCTAGACGCACGACGACAAGGGATAGACACAAGCGATGAGCGAGAAGCAGTTTAACCTCGATACCGTCGAGCACGCGGCGGAAACCCCCGATACCGAACTCCCCTGGGCAGAGCTGGGGCTAAAGGAAAACGAGTTCGAAGACATCAAGAAGATTCTGGGCCGCCGCCCGACCGCGGCCGAGCTGGCCATGTACTCGGTCATGTGGTCCGAGCATTGCTCCTACAAATCCTCGAAAGTGCACCTGAAGCAATTCGGCGCCAAGGTCACCGATGAGATGAAAAAAGACCTGATGGTCGGCATCGGCGAGAACGCTGGCGTAACCGATATCGGCGACGGGTGGGCGGTAACCTTCAAGATCGAGTCACATAACCACCCCTCCTATGTTGAGCCTTATCAGGGTGCGGCAACCGGCGTGGGCGGTATTGTGCGCGATATTATTTCGATGGGTGCACGCCCGATCGCGGTTATGGATCCGCTACGTTTCGGCGCTATCGACCACCCGGATACCGCCCGCGTGGTCGGCGGTGTGGTTGCGGGCATCGGCGGCTACGGCAACTCTCTGGGGCTGCCCAATATGGCGGCGAGACCGGGATTCTGACGCCTGCTACCAGGCAAACCCCTTGTCAATGCCCTGGCAGTCGGTATTATGCGCCACGAAGATATTCGCCTGGCAAACGCATCCGGTGTGGGCAATCAGGTAGTGCTCTTCGGGGCACGCACCGGCGGCGACGGTATTGGCGGCGCATCCGTACTGGCTTCAGAATCCTTTGACGAGACCAAGCCCTCCAAGCGACCCGCAGTGCAGGTAGGCGACCCTTCGCCGAGAAGGTTCTGATCGAATGCCGCCTGGAACTCTTCAAGGGCTCCGTGGTCGAAGGCATTCAGGATCTCGGCGCTGCCGGTATCTCCTGTGCAACCAGTGAGCTCGCCTCCAACGGCGAGGGCGGCATGCATGTAGACCTACCAAGTACTCTTGCGAGACCCCACCTTAACCCCCGGCGAAATTTCTGATGTCGGAATCGCAGGAACGCATGATGGCGGTCGTTTCGCCCGAGAACGTCGAGCGTTTTGAGGCGATTATGAAGAAAATGGGGCGTGAGTACTCTTCTGGGAGAGGTGACCGATACCGGTCGCCTAACCATTGAATGGGACGGCCAGGTGATCGTTGATGTAGACCCGCGTACTGTGGCGCACGATGGTCCCACCTATGAGCGCCCCTATGCGCGCCCGGCTGGTCAGGATGCACCCAGGCAGACCATTTCACCGGCTCCGCTGCCGACGATGCACGCCGCGCGGCGAACAGCTGGGCGAGGCTATCAAGGCGTTCATGGCGTCCCCGAATATGTGCTCCAAGTCCTGGATTACCAACCAGTACGACCGCTACGTGCAGGGCAACACAGCCCTCTCATGCCGGATGATTCAGGTGGTGCGTGTGGATGAGCACACCAATTTGGGGGTCGCGCTGGCGACTGACGCATCACCACGTTTTACCTACCTTGACCCGTATGAGGGCGCGCGCGCATCCTGGCGGAGGCCTACCGTAATGTGGCAACCGTGGGTGCCCGCCCGGTCGCGGTTTCGGACTGCTTGAATTTCGGCTCCCCGAAGATCCGGAGCGTCATGTGGCAATTTGCCGAAGCCGTGCGCAGTCTTGCCGACGGCTGCATGGAGCTGGGTGTTCCGGTCACCGGCGGCAATGTTTCGCTGTACAACCAGACCGGCGGTAAGGCCATTAATCCGACCCCCGTGGTCGCGATGATGGGCGTAATGGACGACGTTACCCGGCGCACCCCTCGGGTTGGGCCCCGGAACACGACGGTCAGGGCCATCTACCCTGCTGGGTACTACGCGTGACGAGCTGGACGGTTCAGAATGGGCGCGTTTCAAGGGCCACCTGGGTGGTCTGCCCCGAAGGTTGATCTGGCGGTTGAACGTCAGCTTGGCGATATGCTCGTAAATATGTCGCGTGACGGCATGATCGATGCGGCACATGACGTTGCCGCCGGTGGTCTTGCCGCAGCACTCGCGGAAGCCTGCCTGCGTTTCAACACCGGGGCGCGCATCGGGCTGGGCGAAGTTGCCGAACGCGACGGGCTCGACCTGTTCACCCTGCTGTTCTCGGAGTCCTTAGGTCGCGTGGTGGTTTCCGTCCCGCGTTCTGAGGAGGTACGTTTCAAGGATATGTGCACCGCCCGACAGTTCCCGTTCGCGCGCATCGGCGTAGTGGATGCGCTCTCGAACGCGCTTGACTTCCAAAAACGAAGTCTCCATCAACCTTGATGAGCTGCGTGCCGCTCACGAAGGCACTATGGCGGCACACTTTGGTGAGGTGGCGCAGGGCTAGATCCCTCTATCGGCACAACCTCCCCTATGCAAAAGCTCTTGATGTGAATAAAGCGGAGTTTCCAACGCTTTCTTCACATCAAGAGTCTTTTTCTGCCTCAAGGCACTCCCCACCTGCGCTTTCACACGATAGACTGGAGGATAGGTTACATAAACCGTTCACACCGATAACATATCTGCCCCGCCGAACCGCATCCAAAAATGCACAGACACAACAGAAAGATCACCATGACCGCAGCACCATCCGTGCAGGGTCTTTACGCCAGACATACCTAAAGCGGGCAGAATAACGCTCGCGGCATTCGCTCTCTTTGTTATCGGTTGGCTTTATCTATATCGAGTTCACGGGCGGACTAGACTTCAATGTTCTACCGTTTCGGTGCCATGACCATCTTCGATAACGACGGCATGCACAAAGATCTCACGCCCGCAATCTCCTGGAGTACGGCGACTTTAGGTTGCCCTTCACCCTACCCGCCCTTTGCCGCGCTCGTGTTCTTACCGTTCGCTTTTCTGCCCGCATGGGTGGGTATCGCCATCATGCATGCGATCAGCATCGGTGTTGCATGGTGGCTGGCAACCCTTATCTCATAACTACGCCACCGACCGCGGCTACAGCATCCCTTTCCAGGAAAGACTCGGCACATACGGCATCATCGCTGCTCTACGTTCATCATTATTATGACGGGGCCATGGCGGCGCGGGCTCTCGCTGATACAAATCAACCCCATCATCCTTACGCTGGTGCTTGCCGATTTTATACGACCGGCAACCCGCATTCCCGGGTGCGCTTATCGGCATCGCGGGCGGTATTAAAGCTCACCCCTGCTTGCCTTCGGCCTTATTCTGCTCATGCGCAAAGACTGGCGCGGCATCCTTACCCTAGGCGCTTCTTTCGGCACGACCATTCTTCTTGGGTTTATCTTCCTTCCGCAGCAGGCAGTTACGTTCTGGACGAGCGCCGTTTCGGATTCCGGCCGTGTTGGAGGTATTAACTTCGCCGATAATATTTCGATTCAAGGCTGGCTGATGCACCTGGGTCTGCGCGAGCCCACTCTGAGGCCTGTATATTACGCTCTTGCGCTTGCTACGATCGGTCTCTGTGCGGTGCTTCTGCGCCAGCTTATTCGCCGTAATCTTGTGCTATCTCAGGTGGCGGTCGGCGGGTTTTTGATGGTGAGCATCTCCCCATCAGCTGGGTCGCATCATAACGTCATGTTCCCGCTGATTATCATGACGCTTATTCTTGATGCTTTCCCTCTGTTTTTTTGCGCACCCTGCCCGCCTGGTTATCCGGGTATCGCACGTGTTTTGACGTGGGTGGCGTTTATCGGTCTATATATTTCGCCTATGTGGCTGGGTGCCGCCATCGGTGGCGGATTCAACAGCCTCAACCATCTTGCGCAGTATGCCTTGTTGTTTTCGACCGTGCCGATCCTGTGTCTCTATGCGGTCATGGCTCTTTGGGCAGGTTCGGCGCTCACCCCGGCCGTGCGCATAGCGCAGAATCGCGATCGCGCGGTCACGGCGGGTCCCAAACCCGAGCCTCAGGCCGCGTAGCAGCAGGTAGTGTCATGTGCAGTTGAGTTAAAACGCGCATACGGCGGTAACAAAGGATGCGGTGGTTTTCTCTCTGGGGAGCCGCCGCATCCGCATGACGGCTATCAGGAATCCTAAAAATCGGAAATATTCTGCCGAAAAGCACGATTTTTTCCTCCCTCTGCCCCTAAAACTACATATATCGGCAAAATATTGCCGAAATATAGTGTTTTCACCAATTTTCATGCCATAATGGCATGAATTCGGAATTATTTTGCCGATTTATAGGGTTTCAGACTCATGGAAAGGATGTGTTCGTGCCACGGGACTTAAAGGGATCGCTCGCCCAGATCGTTCGCGAGCATCGCCGCGAACTTCGGATTACGCAGGAGTATTTGGGGCTTCTTGCCGAGTCTCGGAGCGCACGATCCGCGATCTCGAAAAAGGGCGCGAGTCTATCGCCTTTGACAAAGTAACCGCCGTACTCGACACCCTCGGCATCGATCTCATCCCTCGGGAGCGCTAATGCATGAAATCCTTGCAGACGTCTATAAAAAGGGGAACATCGCTGGCTATCTTTCCCGAACAGACCACGGCGATACAGCGTACACATATGCCGAAAACTACATAGAGTCCGACGGCAAACCTATATCCTCTACCCTCCCCATACGCGCGGAAGCATACCTGTACGGGAGTGGTGCGTTACCACCATTCTTTACAGGTCTTCTTCCTGAGGGCCGTCGGCTTACCGACTGCGTCAGCATCTCAAAAGTATCCTCGGACGACGAGCTCCGCATGTTGATTGCAGTAGGAGCCGATACTGTTGGGGATGTGCAGGTGGTACCTCATGGTGACCAGCCCGCCCAGCTTGTCGTCCCCGATGGGCATGACATTATCCAGGGCCAAAACTTCCACAACATTAGGTTTTCAGAAATTATCACTCAGCAAAGCGTTATAGACCCTGTCTCTCATACCGGGCGTTCAGGATAAAGTTTCGGGAAAAATGCTTTACGATCCCGCTGCAAAGTAACGAAGATTTTTATCTTCTTAAAGTCTCTCCTCCCGAATACCCGCACGTAGTGGAAAACGAAGCATTTTTTCTCACGATAGCCCACGGAATACATGCATCACCCGGAGTCGTTTCTCACCGTCTTGTACATGATGCTACTGGCGCCCCTGGGCTCCTTATCCGTCGTTTTGACCGCTACGTAGATGAGCATGGAGCAGCCCACCGCCTTGCCGTTGAAGACGCATGCCAACTCAATAACCGCTATCCGGCGGATAAGTATAATCTGACGGCTGAGCAATGTGCCCATGTCATTCTTCGACAGGTCTTTTTCGCCCCGCCTGCCGCCCCCGAAATTTTTTCGGCAGTTTGTCTACGCATGGCTTACCGGAAATGGGGATTTACACGCTAAAAATCTGTCAATCGTAGAAAACCGTAAAGGACAATACGAGCTCTCGCCCATCTACGATATTCCGTCTACGGCACCTTATGGGGATAAAAACATGGCGATTCTTCTCAGTGGTAAACGTGATGGGCTATCACGCCGCAAGTTCCTTGAATTTGCTCATGAACTAGGAATATCTGCCAAAATTGCTGACCGAGTACTTCGCGAGGTTCTTTCCGCTACCGAGAGCATGCTGGAACAGGCTCAGGAAGAGCTGCCCTTCGATTCCATCGCCTGAAACAGCTGACAAAAAGTTTTGAAGAACCGAAGGCTGTCGCTTCTGCCCTAACGTGAGAGATACTGCCTCTGTAACGAAGGATGCGGTGGTTCCCCCTCTCTGGGGAACCACCACACCCTTATATGTCCGCGTCACAGGATGAATGCCTAAGCACGTGTCTAAATCTGCCCTATAAGTGTCATATAACGGTTATTTACGTATATTTTTCAGTGATAATAAACACTCTGAGGCACTGTCTCACAGGTGTAACAATCTGTCACAAATGGTCCTGATATGGCTCAAACACGAACTTTGAACATCTATCGAGACGCTTACAGACAGCCATCCTGCTCACCCTAATTGGGCAAAGAGCGCAGCATTATACGAAAACCCTTTCCATAGCCTCGTCAATCAGGGGCTCACGCTGCTCTTTCGCTCAAAGGAGCACGATCAAGAAGCTCCCGGTATCCATCCTGAAGACCTTCGGCTTGGGAAGCTGCGGAACGAGTACATGGTCAGCGCATCCCGCATCACCGTAATGGCGCGCCACCAAAGCCGCCACCGCCTGTCCACCCGAGGGTCCCCAGATAGCGCAAATAATGATGCGCCAAGAACCGCTCGGGAGCCTGCGCGGTCGCCTTGATACGCGCCACATATTCGATAGTCGCTGGCAACGGGACGTCAATCTCGGTCTGCCCTAGAGCACGAATATCATGGTGAATCGCGGCGGTACGATCCAACCCTTCCAGCGTGAAAGGATCGGTCAGTGGGTTACCGGATTCACGCAGATTCCGAGAGATTTCCTCCAGCGCCTCATAGATATAGGGTGTACTGGTTGATAAGGCGTAAATATGCGGAAGTATCGAGTTTCCCGCCCATCAAATCTTCCATAAAGGTAGAGTGCTCGGCATTATCATGCACGCACTTGGTGCTCGCTTTAGCTGGCCGAAAACCGCTGTTCGGCAGCATCGGGAGAGTGGTTTCGGGGGTAATAATGGCGGTCATGGAACGCCTCCTGATTGAGTTGAGAGTCATGAATATTTTTGATGACACAGTGTCACCAAATCAATAAAATGACATAGTGTCACTAAATTTTTGGTTTTTGCAACACCGCTGCCAAAAAAATTTTATGACAGGGGAACCTCATAATTAAAGCAAAGTACTACATTATTTACACAAGTCTTAGCTAATAGAATCTAGACTAAGACCGCTCATTACTAAAACCACGAATAAAGGACACACATGTCTATGTCGCATAACGCGAAGCGCTCATGGGCGTTTCTAGCGTCTGCCGCCGTTGGCCTCAGTGGCATCGCCGCCACCCCCGCCCTAGCGAACCAACCCGCACCGACCGCGCAGATCGTCTCTGAGCAGGCGCCAGCTGCCGCATCACAAAGCCTGCAGGATGCATCCGTGAGATTGGGGCGCCAAACTCATTCCGCAAATACATCACCGGTCCTGTCGCCGGTGGTTCGCAGGAACTAACCGGTGCTACCTCCAACGCGGATGGTTCTTATCACTTCACCGCCGCTGAAGGTACCGTCGAGGCAGACGGTTCATACCACGTTAAATTCACCGGCTCCAGCGTAAAGTACACCGGGCACCACGGCGTGCTCGAAGTAACTATCAGCGACTTGGAACTTGTCATCAAAGACGGGCAAGGCAGCCTATACGCAAATATCAACGAACGCCCCTATAACGGCAACACCACCCCGAACCCGCCCGTACAACACGATCATACGCTGATTGGTACTTTCGATGCTTCCTCCTGAAAAACGAGGGCGGGCAGCTGACCTTGCAGCATCTGATGCAACCAAGGTGAAACTCAGCGCAGAAGCAACCTCAGTGTTTGCCGGGTTCTACCAAGCAGGTCAAGAGCTGGATGCGCTGGCATTCTCCGCAAAAGCTCGTTACCAAGCAGGCACCAGCACCGGAGAAACCTGCCGATCCTACTCCTGAGCCATCTCAGCCTGCGCAGCCTGCACCTGAGCTCTACTCAACCCGAGCAGCCTGCACCAGAACCGAGCAAGCCTGCCGATCCAGCTCCTGAGCCAGCCCAGCCTGCGCCAGAGCAAAAGTAAACCTGCTGAAACACCGGCACCGCAGCCCCTCACAGAGTTCCGAAGCTCCGGCACCGCAGCCCTCTCAGACTTCTGAGGCACCTGCCTCAACCCTTCAAAAGCCCAGCGAAGCACCCAGCTCTCAACCGGCACCGCAGCCCTCACAAAGCTCGGAAGCCGCTAAGCCCGCACCGGCTCAGCCTCCGGCTACCGATGCAGCGCCGAGAACCGACGTGCCGAAAGGTCAAGGGCACATTATTGAATCCGGCAACCTGACCTGGAATATTCGTGATTCCTTCCTGCACTACCTCAACACCATTGCGCGCGGTAACATCACCGTCGAGGGTCTGTCGAAGAATGCGGCGGGCGGGCTGGACTTTACCAGCGCATCCGGCTCGTACGATGAGTCCACGAAGACCGGTCAGATCAACTTCGCGGGCAAGGTACACATTAGCGGGCATCACGGCCAGCTCAACAGCAGCTTCGAGAACACTCGCCTAGTCATCAAAGAGGGCAAGGGCTACCTGGTTGTCGACGCCGAAGCGCTCAACATGCAGGGCGAAAACCGCACTTTCAAAGATCTTGTACTTGCCGAGGTCGATTTGAGCGGTGCAACCTTAGAAAATAACGTGCCTCGGCTAAGAATGCAGCCGTTACCGTTACCGTCGAGGGATCCGAGGCACCTTCGCCGGGCAGTACAATGACGCCGACAAGCGCGCTATGGCTCCGCTCTCCTTCAGCGCAAAACTCGGTTCTCAGCTGGTGGAAAACAAGGTTACCGACACCACGGTTAAGGGCTCTAACACCGGCAGCGGTTCGACGAACCCTAGGTAATAACGCGAATGCGGGTATGGCGGCACGAACTTTGGCGGTTCCGTGAACAATGGCGGCGGCAGTGCCTCCCTTCCCGTAACGGCTCCACCCTCGGCTGCACACCCGAATGGCGGTAAGAGCGGTTCCTTCAGCAGCGTCTCAAAGAACCCCGCCCAGCCCGTCTGCACCCCGGTGACCGTGACCAAGCAGGTTCCCTGTTAAGGCAGCGAACAAAGCACCGGCCGCATCCGCAGACGGTAAGGTCGCCAGCGCAGATCTTGGATGGGGCGTGCGCGATTCCTTCCGCAACTACATTCGCGGCGGCATCGCTAACGGCAGCTGGGATCTGAACGGTACCACCTATTCCAATAATGCCTTCCAGTGGGCGAAGGGTACGGGTTCCTTCAAGGATGGTAGGGGCTCGATTTCCTTCACCGGTTCGGTGCATTTCACCGGACACCACGGAATTCTGGACACCACCATCTCAAACCCGCGTCTGGAGATCAACGGCAAGACCGCCGTTCTCTACGCAACGGTGGTCGGCAACGATATGGACGGCAAATCACAGAATTACGGTGAAGTTGCTCTGCTCAACGTTGATGTGAGCGGTTTGCAGGTCTCTGGCGATAAAAATTTCCATCAGCGGTGCGGGCACTACCATTACCGCTGAGGGTGCTAAAAGCGTTTGCAGGTTTCTACGAGGCGGGTAGGATATGGCTCCGCTGAGCTTCTCAGCGTCGCTTTTCGGGCACACAGCCCGCGGGCAACACCGCCAAAACCCAGACCACCCAAACTGTGACCGAAACCGTATATCAGGGTCAGGGGATGCGAATCTTCAACGCACGCGGGCTCTCATGGTCGTCTGGCGCATACCGGTGCCAGCGGTGTAGAGGCTGGGGTTGCTAGTGGTCTGGCCTCTCTGGTCGCCGGTATTGGTGCCGTACTGTACACGCGCCGTCGCAAGTCCTCCAGGGTGTCTGAGCGCTCCGAATAAACCCAAGATCGGCCTATCAACCACCGGCATATGCGGCGGTTCTAGGGCTCGGTTTATTCTCGGGCAGCATCCGCACCTCATAGCTCACCGGATGCGCCAGGGGTGCGGGTAGTATCGACTACCCGCACCCTCACCCTAAGCACACGCTCTCATCACGAATACATACACTCACAGTTTTAGCCGATAGGAACTCTTCATATGGCTTTTCGTCTCTCACACCCCGGCGCAACAACACGCCCCAGACACCGGCACGGCAGAGCGAGCGCATCGCAGAAGATCACCGCCGCGCCATTAGCGGCATCCATATTTTTATCTCCGGATGCGGCATCGGCACCCAAAAAATCCGGGCAACGAGCGCATCCTCGCATTCCGTGGTTGATGAACAGACCACCAAGTCTGAGCTTGAGAACCTTTGCGCAGGAGCTCAAGAGCAATGTTTCTTCCGATCCGAAATCGCTGACGGGTCCCAGCAGCGCGAAGAACACCCCCGAAGTTCAGCCGATGGTTGAGACTCCCACCCCGCAGCTTCCCGTGACTTTCAAGGATTTCAAGGGCGATGAGGTGACTGTTAAGTCGGCGAACCGCATCCCTGGCTCTTGATCTGTACGGCACTCTCGCGCAAGAGGTCATCTCGCTGGGTTTGGGTGATCGTCTGGTCGGTCGTGTAACGTCTTCAACCGAGTCTTCGCTAGCGAAGCTGCCGCTCGTCACTCAGAATGGCCACGATCTGAACGCGGATGCGATTCTCGCGACGAACCCCGATCTTGTGCTCTGGGATAAGAGCAATGGTCCCGAAGAAGTTGTTGAACAACCGCGCGATGCGGGCGTGACTGTGGTGGTGTTCGACGCATGAGAGGCGCATGGATAAGATCATTCCCAGCTCAGGCTGCTGGCACAGGCTTTAGGCGTGCAGGGAGGCGGGCGATAAGGTCGCCGAGCGCGTGCAGAAAGACCTCGATTATGCCCTGAATACCATCAAAGAAGTTGCCCTGAAGGCGATAAGAAACTGTCAATGGCGTTCCTGTACGTGCGTGGTAATGCCGGGGTATTCTTCATTCTCGGCAAGGGCCCGGTGCGGATGATCTGATTGCCGCGCTTGAGGGCAGAGATGTGGCTTCCGAGCAGGGAACGCGCAACATTGTTCCCGCGAATAGCGAGGCGCTGGTCAAGGTGAACCCGGATGTCATTTTGACCATGACTCACGGTGTGGAATCCACCGGCGGCTTGGATGGATTCTTGGCACGTCCGGGGGTTGCCGAAACGAACGCGGGAAAGAGCAGGCGCGTGGTTGATATGAACGACGGGCAGATTCTATCCTGACGGTCCGAATACCCCTGCTGTTCTGCTTTCCTCAGCCCGCGCTATCTATGCACCCCAGATTAAGAGGCTCCACCTGTGAATTCGTCCAACCGCACCGATGCGGCGGCACCCAGCTCGGATTATCGCAGCAAACGCCGCATCCGTATTCTCGCAACTTTTGGCTTTCTGAGTATTGCCCTGATCGTCATAACCGTGGTGTCAGCGGGGTTGGGTCGGTACAATATTCCGACCGATCGCGTGATGGCTTCGCTGGGGCGCCCGCTTGGGTATGATTCCCAGGGATCCGACCGCTCATCTTGAAGACAGCACCCTGTGGAATATTCGTTTTCCGCGTGTGCTTTTGGGGCTGCTCGTGGGCGCTGCCCTGGGATGCTCGGGCGCGGTCATGCAGGCGGTTTTCGGTAACCCGCTGGCCGAGCCCGGGGTTATCGGTGTGTCTTCAGGCGCCGCAGTGGGAGCATGTAGCGGTCGTTTTCAATCTCGAATCTTCGATATTTACACGGTTCCAGCTTTTCGCCTTCGGCGGTGCCCTCGCGGCAACAGCGCTGGTTTATTTTCTCTCGCGTTCCTCAGGTCGGGCGAAAGTTCTCTCCATGATTTTGACGGGTATTGCGGTAACTGCGGTGGCAAACGCCGCAATCGCGTTCTGCCTGTACCTGGCCGATAATGTCAGCCGCGACCGCATCGTCTTCTGGCAGATGGGATCGCTCAACGGGCTCCACGTGGAAGGCTCTTGCCAGCGTGTGGTTCGTGATCGTAGCGGGCTAATCATGTGCTTTGATGATTTCACGCAAACTTGATCTGTTGGCGCGGGCGAGCGCGCAGCGCAGCATTCCGGGGTGAACGCTTGAGCGTCTGCGCGGTGTTGCGATTGCTGCTACGGCGCTTTTGACGGGTGCGGCGGTGGCTCATGCGGGCATTATCGCCTTTGTGGGGCTGATTATTCCGCATCTGCTTCGGCTTATTTTGGGGCCGTCTAACCGTTTGCTGCTGCCTGCTTCGGCACTGGGCGGGGCGCTGTTAATTGCGCTTTCCGATTTGGGGGCGCACGCTCATTCCGGTCTCTGACCCTGCCGATCGGTATTTTTACGGCGCTCGTGGGTCTCCCACGTTCTTCTTCCTGTTGCGCCGTTCGATGGGGAAGGGAGGTCTTTAATGCTTATTGTTGATGGGGTGTCGCTGTCGGTGGGTGGGCGGAGCATCTTAGAGGATGTCTCTTTTGAGGTTCAGGCGGGCGAGGTTGTGTCGCTCATCGGTCCCAATGGTGCCGGTAAGTCCACGATTTTGGGGGTTATTGCGGGCGATATTAAGCCTGATTCCGGTTCGGTACTGCTCAAGAACAAGCGAGTGGGTGAGTATTCATATCTTGAGCTTGCGCGCCTGCGTGCCCTGCTGCTGCAGAAAACTCAGGTGGCGTTTTCGTACCTTGTGCACGAGGTAGTGGCGATGGGGCGCACCCCGTGGCGCGGTACCGAGCGTGCGCATGAGGACGACGCCGTGATCGAGCAGATGATGGCGCGCACGTATACAGAGATGATGGCAAATCGCGATGTGACAACCCTTTCGGGCGGCGAAAGTGGGCGTGCATTTGGCTCGTATTTTTGCGCAGCAGACTCTCAGTGCTCTGGATGAGCCTACGGCGGCGCTGGATATTACATCAGGAACAGACTCTGCAGATGAGCTGGGAGCTTGCCGCCGAGGGCACGGCGGTGTTAGCGGTTCTGCATGATTTAGATGTGGCGGCGGCGTATTCGGATAGGATCGTGCTGCTGGATAAGGGCCGTGTGGCTGCCAACGGTACCCCTGCCCAGGTGTGTACCGAGGAGCGGCTGAGCCGTGTGTATCAGCATCCGATTGAGGTTTTGGAGCATCCGGTGACGAAGCGGCCTCTGGTTCTGCCGCGGCGATAGAGCGCACTCGTGCTTGAGTCGTCCTTTTTCTGGGCTGCTACCCCGAATATTTCATGCCGGTATCCGACGGATTCTCAGTATATTCCCAGTTCGGCATATAAGCCCTGTGCCACGGTTACTTGTTAGAATAAAGTAATGCCCGGCGCAGGGTTATTTCTCGTGATAAGAAGTCTGAACTCGCCCGGGTGCAGCCCAAACCGTATGTACTCTCTTCCCTACCCCACGAAGGAGAGTACCCCATCCATGAGTTCTGACCAGCACAAGACAATGCTGTCTGAAGCCTCCGGTTATGTTCCCCGAATATTCTGCTCAGGGCACACAGCGGTTCTCAAGAGCTTGCTGTTCACGGGCTCAGCAGCGATGAGGTTACTAAGCTCACCGCCGCCGTAAGGTCAATGCCTCAGACTAATAAGTCTTCCCGCACCTTGTGGAGCATTATGCGGGCACACCTATTTACGGTATTTAACCTGGTGCTTGGGCTGTGCGGTCTGGTTGTGATTCTATACCAGCGTTGGGCTGATTTGCTCTTTCTGTTCGCCGTGGTAGCGAATGTGATTATCGGTTTTGTGCAGGAGTACAGGCTAAACTTGAGCTCGACCGTATCTCTCTGCTTGACCGATCCCCGATCACGGCGGTACGCGATGGCGCTATGATCGAGGTTCCTGCGGAGTCCCTGGTTGAGGGCGATGTGGTAGTGCTCAAACGCGGCGACCAGGTTCCTGCGGATGCGGTGGTCCTAACCTCCGACTCGCTAGAGCTGGATGAATCCCTCGCTGACCGGCGAGAATGACCCGATTCCGAAGCGTCCGGGCGATATGGTACTTTCGGCATCGAGCGTGCTCGGCGGCACCGGGCGCGTACTGCTCTCGGCGGTGGGCTCGAGTCCCGCGCAAGCAAAATTTCGATGAGGCCCGTCGTTCTCGCGCATCCAGTCTGAGCTTCGCGATGCGCCTCGACCGCGTGGTGCGGTGGATTACCTTCGGCCTTGCCATCATTATCCCGATCGCTGTGGGGCCAGGTGCGCGCGGCAGGCGGCCTTGAGATCGTCAATCGTGACGGTCTCCTGGGAGAACGTTGCTATTGCGGTAGTTTCGTCAGCAGCATCTATGATTCCGCAGGGTTTGGCGCTCATGACAACCTTGGCGCTCGGCGGCGGCTGTGGCTCTGGGACGTAAACACAATATTTTGGTGCAGGAACAGCCCGCCGTTGAGGTGCTCGCCCGCGTGGATACGGTGTGCTTCGACAAGACGGGCAATTCCCTGACCGAGGGCGGCGTGATTTTCGATTCGGTACGTCCGCTGACTACCCGGCCGAGGCAAAAGCACCTGATGAAAAATCAGGCGTGGCGCGCATCCTGCCGCAGGGCTGGGACCAGGCGTTGGCGTGGTTCGGTCATGATGAAAACGCGAATCCGACCGCAGCAGCACTCACCGGCGGGTTTGAGCAGGCGCCCACCGAGCAGGTCAGCGGCATTGTGCCGTTCTCATCGGCGTTACGCTTTAGTGCTATCGAGTCGAAGTCTTCGGGAGCCTGGCTTTCGGCGCTCCCGAGGCTCTGCTGAACCAGGGCACCGAGGAACGGAGCGGGCCCGTGAACTCGCATCATTGGGTCTGCGCACGATGGTACTCGCGCATGCATCCGCCGTGGTACGCAACGATGACGGAGACCCGGTGCAGCACATCCCCGCCGACCATACCCCGTGCTCTTCGTGATTTTCCGCGAAAATGTACGTTCCGATGCCCCCGAAATCGTGGACTATTTCAATCGCCAGGGCGTAACCTCACAGGTGTTCTCAGGGCGATAACCCGTACACCGTGCAGGCAGCTGCGAAGACCGCCGGCATGGATATTTTGCGGGCGCGATTGATGCCTCTACCCTGCCGGAAGACGGCCCCTGAACTCGCCAGCCGCCGCAACCCACAATATTTTCGGTCGCGTTTCGCCCGAGCAGAAGAAGAACATGGTGATCTCGCTCAAAGAGCAAGCGGCACGTCGTGGCAATGACCGGCGACGGTATTAACGATGCGCTCGCCCTCAAACACGCCAATCTCGGCATTGCAATGGGTAACGCTGCACCCTGCGACGAAAAGCCGTCCGCGCCTGGTGCTTCTGGACGGCAAGTTCTCTCGCTTCCCGCTGCCTTTGGAACAGGGCCGCCAGGTGATTGCGAACATCGAAATGGTGGCAAACCTGTTCCTAACAAAGACCGGCTTTGCGATCCTGCTGGGTGTGGTCTTCGGTCTGATGGGGCTGATCTTCCCGTTCCTGCCCCGCCAATACTCGACCGCAGATTTTCCTGATTGTGGGCGCATCTCCTTCGCGCTGGCGCTGCTGCCGAACTCGCGCCGGTACGTGCCCGGGTTCTGCGCCGCGTGCTGAATTACACGATTCCGAACTCTATTATCGTGGTGGCGATGCTGGTTCTGGTAAACCTGGCGGCGCTGTTTATCTTCCGTCCGGAAGGGGATATACGACAGGTTCAAACGGCATCGTTTATCACCCTGGTGATTATGGGGCTGTGGAATCTGGCAGCGGTAGCACGCCCACTCAATACCGCACGAATGCTTCTCTTCGGAGGGCTTCTGAGTATCTTCTTCGCAGCCCTTCTGGTACCGCTTCTCGTCAAGTATCACCAGTTTGAGATGCCGTCGACGGAACTTCTTATGCTCTCTATCGGCGCCGGAGTACTGGGTGCCGTGCTGATTGAGGTGAACGCGCATCGTAGTCGCCGCTGGCAGAAACGCAGCTACTCCCTGAGCTTGAGGTGGCTTTCACTGAGCTTCTTCCCTTCCGCGACGAAATAGCTCAAGATCGCATCTTCCCTCAGACAGTCGTCTCAAGAACCGGTGCCGTAATATCAGAATGGCACCGGTTCGTGTTTAAACTCTTTCGGATGCTCTGCCTCGCCGTAACGTAAAAACCGCCGCATACCTGAACGGCACAATTTACACTTTCTGAACTTTCAAAACCTCATCTTGCGCTCGCGCAGGTTTAAGCCTAAAGTTACATGCAGATATTGTGATTCTTAGAATCACACAACCATAGAACACAGGGTTGTTACTGGTAAGGCAGGCAAGACCTGAGTTGCTGAACCTTTGAGGGCATAGATTCCTAGGGTTCATCGTTATACCCACGATGCTTTGAATGCATCACGGTACGGCGGCATGCAGCTCGGGTCTTTTTGTTTCTCTCGGGGCGTTTTGCTCTGAGGATGCCGCCGGTAACATCCCTAACACACTATTCACCGTGCAAGGATAACAACGTGAAAAACCACGAACTTGGCGAGAAGATTCTGACGGGACTTGGCGGTTCCGGAGAATATCGCCCACTTTTACGCACTGCGCAACCCGTTTGCGCGTAACTCCCGCCGACAGGAGCAAGGTCAATACGGGAACAGATTAAGAGCATCCCCGGGGTGCTCTCGGTCATTGAGCAGTCCGGTCAGACTCAGGTCGTGCTCGGCGATCGTTGAGGGGGTCTACAACGAGATGCAGACCCTGCCCGGCATGGCGAACCTTGGCGAAGATAATGCTGGTTCCAAGAAGGCTTCCGAGGGCAAGAAGGCTGGCTGGCTCACCAATATCTTCGATGTGCTCTCGATTCCTTCCGTCCCCTGCTGTGGGCGCTGTTGGGCACCTCCATGATTCTGACCCTGATCGTGTTCTTGCAGCAGTTCGGTTTCTTCGGTCAATACACCGACCTGACCGGCCAGAGCGTGAACATCGATATTGTGAACGGTCCGCGACTTTCCGATGAAGCCGCCGGTAAAGGCACTCGAAGCCGAATGGATGAAGCAGTTCGCTTTCTGGTACATCCTCAAGGCTGCCGCTCTGTCGGTGCTGAACTTCATGCCCATTATGTTTGGCGCAACCGCCGCAAAGCGTTTTGGGCGCGAATATGTGGGTTGGTGCTGCTATTCCGGCGGCGCGATGACCAGCACCTTCCAGAGCCTCACCAAACTTGTTGACCCGGCTACTAAGATGCCTGACGTATCCATTAGGGTCTGCACCTGCCGCTGTACGCCTACGATTACACCGGTCAGGTGTTCCCGCCCCCTGCTGGCGGTTGCCCTCTGGCACCTCTGAGCGCCTGCTTTAAGAAGATCATTCCGAACATGCTGCAGATGGTCTTCGTCCCCATGCTGTCCGTTATTATTCTGGTACCTGTAACCGCCTTCGTGGTGGGTCCCATCGGTATTGGCGTGCGCTATGGGTATCTCCGACTTCCTGAAAGAATCAGTAACGATGTAGCTCCGGAGCCGTGGTGCGCTAATCGCGGTCTGTACCTGTTCATGGTTCCGTTAGGCCTGCACTGGCCGCTGAACGCCGTGATGATTAACAACCTGCAGACCTTTGGGTACCGACTTCATCCAGTCCCCATGGGTGCTATAACTTCGCCGTCTTCGGTGCGGTCACCGGTGTTGCTATTAGGGCTTCACGGAATAAGGAGCTTCGCCAGACTGCGGTGGGTGCTTCTATGTCCGGGCTGCTCTGGTGGCATTTTCGAGCCTTCCCTCTACGGTGGGTTCTGCGCTACAAGCGGGTTATTCCCTCATTCTGGTACCTGCTGTGGCCGGTGGTGCCACCATCTCACTACTGGGGGTCAAGTCGCATGCTTTTCGCCTTCACCTCGCTCCTGTCGATCCCCGCAATGCAGCCTTCTGCCCTGTACGCTCTGGGCTTGGCAATTGCGTTCGGTGGCGCGATGACGGGTGTTCTGCTCTTCGCATGAGTCCAGGAACGCAGCAAAGACTGCCGATACTCCTGCAAATTCCGCACGGGATGCGGCGGCAAAGCGCATCGGCGAAGAAAGACTCCGCCGATCAGGCCGGGTCAGCATCCGCAGCCGCAACCGCTGCAGCGCCCACACTAGAGGCAGGTACTGTTCTTGAGGTGGCTTCTCCCTTAGAGGGTAAGGCCGTGGCGCTTTCCGAGGTTCCAGACCCGATTTTCGCTGCCGGTAAGCTCGGCGAGGTGTTGCGGTTGAGCCGACCGGAACCACCGTGGTTGCACCCGCGGCGGGTAAAGTCGCCGCCACCTACCCTCCGGTCACGCAGTGGGCCCTCGCTGATAACGGCGTGGAACTTTTGCGCACGTCGGTTTGGATACCGTGAACCTCGATGGTGAAGGCTTTACCGTCAAGGTAAAGAAGGGCGAGCAGGTTGCCGCTGGCGATACGCTGATCGAGTTCGATCCTGCGGTCATTAGAAGGCTGGTTACCCGCTCATCACCCAGTGATTGTGACCATACCCGCAAGTTCGCCTCGGTTGAGGGCGTTGTGGGTAATGCAAATAATGCATCCACCGTTTTGAAGGTGACCACCAAAGTAGGTTTTTCCGATGTAGTAAAGCCCCGCGTGCAGTTGAACCGCATGCGGGGCTTTTGTGTATTCTTCCATTGTTTAGTCATGGCGGCGGGAGCCTCTTAGCCCCCGGTTCATACTACGATTTTCTCCCACCCCACGTTAATCCATCACATTGGGGTCGTAGTAGGTGCTGCGAAGAGCGCGGGGCCATAGTTGGCGAGTTTTTGCGCACCGCAAAGATAGTTGGGGCCCGCTGGTACAGCGGAATGTAGGTGGCAACATCCCTGTTGATGCTTCTGTTCAATGGCGTTGGCGCGTTCCAGCTGCTGGTGTGTATCCTCGGTTCCCAGCATCTGCGCCGCCATGCTGCGGATTTCTTCGGTGCTCCAGCCTTCCGTGGCGGAAGCGTACAGGTAGTTGACCGCCTCCACGGGGTTGGGGTGATGCTGTACCCGGTGAAAACCGCATCGTAGTCGCCAGCGGCGAGCGCAGTGCTGTATTCGTTGGCTGGGCGGTTTTCAACCTTGGCGTCGATCCCCATGCGCTTGAGTTGTTCCATCGCGAAGTTGCTCATGGAAGCCACCGTTGGCTCGGTCGTAAGTTGGTGATGGTCAGGGCTGCTTTTTCTTCGCCTTTAGTGTAGATACCCGCGCGGGTGTATCCGGCTTTCTCAAAGGATTTTGACGGCGTTTTCGATGCTTGATCTGCTGGGATAGTTGTTTGCGGTACCCGTTTTGGAGCGGTAGGAAGCAGAGCGAGCCGGGCAGGGTTTCTTTTCCAGCCAAGCTGTCCGAAACGTATATGCTGAATCTGTTTGCGGTCGATTCCGGCAACCACGGCCTGGCGTATGGGCAGCGGAACTTTGCGGGGTTGAGCTGTAAAACGCCCGCGTAGAGCGCCATTCCGCGGCGAATTTCGATGTCTGCAACACTCGTGATGTCGTTGTAGGCGCTCACGGTGCTCACGTTAACAACATCAAGTTCTCCGGTTTTGAAGGATGCGCGTTCTCGGCGCTGTCTTCTATCTCGTACCAGGTGATGGTATCGAGAAGGGGCTGTGCCCCACCACGCTGGGTTTTCGTTCGACTCTCAGGTATCTTTCGGCGGTATTCCACTCTTGAACTTTGTAGGGTCCCGCCCAGTATTTATCAAAGGGGTTTATCAAAGCCGTTGTTGAAGAGCTCAGGGGTCTTTCAGCGCCGGGTGCAGGAAGATGCAGAGGCTTCCATCGGCTGGGCACCACGGGGTTTTCATGGTGATGCTGATGGTGTGTTTGTCGCCTCGCTTCTTCGATGGAGGCTATCTGTTTCAGGCTCCCCGTCGTGTATTCGGTAGTCATTGCCGCCATCGTCTTTGCCGCGCAGGATCTCCCAGGTGGTGCGCAGTGCCTCAATGTCGATAGGGCTCCATCATTGAACGTGGCTTTTGGGTTGATCTTGATGTTGATGGTTTGTGAACCGTTCGCGGTTTCGGCTTTGAACTCGGTAACGTAGTCGGGGTTGGTGGTAAGGTTTCCGGCGTAGTCGCTATCCATCCTCCGGTGGCGGCCGCCGAGTTTACGGCCGCGTGAATAGTGAGCATTGAGATGCCGTACCCGGATTCGGAGGCGATGTTGAAGTTTGGTCCGATAGCGGGATATGACAGGGTTGAGGTTGCCGCCTTCGCGCAACTCGGCTCTATCGCGCGGATTGGTTGCTGTTGCTTCTTGAGAGTCTGTTCCCCAGCCCGAGCCGGGCAGTTCTGAAGCGTTGGTTCCGGATTGGCAGGGCGGTGAGCACGCCGATTCCTGAGAGCGCGAGAGTACCGGTGAGCAGGGGCTCTGCGGGTGACAGATACGTTCTTCATCGAAGCTCCTGAGGTTCCGGGAGAATCTGTGCCGGGTGAGCTAGTTCGCCGTGGATGGGTAAAACATACCGGATGCACAACAGTGAAACATCCCTGTTTAATTATATCCCGGCTATCCTGCCTTTTTGAGCTTATTTCACGCGGTTTCATAAGCTTTCGCAACCGCCTTTCACTCTTTTTGATCTTCGCCGCGCTGATCTTTGCCGGTGGCTGTCGGCGGCGGAGGTATACTACGCTTCACTGGCTGGAATTGCGTAGGGACCAGCACCAGACCCTCAAGGGCTTCATCTCGGCGACTACTAGTATCTTTCAGAAAACAGCTCAGCAAGCAAGTGCCCCCAACCGCATATCGGTCAGGGGCACTGGCTCAACAATGCTGCAAGATTGACTACTCCTGCCAGCCTACATTGACCCATAGATTAGCATCTGTATAACTTGTCTGGAACAAGCGAGGACCGTAGTTTGCCAGCTTACTCTTCACAGCCGAGTAGCTCGGACCATTAGCGAAAAGGCAAGTAAATAGCAACCTTTTCCATGTGGAGCTTCTCACCCTGATTGGCAAAGCTTTAATCTGCTCATCTTTAGATTCAGTTGCCGAAATCTTAGCAATCAGCTTATCGATTTCGTCGTCACCCACACCGTTGTTAATATCCTTGGTGTAGAAGTACTGGGGCTATCTGCCATATTCGCGCCTACAGCCCAACCGGAAAGCGTACAATCGTAACTCTTCGTACCCACGACAGAGTTAAAATTCGACTCTGGCTGATTATCGTTGGTTACTTAATACCGGCTTGTTTGAGCTGTTGCTCTATTCGCTGAATTTTGCTTGGGTGACGGTATCACTCACCGAAAGTAGTAATCGAGAATCCTGCAGTCTTACCGTCCTTCTGGTAAAAAGTCACCGCTCTTGGTGTACCCTGCTTCTTCCAGAATCTTCTTGGCAGCATCTGCTCCCTAGAATCCTTCGGAACGTTATCCTCATATCCCTTCTGGAAAGGCATAGCGAGCATAGACCCGGCATTGGTTCTTCCCAGCCAACCTGCTTAAAGGTAACATCTGCTAGTTGAGAACGATCAACCGCCGCAAAAGCAGCACGGCGAACCGCCAGATCTGTAACGCGAGTAGCATTAAACTGCAAGTTCTGCACACCAGTATTCTGACCCGAACGAATTTCAGTACCGTTCTGCCCCTTAACAGCACTATAGGTTGCAGCATCGGTAAACCCTGCGGCATCCAGTTCGCCGTTCTTAAACGCAGCCCGAAGAGAGTCGATACCCATCTGACGCCAGATAATCTTTTCCAGCAATGGCTTCTTCTCGCCCCACCACTTATCGTTCGGAGCCAAAGTAATAACCTTCTCAGAAGAGTTCCAGTTGCTTACCTTAAAAGGACCGGCCCAGTATTGATCCATAGGCTTATCGACAAAACCATCGTTGAACAGCTTCTTATCAACAAGAGCAGGATGTGTAGCAAACGTACCCAGGTCATCCGATAGATAGTATGGAGTTGAGAGAGTAATCTTCACATGGAACTTGTCACCATCGACAGCTTCAATACTTTCCATCTGCTCCCATGAAGGGTTGGGGATGATGTTGTAGCCTGAGTCTCCGCCACCCTTATAGATCTCCCAGTATGCTTTTGACTGCTTCAACGTCGATAGGAGTACCGTCATTAAAAGACAGCCTTGGGGTTAATCTTGAATTCTACGGTCTGAACCCCATCTTTAGTCTCCATCTTGTGTTCCAAACAGAAATCTTTTGTTGATAGAGCGTTCGCCTGCAGGGTCCGTATTATAAAACCAACAACGGCTGGTATGTTACAAAGGGCCTCCAAAAGCTGCTAGGTTCTCTGTGGTATAGCTGCTCTGAGTCATGGTGTTGAAGTCCGGGCCCAAAGCACTTACGGAAAGTTTCAGTTCACCACCCTTCTTCAGTGAAGAGTAGTCTTGCTTGTTAATCTGCAGATTCTTGACAACTTCTTCCGCGCTAGAAGCTGCTTTGCCGCTTAGCTTGTCATCTTTTGAACCGCCACGCAGCCAGTAAGCCAACACTTCCCAGGGCGACAGTGCCCGTCAGCAGGGTGCGGCGGTTGAAGGTTCTCTGAACGTTCATGAGGATTCTCCTTTACTGCCTCGAGTCTATACGATGTGACACATCACCTATGATTCAAGGCACATACAACAATGTTGCTTTTATAGTACAGAACCCCTACCCCACCGCAAATAGTTTTCACTCTTTACCAATCTGCGGAATTTTCTACCATACAAAGCCGTAGATTCTCCCCGTCATATATTTGCTTTTTAGAATAAAAACTAATTTTTATCTGCAAATGCGATAAAGCGCGGGCAGATATATTTTGTCGAGCAGATAACAATCCGCCATCTGCTCGACAAAATATTATCTGCTCGCCGGGATTAGGTGAGTGCAAATGTGCATAACACCCACCCCATCCGTCAGAGAGCGAGCAAAACCTTCACCCAACCAACCTTAGTCCAGTCGATGGTCTCGAACAGGAACGCACCATAGTTAGCGAGACCCTTCTTCGTAAAAGACGTAGTGAGGACCGTTAGCGCGCATCCCCGAAGGCAAGTTCGGCGGTATGCTTCTTCTCGATCTCGTCGCATTTGAGTTCCGTTCTTTATCGTCCTCAATCAAAAGCATTTTCCTCGATCATAGCGTCGATCTCAGGGCTGCCGATACCGTCGCTATTGGACGAGTGGAAGAACTGTTGGGTGGCGACCGTAGCATCGGGTTATTCGCCTCGTATCCCGCGAACGTGATGTCGTATTCCCAGTTGCCCAAGACCCTACCGAAGTCGCCTCGATGCTGATCGACCTCAATATTGAGCCCGGCTTCTTTCATATTCCGCGTAAGGTCTGAGCCATACCCTTATCAACAGGATCGTCGCCAAAGATCACGATCTTATAGTGAATCTGCTGCCCATCTTTCGCGTAGAACTCGCCGTCTTTAGTGTATCCGGCGTCCTCAAGCACCTTCTTGATGGCATCTTTTGGGACTGCCCTCACCTTGAGAACGCGTCCTGATAATACACCGAGAAAGGCATGTGGAGCATCGATCCGGGTATCTCTTCTTCATGGGGCAAGCCCTGGTACCGAATCTTGGCGAGGGCTTCCCGATCAAGCCCATAGAAAAATAGCCTCCGCACGGCGGCATCCTTGACCCGCCGAGGTTCACATCGATACCGGAAACATGCAGGCGCACTCCCTTGTGGAGTTCCGTGCCTGCCACCGCCTATAAACTCGGAGTAGGCAGAGGCGGTTCCTGCAGCCGCAGCATCAATTTCGTCATTCTTGAAGGCCGCTCTTCGCTGGTTCATCCATCTGCCGGAAGATAATCTTCTCCAGCACGGGCTTATCACCCCACCATTTTATCGTTCGGCACCACCGTAACGGTCTTCTCGGAAGAGTTAAAACCGCCGTCTTTGATCGTGAAGGGTCCACAGCCCCACTCGGGATGCAGATTATCCACAAAGCCCTCATTGAAGACCTTAGGATCTTCCAGCGCCGGATGCAGAATAAAAGGTGAATAGGGCGTTCAAGGGGGTAGAAAAGGCTTCGAGAATGTCACCTTTACGTGGAAGTTATCTTCTTCGGCTTCACGCTTTCAACGTATCCATAAATATCCGAGGCCACAATATTGTATTCCCCGTCAGCCTTTTGCTGAGTTTTTCCAGGTGGCCTGCAGGGCTTTTCACATCAATAGGCGTTCCGTCGTTGAACTTGGCCTGGGGATTCAGCACGATCTTGACGATAACCTTCTCACCCTCTTTGCCGGGGGTAAAAGACTGAGCATATTCTTTCCTGAGGGTCGTAGTACCGTCAAAGTCTAGGGTCCACAAGCCTGCATCATGAATAGTGCTCATGATGGTCTGGGTATCGGTCATATTGCCCGACGTAGTCCGGGGGTTGAAATCTGGCCCCATCGACCCGACCGGCAGCCGCAGGGTTCCGCCCTGTTTCAGCTCAGAAACCTCGTGAGCATTGATGTCGTAGAGGTCTTTAAAGGTTTGCACCTCTGCCCGGGAGCGGTAGTTTTTCCGTCCTTCGCACCGCCGCCACATGCGGAAAGCACACCGACGGTTCCAGCTGCCGCAGCTACGCCCAGCAGAGACCGGCGAGTCAGTGCATGAGGAATGAACGCTGCTGGGGTTTTGCTGATGCTCATGATGTGTTTCCTTACATGTATGCGCCCTGCGATGGGCTTGGTGTTTCAAAGGCTTTGAGATAACTTATGCGGTATTGTGCACATTATCCATATCCAGAACCATACACCGAACTTCATGCGAAAGTTAAGAGAAACAGCGATAATGTGTTGCAGATTACATATTTTCATGCATATTTACGCAATCTTTGAGCAGATATTTCTCTACTTTCAGGCAATAATGAGCATAACTTACGACAATCCAGGATATTTACTGAATATCATGTGTGGCTATGAGGGCACAGACAAGGCGCATCCCTACTCCCCACGAGGGAATGCAGGATGCGCCTTATGCCTATTTGTAGAACGTTCCCCTAATTTCTAGGGGCTATAGCTCAACCGACTGGTTTGTGAATCCGATGCGCGACCACGCCGAAGGGTTGTACTGCGGATCATCAAAGAGAAACGCACCGTAGTTCGCCAGGTTCTTCTGGCAGCACACGATCTGCGGACCGTTGTAGAAGACGCTGCTCGTAGCAAATTCCTCCATATGCTTCTTCTCGATCTCGTTGCACTTGAGGTTACGTTCTTTAGCATCCTCAATGGAGAAGAGCTCTTCAATCATGGCGTCAATCTCTTCGGAACCAGCCCCATCGTTGTCTTCGCGGGAGTAGAACTGCTTGGTGCCTTCAGTACCATCGTCGCTGTTTACACTGTACCCAATGAAGCTCAGTTCAGTGCTCCTGGCAGACATCACCTTACCCAAGTTACTAACAGGCTGCTGATCGACATCGCTCTCAATGCCCAGATCACGAAGCTGCTGAGAGAGGAAACGCGCCAGAGATTTTTATGGTGTTATCCTCGCTAAAAGTTGTTCACCACTACTTTCGCGCGTTTTTCCATCCTTTTCATAGAAATCGCCGCTTTTAGCGTATCCGGCCTCTTCAAGAATCTTAGCGGCCGCAGCCTTCCGATCGGCTGCCTGCGGCATACTATCGGCATAGTACTCGAGAACGGCATATGGATCCTCGATCCGGGCAGGGTCTCGTTGAACGGCAAACCCTTTAAAGCGAGTATCGGAAAGCGCCTTACGATCCAAGCCCACCATAATGGCGCGGCGAAGCGGAGTATCGACTTTGACGGGGTTCATCACCACACCGCCTGCAAAGAGGCGTTGGCCCTGGCGGAACTCGGCATTCTTAACATTTTCGAGTTCCTTGTATACGCTCACGACATTAGCGTTTACGGCGTCAAGCTCGCCATTGGCAAAGGCAGAACGCTGCGCAGGGGTATCGAGCAGACGGAACGTAATGGATTCGAGAACCGGTTTTTCGCCCCACCATTTGTCATTTCGTGTGACGGTCAGCGTTTTCTCGGTTGAGTTCCAGCCGCCTTCGGCAACCTTTAAAACAGCCCCTGCCGCATAATCGGAATTCGGCTTATCCACTAGACCATTGGCAAAGAAATCGGTATCCGTCATTTTCGGATGCACCACATAGCTGAAGAGGCTGGCAATCGGGTATGAAGGCTTCGACATCGTGACCTTCACGCGGGTTGCGCTGCCGTCTTCTTCAATAGACTCAATATTCGGGTACAGGCCCGTGCTCTGAATCTGATAAGTCTTGTTGTCTGAAAGAACTTTATGAGTCGCTCTCAGAGCTTCAATATCGAGCAGGGTACCATCGTTGAATTTTGCCTTTTCATTCAACGTGATATGCAAAACCTGTTTGCCGTTTTCCATTGCAGAGGTGAACTCGGTGCAGAAATCGGGGTTGGGTGAAGTTTTGCCTTCGTAATCTTGCTGCCACAGACCACTCGTGAGCAAAGAATTATACGAAGAAATAGCACGAGCATTATCGCCAACGGCGCCCTGAGTATGCAGAGGGTTGAAATTTGGTCCCAAACTGGTGACCGCCAGACGCAGCTTTCCGCCGGATTTAAGGGCGAAACATCCTGCTTATTAATTTCTCACGAGGTCTGCAATATTCGCACCTGCCGTTGCTGCAGCCTGAGTAGAGCCGGAACCACTGTTCTTGCCGGAGCAAGCCGCAAGCATACCAGCGGTGCCCAGCGCAGCACCACCTGCGAACAGGGTGCGGCGGTTCAGAGTGGAGTGAGCTTTCACGAGCGTATTCTTTCTATCACCGACAAACGCACAGTCTAGCGCTACCGCCCGTGGTAGCGGCGTTTGATACACCTATAATTGTATTCATGGAATTACAGAGCGAGAATTTATTTCCTGCAATCTCAAATACTGGTAATTCATATCACTATTTCGCTTTATCGCATAATATAAATTTTTAGCTCTTTAAAACGTTGCGGGGTGACTCTCCTATGAAAAATCACCCCCCCCAACACATCATGCGGTTCTACGAAACCGACTCTAGCGCTACATCAGGGAAGGTCTGCACCATCCGGGTAGTAGCAAGCATAACCGTGGTCTTCGCCGTCAAGCGTGATAACCTCGGGCTTTTCCTCCAGGCACCGCTTCTGCTTATCCTCAGGAAGCAGCTTGAAGATGGGGCACCTGCTGGAGAAACCGCATCCTACCGGTGCATTAACCGGGGTGGGCAGGTCGCCATCCAGCATGATGCGCTGGCGCTTAGCCTCAACCTCCGGGTCTGGCACGGGAATAGCCGAAAAGCAAAGCCTTGGTGTACGGGTGAATCGGGTTATCAAAGACCTGATCCACGTGACCAATCTCGACGATGCGCCCCAGGTACATAACCGCAACCCGGTCAGAAGCGTGGCGAATCACGGCGAGGTCGTGCGCCACCATCAGGTAACTCAGACCCAAAGCTCGCCCGGAGTTCCTCAAGCAGGTTAATCACGCCCGCCTGAACGGAGACATCCAACGCCGAGACAGGCTCGTCCAGCACCACAAGTTTCGGGTTCACGGCAAGCGCACGGGCAATACCAATACGCTGGCGCTGACCACCCGAGAACTGGTTCGGGAAGCGATTCACGTGATCGGGCTGCAGACCCACGATCTTCATCAGCTCAACCACACGCTTTTTAATATCCGGACGCTTCATGCCCTGGTTTTCCAGGGGCTCAGCAAGAATCTCGTAGACGGTAAAGCGCGGGTCGAGGGGCACCCGTGGGGTCTTGGAAAACCATCTGTTGGTTCTTGCGCAGTTCAAGAATCTCACTGACAGATTTATGATCCTGCGTAGAGACACCGTTAATCAGAATCTCGCCATCGGTTTTCTTGCTGAACTCCATAATTTCCAGCAGCGTGGTGGTTTTACCACACCCGGATTCGCCCACGATTGAGAAGCACTCACCCTCACGAATATCGAAAGATACGCCGTCCACGGCCTTCACGGTGCCCACGCGGCGCTTCGAGGAAGCCCTTCGCGAGCGGGAAATGCTTCTTCGTTGCGCACTTCAAGCACCGGCGCGCGATCTTCGCGCGGAATGCTTTCAAACTTCGAAACGGGAGTTTCAGGAACGGTATAGAGTTCTTCGGCCGTCTTACTGATGAGATCCTGCGAGATAGTGCAGGAGGAGTAGTGCCCCTCACCAGCGCCCTTGAGCGGAGCGAGCTCGGGCTCACCAGCATCGTCCTTGCAGCACTGACCGCCGTTTTTGGCGACGGGGCAACGCTCACGGAACGAGCAGTGATCCACCGGGTACAGCAGATTCGGCGGCGTGCCCTCAATGGGCACCAAAGAGGTTTTCTGCGAGCGATCCACGCGGGGAACCGCACCCAACAGGCCAATCGTGTAGGGGATGGCTGGGGTACTTGTAAAAGGTCTTCAGCCTTAGCAATTTCTACCGGTTTACCGCGCACATCACCAGAATGTCATCGGCCCATACCGGCGACAACACCCAAGTCGTGGGTAATCGCGATAGTTGCCGCACCGGTTTCATCCTGCGCCTTATCCATAACCTCAAGCACCTGCGCCTGAATGGTGACGTCAAGCGCTGTGGTAGGCTCATCCGCAATAAGCACGCGCGGATCGTTGGCAATCGCCATTGCGATCATGATGCGCTGGCGCATACCGCCGGAGAACTCATGCGGGAAAGAGCGCAGACGGTCGGCTGGGGAAGGAATACCCACTAGGCGCATGAGTTCGATAGAGCGATCTTTAATCGCCTGCTTGCTCATACCCTTATTGTGGATTTTGAGGACTTCGGCAATCTGATCCCCGATAGTGTACACCGGAGTCAGCGAAGACAGCGGATCCTGGAAGATCATGGAGATGTGCTTGCCGCGGTACTGGCACATTTCCTTATCACTCAGACCCAGCAGTTCGGTGCCGTTGTATGTGATAGACCCGGTAATATCGGCGGTCGTGGGGTGAAGCCCATAATCGCCATAGATGCCACGGATTTGCCGAACCGGATTCGCCAACGATACCTAGGGTTTTACCGGCGTAAAGGTCAAAATCAACACCACGCACCGCATGTACAACACCGTTTTCGGTATTGAAGCTAACATGCAGGTCTTTAACACTCAGAACGGGAGAAGTGCTCATGAGTTTTATGCCTCCTCATTCTGGGTGGATGCCTGAGCATCGGGATTGGGGTCGGTTGATGGTGCTGCAGCGCCGGCTTCCTGAGCCTCCGCTTCCTCGATCTTAGATGCCGATTTCTGGCTCTTAGGTTTCTTTGACTTCTTGATCTTACCGACCGACATGGAAGTCGGGTCGAAGGCATCGCGCAGGCCATCATTCATGAGCGAGAGCGGCCCCACCAGCAGGAAGAAGAAGATAACGGGGAACCAGAACATATGCGGCAGGGTATTAAGCTGCTGTGCAGCATCGGAGATCAACGACCCCAGCGAGTAGTTCGGGTAGGTAATACCGATGCCGATAAAGGAGTACGCAACCTCAGAGAGCACAGCAATCATGATGCCGGTCGTGAAGTTCAGAACGAGCATCGAGCCGATATTCGGAACGAGGTGCCGCAGCACGATCTTGAAGGGATGTACGCCCATGTAGCGTGCTGCCTTCACGTAATCGCGCCCAATCAGGGATTGCGCCATCGCACGAATCACACGGGCAGGCCCCATCCAGCCGAATACAATCAGCACAGAGGAGAGCACAATCCACGTGGGAACGGTCTTCTGAATCTGCTTACCGATCTGACCGTTGATGAAAATCGCCAAAATCAACAGCGAGGGAACCATAATCATGGTTTCCAAGAGGAAGAGCATAACCCTGTCGATCCAGCCACCAAAGTACGCCATTACGCAACCGTAGATCGCGGAGATAATGACGGTGGCGATACCCATGACCAGGCCGATTTCCATTGAGGTCCATACGGCTTCGCTCATCATGGCGAAGAGATCGTTACCGCCCACGGTGGTGCCAAACCAATGCTCTGCGGAGGGGCCTTCACCGCCGAGGGTCATAAAGTCAGATTCGGTTGCGGAGTGCCAGAAACATATTTGCCGAAGTACCCGAAAAGCCCCACACAGATAAAGACGATAAGCCCGAACACCGCAGCCTTGTTGCGCAAGAAGCGGCGGAGGATAATCACGTTCTTGTTGAGAACTTTAAAATCACCATTCTGCACGACAGGTACCGTGCTTGTTTCAGTTACCTGGCTCATGAGATCCTCACTCGGGGGTCGACGATCGTGGTCGCGATATCGGCGATAATGGCACCGATGGCGAACAGCACGGAACCGTAGGCGAGAGTAGCGGTCGCAGCGTTCACATCCTGCTGGCCGATCGCGTCAATAGACCATTTACCAATGCCGGGCCATGCAAACACGGACTCCGCGAAGAAGGCACCCGCAAAGATGGTGGGAATAGTGTATGCAATCGACTGTGCCACCGGGATAAAGGACACACGCAGGGCGTGGCGGGTAATCGCCTGGTTACGAGTGAGCCCTTTCGCGCGAGCGGTACGCACGAAGTCTGCATTCACGTTATCGAGCAGGTATTGCCGCTGAGCAATCTGATAGCTGGCCCATCCGAAAATCGTCATACAGAAGGTCGGCACCACATAGTGCGCCGCCATATCTATGGTGGTATCCCAGAAGCCTGTTACACCGGGCGTCGAAATACCGGTCACATAGAAAATCTTTTCTCCGCCGTTTTCAACCACAATGTTGTTAATGGCGGTCGCTCCCTGCTGCACCACGAAGTATGCCACGGGGGCAGGAATAATATAGACGAGATAGGAATACCCGGTAATAACCCGGTCGGAAAACTTGTACTGACGCGCTGCCGAGTAAACACCCAGCGCCACACCGATAATAATGGTCAAAATAGTCGCTGCGAGCATCAATCGGGTAGAAACCCACAGACGCTGACCAAATTCCTGATTGATATATCCGCTGTTTGGGCTGCGTCCCCAATCAAATTTGGTGACAACATTCGTCAGCCATTGAATGTACCTGTCCCACGCACTCATTTCGGGGTCGAGTCCGAGGGATGCAAGGGTGCGGTTCACCTGTTCAGGCGAGGGGCGCGGCACCTTTTCTTGCTCCAAAAGGGCAGGTTTTAGCGTGGTAACAGCCGCAAAATAACCCATAGTTGTGGTTAAGAAAACCATCACGAGGTAAGTGAGCGACCTCCGGAGGATGTACCTAAACATGGGGCGGTTCCCCCTCCTAGATATTCTGGTTTCGTAGGCATGTGTGTTACAGCTTCCGTCATCGGATAATCCAGTGACTACAGTCACTAGAAGCGTAGTCCCTTTATCTTATATTTACATTCGGGTATCTACCAAACCCACATCGCCTTAAGATCAGCCGACAAGCACCATTTTGCGGGGTGCTGCGAGGAGTTGGGAGGCGGCATCCCTGGTATCGCTATCAAAATATGGTTTGGCGAAAAGTTACGAAAGATTTACACACACCGAAGATTTGTGGCGTCATATTTTTTCACAACGCCTCAAACCCTCTCCAGACCCCAAAAAATCCACGAAAAAAACCATGTAAACAGGAGCAAAACCAACATCTAAAAATAAGTAGGTCCTAACTTATATTTTTCGGGATTTAGGGCAAAAAATTTTATGAATTTCATACCAAAAGCACCCCGTATCCTGTGATTTATGAATGGCATCACAGGATGCGGGGTGAGAATGCATCTCTTTTACACGTGACTTTCTACGTTCGTGAAAATTCTAGAACCGGTTACGGTACTCGCTCTCAGCAGCACCGGTGCGGAAAGCACGAATATTGTGGGCGATCAGTTCCTCCGGATTTACGGGCGCCCACCGGCAGCATGCGGGGTGATCACGATATTCTTCGCATCCCACAGGGGAGAATCGGAGGGGAGCGGTTCGGTCGCCGTCACGTCCAGCGCAGCGCCCGCAATCGAGCCGGAGTTTAGGGCGGCGATGAGCGCATCCTCATCAACAGTGGTACCGCGCCCGACGTTAATCAGGTAGGCGCGCTTGGGCAGCAGCTGCAGCTTATGGGCATCGAGCGCTTTGAAGGTCGAATCGCTGGTGGGAAGCACCATCACGAGAATATCCGTAGTTGGCAGGTATTCATCGATTTGTTCGGTCGCAATCACCGGGAATCCGGAGCGCTCCCCCGCGCTCTGTGCAACGCCGGTTACGTTCGCACCGAAAGCCTTGAAGAGCCGCGCTGTCTCTTGGCCAATCGAACCGAAGCCCCACACGAGCACATTGGCATCAAGCAGGGTTGTGACCTGGTCTTTCGGGTGAAGTTCCTGCGCGCCACCTAGCTCCTCAGCCCAACGATGCTCGGCCGTTGCCTGCGCCAGCGTCGGCAAGAAACGCACGAAGTTCAGGGTCAGCGCGAGCGCATGTTCCGCAACGGTTTTTGAGTGCAGACCCACACCTGCACAGATGGCGGCATCGGGGGTGAAGCCTGCCGCGCGCACCGCATCCGGCCCCGCAAGAAGCGCCTGAATAAGCCCCATTTTTTTCATGCGTCGGGCGGAATCCGCGAGCTGATCGGCGGTATTCGCCCAAGCAATCAGAACTTCGGCATCGGTATCTTCCTCGGCGATAGGTTCCGTGGGGTTGTAATGCCGCACGGTATCGCCGGGTTCAAGCCCTAGTTTCTCTTCGTCGAGCGTAATTGAGGTAGGAATCAGAATCTTCATAGGTCCTCCTGTAGATGGCGCATGCAGGCTGGCGTTCAGCGACGAAGGCAACCCGCATCCCGTGTGAGGGGGTTAACAGTTATTCCCTCCAGCATAGCGTGCGAGGGGAATAACTGTATAGGGTTACCTAAGAAACCGCTAGGGCTTGGTGCCGTGCGAAGGGTCGCCGGTGTCCTCTCGGCCCTGAACGTGCTGCTCGGTTTCAGCCGTTTCTTCGGATGCACTATCGGCAAGTTCCGGGTCGATCACGGTATGCGATTCACCCTGCATCTTCTTCAGGCATTCGGCATCTTTCGCCGCCATTTCGGGCGTAATTACCTCAATGGCACCGGTTGCCGAACGCGCAACATCGGTGGTGGTGTGCGTTTCGATGGTGGTGGCGAGCGCATCCTCACGGATGAAGAGAAGCAGAAGCGCAAGAGATTAGTCCAAGCGGTGCCAGGTAGAGGAAAAGCGGGATCAGGGCATCATTGTAGGCGTTCACGATAATGCCGTGAATCGGCTCGGGAATCCTGCTGACGAGCTCGGGAGTCAGGGAGGAGGTTCCGTGTTCCCCCGCCGAGGCTACTGCTTGCGCGGGCATGCGTTCACTGAGCAGGCTGCTCAGGCGCGAAGTAAACAGACCACCCACGAGCGATGCACCCACGGTTGAGCCGACTTGGCGGAAGAAGTTGTTTGCCGCGGTGGCGGTTCCTACGACGGTGATGGGGAAGGCGTTTTGCACGATGAGGGTGAGGAACTGCATCGACATGCCCAGACCCGCACCCATGACCGCCATGTAGCTGCAGAAGATCCAGGTGGGGGTGCTCGGGGTGATGGTGGAGATTAGGTAGAGCCCGAGCGCCACGAGTGCGGTACCGGTGACCACATATGCCTTGTATTTGCCGCGGGCGGAGACCAGCCGTCCGGTAATAATGGAGACCACGAGCAGGGCGCCCATGAGGGGAATCATGAGCAGACCCGCCACGGTTGCGCTCACGCCCAGGGACATTTGCAGGTAGGTGGGGATGTACTCGACGGCACCGAACATGGCAACACCGAGGGCGAGAGAGAGGCGCCCAGGGTGAGCAAGAAGTTGCGGTTGGTGAAGAGGTACATGGGCATGATCGGCTCTGCGGCGCGGTTTTCAACCGGGATAAAGATCAGGGCCGCGACGACGGATGCGATGAGAAGCCCAATAATCTGCGGGGAGTTCCAGGCGTACTGGTTGCCACCCCAGATGGTGGCAAGCACGAGCGCGCTGGTTCCAGCCATAAGAATAATGCTGCCCAGGTAGTCGATCTGCCGCTTTTCGCGGTCTTTGAACGCGGTGTGCGGCAGCAGAAAAAATGACGGCAAAGATTGCCAGTACGGCAAGCGGCAGGGTTAAAGCCAGAATGCCCAACGCCAGCCGGGACTTTCGGTGATCCACCCGCCGATGAGCGGCCCGGCGACCGAGGAGAAGGCGAAGACGCCGCCGATAATACCCATATATTTACCGCGTTCGCGGGCGGGGATCACGTCTGCGACCACGGATTGGGAAAGAATCATGAGACCGCCACCACCGACGCCCTGCAGTGCGCGGGCAACGATTAGCCAGGTCATATCGGGGGCGAGCGCGCCGATGATAGATCCCGTCATGAAGGAGAGGATGGCAAAAATCAGGAAGGGTTTACGCCCAAACTGGTCGGAGAGTTTGCCGTACACCGGCATGGTGATGGTAGAGAGCAAGATGAAAGTGGCAATCACCCAGCTCATATGCTCCACGCCATGCAGTTCGCCCACAATGGTCGGCAGCGAGGGTGCGAGGATGGTTTGGTTCAGTGCCGACATGAGCATCACGATGACCAAGCCGGAGAACATGAGCGCTATTTGATGTTTTTTAGCTTCAGCTGTGGTGGCTTCAGCGGTTTTGTCTGAGTGCGACGTCATTCCTAGTTTTCCTTCAGCAGGGCTTGAAAAGTTTTGACGATGTTGTGGATGCGCCGCTCGACCTCGTCTTCGTCGGCAATATCCTTGGCGAAGTGCAGCTGCCGCAGCACCGCGGATGCGAGCTGGACCGTGGCACGGGTGCGTTCTTCGGCAGTCTCTGTCAGCGGCATATTTTCGGGGCGGGTTATCAAAGGACCGTGCCTTCCTGCGGCGTTAAAGGCATCCCAATCGACGGTATTGAGGTAGTCGATGAGTACCTGTTCGCAGTTGATATGGTGTACCTTCAGCCGGTGCCTGAATTCGGGGAATTCGTCAATGCGCTCCCGGAATTTTGCGTGGTCGGCAAAGTTGAAGCTGTGCCGCACGATGTACAGCAGCAGATGGGTGATACGCACGATGAGATTATCGTTCTCGTGCGCCCGATCGCTGGCGAGCAGCTCGTCGGTGATGGCGGGGGCGCGCAGGCCGAGCACCGCATCCTCTTTAGTTCCGAAGTAGTTGAAGAAGGTGCGGGGCGAGATTCCAGCTTCCGCCGCGATGTCTTCGACGGTGCTGCCGCGCATGCCGTGCTGGCGGGCTAAGCGCAGGGCGGTTTCGTGAATGTTCACCCAGGTGCGTTCGCGGCGGCGTTCACGCAGGCTTGTCTCGGCGCGACTCGGCTCAGGTTTTTGCATAACTGCAATTATTGCATTTCTGCATTTTTTGCACAACTGCACTATGCAGGCGACGCAGCGTGTCCTGCCTCTCCCCCACAGAAGACAAAATGCTAGGCATAATAATAAGGTGAACTTTTTTTCAACCGGATACCTCGACTTCCTACCCGATTGGCTCAGGATTATTCTGTTCTTCGCAGACCTGAGCATCCGTGTGCTGTCCCTATTCTGGCTGCCCTACAACCGCAAGCCCGTGGTCGCACTCGGCTGGCTCATGGCTATCTTCTTCATCCCGTTCATCGGGTTCCTAGCCTTCCTAATTTTCGGGTCCTCTCACCTTCCGCAATACCGGCGAGCCCGGCAGCACGCCATGAACGACCTGATCCGCGAGACCACCGGCGGCACCCCACAGCTCACCGACTCCGACGGGCTCAACGAAGCAACCCTGGTCGCCAGCCAACTCAACTACAAGCTCGGTTCGCTCCCCCTCGTCGGCGGAAACTCCTTCACCCTGCACAACGACAACCACGAAGCCATGCGCATCATGGCGCAGGAAGTCAACAAAGCCCAGCGGTACGTTCACTTCGAGTTCTACATCACCGCCTACGACGAAGCCTCCAAAGTACTCTGGGATGCCCTCTTCGCCGCCCAAAAACGTGGCGTGCGGGTGCGCGTGCTCATCGACCATATCGGCTCGCGCAAATACCCCTCATACCGGCAGCTGACAAAAAAATGCTCAACGAATCGGGTATCGAATGGCGCCTGATGCTGCCCATCAAACCCTGGCGACTACAATGGCAGCGCCCCGACCTGCGCAACCACCGCAAAGTCCTCGTGATAGACGGCGCAGTGGCATTCTCAGGCTCGCAAAACGCCATCCACCGCTCCTACGACCTCAAAAAAACGTGCGTAAAAGTCTGGGTGGAAAGACCTCACCTTCTCATGCACCGGTCCCATCGTCGAAGAGCTCAACGCGGTATTCGTCTCCGACTGGTACTCCGAAACAAACCAGCTGATCCTCGAAGAAATTGAGGCGAAAAATCCCCTACGTTCCAGGATCGATGCGCGCCCGTGAGTTCCCTCCGGCCCCGGGTTCGAGACGGAAAACAACCTGCGCCTAATCAACTACGCGATCTACAACGCAGAAAAAAACGCATCACCATCTGCTCACCCTACTTCGTACCCGACGAAACCCTGCTGCAGGCACTCACCAACGCAGCATTCTCAGGCATCGAAACCACCGTGATCGTCTGCGAAAAAGGCGACCAGTTCCTCCCCAATATGGCGCAGCGCTCCTACTACGAGACGCTGCTGCAATCCGGGGTGCGCATTCTGCAATACCCCAGCCCCACAGTGCTGCATTCCAAGTTCATGTACGTAGACGACGAAATGGCGTTTATCGGCTCCTCGAATATGGACCCCCGCTCATTCTCGCTCAACCTCGAAGTATCAACCTTTATCGCAGACCCCGCTATGGTGGATGCGCTCGCCGACGTTGCGCGAACCTACGAAAGTATCTGCACGGAACTGCGTTACGGCCCGTGGTCCTCACGCCCGCAGCGCATTAAAGTCACCGAAAATATCTGCCGACTCTGGTCATCGCTCCTGTAAAACTCGGGCTGGAAACGCCCGTAACATGAGGAAATTCGGCACGACCGCGCTCTCGAAGCGGTACCTGCGGCTGTGGTGATGACCGCTTACAAGTGCACCTTCTGCCGCCTCTGAAAGACCAGCTGACATGGGGTTTTTATACCGATTCGCCATATCCGCGAAGTTTTTCCCCGCGAATGCAGAAAAACGCACGATCGCCCGCACCGTCGCGGACGCATCGCGCGTCGTCCATTTCTACCCAAAAAATATAGTATATAGCCTATCGCCACAGGCGATTTCCCGTATGTATCGCCGAGGGTTTAATCTGCAGCCACTCCGGACTGGGCAGCCGCACGGCCTTCTTACACCCAGACAGAGCCGTGATAATCGACTCGCACCGGCGGTTGAACTCAACCGTATGCCGCTTATCCACGATCTGTCCCGGAAAATGGCGGTGCATCTTCGACACCGAATCGCTGCTCTCCTGCAGACCGTGCCCGGTATGGCCCGGCACATGCTTCACAATCACCCGATGCGCCCGAATAGCCGCAGTTAGCTGCTCCATCTCGGCGATAACCCGGGCATCCTGCACGCCCTCACGCACCCAATAATCGAAAGCCCAACGGCTGTGCGCCAGCCGAAGAAGAAAGGTCAGCGCACCCAAGGAATCAGTGTTAATAATCAGGCGGCGACCGCCGTGATAAAACACGTGAAACGCCGCGAGCATCGCCGAAAGCTCACCGGTCATAATATTCACGGCGTCATAATGGGTGTGAAAATAGAAGCCGTCCTCGCTCACCCCGGCAATACCCATGCGCCCACCGCGCAAATACTTCTTATTGTGGGTGGCGCGAAAGGAACAATCGGTAAACACGTTATAGTCCACCAGTTGATTTTCGGGGACTTCTGCCAGCGTATCAGCGATCATCTGTTCGGTCAGCTGCTCGGCACGATCCTGAAAATAGCGCATCGTCTCGGCGGCATCCGTACCGGCAAGACGCACATGCACCTCACCCAGCGAATGGTTATCGTACGGGTCAAGCACCTTCTCAAACGCCCGGTACTCCATAGCCTTCTTAAGCTGCTCACAATTACGAAAAAGAAGCTTCAAATCGTGCCGGTCGGCGGCAACCGTCACCAGGTGGTGCGTATAATCCGAAGGAATAACATCCCAGGCATTAAGCACAATGCGCCCCAAAGTCTTCGGGTGCACCACATCGCACGGGTCAAGAAGCGAATGCATACACGATTCAACCACCGGCTCCTGGTTGATGACGATGCGCTCACCGTTTTCACGCGAAATATAGACGAGGGCCGTGAGGGTGCTGTAACAGTATCCCTTGGTCTTACGGGTGTATTCGGCAACTGCAATCACAGCCACGCCCCGAGTTGTATAGCCCGCCGGGTACGAGGTGCTGTAGTCGGGCGCCTCCCAGGTTAGGGTGCACCGTTTAATATGAGCCGGTGAGAATCCCACGTGTGTACACCCCCTTGCCGCATAGTCTCCTTCTTTCGTGTAGTGAGGAATTGTTCCACTATCTTTTATATGCCCGCCGGTGTCTGCGCGCAAACGTTGAACAGGTTATTTTACAGTCAGCGAAGAACCTTAAAAAGGGGAACTAAAACCGTTTCTTGGCGGGAATTATGCGCGGTGAATGAGAGGTTCTGCCCCGCTCTGGCGCGCATCTGTGCGACGGTGTAGGGTTGGAGTTATCCGGTATATCTAACGTTGAGTAAGGAGCGCCCCATGATCGGTGTTTATGCAGGTGTTTCGGTCAAGCCCGAACACGTTGAAGAATTCCTGGCATCCGCCCCCGCCCTCGTCGAGGCATCGCGCAAGGATGCGGGCAATATCAGCTACGATTTTGGCCCCGCCGCCGGTGAGACCCTGCGGGTGAACCGCGCTTTCGCATTCATTGAGCGTTGGGAGTCACAGCAGGCACTCGAAGCGCATATGGCGACCGAGCATTTCGGCACCGCTGTGAAAACCTGGGAGCCCCTGCTCGCCGCAGAGCTGGATGTGCGCATCTTCGAAATGTAGCGCCTGCTCTCCCTGCTAAAAAGAGCCTTGATGTGAATAAAGCGGCGAAAAACTCGCTTTATTCACATCAAGGCTCTTTTTATGCCCAATCAATAGGCGACTAGATTCCCTCCGGGAGGATGCGCACCCCGCCCTTGTCGGCAGAGGCGGCCAGCATCCCGTAAACCTTCAGCGCGTTCGAGACCTGACGTTCGCGCGGCTTGGTGGGCTTCCACGGGAGGCGCCCTTTGCCTTGCGCCGCGCCTCAAAAACCTCATCCGGCACATTCGCCCGCAGGATGCGGTTATGCACGTCAATCTCGATCTCGTCGCCGGTTTCCAGCAGACCGATAGCGCCACCGGCGGCAGCCTCCGGCGAAACGTGGCCAATCGAAATGCCCGAAGTACCGCCTGAGAAACGCCCGTCGGTAATGAGTGCGCAGCTTTTGCCCAAGCCCAGGCCTTTCAGGTACGAGGTGGGGTACAGCATCTCCTGCATGCCGGGGCCACCCTTCGGACCCTCATACTGAATCACCACAATATCGCCGGGTTTCACGTGCTTCGACAGAATCTCAAACACGGCTTCATCCTGCGACTCAACCACAAATGCCTTACCCACGAAGTGGAAAAGTTCTTCATCAATACCGGCGGACTTAATAATCGCACCGTTCTGGGCGATATTGCCGCGCAAAACCGCCAGACCGCCGTCTTTCGTGTAAGCATGCTCCACGGCGCGAATGCACCCGTTTTCGGCATCCGTCTCATGTGATTCGTACTTGTTCGCGGTCGAGAACGCCTGCGTGGTGCGCACCCCGCCGGGTGCGGCAAGAAACAGTTCGTAAGCCTGCTCGCTCGCGGTACCGGAACGAATATCCCATTCGGCAAAGCCATTCGTCCAGCGAATCCGCATGAACAGAATGAACGTTCTTGTGCAGCAGCCCGGCACGGTTCAGCTCGCCCAGCAGCGCGGGGATACCGCCCGCACGGTGCACATGCTCAATGTGATACTTCGTAGAGTTCGGTGCAACCTTCGCCAGACAGGGCACATGGCGCGAAATACGGTCGATATCGTCCAGCGTGAAGTCAGCGCCGGCCTCATGCGCAATAGCCAGGAGTGCAGCACGGTATTGGTGGAACCGCCCATAGCCACATCCAGCGCCATAGCGTTCTCGAAGGCTTCCTTGGTGGCGATCGAACGGGGCAGAACGGACTCGTCATCCTGCTCGTAGTAGCGCTTCGCCAGGTCAACGATGCGCTTACCCGCCTGTAAAAACAGCTCTTTACGCGCGATCTGGGTCGCAAGCGTGGTACCGTTGCCGGGCGGTGCCAGACCAATCGCCTCGTTCAGGGCAGTTCATGGAGTTTGCGGTAAACATGCCCGCGCACGAACCACACGTGGGGCAGGCATTCTTCTCAATCTGGGCGAGCTCAGTATCGCTCACGGAATCGTCCACCGCCATGACCATCGCATCCACCAGATCCAGGCGGTGCTCCACAACGCCTTCAACGCCCTCGCCGGATTCCATAGGACCGCCCGACACGAAAATTGTGGGGATATTCAGGCGCATTGCTGCCAAGAGCATGCCGGGGGTGATCTTGTCGCAGTTCGATATACATACGAGCGCATCCGCGCGGTGAGCATTCACCATGTATTCGACCGAGTCAGCAATGAGGTCGCGTGAGGGCAGGGAATAGAGCATGCCGTCGTGGCCCATCGCAATGCCGTCATCAACCGCAATGGTGTTGAATTCTTTCGCCACGCCACCAGCCTCACGAATAGCGCCAGCCACCAGATCGCCCATATTTTTCAGGTGCACGTGACCGGGCACGAACTGGGTGTAAGAGTTGGCAATCGCAATAATCGGTTTGCCAAAATCATCATCACCCATGCCGGTTGCGCGCCATAGAGCGCGGGCACCCGCCATATTGCGACCATGAGTTGAGGTGCGTGAGCGTAATTCGGGCATGTCTTTACCTTCCGTTGTGATGCATCTATAGATTCTACGCGCAGGCGTGCGCCCAATCATCGAAGGGTTACTTTGGTTTCATATGTTGGCATGCCGTGATGCTTGGTCATGAGCTGTGCCTATGGCGCGCCGAAGGGTGAGTGTGGATGCGGCGCGCACCTTATGCCGCGGGGCGGGCAAGGATGCCGGATCTGCGGCAGATTTGCCCCCTTGAGAATATATCCCCGTGCAGCGTGGAATGAGTCTATTATGCCCCCTATGCTGGTGGGGTAAGAACTCCCGCCGCGTGATTTGCGCCAGCTAGCGAACAAACGCTACACAAGCGCACGAAGACTCGTACGGCAGCTCCCGTTATCTTCTCCATTGGATGTATAGATGCCTCACTCCCCCGCCTCGTTCCGCAGCACCGTGATTTACCAGATCTACCCGAAGTCGTTTTATTCCGCGCACGGGCGGCCAACCGGTGATATTCGCGGCATTATTGAGAAGGTGCCCTATGTGGCATCGCTGGGGGTGGGCATGGTGTGGTTCAACCCGTTCTTCGCCTCGCCCCAGCACGATAACGGCTACGACATTTCCGACTACTACGCCATTAACCCCGAGCTGGGCACGATGGAGGACGTCGAAGAGATGATCGCCGCTTTCGGGGAGCACGGCATCGGGGTCATGTTTGATATGGTGCTCAACCATGTTTCGACCGAGCACGAATGGTTTAGGCGGGCGCAGGCGGGCGATCGCGAGTACTGGGATTATTTCTATCTTCGCCCGGGGCGGGTTCAGCCTGACGGCACGGTGGTTCCGCCCACGAACTGGGAGTCGAAATTTGGCGGTTCGGCCTGGGAGCCTTTCACCGATACGGCGGGTGAGGTTTATCGGGACGAATCGGGGGCACCGCTGTACTATCTGCACCTTTACGACGTCACACAGGCTGATCTGAACTGGTACAACCCCGCCGTGCGTGAGGAACTCTATAAGGTCGTCAATTTCTGGTATGACAAGGGTGTTCGCGGGTTCCGCTTCGACGTCATTAACGTGATCGGCAAATCCGAAGAGCTTGAGGATGCACCCGCCGGGGTTGTCGATAAGACCCTGTATACCGATACGCCCATCGTGCATACGCGTCTGCGGGAGCTAAACCGCGCATCGTTCGGGCGGTATGGGGATACTGTGACCGTGGGTGAAATGTCTTCGACGAGCATCGAGAACTGCGTGGGCTACTCCAACCCTGAGAATCGCGAGCTCGATATGGTGTTTAGTTTTCACCATCTGAAGGTGGATTATGAGGACGGCGAGAAGTGGTCGAAGGTGCCGTTCCGCTTTGCTGAGCTGAAGGGTCTGCTCAACGATTGGGCGCTGGGCATGCAGGCGGGCGGCGGGTGGAATGCGCTGTTTTGGAATAATCATGATCAGCCGCGCGCACTCAACCGTTTTGGTGACGTTCAGCGGTATCGGGCGGAATCTGCGACCATGCTGGCGACCGTGATTCACCTGCTGCGCGGCACTCCATATATTTATCAGGGCGAAGAGATCGGCATGATTGACCCGGTGTATTCTTCGATTGACGACTACGTGGATGTTGAGGCCCATAACGCTTTTAAGACCCTGCGTGCGCGGGGTCTCTCGGAGGTCGAGGCGCTTGAGGTTGTGCGCGCCAAGGCACGGGATAATTCGCGTGTTCCCATGCAGTGGGAGTCTGGTGCCGGTGGGGATTGCGGCACGGTTGGATTTGGTACCGCCATCCCCTGGCTGGCGCCCGCGCCCAGCGTGGATGCGGCAACCGGCGCGGGTATTTCGGTGGCGGATGAGGAACGTGACGGGGTGATTTTGCCGTACTATCGCGAGCTGATTCGCCTACGCGGGCAGTACCCGGTGATTTCTGAGGGCAGTTATGCGCCCTATGCGCTCGACCATGAGCGGGTCTTCGGGTACCTGCGTGAACATATCGCTAAAGGCACGCGCACGCGGCTGTTGGTGCTCAATAATTTCTTTGGGGACGAGACGGCGGTGCGTGTTCCTGCCGAGTTCATGCCGGGCGAGGTTCTGGACGCAGTCGCTGGCAGTGAAGGCTCACGAGTTCCAGCGGAAGTGCAGTCTGCACGGGGGCTTTTGTGTAATTACAAGAATCCGCTCAGTCAGGTTAGCGGTGTTTCCGGCTCCGATCCCCGCGAGGTTGAGGTTACACTGCGCCCCTACGAATCGTTGGCTTTGATCGTGGAAGAGCCCATCATTTCCTAGCTTTATACACAGTTACCCGCGCGGCTACACGGGCATTTACATGTATGGTTACATGCGCGAGCAGGTGTGTTTTTCCCACCTGTTCGGCAAAAAACGACCTGCTCGCGGTTTAAACGCGGTTAAAGTGGGAGCATGAGTTTTGATTACATGCCCTCCGAAACCTTCCAACGTGCCGACCTTGACTTGCTTCTGAGCGTGCGGGTTGATGTGGCGCGGGTGCCGGGCGGCGCATCCCAACGGCATATTTTGGATGCAGTACGCGCCTTCTTGGGCTCCCTCACTCGTGACGACTCCACCGATGGGCACGCGATTGACCCGGTTCTGGGGTTTGCGCGCCCCTACTATGCGGGCGGGTTTACGGTGGGCGTGGTGCCCGCATCCGGGCGGGGCAGGGTGGCGCTCGCCGGCACCCATAAGGGAGCACAGACTGTTGGTTCAGGTAGGTTCAGTGGGCCTTCGAACGGTGAGGTCGGCTGGCGCATCGTGACGTCGGTGGTGGTCTCTAGCGCGGGCGAGGATGTGCTGGATTCCTTAGAGGCTGGCATCGAATACCTGACGGATGAGCTCGGTGACCTGCGGGTGGGCCTCTCCCTCACGGAACTCCCGGTCGTTTAGAGTCCTCTCCGTTCATCTATCCAACCGAGTACGCTGAGCACCAGAACCTAGCGGTATCCAGCACCCAGCGTAGAAAAGGAAGAAAGGCTACAACATCCCCTTATCCTTGAGCCAATTTGCCGCTGCCGTGGATGGGTCCAGTTTCTTATCGCCGGATACCTCGTCATTGAGCGAGCGTAAATCGTCGGTCGTCAGCACCGCACTGATGCGGTTCAGCACCGCCTGCGCATCCTCGGGAACCCGTTTGGTGTTGATAATGGGGAGTACCTGCTGCGCCGGAATCATGTTTTTCGGGTCTTCGAGCATCACAAAATTGTTCTGTGTAATTGCCGGGGTGGTCGAGTACAAATCTACAACCTGCACGGTGTTATCCTGCAGGGCCTTGACGGTGAGTGCCCCTCCCCCATCTGCAAGCGAGACGAATTCCGCCGGAACACACCCGTATTTATCTTTGAGCCCCGGAATTCCGTAGGCGCGTTCGGCAAACTCGGGAGCGGCCCCAATCTTCAGCTCGGTACAGACCTTCGCTAAATCATCCAGGGTGCGCAGATTGTATTTCTGGGCGGTCTGCTGGGTAACGACTAGGGTATCTTTATTTTCCGCCTGCGAGGCATCCAGTGCCTTGAGGTTATCCTGAAGTACCCCACCGAGCGCCTGCAGAATCTCTTGTTTGGTCTGCGCTGTGGAATTCTCGTCAAGATACAGCAGCAGGTTGCCCGAGTATTCGGGGATCACGTCGATAGCCCCAGAGGTGAGAGCCCCCAAGTAGGCTTCGCGCGCGCCAATCCCCAGCTGGGTGCTCGATTTAAACCCGTTTTTATTTAGCGCTTGGGAGTATATTTCGGCGAGAATCTGAGACTCTGCGAACGCTGCTGACCCCACGATAATACCGTCGTGTTCACCGCCGAAAACATTTTCGCCGCTCAGCCCGCAGGCGCTCAACACTCCTAACGTTCCAAGGGCACCAACGACGCCAAGAGTCTGCCGCCTGGTAACGCCGCGTGCCATTCCAGTCTCCGCCGTTCCGTGGCTTTTCGCGCTCTTTCCGGAAAGAAAAGAACGATCGTTCGTGTTTCGGCGATGCACCAGGCTCATGCGTGCGCCCCTTCCGTGTGCGAGTTTGCCGCATCCAGTGCGCTCTCGTGTTTCGGTTGCCCATGACGTTTGGATGCGCCTCCACCCCGCAAGGGCACGGGGGTCACAGCCCGCTGCGCTAGGGCCATGAGCGCATCCACCACGAGGGCGAGCACCGCTACCAGCAGGGTTGCCACGAGCATACGCGGATAGTCCCGCACCGCGAGCCCATCAAAAAGGTACCGACCCAGGTTATTCCCATTAATGTAGGCGGCAATAGTCGCCGTCGCGATCACCTGCAGCACCGCGCTGCGCAAACCGCCCATAAACACCGGAAGACCCAGAGGAATCTCAACCCGGCGAAGAATCTGCCCTTCGGTCATGCCTTGGGCGCGTGCCGCATCCACCACATCCGGGTCAATCCCGGTCACGGCTTCAGGGTATGCGCCAGCAGGGGCGCCACCGCAATAATCACGAGCACCACGAGCGGCGGAATCGCGTTAACCCCAAACCAGAGAGCCAGCAGGGTCAGCAAACCCAGGGCAGGCAGGGCGCGCAAAGCGGCGGTAAACCCCAACAGAGCGTGCCCGCCGCGGCGAGTATGCCCAGCCCACAGGCCCAAAGGCACGGCGATCACCAGGGCAATCGCAACCGCAAACACGGTGATGCCCAGATGCTCAACGGTGCGCGCAAGAATGCCCTGAGACCCTTGCCAGTTGGCACCATCACCCAGAAAAGCGAAGGTACGTTCTATAACATTCATGCGGTCCTCCAGGCGGTCAGGCGCCGTGCCGTGAGGGCAAGAAGCGCATCGGCAAGGTAGGCGAGGACGGCGCTGAGCACCACGCCCGTGATAAGTTCGGCGGGAATACTACGTGCCAGTCCGTCGGTAAAAAGCGTGCCGAGCGAAGAAACACCAATCACCGCGCCCACGGATACCATCGCAATATTTGCCACCGTCGCCACGCGGATACCGGCAAAAAGTACAGGTAAAGCGAGCGGTAATTCCACCGTGAAAAATGCACGAGCCGGGGTGTATCCCAGGGCGCGCGATGACTCCACCACATGCTCGGGAACCGCGTTAAAAGCGTCTACCCCGGAACGCACCATCAGCGCCATCGTGTAGATCGTGAGCGCTACAAGCACGTTCACCGGCGAAATAATGCTAGTCCCCAGAATCAGCGGCATGAGCACGAAGAGCGCGATCGACGGGATTGTGTAGAGTAGCCCGAAGCCGTGCACCAGGGCGTGTGCACCACTCCGGTAAGTTTTTGCTCCGTCTTCCCGCGCGCGGCGGCGACTCGCATACCGCGCCACCGGAATCGACAGGGCGGTTCCCACAAGTACCGGAATAATGCCCTGGTACAGGTGATTGAGGGTCAAATCAAGGACGCGCTGGATGTTATTTCCCAACCAGTCCCAGTGCATCGAATCTGCCAACAACAGGTTCATAACTATCCCCGCCCAGAGGTCGATGCGGCACCCTCGCCCGATACTGCGGCTTCGCGTGTGCGGCGGTAGCGTTCGCGGCGAATATACCGCACCTGGCGCATCACATCGGCAGGCAGCAAGGCACCCACGGACTGGCTAACGAAAGATTCCACAAAATCATTGGCGGGATTCGTCAAGATCTCTTCGGGAGCGCCGTACTGGGCGAGCTTGCCGCCGGGGGCGAAGACCGCAATATTATCGCCGAGGAATAGGGCCTCATCAATATCGTGGGTTACGAAAACAATGGTCTTATGCAGCTCGCCCTGCAGGCGCAAAAGTTCTTCCTGCAGTTCGGTGCGCACGATCGGGTCGACCGCAGAAAAGGGCTCGTCCATGAGCAAAATAGAGGCATCCGCGGCGAGCGCCCGCGCGACTCCCACGCGTTGAGCCTGCCCGCCGGAAAGCTGAGCCGGGTAGCGCTGCGCTAGGGACGCATCCAAACCCACGGTACCCAGAAGGTCAAGAGCGCGTTCTTTCGCCTGCTGTTTGGGGGTGCCGTTCAACAGGGGCACGGTCATAACGTTCTCAAGCACGGTACGATGCGGCAGCAGCCCGCCGCTTTGCATGACGTACCCGATGGATCGGCGCAGCTTGTAGGGGTCTTGGTCTGCAATATTTTGCCCGCCGATGGTGATCGTGCCTTCCTGCGGCTCAACCATGCGGTTGATCATGCGCAGGGTGGTGGTTTTACCGCATCCTGAGGAACCGACGAAAACGGTGGTTTCACCGGCGGGGATGCTCAGAGTCAGGTTATTGACCACGGTGTTAGCGCCGTAGCGTTTGGTGACTTGAGAGAATTCGATTCCCGCAGTGCGTGTTGCATGCGCGGAGTTCGACGGTATGGTGTCTTGGGGAGTGGATGCTGGCATTCGATCTCTTCCGTATGCGCCGGTTTTGCCGCCGTGTGTACAGGTGTTGTCCAAATAGCACAACGTCTCCACCCTAACGAAAATTCCAGGAAATTGAAACGAACCGGCGTGTTTACCGCTCTGTCAGCTACTACTCTCCTCTTCCCTGGCGCAAAAAGAGCCTTGATTTCAAAGAAAGCGGCGAAAAATACTCTTTCTTGAAATCAAGGTTCCTTTAGCAGAAAAAGGATGCGGGCGCACAAAATATAATGCACAAGACATAGAATACGCAGGGTGAAGGCAGAGCGCGTTTAAAGAAAAATCCGCCCCCACTGTAGAAGCCTGGAGGGCGGATTGTGGCTCCGACCGGCGTCGATCCGGTGACCTTACGATTTTCAGTCGCACGCTCTACCAACTGAGCTACAGAGCCTTGCGCATCGAAGCAGATACGCAACGACCGCGTCTTCGTGATGAATTTCTTCACCTGAATCACGCGGCCAGAGCGACCCCGACGGGACTTGAACCCGCGACCTCCGCCGTGACAGGGCGGCGCGCTAACCAACTGCGCTACGGGGCCTTGTTGGATTCGGCAGGGGTATAATCTGCTTCTTCAACATGGCTTTGCAAATCTTAGGATTTGCAAGTACCCCCAACGGGATTTGAACCCGTGCTACCGCCGTGAAAGGGCGGCGTCCTAGGCCGCTAGACGATGGGGGCCTAGTCGATGCGAACGGGTTCTTTTTCGTCCCGTCGTTCGAACCTCAACTAGTCTATGACAGATTTTTAAGCCGTGCAAGCCGGATTCTTCAAAAACTTCTTCATACCCGCCACACTCCCCCTTCTAAGATACCCTGCTCACCCACATATCTACTAGTCAGAACGTATTTTATAGTCACCAGAAATTTCTCAAAATTTTTCTGAATAACCCCCGCAAACAGCGCGAAATGACCGGGTAAACGCCGCGCATCCCCTACACAGGTTCAGCAAAAAGGCGTAGAATATGCCGCGCGCACGCGCACACCATGATTTTGATACAAGAAATCCCCGCCGGTTTCGGGCTGTGCCGAAGACCCAGCGGGGATTCTTCATCGCGGCTCATGTACCGCAGAAAATCGCTGTGTACAGCTATTACTCGCCGCGCGAGATACGAATCATCTCATTACGGTCAACAACCTTCACACGCTCACGCGGCTCGCCCTTCGCATCCTGTGATGCCGCACCGAGCGCCTTTTCGTGATCGTCCAGACGGTGCCAGCCTTCCCAGGTGGTGTAGCGAATACCCTTAGCGTCCAGGTAATCACTGAAGGTGTCAGCATCCGGTTCGGGAGCGGTGTACAGGTTCTCGCGATCCTCCAACAGGTGGGTGATGGTTTCAAGCGCATCGCCCTTCGTGGAGCCAATCAGGCCCACCGGTCCGCGCTTAATCCAACCGGTAGCATACAGACCGGGCACGTGCTCGCCGTTTTCATCGACCACACGGCCCTCAACGTTAGTAATCACGCCCTTATCAGCGTCATAGCCAACCTCGGGCAGCTCAGATCCGAAGTAGCCGATCGCGCGGTACACGGCCTGCACGGGGTAGTCCACGAACTCGCCGGTGCCCTCAATACCACCCTTACCATCAAGCCTATTGCGTTCCATGCGGATGCCCACAACCTTGCCGTCCTCACCCAGAATCTCGTGCGGGGACTGCAGGAAGTGCAGGTGCAGGCGGCGCGATGCGGTCTGCTCACCCTCCTCCTGGTCGGTAAGCCAGGTGGTGAGGGTCTTCATCATAGTCTTAACCTGGTTATTCGTCTGAATAGCCTCATCCGAAGCCTCGTCGAACTCGAAGTCCTCTTCGTAGAGCACAATATCGACATCGCGGGAATGAGAGAGCTCGCGCAGCTCCAAGGGGGTGAACTTGATCTGCGCGGGACCGCGGCGGCCAAAGACGTGCACATCGGTCACGGGCGAAGATTTCAGCCCTTCGTACACATTCTCGGGAATTTCGGTGACGAGCAGATCATCGGCATGCTTGGAGAGCACACGTGCAATATCCAGCGCCACGTTGCCGTTACCAAGCACCGCGATTTCCTTCGCGTTCAGCGGCCAGGTGCGCGGGTAATCGGGGTGACCGTCATACCACGAGACGAAGTCGGCGGCACCATAGGAACCGTCCAGGTCGATGCCCTTAATAGGTAGGGGCGCATCGTAAATAGCGCCGGTCGCAAAGATAATGGCGTCATAGTGCTCGCGCAGGTCGGCAAGGTTCAAATCTTTACCGTATTCGACATTGCCGAAGAATCGAATATCACCGCGGTCAAGCACCTTGTGCAGGGCGGTAATAATGCCCTTAATACGCGGGTGATCGGGCGCCACACCGTAGCGAATCAGCCCGAAAGGCGCGGGGTAACGATCAAAAATGTCGATAGAAACCTCAACGGCTCCAGAGCGTACTTCCTCAGATTTGGTGAGCAGATCGGCGGCGTAGATACCCGCAGGACCCGCACCGATGACGGCAACGCGCAACGGGCGTGCAGCTTCAGACACGTATTTTTCCTTTCAAAGTTCACCCATAGGGCGAGCTTAGCCTTAACATCCTTGCTTATTTTAGCGGTCATGCCTGAGCAAACGCAGGAAACATGAGCTGAACCACTCAAAAGACACATTTTTCATGTTTTTACCCCAGGTTTTGAGGTCTCATCATTAATATTCCTGTCACGACTTCGGAATATATGTGCGAGCACAAAATCCATCACCCGCGTTACGAGAGCACAATAAAACCCACCAATGCAGTCTCGGTGGGTTTTTCTCATTCCGTCTTCCCGCATTGCCCGCTCTTATTACCCCGCGAGCAGGTGGTTTTTGACACGAACAGGTAGGAAAATCCTACCTTTTCGGCGAAATCCTACCTGCTCACGAAATGAATACTAGGGGTTAGACTGCGTGAAACTCCACGACTAACTCTTCACGCTCGCCAAAACGCACAAGGTGACGCTCCAGCACGCCTGCAAGGTTCTGTGCTTTCTCGTCGTCTTCGGCACGAACCTCCATGATAAGAGCATGGTTTGCATCATCGGCTACTAGGTCTCCATACCCGCGAAAGATGCCGTCGCGATTAAAGATTAAGCGCAATCCGCCAGGAATTTCCTCGGTACTAATTTTGCGGCCCATATGTGAGCCAAGCTGTTTAATATAGCGTGCCGGGCGGTCAGTACTGACCGTGGAACGCTGACGAACGGGCAGAGATTCTGCGGCTGGATACTCACTCATAACAACCTTCTTCATGCTTCAGGATGCGCGCCCAGCGCCAATTCCCAGACGGCACATATCATCCTTAGGTAACCCTTATCTTAGCAGTGTTGTGAGCGTGTGCCGACGGGGTTTCGCCTACAGCGCGGGCGGTGCCGTCGCGGATTACCTTAACGCACAAAACCGACCATCATTCGCACACGCAAAGAAGTAGCCTTTTACGGGTTATTCCCCCTAGAATGTTGTAGTAACAAGAGCGTCACGCCCCACGGCTGGCGCTTTTCTTATGCGCGTCCCCAACCGGCGGATGCGCGCCCTACGAGAGTATCTACGGATTTTCACGAATGTCTTCTGAGAACACCGCGGCTCCCCAGACGCCTAACCCCAGCAGTTCGGGCGGCACACTGGACCGTTACTTCAACATCACCGAGCGTGGCTCAACTATCAGCACCGAAATTCGCGGCGGTTTAGCGACCTTCTTCGCCATGAGTTATATTGTGGTGCTCAACCCGCTTATTCTCGGCCTCACGCCCGATTCCTCCGGACGGTCCCTCGGCGTTCCGCAAGTTGCCGCCATGACCGCGCTTGTTGCAGGCGTGATGACCATTCTTCTGGGCGTTTACGCCAAACACCCCTTCGCAATGGCGGCTGGGCTGGGCGTGAACGCACTATTGGCAACCACGATAGCCACGACTCCTAACCTCACCTGGCCGCAGATTATGGGGTTGGTCGTATGGGCGGGCGTGCTCATGACCGCCCTCGTGCTGACCGGTTTCCGCACCGCCGTTTCGACGCCGTGCCCGAGAGCCTGAAAACCGCGATCGTGGTGGGTATCGGGCTCTTTATCGCCTTTGTTGGGCTGGTGAACGCCGGAATTATTCGCCGTGCAGATACCGGCTCAACCCCTGTCGTGTTCGGTGTTCACGGGCATCTGCTTGGCTGGCCCACTCTCGTGTTTATTGTGGGGCTATTCCTGACCATTATTCTGTATGTTCGTCAGGTGCGCGGCGCTATTCTCTACGGCATGCTCGCATCCACGGCACTTTCGCTTATTCTGGAGGCGGTCGCCCCCTCCGGCAGCGTGCAGGCTAACCCGCTTGGCTGGTCGCTCAATGTACCCACCTGGGACGGCAGCGGTTTTGGTCTGCCTGATTTCTCGCTTCTATTCTCCGCAGATCTTTTCGGCGCCTTCAGTTCTTTGGGTGCAATGGCCTCAATTCTGCTGGTGTTTACCATCCTCATTTCAGCGTTTTTCGATGTGATGGGCTCTATCATGGGCATGGCAGTCGAAGCCGGTTCTATCGATGAAGACGGCAAGATCGAAGACATTGACCGTCTGCTTCTGGTAGATGCACTGGGCGCGGTCGCCGGTGGCGGCACCTCAACCTCGACCAACCAGGTATTCGTGGAGTCGGCAACCGGCATTGGCGCGGGCGCCCGCACAGGTCTGGCAAATGTGGTGACGGGTGCGCTCTTCCTGGGCGCTATTTTCCTCTCTCCCCTGGTGACGATTGTCCCCTTTGAGGCGGTCGCCCCCGCAATGGTGTTCGTCGGGTTCCTGATGGTGCGCCAGGCGGTTAATGTTGATTGGAACGATCTTGCCCTGGGAATTTCGGCGTTCTTGACGATCGTCATTATGCCGCTGTCGTATTCGATTGCGCACGGTATTGGTGCCGGGTTTATTTCGTACACGGTTATCCGCGTGGCGACCGGTCGCGGACGTGAGGTGCACTGGCTCATGTACGTGGTTTCGGCGGTGTTTGCGGTGCATTTCGGAATGGGCCTGATTGAGGGGTGGATGCGCTAGAGCATCTTTCCCCCTCCCCATCGTAAAAAGAGCCTTGATCGTGAAAACTTCAATCACGATCAAGGCTCTTTTTATCACCCATTTTTACCCCTTAAGGCGGATATACATCCCCGCACCCCGCTAAAGACCTGGGAATTTCCTGTCAGTAGCGCATTGAGGGTTAAACGTCATAGAATAATGTGGTAACAAAAGCGTCACACCCGCCATAAGGGTTGGACGCTTTTCTTATTGCGGCGCAAACCCGCGCGCGCATCCTACGAGAGTACCTACGGATTTTCACGAATGTCTTCTGAGAACACCGCGGCTCCCCAGGCACACAAGCCCAACGCATCGGGCGGCGCACTGGACCGTTACTTCAAAATCACTGAACGAGGCTCATCTATTTCAGCCGAGATTCGTGGCGGTCTCGCCGCGTTCTTCGCTATGAGTTACATCGTCGTCCTCAACCCCCTGGTGATCGGCACCGGCGCAGACTCGGCGGGAAATACCCTTGGCGTGCCGCAGGTCGCCGCGGTCACCGCACTCGTCGCCGGCGTGATGACTATCCTCATGGGCGTTATTGCTAAACAGCCTTTCGCGATGGCGGCGGGACTGGGCGTCAACGCACTGCTGGCGTCCACGATCGCAACCACCCCCGGGCTGACGTGGGCAGATATTATGGGCTTGGTGATTATCGCCGGTCTTATTATGACCGTGCTTGTGCTCACCGGCTTCCGCACCGCAGTTTTCGAGGCGGTCCCCGAGAGCCTCAAAACCGCAATTGTGGCGGGAATCGGCTTCTTTATCGCCTTTATCGGACTGGTTGATTCCGGGATTATCCGCCGCATGCCGGATGCCGCAGGAACCACCGTTCCCGTCTCGTTCGGCGTGGGTGGTCACCTACTTGGCTGGCCTACTCTCGTGTTTATTTTCGGTCTTTTCCTCACCATCGCGCTGTTTATTCGCAATGTGCGCGGCGCTATCCTCATTGGCGTGGTGGCATCTACCGCGCTGTCTATCATCCTAGAGGCCGTTTTCCATATCGGCAGCGGCAAGGGAAATCCGACCGGCTGGTCGCTCAACGTTCCCGCGCTCAATAATTTTTCCTTCTCAGCCCCCGATTTCTCGCTTATCGGGTCTGCACGATTCGGTGCGTTCGGCGCTATTGGCGTGCTGGGTGCATCACTGCTGGTGTTCGCTATTCTGCTCTCGGTCTTCTTCGACGCCATGGGCGTTTCGGTGGGCTTAGCAACCGAAGCGGGCACCATCGATAAGGATGGCAAGGTCGAGAACATTAACGAGGTGCTGCTCGTGGATGCGGTCGGTTCCGTGGTCGGCGGCGGCGCATCCGGCTCTGCGAACCAGATTTTTGTGGAGTCGGCAACCGGTATTGGTGAGGGGGCCCGCACAGGTCTGGCGAATATCGTCACCGGCGTGCTGTTCCTGGTGGCGATTATCGCCTCGCCGCTGGTGACGATCGTTCCCTTTGAGGCGGTCGCCCCCGCGCTGGTGGTTGTTGGGTTCCTGATGGTGCGCCAGGCCGTGCATATCGACTGGCAAGATTGGGGCCTGGGCATCCCGGCGTTCATGACCATTATTTTCATGCCGCTGTCGTACTCTATCGCTAATGGTATTGGTGCAGGGTTCGTCTCCTACGCCTTTATCCGCCTGGTTCAGGGTCGCGGGCGCGAGGTGCACTGGCTCATGTACGTGGTGTCGGCGGTGTTCGTTATCTACTTCGGCATGGGTATTATTAACGGTCTCACGCACTAGCGTTGCCTGAAATCCCGGGTATATATCGGGTCTAAAAAGGCTCTTTTTGAAGAAAAGCGGCGGAAAACTACGCTTTATTCAGAAAGAGCCTTTTTATACACCTATGGGGGTGTAGATATGCACTCGAAAACGTCAGAAATTTCACGGCTGCAGGTATACAATTTCACCCGTTTTTCCTGGTATTCTTCGCATAGGTTTACTTTCAGGTAGACCCAATTCAACGCACCTATACACGCAGACAACGCGTTTGAATGCGAGCCAGCCCCGCCCTCTTGCTCAGAGACGGCGCGGGCTGGCTCAGGTTAAACCAAGAATTCTATCGGACACTTGGGCGGCATAATTCTTTCATAATGCGCTCGGCCCTCTCTTGTGCACGCTCATCCACCACGCCAATATCGCAGGCGTGCAGCAGGTCTGCCGCCACGTGCAGGCGCAGCACGCGCGGAAGGGCAGAAACCTCACGCAGAATCACGTTCGCCCGCTCGGGTGGGGCAGGTTCCAGGATCCAAGTCGGGGCAAATTTTGTGAGGTCACTGGGCAGAATGTAGGCATCTATCAGAGGGGGTTTTCATCCCCGAAATTTCGTGCCGAGCCCCGGTGAGCGCGAGTGCACTCGCACCCGTTCGCAGCAGGTCGCTCGTATCGTAAGGTGCCACGTAGTAGTGCGCAGTCATCCCGGTGCGGTGCGTGTACTGCCGGAGCGCATCGAGCCCGTGAGCGCAGAGGATGCGGGCGCGTTCGGCGGCGCTGCGGCGCGCATCCGGGGCAAGCAGGTGCCCTCCCCCCGTTGAAATAGAGGGCGAGCTCGTCGAAAGATTCCTGCGAGATAACGTCACTCATGGCATAAGCATAGCAAACGCAGGACTAGTTTTTGAGACTTTCATCAAGGAAGCTCACAATATCCTGTGCCATCTCACGCTCACGAGGACGGCCAATACCGGGTTCTGCTAAAGCTCTGCGCAGCCCCCATACCAGTCTTGACCTTTGTTTGCCGCTAAGTCCTATCAGGTCTCGGCGTTCAGAGGTTGAAAGCAGGCATACAAGCACCAAAATGTCATGAAGATGGCGTTGTTTATGTGTGTCGCCATTATTCAAAAGGGCTGAGCATTTTTCGTAGAGTGCCCCCAGGGCATCGGGGCGATTCACCAGGAACGTGCGACCCGCGCATTCCACAGCAACTGACGATGTGCGGTCTATGCCAAATTGGGCTCCACGAGTCATCAGGACTTTTCCCAGCCCGGAAAAGTCATAGGACAGGGTTTTCTCGGATTGTCCCGAAGGCACCAATACATCAATTTGGGCTAAGCCGCGAACCATCGGTGGTTTTGCCCGGAAGCGTTATACCCATCAATGACATATCCTGCGCTCTTGAGTGCGTGGACGAATTCCCCAATAAGCCGACGTCGAGCACGAATATTAAGAACAACGTCAATATCTCGGGTTGCCCGAGAGCCCTCATACCCACGCTCACACGCGAGTAACCTCATCATGCTTCCACCGGCGAGGGACCAACCCTGAGGAACAAGCACGGAGATATCCGCCAGCCCAAGCCAGGATTCAAGCTCTGCGCCCTGGGCTGGGATTTTCACCGTTTTCTGATCAGGCACGGCTTATGAGTCCTTTCACCAGACGTTCCGCTTCCCGCTCGCTTCTCGGGTCTTTAGAGACTAGGAGATCGACCGCAACGTGCAGGGGACGAATCTTAGGTAACTCTTTGACTGCGCGAAGAATAACGTTGGCATCCTGTGCCGGAACTTCACGCAGTGCGTAGATAAATTTCAGGGATTCGAGATCGCGGGGAGTTACGTATGCGTCTACTGTAGCCCCGTAAATTTCCGAATATTCGTGGCTGACACCCGTGAGCACTAATGCGCGTTCGTCCATCAGGTCATGCAGGTCAGCAGAGGGTACGGCATAGAATTGAGGTTTCGCATCTGCACGCACTGCATACTGCTTAAGAGTTTCTACCCCACGTTCGGAGAGGTTATGTGCACGTTCTTTGGCACGGCGGCGTGCATCGGGGGTAAGGGATGCACTGTTACCGTCAAGATAGGCGGCAAGTTGATTGAAGGATGACATCGAGATTTTGCGCCCATGTGCGGAGTGATACTCGTGCGGGTTATCTGAAACCATCCACCGCCCGGCGATTTTTTGTCCACTCAAAGATCCTCGTTCAAGGCGTGCACGCACGCTTCGGGGGCTCACCCCGGCGTGCTGGGCATATTCCGCGACTGACATCATGGCAAAAACATACCATAAGAGGAATATTTCTGCCATACTGCCCGGTCGGGAGGAACTTAGCTGACCTCGCCGTCTAGGTAGTACCAGGTGCCGTGTACTTTCTCGAAGCGGGACTTTTCGTGCATGGTGCCTTTCACACGTTCTTTGGCGGACGTGCCGGGAACTGAGCGGTAGTACGCCACGAACTCGACCGTGCCCGCCGCATCGAAGGGACCACCCGAAGAGCCCAGAATATCCAGCCGGTACCAGCGCAGCGTTTCATCCAGCGTTAACTCGGCGGGGCGCGTATGCGGGTGCCAGCTCGCCAGCAGGTAGGGCGCATCGTGCAGGGCGAAAGCGGTAAATCGCGAGCGCATCAGAGCCAGCGGCGTGGGCGCGCCCAAGGTTCCGGATGCGGCAAACTCGCCCAGGTACCGCCCGCAGCAGGCACCGTATACCTCGCCGCTTGTGCAGGGGCAGCGGGTTTGAGGATCATACAGGGTTGTTTCGCTCATGCACCCCATTCTAAAGGGCTACCCGATGCAAACATGCGAGAACCCACCCATCCCGGCGGTCAAACCAGAGAGGGGCGGGTTCTGCACTGTTTTCAATATATTGCGGAGGAAACTCTGAAGCAGAGTTGGTTAGTTCGCGATAGCGCGTGCCGGGGTATCTGCCGTGGAGGGTTTACCCACGTAGGCGCCGCGGTACTTCGCGGCCGGGTGGGAGTCTGCAACCTTAGTCTGTCCCTTACCGAACAGGCTTTCGCGCAGGGTCTCGCCCTCGTAGGAGGTGCGGTAGCGTCCACGCTTTTGCAGCTCAGGAACCACGAACTCGATGAAGTCCTCGAAGGAGCCGGGCGAAACATGGTATGCCAGGTTAATACCGTCCAGTCCGCCTTCATCAATCCAGCGTTCGAGCTCGTCAGCCACCTGCTGCGGGTCGCCCACAATAACCTCGCCCATACCGCCAATAGTGCAGTGCTCGGCAATATCCTTACGCGTCCACTGCTTATCCTTGGCCTGCAGGGTGAAGGGAGTGAGGAAAGACTGAATCGACTCGGTTTTCACATAGTTGAGTACCTCGTCTTCGTCGAACTGGGAAAGATCCACACCAGACCAGCCACCGATAATGGCCTGCGAAGATTCCAGGTTCACGTACTTGCGGTACTCTTCGTACTTTGCCTTCGCCTTCTCTTCGGTTTCGTCCACAATGATGGAGAGCATCGCGAAAACCTTGATTTCGTCGCGGCCACGGCCGTTCTCTTCTGCGCGGTCACGAATGCGGTCGGTAATAATGCGGGTTAGATCGGGGCGCAGCGCACCGATAAACACAACCTCGGCATGCTTGCCCGAGAATTTCTGCCCTCGGCTGGATGCGCCCGCCTGGAAAATCACGGGGGTACGCTGGGGGCTGGGTTCGGTCAGACCCGCGCCGGGCACGCTGAAGTACTTACCCTTGTGCTGAATCGGGTGCACCTTGGCGGGGTCGGCGTAGATGCCCTTCTCGCGATCCTTGACGACCGCGCCGTCTTCCCAGGAGCCTTCCCAGAGTTTGTAGCAGACGTCCAGGAACTCTTCGGCGAGCTCGTATCGGGTGTCGTGCTCAATCTGGGTTTCGAGGCCCTGACATTCGGCGGCGGAAGGCAGGTATGAGGTCACCACGTTGAAGCCCACGCGCCCGTTAGTGAGGTGGTCGAGAGAAGCGTACTTGCGTGCGAGCGTGTAAGGCTGCTCGTAGGTGACGGCTGAGGTCACACCGAAGCCCAGGTGCTCGGTTACGGCTGCCATTGCGGAGATCTGCATGAACGGATCGTTCACGGGCACCTGAGCGCCGCCTTCGATAGCGGGCGCGGCTGAGTTCTTGTAAATATCGTAGATGCCCACAACATCGGCCAAGAATACGCCGTCGAAGAAGCCCTTCTCAAGGATCTGTGCAAGGTCGGTCCAGTATTTGATGGTGTTGTACTCGGTAGCGCGGGAGCGGGGGTGACGCCAGAGGTCGAAGCTCTGGTGACCCACACAGGTCATGTCGAATGCGTTAACTGCGATGCGCTTCTTCTGCTCAGCCATCTACGTATCCTTTCGCGAATGTTAGGGTGTTCCTGCACCCCGCGCGCCGCCTCCTTTATAGGTGGTGACCTTCTTGGTGTTCCAAGTCGTGCAGGTGGCGCATTCGCGCCGTACTTGCTTCGTGTCCCTTGAAGCCAGATCATCATCTGGAGCACCCCGCTACGGGAGAGGGTTGCCGCCCGGCTAGCCAGAGCTTTACACCGGGACTCATAATCCTTGATTTTGAGTGTATAAGGGGTGTCGTGGTTGGTGCGATATTATGACGAATATTAATGTTTGTGACTGTCGCCCGTAATATTAAGGGCCGCGTACGTCGCCCAGCGGACAGCAGTGTTCTTTCGATTGCAACGGCAAAATTCGGGAGCAATAGTTTGCAGCGGGAGCGTGTTTAACGCTCCCGCTGCCATTCTTCGCTCCTCATTGTAGGAGAAGCGTCAAATTATTTAGGAAATGAGATCCATTTCGCGGGCGTCATCCGCAGTGATGGGGTTTATTTCCACCTTGGGCTCAGGGATAGTCTCGTCAGCACCTCGTCCAAACACAGCTCCAAAGCTCAATTTTTTCAGGTCGCTTGGTGCCGTCAGGCAGCCTTTCATTCCGTCACGGTTAAGATCAAGAGCGTAGATTCCATGGTCGATTTCGCCATTACCGTTGAGATCAACCGGTCCATCTGCTGGCCTCAGTACGGCCTCTGAATTGGGCCGATACATGTACCCACGCGCTTGGGGACCAAAGCCTTTGCGTTCGTCCAAGGCCCATTCTTTAAGGGTCGGCATATCCTGCTGCAGGTATCCGAAATATTTGGTTCCATCAGCCTTGGGAATGCCAGTGAGCTGATAGTTATAATTCATCACGCTGAAGTACTGTGGTTTACCTTTTTCGCCTTTCTCATCGGCATCACCGCCGTGCTGCAGGCCGAGGTTGTGTCCCAGCTCGTGAATAAAAGTACCCACGCGAATATCGCTCATATTACCTTTATTGTTATTCCAGTGTGTCTTCCCCACAGTCACCATGAAATCACGACCTCCCAATTGTCCCAATCCTGATGAACCGCTCTCCCCATTTTGTTGTTGCACGTAGTAGTCGCCCCAAACCATATAATGAAAGAGTCCATCACGACGGTGATTAAAATGAGAAGCTTTAAACCTGGCCCAGTTCCCAGCGTTGTTACCTATATCGTCGCTGAGCACTTGCCACTTGACCTGTTGACCCCCTCCCAAGTTGTACTTGGGGCCCCGAGCGGAACCGGCATCTAGGTGCAGGTTAATACCCGTTTTGCCGTCGGGGTTGCTGATATTTATATCCGCGAAAGACTGCACGATGCGGTCCAGCTCTTCCTCACTAGCAAGCTCACCGGGCATATAATCCATCTCGACAAAAATGTCTTTATGGTTGGGATCCGCGCCCATCTTAGGGAAATCGATCTCTGGTATGCCATCGTTGTTGATATCGTACCCGTCTCTTTCCAGCTCGTCGGGAATATGATCGCCGTCGCGATCACCCGAGTTGGGGCTCTGAACGGGATCTATATTCTGGTTCTGCGCGGGTGCAGGCTGAGCGGGCTTCGCTTCCACCGCAGAAACGGGCAGAGAATTCAGAGGGGCAACAAGCACCAGGCTGACGAATGCCAGCATCAGGCGCACTATAGTACGTAATTTCATGAGAGATATTCCTTATGTCGTTGTATTGAGTGAGAGGGAATCTTAAATAGAGAGTGAAGTGAGTGATATTCATCGGTGAGAACCTGCGATGTTGCGGGCTCTCGGATGCGAATACATCTTGGGCGGCGTCACGATGCCGTCTGAGCAAGAGAGTAGTATATGAACGGTTGTGCGGGGTAAAGCCCGGGAGCGAAGAGGTGCAGCGAGAGCGTGTTTCATCTGACTCATTGCCTCGCCAGCTTCAGAACGTTATGTACGTCCTCGCACGCTCGGAATAACATCCCTCAGCAGCTACACCTCTTCGCCCCCGTTTTAGGAAGAACGCCGAATGATTTAGGGAATAAGACCCAGGTTGCGGGCGTCATCCGCAGTGACCGGGTTTTCTTCCGCTTCAGGCTGAGCCACAGGACCGCCAGCTCCAGCCTGAGTAGGCGTCATATCAAAGTTGAGCTTCTTCAGATCACTGAGAGCAGTTAGCTCATTTAGTATCCCATCGCCATTGAGATCTACCGAGACCGGAGAATTATCAATAACGCCGTTCCGATTGAAATCGATGGGTTGATTTGCGGGTTGAGTAACGTCTTTCCCATTTTTATCTTTGTACGTATACAGGTATTCGCTCGCTTGGGGGCCAAGGCCGTCGCGTTCGTTCAGTGCCCACTCCTTGAGGGGCGGCATATCCTGCTGCAGGTATCCGAAGTATCGGGTTCCGTCCGCCTTGGGAATGCCAGTGAGCTGATAGTTGTAATTCATCACGCTGTAGTACTGAGGCTTGCCGTTGAAATCGTCAGTACCGCCGTGCTTCAGGTTGAGGTTGTGCCCCAGCTCGTGGATAAAAGTGCCCACGCGAATATCGCTGTTGGCTCCTTCCCAATAGGTTTTCCCAACGGTCACCATGAAACCGGGAGAGCCTAGAAGCCCTACTCCTGATGAGTTTCGATTTCCGGTTTTATTATCCACATAGTAATCGCCCCAGATCATGTAGTCGAAACCGCTGTTGTAGCGGGCAGAATCAAAATTACGAGCCCTGATATTTGCCAATTCCCCAGAAGACTTCATATTGTTGGTAAGCACTTGGTGCGGAACCTGGTTGCCGCCTCCCAAGTTATACTTGGCACTCCGGGCAGAACCTGCATCTAGGTGAAGATTAACGCCTGCCCTGCCGTCAGGGTTAGTAACATTCAAATCAGCAAAAGACTGCACGATACGGTCCAGCTCTTCCTCACTGGCAAGCTCGCCAGGCATATAGTCCATCTCAACGAATACATCTTTGTGGTAGGGATTTGCACCCATTTTCTTGTAATCGACTTCAGGTCTACCATCACCATCAGCATCGTATCCGTTGATTTCCACGCTGTCGGAAAGCCCATCACCGTCAGTATCAGGTGAAGTCACCTTCGGGGCGACACCCGGGTTACCAGGGGCGACTGGCAACGTGTCTGCCGAGGCGGGCAGAGAATTCAGTGGGACAAGAAACACCAGGCTGACGAATGCCAGCATCAGGCGCGCTATAGTACGTAGTTTCATGAGAGATATTCCTTGTGTCGTTGTGTTGAGCGAGAGGAAATCTTTCTATGAGTGAGCGGTATTCATGGTAGGGAACCTATGGTGTGGCAGATTCCCACATGCGACGATGCGCATTAGTGGCATTGTGGTGCCGTTTGAGCAAGAGAGTGGTATATGAACGGTTGTATATGAATAACCGATAGATAAGATTTCACCTGCATCCTAGCACCGTAAAATTTTATAAATCTGTGACATAAAACAAGTTTTGGGAGCGGACCATATCACAGGAACAAGTAAAGGTTTCTGGCAACATAACCCGCTCCCGCACGCTGGCAGCATACAAGGCTAGCGAATAAGACCTTGCTCTCGTGCATCATCAGCCGTTATGAGATTAATCTCAATCTCTGGTGAAGGTTCAGGGCTTATCCCACGTCCGTGACTGACGGCTTGGGCCGGGAACCGCATCGTTTTCAGATCGCTGGGTGCACTCAGAACGCTCTCGTATCCGTTGTTGTTGAGGTCTTTGGCGACGGGCACATCATCAATCTTACCGTTGTGATTAAAGTCTATGTTTCGATCTGCAGGTTTGCCCTCATAGAGGTATCCGCGAGCTTTGAAGCCGAACCCGCGCCGCTCACTGAGCGCCGACTCATCAAGGCTTAGCGCGTCCGTCTGGGAGTACCCAAAATAGAACGTTCCGTCTTTCTTAGGAACACCAGTGAGCTGGTAATCGTAGTTCATCACACTGAAGTAATGGGGTTTGCCGTTCTCACTATCATTGCCGCCGTGATCAAGACCCAAATTATGCCCAAGCTCGTGCAGGAAAGTGCCCACGCGAATATCGCTGCTGGCGCCACCCCAGTAGGTTTTCCCGACGGTCACGATAAACCCGGCTTTGTTCTTGTACCCCAAGCCCGATGAGCTGTTATGTCCATGGTAATCACCCCATATCATGTAATGGAAAATGCCCTCGCGGGCAGGGTTGAAATGACGGGCCTTAATACGTGCCCAATCGCCCATATTCCGCAGTCCCTGATGCGGCACCTCATTACCGCCGCCCAGATTGTACTTAGCGCTTCGGGCGGACCCAGCGTCTAGGTGCAGGTTAATGCCCGGTTTTCGATCAGGATTACTGATATTAAGTGTGGCGAAGGATTGCACGATTCGGTCCAAATCTTCTTCGCTGCCGAGCTCACCGGGCATGTAATCCATCTCGACGAATACGTCCTTATGGTTAGGGTTCGCACCCATCGCGGGATAATCGACGTCAATAGCGCCGTCACCATCGGCATCGTAACCGTACATCTCCCAAGAATCGGGAATACCATCGCCATCAGTGTCATAGGCGGGAACCGAGGCAGCGGAGGTGGGTAGGATATTCAGCAGCACCAGGCTGGCAACCGCCAGCATCATGTGCGCCGTGCGACGCATCTTCATGAGAGTGAGTCCTTTAGATATGTATATGTTGAGTGAATACGAAATCTTCATATCGGCAGCCCGCAAACCCAGAATGATGCGCCCATGCGGCGGTGAAACACAGAGACTCGCCGGAACATACACGCGACAATAGGCCCGAAATGAGCGCGGAATACAGAATATCTTCCGTATAATTTGAGGATGCTCAGATCCGGGTGAGTGAGCGTTTTATCGTAAAGATTTCATGTGTATCTTACATTGTTTAGGATTTTTGGGGTATATCCCGTAAAATTATTACTGGCGTGTAATCCGAGCGCCACTTATTCACCCAACCACTCATAGGAGTCATTGTGACCCACGCATCTACGCGGGGAGGTCTGACGCGCCGTCGTGTTCTGGCGGGCGCCGCATGGACAACCCCAATTATTGTTTCTTCCGCTGTAGTTCCGGCTTATGCGGCTTCGTATGATGACACACGCCCTGACTACGGTATCTTTACCCAGGCGTTCGTCACCCACCAGGAACTAGACACTAACAGTTTCCTGGGGCTAGATTCATTTAGCGGCCCGGTTGCGAACGAGCAGGCCAATGTTCCAGCAAGTTCCAGCGGTCTCTACTCGGCTGGCGGCGGTAAGTTTACCCCCGGCGGCAGCATCGGCAAGACAAAATGGGGTGGCGCTGGTTTCTGGTTCTCAGCACCCAAGGCAACCACTAAAGACGGTAAGCAGACGTACTACTCGGGCACCACTACCCTGCTCGCCGGTGCGCGCCTACGTTTGGAGTACCGTTTCGTTTTCCCCGACTGGGCCGAGATCGACGGGGCAGAACCTCCGGGCTGGAATAAAAATACTGACGATTTTGCGGTTTCCCTCGTCGTCAATCCCACGCCAGAAAACGGCGATAATCCCCAGCTCGTCGCCTTCAACGGTGGTGCTATGCACGGTTACTTCAGCGAGATGACCGCCAACGGCAATGAGCTGATAGGCTACGTCGATATTACGCTTGACCATGATGTTGTAGCTTCCAGCCACAATGGCGGCGGAACTCAGGTTTACAACCAGATCTTGGCCAGCCAGTTCGGTACACATTTTGAAGATTTCTATCTCGAACACTACGGACTGACCACCACCCTGACGATCCTCAACGGTACTCTGCGCTATGAGCCCCGAGAACGGTGCCCCCAAGAGCGATATTGACCTGACCGGTCAGCAGGCTGTGGCATCCATCGATCATGTTGGCGAACCTGAGAATCCAGATCCGAGCACTCCCAGCACCCCCAGCGACAAGTCAAAGTCCAACTCGACGGGATCAACGGGTGACCAGAAAAACAAGGATCAAGAGAGCGACTTCACCGTCCGTAACGACATTCAGATCGATCCTAACGACTGGTTATCCGGGCAGAAAAACCCTAACGGAGCCTCGAAAGGCTCAACCAACGCACAAAAACAGAACTAATCGGTAATTTTGGGTGAGTAAATGGCACTCCCGCCGGGTAAATCCTCTTGACGAGGCGCATCCCGGTGGGAGTGTTTTTTTGTACTGTTCGCGAACAGGTGGTTTTTGACCCGAGCAGGTAGGAAATCCTACCTTGTCGGCAAAATCCTACCTGCTCGCGATATTGGGGTGTGGTGTGGATGCGTGGGCATGTGTGCAATGTTGCGGAATGTTACGAACGTGGCGCATACACGCGCAATATGACGGGGTGTCTTTGCACCTGCGCTAGCTACAAGGTTTACTAGATTGGTAATCCATCTAGAGCGACCGAGAGACCTGGCTCGACGACGTCGCAGCAACCTCGCCTGCGGTGGCGCATCATGCGCCTTCATAACGCCGAAGGTGCTAACGCCAGCAACCGATGGGAGATACTGTGGGACTTCCTTCCCCTTTTTCATTCACGAATCCTCTAGCACCCACCCCCAACCCCGCGCACGAATCTGACGAGGCGCGGGTAGCGTTCTGGGAAAAACAAGCCGAACGCCTAAGCTGGGGCAAGACTTGGGACAACGCACATACCTTCCAGAAACCGCAGGTTATCGGAACCGATGCTGAGGGCATCGAAGAATACTCCGTACCCGAGATTAAGTGGTTCGAGGGCGGCAAACTCAACGTCGCCTACAACTGCGTGGACCGCCACGTGGAGGCGGGCCGCGGCGACAAAGTAGCCCTCTACTTCGAGGGCGAACCAGGCGACCGTGAAGCTATCACCTACGCCGAACTGCAGCGACGCATCGCCCGCGCCGCCAACGGTCTGCTCAAACTCGGCGTGCGTAAAGGCGACCGTGTAGTAATCTACCTGCCGGTTATTCCCGAAACCATTATTTTCACGCTTGCGTGCGCGCGGATCGGCGCAATTCATTCGCTCGTGTTCGGCGGGTTCTCGGCGGAGGCGCTGAAATTCCGGGTGGAAGACACCGGCGCGAAAGTTCTGATCACCACCGACGGGCAGAACCGCCGCGGCAAGGTCGTGCCCGTGAAGGTGAACGCCGATGAAGCATGCTCGGGTGAGAACAATATCGAGCACGTAATCGTAGTGGACCGTACAAGCGCCGCAGACCCCGTAGCATACGCGCGGGTTCCCTGGACGACCGGGCGCGATATTTGGTATCACGACCTGGTGGACGATCAGCCCGATACCCATGAGTACGAGCTGCATGATGCCGAAGACCCGCTGTTTATCATCTATACCTCCGGCACCACGGGTAAACCCAAGGGTCTGGTGCACACGATGGCGGGGTATTTAGTGCAGACCGCATACACCCACGCGCTGCTGTACGATCTGCTGCCAGACTATGTGGATGACGACGGGGTGCTGCGCCCCGATGAGCTGTCTGCCGTGAACGACCCGGCGAAGGTCGAATCGACTGTGCACTGGTGTACCGCCGATCTCGCGTGGGTGACCGCGCACACCTATGAAATCTATGGTCCGCTTGTGAATGGGGTGACCGAGGTTATTTTCGAGGGTACCCCCAATACTCCGCATTATGGCCGCCATTTCGAGGTTATCGAACGCTATGGCGTCACCAACTATTACACCGCTCCAACCCTGATTCGTTCCCTCATGGGGGCTTTTCCTGACGGCCCCGAACCCGGAAAATACGACTTCTCATCCGTGCGTCTGCTCGGGTCTGTGGGCGAGTCCATTAACCCTCAGGCGTGGAAGTGGCTGCGCAAGCACGTGGGCGGGGGTACCGCATCGTTTATCGATACGTGGTGGCAGTCCGAAACCGGCTCGACCATCTGCTCCCCACGACCACATGACCCCGCCTTCGCACCCGAAGGGACCTTCCCCGAAGGTACCCCGCACTGCACTCCCCTTCCCGGATGCGCCACCCGCGAAGTCCCCGGTGTCTCGGTGCGCGTGGTGGACGAGCACGGTGACTTCGTTGAGCCCGGCAAACAGGGCTTCATTGTGGTCGATAAGATCGGCCCCTCCATGGCACGCACCGTCTGGGGCGACCCGCAACGCTACCTGAATTCCTATTGGAAGCACTACGGTACGCGCGGCTGGTTCCTCGCTGGTGACGGCGCGAAAGTCGATGATGAAGGCAACGTGTACATCCTGGGGCGCATCGACGATGTGATCAACATTTCCGGGCACCGCCTTTCGACCATCGAAATTGAGTCTGCGCTCGTGACGCACCCGGCCGTGGTGGAGGCTGGCGTGTGCCCCGTGGAGGACGAGCTAACCGGACACCAGGCAGTCGCCTATGTAACGCTCACCGACGAAGGTCGGGCACTTACCGAAGACGAGCTGAAGACTGCACTCACCCAGCATGTGCGCGAGCATATTGGCCCTATCGCTAAACCCAAGGATGTGGTCGCGGTCGCCGATATTCCCAAGACTCGCTCGGGGAAGATTACCCGCCGTCTGCTGGGTGAGCTCTACCAGGGGCATAAGCTGGGCGATATTTCTTCGCTTCAGAATGAGGAGGCGCTCGGCGCTATCGCACAGGTGCTCGTGGACACCGGGCGAGTGAGCCCGGATGCGTTCGCCGAGGATCAGGCGGCATAAGCTACAACACGAATCAACCCCGAACGAATGTGCAACGAAATGTTCATGTAAATTCTAAGACATGAATGTCTTGTTCATCACTGCGATAAGAACAAAAATTGAAGAGTTGCATAAGGCATACAGTTTTTATCCTCTTCCCCTACCCGGCGGAGAAGAACAGAGAGGGAAAGCTGTCTAGTTGATATATCTGTGTAAAAGGTCCGCAAGATAGATACAAGATACATCCAGGCGGAAACCCAACCTAGAATAAATTTAGAAGAATAGCCATATATCCGGTACATTTAACCTATATCTGAACCTTATGGGAGGTCACTCATGACATCATGGATCTACGGCTTGAACAACGCTAACCACCAGTTTGACACCAAAAAATCTTTCGGTAAAAACATCTTCACAAATGCTTTTCCTCTATCTATCGCACAGTACCTCTCGATCAAGAAAAATCTTCCTATCGTAGAGATTAGGGCCACCAATCAAGAAATCGTTATGAAAGACGAAAATGGCCATAAGCAGAAAGTCCAGGAACCAACCACCGAACATAAAAAGACTAGTTGGAAAGACATCATTGGTTGTGACCCTATGGAGGCTTACTTCGAGTTCGAACACATTTATGAAGGCTATAGGAAGTACACAGACGGTAAACCTAATCAAAGCGATGTTGTAGTATGCAAAAACTCTATCTCTAAGTCTCACAAGCGCCCGTTAGAGATTAAACTAGTTGTTGTGCCCACATCCAACTCCGCAGAGAATGATAGGGCAGACCAGTCCTGTGAAATTGTTTGTAGGCCCTCCACCATTGAGCAGCTTGCTTTTTCTATTGCTAATTCATACGGCGAGGACGGAAGAATGTTGATGCAACAGACTATTCTTCAGCATATTTCTCGCCCGATGGACTTTAAATGGTCCGAAGAAACCTACATGAAGAAACATATCAACGAAGTGCAGGACGCAGTTAAAGGTGTCATTAAAAATGGGCTGGAAAAACAAACCCCTCTTGTCTTAACTGCTGTGTGGCGCACTGAAGGACAGCGCCCTACTCTTGATGAACACGCTTTTGATGCCTTTGTCTGGACAGACCTCGCGTTTTTGCAACTTTTTACTGATTCAAAAACTATCTCTGGTAACAAGATATCTCGACCTGCTCGAACCTTATGTTGGTTGGTTAAATCATTACTTGATTGGTCAATGCAAGGTTCGCTTCAGTTCGATCGTCATCATAGCGAAATTACTTATGGTACTCAGACTGACAAAGCAGGTGCTTTTACCGGCAAGAAAACTCTACGACATATGCAATCAGTAGAATTTGAGTACCCTCGTCTCTCACGCGAGGAAATACCAAATCTCTTAAATAAGGAGGCTATTGCTGCTCTACAACCCGAGCGCCGTCTCGATGCAGCTCTTACTTTTGAACAGTCTAAACAAGAAGCCCTTGAGTCAGCAGAGAAAAAGTTTAAGAACTAATTCTAAAGGGGCATGCTCTCAGATAAAGCACTGGCAATGTACTTACCTAAGAGGGGAGGGACAGCGTTACCAATCATCTGCTCAACATTAGTCCGAGCTCCCACAAATCGGAAATCCTCTGGAAAAGTCTGAATTTTTGGCACGCTCGCTAGTTGTCAGAGGACGCGCATTTTCTATCGGTGCAGAGTCTCCCGCATGACCTGGATACCCCTTAGGAATAGGACGATTAACACCTCGAATAGTAGGGGAAGGTTCATCAATACTAAATACACCACGACGAGCATAACTACGCGGATGGCGGTAATAATGCTCAGTGAGCAGGGAATCGCCCAAATAATCCCGTACCGTAGTTTCCCGCTCGCTCTGATGTAACTCAAGATATCTAAAAAAATCTCAGCAGTTTTTACTTCATCCAGAGTACCGATAGTTATAAGGCGCTTGCGACTCTGTGGGACACCACACTTAGCAGCATTAAGGACTGTCATAGACACTTTGTAACCAGCTTCCTCCATAATCGCTACTGCTCGCTTAAAAGCTCCTGCATGTTGAGCTCGGGCCACATTCTCCATCACGAAAAAGGGAGGCATAAAGCGGATTACAACCGTTGCATATTTCTCAGTTAGATCCGCGCGGGCACCTTCGGTACGCTTACCCGCAGAAGAGAAATCTTGACAAGGTGGACCACCGATAATAGCAGGCTTCTCTTCACATTGAAAAAATGGTTGAAGAGCTTCGATAGTACTTTCAACGTCCCCAAGGTCAAGCTGAGTCGAATTATGCCCCATGTTTCGAGAATAGGTTTCAATAGCGGGAGCCCAGTTATCGAACCCTGCAAGTACTTTGAAACCAGACATTTGGAACCCTAGAGACATCCCCCCACATCCAGCAAATAAATCAAGAATTGGCGGCAGAGCAGGATTCACAGGTATGTTGATCAAAGCAGGTTCCTTGGGATAGTAGAATCCTTCAATAACATCCTCAGACCATACTGCACCCCCGTTGATATCATGCGAGGTTGGTGCTGGCAGTTGTCCACGGTGACGCATAGTGCGAACTGTTGAGCGTTCCACACCTAGAAGTTCAGCTAATCGACGAACATCATAAAGTCGTGTTGATGAATCAGGTGGTGTCTGTTTATTACTCGCACGGTGTAAAGTCATACTTTGTATTTTAGCACGCGCTATAAAATGAAACGCTATAGAGTCAAAAGTAGACCCCCAAAACTCACACAGGTGCTCATGAAGACCGGGCGGGTAAGCCCAGACGCGTTTGACGAAGACGTATCATATGACTCCCCTTAGAGAGCACATTGAGCAGGGGGGGAATCAGCGCATTGCATGTTGAGAGCGGTTCTTCACACAGAAACCGCTTTCGTTGTTTGTCTCGCTAAGTGTCTTAGGCTTTGAGCCTGTGCCCGCCTTATCCTCAAAGGATTCAGACCCCGATTTGCCAGTGATTTCAGGCTCCTCCGCGCTAGCCGTTTCGACCGGACTTTCGGTGCTGCTATTTTTGGTACTGGTGTTTTCGCTGCTGGGCGCGTCCGAAACGTTCTGCCCGGATGTCCACGCACCCTTATCCACCGGCTTGGCGAAGAAGAGACACGCAACCATGCCCACGGCGGCCAGCGCCAGCGCTAGCATCAGTGAGTCGTTCATCGCGGTGGCGATAGGTTCACGCAGGAAATCGGGAACCTGACCGCCGGATATGCCTTCACCGCTGACGGCGGGGGCGTTCATGGCGCCTCCGCCTGCGCCGGCACCTGAGGGGCGCATCCGCTGCATGGTCTGCGCAATCTGGTCGGCAATCAGGCCGCCCATGAGAGTGGCGATACCCGCCGAACCGAGCACACCGGCAACCTGACGAGTTTCGTTATACACGCCCGACCCGGCACCGGCTAAACGAGGCGGCAGGTTGCGGGTCGCGGTCACCGCCAGCGGACCCCAAATCATAGAGTTACCGATACCCAAAATCGCAAAGGGTATGAGCAAAAGCGCAAGGGATTGATCCGCCGTCATCAGAGCGCGCAGAACAACAAATCCGACTACCAATAGGGCAAACCCCGAGACCGCATACCATTTGGGGTTTGACGTGCCTAAACGCTTACCAATGATTGGAGAGAGCGCACCCGAGAACAGGGCGAGCGGGGCGGTCATGAGTGCCGCCTGGGTGGGGCTCATACCGCGCACCTGCTGGAAGTAAATAGTAGTTGGGAATGCCATTGTCAGGGTGTGCGCACCCATTGCCGCGATAGCAATATTCGATACCGAGAAGTTGCGGTCTTTGAAGAGCCCCAGCGGTACCAACGGTTCTTTGCGGTTAACGGCCTGCCACACGATAAAGAGGGTGAACACGATGATGCCCGCGATAATCATGCCCCATACACTCACCGGGATTCCGGTTCCCCACAGCGACTCGGTGATAATGCCCCAATCGTAGGTGGAACCCTCCTGAATGCCGAAGACCATCAGGAACAGGCCGATAGCGGAGAGAACCACGCCCAGCCAGTCGAAGTTGTGCTGTTTGGAGGGGAAATGCGGGATATTCCGTACCGCCAGATAGGTGCCGACCACACCGATAGGGATATTAATGAAGAAGATCCACGTCCAGCCGGGACCGTCCACGAGCAGACCGCCGGCGATAGGGCCCACGAGCGATGCGATACCGGCCGCCGCACCCCACACGCTCATTGCCACCCCGCGCTTATGCGGCGGGAACATGAGCGTAATAATCGACATAGTTTGCGGGGTCATAATCGAGGCGCCTATCCCCTGCACCACACGCGCAACGATCAGCATCTCCACATTGGTCGAGAGCCCGCACCACAGCGAAGAGAGGGTAAAGACCACCATACCGAGCAGGTACATCTGCTTCTGCCCAAACCTATCGCCCAGGCGACCGGTAATCAGCAGCGGCACCGCATAGGCGAGCAGGTAGGCGCTGGTCACCCAAATCACGGCGGAGAGCGAGGCGTTGAGCTCATGCTGCATATGGGGCAGCGCCACGGTGACGATAGTGGTATCGAGCAGGATCATAAAGAACCCGATCACGAGTGACCACATAGCAACCCACGGTTTCTCGGCGGTTTGCTCCATTGATGGTGCGCTGCGGTGCGTCTTTGATGCGGCTGGCTCTGCCATAAATCCCCTGCCTTGTCTTCTCGGCGGTCCCGCCGGGCAATAAAAACCTAGCACTTCATCATAACGCCGTCTTGAGCCCCGCACGAGAATTCTCATCATGCGATGCTGTCTAAGCGCATCCGCACAGGGAATGCGGGTATCTGTTGTTCTCAGGAAGCACAGAAAAACCATAGACATTGCGGCACAGCAAGCCTAGCCTAGAGATACAAGTATTTTTCAACACACAGGGAGGATACGATGGCTAACGTTACGATCATTGGCGGGCACGGCAAGGTTGCTCTTCTGGCAGAACCGATGCTTCGTGAACGCGGACATACGGTGAACGCTATTATTCGTAGTGAAGATCAGTCGGCAGATATTATGGCGACCGGCGCTAACCCGGTGGTTGCCGATATTACCACCCTGAGCACCGAGGAGATGGCGAAGCTCTTCAAGGATTTACATACAGAAGTGCTGGTGTGGTCCGCAGGTGCGGGCGGTGTAGGTGGTCCCGAACGCACCTATGCGATTGACCGTGATGCCGCGATTCGCTCTATGGAGGCGGCACAGCAGGCGGGCATTCGACGGTACATTATGGTCTCGTATTTGGGGGCCGGAACCGAGCACGGGGTGCCCGCAGATAACCCGTTCTTCGCATATGCGGAGGCTAAGGCGGAAGCTGACCAGCATCTTCGCGGCACCCGGTTGGAGTACACGATTCTAGGTCCCGGCATGCTCACGACTGAGGATGAGGGCGGTATTAGCGTAGGGGTTGATCCGGTGTATCATTCCGATTTGAGCTCCCATACTCCGCGTGCCACCGTGGCGCGGGTGCTCACTGAGGTAGTCGATGATTCCAGCACGATCGGCAAGGGCATCCCCTTCACCGGCGGCGATACCGAGATTCGGCAGGCTCTCGCTCAGGCACCGTCAAGTTCACAGCTGCGCTAGGGTTTGCCGAATGCGCCTGCCCCGGCTGGTTACGGATGCGCCCCGAGCCTCTTCACAGATTCGGGGCGTGTTTTTCTCTCGTGCAAGGTTGGTTTGCGCGCCGGGGTACGGGATGTTTGGTACTTGTCCCTGTGTCTGCACACGGTCGCGCTCTTGTCATGTTAGGTTTGCCCTCACAGCATGCGGGTATTATCTCGCGACAAGTTCCGGGACAGCTATTCCGTTGGTGCCGCATCGCTCGGTATCCTAAAACCAGGTATTTTTAGAGCAACCGCAGGAGGTTCCCGTGGGATTCTTCGATCTCTTCGCCGACAAAACCCCGGAAGAGCCCGCCGAGGCGCAGCTCACCGCCTACGTTCAAGGCAAGGTTCAGGGTGTGGGGTTTCGATGGTGGTGTGCCGGGGCCGCCAAGCCGCTGGGATTGAGCGGATACGCCGAGAACCTGGACGATGGTCGGGTGAAGGTGATCGCGCAGGGAAGCCGCGCATCCTGCGAGCGCCTGCTGGAGACCCTTAATTCGGGCGATACCGCCGGGCATGTGGATTTTGTGGATGCGTCTTTCACCGAACCGCAAGGCACGTTCAAGGGATTCGGAACCCGGTAGAGCATTCCCCTGCCGCCCTGCTAAAAAGGCTCTTTATTTGAATAAAGCGTCTGAAACGCCTCTTTATTCAAATAAAGAGCCTTTTTATGCTCCCGATGCGCTTCGCAGTATGCCCCAAATACCCGGTAACGTGGAATAATAGTTTACGCACTCATATCATTCACGTATTTCATGAAGGTCTTTGATGACACGCTATCGCTGGGGCATAACCGGTGCCTGCATTCTTTTCTTAGCCGGAGTTATTGTTTATAACCTGCGCGAATTTCTGGCATATGATTATCTGGTCTATTATGCCGGGGGTAAAAGCGTTAACTGGTTTCTTGATTACCCCAGCAGCCTCTATGATCTCGATCTTCTTCGTGAAACTGTGCGGGCAGAAAACTTTAGATATATTTTCGGTGACAGCGGCCTGTGGCTTGCGTTTACGTACCCGCCGTTTGCCTCGCTCCTCTTTATTCCCGCATCGTTCTTGCCCCTGCGGGTAGCAATCGGTCTTCATCTGGCATTTTTCGTGCCCATTGCCTTCTATTGCGCCAAGGTTCTGCGTGACTATCTGGTAAAGCGCAATTCTCGGCTGCTTTTTGAGAAATATCTTTCGCCTTTTTCCTTTATTGTTTTGTGTACCGCGCTTATCTTGCTCTCGGCACCGTGGCGCAATAATTTCTTGTACGGTCAAATAAATCCGTATCTGCTGGCGCTTATTTTGTACGATCTTTTGCGGCCGGGTACCAGGATTCCGCGCGGCGTTTTTATTGGTATTGCTGCGGGCATTAAACTTACTCCGCTCGCCATAGGAATTCTTTTTCTGGTGCGTAAAGAGTGGAAATCTATTATTGCGCTGGGAGTTTCGTTTGCGGGAACCATCGCGGCAGGGTTTGTTTTGCTTCCGCAGCAGTCTCTCACCTATTGGGGCAGCGTCATCTGGGATCCGTCACGCGTGGGCAACCCAATATCGAGCAATAGTGTGGCGATTCAAGGCGTTTTAGGGCGCATGACCTTTCAGGATGGTACCGTACTGAAGGCGCTGTACGGGATCGCGGCAATCGCGCTAATTGCGGTGGTGGGGTACACCCTGTGGAAGATGGAGCAGCACAACCTCTATCTATCGCAGATCTCGTTGGCGATTCTTGTGCCGGTGTTTATCTCGCCGATCAGCTGGTTCCATCATGCCGTGATTCTGCCGATTTTTATGGTGTGCGCGGCGGTCGATTTCTTGCCGCTGGCGGCTCGGTGGCGTTCTCGTGCGGGGCGCATCCTGTGTTATCTGTGCTATGCACTGAGTTCTCTCATGCTGATTAATACGCTTCTGGACTGGGGAAAGCTCGTGGTGCGCTTCTGGCGGCGTGTCGATTTTTATCCGTTTACCGGCAGATATCCGGGGGTGGATGCGCATACCCTGCTCCTGCGGGCGGCGGATGAGCAGCCGGTTATGTTTGTGACCTCAATTCCGGCGTTGGCGCTTGTGGTGTTGGTTGTGCTGTGGGCGGTGCTCCTATGCCGCCCTGCCGAAAATATGCAGTAATCAGAAGGCTCTTGATGTGAATAAAGCGGGATTTCCAACGCTTTATTCACATCAAGAGCCTTTTTACGCAGCGCTAGCGGCGGAAAAGCGAGAAGCCAGGATACACACACTAAATGCCTTAATCACGCCAGATCTCGGCGAATTGGGCGCGTGTCATCATCGCCTGCCGCACGGCGACAGCTACCCGATTGCCGTACTTATCGGGACGGGCCGCACTGGTGCTAATCCCGTTGATAATATTCGTGAATCCGGCCTTTACCGCTACCCGTTCGGATGCCGTGTTCCCCGCTAACGCCGTCCATCCGATGGTGTCTAGGGCAAACCCGAGCGGGTCGAAGCCAAAGCCGAGGACTGTGCGTACCGCATCGGTCATGATGCCGCGCCCGCGCATCTGGGGAGCCGTATAAAACCCTAAGTCTGCGTGTGTTCCGGGCGCATTTGCGGAGCCTCCGGGCAGGCGCAGGGAGATAGCCCCCGCGAGCACCCCGCTGTAATCAATGGCCCAGGTGAGTTCACGCCCGGCTGCTGCGGCGCGCTGGGTAAAGTCGAGGAAGGTTCGCGCATCGTCGCGCGTATAGTTCAGAGGGATGGTGGTCCATCGCACGGTTTCGGGGTCGGTGCAGATATGAACCAGCTCGTCAAGGTCGGATTCGCGCAGTGACCTGAGGGTAAATTTTTCGGTGATGAGTTCCGGAATTCTCATGACATGACATTACCAGTTTCTGCGCTGTTTTGTGAGGCGTGCTGTGTCTGCAAATCCCCAATCGCCATATTGTGTGATTCAAAACACTTGTAACATACCGACGAACGGTTGATTATTATGAATTACTCATATTAAAATGGATAGGATTCCTCTTGTGAGGAGAACAGAAGAATGCCTCAAGGCCACCGAAGTCACACACGAACCAGCCTTGAGGTACCCACCTAGATCAGGAAAGAAGAACACTATGGCTGTGCTAACTATTGGCGACCAGTTCCCCGCCTACGAGCTGACCGGCGTTGTTCCCGGCAAGCTCGCCGAGATTGAGGCAAACAAGCCCGAAGATTACTTCACCACCGTTTCCTCCGAGGGCCTGGACGAAGACACCTGGCGCGTCGTATTCTTCTGGCCCAAAGGACTTCACCTTCGTCTGCCCCACCGAAATCGCCGCATTCGGCAAGCTCGCCGACGAATTCGAGGCACGCGACTGCCAGGTTATCGGCGTATCCGTGGATAACGAATACACCCACTACGCATGGCGCCGCTCCCACGAAGAGCTCGTAGATCTGCCCATCGTCATGGCATCCGACCTCAAGCGCGAGCTCACCAGCGCCCTGGGCGTCCTCAACAAGGACGGCGTGGCAGACCGCGCAACCTTCATCATCGACCCGCACAACACCATCCAGTCGGTGTCCATTACCGCAGATTCCGTCGGCCGCAACACCGACGAGGTGCTCCGCCAGCTGGATGCGCTCCAGTCCGACGAGCTGTGCGCCTGCAACTGGAAGAAGGGTGCAGAAACCATCGACGCCTTCAAGGAGATGAAGTAATGAGCATTGAGAACCTGCGTAACGCGCTGCCTTCCTACGCGAAGGACATGAACCTGAATCTGTCTTCGCTGCCGCGCATCACCTCGCTTACCGAGCAGCAGCTCTGGGGAGCAATCCTGGCCACCGCAGCGGCAACCAAGGTTGATTCCGTTATCGTTGAGATCGCAGCAGAAGCGAAAGAGCACCTGAGCGAAACCGCCTTCGATGCGGCACTCGGCGCGGCAACCATCATGGGGATGAACAACATCTTCTACCGCACCCGCGGCTTCCTCGACGGCGCCTACGACGATCAGCGCGCAAACCTGCGCATGCAGATCATCGGCAAAAACGGTGGTATCGACAAGCTCGACTTTGAGATGCTGGCGCTCGCAGTTTCTGCCGTGAACGGTTGTTCGCACTGCGTGGCTGCCCACGAGCACACCATCCGCGAGGAGGGCGCCTCCAAGGAGCAGGTTAACGACCTGATCCGCATTGCAGCAACCATGGGCGGCGTGGCACAGGGTATTCAGCTGGCTGAAGCACTGGGCTAAGCACACAGCCTCGCCCCCGCGTAATCTCGCGCAAGAAGAGCCTGATAGTGATTAAGGCTGAGTTTCTAACGCTTATTCACTGTCAGGCTCTTCTTCGTATGGGGCATAGGATAATACGGGTATGCAGTACAGTATTTTGAACGCCAAGAATTCCCTACCAAGCACCGAAGAACTCGTTGAACTGTACGATGCGGTGGGCTGGAGCGCCTACACTCGCACGCCCGAGCGATTGGCCCCTATGCTGGCTGGGTCGCGGTACCTCTATGTAGCGCGTGAGAACACGGCGGAAGGAGCCGAGCGGCTTATCGGCCTGGTACGTGCGGTGGGTGATGGACAAACCATTGCGTATATCCAGGATCTACTGGTGCACCCGCAGGCTCAGCACCACGGCATCGGCTCGGCTCTACTGGGAAGAATCCTCGCCGATTTCGACCGGGAAGGCATTCGCCAACGTTTCATCACTACAGATATTGTGGACACACCCGTCATCGAACTCTACCAGCGCTTCGGCTTCACCCCGGTGCAGGATAACGGATGCGTAACCCTCGCGAAGTATGTATTCTAGAAACTAGCACACACCACAGAACTGGAAGGGGCTAAGACCTATGACTGCATACAATGACAAATATTTTGAAGAAATGCGGAGGCAGCCAAAAGGGGAGAATTTACCCCCCGTTCCTAATACTCTACTCACCGGGGAAGAAGCTCGGCAGTCTGCTTTGGCAATGCTCAAAGCGGCAACAGGAACTGATGATTATACAGAGCTCGTTAAGATGACTCGCGGCCGCCGCAAGCTCTCAGAGCAGAAAGAACAAGCATCTCAACACTCACCAGTACTGCATATGCGACTGCCTGAAGAACTTAACAAGGGTCTTCGGAATATATAGTGGAATTACTTTCTTAATAGTTTAAAAACAACTGGTGTTTAAATCGGATTTTCTGGTGGGATGTTAGGATAATCAATAGTATTATATAAAAGTATCAATCACATACGAGTGATACTTTGGGAAAAAAATAAAATAGTCCAATTTACTTGACCGTGTACTATGGTACATGGTTTATAATATTCAGGGGGTGAAATAAGATGATTTATCGCATTAGTGAGTTTGCAGATATGAAACTATGTTAGACGACTTAAAACAACGATGTCCAGATGAAAAGCAATTACATTCGTGTCCAATAATAGAAACATTAACATGAGAGATTAATTAACGAAAGGAGCTTTTTTATGAATAAATTTAAGGTAAACATTTCAGGAATGACTTGTACGGGTTGTGAAAAACACGTAGAATCAGCACTTGAAAAGATAGGTGCTAAAAATATTGAGTCTAGTTATCGTCGTGGTGAAGCAGTATTTGAACTGCCCGATGATATTGAGGTTGAAAGTGCAATAAAGGCGATTGATGAAGCAAATTACCAAGCCGGAGAAATTGAAGAAGTATCATCACTAGAAAACGTGGCGTTAATTAATGAAGACAATTATGACCTTCTTATTATTGGTTCTGGTGCTGCTGCCTTTTCTTCGGCAATTAAAGCTATAGAATACGGTGCAAAAGTTGGAATGATTGAGCGTGGAACGGTTGGGGGAACCTGTGTGAATATTGGCTGTGTTCCGTCAAAAACTCTTCTTAGGGCAGGGGAAATCAATCATTTATCAAAAGACAATCCGTTTATAGGTTTACAAACATCCGCTGGAGAAGTGGATTTAGCTAGTTTAATCACGCAAAAGGATAAATTGGTGAGCGAACTTCGGAATCAAAAATATATGGATTTAATTGATGAATATAATTTTTGATTTAATTAAAGGTGAAGCAAAAATTCGTTGATGCTAGTACGGTTGAGGTCAATGGGGCAAAGTTATCTGCAAAAACGCTTTTTAATTGCAACAGGTGCATCGCCTTCGTTGCCCCAAATTTCAGGACTTGAAAAAAATGGACTATTTAACTAGTACAACACTTCTTGAGTTAAAGAAAATACCAAAACGATTAACTGTAATTGGTTCAGGATACATTGGAATGGAGCTTGGACAACTATTTCATCATTTAGGTTCAGAAATAACGCTTATGCAAAGAAGTGAGCGACTTTTAAAGGAGTATGATCCTGAGATTTCAGAGTCAGTTGAAAAAGCGTTAATTGAACAGGGTATAAACCTTGTCAAAGGGGCAACTTTTGAGCGTGTTGAACAAAGTGGAGAGATAAAAAGGGTTTACGTAACAGTAAATGGCAGTAGAGAAGTCATTGAATCAGATCAGTTACTTGTTGCCACTGGAAGAAAACCAAATACGGATTCTTTAAATTTAAGTGCAGCAGGTGTTGAAACTGGAAAAAATAATGAAATCCTGATCAATGATTTTGGTCAAACAAGTAATGAAAAGATTTATGCAGCAGGAGATGTGACTTTAGGACCACAATTTGTATATGTAGCAGCCTATGAAGGTGGAATTATTACTGATAATGCTATTGGTGGATTAAACAAAAAAATAGATTTATCGGTAGTTCCTGCTGTTACGTTTACGAATCCGACGGTTGCAACGGTTGGTTTAACAGAAGAACAAGCAAAAGAGAAAGGGTATGATGTGAAGACATCTGTATTACCTTTAGATGCTGTTCCAAGAGCAATTGTAAACCGTGAAACAACCGGTGTATTTAAACTAGTAGCAGATGCAGAAACACTAAAAGTATTAGGGGTTCATATTGTATCTGAAAATGCAGGAGATGTCATCTATGCAGCATCATTAGCTGTTAAATTTGGCTTAACGATAGAAGATTTAACAGAAACCCTAGCACCATATTTAACAATGGCTGAAGGGCTAAAAATTAGTTGCACTTACGTTCGATAAAGATATTTCGAAATTATCTTGTTGTGCAGGCTAAGGGAACTTTTTTACAACTCCCTATTCAAGTGAACCAGCTAATGCTTTAAGGGATTTTCTAAGTGAATTTGTGGTCACAAAAATAATTTAACACTGATGATTTCGACATCAAATCTATAATTGATACCTTAACACCGCAGAGTAATAAAGGATGAATAATATGTCAGACTTATTATCCCTACCAGACATTAAAAACAATAGAACCGCCACAAGAAAAATGAAACCGATATGATGTTTAAAGTTGAAGCAGTCGGACCACCTGAACGTTGTCCTGAATGTGGTTTTGACAAGTTGTACAAACACAGTTCAAGAAATCAACTAATTATGGATTTGCCCATTCGTTTTAAAAGCGAGTGGGCTTACAATTGAACCGTAGACGATACAAGTGTCGTGAATGCGGATCTCACCTTCTGGGAACGCCTAATATCTGTAGATGAAAAAGCGTAGTATGACCAAAAAGGCTTTTTAAAGTCCATTCAAGAGCAATCCATGTCTAAGACCTTTGTAGAAGTCGCAGAAAGCGTTGGTGTTGACGAGAAAACCATTAGGAACGTTTTTAAAGGACTATGTGGCACTCAAAGAACGTGAATACCAGTTTGAAAACTCCTAAGTGGCTTGGGATAGACGAGATACATATTATCCGTAGACCTCGGCTTGTATTGACTAATATTGAACGCAGGACTATTTATGACATCAAGCCTAACCGTAACAAGGAAACAGTCATCCAACGTCTTTCAGAAATCAGTGACAGGACTTACATTGAGTAAGTCACAATGGATATGTGGAAGCCCTACAAAGACGCAGTGAACACTATCCTTCCACACGCTAAAGTTGTCGTAGATAAGTTTCATGTAGTTAGAATGGCTAATCAAGCCTTAGATAACGTCAGAAAGTCTTTGAAAGCCCATATGAGCCAAAAAGAAAGACGTACCCTTATGCGTGAAAGGTTTATCCTTCTAAAGCGTAAACACGATCTAAATGAACGTGAATCATTCCTCTTAGATACTTGGTTAGGTAATCTTCCTGCTTTAAAAGAAGCCTATGAACTCAAAGAAGAGTTTTACTGGATATGGGATACTCCTGATCCAGATGAAGGTCATCTTCGTTATAGTCAATGGAGACACCGTTGTATGTCCAGCAACTCTAAAGACGCATATAAAGACCTCGTGAGAGCCGTAGACAACTGGCATGTTGAAATATTCAACTACTTTGATAAAAGGCTCACTAATGCTTATACGGAGTCAATTAACAGCATTATTAGGCAGGTAGAGCGAATGGGTAGAGGTTACTCGTTTGATGCCTTACGAGCCAAAATCCTTTTCAATGAGAAGCTCCATAAAAAGCGTAAGCCACGATTTAATTCAAGTGCTTTCAATAAAGCTATGTTATACGATACTTTCAATTGGTATGAAGTGAATGATCACGACATTACAGACAACTTAGGTGTCGATTTTTCCACACTTATTAAGAATTTGGAGAAGGGTGATTTATAAGCCCTTTTCCACCATAAAATCCGAATACCCCTTAACAATACTATCCGAGACCTAGCATCTCAACGAGGACAAAGCACCTCTGAAGTTGCCCGCGAACTACTTGTTAAGGGGCTAGCGGCAGCTTAACTTAAAGTGAATAGGGGGCAGTTGAATCAGCTGCTCCCTCTTACTCTCAATCCCTGAGGCACCGGGCTATACCCAGAGTTTTACCTACGCAAGTTCAGATGCAGATGCGAGTAGGACAATAAATTCTAAGCCGCTTCCTGCCTCTGAGGTTGTTCCTTAGGCTTTTTCTGCGGGTGCTTTCGGGAAGCCCATCACCGCCGAGAGCAGGACGAACGCACAGATAATAGAGACCATCAGAATCGTCCTCTCCCCCGGAATCACCGCGAGCAGGAGCGAGGAAATAATACCGCTTCCATATTGGAACGACCCTAAGAGTGCCGCAGCGGAACCGGCGATGGCAGGTTCCACAGAATTTAGGGCGGCGGCGTTCGTACAGGCGGCAACGATGCCGTTCATACTAAACACCAGGAACACCGGAACCGCTACACCCCACAGACCACCCACATCCGCAGCAACAGTTATCACGGCGAGTATAGAAGCCGCCCCGGCAACCGCAGTCGAAATACGCAGCAGAAATCCAGACTATAGCGCTGCACAAATCGTCGATTGAAACTGCTGAGCACCATCACCCCGATAATATTCACGCCGAAAAGCAGACCGTAATAGCGCGGATCAACCCCGAACCTCGTAATATACACACTCGACGATGCCGTAATAAAAGCGTAAATCGCCACGTAAAAGAAACACACGCACAGCACGTACCGCATAAAAGTGCGGCGGCGCAGCAGAAGCGGATAACTTCTAAACGCCGCAAGTACCGAGCTGCTTTCACGCTTATTCTCAGGCAGACTCTCGGGCAGGAAAAAGACCAAAATCAGAATAATGGCACTGATGGTCACAATAGCCCAGAAAGTCAGCCGCCACCCGCCCGAGACCACCAGGAACCCGCCAAGAAGCGGCCCGGCAATCGGCGCAATCGCCATAATAAGCACAAGAGTAGAAAGTACCTGTGCCGCACGCACGCCCTGATACATATCACGCACGATAGAAGAGTATTGTGGGGTTTTACCCGCACAGGTGAAAACTGCGGGCGTCACGAGCGTTAAGAGCCCCCCCCCACTCCCCCATGCAGGTGGTGCGCATAACTTGTGTATATTGTGCATAGATTAGGTAGGCCACCTATAAAACCACTTGTCAGATGAATTTTAGACCGACCGGAGCGCCGCATCCCAGGTGGAGGCGAGGCGCACCGCGGCGGCGGCGAGCGCATCCAGCTCACTGGCGTAGACCGGAGTGGACCGCACACCCGCGCACCAGTCAATCGTGCCCAGACCCAGCCAGGGTTTGCCGGGGAAGAACTCGCGCCGCAGCGCCACCCGGCGTTTCCCCAAAGCTCGACGACCGGGCACATACCCGCCGCGGCTGATGAAAAACTCGTCCCGGGCTCCGGCGATGACCTGCCGATCCAACACCCGCAGAGCATTAACCCAGCTGGGCTCCCCTGTCTTGGGCAGGTCGGTCAATTCGGGATATTCCTCGTCACGCTCGGTCACGCTCACGCCCAAAATATACTGATACCGCACCTGATCCAGCTCACCGGGAAGCCCACGGTCGGCACTCTGAACCGTTCCGCACAGATGCCGTGCCACGGGTTCGCCCGCCAGGTTCACGCCCATCAGCGGCAGCTCGGGGCCGTCAAGGTACAGTCCCACCGCGCCGGTTCCCGTAATATTTGGGCGCACCGACCAGCCGGGCAGACCCTGCTCTAGCACCGGATGCACCCGCTGAAGAACCTCAAAAACCTGCTCACGTGAAACCGCCATTGCGTTCCTCTCAGCACTTTCAACCTGCGTTTACTTTCCTCCATTGTCTCGCACAGGTCTGGCGTATGCGGCACGCCACAAACCTGCGGGTATCGTAGCGGCAGCACACGCGGTAAGATAGCAGACGTTGCGCCTAAATCTGCGGGCCGCATCCACTCCTCTACTCCTGAACCGTCGAAAGGAGGCCGACCGTGTTCAATATCGAGCCCGAGACGCTGTTCCGCATCGTAGATATTGCAGCCGTAGTGGCTAATGGCCTGCTCGGCGGAGCGGTGGCGCGCGCCCTGCGGTTCGACATGGTGGGCTTCTTGCTGCTGGCGGTCGTCTGCAGCATGGGCGGCGGCATGATTCGTGACATCCTGCTGAATGTGGGTCTTCCAATAGCGCTTACCGACGGCTGGTACTGGGTAGGCGCTATTACCTCGGCGGCGTTGGCGTATGTGCTGGATCTGAGCTCAAACTGGGCCACCCGCGCCCTTGTGGTCGTAGACTTTCTGGGCATGGGCTGTTGGGCGGCTACCGGCACCATCAAATCTCTTACCCTGGGGCTGCACTGGCTCCCAGCAATCGCGCTGGGGGTGACAACGGCGGTTGGCGGCGGGGTGATCCGCGATATTATGGTGAACCGCATCCCCGCTATCTTCGGCGGGAACTCGCTCTACGCCACGGTGGCGTTCGTGGGCGCCGCCGAAACGGCAATTTGTTTCAGGATGCTGGAACGCCCTCATGTGGCGATCGCTATGTCTGTGCTCACCTGCACGGTGTTGGGTATTGTGGCGCGGTGGCGCGACTGGCGACTGCCGATGCCCACCACGCTGAAGGTTCAGCGCCCGCGCCTGCTGGATGTATTCCGTCGCGACCACGAACATCTTGAGAACGAAGGCTGGGCACCGGGCACGCCGCTCACAAACCAGCTGGATGTGATTACAGAGGACCAGATTCAGGCGTATCGCGATCAGCTGCATCGTGAACGGGAGCAACGCGGTAAATAACGGGTCTGCTACTTCGCCCTGAGAGGTTCCTCAACGCTGTTCGGAAAGAAACGATAAAGGCGGCGGGATACTCATGTGTGCCAAGCACCCCACCGCCACAAAAGTACCCTGCGACCGCCGCGAAAGCCCCCTGTCGCAAGGCACTCGTATTAGCATACCCGTAAACCTATCCCTAAGGGTAGGGTTTTAAGCTGTCAAGTGGTTAACCCGATTTAGATTTTCGGGTGGAAACAATATAAATATATAATTTTGTGTTTCTGACGATTAATTTTCTTCGGCTCGATGCGCCAGTGCCTCATTCAGACGGCGAAAACCTTCTCGAGTATTGTCAAGAAGTTTAGGCATGAGGGGCACAAGCAGACCACTGAAGATTTCGGACTGTATCAGGAGAGTACCGCCGCCAGGCAAAGGGTTCAGTTCAAAGCGGTGCTGACCGTCAAAAATTCCCGGGATTCCAAGGCGACCCAGCCACTCAAGAGTCTGATTTCGGATGCTTCCAGCACGGTGGGGCGGAAGGTCATAGGGTGCTTGCCCGGTTTCATCGTGAGTGTAAGGCGTTCTCCAGCACGCGGCACACCTTGCGCCCGAATAATAAAGGGGTTCCACGTGGGATACTCTTCAAACAGGGTCAGGATTTCCCAAACACGATGCGGTTCCGCCTGGATAGTAATTTCGGCACGGATACTGCGGCTCATCATCAACGCTCCTATACACAATAACCATTCTTTTTACTATGTATTCCAGTGTATACGATGAGCTGCGGGGGGCATCAGGTTATTCACGACAGAGGTGGAAGCGCACGACTATCTTCCCAAGCGCGGGCTTTATCTTTTACTCATGCTGGGCACTATCCAAAACCGGGAGCGTTTTCTTCGTTCGGGAGCAGTTTAACTGCTCCCGAACGAAGAAAACGCTCCCGGAACCCAGCTTTCAGCCGCAGACCCGAAGTACTACGCCGTGACCTGGCGCTTCGAGGAAATCACGCCGGTGTTGAAGCCCGCAAGGTGAAGTCCACCATGGAAGCGTGCGTGCTCGATCTTCACGCATCGGTCCATGACCACGTTCAGCCCAGCTGCCTCACCGATAGCGGCAGCTTCCTCATTCCACGAGCCCAGCTGCATCCACACGGTCTTCGCGCCCAGATCAACCGCCTCCTGAACCACACCCGGGAGGTCTTCATTGCGGCGGAAAATCTCGACGAGATCGGGCACTTCTGGTAGGTCCTGAAGCGAGGCGTACACCGGCTGCCCCAGCACGGTCTTGCCTTTCGCCGCAAGAATCGGGTTCACAAAATACACTGTATACGGCGATGAAGACAGCAGGTAGGTTGCCACGAAGTTTGAGGCGCGCGAAATCTTATCGCTCATCCCCACAATCGCGATAGTGCGGGTATTGCGCAGAATGTTCAGCCGCTCGGGGGCGCTCGGGCCTACCCAGGTACGTTTCTCAGTCATTAGTTGCCCTCCTTCGCGGGTGCATCCTTGGGCTCTGAGGCGCCCGAAGCTGCGGCGCTCTTCGGCAGTGCGCAGGCGACGCCCTGCTGCGGGTCAGCCTCTTCGGCGGAGAGAGCCTCTTGCGCCGCAACGAGCTTATCGGCGCTGGATTCGCCCACACGTTCACCCGCGTGGTTCAGGCCAGTCGCGTGGGTGAGTGCCTGGTCAAGGTCCCAGATAATGTCTTCAACATCCTCAAGCCCAACCGAAATACGGATCAGGTCTTCGCCCACGCCCGCCGCGGCAAGCTGCTCGCTGGAAAGCTGCTGATGCGTGGTCGAACCCGGATGCAGCACCAGGGTGCGCGAGTCACCAATATTCGCCAGATGCGATGCCAGCACGAGCGCGCTGATAAACTCGCTGCCAACCACGCGGCCGCTCGCCTTCTCGGTGCCCTTCACCCCGAAGGAGAACACAGACCCAACGCCCAACGGCAACAGTTTTTTCGCGCGTTCGTAGTGCGCGTGCCCCGGCAAACCGGCGTAGTTCACATAGGCGATGCGCGCATCCTCAACCAGCCAGTCCACGACCTTTTTCGCATTGGCCAGGTGCGCATCCATGCGCTGCGGCAGGGTTTCCACGCCCTGAAGCAGGTTGAACGCCGACTGCGGCGAGAGTGCGGGACCGAAGTCGCGCAGCTGCTCGGAGCGCAGTTTCGTGAGGAACCCGTATTCGCCGAAGTTCCCCCACCATGAGACGTTATTGTACGAAGGCACCGGCTCGGTCATGAGCGGGAAGTTGCCGTTCGCCCAGTTGAACCGTCCGCTCTCAACAACCACGCCGCCGAGGGTGGTTCCGTGCCCGCCCAGGAATTTGGTGGCGGAGTGAATCACGATGTCAGCCCCGTGTTCCAGCGGGCGAATCAGGTACGGGGTTGAGATGGTAGCGTCCACGACGAGGGGGATTCCCGCCTCATGGGCTACAGCGGCGAGCCCTTCAAGGTCTGCGATCTCGCCGGAGGGGTTGGCGACAACCTCCGTGTAGATTGCCTTGGTGTTCTCAGTCAGTGCCGCCTTGTAATCCGCGGGGTCGGTGCCTTCCACGAAAGTGGTTTCGATACCGAACCGGCGCAGGGAGACATCCAGCTGGGTGACTGTTCCGCCGTACAGCTGGGAGGATGCCACAATATGGTCGCCCGCCTGGCAGAGCGCGGCGAAGGTGATGAACTCGGCGGCCATGCCGGATGCGGTCGCCACCGCCCCAATACCGCCCTCTAGGGGATGCGATGCGCTCCTCCAGCGCGGCAACGGTCGGGTCTCGATAGGCGCGAGTAGACGTTGCCGTATTTCTGCAGGGAGAAGAGGTTGGCCGCATCGTCGGTGTCTTTGAAAACGAATGAGGTGGTCTGGTAGATAGGGACCGCGCGGGCGCCGTGTTCAGCGTCCGGGGTGCCGCCCGCGTGCAGTGCGCGGGTGCGGAATCCGAAAGTATGTTCAGCCATGCATGACTCCTGGTTGGCTTAGCGCAACCGAATGATGCGCCAAGGTTGAGGAACAGAGGTACTCAACCCTATACTGTGCCACCAGGCAGGGGCGTGCCAAGTGCGCGTAGCAATGTGTCGTTTGTGTCGGTTTATGACGGGCCCTCTTGATACACTACTCGCTGCTCCCAACCTATCTTGTTGTGGAATACATAACTTCCTTCTATGTCTGTATAATGGTTCACCTACCTCGTATACATATTCGTGTATACAATCAAAAGGAGCTAAATGTTAAATACACACCAAAAACTAAAGCCTTTTACAAAATGGACAGGTGGCAAACGCCAGATACTACACGAACTCACGATTCGTATGCCAAATAAATATAACCACTACTTTGAACCATTTATAGGTGGTGGTGCCTTATTTTTTGATATACAGCCAGAAAAAGCAACTATAAATGATTATAATACAGATCTTATGCTCTGTTACACAGAATTACGCGATAATCTTCAAGAAGTTATTGCAGAACTTAAAAAACATGAAGAAAATAATTCTAAGGAATATTATTTAAATATACGTTCTGCAGATCGTGACGGTCGATTAGAAGTTTTCACAAAAGCACAGCGTGCAGCACGTCTCCTATATATGTTACGAGTGAACTTTAATGGATTATATCGTGTAAATTCAAAAAAATCAATTTAATGTCCCTTACGGTCGATATAAAAAAATCCAAAAAAATATTAGATGAAAAAAACTCCTTCAGGATGTAAGTTTTTATTTAAATAAAGCAGATATTAATATATGTCAGGGAGATTTTCAGAGTTCCATCTCTAAAGCTATATCTGGAGATTTTGTATATTTTGATCCGCCCTATATTCCTCTCAATGCTACAAGCGATTTCACATCTTATACTGACTCTGGCTTTGGGCCCAGAGAGCAGATTCGCCTCATGGAAACATGCCGAGAGCTAGACCGTAATGGGGTTCTATTTATGGCTTCAAACTCTCACTCTCCAGATGTATTCGATCTATATGAAGGGTTCACAATTGAAACCGTAGATGCTTCCCGAATGATTAACTCTAAAGCAACAGGGAGGGGAAAAATCAATGAAGTCATTATCCGGAATTACTCATAATATACCATCCCAGAGTATACATTACGAAGAGCCTGATATCATCTTAGCTCATGGTGATAGTTTTAGACTATTAGAAAATATAATCCCTGGTAGCATTAATATGATATTTGCAGATCCACCATATTTTTTAAGTGGAGGTGGGACCACCAATAGTGGTGGAAAAAGAGTGAGTGTAAACAAGGGAAATTGGGATACAAAATTATCTGTTCTTAAAAAACTAGAGTTCAACCGTCAATGGATATCAAAATGCTACCAGGCATTGAATGATAATGGAACTATTTGGGTTTCCGGAACACTTCACAATATATATTCCGTTGGTGTTGCTTTAGAAGAAGAGAATTTCAAAATCCTCAACAATATTACTTGGCAAAAAACAAATCCACCACCAAACTTAGCCTGCCGCACCTTCACACACTCTACCGAAACCATCCTGTGGGCTAAAAAGAATTTACCCAAAACACACCATTATTTTAACTATGAATTAATGAAAGAAATAAATAATAACCGTCAAATGAAAGACGTGTGGGAGGGTTCCCTTACAAAACCCAGGGAAAAATCTTATGGCAAACACCCCACGCAGAAACCAGAATATTTACTGGAACGTATTATCCTCTCCTGTACTCGTCCAGGAGACCTTATACTAGATCCGTACCTTGGTAGCGGCACTACAGGCAAAGTTGCCAAGGAACTTGGGAGAAAGTTCATCGGCATTGAGCTTGAGCCTGAATACCTGTGTATAGCACAGAAACGTATCGCCGAGGTATCACAGACCCTCTTTTAAAATTACGAAAGGTTGACTAAACATGAAGTACGACGAATACATGGGAAGTGTCCCAGAAGAAAAACTTAAATACTTTCTGAGTACCCTTTCGATTACGAACCGTACCCCTGACTACTATGTAAACTGGGAAAAAGTGGAACTCGGGGTCAAAAAACATAAATTAGCTCTGAACACTTTGAATTACTTGATTGGATTGGATAACCTGTATGAGGAAGCAATTCATCTGTTCACGCAACAACCCAATCTCCTTGAGGCAGTACCAGTTCTTCTCGCGTCCCGCGATGTCCATCTAAATGTCATGAAGGTAGACAACGATGAAAGTATATCCTTTTACAATCTTGACTTTAAAAATGTAGATACCACTAATATTCAAAAATATGTGGAATTTATGCAAAAATCTGGACTTCTTTATTTTCTAAAGCACAGTGCAAACCGTTCATTGGTGGATTACGCATATGGTGTAGAAGTTGGTTTAGATAGTAACGGGCGTAAGAACCGTAGTGGTAAAGTTATGGAGGATCTCTTGGAGGGACAGCTACGTGCTGTTGCTGATTTTTATGGCTACCAGACAATGACCCAAGCAACAGCTCATAGGATGCAGCATGAGTGGCAAATTGAAGTTCCTGTAGACAAGTCAGAACGTAAGTTTGATGGGGCTCTTTTCGACTCTAATAGACGACGTCTTTTTCTCTTTGAAACAAATTATTATGGTGGTGGAGGTAGTAAACTAAAATCAGTAGCAGGTGAATTTAAATCACTTTACAACCATATTACCCAAAAATCTAAGGGTATAGAATTTGTGTGGGTAACCGACGGTCAGGGTTGGAATACTGCTGCCAAACCGCTCTCTGAAGCATTTGCTGTTATCCCAAATATTTTTAATATCGATCATTTAGAGCATGGATATCTACGTGAGCTTACTCGATAAAGCAGTTCGGAAAATAAATACCATGAAGATTAATTCTCTATTGATTTTCCTTGAAACCTGTGAATATCACCCTTTCCAGGGAAAGCCGCTTAGATTCCTTCTTTAGCAACTCGACCACTCAAAGATCACGTTCGAGAAGTCACCCGCCGCCAGCTGCTCGGGCGTTATCAGCCAGTTCGCGGAGCCCGCATCGCCCCAGAGGAGTTCCGGGGTTTCTTCCTCTGACTCCCAGTCCGCCTCAGAAACAATGGTCAGCAGGTTCACTGTGTGCCCCTGCAATTTCTCGTCAAAATCCCGCGGGTCATTCTGAATGAAGTAGGGGTAGCCGCCAATCCGGGAGTACTCATCACTCTCCTCATACGGGAGAGTAAGCTCCTCAACGGCGTTTGCCCGCTGAATCCTCGCCTGCTCGTCGTCTCCCGTGGGCAGTTTATCCTCGGGATACAGCTCATCCCACACTCGTGCAAAATCGGGATAGTAGTAGTGCGCAGTACCGGTAACTCCCTGCTCGACTACGCTGAACGAGAGCGCAAATTCCACGCTTTCCGGTTCGATAGGCCAACCGATCGTGTCCCAGTCAATCACCGGCAGCGGCACATCCGGGTTCGGCTCACCCACGCTCTCATAGTAGATCACCCGCCAGTTCTCTTGAACCGCAGGCTTGTTATAGTCATACCCCCACACGGCGTCGTGAGGGTCAATCCAAAATTGAAGCATACCGCTCTTCGGGTAAATATTATTTTGCGGCAGCTGCGCACAGTTAATCTGCGCAATCATGCCCAAGGGCTGGCCGGATGCATTCGTCGGCACGGATTCTCCCACAGGCAGGTACGGCACTCCCCCCGAACTTGGAGGCGGTCTTCGGCAACGGCTGCTGCGATGGGGTTGCCGTAATCCTGATAGCCTGCTTGAGTTTTCCCTGATTCATAACGTCAAGGACTCGACGCACCTGCGCTTCGGTATTTTTAGCTCCGTTCTGCTCGGTGGTATTCATATGTTCCTCCGGGTGGTTGGTTCAGTGCTACAACCATCAGAACACATTTTGCGGTGCCGCGCGCAGAACTTCGTCACTCGTGCGCTTATTCAACGGTGTATTTTTTGGGAGGCCACACGCTGCATGACTCTAGGCATCCCAAAGATTCAGAGGGTGTGGTGTATCAAGTATCTTGAGTACGCCACACCCCCCTGAATAAAAATCAAAACGGGTCGGTTAGCTGCTCGACCACTCAAAAATCACGTTTGAGAAGTCGCCCGCCGCCAGTTGTTCGGGCGTTATCAGCCAGTTTGCCGCGCCTCCGCCGCACCACATGAGCTTAGGCGAACCGTCATGAGGCTCGGCCCAGTCTACCTCAGAAACAATGGTCAGCAGTTCACGGTATGCCCCTGCAGAGCCTCGTTGAAGAACCGGGGGTCGCTTTGCACAAAGTAGGGGTACCCGCCGATCTTCGAGAATTCGTCGTTTTCCTCAATCGTGAGGGCGGCGCCCTGCGCCTCCTGGTAGCTCTCAAGCTGCGATTCGGGGTACATCTTATTCCACACGCGCGCGAAATCTTCATAGTAGTAGTTGGCGGCGCCGGTAATACCCTGCTCGATCACCTCGAACGAAAGCGCAAACTCGGCCTGCGTGGGTTCAACGGGCCAGTTGTCCTTGGGTTCCACGGCAGGAAGAGTCGTGTTCGGGTCTGGCCTGCCCACGTTCTTGTAGTAGATAACCCGCCAGTTCTCCTGGGAGGCAGGCTTCGCGGCATCGAACCCCCATGCCTCGTCCTTCGGGTCTATCCAGAATTGCACCATGCCAGTTTTTGGATAGATATCATTCGGCGGCAACTCTGCACAGTTAATCTGCGCGATCATCCCCAAGGGCTGACCACTGGAGTTTGTCGGTGCCGAAGCACCCATAGGTACATAAGGAATGCCCCCAAATTTTGAGGCAGTCTTTGGCAGCGGGGTTTTAGAGGCGGTTGCCGTAATGCGTACCGCCTGCTTGACGTGGTCTTTATTGAGAGCATCGGCAACATGCTGCGCTTTTTCTTCTAGAGTGCTCATGGACATCCTCCAAGGCGTGGTTAATGGCATGCATTAACCATGAGAACACACTTTTTTATAGTATGCCTTGAATATCGTTGTGGGGTGAAAAACGAACGCATCCGCATACTACACAATGTGAACCAGTACAACAGCACCCTTGCCCGGAATCCCTGGAGAATTCCGGGCAAGGGTGCGGTCGCTGTGATGCGCATACTAGATGTTCTTATCGATTTCCTCGATCACGCCTAGGGCCGCGGTAATTCCCGCGTTCAGGTAGAACATATCGGAATCTACCTTATGAGCGTGCTTCTCCTTTGACCGCTTTCAGGCTTTCCCACAGCGTCTCAGAGGTGAGCTTGGATTCGTCGCCGCCCTGCACACCGTAGAAGAGATAGTCGCCGTCCGCCTGGTCAAGGTTCTCGGAGCTCAGGTCAATCGAGGTCTTACCTTCCTGCTGCACGGCGGGGCGGGCAAGGGAAGCATCCTCACAAATGGAACCCACAAACGAAGATTTCGCGTATACGCGGGTACGATCCCCAGCTGCGTAGAGGAATGAGAAGGTCTTCTCTTTACCGGCCTTCTCGCCCAGTTTCTTGGCTTTATCCTCGTAATCCTTGAGCATCTCCTCAGCCTTAGAGGTAGCGCCCAGCGCCGAGGCGATCATCAGGAAGTCCTGCTTCCAGTTATTTCCGGTACCCTCGGTCACCACAGTTGGGGCGATCTTCGAGAGTGATTCGTAAACCTCTTCTTTTTTATTGGTGTTGTTAATCAGGATGAGGTCGGGGTGCAGATTTGCGATAGCACCAAGGTCGGGTTCGGTGCGCTTGCCCACCTTGGCTATCTTATCGAGTTCAGCCGACTTATCGGAGAATTTGGTCTTGAGGTATTCGGGTACGAGGTCGGCATCGTTAGCGGTTGCTGCGCCAATGGGTACCAGACCCAGAGCGAGAACATCGTCAAGCTGCCCGGTCGAGAGGATAACCACGCTCTTGGGGGCAGATTCAATCTTGGTTTCGCCACGGAAGTGCTTGACCGTACGCGGGAATTCGCCATCACCCGCAGTCGAGCCCATGCCAGAAGGAAGGGCTGAAGGAGCGGGCTTTGCGCTCGTCGATGCAGAGGACGCGGATGCGTTGGAATCGGAAGAATTGGAAGACCCGCAGGCGGCAAGGGCGAGGGCGCTAAAGGAGCCCAAGGCAAGCACGCCGAAGGATCGTCTGGTCAATGAACGATGAGAGTCCCTGTGTTGGGATGAACTAGTATTAGCCATAGACTGAGGATACCCTTATAAAATAGATAATGCCATATCAGCCCCATATTGACGTAGGATAAATCACATAAATATGTCCTAAATATTATGCGGCTACTACCCTGAATTTCGGGCAGCAAACCGGCATGAGACCCCACCACACACATAACCTCCCGATCACCACAAGATAGAGTACGCCTATGAGTTCATCGCCCCGCCGGGGTAAACAGCCCGTCGCTTCCAGGTCTGACGGGGCGGGCGCATCCGCCCAGAGCACGACTGCGGCATCAGCCGAACAGTCGAGCACCCCAAAGCCTTCGCTATCACGTTGGGGTCTGGCACTTCTGATAGGGCTGGCTCTTTTAGCGGTTCTTATCGTGCTCTCCGGGGCAGTCGGTTCGCGCATGTTTTCCTTCGAGAAGGCACTCGACGGCTTTCTGCACCCGGATGCCGCCACGATCGAATCAAAACTGATTTGGTTCAAAGCGGATGCCCCGCACACTCGCCGCTATTATGGTGGGCGCGGCGCTGGCGGTTGCGGGCGTTATTATGCAGGCGCTCTCGCGCAACCCGCTTGCCGAACCGGGGCTGCTGGGCGTGAACTCCGGGGCGGCCGTTGCGGTCGTTGTGGGCGTCGGCATTTTCGGGGTATCTTCACCCTTCGTGCAGCTGTGGTTAGCGCTCGCCGGTTCTGGTCTTGCGGCGGGCACGGTATTCCTGCTGGGTCTTATTGATTCCAAGCCGAACCTGGATTCTACCGCCCGCCTAGTGCTTACGGGCGTTGCGGTAAATGCCTGTTTGGGAACGATCACCGGCATTATTACTATGTTCAATTCCCGGGCTTTCGACTCACACCGGTTCTGGGTGGTCGGTTCCTTAGAGAACCGCACCTATGAGCAGGTTTTTACGGCGCTCCCCCTCGTGGTGTTGGGGCTGGTTCTATCATTCATTCTTATCGGCCCTCTGCGTGCTCTAGCGCTAGGTGAGGATGCGGCATCCGGCCTGGGCGTGCCGGTCACCCTCGTGCGGGGTGCCTGTATCGTGGCGATTATGGCTCTATGCGGCGCGGCAACTGCGGTGGCCGGACCCATCGGATTTGTGGGGTTGGTGGTTCCGCATGCGGTGCGTCTGCTGGTGGGCGCCGATATTGCGCGGGTTTTGCCGCTTTCGCTCGTCTACGGACCGATGCTGGTTCTGACCGCCGATATTGCCGGGCGCGTGCTTGTTCTTCCCGGGGAACTTGAGGTCGGTATCGTGACCGCGTTCATCGGCGCGCCCGTGCTCATGGTCCTGGTACTTCGGCTTGGTTCCGGGGCAAAAGGCCGCAAGCGCAGCATCCTAGGTGTGAAGGCGGCACAGCACGAACAGGCAGGGGCGGCTCCGCAGACGGCGGGAGGTTCCCGGTGAACCAAACGACGCACACGAATAAGCTCAATGCGACGAGCACACCTCCGAATCCCCGCAGAAAATCCGGCGCACGACCGACTATTCCCGGGCGATACCGCACTCCCCTGCCGCGCACACTTTTGGTAATTGCGATCATGGTAGTGGCCGCTTGCATGACGCTCATGTATGGCACCTACAATATTTCCCCTGCCAACGTGCTGAACGTACTTTTTCAGGGCGGCGGCAGCGATATTGACCGGTATTTATTCTGGATCAATATCTGCCAAGAATCGTGGCGGCTGCCGTGGTGGGTGCGGCACTGGGGCTTTCCGGGGCTATCTTCCAATCGGTTTCCCGCAACTCCCTCGGCTCGCCGGACATCATCGGCTTCACGGTCGGTTCGGCAACCGGCGCGCTCTCCATTATTCTGGTCGGATCCTTCGACAATTCCGGCGTGAGTATTGGCATGGGCGCACTTATCGGCGGCTTCCTCACCGCCACCGTGGTGATGTTACTTGCGGGCATACGCGGCGGCGCCTCTATGGGGCAGCGCATGGTACTGATCGGTATTGCGGTCAGCGCCATGCTCGCATCGGTCAATGATTACCTGATCACACGCTCCGATCTGGAAAAGGCGGAGGCGGCCAAGACCTGGCAGCACGGTTCACTCAACGCGATTTCTTGGTCCCAGGTGACAGCACCAGCAATAGCGCTTGCGATTACGATTCCACTGGTGCTGATGCTCACCCGCTACCTGCGCACCCTAGAACTGGGCGAAGACCTGGCGGCGGGCTTGGGCTTACCGGTACGGCGCACGATCAATATTTTGGTAGCCGCAGCAGTACTCTTGGTGGCGGTCGCTATCTCAATGTCAGGGCCCATAGGTTTCTTGGCCCTCGTTGCCCCGCAGATTGCGCGGCGGCTGTGGAATACCCCGGGTGCGGCGATGTGGCACTCGGTGCTTCTGGGGTCTGCCCTGCTGGTGACGGCTGACTTTGCGGCATCACGGATTCTTCACCCTTCCAGATTCCGGTCGGGCTGATGACCGGTGCTCTGGGCGGTGCCTATATGCTGTGGCTTCTGCGCCGGAGTAAGTGATTTAGTTAATCGAAAATGCCGCTTTGAAGTGCGCAGGATTTAGGCGCTTTAAATCCTGTGCACTTCAGATATTCGATAATTTTCGTGCTACAAGATCAACCCACATAGCTATATTCCAAAAACGGTATATAAACTTGTCAGAGTATATATTCCACATTCCCTATCTGGAATATATGCTGTATAAAAACCTCTCTTTGGCGGCTCGGCACGGTTAAAGTGTCAGGGTGCCTAGGTACCGTCGAGGTATCAGAAAAACACCCCGCACTTTCACGGGGCGGCACCCCACCGAGAGAGGATCAGCACCTATGGCACAGCACCCCCTAAGCGCATCCCGCATCGTTGCAACCGCCGAGGATATTGTTAGCGCCGATCATCAGTTCCTCATGTCCACGGGAACGCTCGTACACCACGAAATCTTCAATATAGAGGCCATTCGCCGCGATTTAGAACAGCTCATTGCCGAGCGTGTTTGTCTGCAGGTCGCCCCGGCGTCAAATTCCTGCACCCGGATGCTCACTCAGCATCGTTATGGCGAGGCCGGATTCCAGCAAAATCTTCACGAATTACGCCGGGCGGCGCAGAACGCTATCCTAATGGTTTTCCCGCACGATCAGCTTGAGATTGGTCTTCGTTTCGAGCGAATTCAGGGCACCAAACTGGCGCTGACACATATGTATTGCAGCCCCCGTTACGGCGATGCCTGGTATAGGCATTGGGCGCCGCGGGTGCTGCCCTTAGAAGGGTATGCTTTCGCCACCGAGAGCCGCCCGGGTTCCGGTGATTTTAGGATTAATACCGCGCAGTTCCTCAATATGCTGGGCCTGCTGGAAGTCGCCATGATGGGGCTTGATGTGAGCGAATGGGACCTGTGGGAGTGCGAAAACCCCAAAGACGCCTGCACTAAATTCAAACGGGAACGCCGGGATGTGCGCCGCCGCATCCGCGAAGACTACGGCATGACCGCTTAGGATTTTCGGGCAGAGCAAAGCTCCCCACCACCGAACGATGCGGTGCGCGGGGAGCCAGCACGGTTACGGATTAGCCACGGTGTGCGTAACGGTACAGGAACGCCGCCATAGCCTCACGACTGATGCTCTCGTGGGGACGGAAAGTTCCATCACCCCAACCGGTCGTAATCTTGCTGTCATGCAGCCAGGCAATTTCACGGTAGAACATGTTCTGTTCAGGAACATCCTTGAAGGGCGCATTCTGCACCTCAACCGGCGGTTTCCCAGAGTAACGGTAAAAGAACGCTGCCATAGCCTCGCGGCTGACGGGGTCGTGCGGGCGGAAGGTCTTATCAGGCCAGCCGGTTGTAATACCTTGCTGCTGGAACCAGATGATTTCCTTGTAGAAGGGATCGCCTTCCTTCACGTCGGTAAAGGGAGATTCCTTCGGCAGTTGTACCTCGGGCGAGCCGGACATACGGTAGAAGAACGCCGCAATAGCCTCACGTTCGATGCTTTCGTGCGGGCGGAACGTGCCATCGACCCAGCCGGTTGTGATGTTCTGCCCGGCAAGCCAGGTAATCTCGCGGTAGAACATATCGCCTTCGTGCACATCGGAGAACGACTGAGCGGGCTCTGCCGGTTTACTCGGCTCAGGGTCGGCCGGTTTACTCGGCTCAGGTTCGGCAGGCTTGCTGGGCTCAGGTTCGGCAGGCTCCGACGGTTCCGGTGCGGGGGTCGTCGGGGCCGGGTCCGCCGGTTTACTCGGTTCAGGGGTTGGAGCAGGGTCAGCGGGTTTGGTAGGCTCAGGCGCTGGTGCCTCGGAGCTTTCCGACGGCTCGGGAGTCGGTGTTTCAGACGGTTTGCTGGGCTCGGGCGCGGGGTACGTCGGCTCAGGGGTGGGGTCCGGGGTCGGATCAGCAGGTTTCGGCTGTTCGGGTGCCGGTGTCTTGGCGGTATTCACCAGGCGGTTGAGCCACAGGTTAGATTCCAGACCGTCATTCTTCTCAACCATCGTGGGGAAGATAATATCCCCATTCGGCAGCTCAAGCGAGTTGTACGACCCGCTCTTATCGGTCGAACGCAAGTCAGAGAGCGGAACATCGTGATCGAATTCGAGGGTCTTTGACATCCAGACCAGACGGCCGTTTGCGGAATCGACCGCCACAATCTTGTCGCCAGCGGTGAAGAACGAGGCGATCGCCCCCATACCGTGCGGCGCGGTGGAGCTTTCGCGCACCGTTGTGAAGGAAGAACCATCGTACTTGAGAACCTGCACGGCACTGGCGCTTGCGGCGTAGTTATTCCACCGGTAGACATATCCGTCTGGAGTGGTGAGCAGGCCGTTGAGGCTGGCTGCCTCTTCCGCATCTTTGGGCTGGGTTTGCTCAACCACCGAAATACCTTGAGCACTCAGGTGAAGCAGCTGACCGTTCTGAATCTTGTTGCCCTCTTCGTTGTACACAGATTTATTGGGGCTGTATAGGAACGAGCCGTCGGGCAGCGGCGCAAGCGTGCGGGTGCTTCCGGTGAAAACGTCGCCATAGTATTCGCTCAGGTCATCGGCATGTGCTACCGAGGGGTCAAAGTCCAGCGGAGATTTGACGGTTTGCGCTTTCACCGTGCCGTCGGATGCGACGTTGACGTACCGCGCTTGCCCGCTGCTATCGGCGGTGAGCACAGCCCAGCTGTTGGTCGCTTCGTTGTAACCGAGCGCCAGAATATTTTCGGATTCGCTGAAGGTGACACCCGCGAAAGCACCCTGAGATACAAGCTTGCCGGATTCATCTACCCGGTAGCGTTCCAAGGCGCGAGTATTCGCGTTCACAAACACGATATCGCCGGTGGCGGGGTTGGCGGCAAAGTGCGCGCTGGAACCCATCGGCAGGGTTGCAGACTCGGTCTGCTGCAAAGTCTTTGGGTCGATGACCGCGTAGCGTGCATCCGCCCCGCCGCCGAAGCTTTTACCGGCCGCGTAGAAAAGATAAGAGCCCGCGCGCACCGTATTCTGTGGATTATTAATGTCGGTACCCGAGTTCAGGCTCTCACCCAGTTTATAGCCGCTTTTTTGGGCATCTTTCGCCGTGGTGCCGGAGTACGAGAAAGTAAGAGCGTCCAGCCCCACACCGTCTTCGTAGAAGTTCGAGAATGCGTGATTACCTTCGGCGGTGAGGTTGGCAGCAACATTGTTCCAGGTGACAATGCCGTCTTTTTCACTCTGTTGGGCGGTCTTGAGCGAGAGCTTCGCCATCGGGATTTCGTGGGGTCCTTCCCACTGCCCGGAGGTGTAATTTTTGGTGCGCACAACCATGTAGAGCATGCCGGTGCCCTGTGCCGCATCCACCTCAATACGCGGGTTTGAGAGCGTTAGGTTCAGCGAGCATTCTCCGGGTTTATTGCGGTCGGCGCAGTGCGAGATATATTGAACTTTGCCGGAGCCCTGAAGTGAAACTTGGTTGCCGTCTTCGGAAACTTTGGCTTCGTGGTTGGGGAAGTGAACAGGTCGGTGGAGTTGTAGCTTGCACCCTCGCTGACCTTGTACGGTTCGCCGATGTAGTTGCGGAATGAGGTTTTGATACCCCAGGTGATGTTTCCGGTGCTCTGGTTCTGTTCGGCGGCTACCGCTACACCGGAATCGGCGTGAGCGTTCACGGCCAAAAGCGGAGTTGCGGGCAAGAGCATTGTGCCTGCGAGAGTGAGTGCGCAGATGCGTCTGAGGGTGCGCTGGCGCGATGCAAACGTGAAAGACATGTGTAATCCTCGTTGATCTATTGAGTTAGGACACCCTTAATGTAGCAACATGCTACCCTTAATACAAAAGAGCTTAACACCACTCTGTGACGAGTTATCGCTACAAAGTGTTCATACACTACAATGCCCTCACTTCGCTGCAATAGAGCGCTAACGACGACATGCAGACCACCGAAAAACTCTAGATTTTATTCGGTATTTCTAACGCTAAATACCGTGAGAATCTTTTTAATATGCTTTTCTAAAATACGTAATATTACGGCTAGAACCAGCCGCGCTTCTTAAAGAAGAGATACACCGCCACACACGCCACCACCATGAGCACGAGCGACGCCGGGTATCCGTAGGTCCACTTCAGCTCGGGCATATCCTCAAAGTTCATACCGTAGATAGACCCAATAATCGTGGGCACCACCAGGATTGCGGCACCCGCTGAAATACGCTTCATATCTTCGTTTTGCTGCTGCGCCACAATCGTATCGTGCACCGTAAGCGTGTTCTGCAGGGATGTGCGCAGATCCTCTAGGCGCTCCTTAACCTGCACCACGTGATCCTGAATATTGCGGAACTGCCGTTGCAGCTCATCTTTTTCCTGCGCAATTTCGGTTGCGGTAGCGCCCGTATAGGGGCTGACATCAAGTACGCCGTCACGAATCTGCTGCATAATGCGCGCGAGCATCATATCGAGCGGTTTGCAGGCACGCTGAAAATCGGCAACCTGGTTGAGCAGTTCGTAGGTGCGGCGTGACAGTGTGCGGTCGCCAGCGCCGGTTTCTTGGAAGAGCGCATCCTCAATTTCGTCGCCGTCGTTTTCGAGCCCTTCGAGCACCGGCATGTAACCGTCTACCGTCTGGTCGATGATGCGGTGCAGCAGGCGTATGGGCGAGCCGTCCGGAGTGGCGTAGATCAGATTGAAGAGTTCATACACCGCCTGCTGCGGATGTATCTGGTCGTTCACGATGCTCAGCAGGTAATCCCGCCCCAAGAACATGTGCATCTCACCCAGGCGCACCTCTTCTTCGGCATCCAAAGTAAATCGCGGGACGTACCACCGCAAACAGGGAGCCTTCATAACTTTCAAGTTTGGCGCGCTGATGCCCGTGCGAGGCGTCTTCGAGCGCGAGTCCGTGCAGGTTAAAGGTTTGCTGAAGCTCGCGCAGCTCCCGCGCGTTCGGGGTCATGTAGCCGAGCGCCACGCTTGCGCCGCCCTCACGGTAAGCGTCAAGCGCCTCGGACTGGGTAACCCCCATACGGATGCGGTCCTGCTGCGGATAAATAGCACCGGTTACATACGACATAGGTTAAGTGTAGGGGTAGGCCCCCAGGTGCTAAAAAGAGCCTTTATTCGAATAAAGAGTATTTCGCCGCTTTATTCAAATAAAGGCTCTTTTTATGCAGGGGATTTATCGAATGCGCCGGTAGATCTGAGTTGCGGGGTCCCGCTCAAGTATTCCGTGATCCACGCCGTAGCGACGCACCAAGGCAGGGTCATCCGTGTACCGCCTGATGCGCTCGTTCACCTCACGCTCCGAAAACTGCTCGGAGGCAGGAATACTCTTTTGAAGAATCCAACGCAAAAGAGCATTCTTATCCTGCGCACGTGAGGGCCAGGTATGCACTCGTCCCTTGACTAAAAACCGCTCAACATCATCTGTTACCTGGTTTTTCGCGGATTTCAAAAGACTCAAGTAGTCGGAGAATACCTCGGTAACCTGCCAAAGCCCATCCTCTGACTTCTCAATGAGCCTGACTGCTTCAAGACGCGCCAACAGTTTACGATCACGATAGTTAGGCGTTTTCGGCACATCCTGCACGATAACCTTGGCATACATTTCTCGGGATTCATCATTCGCCAGTGCAGCTATCACCGGCAAAATATTTTGCACCTTTTCCATAAGTCAGTTTTACAATTAATACTTTAAAATCATCCCTACAACAGATTTGAAGCCCTGGCGACCTTTTGTAGTGCCTCCCAAGATCCCTGTGAAATATTTGATCCACCTATACTACTCGCAGAAAACTTAGGTCTGCATTCATGAAGGACTTCTGAATTATGAATATCATCAGTATATCCATAAAATTCCATTTTAGACTCATATGTAAATATTTTATTTACGAATAATAATTTCATATCGTTTTCAGGGACATAGTGTTCCCATCCGTCATCCAGTTGATAGAATATAAATTTTGAAAGAAATGCAGAAACCCAATCAGCAAATTGAATATTAGCAGATATAGAGCTATCAATATGCATAGGAGGCTCTACAATTTTATCCATTTCCGGGTATTTAGAGCTTCGTGAGAAAATATGTGCGTACGCCAAACTCATATAGGGCTTCCTTTCATTCTCATTAATCTGATCCATCATCACCATAATATTCTCATCGCTTGCGACTGCATGACGCGCCAGACGATTTAATACTTGGCGCATAATAAAATCATGCATGTCATCCATCCATTGACGCAGACCTCCTTCATCTCGTTTACTGGCTCTTCGCATTTGAGGGTGTAGGTGTTGTGGGCGGGGTTGGGCGTGTCGTGGCCGGGTAGGGGTCGAGGTCTTCCGATGATGGAGATTGCTACACCGTCCATCTGAAAGACCTCGACATGGCCAATACTATCTTTGATCGCCCTGACCTGAGCGCGTTCACGCGCCTGGATGACCTGGGCCTGGAAGTGACGGGCCAGCGCATGTGGCCAGACCATGCAGTGTTGGCTTGCCGGATTGCTGGTGAGGACCGGTGGTGTCGACGCTGCGGATGCCAGGGCGAGTCGCGTGACACGGTGATCAGGCGCTTGGCGCACGAGCCTTACGGGTGGCGCCCCACGATCTTGCACGTGAGCGTGCGCCGCTACCGGTGCCAGGAGTGCGCCCATGTGTGGCGTCAAGATATGAGCCAAGCGGCCGATCCGCGCGCCAAGCTCCGCGTGCGGCGGTGCGCTGGGCGCTCACTGGGCTGGTCGTTCATCATTTGACGGTGGCGCGTATCTCCCAGGCCCTCGGTGTGTCCTGGAATACCGCCAACACCGCTGTCCTGGGTGAAGGCCAGCGTCTACTGATCAATGATCCAACTCGGTTCGATGGCGTGCGTGTCATCGGGGTGGATGAACACGTGTGGCGCCACACCCCCTACGGAGACAAATACGTCACCGTTATCTTGGACTTGACACCCATCCGAGAACGCAGCGGCCCCTCCCGACTCTTGGACATGGTCCCGGGTCGCTCCAAGCAGGTCTTCAAAACCTGGCTGGCCTCCCGCCCCGACACGTGGCGAAGCCGCATCGAGATCGTCGCGATGGATGGATTCACCGGGTTCAAAAGCGCAGCCACTGAAGAACTCCCCGGCGCGAGGGCGGTCATGGACCCCTTCCACGTCGTGCACCTGGCTGGCAACGCCTTGGATGAGTGTCGCAGACGCATTCAGCAAGAACTCCACCACCGGCGCGGGCGTGCCACCGACCCCCTGTACAAGGCCCGCAGGATGTTACACACCCGCTCATGCCTGCTCACGCCACGCCAGCAGCACCAACTACTCAACCTGTTTTCCGGTGAGGAGCACGTCGCGCTCGAGGTCACTTGGAGCGCCTACCAGAACATCATCGACGCCTACCGCGCGCCCGACACGGACGCGGGTAAGGCCCTGATGGAAGCCGAAATCAACACCCTGACCTCCACGCGTGTACCGAGGGGTCTGACCGAGCTCATCACGCTGGGCAGGACACTCAAACGCCGAGCCGGGGACATCCTGGCTTACTTCGACCACCCCCACACCTCCAATGGCCCTACCGAAGCCATCAACGGACGCCTCGAACACCTACGCGGCTCCGCCCTCGGGTTCCGTAACCTCACCCACTACATCACCCGCTGCCTCCTCGAAACCGGCGGATTCAGACCCCAACTACACCCCCAATTATGAAGAGCCCCAAATCTAACCCCCGCGACACGCCGAGCCAGACACACATTTTGACCCTTAACCCTTTAATGGATATAATTAGACCCATGTTGATTTCAGGTACCGCTTTCTTGCGGTTGCGCACCAACCGCTAAGGCGGTTTCCTACCCCGTAGGTTAAAAACCGCTCCGGTCCTTTAGCCGGGCGGCTATTTGTCATGCCCGGCTCCCTTTCAAATCCAAGGAGCACACCTGATGTCTGCATACGGACACGGCCGTCACGAGCATGGCCAAAATTTTCTCACCAACCACAAGATCATCAACTCCATCATCGACCTTGTGAAACAAACCTCCGGCCCCATCATTGAGATCGGACCAGGAAGCGGTGCCCTCACTCACCCGATGGCCCACTTGGGGAGGGCGATAACGGCAGTTGAAGTGGACGCAAAACTAGCTGCCAAAATCACACAAGAAACCTCCTCGGCGGCGGTCGAAGTGGTCCATGATGATTTCCTTAACTTCCGGTTACCCGCCACTCCCTGCGTCATTGTGGGAAACATTCCCTTTCACCTCACCACTGCCATTCTTCGAAAGTTGCTGCATGCGCCAGCATGGACTGACGCTGTACTCCTCATGCAGTGGGAAGTCGCTCGCCGCCGGGCCGGGGTAGGCGCAAGCACGATGATGACGGCTCAGTGGTCCCCATGGTTCACATTTCACCTGGGTTCTCGGGTACCAAGGCCTGCTTTCCGGCCACAGCCAAACGTTGACGGGGGGATCTTAGTGATCCGCCGGGTGGGTGACCCGAAGATTCCGATAGAGCAGCGCAAAGCCTTTCAGGCGATGGTGCACACCGTTTTCACTGCCCGGGGACGCGGGATAGGGGAAATTCTCCGAAGGGCAGGGTTGTTTTCATCACGTTCAGAAACACAATCATGGTTGCGCTCGCGAGGAATCGACCCCGCGACCCTACCTCCCAGATTGCACACCAACGACTGGATCGATCTCTTCCAGGTGACTGGTTCCTCTCTACCTCACCATCGACCCATTTCACCATCGGGAAGTAGTCAACGACCTCCTCAACGGAAAAACCGAAGCCGGCGGCGTTAATCCCCACCAAAACCGAAATCCACCAGTAGTACTAAAAGGGCTCTTCCGGTTTTAGAGTGCATTGATTAGTTCGCCGGGGGTTCGGGCGTGGCACAAGATATTGGGGTCCTTGGCTTTGTAGGAAAAAGGTATCTAATCCATCCGTACAAAACTAAGGACCTACTGTGCGGGTTAAGGGTCAAAATGTGTGTCTGGCTCGGCGTGTCGCGGGGGTTAGATTTGGCCTTTTTGAATGCCGATTGAGTGGGTGTAGTCGGTGTCGATAGCGTTGTCGTAGAGGGCTGGGCGTCCTGTTTCGTGGTCGGCTTGGTTCTCGGTTTGGGTCAGGGTGGATACTTTGGCGAGTTGGCCCTGGCCCCAGTCGGACTGCCTGGCGATTCGTACTGGATCGTCAGGCAGTTCCGTTTTTAAGTAGAGCCACCAATCCAGCATGCGGCGTTGTCGTTCGCCTGATCTGCCGCGGTGGGTTCTGGCGAGCAGTTTGAGCTGGGCGTTGATGCCGCCTTCTAAGCTGTTGGTGGTGGATTTGATCCGCTCGGGCGCAAGGACTCCTGCTGGCGGGTTGAGGTAGACAAACAGCATCTCGGACCGCCAAAGATGGTTGAGGCTGTTGTAGGCCTTGCGCACGTTGTGGTGGGTCCACACGCGGGTCCATGCACCTGTTTTGGGGTCTTTGATCATGGTTTTCTCGTTCATCCATTCCCGGTAGATCGTTGAAAACTCGTGCAGTTGCACACCCCACGCGGCGGCTTCATCCAGTGTGGTGATCCGGGTCAGTTTCAGCGCAAGTCGGTAGATGGTGCGCCCGGCATCGGTGCGTGGGTTGGTGGTGGTGTAGCGGCGGACCACGCGTTGGGCGTGGACGAGGCAGCGTTGAATTTTCGTAGTCGGCCAGCACTTTTTGATTGCGCTGTATGCGCCTTGGCCGCCGTCGATGACGGCGATGAGTGGGGCTTCGATGCGTTCAAGCAGCAGTTGGTAGTCGCGGGTGGTTTCGTGTTTGCACCAGTGCCAGGCGATCACGTGGTCGATGGTCGCCGCGACGATCAGGCAGCCACCGGCGGTGTAGGTGCCATCGAGAAATACCTGGTCGTAGATCCGCTTGTGGTGGCCGGCGGTGGGGTCAGGCACATCAACGAGCCAGCACCACTTGAAGCGCCGCTTCATGGTGGCGCGGCTAACACCGTTTCGTTTGGCTAGGTCGTCGAGTGATATTGCGGTGGTGCAATGCTCGATGAACTGGGTGAACACTGCCGCGTTGGTGATGTCGTTTCGACGTTTGACGCTGGAGGCGCCGCATTGTTTGCAGCGCCATCTGGTGGTGCCTTTGCTGGTGGTGCCGTTGCGTTTCATTTCACCGCCGCAGTGGCAGCGTGGTTGGTTCTTCGACATTGCGACACCACACCACGCCGCGCATAGCACATCACGGCTGCCACACCGAGGATTTCCCGTCGGGGGCTAGATATATGCTTCCGGAGCATATACTTTCCGGAAACCTACAGGTCAATCCGTGAAAATCCGCGATTCCGGACACACATTTTGACCCTTAACCCTGGGTATCGCCACCGGCCCCTGGACACCAGGGTCGGCACCATCGACGTGGCGATCCCCAAGCTGCGCTCAGGCACCTACTTCCCAGAATGGTTACTGCAACGGCGCAAACGCTCCGAAAGCGCCTTGATCACAGTGGTCGCTGACTGCTACCTAGCAGGAGTATCCACGCGCCGTATGGACAAGCTCGTCAAAACCCTGGGGATCACAGGACTGTCCAAGTCCCAGGTCTCACGCATGGCAGCCGACCTGGACGAGCACGTGGACCAGTTCCGCAACCGGCCCCTCCACGATGCCGGGCCTTTCACCTTCGTCGCCGCTGACGCGCTCACCATGAAAGTACGCGAAGGAGGACGCGTCGTCTCGTGCGCGGTTCTGGTTGCCACCGGAGTCAACAATGACGGACACCGCGAAGTGCTGGGGGTACGCGTATCTACCAGTGAGACCGCTCCAGCCTGGAAGGAGTTCTTCGCCGACCTGGTCGCCCGAGGCCTGACCGGCGTGCGCCTGGTCACCAGTGACGCCCATCTGGGCCTGGTTGAAGCCATCGCCGCCAACCTACCCGGAGCCACTTGGCAACGATGCCGCACCCACTACGCCGCTAATCTCATGTCGGTGACCCCCAAAGCACTATGGCCCGCCGTCAAAGCGATGCTGCACTCGGTGTACGACCAACCCGACGCAGCATCGGTCAACGCTCAATACGACCGGCTCTTGGACTACGTCCACGACAAGCTCCCCGCCGTGTGTGATCACCTCGATCAAGCCAGGGCAGACGTCCTCGCGTTCGCGTCCTTCCCCACCGGGGTGTGGACCCAGATCTGGTCCAACAACCCCAATGAGCGCCTCAACCGCGAAATCCGCCGCCGCACCGACACCGTGGGAATCTTCCCCAACCGACAAGCAATCATCCGCCTCGTCGGAGCCGTCCTCGCCGAACAAAACGACGAATGGGCCGAAGGCCGACGCTACCTCAGCCTCGACATCCTCACCAAATCACGACTCACACCACAACCCACCGGGCAGGAGGACACCCCACTCCAACTCAGCGCATAACCCAACCCGAAGGACACAAAACGATTACACCACTCCACAGGACTTGACCTGAGCAAGAGCACGTTCTACAATTGACGCATAAGTTCATGGAGGTTCGCATGACCGCTTACGACCACTCGTCGGGGTACACCTACGGCACCGATGCCGTCCCCACGTCTCCGCTCACACTCGAGGATCTACGCCAGATTGAGGCCGCCGCGCACGTCCAGCCCGGTGACGCAGAGCTGCTCGCGCGAGCAGAACCCATCCTGGCGCCGCATGCCATGGAAATGGTCGACACGTGGCGCGGGATTTTGGCTCAAAAGACCTACCTGGCAGCACATTCCGCGCATCCGGATGGACAGCCGAACCCCGAGTACGCGCAGGCGTCAAAGCCCCGATTCGCCCAGTGGATCATCGACATGTGCACGCGCGAGCGGGATCAGGCGTGGTTGGACTACCAGTACCTGATTGGAGCTCGACACATGACCGCGGCGAAGAACGCGGCGGATGGGGCGGACTCGACGCCATTCGTGCCTCTGCGCTACGTGCTCGCCTTCATCGCGCCGACTGTGGAGGTCGGGCACCGTCTCCTGGCGGAGGGCTTCGAGGGCGCAGAACTGGACGCTGTCCGTGACGCGTGGACTCGCGCTGTGACTGTCGCCGTGACAGTGTGGGCGTATGCCTACCGCGATCACCCCGAGCAATTCTGATCCGGCGCTCGCCACCTACGACTCCCCCATCGGCCGCCTCACGCTTGATAGCGGTGTATTCGTCTTTCGCACTCTCTGACTGCTCTCCCTGGAAGCCTCAGTGGCTTCCAGGGAGAGCTTTCTTTCTGGGTTATAGGACACTACGTGTTGCTGGTTGGGTGACTTTTCGGCTTTCTGGTGCGGGAAAGTCACTCTTTCAGTTGGTCGTGTTTGCCTCGTTCCTGTGAATACTGCATCGTGCTCTGTGTGTGGCTGCCCCATGATCCGTCACGGTAAGAAGTCAACAGGAGGTCCTTTGAAGATCGCGGTGGTAGAAGTCCGCTCATCATCAAGGACCTCGACCTCTACCCACAACCCCCGACCAATACCTGGTCACCCACACTAGTACCACCCAAACGAGGCAGGTACACGCTAGAGGACCGCGTTGCCGTCCACCGCTGCTGCATCGACCTAACCCTGCTCCAAATGGCCACAGGGCTGCGCGTAAGCGAAGCAAGAACTCTCATGTGGGACGACATCATCACCGACGACCAAAACCGCCCAGCGTGCATTATTCGGGCTGAAAACGCCAAGACAGGCACCACCCGCGTCGCGGCTCTCGTCGAGCCTGCGGTCTATGAGCACCTTACCCGTAGACGAGATGAAGTCGGTGGAGCCTACGTTGTGGGCGCACCGCTCAACCCAGACACCGAGTGGGACAGATACAACGCTCAGAAGGCTCTCAAGGCGTTCTACAAGGATCTGGCTCGCGACTGCGGAGTGCCTCTGCTGGAGACCCACCGCACCCACGTCTGGAGAACCACCCTCAACACCATGTACCGCACGGACGTAGACGCGCTACTGCGTGCTCGAACGCTCGGTCACTCGGTCGATGTGAACGCACAGGCATACTCAGACCTGTCAGACCTCACAACGCTGTACGAGGCAGCCCGAGCACGGCGTAGGGAGGAAAGGTAGTCCCTACCTTATTCCCTATCTTTCGTGAGGATATGCCGGTAACTTCAAGTATCTTTAGGGAAGGATAAGGGGACGGTTACCGCACAATATCAACGATTACTTGGCTGTATCTCACTGTTTCATTAAAAAGAGATGCAGACCCCGGAGGTCGCAGGTTCAAATCCTGTCCCCGCAACGGATAACTCCCGATAGCTTAGCTATCGGGAGTTTTTTTATTCCCTAAAACCCGTACTCCCGCCGACCTGTCTCCTTCTGCTGTCCTCCCGTCACCTTCCGACCGCCGGTCTGCCTTCTTTCGCCACCTTCCTGCACCTTTCCTGTCGGCGACCTGTCTTCATTTGCCGCCTACTTTTCTTCTTCTTGTGCTACCTTTCTGCCGCCTGCTGGGCGGCTTTCTTCATATCTCCTGCCTCTCCGTATCTCCTGCCTTCTGTAATCTGCGGAGGGGGTCTTCTGAACCTTGTCGGGGCGGTGCTTCGGGGAGACTGATGGGGGCAGCCTGCTCGCCCTTCCGGGAGTGCTTGAGGTGGATCTTTCGGACTCTCGAAACCCCTCTTGAAACCTCCTCACGGAATTTCATAGAACCGTCGTGAAAGTACCCTGGACTGGTTTCGGAACGTCTCCCGATGCGTCTTTCGAGGTATTCCTCAGTCCGTCTATCGGGGCTTCAAGCGGGTGTGCCCATGGGGGTGGTGGAGTCACTTCCGAGCGGTTGCTGGAGGGTGGTTACGCCTTCTTGAGACGCTGCTTTTGAGCTCCTTGAAAGGGGATCTGAAAGGGGTCCTGAAGGGGGCTCTGGGGCGGGTCTCAAGAGCGTGATGAGGGGTCCGATAGGATGCCTGGGTGGGGGAGTGGCGAGGGGGCTGTTTTTGCCTCAAAGTGCATTCTCAAAGTGGAATATGCGAAAAGGTGTCTATATTCCGGGCTTGGAAATCACCCGTTCTGCCCCGGAATTCCGCGGTTTTTGGAAGAAAATGGTCTTCGAGTGCAACAATTCACTCTGAAAGTGATTGTAGTCACATATAAAACATTCAAGTTAATTGTAGAGTTTTTTGAAACTCTTTCAAAAAACGCTCAAAAACCCCGGAAAATCAAGGAAAAATAGCCCATTCAACCTCTACTTGAGGGTGATTCAAGTTAAACTAGAAGCTTAGAAAAAGCTCTTGTTAAGATTGAATCTTGTTCGATACCCAAAAATAGCCCCAAAAAACCGCTGGAAAAGGCTTTTTGACCTGGTAGCTTTGAGTACGTGGTCACCGCGGTCCGCCGCGTAGCTCTCCGAAATGAATACTGCACCCCTCCATCACACGAGGAAACCCCCGCAACACACACGGGACGGTTACTGGACTTGCTCCATGCGGCATCACATTCGCAGGCCGACCGCCTATAGGCTTCTCACCTATAGACCACCTATCACTCAACCACTCTCGGGCGTCCGCGCCCCACGAAACACCAACAACGAGGACAACCCATGGCACTTCGCCCCCGCACCGTTAAGGCTGGCTCTCTCGCAGCCATCGCCGTACCCTCCGTGCTCGGTAGCACCCTGGTAGCACCCGCTTCCGCATTCGCACCCGTCGTTCAGGACATCCCCGGCGCAGCTACCCAGGCTCCGAAGTCCCTGTTCACCTCCACCGTGCAGCCCACCCTCTCGCAGGTTGCTGTGCAGATCCGCCAGCAGGCAGAACAGGCAAAGCAGACTCAGCAGGCTCCCGCAACGACCGCGGTTCAGCCCATCCAGAAGACCTACACTGCACAGGCTGCTCAGCCCGCACAGGTTGCTCAGCCTTCCGCTCAGCCCACCCTGGCTCAGGTCGCCCAGACTCCCGCAGCTACCCAGAGCGCTGCAACCCCTGCCGCGCAGCCCGCGCAGACCGCACAGGCTGCTCAGGCGGCATCCGGTGTGGCAGCAACCCGCACCAACCAGACTTTCCTGTCCTACACCTCCCCGGCTGGTACCACCTCGCAGTACCACGTCTACGCTGAGGGCGTGGACTTCTCCAAGCCCGTTGGCGTGGTCTTCTACTTCGACGGCGACTACTGGCGCAACGACCAGTCCAAGGTCTACGACCCCTCCGGTGAGCTGGCTCAGATGGCTGCATCCGCAGCGGCCCAGAACATGCTGTTCGTGCCCGTCATCTCCCCGGACGCCAACCGTTACGACGCTGGCGTGACCTGGTGGGAAGACATGGAGCGTAACGGCGAGTTCTTCCGCTCCTTTGCTTCCTCCTTCATCGCGGCTAACGGTGTGGACTCCTCCAACGTGTGGACCATGGGCTACTCCGGTGGCGCTGAGTTCATCACCTACGAGCTGAACACCAAGCCCCAGACCTGGCGTAACGGCGGCGGATCCATCATGGTCGCTGGTGGTGGCCTGGACGAGGGTACCCCCTCGGCTGCGCTGAAGTCCCAGCCCATGTTCTGGTACGCAAACTCGAACGACGGCTCCGGCGAGACCTACCCGCAGACCTGGAGCGCACGAGGCGCCGTTGAGGGCGGCTACAACGCCTACCGCAACGCCGGCTACACCAACGCTTCCGCGACCGTTCTGAACGGTTCGGGCCACTTCGACTACAACTTCTCGCAGATTCTGAGCAACTCGCTGACCAAGGGCAAGGCAACCGCCGCTCCCAGGGTCGAGCAGAAGACCGAACAGAAGGCTGAGCAGAAGCAGCAGAACACTCAGCGTGCCCGCACCATGAGCTCCGCAACCTACCAGAGCTACACCTCCCCGGCGGGCACCACCTCCCAGTACCACGTGTACGCGAACAACCTGGACTACTCCAAGCCCGTTGGCGTGGTCTTCTACTTCGACGGTGACTACTGGCAGCGTAACGAGTCCAAGGTCTACACTCCCGACGAGGGCATGCTCGCGGCAATGGGTAAGATCGCTAACGCCCGCAACATGGTCTTCGTGCCTATTATCTCCCCGGACACCAACGCATCCGGTGACGGCATCACCTGGTGGGAAGACATGAACACCAACGGTGAGTTCTTCCGCTCCTTCGCGAAGTCCTTCGTGAGCGAGAACAACCTGGACGCATCCCAGGTGTGGACCATGGGCTACTCCGGTGGCGCCGAGTTCATCACCTACGAGCTGACCGACCACAACACCGCATGGCGTAACGGCGGCGGCTCCATCATGGTCGCAGGCGGCGACTCGGACGGCTCCGTGGACGCTGACGCAACCACCAAGGGTCTGCCCATGTACTGGTGGGTTGGCGCGAACGACACCTCCGGTAACACCAACCCCGTCACCTGGAGCGCACGTGGCGCAGTCGAGTCCGGCTACAACGCATACCTGGGCGCTGGCTTCTCCGACGCCCGCGTGAAGCTGATTGACGGCTTCAGCCACCACGACTACGACCTGCCGCACATCCTGGCGTCCTCCCTGGACTTCGCCGGTAAGACCCCCGCACTGGGCTACAGCGACCTGTCCGATTCAAACCCGAACTACAACGAGATTAGCTGGAACTCTGATCGCCGCATCATGCTCGGCTTCGCGGACGGCACCTTCCGCCCGAACGCATCGGTCAACCGCGCGCAGCTGGCAACCTACCTGTACCGCGTGGCTGGTCGTCCCGCAGTGAACGCACCGGCTGTTTCGCCGTTCAGCGACGTTCCGGTGAACCACCCCGCGTACAAGGAGATTTTCTGGCTGAGCCAGCAGGGCATCAGCGGTAGCGACTTCCGCCCCCTGGAGGCCGTCACCGAGTCCACCATGGCTGAATTCATGTACCGTGCGGCTGGATCCCCGGCACAGGCTCAGGGCGGCTACGCATCCCAGGCTCTGGCATGGGCTGCCTCCAACGGCATCGGTACCGGCTCCACCTCTTCGGATGCGATCACCCGCGCCGCTATGGCAGGCTACCTGTACATCTACGCGAACTAAAGCTCGCACCCCAATAACGCATAAAGATCCGCCCCGTTCCTGAACTCATCAGGAACGGGGCGGATCTTTATAGGTTTAGCTCAAGAAGCTATGCGCTAGACCAGGCTTACTGGACCAGGCTTAGAGAGTCTGGGTGGGGGATTCCACAGCCAGGGGAGCCGGAGCAGCCGGAGCGTTCTTTGCCTTCAGAGCGGCCAGGCGAGCGTCCAGCTCAGTCTCGCGCTCCATCTGGTCCAGGGTGTTGAACTGAGCGTCCAGGGAGGAAGCTGCCAGCTCCTGCTGACCGATGACGCGTGCCTCTTCGCGGCGAACCTTCTCTTCGAAGCGGCTCATCTCGCTGGTCGGGTCCAGAACGTCGAACGCCTTCAGAGCGTCGTTCACCTGGGTCTGAGCTGCTGCAGTCTTCTGACGTGCGGTCAGCTCATCGCGCTTGTACTTGACCTCTTCAAGCTTGGAGCGCATCTTCTCCAGGCCGTCCTTGAGCTGGTTGACAACCTGAGTCTGGGAAGCCAGCTGAGGCTCAACAGCCTGTGCAGCCTTCTCAGCCAGCAGCTGCTTGTTCAGAGCAATCTTCGCGAGGTTATCGAACTTGTCAGCGTTGGCAACATCGCCAGCTGCGCGGAACTCATCAGCCTTGTTAGAAGCTGCCAGAGCCTTGGTGCCCACTCCTGAGCGGCCTTGACGTCCTCAGCGTGGTCCTTTTCGAGCAGTCGCAGGTTGCCGATGGTCTGTGCTACTGCAGCCTCCGCCTCGCGGATGTTGTTGGTGTAGTCACGAACCATCTGGTCCAGCATCTTCTCCGGGTCCTCAGCTGCATCAATCAGAGCGTTGATGTTTGCCTTAGTGAGCTGTGCAATACGGCCGAAGATGGTCTGCTTAGCCATAATCTCCTACTTTCTGTTCACGGGCTGCGGGGGAGCACTACGCTCCTCGTGAGCCGTGCCCGTATAACTAATTATGTGGCAGATTTCTGGGTGCATGCTGTGAAAATGATGCACGCCTGATTTCTGCAACCTAAACTTTTGGTAAATTACCTCAGGTGTTTTCCGACTGGGGAAGAAAGCGGTGAGGTAAGCTATGCACCCCGCCGGTCAGACTGTAGAAAAACCTACAGAAACCGACCGGCAGGATTTGTAGCGTGGAGGCGGTTAGAAGCTGCCGCCGTCACCGCCGCCGCTACCCCAATCGCCGCCACCGCCGCTGAAGCCGCCGCCCCAGCTACCGCCGCTACTACCGCCACTGCTGTGGCCGCCGCTGCTACCCCAGCTACTGGTGCCGGAGTTAATAGCGGTCATCAGGGCGCCCAGCAGCAGGCCCTTCGCCAGGTCACCACCGAAGCCGCTACCGCCGCGGTTGTTCTGGTTGTTGTAGTAGTTGCCGACCTCGCTCTGAGCGCGGTTCTGCGCGTCGGTTGCCTTCTGGATAGCCATATTGGCTTCCTTCATGGCGTTCAGCGGATCCGAAGAAGCCAGGCGCTGTGCCTGACCCAGGTGACGCTCCGCCTCAGAAACAGCGGTCAGGGTCATCGGGCCCACCGCAGCGCGGCGGTTATTGATGTAGCTACGCGCACCGTTCACCGCAGCGTAGGCAGAACGCATCGTACGGTCCAGGTTCTGCGACGCCGCACGAGAACGCTCGCGGGTAGCACGCATATTCGTCATTGCCTTATCCAGCTCAGCGGAGAGCTGACGCAGCTGGTTCGCCAGAGTCAGCGGGTCATTCGGGCGAGCCGAAGCGCTCTGGTTGACCTGGTTGAGTACCGCCTCCATACCGGCGGCGACCGCGCCCAAATCATCGCGACGCTGAGACGCCGCGAGGCTCTTAGCCTCCGCCACGTCACGCTGAATGCTCAGCAGGTCGGTGCTCAGACCCAGCTGAGCCTGCTCCAGCTCCTGCGCGCGGGTATTGACCGCAGCGCCCAGCGCCTGAATCTGCGAGGCGGCTTCCTCAGCGGTGCGCAGGTGAGCAACCGCCTCCGAACGGGCGGTAGCAACGGTCGCCTGAGCCTTCTCAAGCTCCGCAGCGCACAGCACCATGTTCGAGTCCAACAGGGTGGGGGTCTTCGAAATGGGCTCCAGCGCGCTGGGCAGGTAACGTTCCTTCAACGCGCGGTACTGGGCGGCAATCTCCTCCACCGAGGCGCGCAGCTGCGGCAGACGCTGAGCCAGAGCCTCAATAGCCTGAGGCGCCTCCTGCTCCAGGTTGCGCAGCTGAGCCAGCTTAGCGTCCTGCTCCTGAGCAATACGGGTGACTTCCTGAGAGTTATCAATAATCTCAGTCAACCAGGCACGCTGCTCAGCCTCGGTATCCGGGATGCTATCGGTCAGAAGCTGCTGACGCTGGAAGGACTTACGCATCAGATCCTCAGCACGCGCAATCTCCTGAGCGAACTCAGCAACCTGCTGATCGCTGTACTGTGCGCGCGCAAAATCCAGTTCCTGCTTCGCGTGGCTCATCGTCGTATCAGCCTGCAGAAGGGCGCTACCGGCGCGAGTGCGCAACTCCTCCAGCGGAACCTCCGGAATGGGGGAGTAGTTACGAGGCGCACCGTAGGAACGCTGAGGCTGCTGCTGAGCGTTCTTCTTCTTGCGGCGGCGGTACATCGCGTAACCGCCAGCACCCACGGTCGCCGCAGCACCCACACCGAGCACGCTGGTTACAACACCCGAAGAGCTACCGCCCTTCTGGGCCTCGATACCCTCAACCGCGGCAAGCGCCGCACCCGAATAGTCGCTATTCTGCAGCTTCGGTTTGATGTAGTTCTGGTACACCTTCGTCTGCTGATCGCTCGACAGGGTCTTCGTGCTACCCGCCAAGAAATACGCCTGGCGAGACTCGGTAGCAATCACCAGCACCACATCGGCAGAACCCCAATTGTTCTTCGTGGCAAGCGCCTTCGTCCAGCTCGAAGAAGTAGACGGGTTCTCAAACTTATCGATGACCACCACGTGCAAATCCACGTTGTGCTTCTTCGACAGAGCCGAAATCTTAGACTTCAGGGTAGAGGTATCACCCAAAGAGTTCGTGGAATCGTACACGGTGGTGCCCGTAATCTGCATCGGGTCAGCAGCCTGCGCCGACGTGCTCAAAAATGCAGAACCAGCCGGCAGAACCGCCGGGGCACAAGAAAGACCTGCCGCCAGCACTGTGGCACCCAAGATAGTGCGCAGGCGAGGGCGTGCGGGACGAATCTGACGCGCAAAGGCGTGCTCGGTCATGGTCTTTCCTCCGTTGTCGTGAAGTATGAACGGACCTGCACTTCACGGCGTGCTTGAACATCGCACGCCTTAGTGCTGGTCACATTATTAGTGTAGCGGTGGCTCAGCCACGCAGACACACAGATACGAGAATATTGCGCCGCTGTTTGCCGACCGTTTACCGACTTCCCAGGCTTTATACAGGAAAGCCGGTATACAGGAAAGCCGGAATATAGGAGAGCCGGGGTCTAGCCTCACGCCAGACCCCGGCTCACCGGCTATTCAGTGAGTTAGCGCCGACGCGCAATCTTCAGATTGCTCATCAGGTGCTCCACTACCTCCGCGGCATCAACATCGTGGATACTCTGCGCCATGCCGTTCACCACCTGAACCCGCGAAGACGAGGCGAACATCCAACCCAAGAACTGCACAGTATTCAGCAACCTAGAACTGCGTTCTGCCTGCTTTCGCATCTGTGACCACAAAAAGGGCGTAGTCGGCACGCCACGGCCCTTATACACCTGGGAATTAGAATGGGCATCCAGAAGCTCAGCGAGCGCCTCAATATTTTCGGTCAGCTCCTTCAAATCCTCATCCCCGGCAGAAGGGAGCCGACGTAATACCGATCAACCAGGCTCAAAGGCATGTAGCCGCTACAGCTACTCACCCACGCCAGCTTCAAACGCAGATTCTGCAGGCGAAGCACCTGCTGCAGAAGCCGCGAATGAGTGCGCAACACCGACAGCGGCATGGAAGATAGCCTCTTCTCCTCCGAAAGCAGACCCTCGGAGCCCTCCCCGGAAAACGCCTTATACGGATCCGAGACGCCCGCTAGAAGCACCGGTCCCTCGTAGTGAACGAACGCCAGAACCTCGGGAACACTCGAGAGGGAACGGATGCGCTCGCCAATGGTCGGAAGATCCTCCCCATCCGGGGCGTACTGTTCGCGGCTGAACATCAACGTCTGGATAGGCTGCTCGGCAAGGTCGGGCGAGTCATGAGCAAGCGCCCGCAAATCGGTCACGACCTCCGCCAGAACGCCGTCCTGCTCAACCTGCAGAAGCTCCTCCAGGAGCTCAATGACAGAGCGCGCCTGCAAGCTCAAGACCGCGGCGCAGAACTCCGCATCCTGAAGCTCAAGACGCACCTTCTCCAGGCGCTCTTCCAGCGTGGACTGCACGCCCTTGAGCTCAAACTCGCTCAGCTGTTCCGGGCGGAGCATACGGTGCGTACCGTCCTCGCCGGAACGGTAGAAAAGCTCGCTAAACTCCAACGTAGACTGAACGCCCTTCAACGCCCGCTCTCGCAACTCGGGCAGAACGTCAAAGGCAACTTCGGTCATCTCATTCCAGACCTTGACCTCATCGAGATTCGAGTCCTTACGAACAGTCTTCTTCCAGGTCTCGGCAAGCTGCATGGCGCGATCAAAATCGCTCAGCTCCACAAAAGCCGCCAGCTTCTGCGCGCTCTCACGTAGATAACGCACCGCGTAGAGACGGTCGCTCAAAGAGTCCGGGAGGGTATCCTCCAGCAGACGCCACCGGAAGGTGCGCTCAAAGCACTCCTCGGTCAGGCTAATGACGGTGGCGCTCAGGGAGAGCGCATGATCGCGAGCAAACGCGAAAGAGCCCGGGGTATCCGCCAGACGAGGCAGGGACGTATAAAACTCCAGCGCCCCGCTCAGCTTCAGCCGAGATACCCGGATGGTTTCTTCCAGCTCAGCGGCAAGTACCGTGCGGTCAGCCTGGGCAGTCTCCTTGAAACTGTGCAACGGAGAAACCTGCGCACGCTCCAGCGTCTGCAGGTTCATGACCGCACGCATGAGATAGTTCTCAAGAATATCAATCTGCTGCAGGCGCGGACGCTGATTCAGCGGAACATGATTCTCCTGCGTGCCCACCAGCAGATGCTGCGGCACACCGCTAATCGACGGCAACGCAAAGACTTCATCCTCTGATGTACTGACAGAAAGCACCATGGGGTAGCGGCTGCGCTGCGCGTTCTCTAGAGGGGGAATGAGCTTGAAGTTGGTACTCAAAGAGAAATGGTCGGAGGGCGCCGGGTTATTCTTGGGAGCCTGCGGGGCGGTCTCCTGCTGCGGGCGCTCTTCAGGCTGCGCCGGGGTGTTCTGGGTCATGCTCTGCTGCTCCCGGTTTTCTGCTGATGGGCTTTCTGCTGAATGGTTCTGCGCTGTAGAAGAACTAGACTCGCCACCTACCTGCATCGGCTCCAACGGGGATGGCGCCGCCACCGGCTGCTGAGGAGGCTGAGGCGAGGGTCGCCTGAGCCTGCTGACTCTGCTGAGTCTGCTGAGCACCATTACCCGGCTGAGCACCATTACCCGGCTGAGCACCATTACCCGGCTGCGCCGGCTTCGGCTGGTAGTGCATCGGGTAGCTCACCGCGCCCTGTACCTGCTGAGGGGGTACTTGCTGTGAAGGCCTCTGCTGAGGGGGTACCTGCTGATTGGGTGCCTGCGTGGGCGGTACCTGCTGATTCATCGCCTGGTTCTGCTGCTGTTGCAATACCTGCCGCCTAATCTCACGCGCACGACGGCGCGAGGGGCTCAACGACGCGAAAAACGCTACCGCCGCGCAGATCAGAACAAATATAAGCAACGCGTACAGGCGGGTTGCGCCGTCCAAAGAAGACGCCACCGCCGCAGGCATGACCGGCAACGCGCCAACAAGAGCGAAAACAGCAGAAATAATCCTCATGACTTCACCATAACCCAGCTAAATCCCGGGTGCTCGCAACGCCGTTGCCTTACCGCATACTAAAAGGGAAGTAGCCGGGGTGCCGGGTGCTTTCCGCTGGTGCTTTCCACCGGTGCATCCCGCGCCCGCCTCACAGGTAAAAGACGATGCGGCGTGCGCCCTCATGTAGGGGCTCACGCCGCATCAATCATCACTCAACTCACTATCACACCCGGGCCGGTCCTCACACCGACCCTTCGGGACATACTGGGGATTCTCGCCCCTCCCGGTGCAGGGCTCTCATCTCCCGCCCCGGAAAACTATCAAACTCTATACGCTACCTACCGGCAGTCAGTGCGTGGGTAGCCATCTGCTGAGCCAGCTCGGAGGCCTTTTCCGCACGATGACGGCGGTACACCATTCCCGAGCAACACGCCACAATACCCGCACCAATACCGATGGAGCTTGCCAAGATCGCACAGAAAATCAGGGTTCCGATCATCATGGGTTTCTCCTTTGCCTTTGTCCTTTGCCTTTGTTCTCGGCTCTATGTGCCTTCAACATTACGGACCGACCCTGTGTTCAAGCTGTGTACCAAGAAGCGTCATGCTGTGTAAACCGTGAAGAAAAACCGAGCGCTTTAAAAGAGAAACCTGAGAGCGACGAAAAAAATAGCGAACAAAGCTCCCAAAAATAAACTAGCTGTCGGGTGAAATCGCCGGGTACCTCAAGACCGGCTCATCAGCTGCCGATGAAAGGGTGCGAGGAAAATTCCCAGGGAACTCCCCGATAACCAACAGCAAAAAGATATAGAACGCCATGAAACACCCTCTACAGTAGAAAGATAGCGTGTGCCCAGGGTGACGCATACGCACGACTCTAGGAGAACTCATGACTCAAAACAACGGATGGTCTTACGGCGGCAATGACGGCGTCACGGATGCAACCCGTCCCCTGCAGAACGTGAACGGACAGGCAAGCTACCAGCCCGCAAACCAGCGGCAGGGTCAGAACGCATACCCGCAGGCATACGCCTCTCCCGGATACACCTACCCCCAGGCCGCTGCCGCGCAGGTTGCGTCGGCGCAGTCTGCACCCCAGAACACCGATAACAACAAGCGTTACGGTGCTGGCGTTGTGCTCACCGCAGCTCTGCTCGCAGCCCTCGTCGGTGGCGGCGTTGGCGCGGGCGTCGGAGGCGGCATCGCAGCATCGAATAACAGCTCCTCTAGCTCCTCTTCGCGCGGCTCCGTGAGCTCCAATATCAGCAACTCCTCCACCGTGGCCGGCGTAGCAGAAACCGCGAAGAAGGTCCTGCCCTCCACCGTGACCATCATGGCGTCGAGCGGCTCCACCTCCGGCGGCGGTAGCGGCGTTGTCCTCGATAAGGACGGCCACATCCTCACCAACCACCACGTGGTCACCCTCGCATCTTCCAGTGCTGCATCCACCATTGAGGTGCGCCTGAGCGACGGTACCGTACGCACCGCTTCCGTGGTGGGCCTGGACTCTGCGGCTGACCTGGCGGTTCTGAAGATTAACCCCCTCCGGCCTGGACCTTCAACCCATCACCTGGGGCGACTCCTCCAAGCTGGTCTCCGGCGAAGCCGTGGTTGCCCTCGGCGCGCCGTATCGTCGTAGCGAATCGGTGACCGCCGGCGTAGTCTCGAACGTCAACCGCGTGCAACCCGCCGATGCGAAGGGTCAGAATTACATCCCCATGATTCAGGTTGATGTGCCCATCAACCACGGTAACTCCGGTGGCCCGCTGGTGAACCTCAAGGGCGAACTGGTCGGCATTAACGCGCAGGGTCAGGCAAGCCAGGACGGCGGCACCGCCGACGGTATGGCGTTCTCCATTACCTCCAACTACGCCAAGCGCATCTCCTCCGAGATCATTGCCAAGGGTAAGGCAACCCACGGCTACCTGGGCGCGAGCGTAAAGAACAGCCCCGCGGACACCGGTTCGGGCTCGTCCAAGCTCATCCCCGGTGGCGTTGAAATTGCCTCGGTAGAATCTAACAGCCCCGCCGCGAAAGCAGGCCTGCGATCCGGCGACGTCGTGATTGAAGCCGACGGTCACGCCGTGACCAAGAGCGACGAGCTTAACGGTACCGTGCGTGCCGCGGCGGCAGGCTCTGATCTGAAGCTGAAGATTAAGCGCGGCTCCTCCACCCATGACATCACCGTGACCCTGGGCGACGCCGACAGCCAGAAGTAAACAGCCAGAAGTAAAACGCACTCTGCCTCTGAACAGGTAGAAACGCGGTTGGGAAACACCCGCTCAGCCGGCTCTACCGTTCAGTAACTCTAACTCTAACAGAGCGCACATGGTGTAACGAAAGCTCCCACCCCATACGCGGGGTGGGAGCTTCTTCGTAGTACAGCAAAACTGTATTGGCGTTGCAGATAGGGGCGAGTTAGACGTCCTCGAGAACCTCACCCACGCGCTTCTGCAAAGCCGGGACAACCTCCTGCTCGAACCACGGGTTCTTCGCCTGCCACCTAAAATTCAGCGGCGAAGGATGCACCAGCGGCAGGAAACGCGGAAGATAAGACTCCCACGCACGAACCGTCTCCGTCAGGTTCTTCTGCGCCTTCGGGGCGTGCACACCATCCAGGTAGTGCTTCTGAGAGTACGCGCCCACCAGCAGAATCAGCTGAACATCCGGCATGAGCTCGAGCAGCTGCGGATGCCACTTCGGCTGCGAAAGTCCTTACGCGGCGGGTTATCGCCGTGCGCGCCCTTACCGGGGTAATAGAAATCCATCGGCAGCAGCGAAATCAGGTCGGGATTGTAGAACTGCTCATCCGTCACGCCCATCCACTCGCGCAGCTTCACGCCGCTCGGGTCATTCCACGGGATGCGGCTCTCCTGCGCGGCACGCCCCGGCGCCTGACCAATCACCACGATGCGCGCCTTTGGGGACGCCGAATAGACCGGCTCCCAACCCTGCTCCGTGAACTCCCTATTCTGCGGATCCTGGCGAATCTGCTCAGCCAGGGGAGGGCGCGTCTCCAGAATCTGCTGAACCAGAGGCTCCGGCAGATTATGGTGTGCTGCAGCCATGCTAGATAGCGCCTCCCTCAAAACCGTTCTGACGCCACGCCTCAAAAATCGCAATGGACGCAGAATTAGCCAGGTTCAGCGAACGGCGACCCGGCTTCATCGGAATCTTCACGCGTTCAGTCACGTGCGGGTCCTGCTGAACCTCAGCGGGCAGACCCACCGACTCCGGACCAAACATGAACACGTCACCGGGACGGTACTCAATATCCGCATACGACGTCGAAGCGGTCGTCGTGAACGCAAAAACACGCTCCGGGGCGAGTGCCTCCCACGCATCCTCGAGGGTCTCGTGCACCGTCACCACCGCCAGGTCGTGGTAGTCCAGACCCGCGCGGCGCAGATGCGCATCATCAAAGTTAAAGCCCAGCGGCTTCACCAGGTGCAACTCAGCGCCAGTAATCGCCGCCAAACGGATAGCATTGCCGGTATTGCCCGGAATCTCAGGGGTATAGAAAAGAATCTTGAACACGTTCCTAAGTGTACCGCGCAGCCCCCGACCAGCATTGAGCGTCCCGGGGCAGTAGCGCTCGCCGACCCAGCCGCAGGTGAACACGCCTAGAAGAGCGCGGATAGAGCGCGATAAAATAAGCGAGGCGAAAAACCGCCGAACAACCCAGCAGGAGGAACCATGAGCGCAGAAACCAACCGTCAGAACGGCCGCGTCTACCTCGACCATGCCGCCACCACGGACGTACTGCCCGCAGCCATCGACGCCATGGTCGAACAGATGCGCAACGGCGGCAACCCCTCCTCCCTGCACGCTACCGGACGTGATGCCCGCGCCACCGTCGAGTACGCCCGCGAACGCATCGCCCGCGCTGTTGGAGCGGACCCCGCCGAGGTTATTTTCACCTCCGGCGGCACCGAAGCGGACAACCTCGCGGTCAAGGGCATCTACTGGAAGCGCCGCGAAGAAGACCCGCAGCGCACCCGAATTCTCGTCTCCTCCATCGAGCACCACGCCGTGGAAGAAACCTGCGAATGGCTCGAAAAGGCAGAGGGCGCGCAGCTCGAATGGATCCCCGTAGACGAGTATGGTAGCGTCAACCCGCAGACCGTCCGCGAACTCATCGAGAAGAACCCCGAAGACGTCGCGCTCGTGACCGTCATGTGGGCGAACAACGAGGTCGGTACCGTACAGCCCATCCCCGAAATCGCCGCCATTGCTGCTGAATACGGTATTCCCGTGCACTCGGACGCTGTGCAGGCATTCGGTGCGGTGCCCATCGACTTCCACGCCAGCGGGGTAGCGACCCTCGCCATCTCGGGCCACAAGATCGGCGGCCCCATGGGCATCGGCGCGCTGGTTGCAACCCGCGCCGTGCAGCTGACCCCCGTGCTTCACGGAGGCGGCCAGGAACGCTCCGTACGCTCCGGCACCATCGACGCGCCCGCCATCGCAGGTTTCGCAGAGGCTGCCGTGCACTCGGTACAGCACCTCGACGAAGAATCCGCCCGCATCGCCGCGCTACGCAACGAACTCGTTGCGGCAATTAGCGCGCTCATCCCGCAGGCACACCTGAGCGGCGAAAACCCGCTCACCGAAGAATACCCCGGCCAGAAGCGACTGCCCGGCAACGCCCACTTCACCTTCGAAAACGCAGAAGGCGACACCCTGCTCTTCCTGCTGGACATGCAGGGCATCAGCAGCTCCACCGGCTCCGCCTGCAACGCCGGGGTGACCCGCCCCTCCCACGTGCTCATGGCAATGGGCATGGACGAAGACACCGCCCGCAGTGCCCAGCGCTTCACCCTCGGCCACTCCACCACCGGAGCCGATATTGCGCGCCTCATCGCGGCACTACCCGCCGCCTACGAACAGGCTGCAAAGGCGGGACTGTCCTCGCAGCTGCCGGACGCCTCCCGCTGGCACTAGAAAGCCAGAAGAGAAGATACCGAACCGCCCTCAGCCTGCAATCTCAGCGTTCGCTGAGGGCTGGCTGAGGGTGCACTGCCCAATATCCCGCCGAGCCCCTGCGTACAATGGGTAGCTACAGTAACGGAAAGTCCGCCCGCACACAGGGCACGCTCCGAACGTTCCTAGAGGCTCAACACAACAGAAGGATAGGCAGTGAAAATTCTTGCAGCTATGAGTGGCGGCGTTGACTCCGCAGTCGCCGCAGCCCGCGCCGTAGAAGCAGGACACGAAGTAGTCGGCGTTCACCTAGCCCTATCCCGCATGCCCGGCACCCTGCGCACCGGCTCCCGCGGCTGCTGCACCCTCGAAGACTCCATGGACGCCCGCCGCGTCTGCTCCCAGCTGGGCATCCCCTTCTTCGTCTGGGACTTCTCCGAACGCTTCAAAGGAAGACGTCGTCGACGACTTCATCTCCGAATACGAAGCCGGACGAACCCCCAACCCCTGCATGCGCTGCAACGAAAAGATCAAGTTCGCCGCGCTACTCGAACGCGCCCTCGCACTCGGCTTCGACGCCGTAGTGACCGGCCACTACGCCCGCGTCATCACCACCGAAGCCGGCAACCGCGAACTGCACCGCGCCGCCGACTGGGCTAAAGACCAGTCCTACGTGCTCGGCGTGCTCACCCACGAACAGCTCAAGCACGCCTGGTTCCCTCTGGCGGACACCCCCTCCAAGGCACAGGTGCGTGCGGAGGCGGCAGAGCGCGGCTTCTCCGTGGCGAAGAAGCCGGACTCCTACGACATCTGCTTCATCCCCGAAGGTGATACCCGCGCCTGGCTGGGCGACCACATCACAATGCGCCCCGGCCTCATCAAAGACACCCACGGCGAGGTGCTCGGCGAGCACCCCGGCGCGCAGGCATACACCGTAGAGCCAGCGTAAGGGCCTGGCGCTGGGCCGCCCCGCCGCCGACGGCAAGCCTCGCTTCGTGCTGGAGGTGCGCCCCAAGGAAAATGAAGTCATCGTCGGCTCCCGCGAGCTACTTGCCGTGCACGAAATCCGCGGTATCCGCGCCACCTGGGCGGGCGTCCCCGTGGAACAGGCGGCACGTTTCCTGGAAGAGCCCGCACAGCTGGGCGCCCGCAGCGAAGAGTTCGAGGTGACCGCACAGGTGCGCGCGCACGCCGACCCGGTCCGCGCCAAGGCGTACATGACCTGGGCACCCGACCCCGAAGCTGAAGAAGAAGGCGCACTGCGCCTGGAAACCGTAGTGCGCCTACTGGATCCGCTCTCCGGTGTGGCACCGGGCAGACCATGGTGCTCTACCAGGGCACCCGCGTGCTGGGTCAGTCCACCATCGCCCGCGCCTACTCGCTGGACCGCGAAGACATTCAGGAAACCCTGTCCGCTGGCGCCTCTACCAGCGCCGACTAGCCGCATCAGAATAGCCGCTACACCCAGCTATTCCCAGCTGTTGCCGCAACAGCCTGCTTGAGCGCAACGCACAGAAGACCACAACCGAACTGAGGAGAGACCGATGACCCCCGAAAACACTTCCTGCGAATTTGACCCCCACGCCACCTCCATGGGCGATGAAGTCGCACCGGAGGTCTACGAGGAGCTCTTCGCCATGCGCCGCTCCATCGACAACTTCGATGCAGCGCTGGTGCACATCCTCGCGGAGCGTTTTCAGGCGACCAAGCGCGTGGGCATCCTGAAGGCTAAGCACAACCTGCCCGCTGGCGACCCCGGCCGTGAAGAGGCGCAGATTGCTCGCCTGCGTGCCATGGCGAAGGAATCCAGCCTGGACCCGGAATTCGCGGAGAAGTTCCTGAACTTCATTATTTCTGAGGTGATTCGCCACCACGTGCGCATCGCAAACGAGCAGGCTGAGCAGGACGGCGAGGCAACTGAAGCCGAGAAGTCCGAGGGCTAGTACCGCGCAACTTTCGCATCATTGCGTTTGAACCTGTACGCCATCTGACCCCTCTGGACACACTCCTATGCCCGCTCAATCTTCCAGCCGCCAGAACGTCCGTACTGAACCGATGCCGGAGCGCCTGCTACTGCCCGGTGAGTACCGTGCCCCCGAAGGGGTGACCGAACAGGACCTCGCCGCGCTCGCTACGGAGCGTCCGCCGGTGCGCGCCAGCGGACTGGGCGATTTTCCCGGCGATGATTTGGGCGAAGCAATGTCTCGAGTGGAAGGGGAGCTGGGTTCTCCACACCTGCCGTTCTTGCCGCATCTGCCGGCGCTGGGCTGGCGGAGTACTCGTCTGGCACGCACGCTGGCGATGTGCGAGGGACTTGCCTTTGACGGTGCCTCATTTGGCTGGCGCATGGTGCATAGCGGCGGTAGGGGAGCACGCGAGTCTGCCCTGGCGCAGGATCGTCTGCTCTCGGACATCAACCTTCTGGCTGATTGCGTGGGCGCGCAGAAGAAACGTTTCGGCTCAGGACGAGGGTCCCGCGGTGTATAAGATTCAGCTGGTCGGCCCGCTGACTCTTGCCGCGAGCATCTACCTGCCCGGCGGCGAGCGTGCTATCAGTGATGCAGGGGCGAGCCGTGACCTGCTGGAGTCGTTCCTGGAAGGCCTGGAACGCTGGGCGGAGTCTCTGCGTGAGGCTCTGCAGGCTCCGCGGGCGCTGATTGCCGTGCAGCTGGATGAGTCGGAGTTTCAGCGTCTGATGGAGGGCTCCATTCCTACGGTAAGTGGCTTCCGTTCCCTGTCGGCTTTGCAACCTCACTACTATCAGCAGGTGTACCGTCCGGGTGGCGGAGCGTTTTCGCCGAACTGAACCTGCAGCTCATCCTTGATGTGGACGGCACCGCACTCAAGCCGGTGCAGGAGCTGAAGCTACTGAGCCAGGCCCGTCCTGCCCTTGACGCTTTGGCACTGTTGAAAGCTATGCAGGTTGAGGATGCCGCTCCCTGCGCTTTGCTGTTGCATCCTGATCGTGCCCGCCTCAAGGGGCCCGGGCATGCTGCAGGTTCCGCCGCTGAGCGACCCTCGTTCCTGGGAACCCGTGGCGCAGCTTTCTGGAGGCGCGGGCTCAGTTGTGGCTGCCGGTGGTGACCTCTGCGCGGGTCCCTGATCAGGTGCGCCGCCTGTACAGCCTGTGGCGTGAGGTTGGTCTTGAGCCGACGCAGTTGAGTGCGGTGGGTTTGATGCCTGATGAGCGTATTCAGAGCGGTTCCGTGCCTGCTGGGATGGCTTCGGGCACGGTAAGTGTGCTGGATGCCACGGCTTCGCTGGCTCGTGTGACAGAGTGTGCCCGTGCATTGGCTGAGTGCGCGGTATGATTAGAGAATCAGCTTTTTTATGTAAGTATTTACGACAATTCTTTAGGGAGGTACTGTGAGCGCAAGCGACGCACACACCATTTTGGTGGTTGATGACGATGATGCTCTGGCGGAAATGATTGGCCTCGTGCTCGCGCAAGAGGGCTTTAACGCTGTTTTCTGCGAAAATGGCAGCCGCGCTTTTGAAACTTTTATGCGCTCCACTCCCGATTTGGTGCTTTTGGATTTGATGCTTCCTGGCATGAACGGTATTGAAGTGTGCCAGCAAATTCGCCGTTCTTCTAATGTGCCGATTATTATGTTGACCGCTAAAAGCGACACTGAAGATGTTGTTAAGGGTCTTGAAGCTGGCGCTGATGATTACATTGCTAAGCCTTTTAAGCACGCTGAATTGTTGGCGCGTATTCGTACCCGTTTGCGTCCGCGTGAGAGCCGCCAGCTGGTGGTGTCTATTGGCGATATTGTTATGGATATGGACGGTCGTACCGTCAAGTACCACAGCACTGAGGTTCCGATGACTCCTCTGGAGTTTGACCTGCTGGCTGCGCTGGTGCGTCACCCGGGTCAGGCGTTGAGCCGTCAGGAACTGCTGGACATGGTCTGGGGTTACACTGATGTGAGCGATTCGCTGGTAAACGTGCACGTCCAGCGTTTGCGCGCTAAGTTTGATGAGCTGGGTGCGGATCGTTTTATCCAGACGGTCCGTGGCGTTGGCTATAAGATTCCGACCGAGCTGGTGGGATCTTCCGGTAGCTAATCGGAACCTATTCATAGGCGAAGGGATAACCTGATTGTCTGTTGCGAAGTCGAGCCATGAGCACGGCGCTTTGACGGCGGAGGCGGTAGCCTCCGCCTCTTCGCGTACCCGCACTTCCAAGCCGCGTAAGGCACAGAAGCAGCGTAGGAACCTGATGCAGCGCGCTCAGCGTCTGTGGAAGGAATCTCTGCAGTTCCGTGCTCTGGGAACCGCGGGCATCATGATGTTCCTGAGCTTCTTGATGGTGGGTTGGTCCTTGTCGAGCCAGATTGCATCGAGTCTTTTTGAGAATCAGAAGAGCCAGGCGTTGGCGGAATCAGAGAGTGGTTTCCGCAACGTTCAGAGCGTGCTGGACTCCTCTGAAGCCCGTAGTGACAGCGAGATTCGTCGTAATGTGAGCCGTACCCTGACCGTCTTGGACGCGGGTAGCTCGGGTAAGCGCAATTGGATTCTTGTGCCTTTGGAAGGTCAAGGTAAGCAGGGTTTTATTCCTGAGCAGAGCAGTAATAATTCTTTGAATTCTTCGAGTATTCCGAATGATTTTAAAAAAACTGTTCGTGATAAGGACGGTATTTTCTGGCAGACGTCTACGGTGACTACTGTCGAAAATAATCGTGAGCGCACCTATCCGGTGCTTATTGTTGGTACACATATTTCTATTTCTCAGAACCCTAATTACGGTTTGTTCCTTGTGTACGATATGACGGATTCTTCCGCCACGATTGCGCATATTAACTTTGTTCTTTTTGGTGGTTTCTGTGCACTGCTTACTGTGGTGCTTTCTGTGGTGTGGATTGTGACTCGTTTTGTGGTCCGCCCGATTACGCAGACCGCTATTACGGCGGAGAAGCTGGCTGCTGGCGACCTGGATCAGCGTGTGTCTGTACACGGTGAGCATCAGGCGGCGCGTCTGGGCTATTCCTTCAACCTGATGGCTGACTCGCTACAGGAGAAAATTGTTCAGCTAGAGCGCCTGTCGACTTTGCAGCAGCGCTTTGTATCTGACGTTTCTCATGAGTTGCGCACTCCGCTGTCGACGGTGCGTTTGGGTACTGAGCTGCTGTACGATTCGCGTGAGAATATGAACCCGATGCAGGTCCGTAGCGTGGAGCTTCTGCATGAGCAGGTGGACCGTTTCCAGTCAATGCTTTCTGATCTGCTCGAGATTTCGCGCTCGATGCTGGTAGCGCAATGCTGACCATTGACACGGAAGACTTCATCCGTGTTCTCTCGAATATTTTGCAGGAGGCTCTGCCTCATCTGGAACGTACGCATACGAAGCTGAACGTGCATACGAGCCATGAGAGCATCATGGTGGATATGGACCGTATACGTATTGAGCGTGTGCTCCGTAACCTGCTGTACAACGCGATTGAGCACGGCGAATCCCGACCGATTGACGTGTACGTGGATGCAAACGCCACGAATCTGGGTATTGCGGTGCGCGACCACGGTATCGGCTTGTCTGAGGATGAAGCCGTTCAGGTGTTCAACCGTTTCTGGCGTGCTGATACTTCGCGTAAGCGTACCCTGGGCGGTACGGGTCTGGGTCTGTCGATTGCTGCTGAGGATGTGCGTCTGCACGGTGGCACGATTGAGGCGTGGGGCGAGAAGGGCCGCGGTGCTTGCTTCACGGTGAACCTGCCCCTGGTTCATGGCGCTCCGTTGGGTGAGTCGCCGGTTCTGGTGACGGGTGAGCCTGAGTCAAGCTCGCATCGTTCGGCGACCGCGAAGGATACGCGCCCTAATATCGCTCCTCGTACGAACATTGAGGGCTGACCTCTAAAGGCGGGTAGGCGAGAGCTCGATCTCTGTCATAGAGCGGGGATTGGGGTCGGTGCGGTTGTATTTGCGCTTATCCTTGCGTATTTGCACTGTTTACCCAGTACAATCAATGCAGATATATTTTCACGGTGTTGCTATTTCGCTGTGGTTATCTTTTTCACCGCGCTGCGATGGCCTGCAGCGTTAGCTGGTGATTGTTTGTCTTTGTTTGTAGAGGAAGGTTAAGACCTCCATGTCTCACAGGGGCTATTGTTTCTCGACGCGCCGTGCTGTCTTGGGGCGCGGTGTCTTTGGCGACGCTCGTGAGCTCTTGCGCGGGTCTTCCTTCGAACGACCGAGTGACTCAGCACAGTAGCGGTCTGGACGTGAAGAGCGTTAATACTTCTCCGGCGCGTGCGCCGGGTCCGCTGGCGGGTGCTACCCCGAGGCGATTATTGAGGGCTTCGTGCGTGCTGGTGTGGATAGCATCGAGAACTATGCGGTGGCGCGCCAGTATTTGAGCTCTTCTTTTGCGGGCCGTTGGAATCCCTATGGGTACGACTCGTGTGTACCGGAATACGGTGCAGCCTCGTAGTGACGATAGCGGGACATGCTGAGGGGACGTACCATGTGCGTTTCCAGCAGACTGCGACCGTGAATAGTCAGGGTATTACGAGCACCTTCCCGGAGGCTCAGACTGAGACTCAGGATTTTACGGTGGTCATGGAAGATAACCAATGGCGCATTAACTCGTGCCCGGATGGTTTGTGGCTGGATGGCGCTGAGTTTGAGCGTGTGTTTAGCCCGTGTCGCCTGTATTTCTATGATCGTGCGTTCCGTTATGCTGTGCCTGATATCCGTTGGTTCCCGCATACGGACCGCTATTTTGAGCTGCTGGTGCGTACCCTCATGATTGGTCCTGCATCCTACCTGAAGGATGTCGCGTTCTCGGCGTTGAATGAGTCGATGAGCCTTGAGACCGCTAACATGAGCGATAACCAGGATGTGCTGGTTCGCCTCTCGGGTGAGCACCTGGACGATAACCGTTTGGCGCGTGTGCGTGAGCAGATTATGCACGGCTTGGAGAACTTCTCGGGTCTGGGCAAGACTGAGGTTTTCTATAACGGCACTCTGATTCCTGAGAACGCGCCGAGCGGCTTTTCTGCGGTGAAGCTGAACCCGGGTGTTCCTGCCCGCACGGTTGCTATTAACTCGAACGGCCAGATGGTGGCGCGTGATGACTATATGAGCAATGCGGGTGAGCAGTTGCTTCTGCGTGGCGTGACCCAGTTGAGTTCCCCGGCGATGGGCTATTCTGCGGACGTTTATGCCTGCTTGGCGAATGATGCTGCGAGCCTGTACACGGTGTATCAGGGCACTGCCCGCCGCGTGTGGCAGAGTACCGCGCTGACTGCCCCCAGTTTTGATGCGTACGGCTGGGTGTGGGCTGCCGATGGTGAGGGTACTGTTCGTGCCTTCAAGCCGGATTCTGAGGATGCAACCGAGCGTGAGCGCGGTGTGGATATTGGTCTGTCCTGGCAGCGTAATTTGAGCTTTACGAGCGTGAACGTTTCTCACGATGGTGCCCGCATGGCGATTGTGGCCTCTACTGAGGGTGCGTCGGCTGTGATTATTTCCGGTATTGTGCGTGATGATGCCGGTAAGCCTCTGCGTCTGACGGAGATGGTGCGTCTGAGCTCTTCTGTGACTCCGCGTAATGCCCGTTGGGCTGGCGACCAGAGCGTCGTGGTGGTGAACGTGAAGAATGGTGAGTCTGAGGTGATTTCCCTCAGCGGTGAAGAGACGAAGCTGGACCGTCTGGATGGTGTGATGACCATTTCGACGGCGGATAATACGTCGAATATTATTGCTCACCGTTCTGACGGTTCGTGCTACCTGATGGAGGAGCGCGGCTGGATCCGTCTGGACACGACCCTGCACGAGATTAGTTACGCCGGTTAGTCCCTGTGGCGGGGTGCGGCGCGCGGAAAGGTTGCTTTCGGTGAGTTCAGTACAGCGTGGTTTGAACGAGCCCGTGAATGGGTCCTGGAGCAAGTCTCTGAGCTTGCTGGGCGCTCTCAAGAGCGCTGGCGGGTCTTTGGGCGAGGTATTGATGCCGCGTACCTGCCCGTGCTGTGCGGTGCCGGTGGCGTACGGTGCCGGCTCACCGCTGTGTGAGAGCTGCCTGCCGCAGCTGCATTCGGCGTTGGCGCGTGTGGAGCGAGTGCAGGTTCTGCAACCTCTTGATGGCGCGGTGGTTCCTGAGGTGCGTGCGGCATCCCGCTATGAGGGATCATGCCGCGTGCCCCTGTTGGCGTTGAAGAACGCTGGTCGCACTGACTTTGCTGCCCCTGCTGGGTGAGGGGTTTGGCGCGTAGCGTGTACGAGCTTCTTCGGGCGCACCGGGAGGAGCTTCAGACGCCCGGGGGTCTTCATCTCTTCTAGGCACCTCCGCCGCACCAGTTGAGGTTCTGCTGGTTCCGGCACCGTCCTCTGCGCAGAGTGTGCGCCGCCGCGGCTATGCGCCGGCGAATCTTTTGGTGCAGGAGGCGGCGCGTCAGCTCAATCAGCGTCTGCCTGCCTCGGTGCGGGTGCGCGCTGTGGACGTCATCGGGTATGACCCTCGCGGTCGGCGGGGGAGCGGCGCTCCTCATCTTCTCGTATGGTGTCTCTGTGTCTTCTCGGTGCGTTTCTGAGACAAAGAACGAGCAGAAGAGCCTGGGCGCTGTGGGTCGTGCCGAGCGGATGCACGGTGCCTTGCGCGTTATGGAGCCTGCCCTGTGCGCGGATCGGGTGAGCATTATTTGTGATGATGTGGTGACCACCGGTGCGACCGCCTCTGAGATGGTGCGTGTGCTGCAGGAATCCGGTTCGCGGGTGCTGGGCGTGTGTGCGGTGGCGGCGGTACCGAAAAAGGCTCAGACATAGCGTTTCTTGTAGTTAGTTGCAAGAGATACACGATTTTTGGCGAATAAAGTTCGCAGACGGACGAATAGCTATTATTTAGGCTAAATATTTGTCATATCTAGTGATATGAAACATGTTTCGTACTAGAATATATACAAGGGAACGGCATTGGAGTCGAACCCCCGTACCGGGTCCAGCCGGACGCGGTATAAGCCCCCAACCTGGAGGGAATGATCGTGGAAGTCAACATCTACGGCCGCAATATCAAGGTCACCGAACGCCTGGAAGAATACGTGAGCGAGAAGGTTCAGAAGTTCGCTCAGCTCGGCGATAACGTGAAGGACATCGACGTCAAGTTCAGCAAGGACGGTCATCTGGGTGGCGAGTCCATCCGCGTTGAGATTACCGTTGTTGGTACTGGTCCTGTCCTCCGTTCCGAAGCCCAGGGTCACGACAAGTTCGCGGTCTTCGATGAAACCTACGGCAAGCTCCTGGAGCGTCTGCGCCGTGCACGTGACCGCCGCAAGCTGCACAAGCGCGGTGGCAAGCACCCCGTCTCCGTGGCGGACGCTACCGGCTCGATTCCTGTGGTTACCGAAGCAATTACCGAGATTCTGCTGCCGGATGTTCCGGTGGAAGAAGCAGCATTCGATAACAGCGAGGTCACCCTCGCCGACGAGGCAGCATCTCCCATCGAGATTCGCCACAAGAGCTTCAAGGGTGAGCGTCTGACTCCCGCAGAAGCTGTTGACCGTATGGAACTGGTCGGCCACGACTTCTACCTGTACATTGACAGCGAGACCGGCGCACCGGCTGCGGCATACCGTCGTAAGGGCTGGAGCTACGGCATCATTACTCTGGACAACGAGTAAAAACTAACGTACCTGCTGGATGCTGAGGCGTAAGGCTCTTTCAGGGCGGCATGCTCAGTGAGTAGGGCTCAAGACCCGGGTGCGTCTGGGAACAGCACTCGTGTACTCTCGAGGTACCCGGGTTTTCTCTGCCTTCTACGTGCCCGTTCCTAGCCTACATGCTCGTTCCTTTCAGCTGGATGGGGCGGCTCTGCCTCAAGCGGAAGGTGAAAGATTCGAGCGTCACCAAATGTCACCTCGTGGGCGCACAGCGTAAAAAGAGCTCGGACGGGCGAATTAGGCGGCTCTGCCATACAATATGTAGGAAGGCCTCACCGCGCGCACTTTCGCGCGCCCTTGGTGAGGGTACCGAAACAAGCAAGGAGTAGAAGCTCAGTGGCATCTTTCTTGGAGAAAATCCTCCGAACCGGCGATAAGAGGGTTCTGCGACAGCTCGAAGCGTACACCAAGGCGGTGAACTCGCTCGAGGACAGCTTCGCATCTATGACCGATGAGGAACTGCGAGCAGAGACCGACAAGTTCCGCGAGCGCGTCAAGGACGGCGAATCCCTCGACATTATGCTGCCGGAGGCCTTTGCGGTGGTCCGTGAAGCATCCAAGCGTACCCTGGGCAAGCGCCACTACGACGTGCAGCTCATGGGTGGTGCAGCGCTGCACCTGGGCAACATTGCCGAAATGAAGACCGGTGAGGGTAAGACCCTCGTCGCGACCCTGCCCGCGTACCTGAACGCGCTGAGCGGCAAGGGCGTGCACATTGTGACCGTGAACGACTACCTGGCTGAGTACCAGGCGAACCTCATGGGTCGCGTGTTCCGCTTCCTCGGCATGGAGTGCGGCGTGATTCTCTCCTCCATGGAACCTGACGAGCGTCGTAAGCAGTACGCCGCAGACATCACCTACGGTACGAACAACGAGTTCGGCTTCGACTACCTGCGTGACAACATGGCGTGGACCGTGGAGGAGCAGGTTCAGCGCGGCCACAACTTCGCCATTATCGATGAGGTGGACTCCATCCTGATTGATGAGGCGCGTACCCCTCTGATCATTTCCGGCCCCGCAGCCGGTGAGGCGAACCGCTGGTACGCAGAGTTCGCGCGCATTGCCGCGACCCTGCTCAAGCGCGGTGAAGACTACGAAGTAGACGAGAAGAAGCGCACCGTCGGCATCCTCGAATCCGGCATTGACAAGGTGGAAGACCACCTGGGTGTGAAGAACCTCTACGAATCCAAGAACACCCCGCTCATTGGCTTCCTGAACAACTCCATCAAGGCGAAGGAGCTGTTCACCAACAACAAGGACTACGTGGTCATCGACGGCGAGGTCCTGATTGTTGACGAGCACACCGGTCGTATTCTGCCGGGCCGCCGCTACAACGACGGCATCCACCAGGCGATTGAGGCGAAGGAAGGCGTCGAAATCAAGCCTGAGAACCAGACCATGGCGACCGTGACCCTGCAGAACTACTTCCGCATGTACGACAAGCTGTCCGGTATGACCGGTACCGCGGAAACCGAAGCGGCAGAGTTCATGAACACCTACGAGCTCGGCGTGGTGCCCATCCCGACCAACAAGGGTGTGCAGCGCATCGACAACCCCGATAAGGTGTACCGCGACGAAATCGCCAAGTTCAAGGCGGTCGTCAAGGACATTAAAGGAACGCCACGAAAAGGGCCAGCCGATCCTGGTGGGTACCGCAAGCGTGGAGAACTCCGAGTACCTTTCCCGCCAGCTGGCAAAGGCAGGCGTGCGCCACGAGGTGCTGAACGCAAAGAACAACGAGCGTGAGGCAGCTATCGTTGCGCAGGCGGGCCGTAAGGGCGCCGTCACCGTGGCAACCAACATGGCTGGTCGCGGTACCGACATCATGCTCGGCGGTAACCCCGAATTTGAGGCCGTCGAGAAGATGCGTGAGCTCGGCCTGGACCCGAACACCAACTCCGAGGCGTACGAGGCACGCTGGCCCGAGGTTCTGAAGGCCTGCGAAGACGCCGCTAAAGAAGAGCATGATGAAGTCACCAAGCTCGGTGGCCTGTACGTGCTCGGCACTGAGCGTCACGAGTCCCGCCGTATCGACAACCAGCTGCGCGGTCGTTCCGGCCGCCAGGGTGACCCGGGCGAGTCCCGCTTCTACCTGTCGCTGACCGACGAACTGATGCGCCTGTTCAACACCGGCATGGCGACCCGCCTCATGGCGGCAGCCCCCCGAGGACTCCGCACTGGACTCCAAGATCGTTAGCCGCGCTATCGCTACCGCACAGGCAAACGTTGAGGGCCGTAACGCTGAGCAGCGTAAGAACGTGCTCAAGTATGACGACGTGCTCAACCGCCAGCGTGAAGCGATTTACAAGGACCGCGGTCGCATCCTGCACGGTGACGACCTGAAGGAACAGATTTCCGGCTTCGTGGACGAGGTGCTGACCACCATCATTGACGCCCGCGTCTCTGAAGGCCACGCCGAGGACTGGGACTTCGACGAGCTCTGGAGCGCCCTCAAGCAGGTGTACCCCATCTCCATCACCGTGGACGACCTGGCAGAGGACGCCGGCGACCGCACCAAGATCACTCGCGACCAGATCGTGAAGGAAGTTTTGGCGGACGCACACCTCATCTACGAGGAGCGTGAAAAGAGCGTCGGCGAAGAGAGCATGCGCGAAATTGAACGCCGCGTCATGCTGTCCGTCATTGGTGAGCGCTGGCCCGAGCACCTGTACGAGATGGAATACCTCAAGGAAGGTATCGGTCTGCGTGCAATGGCTCAGCGTGACCCGCTGGTCGAGTACCAGCGTGAAGGCTACGACATGTACCAGTCGATGCTCGGTGCGGTCCGTGAAGAGACCGTGACCTACCTGTTCAACCTGGACCTGTCCAAGCAGCGTACTCAGGCTTCTGCTGTGCGCCTGGCTGAGCCTTCGCGCCCGAAGTTCCTGCAGTACTCCGCCCCCGATGAGGACGGTCACGAGCAGGTTCACGTTGAGCGCACCAAGGAGAGCTAGCCTCGGTGTAAACCCGGCGTAAACCCGAAAACGCTATAGACGCAACAGAGAGGGTGCGAATCCAATACCGGATTCGCACCCTCTCTGTCTGTGTCTGGGGTGTTTCTGTAGGGTGCCCGAGCGCGTTGGGGGAAAGCCTTAGTCCTCGTCCACGCGGCTCTGCGGGCTCGCTCGATGGAGGTAATCAGCCACATGCCGTGAATCAGCCGCATCTGCATGGTCACCACGCGAACCTTATCCGCACAACGCAATAGCGCCACCGCCTCGTAAAGCTCCTCGTGCACCTTCTGCGCTCGCACCCGCAGCAGAACCGGCGGAAGAGTCAACAGCATCTCCTTTGCGCACCTGACGCGGGATTTCTTCGGGGAAGAACGGCAGCAGACGGTGGAAACAATCTGCTGACACCCACTGCGCCAGCTGCTGACGCGAACGACGAGCCGACATGATCTCCAGGTAAGCAATCGCCACACCCGCGCAACGACCCTCCAACTGGCGAGCCAATGCATCCGCAGGACGCAGCGGGCGGCCCCTCTTCACTACCTTCGGGCGTTGCGCCGAATGCTGCTCATAACGCGGCGGCGGCAGCAGCGAATAGACCGACGCGCTGTTCCGCCTCTGCACCAGAGCCATCGTGCCCTGCCCCTGCTCCGGTAGCGGAGCGACCTGCTCGGCACTCGCGGGCTGGGGCACCGACTGAGCCACCGGCTGGGAGGTGCGAGCCGCCTGACGCTTTGAATACGGGCTGGCAGGCTGGTTGTCGCGGGAGGCAGGCTGATGCGGCGGGGTCCACGGGGAACGGGGGAGAAGGTTGGAGAAGCTCATGACGGCTCCTTTCGGTGCAGGGGTATGTGAGGTGAGTCGAGCGAACGAAAGACTGTTGGGATGAGGCGGAATGGGGTGGAAGACGCGGGTGAGGTTAGTGAACGGGCTGTTCGGGGATCTGTAGAACCTGCCCCTCGTAGAGCAGCTCGGCGTTCTGACCCAGAGCGTCCTTATTCGCCTCGTAAATATCGAGAGTGTAGTCGTAAATGGTGGAGGCGTCGGTGCCTTCACCCAGCTGCTCGGCGGCAATTGACCAGAGCGTATCGCCCGCCTGGACCGTGTAGGAGTAGGTGCCCGCCTCAGCGCGGGGTGGGGAGAAGAACGGGCTGCGATCCTGCAGCGAGCCTGCCGCCTCCGAAGGCTGAGGAGCCAGGGGAATATCGGGAACCTCAGCAGAGAGTGCCAGAGGGGTAGCGGACTGATTCGGGGCCGTATCGGAGAGAGCCGCATCTGCGTTGGAGCCCGGGCTGGCATCTGCCGTCGCGGTGCCCATTGAAGCTGCAGCGCCCATTGAGTCTGTGGTCATGACCGCCGAAATAGTCGTTTGCGGCATGCCCTCCGTGCCGTTTACCCCGGTGTTGCTGGGCGTAACCACCGTAGCTTGCGCGGGAGCCAAGACCGCCCCCACTCCAAGAGCCGTGCCGCCAAGTGTCAGAACGATGCGGCGCATAAAACGCGGACGGAAAATTGCCGGAACCTTCAGCACCGCGCGGTCAGCGTTGTGGCTCGAAACGCGCAAAGACCAAGCGTAGAAGAGCGCGTAGATAAAACTGATGAACCACCAGGCGGTAATGAGGATTGCTACCGCGCCAGCGCAGAGCAACGAAGCATCTGCCAGCGGGTGTGCCGAGGGGATGCGGTGCAGATTCACGCTTAACGCGCCCAAGACCGCCGCGGAAAGCAGAGGAGGGGCGATGAAGAGCAACGCGTCCTGGTAGCTTGCCCTAGCGCCGGACCCGGTTGCAGAGCTGGTTACGGCGAGCTACCGCCGGTGCTGGCTACCCCTGCACCGACAGTACGAGGCGCGCAGGTGGAGTGCGGCGTGAAGCGAAGGCTGCGGGGGCTGATCCCGGGGTGGAAAATTGGTCCACGATGACCTCCAAATGGTATGTTTGATAGCTTTTGGTGTTGTTTCATTTATACAGGAAGACGCGCCAAAAATGAAGCAAAACGTATCAAAATGCATGAAAAAACATGTAATTTGGTGGAATTTGCTTCAAAAAATCAGGCTTGAGAGTCACTGTCTGACCAGAAAAAAACGCCCCGGTTCGTATCCGCACCCCTCCTCGGGTAGGGTCATAGTATGAGCATGGAAAAGTTCCTACGAGACATTGAGGCGCGCCTCGCCTCCGAACGTGCCTGGGATATGGAACAGGATGCCCGCCAAGTCGCCCGCGTCCAGTACTCCACCATTACCCTCGACGACCGCCTCCTCGCGCAGGTTGGCGGCCCGATCCGCATCTGCGCCACCGACATGCAAACCTACGAAGGCAAACTCGAAATGGTCGGCGAAGAATGGGTCAGCATCGAAGCACGCGGTGAGAACATCATCATCCCCCTGCGCGGAATGCTCTGGTGGGAAGGCGGCATCGCCCCCGGGCGCGCTGATGTTCGCCCCGAACGCTACCGCATGAAAATTCAGCTCGCCCTCCGCTCCCTCGCCATGGCACGCGAACCCGTCCGCCTCTCCCTCGAAGGTGGCACCGTCAGCTACGACGGCGTGATCGAGCGAGTCGGCGCCGACTTCCTTGAGCTGCGCCTGCTCAACGGTGGGCAGTACCCGCGCATCTATGAACGCGACCAGTACGCGCGTGCAGCCTACGGCGCGCAGGGAACCGGTGGTCAGGGTGGTTACGGGCAGGGTGGTTACGGGCAGGGCGCCTCCGGCTACTCCCGTGCACCTCGCGGTGCCGGCGTGCGCACTATTCCGCTGGCTCGTATTAGCGCAGTCATCGCCCGTATTTCACGCTAAGCACACAGGGGAAATAGCGGGCGCTACCATTCGTGGGTACGCTCGCAAAAAACGCCTCGACAACTATAAATACCCTTATGAAAGCAGAATAAACACAAAAAGGTCCGCCCCTCTTCATTGAAATCTCAACGAGAGGAGCGGACCTTTCTAAAACACTCGAGCATTACGCCCGCGAGGTGTACGTCGAAATACTAATCGACCTTAGCCTTTGCAGTGAGCTTGCCGGAAGCAATCGCCTCCAGAGTCTGCTCGTGGCGCTCGGTAATGTACTCTTCAAAGCGAGAGCGTTCAATACGCCACTGGTTACGTCCACCAATCTGAATGGCGGGAAGTTCGCCGCTACGCACCAGAGCGCGCACCTGCGAAAGCGAAACCTGCAGCTCCTCGGCAACGTCGCTCAGAGTGAGGAAACGAGGTGCAGTCATCGAATTGTTCCTTTCCGTGAGTGAAATCCTGGGCCCCTTAGCCACCGTTAGTGGCCTTTTACATAGAGTCCATACAGAACATCTATTGAGTACTTTCAGTATATGCCATCACCGTGAAATTTGCCCGCAAAAAGCCTTATATGAGCTGAAAAGTTATCTAATCACCCCTTCAAAAGGGACGAAACTCAAAAATATTTCATAAACACGACTCTTGTTGAGAGCGAGTACTAAATGAAATATGCTGTTAGGGTTAGCGCCAGAATCCAGTCAAAGCACTAACGAACACACACCACTCGCTCATCGGTCAGTTGAACAACACACGGAATCACCGCCGGCTTCCGCACCGAAAGGCACAACCACATCATGCGCATACGACAGAACGCGACGAAGCGTTCCACCCTCACCGAGCCCCACGCCAAACGCCTCAAAAGGCCCACCGTCAAGGACTGGCGATTCATTCTCGGTGTGTTGCTCGTGCTCGTCTCCATCACCGGCGTGCAGCTCTACGTGCAGGCGAACAACAGCAAGACCGAGTACTACACCGCCAAAAGCGAGATCCGCCTCGGCGAGAAGATCACCGAAGACAAACTAGCTCGAGTCGAAGCGAACATCGACTCCGCCAAGGACAAGTACTTCACCCGCGCCGATGCCGCCCAGATGAACGGTAAAATCGCGATTCAGCGCATCCCCGCCGGCAACCTCATCAGCAAAGAATCCGTAGGCACCGAAACCTCCCCGGGCCGCCGCCTCGCAACCGTCAGCATTGACCGTGCGGCAGCCTCCGCACTGAAGGCGGGCGAGCGCGTGGACGTGTGGACCTCCGGCCCGCGCAACCCCGACACCAAGAGCGATAACCGCACCGAAAACGGCGCCCGCGCCATCGTCACCAACGCAGAAATCGTCGCCATCACGGTCGACGAGGGCGTGCTCGGCGCCAACGGCAAGGCAACCGTGCAGCTGTGGGTCAAGGAAGAAGCCCTCGCCGACCTGGTGAAGGAAAGCAATAGCGACTCCAAGATCAGCCTCATCCCCGGCACCTACGGGGAGGGCCAGTGAACATCCCCGTCATCCTCTACGGCGATGACGGCTCGCTCTTGACCCGCATCGAATCCCAGCGCGGCCGCGTCTCCGTGGCGCGCACCGTGCAGGACTTCAGCGAAGCCGTCGGCATGGCGCACACCGGCATCGCCCGCGTGCTGCTCTGCGCCCACGTGCCCGCAGAAATGAGCGCCTCCACTGTGGATGCGCTCGCCGCCTCCGAAGTGCTCCTGGCGGTTATCGCCCCGGACAACCTGCCGCTGCCCACGCATGCGCACCGCATCCGCCCCGAAGCTGCCCTCGAAGAAATCCTGGGCTCGCTCGAACAGGCTGTGGATGCGGCACTCGCCCGCCCCGCGGTAGGCTACGGCATGCCCGCGCAGATCCCTGCTCAGCGCCCGTTCAGCCGTTGCCCAGCACGCCGCCTACGGTCAGGATGCCGGGTTACGGGCTACGACAGCGCCTACGAATCAGATACGGCTCGACGGTGGCTACGGTTACGATAACGGCGGACACCGCCCGGCTGGGTATGATTCAGCTGGTTACGGCTACGACCCCGCCGCGGGCGCTGCTATAAACGCCGGCGCGCCCTACGGAGCCGACTACGGAAGCTACGGAATCGACCCCGCGGCACCCGCCGGAAACGCGCCCGGTGCACCCGGCGCGCACGACCCGGCAGAAGCCTCCTCCGTTGTGCCCAGTAACGTTGCGCCCAGCAACGAGGAATCCGTGCTCAGCCAGGCCGCCGCCATCGTCGACTCTTTCGCACCCGGCAGCGACTACGCCCTGCACGTGCAGAACGAGAACAACGACGGCACCCTGCCGCAGCACCCGGACATCAACCAGGACCCCGCCGCGCCTTCCCGCTACCAGCCCGGCCACCGCCTCGGCAAAATCGTGACCGTCTGGGGCACTCACGGCGCACCCGGTCGAAGCACCATTGCCTTCAACCTCGCCGCCCTCGCGGCGCAGCAGGGTCAGCAGGTCTGCCTCATCGACGCAGACACCTACGCGCCCAGCCTGGATGCGCTCATGGCGCTCGAGGATACCGGCTCCGGCCTGGCAATTCTCTGCTCGGACGCCGACCGTGCCCAGCTCGACGAGAAGAAAGCCGGCGCCATCATGGAGCGAGTGCCCCTCAAAAACGGCACCTTCGACTTCTTGAGCGGCATCACCTCCTCCTCGCGTTGGCCCGAGGTGCGCGCCCGCGCTTTCGCCGAGGTACTCGAATGGCTCAAGCACCGCTACGACCTGGTCATCTGCGATGTTGCCGCCCCCATTGAGGTCGACGAGGAACTGACCTTTGACGGCCCGGCACCGCGCCGTAACGCCGCGACCCTCACCGCGCTCGCCTGCTCCGACCGCGTGATTGCGCTGGGCGAAGCGGACGTCATCGGCCTGCCGCGCCTGATTAACCTCGCCCGCGAGGTGCAGGCACGCCCGGATCTTTTCGCCCCCGAAACGGATGTGCAGTACTGGCTCAACCGCAGCCGCCGCGAAGCCGCCGGGTTCAATCCCGAGGCGAAGATGCGCGATAACTGGGCGCGCTACCTGTCGGTTCCGCTCGCCGGCGTGATTCCGTACGAACGGAAGGTCATGGATCGTTTGCGCCGCAACGGTGAAGCGCTGCTGGAGGTCGCACCCGCCACGCGGTCGTGCAGTCCCTGGAGGCGATGCTCGAAGGCATGTACGCGGTACGCCCCGGGCGCTGATAAGCTCGGCGCGTAGCTTGTCGGATAAAACGAGCGCTTGCTCAAAGACCCGGCTTGTCGGAGTGTCCCGTTCATGGGGCTCCGGCAGGTCGGGTTTTCTGCGTCTCACGCGGATTTGAGGGTAGGGGAGTGGTGCGAATGCCTCACTGTACAACTGAGGGGTTCATCTCATCTCAGGGCGTCATATTTGCGATTAAAAGCGCACTCCAAGAAATGCTCTGTAAACTATTCCACGTATTGTCGTTTGAATGGGATTTGCGGCGAACAAACCGTAAAATGGTTGAACACACCCGAACTTAGGGAAGCACACAAACATATGTCTTTTGCAGAAGGAATTATGAGCGCCTGCGACTTCGGTCCCGGCGACACTGAACGCGTTCACCTCATCATGGGCGAATGGCAGGTCATCTCTGACATCGCCCAGAGTGACCTGGTTCTATGGTTCCCCACCGACTACGTTGTTGCCGACGGCAGTTCCCCGGATGCCGTCTCCGGCCCCAGCGAAACCAGTACTTTCCGTGCCTTCGCGCACGTGCGCCCCTCCAACGTCCGAACCCTCTTCCACCACGACATCATCGACCACGACATGGAAGACGGAATCCGCGACGAAGCATACCGCGTCTGGATTGACCAGAACATCAGCACCTACACCGACGAAGGAAGCGGTGAAGGCGTTGGTGCCCGCCCGCGCGTACACGTAACCTTCGTGCCCATCGTGCGCAACAACCGCACCATTGCGTTGCTGACCAGCCACAAGATTGCCACACCCAGTGGCTACCCCTCCATCAGCGACGAGGTCTACGAATATACTGCTGATACCATGCTCTCCATGGTGCACTCCGGCCTGTGGCCCGACCCCCTCGCCCAGGGAAATAACACTCAGGGCAACCCCCGCGTGATCGACGGCATTATTGTGCTTGACCCCTCCGGTCGTGTGGTCGTCGCTTCCCCGAACGCGAACTCCATGTACAACCGCATGGGCATGACCGGCTACCTCGAAAAGCAAAACCTTGCCGACGTCACCCGTGCGATGCTTCCTGCCGGTGAACAGGCGGATGAAACCCTGCAGCTCGTCCTGGCGGGCCGTAGTGACCTGCGCACCGAATTGGTTATTGCTCGTGCCCGCGTGACCATGCGCTCCATCCCGCTGCTGGCACAGAGGCGCGCCCGTATCGAGCGTGAAGGCGCCGTAATCCTTTGCCGTGACGTGACCGAGTTGCGCCGCCGCGAGCTGGAGCTTATGACCAAGGACGCGACCATCCGCGAAATTCACCACCGCGTGAAGAACAACCTGCAGACCGTGTCCGCTCTGCTGCGCCTGCAGTCGCGTCGTATGACCACGGATGAGGCACGTCAGGGCCTGGAGCAGGCGATGCGTCGCGTGGCAACGATCGCTACCGTGCACGAGGCGCTCTCGCAGGGTCTGACTCAGAACGTCGACTTTGATGAGCTGATTGAGCGTCAGTTCCACCTTGCCGCTGAGCTCGCTTCCCCCGGCCAGCACGTGTCCACCAAGCTGATTGGCTCCTTTCGGATCTTTGCCGAGCCAGTTCGCTACCCCTCTGGCGCTGGTTATCAACGAGGTTGTCGCGAACGCTGTGGAGCACGGCCTGGACGGTGAGACCGGCACTGTGACCCTCGAGGGTATTCGCGGTACCAACGATGAGGGGGAGAACATCCTCACCGTCGTGATTACTGATGACGGTAAGGGCATGGGCGATAAGAAGATTGAAGAGTCCGGCCCGAACGCCTACCGCCCGGTGACCGGTAAGGAAGGCCTGGGCATGCAGATTGTGCGTACCCTGGTGGCAAGCGAGCTGAACGGCTCAATCCGCTGGGAGGCTAACGAACCGACCGGTACCCGCGTGGTCATCACCGCGGTGCTCGTCTAAGCCCCTTCTCGTATGACATATAGAACTGCCGCCGCCCCGAGTACGGGGTGGCGGCAGTTTGCTGTCTAGATAGGTTCTGTATATGACAAAAGCGTGGTGCAGTGACTTTATATCACTGCACCACGCTTTTGATGCCCTATTGAATACTCCGGAAGTTAGGATGCACGGCGGGCACGAGCTGCGCGACGCTTCATCGCACGACGCTCGTCTTCACTGGTGCCACCCCATACGCCGGAGTCCTGGCCGGTCTCGATGGCCCACTTCAGGCAGACGTCTACAACCTCGCAAGAGCGGCAGACAGTCTTGGCCTCTTCAATTTGCAACAGGGCAGGTCCGGTGTTTCCTACGGGGAAGAACAGCTCCGGATCCTTGTCCAAACAAGCTGCACGACTACGCCAATCCACGGTGGACCTCCTTCATGATTTACGGTCTCACGCGGTGGCAAGACACATCTATTTTCCTGTGCGCGTGTCAAATACATCCGCTGATGGGACGCTCACCCAGCGTTAGGGTGAAAATTGACTTATCAACTTTCGCATGTTGGAGCGGATGTGACAAGTACTTTTCTCTAAAAACTTCAGTATTACACTGAGGCATCTATCACTTAGGCAAACCTTTGTCTAATTGAGAGGGTGGGGAATCGCATGCTGACACACATAGTCTGCACCCCGTCTCATGGGCGAGACGTGGGCGGTTGGGTGAGCGGCACCTCAGGCATAATATAAAGCGGTACCTACCCCTGAAATACCGCACCGACGACGAGGCGGTGAACCCGAAACAGGGGAGCGCCCACCCGCTAACGCACCAGCACATCGGAAACATACCAGCGCATCAGGCCGAATACACCCCGGTCTGCCGCCGACACTACCCATGAGGAGCCCACCGTGACGTCACGCCCGTTCAACGTCATCTACGCATTCGTTCTGACCGAAACCTTCGCGGCATACATTCTGATTCGCGGTATCCTCTACCCCTTTATCGTCAGCGGAATGTCCACCGCTCAGGCGATTGTGGGCGGTGTGCTCCAGGTGCTCATTGCCGCGGGCATGACCTACTTTGGCCTGCGTTTCTACCGCGGCCGCTTCGGTTCGCGCCTGCCCATGATCCTGATTACCCTCTGCGCCCTGTGGGTCACCGCAAGCACCCTCGTCATGAACGTGAGCGCTTACGGCCTGAACATTGGCCAGTCCATCACGATTGCGGGTGTTATTGGCGCGGCGGCTGCCTTCATCTTCGTGCTCATGCCCAGTAGCCGCCGCTATATTGAGGCGGTCACCGAGGCATCGGGCGAAGAAGCGGAGAAGTACAGCCGCCGACGCCGCTAAACCCCTAGCGCGTAAACCCCTAACGCCGCTAAACCCTAGACGGCTCGGCTCTAGAGTGCTCAGCTTTAGACCCCTACCGGCACCTTCTGCGTAGCTGTTACAGCCTGTGCAGCCGTGGTCAGCGTCAGGGGAACCTGCGCCGCGCACACGGAGGCGCCATCCACCACCACGAGGCGACCGGCGGGCTGCTCACCCTGCGTGAATCGATCCAGCGGCAGCGCGGTCACCGTGCACATGTCGGCATCCGCCAGGGATGCGGGTGCGAGCAGAAGCGCACGCGAGCATCCCATGAGCGCAGCCAGCAGGGGCGAGGAGGCGCGCCTCGGCCAGAGCGTGTAGGCGACCAGCATGGCGCGGAACTCACCGCGACGCTCCAGAAGGAGCTGCTGAACGGCGGGGTGCAGATACTGTAGGGTCATCGACGAGCACGAGCGTCTGCGCGGGGCTCCTTCGCCGAGTCCAGGAGCGTACGGGTACGCTCCACGCTCGGTGGTTCACCCGACGCTCCGCCATCACCCGAGGTGCCGCCAGAACCCTCAAGGATGAGGGTTTCGAGCTGCGGGTTGAGCTGAGCAATGCTTTCCAGCAGGGTGCTTTTACCCGCCGACCGGGAGCCCTGCACCGGAACTACCGCGCCAGCCGGGGCACTCAACCACACCGGCATCTGCCGGCGATCAAACGCGACCAAGAGCTTAGCGACCTGCGGATTGCACGCGGCGTGGGCGGCGGTCACGTACTCGGTCGAGGGCATGCGATAGTACTCGGGGAACTGCCGCAGAAGAGTGCCGGGGTGAGTGCCTGACCCGCTAGAAGCGCTCGCGGCATTACCCCGTAGAACCTGAACCAGCTCCTGGAAACCCGCAACGCAGGGCGAAAGAATCGACGCGCTCAGCGGCTGATCCCCAATCAACTCCTCGTTAATGGCACCCTCCACGCAGTAGTGGCTCTGTGCCGGGGTCGGGTAGTCCTTGCTCGTTGAACGCATCAGGTCAGCGTCCAGGAAGCGGCGGCTCAACAGAGTGGAATGCGCCGCAGCGGCGAAACGACCGCGCGGGTTCAACGCGGAGGTGAACACCACCGAATAGCCGCGACGGCACCCCTGCGAGAGCAGGTCATAGAGCAGGTTCTCCGTATCGGGTTGGCGAACCAGCGCCTCCAGCCAACTGTCCAGACCGTCCACGACAATGAGCGGGCGGGTGGAAGCCTCGGTACCCCACAGGTTCGGGGTGCGCAGCTCCTCCAAGCAGAACCGCAGATGCGAAAGCTCCTGTGCACCCACGAGCGACTCAAAGGCACCGGCGTAGGGTTCCAGGTCGCGGTAGAGCGCACCGTCAGAGGTCAGCAGAACAACCGGCGTGCGGGCGGCGAATGCCTGAGCTAAAAGCCCGTAAAGCATCGGGGCTCGTTCGGCGCTCTGCGCCAGCAATGCCAGCGCCTGCTGACCCGACCAGCTGATCGGGCGGCGCACACCGTAGCGGGCAATCTCCAGCTCGCCCAGCAGATACCCCTCGGAAGCGGTGCCAGAATTGGCGGGTTCCATAGAATCTACAACCTGAGAGGTAGCCGCCGGGTCAGTGCCGTACGCTACCGGTTTGCTAACCGGCGCCTCCACCACGGGCAGCGGGGTGTTCTCGGGAAGCTCCGGCGGAATCGGGCAGTACTCATCCTGAACCGTTGCATTCTTCTGAAGACTCCTCGGCGCGTACTCGCGTTCATAGAGCGCACGAATCTGCTGCGCCGAACGAATCAGCAGCTCATCCTCATTACCGCCGCCCTTCTGAACGGCAGAAGCGGCAGTCAGCTCACGCCAGCCGCCCTCCTCAAGACCCAACACCTGCAACGGACGGGCATCGCTGCTCGAGGGGACCGCATCCACCAGCGGGGCGCGGAACGGCAGGGAACGACCATCCGGCAGGCGCACATACCCGGCACCCGGATGCGCCGCCGAAATATACGCCGCAGACTCATGCTCCAGCAGGTTATAGGAATCCTGCGCGCTCGCCACGCGCAGGCAAATGCTCGTGGCAATATTGGCGCGAATATCCTGCGAAATAGCACCCTGCGGACGCTGAGTCGCCAACACCAGGTGCAGACCCAGCGAGCGACCAATGGTGGCGATGCGCATCAGCTCAGCCATAGCGTCCGGCATGGAATCGATGAGCATGCGGAACTCATCCACCACAATCAGTAGCTCGGGGTAGCGCGGAGTGGTACCCGCCGCCTGGCAAGACGCCAGGTAGTCGCGGTAGGAGTTCACGCCGAGGGCCTGCAGATCCACCTCGCGGCGGTGAATATCGGCGCGCAAAAATTCGAGCGCACGCTCCACCGCGGACACATCAAAATTGCTCAACACGCTGAGCGCATGCGGCAGTTGAGCCAGAGGACCCAAACCCGCCGAGCCCTTGAAATCCACCAGAATCAGGCCGAGGCGCTCGGGCGGGTAACGTAGCGCAGCGCTGAGCACCAGCGAACGCAGCAGCTGCGATTTGCCAGCACCGGTCGTGCCGCCGAGCAGCCAGTGCGGGCCGTGCTCAGACAAACCAATATTCAGCGAGCCGCCCGAAGAAACACCCAGGTAGCAGCGAATATCGGAGGCGTAACGCTGAGCGGACCAGCGCTGCAGAACAGACTCCACCGCCATGTCATCGGTGCGGTTCATCTGCCGCGCGCTCTGCGCCTGGAGGGAAGAGACCTGGAGGGACGAGAAGAGATGCGCCGACTGGTGCACCTGAGCCTCACTGAGCGCGCCCTGCTCCTGCTCGCACCCGGCGCGGTACAGGTTCTCAAGAGCGGCACAGAACGCCTCAACGCTGAGCCCATCGGCGTGCTGGCACAGACCCTCACACGCCAGAGGGTGCACCTGGTAGACACCCTCGGTGGGCTGCACCGCAGGCGCCGCATAACCCTGCGCACGGTATCGGATGCTCTGACGGTGGCTACCCTCACTCGCGCACTCAACCCAGGCGGCACCAAAAAGCGCGCCGGGCGCATGGGCGGAACTATCACCCTCAGCACTGCCCAGCACGCAGAGCGCCGGGGCGTTCATCTTCTGCTCACGCGGGGAGGCGAACGCACGGGACGGCGAAGACTCCGCGACCGCCCCAGAGTCCAGTGCGGTCAGCAGGGGAGCGTAGATAGCGCTCGCCTGCAGGGGCATGAGAACCAGCGGCGGAACAGATGCGGAAAGCTCCGACTGCAAGCTGCTCTGCAGCGCCTGCAGATACTTCTCCTGCTGCACGCCCGGCAGACAATGCACGCTCACGCCCGGCACCACAGCCAGAGTCTGCACCAGACGATTGATTCGTTGCTGATCAGCGCTATCAGCGTCAGCCAGCAGAACGTGCACCGAACCCGGATAGCCAGCCACCAGCTGCACCAGGTAGGCGCGCAGATGCGCCTCCTCCAGCTTCAGATAGTGCCCGAGAGCCGGGGTGGGGAGCGGTAGATAGTGGGGTGCATCCTGTTTCTCCAGAGTGCCCAGCGGGAGGTTGCGGCCGCGCAGGTAGGGCTGGCGAGGACCGCACCCGAGCACAATAGCCGGGTAGACGGCATCATGCAGGGCAGAGGGTGCCCGAAATCGCCAGGTCGCCCGCGGTCGGTAGGGCGAGGGCACGTTCCTTCTCCTGCTCAGCCGCCTGATGAGTTTGCTGCGATGCGGCACGGTTCTCCGCCCGACCGCCAAAGAAATGCAGAAGCATCAGCAGTGAAGACGCCGCTGACATCAGCAGAAGGAACCACATGCCGGTCACCAGCGCAATGATCAGACCCACCACAATCGGCAGGCACACGCTCAGCAGAATCTGCTTGAGCTTACGCGGCGCGGGAGGGTTCACCACCACCGGCTCGAAAGGGGTTGCCGGCATCGCCCAGGGGAGCGAGCATCTGCGCGGGCTCGCCACTGGAAGAGGAAGAATCGGGGGTAGCGCGGTGACGCTCGCCTTCTCGGCGGTGCGTTCGCCGTCGGCACCGGGTGAGGTGAGCATGCAGAGTGAAGAGCCCGAGGCGGAAAGGCTCGTCCCAGCGCAGGATGCGCGGCTCGGCGCTCTGCACCTTCTTACTGCCCTGTGCGTTCTTAGCTCCCTGGGCCTTCTCGCTGCCCTCGCTCGCGGCGGGGTGCTTTTCGATCCAGCGGATGCCGGAGCTATCGGCGTAGAAGCTGCCGTGCACCGGCTTGAGGAAGGGGTCTTGCAGGTGAATGTGGTGCGGCTGTTCTCCTCCACGGGTAGGTAGCGCCGCCCTGCCGAGGCTGGTGCGGCCGCGGCTGATGGGGAAGGTTGCGCCCGCGTCGGGTCCGCGCAGAATGTGCAGGAGGCTGACGGCGGGCGCGCCCGGAGTTTGAGATTCGTTCGGGATGTGGCTGTTTGGCGCATTCGAGGCGCCGGCGGGGTTCTTATCGTGCGCGGGGAGTAGCTGGAACGTCGTCTCCTGTGCCTGAGTGTGCGCGCCGGGTGCAGGGTGATGTAGAGCTTCGTTGAGTGCCTGCTCTAGAGCCTGCTGGTGTGCGCTATCGGGGTGCAGCTGTATTCCGGTGGGTGCCGCCTCGCCGTCGAGTCGGAGTACGCGGGGGTAGGGGAGCGCGTCGGTGGTGTTGTGGTGGTCGAGAAAGAAGAGAGTCATACCCTCAGAAAACATTAAAAAGCATTAAAGCTCAATAAATTGTCTGTATGTAAACTAAAGTGTTCGTATTTTTTGAATTTTTTGCTCTATTTTTCGAAAAATTGTGGATAAACCACCTCAATCACCTCTCGCATACACCGGTGCGCATCCCCAAAAGTGCTGATGGGGGTACTTCTTTGTGGCGTGTGAGAGTCATGAAACGCCCCCTCGAACCACCCCTTGCGCCTACAGTTCTAGGTGGCGGCTAATTACCGCCGCAACTAGGGCAGGGTGAATATTTACCCGTAAATAAAATTCCTTCACAATGAGTAGACCGTAAAAATACGCAGAAGAAAGAACTGTCTCAGACCGGCTTGACCTCGGGGTTCGCGAAGAATATTCACACAGAGAAAGAGTGTGCGAACAATAGTCCAAAAGCCCCTAAAGCACGTCATAAGTATGCGTAGTGCTTGATAAACAGGTATCTTAGATTATGACTATATCCATCACGGGAGGGGCTTTTTGCACCCACCCGTGCGGATTGCGGCGCGACTGAGAACCCTCGGATGTGTCCAATCTGGTAGGTGAATACCGCCCTCGCAGAAGCGGCGGTGCGCCGTGATAATACAGGAGAAAACATTGACCGCTGACCTCGTAGTAGTCGGTTCGGGCCTCTTTGGTCTGACCATCGCAGAACAGGCTGCCACTGAGCTGGGCCTGAAGGTTGCCCTGCTGGACCGCCGTTCCCACATCGGTGGTAACGCATACAGCGAGAAGGAGAAGCAGACCGGTATTGAGGTGCACCGCTACGGTGCGCACCTGTTCCACACCTCCAACGAGCGTGTCTGGGAGTACGTGAACCGTTTTACCGAGTTCACCAACTACGTACACCGCGTGTACACCCGCCACAACGGCATCGTGTACCCCATGCCGATTAACCTGGGTACCATCAACCAGTTCTTCAACGCAGCTTACTCTCCCGCAGAGGCAAAGGCGCTCATCGCTGAGCAGGCTGGCGAGCTGGCTGGTACCGACCCGCAGAACCTGAACGATAAGGGTATCTCCCTGATTGGTCGCCCCCTGTACGAGGCGTTCATCAAGCACTACACCGCTAAGCAGTGGCAGACCCCGCCGGAAGAGCTGCCCGCATCCATCATTTCCCGCCTGCCGGTTCGCTACAACTACGACAACCGCTACTTCAACGACAAGTACGAGGGTCTGCCCGTTGACGGCTACGCAGCATGGCTGGAGCGTATGGCGGCGCACCCGAACATTGAGGTGCACCTGAACACTGACTTCTTCGAGCCCGGTCACCAGTACTCTCGCGAGAACGTCCTGGGTCAGATTCCCGTGGTCTACACCGGCCCGGTTGACCGCTACTTCGACTACGCTGAGGGCGACCTGTCCTGGCGTACCATCGACCTGGAAGAAGAAGTCCTGCCGATTGAGGACTTCCAGGGTTGCTCCGTGATGAACTACCCCGATGCTGATGTTCCCTTCACCCGCATCCACGAGTTCCGTCACTTCCACCCCGAGCGTGACTACACCAAGGACGCAACCGTCATCATGCGCGAGTACTCTCGCTTCGCGAACAAGGGCGACGAGCCGTACTACCCGGTCAACACCTCCGTGGACCGTGAGAAGCTGCTGGCGTACCGCGACCTGGCTAAGGGTGAGAACAACGTGCTGTTCGGTGGCCGCCTGGGTACCTACAAGTACCTGGATATGCACATGGCTATCGGCGCTGCACTGTCCATGTTCGACAACAAGATCCGCCCGCACTTCGCTAACGGTGTGAAGATCGAGTCCGGTGGTGTTGACGCATAACCATGGCTGATAAGACTTTGAAGAACCTGCAGCGGGTTATTTTCCCGAGCGCGGTTGAGACTGACGTCGTGCCCCTGTACGTGGACGCGAGTGTCGCAACCGGCGTTCAGTTGCCCACCCGTATTGACGGCGACGCTTCCACCTCCATTGCGGAGGCGATGAACACCTCCGGTCAGTCTGTGTCGAACGCTAGCGCGAACCGTGATGCCGCGAACAGCCTGAACAGCCGCCGCTCCATCACCGTAAACGCGGGCCAGAGCCTGTCTTTCGGCACGTACTTCAACGCGTTCCCCGCTTCATACTGGCGCCGCTGGACTGACCTGAAGAAGGTCGTGCTGAGCGTTCAGACTCGCGGCGAGGGCATGGTCATTGTGTACAAGTCCAACGGCCGTGGCGTGATTCAGCGCGTGGATGCGAAGCTGCTCTCCGGCGAGGAAACCAACACCTTCACGCTGCCCCTGGCACCGTTCGGTGACGGCGGCTGGTACTGGTTCGACCTGGCTGGCACCACCGACCTTGAGCTGGTTGAGGCGAACTGGTTGGGCGACATTGAGCCCCGCGCAGACGTGAAGGCTGGTCAGGCAACCGTGCAGATTACCACCATGAACAAGGTGGAGTACTGCATTAACAACATTCGTGCTCTGGGTGAGAGCCCCGAGATTTTCGATGCTGTGCACGAGTTCCTGATTGTGGATCAGGGCACCCAGAAGGTGCAGGATCACGAGGACTTCGAAGAGGTCGTCAAGCCCCTCTCCGGTAAGTTCCGTATTATCAACCAGGGCAACCTGGGTGGTTCCGGTGGCTTCTCGCGCGGCATGTTTGAGGCTGTCAACAACGGCTCCGATTACGTGCTGCTGCTCGATGACGACGTTATCGTTGAGCCCGAGTCGATCCTGCGTATGGTGACCTTCGCGAACTACTGCAAGGAACCCACCATCGTGGGTGCGCACATGTTCGACATGTTCGACCGTTCGGTCCTGCACGCGTTCGGTGAGGTTGTTGACCCGTGGCGTAACTTCTACGCTAAGCCGCACGATGACATGGCTATGGGTCACAACCTGGGCCACCACAATCTGCGTAACACCCCGTGGCTGCACCGCCGCGTGGACGTGGACTACAACGGCTGGTGGATGTGCCTCATCCCGACCACCGTTATCAAGGAAATCGGTCTGTCCTTGCCTCTGTTCCTGAAGTGGGATGACGCTGAGTACGGTCTGCGCGCTAAGGCCGCGGGCTTCGCTACCGTGTCCTTCCCCGGTGCGGGCGTGTGGCACGTGTCCTGGACCGATAAGGATGACTCCGTTGGCTGGCAGGCGTACTACCACGAGCGCAACCGCCTCATTACGGCGCTGCTGCACTCGCCCTTCGATAAGGGTGGCCGCGTGGCTGCTGGAGTCCCTGTTCTTGGACGTCAAGCACACCCTGTCCATGCAGTACTACACCGAGGCTGGCCGCCTGATGGCGCTGGAGGATCTGCTCTCCGGTCCCGAGCACCTGCACCCCTCGCTCTCGCAGCGTCTGCCGGTGATTCGTGCGATGGCTAAGGAGTACCCGGAGTCTCAGGTGAAGCCGAACGTGGATGACTTCCCGGCTATCCAGACGAAGAAGCCTCCGTTCCGTGGCCGCCGTTCCTTCGCGTCCCCCGGTTACAAGAAGCTTGCTTCGTGGACCGCTAAGACTGTTGCTCGTCAGCTGTTCAAGCCGGTGAGCGAAGAGGCGAAGGCTCACCCGCAGATTCAGCTGAACTACGGTGAGACCAACTGGTGGACCCTGTCGAAGTTCGATTCGGCTCTGGCGACTAACGCTGAGGGTACCGGCCTGTTCTGGTACCGCCGCGACCCCGAGCAGTTGAAGTCGAAGCTGGCTCAGGCAGCTAAGCTGCACGTCCAGCTGGTGACCGGCTGGGAGCAGCTGCGTGAGCAGTACCGTTCGAAGGCTGCTGAGGTTGCATCCTACGATGCGTGGGCTAAGACCTTTGCTGAGCATACGGATTCTGAGCTGACCCGATGAGCGATTTGAAGTCTGTTCCCCTGAAGGCGCCCGGTCGCGGCCGCGGCATCCTGGATGCGATGAAGAATCGCTACCTGCTTCGACTGCTGGTCGATAAGGAAATCCAGGTCCGCTACCGCGGCTCGGTGCTGGGCATTTTGTGGTCGTACATTAAGCCGGGTGTACAGTTCCTGGTGTTCTACATTGCCATGGGTCTTTTCCTCGGCCTGGAACGCGGTATGCACAACTATGCGGTGTACCTGTTCTCGGGCATGATTGCTATTAACTTCTTCTCGGAGGGGTTCGGCAATGGTGCTCGCGCCATGGTGGTTAACAGTGCTCTGATTCGCAAGATTTACCTGCCGCGTGAGTTGTTCTCGCTGTCTACGGTGTGGGTGGCTCTGGTGCATTTTGTGCCGCAGATTGTGGTCATGCTCCTGGCATGCTTTGCGGTGGGTTGGCATCCGTCCGCGTTGGCTTTCGGGTCGATTCTGGCGGGCATGCTGATTGTGATGCTGTTGTCCTATGGTCTGGGTCTGATTTTCGGTGTGGCGAACGTGTTCTTCCGAGATTCGGAGAACATCGTGGACATGCTGCTGATGGTGGCTACCTGGTTCTCGCCGGTGCTGTACTCCTGGACCATGGTGCGTGACACCCTGTACCCGTGGGTGTTCAACGTGTTCATGATTAACCCGCTGACCGTTGCGGTGGAGCTGTTCCACTATGGCTTCTGGCATCCGACGCTCCGTCCTGAGGATTTGGCGCTTCCTGCTTCGCAGGTGGTTCCGCATCTCTTCAGCTTCTGGACTCCGATTGCCATTGGTATTTCTCTGCTGACCGTTTTGATTGGTGATTTGCTCTTCCGTAAGTTTGAGGGCAACTTCGCCCAGGAGCTCTGATTCTGTGGATATTAAAAGCTTGAGTTCCCGCCGGTGAGCCCGGACGCTCCCGTGGTGATTCACGTGGAGAATTTGGTGAAGCGCTTCGTTCTGCGCCACACCCGTTCGATGAAGGAAGCTTTTGTGTGGCTGATTAAGGGCCGCAAGGGTGATCTTTCGGAGAAGTTCAATGCGCTCAACGGTGTGAGCCTGGATATTCGTCAGGGTGAGCGTGTGGCTCTTCTGGGTCTGAACGGCTCGGGTAAGTCCACGCTGCTGAAGATGATTTCTGGCGTGATGCGCGCCGATGAGGGTGAGGTTCTCACTCGCGGCAATATTGCGGGTCTGATTGAGGTGGGCGCTGGTTTCCACCCGGATCTGACCGGTCGCGATAATGTGTACCTCAACGGCGCGATTTTGGGTATGACCAAGGAAGAGATTGAGGCTTCCTTCGATTCGATTGTGGATTTCGCTGAGATTCACGACTTTATCGATACCGAGGTGAAGTTCTACTCTTCGGGTATGTACCTGCGTCTGGCATTCTCGGTTGCGGTTCATACGAACCCGGATATCTTCCTGGTGGATGAGATCCTTGCGGTGGGCGATGAGCCGTTCCAGAAGAAGTGTATTGCGAAGATTCAGGAGCTGTGCTCTGCCGGTAAGACTCTTGCCGTGGTGAGCCATGACCTGGATTTGGTGTCTAAGATTTGTGACCGCGGCGTGGTGCTGGAGCACGGTAACCTGCGTTTTGACGGTCCGATTAAGGAAGCCGTGAAAGTGATTCGAGGCGGCGACTAACCGCTAGGTGTATCGCTTGTGATGGGGCGTGTATTCCCGATGGGGGAGTGCACGCCCCTTTACTGTGCCTGGGAAGGAGCGCCCGAAAGTTGCGCTCGGGAAGGCGCTGCTGCTGGGTAGGGTTCTTGCGGTTTAGTAGAGGAAGCTGCGGGGTTTTAAGACGAAATGTTACGTGTGCACCAAGTGCAATATGGCAGTGATTAACGGTGAGCGGTTCGAGGTGCGTACCTGCAACTGTTCTGCAAGTCACAGCTGACTAGGCGTTTTGAATATTGGTGCACGTTAGGTAACGATATGCGCAATTCCATGCATCAAAAATGCTCAAAATACTATACTCGTAAATATTAAGGGGTGTTTTATTACATTTTGATAAATTTGATGCGCTGAGGGTAGGGTGATGGTGGCATTGATGTATCAATGCTTCACCGTATTCCACACAACCACACCACACACAGCATCGGATCATTTCAATGGAGAACACCGTACTGGATACCCGGGCGGAGCATCTAAGTCTGCTCGAGGAGAATATCCGTGAGGCAATGCGCCACCGCAGCCTGGACCCGCACGAGGACCAGCATGCGGTGCGCGGGCTCATTGACGAGCATCTGAACGATTATGAGCAGCGGCGCGCCCGCATTTCCCTGCCGGATTTGGGTGACCGCGAATCCGTGATTCAGCGCCTGCACGATGAAATCTGCGGCTTTGGTGTGATTCAGCCGTTCCTCGATGATGAGAGCGTTGAAGAAATCTGGATTAACTCTCCCGATGAAATCTTTATCGCCCGCAACGGCGAAAGTGAATTGACCGGTCTGCACCTGAGCGCCGAGGCAATCAATAGCTTGCTGGAGCGCATGCTCAAGCCTTCGGGTCGTCGTGTGGACCTTTCTTCCCCGTTTGTTGATGCATCCCTGCCGGATGGCTCCCGCCTGCACGCGGTGATTCCGGATATTACTCGCAGGCACACGAGCATCAATATCCGTAAGTTCGTGGTGCGTGCCCGCCGCTGCCCGACCTTGTGCGTATGAACTCGCTGAGTGCCGGCGCGGCGTCCCTACTGCACGCGGCGGTGGAGAGCGGCATGAACATCCTCGTTTCGGGTGCAACCCAGGCGGGTAAGACCACGATGCTGAATTGCCTGTCGGCATCCATTCCGCCGCGTGAGCGCGTGATTACGTGCGAAGAAATCTTTGAGCTCGCGGTTCCGCTACGCGATGTGGTGGGCCTGCAGTGCCGCCAGCCGAACCTTGAGGGCACCGGCGCGATTGAGCTGCGCCGCCTGGTCAAGGAAGCTCTGCGTATGCGCCCGGACCGCATCCTCATTGGTGAGGTGCGTGAGGCGGAGTCCCTGGATATGCTCATTGCGCTCAATGCGGGTCTGCCGGGTATGTGCACAATTCACGCAAACTCGGCGCGTGACGCGGTGACCAAGATTTGTACCCTGCCGCTGCTGGCGGGCGAGAATATTTCCTCGGCGTTCGTGGTGCCGACCGTGGCGTCCTGCTTTGACATTGTGGTGCATTGCGGCCGCGATTCGCGCGGTCAGCGTCAGGTCGAAGAGATCAGCATGCTGGGTGGCCGCGTTGAGGACGGAGTGATTGAGATGTCCCCGCTGTTTGTGCGCCGTGACGGTCAGATGGTGTGCGTGGCGTTGGAGCTGCCGAACCCGGACCGTTGGATTCGTGCCGGTCACCGTCCTGAGCAGGTGCTGGCTGCGGCGAAGGCGGGTCAGTGATGCCTCTGTTTCTGAGCCTGATTTTGGGGTTGGGCGTCTGCCTGATTTACCTTTCCTGCTTTCCTGATAACGGCAAGCCGCCGAAGCCGAGTAACGACCCGGCGCTGGTTGTGGCGTTGCGTAAGGCGGGTATGCATTCGCTGACTCCTCGCACGTTCATGTGGGTGAGTGTCGCCAGTGGTGTGAGCGCGTCGGTTCTGCTGCTGATGCTTACTCAGCTTTTGCCGCTGGGTCTGCTGGGCCTGATTGGTGGTTTTGCGGCGCCTCGCGTGATTGTGAATCATCGTGCCCGCGCGGCGGATGCCCGTATTTGGCAGTTGTGGCCGGATGCGGTGGACCACCTGCGTTCGGCGATTCGTGCGGGTCTGTCCCTGCCGGAGGCGCTGATTCAGCTTTCGTACCGCGGCCCGGAAGAGCTGCGTGATGCCTTTGCCCATTTCTCGCGTGATTACCGTGCGTCGGGTGAGTTTGTGCCGTCGCTGAACCGTTTGAAGGAGTATCTCTCTGACCCGGTGGCGGACACCATTATTGAGGCGTTGAAGATTGCTCGTGAGGTGGGTGGTTCGGACCTGGGTAAGCTGCTGGGCACGCTGAGCGATTTTCTGCGTGAGAATGCGCGTACCCGTTCCGAGCTTCTGGCTCGCCAGTCGTGGACTGTGAATGCGGCTCGCCTCTCCTGCGTGGCGCCCTGGTTTGTGCTGTGTCTGATGGCGACTCAGCCTGCCGCGCGCATGGTTTATAACTCGTTTGCCGGTGCGATGCTGATGATTGCCGGTGCCGCTATTTCTTTGGCGGCGTACCGTCTGATGCTGCGTATTGGTGAGTTGCCGCGTGAACGGAGGGTTTTCGGGTGAACCTGCCTCTGATTTGGTCTGCTGTTGGCGACCGGCGTGGGTCTGATTCTTTCGTCGGTGCTGAATACTCGCAGTATTTCGTTTTCTGATCGTGTGGCGTCGCAGCTGCGCGGTGAGACTCTGCGTGAGTCGCTGTTGAAGGAGCAGGAGCGCCGTGAGCCGAGCCTGCTGGAGGCGATTTCGGCGTTCTGCGCGCCGCTTCTGCGTTCGCTGTCTTCGTCGTTGAGCGGCTCGTCGCTGAGCGATAGTTCCGTGCAGGAGCGTCTGCGTCGTGCTGGCTCTTCGCAGAGTGTGAGCGCGTTTCGTGCTGAGCAGCTGCTGTGGGCTCTTGCCGGTGTGACCGTCATGAGTGCCCTGACCGTCATTGGCGTGGTGCAGGAGCGTTTCTCCATCTTGGTGGCTCTTGTGCTGGTGTTGGTGAGCGGTTTGAGCGGCTTTCTGGCGCGTGACTGGTGGCTGGGTGAGGCGGTGACTAAGCGTGAGAAGCAGCTGGTTGCTGAGTTCCCGGCGCTGGCGGAGATGATGGCTCTGTCGGTGACGGCGGGCGAGTCGGCGCTGGCGGCTTTGGAGCGTATCTGTTTGACCTCTCGCGGCGAGTTGGCTCGTGAGTTTTCTGAGATTTTGGCGCAGACCCGCACCGGTGTTTCACTACTGAGCGCGTTGCAGGAGTTCGCGGAGCGTACTCGCGTTCCGGCGTTGAGCCGCTTCGTTGAGGGTATTGCTGTTGCGATTGAGCGCGGTACCCCTCTGGCTGATGTGTTGCGTGCGCAGGCTCAGGATGTGCGCGATAACGCTAAGCGTGAGCTGATGGAAACAGCCGGTAAGAAGGAGATTGCGATGCTTGCCCCGGTGGTGTTTTTCATTCTGCCGCTGACCGTGATTTTTGCGGTCTTCCCGGGCTTGTCGCTCATGCGTTTGAACTTTTAGATTTTGCGGCGGGTACACACCGTACCGGCTGCACCGCGGTGGGCTGGGCTGATTGCCCGGTGCGCCGCACCAACCACACACTACACCCTTTGATAGAAGGAGAAAATCATGTTCCGTCGTTTCCGCACCACCCTCACCGTGCTGATCGCCCTGGCTATCGCATCCGTGCTGGCTCTGCGCCTGAAGAACAAGCAGGATGACCCCGAGCGCGGCGACGTGCCCGGCTGGGTCATGATCACCATGATGAGCGCCGTGCTGGTTGCCGCTATCTTGGCGATTGCCCAGCCGGCTCTGACCAAGATGTTCAACGACGCGATTGCTCTGGTTCACCAGTAATGCGTAAGCCCCGCATCGCTTCTGAGCTGACTGCCGCTGAGCTATCCTCCGCGGAATATTCTGTGGAGGATAGCGAGCGCGGTGACGCCAGCACGGAATTCGTCATGGTCGGTGCCCTGTTGGTGTTGCTGACCATGGCGATTCTGCAGGTTTCTTTTCGCCCTGTATGCACGAACCATGCTGGTGGATGCTGCGGCGGCTGGGGCACGGTACGGTACGATGCGTGACCGCACTCCGCAGGAGGGCATGGAGCGTACCCGTCAGCTGATTGAGGGGGCTCTTCCGTCTTCGTACGCTGAGAACATTTCGTACCGTCAGAGTAGTGATTCTACGGGTGTGCGCACTTTGGAGGTGACGGTGAAGTCTCCGTTGCCGGTGCTGGGCCCGTGGGGTTTTCCGGATTCTATTGAGGTGAAGGGGCATGCGATTTATGCGGAGCATCGTTCCGGTGATTAGTGGCTTTTCGCTTCGGCAGCGTGTGAAGGAACGCCTGAAGAGCCGTTCTGATTGGCCTCTTTTTAGCCAGCACCGCCCTGAAGAGGGTAGCGCCATTGTGGAGTTCCTGGGTTTAGGTATTACTCTGCTCATCCCGGTGCTCTACGGCATTCTGACGATTTTTAGCTTGCAGTCTTCGGTGATGGCGGCTCATGCTGCGAGCGCCCAGGTGGTGCTGTATGTGCAGGAGCAGCCGCAGGATTCGTCGGTTGGCCCGGATTTGGCTCAGCGTCTGGCGGTGCATGCTGCCGCGGATTACGGGGTTGAGCCCTCCGATGTGAGCGTGTCGTTGAGCTGTGCGTCGGGGGAGTGTGTCTCGGGTACGAAGGCGTACGCCACGGTGACGGTTCAGGCGCATCTGCCGCTGCTGCCTTCGTTTATGGGTGGCGGCGTGATTCCGGTGAGTTCTCATGCGACGAGTTGGGGGTCTGGTCATGCTAATTCCTAATGGCTCGCCCGCTCGACTGTTCTCGCCCGCTCGCCTGCTTTCCTCTGTGCGGGAGCGCTACGCTAACGCATACCGTTGTGCCCGTCTACAGGTTCGTGCCCGTGCGCAGAGCCGGGCGCTCGCCGCTGACCCAATCGCCTCGGGCCCGGAAGAGGGCAGCATTGCCCCGCTGATTGTGGGCATGCTGGCGTTGCTTCTGCTCATCGGTTCGGTGACGGTGGCGATTACCGGCGCGTATCTGCAGACTCAGCATCTGCAGGATATGGCGGACGCTCAGGCGAACTCGATTACCCGCACGATGCGCACTCCTGATGAAGCGAGTGGTTCGGCGGCGTGGGAGTATGCGAGTGCGTACCTGGCTGAGGTTCAGCCGGGGCAGGATTTTCACGCGTTGCGTCTGGAGAATGTGTCCGTGGATTCTGATCACAGCGTACACGTGTACCTGTCGGCTCGTATTCGTCCGCCGCTGCTATCGATTCTGCTTGCCTGATGGTATTGAGGTGACCGCTCATGGTTCGTCGCGTTTGAAGACGAGCCAGGGCCCGTCCACCGATTAGTGCGTCCATCAACGGCGCACGGGCATATCGGCTCACCCGCTTATTGGTGTGTTGTGAGCCCCTTAGACTGCGAGGGTGCATCCGCAAGGTAGTGTAACGGCTAGCGGATGCGCCCTCGTTTTATGCCCTTTTTATGTTCCCGATGTGCGGCTTCTGTACGCTGCCCGCCTCATCCTTCTGCGCTGTGGGCTGTTGCGGGCTGTAACGGCGGGACTTTCTGGCCGTTTCGCGATAGTGTTAAAAGCTATGGCATCCTTCGACTTTTCTGCTGAGATTAAAGAGCTTCGCGCGATTTTCACCTCTATTGCTGCTGTGAGCGATATTGAGGGGATTGAGCGCGCCATTGAGGACCTGTCTGCGCAGGCTGCCGCACCCGATTTGTGGGATGACGTGGAGAACGCGCAGAAGGTGACGAGCGCACTGTCGTATAAGCAGTCGGAGCTGAATCGTCTGCGTTCGCTGTCTTCTCGCATTGATGATGTTGAGGTGATGGTGGAGCTTGCCGAAGCTGAGGATGAGGAGACTGCCGCCGAGCTGCTCGCTGATGCTGAGCGTGAGTGCGGTGAGATCCGCGCCAAGCTGGAGGAGCTTGAGGTGCTGGTGCTGCTGTCGGGTGAGTACGATCAGCGTGAGGCTGTGGTGACGATCCGTTCGGGCGCCGGCGGCGTGGATGCTGCTGATTTCGCGGAGATGCTGCTGCGCATGTACCTGCGTTGGGCGGAGAAGAACGGCTACCCGACGAAGGTTCTGGACACCTCCTACGCTGAGGAGGCGGGCCTGAAATCGGTGACCTTCGAGGTGAACGCACCGTATGCTTTTGGCCGCCTGTCGGTGGAGGCGGGTACTCACCGTCTGGTGCGTATTTCGCCGTTCGATAATCAGGGCCGCCGCCAGACCTCGTTCGCGGCGGTTGAGGTAATTCCTCTGATTGAGCAGACGGATGCTATTGAGATTCCCGAGTCTGAGATTAAGGTGGATGTGTTCCGCTCCTCGGGCCCGGGTGGTCAGTCGGTGAATACGACGGATTCGGCGGTGCGTATGACTCACTTGCCGACCGGTATTGTGGTGTCGATGCAGAATGAGAAGTCGCAGTTGCAGAACCGTGCGGCGGCTTTGCGTGTGCTGCAGTCTCGCCTGTTGCTGTTGCGTAAGGAGCAGGAGGACGCGAAGAAGAAGGAGCTTGCCGGTGATATTAAGGCAAGCTGGGGTGATCAGATGCGCTCCTATGTTCTGCATCCGTACCAGATGGTGAAGGATCTGCGTACCGGCTATGAGGAGGGTAATACCTCTAATGTTTTGGATGGCGGTTTGAACGCCTTTATTGATGCTGGTATTCGCTGGCGTGCTTCGGGGCGCGCGGCTGAAGAGAGCTAAGACGTATAAGGATTGAGTGATGGCTCAGAAAAGAAGAAAGACGCGAAGAAGGACCCGAATAACGCGATTATTGCCCAGAATAAGAAGGCTCGCCACAACTACAACATTGTGGATACCTATGAGGCGGGCATTGTTCTGCTGGGTACTGAGGTGAAGTCTCTGCGTGATGGTGGGGCGTCCATTGTGGATGGTTTCTGCCAGGTGACCGATAACGAGATGTGGCTCGAGGGTATTCATATTGCGGAGTACGGTTACGGTACGTGGACGAACCATGCGGCTCGTCGTCGCCGTAAGTTGCTGCTGCATCGTTCTGAGATTAATAAGTTGGCGCAGAAGCTGAAGGAGACCGGTTACACGGTGGTTCCGTTGAAGCTGTACTTCTCGAATGGCCGCGCGAAGGTTGAGATTGCTTTGGCGACCGGTAAGCGTGAGTACGATAAGCGTCAGGCTTTGCGTGAGCGTCAGGATGACCTGGAGGCGCGCCGCGCGATGCGTTACCGCAACCTCGGCTAGAGCTGAGGCAACGGCGGGGGCTGTCTAGCCGGTTCCTATCTAACCGGTCCCCGATATAGCTGGGGCCTGCGGCTGGGGTCTGGGCGCGGTTTCTCGCGTATAATGGTTGGAAATTCGTGGCGTACCGCGAGCACCATTCATTCTTTGAGGAGACATATGTCTGAGAACCCGAACTACCAGCAGAACCCGGGCGAGTTCATTCCCGCACCGCAGCAGGCACCCGCATACAACATGCAGGGTGGCTACCCCGGCTACCAGCCGACCCCGAGCTCGGCGCTGGCGATTGCTTCGCTGATTCTGGGTATTATTGGTCTGCTGACTGGCTGGCTGATTTTCGGTGGCGTGCTGGGTCTGGTTGGCGTGATTCTGGGTATTGTTGCCCTGATGAAGGTGAAGAATGGTACCGCCTCCGGTAAGGGCATGGCGATTGGTGGTATTGTCACCGGTGCGCTGGGCATGATTGTTGCTGTTGTTGTGCTGGTTCTGGGTTTGATCGGCATTGGTATGCTCAGCGAGTGCGCTGAGAATGCCGAGCCGGATTCGAACGGTAACTACGTGTGCACCATTCATGGCGAGACTATGACCATGAGCCCTAAGGAATATAAGGCTGTCCGCCGCTAAGTCGCGTTGAGTTTCGAAACGTTGAGGGACCGAATAGTGTTGAACTATTCGGTCCCTTGCTCTTTTTCGGCGCTGAATCTGCCCGATTGGTGGATTCTGGGGGCTGAATCTGAAATCTTGGACTTCACAGATGACCCAGATGACGGCTTATTTATATAATGGAACCGAACTCAGCGCGCAATGGTGCGTTGGGCGAGTATAAATTGTTCGCTGCAACTGTGAAGGAAAGAACGACGGATGTCTGAGAATAACTACGGAAACAACCAGGGGAACGCGCAGAACCCCTACGCTGCTCAGCAGCCTAATTCTTCCGCCCAGAGCTCGTACGGTCAGGATTACGGCCAGGCTCCTGCAGCGCAGAACACTTACGGCCAGGATTACGGTCAGAACGCATCCGCTCAGAACAACTACGGCCAGACTCAGCAGAATACCGCTCAGCAGAACGCTACTGCGCAGAACACCGCTCAGCAGAACCAGTACGGTCAGTTCGGTGCGCAGTCTTCTCAGAATGCTTACGGCCAGAACGCTTGCTCAGGGTTCTTCTGCACAGGGCGCTTCGGCCCAGGGCGCTGCAGCACAGAACCCCTACGGCCAGGCGCAGCCCGCTCAGCAGCAGTACGGCTACGGCCAGGATGCTTCCTACCAGGCTCAGCCCGCTCAGCAGAACCAGTACGGTTACGGTCAGGACGCCTCCTACCAGTCGCAGCCCGCTGACTACAACTACCAGCAGAACTCCTACCAGCAGCAGCCCCAGCAGGATGCTTACGGTTACGGCCAGCCCGCGGGTTACCCGTATGCGGCTCCCGTGACGAAGAAGGCTCCCGGCATGGCGCTGGCGGCGATGATTCTCGGTATTGCGGCTGTGCTGACCGGCTCGTCGTGTTTGGTATTCTGCTGGGTATTGCCGCAATCATTCTGGGCGCGCTATCCCTGAAGAAGACTAAGGACGTTGGCGCGGGTAAGGCATTCGCGCTGACCGGTATTATCACCGGTGCGGTGTCCGTCCTGATTTCGATTTCCATGCTTTTCGTATACATTTCCTTCTTCCAGACTACTGAGAAGTGCCTTGAGGTTGGTACCGATGACGGTCACGGTAACGTGGTCTGCCAGATTGGTGACAACCCGAACAACCGCATGACTGTTCCGGCTCACCGCTAAGGTTTGACCGTCTAGCACGGTACGCGAGCGGGGTGAGGCTCCCAGACAATCTGGGGCGCCTCACCCCGTTTTCTGTGCCCGCCATTGATTCGGGTGTGTGCGGTGGAGGCGCGCCCGCAGGGGCCTCTACAGGTGTTCTCTGTCAGTGAGAGCGCCGTGTGTGCGGGGTGGGGGAACTTGCACGCCGTTAAACACCTCGGATATACTGAATCTCTACCGTGTTTGAATGGCACCGCGGCATCTAGGTATGTCGAGGAAAACTTTCAGAGGACGGTGGGCTTTTTGATAAAAGCATAGGGGGATGATTGGTTTCGACGATGTGAGTTGAGATGGGTGAAGCGTGCCGAGGATGCAGGGTTATCTCGTTAACGCCCTCTGCAAAAAAATAAGTGCAGAATCTAAGCGCACTGACTTCGCACTCGCTGCCTAAGCGCGAGTTGCCGTCTGTCGGCCTGAGCATGCCTTTGGCTCAGTTACCGGCATCGACTTAAAAGGCCACTGCTGCTAGCCCTTGTTGCGGGGGCTGGCGGGACTTTTACGTGACTAGGTTCGTCGGTATATGTGTTTATGCAAGTACCGGAGCCGAAAAGTAGCGTTCGCATAAACTGCGCACGGAGAAGCCCCGTTGACGCCACATCGGACCGGGGTTCGATTCCCCGCATCTCCACGATCTCCCAGCCGTCCGCTATCCCGTATGGGGTGCGGCGGTGATTATCGGTTCCAATCCAGAGGAAGAACCGCGGTAGGTTTCTACCACCCGGCAGGACGCTCCACGGTGTCACCTGCCGGGTATTTTTATGCCCAATTGTCGGTCCTGTATTGCCGGTCTGTTCTGGGGTGTGCTGGCGTGCTCGTGGGTTGGGCGTCAAAAGTTTTGGGCTAACGTCAAAAAGTATGGGCTGGCGTCGAAAGGTTTAGATGGGCAACATCTTCATCCGCACCGACCTTGCCGGGAACATCAAACCCGACAAAGAAAAATCCATCGAGAAGATCGACGGCGTGGTGGCCACCATCATGGGCCTCGAACGCGCGATTAGATGCGGCAGTGGACTCGCTACTGAGAGCGTGTATGACAGAAGAGGCATATTTTTCATGTAATGTAAATTTGCGTGTTACGTCTGGCGAGACTCTCTGATAGACTGCCGAGTGGTAACGTAAGATACGTCACTATGTGACGTGGGAATGCAATTACAACCGCAATTTCTGCTTGGAATTGGGGGTTAGCTGCTTCCACGATTTCAAGAGCTTTAGGGCCAGCATTCGTTGGTGGTTTTGGAAAAGCCATTGGAGGTCCGGCACTAATTGCCTTTGCGCTAGCTGTTGCAGCAGTGTCCTGCACTCTTTAACCTGGGAGAGGTCCAATGCGTACGAAGAATATATTTACACTAGGATTTTTTCTCACTATTGTTCCGGTGTTCTGGGTGATTATCTCATTTGCCAGAGACGGGGAGTTCTTTAATCCAGTATCAATTCTAAGTGCAATTTTAGGAGGTCTTTTGGTCACTTTTGCAGCCAGAAGGACGCTTGAGAGTGATTCAAAGTTCCCTAAGGGACCCCCTAAAGGACCTAATGTGTAAAACATCGCTTAGAAGTTTCTAAGTGGTCAACGAGATGTGGTAGCAGTTTTAAAACTGCTGCCACATCTTGCTGTATATAAAGGTAATATATGAGTCTTTTATCTTGGTTTGGTCTTAAAACACCTGCTCCATCAGCACCACAGAACACCTGGTCTTTGACGAACACCGCGTTCCCCGCATCTCCACGATCTCCCAACCGTCCGCTATCCCGTATGGGGTGCGGCGGTGATTATCGGTTCCAATCCAGAGGAAGAACCGCGGTAGGTTTCTACCACCCGGCAGGACGCCCCACGGCATCACCTGCCGGGTATTTTTATGCCCAATTGGTCGGTCCTGTATTGCCGGTCTGTTCTGGGGTGTACCGGCGTGCCCGAGGGTGCTCAGGTGACCGCATTGTAATGAGAACGTCATCAGAGAAGACGAAAACACACCCTATGGCGTAGTATCGAAGGGTAAATATCGTTGTTCGGCGTTGATTGTTCATTCAATCTCACCGGCAACATTCGAGAGCAACCACAGAGCCACCAAACGAGCCACAGAATAGCCGGTCATAGGGACGCCACCGCTACGACGCGGTAGCTACACAGCCGCTATGACGACCACTCAAGGACACACCATGGAAAACCAGATTCCCGCCCCCTCCTTCCCGGAGCAGAACAACGCAAACTCCCCGCAGCCGGTACCTGCAGGCGTCGCACCCGGCGCTCCCCTCGGCGCAGCACCCGCACCCGCCCTGGGCGTGGCACCCGCTAACGTGCGCGACCGCGACGACAGCTACCAGCGCATCCCGGACATCTACCGGGTACCGGCTGAGCACCGCCGCCCCTACGGCGAGACCACCGGCGACTTCCGCGGCCCCGGCTACTTCTACTCCATCGGCGCGTTCGGTGCCTCCCTGGGTGCCCTGGCACTGACCCTCTACGCGTGGGTTCAGGTCGCGGCACTCCACTCTGAAGCAACGCTCAACTCCCGCGGTTACAGCTCCTCTGCGTATAGCTCCGGTCTGAGCCCCAACATCATGGTGATTGCTCTGCTGCTCGTGGGCCTGATCCCGGTCGGCGTTTCCATTTGGCTTGCCATCTACTCGGCGAAGGTGAACGCCGGTCACACCACCAAGTACACCTCGAAGATGACGACCTTCAACATTCTGGCGTACATCATCTCGGGTCTGAGCCTGCTGGGTCTGCTCGGCACCCTCACGATGCTGTCCTAAAACTGGCAACGCTTGCTCTCATAGCGATACATAGCGAGGCGGCGGCTTTCCACTACCGGAAAGCCGCCGCCTCGCTTATTGCTACCGCCACTAGGGGAAGGGTTAGGGGAGGAGAGAGTCTAGGAACGGGGTGTGAGCGCCTCCAACACCTGCTGCTGGACCGCCGCCGTATTACTTGCCACCAGGGACACCGGGTGCACACCGGAGACCGAAACACCCGCGTGCTCGGGCAGGTCACCCTCCAGGGTGGAGGCGACGCCGCCAGCCTCACGAATCAGCGGCAGAAGCGCCGCCACCTCGTAGAACGACAGGGACGAATCAACCACAGTATCCACCGCACCCTCAGCGAGCATACACGCCGCCCAGAACGAACCGTACGCGCGGGAACGACCCACGCAGCCCAGAAGCTGTACAAGCTCGCCAGAGCGGTCCACAGAGCCTTCAGAGGCCGCCTTCCAGGAGGAGAGGTCGGTGTACGCGGCAGACAGCTGATCCAGCTGAGTCAGCGAAGACACCTCAAGACGAGTAGCCTGCGCCAAGGACTTACCCGTGTACGCGCCCGAACCGCGAGCAGCCCACCAGCGGCGACCCAGCGCGGGTGCAGACACCACACCCACCACCGGTTCACCCTGATCCAACAGAGCAATCAGAGTCGCCCACACCGGCACGCCGCGGCGAAAATTATCCTGCTCAGCAATCGGTGCAATCACCCACTGGCGCGCCGCCTGACCGTTATAGCCAGCATGCGCACCGGCAATACCGTCACGAGTGCGCACACGCGACAGCTTGCGCGCGCAGAAGCTCCTCAACCTCCTGAGCCACACCCGAGGCGTAATCGGCAGGCTCCTGCACCTGCGGCTCTACGGGCTGCTGAGTAGCCTGCTGCCACGGCGCCAACGGTGCAGCAACGGGTGCCGCCTCGGCAGGCTCTACTACCTCGGAAGCGGGGGAGAAGACCGGGCGGTCACGAAAACGCATGGCGCTCACACGATCGACGCTATCGGCAAGAATATGCGCAAGACGCAAATCGTCGGTGTACTGCTGGGGACGGCTCATAGTAATGCTCTTCTTCAGTATTCGGTGATGTAGTCAGCAAAAATGTGTGTGTAGTGCTGTGTGCAGTGCAGGGGGAGAGAACCTAGACGAGAGCGCCCAGTTCCTTCTCCGAATCGCCCTCTTCAGGAGTCAACAGCAGCAGCTTACGCAAGGACTCCAGGCGGGCGGGACCGCTCTCACCGGCGTGACCGGTAGCAACGTACGCCTCCAGACCGCACTCGGGAGCCTGCGCCGCGTGAGTACACGCCTTCGGGCAATCCGCCGCACCGGGTGCCAGGTCCACGAACGCCTCCACGACGGTCTCCGGCGGCACATGCGCCAGACCGAAAGAACGAATACCCGGAGTGTCAATAATCCAGGTGCCCGGCTCCATCGGCTCACCGTTCGCATTCACCGGACGCAACGCCAACGCCGACGAGGAGGTGTGGCGGCCACGGCCCGTCACCGCGTTCACATGACCGGTCGCGCGCTCGGAACCGGTCAGCGCATTCACCAGGGTTGACTTACCCACACCCGAATGACCCAGAAGCACCGATACCTGACCCAGCAGCTCCTGCAGAAGCTCCTGAACCGGTGCCGACTCCAAACCGGCAGCGCCCTCCTGACTCGGCGCCAAACCATCCGAGGAAGAAGACAGCACAATCTTCAAACCGCTTGCCGCATAGTAATCCAGCAGGTTCTGCGGGTACCGCACATCGGTCTTCGTAATGCACAGAATCGGCTCAATACCGGCATCAAACGCCGCCACCACGGCACGGTCAATGAAACCGGTACGCGGCTCCGGGTTCGCCGCTTGCAACCACAATCACCAGCTGCTGAGCATTCGCCACGACCACGCGCTCCGACGGGTCGGTGTCGTCGGCGCTACGGCGCAGAATCGAGGTGCGCTCGCCCAGACGCACAATGCGCGCCAGGGTATCCTTCGCGCCGGAGGTGTCACCCACCAGGTCCACAAAGTCGCCGGTCACAATCGCGGTACGGCGCAGCTCCTTAGCGCGCGCCGCAACGAGGGTACGTTCCTTCTCGGTATCCTCATCAACTACGACCGACCAGCGGCCGCGGTCCACCGTAATGACCCTGCCACGAATCGCTTCTTTGAAGGTCGGGCGGTCCTTCGTGCGGGGTCGGAGCCCTTCTTGTTCGGGCGCACGCGCACATCCGACTCATCCCATTCGGAGAAATCGCGCACGTTCATGCGGGAAGAACCCATTTAGAAGACCTCCTGGTCGGCGGTAACGATGGAAGCGCCGGCCTGCCATTGCGCCAGCATGTCCTCCCACATTGCGGTAAATTCGGGCATGGTCTTAGCCACGGTGGCAACATTCTGCACCACCACATTGGGACGGCGCAGACCAATAATCGCCGCGAAGGTTGCCATACGGTGATCGTCGTAGGTGCGCGCCAGAACCGGCTGAGCCTCAGCGGTAGCGGGGATGGGCGCCTCAATCACCAGCGAATCGGCGGTGTCGTGGGCGCTGCCTCCCAGGCGGTTAATCTCAGCGGCAAGCGCGGCGAGGCGGTCCGTCTCATGACCGCGCAGATGCGCAATACCGGTCAGCTCAACGCGGCCCTTCACGAAAGCACAGGCAGCCGCCATGGTCGGCGCCAACTCGCCACCGGCAGACAGGTCAAAGGAGAAATCGCCCTCGGGAAGCTGCGCCGGACCGGTCACAGCCAAACGGCCCTCAGCGTAGCTCACCCGGGCACCCAGCGCGGGCAGAAGCTCACGCCACATATCGCCCACCTGGGTCGTACCCGCCGATGAGTCAGCCGCGGGTGCCGGCCAGTGAGGAATAGTCACCGACTCGCCGGTGACCACGGCGGCGGCAAGGAACGGGCCAGCATTCGACAGGTCAGGCTCAATGGTCATCTCAAAGCCGGGGAAAGAACCGGGGTGAACCGTCCAACGGTACTCGCCACCCTCTGCTTTGTTGTCTTGGATCGGGTAGTGCTCCTGCACCCGAATACCCATCTGGCGCAGGGCCTCCACGGTCATCTGAATGTGCGGGATAGAAGGCACCGAAGAACCCTCGTGCACCAGCACCATACCCTGCGGCAGGCGAGGCGCCATCAGCAGCAGAGCGGAAACGAACTGGGACGAGGCCGAAGCATCAATACGAACCACGGGCGCCTCAGAGACACCCTCCGCGCTCGCCAGACCGGGGGAGCGCAACACGAAGGGCAGAGCATTCTCGCCCTGCTCACACTCCACCTGCACACCCAGCTGACGCAGACCCTCCAGAACCGGACCCATCGGACGCTGACGGGCGTGCGGGTCACCGTCAAAAGCGAACTCACCCGGCAGCAGCGCCGCCAGGGCGGGCACAAAACGCATCACGGTACCGGCAAGACCGCACTCAATCGACACCGCCTGCGAAACGGACTGCGCCTGTGCGGAATCTGCCTGCGCAAAGTTGAGGGGAGTGACCTTAACATCCGGGCCGAATGGCGAATCGGTCGGTACCAGCTCAATACCCGCACCCAGCTGACGCAGTGCCTCAATCATTAGCGCCGAATCGCGCGAATGTAGGGGCGCACGCAAATACGAGGGGGAATTAGCCAGAGCAGCAAGCAGCAGATAACGGTTCGTGAGCGACTTAGAACCCGGAATATGCACCAGCGCGTTCTTGCCAGCGGCTTCGCTGGAGGCGGGTGCCAGGGGAGCGGGCCAATCACCGGGGGAAAGCTGCACTGCTGCGTCGCTCATATATCCTCTTCTGGTTCAAATCATGGGGAGGGCGCAGACTCAGAGACGCTGCGCCGGTTGACGTCTACCCCTATTCTACCGGTTGAGGGTTTGCGAGCCGCTGAGGGCTGTCGCGCTGAGATAGACAGCGCGAACAAACCAATACGCGGGAAGGCGGCGCACCGTTATTGGTGCACCGCCTTCACTCATCGTCAGAATTCTTTACCCTCAGCGGGGCAACAGCTGGGGGAAGTTTAGAGCTTTGCCTCGGCGCAGAACTTCTGCACATCCTGCAGCAGGCGAGCCTTCAACTGCTCGGGTGCCTGCTGAGCGCACGAAGAACGCATCTTCTCACGCACCATCAGCTCAAAGTCCTTCACATCCGCGCACTCGGGGCAGGCATTCAGATGCGCCTGAATCGTGCGCAGCTGCTCGGGGCTCAGCTCCCTATCGAGGAACTCGTAGAGGTGCTTGAGGGTCGACGAGCAGGGCTGGCCGCCGCAATCCTCCAGCGGCTCGGAAGCTACGGGGGCTTCAGAGACAGCGGGGGCTTGGGGGACGGAAGAATTCTTGTCTGTGCTTGACATCGGGGTTCCTTTCACACGGAAGGTATAAAGCGTTAGGGGAGAGCCACCTCAATCTCATGGGGGCTAGCTCACGTGTAGAAGAGCGGAACTAAGAATCCGCAGACGCCTCGGAACGAGAGCCTACCGGCGGGGACTTTACGCCCTTGGCCTTGGTAGCCTTAGCGCTCGCCTTCGCGGCAGCTTTTGCCTCAGCCTTCGCTTCTACCTTTGCGATAGTCGAAGGGCGCAGGCCGTTCTCACGCGCATAATCGAGCAGCTTCTCACGCAGGATCCGGCGGCCACGATGCAGACGAGACATCACCGTGCCCATGGGAATATCCAGAATCTCCGCAATATCCTTGTACGCGAACCCCTCCACATCGGAGTAGTACACCACCATGCGGAAATCCTCAGACAGCTCATTCAGAGCCTCACGAACCTCCGTATTCGGCAGGGCACTCAGCGCCTCCGCCTCAGCAGAACGCAGACCCACCGCATCATGCTCACCGGCCTGAGCCAGCTGCCAATCCTCCACCGTCTCACCCTGAGACTGCTGCGGCTCACGCTGACGCTTACGGTACAGGTTGATGTACGTATTCGTCAGGATGCGGTACAGCCACGCCTTCAGGTTCGTACCCTCGGTGAACTGGTGGTACGAGGCAAAAGCCTTCATATAGGTTTCCTGCACCAAGTCTTCAGCATCGGCTGAGTTGCGGCTCATCCGCAGGGCGGCAGCGTAGAGCTGATCCACATACTGCATAGCGTCCGCGGTAAAGCGTTCGCGCAGCTCGCGGGTATCCGCCGCGGTGTTGGTTTCAGCCATGTTTCTCCTCTACAGGAACGCGCCAGGCGTTCACATCCATAACGTAGAATTCTTCCCTTTATTCCGCAGAACGTGCACAAACATCTGCGAGTAAAGCAAAACCCCGGGTCCGAATAATATCTGAACTGCGCCCCGAAACTTGGACGCATTAATGGTAGCCGTTAAGCGGCTTCCTGTAGGGCCTGATCCCGGTATTCTGCCGGAGTCAGGCCCTTAAGCTTTACCTGACGCCTTACTGTATTCCAGTGCATGATATAGGCATCAAGGTCGGCCTTGAAACTCTCAAAGGTCTGCCAGTCTTGGCCGCGGAAGAACTCGTCCTTAATGTGACCGAAAACCTGCTCAGTAGCGCCATTGTCGATACAGTTACCTTTACGTGACATACTCTGGATAAAACCATTCTCAGCAAGCATACTGACGTAGAACTCGTGCTGATACTGCCATCCCATATCCGAGTGCAAAATCGGTTCAACCCCTTCAGGTTTAGCCTCCACGAGTATCTGAAGCATCTCTTGCTGCTGAGCAAGATTAGGGCACATCGAGATGGAATAGGCAACAATCTCTTTACTAGCAAAGTCATAAACCGGAGCAAGGTAGGCCTTGCCGAAAGAGAGCTTAAACTCGGTAACATCGGTACCCAACTTCTGCCAAGGACCGGTCGCCGTGAAGTTGCGACCAATGACGTTCTCAAAACTTTGCCCCACGTCCCCCTTATAGGAGTTGTACCTACGGTAGGGCCTCTGGCGGCGTATACCGCAACGCAACCCCATCTGACGCATCATCTTCAAAACCGTCTTATCAGCGATACGCACCCCTTCCTCAGCGCGCAGGCACATAGCCACCTGCCTGTGACCACACCCGTTGGGGGTTCGCGAAAAGATCTGTGTGACCTTGGGACGTAGCTGCACTCTGGTTGGCTGCTGGGGGTGAGCCAGCGCGTAGTAGTAGCTCGACCTGGCAAGGCCAGCAGCTTCGAGCAGATCACGCACCGCGTGTCCGCGCCCTGAAAGCTCAGCGACCACTAGGGCTTTGTCCCGGTTTGGGAGCGCCTGTGCGCCTTCAGGGCAATCGATTTTTTTAGGTACGCCACCTGCGCCTCAAGCTTGCGCACACGCTCGGCAAGTTCCTCCTCACGCGTTGGTGGCACCGCCCGCCCCGACCCTTTCGGCCTGCCCTTAGGTTTAGGCTTAAGCGCCTGCGCGCCGCCTTCACGGTATAGCCTGCACCATTGCTTCAACGGTGTTGCGCTTGCAATACCGAAATGCACCATTGCCTCGGGCTTACTCATTCCACCGTCAACCACGGCCTTGGCTGCGGCGACTTTGGTCTCGTAGTCGTATTTGGTGTGTTTTATTCCCATGGTAAGAAGCCCGTCCTTCCCGATGACGTGGTACGTTTTCTGCCACTCTCTCACAGTTGCGGCGGACACACCAAGCCTGCTGGCGGTCAGACGATAGCCGAATCCTCTCTCGAACATTTGTGCTGCCTGCTCTCGAAGCAAACGATCGTGTCTTAATCCCTGATTGATAGACATGAAAGCCTCCCGTTTCTTGGACTTTATTTTCGTTGTCCAGGAAACGGGAGGCAGTTCAATCCGAAACGCCGGGGTTTTAAAGTGTATGCAAGATACCTTATGCGTTGGGGCGCTTACCGTGGTTTGCGCCGCCCTTACGACGGTCCTTGCGCTTACGACCGCGCTTGCTCATCAGAGCCTCCTTATAGTGTTCATGGATGCACGCCCCACCTTCGCGGTGCGCGCTCCCTATTACCTGCCCTAGCAGAGGCGGTCACCGAAAACCGGTGCTCCACGCTATAAGGGCAACGCCGTCTATTTTTTCATAGAAACGGCATGATTGCATCTTGGAACCGGGATATGAGCTAAAAAACACGAACTTTCTTCGCATCAACTCACAGTCCCGCCCGGGGGAGCGGGCTCTTAGCCGTGCTCAGGAATGTTCAGCCAGTTGTACCAGCCGCGGTGCAGAACCAGCCACGCCATCAGACCGTAACCGGACTGACCCGGACGGCCGTCATTAGCGGCAAGGTCGTTGCGCCACTGCTCGTGGTGAAGCAACGGGTTGAACGTATCCACGTACACGTGGTTACGGCGGGTCACCACATCCGCGTATGCCGCCGACAGGTCAGCGATACGGCGGTTACGCTCAGCGTCCAGGGTCGGCGGCGGACCAACAACCAGAACCTTAATGTTGTTCTGCGACGCCATGTCCACAATGTTCGCCAGGTTCAAACGCGAACGAGCGCTGGTCAGACCCAAATCAATGTCAAAGGTCGACGGAGCAATAATGAGGCGGTTATCAGCACCGGGAACGAAGCGGCGGCGCGCCTCCTCGAACCAGCGTGCATTCAGCTGCTCGCTACCTTCATTGGGGGCGGCAAAGGTTATATGCCGCAATGGATGCGGTGGTCTGCGGGGTGCGCGCCATAACACGGCCAAACCAGCCGAGGGTACGGGGATCGCCAACACCGGCGAGCAGGTCATCGCCGACTGCCACAATTCGAATATTGCGTTGCTCCACGGAATTCTTTCTTCTGCAGTATGCGCCCGCCGTGAGAGGCGGCAAGGCACGTGAGTAATAGTCTTTATATCTAGGATAAGCGCTTACCGGCCTCTTTTCGAACTTAATACCCTATCCGGTAAGTATCCGAGACTAAAAAACCCGTCTGCCCACCAGAAACATCTGACGGGAAGACGGGTTTTGAAGAGCTAAATCATCAGCCGATTAGCTGTAGAAGACCTTAGCCTTCGAAGACCTGCTTGAGCAGAGCCTCAGCCTCAGCTGCGTGCAGCTTACCGGTACCAGCAGCCGGGGAAGCAGCTGCGGAGCGGGAAGCAAGACGCACGCGGCGGTCCAGCAGCGGCAGCAGGTTCACAGCCATGAACGGCCACTGACCCTGGTTAGCAGGCTCGTCCTGAGCCCACACGACGTCGGTAGCGTTCGAGTACAGAGCCAGCTGCTCCTTGATCTCCTGCTCGGGCAGCGGGTACAGCTGCTCCACCGAGACAATAGCGGTCTTGGTGTCGCCGCGGCGCTCGCGCTCCGCTTCCAGATCGTAGTAGAGACGGCCGGACACGAAGACCAGACGCTCAACCTGAGCCGGGTTGATACCCGAACGGTCACCAATCACCGGCTGGAACGAACCCTCGGTGAAGTCCTCAATCGAGGACGCGACGACCTTCAGACGCAGCGATCGCTGGGGCTGATCACCACGAGCGGCTTGTACGGACGGTGCTGAGAGTGGCGACGCAGCAGGTGGAAGTGCGAAGCCGGAGTCGAGGGGCAAGCAACAGTCATGTTGTTCTCAGCGCACAGCTGCAGGTAACGCTCAACACGAGCCGAGGAGTGGTCAGGACCCTGACCCTCGTAGCCGTGAGGAAGCAGCATAACCAGCGAGGAGCGCTGGCCCCACTTCTGCTCGGAGGAGGACACGAACTCGTCAATGATGGTCTGAGCGCCGTTCGCGAAGTCACCGAACTGAGCCTCCCACACCACGAGCGAGTCGGGGCGCTCCACCGAGTAGCCGTACTCGAAGCCGAGAACGCCGTACTCAGAGAGGAAGGAGTTGTAGATACGGAACTTGCCCTGATCCTCAGAGAGGTGCTCCAGCGGCGACCACTCTTCATCAGTGATGTGGTCGTGCAGCACAGCGTGACGCTGAACGAAGGTACCGCGCTGAACATCCTGACCGCTCATACGAACGTCGGTGCCCTCCATCAGCAGCGAACCGAAGGCGAGCAGTTCACCCATACCCCAGTTCACGTTGCCGGTGCGGCCCATCTCAACACGCTGATCCATGAGCTTCTTGAGCTTCTTGTGGATGGTGAAGCCCTCGGGAGCCTTGCCGAATGCGTCAGCGATGTGCTGGAAGGTCTCACGGGAGATCGCAGTCTTACCGGAGTGAACGACCTCGGTGTTCTGCTGGGATGCGGGCAGTTCCAGACCGGAAACGTGCGCGCCAGCAGGAGCCGGTGCCGAAGACTGAGTCTCGACGAAGATAGCGTCCAGCTTCGAGTGGTAGGAGTCCAGAACCTCGTCTGCCTCTTCCTGAGAGACATCGCCACGACCGACCAGGTCCTGTGCGTACAGGGTGCGGGTCGACGGCAGAGCGTCGATGTCCTGGTACATCTTCGGCTGGGTCATCGACGGATCGTCAGCCTCGTTGTGACCGCGGCGGCGGTAGCAAATCAGGTCAATGACAACGTCGCGACCGAAGCGCTCACGGTACTCGAATGCCAGGCGTGCGGCGCGAACCACTGCGTCCGGGTCATCAGCGTTGACGTGGAAGACCGGAGCCTTGGTCATACGCGCAATGTCGGAGGCGTGGGTTGCGGTGCGGCCGTCGTTGGGCAGGGTGGTGAAGCCAATCTGGTTGTTCACCACAACGTGCACGGTGCCGCCGGTGGTGTACGCCTTCAGGTCAGCCATCTGCAGGGTCTCCATGACGATACCCTGGCCAGCGAACGCTGCGTCACCGTGAATCAGGATCGGCAGGACCGGGTGGCCCTCAACGCCCTGCTCACGGTAGACGTCCTGCTTAGCGCGGACGATACCCTCGAGCACGGTGTTTGCAGCCTCAAGGTGCGAGGGGTTAGCAGCCACGTACACCTGAGTCTGCTTACCGGAATCGGAGGTGAAGATACCCTCGGTACCGAGGTGGTACTTCACGTCACCGGAGCCACCCTCGTAAGGTGCTGCGGTGCCGGAGAACTCACGGAAAATCTGAGCGTAGGACTTACCAGCAATGTTGGTCAGCACGTTCAGGCGACCGCGGTGTGCCATACCAATGGCAACGCCCTTCAGGTCGTTGTTAGCGGCCTTGTCCAGAACAGCGTCCAGCAGCGGAATCAGGGACTCGCCGCCCTCCAGGGAGAAGCGCTTCTGACCCAGGTACTTGGTCTGCAGGAAGTTCTCGAATGCCTCAGCCTCAACCAGCTTGGAGAGAACACGCAGCTGCTCCTCGCGGGTGGGCTTAGCAACGCCGCGCTCCAGGCGCTCCTGGAACCATGCGCGAACCTCGGGGTCCTCAGAGTACATGTACTCAACGGACAGGGAACCGGAGTATGCCTCGTGCAGGCGCTCCAGGATGGTGCGCAGCGGCAGACGCTCGGAACCGCCGAAGCCACCGGTCGGGTAGACGCGGTCCAGATCCCACAGGGTCAGGCCGTAGTTCTCCAGCTTCAGGTCCGGGTGCGAACGCATCTTGTAGCCAACGGGGTTGGTTGCTGCGGTCAGGTGGCCGTGCACGCGGTACGCGTGAATCAGCTGCTGAATACGTGCAACCTTGGAAATTTCGTGAGCGTCATCGACGTGGTTGTCGCGTGCCCAACGAACCGGCTCGAAGGGAACCTTCAGGTCGCGGAAGATTGCGTCGTAGAAGTCGTCGCCGCCGAGCAGGTAGTGCTCAACCAGCTTCAGGAACTCACCGGAACCTGCACCCTGAATGACGCGGTGGTCGTAGGTGCTGGTCAGGGTGATGATCTTGGACAGACCCTGCTGGGTGATGAGCTTCTCGGACAGGCCGCGGAACTCAGCCGGGTACTCCAGCGCACCCACACCGATGATGGCTGCCTGGCCCTTGGAGAGACGGGGCACCGAGTGGACGGTACCAATACCACCGGGGTTGGTCAGCGAAACAGTGGTGCCGCGGAAGTCCTCAATGGTCAGCGCGCCGTTACGGCCACGCTTAACGATGTCGTTGTACGCATCCCAGAACTCGCGGAAGCTCAGCTGCTCAGCACCCTTGAGGTTCGGAACGACCAGGTTACGGGAACCATCGGGGCGGGGCAGGTCAATAGCCAGACCAAAGTTCACGTGTGCGTTGTGGATTGCAACGGGCTTGCCCTTCTCGTCCACACCGTAGGTCACGTTCATCGAAGGCATCGCTGCCACTGCGCGAATCACAGCGTAACCAATGATGTGGGTGAAGGAGACCTTGCCGCCGCGGGTGCTTGCCAGGTACTTGTTGATGGCAGCACGGTTCTCAATGAGCAGCTTTGCGGGGACCGCACGAACGGTGGTTGCGGTGGGGACAGTCAGCGACTCTTCCATGGTCGTGACAACTGCCTTAGCAGGGCCGCGGAGGGGGACAATCTTGTCTTCAACAGGTTCCACAGGTTCAGCCTTCTTGGTAGCAGCGGGAGGGGTGGGGTTAGCAGGCGCGACCGCAGGCTTCGGTGCCGCGGGGGCGGGAGTTGCTACAGGTGCGGCAGGTGCGACCGGTGCGGCGGGTGCCGCAGCAGGAGTCGCACTAGCGGTACCGGCGCCTCCCAGCGCCTTGTCGATGGTCTCAAAAATGGGCCACCATGAAGGGTCCACGAGGTTCTTGTCCTTCTGGTAACGCTCGTACTGTTCTTCAACGAACCATTCGTTACCGGCAAATTCCTCAGGCACCAGATGTTCTGGCAGATTGGGCACGTTAAACGCCTCTTCCAATTAGTGTGAATTTATCCGTCGCGTCCGGGACTCACCCCGGCATAGACGACCCGCGTCTTCGAGGGGCGAATCATCACGCTGAGCATGTGCGCATCGCCTAAGATGGTGGCCGTATGTGCGGGGTGTGCACCGTACAAACCTGCCTAGCGTGCCGTGAACGTCGGGGTTCATCCGCTTGCATGGCGGCACACTCATGCTCCTATGTATAAGTGTAAAGAGAAGCACGGTGAACTTTCCAGCTCATCGCGCTATATCCGCAATGCAATTTTTCACTCTTAGGGATTAGCAATGAGCCGCGTGCGCACCAAGTGCTGTCTTGCGCTTGTGAGCAGGCACTCTACAGCACCGGGAAGAGACGAAACCTTCGCTAAAATATGGGGTATGGATGACCCTTTGAGTAAGACTCTGACTACTAGCCAGCGCAGAATACTGCCCGCGTACTCTGCGCAACACGGCACTGTAACACCCAAAAACACCACCTCCGATGCTCAGCATCTGGACAGCCTGACTGCGGGGCTACCCCGCCAAGCCCAAGGCGCCGCACACCAGCCGATGGAGGCGGTGACCGCGTGGATCTGATTCTCCTACTCATCGGCCTGCTCCTCATCCTGGGCACGGGCTTCTTCGTTGCCGTAGAGTTCTCACTCGTGGCGCTCGAAACCGCCACCGTGCAGCAGGCAAAGGACTCCGGCGATAAAGCAGCCGACGCCGTCCTGCGCTGCCTCAAGACGCTCTCTACTCAGCTCTCCAGCTGCCAGATCGGCATCACCATCACCACGCTGCTGACCGGTTACACCCTCGACGCCGCCATCAAGGCGCTCACCACCGGCGCCATCAGCAGCCTGGGTCTGCCCACCAGCGTGACCGACGTACTCACCCTGGTGCTGGCGATGCTCATCGCAACCCTGCTCTCCATGGTCGTCGGCGAACTGCTGCCCAAGGGCCTCGCTATCGCCGAACCCTACGATGTGGCTCGTCGAGTCGCCCCCGCGCAGCTGGCATTCACCCGCGTCATGTCCCCGCTCGTGCGCATCATGAACGGCTCCGCCAACTGGATTCTTGGTCGCTTCGGCATGGAAGCCAAGGAAGAGCTCTCCGCGGCACGCACCCCCGAAGAGCTCTCCTCCATGGTTCGTCGCTCCGCAGAAGAAGGCACCCTCGACTCCGACGCGGCACGCTTCGTGGACCGCACCCTGCGATTCTCCGAGCTGACTGCCTCCGAAGTCATGACCCCGCGCGGCCAGGTCGCCATGCTCGAAGACACCGCCCCCGTCGCCGAAGTCATCAAGCTGGCACGCTCCACCGGCCACTCCCGATTCCCGCTCTACAAGGGCGACCACGACAACATCGTGGGCGTCGTACACGTGAAGAAGGCAGTCGGCGTGCCCTCGGAGGTTCGCGAAATCCTCGAAGCCGGCGCCCTCGCAGAAGACGTGCTGCAGGTCCCCGAAACCCTGCACCTGGACGCGCTGCTCACCCAGCTGCGCCAGGGTGCCCTGCAGCTCGCCGTGGTCCTCGACGAATACGGCGGAACCGCGGGCATCGCAACCCTCGAAGACCTCGTCGAAGAAATCGTCGGCGAAGTCTCCGACGAACACGACCGCGGCCGCACCGAACGCCCCCTACGCTACGGCAACGGCGACTGGGTGTTCTCCGGCCTGCGCCGCCCCGACGAAATCAACGCGCTCATCCCCGGGCTCGAGGTTGAGGAAAGCCCCGAATACGAAACCGTCGGCGGCTTCATGATGGAACGGCTCGGCCGCATCCCCGAAGTAGGCGACAGCGTCCCCGTACCCGGCGGCACTCTGCGCGTCGACACCCTCGAAGGCCGCCGCGTGGACCGCATCCGATTCACCCCCGCACCTAGCGCACAGGAACAGACCGAGAAGGGAGGCAACGCATGAACGACTGGGTAGCTATCGCACTGCTCGTCATTCTGCTCGCCGGTAACGCCTTCTTCGTCGCCGGTGAATTCGCCATCATGTCCACCCGACGAGCACAAATCGACCCGCTCGCCGAAGAAGGCAACAAGCGAGCGCAGACCGTTATCTACGCGCTAGAGAACGTCTCGCTCATGCTCGCCACCTGCCAGCTGGGCATCACCATCTGCTCCCTGCTGATTCTGAACGTCTCAGAACCGGCGCTGCACCACATGCTGGAGGTGCCCCTGCACCTGGTCGGCCTGCCCCACGCAATCGTGGACGTAATCGCCTTCGGCATCACCCTAATCCTGGTCACCTACCTGCACGTGATCTTCGGCGAGATGGTTCCCAAGAACGCCGCCGTGACCCTCGCAGCCCGCGGTGTGGCCCTCTGGATTGTGCCGACTCTGGTGACCTTCTCCAAGATCTTCGCCCCCGTAGTCGCCCTGCTGAACAACCTGTCGAATAAGCTGCTGGCGCTCATGAAGGTCGAAGGAAAGGACGAGGTCGCCTCCACCTTCACCCTGGGCGAGCTGCAGACCATCGTGGCAACCTCAACCGCGGAAGGCACTGTGGAAGACGACGCCGGCGTGATTGAAAGCGCCCTCGAATTCACCGAGAAGGACGTCTACGAAATCATGGTGCCCGGCGATAAGCTCGTCACCCTGCCCTTCGGCAGCACCCCCGCCGAGCTGGAACGCGCCGTGGCACGTAGCGGCTACTCCCGATTCGTCATTACCGACAGTGACGGAACCTACATGGGCTACCTGCACGTGAAGGACGCCCTCGCCATTGCCCCCGAGCGGTTCGAGGAGCCCTTCCCCTGGTACAAGCTGCGTTCCCTGGACACGCTCACCCCGACCACCGATATTGACGATGCGCTCGCCTCCATGCAGCGCAGCCGAACCCATATCGCACAGGTTATGGATGAACAGGGCGTAACCCTCGGCGTGGTCTTCCTCGAAGACGTGCTGGAGGAGCTCGTCGGCGAAATCAACGACACCACCCAGGATGCGGTGCGTGAGCGTGTACGCCGACAGCAGTCACGCGAAGCCCAGTAATAAGCCCAGTAGCCGTATCGTGAGATACCTCGAATAAAACAGGGAAATCTTGAACACACAGCCCGCCCGGTGCCCTCGTCAAAGAGGGCGCGGGGCGGGCTGTTTGGCGGTCAAAAACGGCTTATGGATGCACCCAAGGGGCACTCTCAGACGGCGGCATGAAGCGGCAGTATAGAGTAGCGGTGGGGGAGCGCAGTAGGCTGAGCTAACTATCCCTGTTGCATAAGCTACTGACAGGGAAAAGGGTTGCCTAACAGCACCCAAATGACACCAATAAAGAGTTGTTTATACGGGTGTGCGCATGATGTAGTTAAGGAACCTACAGACTAGAACGAACCGAAAGAGAGCCCTCATGCCGCACCCGAAGATCACCCGCAAGCACTTCCTCACCGCAATGGGCTCACTCGCCGCGTCCTCCCTGCTGCTGGCAGGCTGCGCAACCGAGAACAGCACCTCCTCCGGTTCGTCCTCCTCGGCTGGCTCCAACAACGGCAAGGTGAAGGTCGTCGCCTCCACCGACGTCTACGCAGACATCGCCAAGCAGGTTGGCGGCGACTACATTGAGGTCACCGCACTCATTGCCTCCACCAGCACGGACCCCCACTCCTACGAAGCCACCAGCGCCGACCGCCTCAAGGCAAAGGACGCATCCCTGATCGTCATCAACGGCGCAGGCTACGACCTGTTCCTCGAAGACCTCGCAGGCAAGGACAACGCCTCCCAGAAGATCGTGAACGCGGTCAAGGTCAGCGGCAAGCTCACCGACGCCGAATACACCCACCTGGTCGAGGACCACCGCGGCGGCGAACACCACGAAGACGGCGGCGACCACGCCCACGCACACGAGTTCAACGAACACCTCTGGTACGACTTCGAAACCGTGAAGAAGGTCGCCCAGAAGATCGCTGAAGAGCTCGCAGGCCTCGACTCCGCACACGCTGAGGCGTTCCGCACCAACGCATCCACCTTCTCCAAGGAACTGGACGCACTGGACACCACCGCCAAGGCAATCGCCGGTGAAGGTAAGAAGTACCTGTCCACCGAGCCCGTGCCGGACTACCTGATTTCCTCCACCGGCGCAGAGAACGCAACCCCCAGCGAATTCGCTGAGGCGGCAGAAGCCGGCAACGATGTCCCCGCACTCGTCCTGAAGGAAACCAAGGACATGGTCACCGAGAAGAAGGTCCAGTTGCTCGCCTACAACGAGCAGACCTCCACCTCCCAGACCAACGAGGTGCTGCAGGCAAGCTAAGGACGCCTCGGTGAACTACGTATCCTTCACCGAAACCCTGCCGGAAAACACCAACTACCTGGCATGGATGAAGACCAACGTCAGCAACCTCGAAAAGGCGCTCTCCTAAGTGACTGACAACAATAACGGTGCCGCCCCCGCGATTTCCATTCGCGGGGGTAGCCTCGCTTTCGGGGCCCGCACCCTCTGGAAAGATCTAACCCTCGACATTGGCGCAGGCGAATACTTCGCCGTGCTCGGACCCAACGGCTCCGGCAAGTCCACCTTCCTCAAAGTCGTTCTCGGCCTGACCGGACTCAACGCCGGCGAAATCTCCGTGCTCGGCAAACCCGCACGCCTGGGCAACGCCGGCGTCGGCTACGTACCGCAGCAGAAGTCCATCCCCACCTCCACCCCGATGCGCGCCCGCGACCTCGTGGGACTTGGCGTGGACGGACACCGCTGGGGCATCCGCCTGCACGGCCGCAAATACCGCGCCAAGGTTGACGAGCTCCTCGAAGCCGTCGGTGCGACCGAGTACGCGAACGTGCCGGTGGGTCTGCTCTCCGGTGGTGAGCAGCAGCGTCTGCGTATCGCTCAGGCGCTCGCGAACGACCCGAAGATTCTGCTGGCTGACGAGGCGCTACTCTCCCTGGACCTCAACCACCAATACGCGGTGGCTGAGCTGATTCACCGGTTCAACCGTGAACGCGGCGTGGCGGTGGTGTTCGTGACCCACGAAATCAACCCCATCATTGAGCATGTGGATCGCGTTCTCTACCTGGCGAACGGCCGTTTCACGGTCGGCTCGGTGGAAGAGGTCATGACCAGCGAGACTCTCACCTCCCTATACGGAACCCCGGTGAGCGTGCTCAAATCTAATGGCCGTTACGTGGTGGTGGGTGAGACTCACGCCAGCGACCACTGCCATATTGAGGGCACCGACCAGAACATTCACGGTTCCCACCTGAAGTCTGGTCTCTCCGAACTGCAGCGCACCCTACACCTTCCGGGAGGAACCACTCGATGACCATTCTTGCTTCCCTCCCCCGCTCTGGCACCGGTTGCCGCCGCGCAGAATGATTTGCTCTCCCGTATCTTCGTTTTTGACCGCTACGGCGAGCTGTTGCAGATGCTGCAGAACTCCATTTTTGCTGGCGCTGTGCTGGGCCTTATCGGCGGTTTCGTCGGTATTTTTGTGATGATGCGCGACCATGCCTTTGCGGTGCACGGCGTCTCTGAAATGTCTTTCGCGGGTGCCGCCCTTGCCCTGCTGCTCGGCTATGACGTGGTGACCGGCTCCATGGTCGGTTCGATTGCCTCGGCTCTGCTGATTGCCTTTCTGGGCTCTAAGGCGAGCAACTCGAACTCGGTCATTGGTGCGCTCATGCCGTTCGGCCTGGGCTTGGGTATTCTCTTCCTCTCCCTGTACCAGGGCCGTAGCGCGAATAAGTTTGGTCTGCTGACCGGTCAGATCGTGTCCGTGGATGCCGACCAGCTGCACACCATGATTATTGGTGCGGTGGTTATTATTTCCCTGCTGGTGATGGTATGGCGTCCGCTGAGCTTCTCCTCCCTGGACCCGGAGGTCGCCCGCGCTAAGGGCGTGCCGATGCGCTTCCTGTCCCTGGTGTTCATGGTGATTCTGGGTATTGCTGTGGCGCTGTCGGTGCAGGTGGTCGGTTCGCTGCTGGTGCTGGCGCTGCTGATTACTCCGGCGGCTGCGGCGATGCAGGTAACGGCATCTCCGGTACGCACCCTGATTCTGTCGGTGCTGTTTGCGGAGGCGTCTATTGTGGGCGGTATTCTGCTGGCTCTTGCCGGTTCGCTGCCGATTAGCCCCTACGTGACCAGCATTTCCTTCCTGATTTACGTGGTGTGCCGTGTGATTGGTGGCGTGAAGCGCCGCCATAGCGCGTCGGGCCGCCAGCTGGCTGAGAAGGCATAAGACCTGTAGAAAGAGCCCCACCTCGGGAATGAGGTGGGGCTCTTTCGTTGTCGTGCTGTGTTAGCGCTACGGGTCATGTACCCGGTGCGCAATGCGGGCTCAACCTGTGTGGCGTTGTGTTGCCTTGTCCAGATGCCCTGTGTGTCGTGCTGTAGCGGCGTCGAAGATCTTTAAAGACGCCCTCTCTCTTTGTTCCTCCAGAGAAGGATCCTCTCCGGTGAAGGAAAGCCCCTCAGCAGGTGAGGGGTGCGGCTTAGCCTGCAACGTTAGCGTGCAGCGCCGCCCTGCGATTCTTCCTCGCGACGTGCCAAAGTGCAGTCCGGGCAGTAACCGGTCACTTCAACCACGTGCTCCAGCTCCGAGAAGCCGTGCTGCTTACCCATCGCCAGTGCCCAGTCCTCAAGGGCGGGTGCTTCTAGCTCAATGGCGGTGCCGCATCGGCGGCAGAGCAGGTGGTGGTGATGGTCCTTTACCTGGCAGTGGCGGTACAGGGTCTCACCCTCAACGCCCTTGACTGAGTCGAGCTCACCGGCATTAGCCAGCGACTGCAAGCACACGGTAGGTGGTTGCGAGAGAGACCTGTTCCTTGCGGTTCGCGAGGGTCAGGTGCAGATCCTGTGCTGAGATGAAATCGCCGAGCTCTTCCATGGTCGCCTTGATGATGCGACGCTGGCGGGTATTTCGGGCTTCGGCGGGCTTCGTAATTCTCCGTACGGGAATATGAGTGTCCATTGCTGAACCTTTCGGGGCGGAAATCCGCCCCATTGTGTGGTCGATCTTGTCTTACGACTTTACACTAGAGGCGTTCAAAAGGTGGTTGATTTGCGCTTTATCTCAAAAATTGAAGTCATCAACAGGCACGAATGAGGGTTAACGGTAGACTAAAACTATGAAAATGACGAAGTACACCCACTCATGTATCCGCCTTGAGAATGAGGGGCGCACCCTCGTTCTTGACCCCGGCAATTTTGCTGCTGAAGGTGAGCATGCCACCGCGCTGGAAGGCGCCGATTACCTGTTCGTGACCCACGCGCATCCGGATCATTTTGATGGCCCGTCGGTGCTGCCGCTGATTGCTCAGCGTGCCGAGTCGCAGACCCCGTTGAAGATTTGGGCTCCCGAGGCTGTCGCCCAGATCATCAAGGAGGCTGTGCCCGCTGCTGAGGTTACCGTTGTTTCCTCTGATTCTGAGTTCAGCATCCCCGGTTTTGAGGTGAAGACCTACGGCGGTCAGCACGCCCTGATTCACCCGCTGATTCAGACCATCGCCAATGTCGGTTACCTGATTAACGGTGCCTTGTACCACCCGGGTGACTCGCTGGTGGTTCCTCACCGCGTGCGTGCGAATACCGTTCTGGTGCCGATTCATGCCCCCTGGTCGAAGGTTCAGGAAGTCATTGATTTTGTGATTGCGACCGGCGCTCAGCGTGTGGTTCCGATTCACAACGGCATGATTAACGCCAACGGCACCGGCATTATTGAGGGTCTGGTGACGAACTTCGGCGCGAAGTACGGCACTGAGCTGAAGCATCTGAACCCCGGTGAGAGCATTGAGGTTGAGGCGTAAGCCTGACCGTTGAGCTTCAAACGCGCCGATGACGGCGCATGAAGGAGAGTATTGTGAGCACGATTTTTACCAAGATTATTGAGGGCGAGATTCCCGGCCGCTTCGTCTGGAAGGACGAGCACTGCGTCGCCTTCCTGGACATCATGCCCCTGTCGGAAGGTCACCTGCTACTCGTTCCCCGCGCTGAGGTCGACCGTTGGCCCGACCTGCCGGCTGAGCTGGCGGCGCACCTGTTCGCTGTGGCGCACAAGATTTCTGGTGCCCTGGATCAGGCGTTTGATAAGGACCGTGTGGCTCTGATGATTGCGGGCTTCGACGTTCCGCACACCCACATCCACCTGTTCCCGGCTGATGGCATGGCTGATTACGATCCCGCCAACGCGAAGAAGGATGCTACCGCCGAAGAGCTGGATGCGGCCGCTGAGAAGGTACGTGCTACCCTGCGCGAGCGCGGCCACGGCGAGTTCGTGCCCGAGGCGTAAACGCCCTTTACAGCGCGTATAAACACGACAGCGCGTATAACCACGAAGGAGCCGCCCTCTACAGAACAGTAGAGGGCGGCTCCTTCGTTAAATATCCCGTTGCTATATCCCGGTGTGGGAGAAGCTTAGTGCTTTTCAGCCTTGGAGATCTGGTCAGCCAGGTCCTCGGGGGAGAGGTTAGCGGAGGAGAACTCGGGGGTCAGCGGCAGGTGCAGCTGCAGGCCGGTACCGGGGCAAATCTCGACCTTTGCGGAGCGCAGCTTGAAGTCGACCACGTGGCCGCCCTGAACGCGCTCATCGTCGATAAAGTGGGCGTGGCAGCCGGGCACCGAGATGCCCTGCTCGTAGATCGGGGTGCGGAAGCCAACAATCGTGCCGGTCACGTTATCGAACTGGACAATGTCCTCATTCTCGGTGGCCGCAACCATCTTCGGGTAGGGCTTCTCCTGCTTGATGACGGTGCGGGTGCGGACCCACTCGAACTCGCCGTAAATCTTGATGGCGTACATGTAGTTCTTGGAGACGGTGAAGTCATCCAGAATCTGCGAGGCAGACTTACGCAGCAGGTTCTGCGGTAGTTCGCGCTTAATCATGGGCACGAAGTTGGTGACCACGGCGTAGGGGGTCTGCTGGCGCAGGTCGGGCAGGGACACGGAACCGTCGTGGCGTACCTGGTAGCAGACGCCGTCGAGGACGACCATTTCGCCGTCGAGGCCGTTGAAGGTACCCACACCGAAGTTGCCGTGGCTCAGGAGCTCACCGATGGTCATCTCGCCATCGTAGATGCCGTCCAGCAGCTGGGACATGAGGCCGGTCTGAAAAACTTCGTTACGGAAAACAGTTTCACCGTTTAGGATGGTCGGCTGATATGCCATGAGATTTCTCCTCGTTACAGTGGATGCGGCGTCAGACGGGTCGGTCGGTCATCGGCGATACTCGCCCTAGCTGATGCTAAAAAGGGGAAGGGCGTCGGGGAGAACACGGCGTGTGATGTCGTTTCTCTAGGAATTCGTAGGTGACGCAGGCCGGGCGCACGCACTCTCATTGTACGCCTGTGCAGGAAGAACCCCGGGACTAGCGGGTACAACATCTTATGATGTGGCCTCTAGAACGCTGAAAGCAGTCAACTGCACAAGGGCATAAAAATAGACTGGCATTCCCTCCGGTTGCACGACAAAAAGGGAGGGAACGCCAGCACCAACAGCTTAGCCCTTAGAGCCGCTCTAAGCGCAACTAAGATACACGAGGCTCAACGAAGCAGAAAAATATTGGACACGTACTGTCGCCAAAGTGCTACAGCAAGATAGAAATCCGTAGAGATATGCCCGAGCACACAACAACGACCCATACGTTCCCAGAGGAACATATAGGCCGTTGCCTGTTCTCCAGAACGCACCCCCTACAAGGGGCACCGTTCAGGAAGAAAGATTAGACGCCGTAGTACAGCTGGTACTCAAGCGGGTGCGGAACCAGCGAGAGCGGCTCCAGCTCGTTCTTACGCTTGTAGTCAATCCAAGCCTGAATCAGGTCCTCGGTGAAGACGCCGCCCTCGAGCAGGAAGTCGTGGTCAGCCTCCAGAGCCGCCAGAGCTTCCTCCAGGTTAGCCGGAGCCTTCTTGATGTCCTTAGCCTCTTCGGCGGGCAGCTCGTACAGGTCCTTATCGATCGGTGCCGGCGGCTCGATGCGGTTACGGATACCGTCCAGACCAGCCATCAGCTGAGCAGCGAACGCGAAGTAGGGGTTAGCGGAGGGGTCCGGTGCGCGGAACTCCAGGCGCTTAGCCTTCGGGTTGGTGCCGGTAATCGGGATGCGGATACCGGCGGAACGGTTACCCTGCGAGTACACCATGTTGATGGGAGCCTCGTAGCCGGGAACCAGACGCTTGTAAGAGTTCACGGTCGGGTTGGTGAATGCCAGAACAGCAGAGGAGTGCTCAATCAGACCGCCAATGTACCAGCGTGCGGTGTCAGAGAGGTTAGCGTAGCCGCGCTCATCGTAGAAGAGAGGCTCGCCGTCCTGCCACAGCGACTGGTGGCAGTGCATACCGGAGCCGTTGTCACCGAACACGGGCTTAGGCATGAAGGTTACGGACTTGCCCCATGCGTCTGCGGTGCCCTTGATGACGTACTTGAATTTCAGCAGGTCGTCAGCAGCCTTGGTGAGGGTGTCGAACTTGTAGTTGATTTCTGCCTGGCAGGCTGCGCCCACCTCGTGGTGGCTACGCTCAACCTCAAGGCCAACCTCGTCCATTGCTACGCACATTGCGTCACGCAGGTCAGCCTGCTTGTCGACGGGGGAGACGGGGAAGTAGCCGCCCTTGACGGGGGTCTTGTTGCCCAGGTTGCCGCCCTCTTCCTTGCGGCCGGTGTTCCAGGGAGCCTCATCGGAGTCGATCTTGTAGAACACAGAGTTCGGCTCGACCTGGTAGCGGACGTCCTCGAAGACGAAGAATTCAGCCTCGGATGCGAAGAATGCGGTGTCTGCAATGCCGGTGGACTGCAGGTACGCCTCGGCACGCTCAGCGACGCCGCGGGGGTCACGGTGGTAGGGCTCGCCGGTGCGGGGGTTCACGATGGAGCAGATGATGACCAGGGTCTTCTCAATGCGGAAGGGGTCAACGTACGCGGACTGAACGTCGGGGATCAGCTGCATGTCGGACTCTGCAATGCCCTGGAAGCCGCGAATGGAGGAGCCATCAAAAAGCTGGCCGTTGACGAAGAAATCGTCATCAATCGCCTTAGCGGGCAGGTTGAAGTGCTGCTGCACGCCGGGCATGTCGGTGAATCGGATATCAACGAAGACTACTTCTTCGTTCTTGATAAAGTCGAGAACTTCCTGGGGGCTGGTAAACATGAGGACTGCTCCTTGTTCGACTGACGGTGCAGGAGGGTATCTTCCCTCATCACATTCAGTCTTTGGTTTAGTTTTTGGCCGCGGGCAAAACCCTGTGACATATCAAGCATAGTGGTTATTTTTTGCGCGTGCGTGACTATCGTGTTTCGGTAATGTTACAAATCCTGGAAAGGAGTTACATCTTGGTTGTCTTACGACACACAGCGCAGATGCTAACGCCCTCTAATAAAGCTCTAGTAAAGCCAACATCAATGCCAGCAACGCAATAACCGGGTATAACAAAAGGCCCCGGCCCTCCCCCCACGGGAAGAGCCGGAGCCTTCAAAACCTTATATCAGCGTCTCGCTTAGCGGCCGCGCATCGCACGACGGTCCGGGCGAGCACGCATCGGGTCAACACCCTTCGGCAGACCATTCATCGGGTTACGCATAGTGTTCAAGGTGCTCAGACGACCAGAAACAACCTGCATCTCCTGCTGAGTTAGAGCCTTCGGCAGCTTATTCATGGTCTTCACAACGTCCTTGAGCTCAACCTGACCCTCATCGTGACCGGTCTCAATCACGTGAACCGGCACACCGGAGCCACACGAGCCAGGTGCTTCTTCTCAGTGTTCACCAGCGAGTTCACACGGCTGTGAGGGCCCTCGGTCACCAGCACAATACCGGGACGGCCCAGCGCACGGAACACCAGATCCTGGTTGCGGTTCGCAGCAACAGGCTGCTCCTCAACAATCCAACCGCGGCGCACCGAGTTCATCGCCGCACCACTACGACCGGGCTGGTTCTCAATCTGAGCAAAAGCCGCAGTCTGCGCGCGGCGACCCAGCAGAAGCATCGCCACAATAGCGGCAACGCCCAGACCCAGAATCAGGAAAGTAATCCAGTTACCCAGGGCAATACCGATGAGGAGGAAAACCAAAAGGGTACCCAGAGCCGACAGACTCAGAATCCAACCGATATTCGGGTCGGACTTCTTGGTCATCTGGTAGACCTGCTTCATCTGGGCGAAAGTGCCCGGAGTGCGTTCCTTCTTCTTTTTCTTCTCTTCGCGCTTATCTGCCACGATTCTTCCTCGGCTGGTTCTTCCGCGGCCCCGAGAAGCGCCTCAAACGCTCACGGAACCATAGTGACGTAACGATGCAGTGTATGCCTGCAATTTTTCTAGTTTACCCTACCCGCACAAGGGGCGGGGCATAAGGGGAGGCTCCCCGAACACCGGACGAACACCGGGTTCGAGGAGCCTCAACGCTCTCAGAAAGATTCTGAAAAGGCTTAGTAGCCCGCAGCCACCAGGGAGGAGGCTTCCTGCAGGGCTGCACCCTCACCCTCAATGTGGGCAAGGTTCTCAGGGATCGGGTAGCCGTTCTTACGCATTGCACGAGCCCACAGGCGACCTGCACGGTACGAAGAACGAACCATCGGGCCCGCCATAACGCCGGCGAAACCAATCTCCTCAGCCATGTTCGCAAAATCCACGAACTGCTGCGGCTTCACCCAACGCTCAATCGGGTGGAAGAGCGGGCCGGGGCGCAGGTACTGGGTGAGGGTAATAATGTCACAACCAGCATCGTGCAGATCGCACAGCGCCTCGTAAATCTCGTCATCGGTCTCGCCCATACCCAGAATCAGGTTGGACTTGGTGACCATGCCGCCTTCCTTAGCCTGGGTAATAACATCCAGGGAGCGCTCGTAACGGAACGCCGGGCGAATCTGACGGAAGATACGGGGGACGGTCTCCAGGTTGTGCGCGAACACCTCAGGCTTAGCGTCAATCACCTTCTGAACATGCTCGGGAACACCCTTGAAATCGGGGACGAGCATCTCAACGCCGGTGTTCGGGCACATCTTGTGAATCTGACGGGTGGTCTCTGCGTACAGCCACGCACCGCCGTCTTCCAGATCGTCACGAGCAACACCGGTCACGGTTGCGTAACGCAGACCCATGACCTTCACGTTCTTAGCAACCTTGAACGGCTCAGCGTAGTCAACAGCAACAGGCTTGCCGGTCGCAATATTGCAGAAGTCGCAACGGCGGGTGCACTCGGAACCACCAATCAGGTAGGTTGCCTCACGGTCTTCCCAGCACTCGTAAATATTGGGGCAGCCAGCCTCTTCACACACGGTGTGCAGGCCCTGACCGCGAGCCAGCTCGCGCATCTCGTTGTATTCGGGGCCAACAATAGCCTTGGTCTTAATCCAGTGAGGCTTCTTCTCAATGGGAACCTCAGCGTTGCGGGCCTCCACACGCAGTAGCTTGCGTCCTTCAGGTGCGGTGCTCAAAAGTCTTCTCCTTGGTCTAGATGTGCCCTCTGTGCAGGTGGGCCATCTTCTATTTTACGCCCGCTCAGGCGTAGGTGAAACTGATTTTCGTATATGACGAACAAACCCGGGCGCATTACGTGTACGGCCCGTTCGATGCCTCTTGGCTGTGTCTAATCCTGTGTTTATTCCTGCGCTGCAACGGGCTCGAAGGACTCCGCCAGGCGGTCCTGATACTTCAGAAGCTCCGCCTCCAGCGGCTCTAAATATCGGCGGGGGTGACGGTGCGACCCAGCTGCTCCGAAATAGTGGTAACACCCGCATCGCTAATGCCGCAGGGAATGAACTGCTGGAAGGGTGCGGTGTCGTTGCAGCAGTTAATCGCAAAGCCGTGCATGGTGGTGTTACGGGAAACGCGCATGCCCAGTGCCGCGATCTTCTTGTCCTGGGTGATGCCGTTGCCCAAAATCCACACGCCGCTACGGCCCTCAACGCGCTCACCCTTAATGCCCAGACCGGCAAGGACGTTAATGATGATTTCCTCGATAATGCGCACATACGCCACCACGTCAATGGGCTCGGGCAGGCGCAGAATCGGGTAGCCGGTCAGCTGGCCGGGGCCGTGCCAGGTCAGCTTGCCGCCGCGGTCAATCTTGACGACGGGGGTGGACTTGTCTGTGGGGTATTCGTGGTCTTCGGTGCGTTTACCCGCGGTAATCACTGCCTCATGCTCAAGCAGAAGAATCGTATTCTGGCGGGTGCGGTTAGCCACCTCATCGTGGATGCGGTACTGCTCGTCCAGGCACTCAATATAGTTCACATAGTTCGGGGCGAAGCCCACGCGTTCAATCGTCACAGACATACTTTCTACCTTAGTACTGCTAGTGGAGGGAAGAAAATTAGGGCGCCCTGAATCACGTGATGAGCGAACATGTAGGAATGTTACGGGCGGGTGTGGTGGATAGTGAGGGGGTGAATATTCCAGGTGTTGATTTTAGGGTTGCATGGTTTATTTATAGTGTTTTATTGAGTCTAAACATATTATTTGGTGTTATTTGATAACATAATGGTATGAGAAGCAAAGAAGCACACGTTCTGGAAAGCATCGCCAACTCGGCCCTGCCCACCCTGCAGATTGTCGAGTACCGGGGCGGAACCGCCGAGAGCGCACCCTCTGTAACTCCCGTATCCCCGGTAACCTCCGCGCGCCCCGGACGCTACACCCTGCGCACCATTGCTGCACCCGAGAGCTCCGCTCCCTCCGCGCCCACTCTGCGCGCGGCAGCCAACGGGTACGGATTCGAAGAAAGCACGGATGCATCCGCTCACGCCCAGACCCCGCAGGTAGCCGCCGCCCTGCGGAACGCACCCGGAGTCGCCAAACTCCACGCCGTCACCAGCGAGGAGTACGACAGCAAGCTGTGCCTCTGGTACGAGCCCCTCGACGCGGGCACCCTCGACAAGCTCCTGCGTGCTCGCACCCTGAACCCCGCCGAGCTCATGACCCTGGCGCGCACGCTACACCGGGCACTCGGCAGCCTCAAAAAGGTGGGGGAGGGACGCGCCGAGCTGAGTGCCGAATACATTGCGCTGAGCGCCGCCGGAGTACCCAAACTCCTTCTACCAGATGCCGTCTATCGTGAAGCGGAATCTCTCGACGCTGAACAGCTCACAGTCGCTTACGGTGACTACGCGCGTTCCGCCGCCGCCCTGCTCTGGCAAGCCGCCTGCGGCCACAAGCCGGAACCCTCCGCCGCCCGCGTACCCCTCTCACTGCGCATGGGCGCTACCGGCGCTACCGGCGCAACAGCTAATGGCGCGCCCAGCAACGAGTGGGTCGAACGCCTCGGCCGTGCCCTCGAATACCTTCTAGACGCACCCGCCCAGGAGGCGGCGGCCGCCGGACTGAGCTCCGTGGTAGCGCTCGCGGAGGAGGTGCCGCCTCGCCCGCTCAACGTGTACCTGAGCTGTTCCGAACGCGCCCGCGCGCTGATTCCCGTTGCGGTAGATCCCGCGCCGGTGCAGAAGCCCTCAAAGCTCCAGAAGACGCAACGTTACTTGTCAGAACGTATGCCCCGCGTGAAGAAGCCAGCAAGCTGCCACAGGCTCTAAGCCGTTGAGTCCCGCAAAGAGTGCACCAACCCCGAAGAGCGCAGAAGCGACGGATGCATCCCGACTGGCGGCGCTACGCGGTGCGCTGAGCCGCCCCTCCGTACGTCTGGGCGTAGCCGCGCTGGCTCTGGGGGCTATCGCCCTGCCGCTCGGGTTCACCGCCTACGGGCAGAACGCCCCGGCAACGGCACAGCCCGTGTCCGCGCAAGCCGCGAACGTAGCGGGGGAGCAAGCATCCGGCGGAACGGAAGAACAGAGTCAGACTGTGCAGGGTGAGCAGATTCTACGTGCCCTCATCGACCAGCGGAACCAAGAACGCCGTGCCCGAGGTGGTGCAGAGCTCACCGTCGACACCACCGAAGAGCTCAGCCGAGACGGCGAGAACATCCGCGTCATGGCGGTAGTCTCCGCACCCGGCTACCGCGCCGACAAACCGAACAGGAAGCCCGCAAACTCAGCGAAGAAAACGGCATCACCCGCCAGAAAGTCATCTTTGACCTGCACCGCGGGGAGAAAGGCTGGGAGATAGCCCGAGCCGAACCCGTCCCGGCATAACCGCGGTACACGCTCCGCACCATGGAGCATTCAACGGGCATAACAAAAGCGGCGGTCCCACCCACCGAAGTGGATGGAGCCGCCGCCTTTATGCTCACTGCCCGGGAAAACCCGGAAAGCTACGCTCGGTTACCCGTCAGGGTATCGCCACAAGGAAACTTCCTTGAGCCTGTGCAGGTCTTAGAGACCCAGCTCGGACTCGAAGTTTGCCTCCTCCAGGCGGGTCTTGACGGTGCGCAGGAAGCGACCAGCGTCCGCACCGTCGACCACGCGGTGGTCGTAGGTGAGGGACAGGTAGCACATGGAGCGGATAGCGATAACGTCGTTACCGTCTGCATCCTGGATAACCATGGGGCGCTTCACGATGGAACCGGTACCGAGGATTGCAACGTTCGGCTGGTTGATGATCGGGGTGTCGAACAGTGCACCGAAGGAACCAATGTTGGTGATGGTGAAGGTCGAACCCGACAGCTCCTCGGGGGAGATGTCGCCGGTACGTGCGCGGCCACCCAGGTCGCCAATAGCCTTTGCCAGGCCAGCAATGCCCAGGTCCGAAGCGTTCTTGATGACGGGAACCAGCAGACCCTTGGGGGTGTCCACAGCAATAGCGATGTTCTCGGAGCCGTGGTAAGTGATCTGCTTGTAGTCCTCGGTCATGGACGCGTTCAGAGCGGGGTCCTGCTGCAGAGCCTCAGCGGTTGCCTGGACGAAGAAGGGCAGGAAGGTCAGCTTTGCGCCCTCGCGAGCAGCGAAGCCGTCCTTAGCCTTTGCACGCAGCTGGACAACGCGGGTCACGTCAACCTCGGTGACCTGGGTCAGCTGGGTGGAGATGTCCAGGGACTCACGCATACGCTTTGCAATAACCTGGCGGATACGTGCGGTCTTCTCGACGGTGCCACGCTTGGGGGAAACCTCGAAGGTGTGCGGTGCCTTTGCGGAACCAGCGACCGGAGCAGCGAATGCAGCTGGGAGCAGCGAGCGGCGGGAGCGACGGAACCCTTAGCGACGATAGCGACCTGAACATCCTGCTTGCGGATGCGGCCACCAACACCGGTGCCCTTGACGGTGGACAGGTCGATGCCGTTGTCCTTAGCGAGCTTACGGACCAGCGGGGTCACGTATGCTTCGCCCTCAGCAGCTGCCGGAGCGGCAGGTGCGGCAGGGAGCCTGAGGAGCTGCAGGAGCGCGGGTGCGGCCGGAGCGGCAGCAGGGTGCTGCAGGAGCGCGGGAGCCTCAGCAACCGGAGCGGGAGCGACCAGTGCGGCAGAAGACGGGAAGCGTCGCCGATGATAGCCAGAACCTGGCCAACCTCTGCGTCCTCATCCTCGGGGATGCGGATCTCGAGCAGGGTACCTGCTACGGGGGAGGGAACCTCGGTGTCAACCTTGTCGGTGGAAACCTCAACCAGGGGCTCGTCAACCTCAACCTGCTCGCCAACTTCCTTCAGCCAGCGGGTAACGGTGCCCTCGGTGACGGACTCGCCCAGTGCGGGCAGTACGACCTCGATGCCTGCGGCAGCAGTGCGGGAGCGACCTGAGCGGCAGCAGGGTGCGCGGGAGCCTCAGCAACCGGAGCGGGAGCGCGGGAGCCTCAGCACTGCGGGAGCGACCGGAGCGGCAGCGCCGGAACCGTCGCCAATGATAGCCAGAGCAGCGCCAACCTCGACGTCCTCGTCCTCGGGGACGAGAATCTGCTCAACAACGCCTGCTACGGGGGAGGGAACCTCGGTGTCAACCTTGTCGGTGGAAACCTCAACCAGGGGTGCGTCAACCTCAATGGTGTCGCCGACCTCAACGAGCCAGCGGGTAACGGTACCCTCGGTCACGGACTCGCCCAGTGCGGGCAGTACTACGGTGTGGGACATAATCTTTCCCGTTCTCCTTGTGAATGCTTGAACTAGAAAAATGTGAGCGGCGACCCGGATGCGCGCCGTATGCGTCAAAGCACGTCGACGCGCATCCAGATAGGGGCGTTGTTCAGCGGATACGCCCGGCAACCGCTAACGACCAACGGTCGTCAATACTAAGCTGACGCGCTAACGCCAGTCAGCAAAATTTATGCGCTGTGCAGCGGGGTGCCGTTCAGGACCATTGCAGCCTCACCCAGGGACTCGTTCTGAGTCGGGTGTGCGTGGATGAACTTAGCGACGTCCTCGGGGAATGCTTCCCAAGCAACCCACATCTGAGCCTCACCAATCTGCTCACCCATGCGCTTACCAATAGCGTGAACACCAACGATGGGGCCGTCCTTCTGGCGGACAACCTTCACGATACCGGTAGCACCGAGGATAGCGGACTTGCCGTTACCAGCCAGGTTGTACTCAGCGGTCTCAACGTTCTCAGCGCCGAACTTCTCCTTAGCCTTGGGCTCGGAGTAACCAACGGAAGCGATCTCCGGGTCACAGAAGGTGACCTTGGGGATGTTCACGTCTTCAACGATGGAGGGGTTCAGGCCAGCGATTTCCTCAGCAACGAAGATACCCTGCTGGTAACCGCGGTGAGCCAGCTGAACGCCGGGGACGATGTCGCCAACAGCGTAGATGTTGCCCACACCGGTGTGCAGACGCTCGTTAGCCAGGACGAAGCCGCGATCCATGGGGATGCCCTGCTCCTCGTAGCCCATGTTTGCGGTGTTCGGGCCACGACCAACAGCAACCAGAACGATCTCTGCCTCGAAGACCTTGCCGTCAGCCAGGGTGACCTTAGCACCGTTAGCGTCCTGCTCAACCTTCTCGAAGAGGGTGCCGGTGTTGAACTTGATGCCGCGCTTCTTGAACGCACGCTCCAGAACCTTGATGATAGCCGGGTCCTCGTTGGGGACCAGGTTCGGCAGGCCCTCGATGATGGTGACGTCAACGCCCATAGCGTTCCACATGGATGCGAACTCGCAACCAATCACGCCGCCACCGAGCACGATAGCGCTCTTGGGCAGGTAGTCCATCTCCAGTGCCTCAGTGGAGGTCAGAACGCGACCCTCAATGGGCAGACCGAAGGTCTTGGAGACCGAGCCGGATGCCAGGATAATGTTCTTACCCTTGTACTCAACACCACCGACGGTGATGGTGTCCTGAGCGGTCAGCTTACCCTCGCCGGGGATAACCTCTACGCCCTTCATCTTCAGCAGGCCTGCAAGACCCTTGAACTTACCGGAGACGATGCCGTCCTTGTAATCGCGAACCTTGCCCATTTCGATGGACTGCAGCACAGCGTTAACGCCAACCTTGGACGCCTCGCGTGCCTCTTCAGCCAGCTCAGCAGCGTGCAGGTACGCCTTGGTGGGGATACAGCCGGTGTGCAGGCAGGTGCCGCCGACCTTTTCCTTCTCGATCAGGCCGACGGTGAAGCCTAGCTGGCGTGCGCGAATAGCTGCAGAGTAGCCAGCGGAACCGCCGCCGAGGATGAGGATGTCGAATTCTTGAGCCACGATATTGCTCCCTTGCATAGTTGTTGGGGCTAAAGACCCCTGCAATGAGTTCTTTACCAATTTATTGGTAGGTTTCCCAGCATGCGCGAAAGGCCCGCGACTTACAAAAAATCGCGCGCCCCTCCGCGTACGCAGAAAAACACTTAATACAACAATACCCCCGTTGACGGTCGTTTAAGTTCACTCAGGGCGGTTTTAGCCGATTAATCGCCCAAACACCGCAAATTTTTCACCACGCAAGAAAAGCGGCGCGTCATAGAACAACCAGATGGCAGGGAACAGTCAGATGGCAGGACCACCACCTCGGTCGCACTGAACCGGTCAAGAACAGAACCAGTCAAGAACAGATGCAGAGGAGGGCACCCCGGTAGGGAATACCGAGAAGCCCTCCTCAGATCAGCTCTATGCTGGCGGATGTCTATGCTGGTGGATGCGCACGGACACGTACCTAGTGATGCCGCGCGCCCAGTAAAGCTACAGGCTACTTAGCGTAGGACTGGATGAAGTTCACCAGGGTAGCGGTACCGAAGCCGGTACCTTCCTTCGGGGTGAAGCCGTAGGGAGCCTCTTCGTTGAACGCGGGGCCCGCAATATCCAGGTGAGCCCAGGGTATGCCCTCGCCCACGAACTCCTTCAGGAACAGACCCGCAGTCAGCGCGCCACCGTAGCGGGAACCAATGTTCTTAATATCAGCAACGGGGGACTCCAGGCTCTTACGCAGGTAGGACTCCAACGGCATCGGCCAGTAAGACTCGCCCGCAGCAGCACCGGCAGCAATCACGCGGTCACGAATCTCCTCGTCACCGAGCAGAGCTGCGGTGCGCAGACCCAGAGCAGCCATAGCGGCACCGGTCAGGGTAGCGATATCCAAGATGACGTCCGGGTTCGACTCAGAAGCCAGAGCGATACCGTCAGCCATGACCAGGCGGCCCTCAGCGTCAGTGTTCAGCACCTCAACGGTACGGCCATCACGCATGGTGATGATGTCCTCCGGGCGCAGTGCGTGGCCGCCGGGCATGTTCTCAGCCAGGCACAGGTAACCGGTCACAGCAACCGGAACGTCCAGCTCAGCGGAAGCAACCACAGCGTTCAGCACGGATGCGGCACCCGCCATATCGCACTTCATGGTCATCATCGAAGCGGCAGGCTTCAGCGAGTTACCACCGGTATCGAAGGTGATGCCCTTACCGACCAGAGCCACATGAGCCTTCGGGTTCTCCGGGGTGTACTTCACAACGGCAAGAACCGGCTTGCGGGGCGAACCCTGACCAACACCGGAAATGCCGCCGAAGCCCTCCTCAGCCAGGCGGTCGTGGTGGAACAGCTCAATCTCAATGTTTGCGTAATCCTCAGCGACCTCAGCAGCGAACTCAGCGAAAGTCTCCGGGTACAGGTGCGACGGAGGCAGGTTCACCAGGCGGCGAGCGTCCTTAGCGGTCTCACCCAGAACCAGGGCGTGAACCAGAGTCTCCTCAGCCTCTTCCTGGTCAATCGAGGAAACGATCAGGATCGAATCGATCTCTTCCTTGATCGAATCCTGAGTCTTGCCGCGCAGGCCCTCCTCAACGAAGTTACCCAGCACAGCGCCGTGAGCAATAGCCTCAATTTCCTCTACCGAAGAAACGCCGAAATCGAAAGCAATCTCCTCAGCAGAACCAACCAGCTGACGAGCCGCAGAACCAGCCGCGTAACGCAGAGCGTCCAGACGCTCCTGACCCTCAGCAGTATCAGAGCCCAGACCCGCCAGCGCCACAATGCCGGCACCGGTGTCCTCAAGGCCGGGCAGACGCAGCAGCTGATCGGGGGCACCCGAGGCGCCCAGCGCCTCCAGCAGCTCGTTAATACCCTCAACAGAGTCCTCAGACAGGGAGCTCGGTGCCAGGTACGCACCGTCCGAACCCTTCAAAACGCCCAGAACCAGAACGTCAGCTTCGAGCGCTTCAAGGTCGGTGCTGTGAATAGACAGAGACAGAGACATCGTTACTCCTTTGCGTATGTCTTCTCAAAATAGTCGGGGCACATCCTCGCGCCCGAAAAACTCAACTGTAGGCCCTCGAAGAGTGAGGATGAATACCGCCGCGCAAAGCCGCGCGGACTACTGCTTCTACTCTACACGGATATGTAAGAGGGCGTGAGGTTCAGCTCTCACCCCCAAACAGCTTGCGGGGCAGAAAAACACACAAGAAGCCGAGCCGCAGCGTCTTAAGAGCGTCGGCGAGAGATCAAACAAGTTCACCTACTGCGAGAAAAGCCCGCACGCTGTCGAGACAGGGCAGTAGTGGCATAAAATGAAAGACTACGGAAAGCGTCAGATAACAGAAGACGCCCCTTCGCCCCAACACCTCGGGTTCCGGCAGAAAACGCTAAGCCCACCCGAACGCGGCGCGAACCAGACAGAAGTGAGGAGGCGTAATGCTCAACCCCGAAGATCTCTACTTAGCCAACACCAAAATATTGGACGACCCCAGGATGCACGGGCTAACCCTCGTCATCGCCCTCTCCAGCCCGCAAGACGCAGGCTCCACCGCAGGGCGGCTCGGGCAGGTCTCGCTCAGCGAACTCAAAAAAATATTGAAATCGTCGAGTTCGACAGCGACCAGTCGCACGACTACCGCGCCCGCCGCCCCTACATCCGCTACGAAAAAGACCACTTCGAAAAGCCGCAGTACCCGCAGCTGAAGCTCTACGCCGTAGAAGACAGCCTCGACAAGCCGTTCCTGCTGCTCACCGGTGCCGAACCGGACCTGCAGTGGCAGCGCTTCGAAAAGGCGGTGCTGACCATCGCCCAGCGGGTCAAGCCCTCCCTGGTTGTGCTGGTCTCCGCATTCCCCATGCCGGTGCCGCACACCCGCCCCTTCCCGATTACCGCGCACGGCTCCCGCAAGGACCTGATTCGCGGTATCTCCCCGTGGAAGCCCAGCGCGGACGTGCACGCAACCGTCACCAACCTGCTGGAAGTGCTCTTCACCGAAAACGGAATCGACACCGTCGGCTTCGGCGTGAACATTCCCCAGTACATTTCGGAGGCGGACCTGCCGCAGGGCACCCTCACTGCCCTCGAACACGTGGGCATGGCCGCGCACCTCTCGCTACCCACCGAGAACCTGCGCGAAGCCGCACGCCACGTGCACAGCCAGATTAACGATCAGGTCAAGCAGAACCCCGAAATTGGTCGCATGATCACGACCATGGAAGAGAACTACGACGAGAACTTCCGCACCTCCGACATTGCGGTTCCCCTCTCGCGCCGCGACGCGCACAACGTGCCCAGCCGCGACGAGATTGGTGCGCTCTTCGAGCGGTTCCTTGACGAGCAATAGGGTGTGCGCAGTAAAGCGCGCGCAGTAGGGGAAAGTACCCGGTGCGCCCTTACTCTGCATGACAGATTATGACGCGGCACCCCGCGGCGCTGTGGACAAACCCCAGCGTACAAACGAACAATACGAATAAATCTGTGGAATCTTTGGACCTATGAACCGAAGTATCCACAGATTTATTTGTTTAACCCCACACCCTGCCCAAACCGTGCCACCGTGAAGGCATGAACGCAAACAATATCTCCAACGGCAACACCCCCAACAGCGACCACCTCAACAGCGGCAACTACGACACGCCCCCGCCCATCCGCAACGAATACGACGTACTCAGCAGCGCCCTCCACCAGCACGGCTACTGGCCCGACCACTCACTCATCATCCTCACCGCAACCGAAGACACCCTCGGCCCCAGCCTACGCGTCAACCTACCCAACGAACCCTGCACCCTGCCCGAACGCGCTGACTTCCTCCACGAAACCTTCGCCAAACTACCCACCTGCCACAACGGTGAAACCCTCACCCGCTTCTACACCGTCATCGTCGACGGCGACAACACCGTACGCCAACGCCAACTCAACCCCGACACCGCGCAACTCGCCGCCATCGAAGAAATCCAAGAGGACGTCGACACCCAAATCAACATCAACACCTGGCTCCACCTGCTCCACGACCCGCGCATCGTCAGCGAACTACGCTGCGAAGACATCATCTACGCAGGCGGCGCCAGCATCTGGGCGCTCGACCCCGAACAGCAAGCGCTCACCCTCCTCGCACCCATCGAAGAAATCCACCACAGCGGCTACTACACCTGGCTCACCCGCCACGGCGACACCATCGCCCCCAACGCCCAACACAACTACGCCCACAGCCCCTGGGACACCGACCCCACCGGCAACCCCGAAACCCGCCACGACTGGGAAAACGCCGTAGAACTCTGGGACCACACCCGCACCAACACCGCACGGCGCGACGACGCCCGCCGCACCAACGTCCACGCCATCTACCACCAAGCCCAAATCGACCTCTGCTACTGGGACGCCGCCATCAACGCCGCCGCGCACCTGCTCGCCACCCACCCGGTCGATGATGCTAAGGCACCCACCATCGGTGATGCGCTGCGCGACCTCATCCCCGCCGAAGTCGCCGGGCACCTACGCGCCTCCATCGCACCGATGGCGCTCAACCCCATCACCCCCGAAATGCTCACCTACCTCGCCGGATACGGGCTCAACCACACCCCAAAAGCGCTCGCCCACATGCACTACGCCGCCCAACACACCAACTACGCCCTTGGCGGCCCCCGGCCCGTCGCCCTCCCAGACATCGACCCGCTCGAACCGCCCCACTACGGCACCCGCATCACCCGAAAAACCTACATGCCCGAAAGCTTCACCCACATGCTCAGCACCGCACCCGGCACCGACCAGACACACGTACGCGCCGTACCCGAAAAATGCGTGCAATGGCAAGACTGGATCCGCCGCACCCACCGCGCTATTCAGCAAAACCGCAGCGTCCAACAAAACCGCAGCATCCAACAGGTCAACCTCGACCACTGGACACTCCAAGAACTCAGCCCCTCCGACCTCGCCGTCACCACCGAACTCAACACCATCAACCGAGAAGTGCTCCCGCGCCTGCTCAAACAAAGAGACTCCAACGACCACACCGCCGCACGCAAACTCGAAGAGATCAGCCAGCGAATCGACGACGCCTACACCAACAGCGAATACCTCGCCAACCCCAACCACCAAGCCGTCTACACCCACTACCTCGACGCCCTCAAAGGAGAACTAGGCGGCCCCCACTGGGAGCGCCTCAACGGGCTCGAACTACTCACCAGCCTGCTCACGCCCCACAGCGCCGACGGCGAATACGCAACGCTGCGCAACACCCAAGCCTGGGCCAACTGGTACAAGGGCTACAGCACCTACGCCCGCCTACTCCGCCAAGAAGCCCACCGCCACACCACCGGAGAAGACCTCAACATCCTCGACGTACACCTCAACGCGGGATGCCTACCCGCCTGGATCAAACACACCATCTGCGGCGAACCCGGCGCAAACCGCCAGCCCATCAGCACCCTCAAACCACGAAAGGTCTAAAGCCCTGCACCCATAAAACGAGGCATAAAACAGGGGAGGGGCACGCCACCACCCGGCACGCCCCTCCCACACACAACCGTACACAGCCGCACCCACCCAAAACCAGGCCCACAAGCCACCCAAACAGCGCGTCAAGTTGAAAGCAACCAAAAATCTGCAATACTTATATATTGACCCCGTATAGTCAATGCGCTACAACGCGCCCTCAAACCGCTCCACACAACGAGCAACGGAACCCTGCAAACCACCCAACGCACGCGGAATAAAACCCGCCACCACAGCGTTAAAACGGACAAACGCAGCAAACACCCCGACCGAGGACGCCAGCACAGACTTGACAGGGTCTTAGGTGTTTTGCAAACAAAACACCCCACCACAAGCCAGAAAGGGTTCTAGTGGCACCTGCAACCAGCAAGAAGACCGCGACCGGCGACGCAACCGAAGAAACCGTCGCAAAAACCACCACCAAGACCACCCGCACCAAGAAGGCAACCACCAAAGCCGCAGCAGCAACCGAAGACACCACCGGCGCAACCGCCGAAACCGGTGCCGAAACTACTGTCGAAACCGAGGCAGACAAGCCCAAGCGCACCCGTAAAACCACCACCAAAACCGCAACCAAGCGCAAGACCGGCGGCCGCCGCAAAAAGAACGACGACGACGAATTCGACCTCGGACTCGACGAAGAACTCGAAACCACCGACGCCGAAGACGAAACCGACGAAGAAGACGAAGAAACCGTAGCCAAAAAAGAAGAAAAGAAGGCCGCGGAAGAAGTAGCAGCCAAGGGTTCCGGCTTCGTCCTCACCGCAAACGACGACGACGACGCACCCGCACAGCGCGTCGTCACCCCCCGGCGCAACCGCCGACCCCGTCAAGGACTACCTCAAGCAGATTGGCAAAGTCTCCCTGCTCAACGCACAGCAGGAAGTCGACCTCGCCATGCGCATCGAAGCAGGCCTCTACGCCGAACACAAGCTCGCCGAAAACCCCGACATGGACAAAGACCTCAAAAAAGCCCTGCGCTGGGTCGTCCACGACGGCAAGCGAGCCAAGAACCACCTGCTCGAAGCCAACCTGCGACTCGTCGTCTCCCTCGCCAAGCGCTACACCGGCCGCGGCATGCTCTTCCTCGACCTCATCCAGGAAGGCAACCTCGGCCTCATCCGCGCCGTCGAAAAGTTCGACTACTCCAAGGGCTTCAAGTTCTCCACCTACGCAACCTGGTGGATCCGCCAGGCCATCACCCGCGCAATGGCAGACCAGGCCCGCACCATCCGCATCCCCGTGCACATGGTAGAAGTCATCAACAAGCTCGCCCGTGTGCAGCGCCAGATGCTCCAGGACCTTGGCCGCGAACCCACCCCCGAAGAACTCGGCAAGGAACTCGACATGACCCCCGAAAAGGTCATCGAAGTCCAGAAGTACGGCCGCGAACCCATCTCCCTGCACACCCCCCTAGGTGAAGACGGCGACTCCGAATTCGGTGACCTCATCGAGGACTCCGAGGCAGTCGTCCCCGCAGACGCAGTGTCCTTCACCCTTCTGCAGGAACAGCTCCACTCCGTGCTCGACACCCTCTCCGAGCGTGAAGCCGGCGTGGTCGCAATGCGCTTCGGCATGACCGACGGCCAGCCCAAGACCCTCGACGAAATCGGTAAGGTCTACGGCGTGACGCGTGAGCGTATCCGCCAGATCGAGTCCAAGACCATGTCTAAGCTCCGTCACCCGTCGCGTTCGCAGGTACTGCGCGATTACCTGGACTAAAAGTTCCTGACTAGCAGTTCTAATTGCGTGCGGATGCTCGCGGTAAGTTCTGCGCAGCAGGCTCGCGGACGATGCTCGCGGTACAGTTCCGCATGACCGGCACACGGACGATGCTCGCGGGGGAGTGCCCCCTCTTCAGCGCCTGGGGGCGCTTCGAGGACGGAGCCCCCGCTACGCATGTCCGTTGCGCCGTTTACGCTTGACCGGCTACACCGTAAAGTTTAGGTTCGCTAGTTCTAGTACATACAGAAAAGGCTCTCCGATATACCGGAGAGCCTTTTCTGTGCCTATATGCAGTTTGTATATACGGCATGCGGACGATGCTCGCGACACCATTCCGCACAGCCGGCACGCGGACGATGCTCGCGGGGGAGTGCCCCCTCTGCGGCGCGGGGCGCCTTGAGGACGGAGCCCCCGCTGCGCATGTCCGCTACGCCGGGTACCGTTACAGACCCAGCTGGCGCAGATAGCGTTCCGCCACCCCCTCCACCTGATCCAAACCACGCACACGACCCAGCGCCTCCGACCAAGCATCAGCCTCATCGCCACCCACCGGAAAACCAGCCGCCGCCCACAACGCCGCCGTCATCGCACCCACCGAATCCGAATCCGAATCCACCGACACCGCACGGCACAACACCTCAAACAGGGCACCACGCACCATCGCATCATCGGCATCAGCAGGCAGGCTCTTCACCGCATCCGCCGCGCACCAGAAAGCCACACCCAACAGCTCAGGCGCTGTCCAACCCGTACCAAAATGCTCCGCCACAGCCCCCGGAACCGGCGCCACGCCCTGCTCCAGCAGCTCGACGGCACGACTCAACGCCGCCGCCGTACGCGACGCATCACCCGGAATCGAATCATCCGCTGCCACCGAACCACACCACGACACCACACGACGCGCCGCCTCCAACAACGCACCAAACGTGCCCGACGGGGACGCCAACAAGTCACGCACCAGCAACGCATACGCAGCCGCCGAAGCCAACGCCTCCGGATGCCCATGCGTCAACGCCGCCGCACGCACCGCCAACAAAACCACCGTACGCTCCTGCGCCACCGGCAAAACACCCAACGCCGCCGAACGCACCAACGCACCACTACCCAAAGCCTCAGGATTCAACGACTTCGACACCAACTGCATCTCACCCGAACCCAACGCCCGCAACGTCGCCGCACCCGGACCACGACGAGCCGTCAACTCCGAAGACCCATCAATCTCACGATCCAACGAAAACGGCGCAGACTCCGGCAGAACCTCACCAATACCGCGGAACCACCGCAAATACGCCAACCACAGACACGCCAACTCATCCGCCGCCGCGCCCTCATTATTCCACTCCAAAACCTCCGTCAAAGCGTCCAGCGTGAAACACGTCAGCTGCGTATCATCACTGACCAGCAGCTCACCAAACGCCGAATCCCACGGCTTAGGGGCACGCTCCGCAATCTGCTCAGCCGACAACAACTCCAACGGATAACCCAGCGCATCACCCAACGCAGACGCACGCAACAAGCCGCGCACCCTGCCCGCAAACTCAGCCGAAACCTCAGGCGCACGCGTGAACTCAACAGAAGAAAAACTCATAGGGCGATTATCCCACGTGCGTTCAGGATGCGGAGGGTAGGGTATGCAGGCGGCTTTGAGCTCATGCTTGCGGGAGGGAGGATGTGCCAGGCGGCTTTGTGCTCGCGGCTTTGTGCTCGCGCTCGCGGGGGAGTGCCCCCTCTTCAGCGCCCCGATTTAAATAATCCTGGTGCCTTGAGGACGGAGCCCCCGCTCCGCGCGAGTGCCTGCGCCGTGGAGGGGTCCACCGGCGAATGACGAACTGTGAGGCGCAAAATAAGACGCAATGCCATACTGAAACCATGAAGATTCTGCACACCTCCGACTGGCACCTCGGCCGCACCTTCCACCGCAGCCCCCTCACCCGCGAACACCAGCAGTTCATCGACGAACTGCTCAACTACGTGCACGCCGAAGGTATCGACACCCTCCTCATCAGCGGCGACGTCTACGACAGCACCATCCCCACCGCCGAAAGCACCACCCTGCTCGACCAGGCACTCACCCGCCTCATGCGCGCCGGCGTGCAAGTCATCCTCAGCTCCGGCAACCACGACTCCTTCCGCCGCCTCAGCTACGGCGCCGCGTTCTTCGAAGCCTCCGGCGTGCACCTGCGCACCAGCCTCGAAGACGCCACCCGCCCCGTCGAACTCACCGACGGCACCTTGCGCGTACACGTCTACGCCATCCCCTACCTCGCCCCGCGTCTCCACGCCACTGCCCTCGGCGTAGAACCCACCCACCACGCCGTCCTCCGCTCCGTCACCGACGCCATCCGCGCCGACGCCGCAGAACGACGCGCCCGCGGCGAAGGTGCCGACCGCATCATCGTCATGAGCCACGCAACCGTCAGCGACACCACCGGCAGTGACACCGCCGGCAGCGCAGACACCACACCCCGCAGCGACTCCGAACGCGACATCAGCGTCGGCGGCATCGACTGGGTACCCGCCTCCCTCTTCGACGGCTTCGATTACGTAGCCCTCGGCCACATCCACAAGCGCTACCCCGTCACCCACACCATCCGCTACAGCGGCTCCCCGCTCGGCTTCTCATTCAGTGAAGAACACAACCGCAACGGCGCCTACCTCATCGAACTCAACCCCGGCGAAGAACCCACCATCAGCAGCCACGAATGGGCAACCCGCGTACACATGAAAACCCTGCGCGGCACCATGGACCAGCTACTCAACAACCCAGAAAACAGCCCCTACGAGCAGGGCTACTACTGCCGCATCGAACTCACCGACGAAACCCTACCCGTCGGCGCCGTCGACCGCCTGCGCAGCCGCTACGAAACCATCTCCCACTTCAGCTACCGCAGCACCCAACCCGCCGCCGAAAAACCCGTCGCCGCGCCCCTCACTCGCGACGCCGACCCCGTCGACACCTTCGACCAATTCCACCAATACGTACGCAACCGCCCCCTCACCAGCGAAGAACGCGACGTCATCACCACCCTCAACGACCACATCAGCAGTCACAAGGACAACGCATGATCCTGCACAACCTCGAATTCGAAGCCTTCATGGCATACCCCAAGCGCCAAGAAATCAACTTCGACACCCTCAACAACGCCGGCGTATTCCTACTCAACGGCCCCACCGGCGCCGGTAAAACCACCATCCTCGACGCCATCTGCTACGCCCTCTACGGCGAAACCAGCAGCGACCGCGAATCCGCCAAACTGCACTCCACCTACGCGGCACACAGCGGCGCCAAACCGCGCGTGCTACTCGACGTCACCCTCCACGGCAAACGCCTGCGCATCGACCGCACCCCCGCCTACAATAAGCCCATCACCCGCGGCGCCCGCAAAGGCCAAATGCGCGAAGAAAGCGCCAAAGCAACCCTCGCCGAACTCGCACCCGGCGCCGACCCCGCCGACGAAAAAGCCTGGACCCCCATCTCCAGCAGCGTCGCCGAAGTCAACCGCACCATCGCCGAACGCACCCACCTGACCAAAGAACAATTCCTCAAGGTCGTACTCCTGCCGCAGGGCCAGTTCGCGCAATTCCTCAAGTCCAAGCCCAAAGAACGCAAAGAACTGCTCAAAAAGATGTTCCCCGTCGAACACTACGAACAGCTCTTCGCCGCACTCACCGAAGAAGCGAAAACCGCCCAGCAGGAAGTCGCCCAAGACGAAAACACCCAGCGCCGCTACCTTGAACGTGCCCGCGTAGAAATGCTCGCCCTGCAGGCGCTACTGGACGCTGCGGACCCGAACATTGAAGAGGCTGCGGAGGCGGAGGCTACCGAAAACCTCACCGCTGAGAGCGTCACCGCCGAAACCCTCGACGCATGGGTCGCCGGCGGGGTAGAACGCGCCCGCGAAACCTCCGCGCGCGAAAAGCAGGAACAGCAGCGCCTCACCGACGAAGCCGACCGGCACACCCACCTGCTCGCCGAACGCGCCCAGCTGCAGGCTGACTGGCGCGAATACGAGCAGCTCTGCGAGCGCCGCACCCGCCTGACCGAACGCGCCGACGAGCACAAGGCGCAGCGTGAAGAGCTGGCGCAGGCGCGTGCCGCCGCGCCCCTGCACGCACAGTACGCGCAGGTCCACGCCGAATCGCAGGCGCTCGCCGCACGCCAGCAGGAGCAGGCGGCGTGCGCCTCCGCGCTGGAGGAGACCGGCCGTGCCCTGCTCACGGCACTCCGCAATCAGGAAACCGCGGAAGAGGTCACCTTCCCCGAGGAAACGACCTTCGCCGCACTCCCGAATCTCGAGCCCGCCGAACAGGAAACCCAGCTCGAGGCACTCCTCGACACCCTGCGCGCCCTGCGGAAGAAGGATGCGCAGCTCACCGACGAGGAAGCCGCCGCAGCTGCGCTGTTGAAGCAGGCTAACTCCCTCGAACAGGACAAGTCGCGTGCCGAAAAGACGCTGAGCGACCTCACCGCCCAAGCCGAGCAGCTTGCCGAAGAACTCGCCGGCTACAGCACCGCCGACGAGGAGCGCACCCTCGCCGCGCACCTGGTCACCGAGGCGCAGCAGAAGCACGACGCCGCCCAGCAGATGCAGCAGAAGCTGGACGCCGCCTCCGCCGCGGTCGCCGCTGCCGAGAAGCAGAGCAAACGCACCGCCACCGCTGAGCAGAAGGCACAGGAAAAGTGGCAGGCTTCGGCTCAGCAGGCGCTCGCGGCGACCGAGGAGTTCAAGAACCTGCAGGTGCTGCGCCTTGCCCAGGCCTCCTCCCTGCTGGCGCGTGAGCTCAAGGACGGCGAACCCTGCGCGGTCTGCGGCTCGATCGAGCACCCCGCCCCCGCGCAGATCGCCGAGGGCGAGCAACTGGTTGAGCGTGCCGACCTGGACGCCGCCAAGGATCGCGAAGACAAGGCCCACCAGCAGGCGCGCACCCACGAACTGGCTAAGGACCGGGCGACCAAGGCGCATCAGGAAGCCTCCGAGGCGCTTGCCGCCGCCCGCACCCAGTACGAGACCCTGGCGGCTCAGGGCGAGTGCGATGTTGAGCAGACTGCCGCCCAGCTGCAGCAAGCACAGACCCGCCTCGAGCAGGCTCAGTCGCGTGTGACCGCGCGTGACGGCGTGCTGGTGAAGGTTGAGCAGCTGCGGGGGCAACAGCAGAAGGCTCAGGAGGCGCTACGCACCATCGAAGGCGCGGCGGTTGAGGCTCAGACTCGTCACCGTGACGCTGCGGCGCGCTGTGAGGCGGCTGCGGCTGAACTGGCGCCTGCTCGTGCGGCGGTGGGTTTTGCGCAGCGTGTTGAGGCTGTGGAGGGCTACCGCGCGGCGCATCAGCGTCTGGCTCGTGCGGTGTTGCTGCTGGGGCAGGCGCGTGAGCGTCATGCTGTGGCGGCGGCGCAGGCTGAGCGTCTGCTGGCTGAGTCTTCGTTTGAGAGTGCCGAGCTGGTGCAGGCGGCGGTGCGCACCCCCGAGCGTGTTGACGCCCTGGAGCAGGCTGTTGCCGCGTATGAGTTGGAGCACGCCCGCCTCCTTGAGGGCTTTGGTCGTGAGGCAATTGTTGCGGTGGCAGCTCGTGTTGCCGCCGGTGAGCAGGCGTCGGATGATCTGCAGGGTGTGCGTGAGCAGGTTGAGCAGCTGCGTGCGGCGGCGCACCGTTTGACTCTTCGTGAGGGCGAGCGGGAGAGCGTGCTACGTTCTTTGCAGGGCCTGCGTGCCGAGTATGCGGCGTTCCGTGCGCAGACGGCGCAGCGTTATGACCGTGCGCAGATGCTGGCTAACCTGGCGGCGGCTGCCCGCGGTGACACTCTGGGCGGTTATGAGCATCAGGTTGACCTGGTCAGCTACGTGCTGGGTGCCGAGTTTGAGCGTATTCTGCGGTCGGCGTCGCTGCATCTGGACCGGATGAGTGAGGGCCGCTACGGCATGGTGTTCAGCGATCACCGTGCGAAGGGTAGCCGTTCCGGTGGCGGCCTGAACCTTGAGATTACTGACACGTGGACGGGCGAGCCGCGTGAGGCGTCCTCGTTGTCCGGTGGTGAGTCGTTCTTGGCGTCGCTGTCGTTGGCGTTGGGTCTGGCTGAGGTTGTTCAGGCGAATAACGGCGGTATCGAGTTGGATACCCTCTTCATCGATGAGGGTTTCGGCACGCTGGATGCCGAGACCCTGGACATGGTGATGGGCACGATTGAGTCGCTACGTGATAGCGGCCGCACTATTGGCCTGATTTCGCATGTGGAGGAGATGAAAAACCGTATTCCCGCCCAGATTGTGGTTGAAAAGGGACAGAACGGCTCGTCGGTGAGGGTAAACTCCTATTAGGCATAAATTCGCTTCCGGGCCTCTGTTGTACCATGTCCGGCGGCTTATTCGTGAAAGAGATGATGACCTCGACACCTCAGGATAGGGACCCGAACTCAACGTATCGTGTGGAGCCTCCGGCTGATGCGCGCGCTAGCGCATCCGCGCCGGAGGTTCCTCCGCGCACCACGAAGGTGAGCCCCGCTTCCGATGCGCTGAATAAAATGCGTGCTTCGGGCACGGGTATTCCGACGGTTCCGGGCACTTCCCTGACGGATGTGGTGCGCAACAATGAGCACGTGTTGCAGGAGTTGCCGCCTCGCCCGGTTCCGGCTGCGGATGAGATTAATACGAACGCTTCACTGCCGGATATTTTGCGTCAGCATTGGGCGTTATTTCAGCGCAACGGTAAGGAGCAGCGTCGTCACCTGTATGCGGTGCTTCGTGCTGAGGGTTTTGCCCGTAATGTGTTGACGATTCTGTTCCACATTCCGGCGGCTTCTTCGGCGTTTGCGCTGTATATTCTGTTGGCGAGCCATCTGGGTAGTGTGCATGATGGCGGCTATGCGGTGGCGGCGTTTACTGGCGCGTATTCGGTGCAGATTATGCTCGGCCCGATGCTGGTGCGTGCTCTGGGTTTGCGGTCGTTGCTGGCGATTACGTCGGTGCTGAATATTGCTGCGGTGTTGAATATGCTGGTGATTGGTTGGCGTTTGACGGTTGACCCGAATAACGTGAGTACGACCTACCATGCGCTCTCTTGTGTGGCGATGGGCTTTACGACTCCGCCGTGGACTCCGTTCGCTCTTGAGTCGTTGTATCGCCGTAACTACCAGTACAGTGATGTTCGCTTGTCGACTGCGGTGTCGTGGGGTACGACGGCGAATATGTCGATGTACCCGCTGGCTGCTCTGCTGGTGTGGCTGGGCGATGCGTACATCACCCCGAATCATGAGTATGCGGGCTTCTGGATCACGATGATTCTGGATGCGCTGCTGTTCATTGTGGTGCTGGTGGCACCGAGGGTTCTGCCGGATATTTCGCGTATTCGTATGGCTCCGCCTCAGAATCTGGTGCGTCCGAGCCGTCAGACGGTGGTGCTGATTCTTGGCCTGGTGCTGCTGGGCGCGTGCATGGGTTCGGTTGGTTCTGGTCTGCTGGGCTTCTCGCTGATCCACGGTTCGATGAACCTGTTTATGGCGATGGTTGCGACCGGTACCGGCGCGCTCGTGGTGGTGGCTTTCCCGGTGGTTTTGGGTGGCCGTTCGGTGAATCCGTGGCACGGCTGGCTGGTGAGCGGTATTCTGCTGATTATGGCGGCGCTGTATTTGCCGGCGAGCGATGATACATCCACGATTTTCTATGCGTTGGCGTTCTGCGGCGCGGTGCTGGGCGTTGCATTTGGCGGCCATGAGCTGTGGCTGAACCGTTCGCTCAAGCATATTCCTGATGCGCAGGCGAGCTTCTTTACTCGTTCGATGTTGGGCATTGGTCTTGCGATGGGTTGCATGTGGGGCGGCTATATGGGCGATGCACCGTATTACCGTAACGCGTTTATGATTCCGGTGATTATTGCGACGATGTATTTTGCGTTGGGCCATTTGTACGGTTACCTGTGGCGTGAGGAGCATGAGGAGCAGCTGGCTCCTTTGGCTGAGACGGAACGCGGCTAGGTTAGCTCGCAGCTGGTTCCTTGCGGCTAGTTCCTTGCGGCTTGTTCCCTGCGGGCAGCTTGAGCGTGCCGAGCGCATGCTTAAAGGCGGACGCCCCGCCACCTTCTGTAGGTGGTGGGGCATCCGCCTTTTGCGTACCGTGCTCGGTTTGTCTGAGCCTCCGCGGGAGGGTCCCGCGTGAAGGCCTCAGCGTGAGGCTACCGGTTTAGTGACCGCGCTTAATCCATGCCGGAAGCTCGGGTGCTTCCAGGCCGATGCCGGTGCTGTCGCCGTGGCCGGTGAGGACCGCGGTGGACTCGGGCAGGGTCAGCAGGCGGGTCGAGATCGACTCGATGATGGTGTCGAAGTCGCTGTAGGAGCGTCCGGTTGCGCCGGGGCCGCCGTTGAAGAGGGTGTCGCCGGAGAAGACGACGCCTTCGCTGTTCTCCCAGCTGAGGGTGGGTGCGTAGAAGCACACGGAGCCGGGGGGAGTGGCCGGGGGTGGCGAGGACCTTCAGCTCGGTGTCGCCGATGCGCACTACATCGCCGTCAGCCAGTTCGTGGTCGAAGTCCCAGGAGGGGTACACCATTTCCCAGAGCACACGGTCCGCGGGGTTCAGGTAGACGGGTGCGCCGAAGCGTTCTGCCGCCTCCTTGGCGCTGCGGATGTGGTCGTCGTGGGCGTGGGTCAGCAGAATCTTCTCCACGGTGCGGCCTGCGACGGTGCGGGAGATCTTGTCGACGTCGTGGGCGGGGTCAATGATGATCACGGAGGAGTCATTGCCGATGATCCAGACGTTGTTGTCGACGTCCCAGCAGCCGCCGTCCAGCGAGAAGGTGCCGGAGGTGACGACTCGTTCAATACGTTCGCTCACGCTACGCTCCTAGAGTTCCACGACCGAGCGCAGCACGCGGCCGGTCTTCATGGTTTCGAATGCTTCGTTGACGTCTTCGAGGCGGATGCGCTCGGAGACGAAGCCGTCCAGGTCGAGGCGGCCGAGCAGGTACTGGTCCACGAATTCGGGGAAGTCGCGGGAGGGCAGGGTGTCGCCGTACCATGCGCTCTTGATGGAGCCGCCGCGGCCGAACACCTCATCCAGCGGGATGTCCCAAGTGGTGCCGGGTGCGGGCACGCCGACGAGGACGACGCGGCCAGCCAGGTCGCGTGCCTCGAATGCCTGCTTGAAGGTGGGGGCGATGCCGACAGCGTCGATGACGAGGTCTGCACCGAAGCCGCCGGTGAGTTCCTTGATGGCCTCGACGGGGTCGACCTTGGAGGAGTTCACGGTGTGGGTTGCGCCGTGTTCGCGTGCGCGTGCCAGCTTATCCTCGTCGACGTCGACGGCGATGATGGTGGTTGCGCCACCGAGCTGTGCGCCTGCGATTGCTGCGGTGCCGACGCCGCCACAGCCGATGACTGCCACGGACTCGCCGCGCTTGAGCTCACCGGTGTTCAGCACAGCGCCCAGACCTGCGGTGACGCCGCAGCCGAGCAGACCGATGGCTGCGTACTGTTCGGGGCTGATGTCAGCGGTGATCTTGGTGCACTGGCCAGCTGCGACGAGGGTCTTCTCAGCGAAGGAGCCGATACCCAGTGCGGGGGTGAGTTCGGTACCGTCCTCGAGGGTCATCTTCTGGGTTGCGTTGTGGGTTGCGAAGCAGTACTGCGGCTGGCCCTTGCGGCATGCGCGGCATTCGCCGCAGACGGCACGCCAGTTGAGGATGACCAGGTCGCCGGGGGCGATGTCGGTGACGTCATCGCCGACAGCCTCAACGATACCTGCGGACTCGTGGCCGAGCAGGTAGGGGAAGTCCTGGCCGACGCCGCCGGTGACGTAGTGGTGATCGGTCTGGCAGACACCGCAGGTGAGGACCTTGACGAGTGCTTCTCCCTTGCCGGGGTCGGGTACGTTGATGGTGGTGACGGTGACGGGCGCGTCCTGGGCGAGGGCTACGACAGCCTTAACCTTGTGCATGGTGCTCCTTTGCTGAGGCGCGGCTGAGGTTCAACCGCAGATAAAGGTTTTTTGATACGTTCCCATTCTAAGAGCTAAGGCATACCTGATGCACCCCGGGGCTGAGCGTGAAGCCCCCAGGTGAATGTGACGTTTTATGACGTTGTAACTCAACCCGCCCGGAACCCGCGTAGCCTGCGGCTACTTACTCTGCCGCCTCCACCTCTGCTGCGAAGGCGAGCGCGCCGCGTCGGAACGCGCCCGAGGTCAGTGCGTTCACGTGGTCGCGGCCGGGCAGGGAGATGAAGCGGTTGAGCGGGTTGTTGCCGCGCACCATGTCGTAGAGTTCGGCACCGTCGGCGGCGATGGTGTCCGCGTCGCCGAGCACGACAGCAACGGGTGCGTGCGGATGCGCGCCCGGGTGACCGGCAGGTAGGTTCGGGGATCCGGCACGCAGGGCGGGCACGTCGAAGAACGGGCCGAAGGGAATCCGCACGAACTTCAGTAGCGCGTCGGGCTGAATGGGGGAGTTGTCAATAATCGAGGTGAAGGAGGCAATCGCCTCGTCGGTGGAGTCCGCCGCCGGGGTTTCACTATCCGCCGTGACGCTGGTTCCCTCGTGCGCTTCGAGCATGGAACGCAGGGTGATGAGGTGGTCGTGTAGGGGCAGGCCGCCCAGGGTGAGGGATGCGACCGCCTCCGGGTGGGTGAGGGCGAGTTCCCAGCCGACGCGCGCGCCGAAGGAGAAGCCGATAACGTGCGCGCGGGGCTCCAGCTCAACGCCGAGGTCGTTCTCGATGGCGACGGTGCGCAGCAGTTGGGCGAGCAGATTGGTGAACAGGTGCATGGGGGTCAGCGGCTGACCCGCCGCATCGACAGGGGGCACCGAATCGAACGGGATTGTGCGGCTGCGCACGCCCGTGTTGTTGGGGAGCTTGCAGTCGATGGCGTGCATGGACTCGGGGTCTTTGAGGTATTCGTCTGAGTGGTAGGGCAGGTAACAATCAGCACGGGGTATCCCGCGCGCAGGTACTGGCGAATCCAGCTGGTGCCGCCGTAGAGCTGCTCGCCGCGGGTGGCAAAGCCGTGAATCATGAGGGCAGGGACGCGGCTTTTGAGCTGCTGCGGCTGGTAGAGGGTGTACTCGAGGTCGGGCAGGGTAGTGCCGGGTACAACAGCATTGGGTACGGCAAAGGGCGCGGGAGAGAAATCTGCACTGGTCATATGTCTATCTTAGTGACCAACGCGGGGTTTCTGTCCTGCGCCCTTTTCTATCTCGCGCCCTTGATGCGTTGAGGCGGTACGCGCTCAGCTGAGCTGCCGCTTAGTTCTTCTTTGCCGCACCGGTTGAGTTGTCGGCACTCAGGTCGAAGAGCGCCTCCTGCTGAGGTTCAGCCTTTGCGCTCGCTTCTGCCTTCGCCGCGGTTGCCTCAGAAGCCTGAGTTTCGGCGGCGTCTGCCTTCGCCTGTTGCGTCTTGGCGTTGTCGAGGCGCTCCTTACCATCGGCAATGAACGTGCGAATCATGGTGGTGTTGGTGTCCACCGCCTTCTGCACGCGATCCGCAATGGAGGGGCCCTTCGGCTTGGGGAGCATGTCCTGGCCTGCCGCCTGCTGCTGTAGTTCGCGTCCGGCGGACATGAGGCGTTCGCTCTGTTCTTTCATCGCACGGGATGCGGTGGTGCTGCGCGGCTGAACCTTCAGGTGTCCGTGGTCGTCTTCGCCGGCGAGTACCTGGCGCATGAGCATGATTTCTGCGTCCAGGTGCGCGCCGAAGAGGAGCATATTGTTCATGATCCAGATGAACAGCAGCATCACAATCACACCACCAATGAGGCCGTAGGTGGCGTTGTACTTGCTGAAGTTGTTGGCGTAGAGGGTGAAGCCGAAACCGCCCAGGCTCATGCCGAAGAGCGCCAGCGCCGCACCGGGGGAGAGCTTCCACTGTTTGAAGCGGCGCACGTTCGGGGTGGCGGCGTAGAGCAGAGTGATCAGGGCGATTGCCATGAACAGGATGAGGACCCAGCGGCCGTTAAGCCAGATGAGCTTGATGAGTTCCATATCCACGGTTTCGGGTACATACCGACCGACCATGTCCAGGACGGTTACACCCAGCAGCATCATGAGCATCATGAGTACCACGAGGATGATAATCACGGTGGTGACGAAGACGTTCAGCGGCTTGAGAATCCAGCCGGGGCGGCCTTCACGCACGTTGTAGACCGTGTTGAGAGCTCGGCCGAAGGATCCGGTGTACCCGGAGGCGGACCAGATCGCACTGAGGATACCGGTCAACAGCACCAGGCCTGCGCCATGGTCGCCGGTAATCTGCTTGATGGGGTCTTCCATAATGGCGTACATCTGGGCGGGCGCGTTGTCCTTGAGGAAGGCGAGGATGACGGCGGCGCTTTCCTCACCGTGACCGAATACGCCCAGTAGGGAGACGATCGCCAGCAGGGCGGGGAAGATGGACAGCACGGTGAAGTAGGTGAGTGCTGCCGCCATATCGGTGCCGCCGTTTGCGCCGAATTTGTAGATGGCACGGCGCAGAATGTAGAGAATGCTGCCCTTGGGGAAGTCGCGCAGTTTCACGCTTGCGTACTTGGGGGCCGCGGGCTTCTTCTTACGGGAGAAGAGTCCGCGTCGAGCTCCGGCGGGTACCTGGGTTGAGGAGGTGTCCGTGGAAGAGCCGGTGTGTGCAGCCAATGGGGCTCCTTGAATGAGTGGGGTGTACACAGTGGTGCGCCTATGAGCTTCAGCGTGTGGGCGCACAGAAGGGGCGAGGAGAACAATGAGCTGTCCTTCCCGCCCCTGCGGTGACATTATATAGGGTTTTCTGACCCTCCCGTATTTTTCTGCGAGTGCAGATAGATAACCTGTTTGTCAGTTAGAGAGGGTAACCACCCCGAAAAGCCTCAAAAAGGCTTGTTAGATACTGTTTTCGACTAGCTGAAAACTAGTTGTAAATACCCAGAACCTTAGCGGTGTGAGCCATAACCTCATCAGCCAGATCCGGGTTGTCGTTGAGCTTCACGCCGTAACAGGGGATGAGCTCCTTCAGGCGAGGCTCCCAACCAGCAATCTTGGCGGGGAAGCACTGCTTGAGCAGGTTCAGCATAATCGGAGCCGCGGTGGAAGCACCGGGGGGGATGCACCCAGCAGAGCTGCGATGGAGCCGTCCGCTGCGGAGACAACCTCGGTACCGAACTGCAGGATGCCGCCCTTCTTCGCGTCCTTCTTCATAATCTGAACGCGCTGACCAGCCTCGATGAGCTCCCACTCGCCGCCAACAGCCTCGGGGTAGTACTGGTGCAGGGTCTCCAGGCGTGCGTTCTTGTCCTTGACCAGCTCGGAGAGCAGGTACTTGACCAGGGAGAAGTTATCCAGACCTGCACGGGTCATGGGGTACAGGTTGTGCAGGCGCAGGGACAGCGGCAGATCCAGCAGGGAGCCCTGCTTCAGGAAGTTGGTCTTGAAACCTGCGTAGGGGCCGAAGAGCAGAGCACGCTTGCCGTCCACGTAGCGGGTGTCCAGGTGGGGAACAGACATGGGGGGTGCACCCACCGAAGCCTGACCGTACACCTTAGCGTTGTGCTGGTTTGCGGTTGCCTCGTGGGTGTTGCGCAGGAACAGACCGGAGACGGGGAAGCCGCCGTAGCCCTTACCCTCTTCAATGCCGGACTTCTGTAGCAGATGCAGGCGCCACCGCCGGCGCCGAGGAACACGAACTTCGCGTTGATGCTCAGAGGCTCATCCTTGTTGATGCGGTTAATCGCCTCAACCTGCCAGGAACCGTTCGATTCGCGGTTCAGGTTGGTGACCTGGTAGCCGTAGCGAACCTCAACACCCTTGGTCTGCAGGTAATCGACCAGCTGCTCGGTGAGGGAGCCGAAGTTCACATCGGTACCTTCGGGGGACCAGGTTGCAGCCATCGGCTCGTTACCCTTGCGGCCCTTGACGGTCAGCGGTGCCCATTCGCCAATCTTCTCGCGGTCATTGGAGAACTGCATACGCTCGAAGAGCTTCTCCTTTGCGGAAAGAATCGTAGCGCGCAGCCAGGTACTTGGAGTGGTCTTCGCCGAAGACCAGGGACATGTGGGGGACCGGGTTGATGAAGCTGGTGTCAGTCAGAATATTCTTCTCAGTCAGGGAAGCCCAGAATTGGCGGGAAACCTGGAACTGCTCGTTAATGTTCAGCGCCTTAGCTGCCGAGACGGTGCCGTCGGGGCCAGCGGGTGCGTAGTTGAGTTCGCATAGCGCCGAGTGGCCGGTACCTGCGTTATTCCAGGGGTTGGAGGATTCCTGAGCAACCTTGTCGAGGCGTTCGAGCAGGATAATATTCCAGGTCGGTTCGAGCTCCTTGAGGAACACGCCGAGGGTGGCGCTCATGATGCCGCCGCCGACCAGGACGACGTCGGTTCGTTCAGTACGTGCTACCACTGAATTCTCCCTTAGGGGTGCGGGTGCCCGGCCTGGGCACAATGACTGTGGGGTACATCATCTAGCCTACTCCTTTTAGCGGGGTTGGCATAGCTAGAATCAGCAAATAACAGGAGAGTGTTGCAGTTCACATGTTAGCTTCCCTGGAGGGTAAAAACCCTCCAGAGCACGCCAAACATGCGCACAATGCAACACTCAAACCTGAACTGCCTACAACTTACGCAGTTTCCAAACAGCTCAATCGCATTCTGCTCCGTCTGATAGCCCTGAACCTCACGGCTCACCGCCACCTTAGACGTCACATTCAGCAACGGAACCGCCGGCATGAACTGACCCAACTGAGACACAACCTTCGCATACAACTCGCGCTGCGAATCCACCGAATCGGCAGAGTCCGCGGTACGAATCGCCTCCAAAATCTCAGTAAAACGAGGCGACGGCGCCACCGCCACAGCAGTAGGCGACGGCGAAGGCGACGCCGACGGGCTCGGCGAAGCAGAGGCCGAAGCCTCCTCCTCAGGCGTCAACGGATCCGGCGAATAACTCGGCTGCGGGCTCGGAGTCGCAGAAATCCGCACATTCGAATTCGCACCATGCGACGACGGCACATCAGAACTCTTCTTCGTCAAACCAGTCGTCATATCTGCCGGCGCGTTAGCAATCAACGAACGCATCTGATGCTCAGCAATCAGCGGCGCCAACACCGGACCAAAGAACGCATACGGGTCACGGTACATGCCGTAGAAACCCGCCAAGGTAATACCGCGCTCAGAAGAAACCTCACGGCTCTTCGACAGATACTCAGACCACGGCAGAGGCACCGGCTTAATATTCAGGCCCACCTCAATCAGCGAAGCCACCATCTCCGAATACACCTTCTGCGGAGTATCCATCCACGGCAGAGACACATCGGCAGGGTAGTAGCACTCAATCACCTGATTGTCGTACCCAGCAGTCGCCAACAGCGAGCGCGCCATATCCTGATTGCGGTCCGTGTAATCCTTCGCATCATCAGCCTTAATGCGGAACGACGGCGAAATCAGCGTCTGCGTATCCGAGGTGCCCTGCGGATAATACTGACGTAGTGCACCGCGATCCACAGCATGCGAAATAGCGCGACGCACCGAAATATTCTTCAACACCGGATGCGCCGTATTCAAACCCAAATACACCAGCGAGAACGGGTCACGGCCCGGCGTCTGATAACCATCACGCGCCAACTGACCCAGATCAGACGAATTCACCTGATCACACGCATCAATATGACCCTGCATCAGCGCAAAATAACGCTTATCCGACGAAGTGAGGGTCGAAATCTGAATCTCATCCAGCTCAGGTGCCTGACCATCAAAATGGGTATTCTTCAGCAAGCGAACCGTGCCGGCCTCGAACGACTCCACACGGAACGCACCCGTACCCACCGGGTTACCCGTCAGCTTCTGATCCGCACCAAAAAGCGAAGGATCAATAATGCCAAACGCCTGCTGCGTCAAAATACGCGGGAATGCCAGAGAAGGACGCGACAGGGTCACCACCACAGAGTTACCCTTCGCCACCACCGACGAAACCAACGGCAAGAACGACTGCACCACAGAGGACTGAGCGGAATCCGACTTCTGCGCACCCTTCTTATCGCCCGGATGCGCAGCATCAGAAGCGCTCGCAGAAGTCGATGCAGAAGCAGACGCGCTCGGGGTAGCAGTCTCAGAGGCACTCGCAGACGGAGTCGCCGCACCCGACGGAGACGCCTGAACAGGCGCAGGCTCCACCGCCGAAGGATCAATAGAACCCGGCTTCGGCACACCAAAACCCCACGCAAACAACGGCTGAGCAGGCACCGCCAAAGCAACAGTACCCTCACCCGTAGCCAACGCCTGCCACCTCTGGAAATTCTGCACCACAGCATCCGCAGACAACGCAGAACCGTTACTAAAATGCGCCTCACGCAACACAAACGTATGCACCAAACGGTCATCAGAAACCGTCCACTCACTACACAACGAATCCTGAACTTCAGGATCACCCGTGTAATGATTCGCCACCAACAACGTCTGCAAAACCTGCGCCGTCACCTGATACGTACTCGCCACAGGAAACAACGCCGGGTCCAAACCCAACGGCGCCGCACCCTGCGCAAAACGAAACACACGACGCGCATCAGCAGACGACGCGCTCGCCGAAGAACCAGCAGACGAACCAACAGAAGACTGACCAGAACACGCAGAAAGCGCCAAACCAGCACTAAAAAGCGCGCCAAAACGCAAAACGGCACGTCGACTCAAGCCACTCGAGCCGGCAGTGGCTCGTAGCAGCGCATCAGAATTGCCAACAGCTGACGATGCATAAGGCTGATGCTGCACGGGAGGGTCCTCTCTTCCGTCGCGGATGCTTATCTCTCAGGATAACGGTTCAACACCCAACCGGGCGAGACACACCCACCCCGGCAAGGCGCATACAAGAGAACCCGCCGCCACGAAAACCGTGACGGCGGGCCCAATGTGAATGTGTGTGCGCGAGGGGGGACTTGAACCCCCACGCCATAAGGCACAGGAACCTAAATCCTGCGTGTCTGCCAATTTCACCACTCGCGCGTAGCGTCACCCCACATCCGAAGATGCATGCGTCTGAGGCAACAAAAAAATTAGTGTACACCAGGAACCAAGGTTCTCCAAGCCTTAAAAGAAGCCCCCATAGGGCAAAAAGCCCGCAAACACGCCGAGCAACAGCCCCTCAAGAAGCAGTAGAACAGCGATACGCAAACCCCAGAAAACGTGACCCTACTTCGGGTCAATACCCAAATCACGACGCAACTTCGCCACATGACCCGTCGCACGCACATTGTACTGAGCCACAGAAATAACACCCTGCTCATCAATCACAAACGTCGAACGAATCAGGCCCTCATACACCTTGCCGTAATTCTTCTTCTCACCCCACGCACCATACGCCTCAGCCACCGCATGGTCAGCATCAGACAGCAGCGGGAACGTCAACGACTCCTTCTCCACAAAACGAGCAATAGCCGCCGGCGAATCCGGAGAAACACCCAACACCACGTAACCCAACGACTTCAACGACGCCAAATTATCGCGGAAATCGCACGCCTCCTTAGTGCAACCCGGAGTCGAAGCCTTCGGATAAAAATACAAAATCACCTTGCTGCCCGCATAATCACTCAGACTGTGCTCCTTACCCGACGCATCAGCAAGGGTAAAAGCAGGCGCCGGGGTACCCGGCTCAAGACGAACGCTCATCAATAACTCCTCAAAACAAAAATAGGGGACGGGGCAAGCGCGCCCCACACAGTACACACACTAGTGTCCCACACACCCCACCCAAACAATGTGTCCAGGCTCACCATGAATCAACTTGCGCACACCACAAAAACTCGCGTATAGTATTTTTCTGTTGCAAGGGAAACCTTGAAAAACAAACAAGCGCCTCTAGCTCAATTGGCAGAGCAATTGACTCTTAATCAATGGGTTCTGGGTTCGAGTCCCAGGGGGCGCACTTGAAAGAAAATCCCGCTGATTCTTCGGAATCGGCGGGATTTTTGCGTTCCCTGAATTTTATAGATTTTGGCTTGAGGTATAGATATTTCCCCTTGCTCCGGTGCTCGATGCTTGGAAGACGGTATTCGCCCTCGTTCCTGCAGGGGTGGGGTGGGTGGGTACCTCGCGTCTCCCTAAGACTACGGGGTGCGCTACATGTTTCCTCCGCGCCTACGCAGGGGCACCCGTCACCCGGACGCTCCGCTTCCTCCTTGCTTCGCGGCGGAGAGCGTCCGTGTGACACCCTGAGGGCGCTTCCGGAAAACGTAGCTGCACCGGTTAGGCGGGTGCGTGGAGGTTTCGGTGGCCTCCGTAGTGACATCAGGGTGCCCGAAGCGAAGCGAGGGCGGGTGCCCCTGTAGGAACGAGGAGGGTGCCGAACCTCGAGCTAATCCCGCCGGGGTGGTTCGTGGTTTGGGTGTGCGCCCCGTGCCTGGCGAACTGGGGCGGGAGGGCTGTCGCCTTTTAGTGTGTTGCTTGGTGGTTGGTGTTTTGCGTGTGGGGCGGGGAGGGCTGTTGCCTGTTTGGTCTGTTGCTTGGTGGTTGGTGTTTTGCGTGTGGGGCGGGGGAGGGCTGTCGCGGTTTAGCGTGTTGCTTGGTGGTTGAGTGTGGGTATAGGAAAGCCCGCCGCAGCTCACAGAGCCACAGCGGGCATCCAACACAAAAAGTCTCTGTTACAGGACCGGCCAAATCCGCGTCACAAACTCACGGAAATCCTCCACGTCCTTACCCTGCTCCAGCAGGCCAACACCAAAACGAGTCGCCACCTCAGCATTATCCTCAAACGACAAATAAAACGAGCTGCCATTCACCGACTCAATCGTCACCGCATCATCACCCACACGATACGCATGCAACGCATTCGTATTATCAATCGTCGTAGCCGTACCCGCAGGCGTCAACGCCGGCAAATTCACCGGAGCAATAATCACCTCATCAGGTGCATCCTGATACCCAACAATAAAATGCTGCTGATCAGGATACTGATGCAACGCCAAATCAGGATTACGGTAAACAGCACGACCCGTCGCATACACCAAATTGTATGCACCGTAATTAATAATCTGCTCGTCAAAAACCGGGTGCAGAACCCGAATGAGTTCCTCACCCGTCAAAAACTCGCTACTCTCAACAGAGTTACGGGGGTCAACAACCTCTGCGTACTTACTTGCTTCGGTCAGCTCATCAGCGACCGGGATGATCGGTTCGGTCATAGCTTCAGTCTACCGGGGTAACCAACGAAGGTCACGAGTATTTCGCACATATTACGCGCCATGACGCCCAAAAATGCGAGCTTTTCTCACCTGTTCAAATGAATACGTGGGAATGTGCAAACAAGCGCAAGGTGTCCACATCATGAAAGAAAGTATCTGACCTGCGCCATTATGAACAAAAACGGGTGTGTTGCCCGATAGAGATTTGACTCACCCCCTCTCAGAGCGCACCATAGAAGGGTGAAGACAGCAATGTTCCAGCGAATTCTAAACCTTGTCGACGTCGCCTAGGGCGAGTGGCAGGGTCTATTCACTGCGACTGAGCGCCCCTACCGCTACCACCAACAGCGAGGGGCATTTTTTATAGCTTGGCACCCCCGGGCATAGGATGCGTGAGGACCACACAAACCCCACGCAGAACATTGAGTACAACGAAGAACCATTAAGACACGAGGCATTTCCATGACCATGGGATTTTCCACTTCTGATGACGCGGCAAACGCTCCCGCAGAACGCATGACCGGTTCTCAGGCAATCGTCCGCACCCTCGAAGACCTGGGTGTGACTGACGTATTCGGCCTGCCTGGTGGAGCTATTCTGCCGACTATGACCCCCTGTACGACTCCAAGAAGGTCCGCCACATCCTGGTCCGTCACGAGCAGGGCGCAGGCCACGCAGCTCAGGGCTATGCCGTGTCCAGCGGCAAGACCGGCGTGTGCATCGCAACCTCCGGCCCCGGCGCAACCAACCTGCTGACCGCAATTGCCGACGCAAACATGGACTCCGTCCCCCTCGTCGCAATCACCGGCCAGGTGTCCACCGCACTGCTCGGCACCGACGCATTCCAGGAAGCTGACATCGTCGGCATGGCAATGCCCATCTCCAAGCACTCCTTCATGATTACCGACGCGCAGGACATCCCCCGCGCGCTCGCAGCAGCATTCCACATCGCATCCACCGGCCGCCCCGGCCCCGTGCTCGTGGACGTCACTAAGGACGCGCAGGTCGGCATGATGGAATACCGCGGCATTCCCGAAGACCTCGAACTGCGCGGCTACACCCCCGTCACCCGCGGCCACTCCAAGCAGATTCACGAAGCAGCCAAGTTCATCACCGAATCCAAGCGCCCCGTCTTCTACGTCGGCGGTGGCCTGGTTCGTGCAGGTGCCTCCGAAGAGTTCCACAAGCTGGCTAAGCTCATCGGCGCACCCGTCGTCACCACCCTGAACGCTATCGGTGCGTTCCCGGATTCCGACCCCCAGAACCTCGGCATGCCCGGCATGCACGGCACCGTTCCCGCCGTCGCCGCAATGCAGAAGTCTGACCTGCTCATCACCCTCGGCGCACGCTTCGACGACCGCGTCACCGGCAAGGTTGACTCCTTCGCACCCGAAGCTAAGGTCATCCACATTGACGTTGACCCGGCAGAAATCTCGAAGATTCGCTTCGCAGACGTGCCGATTGTCGGCGACCTCAAGTACGTCCTGCCCGAGCTGACCGACCTGCTCTCCACCGAGTTCGCAGACCAGCTGCCGAACCTCACCGAATGGTGGAACGAGCTCAACGCAATCCGCAAGGATTACCCGCTCGGCTACGAAAAGCCCAGCGACGGCCTCGGCTCGCCCGAGTATGTCCTCGAGCGCATCAGCGCTCTGACCGGCCCCGACGCATACTACGTTACCGGCGTTGGCCAGCACCAGATGTGGGGCGCACACTACATTCAGCAGGAAAGCCCCCGCCACTTCATCAGCTCCGCAGGCCTGGGCACCATGGGCTACGGCGTCCCCGCCGGCATGGGCGCAAAGGTCGCACACCCCGAATCCACCGTGTGGATCATCGACGGTGACGGCTGCTTCCAGATGACCAACCAGGAACTGGTCACCTGCGCACAGAACAACATCCCCGTCAAGGTTGCCATCATCAACAACTCCTCCCTCGGCATGGTGCGCCAGTGGCAGACTCTGTTCTACAACGAGCGCTACTCCAACACCGACCTGAAGGACGGCCACGGCACCGTACGCATCCCCGACTTCGTCAAGCTCGGCGAAGCATACGGCTGCGCAACCTTCCGTTGCGAACGCGACGAAGACGTGGACGCAACCATCAAGGCTGCCCTCGAAATCAACGACCGCCCCGTGGTCATTGACTTCACCGTCAGCCCCCACGCCCTCGTCTGGCCCATGGTCCCGGCAGGCGTATCTAATGACAAGATTTGGGTCGCGAAGAACACTTCGCCCGAGTTCGATCGTGAGGGAGAGAACTAATGTCTCAGCACACTCTGTCCGTTCTGGTAGAAGATAAGCCGGGCGTTCTCACCCGCGTCTCCGGTCTGTTCTCCCGCCGACTGTTCAACATCCTCTCCCTGGCTGTGGGCCCCACCGAAAACCCCGGTGTCTCCCGCATCACCGTCGTGACCGAAGGCGACGCCCACACCATCGAGCAGATCACCAAGCAGCTGAACAAGCTCGTTCACGTGCTGAAGGTCGTCGAGCTTCCCGCCGACTCCTCCACCCGCCGCGGCCACATCCTGATTAAGGTCAAGGCAGACGCAGTTGCTCGCCTGCAGATTGTTCAGGCAGCAGACCTGTTCCGTGCATCCGTGATTGACGTTTCCCCGAGTCTGTTGTCATCGAGGCAACCGGTTCCGAGGAGAAGCTCAACGCCCTGCTGGACGTTCTGGAACCCTACGGCGTTCGCGAAATCGTTCGCGCAGGCACCATCGGCCTGGCACGTGGCCCCCGCGCCATGAGCGAACGCATCTAACACCCACCAGGGTGCCACGCCAACCCCGCACCAGCGGGGAATAGCATCGGGTATCGCACCGCCTCAACCGGGAAACCGGCGGGCGATGCGATACCCGCCCCTATGGGCTCACAGACCTTCCGGATACTTCAGATACTGAGAAGTACTCTCGACAGCCCGCAACTAAACAGCTATCAAGTAGAATAGTCAATGTTGAGCCCAGCCTGGGCCGCATACCAAACTTACTGAGGAGAAGAAAAATGGCAGCAACCATTTTCTACAACGACGACGCAGACCTCTCCCTGATCCAGGGCCGCACCGTAGCAGTTATCGGCTACGGCTCCCAGGGCCACGCACACGCACTGAACCTGCGTGACTCCGGCGTGAAGGTCATCGTCGGTCTGTCCGAGGGCTCCAAGTCCCGTGCCAAGGCTGAGGCAGAAGGCCTGCGCGTCGCAACCGTTGCAGAAGCAGCAGCAGAAGCAGACGTCATCATGATCCTGACCCCGGACCAGGTCCAGGCAAAGGTCTACGCAGAGAGCATCGAGCCGAACCTCAAGCCCGGCAACGCACTGTTCTTCGCACACGGCTTCAACATCCGCTTCGGCTACATCACCGCCCCCGAAGGTGTCGACGTGGCAATGGTCGCCCCCAAGGGCCCCGGCCACACCGTCCGCCGCGAATTCGAAGCAGGCCGCGGCGTTCCCGCCCTGGTCGCAGTTGAGAAGGACGCATCCGGCGAAGCACTCGCACTGGCACTGTCCTACGCAAAGGCACTGGGCGCAACCCGTGCAGGCGTCATCAAGACCACCTTCACCGAAGAGACCGAGTCCGACCTGTTCGGCGAGCAGGCAGTCCTCTGCGGCTCCACCTCCCAGCTCGTCCAGTACGGCTTCGAGGTCCTGACCGAAGCTGGCTACCAGCCCGAAATCGCATACTTCGAGGTCCTGCACGAGCTCAAGCTCATCGTTGACCTGATGATCGAAGGCGGCATCGCTAAGCAGCGTTGGTCCATCTCCGACACCGCAGAGTACGGCGACTACGTCTCCGGCCCCCGCGTGATCTCCCCCCGAGGTCAAGGAAAACATGAAGGCTGTCCTGGCAGACATCCAGAACGGCAACTTCGCAAAGCGCTTCATGGAAGACCAGGCTGCAGGCGCACCCGAGTTCAAGGAACTGCGCGCAAAGGGCGAGGCACACCCCATCGAGGCAACCGGCCGCAAGCTGCGCGAGCTGTTCTCCTGGAACTCCGTTGACGACGACTACACCGAAGGTTCCGTCGCTCGCTAAACGGTAGCTCAGCAATAGCTTTCTAAGAATCCGGCGCTCCACCCGCACCCCGCCACGGGGAGGGGAGGGGCGCCGGATTCTTTGCTGGTTCAGGCTAAATAGCGCCACCCGCCAAATATGTGACGCAGTTCATGCTAGTTCAAGTTGCAGGCACCCACAGAATGCCGTATAGTATTTACTTGTTGCAGGGGAAACCCTGAAAAACAAATAAGCGCCTCTAGCTCAATTGGCAGAGCAATTGACTCTTAATCAATGGGTTCTGGGTTCGAGTCCCAGGGGGCGCACTTGATAGAAAATCCCGCTGATTCTTCGGAATCGGCGGGATTTTTGCGTTCTCTCTGAAAATGCAGTTTTCATGGGTTGAGGAATCGGTGTTCGTCCTCGTTCCTACAGGGGACCTGTCCTCGCAGAGCTCGGACACCCTGATGTCACTACGGACGACACCGATTCCTCGGATGGTTTCTGCGGGTTCGGCAGGGGCGCGTTATCCCGCCGGTTCGTTGGGGTGCGCGGTGGTTCCGTGTGTGCGCCCCGTGCCTAGCGAACTGGGGCAGGGGAGGGCTGTCGCCTGTTTGGTCTGTTGCCTGGTTATTGGATGTTTTGCGTGTGGGGCGGGGAGGGCTGTCGCGGTTTAGCGTGTTGCTTGGCGGCTGGAAGTTTAGGCTGGTGCGCCGTGTTTTCCGGAAGCGCCCTCAGGGTGTCACACGGACGCTCTCCGCAGCGAAGCAAGGAGGGGCGGAGCGTCCGGGTGACGGGTGCCCCTGCGTAGGCGCGGAGGAAACATGCGGCGTGGCAGCCTGTTACCTGGTGGCTTGGTGCTTATCGCGTATCAGAGTGTAACCCCGGTGAGAGCCTCGCCTAATACTGCGGTAAACTGAAAGTTATGACTGCAACTCCGTTCTACATCACCACCGCCATCTCCTACCCCAATGGCAACCCGCACATCGGCCACGCCTACGAAACCATCGCAGCCGACGTGCTAGCCCGCTTCAAGCGCCTCGACGGCTTCGACGTGCGCTTCATGACCGGCACCGACGAGCACGGCCAGAAGATGCAGACCACCGCCGAGAAGCTCGGTAAGACCGCCAAGGAACTCGCTGACGAGAACTCCGCACGCTTCAAAGCAATGAACGACGCGCTGAACATCAGCTACGACCGCTTCATCCGCACCACCGACCCCGACCACTACGTCGCATCCCAGGCCATCTGGAAGCGCATGGAAGAAAACGGCGACATCTACCTCGACAAGTACGCCGGCTGGTACTCCGTCCGCGACGAAGCCTACTACGCAGAAGACGAAACCGAAGTACGCGACGGCCAGCGCTACGCCATCGCCACCGGTACCGAAGTCGAATGGACCGAAGAAGAATCCTACTTCTTCCGCCTCTCCAAGTACGGCGACAAGCTCCTCGAACTCTACGCCAACGAAGGCTACGTCTACCCCGAATCGCGCCGTAACGAACTGATCTCCTTCGTCAAGGGCGGCCTCAACGACCTGTCCATCTCCCGCACCACCTTCGACTGGGGCGTACCCGTACCCGGCAACGACAAGCACGTCATGTACGTGTGGGTCGACGCCCTCACCAACTACCTCACCGGCCTCGGCTACCCCGACACCGACAACGAACTGTTCACCAAGTACTGGCCCGCCGACCTGCACCTCATCGGCAAGGACATCACCCGATTCCACTCCATCTACTGGCCCGCATTCCTGTGGTCCGCCGGAATCGAACTGCCCAAGCGCGTCTTCGGCCACGGCTTCCTGCTCGTCAACGGCGAAAAGATGTCCAAGTCCGTCGGTAACGTCGTCGACCCCGCAAACCTCGTCGACGCATTCGGCCTCGACGCCGTACGCTTCTTCCTCATGCGTGAAGTGTCCTTCGGTCAGGACGGCTCCTACTCCGAAGAGTCCATCATCAACCGCATCAACTCCGACCTGGCAAACAACCTCGGCAACCTCGCCCAGCGTTCTCTGTCCATGGTCGCCAAGAACTGCGGAGGCGCCGTGCCCACCCGCGGCGAATTCACCGAAGCCGACCGCAAGATCCTCGACGAGGCGGCAGCCCTCTACGAGCCGGTCCGTGCAGACTTCGACGAGCAGGCATTCCACCGCGCGCTCGACCGCATCTGGACCGTCCTCGCAGACACCAACGCCTACTTCGCAGAGCAGGAACCCTGGACCCTGCGCAAGAACGGCGAACTCGACCGAATGAACACCGTGCTGTACGTAACCCTCGAGGTCGTACGCCAGGTCGCCCTGCTACTGCAGCCGGTTATGCCCGACTCGACCGCCAAGCTGCTGACCCTGCTCGGCGTACCCGAAGGCGACGCACGCCAGTTCGCAGCCCTTGGCACCGTACTCGTGCCCGGCACTGAACTGCCCGCACCCGCACCGGTGTTCCCCCGCTACGAAGCGCCCAAGGCATAACAATCGCTTGAGCATTAGCGGACAGCGCCTGAGATAGCGCCGTAACAGACAGCGCCGTAACGGATAGCGTGAGAAAGCCCCCGGCTTCCTACCCCCAGATGGGGGAGGAGCCGGGGGCTTTTCGCATGCACTATATGTAGGTACGGGATATACAGGCGTAGGCACGGGTAGAGAAACGGGGTAGGGAGGCGGAGTAAGGAATCAGGGCGGAACGCAGAATGAGCCGCCACTCATCCTTAAGGATGAGGTCAGCGCCCCGCCCAGCCGCCCACAGGCTCATCTCAGCCCGCGGAATGAGCGGGAACCCCTGCATCCCTCTACATCCCTAGGCAAAGACCCGGTGAACACCCGCCAAAATCAACCTGGAGGATGAGAAAAACCCTGTAGTCAGCGCCATACTGCGTGAAATAATTGAACTATGACTACGACAACTCCTCACGCCCAGACGGCACAGCCCGCCGTCTCCGCACGAAACCTTTCCAAAACCTACGGCATGGGTGAAGCTACCGTCCACGCCCTCAACAACGTCTCCGTTGACTTTGAGCAGGGCAAGTTCACCGCCATTATGGGCCCCTCCGGCTCGGGTAAGTCCACGCTGATGCAGACCATCGCAACCCTGGACACCCCCGACCCGAACCCGGCAACCTCGATTCGCATTGGCGGTACCGAGCTTTTCGGCCTGAAGGACAACGCCCTCACCGAGTTCCGCCGCGAACACATCGGCTTTATTTTCCAGGCGTTCAACCTGGTGCCCACCCTCACCGCGGGTCAGAACATTGACCTGCCCCTGGGCCTTGCGGGTAAGAAGCCCGACCCGCAGTGGCGCGACTACCTGGTCAAGACCCTCGGCCTGGAAACCCGCCTCGACCACCGCCCCGAACAGCTCTCCGGCGGTCAGCAGCAGCGCGTCGCCATCGTGCGCGCCCTGCTTGCACGCCCCGAAGTGGTCTTCGCCGACGAACCGACCGGTAACCTCGACTCCAACTCCGGCGCCGAGGTGCTGCGCCTGCTACGTGCCGCCGCAACCGACCACGCACAGACCATCCTCATGGTCACCCACGACGCAAACGCCGCCTCCTACGCAGACCGCGTGGTCTTCATCAAAGGACGGCATGGTCGCCGGCGAAATGATCGAACCCACCTACGACGCCGTCCTCGGCGCAATGGCACAGCTGGAAGGTCGATAAGCCGTGGCAACCACACTGAACACGGTGGCGCGCTCCAACCTGCGCGCCTCCAAAGGAAAATACGTCCTCACGGGCATAGGCATCGCGATCTCATCCTTCTTCATCGCCGCCATTATGATGCTCACCAACTCGCTGCAGGCGACCGTCAATTCCTCCGTCAGTGACGTGCTCTCCCGCGCCGAGGCGGTTGTCGCCTCCGCCGCTACAACCAGCGACGGTAAAGACAGCAGCGCCATCTACCTGACCCGTGAGCAGATTAAGAAGGTGGAGCAGAGTGACCTGCTCTCCGGCTACTGGGTGCAGTACGCCGTTGCGGGTACGATCGGCACCGGCGATCAGAAAGCCCAGGTACAGTACAACCAGCTGCCCGCTGACTCGAGCCTCTTCCCGTACAAGGTGCAGGGCAAAATCCCCGGCAGCGACCACGAAATCATGGTCTCTACCTACTTCGCGAAGAAGCACAACCTCTCGCTGAACGGCAAGGTTACCAGCACCGACGTTGTAGAATCCGTCAGTGCCCCCGGTACTAATAAGACCGCCGAATACACCGTCGTCGGTCTGTTTGACCCCGGGTTTGAAGGCTCCACTACCAATCAGGCTGTCTTCATTGGTGGCACCGCCCTCGGCGAAGCCACCCTGCAAGCAGCCGAGACAGAAATAAGAGCTCCGCGGCAGGCTACCGCAGCATGGCTGGCGCGAACCTCATCTACCTCAAGTTCAAGGACGGCGTAACCGACGCCAAACTCAAGAGCCTGCAGGATACCCTCAGCAGCGGCGACACGAAGAACGACCCGCGCGTCATGACCGGTCAGAAGCTGCTGGAAGACTACCAGAAGAGTATCTCCACGGTCTTCACCTCCATTAGCGTGGTCCTGGGCGCCTTCGCGGCACTGGCTCTGCTGGTTTCCTCCTTCGTCATCTCCAACACCTTCGCGGTGCTGGTCGGCCAGCGCATCCGTGAGCTCGCCCTGCTGCGCACCCTCGGTGCCCGCGGCGGCTCCCTCGTGCGGATGCTGCTCGTCGAATCCATTACCGTGGGCGTGGTGTTCTCCCTCATCGGTGCACTGCTGACCTTCCCGATCGGTGCGCTGGTTGGTGCGAACCTCACCAGCATCATGATTTCGTACTCGATTACCCCGGTAATCATCAGTACCCTGATCTGCACCATCGTCACGGTTCTGGCGTCGCTCTCCCCGGCACGAAGCGCCCTGCGCATCTCGCCCATTAGCGCGATGAGCGAGCACACCAACCTTGAGGTGCGCAAGCCCGGCAAGGTCGGCCCGATTCTGGGTCTGGTCTTCGGTGCCGCAGGTATCGGCCTGGCTATGCTGGCTCAGAACCAGGGTTCCGGTGAGGGTGCCGGCAATAAGGCCATTGCCTTCATGATGGGGGCCGCGCTGCTGCTCGGTATTGCGGTCTTCCTCCTCACCCCGCTGGTACTGCCCCCGCTGGTACGCGCCCTCGGCGCGGTCACCCGCACCCAGACCGGCAAGCTCGCGCTCGCCAACGCGCTGCGTTCGCCCAAACGCACCGTCTCCACCGGTCGTGCCGTGCTGGTGGGTACCCTGGTCGTGTCGATTGTGCTGACCGGCTACTCGGTGCTGAGCGCCTCGCTGACCAAGGCCCTGGATCAGCAGTACCCGATTTCTGCGCAGGCGAAGTACAGCTCGTATGACCAGTCCGAGGCAGCCTCCACCGTGACCAAGGCGGAAGGTATCGCCTCCAAGGTCAAGGGTATTAAGAACGTTCAGGCATCCGCCGTCGGTTACGCAGCCGGTGTTGTTGACTACACCGTCGAGTATGAGGGACAGACCGCCAACCAGAATTCCGACCTGGTGGCTTTGAGCTCCTCCGATTTGAAGGCAATCCTGCCGGGCGAAAACTCAAACCTTGCCGACGACACCGTGCTCGTACCTCAGGGACTCTGGAAGTCCGCTGGATTGAACGAGTCCAGCCGCCTGAAGGCGCACGGCCCGCTCGGTGAACTGGAACTTAAGCCCGTCAAGTCTGAAACCAAGCAGACCCTGCTGATTGTCAACCCTGCCACCGCCGCCAAGCTACAGGACGCCAAGAACCCGCAGGCAGTTGCCAACCCCGCCGCTGAGGAAGCTCAGAAGCGCATGGAAGAAGCAATTGCGAGCGGTGACAAGGAAGCTCAGGCGAAGGCAGCTCACCTGACCGTTACCAGCCAGGCACGCGGTAACGACACCGTCGTTCTGGTGCGTGCGGTATCCCCGCTGACCAGTAGCGAGAACGTGACCCTGCAGGCTGACCTGAACCGAGCCAGCCCGAGCAGCTCCTTCACCGGTGGCCTGCAGGAACGTCAGACCTACGACCAGCTACTGACCGTCATGCTGACCTTCACCCTGGTGATGCTCATGCTCGCAGTGGTCATCTCCATTATTGGTGTGGCAAACACGATGACCCTGTCGGTCAACGAACGCCGCCGCGAGAATGCGATGCTCCGCTCGCTGGGCCTGTCCCGCAAAGCAGCTGCGCCGCATGATTTCCATTGAGGCGATTCTGATTACGCTCGCCGCAGTGGTGCTCGGTATGGTTTCCGGTGCGGTGATTGGTAGCCTCTCGGCACAGATTATTATGTCTTCCATGAGCGCTTCCGCCCCGCTGGTGCTTGACCTGCCGTACGTCTGGTACGTGGTCATCCTGATTGTGGGTGTGCTCGCCGCGATGCTCGCTTCGGCTCTGCCGGCGGCTCGTTCGGCTCGCATGTCCCCGGTTGAGGGTATGCGCGGCTAACCCGGCATAGTCACAGTATTCGGTGTAGCCCCGGATACTCGGCGTGAGATAGTGATGCCCCGGAGAGTGCCTCAATATGGAGGCGCCCGCCGGGGCATTACTGTACTCTTTACTCTGTTGGGCTTGTGCTCTCAGATTCTTGGAGCTGACCTCTAGCCTGGCTTTGCGCGTATGATGGGTGTATGAGCACTAGCCACCCCAATCTACGTCGCGGGTACACGCTACCCCATGAAGCGGAGGTTCTTCAGATCCTCCGTGACGCTGGTGTGCGCCGTGCCCGACTCTTCGGCAGCGCCGCCCGCGGTGAGCTGACCGAAACCAGCGACCTGGATTTTCTGGTGCAGATGCCGGGCGTAGCCCCTTTTGACGAGTTCATGCAGATGGTGGATGCTCAGCACCGCATTGAACAGCTGACCGGCCGCAGCGTGGATATGGTGACCCAGTTGCGCCCCCGCATCTATGCGGAAGCAGAACCGGACATGGTGGAGCTACCGCTATAAGAAGTTGCCTGAGCTGATGAGCGACTTTCAACGAATCATCGATGAGATACAAGAAACCACCTAAGCAAAAAGCCCCGGAGAGTGCCCCAATCGGAGGCGCCTGCCGGGGTTTTACTGTGTCCTCTAGACTGTGTCCTCTAGTCTGCCGTGTCCTTATATAAGGGGGCGCTAGTGGGCGATACCCGCCTCATACGCCATAATGACCGCCTGCACACGATCACGCGCACCCAACTTCGCCAACACATGCGACACATGCGTCTTCACCGTCGCCTCCGACAGCACCAGCTCCCGCGTAATCTCCGCATTCGACAAGCCGCGCGCAATCAGACCCAGCACCTCAAACTCACGCGGCGACAACTGCTCAATCAACTCACGATGCGGATAATCCTGCACAGGCTCAAAGCTTGCATGCTCAGCCGGGATAAACGTCGCCTTAGGAAGCTCCGAACCCGCAGCCGGGGGAGTATTAGGAACAGATTCGGCAACAGGAGCGGGGGAGTCCAGCACCGGAATCATCTGCTCCAATAGACGGCGAGTCGCAGACGGCGCGATTACCGCATCGCCGCGGTGCACCGTACGAATCGCCTCCAGCAGGCTGCTCCGGCGGAGTGTCCTTCAACAAGAAACCGCTCGCACCGGCACGCACCGCCGAATACACGTACTCATCAATATCGAAGGTGGTGAGCATGATAATGCGCACCCGCTCATCCGCCTCACAATCACTTTCCGCACGCTGAGCGTCACGCTCCAGGATGCGGCGCGCCGCCCTCCAGGCCGTCGCAGTGCGGCATGCGCACATCCATGAGGATGACCTGCGGCGCCTGCCCCTCAGAGACCATACGGTCAAAAACGTCAATAGCCGCCAGTCCGTCATCAGCTTCCATGACGACCTGCAGGTCCGGCTGGGAGTTGACGAGCATGCTCAGACCGCCGCGTACCAGGCGCTGGTCGTCGACGAGCATCACGCGGATCGGTTGGGTGTTCTGCGTTGCGGAAGAGTACATAGTTTCAATCCTAGTCACAGTGGTGGGTATAAGAGGAGCGAACAGGGTATAGAGGTATTAGAGGTCGCGGTAGGGGAGCGTCGCCTCAACGAGCCAGCCGCCGTCGGGCTGCAGACCGTAGGTGAGGGTGCCGTGGTAGAGGGCGATGCGCTCGCTCATGCCGCGCAGACCGTTACCGCTACCGGGTACCGGGCTGCTGGCGCGCTGATTCGAGGCTGAGGTCGAGGCAGGGGAAACAGCGGAAACCGGGCCGTTCTGAACCCGCAAGTGCAGACCGTCCTCGCCCCAGTGAATGGTGACGGTGGTTGCCGCGCCGGGGGAGTGCTTGAGCGCGTTGGTGAGCGCCTCCTGCACGGTGCGGTACGCCGCCAGCTCGGCACCCTGCGGCAGGGTGCGTGCCATGGTGCCGGTGATTCCGGTGAAGGTGACGGGTAGCCCGGCGCGGCGGCTCTGCTCCACGAGGGCGGGCACGTCGCTGAGGGTGGGCACGGGCGCGTAGGCGGTTGCCTCGTCCGTGCGGAGTAGCCCGAGTAGGGAACGCATCTGGGTGAGGGAGTCGCGTGCCGTATCTGCGATGAGTTCGAGGGTCTGCTCGGCAATATCCGGTGTGCTCTGCTGCTGAACCTGACCCGACTGCTCAGCCTGACCCGACTGCTCTGCCTGTTGTGTTTGCTGTGCGCGTGCGGTGCGGGCGCTCGCGGCGGCGTAGCGTGCCCCATCCGCCTGAGAAATAATGCTGGAGAGCGAGTGTGCCACAATATCGTGCATTTCGCGGGCGATGCGGGTGCGTTCGTCCTGCGCAGCGAGGCGGCGTTCCTGTTCCTGTTCGTATTCGAGGCGGCGGGCGCGTTCTTCGAACTCTTCGCTACGCAGTTCGCGCATGCGGCGGGAGTCGCCGAGGAACCAGAAGACGGTGAAGATGGATCCGCAGAGCACGCCGAGCATCAGAGCAACGAAGATACGGGCGGGTATGTCGTCCCAGTGGTAGAGGAGTGAGAGTGAGGCCTGCACTGTGACGGCGAGTGCGCCGACCCAGCCGAGGATGAGGGAGCGGAAGCGGGCGCGGCGGGTCCAGTGCCTGCCGGTGTGGTAGGCGGCGAGGCTGACCGGCGGGTAGCAGGTGAGGGCGAGTGAATCGGGGAAGGGGGACACGAGGGTGAGGCAGAGTGCCGCGATGACCACGTAGATGCTGCCGTAGGGGAAGCGGTAGCGGAAGTAGAGCGCGGTGGTGCTGCAGATCGCGGAGATAACCGGGATCCAGCCGTAGCCGTTGATGAAGGCAACGGAGAGCACGCAGCAGAAGAGCTGCATGTGCGCGACGACGAGGACGTTCATCCAGCTGCGTTTGTCTCTGAGGTAGCTTTGTACGCGGCTGGAGGCGGTGATTGCGTCGGCGGGCAGGTCGTTGCTTTCTGACCTGCCGCGGGTATGCGTTACGGCGTAGCCGGGTTCGGCCGTCTCTGTGCTGTGCTGTGGGTTCTGCTGGGGTTCGGTGTGTTTGAGGGGCATGTTTCCAGTGTATCGGGGTGGTGGGGCGGGGTTGGGGGCCTCTTTTTGCCCTCACATGCAGAAATATTCTGTGGGTTTATGTGTGGGAGTGTGTGCTTACGTGTGTGCGACACGCTAAAAACAGCTATTTTTAGTGAGTTCCACCACTTTTTCTTATGATATTTATTCAAGTAGAACTTGAGAGTTTGGGGTTGTATGGGGTTCGAATTCGGGTTTAAGAGACTTGAAACTCCCTTAAGTAACCGATTTTGGTTGAAAAACCTTCAACTAAGGCGGAGAGTTTAAGGAAAACCCCCTCATCAAGCCATTTTTGGAACCATTGCGGTACAGGTCCTTGATGGGTATAGTTTTAGCCGTACCCGAAATCTATGCCGATGGCCCAAGGCCTCGCAGAGCGAACACCAAGCGCTCTGAAGTGCACCTCCCTATATATGGGGAGCGGGATACAACATTATGTCGTTATCACCACAGAGGTTAGGCGCAAGCCTACTTCACTCACTCGAATCTCATCAGGTGACGTTCTTCGCCGCGCACGACGGCGGGTGATAACTTTTATTCCTCAAAATGACATCACTCTCGAAGGACATACATGTCTACTAACATTTCTCGCCGCAAGGTTGTCGCTGGCGCAGCATGGGCTGCTCCGGTTGTCGCAGCATCTGCTGCAGTTCCCGCTTTTGCATCTTCCACTGAGTGCGACTACGCATCTGCTCCCAAGTTCAACATTTCCGGTCAGCCCTCCGGCGCTAAGGACACCGTCAAGTTCACCGTTCCCGCGAAGGTCGACAAGATCAAGTTCGAGGTTGCTGGTGGCGCAGGTGGCGGTTCCAACCAGGTTGCTGGTGGTTCCGGTGCTCTCGTGACCGGTGTAATCCCCGTCAAGGAAGGCCAGGTCATCGAGCTGGTCGCAGCTTCCGGTGGTGTGGCTTACCTGGAGTCCGTCAGGGGCGTCGACAGCCCCGCACTGTGGCAGACCCGCCCCGCAACCGGTGGTAAGGGTTACGGTAACGGTGGTGACGTCAACGAGCAGCCCGTTCCCGCTGACGTCAAGGCTCAGGTTGACGCTAACTGGTCCAAGCCTTCCGACATGAAGCGTTACCTCTACGGTGGTTCCGGCGGCGGTTCCTCCGCTCTGATCATCAACGGCACCCCGGTTGCTGTTGCAGGTGGCGGTGGCGGTGCGGGTATCCGTACCCAGCCCGGTACCAACAACATGCCCTCGGGTAAGTACTACAACCCCAAGGCAGTCGACGCTTCCACCACCCGCCTGAGCGACCCCGACGTTAAGTCCGTTCTGCCCGCAGGTGCAAGCGCATCCGCAGCAGTCGGTGACAGCGCTGAGACCTCCATCTCTCACTACACCGTTCTGAAGCCGCACACTACTGATGGCACCGCTATGAAGGTTGCCGGTGGTCACGGTGGCGGTAACGGTCAGGGTGGTGCAGGTGGCGAGCAGCCCCTGCTGTACTCCACCCTGGGTAATGTCTACGGCGTTTTGGGCTTCAAGAGCCAGAACAAGCAGGAGCTCTTCAGCTCCGCTACCGCTGGTGACAAGGGTGGCTCCGGCTTCGACGGTAAGGGTGCAGACGGCGTCTTCGCATACTCCTACCAGATTGACAACAACGATATCTCCAAGCTGGAAATCGTTCACGCGACCAACCCTGTTAACCTCAACGATAAGACCAACCTGGACGAGGACTCCACCCGTAAGTCCTTCAACGGTTACCAGACTGTTGTCTCCGCAGGTGGTGGCGCAGGCTACGGTGGCGGTGGCTCCGGTGCTGCTCGAGGCCTCTCCTCCATCATCACCTCCCAGAAGTGGAACGGTAACGAAGAGCCCACTCGTTACCGCCAGAATGTTAGCGCACTGCTTCAGGCAGGCGCAGGTGGCGCTGGTGGCTCCTACGTTGCTCCCAGTGTTACCGGCGGTGCCATCGCATCCGCTAACAACGCTGCGAAGGCATCCGGCGTTCGTAACCCCGGTTACGTGAAGGTCTACCTCTGCGAGCGCTCCTAATAGCGTCTAAGTTCTTACCCTGTGAGAACTCGTAGATAAACGATATTCCCCGGCTGATAATTCAGCCGGGGAATATTGTTTTAACCGGTAGGAGCTGAACACCACAGAATCCAGGGGCGCCGGGTCGGATCAGAAGGGTAGGGGAGTAGCCGGGTAGGAGCTGCACCTAGCCCAGAGCCCGTCTAGCCCAGAGTCTGAGAACCCGCCCGCACACTCTACCGCCTACCCGCGGCGCGTATTACGGTAGAGGCATGACTGAAGCACGTAGCATCGACCTTGCCGTCATCCCCGGCGACGGCATCGGCCCCGAAATCATTACCGAAGCCCAGCGCATCCTCACCCGCGCCTGCGAGCTCGAAAACATCACCGTAACCCCCATCCACTACAAGCTCGGCGCCGAGCACTGGCTGGAAACCGGTGAAACCCTGCCCGACTCCACCATGGACGCCCTCAAGCAGCACGACGCGATCCTCTTCGGCGCCATCGGTGCAGACCCGCGCAGCGGCAAGATTCCCTCCGGCCTCATCGAACGCGAAATGCTCCTGAAGCTGCGCTTCGCCTTCGACCACTACATCAACCTGCGCCCCTCCCGCCTGTACCCCGGCGCAGTCTCCCCGCTTGCCAACCCCGGCAACATTGACTTCGTCGTTGTGCGTGAAGGTACCGAAGGCCCCTACATCGGCAACGGCGGCGTGATTCGCCAGAGCACCCCGCACGAAATCGCCACCGAAGTCTCCCTCAACACCGCACACGGTGTGGAGCGCCTGGTGCGCTACGCCTTCGAGCTGGCGTCCACCCGCCGCAAGAAGGTCACCCTCGTGCACAAGACCAACGTGCTCACCCACGCAGGTCGCCTCTACAACCGCTACTTCACCGAAATTGCGGCTGAATTCCCCGAGGTTGAGACCGACTACCTGCACATTGACGCGACCACCATCTTCATGGTCACCGACCCCGCCCGCTTCGACGTAATCGTCACCGACAACCTTTTCGGCGACATTATCACCGACCTCGCAGGTGCAGTGACCGGCGGTATCGGCTACGCGGCAAGCGGCAACATCAACGCTGTCGGCGAGTTCCCCTCCATGTTCGAGCCCGTACACGGCTCCGCACCGGACATCGCCCGCCAGAACAAGGCAAACCCCACCGCCGCAATCCTCGCCGGCGCAATGCTGCTGCGTCACCTCGGCCACGACGCAGCCGCAGCCCGCATTGAGGACGCCGTCGAAGCAGATATGCGCGAAAACGGCGCGACCGTGCGTGGTACCGACCAGGTCGGCGCGGACGTGCTCGCACGCCTCGGTTAATACTTGCCCGGCTAAAACTGGCTCGGCTAAAACGTGAACTACGCTAGTGAAGCCCGGAAGGAACGCACCTTCCGGGCTTCACCTGTTCACATCCTGAATGGGAGAAAAGGTGCGCATGCGGCAAACGCATCTTTCCGGTACTCTAAACAGGTCAGGCACACCCGCCCGGCACCTCGGCGGTGGACACCATCCACCACTAGCTTTGATGCATCCAACTAGCACAGACCGCTAGATGCACCATCTGCCCCGCACGACAACGCGCCCGGCGGCACACACCGGTCCCTCGCCCCGCCGCGAGAACCGCCACTCAAAGAACGCCCACAGAGGCAACTAGACGAAGAGGAACGCAGAACGATGGCAACCGAATTCAGCCACGAAGCAAGCCAGTCACCCGCCACCGCCGAACGCCGCGCCGAAATCCTTGCAAACCCCGGCTTCGGTGACTACTTCACCGACCACATGGTCACCATCGACTGGGAAGGCGACTACAAGACCGGCGGCACCTGGTACGACGCACGAGTTCACCCCTACGGCCCGCTCGTCCTCGACCCCGCAGCATCCGTCTTCCACTACGGCCAGGAAATCTTCGAAGGCATCAAGGGCTACCGTCACGCCGACGGCTCCGTATGGACCTTCCGCCCCGAAAAGAACGCGGCACGTTTCGCGAACTCCGCACATCGTCTGTCCCTGCCGCAGCTGCCCGCCGAGACCTTCATTGAGTCCCTGCGCCAGCTGATTAAGGCGGACGAATCGTGGGTTCCCACCGGTGACGGTGAAGCCTTCTACTTCCGCCCCTTCATGATTGCTACCGAGGCGTTCCTGGGCGTTCGCCCCGCACGCCACGTGCAGTACCACGTGATTGGCTCGCCCGCAGGTAACTACTTCGGCACTCCCGAGCCCGTGGACATTTGGCTCTCCACCACCTACGCCCGTGCAGGCGAAGGCGGCACCGGTGCGGCAAAGTGCGGCGGTAACTACGCAGCATCCATGATTGCCCAGACCGAGGGTGAAAAGCACGGCTGCAAGCAGGTTATCTTCAAGGACCCGCACCGCGGCGACGCCATCGAAGAGCTCGGCGGCATGAACGTGTTCTTCATCTTCGGCAAGGAAAACAAGATCGTCACCCCGGAGCTGACCGGCACCATCCTGGAGGGTGTGACCCGCTCCTCGCTGATTCAGCTCGCTAAGGACCGCGGCATGACCGTCGAAGAGCGCGCTATCACCCTCAATGAGTGGCGTGAAGGCGTGGCAAACGGCGACATCACCGAAATCTTCGCCTGCGGCACCGCAGCAGTGGTCGCACCCATCGGCAAGCTCAAGGCAGAAGACTTCGAAATCCCGGCACCCACCGAGCACTTCGGCGAAATCTCCAAGAGCCTGCGCGAAGAGCTCGTCGGCATTCAGCTCGGCACCGTTGAGGACCGCCACGGCTGGATGACCCGCCTCATCTAAAACGTGAATCTAACGTAACCCGCGAAATCCCCGCAGGATGCTCCGCCCGACCCCGCACGTCGCGCGGCGAGCAACCCGCGGGGATTCGCTGTGCCCGGCGAATAGTGCGCGCGGCGTTGATAGCGCGAGGACAGGGGAGGGAGGCGCACCCGCCGCCGTCCCTCGATAAAACCCGCCCCGCCGAACCCGACCCCGCTAAAACCCGACCCGCCGCCCGCACCCTCGAAGGCTGGTACTCTAGAAAGTATGCGTATTGCACGATTTACCGTAAATAATGAGCTCCACTTCGGGCTGGTAGAAGGCGACGCAGGCGAAGAAACCCTGCGCGTACTCGCCGGCGACCCCTTCTACTCGGGCATCGAACCGACCGGCACCACCTACCCCATCGACCAGGTGCGCCTGCTCGCCCCGATCATCCCCCGCTCCAAGGTGATTGGAGCGATCGCAAACTGGGCAGGAACCGAGGCACCCGCCTCCCCGCAGTTCTTCCTCAAGCCCAACACCACCGTAATTGGCCCCGGCGACCCCGTGACCCTGCCCGAGTACTCCGAAGCCGTCAGTGCAGAAGGTGAACTCGCCGTCATTATCGGTCGTATCGCCAAGTCCGTGCCTCTTGAGCGCGTGCACGAGGTCATCTTCGGCTACACCGTAGCCAATGACCTCACCGCCCGCGACCTGCTCGAAGACCGCCAGTGGACCCGCGCTAAGGGCTTCGACGGCTCCACCCCGCTCGGCCCCTGGATCGAAACCGACCTGGACACCGACTCACTGAACATCACCACCTGGGTCGACGGCGACGTCGTGCAGGAAGGTAACACCTCCGAAATGCACTACTCTGTAGCCGAACAGGTTGCCGCAGCCTCCGAAATCTTCACCCTGCTGCCCGGCGACGTACTGCTCACCGGCACCCCCGCCGGCATCAGCGTACTGCGCGACGGCAACGAAGTAGAGGTCGAAGTCGAAGGCATCGGCTCCCTCGTCACCCGCGTGCGCGACTAAGCCGCCCGCACCCAAAAACGTAACGTACATCCTGAAACACACCGTCAAGGAGACATCATGACCGAATACCACGGTCCCGTACTCAACAGCCCCGCAGACACCCGCGTCCGCTTCTGCCCCTCGCCCACCGGCACCCCGCACGTGGGCATGGTCCGCACCGCCCTCTTCAACTGGGCGTACGCACGCCACACCGGCGGCAAGCTGATCTTCCGCATCGAAGACACCGACGCAGCACGCGACTCCGAAGAGTCGTTCAACCAGGTGCTCGAATCCCTGCACTGGCTCGGCATCAACTGGGACGAAGGCGTGGGCGTCGGCGGCCCGCACGAACCCTACCGCCAGTCCGAGCGTAAGACCGCAGGCATCTACAACGAGATCTTCGAAAAGCTCGTTGAAGGCGGCTACGTGTATGAAGACTTCTCCACCCCCGACGAGGTGAAGGAGCGCCGCAAGGCAGCCGGTCAGGACCCGCAGCTCGGCTACGACAACTACGACCGCAACCTCACCGAAGAGCAGAAGGAAGCCTACCGCGCCGAGGGCCGTAAGCCCGTGTGGCGTCTGCGCATGCCCGACGAGGACATCACCTTCAACGACCTCGTTCGCGGTGAAATCACCTTCAAGGCCGGTACCGTGCCCGACTACGTGGTGGTCCGCTCCAACGGCGACCCGCTGTACCCCTTTGTGAACCCCGTTGACGACGCGCTCATGGGCGTCACCCACGTGCTACGCGGTGAGGATCTGCTCTCCTCCACCCCGCGTCAGATTGCGCTCTACCGCGCACTCGTCGACACCGGCGTGACCAGCTTCATCCCCGAATTCGGCCACCTGCCCTACGTCATGGGCCAGGGCAACAAGAAGCTCTCCAAGCGCGACCCCGAGTCGAACCTCTTCCTGCTGCGCGACTCCGGTTTCATCAAGGAAGGTCTGCTGAACTACCTGTCCCTGCTGGGCTGGTCCCTCTCCGCAGACCAGGACGTCTTCAGCATCGACGAGCTCGTCGAGCACTTCGACGTACACGACGTTGTCGCCAACCCCGCACGCTTCGACGTGAAGAAGGCAGAGTCCATCAACGGCGACCACATCCGTGCGCTCGACCCCAAGGACTTCCGCGACCGTCTCATCCCGTACCTGCAGGCTGCAGGCGTACTCGGCGAGACCCTCACCGAGCGTGAAGAGCAGGTCCTCACCGAAGCTGCACCCCCTCGTCCAGGAGCGCATGCAGCTGCTCGGTGAAGCACCCGGCCTGCTCGCATTCCTCTTCAAGGCTGATGAAGAAATCAGCACCGCAGACGACGCACGCAAGCAGCTCAAGGAATCCGCACCGCAGGTCCTCGCCGCCGCAATCGAAGCTCTGGAGCCCCTCGAGGACTTCACCGCCGCCAACATTGAGGCAGCCCTGCGCGCCGCAATCGTCGACGGCCTGGAAATCAAGCCGCGCCTCGCATTCGGCCCCGTGCGCATCGCAGTGTCCGGTGAGCGCATCTCCCCGCCGCTGTTCGAATCCATGGAAATCCTGGGCAAGGACTCCTCCCTCGCACGCCTGCGCAAGCTTGCCGCTGAACTGAGCTAACCATGAGCCAGCCGAATAACCAATCCATCATCGGCAAGGCGCTGCTGAAGGGCACCCTCATGGCGCTCACCAACGCCTGCATTATCTGGCTGTTCGCCTACATCGCCGGCTTTGACCGCTCCGTGTGGATGGTCATCATCATTATTGCCGGCGCGGTACTCGCCTACGTGACCGCATTCCTGGAGGCACGCGCCATGCAGAACGCGGCTCGCGGCGGCGACGTGAGTAGCTCGTCGTCTGTCGTGGACTCTTCGGATTCTTCTGATTCTTCGGACTCTTCGGACGAAGAAGAGGAGGATGACGACTTCGTGGACCCGGGCCCCGACCCGGACGCGGGCGACTTCGACGCCGGAAGCTCCAGCAGCTACAGTAGCTCCGACTACAGTAGCTCGGACTTCGGCGGAGGCGGCGATTCCGGCGGAGGCGACTCCGGTGGTAGCAGCGACTAAGCTCTAGCTACTTTCGGCGTAGCTACATGGCGTAGTTACTCATGGCGCGCGCTCGCAGGCACCTGCGATGTGTACTTTGAGAGCCCAGCGAGAGCCCGGCGAGAACCTACGTTCAAGAGAATCCCCTTATCCAGCGGGAATCAGACGACCGAAAAGTCTGACGAAACCCGGCGGATAAGGGGATTTTTCATAAAATTGAGAATATTTTTTGTGATGGATATTTCTTGTAAAACTACTAGTCAGTATCTTTTATGGGGGTAATTCTGGTTCCATTTGGGGGAGTGTGGCAAGAATTTGGTTTGCACACCCCAGTAAAGGCTCGTATAGTAGTACCTGTTGTTGCGACGAACTGAAAAGTTCAAAGCGAAAACATGCGGTTGTAGCTCAGTTGGTAGAGCACCACCTTGCCAAGGTGGATGTCGCGAGTTCAAGTCTCGTCAACCGCTCCACTAAAGCCCCGAGGTTCGCCTCGGGGCTTTTTCGTTGTCTCCAACAGTTTTGACAAGTCTTAGCTTTTGGAAGTGCGGGGTGGGGTGAGGGTTTTGCGATCTTTCCCGAGGTGACCGCTTGGGTGACTGTCCAGTCGTCTGGCTCTCTGGCTGCCGGGAGGTGGTGCGGGAAGAAAAAATCTTCAAAAAATTTGGGGTGCAAAGCGTGCAGAGGAGGGGGTAAAGCTACTCTCCGAGTCCCCTCGAAGCTGTCTTGAGGGGCGAAAATCGGCCCCAAAACCCTCTTTTTGAAGAAATTTAAAAAACTTTTTAGCCCTAAAAACCCCGGAATTACGCGGAAGTAGCGGGCATGAAACCGTGAATGTGAGGCGGCTCTCCAGATTTCGGCTTGCACGCCTCCAGAAAGACCCGTATAGTTATTACTCGTTCCGGTGAAAAGCCGAAAGGCGAAAAACGGAACGGTAACTCAATAGAGTAATGGGATATGGTGTAATTGGCAACACGAAGGTTTCTGGTTCCTTTGTTCTAGGTTCGAGTCCTGGTATCCCAGCTAACCTCCTAATGGAGGTTGCGGCCCCATCGTATAGCGGCCTAGTACTCCGCCCTCTCACGGCGGCAACACCGGTTCAAATCCGGTTGGGGTCACCACTAGGAAATAAACCCTCAGTCTTCTGACTGGGGGTTTATTTGTTTATCAGGTGAAAACTGGTTTTAGATTCGGTCATGACTTAGTGACTTTAGTAATGGTTAAAAGCTATCTCTGAAGACACTAACCCAGTCTCATAGTCCGTAACTCATGACCAGAGTCCATAAACCATGACTGAACCTGCAGCTGCCTCCGGTCGGAAGATCTCTTAGATTTTGTGGTGCCGCCGCATACTCAACGGGGATAAAAAAGGGTGCGCAGAATTTGACCTTCACGCCAAGCCTCGGTATAGTCTTATCCGTAAGCGTGATTGGCGCAGTGGTAGCGCGCTTCGTTCACACCGAAGAGGTCACTGGTTCGAACCCAGTATCACGCACCAAATAACCCCCGTTTCAAGGAACGGGGGTTTTATTATGCCCACCGGTATTTGTGCCCACAAGCAGTACAAACCCAGCCGCGGACACAACCACCCGAGAATGAGGTACCCCGTGACAACACCCGAACTCGCCGCAGCCACCGACTACGGACGCATGTACGCGCGCGTCCGCGGAGGAGAACCCCTCGTCCCCTCCATCACCACCGTCATCGGGCAGCACGCCAACGACCTCAGCGGCTGGCACGGGTACATGGCAGCCAAAGCCGCCCTCGAAGACCAGCGCGCCTACCGCGCCACCGGATCCCACGGCCTCAAATTCGCCATCATCCGCGACGCTGCCAGCGCCTCCGAACGATACCGCGACGCAGCCGCCGCCCGAGGCGACCGTGTCCACAACTACGCCGAAGCCGTCGCCCTACGCGCCATGGGTCGCGAACACAACCTCGACGAAAGCCGCGAACAGCTCATCATCAACGGCGAACAAGCCTATGCCGACCGCTTCGACGAATGGTGGGAAGCCTTCAAACCCCGCCCCCTCGCCGCCGAAGTCACCATCTGGAACGACACCGTCGGCTACGCGGGAACCCTCGACCTCGTCGCAGAAATCGCGGGCCGAACCTGCATCATCGACTACAAAACCAAAGGCACCGACAAACGCGGCCGCGTCAAAGCACTCGACGAAAAAGTCGTCATGCAGCTCGTCGCCGGACTCAAAGCCGAAGAATCCCTCGTCGACCCCGACGAAGGCACCTGGGAACCCTGGAAATACGGCGACGCACCCGTCCTCATGGGCGTGGCACTCGGCGAAACGCAGGTGTTGCCGCAGCAGGCAAACCCCGCCGTGCTCGAACGCAACTGGTACAAGTTCTGCGCGCTGCGCCGCGTCTGGGAATTCGACCGCCAAGTTCAAGAATTTGAAGACCCCGCGCTCATGCCCGTAGTACCCCCGCCCGCGGCGTAGATGAGTGCCCCGCCCGCGGCGTAGATGAGTGCCCCGCCCGCGGCATAGGGGAGAGGCTTCAAACCCCCGCGGAGGTGAGGCTCAGCCCTCACCCTGCCGCCTCGATTCGTTCTAGATTCGCGCTACTGAATCGGCGACAATAGAACAATAGGCAGAACGGCGCCCGCGCGGCCCACTGTAAAGAACCCGCTAGGAAGAACCTTCTGGGAAAACCCGCTGCGAAACCGTCAGCGCAGTTCTGCCGCCATATTGAAATCCGTAAGCACATTCCCGGCACCCCGCCGGCAAAGGAGAACCATGACCATCCTGAGCATCCGCACCGTAGGCGACCCGGTGCTGCGCAGCGTCTGCGACCCCATCACCGTCTTCGACGACGACCTGGCACGGCTTATCGACGACATGCTAGAAACCATGTACGACGTGGGCGGCGTGGGCCTGGCCGGCCCGCAGGTTGGTATCTCCAAGCAGATCTTCACCTTCGGCGGTATTGACGACCGCGAAGGCTACATCATCAACCCCGTGCTCGAAGTCGGCGAAGAAGACCAGGAAGGCGGCGAAGGTCGCCTGTCCGTGCCCGGTCAGAAGTCCGCGACCCCGCGCAAGAACTGGGCGCGCGTGACCGGCATGGACCGCCACGGCGAACCCCTCGTGCTGGAGGGTGAGGGCCTGTTCGCGCGCATGCTCGCGAGACGAAACCGACCACCTGCACGGCAAGCTGTTCATCGACCGCCTCGTGGGTGAAGACCGCCAGCGCGTGATGCGTGCCCTGCGCGCCGCAGACTACAACGCTGTCGCCGCGAAGACCGTGACCGAGCGTGCAACCCGCGTGGGCGGTGCTTTCGGCGGCGGTGGCGCGTTCGGTGCCGGTTCTGCTGGTTCCTCCTTCGGTAGCTTCGGAAAAGTAGGCTCACATGCTCAACATCATTTACGCAGGCACCCCCGAGGTTGCCGTGCCCCCGCTCGACTACCTGGCGAACTCCGATAAGGTTCGCGTGGTCGGCGTGCTCACCCGCGAAGACGCCCCCGTGGGCCGCAAGCGCGTGCTCACCCCCTCCCCGGTCGCGCAGCGTGCCGAAGAGCTCGGCCTGCCCGTCGTGAAGGCAAACCGCTGGAACGATGAAGCCGCCGCAGCCATCGCCGAACTGAACGCTGACGCAGCCGCCGTGGTCGCCTACGGCGCCCTGCTGCCGCTGTCCGCGCTTGAATCCCTGCGCTACGGCTGGGTCAACCTGCACTTCTCCAAGCTGCCCGCATGGCGCGGCGCCGCCCCCGTGCAGCGCGCCCTCATCGCCGGTGAGCAGGAAATTTTCTCCACCACCTTCCTGCTCGAAGAAGGCCTGGACACCGGCCCCACCTTCGAACAGGAATCCACCCCCGTAGCCGCCGACGACACCGCAGGCACCGTGCTGATGCGCCTCGCAACCAGCGGCGGCGCACTGCTTGAACGCACCTTCGAACGCCTCGAAGCGGGCGAGAACGGCACCGTGCAGGTCGAGGACGACTCGGTCAGCTACGCCTCCAAGATGAGCATTGCCGACGGCCGCCTCACCTGGAGCGAACCCGCCGAGCAGATTCTGGCACGCTTCCGTGGCGTGACCCCCGAGCCCGGCGCATGGTGCGAACTGGGTGAAAACCGCTTCAAGATCGGTGGCCTGGCGGTTGCCGACGAGCGCCTGGTGCAGTCTCTGACCGAGGCGAACGGCGGCCCCCTCGCACCCGGCGCGGTGCGTCTGCACGCGAAGAAGGTACTGGTCGGCACCGGTACCGAACCGCTGATGCTGCTGCAGGTTCAGCCTGCCGGTAAGAAAATGATGGATGCGCCCGCGTGGGCTCGCGGCGCTGGCAAGGACATGGCGGAAGGCCTGGTGGTACTCGCATGAGCAACGAAAAGCGCCCCTACAAGGGAGGACACGGCAAGCCCGGTCACGCTGGTAACGGCGGCAACGGCAAGTTCAGCCAGGGCGGCGGTCAGGGTGAGGGCGGTGCGAAGCGTAAGCGTCGCCGCCGCTCCGGCTCGGGTGCAGGCGAGCAGAACCGCCAGCAGAAGTGGGATAACAACTCCCGCGGCGACAAGAAGCGCTTCGAGCCGCGCGGCGAAAATCGTCATGAGAACCGTGCAGAATCCCGCACCGGCCGCCGCTTCGACGGCCTGACCAGTGTCGAACGCGCCGCCCGCCGCGCCAAGACCGAACACGACGACACCAAACGCGGTGGCGGCGGCACCTCCCAGCGCAATAAGAGCGGCCACGAACGCAACCGCCGCTCCATGTCCGCCCGCGAATTCTCCGCGGCGGCACCCTCCGCACGCTCGCGTACCGCAGACACCGCCCGCGCAACCGTCTTCGACGTACTGCGCTCCGTAGCGGAATCTGACTCCTACGCGAACCTCGTGCTGCCCAAGGCGATTCGTAGCCACCGCCTCGACCACCGCGACGCAGGCTTTGCAACCGAGCTGACCTACGGCACGCTGCGCCACCAGGGTACCTACGACGCAATCCTCAGCCGCTGCGTCGACCGCCCCCTCGAGAAGGTCGGCACCACCACCCTCATCGTGCTGCGCATGGGCGTGCACCAGCTGCTGAACATGCGCGTTCCCGCCCACGCGGCACTGAACCAGAGCGTGTCCCTGGCACGCGAAAAGATTGGCGCCGGCCCGGCAAGCTTTATTAACGCGGTGCTACGCCGCGTCTCCGAGCGCACCCCCGAAGAGTGGTACGAACTCATCATCGAGGACGCGAAGGACGACACCGAGCGCATGGCGCTGCTCGCCTCGCACCCCGGCTGGATTGTGCGTTCTATGCGCCAGGCACTCGTCGCGCACGGTCGCCCCGCCTCCGAAATTGAGCAGCTGCTCGAAGCGGACAACCTCGCCCCCGTGGTGAACCTGGTTGCGCTGCCCGGCCTGGGTAGCCTCGACGAGGCACGCGAACAGGGCGCTGTCGATGGCGAGCTGGTCGAGGGCTCGGCGCTGTACGCCTCCGGCGACTTGGCGCGCCTGGAATCCGTACGCGAAGGCACCGTCCGCGCGCAGGATGCCGGCTCCCAACTGGTGGCACGCGCGCTCGCCGCTGCACCCCTGGACGGCACCGACACCGCCTGGCTCGACCTGTGCGCAGGCCCCGGCGGTAAGGCGGCGCTGCTCGGCGCGCTCGGTATTCAGCGCGGCGCATCCCTGGTCGCCAACGAGGCGGCACCGCACCGCGCCCAGCTCGTGGAATCCTCCATGCGCCCCCTGCCCGAGGACAGCTACACGGTACTCACCGGCGACGGCCGCCAGATCCGCGAGACCCTGCGCAAGAACGCCTCCAACCTGCCCGGATCCATTGAACCCGGTCAGCTGTTCGACCGCGTCATGGTGGATGTGCCCTGCTCCGGTCTGGGTGCCCTGCGCCGCCGCCCCGAGGCGCGTTGGCGCAAGTCCCCGCGTGATATTGCAGAGCTGCTGCCCCTGCAAGCGTCAGCTCCTGGACGCAGCCATTGAGGCGACCCGCCCCGGCGGCGTCATCGCCTACGTGACCTGCTCCCCGCACGCGGCAGAAACCCAGAACATTGTGGCTGAGGTGCTCGAAAGCGGCGCGGTCAGCCTGCTCGACTCCGCCGCCGCACTGCGCGAAGTTGCCCTGCACACCGAGGGCCCGAATGGCGAACCCGTGAGCGTGCTGGCGGGGGAGAAGGACCCCGGCCACACCCCCGAGATCAAGGTCAAGAAGGGTGCCCCGGCCGTGAAGGCTTCGGAGAACCCGACCACCGCTCAGCTGTGGCCGCACGTGCACGGGACCGACGCCATGTTCCTTGCCCTGCTGCGTAAGAACTAGCCGCTTCACCGCCTAGCACCATTCGCCATACGGCACGGATTTGAAAGGAACCCCATGGGTATTGCCATTAACCCGTCGATTCTCTCGGCGGATTCGCGAACCTGCAGCGCGAGCTGGAGCGCATTTCCACCGCAGACGCCGCGCATATTGACGTGATGGACAACCACTTCGTCCCCAACCTCACCTGGGGCCCGCCCGTGGTCAAGCGTCTGCGTGAAATCTCGCCGGTGCCGTTCGACGTGCACCTGATGATTGAGGACGCCGACCGTTGGGCACCCGAATACGCCAGCATGGGCTGCGAATCGGTGACCTTCCATGCGGAGGCGGCTATCGCCCCCATCAAGCTGGCGCGCACCCTGCGTGCTGAGGGCGCGAAGGCGGGTATGGCGTTGCGCCCGGCAACTGCCGTGGAACCCTACCTGGACATGCTCAGCGAACTGGACATGCTGCTGATTATGACCGTGGAACCCGGCTTCGGCGGCCAGGCGTTCCTGGACATGACCCTGCCGAAGATTGCCCGCGCCGCCAAGGCGATTGAGGGCGCGAACCTGCCGGTGACCGTGCAGGTGGACGGCGGCATCACCGAAGAGACCATCCTGCGTGCCGCGGAGGCGGGCGCAACCTGCTTCGTGGCCGGCAGCTCGGTCTACGGCGTGGACGAGGCGCTCGGCGGCCCGGAGGCGGCAATCGCCTCCCTGCGTGCGGCGGCTGCATCGGTCAAGCGTTACGGCACCGGTTGTGGTTGTCACCACTAGCGGTACTCGCCGGTAACTGTACTGGGCAGTAATGGCGCCCGCCGGTAACTGTGCCCGCCGGTAACGGTGCATGCCAGTAATGGTTCCCGGCATCTATAAAGCCTCAACGCCCCGTTGTGAAGAGCGCCCCGTCGCGGTTTTTCGCGGCGGGGCGTTTTGTGTGCTCTGCTTTCTCAACGCTTTCTCAACGCTTCTCAACCGCCGCAGATGTATAGCGAAAACTGGTGGGGAGGGCCACCCATTTAAGCGACATAGTGTCAGCAAGACTGTGACAAAGAGTGAAATATGTTACCCGCGGAATTCCGCGGTAAAACCGGGCATCCTGACGGTCTGAGAAGACAAATAGAACGCGTCTTGATGTAACACTCAGATATCTGTAAGGTTAGGTATAGTTTAGTCATATCTAGGGGGAACTATGTCTTTCAATCGAACCGAGCTGACCGACACCGAAAATCAGGGCGCACCGGGCGTTAACCGCCGCGCCTTCTTCGGCCTGGCGCTCGCCTCATCGGCTGCTCTCGCCCTCGCGGCATGCAGCAGCGAGACCACCACGACCACCACCTCCGGCGGTTCCACCTCCGGCGGTAACAGCGGCACCCGCACCATCAAGGATATCGATGACGAGAATGTAGAAGTTCCCGTCAACCCGCAGAAGGTTATCGTCCTCTCCGAACCCACCCTTGACGGCCTGCTCGCCCTCGGCGTGACTCCCGTCGGTTCCGTCTCCGGCCGCGGCCAGTCCGGCGTACCCAACTACCTCGCCGACCGCGCCAAGGATGTAAAGATCATTGGCACCGTCGCCCAGGTCAACTACGAGCAGATTGGCAACCTTGACCCCGACCTGATTCTCGTCGACTCCACCGGCGTGGACAAGCGCTCCGACGCCTTCGAAACCCTCAAGAAGATCGCCCCCGTGGTCTACTGCGGTTACGCGGGCGGCGACTGGCGCATCAACTTCCGCAACGTTGCCAACGCCATGAACATGGTCGACAAGGGCGAAGAGGTTATCAAGGCATACGAGTCAAGCGCCGCAGCGCTGAAGGAGCAGCTCGCCCCCAAGTACGGCGACAAGACCTTCTCCATCGTCCGCTGGGCAGGTAACGGCCCCGCACTGATTCTCAAGGAACTGCCCGCCGGTCAGGTGCTCAACGACCTGGGCCTCAAGCGCCCCGAGGCGCAGGACCGCAACGGCCAAGGCCACTCCGAGCCCGTCTCCCTGGAGAACCTGGCAACCATCGACGCGGACTACATGTTCCTCGGCACCCTCGGCGGCGCAAGCCAGAAGAACCCGAACGCGCAGGGCTCCGCAGGTCTGCAGGGCGCCGAAGAAGCACTGAATAAGGCGAAGGAAACCTCCGGCTTCACCAACCTGAAGGCAGTCAAGGAGGACCACGTGATTCTCGTGGACGGCTCCAAAGTGGACCTCCACCGGCGGCCCGCTGCTGCTCGAGGGCATTATCGAAGACGTCAAGAAGGCGCTTCCGCTCTAATCACCCTGTTCTGAACATCCCGTTCTAAATAACCTGTGAAGCAATCACCCGCTGAAGCTTCCGCCACTCTTCCCGCCGCGACCTAAAAACCGCGGCGGGAAGGGGATGCACGACCCACCACACCATCCTCAAGGACCACAATGACCGAAACTCGACCCGTGCGCACCGCAGCCCGCTACGGTGCCGTCGTGGCTCTCGCCGGCACGCTCATCACCCCCGGAGCAGCGCTGACCGGCACCACTCTCGCATTTGCGGATACCCCCGCCGCCACCCAGCAGGAAGCTAAGGCTGCCGTGACCATCTCTACCGAGAAGTGGCGTGACGGCAAGCTCGTGCTACGCGGAACCGGCTTACCAGCACCGCACCCGGCCGCGGTGCAGTGTTTGCCGTGAAGTTCCTCGACGCCCTGCCGGATGAGGCGCACCAGGCGATTAACCCGATTACCAAGAAGGGCGGCAACTCGCCGGCAAACTTCATGGCAATCGCAAATGAAGATGGCACCTTCGAGGTTGAGGTATCCCTGCCGACCCCCGAAAACACCGGTCTGACCGCTGAGCAGCTGAAGAACAAGGGCTGGACCGTGGAGGGTACCAGCCACCGTATTCAGGTGCTTTCCGGCTCCCTGGGTGGTACGGATGCGGACGGTAACACCTACGACCGTCGTGCATCTGTGTCGCAGAATATTACGCTGAGCGACCCGGCTCCGAGCCCGGCACCGACCGCGGATCCCTCTGCTACCGCTGAGCCTTCTGTGACTGCCGAGCCTACCGCGGACCCCTCTGCTACCGCTGACCCTAGCGCAACTGCAGAACCCACCCCCGCACCGACCGCAGAACCGACCCCCGCACCCAGCGAAGACTCGAAAACCTGCGCCCCCGCTGGCGACTCCTTCACCCCGCGCCTGACCATCGAGAACCCCAAGGCGGTTCAGGGCGGCAAACTGCACCTGACCGGTGACGGCTGGTGCAACCCCGAAGACAAGAAGGCATCCGTTATCGGTCTGAAGATTGACGACGGCAAGGTATCCCGTAACGACGCCACCGCGGTCAACGATAACCGCACCATCTGGGCCGTCATCACCCCCGATGAAAACGGCCATATTGACACCTGGATTGACCTGCCCACCCGCGACAATGCAGCCTTCAAGAATGATGAAGACGCCGCCAAGTACGCCTCCGGTGAGCACACTCTGCGACTGCTGACCGGCAGCCTGCGTGAGGGTGATCGATCCGGCACCTACGGCGGCGCCAACAGTCAGGGCGGCATCAACACGACCTTCACCATCGGTGAGTACGCCCCCGGTGACGCACCCGAGCCGGTCAACGCCTCCGATCTGACCGATGGCCATGGCGTGCAGGTGAGCCGTAACGGCTCCACCGTGACCGTGACCGTGCCGAACGCTGAACCGGGCACCTGGGTGTACGCCGCGACCTACCTCGGCAACTCCCCGCAGACCCTCTACGGCTCCGGCTGGAAGCGCCTGGACGGCAACCGCAGCTTCAGTTACGAAACCAGCGTGAGCATGCCCGCCGCCACCTACCGTGTGGTCGTGCACAACGGCAACCAGGGTGCTGAAAATGCGGTGCTCGGTTTCGCAGACATGACCGTGGAACGTGCTGTTACCCCTCGTCAGGAAGTTTCCCGCGATGAGCAGGACGCCTCCGACCAGCTGGTCGAAGAGCTGAACGAGAACCCCGCAACCGCAACCTCCACGGCACCTGTGCCCATGCGTAACGCGGGCGGCCGCATCAGCACCCGCGCCACCGACGTGGACGCATCCCTCGCCGCCCTCTCGCAGAGCACCGCTCCGGTTGTGAACCGCGTGCAGGCTAAGGCGAAGGTTCAGAGCGCGCAGAAGTCCCTGGGTACCAGCCTGCAGAAGGCCGACGCTAACGCAAAGAAGGCTGTGAAGGCAGCCGCCGGTTCGAAGAACTCGCAGAACACTCAGGGCTCGCAGGGAACTCAGAACTCCGCAGCAGGCACCAAGGCGCAGGGCCCGGTCATTGAGGGTACCGAGCTGACCGGTCTGACCAAGTGGCTGGTCAACAACGCCAATAACCTGCTGCTCTCGGCGGCTGGCCTGGTGGTTTTGGCTGCGGCTCTGCTACTGCGCACCTCCAAGAAGTAAGCTCTCTCAAGAAGTAAGCTCTGACCACACATTCATATCGGCACCGGCTCACGCCCCGTACTCTTGACTCCGCACCCTTGAACAGGGGCGTGGGCCGGATGCCCCCAACCACTCGGGTCGCAACCTACTGAACTGCACTGATCTACTGAACTGCACTGATCTACTGAACTGCACTAACACGAACTCGGTAGCGTTCAGCTTCGACCCCGGTAATTTTGAAAGGACCACCATGCGTGCACCTTTTTCGGGAGCCCCGAAGGCATCCCTGACCTCTAAGGCGCTGACCGCCTGCGCCGCAGCAACCCTGGCGCTTGGCTTGGGCGTTGGCACCGCATCCGCTCTGCCTCCGGGCGGTGCGAAGGCATCTACCCCCGGCACCTCCTCGACCGTTTCCTCCTCGGTGAGCGAGCACGGCGTGATTTCCTTTAGCGTGAGCGGCTTCCCCGCGAACACCGTGGTGTCCGTGAAGGTGGACGACGGTGACCTGTGCCCCTCCGATGCTGCTCAGGGCGCTTGCGTGGTGCACCAGCAGAAGACCGATAGCAACGGCAATGTCTCCGGTTCCTTCGTTCTGCCGGATGTAGGCGCTGGCACCCACACTCTGCGTTTCCTGGCGACCGGCGAGAAGCGTGACAAGGACGGCAAGTACCTGGGTACCGAGGCGTACACTAACCGCAGCCCTGAGTTCACCGTGGTGGGCGAGGGTGGCTCAGATAATTCCTCCTCGAACTCTTCGGGTTCTTCCTCGAACCGTGGCTCGTCCAGCTCGAAGAGCAACGGCGGCTCCTCGAACGGCGGCTCGAACTCTAACAGCTCCGACTCTGCAGATGAGGCCCAGGGCTCTAACGATTCCAACGAGTCCTCGTCCAACGGTGGCTCGAACGGTTCTGCAGGCGGCGCGGCTGAGGCTGAGACCGTCTACACCGATGCTGACGGCAACACCATCACCAAGGAGGAGTACGACCGCCTGAACGCGGAAGCTGGCTCTTCCGGTAATTCCGGTACCTCCGCTTCCTCCGGTTCTTCCGCCGCTCCCGCTGCTTCGGCGTCTGCAAATGCCCAGAAGAAGGCGACCGCTTCGGCGAGCGCGTCCTCTTCGGCTGTTGCACGCGGTACTGCGTCGAGCCCGAGCGCTTCGGCTAACACCGCATCCACCGTTCAGACTGTGACCTACGGTGCTGCGTTCCCGTGGGTTGGCGTGGTGGTTCTGGGCGTTAGCGTGGTGGCTGCCGCTGCGCTGCTGCTGGCCCGCAAGCGCTAAGACATAACGTCGGATGCGGGTGGGGGAGTACCTCGCCCGCTCCGGCGTTTCTCTCATTATCTACCGGTGTGCCGGGTGCCCCTCCTGTGGGGTGCCGGGTGTGCCTCCCTGTTTTCTTGTATCGAGCATAAGGAGCATAGTGGCCCGCACGAGCTCATTGTCCCGAGATGTTCAGCAGGAGAGTACGTCCCGTCAGGGCTCTGTGATTCAGGGGCAGAAGTTGGGTAAGCGCCTGGCTTTTCTGTTCTTGTTTGCGGTGCTTTTGGTGGGGGCTGTGGCTGCTTCTTTGCTGTTCGGATCGAATAATCTTCCGCCGGATCAGGTTCTGGCTGTTTTCAATGGCACTGCTTCTGAGCAGGCGCAGACGATTGTGATGGAGCAGCGTATTCCGCGTACCCTGGTGGGTCTTGCGGCGGGTGCCGCGTTGGCGGTTGCCGGTTCGTTGATGCAGTCGTTGACCCGTAACCCGTTGGCTGAGCCCGGTCTGATGGGTGTGAATGCCGGTGCTGCGGTGGCTGTGATTGGCTCCGTGGTGGTTTTTGGTGTGATGGGTATTTGGCAGTACATGGTTGCTGCGACGATTGGTGGCGCGTTGGCTGCGGTGCTGGTGTATACGCTGGGTCGTGGCCGTGACGGGTCGATCGTGAAGCTTGCGTTGGCGGGTGTGGCGATTTCTGCTGCACTGTCGGCGATTGCGCAGGGCTTGATTTTGGCTGATCAGGATGCGTATAACGAGTTCCGTGTGTGGGTTGCCGGTTCGCTGGAGGGCCGCAGTATGGATATCGCTTCGACTGTGGGTCCGGTGATTGTGCTGGGTGTGCTGGTGGCGTTCTTCGTGGCTCCTGCGATTAATGCTCTGAGTATGGGCGAGGAGGCGGCGACCAGCCTCGGCGTGAGTGTTCGTACGACCCAGAATTTGACGTTGCTGGCGGTGACGGTGCTTGCCGGTGCTGCGACTGCTGCGGTGGGTCCGATTGGTTTTGTGGGTTTGGCGGTACCGTTTGTGGTGCGTGCCCTACTCGGTAATGATGTGCGCTGGGTGAATTATGGTTCGGCGCTGGTGGGTCCGGTGTGGCTGCTGTGTGCTGACGTGTTGGCGCGTGTGCTGGTGGCTCCGCAGGAGACTCAGGTGGGTATCGTGGCGACTCTTGCCGGTGCCCCGGTGTTCTTGTTCTTGATGACTCGTCGTAAGGTGGAGGCTCTCTAATGTCGAATTCTTCCGCTCTTTCGATGGCGACCGCCACCACCTCCGCTAATCGTTCGGCGCGTCGTCGTGGCCGCGATTTGGGTGGCCGCCCGGTGCTGACTGTGCGAGGTCCTGTGAGTGCTCAGGTGCCGTGGCGCGTACTAATCCTGAATGTGGCGTTGGTGGTGCTGATTGCGGCGCTGGCGTTTTGGGGCATGCTGCAGGGCGACTACAAGATCGCCCCGGAGAAGATGATTCCGGCGCTACTGGGTGAGGGTAAGCAGATTACGGTGGCTTTCGCTCAGCAGCGTGCGGCGCGTATTGTGGCGGCGCTTCTGGTGGGTGCGGCACTTGGTCTGTCGGGTGCGATTTTCCAGGTGATTTCGGGTAATGCCCTGGGATCGCCGGATATTATCGGTTTCACGAATGGTGCCGCGACCGGTGCGCTGTTGCAGATTATTGTGTTCAATTCCGGCCCCGTTGAGGTTGCCCTGGGCGCTGTGGTTGGTGGCTTGGCTACCTCGGTGCTGGTGTGGTTGTTGACGCGCCGCACGGGTCTGCACGGTTTCCGTCTGGTGCTGGTCGGTATTGGCGTGGGTTCGACCCTGGCGGCGTTTAATTCGCTGCTGGTGGTGCGTGCTTCGCTGACTCAGGCGCAGACCGCGGCGTCCTGGCTTGCCGGTTCGCTGAACGACATCACCTGGGAGCGCACCTACGCGCTGCTGGGTCTGCTGCTCGTGGTGACTCCGCTGCTGCTGATGCTGGTCCGCCCGCTGGGCGCGATTCGTTTTGGTGACCAGGTGGCATCCGGTTGGGTGTGAGCGTGAATGCGTACCGTGTGGCGGCTCTGTTCATCGGTGTGCTTCTGGTTTCGCTGGCGACCGCTACGACCGGCCCGATTGCCTTCGTCGCCCTGGCGGCACCGCACATCGCGAAGACTCTCGCCCGCAGCGGCGGGGTGGGCTTCACCTCCGCGGCACTCATGGGCGCGCTCATGGTGCTCGGCTCCGACCTGATTGGCCGTTTCGCTGTTCCCGGACGCATCATTCAGGTGGGTGTGGTGACCGGTGCGATTGGTGGCCTGTACCTGATTTACCTGATTTACCTCGAAAGGAAGAAGAGCTAGTGAACACTAGTGTGACGACCCGCCTTGAAGGCGAGAACATGGTGGTTGCCTACGGTGAGCATACGGTGCTCAACGGGGTAGATTTTCAGGTGCCGGAGGGGGAGCTGACCGTCATCCTGGGCCCGAATGCTTGTGGCAAGTCGACCACGTTGAAGGCTCTTGCCCGCGTGAACCCGCTCAAGAAGGGTGAGGTTCGCCTGGATGGCACCCCGCTGCCGCAGATGAAGTCCCGCGCTATCGCTAAGATCCTGGCGATGCTGCCGCAGACCCCGGAGGCACCGAGCGGCGTGACCGTGGCGGATGTGGTGGCGCGCGGCCGCTACCCGCACCAGTCGCTGCTACGTTCCTGGTCCGATGAGGACGAGCGAGCCTGCGTGGAGGCGATGCAGGCGGCAAACGTGCTGGAGCTTGCTGAGCGTCCTATTGAGGCGCTCTCGGGCGGTCAGCGTCAGCGTGTGTGGATCGCCATGACTTTGGCGCAGCAGACCCCGCTGATTCTGCTCGATGAGCCGACCACCTACCTGGATATCACGCACCAGATTGAGGTGCTGAACCTGACGAAGAAATTGCATTCCGAAGGCCGGACTGTAGCCGTGGTGTTGCATGACCTGAACCTTGCTTTCAGGTATGCTACTCATGTTGTGTTAATGAAGCAGGGCCGGATTATCGCTCAGGGTGATCCGCGTGCAATAATTACACCGGAACTTATTCAGGAAGTTTTTGACCTGCAATCGGTCATTATTCCTGATCCGTGCACTGGTACCCCTTTGGTGATTCCGAAGGAGAACCAAACGATTCATATTGCCGCTGACGCTATTTCGGCGGCCCGCGAAAGCGAGTAGTTTTCGCCCCTAAGCCGCGTGGGAGTTTGCACCAACCGTCTCAGTACGGCTGGAAAAGCTCGGCATTGCGCCAAGCAGCGAACGCTAGGATCTGAGGGACCCAGGATCCCCTGCGCGTAGGGCGCCTACCCGGTGCTCGCCCGTCTTTGACGCATGAACGGACCCGAGCACTGGGTAGGTTCCATTTTGGGAACCCGTAGATGAGGCACCGAGACTGCCGCATGAGACTTTGAAAGTTGCGACTTGAGAGGTTTGATGCACGGTCTCGGTGCCTCATCTCATTTAACTGCGCGGTTTGTGCCGCCTGTTTTTGCCGCCCCAATTTTCGGCCCCACTTTGGGTGGTGTTTGCGCCTACTGTTATGAATGTCATGTTTTGGTTCTTTCGCTTTTTCCTTTGGCTGGAGTTTGGGTAAGGGATACCATAGAGTGAGGTAGTGGAGGCTAACTAACGATAATGCGCCTCCTCACCGATTCTCACCGATTGAGTGTTTCCACAGACCAAGGAGGAACCGTTGGGCGAGCACGAACCCACCGCGACCGCTCCCGCGCAGAACACTTCTGCACAGGCTGCTTCTGCGCAGCCTCGTACCGTTGCGCCGGCTGTGCGCCCGACCCCCTCCCAAGACCCCGCGCCCCGTACCGGCACCGCGCGTGGACAGCCCGCTCATCAGCGCCCTCATTGCCGAGGCTGTCAGCCCCGAAGAGCTGAACGCCCGCATCGTTGAGGTCGTCTCCGAAGGCACTCCCATCATCGAGCCGGTGCACCTTGACGACGGCACCATCAGCGAGAACGAGCGCATCGTCACCTTCCTGTACCACAACGAGCAGGCGGAGCAGGTGCTCATGTTCATCAACCGCCTGACCGATGAGAAGAACCTGGACCGTTCCCTCATGGCCCGCATCAAGGGCACCGGCTGGTGGCAGCTGAGCATGCAGATGGAAACCACCTGGCGTGCCTCCTACAACTTCTTGCCGGCGCTGCCCGGCGAGCGCCCCGCCTGGCTGGGCGATGACGACCAGGTGCGCCTGCGCGCCGCCCTGGACTCCGGCGAGGGTGACCCGCTGAACCCCGAGACCGTGTGCAACCGCATCGGTCGTTGCATGGGTGTGGTGCAGCTTGAGCACGCGCCGGTGCAGGAGTTTATCCTGACTCAGGAAGAGATTGACGCACTGCCCGCCCCCGAGTGGATGCAGACCTCTGACGGCCACCAGTACGTACTCGGTCGCGTGGGTAACCCCGCCCCGGATGCGCCGCTGTTCATCCAGTTCGACGGTGAGATGTGGTTCAGCCAGGGCATGGAGCAGACCCTCAACCGCGCCCATGAGGCGGGCCGTATTCCGGCGATGCACGTGTTCTTCCTGCACTCTGGCGGTCGTGAGAACCGCTGGAAGGAACTGAACGGTGACAACCCGATTGCCGACTACCTGGTGGAGATTGCGTTCCCGCACTTGGAGGCGGTGCACGGCATTAAGACCGACCCGCAGAACATCGTGATTAACGGTCAGTCCCTGGGCGGCTTGTCCTCCCTGTTGGCGGTGTTGAGCCGCCCGGAGGCGTTTGGCGGCGCAATCGCACAGTCTTCGTCGCTGTGGCAGCCGCAGGTCATGGACCGCCTGGACGAGCTGGAGGCGGCGGGCGAGATTGACCGTCTGCGCCACCTGTACCTTGAGATTGAGGTGGGGGAGCAGGAATGGGTTTTGGTTCCTCATCACCGCGAGCTGAAAGCGCGTCTGGAAAAGCTGGGCCTGGAGAGAGCGCGGTGCACGACCTTCAACGGCGGTCACGATTATGCGTGCTGGCGCGGTGCGATTGTGCCGGCCCTGGAACGTATTATTGCTGCCAGCCGGGAGGCTGAACGCACTGAGCCAGGCTCTGAAGAGGACCAGCGAGAGGTAGCCTAGGGCTCCGCCCGGGTAGAGCACACCCCGTATGGTGGGCGTGCGGGGTTCCCGTTAGGGTAAACACCGCCGCGCCCGTATCCTAGAGAAGTACAGCCTAAGAAGAGTGCAACACTACCGCGCCGCGAGGGGTACCGAAAGGTACCCGGCGTAGGCTGTACACCCGCCCTCATTGACGAGATGGCATCACGCTGCGAACGCACGAAGCACGTGAGCGCTATAGAAACCGCAAACGACACAGAAATCGAGAGAAGATGACCGTAGAACGTAGCCCCCTGGCCCCCACACCGCTCATCCCCGAGTCTTTTGCCGCGAAGTACCGCGAAGCCGGCTACTGGATTGACCAGACCATCCCCGAGTTCCTGCTGGATGCATGCCGCGCAAAGCCGCACTTCCCGGCGCTCGTGGCGATTTCGCACGCGCAGCTCGATGAGGACGGCAAGCCCCAACAGATTCGCCTCTCCTACGGTGAGCTGGAGGCGGCAGGTCGTGCCGCTGCGGCGCGCCTCGTTCAGGCTGGCGTGCAGCCCGGTGACCGCGTGCTGCTGCAGCTGGGTAACACTGCCGAGTACCTGGTGTACCTGCTGGGTATTTTCTGGGCGGCAGCTCTGCCGGTGTTCTGCCTGCCGCAGCACCGCACTACCGAGCTCGTGCACTTTGCGACCCGTACCGACGCGGCGGCGCACGTGTTCTCTTCGCTGACCCCCGGCGCGGATTTCACCGCCCTGCACGAGGACGTTGCCGCCGAGCTGCGCAAGAACTCCCTGGAGCCGCCGGTTGCTATTGATGTTGCCGAGCCGCTGACCCCGCTGACCGACGAGGAGCTCGCTGAAGAGTTCGTGCCCGGCGTCGTTCAGAATACCGAGAACCAGCGCGCGAGCGAGCAGGTGGCGTTCCTGCAGCTTTCCGGCGGTACGACCGGCATTTCGAAGCTGATTCCTCGCACCCACGCCGCCTACCTGTACTCGGTGCGCGGCTCGGTCGATATCTGCAAGCTGAACAACAACACGACCATGCTCGTGGTGTTGCCCGCCGCGCACAACTTCACGATGAGCTCGCCCGGTATTCTGGGTGTCATGTGCGTCTCCGGCAAGCTGGTGTTTGCGGCGGATCCGTCCCCGCAGACTGCGTTCCACCTCATTGAGATGGAGGGTGTGACCACCTCCGCGCTGGTGCCGCCGCTGGCTCAGGCGTGGGTCGCCTCCGCGGAGAAGCGCGGCGCGTCCCTGCCGTCCCTGCAGACCCTGCAGGTGGGTGGCTCGAAGCTGGCTCCGGCGGTTGCAGGCAAGATCGAGTCCGTGCTCGGCTGCACCGTTCAGCAGGTGTTCGGCATGGCTGAGGGCCTGGTGAACTACACCCGTTCGAACGACCCGATTGAGATGCGTCTGAGGACTCAGGGCTACCCGATTAGCCCCGATGACGAAATTCTGATTGTTGATGATCAGGACCAGCCGGTTCAGCGCGGCGAGAGCGGCCACCTGCTCACCCGCGGCCCGTACACGATTCGCGGCTACTACCTGGAGGAGAACGCGAACCGCTACGGCTTCACCGAGGACGGCTTCTACCGCACCGGCGACATTGTGCGCCTGGTCGCCGGCAAGTACCTTGAGGTGACCGGCCGCGCGAAGGACCAGATCAACCGCAACGGCGAGAAGATTGCCGTGGACGAAATTGAAGAGCTGGCGCTGACCCACCCCGACGTTTTTGACGCCGTGGTTCTGGGCATCCCGGATGAGACCGTGGGCGAGCGCGTGGGCCTGGTCATTGTGCCGCAGGAAGGCGCCGACCTGGGTGAAAACCCGCGCCGCACGATGCACGAGTTCTTCACCTCGAAGAAGCTCGCCGACTTCAAGATTCCCGAGCGCGTGCAGGTTCTGCAGGAGCTGCCCACCACGAACGTGGGTAAGATTTCTCGCCGTGAACTGCGCGCCAAGCTTGCCGAAATTTTCGGCTAAACCCTTTTCTGCTAAACCTTAAGCCCGTATTCCTACCCCTATTGAGGAGAAAAATGTCCGCACTTGAGACCCTGCGCCCCATCATGGAGAAGTACATCGTCGAGCCCGACTCCCTGCAGACCGCTTTTGACGAGCCGACCACCGACCTGTTCTCCCTGGGCCTGGACTCGATGGGTTCCTTCGCGCTGCTCGATGATCTTGCCGCCGAAGGCGCCGTGATTGAGTTTACTGAGCTGGTGGAGAACCCGACCGTGGAGTTCATCGCCTCCCGCCTGGGCTAAGCGTTACCGCACCCCGAGTGCCCGCCTGCCGCGCATGCAGACGGGTGCCCGGGGTGTTTGCTACTCGCCTCGCTCACCCCGCTTAATCTGTGCCGTCTCGCGCCGTATTTTGTGGCGGAGCTCTTGGCCGCGTTTATGCCGGAGGCGTGGCTGGGGTTGCCACTGTCGGTTTACCCTAGTCAGCGCACTTCTGCCAGCGCGAAACGGCGGGGCAGTAGCCTACCTTTCACACACCGCATATCATCCCTAATCCAGACCCCTAATCCAGACCTTGAGAGGCCACCATGGGCGTAGCTGATACTACCGCACCCGATAGCTTCGGGACTGCTTCCGACCTCCGCACCGCCGCGACTGACCCCACATCGCACAGCGCTGACAGTCCCTGGCTGCCGCTGACCACGAACGCGCGCGGCATCTACTTTGCCGCCGCGATTGACCCGTCGAACCCCTGCTACAACACCGCGGAGGTTCTGCAATGCCCTGCGGACACCGACCTCGCCCTGCTGCGTGAGGCGCTGGTGCAGCTCTACCGCGAGAACGAGGGCTTCCGCGTGCGCACCCGCATTGCCGATGGTGCCGCCTCCCAACAGATTCTGCCGCTTGAGGTGTTCCTTTCGGGCATTGACCTGCTCGTGGATGATGGCGAACTGGACGGGGGCGAACTGGAGGAGGGGGAGCTGAACGGCACCGCGGAGACGGGGGAGGAGAACGCTCCTGATCTGTCCGCTTCATCCTTGCCCGAATCCGTACTGCCTGACTCTGATTTGCCCGCGCCGGTGCGCGCCTGGGCGCAGCGCCTGCTCGCCCAGCCCCTCACCACAGATGAGGGCGTGACCGTGCGCAGTGCAGTGGTGCGTTACGGCGGGTTCCTCTGGGTGTATCACTCCTTCTCCCACGTGGTTGCCGACGGGTTCGCCGCGTTCAACGGCCCTCTCCCGCGTGGCGGCGATATACCGCGCCCTGTCCGCCGGTCAGCCGGTCCCGGCAACCCGCCGCATGAGCCTGCAACAGCTACTCGACGCCGACGATGCCGCCTCCGACGCCCGTGACGAAGACGTCGCCTTCTGGGAGGCGAGCGGCGCCCTGGAACAGGAAGACACCTCCCTGGCGGGTCGTACCGCCTCCCCGTCGGCGCGGTCTGTGCGCCTGGCGTTCAGCATTGACGTGCCCACCCAGCAGGCTCTGCTGGATGCGGCAAAGCAGCACGCCGTCTCCTGGCCGGTGCTGGCGACCGCCGCTGTGGGCTCGTACCTGGCGCGTGTGGGCGGCTACCCGCAGGCTTCGTTCGGCGTGCCGCAGATGAACCGCATGTTCGCCCGCACCCTGCCGGAGGCGACCCGCGCCCTGGGCGCGGCGAGCGCGCAGACCGGCTGTACCGCGGTGAACGTGCTGCCGGTGCAGGTTGCGGCGACCGGCCCCATTGCGGAGTCCCTGCACTCGGTGAAGGAACAGTACGCCCGTAACGCTGAGCATCCGCTGGCTCGTCAGGAAGACCTCGAACGTACCGCACGTAACGCCCAGTCCAGGCTGTTTGGTGCGCAGATTAACGTGGTGCCCTTCGACGCGGTGCTGCCGCTGGCGGCACCCTCCAAGGATGAGTCCGGATCCGCGGTACCGACCGCGCGCATCCACAATATCTCTGCCGGTCCCGTTGCTGACGCGACCTTCACCTTGCGCGGCATGCCCGGCCGCGGCAACAGCATCTCCTGCGAGATTGATATGAACCCGGCGCTCTACACCGCCAAGGAGCTGGAACGCCACGCCGCCCGCCTGAGCGAGTGGCTGCCCGCCTACGCCGCGGAGGCTCAGCGCGAGGGCGCCTCCCTGAACAACCTGGGTTTGGCGACCGAGGCGGAGCTTGCGACCCTGTGCGAGCTGACCGCCCCGGCGCTGACCGAGCATCCGCTGGAGTACAAGACCCTGCTGGGTCGCTTCCGTGATGCGGTGGCGGCGCATCCGCAGGCGCTCGCGGTGCTGGATTCTGCCCCCGCGCCCGGTGAGGTGCTCACCCCCGAGTCGGAGCGCGCCTACGCTTTTGACCGCGCCCTCACCTACGCCGAGCTGGATGAGCGCGCCCGTGCGCTTGCCGCGCAGCTGCTGGACTGGGGCGTTCGCCCTTCCGATGCGGTGGGTCTGCGTGTGCACCGCGGCGCCGAGCAGTACGTGGCGCTGTACGCCCTGCTGTACGCTGGAGCGACCTACGTGCCGGTGCTGCCGGATCTGCCTGCCGAGCGTGTGGGCGTGATGATGGAGGACGCCGAATGTTCCCTGCTGCTGCACGGGCCCGGTCTGCATCCGCTGAGTGCGCAGGAGCTGAACCCGCAGGATCCGCAGCGTCACGCGAACCTGCCCCAGCACACCCTACCGCAGCTGAGCATCGAGGAACCTGTACAGGCACCCGCCGCAGAAGAGCTTCCGGGCACGAAAACCGGTCTGGACGAGGACGCTTACGTGCTCTTCACCTCCGGCTCCACGGGCAGGCCTAAGGGCGTTGCCATCAGCCACCGCGCGATTGATAACCGCCTGCGCTGGCAGCAGCACCAGATTCCGGTGGGGGAGGGCGACCGCGTTCTGCACAAGACCCCCATCTCCTTTGACGTGCACGTGTGGGAGCTGTACTGGCCGCTTGCCGAGGGTGCCGCCGTGGTCATTGCCGCCCCGGATGGGCACCGCGACCCCGCCTACCTGGCGCGCGTGATTGTCGAGCAGTCCGTCACGGCGGTGCACTTTGTGCCGACCATGCTTTCGGCGCTGACCTCTTCGCCGGCGGCGCGCCGCATCCTCTCTGATGCCGGGCTTCGGTCAGGATCGGGAGCAGCCCCTGCGCTACGTGGTCTGCTCGGGCGAGGCTCTGCAGAAGGACCAGGTGCAGGCTGCGGGCGAGGTTCTGGGCGTGTACCCGCTGAACCTGTACGGCCCGACCGAGGCGGCGGTGGACGTGACCTTCTGGGAAACCTCCGCCGACCCGCAGCGCGAGAGCGTGCCCATTGGCGAGCCGGTCTGGAACACCGGCACCCTGATCCTTGACCCGACCGGCCACCCCGTGCCGGTGGGCGTGACGGGTGAACTGCACCTATCGGGCGTGCAGCTGGCGCGCGGCTACAAGAACAACCCGCAGGCGACTGCGGCGGCTTTTGTGGAGCAGGCTCCTGCCGGTGCACTCGCGCTGCTGAACGGTGAGAGCCAGCGCCTGTACCGTACGGGCGACCTGGCGTGCTGGGAGATTCTTCCCGACGGCCGCGCCGTTATCGGTTACCGTGGCCGCACGGATTATCAGATTAAGGTGCGCGGTCAGCGCCTGGAGCTGGGCGATATTGAGATGGCTCTTGCCGCGGTTGAGGGCGTGAGCGCTTCGGTGGCTCTGCTGTACCGCGGTCTGCGTGAGCCTGCCCTGGCGGCGGTGCTGGAGGTGGGCGACGTGCCCGCCGAGCGTGCTGAGCAGCTGGTGGAGGCGGCGCGCGAGCATTGCGCGCAGGTTCTGCCGGACTACATGGTTCCGACCCTGTGGCATACCCTGCCTGCTCTGCCGGTGAGCCCCTCCGGTAAGGCTGATCGCAAGCTGTTGGCGTCCCCTCGACCTGACCCCGCAGACTTCTGACGCTGAGGGTCCGCACGGTCTGCTGGAGCAACAGCTGTGTTCGATTATTGCGGGTGTGCTGGGTCGTGAGCGTTTCGGCGTGGATGAGGATTTCTTCGCTTCGGGCGGTCATTCGCTGGCGGCTCTTGAGGTGATTGCCGCGGTTGAGGAGCAGCTGGGTCTGAGCGTGAGCATCGGTGCGCTTTTTGCGCATCCGACCGTGCAGGATTTGGCGGCGTCCATTGCGGGCGAGCGCGGCGAGGGTGCGGAGTTCGCGCCTGTTCTTCCACTGCGTGAGCAGCCCGTTGTCCCCGATACTACCGATGCCCCCGCGCCGCTGTTTATTCTGCCGCCTGCGGGTGGTTTGGGCTGGTGCTATGCGGGGTACCTCTCGCATCTTCCGGCTCAGCAGGGTGTGTACGCTTTGCAGGCTGAGGCGTTCTCTGACCCGAATGCCGGGTTTGCGTCGAGCCTGCAGGAGCTGGCTGAGCGCTACTTGGAGCTGATTGAGAAGACTCTGGCGGAGCGTTCGCTGCCGCGTCGTTTTGCGTTGATGGGCTGGTCTGTGGGCGGTACTGCCGCGGTGCAGGTGGCGGCCCTGGCGCAGGCTGCGGGTGCGCTGGTTGAGCGTGTCATCCTGTTGGATGCGTATCCTTCGGAGCAGTGGCAGGGTGTGCCTGCGCCGGATGAGCAGGAGAGCTTCCGTGCGCTGCGCGTATGGGCGGTTTGCCGGAGCCTGCCGCTGATGAGCAGCTTGACCTGCCGGGTACGTTGGAGCGTCTGCAGAAGGCGGGTTCGGCGATGGGTTACCTGCCGGAGGAGAAGTTGGGCGTGTGTCTGGGTAGTATGCGTGCTTCGGCGGCGTTGATGCGTGGTGCTGAGCAGGCGTTCTTTGATGGTGATGTGCTGCTGGTGGGTGTGCCGCATGAGGATCAGCCGTATTTGGATGCGGAGGGTTGGGCGGCGCATGCGTCGTCGTTCCGTGCGGTGCTGCTGGAGGGTACGCACCCTGATCTGGTGAATCCGGCGCGTTTGGCGGAGGTGACCGGCCACTTCGCCGATTAGCCCTCTCTATCTGCAGAGTAGTTAATAAATTAAATGTCCCCGATTGATGAATCATCAATCGGGGACCTTCTATTTATTGGTTTTTGAGAACCCACTCTTTATATCGGAGATAAACTTCTGATAGCTGCCGTCGCTGTTCTTCTAGTTTTGTTTCGTTATCTCGAATGAGCGGTTTTTGATATGAAGCTACAAGATTGGCAAGACCTTGAGCCATTCCTGTATCTTTACTGCATTGTGCTTCAATGACACTGATTCGAATTTCTTCTTCCGATGCCGGGGCATTATTATCACCACTAGCGCGGGTTGCATTTGATAGTTCTTGTGTTTCCCATTCATAGTCGCCTTTTCGTGGCGTTAGACCTTTATCCGATAGGCATTTCCACCATGCTTCACGGTATTTTTTCCATTCGGGATGATTCATGGCAGCTGCATAGGATTGGCCGTGGATTCGACGATAGGCTTCTCTGAGGCCACTTTGCTCTTCGAGGCTGATGCCGGCAATCTCTTTCAACGTGGCTAAGATTTCAGGCATGCACTGTTCCATGATTTTTGTGTCATAGCCCCCGGATGATGGTGCATTCCCGGGTCGCTTGTAGTTTCCATATTTGGCGGAGTATTCGGGGTTCCAGAGGCCAAACTCGCGACCGGACGAAAAGAATTTCCTATCTTCTACATCATCCGGGATATATATTTCGTAGGATTGGCCGTGTTTTGCGAAACAGCGCTGCCTGAGAATTTCCAAGGCTTGATTGTAATACTGGGAATTTTCATCGAAACTGTCATTGTATTCTTCGAGTGGAGTAATGATTCGGTTGTTTTTATAGTCTAGAGTTGCTTGGGCTGTTTCATCACGTTCTAGTTGCGGGCCTGTAGAACAGGATGTGCAGGCTAGCGTGAATGCAAATGTTATGGCCATTGCGGGTTGAAAGATTTTCTTGAGGTTCATGATTCTCCCTCCTTAATTGGATAAAGAATATGTGACAGTAAAGAAAGCGGGGCTGTATTTTGCTGATTGTTGCAAAGCATATGCCTCGGTGAATATGGGCGTCGAGAGAATCTGGAATCTATGTGAATCCCAGAGCGATAAGCAGAATCTCGGGGGAGTGCCTGCTAGCTTGGGAGTGCACCCATAGCGAAAGGCTAAGACGCTATGGCAGACCACGCACAAGGGTGTTTCTGCAGCGTCGTTACTGCTAGGAGAATGTTCTAGAGCTTCATCAGGAACCCCTATGAGTTATGGAGGGTAAATGCTCGTAGATGAGTGAGCTGTGCCCTCCGTAATGTTGACCGAGCACCCTGAATATCCACCAATGCTGTGGTGAATATCATAGTTAAGGGTAGTTAAAGGCTACCACCGGCTAGGTACACACGGCAACCAAAACTCCGGTCACGTCTGATTTATTACATAAGAAATGCTTAGTCAACGAGAATATCAACAGGAAGCAGCTTGGGTACCCTGCGCCTCCTCACAGTTAAAACACGAATGCCCCCGGTTGATGATTCATCAACCGGGGGCATCGTTTAGCGTCTAACGCAGAACCGGGGTTCTACCGCTAAATGCTTAGTGCTGCTCCAGCTCGGAGTTAGCGTTCACGTTGAGCAGGTCGTACTTAGCGAATGCCTTCGCGGGAACGTCTGGTGCAACCTCGCCGCGCTTTGCCAGCATCTGCAGGGTGCGGACAACAACCGACTCTGCATCGATGTGGAAGAAGCGACGTGCACCCGGGCGGGTGTCTGCGAAGCCGAAGCCGTCAGCACCCAGGGTTGCGAAGTCGTTCGGAACGAACTGGCGGATCTGGTCGGGAACCTCCGAAGCGAAGTCGGTGGTCGCGATGATCGGGCCAGCAGCGCCTGCCAGCTTCTGGGTCACGTAAGGAACGCGAGCGGGCTGGTTCGGGTTCAGCAGAGCCTCTTCCTCAGCGGCAATGCCGTCGCGGCGCAGCTCGGTCCACGAGGTGACGGACCAGACGTCTGCGGAGACGCCCCAGTCCTCAGCCAGCAGCTTCTGAGCCTTCTCGGCCCACGGAACAGCAACGCCGGATGCCAGCAGCTGTGCCTTGGGGCCGGAGGTCAGCGGGGACTCGCTGATCTTGTGGATACCCTTGATGATGCCCTCAACGTCAACGTTTGCCGGCTCAGCAGGCTGGTGAATCGGCTCGTTGTACACGGTCAGGTAGTACATGACGTTGTGGTCTTCGTCCTTGTTGCCGTACATCTGCTCGATACCGCGCTCCACGATGTGAGCAATCTCGTAGCCGTATGCCGGGTCGTAGATCTTGAACGCCGGGTTGGTGGACGCCAGGATCGGGGAGTGACCGTCGTTGTGCTGCAGACCCTCACCGGACAGGGTGGTACGACCTGCGGTTGCACCGATGACGAAGCCGCGGCACAGCTGGTCGGATGCTGCCCAGAAGCCGTCGCCGGTGCGCTGGAAACCGAACATCGAGTAGAAGATGTAGATCGGGATCATCGGCTCGCCGTGGGTGTCGTAGGAGGTACCGATAGCGGTGAACGCTGCGGTTGCGCCTGCCTCGTTAATACCCACGTGAACGATCTGGCCCTCGGGGGGACTCGGTGTAGGTCAGCATCAGCTGGTGGTCAACGGGCACGTAGTTCTGGCCGTTGGGGTTGTACAGCTTAGCGGACGGGAAGAAGGAGTCCATACCGAAGGTACGTGCCTCATCGGGGGTGATGGGAACGATACGGTGACCGAAGCCCTTCACACGCATGAGGTCCTTCATCAGGCGGACGAACGCCATGGTGGTAGCAGCGGTCTGCTTGCCGGAGCCCTTCTTGGTCTGTGCGTAGACCTTGGACTCGGGCAGGGTAATCTCGGGCTGTGCGTTTGCGCGACCCGGGATGTAACCGCCGAGCTCCTTACGGCGTGCGTGCATGTACTGCAGTGCCGGGTGGTTTGCCTCGGGCAGGTAGTACGGCGGGTTGTACAGATCCTTCTCCAGCTCCTCGTCGGAGATGGGGATGTTCAGGTGGTCACGGAAGCCCTTCAGTGCTTCCATGGTGAACTTCTTGATCTGGTGGGTGGAGTTACGTGCCTCGAAGTAGGGGCCGAGCTCCGCACCCTTAATGGACTGTGCCAGGATGACGGTGGGCTTGCCCTTGGTCTCCATAGCTTCCTTGTAGGCTGCGTAGAGCTTCTTGTCGTCGTGGCCACCCAGGCGCAGGTTGAAGATCTGCTCGTCGGTCAGGTCTGCAACCAGTTCCTTGGTCTCGGGGTACTTGCCGAAGAAGTGCTCACGGATGTAGCCGCCGTCTTCACCGCGGAAGGTCTGGTAGTCACCGTCGAGGGTTTCGTTCATCAGCTGGATGAGCTTGCCGCTCTTGTCCTTCTTGAGCAGCTCGTCGTAGTCGGAGCCCCACAGGACCTTGATGACGTGCCAGCCTGCGCCGCGGAAGAATGCCTCAAGCTCCTGAACGATCTTGCCGTTACCGCGAACGGGGCCGTCCAGACGCTGCAGGTTGCAGTTGACGACGAAGGTCAGGTTGTCCAGGTGCTCGTTTGCAGCCAGCTGCAGTGCGCCACGCGACTCGGGCTCGTCCATCTCGCCGTCGCCCAGGAATGCCCAGACGTGCTGCTCGGAGGTGTCCTTGATCTTGTGGTTGTGCAGGTACTTGTTGAAGGATGCCTGGTGGATAGCGTTCAGGGGGGCCCAGACCCATGGAAACGGTCGGGAACTGCCAGAACTCGGGCATGCAACGGGGGTGCGGGTACGAAGGAATACCGTTTGCGCCCTTGGTCTTCTCCTGGCGGAAGCCGTCCATCTGCTCTTCGCTCAGGACGCCCTCAACGAATGCGCGGGAGTAGACACCGGGGGAGGAGTGACCCTGGAAGAAGACCTGGTCGCCGCCACCGGGGTGGTTACGGCCGCGGAAGAAGTGGTTCTGGCCCATTTCGTAGAGGTCAGCGACACCTGCGAAGGTGGAGATGTGACCGCCAACGCCGATGCCCTTCTTCTGGGCACGCTGAACCATGATTGCTGCGTTCCAACGGATCCATGCGCGGTACTGGCGCTCGAGTTCCTCATCGCCGGGGTACTCGGGCTGCTGGTCTGCGGGGATGGTGTTGATGTAGTCGGTCTTGACCAGAGTGGGGACCTTTACGCCCTTTGCGCCAGCCTCCTTGAGCAGGCGCGAAGGATGTACTCTGCACGCTCGGTGCCGTGAGTCTTGATAAGGTCCTCGAGGGACTCAGCCCATTCCTGGGTCTCTTCTACGTCGATGTCCTTGAGGCCATCAAGAAGGGTGCTCAGGGAGTGCTCGTTCGGTACGTTAGCCAAACTAATCCAACCTCTCTTCTGTGCGGTTGTGTAGATTGTTCGCCGCGATGTTGCATTGTCGAACAATCTCTGCGTTTAAGCGCTATAGATCCGTGGGGTCTACTTCGCTACTTATCTCTACTATCTTAGACCTAAATGTGGGCTTCTTGGCATCAAACGAAGGTTTTTGTGATGTGGGTTTCGTGGCTTAGCTCTCTGAGCGAAAAATATGCGCATCAAAAGTACTAGTTAGGGTCTTTTTGTATCTAAATAGTGCGGAATGGTGGGGGTGGCGGAATGGCGCGGAATGATGGGGTATGACCTACCTATAAGGCCGAGGGTCGACATGGCTTGATGTGGCTTGCTGTGGGGTGAGTTGCGAAAAAGAAAAAAATATTGAGACATAGAACACATGTTTCGGATTTGCGTGGCGCACCAAAAGCCCGTATAGTTTTCTCTTGTGTTCGCCACTGGAACAAAAAAACAGTGAGAACTACGGGTCTTTAGCTCAGCTGGTAGAGCGCCACGTTTACACCGTGGATGTCATCGGTTCGATCCCGGTAGGACCCACCGCTAACCCCGGTACCGCAAGGTACCGGGGTTTTTGTTTACCGGTTTTGTTTACCCATTGACCTGCCACGAGGGTGCCCAGCGGGAAGCTCGCGAAGATAATCCAGTCGGAACTGCGATTCCTTCGGGCATAAAACTGCACTCCACTATATATAGCCTGCCCTAAGCGCGTATCCTTATATACATGACTGAAAACAAGAAGGCACAGATTGGTGTCACCGGCCTTGCTGTCATGGGCGCAAACCTCGCCCGCAACCTGGCACGTAACGGCTACACCGTGGCACTGCACAACCGTTCCGTAGAGAAGACCGACGCACTGCTGGCTGAGCACGGCGCAGACGGCGACTTCATCCGTACCGAGTCCCTGCAGGAACTCGTTGACTCCCTCGAGTCTCCCCGCCGCATCCTGATTATGGTCAAGGCGGGCGCACCCGTCGACGCAGTGATCGAGCAGCTCACCCCCATGCTCGATGAGGGCGACATCATTATCGACGGCGGTAACTCCCACTTCCCCGACACCATCCGTCGCGAGCACGCCCTGGCTGAAAAGGGCCTGCACTTTGTGGGCGTTGGCGTCTCCGGCGGCGAAGAGGGCGCTCTCTGGGGCCCCTCCATGATGCCCGGCGGCTCCGCAGAGTCCTACAAGCACCTGGGTCCGCTGCTCGAAAAGATTGCAGCGAAGGCACCTCAGGACGGCGCACCCTGCTGCGCATGGATCTCCACCGACGGTGCGGGTCACTTTGTGAAGATGGTCCACAACGGCATCGAGTACGCCGACATGCAGGTGATCGGCGAAGCCTACGACATTCTGCGCTCCATCGCGGGCATTGAGCCGGCGCAGCAGGCAGAAATCTTCAAGACCTGGAACGAAGGCGACCTGAGCTCCTACCTGATCGAAATCACCGCTGAGGTGCTCGCACAGGTCGACGCAAAGACCGGCAAGCCCCTGGTCGACGTTATTGTTGACGCAGCGGGCCAGAAGGGTACCGGCCTGTGGACCGCTAAGGCCGGCCTGGACCTCGGTTCCCCCGTCTCCGCTATCGCAGAGTCCGTGTTCGCACGCGCCCTCTCCTCCTCCGAGCGTGAGCAGCGCGAGCAGGCACAGCGCGAACTGCCCGCAGGCCTCATCGCAACCACCGGCGTTGGTGCAGGCGACCCCGAGTTCGTTGAGGATGTGCGCCGCGCACTCTTCGCCTCCAAGCTCGTTGCGTACGCACAGGGCATGGACCTGCTCACCCGCGCAGGCAAGGAATACGGCTGGGACCTGAAGCTGGACACCATCGCATCGCTGTGGCGTGCAGGCTGCATCATCCGCGCCGAGCTGCTGGGCGACATCATGGCTGCCTACGCTGATGAGGCTCCCGCGAACATGCTTCTGGCACCCGCTTTCAAGAACCTCATGGAGGAGCTCGTTCCTTCCTGGCGTCGCGTGGTGGCTAAGGCAACCGCACTGGGCATCCCCGTGCCGGTGTTCGCTTCCGCACTGTCCTACTACGACGGTCTGCGCCGCGACCGCCTGCCCGCATCCCTGATTCAGGGTCAGCGTGACTTCTTCGGTGCACACACCTACGGTCGTATTGACGAAGAGGGTGCCTTCCACACCATGTGGAGCGGTGACCGTTCCGAGGTGAACGCAGCGGACATTCACGTTCACTAAGCTCCCGTAGCTGAACACGTCAAAGCCCGCCTTCGGCTGGATGAGAATCCGGTCGAAGGCGGGCTTTCGTTATGTCTTGATATGGGGTACCCCGAGGTGTCTCAAGGGTATCTCCAGGGGTATTTTAGGGGCTATAGCAGGGGGAGAAGGCCTGCAGAGCCTCGTCAGGAGCCTCCAGACGCGCCGCTACCGCCTCAAAACGCTAACAAGCACTAAATCCACATGGCGGGGTCAATATACTCCACAGCGTCCACCAGCGGCTTCTTCTTCTCCGGGGTGCGCGGGCGGTGCTTCGCCGGAATGCCGGTAATAATCGAATCGGCGGGGTGATCGTTGACCACCACGGCGTTCGCGCCAATAGCGCTATCGGAACCAATCTCCACCGGACCGAGCACCTTAGCGCCGGCACCAATGGTCACGCGGTCACCAATGGTGGGGTGGCGCTTCACCTTCTCCAGGGAGCGACCGCCCAGGGTCACGCCGTGGTACAGCATCACGTCGTCACCGACCTCAGCGGTTTCACCAATGACAATGCCCATGCCGTGATCGATAAAGAAACGGCGGCCAATAGTCGCGCCGGGGTGAATCTCCACACCGGTCAGAAAACGCGCAAACTGCGAGAGAGTACGAGCCAGAGCCTTCGTCTCATCCTTCTGCCAGAGCTTATGGGTCAGACGGTGAACCCAAATGGCGTGCATACCTGAATAGTTCAGCGCAAATCTCGACAGCGCCGCGCGCAGCAGGGTCGTGCTGGCGGACGTTCTCAATATCTTCACGCAGACGCGCAATAAAACTCATGGGTTCCCTTTCCCTCATCGGTCGTTCTCTGTATATGCGACCTTTCCAAAGGTACCAACAATGAAGCCTATTCGCCTATTCCCGGCCGGCTACATGTCATAGTAGACACGCTTACCAAAAACTCAGTCACACAAACGCGCGGAACGTAATATTTCTGCCGGTCAAAAGACGCAAAAGCCCCGCCTCGGGACCGTCCACAGCGGGACGAGCCGGAGGCGGGGCATCAGCTATCCAAACCCTAGGGCCAAGACCTCAGGCAGGGAGCAGAGGGGAGAAACAACGGGCTATTAGCCGCGGATATCCTCGTACAGGGCGGTAGAGATGTAACGCTCACCGAAGTCGGGAACAATAGCCACAATCAGCTTGTCCTTGTTCTCAGACTTCTTAGCCTCCTCCAGAGCAGCCCAGACAGCCGCACCGGAAGAAATACCGCCCAGAATACCTTCCTGGGTAGCCAGCAGGCGGGAGGTGCGCATAGCGTCCTCAGCGCTGACCGGAGTCACCGAATCGTAGATGCCGCGGTCCAGAGTGTCCGGAACGAAGTTAGCGCCCAGGCCCTGAATCTTGTGGGGGCCAACGCGACCCTCAGAGAGCAGCGGGGAGTCCTTCGGCTCAACCGCAACAACCTTCACGTCCGGGTTCTGCTCCTTCAGGTACTTACCTGCACCGGAGATGGTACCGCCGGTGCCAATACCCGCCACGAAAATGTCGACCTTACCGTCGGTTGCTTCCCAAATCTCGGGGCCGGTGGTGTTGTAGTGAATGGTGGGGTTCGCCTCGTTGGAGAACTGGGAGGCCAGGATAGCGTTCTCGGTGGCCGCAACGATTTCCTTAGCCTTCTCCACAGCGCCGCGCATACCTTCGGTACCGGGGGTCAGCACAATCTGAGCACCGTAAGCGCGCAGCAGCACGCGACGCTCAGCAGACATGGTCTCCGGCATGGTCAGGATGACGCGGTAACCGCGAGCAGCACCCACCATAGCCAGCGCAATACCGGTGTTACCGGAAGTGCCCTCAACAATGGTGCCGCCGGGCTTCAGCGCACCCGACTTCTCAGCAGCGTCAATGATGGCGCGGCCGATGCGGTCCTTAACCGAACCAGCGGGGTTGTAGAACTCAAGCTTGACCGCTACGTTACCGGGAAGACCTTCGTCCAGTCGGTTCAGCTTAACCAGGGGGGTCTGGCCGGTTGCTTCAACAATGCTGTTGAGAATCTTTGCCATGGGGTGCTCCTTCATGAGCTTGGGGGAGGCCAGCCGCGACGGGGTCTCCGCAATGAATAATCGGTTACGTGGCAACTCTACTACTCACCGGCAGTAGGTTTAAACCTGCGGTCACAGTTCGTAATAATGCCAGAGAAAAACCTCAAGGAACGAGGTTCAGAAAGAGGGTACAGAAAAGCGCCGCACAAACCCTTTCTCGACAAAGGACGATGAATGTGCGGCGCTCTCTAGAAACATTATGTAGCCCAAAAGACAACCTCTGTATATAAGAGTAGTGGTGAACTCCGTTCACCGCAAGCTGGAGCCACAAATTTTATTGCCATCAATGGAAAAAACAGTAAAAACCGCATCCTGAGACGGCACAACGCTAAAAGCGGGGGAGAAAACCAGCCTCAGAGGACTAGTTGATGTCCATGTGAAGATCCCACTTGTTGTTCAAGTAGCGACCAACAGCCTCACCAAACATCTTCACGTGACGCTTATCAGCCGCCACGGTCTGCTCCTTGCCGTCCTTGAACAGCTTCTCACCCAGATCCACGTTCAGAGTCACGGTCCAGTTGTACGCGCCCTGCGCCAAAACCGGCTGCTTGGTGCCAATAGTCAAAGTAGCGGTCGGGTTCACGTACCAGGTCTTCTTCTCTTCAATACCTGCCTTGGTGGAATCCGCGTACTTCTTCATCGCCGCCAGGGTCTCCTGGTCGGTGCTGACCTCGTTCATGTAGTGCATATCGCCGGTACGCAGCAGGTACTCAAACGCCGCACCGAAGTACGCCAGAGCCGCCGCAAAGCCAGCCACCGAATTCTGGTGCATGGCCTCCGGAACGATCGGGGAAGGAACATTCTGCGGCGGGTGCTCAGCGTTACCCGGCTGGTACTCGCCGTGCTCCTCCATCTTCTCCAGCTTCGCTACGCCGCTGTAATCCTTATTGTCGTTAGGCAGCGGAGAATTCGCTGCGGTAGCCGAAGCCGACGCAGAAGCGGAAGGGGAAGCAGATGCCGAAGCCGAAGCGCTCGGCGACGCGGTAGCAGACTCAGAAGCAGCCGCAGAAGCGCTCTCAGAGCCAGAAGCGGAAGCAGACGCCTCAGAAGTAGCCTTAGAGCCACAAGCGGCCAGCAAAGCCATGGAGCTGACGCCCAGTACACCCAGCGCCGCGCGGCGGGTCAGGTTCTCGGACATAGTGATACCTTTCAGTCAGTCGGTGATTGCAACCAGTTTAGCCGCAAACCCAACAGGATACAGAGTCGAGTGGGCGAAGCGTGAGAAGCGCCTCGCAGATAAAAGCGTTATGACGAACTATGACGCCGCGGAGGTGGCGGACGCCTCAGTGGAAGCCCCAGCGGAAGCGGCGGCAGAAGAGGACGTGGAAGCCGAACCGGAAGCTGCCGCGCTCGCGGTGCCACCAGTAGCACCACCCTGCAAGGTCGCGCCGTACGCCACGCTCAGCTCCCACATCTTAGAATCAGCATGGTAGCGACCGCGGAAATCGCACTCCTGAACCGTCACCTGAGAAGCCGGCCCCGCCGCCGTCGCAGAAGCGCTGGCAGAAGCACTGGGGGACGCCGACTCAGACACCAGCGCATCCTCAGAAGGCTCAGTAGGCTCAACCGATGCGGAGGCAGAAGCAGAAGTACTCGCGGAGGCGACCACCGGCTGGATCTTGCCCTCAGCCACCGCCTCCGTACCGAAATCCAGGGTGTACTTGCCCTTAAACAGCAGGTTGCCATCACTCATAATGGACGGCTGCGCACTCGAAAGCGCATAGGAAGCCGACGGATTCACATACCAGGAACCCTTCTGCACACCCGCAAGAATAGAAGCCGACAGGGCATCCACCTCAGAGCGAGTCTTCGAGGACAAGGTAATGCCGGTCGAGAACGCATCCGTGCTACCGGTCTTCACCAGATAATCCATAGCCGCCGCAAAATAAGCGATTGCCTCATGGAAACCCGTCACCGTATTGACCGACAGAGCATCAGTCACCTTCGGCTTCGGGGAGCATTACGCGGCGGATGCTCCACCGTACCCTGCTCATAATTCAACGCGCCCTCATAGTGGGTGTACTCCACCAGACCCGAATAATTCTGACCATCATCACTGTACCCATTCGGGTTAGCGCTCGACTTCGCGCCGTTCAGGCTACCGCCCTGAGAACCAGACTGCTGGCTAGAGCCACCCGAACCGCACGCGTTCAACAGCGCCGCAGAACCGGCAACAGCAGAAACGCCCACACCCAGGCGCAGCAGGGAGCGGCGAGAAAAAGAAGACTGAGAAAAAGAAGACATACAAAAACCTTGAATCCGGGAAAGTACGTTACTACCAGAGTAAAACAGATCATGCCCTAACCCGAGTGCGAGTTAGGGCATGATGCCTCATCCATCTGAGGGCTAAAGGTTGTCACCATTAGAATTGCCGCCATTACCGGAGTTGCCGGAGTTACCGGAATCACCAGCATTACCGCCGTTAGCGGCACCACCGGAACCGCCACCATTCTTAGGCTGAGCCGAAGCCTGCGCCTCATACTCGTCCTGAATAGTCAAAGTCCAATCATTATCGTGGCGCACACCGGTAACCACCAGACCACGCTCAGTGCGGCGAACCTTCTCAGACATCTCCGCAGGAGCGCCATCAACCACAACGGTTGGACCCAAATCAATCACCAGGTCGAAAGTCCACTGCACGCTCTTCTTCACCAGGGTCGGAACAGCAGTGAACGCAGACATCGTCACCTTCGGCGAAACAAACCAGTCACGCGCCTGAGAGCTCTCATTCGACTCATCCATGAACGAAGAGAACGAGGCAATGAACTTCTCGTCAGCCTTCGACTCACGCAGCGGAGCCGCATCACCGGTCAACACCAGGTAGTTAATCGCCGCATACACGAACGCAATCGAATCGTACAGGCCCTGCACCGAGTTCTCCGAAGCGCTCGCCGGACGCTTGGGCACCGGCACGTTCTGCGCGGGAGCAGAGTCGGTCGCCGGAACGAAAGTGCCCTTCTTCTCATAGTTATCGAAGGTGACCTCGCCGCTAAAGTCAGTGCGCGCAGAAGCCGAGGGAGACATCTGAGGGGTATCCGCATCAGCGTTCTCGGTGGTGGACGAAGAACCACCGCAGGCAACCAGCAGGGCGCTCAACGACACGCCTGCAACGCCCGCACCGGCGTAACGCAGAGCAGAACGGCGGCTGATGCCGGTAGCGGAACCATTAGAAAGCCCAGAGGTCAAAGGGAAAAGCGCCACGGAGTACCTTTCGAGTGAGAATCTCAGGTGAGAGACGAGTGAGAGTGCGTCTCGACGAGCGGATATCACACGTGGATATCCCTCTAGAGACAGTCCTAAAGTATAACGCGCCCCCGCCTTCACACCCGTGTGTACCACCGCTCAAGTGAGCGTGATATGCCGCCCATCAGCGAACTTACCGCAACCAGCGGCAACAGCGCACCGAAGAGGGCACGGGATATAGCGAAGGCGAGGACGCGTTCATCGTCTATAGGGATTGTCTATAGGGGAGGGGCTACTGGGCACCCGCAGCGGGAGCGCCGCCGGGTGCCTCAGCGCCGGGAGCGTTCATGCCGCCAGCTGCACCGCCCGCATCAGGAGCACCGGGAGCTACACTCGGCTGAGTCGTCGCAGCGGCAGGCTGAGTCGCCACAGGCTGCGCGGTAGCCGCAGGCGCCTGGGTAGCGGCAGGCTGAGGAGCCTGTGCGCCACCATTCTGAGCGCCACCGTTCTGTGCTCCACCATTCTGGGAGCCAGTGTACTGTCGTGCGCCGCCGTTTTGGGTACCACCATTTTGGGTGCCACCATTCTGGGCGCCACCGTTCTGTGCCGCACCATTATTTGCGGTACCCTGCGCGGCACCGTTACCCGAAGTATTCGCGCCGGTGTTCGCGCCGCCATTAGCCGCCACGGTGCTGTCATCAGTCACCGTCGGAGTGTAAGTCGACGAAGGATGCGCGCGCGGGAGTCTGCGTCGGCTTCGGAGTCAACGCGGGATCGTACTGCTGCGGCGAAATCACAACCCAGCGCTTCGCCTCCTCATCGTACTCAGCGTACAGAGCCTTAATCTCCGGGGCCTCAGTGTCCTCCAGCGGCTTGGTGGTGTTCGTCGCCTTCTCAACCTGCAGGCCGTGCGCCTGCGTTACGGTGCACGCCCACGAATACTTAGTACCGCGGGTCGTCGGCTGCTTATCGGTCAGGCGGAACGTCCACTCGCCACCCACTAGCCAGTTCGTGCCAGTCGCATAGAACGCACGCAGCTTCTCCAGCGCCGCACGGTCGGTAGAGTTCTGCGCCTGAACCACCTGCAGAGCCGGACCGGGATCACCGGTTATGCGGGCATAGTTCACCGCCGCCGCAAATACGCGAAGGTGGCGCGCAGGCTACGGGCGTTCTTCTCGTACATGCTCTCATCCTCAACGGGGATGGGTACGGCGCTCGCCTTAGAATCCACGCTTGCCGGGCCTGCGGTCGGCTCAATCGTGTACACCTGACCGGTCTCCGGGTCGGTGCTACTCATCGGGGCTGCGCCATGACCGGGAACGTACTTGGTCCACTTCAGCTCGCCCGACAGGTTATCGTAGGCACCCGCAATCGAAGCGGAAGCAGTGGGGGAGGCGGTCGCCTCCTCAGTCTTTTTGGAACCGCAAGCGGCAAGCATCGCACCCAGGGCGGCAGTGCCCGTGAGCGCAATAAAGTGGCGGCGGCTGTGAATCATAATGATCCCCTTGAATGTGCTGTGATGCGGAAGTATCGGTGATAGGTGAAGAGCTCACACCCTAATCCTCAGCCTAACATCACGCCCCTCACAGGAGGGCGCGAAGCAGTCACCCGCGGGGCGGGTAGACACGCATTGAGGCGAAAATGGGCGGACCTCATCTAGCCCTAGCCTATAGATTTCGCGCGTGGCACACAAATAAAAGCCCTCATCCGTGCCTCATATCACCCAATATGACGGGATCTTTGAGGCACGGATGCAAAGAAGCTTTAGGCTGAACCTCGAATATAACGAGCCGCCTTAGAAGAGGTACTCGCATTCGGGGTCGGCTGCGCGCTCGGAGTATTCGTGGACGGTTCAGCGTTAGCCGCAGGGGTGGCGGTAGCGCTCGGGGAAGACTTCGGATCCTCCAGCATCTGCCAGCCCTCTGCGCCAAAGTAGACGTAAGCATCCGCCTTCTGATTACTGCCGTAGATACCGGTGAGTTGCTCGCGCTGACGGGTCTCATGGTTGAACAGGAACGCGTTCTCATCCACCTTCAGGGTCGCCTTCCAGCAGTAGACGTCCTGCTCGGTGGCGGGCACCGGCGCGGGGAGCTCAGGTTAATGCACATGGGGTGGTTGCTCTTAGAGACCAGCCAGCCGATGTTGTAGCGGTAGATATCGCGGTACATCTGCGCCATATTGCTGAAGTGCTCCTGGCCGGGCAGATTCATGAAGGGGTCGGTGTCGCCGGTGAGGAGCATATAGTTCTGCGCCGCACCCCAGTACTGCAGGAAAGCATGCAGGCCCTCAACGGTGCGCTCCTTAGCTTCCGGGGGCATGGTGGGGCGGGGGACATTAATGGCTCGGTGGCTCAGGGTGCCGTTCGAAAAATCGCCGGAACGCTCAAAGAACTGATCCGGCAGAATAGCCGGTCCGCGACCATCCAGAGCCGATGCCGGCAGAGGCTCGGCCTGCGTAATACTGCGCGTGGTGGTTGCAGCTTTGGTCTGGGTGCTCTGAGGCACCGGTGCGGCGTCAGCCGGAGAAGATTCGGAGAGCGGTTGAGGGCGAGAAACGACGGGGCTGCAGGCGCTTGCGAGTGCACTCAATGCTGCTCCGGAAGAAAGAGCAAGAAGATGGCGACGTGACAGCGAACCGAACATACGCAACCTTTCGCAAGAGTAAAGACGGGCAGGCAATAACGGGTAGCTCGGATGCAGTGAACCCCAACGGCAATAAATTTTGCATGCAGTTGCGTGAGGGGTAGGTGAGCGTTCCCGATGTGTGGCATACCGCGGTGAGTACGGATGCAATAGAAAGGGCAGGCCAGAAGCCTCCTGAAGGAATCGGTGTGGTTATGACCTGCCTGGTTATCGTGCTCAACGATTCTAAGCGTACTTTTAGGTTTGAAAAGACCATATCTACCCCTGAGCGTAAAAAGTTATCAAATCTTAATATTTGCCCGTTTTATGCGGGTTATAAAACGTACCAATGTGTTTGGGATAACCGCATTAAAATCTGATGTTTCCCCTAGAAACTTAGGGATTTTTCAATCTTTTCTTGAGCGAATCAAACTCATATTGGAGTTATTGCACCACAACTCAAAGGTACTAAAACAACCCCTCAGAGTTGTTCGAACAACCCTCAAAAACGCCTCCGTAAGAGCCCCCAAACTCCCCGCAGCCGCAACGTGCCCACCACAACGCCCACACATGGCACGAAGCGGGTTCACCCTATGGGACAATAGCGCTGTGACTACCACCGACTATGCGCAGCTCAAAGCAGCTCGCGAACTGCTCACTCGAATCCCCCTCCCGCTCGACGTAGAACCCGGCGAAACCCCCGGCTCCCCCCTACACCGTCACCCACGACGGCACCGCCGAGCACGGCACCGCCTCCGCGCGCACCCTGCTCGCCGCCATGGCACGCCAACTCGACGACTACATCCTGCCGCGCAGTGCCAGCGTCGATAACCCCCTCACCATCGTGGTCGGAGGCTCCACCGGCGCCGGTAAATCCACCCTCGTCAACACCCTGCTCGGCGAGCCGCTCACCCAGTCTGGCGCGATTCGACCCACCACCCGCCACCCCGTCCTACTGCACCGCGCAGAAGACGAAGCGGCGCTGTCACCCGAACGCTTCCTGCCCACCCTGCCGCGCACCCGCACCTCCGGCATGAACGCCGGGTCGCAGGCACTACCCGGCCTTGACCCGAAGATTGCGCGCGCCCTCATTCCTATTACCACCTCGGCGCTACCGCAGGGCATCGCGCTCATTGACGCACCCGATATCGACTCCGTCTCCGAGGAGAACCGCACCCTCGCCAAGGAGCTGCTCTCCGCCGCTGACCTGTGGCTCTTTGTCACTACCGCCAACCGCTACGCCGACGCCGTGCCCTGGGAGTTGCTCCACGAAGCAGCCGCACGCTCCATCGCCATTGCCGTGGTGCTCAACCGCGTGCCCGAAGGTGACGAAGAGGCCATCGAAAACGACCTGCGACGCATGCTCGACGAGGCCGGAATCCACGCCGTACTGATTCACACCGTCACCGAACAGCCGCGCGACGAAAGCGGTATGCTCGCCCCCGTCAGCCTCGCCCCGCTGACCCTGTGGATCCGCGAACTCGGCGCCGACGCACCCGCCCGCGCCGCCATCGCCCGGCAGACCCTCGCCGGTGCCGTCGAAACCCTCGCCGGTAACCTGCAGGTGCTCGCCGCAGAACAGGCACGCCAGCAGGCGGCGCACCAGTCGCTTGCCGCCATCGCAGCCGAAGAATACGAGGATGCGCTGACCACTATCGACGGTGCCCTCTCCGACGGCTCTCTGCTGCGCGGCGAAGTGCTCTCGCGCTGGCACGACTTCGTGGGAACCGGCGACTTCTTCCGCTCCCTCGACAGCACCATCGGTCGCCTGCGTGACCGCGTCGGCTCCGCACTGCGCGGTCAGCCCGCCGCCGCCCAGAAGGTAGAAGACGCCCTCGAAAGCGGCATCCACGCCGTCGTGCTGGATGCAGCCGCCCGCGCCTCCGAAAACACCCGCACCCGCTGGCGTGCCAGCCGCGCCGGACGCTCCCTGCTGGCGCGCCTGGACGCGCCGCAGGCTGTTGCAGTTGCGCCGCAGGCTGTTTCTTCCGCGTCCGAACAGAGCACAGACGGTGAGGTGAAGGGCGAGGTGCAGTCTGCCGAGGACATTTCTCCGCAGCTGTTGCCGAGCAGATTCGCCTCTGGCAGGGATCCGTGCTTGAAATGATCCGAGAAGAAGGCGCCGACAAGCGCAAACGCGCCCGCTTCCTCTCCCTGGGCGTGAACGCCGCCGCCGTGATGCTCATGGTCGCCGCGTTCAGCCTCACCGGCGGCATTACCGGTATTGAGGCGGGTATTGCGGGCGGTAGCGGCGTGGTCGGCACCAAGCTGCTCGAGTCCATCTTCGGTGAAGACGCGGTGCGCCGCATGGCGACCCGTGCCCGCACCGACCTGCTCGAACGTATGGCGGATCTGCTCACCGAGCACGCTCAGCCCTTCACCGAGGTGTTGGAAGAAACCGACCCGCAGGCTGACGCTGAGGACATTCACCGCGCCGCCGAGCAGGTGCAGAAAATTGCCGCGGAGATGAGCGCGCAGAGCCAAGCTGCCCAGGCAAAGGGTGCTCAGGTACAGGGCGCGCAGACACAGGGCGCGCAGACACAGGGCGCGCAGACTCCCTGGTCGGCTACATCATAGTCGGGGCAACGCGCTCAACCGCCTGTCACCAGATCATCTCCACAGCGCACCACCTCACCGCGCACCACAGACGAAGAAAAACGCACTATGACTACCCCCGAGAAGAAATTCGAGAACAAAGCCGCTGAGCGCCATACCGAGCGAGGCGCCACCCCCGCCGTGGCGACCTCGCCCTTCGCGCGCTCCGTTGCGTCCCTGAAAGAGGCCATCAGCTACGGTGAAGGACGAGTCCCCGAAACCGTCCTGCTCGACGCCGCTGAAACCCTCGAACGCCTCAGCCAGCGCCGCGAACTCTCTACCGAACACACCGTCATCGGCTTCTTCGGCGCGACCGGCAGCGGCAAATCCACGCTCTTCAACGCCATCGCCGGGCAGAATATTGCCCTCTCCGCCCCCACGCGCCCGACCACCTCCACCGTGCAGGCGGCAATCTGGGAGGCAGAAGGCAAGCGAAGAACTGCTCGACTGGCTTGGCATTGACAAGCGCGTTTACCCGCAGACTCAGGCGCTCACCGCCGAAGGAGACGCAGCCGGGGGAGCGGCGGCACCCAACGCCGTCACCGAACCGGCACCCGGACTCTTCAACCGCATCCGCCGCGCGGTAGGCGGACGCGGCGAAATGCGCACCCGCACCGGTGGCCTCATCCTGCTGGACATGCCCGACTTCGACTCGGTCACCACCACCAACCGCGACCTTGCCGCCCGCATGATGCGCTACGTGGACGTACTCGTCTGGGTTGTCGACCCCCAAAAATACGCCGACGCCGTCATCCACCGCGACTTCATGGTGCCGCTTGCCGCATCCGGCGCGCAGGCGCTCTGCGTGCTCAATCAGGCGGACAAACTCGCATCCGCCGAGGTGCCCGCCGTGATCGCATCCCTCACCCGCCTGCTCCAGGCTGAGGGCACCGAAGCGCACCTGCTCGCCGCACCCATTGCCGTCTCCGCGCGAACCGGCGAGGGCATCGACGTGCTCCGCGACCTGCTCGCCCAGGTAGCCGCCGCCAAGAGCCTGTCCCTGCAGCGAACCGACGCGCAGCTGCGCGCCACCGCCTCCCAGCTGCGCACCTACGCCGGGGGAGAGGGGGCCGTACTCGCCGGAGCCTACGCCCTCGAAGCGGAACAGAAGCTCGTGAAGGCATGCTACACCTCCAGCCAAGCAGAACAGGTTTTGCAGGCGGCAACCGCCTCCTACCGCCGTGCCGCAGGCCAGCACACCGGCTGGATCCTCACCCGCTGGATGAGCCGCTTGAAAGCGGACCCCCTGCGCCGCCTGCACCTGGGGCAACAGGATGAGAAGAAAAGCTCCTCCAAAGCTGAGAAGCCCGCGGGCATGCTCGGCTCCGATAGCGAGAACGCGCCCGAGCTGGTGGCGTCCTCATTACCCCCGCTGAGCGCCGCACAGAAAGCAGGCATGGCAAACGCCGTACGCCAATACAGCAAGCAGATGGCGGCCCGCATCGACGAGCCGTGGAAACGCAGCATGAAGGAAGCCGCCCTCTCCCGCGAGGCGGAGCTACCCGAACTGCTTGAACGGGACATGATGCGCATCGACTACGGTCTGGGCCGCACCCGCGCCCCCTGGGTCATCTTCAACGCCCTGCAGTGGATCGCGCTACTGAGCGCCCTGGTAGGTGTCGGCTGGCTGACCCTCATCTCCGGCATGGCGTACCTGCAGATTCACCTGCCGCCCGCCCCGACCCCCGAAGGCTCCCCGGTACCCCTGCCGACCCTGCTTCTGCCGCTGGGTATACTCCTCGGCATCGCCTCGGCGGGTGTGGGCAGGCTGCTCACCGCCATGGGCTCACGCTACTACGCACGTAAGTTGCGGGGTCGCCTGCAGACCGGCGTTGAGAAGGCGGTGCAGTCCTGTGTGGTCGCCCCGGTGCAGCTGGAAGCTAAGCGCCTCAACGCCTACCGCAAGGCGCTGGACATTTAGCGGCATATCATCTGAAACCGCATAAAGGAATCCCTCCCCACCTCAATGAGGCGGGGAGGGATTCTTTTCGTGAAAACTATCTATAACGGAGCCTTAGCTTTCCTCAACATCCGAGGCTGAGTGAGAAGTAGAAAGCTCACGCAGACCGTTTGTAATCGCCTGAGCAGCCTTGACGACCAGCTCGGGGTAGTTGCGGTTCGGCTGGCGGGTCATACGGTCAATCGGACCCGAGATAGAGACAGCCGCAATCACCTTGCCACCGGGAGCGCGCACCGGAGCGGAGACCGAGGCGGTACCGCGCTCGCGCTCGCCCACGGACTGCGCCCAGCCGATGCGGCGCACAGCCGCGAGCATGGCGGCGCTGAAGTGCGCATCGCGCAGGCCTTCAACAATGCGGTTCTGGTCTTCCCATGCGAGCAGCACCTGGGCGGCGGAACCAGCCTGCATGGACAGCTGGGTGCCCACCGGGATGGATTCGTGCATGCCGGAGGGGCGTGCCGCGGTCGCAACGCACACGCGCCAGTCACCCTGGCGGCGGTACAGCTGGGTGGACTCGTCTGCTTCGAGGCTGAGCTTCTGCAGGATCGGGTCGGCCACGGTGATGAGCTCATCAGAAATGGTGGCGGAGGCGAGTTCGGTCAGACGGGGGCCGAGCATGAAGCGTCCCTGCACGTCGCGGGCTACGAGGCGGTGATGTGCCAGTGCCACGGCGAGGCGGTGCGCGGTGGGTCGTGCCAGGCCGGTTGCCTTGACGAGGTCGCCCAGGGATACGGGGCCTGCCTCGAGGCAATCAAGAATGAGGGTCGCCTTGTCGAGCACGCCAACGCCGGAGGAGCCGTGGGAGTGTACCTCTACCATCTGCTCGTCGGCGGCCATGTGTTCGGGCGGCTTGACGGGGTCGACAACCGGTGCGTTGTAGTGTGTGGATGCGTTGGGGTGACGCATTCCGTGTGCGTTAAAACGTGAGGCGGAAGGAGTCATTCTTATATTCTATCTCAGAATATGAAAGATACCCCGGACTTCATGGACTCTTTTGGGTGCAGAGCTGAAGATGGAATCACCCCCTACGGGATAAATTATGAGCTTTTCATAATAAGTGTTTATGTGGGTTTATGGGTGAAAATATGCGAAAAGCCGCAGAAAAATGCGGATAATCCCGCAAGGTTACCCTGGAGTCATAGAATAAACCCACATAAAAACACTCGCTGGTTCGGGGTGTTTCTAGGCCGTCTCACAGGCTAAGAATCCGTGAAAAAATGTGCGACACGCCGCAGGGAAATACCGGTTTGAGGGTCCCATCGGGTACATAATCCGCCTCTCAATCCCCAAAACCAGCGGCACGCATCACACCGAACGCATCCACCGTAGGAACGCATCAAGCAGGAGAAAGCATGACTAGCGAACAGAACGCAACCACCGCGGGCACCCGTCCGCGCACCCTGGCAGAAAAAGTCTGGGACGCACACGTCGTCGTCCCCGGTGAAACGGCAAGCCCGACCTGCTCTACATCGACCTGCAGCTACTGCACGAAGTGACCTCGCCCCAGGCATTCGAAGGTCTGCGCATCGAGAACCGCCCCCTGCGCCGCCTCGACCTGACCATCGCCACCGAGGACCACAACACCCCCACCGACAACATCTTCGGCACCATTGCCGACCTGACCAGTCGCACCCAGATCGAGACCCTGCGCCGCAACGCCAAGGAATTCGGCGTGCGCATCCACTCCCTCGGCGACGAGGAACAGGGCATCGTGCACGTGGTCGGCCCGCAGCTCGGCCTGACCATGCCCGGCATGACCATCGTCTGCGGCGACTCCCACACCTCCACCCACGGTGCATTCGGCGCGCTGGCCTTCGGTATCGGCACCTCCGAGGTGGAGCACGTCATGGCAACCCAGACCCTGCCCCTGGCACGCTTCAAGACCATGGCAATCAACGTTGAAGGCACCCTCAAGCCCGGCGTGACCGCTAAGGACATCATCCTCGCCGTCATCGCGCAGATTGGCACCGGCGGCGGTCAGGGCTACGTGCTCGAATACCGCGGCTCCGCGATCCGCTCCCTCTCCATGGAGGGTCGTATGACCATGTGCAACATGTCCATTGAGGCGGGCGCACGCGCCGGCATGGTCGCCCCCGACGAGACCACCTTCGAGTACATCAAGGGCCGCCAGCACGCGCCCAAGGGTGAAGAGTGGGACAAGGCGGTCGAGTACTGGAAGAGCCTGCCCACCGATGAAGGCGCCGTCTTCGACAAGGAAATCTTCATCAACGCCGACGAGCTCGAACCCTTCGTCACCTGGGGCACCAACCCCGGTCAGGGTGTGCCGCTGAGCCACGCCGTTCCCTCCCCGGACGACTTCGAGGATGAGAACGACAAGGTCGCAGCAGAACGCGCCCTCGAATACATGGACCTGAAGGCGGGCACCCCCATGAAGGACATCCCCGTGGACGTCGTCTTCCTGGGCTCCTGCACCAACTCCCGCATCGAGGACCTGCGCGCCGCAGCGGACATCGTGCGCGGCCGCACCATCGCCGAGAACGTGCGTATGATGGTCGTGCCCGGCTCCCAGAAGGTCCGCGCGCAGGCAGAAGCAGAAGGCCTGGACAAGGTCTTCAAGGACTTCGGCGCCGACTGGCGCTTCGCCGGCTGCTCCATGTGCCTGGGCATGAACCCCGACCAGCTGGCACCCGGTGAGCGTTGCGCCTCCACCTCGAACCGTAACTTTGAGGGCCGCCAGGGTAAGGGTGGCCGCACCCACCTGGTCTCCCCGGTGGTTGCCGCCGCAACCGCTGTGCGCGGTACCCTGTCCGCCCCGTCCGACGTCGTGGCCTAGCACGCCGCTATAGCTAAGGAGCCATTATGGAACCCATTATTAAGCACACCGGCATTGGCGTGCCGCTGCGTTCTTCGAATGTTGACACCGACCAGATCATTCCCGCCGTCTACCTCAAGCGAGTGACCAAGACCGGCTTCGATGATGCCCTCTTCGCTAACTGGCGCAAGGACCCCGAGTTCATCCTGAACCAGGAGCCCTACAAGCACGGTAGCGTGCTGGTGGCGGGCCCGGACTTCGGTACCGGTTCTTCCCGTGAGCACGCCGTGTGGACGCTGCGCGACTACGGTTTCAAGGTCGTTATTTCTGCTCGTTTTGCCGATATTTTCCGCGGCAACTCGGGTAAGCAGGGCCTGGTCACCGCGCAGGTTGCACAGGACGATATTGAGCTGATTTGGAAGGCGCTGGAGCACGAGCCCGGCACCGAAATCACCGTTGACCTGGAGTCCAAGACCGTAACCGTGGGCGCGCTGGTCGTTCCCTTCGAAATTGACGACTACGTGCGCTGGCGCCTCATGGAGGGCCTGGACGACATCGGTCTGACCCTGCAGAACCTGGACGCTATTGAGGCGTACGAGGCGAAGCGCCCCTCCTGGATGCCCCGCACCCAGGAACTCTAAATAGGGGAGCTCTCAGCCGAGCGCTCTAAAACCTAGAGGTATAAAGCTCGAAGGCGGCGACTGAATCAGTCGCCGCCTTCGAGCTTTTCTGCATCCGAACCTCGGCACCCAAAACCTCTGGGCACGCATATAAATTGGCACACATATAAATGCGCCTCCCCGGAGCATTAGCTTCCGGGGAGGCGCATTGATTCAATACCTAGAGCTTAGGCGCCCTCAGTGATGGGGGTGTTCAGGGTTGCGTTCTCGGTGCAGCTGTACAGCGCCGCCGAACCGGGGGAGCGCACGCCCGCGGTCGGGTTGGCGTTCTGCGCGGTGGCAAGAGCGAAGTCAGAAACCACCTCGTGGTTAATGTAGCTGCCGCCTGCACCGCCGCCGCTGCTCAGAGAGCTGAGCGAGTAGATGTTTCCTTCGCTCTCGAACTGCACCTGACGGCCGAAAACGCTCTCGTAGTACGCGCCGACGGTCCAGATGTTCAGGCCTGCGCCGCCGCCGCCGTAGCCGGCGCCTCCGCCGGATGCTACGGAAGTGAGGGAGAGCTTGCCGTAGGTGTGGGAGAGCAGAGCGCCGGAGCCGCCCTTACCGCGGTAGGAGCCGGTAGCATCCGCACCGCCGGTGCCCTTCTCCTTCTCACTCACGGAGTCGCCCTCGTAGCGGTAGTAGCGCGGGAAATCGTAGAATCGAACCAGGACTCGGACATGGGCAGGAGCTTCAGCTCGTTGTTCTCGTCGAGGACGCCGATCAATGCCTCACCGAGGGTACCCGCGACGCCGGAGCGACCAGCGGTACCGCCGGTGACCATGAGGCGCATGTCGAGGGTTTTGTCGTCCTCGTCGAGGGGCATGAATTCCTGGTAGGGGCTTGCCATGAGCATGCCGCCCTGACCGGTGTTATCGGTGCCCAAGTCACCGCCCGCGCTACCGCCTGCGGTGGTGGATGCGTCGCGGCTGTCCAGTGCCACGCGCAGTGCCGGGTTCAGCTGATCATTGGGCTGGGTGTCGAAGAGGCTCTGGTGGGTGGTGAGGGTTCCCAGCTGTGCGCCGCCGCCACCTGCACCCGCAACGGCTACGACGGTGACTGCGCCGTCGCGGACGAGCTCGACCGCGGAGGAGCCGCCGCCGGATGCACCGTACACGTAGCCGCTGTTAGTACCCACTACCTGCGCTGCGCCGGTTGCGGTGCTGGAGCCGGTGGAGTCGCCGCCCGCTGCGTAGCCTTCGCCGCCGAGTGCGGGCTTCGCGCCGGACGCCGAGCCGACGCCGCCGTTACCCGCCCAGACGCGCAGGATATCGCCGGGCTTGACCGCCAGAACGCCGCTGAGCTGCGCGCCGGCACCGCCGCCAGCTAGGGATGCGTTCGTGACGTCGGTCAGGTAGCTGGGGGTGAAGGAAGATGCGGCACCGCCGGCACCTCCCACGAGGTCGAATCGTACTCGTCCAACGCCTTCGGGAACGAGCCATTCGGTGTATGCGCCAGCCTTGTCGTCGAAGCCGGTTGCAGTCGGCTTGAGGGTCAGGGCGGGGGAACAGGTGGGCTCGCCGCTTGCCGCCCATGCAGGGACGGTTGTGCTGGCGAGGATAACGGGGGCACTCCATGCCGCACCCTGTACGAGGCGGCGGCGTGAAATAGCTGATGCAGTGTCGTGATGTGTCATATTGGGTCCTCCGGTTGTTTCGCGGATGCAGCCGCGAAATAACCTGTGGCTGGTTGCGATGTGCCCTGGTTTTTAGTTGACTTTCGAATATTTACGGTGATGTTGAGGTGAATTTTTGAAGTTGAAGTGAGTCAGGAAGCCGAACCGTTGTGGTTGGGCGCCATCGCAGGGTTTATGCAGTGAATACACGCCCGTTCCCTGCCGTGAGGCTCTGTACTGCATGGAGTAACGGCAATGCCGGCGCCAATGCCGCAGTGTAGAGCCGATTGGCTCCTCGGTGAGAGTGGAGGCGCCGTTCAGTGGGCACGAGTGTGCACGTTATTGTAGGGGTGAGGTTACTCTCAAGTTCAAATTCGTGCGTCAAAAAGACGAAACTGGCGTCAAATTTCGGTGAAGAACCAGAAAATGTTTGCATTAGTGTGAATGTTTGTGTATCTTTTTGTTTTTTCTAGCTCTGAATCTGGAGGGGTCAGAGCGGTTTATCACACATACAACAGAGCAAAATCTCAGTCACGAGTTCCAAAGGCTCTTCGGCGTTTGGAGCACCTTTACGCAGGGCTTAGAATAATGATGAATATATGCGCCCGTTTCACCCTGCTACCGGCAGAGGGCACGGCACGTATGAGCGTATGAGAACGCGGCGTATCGGCACACTGTTAAAGTTCGGCCTAAACCAGCCGACTCCACAAAGGATTTTTAATGACTGAGAACATCAGCAAGCTTCGCATTGAAGGTGGCACTCCGCTCGTTGGTGAGGTCCACGTTCGAGGCGCCAAGAACCTGGTGCCCAAGGCGATGGTCGCAGCACTGCACGGTTCGACCCCCTCGACCCTGCGTAACGTCCCTGACCTGAGCGATGTCGAAATCGTTACCACCCTCGTGGAGCTGCACGGCGCAAAGGTCGACTACGACCGCGAAGCTGGTGTTCTGACCCTCAACCCCGCACAGGATGCAACCACCGCTGCAAAGAACGCAGAGGAGATTCAGCTCTTCGGCGGTAACTCTCGTATCCCGATTCTGATGGTGGGCCCGTTGCTGCACACCCTCGGTACCGCACGCATCCCCAACCTGGGTGGTTGCAAGATCGGTGACCGCCCCATCGACTACCATATGTCTGCACTGCGCAAGTTCGGCGCAGTCGTTGAGAAGGACGACGAAACCGGCACCACCCTGATCGTTCCCGAAGAGGGTCTGAAGGGTGCAGAGATTGTGCTGGACTACCCCTCCGTGGGCGCTACCGAGCAGGTTCTGCTCACCGGTGTGCGCGCTAAGGGCAAGACCGTCCTGCGCAACGCAGCGATTGAGCCCGAAATTATTGACCTGATTGCTGTTCTGCAGAAGATGGGTGCCATCATCTTCATCAACGAGGACCGCACCATTGTCATTGAGGGCGTGGACGAGCTGACCGGCTACGATCACGCGTCCCTGCCCGACCGTAATGAGTCCGCGTCCTGGGCTTCTGCGGCTCTGGCTACCGGCGGCGATATTTCGTGCGCGGCGCAGCTCAGAAGGATATGACCGCGTTCCTGAACCAGTTCCGCAAGATGGGCGGCCTGTACGAGGTGACCGCCGAGGGTATCCGCTTCACCCACCCGGCTCAGCGCACCCCCGGTGCTCAGCTGAAGCCCATCGTCTTTGAGACCAACGTGCACCCCGGCTTCATGACCGACTGGCAGCAGCCCCTCGTTGTGGCGCTGACCCAGGCTAAGGGCGCGTCCATTGTGCACGAGACCGTGTACGAGGAGCGTTTCGGCTTCACCAACGCGCTGAAGCAGATGGGTGCAGATATTGTCGTCATGCGTGACTGCGTGGGCGGTGCACCCTGCCGTTTCGAGGGTAAGGGCTACGGCCACTCCGCTATTATTTCTGGCCCCACCCCGCTGACCGGCGCCGACATTGAGGTTCCGGACCTGCGCGGCGGCTTCTCCCACATCATTGCTGCTCTGGCGGCTAAGGGCACCTCTCACGTGAGCGGTGTTGAGCTGATTGCTCGCGGCTACGAGAATTTCGAGGAGAAGCTCAAGGGCCTGGGTGCTAACTTTGAGGTGTTGGCACGCAAGGCGTCGAAGGCTCCCAAGCCCGATGCGGCAATCGTCGTTGTTGAGCCCGAGGAAGTTGAGGTTCAGGACTAGTGAGCGGACAGCAGGGAAAGCAGGCTCTGCCTGAGATTGAGCCCACCGCCTCCGGTGACGCTCTGTACAAGGTGCTCGGTAACGCTGCGCGCGGGCTGTACAAGCTCATCGCACGCGTTGAGATTACCGGCCGTGAGAACCTGCCCAAGAGCGGCGGGTACATTATCGTGGCTAACCACACCACCGAGCTTGACCCGGTGACCGTGGCTTTCCCTGCTTTCGTTGAGGGCGCCCTGCCGCGCTTCTTGGCGAAGGATTCGCTCTTCCGCGCACCCGTGCTCGGCTACATCATGCGCAAGCTCGCGCATATTCCTGTAGTTCGCGGTTCGGTGGATGCGCGTAAGTCCCTGATTACTGCCCGCAAGATTGTTGAGGCTGGCGGTGCCGTCGTGATTTTCCCGGAGGGCACCACCACCCACGATCCGCAGCTGTGGCCCATGCAGGCGCGTACCGGCGCGGCTCGTTTGGCGCTTGCGACCGGTGCGCCCGTCTTCCCGGTGGCGCACTGGGGTGACGAGCAGATTCTCGGTTACGTGGATGAGGCCGGCGAGGACGGCCGCATCAAGGAGAAGCGTAAGATTTCGCTGTTCCCGCGCAAGACCGTTCGAGTGAAGGTCGGTAAGGCGCTGGATATCGCTTCCCTCGTTGAGGACGCCAGCCCCGAGGCTAAGCACACCCGCACCGAATTGGGCGTAGTCACCGACGCCATGCTGGATGCTATTACCGCCGAGCTGGAGAAGATCCGCGGCGAGAAGGCTCCTGAGGGTCGTTGGAACCCGCGCACGAAGCGTCGTGAAGCTCCCGGCACCCCCCTCCGGTCCGGTTGGTGGCGCGCTCGGCGAACCGGACGAAAAGTAGTATTCCCGCTGGGAACCATTGAGAGCCCCCGATAGGTACCCGACCGGGCGCCTATCAGGGGGCTCACCCCAAGGACCTCATCCAAGGACCTCACAAGGAAGATGGTGTTTTCGTGACCTTCTTTGGACGCACCCCCGCAGCAAGCCCTGAATTTACCCCTCCGGCAACCGTACAGTCTATTGCGGTGCTCGGCGCCGGTAGCTGGGGCACCGCTTTCGCTAAGATCGTGGCGGATGCTGCCCGCGAGCGCGGCGATGACACTCGCGTGACCCTCATCGGCCGTGATGAGCAGGTGATGGCTGAGTGCGAGCGCAGCCGCGAGAACGCCCGCTATTTTCCGGGAATGAAGCTGCCGGATAACATGCACTTCACGGCGGATGCCCCCGCCGCGCTGACCGGCGCCGATATTGTGGTTCTTGCCCTGCCCGCGCAGGTTCTGCGTTCGCAGTTGCAGAGCTTCGCCCGCTATATTGAGCCGAACGCCATGCTGGTGTCTTTGGCGAAGGGCCTGGAGACCGGTACGGGTCTGCGCATGTCGCAGGTCATTACCGAGGAGCTGGAAGAGGCTATGGCTCTGCGCGGTGCTGATGTGCGCGCGATTGGCCATATTCCGCACCGCGTGTGCGTGCTGTCGGGCCCGAACCTGGCGAAGGAAATCATGGGGGAGGAACCTACCGCCTCCGTGGTTGCGGCTCGTACCCTGCCGGTGGCTGAGGCTGTTGCTCACGCGATTGCGTGCGCGTACTTCCGCCCGTACACCAACACGGATGTGGTGGGTACCGAAATTGGCGGCCTGGTGAAGAACGTGATTGCCCTTTGCGTGGGTATTTGTGAGGGCCGCAATTACGGCGATAACTCGAAGGCGTCCATTATGACTCGCGGCCTGGCGGAGATTACCCGCCTGGCGGTGGCGTTGGGCGGCGAGGCTGCGACGATGAGCGGTCTTGCCGGTATGGGCGACTTGATTGCGACCTGCTCTTCGCCGCTGTCTCGTAACCACACGGCGGGCCGCCTGCTGGCTCAGGGCATTACCCCTGACCGCCTGCACGAGCACATGAGCCAGACTGCTGAGTCGATTAAGTCGGCGCCGGTGGTGGCTGAGTTGGCTCGTCGTCACGGCGTGGAGATGCCCATTGTTGAGGCTGTGGTGGCTGTGCTTTCGGGCCGTATCGGCATTGAGGATTTGGCGCCTCAGCTGCTGGGCCGCCGCCTCAAGCATGAGGGCCACTAGGTTTTGAAGCTTTCTGGTGTGCTGGCAACCCTTGATTAGTGGTGTGTGCCAGGACATACTAGAAGAAGATTGAATGTAGACATCCGAGGACGGATACCGTTGCGAAGAGCCGGTGCGTGAGAAACGCATCAGTGACCGCGACGGTATTCGTGCGTTAGGATTATTGACGCATTGCCGTTCCACCTTCCGGACCTGAGGGTAGGGGAACATTGACTAGGAGAAATATATGACCGAGAAGAAGACCGTCGCCCTGCTGTGCGGTGGCCGCTCCTCCGAGCACCCGATTTCGCTCATTACCGCTGCCGGCGTTCTGAGCGCCATTGACCGCACTGCCTACGACGTCATCACTATCGGCATTACCCGTGACGGCCGCTGGTACCTGACCGACGAGCAAGCAGCTCGCCGAGCTGACCGCTGGCACTCGCGGTACCGCAGAGTTCCCCGAGGGCACCCATCAGGTGTTCCTGCCGATGGGTGCCGGCGATTCCCGCCTGACCCTGGTGGATGTTGAGGGTAACGTTACCCGCACCGCGCCGGTGGACGTTGTGTTCCCGCTGCTGCACGGCCCCTTCGGCGAGGACGGCACCGTGCAGGGTCTGCTGGAAATGGCTGACCTGCACTATGTGGGTTGCGGCGTGACCGCATCCGCTGTGGGTATGGACAAGCACTTCATGAAGGTTGCTTTCGAATCCGCTGGCCTGGAGGTCGGCCCCTACGAGGTTGTCACCAACCGCCAGTGGGAGCACGAGGACCGCGAGCAGATTCTGGAGCGCGTGCTGAAGCTGGGCTTCCCCATGTTCGTGAAGCCGACCCGCGCAGGTTCTTCCTTCGGTATTACCAAGGTGGATTCGGTGGAGGAGCTCGTGCCCGCGATTGAAGAGGCGCGCCGCCACGACCCGAAGATCATTATTGAGGCCGGTATTGTGGGCCGCGAAATTGAGTGCGCTGTGCTCGACGGCCACCACGGCGAGATGCCCCGCGCGTCCTACCCCGGCGAAATTGAGGTTGTGGATGAGGACCACGGCTTCTACGACTTTGAGGCGAAGTATGTTTCTGAGTCGTCCGCTGTGACCGTGTGCCCGGCGAACCTGCCGCAGGACGTGCAGGATCGTCTGCGCGAGCTGGCTGTGAAGGCGTTCCTTGCGCTGGATGGCGAGGGTCTGTCGCGTGCAGACTTCTTCTACACCGAGGATGGCCGCCTGGTCATCAACGAGGTGAACACCATGCCCGGCTTCACCCCGATTTCGATGTACAAGACCATGTGGGAGAACACCGGTATTTCCTACACCGATCTGATTAGCGAGCTGCTGACCCTGGCGATGGAACGCCCCCTGGGTCTGCGCTAGGTCTTAGGTCTGCGCTAGTTTTTGAATACGTAGCAGTGGGGGAGTGTCCCTGCTGTAAGGCGCCTCGGTGCGGATTCTTGAGAGTCTGTACCGGGGCGCTTTTTTGCGCGGCTGGTAAGTTGATCGCTGGGGAAAACGGGGAATTGGTACGTATTTTCCGCAGATATGCTGATGAGAATCGCTCTAGATTCACTCATGAGAAAAAAATCACTTGCACCTGCCTTAGAGCTACTTGAATGGGGGAGTGCAAGTTTTAAAGCGGTGTTGATAAGGTGAAACGTAATTCTGCTCATAAGTGCATGAAATGATGCTTCTGAGTGATGAAAAGGTGTTGTTGATAGTCTTTGCACATCGTGAAGCTCAAAGATTGGTATGAAAGCGCTAAAATGAGTAATGAAGAAAAAGCCGATTCGGTAGAATAGACGAAGGCATATCCAATCTGCCCTAGCGATTGGGTATCTATTCACTCACAACGTATTAGAAAGTCAAGGACAACCTTTTGGGAAAACGAAACCGTAAGGTGGTCTCTGCGAGTCTGGCGACAGCACTGGTTGCTTCCGGAAGCCCATACGTAGCCTCATTTGCTCAAGATGTGCAGGAGGCAGCGTCACAGCTTCCGCCGAACCCTGTCGGCACCGCAGAACAAACCCTGGACCCCGCCGCGACCGCGGCATCTTCCTCTCAGACGGCAGTACCTACGCTCGCTACCGTGAGCGCATGGCCCACCGCACAGGGGGATAACAAGACTGACAACGCGCAGGCAGAGCCCACCGCTCAGCCTAGCGCTTCTTCGAGTTCTCAGCCCACCGCCAGTGCTGAGCCTTCTGCGAGCGCTACTCCCACTCCGGATGCGACACCTACTCCGGATGTTACTGCGCAGCCCACTGCTGAGCCTTCCGCTTCTGCGAGTGCTACCGCTACGGCGAGTCCTAGCGCAGAGCCCTCTAAGGAGGCGACCGCTGAGCCCACCGTAGCTCCCAGCGCAAGTGCCGAACCGAGCGTTGCTCCTACCGCAACCCCGACGGCAGAACCTACTGTTGCTCCCACTCCGGAGCCGACTGCTGAGCCGACCGTTGCACCTACTGCGGAGCCCACCGCGGAACCCAGTAAGGACCCGACTCCCGAGCCTACGGTAGAGCCCACCCCCGAGCCTACTCCAGAGCCGACGAAGGATGTAACTCCCGAACCGACCCCGGAGCCTACTCAGGATCCGACTCCTGAACCCACTCCCGAGCCAACTAAGGACGTAACCCCGGAACCAAATCCGGAGCCTACCCCTGAACCGACTCAGGACCCTATCCCGGAACCGGAGCCTACTCCCGAACCGACTAAGGATCCCATCCCGGAACCGAATCCGGAACCCACTCCTGAGCCGACCAAGGATGTAACTCCCGAGCCGACTCAGGAGCCGACTCAGGAGCCGAGCAAAGCACCCTCCGAGGAGCCGACTCAGGCTCCGGTAGTGCCCGCGCCGACTCAGGAACCCTCCAAGGAACCCACTAAGGATGCAGAAATCCCCGTGATTCCGGTAGTTCCCGTAGCTCCGGTAGAGGACACCAAGGACAGCTCAGACGCCAAGACCCTTACCCCGATTGAGACTGAGCCTGTTGCCCCGATTCCTCCGGCGAACAACCCGGTGACCGTCCCTGGAAACCGTCAGGAAACCTCGGAGGAAGATGTCGTCATCTCCATCGAGCTTCCGCGACCGGGCAAATCCTCCGAATCCTCAAGCTCCTCATCGGGATCTTCAAGCTCTTCACCGAGCACCAAGGCACCGAATGACAGGCTTGATGACAACGAGGACGATCCGTTGCGTTCTGGCGGTACCACCCTCGGACGAATCGCAGCCAATAATGGCTCGAATGACTCCATCCCGGGCGCGGCAGACTGGGTTGCTGGATACCTCTCACGCAATAAGACCGAAGAGGACCACTCCCAGGAGGTAAGCCCCTCGAGCTCCTCAAACTCGGTATCGGCTTCGAAGTCGCCCAGCTCCTCCACCTCGGCTAGCGCCAGCCGCTCCGCAAAGAGTGTGACAAAGGCTGATGGTGCGAATGCCGCTCAGGAGCAGGCCGTGAAGAATGCGGATGCGGACGATTCCGGACTTTCCGGCATTGCACCGCTGATTCTCTTCTCGCTCATCGGTCTGGTGCTGATTGCTCTGGCGATCCGCTACTTCAGCCGCGGAGCATAAGGTGAACATAACGCGTAAGAATACGCGATAATAGAGGATGTGAATCCTCAGACTTTTAGCGAAACGCGGGACAACCCCATGCGAGAGACACCTCTCTCAAAGCTGGGGGAGTCCCGCGTTCTGCGCGCTTTCATGCCGATTATCAACGCCCACAATGAGCAGGTTGCCGCTACGGCACGCCAGGCGGGGCACATTGAGCCCCTCGATGTGGGTCCCGGTGACGACTGTGCCGTCCTCGCCGCGCCCGCGCCCGGTCAGCGTACCGTGGTCACCACCGACACTCTCGTTGAGGACCAGGACTTCATGAACCTGTGGCCCGGCGGTATCGCACGGACGGGTGAGGCTGGCGAGTTCATTCTGGAACCCGCCCGCAGTAGCGGCTACGATGTGGGGCGCAAAGCCGCGACCCAGAACCTTGCCGACGTTGCCGCCATGGGTGCGCGCCCGGCGAGCCTCTTCATCTCCTTGAGCCTGCCCGGTAGCACTCCTTACGGCTGGATTGACGGCTTTGCCCACGGCATTGTGGACGGAATCAACGCCTGCGGAGCCACCGAATGCGTGATTGGCGGCGGCGATATTGGCGACTCCACCGAAATGTCGGTGACCGTCACCGCCCTCGGCTACACGGACCGCGCCGTGCTGCGCTCCGGTGCACGCCCCGGCGACACTATCGCCCTGGCGGGACGTACCGCCTGGTCCGATGCCGGTCTGCGCCTGCTGCTCAACCCGCTCTCCCTGCCCGCCACGGCACTGCTGCGTGCCATTGCCGCAGGTCAGGACGCTGAGGCGGCGCTGGATGCGGTGAGCCGGGCGTGGGCTCAGCAACAACCGGAAGGTACTGGCACTCTTCCCGCTGGCGCTCTTCCCGAAGGGCTCATCGAGCTTGCCCGCACCCTCACCCCCGAAGACGCCGCGCAGATGCTCGCGGTCTGCGAGCGCGCCGTCGAGTCGCAGCACCACCCGGTCAGCCCCATCCCCGCAGGAGAGGTGGCACGCCAGCATAAGGCAAGCTCCATGCTGGACCTCTCCGATGGCCTCGTCAAGGACGCTGGACGAGTTGCCGCCGCCTCCGGGGTGCAGATGCGCCTCGACCGTGCCGCCGTGGATGCGTTCGCCGAGCCGTTGCTACCGTTGGCGCGCCTACTACTGGCGATTGGCGAGCGCAACGAGATGGGGGAGAGCCCCGCATCCCTGGCGCGCACCTTCGTGCTGGTTGGCGGAGAAGACCACGGCCTGCTGGCGACCTTCCCCGGTGAGGTACCCGAAGAGTTTGTGCCCCTGGGTACCTGCGTGGCGGACGCCCCGGAGCGCGGTCTGAGCGCTGAGCTCTACGGTGCCGAACGCCGCCACAATGCGGTGACCGGCGCGGCGGTCGTGATGGACGGCCGCTCCCTGGATGGCATGGGCTGGGAACACTACGGAGCTTCCGTGTAGAAGCTTGACCCAGTACCGCAAGTCACCGGGTGCCGCGAGGTGCGGGCGGTTTGTGTTCCGTCTGTGCTTTCATCCCGCGGGATGGGCGGCGGGCAATACCGTACATTTAACCGAAATTGCTTAGAATAGAAGTACGAAATAGGCTGGATTCTGCCCGTACCACGGGCGCTGAGAAATCGGTCGGGAACTGACTGGAAATCAGTCGAGAACCAGCCGAGAACTAGTCGATAACCACGCAAAACTGATAAGGAGGGTAGCGTGAACGCAGAACAGAACCAGCGCACCGAAGAGCGCGAGATTTACCGCCGCGCCTGCGTGCGCGCCTACCGCTTCGGCGTAGCGTGGTCCACCGCCGCCCGCACCACCATCGAACGCTACCGCGAGGCGCTCAACGAACTCAACGGGTTCCCCGTGCCCGATAAGGACACCGGCTCCAATATCGCCCACACCCTGCTGACCCTGACCGAAGAGTTCGAGCGGGGCATGGAGCAGGTTCTTCCCAACGGGGAGCTGTCTGGCGAAGAAGACGCGTATGCGCCCGAGGCGGCGGGCGCCTCCGAAACCCTCGCCCACCTGTGGATTCAGCTGGGCGGCATCTACGAGCACGCGATTATGCGCGCATCCCGCGTGGCACGCGGCAACTCCGGTACCCTGCTCTGCGCCTGGGCGCTGGAGGCGGTGCGCAGCTACTGGTTCCTGCCCGGAAACCTTGCTCGGGAGCTCGGCGACGCGGCCGATGAGCTGCCGCTCGTGCGCGCCCTGGAAGCAGACTACGAGCGCGTTATTGCTCGCGGATCCCTGCCGAAGCATCGCGAAGTGAAGCTAGAGTACGCCCACGCGGAGGCGCGCGCGATGGCATTCGCGGCTGAGCGTATTCGCGCCAGCGTGGGGGAGCAGATGGTGCCCTCCACAATGCTGTCCGTCATGGTGGAGCTCGCCCGTCTGGACGCACACTACGATGCATCGCAGGACGCAGAAGCCGCTGATAGGGCGCTGAAAGAGCGTCGACGTGCGCTGATGCGTGCCGCCCTGGAACGTACCGCGCAGTTCCCGCCCTCACCCGAGCTTGCCGGTTTCGTGGATGCTGGCGCGCTCGGCTTCTACCTTTGCCGTGGTGCACTCCAACCCGCGCTGGGAGGGAGCAACCCTGAGCGAGGCGCAGGTGGAGTCCATGCTGCGCGCGCCCTCAGCTGTGGATGCGGCGCGGGCTGGTTCTGAACCTGTCGAACATGTAGAAGGTGAGCACGCAGAATATGCGGGGCAGGCCGGCTGGGAGCTCATGGGCACACTGACCTGCGAGCCCCTCGCCCTGGCACAGCTGCGCCCCGAACTTGAAGCCATGGGCGACAGCCTGCTCATTACGCCCCTAGACATGGCGGCTGGACTCTGGGCACTGCACGTGCACGTGCCCGACATTGACCCCGCCCGCGAGCTGATTATGGGTTACGGTCAGTGGTCGGATGAGCGTATTTCATCCCTGGCGGACGGCCACCACGCCGACCACGCGTGCGGTGCGGAGGGTGGCGCATGAGCCCCGCCCGACGTTCCGTGAACCCGCAGCAGGAAGCCCTGGACTTGGGGCTTCCCGAGCCTGCGCCTAACAAGAGTGCGCCGGTCAAAGCTGCGTCGGCTAAAAGTGCAACAGCTGAGGCTACGAAGAGCAAGGCTTCGCAGACCAAGCCCGCGAAGGTTGAGGTAGCGCAGGGTGAGCCCGTAGATTCTGTGCCTGCCTCCCGCCCTGTTTCTGCGACCCGTGCTGCTTCCACGACCCGAGCTCAGCAGGGGGCAAAAGATGCACCGCTACTGAGCGATGAGCAGCTCCGCACCACCGCCGAGCTGACCGTGCGTGATCTTGCCGCCTACGCCCGAGGCGAGGTGAGCCGCGCCGAGCTGAGTGAACGCGCGGCACAGCGCGCCAGCGCACCCTACCGTAAGGCGCTCAAGACGCTCAAGCATTCGCTGGGTCCCGCCGCGCACACCATGACCGACGACGCTATCTACGAGCTGGTTGATATTGCGTTGGCGGCGCGGCAGGCAACTCAGCCGGAGGAACCGGCCCGGAAAGCACCCGCGCAGAAGAAGCCAGTGCAGAAGAAAACAGTTCTGAAGGAACTAGCTCAGAACGAACCGAGCCCGCGGGAGAGGGATACTGCCGCGCGGGCTACTTCGGCGCGCTCGCAGAAGGTAACGAAGGCAAGCAAAGGGGGCGAGCAGAAGCCTGCGCCGAAGAAGAGCGCGCCCGAGGCGGAAGCTGATAAGCCTGCACCCAAAAAACCTGCCTCCACAAAGGTCGCAGTGAAGAAGGCTCTCGCTAAGAAGGCTTCTGCTTCCAAAGCTTCGGCATCGAAAACTGCTGAGCAGAAAACCCCAGCGAAGAAGACTGCTCCCGCAAAGAAAGCCCCCGCCCAGAAAGCTTCCGCGAAGAAGGCAACGACTGCGAAGGTTGCGGCCGAGAAAGTTGCGGCTGCGAAGCCCGCATCAGCCGCCGCGGAGGCTAAGAGCCGTGCCCTGGCGCGCTACGCCTCCGAAGACCGCATCGAAAATGCGCCGCTCAAAAAGTACCTTCCCGCGCCCAGCGCCAAGGCAATCTCCACGCACCTGGACCTGCACACCGTCGGGCAGATGCTCGAATACTTCCCGCGCAAGTACTTGCCGCGCGGTGAGCTCAGCTCCTTCGCCGAACTCGTTGAGGGTCAGGACGTCACCATCATCGCCCGCGTGGTGCACGTGAGCACCCGAACCATGGCGGCGCGCCGCGGCAAATCACGGAAGTGACGATCACCGACCGGCTCTCCGACGCCACCGGGCAGGAGGCACCCGCCGGTTTTGGCGCCGCTGGCTTCGGTGCTGGTGGTCCTGTATCCGTGGTACCCGGCCGCGCTAACCGCCCCGGCGCATCCGGTGCATCCAGAGTATCCGGTGCGCCCGCGCAGAACTGGCAGGCGACCGGGATGCACAACCCGCGCATCAACGCGCTCGCACAATCCGCACATAACCCGGCCACGCACAACCCTGCCGCCCAGAACCCAGCTACCCAGAACCCGGCACAGGGCAGGGGAGCCCAGCCCGCCTCCTACAGCGGCTACGCAGACAGCTACGGCCAAGATTCGTTTGGCCAGGACAGTTTTGCGCAGGATAATTTCGCGCAGGGAGGCCTCTTTGGTGTGCCTGCACCCAGCCCTCACATGACGAACCCCGGTGCGCTCATCGGCTCGCAGATGAAGCTTTCCTTCTTCAACGCCTGGACCGCCGCCCGCGAAATCCGTGAGGGCGAAACCATGATGTTCTCCGGCAGGGTCGGCATCTACCGCGGCGAATACACCCTCACCAACCCGCACTACGCCCTGCTCTCGAAGGACGCCTCCGGCGCGGACGTCACCGACGCCGCCACCGCCCCCGTGCCCGTCTACCGCGCCCCCGCGAAGCTGCCCACCGACCGTATTAGCGGCTACATGGCGCAGTTACTCGAAAAGGTGCCGCTCAAAGAACTCGAAGACCCGGTGCCCTACACGATTCGTCGCGCCCGCAAGGTGCCCTCGCTGGAGTGGACGTACCGCGCCCTGCACACCCCCGACTCGGAGGACACCTGGCGTGCCGCGCAGGCGCAGATGCGTTACCGCGAGGCCTTCGTGTTGCAGAGCGCGCTCGCCCGCCTGCATTCGGTGCGTGCGGCGCACTTGACCCAGCCGCGCCCCGCTGTAGAGGGCGGCCTCGCCGATCAGCTGCTGGAGGTTCTGCCCTACGAGCTGACCGAGGGGCAGCAGAAGGTGGGCGCTGAGATTGCCGCGGATCTGTCGAGTGAATCGCCCATGAACCGCCTGCTGCAGGGTGATGTGGGTTCCGGTAAGACCGTGGTGGCTCTGCGCGCCATGTTGCAGGTTGCCGATGCGGGCGGCCAGTCCGCGATGCTCGCCCCGACCGAGGTGCTTGCCGAGCAGCATTTGCGTTCGGTGCTGGACATCCTGGGGGATATGGCGGCGCCCGAAGACTCAGATGCTGACGATTCAGCCGCCGGTTCTGCCGAGGTTTCTGCCGAGGGAACTTCCGCAGGGAGCGGGGAGGACCCCCCGCCGTGTGCGTGTGCGTCTGCTGACCGCCTCCATGGGTACCCGCGCCAAGCGCAAGGTTCTGCAGGAGCTCGCCGACGGCACTGCGCAGATTGTGATTGGCACTCACGCTCTGCTCTCCGATGAGGTGAGCTTCCACGATTTGGGTCTGGTCGTCGTGGATGAGCAGCACCGCTTCGGCGTGGAACAGCGCGACGGCCTGCGCGGCACCGACGGCGCCCTGCCGCACCGCCTGGTCATGACCGCAACGCCCATTCCGCGTACCGTCGCCATGACCGTGTTCGGTGACCTGGACGTGTCCGTGCTCGACACCCTACCCGCCGGCCGCCAGAAAATCTCAACGCACGTTGTGCCCCTCGCCGAGAAGCCCGCCTGGGCGTCCCGGCTGTGGAGGCGCGCCCGCGAAGAAATCGACGCGGGCCACCAGGTGTATGTTGTCGTACCCAAAATTGGGGAGGAGGGCGACAGCCTGGAGGAGGGCGCCGCGTTCTTTGGCGCATCCAGCCTGAACGGTGCCGGAACCGGCGCGGGCAACTCAGCCCAGGGCTATTTCGGTCAGGGCGGTAACGCCAGCAGCGACGGCAAGGTTCAGCTGACCTCGGTCGCCTCAATGTACTCCTACCTGAGCGCTGAGGACGCCCTCGTCGGCGTGCGTATCGGCACCCTGCACGGCCGCATGGACCCGGCGGAGAAGACCGCCGTCATGACCGCTTTCGAGCGCGGCGAAATTGACCTGCTCATCAGCACCACCGTCATTGAAGTGGGCGTGAACGTCCCGAACGCCACGCTCATGATCATCATGGACGCCGACCGTTTCGGCATCTCAGGCCTGCACCAGCTGCGCGGTCGTGTGGGCCGCGGCGGCTACCCGGGCACCTGTCTGCTGGTGACCCGCCAGGAGGAGAGCGGCGTGTCCCGTGAGCGCCTGGATGCGGTCGCCTCCACCACGGACGGTTTTGAGCTCTCCCGCATTGACCTGGCGCAGCGCCGCGAGGGTGATATTCTGGGTGCTGCACAATCGGGTTCGAAGAGCACCCTGCGGTTTTTGCGGGCGCTCGCCGATGCCGACATTATTGAGCGTGCCCGCGAGGATGCCCGCTCGGTGGTGGAAAAGGACCCGACGCTGGCTAAGCATCCGTCGCTGGCGCGTACGATTGACCGCGCCCTGGACGCTGACCGTGAGGCGTTCCTCGGCAGGGGATAAGTGCCCAACGGGGCAGAACGCTCTGACCGCCCCATCAACCAGCCCTGCCCACCACCCGCCAAAACCGTGATTTGAACACACCGCACTAGTTAAGAGGAGAGAGACCTATGAGCCGTATTATTTCCGGTGCCGCCGGAGGCGTTCGCCTTGCCTCGGTTCCGGGGGATAATACTCGCCCGACCACCGACCGGGTGAAGGAATCCCTCTTCTCCAAGCTGGAGAGCTACGACATTATTCGTGGCGCCCGCGTGCTGGACGCTTTCGGCGGCTCGGGCGCGCTGGGCTGCGAGGCGCTTTCGCGCGGTGCCGCCTCCGTGACTCTGCTGGATACGTACCCGAAGGCTGTTGCGGTGATTCGCAAGAACGTTGCCGCGGTGGAGAAGGCGATGGGCCCCAACGGCGCCGGTTCTGCGGCGCGCGTGCAGCAGTCGCAGGCGCTGACCTACGTGAAGTCCGCCTCCGGCCCGTGGGATCTGGTGTTTGTTGACCCGCCCTACGCCATGCCGAACGAGCAGGTCAGTGAGCTGCTGGAGGCGCTCACCCCCAAGCTCGCCGAGGGCGCCGTGGTCATGGTTGAGCGTTCTTCGCGCGATGCGGAGCCGGTGTGGGGCGAGGGCCTGTACTGTTTTTCGACCCGCCAGCACGGCGAGACGGTGCTCTACTATGTGGAGCCTGACGAGGTGGAGGAACAGGCGGGCGACGAACCCGGCAACGAATCCGGCGAGGACGCTGAAGAGCTCGCCGCCTAAGGCTGCCGCCTCATCTCACCGCGTCCCTAGTCTTTACACCTAGCCTTTCCCCCTCAGCCTACGCTCGCCCGTATACCGCTAACCCGCAGCCTAACCTGCCCGCATCTAGCCATTCCAACCTCTAATATTTATTCGTGAAGGGACCGCCATGATTGCCCTCTGCCCCGGATCTTTTTGACCCCGTGCACCACGGCCACCTGGAAATCATTGCCCGCGCCGCTCAGCTCTTTGACGAGGTGATTGTGGGCGTGGCGCACAATAGCTCCAAGAAATACCGTTTCTCCCTGGAGGAGCGCGTGCAACTGGTGCGTGAGTCTCTGCAGGAGCTCGGCATTAAGGGGCGTGAGCGTGGAGCCGATTCCGCCGGGCGTGCTGCTTGCCGAGTACGCGGCGGAGCGTGGTGCGAAGGTGCTGGTGAAGGGTCTGCGTTCTGCGACGGACTATAGCTATGAGGCTCCGATGGCGAGCATGAACCGTCACCTGGCGCAGGTTGAGACGGTGTTCTTGGCGGGTGAAGACCGCTACGGTGCGGTGTCGTCCACGATTATTCGTGAGGTGGCGTCGCTGGGTGGTGACGTGACTCCCTTCGTGCCGGAGGCGGTCGCCCGCGCCCTGAAAAACGCATAAAGCGCCTAAAGCGCCTCATCAACCCGGGCAACCCGTGTGTGCACCCGCCCGACACGCCCGGCATGCCTGACACACTCAACAGGCAAGACAAACTGCCACTGACTGGGCAAACTGTACCGCCGACCGGGCGCTTAACTACCGCTTAACTACCTGTGGAGTAGCCTCGACCAACCGATTAAGTGCCGCGCGGCGCCTCCTTAAGGGGATATTTAAGAGGTGAGCGCCACTTAAAGAGATTTAAAAGGCGCTTAATCTTGATTAACGGTGCGAATGACCCCTAAAATGGGACTTTGGTTTATACATTTCGTAAGGAGAAACGCCATTTCACGTGCAGACGCATCGCCGCTGGTTGTATCAGTCACTAACCTGATTCACCGCCCCGGCACCATGGAAACTCTCACTGAGGTTCTGCCCGCACCGGCAGACCTGGGTAACACGCTCATCGGCGTGGAAGAGGGTTCGGATATTGACCTCGATATTCGTATGGAGTCTGTTGTTGATGGTATCCTAGTTACCGGCTTCGTCGTTGTGGATGTACACGGCGAGTGTAGCCTCTGCTTGGATCCGATTGATTACGAGATGTCGGCCAATATTCAAGAGCTTTTCGTCTTTGAGAAGGCCCCGGCTGGCGGCCCCGAAGACGAAGTAGATGAGCAGTACGCCGTTGAGGATGATTCCATCGACCTTGAACCGGCTCTGCGGGACGCAGTAATCCTTCAACTGCCGTTCCAGCCTGTTTGTAGGGACACCTGCCAGGGTCTGTGCGCCGATTGCGGTGCGCGCCTGGAGGATGACCCCGGGCATCATCACGAGGTGTTGGATCCGCGCTGGTCGGCCCTACAGGGCCTGCTCGGTGCAGATACCGAAAACTAAATTGTTGTTACTAGAGATTGTGAGATAGCTGTGGCTGTTCCCAAGCGCAAGATGTCCCGCGCTAACACCCGCGCACGCCGTTCCCAGTGGAAGGCATCCGTGCCCCAGCTGGTTAAGACCGTTGAAAACGGTCGCGTGACCTACAGCCTGCCCCACCAGGCAAAGGTTGTAACCGACGCTGCAGGCAACGCCCTGTTCCTGGAGTACAAGGGCCGTAAGGTTGCAGACGCCTAAGAAGCGGTGAATCCTTATGACTGAATTTCCTAGTGTTGATACTAGGGAGTTGCGTAAACGTCTCGGAGTCGATATCGACGCCGAGACGTTTTTGCTATCCCTAACCCACCGCTCCTACGCCTTCGAGAACCCCGGAGTGGAGCATAATGAGCGCCTGGAGTTCCTGGGCGATTCGGTGCTTTCCCTGGCGATCGCTGAAGAAGTGTACCGACGCTACCCTGACCTGCCCGAGGGCGAGCTCGTGAAGCTGCACCACGTGGTGGTGTCGACTGTGGCGTTGGCGAAGGTGGCACGCGACCTGGATCTGGGCAGGTACATCCTGCTCGGTAAGGGCGAGATTCACACCGGCGGCGCCGATAAGGACTCGATCCTTGCCGACACCATGGAAGCGATTTTTGGCCTGACCTACCTGGAGTGCGGTCGCGAGGCGGCTCGTGACCTGGTGCTGCGCCTGATTGCCCCGCTGCTCGACGATGAGAAGGTCCTGAACTCTGGACGCGACTGGAAGACTGAGCTGCTGAACCTCGCCACCGCCCGCGGCTGGGGAGACGTGCGCTACGAGGTCACCGGCGAGGGCCCCGACCACGCGCGCGTGTACACTGCGGTCGCTATTGTGGCGAACCAGCAGGCCGGTACCGGTGTGGGTCCGAGTAAGAAGGAGGCGGAGCGCCTTGCCGCTGAGCAGGCGTACCGCGTTCTGGTTTAGGCTCATTCAAGCATCCTGCAGGTCTGTTAGCTCTGTGGGCTCTTGATTCTGCAGCCCCGCTGATTGGAGGGAACCATGCCCGAACTGCCCGAGGTGGAAACCGTTCGCGCAGGTCTAGCCGACCATTCGTTGGGTCGGCCCGTGCAGGCGGTGCGCGTGGTCGATGCCCGTTCGCTTGCGCAGGCACCTGCCCGGTCCCGCCCACTTTGAGGCGGCACTCACCGGCAGGACGTTGCGCGGTGCATACCGCCGCGGCAAATACCTGTGGCTGACCCTGAGCGAGTCGGATGGCACGCTTGCCGACGAGGCGCTCGTGGTGCATCTGGGCATGAGCGGTCAGCTGCTCGTGCGCGATGAGCCGGGCAGCAAATCGGACAGCAACTCGGGCGGCGACTCGGGTAATGAGTTGGGGGCTCGTGCGGCGTTTGATGAGCAGCCGCGGCACCTGCGCGTGGCGCTCGAGCTAGGACCGGCTGGAGCTACCGGTAGCGCGGCGAGCACCAACCGGGCAAGCGCTGGGCAGCGTCTGCTCTTCGTGGACCAGCGCATCTTCGGCGGTATGTTCCTCAGCCCGCTGGTACCGGACGTACCCGCTGCGGTTGCAGCGAATGAAGTAGCGCCCGGTGAATTGGGGCAGAGCGAAGTACCTGAGCGTTTTCTTGTGCCCGAGGCGGTCAAACACATTGCCCGCGACCCGCTGGACGAGTTCTTCGACCCCGCGGCGGTGCGCCGTAAGTTCCTGCGCACCTCCAGCGGCATTAAGAAGGTACTGCTGGACCAGTCGGTCATCTCCGGGGTGGGCAATATCTACGCCGACGAGGCGCTGTGGCGTGCGCGGTTGCACTACGCGAAGCCCGCACGCACCCTCAGCGCCGCGCAGACCCGCGAACTGCTCGAGGCGGTTACCCAGGTGCTGCGTGAGTCTCTGGCGGCTGGCGGCACGAGCTTCGACGCCCTGTACGTGAACGTGCTGGGGGAGTCTGGCTACTTTGAGCGCTCGCTGAACGCCTACGGCCGTGCCGGGGAGCCCTGCCACCGTTGCGCGGAGGCGGGCCGCACCTCCCTGATGGTGCGCGAACCGTTCCAGAACCGCTCGTCCTACCGTTGTCCGCACTGCCAGCGGGCGCCGCGTGCTCGATAAGTTAGGGGCTCTCAATAAGTAAAGGCTCTCGATAGGTAAGAGCTTACGATAGGCGCAAACTCACGCTAGATATGCACACGACGACGTAGCTACGTTCCTCCCGAGATGGGGGATGTCGCTACGCCGTCATTCGTTTAAAGTTCAATCCCTTAAACCAGGGGTGGGGAACCACCCCGAAAAGAAGCGCTTAGCGGCTGTGCTTGTTCCCGCTGTACCTGTCCCCGTAGAACAAGCCCAGACGCTCGTAGCCTTCCTCAATCGACACGGCGGGCTCCCACTGCAGAAGCTCACGGGTGCGGCGCTGATCAAACCAGTGCGCGGTCGACAGCTGCTCGGCGAGGAACTCCGTCATCGGCGGCTCATCACCGGCAGTCACGTTCTTTGGCAGACGCTCCCAGACGCGCTCAATGACCTTACCCGCCAGAGCCGCAACCTTCGCCGGAACCGAGAAACGCGGGGCGGGAACGCCCACCGCCTCACAGAAACCACCGAGTAGCTCAGCGATAGTGCGCGGCTGACCGTTCGTCACCACCAGCGCCCGGCCCGCAAAAGCGTCGAGGCGCTGATAGCCGCGTACCACGGCATCCGCGGCGTTATCAATGTAGAGCGTGTCAATCAGGCCCGTACCGCCAGAGAGCAGCGGCAGACGGCCCGCGGCGGAACGCTCCAGAATACGCTCGACCAGCTGAGTATCGCCCGGACCCCACATCAGGTGAGGACGCAACGCACCCACGCGCAAAACCCCGCCACCGGGCAGGGCAGTGCCGTTCGCCTCCAGGGCAAGAAGCTCAGCGGCAGCCTTCGAACGCGCATAGTTACCGCGCGCATGCTCCGGGGACGCCACGCCGGGCACCATCACCCACAATCGCCGCACCGGCATGAGCCACCGACGGCGAGGAAATATACAGGAACGAACCCACCGAATGGTTCAGCGCCGCCTGCAACATGGTGCGGGTGCCCTCAACGTTGATGCGCTCATAGTCAGCCCACTCGCCGCTGACCGAAACCTTCGCCGCGGCATGCACCACGCCGTTCACGCCGGTCATCGCCAGATCCACAGCCTGCGTGTTCGTAATATCGCCGCGCACCTGCTCAAAACGGGGGCGAATCGAATCGGGCAGAAGCGCCGCAATACCCGAATCGCCACGCTGAAAAACGCGCACATCATAGCCGGCACGCAGCAATGCCAGAACGCTCTCACGACCCAGAAGACCGCTAGCACCGGTAAAGAGGATGCGCTCGCCAATACGCGGCGCAAAATCAGGCTCCTCAACCGGGCGTAGCGAACGCGGGGCGGGGTCGGTGTAGCGTGCCGCCAGCGGTTGCGCTGGCTTGCGGAACCGAGCCGTCGGGGAAGTCGCCGAATGTGAGGTCGACAGGCGGGGTACAGACTCACGGGACGCAGACAAACGGTGTGCAGACTCACGCGAAGAATGAGGGGACATCATACTCCTTAAACTTAGGGATCCGGCAGGCGCTTACGCCCCCGCGAGGACCTTCGACGCCCACTCACCCAGGGCGGGGCGGTCAATCTTCGAATTGTGGCGAATATCGGTCGGATGCTCGTGCACCACCAGCACCGCGGCAAGCTCCACGCCGGTATCCTCGGCAACCTTCTGACGCACCAGCTGCGAGAGCTCGAAGGGCGCCACACCCTCCGCAATGGGGAAGCGGTTGGCGCCGGGCACGCGATCGAGCAGGGCACGCTTGAAGGAGGACGCCGACTGGCGCGCCTCCAAAGCGGCAGTATTTGCCGAAGCCTCGATGACCAGCACCGGGGCGGCGGTACCCGCAGGACCCACCGCAACCAGGGCGGCGCGGCGCACCTCGGGCAGGGACTCTGCGGATTGCTCAGCCGCAACCGGGGTCAGCACGCCCTGCGAAGTCAGCAGCACGTGCGCGAGGCGCCCCTCAACCCACAGGCGACCCGAAGCGTCCAGGTGTCCGACGTCACCGGTATGATGCCAACCCGGAGTGCTAATGGACTGCTCCTCAGTGACCCACAGGGTGTCGTAGCGGTCCTTCACATGCGGTGCCGACACCAGAATCTCACCGGTCACACCCGGCTCGTGGGTCAGCTCATCCGCCACCGAACCGTCCTGCAACAGCGGCGCAATAGCCACCGCCGCGCCGTACACCGCGAAACCAACGCACACGCCGTCACGGGCGAACGGGTCAAGCACCTCACCGGCAGCATTCGGGGTGCCCTCAGCAATCGCCTGGCGAATCATCTCGAACGATACATCGGTGACCGGCAGACCCTCGGTCATGCCGTACGGGGTGTGCAGGGAAGCGTTCGGAACCAGGGCGGAGAGCGCCTCCAGCAGGGGCACGGGAATCGGCGCGCCAGCACTCAGCACGGTCTGAACCTTAGCCAACGCCGCACGCTGCTCACCACTGAGCTCATCGGCGGTCGCCACCACATTCACCAGGGCGGCGGGGGACGCAAAAACGACCGTCGCATCAATAGCCGCCGCAGCCGACGCCAGAGCAGAAGCCGTCAGGGTCTTCGGGCGGGTCACATCCATCGTCGGGGTCACGCTGGTAGCACCCAGCGCCGGGCCCAACAGCGCAAACGGCGCGAAGCCAGCCACCAGACCGCTACCGGGCGCAAAACCGTACGTATTCGCAATGGCATCACGCATACCCGCCAGCTGACGCTGCGTGTACACCACACCCTTAGCCGGGCCGGTCGAACCGGAAGTGTACAGCACCGCCGCATCAGCATCCGGCACGGGGAAGGGGAACTCCACCACGGTCGGGGTGGGCACCGGCGCACCCGGAGTACCGTCAGCAGCGGGCGCGGTAAACACCGAACCGGCAACGCCCAGCAGCTTCTCCTGCACCGAACCCAAAGGCTCCACAGAAATACGCACGCCCGGCCACAGCAGGGTACGGGCGGCACTGAGCGCGGCGGGAATACCCACCAGGAAGCTCGGGTTAGCGCCCTTCAACGCGCGAGTCAGACCCGGAATGCCCAGACCGGTATCAGCCACCACAATGACAGCGCCCAGCTTCATGCAGGCGTAAATCAGGGTGGTCAGGCGGGCACCCGGAGGCACCATCAGGTTCACGCGGTCGCCCGGGCGCACACCCAGGGCGTGCAGGCGGGTTGCGGCGGCGTTGACCTGCTGGTTCAGCTCAGCCCAGGTCAGGGTCACAGACACGGAGGTGCCGTCCCCCTTGGGGTCCATATCCACCACGGCGGTGGAGGCGTCGTCGGCGCGTTCGGTGAGGGCGGCGAGCATGGGGCGGAACGCCGCGGGAACAGCACTCTCAGCGGCAGTGCCCTCAGCGCGCTCAGCCGCGGTGCTCTCGCCGGTCGTCAGGCCGTGGCGGCGCGCGCGGGCGGCACGATGCTCCGCCTCAACGTTGTGCGGGGGCACCAGAGCGCCATCCTCCCTTGTGCCAAAGGTCTGCGCAAGCCACGAAATCATGGGGGGAGGCAATATCGTAATCCTCAATGACCAGGTGCGAGGCCTTCTCGTAGCGGTGCACCTTCGCCTGCGGCATGCGCTCCATCAGGTCGAACAGGTAGCGGCGCTGGAACACCGGGTCCTTCGTGCCCCACTGGAAAAACGCGGGCACATCCAGGTCACGAATCTGCTCGGCAATACGCTGCATCGGGGCGTAGGAAGGAACATCGGCGCCGGTCGGAATATCGCCCACAAAATTACGCACGCCCTCACGCCACGCCGAATGAGCGTACGGCGCACGGTACGTACGGTAAATCGCCTCGTTCAGAGGGCTCGGGTACAGGCGCTTAGGCTGCTGACCCACCGGCTGCGGCAGGGCAGCATCAAGCGCCCCGGCACCGGCAGAACCCGGCGCGGGCAGACGGCCCTCATTCTGAGCCAAACCCAAGGTCACATCAATAAACGCGGTCGAATCGTGAGTACCCCACTCGTGCACACCCAACGCCAGGCGCAGGGCGGCAGGGATATTCTCAATGCCGTCATGGTAGACCGCGGTGTTCGTCAGCATCACGCCCGAAAGAATCTCACGATGCTCCAGCGCCCAGCCAAAGGACACCAGCCCACCCCAGTCATGGGCGAGGGTCACGACCGGCTTATCGGTCTCATCCAGGCCGAGCGCCTTCGTGAAATCACCCAGGTCAGCAATACGGTCGGTCAGGGTGCGGCGCTCACCCTCCAAATCCAGGTGGGTACGCTCCGAATAACCCATATCAATCTGATCAACCGCAACCACACGCCACGGGGCACGCTCATTCACGCCCGCATCCAGCACGGTACGCCACAGGTACGACCAGGTCGGGTTACCGTGCACGCACAGGATCGTGCCAATCGGCTCCAAACCCTGCTCGACCAGCACCGGAAGGTTATCCAGGTAGTGCCAGCGGCGCGCGCCAGCCTGCTGCGCCCGCTGCTCAATGGGGGCGGTGGTGGGCACCTCCAGAAGGTGGGAGTAGCGCGGGTTTACGCCCGCCCATTCCTCCGGATTGTAGGGAGGCTGAGCCTTAGGGAAGTTCAAATGGCGCATGCTGGGAATCCTTCCGGATCGAATCGGTGAATGTCTACCGCGAATGTCTACCGTATAAGGGCTATAGGGGGGCTATAAGGGCTTGCCGGTTAACGGGCTACCACTGAATCTCAAGCAGGGCAGTGTTCAGACCAGAACCCACACCCATGCACAGAATACGGTCGCCCTCCTTGTAAGTCGGCGCGCACTCGGCGAGAGTCATCGGCAGAGCCGCCGCAGCCACATTGCCCCACTTCGGGAAAGTCAGGGGGGATGCGCTCACGCTCAATACCGACCGCCTCAATAATGGCGTTCGTGTGGGCGTTAGAAATCTGGTGAGTCACGTAGGAGGTCATGTCGTTCCACTCCCAGCCGTCCTGATGCGCCTGCTCCCATGCCTGCGCCACCAGCTCCAGGCCGTGCCTGAGCAGGCCCTCGGCGTCAGTGTTCATGCCCTGATCCGCCTCGCCACCGATGCACAGGTTACGGTGCTCGGTGCCCGCGCGAGACACCGAACCGATGATGCGGTGACCCTCCGGGTGGCGGTCAGCGCGACCAATCACAGCCGCCGCCGCACCCGAACCGAGGGTCAGGGTCGCGAACTGCGCCAGCACATCCTCGCGGGTCGAATCGGGGTTGTTCAGGATGCGCACCGCGGTACGGTGCCACGGGGAGGGATCCTCGCCAGCCACAATCAGGGCGTAGTCGATAGCGCCCGCATCAATCATGGTGGAGGCAACAGTCATCGCATTCACAAAGCCCAGGCAGGCGTTCGTAATATCAAAGTTCAGGGCGTGACGCGGCAAATCCAGGCGGTCGTGCACACCCACCGAAACGGCGGGCTCAAAGTTATCGCGAGTCACCGAAGCGTTAATCAGCAGGCCAATCTGGGAACGGTCAATACCCGCCTCCGCGATAGCCTTCTCGGCTGCGGCAACCACGCCGTCCTCGAAGGTCTGGCCCTCAGCCCAGCCGCGGCGAGTACTAATACCGGCAAGACGCTCCAGCAGGCCCTTGGGCATGCGCAGACGCTTGTAGGTTTGGCCAGCTGCTCATCGAAGTAGTCGCTCGTGACGACCTCCGGAGGCAGCTCATGGGTAATGGATAGCAGAGCTGCATTAGCGTGGCGAATGTCAGAGTTTGTGCCGACCTTATCGGCGGGTGCATTCATCAATGGTGTGGCCCTTGAAAATAGAAGTCAGTGGGATGCAAAGACGGCGGGGATACGCACAGCGGCCCCGCAGAATTTGTGATGCTCATTCCAATCTACCGCACCGGTCGGGCGAATCCGTATCCGTAGACCCAATATGAACGCCCCCGTTCACCCGGCGCGTAAGATGATGTGCAATGAGGAACTTTGAGTCCCATTTGCCTCGTGCACGCTAACGCCGCCCGCCCACCGCACCGCGTACACTAGAGGGATGCCGCCACGCACCACAGAATGTGCCCGGCACACACCAGATTCTTTTGCAGAAAGGCCCCTTGTGCACCTGATGTCGCTGACCCTGCGCGGGTTCAAGTCTTTCGCCTCCGCCACCACTTTTGAGTTCACCCCCGGCATTAACGCGGTGGTTGGGCCCAACGGCTCCGGCAAGTCCAATGTGCTGGATGCGCTCGCCTGGGTGATGGGTGAGCAGGGCGCTAAGAGTCTGCGCGGCGGCAGCATGAAGGACGTCATTTTTGCCGGCTCCGGCGAGGCTGGTTCGGGCGACGGTGCCCAGCGTGCGCCCCTGGGTCGCGCCAAAGTCACCCTGACTTTCGATAATTCTGACGGCACCCTCAGCATTCCCGCTGATCGGGTGCAGATTTCGCGCACCATGTTCCGCTCCGGCGGCAGTGAGTACGAGATTAACGGTTCCCCGGCGCGCCTTGCCGATATTCAGGACCTGCTCTCGGAGGCGGGTCTGGGGCAGCAGATGCACGTGCTCGTCGGCCAGGGGCAGCTGGATGCGGTCCTGCACGCCACCGCCCAGCAGCGCCGCGACATGATCGAGCAGGCGGCAGGGGTGGTCAAGTACCGCCGCCGCCAGGAGAAGACCAGCCGCAAGCTGGAGTCTGTGGCATCGAACGTTACCCGCCTGAGCGACCTGGTTGCCGAGCTGGATACGCAGCTGCAGCCGCTGAGCGAGCAGGCGGAATCCGCCGCGACCGCGCGTCAGCTGCAGGCGCGCATCCGCCAGCTGGAGGCAGTACTTCTGGCTCGTCAGCTGGGTGTTCTGCAGGCTGAGCAGGCGCAGGCGCTCGCCTCCGAGGCGGAAGGTGCCCGCCGCGCCGAAACCCTGAAAGAACAGCTGGAGGCGGCGCGTGCCGCATCCGCGAAGCATCAGCAGGAGCAGAACCGCCTGAACGCCGAGGTCACCGCCTGCCAGAAGGCCGTGTCGACCCTGCGCGAGTCCGCCGCGCGCGTGCGCACCGTGCAGTCCATCGCCGCCGAGCGTGTGCGCACCTACCGCGTGGAGCTGACGGAGGCGACCGCCGCCGCCCGCGCCGGATACGAACGCGCCCTGGAACTGCTGGAGGAGCGCCGCGAAGAGGCAGAGCGCGCGGTGGAAAGTTACGCCAGCTTTGAGGAGCGCTACGATGCGGCGCTGAAGAACGTTGAGAAGGCGGCATCCGAGGTGGCGCAGACTGAGCGCGCTTCGGGTGAGGCGGCGCAGTCTCGTGCCCGCGCGCAGGCTCAGCTGGATGCCGCCCGCGCCGCGGCGGTGGAGGCGACCCGCGCCTACGCGGCGGCGGCTGAGCGTGCTGCAACCCTGCGTGAGGCGCTGGGTCAGAGCCTGGGGGAGGCACCCGCCGAGCCGGGCGCTGAATCTGCCGAGGCGGTGTTCGACCCCGAGACCGGCGAGCTCATGGATTCTTCGAGCGAGGGTGCGAGCCTGCTGCGCGTGCTGGACGCCGTGCAGATTGACCCCGAGTATGCGCGCGCGGCGTCTGCGACGCTGACCTCGCTGGCGACCGCGGCGTTGAGCGTGCCGGTTGAGGGCGCCGAGGTATCGCATCTGCGCGGTGATAAGGGTGATGAAAGCAGCGAATCTGCCGCGAAGGAACTTTCAACAGAACTGCCCGATTCCTGCGCCACCGAACTGCGCGAGCTGGGTATCCGCCCCGCAACCGAGATCATTGAACCGCTCAGCGAGGATGCCGCCGCGCTCGCCGGCATCGACGAGCACGCCCTGGCGCGCGTGACCGCGGCGCTGAGTGAGCGCCTGGCGGGCGTGCTGTTCGCGCCGGATGCTGCCTCCGCAGAACACGCCCTGCACCTGCTCGCCAAGAATGTAGGCGCAGGTCAGCGCACTATCCGGCGTATTTTTGACCCCGCAGGCACCGAGCACACCCGCTACAGCCTGCTCTACCCGGCTGAGGGTGCCAGCCCCCTGGAACTTGCCGCCGCATACCGCGCCGCGTCCCAGGTCGTGACCCGCACCCGCGCCGAACTGGACGAGGCCGAGCAGGCCGTTCAGCAGGCTCAGACCGCGGCAGAGGCGGCGGTTGAAGCCGAACGCGAGGCAGCGAAGGCGGCGGGCGTGGCGAGCGCCGAGCATGCGCGCGCCCGCGCCCAGGCGGAGTCCCTGGAAGCCTCCGCGCAGAACATTCAGAGTGAGCGTGCCCGCCTGAACGAGCGCCTTGCCGCCGCGGAGGAATCCGTGGCGCAGGCACGTACCGACTACGAGTCGGCGCGCACCCGCGAGGATTCCTACCTGGCGGGCACGGGGGAGCAGGCTCCCGCGGCGACCATTGAGCGCCGCGCCCAGCGTCTGGGCGAGGTACTTGCCGAGCAGGTGAGCGAGCGTGAGCAGCAGCTGCACGAGCTGAGCACCGCCTTGAAGAACGCCCAGGAGGGCCTGACCAGCACCAATGATGAGGTGCAGGATCTGCAGGCGGCGCACGCGGCGGCGCTGACCCTGCTGGCGCGCACCCAGACGGAGGCGGCGCGCGTGCAGGAGCGTGTACAGGCGCTGGCTGAGCGTGCCCGCCTGGTGACCGGTTTGACCCTGGAGCAGCTGCAGGAGGAGTACTCCGAGCAGCTGCCGGTTGACGTGCCCGCAGCGGAGACATCCGAAAACGCGGCTTTCGAAAATTTCGCCACCGAAAATACTGCTACCGAAACGGCATCAGAGACCACCGAAGCCTCCACCGAGAGCGTCCGCGCTCGCCTCAAGGCAACCCGCGCCGAATTGGAAGCGCTGGGCGCCATTAACCCGCTGGCGCTGGAGGAGTACGAGGCTCTTTCTGAACGCCACGCCTACCTGAACCAGCAGATTGAGGATTTGAAGGCGACCCGCCGCGACCTGAACACGGTCATGGACGAGGTCAGTAGCCACATTGCGGAGGTGTTCACCGCCGCGATGGAGGACATTAACACCCACTACCGCCGCATCTTTGAGACCCTGTTCCCGGGAGGCGAGGGCCACCTGGAGCTGGACGACCCGTCCGATCCGTTGAATTCGGGTGTGGAGATTCACGCGCGCCCGGCGGGTAAGAAGGTTAAGCGCCTGTCGCTGCTGTCTGGCGGTGAGCGTTCGCTCGCTTCGTTGGCGCTGTTGATTGCGATTTATATGTCTCGCCCTTCGCCGTTCTACGCCCTGGACGAGGTTGAGGCGGCGCTGGATGACCGCAACCTGTCGCGCCTGCTGCAAGTGATTGGTGAGTTGGGGGGAGCGTTCGCAGCTGATTGTGATTACGCATCAGAAGCGCACGATGCAGATTGCGGAGACCCTGTACGGGGTGTCGATGCGCGGTGGCGTGTCGACGGTGCTTTCTCAGCAGATGGAGGAGCTGCGCGAGCTGCTGTAGCTCGCCGCGCGCCCCTCAACCCGCGCGCTCCTTCCCCATCCTCTAAACCTTCCCAGACGAGCCACCCCATACCCGCGAGCGCACCCACCCTGGCGAACGTCACATGTCCTAGGAATGGTCATGTGCACCCCAGGGTACTGCTTACCGCCTGCGCCCGGGTACTATAGGGGGATATGTGCGAACGCCGCCCCGCCCTACCCGCGGTTGCGTGGTGTTTCGCTGTGATCAGGCCTGATGCCCCGCCCTACCCGCGGCGCGTATCCGGCGGTAACCATCCAGGGAAGGAATAGTGATGAGCGAGAACCTGGCAGATGCTTTCCTCAACGGCGAGTCGTTGAAGAATGCCCCCGGCCCCTATTTTGGTGAGTACGGCGGGCGGTGGATGCCCGAGTCGCTGATTGCCGCCATGGATGAGCTGGAGGCAACCTTTAACGAGGCGAAGAACGACCCCGAGTTCATTGCCGAGTTCCAGCGTCTTTCTGCTGAGTATTCGAACCGTCCGTCGCTACTGACTGAGGTTCCGAAGTTCTCTGAGCATGCTGGTGCGCGTGTGTTCCTCAAGCGTGAGGATCTGAACCACACCGGTAGCCACAAGATTAATAACGTGATTGGTCAGGCCCTGCTGGCTAAGCGTATGGGTAAGACCCGTCTGATTGCTGAGACTGGTGCGGGTCAGCACGGTGTTGCGACTGCGACCGCGGCTGCGCTCTTCGGCATGGAGTGCGTGGTCTACATGGGTGAGGAAGACACCGAGCGCCAGTCGCTGAACGTGGCTCGTATGCAGCTGCTGGGCGCGAAGGTGATTGCGGTTCAGAACGGTTCCCGCACCCTCAAGGACGCCATTAATGAGGCGCTGCGCGACTGGGTTTCGAACGTTGAGAACACCCACTACCTGCTGGGTACTGCCGCCGGTGCGCACCCGTTCCCGGCGATGGTGCGTTTCTTCCACGACGCTATCGGTGAGGAGGCGCGCGAGCAGATTCTGGCTGAGACCGGCCGCCTGCCCGATGGTATTGCTGCCTGCGTGGGTGGCGGTTCGAACGCGATTGGCCTGTTCCACGCGTTCTTGGACGATTCTTCGGTTGAGATTTACGGTTTTGAGGCCGGCGGCGACGGTGTGGATACCGGTCGTCACGCGGCGACCATTACTCTGGGCCGCCCGGGCATGCTGCACGGCGCGATGACCTACCTGATGCAGGATGAAGACGGTCAGACCATTGAGTCCCACTCGATTTCTGCTGGTCTGGATTACCCGGGTGTGGGTCCGGAGCACTCCTACCTGTCCGATATTGGTCGCGTGACCTACGAGCCGGTGACTGACACCGAGGCGATGGACGCTCTGCGTCTGCTCTGCCGTACCGAGGGTATTATTCCGGCAATTGAGTCCTCGCACGCTCTGGCGGGCGCGCTGCGCGTGTGCCAGCGTTGGGCTGCTGAGGATCCGGAGGCGGCACGCGAGAAGACGATGATTGTCTGCCTGTCCGGTCGTGGCGATAAGGACATGGAAACCGCTCTGAAGTGGTTCGGCCTGGGTAAGGCGATTCCGTCCTCGACCCTGATGACCGGTAATAAGGAAGCTGCCGCATCCGCTGCACAGAACGCACAGGCTGAAAGTGAGGCTAAGTAATGAGCTACCAGGACGCTATTTCTCAGGCGGCACCCTTTGAGGTGTTGGACGGTACGTTCCCGACTGCTAACCCCGATTCGCCTCTGGCGGCTCGTCTGGCTGAGTGCGAGAAGCAGGGCCGTGCGGCGTTGATTGGCTACCTGCCGGTGGGCTTCCCGACCCTGGATGAGTCGATTGACGCGGCGATTGCTCTGGGCAATAACGGCGCGGACATTATTGAGCTGGGCGTGCCTTATTCTGATCCGGTCATGGATGGCCCGGTGATTCAGAAGGCGACCGGCGTGGCGCTGGAGAACGGTTTCAAGCTTCCTCAGCTGTTTGAGGCGGTTCGCCGCATTACCGAGGCGACCGACGCAGTGGTTGTCGTGATGACGTACTGGAACCCGGTTCTGGCGTACGGTGTGAAGAATTTTGCGCGTGATTTGGCGGCTGCCGGTGGCGCGGGCATGATCACCCCGGACCTGGTGCCTGATGAGGCGTCGGCGTGGTTTGAGGCTTCTGACGAGTACGGTCTGGATCGTATTTTCTTGGCTGCTCTGTCTTCGTCGCCGGAGCGCCTGGCGACCATTGCGAAGGCGTCGAGCGGCTTCGTGTACGCCGTGTCGGTGATGGGCGTGACCGGTGCCCGCACCTCCGTGTCGGAGGCGGCTCGCACCCTGGTTGCGGACATTAAGGCTGCCGGTGCGCCTCGTGCGTGCGTGGGTCTGGGTGTTTCAACTCGTGCCCACGTTGAGGAGATTGGCGAGTATGCGGACGGCGTGATTGTCGGTACCGCGCTGGTGAAGGCTTTGGCTTCTGGCGGTGTTGAGGCGGTGGCTAAGCTGACCCGTGAGCTGGCGGGGCGTGAAGGCTAATGTCTGATGTGCTGTCGCTGGCGAGCGTGCCGGTAGCTAACGTGCTGGCGTCGATTCCGTCACCGAGCGTTTCGTATCTGCAGCTGGGTCCGTTCCGTGTGCATTTCTATGCCCTGTGTATTCTTGCGGGTATGGCGGTGTGCTTGTGGTTGGGTTCTCGCCGTTGGAAGGCGGCGGGCGGTACCCCCTGAGCGCGTGTTTGACGTGGCGATGTGGGCTATTCCGGCGGGTATTATTGGTGCCCGCGCCTACCACGTGCTGATTACTGACCCGGGTAGCTATTTCGGTCCGAATGTTGCTGATCCGTGGGCTTTCCTGAAGATTTGGGAGGGCGGCATCGGCATCATGGGTGCCGTGTCGGTTGGCGCGTTGGGTGCCTGGTATGGTTGCCGCCGCTATGGCATGAATTTCCCGGCCTTTGCGGATGCGGTAGCGCCGGGTATTCTGCTGGCTCAGGCGTTTGGCCGCTGGGGTAACTGGTTCAACCAGGAGCTGTTCGGCAAGCCGACGACTTTGCCGTGGGGCCTGGAGATTAGCGCTTCGAGCGGTAATTTCCCGACCCAGTATCCGGCGGGTACGCTGTTCCACCCGACGTTCCTGTACGAGTCGCTGTGGAACCTGCTGGGTGTGGCGTTGCTGCTGTGGCTGGGCCGTAAGGGCGTGCTGAAGCTGGGTCAGACCCTGTGGCTGTACGTGTTCTACTACGGTGTGGGTCGCCTCTTCATTGAGATGTTCCTGCGTATTGATACGTCGGAGATGCTCTGGGGCGTTCGTATTCACGTGTGGACTGCTCTGCTGCTGGTTCTGCTGGGTGCTGCTGGTTTTGTGGTGGCTGGTCGTCGTGCGGCGGCGAAGGCTGCTGCGGGTATTGAGCCGGCTCCTGCGGAGTTCGCTCCCGAAGCCTGCCGCAGATGAATCTGCAGAGGACGTTGAGGAGCAGGCATCCGAGAAGGCATCGGATAAAGCAGAGCCCGCCGAGGATTCTGACTCTTCTGAGTCTTCGACGAAGGACTCCTAGACGAAGGATTCCCAGAGGAAGGGCTCCTAGCTTTCATCTAAATTCATAGAAAACCGCCGGATGGGGAAGAACCCCCGTCCGGCGGTTTTTTTGTACCTGTTTCTTCCATTCTGGCGCTTCCGCACTGGCATTCTTCTGCACTGGCATTCTTCCACTCTGGCGTTCTGCTGAGCGCGTGCAGCATTCACACAGTGGTATGTGACGGTGCCATGCGTGGATTTAGGCTGTTGAGAAGGCATAATAGAGGTATTGCATGTGGTGGGAATCCGCGTCAGGAGTATGAGGCTCTTCGAGTGGTGATGTCTGCCGCGTCTGCGTTTAGAAACACCCACTCAACGTACAGGATTTTATCGTGAGCTCTTCTTCCGGCGATTTTTCGCGCGCCGTTTCTCCTTCTTCTCGTGCAGGTCTGTCGCGCCGCCGCCTGGTGGCTGGTGCGGCGTGGGCTGCCCCGGTCGTTGTGGCGTCGTCGGTGATTCCGGCGTATGCGGCTTCTGATGAGGAAGGCGAGTGCACCGGTCCCTACGAGGATTCGACGATGGTCACCGCCGGTGACGGTGTGAAGAAGGTTGCCGTGCTGACGGTTCCTGCGGGCGCTAAGCGTATGCGTTTTACCGCTGTGGGCGGTGCTGGCGGCACGAACTACACTGTGGCTGATGCCGGTTCCGGCGCCATGGTGGAGGGTTCTATGGCTGTGCGCGGCGGCCAGACTATTAGGTTGACTGCCGGTTCGGGCGGTATCGGTAATGGTGAGCTGAAGCCCGCCGAGGGCGGCGACGGCTACGGCGTGGGCGGCTCTTCGAAGGCTTCTTCGCCGGTTCCCGCGAACGTTGTTTCTGCGATCAATGATTTGACCCGCATTTCTCGCGGTGTGACCGGTCGCGGCGGCATGAGCGCTGTGCTGTATTCGGCATCTGGCGGTGGTTCCTCCGCTATTGAGGTGGACGGCGTGCCGATGATTGTTGCCGGTGGCGGCGGCGGTGCCGGTGTGCTGGCGTCGTATGCGACGGTTCTGCCGAACCCCGCGAATGCGGGTGCTGTGCGCCCGACCGCGCACTATTCGCTGGATAGCTCCGGTGGCGAGCACCAGTTCAGCACCGGTGGTGGCGCTGGTTCGGGTGACGGCGACGGCTCGCCCGGTTTTGTTGGTTTCACCTCGTATGAGGCGCAGTCTAATCCGATTCTGACGGTGAACCCGGGTTCGGGCGCTGCCGGTGGTGTGGGCGGCGCTGGTGGCGGGAAGCTGAACCCGCCGACTGCTGACGGCCCGGTGATTGGTTTTTCGAGCACCTCCACCCAGAAGCTGGTGAGCACTGCGACTGCCGGTGCGGCGGGTGCGAGCGGTTTCCGTGCGAAGGGCGCCGATGGTGTGGCGAGCTATTCGTACCAGTGGGATCAGACTCCGGAGGGTACCGATAACCGCCCGTCGAACGCTGGCGAGCTGTTTAACGGCTACCAGTCGGTGGTTTCTGGAGGCGGTGGCGCCGGTTATGGCGGCGGCGGCTCCGGTGCTGCGTTGAGCGTTTCGGCTCGTGTGGTGTCGCAGAAGTGGAATAATGATTCGGCTCGTGCCCGCTATGCGGTGGGTTCGGTGCAGCTGGCTGGCGGTGGCGCTGGCGGCGGTACGTTCATGGATTCTACGGTGCGCATCATGGATCTGGGTTGGGCGTTGAACGCTCCGAATGGTCCGGGTGAGCGCGGTGCCGGCTATATTGAGGTTGCTTTCTGCTTCTAAGCTGCTATGAGCTTGTAAGAATCGTATAGGTGCAGATTGAACCCTTTCTTTAGGGTGGTATGCGCCTCAAACTTAATATTTAAATTTTTTTCTGAATGCCTCCCAGGCCGCTTGTTTGGGAGGCATTCTCATCTTCCGTGTCGGTTCGTCATAGCGTCATATCAACCTTTGGCGGTTTAGCGCATTGGTCGGAATAGACCTTATCGAAAGCTCATCCTCGCTCGCGTGCCGACCCCTAAATAACCCCTCTGTCATATTCGGGGGTAAACCTTTAGATTGGCGGCTCATCATTTTACGGTGGAAATGTAAAGAATACACGCGCCCACCCCGCTAGGTTGCACAGCGCAGATTGCAGATCGCGGCTTGAGCGCGGCCACCGATGACTAAGGAGTTTAGATCATGTGCAAGGAAACCATGAAGGCTGTTGTTGTCCCTGAGAAGGTTGACGGTTCGGTTGTTGTCCGTGAGGTTCCCGTTCCGGCTGTCGGTCACGGCCAGGCGCTCGTGAAGATTGAGTATTCGGGCGTGTGCCACACCGACCTGCACGTGGCTTCCGGTGATTTCGGTGAGGTTCCGGGTCGTATTCTGGGCCATGAGGGTATCGGCCGTGTCGTCAAGGTCGGCGAGGGTGTTGAGTCCCTGAAGGAAGGCGACCGCGTGTCGGTGGCTTGGTTCTTCGAGGGCTGCGGTCACTGTGAGTACTGCACCTCGGGCCGTGAGACCCTGTGCCGTTCGGTGAAGAACGCAGGCTACTCGGTTGACGGCGGTATGAGCGAGTACACCCTGGTGACCGCTGATTACGCCGTGAAGGTTCCCGAGGGCCTTGACCCGGCGCAGGCTAGCTCCATTACCTGCGCTGGTGTGACCACCTACAAGGCAATCAAGGAGTCGCTGGTCCGCCCGGGTCAGTGGCTGGTTGCTTACGGTGCTGGCGGTCTGGGTAACCTGGCTGTTCAGTACGCGAAGAAGGTTTTCGGTGCCAAGGTTATCGCTGTTGACATCAACGACGACAAGCTGGCTCTGGCTCGTGAGACCGGCGCTGACTACATCATCAACGGCCGTGAGGTTGAGGACGTTCCGGCTCGTATTCGCGAGCTGACCGGCGGTGGCGCTCACGCTGCTGTGGTGACCGCGGTGTCGAAGGTTGCGTTCAACCAGGCTGTCGAGTCGGTTCGTGCGGGCGGTTCCGTGGTGGCTGTTGGTCTGCCCTCGGAGATGATGGAGCTGTCCATTGTGAAGATTATTCTGGACGGTATCCGCGTGGTGGGCTCCCTGGTGGGCACCCGTCAGGATCTGGCGGAGGCATTCCAGTTCGGTGCTGACGGCATCGTGGTTCCGGTGGTTCAGCTGCGTGCGGTTGATGAGGCACCGGCTGTCTTCGAGGAAATGGCGGCAGGTAAGATTACCGGCCGTATGGTTCTGGACTTCGCCAGCCTCTAAGCTGGCGGATGGGTCGAGGCGCCCGGTAGGGCTTCAAGGTCTCACTCGGCTGAGGTTCTGCCGGTAGTTTCGATGATTATAACGCCTAGGGCGCATCCCGTGTGGCGGGGGAGTAGGGGTACTCTTTCTGCTGTGCATACGACGCAGGGTGCGCCTTAGTGTTTTAATGCGGCGTTTTAGGGCCCCGGTTTATAGCTACCGGTTCATAACGACCGGTTTATAGCTGCGGGTTTTTGAGAGCCGTTATCGTAAGGGGGCTGAAAACCCCTGTGAGTACTAGGCACCTAAACGTAATATACGCGGGAATTTATTTTGAAATATCCGGGGGAATATATCAAAATTCCCACCAAATTAGTTCAACAGAGCATCTTATTTGACATCTAAAGACCTTAAAATACATGCTTGAATTGTAAACATTCAACCACTGGTTGAGGCGTAATATTTGTCGAAGAGATAGGTTTTGAACACCCTTGCACATACCCTTGATGTAACGGGATGTAACGTGTGAAGGTTTCGGCCCTCCTAGATATCGATTCCTTCTCCCGGAACGTTATACCCGGGTGAATTTCAGCATCTTCGTACCGTGCCGTTATTCACCGTTGAGTCCTACTTCCGGTCAGGCGCCCTTCTAGACACCTTCGGAAGAGGTCTCACAAAGATTAGTGTGGGCCCCACGGACATAGTCAATGGGGACTATGTCCGCCACACTAATCCGAAATTCTTTGGACAATTCCGCAATAACGCTTCGCGGCGGCGCACCGCCTCGACATAAATTTACCTGCCGGCACGGGTAACATAGCCGGGTTCTCTACTCACTCGGTAACCCACCCGCTACAGAACGCATCTTGATTTTTGTGTTGTTCAGAAGATGCGCCCTGTAGCAAAAGAACGAGGGGCACCTCTGCCAGGTGCCCCTCGTTTTCCTATGCGCGTTTTATCGTTGGCTAGATGCCACGCTCTTTCGTAGATTCCACGCTGTTTAGTAGATGCCACGCTGCGCGGTCCAGCGGATCGTGCTGCGCTCAAATCCATGTAGTACACGCCGTTCACGTAGGTTTCGTCGCCGCGTGCCGCACCGTAGCGGGCGGTGTTCTTCTCCCAGTGCTTGAAGATTGCGCCGTTACCGTTGGTCTCGTACGCACCGTACGCATCCGACCAAAGCAGTACCTTGCCCGAGGCGAATCGCACCTGAGCACCCGTGGCGGTGACGGTCTCGTCGGTCGCCGGGGCACCCCAGGTGCCGCGGTGCTGCAGGAAGCGGTGGTAGAACGCGCCGCCGGTGTGCAGGCGGTGGGTGCCGGTCTGAGCGGACCACACGTAGGTGGTGCTGCCGGTGAATTCCTGCTTGAAGATGCCGTTGCCCAGGTTCTGCTCGTCGGCGGTGGGTGCACCCTTCATGCCAGCTACACGCCAGGTCGCGTAGATGGCGCCGCGCTCGTTGATGATGTGGGTGCCGGTAGCGGCAGACCAGTAGCCGCCCTCACCGTTGGCGAAGGAGACCGCCATGGTGTCGGATCGGGTTTCCTCGTTGGTGGTCAGGCCGCGGAATCGTGCCACGTCGGAGCGGAACTTCTGGTCCAGGCCGCCGTTGGTGACCAGCCAGTGCGAGCCGTGGGAGTTCGTCCAGTAGATGGTCTTACCGTTGGTGAACTTCTGCGCGTACACGCCGTGACCCAAAGAGTATTCGGTGCCAATCGGGTTGCCGTAGAAGGCGCGGTTCTTATTCCAGAAGTCGCCAATGCCGGTGCGAATATCAATCGAGCCGGTCGCAGTGGTCACCACGTTCGAATCCTGACCGTTCGCCCAATTGCGGTGTACCGCGTTGGGGTTCTTCGCCAGAACCTTCAGATCGTTCACGGTGCCGGGGAAGAAGTTCGAGTCACCCACGAACGGGCCGGAGTCGGTGAACTGCCAAATGTCGTAGCCGCTCCAACCCGCCGGAATTGCACCGACCACGGTCGAGTAGCTTGCCAAGTGCAGTAGCAGAGTACCGAACTGCGGCGAACCCACACACTGCGACCACCAGGAGGTTGCGGTGTACACCATCGGGGCGCGACCGGTCAGCGAACGGTAGGTCTCCACAAAGTCGCGGGTCCACGCGGTCAGCTGCGCCGGGGTCATGTTGTAGCAGGTGTTGCCGTAGGCGGGGTAGGGGTTGAACTCGATGTCCAGCAGACCGGGCAGGGTCTGGCCATCGGCACTCCAGCCGCCGCCGTTCTGCACGAAGTAGCGCGCCTGATCGGCACCCGAAGACGTGCGGGGGTTTGCGAAATGGTAGGCGCCGCGCACCATACCGACCCGTGCCGAGCCGTTGTACTGCTGAGCGAAGTAGGGGTTGGTGTAGTAGCCGCCCTCGGTTGCCTTCACGTAGGCGAAGCGGGAACCTGCGGCGTAGGCGCTCGCCCAGTCCACGTTCTGCTGGTGCGAGGAGACGTCCATGCCGAGGGTGCCGCCGGAGGGAGCCCATGCGGAGCGGCCCTGAGCCAGTGCTTGACCGGGCGCCAGACCCTGCGCGGAGCTCTGGGTTGCAGAAATACCGCTTGCAGAAATACCACTCAGGGTCGCGGTGGATGCGGGGGAGGTGGCGCCGGTGCGCGCGTTCGCGGTGCCCAGGCGTTCGCGTTCGCCCGCACCCATGGCGGGGTTGGAGCGTTCGACCAGGGATGCATCCGGGGCGGGAGCGTAGCTGAGTTCTTCGTAGGATGCGTTGGGGTTGACCTCTGCGGCTGCGCTCACGGTGGGAGCGGCAAATGCGGCGGGAACGGAGGTGAAGGATGCAGCGACCAGGGCGAGTGCACCTGCGGACGCCACGATAGAGCGGGCTGCCGCGGAGCGCGCGGCAGTCTGGAGTTTCTTCATGATTTTGCCTGTATTCGAGTGAGTGTGTCGATGTAGCCTTGTGTGCGCGGGCTTACGAGCGAATATGCGGGTAGTTGATTGTTTGGGGTATATCAACCGTTGCTGTGACAACCGGTGGACACAGCTAACAGCCTACGGTACTTGCACCGCTGTGCGCAATGTTTTTTTTTGCGCATCATCCTGCGAGATATAACTTTCACATAGTGCACAGTAATTTGGGGTCTTCTGGGGAACTGTTTTGTTTTGGGGCTTGTCGGTGCATTTATTGGGCTCAAATTTTTGCGAAAAATTTTTGGTGTGCGACACGCCGTGGCATTGCGAATTTCACTCTGTGGACTGCCGTTTCGGGATGTCGCCGGGGCGCAGCCGGGGTATAGCTGGGGTGCAGTCGGGGCATAAGGAAAGGGGTGGGCCGCACACACACAAAGACCCACCCCTCATGTTCCGGGTACTGTAATTAGCGCGGCCTCGCACCGGTACCCGGAGTTTCATGGTCGATGCAGGAGAGATGAAGAGTCATCGACCACGCTATGGTGCCTGTTGGCACGTTTATCTCGGTGAGCCCCGCCCGCTCTCTCGGCTTCTCGCCGTGCCTACCCGAGAGGGGCAGGCGGGGTCAACAAAAGTTAGTGTTTCCCGAAGGGTTTAGAGGAACTTTGCGATGTCCTCGATGAGCGGCTTGAGAGTCTCGCGGTCGATGTACTCAGCCTTGCCGGTCTTGTAGCATTCGAGCATCTGCTGAATACCTTCGTTCGGGTGCGGGTTTGCCATGAGCCATGCGCGCACCGGGCCCTTCAGGGCGGTCTTGTGAGCCAGCGAAATCTTGTCGAAGTCGATACCGCCACGCAGGTGGTAGACGGGGCGACCCTCGGTCAGTTCGGGGGTGTAGCTCTTGGCGACGGCCTTGTCCAGCAGCTTCTTGGAGTATTCACCGGTGAAAGAGACGGTGAAGAACGCGGTGCGGTTCTTCTTGGGTGCAATGATAGGCAGGATCTTCTTGCGAAGTGCCGGTGCGCCGTTGAGGAATCCACCGTAGTCGCTGCCGGCAATCACGAAGGCGTGGAATGCCTCTGCCTGCTCGGGGGTGACCTTGGAGGCGGGGACAATCTCAACTTCGGGAGCCTGCGGGAGTGCACGCAGATCTTCTGCCAGCCAGGTGGCGTACTGTTCGGTGTAGCCGTAGGTGGAGCCGAAGATAATCAGCACGCGAGTAGTCATCTGTGAACCTTCCAGATATATTTCGCATTTCAAATACTAATTATGGGTTCCAATATAGGCTAGGCGCGCGAAAATGTGAAATCGCCCAGCTTTTGGATGCCCCATCTATCTTCTCACAGCCCACTCTGAGTGTCTCTATGTTTTTGAAACACGCCCGAAGGTTCTCGAGTGTGACTAAATATTGCGCAATGGCTGGTTTCTATGGGTAAAAAGCACCCTAATTTACTTTCCGGGGCGAGGAAGGGCAGTGGATGTGAAAACTGGCTTTCCGTGGCATACCTGGCGGGTGGGAGGCGGTACTCAAAATGCGACGTGAAACACAAATTCTTCGATGGAAAGAGCTGGGGGAACCATACCCAAGCGGGCTTAAAGCCCCTATAATTGAGAAAGAGTCCCACGCATCCGGCACGTGGTTAACTGTTAGAACACGTGGGAATAATTGGGAATTTGACGTTAGTCTTCCCCGGAAAACCAGTGTGAACCCCCAATGGTCGCACAAAACAACACACAAAGGTTAGGTACATGAGGCGCGCAAAAATCGTTGCAACCATCGGTCCGGCAATCGAGTCCCCCCGAGAAGATCTCCGAGGCAATCAAGGCTGGCCTGAACGTCGCCCGTCTGAACATGAGCCACGGTGACCACGCCGAGCACCAGGCACGCTACAACACCATCCGTGAACAGTCTGCAAAGCTCGGTAAGGACGTTGCTATCCTCGCCGACCTGCAGGGCCCCAAGATTCGCCTCGAGCGCTTCGCAAACGGCAAGGAATACCTTGAGCCCGGCGCAGACTTCACCATCACCTCCGAAGACGTTGAAGGTACCGCAGAAATCTGTGGCACCACCTACAAGGGCCTGCCCGGCGACGTCAAGCTCGGCGACAAGCTCCTGCTCGACGACGGTAAGATCCGCCTCGAAGCAATTGAGGTTACCCCCACTCGCGTTCGCACCCGCGTGGTCGTCGGTGGCCCCATCTCCAACAACAAGGGTATTAACCTGCCCGGCGCAGCAGTCTCCCTGCCCGCACTGACCGAGAAGGACGCAGAGGACCTGCGCTTCGCCCTGAAGATGGGTGTAGACATCATTGCACTCTCCTTCGTTCGTACCGGTGCAGACGTTGACCCCGTCCACAAGATCATGGATGAAGAGGGTATTCGCGTACCCGTCATCGCAAAGATCGAGAAGCCTCAGGCAGTTGAGAACCTGCAGGACATCATCGACAAGTTCGACGGCATCATGGTCGCTCGTGGTGACCTCGGTGTTGAGCTGCCCTTCTCCGAGGTTCCCCTCGTCCAGAAGAAGGCTATCGACATGGCACGCCGCTGGGCAAAGCCCGTTATCGTGGCAACCCAGGTGCTCGAGTCCATGACCGACAACCCCGTTCCCACCCGTGCAGAGGTGTCTGACTGCGCTAACGCAATCCTCGACGGTGCAGACGCAGTAATGCTCTCCGGTGAGACCTCGGTCGGTAAGTACCCGATTCTGACCCTGCAGGCAATGGCTGCAATCGTCAAGGATACCGAAGAGGGCGGCCTGTACCGCGTGCCCGAGCTGGACCGCAAGCCCCGCACCCGCGGTGGCGCAATCACTCGTGCAGCGGTGAACATCGCCGACCAGCTGGATGCGAAGCTCATCGTGACCTTCACCCAGTCCGGTGACTCGGCACGTCGTCTGGCACGTCTGCGTCCCGAGACCCCCGTGGTTGCATTCACCACCAGCTCGAAGGTTCGTTCCTTCCTGTCCATGCTGTGGGGTGTTGAAGCTGAGCAGGTTGAGATGATTACTGATCAGGAAGCTATCTTCACCTTCGTGGACGAGTACCTGCTCAAGAACGGCCTGGCAGAAGCTGGCGACCTGGTCGTCGTTGCTGCCGGCGCTCCCGCAGGCCGGGCAGGTACCACCAACATGGTTCAGGTACACCGCGTCTACGGTGCTGAGGGCGAGCGTGAGGCACTGCGCCCCTACGCGGAGGATGAGGTCAAGCGCTAAGCCGCTTACTCTTTCTGAGTGATTTTTTCAGGGGCGGTCGGGGCTAGTTCCCGGAATATACTGCCCGATATATAGAAACCGCTATATAGAAACCGCTGCCCGGTCGTGAATTCTCACGGCTGGGCAGCGGTTTCTTGCGTCCCTACCGTTGCTGCATCTGATGTGCGGGGGTGTACTGTGGATACGCAAAAAGCGGCGGGAAAGCTTCAAACTTTCCCGCCGCTTGTGCGTTGGTGCCCGAGGTGGGACTCGAACCCACACTCCGAAGAACCTGATTTTGAGTCAGGCGCGTCTGCCAATTCCGCCACTCGGGCGTATCACGCATTCGTGCGTAACACCTTTAGAATTCTAACTCAGGCTGTCTAGAAAATCTAATCTATCTGACGTGTTGAGCAGGCTGAGGCGGGGCGCGGGAGTGGGTGTTGAGCGTAAATCCTGAGCTCAGGGTGAACCGGCACCACTTATCCATAGGTGGAGGCGGGGGAGAAAGCGCGCATCCTGTATCCTTAAAGACTGACTAACCATCCCCGTTCGCCTTCGCGGCTGGGGGCCACCTCAACGTTAAGAAAGTGATCACGGCTCGTGTTCAATTCTCTCTCCGACCGCTTGACGGCAACTTTTAAGAACCTGCGCGGCAAGGGCCGCCTCTCCGAGGCAGACATTGATGCAACCGTCCGCGAAATCCGCCGCGCCCTGCTCGACGCTGACGTCGCCGTCCCCGTGGTCCGCGAATTTACCGCCCACGTGAAGGAACGCGCTCTCGGTGCGGAAGTTTCCGAGGCGCTGAACCCCTCCCAGCAGATCGTCAAGATCGTGAACGAGGAGCTGGTGAGCATCCTCGGCGGTTCGACCCGCCGCATCAACATGGCAAAGAGCGGCCCGACCATCATCATGCTGGCGGGTCTGCAGGGTGCCGGTAAGACCACCCTGGCAGGCAAGCTGGCTCACTGGCTCAAGGGCCAGGGCCACACCCCGATGCTGATTGCATCCGACCTGCAGCGCCCCAACGCGGTGACCCAGCTGAAGGTCGTTGGCGAGCGCGCGGGTGTGCCCGTGTACGCGCCGCACCCCGGTGTGACTAGCGAGTTTGACGTGCCCACCGGCGACCCCGTGCAGGTGGCACGTGACGGTGTGGCTGAGGCTCGCGCTAAGCTGCACGACGTGGTGATTGTCGATACCGCGGGTCGTCTGGGTGTTGACGCTGAGCTCATGCAGCAGGCGCGTAACATTCGTGACGCTATTGAGCCGCACGAAGTTCTGTTCGTCATCGATGCGATGATCGGTCAGGACGCCGTGAACACCGCTAACGCCTTCAACGAGGGTGTGGACTTCACCGGTGTGGTCCTGTCTAGCTTGATGGTGACGCCCGCGGTGGTGCGGCGCTGTCGGTGGCTTCGGTGACCGGCAAGCCGATTATGTTCGCGTCCACCGGTGAGAACGTCACTGACTTTGAGCAGTTCCATCCGGACCGTATGGCAAGCCGCATCCTGGATATGGGTGACATTCTGACTCTGATTGAGCAGGCTGAAGCTCAGTGGGATAAGGCTGAAGCCGACCGCATGGCGAAGAAGTTCATCGATCAGGAAGACTTCACTTTTGAGGACTTCCTGGCTCAGATGCAGCAGATTCGTAAGCTCGGTTCCATGAAGAAGCTGCTCATGATGATGCCCGGTGCGGCTCAGATGCGTCAGCAGCTTGAGGCTTTTGACGAGCGCGAAATTGACCGCGTGGAAGCGATTGTTCGCTCCATGACCCCGCATGAGCGTGTGGCTCCGCGCATCATTAACGGTTCTCGCCGTGCCCGTATCGCTAAGGGTGCGGGTGTGACCGTGTCTGAGGTGAACCAGCTGATGGAGCGTTTCGCTCAGGCTCAGAAGATGATGAAGAAACTCGCTTCGGGCAAGATGCCCGGCATGCCCGGTGGTATGCAGATGCCCGGTATGGCGGCTGCGGCGGGTGGCGCTCGTAAGAACGCGAAGAACAACAAGAAGAAGAAGGCTCGCTCCGGCAACCCGCAGAAGCGTGCGGCGCAGGAGGCGGCAGCAGCTAAGGCGCAGCAGGCTCGAGCCGGTGCTGCATTCGGTCAGCAGGCTCAGAACCAGGAGATGGATCTGTCCAGCATGAACCTGCCGAAGGGCTTCGAGAAGTTCCTGCAGTAAGAACAAATATGAGCCCCTAAAGGGGGTGGTACGGGTGCGCACGTGGTGACGGGGCGCACCCGTACCGGTATGGTGCCCGGTTTGGGCATGTAAACGGGTGTGTGAAGGGAAGGTATCAATGGCTCAGAACGAGCAGAATTGGGATCGAGAGAACGCGGATGATCAGCTGAATGAGCAGGTTGCGCCGTGGTCTCAGCGCGCCTTCGCTGATGATGCTGTAGAGGACCCCGCCGGTGAATCTGCTACCGAATCTGCAGACGAGTCTGTAGCTGAGGAGGGCTCGCTGGGCTTTTCTGATGCTCCCGCCGAGGATAGCGACGACGACCTTTCGGGCGACTTTGCAGACGGCTTTGCGGGCGGCTTCGACCATGATTCGAGCATCCTTCCCGGGTACACCCCCGTCTGGGCGCGTATCGCCCTCGAGTACGGGGAGCACGCCGCCGAACTGGCGGGCGACCTCGTCTATTCCAGCGAGAGCGACGACCCCGCCGTTGACGACGTTGCCGCAACCATCCTGAACCTCATTCGTGAAGCCCGCAACATGCACGAGGAGGTGAAGGCGGAAGATCCCGATAAGCAGCGCGCCTGGAACGACCGCACGAAGGTTGACCGCCTCGCCGCCGCCCTGGAGAGCGAAGAGTGGACCGTCGATAAGCTCACCGGCATGTGGGACGGCGCCCCCGCACCCGCCGGAACCGGCGAATCGGACAGCCCCGAGTACCTGCGCGCCCAGGATAAGGAGCGCACCGCCGAGAAGCAGCGCAATGAGCGCATCGAGCAGACCATGGAGCTGGAGGAGAAGATTCAGCGCCGCCGCATCATGGCTCGTTCCACCACCGATGAGGAGCTGATTGCCGCCCTCATTGAGGCGACCGCCGCCTCCCCGGAGCTGATCGCCTACGAGATGGGTGAGCATCAGGTGCAGCTCTACGTGCTGTGCGCCGTGGATTATGAGGGCTACATGAACGTGCTGGAGGTCGCCGACGGCCACCTGCACGTGGGTACTCCCGTTGAGGATTACGTGGCGCAGCTGGTGGATCAGCTGCCGGTGACCGGTGCCGCCCTTGAGGGTGAGGCGACCGTGTGGGAGAGGAGCTGCCCGGCGGACAGGGTGAGCTGGAGTTCCTGGTGGACGGCGACGCCGCCATGCTCGTTGATCTGCCCATTGACATGATTACGGGGCTTCTTTTGGCGTACCTTTCTGCCGGTACTCGGCAGGTTGTTGCCGCGCCGGCGGGGGAGTGGACCCTCATTTCTGCCGATCCGGTGGATTTGATGGCGCTGCTGGGCCTGCTGAACTGCAACGCCCTGATTGCTGAGGGCAACGCGAACCAGCAGCACCTGGTGGTCTATGAGGAGCCCGCCCGCGAACCCTACTCGGATGAGGAATGGTACCTGGAGGCGTTCGGTGAACCCTACGAGAACATCGTGGAGGAGTTCACTTGGCAGCGTGTGCCTAAGCGTCTGAACCGTGCCCTCAGCCGTGAGGAAGTCGCACGTTTTGGCGGTATGCTGGAGGATCTGCTCTCGGAGCTTCCCGGTAGCACCCCGGAGCTGTCGGGTTCGAAGATTTTCGGTTCCGATGAAGATGAAATCGAGCAGGGCATCGCTAATGTCATGGCGATGTTTGGTGTGGAGGCTGACTCCATTACCGGTCGCCGCCTGAACGCGTACCTGCGCGATACGAGCAATACCCTGGCGCTGGAGTCTGTACTGCAGCTGCTGGATGTTCCCACGGAGCTGGCGCTGGTGCCGACTACAGGTTTTGATGTGGCGTCGATTAGCACGGCGCGCGTCTTCGGCAACGAGGATGAGGGCTTCGTGCAACCTGCAGATGCGGCTGAGCCTGCTGATGCGGCGCAGACTTCTGAAGCCCTGGACGTTACCTTCCCGCTGGATGACTCCGTTGCCGAGGCTACCTTCTCTGAGAACCCTGTTCCTGAGAACACCTTCGCAGAGGACGCATCCTTCGAGGACGACGAGGAGATTGAGCCCTACCCGGGCGGCTACACCTCGCCCATGGAGCGTAGCTACCGATTGGTTGCGACCGGCCGTCGCGTGACCCTCGCCGAGTGGATGGACGCCATTAGCCAGGGCCATATTCCCTTCGAGTACACTCATATGTCTTTCCCGGAAGACGCTTTTGACGAGGAAGAAGACGTCCTGGACTCTGAGGCGTTTGATGACTTCGAGGCTCACTACGAACAGGACCGCGATTCCGATATGGACGAGGCGAACCAGCCTACGGGTGGCAGGAATTTCACCCCGGAGGAAGAAGAAGCTATTCTTGCGCATTTGAGGGCTGCCCTCGCACCGCATTCCGCTAAGTCTGCAACGGAACAGCCTGCCGCAGAACAGCCTGCGGTAGAGCAGTCTGCCGCATCGCAGGCTGAGGCGACCCCGGCTGAGGACGCACCTTCTGAAACCGCGGGCTCTGATGACGCACAGCCGGAGAACGCATCCGCTGAAGATGTTCCGTCTCAGGCAACGCAGGTAGCCCCCTCCGCACGGTCTGCCTCGAAGAAGCGCCTGAGCCCGGAGCAGATTCGCGCCAAGACCCGCCGTGTGGGTCTTGTCATGGGCGCGGATGTGACGGCTCAGAGCGCTATCGCCCTGACCCTGGCGAATGTGGCGCGCCGCCGCCGCGCTCAGGGTAAGGCGAGCCGCAAGTTCTCGGTGGCTGCCGCGCTCTTTGCGCTGAATGCCACCGTGGAATCTGCCCTGATTCCCACTGTGTTGCGTTCTTTTGAACAAGCCCAGATGAAGAAGCACGCCCGCCCGGTGGCGGATGCTGAGCTGGTGCATCCGGGCGGCAGCGCGAGTGCTGAGCGCTCGACCAAGAAGCGCACTCTGATTGATGATTTGCGTGAGGGTCACTACCGCACGGTGGAGGATGCTGCCCCGTCCACGGAGCAGGCACCCTCTGGACTGCGTGAGCGTGCCCTGGGTATAGTGCGTAGCATCAGGCAGCGCGCTGCGAAGAAAACCGACCGCTAAAGGAAAAAAGCCATGAAGGATTCCTATCTGAGCGATGAAGAGCTGAAGGCTTTTATCGCCACCTTGCCTACGCGCCGTTTGGCGGCGGGCGCGCTGATTCGTAATGAGCGCGGCGAGATGCTGCTGGTGAAGCCGAACTATAAGGACGGCTGGATTCTTCCCGGCGGTACCGTGGAGGCGGGCGAGGCGCCCAAGCCCGGTTGTGAGCGTGAGATTGCGGAGGAGCTGGGCCTGGATGTGAAGCTGGGTCGCGTGCTACTGATTTTCCACGGCCTGTCGCTGGGCGTGTGGGGCGATTCGACCTACTACATGTATGACGGCGGCGTGATTGCGGCGGATACGAAGATTACCCTGCAGGATGCTGAGCTGGTGACCTATGAGTGGGTTGCTCCGGAGAACCTGGAGGGCTACGTGCGCTCGTCGATGGTGGAGCGTCTGCGTGAGTGCTACCGCGCCTTGGAGACGGGGGAGACTTTGGAGATGAGCAACCTCGATTAGCGGCGGTTACGCTGCGGCTATGCTGTGGCTTGCCGGGTGTAGCTATCTGAGCCGAGTGACAGCCTAGTGACCGGGCACATCAGGTGCGCATCACCGGCGTATCACGGAGCACAGAACGCTGTTTAAAAGTGATGTTCGGTGCCTTGGGCAATTATTTTTCCGTGTCGCTAGCTTAAAATCTTGGGCTCTGATACCCTAGCTGAGTACCCGGCGACGCGCGACCCCCTCTCTTCGCGCGCCGTTGTGTCCATAGAGGCGCCGTGAATGGCCCGCCCCACGGGTGCTGAACCGCGTGCCTCGCACCAAATTATGAAACAGGAGTAACCACTAAAGTGGCTGTTAAGATTCGTCTCAAGCGTATGGGTAAGATCCGCGATCCTCGTTACCGCGTCGTGATCGCTGATTCGCGCGTCAAGCGCGACGGTAAGACCATCGAAGAGATCGGTATTTACCACCCGACCGAGCACCCCTCGCGTATCGAGATCAACTCTGAGCGTGCTCAGTACTGGCTCTCCGTCGGCGCACAGCCGACCGAGCAGGTTCTGGCTCTGCTGAAGCTCTCGGGCGACTGGGCTGCATTCAAGGGCGAGAAGGCAGAGTCCAAGGTTCTGCCCGTCGAGGCTAAGGCCGAGTTCGTTGTTCCCGAAAAGGGTTCCGTGATCCTGCCCGAGGCTATCACCCCCAAGGCTGAGAAGGCTGAAGAGGCTGCTGAGGAAGCAGCACCCGAGGCTGAGGCTGAGGAAGCAGCTGAGTAATTATGTTGGCTGACGCACTCGAACACCTGGTTCGAGGGATTGTCGATCGTCCGGAGGATGTGAAGGTGCGCCTGCGCACTCAGCGTCACCGTGAAACCCTTGAGGTTCGCGTGCATCCGGATGACCTGGGCCGAGTTATCGGCAGGTCTGGTCGTACCGCCAAAAGCATCCGTCTGGTGATGGACGCTATTTCTGATGGCGAGCCGATGCGTATCGACATTATCGACACCGACAAAAAGCGACGCTAGCTCGTAAACGCTTTGAAGCCCCCGCTCCCGGAGTTTTTCCGGAAGGCGGGGGCTTTCGCGTACCCGGGTCCCGGTGGTAGTGCGGGCGGCAGAATGCGCCCGCCCTAAGTGCCCGGTAGAATAGTGGGAGCCGTGCACGTGCACGGCGTAGGTTTTTAGCTTGTATCCAGCGGAGGGAAAATATGCAGGTTGTGGTGGCTCGTATCGGTAAGCCTCACGGTATTCGTGGTGAGGTGACGGTTCAGCTCTTTACTGATGCCCCGCAGGAGCGTTTTGCCCGCGGTGAGGTGCTCGGTATCGAGAATTTCAAGCCCGGCTCTGCTGCCGCTTCAGTGGCGCCTACCGGTGAGCTGACGGTTGCCGGCGCCCGCTGGAACAAGAAGATTCTGGTGGTCCGTTTTGATGAGGTGACTACCCGCAACCAGGCTGAGGAGCTGCGCGGCAGCCGCCTGGTCTACGAGGTTCCCGAGGACGAGGGCGATGAAGAGGGCTTCTACGAGCAGGAGCTGGTGAACCTGCCCGTGTACCTGCTGGCGGACGTTCCCGAGGGTGAGAGCCCCGTGGATAACCCGGCTGTGGGCAAGCCGCTGGGTAAGGTGACCGGTCTGCAGACCATGCCGGTTCAGGATTTGCTGCTGATTAGCTGGCTCGTTCGCCGCGTCTTGCCTCCGGTGCGGGTGAAGAGATCATGATTCCTTTTGTTGAGGAGATTGTGCCCGAGGTGGTTCCCTCGACCGAGGATGAGCCCGGCTTTGTGCTGCTGACCCCTCCGGCGGGTTTGATTGACCTGGTCGAGGACGCTGAGCAGGATTCTGCGCAGGCGACCGAGCAGGCGGGGGAGTAGTCCGTGCGCTACGATGTGGTCACTATTTTCCCCGAGTACCTGGAGCCGCTGAAGCTGTCCCTGCTGGGTAAGGCGCGTGAGAAGGGCCTGGTGGATCTGCACCTGCACGATCTGCGTGAGTACACCTTTGATCGTCACCGCACGGTGGATGACACCCCGTACGGCGGTGGCGCGGGCATGGTGATGAAGGCGGAGCCGTGGGGCTTGGCGCTGGATGAGGTGCTTGCCGCCTCCCCGCTGAACGCCGCTGCCGAAGATGCCGCTGAGGGCGTTAAATCTGAGGGGGACGAACCCGAGGCTGATACCCGCCCGCTACTGATTGTCCCGTCCCCGGCGGGCGCCGTTTTCGATCAGGCGATGGCGTATGAGCTGGCGGAGGAGAAGCATATCGTCTTCGCTCCGGCACGCTACGAGGGCATCGATGAGCGTGTGCTGGACTGGGCGCAGGAGAGCTTCCGCGTGATGCCCGTGTCCCTGGGCGACTACGTGCTTTACGGTGGTGAGGTTGCGGTCATGGCAATGATTGAGGCTATCACCCGCCTGATTCCGGGCGCGATGGGTAACCCCGCCTCCCTGGAGGAGGAGTCGCATACGGGCGGTCTGCTGGAGTATCCGGTGTACACGAAGCCCGCCGTGTGGCGTGACCGTGAGGTGCCGGAGGTGCTGCTGTCGGGTAATCACGGTGCGATTGCGCGTTGGCGTCGTGACCGTCAGATTGAGCGCACCCTGGAGCGCCGCCCGGACCTGTTGGAGGCGTATCCGGTGGAGCAGTGGGATAAGAAGGATCGCCGCTTCTTGGCTGAGCGCGGGGTGCATTTTGCGAATCCGGCGAAGGCGGCTCAGAAGAAGTCGAAGAAGAACCCCGCACCGCAGACCGAGAGTGTGGCTCATGCCGATACCGCACAGCATGAGGCAGCACAGCCTGATACCGTGCAGACCCAGCCGGAATCCTAAGCCTCGAATAGGTGCCTGTGGGCGCCTCGTAATCCTCTGAATGGGGGTTAGCGTCATATAACTGTTAGTTGGCGCTAACCCCTATTTTTTGTGCCCGTGAACCGTTATGCTGAGGTTAACCTCGCTAAGAATATAGCCTACCTATAGCTGGTGCGAGGTTGTAACCCGCTTTCATTGTTGAAAGCACGTACTCAACAGAAGGAGGACACATGTCCGTTGTTAAGGTTCACCGTTTGACTGTCGTTGACGACAACCACGCTGAGCTGGAGAAGCGCTTTGCCGCTGCCCGCCACATTGCTGACTCTTTCCCCGGCTTTGAGGGTTTTGAGCTCTGGCGCCCTCTGGATGAGGGTGGCGACTACTTCGTGGTGACCCGCTGGGCTGATGAGGCAAGCCATGATGCGTACGCGGCGGCTCGTCGTGAGCGTGACCCGAATACTGTTGTCTCTCACGCTGATGGCACCATGAGCTTCGAGAAGGTGGAGTTCGGCGAGTAGCGGGTCACTCGGGGAACTATAGATAAATCCCAACGATAATCGCCCTGATTAGGGGTTATCCTATTTTTATCTCACATACTGAGGGGTCGCACTAACTTTTCTACATATTGCTTTAAGTGGGTATTAGCCCATGTGGAGGCGATATAAGGAAGGTTTAGGGCGGCTCCTCCTTGATTTTTCAGGGGTTAAAGTCTGCAGGCGTTTTGCCCCGATTGGGTATGTGGGTTTGGCGCTGCAAAACACCTGAAATATGCTCAATAAGTGCTTGCGGAATGCCTCAATCCGAAAGTGACACTTTGATGCAAAAAGGTTATTATTATTCCCGAGAGTACACATTCGTCCGTGCCGGTAGTTCGGGCGAAGGCAGTGATTCCCTCTCAGCTACATCGCATGACGTAGCTGAGTCACTCAAGGGAAATATTCCGTGCACCCATGTGAGCGCCTCCTCTGCATAGGAGGTCTGGCAAGGGAGCCGACTCAACTATCACGTATTCACACAAGTGGTGCATGGTACGGACCCCCGCAATATATGGGGTGGGAGCTTGGTGGTTCGAGCGTTCATTGTGGTTGATGACCCATTCAGTCGCGGATAGGAATGTGCTTTGCAAAGCGGGTGAGCAAGCCGGTGGTCCGGACCGGTGCTCACCCGCTCCGCTGTTTAAGACCGCTTTTCACTCGCCTCAAACTCCACGTTTCCCCGGTGCTTTTCGGTCTAGTGCTTCTCGGGTACCGGGCGCTCACGGAACTCGATGGGCCGCTTCGCCTTGGGCAGCGAGTACATGACGCGCAGGTACGCATCCTCTACCAGCTCCTCCAGAACCCGCCCGGTTACGCCTTCGCCGGCACCCACAGAAATCCAGTGCCGCTTATTCATGTGCCACGCCGGAATGATGCTCGGGTAGATGCGCCGCAGCACCTCTGATTCTTCCGGGTCGGTTTTGAGGTTCACGATGGGGTAGCCGATACCTTCCGTGTACATGGCGAATATCTTGCCGCCCACCCGGTACGCCGTGTGCTCGGGCCCGAACGGCTGATCGCGCGTCGCCAGCGGCATGGCGAGTGCGAAGCGGTCAACGGCATGTTCGAGGTCCTCGGGTGCCAGAAGTTTGGGGGAGGGGTTTGTGCTCATAGCTTCGAGTCTAGTGCACGCGTGGTACTCCGCATCGCATGCAACCTAAAACTCTCGTATCCGCAGCCGAATCCACGCTAAAATAGGTAACTATGGCTGAATTTATTTATCAGATGATCAAGGCCCGCAAGACTGTGGGCGACAAGGTCATCCTTAACGACGTGACGATGTCGTTCTTCCCCGGCGCCAAGATCGGTATGGTTGGTCCGAACGGTGCGGGTAAGTCGACCATCCTGAAGATCATGGCTGGCCTCGACCAGCCCTCCAACGGTGAGGCGCGCCTGACCCCCGGCTACACCGTGGGCATCCTCATGCAGGAGCCGCCGCTGAACGAAGAGAAGACCGTTCTGGGCAACGTTGAAGAAGGCGTGGGCGAAATCAAGTCCAAGCTGGACCGCTTCAACGAAATCTCCGCCCTCATGGCTGAGCCCGACGCTGACTTCGACGCTCTCATGGAAGAAATGGGTCAGCTGCAGGAAGCTATCGACGCCGCTAACGCATGGGACCTGGACTCCCAGCTGGAGCAGGCAATGGAAGCGCTGCGATGCCCGCCCGCTGACATGCCCGTCACCCACCTCTCCGGTGGTGAGCGCCGCCGCGTGGCACTGTGCAAGCTGCTGCTGCAGAAGCCTGACCTGCTGCTGCTCGACGAGCCCACTAACCACCTGGATGCAGAGTCCGTGCTCTGGCTGGAGCAGCACCTGCAGTCCTACGAGGGTGCCGTCATCGCGATTACCCACGACCGTTACTTCCTCGACCACGTTGCCGAGTGGATCGCTGAGGTTGACCGCGGTAACCTGTACCCCTACGAGGGTAACTACTCCACCTACCTGGAGAAGAAGCGCTCCCGCCTCGAAGTTCAGGGCAAGAAGGACGCTAAGCTCGCTAAGCGCCTGAGCGAGGAACTGGACTGGGTCCGCTCCAACGCTAAGGGCCGCCAGGCTAAGTCGAAGGCTCGTCTGGCACGCTACGAGGAGATGGCTGCGGAGGCTGAGAAGACCCGCAAGCTTGACTTCGAAGAGATTCAGATTCCTCCGGGACCCCGCCTGGGTAACGTCGTTATTGAGGCTGAGAACCTGCAGAAGGCTTCGACGGCCGTTCCCTGATTAACGGCCTGTCCTTCTCCCTGCCCCGTAACGGCATTGTCGGTGTGATTGGTCCTAACGGTGTGGGTAAGTCCACCCTGTTCAAGACCATCGTTGGCCTGGAGCCCCTGGACGGCGGCGAGCTGAAGGTCGGCGAGACCGTGAAGATCTCGTACGTTGACCAGAACCGCGCGAACATCGACCCGGAGAAGAGCCTCTGGGAGGTCGTCTCTGACGGTCTGGACTACATCCAGGTCGGCAACGTTGAAATGCCTTCGCGTGCGTACGTTTCCGCGTTCGGCTTCAAGGGCCCGGACCAGCAGAAGAAGGCGGGTGTGCTCTCCGGTGGTGAGCGTAACCGTCTGAACCTGGCGCTGACCCTCAAGCAGGGCGGTAACCTGCTGCTGCTCGATGAGCCCACTAACGACCTGGACGTTGAGACCCTCGCATCCCTGGAAAATGCGCTGCTGGAATTCCCCGGCTGTGCAGTGGTCGTCTCCCACGACCGTTGGTTCCTGGACCGCGTGGCAACCCACATCCTGGCGTGGGAGGGCACCGATGAGAACCCGGATCAGTGGTACTGGTTCGAGGGTAACTTCGAGTCCTACGAGAAGAACAAGATTGAGCGCCTCGGCCCTGAGGCTGCGAAGCCGCACCGCGTGGTGCACCGCAAGCTGACCCGATAGGGTTTGGTGGTAAGCCCCGCCTCCTGATGCTGTTATGACGCAGGAGGCGGGGCTTCGCTGTGTCTGCTGGGGAAGGGGTATAGTCCTGCTATCTCACGTGTTGTTCCGCTACGTGGTGGGTTATTCGTCGGTAGAAATAGTTCGCTCAGTGGCGACCGATATATCGTGGCGGATTTCATATTCACGGTTTATAATGGGTATGCACGTAAGTGCAACTGACACATGTGATTACGCAGAGAAGAGCATTATGCTTTCAAAATATAACTGGATGTCCTTGGTTACCGGTCTGTTGCTGATTGCAGCGGCAATCTACATGTTCGCCAATCCCGCTATTCCGCTGGTAGTTCTGGGTTATGTGTTCTCCATTTCGGTGTGGCTTGGTGGCGTGTTTGAACTGGTGCGTTACTTCGGCACGCCAAAGCAGGCACGTACCGGCTGGGACCTGGTTGACGGCATCTTGACCGTGGTGGCTGGCCTGATTCTGCTGACTGCCTCGGTGGGTGCACAGGCAACCTTCATCCCGACCATTGTGGGTGCGTGGATGATTATGTGGGCGCTGATTCGTCTGATGACTGCCCAGGCCATGAAATACCTGAGCTACGCCGCCGGACGCCACCTGCAGCTCTCTGCTATTGGTACCCTTATTCTGGGCTTGCTCGTGGTGCTGTTCCCGATAATCTACGGCGTGGCGGCAGTATGGATGGCAGCACTGGGTCTTCTGGTGACCGGTCTGGTATTCGTGGGTGACTTCTTTGTTTCCCGCCGCACCAAGAGCACCGTGCACATTTCCCCGGACGGTGTGATTGACGTCGAAGCCAAATAAGAGCTTCCAAACGGCTTCTAGACCGTACACTAGAACATAAGAAAGACCGTGTGAGACAACCACCTCACACGGTCTTTCTGTATGCTCTAACGTTTGTATCGGAACTTTAGCGGTATTCCGGCAGGCGGAACATCATTTCCTGCGCCACAGTCGCCACCAGCTCACCGGAACGATTGAAAATCGAACCCTGCGCGAGCATCCTGCCACCCTGCGCGCTCGGGGAATCCAGCACGTACAGCAGCCACTCATCGGCACGCGCCGAACGGTGGAACCACATCGCGTGATCCAGCGAGGCGCTCTTGAGGCCCGGCTCCAGCCAGAACTTGCCGTGACGGCGCAGAGCCGGCTCCAGCGGCAGATAATCCGAAGCGTAGGCGATAGCGGCGCGGTGCTCCGCCTCCGATGCCTCAGAACCATCAGCACGCACCAGGCGGTCAAAGGTCTTGAACCACACACAGGCACGCGGCTGTGTCGAGGAGGCATCCGCCTGAGTGTACAGGGGCGCGTCCACGTGTCGCATATCAATCGGACGTTCCCACGAGACCGCCTGTGCAATGGGGTGGGGGGAGCTGACCCAGGTAGTCGCTGACCATCGGCAATGATTCGGGGTCCGGCACCTCCGGCATGGTCACTGCGGTGTGCTCCGGGCCGCGGCTATCGGACTGGAACGACATAATCGCCGAGAACATGGGCGCCTCATCCTGGAACACCTGCACGCGGCGGGTCGAGAAGGAACGGCTATCATTCAGGCGCTGAGTGGCGAAGAACAGTTCACGCTCAATATCGCCGGGACGCAGAAAGTAGGCGTGAATCGAGTGGATGTCCTTGCCCTCCACCGTGCGGTCGGCGGCAATAATCGACTGGGCAAGAACCTGACCACCGAAAGTACGCGGCTGTTCGCGGGTGAGCGTCACACCGGTGGACACTTCATCACTACCGAAGGAGGCGGGCGCCGCCTCCACAGGGGAGAGGTCCAGCATCCGCATGAGGTTTTGGGTCACAGTGGGCTTGGTCATGGTTTTATTCTCGCACGTTTTCAATGAACCGGTTTCTGGCGTAGAGTGGGAGAGCATACTCTGAGACAACCACGACAGGTTGATTCGGAACATTGACTAGGAACAATGACCCGGATAGTCGATCCGGAACGTCTGCTAACACACCATCGCAGATATCACCCACCAACTTGCCACCGAGCAGGCCTACGCCGAAAAGGAGCAGAAATGACTACGCCGTCTGAAACCACCCCTGACAATACCCCCGTGCAGGAGAACGCTCCCGATCAGAACAGCGCACCGAACGCGGCGGCACCCATTGAACTCAAGTACAACCCCCACGAAGGCGTGGAGGAGCCCTACCTGATTCTGCCCGGCGGAGCGCAGGGTGCCGCAGCGGTCAAGGACCTTGCCACTACATTTCTCGCGCCCTGGCGGTGAACCCGGACGCCGCTATCCGCCTGACTGCGCGCGGCCGCGTGGTGGCGGTGTTCGCCTGCTCCCTGGAGCCGGAGGACGCCTCCTCGGACACCCCGGTCATTATGGGTCTGCGCGCCCTGCACCTGCTGGCTGACTCCACCCTGGACATGACCGTTCAGGCGCAGGCGCTGCTGGACCGTCTGGCGCGTCTGCAGAAGCAGGCAGAAGAACAGGGTAACGAAGAGAACCCGCAGCTGGTGCTGTTCATGCCGCCGGTGACCGTCAACGCTAGCTGGGCTGGTAAGTCTGCCCCGCTCAGCGGCTGGTACGAGGTTGGTACCGTCCCGGTTGAAGAGTTCCACCGCGCCACCGCAGAGGGCCTGGAGGCGGTAGAACGCGCCCTGCCCGAGAACCCCGGCGCTACTGTGCTTTCCACGGTGCGCTCGCGTATTTGGTCCTCCGATATGGTGCTGGAGTACCTACCTGAGTTCGATACCGTGCTAGTACCGACCGGCGCGGCATTCGCCCTGCGCGTGTTCGGTTTCATTCCGGAAGGCTTCACTGGCGATCTGCCGCTGTTCGCTGCGCATGTAGGTTCGGACGAGTGGCTGCGCATCGTTGCACCGGCCGGCATGGTGCTGGTGCGCCGCGGGTCCGGTTCGCTACTCTAAACCGTTTGTTGAGACATTTCTAGATTTTTACGCTGGTGGTGTGGGCTCTTTGCCTGCGCCACCAGTGGTTTTCTATGCTGTATGACATCAACGGGGTAGTTGTAATAATGACATTCGATAGGGCATTACTTTACGAAAATAGGGTATTCTAGAAAGACTACGCCCTTTCACCGGGGCGTCTTTGACACACCGATTACCAGCCACACCGCACGGGAACTCTTCCGCCGCGCCCTCACCAGGCGCATTCTTCCCGTACGGATCGAAAGTGAGACCTATATGGATCTGATTGCAGTCGACATTGACGGTACCCTTGCCAGCAACCGAGATCAGATGGACAAGTACCTGACCGGTTTCTTCGCAAGCAACCGCCGATTCTTCAAGGCCATCCGCAACGCCACGGTCAATGTTGAAATTGCCGACCGTGTTCGCGAAATCGCGGCAGACACCGGCGCAGAGGTCGTAGTAATTACCGGCCGAGACGGCACCTACATGAAGGAATTGAACCAGTTCATCGCCCGCGCAGGTCTGGAACCCAAGCACGTGTTCGCTAAGCCCGGCAACGACGGCTCCAACAGCCCCGCATGGAAGGACTCCATCATTGAGTCCCTGATTGCTGACGGCAACCGCATTATCTATGCTTTTGAAGACACCGACCACGAGGTGTACCTGCGCCGCGGCATTCCCGTCACCTGGGTCGCCCCGATTCGCGACTACATTGGCGAATGGCACTACGAGTCGATCGACATTGACCCGGTCGCCTGGGCTGCCGAGCAGCGTGAGAAGGAAGCCGCGCGTGAGCGCCAGAAGCGTCGCCTTGCGGAGGGCGTGCTCGCACACCAGAAGGCTGAGGCGAAGGAACGCCAGGCGAACGTAGCGGTATAAATCCCGCACACTAACTTGAGAGCTGCGGTGGGTAACCCACTCAAACGAATGAGGCGCCGGAAGGATTCAATCCTTCCGGCGCCTCATTTTTTGACACTATATGCGCTTACGCGGCTGATTTAGTGATACCGAGCAACTCACGCAGACGAGCCTCGAACGGTGCCGCCAGCTTGTACTGCGCCTCATCCTTCAGGTGTACGCCATCAGCCATGTCACCCTCAGTCAGGTAAATGGTCTGCCAATCCGCGGTGTCCATGAACAACACGCCGGTCTCGCGTGCGCCCTGCTTTGCGACCTCGTTTGCCACGTGGCGCTTATGGGCCAGCTGCTTATCCGTCGCAAGCGTCCTCGCTCATCGACACCACGCCACCGAACACAATCTTCGACGACGGGTACATGCGTCGCAGTTGCTCAATGACCTGAGTCTGGTGCGCGTTCACGTGCTCGCGAGCCTTCGTCTCATCCTCGTGAATGTAAATGTCGTTACCGGATGCGTCCAGGTAAATCACGCCGGGATTACCGCTCGGCAGAGCCCAACGGCCACCCATCACGCCCTGATAGTAGGAGGGGCACACGCCTTCGCGGGCGGTCACAAAACCCACGCCGCCGCAACGGAACAGGTACGGGACGAAACCAGCCTGCTTCAGACCCAAACCAACCCAGGAGGTTGAGGTCACCTGCGAGTCGCCAATCACCAGGGCGTCCTTAGCGCCCAGGACGTTCGCGTTACGCGGCAGACCGTTCGCCTTATCCCAGTAGAGTTCAGCCTTCTCAAACTTGGTGTGCAGAACGCCGTTCTCGGAATGCCAGCTCACCGGCAGGCCCTCCCAGCCGGCAAAATCGCTGTACTGGCGCTGCTTCCACCAGTGCTCGTAGACACCGGATTCCACCGCGACCGGGCCGTACTTGGGGGTGTACATGACCACGCCACCCTTGAACTGCTGAACCAGCATGTCGGCGGCATCGGCGGAGGTGGAGAACGGCGCCTGAATCTCACCGGTCGCCTGCGCGCCCTCCTTGCCGAAGGCGTTCTGGGCGGTGCGTTCAATCTTCTGCGCCGGGGTAGTCGGTTCCGGAGTCGGCTCGGGGGGAGGGGGACTCGCTGGGGCTTTCCTGCGCCGACTGGGTAGGCTCGGCGCTCGCAGTAGCGGCAGCGGCGGTGCTACCGGGTGCGTTGAAGCCTCCTGCGGAGTACATGCCAAAGGAACCGGTGGCAACCACAGCAAGGACTGCGCCGGTCAGAGAAACTTTCGCGATAGGAGACTTGATAGAAGGCATGCACAACAGTATACGATAGGCGCAACCCCAAGTAGAGAGCTTTTGAGAGATATTCAAACGAAAATGACAAAAAATATGCACCGCAGTGACAAGATTTTAGGCCCTTGATGCAAAACGTCCCCTCCCACCCCAGAACGGGGTAGAAGGGGACGAATAAAAACCTATGAGCAAAACCTAGGAGAGCAGGCGGCGAACCCGCCTCAGCTCATAAGCGTGGTTAGATGTCAGCAGCCTGAACCTTCAGCGCACGAGCCACGCCGTCGCGTGCCTCCGCAATCTGACGGTACAGAGCCGCAGCATCCTCAGGCAGAGATGCCAGGTACGCCTCGGTACGCTCCAGCAGCTCAGCAGTCGGTACGCTCGGGTACATGCCACCAATAATCTGCATGGAAATCTCGTGCGAACGCGAACGCCAAATGCCCTCAATCTGCTCGAAGTACGGCTCATCGTACTGGGCAATCAGCTCGGGCTTGCCGGACTTGAAACCGGAAATAGCGTAACGCTGAATCATGTTCGACAGCTCGCCGGTCACCATAATCTTGTTCCAGTACTCGGCCTTAGCCTCCGCAGTCGGAATCGACGCGTACGCCTGAGCGGCGTACTGCTGACCGTTCGCGGTGTTGTCGTTCTCCAGCTCCGCAGCGATCTGCTCGGCGGAGAAACGGCCACCGGTAGCCAGGCGGCACACCAGGTTCCAACGCAGATCAGCGTCAATCTCCAAGCCTTCAAGGGTCAGGTCACCCTTGAAGAGACGCTGCACGTTGTCGTACTGATCCTCGGTGCGGGTCTGGTTGATGAACGCCTGCAGCAGCTGCAGCTGAGCATCCGAATCGGGCTCTGCAACGCATGCCAGCTCCCAGAGACGGTCAGCGGCACGGTGGCGAGTCTCCTCGCGAGCCTCGGGAGCCACGAAGGAGTGCAGGGTAGCGGACAGGTTGTTAATCTGGGTGCGCAGCGCGGTGGAGTTGGTCTCCTTGCCGATGTTGTTCAGCACCAGGTCAACGTACTTACGTGCCGGCATCTGAGCGTCACGCACGGTATCCCAGAGCGAACCCCAAACCACGCCGCGAGCCACGGACGAATCAATATCGCCCAGGTGCTTGATAGCGGTCTCAATGGAACGCTCATCCAGGCGAATCTTGGCGTACGCCAGGTCCTCATCGTTCAGCAGCAGCAGGTCGGGGCGCTTCTTGCCGAGAGCCTCCTCAACCACGGTCAGCTCGCCGTCAATGTCCAGCTCGATGCGGTCGGTGCGGGTCAGCTTGCCGTCCACCAGGTTGTAGAAACCAATCACCGCACGGTGCGGGCGCAGAGTCTCAAAGCCCTCAGCGTACGACTGACGGATGCCCAGGGTCGAAATGTTGCCCTGCTCATCCTCATCCACCTCAACGGCGAGAGAGTGTTCACGCCAGCGGTCTCAAGCCACTTAGCGCTCCACGCACGCACGTCACGGCCGGAGGTGCGCTCCAGCTCAACCAGCAGGTCGTCCAGAACGGTGTTGCCCCAGCTGTGCTTATCGAAGTACACCTTCAGAGCAGCCATGAAGTTCTCCTGGCCAACCCACGCCACCATCTGACGCAGCACCGAAGCGCCCTTCGCGTACGTAATGCCGTCGAAGTTCACCTGAACATCGGCAAGGTCACGAATCTCAGCCACGATCGGGTGGGTCGAAGACAGCTGATCCTGACGGTACGCCCAGGTCTTCTCCGAAGCGGCGAAGGTAGCCCACGCCTCCTTGGCGTAGCGGGTGTTCTCCGCAGCAGCCAGAGTCGACATGAACTCAGCGAAGGACTCGTTCAGCCACAGGTCATTCCACCACTTCATGGTGACCAGGTCGCCGAACCACATGTGCGCCAGTTCGTGCAGAACGGTGATAGCGCGGCGCTCACGCAGAGCTTCCGCAACCTTGGAACGGAAGACGTAAGTCTCCAGGTAGGTCACGCAACCCGCGTTCTCCATCGCACCGGCGTTGAACTCGGGCACGAACAGCTGATCGTACTTCTCGAACGGGTACGGGGTCTTGAACTGCTCCTCGTAGAACTCGAAGCCCTGACGGGTCAGCTCAAACATGTCCTCAGCATCCACGAACGGCATGAGGGACTTACGGGCGTACACGCCCAGTGGAATCACGCGACCCTCAGAGTTGGTCAGCTCGCTGGTGACCTTCTCGTAGGGGCCAGCCACGATCGCGGTAATGTACGAAGACATGCGCGGGGTCGGCTTGAAGAACCAGGTCTTCGCGCGGCCGCAACCGCATTCCTTGTCCTCAATCTTCACCTCGGGCTGGTTCGACACAACCACCCAGTGCGAGGGCACGCGCACAATAAACTCAAACTCAGCCTTCAGATCAGGCTGCTCAAAGACCGGGAACACGCGGCGGGAATCCGGCACCTCAAACTGGGAGTACAGGTACACCTCGCCGTCGGCGGGGTCCACGAAACGGTGCAGACCCTCACCGGTGTTGGTGTAGAACATCTCTGCGTCAATGACCAGGGTGTTCTCAGCCGCCAGGTTCGGCAGCTGGATGCGCTCGCCGTCAGCCAGGTCGGTGCTCAACTCTTCGCCGTTGAGGTTAATGGACTTGACCGAGGAGGTAATCGCGTCAATGAAGGTGGAGGCACCTTCCTGAGCGTCGAAGCGGATTTCAACCTTCGAAGAGAAGACGTCTTTGTCCTTCGGCAGGTCGAGTTCGATACGGTACGAGTGCACGCGCTTAATGATGGATGCGCGTTCGATTGCCTCATTGCGGGTTAGGTTCAGGCCGGGCATACAGCTCCCTCTCCTTAGATGTGAATAGCGTGCCGTGGTGACACGCCCTGTCATGGTGCGCTGGTTCCCGAGGTGCGCGGCTCCTGCGACGCTGCATACGTAGCGCTGGAGGTTTTCAAACGTGGGCGCGGCGAATCGGGACACCAAAAAGTGCCATAACCCACAGTCTACCGTATAGGCGGGGGTCTAGAAGGGTTCCCATTACCCGAACCAGCGCGAATTCGATACAGTTAAGACAGAAAAAACCTAAACGGGGAGGCGCATCCCACCTGATGGATGCGCGGCGCACTCTAGCAACGGCGCTCAGAATTGAGAACCGGCGCCTCCCACGAACGCACGAACGCACGTCACACCAAGACAAAATCACCAGGAGAGTACCCATGCGCGTACACATCGCAACCGACCACGCCGGCCTCGAGCTGAGCCACTACCTGATTGAGTCCCTCACCGCTGCGGGCTACGAAATGATTGACCACGGCCCCGCCGACTACGACCCGCTGGACGACTACCCCTCGTTCTGCATTAACGCAGCCCTCGGTGTGAAGCGTGACCGTGAGGCTGGCCTGGACTCCCTGGGTATTGTGCTGGGCGGTAGCGGCAACGGTGAGCAGATGGCCGCGAACAAGGTTGAGGGTATCCGTGCGGCTCTGGCGTGGAACCACGACACCGCGGCGCTGGCTCGCGAGCACAACAACGCACAGGTCGTTGCTGTGGGCGGCCGCCAGCACAGCAAGGAAGAGGCACTGGAAATCATCAAGGTCTTCCTGGCTACCCCCTGGACCAACGAGGATCGTCACGCACGCCGTATCGGTCAGCTGGCTGAGTACGAGCAGACCGGCGACATTGCCGGCAAGCAGATTGACGCTGCCTAAGCTCTAAAACACGAGGCGCATAGTGCAGGCTATGCGCCTCAGTCGTCTCTACACTCCATATAATCCACACCTATTTTTATTCGACCCTAGCCGACAAGTTTTCGAGGAGAACCCGTGCCCGAAGGCCACTCCATCCACCGTATCGCCCGCCAAATCAGCGACGTCTTCACCGGCGAGCGCGTGCAGGTTTCTTCCCCGCAGGGCCGCTACGCTGAGGGCGCCGCCCTGCTGGACGGTCACATCATTACCGGGGCGTACGCGCACGGCAAGCACCTGTTCGTGACCTTCGAAAACGACCTGACCCTGAATGTGCACCTGGGTATTTACGGTAACTGGAGCTTCGGCGGGGACGAGACGTTCACGGGTGCTTCGAGCATTGGTGCGCCCCGCAAGATTGGTGAAAGAGAATACGCGGCGGGGGGAGGGGGAGCCCTACGCCGGTCCTCCCGAGCCGAAGAGTACGGTGCGTTGCCGTATTGTTTCCGAGCACGGCTGGGCGGACCTGGTGGGCCCGACTATCTGCCGCACCCTCACCCCGGAGGAGGTGCGCACCGTCCGCTCTAAGCTCGGCCCCGACCCGCTCAACCCGGATGCCGACCCCGAACAGTTCTACCGTGCCGCGCGTAAGAGCTCCCGCCCGATTGGTGTGATTCTGATGGATCAGGCGGCAATCTCCGGCGTGGGCAATATCTTCCGCGCCGAGTCGCTGTACCGCCAGGAAATTGATCCGCTACGCCCCGGCAAGAGCCTCAGCGATGAGGAGCTGAAGCGACTTTGGGAAGACAATAAGCACCTGCTGGTCATCGGCGTGCGCGTGGGTCGTATCATCACCACTGAACCCGAAGACCGCCCCGGCGTACCCGAAACCGAAGCGTGGCCCGACCACGCCAACTACGTGTACATGCACCACGGCGAGCCTTGCCGCCGCTGCGGAACCACCATCCGCATGGAAGAAATCGCCGGCCGCAAACTCTACTGGTGTCCCGGCTGTCAGAAGTAGCCACAGGAGGAGAAGAACAATGGCTGAGGCTCTAATGGTGGTGGATGTTCAGAGGGGTTTTCTGCATCCGCAGCTACCGGCTAGAAATAATGACGGCGCGGAAGAGAAGATGCAGAAGATCATGGAGGCTTTCCGCCGTTCAGGGCGGGAAATAATCCATATTCAGCATCGGGGAACGGACCCGAGCTCTTTCTTTTACGATGAGGAAAATATTAGGTTTCAGACCGGGTTTGAGCCTCATGCGGGGGAGAGGGTATTTACCAAAAATGTGAATAGTGCGTTTATTGGTACGAATCTGCTTGCCTATCTGCGTGAACGCGGGATTGATCGGCTCACGGTGATGGGTTGTACGCTGCCGCATTGTGTGTCTACCACTGTGCGGATGGCGGCAAATTATGGTTTTCAGGTGGCTCTTGTTGAGGATGCCTGTGTAACCTTTGCGCTTTCTGATGGTGCCGGTGATTTTCTTTCCCCGGAGATGGTGCACCTCTACAATGTTGCGGCGTTGCGCGATGAATTCGCCACGATTGTCTCGGCGCAGCAGATGCTTGAGGAGTATATGTAAGCAGGCTGGAGCGTGCGGATTCCGAGCGCGCTGGTGTGCCCGAAACTGAGGCCTGGCCCGAGCACGCCAACTACGTGTACATGCATCACAGCGAGCAGGTCTAAAATCCGCTCAAATATTTGACAGCCCAGATGGAACCTCGCTACTATGGTCAAGTTCCATTCCGGGGATGTAGCTTAATGGTAAAGCCTCAGTCTTCCAAACTGATTACGCGGGTTCGATTCCCGTCATCCCCTCGCACAATCCCCCCGACGTTGTCGGGGGGATTTTTTGTGCTCGGGGATGCCGGGAATCGCTTACGGGCGAAAATACATTCCCTCGCGCGCTCGGGATTTTCGCCCTCCAGCCCGTCATCCCCTCACCGCGCATCCACACAAAACACCCCACAAAACCAAGGGAGACAGGGGGAGTACGCGCTCAGTGGAAATAAACCGTGCACGAGCCGCTGTGTTGGGCATTTAGCGGGAAAACAGGTAAACTAGGGCACTGACTGTGTTAAACACGCAAGTGCGCAACACGGTCGGTTTCACGGGGCGTGGCGTAGCTTGGCTAACGCGCCTGCTTTGGGAGCAGGAGATCGCAGGTTCGAATCCTGTCGCCCCGACGTGAAACGGTTGCCGCGACGCTACAGGGTCGTGGCGCTCTTTCCACTAAGCAACCGCGGCACACACGATTCGTGCCGCACCGAAACTATATGAGGAGATCACGGACGTGAAGACCGCCGTCGAGAAGCTCAACCCGACCCTCGCAAAGATTGAGGTCGAGGTTCCCTTCGCAGAATTCAAGCCCTACCTGGACCGCACCTACAAGAACCTCTCGGGTCAGATCAGCGTTCCCGGCTTCCGCAAGGGTAAGCCGCCCAGCGACTCATCGAGCGGCGTGCGGGCTTCGACTACATCGTCGAGGCATCCCTGAACGACGCTCTGAACGACTACTACGCACAGGCACTGGGCGAGAACGAACTCTCCCCCCTGGCACAGCCCGAGCTGGACGTTCAGTCCCAGCCCTCCACCGAGAACCGTGAAGCAGACGTCAAGCTGACCATCACCGTCACCGTCCGCCCCGAAATCGAGCTGCCCAACTACGAGGGCCTCGAGGTTGAGGTTGACGAGGTAGAGGTCACCGCTGAGGACGAGGTTCAGGCACTGGACGCTCTGCGTGAGCGCTTCGGCACCCTGAAGACCGTTGAGCGCCCCGCAGCTGACAAGGACTTCGTGACCATCGACATCGCCGCAGAAATCGACGGCGAGCAGGTAGACGCAGCAAACGACCTGTCCTACCAGATCGGTTCCGGCACCATGCTCGACGGCATCGACGAGGCTCTGACCGGCCTGTCCGCTGGCGAGGACGCAACCTTCGAGACCAAGCTCTCCGGCGGCGAGCACGCAGGCGAGCAGGCAGTCATCAAGGTCAAGCTCTCCGCAGTCAAGGAGCGCGAGCTGCCCGAAGCTGACGACGAGTTCGCACAGCTGGCTTCCGAGTTCGACACCATCGACGAGCTGAAGGAAGACATCAAGAAGCAGGTTGCAGAAGCTAAGGTCGCCGAGCAGGGCACCCAGGCACGCGACAAGGTCCTCGCAAAGCTCGTTGAGCTCGTAGAGATCCCCGTCCCCGAGAAGGTTATCGAGGACCAGCTCGAGCAGCACTTCAACAACCCCAACGCTGAAGCAGGCCACGACACCGAGGAGCACCGCGCCGAGGTTCGTGCCAACACCGAGACCGCATTCAAGAACGAGATGGTTCTCGACGCTGTTGCGGACAAGGAAGAAGTGACCGTCGACCAGGCTGAGATGATCAACTACATCATCACCATGAGCTCCCAGTACGGCATGGACCCCAACCAGTTCGCACAGATGCTGGACGGCTCCGGCCAGGCAGGCGCACTGGTCGGCGAGGTTCGCCGCTCCAAGGCTCTGGCAGCAGTGCTGAAGACCGCAGTGGTCAAGGACACCAAGGGCAACGTTGTTGACCTGTCCAAGTACCTGGGCGAGGGCGAAGAGGCAGCTGCCTAAATCCCCGCCACGGTCTGCAAAAAGCCACCCCGCTAGAGGGCGTGAGCTGATTGCTTGAAACGTGTAGCCTCAGCGGGCATCCACCGAGCTTATCGGTTGGGTGCCCGCTGAGGCTTTTTTCACCCCAAACTATTCCGACCTCAAGTTATTCCGTACCGAGGTTTTCGCCTCTGCTTCACCCCCTGGCGAACGAACAACCCGAAGGGAAGCGGGGGAGAGCAACTATCGGTAAGGTAGTAGCAACGAAACTTTTCGCGTGCGCTCCGGCGCGTAAATCGCGCAAAGATGCAGCGAAGACCCATTAGAGAAGAAGAGGAAGAATGTCCAGCTACATGCCTCTGCCCATCGGCGCCTCCCAGGCAGCCGGCGTGGCGCCCGCGCCGTCTATGGCAACCCCCATCGTTGGTGCCCAGGAAGATTACGTCTACAACAGCCTCCTGAAGGAGCGCATTATCTGGCTCGGCTCCGAGGTGCGCGACTCCAACGCCAACCTCATCTGCTCCCAGATGCTGCTGCTCTCGGCTGAAGACCCCGAGGCAGACATCTACCTGTACATCAACTCTCCCGGCGGCTCCGTCACCGCTGGCATGGCTATCTACGACACCATGCAGCTCATCCCGAACGACGTGGTGACCGTGGTGACCGGCATGGCAGCATCCATGGGTCAGTTCCTGCTCACCGCAGGCACCATCGGCAAGCGCTACGCAACCCCGAATGCCCGAATCCTCATGCACCAGCCCCTCGGCGGCATTGGCGGTACCGCGTCGGATATCCGCACCCAGGCTGAGCTGATTCTGGACATGAAGAAGCGCCTGGCAGAGATCACCGCTGAGCGCACCGGCAAGAGCCTGGAAACCATCCTGAAGGATAACGACCGCGACAACTGGTTCAATGCGGAAGAAGGCCTGGAATACGGCTTCTTCGACCACATTGCCACCACCGCCGGTAAGCTGCCCGAATCGAAGAACGCATAAGGGAGATGCACATGAACTACCTGCCGAACGATATCACCACCTCGGCGCTAAAGCTATGCCGAGCAACCGCTACGTGCTCCCCAGCTTCGAGGAGCGCACCCCTACGGTTACAAGCGTCAGGACCCGTACGCAAAGCTGTTTGAGGACCGCATCATCTTCCTGGGCACCCAGGTGGACGACGCATCCGCTGACGACATCATGGCTCAGCTGCTGGTGCTGGAGGCGCAGGACCCCGAGCGTGACATCACCCTGTACATCAACTCGCCCGGCGGCTCCTTCACCGCAATGACCGCCATCTACGACACCATGCAGTTCATCCGCCCCGAGATCCAGACCGTGTGCCTGGGCCAGGCGGCATCCGCTGCGGCGGTTCTGCTGGCTGCCGGTACCCCCGGCAAGCGTCTGGCACTGCCGAACGCTCGCGTGCTGATTCACCAGCCCGCGCTGAGCGGCCAGCAGGGTGGCCAGGCATCTGACATTGAGATTCACGCGAACGAGGTTATGCGTATGCGTGAGTGGACTGCACAGACCCTGGCACTGCACTCGGGCAAGACCTACGAGGAAGTTGACCGCTCCATTGAGCGTGACAACATTCTGACTGCGGCTGCTGCCCTGGAGTACGGCCTGGTCGATAAGGTGCTGGAGTCGCGTAAGCTGCGTAAGCCTGCGACCAACACCGCTATTTCCCACACCTAAACTTTAGTTTTGAGGAATATCCCCGAGCATTTTTCGGGGGAGGGGCGGCATTGCCCCGTGTGCGAGCCTTCGGGCTGGTGCGCGGTGCGATGCCGCCCTTTTTGCGCCCTCTGATTTGTGCCTGCTGTTTTGTGCCCACTGTTTTGTACCCGCTGGGTGGGTTGCGGTGAGACCAGCTGATATGTGGTGTTGACCTGCGCTTTTGTGCTGGGTTTATAGTCTGCGGGGCTGTACCATCAGCCGGGCTTTACCGTCACATACCGGAGCATCAGCCCCTGCCGCCGTCATAAAAGACGCGCTTTGTCATATGCCCGGTAAGTCCGTCCATTTGCGGTGCGTAATTCTGAGTTCCGGGGTGAACTCCGGTAGCCTTAGAGAAGGAGAAAATTAGAGTATTTCATACCGGTTTCTCACTCAAACCAGGGCGCCCACCACCGCCCCTCCTGAGAAATCACCGCAGACATCAGGTCACTGACCCGTCTGCACCGATTTCACCACGCCGATCGAAAGGGAATCTCCGTGGCCACAGACGTCATTGCCCCCTCCCGAACAGCCCAACGCCAGCATGCGATGCTCCTTCTGCAAGAAGACTCGCGCGCAGGTTTTCAAGATTGTGCTCGGCCCGAACGTTTCCATCTGCGACGAGTGCGTGGAGCTGTGCGAAGAGATTCTCGCTGAAGAGCGTCTGAAGGTGAAAGCCCCCGCAGCTGCCTCCGCGCCTCAGCTGGCTACTCCGCGCGAAATTTACAGCTACCTCAACGACTACGTCATCGGTCAGGACGCGGCGAAGCGCACCCTGGCGGTGGCGGTGTACAACCACTACAAGCGCATCCACGATATTGATAACCCGGTGTTGACCTCCCGCATTCTTTCGGCGACCGCGGGGGAGCAGGTGGAGCTGGGCAAATCGAATATTCTGATGCTCGGCCCGACCGGTTGCGGTAAAACCTACCTGGCGGCAACCCTGGCGAAGAAGCTGGATGTGCCCTTCGCCCTGGTCGACGCAACCACCCTCACCGAGGCGGGCTACGTGGGTGACGACGTGGAGAACATTCTGTTGCGCCTCATCAACGCCGCTGACGGCGATATTGCTAAGGCTCAGCGCGGCATCATCTACATTGACGAGATTGACAAGATTGCCCGCAAGGGCGGCGAGAACCTCTCCATCACCCGTGACGTGTCCGGTGAGGGTGTGCAGCAGGCGCTGTTGAAGATTATTGAGGGCACCGTGGCGACCGTACCACCGGAGGGCGGACGCAAGCACCCGGCACACGCGAACATTGAGATTGATACCTCGAACATTCTCTTCATCGTGGCCGGCGCCTTCGACAATATTGACGACCGCATCGCAGCCCGCGTGGGTGCCGGCGGTATCGGTTTCGGCGCTGAACTGGGCGGTTCCGTGAAGAACCCGCTGGACCAGATTATGCCCGAGGACCTGGCGCACTACGGCATTATCCCCGAGCTGATTGGCCGCTTGCCGGTCATCTCGACCCTGAGCGAGCTCAACGAAGAAGAGCTGGCTCGCGTGCTGACCGAACCGAAGAACGCGCTGCTCAAGCAGTACCGTCACCTCTTCGCCCTGGACGGCGTGGAGCTCATCATCGACGACGCAGCAGTCGCGGCTATTGCGCGCCTCGCCGCTGAGCGCGGTACCGGTGCCCGCGGCCTGCGTTCCATGATGGAGCAGATTCTGCAGCCGATTATGTTCGACATCCCGGACCGCACCGATGTGGTGTCCATCGTCATTGGTGAGGACACCGTGCTCAACGGCACCGAGCCCCGCTACGTGCTGCAGGCACCCGACCCTGAAGCGGAGACCACCCGCGCTGTGAAGGGGGAGGCGAAGGCCGCCTCCGTGAAGGACGCGGACCGTCAGGCGGCATAACCGAATACTTCCAGCCGACAGGCTAGGAATAAAGAAGCCGTCGCCCCGGTTATGCGGGGTGACGGCTCACTAGCAGGTACCGCTCTTGTTGGCATGCCCTGAAGAGTGTGTGCTGAAGAGCGTGTACCGAAGAATAAGCGCCGGCTCATAGAAGCGGCTGGCGCAACCGTATGAGAGAGGAACACTCATGGCTGAGAACGCACCCGCACAGGTTGATTTCTGGTTCGACCCGATTTGCCCCTGGTGCTGGATTACCTCCCGCTGGATTGGTGAGGTGCAGAAGGTCCGCAACGTTGAGGTGACCTGGCGCCCCTTCTCCCTGTCCATGCACAACCAGGGCCGTGACCTGCCCGCCGACTACCAGGCAATGATGGACCAGTCCTGGGCGCCGACCCGCCTCATCACCGCTGTGCGCGAGCTGCACGGCGACGAGGTCATCAAGCCCCTCTACGATGCTCTGGGCGAGCAGATTCACCACAACAGCAACAAGGCTGATTCCTACCGCGATGCAATCGTCAAGGCACTGGAAGAGGTCAACCTGCCCGCAGAGCTGGCGGATGTCGCCTTCACCGATCAGTACGATGAGCAGATGCGCGCCTCCCTGGACCTGGCGCTGGAGACCGTGGGCGGCACCGACATCGGTGTTCCGCTGATCTCTATTAACGGCACCGCTTTCTTCGGCCCGGTTATCTCCCCGAGCCCCGCCGGTGAAGAGGCAGGTAAGCTCTTCGACGGTGCCCTGGCGCTGGCTTCCTACCCCGGCTTCTTCGAGCTGAAGCGCCCCCGTACCGTGGGTCCGATTTTCCACGGCGAAAACGGCGAAGCCTAAGAACCCTGCACTGCGCGCAGGCTCGGTAGAGTCTGCGGATGCAGAGCATAAAAGTACCGCCCGGTCATGTACTGACCGGGCGGTACTTTTCTATTTACTCTGTTGCCCTGAGGCGTGTAAGCCCTGAAGCATGCAATCCCTAAAGCGTGGATTCTATGCGCGGTGAGTGCGGCCCGCAGCGGTAGCCTTGCGTGCCTACTGTGCTTTCTGTGCCTTCTGCACTTTGTGCGCCTTACGCTGAGCCCTGTGCTCGAGAACCTTCGGGTGCGTTGCCCGCTGCACAATCTTCGTATCACGCATATGGAAGGTGCGGGTTGCCGTGTACTGAACCGCCGCGTCCGAGGTGAACGCCAACATAGCAAACACGGCAACGCCCAGCTGGAAGAAAATCGTGGACAGCGGCAGGGACTGGTGCCCCCACAGCACGCCGCCGGTAATCGCCGCGAAGTTCAGTGCCGTCAACAGCAGAGCCAGTCGGCGCGCCTTCGACGAGCCTCGCAGCGTACTCCACAGCAGGAACAGATGCACCGCCGAATAAATCGCCACAAAACCAACCAGCACCGTACCGGTAATGGTCAGCAGCACGTCGCTATCTGCCTGATCGAAGAGGTTCAGCAACTCAATGTCGTTGCCGGAGCCATCCTCCAACAGCTCGGCGCGCAGTGCTGGGCGGCTGAGCGCCAGAATGACGCTGTTGATAATGTCTGCGAGGGTCACGGCAATGAGCATACCCGAACCGACCAGCAGACTCAGCGGCATGCGGTACGCCAGGTCGTGCGCGCTAGAGAGGTGAATTTCTTCCTGCTTCTGCGGCTCTAACCCCTCATTGTTCAGCACGATGACCGGGAGCGCGCCGTCCGTGCGAATCGCGTCACCGCCTCCGTTGCGGGCGTGGTAACCGGAAGAAAAATCGTGCAGAATCTCAACGTGAGTTTCCGGGTGAGCGTACTGAATGGACTCCACAATGTAGTCGCGTTCAAAGTCGGTTTCAGCGTCAATGCGGTGCGTGACCTGCAGGGTGAAGAAGCTGAAACCCACACCGGAGTCGTACGTGCCCGCCGCCAACCAATCTACTCGGTGACCGCCCGGCAACAACCAGCCGTCAGGGGTTTTCCAGAAACGCACGTGGTGGCGTTTCTCGGGGTTGCCGTCCACTTCCTGTTGGTAGGCGAAATCCTGCGTCCTACCAAAAATTTTCAGCGGGGAGACCGGCGCCTCCGCGTAGGAACGGCGGGTGATGGTGGAGAGAATAATTTTCCAGGAGGAGACGAGGGTGACGCCGTCAGCGCGGGTCCATCCCGCATTCTGCATGACCTGGTGAATCTGCTCCTCGGTACCAATCAGACCGATATTGACCGGGTCGCCGAGCAGGCCGTCCGGGGTGCGGGTGCGCCCAATAAAGTAGTCGGGCACGTAGATGCGGGTCATGATGGCGTGAAAACGCGGTAGCGTCAGGTACGCGGTGACCGCCCAGAAAATGAAAGCGATGGGGACGCCCCAAAAAGAGTGGCCGACCGTATTCACCAGAATCATGAAGGTCAGCACGAGGGCCGCGACGCCGGCGAAGATGAAGAAGAGAGAGTGTCCCAGAAATTGACCCAGAAGCTGCGCGGGACGAGGTCTTGCGACTCGCCGCGCGTGTCAATATCACCACGGTAGACCGGTGGCGAGGTAACTGGGGGAGCGACGTCGCTACGTATAGGCCGCAGGACGCGTTTTTGGTGGGACATTCCCGCCCTTTCTGCAACATAGTGAGGGTCTTTGAATATCCATAACTATAGCAAGGGGCAGAATGTGCGAAGTATGCATTCCGGGCAGGCTTAATCGCTTGGCTCGATTGCCCTGCCACAGAAAAACCGCAGAAAAACGCGGTACAAACACTGAGTGCTGGCGTTGCCGCGCGAAAGAAATATAGGGTGTGCCCCTACTCGGGGAGGGGCTTAGCCTCAACCGCGGCACGTGCAGCCGCAATGGAGCTTTCGTGGTGCAGCATATCGCGGCCTTCACGCATGAGGCGCACCCACTTGCGGGTCAGCTCTTCGAGCTTCTGAGCGCTCAAAGAGCCGGAGGCGATGCTCGCCTCATCGGTGGCGGCGCTGGTGGAAATATGCTGATGCCATAGTTCGTACACTTCGTTGGTGTAGTTGGCATGTAGCGTCTGGGCGTATTCGCGTGCCTGGCTGATGTATTCGTTCAGGCTTGTGTGGTAGTGCTGAAGCTGGTCGGGGGAAATGTTTGCTTGCGCTCCTGGCGGTGAGCTCGGGGTTGAGCTCTGCCTCGCGTGCGGGTTATCGGGGGAACCGGAAGGTAATGAGTGTGAAGTCATGATGATATAGGGTGCGCCTACTTTGGCGCGGGGTCAGAGTCAGGTGGCATCGCTGCCCCCGGACTGGTTGAGTTCTTGTCGTGCGGTTGGGCGGTTATGTCTATGTTCGTACCGGTGAATTGTCTGTTGCTGAAGTTGAATAGAGGGTTGTTCCTGGCGGTAAAACCCTCGCATCAACAATCATACATAAAGTGACAGTCAATCTCATAAGGTTGATTATGCTCTTTGCACATTGATGAATATAAAAATGGGTTGGGAATTCCGCAGAATACCCACAGGCAAACACGCTAAAACCCACATCGTTGGGGGAGGCGCTGGTGAAGATTCTCAGAGGGCTGGAGCAGGCATCCACGGGCGAAGTTCGGACAAAGCCCATAGTCAGGGCCGTAGCGGCCAACCGCCGGGGTCTCACACCCGGCGAGCTGCAACGAACAACAGGCACAGAAAACGGGGCGGTACCGTCAACCGGTACCGCCCCGTCCTCAACGCTCAAGTAGCGTCATAAATTTAAGCGAACAACGCTCAAAATTAGGCGAAATTACTCAGCTGCTTCTTCCACAACGAGCACAACATCGCGAACCTCCAGCTCGCCCTCAGCCGCCACCAGGGACAGCTCACGAGCGTTACCGGCAGCCTTCAGATCAGCCATGCCAGCGGCAATGCGATCCAGCTGAGCCTGGGGAGCCGCAATAGTTGCGGACTCAACCTCGGTGCGCTGCTTAACCTTCGCGTCACTCTTAGCCTTACGCAGGCCACCCAGAGCCTCAGCAACATCCGGCAGGATCTGCTTCAGCGACTCAATCTGAGCCGGGTCAGCGTCCGCCAGGACCCACTGAGCAGAAATGCCAGCAGTCGGGTTCTGCGCAGAGTACTCAGCCAGCAGGGTACCCTCCAGGATGGGCAGTGCCTGCGGCCACTCGGCGCGGTGCACGCTACCTGCACGCCACCAGGACCAAATCTCTTCGGTCACGAACGGCAGGAAAGGTGCGAACAGGCGCAGCAGAGCATCCAGGGTGGTTGCCAGCGCAGCCAGAACAGAAGCCTGCTCCTGCTCGCCGCGAGCACCGTACGCACGGTCCTTAATCAGCTCAACGAAGTCGTCGGTGAAGGACCAGAAGAAGCTCTCGCAAATCTGCAGGGCACGAGCGTACTCGTACTTCTCGAACGCTGCGGTTGCTTCCTCAATCAGGTACGCCAGGCGAGCCAGCAGGGAACGGTCCAGGGCGTTGATGAGCACGCGACCCTGAGCCTGAGAAGTGATCACGGACTTCTCGGTAGCGCCCAGGTTCAGCACGAACTTGGATGCGTTCAGCAGCTTGATCGCCAGACGGCGACCAATCTTCATCTGGCCTTCGTCGTAGGCGGTGTCAGCACCCAGGCGAGCCGAAGCAGCCCAGTAGCGCACAGCGTCCGAACCGTACTTCTCCAGAACCTCGTTGGGGACCACAACGTTGCCCTTAGACTTGGACATCTTCTTGCGGTCCGGGTCGAGAATCCAGCCGGAGAGTGCGGTGTTGTACCACGGCACGGAGGAAGCCAAGGTCTCCGCACGAACAGCGGTGGAGAACAGCCAGGTACGGATAATGTCATGACCCTGCGGGCGCAGATCCATGGGGAAGGTCTTCGCGTGCAGGTCCGGGTCCACGCCCCAGCCGGTTGCAATCTGCGGGGTCAGGGAGGAAGTAGCCCAGGTGTCCAGAACGTCCGGGTCAGCGATGAAGCCGCCCGCTACGCCACGCTGATCCTCGGTGTAACCGGGAGCAGCCTGAGATGCGGGGTCAACCGGCAGCATCTCTTCGGTGGGCAGAATCGGGTTCTCGTAGTCCGGCTCGCCCTCAGCGTCCAGCGGGTACCAGACGGGGAAGGGAACGCCGAAGAAGCGCTGGCGAGAAATCAGCCAGTCGCCATTCAGGCCCTCAACCCAGTTCTCGTAGCGGCTACGCATGAAGGAGGGGGTACCAGTTCATCTCACGGCCGCGCTCGATGAGCTTCTCGCGGCGTGCAGCGTCACGGCCACCGTTGCGGATGTACCACTGGCGGGAAGCAACGATTTCGAGGGGCTTGTCGCCCTTCTCGTAGAACTTCACGGGGTGGGTAATCGGCTTGGGGTCGCCGTCCATTTCGCCAGCCTCAATCAGCATCTCCACGACGGTCTTCTGTGCGGTGAAGACGGTGGTGCCTGCCATACGCTCGTAGCGCTCGCGACCCTCGGCGGAAGTGATCCACTCGGGGGTTTCGCGGGAGAAGCGGCCGTCGCGGCCGATGAGGGCGCGGGTGTCCAGCTGCAGTTCACGCCACCAGGTGACGTCGGTGGTGTCACCGAAGGTACAGATCATGGCGATACCGGCACCCTTGTCAGGCTGTGCCAGCGGGTGCGCCTTGATTTCGACCTCAACGCCGAACAGCGGGGAGGTGACGGTGGTGCCGAACAGCGGCTTGTAACGCTCGTCGTCCGGGTGCGCCACGAGAGCCACGCAGGAGGGCAGCAGCTCGGGGCGGGTGGTCTCAATCCAGACCTTCTCGCCGTTGGGGCGGTGGAAGCTGATGCGGTGGTACGCGCCGGGGCGTTCCTTGTCTTCCAGCTCAGCCTGTGCCACTGCGGTGCGGAAGGTGACGTCCCACATGGTCGGTGCTTCAGCCATGTAGGCGTTGCCTGCTTCCAGGTCCTTCAGGAAGGCGAGCTGGGAGACCTTGCGGGAGTGTGCATCGATGGTGCGGTAGGTGCGCGACCAGTCAACGGACAGACCCAGGGTGGTGAAGAGGTTTTCGAAGACCTTCTCGTCTTCAACCGCGAGCTCTTCACAGAGTTCGATGAAGTTGTTGCGGGAAATGCGCGGCCACTTTGCCTGGCTGCGGTCGGGCTTGGGGGTGCCGTCTGCCTTCCAAGTGATCAGGTCGCGGAAGGAGTCGTTGTCTGCCACGGAGGGGTCGCAGAGAACGCCGTAGTAGTTCTGAACGCGGCGTTCGGTGGGCAGGCCGTTGTCATCCCAGCCGAGGGGGTAGAACACGTTCTTGCCGGTCATGCGCTGGTAGCGTGCGATGACGTCGGTCTGGGTGTAGGAGAACATGTGACCCACGTGCAGGGAGCCGGATGCGGTCGGCGGCGGGGTGTCAATGGAGTAGACCTGTTCGCGAGTGGTGTTCTCGTCGAATGCGTAGGTCTTCTCGTCGGCCCAGCGTTGCGAGAGCTTCTCTTCGAGGCCTTCGAGGGCGGGGCGGTCGGGAACGTTAATCTGTACGGGCGAGTCTGAGCCCAAAATGTTTTCAGCCATAACGGCTATTTTCTCATATTCACGGCATTCTCTCAGCTCCAGGGGAATTCTGCGCTACGCTGTGCTGTTCGTACCGCTCGATGGCGGCTTCTATACGCGCCAGGAGGTGCCGGTACCGGCGCACAAATTGTGCCCTGCGTACTGCGGCGCGTACCCCTCTGGAGGCGGTGATTTCCTGCCAGCTGGCGGGGTCGAGGTAGCTCTGCCCGAGCAGCAGATGCACCTCAGAACTGTAGGGGGTTCCGGTGGCGGCACGGATAGTGCGCGCCCGCTGCTGGAGTGCTTGGCGCTGCTCTTTAAGAGAGGTGATGCGCTGGTGCGGTATTGCTGTCATGTGGAGGTTCCCAATATGAGGAGTAATCGGCGATTCAGTGGTGAGCTCAGTGAAAAACGGAAATGGGGAGAGAGCCCCCTAATATGCCGCTCTCGGTTACCTGCAGTGTAGGCGCGAAAATCCGCAGTATCAACAGTCGGCGAATCCTTCTCAGGGGCGCGGGCACGGCGTAGACTGAAAGTACACGACCTTTGAGGAGTTGCCAATGAGTTCTCTGAGTATTTTTGGTTTGGGCACGTCTGAAACTGTTCTGCTGATACTGCACCTGGTGCTGGTTGCGTTGTGCGTCTGGCATTTGACGGTGCGTAGCGGCTATGGTGAGGCGCGTATGCGTTTCGTGCTACCGCTGATTATGTTCATGCCCGGCGCTGCGGTTCTTTATCTGCTGTCTGCGCGTGAAGGTACGGTCCCTCCGGACACGATTAAGACCGGCAGTAGCTCGCCCGTGTACTTTGAGCATCGCCTCGGATTCCGTGACGGCGGCAGGAGCCGCTGGGGTCTGCCGCGCCGCCGCAAGTAGTAGCCTGACAGAGCGCCGCGCAGTTGTGGTACCGCCATCTATCTCACTATCGAAAATTTCAAAAAGATATGCCCGCGAGTCTGCTCGAACAGAGCACCCGCGGGCATCACTCTACTAGGATTAAAGTATGACTGAGAACACCCACATTCCTGCATCTCCTTTCCTGCCCCATACCGGCGACGGCAAAGTTGCCGTGGTGACCGGCGCCTCCAGCGGTATTGGCCGAGCCACCGTACAGCAGTTGGTAGCAAGCGGCTGGACCGTCTATGCTCTGGCTCGTCGCACTGACCGCCTCTACACTCTCTACGCGGAAACCGGCGCTCACCCGGTGACCTGCGACGTGACCGACGAGCATTCCGTCCGCTTTGTTGCCGAGCAGATCCTGGAGGAGCAGGGCACCATTGACGCCCTGGTCAATATTGCCGGTGGTGCTATTGGCGTGGATAAGGTTGCCGACGGCAAGCCTACCGATTATCTGAAGATGTACCAGATGAATGTGCTCGGTATTCTGCACATGGTGCGTGCCTTTGCGGAGGCGTTGCGCCTGAACGGTCACGGCACGATCCTGAACCTGACCTCCACTGCAGCCGAGCACGGTTACGAGGGCGGTGCCGGATACAATGCGGCGAAGTTCGGCGCTCGCGGCCTGACGGAGGCGCTCCGCCTGGAAGAAGCGGAACATAACGTTCGCGTGATTGAGATTTGCCCGGGCATGGTGCACACCGAGGAGTTCTCCCTAAATCGTCTGGGTTCCAAGGAAGCCGCCGAGCGCGTCTACGCGGGTGTTGAGAAGCCGCTGACCGCCGAGGATGTGGCGCAGACCGTGACCTTTGCGCTGAACGTTCCGCACCACGTGAACCTTGACCGCATCACGATTCGCCCGGTGGCACAGCCGAGCCAGTTTAAAGGTGATTCGTAAGGAGAGCTGAGCTTGCGGTGTGCCGTGACGATTGAGCCTCAGTGAGGCATCGACTTTGAGTAGCCCCGCCCGCATCCCTATCTGGATGCGGGCGGGGTGTTTCTCTGCGTTCTTAGACGTACATAGGGGGCATGCATGAAGGTGCCCGTGGGGTGTTGAGAAGCGGGGGAGAGGCATGAAGGAGAACTTGAGGGAACTATAAAGTGGTACGTGAGACTTTAAGGTTCATTAGGGTGAAAATGGTGAGTCGAAATCACCTATGGAACACCCTATATTTTCTTCAAATGCAATCAAAAGATAGGGTTATATGCCTTCGTGTGTCAGTAGATGGGCGTAAAATTCCCGGATTGGTCTGCATTAAGCCTCAACTTAAGGGGTGGTTTTATAACGATTTCGTTACAGTTGGGCAAAGATGGCGGTAAGCATGCTAAACGTCCAGGGGCAAATGCTAGCCTTTTAGCAGTCACACCCATGTAGTGGGCCTACTGCACCTTCAAAGACGGGGGCGAACCACGGTAGGCTCAACACCGATAATCAGAGATCGAGGAAAAATGTCGAAGACTACCCGTCGCGTTTACAAGATCGCAGCAGCGGCAGCCTTTACTGCCGGTTCCGTGGCAGCAATCCCGGCAACTTTTGCGGCAGAAGCACCCGCTGATCAGCAGCAGGTTGTCGACCAGAAGGCAACTGCTCAGACTTCTTCCCTGCCTGGCGGCAACGCAACCGAGTCCCCCAAGGCTGAGGCACCTAAGGCTGAGGCAACCCAGGCACCTAAGGCAGACGCAACCGAGGCTCCCAAGGCAGAGACTCCTGCCCCCACTACTCCGGCAACCGAAGCTCCCAAGGCTGAGGCTCCGAAGACCGAAGCACCCAAGGCTGAGACCCCTGCCCCCACCGCTCCTGCAACCGAGGCACCTAAGGCTGAAGCACCCAAGACCGAAGCTCCTAAGGCTGACGCTACCGAGGCTCCCAAGGCTGAAACCCCCAAGGCAGAGACTCCTGCCCCCACTGCTCCTGCAACCCCTGAGCCGACCACCCCTCCACCCCGGCTCCCGAGGCAAAGCAGGCTGATCCCTCCGTCATTATTGAGAATGCTCACTTCCCCGGTGACGCGCAGTTCAACACCGTGAACGTTGTTGGCACCGGCTTCTACGGTGAGAAGGTTGGCCCCGGCGTTCAGGTCAGCATCTACGCACTGGATGCAAACAAGCAGGTCACCGGCGATGCTATCGCTACCGTCTCTGTGTCTGCAGATCAGATTCAGGACGGCTCCTTCAAGACCGCCTTCACTGTTGAGGCAAGCAAGCTGCCCGCAGGCGCATCCTACGCTCTGGTTGCTGTCAGCAACCCGCAGGGTCAGCCCGATCAGAAGCTCGTGGCTCTCTCCTCCTTCAAGGTCACCGATTCCGCTTCTCCCGAAGCTCCGAAGACCGACGAGACCCCCGCCCCTGAAGCTCCCAAGCCTGAGACCCCCAAGGCTGACGAGACTCCCGCTCCCGTAACCCCGGCACCCGAGACCCCGAAGGCTGACGAGACCCCGGCACCCGAGGCTCCCAAGACTGAGACTCCCAAGGAAGAAACTCCTGCTCCGGAAGCCCCCAAGGCTGAGACCCCCAAGGCTGACGAGACCCCCGCTCCTGAGGCGCCCGCGGCACCCGAGAACGCAACCCTCACCACCGAGGATGCTTCCCTGAACCCGAACGACCAGTACAACGTTCTGACCTTCAACGGCTCCGGTTTCACCCACGAGTCCGTCGCTAACGGTGTGCAGATCGCTATCTTCCGCCTGGATGCAAACGGCAACATCACCGGTGATGCTCTGGCAACCCACGATGTGCCCGCTTCTGAAATCGTGAACGGCACCTTCCGCGTCAAGGTCAGCGTTCTTGCTGAACTGCTGCAGCCCGGTTACGCCTACGCAATGGTGGCAACCAGCGACCCCAACGGCCCGGTACACCAGGTGGCAGTCACCACCGCTACCGTGAGCGATGCGAACAACCCCGCACCGACCCTGCCGGCAGCTACCGAGGGTGACAACACCACTGTTCGCGATAACGGCGACGGCACCACCAGCGTCTTCACCGCTGAAATGCGCGAAGATGGTTCGGTTGTCGTAACCGAGACCCGCATGCCCACTTCTCAGGCACCCAAGGCTAAGGTTGGTAACGCATCCGCTGCTACCTCCTCTAACTCCAAGGGCCACACTGTAGGTGTCTCCGGCACCAAGGGTTCTTCTTCGGCTTCCTCGAAGCCGCAGCTGGCTAACACCGGTGCTGAAGGTGTTGCAGGTATCGCAGGCGTTGGCGCCGCAGCTCTGATTGCTGGTGCTGCACTGATGCTCCTGCGCCGCCGCAGCCTCTAATAGCTCAGCCTCTATAGGCTAGGCTCTGAATATCTGATACTCGCCGCAAGGTGAGTGATTCAAGTGCCGCCAATACTCTGAAAGGGTATTGGCGGCACTTTTGCGTGTCAGTAGTTATGCGTGCTAGTAGATTTGCGTGCCAGCGGTTTTGCTGAGCTGTTCTGCTGGGCTACTTTGAGTCTGAGCGAGGGCGTGTGCGGCAAAGTGTGTGTTGCAGGCTGGGGGAGGGGTGTGGGTGTTCCCTTCCGTGTTGGGGTGCAGACATGTTGGGGTGCAGGGCGGTGCGGTGGTGTGGTTCTGCGGAGGTTTTTATTGGGCAATTATTGGTATGCACGTTTTTAGTGAATGCGCCGGGAAAAGCGGTGTGACCTGCTATTTTTTCACTTAAAAGAAATAAATTAAATGCATGAATGTGCAGAATATTTTTATCTCAAATCCGTTAAAACTGCATATGCATGCAATAAAACCTTGAGCCTCAAGGGAGAGTTGAGAAATTTTACCTAGTCCATGCAGTTTGAATGCTCTTGATGCTGTTCCGAAGAGTAAAAAATATTCTGTGTGGGTTATTGCACAGGAAAACACTTGGAAGGTAAAGCGGATTTACCGCAATAAACGCAAAAGTATTGTTAGTGTGGAATTACCGATAAATAGAGCGATTCCCTTCGCGGTAACTTCCACCATTACATGAACGTTATGACTAGTCCGTACGTTATAGCGTTCAATCCCGAAGAGGCACCTGTCCACCTTCGATCCGTGGCACCCTCCGGAGGGTATCGTTCACACTCACAGAAAAGGTGTGTTCCATGCCCGAACCCGCTCACTCAAAAACTCGTGCAACAGCCGCTATTGCTGCTTCCGTCCTGTCCGTCACCGGTGTTGGTGCTGCGCACGCAGATGTGCAGGTGCAGAATACTGGAGGGGTGGCTTCAGCGACCACGGTGGAGTCTGATAATCCTCCCTCCGAGGAAGATGTAACCCCCATCGAAAACGTTGCTACCCAGAATTCCCCGCAGGTGTACGTAGAGCAGGGCGTTGTCATTAACCCCGCACGCTCCCAGAGCATCACCGTCAGTGGTGAAGGCTTCACCGGCGGCCCTGTTGAGCGTTACGGCGTGGCGGTCTACGTGAGCGAATACCGCCAGTACCCCCTCTACGCGTTGGCTCGCGGCTCCGCCGTAGCGATGACCCTCGTACCCGAACTCGACGTGGAGGGTGGTCGCTTCAGCACCCAGCTGACCCTGCCCGCAGGCACCCTCGACCCCAACCAGCAGTACGTCGTCGCGACCGCAGTGGTTGACCCCGGCAAGGGCTACGCAACGGAGGATCCCTCCTACAACTCCTCTGCACCCTTGGAGCTGCTGCCTGCAGACACTCAGAATGAGCCGCTCAACGCTCAGATTCTTTCGGGTCAGTTGGAAATCCCGCAGGAAAAGAACCTTGTCGTCTACAAGGTTACCGGTCTGGGTGAGGCGCAGGCTTTCGAGGTGATGACCTATGCCTATGCTCTGGATAGTCAGGGTAACCGCATCCTGCTCGCTGCCTCTCCCGCACGTGCCGACGTTATGAACGGCACCCTCTTGGATGGCATTGAGGTGCCCGGGTCCAGGTTGGAAGAAGTGCAGGCTGTTCACGAAGATCTGCGCTATGTGCTCAGCGTTGAAATCGCGCCCTCTGCGGCTAATGGTTATACCGCCCAGGAAGTTGAGGTTCCCTTCATGAATGGTTGGAATGCACAGAATGGCTCCGCTCCGGTTGCTACCGCTGAGCGCGCAATGGCGGAGCAGGCACAGTCTGAGAAGAAGCAGTCTGAAGAGGATGTACAGTCCGAGCAGAGCGCCCAGGCTGAGTCTGCACAGGTTGAGTCTGGTCAGGCTGCCTCGAATGCCCAGTCTGAGCAGGCGGTTGCCGTGAGCCCCGTCGAGCAGTTCGATCGCGTACTGCCCGAGGATGATCCGCGCCGCCACTACGACCTGCCGCGCAACACCGTCTTTGACCGCGTCCATGACACCACCGAAGAACAGAACAACACCTCTAACCCCGTGATGACCGCCCGCCTGCACGTAGAAGAAACCGTAGTTCCCGAAAACGACTCCGAGAAGGCTCTGACCGTGCGCGGCGAGGGTTTCACTGGCGTCAGCTCGGTACACCTGATGGTTAGTGCTGTCGACGAATACGGTGTGGCACGCGATGGCGTAATTGCCTCGGCTGATGTCTCTGAGATTGACGCCTCCGGTGCTTTTACTGCCCAGGTGCAGATTCCCGGCTCGGAGCTCAAGCCCGGCACTACCTACCGTGTGAGTGCTGTGGCGGAGGATGAGCAGGGCACCGTGCGCATGGTCAACGGTGGCTTCACTGTTGAGCGCGATAGTGTGGATAACGTGCCTGCAACCCCTGAGGCGTCGGAGTCTGAAAGCTCTGCGCCTGAGGTTAATGCGCCTGATGCTACCGCGCCTGCTGAGGCTACCGCTCCTGCGGCAGATCAGCAGAAGGCGGGGGGAGAGCGCTACCGACCAGAAGGATGATACTTCGGTTCCGGTTCAGAATACCGGTGCTCAGGATGCGTCCGCTCAGAAGGTCGAAGCTCAGGAGGTTGAACCGCAGAAGAGTGGCGAGCAGAAGGCGCAGGCCTCTGGTTCTCAGAAGGTTGCCGCTGGTGCCCAGCAGAAGCGTGAGCAGTTGGCGGCTACCGGCGCCTCCAATATGCTGGTCATTAGCGCTGCTGGATCGCTGTCACTGCTTGCCGGTATGCGTTTGAGCCGCCGTCGCCGTAGTGAGATGCAGCTCAGTTCTCGCCGCTAAAACAGGTCAATTATTGCCCCACTAGGCAAAACATGCACATAGATGTAGGGATGTCCGAAATGCAAGATTCGGGCATCCCTACATCTTTAACTTTTTCTAAGGTTATACCTATAATTTAGAGTGCTGTCATAGACGGTACTATCACTCTTACCACCCCGTTCACCCGGGGTAGGAGTCGCTGTGAAGCGCCTCCCGGTCACCGATATCAGAGAACCGTTATTCTGCGCCTACTTCCGACCTTTGGGCGCAGGAGTCACACAACGATTCATCACACTCACTCACGAAAATAGGTGACCATGTTTTCCACGCAGCGTTCCTGCCGCGGCGCGGCGCTAGTAGCGTCTGCCGCCCTCGGTTTGGGCGGCTCCGTCGCGCCTGCAACTCTGGCCCCCGCTACCTTCGCATCTGCCGCTTATGCGCAGACTCAGCTGTCTCCGAAGCCTGAACTTCCCATTACTGTTGCCGCCGACGTCGTTCAGCACAGCATCACCTTGGATCTGCTGGCTCAGACTAGCGACTACACTCTCCTGCAGGTCAGCGGTGTAACTTCCCTGGATCAGGTGAAGGTTCGCCTGTCTGCCATCTCCGTTGAGGATGGCATTGTCGCCACTATGACCGTACCTGATGCTCAGCTGACTGCCTCAAAGAATGAAGAAGGCAACATGGAGCTGAGCATTCACCAGCGCCTCAATGTTGAGCAGCCGTACATGGTCGAAATTGAGAATCTAAGCAACGGCGAGACTGTCTCCGTTGAGTTTATGCCTGAGCATGGTGTAACAGCCGATGAGATTATGGCTAGCCGCCAGAACATTTTCTTCCCCGACACCCCCGGTGTTCCCCGCGCTAACCGCGTGGAGGCGAACCCCGCCCCCGAGGTGTCCCTGAGCCCCAGCGCATCCCCGAGTGCCGCGAAGGATAGCCCGCGCCCGACGGTTGCCCCGGCACCTTCTGAGGCGCCGTCTGCTTCGCAGAGCGCTTCGGCACGTCCTTCCGCGAGTGCATCTGCTAGCGCCTCGGCGAATGCGTCGGCGAGTGCATCCGCGAGCGCGTCTGCCAGTGCTTCTGCCTCGGCGAGCTCTTCTGCTGATGATGCGGCGCCTGCTGAGGTGACCGAGGACCGCCTGCTGGTGCACTCCCGCTCTGATCAGGCTCCCGCGGAGACCCGCGAGGCGACCCTGGAAATTTCTACCGCAGAACTGCGCGGTTCGGATGAGGTGCAGCCGATTAGCGTGCGCGCTAAGAACGTGGCGGAGAGCGGCTTGGGTTATGACGTGATGGTCTTTGAAATGCCTGCCGACGGTGGTGCCGTGGGTTCGCCGCTGGCGACCACGCATGTGAGCCCTCAGCAGGTGGCTGATGCTTCTTTCTCTGCTGATTTGAAGGTTCCCGGCACTTCTTTGAATGCGGGTAAGCGCTACCGTGTGGTTGTGGTGGGTGGTGACTCCACTGAGGAGCTGAAGCTCATGGCGACCAGCACTTTTGGTGTGAGCGTGATTCAGCGTGCTGTTCCTGTTGATCCGGCTCCGAGGCATACGAATACTGTTGTTCGCCCGCTGGCCCCGGTGATTTCTGAGGCGAATCAGCGGGTGAGCCCTTCGGCTCCTTCGGGCTATGTGAGCCCTGCGGGCTCTTCAGATGCCTCTGCAGACGCTCAGGGTTTGGTGACTGATTCTGTCGCTAAGATTCCGTCGGCGGATGGCGCTCTGGGCTATATTATGCAGGCGCAGCAGTCTGCGCGTGCGATTACCGCGCAGGCTCGTAGTTCTGTGGCTGAGACTGCGGTGGTTCCTTCGACGCTGGTGATGTCTGGTTATGCGGTGATGCTGCCCGGTCGTACCGTGGTGAACCTGTTGGGTTACCAGCCTCTTGAGGGGGAGACGGTGACTGTTTCTTCGCCGCAGGAGAATGCGGGTGCTGCGGGTTCGGGTAGCTTCTATACGCGTAGCTCGAAGTCGCGCGGTGATTCTTCCGGTTCGAAGCTGGAGGCGAGCGCCCAGGATAACGGCCCTCTGCCGGAGGGTACCTTGCCGCTGAGTATTGCCCTGCTGGGGTCGGTTGCCTTTGTGGGTACTGCTGTGGCGGTTAATGTGTATCGTCGTCGCCTTGAGGGCGCTGAGGAGCTGGGAGCTGAGTAGCCCTGCTTGAGTAGTTCCAGCTTCTGGATCTTCGCGCGTGAGGCGTGTGTGACTCTCTGTGGGGGAGTCGTTGAGTGGGAGGCGCTCTGCCGGGTGCGTGCTGATGGGGTGCGTGTTCGGTGGGGCGCCTTCTGCGTGCCTGGTTGTCTGTGTACCTGGATGTCGACCCTGTTGTGTGGTGGTCTGTTGCGCTTTGGCCTGTTGTGCCTTGGGGCGGTGTAAAAAATCTCTTTTTCGTGCACTTGTGGGAATATTTATGGCATTCGAATTTTGCGTTATTTATATCTCAGTAAAGTATTTAATTCCCTTTTATTTCGGCAATTGTTGCGGCATAAAGTTTTAGCACATGAATGCAATGCAACATTTAGTGCAATATCTATGTTAGGCTGGGATATAACCGACGTACTGGTGCGCAAATACCTGGATAGAAACACCGGCTTGTGGTGAGCCTTCCCTAGTCCACGCTTTGCGTCTACATCGATTGAAATGGCACACATGACTATCACTCGACTTCCGAAACGCATTCATGCTCTTTCGCTTGCTGCCGCTCTAGGCGCAAGCGCTTTTGTGCTTCCTGGCGCCTCCGCAACCGAGGCTGAAGCAATTAATGTGAATGATTGTCTGGCGGCTCTAGTTAATAACGAATTTGATTCGAGTTGCCCTTATGAAGACCTTGAAATTGAGGTCGATACCATCGAAATTCGCGTGCAGTCCATTAAGGATGGCAAAGCGACCCTGAAGCTTGCACCCCTTTACGAGGGTGGCTATGTGGGTGACGCATCCAAGGTCTACTTGGTGTTGCAGTACTACAGCACCACCGGCGCGGTGCTCGGATCTGACACCTACGAGCCGTCTGCCCTGCAGGTCGAGCGCGCTGATGACGGCACAATGCTCGTCACCTTTGAGATGCCGCAGACGCCCCAGGAAGGCTACTACTCCATTAGTGCCATGGATCTGATGACCTCCGACGCGGGTTACGGCGAATTCATGATTTCTGGAGGCTCCCTCGCACCGCACACTATTCCCGTTGAAGATGACTCTGACGAGGTTATGGTGGATAAGGTGGATAAGAAGGAGAGTGCCCACCATGTGCCGACCATTGATGAGCTGAAGGCGCTGGAGAAGCTCCGTGAAGAGGAGCAGAAGAACCAGCAGGCTGCAGATCAGAAGGGTAGCAAGGATAGGGTCAAGGTAGAGATTCCCTCTGATTCTTCTGAGCAGCCGAACCTTGAAACCCACACTCAGAAGCTGGAACAGGTCCCCGGCGGATCGACCTCTTCTCGTGATACTCAGACCCTGAGCGTTTCGGAACTGAAGGTTGCGTATGCTGAGGTTCGCTCTGATAAGGAAACCAAGCCGGTGACCATCAGTGCAGAGCGCCTGCCCGCAAACGCGGCTGGCTACGACCTGATTGTGGTTGAAACCGATATGAGTGGCAACCACAAGGGCGATGCGCTGTCCATTACGCACATCAGCTCTAATCGCATCGTCAATGGCGCGTTCAAGGAAGAGATTGGTATGCCCGGTTCTCTGTTGAAGACCGGCTCGGTGTACACCGCTTACCTAGTCCGTGCGGACGATACTGAGTACGCGGAAGAAGTTGTCTCGGTGCGATTCAAAGTCAGCGGTGAGGCGACCGGTAGCGCAACCTCCTCGACGAAGGATGAGATGCCCAGCCAGGATGCCAACGCATCGCTCACGCCCAGCACTAATGCGGCAGAGTCGACCGGCGCTACTCAGGGTAGCTCCTCCTCGGCTACTAGCTCCGTCTCGACCCGCTCTGATGCAACCCAGTCGGGCTCAGGCCAGTCTGCCACGAGTGCACCCCCGCTCCACTCTGGATGCGGTGAGCGCCATGTCCAAGGCAAAGGAAGCGAAGGCGGAGCGTCAGCGTCAGGCCCTTCTGGCTTTGGCTCAGGCACGTACGATAAGTCCGCGTTCGGCTTTTGAACCGACCCGCACTAACCAGATTTCGGCGTACAGCTCGGGGTCTGACCCGGCGTCGATCGCTGTTGCTGCGAACATGGATGCTCTGACGGATGAAGAAAAAGCGGCGTCGGCAGCTTCTGGTAGTGGCAATAAGGGTTTCACTCCCGTGGTTCACTCCGAGTCTAATACTCGTTCCGCGACGGTGAACTCGAACGTCACCCAGGTGCACTCCAACGCGAATGCTGATCGTCAGGATGGCGTGAAGGCTGTAGCTTCCGCAGCATCTCCTGCTGGTGAAGAGGTTGCGCAGCACGGTGTAGCTTTCTGGGTTCTTGGAGGCGCCGGCTTTGATGCTGGTGGTTGGTGCCGCGTGGATGGCTCACCGTAGGGGAGTCCTCGGCGGCTAATGCTCCTCATCAGTGCTTTTTGAAGGCTCTGTATATGATGTTCTTTGTTTTATGAGGAATGTTCGCCCCCGCTATCTGTAGACGCAGATAGCGGGGGTAATTCGTATGTTCAGGGTGTTCAAAAAAACTCTACCTCGCATGAATAAACCTTAAGGTTCGTGATAGGGTTGAAATAACCGATAAATAGATGCGAGCTATTGTCAGGTCGTCACCACCTGAAATACGACGCGGAGCGTGGTACGACGAGCCCGGGCGCATGACGCTCCCGAAGGGCTCCCCGCGGCACGTGAAGAACGAGCAGTAGTGCGCACAATTCCACCACGAAAAGACGCATTGCATGAGTATTTATTCAGCGAAGCACCGTATTGTCACCGCAACCATTTTGGTTGCGGGGCTTCAGTGTGGGCTTGTTGTACCCTCCGTCGCAGCGGAAGCCCCCGTCACGACGCACTCTGCTATGCAGAAACCCTCCGCATTGAACGCGGACCAGGCTGAAGACAACCAGAAGGCGCAGAGCGCAGCCTCCACAATCACCATGAAGGCGCAGCTTAGGGATGGCGGCTACCTTCTACGTTGGACGGGCTTCCCTGAAAATCTGGAGGCCTCCAGTGTTCTGGCTGACGTGAACTTCTACACCCCTTCCGGTGAGTACGGTGGCTCCGTGCTGGAAAGCCCGACCCTAACTGAGGGGACCAAGGAGGGGGAGTTCCGCCTGCTGATGAGCCCGGCAACGGACTCTAACGTCGTGTACGTCATCGTTCTGGAAGATACCGTGCATGGCGTCTCCTACGAATTCTTTGTGACCGAGCGGGACAACCGCCTGGTTGAGGCCGCTGACCCACGCAACGGTAAGGCAAAGCCCACCGAACCGCCGATCGACATTGAGCGCGAAGAAGCCGGAACTGCCGAGGCGACTCCTCAATCAACCCCTGAAACTGTAAACTGCCTTCGCCCACCGCCATCTCAACTACCGCCACCTCATCCACCGATACGTTACCCACCGATGCGGGCGGTGACACGGTTCGCCGTACCGTAGACAACCGGAAGAACAAAGATTCTGGTCAGTATGGTATCTCCGAAGACACCAGTATGCATGACCCGATGAATCAGCGCGAGGGTAAGGCGCACATGTCCATTCAGGACTCGCAGGGTAACTCTCAGGATGACACAAAGCCCGTCACGGTCCGTGCCACGAACTTCCCTCAGAACGAGAAGGGTTACGACCTGATCGTCATGGAAATCGACTCCAACGGCAATACCGTGGGTGATGCGCTCGCCATCGTGCATGTGGGTCCGGAATCCATTTCTGCCGGTGCTTTCGAGGCTGTGATTGGCGTGCCCGGCGCGTCCTTGCAGGTCGGCAAGACGTACCTGGTGGCAGCATTTGACGCCGCCAATGACGGCAACCTTCAGCTGAATACGGTTCGTTTTACGGTGACTCAGGCTTCTGTCGAGAATGGTGGCTCGTCGTCTGATTCTTCCTCTAAGAACGAGAGTGAATCGGCTGCGGAACCTTCTGCGAATCCTACGATTACCACTGATTCTGCAGGTGCATCTGGCGCGAGCACACCCGCCGCAGGATCTAGGTCTAAGACCCGCGGTATTCAGGCTGATACCGCCATGGCTCCGGGCACTAAGGACGCCACGATTTCTGTTCCGCGCCCCTCGGGTGGTTCTGTTACCGAGTCTTCCTCGGCTCTGGGGTACCGCACTGAGGAGGCGCAGCCTGTTCAGGTGCCGACCCCCGACTCTAATCTGCCTTCGGGTATCGGCTCGGCGGCGCAGTCTCGCCGCGCCGCGATTCTGAACGGTTCTTCCACTCAGGTTCGTACTGAGCCCGGGCCGCAGAACGGCGTGAAGGCAATGGAGGCGCAGATTACCCGCAACATGGATACGAGCTTGCCTCTTCTGCCGATTTTGGTAATTTTGGGTGGCGGCCTGATTCTTGGTGCCCTGGGTGTGTCGCGTGTGCACGCTCCGAAGAAGGATTAGTTGCCTAGAGACCGGGGGAGTGGCGGCCCCCGGTGCTTGTCGCGGCATGCTGGCGTGGGTTAGTTGTATCTCCGTCAGTGTGCTGTGAGGTGTTCTGTCATAAAACGGTTCACTTAATGTGTATCTTGAGAAATTCTCACACTATCGATATAGTAAGCCTGTCCTAACAATGTCGATAGTATGGATACACACCAATGAAGATTTTCACATCTAGCACCCGCCTCTCCAAGGGAGCCTGCGCCCTCGCCGTCGCTGGCGCTGTCGCCCTGCCCCTGGCACCCGTTCTCGCCGAGAACATTAATATTGCTGCCCAGAACGTTGCCGCACAGAATGTCGCTGCGGGCGACCAGGCAACTGCTGGCGCATCCTTCGGTTGGGGCGTGCGCGCCTCCTTCCTGTCCTATAACGGTATGCCCCGCGAAATGACCGACGGCGCAGCCTGGGACGCAACCGCAAAGCAGTTCACCTTCACCCCGACCTCCACCACCGTCTCTGAAGACGGCAAGCAGGTCACCCTGCAGGCTGCTGGCCGCCTCTGGTTCACTGGCCACTGCGCCGAAGGTCAGGACCCCGAAACCGGTTGCGCCCTGAACCTCACCTTCTCTAACCCCCGCGTGGAACTGAACCTCGCTGACGGCACCGGCTCCCTCTACATGACCGTGCGCACCAAGAACTACGCCAGCGGCAAGTTCGAGGGCCCCATGGAAGTCAAGATGGCTACCCTGAGCACCGGCACCGCCAAGCAGAGCGATAAGGACGGTGTGGTCAGCATTAGCGGCATCTCCGCGAACCTGACCGCCGACGGTAACCACGCCTTCTCCGACTTCTACAACGAAGGCGCCAGCCTCGACCCGCTGAGCATCTCCTACACCGGTAGCGCAGCGAACACCACCAAGAGCGCCTACAGCGTCGCCGAGTCCTACAACACCGGCGCGAGCGTGAACCAGCCCCAGAACACCGCACGTCTGGGTCAGAACCACATCGTGCACGTGGCACCCCCGAGCTTCAGCGGCGACACCACCTACACCGTGCTGAACAGCTCCAACCTGAAGATGACCGACACCGGCGTCCTGAAGGCAATCAAGGGCGTTTTCGCTGTGGACGCTGACGGCAACCGCATGCTCGTCATTGGCAGCGAGACCAACAAGCCCGAGCTTTACACCGTGACCGCTGAGGGTAAGCTCGTCTCCTCCGGTATCTACTCCGACGCGGAGCTCGGTGCCACCACCGTCAAGGCAATTGGCTACAACCCCGCCAACAACACCTGGGGCATCCTCAGCATTGACGGCCAGGGCGGCGGCAAGCTGACCATTATTGACGCATCCGGCAAGGCAACCTCGCAGGCTCTGCCGAAGCCCGACTCCATCGACCCGCAGGTTGTGAACGCCTACTCGCTCGACGAGTACTACGGCGACTCGTTCTCCAACAACACCGTGACCCTCGCGCCGCTGCCCGACGGCAGCTTCGTGTACGCGCCGTCGACCTCCATCTACGATGCGTCTGGCGAAAAAGTGGTCCAGAAGGGCCACCTGCTGCACCTGAGCAGCAACGGCGTGTCCCTGGTGCCGAACTCCTCGCCCGAGGGCTACACCACCACCCTGTCCTCGACCCTGGTCAGCCCCAAGGGCTACATTTACCGTTGGAACAACTGGTCCGGCGGTAAGGTCCAGGTTCTCAAGTACGAGAACGGCACTTTCAGCGTGGTCCGCGAGTCCTCAACCCTTGAGGGCTTCGAGAAGACCGAGGTCGCCACCATGTTCCTGACCCGCGCGGGTAACGTGGTCGTGGTGGATGCGTCCGGCTCCCGCCTGGTGTTCATGGATGACACCCTGAACAAGGTGAACGAGGTGGTGCTCTCCTCGATGCGCAAGACCGACAAGAGCGGCGGCTACAACGCTCTCGAACTGCCCAACGGCGATATTATCTACCCGACCAGCTTCGAGAACCCGAACACCTATGAGGATCAGCTGTGGCTGAACCGTCTGGCAGCGAACTCGGCACCGGCACCGGCTCCTGAGCCGACCAAGTCTGCTGAACCGACCGTTGCACCGACTGTCGCGCCTTCTGCTGAGCCTACTGTTGCTCCCACCGCGGAGCCCACTAAGTCTGCTGAGCCGACCGTTGCTCCGACCGAGGCACCCTCTGCAACTGCAGAACCCACCATGACGCCTTCTGCAAGCGCTGAGCCTACCGCGGAGCCTTCGGTAACGGCTGAGCCCACTGCGACCGCAGAACCGACTGCTGAGCCTACCGTGACCGCTGAGCCGACTGTTGCTCCGACCGTGGCACCCTCTGCAACCGCTGAGCCCAGCATGACCGCAGAACCCACCGCAGTGCCTTCGGAGGAGCCCACCTCGCCGTCTCTGCCGACCGCGTCCGTGGCGCCTTCTGTCGCCCCGAGTGCTTCTGTGACTCCTTCTGCAACCCCGAGTGCATCGGTGAGCGCATCCCCGACCGCGGTTCCGAGCGTTCCCGCCGTGACCCCCTCGGCGAGCGCATCCGCATCGGCGTCCGCTAGCGCGTCTGCTTCTTCGAGTGTTTCTGCGAGCGCGTCGAGCTCCGCAAGCAGCTCCAGCAGCGCTTCGGTGAGCGCATCGGCGAGCGAGTCGGCATCTTCGAGCGCCTCTGCTTCCGCGAGCGCTTCCGCTTCTGAGAGCAGCACCGCCGACCAGAACACTGCCGGCCACAAGGGCGGCTCCAACGGTGGTTCTGACGCTGGTTCCGGCGCATCCGACAACTTGGGTGTGAGCGGTTCCAACGGTGGTTCCTCTAACGGTGGTTCCTCCCTCGGTGGTGGTTCTTCCGCAGGTAGCTCCTCGACCTCCGGTAGCTCCTCCTCGAAGCTGGCTCAGACCGGCGCATCCGGCGCTATGTTCGCCGCTGCAGCTGGTGCTATCACCCTGGCTGCAGGTACCGCACTGGTTGTGGCACGCCGCCGCCGCAAGAGCTAAGATTTAGCCTTCGCGCAACACCCCGCTTCGTCACTCGTTCATGAGTGGGGAAGCGGGGTGTTCCTTTCATACAATGGAAATATGACTATTCTGAATGTAATCGCAACCTCGCACGGCACCGACTCGGTCGCCGGTCGCGAGGCTATCACGCTGATTCGTGAGCAGATTAAGTTCCTGCTCGCTCAGCGTAACGACGGTGTGGAGTACCGTGTCCACGCCGCATATGTGGATGTGGAATCTCCCAGCGTTGATGATGCCGCAGCCTCCCTGCCCAAGGATGAGCCCTGCGTGATTGTGCCGATTCTGCTCTCGACCGGCTTCCACACTCAGGTGGACTTGCGCCGTGCCGCACGCAATAGCGGCATTGAGCGCATCAGCATCGGTGAGTCTCTGGGCCCGGATGCGCGCCTTGCCGCGCTGACCCGCGCCCGCTTGGAGGAAGCTGGCTGGACTCCCGGCGACGGCCCCGTGGTTCAGGGTGCGGCGGGTTCTTCCCGCGCTGATGGTCGCGCGGACATGAGCCGTGCCGCTGAGCTGTTGGCTGAGGAGTTGCACGTTCCGGTTCATCACGGCTTCATTGCCGCTATTGATCCGAAGTTCCACGAGGTTGTTGCCGAATATCAGCCTAAGTTCGCTGCGACCTACCTGCTGGCGGAGGGGTTCTTCGCCGGTAAGATGCGCCGTGATGCTGAGTCGACCGGTGTGCCGGTGAAGGTTGCCGCGCCGCTGGTGAACGCGCAGGGTGGCGCTTCTGCTGCCGTGGTGGCGGAGTGCTTTATTGACCGCATGGATGCGGCTATCGCCCAGCTGGATGCCGCCTAGCGCGTTCGCTGTTTGCCCCGCCTCATCGGGGCTTCTGAAAGCGCATACAAAAACCTCGGGACGTCATGGTCCCGAGGTTTTTGTATTGCTGTGTTTGAGTAGCCGTAGGCGGCTGAGAGTTTAGGCGGTCTTGAGGTAGACGTCGCCGTCGCGGACCTCTACGGGGTAGACCTTGATGGAGTAGGAGGGGTCAGAGAGGCACTCGCCGGTGGTCAGGTCGTAGACCTCTTTGTAGAGGGGGGAGGTGATGGTGGGGTTGCCGTTCTTCTCGCCGACGATGCCGCGTGCGAGGACCAGTGCCTGGCTGTGCGGGTCGAGGTGGTCGCTGGCGAAGATGCCGTGCTTGGTCTTGTAGATGGCGTACTGGTAGCCGTCGACCAGGGCGACTTCACCCCAGTTTTCTTCGAGGTCAGATTCGGCGCAGATGCGTACCCAGTTCTCAGCCATGGGGGTTTCCTTTCGAAGTGGTGGTCTGCGCCGCGCGGGGTGCAGGACACAATAGCGGTTCGTGTGTTCTTTGTTTGGAGTTTACCTTATGAAACCCACATTTGGAAATGGGGCGCGCGCGGAGGGTGCTAAAGGTTATTTTTACCCTAAAAGATGACCTTGAATTTTATAGATTAGCCTTACCTAAATTAAGTCTAGATAAGGTAAGAATACCCTATTCCAGCCCGGTATTCCGCGGATTTTTTTGGAAAATTTTCCCAAAAAATACGGATTTTCGATACGTCAACCCCGCGCTAGCGTGTACGATAAAAGTCGTAGTTTAAAACGCCTTTTGACTGCCTGAAAAAACAACATAATCCCACACAAAAATGTTTCGTAATTTTCAGATGCATTCTAAAGAAGCGGGCGCTTCAACTACTCGGTACGCATCAGATACGAGCCCAACGGTACGGAAACTAGGAGTTCCAGCGCCGGGCATGATTCGGTCGCACGCTGAGGGTAGATAAGTGCCATGAACTATCTGCATTACAACTAGGAAGGAAAATCCATGTCGCACACCCCCCGCAACATTCTCGTTGTCGGCGCAGGCCCGGCTGCGTGGCGTTTTGTACGCGCGTACCACGAAGGCGCTGAAGCTGCCGGTCGCGCAGCGGACACCATCACCGTCCTCAACGATGAGCCCTACATCCCCTACGACCGCGTTGCTATCGAGCAGATTTTCAAGGACACCGAGAAGGACCTGACCCTTGGTGACCCCGAACTGTGGAATGCAGAGAACATCAACCTGGTCAATAACTGCCACGCAGAGAGGCTTGACCGCACCCGCCGCGTCGTCACTGACACCGAAGGCAACGAGTACCCCTACGACGTGCTGGTTTTCGCAACCGGTTCCCGCGCGGTTCGCATCCCCATTCTTAACTCGGACGCCGCACACGTCTTCCGCACGATTGATGACGTGAAGAACATGGTCTCCGAGGTCAAGCGCCTGCAGTCCACCCTCGGCCGCGCACCCCGCGGTATCGTCGTCGGTGGCGGTCTGCTCGGCCTCGAAGCAGCTGAGGGTCTGAAGGACCTGGGCGCAGAGCCCACCATCCTGGACGTGGCTCCCTGGCTGCTGTCCGTTGAGGTTGACCAGGGCGGCGGTTACGCCGTGAACGCCCAGATTAAGGCAACCGGCATTGATATTGAGACCGGCGTGTACATCTCCGGCATCAACAAGGACGCTGACGGCAACGTCGTCTCCGTCTCCATCGCAGATTCTCCCTCCGAGGATGCAGAAATCCGCACCCTGCCCGCCGATATGGTGGTCTTCGGTGCCGGTATTCGCCCCAACGACGAGCTGGCACGTGACGCTGACCTGGCACTGGGTGAGCGCGGCGGTATTCTCGTCAACGACGCATGCCACTCCTCCGACGAGCACATTTGGGCTATCGGTGAGGTTGCCTGCGTGCTGGGCCGCACCTGGGGTCTGGTCGCACCGGCTAACGCTATGGCTGACGCTGTGGCAGCTAACCTGCTCAACGACAACGAAGAAGCTCAGGTTGAAGAGTTCGACATCGCAACCAAGCTGAAGTTCTCCGGCGTTCAGGTGGCTGGCTTCGGTGACCGCCGCGGCACCACCGAGGGCTGCCTCGAGGTTCTGTTCGCAGACCCCGCACGCGGCATGTACCAGAAGATCGTGACCAGCGGCGACGCAAAGACTCTGCTCGGTGGCGTGTTCGTCGGTGACACCGCTCCCTTCGACTCCCTCAAGCCCCTGCTCGGTCGCGAACTGCCCGCTGAGCCGAACGTCTACCTGACCGCAGCTGGCGGCGGCGACGGCATCCCCGACACCGAACTGCCCGACGACGCAATCCTGTGTTCCTGCAACAACATCAGCTTCGGTGCTGTCCGTGAGGCAATCGTAGACGGCAACCACGATGTTGCATCCCTGAAGTCCTGCACCACCGCGGGTACCCAGTGTGGTTCCTGTGTGCCGATGCTGCAGAAGACTCTGGAACAGCAGATGAAGAAGATGGGTCTGACCGTCTCCAAGGCACTGTGTGAGCACTTCGACTTCTCACGTGCAGAGCTGGCTGAGGCTGTGCGCCTGACCAACCTGGACGACTTCGACTCCGTGCTGGCACGCTTCGGTCGCGGCGGTGACGGCTGTGCAATCTGTAAGCCGACCGTTGCGTCGATTCTCTCCTCCTTCCGCAACTCCTACGTCCTAGACGCAGGTCGCGGTGGTATTCAGGAGACCAACGACCGTGCACTGGCAAACATGCAGAAGAACGGTACCTACTCCGTCGTTCCGCGTATTCCCGCAGGTGAGATCCCCGCTAAGAAGCTGGGCGTCATCGCAGAGGTCGCTGAAGAGTTCGGCCTGTACGTGAAGATTACCGGTGCGCAGCGTATCGGTATGTTCGGTGCTCGCCTGGAGCAGCTGCCCTACATTTGGGAGCGCCTGGTGGATGCCGGCTTCGAGTCCGGTCAGGCATACGGTAAGTCCCTGCGTAACGTGAAGTCCTGCATGGGTTCGACCTGGTGCCGCTTCGGCGTTCAGGACTCCACCGGCATGGCAATCCAGCTGGAGAACCGTTACCGCGGCCTGCGCTCCCCGCACAAGTTCAAGTTCGGCGTTTCCGGCTGTAACCGTGAATGTGCTGAAGCACAGGGCAAGGACGTTGGTCTGATCGCAACCACCAACGGCTGGAACCTGTACCTGGGTGGTAACGGTGGTGCAAACCCCGCTCACGGTCGCCTCTTCGTCAAGGACGCCTCCAGCGAGGACATCATCCGCTACATCGACCGCTACCTGATGTACTACATCCGCACCGCAGACAAGCTGCAGCGTACCGCTCGCTGGCTTGAGGACCTGGATGAGGAGCACGGCGACGGTCTGGCACACCTGCAGTCCGTCCTCATTGAGGACTCCCTGGGCGTGTGCGAGGACCTGGAGCGCGACATGCAGCGTCACGTTGACTCCTACGAGGACGAGTGGGCAGCAACCCTGAAGGACGAGCGTCGCCTGCGCCGCTTCCGTGCCTTCATCAACGAGCCCAACGGCAGCGACGAGGGTTCGCACCTGTACGTGCTGGAGCGCGAGCAGATTCGCCCCGCAACCCCCGAGGAAATTGCGGCGGCAGAAGCTGGCGAGTCCAACACCGTCCTGCTGACCGGTGCCAAGATTCCCGTGGGTAAGCCCAGTGACCTCAACCCGGTCCCGGCAGCATAGTATGTGCCCGAAGATTCCTCCGTTCCCTCCCCGCGAGTTCGCCACTATTGACGAGGTGCTCGCGGGCGGGGCGCCCGGGCACAGCCTGGACGATAGCGTGACGGAACGCGGCATTCTGCTCCCTGGCGAGCCCGCTGAGAACCCCGGCAAGGTCTACATTGTGGGCGGTGGCCCCGGTGCCGCTGACCTGCTGACCCTGCGTGCGGCACGTGCCCTGAGCGAGGCGGACGTGGTCCTTCTGGATCACTTGGCTCCGCAGGAGTACGGCGAGTACGCGCCGAACGCCCTCATCGTTGATGTGGGCAAGGTTCCCGGTAAGCACGCTGTTCCGCAGTCCCGCATTCAGCAGCTCATGATTGATTACGCGCTCTCGGGTAAGACCGTGGTGCGTTTGAAGGGCGGCGACCCGTACGTGTACGGTCGCGGCGCTGAAGAGCTGGATGCGTGCATCGCCGCGGGCCTGGAGGCTGAGGTTATCCCCGGCATTACCAGCGCTATTGCGGTTCCTGCGCGTGCGGCTATTCCGGTGACCCTGCGTAAGGTGTCCTCGATTTTCACCGTCATTTCTGGTCACTCCGGCCTGTCGGAGACCGAAGTGTCGGCGGTTGAGGCGACCCTGCGCGCCCAGGGCACCGTGGTGCTGTTGATGGGCGTTCGCACCCTGCCCGATACGGTGGCGTCTCTGCTCTCTCGTGGGATTGAGGCTGACACGCCGCTGGCAACCATCGAGAACGGTTTCTCTGAGAAGGAGCGCGTGACTGTCACGACCCTTGAGAACGCTCAGGTGGATTGCGCATCGGTTAAGGCGCCGGCTATTACCGTCATCGGTGAGGTCGTGCATTATGCTCGCGATAATCAGAACCGCTTTGTGAGCGAGGTTCACGAGCGTCTGCGTGAGCGTTCTACCTCCTAGAAGGCGGTGCGCTAGATAGTATTGCGCAGCCCCGCATCCTTGGTTTTCCTAGTTGCCGAGGAGCGGGGCTGTTGCTGTGCCTGCTGTTATTGCTGTGCGTGCAGATGCTAGATGTTGGGCGGCTGAGGCGCTCGCAGGCGGAGTAGCGCCGGGAATGCCGCGGCGTAAAAACAACGTCACAAAAACATACGAAAGCGGGGCGGGTATCAGTTGATACCCGCCCCGCTTTCGTCAGGGGTATTGCTCTCAGAGCCTAGTCTCGGAGCTTAGAGTCTCAAATCCTAGAGCCTCAGAGCCTAGACCTTGAAATCGCTGCTGCTACCGGAGCTAGAGCCACCGGAGCTGCCGGAGCCGCCACCGCTAGACTTGCTTGCAGAGGCAGAGGGACCCTCAAAGACCTTGCGGAATTGGTCGCTGTACTGCGACACGAAGTACTCACGGCTGGTTACGCGCCACTTGCCCTCGGCGTACACCACGTAGATCACGACATCCAGGGTGCTTGCCTTCTGAACCTCACCGGTGCCCTTCTGGTAGATGGTGTATTCCTTGACAACATCCCGGCAGGGGAACGCCACAACAGCCAGATCGGTAGAAGCGAGAGCCTTCCCGTCCTTGTCGTCACGGATGCTCAGCTTGCTCTCGTAGTCCTTAGTCCAACCGCCCGCGGCGTAGAGCTTAGCAATAGCCTTCAGGTTGTTGACCAGACCGCTGTCAGCGCCGTGGACCAGACCCTTGAGGTACTGCAGATCGCCGCTGTACATCGCGGCAATGTACGCGCTCTGGTAAGCAGCCAGGGTCTTGTAGGCACCCTCGAGGCTGACGGTGCGCTGAGCCACCGTATCAATGACCGGGATCGGAACGTTCTTCGCGGGGGAGGTGTCGGTCGGCTCAACGTAGTGCGCAATGGCGGGCTTGTACTCGTACTTGACGTCGCCAACGTACTTCTTATAGTCCTTCAAGAACTCGTCGGACGGAATAATCTTCGCGTTGTTGCGGCTTGCCGAGGACGAAGATGACGACGAAGCGGATGCCGAAGCCGAGGCAGACTCAGAAGGCGAAGCCGAAGCTGAGGGAGAAGCGGAGGCGCTCGGGGAACCGGAGGCAGTATCGCCGGTACCGGTGGGGCGAATATCCTTGTTGAAAGCGCATCCTGCTAGAGCCAAAGCACCGGCGGTCAGGCCGCCAAAAAGAACAGTGCGGCGGGTCAATCCGTTTCGGTCGTTAGCAGAGAGGCTGGCGTGTGCACTCGGCCGGAAGGACATGGTATCTCCTGAAAAGTGGTTGATCGAGGTAGCTCGCTTCACAACGCTGTGATGCGTACGAAAGGATCCGCCTCATCGTTTTTGTATGGTGCGCGGTACCAAGGGGGTACCGGGATACGAGCGTGCCGGAGCGTGAACTGCGGCGGTATGAAGTATCCACTTCCCACTATAGAAGACAGGTTTTAAAACTTCGTCAAAAAACCCTGGACATTGTCTTTAAAACACAATAACCCAAAGTCGGTGAGGTGCAGGGGTGATTGTGCCTCAACGACTTTGGGTTATGGGCTATTGGGTTGATAAGACGGGGCTACTCTCGACCGGGGCTACTCTCAACCGGAGATAAGACCGGGGAAGGGGGTAGTAGGCCCCTACGGTGCTAGACCTTAGTGGAGCCGCGACCCGAGGATGAAGAACCGCTAGAACCGGCAGAGCCGGAACCTCCAGAACTAGAAGAACCGGAGCCAGAAGAGCCTGAAGAGCCCTTGCCTCCAGCAAAACGCTCGTCCAGATAGCCGGTACTAATACGCCACCACTTACCCTCGGTGTAGAGCATGATGTGCGAAACGGATACCTGAGTAATCGCCGGAACCTTGCGTTCGGTGCCATCCGGCTGATGGATGGCGGTGGCAGAATACTGGGAGTCCACCAAGATTTCTACGTAGCCGTCACCGTCCTTCACAGCACTGTCCGGTTCGGTATTCCGCATGGAAATGCTGCACGTGAAGTCCATGTACCAGCCGTTCTTCTCGTACAGTTCCTTGACCGCCTTGACCTCATCAATGGCGCTCTTATCAGCCGGGTAGGTCAGCTCAATCGCCTGATCCGCGTAGCGACCGTCCTTGAGTGCGGCGATCTGGGCGCTGTAGTAGGCACGCAACGTCTCGTAGGCACCCTGGAAGGTCGGCTCCTCACGGTGCGGAACGCTCTTGAGGGGCTTGGGTACGTTCTTCGCCGGGGAAGAAGCAGTTGCCGGCTGGTACTCGCCCATGTACTCGCCGGTCAGCTTCAGGGGTCCGGGGTACTTCTGCCAGCCCTCGACCAGCGCATCCTCGGAGACGGGTACGCGTGCCGCACTGGACGAGCTGCTTGTGGCATGTGCTGAAGCACTTGCCGAAGCGCTCGCGGAGGAAGTAGCGGTAGCAGATGCCGAACTAGATGCAGAAGGTGAAGCGCTCGCGGAAGGGGTGGGGGAGCCTATCTTAGCTTTTGCCTCTTCGCTCAGCGGGCGAATATCGGAGGCGCAACCCGCCATGAGGGAAACCGCGCCACCGAGCAGCAGGGCGCGGCGGCTTACAAGGCGGGACGTAGCGGAACGGGTGCTCGAAGAGCGGTCGGATGAGAGCATCGGTGAACTCCTTGATCTTTTCCGAGGCGGGCTCGGGGCACCCGGCGGCGGGCGCGTGGTTATATGGCGTGTTAGGTGAGGTCGTGAAAGGGGTAAAAACTTTAGGCAAATGCCGCGGTTTCAGACTCCGTTCCGGAAGTGACCTCGGGTGTACCTCACGCCGTGGGCGAGGGGTACTGGTGAACTCATCGTTGAGACAGCTGTTCTGAGACTGCTGCGTTTACACCCCGGTGAGAGGGTGGATGCTGTCGAATCATCATTGATGTGTTGCACGATTCATTTTAGACTATTTTGAGGTCAAAATGCACGAAAAAGCACCTTAGTAATCCCTGGGAGTCTATAGGGTGCTCAAGATATCAATCACTGTAAAGTATTGCGACCATGCCCTGTTAATGGGGAGTTATTGGATGGAGCCAGGGGCCCGGTGAGGGGTGCATGCGTACGCCAAATTAAGTGATTTCAGTCATAATTATGACGTGAAAAATGAAAGAGCTACACCTCGGCGCTCTCAAAAGATGGGGGAGAGGAAGGTGCTTAGTTCAACCTTCTGCCCGCGAGGAGGCCTTCAAGACCTCAGAAAAAATACCCGATTCCCAAGGGGAAACCGGCTCGACCATCCCCAAATATGCACTCTATTCACCCGCTATGCATTGGCGAATAATCCAGAAAAACCGGTTCCCACACGGGATGCTGCGGGGGTGAAAACTTGCAGGGGTGAATATCTAGTGGAATTACATCGGTGTTCACCCCATATCTTGTGGTTGCACTGGGGGCAATTCCATGGGCTCCCCTGAAAAAATCGAATCCCACTTAAAGCAACACTTGAAGAATGTAAAAACATACATCCTTAAACACGCCCGAGTGCGGGGTGAGGCAAGACCCCTTAAGCCCCCTACTCGCTCTAAATATCGCCGAACGAAGAACCATTCTGTTTTACGCCTCCAGCATTGGCGCATAAGAAAAGTACTGTTCAAACCCACACCCCACGGGGTTGCATACAGACACAAAAGCCACATAAACTATTAGTGTTTGCAACGACCCGGCCATCACCGGCGAGCAATTCGGAAGAACGGACCGCACCTGCGGACACCCGCCAATCGCTGCGGCGAGGGTGTCTTAGCGGAAGAGATGTAGTCCCAGTAGAACCGGACGGTTAAGCCCGATATAGCTGTAATAAGCGACTGATACCCGCCCAACGCGCCGCTCTTCCGGTGGCTAGGTATCGCGGACATACGCCGCGGCACCCCGTAGCCCCGGGAGGGTTCGGTGCGTTGAGCTGTTAAATCAGTAAGCAAAGGTGGTACCGCGCCGCATCCTGCCCCCGGCACAGCCCGGATCAGTCAGCGATGCCCAGGCGTCCTTGCACCCGTCATGTCAACCCTCACCCGCTGAAACGGTGCGGACGACGAGTGCTACGTACCCTGTCGCTCCGCCTCTCAGCGTTGAGAACAACAGATAAGGGCGCACAAACACATGTCCCATGTATACCCCAAGGCGAGCGCCTTCGAAGCCGCAGGAAGCGGCGTCACCGCATCGCCCAAGTTCCCCGCACTTGAAGAAGCAGTCCTCGACTACTGGAAGAAGGACAACACCTTCTCCGCATCCGTCGAGAACCGCCCCGCAGGCGAAAACGGCGAAAACGAATTCGTCTTCTACGACGGCCCTCCCTTCGCTAACGGCCTGCCCCACTACGGCCACCTGCTCACCGGCTACGCCAAGGACCTCGTCGCACGCTACCAGACTCAGCGCGGCCACAAGGTAGAACGCCGCTTCGGCTGGGACACCCACGGCCTGCCCGCAGAACTCGAGGCAATGAAGCAGCTCGGCATGACCGACAAGCGCGAAATCCTCGAAATGGGCATCGACAACTTCAACGACGCTGCCCGCGCATCCGTGCTCAAGTACACCAACGAGTGGGAAAAGTACGTCACCCGCCAGGCACGCTGGGTCGACTTCGAAAACGACTACAAGACCCTGAACGTCGAGTACATGGAATCCGTCATCTGGGCGTTCAAGCGCCTCTACGATAAGGGCCTGACCTACCAGGGCTTCCGCGTGCTGCCCTACTGCTGGAAGGACGAGACCCCCCTCTCCAACCACGAGCTGCGCATGGACGACGACGTGTACAAGGACCGCCAGGACCAGACCGTCACCGTCGCATTCCGCCTCACCGCAGACACCGCCCTCGGCGCTGACGAGAAGGTCGCCGCAGAACTCGACGGCGTCGAAGCACTCGCATGGACCACCACCCCCTGGACCCTGCCCACCAACCAGGCGCTCGCCGTTGGACCCGAGATTGAATACTCCGTCGTACCCGGCGCAGGCAAGTTCGAGGGCCGCTCCTTCCTGATTGCCTCCGAGCTGCTCAGCTCCTACGCCAAGGACCTCGGCTACGAAGGCGACCAGCCCGAAAAGGATGCAGACGCAGCCGTCACCGCACGCTACACCGGCTCCCAGCTCGAGCACGTGCGCTACACCCCGCTCTGGGACTACTTCGCAGACGCCGAAAAGTGGGGCACCGAAACCTCCTGGCAGATCCTCGTCGCCGACTACGTCACCACCGGTGACGGTACCGGCATCGTCCACCAGGCACCCGCCTACGGTGAAGACGACCAGAAGGTCTGTGAAGGCTACGGCATCCCCGTGATTCTCTCCCTCGACGAAGGCGCAAAGTTCCTGAACCTCTTCGCCGAGCCCACCGCCTCCGGCTCCACCGCCCTGGCTGAGATTGCAGGCGTGCAGGCATTCGACGCGAACCGCACCATCATCAACGCCCTCAAGGTAGACGATGTGCTGATCCGCGAGAAGTCCTACGTGCACTCCTACCCGCACTGCTGGCGCTGCCGCACCCCGCTCATCTACCGTGCAATCACCTCCTGGTACGTGAAGGTCACCGACTTCAAGGACCGCATGTACGAGCTGAACAAGCAGATCAACTGGATCCCGGAAAACGTGAAGTACGGCCAGTTCGGTAAGTGGGTTGAGAACGCACGCGACTGGTCCATCTCGCGTAACCGCTTCTGGGGCTCCCCGATCCCCGTGTGGGTTTCGGACGACCCGAACTACCCGCGCATGGATGTGTACGGCTCCCTCGAAGAGCTCAAGGCAGACTTCGGCCGCCTGCCCCTGAACAAGGACGGCGAACCCGACCTGCACCGCCCGTACATTGACGAGCTGACCCGCCCGAACCCGGACGACCCGACCGGCAAGTCCACCATGCGTCGCGTGGAAGACGTGCTCGACGTCTGGTTCGACTCCGGCTCCATGCCCTACGCACAGGTGCACTACCCCCCTTCGAGAACCAGGAATGGTTCGAGAACCACTACCCGGCAGACTTCATCGTCGAGTACATCGGTCAGACCCGCGGCTGGTTCTACGTGCTGCACGTCCTGGCGACCGCGCTCTTCGACCGCCCCGCGTTCAAGAACGTCATCAGCCACGGTATTGTGCTCGGCTCGGATGGTCAGAAGATGTCCAAGTCCCTGCGCAACTACCCGGACGTCTCCGAGGTCCTCGACCGCGACGGCTCCGACGCGATGCGCTGGTTCCTGATGTCCTCCCCGATCCTGCGCGGCGGCAACCTGATCGTGACCGAGCAGGGCATCCGTGAGGGTGTTCGCCAGGTCATGCTGCCGCTGTGGAACGTCTACCACTTCTTCGCCCTGTACGCTAACGCCGCCAACAACGGCGAAGGCTACAGCGCAAAGCTCAAGTACGACTCGCAGCACGTGATGGACCGCTTCATCCTCGGTAAGACCCGCGAACTCATCGAGCAGGTCACCGCAGCGATGGACTCCTACGACATCTGGAACGCCTGCGAATCCCTGCGCCAGTACGCCGATGCACTGACCAACTGGTACGTGCGCCGCTCCCGCGAGCGCTTCTTCAACGAAGACACCGACGCATTCGACACCCTCTACACCGCACTGGTGACCGTGTCGAAGGTCGCCGCGTCCCTGCTGCCGCTCAGCAGCGAGGAAATCTACCGCGGCCTCACCGGTGAACGCTCCGTGCACCTGGCTGACTGGCCCGAGGCATCCGCTTTCGCTGACGAGTCCGACCTGTTGGCTCTCATGCAGACTGTGCGTGAGGTCTGCTCCGCAGGTTCGGCACTGCGCAAGGAAAAGAAGATCCGCGTGCGCCAGCCGCTGCAGAAGATGACCGTGGCGATCGCACCCGAGCAGTTCGCAGCCCTGGGCACCGCTTTCGGTGAGAAGGGCGCGGAGTACTTCGCGAACATCGTCGAGGACGAGCTGAACCTGCGCCAGGTGGAGCTGGTCAGCGCCGACACCGTCGACCCCGCCGACTACGGCATCTCCCAGCAGCTGAAGGTCAACGCACGTGCGGCAGGTCCGCGCCTGGGCAAGCAGGTGCAGGTTGCCATTAGGCTTCCAAGTCCGGTGACTGGACCGTGACCGAGGACGGTACCGTCCTGGTCGGCGTGGCAGCTCTGGACGGTGGCCTGGCTCTGGAAGAGGGCGAATACGAGCTGGCAACCGTGGTTGCCGCTGACGCTGAGGGTGCTGAGCACACTGCGGCTGCGGTTCTGCCCGGCGGCTTCCTGGTCCTCAACATTGAGCTGACCGACGAGCTGGTTGCCGAGGGTGTCGCCCGCGACACCATCCGCGCTATTCAGCAGGCACGTAAGGACGCCGACCTGAACGTTGCGGACCGCATCAACCTGAGCATCGCGGCACCGGAGGAAACTCTGGCAGCTCTGCGCGCCAACGAAGCGCTGGTGACCGGTGAAACCCTTGCCGTGTCCCTGCAGCTGAGCGAAGCAGCCGAGCTGAGCATTAGCGTAGCCAAGGCATAAAACGCCTGAATCGTATGGCCGTCCCGCCCCCTTCACGGGCGGGGCGGCCCGTCGTCTATCCCGCCGCACGGTTATCCTGCCGCACGGTGGGCCCCTGCCGGCACTGGCTGGTTATCCCAGTCCGGCTATCCCAGTGAGGAGAACAATGAGCGAGAAGAATTACCCCGCAATTTCCGACCCCGAGGGCGTGGAGCGGGTCTACGGTGAACTGCTGGCGCGAGCACCCGAAAACAAGATGGCGCCGCGCCTGGACGCTGTGGCGCGCGCCGTCGAAATCCTCGGCGACGTGCACCGTGCCGCGCCGGTCATCCACATCACCGGCACGAACGGCAAGACCAGCACCGCCCGCATGATTGAGGCGCTGCTGCTCGGCCACGACCTGCGCGTGGGCCGCTTTACCAGCCCGCACCTCGAAAGCGTCACCGAACGTATCTGCATTAACGGCGCGCCCGTACCGGACGCCACCTTCGTGCGCATTTGGGAGGAAATCGCCCCCTACCTGCAGATTGTGGACGCAGAGATGACCTCCCGCGGCGAGCCCGCCCTGACCTTCTTCGAGTCCATTACCGTACTCGCCTTCGCGATTTTCGCGGACGAGCCGGTGGACGTGGTGGTGCTCGAGGTCGGTATCGGCGGCACCTGGGACTCCACGAACGTTGCCGACGGCGTGGTTTCCGTGGTCACCCCGATTGGTCTGGACCACACCGACATGCTCGGTGAAACCCTTGCCGAGATCGCGACCGAAAAGTCCGGCATTATCAAGCCCGGCGGCTTCTTGATTTCTGCGGTACAGGACCCGGAAGCGGCGGACGTGCTGCTCGCCTCCGCCCGCGAGAAGGAAGCATCCTTCGCCTTTGAGGGCGTGGAGTTCGGCATTGTCTCCCGTGAGCTTGCGGTCGGCGGTCAGCTGCTGACCCTGCGCGGCCTAGCGGGCGAGTACCCGGATGTGCCGCTGTCCCTGCACGGTGCACATCAGGCGCAGAACGCCGTGGTGGCTCTTGCCGCCGTGGAGGCGTTCTTCGGCGGTCAGCGTCAGCTGCCCGAGGACGTGGTGCGTACTGCGTTTGAGACGGTGCGCTCGCCGGGCCGTCTGGAGGTTGTGCGCACCGAGCCGCTGACCATCCTGGATGCGGGCCACAACCCGCACGGCGTGCGTGCGTCCGCGGCTGCGCTGACTGAGGCGTTCAAGCTGTCCCACCTGCACGCCGTGGTCGGTATTTTGGGTGAGAAGGATGCTCTGGGCATGTTTGAGACCATGCGCGAAGAGTACGTGGACGCTTCTGACGGCACCTTCCGACTGTACTTGGCGGCGTCGGATTCGCCGCGTGCGATTGCGCCGGAGCGTCTGCACGAGCTGGCGTTGGATGCGGGTCTGGATGAAGACTCGATTGAGGTGTTTGAGCACCTGGACGAGGCGATTGCTACCGCCATGGAGAACGCACTCTTTGAGCAGGAGTCGGCGGGCGTGCTGATTACCGGTTCGATTACGGTCATTGGTGAGGCGCGTACCCTGTTGGCGGCGCATGAGGAGGCGAAGACCCCCGGCGCTGAGGCTGAGGAGCTGCCGGATGAGCTGGGCGCCGAGGGTGCTTATGCGGGTTCTGCGGGCGCGGCGTCGGCTTCGACTCTGGCTGCCGCGGCGGCTGCGGCTGCCTCTGCTGAGCCGGATGAGCTGCTGGACGGCATCATGGCTGAGCTGGGTGGCGAGTCTGCGGCGGGTTCTTCGCTGGAGGATTCGCTGGGTCTGCCGCTGGGCGATTCGTACACCGATGATTTCTTCGGTGATGACGAAGACTCGGACAACTAAAGCGGTCTGTTGAGGTTACAGACATGAGGCGGGGTGCCGCCCTCCGGCTGGTTTTACCGGCTGGGGGGAGTGGCACCCCGTTTTTTTCGTGCCTCCGCTTTTTATGCCTTTGCCCTCATAGTCCCACTCGAACGCATGATTTCTCACGTGTTCCCATGGGCTCTCACCTAACCCCAATCGCCCGAATTTGACCGGCATCATCCGCCCTCACCCACCCAAAAAATCGAAAAGAACGAAAATTTTGGGCACCGGGGTCCCAAAACCGGGCACGCCTTGGCGTCACGGTGCTATATTCGCTGAGGCGCCGGCCCCAATGTCTGAGGCCGCACCAACACACCCGCACACATACGCATACCAGTGACGGTATGCCACATAGCGAAAGGCACCCATCATGCCCGCACCTTTCACCGATTTGATTGGCACCGATTCGTTCACGGAGACGCTGCGTCAGGAGAACCTCGACACCTGGCTTTCCGCCACGAATCACCGCTTTGTTGCTGAGCTTTTTGACGGCTCGATCGCCCCGCAGGTCATGGCGGGGTACCTGGTGCAGGACTACCGTTTCCTCGATACCTTCCTCGCCCTGATTGGTGGCGCGATTGCTAACGCTGATACTCTCGCGGGTCGCCTGCGCTTGGCGCAGTTTGCCGGCGAGATTGCGGGCGATGAGAACACCTACTTCCTGCGTTGTTTTGAGACTCTGGGCGTGACTGAGCATCAGCGTGATTCCATGCCCGATACGGAGGCGACCACCGGCTTCAAGCGTCTCTTCCTCGACGCGGCGGCTAGCGGCAGCTACGCGGCGATCCTGTCGGTGCTGGTGGTTTGCGAGGGGCTGTACCTGGATTGGGCGTCGAAGGCTCCCGCCAAGCGTCCCGAATCTTTTGTGCACCACGAGTGGATTACCCTGCACGACTACCCGGAGTTCCGTGAGCTGGTTGATTTCCTGCGCCGCGAACTGGACCGTGTGGGCCCGTCGGATGCGCAACGTGCCCGCGAGTTCTTTAGCCGCGCGGTGGAGCTGGAGCAGCTGTTCTTTGACGAGTCGTACACCCACCCGCTGCCCTAGGTAATACCGCCCTAAGTGATGCCCCGGATAAAGCCCTAGAAAATATCCCGTTGAAACCCTCGGAAGGTTCCGCCCGCCGCTGAATTGCGGGCGCCTCCCGGGGGTTTCGCGTGCTCAAGACGCCCCGAAAGTGCCCGGAACGAGCCCTGAAAGTGCCCCAAAAAAGCCCAAAAAACGCACCCATCTGCGTAAAATAGCACGTCATAAAACGGAACATATAGGTTGATGGCGTGCCATTTGGCGGTGTGAGAGGCTAGGATAAATGGGGTACCGCTTCCGGGGTGCTGGCTATGCCGCGCCGGTACGTACCCGCTACTGCACGAGGTGAAACACACTATCTAAAGGAGTCGTATGAGTACCGCCGCATCGAGTACTACCGAGCCCAACCACGCTGAGAAGAAAGAGCAGCAGGGGCGCAGGGGAACCCGGGCTGGCTACTCGGATCGACAGCTCGGATTCTGGCTGGTTGGCGCGGGTCTGATTGCGCTGATTTCTTCGGCGATTCTGGTGTATGAGCGCCTGCAGATTTACATTGATGCCGGCCACTCCACGGTCTGCGATATCAACGCCCTGCTCAGCTGCGGTACGGTGATGCGCACTCCGCAGGCAGAGGCTTTCGGCTTCCCGAACCCGTTCATTGGCCTGGTGGGCTTCTCGATTGTGGTGACTATCGGCGCTGCGATGATGGCGGGTGCACAGTTCAAGAAGTGGTTCTGGGTCTGCATGGACATTGGTTTGGCTGCGGCAACCGCGTTCATCATGTGGCTGTGGTACCAGACGACCTTCCAGATCAACGCCCTGTGCCTGTTCTGCATGATCGTGTGGGTTATGACCATCACGCTTTTTGTGAAGACCACGGTCCGCAATGTTTCGGTGGGGGTTATCCCGGCGTCGCAGTCGATGCGTGAGAGCGCTCGCGGCTGGTCGTGGTTTGCGATTAGCCTGTGGCTGATCCTGATTTTCGGCATTATTGTGATCCGCTTCTTCGAGGTCATTGTGAATATGATGCGCTAAGTATTGAGCTGTACCGCCCCGGTGCCTGTTGGTACCGGGGCGTTGTTGCGTCTGCGGGTGGGTGAGGCTGCGCAGAATACGCCGGGCTGATCGTGCCGGGCAGAATACGCCTGGCTGGGGCGCCGGGTAGTGGGGGAGGCGCCGGTGACTTTGCCGGTGGCAGTCAGCGGGGAGGCGGCGCGGGTGCGTATAATGGTCAGGTATATTCTTGAGCGGCGTCAGCCGCAGCCGTCCGCGGGTTTTGCCTGCGGCGTTGACTGCCTGCCGTTCTGCTGGACACTAGATTCTTGATACCCCTTCGAGGAGAACCGTGAAGACTGCCGGAATTGCCGCAATGGGCGTTGCTGCCGTTATTTTTCTGACTGCCCTGCTGTTGCTGACCGCCGGTCACTTCTCGCTGCTGTGGGTGATTCTGCTGGTTGTTTCTCCGTTTGTTTTCATTCTGGGCGTTCCGTTTGCGACCGGTTCCGGTCCGGAGTACCTGCCGACCGACCCGAAGCTTGCTCAGCAGGCTCGTGAGGCGCGCGATGCGGAGCTGGGTCTGGACTAGCCCCTCCTCTGTGAAAGTTTTTGAAGCCGGGTGGTGCGTAGTGGCACGCCCGGCTTTGCTGTACCCGCCATGCGCCCGCCGCAGTGTGCCCGCGGCAATGTACTCGCGCATCCTGCCGGGAGGTGGAGCCCAGATAGGATGGGTGGGGTGGCTTAGAGGTACCCTCTACCGGGTATAATGGAACACGGTGTCTTGTGCGCCCCGCACGCGCATAAAGATCCCCACCAACGCATCGAGGGAGAGTACCCGAAGAGCGCCGGCTATAAGCCGCGGAGCATAACTGTCGCACCGCGCGGGCCGCCCGCCTCGGCGAAGAAACCCGAAGACCGGCAGGGCACCCAGGAAGGTGTGAGCGTGCCGTGCTCGAGAGCGAGGTGGCTGTGACCGTCGCGGCGCGCTCTGCGTTCCGCCCGCTCGCCCCCTACGGCAGAAGCACTGAACGAGATAGTGCCCGGTAGCGCTGATGAACGCGCGCCGTAGGGTGAGGCTTGAGCCGCGGTGACAGCAACTAGCTTTGCGCTGTATGCGCGCTGTTAAAATCCTTGCGGTGCGGAGCAGGGTGTAACGAAAGAAGATTAATGTCTGACGAGAAGAACGTCGAACTTGGGGTTTTTGAGGCGCTGAACGCCCTCGCGGAGGAAAAGAACGCCTCTGCAGAGACCCGTGAAACTCTGCGTAAGAATGTTCGTGAGAGCTCTGACGCCCAGCAGGGTACTGAGCGCCGCCGTCCGGGTCGCCCGAAGAAGGAGAAAGCTCCTGAGGTTCCCCTGGATGAGGCGATTGCTGCTGGCCTGACCAACCTGCGTAACGCTAAGGCTAAGCACGCGCCGGCACCGAAGGTTGCCGCTCCCGCTGCATCTGAGACCGAGGTTGCTTCTACTCTGGATAGCCTGTTTGAGGCTGCTGAGAAGAAGGCGGCTGAGCCTGCTGTTGTGGAGAACACCGCGAAGGTTGAGACCGTCGAGAAGACCGCGAAGGTGGAGGAAGTTGTTTCCCCCGCCGCTGAGTCTGCTGAGCCCGCCGCTACTGAGCCCGCTGCCGAGTCTGCCGTTGAGGTGAAGGAAGAGACCGCCAAGGTTGAGGTCGTGCCCCCGGCACAGGCTGAGGAAGCTGAGAAGGCTGAGAAGACCGAGGCTACCGCTGAAGCTGCTGAGCAGCCCGCCGAGGCTACTGCGGTTGCTGAAGAATCCGCAACCGAAGAAGCTGTACCTGAGGCACCCGCCGCAGAAGAGTCTGCGGAGGAGCCCGCAGCTGAGGATCCCGCAGAAGCTCCCGAGCCGGTAAAGACCATTAGCGACCTGCAGCGCGAAAAGCTGCAGGAGCTGCGCTCGCGTACCCCCATGGGTGCGATGCCGCTGTTCATGGCACCCGAGCCGGAGGAGCTGAGCGAGCTCGCTGTTGCCGCCAAGCTGGAGCGTGAGGCACGCCGCGCCGCTGCCGAGGAGCAGAAGCGTAAGGAGCGCATGGAGCGCCGCCGCGAGGAGGCTGCCGCTGAGGCTGAGGTGACGAGCCACCGTCGTCGTCGCCGTCGCCGCGGTACCGAAGATATTGAGATTGAGGGCGGCGTTGATGATGAGGTTGAGACCGTCACCAAGGTGCGTGCGCCGCGCCTGGCTGACTCTCACGCGTCCAACACTGTGACCGGTGTGCGCGGTTCTACCCGCCTGGAGGCGAAGCGTGTGCGCCGCCGCGAGTCCCGCTCCTTGGGCCGCCGCCGCCATATCGTGACTGAGGCTGAGTTCCTGGCTCGCCGCGAGTCCGTGGACCGTCAGATGCTGGTTCGTCAGAAGGACGGCCGCATCCAGATTGGCGTGCTTGAGGACGGCGTGCTGGCTGAGCACTTCGTGTCCAAGACCCAGCAGGATTCCCTGATTGGCAACGTGTACCTGGGTAAGGTTCAGAACGTTCTGCCGTCCATGGAAGCTGCGTTCGTTGACATTGGACGCGGCCGCAACGCTGTGCTGTACGCGGGCGAGGTCAACTGGGATGTTACCGGTCTGGACGGTGCGCCCCGCAAGATTGAGAACGCCCTGAAGCCCGGCGATTCGGTGCTGGTGCAGGTCACCAAGGACCCGATTGGTCACAAGGGTGCCCGCCTGACCAGCCAGGTTTCTCTGCCCGGTCGCTTCCTGGTGTACGTGCCGGGTGGTTCGATGACCGGTATTTCCCGCAAGCTGCCCGACACCGAGCGTGCTCGCCTGAAGAAGATTCTGAAGGACAAGCTGCCCGAGGGTGCTGGCGTGATTGTTCGTACCGCGGCGGAGGGTGCTTCTGAGGAGGAGCTGACCCACGACATTAACCGTCTGCGTGCTCAGTGGGAAGAGATTCAGGAGAAGGCTAACTCCCGTAAAAGGTGCTGGCTCCGGAGATGCTCTACCAGGAGCCCGACCTGATGATTAAGACCGTGCGTGACGTCTTCAACGAGGACTTCACCGCGATGATCGTTCAGGGCGAGAACGCCTGGGATTCCATCGAGGCGTACGTGACCTACGTGGCGCCGGACCTGGTTTCCCGCCTGCAGCAGTGGGACGGCGAGGATGACCTCTTCGATCACTACCGCATCAACGAGCAGCTGGCGAAGGCTCTGGACCGTAAGGTGTACCTGCCTTCGGGTGGTTCGCTGGTGATTGACCGCACCGAAGCTATGACCGTGGTGGACGTGAACACCGGTAAGTTCACTGGCAGTGGCGGCAACCTGAAGAGACTGTCACCAAGAACAACCTGGAAGCTGCTGAGGAGATTGTCCGTCAGCTGCGTCTGCGCGATATCGGCGGCATTATCGTCATTGACTTCATTGACATGGTGCTTGAGTCGAACCGTGACCTGGTTCTGCGCCGCCTGATTGAGTGCCTGGGCCGTGACCGCACCAAGCACCAGGTGGCTGAGGTGACTTCGCTGGGTTTGGTTCAGATGACCCGTAAGCGCCTGGGTACCGGTCTGCTTGAGGTCTTCTCGGAGCCCTGTGAGCAGTGTGCTGGCCGCGGCCTGATTGTGCACGATCAGCCGCTGAGCGGTCGTAGCGGTGGCGCGTCGGATTACATCCACCGTCACGAGCGTAATGACCGTAAGCGTGCCCGTGCGGCTGCCCGCGAGGATTCTCGTGACCAGCAGAAGCAGGATGCCCTGGAGTCGAAGAAGGCTGAGCGCCGTAACGCTATGGCTGCGGTGGCTGCCGCATCCGCTCAGGCTGACGAGGCTTCGGAGGAGACCACTTCGACCCGTAAGAAGCGTAAGCGTCGCAAGCGTTCGCGCCGCGCGGAGACCGCTGAGCTCTCGCTTGAGCAGGAGATTCAGGGTATTGCCGAGGCCGCCAGCGAGCAGGCTCACGCCGAGGTTGCTCAGCGTGAGGACAAGGTCGCTGAGGTCACCGAGGGCAACTGGATTGGTGAGCAGGGCGGCTTCTCCCTGGAGCAGCTGGCGAGCGCGTTTGACCGCGTGGAAGAGTCCGCTGAGGATTCCTCGAAGGACTCTGCTGAGGAGCGTTCTGATCAGGAACGTTCGGAAGAGCGTCGTTCGTCCAAGCGTGGCGAGAAGAAGTCTTCTCGTAACCGCCAGCGTCGCGAGCTGACCGATGCGGATATTGCCGCTGTTGAGGATTCCGGCGCGGGTGCGCTGGAGGACGAGCACCACGTTGACCCGGAGCTCGACCCGCGCTTTAGCCGCTCCTCGGATCGTTTTGAGGCGATTCGCGCCGGTGAGGCGAAGGCTCGTGCTTCTCAGAAGGCTGGCCGTATTGCCCGTGCCGAGGGCGAGTCGTTCCGTTCGGGCCGTGAGGATCGTTCGGAAGAGCGTCGTTCGTCCAAGCGTCAGAACCGCGAGCAGCAGAACGCAGAGGTAACCTCCGCTGAGGTAAACTCGGGTGTGCAGAAGGCTCAGGAGTCCAAGCGTGTTGAGCGTGAGGACCTGCGCATTGAGGACGTTCGTGAGACTCCGCGTGCGTCCCGCCGCCGTGCGCGTCGTGCCGCTGATGAGAAGCGTGCCGAGAAGGTAGCTGAGCAGAGCGTGGCATCCGAGCAGGCACCCGCGAAGGCTGATAAGGTTGAGAAGTCTGAGTCTCGCCCGGTCGTGACCGGCGTGATTGGTGCTCCGGCTGTGACCGGTGTGGTGGGCGCAAGCTCCTGCAGCGGTTGAGGCTCCGGTTGAGGATCAGACGCCTGCGGCTCAGGTGCCCGGTTCGACCCCGCGTAAGCGTCGCATTCGCCGTGCGGCTTCGAGCGCCGGTGCCGGTGCTCAGGTCGTGACCGTGGACGCTTCCGAGCGTGCTGAGGGTTCCGTGGTTGCTTCCGCTTCTGTTGCGGATGTGGCTTCGGTGGCTGATGACGCTTCGGCCCCTGTCTTGTTCGGCATTGGCGTTGCCGCTGCCGACATTAAGCGTGAAGGTAAGGACGATTAGTCTTTAGCTTCCGATCATCGGAAATCCGATGGTGTGTGTATATGAGATAGCCTCGGTAGGGCGAGCCGGAACTTCCCTACCGAGGCTATTTTTTTCTGTGCGTGTGCTGCGTCATTATTAAAGGCGCTACTAAGCGTGCGGTGCAGTATTAGAGGAGCATCACGTGCCGACTTCGAGTGTTCCGCAAAATTATCTATTGCGCGGCGCGTAGATCATGCCGTATCCTTAAGGACTGGTGTTTATCTCAGTGAAGCCCTATCGACGCAGGGCCAGCGGGAGACACCGCTCCCACCCGCATCGTCTTCGGCGCGGTCGAGTATTCGGCTGAGTTTGGAACGTGCGGGGGAGAGAGACACCACCGGTGAGCCTCGCGTGTTGGCTTCGGCGGGCAATCCCGCCGGAACGCACGGGCCGTTCCTCCTTGTTCGCGGTCATTCGACTGGCGGGGGAGGGCGCACAGCAATGAAAGCGCAGGCTGCTCATTCGTGTGAGATTCAAGAAGCAAGTTGTCGAGAAAAGTGAGTCCCATAGTGGCATACGCGATTGTACGCGCTGGCGGCCGCCAGGAGAAGGTTTCCGTAGGCGACCTCGTTACCCTTGACCGTGTTGCAGGCGAGCCCGGCAGCACCATCGAGCTGCCCGTGCTGCTGCTCGTCGACGGTGACAAGGTCACCGCTGACGCAAAGTCCCTGGCTTCCGCCAAGGTTGTTGCTGAGAAGGTTGAGGACCTGCGCGGTCCGAAGATCGTTATTCAGAAGTACAAGAACAAGACCGGTTACAAGAAGCGTCAGGGCTTCCGCGCCGAGCTGACCACCGTCAAGATTACCGCTATCAACGCGTAATCGAAACGACCGGAATTCAACCCTAAGGTAGGAATACAGAATGGCACACAAGAAGGGCGCAAGCTCCACCCGTAACGGCCGTGACTCGAACCCCCAGTACCTCGGTGTTAAGCGCTACGGCGGCCAGTCCGTCAACGCAGGCGAGATTCTCGTTCGCCAGCGCGGCACCCACTTCCACCCCGGCCTGAACGTTGGCCGCGGTGGCGACGACACCCTGTTCGCTCTGGCAGCAGGCACCGTCGAATTCGGTACCCGCAAGGGCCGCAAGGTCGTTAACATCCTGGCAGCAGCTGAGTAATACTCACCGCTAGGGCAGAGGGGGTAGGCGTTAGTCTACCCCCTCTCGCTATGACCTCGAATGCCGTGGACGCCCGTGCTGGGCTCCACGATGAGGCGCACCCCAACCCGGTCGCGCCTGCCGCCGCATCCGCAGCATGATGGGTGTGTGCCGTGCGGTGGCGAAGTGAAGATGTTCAAGATAAGGAGAACCCGTGGCAGAGTTCGTGGACCGCGTGGTCTTGCATGTATCTGGCGGTCGCGGAGGTAACGGCTGCGTCTCCGTGCGACGTGAAAAGTTTAAGCCCCTGGGCGGCCCTAACGGCGGTAACGGTGGTAATGGTGGCGCGGTGATTCTGCGCGTGGATAACCAGACCACGACCCTGTTGGAGTACCACCACAGCCCGCATCAGCACGCCCCGAATGGCGATATTGGTCGTGGCGATATGCACCACGGCTTCAACGGTGAGGACCTGGTTCTGACCGTGCCGCAGGGTACTGTGGTGAAGGATCGCGAGGGTAATGTTTTGGCTGACCTGCTGCGTGTGGGCGACGAGTATGTTGCTGCGCGTGGCGGTATGGGCGGTCTGGGTAACGCTGCGTTGGCTTCGGCTAAGCGTAAGGCTCCCGGTTTTGCTCTGTTGGGCACCCCCGGTGAAGAGGCTGATATTGTTCTGGAGCTCAAGTCCATTGCGGATGTGGCTCTGGTGGGTTACCCCCTCGGCGGGTAAGTCTTCGTTGATTGCTGCGATTTCTGCGGCGCGTCCGAAGATTGCTGACTACCCGTTCACCACCCTGATTCCGAACCTGGGTGTGGTGCAGGCAGGCGATGTTCGCTACACCGTCGCGGATGTTCCGGGTCTGATTGAGGGCGCTTCGGAGGGCCGCGGTCTGGGTCACCGCTTCCTGCGCCATGTGGAGCGTTCTTCGGCTCTGGTGCACGTGATTGACTGTGCAACTCTGGAGCCGGGCCGTGACCCGATTAGCGACTTTGAGGTGATCCGCGGCGAGCTGCAGAACTATGAGGTTGACCCGACTGCGGGTGTGACCGTGCCGCTGCATGAGCGTCCGCAGATTGTGGTGCTCAATAAGATTGACGTTCCTGAGGCTCGTGAGCTGGCGGAGTTTGTTCGCCCCGAGTTTGAGGAGATGGGCTTCAAGGTCTTCGAGATTTCGACTGCTTCCCATGAGGGTCTGAAGTCCCTGATCTTTGCGATGGCAAAGCTCGTGGAGGAGGACCGCGTGGCTCGTGCCGCTGCCGAGAAGGAAGCGGAGCGCGTGGTTGTTGAGGCTCCCCGTGGTTCGCCCGAAGGGCTTCCGCGGTAAGAAGAAGCAGGAGTTCACTATTCGCCGCGAGGAGCGTAACCTTGAGCCGCTGTTCCGCGTGATTGGTGAGAAGCCTGAGCGTTGGATTCAGCAGACTGACTTCAATAATGATGAGGCTGTCGGCTACCTGGCGGACCGCCTGGCGCGCCTGGGTGTTGAGGATGAGCTGTTCAAGGCTGGTGCTCGTGCCGGTGACGCCGTGGTGATTGGTGAGAACGACAACTCGGTGATCTTCGATTGGGAGCCGACCATGGTCGGTGGCGCTGAGCTGCTGTCCTCCCCGCGTGGTACGGACGCTCGTCTGGAAGAGATCATTCGCCCGACTCGTGCGCAGAAGCGTGTGGAGTACAAGGAGCGTATGGACGCGAAGGCGGAGGCTCGTGCCGAGCTGGAGTCCGAGCGTGTTGCAGGCGTGTGGACCGAGTCGGTTGAGTACCGCAAGAAGTTGAAGGAAGGCAAGGTCGAAGAGAATATCGACATGCCGAACATCGACGACTAGTAGCTGAAGCGTAGCTGTTGCCTAGACAGCTGTCTCATAGACAGTGAATGGTGCCGCGTACCGGGGTTTGGCTCCGGTGCGCGGCGCTTTCTTGTGTGCGGTGCTTTCTCGTAGGTTCTGTGGTTGCCGCTCGCGCCGGATGTGCGTGTCGGAACACGCGGGTGAGCCTGCGGTCGGGCGTGCTGGCTGGGTATTCCACTGGCGGCTTAGCTCACCCCCGTCATTTCGATGTTTTTGACCGTAAGCAGGTAGCATAGAGGGGAATGTACGCGGGCACCTTTTTCGGTGTTGCGTACCTTCTGTGTACCTGCCCGCATCCGCGCCTGTTGTGGCTTTTTAGTTGCTGTGGTGCGGTCTCTGTCCCCAGCAAGGACGGCATTTGTGACTGACCAGCCTGTTCACCTTGATTTTGGTGCTCCGAGCACCGAGTCGATTCCCCCGCGCATTCCCGGTCGGGTGCGTCTGGGCGTGATGGGTGGAACCTTCGACCCGATTCACCACGGACACCTGGTGGCAGCTAGTGAAGTTGCCGCCGTGTTCGACCTGGACGAGGTTGTGTTCGTTCCGACCGGTCAGCCCTGGCAGAAGGTGGGGGAGCGGCACGTGAGTGACGCTGAGCATCGCTACCTGATGACGGTGATTGCGACTGCGTCGAACCCGCGTTTTACGGTGAGCCGTATTGATATTGACCGTGGCGGCGCCACCTACACCTTTGATACGCTAACGAGCTGCGCGCCCTGCGCCCGGATGCTGATCTGTTCTTCATTACCGGTGCGGACGCGATCAGCCAGATTATGACCTGGCGTAATGCCCATAAGCTGTGGGATTTGGCGACTTTTGTGGGCGTGACCCGCCCCGATCATGAGCTGGATCCGCCGCTGGCTGAGGGTCGTCATATTACGACCCTGAAGATTCCTGCGATGGCGATTTCTTCGACCGATATTCGTCGCCGCGCAGCTGAAGATGCCCCCATCTGGTACCTGGTGCCGGATGGTGTGGTGCAGTACATTGCTAAGTACGGCCTGTACAAGAAGGACGCTTTGACGGCGTACCGTGACGGCTTGCCTCACGTGAAAGATGAGTCTGGGCAGGCACCCCAATCTACGAATAATGAGGGAACACATGAGTGAAGCTACGGGTTCGAAGCCCTATAGCGAGGACGAAGCGTACCTCTACGAGACGTACGTGACCGAGGACGGCATTGAGGTGCCGCCGCCTACTAAGGTGATGGGTCCGCGCCGTCTTGCCCGCTACCGTGAAGAAGTTGCCGAGTACCTGCGTGCAGCCCGCCGCGGTGAGCCCGCGAAACCTGTTGCGAATATGGGCTCCGTGATTCATGCGGACGCTATTGACCCGCAGGTTCTGGCTGTTCAGCGTCGTTTTGCGGCGCTGGCGGCGCAGGGCAAGATTGACACTGAGGCGAACGATGAGGAGAAGCTGCACGAGCCTGCTCCTCTGACCAGTAGCCTGCGTGTTCTGCGCCCCGAAGAGATCGCGCAGAACCGTGTGGATGCGACCAGCCCCTCCGCGGTGGATAACCCGATGACTTCTTCGATCCCGGTCATTGCCGTGGTCAAGGAGGAGAAGCCGGAACCCGAGCTGCACCAGTACCTGGTGCGCGATGAGCCGAAGGTTGAGGAGCTGGACAGCTCTGACGTTGAGGCTGAGCAGACCGAGGTTGCTTCCGTTGAGGAAGAGACCGTTGAGGTTGCTGAGGTTGAAGAGTCTGCTGACGAACTGCCCACCCGCGTGAGCGCAGTGAACGCGCAGGGTCTTGACCTGAGCGTGCTGGATAGCGCCTCCGCTGGTGACACCGTGGATTCGGTGGACGGCGACCCGACCGTTGCTCTGAGCCCGGATGAGGTTGAGGAGCTGCTGCAGCGCATGGTGGATCGTCAGGATCCCGAAGAGTCTGCTGCTCTGGTCGAAGAGGTCACCGAGGAAGCTGAGGAGTCTGAGGAAGCCGCGAAGGATGCAGAGTCCAAGGTTGCTGATTCTAAGGTTGCTAAGTCCAAGTCTGCTCCGGTACCTTCCGCTGAGGCTTCCAAGGAGTCCGCTTCTAAGGGCGCTGTTGAGAAGGCTGAAGAGGTTCTGCAGCCTGCGCAGAAGGCCTCCCTGGCGTGGCTGTGGATTGTGCTGTTGCTCGCCCTGGTCGTTGTTGGTCTGATTATGATTTTTGGCCCTAAGTAGGCCGTGAACAATGCACCCCTGTTGCGGGTGCTGCTGGCGGGTGTTCTGCCGGCAAGGAAGGAAAATATGACTGCTGCACAGTCCTCGGTTGAGGCTCTGCGCATTGCCGCCCGCGCTGCGGAGGAGAAGCAGGGGAACTAACCTGTTCGCTGTGGATGCATCCGACGCGATGGGTCTGATTGATGGCTTCCTGGTGGTTTCTGCCCACAATGAGCGCCTCGTGAACGCTGTTGCGGATGAGGTTGAGGACGCTCTGCGTGAGCAGGCTGACCTGAAGCCGGTCCGCCGTGAGGGTCGTTCCTCGGGTCGTTGGATTCTGCTGGACTTCGGCGATATTGTCGTGCACGTTCAGCACGAGGAGGACCGCGAGTTCTACGCTCTGGATCGTCTGTGGGCTGAGGCTCCGCGTATTGAGCTGGGCGTTGAGAACGAGGCTCCCTTCGACATTGAGGGTGAGACTGAGGAAGATGCTGCACGCATCATTCCCGCTCAGGACGAGGCGTAGGCTTCTGCTTAATTTTTAGCTGATGAGGGGTGGGCTCTGCTGGCGCTGTATGGTGCCGCGGGGGCCGCCCTTCTTGCTTACCCGCCGGGAACTTTTTGGATTTTTGGGTGCGCTGGTTTGCATCGCTGTCCGTGGTGTGTGTAATATATTCATGTTGCCTCGTTGAGGTCACTAACAGAATATGGGGATATGGCGCAGCTGGTAGCGCACCTGCATGGCATGCAGGGGGTCAGGGGTTCGAGTCCCCTTATCTCCACGTTTTCCTCGGTTGAGGAGCTTGTCGCCCGGTTCTTGTGAATCGGGCGATTTTGCTATCTGCCGATAACTCTCGATAGTCAACAACACAGTTCATAGTTGAGGGAGTCACTCATGGGAGCGCACGCACATCACGGCCACGGCGGGCATCACGGGCATCACCACGACCATTCGCATGCCCCGAGCCCGGAGGACGCCGCCTCGATGCGTCCGCGCCTGCTGATTGCGTTCAGTCTGGCGGTCGTTATTGTGTTGGCGCAGGCGATTGGTTCGTTGGTCACCGGAAGTCTTGCGTTGCTGACTGATACGGCGCACGCTGTTACGGATGCCTCGGGCCTGCTGGTGGCGCTTACGGCGGCTTCGCTCATGACGCGCCCGGCAACGTCCCGCCGCACGTGGGGTTTCCGCCGTATTGAGGTGCTTGCCGCCCTCGGGCAGTCGGTGCTGCTGCTGGCGGTGGGTATCTACACGGCGGTGGAGGGCGTGCATCGCCTGTTCGCCCCGCCGGAGGTGCCCGGCACCGAGCTGCTGATCTTTGGTGTGGTCGGCCTGGTGGCGAACGCTATTGGTATTGCGGTGCTGGCTACGGCGAGGAACGCGAACTTCAATATGCGTGCCGCGTTCCTGGAGGTGCTCAATGACGCCCTGGGTTCGCTGGGTGTGATTGTGGCGGCTATCGTGATTTGGCTGACCGGCTTCTACCAGGCGGACGCCCTGGCGGGTCTGTTCATTGCGGCGCTGATTGTGCCGCGTGCGATGCGTCTGATGAGGCAGACGACTGCGGTGCTCATGGAGTTCACCCCGGACGGTCTGGATTTGGACGCGATGCGTGAGCACATGCTGCGCGTTGAGGGTGTTGTGGAGGTGCACGATGTGCACGCTTCGATGGTGGCGACCGGTCTGCCGGTGGTGACCGCCCACGTGGTGGTTGCCGATTCGTGCTTCCATGACGGGTCTGCGGTGGCAATTCTGGACCGTATCCGTTCGTGCGTGGCGGGCCATTTTGAGGTGTCGGTGGAGCATTCGACGTTCCAGCTGGAGACTGCCGAGTTGGGTGGTCGTGAGCCGGCTTCGATTCGCCACCCGTAGGCAGTACCCGTTTTAGTGACTGTCATAAGTGCTAGGGCGTGAAAAGATGTGAAATATCTTTCATATTTTGCCGGGGTGCTGGTCGACAGTGATATTGTATTGAAGATAATCCAGGTTATAGGTGGGATAACACCTAGCAGATGAATAGAGAGGAGGCATGACATATGGATGCACATCGCACTAAGATTCAGTTCATTCGATACGCAGTAGACACAGGTGAGAGGCCAATTCTGTGTACTGGGGCGGATAATCGTTTGTATTGGTGCAAGAATTTTGATGAGGCAACGAATGGGGAAACCATCGTTAATGAACTAGTGTCGTATGAAGTGGGACGCGCTATCGATGCCCCCGTTCCTTCTTGGGCAATCATGGACCCCGACAAATACGTGGATATGATTGTGCGCTCAAAAGATGGAATTCCATTAACTACTGTATCAAGGAGGCCTCTTTTCGGCTCGCAACATATACATGGGACTGTCTCTTCTTATGCCCTAAGGTATATCAAACGGAATTCAAACCCTGATAGAATTCCTCGTCTTGTGGCTCTCTGGCATCTTTGCAATGCCCGAGATATTCAGATGCTATATCAACCTGAGTGTAAATATTCCATATATTCGATTGATCATGGGTATTGGTTTAGTAGCCAGGAAGGAAATCGAAATATTATAGCTTCTCCAGAAGATTTGGATGGAATTCCTTACGATATCCCTCATCTCCGTGGGAATATTGGAAAAGATAACTGGGATAATGCCATAAAGTCTGTAAGGGATCTTAGTAAACAGTCTCTTGGGCATATACCTGCTTGTATCCCTGATGAATGGGATCAGGACGGAGTAGCACAGGAAATGGTTGATTATATTCTTAGTAGAGTGGAATATACCGTTAATAAATTAGAAGAAGCAAAAGCGAAGGGATTTTAAGGATGTCTAAAATGTATCATTATTGGACGATTCGATACGTACCTGACATAATGCGCCTCGATACTGTGGGTGTCGGGGTCATTGTCGCCCCTAAATTTGGTCGAGATCCCGTGGGTATAAAGTTTGTTGAAACGGCAAGAGATATTCTTGATATTGGGGGATCTCGTTCCGAGTTTGTGAATTACTTGGCAGACTTTGCGGAAGATGTGAAAAGTCATGGTTTAGATAATTGTCTTTTTAATCGTGACAATATGAGTGTGTATGAATATATTGAACGAGCTCGCCGTCAGAATAGAGGGATGATGCAGATAGATCCGCCTCAGCCGATTTCTGGCACTGATTCTCAGGAACTAGCTGAATATATTTATCGGATGCTAATATATCGACCACCCCAAGAAAATCAAATGTCACATGGTGTGCAACTTCGACGGGAAATTCAGAATGTCTACAAAGAAAGCGTTGTCATTTTGCCCTATCTTCAGACGAGATATAGGTTGGGACATGGTGTTGATACTAATCCCATGGATGTCGTTGTAGATTTGCCGGAGCATAAATATATAGAGATGACTCGTTCTTTCTCTTTTCGTGATACATTAGATCAAACCCTTAGTGATCGCCTGGCAAGCGTGGTCTAAGAGGGTGGAGTATTTGCGAAGAAATGGTGGTGAAATTTATGATTCTCGAAAAGAGTTCGTCACCAAGGTTGATAAAGATGTTCCGTTGTGTGTAGTTGTGGAGTCGGGAATGTCTGACAAAAGTAAAGAATGGGAGAGTCAGCAGTTGAATATATGGCAAACGCTAGACATTAAAGTTCATCAACGGTCAGATGTATCTGTTCATCTGTCTAATCTTGAAAGGGATATTCAGAATTTAATTGCTTGATATGTTTTTTGTGAATTTTGGGATGTGTAGCCACAGGACATAAAATGTAAATATGCGTTCTGTGGCTACTTATATTCCGAATTATATTTATATATTCTGTTTATTAGAAATTAAGATTTAGGATTTTATCTGTTTGTATCTAATCTGGACAGCGTTGTTGTATTTGATATTCCCAGTCATGAAAGATACACTCTTTAGGGAGCAAAAGGTGCTCCTCACCCACACACTTTGACAGGTCCGCTGGCTGGCTCTTTAGTTTGGTAGCCGCGGTAGCCTGCAACGATGAGCGCCTCAGCCCAGCTGAAACGGAACAGCGGGCGGGCGCATCCTGGAATTTTTGACGAGAACAACCACGATTAGCAGCAGATACGGAATACCATGCATTCACCTATTGCCACTTACCTGACCGAGACCCTCGAGTCGGTCGCTTCTGATACCTCCGGTGAGTTGGCAAACTACATTCCGGAACTTGCCGCCGTGGACCCGGACAAGCTTGCCGCGTCTATCGCCATGGTTGATGGTGAGCAGTACGCCGCCGGTGACTCCGATGTGGAGTTCACTATTCAGTCGATTTCTAAGCCGTTCGTGTACGCCCTCGCGCTCGCGGACCGCGGCTATGATGACGTGCTTGCGAAGGTGGGCGTGGAGCCTTCCGGTGAGCCGTTCAACGAGCTGTCCCTGGAGGACGGCTCCGGTAAGCCGCTGAACCCGATGATTAACGCGGGCGCGATTACCACCCATTCGCTGGTGGGTCCTCCCGGTGCGACTCAGGGCGAGCGTATGGAGCGCGTCATTTCTGGTTTGTCTGCGTTTGCGGGCCGTCGCCTGTCGGTGAATGAGCGCGTGTACGAGTCTGAGCTGGAGCACGCGCACCGCAACTACGCGATTGCGCACATGCTTGCGCGGCCACGGCATCCTGACCGGTGACCCGACTGTGGCGGTGCAGGGTTATACCCGCCAGTGCTCGCTGATGGTGACGGTCAAGGATTTGGCGTTGATGGCGGCGACTTTGGCGAACTATGGTGTGCATCCGGTGACGGGTGAGCAGGTGGTTCCTAAGACTGTGGTGCGTCAGGTGCTGAGCGTCATGTTCACGTGCGGTATGTATAACGCTGCGGGTGACTGGGCGACCCAGGTGGGTGTGCCGGCGAAGAGCGGCGTGGGCGGCGGCATTATTGGTGCTGTGCCCGGTCAGCTGGGTGTGGCGACGTTCTCGCCGCGTCTGGACGGTCATGGTAACAGTGTGCGCGGTGTGGAGCTGTTTGAGCAGTTCTCGGATGACATGGGCATGCACGTGATGAACGTGCCGACGGTGGCTCGTTCGGCGTTGCGCGCGAACTACCAGATCGGTTCGGGTGATGAGTCTATGCGTCTGATTCAGTTGCAGGGCCGCATCCGTTTTGCGGGTGTGGAGCGCGTGATTCGTGAGATTGTGGAATCCCCGATGGAGGGTTCCAAGGTTGCCCTGGATGTGACGCGCGTGTACGCGGTGGATGAGGTCGCTCAGAGCATGCTCCTGGAGCTGATGCGTCGCCTGCGGAATGACGGGTACAAGGTGTACCTGATTGATAATGACGAGACGATTACGAATACGGATGCGCTGCGCAGCATGGGCGTGAAGGTTCTGACGAACCCGGCGGCGGTGACTTCTGCTGAGTCGGATGCTGAGCGTGTGGCTGAGGCGGACGCCGAAGAAGCTGCGGAGGCTGCGGCTCTGGAGGCACTGAATGCGTTGGAATCCGCTAAGTCGGAGCAGCCGGAAGCTTCGGAGTCCGAGTAGGTTTTTCTCCGCGTACTTGGTTGTACGATTGTGTGAACTTATATATTGAGGCCCCTTTCCCGGGCGCGTTGTGAACGTGTTCTGGGGGAGGGGCCTTGCTGTGCTTACCTAGAATTGCGCCTTGCGCTGTAGCTGGAGCTGTACCTGGATTGCCTGGCGTGCGGGTAGCTTAGTGTACTGAGCGTGGTCTTCCGTGAGTGAGGGGACTGAAAGTGCATAAAGGTTCTTTAATAGCGCCGTTGTTAATCATTAAGTAATATTTGAATTTTTCGATAGCTAACAGTGGTCTCATCATACACTCGTAATATGAACACTGTTCCACACCCAGAAACACCTATCGCTCCTCGTCAATCCGCTATTACTGATCCCACCGCTGACCGGGCGGTGGCGGGTGCTTCTGCCCGCGCCTCCATGGGGCGACGGGAACTCTTACAACACGTTGGTACCTTTGGTCTGGGCGCGGTGGGCTTCGGCGTGCTGGGTCTTGGCCTCACCGGTTGCACCACGTCCGCGGCGGATGACGCTCACGAGGTAACGGCTAGTGGGTCTGCCTCGGGCAGTACCCCGTCGAACACCCCGTCCGGTAGCGCATCGAGTAGCGCCTCGGCGAGCCCTTCTTCGACCCCTTCGGCAAGCTCGGCGGCTGCCCCTTCCGCATCTGGCTCCGCAACGGGTACCCCATCCCCGACCGCCGCGGCATCTAAGACCGATTCTGCGACTGCGACCTCGTCGAACCCGGTTCCCGAAGCTCGTGCCTGGACTGGCCCGCAGACCGGCCTGCCCGGTGAGGGCAAGTATATTGCGTGGACGGTCGATGACGGCGCAGACCCGGAGGTGGTACGCGCCTACGCGGAGTTTTCTCGCCGTACCGGCACGCGCCTCACCTTCTTTATCAACGGTCAGTACCCGGCGTTTAGGCAGCATCGTGACCTGTTGTTGCCGCTGGTGAAGAGTGGTCAGTTGCAGATTGCGAACCATACGTATAGTCATGCGGCGTTGACGAGCCTGACGGATGAGCAGATTGTTCAGGAGTTGACCCGTAATGATGAGGAGATTATGCGGCTGTTTGGGGTTTCGTCGAAGCCGTATTTCCGCCCGCCGTACGGGTATTATGATGCGCGCGTGTTGGCGGCTGCGGCATCGTGTGGTTTTACGCGCCCGGTTCTGTGGTACGGGTCGTTGGCGGATTCGTCTAATATTTCTTCGGCTGAGGTGTATGCCTATGCGGAGAAGTATGCGTTGGCTCAGCATATTGTGATTGGGCATTTGAATTATCGGGGTGTGGTGTCTGAGTTGGACCGTATTCGGGCGTTGTTGGATCGGCGCGGGTTGAAGACGGTGACGATTCGCGACTATTACGGGTAGTGTGGGGGAACCCCGGCGAGGGGTTCCGGTGGGTATACTGGGAGGCATGATGAAGCTTCCTCAGAACCCTCTCCTTCGGCAGGTGCACCGCTTCCGTGAGTCGCTACTGCTTCTGCTGTATTACTCGCTGTCTTTTCTGGGTGTGCGGTGGATGCGCACGGGGCATCCGCGTGTGGCGGCGGTGTGGTCTGTGGGTTTGTGGCTGAACTTGGTGCTGCGCGGTATGGGCCAGGTGGTGCGTATGCTGGTGCCGGTCCTGCAGGATGCGGAGGCGCGCCGTGCTCGTGCTGAGCGTGCCCGCGCCTACCAGCCGCGCTAGCCCTGCTGCCCGCAGGTTCTGACCCCGCGCGGATTCTAGGCTGATATGACGAAGCCCCCTCGTACTAGAAATAGTACGAGGGGGCTTCGCCGCATCTAGGGGGAGCACCAGCCGGAGGCGCTAGTCGTCCTCATGGGAAAACTCGTTGAGAATCTCGGGTGCTTGCATGGCAACCTCATCGCGTTCTGCAGTTTCCGGAGAGAAATCCAGGTAGTAGTTGCCCTCAGAGGTGCGGGTGATGGTGACGTAGGTGCGACCGTAATCGAGCAGTTCGCGAATGCCAACCTTGGTGCCTGGTTCAAGACCCATGCGTTTTCGAATATAAGTGCCCAAATCACCGTTATGAATCGTAGACATATCTTTTCCACTTCGCCGACCAGAACCGCTGGCAACCCTCATGAGGAGTTCTGCACCATCATCGCAATACACGGTAAACGGAGTGTTCTTAACAGGGAAGAAATTAGAATGTCCAACCCTTGCGGGAACACCGAAGTAGGCTTCATCCTTATTGGCTCGATCCGGGCGGAGACCCCAATTAATTCCGGCACCATTATAGGATGAGCTCTTCTTAGCCTTGCGGCTGTAGAGGTAAAGGTTGACGAATGAGAAGTCCTTCAAACGTTCCTCGCGTTCCGACTTAGGCTTGGGGAGAGGCGGTACCGGAGGTAGAGACTTATTCGCCAGTACGTCGGAGGGCGCTTCAGGGAAGGTGAAGAGAGAATCAACCACAGGGTCGGTGCAGCTCAGCGAAGCATCGAAAAGTGTATCGATATATTTCCCCGCATACTCCGCCGACACCGGCACAAGAATGTTCTCCTGCTGGCATTCCGAAGCGTCTCGACCGATATTGAGGCCGTCCGTCGAAAGGTTAGCCGAGCCAGCGTAGGCAATATCGAAGGAGCCGTTCTGCGCCCAAGCGTAGAGCTTAGTATGCACCAGGGGGAGAGAGGCGAGGGTCCGGGTAACGAATATCCAGGTACCCGTGACTAGCCTTGACCCATCCCTTGAGGAGTTCATGAGTTGTAATGCTTACCGCACCATCTCGTGCCATACCAATCAGAAGATGAATCTTTGGGGTGTATCGGCCCGGACGGAAGTTACTTAACTCGCCCCAACTAGCAGCATCCCCGGAACGTTGCCCAGGGGCATACTTTACCTGGTAAAGAGCACGGAGGATTGCGGTTGGGGAAATGTAACCGGTAACTGCCCACAGCTCTTGACCAGCGCGGTCATCTTTAGGATAGGGAGAACGCAGTACGAGGTCTGCTAGATTATCACCCATGAGCGACGAGTAAATTTCCATGAGATAAATTCCTTCTTTTACCTAGAAAAGAGTTGTTTGCTTCTCTGCCTCGAGCTTATCTTCCATCGCCTGAATGCGCTTCTCTACATCAATATTCGGTTCAATGCTTTCGTAGGAAATACCTTCAAGAGTCTTGAAGAGAGCTTCGAATACGACCTGCGCACCGTCCGGGGGAACCGCCATGCCAATCTGGCGACGGACGTTCTCTTTGCTGCCGATGAACTTGTACCAGTCAGGGAACGTCTGCAGGCGCGCGCGCTCGCGGTTGGTCAGGGCGCGGGGCTCTTCCCAGTGGTAGATGTGCGTTCCGCCGCCGCCGGATCCGGTGACGGTGTACGCGGGCTTATTGGGATCCAGACGCTTATAAATCTGGCTGAGCTTAGCACCACGCACATTGAGGCGCAGTTCCTCGGGCATATCGGTAGCGTTGAAAGCGTTCTCGCCGGGCTTGATGTAGGCGAGGCGCTGCTTCACCACCTCAGACTGACGGGTCGGCTCGTTGTTGGTTGCCCACTCGGGGATAGGCGGTTCAGTGATTGCCTGCTTAGCGGTGCGCATCATCGAAGGTTCGGGAGTGGTGGGCGCCGGAACCTTGAACGCTACACCCTTCGCGGCAATGTCATCACGCAGGCCTACGATAATGATTCGGTGTCGAGCCTGGGGGAGACCGTACTCCTCAAAACGGTATTTATGAGCGACAACGGTGTACCCCGTACGCTGCATTTCACGCAGAATGTAGGGGAAAGCAAGACCCTCATTAGCGCCAGAAAGGCCGCCCACGTTTTCTGCCACAAACCATTCAGGCTTATGGCTCTTGAGCACGTTGATTCCATAGGAGTAGAGGGGACCGTAGGTACCGTCTAGGCCCTTCTGCTTGCCTACGAGGCTGAAGTCGTTGCAGGGAAAACCGAATGCAAAGCCATCAATCGGGGGTAGCGCGTCGGTATCGAGTTCACGAACGTCACCTACGTACACGGTCTCTTCAGACGCACCGGGGGTATTTTCGCGGTAGGTATCTGCAGTTGTGGGGTCGTAGTCATTAGCCCAGGCATGCTCAATTTTGATACCCGGATGCTTATCGGCTGCGTTGTGCGCGCCCAGGGCAATGCCGCCGGGTCCACAGAAGAGTTCACCCATCCTGTAAATGGTGGGGGAGTGGGACGAGTGCTTCTCAGTCATAAAGTTCTCCGCAAGTCATAGTGCTGTGTCATGTGCCGGTTGATACATAGAATTACCGTCTATGTATTCAGGTTTAAGCCCTCTAAGAATAGCAGCCCGGGGGTCCTGCTCGCACCCTACCTCAAGTAGATTTTGTCGCCTGGAGTAAAACAATCTGGCTTTAGTAGTTTTATAGTGCATCACGATGACGAAAACCTGTGCTGACGTGTGAGAACGAATGCTAAACTCACAGAGGAAGCTAACCAATGGCTCCTGTAATCACTCACATCTTTATTTTTCAATGAGGAGAAAAATGGCTGAGGAAATTTCCAAGCCGGAACAGCAGATTTATGACACTGCTGCGCGGGAACTCATCTCGTACGAAGACGCATGCCGCCAGGTCATCGACGGTATGGTTGCCGCGGGTATTCCGGAAGATGCAATCGTTCCCGTCTACGAGAAGGCACTTCGTAGCATTCAGGAACGTGAAGCCGCGAACGCCAAGGGCGAGTTCGATGAGGCCGCTACGGCTAAGGAAGACTACCACCACTGGTACGATGCTTCGAAGCCCGATACTGCCGGATGGAGCCACCTGCGTAGGAAGCTTACCGAGAAGATTGGCGAGGACGGTACGTCCACTATTCACCAGGAATCCGGTAAGGTTGTCGGTCTTCTTGCTGATCCCGCGACGAAGAATCTGACCCACAAGGGTCTTGTCGTTGGCTACGTGCAGTCCGGTAAGACCGCGAACTTCTCAGCGGTTATCACCAAGGCAGTTGACGAGGGTTACCGTTTCGTTATTGTTTTGGCGGGTATGTACAACAACCTGCGCCGCCAGACTCAGGAACGTTTGGACGGCGATGTTGTTGCCGCTCTCCAGAATGCTGGGAAGTCTGTTTTCCCTCTGACCAGTGTCAAGGGCGATATCTCTTCGGACGCCGGCCTTCTCCTCAACGCTCTGCGCACTAAAGATAGTGTTGTTTTTGCCGTGGTGAAGAAGAACTACAGCCGTCTGGGCAACCTGCTCAAGCAGCTGGAAGCCGCAAACCGTGAAGGTCTGCTGGATGATGCTCCCGTACTCATCATTGATGATGAGTCGGATCAGGCGACCCCCCAACACCGCGAAGGAAGATGAAGCGTACTCCGGTATTAACCGACTCCTCCGCCAGATTTGGGACCAGGTGCAGCATGGCTCCTACGTGGCATACACCGCGACTCCCTTCGCTAACGTTCTGATGGACCCGAACGACGAGGACCGCTACACCGAGTATCTAGAGCCGGTTAATCCCGAGGAATCCGAGGGGGAGACCATCGAACGTTACCCGGGCCTGTACCCCTCCGACTTCATCTACGCTTTGGAACGCCCGAATGGCTACGTTGGTGCGTCCCGTATTTTTGGTACCCCGCTGTGGGCTACCGAGGACGAAGACGGCGCGCTGAATGATGGTGTAGACGTTGATGCATTGCGCGATATTGAGGATGAGGAAGCAAAGATTCTGCGTCCTCCTACTCGTAAGGATGGCGGGGATTACATGCCTGAGATGGTTCCCAGCCTTGAAGATGCACTGCTGTGGTTTATGATTGCCACGGCTCTTCGTCGTCGTCGCGCTCAGAAGAAGCAGCACAGCTCGATGCTGATTCACCTTTCGCACAGGGTTGAGACTCACTTTGAAGCGGTGAAGGTGATTGAGGACTACATCTCAGAGTTGAAGGAGAACTACGGCAGTCCTAAGATCAACGATGCTATGCAGGGTCTGTACGAGCGCGAGGTTGCTCGTATGCAGGCTATCCGCCCCGAAGAGATTTACCCCGAATGGGATGAGCTGAAGCTTGCTGTGGGTCAGGTTGTCCGCGAGACCAAGTGCATTGTGGACAACGGTTCCTCGGAGGAGCGCCTGGAATACAATGCAGACTCACCGGCTACCTATGTCGTTATCGGCGGTAATACTCTCGCCCGTGGTCTGACCCTTGAAGGCTTGATTAGCTCGTACTACCTCAGGGCAAGCAAGACCTACGATGCTCTTCTGCAGATGGGCCGCTGGTTCGGTTTCCGCCCCGGCTATGATGACCTGATTCGTCTGTGGACGACCAGGGACCTTCAGGACTACTACCGTCACCTTGCCGGTGTGGAAGATGAGATTCGCGAAGAAATTCGTATCGTTGGTAGCACCCCCAAGACCGTTGGTGTGAAGATTCGTACCCACCCCAAGGCGTTGCAGGTTACCGCTGCCAATAAGATGCGTCATGCCAAGGCACTTACCGTTGATTACAGCGGTAAGCTTCACCAGCTGACTCGTTTCGAGGAGAAGAACGCCGAAATCCTGAACCACAATATTCAGGTATTCGAGTCCCTTGTTGGCTCTATCTCGAGTACTCATGAGGTAGTGCAGGATAAGAACAACGGTAGCTACCTCTTCACCGGTGTGCCCGTGGATGTCGTGCTGTCCTATTTCAAGGACTTCAAGGCCCACTCCTCGCATTACGAAGCTGGCTCGGACAAGCTGGTTGAGTGGATTGAGAAGTACGCCGACCAGGACTGGAACGTTGTCGTCTACTCCGGTACCCAGAAGGATATGCCGCAGCAGAACTTTGCTGGTCTGGACATTCGTATGGCAACCCGTAGTGCGTACGATATTCCTGCTGATGACGGTATCGCGGACCTGGGTGCTCTTGCTGTGGGTGAGACTCCGATTCTGGACTTCAAGATTCTTGCTAACGCAGGAAAGCTGGAAGACGAAGACACTCTCGAGGCCCTGAAGGTTGCTAGGAGCCGTGCGAAGCAGTTGCCGTTCCGTTACATTGAAGGTAACGTGCCGCTTCTGGTCATTTACGTGGTTAACCCCCACTCGAAGGCTAAGCCGGGCGCTCGCCGTCGTGACCTTGACGCTGCTGCACCGGTCGTCTTGCACGCTGTGGTTCTTCCCCCAGGTTGCAGGTTCTGACTACAGCAACTTCATCTCGGTTGTTCCCGAGCAGGTTGAGGATCTGGCTCTTGATGAGGAAGAGCTGGATGAGAACAGCTCGATTCTGGCAGCAGTCGACAGCGATGATGAAGGCGACTACAAGGAGTAACCTCAGGTAACTTCTTGAATGCCCAAAAGCGGTATAGGTTTCGGGGTGGCATTGCACCGGATAATGCCACCCCGAAGCTTTATACCCTCAACAACACACACCCTACGATTCAATAGTGCCCACAACTTTTAGAGGGCAAGGAGATAATATCGTGAGCCTTAACTGGTTCCCCCTTCCTAAACACTGGTTCGATATCTGCTCGAGGTGCCTCGCGTACCCTGGGCCGCCCCAATCTGAGCCCGCTTGCTCTGGTGACCCGAGAGATGGCTCAGAACTCGTGGGACGCACGCCTCGAAGGGCACATGCCGGAGTTCGGTTGCTTGGTTCGGCACGCCAATCAGGGTGTGCTGAATACCCTGAGGAATGAGGTATTTGCAGCTGGTTTTGAGATTCATAGCAAGTACACCGGCTTAGACCAGACTTTTAACCGCGGCGACGTCTACTTCTTGGAGTTCTGGGACCGTGGCACCGTTGGTCTTGATGGTCCGGACCGTCCCGACGAAGCTGTTGAGGAAGGGGAGAGCCAGAACTTCGTTAACCTCACGATGAACCTTGGTAGCGATAACAAGGGTCAAGGTAATGGCGGCTCATACGGCTTCGGTAAAACGGCTGCTTTCAATATGAGCGAGTCTCAATCTGTTATTTACTGGTCTGCCTTTAAGACCAAAACTGGCGAGATTGATTACCGACTTATTGCTGTCGCCCTCGGCAAAGAATATACGTACGGTGGTCGAAACTATACCGGTCGCCATTGGTGGGGATATGAGGGGCCAACAGTTAGGGGCACGGGTAACATTCTTCCGTTGACGGGAGAACCTGCTCGTCGGTTGGGTGAGGCTATTTTCTCTCGTCACTTTAATGACGGAGAAACTGGCACTTCAATTCTTATCGTTGATGCAAAGCCTGCAGAGCTTATGGAAGTATCAGACGATGAGGGTAAGATTCCGGATGACCCGGGTCGAATTATTGACCGTTCCCACGAAAAGATTCAAAATATCGTGATGTACCATCTTTGGCCCAAATTGGATGTTGAAGATGGAAATAGGTCTATGGATATCAGGATTAACAATAAGCCTGTCTTGATTCAGGAACTTAAGAATAATCCTGAATATAAGGGAATTGAGCAACTGTGCTCGGCTCTTATCGATGTCCGAAAAATGGCTGAGCTTAAAAGGATGAATTTTGATGCTGACCCATTTGACGGTGTTTTCTACTACAAGAGCTTTGTTTTTAGCGAGCAAGGGATTCCTACAATATTGGATATCTAAGGATTGCTCGAGGTGCGTACGATATTAACGCCGAAAAATCTATCTATCCGCAAAAAACTGTGTGTTTGATGCGTAATGAGGCTGAATTGGTTGTCCAGTACCGAAAGGTGAATGATCTGGATGACTCGAAGGCCACCTGGTACGGTGTGTTCAAGCCCGACCTTGAAACGGATGCCGCCTTCCGAGAGGCTGAGCCTCCCGCCCATGACGAATGGAATCCGAGCTCTCTTGAAAATGCTAAGCACAAGAACATTGTTGGTTATGCTGCTCGGAACATCACGAATAGCTTGAAGAGTCTTTTCGAATCGAAGGACACTAAGCGCGATAGCGGGTCCTTAGGTTCCTTGTCGAAGATTTCTCAGAAGCTTGCTCGGTTCAACCCGATTATGTCCTCCGGAGGCGGTGTCATTACTGAGCTGACGGATGAGGACGAAGGCAAGAATAAAAAGCGCCCTGGTGGCGTCGTTCGTCGCGCCTCGGTGTCAATTGAGTCGGCAGCAATGACTGGCGTTCACCCGCAGAACCCCGATTACGTGCAGTATTTCATTAGCTTCTCCTGTAGCAGCGCTTGGAAGGCTGGTCAACGCGTTGGCATCAAGGTCTCTATCGCAACCGGTGATGAGAGGACTCTAGAGTACACGGACTCTCACGACCTTGAGCCTTTGTGGAGCGAAGGCTGGGGCCCTGATACTAACGACACCCAAAAGGCGGGCCATGTTTATGTGCAGTGGGACGGCCCTGAAGATTCCGAGGATAACCAGGGGTCTGTGATCATCACGTTGCGTAAGGGTAAGACCTATATTTTTGAGGTGGAGGGCTAATAGCTATGGCAGGTAAGCGTGTAAAGGCATATCCTCATCTCACCCTTTCCCGCACGAAGTGGAATGGGGCGAATGGGATATTCGTACTCAGAACGGCGAAATTGTTGACCCGGAGAAGTTGCCCTCCAGCTGGGATTACGATACTGATCTGGAGCTCTCCATCACCGTCAAAGTACGTCTTGAAGGAATCCGTCGAGTACTGGGCAATGAGGAGTCTCTGCCTCGACTGATTTGTGAGGTCCAGTGTCGACCGACCCACTGGAGTGTCATTGAAGAGAGCCGAGATATTCAGCTCGATTCGGAATCATTTGTCGCGGTTGTTAGTGCCAAGATTCCTGGGCGTAAGGTTGCGGGAGAACTGAAACTTCGAGCCGCTCTAGTGGCGGGTGCTCTAAATATCGATGGATATAACACCGATGAAACCGCCTATATTGCTGTGCAAGAGGACAGCCTGTCTTTGAGTGCTAAGGGTGCCGGCATGCCGTTCTCGCAGCTTGATTTTTCTCGAGTGCGAGAGTGGGATAAAAATGCTCCCTGGGTTGTAAGGTGTAAGGCAGATAAGCCGGAGGCGCTGTATTCACGATGCGTGCGAGTATTTGTGAATACAAAACACCCGGTTTGTAAGGCTTGGTGCGAGGGGATGAAAAGGATTATGAAATTCTAGAACCCGCTATTTCTCGAGATTTCCTGGCAACTCTTGTACGAGAAATCTATATTGCTCATCTCGACAATAAATCTTTGTACGCTTCACAGATAATAGCTAATGAAAAAAATTGTGAGAATTTCCAGCTCGTAGCACAGAAAGTTATTAAAGATCATTTCTCGATGACAATTCCGGAACTTATTGATGCGCTCAAGAGGGACTGGAATTCCGTGCAGAGCAAGATTGACGGTATTACCGGATACATGCAGAAGGGATGGAAGTAGATATGGTTCAGCAGAACGTGGAATCTGCGCAACAGGAAGTTAGCCCTGAGTCTACTCAGGCGGCTACAGAGCAGGAAGAACAGTATCTTTACTACCGTCTGGAAGATACCTTCGCGGACGATGAATTGAAGGTATGGAAAAACTCTGGGGTCCCGCTACGCAATGTGGATTGTGGAGAAATCGACACCAACCTAGAAATTCTTAGTATTGGCGGAAACGAGATTCCGATGACGATTCTGGAGAAACTTCGCAGAATCATAGATGAGGAACTCGATAGCCTTAAGGCCTTTTCCGATGATCGAGATAAGTGGAAGTACGAGTACTCGCACCGTATCGGTAAAGCTCTGCACAAGAACCTGCACATGATTCGTGGTGAAGCTGAATCTATTGAGGTCTGGCAGTTTATCGGTATGAGGGTTCTTCCCGCAGCTGCTTTTGCACGTTTTGCTCCGTCGAAGGAAGTTCGACATATCGGCAACCTGCGCCGCCACGTGCTACGTCGAACCTGGCTGACTTATGACCTCCTGGGTGAGGTTATGGATGAGGGAGGCTACCTCACGGAAGATGACCTCAATCAGATTCTTGACCGAACCTCTATCTCGACGAACCGCGATTTGGCGTTGGCTCTTGCTCGAACCCTAAACTCTGTGGGTGCCCCCAGCGATTATGGTTTGGAGAGGGGGAGTCTCTGCCCGTGATATCAAACGTAAAATTGCAGAAGAGCTCACGGTGCGTATGGGCGTTGAAATGGTGCAGCACAAGTCATACGAGGATATGTGCGCACTCCTTGAAGTCATCAAGAACGAGGTTATCGAGGCCTTCAGGTTGCAGGAGGGTATTACCGAAGAACAGGATGAAGATACCTGGGATTCTGACCCTGAAACTGTAGAAGACTACGAGTCAGAAGATGTAGAAAACGAAGAGTCGGAAGACGTAGAGACCGAAGATCTGGAAGACTCAGAAGACTTGGACACCGAGGCTGATGAGTACGACGAAAGCTACTACGAAGATTTCTCGGACGAGGAATCTGAAGAGGAGGAAGAGCCTGCAGATTTCGAGGTCGATGAGGCTATCGAAGCTGAGGAACCTGAAGCTGAGGAATCTGAGGCTCAGGAACCTGCGGAATCTCAACCGTTCTTCGTGCCGGTTAACGAATTCCGCGAATCGAACCTCTTCAGCTCAACGCAGTACGGGTACTACGTTGACGAGGAACCCGAGGAGCGTCCGTCACGTCTTCGAACTCCGCAGAGTAAGCTCAAGGCCAAGCTGGAACAAGCAAGCCCTGAAGTAACCGTGGACGAAGAAGCTAATGGGCAGTCTTCTGAAGCTAAGACTCACAGGAGCAAGCTCACGCCTCCCAAATCTAAGATGGGACAATTCTGGGACAACATGCCCTGGAAGCGCTAAAAACTAAGAAGCCCCTTGTACCGGTTCACACAAGAACCGGTACAAGGGGCTTTCGCTATAAGAACAGGCAGAAGCCTAGTGCTTCTTCTTCGGCTCACACGCCACGCCGTCACCGTCTCTATCTAGACCAGGGCGGTAACCCGGCTCACCACGATGCAGAGGCGCCGCGCCAGCCGCACGAGCATCAGCGCATGTTTCGTAATAAACACTCGACTGCGCCGGAGCCTGCTGAACAGGCTGTGCCGGTGCCTGCTGAGCAGGAGCCTCAGCCGCCGGAGCCTGCGCGGGCACCTGCTGGGCGGGCGCCTCCGTAGCTACCGGTGCCTGCTGAACAGGTTCAGCCTGTTGCGCGGGAGCCTCAGAAACCGGAGCTGCCGGTGCAGCAACAGAAGGCGTCGCAGAAACCGGAGCTTGCACGGGAGCCTCAGTCGTCGGAACCTGAGACGGCGTTACGGTCGGGGTAGGAGACTCCGAAGGAGTCGCAGACGCACTCGGCGTCGGAGAAGAACTAGGGATAGCCGAAACGGAAGCAGACGTTGACGAAGACGAAGCAGAGGGCGTGACCTTCGGAGCACGAATAGACGAAGAGCAGCCGGTCAGCAACAGAGCACCCGCAAGAACACCAGCGGTCGCGGCGTGAATTTTCAACACAATATTCCTTTATGAAGTGAGTGGACAAGGGTGTTCACCGTAGAACACACACTCAAGTGTAAAGGAAAACTATCTCACCCGCAGACACTATTGAGCCTTTCAAACATTCTGACAAGGGAAGAAACGCCAACCCGGCACGGCAAAGCCCCCTGTACCGGTTCACACAAGAACCGGCACAAGGGGGCTTCGCTATATATTCGCTATATCTAGGGGGCACCAGCCGGAGGCGCTAGGGGAGTAGCGCCCCCACTGGGATAGCTCTAGCGGGCAGCACTAGCCAGAACCGTTGCCCAGATCCGCTGCCCAGAACCATTGCCCAGAGCCGCCGCTAGGAGCAGTTGCCGTTCATATCGCAGGACGGACCCGCCTCCGCAGCATTGTTACCTGCCGCGTCACCAACCGCGCCCGCCAGCGGGTTCAAAAACTCAACACGGTGAGTCTCCTCCCACACCTGACGCAGCGCCTGCACCAGCGCCTCCGCAGGCTGCGCACCACTGACCGCCCACTTCGACTCAATCAAGAAGAACGGCACACCGTTAATGCCCAGCTGGCGCGCCAACTGCTCATCAGCACGCACATGCTCCGCGTAACGGTCACTCTTCAACACAGCCTCAACCTCGGCGGTGTCCAAACCAATCTCAGAAGCAATATCCAGAATCGACTCGTGATCCTGCACCGAACGGCCCTGGGTAAAGTACGCCTTCTTAAACGCCTCCTGCGCCGCCGACGCCAAACCCTGCTCGGACGCATACTGAATCACGCGGTGCGCATCAAAGGTGTTACCGTAGCGTGCCTGCCGCCAATTGAAATCCAAACCGACCTCGCGGGCGCGCTCCGCCAACGACTCCTGGGTCGCAATCGCCTGCTCCAACGGCATGGAGTACTTCTTAGCAATCATCTCCGGCAGCGAACCAGCCGGGTACTCCGTAGCCGACGGGTCCAGCTCAAAGCTATGCCACACCACCTCAACCTCGTCACGGTGCTCAAACTCGGCGAGCGCCAGCTCCAGGTTACGCTTGCCCACGTAGCAGAAGGGGCACACAATATCGGACCAAATATCAATACGCATGGTATCTATTCCTTTCACACTCGGATGCGGCAACTGCCGCCACTATACGCTCACCCAACGCCGCGGCCGCCGAGATTATTCCCCAGCATTTATTCCTCAGTTTTTCTTCCCTCCGGGTACGGCAAAGCCCCCTCGAACCGGTTCTTCCGGTACGAGGGGGCCTTTACTGTATCTAGAGCTTTAGCCGAAGCGGCTAGCGGCGGGCAGTTGCCGAAGCGCTCGTCGTAGCAGCCGGCGCGGTCGTCGCCGCCGGAGCCGCCGTCGCACGAGCCGGCGGAGCAGTCGTTGCCGCCGGAGCCGTAGTAGCCTGCTGGCTAGCCGCTGCCTCATCCTCATAGCGGGTGGTCGGAGCCTGAGTCGGAGCCTCAGTAGTAGGCTCCGGGGTAGGGGCCTCGGTAGTCGCCTCAGGTGACGGGGTCTTCTCCTCCGGGGCGGGGGTCGGCGAAGGAGCCGCCGCCTTAATCTCTTCCTCGGATGCGTCACCGTAGTAGTCACGAACCGTCACCGCAGTCAGGCCGCGGTCATCAATCAGGCCCTTCACCTTATCCAGGATCGGGATGATCGTCTCGTAGTTCAGGTGACCCAGCACAATCTGCTGCGGCAGCATGTAGCGGATGCAGCGCATGTAAATCACACGGGCGCTAGTCTTCGCCTCGTCACCGGTAGTGCCGTTCCACATGACCGGGCGGGTAAAACCAATCTCACCGGCAGCCTTCAGCACCGCATCGTTGTATCGGCCGTAGGGCGGGCGGAAGTACGGCTTCGACGAGACACCGAACATGCTCATAATCTCGTCTTCGTTACGCTGTAGCTCTTCCTTCACACCCTCAGCGTCCAGGGTAGTCAGATCGGCGTGGCTGTAGGTATGGTTCGCAACCTGAATCTGGCCGCTCTGAACCAGCGGACGCAGCAACGACACATGCTCCTTAAAACCGGTGTAAGAAGCGTTAATGAAGAAGGTCAGACGAGTATTCGTACGCTTCGAGAACTCCGCGTAGCCGCGAATCGCCTCCGGGCTTGCGCCGTCATCAACAGTCCACGCAACATACTTGCCGTCACCAATGAGGGAGTTACCGATACCGGGCCATTCGCGCGGCTTATCAACCGGGTTGCCAGCAGCGGCAACCGTCGGCGAATTCGTGGGTGCGGGGCGAGTAGCAGCAGAGGTCTCGCCGCCAGCCTGATACGGAGTGAAATTACCGCTGGTGCCGTCGTAGTCATTCGACTTCTTCGAGCAGGCAGCAATCAGCGGAAGCATAGCAGTGCCGAGCACAAAAAGTCGGCGGTTAGGCTGTGAGTGGGTCATACTCTCCAGGATAACGCCCCCACCTGCAAGGAACGAATCTGAACAGCGAATACACCCTAAATAATGTGCACATCACACCCCGCGCTCAGCACCACAGTATTAATAGGTATAAAAACTAGGTATAAGAACACAAATCCTAAAGCCGCAAGCCGGTAACGCTCCGCTAAACTAGTGGGATGGAGAATTTGGGCACTCACGAACTGCGCAACCTTGTGAACGATGCTGCCGACGAGGCAGTCAACATCGGCTACCGTGTTGCAGACCGGCTGCACAGGTGGCGCGAAAAGCGCGCCATCGCCGCCGGTCGCGAGCCTATCCTCGTGCCCACCGAAGGCTACGGACGCGCCGCCTCCGAAGGAAACCCCGGCTGGGTCCGCATCATCGCCCGCGCACTCTACAAGACGGTCAACCTCGAACGCCTCCTGCAGGTCGTAGAAGGCACCCAAGACACCGCCAACCCCATGCGCGGCTGGCGCTCCTTCACCGCAACCGCAATGTCCGATGCGCCCGTCACCATCGTCATCGACGGCACCAAGTACGAGGCGTACACCGACCGCGGCGGCGTGCTCGACGTCAAACTCAGCATCGACCTGGACCCCGGCATGCACGAAGTCATCATGTACGTGCCCGGCTCCCGCGCCGTAGCAACCAGCGTCTACATCGTTCCCGAAAGCCAGAAGCTCGGCGTCATCATGGACGTCGACGACACCGTCATGGTCACCATGCTGCCGCGTCCCCTCGTCGCCGCCTGGAACTCCTTCATTCTCGACGAGCACGCACGCATCCCCACCCCCGGTATGGCGGTCATGACCGACCGTATCCGCCGCAGCCATCCGGATGCGCCGTTTATGTACTGTCCACCGGCGCCTGGAACATCACCCCGACCCTGCGCCGCTTCCTCAGCCGCAACGGCTACCCGCGCGGCACGTTCCTGCTCACCGACTGGGGCCCCACCCCCGACCGCTGGTTCCGCTCCGGAACCAACCATAAGGTCGAGTCCCTGCGCCGCCTCGCCGAGGAATTCCCGCAGATGAAGTGGATCCTCGTCGGCGACGACGGGCAGCGCGACCCGTACATCTACAACGGCTTCGCGGTACGCTACCCGGACAACGTGGCGGCAATCGTCATCCGCAACCTGACCGTGGGGGAGACCATGCTCGCCTCCGGCCGCGTGTGGAGCGACTACCGCGCCGAACAGATGATGCGCTCGCCGCTGTGGATTGAAGCCACCGACGGCGTAACGCTGAGTAAGAAGCTGCGTGAGCTGGGTCTGATCGATTTCTAGTCGGTCACTGTTCGCCGGTTGCTAAAACCTGCGCCTATGGCCTGTAAACCCACCGCAAATACCGCGAAATACCGGTATATGCGGTGGGTTTTGCTGTTTCAGGGGAGTTAACCAACTTAAACTCACGACACACCGGTTAGTGGAAAAAAGTTAAAAATCTTTTCTACAGCTTTAATCACATAGCTTAAAGCCGCTCGAAGGGGGTTAACCCCCGCCTTTAAGAAAGTCCGTTCTGCTTTAAAACCGCGCCGTTCCGCGCAAAAACGGGCGAGAGCGGAGATCTCTTTAAAATCAAGCCCGAATCTGCCGGGTTTTATGCCCCCAAACGCATACATGAGGTTAACTGAACCTCAACTCAGCGAGCGAATGAACCCTTAAAAATCCTGACCAACTTAAACCCCACCTGTGGATAACCCGGCACACCCCGCGAAAATACGGCGAACTAGCCCCGCGGCAGGGTGTGGATAAGCTGTAGACACCCCCTCTTAAGTGGGTTCAACTGTGGGTTTATCGAACGAAACACGACCCTCGCACCACATCATCTTGTGGTGCAGAAAAATCTCGACACTAGATGTAGTATTAATACTCGGTTCCACCACTACGGCACTTTTAGGCGCCCTGCCCCAGCGCAGGAAACCACCACACCCCCACTAGGAGGGGGCAGCGGACGGCACATCGCCCGCCGTAAACAACACGTGGAGAACCACCGACGAAACACGCCAGATTCATTCACGAGATAGCCCCGCCCGAGCGGGAGAAAGTAAGAGGCACTCCCATGGTAGTGACCGTGTACACCAAGCCCCAGTGCGTCCAGTGCAACATGACCTACCGCGCCCTCGACGCGAAGGGTATCAGCTACACCAAGGTTGATATCACCGAAGACGCTCAGGCCCTCGAAATGGTCAAGTCCCTCGGCTACATGCAGGCACCCGTCGTTATCGCAGGCGACGAGCACTGGTCCGGCTTCCAGCCCGACAAGATCAACGCTCTGGCAGCGTAACAACCCTGCCGAAACCCGTACAAACGGAAAATCGGCACGGAACCACACCGGCACACGAGAATAAGGAGTACAGATTGAGTACCGCCCTCACGCCCAACCCCGTCGACGAGCACGCAGAAATCCGCAAGATCCTTCTGGATGCACGCAACGCCTCCGAGGGTCGAGCGACCGAGGTCGGACTGGACGATACGGCGCCACTCATCGTGTACTTCTCCTCCATCTCCGGTAACACCCACAAGTTCGTGGAGAAGATCCGTGCCCGCCGCCTCCGCCTGCCGCTTGCGCACCGGCGAAGACACCCTCATTCTTGATGAGCCGTTCGTGCTCATCGTCCCCACCTACGGCAAGCCTGAAGGCGCCGGTAACGTTCCCCCGCAGGTGGTTAAATTCCTGAACGTGGAGCAGAATCGCCACCACATGCTCGGTGTGATTGGCTCCGGCAACACCAACTTTGGTCCGCTCTTCGGTATCGCGGCAGACATTGTCGCCAAGAAGTGCGACGTACCGGTGCTCTTCAAGTTTGAGCTCATGGGCACCGATTCAGATGTAGAAAAAGTCAACGAAGGATTGGAAGCATTTTGGACGCAAAACTGCCCTCAGCACTAGAAACTCTCGGTGCGGGCCACAGCGGCAAGAGCGTGCCCGAGAAGTTCAAGGGTATGAGCTACCACGAGCTGAACGCACTGCTGAACCTCTACGATGAGAACGGCCAGATTCAGTTCGATGCAGACCGTCAGGCGGCACGTCAGTACTTCCTGCAGCACGTCAACAACAACACCGTCTTCTTCCACGACCTGGAAGAGAAGATCGAGTACCTGATCGAGAACCAGTACTACGAGCCGGAACTCTTCGACAAGTACAACTTCCAGTTCATTAAGAACCTGTTCAAGCGCGCCTACGCCGTGAAGTTCCGCTTCCCGACCTTCCTGGGTGCCTTCAAGTTCTACACCTCCTACGCGCTCAAGACCTTCGACGGTCAGCGCTACCTGGAGCGTTTCGAAGACCGCGTCTGCATGGTCGCACTGCTGCTGGCAGAAGGCAACGAGAAGCTCGCCGAAGACATCGTCGACGAGATCATCTCCGGCCGTTTCCAGCCGGCAACCCCGACCTTCCTCAACGCAGGTAAGAAGCAGCGCGGCGAGCTCGTCTCCTGCTTCCTGTTGCGCATGGAAGACAACATGGAGTCCATCGGCCGCTCTATCAACTCTGCACTGCAGCTCTCTAAGCGCGGCGGCGGCGTGGCATTCGCCCTGACCAACCTGCGCGAGTCCGGTGCGCCCATTAAGAAGATTGAGAACCAGTCCTCGGGCGTTATCCCCGTCATGAAGCTGCTGGAAGACGCCTTCTCCTACGCAAACCAGCTCGGCGCACGTCAGGGTGCCGGTGCCGTGTGTACCTGCACGCACACCACCCCGATATCTACGCCTTCCTGGACACTAAGCGTGAGAACGCTGACGAGAAGATCCGCATCAAGACCCTCTCCCTGGGCGTTGTCATCCCCGACATCACCTTCGAGCTGGCGAAGAAGAACGAGGACATGTACCTCTTCTCCCCGTACGATGTGGAACGCATCTACGGCGTGCCCTTCTCCGACATCAACGTCTCCGAGAAGTACTACGAGATGGTCGACGATGCACGCATCACCAAGAGCAAGATCAACGCACGCGAGTTCTTCCAGACCATCGCAGAGATCCAGTTCGAGTCCGGCTACCCGTACGTGATGTTCGAAGACACCGTCAACCGCGCGAACCCCATCGCCGGTAAGGTCATCATGTCCAACCTGTGCTCCGAGATTCTGCAGGTTTCTGAGCCGTCCACCTACCACGCTGATCTCGGCTACGAGACCGTCGGTAAGGACATCTCCTGCAACCTCGGTTCGCTGAACATTGCACTGACCATGGACGGCGACGACTTCGGCAAGACCGTGGAAACCGCGATTCGTTCGCTGACCTCCGTCTCCGACCAGTCTGACATCCGCTCCGTACCCTCCATCGAGCGCGGCAACAACATGAGCCACGCCGTGGGTCTGGGCCAGATGAACCTGCACGGCTACCTGGCACGCGAGCACGTCTACTACGGTTCCGAAGAAGCGCTGGACTTCACCAACATGTACTTCTACACCGTCGCCTACCACGCAATCCGCGCCTCCATGGAGATTGCTAAGGAACGCGGCCAGCGTTTCGAGGGCTTCGAGAACTCGAAGTACGCATCCGGTGAGTTCTTCGCCAAGTACATTGAGAAGGAATGGGCACCGCAGACCGAGCGTACCCGCGAACTGTTCGCTAAGCACCACATCCCCACCCGTGAAGAGTGGATTCAGCTGGCTGCTGACGTGGCACAGTACGGCATGTACAACCAGAACCTGCAGGCTGTTCCGCCGACCGGCTCCATCTCCTACATCAACGGTTCGACCTCTTCGATTCACCCGATCGCTTCGAAGATTGAAATCCGCAAGGAAGGCAAGCTCGGCCGCGTCTACTACCCGGCGCCGTACATGACCAACGACAACCTGGAGTACTACCAGGACTCCTACGAAATTGGTTACGAGAAGATCATCGACACCTACGCTGTGGCAACCCAGCACGTGGACCAGGGCCTGTCGCTGACCCTCTTCTTCCGCGATACCGCAACCACCCGCGATATCAACCGCGCCCAGATTTACGCATGGCGTAAGGGCATCAAGACCATCTACTACATCCGTCTGCGTCAGATGGCTCTTGAGGGTACCGAGGTTGAAGGCTGCGTATCCTGCATGCTCTAGCCCGAATGCTGTGACGCATTCAGCTTGAGCTGGCACACTATAACTAAAGACTGGAAGGGGCGGTTACGGTGAACACGCAAACCGCCTGCGCGACTGGCTGGGCGCGCGTGGGACCGTAACCGCCCCTTAAGAATCGGAGAATTACTAATGAGCGAAAAGGTGAAGCTCGTCGACCACGTGATCGAGGCTATCAACTGGAACCGTATTGAGGACGAGAAGGACCTTGAGGTTTGGGATCGTCTGACCGGTAACTTCTGGCTGCCGGAAAGGTGCCGCTGAGCAACGACGTGCCTTCCTGGAAGACCCTGACTGAGGAAGAGAAGCAGCTGACCATGCGCGTCTTTACCGGTCTGACCCTGCTGGACACCATCCAGGGTACCGTTGGTGCTGTGTCCCTGCTGCCGGACGCTGTGACCGCGCACGAAGAGGCCGTGTACACCAACATTGCGTTCATGGAGTCCGTGCACGCAAAGTCGTACTCCTCGATCTTCTCGACCCTCGCCTCCACCAAGGAGATTGACGAGGCGTTCCGCTGGGCATCTGAGAATGAGCACCTGCAGAAGAAGGCGAAGATTGTTCTGTCCTACTACATCGGTGACGACCCGCTGAAGAAGAAGGTTGCCTCCACTCTGCTGGAGTCCTTCCTGTTCTACTCGGGCTTCTACCTGCCCATGTACTGGTCTTCGCACGCGAAGCTGACCAATACCGCTGACCTGATTCGTCTGATTATTCGTGACGAGGCAGTGCACGGCTACTACATTGGCTACAAGTTCCAGCGCGGCCTGGCGAAGGAGTCCGCGGAGCGTCAGGCAGAGCTGAAGGAGTACACCTTCAACCTGCTGTACGAACTGTACGAGAACGAGGTGGCGTACACCCACTCCCTGTATGACGGTGTGGGTTGGAGCGAGGACGTTAAAGAAGTTCCTGCACTACAACGCTAACAAGGCTCTGATGAACCTGGGCTACGAGCCGATGTTCCCGGCGTCCGTGACTAACGTGTCCCCGGCGATTCTGTCGGCGCTGTCCCCGAACGCTGATGAGAACCACGACTTCTTCTCCGGTTCCGGCTCTTCCTACGTGATCGGTAAGGCCGTGAACACCGAGGACGAGGACTGGGACTTCTAAGCGTTCTCCACTTCTTTTTATCCCCCGGTGCTTGTATATACCGTTGCAAGGGGAACAAGTACCGGGGGAATTACCATATATTGAAATCCCCTAGCAACAGATTTTGGAGAAACACGATTATGAATAAAGCGGCTACACCAAAGCCATCAAGGCCAACACCACCACCTCATTCGTTTCTTGACCTGTCGGCTGAGGAGCTGAAGCAGATGCTATGCGAGGAAGAGAAGAACGTTAATGCTACTGCGCGTTCCTTCTCATCGGACGCAGAGAGGATGACGGCCTTGCAGACCGGTGATGCTGGCTTATCTGGAGAAGTGCCCAATCTACAAGATGGTGTAATTTCGTCTCCACTAGGGCGTAGCTCTCATGAAGATGACGGCCCCAATCTAGGACATGTTGCGGCGCTAGACGATGTTGCTCAAAGCACTAGTGATGGCTCTTCTGGTCAGAATATTGTGGAGCCAAAGAGGCTGAGGAATACTGCAGACGGGTGTTCTTGGGAAAGCAAAAGGTCTAAAAACGACCCTTCGACGACCCAGAGGAAGAACCAGAAGCCAGCGGCCGTATCGCAACTAGGGTCTAGGTTGAATGAAAATGCCGCTGCGAGGCCAGAGCATTCTGCAACGTTCGATGATATTCCTCAAAGCTCGGACGCCGGCTCTTCTGGTCAGAATATTGTAGACCTGAAGAAGCTGAGGATTGCTGCTGGACGTTCTAGCGAGAGCAAAAGGTTTAAAGTCTGCTCTCCGAAGACCCTAGTGGGCGGTCAGAGGTCAGCGGTTGTCTCGACTCTAGGGCCTAGCTCTGATGGAGATGCCTCTGTGAAGCCAGAGCATTCTGCAACGTTCGATGATATTCCTCAAAGCTCGGACGCCGGCTCTTCTGGTCAGAATATTGTGGAGCCAAAGAGGCTGAGGAATGCTGCAGACGGATGTTCTTGGGAGAACAAAAGGTCTAAAAATGGCTCGTCGACGAGCCAGGGGAAGAGCCAGAAGCCAGCGGCTACCTCACCGCTAGGGCCTAGCTCTGACGGAGACGCCTCTGCAAAGCCAGAGCACCCTGGAAATAAACGTTCCCCGAAAAATTATTTTTCCGGATTTTCCGGGAAGATTAGGGGTGGACTAGTAACCTGGATGCTTGTCGGTATCATGCTGATAATTACTCCCCGCGGGTATTCCAATCTTCCCGTAAACCTATCCAAAGCATTCGCGTCGTACAGCAATATTCGCATATACGAGAATTGGTTCTCGGAAGAGTCGGCCAACCTGGACATTCAGGGTAATCGGAATCCTTATGGCACTACGGGCTCAATAGATGTCAACAGTTGTCCCTCTTCAAACCAGAACGATCAGGTGGCAACGCCAGCAGATGGAAATGAATCCTCTGACAAGAACGATGAGTTGCCAAATAAGTCGCAGGATACAGAAGGTGTCCGAACCCCAACATGGCTACGGTGGATGCTGGCTGTACTACTGACAGTAGGGACCATAATCTATTGCGCTCTAAATAACTTTCTCCTTAGCCCGAGCAATCCGATAAGTATAATTGATGCGTCTGATATGACGCTTAAGATGTCGTGGGCAATTTGGGCGCTTTGGAATGTCCCTCAGTACATGTATAACATGTTTAAGCATGTCTTTCGGTAAAGACAGCAGTTGAGTAGTCGGCAGATGTGTTGCCCATGGGGTAATGCGCCGCTACTCCAATAACATCACTGAAGACGATGTCACGAATTTTACAATATTCCCCACGTGCTATAGCACGTGGGGAATATTGTGTCAGAGATAAATTTCCAGCTACAGAAATAATGGATAATTTATATATCAGAGGAGGCCGAGAGCAACTGCGTAGAGGAGAAACAACGGAGAGGTGGCGGAGAAGCAGCAGAGAAGCGGGGGAGCGGGAACGGTTTTTCTGGTTCCGGTTGCCGGAATTTTTACCTTCACCCCGTAGCATAAAAAATTATTGATATATCGGGGTGCGGCGCGTACTGTTGGACTACTATCCCACAATCCCGAAAGGAACATCATGCGTTCAGTCGTCATGGAAGCCCCCGGCAAGGTCGTCGTCAACGAAGTCGACAAGCCGACCCTCCTCGAACCCACCGACGCCATCATCAAGCTCGCAGCATCCTGCATCTGCGGCTCCGACCTGTGGCCCTACCGCGGCGCAGACGCAAAGCCCGTCGACCACCGCGCAATGGGCCACGAATACATCGGCGAGGTCGTAGAAGTCGGCTCCGAGGTCACCACCGTAGCCCCCGGCGACTTCGTCGTAGGCTCCTTCTGCATCTCCTGCGGCGAGTGCGAAACCTGCACCGCAGGCTACCCCTCCCGCTGCCTCAAGGCAATCGCAGCAGGCGACACTTACATCGGCATGCGCTCCAACGGCACCCAGGCAGAATACGCCCGCGTACCCTTCGCAGACGGCACCCTCGTCAAGACCCCCGCAGCCCCCACCGAAGAGCAGATCCCGCACCTGATGGCGGCATCCGACGTGCTCGGCACCGGCTGGTACGCAGCAGACGCAGCGCAGGCAGGCCCCGGCAAGACCATCGTCGTTGTTGGCGACGGTGCAGTCGGTCTGAGCGCAGTCATCGGCGCTAAGCAGCTCGGCGCGGAGAAGATCATCATCATGTCCCGCAACCCCGAACGTCAGGCGCTTGCTAAGGAATTCGGTGCAACCCACATCGTGGAAGAGCGCGGCGAAGAGGGTATCGCCAAGGTTCTGGAGCTCACCGACGGCGTGGGCGCACACGGCGTTGCGGAGGCTGTTGGCTCCCAGCAGTCCTTCGACCAGGCACTCGGCTGCGTACGCCACGGCGGTTACATCGGCTTCGTGGGCGTGCCGCACGACAGCGCCATCGGCACTGATAAGCTCTTCGACAAGCAGGTTCACCTGGAGGGCGGCCCCGCCCCCGTGCGCAAGTACCTGCCGACCCTTATCGACCTGATTTACAAGGGCGAAATTGAGCCCGGTAAGGTATTCGACCTGGTTCTGCCCATCGACGAGGCAGCTAAGGGTTACGAGGCAATGGACCAGCGTACCGCCACCAAGGTTCTGCTGACCATGCCGTAATAGCCGCTCGTATCGCCGGTTCTTGTACTTTCTTGTACTAGCAACCCGGCGCGTATACGCTACTAATCCCCGCACCGACCCTGTTCACTCCATGTGAGCGTAGGGTACCGGTTGCGGGGATTAGTGCATTAAAAATTGAGTTTATTTGTCGGAGTCCGGCGAGGTGAGGGACAAATGCGTGAGCCAAGGCATAGAATGAAAGAGCATGATTCGTACAACTCGAAGGATGACAATGACGAAGAAGCCTTTCCCTTCCGACCTCGAAATCGCACTTGCCGCCGATCTTTGGCCCATTAACAAGATTGCAGCGGACAACGGCATCAGCGAAGATCGCCTTGAACCCTACGGTAAGTACGTGGCTAAGGTCCTCCTTGACGAAACCACCAACGCAGAGACCGCCCGCAAGCGCGGCTCCAAGTACATCGTGGTCACCGCAGTCACCCCCACCCCGCTCGGTGAAGGTAAGACCGCAACCTCCGTCTCGCTCGCACAGGGCTTCGCACAGACCGGCCGCAAGGCAATCCTGGCTCTGCGTCAGCCCGCAATGGGCCCGACCTTCGGCATTAAGGGCGGCGCAGCAGGCGGCGGCTACTCCCAGATCGTTCCCATGGAGAAGCTGAACCTGCACCTGACCGGCGACTTCCACGCCGTCACCGCAGCGCACAACCTGCTTGCCGCAATGATCGACAACCACCTGCACCACGGCAACGAGCTGCGCATCGACCCGCGCGCAATCGAGTGGCGCCGCGTTATCGACATGAACGACCGCTCCCTGCGCAACATCGTCGTGGGCCTGGGCGAACGCATGGACGGCGTGGTCCGCGAGACCGGTTTCGACATCACCAGCGCCTCCGAAATCATGGTGATTCTCTCGCTGGCAACCTCCTTCAAGGACCTGCGCGAGCGCCTGGCAAAGATCGTGATTGGCCTGAACTACGACGGCGAGCCCGTCACCGCAGCCGACCTGAAGGCTGACGGCGCAATGGCCGTCATCCTGGCGGACGCTATCAACCCGAACCTGCTGCAGACCCTGGAGCACACCCCCGCACTGATTCACGCGGGCCCCTTCGGCAACATCGCAACCGGTAACTCTTCCGTGGTTGCTGACTACGTTGGTCTGGAGTACTCCGACTACGTGATTACCGAGGCTGGCTTCGGCGCCGACATGGGTGCGGAGCGTTTCTTCAACGTCAAGTGCCGCGTCTCCGGCCTGAAGCCCGACGCAGCAGTACTTGTCGTCACCGTGCGCTCCCTGAAGTCCCACTCCGGCCTGTACAAGATCGTTCCGGGCAAGCCCCTGCCCGAGGGCATGCTGCAGGAAAGCCCCTCCGACGTGGAGAAGGGCGCAGAGAACCTGAAGAAGCACATCGAGATCGTGCGCAACTTCGGTGTTCAGCCGGTCGTGGCAATCAACGCGTTCCCGACCGACTTCGAGTCCGAGCACGAGACCATCCGCCGTATCGCTGAGGAAGCTGGCGCTCGCGTCGCTATTCACCGCGGTGTGGCTGAGGGTGGTAAGGGCACCACCGACCTGGCAAACGTAGTTGCTGAGGCATGTGACGACGTTTCGGATCTGAAGTACACCTATGATCTTGAGGACTCCATCGAGACCAAGATTGAGAAGGTCGCCACCAAGGTCTACGGTGCGGACGGCATCTCCATTGCTCCCGCTGCAGCTAAGCAGCTGAAGCGTTTCGCTGAGCTGGGCTACTCGCACCTGCCCGTGGTCATTGCGAAGACCCACCTGTCCATCTCTTCGGATGCAACTCTGAAGGGCGCACCGACCGGCTGGACCCTGCCCGTGCGCGAGGTTCGCCTGGCTGCAGGTGCTGGCTACGTCTACGCTATCTGCGGCACCATGCGCACCATGCCGGGCCTGAGCAAGAGCCCCGCAGCTGAGCGCATTGGCTTCGACGAGAACGGCGTGATGGTCGGCCTGTCCTAAGGCGACTATTCCGGCTGATCTATAGCTAGTGGAGGCGGCGTTCCTTCCCCACAGCGGGGGAGGGGCGCCGCTTTCCTGCGCTCCAGTGGTGGCAGGTACCGGGCGGCAGATGGGGTGAATGCCGGTGTGATTGCCAGTGAAAAGGCTGAGCATTGGGGTTTTGGGTGCTGAACGGTGCTGAATGGCGGGGGAGTGAAGGATAGTGGAACCCCTAGTGGAGGGGTCTTTCACCCTTTCCTTGAAGGCTTCCCGAGTGCCCCTCCGGAGGGCGGAATTGGTACGTGCTGGTTAATAATTGGGCTCTATTTATGCTTGAAAGTCAGTTTTTATTAAACAATCTGTAGAGATTGATTTTTTAGTGACACGCTGTCTTGCATTTTGTGAAAATATGATATTGACTAGGTGTTTTATTTTTTGACAGGGGTTTCAATGGGTGTGCTCAGTGAACCTGAAGGCGGGGCTGCTGTTATCGTTTTGTTATAAAAGTTCTACTTTAGGGGGTGCCTAATGGGATCAAACAGACCAATTGATTTTTCCCTCGCGTGTATACCTGAACATGTTTTGAACAGTGTGCGGCACATTTTTTCCGTTTCATGAAGTTGCAAGAGCTTGAAGATAGTTTGACCTTAACCCTCTACTTCCGCGGAATACCGGGTTGAAACCGGGTATTAAGCCTTCAAAATTACTGAGTGTGAAGCTCAGGTTAAAGGTGCACTGAAGTGCCAAATGAGGGAAATCTAAAATTATTTTGAGTGAAATAAGTCACTCTAAAACTCGAAAAAAATGAAATTGGTACGTATGGATAGCCTAAAAAACAGCTATTTTTATTACAGAACGATTACATTGAGGCGCGGGTCACTAAAACCGGCTCTCCGTACCAAATTGAGCGGTAAAACAGCCCCCAAAAAGTTCGCTACTATTGAGTCATCAAGTAATCGTGAGATTTCCAAAGTCCTCGGGTTGCTTGTGTTTGAGTGAGTGATAGATACCCCTGGGTGTCATGAGAAGCGACTGCGTATCGATGCGCAGTCGCTTCTCTGTTTAACTTTTGAATTTCGCTGCTTGAATTTCAATGGAGCCTCAGATAGGCGGGACCTTGGCTAGAGCCTGTACCGAACGTGCTCCAGAGTCTGTTCCGAAGGCGCCCTGAACATGCATCCCGAACATGCATCCCGAACATGCATCCCGCACATTCAACGCCGAATGCGCTCGGAATGCGCTCATAGGGAAGTGCTCTATATGGGTGCCTGCCGCATCATGGGAGCCCCTACACTGGAACTATGACTACTTACCCCGAACCCACCCTCATCTTTGAGAACCCCGAACTGACCGTCCGTGCGTTCAGCGTCTCCGAGATGGACAACAGCGTCTACCTCATCACCATGCGCGCCACCGGCGAGCAGGTACTCATCGACCCCGCAGACGACGCAGAAGAACTCTACGCATTCACTCTCGACGCGCTCCTGAACGACTGCCCGCAGCTCGAACTGGCAGACGGCGAAGAACGCCGCGTGCGCGTCATGGAGAAGGAAGAGGACTTCAACTCCATCAGGCCCCGCGCGATCGGTCTGACCGGCATCCTGGTCACCCATGGCCACTGGGATCACATCCGCGCTATTAAGGGGAGCTCGACCACCTCACCGGTGCCGTGACCTCCGCGGGTGCAGCTGACGCTGCTGAGATTAAGGAACTGGAAGACTACATCGTCGAAGAAGAGCTGACCGGCGGCGAAAGCTTCGACTTCTACCTCTCCGACACCGTCATCCGCGCCCTGCACGTGCCCGGCCACACCCCCGGATCCATCGTCTACACCCTCGAAACCACCTGGGAAGACGGCACCCCCGCAACCCTGCTGTTCACCGGCGACGCCCTCTTCCCCGGCGGCGTGGGCAAGACCGATTCCCCGCAGCAGTTCGGTGAGCTCTTCTCCAACGTGCTCGAAAAACTCTTCGGAGGCTTCGAAGACGACGCCATCGTACTGCCCGGCCACGGCCGCTCTACCACCCTCGGCGACGAGCGCCCCCACCTGGAAGAGTGGGGAACCCGCGGCTGGTAGGCCGCACTTGATGAATTGCGCCTCCTAGTCCACCTCATATAAGTACTGCACCCTCATGCCTTCACCCGCCGCATAATCCCGCTGGTGAAAGGCGTGAGGGTGTAGAATTTAAGTTCGAAGATAAGACGAAAGGATTTCGATGACACCCCGCCCGGCACACGGTAGCACCGCACTCAAAGCGAACGATCTGACCAGCATCCGGGTTCAGGGTGCCCGCGAAAACAACCTCAAGAACGTAGACCTCACCATTCCGCGTGATGCGATGGTCGTCTTCACCGGCCTCTCCGGCTCCGGTAAGTCCTCCCTCGCCTTCGACACCATCTTTGCGGAAGGTCAGCGCCGCTACGTCGAGTCGCTGTCCTCCTACGCGCGTATGTTCCTCGGACAGGTCGACAAGCCCGACGTAGACTTCATCGAGGGCCTCTCCCCGGCGGTGTCTATCGACCAGAAGTCCACCTCCAAGAACCCGCGCTCAACCGTCGGCACCATCACCGAAATCTACGACTACATGCGTCTGCTCTGGGCGCGCATCGGCCACCCGCACTGCCCCGAATGCGGCGAAGAAATCACCCAGCAGACCCCGCAGCAGATTGTGGATATTCTGCAGGAGTACCCCGAACGCACCCGCCTGCAGATCCTCGCACCCGTCGTCAGCGCACGTAAGGGCGAGTTCGTAGACCTCTTCAAGGATCTGCTCACCCAGGGGTACTCGCGTGCCCGCGTGGACGGCCAAACCGTGCAGCTCTCCGACCCGCCCAAGCTCGCCAAGCAGTACAAGCACACCATCGAGGTGGTCGTCGACCGCATCGTCATTAAGGACGGTATTCACCAGCGCCTGACCGACTCCATTGAAACCGCGCTCAAGCTCGCCGACGGCCGCGTGCTCATCGACTTCGTGGACCGCGAGCAGGACGACCCCGAACGCACCCGCTCCTTCAGCGAACACCTCGCCTGCCCTAACAACCACCCGCTTGCAGATCGACACCATCGAGCCGCGCGCCTTCTCCTTCAACTCGCCGTTCGGCGCATGTAGCGCCTGCGACGGCATCGGCTCGCGCTTGGAAGTAGACACCGAACTGCTCGTACCCAACCCCGACCTGACCCTCGGCGAGGGCGCTATCGCCCCCTGGTCGCAGGGCAAAGCAACCACCGAATACTGGCTGCGCCTGCTCGCCGGTCTGGGTGAGGAGCTCGGCTTCGACCTGAACACCCCCTTCAAGGACCTGCCCGCCAAGACCCGCGCCGCCATCCTGGACGGCAAGGACTACAAGGTTGAGGTCTCCTACCGCAACCGATTCGGCCGCGAACGCCGCTACACCTCCGGATTCGAGGGCGTGAAGGCGTACATCAAACGCAAGCACGAAGAAACCGAATCGGACTTTGCCCGCGACCGCTACGAACAGTACATGCGCCAGGTCGCCTGCCCCTCCTGCGGTGGCGCGCGCCTGAACCCGACCATCCTCGGCGTGAAGGTTGGCGGCAAGTCCATCGCGGAGGTCACCGACCTGTCCCTGGCTGACGCGCTCGCCTTCGTGCGCGGCCTGCAGCTGACCGCCCGCGAAGCCAAGATTGGTGAGCAGGTCCTCAAGGAAATTGATGCCCGCCTGCAATTCCTGCTGGACGTGGGCCTGGACTACCTGACCCTCTCACGCTCCGCCGGTACGCTCTCCGGCGGTGAGGCGCAGCGCATCCGCCTCGCAACCCAGATCGGTTCGGGTCTGGTCGGCGTGCTCTACGTGCTCGACGAGCCCTCCATCGGTCTGCACCAGCGCGATAACCGCCGCCTCATCGAAACCCTCACCAAGCTACGCGATATGGGCAACACGCTTATCGTGGTTGAGCACGACGAAGACACCATGCGTGAAGCCGACTGGATCGTGGACGTAGGACCCGGCGCCGGCGAGCACGGCGGCGAAATCGTGCACTCCGGCAGCTTTGAGGAGCTGCTGAAGAACACCAAGTCCATTACCGGCGACTACATGGCTGGTCGCCGCAGCATTGAGGTGCCCGCATCCCGCCGCCCCGTGGACAAGAAGCGTCAGCTGACCGTGCGCGGCGCCCGCGAAAACAACCTCAAGAACGTGACCGTATCCTTCCCGCTGGGCGTATTCACGGCGGTGACCGGTGTATCCGGCTCGGGTAAGTCCACCCTCGTCAACGACATTCTGTACACCTCCCTGGCGAACAAGCTCAACGGCGCCAAGCAGGTACCCGGCCGCCACAAGAGCATCGACGGCCTGGAACACCTGGACAAGGTCATTCACGTGGACCAGTCGCCCATCGGCCGCACCCCGCGCTCGAACCCCGCCACCTACACCGGCGTGTTCGACCACATCCGCAAGCTGTTCGCAGAGACCAGCGAAGCGAAAATGCGCGGCTACACCCCCGGCCGATTCTCCTTCAACGTCAAGGGCGGCCGCTGCGAGGACTGCTCCGGCGACGGCACCCTGAAGATTGAAATGAACTTCCTGCCGGACGTGTACGTACCCTGCGAAACCTGCCACGGCAAGCGCTACAACCGCGAAACCCTCGAAGTGCACTACAAGGGCAAGACCATTGCCGACGTGCTCGAAATGCCCGTGGAAGAAGCCGCAGAGTTCTTCGCCGCATTCACCCCGATTGCGCGCCACCTGAACACCCTCGTGGACGTGGGCCTGGGCTACATTCGCCTGGGTCAGCCCGCGACCACCCTCTCCGGCGGTGAAGCGCAAGCGCGTGAAGCTCGCAACCGAACTGCAGAAGCGCTCCAACGGCCGCTCCATCTACGTGCTGGACGAGCCGACCACCGGCCTGCACTTTGAAGACATCCGTAAGCTGCTTGCCGTGTTGCAATCGCTGGTTGACAAGGGCAATAGCGTCATCACGATCGAGCACAACCTGGATGTGGTCAAGTGCGCCGACTGGATTATCGACATGGGCCCCGAAGGCGGTAGCGGCGGCGGCACCGTGATTGCCGAGGGCACCCCCGAACAGGTAGCTCAGGTGAAGGGCTCGCACACCGGCGCGTTCCTTGCTGAGATCCTGAACTAGCCGAGATCCTGAACTAGCCGAGATCCTGAACTAGCCGATAACTTGAACTAAAGGAAACCTACGTGACTGATACTCAAGGAACCGCACCTGCCCGGGGAGCTCAGGCAACCCGCGGCACTATGAACAGGGGCGCTGTGAACCGAGGCCCTGCGAACCGGGGCGCTGTGACCACCGTGGACCGTGCGCGACACATCCTGCATACCCAGCTGGAGGCGGACTTCTGCCAGGCACCCGGCTCGATTAGCCGCGCCCTCGAAGAGCTACGCGACCACCCGGAAGCCGAGAGCCTGCCGCTACTCGCCACCGTGCAGCCGCCCTCCGAGAAGATGGGCGCCGCACGCCGCCGCAACGACGACATCTGGGAGCTGCGCGTCGCCAACTACGCAAGCGTCGGCATTCTCTGCGCCAAGCATCCGCGCGTGCTGGAGAAGGCCATCGACTACATGCTCGGCGACCAGTCGAACTGGCTGGGCGACTACGCGCAGCTTGCGCCAGCTCAACGAACTGCTCACCCCCTACACCCAGCAGGTCAGCGGCACGAGCATCTATTACACGCCCGGCCGCGCCCTGCTGAACTCGGTCGTGCCCGAGGGCGTGCAGGCGCAGGAAGTGAAGTGCGCCGTGCCCGGTGTGGGTATGATGCGCCGCGTTGACCCCGCCGAGTTGAAGGCTGCGCTACTTGCCGAAATCACCGGCGAGCGCACCATCCGCAGGGAGGCAAACGCCTCCGCGGGTGCGCTTGAGGTTGACCCGGAGGATACGGAGGCACACGTAACCCGCCTGCGCGTGGAGCTGCTGGACGCTGAGCAGTTTGAGCGCTTCCGCGGGGATAAGCGCTACTCGAACGCGCTGGGCTTTAGCGTGACCCGCCCGGATGTGCTGGTGCTTGCCGCCTACCCGGTGGAGGAGAACGCATCTAAAGCCTCTGAAGTGGCCGCGGCGGGGGAGAGCGACCCTGCGCTCGCAGACCCTATCGCTATGGTTGGTATGAGCGACGATTCGCCGATTATGCGCCAGATTGGTATTGATGTGCTACCCGCCTGGCGCGGTGCCGGCATCGCCAGCGTGCTGGTGCATGATGCGGCGCGTCTGACCCTGGCGGAAGGGTACCTGCCGTTCTACGGTACGAGCCCCTCGCACATGCTGTCGCAGAGGGTTGCGATGAATGCCGGGTTGGTGCCGACCTGGTGGGAGTACGTCTCCACCAGTCTGAACGACCTGCCCATGGACTAGGTGTTATATGCGAGAAGCCCCCGAGATTGGAGTCTCGGGGGCTTCTATGCGCTCATTTCGCGGGGATTAGCTTCTAGAACCTTACCTGCTAGAGCTCCGCGCCGTTGCTAGCAATCACCTCGCGGTACCAATGGAAGGATTTCTTGCGGTAGCGCGCCAAGGTGCCGGTGCCGTCGTCGTTGCGGTCCACATAGATGAACCCGTAACGCTTAGACATCTGCGCGGTGGAGGCGCTAATCATGTCGATGCAACCCCAGGTGGTGTAGCCGAGCACGTTCACGCCGTCCTCAATCGCCTCACGCACCGCGTGCAGGTGCTGGCGCAGGTAGTCGATGCGGTAGTCGTCCTCCACGGTGAGTTCACCGTTCACCTCGACCAGTTCGTCGCGGGCGCCCAAGCCGTTCTCCACGATGAACAGCGGCTTCTGCCAGCGGTCCCAGTACTGGTTGAGGACCACGCGCAGGCCGGTCGGGTCGATCTGCCAGCCCCATTCGCTGGCGGGTAGGGTCGGGTTCGCCACGCCGCCGATGATATTGCCTTCGCCGCGCTCGCCGCGTGCTGGGTCGCCGGTCGCGCAGGTGGACATGTAGTAGCTGAACGACACGAAATCCACGGTGTTCTTCAAATCCTCGCGGTCCTGCTCGGTGATGTTCAGCTCCACGCCCTTTTCACGCAGGGCACGCAGGAAGTAGCCGGGGTATGCGCCGCGCACGTGCACGTCACCGAACGCGAAGTTCGCCTGTTCCGCCTGCATGGCGGCGAGTACGTCGGCGGGGTCGGGGGTGAGCGGGTAGGTGGGCATGGCAAGAATCATGCAGCCGACCTGCGCACCGGGTGCCAGCTCGCGTGCCGCGGCGGTGGCGCGTGCGGATGCGACCAGCTCGTGGTGCATCGCCTGGTACAGGTCGGCGTCGCTGAGCTGGTCCGCCGGGGTGTTGATGCCGCCGGACATGAACGGCAGGTGCAACATGGAGTTGATTTCGTTGAAGGTCAGCCAGTACTTCACGCGCTTGCCGTAGCGGGCGAACACGGTGCGGGCGTAGCGTTCGTAGAAGCCGATGAGTTCGCGGCTGGTCCAGCCGTTGTACTGCTCGACCAGATGCAGCGGGGTTTCGTAGTGGCTGAGGGTGATGAGTGGTTCCATGCCGTGCTTTTCGAGTTCGTCCAGCACACGGTCGTAGAAGGCGAGGCCCGCCTCGTTCGGGGTTTCTTCGTCGCCGCGGGGGAAGATGCGCGACCAGGCGATGGAGAAGCGGAAGACCTTGAAGCCCATCTCCGCGAGCAGGGCGATGTCTTCGCGGTAGCGGTGGTAGAAGTCGATGCCCTCCAGTTTGAGGTTGTCCTCGGTGGGTTCGGCGGTGCGCGGGTGCAGGCCGCCTGCGGGCAGCACATCCTGCAGGCTGGGGCCCTTGCCGTCTTCGTTCCAGGCGCCTTCGAACTGGTTGGCGGCGGTGGCGCCTCCGAAGAGGAAACCGTCGGGGAACGCGCCGAGCGGCTGCGGCTCGGTCAGCGCAGGGGCAGCGTTGGGCAGAGGGGCGGTTTGGGCGGTGATGTGCTGGTCCTGATGCACGGCGTCCTCCAAGGTGTTTGGGTCTTTCTTCTACCCTAGCGGAGGGGGTGGGGGATTACTAGGTTTTAGCTACCCGGGTGGACATTTCCGTATTGTGGGGAGGCGTAGGAGGTGTGGCGGGCGTAACCGTAAAATAGGAACGTGCAGATTATTCGAGAGACCGGCCCCGAGTCCGGCGATATCCTCATTCACCACGATCAGACGGTGCAGATGCTCCGCGAGGTGGCAAGCGGCCAGCGTGAAGCAACCCTACGCATGTACCAGCCGAACCCGACGGTCGCGTTCGGCCGCCGCGACGAGCTGAACCCCGGCTTCGCGGACGCCTCCGCGGCGTGCGCCGAGCACGGTTTCGAGGTGCTGGTGCGCAAGGTCGGCGGGCACGCCGCCGCCTACCATCAGGGGTGCCTGGTCGTGGACCATTTTCAGCCCGCCTCCGACGCCCGCAGCGGCAACACCCTGCGCTACGAACTGTTCGGTTCCATGTACGCGCAGGCGCTACGCGAAGTCGGCGTGGACGCGCGCATGGGTGAAATCCCGGGGGAGTACTGCCCCGGCGAGTATTCGGTGCATGCGCGCTTCCCGCCTCCGCAGGTGGTGGCCGCATTAAGCTGGTCGGCACCGCCCAGCGTGTGGTGACCGGCGGCTGGTGGTTCAGCACCGGCATCGTGGTCTCTGATTCTGCACCCCTGCGGGCGGTTACTGCGGATGTGTACCGTGCCCTCGGCATGGACCTGGATCCCGCCACGGTCGGTGCGGCGCAGGACGCGAACCCCAACCTACTCATGGAAGACCTGGAAGACGCCATCGTTGAGGTGTACGCCCAAAACGGCTTTCGCTGAAGTGATTCACCGGGCGATTGACCGGGCTGATTTCGCTCATTTTTATCCTTGACTTTACCTATAGACTTTTACCCGCAACCCACCCCGAATTACCCCACCTGAAGCGAAGGAGCATCCATGCGTTGGGCACAGATTAAAGACTCGAAGGGCAGCCGCGCGGTCTGCTTCTTCGAGGAGACCGTGTATGAGCTTCCGGCGAAGCTCAGCCCGCTACTGAATTTCTACAGCCGGTTCCGCCTGAACTTTGGTGACCCGAAGAACGCCGTAGCAATCCTGAAGGAGAACGGCGCGACCGTCATGGGTCACGGCGAGGAACTGTGGAACTCCCTGCCGTTCATTCGCCCGCTGGATAAGCCCGGCAAGATTGTGTGCGCGGGCCTGAACTACCGCGACCACGCCGCGGAAATGAACCTTGAAGTACCCGAGCATCCGGCGCTGTTTGCGAAGTTCCCGAACGCGCTGATCGGTCCCGGCGAGCAGATTCGCATGCCCGCCGATGACGGCACCGGCAGCACGAAAATCGACTGGGAGGTTGAGCTGTGCCTGGTCGTGGGCGCTCGCCTGCGTAACGCCACGGAGGAGCAGGCGCTTGAGGCGCTGATGGGGTACACGGTCATGAATGACGTGTCGGTGCGTGACTGGCAGGGCCGCTCCTCGGAGTGGTTCCAGGGCAAGAACTGGGATGCGATGACCCCGTTCGGCCCGGTGATTGTGAGCCCCGATGAGGTTGACCCGGTTGCCGGCCTGGAGCTGGTCTGCGAGGTGGACGGCGTGGTGCGTCAGCGCGGCACGACGGCGGATATGGTGTTCACTCCGGCGCAGCTGCTGTCTTATATTTCGCGGTTCATGACCCTGGAACCGGGCGACCTGGTGGCGACGGGTACCCCGGCGGGTGTTGGCCTATCGCTACATCCGCGTCAGTGGTTGAAGCCGGGTCAGGCGGTGCGCACCCGCATTGAGGGCATTGGCGAGCTGGTGAATGTCTGCTCGGAGGCGGGCGCCCTGTAGCTATCCGGTAGCTCCGTAGTTATCGGGTAGCCCCGTAGCTACCGGATATTTCTGTGAGCAACCGCAATTGAACCCACGTGAACCCACTGAGGCGTCTGCGGTGCCTGCTATTGGGTGCACTAGAAGGCACCCATAAATGAATACTTATGCACCCCGCATGTGTTTTTGAGGCACATGCGGGGTGTTTCTATACCTTTTTAAAGCTCCCGGTGGGTGGCTTGGATTTCTTGGAATGCACGGCGAAGAGCGTCCTGTGCGGGGGAGTGTGGCGCATGCATGGTTACACGCTGTCAAACACACAAAAACTTTAAGATTTGACCTAAATCTTAGGGTTTTGGGCGGGTTTTGTGGGTCTATAGGGGTGAAACAAGGGGGTTCCTGTGGGTGCGGCCCCTGCTTGAAAGTTGCTGATCTGGCGTACGGGAGCCCCTGTTTCGGTGATTGAGACCATATCTACCCTCGGTACAGAATCCCAAATTGTGGGCACGTGTGAGAAATTCAACAGGGGGTTTTGGTGCGTCATTCCGGGAAGTTTGTGGTTGAAGGTTTAGTTTTCCGTGCGCAATTTTCGTTTTTCTCAAGTTACACTCGCCTGACTAGGAGTAAAACTCAAACACTGTGGTGCAAATTTCAAGAGGCTGAACATCTATCGGTGCACACAGGTGTAAAGAAATATGAGCCTAAACCTGAACCTTTGGCAAAAAAATCGGTGCCCCAAGTCACAAACTCGTTTTGCGTTCGCCTAAAAGACTATGTAGGGTATGGGGATTATCTGAGAGTTTCCTGAGAATTCCTGCCAGAAGATTAGGACCCACCCGGGCACACCCTCAGATGCATATTTCACTCACGTCCGTGTTTGTTCATACAAACGCACTCACTCAAACAAGCCGACACGAACGGAAGAAAAACATGACCACAACTGCATCCAAAAATCCGGCACAGCGCCCGACAAACCGCCGCCGTGCCACCATCGCTGTCTCCGCAGCACTGGCAACCGTCATCACCGGCGCGAACCTCCCCGCGACCTTCGGTGCCACCGCCTCCACCCGCAACGTATCCGGTACCACCTGCGTCGACGCAGGCTACCGCACCGTGCCGACTCTCGCGAACATTACCAACGTCGCGCCCGGTCCGACCTGCTACTGGAACCCCGACCAGCAGGCACAGACCATTGACACTCTCGCACCGGTCGACTCCTCCCTCACCAAGGAGCAGCTGACCACCACCGAGAACACCTCGCCCCTGAGCGGCAAGCTCGCCAGCGACTCCTTCGCAGCCCAGAAGCTCACCGGCACCGAAGCCGTCGCGCCCAACAGCAGCGAAATTAGCCGCACCTTCCTCGAATACAGCGGCGATGCGGGCAACCACCCCGTCACCACCGCCATCAACGGCGGTACCCTCAAGAAGATTCGCACCCAGACCGTCGGCGGCCACGAGAACATCCCGACCCTCGCCGTGAACTCCGCGAACCCGCACCAGGAGTACGTCGAGGTCGTCTCTCGTGACCAGCGCGTCAACGCTAATCCCGAGAACAAGCGCATTCTCACCGGCGGCATCCCGATCCCGAACTGGCTTGCTGAGGACCACGGCCTCTCCGGCGACCAGTCCATCGCCCTGTACGACGAGGCGACCGGCATCTGGCGCTCCTACTTCAAGTTCGTCAAGGATGCAGACGCACAGACCTACACCAGCACCGCCCGCGTGCAGGTGGGCGGCGGTAACGCATCCACCCCCAAGAGCGCCAAGATTCAGTACGACAACGTCGGCCGCGGCAACGCGGGTCAGACTGTCACCATTAAGGCGCCCGTGAGCATCGATGCGAAGTCCGGCAATGCCCGCACCTCCTACCCGATTGCTCGCGGTGCGAAGTTCCGCCTGGCAAAGAACGTGCCCGGCGCGTCCATCAACGAAACCACCGGCGAGATTACCTACAAGATTCCGGCAGGCACCCGCGGCACCGTGGACATCCCCGTTGCGGTTGACTACCCGGCGACCTACCACGTGTCCTCCGGCGGCTACATGCTCGCCAAGCCGAACTTCGGCGGCGTGGGCGAAGACAACTACTGGCTGACCCTCAAGAACGGCACCTCCTCCGTGGTGGGCCTGGCAAATGAGCTCACCCAGATTGGTGTGGACGAGCTCAAGGCAGGCAAGATTAACCACATGGTGTCCATCACCGCGGCTGACTACGCAGCGATGACCGCCTCCTTCCCGGCGAAGGGCACCGACGGCAAGATTAACCTGAGCAAGTACCCGAACGCACCCCGTGCGGGCCAGCGCGGCTTCCTGCCCGCAAGCTTTGACGTGGAAGAGCACCTGGCAAACACCGGCCACGCCGACGACCAGCTCACCCGCATGATCCTGACCGCGATGAAGGAATACGGCTTCATCCTCACGGATCACAACCTCTTCACTAACGCGTTCAACCTGGAGGCGGCAAGCTCCTACGCACCCTACGCCCGCCAGGGTAAGAACGTGTACAAGGAAGACCCGCAGCTGGCGGCAATGTTCGCGAACTTCGTTCCCAGCGGCTTCACCGGCAACCAGTTCCCCTGGCAACAGGTGCAGTGGATGCCCGTGAACTACACCGAGTCCGCTGAGAACACCGCACGCCGTGAGGGTACCCAGGTTCTGCCGCAGAGCAACAACCAGGCGACCGACTCGAACGCTGACGCACACAAGATTGCACGCCCCGTGACCGTGCGCCGTTCCGCCGTGCGCACCCCCAAGGCTGACCGCATCAGCGATGCCGAGACTCAGAACGCGGCAGTGAACCAATCTTCGGATGCCGTGAAGTTCAAGTACCCCTCGGACGCTTACGGTAAGACCGGCACCGGCTCCGGCGTGATCTACCAGCCCGCCGAGCACCACGCCACCGTCTACTCCGGCGAGACCGCAGTCGCGCAGAGCGTGCACCAGTCGCACAAGGTGTCCCCGAACTACCGTTACGCCCGTGACTACAACTTCCAGGAAATCGAGCAGACCCCGAACTTCCGCCCCAGCCGCTGGGTCAACAAGGAGAAGATCAACACTGCTGGCGGCCAGTTCTCCAGCGCGGAGACCGGCATCCGTTTTGCCTCCAACGGCAAGACCGGCACCTACTCGATTGACCTGAACACCCACGACGTCACCGGCACCACCTGGGACCTGCACCGCGACAACGGTAAGAACATCACCGTGAACCGCACCGGCAAGGCGCCCGCCCGCATGTCCGATGTGAAGGCGAAGAAGGGTTCCGCCGCGCAGCTGTACTCGATCCCGCTGAAGGTGCACGTGGTCGACAAGAACAGCCCCATCGCGCGTGAGGACTCCGTCTCCCTGTACTCGGGCACCACCCAGAACGTGGCAGTGCTGAACAACGACGAAGCATCCTTCGGCGCGTTCAGCCGCGGCGAGACCGTGAAGAAGCTGGAGCTGCTCAACCAGCGCGGCCAGGCCGTTAGCGCATACAGCGACGAGTACGGCACCTACCGTGTGGTGACCCTGCCCGACGGCACCCAGGGCATCGCGGTTTCTGCTAAGAATAAGCAGGGCTTCGCACCGCTGGTCCGCTACCGCGCAGTGACCGACAAGGGCGTAAAGTCCGCTGAGGGTTACCTGCAGGTGGCAGTCGCTAACCGCTAGCGGCCGCGCATGTAGTATTAGCGCACTTCAAGAGCGCACATAGGGGAGAGGGGGCACGCTCAAGAAAGCACGCCGCACAGGCGTCACTTTCTTGACGTGCCCCCTTCCTGTACCTAAGGTGAAAATACTATGACTCAGAGCCAGCACACAGACCAGACCGAAACTAACACCACCCACAACCACCCCGCAGACCATGTAGCGGCGCACATCGCCGAGCATGCCTCGGCGCACGACCACGAGGTGCCCGCCAACGCGCCCCTCCTTGAAGGTAGCTGCCCCAAAGACTGGGAGGAACAGTTCGGCCCGTCCGTCGCGATTTTCTCTGCGCTCGCGAACCCGCTGCGCCTGGCGCTTGCGCATCACCTGATGCACCGCCCGCACAGTGTGAGCGAGTTGCACACCTGCCTGGGCATTTCGCAGCCGCTCGCATCGCACCACCTGCGCATCCTGCGTGAGGCGCACGTGATTGACCGTGAGCAGCAGGGCCGCACCACTATTTACCGTCTGAAGGACGACCATATTAGCCACATTGTGGTTGACGTGTATGAGCATACGCGTGAGCATCATGCGGACTAGTCTGCCCTTAAAGCTGAGCGTATGCTGGGAGCCGTTGTAAGATGGTGTGTGTCCGTGCACCAGTACAGTGCGGAATAGTATGCGCACCCGCGGCGCCCCAGTGGCACGCGCGCGCCTGAGTTAAGGAGACTTATGTCTGCCGCTGATTCTTCAGCAATTGTTATTAGCGTTTCTGGTGAGAGCGCGAGGTCACCGCGAAGACTGCCGCTGAGCTGTTCGCTGACGACCCGAAGATCGTTGTGGCACGCGTGAACGGCGTGCTCGTTGACCTCTCCCACGAGCTGTCTGCTGGCGACTCCGTTGAGCCGGTTTTCATTCACGAACCGGACGGCCTGAACGTTCTGCGCCACTCCGCTGCGCACGTGATGGCGCAGGCGGTGCAGGAGTACCGTAAGGACGCCAAGCTGGGCATTGGCCCGTACATTACTGACGGCTTCTACTTTGACTTTGATGTGGCTGAGCCGTTCACCCCGGAAGATCTGAAGAAGATCGAGAAGTCGATGATTAAGATCATCAAGTCCGGTCAGCTGTTCCGCCGCCGCGTGGTCACCCACGACCAGGCTGTTGCTGAGATGGCGAACGAGCCGTACAAGCTGGAACTGCTCTCCCTGAGCCAGGGCCCCGGTTCTGGCGCGGATGCTGCCGAGGGCGCATCCGTGGAGGTCGGCGAGGGTGAAATCACCATTTACGACAACGTGCACCCGAAGACCGGCGAGACCGTATGGAAGGACCTCTGCCGCGGCCCGCACCTGCCGAACACCAAGCTGATCGCTAACGGCTACGCCCTGATGCGTGCCGGTGGCGCGTACTGGCGTGGTTCTGAGAAGAACCCCATGCTGCAGCGTATTTACGGTACCGCATGGCCGAGCAAGGACGAGCTGGTCGCCTACAAGGAGCGCATCGCTGAGGCGGAGCGCCGCGACCACCGCCGCCTGGGCCGTGAGCTGGACCTGTTCTCCTTCCCGAAGAACATTGGCCCCGGCCTGCCGGTGATCCACCCTAAGGGTGGCGTGATTAAGCGTGAGATGGAAGACTACGTGCGTACCCGCCACATTCAGGAGGGTTTCCAGTACGTCAGCACCCCGCACATTTCGAAGGAAGACCTGTTCTACACTTCCGGTCACCTTCCGTACTATGCGGACGGCATGTTCCCGCCCATGGAGCTGGATAACGGTCATTACCGTCTGAAGGCTATGAACTGCCCGATGCACAACGAGATTTACCGTTCTCGTGGCCGTTCGTACCGTGAGCTGCCGCTGCGTTTCTTCGAGTTCGGTACCGTGTACCGTGACGAGAAGTCCGGCGTGCTGCAGGGCCTGACCCGCGTGCGCATGATTACTCAGGACGACTCGCACTCGTACGTGACCAAGGAGCAGGCACCGGACGAGGTGCGTCACCTGCTGAAGTTCATGCTGAGCCTGCTTGAGGACTTCGGCATGACTGACTTCTACCTTGAGCTGTCCACCCGCGACACTGAGGGTGATAAGAAGGATAAGTTCATCGGTACTGATGAGCAGTGGGAGGAGGCTACCGCGGTTCTGGAGCAGGTTGCGAAGGAGACCGGCCTGGAGCTCGTTCCCGATCCGGGTGGTGCTGCGTTCTACGGCCCGAAGATTTCGGTTCAGGCGAAGGACGCGATTGGCCGTACTTGGCAGATGTCGACCGTGCAGTACGACTTCAACCAGCCGAGCCGTTTCGGTCTGGAGTACCAGGCTGCTGACGGTACCGTGCAGGAGCCGGTCATGATTCACTCGGCGAAGTTCGGCTCGATTGAGCGCTTCCTGGGTGTGCTGACTGAGCACTATGCGGGCGCGTTCCCGGCATGGCTGGCACCGGTTCAGGTCATTGGTGTGCCGGTGGCTGAGGCGTTCAACGACTACATGACCGAGATTGCGGATAAGCTGCGTGCGCACGGCGTGCGTGTTGAGGTGGATTACGGTTCGGATCGCTTCACGAAGAAGATTCGTACTGCGTCTACTGAGAAGGTTCCGTTCATTCTGATTGCTGGCGGTGAGGATGCGGAGCACGGCGCTGTTTCGTTCCGTTTCCGCGGTAACAAGCAGGAGAACGGCGTGCCCGTGGATGAGGCTGTGGCACGTATTGTGGAGCATATCCGCAACCGCGTGAACGAAGACCCCAAGCCCAGCGCTGAGGCTGCTGAGTAGTACTAGGCTTTCTGGTCTAGCTCATATATAGAAAACCACCCCCTTTGCGGCGACAAGCTGCGGAGGGGGCGGTTTTTGTATGCCTGAGGAGGCGAAGGCGGGGGAGGGTCGGTTGGGCGCAGAATGCTGTGTCGCGGGCTAGTTTTTAGCTCCAGAGTGCTAGCGTGGTAATGAGGCGAACGTCCATAGTCATTCAGAAAATGGGTAGCTGGATGACTCTGAAAATGATGTATCGCCGTTGATTATCGAGGGAGCACGAGCGTATGAAGTCGAATAGGTATGTTCCTGTTGGGATGCTGTTCTTGATCCTGGCAATTATCTTGAACGTAGCGTCAAATGTCAGCGACCTAGTGCTTGGAATTCTCTACGGCATCTCGATAGCAGTATTGATTATTGGACTATCTAATAGTCGAAAATAGATGCTGCAACTGAGAAAAGGGGGCTGGGGGTCTTCCCAGTTTGGCCGCTCAGGTGGGAGTAGCTGCATGGAGCTGCCGAGGTGAATTATAAGCAACCAAGGAGGTATATTATGAAAAGTATTATTTTTCAGAGCATAGGTGCTTTTATCCTCGTATTTTCTCTTTCCTGTCTGTTCTTGACAGTGATTCAGGAAATGGGAAATCTTTGTTCACCAAACGTTCTTATGATTTCCTTAGGTATGGGTTTGGCATCGGCTACCATGTACTTCTTTGCATTCAGGAATCATGACTAGTCAACCGTGCTATCTTAAAACATCTTAGAGGTAGGGCTATTGTCAGCCCTACCTCTTTTTTGTGTGTCTGTGCCATATGGTGTGTCTACGGTAGCGCACTAGGGTTCGTTTGAAATCCTGTACTCGCACCTAGTTGTTCCCAATCTTTTTGCGCGACGGCGGCGGTCAAGCACGGTGCTTGCGCGGGTATACCTGTGCCTTCGCTATTACATAGTCGAAGAGAACCGACCCCTGAATAGTATTATGGAAAGCAACGCCGCTTACGAAGAAGCAACAGCCTTTATCGTAGAAGGCGTATTTGAAAGGATTGAAGAATGGCAAGCATTGAAGTGATGAAAGAACGAGCTCGTATTGCGGGTCGTTTCAACCTGTCTGCTCGCCGTAATCCAGAACATAGGGCACTTGTTGCGCTCGCTGCGCAGAAGGCGGGAGGGGAGTGTCAGGTTATCCCTGTTGCTCCCGGTGAAGATGAGGCTGACGTGCTCCGCCGCACCCGCAAGGTTGCGGGCGGTAGTCCGGTCATTATCGTGACTGAGGCTGACGGGGAGCTTCGCGCCCGCCTTTTCAATACAGATATATAAATATCTGCGCTATCGTTCAAGAATTTCTATTATTCTGTATATTGAGGAGAATTTGGTGGCTATTAATGTGGAAACCACAGCAAAATATATAGCAGACAAAAACCTTTTCTCGAAAGCTTTCTGCGTTTTCGTATCTGCTTACTCTATGTCGGTAATTTACTCTCTTTGGAACCATACAGGACTGAGCGGCCTTATGGGTATTTCAAAATTTCTTGACTGGGTTCATTTTGACGCTCTAGCCAAGCCAGTTGCCGATGTTGCTACTTTCCTTCAGCAAGAATCCTTGCCTGAGTTGCAGAATATAATTTGTATCGCGGGATGGATATGCATGTCTGTTAGTGCTATTTCCATGAAGCAAATTAGGAGTGGAGGACTGCAGATTGTAGCCTTTACTCTATGGGTGTTTGTGCTGTGGGATTTTCATGCATTTAATTTTCTGGGGATTTTTTCTTTAATTTTTCTGGCGGCTTTATCTTTTTCAGAGCAGAATCCGACGTGTTTACGGGATAAGAAGTCGCGTTCTGAAGTATTGGAGAGCATGCTTGAGTTGATATTGTATATAGGGGTTTATGTAGTGTATATACCACTTGCATTTATTGTGATATTTAGCGGAATGTGGTCGTTCAAAAATAAATGATTAGCAAGGGACCCGGCAGGCTATCCATCAGATAGCCCACCGGGTCCCTTCTTTATACCGCTATGCGCTCAGCCCGTTAGCGGGTGGTGCGTTCCAGCAGCTGCAGCACGTTCTGGTAGGTGTGGCCGGTCGCCTCCGTCATGCCCTGCTCGCAGGTGCGGTTAGCCGAAATGTATGCGGCGAACTGCTTCTGCTCGCTCAGCTCGGCAGCCTCAGCCTCCGTAGCGCTCGCAGTCAGCTCGGGGTGCAGCATACCGCGGTCACCCGCGTAACCACAGCAACCCCAGTGCTTCGGCACGTACACGTCGTCACTCATCGCGTTCGCAATCTTCTCAAACGCAGGCTGAGTACCCAAGTGAGTCATGGAGCAGGTCGGGTGCAGAGCAACCGACGGCAGGGGAGCGGACACGCTCAGCTTATCCAGCATGTTGTCCGCGGCGAACTGAACCGCATCGTACATGCGCAGACGCGAGTAGTCCGGCTCGCCCGGCTTCAGGCCATTCACGATCTTGTGCTCAAGCGCCTTAATAACCTTCTCACGCATCACCTCAAGGCCCTCAGTACAGGACGAAGCGTCACACACGACCGGCAGGCGGCCACCATCAGTAGCCTCCCACAGGGACTTCAGCACACGGTCACTCATAATCGAGTAGCCGTCGGTGAAGCCCTTCGACTTCCACGGGGTAGCACAGCACATCTCACCAATATTGTCCGGGATGCGGTACTTCACGCCGAGCACGCTCGCACAGGCGAATGAACGCCTGGGTTGCGTTGACCGGGTCGTGCTTGCCGTCGCCGTCCACGCCGCCGAACATGGCGTTCACGCAGGCGGGGAAGAACACAATCTCAGCGGTTGCGTCCTTGTGCGGCTTACGGGCCGGGCCACCAACCGGCAGGTCCTTCTTGTAGGACGGAACCATGTCGTCACCCATGACCTTGCGGGCAATGTCGGTGGTGCCGTGCACCACGGGGAACGGCAGCTTCTTCGCCACGGTCAGGGCCTTGCCGGCGACCTTGTCCATGATGCCCCACTGCTGCGCGGCGACCTTCCAGCCGGCGGCGGCCAGCTTGTCCTGGTTCTCAGAACGCAGGCGGCGAATCAGGTCACCGGTGTTAATGTTCACGGGGCAGCGGGTCTGGCACATGCCGTCCACGGCGCAGGTCTCAATGCCGTAGTACTCGTACTCCTTACGCAGACGCTCGGCGAGTTCGTGGTCGCCGTTCGCCTCAGCGGCGGCAATCTCACGGCGCATCACGATGCGCTGGCGCGGGGTCAAAGTCAGGTTGCGGGAGGGGCAGACCGGCTCACAGTAGCCGCACTCCACGCAGCGGTCGACTTCTTCCTCGACGGTTTCGGCGACCTTCAGGTCGGTCACGTAGTCGGTGTCCGGCTCGGCGAGCAGCACGCCCGGGTTCATGAAGCCCTTCGGATCAATGAGGCGCTTAATCTGGCGCATCACGTCGAAGAGTTCCTCACCGAACTGGCGGCTCACGAACGGAGCCATGATGCGGCCGGTACCGTGCTCAGCCTTCAGCGAGCCTTCGTTACCGAGAATCAGCTGAACCATTTCTTCGGTGAACTCGCGGTAGCGGTCCAGCTGCTTCGGGTCGCGGAACTGCTCGTTCAGCATGAAGTGGATGTTGCCGTCCTTCGCGTGACCGAAAATCACGGAATCCTTATAGCCGTGTGCGTCGAACAGCTTGGTCAGGTCGCTACAGGTGTTGCCCAGAACCTCAACAGGAACAACCACGTCTTCAAGCAGTGCGTTCGTGCCGGAGGGGCGGTTGCCCGCAACGGTGGTGTACAGGCCTCGGCGTGCCGCCCACAGGGCGTTACGCTCAGACAGCTTGCTGGTCATCGACACCGGCGAAGCCACGGGCAGGCTCTTAAACATGGGCGCTGCTGCGGCGGCAAGGTCGCTCAGCTCCTGCTCAGAGTTGCCCTGGAACTCAACCAGCAGGGCGGCGTGGTCCTTCACATCGATGGCGGCGAGCGCCTCCGCAGCCTGGCCGGTACGCTGAGCCACACGAATGCTGGTGGCGTCCATCAGCTCCACGGTTGCCAGCTTGTTAGCGACCAGTTCGGGTACGGAACGTGCCGCGTCAATGAGGTTGTCGAACACGAGCAGACCGGTGGAAATGTTCTTCAGAATCGGGCGGGTGCGGTAGGTTGCCGAAGCAACGAAGCCGAGGGTACCCTCCGAACCGATTAGCAGGTGCTGCAGAATGTCGACGGGGGTCTCAAAGTCGACCAGGGAGTTCAGGCCGTAACCCATGGTGTTCTTCATGGAGTACTGCTGGCGAATCTTCGCCATGGATTCGGGGTTCTCAAGCACGCGCTTGCGCAGGCGCAGCAGGCCCTCGTGAATTTCGGGTTCGAGGGAGCGCAGCTTCTGGTCGGCGTCCGGCTCGGCGGTGTCAATGATGGTGCCGCTGGGCAGCACGAACACCATGGAGTCGAGGGTGTTGTAGTGTTGTACTTGGTGCCCGAAGACATGCCGGAGGAGTTGTTCGCGACCACACCGCCGATGGTGCAGGCAGACCACGATGCCGGGTCGGGGCCGAGCTTGTAGCCGTAGGGTGCCAGGTAGTTGTTGACCATCATGATGGTCGCGCCGGGCTGCACGCGCACCTTCTTGCCGTCTTCAAGGACCTCGATCTTCTTGAAGTGGCGGCGGGTGTCGACCATGAGGCCGTCGCCGCTGGACTGGCCGGAGAGGGAGGTGCCGCCGGAGCGGAAGGTCAGCGGCAGGCCGAGGTCGCCGGCTGCGCGGAAGATATTGGCGACGTCTTCGGCGGAGTCGGGGCGGATCAGGCCGGCGGGCACGAGCAGGTAGTGGGATGCGTCGTGGGAGATTGCCAGGCGGTCCAGTTCGGAGACGCTGGATTCGACTGCCTCGGCGCGTGCGTCGCTGAGCAGGCGCTTGAGGGTGTCTTCGTAGGGGGACTTGAGTGCTTCGGACGTGTTTGCCACAACGGTGGTCATGATTGAGCTTCCTTACTGGTGAAGGGTGTGAATGCTGTCCTTAATCCAGTATCTGCTCTTGAACACCGTCTTTTCCGCTTAGCTATGGCTAAGCTTGGCGACTACTTGTCACCATAAGGGGAGTGGGTTACACACCGTGCTGATGCGTAGCTTTGCCGCGTGTTTGCTGGTTTTCCGGGGGAGTAAGCGCGGGCTTGCGGAGGCGCACCCACCACACTCTGAACGCTGCGGCTGCTGTTAGGCGCGGCCGCCGAGCGCCGTAACATTCCAGCTAGCAGTACTATCAGAAGTCACCACACCACAAAACAGAGGAGAACCCGCTGAAGCACGCACCCCCAAATCCTCCACAAACACGCGGCCACCCGCAGGCACACTACGCTCCTTACGATCCACACCCGCACAATACACCGTCATCTTCGCACCCGAACGGTTCTCCACCGCAACCGAACCGCCACTCGACACCGTATCGTGCACAAAACCGCGGCTGCCCTGCATCTGAATCTCGCCAACCTCCGCGCTCTGACTCGTCAACGGCACACCATCAGGCGCCTCAAACTCACCCGAAGAACCAACACCCGCTGCACGAACCGACACCATCCACTGCGCATCATCAGTCAGCTGCGACGTTGACGCCGTCACACGCGCCGAACTATACGGCACACTCACCGCACCCGCAGACTTCGCGGAACTAGAAGGAGCCGGCGCAGACGCGCTCGCCGTATTACGAACCCACACGCCCGCACCCTCACCCGAACCGCCAGCAACCACCTCAACCTGAGTGCCCGAACCGTCAGTGACCGAAACCTTCATCGTGCCCTCCGGCTCACCGCGACGCTCAAACTCCACATACGAATAGGAGGCGGGCGCCGCCGGGCCCTCAAAGACCGCCTCCTCAACAGCGCCGCGACCGGTAAACAGGCGGAAACCCTCAGAATCCTGAATCACCGGTGCCGTCGTGTGGCTCGCAGCAGTCGGCTCAGACGAAGTCTCAGCAGACGCAGAAGGGGAGGGGTTCAGGGAAGCGCACCCGCCCAGGGCGGCGGCGAGCGCACCGGAGAGGCACAGGCTCACGCCCAGCTGACGGAAGCTCGGGTGACGGAAGAAGAAAGCGGTGGTGTGTGAAGGCATAAGGCACTCCGATGTGCGGGTTGGCAACGCTACGGGGCAGTAACACTGCGGGATAGCGCAACCGAGGTGATAGGTACACCACATATTGTGTCAGGTTAAATGCTCGCAGTGCAATGACTGCGGCGTAGCCTAAAGGCTACCGCACAAAGACCACAGCGCAATGAAATAGAAACGCAAACGCAACGGCGTGGAGTATCATTCACACTATGGATAAGGCAGAACAGAACCAGACAGACAACACGGTAAAGAACGGCACAGCACCCAATACCTCGGGGAATACCTCGGGCAATATTCCGGGGAACAGCCCAGCGGGTGCGTCTGTGCGCCCTGAAACTACCGTTTCTGGAACTACCGCATCTGAAACCGCCCCCGCTGCAGCAAGCCCCGCCGAAGCAAACCCCGCTGCAACGAGTCCGGCAACAGCGAGTCCCGCAGAGTCTACCGCCCTGCACGTAGACGCCGTGCAGATTGATAGCGCCCGCCTGGACAGCACCCACTCCGTCTACTCCACCGACCTGGACCCCGACGACTACGAAGAGGTCGTCGAAGAATACGCCACCACCGACGCGCCGGACGGTACGCACCGCGAGGAGCGTCGCATCACCCGCACCACGCATCACCCGCACGGCAAGGGCGACCAGAAAGCGGGCACCCAGGGTAACCCCGATGGTGACGCCGAGATTATTGATGTAGGCGAACCTGAAACGCACACCACGACTATCCGCACGGTCACCCGCACCGTCACGGACCCGCCGCGTCGCGCCCCGCGCACCCGCCTGTTCCGCACGCTCAGCAAGTACCGCGGCGAGAAGAACCTGGCGGCGTGGGAGGAACGCTCCTCCACGCCCATGTTCGTGGCGTCCGTACTGTACCTGCTCGCGTTCGCCGCGCCCATCATGAGCACACGCATTCAGGAGCCGTACGACGCGTACCTCAACATCATTCAGATGATCCTGTGGGGCCTATTCGCCGCCGACTACTGCATTCGCCTGTACTTGGCGCCGCGGCGACTCTACTTCATCACGCATAACCTGATGAACCTGGCGATTGTCCTGCTGCCCGCGTGGCGTATTGTCAGCTTCCTCTCCATGATTTATATGACCGCCAACCGCCAATATAAGAGGCTCTCAGAGCTGGCGGTGAAGCTCTTCGGATACACCGCGATCTTCATCATCATGTTTGCCCTGTCGATCTATTCGGTGGAGTCCTCCGAGCCGGGCGCGATGATTCGTGACCTGCCCACCGCCTACTGGTGGATGTTCACGACCCTCGCCACGGTCGGCTACGGAGACGTTTACCCGGTCACCGGTATCGGCAGGGTCATCGCCGTGATCGTCATGCTGTACGGCGGGGGCTTGGTCGCGGTTGCGACCGGTGCGCTCGCCAGCTGGATTATCGAAAAGTTTGGTGGCAGGGAGGAGCAGGAGTACCCCGCAACCAAGGCTGACGTGGACGATCTTCGCCAGGAGATTTCTGAGTTGCGTGCCCTGCTGGCTCGTGAGTATGCGCGCCGTGAAGCCCGCGACTACACGTTGCGTGAGGTCGTGGATGAAGACGGTGTGCACCCGGTTCCTTCGGATGCGGAGGCGGCACGCCGCGCCGGTTTCAGCGCCGCCGCGGGCTTTACTGCCCCTGGTACTCCTGGCGCTCCGGGTGCTGCTGCGGCAGCTTCTGCGGAGGCTACCCCGAACACCGCGCCCGGCGCCGCGCGGGCTGGTGAACCTGCCGACTCCTCGGCATCTCATGAGGTTGCGGTGCGCGAGCAGGAGCCGGTCGCCCTGCTGGAGGAGACTCGCCAGACGTTCACGATTATTCGTGAGAAGTTCGCGTTGCGCTCTCGCAAATAGGTGTTGAGTTCTGCTGTTGACTGTAGTGTGTCGACTGTAGCGAAATCGTGGGTTGTGCCGGTGGCACGATAGAAAGCGGCAGTGGAAAACCGGAGTAGCCCGGAAAATCTCGCCAGATGTCATGTTGTGGCTTGTCAAGGAAAAATTAGCCCGTTCAGAGTGCAAATTGAGGCTCTTGTGCGTGACTAACCCCTCAACTTAAGGTCTAATGTGACCAAACTATCTTTTAAAAATGACCGTCACTAGTGAAACTCCTAGCCAGAGCCTATAAACTATCTACCGTGCCAATGATTGAGCACCCTGTAGCCCCAAAACGCTACGGGGTGTCATCGTATCCCCGCCTCACTCACGGGCAGGCACCACTCAACTCACAAACTCACTCAAACACACACACTCTGTTAGACACGTTCGTGGCACCTAAGTCCACCCTGGGCGCGCTCGCTCTACTCGTCAGCGCGCTCTCCCTCACCGCGTGCGCATCCGCACCGAATAACGCCTCCGCATCCGCTGTTGTTGACCAGGCTGCTTTTGCAACCGCCGAACCTAGCGCCGTTTCCGCCCCCGGCGACGACAGCACCGGAATTAAGGCGGCGGCTGGCGTCTCGCAGGACCCGTCGATTCACCCGACCGCAACTCAGCCCACTGAGACCCCCGCGCCGGATAACATGAGCAACCAGGAACCTGTCGTCTCCACTGCGGCACCCATGCCTTCCTCGGCAGCCGTTGCGCGTTCGCAGAAAATCATGGACGGCACTTGGGTTCAGCAAGGCGCTGCTGACCTTGAGAACTACATGGATGCCGTCATTCACGACGGTGTTATCGAGGTGACTTACCACCTGAACCACGAAGAGTTGGCGACCCCCTTCTGGGTTGGTGCTTTCGAGGCGAAGACCGGCAACTTTACCTACGTTTCCCGCGTGGATCGTGCGAAGCTGGCCCGCGCACCCTACGCCTCCGACAAGGAAACCAAGGGATTTACCATGGAGAACGGTGTGCTGAGCTTCCCCATGACCTATGAGGGTGCCACCCGCATCATTCACCTGGAAAAGCAGCACAGCTAGGCGCACTGCCGGGGGAGTCATCTCATATCTGGCACGCATGACGGATGGGTCGTTCCCGTTGCCGCGTGCGGGCTATAGAATGGGACTATGAGCGAGAACACGACCCCCGAGCACGGCACCGCAGCCTCGGTGCAGGATTCCTTCGAGCTGCCCGGCGCACCGGACCAATTCCAGCGCCTGTGGACCCCTCACCGCACCGCCTATGTGAGCGGTGGCCAGAAGGACTACACCGAGAAGACCTGCCCCTTCTGCACCGCGCCCAGCCGCAGTGATGAGGAGTCGCTGATTGTGTACCGCGGCGAGCATGCCTTCGTGATTCTCAACCTCTACCCGTACAACCCGGGGCACCTGCTTATTTGCCCGTATCGTCACATTCCGTTCTATGACGATGCGACCGAGGCGGAGACCATGGAGATTGCGAAGCTGACCCAGCTTGCCATGAAGGTTCTACGCGAGGTGTCGCATAATGACGGCTTCAACATTGGCATGAATCAGGGCAAGGTGGGCGGCGCGGGCATTGCTGATCACCTGCACCAGCACATTCTGCCGCGCTGGAGTGGGGATACGAATTTCCTGCCGATTATCGCTCACACCAAGACCATGTCCCGCACGTTGGACGATATGCGTGTGGCTATTGCGGAGGGGTTTGCTCGCCTCAGCTAGACGGCCCGGACTAAATATCCCAGTCTAGATAGCCCGGCGACCCGGTTGGAAGGCTTGGTGAGTTTGAAAATCTGCACCCACTACTTCAATTTGCCAACCAGTGCAGAAAAAACTTGCTTCATAAATGCGTAGATTAGGCGGTCGACGCGTATTTGAATGATGTTATGCCCCTTGGATATGGCAAAGTTTTAACTGCAGCGACGCTGCGGGGAAGCTTCCAGCTTCCAAGAACACCGCACAGCTCACCGAAATAGCGGTCACCGATCGCTTTCGGGCTTGGCAGGGGAAGCACCCTGCATCAACCACAGAGGTCAGCGCCTCAACTGAGAACCCACCCGGTCGTGCGTGAACGCACGGCAACACTGCGAAGGGTGCGGATCAGCGTGAAGGCTGCTGGCCTCTTTTCGCGCCCCGCGGACGTGCCCCGAGGATGTGCGGCGGGAATGCGCGGAGCGTCTGGGATACCTCTCGCCAGTTGCGCCGTGAACCCGCCAGAGCCGTTAGATGTGCCAGCACTAGATGCGCCAGACCCGCTAGAGTGGAATGCTATGGACTACCCCAACCTGCTTGAGACTGCTTTCGACGAGTTCACTGCCGCGCCTGCTGTAGCTACTGTGCCCGCCGCCGGTAATGATGCCGGTGCCGTCACCGCCGGTGACTCTGCAGGCGCGCCGCGGCTGCTCATCTGGAGGCAGATCCGCTGGTCCAATCGCCGCCCGCTCATTGAGGTGGAACCCTTCACAGTCGCAGAACATGTAACGGGGGAGAGCGCTCCTATCCAGGAAAGCAGCCCCGTGCAGCTTGGCGTTCCGAGCGGGGTTCGCATCCAGATTCCATTGACCCCCGGCGCCTACCTGGGGTTGCGCATTCCGCGCGATAGCGAGGGGGGAACTCTACCGCTACTGCGCCGGATACACCACCGGCACGAGCAATGACGCCGCCACCGAATCCGCGGGAATCCGCCGCGTACCCTGCCCGGAGGGCACCCGCATCCAGCGTGGCCAGCAGTGCCCGCGCTGCACCGCCCGCGACGAATTCACCGCCCTGCACAGCGCGCACCTGTACCCCGGAACGCTCACCGAATCCATGCGCGCCTACGCCATGCTGGAGCATCGCCTCTACATCGCGACCTTCCCCGACGGCACGCACAAGGTCGGCACGAGCTCCCTGCATTCGACCCCGCGCCGCCTGGACGAGCAGGCGGTCGCCACCGCCACCTACATTGCGCTCGCACCCGACGGGCTTGCTATTCGCCGCGCCGAGGACGCCGTGACCGCTCTCGCGAAGATTCCGCAGGTCAAGCAGGTGGCGAGCAAGTACCGCGCCTGGACGAACCCGCTGCCCGGTGCGCAGCTTCGCACAGCCCATCAGGAGGCGGTCGCCCGCGCCCGCGAAGCGCTCGCCGAACTGTCACGCACCGACCCGGAGGTGCCGCTTACCGCCCTGGATGAGCCGTGGATTCCGTCGCTCGCCATGAACCGCCCGTATGCGGCTCTGCGGGCACAGTCGCCCGAACCGCTGGCACCGTGTGATTCTGGTTTGGGCGATCCTGGCCTGGGTGGTTCCGGTACTGAGAGCGGGGCGGCTGGCTTCTTCTGCACGGGTGCGGCGGGTCAGTTTTTGAGCGCCCACACCGGCGATGCTGACGCGGCGTTCCTGGTGAATACTGCCGCGTGGCGGAACGTGCTGGTGGAGCCCGCGCAGGAGTTCACGCGGGTGAGGGTGCAGGGTTCTCTGTTCTAAACGGGCTCGCTGTTTTAATACCCCCGGCGCTCCGCCCTAGCCGGAGCCCCACACCAAAACCCCGCACCAAACGCCCACACCAAACCCCTGAACCAAAAACCCCCGCACCCCCGTACTAAACCCCCCCAGTAACCCCGCCCCGTCCGGCATGAGCGAACGAGCCCGGCGGACCATTCAGCCGTTGGCGTGCGTGTACTAAAATGGTAAGCATGTCCAAACCCCTCATTCGTCTTCTCGGCCAGGGCGTACGCGCCGCGACTAAGCTTCGCGGCGGCGGCTCCGCCTTCCCCGGCCTTGTCATGGAAAAATTGCACCCCGACTTCGTCGCTGAAGAGCTCGCGAAGCTGCCCTACGGCGTGGTTGTTGTCTCCGGCACGAACGGTAAGACCACTACCACGAAGATGGCTGTGCAGCTGCTTGAAGCTCAGGGTCTGAAGGTTTTCACTAACCGCACCGGTTCGAACTTTGTGCGCGGTGTCGCTGCGGCACTGCTGGGCGAGATGACCCTCGGCGGCAAGCTTGATGCTGATATTGCTGTGCTTGAGCTGGATGAGGCGCACGCCGTGCACTTCGTGAAGGCTGTCAAGCCCGATTATGCTCTGCTGCTGAATGTTCTGCGTGACCAGCTGGACCGCTTCGGTGAGATTGACACGACCCGCCGCATGCTGGCGACCGTCGCCTCCGCAACGACCGGTACCGTGGTGCTCAACCGTGAGGACCCGCGCATCCGCTCCCTCGCTGAGAACGTGCAGCCGGGCGTGACCGTCAAATATTACGGTCTGGATGAGTCCTTGCGCTCGTACTTCCCCTCGGATGATGAGATGCGCGGCGGCACCGTCGCGAAGGCAACCCTGCCCGAGGCAGACGTCACCCTGACCGCGTTCTCCGGCACCTCCGCAACCTTCGACCTGGCGGGTGTGGAGCGAGTCGGCGAGATCAACCTCTACGGCATTTACAACATCTTCAACGCGGCTGGCGCTATGGCGCTGACCCGCGCCGTCATGGGCGAGAAGCTCAACGAAGATAAGCTCATCGCGGAGCTGGCGAAGATTACCCCCGCCTTCGGTCGCGGTGAGACTCTGAACGTGAACGGCCGCCCGCTGCAGCTGCTGCTGGTGAAGAACCCGAGCGGTTTCCGCCTGTCCCTGGCGAGCGCGAACGCTGACGACTACGCCACCATGATCACGATTAACGACCAGTACGCTGACGGTCGTGACGTGTCCTGGCTGTGGGATGTTGACTTCGACAGCTTGAAGAAGACCGGCGTGCAGATGGTTTCGGGTGTGCGTGCCTGGGATATGGCGCTGCGCCTGGAGCATGACGGCGTGAAGGTTGACGAGGTCAACGAGAACCTCGCCGATGCGCTCAAGGGCTTCATTGCCTCCAGCGGTAACGCGCCCATGCGTATTTTCTGCACCTACACCGCAATGCTGGCTCTGCGTGAAGAGCTCGCAAAGATCACTGACGTTGAGAGGGTCTCCTAATGACGGCAACTCACACTTTTGAGGGCACCCCCGCCTCCGGCCCCAATAACGGTAAGACTCTGCGTATTCTGCAGCTGTACCCGCTCGACATGAACATTTACGGCGACTGGGGTAACACTCTGGCGTTGGCTCGTCGCGCGCAGGCGCACGGCTTTGACGTGCAGATTCTGGACCACAACCCCGGTCAGCCTTTCCCGGAAGATGTTGACATTATTCTGGGTGGCGGCGGCCAGGACTCGGGTCAGTCCGTGATTCAGGATGACCTGCACGCGAACGGTGACACGCTGCGCTCGCTGGCTGAGGCTGGCGTGCCGATGCTCGTCATTTGTGGCCTGTACCAGCTGTTCGGCAAGGAATTCCGCACCCGTGAGGGTGAGGTGCTGAAGGGTATCGGCATTTTTGATGCGCACACGGTCGGCGGCGATGACCGCCTGATCGGCAACATTGTTGAGGAGTCTGAGGAGTTCGGCACCGTGATTGGTTTTGAGAACCACTCGGGCCTGACCTACCTGGGTTCCGGCTGCACCCCGCTGGCTACCGTCACCAAGGGTGAGGGCAACAACGTGACCGATGCGTACGAGGGTGCGCGCGTGCACAACGTGATTGGCACCTACCTGCACGGTTCGTTGCTGCCGAAGAACCCGAAGATTTCGGACTACCTGATTGAGCAGGCGGCGCAGCGTAAGTTTGGCGAGTTCACACCGAACACGATTGACGACTCGCTGGTGGAGAAGGCGCGCGCTTCGGCTGCGTCGCGCCCCCGCTAGCCTATTCCTGGTGGTGGCGTGCACTTTCTGAGGTGGTGTGCGCCTCCGCTACGGTATAGTTATGTGAGTACAGTACGGTGCGTGGGACGTTTCGCCGTGCCCGCACGGAGGTTTTGACTAAGGGAGATACGAATGTCCGGTCACTCTAAATGGGCGACTACTAAGCACAAGAAGGCTGCTATCGACGCTAAGCGCGCGAAGGCTTTCGCGAAGTTCATTAAGGCAATTGAAGTTGCAGCACGTATGGGTGGCGCTGATATTGCTGGTAACCCCGCTCTTGACCTGGCTGTGTCGAAGGCGAAGAAGAACTCCGTTCCTAACGACAACATTGACCGCGCAATCAAGCGTGGCGCTGGTCTGACCGGTGAGACCATTGACTACACCGAAATCATGTACGAAGCACGCGGCCCGCAGGGTACCGCTCTGTACATTGAGTGTCTGACCGATAACCGTAACCGTGCAGCGTCTGAGGTTCGCCTGGCTGTGACCCGTAACGGCGGCACCATGGCTGACCAGGGTTCGGTTGCGTTCCTGTTCGAGCGTAAGGGCGTTGCTGAGGTCACCAAGACTGACGGTCTGACCGAGGACGACGTTCTGATGGCTGTTCTGGACGCAGGCGCTGAAGAGGTTCTGGACGAGGACGATATCTTCACCGTTGTGTCCGCAGCGACCGACCTGCCCGAGATCCGTAAGGCACTGGACGAGGCTGGCCTGGAGTACAACAACGACGACCCGGTCTTCCGCCCGACCATGCAGGTTGACCTGGACGCTGAGGGTGCTAAGAAGTTCATGAAGCTGGCAGACGCTATTGAAGAGCTCGACGACGTTCAGAACGTCTACTCGAACGCTAACGTTTCTGCTGAGGTCATGGCAGAGCTGGAAGCTGAGTAATCACTCGGATTCTGATATCTGATGCTTGAAGAAGCCGCTCCTTTAACCGAGCCGCCGTAGGGTGGCTGGTTGGGGGAGTGGCTTCTTAGCGTCTGGGGCTTTTTTGGGGATGTGCTGGGTACTTTTCGCGGGGCGCACGGTGACTGCTCTTGTAGCGACCGTGCTCGTGGCACGCCCCGGTGCCGGGTGCTAGGATTCTGAAGGGCTAGAATCTAGAGATTCTATAGGGAGTTTGTCGAAAGGGGAGATGATGGCCGCCGCTCAACCTGCCGCACGCGATAGTATGCGCGAGAACCGTACCGCCGCCGCTGTGGAGCGTGTGCCGGGTGCGACCCGCATCATGGGTGTTGACCCCGGTCTGACCCGCTGCGGCTTCTCTATGCTCGATATGACCGCCGATCGTAAGGCGCACTTCGTGAACGTGGGTGTTGCCGGCACGATCCCGGCGGAGTCCCTGGACCAGCGTATTCTCTGGATTTTCAATGCCGCCTCCCACTGGCTGGATACCTATAAGCCGGATGCCCTGGCGATTGAGCGTATCTTCGCTCAGGAGCAGGTGAACACGGTGATTGGTACGGCGCACGCTTCGGGTGCGGTGATTTCTGCGGCGGCGATGCGCGGCGTGCCGGTGTTCTTCCATACCCCTTCGGAGGTGAAGGCGGCGGTGACCGGTAGCGGTCGCGCCGATAAGGCATCGGTGGGTCGCATGGTGACCCGCATTTTGGGGCTGGATTCCATGCCGAAGCCCGCCGATGCTGCCGATGCCCTGGCGATTGCGATCTGTCACGGCTGGCGTGGCGGCGGCATCGGTTCGGGTATTAACATGGCGGCTCAGACGCAGACTCACCAGGGTTCACGCCCGGCGCAGGCTCGCCGTGGCGGGTCGTTGACTCCGGCGCAGCGTGCCTGGATGGAGGCGGAGGCGCGCGCTCGCCGCTAGAGGCGCCTTCGTGGGCCTGTGCACTGCCTCCTGCTAGCTTGCGTGTATTCGCTAAGAAGTTCGAATATATGCTTGATTTCAGAAGAAATATTCTAATATACTTGTAATGTCTCCCCGTCGAACTGGGGGAGTGCGTTCTGTGGGTGCCGGAGTTCCCGGTGCCCTCACACTGCCGCGAGCCCTAATCCTGGGCGCGGTGTTGAAAGGTGGAGAGAAATGATTGCATCCCTGACCGGTCGTGTGGCTCAGGTGGGCCTTGATCACGCGGTGATTAACGTGAACGGTTTCGGCATGCTCGTGTACGCGACCGCGCGTACTCTCTCCAAGTTGCGCACCGGTGAGGAAGCTACCGTGCTGACCACCATGATTGTGCGTGAAGAGTCGATGACTCTCTACGGTTTTTCGGAGCCTGCCGAGCGTGAAGTGTTCGATATGATGCTTTCGGTTTCCGGCATTGGTCCGCGTATTGCGCTGGCGGTGCTGAGCGTTCACACTGCTTCGGAGGTGGAGCGCGCCGTGGCGACCGGTGACGATAAGGCGTTCACGAAGGTCCCCGGTATTGGCCCGAAGGGTGCCCGCCGTATTGTGCTGGAGCTTGCAGGCAAGCTGATTCTCAGCGATGGCCAGACCGATGAGCTGCCGCTGAGCCAGGGCATTGTTTGGAAGCCGCAGGTGCTGGATGCTCTCACCTCCCTGGGCTGGAGCGAGAAGGACGCTTCCGCCGCTATTGACGCTTACGTGCAGCACAACCCTGCCGCAGAGACTGAGCCGGTGGGTGTGGCTCTGCGCGGTGTGCTCGCCTCCTTTGGGTACTCAGAACACGGTGGGCCGCCACTAGCCAGCGCGCCCTGTTCGACGTATCCCACTCAAACTTTTGTGAAAGAAGAATTCTATGAGCCAGAATCCCTATGAGCCGCAGCCCGCGGCGTCCCTGGTTTCCGGCGGGTATTTTCCCGGTCAGGTGCCCGGCACTCAGGCGTCTTCAGCTCCCGCCCAGCGCCTCGTGGCGATGGAAGAAGAGCCCGAAGAGAAGATGATTGAGGCGGCACTGCGCCCTAAGTCCCTGGACGACTTTGTGGGTCAGCGCCGCGTGCGTCAGCAGCTGTCCTTGGTGCTGGAGGCTTCGAAGATGCGTGGCCGTAGCGCCGACCATGTGCTGCTCTCGGGCCCTCCCGGTCTGGGTAAGACCACTCTCGCGATGATTATTGCGGCGGAGATGGAGGCGCCGCGCGCATTACCTCGGGCCCGGCGATTCAGCATTCGGGTGATTTGGCGGCGATTCTGTCTTCGCTGACCCCCGGTGAGGTGCTGTTCCTGGATGAGATTCACCGCATGAGCCGCCCGGCTGAGGAAATGCTCTACATGGCGATGGAAGATTTCCGTGTGGACATTGTGGTCGGTAAGGGTGCGGGTGCGACCTCCATTCCGCTGGAGCTGCCGCAGTTCACCCTCGTGGGTGCGACGACCCGTGCGGGTCTGCTACCCGGTCCTCTGCGTGACCGCTTCGGTTTTACCGGTCACCTGGAGTTCTACTCGGTGGAGGAGCTGGAGCTGGTGCTACGCCGTAGCGCGGGTCTGATGGATATGCAGATTACCTCCGAGGGTTTCACCGAGATTGCCGGTCGTTCCCGCGGTACGCCCCGTATCGCGAACCGTCTGTTGCGCCGTGTGCGTGACTGGGCGCTGGTCAACGGCGTAGATCGCATTAGCGCGACCGACGCCGCAACCGCGCTGGACATGTACGAGGTGGATTCGCGCGGCCTGGACCGCCTGGACCGCTCCGTGCTGGAGGCGCTGATCCACAAGTTCGGCGGCGGCCCGGTGGGTCTGTCCACCCTCGCCATTGCGGTGGGTGAAGAGACGGAGACCGTGGAGACGGTTGCCGAGCCGTACCTGGTGCGTGAGGGCCTGATTGGTCGCACCCCGCGCGGTCGTGTGGCTTTGCCCGCGGCGTGGGAGCACCTCGGCTTGGAAGCGCCCGAAATTCAACTCTAGGCCCGATTCAGCTCTAGACCCGCATCAGCTGATAACACAGCAGTTGATGACACAGTAGTAGCCCGTGGGAGGTAGCAACCTCCCGCGGGCTTCTCTGTAGGCGCTGTCGGGCTCAGCAGGCTCTATCGGGCCCTGCCGGGCTTCATTGGGGACATAAAATTACGCCGAGAGAGTCCAAAACTCAGGTTAACCTCACAAAAATGCTGGTTCGGGTCACTAAAGCTCACGCTCTCGCGTAGGATGGATACGTACTGTATCTACGATTCCACACCTTCTGGTACACTCAACCCTCGCGGTGAGCGGCACGGGTGCGGATGTGAAAGTGAGACCATGGATTTTAACCTCCTGATTATGATCGCCATGATGGCGCTGCTGGCATGGATGATGTTCTCTGCACAGAAGCGTCAGCGTAAGCAGATGGAGGAGCTGCAGGCAATGCGACGTGCGCTCGTCCCTGGTGATCAGGTGATGACTGCTTCCGGCGTCTACGGCACCGTTGTCAGCACTGACTTTGAGAACAATAAGTTGCAGCTTCAGATTGCAGAGGGCGTTGTGATTACTGCGTCCATGAACGCGATTCTGAACCTTGTTGAGGATGAAGCCCCCGCAGCGCCCCTGACCGAGGACGTGTACGAGGCTACCGCATCCGAAGCTCCCGCTTCCGATACCTCTTCTGATACTGCTAAGTAATTCAGAGCGTATGAGCCCGGCGCCCATGAGCGGCGTCGGGTTTTCGCGTTACGGAATCTGTAGAACACTCAATACTATTCACACGAAGAAGGAACATTATGGCTAAGCGTTCACCGCTTGCAGCCGCGCGAGGGGCGCTCCTCTCGATGGTCCTGCTCATGGTTGTTATGGCTGCCGGTATTTTCGGCAGCACCTACTCGGGAGGTTCTTGGGCACCGAAGCTCGCCCTGGACCTTTCGGGTGGTACTCAGATGATTCTTTCTCCGAAGGTCAATGGCTCTTCGGATGGGAACGTCACCCAGGAGCAGTTGAACCAGGCGGTTGAGATTATTCGTCAGCGCGTTGATGGTGCCGGCGTTTCGGAGGCGGAGGTTACCACCTCCTTCGGCTCGGGTAATAACGTGGTTGTTTCGGTTCCCGGAACGATTAGCGCTGAGACTCGTCAGCTGATTCAGGCGTCTGCAAATATGACGTTCCGCCCGGTGCTGCTTTCTGGTGCCGGTACTGCGGTGGCTGAGGATGCCCGCACTGCGGACGATAAGCTGCCCAAGCCCTCCGCGGAACCGACTGACGGCTCTGACCGCAACTGGATTACTGCGGACCTGTACAAGCAGTATGAGGCGAAGGACTGCACCGCGGCACGCAATGAGGACGCCGATAGTGCGGACCCGACTAAGCCGATGGTGGCGTGCTCTACTGACGGTCATGAGAAGTACATTCTGGGTCCTGTGGAGCTGAGCGGTAGCGATATTTCTACCGCAAGCCACTCGCAGGAGACGAGTGGTCAGGGCGTGACGACGGGCCGTTGGGCTGTGAACATTCAGTTCAACGATGAGGCTCGTGAGAAGTTCCAGAACATTACTTCTCGCCTGAACGCGATTCGTGCGCAGAACGCAAATGATCCGCGTGCCCGCTTCGCGATTCTGCTGGACGGCAAGGTGCTGTCTTCCCCGGTGTCGCAGGCAGTAATTTCTGATGGTAAGCCGCAGATTACCGGTAACTTCACCGAGCAGGAAGCGAAGGCTCTCGCCGATCAGCTCAAGTACGGTGCCCTGCCGATTAGCTTCACGATCCAGTCGGAGCAGCAGATTTCTGCAACCCTGGGTTCGGAGCAGTTGCGTGTGGGTCTGCTGACCGGCCTGATTGGTCTGCTGCTGGTGTTTGTGTACTCGCTGTTCCAGTACCGTTTGCTGGGTTTTGTCACGATGATGTCGCTGATTGTTGCTGGCATTATTTCGTATGAGGCGATTGCGCTGCTGGGTTGGGCGTTGAACTACCGCCTGTCCCTGGCTGGTGTGGCGGGTCTGATTGTGGCGATTGGTGCTACGGCTGACTCGTTCATCGTCTACTTTGAGCGTATCCGTGACGAGATCCGTGCGGGCCGCACGATTCCGTCGGCGGTGAACCACGGTTGGCAGCGTGCATCCCGCACTATCTTGGCGTCGAAGGCTGTGAACCTGCTGGCTGCTGTGGTGCTGTACGTGGTGTCGGTTGGTTCGGTGAAGGGCTTCGCGTTCACCCTTGGTTTGACGGCGATTGCTGACCTTGTGGTCGTGTACCTGTTCACCCATCCGACGCTGACTCTGCTGGCGAATACCCGCTACTTCGGTGAGGGTCACCGCCACTCGGGCCTGTCGCCTGAGTCGCTGGGCGCTACGCCGCTGTACCGTGGTGCCGGTCGCCTCCGCAGCCCGGAGGAGAAGCAGTTGAGCATTGCTGAGCGTCGCCGTGCAGAGCGTGCCGCCGCTGAGGCTGACGAGTCTGCTTCTGATGAGAAGAAGGAGAGCTAAGCATGGCTACCGATGTGAAACCTAATGCTTTTGCCCGCTTCGGTAATGACCTGCATTCGGGTGCCCGCTCGTACCCCTTCGTGGGTAAGCGCCGCCTGTGGCTGGTGCTTGCGGCTGTGCTGATGGCGGTTTCGGTTCTGATTCCGGCTGTTGGTGGCGGCTTCAACCTGGGTATTGATTTCCGCGGCGGTTCGGAGTTCGTGGTCTCGAAGACTGCGCACGTTGATACTGCTACGGGTGAGCGCGTTATTCACGAGAAGGCGAAGGACGCTTCGGATGTTCGCGTGACCAATATTGCGCCGGGTACGATTCGTGCCCAGATGAGCAAGCTCAGCGATGATGAGACTCTGCAGGTGAAAGCGGCTCTGCAGGAGGCTTACGGCGTCTCTGAGAATGACGTGACCTCTTCGTTTGTGGGTCCGACCTGGGGTGCGGATGTGACCCGTCAGGCATTCTGGGGTTTGGTCGCGTTTGTGGTGCTTGCGCTGATTGGTATGGCGTTCTACTTCCGTACCTGGAAGATGTCGCTGGCGTCTATTGCGGGTCTGTTCTTCACCGTGGTGGTGACGGTTGGCCTGTATGCCGCGTTCGGCTTCGAGATTACTCCGAGTGCAATTATTGGTTTCTTGACGATTCTGAGCTACTCGCTGTACGACTCGGTGGTGGTGTTCGATAAGATCCGTGAGAACACCGAGGATGTGCTGGAACGCCGCGACACGACCTTTGCCGAGCAGATTAACCTGGCGGTGAACCAGACCCTGGTCCGTTCGATTAACACGGCTATTGTGGGTGTTCTGCCGGTGGGCGCGATTCTGTTCATTGGCGCGTTCATCCTGGGCGCGGGTACTTTGCAGGACCTGTCCCTGTCGCTGTTCGTGGGTATTCTGGTGGGCATGTTCGGCACGCTGTTCGTGTCTGCTCCGCTGTATGCTTCGCTGCGTTTGGGTGAGCCTCAGATTCGTGAGCACACCGCGAAGGTGGAGAGCGGCAACTTCAAGGACACTGAGGATGAGGAGGCTGACTCTTCGGAGGAGCCCGCCGAGGCTGAGAAGGCAGCTAAGGCTGAGGAGTCTAAGAAGTCCGAGGATTCCGCAGAGGACGAGAAGGCGGCCGAGAAGCCCGCTAAGAAGCCGGCACGTGCAACCATTGAGATTCACCGCGTGAACCTGAACGGTTAGCCTGCGTTCCGCCAGCGTTACTGGCGTTGCTAACGATAGGGGAGTCGATACCGAGAGGTGTTGGCTCCCCTTTAGCGTGCCCGATTATTTCCCACACAACGCGCTCTGGCGTGTTAAACGTCGCATAGTTTGGCTCGTTCCAGACCGCTGGGTAGGATAAAGGTAGAAGATACTGTGCGCTCGCGTTTGAGCCAGCTGAGCGGGCTAGGGGCCGGTTTGGCCGGTATAGCCCTCAATGATGAGGAACCTGAGTGTGCGGCTGATTATCTTGAGTCCGAAGGAGCCTGGAATGAGTGCAGAACCTGCCGTGAACACCAACGCTGAGAACCCTGCAGGGACCGCCGAGAAGCCCGCGGTTCGGCCCGCTGGCCCGATTCCTCTGCCTGAAACTGATTCGTCTGACGCAAAGAAGAAACGCGGCTCGCACCGCGTCATGGCTGCTGGCGGACGTGTGCCGAACCGCCTGGTCTTCGGTAGCCGCAGCAGCAAGATGGAAGCCTCCGACTCGCACGGCGGCACCATCCGTTTCTCCCCGATGATCGCGCCGGTCGTACGTGCCGTGCGCCGCTACCACCCGGACGAAGACATCCAGGTGCTGCAGCGCGCCTACGAGGTGGCGAACCGTTGCCACGAGGGTCAGAAGCGTAAGAGTGGCGACCCGTACATCACCCACCCGGTCGCCGTGACTGCGATTCTTGCGGAGATGGGCGCGACCGGTCCCGTGCTCGCCGCCGGCCTGCTGCACGACACGGTGGAAGACACCGACTACACGATGGAGCAGCTCACCGAAGATTTCGGCGAGGAGGTCGCCTACCTGGTCGACGGCGTGACCAAGCTGGACAAGATGACCTACGGCGAGAACGCCTCCATTGAGACGATCCGCAAGCTCGTGCTGTCCATGAGCAAGGACATTCGCGTGCTGCTCATCAAGCTTGCCGACCGCCTGCACAACGCCCGCACCTGGCGTTTGTGCCGCAGGCTTCTGCCGCGAAGAAGGCAGAAGAGACCCTGAAGATTTACGCGCCGCTCGCGCACCGCCTGGGCTTGAACACAATCAAGTGGGAGCTGGAGGACCTGTCCTTCGCCGCCATGAGCCCGGAAATTTACGCCGAAATGGTGCGCATGGTCGGCGAACGCACCCCCGCGCTCGAAAAGTTCCTGAACGAGGCGCGCACCAAGATTAAGGAGCGCCTGGCACAGGTCGGTATCGAGGCGACCGTAACCGGCCGCCCCAAGCACTACTACTCGATTCATCAGAAGATGAAGACGAAGGGCCGCAGCTTCGACGAGATTAACGACATCCTCGCCGTGCGCATCATGGTTGAGGAAGAGGCGGAGTGCTACACCGTGCTCGGCCACGTGCTGTCCCTGTGGCCGTCGATGACCGGCCGTTTCAAGGACTACATTAAGAACCCGAAGAACAACAACTACCAGTCGCTGCACCTGACCGTGTACGGCCCCGGTAACCTGCCGCTTGAGATTCAGATCCGCACCTACAAGATGCACGAAGAGGCCGAGTACGGTGTGGCGGCGCACTGGCGCTACAAGGCGGCGTCACGCGGTGAGAAGGTTTCGGCTCGTGGCGGCGCGCCCGCGAAGGACCCGAAGGAGCCGGGTACCCAGACCTCGGCAATGATGAACGTCGGCATCCTGCAGTCCATCGCCGAAATTTCAAACTCCAACCCGGAATCAGAGAAGTTCTACGAGTCGCTCGCAGACACCCTCGACACCGACGAAATCGTCGTACTCACCCCCAACGGCGAGGCAATTGCCCTGCCCAACGGCTCCACCCCCGTGGACTTCGCCTACGCCATCCACAGTGAGGTCGGCGACCGCACCGTCGGCGCGAAGGTCAACGGTCGCCTGGTGCCGCTGCACACGGTCCTGCCCACCGGCGCCACCGTCGAAATCATGACCACGAAGAACGAAGACGCCGGACCCAGCGAGGACTGGCTGAAGTTCGTTCGCTCCTCGCGCGCTCGCACGAAGATCCGCCAGTACTTCGCGAAGGAACGCCGCCTGGAGGCGCTGCTCGCCGGCCGCGAGATGCTCACCAAGAGCATGCGCAACAGTGAGCTGCCGCTGCAGAAGATGATGAGCCCGGAGATTATGACTCAGGTGGCTCAGTCTGCGCACAAGAACGATGTGGCGTCGCTGTACCGTGCGATTGGTGAGCACGAAATCGCGCCGAAGCAGGTCATTGACACCCTGGTTGAGGTGCACCGCGGCGACGAGCCGGCACCCGAGGTTGAGGTCAGCGACTTTGACGAGACGTTGCTGAAGTCGACCCGCAAGGCGATTGGCGATAACGGCGTGATTGTGCCGGGTGCTGAGGGCGTGTTGACGAAGATTGCGCGTTGCTGCACCCCGGTCCCGCCGGATGACATTATCGGCATTGTGACCCGCTACAACGGCATTTCGGTGCACCGCCGCGACTGCCCGAACATGCGTAACGCTGACGAGGAGCCGCGCGTGACCACGGTTGAGTGGGCTTCTTCGCCGACTGCTACGTATCGTGTGCAGATTCAGGTGGAGGCGCTGGACCGTAAGGGCCTGCTGAGCGACCTGATTCGTGCTATCTCTGAGTCGGGCGTGAACATTCTGGATGCGCGCGTGCACACTTCGGAGGATCGTACCGTGGTGGACCGCTTCGCCCTGGAGCTGGGTGACCGCTTCATGCTGGAGCACGTGCTGAACGTGGTCCGTAACGTGACGGGCGTGTACAAGGCGTACCGACTGACCGGCGCGAAGCCCTCGGAGGCGTAGCCTCTTTCATTCGCTGACTTACGCTGAGAAGCCACATGTGTTTCGAAAAGCCACTTTTTTTGGTGGCTTCTCGAAACACATGTGGCTTCTCGCCGTTTATAGGGGAGGGGTCGGGGGAACTTTCGATAGGTTAGTGTCTTCACTACGGGTTAAAGACCCACGGCGAAGGCACTAACCTATCGAAACAACCAGTGGCTCGGCGATGACGAACCGGCGAGTGCGGGGTCGGGGGGAACCCCGTATACTGAAAGAGTTCGCGCCGCCGGGTACGAAACGGCTTGTGGAAGCTACGAATGCTCCCACCGAGCAGGGCTTCTGAACCGGCACCGGCGCATGTGTACGACCGGGACCGCACGGGTCCCGAACTTTTGACGTTTCTGCGACGAGAAACGATAACTAATGAGAGGTTGACCGCCCCTATGACGACGCAGTCTACGGATTCTTCCGCTACTACTGACGAGCACCGTAACCGTAACGCTGAGCGTGCGCCGCTACACGCGACGATTTGGCGTATTGCTGATGGTTTGCGCGGTTCGGTAGATGGCTGGGACTTTAAGCAGTACGTGTTGGGCATGCTCTTCTACCGTTACCTCTCCGAGAGCCAGGTGCGCTTTGTGGAGGAGGAGTACAGTCTGGATCAGGCTTTTGAGCAGATTCCTGATGAGGCTTTTGATGAGGACACCCGCCGCATGCTGGTGGAGAATCATGGCTTCTTCCTGCTGCCCTCGCAGCTGTTCTCGAATGTGCACGCGAAGGCTCGCCAGGACCAGAACCTGAACGAGACCCTGGCGAACGTATTCAAGGCGTTTGAGGGGTCGGCACGCGGTACCGAGTCTGAGGATAACGTGAAGGGCCTCTTCGACGACTTTGTGCTGGACTCCAATAAGCTGGGTGTGAGCCCGGCGGCTCGTCACGAGAACCTACTCAAGCTCATGGACGCTGTGGCGGACATGAACCTGGGTAAGGACTACGAGGACAGCGAGAACGATGCTTTCGGTGATGCCTACGAGTACCTGATGGGCATGTATGCATCAAATGCGGGTAAGAGCGGCGGCGAATTTTACACTCCGCAGGAGGTTTCGGAGCTGCTGGCGAAGATTGCCATGGATGGCCGTGATGGCGATAAGATTCGTAGCGTGTATGACCCGGCGTGTGGTTCGGGTTCGCTGCTGTTGAAGGTTAAGCGTGAGCTGGGTAAGAACTCGGACGGCCTGCGTTTCGTGGGTCAGGAGATTAACCTGACCACCTATAACCTGTGCCGTATGAACATGATGCTGCACGGTGTGCCGGTGGATGATTTCAGTATTGCGCACGGTGATACTCTGATTGACCCGAAGCACCGTGGTGGTGCGGGCGATGATTTTGAGGAGCCGTTTGGTGCGATTGTGTCTAACCCTCCGTATTCGACGAAGTGGAAGGGTGATGATGACCCGACCCTGATTCATGATGACCGTTACGCCCCAGCGGCGGTGCTGGCGCCGAAGACGAAGGCTGACCTGGCGTTTACGATGCATATGCTGGCGTCGTTGGATGAGGCAGGCACGGCGGCTATTGTTGAGTTCCCGGGCGTGCTATACCGCGGTAAAGCAGAGCGCACGATTCGTGAGTATCTGCTGAAGCAGAACGTGGTGGACGCTGTGATTCAGCTACCCGCCAACCTGTTCTACGGTACGAGCATTGCGACCTGCATTCTGGTGTTGAAGAAGGGTCGTCGTAAGGATCATTCGGTGCTGTTCGTAGATGCATCTGCGCTCTTCGATAAGGGTAAGAACCAGAATATTCTGGGTAAGGCACACCGCGAGAAGATTCTTGAGGTGCTGGCTGCCCGTGAGGAGCGTGAGCATTTCTCTGCGCTGGTTCCGGTGGAGAAGCTACTGGAGCAGGAGGCGAACCTGGCGGTGTCGAGTTGGCTCGAACCGGCGGATACGCGTGAGCGCGTGGATATTGTTGAGCTGAATTCTCGTATTGAGGGTATTGTGGCTCGTCAGGCTCAGCTGCGCGTGGAGATTGACGCTATTGTGGCGCGTCTGGAAGGCGGCGAGTAGTCGTGGCTGAGGGGACGAATTATATTGACCGCCTGGTGGCTGAGCTCTGCCCGGACGGGGTGGAGTACCGCCCGCTGGGGGATGTTGTTGAGTACGCCAAAAAGAGGGAAAAAGACGGCACAGGCGTTCATCTTTATGTAGGCGTCGAGAATCTTAAAAGTGATTTTCTAGGATGCTCCCCCGTTAATGGGTCGAAGGGTGGAATTATTTTCCAAAAGGACGATATTCTTTTGGGAAATATTCGTCCCTACCTTAAAAAGATGTGGCTATCTAATGCAGAGGGTGTTTCTAGTCCTGATGTTCTTGTTTTAAGAATTCAAGAAAATGAGGAAGAGAATATAGTAGCTAAGTATTTGTATTATATTCTCTCATCGAGTAAGTTTGTTGCTTACAACATATCTCATTCACGAGGTGGCAAGATGCCTCGTGGAAATAAGGCAAAAATTCTTGAATTTGAGTTTCCTGTTCCTCCTACGGAGATTCAGGAAGCGATTGTTGAAATTCTCGACAAATTCACGAACTTGGAAGTGGAGCTAGAAGGGGAGCTAGAAGCTCGTACTCTGCAATACGAGTACTACCGTGACTCGCTCTTCGAAGCCCTCAACTGCCCTCGCGCTACCCTGGGCGAACTAGGTAAGTTCTACGGTGGACTTAAGGGAAAGACCAAGAATGATTTCGGCTCATCTGGTGCGCGCTACATTTCTTACAAGAATGTATATGAAAACATTTCAGTCGATTTCACTTGGCCTGACTTCGTGCAGGTAAAAGAAGGAGAGAATCAGCTTTCCCTAATGAAGGGTGACATTCTCCTGACCGGGTCATCTGAGAATATGGAGGAAGCAGGTCTTTCATCTGTTGTTACGAAGGAACCTGAGGAGGAAGCATATTTGAATAGTTTCTCAATCTGCTATCGCCTCAATGATCCGAGCATTCTTAACCCCGAGTTTTCTAAATATCTTTTTAGGAGCCGTCTAGCTCGTAAACAGATCATTCGAACCGCTCAAGGAGTTACGAGGTTCAACGTCTCCAAGAAGAAACTGGCTAATGTGTCTATTCCTATCCCCAGCCTGGAAGAGCAGCAGCGCATTGTCGGTATTCTCGACCGTTTCGACGCCCTAACCAGCAGTCTCTCTGAGGGTCTACCCGCAGAGCTCGCAGCGCGTCGCAGCCAGTACGAGTACTACCGCGACCAGCTACTCACCTTCCCCCGCAAGGGCGAAAACCAGTAGACACCTGCGCATTAAGTTGCGCATCACGCGCACACCCCGTGCAGGGGCGGCACCCGCCACCCCTGCACGGGCCGCTAGACCTCAACCACATACCTCAACCACACTCAACAAACTGGGCCCACTAACTCTGAGCCCAACCCATCCACACACTCAACCCCTACGCAAAGGAGCACCCCGTGGAAACCGTACCCAACCACCCCCGCCCCGCCGAAGGACGCACTGAAAGCATCCTCAGCTCGGACGACTTTACCGTCATCGCCGAGATTGCTAAAGCGAAGGGCTATAACGAATGGGAAGCCCAGCGCAAGCAGAAGGAAGACTACCAGAGCGAAGCGCAGCTTGAAGCTGAACTCATCGAAACCCTCAAAGCCCAGGGCTACGAATACCTGCCGCGCCTCACTGATGAGGCCGCACTCATCCGCAACCTGCGTGAACAGCTCGAACGCCTCAACACCCGCCCCGAAGAAGGCACCTACGGCCCCAACAGCGGCTTCCACTTCACCGACGAAGAATTCAACCGCCTGCTCACCGAACACATCGCCCGCTCCAATGACGGCATCCTCGAAAAGGCCACGCTCATCCAGGAAGAACGCTTCATTGACTTCCGCCTCGAAGACGGCACCCTGCGCAACATCATGCTCATCGACGCCGCTTACCCCGCCCGCAACCGCATGCAGGTCATCAACCAGTACCGCGTACCCGCTGCTAACGGCAAGGTACTCAACCGCTACGACGTGACCATCCTCGTCAACGGTCTGCCCCTCGTGCACATCGAACTCAAGAAGCGGGACGTCGGAATCCACCCTGCCTTTCAGCAGATTGAACGCTACCAGAGCGAAGGCTTCCAGCAGGACCAGCACCGCCTCTTCGAATACGCCCAGATCTTCGTCATCAGCAACGGCTTCGAAACCAAGTACTACTCCAACACCGTGCGCCACAAGCACGTCGAAGACCAGCAGAAGGCTAGCCGCAAGGAAGCCTCCGGCGGCTCCGCAGGTAAGAGCTTCGAATTCACCAGCTACTGGGCAGATACCAAGAACAACCGTATCGACGACCTGACGCTTTTCGCGCGTACCTTCCTCACCCGCCACACCCTGGCGAACATCCTGACCCGCTACTGCATCTTCACCGTAGGCCAGGACCTGCTCGTCATGCGCCCCTACCAGATTGCGGCAACCGAGAAAATCATTAAGCGCGTCGAAATCGCCAACAACAACTCTAAACTCCTGGGTACCAAAGAATCTGGCGGCTACATCTGGCACACCACCGGCAGCGGCAAAACCCTCACCAGCTTCAAAACCGCACGCCGCCTGGCAGAAACCGGACTCGTCGACAAGGTACTCTTCGTCGTGGACCGCAAGGACCTCGACTATCAGACCATGCTCGAATACAACAACTTCCAGGCAGACTCCGTCAGCTCCACCGGTAGCACCCGTGAACTCAGCAACCGCCTCGCCGACCGTGGAACCAACATCGTAGTCACCACCATCCACAAGCTCTCTAACCTCATTACCTCTGAACGTAAGCACTCCGTCTACGACCAGCGCGTAGCCATCATCTTTGACGAATGCCACCGCTCCCAGTTCGGCCGTATGAACCGCTCCATCAAGGAACGCTTCAGGAACTACAGCATGTTCGGCTTCACCGGCACCCCCATCTTCGACAAGAACTCCGCAGGTGGCCCCGGCACCACCACCGCCGAAGTCTTCGGTGACTGCCTGCACTCCTACACCGTTGTCGACGCCATCCGCGACAAGAACGTGCTGAAATTCCACCTGGAATACACCAACACCAGCCCCACCTTTGCGGAGCTCGAAGAAAGCGCCTACGCCGAGGAAATTGCGGCTGAACGTGCCGAGACCCCCGACGCGAAGGAACTTGAAAAGCTCGCAAAGAGTAAGGAGGTGCTCGAGAGCCCCGAACGTATCGAAGCCATCGCAACCTATATCCTGGACAACTACGACCGCAAAACCAACCAGAGCGCAGGAACCAGCTACGACATCAAGAAGACCCGCACCATCAACGGCATCACCGAACACTACGTAGAGCGCGTGCGCGGCTTCAACTCGATCCTGGCAACCTCCTCCATTGACGCCGCCTGCACCTACTACGACGCCCTCAACACGCTGCAAGAAGAACGCATCGCAGATGGCACCCTGCGCCCTGAACAGAAGCTCAAGGTCGCCATCATCTACTCACAGGGCAACGGTGGACAGCTCATCGACACCTTCGGCGAAGAAGAAAACTTCACCTTTGCCACCGAAGACACCGGCAACCGCATGGACGGCTTCCTCGAAGACTACAACACCATGTTCGGCACCAACTTCAGCACCGACGGCGACTCCTTCGACAACTACTACAAGGACGTCTCCCGCCGCATGAAGGTACGCGAACTGGACCTGCTCATCGTGGTGAACATGTTCCTGACCGGCTTCGACTCCAAGACCGTCAACACCCTCTGGGTAGACAAGAACCTGAAGATGCACGGCCTGGTGCAGGCGTACAGCCGCACCAACCGAATCCTCAACTCACGTAAGCCCTCCGGCAACATCGTGTGCTTCCGCGACCTCGAACAGGCCACCAAGGACGCATTTGCCCTCTTCGGTGACACAGAAAACAGCGGCAGTGAGTCAGCTCTGACTGTTGCCTTCACCCGCCCCTACAAGGAAGTCTTCGAAGAATACAGCAAGGCAGTTAACGAGCTGCGCGAGAAGTTCCCCATGGACGAGGGCGGTTCGATTGCTGTTGATACTCTCGAGGAGAAGGCCGAATACGTCAAGTGTATGAATGATGTGTTCGAGCTGCAGCAGGAACTGCGTGTACACGACGAGTTCATCCGCGATGGCGGCAACGAACTCATCAGCGACTACGACATGCAGGCTACACGGGTGTCTACAACGACATCCGCGAAGAAGCCCGCGAACTGCAGCGCGCCCAAGAAGAAGATGGCTACGAACCCGAAGACGAAGCAAGCCACGTACTCGGTCAGATTCTTTTCGAGACGGAATTCCTCAAGCAGCAGGAAGTCGGTGTCCGCTACATTCTCGACCTAGTCGCCGAAGCCCGCAAGGCACGCCATGGGAAGGCGGCAGGGGAGAACACCACCGCCGAAGGTACCGCAGATGACCTGGAGAAGTTCCGCGACCGCGTGCGCCGCGCTGTACGTAACGACACCGACCTGCGAGAAAGCAGCGACATCATTGAGGACTACTTCGATGCATACCTGAACGAGCCCGAAGACCACGACGTGCAGGAACACTTCCACCACTACGTGACCAACCGCCGTGCCCGCGAGGAAGACACCATCGTGCAGGACGAAGAGTTGGACTCCGCAGAGACCCAGCGCGTCGTCAACCGTGCACTCAAGGAAAACCGCCGTACCATCCCCAACAAGATTAGCCGCCTGACCAAGCGCAAGATTCCGCTCTTCGGCGGTAAGCTCGGCGGCGCGAAGACCGAGGACGCCGCGACCAAGGCGAAGCGTGTGAAGCAGAAGCTGGAGAAGCACATCGTCCGCTTCATGCCGTTCCTCGGCGGAAACTAACCCGCGGTTACCTGCTGTAACCGGCGGTAGTAATCCGCCGTTATCCGCCCAGAAGCCACATGTGTTTCGAGAAGCCACTTCTTTGGTGGCTTCTCGAAACACATGTGGCTTCTCGCCGTCTATGGGGGGGGAGGGGATGGAATCTTTCGATAGGTTAGTGTCTTCACCACGGGTTAAAGACCCACGGCGAAGACACTAACCTATCGAAACAGCCAGTTACCCGCCGTGTAATCTACCCCCCCTCTGCACAGTGCCGATTTTCGGTCATGAGTTAGTGACTTTGGCGGGGGATAAAACCCCAGCCCAAAGTCACTAACCCATGGTCGAAGTCCGTAACCCATGACCGAATTTCCATACGGGGCGGCACAGCCCCTTATCTTGTCAGGGGTCTTTTCTAATCTGTAATCAGAAGCACCGAAGCCCACGCCCCGAGAGCACCGCACCCTCCCAGCGCATCCGAGAGAAAGGACCAACCACCATGGACAACCCCACGACTAACACTCAGCAGAAGACCCTGGATGATCTGGAGTACTACCAGGCCCTGGAAGAGAAGCGCCGCCAGATCAATAAGGAACGCTGCGACGCCATGGAGCCGATGTACACGGAACGTTTCAACATCGACACCTACATGGCATTGGCGTTGAAGGAGGCTGAAGCACACGCAGAAGTCAACTCTCAAGATGAAGAGGCCTTCAACAGGGTTCAGAGGTTGCATGATGAAATTCCAACGATGAGCATTGAAGAAAAGCTTGAATTCATCGATGAAGATATGTACTACAAGGATTCTAAGGGGTACGAAGAGAAGCTGCGTAGCCTGAACATCATCACCCCGTACGAGACGCAGCTTCGCCTCGCATACGTACTGGACCCGAGCCAGAAGACGATTGAACAGGCCGTCAACATCCACAAGGCGAACCTGAAGAACGGAACCGAAACCAAGAAGCTCAACTTCCGCCGCAAGGATGGTCAGTACTATCTGAACGAAGCGCAGGAAGAATACGTGCGTGAGGTGCAGCTGGATAACTTCGCTTACGAAGGCGAACGCGGTTCCATCGAACTTCTACGACTCGTGTATGACAACGAACGGTACCCCTGCCTTGACGACGACCAGTACGAAGAAATCAACGGCTTCTCCTGGGAGACCATCAACATGGAGGACTACCGCGCCGGCCGCCTGCTGACCTTCGGCGATGCTCTCCCGGATGGCGCCATCGCCCCTCCGCATGACCGTATCGAGTACCTGGCTGACCTGGTCAAGCGCGGCGAAATTGACGTGCCGACCTTCTGGGAGCGCGTTAAAACCAATTCGTACGTGGGCACCGTGGAAAAGTTCGGTCCTGACGGGGAAGAATCCTTTATCATCACGAAGAAGAACTGGCGTCAGTTCGTTAATTTTCGAGAAGAACGGCCGAACAGTGAGTCGGACTCCTTGTGGTACTCCCAGTTCCCCGAAGAACTTGGAGGCGACGATTTCGTGGACCTCATGGAACGAACCTACAACTGGCGCATCGCAGACTGGGAATCGTGGATCGACTCGCTGCCCGACGACTGGTTCGCGGTGAACACCAAGGCAGTTCAGGCCGCTCTCGATGAGTACGAGTACGGAGTTCTCGGAATCGACATTGTGATGGTCTGGGGCCGGGAGCTTAATCGCCGCCGCGGCAAGTAGCCCGCCAGGCTAAAGCACCGGTAAAACAAGCGCCGGTAAAACACAGGGCGCGGCGCACCCGCAGCGTTGGATGCGCCGCCCCTCCACCCGCCACCATGCTCGCTGCCCGCCAAACTCGCCGCTGAGCGCGCGCTCGCCGGTGAGAGTACAGCCGCCTCCGCATCGCGATTTATCGCGAAAAAAAGCACCCCTGCCCGCTTAGCCTGTCAGGGGAGTAGCGTACAGTAAAACACATCACACACCCACACAATCGAATCCGATAAACAACCACACCCCAAGGAGTGAACATGCCGCACAACGCCGTATCACACATCCAGCAGCAGTACGCCGCACACCACCCGCGATGCAACACCTTCGCCCTGGACAAGCCCAAGAGCGCAGCCTATGGCTACACGGCCGCCTTCATCGCGTTCAGCAACGCGGACGGCACGCCCACCAACGAGACGCTCACCCTCGACAGCATCCACGCCGCCGCAGAAGCCTGCCAGGTCATCGACATGGGCTTCGACTACACGCCCTACTACGACGGCGAACCGGTCAACCCGCCCACCTGCCACCTCATCATGGGCACCAACTTCGGCGAATCGAACAAGAAGTATGCGCTTTCCTCGCTCTACGGCACGGCGCGGATCTACCTGATTACCGCCGACGCACCCACCGTCAAAGTCGACGGGTTCATGACGAAGCTGTCCATGTTCGTCAACAAGATGCGTAACAGCGAAACCTGGAACCGCGCCAAAGCATACATTCTGAGCACCTCACCGGCAGGGGAGGAGCTGCAGAGCTTCGCGTGCTCCTTCACCACCTTCGCCATGCCGCGCAAGTACATCGTGGACCACGAGAAGCCCTGGCGACCCGAGAAGGAAATCGTCGTCAACACCAGCCTGCAGACCGGATTCCGCCCCGGCATCTTCTGGCCTGAGCAGTCCGCCGTGGACCCCACCCGGCCGCTGACCGTGCGTGCTTCTGAAGGCCCCGCAACCTTCGAGAGCATCTCGGATCTTACCTGCGGCGGCGTGCCGGTCGAGAAGGCGGCGAAAGCCCTGGAGAAGCGGCAGACCATCAACACCTACATCTACCACTTCGCCTACCCGAAGAACCTGGGGGAGCAGCCGAACCTCGCCGTCATCAACTACATGGTGGATGTGCTCGCCCAGCACCTGCGTGAACTGGACAAGCTGCAGCTGGCACCGAACGCGCAGCCGCCGCTCGAATGGACCATGGAAGACATGCTGTTCAACTCGGCGCTCGTTGTTCAGGATCTTGCCGAGCAGAGTGGCGTTCCTGAATGTGAGCATCTGTGGGTTCCTAGTGGTCAGCCGCGACAGCGTACACCGCACACCGGTCCGAAGCGCCCGGCTCCCGCTCAGCCCGCTCAGGAGGCGCGCCCGGCACCGGCGGCCCGTCCGGCTCCCGCTCAGAGTTCGGCACCTGCCCAGCCGCAGCAGCCGAACCCGCGCCCCGCGTACTCTAACCCGCCGCGTCCCGCAGCGAACCAGGCGGCGGCAAATCAGGCAGAGCCCGTGTACCAGCAGGCTCATCAGCCGAGCCCTGAGTACCGCCCGAACCCGCAGGGATACCAGAACCAGGGTTATGCGGACGCCCCGCACCACGCAGAAACCCAGCACCGCCCCGATGCCCACTACCACTCTGATGCGCAATACCACCCGGGTGCTCAGCCTCAGGCAGGCGGATACCAGGCGCAGGGTTATCAGGATCCGAACTATCAGGCACCGGGTTACCAGGCGCAGGGCTACCAGCCGAACCCGCAGCACCCGCAGGCGAACTACCCGTACCAGTCGGTGCCTCCCCAGTACCAGCAGAACCCGGCATACCAGCAGAACCCCGCGTATCAGCAGGATGCGCCGAGCCAGCAGCGTCCGGTTTTCCAGCCGACCCCCACGGGCACCCGATACGCCGGAAACCAGAAGGGTTTCTGGGGTAAGGTCGCGTCATTCCTGAGGGGCGAGTAGAGCCGAATGTAGCGTGGTAATCCGCCGTTATTCGCCCAGAAGCCACATGTGTTTCGAAAAGCCACTTCTTTGGTGGCTTCTCGAAACACATGTGGCTTTTCGCCGTTCATAGGGGAGGGGCGGGGGAACCTTCGATAGGTTAGTGTTTTCGCCGTGGGTCTTTAACCCGCAGTAAAGACAGCAACCTATCGAAACAGTCAGCTACCCGCCGTGTAATCTACCCCCTCTGCACAGCACCGATTTCCGGTCATGGGTTAGTGACTTTGGCGGGGGTTAAAACCCCAGCCTGGAGTCACTAACCCATGGTCGAAGTCCGTAACCCATGACCGAATTTCCGCACGGTGTGTGGGAGGCGGGGCAACACCGCACAGGAGGCAAGCCCGTCCGTGCCTAATCTTCCGTGCGGCGGGGGAGTTTGGCGGGGGAGCGCCTCCAGAAAACCCCTCGTCGCGCAATATTTTTCTGGTTTTTCTCCAGCGTGGGCGGCGCAGCCCCTTATCTTGTCAGGGGTGCCCCGTACTTTGGGTGTAGAGAACAAGGACGCGTTCTCGCCCCCTCCGCCGAGCGACCAAAGGAGCCCCTCATGTACACGGTTGGTTACTACAATGACGAAGACTTCCGCGCCTTCTACTCCGGCCAGGACGCCGCCAACATTGACGACTTCTTCACCGATAACGGCGAATACCTCATGGCGTACCTGCCGGAGGTGACCGACCGCGAGTTCCTCGCCGGCCTCCGATACGGTAACGGCTGCGACGCTCTCTGCCAGAGCGGATATGCCCTCGACGAGGCAGAAGAGGCCCTCCGCGACATGTACGCGCTCGCCGTGTAGCCCGCCCACCTGTCACAGATGGGGATCCGGTCATGAGTTGCGGATTTGTGCCATAGGTTAGTGTCTTTGGTCGTAGTTAAAAACCATGGTCGAAGACACTAAACCATGGCACAAAATTCTGCAGGGGCGGGGCCTCCGCGAGTGTAGATTTATTTGATGCATAAAGCATTGATGTGTCCGAATAATGACGTTCAGATACTATTGCACTCAAAGCAACGCAAATAGACACAAAGATGCGGTAGGGTGGTAACTGTAGTGTTCCATAACGCATTGATGCGTTTGTTGGGTGCGCTACGGGGCTGTTTTCCTTCCGGTGGTCAGCTTAACCTGCGAATAACGGCCTGACATGCACATATATCACACCGTCACCGATGATAGGAGCGTATCTTCTATGGATTCGACCATTTTCAACCGCCGTACCCTGTTGGGTAGCGGCGCACTTGTGGGCCTTGGTGCCCTGCTTGCGGCGTGTGGCCAGCAGGCAAATAACGAGGCGGTAGCCACCGCCTCCGCTTGCGCCGAGTGATACCGCTTCGGCTTCTGCGGCGGCATCTGAGTCGCCCTTGGCGAGTGCTACCCCGTCTACTGTCCGCGGCTACTCCGGGGGCTCCAAAGCCCCCGACGGCGAATACCGTAAAGCTGACGGCTACGGTCCTGCCCAGAACGTCCCTAAACCTAATGCTCCTGAAGAGGGCTATCGTGAGAAGTCTATTGAAGGTATCCGTAAGACGATGGACGCTTGGGTTAAATGGACTAATTATGGAATTCAGGTAGGCGATTTTACGGAATCTCGAAAGTATATTTCCAGCGATTTTACGGAGGAACTGGAAGGGTATAAGAGCTTTGAGGATTTGTATAAGCGCGGTGGTTGGATTATTGATGGCATTGACAACTATGTTGCTGATGGAAATCCGTGGTCTGAGGATGGGGAAACCTATTTTTGGAAGGCTTATCGCGAGTGGAATTATATAACTCTTGTGGAGCCTACTGGCGAGTGGCACAGAGACGTCAATATCCAGAAGGATAACGATACGTGGAAGTTTGAGTTTAAGTACTCCGATTCTTCCTGGAAGATTGTTGGCTGCGAACAGGTAGATGACTAATATGCGTACTTTACGAAAAGTCACTTACACTGCTGCTATTGCTCTCTTACCCGTTTTAGAATGCGTATCGGGAGCTAACGCATATGTTGTTACTACCTCCTGCTCTGAAACTTCCGCTAAGGTATGTCAAGTCGAAGTCAAAAAAATCGACTACGCGACGAGGAACCGATGGACATCACGATGGACACGGAAATTCTGGTGTCGCTGACCAGGAAAATTCAGCAACAATATACTTATTCCACAGTAAATCAGGGAAATGGTGTAAAAAGTTACCTACGCCAACGAAAATCCCAATATTATGTCATGCACAACCAAAGACGGAAGAATAGGAACATTCAAGTTCACAAACATGTCACTTGAATCTGGCATTCCTGTAGACCATGGAAGTCCTCGAAGCCCTTCCTCTGCTAGTTGCATTCCCAACGATACCCGCACCCTCACCAGTGCCGACAGCCCGGGTCCCACCGGTCCGACTTACGAAGAAGTCATGGAGGAAATCCGCCACGCTGCAGAGTCGCTAGAGCCGGGCAAGCCGACCCTGCACCAGTCCTACAACAACCCCGCAGGCACTGGCCGAGCAGAAGGCGACCCGAACGTCTACAAGGGCGACCAGGTCAACTTCTACGTCGATGACGGTGGCCCCTACCGCCTTGAAGCAGACATGCTCGCCGGGCACGTCGAAATTGAGCTCATGCCCTCCTCCTATGTCATCGAGTACGGTAACGGCGATACAGATACCAACTACACGGCTGGTCAGCCCGTGACCACCTACCCTCGTGAGCGTCCGAGGCAGACGGATACCAGCTACGCCTACCAGCGTTCGGGTAACTTCCATGCGTATGCGACCGTGCACTACACGGCTCGTTTCCGTGTGGATGGTGGCCCGTGGCAGATGATGATGGTGACTCCGCAGGCGACCAGTGATCCGTTGCTGGTGCGTGTCTGGTGGGTTGATGTGGGACGCGTAGCCGGTGACTGCAGCTATGACGACACTCGTTGGGGCTGCAAGAACGATCCGACGATGGGTAAGAAGGATAATCCGAACCCGCGTCTGCGCAAGGCTGATATCCGTACCGGTCAGCGTTGGCACCTCAATGATAACGGTGACGGGGACACAGAGTATTCGTTGCACCGCGACTGGCCCGACATGTAAACCAGCTGACCCAATACATAGATAACCGCAGCAGGCGGCCCTGAATGTTTGAACGTTCAGGGCCGCCTGCTTTTTAGACCGAGGTTTTCGATAGGTTAGTGTCTTTGCCGCGAGTCTTTAACCCGCATTAAAGTCACTAACCTATCGACGAAAAGGCAAGGCATAACCCATAACCAGCTCTCACCTACCTGGCGCAGCCGGAGATTCTGTCATGGGTTACGGATTTGTGCCATAGGTTAGCGTCTTTGGTCGTAGTTAAAAGCTATGGTCGAAGACGCTAAACCATGGCACAAATTCTGCAGAGGCTCCACCTCCACACAGGTGGAAATTCGGTCATGGCATAGCAATTTCGGTCATGACTTAGCGTCTTTGGTAATGGTTAAAACCCCAGCCTGAAGTCACTAACCCATTACCGAAAGCTAAACCATAACCGACTCCCGCCCATCAACCTGGCGCATCCGGGGCCGCCTGCTTTTTAGACAGAGGTTTTCGATAGGTTAGTGTCTTCACCGTGGGTCTTTAACCCGCATTAAAGTCACTAACCTATCGAAAATCCATGAACCCGGTGCGCCCTCCATCTGCATCGGGTGGGGGCGCGAATATAACCCCCCGCAGACACGCAGAAGCCACATGTGTTTCGAGAAGCCACCAAAAAGTGGCTTTTCGAAACACATGTGGCTTCTCGGCGTTAATTAGACCGTTATTTAGACCGTCGGCTAGACCTTAGTTGCCGAAGCCCTGCAGGGTTGCCGCCCAGGCGCGGCGCGCCTCCAGAGCTTCCTTAGCCTTGGCGATCTTCTTGGAGTCGCCGCCCTTTTCAGCTGCGGCGAGCTCTGCTTCCAGCTCGGCGAGGGAGTCCTCAATCTGTGCGAGCAGGGAGTTCGCGCGGGCTGCCTTGGCGGGGTCGTTGCGTTTCCACTTTGCCTCTTCGGCGCCGTTGATTTCGTCCTGAATGCGGCGCAGTTCGCCGTCGATACGGCGCAGGTCGTTGCGGGGCACGCGGCCTGCCGCATCCCAGCGGTCCAGAATCTTCTCGAAGGCTGCCTTCACGCCCTCAATGTCCTCGACGGGCAGGAGTGCGCGTGCTTCTTCGAGCAGTGCTTCCTTGACCTTGAGGTTTTCGGCGTAGACTGCGTCCTGCGCTGCTTCGGCTTCGTTGCGGGCGTTGAAGAACACGTCCTGTGCCGCGCGGAAGCGTGCCCACAGCTTGTCGTCTTCACGGCGGTGGCCGCGGGGTACCTGCTTCCAGGCGCGCATCAGGTCGCTGTATGCGCGGGAAGTCTCAGACCAGTCAGTGGAGGTGGACAGCTCTTCCGCACGTGCAATCAACTCTTCCTTGGCGCGCTTGATGCGTGCGTTGCGGTCGTCCAGCTGCGAGAAGTGTGCGCGGCGGTTGCGGTCGAAGGTGGTGCGGGCTGCACGGAAACGCTTCCACAGCTCGTCCTCTACGCTCTTCGCCAGGTGAATTTCGCGCTGTGCCTTCTTCCACGCTTCGAACAGTTCGTTCATGCGGGAGTGGGAGTTCTTCCAGTGAATCTGGTCGGGGTCCTGGCCGGCAATCTGCTCGGCTTCCGCGACGATTTCTTCACGGACGGCGAGGGCGCGTTCACGATTTCGGTGCGTGCCTGCTGCTGCTTTTCGCCGAGTTCAGCGATCTGCTCTGCGAGGGTGATGAGGCGCTTCTGCAGGCCGGAGTAGTCGCCGACCATGTTGCGCACACCAATCTGTGCACCGATGGAGGTGATGCCCTTCTGCAGGTCTGCGGCGGGGGCGTTGTTGGCGAGGCGGGATTCGAGCAGGGCAACCTGCGCCTCGACGTTTTCAAACTTGCGGGCGAAGTAGCTGAGCGCTTCTTCTTCGGAGGCGCCGGGCAGCTGGCCTACGGCGTATTCTTCGCCGTCGACAATGACGAAGACGTGGCCGTCCTCGGAGACGCGGCCGTACTGGCGTGCCTTTTCGAGGTTTACAGTGTCGTCGGGTTTGGTAGTCACCGCTATAACTCTTTCACTCGGGGGTGCTGGGGGTGGGGCGCCTTTGCGCTGTTCCCCGTGGTGGGCACCCGTTTGGGTGTGCGTGTGCACCTCCTAAGCATAGCCTCTGTGGGGTGTGTGTGAGTAGTGTCTGGTCGTGTTGTGTTGTGGGCGAACCTGCCGGCCGCGGGTTTGTGCGGGTTTGGTGGGTGGAACTGGGGGAGTGGATGCTGTGCTGGGGTGGGTGTTGGTATGATGGGTAGATATGCCCGGAGGTGTTCCGGGGTTTTGTTGTCGAGTTCTTTGTCAAGGAGTATCGCGTATGGCTCGCAAGGCTTCGCTGTCTGGTTTTCCCGAGTATCTTCCGGCTGAGCGGTTGGTTGAGAATCATGTTCTGGACACTCTGCGTGAGACTTTTGAGTTGCACGGTTTCTCCCCGATTGAGACTCGTTCGGTAGAGACTATTGAGCATTCTTTGCGCAAGGGTGAGATTGACAAGGAAGTTTACGCAATTTCTCGCCTGCAGGAGGATGAGGTCGCTAAGGCTAAGGAAAAAGCTGGCTCTGCACTTTGACCTGACCGTGCCGTTTGCCCGTTACGTGGTGGAGAACGCTGGTTACCTGAATTTCCCGTTCTCGCGTTACCAGATTCAGAAGGTGTGGCGTGGTGAGCGTCCGCAGGAGGGTCGTGCCCGCGAGTTCACTCAGGCTGATATTGACGTGGTTGGCGATGGCGAGCTGCCGTTCCGTTACGACGTGACCTTGGCGCTGGTTGTTGTTGATGCGCTGTCGAAGCTGCCGATTCCTGAGTTCAAGCTGCGTGTGAATAACCGCAAGCTGGCTGAGGGTTTCTACCTGGGCTTGGGTTTGACTGATACTGCGGCTGTTCTGCGTTCTATTGACAAGCTGGAGAAGATCGGTGCTGAGCGTGTGGCTGAGGAGCTGCAGGCTGAGGCTGGTGCGAGCGCGGATCTTGCCGCGCCGCCCTGGAGCTGGCGCAGATCCGCACTGAGGATGCTTCTTTCGTGGAGCAGGTGCGTGCGCTTGCCACGAAGTATTCGGTGGAGCATGAGCTGCTGGATCAGGGTCTTGCTGAGTTGGCTGAGGTCATTGAGGAGGCGGCTCGCCGTGCGCCGGGTAAGGTGCTGGCTGACCTGTCGATTGCTCGCGGTCTGGATTACTACACCGGTACCGTGTATGAGACTGTTCTGGTTGGTCACGAGTCGCTGGGTTCGATTTGCTCGGGTGGCCGTTATGAGTCGCTGGCGTCGAACGGTAAGAAGACGTACCCGGGTGTGGGCCTGTCGATTGGTGTGACCCGTGTGGTGGCTCGTATTCTGTCGCAGGGTTTTGCGCAGGCGAGCCGTAAGGTGCCTTCGGCTGTGTTTGTTGCCCTGACGAATGATGAGGGCTGGTCCGCTGCGAATGATGTTGCGGATGCGCTGCGTGCCCGCGGTATTGCCTGTGAGGTGTCCGCGAATGCGGCTGAAGTTCGGTAAGCAGATTAAGTACGCTGAGAAGCGCGGCATTCCGTTCGTGTGGTTTATTTCGTCGGATGAGTCGGGTGCCCCGGTTCACGAGGTGAAGGATATCCGTTCGGGTGAGCAGGTTGCTGCTGATCCGGCTTCGTGGATGCCGCCGGCTGAGGATCTGCACGTTCAGATTGTACGTGCTGAGGGCCTGTAAATAGATCGGTAAAGAGTAGGGGCCTGTAGCACCTGCGGTGTTTGGCCGCTGTAATATCTGGCTGCTCTAGTATCTAGTTGCTCTGGGCCTGCATATGGACCCGCATATGGATGTGTACCCGCCTGGTGGGGAGGATGTTGACCTCCCTGCCGGGCGGGTTTTTTGTTGCACTGTTGTGCTCTTTGGTCGCGCGGATTTGTGCCATGGGTTAGCAACTTCTGCCATGGTTTTTAACTACGACAGAAGACACTAACCTATGGCACAAAAATTCTGAGATACAACCTAAACCTGTGGATAGTGGATATTTCCCTCAAAACAGCGAAGTTATCCACAGATTTCACGAACAGGCCCCACAACTTCGCAGAGACTGTCAGGATAAAGCCATGAATACCGCAAATATCCTGAACCCCCGAACTCCAGCCGTGCAAGTCCCAATCACACGTGCAGCCGAGCTGTACCCTCTCGTGCTGACCCCTCGCATCCTCAACTCACGAGGTATTGGAGCCCGGCATATCCGTGCGATGGTAGCGGCAGGAATGTTACAACGTATTCAGCGAGGAGCCTATATTTACACCCGCGATGCTCAGGCGCTCACTCCCGATGAGCGGCTCGCGGTACGGTGCGTTGCTGCCTACCTCATGGGTCTTCAGGGGGTTTTCTCGCACACATCAGCAGCTGCACTCTGGGGGTTAGATGTACTCAATGCGCCCTCAATCGTGCATGTGTACAGTACCGCCACTAGCCCATCTGATAGGGGGCGCATCTGTAGGCACAGGCGAGGTTTTGACCCTAATGCGGTGACCGCAATACCCGGTACGTCTGTCATGGCGACAACGGTGGCCCGCACACTGCAGGATTGTGCGCGCAGCATGCCCTTTCGGGAGGCGATAGTCCTCGCCGACTCCATCATGCGGCGAGGACTAATGGAACACCACGAGGTAACCGAGACTCTGCTAAACCTCACGGGGTACGGCAGTTCCGCAGGGCCCCTCCTTGCGCAGGCGGTGGATGCATCCAGCGAGTCGGCTGGTGAAAGCCTCACCCGGTGCCTACTCATGGAACATGAGTTACCTACCCCCATGACGCAGTACCCGATTTCGTGCGAGGGGCGCAACTATCGGGTGGACTTCGCCTGGCCCGAGGCGCGGGTTATTCTCGAGTTTGACGGCGAACAGAAATACGTGGATCACCCCGGCAGGGACCGCTCCGAGGCAGCCCGCGACCGTGCACTGACCCGCGCCGGGTGGACGGTCGTGCACCTCACGTGGGCTGATATTTTTCAGAAAGAGCGGGAAGTCATTGTCCATCTTCGGGGACTGCTCATGCGATAAGGCTAAGGCTACAAATTTCGACCATAGGTTAGTGTCTTCTGCCATGGTTTTTAACTACGACAGAAGACACTAACCTATGGCACAAACCCGCGTCCTGCCTCCGCACCCTTTTTTCTGCCCTCGACCTGCTCGGAGGGGATACAATATATGAGGCGCACGCAGTGTGCGCATATCATCAACCGCGTGTACCCGGCTACTGTCTATAGTCGTGAGGTGCCCGCTATGAAAGGAATGTCTGTGCTTCGCACTCACACCAACGGCGAGCTGACCGCCGCAAATATTGGAGAGACTGTTACCCTGACCGGTTGGGTGGCTCGTCGCCGCGACCACGGTGGTGTCGCCTTCGTTGACCTGCGTGACCGTGAGGGCGTCACTCAGTGTGTTTTCCACAATGAGGCTGATTTTGAGCACCTGCGCAACGAGTACGTTCTGCGCGTGACCGGTTTGGTGACTAAGCGCCCGGAGGGTAATGAGAACCCGAACCTGGCGACTGGTGAGATTGAGGTTGAGGTGTCCACCGTTGAGGTGCTGAACACTGCCGCTCCGCTGCCTTTCCAGATTGATGAGCACGTTGAGGTGGGTGAGGAGGCGCGTCTGCGCTACCGCTACCTGGATCTTCGCCGCCCGGGTACGCTCGCATCATGCGCCTGCGTTCGGACGCGAACCGTGCGGCACGCAACCTGCTGGCTGAGGACGGCTACATTGAGGTTGAGACCCCGACCCTGACCCGTTCCACCCCTGAGGGTGCGCGTGACTTCCTGGTGCCGGCTCGTCTGGCTCCGGGTTCGTGGTATGCTCTGCCGCAGTCCCCGCGACTGTTCAGCGACTGCGCAGGTGAGGCGGTATTGAGAAGTACTACCAGATTGCTCAGCGCTACCGTGATGAGGATTTCCGTGCGGACCGTCAGCCTGAGTTCACTCAGCTGGACATTGAGGCTTCGTTCGTTGATCAGGAAGACATCATTGACCTGGGCGAGCGCATCGTTGAGGCTGTGTGGAACCTGATTGATGTGAAGGTTCCCCGCCCGATTCAGCGCATGACCTACAAGGATGCGATGAGAAGTACGGTACGGACAAGCCTGACCTGCGTTTTTGGTCTGGAGCTGACTGAGCTGACCGAGTACTTCAAGGACACCACTTTCCGCGTGTTCAAGGCTCCTTACGTGGGTGCTGTTGTGATGCCCGGTGGTGCTTCTCAGCCTCGCCGTACCCTGGACGCTTGGCAGGAGTGGGCTAAGCAGCGTGGCGCTAAGGGTCTGGCTTACGTTCTCATTCAGGAGGACGGCGAGCTGACCGGTCCGGTGGCTAAGAACATTACTGACGCTGAGCGTGCTGGCCTGGCTGAGGCTACCGGCGCGAAGCCCGGCGACTGCATCTTCTTCGGCGCTGGTGAGGGCTAAGGCTTCCCGCGCGCTGCTGAGTCCTGCCCGCGTTGAGATTGGTCACCGTACCGGCCTGATTAAGGACGGCGAGTGGTCCTTCGTGTGGGTTGTTGACGCTCCCATGTTCGAGTCTGCTGCTGAGGCTACTGAGTCCGGTGACGTGGCTCTGGGCCACTCCGCATGGACCGCTGTGCACCACGCGTTCACCTCCCCGAAGCCTGAATTCCTGGATACCTTTGACACCGACCCGGGTTCGGCTCTTGCCTACGCTTACGACATTGTCTGCAACGGTAACGAGATTGGTGGCGGCTCGATCCGTATTCACCGCCGTGACGTGCAGGAACGCGTGTTTGGCGTGATGGGCATTGGCGAGGAAGAGGCTCAGGAGAAGTTCGGCTTCCTGCTGGATGCGTTCAAGTACGGCGCACCGCCCATGGGTGGTATTGCGTTCGGTTGGGACCGTGTCGTGTCCCTGCTGGCCGGTGTTGACTCGATTCGCGAGGTTATCGCGTTCCCGAAGACCGGTAACGGCTACGACCCGCTGACTGCCGCTCCTGCACCGATTACTCCGGAGCAGCGTAAGGAAGCTGGCGTTGATTTCAAGCCGAAGAAGAAGGACGAGGGTAATCTTCTCTAGTCTTTGGTCGGGCGCCCCGTAGAAGGGTGCGGGCTGTGCGGCGTGGGCCCGGCGGGCGTTGAGTTGTGCCGGGGTCGCCGTTGAGGGTGGGCTGTGTATTCTGCTGGTGCAGGGTCGCGACCACCTTTTGTATCAACTGGCGTGCGTGCCGATTTGTGTACTAACCAAAGGGGAAGGGGAGCATGCGTATTCTGATTGCTGGCCCGAGCGGTAGCGGTAAGACGACGTTCGCGGCGCGGTTGGGGCGCCTCCTGGACATTCCGCATACGGAGATGGACTCGTTGCATTGGGGTCCGAACTGGACTCCGCGCCCTAGTTTTGAGGCGGATGTTCAGATACTCATTGAGCGGCCTGCGTGGATTACGGAGTGGCAGTATCCGCAGGTGCGTGGCCGTCTGCTGGAGCGTGCGGATGTGGTGATTTACCTGCGCTATAGCCGTGCGGTGGTCATGTGGCGTGTGGTTCGCCGGACGGTGCGTCGTGCGGTGACGGGTCAGAGGCTGTGGGCTGATAATGTGGAGCCGCCGCTGAAGAATATTCTGCGCGACCCGGACAACATGATTCGGTACACGTGGAGGAGCTACCCGCATGTTGGGGAGTTGCTGGCGGAGGCTCGCGGGCAGCATCTGCAGAAGCGTTTTATTGAGTTTCGTACCCCGCGGGCGGCGAACCAGTTTTTGCGTGCCGTGCAGTTGCGCGGCGTGCTCTGATGATGGTGCCGCTAAAAACAGTCGCTTCAAAAGCAGTTGTCTCTAAACCAGGCGCCGAGTGTGGTGTTGAAAGAGATGTATGAGCCCGGTGAAGTGGCTCAAGTTGAAAGATGAACCCAGTTGAAAGGTGAATGATGCGAGTAGTTATTCAGCGCGTGACCCGCGCGGCGGTGCGCGTGAACGGTGAAACGGTCGGCGCGATTGATCAGCCCGGCTACCTGGTGCTGGTCGGTATCACTCACGGTGATGGTGCGGCGCAGATTGCGAAGCTTGCCGATAAGACCGCGAACCTGCGCCTGCTGGAGGGGGAGAAGTCTCTGCTCGATGAGGGTGCACCCGTGCTGGCGGTCAGCCAGTTCACCCTGTACGGGGATGCGAAGAAGGGCCGCCGCCCCTCCTGGTCTCGTCTGCGCGCCCGGTGCGGTGAGTGAGCCGCTGTTCAACGATTACGTTCAGGCGCTTCGTGAGCGTGGCCTGCACGTGGAGACCGGTGTGTTCGGTGCGGACATGCAGGTGGAGCTCGTCAATGACGGCCCGGTGACCCTGATTCTCGATAGTGAGACTCTCTAAGAGCGGCTCACAATTTAGACGCTAGGTTCTGAATTCTGGTCATGAGTTAGTGACTTTGGCGGGGGTCTTTAACCCGTACCAGAGTCACGAAGTCATGACTGAAATTTCCTGTGAAACGATAGAGTAAGACTATGGCTGATTCCCTCTTTGATCTTGAGCTGCCCGACGACGGGGACCGCGTGAGTTTGATTGGCGCCTCCGCTGAGGAGCCCGCCTCCTCGCGTGCCTCTGCGTCGCGTGCGCACTCTGCCCGTTCGGCGTCTCGTGCGCCGTTGGCGGTGCGTATGCGTCCGCGCACTATTGATGAGGTTCTCGGCCAGGATCATCTGCTGACTCCCGGTGCGCCTTTGCGCGTGTTGGCGGGGGAGAACGCGGGACCGGCTGGTCCATCCTCGGTGATTCTGTACGGTCCTCCGGGTACGGGTAAGACCACTCTGGCGCATGTGATTGCGCGCGCGCCGGGCCGTAAGTTCGTAGAGCTTTCGGCGATTACCGCAGGGCGTGAAGGACGTGCGTGCGGTCATGGATCAGGCGCTACTCGACCGCGACATGTACGGCACGACCACCGTGCTCTTCCTCGACGAGATTCACCGTTTTACGAAGGCTCAGCAGGATGCGCTCCTGCCCGGCGTGGAGAACCGCTGGGTGATTCTGGTGGCGGCCACGACGGAGAACCCGTCGTTCAGCATTATTTCGCCGCTGCTCTCGCGCTCGCTACTGTTGCGGGTTCATTCGCTGGAGCAGTCCGATATTGAGCGTCTGATTGATCGTGCATTGGCTGATCCGCGTGGTTTTGGTGGCGCGGCGGTCATTGATGAGGATGCGCGTGCCCACCTCGCGGCGGTTTCTGGAGGCGACGCTCGCCGCTCCCTGACCTCGCTGGAGGCGGCAGCTGCGATTGCGTTTAGCGAGGCTGAAGCTGCGGGAAATGCCCCTGCAGAAACTGGCCCCGCAGAAACCGGTGCCGAAGAGGCTGACCCTGCCGCGCCCGTGCGCATCACCCTGGCGCATGCTACGGAGGCGGTGGACCGCGCCGCGATCCGCTACGACCGTTCGGGTGATCAGCATTATGACGTGGTGAGTGCGTTCATTAAGTCCATGCGCGGCTCTGATGCGGACGCCGCGGTGCACTATTTGGCGCGCATGCTGGAGGGCGGCGAGGATCCGCGTTTTGTGGCTCGTCGCATCATGATTTTGGCGAGTGAGGATATTGGTTTGGCTGATCCGCAGGCTTTGCAGGTGGCGACGGGCGCGGCGCAGTCGGTGGCGCTGGTGGGCATGCCGGAGGCTCGCATTATCCTGTCGCAGGCGGTGATTTATTGTGCGCTCGCGCCGAAGTCGAACGCGGCGTATAACGCGATTAACCGCGCGATTGCGGATGTGCGTGCGGGTGCTTCGGGTCAGGTTCCGGTGCATTTGCGTGATGGTCATTATGCGGGGGCTAAGCAGTTTGGTCACGGCGTGGGGTATGTGTATGCGCATGATGAGCCGGGGCATGTGGCGGCGCGACAGTACCTGCCGGATACTCTGCGCGGTACGGTCTACTACGAGCCGACTCAGCATGGTTTTGAGCGTACGTTGACGGAGCGTCGTGAGCGTATTCGCCGTATTTTGGATGCGGCTCCGGTGCAGGATACGACCCGTTAGCTTACGTGGCTCCCATCGAGCCGTCTACTACTTTGAGCGCTGACCACCGGGGGAGTGGCGCGCCTCGGTAAGCAGGTAGCCGTATAGAGCAAGCAACCGTATAGGGATGAGCGCAAACAGAAAGCGGTGCGTAGTACCTCGGTAGTACTGCGCACCGCGTCAGAGACTGAGTTGTGATAGACGTCTTGACTATCGGCCTTCCCGGAAGGGCGGACGCCAAAGCTTGTTATGGTTTCTAGTCTAGGCGATATGGGGGTCTGATTCAAGCTAATCCCATAGATTCACAGGTTAAAAAAATAACGAAATGATTACAATCAACATCTCGACCCCGCAATTTTTTTCGGGAAAGGTGCACCCTAAATAGCGCTGACAGGGTGCAAATATTTTTCTATTGGGGTCATGTGGGTAAGTGTCAAAAACCCACACGCACAGTGATTTGAACCAAAGATTTCCCAAAAGGCTGGTAAAGCCCGGGTGCATCCGGTAAGCTTGACGGGTCTGGCAATTACTATGCCCGCTTCCGTGCGGGTGTCAGTAATGTAGGCGCGGGTACTCTGCCCCGAGCTCTCCGCCCCACCGCCGTACAGCAACGACCGAACCGGTCGCGTACGGATTCCGGCGGGGTCAACCGAGGAGGCCAGTATTCAACAGACCGAGGCCCCACCCGCAAGGGTGCAGGAGCCTCACATAGAAAGGTAGATTGTGGCTAAGCACAACCGCACCCGCCGTACCGTGCGTCAGTCCCGTGCCCTGGGCATTGCACTGACCCCGAAGGCAGAAAAGTACCTCGAGCGTCGTCCTTACGGCCCCGGCCAGCACGGCCGTGCCCGCAAGAAGGCTGACTCCAACTACGCTACCCAGCTGAAGGAAAAGCAGCGTCTGCGCGCTCAGTACAACATCCGCGAGGCACAGATGCGCCGCGCATACCTCGAGGCAAAGCGTACCGAGGGCCAGACCGGTAAGAACATGGTCGAGCTGCTCGAGACCCGCCTCGACGCTCTGGTTCTGCGTGCAGGCTTCGCCCGCACCATTGCACAGGCACGTCAGATGGTTGTTCACCGTCACATCATGGTTGACGGCGTTCGCGTGGACCGCCCCTCGTTCCACGTCAAGCCCGGCCAGCTGATCCACGTTCACCCCAAGGCTGAGAAGACCACCCCTTCCAGGTCGCGGGTCGCAGGTGAGAACCAGGCAGTTCTGCCCGAGGTTCCCGCATACCTGAACGTTGAGATCGAGGTCGCACGCAAAGCTTGAGCGCAAGCCCAAGCGCGAAGAGATCCCCGTGATCTGCGACGAGCGACTGGTCGTTGAGTACTACTCGCGTCTGGCATAATCTCGATTTTTCGAGAAGCAACCCGTCCTGCACCGTTCGGTGGGGGCGGGTTGTTCCCTGTTTTAACGCGCGGGTTTTTTTGGGGTATATACACTACAGGGCAGTGGTGCCGCTGAACCTGTGAATCTTCCGTCGCTGGGAGTTTCGCGAGAGTTTAGGGGGCGCTTGAAGGATTTTTTTCGACTAAAAATAGGGGATTGAGCTGTGTATACAGTCCTGAACTGTATGCACGATCCGGTCACGCGCCACGGTGGCGTCCAGCCTTGTACGACTATTGATAAGCATCATGCATTGAGCGGAATGGGGTTATAGATGACCGGCGGAGATATTGCGGGCCTGATTGCGGCAGGAGTTTTTGCGATTCTGGTGGCTCTGCTTGCGCTACCCATTATTCGCCCTGACCAAGGTGTTTGATGAGCTTATCGTGACGATTCGTTCGCTGAACCAGAGCACCGGCCCTCTCATTGAAGAGGTGACCCGCACTGTGGTGACCACCAATGAGCGACTGGAGAAGGTTGACGACATCACTTCGAACGTTTCGGATGCGTCCGCGAACGTTTCTGCGCTGTCCTCGCTGGTGACCTCGACTGTGGGTCAGCCGCTGATTAAAGGTTGCGTCCTTCTCGTACGGTGTGCGTCAGGCGTTCCGCGGCGGTAAGTCCGGCGACGCGCACGGCACCGCTGGCAATACCCACGCTGGCGGCCAGTACGGTTCGGCACAGTCCTCTTACTCTGCAGGCGGTGAAAACTAATGGGTCTGCTTCGTTCAGCTCTTCTGCTCGGCGCCGGCGCGGCGGTTGGTTACTTCGCCTCTCGACGTGCCACTACCTCCGAACCTGCTCAGCGTACCCCCGGCAGCGCCCTGCTCATGCGTGAGCACGGTGAGCTTGCCCTCAACCCGGAGTCTCAGATGGGAAAGTTCTTCGATTCGCCGATTGGCAAGCCCCTGCAGCCGTATGCGTTGCGTGCTGTTGAGTTCGCCGCCCGCGTGCGTGAGGGCATGCAGGAGAAGGAGATGGAGCTCAACGCTAAGGTGGAGCGTCAGAAGCAGGATCTGCGTCCTGGCTCCCTGGATACGTGGGACCGCCAGATGAGTTCGGCTGAGATTGAGTCCACGAACCGCCGCCTGGCTGAGCGTGAACTCATTGAGGTGGAGGCTGAGATTGCCTCCTTGGAAGAGGCTCAGAAGCGAGCGCGTGAGCAGCGTATTGCGCGTGACCGTCAGCTCGGTGACGGCTTCTTCAACTAGGTTTTAAGGTGGTGTCTTCGCCCGTAAACCACGGTACGAGACTGGCTCGATTAGCCATTTTGCTCTCGGGCAGGCACCATAGGTCAGTAGACTAATTTAGAATTTCGCACAGATTACTCTAAGGAACGAGATGCTCTCACAGGAGATTTCCAAGCGCTGGATCGATTTCTTCGCTTCCCGCGGCCATACTGTGGTGCCTTCGGCATCGCTGATTTCGAACGAGCCCGGCGCTATGTTCACCATTGCCGGTATGGTGCCGTTCATTCCCTACTTCCTGGGCCGTGAGACCCCTCCGTTCTCCCGCGCGACCAGCGTGCAGAAGTGCATCCGCACCCTGGACATTGAAGAGGTCGGTAAGACTGCGCGTCACGGTACCTTCTTCCAGATGGCTGGTAACTTCTCCTTCGGTGATTACTTCAAGGAGAAGGCGATTCCTTTCGCTTACGAGCTGCTGACCTCTTCCGTTGAGGAGGGCGGCTACGGCCTGGACCCCGAGCGTCTGTGGGTCACCATTTATGAGGGTGACGATGAGGCGTTTGAGATTTGGACTAAGACCGTTGGTTTCCCCGCTGAGCGTATTCAGCGTATGGGCATGAAGGAAAACTACTGGTCTACCGGTCAGCCCGGTCCTGCAGGCCCCGACTCGGAGATTTTCTACGACCGTGGTCCCGCCTACGGTAAGGACGGCGGCCCGGCGGTTGACGACGACCGTTACATTGAGATTTGGAACCTCGTGTTCATGCAGTACCAGCGTGGCGAGGGCATCGGCAAGGACGACTTCGAGATTCTGGGCGAGTCGCCGAAGAAGAACATCGATACCGGTCTGGGTGTTGAGCGCCTGGCTATGCTGTTGCAGGGGTGTTGAGAACTACGAGACCGACCAGGTCCGCCCTGTTCTGGATCTCTGCGTCTAAGCTGTCCGGTAAGAAGTACCACGGCTCCGAGTCTCCCGAGGACGAGGGCTACGAGGACGACGTGCGTATGCGCGTGGTGGCTGACCACATCCGCTCCTCGCTGATGCTGATTGCTGATGGCGTGACCCCCTCGAATGAGGGTCGCGGCTACATTCTGCGCCGTCTGATGCGCCGCGCGATTCGTGCGATGCGTCTGCTGGGCGTTACTGAGCCCTGCCTGCCCGTGCTGTTCCCGGCTTCTTGCGAGGCTATGAAGGGTGCTTTCCCGTACGTTGGCGAGGACTTCGAGCGTATTTCCCGCATTGCGTACGCTGAGGAGAAGGCGTTCCTGCACACCATTGAGACCGGTACTGAGCGTCTGGAAGAGGCTGTTCTCGCCGCTAGAAGGACGGCTCTAACTCTGTTTCCGGTGCTGAGGCGTTTGCTCTGCACGACACCTACGGCTTCCCGATTGACCTGACCCTGGAGATGGCCGCTGAGGCTGGCGTGAAGGTTGACGAGAAGGCTTTCCGTGAGCTGATGGCTGAACAGCGTCACCGTGCGCAGGCTGACGCTAAGGCGAAGAAGGGTGCGTTCGCTGACCTGTCTGGGCGCGTAAGCTCGTGGACGAGCGTGGCTCCATCTTCACCGGTTACACCGAGTCGCGTACTGAGACTAAGTCGCGCGCAATCCTGGTGGACGGCGTGTCTGTTCCCGCCGCTAAGGCTGGCGACAAGATTGAGGTTGTTCTGGATGAGACTCCGTTCTACGCGGAGGCTGGTGGCCAGGCAGCTGACACCGGTGTTATTACCGGCAACGGCTTCATCATTGACGTTCAGGACGTTCAGCAGCCCGTGAAGGGTCTGAGCGTTCACCGCGCCGTTGTGCGTGAGGGCGAGGTTCACGTCGGCGCCGATGTTGTGGCACAGGTTGATGTTCAGCGCCGCCGCGACGTGAGAAGGCACACTCCGGTACCCACATCATTCACGGCGCCCTGCACGAGGTGCTCGGCAACGAGGCTACTCAGCGTGGCTCCTTCAACAAGGAAGGCTACCTGCGCTTCGACTTCGCGTGGAACGAGGGCCTGTCCGAGTCCGCTAAGCGTGAGGTTGAAGAGGTTGCTAACCTCGCGATCCGCGATAACCACGAGGTGATTACCCGCGAGATGCCGCTGGCTGAGGCTAAGGCTCTGGGCGCTATGAGCCTCTTCGGTGAGAAGTACGGCGACGTGGTGCGTGTTGTTGAAATCGGCGGCGAGTTCTCCCGCGAGCTGTGCGGTGGTACCCACGTTGGTTCGTCCGCTGAGATTGGTTCGCTGACCCTGCTGACTGAGAGCTCTGTTGGCTCCGGTAACCGCCGTGTTGAGGCTCTGGTGGGTCTGGATTCCTTCAACCACCTGGCTGCTGAGCGTACCCTGGTGAACCAGCTGACCGGCCTGATGAAGGTTCAGTCTTCCGCTGATCTGCCGGAGAAGATTAACCAGACTCTGGCTAAGCTGAAGGTCGCTGAGAAGGAACTGGCTCAGTCGCGCCGCGAGAAGCTGCAGGCTGAGGCTGGCAAGGCGCTGGAGAACGCACAGACCATCGGTTCTGTTCGCGTTCTGGCACATGACGCTGGCGAGCTGGACGCTAACGGCGTTCGTGAGCTGGCTCTGGATCTGCGTTCACGCTTCGGTTCCGAGGCTGCGGTTGTTGCTGTGGTGGGTGTGGCTAATGGTCGCCCCGTCATCCTGGTGGCAACCAACGAGGGGTGCTCGTGAGGCTGGCGTGAAGGCTGGCGCTCTGGTCCGCGTCGCGCCGGTGTTCTCGGCGGCGGTGGCGGTAGTGGAGACGACGTCGCTCAGGGCGGTGGCCAGGATGCATCCAAGATTGGTCGTTTGCACTGGACGCTGTCCGCGACGCTATCGCACAGGCTCAGGCCTAAATATGGCAGAATTCCAGCGCGGGTGCGGATGGGTGTCGATGTGGGTAACGCCCGCGTCGGCACCGCCCTCAGCGACCCCGACGGTATCCTCGCCACCCGCTCAAGACGCGCGCCGCGACGCGAAGAAGAACTCTGACCGCCGTGTTTTGCGCAAGCTGATTGAGGGTGAACGAGGTGGTGGAGGTTTTCGTCGGGCTTCCGAAGACCATGCGTGGTGGGGATTCTCCCTCCACGGAAATGGCTCGGGGAGTACGCGCAGGCTCTGCGCTCCGAGCTGGATGCCGAAGAAAAACACGATTAACATTTGGCTGGTGGATGAGCGACTCACCACCGTGAGCGCTCACCGTGCACTGCACGAGGCTGGGGTTTCCAGCCGAGATTTCAAGACTATGGTTGACCAGGTGGCGGCTGTGAACATTTTGCAGTACAGCCTGGATGCCCTCAAGGCGGGGCAGTCCGTAGCCGGGTACAAGGTGAGCGATCCGGCCCACGAAGAAAACCGACCGTCCGAGTCAGAAGGGACCACGGTCGGTGCCGTCAACGAAAACGGAGAACCTTCAGTGACCGAACAGAATAAACAGCCCGAAGAGAGCGGGCTCGACCTCTTTAGGCCGACGGCTGAGGGACGAACGTAAGGGCATTACCGGCATCACGATGGAACAGGAAATCGTGTCGGTGGCTACGTTGCGTGCGCGTAAGCGCCGCCGCCGCCGTCATGCTGAGCGCAATTTCCTTGTTTGTCGTGGCTCTGGTCATCATTTCTGGTGCCCTGATTACTCGCTACGACCCGTTTAAGACTCGCGACTACTCGGGTGGCGGTAACGGTACGACCGTGACGTTCACGATTCGTTCCGGCCAGTCCACCGCGCAGGTGGCTGAGGAGCTGGAGGCGGCGGGCATCATTGCTGATGCTGATAAGTTCGTTGAGGTGTACACCAAGGAGAGCAAGGTAAGTACTTGCGACCTGGCACCTATGAACTGCTGACGACATGAGCGACTCGAGCGCGATTACGACCATTATTGAGGCGAACAGCAACGTACTGTACCTGGCGATTCCGCAGGGTAAGCGCATGACTGAGACCATCGATCTGATTGTTTCCGGTTCTGACGGTGCGTTCACCCGCAAGCAGGTTGAGGACGCAGTCAGCAACTACACCCAGTACGGTGTGCCGAGCAACTTCCCCTCGATTGAGGGTTGGTGCGACCCAGGTGAGTACCGTTTCCCGAAGGGCACCGACATCAAGAAGGTCATTCAGACCATGGTTGATAAGACCAAGGCTGACCTGAAGGAAAGGCGTGAGTGGCGATCAGAAGATCTTTGAGGTGCTGACGATTGCCTCTATCGTGGAGCTTGAGGCTCAGCCGAAGGACTACGTGGCGGTTGCGGGCATCGTGAGAATCGTCTGAACAACCCCGATGGTGAGACCTCGGGTCTGATTCAGTCGGATGCGACCGTGACTTACGGTCTGGGTGTCCGCTCGTACCACCTGACGGAGGAGCAGAAGGCCGATAAGAGCAATAAGTACAACACTTATGCGAATAAGGGTCTTCCGAAGGGTCCGATTGGTTCCCCGCGACTGGCTTCGATTAAAGCTGCTGCGGCTCCTGAGAAAGAACCCGTACTACTACTGGGTGACTGTGGACCTGGACTCCGGTGAGACCAAGTACTCCCGCACGTACGCTGAACACCAGCGTTATGTTGAAGAGTACAACCAATGGTGTTCTAATCACCCGAACCGTTGTAGCTAAGTTGCTGCTGATTGGTTCAGCCGGTAGCTACGATCGATAGTTTTTGGACTGAAGGTTTCTTGCTGAGGCGGGTACCGCCTCCACGAGAAGTGGGGAGGTGCCCGCCTTTGCTCTACCCGAATAGTGGTTTGTCCCTAAAATGGGTAGAGTGCGCCTATGAACGCGAGTTCGTGGCGTGCGTGTCTCGAAGTCCCGGCGTTGAGAGCGAGAGGTATCGATGAAGACTGAACCGTACCGTGAGGCCCCGTATCTTCGCCGCGCCTACGTGCTGGGGCACCCTGATTGAGCATTCCCTGTCACCTGCGGCGCATCGTGCCGCGTACAACTTTTTGGGTGAGCAGAATTTGGGGTATGAGCGCCGCGATACTCTGCCCGATGATTTGCCGGCGATAATGCGCGGTGTGCGCCACCCGGACGGTACGGAGGACGCCCCGTATATTGCGGGTCTGTCGGTGACGATGCCGTTGAAGACCGCGGTCATTCAGTATTGCGATGAGATCAGCGAGATGGCGCAGGGTGACCGGTGCAGTGAACACGGTGTATCCGCGCGGTGAGAAGGTGCTGGGGCATAACACCGATGTCATTGGCATTGTGAACGCGCTGCGCCACGCCGGTTTGGAACCGCAGCCGCTCAAGGATTCTGCCGCGATTGTGGGTGGCGGAGCGACCGCTATTTCTGCCCTGGCTGCGCTGCACGCGTTGGGGTACCGCCGCGTGAGCGTGTACGCCCGTTCCCTGCATAAGCTCGGTAGCGTGCAGGATGCGGCGGACCGCCTGGGCGTTCAGCTGGAGCAGATTGCGTTGGCTGAGCTACCGCAGAATCTTGCTGAGCGCGGTCATCACCCGGTGGTGTCTACTCTTCCTGCCCATGCGGCGGATGAGTGGGCGAGCCAGCTGAGCGGGCTGAAGGGCGCCTCCGCGACGCACCGGCCGGTACTGCTCGATGTTGCGTATAACCCGTGGCCTTCGGTGCTGGCGAGCGCTTGGGAGGCTAACGGCGGTACGGTGGTTTCTGGTTTGGAGATCTTTTGCTCTATCAGGCGGTGGAGCAGGTTCTGCTTTTTACTGACCGCACCCTGTCTGAGGGTGAACTGCTGGGCCTGGTGAATGCGATGTGCGCGGCGGTTGGTCTTCCGCTTCGTGCTTCCGTTTCGTGAAAAAAGCGTGCTTTCACTCGCTCAGTAAACAGGCATTTTATACACTATTTATACACGTGAAGAATTATTATTCCTTCCTCCTGCGCTGCGGTGCGGGTGCGATGAAAAGAGGTTAACCTATGGCTCTGCGTTGGCTCACTGCCGGAGAATCCCACGGCGAGGCGCTCGTCGGCATTATTGAGGGCGTACCCGCCGGTGTGGAACTCACCAGCGACATGGTGCGTGACGCCCTGGCTCGTCGCCGCCTCGGCTACGGCCGCGGTGCCCGCATGAAGTTCGAGGAGGACCGCGTGCGCATCCTGGGCGGTGTGCGTCACGGCCTGACTCAGGGCGGCGGTCGCGATTGAGATTGCGAACACCGAGTGGCCCAAGTGGACTGACGTGATGAGCTCCGATCCGGTGGATCGAAAGCTGATTGAGGGTCGTGCGCGTAACGGCGCGCTGACCCGTCCGCGCCCCGGTCACGCCGATTTTACGGGTATGCAGAAGTACAACTTCTCTGAGGCTCGCCCGGTGCTGGAGCGCGCCTCCGCACGTGAGACTGCGACCCGCGTGGCTCTTGGCGTGGTTGCCGCCCAGATTTTGAAGGCTCTGGGTGTTGAGCTGGTTTCTCACACCGTGGCTGTGGGTGGCGTGCACGCTCCCGAGGCGCCCGGTGCCTTCGCCCCGCAACGTTGAGCGACTGGACGCTGACCCGCGCGCTGCTTCGATAAGGCTACCTCCGACGCGATGGTTCAGCGTGTGGACGAGGCACCAAGGGACGGCGAGACTCTCGGCGGTGTGGTTGAGTGCTCGCGTACGGTATGCCTCCCGGACTGGGTTCGTACGTGCACTGGGACCGCCGCCTGGATGCGCGCCTTGCCGCAGCGCTGATGGGTATTCAGGCTATTAAGGGCGTTGAGGTTGGTGACGGTTTCGCGACCGCTGACCGCCCGGGCACTGCCGCTCACGACGAGATTTCTATTGGTGAGCACGGTGTTACCCGCGATACCAACCGTGCAGGTGGTATTGAGGGCGGCATGAGCATTGGCGACCTGCTGCGTGTGCGCGCGGCAATGAAGCCCATTGCGACCGTGCCGAAGGCTCTGAAGACCATTGACACTTCCACCGGTGAAGAGGCTCGCGCCCACCACCAGCGTTCGGACGTGTGTGCTGTTCCCGCCGCCGGTGTGGTGGCGGAGGCTATGGTCGCCCTGGTGCTCGCTGGGGCTGCACTGGAGAAGTTTGGCGGCGACTCGATTGGTGAGACTCGCCGCAACATGGATTCCTACCTGGAGGCCATTCCGGCATCTTTGGCGTGGGAGTCTAACGTGGCTGGTTGGGACGCGTAGTGCCCCTTCCGGCGGAGTCTGAGGGCCGCGGCGCGAAGGTCGTGGTTCCGGGGAGGTTTCTGTGGAGCAGGGCGTTCGCCCGGTCGCTTCGAGCCTTGCGCGTATTGTCGCGGCAACGCGGCGTGCGCGAGGGCGCTTCGCCACGCCGGAACCCGGCGCAGAATCCGTGTATCTGAACCCGGTGTACCTCGCGCGGCTGAGCAGAGTGTTGGGTCTGCAGGCGCTGGGGCTATTGAGGCTGTTGCGCGTGAGGTCGCCGCATCGGTTTCTTCTGCGTCAGTTTCTTCTGTGCGCCCGGCGTCTCGCGTGCCCACCCGGCTGACCTGATGCGTTCTGGCACCGCCCCTGCCCGCCAGCGCGGCGAGCACGCAGGGTGTACGCCTGTACGCCTCCTCGGTGTCTGAGGACGCCGACCCGGCGCTCGGCCTGGACGAGGACCTGCGCCTGAGTGCTCCAGCGCCCTGCAGAGGCATGGGCACCGCCGAAGGAACCCCGCAAGGAGCCCGCGGAACCCGGTAAGGGATCCCGTGAAGGCGGGAAGCGCCCAAGCCGACTGCACCCAAGTAGGCACCTGCCAAGCCGCGGCTCCGAAACCTGCCGCGTCTAAGTCGACTGCACCTAAGCTGGCACCTCCAAAAGCATGCTCAGCCTGCAGAGGCGGCGGGGAAAGCGCTACCGCTTCTGCGCCCGTAGCCCCGCAACTCCCGTGGCTGTGCCTGCGGCTGAACCCGCCAAGCCGATGCGTCCGACTCCGGCGCTGTTCGGTAAGGTTCAGGTTGCCGCACCCGCAGTGCCCGCCGCGGAAGAAGAGAACCAGGTAGGGGAGAAGCCCCTCGAAGCTTGCGCGCCGGAAGAAACGCCCGCATCGGAAGAACCCGTTGCGCTGGAGAAAATCCCCGCGGAAATTCCCGTAGAAATTCCCACAGAGGCGCTCGCAGAAGACGAGGTCATGGCGCTCGCATCCACCCGCGACAGGGTGCGTGAAATGCACGAGAACTTCGCGGAACGCTCCCGCCCCATCGTGCTCATCGGCCCCATGGCGGCAGGGTAAAACCTACATCGGTACGCACCTGGCGCGTTTTTACGGCTACGAGTTCCTCGACGCCGACCAGCTCATCGTGGAACGCTACGGCGAAGTCTCCGAAATCTTCGAGATTTTTGGTGAGGCGCACTTCCGCGAGCTCGAACGCAAAACCATCGAGGAAGTACTGACCTCCCCGGCCTACCGCAACACGGTGTTCTCCCTGGGCGGTGGCGCACCCATGACCGACTCGGTCGCGGAGCTGTTGCATGACGAGTGCGTGGTGTACATCCTCGTTGATGCTGACACCGTCACCCGCGCATTACCGGCAATAAGACCCGCCCGCTGCTGCGATGAACCCGGTCGAGCGGTGGACCGAGATTTTTCGAGCGCCGCCGCGACCGATACGAAGAGCTGGCGCACTTCACCCTGGACGCACGAGGCGGCCGCCCCATCACCGAGATGACCGCCGAAATCCAGGCGTACGTGACCGCAACCCGTGCCTCCCGCGCGCAGCGCCCCAAAGCATAACCCCTCACCTGTGAAAGGACACATGATGAGCACTCAGCCCACCCCCACTTTCGGTGCCTCCGGCGCGGAAGATATTACCCGCATCCCGGTGACCGGCAGCTCCCCGCGTGAGAACTATGAGGTTCTCATCGGCCTCAACCTGCTCGGTAAAATCCCCGAAATTCTGGGCAACCGCACCAGAAGGTGCTCGTGATTCACCCGCGTGCCCTGCGTTCCACCGGTGAGCTGGTCATGGAAGACCTGCGTGCCATGGGCTACAGAATCGTTCAGCGCCGAAATCCCGGACGCTGAGGGAGGCGAAGCACTACCAGGTGGCGGCGTTCTGCTGGCAGGGTGCTCGGTCAGAACGACTTCACCCGCACCGACGCGATTATCTCCGTGGGTGGCGGCGCTATTACCGACGTCGCCGGTTTCGTGGCGGCAACCTGGCTGCGCGGCGTGCGCGTCATCCACATTCCGACCACCCTGCTGGGCATGGTGGACGCAGCCGTGGGCGGTAAGACCGGCATCAACACTGCTGAGGGGTAAGAACCTGGTCGGTGCATTCTGGCCGCCCGCCGCAGTGCTCTGCGAGATCGGTACCCTGCGTACCCTGCCCGAGCATGAGCTGCTGACCGGCATGGGTGAGGTCGTCAAGTGCGGCTTCATCGCAGACCCTGAAATCCTCGACCTGATCGAGGCGAACCCGAACGCCGTACGCGACTCGCAGTCCGCCGTGATGCGTGAACTCATCGAGCGTAGCGTGCGCGTGAAGGCTGAGGTGGTCTCCGAGGACCTGCGCGAATCCGGCCGCCGCGAAATCCTGAACTACGGCCACACCCTCGCCCACGCCATCGAGCGCAACGGAACGCTACCAGTGGCGTCACGGCGCGGCAGTATCCGTCGGCATGGTCTACGCCGCCGAACTGGCGCTGGCAACCGGTCACGCCGACGAAGAGCTCGTGGCACGCACCCGCCGCATCCTCGAATCCCTGGGCCTGCCCACCTCCTACAAGGCAGACGCATGGCCCCCAGTCGCTCGAAGCAATGCGCCGCGACAAGAAGGCACGCGGCAACCTGCTGCGCTTCATCATTCTTGACGGTTTGGCTCGCCCGCGCGTCTACGAGGTGCCGGACGATTCGATTCTGTCATGACCTACCAGGAGATTACCGAGTAGGGTGATGAGTCCCGTGCATTCACCGCCACGCGGTTGCCACGTGGTCGCCACGCGGTTGCCACGTGGTCGCCACGCGGTTGCCACGTGGTCGCCGGACGCGGCTGCCAGCATACGCACACCAGCATGCGGCAGCCGGGCGGGGTGCCGCAGAAACTGTGGCGCCCCTGCTAGGCAAATTCGTGCGCATCCTGTAGAATGTACGGGACATAATTTTGCTCATTGAAAACTTAGCGCCGCGCCGGGTACCACTACGGCGTGAGCGTCGATGACACGAAGGAGAGCCCCATGGCATCCACTACCGATATTAAGAACGGCGCCGTCCTGAAGATTGACGGCAACCTCTGGTCCGTCGTAGAGTTCCAGCACGTTAAGCCCGGTAAGGGCGGCGCATTCGTCCGCACCAAGCTGCGCAACGTTACCTCCGGCAAGGTCGTCGACCGCACCTTCAACGCTGGCGCTAAGATCGAAACCGCAACCGTTGACCGCTCCGACTACCAGTACCTGTACCAGGACGGCGACGACTACGTCTTCATGGACATGAAGACCTACGACCAGATCAACGTTCCCGCAACCGTTGTCGGCGACGCAGCAAACTACATGCTGGAGTCCCAGACCGCAACCATCGCAATGCACGAGGGCAACCCCTGTACATCAGGCGCCCGCATCCGTGGTCCTGCAAATCACCTACACCGAGCCCGGCCTGCGGGTGACCGCTCCACCGGCGGCGACCAAGCCCGCAACCGTTGAGACCGGCTACGAGATCCAGGTTCCCCTGTTCCTGGAGACCGGCACCAAGGTCAAGGTTGACACCCGCACCGGTGAGTACCTCGGTCGCGTGAACGACTAATGAATTCGCGTACGAAGGCCCGATTGCGCGCCCTCGAAGTGCTCTTCGAGGCGGATCAGCGCAACGAAGATTATATTGAGGTACTCCGCCGCCGCCGACTGTACACGGTAGCGCAGATCTCTGCTTACTCTGAGGAAATCATTCGTGGCGTCCGCGACCCGACGAAGAAATCCGCGAGTTTGTGGAGACTTACGCCCGTGACTGGTCCTTCGAGCGTATGCCCGCCGTGGACCGTGCCGTCTTTGCGTATTGGCGCCGGGAGCTTCTGTACAATGACGAAGTTCCGGATGCTGTCGCAATTTCTGAGGGCTGTCGGTCTGGCGCGTGTGCTGTCACGAATGAATCTCCGAAGTTCGTGAACGGTCTGCTGGATAAGCTCCGTCAGGTGAAGCCGACCCTGCTCGCGTAAGACGTCCCGCCGCGGCCTGCCCGCCAGCTTATGGCTGGTTGGTTTGCCGCCGTTGAGATGCATCCGCAGGGGCGTACGTGAAACCCCCGCCGTACTGTAGTTCGCTACAGGACGGCGGGGATTTCTGTCTACGTTGCACTTGTCGTGTGCTTGGGTTTTGGGATGCTGAGCCGGATGCGCTGGCTAGGTTTGGTGGTAGCACCAGTGGAGGCTTCACCGGACAACGCAGGCGGGGGAGTGCCCCCTCTGCGGCGCTGAGCGCCTTGAGGACGGAGCCCCCGCCCTGCGTGCCCGGTATGCGCCTCGTGCAGTATCAGCTACTCGCTTTGAGCGGATGCGGTCGCCTTGTCTGCCGGAATTGCTTCGCTACCACAACCAATATGTGTGGTCCTTATATCAGCAACAACGAATGCGTCGTCTTCAGCACGGCGAATAAAGATAATTTCTTGCGTTAGCTGAGGGTCCTTAAATTTCTCGCCCTTGGGCCCATGAAGATTGCTCCAGTCTTCACAGTAGCGCAGGATCACGCCGGTATTGGGCTCGACAGTGCCGTCCTCATTGGCGCTTCCGTAAATTAGCTTTGTCTTGACGTCACGGGAAGATAATGTCGCCTTCCGGGGAAATCTTCTGTGAAAGCTCTTGGAACTCCTTCACGGTCTCCCTCAGATGTTCAAGAGTGTTTGCGTGCGCATATCGCGTCAGTTCTTCATCGCTGGTGTGTTCCACATTTCCGTGCCTCCAGGCGTTCCAGAGGCGCTGATGCTGCTCAAATGCGATGAGTGCAGTCTTTTCAGTTACCTCAGCGGCTTCCGGAGAGTCGCTGTTTACGTCCATGCTCGCGTGAATCAGTACAATCTCGGAGCCGGACGGACCGGTCGGGGTGGGCGAAGGAGTAGGGGTTGCGGAAGCCTCGGCGCTTGCCGATTCAGCGCTCGCGGAAGTGGAAGCACTCGATTCTGCGCTGACCTGCGCGCCGCCGGAACAAGCGGACAGGGTGAGTATCATTGCCACCGAGAGCGCGGCAATAGAAGTACGCGTGGTACGACTAAACATCATTGTTGGTTCTTTTCTGGTGTGTGGTTGTGTAAACCGCAGAATTATCCCTACAGCAACGTGTGGAATTCAGCGGAATGTTATCGGTTGATGCCATTACCCTAACATACATCTGCAGAGCACACACCCCGGCGTATTGTTTGTCCATTTGTCGAGAGCCTGCTTGTTGTGGTGCAGGCTAGGGGCTCGGTACGCGCCTCATTTGGCAGCCGTCTCGCCGTGAGCGGTCTCTCGCCGAACCTGAACGTAGCCTGTGAACTGTGGTACCCTACTAGAAGCACAAAACCTTTAAATCCGTCCCGTGAGGCGGGGAAGGAGACGGCTATGCCTGGGTCAGCTGTACCCACATCCGGCGCGAACCAGGGGCGAAATCTAACCGCAGCCCCCCATTCGGCAACCCCTCAAGACACCTTGGAGGACGCGACCACCGTCGGCCGCACCATCCTCAGCGAGGACGAAATCCGCCGTGCCCTCACCCGCATCGCCTACGAAATTATTGAAACCAACAAAGGCGTAGAAAACCTCGTACTCATCGGCATCCGCTCCGCGGCGTGCCCCTCGCCGTACGACTCGCCGCACGCATCCAAAGCCATCGAGCCGAACTTCAACGCAGAAACCCGACTCAGCGCCCTGGACATCACCGCCTACCGCGACGACCAGCGAACCGGCGGCACCACCTCCCCAGACACCGCAGGGGAAAGCATCATGCCCACCATCGGCATTGAAGGCAAAACCGTAGTCCTCGTTGACGACGTCCTCTACTCCAGCCGCACCGTACGCGCCGCCCTCGACGCACTCAACGCCCACGGACGACCCGCCCTCGTACGCCTGGCGGTCCTCGTAGACCGCGGACACCGGCAACTACCCATCCGCGCCGACCGTGGGCAAAAAAACCTGCCCACCAGCGCCAGCGAAACCGTGCGCGTCGTACTGACTGAAACCGACAACGCAACAGACCGAGTTGACGTTATCCAGCTGGGAGGGCTCTCATGAAGCATCTGCTCGACACCCGCGAACTAACCCGCGAAGAAGCCATCGAAAATCCTTGACGTCGCCGACTACATGGCGCAGGTCAAAGCCGAAAAACCGCACCCTCAACGTGCTCAACGGCAAGACCGTCGTCAACCTCTTCTTCGAGGACTCACCCGAACCCGCCTCTCCTTCGAAGCCGCGAGAAGCGCCTGGGCGCCGCCGTCACCAACTTCTCCGCATCTGGCTCCTCCCTGTCTAAGGGCGAGTCGCTCAAGGACACCGCGCAGACCCTCAAGGCGATTGCCGCGGATGCGTTCGTGATCCGCCACTCGGCATCCGGCGCACCGCGGCGCCTCGCCGAGGCAGGCTGGACCGACATTCCCGTGCTCAACGCGGGCGACGGCACCACGCACACCCCACCCAGGCGTTGCTCGACGCCGTATCCCTGCGCCAGTACAAGGCAGAACGCGACGGCCTCGACAGCCCCGCGGCACCGACCTGTCCGGCATGCGCGTGCTCATCGTCGGCGACATCCTGCACTCGCGCGTGGCACGTTCCAACCTCTGGTGCTGACCACCCTCGGCGCGCAGGTCGTCTTCGTCGCACCGCCGACCCTCTGCGCCGCTGAACACCGCCTCCTGGGTTGAAGAAGTGACCTGCAAATCTTCCACGACTTCGACGAAGCCATCGCCACCAACCCCGACGCCGTCATCTTCTGCGCGCATCCAGAAGGAACGCATGAACGCCGCGTACTTCCCCTCCGCAGAGGAATACACCGAGCTGTGGGGCCTGACCGCCGAACGCTTCCGCGACCCTGCAAAGCACAGCCGCGACCGGTCGCAATCCTGCACGGGCCCCATGAACCGCGGCCTGGAAATCTGCACCGAAGCCGCCGACGCCACCAACTCCTGGGTCCTACGCCAGGGTCAGCAACAGTGTGGCGCTACGCATGGCGGTGCTCTACCTGCTTCTGACCGACGGCTCCAGCGCCAAGCTCTACAGCAAGCGATGAATCTAAACGACCTTCCTAACGAGAGGAACCAACACCATGAGCAAGTACCTGATCAAGGGCGCAAGCCTCTACGGCGAAAAGGTCGCCGACATCCTCATCGAGGACGGCGTGATTAGCCGCATCGCGAGAGAACATTGACGCCGCAGACGCACAGGGTCGTCGAGGCGGCAGGCCAGATGGCGGCGCCCGGCCTGGTCGACATCCACACCACCTGCGTCAGCCCGGCTACGAGGCATCCGAAACCGTCGAGACCGGCACCCGCCGCGGCGACCCTGGGCGGCTACACTGCAGTGTTCGCCATGGCAAACTCCATGCCCGTGGCGAACACCGCCGCAGTCGTTGAGCAGGTTGACCGCCTCGGCAAGGAATCCGGCTGGTGCCGCGTGCGACCCATCGGCGCAGTGACCGTGGGCCTGAAGGGCGAGCGCCTCTCCGACATTGGCGGCATGGCGAACTCCACCGCGAACGTGCGCGTGTTCTCTGACGACGGCATGTGCGTGTACGACCCCGCAGTGATGCGCCGCGCCCTCGAATACGTCAAGACCTTCGACGGCGTTATTGCGCGCACGCGCAGGAGCCGCGCCTGACCGAAGGCGCCCAGATGAACGAAGTGAGGTGTCCGCTGACCTGGGTCTGACCGGTTGGCCCGCCGTCGCTGAAGAGGCAATCATTGCCCGCGACGTCGTTTGCTGGCTGAGCACCTGGACTCTAAAGTCGCATCTGCCACCTGTCCACCAAGGGCTCCATTGAGGTTGTGCGCTGGGCTAAGTCCCGCGGCGTGAAGGTGACCGCGGAGGCAACCCCGCACCACCTCTTTCGCTCACCGACGAGACCGCACGCACCTACGACCCGATCTTCAAGGTGAACCCGCCAGCGCGCACCGAAGAGGACGTCATGGCGCTGCGTCAGGCTGTTGCTGACGGCATCATCGACGTGATCGGTACCGACCACGCACCGCACCCCGCAGAGACCAAGGGAATGCGAGTGGGCGTGCGCCGCGAACAGTATGACCGGCCTGGAGCAGGCACTGTCCATCATCCAGATGACCCTGGTTGACACCGGCATGATTACCTGGCGCGATGTGGCGCATCCTCTCCCAGGAGCCCGCGAAGATTGGTCGCCTGGACCACGAGCAGGGGCCGCCCGCTTGCCGAAGGCGAACCGGCAAACATTGTGCTGGTCGACCCGAAGGCAACCCGCGTGATTAAGCCGGAGGAGCAGGCTACCAAGGGTGAGAACAACCCCTACCGCGACATGGAGTGCCCGGCTCGATCCGTGCAACCTTCTACGCTGGCCACCCGACCGTGCTGAACGGCGAGCTGGCAACCCCGCGTCGCTAAACCCGCGAGGCGAACGTACGTGGTGACCGTGCCTGGCGGTGGTAGGTTCACGCCTGCCACCGCCTCGCCGGAAAGCACCGCCCCCAATCTCACCAACCCAGGCCGAGATTATCGACCGAGACCCCCAACCGAAAGAGAGAACCTTCGTGGGAAAGTTCCTGACCGCCGTCATCTGCATCGCCCTGGTCGCCCTGTGCATCTACGGCATGTGGCACGGATGGCGCTCGCGCCTGGCACGCCAGGCGAACATGTTCGGCTCCCTCAGGAAGTTCCCGAACGCTACGAGGGCATGACCGCTGACGCCGCTTTCGAGGGCGAGTACGTCAGCACCACGATCTTCGGTAACTGGCTGGACCGTGTGGGTTTCGATTCGCTCGGCTTCAAAGAGCAAGTCCACCCTGCTGATTTACCCGGACAGCATCATCTTCACCCGTAACGGCGCGAAGGACCTGTGGATCCCGGCGAAGAAGCTCGCAGTCATCACCACCGACCGTGGTATGGCGGGCAAGGTTGTGGAGAAGAACGGCCTGGTCGTGATCGGTTGGACCCTGGACGGTCACCGTGTGCAGACTGGCTTCCGCACCCGCTACGCCGAGGACAAGCAGGCGGTACTGCGGGAGCGCGTCGCATCGCCCCGAACGCTGTGGATGCGCCCGAGAAGTGGGCGGCAGAACCGGAAGCCTAAAAACCCGGCGCAATATCGCGGTGCAATATCACTGCGCACCCACACCCATAGATTTTTGCCTGAGGTCAGGGCGAACACCCGCCGAAGGCACCATGAACTACCCGGAACCTGAACGGTAGAGGCCGTACAGGAAGCGGGGAGAACACCAGAGAAAAGGAAGAAGAGCATGACTGACGCGGCACGATCCGGCGCCCTGCGTACGGACCGCGTTTTTGCTCGTCCTGGAGGACGGCACCGTCTACCGCGGCTGCGGCTACGGCGCAACCAGCGCGTCCCTGGGCGAGGCGGTTTTCTCGACCGGTATGACCGGCTACCAGAAACCCTGACCGACCCCTCCTACGCGGGTCAGATTGTGGTTCAGACCGCTCCCCATATCAGCAACACCGGCGTGAACACCACCGACGCTGAGTCCCGCAAGATTTGGGTTGCTAGCTACGTGGTTCGCGACGCGGACGCGTGGCATCAACTGGCGTTCTGAGCGCACTCTCGACGAAGAGCTCATCGAGCAGGGCATCGTCGGTATTCAGGGCATTGACACTCGCGCCCTGACCCGCCGCCTGCGTTCGAGCGGTTCGATGCGTGCGGGCGTGTTCTCCGGTGAGCACGCAGAACGCCCCGAGCTGAACTGCTGGAGGAGGTGCGCGCCTCCGAGCCGATGGCTGGCCGTAAGCTCGCTGACTCCGTTTCGGTTGACACCGCCTACACCGTTGAGCCGCACCAGTTCAACTGGTTCGCACCCCGGTCGCAACCATCGTCGCCCTGGACCTGGGCATCAAGTCGATGACCCCGCGGCGTTTTCGCTGAGCGTGGCGTGCGCGTGCACGTCTTTCGCCCGCAAGCGCAACCCTCGAGGACATCTACTCCCACAACCCCGACGGCGTGTTCTTCTCCAACGGCCCCGGTGACCCGGCAACCGCTGACGAGCAGGTTGAGTCTGCGCAGGGCGTCTTTGCGTAAGGGCACCCCGTTCTTCGGCATCTGCTTCGGTAACCAGTCTGCTCGGCCGCGCCCTGGGCTTCGGCACCTACAAAGCGCCCTTCGGCCACCGCGGCATCAACCAGCCGGTCATGGACAAGACCACCGGCAAGGGTTGAAATCACCGCGCAGAACCACGGCTTCGCTGTGGACGCGCCGATTGGCGACTACGTGACCGCACCGAACGCTGAGTTCGGTCGGGTCATGGTCTCCCACGTGGGTCTGAACGACAACGTGGTTGAGGGCCTGACCTGTAAGGACATCCCGCGTTCTCCGTGCAGTACCACCCCGAGGGTCGCCGCGGGCCGCACGATTCGCCTACCTCTTTGACCGTTTCATCGACCTGATGGTCGCAACCAAGACTGCAAAGGAAGCATAAATGCCTCGTCGTACTGACCTTAATAGCGTCCTCGTCATCGGTTCCGGCCCCATCGTCATCGGTCAGGCGGCGGAATTTGACTACTCCGGCACTCAGGGCACTGCGCGTGCTGAAGGAGGAGGGCGTGCGCGTCATCCTCGTGAACTCGAACCCGGCAACCATCATGACCGACCCCGAGTTCGCGGACGCCACCTACATTGAACCCATCACCCCCGAGGTGATTGAGAAGATCATCGAGAAGGGAAAAGCCGGACGCAATCCTGCCGACCCTGGGTGGTCAGACCGCGCTGAACGCGGCTATCTCCCTGGATGAGCGCGGCGTGCTCGCCAAGTACAATGTTGAGCTGATCGGCGCGAACATTGAGGCGATTAACCTCGGTGAGGACCGTGAAGCATTCAAGGGCGTGGTGGATCGCGTAAGCGGCGAGTCTGCACGCTCGGTGATTGTTCACTCCATGCCGGAGGCGCTGGAAGCCGCTAAGGAGCTGGGCTACCCGATGGTGGTCCGCCCTCCTTCACCATGGGTGGTCTCGGCTCAGGTATGGCGTACAACGAGGAAGACCTCTACCGTATTGCTGGCGCCGGTATTCGGTACTCGCCGACCAGCGAGGTCCTGCTGGAGGAGTCCATCCTCGGCTGGAAGGAATACGAGCTGGAGATGATGCGTGACACCAACGACAACGTCGTGGTCGTCTGCTCCATCGAGAACTTCGACCCCGTGGGCGTGCACCGGTGACTCCATCACCGTGGCACCCGCACTGACCCTGACCGACCGTGAGTTCCAGAAGGCGCGCGACATCGCGATTAACGTGATTCGTGAGGTTGGCGTGGACACCGGTGGTTGTAACATCCAGTTCGCGATTGACCCGAAGACCGGCCGCATCATCGTCATTGAGATGAACCCGCGCGTGTCTCGTTCCTCGGCGCTCGCGTCGAAGGCTACCAGCTTCCCGATTGCGAAGATTGCGACCAAGCTGTCCCTGGGTTACACCCTGGATGAGATTCCGAACGATATCACCCAGAAGACCCCGGCGTCCTTCGAGCCGACCCTCGACTACGTGGTCGTGAAGGTTCCGCGCTTCGCGTTTGAGAAGTTCCCGGTCGCTGACCCGACCCTGACCACCACCATGAAGAGTGTTGGTGAGGCTATGGCTCTGGGCCGTAACTTCACTGAGGCTCTGCAGAAGGCGATGCGTTCGCTGGAGCAGAAGGGTGCGTCCTTCTCGTTCAAACCGCTGTCCCTGTCTGAGGCTGAGCTGGCTGAGCTGGTTGAGAAGACTAGGTTGCGACCACTCAGCGTATCTACCAGGTTCAGCAGGCTCTGCTGGCTGGCGCTACCGTGGAGCGTTGCACGAGGCGACCAAGATTGACCCGTGGTTCCTGGATCAGCTGGTGCTTTGCTGAATGAGGTTGCCGGTGTGGTTCACGCTAAGCGTGACAACCTTGACCCGGAGACCCTGAAGCTGGCTAAGCGTCACGGTTTCTCGGACGCTCAGATTGCTGAGATTATCGGCTCTTCTGAGGATGTTGTGCGCGGTGTTCGCCACGCCCTGGGTATCCGCCCGGTCTTCAAGACTGTTGACACCTGTCTTTGCCGAGTTTGAGGCGTTCACTCCGTACCACTACTCCTCCTACGACCTGGAGGATGAGGTTGCGCACCACGAGAAGCCCTCGATCATGATTCTGGGTTCGGGCCCGAACCGTATCGGTCAGGGTATCGAGTTCGACTACTCCTGTGTGCACGCTTCGCTGGTCTCGCGTTCGCTCGGTTACGAGACCGTCATGGTCAACTGCAACCCTGAGACTGTTTCGACTGACTACGATATTTCGACTCGCCTGTACTTCGAGCCGCTCACCCGCTCGAGGATGTGCTTGAGATTGTTGAGTCGGAGCGTCGTACCGGCGGTCTGATGGGCGTGTTCGTTCAGCTGGGCGGCCAGACTCCGCTGAAGCTGGCTCGTGCCCTGAAGGATGCGGGCGTGCCGATTCTGGGCACCACCCCGAGGCTATTGACCTGGCTGAGGACCGCGGCGAGTTCTCCCGCGTGCTGGAGGAGGGCGGCCTGATTTCGCCCAAGAACGGTACCGCGTTCACTTTTGAGGGTGCTAAGCGCATCGCTGACGAGATTGGTTACCCGGTTCTGGTTCGCCCTTCGTACGTGCTGGGCGGCCGTGGCATGGAGATCGTCTACGACGAGGGCGAACTTGGCACGCTACCTGGAGAACGCTACCGAGGTTTCGCCTTCGCAGCCTGCTCTGATTGATAAGTTCCTTGAGGACGCTATCGAGATTGACGTTGACGCCCTGTTCGACGGCGAGGAGCTGTACCTGGGTGGCGTCATGGAGCACATTGAGGAAGCCGGTATTCACTCGGGTGACTCCTCCTGTACTCTGCCTCCGATTACTCTCGGCCCGGACATCATCGCGAAGGTGAAGGACGCTACCGAGAAAGATTGCTCGCGGCACCGGTGTGCGCGGCCTGATTAACTATTCAGTTCGCGTACGTGTCTGAGAACCTGTACGTGATTGAGGGCGAACCCGCGTGCGTCTCGTACTGTTCCGTTCGTGTCGAAGGCTACCGGCGTGCAGATGGCTAAAGGTCGCTGTGCTGATTGGTCTGGGTAAGAGCATTGCTGAGCTGAAGGCTGAGGGCTACCTGCCGCAGAACATGGACGGCGCATCCCTGCCTGAGGAGACTGCGATTGCTGTGAAGGTCGCGGTCCTGCCGTTCGCTCGTTTCCGCACCCCCGAGGGTGTTGTGGTGGATTCATGCTGCTGAGCCCGGAGATGCGTTCGACCGGTGAGGTCATGGGTCTGGATAAGCACTATGACACCGCGTTCGCGAAGGCTCAGGCTGGCGCTGGTTCGCCAGCGCCGACCTCCGGTAAGGTGTTCATTTCGGTGGCTAACCACGATAAGCGTAACGTCATTATTTACGCGAAGATGCTGGAGTCGCTGGGCTTTGAGATCGTTTCGACCGGTGGTACTGCTGAGATTCTGCGCCGTAACGGCCTGAACTCGGTGCTGGTGGCTTCTAAGTTCGCTGAGGCGAATGGCGAGCACTCGATTGTGGACATGGTTCGCAACGGTGACATTGACCTGATCCTGAACACCCCTGCCGGTGGTGCCGCTCGTAGCGATGGTTACGAGATTCGTGCCGTCGCGGTTTCGGTGGGTTGCCCGGTCATGACCACCATTTCTGAGTTCAGCTGCGGCTGTTCAGGCGATTAATGTCTGCGTGAGCACAGCTGGGACATCATGAGCCTGCAGGAGCACGGCGTTCAGCTGGCTGCCGCTGTGGATGCACGTTCCGAGGGTGGCGAGGCGTAATGTCCGCTGCTTTTGGTGATCGTCTGGCGAAGGCGATGGCGGAGCGCGGCCCGCTGTGTGTGGGTATTGACCCGCATCCGAACCTGCTGGAGCAGTGGGGTCTTGAGGATTCCAGCGCCGGTCTGGGCTGCTTTTACTGAGGCGGTCTATGAGGGTTGCGCCCCGTTTGCGGCGGCGTTGAAGCCTCAGGTGGCGCTGTTTGAGCGTCACGGTTCGGCTGGTCTTGCTGTGCTGGAGGCGCTGTTTGCCCGCGCTGCCGCTGATGGTGTGCTGATTGTTGCTGACGCTAAGCGCGGCGATATTGGTTCGACCATGAAGGCGTACGCGGATGCGTGGCTCGGCTCCTCGTCGCCGCTGGGTACCGATTCGGTGACGTTGAGCCCGTACCTGGGTTTTTGAGTCAGCGCGTCCGGCGCTGGATTTGGCGAATGAGAACGACCGCGGCACTTTCGTGCTGGCGTTGACCTCGAACCCCGAGGGTAAGAGCGTTCAGCACGTGGGGGCATCGGAATCTGAGGGCGCTGTGGCTAAGCGTATTATCGCTGCAGCTACCGCTGAGAACGCTTCCCGCCAGTGGGAGCAGATGGGCCCGTGCGGCCTGGTGGTTGGCGCGACCGTTGGTCAGGCGCTGGTTGATTTGGGTATTGACCTGAGCGTGTTCAACGGCCCGATTCTGTCGCCGGGTTATGGTGCGCAGGGCGCTTCGGCGGCTGATCTGTACCGCGTGTTTGCTGGCGTTGAGTCGCAGGTGCTGGTGAATTCCAGCCGTGGCGTGCTGGCTGCTGGCCCGTCGGTTGAGGGTTTGGCGAAGGCTGCGCAGGCGGCTCGTGATGACCTGTTGGCGGCTCGCGGCGCATAGTTCGCGTGTTGCGTGAGGGGCGTGTGCTCCGGGTGGATTCTGTTGAGAGTCTGCTCGGGGTGCGCGCCCTTTTTGCGTGTATTGCGGGGGCTGAGGTGCTCAGCGTGGTGCGAGTTTGCTCACCTCTGTAGTCGGGGAGTGCGCCTGCTCTATGAGATGCGTGCATGGCTCCACTTTTGATAGGGCGAATACTCCGCTATGCTATAGGGGTACTCCCTGATATTTACGTGCTGACGTGCGTAGACGCATTGTTGGTGTGAGGGTGAGTGCCGCGGGTAGAACGGGGGTTCTCGTGCTATCCGTGTTACATTAGTTGATAAGTAAAATTCTATAACTCGCAGAAATGGGGGACCCAACCATGCCGCTGACTCCGCTAACTGAGGATGCGCGCGCCTCCGCCCGCGAGAAGGCAGTACTTGCCCGAGCACACCGCCAGGAAATTAAGCGTGCACTGAGTGACCGTGAACTTTCCGTACGTCAGGTGCTCGACATGGTCGATTCCGACCCTGCACTGGCTAAAATGCCGGTGGGGCAGATGTTGCGCGCACTTCCGGGCATTGGTGCCGTTCGAGCTGAACGCATCATTGAAGAACTTCATATTGCACCGACTCGCCGCCTTGGCGGCCTGGGTGTACACCAGCGTCGCAAGATGGTGGAGTACTTCAACCGTAATTCGCGGTATTTGAACCGTGCACGTCGTAAGACTGCTGGTCAGTCTTCCGAGTCTTCTCAGTCCTAATACCTCGTGCCTTCAGCCGATGAAGGCGCAGTAAGGAAGCTATGTCTCAGCCGACTCTCACCGTACTGGCTGGCCCCACTGCTGTTGGCAAGGGTACGGTGTGCCAGTACATTCGTGAGAACTACCCGAACGTGTGGTTCTCTGTTTCCGCTACTACTCGTGATCCTCGCCCCGGTGAGTTGACGGTACTCACTACTATTTCGTTTCGATGGAAGAGTTTGACCAGATGATTGCTGACGGTCAGATGCTTGAGTACGCTGTGGTGCACGGTAAGAACAAGTACGGTACTCCGCGCGCTAAGGTCCAGGAGGCCCTGGACGCTGGCCGTCCGGTGATCGCTGAGATTGACCTGCAGGGCGCTCGCCAGATTCGCGAGACCATGCCTGATGCTCGCCTGATTTTCTTGGCTCCTCCGAGCTGGGATGAGCTGGTGTCGCGTCTGGTGGGTCGAGGTACCGAGTGAGCAGGAGCAGGCTCGTCGCCTTGAAACCGCGAAGGTTGAGCTGGGTCGCTGAGAAGGAATTTGACGTCACGGTCGTCAACGACTCTGTTGAGCGTGCAGCGAAGGAGATTGCTGAGCTGATTGGCGCCGCCTAATCTGCATGCTTTGCGTTTGCGGTGGGGCTAGAGTTTCTTCCGACCTGTAGTTCTGCCGTGAGGCGTTGTGAAGGGTGGGGGTTTCGAAGAGTTTTCTTTCGGAGCCCCCCACCTTTTGACTAGCCTGATACCTTTTTGGCTGTGCTGACACCTTTTGTCCAGGCTGGTACGTGCGTTTTAGCCGTTGAGAGGGTAGAATAGTTCTTTAGTTTTGACCGTGCCCTCAGTGTGCCCGGTTTGCGCCATAGCGCGAACGGTGTGCAGGGGGCGTTCGGTACGTACATTCCATCAAGCTATTTGGGTTTTTAGTGGCAAACGAAAAACAAGGAACACGAGGACTACAACTTCGTTGACGGTGTCGCTCCCGAGGGCATCGTGAGCCCCAGCGCTGACGCGCTGATTGAAAAGCGGAGTCCAAAGTACGGCCTGGTGATTTTTCGGTGCCCGCCGTGCACGCCAGATTAACGCGTACTACGCTAACCTGCAGGACAATACTCTCGCGCACGTTGGCCCGCTGGTTGACGCTGAGTCGAACGAGAAGTCCCTGTCGGTGGCAATGCGTGAAATCATTGCTGACCGTGTTGTGGCGGAGCACCGCCCGGGCGCAAAGTTCGACGAGGACGGCTACCCGGTTCCCGAGGATCTGTCCGCTGTGATTGATTTCAGCGCGGCTGAGTTCCCCGGCGCTATCGAGGAGGGTACATCCCGCAGGTAGCGAAGAGGTTATCGCTATCGAAGAGGTTATCCTCGACGAGTCCGCTGAGTAATCTGCTTCTACAAAGGATTCTTTGACGTACCATGCGCATTATCGTTGGTATTGGAGGGGGCATTGCGCGTACAAGGCGGCGATGCTCCTTCGTCTTTTGCGAAGAATGGCGACGAGGTGATCGCCATGCCCACCCCGAACGCGACGAAGTTCGTGGGTGTTCCCACCCTGGAGGCGCTGAGCGGCAACCCCCGTCTCAACGGACGTGTTTGACCGCGTGCCGGAGGTGAACCACGTGCGTCAGGCTGAACAGGCTGACGCCGTGATGATGCCAGCGACCGCTGATTTGCTGGCTCGTTTGGCGGCTGGTCGTGCGGATGATCTGCTGTCCTCCACGGTGCTGACCACGCACGCCCCGGTGATTTTGGCGCCCGCGATGCATACCCAGATGTGGGAGCATCCGGCGACTCAGGCGAACGTTCAGACTCTGCGTTCGTGGGGTTATCACGTGATTGAGCCTGCGATTGGGCGTTTGACGGGCCCGGATTCTGGCCCCGGTCGCATGCCTGAGCCGGAGGATATTTTCGCGGTGGCTCTGGATGTGATTGCCCGCTTCCCGAAGGGCCAGGTGCACCCGGTGTACACGCCCGGTTACGCGCCGACTGAGCCCCTGTACACGGGCACGGAGCAGGAGCGCATGGCGGCGGCACGTGCGGCAACGCTGACCTCGGCGCTGCTGGGTCAGGTTGAACCCAGCCAGGCTGATTCGGGTCGGGAAACTGGCGCATCCGAATCGCTGCGTGGTCCTCTTGCCGGTCGCCTCGTGGTCATTACCGCCGGCGGCACCCGTGAGGCGCTGGACCCGGTACGCTTCCTCGGCAACCGTTCGACCGGCAAGCAGGGCGTGGCGCTCGCGGAGGCGGCACGCGACCTGGGCGCGACCGTGCACCTGATTGGCGCGAACCTTGAGGTTCCCGCGCCGGAGGGTGTGCAGGTAACCCGCGTGGTCAGCGCCCTGGAGCCGCGTGAGGCGACCCGTGAGGGCGAGCGCGGCGGCGGATGTGCTGATCATGTCCGCGGCGGTGGCTGATTTTAGGCCCGCCGAGTTTGCCGAGTTCAAGATTAAGAAGGCGCCGATTCTGAGGATGCGCCGGTGATTCAGCTGGTGCGCAACCCGGATATTCTGCGTGAGGTCGTTGTGCGCCGCCAGCAGGCTCGTGAGGCGGGGAAGTACCCTCGGCCCGAAGCTCATTGTTGGTTTTGCGGCGGAGACCGGCTCGGCGGAGAAGACTCCGTTGGAGCTGGGTCGTGAGAAGCTACAGCGTAAAGGGTACGGACTTCTTGGCGGTCAATACGGTGGGTGTGAATCGTGGTTTCGGCACGGACGATAACACGATTACAGCCGCTGTCGACTCTGAACGATGAGGCGCCGGTGTTCTCCGGTTCGAAGAAGGAGCTGTCGGTGCGTCTGTTGGAGCATGTGGCGGCTTTCCTGCCGGAGCTTTCTGCCTAAGCTTTTGGCCTGAGCTTTCTGTCTAAGGCAACCTGGCGCATCCGCGTATAGTTGCGGAGCGTTCATAGTTCGAAACGTTCGTAGCGTGGAGCCCGTGCGGTGCCTCCTGTGGGAGGTATCGTGCGAGGCTTTGCTATCCTGCACGGCTCTGCCGCCCGCCTCCTTCTGCGGCCCCCTTGGAGAGCATTATGCGCAAGCACTTGTGATGCGGGTTTCTTTCTTCTGGGGTTCACTCGGGGGAGTGCCTCATATTTCTGTCATACTGGTGAAATTTCTGACCGTACCCCTGAACCGTCAGATAAAGGTCTTGTATCATGGCATAGAGAGTATTTCGCGTCGAAGGGGAAGAAGCACCATGCCCGAGAATCAGAGCAAGCCCGCCACGGTACAGTCCGCCCAGAGTGAGGAGCGCCCTCAGATTCTGGTGATTACCGGTATTTCCGGTGCAGGCCGCAGTACTGTCGCAAATGTACTGGAGGATGAGGGCTGGTACGTTATCGATAACATCCCGCCGCAGATGCTCGGTTCCCTGGCTGAGCTGGTGACCCGCGACGGTGCGCGAGTTCCGAAAGGTGGCGCTCGGTATTGACGTTCGCGCCCGCGCCCTGTTCTCCGATCTTCCCGCTGCGATTGAGACTCTGCGCAAGTCCGATATTGACTTCTCCATGCTCTTCCTTGACGCCAAGGATGAGACCATTATTGCCCGCTACGAGGCTCAGCGCCGCCCGCACCCGCTACAGGGGTGAGGGCCCGCGTCCTCGACGGTATCCGCGCTGAACGCACTCTCTTTGAAGGTCTGCGCCTCGCTTCGACCGCACCATTGACACCACCGGCATGAACGTTCACGAGCTGGCTCGTACCGTGCGTGAAATGTTCGCTGAGGGTGCGGATAAGAAGCTGAACCTGACCGTGATGAGCTTCGGCTTCAAGTACGGTGCGCCTTCGGACGCTAACTACATGGCTGATATGCGTTTCATCCCGAACCCGCACTGGGTTCCGGGCGCGCCCCCTGACCGGTCAGGACGCCCCGGTGCGCGACTACGTGCTGGAGCACGCCGGCACCGAGGTTCATCAGCAACTACCTGCGGCTCTTCGCCCCGTGGCTTGAAGGTTACCGCCGTGAGGGCAAGTACTATGCCACCATCGCAATTGGATGCACCGGTGGTAAGCATCGTTCCGTGGCTGTGACGGAGGAACTGGCTCGTCGTCTCTCTGCTTTCGGTGAGCTGAACGTGAACGTTCAGCACCGTGACAAGGGCCGCGAGTAAGTTCCGCCCGGCGCGTCCCAACCACCGCGTCGTGTTTTATTAGCCGCCGTCCGGCCCCGCACCGTGGTGGCGTACCATTCCTTCCGGGTATGTGAGGTATTACTATGTCCACCCATTCGACCAGTTATGACACTCAGGGTATTCCGCGCCTGCCGGCTCTGCCGACTCAGGCTTTGCGCCTGTTGAAGACCACGCACCGTTCGCCGAAGGTCACGGCGATGGGTGGTGGTCACGGGCTGTACGGTTCCCTGTCTGCATTGCGCCATGTCACGCCTGATTTGACGGCTGTTGTGACGGTTGCTGACGATGGCGGTTCGTCGGGTCGTTTGCGTGAGGAGATGGGTATTCTTCCTCCGGGTGATTTGCGTATGGCGCTTTCTGCGCTCTGTGATGACACCGATTGGGGTCGCACGTGGCGTGATGTGATGCAGCATCGTTTTAGCGCGCCCGAGGGGTATGAGGGCGAGTTCCCGCTGGATTACCATGCTCTCGGTAACCTGCTGATTGCGACTCTCTGGCAGCTGCTGGATGACCCGGTTGCCGGTCTGGACTGGGCGGGTGCGCTACTGAATGCGCGTGGCCGCGTGCTGCCGATGGCGCTGGATCCGATGGTCATTTACGGTACCGTGCTGCGTGAGCATAACGGTGGCGGTATTGAGCGTGTGAAGGTGGTCGGCCAGGTGAACCTCTCGAAGGAGGAACGCGTTCACGATATTGGTCTGTCTCCCGCAAATGCGCGTCCTTGCCCCGAGGCGCTTTCCGCTATTGAAGAATCCGACTGGATTGTTTTGGGTCCGGGTTCGTGGCGTACGTCGGTTCTGCCGCATCTGCTGCTGGACGCTCAGCGTGAGGCGGTTATCCGCACGGAGGCGCGCCGCTGCGTGGTCATGAACCTCTCCGACGATAAGGAGACGGTCGGCTTCACCCCGGCAACGCACCTGGATTTGTTGCGCCAGTACGCCCCGAAGCTTCACCTGGACGCGGTGATTGCTGACGCTGACATGCAGGCTGATCACCGTTCCGAGCTGGAGCGTGAGGCTTCTGCGATGGGTGCGAAGGTTGTGTGGGCGCATCTGCGTTCGAGCTCCCAGCCGAATGTGCACGACCCGCTGAAGCTTGCGGCTGCGTATAACGAAGCGTTTGAGCTGAGCTCTTAGATTGACTGGCTTGGATTTGCGGCTCAGGCGTGCTGCTTGAGCTGGCTGTTTTGTGCGCTCTTTTCCTGATTTTTAGACTTAAACACTACGCCCAGAAGGACCTTTCATGGCATTAACCACGCTCGTCAAGGACGAACTCGCCAACTACGAGGCAACGAAAGTCTCTGCTCGTAAGGCAGAAATCTCTACGATTCTGCGTTTTACCGGAGGCCTGCACATTGTCTCGGGGCGAATCGTGGTGGAGTCTGAGGTCGACCACGAGGCAACCGCCCACCGCATGCGCCGCACCATCGCGGAGATTTACGGTCACGACTCTGAGCTGACCAGCGTCAGCGGTGGTGGCCTGCGTCGAGGCGGCCGCTACATTGTGCGTGTGGATCACGGCGGTGAGGCGCTGGCTCGCCAGACCGGTCTGCTGGATTTGCGTGGCCGCCCGGTGCGTGGCCTGCCGCCGGCTGTGGTGAACGGCTCCCTGCAGGACGCCGAGGCGGTCATGCGCGGTGCGTTCCTGGCGCACGGTTCGCTGACTGAGCCGGGTCGCTCCTCCTCCTTGGAGATTACCTGCCCCGGTCCGGAGGCGGCGCTCGCGCTGGTGGGTGCGGCTCGTCGCCTGGACATTATTGCGAAGGCACGCGAGGTGCGCGGCACCGACCGTGTTGTGGTGCGTGACGGCGAGACGATTTCGCGGTTTGCTGGAGCGTATGGGCGCGACCGGCACCCTGACCACGTGGCGTGAGGCACGCACCCGCAAGGAGGTTCGTGCGACCGCGAACCGTCTGGCGAATTTTGATGATGCAAACCTGCGCCGTAGCGCTCAGGCGGCTGTTGCGGCGAGCGCCCGCGTGGAGCGTGCCCTGCAGATTCTGGGTCATGAGGCGCCGGATCATCTGCGCTATGCCGGTGAGTTGCGTGTGCTGCATAAGCATGCGTCGTTGGATGAGCTGGGTCGTCTGGCTGATCCGCCGATGACGAAGGACGCGATTGCGGGCCGTATTCGTCGCCTGCTGGTGATGGCTGATAAGCGTGCTTCGGAGCTGGGCGTTCCGGGTACTGAGTTGCCGCGTGAGGACTAAGCGAAGGCTAGATTCTGCTCTTAAACGGTGCGGGCAGCTCGTGTGGCTGAGGTGTTTGTGACGGTTTTATGACAAACCAAGCCCCTCCGTTTTTGAACAAAAACTGCATATTTTTCAAAAATGAGCCTGTGGATGGCCCCTTTCGCGTTGTGCGAGGGGAGTTATCCACAGGTTCTTTGCGTGCGCTCGTGCGTTCGCGCGCGTGAGCCTAGGGTAGGGGTATGACGAGCATGACCCCCAAACCCGACCAGAACGCTGTACAGAGCCCTGCGCAGGACAGCGCAGCCCAGCCTGGCAACACAACCCAGCAGGGCGGCGCGCAGCGTAGCGCCCGCTCCCTGATGAACAGCCTCTACCGCAGCCCCCGCGCCCGCAAGAACGGTGCGCCGGATGCCGAGGACACCGTGCCGCTGGCAATCTCAACTGAGGTAACGCCCGCGGAGGTACCTGCCGAAGAAACACCTGCCGAGCCCGCGGCATCTGCGAGCGAGCCGAATGGTTGGGCTGACTGGGATCAGCAGCCCGATTGGAATGAGGTGGACGATTGGGCGGAGTGGGAGCAGGCTGATCAGCCCGGCACCACCCGCAGTGCCCGTTGGGGCGTGTCGCCGCGCGTGCTGCTTCTGGTGGCGGTGTTGGCGTTGGTTGCCGTGGTGTGGGGTGTGACCCAGTTTTCGGCGGCGCCGCGTGCCGAGCAGGTCGCCTCCCCGAGCGCTTCCGCCGAGTCGGTGCAGGCGGTGGGCGCCCAGCAGAGCCCCCAGCCTGGTGCCCAGTCCACCGCCCAGCCGAGCGCTAACCCGAGTGAATCCGCGCAGGGTGGCGCCTCCGGTGAGGCTACCGTGCGGGTGCACGTGGCGGGTGCCGTGAACAACCCCGGCGTGTACACGCTGCCCGCGCAGGGTCGTACCGTGGATGCGATTGCCGCCGCCTCCGGTGCCGCCGCGGATGCTGACCTGGACCGCGTGAACCTTGCCGGTGCGCTCAGTGACGGGGTGCAGATTTATGTGCCGCATCGTGGTGAGACGGCTCGCTCCGGCGCAGATTCAGCCCAATGGTGGTACGGCGAATGTGGGTCAAGCTAACGCGGCGAATGGTGCGGCGCAGAACGGCGCATCTCAGGGCGGTGCTCAGCCCCAGCCTGCACGTACGCTAACTCCTGCAGGCAGCGCACAGAAGGGCTCAACCCCGGTGAACATTAATACCGCCACTGCTGAGGAGCTGCAGTCCCTGCCGCGTATTGGTCCGGCGATGGCTCAGCGCATTATTGCCTGGCGTGAGGCGCACGGCGGTTTCCGTAGCGTGGATGAGCTGGATGCGGTGCCCGGCATTGGTCCGTCGATGCTGGAGAATCTGCGTCCGCTGGTGACGGTCTAATGCACCGCCAGCAGAACCACCGGCAGAACAGCCAACAGGCGTGGGCTTGGGCACTCTTTCCCGGGTCCTTGCGCCTCACCCGGTCCGCGGCTACGGTGTATGACCGTGCCCGCTACCGCTGGAGCATCGGCGCTGAGCGGTGGCGTACCCGCCGTGATGAGCAGGAACTGCGCGCCCAGGGAAGCCTCATTCACCTGGACTTTCGCCTGAGTTTTACGGTGCTGGCGCTGTGGGCTTTTACCGCGGCGGCGCTGACCGTGGGCACGTGGCGGGTGGTGCATCCGCTGGCGTGCGTGCTCATTGCCCTGCTGGGGTGCCTGGCGATTCTGCTCTTCTTTCCGCCGCGTGCGGTGATGCCCTACAGCCTGCTCTTTCGCACGACCGGTCAGCTGGTTTTTCTGGCGTGTATCGTGACGGTTCAGGCGGTGCTTTTGTGCGCTACGGGGGTGGATGCATCCCGCGCCACCCTGCAACAGGCGCAGGGTGCCTCGCTTCGTCTGAATGGCACGGTGGAGCAGGTTCGCCGCGTGGATTCGCGCACTACTCTGGTGGTTATTAAGCTGGAGGAAATTCAGGGGCGGAGCGTGCGTGCGCTGGTGAATGAGCGGGTGCGCGTGTACCGGCGTGACGGTTTGGCAAAGAGCGCCGCGCGCAGTTTGGAGGCAAGTTCGGAGGCGAGCGCCGAGATGAGATCGGCGGCTAAGCAGCGGGGGAGCGGCACCGCGCGCCCGCAGGTAATCTATCCGGGCATGAAGGTGACCGCCCTCGGCACGGTGGAGTTTAACGGCTCCACGGCGAAGCTGAGCGGCGCGACTATTTTTCCCGCGCCCGCCTCCGGTGCCGGGTCGAACACTACCACCCGCACTGCGGAGGAGCCGTACCTGTCCACACTCAAGGAGCAGCTGCGCACCCGCGCCCTGGACACCCTCGACACGGAGTCGGCGGCGCTGGTTTTGGGCACCGCCTACGGGGACGATTCGCTGATGAGTTCCACCGCGCGGGAGGAGTATAAGCTCAGCGGGCTCAGCCATATTACGGCGGTGTCCGGGGCGAATATTGCCATTGTGTTTTTGGGTGCGTACCGGCTGGTGTTGGCGATTCGCCCGTACCGTTTCGCTAGCGCATATCTGCTGATTCGTTCCTGGATGCGGCGGTTGTGGGGGAGAAGGGTGGGTCATTCCCGACCACAGCAACCCGCCCCGCCAAACGCCCACGTCCTGCCGCCGCTCGTGCATCGGCTGAGCACCCTCGCCATTCCGCACCGCGTCATGGTGCTGTGCGGGGTTGCGGCGGTGCTCGCCTACGCCATGCTGCTGGAGACTGAGGGGTCCGTGATTCGTTCCCTCGCCATGGGTCTGCTCGGTGCTTACGCGATGCTGTGCGGTTCGGGTCGTCAGTCCTTGGCGGCGCTTCAAACAACGGTGCTGATGTGTTTGCTTGCCGCCCCGCACCTTGCCATGGATATGGGGTTCGCCCTGTCGGTGACTGCAACCTCCGCGCTGATTCTGCTGGGCCCGCCGCTGATTCGCCTGCTCATGCGCGTCATGCCGGTGTTCTGCGCAGAAATGCTCGCCGCGCCGATTGTGGCGTCCCTGTGGTGCACTCCGCTGATTTTGGCGATGAGCGGTAAGGTGCCGCTCTACTCTGTTCCGGCGAACCTGATTGCCGCTCCTTTGGCGCCGCTGAGTATGCTCGCCGGGCTGGTGGCGCTCGGATTTATGCTCCTGGGTCTGCCCACTCTGGCGGATCTGTGCCTTCGTGCCGGTGGTCTTGCCGCGCAGGGTATCGAGTGGGCGGCACACACTGCCGCGCACGCGCCGGGTAACCCGTGGAGCCCGGTTCGAGCGTGCCGGCGGTGGTGTGTAGCGCCCTTAGCGTGCTGGTGTTGAGCGTTGCCCTCTGGTGGGTGGATGCGCGCCGCTACCGTACGGTCACGCACCGGCAGTATTTGCGGGTGGTACCGCACACCGCGCCCTCCTAGCAGCCCCCCATCAGCCCGCCCGTTCCTAACCGACTAACCCTGACTCACCCTGCCCAACGCTAGGAGGCACCCGAGAAGAAAACGCTATGATGGATACTCGAGACTCTACCCGCGCCGCACCCCCGTGCACAGCGGGGCCGAGTTCAGCCCGTACCCTGCAGATAAAGGCGAGTGATAAGCGTGTCCGAGCGTAAGCGTTCAACCCAGCGCGGTGGTTCCCGAGGCTACGCCCGCCGAGGTGGCCCCGCCCTCGACACCGCGTGGCGTACCGTCACCCCGGCACCCGCCGTCATGCTCTACGGCCCGGAGGAATACTTCGCCTCCCGCGCTGCGGCACGCCTGCGTGAGCTGTTCCGCAGCATCCACCCGGAGGTGGACCGCGTTCAGATTAACGCCGCCACTTACACGGCGGGAGAGCTGATTCTGCATGCTTCGCCCTCCCTGTTCGGTTCGGCGAAGATCATTGAGGTTGAGAACGTAGCCTCCATGAGCGACGAGTTTTTGACCGATACGCTCGCCTACCTGAACGCCCCCGAGCCGGACATCATGCTCATTCTGAACCACTCGGGCGGTAACCGCGGCAAGAAGCTCATCGACCTGGTGCGCTCCCAGTTCGTGCTCATCAACTGCAAGGCGCTCAAGACTGACCGCGAGAAGAGCGAGTTCTTAGCGGGGGAGTTTGCCGCCGCCCAGCGTCCGATTACCGGCGGCGCCCTGGCGTTGCTGACGGCTGCCGCCTCCGACACTGCGGAGCTTGCCGCCGCATGCCAGCAGCTGCTCTCAGACGTACCCGGCGAAATCACCGAGGAGGCGGTGAACCGCTACTACGGCGGCCGCACCGAAGTCACCGCGTTCCGCGTCAGTGACGCCGCGATTTCCGGTAACGCCCCGGAGGCTCTGCGTCTGCTCCGCCACTCCCTTGCCACCGGCACGGAGCCGATTCCCATGCTGGGTGCGCTCGCTATGCGTATCCGCAATATTGCGCGCGTGCACCACGTGCGTATGAGCGCTAACGAGCTGGCGCGTGAGGTGGGTATGTCACCGTGGCAGGTTGAGCAGGCTCAGCGTGACGGCCGCCGTTTTACCGGCGCCCAGTTGGCGCATATTGTGCAGCTTCTGGCTGATGCGGACGCCCAGCTGAAGGGTGAGTCGCAGGACGCGGTGTATGCGGTGGAGCAGGCTGTTTTGGCGATTGCTCTACCTCCGCGGCTGTAGTGCATAATAGAGCCCATGCTCGAAATTCTGAAGAAAATTTTCTTTGCCCTGCTGCCCTTCCTGCAGAAGGCGGCAGAGGATGCCCTCAACGACGCTACTGCGTCTAAGGGCGGCTCCGAGTCCTCCCAGAAGAGCGAGTCCCGCGGGGATGAATCTCGTCAGCGTGAGGCTCGTACCTCCGGCTCTTCGGCGCCCAAGCCGAGCGCCCCGAAGTCTTCCTCGGCAAATTCCACAGCACCTAAGCCTTCCGCACCGGCTTCGACCGGCGCATCGAACGGTTCGGATTACCCAGGCGATTACCGCGACATGATCAACTTTGAGTATTCGCCTTCCCTGGACGGCGACGCTGACCCGGGTGAAATCGTGTGGACGTGGGTTCCCTTCGAGGAGGACCACTCGCAGGGTAAGGACCGCCCGGTGCTTCTGGTGGGTCGTGACGGTGAGTACCTGCTGGCGCTGATGATGACCAGCAAGGATCACAATAACCGTGAGCACGCTGATTCGAACTACCTTGATATTGGTTCGGGTCCGTGGGATCCGCAGGGCCGCGCTTCTGAGGTGAAGCTGAACCGTGTGATTCGTGTTCGCCCGGATGCGATGCGCCGTGAGGGTGCGATTATGCCGGAGGATACGTTCCGCCTGATTGAGCGTGCGTGGACTCGCCATAACGGCTAACGCCCTGTGCCGGTAGTTTCACCGGCGACCGGTGCGGATTATCTGCGCCGGATGTGGAGGCTGCGTGTAGCGGTTTTCACAGTATTTTTCTCTCCGCGAGGGTCTGTCGTGGAGGCTGTTCATCTGGTATTATGTGTGGTTGAGTGTCCGATGGTCATCGGGCACTGCTGGCCGGTTGCCATAGGCATCCCCACGCCGCTCAGTCGATGATCGGCCAGCGTCGCCCTCACCGACCAATAAGACAAAACAGAAAGTTTAATTGTGGCTAACATTAAGTCTCAGAAGAAGCGTATCCTCACCAACGAGAAGGCTCGTCTGCGCAACAACATTGTAAAGTCCGAGCTGAAGACCGCGACCCGCAAGGTCAAGGCTGCTGTTGAGGCACAGAACAAGGAAGCAGCTGTTGAGGCTCTGCGTTTTGTGAACCGTAAGCTGGACAAGGCTGTTTCCAAGGGTGTTCTGCACAAGAAGACCGCTGCAAACAAGAAGTCCGGTCTTGCTACGCTGGTAAACAAGGCTTTCTAAAACTTGCGGGGTACGTGAGTACCTCTCTGGTTTAAGGGCAGAGACCCCCTGTGTTCCCCCTCCTCTAAGGGGAATGCAGGGGGTTTCTTTTTTCGTGTATACTGAGTTCAAGGAGTTAGACGATTCCCCTGCAACCCTGAGCCTCACCTATTGGTGTGGCAATAATGCTTGGGCGGCCGCGGCTTTATGCTTCGGTCTAGAGGACCGTTCGGGGGCGTCACCGGCTAACTCCTCATAACTTTTGTGAAAGGCATCCTGCTAAGTGGCGGGGTGCCTTTTGCTATGCCCAGAAGGAACCCTAAAGATGCGGTGCATGTGTACCAAGCCAACAAAACTCAGTAAGAAGCTAGGCTAGAATACCCACATGGAACCTGAAAAAATCCCTCCGACGCTGAGTGACCCTATCACCTTCTGCGTAACTAAGATTACGCCGCCGGCACCAGCTAATAAGGCTGAAGCCATGAAACGCCAATGGGTTCTTGAGGAGCGCTTTAAGCGGGGTCCACATGTCCAAATGCGCACTATCGCACGTGAGTATGACGAGCGTACCGCAGCCGGTGAGGCTCTTATCCCAGAGAGAATTCCACCGTTTCCCCCAATAAACGGAGCTTGATCAGGATAACCACATATTCTGATGTCCTATGAAACTGCCAGCATCATGTGTCCGTATCTGGAAGATGTGAAATTACTTGGGGCAAACCTCTTTGCAGGCTACTTTAGGTACCCGCGTAACCGGTTCAGAAGCTAATTGCCTCAGTAGCGTTGTTACCCTCGCAGATTGTATGCACATCTTTCAAATCGCAAAAATTAAACTATCGAGGAATCGAGGCAGAGAGGACATCATCCCGCCCACTAATTCAGACCTCTATAGCAAGCCAGTAATACAAAGACAAATGACGAAATAGGAAGATAGATTTTCGTGTATACTTGGGCTCAAGGAGTTAAACGACCCCTCTGAAACCCTGAGCCTCACCTATTGGTGTGGCAATAACGCTCGGGCGGCCGCGGCTTTACGCTTCGGTCTAGAAGACACCGGAGGCACCACCGGTTAGCTCCCTATAACTTTTTGTGAAAGGCATCCTGCTAAGTGGCGGGGTGCCTTTTGCTATGCCCGCACGCTGTGGTTTTATGACGCCCAGATTTTTCGGAGGCGCCCGCCCGGTGACGAAACCGCTTGCGGGTTACGGAAGAGCCCGTATAGTGGGAACTATCGGCGGTACCGCACACCGCCCGCGCCCTAGCAATAGTGCCGCATAGACGGCACCGGGGGAGTGAGCACCGCCGATACACACCACACAACCACCGACCACGAGCTAAGGACAACGATGAGCCAGCCGAACTTCCCTCCCGCCCGACTCTTTGACGCTTTCGCCAAGCCCGCCTCCACAGAACAGCCCGCAAAGAAGGGCCTGCTCGGCAAGCTGGGCCTGGGCGAATCCTCCGAGGAGGACAACTACACGACCGTCATGCTGGTCGGCTTCAACTCCGCGAAGGAACCCCCGGGCAACGGTGAGGACGCCCTCGACGTGATTCACCGCGCGTTCGACCCGTGCGATGAGAGCCCCGGCTTCGACATGGACGACTTCTACGACTATGCCTCCGTCGCCCCGCAGCTGCTGAACAATGACAACTCCGAATCCACGGTTCTGGTGTGGCCCAAGATTTTCTACAACATGGTCACCATCCCGGAGCGCCGCCTGCGCCTGCTCGTGGTGACCGGCCCCGCCCCGAGCCTGTGCCTGCAGCGGTTCATGACCCGCTTCTTCAAGTACGTGAAGAAGCTCCACGTGGACCACGCAATCTTCGTTGAGACCTTTGAGGATCAGGTGGCGCACACCCGCCCGTACCCGTACACGCTGACCACTCACGACGAGAAGCTGGCGGCAATCCCCGGTATTCTGCACGAGTACTTCACCGGTTCTACCTCGGTGACGATGGCAATGTCTGCGCTCGCCGCTGAGCACGGCCTGTCCTCCTCGGTCATGCTGCGTATGAGCATCCCGGGGTATCTGAGCTTTGACCAGCAGAACCCGCGCGCGGTCGTGAGCCTGATCGAGGCGCTGGAGGTCATCCTCGGCATTAAGGTCGAGTCGGAGGAGTACGACCGCCTGCGCGCCCACGCTGATGAGTGGGAGGCGGAGCTCGCCGAAGAAATGGCGAAGGACTACGAGAAGGTTGAGCTGGTGCGTGAGATTGAGCAGAAGATGGATTCGACTCTGCGCACTGTCTCCGGCGAGGTGATTGCCGAGGATATTGAGGGCTACCTGGATTCCCTCAGCGGCGCCTCCGAGGGCGTAAACCCTGCCGATGATGGTGCGGATTCCGCGGAGGATTCTTCGGAACGTTAGGTCCGTTCGCACATATGGCGCGGGTATGGGAAAATGATAGGTAACTATGCCCATACCCGCAGCCAGCATCTCGAAAGGATGATGTGATTGGCACCCATGTCGAAGAACCCGCCCGTTCCGGCGGCGACCGACCCCGCGATTATTCGCAACTTCTGCATTATCGCCCACATTGACCACGGTAAGTCCACCCTCGCAGACCGTATGCTGCAGGCCACCGGCGTGGTTGCCCCGCGCGATATGAAGGCGCAGTACCTGGACCGCATGGACATTGAACGTGAACGCGGTATCACCATTAAGTCCCAGGCTGTGCGCATGCCCTGGGACGTTGACGGCACCTCCTACGCGCTGAATATGATTGACACCCCCGGCCACGTGGACTTCACCTATGAGGTGTCCCGCTCCCTGGCTGCGTGTGAGGGTGCGCTTCTGCTCGTGGACGCCGCCCAGGGTATTGAGGCTCAGACCCTTGCGAACCTGTACCTGGCGATGGAGAACGACCTGACCATCATCCCGGTGCTGAACAAGATTGACCTTCCCGCGGCTCAGCCCGATAAGTACGCTGAGGAGCTGGCGAACCTGATTGGTTGCGAACCGGACGAGGTTCTGCGCGTATCGGGTAAGACCGGTGAGGGTGTTGAGGCTCTGCTGGACCGTATTGTGGAGGCGATTCCCGCCCCGCAGGGTGACGCATCCGCCCCGGCGCGTGCCATGATTTTTGACTCGGTGTACGACTCGTACCGCGGTGTGGTCACCTATGTGCGTGTTGTGGACGGTAGCCTGCAGCCGCGTCAGAAGATTAAGATGATGTCCACCGGCGCTGAGCATGACCTGCTTGAAATCGGCGTGATTTCCCCTGAGCCTGTGCCCTCGAAGGGCCTGGGCGTGGGCGAGGTGGGTTACCTCATTACCGGTGTGAAGGACGTCCGTCAGTCCCGTGTGGGTGATACCGTCACCTCCGCCGCGAAGCCTGCGCAGGAGTCCCTGGGCGGTTACGAGGACCCCAAGCCGATGGTGTTCTCTGGCCTGTTCCCGATTGACGGTTCGGACTACCCGGCGCTGCGTGACGCGCTGGATAAGCTGAAGCTCAACGATGCCGCGCTGATTTACGAGCCGGAGACTTCTGCCGCGCTGGGCTTCGGTTTCCGCTGTGGCTTCCTGGGTCTGCTGCACCTGGAGATTGTGCGTGAGCGCCTGGAACGCGAGTTCAACCTGGACCTGATTTCGACCGCGCCGAACGTTATTTACGACGTGGTGGACGAGGCTGGCAACGCTAAGCGCGTGACCAATCCGAGCGAATTCCCCGAGGGCAAGGTCGCGACGATTCGCGAGCCCATGGTGGCGTGTACGATTATTGCCCCGAGCGAGTACATTGGCGCGATTATGGAGCTGTGCCAGGCTCGCCGCGGCCAGATTGGCGGCATGGATTACTGTCCGAGGATCGTGTGGAGATGCGTTACCGCCTGCCCCTGGCGGAGATTGTGTTCGACTTCTTCGATCAGTTGAAGTCCCGTACCCGCGGTTACGCGTCACTGGACTGGAAGTTCGACGGTGAGGAAGAGGCTGACCTGGTGAAGGTCGACATCCTGCTGCAGGGTGAGAAGGTGGATGCGTTCAGCGCCATTACTCACCGCGATAAGGCGTACTCGTACGGCCTGATGATGACTTCTAAGCTGCGTGAGCTGATTCCTCGTCAGCAGTTTGAGGTGCCGATTCAGGCGGCTATCGGTTCGCGTATTATTGCCCGAGAGAATATTCGCGCGATGCGTAAGGACGTTCTTTCGAAGTGTTACGGTGGCGATATTTCGCGTAAGCGTAAGCTGCTGGAGAAGCAGAAGGAAGGCAAGAAGCGCATGAAGATGGTCGGTCGTGTGGAGGTTCCGCAGGAAGCCTTCATTGCGGCACTGTCTTCGAGCGAGGAGAAGGAAAAGAAGAAGTAGCCTTTCGCTGCTGTAGCTTTTCCGGCTGTGTGCTGACCTGTTTGAGTGGAGAACCCGGCTGGTGCCTCGTGTACCGCCGGGTTCTCTGCTGTCCAGCTTAGAAAACACAGCAATTTGAGTAGGACATTCCTGAGATGACGAACTAACTTGGCACACATCAGGGGTACAGTTACCCTTGAAGTATGGAATTTGTGGAACGCGCTGAGATACGACGACAGCAGGCTATGAGCGCTCTCGATGAGAAGAGCCAAAGCGACCAAGGTCAGTTTTTTACCCCGCTCGCAGTCGCACAGATGATGGCGCAGATGTTGCCTCTTCCAACTTCTAATAAAGTTCGTATCCTAGACCCTGGCGCAGGATCTGGCATATTGACAGCAGCAGTTGTGGACCGGTTTACACGCGAATCTCCAGAAACCAATCTTGAGATTGTTGCTGTAGAAAAAGATTCTGAGCTCATTCCTGCGTTGAAGAATACTTTGAAAGATTGTTCTCGTCCCGGGGTACATCTTGAATACGTTAATCAAGATTTTATTGAATGGGCTTTGCAAGGTCAGAGCCTGTTTGATTATGTTATTCAGAATCCACCGTATTTTAAGCTTGCAAGTAAGTCAGAAGTAGCCCAAATTCTACGCTCGCATGGGTGCAATGTACCCAATATGTATGCTGCCTTCATGTCCCTAGGTGAGCGCCTTTTGAAGGATGGTGGCTATCAGGTGTCCATTACTCCGCGTTCATGGATGAATGGAACCTACTACACTGCTTTTCGCCAAGATTTACTCAAAAAATCTAGTATTGACTCTATCCATAGTTTTGAGTCCCGTTCTTCTGTTTTTGGAGAGTCTGGGAGTACTCCAAGAAACAGTTATCACTGGTATGTATAAGGGAGTAGCAAAATCTCATGTGCAGCTAAGCGTATCGCATGACCATAAGGGAACAGTCTCTACGCGTTCGGTTCCGTACACTCAAGTTGTAACTGGTGATTTTATCTTTGTCCCCAATACAGATTATGACGGGGAGATTATTGAGCGAATGTCCCATGCCAAGGAAACGTTATCCTCTTTGAATCTGAATGTTTCGACGGGTAAAGTGGTGGGTTTCCGCTCTCGTGAGATTCTTCTTGAGAATCAACTTGTTGGTTCTCTACCTCTCATTCATGCTTCCCATATATTTAATGGACAAGTAATCCATCCTCTTGAATCTTGCAAGAAAGAACAGTGGGTCGATGGGTTCCATCCAAATACGGCAAAAAATGTCATTCCGTCAGGCTGGTATGTCCTTGTGAAGCGTTTCTCTGCAAAAGAAGAGAAGCGTCGCATAAGCGCAGCCTTGTACCATTCAAATAACTTGTTCGCAATAGATAATAAGGTGAACTATATTCACAATAATGGCTCAGGTCTTGAAAAGGACGTCGCTATAGGAATTGAGCGATGGCTAAATTCAGCCCAAGTAGACGATTATTTTCGCATTTTCAGTGGACATACCCAGGTAAATGCTGGAGATTTGCGTCAACTCCCCTTTCCCTCAATAAGTTCTTTGCGAAAACTTGCCCATTCAAAACAACCGACTCAGGACATTTCTGAGATTCTTTCAGATAAGATCGAATCTCTACAGATTAGGAAGGAGAAAGCCGTATGAGCATACATGAAGAAGCTAAAAGACTTTTGAAACTCTTTGATTTTGATGAAAAACGAACTAATGATATGGCAGCAAGGACTCTTCTGTCGCTCTTGAACCTCCGTGAAGGAGATACCTGGGACAAAGCAACAAATAGTCGAATCGGAGTGCATGGTCTGATGGATTGGATGAGAAATAATCTCAATTTCCCAATTGCAGAAAACTCCAGGGGAGACTATACGCAGAGAGGTTCTTCATCAGTTTGTGGCAGCAACTTTTTGCGAACACAATGATGATGATCCGGATCGCACAACTAACTCACCCAAGAATGTTTATAGGGTTAGCCCCAATGCACTAAGCGTGATTCGTATGTACTCGGGAAGCAACGATGATACTTCTAGTGAATTTCGTATTGCTCTTGAAGAATATCTAGCATATGCTCCGAGCCTAGTGGAATTGCAACGTGAAGAGCGTAGAATGGCTAAGATTCCTGTTCGTATGCCCTCGAATGAAATTGCATACATTAACCCTGGTGGTCAAAATAAATTAATTAAATCTATGGTTGAGGAATTTTGTCCTCGTTTTGCGCCAGGGGGCCAGGTTCTGTATATAGGTGACGCGGATAATAAAACATCAAATTATAACAAAGAGTTACTTTCCTCTCTTGGTATTAATCTTGATATGCACGGAAAGATGCCCGACTTGGTTGTGTACCAGAAGGATAAAAACTGGCTCTTTTTAATGGAGGCAGTAACAACTCATGGTCCAGTAAATCCTCTCCGTAAGAAAAATTTGGAATCACTTTTTGGAGGGTCGCAAGCTGGAATCGTGTATGTTTCCTGTTTCCCGAACCGACAAGTGCTCCGCTCTCATCTAATGGATATTGCCTGGGAGACAGAAGTCTGGCTGGAGAGCGACCCGACTCATATGATTCATTTCAATGGCTCACGATTTATGGGGCCCTACGAAAGTTAGACATATGAGAACCCGGCTGGTGCCTCGTGTACCGCCGGGTTCTCTGCACGCTGTCTGTTAATATACCGCCTGTTGATACGCCGCCGTTGATGCTACCCGCGTAGCCGCATGCGCGGTACCCACATTGTTGATTCTCTACCCGTACACCTAGTTCCAGGAGGCAGAATGCCCGCCCAGCCCACCGGCGCCCCCGCACCCGCGACGGGCGCATCCCCGCCACCAGCGCGGCAGGATGCGAAACCCGCGACTTCAGCCTCTACGTACACATCCCCTTCTGCTCCGTACGCTGCGGCTACTGCGACTTCAACACCTACGCCACCGAAGACTTCGGCAACGGCATCGGACTCGGCACCTACGCCGATGATGCCATCGCAGAAATCCTCTTCGCCGCCCGCACCCTCGAAACCTCCGGCGTCGCAAAACGCCCCATGCACACCGTCTTCTTCGGAGGCGGCACCCCCACCAAACTACCCGCCCGCGACCTCGTGCGCATCCTGCAAGCAGCCATCGACGTATTCGGTCTCGTCGAAGGCGCAGAAGTCACCACCGAAGCGAACCCCGACTCCGTCACCCTCGAAGACCTGCAGACCCTCAAAGGACGGCGGCTTCACCCGCGTATCCTTCGGCATGCAGTCCGTCGTCCCCGAGGTGCTACAGGTACTCGACCGCACCCACACGCCGTCGAACGTGCCGAAGGTCGTCGCCTGGGCCAAGGAGGTCGGCCTGCAGGTGTCCGTGGACCTGATCTACGGTTCGCCGGGGGAGACCCTGCAGCAGTGGGAGCGCAGCGTTCGCGCCGCAATCTCTTACGAACCGGACCATATTTCCGCCTACTCGCTGATCGTGGAGGACGGCACAAAGCTTGCCGCGCAGATTCGCCGCGGCGAATACACCATGCCCGATGAGGACCTCATGGCGGACATGTACCTGCTCGCCGAGGAGCTACTCACCGAAGCCGGCTACAACTGGTACGAGGTCTCCAACTACTCGCGCAGCGAGGACACCCGCAGCGACCACAACCTCGCCTACTGGCGCAACCAGGACTGGTGGGGCATCGGCCCCGGCGCGCACTCGCACGTGAACGGTACCCGCTGGTGGAACGTGAAGCACCCGGTGCCGTACGCGCAGAAGGTGCGTGCTGGGGAGTCCCCGGCGGCGGCACGTGAGGTGCTGGACACCGCCACTCGTGCTTTTGAGACGATTATGCTCATGATCCGTGTGCGTGAGGGCCTGGCGATGCGCGAGCTGCTCGCCGTGCACGATGAGGCGCAGCTGGGCGCCTCCCTGCGCTGGCTGGTTTCTCAAGCTCTGATTGAGCCTGATGCTTTAACTTCTCAGGCTGAACCTGACCCTGAAGCTCACGTGCGCCTGACCCTCAAGGGGCGCCTGCTGGGGGGACGCGGTCACCCGTGAACTGCTCCCGGAAGTCTCGGAAGAGCACGAGGAGCACTAAGAAATACCTGCGTGATAAGGGGCTTTTCGGCTGGAGCTGCACCTTGACTCAGGTCTGTCGTAGCTCCGCTTGAGCCCTGTCCTTGCCGCCGCCTGCGCGCGGCGTACACCCCGGAATTGCCGTAATATTTCGGTGATTTCGGGGTGTTTTTGTGGGCTCAAAAAAACTTTTAAAAAAATTTTCGGGGCTTTTTGGAGGAGTGTCAGGGGAGTACTAAACCTTACACAGGCGTGCTAATTGTTCGCATTTGTGCTGGACTAGCCGAAAGAATTTTCCACTCTTTCGTACCACCTTTAGGGTGCGTATTTTTCGAATACTTTCCCGGGAAAAATTTTCCCAAAACACCCAATTTCAAGTTGTGGTTGAAGGTTACGCTGTGCCATAATAGGTCATGGCAGGACGGTATATGTCTAACAGCGTGTTCTCGTCTTTGCTGAAGTTGAGTGAATACGGTTGTGGGCTCCTGGTAACAGGGGCCCACGATCGTTAACAACGATTATCTACAGCACCATTCGGTAGAGTTTGCGATAGTTCACGCGCACTAGGCAAAGAGGCCCCGGAAGCGGAGCCCTGGCAGAAGAGCCGCAAGCCCTACACGCGCAGAACCAGCGGACACAGAACACCCGACACCCGCAGAAGTAACAAACGCAGATCCAGCAGGCACGGGCCCACCGGGTCCACCTTAGTAGCGCCTCCGCCAGTAGCCTGCAGAGAAGCAGTACTTAAACAAACAGCAGTACTTAAACACGAAAACGCCCCGCACGTTGTGTGCGGGGCGTTCATCGTCAAAGCTATCAGCGCGGTTCTGAGACCACGTAATTCTGAGGCCGTGCGGTTTTTAGGACTCTGCAGAGTCTGCGTTCTCGGTGGAGTAGAAGCGGTCCAGCAGGCGCGGGTTAAGGCGGTAGCTGTACGGCTCACCGCGGTTCACCTCAATGCCGGCACGCAGCGACGCAATAGCCATGAACAGCCACACGAGCGCGCCCAGAACCATGGCAATGTTGCCCATGCCGGGCAGGAAGGACAGCACCCACAGCACCACCAGAGCAATGGAGGGCAGGAGGGTGAAGTTCATCGCCTCGCGAGCTTCCTGCTCAGCGAAGGGCGCGTTATTGCGGCTGACGTAGAAAACCGCTGCGGAAGGGATGATGCCGAGAATACCGCCGAAGTGAGCGAGAGTCGCACGGTTGCGGTCCTGAATCACGCTAATCTTACGGGTTTTCTGAGGCCCGGTTGCCGGGCGAACATCGTTAGTCACGAAAATCCTGGTTCGATAGAAGTTTCTTGTGGTGATCACCTAGCCGGTGGAAATACCCTCCGAAGAGGTAAATCGTTTGAGCGGCGGTGACCTAAGAGTGTAGTGATGTTGCGGCAAAACCCACAGGGGCAATGCCACACGCTCAACCATTGTACCGCTTTAGCGGGCAAAACCCACAGGATAATGCCCTGGAGGGAAAGGTTCTGAGCAAACTCACACCTGCGCCCGCAGACTGGGGCAGAATAACGGGTTGCGGGTGCGGTTAGGGTGGGGTTAGGCGCCCGGCTCGGTCAGAAAATCAATGAGCGATTCCACCGGGCCGAGCAGCGTCGGATCCAGGTCGGCGTAGGAGTCAACGCGGGAGAGGATGTGCTTCCATGCCTGCGCCACATCCGCCTGCGTTTCGTGCGGTTGACCCAGACGACGCAGCGTGCCCTTCTTGAAGTCCTCACCGCGCGGCACCTGCGGCCACGCCTTCAAACCCAGCACCGAGAGCTTGACTGCCTGCCAAATATCGATGAACGGGTGACCCACGATCTTCACGTGCCCGGCGGCACCCGGCACAGCCATCGCCTCCTCAACAATGCGCTGCTCCTTTGTGCCCTCAATCAGGTGGTCGACCAGAATACCCAGGCGGCGGCCCGGCCCCGGCGCGAACTCACGAATAGCACCGGCAAGGTCATCCACGCCGTGCAGCGGCTCCACGACAATGCCCTCAACGCGCAGGTCGTGGCCCCAGACCTTCTCCACCAGCTCGGCGTCATGCAGACCCTCAACCCAGATGCGGGAGGCGCGCGCCACCCTAGCCGGGGCGTTCTTCACCGCAATAGAACCGGAACGAGAAATTGTGCGCTTCGGCTCCTTCGCGGCCACCGGGGCGACAATCTCAACGGGCTCACCCTCAATCAGGTAGCCCGGACCCAGCGGAAAGTTCTTCACGCGACCCTTCGCATCCTCGAGTCCGAAGAAGAGGGCACCGCCGATGCGTTCAGCCTTCACGACCTCACCCACCCAGCCGTTAATATCCTCAATGAGCAGGCCGCGGCGTAGCGGCACCTTACGCGGGGGCGGCGCCTGGCGGCTCATGCGGGCGGCGTTTAGATCCTGGGCACCCCAGCCGTAGGGGGAGTGGTGGGTACTCAACGTATTCTCCTTTGGGGCGGTAGGGGCAGCAGAGTCGGTAGGGCGGTGGCAGTGCCGGAACAGTTTAGAGAGAACCGGCAGGGGAACTAAAACGGGGTTCGGGCGCCCAGCAGATTAAGCGGATAGCGGGAGCGACCCCCATTCAGCCTAGCCATTGTATCGGGTCGGGGGTAGTATCCCCTAGAATTGATACGACCATTGTTGGCGGTGCACTCATCGAGCACCGCCATCGTCTCGAGAGGAAGGAAACGCATGAGCCACTACGATACTCTCGGTGTATCGAACGACGCCAGCGCTGAAGAGATCAAGAAGGCGTACCGAAAGAAGGCACGCCAGCTGCACCCCGACGTGAACCCCCTCCGAGGACGCAGCCGAAGAGTTCAAGCGAGTCACCCTCGCCTACGAGGTGCTCTCCGACCCCGAAAAGCGCCGCAACTATGACACCACCGGCGACGAACAGGGCCGCGCAGGCTACCCCGGAGGCGGCGGCTACCCGGGCGGCGGATTCAGCGGCTTCGGCGGTTTCGAGGACCTGCTGAACATGTTCACCGGCGGCGCGGCAGGTGCCCGCGGCCCCGCATCCCGCATGCGTCAGGGCCAGGACGACCTGATTACCGTCTCCATCAGCCTGCAGGACGCCGTGTTCGGTGTTGAGAAGACCATTGAGCGTCGCTCCGCCGTGACCTGTAAGTCCTGTAACGGTGAAGGCACCGCAGAGGGCACCCAGCCCGAAACCTGCACCACCTGCTCCGGTCACGGTTTCATGCAGCGCCGTGTGCAGTCCATCCTCGGTACCGTCATGCAGCAGTTGAATGCCCCGACTGCCACGGCTACGGCACCGTCATCAAGACCCCCTGCGCCGAATGTCACGGTCAGGGCCGCGTACGTGAAGATGTGCCGCTGACCTTCAACGTTCCCGCCGGCGTGCACGACCAGGCGCGTATCCGCCTGCGCGGCAAGGGCGAGGCAGGCCTGTACGGTGGTCCCAACGGCGACCTGTACATTGACCTGAACGTCAAGCGTGACAAGTACTTCAGCCGCGAGGGCGACAACCTGGTCACCACCGTGAATATCCCCATGGTCGCGGCGGCACTGGGCACCACCATTCCGCTGAAGACCTTCGATGGCGACCAGGAAGTTGCGATCCCCGCAGGCACTCAGAGCGGTGACGTGATCACCCTCAACGGCCTGGGCGCAACCGTGCTCGGCACCGAGCGTCGCGGCGACCTGCTGGTACGTATCCAGGTGGTCACCCCCACCGACATGACCGAAGAGCAGCGTGAACTGCTGCGCCAGTTCGCAGCCCTGCGCGGTGAATCCCTCACCGAGGGTTCGCAGGTGAAGCACCGCGGCGGTCTCTTCTCCCGCCTGAAGGAACAGTTCAAGTAGGATCCCTACACCAAGCTCAGGATGCGGCGGGTGCGGTACTCAACCCGCACCCGCCGCATTCCTGTCAGCACTGCTGTCAGCACTGCGCTGTACGCGCCCGCGCTAAACTGCACACCTATTTCACACTCCACCCGCACAACTACCCACGCTTTCAAACCGCACCCTCAAGGAGAACCATGAGCGCCCCCATCTTCTACATCAGCACGGAAGAATACGACGCACTCACCCCCGGCGCCACCTGCGCGCTCGGCGGCTCCGAAGGCAAGCACGCCCTCGTCAAGCGCCTTGAGCTCGGCGAACGCATCGACCTGGGTGACGGCACCGGCCGCCGCGCACTCGGTACGGTCGCCTCCATCAACGCGGATGGCGTGAGCGTTCAGGTGCAGGAGCTGCGCGAGGAACACAGCCTGCCCTCCATCTACCTGGTGCAGGCGCTCGCGAAAGACGGCCGCGACCTGCTCGCCATCGAGACCGCCACCGAGCTAGGCGTGTACGGTGTGCTTCCGTGGAGCGCGGACCGCTCCATCGTGCGCTGGAAGGGGGAGCGCGCCTCCAAGGCACACACCAAGTGGCAGAACACCGTCACCGCCGCCGCGAAGCAGTCGCGCCGCGCGCTCATTCCCGAAGTGTACGACCTGTACAGCACCGCCGACCTGGTGGAGCTCATTGAAGAAGTAGCAGGCTCGGATCAGTCCGCCGCCGTGTTCATCCTGCACGAGCAGGCGACCGAACGCCTCAGCGCCCTGGCACGCAAGCTTGTCGAGGCGGAGAACCTGCCCGAAGAAATCTACCTGCTCGTCGGACCCGAGGGCGGCATCAGCGACCGCGAAGTGCAGCTTTTCACCGACGCCGGCGCGCAGCTGGCACTGCTCGGTGACGAGGTGCTGCGTTCCTCCACCGCCGGTTCTGCCGCCATGTGCACCCTGAACGTGGTGCTCGGCCGCTGGTAGAGCACCTCCGGTAGAGCGCCGCCGCTCAAGTCCAGCCGGTAAAACCGCCTGCTAGAACCCAGCTGATAGAGCCCACCCCGAGCGTGACACATCACACCCATCTATACTTGTAAATACATCACTAGCCAAGGAGCCCATATGACTACCTCCCGACCTCTCTCGACCGCGCGCACCGTATCCTTCAAGAGCGCCGCAGAAATGATCGCCGTGCTCGGCCCGCAGGACGCGCACCTAGCAATTATCGAGGACTACTTCGAACAGATTAGCCTGCGCCCCAAGGACCTGGACGTGCTCATCACCGGCCCCTCCGAGGCCGTGAACACCGCCGCTAAGCTGCTGAACGAACTGCGCGTGCTCTCCAGCCACGACACGCAGATTACCGTGCAGGTCATTCACCGCCTCATGGGTATGCTCGGCGACGAACTGAGCAACCCGGCGCACTCGCTGTCCACCAGCATCCTCTCCACCCGCGGCACCACGATTCGCCCCAAGACTATTAACCAGAAGAAGTATGTGGACGCTATCGACGCGAACACCGTCATCTTCGGTATCGGCCCGGCGGGTACCGGTAAGACCTACCTCGCCATGGCGAAGGCTGTGCAGGCGCTGCAGACCCACGAAGTGAACCGCATTATCCTCACCCGCCCCGCCGTGGAGGCTGGCGAGCGTCTGGGCTTCCTGCCCGGCACCCTCAACGAGAAGATCGACCCGTACCTGCGCCCGCTCTACGACGCACTGCACGACATGCTCGAGCCCGAAACCATCCCCAAGCTCATGGAGGCGGGCACCATTGAGGTCGCACCGCTGGCGTACATGCGCGGCCGTACCCTCAACGACGCATTCATCATCCTTGACGAGGCGCAGAACACCACCGCCGAGCAGATGAAGATGTTCCTGACCCGCCTGGGCTTCGGCTCGAAGATGGTCATTACCGGTGACATCACCCAGATTGACCTGCCCGGTGGCGCCGCCTCCGGCCTGAAGCAGGTTCGCAACATTCTGCAGGGTGTGGAGGATATTCACTTCAGCATCCTGGAATCCTCCGACGTGGTTCGCCACACCCTGGTGTCGAACATTGTGTCCGCCTACGACCAGTGGGGCGAAGACCAGAAGGCGATGGAACGCAAGCGTAACCGCAAGGTCAAGCGCGCCACCATCGAGGCCGCAGCCGAGAAGCTGCTGGACCGCGCAGGCATCAACGGCGGCTCCGAAAAGAACGCCGAGCAGAACCCCAACAACGCACAGACCACCCCGGAAGGACGCTAAACGGTGGCAGAGATCGAATTCGACTGTGAAGAACCCGCAACCGGTGCCGACCCGGCAACCGACGCCTTCATCCGCGAATCTTTCGAAGCGGTAGACACCGAGGTGCTCACCCGCCTCGTCGAGCACGCCTTCAAACGCATGCACCTTGCCGATGACACCTACCTGTCCATCGCCATTGTGAACGAAGACGAAATGGAACGCGTGCACATCGAGTGGATGGACCTGCCCGGCGCAACCGACGTGATGAGCTTCCCCATGGACGAGCTGGAACCGGGAACCCCCGAAAACCCCTCCAGCGGCATGCTCGGCGACATCATCCTCTGCCCGCCCGTCGCCGCACGTCAGGGCGCAGATGCGGGTCACAGCACTCTCGATGAGCTGTGCCTGCTCACCACCCACGGTATTCTGCACTGCCTGGGCTACGACCACGGCACCGCCGAAGAGGAAGCTGAAATGTTCGGCATTCAGCGCTCCATCCTCGAAGAGTTCCTGGGTCGCCCGGCACCGGTCGAAACCCGACACTAGGGGAGCGGCGTGGACATTCTACTCACAGCCCTCCTCGCCGTTCTCGCGCTCTGCCTGACCGTGGTTGCGGCAATCGCCGAAACCGCATTCACCTACCTGCCGCACAACGAGGCTGAGGAAGCAGTGGAGGCACACCCGGACACCCTCGGCGCCCGCGTCCTGCAGCGCACCCTCGACGGTGACTCCGAAGCGTACACGCACCCGCTGCGCCTGACCCGCCTCATTGCGGCAGCCGCCGCGGTGCTCGCCACCATGACCTGCCTGCTGAACCTGGTTGAGGTGCACGCGCTCGCTGCCGTGCTGACCCTCGTGTTTGTTGCGCTGGTGGGTTACCCGATTCTGCACGTGCTGGCGCGTTCGGTGGGTCGTAACCGCCCGGTTGCGTCGATTCGTGTGCTGGCTCGCCCGGTGCACTACCTGTCGGTTCTGCTGAGCCCGGCGACCGGTCTACTCGATAAGCTCAGTGTGCGCCTGGCGCCGGAGCGTTCGGCTGAGGCCCCGGTCGGCGTGTTCGATGAGGAGGAGTTGCGCGAGTTCCTGGACCGCGCCTCCGACGCTGAAACCATTGAGGACGACGAGGCGCAGATGGTGCAGTCCGTCTTTGAGATGGACGATACCCGCATCCGTTCGCTCATGGTGCCGCGTACCGACATGCTCACCGCCAGCCGCGACACCCCTCTGCGTGAGGCGTTGAGCCTGTTCCTGCGTTCGGGTTATTCGCGTATGCCGGTGATTGGTGATTCGAGCGATGAGATTCTGGGCGTGCTCTACCTGAAGGATGCGATGCGCGCCTTCATCCTGCATTCGGAGTCTGCTGAGGGTACCGCCCTGCCGACCGTGGTTGAGCTGATGCGCCCGGCTCGTTTTGAGCCCGAGTCGAAGCGCGCCATGGACCTGCTGCGTGAGATGCAGCGCGAGTCCACGCACGTGGCGATTATTGTTGACGAGTACGGCGGCACCGCCGGCCTGATTACCCTTGAGGACCTGATCGAGGAGCTGGTCGGTGACATTTCTGATGAGTACGACCATGAGCGCCCCGAGTACACGCTGAACGATGACGGCACGTTCCGCCTGTCTGCCCGTCTGGGTATTGATGAGCTGGGCGAGATTTTCGGTCGTGAACTCGACGATGAAGATGTTGACACGGTGGGCGGTCTGCTCGCTAAGCATCTGGGCATGGTGCCGATTGTTGGTTCTGAGATTGAGATTGACGGCATCCATATTCGTGCGATTGGTTCGTCGGGCCGCCGCCACCAGGTGGACATGTTGCAGGCGTGGTATGAGCCGCCTCGTGATGAGCAGCGGAACGCTGAAGGTTCCCCGGAATCTTCGGAGTTTAGTTCCCCGGAGTCTAGTTCACCGGAGCCTCATTCCCTGAACTCTGAGGCTGCTGACATCCTCACCGTGGATACCGAGCCGCCCGCTGTGTCTGAGCCGCACGCGCATCCGGATCTTCCGGCAGATACTGCAGAGGCTGAACCGACCACCGGTAACCGGTAAGCACTGCATCCGCTAGATACCGAACATAGATGCACAGCATCTTCCCTAACACGCTTTGAGCCGGCCACTCCGCCCCGGAGGGCGCAGGCATATGAGGCTGGCACCCCACACACCCCGCACGGGGTTTGACCCCGGGATTTGATAAGGAGAAACACAATGGACCAGGAGTACACCCCGCTCGATTTGAGCACTCTGGACTTGAGCACCCCGCTGCCGACCTACCCGGAGAATTTCCGTTCGGGTTTCGCGTCGCTGGTGGGCCGCCCGAATGCGGGTAAGTCTACTTTGACGAACGCTATGGTCGGTCAGAAGGTGGCTATCACCTCGAACCGTCCGCAGACGACCCGCCACACGATTCGCGGTATTGTGCACAAGGATGAGTACCAGCTGATTCTGGTGGACACCCCGGGTATTCACCGCCCCCGTACTCTGTTGGGTGAGCGTCTGAACGACCTGGTGGCAAGCACCCTGTCGCAGGTGGATGTGCTGGGCTTCTGCATTCCGGCGAATGAGAAGATCGGTCCGGGTGACCGTTACATTGCTTCGCAGCTGGTGGCGTCGAGCAATAAGCCGGTGGTTGCTATTGTGACGAAGGCTGACACCGTGAGCTCTGAGGAGCTGCGTGAGCAGGCTGCTGGCTGTTGAGGCGCTCGGCGAGGAGGTCATGAGCGCTGAGCGTGCGGCTCGTGCTAAGCGCGCCGCGCATCGTGCGAAGAAGGGTAAGGGCGGCAAGAATGATGCTGCACCTTTCGCAAAGGGTTCGGGCCCTGCGGCTAAGCGCCGTGCCGGTGAGGTTGCTGAGCCGATGCCGGTTGACGGTAAGGGCGGCTGGGCTGCGATTATCCCGGTGTCTGCTGTGAAGCATTTCCAGGTGGATGCGGTGGCTGACCTGCTGGCGCAGTACACTCCGCTGTCGCCGCCGCTGTACCCGGATGGTGAGCTGACCGATGAGCCGGAGGCAACCCTCATCGCGGAGCTGGTGCGTGAGGCCGCTCTGGAGGGTGCGCGTGAGGAGCTGCCCCACTCGATTGCTGTGACAGTTGAGGAGATGGAGTTCCGTGAGGGCCGCCCGGCGGATAACCCGCTGCTGGATGTGCACGTGAACCTGTATGTGGAGCGTGAGTCGCAGAAGTACATCATTATCGGTAAGGGCGGCTCGAATCTGCGCAAGATTGGTACGAAGGCTCGTGAGCAGATTGAGGCGATGCTTGGTACCCGCATTTATTTGAATATTCATGTGAAGGTTGCGAAGGAATGGCAGTCTGACGCGCGTGCGTTGAACCGCCTGGGATTCTAGTAGCTTTCCTGAGCGCATCGCCTTGAGGGACTACTCCGAGAGGCGGTCGCGCATCCATAGTGTTCACCCGGTGGCTTGCGGAAATATGTACATGCCTCCGGGTGAAACTTTTCACTCTCATTCGGCGCTCATAGGGAAGAGTGTTACTCTGAGAAAGCACTTGCTCACCGGCAGAAAGAGAAAAGGTATGCCCCAGGCACCTCGTTTACGAAGCACCGGTCGTCATATGCGCACGACGGTCATGACTTCAAACCGCAATAAGTGGATTGCTCTGCTCGTTGCTTGCATGCTCGTCGTTGTTGTCGGCTACGGTGGTGTGGTGGCTCTGCGTATGCGCAATAATCTGCATACTCAGGAGCTGAACATCAGCAATTACAAGGACGGCCTGGAGAACGGCGCCTTGGACATTCTCGTGATTGGTTCCGATACCCGTAAGGGTAATAACGGGGCGTACGGTGATGAGGACGACCGCAATTCTGAGGCTCGCGCGGACGTGATGATGCTGCTTCAGATCAGCAAGGACCGTAAGAACGTGAGCGTGCTGTCGTTCCCGCGTGACTTGATGGTTGACGTTCCGCAGTGTACTGACCCTGAGACCGGCACCGTGTACCCGGCTGAGGAGAATGTTCAGATCAACGAGTCTCTGTCTCGCGGTGGTGCCGGTTGTACTGTGGCGACCATTAGCAAGCTGACCGGTGTGAATATTGACCACTTCATGTTGGTGGACTTTAACGCTGTGAAGGAGCTGTCGAAGGTCGTTGGCGGCGTTCAGGTGTGTGTGGATGCTCCGATTGATGACGAGTACAGTGGCCTGAAGCTTCCTGCGGGTACTTCTACTGTTGAGGGTGAGCAGGCTCTTGCGTTCTTGCGTAGCCGCCACGGCTTCTCGGATGGTTCCGATATTGGTCGTATTCAGGCTCAGCAGGGCTTCTTGTCTTCGCTGCTGCGTAAGGTGAAGAGCGAGGGTACTCTGTCGAATCCGGGCCGTCTGATTAACATTTCTGAGGCGATTACTCAGAACGTGACAGTGGATAAGGACCTGGGTAATATCAGCACTCTGGTGGGTGTTGGTGCGGCTCTTGGTGGCGTGGACCTGTCGAATGTTGTGTTTGCGACGGTGCCGACCGAGCCGTGGAGCCAGGACGCGAACCGCCTGCAGCTTTCTGCGGATGCTACGAACGTGTTCCAGCGTCTGCGTGATGATAAGTCGCTGAAGGAGGAGAAGGCTCCGGCAGCTGAGGCTACTTCTGCCGCTCCGGTTCAGCTCGATCGTACGGTTCCGGTGAGCGTGTACAACGCGACCGGTCTGGATGGCCGCTCGGCTACGATTTCTTCGGTGATTGAGGGTCTGGGCTATTCGAATGTTACTCCGGGTACCTCCGCTAACCCGACGAACTTTACCACGGTCTTCTACTCGAGCGGTTACGAGGCGGAGGCGAAGGAGATTGCCGCGAAGCTGAACGTAACCCGCGTGGTGGCGACCGAAGAGGTTCAGGGTGTGTCGGTGACGATCGGTACTGACTTCCCGTCCGGTGAGGCGATGGAGAAGCAGGAGGCAAGCGATTGCGGGTAACGCGACCGGTCAGACTGCTGATCAGAACAAGTGCCAGACTGCTTTCGCCTACTAGGTTGTAGCTAGTAGAACCGAGTAGAACACAGCGCTGATGCGTGAATAGTGAGTGAAGGGGCGTAGCGCCAGAAATGGTGGCTGCGCCCCTTTGTCGTTAATTCTTTCCAGATGATGGACGGCACTCCGTGCGCTGTGCCACCGCCTCCGACGCCTGTGATAGCGTGGAGGTATGACTATTGTCGGTGAGAGCATGCGCGGGGTTACCCGCCAGGCAGTGAACCTGCTGCTTATTCGCCGGAACGGGGCACGCTAGAATCTGCCGCAACCGTTCCGGCTTTTTGACGCGGCATCTCACCTTCGCATCCTTTCTGATGCACCGCCTTGACCACGGCTGCCGGGAACCGATACCCGGCACGGTACGAGCCCCACATTTGGGGTAGAGCGAGACGGACCAACCAACAGGAATTCATCATGAAAAACCACCAGAAGCCCAGCCCCATGCCGGTACATAAGTACCGCCCTTTCCACGAGCAGATTGTTGTTGACCTGCCGGACCGCACCTGGCCCGATAAGGTCATTGAGAAGGCTCCGCGCTGGTGCGCAGTGGATCTGCGTGACGGCAACCAGGCGCTGATTGACCCCATGGACACCGACCGTAAGCTTGCGATGTTCAAGCTGCTGGTGAAGATGGGTTACAAGGAAATTGAGGTTGGTTTCCCTTCGGCGTCGCAGACTGACTTTGATTTTGTGCGTACCCTCGTTGAGGACGGCCACATCCCCGCAGATGTGACCATTCAGGTTTTGGTGCAGGCGCGTGAGCACCTGATTGCCCGCACTTTTGAGGCGATTGAGGGCGCACCGCAGGCGATTGTGCACTTCTACAACTCAACTTCCGTGCTGCAGCGTCGCGTGGTGTTCAACCAGGATCAGGAGGGCGTGCTGGATATTGCCCTGCAGGGTGCGCGCCTGTGCCGCAAGTACGAAGAGCAGATGATTTCTGATACTAAGGTCATCTACGAGTACTCGCCCGAGTCTTTCACCGGTACTGAGCTTGAGTATGCGGCTCGCGTGGTGAACGCTGTGGCTGAGGAGCTGGAGATTGGTCAGAACGGCCGCGAGCTGATTGTGAACCTGCCCGCTACCGTTGAGATGGCTACCCCGAACGTGTACGCCGACTCGGTCGAGTGGATGCACCGCAACCTGAACCACCGCGAGCACATTGTGCTGTCGCTGCACCCGCATAATGACCGCGGTACCGGCGTGGCTGCTGCTGAGCTGGGTTACCTGGCGGGCGCTGACCGTATTGAGGGTTGCCTCTTCGGTAATGGCGAGCGCACCGGTAACGTTGACCTGGTGACTTTGGGTCTGAACATGTACACCCAGGGTATTGATCCGCAGATTGATTTCTCTGATATTGACGGTATCCGTAAGACTGTTGAGTACTGCAACCAGTTGAAGGTGCACGAGCGTTCGCCGTACGGTGGCGACCTGGTGTTCACCGCGTTCTCTGGTTCTCACCAGGACGCTATTAAGAAGGGCTTTGAGGCTCTGGAGCGTACCGCCGCTGAGGCGGGTAAGACCGTGGATGAGGTGTACTGGGAGGTTCCGTACCTGCCGATTGATCCTCGCGATTTGGGTCGTACCTATGAGGCGATTATTCGTGTGAACTCGCAGTCCGGTAAGGGCGGTATGGCGTACCTGCTGAAGCAGGATCACGGTCTGGATCTGCCGCGTCGTGCGCAGGTTGAGTTCTCGAAGATTGTTCAGGCTCGTACTGACGCTGAGGGTGGCGAGATGACCAGCCAGAAGCTGTGGAACATCTTCGCGGATGAGTACCTGCCTGCTGCTGATCCTGAAAAGCGTTGGGGTAAGTACCGTATTGAGTCGATTAATATTGATTCGGCTGATACTGGCGCGACTACTCTGCGTGTTGGTCTGAACATTGATGGCCACACCTACACTCGTTCTGCTTCGGGTACCGGCCCTGTGGATGCTCTGCAGAACATCCTTTCGGGTGAGGGCGTGGATATTCGCGTGATGGATTATTCGGAGCACACGATGTCGTCTTCGTCGACTGCTAACGCTGCTTGCTATGTTGAGGCTGCTGTTGGTTCTCGCGTGCTGTGGGGTATTGGCGTGGATAGCTCGACTACTCGTGCGGCGTTGAAGGCGATGATTTCGGCTGTGAACCGTGCGCTGCGTGATGAGCGCCAGGCGTAGGCGATAGCTGTATATGCTTTGTGCAGGGTTGAGGATGACCGTTTTTGCGGGTGACCGTTAACCGCGCATGAAGCGGGGGCGGGATGCATACTGGGAGTATGTATCCCGCCCCTTAGGCGTTTAATGTGCGCAGGTGTTGCGCGCATTGGCGGTTTGTGGGGTGAATAATCTGCAGGGAGGAACTCTCATGAAAGCTACGCGATGGTGTTTAGCCCCGTTGATGCGGCGGGCACCGATTCTTCTGCTCGCGCCTGGAATTACGAGCTGCGCGGTGGTGATGATACTGCTCTGCCTGCCGGTTCCCCCGAGGTGTGGGAGGCCAGCTGGGTGGGTTCGACTGGTCCGGGTATTGAGCAGGATCAGTGGCCGCGCAGTACGTTTACTGGTTTGCCGATGCAGCATATTTTTACGGTGAGGTTGCCGGGGGAGTACCTGCCGGATGCGCAGAAGTATCCGGGTGTGGTGGCGTTCTCTTTCTTCGCTGGTGATGGCCAGTTCGCTGAGGATGAGGCAACTGAGGGCGTTGCTAATGCTACCAGTGATGACCCGTTTGAGGTGCAGTATGCGCAAGCTCGGGTGCATCCTTATCAGCTTCTGTTGCGCGATATTTTGGATGCCGAGTTTGCGGTGTTGTACCTGAATGAGCAGGAGTTCTCGTCCCGTATACAGCCGCCTGAGGATGTGCGCCAGCCCGGTGAGCATCGTGGCGAGGAGGAGAGCTTCAGCGCCTGGGCGTTGGCGGATCAGCAGCAACCGCTGGCTCGTAAGCCTGCTCTGGTGGGGTGGGTTCCGATGGATGACCCGAACGCCGGTAAGGCCCCGAGTGATGTGTTTGAGAATGTTGACCCGGATACCGGTTATCTGAGTCCTTTCGATTGGGACTCGGAGGATTCGGAGTGGTTTGAGTGGGCTAAGCCGCTGATTGCGGTGGGTACTCACCTGGGCGGCACTCATTTTTATGCGCAGAGCCTGCCGGAGGGTATGACGGCTCGTTATATTGAGTTCGATGAGTTTGATGTGCTGAATTTTGGGTGCGGTAGCGCTGTTTTTGATTTTGAGACCGGTGTTTTTGACTGGTCGTGCGACTAGTACGCTTGCGCCGAAAAGCGCGCCTGTAACCCACATTTGACGCGCATTTGAGGTGTTTGCGCGGCTTCCTTGAGTCGTGAATGAGCTCTGGATGAGCCGTGGATGCACCGCGGTGTACCGCTAGAACCGGCACCCTGAGCGTTTCACAGTGTGGACGGGGCGGTTTGCGGAAGTTCCACATCACCTTCCGCGAACCGCTCCCGGCGGGCGCGCCTCCTGTATCCTTGAAACCGTGGAATGGATTCAAGCAATTATTTTGGGCTTCGTTCAGGGCCTGACCGAATTTCTGCCGATTTCATCATCGGCGCATCTGAACATTGTTGGCCAGATCCTGCCGGAGAGGGCTGACCCGGGCGCCGCGTTTACCGCAATCACCCAGCTAGGTACTGAGACTGCGGTTCTGATTTTCTTCTGGCGCGATATTGTTCGCATCCTGAAGTCCTGGTTCGGATCCTTGACCGGCCGCGTACCGCGTAACGACCCGGATGCCCGCATGGGTTGGCTGATTATTTTCGGCTCCCTGCCCATCGGCGTTCTGGGCCTGCTGCTGGAAGACTACATTGACACCCAGTTCCGCAGCCTGTGGGTTGTGGCGACCATGCTGATTGTCTTTGCGGTGTTCCTGGGTCTTGCGGACCGTTTTGGCCGTGAGCAGCGTGAGCTGAAGGACCTGACGTTCCGTCACGGTATTCTGTACGGTTTCGCGCAGGCGCTGGCACTGATCCCGGGTGTTTCCCGTTCGGGCGGTACGATTACCGCGGGTCTGTTCATGGGTTACACCCGTGAGGCTGCGCTCGTTACTCGTTCCTTCTGGCTCTGCCGGCAGTGTTCATGTCTGGTCTGTACAAGACGTTCAAGGTGTTCACTGGTGCTGAGGCGACCGGCTACTACGGTATCCCGTCGACGATCGTTGCGACTCTGGTCGCGTTCGTGGTGGGTTACCTGATGATTGGCTGGTTCCTGAAGTACGTGTCTTCGAAGTCCTACGGCATTTTCATTTGGTACCGCATTGCGCTCGGTATCCTGATTTTCGTTGGTCTGGGCACTGGCGTTCTGAACGCTACTTCTTCGGCGTTCTAAGGCTTTAGCCCTCAGCGTGATATGACATACCCGTCCGTGAGTTTCTCACGGGCGGGTATTCTTATTGGAGTAGATTTTTTGGCACCCGCATGCCCTAGGGTTGGGCGGCGGGTGTGGCGCGTCCACCGGTGTGGGCGTTTTTACGGAAAGGAAACCCATGCGAGCTTGGGATGCCCCCGCCTCTGTGACTTTGCCCGGTCAGGCTGCGCTGCCGCGCATTTTTGATACTTCTGCCGGTGAGATTGTTCAGGTTCAGGAGGATAAGGCGGCGAGCCTGTACGTTTGCGGTATCACCCCGTACGACGCGACGCATATGGGTCATGCCTCCACTTATGTTGCTTTTGACTTGCTGCACCGTGCCTGGCTGGATGCGGGCGTTCCGGTGACGTACGTGCAGAACGTGACCGATGTGGACGACCCGCTGCTTGAGCGTGCGACCGCCACGAACGTTGATTGGCGTGAGCTGGCTGAGGATCAGACGGAGCTGTTCCGCACTGACATGAAGGCGCTGAACGTGATTCCGCCGGCGCACTATGTGGGTGTGGTGGAGTCCATTGAGTGGCTGTTCCCGCTGATTGAGGATTTGTTGCGCCGCGGCCTGGCGTACCGCGTGCCCGGTTTCACGGATGAGCAGGGTGTGGTGCATCCTGACGGTGACGTGTACCTGGATTTGAAGGCTGTGCGTGAGTTGCCCGCGAACGCTGAGGGCTACTCGTGGGAGCCGGGCGAGGTCTGCCACCTGACCCGTGACGAGATGCTGGAGATTTTTGCTGAGCGCGGCGGCGACCCGAACCGTGCCGGTAAGCGTGATGCACTGGATCCGCTGCTGTGGCGTGTTGAGCGTGAGGGCGAGCCGAGCTGGGATGCCGGCGAGCTGGGTGCGGGTCGCCCCGGCTGGCACATCGAGTGCACCATGATTGCCCGCCGTTTTGTGGATGGTTCGCTGACCGTTCAGGCGGGCGGTAACGACCTGACTTTCCCGCACCACGATTTGGGTGCGGGCCATTCGTGGGCTGTGTCTGCACGCCCGCACGCTAAGCATTACGCGCACACCGGCATGGTCGGTTTGGACGGCCACAAGATGAGCAAGTCCCGCGGCAACCTGGTGCTGGTTTCGCGTCTGCGCGCAGCCGGTGAGGACCCGAACGCGGTGCGCCTGGCGATCATGGGTCAGCATTACCGTTCGGATTGGTTCTGGACTGATGAGCTGTTGGAGCACGCGAAGGCTCGCCTGGACACCTACCGTCATGCGGTGTCGGTGGCTGAGGGCCGTGAGGGCGCGAGCGACGAGGCGGTGGTTGAGCTGCTGGCCGCTGTGCGTGAGGCGCTCAGCGAGGACCTGAACGCTCCGGCGGCGTTGGCGGCTGTGGATGCGTGGGCTGTGAAGGCTCTGGCGGACACCACCGTCGGCGGTGGCGCGCTGGTGCGTGACATCCTGGCGGCACGCCTGGGCGTGGTCCTCTAGGGATAACCCCCTACGAAACGTTGAAGCGCAGGAGCGGCGCTACGGTATAAGCCGTGGCTGCCGTCCTGCGCTTTTCTGCCCCTTCAATACACTTTTACATTTCAACCGTATTGAAAATACAACCTACAGGGTTTATTCTTGGAGTATGTGGAACATCGACTTCCGGTATATTCAATCCTGGCTTCAAGAGCTAAGTGACGATGACTACGAGCAGGTAGTTGCCTCTCTTCCAGGTTCTTGAAAGGGAGGGCCCCGCTCTTGGCAGGCCCCTGGTTGACAACATCAAATATTCAACTATCAAAAATCTCAAGGAGCTCAGGCCAGGCTCCTCAGGTCAAAGTAAATACGCATACTTTTTGTGTTTGATCCCCGAAGGCAAGCCGTTATGCTCGTTGCGGGAGATAAGTCGGGAAACTGGAATAAGTGGTACCGCACAAACGTTCCTCGTGCTGAACAAATCTACAAAGAGCATCTACGTAATTTATAAGACTGCATAGTCTTACCCACACACAACACCATTTGGAAGGAGGACGAAAAATGACTACATCAGTAATGGACGAACTGTACGCTCTTCGTCCCTACAACCGTGAAGCTGTTGACGCGCTTGCCGAAGAGATGATTGCAGAAGTACGTGCATATCGACTCCGTGAACTTCGAGAGCAGGCTCAGATGACTCAGCAAAATATTGCTGCTGAGCTGAATGTCTCTCAGAACAGCGTGTCCAAGTTGGAACGAGGCGACCTTGATAAGACTCAAATCAGCACTCTTAAGCGCTACATTGAAGCACTCGGTGGCAAACTGAGTATCGAGGCAAATTTTGGAGATACCTCATATCGTCTTGCATAGATAGCAAAAAGCACGGGGAGTAGTACCACGGTGATAATCGTGAGCACTACCCCCGTGTTTTTTATACCTGCGTTCTCCACTGTATCCAGGGCTGACCACGCAAAAAACCAGCTGCCTGGTTATCTGCCGCCCTATCACGCCCGCAGGGGAACACGCCACAGCCGATTTGCAGACTCCGCTAAAATAGAAAAGGACTTTCCGTACCCGAGTTCGCCGCACAGCGCGAACAGCACAGACTGACCCAAACCCGAGGAGAACCACCCCGTGAGCAGCGGCACCCACACCCCCACCGGCGCAATCAACCGCCGCGGCCCCTTCCGCCCCGGCGAGCGCGTCCAAATCACTGACGAACGCGGCCGCATCACCACCATCACCCTCGCCGAAGGCGGCGAATACCACTCCCACAAGGGCTTCCTCAAGCACGACGACCTCATCGGCGCGCCCGAAGGCACCGTCATCGCCAACACTCACGGCATCCTCTACCAGGCGCTGCGCCCCCTCTACAAGGACTTCGTGCTCTCCATGCCGCGCGGCGCAGCCGTCGTCTACCCCAAGGACGCCGCCCAGATCATCGTCAAGGCAGACATCTTCCCCGGCGCACGCGTCGTCGAGGCTGGCGTCGGTTCCGGTGCACTGTCCATCGCCCTGCTGCGTGCAGTCGGCGACTACGGTTGCGTGCACTCCTTCGAACGTCGTGAAGAGTTCGCAGACGTCGCCCGCGGCAACATTGAGACCATGTTCGGCGGCCCCCACCCGGCGTGGAAGCTGAGCATCGGCGACCTGCAGGACACCCTGCCGCAGGTTGAAGAGCCCGGCAGCGTCGACCGCGTCGTGCTCGACATGCTCGCCCCCTGGGAGTGCTTGGACGCCGTGGCGGAGGCGCTCGCGCCCGGCGGCGTACTCATCTGCTACGTTGCGACCGTGACCCAGATGTCCCGCCTGGTTGAGGGCATGCGCCTGGACGGCCGCTTCACCGAACCCGAATGTGACGAAACCATTGTTCGCGGCTGGCACGTGGAGGGCCTGGCGGTCCGCCCCGACCACCGCATGGTGGCACACACCGCGTTCCTGGTCGTGGCTCGTCGCCTGGCTGACGGCGCGGTACGTCTGGCGCCGAAGCGTCGCGCATCCAAGACTGACTTCTCTGAAGAGGATATGAACGCGTGGATTCCCATGAACGTGGGTGAGCGTGAGGTGACCGATAAGAAGATTCGCCGCGCCGCACGCGATGCGAAGAACCTTGCCGCTCACGCCGCACGCGCGAACGAGATTGCGCTGGAACAGAACGGTATGGAGTCTGAGCAGAACGACAGCGCAGCAGCCGAGACTAGCGCTGAGGCTACTGAATCCACCGAATAATTTGAACTACTGACCTGCGGGGGCACGGGCGTTGCCTGGAGCCCCCGCAGTGCACTCACCAGGCTACTCGCTACGCCCAACCACCGCACCGAGTAGCCGCCGACTAGGACGAACAGCTAAAGGAGCTACCGTGTCCACCCACGAATCTGCAGATCAGGCAGGAACCCCCCAGTACGGCACCGCCCACAGTGCAGCCAGCGCGGCACCGCACTACTCGGCTGCTTTCGGGTCGACCTCCCTGCCCGGCAGTCAGCCCGTCAGCGCGCAGGAGTATGACGCCGTGCTGCGTCGACTCTCCGCGGCGGAGGCAACCCGCGACAATATGAGCCGACAGATTCGTGGTGCGGGGGAGAAGAACCGCAAGCTCGTTGAGGCAATCACCAGCATGCGCTACCAGGTGGAGCGTCTGCGCGCCTCCCTGTCGCAGAACGTCATGCCGCCGCTGAATTCGGCGATTGTGCTTGCGGTGCATGAGGGTCAGACCATGACCTACGAGCAGGTCGCTGACGATAAGACTCCCGCCGAGATTGACACCTACCTGGACGTGCAGGTGAGCGGCCGTATGATGCGTATTCCCGTATCCCCGCTCATCGACCTGTCCACGCTGACCCCCGGCATGACCGTGCTACTCAACGACAAGACGGAGGCGGTGCTCGCCCTGGACACCGAACCCTTCGGTGACGTGGTGACCGTGCGCGAGGTACTGGATGAGCATCGCGTGTTGGTTGATACCTCCTCGGGTGCTCAGCAGGTGGCGCGTGTGGCTGGTTCCCTCGACATTGAGCAGCTGCGCACCGGTGACGCGGTCACCCTCGACACGCGCACCCGCATGCTGACCTCGCAGGTTCCCGCCTCCCGCTCGCAGGAGCTGGTTCTGGAAGAGATTCCGGACGTCACCTACGAGCAGATTGGTGGCCTGGGCGCGCAGATTGAGCAGATTCGTGACGCGGTGGAGCTGCCGTACCTGCACCCCGAGATTTTTGAGCGCTACCACCTGGCACCGCCCAAGGGCATTCTGCTGTACGGCCCTCCCGGTAACGGTAAGACCATGATTGCTAAGGCTGTGGCGAACTCCCTGGCGGCTCGTGCGGCTGCGCTGAACCCGGGTTCGGCTACTCGCGGCTACTTCTTGAACATTAAGGGCCCCGAGCTGCTCGATAAGTTCGTCGGTGAGACCGAGCGCCAGATCCGCGATATTTTCGTTGCCGCCCGTGAGAAGGCGGAGGCGGGTCACCCGGTCGTCGTGTTCTTTGACGAGATGGAGTCGCTGTTCCGTATGCGTGGTTCGGGTCGTTCCTCCGATATTGAGACGACCATCGTGCCGCAGCTGCTTGCCGAATTGACGGTGTGGAGTCGCTGCAGAACGTCATCGTCATTGGTGCGACCAACCGTGAAGACCTCATTGATGCCGCGGTGATGCGCCCGGGCCGACTCGACCTGAAAATCCGCATTAACCGCCCGGACGCCGCCGGTGCGGCAGAGATTTTCGGTCTGTACCTGACCGAGGACCTGCCCCTGGACGCGGCGGAGGTGGCAGCCGCCGGTTCGACCCGCGCCGCCCTGACCGCGATGATTGCGGCGGCGGCTGGTCAGCTGTACGCGCGCACCCCCTCCACGGCGTACGCTGTGGCGACCGTGGATTCTTCCATGGTCGTTGGTTCTGGTGCGAGCGCGAACCTGTCCACTCACACGCTGTACCGCGGCGATTTCGCTTCGGGTGCGGTGATTCGCAATATTGTGGACCGCGCGAAGAAGGCGGCGATTAAGGAGCAGCTGCAGGCGCTGACCGCCGGTGCGGACGCTTCGAGCGTGGGTATTGGTACCCGCCACCTGCTGGAGGCGGTACGCGCCGAGTTTGAGGATCAGGTGGACTTGCCGCCGCTGCCCGATATTGAGGATGCGCTCACCGTTGCCGGTGTGCGTGGCCGTCTGGTGTCGGTGGAGCCGCCGCGCTAAACCGCGCATGCATCATGAGCCGTGTGCCCGCACCATAAACCGCGCTACAAGCATGAGCCGGGCGGCGCTCAATACGCGCTTATCCCGCACTAACCTCAGTATTACCGCAGGTCCAGCCCTTTAGATGGTATAGAACTTTTCAGGAGAACCCCCATGAACTCCACCCCCAGCTACGGTGTGCACCGCATTATGGGTGCCGAAACCGAGTACGGCGTCATCGCCCCCTCCGCGCCGGGCACCAACCCGACCGTGCTGTCCGCACTGGTGGTCAACACCTACGCCAAGTTGGCGTTCCGCCGCGGCGCTGCCTTCCGCGAACAGCTACAGCGCCGCGCCCTGGCGGATGAGCTGACCGCCGAGCAGGCACGCCAGGCAGAGAACTACTCGACCGCCACCCCTGAGGGTCAGTGGCTGGGTGAGTCCGAGTCGCCGCTGCGTGATGCCTTCGGTCAGGTTCAGGACGCCTCCACCGCCCACTCGAGCCAGATGACGCACACCCGCACCGAGCTGACCAGCGAAGATATCGCCCTGGAGATTATGCGTGAGGCGGGCGTTCAGGCACCGGGTGAGCCTGCCGAGCCGCGTAGTGCCCTGGATGCGCTCGCCGGTGTGCACGGTCGCGGTGGTTTCCCGGAGCGTCTGGATTGGGACCGCGTGACCATGAACGCGATTCTGCCCAATGGTGCGCGCCTGTATGTGGATCACGCGCATCCGGAGTATTCGTCGCCGGAGGTTCTGACCCCCGCCGACGCGGTGCTCTATGACGCTGCCGGTGACGCGCTGGCGTACGAGTCGCTGGTGGAGCTGGGCAACCACGCGCAGGATTTGCCGCAGGTGAAGCTGTACAAGAACAACACCGACTCGAAGGGCCAGTCGTACGGCGCCCACGAAAACTACCTGATTAGCCGTGATGTTCCGTTTGAGCAGGTTGCGGATGCGCTCCTGCCGTTCTTTGCGACCCGCGCGATTTTTACGGGTGCAGGCCGTGTGGGTATTGGTACGCACGGTGAGGTTCCGGGTTTTCAGATTAGTTCGCGTGCTGATTTCTTTGAGCGCACGATTGGTCTGGAGACCACGATTCGCCGCCCGATTGTGAATACGCGCGATGAGCCGCATGCGGATGAGTCGAAGTACCGCCGCCTGCACGTGATTCCGGCGGATGCGAACATGTCGCACTATTCGAACCTGTTGAAGTTTGGTACGGCGGCGCTGGTGATGAACCTGATTGAGTCGCACAGCGAGCAGGCTCCGGTTCTGCCGGGTGTGCGCCTGTCCGATCCGGTGGCGGCGATGCACGCGGTCAGCCACGATTTGTCGCTGTCGGTTCAGCTGCCGTTGGCGCCGTCTTCGGCGACCCTGCCGAACCCGGTGTCCACGAGTGGTTCTGCGAGTGCCCTGCAGATTCAGCGCGCCTACTATGAGGCTTCGCGTGCGCACGAGGAGTCGAACCCGGCGGGTGTGGATGCCGCGACCGCGCAGATTCTTGATCTGTGGGGTGAGGTTTTGGACGCCCTGGAAACCAACCCGCTCTCGCTGGCGGATCGTCTGGATTGGGTGGCGAAGTATGCGCTGGTGCGCGGCTATGTCGCTCAGGGCGTAGATTATGCGAATCCGAAGTTGAAGGCTCTGGATTTGCAGTACGCTGATATTGACCCGTCGAAGAGCCTGTATCACCGTCTGGTGGCGCGTGGCCGTATGCGCACGCTGTTCTCTGCGGAGCAGGTGGAGCGTGCGACGACTGAGCCGCCGCGTGAGACGCGCGCGTTTTTGCGTGGCACGTTGATGGCGCGTTGGCCGGAGGAGATTCTGGGTATTAACTGGGATACGGTATCCTGCCGCGGCAGGTATTCGAAGGATCTGACTCGTTTTACGATGATGGAGCCGACCCGGTACGGTGCCGCCGAGGTGGAGCCGTTGCTGGATGAAGTGAACCATTCGGATGAGCTGCTGAACCGCCTGCGCTAGTACGCTAGTAGCACCTCACCACCCCTAAACCCACATAAACTCATATTTTTCCCCGGGGCGAATACCCCCATTCGGAAGAATGAAAACCACATAACCCACAGGTAGGGTGCAGTGCACAGCTCACGGCAGTCGGTGCTACCACCCCCGGCATTGCCTCAGCACCGCCTCCAGCAGTACCTCTAAGCACCCCATCTGACCCCATAACTTGACGTTAAGACCGGCACCGGTCTGAACAACCCCATTTGAAGGAGAGAACCATGAGCCGCGAACGCATCAGCGCACAGCAGACCGAAACCACCGCAGCCGAGCAGGAGCAGGAACTGAGCCTCGCCGCCTCCCACGTAGTTTCTGACGTGAGCGAGGTCGACGACCTGCTCGACGAAATTGACGGCCTGCTCGCTGAGAACGCTGAAGACTTCGTCACCGGCTTCGTCCAGAAGGGCGGCGAGTAACCGGCACACCCCGCGCCGGGTCAGCATCATGGAACACCGTATTTTCGGCATTGAAAGCGAATTCGGGCTCAGCTACGTCCCACACGGGCTCGGTCGGCTGAGCATCGAAGAGTCCGCCGCCGCCCTTTTCAAGCCCGTCCTGGATCAGTGGCGTTCAACGAACGTCTTCCTGCCCAACGGCGGTAGGCTCTACCTTGACGTGGGTTCGCACCCCGAGTACGCCTCCGCCGAATGCGGCAGCATTGACGAACTGCTCGCGCAGGAACGCGCCGGTGAGCTGCTTTTCGCTGACCTGGCGCGTACCGCCCGCAAGCGCCTGCTCGCAGGCTCGGAGGGCCGCCCTCTCGACGGTGAACTGTACCTGTTCAAGAACAATGTGGATTCGGCGGGCAACTCCTACGGCAGCCACGAGAACTACCTGATCAGCCGCAAACTGCAGTTCAACGACCTGATTAAGCAGCTTGTGCCGTTCCTGGTGACCCGTCAGATTCTGGTCGGTGCCGGTAAGACCCACCCGAACGGTGGCCCGGTGCCCGGTTCGACCGACCCGGCGTCCAGCACGGGTGTGCCGTCGTATTCTTTCTCGCAGCGTGCCGACCATATTTGGGAGGCGGCGTCCACCTCAACTTCGCGCGCTCGCCCGCTCATTAACACCCGCGACGAGCCGCACGCGGACGCTTCGAAGTTCCGCCGCATGCACGTCATTAATGGTGATTCGAACATGGCGGAGCCGACGACCCTGCTGAAGATTGCCAGCACCGACCTGGTGTTGCGTATGCTGGAGGACCGTTTCCCTGTGACGAGCCTGGATATTGTGTCTGTTCCGGCGGCTCTGCGCGCTATCAGCCACGATCTGACCGGCACCGCGACCTTCGAAACCACGGACGGTAAGCACTACACGGCGTTGAGCGTTCAGCGTCACTACCTGGATGCGGCACGCCAGTACGTGCAGCAGTACGGCGCGCATCACCGTCACGTGGAATACGCCCTGGACCTGTGGCAACGCACCCTGGACGCTATCGAATCCGGCGACTACAGCAGCATTGATACTGAGATTGACTGGGCGATTAAGAAGAAGCTTCTGGACGCGTACATTGCTCGCGCCCGCGCGGCCGGTCAGCCTGCCGATTATGCGAGCGCCCGCATCCGTCAACTGGATTTGGCGTACCACGACATCGACCCGGAGCGTAGTGTCTTCCACGCGCTGGTTCGTCGCGGTGCGGTCAAGCGCATCCTGCCTGAGGGTACTGCGGAGGCGGCGAAGACTCAGCCGCCGAATACTCGCGCCCTGCAGCGTTCGCGTTTCATTAACGCGGCGGTTGCGGCGGGGGAGCAGTTCACCGTGGATTGGGTGCATTTGAAGCTCAACGCCTACCCGCAGCACACGCTGGTGTGTAAGGACCCGTTTGCTACCGGCAGTGAGGAGCTGGAGGAGGTGCTGAGCCTGCTGGCGTCTAAGGCGCGGCAGCATCAGGAGGAGGCATTCCCGCCGCCCTGCTAATCAACAGCTCTGCTAGGCAGCTCCGCTAGAAATGCTCTGACGAGGGGAAACCCGCCGGCGGTCGGGGTTGTAGACCTTCGGGAACATCCCGGCCGCAACACAGCTTGAACACAGCTACGTGCCGTAGCATAAACAGCTAAACCTATACCTGTAAACTGTTCTGTGGCACGCGGGCACTCACACGCCCCACTCTCACAGAAAACCCCAGAGGATAACACTATGATGAAACGCTCTAAGCTCACTATTTTCGGTGCCAGCGCGGTAGCTCTCGCGCTCGCACTGTCTGCATGCGGCGAACAGGCAACCAACAACGGCGACCTGTCCAAGGTGCAGTACACCCTGAAGAACGCGACCGCTGAGCCCGAAGCAACTTTCGCAACCCCCTTCGCCGCGTCTAGCCCTTCTGCGTACGTGATTGAGGAAGGTAACGGCGACTCCATCAACGATGGTGACTACGTGCTCGTTGAGGCTGCCGTATTCAAAGGCACCGACGGCAAGATCAACGGTTCCACGTACTCCAGCGAGCCGATTCTATTGCCAGTCAATGAGCAGCTAAAAAAGGCAGCACCGCAGGTGTACGAAACCCTCAAGAAGATTAAGGTTGGCGGTTCTTTCTCGTACACCACCAACGTTCTGCAGCAGCGCAGCACCGCGGGCGTGACCACTACGACCGCTTCGCCCGGTACCGCAACTAACGTTGAGGTGTACACCGTGAAGACGAAGCTGCCCAAGTACGCAACCGGTAAGGCCGTTGAGGCTGACCCGTCGTTGCCGTCCTTCACTCTGGATGAGTCCACCGGCAAGGCAGAGCTGAAGATGCCCGATAACAAGCAGGAACACACCGAGCTGGTCTCCAAGACCCTCATTGAGGGCGAGGGCCCCGAGGTGAAGGAAACCGACACCGTGTACGTGCGCTACATTGGCGCACAGTACTCCGACGGTAAGGTCTTCGACGGCAACTATGACAAGACTCCCACCGGATTGTCCCTGCAGGGCGTTATCAAGGGCTGGACTCAGGGTCTGAAGGGTAAGAAGGTCGGCTCCCGTGTGGGAGCTGGTCATCCCGGCTGATTTGGCGTACGGTAACGACACCGGTGGTTCCAAGCCTTCGGGCACCCTGGTGTTCGTGGTTGATATTCTGGGTGCGGAGGAGAACCCACAGACCCTGCAGCGTGCTCAGGCTGCTTCTAGCGCGGCCGCTGCGGAGGCGAGCGCCTCGGCAACCGCTTCGGCTACCGCAACCCCGGCGGCTACCGCGCAGTAGCCCGGTACCCACATTTTCGGTACCCACATTTTTATACCGCGCTCGCCGCTTATATGACTATGACGTAGGCGGCGGGCGCACCCACTATTTCGATTCATTTCGAACCAATCAAAGGAGACACCCATGTCTTTCGGTCAGCGTAACCTCGACCGCGAAAGCCCGAAATCGATTTCCCCGAGGGCGACGCCCCCACCGAGCTGGTCATCACCGACCTGATCGAGGGTGCAGGCGCTGAGGTTGTTCCCGGCTCCCGCGTGCTTACCCACTACGTTGGTGTGGCATTCTCCACCGGTGAAGAGTTTGACGCGTCCTGGAACCGCGGCGAGCCGCTGCCGTTCCAGGTGGGCGTTGGCCAGGTTATCCGCGGTTGGGATGAGGGTCTGCTCGGCATGAAGGTCGGCGGCCGTCGTCGCCTGGAGATTCCCGCCGACATGGCGTACGGTGACCGCGGCGCAGGCTCGGTCATTAAGCCCGGTGAGTCCCTGATTTTCGTGGTGGACCTGCTGGACGTCCGCTAAGGATTAGCCGGTAAGGTTTTCGAGTTTCTCGCGTAAGAGATACGCAGCCCGGTGCTTTCTCCCGCTGGTGGGAGGGGGCACCGGGCTTTTGCGTGCCGTGGTTTTGGGTGCGGCTATTAGCGCGCCCGCGAGATTTTATACCCGCGCACTCCTTCCGCCCCCGCCCCGTACGCTGAACCGCCCCATACGCTAAGTAAGTGCTGCGGAACACACACGGTATGATGGAATCATGTCCACCGCAGCTCAGCTTTACATGACTCTTCACCGCCTCGCCACCGCCGCCGAGGCCCCCGATACCGCAACCCGAACCCAGGGCATCAGCCGCAACGAGCTACTGACCCTGCTCGGTATTAGCACGCGCGCTAACGGCTCCCTCAGCGAGTCCCAGGAACGCGCCTTTGAACGAGCCAAGCAGACCCTGCGTGATGCCGGCGCGCGCATCACCCACGTGACCACGGATCTGGGGGAGCGCTACCGCCTCGAACCCAGCAACGCCGCAAAGCTGCCCGCCTGGAACCCCACCGCCGAGGAGTTCCGCCTCATCAACACGATCCTGCGCGGCTGGGAAGGCACCGAACTGCAGGATGACGCCTACCGCATCCTGCGTAAGATTGCGCTCACGAGCGAGAACCTCACCGACGAGGCGCTCGCCGCCGCGAAGATTCAGGACCCGAAGACCGGCAAGCCTCAGCGCGCGAAGAACCTGTACACCTACCGTGAGCCCCTTCAGCGCATTTACTTTAGCGATAATCCGCACCTGAATGAGCTGTTCACCGCCTACGCGGAGCGTAAGACGGTCACGTTCACCTATCAGACGGCTGCCGGTGCGACCCGCCTGCAGGAGAAGGTCAGTGTTGCCGGTATTGGTTACCGTTACGGCACCTGGTACTTCGTTGGGTATTACACCGAGAGTGCGGCGCGTAAGGAGTACACGTTCCGCGCTAGCCGTATTCAGAAGCTCACGATGCTCTCACGTATTGATTCGACCCCCATCAATGCGACCTTCAACGCTAAGAACTGGCTTGAGGGCATTGAGGCTACGAAGAGAGCCTGATTGTTGCCGAGGTCAGCTCCGATTCTACGCGTTCGGAGCCTTTCACCGTGCCCTCGTACGGCACGATTGATAGCGCTGTGGCGGCGACCAGCTACAGCTGCGTGATCGAGCCGCCCGCTGAATCCAACTCTGCTGATTCGGGTTCCGAGGCTGCCTCTACCCGCCAGCGTGACAGCTATGCCGCCCAGCAGCAGCTCTTGCGCACCCTCACCGACCTGCACAGTGGTGCGGTTGAAGACCCCGGCACCTGGAGCAAAATCGGCCAGCGTAACCGTAATAACGTCCTTGATGCCCTCGTCGACCTGATTCTGGGTCTGCACCGTGCCGACCGCTGGGCGAGCACCCACGATGAGGCGCCCATGCCGTTGAACCAGCTCAACGCCCTCTACAGCGTGGACACCGAGAAGAACCGCGAACTCGGCAAGACCATCATCCCCGAGATTTTTGCGCAGGTAGACACCGTACCCTTCGATTCTGACCCGAAGGACCCGGACGCGCTCAAGCCCACCTACATTAACCTACTGCCGGACTTTGGCGGCGCCACCCCGCACACGCTGCTGAACTACGCGCGCCTTACCGACACCGAGCTCGCCATCCTGGTCTTTACCCTCTCTGCCGCAGATATTCTGCACCCGGCTGATGTGCGCCTGGGCAGTATCCGTGAGGCGCTCGCCGCCGCGTACCCGAATGCGCCCGTCTATGCGCAGCACCTGTGCTTCGCCCCGGAGGAGCCTCTGCTGCAGGAGGCGACCGCCGCCCTGAGCAGCGGTAACGCCGTGACCATTGGTTACGGTACGTCTGAGCGTGCCGCGGACCGTTTGGTGGACCCGTATGCGTTGGTGTTGCATCGCGACCACATGTACCTGCACGCGTGGTGCCGCACCGCTGAGGAACGCTACTATGCCGCGCGCGGTGAGCAGGTCCCCGAGTATGTACCCGAGCAGGTATCTGAGACTTTTGCTCACGCAGCCACCGGCGAGACTGCCGACAGCCAAGCGAGAAACAGCGCGGCGGCGGATAATGAAGCGGGGGAGAAGACCCCCACGTTCTGGCGTAACTTCCGCCTCACCCGCATCAGCCACATTCAGGAGGCGGGCGCGGGTCGTACCCACCCGGTCACCGGTGACACCGTCCCCCATTGGCACGCGCAGCAGCACAGCACTCAGACCAACCCCTTTGCTGAGTTGCGGATTCACCCGACCGAGCATATTCCCAGCGGGGAACCGCTTGATACTCTCACCGCAACATACATGCGTCGAAGCACTCACCACGTGAAGAAGGCTTCACGCACCCAGTACGTGCGTATCCACTACTACAACAACGCCCACGGTGCTGGCGATAAGAACATCCTCGACACCGTCATCGCGCACCGAGGCGCCCTCGAACTTGTCGGTCCGGCGCACCTGCGCGCGGCACTACTTGACCAGTTGCAAACCCTTAGGGCGAGCAGCCGCAGTGGTGTGCCCGCAAGTGTTCCCACAGATGTGCCTGCAGAAAAATAGAACTTCACCCACTAGCAAAAACACCCTAAAAACCCATCCAAGAGGCCAAAACATTAACCTAAAACTTGTATAATGGTGCTCATGTCTTGGTGGTTCTGGATTTTGCTATGGGGCGCGCTCATCATCTGCTCGCTCCTCTATTTGGCATGGTTCACCTACAAAGCACTCACTCGCGGTTTCACACTCCTTGACGAAACCGTAACCTGGGTCGAGTCAATCGAGGGACAATTCGACGCAGCGCAAGCGAACGCAAGCCGAAAACTCCCGCGAGACACCACCCTCGGGGTATTCACACCCATCACCGAGGCATACAATAACTACGAACAAGGTAAGCAGACACGCAGGTCTGAGCGGATCAAGCGACGGGTCTCCCGACGAGATCGACTCGGCCAACCTCAAAACATCGGAGACCTGCTCTAACCAGAAAGGCACACCATGGGCCAGATTTTCAGCCACCCCGCGACCATCATCGTCGTTATCCTCCTTATCGTCCTGCTCTTCGGCGCACCCAAGCTGCCCGGCATGGCACGTAGCCTCGGCCAGTCCATGCGCATCTTCAAGACCGAAGTTGAGGGTCTGAAGAACGACTCCAAGAAGGACCCCCGCGAGAAGGACGGCGAAGAGGTCGTCACCGCTGAGGTCGTAGACAACGGCAAGGACGGCAAGACCGAAACTAAGTAACGGTCCCGCCCCCAACGCACCAAACCCGTGCCAGCCCACCGGTCGGCACGGGTTTTGCGGCACCACCCCATAAACACCCCACCAGACCCCCTCAGCCGAATCACACACGGCACCGACACCCAGAGGACACCACGTGGCAACACCCGACCAGGACGTGCGCAACCGCAAAATCAATCCTGAAGCACGCATGGAACTCAAGGAACACCTGCGCGAATTCCGCGACCGCTTCATCAAAGCGGCTATCGCAACCGTCATCGCAGCCATCATCGGTACGGTCTTCCTCTACCAGCCTTTCATCGAAATGATCTCTGTGCCCCTGCAGCAGATCAACGCAGAAACCGGCCGCAGAGCAAACCTGAACTTCGGTAGCGTCGCATCTCCTTTCGACCAGCTGCTTAAGGTCGGTATGTACATCGGCTTGGTGATCGCCTCTCCCGTCTGGCTTTACCAGGCGCTGCGATTCCTGCTGCCGGCACTGCACACCAAGGAGAAGAAGTATCTCTTCGGCTTCCTCACCGCATCTATTTTCGCGTTTGGTTGCGGTGTCGCCATTTCGTACTTCACCCTTCCCGGCGTGGTCTACGCGCTGCTGAAGTTCACCCCCGTCAACGACAGTAACTTCATTGACGCGGGCGTGTACATCTCCTTCATCCTGAAGTTCGTTGTTACGTTCTCCTGCGCGTTCATCATCCCGGTGATCCTGGTCGGCATTAACATGCTGGGCCTGATTCGTGGCACCACCATTTTGAAGTCTTGGCGTTGGGTTGTCGTGCTCGTTGCAGTGATTGCAGCGCTGACCGCACCCGGTAGTGACATCATGATGATGTTCGTGCTCATGGCGCCGCTGCTGATTTTCTTCTTCGCAGCAATCGGCATCTGCATGATTAACGACAAGCGCCGCGACCGCAAGCTTGCCAAGCTGGCGCAGGGTTCGGATGAAGCAAGCCTGAACACCGCAACCAGTAGCGAAGACCTGGCGAAGATGGGTTACTTCGACGAAGAGAAGACGTCTTAAATTGAATAGCTCGCTGTGAGCAAGGTAGCCGAAAGGGGCGGGGTACAGAGAACCTGTACCCCGCCCCTTTCGCATGCCCGCACGTATGCCCGCACAGCGAACAGAAACCGGGCATCAGCGGAGCAGAAACCGCGCCGCTTTTGCACGCTACCGATGCGCTCGCTGTTCGCCCATACCGGATTAGTGCCCCTGGAGGATGCTTTCTGGAGGCTCACGGCGGGTGAACCGTTACACTGGACATACTATGAGCAAGCACCACGCACAGCACACATCCGACGCACACACTTCTACCGCTTCTACTGCTTCTACTGCTTCTACCGAGCAGACCTTAGCGGAGCGCACCGACTACGCTGCCGCCTACGCCGCATCCCGAGAACGCGCCGCGTACGCGAAGACCGCCCTCGGGGCTTTTGAGGCGTCCCTTGATTTTCCGCTGGATGATTTTCAGCGTCAGGCGTGTGCCGCCGTGGAGGCGGACCGCTCCGTCCTCGTTGCCGCACCCACCGGCGCCGGTAAGACCATCGTGGGTGAGTTCGGTATCTACCTGGCGCTGCGCCGCGGCATGAAGGCGTTCTACACAACCCCCATTAAGGCGCTGAGCAACCAGAAGTACCACGACTTTGTGCGCGCGTACGGTGAGGATTACGTGGGTCTGCTGACCGGCGATACGAGCATTAACACGGAAGCACCCGTGGTCGTGATGACCACCGAGGTGCTGCGCAACATGCTCTACGCCAACTCGACCACGCTGACCGGCCTGGGCTACGTGGTGATGGATGAGGTGCACTACCTGGCGGACCGGTTCCGTGGCGCAGTGTGGGAAGAGGCGATTATTCACCTTCCCGAGCATGTGAACGTTATTTCTCTGTCGGCGACGGTGTCGAACGTTGAGGAGTTCGGTGCGTGGCTGGATACGGTGCGCGGCGGCACGGACATTATTGTTTCTGAGCACCGCCCGGTACCCCTGTGGCAGCACATGATGGTCGGTCACCGCGTGGTGGACCTGTTCGTACCCGAAGACAACTCTGAGAAGGGTAAGAACGGCTCGCAGGAGCCGGAGGAGAAGCTCTCCCGCAAGCAGGCGAAGAAGGCACAGAAGGCTAAGCAGCGCGGCGCAACCGTGGAGGCGGGCGCCAACCCGCTGCTTGCCGGTCTGCGCCTGAACCCGCAGCTGAAGGCGCTACGCCCCGGCTTCCGTTCCGCACCGGGCCGTGGACGCTACGGCGGCAAGCGTGAACGTTTCCGTCACCGCCGTGAGGGCTGGCTCAATGAGACGTTCAGCAGCGGCGAGCGCGGCCGCTCGGACCGTCGTGACCGTTTCAGCAACGACCGGGACTTTGATGCGCGCGGCGAGCAGAAGCCCCTGCGCCCGCAGCGCATTACCCGCCCGGAGATGGTGCGCGCCCTCGACAAGCAGGGCCTACTGCCCGCAATCTGCTTTATCTTCTCCCGTGCCGGTTGCGACGGCGCAGTCAGCCACTGCGTATCCGCCGATATTACGCTGACCACCCCCGAACAGCAGCAGACCATCCGCGCCTACATTGCCGAAGCAACAGCGCACCTGGACACCCGCGACCTGAACACCCTCGGCTACTACGAATGGCGTGACGGCCTCATCCGCGGTATCGCCGCGCACCACGCCGGCCTACTGCCCCTGTTCAAGGAGGTTGTAGAAACCCTCTTCGCCCAGGGCCTGATCAAGCTGGTCTTCGCCACCGAAACCCTCGCACTGGGCATCAACATGCCCGCCCGCACCGTCATCCTGGAAAAACTCACCAAGTACAACGGCGAATCCCACGTGGACATCACCCCCGGCGAGTACACCCAGCTGACCGGACGCGCCGGCCGCCGCGGCATCGACATCGAAGGCCACGCGGTCGTCATGTGGCGCCCCGGCATGTCCCCCGAACACGTGGCAACCCTCGCCTCAACCCGCACCTACCCGCTGAACTCCTCATTCCGCCCCACCTACAACATGGCGGCAAACCTCATCGCCTCATACGGCGCCGAACGCACCCGCAAAATCCTGGAATCCTCCTTCGCACAGTTCCAGGCAGACAAGTCGGTCGTGGGCGTCGCCTCCCGCGTACGCAAAAACGAAACGCCCTAGAAGGCTACCGCGAAGCAATGGCATGCCACCTGGGCGACTTCACCGAATACGTCCAGCTCAGCCGCCAGATCGCCGAACTGGAGAAGAAAGCGTCCAAGAGCAACGAACGCCACGCACGCTCGCAGGCACACCACAGCATCCAGCAGCTACTGCCCGGCGACATCATCTACATTCCGCACGGCCGCTCCCGCGGCTACGCAGTCGTGGTCACCCGATCCGATTCGCACGCCGACCCGCGCATCGGCATCATCACCGAGGACGCGCACCAGCGCACCGCCTCAACCCGCGACTTCGAAGGCGCCATCGAACCGGTCTCACGCATCAAAATCCCCAAGCGCCTGAGCCTCAAAACCGCCAAGGAACGCCGCGACACCGCAAGCCGCATGCGCCAGGCACTCTACGACGGCCGTGCCCCGCGTGCGCTCGCACAGCAGAACATCCCGGCTCGTCAGAACAGCATTGACGCGCAGCTGGAGGCTCTGCAGGCTCAGCTGCGTAACCACCCGTGCCACGGCTGCTCCGACCGCGCAAACCACATGCGTTGGGCTGAGCGCTGGCAGAAGCTCAACTCTGAGACGGAAGGGTTGCGCCGCCAGATTGCCCGCCGCACCAACACGATCGCGCAGGTCTTCAACCGCATTGCGCGCCTGCTGGAAAGCTACGGCTACGTTGAGCGCACCGAGGACGGCGAATTGTCGCTCACCACCGGCGGCCAGGCTCTGCGCCGCATCTACGGCGAGCGCGACCTTCTGAGCGCCCTGTGCCTGGACGCGCACTTCCTCGACGGACTGGAGCCCGCCGCCATTGCGGCAACCGTCGCCGCACTGACCTACCAGGGTAAGCGCGACGCGGTGGAATACCTGGCTCACTACCCGCACCCGTCCCTGCGCGCACCCATTGCGACGATTACGCAGCGCCTCGCCGACCTGAACGCAGCCGAGGAACAGTTCAAGGTCAACCTGACCCCGGCATGCGACTTCGGCCTGGTCGAGCCCATGTACGCGTGGGCGAACGGCGCGCACCTCGCAAAGGCAATCGAGGACACCGGCCTTGCCGCCGGCGACTTCGTGCGCTGGGCAAAGCAGGTACTGGACGCCCTGGATCAGATTGCGCACATCCGTTCGCTGGACCCGGTGATCCGCGCCCGCTGTGAAGAGGCGATTGAGGCGGTCCGCCGCGGCGTGGTCGCACTGGACGTCTAACCGGCGCCTAGCGTTCCATCCCGCCCGACCAGCTCGGACCACCACCCCCGCTACTGTGCATTGTTCTGCATCATCTACGTTCCGTCTCATCTACGGCACGTCATCTAAGGACGCACGAACTACCGCAGGTAGCGGGGGTGCTTCTATACTCAAATGAGATGCTCAGCTCAGCTACGCGGACACCAATGAAGTGCCCGCGCTCGTGTGCGCTTTCGGCGCGCCTCAAAGGTGAAAGGATTCTAATGTCTACCCGTATTTTTGTAGATGGTAGCGTGTACAGCCCGGTCGACCCGTACGCAACCGCAATGCTGGTCGAGGACGGTACGGTCCGCTGGGTTGGTTCCGATTCAGGCGCGCGTTCAATTGCCGACGAATCAGCCACCATCACCGAGCTCGAAGGCGCCCTGCTCACCCCCGCCTTTGCGCGCGCACTGGCACCGGTCGCAGGCAAGGAAGCACCCGAAATCCTCGACTACCTGCAGGCATACCGCGCAGCCGGCTACCACACGCACACCCTCCTCGCCGGCATGGAAGACGTACCCGACCTCGTCTCCGCACTCAGCTACTACAGCGCCGAACACGGCACACCCGACATCCGCCTCATCCTCAACGCCACCGGCGTAGAAACCGACGAACTAATCAGCGCCATCAAAGCACTACGCCCCCTCACCGAAGGCGAACGCGCTGTCAAGGGCCTGCAGCTGGTCGGCATCTTCGTCGCACCCACCGAAGCCCCCGCAGTAGCACAGGTAGCCGAAGACGCCGCTCTCCTGCTCTCCATCGACGCGTCCACCGCCTTCACCCCTGCAGCCGATGCAGCGCTCACCGTACGCGAAAACCACCCCTGGCTGTCCATCCGCCTCGACGCCGCAATCAGCACCTCGCAAGACCCCATCACCGACGAATACCTCACCAAACTGGCAGAAGCACGCATCAACCTGGGCCTGACCGTCTGCGAACCCGAAGAAGACGAAGAAACCAACGACACCGTCCAAGCACTCCTCGCACACGCCGGGGGAGAAGCACGCGAGTCAGTAGCCTCCGTAGCACGCCGCGCGAACGCAACCGGCACCTCCATCGCACTCGGATCCGACACCCAACTCTACGCACCCGGCGCCTGGTCCCTCATCCGCGAACTCGTCAACGACGAACACGGCATCTCCGCACGCAGCGCCTTCGCTGCCCTCACCCGCGGCGTATACCGCCTCGCACACGAAGACAACCCCTTCACCGGCCAACTCACCCCCGACACCCCCGCATACGTAGCACAATGGCGCGTCGAAGCCCTCATGGTCCAAGCACCCGACTCCCGCGTAGCATCGTGGAGCACCGACCCCCGCGCTCGCATTCCGTTGCTTCCGGTGTTGGATGAGGATTCGCCTCTGCCCGTTTTGGAATCTATTTACACTGAAAGTAACTAATTTTTTAGCTTGTCAACAACCTTTTTAGGCTGTTTAGGGGCGGTGGAAGCCCCCGATGGTTCAGTTGCCCACACGTTTACCCGGTATACTGGATACCTACACTGCCTGTTTTATATACACCTGTGAGGGAGTAATATGCGCGTTCTAACTGTCATCCCGACGTATAACGAGAAGGAGAACCTGCCCATCGTGGTAGAGCGTCTTCGCAAGGCAGCTCCCGAGGTGGACATTCTCGTGGTGGATGATAACAGCCCCGACGGCACCGGCCAGATTGCTGATGAGCTGTCGGCTAAGGATTCTCAGATTCACGTTCTGCACCGCACCGTTAAGGACGGTCTGGGTGGCGCATACCTCGCTGGCTTCGATTGGGGCCTTGAGGCAGGCTACGACGTTCTGATTGAGATGGACGCTGACTGCTCGCACCAGCCTGAGCAGCTTCCTTCTCTGGTTCGTGCTGTGGAGGCGGGCGCTGACCTGGCTATTGGTTCGCGTTACGTTCCCGGCGGCAAGACCAAGAACTGGCCGGCACACCGCCAGATTCTTTCTCGCGGCGCTAACCTGTACACTCGCCTGATTCTGGGCACCTCCATTAAGGACATTACCGCTGGTTTCCGTGCGTACCGTCGTGACGCTCTGCAGCGCCTGAACCTTGATGGCATTGACTCGAAGGGTTACGTGTTCCAGGTTGATTTGGCGTGGCGTTCTGAGCAGGCTGGTCTGAAGATTGTTGAGGTTCCGATTACCTTCGTTGAGCGTGAGATTGGCGCTTCGAAGATGGACGGCAACATTATCTTTGACTCCATGTCTAAGGTGACTCGCTGGGGTATGGCTAACCGCGTTCAGAAGCTGAAGAAGGCTCTGGGCAAGTAATCGTTCCTCACTTTGAGATTTAAACGAAAGACCGGGGCGGATACGTAACGTATCCGCCCCGGTCTTTCGATACTTTCTGTAGCGCCCTGTCCTGGCTCACGTACCGACGGAGCCAGCGCCAAAACAGAAGGCCCGCTAAGAGCACGAGTGGCTCTCAGCGGGCCCTTCTTACAGCGCGGGCTTCTACAGCGTTTCTACGGCATGTCTACGGTGCTTTTAGAGCGCGTAGTGCTTGCGGTAGTATTCCAGGCGGTCTTCCAGAGTCTTTTCCAGCTCTTCGATGCTGCGGCGTTCCATGAGCATATCCCAGTGGGTACGTGCGGGCTTCTCTTCTTCGGCGTCTGCGGTGGAGTCGCCGTTGACGAGGTATGCTTCCTTACCGGACTTTGCGGTCCATACCGAGGGGATTTCTGCTTCTGCCGCGAAGGTCACGAAAACGCGGTCACCGTCTGCGGTACGGTATTCGACGCGCTGGCGGGGCGCGGGCTGTACGTTCGATTCGGTTTCCATCGACTGGGAACCCAGGCGCATACCGCGCAGGCTACGATCGCTCATTTTTCCTCCAGTGTCGTCGGGTGCGCTCTTTGGCGCTTTAGGCATAACGTTGGGCGGGGGAGAGCTATTCCCTCGAACGTTTACAAAACATCCATTATATCGGTAATAGTCTCCACCCGCCCAGCGTGGTGGTGTTTATTCGGCGTGATTTTTGGTGATTCACGCCTTTTATGCGTTAGATTTCGCGTTTAGCCGTTGATGCCGTAGCTTCCGGGTGCCTGCGGTGCGCTCTTGGGTGCCTGTGCTGCGGGCTTCTTCGGTGCGTCTGCCAGGTCGGATGCAGGCAGGGTGCCGAATGCGTTGCCCAGGCCTCGCAGTGCGTCGCCGAGTTCGGTCGGGATGAACCAGAGCTTGTTGGCGTCGCCTTCGGCGAGCTTGGGCAGGGTCTGCAGGTACTGGTAGGTGAGCAGCTGCTGGCTGGGGTTGGATTCGTGGATTGCTGCGAAGACCTTCTGCACGGCTTCTGCTTCACCGTTTGCGCGCAGGATTGCGGACTGTGCGTCACCTTCTGCACGGAGGATCTGTGCCTGCTTTTCACCCTCTGCACGCAGGATGGCTGCGCGGGATTCACCTTCTGCGGTCAGAATGTCGGACTGCTTCTGACCTTCTGCGGTGAGGATTGCGGCGCGGCGGTCACGCTCTGCACGCATCTGCTTTTCCATGGAGTCCTGGATGGATGCCGGGGGCTGGATTTCCTTGATGTCCACGCGGGAGACGCGCAGGCCCCAGCGGCCGGTGGTGGAGTCGAGTACGCCTCGCAGCTCCGCGTTGATCTGGTCGCGGGAGGTGAGGGTCTGCTCCAGGTTCAGGCCACCGACGACGTTACGCAGGGTTGCGCTGGTCAGTTCGTCCACGGCGCGAATGTAGTTGGTGATTTCATAGGTTGCAGCCTTAGGGTCGGTGACCTGGAAGTACACGACGGTGTCGATGCCGACCACAAGGTTATCCTCGGTAATCACGGACTGCGAGGGGAAGGAAACGACCTGTTCACGCAGGTCGATGAGGGGCAGCACGCGGTCAACTACGGGGATGACGATGTGCAGGCCGGGGTTGAGAACGGCGTGGAACTTACCCAGTCGTTCAACGATGCCGGCTCGTCCCTGCGGGATGACGCGCACGGTCTTTGCGAGCATCGTCAGCACGAAGAGGATGAGTAGGACCGTCAGAATAAGGCTGATAGGCATTGTTTCTCCTTATCGGTGAGTTATATGGTGTGTTTTTGGGTATCTGAACCTGCTTCTAGGGCCAGTATTCAGATGGGTCTTAGTTGTTGGTCTTAGTCGTGGGGGAGAGGCTCTACGATTGCGGTAGCGCCCTCAATGGCTCGTACCCTCGCGTGTGATCCTGCAACGAGCGTTCCGGAGGCGGTGCGCGCCGTCCAGGTGTCGCCAGCTAGTACCACCAAACCGGTTTCACTAGTCACATCTTGAGTGACTCGCACCTCAGTACCAATGAGTGCTTCGGCATTAGTGACAGCTCCGGTGGCTGATTTATTGAGTTTCTTCAGCAGTGGCGGGCGCAGACCAAGAACCAGAATCACGCAGATTACCACGAAAATAACGGTTCGAATCAGCATGTTATCCACGAAGGGCGATATTGCTGCGGTGACGCCTGCGCTGATCGCCAGCATGAGAAGAACAGGTCGAGGCTGAGCATTTCTATGACGGCGAAAACGAGAGCGAGTGCAACCCAGAGCGTCCAGGGTGTCTCAAAGAGCCAATCCACGAGTTTTCTCCTTTGATGTACATCAACCGGCGTGGTTGACGTTGGATCTGCACACGAGGCGACGACACCTTCGTGATGCGGGGTATATCCATTATTTCAGGTGGATTGAGTACTGGCGACGGTTCTGGTGACCGAATGAGGTTAATACATGAACTGTTAAGACTTTATTTAGATATGGGGAATCTTGGGTTCATTCTAGACCTCCCTAAAAAGCCGATAATATACATTATGTAAAGTAGACCTATTTTTCACTACCCCACCGGCTGCTCACCGGTGCTTTCTACGCTCTAGTTGGCACGGGTTGAACCTGCGCTCAGCCACGTGCTCACGTGCCCCGAACCTTCAGACTCCTAGCGTCTCCCGTTAAACGACAAACACCCGAGACGAGCTCACACCATTCGGTGCGCCCATCTCGGGTGCCTATCATCAGCTACTGAGCTTCTTTATTCTGGGCTTCTTTATTCTGCGTGCTTGGAACTGAACTCTACCCAGGCGTTGAGCACACGCTCTGCTGCGCCGGATGCAATGGATTTGCGTGCATCAGCCAAAGCCTGAGTGAAGCGGGTCTCAAAGCTCTCGCCGTTGACCGGGCGGTACGCGACCAGGCCAGCTGCAGCGTTCATCACCACAGCGTCGTGAATGGCGCGCAGCGGGCTCTTCGGGGACTCACCCTCCCCCGCCAAAATTGCGCGGAAAACGCCGGCGTTGTACTCGGCGTCGCCGCCACGCAGCTGCTCCAGCGGTGCATTCTGCAGACCGTACTCAATCGGGTCAAAACGGTACTCGGTCAGTTCGCCGTCTACGGCCTCCCACAGGCGGCTCGTGGTCGCGATGGTCAGCTCATCCAAGCCGTCATCACCACGGAAAATCAGGGCGTGATCGCCGCGCTCCGCGAAGACGTGAGCCATCTTCTCAGCCATGACCGGGTTAGCAACGCCGATAGCCGAGGACTTCACGCGAGCCGGGTTCGTCATGGGACCCAGGTAGTTAAACGCGGTCGGAATGCCCAGCAGGCGGCGGGTCGGGCCCACGTGGCGCATTGCCGGGTGGAAGGTCATCGCAAACAGGAACGTGATGCCGGTCTCGCGAGCGCATTCGGCGACTGCGGGAATGGGCATGTCGAGGCGGATTCCGAGGGCTTCGAGGACGTCTGCGGAGCCGGATTTGGAGGTGGAGGCGCGGTTGCCGTGTTTGACGACGGTGGCGCCGGTGCCTGCGATGACGAGGGCTGCCATGGTGGAGATGTTGACGGTGTTTTGCTGGTCGCCGCCGGTGCCGACGATGTCTACGGCGTGGGGGTCGATGTCGACGGTTTCGGCTTTGGCGATCATGCCGGCTGCGAGTGCGCCGAGTTCTTCGGGGGTTTCGCCTTTGGAGTGGAGGGCGGTGAGGAAGGATGCGAGGATCGGCTGTTCGGTTTGGCCGGTCATGATGTGGTCCATTGCCCAGGCGACTTCGGTGTCGGTGAGGTTTTGGTGTTTGACGAGCTGGTTGAGGATGTATTTCCAGGTGATTTCGTGCGTAGTCATGTGTTAAGTGTAAAACCCCCGCCGCGTATCTGCATGGTTGGGTGCAGTATGCGAGACGGGGGTTTGTTAGGTGTGTTGCGCTTTAGTGGCGCGTGGTGGGTGCCTTCGGTTTAGTGGAAGGAGTCACCGCATGCGCAGGAGCCTGCTGCGTTGGGGTTGTCGATGGAGAAGCCCTGCTTTCGATGGTGTCTTCGAAGTCGATGGTGGAGCCTTCGAGGTAGGGTGCGCTCATCTTGTCGACGATGACTTCTACGCCGTCGAAGTTGCGGACTGCGTCGCCGTCGAGGACGCGCTCGTCGAAGTAGAGCTGGTAGATGAGGCCGGAGCAGCCGCCGGGCTGGACGGCGATGCGTAGGCGCAGGTCGGTGCGGCCTTCCTGTTCGAGGAGGGTGCGGACCTTGGTCTGTGCTACTTCGGTGAGGTTGACGCCGTGGGTCGGCAGTTCGGTGGTGGTTTCACTCATTGGTGTTGTCCTTTTGTTTGGTTGGTTGCCCGTGTGCGCCGCGTGTGGGTGCGTGTGGGCGTTTTAGCCTTCACGATACGCGCCCGGGTGTTTGATGTACAACCTAGGGTGTGCATAGTTCGCCGGGGGCGTGAGTTTTGGTGTGGGGGCTTGACATGTAATTCTGCTTCTAGGATACCGAAAAAGTGGGGGTTGGGGTTTGTGACCCTTCTCCCCCACTTTTTGTGGATGTTTCTAGCGAGCGCCGAGTGCGCTGAGCAGCAGCGCCTCCGCGAGGATTGCGTTCTTGAAGTCCGGGATGTAGAGGGACTCGTTGGCGCTGTGTGCGCGGGTGTCGGGGTCTTCTACGCCGGTGACGAGGATTTGTGCCTGCGGGAAGAGGTCCTTCAGGTCGGAGATGAACGGGATGGAGCCGCCCATGCCGGTCTGTACGGGTTCGACGTCCCATGCGGCGCGCATTGCGTCGAGGGCGGTTTGTGCGCCGTCTGCGTCGACTTCGGTGGCGAAGGGCATACCGGAGTCGACGGCGGTGTAGTTCGCCTGTGCGCCGTGGGGTGCGTGTGCCTTGATGTGTTCGGCGAGTGCGCGGTGTGCGTTTTCGGGGTTGTCGCCGGGTGCGAGGCGGGTGCTGATGCGTGCGCGGGATACGACGGCGAGGGTGTTGGAGGAGGTTGCGATGGAGGGGATGTCCATACCGATGACGGAGATTGCCGGCTGGGTCCACAGGCGGGAGGCGACGGATCCGGTGCCTGCCAGGGGTACGGTGTCGAGGATGCCGGAGTCGTTGCGGAAGTCTGCTTCGGCGTATTCGAGTTCGGGTTCGGGGGCGCGGTGCAGGCCTTCGACGGCTACGGCGCCGGTGGCGTCGTGCAGGGTGGCGAGTAGCTGCGCCATGAGGGTGTGTGCGTCGAGCATGGGGCCGCCGAACATGCCGGAGTGGATGGCGTGGCTGCCGACGCGCACCTCGATGTCGCCGGATGCGACGCCGCGCAGGCTGGTGGTCAGTGCGGGTACGCCGGCGCGCCAGTTGGCGGAGTCTGCGACGACAATGTAGTCGGCGGACAGTTCCTCACGGTAGGTGTTGAGGAAGGAGACGAAGGAGGGCGAGCCTGCTTCTTCTTCGCCTTCGATGAAGAGCTTCACGCCGAGCTTGAAGTCCTCGCCGAGAGTTTCGTTGAGGGCTGCGAGCGCGGCGAGGTGCACGAGGATACCTGCCTTGTCGTCTGCGGCGCCGCGGCCGTAGAGGCGGTCACCCTTGCGGGTTGCGACGAAGGGGTCGGTGTCCCACAGGTCGAGGTTGCCGGCGGGCTGTACGTCGTGGTGGGCGTAGAGCAGGATGGTCGGGTAGCCTTCTGCGGCGGGGCGGGAGGCGATGACGGCGGGCATGCCCTGCTTTTCGGTGCCGTCGGCGGTGGTGTAGGTGGCGCGTTCGATGCGTACGTTGTTGAAGCCTGCCTTGGTTGCGAGCGCGGCGACTGCCTCGGCGCTGCGGTCTACCTGGGTGAGGTCGTGCGATTCCCAGGCGATGGAGGGGATGGCGACGAGCTCGGTGAGGGTCTGCAGGGTTGCTTCGAAGTTTTTGGTGACGGCGTCGCGTAGGGCGCTGTGGTGGGTGAATTCAGTAGTCATGTTTCTACCTTACCCCCACCTTACCCGCTGCCGCCGGGTGGTTGGGGTTGTTTCAGTTGCTGGTGTGGGCTTGTGGGGGCGGGTTTGGTGTGTGCCGTTCGGGTATGATGGGAGGGTGTTTGGTCGTAAGAAAGAGAAGGCTGAAGCGGAAGCTGTTCAGCCGCAGGTTGTAGAGGAGCCTCAGGCTCCGGTTAATCCGAAGTTCACCCCGAAGAAGGGCCGTCCTACTCCTTCGCGTAAGGAGCAGCAGGCGGCTCGTCGTCAGCCTCTGGTTGTTAGTGACCGTAAGGAGGCGAAGGCGCGTGAACGTGAGGCGATGGCGAAGGCGCGTGAACGTCAGAATGATGCGTTGATGGGTGGCGATCAGCGTTACCTGCCCGCCGTGGATCGTGGTTCGCAGCGCCGTTATATCCGTGATTATGTGGATGCGCGCCGTAACCTTGGCGATTTTATGTTGGCTGTGCTGCTGGTTCTGCTTATTGGTGGCTGGATTGCTCAGGGTGTGTCGGGTACGTCTAGCGTTGGTGCAACGGTTTATTACGGTTCCGTGTACGCAATGTATGCGCTGATGATTCTGTGGGTTGTTGACTACTTTATTTTGTGGCGTAGCCTGAAGAAGAAGCTGATTGCGAAGTTCGGCGAGGTTCAGCGTGGTTCTGGCATGTATGCGTTTAACCGTGTGATGATGATTCGTCGTATGCGCCGCCCGGTTCCGATGGTGAAGTACGGCGAGTACCCGCGCTAAGTCGTTAGTGCCTTATAGGTGCTTGGGGAGAGGTCCTGAAGGTTCAGGCCTCTCCCCTATTTTTATGTTCTTACGCGAGGACGTATAACCGTGGCTAGACGCCGGTACGGTTAGGCTTCGATTCGGGAGTAGAGGATCTGCCACCTGCCGTCGCGGTGTTCGAGGGCGAATGTGTAGATTTCTTCTTCCTTGTCGCTGCTCCAGGTTTCTTGGCGGCCGTCGGGTTCCACTTCGGTGTGTTTGTCCCATTCGTGGCTGGTTTTCAGGTAGTAGGTTTGGCGGTCGTCGCTCCAGGGTATGCCTTCGGGTTCGAAGTGTTCGATGCCGTCGATGACCCATCCGCCGCGCTGGTAGAGCGCTTCTATTTCGCGATAAATTTTGAGTTCTCCGTCGTTTGATGAGGAGAGGAATTCGCGGGCTTTGCTGTAGTCGCCGGTTTGGACGCCGTAGTTGATCCACTGGTTCCAGGCGTCCATGGTTTTGAGGATGCCGTCGGGGGTCTTTGCGCGGTATCCGTTTTCGGGGGCGTTGGGTTTGGGGACGTTCTGGGCGGGGCCTTTGGCGTCTGCTTTGCGGTATTCGCCGTTACTGGCGTTGTTGCCGGTGCTGTTGCTTGAGCTGCTGTTGGTGGTAGGCGTGCCGGAGGCGGTGGATCCGTCTCCTGCAGTTGTGATGTCGTGCGGCACGCAGGCGGCGAGTAGGGTGCTGAGGCTGATGAGTGTGCCTCCGGTCAGTATTGAGCGGCGGTTCAGCATGTTGGGGTTCATGGTTGGTCCTTCACGTGTTCGTAGTTCATGATCTCCCGCTTATCTCCATTATGCGCGAGCGCGAACTTATACGCTCAGAAGCCACATGTGTTTCGAAAAGCTACTTCTTTAGTGGCTTTTCGAAACACATGTGGCTTTTCGACGGAATAGAGGGGCGGAATAGAGAGAGGGCAGGCACACAAAAGGGGGTACCGCCTCCATCCCCAACGGGTAGAGAACGGTGCCCCCTTTCAGCACGCCAAGTCAACACGCCAAGTCAGCCCGCCGGGAATCATAACGCTCCCGCCTGTACGCCTTTAGCGGCGAGCGCGGCGCAGCTTCACCAGGCCACGGTTAATGTGTGCCGCCCAGAGCGGACCCTCATACAGGAACGCGGTGTAGCCCTGCACCAGGTCAGCGCCAGCGTCCAGGCGTTCCTGCACATCCTCGGCGGTGGTCACACCACCAACGGAGATAATGGCGAGGTCGTCGCCGATTTCACGCTTGAGCAGGCGCAACACCTCCAGGGAGCGGGGCTTCAGCGGCGCACCGGAAAGGCCGCCGGCACCGATTTCCTTGACCTTGGTCATGTCGCTGGTCAGGCCCAGGCCGTCGCGGGCGATGGTGGTGTTGGTGGCGATGATGCCGTCCAGCTTCAGTTCCTTTGCCAGGGCTGCCACCTCGATCACGTCCTCATCGACCAGGTCCGGCGCGATCTTCACGGTCAGCGGTACGTGGCGGTTGGGGCATACGCGGTCTGCCTCTTCACGCACGGCGGCAAGTAGCGGGCGCAGCGACTCGATAGCCTGCAGGGTGCGCAGACCCGGAGTGTTCGGGGAGGAGACGTTGACGACCAGGTAGTCTGCCTGCGGTGCCAGGGTGCGGGTAGAGATTAGGTAGTCCTCGATAGCGTTCTCAAGCTCAACGACCTTGGTCTTGCCGATGTTCACGCCAATGACGGGGCGTACGGCGCCGCGGTATTCGGTTTCGAGGTCTGCGCGGGCGGCGGCTACGCGCGGGCCTGCCGCTGCGGCACCGTCATTGTTGAAGCCCATGCGGTTGATGACTGCCTTATCTTCCACGAGGCGGAAGAGGCGCGGCTGCGGGTTGCCGGGCTGCGCCTGACCGGTGATGGTACCAATCTCGACGTGGCCGAAGCCGATACCAGCCAGCGCGGCGATGCCCTTACCGCCCTTGTCGAAGCCTGCAGCCAGGCCGAACGGCGAGGGGGAAAGTAATGCCCATGACGGTGGTTGCCAGTTCCGGTGCGGGCTGGAAGTACTTGCGCAGCGCGCGGGTGATGCCGACGTTGCGCAGGGTCTGAACGCCCCAGAAGCCGACGTGGTGTGCCTTCTCGGGGTCCATGCCCTTGAAGAAGATGTTGAAGAAGGTCGGGTAGATGCGCATTTGTTCTCCCTAGTGTTGGAGGGTGTGGGTGGTTTATGGGGCTACGAGCCGGGCGTGCCGGGTCTGTATGCCAGGGGCTACTTGTCGTTGGCGACAGCGTCAACAGCGCCACCGTAGCGGCGGTCGCGGCGCGCGTACTCTTCGACAGCTTCCCAGAGGGTGCGGCGGTCAACATCGGGCCAGAGCACGTTCATGAAAATCATCTCGGCGTAGGCGCTCTGCCAGAGCAAAAAGTTCGAGATGCGCTGCTCACCGGAGGAACGCAGGAACAGGTCAACGTCGGGCAGGTCGGGCTCGTCCAGGTACTTCTGGATGGTCTTTTCGGTAATGTTGCCGGGCTTGAGCTTGCCCGCCACAGCGTCCGCCGCGATAGCTGCCGCCGCGTCAGCAATTTCTGCGCGGCCGCCGTAGTTCACGCACATGGTGAGGGTACAGACGGTGTTGTCGATGGTTTCGCGCTCGCAGTGTTCAAGCTCTTCGATGACGTTCTTCCACAGCTTGGGTCGGCGGCCAGCCCAGCGGATGCGCACACCCCAGGTCTTGAGGGTTTCCAGCTGGCGCTGCAGCACCTCGGTGGAGAAACGCATAATGAATGCGACTTCGCTGGGTGAGCGCTTCCAGTTTTCGGTGGAGAACGCGTAGGCGGTCACGTACGGGATGCCCATTTCGATAGCGCCCGCAACAACGTCCAGCAGTGCCGCCTCGCCGGCGCGGTGGCCCTCGGTGCGGGGCAGGCCGCGTTCATTCGCCCAGCGGCCGTTACCGTCCATGACGACGGCGACGTGCTGCGGAATGAACTTCTTCGGAATCGGCGGCGGGGTTGCCCCGGTGGGGTGTGCGGGTGGGGGTACGGGCTGGGTGCGTGCCATGTGTGCCTTTCTTCCCTGGCGGGTTCTCCCCCGGGGTCGTTTGCCTAGATATGCGCCAGATATAAACCTGGCGTGCTGTTAGCTATTTTACCGTGACACAGCGCGCATGGGCGGGTGCTTCGGGGGTTATTTTGCGTCCTGGTTGACGCATGGTTGAAGCACCAGCGTGCATCTGCGCTGTGCGGGCGGTTCTTTACAGCGAAGGACTTTCGTTCTCGAGGGCGCTCGCCGTTTTGAGGGGGTGTTCGAGCAGGTTCTGGGTGGTTTTCAGGTAGAGCCCCAGAATTTTGGAGGCAACCGGCACGGGTGCTGCGTCAATCGTCGCCCAGGCGCGCGGATCCGCCGATGCGGTGGCGAGCGCATAGCCGAGCTCTTCGGCGCGCAGGCCGGTTAGGGGTGTGTCGGTGGCGGGTGCGCATTGGGGGCAGAGGATGGTGTGGTGCCCGTAGGTGTGGGCGGTGTGGAAGGCAATGTATCTGCCGCTTCCGCCTGTAGCGCCGGGGGCGCTACTGTCTGCCCCGTTATCGCCCCGGCTATCGGCGCTGACCAGCGGGTTTCCGCATCGGGTGCAGTTCTCCCCGATGAGCGGCCAGCCGGCGGCGTTCATGCTGCGCGCCAGGTAGCGGGTCAGAATCCTCTGCGGCACATGTTGCCCGTGCGCGAGCGCGGCAAGCGCCCCGTGGGTGAGGGTGTAAATGTCGGCGGTGCTGTCGGTGTCTTTGGTGAGTGCTTCTGCCAGTTCGGCGATGGTTGAGGCGCACGTGTACGCATCGTAGTTCGCCATAATCGGTGCGGTGTAGGCGTGCAGGGTTGCCGCCTGGGTGATGGTGTGCAGGTTGGTTCTGCCGCGGCTGAAGGACAGGTCGGTGTGCATGAACGGTTCGAGTCGTCCACCAAATTTGGAGGTGGGTTTGCGTACGGCTTTGGCGACGGCGTGGGTGATTCCGCCGTCGCGGGTGAGCATGATGATGATGCGGTCGGTTTCGCCGAGTTTGGGTGCGGAGGATGAGGGCGGCATCGCGCCAGGTGCGGGGTTCGCTCACGGGTTTCTCCGTTCTCGGTACATGCTCTGTGGATGCGTGGGTGTTGCGGGTACGGTTCGACCCCTGCCTCGTTACCCCGCGAAGGGGGTACCGGTCAGGGGTCGGTCCGTAACGTATAGGCGAGGCGCTATTTAGTCCTCGTACTCGATATCGTCGTCGATGTCGTCTTCATCGTCGAGGATTTCTTCCAGGTCGTCCTCGTCTTCGTCACCGTAGACGCTTAAGGGGGTGACCTCGTTGTAGGCTTCGAAGAGGGAATCTTCGTAGGCCTCGAAGGCGTTGGCGATTTCTACGTACGCCTCATCGACGGCGGGGTCGTGCTCGCCAGTTCGGTTTACGACGGCGGTCAGGTGCGCCTCCAGCGCGTCAAGGAGGCGGGTGAGTTCGGTGCGAGGATCAATGCTCATGCCATTATTCTACTACCTACGCGCCTATGGTGTGCGCCGGGCGGTCATACGGCGGTTTAACCGCGGAACTATGAACGGGCGCGCGCATAAAGCACCGTACATCAAGCACCGCATAGAAACATCTCACAGACACAGCGAACCCGCCGTCCCCAATCCCTCACTCTTCACAGAGTAGGTGCCGGGTGCGGCGGGTTCTTCTGTCGGTTAGCTCAGCTCTACGCTGCGCCTACTGAATGTTTGCTTCTTACGGGTTATGAACCCGAGCGAATTAGAAACCGAGGGAAGCTGCGGCTGCGCGGATTGCCTCAGCGGATGCCTTCAGCTGTGCCAGCTCAGCCTCGTTCATGGGGACCTCGAGCACGCGCTGGATGCCCTCACGGTTCACGATAGTGGGCAGGGACAGTGCAACGTCCTTGAAGCCGTACAGCTCGCCTGCAATGGTGGTGGAGACGGGCAGCACTGCGTTCTGGCCGCCGAGGAATGCCTCAGCGATACGTGCACCGGAGATACCGATTGCGTAGTTGGTGGAACCCTTGCCCTCGATGACCTTGTATGCTGCGCGCATAGCTTCGGTTGCCAGTTCTGCACGGACCTCTTCGGTGAAGAGGGGCTTGCCGTCCTGCTCCCACTCGGTCAGGGGAACCATGCCGATGTTTGCTGCGGACCAGACGGGGAACTCGGAGTCGCCGTGCTCGCCAACAACGTTTGCGTGAACGCTCTTGATGGAGACGCCAGCCTTGTTAGCGATCAGCCAACGCAGACGGGAGGAGTCCAGAACGGTACCGGAGGACAGCACGCGGTTTGCGGGCAGGCCGGTAATCTTCTGGGCAACGATGGTGAGAACGTCACAGGGGTTGGTGACGAGCATGATGATTGCGTTGGGTGCTACGGACAGGATGTTCGGCAGCAGCTTCTCGAGGATTGCGACGTTTGCGCCTGCCAGTTCGAGGCGGGGCTGGCCGGGCTTCTGGCGAGCACCAGCGGTGATGATGACCATGTCGCAGTCGCGCAGCAGTTCGATGTCGTCGCCACCGGTTACGGTTGCTTCGTGTGCGAACATTGCGCCGTGTGCGATGTCCAGTGCTTCAGCGTGTGCGCGCTTGCCGTCGATGTCGTACAGGACGATTTCGTCTGCGGAGCCGCGGACCATAGCTGCGTATGCGGTTGCGCTACCGACGCCGCCTGCACCGATGACGCCGAGCTTGGTGGGGTTGTTGACACCGTTCATTGCTGTATGCCCTCTTTCGTGAGAGTTATCCGTGTGGTGCGAGAGGATTCTCGCGGGGTTTATGAAGGAAGCGGGTGTGTGCCTCGGGGGTGAATTTCCTGAGGTGGGCGTTCTTCCCCGGTGGGCTCGCTTCGTTACTTTCTATTATGCCGCAGATTTTGCGTTTTGTGTTGGGTTATTTTGCTTTTTTCGATGGGTGCTGGTGACTTTATGGGCTATGAGGGGTGTTTTTCACTCATAAAACCAAATAATGACGTTCTGACCTTTTGAGCAAGCTCACATGTCGCTCTCACATGTCGCTAAAGTAGCCCTCAACATCCACGGCACCGCCGGAAGCCTCGAAATCGGCACGAACCGCCTGCGCCAACTCGTCATCAACCAAAAAATCCAAAGCCACAGAAGCCAAACCGAACGCCGCATCCAGGGCAGCGTCCACCGCCGCCGGAGTGTCCGCACAGTGCGCGAACTCCACCGTGTGCATGCCGGTGCCCTCGGGTGCAATCTGAATCAGCGGGTGAATACCGGGCACACGCAGGCTCACATTACCGAAATCGGTAGAAGCCGCCAGGGTATCGCTGACAGTGCCGGGCGGGTACGGGTGGCGACCCACCGAACGCTGAGCCGAAACCCAACGCTTCAACAGCGGACGGTTCGTGCGCACCGGCATGGTCATCGGCGAAGAATCCCACGTCACCTCCGCACTCACGCCAGCCATGAGCGCCGCACCGCGCAGCACCTCCTCAACCCGTCGCGACAGCGCACGCAGAGTCGGCGCGTGCTTAGAACGGATATTAATGTGCAGGCTCGCGGTGGCAGGAATCAGGTTCGGGGCGTCCCCGCCGTGGTCAATAATCGCGTGAATACGGTCAGAACCGGGAATCTGCTGACGCAACAAACCCAAACCCTGATACGCCAGATTCGCCGCATCCAGGGCGTTACGACCCATAAACGGGTGCGAGGACGCGTGCGCGCTCACGCCCCTATAGGTCACGCGGCATTCGCGGCGGCCCAACCACGCCTGATCAGCCACATCCATAAAGTAGGGGTGCACCATAATGGCGGCATCCACCCGCTCGAACGCGCTGGCGCGCGCCATCAGCTCCTTACCGGCTTCAGACTCTTCGGCGGGCGTGCCATAGTAGAGGACCCTGCCGCTGAACGCCTCGGGGCCGGTGGCGAGCGCATCCGCCAGGGCAAGGAAAGCGCCCAGCCCGGATACCGCAATGACGTTGTGGCCGCAGCCGTGACCGATGCCCGGCAGTGCGTCGTATTCGGAGAGAATCGCGATGGTGCGGTGCTTGGCGGGGTCGTAGTCGGCGCTGGTGAGCTCTACCTTGAACGCGGTATCCAGACCGAAAGCGGGGTACTCGATACGGAGGTTCGGGTGGGCTTCGCGGACCGCATCAACGAGCGTGCGGGATGCGAAATACTCCTCGTAGGCGGTCTCAGGATGCGCGTGAATCGCCTTGAGAATTGCGGTCAGGGAGTCCGCGCGAGTGGCAACGGATTCGGCGAGGTCGCGACGAATATGCGCCAGCCCGCTGTCTTCGTCGAGGTGGTGTCCCTTTCCGTGTCCCTGGCGCTCGCCGTGGCTACGTTCCTGCTCGGGATGCGTATGCCCGTGCTTGCGGCGGTGCTCAGCGGCACGCTTACGCTGCTCGGTTTCGAGGGCAAGGATCTCGGGAGTACTCGCTACCGCGCACGCAATCAGCATCGGGCGCATCGTAGTGGCGGGTTGTTGCGGCGGGTCGGTTCGGTGCCGTTCGACCGGAGCTATCAAAAGTGGGCTGGGTGTGGGCGGCGGTGCCCTGTGCGTTCGCGTCAGTCATGCTTCTACGCTACCGTCTGCGCTCGCCGGGCGCTAGGTGTTCGGGCGTGATGGAGTCGAAAACACCCAAAAAGAAATTTGTGTCACATAAAAGAAATTTTGTATATATCCTAGGAATCTTTGATTCATAGGAGTAGCGTTAAGCACATGGGAGCGGCAATCCAGCCGCACCCGTCACCATCCGGCGCTAGCGATGCGAATGCCGGCAGGACAGTTCACAACCGGTCCAGACCATGTCGTTTGGGCCTCTGCCATCACCGTGGCAGACCCATGGATGCGAATCGTACCGGCAAGCACACACCGCAGTAAGCGCCACAACCACGCTAAGGAGCTCCATCCCATGAAGGCAGCACGCTTCTACGACCGTAACGATATCCGCATTGAAGACATCCCCGCACCCGAAGCCGCTGCGGGCGAGGTTCTGGTCAAGGTCGCATGGTGCGGTATTTGCGGTACCGACCTGCACGAATACCTGGACGGCCCCATCTTCTGCCCCCAGCACGGTCACCCCCACCCCATTTCTGGTGAGGACTCCCCCGTCACCCTCGGTCACGAGTTCTCCGGTGTTGTTGAGGCACTGGGCGAAGGCGTAGACGACCTGCAGGTTGGCGACCACGTTGTTGTCGAGCCCTACATCATTCGCGATGATGTCTACACCGGCCCCGACTCCAAGGACTACCACCTGTCCAAGGACATGAACTTCATCGGCCTTGCCGGTCGCGGTGGCGGTCTGTCCGAGAAGGTTGCTGTCAAGCGCCGCTGGGTTCACAAGATCCCCAACACCATTCCCCTGGACGAGGCTGCACTGATTGAGCCGCTGAGCGTTGGCTACCACGCTGTTGAGCGTGCAGGCGAGTTCGAAGAGGGCGCATTCGCACTGGTGACCGGTGCTGGCCCCATCGGTCTGCTGACCTCCGCAGTTCTGAAGGCTAAGGGCGCTAAGGTTATCATCTCTGAGCTGTCCCCGCTGCGCCGCCAGAAGGCTCTGGACTCCGGTGTTGCTGACTACGCTTTCTCCCCCGCAGAGGTTGACGTTCTAGCTGAGATTCACAAGCTGACCGACGGCCGTGGCGCTGATATCGCGTTCGAGTGCACCTCCGTTCAGCCCGCACTGGACCTGATTCTGGATGCTCTCAAGCCCACCGGCAAGCTCGTTATCGTCTCCATTTGGGGTAAGCCCGCTTCCCTGGATGTTCAGAAGGTTGTGCTCAAGGAGCTCGATATCCGCGGCACCATCGCGTACGTGAACTCCCACCCGGAGACCATCAAGCTCGTTGAGTCGGGCAAGATTGACCTCAAGCCCTTTATCACCGGCAAGATCGCTGTGGAAGACCTGATCGACAAGGGCTTCGACACCCTAATCAACCACAATGAGACCGCTGTGAAGATTCTGGTCACCACCGACCCGGAGCGTCTGGCTGAGTAATTCAGTGTCAGCTGATGCAGCTGTTCTTCTAGCTTCCCTAGCGTAGCTAGTGTGGGGTGAGGTTCCCCTTCAAGGAGCCTCACCCCACTACTTTTTTGTGCGCTGATATATTTTGAGTGCTTCTTTGCGCTGAAAGTTTCTGTGCCGGAAGTTTCTGTGCCTATTTTTGCGGCCCGAAAGTTTGCGGCCAGGAAGTTTTCAGTCCGAGATTTTAAAGCACAGGCCTTTTTGAAAGGCACAAGCCAGCAAACTGCTGATGAGACTATCCGGGCATACAAAAATCCCCGGTTCCGAAGAACCGGGGATTATCTGTGCGCGAGGGGGGGACTTGAACCCCCACCCTCTAATACGAGGACTAGCACCTCAAGCTAGCGCGTCTGCCTATTCCGCCACCCGCGCAGGTGACTTTCGAACGTTTTCCTTTCGGTGCCGTTCGAAGCAACACGTAATACTATACGGGCTTTCTGAATACTCTGCAAATCGAACGGGCATGTTCTGCGTCACATATTCAGAGTTGGTTGGTTCGCCGTGCTCCCGGTGATCTTCTCGCACCGTGAGTAATATGACCGGTGCGCCCACTCAACTGCCATATTTTCGGTCATAACGACTAGAATAAAAAGCATGAATAATGAGAACCTCTCCCGCGAAGAAGCCGCAGAACGTTCGGCTCTCATCAGTGTCGACACCTACGACGTGCATGTCGACCTGACTAACGCCAAGGACCCCGAATTCGAGTCCTACCCCACCGTCACCACCGTCCGATTCTCCTGCAACACCCCCGGTGCAGAAACCTTCATCGACTACATCCACCACAGCGTCGACTCCGTTAAGCTCAACGGCACCGAACTGACCTTGGCTGACGTCGTCGACGGCGCACGCATCACCCTGCCCAACCTGCAGGCAGAAAACGTGCTCACCATCCACGGTCGCTCCTACTACTCCCGCTCCGGCGAAGGTATGCACCGCTACTTCGACCCCTCCGACGGTCGCGTCTACCTGTACACCCAGTACGAGCCCTCCGACTGCCGCCGAGTCTTCCCGAACTTCGAGCAGCCCGACCTGAAGGCAGTCTTCAACTTCCGCATCACCGCACCCAAGGACTGGGTCGTCAGCTCCAACGGCGTACTCGAAAGCCAGGTCGTAGACCCCACCGACGACTCCATCACCAAGCGAGTCTTCTCCCCCACCGCAAAGATCTCCACCTACATCACCGCAATCGTTGCCGGCGAATACTTCACCGCAACCACCACCTACAAGCCCAAGAGCAAGGTCAACAGCGGTGACATCCCCCCTGGTCGCATACTGCCGCCAGTCCCTCAAGCCGCACTTCGACTACGACCACATCTTCATGGTCACCAAAAACGGCCTGGACTTCTTCCAGGACCTCTTCGACTACCCCTACCCGTACCCCAAGTACGAGCAGGCATTCGTGCCCGAATACAACATCGGCGCAATGGAGAACCCCGGCCTGGTCACCTTCACCGAAGACTACATCTTCGTCTCCGGCGCAACCGAGGACGACCTCGAAGGTCGCACCAACACCATCTGCCACGAAATGGCACACATGTGGTTTGGCGACCTCGTCACCATGAAGTGGTGGGACGATCTGTGGCTCAAGGAATCCTTCGCAGACTTCATGGGCACCCTCGGCGCTAAGGAAGCTAACCACTTTGAGGATGCGTGGGTCACCTTCGCGAACAACCGCAAGGCATGGGCATACATGCAGGACCAGCTGCCCACCACCCACCCCATCGTCGCTGACATCCCCCACCTGGAAGCAGCATCGCAAAACTTCGACGGCATCACCTACGCAAAGGGCGCATCCGTGCTCAAGCAGCTGGTCGCCTACGTCGGCTTCGACACATTCATCGAAGCAGCACGCGTGTACTTCAAGCGTTTTGAGTGGGGCAACACCTCCCTGAACGACTTCCTGCAGGTACTCAACGAGGTGTCCGGCCGCGACATGCAGGCATGGGCTAACGCATGGCTGCAGACCTCCGGCGTGTCCGCACTGGGCACCAAGCGCGTCTACGGCGAAGACGGCCAGCTCACCGACCTGATCCTCACCCAGGAGCTGCCCGCACAGCAGCCCGCAGGTCTGGGCCGCCCCCACGTGGCAAAGCTGGAAACCTTCGCGTTGACCGACGGCAAGCTCACCTCCACCGGCCTGCTCTCCCTCGAGTACCCGGCAGAGCCCGTCTCCGAACACCGCGTGGAGCTCACCGATGAGCAGAAGAAGCTCGTTGGCGAAGCTGACCTGCTCATGCTCAACGCAGAAGACCACACCTACGCCAAGGTCGCCCTGACCGACGAAGACGGCCTGCAGGCAGCTATCGAAGGTGTATCCACCCTCGAATCCGCGCTCTCCCGCGGCCTCATCTGGGGCTCTCTCTCTGGGAGAACGTGCGCGATGCACGCCTGCCCGTCACCACCTACGTCGACGCAGTCGTACGCAACGTCTCCAAGGAGCCGAGCGCATCCCTGCTGGGCACCATGGTCAACAACGCACAGGTCGCTATCGCAACCTTCTCCGCACCCACCGGCCGCGAGTGCCTCTACGACGCTCTCTACGACGCATTCGCAGCCGCACTGGCACAGGCTAAGCCCGGCTCCGACGAGCAGCTGATTCTGCTGCGTGCCCTGATTTCGGTCTCCACCAACGCGACCAAGGGTGAAGAGCTCTGCCGCGATATTGCCCGCGGTGCTTTCGAAGACACCACCGGCGATATTGCTGACGCAACCGGTATTCCTTACGACCAGAACCTGGGTTGGAGTGCACTGGGTGCGCTCGCAAGCCGCGACCTGGTGACCGTTGAGGATCTGGACCGTGCGGCTAAGTACAGCCCCTCCTCGATTTCTTCGAATGGTTACGCGTACGCGATTGCTGCCCTGCCCTCTGCTGAGCGTAAGGCTGCCGCGTACAAGACCATCATGGAAGACGAGTCGCTGTCGAACGACGCTCTGGCTTCGACCATTAACGGTTTTGCTCGCGGCCCGGTTGAGCTGCGTGAGTCCTACTACGACTCCTACTTTGAAGCTCTGCTGCCCATTTGGGCGTCCCGTTCGATTGGTATGGCGACCCGTATTGTGCGTGGCCTGTACCCGAAGGCTCCGTACAACACCGGCTCCACCGAGGGTCTGGGTGTTGAGGGTAACCCCTCCGTTGCGCTGGCTCAGCGTTGGCTGGAGGCGAACCCCGAGGCTCCTTCGGCTCTGCGTCGTCTGGTTCTGGAGGCTCAGGATCACGGCCACCGTTCGATTGTGGCGCAGAAGTTCAACGCTTCCCTGCAGGACTAAGTTGCATGGTTTGAGTAGCCGAGGCGGGGTGCGAGTCGGTACCTAGGTATCCAAGTATCTAGGTGTCTAGGTAACCAGGTATCTAGACTAGGTTCCGCTCCCCCCGCTAGGTTCTCAATCCGCTGTGAGAGACTGCCGTTCGGCACGCTCCCGGTAATGCTCCGGGACGTGCCGGGCGGTGGTCTTTTTCTGGCTCATCTATAGAATTCACAGCGGCGGTACGCCGTCTACATATTTCTCTCATACGGTGGTTCAAACGCCGACATAGGCGCTTGTTGGTGAGGTAGTTGGCGGGGTAGTTTCGCTAGGGTACAAGACTATATGCACCCGGTGCTAAAAGACAGATAAATGTCACCCGTTTTTGTGAGCTGTCCACCCTGAAAGCATGAGAGAATAGACTAGGTATCCGCTCACTTAGACATATCAGAAGGAGTTTCAGTGGTCGATTACGCACTCGGTGACCGCGGTAGCGTTAACATCGTCACCGATGATTACTACGAAGCAGAAACCCTCCAAATCTTCGAGGAACTGCACATCGACCGTGAACGAATCTGGTACGGTGAAGCGCGCCTGGTTCCCGAACCGGATAACCCCTACGAGCCCAATAGCATCGCCGTCTACATTGACGAATTCAAGGTAGGCCGCATGAGCGTGGAGGACTCCGCTGCGTACTGGGATTCCATTACCCGCGTGGTCGCCTCCGGTTACGAACCCATCGCGCACCTGCAGCTCTCCGCTGTTGCCGTACGCACTGAAGGCGGCGGCATGCACGTGAAGAGCACCGGTGTGCTCTCCCTGTCCGCGCCTAGCTCGCTCTTCCCCCTCAACGACGCACCGACCCGCGCGACCCTGCTGCCCCAGGGCCCGTCCATGAAGGTACTCGACGAGAAGGAACACTCCGAATACCTGCACAGCATCCTGCCGCCCAGCGGTGAAGGTCGCGTGATCCTGACCCTGGAAGCGAACCAGCTCAAGACCTCCGACGGCCGCTTCGTTGACAGCGTGGAGGTGCGCCACGACCGCAAGCTCGTGGGCCGCCTGAGCACCCAGATGTCTGAGCAGCTCGCACCCGTCATTCGTTACGCGTTTGAGAATGACCGCCTCACCAGTGCGTGGGGCACTATTCGCGGTAACACCCTGGAACTGTCGCTGACCGTTCAGGCTGCACGCCCCGCCGACATTCCGCAGGAATGGTACGAGACTCTGCCCAATAACGTTCCGGCTCTGCTGCCGGTGGGTGAAGAGTACGAGGTGCCCGCCGCATTCGTACCCACCGAAGGCGAGCGCCACTACCTGGAGTCCTCCGCACAGCAGGCTCCGAAGAAGCGTCGCGGTTTCATGAGCTCCCTGACCGGCGGTTCCATTGCTTCTGAGTCGACCCACCATGAGCCCACCGCCGAGAAGCCGATGATCGAGTACAGCCTGGAAGAAGAGGAGTACTACGAGCCGAACGAACGCGACCGCCTGGTGAACCTGGTCAAGGGTGCAGGCCTCGCCGTTCTGGTCGCCGGCCTGATCTCGATGCTGTGGACCCCGATGCTCGGCATCCTCATCGCTATTCTGGGTGGCGCCGTCGCGGCAGTCGCCTTCTACTTTGGTCGTCAGCCCTACTACGAGGACTATGACGAGTACGAGGAAGAATACGAAGAAGAGGGGAACTGCTGAAGAAGCAGAAGAAACCAATATGAAGGCATAAGCTCCTCTGCGACAGAACGTAAAGATACGAAAGGGCGGCTACCCCACCATCACGGTGAGGTAGCCGCCCTTTTGTGTGCCCCAACAGCTCTCTAAGCGCCAACGAGGCACCCTAGGTGTCTACATTCCGGCAGCTTTTCGGGAACAGTTAAAAACCAGCGGGGGCGAAAGCCCCATCAGCTTTCACCCCCGCAAGGAGTCAGATCTTAGTCCTGGCCGTAAGTCGCCATGAACTGATCCATGCTGTCATGCTGCAAAGCATAGGACAGGTTAGCATTCGCAGCCTGGTTCACGATAACAATCGACTGACCGTCGTAGGACCAACCCGGACCAGCATTCGGCAGGGTGGTCATACGCATCGTGGTGTCACCGCTAGTCAGCACCGGAGCCGCAATTTGGGCAATCTGCGCTGCATCCAGACCGGAGTCCACGCGCATATATCCTGCGATAGATTCAACAGCAGATTGGAAAGAACCCACATTATTCAATGCGCCCTTAGCTTTCATCGTGTTATACATACCACGCAGGAACGCACGCTGGTTACGAACACGCTGGTAGTCGCCGTCAGCGAACGGGTAGCGAGCACGCACGAACGCAAGAGCCGCACCGCCGTCCATATGCTGCATACCCTGCTTGAAGGACCAAATGTTGATGTCGAAGTTGAAGGGGACCTGAACATCCACACCACCGACCGAGTTCACCAGAGCCTTGAAGCCTTCGAACTCGATCTCAGCGACGTGATCGATCTTGATACCCAGCAGGTTCTCGACGGTTGCCACCTGCAGAGAAATACCGCCGTAGTTCAGTGCCGCATTAATCTTTGCCGCACCGTAGCCGGGGATGTTCACCCAGGTATCACGCATAATCGAGACCAGGTAGACGCCCTTACCATCGGCAGGGATGTGAGCAAGCATGATGCTATCTGCACGGGAGCCGCTCACCTGAGCTGCTTCAGAACCGGAACGGGTATCGCTACCGAGCAGCAGGATGTTCTTACCCGGACCCTTCACGACATTGTAGCTGTAACCGTCATCCAAGATGCCGTCGCCGTCCTTATCGTGATCGCTCGCGTTAGCTGCAAGAGCCGCAGCAGCATCGGAGCCGTTCTTGCCGGTATTCGAGTTGGTGACGGTCGGAGCCTTCAGCTCCGTCACGTTGAGCTTCTTAGCCTCGCCAAGCTGCTCCTTAATTTTGCTGAGGTCTTCATCCACCTTAGTGATGGAGTCAAACTTCTCGGTCTTGCTATCCCAGGTGTGGCCAGCACGCCAGATAAAGAAACCAATACCGAGGGTAATAACCAGCAGAAGAATCAGCAGGATCAGCAGAATACGCTTGACCCATTTCTTCTTCTGCGACGGTTCAGAGTGAGCGTCGCTCATTAAGTTGTCCTTTGTTTGAGGTGGTGATACGCGAGGTGCACAGCGCATCCAGCGAAGTCTCTAAAATAGAGAGCCGGAAATAACCCGCCGATATGGGGCGGCACTGAAAAGCACAGAAAATGCACAGCTCGCAAAATACTTTCCCATTGTAACGCCGTCAGCTGGTCTACGCACCGGCGCACGAAAGGTTTTACGTTACAACTTTCCTCACAACTTTCCTCACGTTCGCGCCAAACTTGCGACTACAGGCGCCAGAACGCACAATGCCCCGCCTCCCTGAAAACCAAGGAGAACGGGGCATTGATTTCGCTATAAAGCAAAACCTGAAAAGAAGATTTACTTCTTGCCGAAGTTTGCGAAGCGTGCGTTGAAGCGCTCGACGCGACCTGCGGAGTCCATGATGCGCTTGCTTACCGGTGTAGAACGGGTGCGACTCGGACGAGATTTCAACCTCGACGATCGGGTACTCGTTGCCGTCTTCCCACTTCTCGGTCTTGTCCGAGGTCATGGTGGAACGGGTCAGGAAGACCTTGCCGGATGCGAGGTCGCGGAACAGAACCAGGTTGTAGTCCGGGTGGATTTCTGCCTTCATTGATTACCTTCTTCTGCTACTGGATTTTGCCAGTAGCCCTTATATAGATGGAGTAGGTTTTTCGATGTGCAGCTATCGAGAAAATCTCAGAGCGCATCACCATTGTGCCCGCATAGGGCGCGCACAACCCATTAAGGGTACCACCTTCATGGATTAAATCCCAGTACGTTCCCTCGCAGGCGCCAACCCACACACCGCAAGGGCACCCCCAGAAGGCACTCACGCGGGTTAAGAATCAGGTGAGAACTCAGTTATGAACGCGGGCGGGTCTCCCAGAACGCCACGGCACTCGCCGCCGCAACATTCAAAGAATCCACGCCGTGCGACATCGGAATCATCACCGTATCGTCACACGCCGCCAAGGTGCGGGGCGACAGGCCGTGCCCCTCCGTGCCCAGAATCAGCGCCAGCTTCTCATCCCGGCGGGCAGACAGCTCCTCCAGGGTCAGCGAGTCCTCCTCCAAAGCCAACGCCGCGCTCTTAAAGCCCAGCTCGTGCAGGGTCTGCAGATCAGCAGGCCACGACTCCAGGCGAGCCCACGGCACCTGAAAAACAGTACCCATCGACACGCGAATCGAGCGGCGATACAGCGGATCAGCGCACCGCGGAGTCACCAGCACAGCATCCACGTTCAGCGCGGCAGCCGAACGGAAAATAGCGCCCACATTCGTGTGGTCCACAATATCTTCCAAAATCGCCACGCGAGAGGCACCCTGCAGCAACTGTTCCAGAGGCTGCGGCTCCGGACGAGCCATCGCCGCCAACGCGCCACGATGCAGATGAAAACCGGTCACCTGCTCCAGCTGCTCCTCACTGCCCACATACGCGGGAGTGTCAGGATGGGCGCGCAGAACATCCACCAAATCATCAGCCCACTTCTCACTCATCAGGAAAGAAACGGGCTGATGACCGGCAGCGAGCGCACGACGAATCACCTTCGAGGACTCCGCAATGTAAATACCCCACTGCGGCTCCATGGCGCTACGGAGCTTCACATCGGTCAGCTGCGTGTAGTAGCGCAAAGCCTGCTCGGGTGCCTGCGCCAGAGCCGTGACCGACTCGATGGCGTAGACACGCTCGGCACGCTCAGCGATCTGTTCGGCGCTCAGCTGCTTCGGGGCACGGCTCATGCGCGCTTGAACGCGGAGTAACGACCCGCAGAGGTGACGGTCAGAGCTAGGTCCATGTCGTAGGTTGCTGCGAGGTTCGCCTCGGTAATGGTGGACAGGATCGGGCCGGCAGCAACCACGCCGCCGTCACGGATCAGCAGGGCGTGGGTGAAGCCCGCCGGGATTTCCTCGAGGTGGTGGGTGATGAGCACGGTAGCCGGTGCGTAGGGGTCAGCGGCAAGTGCGGTCAGACGCTCGACCAGGTCCTCACGGCCGGAGATGTCCATACCTGCGCCGGGCTCGTCCAGCAGCAGCATTTCCGGGTCGGTCATGAGGGCACGGGCAATCAGCGCACGCTTGCGTTCGCCGTCGGAGAGGGAGCCGAAGGTGCGGTCAGCGAGGGTGTCGACACCCCACTCAGCCAGCAGCTCGGTTGCACGCTCGTCGTCCATGACGTCGTATTCTTCCTTCCAGCGGCCGGACACAGCGTACGCTGCGGTCACGACAACGTCGGAAACCTTCTCGTTGGCGGGAATCTGGGTAGCCGAAGCACCGGAGGACAGACCAATGCGCGGGCGCAGGTCGAATACGTCAACAGCGCCGAGGGTCTCGTCAAGGATTTCAACCTCGCCGCTGGTCGGGTGCAGGCGGGCTGCCGCAATCGAAAGCAGAGTGGACTTACCGGCGCCGTTGGGGCCCAGAACAACCCAGCGTTCACCTTCGTTCACAGTCCACGAAACGTTGTTAAGGATGGGGCGGCCGCCGCGAATCACGGAGACATTCTGAAGGTTGAGTACGGTGCTCATGGTTCTTCTTCCAGTGAGTTAGATGGATGGGATGCGCCCCACCCCGCAACCCGTGCCGGGTTATCGGAGCGGTTGGCGCATAGTGCGCGGGCACCCCACATTGGGTTCCTCGCGCAAAATCTTAGAAGCTATAGGAGCCTTAGGGGCTATAGGTGCCGCCGCGTCAGGGGCGGCGCGCCTCATCAAATGTACCTTGTCAGAGGGGCGGGCGCATCCGCAACGGCACCTATAGCGGCTGAAGTTATTAGTCGATGAAGCCGCGTGCGCCGCCGACCAGCTCAACGTGGCCGGTCTCAACGTCTGCGGTGACCATCTTCGCGATTTCCTGCGCGAACTCGTTGACGGTGTAGAGCTTGCCGGCGGTCTCGCGGCGCTGCTCAATAGCGCCGGGGTGCAGGCGGTTCAGCAGGGTTGCGGTGACGGTGCCTTCAATCATGTCAGCGGACACGACGACCAGGGAGATACCCTTCTCGGAAAGTGCGGGGATCTCGGCGATCAGTGCGTCTTCGCCTGCGCGCTTGGACTCTGCGACGGGCTTGTACTCGTCCATGGTCTCAACCTCGCGGATGAAGTGCGCCTGGTGGCTGGTCACGAACACGATGCGTGCGCCTTCGGGCATCTTCTCTGCAGCCAGGCGTGCCAGGTTCAGCTGTGCGTCACGGTTCAGGCGCATTGCGTAGTCTTCGCCCATGCCGGTTTCCATGCCGCCCGAAGCGTTCAGGATCAGGTAGTCCAGGGAGCCGAAGGTCTCCACGGCGGTGTTGACGAGGTTCTGCAGGTCCTCATTGTTGGTCACGTCAGCCTGCACTGCGATTGCCTTGCCGCCAGCCTCTTCAATAGCCTTGACGATCTTGTTCGCGCGCGGTGCCTTGGAGCGGTAGTTCACCACAATGTTCGCGCCCTCAGCGGCGAGAATCTGCGCGGTGTCTGCGCCAACGCCGCGGGAGGAGCCGGTAATGATGATGGTCTTGCCGGTCAGCTGTGCCATAGTTTTATGTCCTTAAGTTTAGAAAGGGTGCGCCCACGCTTGGGCGCTTCGTGCAGTCCGTACGGGGTGGGGTTAGTGACCCATGCCCAGGCCGCCATCAACGGGGATGACAGCGCCAGAAATGTAGCTAGCCTCATCGGATGCGAGCCAGCGAATCACGCGAGCGACCTCTTCTGCCTCCGCGAAACGACCAGCCGGGATAGACGCGAGGTAGTTCTTCTTGGTCTCTTCGGGCAGAACCTCGGTCATTGCGGTGTTGATGAAGCCCGGTGCCACCACGTTAGCGGTGATGTTACGGCCGCCCAGCTCACGGGTGATGGAGCGCGCCATGCCGACCAGTGCAGCCTTGGACGCGGAGTAGTTGACCTGGCCGGGGGAACCGTACAGACCCACCACGGAGGAAACCAGGATGATACGGCCGCGCTTGAGCTTCAGCATGCCCTTGATGGCGCGCTGAACCACGCGGAAAGAACCGGTGAGGTTGGTGTCGACCACGTCGGTGAAGTCGGATTCCTTCATGCGCATCAGCAGCATGTCGCGGGTGATACCTGCGTTGGCGACCAGCACCTCCACGGGGCCGAACTCCGCTTCAATTTCCTTGAATGCTTCGTTAATGCTGTCGGCATCGCGTACATCTGCCTTGACGGCGAAAAATTCTTCGGGGGCTTCACCGCTACGGTAGGTGATGCAGACATTGTGTCCTGCCGCCTGGAATTCCTTGGCAATTTCGTAGCCGATGCCTCGGTTGCCGCCGGTGACCAGCACGGTCTTGGGAGTGTTCTCGCTCATGAGCTTCCTTGATGAGTCGACCCCTCACGATCAGAGCCGATGTAGCGGCTACGCGGTTGGGGTGTGGACGGATGGACAGACAAACCCTATTTTACCGCGTTTTAGCGTAAAGGTGCCGCAGGCTACACTCCACTCTTGAACACTGAACACCTGCTCCCCTTCTTTACATGCCTCATCGGGCGCGTACACTAGCTGAAGCGGAACAGCCCGCACCCCTTTTCTGCCCGGTCGCGCGGGCACGGAATAACACCGCACGTCGAGGCGCAATAGTAAGGATAAGAAGACATGGATCTGCTCGGTTCACTCTCTCAGGATGCACAGCCCGAGTACGCCAAGTGCTCCCGCAAGGGCTGCCAGCAGGCGGCAGAATTTCAGCTGCTCTGGAACAACCCGAAGGTGCACACCCCTGAACGCCGCAAGATTTGGTTGGCGTGCTCCGAGCACGTGGGCTGGCTGGAGAATTACCTGCGCGAGCGTGAGTTCTGGAAGCAGACTCTTCCGTTTGAAGGGTAGTGCCAGGTGGGAGGTAGCTCCGTTTGAGGAATAACTCCACCTATCGAAAGTAGTTTCGATATATGCTATATTTGTTCTAATGAGTTTGGGTGAATATCCCGGCACGCTGGGCAATCACGCTCATTAGGCAATTACACTCGCTGAGCTATCACTGCAAGGAGGCACCTCCCCATGATGGGCTATTCGCACACCGTCAGCGCCGCAGCTGGCTGGCTAGTGCTCGTCGAGACGGGAGTGGTGCAGGTTCCCGATACCCCCACCCTCATTGTGACCACCCTGGCGTGCGCCGGTGCGGGCATGCTACCGGATATTGACCACCACAACGGCAGTATCGCCAACTCCATTCCACCCATTTCACGCTGGGTAGCACACATTGTCGGGGCAGTCAGCGGCGGACACCGCAAGGGAACGCACTCTATTCTGGGTCTGGTAGCCTTCTGGGCGATTGCCTACTTCAGCGCCAACCTGAGCTACAACGGAATCCCCTGGGCTTCACTACTTCTTGCCGCATTCTCGGGCGGTCTAGCCTTACGTGTGCTTGGCGCACCGGGTGGATGGATCGGTGCCGTCGCCCTCGGGTACGCCGCCTACACGACCGATTCGCTGGCACTACTCCCCTGGGCTATTTCAGTCGGCGCCACCATTCACCTGATTGGCGACCTACTAACAACCCGCGGACTGCTACCCCTCTACCCCATTGTTATCAAGCCCCTGGTGGCATCTCCCCTATGGAAAAAGAGCGGCTACATGGCGCTCCCGATCCTGGGTGATGCGGGCAGTGTACGCGAGAAGGCACTCGTTCTAGCACTGACCGGGTACGTCGCCTGGTACGCGGCAGCCATGATGGGCTTTACCGAATACCCCCTGCAAATGTTTGGACTGGGTATTCACGCCGCATAACTAAATTCTCCATGAGAACAGCATCAAAGAGGACAGCATCACTGAAGACAGCAAAGCGCCCCGTCACTTCCCTACGGAAGCGGCGGGGCGCTTTTCTAATCCTTATCCCGACCTATCGGGGTGAGAGATTAAGCGTCCTGGATGGGCCAGAAGACGTCAACCTCAACGTTCTCTTCACCGGAGGTGGGGTACTTCTCGAACTCAGTGTTGTGCATTGGCAGTTCTCCTTTGTGAGCGGGCGGGAATCTCTTCTCCCCCGCGTTAGCTCACCATCTGTAGTGAGCCCTAATGTTTCGCATTTGCGTCCTCGCAATGGCGGGAACAGTTATAAGTCTACGCCTCATGCATGTTGGGTTTCTACCATTTTTCCCACAATGTATGTAGAGACACACGAAAAATTTAAAAAGCCCACACAGACCCCCTGAAATATCGCCTAAGAGCTTTTCTTTCCCTTGGGAAAACCCACAAGGCAACATTATTTCCCGTCAAATACGCCGCGAGTTTCGTGTGCCAGAACCCACAGTTCCCATGCACGGGAGCGCAATAACAGCACATATGATCAGAAAACAATACAACCCCACGGGTCAGGTCACATTTTTCGGCACTATTCACGAGAAAGATACCGAGAAAATCTCCGCAACGCATTTTCAGAACATAGAAATGCGCCACGAACAACACGCGCGATACACACGCACTACACGCAAAGAGGCCCCGGCGCCACACGGCACCGGAGCCTCCCCCCATGCTTTTATGTCGGTGAATATTGCTCTATGAATATTGCTTTATGCCAGCCTTTACGCCAGCGAAATCAGATCCTGGTAATCCTTCGACCACAAATCCTCCACCGCATCCGGCAGAAGCAGCACGCGCTCAGGATCCAGCGCCTCCACGGCGCCCTCATCGTGAGAAACCATCACAATGGCACCCTGGTACGCCTTCAACGCGTTCAGAATCTCCTCACGCGAGGCGGGGTCCAGGTTGTTGGTCGGCTCATCGAGCAGCAGCACGTTCGCGCTCGACGCCACCAGGGTCGCCAAGGACAGACGGGTCTTCTCGCCACCGGAAAGCACACCGGCAGGCTTATCCACGTCATCACCGGAGAACAGGAACGAACCCAGAATCGTACGCACGCGGGTGTCGTCCAGGTCCGGCGCAGCGGACTTCATGTTCTCAAAGACAGTGCGGTCGCCATCAAGAATTTCGTGTTCCTGCGCAAAATAGCCCAGCTTCGCGCCGTGGCCGTACACGACCTCGCCCGTATCAGGCTCGGTGGCACCAGCCAGCATGCGCAGCAGAGTGGTCTTACCGGCACCGTTCAAGCCCAGCACCACCACGCGCGAACCGCGGTCAATCGCCAAATCAACGTCCGTGAAAATCTCCAAAGAGCCATAGGACTTCGACAGACCCTGCGCAGAGAGCGGCGTCTTACCGCACGGCGCCGGATCCGGGAAGCGAATCGCCGCAACCTTATCGCTCTGGCGCTCCTCCTCCAGGCCGCGCAGAAGCTTCTCAGCACGTTTAATCATCTGCTGAGCAGCAACGGCCTTCGTCGCCTTCGCGCGCATCTTATTCGCCTGCTCCATCAGAGCATTCGCCTTCTTCTGCGCGTTGGCACGCTCACGCTTGCGGCGGTGCTCATCCTGCTCACGCTGAAGCAAGTAGTTCTTCCAGCCCATGTTGTACTGGTCAATCACGCAGCGGTTCGCGTCCAGGTAGAAGACGCGGTTGACGACCAGTTCCATCAGCTCAACATCGTGGCTAATGACCATCAGGCCGCCCGAGAAGTTCTTCAAGAAATCGCGCAGCCACAGAACCGAGTCGGCATCCAGGTGGTTGGTTGGCTCGTCCAGCAGCATGGTGTCCGCATTGGAGAAGAGAATACGCGCCAGCTCCACACGGCGGCGCTGACCGCCCGACAGAGTAGACAGCGGCTGGGCGAGCACACGCTCCGGCAGGTCCAGGTTGGAGGTGATGACCGCCGCCTCCGACTCCGCCGCGTAGCCGCCGCCGGCGATGAACTCAGCCTCCAGGCGGTCGTAGCGGCGCATACCCTTAGCGCGCACCGCCGGGTCCTCACTCGCCATGTCTTCCTGCGCCTGACGCATCTTGCGCGCCACACCGTCCAGGCCACGCGCCGAGAGGATGCGGTCACGAGCCAGCTGGCTCATGTCATCCACCTTCGGGTCCTGCGGCAGGTAGCCGATAGTGCCGCTGCGGGTCACCGTGCCGTCTGCGGGCAGGGTCAGACCGGCAAGCACCTTAGTCATAGTGGTCTTACCGGCACCGTTGCGGCCCACCAGACCGATCTTGTCGCCCTTATCGATGCGGAAGGTGACCTCTTCCATGAGCAGGCGCGCGCCTGCACGCAATTCGAGGTTCTGTACAGCAATCATGGGTGCCTTTCCGGATGGCGTCTGGTGTGTGGGTTGATAGTGCTCGGTAGGCGGGACTCGCCGGGCTAGAAGCGGCGAGCGCGCGGAGCACCTCATCAATTTTAGTGCAGGTGTGCCGAGCGCGCATGTGGGGCACCTTTTGTTTTTGTGGCGTGAGGTGTACGATACATACCGAACATCATTCATAGAACATTGTTCAAAAATTGGGTTGTGACAAGCAGTCAACCACCGCTACCCTCAACTCTGCAGAAAAATTTGCGGAGAAATACGTACCAAAGGAGCACCACCCCAATGACCGATTCCGTGCGCGAATCATCCCAAGCATCCCAGGCACCGCGCCGTAACGTAGCGGCAAAGACCTCGCTCGCCACCGACCTCTCCCTCATCGCAGTGTTCGCTGGCTTCATCGCCGCGCTCGCCATCATGCCCGCCGTTAGCTTGGGTGGCGTTGCGGTTCCCTTCACCTTCCAGACCCTCGGCATTTACATCACCGCTCAGGTGCTCGGCGGCAAGCGCGCCACCGCCTCCGTGGCACTGTACCTGCTGGTTGGTTTCGCGGGCCTGCCCATCTTCGCTAAGGGCGGCGCCGGCCTGGGTACGCTCGCTTCCCCGAGTGCCGGCTACCTGCTCGGATTCCTACCGTTCGCAGCTATTGCAGGTACCCTCGCCTACCTGTTCACCCGCAACACCCGTTCGGTGGGTGCGACCTTCCTCATGGCTCTGCTCGCGAACTTCTGCGGTTTTGTGGTTCTGACCGCCTGCGGTATCGCCGGTATGATGGTGAACGCCCACATGACTTTTGACGCCGCATTCAGTGCGGCAATGGTATTCGTTCCCTGGGATCTAGTGAAGTCCACGATCGCGGTTCTGGTTGGTTTGTCGGTACGCCGCGCCTTCCCGTCCCTGGCTTCTACCCAGCGTTAAAGGCACACAATGTGCCGCACGAGAGGATAGCTATGTTTTTTCGCCGCTCCACGCGCCAGCCTGCACCACAGCAGGTACAGGGCGAACAGGCGGTGAGCGCCTCTACCAGCATGCCCGCCCTTGAGCTTGAATCGGTGAGTGTTTTCACCGAGCTACCCGAAGGCGGGCATCGCCGTATCCTCAAGGATGTGAGCCTGCGGTTCACGGTGAAGCGCACCGCGGTTCTGGGTCTGAACGGTAGCGGCAAGTCCACCCTGCTGGGGCTTTTCAATGGGCTCACCCACCCGGATGAAGGTATTGTGCGCGTGAACGGTGTCGACACCCTGGAGGCGCCGAACCGCGTCTCAAAGGGTGCAGGCGCTCGCGGTAATTCACAGGTCGCTTTTGAGGGTGTGGGCATGCTCTTCGCCCAGCCGGAGGCGCAGCTGATTATGCCCACCGTTGCCGAGGATATTGACCTGAGTCTGCGCCGTGCCGCAGCCGTTGAAGGTAGTGCCCTCAGCGGTGATCAGCGCCGCGAACGGATTCGTGAACTGCTCCGTGAGCGCGGCCTCGAACGTCTGGAGGACCAGAGCGTTTTTACCCTCTCAGGAGGCGAAAAGCAGCTGGTCGCTCTCACCAGTGTGCTGGCGGCGCGCCCGCAGATTCTTCTGCTCGATGAGCCGACCACCCTGCTGGATTTGCGCAATCGCGCGCGGTTGCTGAAGCATTTGGAGTCGCTGGATCAGATGCTGGTGCTCAGCACGCACGACCTGGATTTGGCGGCGTCCTGCGATGAAGCTGTCATTATTCATGACGGCCGTTTGCTTGCTCAGGGGGATGCGGCGCAGCTGGTTCAGCAGTACCGCCACTGGTGTGCCGAGGGGTTCCCCAACGAGGGTGCTACCGAAGGCCTGGATTCGTCAGGAGGCGCGCATGGGCGCTAACACGCCGCGCGTGAACCCTCGCCCCGCCTCCCAGGGCTCGGATTTCAACCCCGGTACCCTGCTGGTGGGTTTCTACCAGCCGTTGAACACGCCGGTGCATCGGGTGCCGCTGTGGCTCAAAGGCACGCTCTTCTTTGGGCTGTTCCTGCTGTTGGCGGTGACCGGCTGGCAGGTGGCGCTGGTGGCTTTGGTTGCGTCCACGCTCTGCGCGTTGTGGGCTGGTGTGCCTGCCTCCCAGCTGTGGCTGGTGGTTCGCACATTGTCTCTGCTGCTACTGATCATGGTCGCCTATTACGTGTTTACGGGGCAGTACGCCTCCGGCGCGGATGCTATCGCGACGATGCTGACGGCTTTCTACGCTTCCCGCACCCTGTTGGTGAGCACTCCCCTGCCGGTTCTGATTGACGGCTTTGTGCGGCTCTGTTCGCCGCTGCGTTTCGTGGGTCTGTCCCCCGGGCGGCTGGGTCTGCTGATTGCGTTGATGGTCCGGTCGATTCCGGCGCTCATGGACCGTTGGGGTGCGCTACGTCGGGCGGCGGTGGCGCGTAACCTACCCAAGCGCATGTACTGGCGACTGCTGATTCCGTGGGTCGTGCAGGCGGTGGATTACGCGACGGCGACCGCTAGGGCGTTGCGGGCGCGGCACGTGGACGAACTGAAATAGCGCAGATACGCGAGAGGGGCGGGGTGAACCGTACAGGTTCACCCCGCCCCTTCGCTGTGCCTCGCTAGCTTAGGCTGGTTTAGGGCGTTTCAATGAGTAGCGCCGCCGGGAGCTGCTCCCACCACAGGTACCAGTCGTGCTGGCCGTAGAGCGCCTCCACAAGCTTGTCGAAGCCGCGGTAGACACGCACCGGCATCGCCGAGGAAACCATCGTGTGCTCAACCGCCAGGATCTCTGCGTCGCGGCGGGTTGTGACCGGCACCGGCGTGTAGAACTCGATAAAGTCCGAGGCGATAACAGCCGGGTAGGCGTCATCGCGTTCAAACCAGTAGCGGGCAATGGACAGCATCGCCTCGGGGCTGGGGCTGGAGTCCCACCCACCGAAAGGCAGGTAAGCGAATACCCCGGAAGCATCCCACAGCGGCAGGTCCATGATGAGCAGTTCCGCGGCGCTGTCAATGTCGGTGGCTTTGACCTTCTCATTGATGATGCTCGCGGTCAGTTCGAAGGGGTACTCCGCTTTCAGCGGCATAGCGATATCGTCTTCACCGAGTTCGCCGTTTTCCATGAGGAGGCGGTAGGTCTGCAGGTAGGTGCTCTCGTTCAGGTGCCGGAACGCCTCGTGCGCGGCAACTTCTACACCGACTTGATCCAGGTAACGATGCTGGTCGGTGATGAGGTCGTGTGCGTACCGCTTGACGGTGTCGGCGGTGATGTTCTGCACGGGGGTTGAGGTGCGCAGGGAGACGTTATTCTCAATAGTCCCGAGCAGGGTCGGGTCGAGGGCAACCACGATGGGGGTTGTTCCCCGGTTCTTGCCCTCGTAAAGGTGTTCGAGGTATCGCCGGTTAAGTTCGGCTCGTGGGGCGCCGTGGCGGATTCGCTCGTGTGGGTAGGGATACAAGGCGACGAAGCGCTCATAGAGCTCTGCCATGGTGTTCTCCGATGTTTGGTTGCCCCCAGTTTATCGCGTATTTTCGCGCAAAAATACGGGTTTTTGAAGGTTTTAGCAGGGCACGGAGGGCGCGCGATTTTTTCGTTTGATGAGTGTGTATCGGTGTGTGCTAAACACGCTTAAACTGCCTTAGTGTTGGGCGGTTTGTGCGCCGATTTTCGCTAGAAAAAGTTAGAAATTTTTCACCACCATATGAGATTTTGGGCGAGTTACACCGGGCGGTGCCAAAGGGTTCGGCGGACACTTTCGCGGAGGGGCGGGCGCCTCCTGAATGTCTGTTACCAACCGCAGATACACGGCAGAAAGGGCACCAAACCCACAATTTCAGAAGGAAAAACACTCAGTATTCTTCTTCGGCGCGTCATATTTGACGTATTAGGGGTTTTTCGGGCGAGTTCCGTCACCGCCGCGTAGCTGCTGGAGTAAAGTGTTGGTACCAGCTACCACCCGTGCCGCGTTGGTACGGAAAACGCCGCTGGGACCATCAACTCGCAGGAGTTCAAACCAACGGAGGTTCTCATGTCGAATAACTACTACAAAGAGATGGTTCGCCTGGCTGACAGCATTGCTGATAAGGCGCATGAGGGGCAGACTGACCGTAACGGCTGGCCCTATATCTCCCACCCTCGCCGTGTGGCTCTTGGGGTACGTAAGCTTGCGGGTGAGTTGGCTGCCGCAACTCACCCTGATATCTCTTTGGAGGAGCTGAAGGCTGAAGCGCAGATTGTGGCGCTGCTGCATGACACGGTGGAGGATACCGGCGTTTCTCTCGCTTTCTTGGCGCGTCACTTCTCGGCGCGTATTGTGGATGCGATTGATGCCTTGACCCGCCGCCCGGGTGAGTCGCGTGAGTCGTATCTGAGCCGGGTGCGTGTGAATGATTTGGCTCGTCTGGTGAAGCTTGCCGATATTGCGGATAATACTGACCCGCAGCGTTTGGCGCTTCTGGAGGAACCGACTCGTACCTGCCTCATGATCAAGTATGAGCACTCGCTGAAGCTACTGCACCTGAACGATTAGGTTCAACGCTAACCGAAAATAGAAGCCGCCCGGTATGGAATGTGTTCCATGCCGGGCGGCTTCTATGAATCATCTATTGAATTAGTCCAGGTGAGAGACTGCGTAATCAGCTTCTTCCTCGGTAAATCCTTCAGCAGATGAAGTCAGCTGGGAACGGATTGCCTCGGGAGACATGTTCATCGTCTTCTGGTAGCTCTTTGCCGATTCCAAAGCATTTGCGTTCCAGTCAGCCTTCACGTTATCCACGGCGTACTGAGCCGCCTCGGGGCTAAACTTTTCGGCAGAACTTGTCAGCTGGTTATAGATACCCTGCTTCGACATATGCATAAGGCGGGAGTACGACTGCGCCGAGTTCAACGCTGATTTGTACTCGGTCGGTACTTTATCGCCCTGCTTTGCCTTGGATTCCGCCGCCGTGGTGGCAGGAGCCGCAGAGGTACCGGCATCTGCCGCAGAAGAGGTATCAGTACCTACCGCAGCGGAAGAAGCACTAGTCGCAGACGAATCAACAGCCGCCGAAGATGAGGGGGCACTTACCTTAGTGGAGCTCTTAGAGCCGCCCATCATCGAAGCGCAACCACCAAGAAGAACAAGAATAACGAGAGTGATGAACCACCAACGGAGGTAGAAGGGCTTCTTCTTAACGTAGACAGAACCGTCAGCGGCGATAATCTTTTGTGCCATGATTTCCTTTCGGCCTCCTCAAGCGGCCGTTGCATGAGGAGCCTAGTATGACGTGAGTGTATGATCCACAAGGAATCATACTTGGACCCCCAGTCAAATTGTCCTAATTATCAATAAAAAATCTATCCTTGTTGTCACCGCATAATCCTCAGCCTACAAAACATAGCGCTAGGTCTTTGCCCTAATTTTTAACAACATAAAAACACCCGCCGGGTGCGGAGAGTATATGCTCTCCACACCCGGCGGGTGTTTATTCAGCGTCTAGGAGCTTAGATGTTGAAGCCCAGCGCGCGCATCATATCGCGGCCGTCCTCAGTAATACGCTCCGGGCCCCACGGCGGCATCCAAACCCAGTTCACACGCCAAGAATCAACCAGGTTATCCAGGTTGCTCTGAACCTGCTCCTCAATAACCTCCTGCAGCGGGCAGGCTGCAGTAGTCAGAGTCAGATCCAGAATGAGGGTTCCATCCTCATCCCAGCGCAGACCGTAGAGCAGACCGAGGTCAACAATATTGACGCCAAGCTCCGGGTCAATGACCTCCTTGAGGGCTTCCTCAATCTCTTCCTGAGGAACACGACCCTGCACAGTCTCAGTCATAGTCCTATCTTTCTGTCAGAATCCGGTAGGAGAAGAAGCTTACTTCTTACCCACGTAAGAAACGTAGCCCTCTTCTTCCAGGCGGTCAGCCAGCTCGGGGCCGCCCTGGTCAACCATCTTGCCGTCCACGAACACGTGCACGAACTGCGGCTTGATGTAGCGCAGGATGCGGGTGTAGTGGGTAATCAGCATGACGCCCATGTCGTTAGCCTCGTGCGCACGGTTCACGCCCTCAGACACAATCTTCAGTGCGTCAACGTCCAGACCGGAGTCGGTCTCGTCCAGGATGCCGAACTTGGGCTTGAGCAGCTCCAGCTGAAGGATCTCGTGGCGCTTCTTCTCACCGCCGGAGAAGCCCTCGTTCACGTTACGTGCGATGAAGTCGGGGTCAATCTCCAGGTTCTTCATGGCTTCTTTAACGTCCTTAGTCCAGGTACGCAGGGAGGGAGCCTTGCCGTCCACAGCGGTCTTAGCGGAACGCAGGAAGTTAGACATGGTCACACCGGGGATCTCAACCGGGTACTGCATAGCCAGGAACAGGCCTGCGCGTGCACGCTCGTCCACGCTCATCTCGGTGATGTCCTCACCATCGAGCAGGATCTGACCGGAGTCAACCTGGTACTTGGGGTGGCCAGCAATGGTGGAAGCCAGAGTGGACTTACCGGAACCGTTCGGGCCCATGATTGCGTGAATCTCACCCGAGTTGATGGTCAGGTTAACGCCCTTCAGGATGGGCTTGGTGGTTTCGTCGTCGAGGATAACCGAGACGTGAAGGTCCTTGATTTCAAGAGTAGACATTGATTTCTCCTGGTAAAGCTTAGTTGTTGCTGAGGGCGAGCTCTGCCTCAAGGGCCTCGGTGAGCTGCTCTTCAAGTTCGGGAACACGAATCTGCTGAATGATCTCGTTCAGGAAGCCGCGCACGACCAGACGGCGTGCCTCAGCCTCCGGAATACCGCGAGCCTGCAGGTACCACAGGTGCTGCTCATCAAGCTGACCGGTGGTGGATGCGTGGCCGGCGCCCTCAATCAGGCCGGTCTCAATCTCCAGGTTCGGCACGGAGTCGGCGCGGGGGCCAACTTCCAGCAGCAGGTTACGGTTCAGCTCGTAGGTGTCGGTGCCTTCTGCATCCTTACCAATCAGAACGTCACCAACCCATACGGAGTGCGCACCCTTACCCTGCAGCGCGCCCTTGTAGGTCACGCGGGACTTGCAGTTGGGTACGGAGTGGTCCACGAACAGGCGGGACTCAATGTGCTGACCAGCGTCTACGAAGTACAGGCCGTACATTTCAGTCTCAGCGCCGGGAGCGGTGAACTTGGTGGAGGGGGTCACGCGCACCAGGTCGCCGCCGAGGGACACCACAACGTGCTTGAAGCGTGCGTTGCGGCCCAGCTTAGCGTAGTGTGCGGAGGTGTGGATTGCGTCGTCAGCCCACTGCTGCACGGAAACAACGTTCAGCTCAGCCTCGTCGTTCACCACGAACTCAACGTTCTGTGCCAGGACGGTGGAGCCGGTGTGGCGCAGAACCACGACAGCCTTCGAGAAGGGCTTAGCCTCAATCACGATGTGCTGTGCGGCAGGCTCGTTGCCGGTGCCGGTGATGTCGATTTCCACGTGCTCAGCCAGTTCAGCTTCGGCGGGGATGGTCACCACGGTTGCTTCGGTGAAGCTGGACCACGCGTTCGCTGCCACACGGTCCTCGGGGATACCTGCGGAGCCGATGCGTGCATCCTCGCGGGAGACGGTCTCAACCTGAACCTGCTCGGGTGCAGTAATCTGCGGTGCCGGTGCGGTGCCGGTCAGCTTCTCCAGGTGCAGGCCGCCCAGACGCTTCAGCGGGGTGAAGCGCCAGTCCTCTTCACGACCGGTCAGGGGTGCGAAGTCCTCCACGTTGTAGGAGGTCTTACGCTCTGCACGGGATGCTTCGAGTACCTTCTGGATGTTGTTCGGGTTGGAGCCCTGGTGGTGTGCCTCGGTGGCACGGTACAGGGTGTCATCGTGGGCGAACTCGGTGGCGAGCTTCTCGCCCTCCTGGTCCATGCCGGGGATGATCGGGGAGTGGTAACCCAGGGTTTCTTCGTTGGTCGGCATTAGCCCACAGATCCTTCCATCTGAAGTTCGATCAGGCGGTTCAGTTCGAGTGCGTACTCCATCGGCAGCTCACGTGCGATGGGCTCAACGAAGCCGCGGACAATCATTGCCATTGCTTCTTCTTCGCTCAGGCCGCGCTGCATCAGGTAGAACAGCTGGTCCTCGGAGACGCGGGAAACGGTCGCCTCGTGACCCATGGTCACATCGTCCTCGCGGACATCCACGTAGGGGTAGGTGTCGGAGCGGGAGATGGTGTCCACCAGCAGTGCGTCACAGACCACGGAGGACTTGGAGTGCTTAGCGCCCTCACGAACCTGAACCAGGCCGCGGTATGCGCTACGGCCGCCGTTACGTGCCACGGACTTAGACACAATGGTCGAGGAGGTGTTCGGTGCAATGTGAACCATCTTCGAGCCGGTGTCCTGGTGCTGACCCTCACCCGCGAATGCGATGGACAGGGTCTCACCCTTAGCGTGCTCACCGACCATGTAAACAGCCGGGTACTTCTGGGTGACCTTGGAGCCGATGTTGCCGTCCACCCATTCCATGGTGGCGCCCTCGTGCGCAACCGCACGCTTGGTCACCAGGTTGTAGACGTTGTTCGACCAGTTCTGGATGGTGGTGTAGCGAACGCGTGCGTTCTTCTTCAGCACAATCTCAACCACTGCGGAGTGCAGGGAGTCGGACTTGTAGATGGGGGCGGTGCAGCCCTCAATGTAGTGAACGTAGGAGCCTTCGTCCGCGATGATCAGGGTGCGTTCGAACTGACCCATGTTCTCGGTGTTAATGCGGAAGTACGCCTGCAGCGGGATCTCCACGTGAACTCCCGGGGGGAACGTACACGAAGGAGCCACCGGACCATACAGCGGTGTTCAGCGCGGAAAACTTGTTGTCACCAATCGGGATGATGGAGCCGAAGTATTCCTTGAACAGTTCGGGGTATTCGCGCAGACCGGTGTCGGTGTCAACGAAAATCACGCCCTGCTTCTCCAGGTCCTCACGGATCTGGTGGTACACGACCTCAGACTCGTACTGTGCAGCCACACCCGCGACGAGGGAGTTACGCTCCGCCTCGGGAATGCCCAGGCGCTCGTAGGTGGTGCGGATGTCCTCGGGCAGCTCCTCCCAAAGAAGCAGCCTGACCCTCGGTCGAGCGCACGAAGTACTTGATGTTGTCGAAGTCGATTTCGGAAAGATCCGCACCCCAGGTGGGCATGGGCTTACGCTCGAAGAACTTCAGCGCCTTCAGACGCATGTCCAGCATCCACTGGGGTTCGTTCTTCTTTGCAGAGATGTCGCGCACGACATCCTCATCCAGGCCGCGCTTTGCTACCTGGCCTGCTTCGTCGGAGTCTGCCCAACCGTACTCGTAGTTGCCAATGCCCTCGAGTTCGGGGTTCATCTCCAGGATCTCTGAAATGACGGTGTCGTTGGCGTTCTGCCCAACTTTCTCAGTCATTACGGCCTTTCTTCGATGGTTATTACATTTCTCGCCGCCACCTGCCGGTTGCAGGCGCGGTAGTTGAGGGGGCTGATACCGCGCTCAACCACGATGCGTGACGCGGTGTACGCGGTGTGCTTGCGGTGTACACCGCGTGGTTGCGGGCGGATTTCAGCGTGCGGCTCGCACCCTTGACGGGTTCATCGGGGTGTGCCGCTGGGTACTGCGGTGATTGTTACGCGGAAGATTCCTCCGAAGGTTTCCCTGCGGATTCTTCTGCGTTCTTCTCACTCTCGGCGGTGACGCGGTTCAGGGGCACATGCGTGGTACACACGTGAGCACCCGAAGCCATGGTTGAAAGCCTACGGACATCAACGCCGAGCAGGTCAGAAATAATCCCGGTTTCCTGTTCGCAGAACACTTGGAAGTCTCCAGCGAGGTCGCGCACCGGGCAGTGACCCTGACAGAGCTGAATACTTGCCAGGAAATGCTCGGGAACAGTTCGTCCTGCAGGAGGAGCGGTGACCTGCGCGGTCGCCACAAAACCATCCTTGCTCATTGCCTCTGCGAGCGCCTGCGCTCGGGCTGCCACATCGTCACCGGCGGCTTCTACGACGGGTCGGTAGCGGGCTTCCATTTCTGCGGCGCGGGCGGAGGCGAAAGCTTCGAGAGCTTCCTGGCCGACCGTGTCGCGGAGCATTTGCAGGGCTTCGCGGGCGATGATGAGGTAGTCGTTGCCGAGGCGTTCGTGGCCCTGGGGGGCGATCACGTAGCGGCGGGCGGGTCGTCCGGCTCCGGCGCCGTGCTTTTTGATGGGCGCAACCTCGATCATGTTGTTGGATTCGAGGGCGTCGAGGTGGCGGCGTACCGCTGCGGGGGTGAGGCTGAGGAGCTCACCGAGGGTTGCTGCGGATACGGGGCCGTTGTTGAGGACTTCACGCAGGACGCGGTCTCTGGTGCGTTCTTCTGCCTCGGCTTTGCGCTTGGATGTGCGTGCCGCGGAGGACTTTGTACTGGAAGCACCAGTAGAGCCCGAGGCGGCGGTTCGGGTGCCGTTTCGGGTCTGCGCCTCGTTCGTTGAGACGCGCTGAGGGGTCTTATTCACGGAATACACAAATAAAGTATGTCCTAATTAGTTTTTCTTTGGCTAGTTAGGTACCCCTACTTGCTAACTTTTCTACCTTAAAGTGAACTTTTAAGTCATAACGGGTGTGCCTTAAACGTGAGTTAGGGCATAAGATGAAGGGGGCACACACGCTCATTCATCGAAAAAATCGAAAGTGACTGTCTATGGAGACCACCACCGCGGGCCAGCAGAACCGCCCGGAGCGTGCATCCGCCGTGCCAACGGCACACGCTGAGCACCACACGGAGCCCAGCGCCTCCCCCACCGCACGACGACGCATCATCACCGAAGAACCGGCGCTCAGTATTAAAGACCTCATCAAAGAGTTCAAACCCTCACGCGCCTTCCGCGCCAAATACCCCGAACGGCTCACCGCCAGCGGGCTCTACCGCGCCGTCAACAAAGTCAACCTGCGCGTCTTCCCCGGCGAGGTGGTCGTCCTGCTTGGAGCTAACGGCGCCGGCAAGACCACGACCCTCGCCTGCGCGCAGGGTCTGCTCAAACCCACCCGCGGTACCGTGCGCCTCCTCGGAGAAAACCCGCTGCAGGCGGACCCGGAGCTGCGCGCCAAGGTCGGCATTATGCTCCAGGACGGCGGCCTGCCCAACGCCATGCACCCCATCCCGCTGCTGGAACACATCTCCACCATGTACACCGACCCGTACCCGGTCGAAGAGCTGGCAGAACGCCTGGGCATTGATGCCTTCAACGGCACCACAATTCGCCGCCTCTCGGGTGGTCAGAAGCAGCGCGTCTCCCTTGCCGCCGCCCTCATCGGCCGCCCGGACGTGCTCTTCCTCGACGAGCCCTCCGCAGGCCTGGACCCGCAATCCCGCAACGTCGTCTTCGACATCATTCGTGAACAGCGTGAACTCGGCACCGCCATTGTGCTCACCACGCACCTGATTGACGACGCGCAGAAACTCGCCGACTACGTGTACATCATTGAAAACGGCACCACGGTTCAGGAAGGTACCGTCTCCGAGCTCATCGCCAGCGACGGCACGAACCGCCTGCAGTACAGCCTGAACGCGCCCACCCCCACCCGTGAGCAGCTGCTACCCGCGCATCTGCGTGCCGGTGTGGAGCTCATCGAGAAGGTGCCCTACACCCCGGCACGTGACGGCGCCCCCTCCGTGCCCGGCGAGTATGAGCTGGTTGGCGCGCTACGCCCCGAGCACCTGGCGGCGTTCACCGCGGCACTCGCCGAGCGTTACCTCATGCCGATTTCTCTGACCATGGAACCGAAGACCCTTGAGGATGTCTTCCTCGACATTTCAGGACGTGATATCCGATGAGCAACACCGCACGCACCAACAACCGGGCCGCAGAAAACGCTTGCCGAAAACGCTGCCGAAAACCTTGTAAAAGAGAACCGAGCAGAAGAGAACCGCGCGGAAGGGCACCGCATGGAAGAACGCGCCGCGAACACCCGCCCCAAGGTTTCTTCTATTGACGAAGACGAGGAGTACATTCCCCCGCGCGCGAACTACCCGCTCGTGCGCGTCATTGAGCAGGGCCGCTACGAAACCATGGCGATGCTACGCAATGGCGAACAGCTGATGCTCAACATTATTTCCCGTCATGGCGCTCATTGCCCTGCGGTTCACCGGCCTGATTGATGAATACGCTAACTCGGTCGGTGTCTCCCGCATGGACGCGGCGGTCCCCGGCGTTCTGGCGCTCTGCGTGATTTCTACGGCGCTGTCCGGTCAGGGCATTGCCACCGGTTTTGATCGCCGCTACGGCGTGCTGCGGTTCCTGGCGACCACTCCCCTGGGCCGTAACGGCCTGATCATGGGCAAGTGCATTGCGGTGCTGGTGGTCGTGGCGATTCAGTTCACGCTGGTGGCGGTGCTCGGGTACGGTCTGGGGTGGCGCCCGGACGCTATCGCCGTCTCGCGCTCCATCATCACGATGATTATGGGCGCCGGCGCATTTACGGCGCTGGGTCTGCTCATTGCCGGTACGGTGCGCGCGGAGGCGACCCTCGCCATCGTGAATATCGCCTGGGTGATTCTTGCCGGTGCCGGCGGCGTCGTGTTCCCGCTGAAGTCCTTCCCCGACTGGTACGCCGCGGTTGTGGCGTGGTCGCCCTCGGCGGCTCTGGGCGATGCGCTGCGCGGCAACTTCATTCAGCATCAATGGCTTGCCGACCCGCACTGGGTATTGATCGTATGGACCGTGGTCATTGGGTTTATTGCCTCACGCAAGTTCAAGTGGTCCGACTAGTAGTGATCTAACTAGTAGCGACCCAGATAGAAGCATCCCAGCTAGAGGCGACCTGATCGCCCCTGATGGTCACAGCCGCAGGTAAAAAGGCACAGGCAAAAGGCACAGGCTAAGCCGCGGGTTAAAAGGTGGGCGCCGGATATGTTCCGACATATCCGGCGCCCATTTATTTAACACAAACTTTTAGCCTCAACCGCACACAAAATGTACGGTCTGAGACTAAAAGATAGCACCCCCTCCAGAACCTTATATCTCGCCACCACAGCAAGATAGTCATCAGTTTCCGCGCGGAGGAGGGGCTTCAATCACCGAGATGCAGACCGACCCAACCACTGTTTCGGTCTGCAACCTTCCTGCTCAACCTTAACATGAGCTTCACCACTTACACAAAAATTGTTACATTACTGAACAATATTCAGCCACGAGCTCAGCAATACCACCCAAAAGTACGCACCCCACACCCGGAAAGACCAGTCAACAGAGGCATAACAGCCCGTATCACCCTGTGTGTATCACCGCGTATCACCCTGTGAATGTCTGCATTCACACACCGGATACTGCCGTCCGGTGAACTATCCTGTTAAAACGAAAGGGTCGAAACAAACCTCCCGGCTCCCCGCACCTACCCGGGCATTTACCGGGGCATCTACCGGGTGCTTACCAGGGCACTTACCCGAGTACCTACGCAGGTACCCATCGGCGCGGGAATATGCACCCCCGAAGGCACGTTACACCCGACGGACAGCGCGCTAGCACAAGCCTGCTGGCGCATCCACTCACGTTGTGAAAGGACACCCCACGTGGCAGAGAACTTCCAGTGGACTGAAACCGACCAGCGCGCCGTAGATACCGCACGTATCCTCGCCGCAGACGCCGTAGAAAAGGTCGGATCCGGTCACCCCGGCACCGCAATGAGCCTGGCGCCGGTCGCCTACCTGCTCTTCCAGAAGGTCATGAACCAGGATCCCTCCGACGACCGCTGGGAAGGCCGTGACCGCTTCATCCTCTCCCCCGGCCACACCTCCCTCACCCTGTACACTCAGCTGTTCCTCGGCGGCTACGGCCTCGAAATGAAGGACCTGGAAGCCCTGCGCACCTGGGGCGCCCTCACCCCCGGCCACCCCGAATACAAGCACACCAAGGGTGTAGAAATCACCACCGGCCCGCTCGGCCAGGGCCTGGCATCCGCCGTCGGCTTCGCCTACGCACAGCGCCGTATGCGCGGCATGTTCGACCCCGAAGCAGCACCGGGCACCTCCCCCTTCGACCACCACGTCTACGTCATCGCCTCCGAGGGTGACGTGCAGGAAGGCGTCACCGCCGAGGCGTGCGCGCTCGCAGGTCACCAGGAGCTCGGCAACCTGATTGTCGTCTGGGACCGTAACCACATCTCCATTGAGGAAGACACCGACGTTGCCTTCACCGAGGACGTAGCAAAGCGCTACGAGTCCTACGGTTGGGATGTTCAGCGCGTGGACTGGACCCGCACCGGCGACTACGTTGAGGACGTCGCGGAACTGTACGCCGCTATTGAGCGTGCGAAGGCTGTCACCGACAAGCCCTCCTTCATTGAGCTGCGCACCATCATCGGCTACCCCGCCCCCACCAAGCAGAACACCGGCGCAGTGCACGGCTCTAAGCTCGGCGCCGATGAGGTTGCCGCAACCAAGGAACTGCTCGGCTTCGACCCCGCCAAGAGCTTCTTCATCGAGGAGAACGTCCTGGCGCACACCCGTCAGCTCGTTGAGCGCGGCGCAGCGGCACACAAGGCATGGGACGAGAAGTTCGAGGCATGGGCTAAGGCAAACCCCGAGCGCGCCGAACTGTACAAGCGCCTCGTTGCAGGCGAACTGCCCGCAGACTACAAGGCTGCTTTCCCCGTGTTCGAGGCTGGCACCTCCGTGGCAACCCGCGCGGCATCCGGCACCGTCATCAACGCTATCGCTGACACCTTCCCCGAACTGTGGGGCGGCTCCGCTGACCTCGCCGGCTCGAACCTGACCACCATCAAGGGTGCAGAGTCCTTCAACCCGGCATCGCGCAGCACCGAAGACTGGACCGCCAACCCCTACGGCCGCGTGCTGCACTTCGGTATTCGCGAGCAGGCTGCCGCAGCAATCGTCAACGGCATCGTGCTCTCCTCCCCGACCCGCGCTTTCTCGGGCACCTTCTTCGTGTTCTCCGACTACCAGCGCCCGGCTGTTCGCCTCTCCGCACTGATGGGCGTTCCCGCACTGTACGTGTGGACCCACGACTCCATCGGCGTGGGCGAAGACGGCCCCACCCACCAGCCGATTGAGCACCTCTCCTCCCTGCGCGCTATCCCCGGCTTCGATGTGGTTCGCCCCGCGGACGCTAACGAAACCGCCGTCGCATGGCGCACCATCCTGGAGAAGTCCGACCGCCCCGCAGGCCTCGTGCTCTCCCGCCAGAACCTGCCCGTTTGGGCTCGTGAAGACGTGCACGCAGACGCTGAGGGCGAGAAGTTCGCTTCCGCTGAGGGCACCGCACGCGGCGGCTACATCATGGCTGACACCGAGGGCACCCCGGACGTCATCCTGATCGCTACCGGTTCCGAGGTTGAGCTCGCTGTTCAGGCTCGCGCAACCCTCGCAGAGCAGGGCATCGCTGCTCGCGTGGTTTCCATGCCTTCGCGTGAGTGGTTCGCTGAGCAGGACGCAGAGTACCGCGAGTCGGTTCTGCCCTCCTCGGTTGCAGCCCGCGTCTCCGTCGAGGCTGGCCTGGCGATGAGCTGGTACGACCTGCTCGGCACCGCAGGCCGCGCCGTATCCATCGAGCACTTCGGTGCATCCGCCGATGCGAAGACCCTGTACCGCGAATTCGGTATCACCGCGGAGGCTGTCGTGGCTGCCGCTAAGGAATCCATCGACGCCGCTAAGTAAGCGATAACAATGCCGCGGTAAACAACGTTGCGGCAAACAGCGCTGCGGTAACTGCCGCGCACACTGCGTTCCCCCTGTACGGGGGTGCAGGCGCAACGGGTAGGCTCCGGCTGACCACTCAGCCGGAGCCTCCCGCCGCCCAGTAGATTTCACTGATATCTCAATTTTCAATTTCGACAAAGAATCGAAGGTTTTCACATGTCTGAGTCCACTCAGAAGCTTTCCGACGCCGGTGTCTCCATCTGGCTTGACGACCTCTCCCGTGAGCGTCTGACCAGCGGCAACCTCGCCGAACTCATCAAGACCCACAACGTCGTCGGTGTGACCACCAACCCCACCATCTTCGCTGGCGCGCTCTCCAAGGGCGCCGCATACGCTGAGCAGATGCGTGAGCTTGCCGCCGCCGGCGCAAGCGTTGAAGAGGCAGTCTTCGCCGCAACCTGCGACGACGTACGCGCAGCCTGCGATGTGTTCGCACCCGTCTACAAGGCATCCAACGGTTTTGACGGCCGCGTCTCCATCGAGGTTGACCCCCGCCTGGCACGCGACGCCGAAGGCACCGCCAAGATGGCACGTGAACTCTACGAGCGCGTGGGCCGCGAAACGTCATGATTAAGATCCCCGCAACCCAGGAAGGCCTGCGCCCCATCGCGGAGACCCTGGCTGCTGGCATCAGCGTGAACGTGACCCTGATCTTCTCCCTGACCCGCTACCGCGAGGTCATCAACGCCTACATGCTCGGCCTGGAGCAGGCACTGGAGAACGGCAAGGACCTGTCCACCATCCACTCGGTCGCATCCTTCTTCGTCTCCCGCGTAGACACCGAAATCGATGCGCGCCTCGAAGCTGCCGGCGGCGACGCTGTGCAGCTCAAGGGCAAGGCAGGCCTGGCAAACGCGCGCCTCGCCTACGAGGTGTTCGAGGAAATGTTCTCCTCCGAGCGTTGGGCACGTCTGCAGGCACACGGCGCGAACGTACAGCGCCCGCTGTGGGCGTCCACCGGTGTGAAGGACCCGTCCCTGCCGGACACCCTGTACGTCACCGGCCTGGTCGCACCCAACACCGTGAACACCATGCCCGAGGCAACCCTGAACGCTGTTGCCGACCACGGCGAGGTTACCGGCAACACCATCGTGCCGAACTACTCCGAGTCCAACAACGTTCTGGACGCTATCTCCGTTCACGTCTCCTACCCGGAGGTCGTGGAAAAGCTCGAGGTTGAGGGCCTGTCCAAGTTCGACGTCTCCTGGGAAGAGCTGCTGCAGACCGTCCGCGAAGCACTCGAGCAGGCTAAGTAAAACCAGGCGACACAGCCGAATCTACAGCTGCTGAAATTCGGAAGCCACTGAAGTTCAGCAGCCACTGAAGTTCAGCAGCCACTGAAGTTCAGCAGCCACTGAAATATAGCGCATGACCAATGCGTTCCCGGTGTGCACCACCCGACGCACACCACCCGATATGCACGCCCACCATATTGTGGGCACAGCACCAATCCGCCGGGATTCTCGTAGAGATTCTGGCCAGGATTCTGATCAGGATTCCCGCAGGGCTTCACTGCCCGAGGCGTCCCAGAGAATCTCGGCGGGTTAGGTGCCCCTCATATCGTCCCGTCAAAAACCGGTACAATACAGGGTACACACCTTCCAGAATGCGGCATCGCCTCCGCGCGACAAGGTACGAACCGCGCGCCGCACGAACCAACCAAGGCAATCAAAGGAATATATTGTGACTATCGGTCATGAAGCGAACCCTCTCAGGGACACTCGCGACCGCCGCATTACCCGCATTGCGGGGCCGTCCGCGCTCGTCTTCTTTGGCGTAACCGGTGACCTGGCCCGCAAGAAGCTGCTTCCGGCAGTGTATGACCTCATGAACCGCGGTTTGCTCCCGCCGAGCTTCGGCCTCGTCGGCTTCGGCCGCCGCCCCTGGAGCGATGACGACTTCCGCGCCTACGTGCGTGAATCTGTTGAGGCAAACGCCCGCACCCCCTTCCGCGAGGACGTATGGAACCAGTTCCAGCAGGGCATGCGATTCGTTGAAGGTGCCTTCAACGACGACGCAGCCTATGAACAGCTCAAGAGCACCCTCGCCGAACTCGACGAGCGTGGCGCTCACGGCAACCACGCCTTCTACCTCTCCATCCCCCCGAAGGCATTCGAGCAGGTCCTCACCAAGCTCGCCGAACACGACCTCGCATCGCGCGATAACGACACCGTCAACCCTGTCGACGGTTGGCGCCGCGTGGTCATTGAGAAGCCCTTCGGCCACAACCTTGAGAGCGCACGCGAACTGAACTCCATCGTGGAGGCAGTCTTCCCGCCCGACGCCGTGTTCCGCATCGACCACTACCTGGGCAAGGAAACCGTTCAGAACATCCTGGCGATGCGTTTCTCCAACCAGATGTTCGAGCCCCTCTGGAACTCCCACTACGTGGATCACGTCCAGATCACCATGGCTGAAGACATCGGCATCGGCTCCCGCGCAGGCTACTATGACGGCGTGGGTGCGGCCCGCGACGTCATCCAGAACCACCTGTTGCAGCTGCTCGCCCTCACCGCCATGGAAGAGCCCCTCAGCCTCGACGCTAAGCACCTGCGCGCCGAGAAGGCGAAGGTCCTCGAAGCAGTCCGCATCGACGACCTGCCGAACTCCTTCGCGCTCGGCCAGTACGCCGCAGGCTACCAGGGCGGCGAGCACGTCAACGGCTTCTTCGACGAAAACGACATCCCCGCAGACTCCCGCACCGAAACCTTCGCCGCGCTGAAGGTGTCCATCGCAAACCGCCGCTGGGAAGGCACCCCCCTTCTACCTGCGCGCCGGCAAGCGCCTGGGCCGCCGAGTCACCGAAATCGCCGTGGTCTTCAAGAAGTCCTCCGACCGTCTCTTCGGCGAACGCGAAAACCCGCAGGTCGGCCAGAACGCCGTCGTCATCCGCGTGCAACCCGACGAAGGCATGACCATCCGATTCTCCGCGAAGGTGCCCGGCACCCAGATGGAAATCCGTGACGTCAACATGGACTTCGGCTACGGCCACTCCTTCACCGAAGAGTCCCCCGAAGCCTACGAGCGTCTCATCCTGGACGTTCTGCTCGGCGAGCCGCCGCTGTTCCCCCGCCACGAAGAAGTTGAGCTCTCCTGGAAGATCCTCGACCCCTTCGAAGAGTACTGGGAAGAAAACCGCATTAGCCTGAACCCTACGAGTCCGGTTCGTGGGGTCCGCGTTCAGCACACGAGATGCTTGAGCGTGACAACCGCGCTTGGAGGCGCCCGTGATCTCGCACCTGCATAACACCACCGTTTCCGCTATCAACAAGGAACTGAGCCACCTGACTGCCGCCAACGGTAGCCTCAGCAGCGGACGAGTTCTCACCCTCGTTGTTCTCGCGGAAAAGGGCCACTCCCGCGAAGCAATGCGCGCCGCAATTCGTGCCTCCCACGAACACCCGAGCCGCATTATTGTGCACATCTCTCACGACCCGCTCGACCCCGACCAGCTGGATGCAGAAATCCACCTCGGCGGCGACACCGGCGCATCCGAGATGATTGTTCTGCGCGGCTGGGGTAGCGCATCCCGCCCGACCGAAGCACTGATCTCCGGTCTGTTGCTGCCGGACTCCCCGATTGTGGTCTGGTGGCCGCACTCGGTGCCCGAGAACCCGGCACAGCACTCCATCGGTCGTATCGCGCAGCGTCGCATTACCGACTCTGCACGCGCCGACGACCCGAAGGAAGCGTTGCGTAAGCTCACCGACGTATTCCGTGCAGGCGACACCGACCTGGCGTGGACCCGCCTCACCCTGTGGCGCACCCAGCTGGCAGCGCTCATGGAGCAGATGCCTTCCTCCCCCGTACGCCGCGTGGTTGTGTGGGGTTCGAGCAAGTCCCCGTCCGTGGTGCTGCTCGGTACGTGGCTCGGCTGGAAGCTTGAAGCACCCGTGCACCTCGCCACCATCGGCGCGGCAAACCGCGGCCTGTACCGCGTCAGCATTGAGCGTGAAGACGGTTCGGTGACGATGTTCCGCCCCGGCATTTCCGTGGCAACCATCTCCACCCCGTACGCACCCGATCAGCAGATTGCGCTGCCGGTGCGTACCCTCGCCGAGTGCATCTCTGAGGAGCTTGCGCCGCCTCGACCCGGACGACACCTACGGTGACGTGCTGAAGCAGGCGCTGTGCACCGTAACCCTCGTGGACGATACCTGCCAGCCTGAAGACATGCTGGATCTCGAAGAATACCCGGAGGTTTTCGATGCCTAAGATTCAGAACATGGGCGCATCCACCCCCACCCTGGTGGCGCACCCGACCCGCGACGCTCTCGCAGAGGACGCGGTGACCCGCATCCTCGACATCATTGAGCATGTGCTCTCTGAGCGCACGATCGCCCACATTTCGCTGACCGGCGGCACGATGGGTATCGCCACTTTGAAGGCGTGGGCTGAGAACGAGCACGTGAAGGATATCGACTGGTCCCGCGTGCACTTCTGGTTCTCCGATGAGCGTTTCGTACCCGAGCGTAGCCCTGAGCGTAATGACGGTCAGGCTATTGAGGTGCTGCTCGCTCCCCTTCTGTCGCACGGTCTGGTCGTGGGCAATGTGCACCGCATGGGCCCGTCCGATATTTTCACCGGCCTTGAGGCTGCCGCTGAGCACTACGCCTTTGAGATGCGCGACTACGCCGGTTCTGCACCGGCTGTGAGCGTGCAGATGCCCGAGGGCGCAACCGAACTGCCGCTGGCTGGCGGTCACGGTGGCGGCGCAGGTCACGAACACGGCGGCTCCGGCGGCTGTGGTTGTGGTGGCGGCGGTTGCGGTTCTTCTGCACCTGAGCAGTCCATCGAAGAGACCACTCTGGACGAATTTGACGCTGAGGCTGCTGAGCCCGCAGGTGGTTGTGGATGCGGCGGCGGAGGCTGCGGTGGTGGCGGTGGCGGCCAGTGGCCCGCACCGGTCTTTGACATTACCCTGCTGGGCATGGGCCCGGACGGTCACATCGCTTCTCTGTTCCCGGGCCGTAAGCAGGTTCTGCTGGGTACCGGCCTGCCGGAGGACCCGGTTGAGGGCGGTAAGGCTGTGACCGTGATGGTTTCTGATTCGCCGAAGCCGCCGGCTGAGCGTGTGTCGGTGACCCTGCCGATTATCAATAATTCGCGTCACGTGTTCTTCCTCATCACCGGTGAGGATAAGCAGGATGCGACCAGCCGCCTTCTGGCTGGCGCGAAGCTGGACGCTGAGGACCTGAACGCTCAGCTGCTGCTGGAAACCCCGGCGGTGGGTGCGCGCGGTAAGAAGCAGACCCTGATTTTTGCAACCGAGGAGTCGCTGGCTCCTGAGAACCGCCCGTAAGGTTCCGGTTCTGGTTCGGTTCTGAACTGCATCAAGATAAAGAGTGGAGCCCCGGATAGACGCCTATCCGGGGCTTTTCTCTATGGTTTTAAACCAGCCCGAAATGGTACCAGAAGTGGTACTATAAAGTATGCCGAGTCACACTCTCCCCCGCCAAGAGCTCTACACCTACCGCGTCGAGTGGTCTGAAGACGACCAGGAATTTGTCGGAACCGTTGCCGAATTCCCCAGCCTCTCGTACCTGGCCCCAACCTCGACCGAAGCATTCGCAGGTATTCGAGAAGTCGTCGCCGACACCCTCGAAATTCTTGAAGAAGACGGCCGCGAGGCACCCGAGCCGTTCTCTCTGCGTTCCTTCTCGGGACGATTCAACTTGCGTGTTTCACCGCAATTGCATCGTCGTCTGGTTCAGCAGGCTGCACTTTCTCACCAGAGCCTGAACCAGTACGTGAGCCAACAGCTCGAAGCGGTCGCCTAAGTACGCCAGTACATCTTCATAGTCCAACGAAGATTCCAAAATGTTATAGCTAACAAAAGAGTGGAGCCCCGGATAGTTTCGACTATCCGGGGCTCCACTCTTGCTACGCCCGCCTACTTTTCAGCCAACGGCAGGATTCTGCGACTGCTGTTCCTGGGGCTCCTCCGCGTCGTCCTCGAAGCCCACATACAGTGCCGCCAGCGACGGAACCGTCGCCTCCAGTACCTCCTGCGCTTCCTCGGGGCTCGGGGCAAGCTTCGCGCCGGTGAGCTGCAGGTACTCGCGCACCGTCATGGGCTGCGCCCAGTCAAAGTGCTCACGCACGGCAGTAATGTTCGCGCCGGACTGCAGCACGTTAATGCCGCGGGCAAGACCGATATCCGTCACCTTCACGATGGCATCGGTCTCCTCCGGGATGTCGTACGGGTCGCGGTTCTGCAGGTCCACAATGAACGGCAGCACGCCGCGGCTCTCAGCGCGCAGGGTGAACTTGGTGTGCACCTGGCTCACCTCGTGCACCTCGCCCACACCCACGGCGGGTACCACCATGAAGCCCGCCTGCAGGTCGTTCACCGCGTCCAGGGTGCGCGCCTCTCCGAAGCCGGAGTACAGCTGCACCACCGGCACGAGGTAGCACACCTCCGCCTTGAGCGCCTTGCGTGCCTCAATGTCGATGTACTCCCAGGCGCCGCCGGTACCGTCGGTAATGTCGCCAGAATGGTGCGCGTAAATGGCGCCCTGACTGTTCTTCGCGGTCTGCGACCAGTAGCTGATCTTGTCCATGTAGTTGCCTTCGGCGTCAAACATCATCAGCGACAGGTCAATGTCCACGCCCTCATCCCAGAAGCAGAAGAGGCGAATCACGCCGGTGGGCGACAGGTGCACCGTCGAGGTGTTGTAGCGGCCCATACCGTCCAGGGAGGGGCGGGCGCTGCGGGTGTTCAGCGGCATGATCGTATCGCCCACCTGCTCGGGCAGGTAGATGCTGGTCTCGGCAAGGCGACCGGACAGGCCGATCTCGACCAGGCGCTCCAGCAGGTCCAGCACCGCCGGGCTGTACTCGCGCGCCGGAATCATGGTGGCGATACCGGTCTTGGACAGGTTCATGCGCTGCGGGGCGGCAGGCTGAGCCTTCTGAGCGGAAGTCGCGGCACGCTGAGTGTTTCGCGGGCTCTCGGGGACAGAGGTGTGCGGGTTAGACAGGCCGGCGTTACGGTCAAAGAACGAGCCCAGCGGGTTCGGGATGCCCGCGTTCTGCATGAGGTTCTGAACCCTGGCGACGCCCTCCGCGTTGCGGCGCGCATAGTCGGCCATCTCCCGGTCCTCCTGCACCGCCACCGGGTTGACGGGGCGCTCCTTCGGCGGGTTCGCGAGCGCGTTACGTTGCAGGGTCACCAGGTTGCGGATCTGCACCAGGATGGGCGCGGAAACGCGCGGCGCCACGGCGGCGAACGCGTCAAAGATGACCTGCTGGCCGGGGCTCGGGGCGGTGTCGATGCCGTAGCGGGGCGCTTCGAAAGCATCCAGGGCGCGCACCAGCTGGCGTGCGAACACGCCGGGGCGGGTCGAGAGCAGACGTGCCACGTTCTGCGCATCCCGAGTTGCGTAGGCGCGGTCCACCAGTGATTCGAAGCTGTACACCTCGCCGCGGTACAGGTCGTCAGCCCAGCGGCTCAGCGCGGTCAGTGACGGGTAGTCGCCGGGGTGAACCGCCTTGACGAGGCGCTTGTACATTTCGGCGGCGGGTGCGCTGTCGTAGCGGGCACCGACCGGGTCAGCCTCCAGTACCCGGTTGAGCAGGTGCGCGATGCGGGTGCGTTCGCTACGGCGCAGCTTCAGGCGCGGCGCGATGCTCAGGCTCAGGTCCCCCACCGTGCCGTTGAAACGCAGACGCGAGTAGGCGGCGGCGAGGGCGAGCGCCTCCTTCATGGTGCGCAGGTGCTCAGCGTCTTCGGGGTGCAGGCAGGCGGCGATGAACACGCGGTTTTCGCGGCTGCTATTTTCCGGTCGGGCAGCCGGCAGCGCGTCATGCTGGGAGAGGAAACGGCGCAACGCCACAAGGTCGCGCTGGTCGGTCTGGTTGTACGCCTGCTGCTGACCGAGCAGCTGCTGGTAGAGGGCACCCGCCATGATCAGGGCGTTCTGCACGCCGCTGACCATCTGCAGGGGTCGGCGGTTGCGTTCCATGCTGGTGAAGTTGGAGCGACTCATCGGCTGCTGCCACTCGTAGGGCACGTAGTTCTCGGGCAGGCCGCCAAGGATACGCTCGGTGCCGTCCGGGTTGTAGTACGGGTTGGAGAGGTAGTGCATGATCTGCTCGGTGTAGCGCTGCTCGTCGGTGAGCGTCAGGGCGCGCAAATCAAAGTCGCGGCGGAACACGCGGCCGGGGCGGTACCCGTATTCGTAGGACCAGATGGTTGCGAACAGGGCGAATTCGTTGGCGCTGGCGTTCAGTGCCTGGGCGAGGGACTCAGGGCTGAGGGTCAGACCGCAATCGCTCAGGACGGATACTCGCCCCAGGTCGGTGTCGAATGCGCCGGAGTGGTGCAGCTCGTTAATGCTCGAGTAGTTCGAGCGGTAGTAGGGGCCGTCCAGGTCGGTGAAGACGTACACGCCGTAGCGGCGCATCAGGATGAGGCGCACGAGGGGGCTGAGGCCCTCGGGCGCTTCGCCGTGAAGGTAGGCGGACTCGTTGAGGTAGGGTGATTCCTGCAGGTAGGGGGATGCGTCGTAGGGAGTGGTCACGGGTCGTCCTTTCCGTTGGTCTCACCCGGCTGTCACCGTCGGTGGTGTGTTTATGTTCTTATCGTAGCGGTGTGGGTGCGGGTTGTCGCTGGGTTTGGTCATCGGTGACCTGCGGGGGCAACAGGCGGTTACGTAAGCGGAGCCTGGGCGGTGTTTATCCGTCGCCTGCTTATCCGCCGAGTGCTTGTCCATCAGCCGCTTATCTGTCAGCCGCGTGGGAACGGGGTTAAAAGAAAAATGGCGGGAAGCGAAGAATCCGACAAATATAAGAAAAAGATATTTCAGAAAGTAGGACTCTTCATGATCCGCCATTGCTTATAGAGTACTCCCGCCCCGCGACGGTGGTCAAGCCGTTTCGTCACCGAAGCATGCTCGGGGGTTTTCCACCCGCCGGTGAGGCTCTAGCTAAGGGGCAAGTAGCATCACCGGCAGGTAGGTTTTTTCGGGTTAGGACTCCCCGAGCAGGGCGAGCGCGGCTTCGCGGGCGGCAAGCGCCTCCTCCGTCTTGCGGGCAGGCACAGCAGCCAGGGCACGCAGTGCCTTCGCCAGCACCGTGGAGCCCTTCATCTTCGGCTCCAGGACGGCGGGGATCTCAACCGGCGTGCCGTACAGTTCGGCAAGCTCCACCGCCAAGCGCACATAGTCGCCGCCCTTCGTCAGCCCACCAACCATCGGCAGCAGCAGACGCAGAACCTGCAGTACACGCCAACCCGCCAGCGGACTAATAGCCGACACCTCACGCAGGGTCGCCACCAGGCGGGTCGGAAGAACCATCCCGTCCTCCAGCGCCCACTTCAGGGTCTCCGCGAAGGTTCCTGTATCCAGCAGGCCCGCCTCAAAGAGTGCCGCAATGGCTTCTGCCGCCGCCAGACGGTACTCGGGGTTCTTCGCGCTCGCCACGTAACCGAGCAGAGTGCAGGTCGGGGCGCCCACCTGCACGGTGGACTCCCTCAACGCACGCATGAGTACGGGAACGGGGGTGATGGTCTTCTCCTCAACGCACTGCGAAGCGGCAAACAGGAAGTATGCCGAGAGCAGGTCCGGGTTGTTCTGAAGCAGCCAGGACGCCCACTCGGTGAGCGCCGGGAGGAAGTCACCCAGCCAGCTGTCAACTCTGTCGAGATTCAGCAGATACACGAAGGGAATAAATGCGGTGTTAAGAGCCTCGTAGGCGATGGCCTCCTCGGGGCTCATGCCAGCGGTTGCACGGCTCAGCGCCTCGCGAGCCTCATCCACGGTATCCGCGATGTCGCCCTTGACTGCCACATGGGCTGGTACTTCACGAATTCCTCAACGTTAAAGTTTTCGAAGCCTGCCTCGCGGAGACGACCCGACCTGCTGGCCTCCTGGTATTCCCAGACTCGATCATTGTCGAGACCGCGGTTGAAGCCGCTCCAGGGCATATCCATGCCAGAAACAGTGCGATAAGTCCAGTCACTGTAGGTCAGCTGGCGGGCGGGTAGTGGTGCGCTCAGCAGGCGCACCGTACGACCATCCGTGTGGTACTCTCCCCCGGCAGCAACGGCACGCATCTGCTCGCGGAAAATCTCGTGGAGGTCACGGTAACCCTTCAACGGCTTGTAGTCAGCATTCCAGAGATGGTGTTTATTCTGAATAGTCAGACGTATCATCTCTTCCTTGCTCAGGAGCGCGTTACTCGGGCAGGCTCGTGCAACCATCTCACTACGGTCGGAATACTGCAGGAGCGGCGTCAGCTCGGGTAGCTCCCACGATTCGTATCCCGCGGCCTCGGCGTTAGCTTCCAACACGGCGCACAGCGCAGGCATGTACGCGACGTTGTTGTAGTAATATTCGCTGGCAATCTTACGCAGGGTACGAAGCTGCTGCTGATCCACCGGTGCAAGCTTGCCGGTCGCCGCAAAGTGGTAAAGACGAGCCAGGTTCTCTCCCCGAGTGCTGGGAGATTCGTCCCCGGTAATTCGACCGGAGTTTGTGTTCGACTCCTCCGTAATGAGGGTGCAGAACTCACCCAAATCCGCGATGGATGCGACGGATTCTCGGCACTCAACGCCGGGCAACAGCACCGGCGGCACCTCTACGGAGGCGCCCGCCGCCTCCGCCTCTTCCTGCTGGGGCAGGCGGTCTTCGGGCAGGCATGCTTCTGCGGCGCCGCGCAGTTCCAGGGGTAGCACCTCGTAGGCTTCGAGGACGCGCTCGGCAACGTAGTTGGCGAGCGCCACCTGCTCGGCGGTTTGCGTCTTCTTGCGCTTGGCTTTGCTCACGCCGGCGTACTGGGTGGCGATGAGCTTGAGCAGGCGCAGGGCGCCGCGCTGAATCTTCTTTTCGGTGCGGTAGAGGTTCGCGCCGAGTGCGTCGATGAGCTGTTCCAGGTCGAGCTGTTCGAGGGGTTGCAGGTCGGGGGTCTTCTGCAGGTTGGCGGGTGCGCAGGCTTTGAGGACGTTCTGCAGCATGGTCTGCGCGAATCCGACGGAGGCGCTGGGCTCTGCGGTGAGGACAGCCATGAGCTGCCCGAAGCGTGCCCGGTTTTCTGCGTCGGTGGGTTGCAGGTCGGCGTAGACGGAGTGGAACGCAGCCGAGTTGAATGCACTGAAATCGCTGGTCAGGCCGCGTAGCAGGGCGTCCAGAATCTCATCGCGAATGTCAAAGTATTCGCCCATGAGGCGGCAGAGTTCCGCGCTTTCACCCATGTGGTTGCCGTAGCCCTTGAAGAGCACCCCCTCGGTGCGGAAGACCGCCCAGAATTCTTGGTCGAGCAGGGTCATATCGCGGGTGAAGAAGGTCTTGAGCTGGGCGTGGTTGCTGGTGCTTCCTTTCTTCACACAGGGCAGGGCCTCGTGCAGGAAAAGGACCAGGTATTCGGGGGCTTCGCAGCTCAGGTTGCGTGCGCGAAGTAGCGTGTAGCAGGTTTCCCAAATCTTCTTCGAGCGAGCCCAGGAGTTGGGTAGCCCCTCAATGAAACGCAGAATCCACTCGTCGGGTCGTTCGGTGGCGCCGAGCAGGAACGCGTCAATCAGCTGCTGATCCGGGCGCCCCTCCCAGAGCAGGGTGCGCATGGCGCGACCGGCGGAGCGGTGGTATTCCCACGGGTCGCCGTCGGGGGTGCGCACGAGCGCCCCGGCAACATAGGCGGCGAGCGGGGTGCGGTTAATGTGGTCGCTACCAATCACGTTCTTGGGGGTGAGGGTTCGGGCGAGGGAGGCGCGTTCCTCCTCGGTGGCGCCGGTGATGACGGCGTGGTACTCCTGCACGTCAGTTGATTCTGCCGCCATGAGGGCCTTGAGGGCGGCACGGCGCTCTTCGAGGGTGCGCTCCCCTGCGTTATGCTCGCTGGCGCTGCGCTCGTTAGGGTTGTGCGGCTGGGCGGTATCAGTCATTGGTACCTGCTTTCAGAGTTGATGGTGAATGGTTGTGAAGAGTTGAACGGGTGCGGGCGGGGCGGTTAGCCCTGCACCTGCTTGAGGATATTCCGGGCGTACCGCGCCTTCTGCGAAGAACCGGTCAGCGTACCCAACCAGGCACGCAAGCGGCTCATCCACGAGCTGCGCACGGGTGGCAGGGTCGATAGTCGCCAACGCCTGGCTGAAAGCGCCCAGCAGCTTACCGAGCGAGTTCGCCCCGGTATCCAGGTGCGGTATGAGGCGCGCGAAGAAGCGCACCGCCGCCCGCGCATCCAGCTGGGCGAAGTCGGTGAGGGCGAGCGCCCAACGGTTCAGCATTGCCAGCGGCACAAAGTTCACGAACCCTGCGGTGGCATCCTCAAGGCTGAGCTGATCGTCCAGCACGCGGTGCATAATTTCCACGGCGAGGGAACGAATTTCGACGCGTTGCTCCGAGAAGCCCGCGGCAAACACGAACGCGCAGGCGGGACCCCACGCGCCGGGGTGCGCCGCCAACGCCAAATACAGGCTCCGGTCAAAGGCGCTGTGGTCCAAGCTGTACCAGTTGCTGCTAGCGCAGTAGAAAGCCAGCGGTTCTGCCCGCGAGGGGTAGAGCAGGGCGTACTGTCCTTCTTCGTCGTGGTGGGCGGTGGCGAGTCCGCGGAAAGCGTTCAGCTCGGGGGTGGAAGCACCGTGCGCCACCCCGTTCAGCTGAAGGCCCCAGCTTTTTCCCGCTGGGCTACCGTGATGGATTCCAGGTAGGGGTTGACGCGCCCGGTGGCGAGGGTGCCGTCGAGGGCGGAGCGGAGCACACGAATCTGGGTAGGAGCAGAGCGCGGGGCGTCCTCCTGAGCGTTCTTCACGTATTGCTCTTCGAGGCTTTCAAGCAGGGTCAGCGCCTCAGCTCGGCGGCTCTGTGCATCCTGTCGCTGCTCGTCGGTAGCGTACGGAGGCAGCACCTCCGGCACGCGCACACGCAGTAGCGCCGCCGTGAAATCCTGACGTAGGATGGGGGCTCCATCAGCCAGGTTCTTGGCGTACCGGCGCACCAGGGTATCCGGATGTACCCACCCGCCGAACAGCTCAGGGGTGGCGAGCGGCGTGTAGCTCTGCCTGCTCTGCAGCACGCCGAGGGCGTCCTTGAATCCGGTGCTGAAGAACGTGGCGTGGCGGGAGTACATGGTGTGCAGGTTCGGCACCGTACCGGGGTCTTCCTTCGGGGTCATCTCCGACGCCTTCGGGCGCTCACGCAGCTTCCCGGCGGCGGCAAGAACCGTCAAGTGCGCGCGCATGTCGAACCATGTCAAACCCCAGTGGTTCAGCTTTTTCAGGCAGATAGGAACCAGCTGTTCGAGCAGGTTCGGGCTTTGCGCGGTGCCGTCGGCGCTGAGCAGGTAGGCGGTGAGCAGTTCCAGTTCCAGCTCGCATCCGGCGTGCGTTTCGGGAAGTTCCGCTTCATTGAGCGTATCGGGGGTAGTGCTGGGCGCGACCTGATGGTGCAGGAGCGCACGGGCGCGTTCTTGCACGTCAGATGCGGTAACGGGGCGCACGGGGGTGTCCCAGTACCGGTGGATTACGGCGCGGGAGGCGGCGAGCGCCTCCGCGGCGGCGGCCTCAATGTCAGCAGCTTCAGTGAGGGCGGCGCTGTCCTCGCCGCTCCCCCGGCTATTCTCCGGGCTGTACCCATCTTCGAGGAGCGGCGAGCCCTTTTCCTGAATCTGTGCCACAACCAGCGGATCGAGCTGGGATCGGTAGTCGCAGTAGAGTTCGCGGGCGCGCTCGGCGAACACGATAGTCTCGGCGCTCGCATCGTCTGCGGCACCCGCCTGAACCCATTCTTCGAGGTGTTTGAGGGCGGCGGCCTGCACCTGCGCGTGGGTGTGGCTGAGCGCCATGACTACAGCGTCTTCGCAGGCGGCAGCGTCGAGGGTGCCCGCCCGGTAAAGCGCCTGGAGCATGGTCAGGATTTTGAGTGCGTTTGCTTTGGTTCCGGCGCATACGGCGGGTGCCGCGTAGGCAAAGGCGGTGGCATCCAGCGCCTGCGGGTTTTTGCTCCAGAGGCGGTGAATATGCTGCACGCCGAGGCCACGCTCGGGCCGATAGGCGAGGAGAACAGCGTCAGAAATTCGCTCTGACGTACCGCGATTTCTTCGGCGGTGAGTTTGAGTCCGGTGACCAGGCGTGAGAACCAGCCGACCCGGTACGCCGGGAAGTCGCTCATGAGGGAGCTCAGGAGCGCGTCAATGAGGCGGTCGCGGCTGATCAGCCGGGTTTCGGTGGCTTCGATGAGGGCACAGGACCAGCCGGGGTTGTTGTCCTTCTGTCCAGGCTTGTAGGAGTCGCGCTGGGTGAGGGATACGTCCCGGGTACCTTCGACGGCGAGCATGCCCCAGATGAGTTCTTCGCGGAGCTGTTCGTCCTCGCGCAGCAGCGGGAGGATCAGCTCACGGTCGCAGTTGATGAGGGCAGTGTAGTATTCCTCGTTGTGTTCGAGGCACGCCCCACCGTAGAGCTCAGCTAGGCGCATGGCAACGCCTCCGGTGAACCAGCCGAACTCTGCGTAGGCTTTGACGCGGTCCTGCGTGACGGTTCCGGGCGTGTTTTTACCGAGCTGGGAGCCGTATGGGGTGGTGACAATGTCGAAGTACTGCCAGCGGCGGTAAATCTGTTCGAAGGTACCGCCGACCGCCAGGATGTTGGCGAGATTGCGGTTGAAGTGCATGATGTCGCTCCAGGTTTTTTGCTGCCTAGTGAGCGGGTAAATGACTTCGCCGGGGAGTGGCTCGGTGATGACACCTTCGGGGAAGGTGTGTGTTTCGGGGCGTTTGCGCATGGTGGTCTTTCGGTAGGAAGCTGAGGCGAGCTTTTGGGGCGTCGTCTTTTAGTGCGGTGCGTGATGTGTCGGGGTGTTTACCCTAGCCGGCGGCGTGTTCGCGGTAAAGAATACTGACCGCCAGGGCGTGCTTGCAGGGGCCGCGCGTACCGCGGTACTTCAACCACCAGGGGCAGGAGCAGAGGTACCCCTCCACGGCGTACGGGTTGGCGGGTAGCACCACGGTGTACATGTTCGCGCCGCTGCGCACACTGTACTCACCGGTGCCGTGCTCCCCCGCCCCGACTCGCTCAATGGCTCCGGAATCGGCAAGCTTTTTCGCGCCAACCAGGCGCGGATGCATGGCGGTCAGCGCCTCCGGATGCACGGGCAGCGGGCGGTGGAAATACTCGCCAGCGTGCGCGTCAAACCAACCTGACCGGAGGAAGCCAGCAGGGCGAGGGCGTCGCGGGTTGCCGCCTCGTCCAGGCCTGCGCGGGCAGACATGACGGGCACGTCAATGCGCGGCTCGAAGGAAAGCAGCACACTGAGCATGTCAGCGTTCTGGGCGGTGTTCGGATTAGACAGCGCCTGCAGCACGGATCCCTCACCGGAGAACCCACGTGACTTTTCAGGGCTCAAACCAATGCTCAGGCGTGCACCGGGCAGGTGCGCCACCCACACGCTGGGCACGGGCGCGTTACCGGCGCTCACGGGCTCACTGTACGCGTCCAGGCGCTGAATGTGGCGGATGAGCGGCTCAAGCACGCGCAGACGCTCGGGGCCCGCCACGCATACGGATCCGGCGGTGGCGCGGGTGGCAAGCCGCAGGGAACGCACCGCGCGGGTCGCCCACAGGACCGCCTTGGTGCTGGAGTTACGCGGCAGGGAGTGGATGAAGGTTCGGGCGGCGGCAGCGTCCAGGCTGTGCACCGGGCTCATGCGGGATGAGAGCATCTGCGTTTCTGCAAAGCCCTTGAGCCAGCGGATGGGCAGCGGCACTTTTTCTTCCATGACGGAGCCATCAAGTGTGGTGGTGAGCATCCCGTCGTCGCCAACGTTCAGGTGGATGGGCTCCCCTGCCCTGAGGGAGGCGAGCGCGGCACGCAGGGGCGGGTTGACGTCTACGTTGGTGACGCCTACGGCGCTGTGACTGGCGTCGAGTGCGCTGGAGTCAACGTCGAGGCGCGCGTACACTCCGCAGCAGGCGCTGAAGGATTCGAAGCGTAGGCCTTCGGCGGTGCTGGTGACGACGGGGTCTGCGGCGCGTAGGGCCCCGGCGAGGGAGCTGGGCGGCACGTAGAAGCGGGTGCGGGCGACCCTGGCGACGACCAGTAGTGCGGTGGCGTAGACGTCTGCTCGTTCGAGGAACCCGGAGAAGAAGTACGGGTGGGAGGCGGCACCTTCGGGGGTGCTGCCGCCGCTGGTGGCGAGGCTGAGCGCGCGGGAGTCGGCGCCGTCGATGAGGGCTGACGGGGCGGTGTACGTGTAGTCGAGGGTGTAGGCGCTCATGGCTTCTTTGCCTTTCGTATGTGGTGTATACGTCCTATCATGCCGTAAAGATTCGCGCCCCGCTACCGCTTTCGTCATTGCCGTTTGGTGCATAAAAAATCCCCGGCATTCTCGGTTGAGAAGTGCCGGGGAGAAGCTCTATTGGCTCACCCTCGATGGGGTGGGCGCGGGCTCTGACGAGAGGCTCTGGCTAGACGACAATCTGGCCGTTGAAGCGCATTGCCAGGCCGTACAGGACCACTGCAATAACCCAGATGACGATCACGGTGACGGTCAGGCGGATCAGGTTCTTGGACGCCATACCGGAGGAATTCAGGGAGTTGGTCATACCGCCGCCGAACATGTCGGAGAGGCCGCCGCCCTGACCGCGGTTGAGCAGCACAAGCATCACTGCGATCACGCTGGTGATGGCGATGATGACCATGAGTACGTTCATGATGACGTCCATGGGGACCTTCCTTCGTTGTCTTCTGGTGGGGTGCCTGGGCTGCGGGGCGCAGACAGACGGGTTTAACTATACGCTACCGCCGCCATTCGGTCACGTTGAGGCGGCTTTTTACGCGGCGCGGTTGCTGCGGCGCTGGTATTCGCTGGGGGTCAGCTGCAGGGCTGCGGGGCGGTCGGTGAGCACACGCTGGGCGGTGAGTTCGTCGCCTTCGGTGTCGTAGGCGCGCACGTACCCGCCGTCAATGAGGTAGTAGGTGAACTGCTGCGCGGCTGCCCAGTAGGCGCCTCCTTCAGCGTAGAAGCCCTGGTCTACCCAGTCGCGCAGGGTGAGGGTGACGGGGATTTCCGGTGAGGAGGTGCGGCTGTAGAGCTGGTCGAGGAACTGGTCGCGGCGGCTCTCGAAGTACTGGTATTCGGGCGAAGGTTCCTGGTATTCTGCGCCGCCTGCGTAGCCGATGTTGCCGCCGTCGTTGCCGGGTAGGCGCGGGGCACTCACTTTGCGGTTGCGCAGGTAGGTGTAGAGAATCATGCCGACGAGGGCTGCGATAACCAGGGAGAATCCAAAGCTGAACATGCCGTTAAGTGTACGGGGCGAGCCGCGGGGTTGGGGTATTCTGGGCGGGTTTTGCGGTTAGGGGCGAACGCGCCCGGCTCTTCTCCCCCGCCTCTTACGCCTGACTCCTACTCCCGGCTCATGCACCAGCCTCTTACGCCTGCCACTTGCCCCCGCCGCTATCTCGGTGGCGGAAATGGTTCAGCGCCCGGTCGGGTGGGTACCCGCCGGGCGCTGTAACGCTATGAGACGCTATGGTGCGTCGGGGTTTTATGCGTCGAAGCGTGCGATTGCTGCGAACTCGTCAGCCTGCAAGGATGCGCCGCCGACGAGCACGCCGTCCACGTCTTCCTTGCCCATGATGGAGGGTGCGGAGGAGGACTTGACGGAGCCGCCGTAGAGAACGCGGACCTTCTCTGCAACGTCTGCGGAGTAGAGCTTAGCGATTTCTGCGCGGATTGCTGCGGACATTTCCTGTGCGTCGTCTGCGGTTGCAACCTTGCCGGTGCCGATTGCCCAGACGGGCTCGTATGCGATGACGAGGGTTTCTGCCTGCTCTGCGGTCAGACCTGCGATGGAGCCGCGCAGCTGCTCGAGGGTGTACTCGACGTGGGTGCCTGCTTCGCGGATTTCGAGGGGCTCACCGACGCAGAGGACGGGGGTCAGGCCGTGCTTGTATGGTGCCTGAACCTTTTGCGCGCACAGCCTCGTCGCTTTCGTGGTGGTAGGTGCGGCGCTCGGAGTGGCCGACGAGCACGAAGGTTGCGCCGAGCTTGGAGAGGAATGCGCCGGAGATTTCGCCGGTGTATGCGCCGGAGTCGTGGACGGAGAGGTCCTGGCCACCGTAGAGGATGTCCAGCTTGTCGCCCTCGACGAGGGTCTGCACGGAGCGGATGTCGGTGAAGGGCGGGAAGACGGCTACTTCGGTTGCGGAGAAGTTGAAGTTTGCGTCGTCGAGGGTCCATGCGAGCTTCTGGACGAGGGTGACTGCCTCTGCGTGGTTGAGGTTCATCTTCCAGTTGCCTGCGATGAGGGGCTTACGCGACATAGTTCGCTCCTTAGCTTTCCCGCTCGGTATGCCGTGCGGGGTTGTTGTTCGGAATTTTCCTTTTCTATTTTAGAGGGTTGGCGGCATATTTTCACTGGTTCGGCGCGGTTTTATGCTCCACGTTGACTATTCTCACCCCGCGTTCACCGCTTTCTTTCAACCCTTGCTATTTTGCGGGTTCTGTTGCCATTTAAACGGGTGCAGGGGAAGCCTTATAGTGGCTTCCCCTGCGGATGCACTTCCTCGGTTTTGGAGAAAGCTACAGCTGCCCAAATCCTTGCGGGTAGATCGGCTCGTAGGTGTTACGGTTGCTGTAGCCGTCGCGGTCAACCACAATCACCCACTGCCCGCGCAGATGCTCCACAGCCAGCGAGAAACGCCCCAGATACCTCAAATATTTGCGGATATCCTGCTTCTCTCCCGTCTCCTTAACGTAAAACGCAAGGTCCTTAGCCTTAGTCGTGTACAGGGTGCTCACCAGGATATTTCGGCTCGTATTTTTAGCCTTTTCACCCGCAACAAGATTATCAACAACGTTGGCATTCAGCACATTCTTATCAGCCGAGATAACCCATCCGCGCTTCTCCCTGTACAGGCGAAGAATTTCGGGGTGGAGTACCTTTTCCGGGTCCGTGACCTTAGAAAGAGGCTCAGTATCGCCCGTGTGGTAGAAGTAGTTCATCGACGCAAAGAAGTACGCCAAGAACGCGTACAGGCCGCCGCGGTCGTAGTTATCCATTCCGGGCTGCTGAATAGGGTACGGTACGTTCTGAGCCGCCTGCGCCTCGGTGGCAGGAATGAAGCGACCCTTACGCTCAAACGCCGTGTAAACCAACGGCCCGGAAGAGGTCCCCAAGGTACGGAGCTCATCGTACTTTTCCGTGGGTTCCAGGCGCACAAATTCCTGGTCACGCTTCTTATCGGCTTGAGACTCCGAACCCGTCCCGTTGAGCAGTTTAGTACCCCAACCAAAGCCACCGCAACGAGGGCGGCACCAGCGAACACGCCAGCTCGTATAAACTTGGCGCGAGTGATCACAGACCTCATGAGCGCTCGTTGCTCGTTATATCCAGGTCGGTTATATCCGGGTCCGCCAAAGTTATTCGTCATGCTTCTCTCCCCTCCTCTAGCTCAGGCTATTTTCTGGAATGAATTGGACGGGCCTCCACTCATTCGTGAATTGTGTGCGTAGAGTCCCGTGGATTGCGCCGTCACGGATTAGGCCGCGCGTATCAAAATCGGTGATGGGGTACACCTGGTTCGTGTCTTTGCGGTACACCTGAACTTCGGGCAGGATATCGAACCGCACGTTCCATTCCACAATTTTTAGCGTCTCGTCGATGAGGCGCGGCTGCCTCTCCAGCAGGTTCATGGTCAGAATCTGGGGGTTAGGGGTAATGACCCAGCCTTTACCTTCTTCGTAGAGGTCCTGGATGGCGGGGAAGAACATTTCTTCGCTGATATTGTCAATCTTCAGAACTGCCGGTTCCGAGGCGAGAATCATGTAGTTTTGGCAGGCGTAGTAGTAGCCCAGGTAGGGGCGCAGGTTCCTCGCCGCATAGTGCCTCGGCCTGTACCTCACGCCCGGGGCGGGCGCCGAGTAGGCGGGGTGGTCCCGGTTTGCGGGCGTGTAGGGCCCAATCACGCCATCGGCAACGTACGGGTATGTTCCGGTGTAGTCTTTTTCGTCAAAGAGCGCTTGAGTGTCTATGGGCATTCTTTCCCTCCCTGGATTCCATGTTCATGAGCTACTGAGTACACGAGCTGCTGAGTTTGCGAGCTGCCGAGGTGGTTCTGGGCTACTCGCGGGTAGCTGGGCTCCACGGCTGGGCGTCTTCGCCCGCCTGTATTTGCTTGTTTGTAGAGGTGCGTGCGCTCCCCCGCGGCAACCGTATGGATGTTGCCCCGTAGGCGGCGGGAACCTCTACATTCCCAGTCTATTAGAACCGACTCCGCACGCCTCCGGCACAGGCCGCATACCCAGAGAACCCACAGCATATAGCCAGGAAACAGTATGCAAACACCCGCAAGGATAACTTACCGGGCATGCCGAAACCCCCGCCGGAACGGTACCGAAATACCGCCCCAGCGGGGGTTCCTTACACTAAAACCGTGTACTAAATCTGTTCACCCAGATTAGGCGCCCAGTGCCTCCAGGCCGGGCAGGGTCTTACCCTCAATGTACTCGAGGGAAGCGCCACCACCGGTGGAGATGTGGCCGAACTGCTCATCCTTGAAGCCCAGGTTACGGACTGCAGAAGCGGAGTCGCCACCACCAATGATGGAGAACGCGTCAGACTCAACGATAGCCTGAGCCACTGCGCGGGTACCCTCAGCGAAGGGAGCAATCTCGAACACGCCAACGGGGCCGTTCCAGAAGATGGTCTTTGCACCCTTGATCTTCTCAGCGAAATCTCAGCGGTCTTGGGGCCAATGTCCAGGCCCTCAGCCTCTGCACCCAGCTTGCCGCCGGTCAGGTCCTCAATCGGGCGGACCTCGGTGTTAGCGTCAGCGGAGAATGCGTCAGACCAGACAACGTCCACTGCGGTGATGATCTCGGTGCCCTTCTCGGGAGCTTCCTTCAGGTAACGCAGAACGTTGTCGACCTGGTCCTTCTCCAGCAGCGACTGGCCAACCTCGTAGCCCTGTGCGTATGCGAAGGTGTAGCCCATGCCGCCACCAATGAGGATGGTGTCAGCCTTACCAATCAGGTTGTCAATCACGGCGAGCTTATCGGAAACCTTAGCGCCACCCATGACCACAACGAAGGGACGCTCGGGGTCGTTCAGGGTCTTAGCCAGAACGTCAACTTCCTTCTTCACCAGGTCACCCAGGTATGCGGGCAGACGCTTAGCAACGTCGTAGACGGAAGCGTGCTTGCGGTGAACCGCACCGAATGCGTCGTTCACGTATGCGCCGTTCTCGCCGGTCAGTGCGACCAGCTCGTCAGCGAATTCGCCACGCTCTGCGTCGTCCTTGGAGGTCTCGCGTGCGTCGTAGCGGACGTTCTCAACGACCAGAACTTCGCCGTCAGCCAGGGCTGCTGCCTTAGCCTTTGCGTCCTCGCCTACCAGGTCGGTTGCAACCTTCACGGGCACGGATGCCAGCTCAGCCAGGCGTGCAGCTGCCGGTGCGATGGAGTACTGGGGGTCGACCTTGCCCTTGGGGCGGCCCAGGTGTGCGGTCACGATAACGCGTGCGCCAGCCTTGGCAAGCTTCTCAATGACGGGCAGGGATGCGCGGACGCGGCCGTCGTCGGTGACAACGCCGTCCTTCAGGGGTACGTTCAGGTCGGAACGGACGAGAACGTGGCGGCCTGCGACGCCTTCTTCGAGCAGTTCGGACAGTGCCTTAGCCATAGGAATTCCTCCTGGATAGGTGGGTTTATATACCGTTTCCATCATACCGAATAATAGGGTGTTTGACAGCCTAAAAAATAGCTTTTATATGGTGTTTTTCCGCAGAATATCGCGGATATTCGCACTCCCTAAAACCTATTTTCTTACAGTATTTTTGACCCAAAAAGAGCGACGGAAAATAGTATGTTTATACGTTTTTAAGAGGTTTATTCAAGACCCTTACAAAAGAGTCTTGGTACAGCAAACCCCGACTCCCCCGCTTGATGCGGTGGTGCCGGGGTTCACTATGCGTTAGTTACGCGGGGTGACGCTTACACTCGGTGAGCGTCGTAAGCCTATTGGGGCTTAGAGGGATGCCACAACCTTGTTGGTGAACATCACGAGGCGTGCAACGTAGCCGTACTCGTTGTCGTACCAAGCGATAACCTTCACCTGGTCGCCGATGACCTTGGTCAGCGGTGCGTCGAAGACGGTGGAGATGGGCTCACCCTCGATGTCCTTGGACACGATGGGATCCTCGTTGTACTTGATGATGCCCTTCATGGGGCCCTCAGCTGCTGCCTTGACTGCTGCGTTGACTTCCTCAACGGTGACCTCGCGCTCAGCGGTGAAGGTCAGGTCGGTGATGGAGCCGGTGATGGTGGGAACGCGGACTGCGAAGCCGTCCAGCTTACCCTTCAGCTCGGGCAGAACCAGGCCAACAGCTGCTGCTGCACCGGTGGAGGTGGGGACCATGTTCACAGCTGCTGCGCGTGCACGGCGCAGGTCGCGGTGGGGAGCATCCTGCAGACGCTGGTCAGCGGTGTATGCGTGGATGGTGGTCATCAGACCCTGCTTGATGCCGAATGCATCGTTCAGAACCTTAGCCATCGGAGCGAGGCAGTTGGTGGTGCAGGATGCGTTGGAGACGATGTGGTGGTTAGCTGCATCGTACTGGTCGTCGTTCACGCCCATGACGAAGGTGCCGTCGATGTTCTTACCGGGAGCGGAGAGGATAACCTTCTTAGCGCCAGCCTCGATGTGTGCCTTTGCCTTGCTGCCTTCGGTGAAGAAACCGGTGGACTCGAGGACTACGTCAACGCCCAGGTCCTTCCAGGGGGAGGTTCTGGGGGTCACGCTCAGCGAGGATCTTGATTTCCTTGCCGTCAACAACCAGCGCGCCTTCCTTGACCTCAACCTCTGCGTTGAAGCGACCCATGATGGAGTCGTACTTGAGCAGGTGTGCCAGGGTCTCAACATCGGTGAGGTCGTTGATTGCGACGATCTCGAAGCCGACGCCCTCGGTCTGAGCTGCGCGGAAGAAGGTGCGGCCGATGCGGCCGAAGCCGTTGATTGCTACGCGTACAGTCACTGGAGTATCTCCTTGTCAGTGCGTTGGTGGCGGTGTACAAATCCGATGCCTTGTGGGCTCTGGTTTAGTCGGATTCGTCCGTGCTCTATGTTGCCCGGTGCGTTCCGCCGTTGTTGGTAACAATCCTACCCTAGTTTGTGTGTGTTTTGGTGTGTTCTATCGAGAAATTTTTGTGAGTTGCGCCATAAAAACCGGCAAAAACCCGTTGTTTTCTGTTGGTTTGCGTTGTGTTCACCCTTAGAAAATGTTGCGATACGGTCACGGCAACATAAACACACATGAAACGCACATTTGCTAAAAACCGCGCCATATCAAGGCAAAATGTGAGGGTAAAAAATACCCTTTCACTTGCGAATGGCTTTCAAAGAGGCCCCGTGAACTCACGGGCAGTGCAAATTCTCACGCGAAAACAGACGAGCCCAACGTAAGACACACCACAGCCTTAAAACAGATTAAATACGCTCCCGGCACACAGTTTTCGTGTCGTGTTTCGTGTCGCCCGCGGCGCATCGCACGGAAACACCGCATGAGCACATCCGCGGACACACAGCACAAGCACACAGCACAGGCTCAACACGGGCACGCCGGGTAGTCGGCTAGTACACGATCCTAATAAACAACCAGCGCCACAGCACCCAAACCCGAATGAGCCGACAGCACCGGCGGTAGCGCGCTCACCAAAAACTCCGGCGCCGAAGAAGCGGCGGCATCATGAACTAGGGAGCTCTCCCCCCAGCATCTGCTGAACCTGCTCGTACAGCTGCACCGCCTGCGCCGCATTACCCACATGATGCACCGCAACCACCTCACCGCGCGGGGATGCGGCAAGCGAAGAACTGGCGGGGTCGGCGGTAGCAGAGCCCGCTGAAGCCGAGGTGAGCGCCGCCGCATGCTGATGCTCACGGCAGGTCTGCACGGTCACCTCCACCAGGCGCTCCAGGGCGCGCGCCGCAGTGCGGGGGCGCTCCACATACGCCAGCTTGCCCTCGGTAATCGTACCAATCGGCTTAATCTGGAACATCTGCCCCACCATCGCCAACGCCGGGGAAACACGGCCACCGCGGCGCAACGCATCCAGGGTCGGGATATAGAAGTAGAGCGTGGACTGCTCGCAGACGGACTGAATGTAGTCCACCAGCTGCGCCACAGTCGGATAGTCAGAGCTTGGGTGGTCAGGGCTCGGAACAAAATCAGAGGAAGCAGAGTTCAGCACCTCCAAGGCGCGCACCACCGCATGACCGTAGGCACCGGCGACCGTGCGGCTATCCACCACGCTCACACCCTTAGAACCCAGGCGGCTCAGGCGGGCACCGGTGCGCGCCGCCTCCACCGTGCCTGAGAGCTCACCGGAGAGGTGCACAGAGATTACGTGCGTAAAACCTCGCGATGCCAACTCGTCATACACATCAGCAAACACGCCCGGCGCGGGCCCGGAAGTGCTGACGGTCTGCCCCATCACGTGCGCGAGCATGATGGCTTCGTCCACCTCGGTGGCGGTCAAATCCTGCAGCTGGCGATCCGGCGTGCCGGGCGTGCGAATAGTCACCGGCATTGGAACCAGCACAAAGTTACCGCGAGCGCTCAGGCGCTGCACGAGCTCCGGGTCGAGGGCGGCGGCGCTATCGGTCACCACGGCAATGCGGTTCTCTGCGTTATTTTCTCGCTCCATATTCCGACCCTTCTTCCGGTTCGTCAGTGCATGATTCGACGACAAACCCTCTCTAGCATTCCCTGAATATTATGGCACTCATCACTACTGCAGTACAGCAAAGCCCCACCGCGCCTCCGGCACGTTCCATAGAACGAACCGAAGCCACAGCGGGGCTTGTACTTTATCTAAGAAACTTCTTTATCTAAAAAACTTAGATCACGATGTTCACGAGCTTAGGCGCACGCACAATCACCTTGCGGATCTCGGCATCACCAATCGAACGCTGAACAGCGGCATCCGCCAGAGCCAGCTCCTGAAGCTCCTGCTCGGAAATATCCTTCGCAACCTCCAGGCGAGCCTTGACCTTGCCCTTAATCTGCACGATAGCGGTGACGGTATCATCCACCAGCAGAGCCGGGTCAACCTCGGGGAAGCCCGCGGTCAAAACCGGGGTGTCGTGGCCGAGAGCGTGCCACATGTCCTCGGCGGTGTAGGGTGCGTACAGAGACAGCAGAATCGCGATAGTCTCAGCAGCCTTACGGACAGCCGGGTCAGCCGCACCAGCACCGGAGTCAATAGCCTTACGGGTAGCGTTCACAAGCTCCATGGTCTTAGCAACAACCACGTTGAACTTGCCGTTATCCAGCAGGCCCTGAACCTCGTGCACGGTGCGAGCAATCAGCTTCTGCAGCTCCAGGTCACCGGTGGTTGCATCAACGCCGGGTTCGCTGGTGACGTCCTGAGCCACACGCCATGCGCGAGCCAGGAACTTCTGCGAACCGGACGGGGAAACATCCGCCCAGTCCACGTCATCCTCGGGCGGGGACGCGAAAATCATGGTGGTGCGGATAGCGTCCACACCGAACTTGTCGAGCTGCTCACCCAGGTTCACGCCGTTACCCAGCGACTTGGACATCGCCTTACCGCCGTTGAGCACCTGGCCCTGGTTCATGAGCGCTTTGAACGGCTCATCGTGCTTGATCAGACCCAGGTCGCGAACAACCTTGGTCAAGAAGCGTGCGTACAGCAGGTGCAGAATAGCGTGCTCCACACCGCCAACGTACATATCGACGGCACCCCACTCGCTCATAGCCTGCGGGTCGAAAGGAGCCTTGTCGTAGTTCGGGGAAACGTAACGCAGGAAGTACCAGGAGGAATCCACGAAGGTGTCCATGGTGTCCGAGTCACGGCGAGCCTGCTTGCCACAGTTCGGGCAGGGCACGATAGCCCAGTCATCAGCGGCGGCCAGGGGCGACTGGCCCTTAGGAGCCAGCTGCTCACCGCGCAGGTTATCGGGCAGCAGCACCGGCAGCTGATCCTCAGGAACCAGAACCTCGCCACAATCCTCACAGTGAATCACGGGGATGGGGGTACCCCAGAAACGCTGGCGGGACAGCAACCAGTCACGCAGACGGTAAATGACCTTACCCTCACCGGTGCCGGCAGCCTCAACCAGCTCAATAGCCTTAGCGAGCGCCTCAGCCTTCGGCAGGCCGGTCAGCTCACCGGAGTTGATGAGCACACCGTCACCAGCTGCGGCAACGCCGCTGGTAGCCGGGTCCTCAGCACCCTCAACGTCCAGGACCTTCACGATGGGCAGGTCGAACTTCAGGGCGAACTCAAGGTCGCGCTGGTCGTGCGCGGGCACAGCCATAATCGCGCCGGTACCGTAATCGGCGAGCACGTAGTCAGAAGCCCAGACGGGCAGCTTCGCGCCGGTCAGCGGGTTAATCGCGTAGCGGCCGGTGAACACGCCGGTCTTCTCGCGGTCGGAGGACTGGCGGTCAATATCGCTCAGTGCCTTAATGTCTTCGCGGTACTGCTCCAGGGCAGCCTTGTGCTCGGGTGCCACGATCTGCTCGGCGAACGCCGCATCCGCAGCAACCACGATGAAGGTTGCGCCGTACAGGGTGTCCGGGCGGGTGGTGAACACGGTGAAGGACTCAGCAGCCTGGTCCTCGGTCGCCTCAATCTCGAAGCGCACCTCAGCGCCCTCAGAACGGCCAATCCAGTTGCGCTGCATGAGCAGAACACGGTCGGGCCACTTGCCCTCCAGCTGCTCCATGTCGTCCAGCAGCTGCTGTGCGTAATCAGTGATCTTGAAGTACCACTGGTTCAGCGACTTCTTAGTCACGGTAGTACCGCAACGCTCACACGCACCGTTGACAACCTGCTCGTTCGCGAGCACGGTCTGGTCCTTGGGGCACCAGTTGACCATGGAGTCCTTGCGGTACGCCAGGCCCTTCTTGTAGAACTGCTCGAACAGCCACTGAGTCCACTTGTAGTACTCGGGGTCCGAAGTGTGCAGGCGGCGGCTCCAGTCAACGGCAATAGCGTAACGCTTGAAGGACTCAGCCTGAGTCTCAATGTTCTTGTACGTCCACTCCTTGGGGTGAGTGTCGTTCTTAATGGCTGCGTTCTCAGCGGGCAGGCCGAAGGAGTCCCAGCCAATCGGGTGCAGAACATCGTAGCCGCACTGCTTGAAGTAGCGGGCGTTCATGTCACCAATAGCGAATGCCTCCGCGTGACCCATGTGAAGGTCACCGGAGGGGTACGGGAACATATCCAGCACATACTTGCGGCCCTTGGGGGCGTCACCGGTGGGCTGGAAAACCTTCGTTTCGTCCCAGTAGGGGCGCCACTTGGCTTCCATAGCGCGGAAGTCGTACGCATTTTCGTTGCGTTCGGTCTCTACCTGAGCAGACACAGCGATTCCTTAAATAAAGACAGGTTGATAAAAACTTAACCCTCCAAGTGTAACGCGAAACCCGCACCGCGCCAGAGTTGAGGCCGCCTCGACTACCAAATGGACGGCACCACCCGCCCGACCACCTGCGCAATCACCCGCCCAACCACCGATGCGGCAGTCGGGTTTCAGAGCCCTTTCAGGCTTCTCCCCTAGAATTAAGAACGGGACTTTGCCGTCCCAGTACCCAACCCGCGAAAGGTACCCATGACCTCCACCGTTACCCCGGACTCCCCCAACACCTCAGTTCTTGAGGGTGTGCCCGGCCCGCTCATTCCCGGCACCCGCCACGACGCCCTCATCGGTGACGGCGCGCAGGCGGTCATGACCCGCTACTGGCAGTACGGCAAAGGCATGAACGGCGGCACCTTCCCCGAAGGCTCCTACCCCGTGCTGCTCGTGCACGGCTTCCGCGGCGACCACCACGGCCTGGAAATCATCGCGAACTACCTGCTGAAGCTCATCCCGAACGTCAGCATTATCAGCCCCGACCTGCCCGGCTTTGGCCGCTCCGCAGACCTGCCCGAAAATGCTCAGGGCGGAGACAACATCAACGCGTACGTGGCGTGGCTAAACGACTTCGTGAAGCACACCAACCCCGCCCGCGAGGATGCACAGCCCCTGCCGCTGCACCTGGTCGGCCACTCCTTCGGCTCCATCGTCACCAGCGCCTTCGCCGCCGCACACCCGAACTCGCTCGCGCTGCTCTCGCTCATCAACCCGATTAGCGAGCCCGCCCTTGAAGGTAGCCAGCGCGTCGCCTCCCACCTCGCCTCCCTCTACTACCGCGCCGGCGCGGCACTCCCCGAAAAAATCGGCTACCCGCTCCTGCGCTCGCAGCTGATTACCCGTGCCTCCAGCGAAGTCATGATGCGCACCAAAGACAAGGCAATGCGCCGCTTCATCAACGGCCAGCACGCCGCCTACTTCGGCTCCTTCGGCTCCCGCCGCGGAGTGCTCAGCGCCTACGAAGCGTCCATTACGCACACCGCCGCCGAATACGCCGCCGCCATCCGGGTGCCGGTGCAGATGCTCGTCGCCGAAGACGACGACCTGGGCACCCCCGAAACAGCTCGCGCCATGTACGCAACGCTGACCTCCCGCAACCTGCCCGTCTCCCACAGCCTGCCCGCTACTTCGACCGGCGCCCGCGAGCGCCTGGACATGATCCCCGAAGTCGGGCACCTCATCCACTACGAAACCCCTCGCCGCGCCGCGGAACTCATCGCCGATTTCGCCGCCGACCACTCAGGGAACGAGAAGTAAGGAACCAACATGAAACTCATGGTTGACGCCCGATACACCCGTATCGGCTTCCACGACGGCATCAGCCGCTACACCGCATCCCTACTGGGCGCGCTCAAAACCCTCATCGACACCGGTGACGAAGCCGCCGCCGACCTCGACCTGACCATGATCATTAGCGACGAACGTCAGCTGGACATGCTGCCTGACCTGCCGCACGTGAAGATCTGCTCGCCCACCGGCCCGCTCGAACCGACCGCCTCGCTGCAGCTGAACAAGTACGCGCCGGACGTGGTGTTCTCCCCCATGCAGACTATCGGCTCCACCGGACGCAAATTCAAGCTGATTCTCACCCTGCACGACCTGATCTACTACTCGCACCCGACCCCGCCCGGGTTCCTGCCCGCACCGGTGCGCGTGGGCTGGCGGCTCTTCCACAAGACCTACACCCCGCAGCGCTTCCTGCTCAATCACGGCGACGCGGTCGTGACGGTTTCTGAGTCGACCGCCTCACTGATTCGTGAGCACGAGCTGACCACCAAGCCACTGTTCGTGGTGCCCAACGCCCCGCAGCCCGGCAGCATCGTCTCCCGCCAAACCGCACTGGAACGCGCCACCACCCGCGAAGAGCAGCCCATCAAGCACCTGGTATACATGGGTTCGTTCATGCCGTACAAGAACGTAGAAACCCTGCTGCTGGCGATGCGTTCCCTGCCGGATTACCGCCTGCACCTGCTGTCGAAGATGCCGCCGCAGCGCCCTGGTGCAGCTCACCGACGAACGCCTCATCGGTGAGAACGTGGAGGTGCACAACGGCGTGAGCGACGAGGAGTACCAGCAGCTGCTCCGCCAGGCGCACGCCCTGGTGACCGCCTCCCGCGAGGAGGGTTACGGCCTGCCCGTGGTCGAGGCTCAGGCGGCAGGTTGCCCCGCGGTGATTAGTGACATCCCGATTTTCCGTGAGATTGCGCCGCACGCCGTGTTCGCGCCGGTTGACGGTGCCCCGGAGGCGCACGCCGCCGACTGGGTGAAGGCTATCCGCTCGCTGGAGGACACCGCCGTTCGCGAGCGCGTGATTATTGACGGCCTGTCGGATGTGCGCCGCTACTCCTGGCGCAATTCGGCACTCAAACTGCTGGAGGTCGTGCGCGGGCTCTAGGGCTTGCGCAGCTTATACGACGAGCTACTAGATAAGATACAGAAATGCCGCCGCACTCCCCCGAAGCTCGGGAGGGTGCGGCGGCATTCTCGTATTTAGTTTGTGGTTGCCGGTAGGCGTATGCGGCTTGCGGTAAGGGCGTGCAAGGGCGGCTTGCGGCAAAGGTTAACGGCGGCGGTTCGCTACACACTTCCTCCGCGCCGACGCAGGGAACCCGCCCTCGCAGAGCTCGGGCACCCTGAGGGCGCATCCGGAAGGTGTAGCATCACCGCATCACACCGGAGCAGAAATCCTTACACGTACATGCCACATATATCTAATCGCAGATAATGTACCCATTTCAAATACGTTATACATATGCACACGATACTCAATCAATCAACTTTAGACAGGAATAGGAATACGTGATAGTTCACCAGACCCACAACCATAGACCTCACCTATCTTTATAATTATCGACGAAAAATTTGATTCTTGACATCAATTATATTAAATATTCAAAATAGCGTCGATAGCCAAAATTATATTAAAATCTACGCCCACATTTACAAAAGTGCAGATGAACATCCAAAATATGCCCCATAGTATACGTTTCAATGTATTCATGTCACTAATAGAGCGAGAAGAATCTCGGAGAACATCAGCAACAACCCACATCCATAGCATTGCAGATAGTACTATGTAACTAAACCCGGCAAAAATAGGCAGTAACACAATTACGGAACTAGGATCAATCCTCATCACCCACGTGAGAACATAAGAAGAGGCAACCCATGAAATTACTCCAACTAAAGCATTCCACGCAGGCTTTGTCTTTGAGGCAAAAGTGAGGGTTTCCCATATGCGGTCGAAACTATATGTTGAACGGTTCGTTTAGGGATATATATATCTTTATCATAAACCACCTTCGCTGACTTAATGTTTTTACCTGTATAGTAGGTTCGAATAGCGTGCCCCAATCCTCCATGAGGGGTAATTGTCTGCTCAACGCCACGACCATAGTAGAAACCAACAGAGTTCCCCACCGGATCTAGAAGATGAGAATACCTAAAGAATTTAAAATTACTGGATCCAATCATTTTTATACCGTTAGTTTTTTCAATATACATCCCCGTTATATTGAAAAATGCCAGAAGGCCAAAGTGGAGCCATATATTAAAATTCCAATTTTCGGTCTCAAATGGGAAATTCGGGTTAGTAAATTTCCTTTCAAGAAAGGAAATCCAACTAATATTACCAGTAAAAACTGGAACTGCCCTATATATATCAAGCGCCAAACCACACCAAGCAAAAATATTTCCTGCAGCTAGGATAAAAGCTTGGGTAGCTGCACCCAAGGATAAGAAAGCAGAACCCCAGTGAGAAAGTTCATTCTTCTTATTACTTAATCTTAGATCTCCAATAAGAGATACAAGACCGAGGCCACCACCAAAACTAATTAACTGAACTTCTTTTCCTTTAAAATTCTTCATGCTTCTTCTTATAGAATTATAAGAAAGGTACTCTCCCATAGAATGAGCAATCACAATAATTTTATTACACCGTCCATCCAACTTATCAATATCACGTTCGAGGGATTGAATATATTGAAAATCATCACCCGTTCTTACAAAATCAGCTGATTCAGTAATTTGATTCCACAATTCAGCAATTCCAGCGCTGCTAAAGATTGAAAAAACCAAGCAACTCAGCCCAACAAAAACTGAACATACAATAAATATTTCAAAAGTTTTTGGTGTGACAATAAAAATAAAAATCATCAACAAACAAGAGAATACATAAAATAATTTCTTAAAAATACCATATAGAGTTATGTTTTTTACATTCTCCAGAAAGTATTGCTTCCGGGACATATTTCTGGTCTTTCCCGCAAAGTATTCCCATGCAAATTGAAGAATGATAAAAGGGCTCATTAGGATTATGGCACTCCAGAGAAGACTAGACCTAATATCTATTCCCCTGTTGGTCATATCATAAAATTCAGGTTGAACCTCTTGCCATTTACTACGCAATAACATGTACAAGAATACCAAGCTTATGGAAAATAAAAATCCGAAAATTCGCGCGTGAGAAATCCTTAAACCTATAAAGTATATAAGCCATAAAATAGCTTGAAGGTTTGATGCCCAGCGCTTCAAAATTTTACAAACCGAATCACTCCCATGCGTAGCACTGGAGCCGTGCCAGTTTGATTCGCAGAAAAATACATCTTTTACTTGACCATCGCATGTAATTTTAGCTTCTATTTCAGGGGCACCATTATTAGACAGCACTACTTCCTTGTATTTATAAGCCCCATTGGATTCAAATTCATTCTTTATAGAAGGATAAATAGCTTTGAATGTATCCCCGCGGTTCTGGAATCCAATTCCATGCACGAAAAGGACGCCTAAATCATATTTTTTATTATTCTGATTGTTATGTTTAGTTACCACTTGAGATTTTTGACTGTTCTGCGCTGCAGTATTTTCCCCTGTCGGGTTAGACAATTGCCCCTCGGAACTAACACCGGAATCTTGCGATGTCTCCTGGGGCCTTGATGAATCCTGTGACAACTCTTCTGTCATAGTCTTCCTCCTTGAAACTAGATGTACGTATATCGTCATACCATGGCCCTGACCTCCTATGGTCAGCCTCACTTATTATATTCACACAAGGGCATAGCCCCTTATCAACACACGTTTAAAGACCGAAAAGAACCAGCTCTGCCACTGCAACACAAACAGAAATGCCGCCGCACTCCCCCGAAACTCGGGAGGGTGCGGCGGCATTCTCGTCTTCAATTCGTGCGCGCCGGGTGGCGCGCCTTCTACACAGTGGCGGCGAGGCTACACCTTTCGGAAGCGCCCTCAGGGTGCCCGACGCGAAGCGAGGGCGGGTTCCCTGCGTAGACGCGGAGGAAGTGTGTAGCGAACCGCCACAGAATCAAACCGGAGCAGGAAGCCTTAGCCCGTAGCAAAGCTACCGGTACGAGCTGCTTCCTTCGCAGCCAGTTCATCCGCGTGACCGTACGCGTAGAAAATCTTCGCGTCATCCAGCTCAGCAAAACGAGCCAGGTAACGGCACACCGCGCCACGCTGAGCCTTCGTCATCGAGGACAGCAGAACGGGGTCCGGGTGAGTAATGCCGTTGTCGCGGCTCGGTGCCGAACTACCGAACTCGGGCTCGTAATCAGAGGTGATATTGGTGAAACTCATCGGTGAGTACCTTTCCTTAGGGCGTTTCTTAGGGCAGCGCCGCAACAATGCAGACGCTACCGGAGGCAACACCGCGAAAGAACCTACGGAGATCATCGGAAGTCTCTTCGCAGTAGTGGTTGTGATACCTCTAAACTACCCAAGAGCTAATCAATGTTCAAGAACCATCAGGGAACGCCCCCATAGTGGACACGTTCCCGGTTGTCAGGACGAAATCAGGGGCATCATAGAGGCATACGACCGCCGAGTTCACCACCGAGCTAAAACCCACCCGAAAGCCAGCGTGAAAGCCAGCCCGAAAAAGCAGAAATGCTGCCACACCCACACAGAGTGCAGCAGCATTTCTAAAAACTAACGATGCAGGCTACGCCATAGTTGCGTAGAGACCGCGTTCAGCGTCCTTACGAGCCAGCTCGTAAGCGTGACCGTACGCGTAGAAAATCTGGGCGTCATCCAGGTCGGGGAAACGCGCCAGGTAACGGAACACTGCATTACGCTGAGCCACGGTCATGTCCGCGAGTAGTTCAACATTGGGGTGGCTAATGCGGTTAGCGCGTGCAACAGCAGAACCTCCGCCTGCTTTTTCGTAGGCGGGGGTGATGAGAGTCTGAGTCATCAGTATTTATCTTTCTTAGGTGCGCACGGTTGTGAGGCGTACGCGAAGTTGAGTGATAGATACTGCCAATACCACCTCGACAAGCGCCAAAATAGTATCCGCAGTGCTGAATATATTACCGTGGATACGAAGACTACGCCAATTAGAATCAGCCAAACCCCAGCAAATCTTAGATGCACACGAATGCATAAAAATTCTGGGATGCCCTTCCACGGCACCACCTAAGCACCTAAGCTACAGCGCTCTGCCCTGCTTTACTCTCCTGCTTTCTCCCCTGCGGGGTTATGTTCCTCTGCATCCTCAGCGTCTTCATCCTCACCGTCAAGACCCAGAAGAGCCGTCACCATCGGCAAAGGATTGAACTCGCTCAGCTGACCCGTGCGGTCCACCTTGCGCATCATGAATGCACGCTGCAAACGCCTCTGAGTCCACGGCGAAAGCACCATCATCAGCAGCGCCTCCACCACAAAAATGCCGACCAGAATCCACAGCAGCAGATCCGAAGAACCCGCCTGCTCACGCAGCTGCTGAGCATCCGCCACCAGACGGTCAAAACCCTCCGAATGTAGGTGCGACGTATCAAGTCCCGTCAACGCGGACAGGCTCACCGGCGACGCCACATTCAGTAGCACCGACAGCATCAGCAGAAGCACCGCATACAGCCCGTAATGCATGGTGCGCATCCACTTCTTCACGCGCGCAAAACCGCGGTTCAGTTCCGCACCAATATCGGTGAAAGCCGCCGCTTTCTGCGCCTGCTCACCCGCCGGCATCATGTGCGGCACCAGGCGGTGCGCAAGCATCAACGGCACCGGCGAGCACGCATCAAAATACTGCATGTGACTATTCACCGACGGGCCCGGCAGGGTCACAAAGCTGACGTCTACATCGGCGGGCTGAGTAATATTCGACCTACCAATACTGTCACCACGAGCGGAAATCTCGCACCGGTCAGCCACATCAAGATCCTGCAGCATCGGCGCGTAGGCGCGCACATACAGGTGGCAGGCGCTACGCACCGACATCATGAGCACCAGAATCAGCGCGCCCCAAAACGCCACGGAGGCGGCGGTCAGCTCAGGGACCGCGCCCTCAACACGTAGCTGCGCCAGCAGCAGCATGAACACCGCGTACAGCATGAAAACACCGTGCACGAAAAGCAGCGAAATCAGCCACTTCACGTAGGAGCGCGTGCCGTACGGGTTGACCAGGCGCACATCCGCCGGGGTGTTTACCGAGGTAGTTGCGGAGGCGCTTTCCCGGGCACTCTTGCTGCCAATACGCGCCCTGCCCTTGAAGGTGCCCGGAACGCTCGCAACCAGAGGTACCACGCTCAACGCTAGCGGGGCCAGCATCGTGTAGTGCAGCAGCGAACGGTACGGACCAAACAGCAGGGACGCCTCCACCAGCCAGGAGAACGCCGCGACCGCGCTCACCCACAGCAGCATGGCGCGGTTACGGTAGCCGCCCGCAGCATCCAGGTGCCCCGGAGTGTCGTTACGGTCACTAGCGATAATGCCAATCGGGACCACGCCACTACCCAGGCCGTAGAAGAAACGAATCGGCTTCTTACCCGCCGCCGCACGACGACGCAGCAACTCATAGCTCAAATAGCCGCCCTGCGAATGGGCAATAATACCCACCGTATCGCTACGGGAACTCAAATCGTCCAGCTGACGATCCAGACGCGCATAAATACGCTCCAAATCGCGCGACTCCGGGCTGGTCGCCGTCTGAATCAGCTGCGTCGGAATAGCCTTCACCAGCGCCCACAGCTCACGGGCACGACGAGCCAAAACCCAGCCCACAATACCCAGGCCGAGTGCCGCCGCCAGACCCGTAAATGCACCCTGCGGAGTACCCAGAGACGCCACAAAAGCATCACGGAACGTCATGAGCGCCATAGCCGCCAGCACCAGCCACAGCGCCACGTTCACAAACCGCGCCGTAGAACGCAACAGGTGCCCGGCACGCTCACGCCAGGTCGCGCCGGGGCGCTCATAGTAGAAGCAGAACATCAAACAGCGGCAAAACCGATGCCAGCCAGGGCAAATGCTCCTTCAACGGGCGGTAATGCCGGGGCCGCCAGAAGCCCTCCTGAAAAAGGAGGCTGCGGCGAGTGACCGTGTGAACTGGGCGCGGCTTCGGCTGAGGCAGGCGCGGCAACTCAAGATTAGGCAGCTCGATATTCGGGAAATCGATGTTCGGGAGCTCTACCTTGGGAAGTTCAATTTTCGGCAGATCAATCTTAGGCAGTTCCACCTTGGGTAACTCCACTTTGGGCAGCTCTACCTTCGGAAGTTCAATTTTCGGCAGACTGATTCTTGTAGATTCTTTGGGCTCGGAGGCTTCGGCGGGTTCTTCCTGCGCGGAATTCTCTTCAACCTGCAGGCTTTCCTTAACCGGGTCGGCTGGGTCAGCAGGGTACTCCGTGCGCTCAATCGTCAACGAATACGTCAACTCGCTGTGGTGGCTCAGCGGGTTCACCTCAGCAGCAGGCGGGAAGGTATCGCCGTCAGGAATCACCTCAACACGAACCCGCCCTGAAGCCTCCTCAGTGGGGTTCTCTTCCGAGAGCGCGGCAGAATCCGTGTTCAGCGCCAGCAGAGTCTGCACACTATGCGCCACCGGCTTGCCAAAATACGCGAGCGTCTCGCCGTGATTCTGGTAGCCGATACCGTGAACCAGCAGCAGCACCGCCGCATCATGGTGCTGGCCCTTGCGGTGCAGGGCACTCTTCGGATGCGCAGAAGCATACTCAGCCAGCCGCCGCTGCTCACCGTCAGGCAGCGCACTACCCTTCAGCAGATGAGGCACCTTCGACACGCCTCTCACCTCCTCGCCTCTGCACACAACGCGCCCACAAACCCGCGTGCTCAACGCCCAACCCGGGGCAAAAACCGCCCCTCACTAGAACACTACAGCACGACTAGAAAATCACAGCACGTCCAAGCCGTCACAGCGAATCTGAACCGGACGCTCCCCCACGTTCTTCTTCAACGCCGCAATCGTTGCACGCGTAGCACGCAACTCACGGGTCACCTGCTGCGCAATGCCATACGAGAAAAACATCAGGGTACGCCAATCGCCCTGAACCGGCGCCTCCTCAGAATCCTCCTCAAGAGACTCCGACCAGGCAAAATACCCCTGATCCAGAGGAACCGGACCCACAATACGCAACTGCTCACGCACCCGCTCCAGCAACGCAGAAGAACCCAAGAACTCCTCCATGAAGGCGCGAACATCCGCCTCCGCACCGGTCACCGCAGCCGTACGAACCGCCGGAGGCAGACCCGTCTGCGCGCGCTCCTCCAGCTCCTGACGAGCAAACCACGCCGGATCCCAACGCACCAGCGCCTGCTCCACCGGCGACGGCGAAGCAGTCGTCACCACCGTACCCTCAAGAGCCGCCGGACGAACCAACGCCGCCGCATTCAACCAGCGACGCAACGCCGCCTCCGGGGCACGCAACGAATCAAAACGAAGCATCTTATCGGCATCCAACAAAAGCGCCGCCGCATAGCCGCCAAAAGCCACCGGCTCAGCACCCGGAGTCGCCACCACCAACGCAGGTTCAGGGCCAACCGACGCCCGCACATGGTCACCCGCCGAAGAAATCACCGGCACATTCGGGAACGCACGACCCAGCTCCTCAGCAGTACGAGTCGCACCCGCCGCCGAATAACGCCAATGCGTAAAACCGCATTCAGAACAACGCCACTGCTGCGCCAGGTGACCGCACCACGAACACGACGGAACCGACGAACCCGAAGCCATCGACAGGGGCCCGCTACACTCGCCACAACGCGCCGGCATGCGGCAACGCTCACACGAAAACGACGGAATATAACCGCTACGCGCCACCTGCACCAGCACCGGACCACGCGCCAACGCCCGACGAGCATGCTCAAACGCCAGGTGAGGAATACGCGCCATCGCCGCCAACGGGTCACGCGCCAGCTCAAACTCCGAACCCGTCGAAAAAATACGCGGCGAATAATCACGCACCAGCGCACGCGGCGCACGCACATGAGACGCCCAGCGGGTACGCACCAGACGCGCCGCCTCACTACTCATGCTGAACCCGGCAAACAGCGCCGCAGTATTCTCAGCCGAAGCACGCAGAAGCAACACATCACGGGCATGACAATACGGGGCGCGCCGCTCCACCAGCGAAGAATCGCCGTCATCCCAGCACACCACCAGGCCCAGGTTCGCCACCGGCGCGTACGCTGCCGCGCGGGTACCAATCACCACCGGAACCCGCCCCAAACGCGCCTTCACAAAACCGTGATAGCGAGTATGCGGAGTCGAATCAGAACTCAAACGCACAAACGAGTCGGCGGGCAGACGCTCGGCGAGCGCCGCCTCCAGAAGATCCAGGTTCTTAGCGGTCGGAACCACCGCAATAGCGCCGCGCCCACTTGTTGCGGCCGTCGCGAGTGCGGTCGCCACAACATCCGCCCAGGTGTGCTCCAGGTGGCCGGGAAGAACCGTCATCACGGCGCGGGTTGCGGCACCGGCGGCAACATCCTCAATGAACTCCGCACCGTTCTCGTAATCGGAGAAGACGGAGGCGGCATCCGGCGCGTCCGGGTTCAGCGACGGCGGGTCCAGCACGAAGGGTGCGGGCGCGCCGGGGGTGGCAAGCCAAGCGTACGGGTCGGCATGAGTGGAGGTATCGGAGGCGGCAGAAGGCTCGGGGTCCGCATGCCCGAGAGCCGCGTACTCAGATTCCATATGTTCAGATTCCGGGGCAGAATCGCCCAAATACGCCGACTCGTAACCCGGCAGAAGGGGCGCGTACTTCTTATCCAGCGCGGCAATGCGCGGCGGCACCGCCAGGCGCAGCCACGTTCGCCACCGTGGAGGCGTAACGGTCGGCAAGGGCCTCGGCAAGCGCAAAAATTTCGGGCGCAACAGAGGGCACACGCGACAGCACCGACTTGAGCGGCAGCAGCGAAGTGCGCGTCCAATCAGTCGTAGCGGCGCGCTCCTCAATGTAACCGGTCAGCTCGTGGCCGTTGAACAGCACGCGCACGCGGGCGCCGGGCACCGCATCCTCACTCAGCTCGGCGGGCACACGGTAATCAAACGTGCGGTCCACCTGCGGCAGGGTGCTATCCACGCGCACACGCGCCACAGGGTTCGGCACGCCGCTCGCCTCCAACTCGGCGGCAACGTTCACCGGCTCCGGGGCAGCGGAATCAGGGCATCACGAAGAGCAGGAAATCCCTGCAACAGGTCAAGCTGTTGCAGGGATTCCTGCTGAGCACCCAACGGTGCCGAAAAGTTCGATTCAGAACTGCTCTGAGTCACCCGAATCAGCGTGCTCCTCTACCCTGACAGATATTAGGAGGAGGACACTGCCGAACGCAGTGCATCCACGCGGTTCAGGCGCTCCCAGGTGAATTCCGGCTCGGTACGACCGAAGTGGCCGTGAGCTGCGGTCTTCTTGTAAATCGGGCGGCGCAGATCCAGTTCGTTAATGATTGCCAGCGGGCGCAGGTCAAAGACCTCATGCACAGCCTTCTCAATCTTGATCGGGTCGACCTTCTCGGTGCCGAAGGTTTCAACGTACAGACCGACCGGCGCTGCCTGGCCGATAGCGTACGCAACCTGAACCTCGGCGCGGTCGGCAAGACCGGCACCCACAATGTTCTTCGCAACCCAACGCATTGCGTACGCTGCGGAACGGTCCACCTTCGACGGGTCCTTACCGGAGAACGCGCCACCACCGTGACGAGCCGAACCGCCGTAGGTGTCCACAATAATCTTGCGGCCGGTCAGGCCCGCGTCACCCACGGGGCCACCCTGAACAAAGCGGCCGGCGGGGTTCACAATGAACTTAGCGTTGGAAGAATCCAGCTCGACGCTGCCCAGAACCGGTGCGATAACGTGCTTCTCAATGTCTGCACGCAGGTCAGCCAGGTCGTAGCTTGCGGTGTGCTGGCTCGAAACAACGACGGTGTCCACGGAGACGGGCACGTTGTTCGAATCGTAGCCGAGGGTCACCTGAGTCTTGCCGTCGGGGCGCAGCTCGGTCAGCAGGCCGTCCTTACGGACCTTGGTCAGACGCTCAGAGAGGCGGTGCGCCAGCCAAATCGGGGCGGGCATCAGCACGTTCGTCTCGTTCGAAGCGTAACCGAACATGATGCCCTGGTCGCCCGCACCCTGGCGGTCGTACTCGTCAGCAGCAATGCCCTGACGAACCTCGAGGGACTCGTACACGCCGGCGTTAATGTCCGGGGACTGCTCGCCAATGGAGACGGACACGCCGCAGAACTCGCCGTCGAAGCCGCGGGTCGAGGAATCGTAGCCGATACCCAGAATGGTCTCGCGCACGATGGAGGGGATTTCGACGTAGCTGGAGGTGGTCACCTCACCGGCAACATGCACCTGACCGGTGGTTACCATGGTCTCCACAGCAACGTTCGCTGCGGGATCCTGGGCGATGATGCCGTCAAGGATGGCGTCAGAAATCTGGTCACAAATCTTATCGGGGTGGCCTTCAGTCACCGACTCGCTGGTGAATAGGCGCAGATGGTTATTACTCACGGTTTCCACTCTACTGGTTGAGGGCGCGCGAAGATAGCGCGCTCGTAATGATGACGGTTTCCTTCAATTATGACACGTTTGTTAAGCGCTATTACGAGGCGGGGTGCTGCAGCCACTCGCCGGACGAGCGGCACCTCCCTCGGCACCACCAAACACTTAGGTCAGCGCCGCTAGAATCTTTTCCGCCAACGCCGGACCAATACCCGGCACCGCCGTCAGCTCCTCAGCGCTCGCCTGCTTAATCTGAGCCACCGACCCGAAGTGCTTAATCAGCGCGGCACGCTTCACCTCGCCCAGGCCTGGCACCTGATCCAGGGCGGAGGCGACCATCGCCTTACCGCGCTTAGAACGGTGGAAGGTGATTGCGAAGCGGTGCGCCTCATCGCGGATGCGCTGCACCAGGTACAGCGCCTGCGAGGTGCGCGGTAGCACGACCGGGTAGTCGTCGTCCGGTAGCCACAGCTCCTCCAGGCGCTTGGCGATGCCGGCAACGTACACGTCCGTAATGCCCAGGTCGCTCAGCGCGGCGGAGGCGGCAGCCACCTGCGGCGGGCCGCCGTCCACGAGCACCAGGTTCGGCGGGTAGGCAAACTTCGCCGGTTCGGGAGTGGAGGCGTCGATCTCGCCGGAGTGCACGGGGGCTGCTTCGCGCTCCGCCTGCTGCGCCAGATGCCTCTTGAATCGGCGGGTGATGACGTCGTACATACTGGCGGTATCGTCACGCGCGGCGTCGCCGGTAATGCTGTAGGTGCGGTAGGCGTTCTTTGCGGGCATGCCGTCCTCAAAGACAACCATGGAGGCGACCACGTTCGTGCCCTGCACATGCGAAATGTCGTAGCACTCGATGCGCAAGCAGCGGGTCCGGTAGTTCCAGCGCTTCCTGCAGCTCCACGAGGGAGGCGCTGCGGGTGGTCAAATCGCCGGCACGGCGGCTCTTGTGCAGGGTCAGCGACTGGCGCGCGTTCTCGGCGACCGTCTTCATGAGCTCTGCCTTGTCGCCGCGCTGCGGGACGCTAATCTCCACGGGGCCGCCGCGCACCTCCGCCAGCCAAGACGCCAGTTGCTCCTTATTCTCGGGCTCCACCGGCACGAGCACGGAACGCGGAATATCGTAGCTGTTCAGGCTCTTCTCGGCGTCCTTCTGGGAGGCGAGGCTCGCCGCAATATCGCTGTACACCTGCGCGATGAGCTGCTCGATGAGCTGTGCGTCGGTGCTGTCGTTGACCTTCTCCACGATCCAGCCGCGCTGGCCGCGGATCCTGCCGCCGCGCACGAAGAACACCTGAACGGACGCCTCCAGGTCGTCCTCAGCGTAGGCGAACAGGTCGGCATCCACGGTCGCGCCGAGCACCACGGCGTTACGCTCAAACGCCTTAGTCAGCGCGGCAATATCGTCACGAAGAATCGCGGCGCGCTCAAAGTCCATATCAGCGGCGGCGGCCTTCATTTCTGCGGTCAACTGGGCGATATGCTTCTCAGCGCCACCACCCATAAACCGGGTCAGCCCGCGCGCCAACTCGCGATGCTCCTCGGCGCTAATCTTGCCCACGCACGGCGCCGCGCACTTATCGATATAGCCGAGCAGGCAGGGCCGGCCACTATTCTTCGCGCGGTTAAACACGCCGTTCGTGCAGGTACGCACCGGGAAAACGCGCAGTAGCGCATCCAGGGTTTCACGAATCGCCCACGCCTGCGAGTACGGCCCAAAATAGCGCACGCCCTTACGGCGCTCGCCGCGAGTGACCATCGCGCGCGGGTACACGTCATTGACGGTAATCGCCAGGTACGGGTACGACTTATCGTCGCGGAACGCAATGTTGAAGCGCGGCGAAAACTCCTTAATCCAGGTGTATTCAAGCTGCAGCGATTCCATCTCGCTCGCCACCACGGTCCACTCCACGCTCGCCGCTGTATGCACCATCGCGTAGGTCTTCGGGCTCAGCGTCTGCGGGGACGCAAAATAGCTGTTGAGGCGGTTGCGCAGGTTCTTCGCCTTGCCCACGTAGATGACGCGGCCGTCGGCATCGCGGAAACGGTAAACGCCCGGGTCGGTGGGGATTTCGCCGGGGGCGGGGCGGTAGCTGGAAGGCTCTGCCATGGGTACTTTCTCCTCGCTCTACTGGGCTTGACGGTGCTTCTCTACGGGGGTCGGTGCGGGGTTGCCACTGCTGGGCTACCGGGGTCATCCCAGGCTCGCGCATACGACAAACCGCGCATCCTACACCCATCTCCCCCATAACGCGGGGGTCGGTGCGTGAATGCGCGGTTTAAGTCTACGCGGTATAGGCGGCGCGTGCCCTAGCCTGCGTCACGTGCGGCTGAGGGCGAAACGTTGTACTCATGCTTGCGCGCCTGACCGGACAGCTGAGCAATCTCGTCCATGATCGTGTCGGCGGTGACGCGGCGCTGCTTGCCGGTCATCTTCTCACCGGTCTTCTCAAAGTAGAGTGGCTTGCCCACACGAATCGTGAAGCGGCGCGGGTAAATCATGTTCGAGCCGGGCTTCTGCAGGCGGTCGGTGCCAATCAGACCGACCGGAACCACGGGTGCGCCGGTCATGTGCGCCAGCCACGCCACACCAATCTTGCCGCGGTACAGGTAGCCGTCGCGGGAGCGGGTGCCCTCGGGGTAAATGCCGAAGACCTTACCCTCCTGCAGCTTCTCCAGGGCAATGTCGAGTGCCTTGAGCGATTCGGAACGGTCGGAGCGGTTCACGGGAATGATGTCCACGGCTTCGAAGAATGCCTTCATCATCTTGCCGCGCGGGCCGGGGGTGTTCACGTACTCAGCCTTCGCGAGGAACGCCACGCGGCGCGGCATCATGGCAGAAATAATGATGGAGTCCAGGAAAGACAGGTGGTTGGAGGCGACAATCACCGGGCCGTTGGCGGGGAAGTTTTCGAGTCCGGTCACGCGGGCGCGGAAGACGGTGCGCAGGATTCCGGTGATTGCTTTCTGGGTGGATTTGTAGAGAAGCACGTGAACTCTCCTGAGGTGCCGATAGATTGCGGGCTGTGGCGGCGGTCCGCCGTGGATGCGGGGTGAGTGACCCCCTTCTGAATATACGCCGCCAAAGAGCACAAAATCTGTACTGCGGTAACCTGTGCCGCAAAAAATTTGTACTGTGTTTAGTAGCGTCGGATTTTATTATTCCACACCCGAGTGTAGGCACGTGAGGGGTGCCGCGCTCCCCTTCCACATGCTGGGATGCGCCTCCCACCCAGGTTCCTGCGAGTGCCCCGGTTGAGGGCGCCTGCACAACTTCCACCCCGGCGCATCCTCCCCCGTTACAGGCGGGGAAGTGGCACGGAAGCTAAGGGTTCAACCTCAACGTAATATTTCAGGTTTTCCGCCTGATTATTACTGATTTCCCCACCAAATAGCCGTGTCACATTATGACGCTACGTCAGCAAAGTTTCGTAAATGCGCATTTAATATGCAAAAATGAGAGCAGGGTGGGCTGTCGCACCTCCCTCAAGGACGATTCACCCTGAACATAGTGAGCCGCCCCTCCAGCGGATGTGCGTCGGGACCACTCCACCTACAAATTCCACGCACACTGGAGACATACACTATGGCTACAAAACCCGTCTCGCGTGCGCAGGCAGCAAAGATTGCCCGCCGCTCAGACACGGTCGGTGCCTATGCCGGAAAAGGCTGGGTACAGGCTGTTGCGTTTGTGATGCTCCTGGGCTTCACCATCATGGCAGTCCTTGCAATGCGCACCTACGCACTCTCCATGCCGCTCCCCGATAAAATCGTCGGCAACGACGGCAAACTATCGCAACCCAAGAACAGATCCTGCACGGTCAGGAACTGTTCCAGGGACGCGGCCTGCAGCAGTACGGATCCGTCCTCGGCCACGGTGCCTACCTCGGCCCCGACTACACTGCAGAATACCTGCGCCTGACCACCGATGCTGCCGTCAAGGAGTACCGTGAACAGGGCAAGCAGGACCCCCGCGAACTCGTCAAGAACGAGTGGCGCAAGGAGAACAAGTACGACGAGCAGACTAAGACCATCACCTGGTCCGCTGGTGAGACCAAGGGCTACCAGCTCATGCTCAAGCACTACCGCGAAACCCTGATGAAGGGTGACACCTCGCAGGGCCTGTTCCCCAACGCCATTAAGAACGATGAAGAACTGCACGACATCGTCGCATTCTTCGGCTGGACCGCATGGGCATCGGCGGCAGACCGCCCCGACCAGCCTTACTCCTACACCAACAACTGGCCCTCCGAACCCAACGTGGACAACAAGCCCACCGCGGATCTGATGGTCTGGTCGGCACTCTCCCTGATTGCCCTCATCGGTGGTACCGGTCTGATGTTCGCCATCTACGGCCGCTGGTCCCGCGCTATCGGCTGGCACGCGGAAGAGGCACCCGTCCTCGACTTCCGTCAGCCCGACGAAGTTCGCCTGACCCCCTCACAGAAGGCAGCCTGCCTGCTCTTCGCAACGATCCTGGTGCTGTTCCTGCTGCAGGCTCTGGTGGGTGCGCTCACCGAGCACTACCGTGAAGAACTCACCGGATTCTTCGGTATCGACATGGGCCAGTTGCTGCCCTACACGGTATCCCGAACCTGGCACCTTCAACTCTCCCTCTTCTGGACCGCAGGCGCGTTCCTGGCGGGCGGTATCTTCATCGCCCCGCTGATTACCCGCCGCGAACCCAAGAAGCAGGGTCTGCTCACCTATGTTCTCATCGGCGCCGTGGTCTTCGTGGTCCTCGGCTCGCTGCTGAACGAATGGTTCTCTCAGAAGGGCCTCATCCCCAAGGAATTCACCGGCTTCTTCTCGCAGCAGTGGGAGTTCCTGGACCTGCCGCGATTCTTCCAGATCCTGCTCACCGCGGGTATGTTCATCTGGATTGTCATCGTCTGGCGTACCCTCTCTGCTCGCCTGAAGGGCTCGAAGAAGACCTCCCTGCCGTGGCTGTTCCTCTTCTCCGGCCTCGCCATCCCCATGTTCTACGCGGTCGGCCTGCTCGCAGGTCAGCGTACTCACGTGACCGTCGCCGAATTCTGGCGATTCTGGGTGGTTCACCTCTGGGTGGAGGACTTCCTCGAACTGTTCACCACCGTCATGGTGGCGTACATCTTCGTGCTGCTCGGCGTGGTCCGCGAGCGCATCGCGATCTCCATCATCATGATGGACGCCGTGCTCTACTCCGCCGGTGGTGTGATCGGTACTCTGCACCACACCTACTTCGTCGGTACCCCTCCGAGCAGATGGCATTCGGTGCGTTCTTCTCGGCTGCTGAGGTTATCCCGCTGACCTTCCTGACCGTTGAGGCGTGGGGCTTCATGCAGCTGGGTGCTCGCCAGTACTCCAACCGCACCAAGCCTTTCCCGCACCGTTGGGCTGTTATGTTCCTGATTGCTGTGGGCTTCTGGAACTTCCTCGGCGCAGGTGTGTTCGGCTTCCTGATTAACCTGCCGATCGTGTCCTACTTCGAGATTGGTACCGCGCTGACCGCAAACCACGCACACGCCTCCATGATGGGTGTGTACGGTATGCTCGCAATCGCGTTCGCGGTGTTTGGTCTGCGCTACCTGATTCCCGAGGACAAGTGGCCTGAGAAGGGTCTGAAGTTCTCCTTCTGGACCCTGAACATTGGTCTGCTGTGGATGTCCTTCATCTCGCTGCTGCCGCTGGGTATTGCTCAGCTGTACAAGTCCGTGGGTGAGGGCTACTACGAGGCTCGTTCCTTCGCGTTCATTCACGACGGTGCTTCCGCCGTGATGGGTTGGATGCGTATGCCCGGTGACGTCATCTTCCTGGTCGGCATCATCCCGCTGATCAAGCTGGCTCTGCTGGCTCTCCAGGCCATCTTCTCGAAGAAGGGCAAGGAGACCGTCCTTGAGCTGCCCGAGCCGCCGCTGTACGAGGTGGTTGAGGACGCTCGCATCGCAGAGTTCGCCGGTGCTAAGGCTGCCGAGGAGCTGCCCGAGCAGACCAGCCCCTACCGTAGCGATCGTCGAGGCTAATCATGCCTGAGCAGATTGCTGGAGTTTCTTTCCTCGTGTGGCTGGCCTGCGTGTACGCGCTCGGCCTGGTCGCCGTGGGTTGGGGCTTCGATATTCTCGCTAAGCGCACCAGTCAGCGCATGGTGGCGGCGCGAACCTTCGGGTTCACCTACCACGAAGAGAGCGACGCGTGGCTCTGTCCCGAAGACCAGTGGCTGTGGGCTACTGCCTTCGACTCGGATAACCGAGTGATGCGTTACCGCGCCAAGCCCAGCGTGTGCAACACCTGCCCCATCAAGGACAGCTGCACCGTCTCGGCGAACGGCCGCGAGCTCACCCGCGAAGTGGACGAATGGCCCTACTCCGAGTCGGGTCGTTTCCACCGCGGGCTAGCGGTTGCCGTGTCGCTGCTGGGTGTGGTCACCCTGATTGGTGCCGCCATCGTCTGGCACTCTCCCCTGGAGCTTCTGGTGGAGGGTGCCGCCGCGGTGGTCTGCCTCTCGCTGACCTACCCGCTGGCTGTGAAGCTCATGCGTTCCCCCCGCAAACTTCGAGAACGATCCGAAGCATATTCACGCATCCACCGCTGATGAGTCGGTGAACGTGAAGATGGATCGTTTCGCGGCGAAGTGGGGTGGCGTTTCGAATGAGCGTAAGCGCCGTACCGAGCAGACCCGCAAGCAGATGATTGCGGATGCAACCCTGCCGGTTCGTACCTCCGTCCTCGACCCGGACCGCCCCGCATGGAGCGGCACCGGCACCTCGGTTAAGCGACTGCACAAGACCACGAACGAGGTCTTGCAGGAGCAGAACCTGGCTGAGGTTGAGGCCGCGGAGGAAATGGCGAAGAAATAGCGCTGCATAGGTTTTTCCGTTCCGGCGGCTGACCGGCTGGCTGGTCCCGTCTGTTAGCTTCGGCGGCTACCCCGTGTGGATTTCTCTTTTGAGTTTTCCATACGGGGTGCCGCCGAGGCGCCGACCACCGCATGCCACCGGAACGGAAAATTCCCCTCCCTAAACTCCCACACACAGCCCGGTACCGGGCATCCCCTACTACCTGCACCGTATGAGGCGCGGGCAGGTGGGCACACATACCGTCCTCCCCCAATTCTTGTGAAGGAAAACCATGGATCCCGTCACTTTGGCAACTATCCTCATCCCAGTTGCCGTTATTGTTCTTTTTATTCTGATTCGTATGTTCCGCGTCATCCCCGAATACGAGCGTGGCATCTCCTTCCGCTTCGGTCACCTGCGTTCGGAGCTGAAGCCCGGCCTGAACGTCGTCTTCCCCCTCGTTGACTCCCTGCAGCGCGTTGATATGCGTGTCATCACCCTGACCATTCCCCCGCAGGAAGTCATCACCAAGGACAACGTTCCCGCCCGCGTGAACGCCGTGGTCCTCTTCCGCGTGACCAACGCCAAGAACGCCGTGCTTGAGGTTGAGAACTACCCGATTGCCACCAGCCAGATTGCGCAGACCACCCTGCGTTCCCTGCTCGGTCGCGTTGACCTGGACACCCTGCTCGCGCACCGCGAGGACCTGAACGAGGACCTGCGGTCCATCATCGGTTCGCGCACCGAACCGTGGGGTATTCAGGTGGAGCTCGTCGAAATTAAGGACGTTGAGATTCCCGAGGCTATGCAGCGCGCCATGGCTCGCGAGGCTGAGGCTGAGCGTGAGCGCCGCGCAAAGATCATTTCGGCACGCGGTGAGCTCGAGGCTTCGAGCGAGCTGAAGGAAGCATCCGATATTCTGAGCCAGTCCCCCGCCTCCCTGCAGCTGCGTTACCTGCAGACCCTGCTGGAGCTGGGTGCCGACCAGAACTCGACCGTGGTCTTCCCGCTGCCCATGGACGTGATTGGCCCCCTTATGGGCGCGCTCAAGGGCGAGAGCAAGTAGGCTACTCCCCTTCCCTGATGTACTAGCCTGAAGTACCCGCCGCGGCGGCTGACCCGAAGCGGTGAACATAGAAATATCCCGTGCAGATGAGAGTATCTGCACGGGATATTTCTATGCGGGATTCATACGCAAAACGCTTTCAAGCCGAATGCTTTCAAGCGGAGCCCCCGCCCCCAGAAGAAAACTCTGGAGGAAAACCCGGGAAGGAAGGCGTTTGGCCCGCCGCGGGGATTGGATGAGGTGGTTGCGACGGGCCAAACTGGTCGGTTACACGCCGTAGAGGTGCGGGCGCGGCAGGTACATCAGCCAGTTGGGTGAGGGCCGGAATCCTACCGCAAACGGTTTTCACCGACGCCTTAAGCATAACCGGCACGCGCCCCGAACCAGCGGCAGTTTGAGTGAAGCATCAATCACCCATCTCGCACCATGCCGGGGCGGTATTCAGCCCAGAATCGGCGCCTAAAACATCGGTACCTCAAGCACCGGCGAGCTGGCTACAGTGCAACCCCTAGCGCAGTGCCCGTCAGCTAGCGCAGCGCCCGGCAAACTAACGCAATGCTCGGTGCGCCTGGTCAAAGAACTCACGCTCGTACACGCACGCCGACAGGTACGCCCGCGCCGCGCGCACACGCTGAGCCGGTGAAGCCGTCTCAAACGCACGCTCCACCTCCGCGAGGCTACGCGCCACCTCCGCGGCGAACTCTTCGCCACCGTACATGCTCAGCCACTCCGCGTACGGGTGGTCCGCGTGATTCTGCGAGGAGAGCACAGCGCCCACCTCTTCGTACAGCCAGTAGCAGGGCAAGATAGCGGCGGCACCGACCACGTAATCATCACCGGCGGCGGAGGCACGCAGGAAATTCGTGTACCCCATCGTAATCGGCGAGGGGCCACCCAGACGCGCACGGTTCGCCAGCCAGCCCTCGTGCAGCTGCGATTCGGCGGCAATCGCCTCATGCGCACCGGCGGCCCAGTGCACCTGCGCCTCAGCGGTGTCAGCACGCGCCGAGAGAGTCGCGAGCGCACGCGAATAATCACGCAGGTAGAGGGCATCCTGGTCCAGGTAGAAGGCGAACAGGTCCTCGTCGAGGGTGCCATCACCGAGGGCACGCACGAAGGGCAGGTCCAGGATCTGGTGCCAGGTTTCGCCACCGGCTGCCCAGAGGGCGGCGGTCCAGGGTCCGGCGGGCTTTACGACGGCTTCACCGGCGGGCACGGGGCTGACCGGCAGCAGACGCTCCGGGCTGGTGCCGTCCAGAGTATTGCCCTCAGAGTCGGTGGTGGCGAGCAGGTGATGCCACGGGTATGCGGAGGCGGCAGCCTCCAGGCGGCGGGCACGGGCGGCGTGGTCCACCGGGCCGTGGCCCTCACCGGAGCCGACCTGTAGCCCGGCACCTGCGGCAATGGATTCGTGGAGCCAGCGGGTGCTCCACTGCAGGGCGCGGTGGGTGTCTTCGCTGGTCAGAACGCTCTGCTCTGCGGTGTGTTCTGCGACTTCGGCGTGCTGGAGCAGCTCCACTCCCAGGCGGGTTGCCAGCGAAGAGGATAGGGAGCATCCGGTGCCGTGCGTATTGCGGCTGTCCAGACGCGGGGTGCGCACGTGCGCGCAGGTGCCGTCCGGGAAGACCGCGGTGTTACCGGCGTCCTGACCACACAGGTGGCCGCCCTTCACAATCACGGTAGTTCCGGTCGCCGCCGCAAGGTTCGCCGCCTGCTCGTGCGCCTCATCGAAAGTCTGAGCGGGCTCCTTCTCACAGAGCACGGCAAGCTCCGGAATGTTCGGGGTAATCACATTCACGAGCGGCACGAGATCGCGCAGCGCCTGCTCCGCTTCCGCCTGCAAGCAAGCGGTCACCGCTAGAAGCAATCATGACCGGGTCGAGCACAACCACGGGCACCGGATGCTCGCTCAGCCAGGTGCGGACGGTGCGGATCGTGTCTGCGTCGCCGAGCATGCCGATTTTCACGGCGTCAACCGTGACGTCATCAAAAACGGCGGCAAGCTGCGCGGTCAAAAATTCCAGGGGCGGGGTGAACACTTCACGAACCCCGCACGTGTTCTGGGCGACCAGTGAGGTGGTCACACACATGCCGTAACCGCCGGATGCGGCAATGGACTTGAGGTCCGCCTGGATACCTGCACCGCCGGAGGGGTCGGTTCCCGCAATGGAGAGAACCCTCGGCACCCGAGCTGTCTGGGGTACCCCGGATGCTCCGGAGGCGCTCGCGCCGGGTGCAGGTTGGAGAGGGTCGAGGGGTTGGAGGTGGGTGCGCACGAGGGCGCGGTAGGCTGCTCTGCCATGATCGATAATCCCTTCGCTAGTTCGAACTAGAGCAGGTTCAATGGGTGATTCTCTCAGCCTTGAGTGTTATTACGCCGTTTCGTGCGCCCGCTGTGCTGTAGCTCTTCGCTGTGCCGTAGCCCTTCGTTGGGCGGTCAGTTGGGCGGGTTAGCGGGTCGCGGGCGTCTCAAGGCACCCCATATCGCTCTGCCAGGTTATCACAATGATTCTCCGTAGCTAAAAGTTCTGCGGGTAACAAGTGAATCTCTCCGAAATTTTCGTTTGAGTCTTGCACTCTTGCGAGTGCTCCCGCCGCCGATTTCAGTGCACCCTTGTACGGAAACCACCCGTTAAACACGTAGTGCCCGGCACCGCTTCACACGGTACCGGGCACTATCAGCCGGGCACTATCAGCCGGGTTTAGGTCAGGGCGAAAATCTCTGCCGGTGAACCCTCCGCAATGATCCTACCCTCGTGCAGCAGGACCGCGCGGTCAGCCAGCGAGGCGATACGCGCATCGTGCGAAATGATCAGCACCGCACGGTTCGCCAGCACGGCGCTCAGGGACTCGGTTGCGTCCGCGAGCTCCAGCTGGGTGGTGGACTCGTCCAGAATCACGGCGTGCGGGTCAGCCAGCACAATACGTGCCAGTGCCAGCTGCTGAATCTGGTCACGGGTCAGAGGCGAATCCGCGCCGCTGACGACGGTGTCCATACCCTGCGGCAGGTCGCGCCACCAGCGGGCACCAACAGCGTCCAGTGCCTCGCCCATCTGCTCGACGGTTGCATCCGGCACGACCACCGTAAAGTTATCGGCGAGAGTACCGAAGAAGACGTGTGCTTCCTGGGTGCAGACCAGCAGGCGCGGGCGGCCGTCAGCGGCGGCATCGGTCGGGAAGTCGCCGTGACCGACGGGGCGACCCATCACGTTGATGGTGCCGTCCAGGGCGGTCAGCGACCCACCAATCAGGCGAGCCAGGGTGGTCTTACCCGAACCGGAGCGGCCCACCAGGGCGAGCGCCTCACCGCGGCGAATCTTCAGGGTGATGTCTTCCAGAACGAGGGCGTCCGGCGAGTAGCCGTACGAAACCTGGGAGCAGTCAATGGCGTACTCCGGGTTCTTCACGGCTTCATCAGACACGGCGGAGAACGCTTCGGCACGGTGCTGTGCACGCGCCTCACGCTGCTTCTTCGCCAAGGACACCACACCGAACACGCGGCCCATGTTCACGAGCATGATGCGCAGGTTACTGACGTGGTGATTCAGCATGTCGGTGAGGACTCGCAGGCTGAACACCATGACCGAGGCGGTCGCCACAGCACCCCAGCTTGCCCAGCCGAAAGCCACGCAGGCGGCACCCCAGAGCATGCACAGAATCGTGGGCATCCAGGAGTTGATAGCGTCCACGGTGAAGTACAGCTGGCGGATGCGCACCATGCCCAGCTGCGCGCCAAACAGACGCTCCTTGTTCTCAGCGGAAAAAACCTCTTCGCGGGCATCGTGAACGCCCAGCTCACGAATCGTGGAGGTACCGCGGATGTTCTCGGTCAGCACGCTGTTGAGGTCACTCACGCACTCCTGGGCGGTCTGATTGCGTGCCGCCATGAGAGGCAACATCTTCGACATGATGAGGGCAAGACCGGCAATCATGGGCAGCATGATTAGACCCATAGCCGGGCTCACAAACGCCAGGGAAATCGTGGAGATAACGAAGTACAGCACCACGTAGATTGCACCGAGGAGGTCTGTACTGACAGAGCTTGCTGCCGAGGACAGGTCGTCGGTCACGCGGGTGAGCAGGTCGCCGCTGCCGGCTTCTTCCACGGTGCGTGCATCCAGGTCGAGGGTGCCGTCGAGGGTGTCCTGGTTGGTGTCGCGGGTAACGAGCGCACCCAATCGCGCAGCACTGTACGAGGAGACCATGAGGGTCACCGCCTGCACGATGAACGCCGCAAGAATAATCAGAATCGGCTGCCACGGGTAGCTGGAGAACTTACCTGCCACCACGTCGTCCACGGTGGCACCAATCTGCAGGGGCACCACCGCGCCCATGAGGGTGCTGACCATGTAGATGACGAAGGTGTAGAGGGCGCGCCCCTTATGCGCCACGAGGTAGCGCCACATGCGGCGTGCCACGTAGGCGGGGGTTTCAATGGGAAGCTGCTTTGCCATGCTAGTTCACCTCCTGATTCTGAGTGGTTGAGGGAGTTCCCGAGTCGGCGGCTGGGTACCCGTCGCGTTCCATGCGGCGGGTCGTCTCCGCGGTCGTGGAGACAACGTAGACCTGCTCCAAATCCTGCAGCAGGCCGGGTAGCCGACGGGCAGACGATCGCTACCGACCTGGGTTTCCATCGCATCGTAGATGTAACGCTGGCTGGGTTCGTCCACGGAGTTCAGCGGCTCGGTCAGGATCAGCACCTGCGCATCCTGTGCGAGCGCGCGGGCGAGTGCCAGACGCTGACGCTGACCACCGGAGAGGTTTGCGCCTTCGCTGGTGATGCGGGCGGCGAAGTAGTCTTCGGGGTTGCGTCCACCCAGTCGGTAGGCGATTTCGCGGGAGTCGGTAATCTTCAGCAGCTCCTGGTCCTTTGCCTGTGCCAGCTCCTCGTCGGGGTTCGGCACGGTGCCCAGGCGCAGATGCTCCTGCAAGGTTCCCGCGAAAATCATGGGGTTCGGTTCACTCAGCAGCACGCGGCGGCCGGTAGCGTCCTTGAGGTCCTCTCCCCCGCGTCGCAGGGTGCGGGCGAGCGCCTCGGCGTAGTCCTGCGCGGTGAGGTTGTAGTCGCGCGGGTTGACGTACACGATGCGCGGGTTGCTGGCACCGGCGGGGGCGACGGGTACGGGCACCTCAAGGGTGCTCGCCTCGGCCGCCTGTTCGGCGCGTGCCAGCTGCGCCATTTCTTCGTCGGTACGCGGCTTCTTCAGCACGCCCTGGCGTACGCCCGCGTGACCTTCGAGGCGGGCGATTTTGGCGAGCGCAATCTTGGCGTAGCGCCATTCCGTCAGGAAGTTCTGGGTAATCCAGATGGGGCCGCCCATCATCGAGATAATAGAGGCGACGGTCACCAGGGACGCGGCGGGGGTGTCGGAGACCCAGCGGCCGTTTTCGACGTGGCCGGTGAGGGCGAAGCCGATGCCGAGCAGGGTCACGGCACCGCCGAGTAGCGCGCGGATGAGGTACATCCAGCGGTGCGTCTTTTCGTAGCGCATGTAGCTGTCGAAGACTTCGTCGGTGCCGCGGTGGTAGCGCTCACGCATCTGCTCTTCAGCGCCCAGGCCGGCGATGGTGCGCAGACCGGTGGCGATGTCGGAGGCGCGCGAGGAGGCTTCGCCATCCTTCTCACGGTAGTCGCCAATCTTCGATTCGAGGAAGGACGAGTACCAGGCAATCACGCCGACCACAATGAGCGTACCGATGAGGGTAACGACCGCGGTGACGGGGTTGATGAGCCAGAGTTGCACGGCACCGAGGGATGCGATGATTATGGCCTCGACGAATAGCGGCAGTGAGAAGTAGACGTTGGTAACACGTCGTACGTCTTTGTTCATAACGGTGACTGCTTCACCCGCGTCAACGGTTGTGCGGGTGCGTCCCATGAGCCGGTTAATGTAGGCGCGCCAGTCGCGGCCGAGTTCCGCGCTGAGGGTCATGGAGGTACCCCAGCCGAAGAACTCGTTAATCACGATGAAGGTGATAGCGACGACGACGACCCAGAACATGGGCCAGGCGTCGGGGGCCTTACCGGCGATGTGCTGGTTGATGAATTGACCCACCATGACGGGGATCAGGATTGCGCCGATGCCTGCGGTGGTTTCTCCGAGGATGGGGATTACCCAGCGGTGCCAGGGGTATTTGTGTCCGGGCGCGGTGACTCGCAGGGCGAGGCGCTTTTTTGAGGGCTTCTTCTTCAGCCTTGCGCAGTTCGCTGCCGGTTATTTCCGGTGCAGCTTTTTTCTGCGCGGCTTTTTCCTGCGTGGTTTTGTTATGCATGGATTCTTCATGCGTAGCTTCTTCACGCGCAGCGTTTTCTTGTGCCTTGTCAGCGTTGTATTCAGTCATTCAACGTCTCTCCTTTCTCTTACCCTATTCCTTTATCAATGTGGCACGCAACACTATGAGTGCATTAGTGGGGCGTGTCGTTATTTTGTGCAACGTATCTGGGGCGTGTATCAACCGCGCAATATAAGCCGGCATCAATCGGCGGACTTGAACCTACGCGGTCATTTATGCGGCATAGCGCCCTGCGGCATAGAACCCTACGGGGGTGTAGCCCTACAGCCTAGCGCCCTACGGCATGGAGCCCTGTGCCTTCGACCTTCTGAACGCAGACTTTCTGAGTGCTGGGTTGTGCATCGCTGCACCTAACCTGCACCTAAAGCGCTTTGTTCTACCCTACCTGAACTTTGTGGTTTCCCGCATTAGAGCACGCGCCATCGCGCCCATGCCGAGTTGTTCCCTCGTAACGATAACGCCCCCGCGCCCGCCCTATTCCCGATAGACTGGAATTCTCATGAGTATTTTGAATTTTCTTTCTCCCTCGCTGGGCGAGAACCCCGGCGACTACAATCGACGCGATTTCAAGGGCAACCCCCTCACCGCCGAAGAAATCTATGAGGCGTTCACCGAGTGGATTTCGACCCGCGGCATGACCCTGTACCCCGCGCAGGACGAGGCTGTTCTGAGTATTGCCGCCGGGCATAACGTGGTGTTGGCAACCCCGACCGGTTCGGGTAAGTCCACTGTGGCTGTTGCCGCGCATTTTACGGGCCTGGCGACCGGTCAGCGTTCCTACTACACCGCCCCCATTAAGGCGCTGGTATCTGAGAAGTTCTTTGACCTGATCAATATTTTTGGTGCCGAGAACGTGGGCATGATTACCGGCGACTCCGCCATTAATACGGAGGCGCCCATTATCTGTTGCACCGCGGAGATTCTCGCCAATATTGCCCTGCGCGAGGGTAAGGATGCGGACCTCTGCCAGGTCATTATGGACGAGTTCCATTTCTACTCTGACCCGCAGCGCGGCTGGGCGTGGCAGCTTCCCCTGCTGGAGCTTCCGCAGGCGCAGTTCCTGCTGATGAGCGCGACCCTGGGCGATACGACTCGCTTCCAGGAGGAGATGACGGCGCTGACCGGTCGTGAGAGTGACCTGGTGGCGCATTCTGAGCGTCCTATTCCGCTGCATTTCTACTACTCCACCACCCCGGTTCAGGAGACGGTGCAGGAGCTCGTGCAGACCAAGCAGACTCCGGTCTACATTGTGCATTTCTCGCAGAAGGCGGCGCTGGAGCAGGCGAATGCGCTGCTGTCGGTGGCTATTGCTTCGAAGGAAGATAAGGAACGCATCGCGGAGCTGATTGCGAAGTTCCGTTTCGGTCCGGGTTTCGGTAAGGCACTGAATAAGCTGGTGCGTGCCGGTATCGGTATTCACCACGCGGGCATGCTGCCCAAGTACCGCCGCCTCGTGGAGCAGCTGGCTCAGGAGGGTCTGCTCAAGGTTATCTGCGGTACCGACACCCTGGGTGTGGGTATTAACGTGCCGATTCGTACCGTGCTGATTACGGCGCTGTCGAAGTTTGACGGTGCCCGTAGCCGCCGCCTGCGTGCCCGCGAGTTCCACCAGATTGCCGGACGCGCAGGCCGCGCCGGTTTTGATACCGCCGGCACCGTGGTGGTTCAGGCACCCGAGCACGATATTGAGAACGCGCGCCTGCTGGCTAAGGCGCAGGCAAAGTTCGGTGACGACACCAAGCGCATTAACCAGTCGCTGTCCTCCAAGCGTAAGAAGGCGCCGGAAGGCTTCGTTGGCTGGTCTGAGAAGACCTTCGATCAGCTGGTAGAAGCCGCCCCGGAGCCTCTGACCTCCTCCTTCGACATCACCCATTCGATGCTACTGAACCTGATGCACCGCCCGGAGAACCCGGTTATTGCCGCGTACCGCATCATTCAGGAGAACCACGAGAGCCCCGCGCGCCGCCGCGAGCTGCTGCGCAAGGCAATCGGCATCTACAAGGAGTTGCTGACCGGTGGCGTGATTGAACGAACCAACACCCCGGACGAGCACGGCTCCTACCTGCGCCTGACCGAGGACCTACAGGATAACTTTGCCCTGAACCAGCCGCTATCCGCTTTTGCGGTCGCCGCGCTGGAACTGCTCGACCCCGAATCCCCCAGCTACGCGCTGGACGCGCTCTCCCTCATCGAGGCGACCCTGGAATCGCCGAACCAGGTGCTGTACGCCCAGGAACGCAAGGCGAAAAACGAGCTGTCGGCACAGCTCAAGGCGGACGGTGTGGACTACACCGAACGCATGAACGAGCTGGACAAGGTCACCTACCCGCAGCCTCTGGCGGAGCTCATTGATCAGGCGTACACGACCTACAAGCAGTCCGCACCCTGGGTTGCACGTTTTGAGCCGCGCCCCAAGTCGATTGTGCGTGACATGTACGAACGCGCGATGGGCTTCAACGACTTCGTGCAGTACTACTCGCTCGAACGCGCCGAGGGCGTGCTTCTACGCTACCTCTCTGACGCGTACAAGGCGCTGCGCCACACCATCCCCGATTCTGCCGTGACCGACGAGCTCGACGACATCATCGAGTGGCTCGGCGAGCTCGTGCGCCAGACCGACTCCTCCCTGGTGGACGAGTGGGAGAAGCTGGCTGCCGGCGAAGACACCGCAACCATTGCGGCCGAGCACGCCTCCATCGAGGAGGAAGAGCCTCCCGCCGTGACGAAGAACCTGCGCGCCTTCCGCGTGATGGTGCGCAACGCGCTCTTCCGCCGTGTGGAGCTCTTCGCTGAGGAGCGTGACCGCGCCCTGGGCGCGCTGGACGAGTGGTGCGGCTGGGACGCCGACCGCTGGGCGGACGCCATGGACGACTACTTCGACACCTACGATGACATCTACACGGACGCCGACGCGCGCTCGCCTCGCCTGGTCAGCATGGATGAGGACACCGCCGCACATCCGGGCGTGTGGAAGGTTCAGCAGAGCTTCGCCGACCCCGAAGATAACTTTGACTTCGGTATTCGTGCCGAGGTTGATCTGGCGGCATCCGATGAGGCGGGGTACCCGGTGCTGAAGATCCTGAGCGTGGGCGAGTTCTAAGGCTCCGCCTGAGGCCCTATCCAAGGCTGCATCCGAGGCTCCATGTGAGACTCCATCTAAGGCTCCGCCCAGATATTGCCCGTAGTGGGCTAGAATACAGAGTATCTATCTATTTGAATGAAAGAAGGTTCACCGTTGACCGTTTCTTCGCTTCCCAAGGTTGAGTACCGCAAGGGTTCGGTCGTCAAGCACGACGGCTACGAGATTACCGACCACTGGTTCCAGGTTCCCCTGACCCACGGTCTGATTTTCTCCAAGGGCAAGGATGCCGCTCTCTCCTCCCGTTTCGCGGACCAGACCATCACCGTGTTCGCTCGCGAGGTCGTGAACACCAGCGAGACTCTGACCGTTCCGGCTGATAAGCGTCCTTACATTGTGTACCTGCAGGGCGGCCCCGGTTTCGGTTCGCCGAAGACCGGCTCCATTGGCGGCTGGATTGCTGAGCTGGCGAAGACTCACCGCGTGGTTCTTCTGGATCAGCGCGGTACCGGCATGTCTTCCCCGCTGTCTGCTCGCAACATCACCGCTGTGGGTGACCCGCAGGTTCAGGCTGAGTACACTGAGCTGTTCCGTGCGGACTCCATCATCGCTGACGCGGAGGCTGTCCGCGAGGTGCTGCTGGCTGACCGTGCCGACAAGCGCTGGTCCACCATTGGCCAGTCCTTCGGTGGCTTCCTGACCCTGTCCTACCTGTCATTCGCGCCTCAGTCGCTGCGTGACTGCCGCATCACCGCGGGCCTGGCGCCGATTCGTACCTCCGTGGACAACGTCTACCAGCACACCTTCGACCGCATGAAGGAACGTGTTGAGGAGTACTACAGCTGGTTCCCCGAGGACGCAGAGCTCGCAACCCGCATTGCTGAGCACCTGCGCACCCACAAGGAGTACCTGCCCACCGGTGAGCGTCTGACCGATCACCGCTTCCAGATGGCTGGTCACTTCCTGGGTGGCCGCTGGCGTGAGCGCGGTCTGCACTACTTCCTGGAGACCGCTTTCGCAGAGGGTAACGACCACCTGTCCGATCAGTTCCTGACCGCTATGGGTGCCGAGGTGACCTTCCAGGCGAACCCGCTGTACGCCCTGATGCACGAGACCATTTACGCTGACGGCCCCGCTGACGGCGTTCTGCCCGGCATCCCCGGCTACGAGCTGTCCCCTTCCCCCGCGCCGACCAACTGGTCTGCTGCTCGCGTGGCGGCTTCCCGCCCCGAGTTCGCACCGGATGCGGATCGTCTGCTCTTCACCGGCGAGCACATCTTCCCCTGGTACTACGAGGAGGACCCCTCGCTGCGTCCGCTGGCTGAGGTTGCTAACCTGCTGGCTGAGAAGAAGGACTGGGGTCGCCTGTACGACCATGCACAGCTGCACAAGAACGAGGTTCCCGTGGTGGCTGCGGCGTACAACCCGGACGTGTACGTGGACTTTGAGCACTCCATGGAGACCGCTCGCTGGGTCGGTAACACCCACGTGTGGACTTCGAAGACCCACCACCACGACGGTTTCGGTTCTGACTCGCTGACCATTCTGGGTCACCTGAAGAACATGCTGGCTGAGGTTCACAACCAGTAATTCTTCGCCGGGTAGTCATTCTGCCCCGGGTATATCCCCGAATATATTTTGATATAGCGAAAGCCCCTCACCCCGGGGTTAATCCGGTGTGAGGGGCTTTCGTGTGAGCGCCTAGCCTGGTGAGGCCGCACGCTCAGTAACTACTTGGAGGAAGCGTGCGCATCCTGTGCGGTGCGGGCACGCATCACGAGGGCGTGGTATTCGTCTTCCTTCTCGATCAGCTCTTCACGCAGCTTGGCGGGAATGGCGTTGAGCTTCTCGGTTTCCTTCTGCCAGCGGGCGGTGATGTCCGCACGCTCGGCGGCGGGTGCATCCTCGGGCAGTGCCAGGTACTTCTCGGAGAGCGCCTGAACACGCTGAATGGTCTGCAAGCGCGCGGCCCTTGGGGCTGAGCAGCGAGGCAAGCACGGTAATGATCAGAACGCCCACGATGACCATCAGCGACATTTCGGTGGTAATCTCCACAACGTGCACGGGCTCACCGTGGTTGATGAACGGCAGGTTGTTCTCGTGCATTGCGTGCAGGATGAGCTTCACACCAATGAACGCGAGGATGGTCGCCAGGCCGTAGGAGAGGTAGACGAGGCGGTCCAGCAGACCGTCAATGAGGAAGTACAGCTGGCGCAGACCCATGAGGGAGAACGCGGTCGCGGTGAACACAATGTAGACGGACTGGGTAAGGCCGAAGATTGCGGGAATCGAGTCGAGCGCGAAGAGCAGGTCAGAACCGGCGATAGCGACCATGACGAGCATCATGGGGTCATGACGCGCTTGCCGTTTTCGATGGTGAAGAGCTTATCGCCGTCGAAGTGGTCGCTGGTCTTCAGGTACTTCTTGGCGAGGCGGACCATGATGTTGTCTGCCTCGTCGTCGCCGTCGCCTTCGGTGATTTCGTCCTTGAGCAGGTTACCTGCGGTCATGAGCAGAACCAGGCCGAAGATGTAGAACACCCAGGCGAAGGAGTTGATGATTGCCGCACCGGCGAAGATGAAGGTGCCGCGCGCCAGAATCGCGAAGACGATACCGAAGAGCAGGACCTTCTGCTGATTCTCACGGGCGACGCGGAAAGTGCCCATAATAATCATGAAGACGAAGAGGTTATCGACCGAGAGAGCTTCTTCGGTGATGTAGCCTGCATAGAATTCGGTGGCGGCGGAGGGGCCGTTCGTCACGAAATGTACAGACCGAACAGCATCGCGATGCTGATGTAAATACTCGACCAGATGGCCGCTTCCTTGACGGTAGGTTCGTGCGCCTTACGAACGTGGAACACGAAATCGAAGGCCAACAAACCCGCGATGATGAGAATAGTAACCAACCATTGCAACCCGGTAACTTCCATGGGGAGCCTTTCTTGTGGTGTGCGTACAGGACCACAAGTCTCTCCCGCCGACCTGAATGGAGATCGGCCCGATTCACCGGTTAGGCGCCTTCGGCTAACGTGCTGACGATGAGTCGATTGGTGGGATACTCCCTTGCTCGGTGAACGATTATACAGCAGGTTGGGGTTTTCGCAAGGGAGTTCGCAGGGAGGTTTTCGCAGGGGTGCACAAGGAGCCCCTCCGGGAAGGCTTTCAGGAGCTAGGTGTGCCCGGAACGCCGCATCCGACGGGGTTATCCCATCGGATGCGGCGTTTCGGGTAATGAATACGCGCTTGCTAGTTAGCACTGTTTACCAGCTAGCGCCGATTAGTTAGCGCCGTTACTAGTTGGCAACGGTGAAGCGGCGGCCCGCGTGCTTGGGCTCTTCTGCCTCATCAATCAGGGCGACCGCAAAGTCCTCGGCACTAACGAACTCGCCTGCGGGGGTGTCCAGCGCGGTGTTGTACTTGCCGGTGCGCTCACCCGGTGCGATTTCGAACGCCGGGGAGAGCATGGTCCAGTTCAGACCCTCGGATGCGCGGTACTCGTCGAGAATCTGGGCGAATGCCTTCGCCTCGGGCTTGTAATCTTCCGGGAAGCCTTCGCCATCAACGAAGCGGTTGCCGTTGCCGTCCTCGAGGGAGCCAGCGCCGCCAACGACCAGCAGGCGACCGGTGGGCGCCGCCGCGATCAGTGCGCGGTGTGCGTCAATGATCGGCTGCGCGGAGGTGCCGCGACCGCCAGGGACGGCAACAATGGTGACGTCGTGGGTGTTGACGATGTCGACCAGTGCCGCGGTGTCTGCAAGGTCGATTCTGTGGGCGGTAGCGCCTTCGGGTGCCTTGCCGGAGCGGGTGTAGGCGTCGACCCGGTGGCTGCGGGAGATTGCTTCTGCTGCGGTGCGTGCGCCGACCATGCCGGTTGCGCCGATGATTGCGATGTTCATGAGGGTTCCTTTCGGAGTGGTTTCTGAGGTTTTACCTTGCGGTTTTTTCTTGCGGGGTTCCGCGTGATAGTTTTATAGTATCCATTAGAAACCAGGTACCTCAAGGTAACTATTAGGGGGTTTGAGAAAATATTTAAAAATATTTTTCGCACCCCTCACTACCCCAACAAAGCAGCCCCTCAGCAGATTGAAAAGACAGTAGCTATGACCACCACGCTCACCTCCCCCGCACGCGAAACTGTAGAGTCTACCCACACCCCGCAGGACGATTTTCCCGCCAATATTCTCACCGGTGCCTGCCCCTCCCGCACCGTGATGCGCCACCTCACCGACCGGTGGACCCCGTTCATTGTTGCGGCGCTCTCCGAACAGCCCGTCGCCCGCTTTGGTGAGCTCAAGGCGATGATTCAGGGCGTCTCCCCCCAAGGTGCTCACCCAGACTCTGCGCTCCATGGAACGCGACGGCCTGGTGGAACGCCGGGTCACCGCATCCATTCCGCCGCGCGTGGACTACGAACTGACCGCGCTCGGCACGACCCTCATTGAGCCGATGACCGCCCTGCGCCACTGGGCGCAGGACAATATGCAGGCGGTACTCGAAGCCCGCGAGCGCTACGACGCCGCTGCACTAGAGAACGGCGACGTATAAAAGGCGCAGCGGCAAGCGGCACAGCGTAAAAAGGTGCAGCGTAGAGCGGTGCAGTGGGAGCAACACATCGCAGACCAGCACGCATAGACCAGCACCGCGTAGCAAGCCCACATCAAAGTAGCCCTCCCCGTGAACCATGCACGGGGAGGGCTACTTCTATATTTCATTCAGTTAGGAGACCAGGTTGAACTTAGGAGTGTTGAGCTTAGGAGACCATGTTGAAGGTCGGCGGGGTGAAAGCAATCGCGTTCACCTGCTTGTTCGTATCCAGTTTGTCGTTCTCACGAATCGTCGGGACGGTAATAACCACCTCGAACTGGTACATGCCTTCCATGAGCTTATCGCCACGCAGCGCAAAACGCGCAGAGATACCGGTCGCCTGATCATTCACGCTCGACGCAAAGGGAATGACCTGACCCTGAACGGTCTGAGTCTTGCCGTTGCGGGTCATGACGGTTGCCTTGCCGGTCGGGTCAGTCGTGAAGACCTGACGGTCAATGATTTCACCCTCGGGCGAGAAGAGGTAAATGTCCATGGACGGGTGCAGGTGCGTGGTGCCGGTCGTCGCCTCCACTGCGGAGACGTTGTAGGTCATCACGAACTCGCCGCAGTTCAGGTTGAGGTCGCCCTCGGGGCCGTGAGTCGCCTCGTACACGGACATGAGGCGGATTGTCGCGGGGTTCGGGGAGGTTGCATTCTCCATGGACCACCACGCCTGACCGGTTACCGGCGCAGTCACGGGCTTGTTCTTGGTGCGCGACTGCAGAGCGCCACTGGCGGGGTTGGTAATCATCCAGCCGCCGACCTGGGTAAAGTCCGGGCCCTTAACCGTCTTGCAATCATCAGCCGAGGCCGCGAATGCGGGCACCGCCGTGGAGGCGGCAATAGCGGGCACAGCCCAGAGCCGCGCCGCGGGTGAGGTTGCGGCGGGTAACGGAACGAACTCCCGTAGTGTGTGCGTCTGAAGGGTTATTTGAAATAGTCACAGATTTTTCTTTATCGTTCGGAAGCATCACGGTGTTATTTGACACGTAAAACACTTTGATAGTGTACAGCATGTATCTGCACTCAGTGGAACTTCATGAGCAATGAATTATCTCATGGCGAAAAACCCAAGTCGGCCCCCTAAACACCGGGCTAGAACACGGTGTTTAGAGCACCGGGTTTAGGCGTGACCCGCCTCCTTCATCAGGCGCAACTCCTTCTTCAAATCGGCAAGCTCATCACGCAGACGCGCCGCCAACTCAAACTGCAGGTTCTCCGCCGCCACGCGCATCTGCTCGTTCATCTGCTCAATCAAATCCAGCAGTCCTCGGCGGGTGCCGCCGCCAGGCCGTCGGCACGAACGCGCGCCTCCGCACGGGCGAGAAGCTCCTCCGACTCCGGGGTGCTCGTGGCAATCTTCGACGAGGTCGCAGAACCGGTCTTCGCACCCGCACTCACCGTGCGGGCACCCTTCTTACCGCTCTTCCGCAGCTGCAGAAGCTCGCGGGTGTCTTCCTCCTCGCGGGCGAGAACATCCGTAATATCGGCAATCTTCTTACGTAGCGGCTGCGGGTCAATGCCGTGCTCGCGGTTGTACGCCTGCTGAATCTCGCGGCGGCGGTTCGTCTCATCAATCGCCACACGCATAGAATCCGTAATCTTATCGGCATACATATGCACCTGACCGGACACGTTACGCGCCGCGCGACCAATGGTCTGAATCAGCGACGTGGTCGAACGCAGGAAGCCTTCCTTATCGGCATCCAGAATCGCAACCAGGGACACCTCGGGCAGGTCCAGGCCCTCACGCAGCAGGTTAATACCGACCAGCACATCAAAAGTGCCCAGGCGCAGCTCGCGCAGAAGCTCCACACGGCGCAGAGTGTCAACGTCGGAGTGCAGGTACTGCACCTTCACGCCGTGCTGCAGCAGGTACTCGGTCAGATCCTCCGCCATGCGCTTGGTGAGGGTCGTGACCAGCACACGCTCATCACGCTCAACGCGCACGCGAATCTCCTCAAGCAAATCATCAATCTGACCCTTGGTCGGCTTGACCACAATCTCCGGGTCAATCAGACCGGTCGGGCGAATAATCTGCTCCACATAACCATCAGCCTGCGACAGCTCATACTTGCCGGGGGTCGCCGAGAGGTAAATCGTCTGGCCGATACGCTCCAGGAACTCCTCCCACTTCAGCGGGCGGTTATCCATCGCCGAGGGCAGGCGGAAACCGTGCTCAACCAGGGTGCGCTTACGGGACATATCGCCCTCATACATGGCGCCAATCTGCGGGACCGTCACGTGCGACTCGTCAATAATCAGCAGGAAATCATCCGGGAAATAATCCAGCAGACAGTTCGGGGCGCTACCGGGGGCACGACCGTCAATGTGGCGCGAGTAGTTCTCAATGCCATTGCAGAAGCCCATCTGCTCCATCATTTCCAGGTCGTAGGTGGTGCGCATGCGCAGACGCTGCGCCTCCAGCAACTTGCCCTGAGATTCGAGGGTCTGCAGGCGCTCGCGCAGCTCATCCTCAATGGAGGTAATAGCCTTCGCCATGCGCTCCGGGCCGGCAACGTAGTGGCTTGCGGGGAAGACATACATTTCTTCTTCCTCGCGAATCACCTCGCCGGTCAGCGGGTGCAGGGTGTAAATCGCCTCAATCTCATCACCGAAGAACTCAATGCGGATCGCGTTCTCCTCGTACATGGGGATGATTTCGACGGTATCGCCGCGCACACGGAACGTGCCGCGGTGAAAGTCCATATCGTTACGCGCGTACTGCATCGCCACGAACTGGCGCAGCAGCTCGTCGCGGTCAATCTCCTCACCGCGACGCAAAGTCACCATCTGCTCAATGTACTCCTCGGGCGTGCCCAGGCCGTAAATGCAGGACACGGTCGCAACCACCACCACGTCACGGCGAGTCAGCAGGGAGTTCGTCGCCGAGTGGCGCAGACGCTCCACTTCCTCGTTGATGGAGGAGTCCTTCTCAATGAACGTATCGGTCTGCGGCACGTACGCCTCAGGCTGGTAGTAGTCGTAGTACGAGACGAAATACTCCACCGCATTATTCGGCAGTAGCTCGCGCAGCTCATTCGCCAGCTGCGCCGCCAGAGTCTTATTCTGCACGAGCACCAGGGTCGGACGCTGCACCGCCTCAATCAGCCAGGCTGCAGTCGCGGACTTACCGGTACCGGTAGCGCCCATCAGCACAATGTCCTTCTCACCGTTCTGCACACGCTCGGTGAGCTCGGCGATAGCCTTCGGCTGATCACCGGCAGGCTGGAAGGGGCTGATCACTTCAAAGGGGGCAACAACGCGGTTAATTTCGGGTGCGTAACTCATGTATCCATCCTAGGGGAAAGCCGCCCAATGCGCGCCTGGATTGGTCACCCTTTTCTGCTGGCGCAATACAATGACGCGCAATGCGCTCGCTACGATACCCCCTGCCCTACCGGTGACTACCCCACCGGTGGCTACGCGCCAGTGGGTACATGCCAGTGGGGCACCTCGCGGGTAAGGATTTAGCGCACCTCCACGGTGGCTCCGGCGAGGCTCATCAGCGCCCGGTTCGTCAGCGGAAGGTACCCGTTCAGGGCGCTCAAAATCAGCTGCATGGTGCGCTCTTCATCCTCCACGCTCAGCCCGCGCGGAATACCCACACCCGGCACGCAGATGCGCTGCTTATACAGGTCAATCACCGCGCACACGGTGCGGTTCGGCACGCCCAACACCGGCAGCATGCCGCGGTGATTGACGGTGCGCAGGCCCTTACCGACCACGGCGGCGGTGCGGATATCCGGGCGGGCACTCCTCGCGAACCGGGAGGCGCCCGCACCGTTCGCAAAAGCGGCAGGGTCGGGAATACTATTCGGCACCGCGCTCTTCTCGTTCAGCACAGACAGCAGCGGCTCCCCCACCGCGGCGGTGACCGCCACGTAGCGTACCTGCCGGTCCATGGCGTTGAGGAAGTCCAGTTCCGCGTACTCCTCCACGCGGTAGTTTTCGACCAGACCGGCTTCACCCGCTCCGGTTTCTTCCACGGTGCGGGTGATGACTTCTTCATCGTAGAAGCTTGCCACGCACACCTGCGGGGCGCCGCGCTCAATGCGGGCGCGGCACTGGTAATCGTCGTCGAGCATCCAGAGGGACAGCTCGTAGCCGTCGGGTACATCGCGCACACCGGTCGCGAGCAGCACTTCGCTGCCGTCCAGGGAGAACGGCTCCCAGCCTGCCGGTTCAAAAGCGTTGAGGGCACCGTCCAGGGCGGGGTTGCAGGAGCCGAGGCTCGGCGCCTGATCAGCCGGAGTGAACGCCTCGGTGGAGGGCATGGCGATGGTGAGCCCGCGCATCCTGCCGGCGAGGCAGAGTTCAACCGCCATGAGCAGGTGGCCCGCACCTTCACGGCTCAGTGCTGGGCTCTGAACCAGGTGCGCCACGCCGGAATTGTCCAGGCTGAGGTGTTCGCCAACTCCACGGGCGGCGTTGGAGTAGCGGTTGTGCAGGCGCACCAGCTCGTCAATGGGCAGGCACGGCCCACGGCGCCGAACGCCTGAGCGATAGCGTGAACGTGTTCGGGGAAGACGCGGCAGAGTCTGCCGAGCTGACGGGCAAACTCCGCCGGACGCTGCGTGAGCACGCCCAGGAGGGTGCCGAGGTTCTGCTGGCGGTAGGCGTTGAGTAGCTGGGCGACGGTGGCGGGTTCAAGCTGCTCGGCAGTGCCCATCTTGGGGAGGCGCGCTCCCTGCCGGTTGAGGGTTGCGGTGGTGCCGCGGCTGCCCGCGGACTGCTCTGATGAGTTTTTGCCTGCTTGTTCGTCTACTTGTTGATAGTAGGTTCCCGACTGCGTCACGTTTTCACGACCTTGCGCTCTTCAGAGCGTTCGTTAGCTGATTCTTCGTAAGGTGACGGGCGGGGCTCAGCGCCTACCGGCAGATGGTTCGTGCACACACTCGACCGTCTGCCGAATCGTATAGTACCGGCATACAGCTGTGCCTCGTTCCTTGAGCAACTAAGCTATAGCTTCAAGACGTCAGCATCAGGACCTCAGCGCTGAGATAGTACCCAGTTCTCAGCACTGAGATGTCAGCGTTGAGCCCTGCCCGTCAGTGCGGGCGCACGCGTTCCCTCGTGGAGGCGCCGGACTGGGTTACCGCTGGTGACGAACCCGTTGCCCGTGCCGTGGAGGGGCGTGTGCGTTCCGCAACGCTTTTTAGGCTATCAGCTTTAGCAGGCAATTACTAGGGCTAGAGTAACTATTAACTAAGGTTGGACTACCTTTTGGGTTTTGAGGGCTTTACGCAGGCGCTTTAGCCCCGAAATCTAGGACTGGAAATCTAGCCCAGAAATCTAAGACCGGGAATCTAGAGGCCGGTAACCTAGACCGGCAAATCCACCCACTGCGTGTCACCCCAGGTCACGCTCGCCGCACCGGAACTCAAGCTCACCACCAGCTCCTCGGCACGTTCGAGCTCCTCCGGGCGGTCAAACACGCCCAAGGAAATCGTGGCGCCCTCCGCACCGTACTCAGTACCCAATACGTTCAGACCGGCGGCACGGATCTCGTTCTCCAGGCGGCCAGCATCCGCATGCGAACTGGGCACCTGACCCACGCGCAGACGCTCACGCGAATCAAACTGAGCAGAGTCCAGGGTCTGCACCACCGAATCCGTGTAGGCGCGCACCAGACCGCCCGCGCCAAGCTTAATGCCACCGAAATAGCGTACGACCACGGCAACCACATCCGACAAATCCGTGGTGCCATCCTCGCGGGTCTGACGCGCCAGCAGCGCCTGCATCATCGGCACACCCGCGGTACCGGCAGGCTCACCGTCATCAGAGGAACGCTGAATATCGCGGTCGGCACCAATAATGAACGCCGAGCACACGTGGCGGGCATCGTGGTAAGTCTTGCGCACCGACTCAATGTAGGCGCGCGCCTCCTCGACGGTGCTCACGCGCTTGATGTGGCCAATAAATTCGCTACGCTTAATTTCGAGGAGGCTCTCATAGGGCTCATCGCCGCGCGGCACAAGGTAGCGGTTGGCGCGGGTTTCTTCCTGCATGTGTCCTCCTCTAATCAGTACCTATCTATTGTGGCACAGCCCGTCAGGAGCACCGTCCATGTCCCAGTCTTCTTCCCCCGCGCCTACTGCCCTGCGCCGTTACGCTCTCACTGGCGGTATCGGTAGCGGTAAGAGCACCATCGCCTCCCTTTTCGTGGAGCAGGGCGCATTCCTGGTGGATGCGGACGCTATCTCCCGCTCCCTCATGGAGCCCGGCGAGGCGGTGCTCGCCCGCACGGTCGCGGAGTTCGGTGAGCACCTGCTCGACGAGGACGGCCGCCTCAACCGCCCCGCCCTGGCGCGTATCGTGTTCAATGATGAGCAGGCGCGCCTGCGTCTGAACGCGATTGTGCATCCGGCCATTCGTGAGCGTGCCGCGCAGCTGGTGGAGCAGGCGCAGTCCGAGCCCGGTTTTAGCGGCGTGGTGCTGGAGGATATTCCCCTGCTCGTGGAGACCGGCGACCCGTCCGCCTTTGAGGGCGTGGTCGTGGTGCGCACTCCCCTGGCGACTCGCCTGCAGCGCCTCGTATCGTCGCGCGGCATGAGTGAGGAGGATGCGCGCGCCCGCATCGCAGCACAGGCAACCGACGAGCAGCGCGAAGCTATTGCCACCTGGATTATCGATAACGGCGGCTCGCTGGAGGAGACGGCCGAGCAGGTGCGCACCGTCTGGGCGCAGATGATCGCCGCCTAAAAACCCTCCCCGGCAACACCCCTCACCCAAATCCCCAATAACGCAAAGAACCCCCTCACCTCCCAAACGGGAGATGAGGGGGTCCCTGCTCTAGGCACCCCACGCGGGGGTTACCTATCGGCTATTACGCCTGATGAGTGCTCATCTGAGCGGCAGATTAGTTGCCGGTCAGCTTCTTGCGGAGCTCAGCCAGTGCCTCATCCGATGCGAGGGTACCTGCGGAAGCGGGCTCCTCGGAGGAGTAAGAGGTCGGTGCGGGCTCAGCTGCTTGCGGGAGCTGCTGCTGCAGCCTCTGCGTCAGCCTCGAGAGCCTTAGCAACCTGAACCTTGTGAGCCTCGAAGCGAGCCTGTGCCTCTGCGTACTGTGCTTCCCAAGCCTCGCGCTGTGCGTCGAAGCCTTCCAGCCACTCGTTAGCCTCGGGGTCGAAGCCCTCGGGGTACTTGTAGTTGCCAGCCTCGTCGTACTCTGCAGCCATGCCGTACAGAGCGGGGTCAAACTCGGTAGCGTTGGGGTCAACGCCCTCGTTTGCCTGCTTGAGGGACAGGGAGATGCGGCGGCGGTCCATGTCGATGTCGATGATCTTAACGAAGACCTCTTCACCAACGGAGACGACCTGCTCAGCCAGGTCAACGTGGCGGGTTGCCAGCTCGGAGATGTGGACGAGGCCCTCGATGCCGTCCTCAACGCGCACGAATGCACCGAAGGGAACGAGCTTGGTGACCTTGCCGGGAACAATCTGACCCAGAGCGTGGGTGCGAGCAAATGCCTGCCACGGATCTTCCTGGGTTGCCTTGAGGGACAGGGACACGCGCTCGCGGTCCAGATCCACCTCGAGAACCTCGACGGTAACGGGCTGGCCAACCTCGACAACCTCGGAGGGGGTGGTCGATGTGCTTCCAGGACAGCTCGGAAACGTGAACCAGACCGTCCACGCCACCCAGGTCCACGAATGCACCGAAGTTGACGATGGAGGAGACAACGCCCTCGCGGACCTGACCCTTCTCCAGCTCGTTGAGGAAGGAGGAGCGGACTGCGGACTGGGTCTCTTCCAGGTATGCACGGCGGGACAGAACAACGTTGTTGCGGTTCTTGTCCAGCTCGATGATCTTAGCTTCGATCTGCTGACCGATGTAAGGTGCGAGGTCGCGGACGCGGCGCATCTCAACGAGGGATGCGGGCAGGAAGCCACGCAGACCAATGTCGAGGATGAGGCCACCCTTGACAACCTCGATAACGGTACCGGTAACGACGCCGTCGTTTTCCTTGACCTTCTCGATGTCGCCCCATGCACGCTCGTACTGTGCGCGCTTCTTGGAGAGGATCAGGCGACCTTCCTTGTCCTCCTTGGTGAGGACGAGTGCCTCAACCTCGGAGCCGAGCTCGACAACCTCAGAGGGGTCGATGTCGTGCTTGATGGACAGCTCGCGGGAGGGGATGACGCCTTCGGTCTTGTAACCGATGTCGAGCAGAACCTCATCGTGGTCGATCTTAACGACCTGGCCGGAGACGAGATCGCCATCGTTGAAGACCTTAATGGTCTTCTCGACAGCCTCGAGGAATGCCTGCTCGTCGCCGATATCGTTGATTGCGACCTGAGGGATGTTGGTGCTCATGTAGTGAGGGCTCCAATTGGATTTCTAATAGGTCGACGCTGCCGGTTCACCGTTCAACACCCCCGGGTGGAGGCGCCAGCCGGCTCACTTTTTCACCCCGGCGCGCACGGCATAGGGCCGCTAACACCTTTGAACGGGGTGAGGAAACGTCGAGCTGACGGATACTTACAATGTGTACCGCCCACCGGAAGCAGATGCTTTAAGTAGGGTGTGCGAGTGGTCTGAGCCCGTCTTCTCCCCGTTTTCTCAAGGAGAAAAAGAGCATAGAAAACCGTACGTTGGTACACGCGATTAACAGTGTACGGGAATCCCGGGCGTGTCGTCAATGGTTACGCGCCCGGTTTTACTCCCCTATTTTGCAGGTAGGACGGGGACGGCTCGCGGGACGGTGCTCGTCCTCGTTCCTCCCCTCACTAATCAGGGGCGGGGCGCCGCATATTTCCTCCGCGCCTACGCAGGGGCACCCGTCACCCGGACGCTCCGCCCCTCCGCGCAACGCGCCAAGCCTAGCCGGAGCGCAGGGTAGCTATACCCTCCGGAAGCGACATCAGGGTACCCTCTCGGGTGCTCTCCGCAGCGAAGCAAGGAGAGAGCGGAGCGCCCGAGAGGGTGGGTTCCCCTGCAGGAGCGGAGGAAGGGTATAGCGTCCCACCCACCCAGCCCCTGTAGGAACGAGGACGATAACCGCCTTTCCAAGCAGAGCCAAACGGAAGAAACGAGCCTAGTGGCCCGCCTCCTGCCAGGACTTGCCCCAGCCGACCTGCACATCCAGCGGAACACGCAGGGAGGCTGCACCGCTCATCTCCTCGACGAGTACGCGTTCGGCGGCTTCACGCTCACCGGTGGCGACTTCGAGGATGATTTCGTCGTGCACCTGCAGCAGCATGCGGGTCTTCAGGCCCTCTTCGCGCAGGCGGCGGTGAATGTTAATCATGGCGATCTTGATGATGTCCGCGGCGGTGCCCTGAATGGGGGCGTTGAGGGCGGCACGTTCGGCGGCTTCACGTCGGACGCGGTTGGGCGAGTCCAGGTCGGGCAGCACGCGGCGGCGGCCGAAAATGGTTTCGGTGTAGCCGTCCTGGTGTGCCTGCTTGAGCACGCCGCGCAGGAAGCGTCCCACGCGTCCGAAGCGCTTGAAGTAGTTGGTGCGCAGTTCGCCGGCTTCGTCGGAGCTGATGTTCAGCTGCTTGGCGAGGCCGAAGCGCGAGAGGCCGTATGCCAGGCCGTAGGACATTGCCTTGACCTTGGAGCGCTGCTCGGGGGTGACGTCCTCGGGTGCTACGCCGAAGACTTCGGAGCCGACGTAGCGGTGCAGGTCCTCCCCCGCTTCGTAGGCGGCGATGAGCTTCTCGTCGGCGGCGAGGTGCACCATGATGCGCATTTCGATCTGCGAGTAGTCGGCGGTGAGCAGACCCTCGTACTCCACACCGTCGATGGGTGCAGGCGCGACGATGAAGGCGCCACGGATGCGGCGGCCTTCCTCGGTGCGGATCGGGATGTTCTGCAGGTTCGGTGCGGTCGAGGAGAGTCGACCGGTGGAGGCGGCACCCTGCTGGAAGGTGGTGTGCACGCGCCCGTCGTCGGCGGCCGCTTTCTGCAGGCCTTCGACGGTCTGGACGAGCTTGATGTTGTCGCGGTAGGCGGCGAGCGCACCGAGGAATGCGGCACCGTCGGACTCCGGGGAGATTTTGGAGAGCAGTTCGGTGACGGATTCGGCGTCGGTGGAGTAGCCGGACTTGATTTTGCGGGTGTGCGGCAGGGCGAGCTTGTCGAAGAGCACGGTCTGCAGCTGTTTGACGGAGGCGAGGTTGAGGGGTTCTTCGCCGTCGTCGGTTTGGACGGTGTCGCCGATGATGGTGCGTGCGGCGTCCTGCGCCTGGTTAGCGCGTGCGGAGAAGGTGTCGTGCAATTCGGTCAGGAGTGCGTCGGAGACGGCGATGCCTGCCTGCTCCATGTCTGCGAGGACGTAGAGCAGCGGCAGTTCGATTTCTTCGTAGACCTTCAGCTGGCCGTGCTCTTCCATTTCGAAGTGCAGCAGACGTGCGAGTTCGTGGATGATGCGGCTGATTTGCGTGAAGTAGCGCAGGTTATCGACGGGTTCGGCTTCGCCGGGCAGGCTGAAGAGGGAGGGTTCTGCCTCGTCTTCTTCGGGTTGGAAGACGAGCTGCGCGTATGGGTCTTTGGGGATCCAGAGGTAGCGTTCGGCGAGGTCTTCCATGCGTTCGGAGAAGAGCTTGCGGGTTGCGGTGGGGATGAAGCCGCACATGTAGGAGGACAGGGCGGGGTCTTCGACGGCGCCGGCGAGTTCGTAGCCGTAGGCGCGCAGGAGTTTGCGCTGAACCTTCAGGTCCATGACGATTTTGCGGGCTGCTTCGTCGGAGAGCCAGGCGGCGAGGGCGGCGTCGAGTTCCGGGTCGATGGTGCGGGTGTCGATCCAGAGGCTGGTGTTCTTGCTGGTGAGGAGCACGCCGAGCAGTTCGGGGTTTTCTTCGGCGGCGCGGATTTTGGTTTTGGTGACCTTGACGGCGGGTGCGTCGCCGATGGCGGGGCGTGCTACGGGCAGGTTGGTGACCGGGTAGAGGGTCACGGAACCTTCGAGGCGTTCGGGTACGGCGATGGGCGCGCCCTGTTTGTCGGTGCCGTAGTTTTCTTCGGCTGCGGAGGCGCAGAAGGCTCGGAATGCTGCTGCGTCTGCGTTTTTGGTGGGTGCGCTGGTGGCAATGGGTGCGTAGACGGGGCCGGTGGGTGCCTTCTTGGTGGCGCCCTCCTCCCCTGCTTCTGCGGCGGAGCTTGCAGAGCCTGCGGTTCCGGCGGCGCGTACGATGGGGCCGAGGGTGTCAGCGGCGCGCTTGCGGATGGTGCGGAACTCTACTTCGTCGAAGAAGGCGTTCAGAGCGTCCAGGTCGGGGGTGAATGCGGTGTCTTCGAGGGTGACGTTCAGGTCGAGGTCGTTGACGAGCTGGTTGAGGCGGCGGTTGCGTACGACGTTGTCGATGTTTTCGCGTAGTGCTTCGCCCTTCTTGCCGCCAATCTTGTCGCTGTTTCGATGACGGCGTCGAGGGATCCGTATTCGCCGAGCCATTTGGCGGCGAAGCCGGGGCCCACGCCGGGTACGCCGGGCAGGTTGTCCGCCTGTTCGCCGGTGAGGGCGGCAAGGTCGGGGTACATGTGCGGGGGTACTTTGGTTTTCTTTTCGACGGCGGCGGGGTCCATGCGCTGAATACCCTTGGAGGGGCCAGTGGTGACCGGGTAGAGCAGGGTGACGTCGTCGGTGACGAGCTGGAAGATGTCGCGATCGCCGGAGAGGATGAGGACCTTGTAGCCGGCTTCGGTGCCGCGGCGGGTGAGGGTTGCGACGATGTCGTCGGCTTCGTAGTTTTCGTAGGTGAGCGCGGGGATGTTGAGCGCGCCGAGCATCTTTTTGATGAGGTCGATCTGGCCGTTGAAGGCTTCGGGGATGGCGTTGCGACCACCCTTGTATTCGCCGTATTCGGCGGTGCGGAAGGTGCCGCCGGGCAGGTCAAAGGCTACGGCGATGTGGCTGGGCTGGTTGTCTTTGATGATGCTCAGCAGGGTGGAGAGGAAGGCATGGACGGCTTCGGTGTGCTGGCCGTCGCTGCGCACGAAGATGTGCTGTCCGGTCTTTTCGGCCATGGTGTAGATGCCGAAGAAGGAGCGTAGGGCGAGGGAGTGTCCGTCAATGAGCAGGAGGGTTTTGTTCTCTGTAGTCACTCCTCTAGTGTATCGAGTCTGAGTTTTCTTGGTGGTTGGCTTCGTGACGGCTGGGTTCGGGGGGCTAGTTTCGGTGGCTACTGGTTAGCCCTGTGGGGAGGCGCCCGCGCTGTGTTGGGTGTCGGTGCTGTGTTGGGTGCCGGTGCTGTGCCATATAGCGGAATAACAGGGTGTGTGGAAAGAGTTTTACCTCATATGTAGGTGCCGGTGGGGGGCGTTTGGTGAGTTTTCTCCCAAAAATTGTGCCCCAAGCCACTATGCGAGGTGGATAATAATACAGTTTCCAGATAATATATAACCTTATTATCGCCTCCAGCGTAGGAACCCCCACACCCCGTGTATTCATAGGCAGAACTCTACCCAGAATTCACCGGCAGGATCCACCGGACCGTGAGGGCACCTCCCGCGCTCAACACACAACGAACCCTCATTTAGGAAACTATGAAGGCACTCAAAAAACTACCCCTCCTCGCGTGGATTCTCATCGCGATCGCATCGGGTGTACTCATCGGCTTGCTGACCCCCGGAATGATTAGCGGCATCAATGACGCAACCGGCGCATCCATCGCCACCGACTTCATTGTGCAGCTCTTCGTCTCCTTCTCCACCGTGTTCAGCGCCTTCCTAAGCTTCGCGATTCCGCTGATTATTATCGGCTTCATCGTGCCCGGCATTGGTTCCCTCGCGCAGGGTGCAGGCAAGATGCTCGGCATCACCGTGGGTCTGGCATACCTCTCCAGCGTCCTTGCTGGCTTCCTGGCACTGACCTGCGCACTGCTGCTCTACCCCATCATCTTGAAGGGTCAGCAGCTCGCATCCTTCGATAACCCCGAGAACGCCCTCTCCACCGGTTACGTTTCCATTCAGCTGACCCCGATTATGGGCGTGCTGAGCGCCCTGATTCTCTCCTTCATCCTGGGCCTGGGTATTACCGCTTTGAAGACCCGCGCAATGCTGAACCTCTTCGAGGACTTCCAGGTCATCGTTGAGAAGATGCTCAGCTACGTGATTATCCCCCTGCTGCCGGTGCACATTGTGGGCGTGTTCGCGAACATGACCCTCGCCGGTCAGGTGGCGAAGATCCTCTCCGTCTTCGGTCTTGTGTTCGTCATGGTGATTATTCTGCACTGGGTCACCCTGGCCCTGCAGTACTCGGTGGCTGGAGCGGTGTCTCGCCGTAGCCCCATCCAGATGCTCAAGACCATGATGCCCGCGTACTTCACCGCAATCGGCACCCAGTCTTCGGCTGCGACCATCCCGGTGACCGTGCGTTCTGCGAAGAAGGCTGGCATCTCTGCTCGCGTGGTGGACTTCGCGATTCCGCTGTGCGCAACCATTCACCTCTCCGGCTCCATGATCACCATTACCTCCTGCGCGGTTGCTGTGCTGTTCATGACCGGTAAGAGCCCCGACTTCGGTTCGCTGGTTCCCATGATTCTGGTGCTCGGCGTGATGATGGTTGCCGCTCCCGGCGTTCCCGGCGGTGGCGTGATGACCGCAATCGGTCTGCTGGAGTCCATGCTTGGCTTTGACTCCTCCATGATTGCCCTGATGATTGCTCTGTACCTGGCTCAGGATTCCTTCGGCACCGCGACCAACGTGACCGGTGACGCGACCATCGCAACCCTGACCGAGCGTATCTCCAAGGCAATCGGAGCGAACCCCGATAAGGAAATCCGCGACGAGGACATCGAAAAGGCAGAAGCTATTTCCGCTTAGTCCTCTCCGCTTCCATAGCGTTTTTCAGCCCCGCCTCCTGAGTTCAGGAGGCGGGGCTGACCCGTACCCGGAAGCACTCGCGAAAAGCTATCCCGCCTAAAGCAACAAAAACCGAGGAGTACACTGGAAGTCATGACTGAAAACAACACACACCACGCACCCGTCCGCGCGGCAGCGCCCACCACCCTCACCGCAGAAGAAATCAAGGCGCAGCTGACCGAAAGCGGCATCCCCGAGCACCTGCACCCCTACTTCCCCCGCGGCCTGGGTGAGCTCATCCCCGCCATGGGCATTAAGTTCCAGGAACTCACCGCAGAACGCACCGTCGCGACCATGCCCGTCGCCGGTAACACCCAGCCCATCGGCCTGCTGCACGGCGGCGCCAACGTGGTTCTCGCCGAGACCCTCGGATCGCTCTCCGCGGGCGTGCACGGCGGCGAAAACCTCGTAGCAGTCGGCGTGGACATCAACGCAACCCACGTGCGCCCGGCAGTCTCCGGCGTGGTTACCGCAACCTGCACCGCCGTCAAGCTCGGACGCACCCTGTGCATCCACTCCATCGACATTGTGGATGAGCGCGGCCGCACCACCTGCACCGCGCGCATCACCAATATGCTGATTCCCCGCCCCACTGCATAAACTCCCACCGCCTAACGTCCTACAACTTCAGCAAGTAGCCTAAAATCGTAGAAGCACGGGGTGCACACCACCCCCCCCCAACACCCCACCAGAAGGTACGACCAGAAGGAGCACCATGGCCCGCGAGCGCACCCCCTATTTCAAGCGTTACCCGAAGATTGTGCGCGCCAAGCGCATTGTCCTGCCCATCGCAATCGGTGTGATGCTGGTGTGCCTGGTGACCGCCATCAACAACCCCGGCAGCTTCTGGTGGCTGGGCGTGATGCTCGGTACCGGCGGCATGCTCTGGGCTGGCTCCCCCACGGACCGCCCCATCAGCGGCCCGAACAATGACGAAGACGATTTGAACCGCTACCTGCGTTAAGTTCCGTGTAGCATTGGGTTCCCGCCCGCGCTAAGCGACCGGTTTACAACGCACACCCGGGAACTGTTAAACACGAGAACCGTTAAACACGAACGCCCCGTCCCTCAGCTTCATCGTGAGGGGTGGGGCGTTTGTGTGTCATGAATAAGGCGCTGGTTCATCAATGCACCAGCCGTGTGTGCTCAGCGGCGATTCCTAGTCTTCGCCGTAGCGTGCGTTCGTACCTGTACCGATCTGTACTGTGTACGTCTCGTATTTAGGAGAGCTGCTTGATGATGGTGTCGGAGACTTCGCGCATGGACAGGCGACGGTCCATGGAGGTCTTCTGAATCCATCGGAAGGCTTCCGGCTCAGTCAGGTTCATCTTGGTGATGAGCAGCGACTTTGCGCGGTCAACCAGCTTGCGGGTCTCGAACTGGTCGCGGATGGTGCCAACTTCCTTCTCGAGAGCGCGAATCTGCTCGTAGCGGCTGATTGCCACCTCGATTGCGGGGACCAGGTCGTTCGGGGAGAACGGCTTGACGACGTACGCCATAGCGCCTGCCTCAACGGCACGGTCGACGAGTTCCTTCTGGCTGAATGCGGTCAGCAGAACGACGGGAGCGATCTGTTCCTTCGCGATTTCTTCAGCTGCGGTGATGCCGTCCATGATCGGCATCTTCACGTCCATGAGGACGAGGTCGGGGCGGTGCTTCTGCGCTAGCTCGACGGCGGTCTTGCCGTTATCGGTTTCTGCAACAACATCGAACCCCTGGTCCTTCAGAATTTCGACGATGTCGAGGCGAATCAGTGCCTCGTCTTCTGCCACGACGACGGTGCGGGCGGGGCCCTGCTCCTCCGCCTGATTCTGAGTGGTCAGCTCTGACATTACTCTTCTCCTTATCAAATTGAATCACTTAAAGTCTACAGGAGGGAATAAATGTTCATCTACTTTCCTCTCCTCGTCCCCCGCGTGTTATATGCGTCCTATGTGCAGGCGGGAGGAGTTTTCTGACGTTATTTTGTGACCCATTCAACGAATTTTGCACCTTAATGCATGTTTTGCTCTATACTGCTCATAACTGTGAAAACAAAACCGCACAATATAGACGTCACGCGGCGAAATTCACACCTAAAACATAGACCCGAAAATGACTCTGACATGCACTAACACACCCTCGGGTTAGACACAAACGTAATAAACAAAATATTTATACCGAAACTCCATCACCTGCCAAAGAAGGCCGATACACTGGAATGGATTATTCTCCTCGACTTCTCCGGCACTCGCATTTGACCGACCATACTCGATACCCGGAGGGGGATTCATGTCAATCACCCGTCAAGCACGCACCCTGTACTCAGACTTCGTCGAGTACAAGGAACTCGATCGCGCCCCGCTGACTTCCATTCACCCCGGAATTCTCGTCGCCTTCGACTCCACAGCGCTTGCAAGCCTCTACAACTACCCAACCCACATTAGCGACGAAATCCTCCGCGCCTACTCACAGCTGCGCGGACACGCATTCCTCCCCCACCAGGCACTCAAAGAATTCTGGGCAGCACTCGACGGCACCTCCCCCGTACCCGCCGCCGCAGACCGCGTCCGCTCAGCGCTCGCGTCCTTCAAGGAAACCCTTCCCGAAGAACGCAACTCCCCCTGGAGCGCGCTGCGTTCAGTTGCGCACCAGCTGGACCACTCCATCGCGCAGATCATGAGGATCCTCGAACCCACCACCGACACCGGATCCATCAACGTGGCACGCCGCGAAGACGACACGATCCTGCCGCGGCTGAACCGCATCTTCACCGGACACGTAGGTGCCGCCCCCAGCCCCGAACGCCACGAACAGCAGTGCCGTGAAGCCCTCGAACAGGGCCACCCGCTGCTCGCTAACGCCAGCTTCGACGCCGACTTCGCGCTCTGGAACCAGTGCCTTACTGAAGCAACCACCCGCGTGAAAGGCACCGACTGCGTATTCGTCACCGGCGGTGTGCGCGACACCTGGCTGCGCAACGGCCCGCAGGTACGCGCCGCATCGGGCGGCAAACCCGTGCGCCAGCTGGCGAACCGTCAGCTGCTGCGTGAATACGCGCAGGCAACCGGAGGCGGCGTGTTCCGCATCTACACCGTTGAGGAGATCCTGCGGCTCGCCTCCAACCAGTACGGCGTGACCGTCAGCGACGCTACCTATAGTGCGATTCGCGCGGAACAGCCCGTAGCCGTGTAAAGTCGCGATATAAAGTTGCCGCGTAAAGCCACCATGTAAAGTCACCGGCGAGAATAATCCCACCACACTAACCACAAATAACGCTAAGAAGCCACATGTGTTTGATGCACATGTGGCTTCTTAGCGTCTACAGGCTAGATGTTAGGCGTTAGTAGCTACAGCAAGTAGTTAGGCGCTATCCCTCGCGGCTGGCGCGGTAAAGCTCCGTGGCACGCTGCTCCAAGGAATCGTCATCGCCCAGAAGCAGGTAGCACAGGTACAGGGTGAAGGCGGCGCGGCGGTCGTCAGCGAGCGCATTAGTTCCTTCGCCGGGCTGGGTGCTGAATACGATAACGTCATGCGCCTGAGGCAGTGCGGCAATCAGGTGCGCGGCGGTTTCGTAGCCGTCCTGGTTGCCGGGCAGGGTGACGTGGCGCGGCTCAGAGTTCTCGTCAGCAGCGCCGACTTCCGATTGGGCAGCCTGGAAATTAACCTTGAGGACGTCCTCAACACGGGTCATCAGCTCATCATCGGGCAGCGTGCGGTCTGCATCTGCCAGCGACACGTGGATACTGTTCAGAGTCTCGTAGGGGTGCTCACCCGCGAAGTATCCGGCGGCGAGCGCGTAGCCGGTCAGCAGTTGCGCCTCGGCGGCGGTGAAGGTGCCGCGCGCCTCACGCAGGGCGGGCAGTAGAAGCTCGGTCAGGAGGGGGTGCAGGGACTCGGGGGCGTTCGCGATAGCCTCCTGCAGGTACTCTTCCGCCTGCGCGGTGGGCTCAGCGTTGAGCAGGGTCAGGAAAGCCTCATCGGTGCCAGCCCAGCAGCGGGCAATCAGCACAAGGGTTGCAACGAGTGCGAGAAGTTCACGGTAATTACCCGAACGGTCAGCGCTGAAGGACTCAGCAACAACGCGGGCGAGCATGCGGGCGGCAATGTTCTCGAGGACGAACTCGTCGTAGGCGTTATCGCCGGGCCAGTTTGCGGGGTCGGGCAGGTAGGTTTCGTCCAGGTACCGCAGCACGGGCTCGAGGGGCGCGGGCGCATCCGCCGCGAGGTCGGGGCAGCACTGCTCAACCCAGCTGTTCACGGTAGCCTCGTCAGCGATGCCGGTAGCCTCAGCGAGCTGGGCGCGCGACAGGCTGTACGGTGCAACGAACTGGGCGAGGTCATCGCACGCGCCGTTGGAACGGTAGGTGGGTCGGTAGTTGGGGGTGGGAAGAGTTCCGGGGAGGTTGGTGGCTGCCATGGTGGCTCCTTCGCTGAGGTTCGGGGTGAATTGGGTTGTATGGTGTGCGATGCGCGGGGCCTCTTGAGGGGCCAGTGTTGAGGGGTCGGCGCATCTTCTGTTTTCAGAATATCCCAGAGCCCCGCATCGTGTGCTGCCCGTCGTCATTATGGGCTTCGGAGTGTTTTTATCGCCTTCACCATACCCGCCATAGACACATATAAGCACCCATCAGTTGTTAATGATAGAATCGCAGTGTATTATTTAGTTAATTTTCAAACAATATTTTTCAAAGGAGTTAATAATGTCCCACTCTCCCTATAGCAACAAGAAGGTCATGGAGGACTGGCTTAAAGACCTCGGGGTTTTGGATACTCTGGCCACTGCGGCAAAGATTATCCAGCTTGCAGCGAATAACCCGGACTACCCTGAACATGCACGGAACGCCAGCAAGGGCATGAACCACTACGAGCTTGTTGCTGAAAATCTTAATCGTGTCACCCTTACCGGTGATAAGTTTGTCTCATTTCAAAATGAACCTATCACTAAGAATCTCAACGCTTTGGCAACTGACCTTCCGCAGGAAGCATATCCGCTTCTCACTGCATTGAGCCGTCGGCGTGGTCTTTACCGCAGTGATTCGTACAAGAACATGCCCTATTGGGAGGTCAGCACCTGTTGCTCCCTGGTAATGCAAAGCGCTAACCGCTTCGGTGGCATTGACAAGATTCGTTGGGAGAGCAGCACGAAAAAGCGAATTATTTCAGCAACGAATCACTACGTTCAGGACACTCTCGATATTCCGGGGTTGGATGATCTCGTCGAAGATTTGCCGTTGCGTCTCCCCATTTTGGTAGTAGCGTATAATATTTCCCCCGAAGGTGAACTTAAGGAGTTTGCCCTTGGTCTACCTGCTCCGGTCGAACGTCGCAACCAGAGCCCTTGGGTATGGACCATTGATGTACTCGATCATGCAGCATCGTCGAAATTCCTTGCCGCCATCGATTCCGCGCAGGAAGAAGTTCAGTCTACGACCCATCCTGAGGCCCCGGCAGTTCCTGACGCTCATGTTAAGCTGAAGAAGGCAGCCGAGTAGGAGCTGTTATGACTCATACACCACACTCTTTGTCCGCGAAAGCATTATGTCTGTACAAGATTCTTCCCCCATACTCTCCTTTGACCCAAGGAGGCTCACGTTAGCTCGAGAACTTCAAGGCGTCCGCAAGAGCGATTTGGCTAGGAGTCTTGGAGTTAGCGCTGTCACTATTACTCATTGGGAATCGGGTAACCGAAACCCAACTAAAGATAATGTCTACGCACTAGCTCTAACTCTTGGCGTTGCTCCATCTTTTCTTGAAAGTCAGTTCTCAGAAGCCCCATTAATTTCTGGCGCTCCTCACTTTAGGTCCTTACGCTCGACAACTCAGCTTAGTCGCAACCAGGCTCAAGCGTATACGCAAGTTGTCCAGGATGTTGTGCATACAATGAGTGAATATGTCGATTTCCCGGACCTGGTACTTCCCAGCATCTTGACTGATTCTGACCTTCCCGGTTCTGAGATTCCTCGTCTAGCAGCTGAGCAGGTTCGTAAAGATTGGGGTTTAGGAAATAAGCCTGTCCAACATGTTGTCCGCGCCATGGAGAACCATGGTATCGTCGTTGTCTTTGCACCATTCCATAGTGCAGCAATTGATGCATACTCCACTTTTGGTAGCGAGGCTCCAGTAGTAGTTCTGAACCCGACAAAGGGTGATTACTACCGTCAACGCTTGATGCCGCCCATGAACTAGGCCACCTAGTAATGCATGCTGATGCTGATCCTGGTCATAAGGTTCTTGAGGCTCAGGCTCATGCATTTGCCGCAGAATTTTTGGCACCAAGTGCATGCATTCAGGATGAATTGCCTACAGTCATGAACGGTCAAGGCTGGATGAAGCTGAAGGAGCTTAAGGAATACTGGGGCATCAGTATGCAAGCTCTTCTGTATAGAGCTAAAGAACTGGGTCGCCTTTCAGATGATGCCTACCGGAACGCTATGGTTACCGTTTCTCGTAACGGATGGCGCGCTAAGGAACCAGGTCTTATTTCTTCTCTCGAAGAACCGTCCCTAATTCCTCATGCGATTAGTCTCATCGAGGAGTCAGGCGTTCCGTCTGAGATATTGAGAGAGAAATCGCGCGTACCTCAACATTATTTTGAAGTCATCACAGCGCGACGTCCTGTTCTGCCAGTAAACATATAGGGATAAAGCCTCGAGGGAGTGTAATTCTTGCACTCTCTCGAGGCTTCTCTGTGGATCCCCAAAATGTATTAGGCCAGTTCAACAGAAAAGCCACATGTGTTCATAACACATGTGGCTTCTCGGCGGAGTGGAGTATGGGGATGTTAGTCCAGCAGCGCGTCCACGAATGCTTCCGGGTCGAACGGCGCCAGGTCGTCCGGGCCTTCACCCAGGCCGATGAGCTTGACGGGAACGCCGAGCTCCTCCTGGATAGCGACCACGATGCCGCCCTTTGCGGTGCCGTCGAGCTTGGTCAGCACGATACCGGTGACGTCCACGATATCGCCGAAGACCTTCGCCTGAACCATACCGTTCTGGCCGGTGGTCGCGTCAATCACGAGCAGAACCTCGGTGACCGGCGCTTCCTTCTCGATCACGCGCTTAATCTTGCCGAGCTGATCCATCAGACCGGACTTGTTCTGCAGGCGGCCGGCGGTGTCCACGAGCACGGTGTCAACGCCCTGCTCCTTGCCGGCCTTCACGGCATCAAACGCGACGGATGCGGGGTCGGCGCCTTCCTTCTCGGAACGCACGGTCTTCACACCCACGCGGTCACCCCAGGTGGTCAGCTGCTCAGACGCGGCCGCACGGAACGTATCCGCAGCACCCAGGAGCAGGGTCTGACCGTCAGCGACCATCACGCGGGCAATCTTACCGACCGTGGTGGTCTTACCGACGCCATTCACGCCAACGACCAGCACCACGCCGGGGTTGCCGTCGCTACCGGCGGTCTTCAGTTCGCGGTCCATGTCGGGGCGAACAATCTTCACGAGCTCTTCGCGGAGCATCTTCTTCACGGCGGCGGGGTTGCTCGTGCCCTCAACGCGCACGCGTTGCTGTAGCGCCTCCACCAGGCGGGTGGTCGGCTCAGAACCGAGGTCGGCGAGCAGCAGGGTTTCTTCAACCTCGTCCCAGACGTCCTGGTCGATGCGGTCACGGGAGAGCAGAGCCAGCAGGCCCTTGCCGAGCATGTTGTTGGAGCGTGCCAGGCGGGCACGCAGGCGCACCAGGCGACCCGCGGACGGGTCGGGCATATCAAGTTCAATAGCGCGCGGTGCCGAGCTTTCGGGTTTTTCCGCCGATCCGCCGGAGGCTTCTGCCGCCTCCTGACGCAAAGACTGCAGGTTCGCGGTCTTCTTGGGTCGGCGCAGAACGGCGAAAAGTATACCGGCGATCACCAGCACACCCAGCACGATTGCGCAGATTATCATCATCGTTTCATTCACACTACTAGCTTACCGGTTTGGGCGGTTTGGCTGGTCGAGATTACGCGCATGCCCGGCTGTCGGCGGAGTAGACTGGACACTGTTAACTTTTTTAGCCGAACACATGATGGGCGGTTGCGGGTGGGGCCTGCGGCTGCCGCACGGCACCGCACGATTTCGAGGATGAACATGAGGAACCCTGCCACAACACCGCCTGTTTGACCCGCGCACGATTGACCCGAACCGTGTGCCGACCGGTTTGAAGGTTCTGATTGTTGCGTCGTTCATGATTGCGGTGGGTTTTGGTTTGGTGGCGCCGGTGCTGCCGAACTATGCGCAGAATTTTAATGCCACGGTCACTATGGCGACGATGGTGGTTTCTGCGTTGGCGATTACGCGCCTGATTTTTGCGCCGTCGGCGGGTCAGCTGATTACCCGTTGGGGTGAGCGTCCGGTGTACACGATTGGCATGCTGATTGTGTCGGTGACGTCGTTTATGATTGCGTTCGCCTGGGATTATTGGGTCCTGCTGGCTTCGCGTGCGGTGGCGGGTATCGGTTCGGTCATGTTCACGGTTTCTGCGATGGGTCTGCTGGTGCGCCTGTCCCCTGCGCATATGCGCGGCCGTATTTCTGGCTATTATGCGACGGCGTTCCTGCTGGGCAACCTGCTGGGCCCGGTGATTGCGAGCGCGCTCGCGCCGTTTGGTATGCGTGCGCCGTTCATTGTGTACGGTTTTTCGCTGCTGGCGGCGGGCCTGATTGTGTGGTTCATGATGCCGTCGCAGGCGGCGCTGGAGGCGGAGCGTGACGCGATTATGGAGGCGGCGGCACTGGCTGAGGGTAAGGGCACCGGGGTGTTGCCGTCGGCGGCACCCTCGCCTGCTGGTGCATCCGGTCAGGGGGCTAAGCCTGGGTCTTCTTCGGGTAAGAGCGATCTTCCTGCGATGACGGTTCGTGACGCGTTGAAGTTCTCAAATTACCGCTCTGCGCTGGTTTCGAATTGGGCGATTGGCTGGTCGGTGTTTGGTGTGCAGTCGTCGATTATTCCGTTGGCGGCGGCGTATTTGGCGACTGGCGGCGACATGTCTAATTCGGTTGCGGGTACCCTGTTGGCTTCTTTGGCGATGGCGACGAACTCGTTTGGTAATGCGTTGACGCAGACGTTCTCGGGCCGTTTTTCGGATCGTTTTGGTCGCCGTGTGATGGCGTTTTCGGGTCTGCTATTGGCGGGTTCTGCGGTGACGTTTATGGGTTTCGCACCGGTGGCGTGGGTGTTTGTGTCGTTGACGGCGTGCTTGGGTATTGGTGCGGCGTTTATGGGTCCGTCGATTCAGGCTGCGGTGTCTGATGTGATTGGTACTCGCCGCAGCGGTGGTCAGGTGTTGGCGGTGTATCAGATGTGTAGTGATTTCGGTATGATTTTGGGTCCGCTGGTGGCTGGTTTGATTGCGGATGCGTGGGGCTTTGTTCCGGCGTTCATTATCAGTGGTTGTTGTTGGTGGCGGCGGCGTTTACGTGGGCGCCGTTCCGTAAGGCGCGCTGGCCGAAGGATATTGCGGACGCGGACTATACGGGCCGCTAAGAGCTCTATAACAAGTGAAAAGCCGGTGCCCGGTTCCTCCTGAGTAGGTAGGAACCGGGCACCGGCTTTATGTGTACGAGAGGTGAGCTGACAGCAACACCCGACCCCAGACCAACCCATCTACCCCAGGCTGAGGCGAGTTAACTGGAGAAGGTAACCACCTACCAACCCCTATATCAACCAACCCGAGGGGTAGGCGACCTAGAGGGCGTACCGGACACGCGAAGCGGGGGCTCCGTCCTCGAAGCGCCCCCAGGCGCTGAAGAGGGGGCACTCCCCCCGCGAGCGGCGTCCGGTATGCCATCTCCAAACAACTAACCCATAGAGCCTAAACCCCCCGCGAGCGTTGTCCGGTATGCCATCTCCAAACAACTAACCCATTTTTAGGGCAACAGCCAGACGGGCCCAATAACGTCCGGGCCGCCCCAGAGCAGTCGCATCCACAGGGCGGAGCCGAGCAGACCCGCCAGCACCAGCAGGGGGCGGTACATGCGGCTCTTCGGCAGGTAGGCTGCGATTAGCAGCGACAGGGGGAACACCGGCAGCAGAATACGCACGGTGGATGACGTGGGGAGCCAGAAGATGAACAGGTATCCGGCGTAGCAGGCGGTCCACAGCCACAGGGCGGGGTGCAGCAGGGTGCGGGTGAATTTCTGCGACATCCACCAGTAGAAGCTCAGGATGAGGAGCACCAGGCCCGCCCACATGATGATGGCGGGTACGGAGCCTACGAAGTAGAGGTTGAACTGGTGGACCCACTGGGCGAAGTATTGGTGGCCGTCTTCAACCTTGCGGAAGCTCCAGCCGAGTTCCGTGGCGAGGTACGCATCCATACGTCCGGTACGCAGAGCCGCGTGCAGAGGATGCACGAAAGCAAAACTGCACACCAGCAGTGCGCCGAGGAGCTGCCCGAAGCGTCCACGGAACGCAGCCCATGCATCCGACAGTGCGGACTGTGAGGGTTCGTCGGTGCGGCGGGCGAGGTAGTCAGATACGGTGCACCACAGCCACCACAGGCCGACAAAGGCGCCGAGCGGCACACCCAGGGGGCGGGACAGCGCCGTCAGAAGAGCTACGGGAAGGAGCAGGATGTAGCGGCCACGCACCACACACCAAACGCTCAGGGCAAGGAGCAGGGTGGAAAGGGCTTCGGCGTATCCGGTGATGAAGATGGGGCTTGCGGGGCTGAACGCGTACACGGCGAGCGCCCACAGGGCGATGCGGTTTCGGCTCTCATCACCAACGAGGGCTCGGGTGTCGAAGATGCCGCGGTCACGCCAGTTCAGGCTGCCGATGAAGAGGCGGTAGAGTACGACTGCCAGGGCGAGGCCGGCGGCGAGGCTGACTCCGACTGCGGCGAGGCGGTAGTCGATACCGAAAATGTCAGCGACTTTGCCGCTGATCATTGAGTGGAGGGGCATGAACGCCCATGGGTTGAAAGATACGGACCCGTCAGCGCGGAGGGGTAGCTCGGTGGGGTACCACTCTTTGTAGATGTCCCGGTACCAGCCGGCGTCCCAGATGTTGAGGTAGGAGAGGAGGCCGGGATGGTTTTTGTTTTCGTTGCTGAGGGGGTTTCGCTGGTCTTCTGCGAGCGAGTACGCGAAGGTTGCGAGGTGGGTTGCGCAGGCTAGTGCCCAGATGATGAGGGCGGGAATCCAGGTGCGCCAAGCGGGCAGTTTCTGGGGGTTAGGTGACTCGGTGTTACGCACCCGGGTTTTAGCTGAGGGACGTGACGCTTTGAGGGTGGGTACGGGGCCGGTGGAGGAGCCGGAAGTGAGGTCACGTTCGATGAAGGACGCAGGTTTTTCTGGGGATTGAGCCATAGTATTCTCGCGAGTGTAGTGTGGACGCATAATGGATATTCGGCGCCGTATCGGTTGAATCGTGTCTATTAGATACGGCGGGTGCTGCCCAACCCAGAGCGGGTGGTGCAGTTTGATGAAATATTCATGTGTAGACTATCAACGAACTGACTGCGTCTCAATGTGAACGCGCTATTCCTGCTGATTATGACGAAAGAGATGCGTGGAGCCGGTGCCTGCTACGAAGCAGGCAGCGGCTTTATGTGTATGAGAGGTGAGCTAACTAGAGAAAGCAACCACGTACCAACCTCATATACCCCTACCCCAGAATCAGGCGAGCTAACCCGAGAAAGCAACCATCTACCAACCCCTTTATATCCTTCCACGAGGGGTAGGCGACCTAGAGGGCGTACCGGACACGCGAAGCGGGGGCTCCGTCCTCGAAGCGCCCCCAGGCGCTGAAGAGGGGGCACTCCCCCGCAAGCGTTGTCCGGTATGCCATCTCTTAGCAACCCCTATCGGGTTACCGGCACCTTGGAGAATTCACGCACAGTACCCTCCGGGTCGCCGGAGCGTACCAGCGCTTCACCGATGAGTACCGCATCCGCACCGGCACCGGCGTAGGCGCGTACGTCCTCGATGCTAGCGACACCGGATTCGGCGACCTTGATGACGGAGTTGGGCAGGTGCGCTGCGAGGGATGCGTAGTGTTCGTTGTTGACTTCGAGGGTCTTGAGGTTACGCACGTTGATGCCGACGATTTTGGCGCCGATGCGCTGGGCGACCTCGATTTCTTCGGGGGTGTGGGTTTCGACGAGGGCGTTCATGCCGAGCGATTCGGTGAGTTCGAGGAATTCGCGCAGGGTCTGCTCATCGAGGGCTGCGACGATGAGTAGCACCAGGTCGGCGCCGTGTGCGCGTGCCTCCCAGATCTGGTATTCGTCGACGGTGAAGTCCTTGCGTAGCACGGGGATGTTCACGGCGGCGCGGACTGCGTCGAGGTCGGCGAGGGAGCCGTTGAATCGGCGCTGTTCGGTGAGTACCGAGATTGCTGCGGCGCCACCTGCCTCGTAGCGTGCGGCGAGCGCGGCGGGGTCCGGGATTTCGCCGAGCGCACCCTTGGAGGGCGAGGAGCGCTTCACCTCAGAGATAATGCGTGCGGTGGTGCCGTTGCCGCCGCCGGGTACTTCACCGCGGAGGGAGGCGAGCGCGTCGCGGGCGGGTGCGGCTGCGAGGGCGCGCTTCTTCATTTCTTCGAGGGGAACCTGCTGTACGCGGGCGGCGAGGTCTTCGCGGACGCCGACGATGATCTCGTCGAGAACGGTGCTCATGGTGTCTCCTTGGGTTACTTGGTGGCGTTGACGGCTGCGTCTGCGTCCAGGGGTGCTAGGCCGGAGGCGGTTAGCACGGCGCGCAGCGGGGCGGCGGACTTGTTGACGGTTTCGAGGGTTTCGGAGTCCGGGTTGGAGTCCATGACGAGGCCCGCGCCTGCCTGTACGTAGGCGGTGCCTTCCTTGAGTACGGCGGTGCGGATGGCGATTGCCATGTCCATGTTGCCGGCGAAGTCGAAGTAGCCGCACACGCCGCCGTAGACGCCGCGGCGGGTGGGTTCGTATTCGTCGATGAGCTGCATGGCGCGCGGCTTGGGGGCGCCGGAGAGGGTGCCTGCCGGGAAGGCGACGCGCAGCACGTCGTAGGCGCTGAACTGCGGGTCGAGTTCGGCGCTGACGGCGGAGGAAATGTGCATGATGTGGCTGAAACGCTCAATGATCATGAACTGGTCGACGGACACGGTGCCGGGCTTGGCGATGCGCGAGAGGTCGTTGCGTGCCAGGTCGACGAGCATGAGGTGTTCGGAGCGTTCCTTCTGGTCGGCGAGCAGTTCCTCGGCGAGTGCGAGGTCCTCTTCGCGGGTTGCGCCGCGCGGGCGGGATCCGGCGATGGGGTGGGTGCTGGCGATGCCGTCCTTGAGGGTGACGAGAGCCTCCGGGGAGGAGCCGACAATGTGGAAGGGGGTGCCGTTGCTGTCTTCGAAGTTGAAGAGGTACATGTACGGCGAGGGGTTGGACTGGCGCAGTACACGGTACACGTCGAGTGCCTTGGCGTTGGTTTCGGCTTCGAATCGGCGTGAGAGCACGATCTGGAAGACGTCGCCGTCGATGATGTTCTTCTTGGAGCGGTCGATGGCGTCCTTGAAGCCCTGTTCGCTCCAGGTGAGGGTGACGTCTTCGCGGACCTTGCGGTCAACGTCTGCCACGCCGGAGAGAATGGAGGTGGTCGTTGCGGCGCCGCGCTGCAGGCGGCGGAGCATGCTGTGCAGGCGCGCTACGGCATCCTCGTAGGCGCCGTCGACGTTTTCGCTGGTGCCGTTGAAGTTGATGGCGTTGGCGACGAGCAGGACGGTGCCGTCCTTGTTGTCGTGGATTGCCATGTCGGAGACCATGTTGAGCGCGAATTCGGGCAGGTTCACGTCATCGGCGGGCGGGTACGGCAGGTGCTCCCAGTGGCGCACGACGTCCCAGCCGAGGTAGCCGACCAGGCCGGAGGTGAGCGGCGGCAGGGTCGGGTCGGGTTCGGTGTAGAGCATCTGCAGGGTCTTGGCGATGGCTTCTACGGGGTCGCCGTCGACGGGTGCGCCGGCAGGGGTGCGTCCCTGCCAGTGGACTGCGCCGTCAACGGTGGTGAGGGTGGAGCGGGAGGATGCGCCGATGAAGGAGTAGCGGTCCCAGGCTGCGGATTCGCCTTCTGCGGAGATTTTGGCGGATTCGAGCAGGAAGGTGCCGTGGGCTGCTTCGACGGGTTCGCCCTGGTCGTTTTGGAGTACGAGGGATCGGTAGATGCCGATGGGGGTGAGTGAGTCGGCGAGGATTTTGATGTGTACGGGAATGACGCGGGTGCTGGCTGCGCGGGCGCGGAATTCTTCGAGGCTGGGGGTGATGGTGCCCAAATCCTGCATTGCTGTACTCCTTGGTGTTGGGTTGGGAGCGCGTCGGTGCGCTGTGTCCCTTAGCTGCCGCGCGGGGTTTTACCGGTGCATGAGGGTTTTACCGTATGTGCCGGCGTGCATTTCTCTGGCGCATACCTGCCAGATTCATCACGCCCGATCATGCCTGATAAGGCCCGGTAAGCCCTTTAAAGCCCGGTAAACCCTGCGCGCGGGTTGTTTCAGTTTAACCGGTGCTGCGGCCCAGTTCCACGGTGAAGAGTCAATAGTTCTCTTCGTGAAACTGAGCCGCGTACCGTTCAGCCGTGTTAGTTGCTGAACTGCTTGAGGGTTGCTGCGGTCTGCAGTGCCGCTGCGGTTGCCTCGTAGCCCTTGTCTTCGTTGGAGCCTTCCAGGCCTGCACGGTCGAGTGCCTGCTGCTCGTTGTCGCAGGTGAGCACGCCGAAGCCGATGGGGCGGCCGGTCAGCACGGACACGTCGGTCAGGCCGTTGGTTGCGCCCTGGCAGACGTAGTCGAAGTGGGGGGTGCCGCCGCGGATGACCACGCCGAGCGCGACGATGGCGTCGAACTTCTCAGCGAGGCGGGTTGCTGCGACGGGCAGTTCGAAGGTGCCGGGAACGCGCACGAGGGTCGGCTCAAGGCCTGCGTCGCGTGCCGCACGCTGCGCACCGTCGATGAGGCCGTCCATGACCTGGGTGTGCCAGCTTGCCGCTACGATTGCGAGCTTGAAGCCTTTGTAGTCTTCGGGGTTGAGGGTGGTGTCTCCTGCGCCTACGCCGCTCATTGTGTTCTCCTTGTGGGTTGTGGTTTTTTTGAAAAGTTTAGTGTGCAGGGGTTCCGCTACGCGCTTTTGAGCACGTGGCGCATACGCTCACGCTTGGTCTGCAGGTAGTGTGCGTTCTCGACTCGGGCGGGAATTTCGTCCGGGATGAGTTCGGTGACTTGCAGGCCGAGGCTTTCGAGCGCTTCCTGCTTGGCGGGGTTGTTGGTCACGAGCCTCAGCTCGTTCACACCGAGTTCCTGCAGGATTAGCGCCGCCTGCGAGTAGTCGCGCATGTCGCCGTCCAGGCCGAGCGCCAGGTTCGCGTCGAGGGTGTCGAGTCCTGCATCCTGCAGCGCGTAGGCGCGGAGCTTGTTGACCAGGCCGATACCGCGTCCTTCGTGGTTGCGCACGTAGATGAGGTACCCGCCGGTGCGGCTGATGATGCGCAGACCGTTCTCCAGCTGGGGGCCGCAATCGCATCGGAAGGAACCGAAAATGTCGCCGGTGGCGCATTCGGAGTGGATGCGTACCGCGGGTGCTCCCCCGTCCTCGGCGGGTACGGGGGTGCCGTCACGGTCGAGGGCGCGGGCGCTGATGTGCTCGGCGCCGTCTGCGAATCGCCAGGCGCGCAGACCGAACAGGCCCTGCGGGGTGGGTACGGCGACCTCTTCGGTGCTTTCGACCAGTAGCGGGCTGGGGTTGGGCACCATGTCGAGGGGGCTGACTCGGTAGCCTTCAGCGAGCTGGGAGGCGATGCGCAGGGATTCGGCGCTGAGCTCTTCAACCTGCGCCTCAACCGACTCGACCAAGGTGTCCGCTGAGGGGGTGCCCGGCTCTGCCAAGGTGACAGCCGCGGGGGTGCTCAGCTCTGCGGGAGTGCCTGGCGTTGCTTGGGTGTTAGGGGTTTCGCTCATGCGTTCTCCTACGCCTTAGCTACGTACTTGATGAGGTCTTCGATAGAGATCATGGGCAGGTTGTGCTCGGTTGCGAAGGCGCGCAGGGCATCAAAACGCATCATGGAGCCGTCGTCGTGCACGACCTCGGCGATAACGCCCACGCCGGACAGGCCCGCCGCGAGGGAGAGTTCCACTGCGGCTTCGGTGTGGCCGGGGCGCTCCGCCACGCCGCCGTCAACGGCGCGCAGCGGGAAGATGTGGCCGGGGCGGGTAATATCCGCCGGGGTGGAGGATGCGTCCGCGAGGATCTGCACGGTGCGTGCGCGGTCCGCCGCGGAAATGCCGGTGCTCACGCTGGAGGCCGCATCGCAGGAGACGGTGTAGGCGGTGCCCTTGGGGTCCTCGTTGTTGGTGACCATGGGCGGCAGGTTCATCTCGTCGGCACGCTTGTTGCTCATGGGCGCGCACACGACGCCGGAGGTGTAGCGAATCATGAAGCCCATCAGCTCGGGGGTTGCGTGCTCGGCAGCGAAGATGATGTCACCTTCGTTTTCGCGGTCCTCATCGTCAACGACGACTACGGCGCGACCGGCGGCGATAGCGTCCACCGCGGTCTGCACGCTGTCGAGAACGCTTGCGGCGTCGGCGCGGCGGGGTGCAACCTGCTCAGAAGCAGTCTGCGGCACGCCAGCAAACGCGGTCAGGCGCTGCACGTACTTAGCGAGCGCATCGGTCTCAAGGTTCACGCTGTCGCCGACCTTGAGCGCGCCGAGGTTGGTTGCCTTCAGGGTTTCGGGAATCAGACCGACCTCGAACCATGCGGGGGTAACACCGGGCTCAGAAACGGCGGTGACGGTCAGGGACACGCCAGAAACAGCGATGGAGCCCTTCTCCGCGAGCAGGGGTGCCAGCTCGGCGGGCAGGTTGAAACGCAGGGTGCTCCACGCCTCGTGCGCGGTGACGGATGCGAGGGTGCCCACCGCATCCACGTGGCCCTGCACGACGTGACCGTCGAGGCGACCACCGGCGGGCAGGCAACGCTCCAGGTTGACGGTGTCGCCGGGGTTCAGGTTGCCGAGGTTGGTGCGGCGCAGGGTCTCGCCCATGGCGTAGGCGCGGAACTGGCCGGGCTGCAGCTGGTCAAGGTCAATAGCGGTGAGGCATACACCGTTGACGGCGAGGGAGCCGCCGTGTTCGAGGTCGGCGACGATGTCTCCGGCGTTGAGGGTCAGATAGGCTGCGTCGCTACCTTCGATGGGGGTGATGGATTCTACGGTGCCGAGGGCGCCAATGATTCCGGTAAACATGTGTGCTTTCCTTTTCTCGCCGTGTCCGCCGGGGCGTCGTCGTTGAGGGCGACGGGCGGCGATGGTTTGTTCGTCGGTATAACTATACGTATTTTTCGAATATTCCCCGTGACGGGGAGTTTTTGTGCCAGCATGCGAACCATCCAGCACTGCCCGTCGCGGCTAATCCAGTCTTGGTTCGGGCGCGTGGCAGGCATCCAGCTTCGGCAGGGTCCGCCGTTTGCCGGGTTCCTGCACCGTTCCGCGAGGTGCCGGCACCAGGTGCGTTGCGGTGTCATTGCCGAGCACGCGCACCGCCGGGAACATGCCCAGGTCGTCCAGCTGCAGGCGCGGTGCCTGCGCGAGGGTGTCCACGAGCAGACGGTACACGGCGCTCTTGCCTCGACCCATAATCATGGGCGCGCGGTACCAGACCATCTCGTCGATGAGGTCCTCACCTGCGAAGAGGCCGATCATGCCGGGGCCGCCCTCAATCATGAGGTGCCGCACGCCGCGGGCGTACAGCTCATCGAGCAGTTCACGCGGGTCGTGGGTGAAAATCTGCAGGAAGTTCTGCGGGTCTGCCTCCACGCCTTCGGGCGGGTTCAGGCCGCGAATCCGGTAGTTCTCCGTAATCTCGGTCTTGCCCATGACCACGCGCAGCGGCTGCTTCTCAAAGCGTTCCCCGTTGGCATCGCGCGCGTCCAGGGTCGGGTCGTCCATGAGGGTGGTTCGGGTGCCAATCATGACGGCGTCAGCGCGGTGACGAATCAGATGCCCGTCAATGCGCGCGGCGGGGCCGGTAATCCACTTGCTCGTTCCGTCAGCAGCCGCAATGAACCCATCCAGGGTAGAAGCGCTCTTTGCGGTGATGAAGGGGCGGCGTTCGGCGGCGGCAATGAACCAGCGCTCGTTCAGCAGGTAGGATGCGTTCGCGAACTCCTCCATGGCGTGCACGGTGACGCCCTGCGAGCGCAGGTAGGCGGCGCCTCCGGCTGCGTTTTCGGTGTCGTCGCTGTAGGCGTAGTAGAGTTCGCTAATGCCCGCCTCGGCGACGGCGTGGGAGCAGGGGCCGGTGCGTCCGGTGTGGTTGCAGGGCTCGAGGCTCACGTACATGCGGGCGCCGGTGAGGTCGGTTCCCGTGGCTCGGGCGGCGGCGAGGGCGTCTGCTTCGGCGTGCGGGGTGCCTGCGCCTCGGTGGTAGCCCACGTGCAGCAGGTGCCCGTGCGCGTCAGTGATGACGGCGCCGACGAGGGGGATTCGCGCCGCGAATACCCTGGCGTGCCGCCTGCAGTGCCAGGGTCATGGCTTCTGCGTGGCTGAGCTCCTGCTCGGGGCTGGGCAGCTGGAGGGTGCGTGCGGCGGGCAGCCCGGCGAGGTGCCCATACTCCGCAGCGGAGTAATCCAGGTCGTTGTGCGGAAGCGGCACAGTCGAGGGCGTGGTCGCGGGCAGGTAGCCCGTGTCTTTGGGAATGGGTCGCTCGTGCACGGCGGCGATGGGCTCAGGCAGGGTACCCGCCGGGCCCTGGGCCTCGTGCTGGCGGTTATGTGAGGTCATGGCAATAATTCCCCTTCTACGCGGCTTCGTTCTTGGGCGCGCTCTTGGTGACGGTTTCGCACTCTGCAACGGAAGCGGCGGAGGATAGATCAGCCACGTCCACGGTCACGTCGGGGAACTGGGTCTGCACCCGAGTCTTCTGCGCCTCCAGGTTGCGGGTGCGCCACCAGACGAAGAAGCCGACCAAGGTGAAGCACCCATAGAACACGTACATGAGGGAGGTCGCGTAGTAGCCTGCGCTCCACAGTAGCGGCACGCCGACCAGGTCGACGGCCACCCAGATGAGCCAGAATTCAACCCAACCGCGCGCCATGCCGTAGGTGGCGAGCAGCGAGCCGGTGAAGATCCAGGCGTCGGACCAGACCGGTTCGTAGGAGCCGAGGGCGCGGAAGATGGGGGTGAGCAGCAGGGTGCCTGCAACCATGGCGACAACCAGGCCTGCGCGTTCGGTGTTGGTGGCCCACTTGGGAATCACTGCGGCACCTGCGGAGGCATCACCACCGGCGGCGCGGGTTGCGCGCCAACGATGCCAGCCCCAGATGGACACGGCAATAAACATGATCTGGCGGCCTGCCTGGCCGAGCATGGTCACGGGGTGCGGGCTGCCGACGAGGGCGCCCAGGAAGACGGTGAGGAGCAGCAGGTTGCCGAGAATGCCGACGGGCCACGCCCATACTTTGCGTCGCATACCGCCGAGCGCCGATGCCAGGCCGAATGCGTTTCCGAGAACTTCGCGCACGAGGAGGGACTGGTCCCCCACGTGAATTTGTGCGTCGAAGAGCCACCGCAAGATGTCCATTGTTTCTTTCCTCTCTGAGTTGGACCGTGTGTCGGATGCGCTGGGTGCGCATCTGCGGCGGCTCCGGGGAGAGGAACAGAAAAGGGCGGCTACCGCGGGCATCTTAGGGAGTGCCCAGTATCCGTGGTGAGGCGGGAGCAGCGAATCAGCCAACCGCGGCTGAAATCAGTCGGCTACGGTCGAGGGGAATAACGTACCGGCGCCTCGGAGGCGCCTCTCCCCTGTCGCGCAGAAAACCGCTGTGCTGAAAATACTGTGCTGAAAACCGCTATGCTCTCAACTATTTCGCGAGTAGCAATTCTCGCAAGCAACAGTTTTCTCAAACAACTGTTTCGGTGCACCCTGCACGCCACCCCGAGGTTTTCGGGAGGTGCGGCGGAGTGCGCTCCTGCCTTTTTCTGCTCGTGCTACCTTCCATCCAGACTGTACTGTCGGCACCGGATTTTCACCGGTTCGGCCTCTCTTGCGGGCGGGCGTCTCTAGCGGAGTCTTGGCGTCCTGCGCGGATGCGAAGATTCGTACGATTTTTGCCTGCCTGCGAGAGCGGTTCGCGGGCTGTGACCGCCGGTTCGGAATTTCACCGACCCCGGAGCACGATGTCGATATCGATTATGCCACAGCGCACGCAGCTGGTTTAATTTGTTTTCTCTGGGATAACTTCCGTGACAAGATGACGTTTTATGACTGTGTTCTCGGCGCGTCTTCACGCCCCGCTACACAATTCCCCGCAGCAGTCACACGCAGGGCCGCCTCGGAACTCGATCCTTCATTTTTCGGGGACGATTTATCACGGTTTCATAACGGTGAAGAGCGCCAAACAGACCAAAGGGTTACAGGGACCTTCAGGGGGTTGCCCAGGGCGCTCTGAACACCCGTCAATACCTTTATGACAAGGAATTATAACAATAAGGTTAAATTATTGGTTTAAGGTTTACTCCAGGGGTGATTTAAGGTTATTCTTATCTACAGGAGCTCCCATCACCGATAAACCGGTTCCGTTGAGAGCGACATGATTCGGACCATCCGAGCACTCACATCAAACCCTTAAGCTTCTGCCATTTGAAGCTGGAAAACTGGCCCGCGGACTGCATTCCCCGGATGGTTTTCACGCAGCATCTGCGCGTACTGGATTGCGCAGTATTGCGGCGCACGATGTTGATGTGCTTCACCATCGGGAGGCAACCACACCGAATTATTTCTCAACGGAACCGGCGTGGGAGCTCTTCCGAATAAACTTCCGGAAGATCGCACGGTATGCGCCTTTGTAAACCTCTATGAGGGGGCGTTGTGCGTGTCAAACGGTCATAAGCTCCCGTTCTTCTGTCGTCGCCTACCGTGGTGCGCGATGGAGGGTACGGGAACCTTGCGGGATGGTTGATCCCGCGCGCTCTGCATTGTCTTGTGGAGTGTGGTGTGTTTGGGTGGCGTATTCGCAGTGCCGGAGCGAATACGCCACCCGTTTTTAACCCATAAAACCCTGCCCACCCCAAACTCAGGCGAGCTGCACACGAAACTCAGCCCCAGACCAACCTCATATACCCCAGACCGAGGCGAGCTAACCCAAGAAGGAAACCCCAGACCAACCCCTATCTCAACCAACCCGAGGGGTAGGCGCCCCAGAGGGCGTACCGGACACGCGAAGCGGGGGCTCCGTCCTCAAGGCGCCCCAGCGCCGCAGAGGGGGCACTCCCCCGCAAGCGTTGTCCGGTACAACCTCTCAAACAACTAACCCACAGAGCCCAAACCCCGCGAGCGGCGTCCGGAATGCCCTCCTCTCGCAAACGCATCCAGAAAACATAACGCTCCCCCATCTACAGGTAGTAGATTGAGGGAGCGTTACGTCTTTATAAGGCTAGAAGCCCTAAAGTATTAGTCCTCTACGGAGCGGAATGCCACGACAGCGTTGTGGCCGCCGAAACCGAAGGAGTTCGACAGTGCCACGATCTCGCCGGCGGGCAGTTCGCGTGCCTCGGTCACCACATCCAGGTCAATCTGGGGGTCCTTGTTGTCCAGGTTGATGGTGCAGGGCGCGGTGCGGTGGTGCAGAGCCAGGACGGTCAGCACAGCCTCGAGAGCGCCCGCGCCGCCGAGCAGGTGGCCGGTCATGGACTTGGTTGCGGAGACGGCGATGTTCTTGGTGTGTTCGCCGAAGGTTTCGTGCATTGCGGTTGCTTCGGGCAGGTCACCGGCGGGGGTGCTGGTGGCGTGCGCGTTGATGTGCACGACGGTCTTCGGGTCGATGTTGCCGTCTTCGAGGGCTTCGCGCAGTGCGCGGGTTGCGCCGAGTGCTGCGGGGTCCGGTGCGGTGATGTGGTAGGAGTCGGCGGAGACGCCGGTGCCTGCCAGTTCCGCGTAGACGCGTGCGCCGCGTGCCTTGGCGTGCTCTTCGGATTCGAGGATGAGCGCTGCTGCGCCTTCACCCATGACGAAGCCGTCGCGGTCGACGTCGTAGGGGCGGGATGCCTTTTCGGGTTCGTCGTTGCGGGAGGAGAGTGCCTGCATCTTGGCGAAGGCTGCCATGGGAAGCGGGTGGATTGCTGCTTCGGCGCCGCCGACGATGACGACGTCTGCCTTGCCGCTGCGGATCATTTCGGCGCCCAGCTGCATGGCTTCGGTGGACGATGCGCATGCGGAGACGACGGTCTGTGCTGCGGCGCGTGCCTTGAGGTTCATGGAGACGGCTGCTGCGTTGCCGTTGGGCATGAGCATCGGGACGGTCATGGGCAGGACGCGGCGGGGGCCCTTTTCGCGGAGGGTGTCCCATGCGTCGAGGAGGGTCCACACGCCGCCGATGCCGGTGCCGAAGGCTACGCCGGTGCGCTCGGGGTCGACTTCTTCTGCGGATTCGGCGTCGGGGCCGGAGAATCCTGCGTCTTCCCATGCTTCGCGTGCAGCGATGAGGGCGAGCTGGCCCGAGGGATCCAGGCGCTTTGCTTCTACCTTGGTGAGGCGGCCGGATTCGAGGGCGGGCACGGCGAGCTGGCCTGCAATGTATACGGGTAGGTCGTATTCCTTGACCCAGGGGTAGTCGAGGGTGGATACACCAGATACGCCCTTGGTGGCGTTTTCCCAGGTGGTGGGGACGTCGCCGCCAATGGGGGTGGTCGCGCCGAGGCCGGTCACCAGCACTTTTCGAGACATTGTGGCACTTTCTCTTCGGTGGTCGATTTGGTGGTTTATCCGGTGGTGTGTGGATAAAAACCTGTAGGGCCCGGGGTTCCGCGCTGCGAATTCCGCTCTGTATTCCCGGGGTGTGTTGGGTTGAGGCTGAGTGAATAGCGATGCGGCGCGGGCCGGTGAGAGCCCGCGCCGCCTCGTTATTGGTTATAGCTTAGGCAGCGTTCGCGATGAACTCGACTGCGTCGCCAACGGTCTTGAGGTTCTTGACCTCTTCGTCCGGGATGGTCACCTCGAACTTCTCCTCAGCGTTCACGACGATGGTCATCATCGAGATGGAGTCGATGTCCAGGTCCTCGGTGAAGGACTTGTCCAGCTGAACGTCCTCAACCTCAACGCCGGTCTCTTCGTTAACGATTTCTGCCAGACCTGCGAGGATCTCTTCCTTGTTAGCCATTCAGGGGCTCCTTTGTTGTTTCGATGGTCATCGCACCCGCCGGGTGGGGGTACGCGTGCATTACCGAGTTTATCGTGTCTGCGTGGTGTACGCATGCGTCAACTCGGAGTTTGTGGGGATGCTTTTCCGCTTTATTTTCTTTCTCGTGCACCGGCGCTGTGCCGGTTGTGAGGGGCGGTGAGCATCGGGCTCCGGTGGTTTTCCTTAGGGAGTGGTTTTCCTTAGGGAAGGACGACTACCTGAGCTGCGAATGCCAGGCCGGCACCGAAGCCGATCTGCAGGGCGAACTTGCCGGAGAGTTCCGGGTTCTCCTTGAGCAGGCGGTGTGCGGCGAGCGGGACCGATGCGGCGGAGGTGTTACCGGCATCGACGATGTCGCGTGCCACTGCCACCGTGTCGGGAAGCTTGAGGGTCTTGACCATCTGGTCAATGATGCGGGCGTTTGCCTGGTGCGGGATGAGCGCGCCGAGCTCGTCGGGGGTGATGCCGGCGGTTTCGAGTGCCTGCTTGGCGACCTTCGCCATTTCCCATACTGCCCAGCGGAAGACGGAGGGGCCGTCCTGGCGCAGGGTGGGCCAGATCTTTTCGCCCTCCTGCACGGGGTTTGCAACGAAGTCGCGGTTGCGGATATCCAGCAGGGAGTGAGTCATACCCACAGTGCCCCAGCGGGAGCCGTCCGAGCCCCATACGGTGGGGGCGATGCCGGGTTCGTCGGAGACGCCTACGACTGCTGCGCCTGCGCCGTCACCGAGCAGGAAGGAGATGGTGCGTTCGGTGTTGTCGATGAAGTCGGAGAGCTTCTCAACGCCGATGACCAGCACGTGCTTTGCGGTGCCCGCGCGGACGAGGGCGTCTGCCTGGGCGATGCCGTAGCAGAAACCTGCACACGCTGCGGAGATGTCGTATGCGGGGCACTTGGAGCCGATTGCGTCGGCGACCAGGGTTGCCAGGGAGGGGGTTGCGTAGGGGTGCGAGATGGTCGAGATGATGACCGCCTCAATGTCCTCACCGGCTATACCGGATGCTGCCAGGGCGTCCTTGGCGGCTTCGATGGCGAGGTCTGCTACCGACTGGTTTTCGCTGGCGCGGTGGCGGGTTGCAATGCCGGTGCGCTGCTTGATCCACTCGTCGGAGGAGTTGATTGCCTCAACGATGTCATCGTTGGGGACGATGACATCGCCGCGGGCTGCGCCGTAACCGAGGATGCGGGAGTAGCGGTTGATTTCGTACTGCTTGAGGGTAGTCACGTATTCAATCCTTAGTGCTGATGCTCGCAAGACACTGTGTGCCTCGCATGTCTAAAGTGCATGTCTAGTGTGAAGGGTTCCTGGTGCGGGGAGAGCTGGGTGCTCTCCTGCGGCGTTTAGCCCTTCAGCGAGGCGAGGTCCTCGGGAGTGTTGATGGAGGTGCCGGGCACGCCGCGCATCGCGCGCTTTGCCAGGCCGACCAGGGTGCCTGCGGGGGCGACCTCGATAATGCCGGCGACCTCACGCTCAAGCAGGGTTGCCATGCACAGGTCCCAGCGGACGGGGCTGGTGACCTGGGAGACGAGGGTCTTGACGAACTCTTCACCGGATGCCACGGCGGAACCGTCGCGGTTGGTCAGCAGCGCGGAGGTCGGGTCGGATACCTGCAGGGATGCGGCGAACTCTTCCAGTGCGGGCACGGCGGGTGCCATTGCCTCGGTGTGGAATGCGCCTGCGACCTTCAGGGGAATGACGCGAGCGCGTGCGGGCGGGTTCGCGGCGAATGCTTCGATGGCGGGGATGGGGCCTGCGGCTACGATCTGGCCGCCGCCGTTGGAGTTTGCTGCGACCAGGCCTGCTGCGTCGATGGCTTCGCGGACGTTTTCTTCAACGCCGCCGAGTACTGCAGCCATGCCGGTCGGGGAGGCGGCTGCCGCCTCCGCCATACCGTTGGCGCGCACACGCACGAAACGCATTGCGTCTTCGTCGCTGAGTACGCCCGCGAGGGCTGCTGCGGTGATTTCGCCGACGGAGTGGCCCGCGAAGATGAGTTCTTCACCGTCGAGTTCGCGTAGTGCGAGGCGACCGGTGACGATGCCAGCAGCCACGATGAGCGGCTGGGCGATTGCGGTGTCCTTGATGGTTTCTTCTTCGGCTTCGGTGCCGTAGTGAATCAGGTCGATGCCTGCCGCTTCGGAGAGTCGTTCCAGGTGCTCACGCACACCTTCAATCTCGAGCCAGGGGCTCAGGAAGCCCTTCTTCTGGGAGCCCTGTCCGGGGCAAACGAGTGCGCGCATGCGGTGCGACCTTTCTGGTTTTTAGTACTCGTACGCGGTGCCTCCGCAGAGACGGAGACCACGGTTAGTCTGTTACCTATGCTACCTTGTTCAGCCGCTTTGCATAAACATCGCAGTGCAAGAATTTTGGGGTGCACTGGGAGCGTAGACAGTGGTTGAACAGTGTATAGCTTAGATTGAACTCCCCCATTCGTACAACCCGGACGGGCAAGGTTCAAATAGAGAGACAGCTAACTTTCGAGTTGCCCCCCTATGCTCGCGGATGCGCCCGCGCGTACGTTTCCGCCAGACGCTTCATCGACACGTGCGTGTAAATCTGCGTGGTCGCCAACGATGAATGACCCAACAGCTCCTGCACCGAACGGATATCGGCGCCACCATCGACCAGGTGAGTCGCCGCCGAATGACGCAAAACGTGCGCACCCGAGGCCTGCGTGTTCTCCACCGTGCGCAGCAGGCGGGTCAGATCCTCACGAATCTGACGGGCATTCGCACGCCCACCCCGAGGGCCAATAAACAGCGCCGTCACGCCCTGAGACCCCTCCGGAATCCACTGCGGACGACCATAAGACACCCAACGATTCAATGCCTTGAGCGCCGGGGTACCCAGCGGCACCACGCGCTCCTTATTGCCCTTACCCAGCACGCGCACCGTCTTATTTGCACGGTCCACGCTCTGCAAATCCAGGCCGGTCAGCTCAGAAATACGCATGCCCGAGGCGTACAGCACCTCAACCACGGCTTCGAGGCGCAGCAGGCGTGCATCACGAGGATTCTGCGCCCGGCGCTCCTGCAGGGTAGTCAGCAGCTGGTTCATCTGCTCACGGCTCAGCACCGGCGGCAGGTGATTCTCCCGCTTGGGGGTGCGCATACCGCGCGTGGGGTTGGCGTGCACCAGTTCCTCTTCCTGAGCCCAGGTGAAGAACGTGCGCAGGGTCGAGCCGCGGCGCGCCACCGTAGAACGAGCCGCCTGCCGCAGATGCAGCGAACCCAACCACTCACGAATCAGAGACGCATCAATGCTGTCCAGGTGCCGCACACCGCGGCGCGCCATGTAGCCGAAGAAGCCCTCCAAATCCGAAATATAGGAGCGAATCGTCTCTTCGGAACGGTGCTTCTCATAGCGCAGAAAACGCTCAAAACGGTCCAGGACGGGGCGGAACACCTCGCCGGAAACGCCCAGTGCAGAATCGGGCAGAGCAGAGCCGGATAGAGCAGAGCCGGGCAGGGCAGAATCTGGACCCTCAGCTTGGGATCCAGGATGATCAGCGGCAAGGCTGCGGGTATAGGTCACCGGCAGGGTCGCGGAGGGATCCTCATCCCGGTATTCTTCCCGGCTCTCGCTCCGGTTTTCAGCTCGGTTTTCGTGCTGGCGGGCGGGGGTCATGCGTCCCTCCTTTCGTGGTTCCGGTTCCCGACTCTAGCGGCGTTAATGCTTCTCGACAGTGTATTTCTGTCCCCGGCTGTATTTCTATTCCCGGCTGTATTTCTATCCCGGGCGCATCTGCCGACAGGGCGGCGAGGTAGGGATAGGGCGGCGGGGTAGGCTCACGCCAGTACGCGCAAGCCTACCCCAATTGTAGAGAGGTTCAGCCTCCCCCCACGTGCCGTCCTGTCATGATTGACCACCGCATCCCGCTATAGCGGGGGTGCTCAGTGGCTCTCCTACGTTGCGGCAGCCGGGCGGACCTTCCTCCAGCTCGTTCCGCTACTCTCCGCCAGACCGCAGCGGCCCAGGTGGAACAGGTCAGCCATCACGTCGCGAGCGCTCAAGCCCAAAGCGGCGGCAATCTCGTCCACGCCGCGGTAGGAGCGCGGGCTCAAATCATCCCAGACTCTGCCCTGTCGTTCGGTCAGCTCATCCAACGCGCTGGAGGAGGCAAGCCCGATCCCATTCGCTCTCGTGCTCGGTGCCCAGTTCAAAACCCGCGGCGGCATCATACTCGAGAATGTCGGCGGCCTCGGTGAGTGTTTGCGCTAGTCCATCGCGTAGCAGACGGTTCGTGCCCACTGAGTTCGGCGAGTTAATCTGCCCCGGAACAGCCCAGAGGGTACGCCCAATCTCCAGCGCGTGACGAGCCGTATTCAGCGCACCGGAACGCCAGCGCGCCTCCACCACAATAGTGTGCCGCGCCAACGCCGCAATCAGGCGGTTACGCTCCAGAAACGCCAACGCGTTGGGGTGTTACCCACGCTCACCTCGCTCATGATGAGCCCACGGTCAACAATCATGTTCAGCACATCCGAGTTCTGCGCCGGGTACAGCCGGTCGAGCCCACCCGCCATGAAGGCGATGGTTGGCAGGTCGCTGCCCTGCTGGGTCAGCGCCGCCCGATGCGCCGCAATATCAATGCCCATCGCACCGCCAGAAATCACTGTGTACCCGCGGCGCGCCAGCTCGGCGGCGAGGTGGGTCGTCGCCTCCGTACCGTAAATGCTCGGGTCACGCGAACCGACCAGCGCCACGCTCGGGGCAGACGCCAAATCCAGCAGGTGCCGCGAATCACCTCGGCACCACAGCCCGTACGGTCGGGCGGGCCCCAAATCGTTCAGCTGCGGCGGCCACAGCGGATCGGCGGGAGTGACCAGCCACGCCCCGCAGGTTGCCGCCATGTGCGCCTCCGCGTTCAGGGTGCGTTCCATACGGCGGTTCCAGCGCAGGCGGCGGGTCGCGAGCGCCTTGCCGAACTTATCGCGGCTCATCTGATGCTCACCCGGCGTGTAGTAGCCATTCGCGCTGGAAAACAGGGCGGACTCCCCCTCCGCGGACGCACCCACCGAGTGCAGAAATTCGCTGAGCTGCTCATCCGGTTCGCCATGCTCCCAGGTGTGCTCATCCGGGATGTGTCCGGTCAGCAGGTAGTGCAGGGTCAGCGGCGCACCCAGGCTGGTGAGGGATTCGACCACGAGCTCATCGGCGGGTTCCGCGTAGCGCATCAGCTGAGCGGTACAGCAAGCGGACGTACTCGCGGCACGCTGCCTCAAGCTCCTCCGCGCTGAGCTCAGGGTTGAAGAGAGGTGCGGGGTGAGGACCGCTGGAGGCTGTACCCGCCGCAGCTTCGGGGCGCTCGCCCTGTAGCCCCTCGCTCTGTGGCTCCTCCCCCGGCTGTTCCTCCCGGTGCATCTCCTCTAAGTACACAGGGTCTTCTAGATACACCGGGTTCAGGCAGGAGGCGAGGAACCCCGGCAACCGCGCCGCGTTATACGGGCTCGGCGAAGGCTCCTGACCCAGCGACAGAATATGCGCCACCCTCTCGCGCACCAGGGCGTGCACATCCAGGGTGCGACCGGGTAGGCGGATCTGCAGTTCCTCCTGCACAAAATCCTCCGCCGCGCTCTCTTCTGGCGTGTGCTCTTCAGGCACATGCTCTTCCGATGCTGTTTCTCTCAGCCCCTTGTCTTTCAGTTCAGCCTCTTCAGCTCGTTTTCTCAGTTTCTTCTCACTCATGATGTTCTTCTCCTCTTGTGAGTGGCTCAATCTCGTGAACACTTCTTCGTTAACACCTCGGCACTCAAAGCGTCAGCACGCTATTTCAGTTGCCGCTATTTCAACTGCCCCTGCTGCCTCAAAGAGCGCCACGTCCAGGTGCTCCCGGCTCGGGTAGGCGGCGCCCTCCAAATCGGCGAGGGTCCAGGCGATACGCAACACCCGGTCGTAGCCGCGAGCCGTCAGCGTTCCGCGATCCACGGCGGTGTTCAGCTCGCCGGTGAGCTTCGCATCCAGACGTAGCGGGCCGCGCAGAATCTTGCCGTTCATCTCCGCATTCGTCTTCAACCCGTACGGCTCCAGGCGCTCCTTCTGAGCCTGCCGCGCCGCCATGACGCGCTCGCGAATCTGCGCTGAACTCTCATTCACCTGACCGCCCGCAAGCTCCGTGGACGACACCTTCGGAACCGTCACATTCACGTCAATGCGGTCCACCAGCGGGCCGGACAGCCGCCCAAAATAGGCGCGACGCTCACGCGGGGCACACGTGCACTCCGTACCGGTGCCAACGTTCATGCCGCAGGGGCACGGGTTCGCCGCCAGAATCAGCTGAAAACGCGCCGGATACGTCGCCGATGCGCTCGAACGGTCCAGGGTCACGGTCCCCGACTCCAGGGGCTGACGGAGCGAATCGAGCACCGTGCGTTTGAACTCCGGCGCCTCGTCCAGAAAGAGCACGCCGCGGTGCGCTTTAGACACACAGCCCGGGCGGGGAATGCCGCTGCCGCCACCCAGAATCGCCGGCGCGGAGGCGCTATGATGCGGTGCCTCAAACGGCGGCTGACGCACCAGCTCGCTCAGGTGCTCCCCCGCCGAGCAGAGAGAACGAATCGCGGTCACCTCCATCGCGGCATCGTTGTCGAGGGTCGGCAGGATGCTCGGCAGGCGCTCCGCCAGCATGGTTTTACCCGAACCGGGAGGGCCGGTCAGCAGCATGTGGTGACCACCCGCAGCGGCAATTTCCAGGGCGAAACGCCCCTGCGACTGACCGGCAACATCACTCATATCCGAGGGAATTTCAGCCGGTTTCACCGCCGGTGCGCTCGCCTCAGTCTGCGGGGCGGGCGGGTAGGTCAGCTTCTGACTCTCAGCGCCAAGAGCGGCAAAAACCTCAGCCAGGCAGTGGAAACCGCTCACCTGCGCGCCGGGGATGAGCGCCGCCTCCTCAGCATTTTCGGCGGGCACAATCACGCGGTGGTGGCCGGCATCCACGGCGGCTTTGACCGCCGGCAGGATGCCCGGCACGGGGCGTAGCGTTCCGTCCAGTCCCAGCTCACCCAGGAAGACGCTATCGCCGCTGGGGTGCAGCTTCTTCTCCGCCTGCAGCGCCGCAACCACAATGGCTAGATCGAACGCCGAGCCGCGTTTGGGTAGGGTTGCCGGGGTCAGGTTCACGGTGAGCCGGTGCTGAGTGAGGGTGATGCCGGTGTTTTTCGCCGCGGAGCGCACACGCTCTTTAGACTCGTTGAGGGCGGTGTCCGGCAGGCCCAGCAGCACGAAGCCGGGTAGACCCTGCGAAATATCAGCCTCAACATCAACGATGTGCCCGCGCAAGCCCACGAGCGCCACGGAATAGGTGCGTGCAAATCCCATTACGCCACCGCCTTCAGATGCTCAAAGGTGAAGGTTTCGCAGGTCCCGGTCACCGCAATTGCGTCAATGCGAAAGCGTGGAAAATCCAGGTTCTCGCGCAGCCTGCACCACAGAATCGCCAGCGAGCGCGTGCGGCGCGCCTTATCGCGGTCAATGGACGCAAACGGGTGCCCAAAGTCTTCGCTACTGCGGGTCTTGACCTCAATGAAAACCAGTTCGTCCTCGGGGTCAATGGCGATCAGGTCGAGCTCGCCTCGGATCTGTTCGTGTTCGAGTCCGGCGGGCGGTCGCCAATTCCTTTCCAGAATCCGGTAGCCGTTCGTCTCCAGGATGCGGGCGGTCAGCTCCCTCGCCCCACCTGCCGACGCTGTGGCCGCGGGGTGGGGTTTTCTGGAGCTGGGGTCTGTTGGGTGCGCTTCGGGTTGTGGCGCGGGCTGTTATTCGGGCTGTTGTCATGGGTCTCTCCCCCGGTAGATAGCGGTAGTGCTTCTACTGTGCCCGCCGCGCGCGTACCCGAAGGCGGTTAACGAAAAACTGTGGATAACCTCGGTTCCTAGAAGGAATTAGAGGTTATCCACAGCCGTTTATTTGAAATTTTGGGGCATATTTTTCAAAAACACCGCTCGGGTGCCCAATCACCGCGTCATATTCGCGCAGGTTTATCACGCAGCTTCATCACCTCAGTTCTGCCACCCGGCAGCTCGGTAGCCACGCTCACTTGCGGCAAAGTGGTGAGCTAGGCGTTAAAATCCGGCATTTCCGGCACGGTGAACTCCTGGTTGGGCAGGCGCTCCTCCACGTTCACGTCACGCACCGAGTAGGCGTGCACCTTCTTCACAAAGCGGTTGGAGCGGGAACACATCCCACACCCACACGTCGCTCATGCTCACCTCAAAGTAGAGGGTGCCGTCCTGCACGTGCGGGGTGACGTCCACCTGGTTTGCCAGGTAGAAGCGTCGGTCGGTTTCTACCGCGTAGCTAAAGAGCGACATGACGTCTTTGTATTCGCGGTAGAGCGCCATTTGGGCGTCGGTCTCGTAGTTTTCGAGGTCTTCTGCGCTCACTACTCTTCCTTTCCTGGGCTTTCTAGTACTGATTTAGCGATAGCACATTAGGCTTTCGCAGGCTTCCGAGGCGCGGTCTTCAGGAGTGCCACGCACTCTAGCCGCCCCCCTCCTAGTAACGCTGTGCCGCCGCAGCCTCAATCTGCTCGGCGGTCGCCGGAAGCGACCACGACAGTCGATGCTGCGGGCTGGGGCCCTGCACGCTAATAGCCTCGCGGTGAGCGGCGGATCCGTAGCCCTTGTTCTTCGCCCAGCCGTACCCCGGGTAGCGGGTATCCAGCTGGACCATCAGCTCGTCACGTTCCACCTTCGCAACCACCGATGCGGCGGCAATGGAGGCGCACTTGTAGTCGCCCTTAATGACCATGGTCACCGGCATCTGCGCGGGCTCATCTGCACCCTCCCAGGCTTGGGCGAGCAGTGCGTTGTAGTGTGCCTGCGCCGGGTCCGGTGCCAGCGCGCTGAACAGGTCCTCCTGCGGAGGGGTGAACCAGTCGTGCTTACCGTCCAGCAGGGCGGCTTCGGCGCGGTATCCGCGGCGCGCCAGCTCGGCGAGCGCACGCTGGGCAGCAAGCCTCAGCGAGAGGGTCATGCCGAGCCGGTCAATATCTGCCGGTTCCACGTGCCCGACCGCCACGGCGCACCACTGGCGGATTTCGGGAACCATGGATTCGCGACGTGCCGGTGAGAGCGCCTTGGAATCGATCAGCCCGCCCACTTCGAGGGTGGCGTCCGGGGTGAGGATTGCGACGCCCACGGTGACCGGGCCCGCCATGGAGCCGCGGCCTACCTCGTCGATTCCGGCAACCGTGCGGGCGCCGGAGGCGAAGAGCTGCTGCTCGTACTCGAGGTCGGCGGCGGGCGGGGTTGCTTTTGCGGGCTTAGCTTGTGCGGGTTTCGTTGCGCTCTTCTGGGCGCTCACCATCATTCCCCAGCTCGCTTACTCGCTCGGGGTGGAGGTCGGTGCGGGTACCGAGGAGAACACCGAGCTCTGATCCTGCAGCAGACCGAAGTGATTCAGCGGCCACGCCACCACAAACACGTTACCCTGCACGTCATCCTTGGAGATGAACGCGGTGCCATCGCTAATGTGGTAGCGGGAGTCGGCGGAGTTGCTTCGGTGGTCACCCATCACGAAGTACTTACCGGCGGGCACGGTCACCTTGAAGGGGACCTCCGAGGGCGGGTTGCCGGGGTACAGGTACGGTTCGGTGATTTCTACACCGTTGACCTTGATCTTGCCGGTGCCGTCGCTCTCGACCACGTCACCGGGGGTTCCGATAACGCGCTTGACCAGGAAGTTCGAGGAGGTATCCGGCAGAATACCCACGAAGGACAGGCCGTCCTTGAGCGGGTTGCTGGTCTTCTGGGTGGAAGGAATCCAGCCTTGAGAGTCCTTGAAAACAATCACGTCGCCGCGCTTGGGCTCGTTGAAAGTAGGAGCCCGCCACGTTAATGAACACGCGGTCGTTGACCTGCAGGGTCTGCTCCATGGAGCCGGAGGGAATGTAGAAGCCGCGCAGCAGGAAGGTCTTGACCAGGAATGCGATGACCAGCGCGTAGAGGATGACGGTGCCGCCCTCGCGTGCCTGCACCCAGAGCCATTCGCCGAGGCGGCCTTCTTCCTGCGCCTGGGAGTAGGTCAGCTCTGCCTGTTCGGCGCGCTTTGCCTTGCGGCGTTCCTTGGGGGTCATTTCGGAGAAGTCCTTGGTGACGTCTGCGGATGCGTCCTCTTCGGTGGCTTCTTCGCGCTGGGTATTCTTCGCGTCCTTCGCGGCGGCGCCCTCAGAAGTACCGGTGGAAGCGGCGCTCGCCTCGGCACTAGCTACCACCTCACGGGTGCTCTTGGTGTCGCTTTCGGCCCCCTCAGTAGCGCCCGTGGATGCCGCCCAAGGGGCAGCCTTCTCGGCCGCGGCCTTCTCAGCGTCCGCGTTCTCTGCGGCGCTCTGCTCGGTAGCCGCCTTCTCTGCTGCAGCCTTTTCGGCGGCGAGGCGCGCAAAGTATTCTTCCATTTCGCGGCGCTCGCGACGGCTTTGAGGCTGGTATCCCTCAGGGAAGGGGCTGGTGTTCGCAGTGTTCTTATCGTCTGCCATGCTGGAGTGAGCCTTTCGTTTGAGAGATACCCTAGCTCGAGTGAAACGGTACCTAGCTATTGTATCGAGAGTACTTGTGCTCTTGGGCTTTTATTTTCTGAGAGCGGCAAGGTTCTCAGAATATGCAAAAACCGCTCCTTGCCCGCGCAATGCGGTTGGGGAGCGGTTTGCAACAGAATTCTGTATCTATAAAGATTAGAACTCGCGCTTCTCGCGGATACGAGCAGCCTTACCGTGGCGGTCGCGCATGTAGTACAGCTTTGCACGACGGACGTCACCGCGGGTCACAACCTCGATCTTCTCGATGGAGGGAGAGTGAACGGGGAAGGTACGCTCAACACCAACGCCGAAGGAAACCTTGCGGACGGTGAAGGTCTCGCGAACGCCTGCACCCTGGCGGCCAACGACGAAGCCCTTGAAGACCTGGATACGGTGGGTCTTACCTTCAACGATCTTGACGTGAACGTTCAGGGTGTCACCGGGGCCGAATGCGGGGATGTCGTCACGGAGGGACTTCTTGTCGAGGAAGTCAAGAGTCTGCATAGTTGTAGATCTCCAGAGTCATCTGCCGCAGGTCAAATAGACTCAGATTGCTCTGCCCCACTGCGGGACAGAAAACCTCATGCTTCGGACAGGATTGGTGCCCGAAGGTTGACATCGTTGGTCGCTCTCCCCCCTGCGGCAGGGGCGTGCCCGATGTCAACACAATGCTCCATTATCCCAATGCACCCGCGTTTATGCAAGCATCCGGGGAGCACTTTTAGAAGGGGGGTTCGTCACTCTGCGCTCCCCCGTTCTGGGATGCGCCATCCTGGGACGCACCACCCTGCGCGGTTACACCCGGCACCTCCGGGTTCTGCTGGGGTGCGTGCGTAGGTGCATGCTGCGCAGGCGCATACTGAGGCGCACCCTGCTGAAGTGTGCCCTGCAGGTCGTTGACCGCGCGCTTCTCCACGGTGCGGGCGAAGGTGCTCGTACCGTAGTTCAGGTCGTGACCGAGGCCGAGGGCATCCACTTCTACCGTGGTGCCCTGCGTGCCGTCTTCGCGGTTCCAGCGGCTAATGCGCTGGCGGCCGCTCACGACCAGCGGCTGCCCCCCTTCTCAATGGAGGTGGCGATGTTCTGCGCGAGGCGGCGGTAGGCTTTCACGGTGTACCAGTTGGTGGCGCCTTCCTTCCAGGTGCCGGTGGCGTCCTGCCAGCGCGGGGTGCTGGCGAGGCGAAAGTTCACGACGGGCACCCCGTTGGGCAGGGTGCTCAGTGCCGGGTCGGAGGCGGTGAATCCGCGGATCAGGATGGTGTCGCTCATGGTTTCTCCTTAGAAACTAGTGGGTGGGTTCCTCCACCTTGCCAGGGCTGAGCCAACCCCGCACCTGCCGACCACTGCATCTGTGGATAACCTCGCGTTTTGCGGTTTTGAGCACCATCTGTGGATAGAATTTTTGAATTTTTTGCCCCATTTTTTCAAAATTTACCCGCGGGCACCCCATTCCCTACAGAAATATGACGACTACTCCCCCACCCCATCCGGCATCGTGATAGGTATCTCAGCGTCGAGGCGGCTATTTTTGCCCTCAAGTTCACTAATTCAGCCCCGCGCACTCTATCCTTGATGATGCGGTGCACTCAGCCGCATCCCGTCTACCCGCCTTGGAGAATCCGTGAGCAAAAAGCCCGCGAACAATAACCTGCCTTCTTTGCAGGAACTTCAGCAGCTGCAACGCAACCTGCCCAAGCTGCCCGATTCGATGGACCCGCAGAAGAAGCGCCTCATTTACGGTCTGCTCGCCGTGTTTGCCATCATTGTGCTGATTATTGGCCTGGTCTACGTGAGCAAGAACGGCGTGGACGGCCTGCTCGGTTCGGGTACGACGACCTCCGCCACCGATGAGGAAGAATCCAACGTTCCCACGGAAACCCTCGACGAGGTCAAGAACCCCTACAAGGCGGTTGATCCCGCGACCGCGCTCGCACCGGATTTGGCGACCGCGAAGAGCGAGCTGGCGTCCCTGCAGGTGAAGGAACGCGCCTCGAAGAATGGCTACTCCCGTGATCAGTTCGGCCCCGCCTGGGATGACGTTGACGGCAACAAGTGCAACACTCGCGACGATATTCTGCGCCGCGACCTGACCAATGTTCGTTTTAAGGCGAAGACCCACGCATGCACCGTGATTAGCGGCACTCTGGATGACCCGTACACCGGCAAGACCATCGATTTCAAGCGCGGCAAGAAGACCTCTTCGGCTGTTCAGATTGACCACGTGGTGGCTCTTTCAAACGCATGGCAGACCGGCGCGCAGGATCTGACCGCAGAGCAGCGCCGCCAGCTGGCGAACGACCCGGAGAACCTGCTCGCGGCAGACGGCCCGGCAAACCAGCAGAAGTCCGATGCGGACGCCGCCGACTGGCTACCGAGCAACACCGCCTACCGCTGCACCTACGTGGCACGCCAGGTGCACGTGAAGGCGAAGTACAAGCTGTGGGTGACCCCGGACGAGAAGAAGGTTATAGAGCGCGTCCTCAACTCCTGCAAGGACACGAACCCGACTAAGAAGAAATAGTCCCGACCAAGAAGTAGTCTCCCCGGCACCGCCTCCTTACGTACGGCGGCGCAAAACGTAAATGCATACAGAAAACCGCCCCGCACCCTGAGTTTAGGGTGCGGGGCGGTTTTTGCATGTGGCGCCCCAGGAGGGAATCGAACCCCCGACCAAGAGATTAGAAGGCTCCTGCTCTATCCTCTGAGCTACTGAGGCCTTCCTCTAGAGTACATGAGAATTTATGCTTCTCATGCACAGCACGTGCCGCGCAGGGGCTGACCCGCCGGATGTTCGCGCTAGGAGCCTACCTTGGTGGCTTCCCGTTCTGCCTTCTTCACCTCGCGGCGGCGTGCACGGCGGCTGGATGCGCCGGGGAATAGCTGCCACCACAGGCGAATCGAGGTACGGCGAATCTGCGTGGGGTGCAGGCTCACGTACACCATGCGGCGAGTTGCCGGGTCGAAAGCCACAAGGTAGATGACGTAGCCCAGGCAGATAACGAGCGCGATGAGGCGGCCCATGTCCTGGTTGAAGTCGCGCAGGTAGGGCGAGACGTTCAGCTGGTCACTCACTGCGTAGGTGACGAAGAAGAGCGTGGTAATGAAGTACCACATGAGCTGGAAGTGCGAGCGCAGGCCGGTTGCCGCGAGCATCGGGATTGCCCAGAGCAGGTACCAGGACTGCAACATCGGGCCGCACAGGAGCATGAACAGGATGGCGAGGTTTAGCGTGGCGCACGATGTTGCGGTCGCGTCCGACGAATGCCATACCGATGGCGCCGAGCATACCGATGCCCTTGCCTGCGGTTTCTAGGATCTTCTTCAGGACCTCGAAGGTGTCTCCCTGAACCACGAGCGAGAGAGTACCGATGATGAGGCCGAGCGGGGTGTACCAAATGTACTGGCCGCCGGTGGTGGACAGCGCCTTAATCCAGCCAAATTCGAGTCCGGTGACCCAGCCCATGAGCGCCATTTCGGCGAGCAGGAGCACGCCGGAGAGCGCCCAGAACACGAACTTGCGCGGCCAGGAGGCGTTCTTGCCCGCCCAGAGCAGACCCACGAAGGGCAACGCCACGAGGGCGAGGGGCTTGACCGCCACGCCGAGAGCCACGAAGGTCACGCCGAGCGGTCCACCCCAGAGGGTGTGACGGTAACGCTTGGCGTAGTAGAGGCCACCGAGCATGAACATGGTCATGAGCGAGTCATTATGACCGCTGGCGATAAATGCCGCGATGAAGAGCGGGTTGGGGCCAATCTGCCAGAGGGCGCGAGCCTGGTTGAATCCGTGAACTTTGGCAAGGTTTGCCACAAAGAAGAGGATGCCGATAACCGCGAGCACGGAGAGCAGACGGAAATAGAAGATGGACAGGTCTACATCTTCGCCAGCTAAGCGCACAATCCATTCTTCAAGCTTGAGCGAGAGGGGACCGTAGGGCGGCGGAGATTCTGCCCATTGCGGGTCGGCGCCGTTCTGCATGAAGTTCGCGATTTCGGAGACGCCGTGCTTGTACGGGTTCAGGCCGTGTGTGCCATGACCATGCCCTGACCGTAGTAGGAGAACATGTCGCGGCTGTAGATGGTGAAGGCGAAGACCTGCGGCAGGGACCAGCTGACGGTGACGGCTATCATCCACCGCATGGTATTGGGTTCGTTCCAGTCGCCCATTTCTGGTAGATGCGCAGCCATTCGCGGCACATAATCATGGCGCCGAGGGCGAGCAGGATAATGCCGGTGATGACCCACGCGGCTTCGAATCGGATGGCGCGAATAATTTCGTAACGCCAGAAGTTGGAGCTGTCGGCGAGCCAGCCGACGGCGTAGGAGCCGAGGGTGACCATGATGGAGCCGATGGTGCCGATAATCAGCGTGCGCAGACGGTGATTATTGACGTAGTCCAAGAGTTTGGGTGAGAGAGGTGCGTCGTGTGCACCGGGGGTGGTGAGCCGGTGTGCTAGCTCCTTTGGTGCGCGCATAACTCCCTTTCTGTCTGCATCGTCGTTCTGGTTTTTATCATACCGGAGCCCTTGGATGCACTGGCGAGAATCACTGCCGCGAAGACGCTTGTGGACACACCGGAGGGCACACCGGATAGCACGCGGACTGGTGCGGTTCTCCCCTGCTGCCGCCGTTTACGCATCCTCTTATGCCCTGATGTACCCCGATGTGCCCTGTTGCGCCCTTTTGTGACGTGCTGTTCGCCGGGCCGGCGGCGTTTGGGGGTAGAGTGGGAGGGTGAGTATTTCTAGTGAACGTATTGTATGGATTGACTGCGAGATGACCGGCCTGGACGTGGAGAATGACGCTCTCGTCGAGGTGGGCGTTCTGGTCACGGATGCCGATTTGAACATTCTGGGTTCTGGCGTTGAGTTCGTCATTAAGCCCGGTGATGAGTCTCCTGCCGGTGCGCTGGAGAACATGAATGACTTTGTGCGTTCGATGCATGAGGCCTCGGGTCTGCTGCCCGATATTGAGCACGGCGTGTCGATGGATTACGCGCAGGAGCAGGTGCTTCGCTACATCAAGAAGTATGTTCCGGTGGCGGGCAAGGCGCAGCTGGGCGGCAACTCGGTGGGCATGGATAAGCGCTTCTTGGAGCGTTACATGCCCGAGGTCATGGCGCACCTTCACTACCGTGTGATTGATGTGTCGACCATTAAGGAGCTGGCGGCGCGCTGGTACCCGGCGGCTCGTCACAGTGCCCCGGCGAAGACCGGTAACCACCGCGCACTGGGTGATATCAAGGACTCGATTGATGAGTTGAAGTATTACCGCCGCGCTATTTTTGTGCCGCAGGGCCCTGATGCGATTGCTTCGGCGCAGATTGCGCGTGAGGTGGAGGCTGAGCGTGCCGCACGCGAGGCGGCTGAGCGCGAGGCTGAGGCATCCGCTTCTGAGGCGGCTGAGGCATCCGAGGCGTAAGCAAGGCATGTAACGAGCATCACGGCTTTTCAACTTGGCAGGTATCTGAATCTCCTGTACAGTAGTATCCGTTGCATATCGCAAGGGAAACCAAGCGAAGCACATGGTGGTCGTAGCTCAGTTGGCAGAGCGCCTGGTTGTGGTCCAGGAGGTCGCGGGTTCAACCCCCGTCGATCACCCCGATGGAAAGGGTCGTTATGGTTATCCGTAACGACCCTTTCGCTTACCCTCGATTCGGTTTACCCGCACACGGCGTACCGGATTAGAGCCCTACACCCGCACTTTAAACCAGCGAGCGGGAACAGGGCGCAGCGCATCTTCACGAAGTGCATCTTCACGAAGTGCATCTTCGCGAGGCACACCTTCATGAGGCAGGCGCACCCGGCAAGTTCCCGCTCAATAGTTCCCGTTCAACACAAGCAAAGGATAATTCCGTGGCTATTCGCCCCATCGTTATTCACGGCAACCCCGTTCTGCACCGCCCCGCGGCACCCGTCACCGAGTTTAATGATGAGCTCAAGGAGCTCGTGGCTGACATGTACGAGACCATGGACGCATCCAACGGTGTGGGCCTGGCAGCACCGCAGATTGGCGTGGGCCTGCGCATCTTCACCTACAAGATGGAGAATGAGGACGGCGTTCCCCCGCGCGGCTGCATCATCAACCCGGTACTGACCCTGGGCAAGATTTCTACCGCCGACCCGGACCCCTACGAGGAGGAAGAGGGCTGCCTGTCCTTCCCCGGTTACGGCTTCCCCCTCAAGCGCGCAGAGTGGGTGACCGTGAACGGTCTTGACGAGCACGGCAACCCCGTCCAGTTTGAGGCGACCGGCTGGTTCGCACGCTGCATGCAGCACGAAACCGACCACCTGGACGGCAAGCTGTACGTGAACCGCCTGAATAAGAAGTGGACCAGCAAGATGAAGAAGGTCGTGAAGAAGGAAGGCTGGACCGTCGACGGTAACTCGTGGATGCCCGGCGTGGATCCGGATCCGTTCGGCCACTAATCACGAGCTCTTCTGAAGGTCAGACCGACCTTTCGAGAAGTTTAAAACGAAGACCGCGAATGCACTCTCAAGCGCATTCGCGGTCTTCGTTTTCCATCAGCCGATGATGTTTTTTCATCAGCCAACGGTAGCGTGAAACGGGTCATCCTATGAGCCGGGTTCTGTCTAAAACGCCGCCCGAAGGGGCGTTTCGAGGCAATCATCTATCTAGAACGTACGTTGCCGCACGTCTCAAGCAGCCTACCCGAATACGCACCCCACCTCCGTGAAGGAAGCTGACGGGGATCGGGCGCACTACCCTACCATGGCGTATTCTGTTTGACCTTGCTCCAAATGGGGTTTACCTAGCCGGGCACGTCACCGCGCCCGCTGGTGGTCTCTTACACCACCCTTTCACCCTTACCGCGGCGAACCGCGGCGGTTTACTTTCTGTGGCACTGGCCTGCGGGTTACCCCGAGTGGATGTTATCCACCATCCTGTGCTGTGGAGCCCGGACTTTCCTCGAAGCACGTGTGCCTCGCGATTGCCCGGACGGCCCGTTTCACCCAACCCATTATACGCACACCCCCGGCGGTGGCTATTTCCGCAGGTTCTCTCACAACTACACTGGACCTCACGTACGCTGGGCCTCGCGGGTACACTGGAGAGATGCTGATTCTTCTTCCCCCCTCTGAAGGTAAAACTCCCGCCCCCGCAGGCAACGCGCCCGTCTGCTTTGCCGACCTCTCGTTCCCCGAACTGACGGCTGAGCGTGAGAGCGTCCTGGAGGAGCTGACAGCTGTCAGCTCGGGACCCGACGCCCTGGCGGAGCTCAAGGTGGGTACATCCCTCGAAGCAGAGGTGGAACGCAACACGCGCCTGCTCACCGAACCGGCGCAGCCCGCGATCCGCACCTACACGGGCGTACTCTTTGAGGCGCTGGACTACGCGAGCTTCTCCCCCGCCGAACGCGATGCCGCGCACTGGTCGCTACTGATTTCTTCGGCGCTGTGGGGTATTCTGCGCCCCGAGGACGCGATCCCCGCCTACCGCCTGTCGATGGGCGTGAAGCTGGGTTCGGTGGGTGCGCTCGCCTCCTTCTGGAAGGGTGCGCTAGGTACCGCCCTGGAGGCGACCGCGAAGGACCAGCTGATTCTGGATTGCCGTTCTGCTGCCTACGCGAAGTCGTGGGTGACTCCCCCGGCGCAGACTCTGGCGGTTCGTGTGGAGCGTGTGGCGGCTGATGGGTCGCGTAAGGTCGTCTCGCACATGGCGAAGCATTACCGCGGCCTGTTTGCGCGCTACCTGATTCAGTCGGGTTTGGCGGCTCGTCCTATTGACGGCTCTACGGCGGGTATTGCCGAATTTTTGGAGGCGGTCAGCGAGGACTGGTCAGTGGAGTGTACCCTGCCGACGGCGCGTAAGGCGGGCGTTTTGACACTGCTGGTGCATGAGCAGTAGGTCGCCCAACTATTTGTTTTCGCCTATTTTTTGCATCATATTGAAAATTTTTTAACTATTTTTCTAGGGGCTTAAGCCTGTATTTCCCCCTGTAAAACCACATTTCCCCACATTGAGCGGGTAGGTTTTTATGGGGTGCAAGGCGGATAGTGTCTATCTATCCGCCTTCTTTTTGTGCACAGAAGTGCTTATAGTATTAAACGTCTCGCCATTGGTGGCGGGTAATTCGCTCACAAACGCTCATATTCTCAACTCAGCACACACGAAGCACGACATGCCACGTACGTATAACAAACTCGCAGAGGCTTAACCAATGGTTATTGGTTTGCTAGCGTAGAAGTAACCACTCAGAAACACATCGATGGGACAATGAAATGTCTACTTTTTCCTCTCGTCGCGCCCTTTTTAAGGGTGCGGCAGCACTAACAGTCGCTGGCGCTTTGGGTGCGCACCACGCCGGCGAGCAGAGCGCCCAGGCTGCCACCTTGGACGTTAAGACCACCCCGCTGACGTTCAAGGTTACTGAGGCGTCATTTGATATTAGCGGCTTCAACCTCAGCTACGAGATTACCGGTCTGCAGGCTGTGCTTGATACCGGCCTGTACACCCCGTACATTGAGGTCGGCTACTACACCAAGGAGAAGGGCTTCAGGCAGTTCTATTTCTTCTCTCTTGAGCCGAAGAAGCGCATCGAGAATGATGTCTACATTAGGCACCACATCATTAATCGTGATATCACCGGCGGCCCGAATGCAAACTATGGTATTCGCCTGTCTCTTCGTCCGCGCCGTGAGCAGTACACCATTCTGCGCACTCTTGAAGTTCGCCCCACGATTGACACTGAGTTCGCGTGGGCACCGTTCATTGTGGACATTGATATGGATGGCGAGTACGCTCCCGATATCTACAGGTCATGTAAAGCGAAGGTTCTGCTACTCGATAAGGACCGTTGTTTCCACCCCCAGCGTGCGGTGACCCGCGGCGACCTGATGGATGCTATCTACCGAGGCGCCCGCTCGCCGAAGGTGAAGCTTCCTGCGCGTTCGCCGTTCCCGGATTTGTCCCCGAAGGATGAGCGTTACGCGGCGTACATTTGGGCGTATCAGAATGGGCTGACTTCCGGCTGGTCTGACGGTAAGATGCACCCGGAGGCGGTGGCTAGCCGCGCTACGATGGCTGCGTTCTTCTACCGTTACAAGCATCTTCCCTCCTCTACCGGTACCCGCTGGTACAATCCGACCACCCCTGCCGATATGAAGCCTGGTTCCCCGTTCTACACTGAGTCGGTGTGGTTGCACTCGTCGGTGAATATTGATACGAGCTATTACTATAAGAGCAAGGATTTCCGTCCGACCAAGATTGCTACCCGCGAGGAGCTGGCTCGTGTCCTGTCAATGCTCGACATGCTTGACACCATCCCCAATAGCCCTTATCTCGATGATTAGGATTTGGCAGGCGCCGTGAACCGGACGGTTAACCCTACACGTTTTAGCGTGGGTTGACTTCTGAGAACAGCAACTGAAGATAGCGGCTATAGAAGGGGCGGTGAGAGTTTTTCTCTCACCGCCCCTTTTTTGTGGTCTTTTGGGTGTCGGGCTTTGTATGAAACCGGGGCGTAATTTTCGAATTTTTTGTCTTATAACTCTTATTGGAATGTTTTTCTCGTGTTTTCATTGAATGTCTAAGACGCGGGTTGGTAGGCTGAAATTGCACTTCAGCATGCCGCCGCTACGGGTCCTCTACTATGTGGATTCGGTGCGGGTTCGGTGCGATGGACTGTCACTCATTGATCCTCTCAACTTCTTTTCTCATTCGCCCTCTTTCATGCAGAAAATTCGGATTGGATCATGATGTCCTCTTTCTTTACGCCTGTTCGTGGCACGCACCGAAGGGTTGCGGGTGCTTCCTTGGTTTTGGGTTTGTCTCCGCTGTTGGCTTTGACGCCGGTGGCGGCTCAGCCGGCGCCCGCCTCCCCTGTGAACACGCAGCAGGCAACTACTCAAGAAACACCGGCCCGTCAGGTGCCTCAGGTGCAGGGTGGCGATCCCGCCTCTAAGCTGGAGAACGTTGATTTGAAGGTCACGACAGGCCCCCTCAACATTTCTCAGGGCGGTATCGTGTCGGTGACGACCTCTCCGTTGAGCGCTGAATTCCGTCAGAAGTACACGTTCCACGAGCTCGCGTTGGTGGAACGGGGTTCCACGTACGTCCATGCCGGGCATCATAATTATGTTCCCCTCACTCAGTACGGTGGGATGGTTAGTGACCTCAAGCAGCAGGGTAATGTGCGAGAGAACCCGGATGGCAGCCTCACCTTCACACTCGTTGTCCCCGCCCAGGTTGTTGAGGCTCCAGAGGGGACTCTCTTCGATACGATACTGACGTACTACCCGTCGAATGAGTATGCGCCGGATCCGTTGACGTGGTCGAATCGCCGGGTAATCCGTACTCCTACCGATGTGGTGCAGGACGCTAAACCTACGGAGACCACCTACCTCTTCAGTTCACCTTCTATCGAGCATCCGGAGGAGGATACAACCCTGACGGTTGAGGGTTTCCACATCCTCTCGAAAAGCACCATTCTGGGTCCTGAAGGCCCGGCGGTCCTGGCTCTCTTTGAGGTCGATCCGGTGACTGGTCGGGGTATTGGTTCGCCTGTGTTTACTCAGAACCTGAATTACACCAGGTGCGATCAGTACTGTGATACTTTCTTGAACGACCATTTCAGTACGGCTATCACGATTCCCGGGGGTACCCTCAAAGCGGGCAGACAGTACAGGATTGGCTTCTACGGCGGTGGTCTTCCTGACCCGACTTCGGAGGAATACCCTGGGGCGTGGATGACCGATGTGGCAGATTTCATCCCGGTAGGTACCCCGGAGCAAGATGCAGCTCCCGCCAGCATCTACGTCTCAGGAGATAAGATGAGCCCTTATCGCGAGAATAATACTTTGAAGGTGACTGTTTTGGGGTTGCCGCCGCTGACCAAGGGTTACTACCGTTTCTCCTTGCAGCCGATTGATGATCATGGCCGTCCGACCGGGCAGAAGTCTTGGGAGAAAGTGATTCCTGCCGAGAGCATTCAGAAGGGTCGTACAGAGCAGACGCTTTCTCTCCCCGGCTATGCGCTGAATTTTGAGGGGGCCTATAGGCTCTTTGTGGAGAAGGTAACCCCGGATCAGGGTGATGGTGTCGATTCGGTTGAGCAGATTGCTTCCAAAGACCTGGACTTGGATATCAGTCAGGAACGGGAGATGGAGGCTGCCAGGAAGTGGATTGTGAACCGTCAAATTCTGCCGGACTACCCCACTGATCACGATTGGGAATCAGTGAATCGCCGTTCTGTGACGGTGGCGTTGTACCGGTTAGCGGGTGCGCCGCAGGTTGAGCTTCCGGCAACCAGCCCTTACACGGATATTACGCCGGACGACCCTGACTATACCGCTATTATTTGGGCTCGTCAGCGGGGTATTACGTTCGGCTGGGTTGATGGTCGATTCCACCCGAATGAGCCGCTTTCGGATCGTTCCACGGCCGCGTTCCTCTACAGGTATCAGCGATCCCAGGGGGAGGCGTCGCCAAGCTTACCGACGTCTCCTTCACTGCCGGACTCTAACCCGAAGAAACAGACGCATTTCCCGCTTAGCTCTCATTGGCGGCTCTGGATCAGCCCGGAGACTGCTTTTTCACGTGAGTCTAGCTGGGCTATTGAGCAACGTATCTGGGGTTACATGCCTGATCAAGGTTACTTCTATGAGAACTTTGGCGGCTTCAAGATGTCGTACCGTCAGGTGGCTGTGATGCTGTACCGGATGGAGCACGGCGGCAGCCGCCTCAGGTAACGCCCGGTCGTGGTGAGGGGTAACCGGTGGGCTGGAATGCTCGACGTAGTTCGGCTTTTCAGCCCGCCGGTGCAACCCTTTGTTTCCCCCTCCCCGGCGACTTCTCTTGTCTGGCGCCAGGCTTTACGGGGCGTCTTCTCCCCTAGTCTGGCTTTCAGGTTCTATCCGCTCAACTTCTTCACTCACTTCATCTACTCACTCATTTCAATCACCGTATAAATTTTGTAGATGGGATTATGATGTCTTCATTCTTCGCCCCACGAGGTGCCCCGCACCATTCTGAGACCCCGCGCCACCCGGCGAGCGCACGCGTGCTCAGCCTGTCGCTGCTGCTGGGTTTGAGTCCGCTTGCGGGTATTACTCCCGCTGCGCTGGCGGCACCTGACCAGCCTGCGCCCGCCTCCCCCGCACAGAACGCGCCCGTGCAGCAGAACGAACCCGCTCAGAATAAACCTGCGCAGAACAAACCTGCCCAGGGTGATAAGCAGGATGCTTCCCTGCCGACTCTGCGCGTGTCCAGCGGTTCCCTCGACATTCTTCACGGCGGTACCGTGCACGTGGAGGGTACCGGGCTGAGCCCCGAGTTCTTGGCACACAATGAGCTGCGTAGCCTCACGATTGCGCCGAAGGGCTCTTCGACCTACGCTAACCCCTACCAAAAGGTCGATCACCGCGGCCTTGTCTTTGACGCCCCGAAACCGGCTGCTGACGGCAGTTTCAGCGCCGACCTGACGGTTCCGGCGAATAGCCTGCCGGCAAACCTGGAGTACGAGGTCATTCTCACCTACCGCCCCGTCGATGAGGCGCACCCCTATGCGTGGAACACTGAGGACCGCGTCCGTACGGCGCTGCCGGTGAAGTTCAACCTCCCGAAGGCTGTCCTTCCCTCCATCACCTATGATGTTTCGGCTATTTCTGAGGAGCAAATTGCCTCCGGTCAGCCGATTGAGGTGACGCTGACGGGTACCGGTTTTCAGGATGTCAGCTCCGTGAAGTTCACCCTGTCCGAGCATGATGAGCAGGGAAAGGTCACGAACGATAATGTGGCTTCGCTTGGTGAGCTGAAGGCACCGGATACGGAAGAGAATCAGCGCATTTTCAAGGGCCTGATTCCTAACGGCTATTTCCAGAAGAAGGTCACTATCCCTGCGGGAGTTCTAAAGTCCGGTAAGGGGTATTCCTTGGGTGTTTCCGGTGTAGAAACCCACGGGTGGCCTAAGCTGACGCGTAAGTTCCCCTTCGTTCCTGTGGGTAATAATCCTGCACACATGGCGTATCAGGATAATTCGTTCAGGAATACCCTGCCGAAGGTATCTGTTGCTGCGCAGGATTTTGATCCGGGTCAGGACCGCGTCTATAAGGTGACTATTTCTAATATTTCACCCGAGGTTGACCTGGGGTACTACCTTGATTCTGTGTCGATTTATAACGCTACCTCTGGCGAGCAGGCACCTTTTGCGAGGAATGATGTAGCGGGCCAATACGATAAGCAGGATGAGCTGGTAACCCGCAACGCTGACGGCACTCTGACGGTGGAGGTTGAGTATAAGGTTCACGGTGATTCCTCCTATAGGCCTTCTTCTCGCGGTTCAATGGCTGAAGTGCGTGCGGTGTTCTCGGACTCTAAGTATTCGTACGGTAGCCATAAGTTCACGGTGAGCACTCAGCTTCCGATGGCGCCTCCTGCCGCTGATGCTGTTGATTGGGAGAACCCGGCGAATGTTAAGTTGAAGGTCGATTCGGGCACCCTCAATATTTCTCAGGGCGGCACGGTGTCGGTGACGACTTCCCCGTTGAGCGCCGAGTTCCGTAAGAAGTACGCTTTCTACGAGCTGGCTCTGGTGACGCGCGGGTCGGTGTACGTGTATGAGGAGCACCATAGTTATCCGCCTCTCAACGAGTACGGCGGAATGCTCAAGGATCTGGAGCATCAGGTGCGGGAGAACCCGGACGGTAGCCTCACCTACACGTTTGAGGTTCCCCCGCAGTACCTTGAGGTTGCCAATGGTACGCTCTTCGATGTGGTGATGTCGTACTACCCGTTGGATGATTTTGAGCCGGAACCTTCGAGTAGGTCGAACCGTTTGTATGCCCGCGCCCATATTGATGTGGTTCAGGAAGCGCAGCCGACCCGTGGGACCTACACCTTCAGTCAGTCCGCTATCGATAACCCGTGGAAGGATACGACGCTGCGAGTTGAGGGACGCCATGTCCTCTCCCAGGCTAGTGAACTGATTTCTAATGAGTCGCCGGTCGTCGCTATCTATGAGGCTGACCCTGCAACGGGAAAGATGGTGGGTCAGCCCGTGTTCACTCAGCAGGTGGACTACACGTACTCCGGGGTTAACTCCAGGTGGTTCCGCAATAACTATTTCAGCACGGAGCTGAAGATTCCTGCGGGTACGTTGAAGCCGGGCAAGCTCTACTTTATTGGTATGTATGGGGACGGACTGCCTTCCCCCGGCATGGAAGATTCTCCGGGCTCTATGCTGAATGATGTTGCTGAGTTCCTTCCGGTGCGTTCCCCTAATCAGGAAACCGCGCATCCTGCGTTGCACCTTGGGTCGGTGAGACTGAACCCGTACGCAAAGACGAACTCGTTTACGGTGCGCGCTACCGAGCTCTATGCACCGGGTGAAGGATCGTACCGCCTCTCGGTGCAGCACGTTGATGAGCAGGGCCATTTGACCGGTCAGCCGGTGTTCCAGCGGGCGATCCCCGCTGAGCGCATCAAGGATGGCAGGGTGGAGCTGAACCTGACGATCGCTCAGCAGCTGAGCTATTCGGGTGCGTATCGTCTGGTCTTGGAGAAGGTCACCCCCGGTAAGGATGGTGCCGGTGAGTCGGTGGAGCAGCTTGCTGTCGAGGATATTCCCGTGAATCTGACGCATAAGGATGAGTTGCAGGCGGCTGAACGCTGGTTTGCTGAGCGTCAGATTCTGCCTGATCCTTCGCCGCAGTCCAAGAATAGCAATCTGACGCGCCGCGATGTGACGGTGGCGCTGTACCGCCTGGCGGGTTCCCCGAAGGTTGAACTGCCTGCAACCAGTCCTTATGCGGATGTGGCAACGAGCGACCCGGACTACGCCGCGTACATTTGGGCTCGCCAGAAGGGCATTACTTTCGGCTGGGTGGACGGCAAGTTCCACCCGGAGGTGAGCCTTTCGGCCCCGTCGACGGTGGCGTTCCTATATAGGTATCAGAAGGCGATGGGTCAGGCCATTCCGAAGGCGCCGACCTCTCCCTCGCTGCCGAAGAGCAGTAGCCTGCCGGGCAATAATGACGCGCTCCGGAGTACTACCGGCTGGGAGCATAAGGCTCTTAAAGGTGCCGCTTTCTGGAGTGAGGTTCAGTGGGCTGTTGATCACCGCGTGTGGGGTTACGCCGTGTGGGATCACGGCGTTGACAAGGAACACGTTTATGAGGGCTTTGATTATTCTTTCGTTTCCTCTGGTGATTTGGCGTTGATGCTGTACCGCATGGAGCACGGCGGCAGCCACCTCAAGTAGCGCGGTCGTGGTGAAGGGTAACCGGTGGGCTGGGATGCTCGACGTAGTTCGGCTTTTCAGCCCGCCGGTGCCGCTTCTGTTTTTCTTCCTGCCTCTGCGAGTTCTTGTGCCCTACACAAGGCTTTACGGAGCTACTTCTCCCCTGTGGGGGTCTTTTCACGCTTTATCCGCTCGACTTCTTCACTCTCTTCATCTACTCGCTCGCTTCACTCACCGTACAGTTTTTTGTAGATGGGATAATGATGTCTTCATTCTTCACACCACGAGGTGCCCGGTACCGCTCCACTGCGCCGCGGCATTTCAATACCCCGCGCCACCCGGCGAGCGCCCGTGCGCTCAGCCTGTCCCTGCTGCTGGGTTTGAGCCCGCTTGCCGGTGTTACTCCGGCGGCACTGGCGGCTCCCGAACACCCGGCGCAACCAGCGCAGGCGATCCCCGCCTCCCCCGCACCGTTACCCCCTGCTGCCCCTGTAGCTGAGGATAAGAAACCTGATAACCCGGTTGGCATGAAGCTCACCTCGGGCACCCTCAATATTTCTGAGGGTGGTACTGTTTCTGTGACCACTGCACCACTGAATGCCGAGTTCCGCGCGAAGTACACGTTCTATGAGTTTGGCATTGTGGAGCGCGGTAAGAATTACCTTCAGTCACATTACGGCGATCCCCTTCCTGAGGCGCAGTATGGTAGCAAGGTTGCCAGCCTCCGTGCTGAGGGTAAGGCACACGATAATCCTGATGGGAGCGTCACGTTCACTCTTGACATCCCGAAGCAGTGGATGATGGTTCCGGAGGGTACCCTCTTCGATGTGGTACTGACTTACTACCCGTCCGATAAGCCTGACCCACACGACTATCCGTATGAAGATCTTCGTAGCACGGCACGAATTCCTTTGCCCACGGTGCGCGACCCTGAGCCTAACCAGCCGACGTACCGCTACAGCATTTCGGCGATTGATAAGCCGTGGCAGGATACAACTCTGACGGTTGAGGGTTACCATATTCTCCACCCGAATATCGTAGGAGGATACGACAGCCAAGCGTACGTCACTCTGTATGAGGCAGACCCGGCTACGGGAAAGATTATGGGACGTCCTGTTTTTTCTCACGTGGTTCCGATGACAGGCGACTGCTGGAATTACTGTATTGGGTTCCGTAATAACTACTTCGCCACGAAGATGACAATTCCGGCGGGTACGTTGAAGCCGGGTAGGCTCTATGTGATTGGTATCTACGGTTCTAATCTTCCTCACCCTGGTGAGGAGGACTATAACGGCAGCTTGCTGACCAGTGTTGCGCAGTTCCTTCCGGTGAGGTCTGGGCAACCGAGCGATAACCAGCCGAATCCTGACCAGCAGTTGGCGCGTCCGGACTTGTACATTCCGTATAAGCGCGTCAACCCGTATCAGGAGATGAATACTCTCACCGCGCGCGTCTCTAATCTTCCGAAACTTACCGAGGGCTATTACCGTTTCTCGGTTCAGGCGACGGGTATTTTTGGCGAGCCGACCGGCGAGAAGGCTTTGGAGCAGATTATCCCTGCTGAGCGCATCCACAATAGTGCCGCTGAGGAGACATTGAATGTCCCCGGTAGTACGCTGAATTATGAGGGGTCTTACAGGGTTGTTCTGGAGAAGGTGACCCCCGGCAAGGATGGCGCCGCAGATGCGGTCGAGCCGGTGGCTTCTGAGAATCTTGACCTCTTGGCGAATACTACCGAGGAGCAGAAGGCGGCTGTTGAGTGGGTTAAGCAGCAGGCTCTTCTGGACGAGAGTAAGACCGTTTTGAGTCGCCGCGACGTCACGGTGGCGCTGTACCGTCTGGCGGGCGCACCTCATGTTGAGCTGCCTGCAACCAGTCCTTACGCGGATGTAACCCCGGACGATCCGGACTACGCCGCGTACATTTGGGCTCGTCAGAAGGGCGTTACCTTCGGCTGGGCGGACGGCAAGTTCCACCCGGAGGCGAACCTTTCGGCGCGTTCTACGTTGGCGTTCTTGTACAGGTACCAGCGGATGGTTGCTCCGGCTCCTGCGCCGGAGTCGAGCAGTGTGCCGTCTTCATCTGTGCCTAAGAATAGTAGCGTGCCGGATGATTCTCCCATCTGGGTTTCGCGCTCGCATTGGTCCGATTATGAGCGTACAGATACTGCGTTCTGGAGGGAATCGCTGTGGGCTACTCAGCAGTTCATCTGGGGTTATAAGGATTATTCTCGCCGCTACGCTGAGGATTTCAGTTTGGATACTGTTTCTTCTTCGGAGTTGGCGGTCATGCTGTACCGCATGACGCACGGCGGTAGCCGCCTCAAGTAGTTTCGGTGCGTAAAGTGGCTAGTGGGCTGTGTTCTTCGAGTCGTTGTGCTTGCAGGCTCAACAGCTAGACCAGCCCTGCCCCTAGCATCTTTTACAGGCATCGGTGAGGGCAATCGGGAGCGTTACCTGGTGGGAGTCTTCCCGTGAGCAGCGCCCCGGTTTCCCGACCCTTGATTTGCTCAACTTTTTCGCTCACTTCACCTATTCACGCTTCACTCACCGTACAGTTTTTTGTAGATGGGATAATGATGTCTTCATTCTTCACACCACGAGGCGCCCCGCGCCGCTCTGATGCCCCGCGCCACCCGGCGAGCGCCCGTGCGCTCAGCCTGTCACTGCTGCTGGGTTTGAGCCCGCTTGCCGGTGTTACTCCGGCGGCACTCGCAGCACCGGCTCAGGCGGCACCTGACCAGCAGGCGCAGCCAGCACAGGCAGCCCCCGCCTCCCCCGCCGCAGCTCAAGAAGATGCTGACGAATCCACGTCTTCGCTTCCGGAGGCGGATGATTCTCGCTATCCTGAAGTGGATGATCATCGCCATCCTGAAATGGAAGGGTTTAAAGTCTCTCCTGAGACTCTCAACATTTCTCAAGGCGGCACCGTAACACTGACGACGCCTCCGCTCAGTGCTGAATTCCGTCAGAATTACGAATTCTACGAATTTTCTCTGGTTGATCGCGGTTCTTCGTACTTCAAAGCCGCGCATGCCCGCATTGACGGATACGCCTACTTTGGCTACCTCTTTGACCGTGAGCCCAACCCGAAGCAGATGGTAGAAAACCCAGACGGGAGCTACACCTTCTTCCTCAATATTGGGCCGTACATTATTGAGGCTAAAGAAGGCACTCTTTTCGACGTCATTTTGACGTACCACAAGAAGGGCCACCGGAAGGATTTTTGGCCGTCCGAATTCCGTTTTGTGGCGCGTGCACCTATTAATGTTGTGCAGGACCCTAAGCCGACTGAGACGACGTACATTTTCAGTGTGCCCGCAATTGATGACCCGTGGAAGGATACGACTCTGACGATTGAGGGGTTCCATATCCTTACGAGCGGTAGTCGAGAGGGCAAGGACGGCCCCGCGCTTCTGGCTTTTTATGAAGTCGACCCGAAGACCGGAAAGATTGTAGGCGAACCCGAATTCACCACTCGGATTCCGTACCCGGCTTCCCGTAGTGGAGAGCGCGTTTATTTCCTGAATTGGCATTTTAAGACGTCTATTACGATTCCTGGGGGAACGCTTAAGCCGGGTAAGGTCTATAAGATTGGTTTCTACGGTAAAGACCGTCCGGAGGATGAGAATTACCCCGGTGAGTTGCTGAATGATGTTGCAGATTTCATTCCGGTACGTTCGCTTAATAAGGAATCGGCTAGCCCTGAGATGTTTCTGAAGGCTACGACGGTGAGCCCTTATGATGAGGAAATATCCTTCAGGTACGTGCCGTCGGCTTGAAGAAGCAGCCTGGAGTCTCTTACCGTTTCTCGGTACAACATGTTGATGAGCAGGGACATCTGACCGGTCAGAAGGCGCTAGTGCAGGAGATTGCTGCTGAGAGCATCCATGACGGCACGATGGATGAGAAGCTGAACGTCCCCGGTGCGCCGCTGAATTATGACGGCTCGTACAGGCTCTTCTTGGAGAAGGTGACTGCTGGCAAGGACGGTACGGTTGAGTCGGTTGAGCAGCTTACTTCGAAGGATCTGCAGCTGCAGTTTACGAAGAATAAGGAGGTCAACGCCGCCTGGGCATGGTTTAAGCACCGTCAGGTTCTTCCTGAGTTTTCTTCTTTGAGTGAGGGACGCGATATGACGCGCCGCGATGTGACGGTGGCGTTGTACCGTCTGGCGGGTTCCCCGAAGGTTGAGCTTCCGGCGACGAGCCCTTATGGAGATATCGCTCCGGATGATCCGGACTACGCGGCGTACATTTGGGCTCGTCAGAAGGGCATTACGTTCGGTTGGGCGGATGGGAATTTCCACCCGGAGATGAACATGCACAATTATTCGACGGCGGCGTTCCTGTATAGGTATCAGCGTTCGCGCGGTATGGTGTCTCCCGGCTTGCCGACGGCCGCACCGCAGTCTCGTAACGGTAGCCTGCCGGGGTCGGATGAATCTGAGGTGAGCGCTAACCCATGGGTTCTGGATTTGGAGGAGGGTAGCGCTTTCTGGCGTGAATCTCGGTGGGCTGTTCAGCAACGCATTTGGGGCTACACCAGGGATTGGGAACACGAACGCTTTTTCATGGAGACAACGTCTGTCTATGACTTGGCGTTGATGCTCTACCGCATGGAGCACGGCGGTAGCCACCTCAGGTAGCGCCTCGCCGTGGTGTTAGCCATCTTGGTTGGCTTTCGTCAAATAGGCGACTTTACGACTCTGTGTATGTGCCATTTTTATTGTGGGTGACTTTTATGTTGCCTTGCCCACCGCATTGTGAATATTCTCAACCTGCAGAGGTTGCATAGGTGCGAATTTTTCGAATGCGGTGGGTTTTTTGCGCTTTCTTTTTTGTACAGTGACCAGTGTTTGTGCTTATCAGCACAATATTTAGGCATATTTTCCATATCATGCACATACTTTTTAAAGCTATACTTCACCTTAAGACATGCGATAAAACACACAGTCATTTTTCGCGCTGATGACCTTTCAGGTTCCAGCACGTCTTAACTATTTGCTACGGTGTTTATGCGCACCACACTCGATGCGTGACACCGATAAAACTGATTGGATAACAATGTCCTCACTTCCCAACCACATGCGCTTTGCGCTACCCAAAAACATGGCTAAGAGCGGCTGCGCCCTCACTTTGGCGGGCGCCATGCTCTTGCCCCTCTCCCCCGCGTTTGCGGCTCCTGCTGCTACTCCGGTAGCAACCCAGGGTGTTGCGCAGGGTGAGGTTCAGGGTGCTCAGCGTTTGCAGGTTACCTCCGGCACTTTTGATATTCTCAAGGGCGGCAACGTGACCGTTAGCGGCTCCGGTTTCTCCCAAGGACTTCGTTAAGGGCAAGTCGTTCCGCCTGTACGTTGTTCCGAAGGGTGAAAGCGTTGCTTTCCCGCCGCACCGCCCGCGTGATTACCCCTTCTATGTTCAGGATGTTCCCGCCTCCGCTTTTGCGGCTGACGGTTCCGTGAATCTGACTGCTTCTATCGGCGCTAACTATCTGGAGGCCAATGGCTCGTCCTTCGATGTTGTGCTCGGTTACCGTGATGACGCTGAAGACGGCTGGATTCCCGCGGATGAGGTTCGTACCGAACTGAAGGTCGCGGACGTTCCCACCGTTGATTCCCCGACCCTGTCGTACGGCGCTTCGTCGGTGAATGCTTCTGCGAACACTAAGGTCACCGTGAACGGTGCCGGCTTCCAGAACATTTCGTACAACGGTAGCGAGTCGCTGATTGTTGCGGTTCGTGCGGTTGATCCGGCGACCGGTAAGGCGACCGGCCCCGCACTGGCTCAGTCGGAGGCTAAGTTCACCTCCTACTCTGCTTTCTTCGGTCAGTACATGGGTTACACCAACGGCCGTTTCTCGACTGTTCTGGACATCCCGGCGGGCACCCTGAAGTCTGGTAGCTCCTATGTTGTGCAGACTTTCGAGTTCAACGTTCCGGAAGATAACGATGAGGCGAACAGCCAGGCGCTGAGCACTCAGGCGTTTGTGCCGGTGAACGGCGAGAACGCTAAGAAAGCGTCTCCTTCGGTTTCTTTGAGCACTGACAAGGTGGATCTGAGCTCTTCGACCACTATCCGTGTGAAGGGTAAGGATTTCAACGTCCCGGCTGGCGCTACCGTGAACGTGCTGTTCTCGGCTGCTGAGGCTGACGGCAACCCGACCGGTGAGGCTCTGGAGAGCATCACCCTGAACGCTGACCGCGTGGCGACCGGCGCGTTTGAGACGACCGTTAATGTTGACGGTACCAAGCTGGATGCTGATAGCCACTACGCTATTTTCGTGACCGTGAACTACGCTGATGGTGGTAGCGAGCGCATCGCGGCTGATTACCTGACGCTGACCGGTGAGGCTGCGAACCAGAAGGCTCGTGAGCGTTTCGCAGACGTTCCGGCTGCTCACGCGAACCACAAGGCTGTTCTGTGGGCTGCTGATCAGAAGCTGATTGATTCTCGTGAGAAGGATTGGTTCGGCGTTAATGATGATGCGACCCGCGGTGAGCTGACTGTTGCGCTGTACCGCATGGCTGGTTCCCCGAAGGTTACCCTGCCGGCTACGAGCCCGTACCCGGATGTGAAGACTGATGACCCGAACTACGCTGCGTACATTTGGGCTCGTCAGAAGGGTATTACTTTCGGCTGGTCTGATGGTAAGTTCCACGCGGATGCCGGCATTTCGAATGCTACTGTTGCGGCGTTCCTGTACCGTTTTGACGGTAAGAAGCCGGTTGCTGTGACTGAGGCGCCGTACACCGATGTGAAGGTCGGTTCTGCGTTCTACCGCGAGATCACTTGGGCTAAGCAGCAGAAGCTGCAGGTGTTCCCGGGTTCTGAGTACCACCCGACTGCGCTGGTGAGCCGTGGTGAGCTGGCTGGTTTCTTGATGAACTACAAGGTCCGCTAGAGCTCTATAAGGTTCGCTAGGGTTATCTCTAGGGTTTGAGGAATATGCCGGGCTGGCGGTGATGAGACGTTGGTTTTATCCCGCTGGCCCGGCTTTTCTGCGCCTCCTTCAGGGCGGTTACACGGTACTTATAGGACGCCTCGAGGGGTGTGAGTGGGGCTGTTGTCCGCTGCTGGCCCGCAGTTTTTCGGGATATTTTTGCCGATTAACACGCTAGTGTGGGCTGTACCGCATGTGGGGCACACCTCATGCGGTACCCGCTATTGGGCGTTTTTCTGGGTGTTCCGCTCCCCTTTTTAAAGATTGTTCTGTGGAGTGTAAATTAATATTTTTCAAGCTGTAGTTTATGCTTATGACTGTCGCACCCTTGAGCGCGCACCCTTATCCGGCTGGGTGCGCGGAACTAGAGGGAGCCTATCACACACCGATACATCAACCACATTGAGGATTTATGTCCCAGGATTTTAAGCAGTCCTCTGATACTGCCCATAATTCTTCTGCACCTCTGCTGGCACCGGAGGACACCCCCGAGGCTTCTTCCCAGGCTGATTCGAAGAAGCATAGGCGCAGCCGCATTGAACTGGCTGTTGGCGCTGTGGCGCTGGCGGGTGTTTTGTATCTGCCTTTCTCCCCTCTTTTCTCTTTCTATGATTCGTCGGAGGCACGTCTTTCTTCGGCGGATACTGCTGTGCCGGCGACCGCTTCGGCTAGTTCTGCTTCTACCGTGGTGTCGAGTTCTTCGACTCAGGGCCCGAAGATTCTACGTCCGTCCGTGACGGCGCCGGATGCGAACACTATTTTTGTTGATGCTCCCGAGGATTCTGCGTACTATGCGGGTATCCGTTGGGCTGTTCGTACTCAGACGATGGAGCCGGTTTCTGAGGACCATTTTGGTGCTGAGGATCCGGTGACTCGTGGCGAGCTAATCACCATGTTCTATAGGCTGGCGGGTTCGCCGGCGGTGACCCGTCCGGAGCATTCGCCGTATGCGGATGTTGATGAGTCTGACCCGAACTATGATGCGTACCTGTGGGCGCGTCAGGAGCGCATTACTTCCGGCTGGGTTGATGGTAAGTTCCATGCGGAGGCGCGCCTGTCGAATGCTTCTGCTGCGGCTCTTCTGTACCGTGCTGATGGTGCGCAGAAGATTCAGATGTCGGGTTCTTCGCCGTTTAGCGATGTTTCGTCTGCGACTCCGTTCTACCGTCAGATTGTGTGGGCGTCTCGACATGGCGTGTCGACGGTGTCTGAGGGTAATGCTTTTGAGCCGACGGCGCAGACGTCTCGTGGACGTGTTGCGATGATGATGTACCTGTATTTCCGCACTTCCTAATTTTCGTGCTTCGTTTATGTGCTTCGTTTTAGCGCTTTGCTTTAGCGTGTTTGTCTGCCCCGCACTCCTGTTTGGGAGTGCGGGGCCGTTTACGTACGCGGGGGTGCTTCCGTGTGATGAAATATTCCGGAAGGTTCAAGTTTCTCTTAAGTAAAGTAGATATTTCTACCTGAAGGTTTGTTAGGGTGGGAGTATCCCCTGTACCGATAGGGGGACACTCGACCACTTCTCATTGGGTTGGCGCAGATTCGACAGATACTCCCCTATAGAAGACGCAATAATCAATCCAATGGGACATATTTCTAAGGATGTTCCATGTCCTCACTTCCGGGCTCTAAGCCTTCACTTCTGCATGCAACCCGCAGCTGTAGCGCACTGGCGCTGGCTGGTGCGATTATTCTGCCGATGTCTCCGGCGCTTGCTCAGAATGCTGCTGCGGATGCTCCTGCGGCGGCTGTTGCTGGTCAGCCGGATCATCACGTCCGTGAGAATCCCGCTGATACTTCTGACGATTTCAATCCCCACTTGGGCTACCACTCATTGAAGAACACTGATAAGGATCAGATTCTGGACTTCTGGGGTTGGGGGTTCGGCGGCACTATTAACTCCCCGAAGGGTGTCCAAATCGTTGTGCGAGAGGTGGGCGTAAACGCCCCGGCTCTGGTGGTTAGCGACATCATTGAATACGACCACAAGGAACTGGCTTTCACGTACCATGACGGCTACATCCACGGTACGGCGAAGATTCCGGCGAACACCCTGGATAAGTCAAAAGATTATGTTGTCGAGGTGTGGGGTAACAAGGGCTATAAGGACGGCGAGTTTATTGCCCCCGTCGTAGGTAAGGCACCCGAGGACCGCGGCACCCTGCTTGCTACCCAGGAGCTGGACTTTGAAGGCTCTGACGGCACGACAGCTGCGGATATTCCGGGTAAGACCCCACAGAAGCCTACGTTCAGGTATCGGTACGACGGCGAGGATTCGTACCTGTACACCGCTGAGGGCGGCACCATTCATGTGAAGGGTTGGGGCTACACCAAGGAGTGGCGCGAGAAGCACGGCAAAGTAGTGTTTTACATTGCTACTTCTCGGGGTGTTCCTGACGATGGTGATTTCCTGCCCGCTAAGGATGTGCTGCTCCGTTTTGAGGAGGGTAAGGACTTCACCATTGCTGAAAACGGCACCCTGAATGCTCAGTTGACGGTTAAGCCCGGTGAGCTGCAGAACTACTATGAGCCTCGTACCCCCTTCCCCGGTGCTTCGAGTTACGAGAAGCGTTACGAGGTGAATTATGAGATTGGCATGTTTACCGAGAAACAGGGTCAGCCTCAGATGACCCTTGAGGATCTGCGGGCTGGCAAGAACGTGCTGTTTCATAGTGCGCTGTACACTCAGGCGTTCCGACCCAGCCCGTTTGCTCCCAAGGTGGAGTACAAGGCTCTGGGTGATACTACCGCTGATCAGAACATTTACTTCTTGGGTACCGGCTTCTACGGCCAGTTTAACTTCTCCAGGGGTGTTCAGTATGTGATTCGTGAGAAGGGCTCGAACACCCCGGTTCTGGCGACAAGCGACATTTTTGAGTATAACCACGACAGCCATTTTTCTGAGTTCAAGAACGGCAAGGTACGAGGCGTCGTGAAGGTTCCGGCGAATACTCTGGATCCGGCGAAGAAGTACGTAGTGGAGGTTTGGAGTAACAACGGCTACAAGAACGGCGAGAATGCCGGCCCTGTGGTGGGTAAGGCGCCTGAGGGCCGCAGTGAGCTGTTGGCTTCTCAGGACCTGAACTTCAAGGGGTCTGACGCTGCTGAGGGTAAGCAGCCCAGCCTGACTGATGAGCAGCGTAAGGAACGCGCTACCCGCGGCGAGCTGACGGCTGCGCTGTACGCTCAGGCTGGTAGCCCCAAGGTGAACCTCCCGGCGGTCTCCCCCTGGCCGGATGTAAAGACCACCGACCCGAACTACGCCGCTTACGTGTGGGCTCGCCAGAAGGGCATTACTTTCGGCTGGTCTGATGGTAAGTTCCACGCGGATGCCGGCATTTCGAACGCTACGGTTGCGGCGTTTACTTACCGTGCGGCGGGTTCCCCTACCCTTGATCATGACTGGCACTCGTACACTGATTTGGCCCCGGATTCTGCGTTTTTCCGTGAGATTGTGTGGGCTGGTCAGAACAAGGTTGCGCTGAGCACCAGCGGCACGTTCAACCCCAAGCATATGGTGACTCGCGGTGAGCTGGAGGTTCTGATGATGGCTTTCTAGGCTCGCTAAGCTGGCTCTGCTTACCGACTAGCCGTGCGAATAACCCCGTATTCCCGAGCAGGTTCTCTGCTTGGGAGCACGGGGTTCTTTTTTCGGGCTTAGCCTGCTGGGCTCAATTTTAGTGGCTGGTCAACCTGTGAAAACCCTCAGAACCTTCAAGTCTCTCTTGAGTGTTCCTGATATCTGTTCAACCCTTTGCTAGGGTGAAAGTATCCCCTGGATCGACGGGGATATTCGACCACTTCTCATTGGGTTGGCGCAGATTCGACGAAGATTCCTCACCACCTTTTAGAAACTGCATCGGCGCGATGGGTTCGACCGATAAGGAATGATTATGTCCGCTCTTCCGAATTTCAAGGCTTCGTCCTTCTTCCGTGCAGCACGGGGTTGCGGTGCATTGGCGTTGGCTGGCGCGATGGTTCTGCCGATGGCTCCGGCGCTTGCTCAGAATGCTGCTGCGGATGCTCCTGCAGCTGCAGTGGCTGGTTCTCTGCCGGCTGACCCTGCTCCGAAGGCCGCTGTCCCCCAGAAGGCTGACGCTTTTACCCCTCACTGGCGTTACAACGCTCTGGCTGATACGTCTAAGGATCAGGAGCTTCTCTTCTCCGGTTGGGACTTCAACGGTGAGATTCAGTCCCCCAAGGGTGTGCAGATTCTTGTTCGCGAGAAGGGTTCGAACACCCCGGTTCTGGCTATTAGCAACATTATCGAGTACAACGACCCCGAGTATGCGTTCCAGTACCAGCATGGGCTCCTCAACGGTAACGTTAAGATTCCTGCTAACACCCTGGATACTACGAAGCAGTACACCGTTGAGGTTTGGGGCAGCAACGGCTATGAGGACGGCGAGTTCATTACCCCAGTTGTCGGCAAGGCACCCGAGGGTCGCGGTACTCTGCTCGCTTCTCAGGCGCTGAACTTCAATGGTTCTGACGGTTCGCAGGCTGCGGATGTTCCGGGCGCTAAGGCAACCCAGGAGGATACCCCGACGTTCGAGGTTCTGTACGATGGCAAGGCTCAGCTGCTGTACACCTTCGAGGGCGGTACCGTCCACGTGAAGGGTTCGGGTTTCACCAAGGAGTGGCGTGAGAAGCACGGCAAGGTGGCGGTTTACCTGGCCGCTTCTCAGGGTGTTCCCGATGGTAGCCTTCTGCCCGCTGATGATACGCCGCTACGTTTTGAGGAGGGTAAGGACTTCACCATTGCTGAGGACGGCACCCTGGACGCTGAGCTGACGGTCAAGCCGGACGTGCTTCAGCGCTACTATGAGCCTCGCGATTACTTCCCCGGTATCCCGCGTTACGAGGTGCGTTACGAGGTTGACCTGGTTGCTGAGCAACAGGGTCAGACCCAGCTGACCCTTGAGGATCTGTGGGCTGGTAAGAACGTGATTCGCCGTATTGCGGTGCAAACTCAGGTGTTCCGTCCCAGCCCGTTTGCTCCCAAGGTGGAATACAAGGCTCTGGGTAACACTGCCGCTGATCAGGACATTTATTTCTCGGGTACCGGTTTCTACGGTGAGATTCACTCCGTCAAGGGTGTTCAGTATGTAATCCGTGAGAAGGGTTCGAACACCCCGGTTCTGGCAACCAGCGACATCATTGAGTACAACCACCACGACCGTGCCTTTGAGTATGTGAACGGTGTAGTGAACGGCACCGTGAAGGTTCCGGCTAACACCCTGGATACTTCGAAGAAGTACGTGGTGGAGGTCTGGGCTAATGACGGCTACAGCGAGAGCGGCGAGTTCCTCGCCCCCCGTTGTAGGTAAGGCACCTGAGGGCCGCGGTGAGCTGCTGGCTTCTCAGGATCTGAATTTCAAGGGCTCTGACGCTGTTGAGGATAAGAAGCCTAGCTTGACTGATGAGCAGCGTAAGGAACGCGCTACCCGCGGCGAGCTGGCGGTGGCTCTGTACCTTCAGGCTGGTGCCCCCGAGGTGAAGCTGCCCGGAAGTCTCTCCGTGGCCGGATGTGAAGACTGACGACCCGAACTACGCTGCGTACATTTGGGTTCGTGAGAAGGGCATCAGCTACGGCTGGTCGGATGGTAAGTTCCATGCGGATGCCGGCATTTCGAACGCTACCGTTGCGGCGTTCACCTACCGTGCGTCTGGTTCTCCTGCGGTGAAGGGCGATTCTCCCTATGCGGATGTTAAGCCTGGTGCTCCGTTCTATCGTGAGATTCTGTGGGCTAGCCAGAATTTGCCTACTGTGTACGGTGGTTCCTATTTCCTTCCTAAGCAGCTGCTGACTCGCGGCCATCTGGAGACTGTTCTGGCGGCTTTCCAGTCTCGCTAAGCTGACTCGCTAAGCTGGCTCTGTTTATCGTCTAGCCGCACGAATAACCCCGTGTTCCCGATCAGGTTTTCTGTTCGGGTGCACGGGGCTCTGTTTTTGGGGTTTGGTTTGCCGAGCTCAATTTTTAGTGGCTGGTCAACCTGTGAAAACCCTCAGAACCTTCAAGTCTCTCTTGAGTGTTTCCTGACATCTGTTCACCCCTTTGATAGGGTGAAAATGTCCCCGAAACCGACGGGGATAATCGACCACTTTCTCACTGGGTTGGCGCAGATTCGACGGAGATTTCTCATCCCAGGAACCCTATGAACCTGCATCATCCCGGTGGGTACGACCCGTTAGGATGATGTATGTCCTCGCTTCCGAACTCTAAGTCTTCTTTCCTCCGTGCGGCGCAGGGTTGCGGCGCACTGGTGCTGGCTGGCGCTATGGTCCTGCCGATGACCCCGGCACTCGCCCAGGATGCGGCACCTGTTGCTAATGCACCGGCGGCAAATGCTGTGACCCCCAAGCCGGCTGCTCAAGACGCAGCGGCGCAGCCGACGTACTCCGCTGATTATGACGGTATTCTGTATACCGGCGAGGGCGGCACCGTGACTCTGAAGGGTGCCGGTTTCACTAAGCAGTGGCGTGAGCAGCACGGCACCGTTGTCTTCTACATTGCCGCTACGAAGGACCGCCCCGGTAACGCTGAGCCTTCAACGTCGATGCTCCGCTTTGAAGAGGGTAAGGACTTCACCATTGCCGATGACGGCACTTTTGAGGCTAAGCTGACCATCAAGGCTAAGGCCCTGGAGAGTTTCTACACTCCCATCGATTATTTCCCGGGTATCACCCTGGACGAGGTGCGTTACGAGACGGGTATTTTGACCGAGGCTAAGGGTCAGCCGCAGTCGAGCATTGAGGATATTTGGGCTCGTAAGAACGTTATCGCTCACAATCCGATGTACACCCGCGCTTACCATCCTGAGGTCATGGCACCTAAGTTGAAGTACGACGCGCTGAAGGACACCACGAAGGATCAGGAGCTGCTGGTCCAGGGTGAGGGTTTCGTTGGGGAGGAGCTGCCTGGCCGTGAGGGTGCCATGTACGTGATTCGCGAGAAGGGCACCGGCACCCCCGTCCTGGCGATGAGCGATATGAAGTCCTACTATGAAAGCCCCGATGGCGTAACCCGCCTGGAGGGAGGCACTCTTTACCGCACCATCAAGATCCCCGCAAACACCCTGGATCCGTCTAAGCAGTATGTCATTGAGGTGTGGAGCGACTACGACTACGACCTCACCAAGAAGGACAGGCCCCTCATCACCCCGATTGTGGGTTACGCGCCGGAGCACCGCGGTGTTCTTATGGCTCATCAGGATCTGAAGTTTGAGGGTGTTCCGGACTTCACGGATGCTACTGCGCCCCAGCGAGAATACAAGACCCTGACCTCGAAGCTCACCTCCCAGGAGCAGCAGCAGCGCGCTACTCGCGGCGAGCTGACGGCTGCGCTGTACGCTCAGGCTGGCAGCCCCAAGGTGAACCTCCCGGCGGTCTCCCCGTGGCCGGATGTAAAGACCACCGACCCGAACTACGCCGCTTACGTATGGGCTCGTCAGAAAGGTATTACCTTCGGTTGGTCGGACGGCAAGTTCCACGCGGATGCCGGCATTTCGAACGCTACTGTTGCGGCGTTTACTTACCGTGCGGCGGGTTCCCCGGCTGTTTCTGGTGTTTCTTCGTTCACGGATGTTAATCCGAGTTCCGCTTTCTACCGTGAGATTCTGTGGTCCACTCAGCAGTATGTCATTACTCCGGATTTCGGCACTTTTAATGCGACGGACCTGGTGAATCGTGGTCAGCTGGAGCAGATGCTGTTCAATTTTCAGAACCGCGCTAAGTAAGGCGGACTAGTTCCAATCTGAATACCCCGTGCACCCTGAGAAGTCCTCCTCTCACCGGGTGCGCGGGGTTCAGCTTTTATTGGCTGATCAACCTGTGAAATACCTCAAAACCTTCAAGCTTCTCTTGAGTGTTCCCTGATATCTACCTGAGGGTTTGATAGGGTGAAAATGTCCCCGAACCCGACGGGGCTTCCAACCACTTTTCTCATAGGGTATGTGCAGATTCAACGGCGAATTCCCTACCCGCCGTTGAGCCCGCAGAGCCCTGCGAGAAACAACTTTAAGGATGTGCTATGTCCTCGCTTCCGAACTCTAAGTCTTCTTTCCTCCGCGCAGCTCAGGGTTGCGGCGCGCTGGCGTTGGCTGGTGCTATGGTTCTACCGATGACCCCGGCGGTGGCTCAGAATGCGGCTCCTGCCGCTGATGCAGCCGTTGCAGCCGCCACCCCTCAGGCTGCTCACCAGGTCGCTGCGGCCACCCCAACCCTGAACGTTTCGATCCCTGACGGTTACAAGTACGACGGCGTGAACGCATCCCTCGTTACGACCGAGGGTGGTACCGTCCATGTGAAGGGCGCGGGCTACACCAAGGAGTGGCGCGCTCAGCACGGTACCGTGGCGCTGTACATTGCTCCGGCGAACTACGCACCCTCCGGCTACGAGATTCCAACCTCGAAGATGCTGCGCTTTGTGGAGGGTCAGGACTTCACCATTGCCGATGACGGCACTTTTGAGGCTGACCTGAAGGTTGAGGCGTACAAGCTTGCCGCCTACTACTTCGTTGATGATGACAACTTCCACGATCCGACCGGCGGCACCAAGTACGATGTCCGCTACGAGATTCACGTAGTTGCTGAGCAGAAGGGCCAGAAGCCGCTGACCGCTCAGGAACTGTGGACCAGCAAGAACGTGGTGAGCACCCAGGTTCTGAACACTCTGGGTGAGAAGCCGGAGCCGTTCGCACCGCGCCTGGGCTACAACAGTGTGGCTGATCCCGCAAAGTCGCAGGATCTGAACGTTGGCGCTCAGGGCTTCTACGGTGAGATTCACTCCGTCAAGGGTGTTCAGTTCGTGGTTCGTGAGAAGGGTTCGAACACCCCGGTTCTGGCAACCAGCGACATTATCGAGTTTGACCACCCCACCGAGTCTTCGGCGTACCGTGACGGCAACCTGTACGGTAACGTGCATCTTCCGGCAAACACCCTGAACGCTTCGAAGAAGTACGTGATTGAGGTCTGGGCTAATGACGGCTACGGCGAGAACGGCGAGCTGATTGCACCGGTCGTGGGCAAGTCCACCGAGGGCCGCGGCACCATGCTCGCTTGGCAGGACCTGGACCTGAACGGTACGAACGGTTACAGGGACGCAAATCTGCCCAACGCTCAGGATCCTAAGAAGGACGACCAGAAGCCCGCTCCTTCCGACGAGAAGCTGAAGACTCCCGCAACCCGCGGTGAGCTCGCAGCTGCCCTGTACGTTCAGGCAGGCACCCCCGAGGTGAAGCGGCCCGAGACCTCCCCCTGGCCGGATGTGAAGACTGACGACCCGAACTTCCCCGCGTACGTGTGGGCTCGTCAGAAAGGTATTACCTTCGGTTGGTCGGACGGCAAGTTCCACGCGGATGCCGGTATTTCAAACGCTACCGTTGCGGCGTTCGCCTACCGCGCGGCTGGTTCGCCCGCGGTTCAGGGCGACTCCCCCTACAGCGATGTTGCTCCCGGTTCGGCGTTCTACCGTGAGATTCTGTGGGCTCAGCAGAACAAGGTGGTGCTGAACGCTAGCGGCGCTTTCGATGCTCAGCACATGGTGACTCATGGTGAGCTGGAGACTCTGATTGAGGCGTTCCAGGCTCGCGCTAAGTAAGGTCGTTTAGACAGCCTGCGCCCCTCGGGTTTTACCTTGAGGGCGCATGCGGCATGGCACATCGGACAGCTCTCTGATTCCCCGTGCTCCCGAATGGTTTTCTGTTCGGGAGCACGGGGTTCAGCTTTTATCAGCTAACTGTTGTGTGAGATTTCTCGAAACCTTAAAGTATCCCTTGAGTGTTTCCTGACAATCGTTCAACGCTTTGATAGGGTGAGGATATCCCCGAAACCGAGGGGGATTTTCAACCACTTTTCTCATAGGGCGTGCGCAGATTCGACGGTAGATTCTCAGCCTGCAGGTAAGCTCGCGCAGCCCGGAGAAATAACCCTAAGGATGTCTTATGTCCTCACTTCCGAACTCTAAGTCTTCGTTCTTCCACGCGGCTCGCAACTGCAGTGCACTGGCGCTGGCGGGCGCGATGATCCTGCCGCTGACTCCGGTGCTAGCCCAGGACGCAGCACCCACCGCAAACGTGCCTGTTACTAACGCGCCGACTACCAATACCCCCACCCCTGCAACTCAGGACGTCGCGGATGAGCCGTCTTTCACCGTTGTCTATGAGGATTACTACTACCAGGACGGCCGTGACGTCTTCAAGCAAGAGGGCGACGGCCTGTACACCGGTGAGGACAGTAAAATTACGGTTCTGGGCACCGGATTCACCAAGGAGTGGCGCGAGCAGCACGGCAAGGTTGTCATCTACATCGTGCCCGAGGAGAACGTCCCCTATAACGCCCTGCAGATGACCGACACTCTTCTGCGGTTTGAAGAGGGCAAGGACTTCGCCATTGACGATGACGGCACCTTTGTCGCCCCTCTGAAGGTTAAGGCTAATACTTTGCCGAGTTACTACACCCTCACGGAGTATTTTCCGGATATGACTCTGGACAAGGTACGTTACGAGGTTGGCATCCTCGCCGAGTCCGAGGGCCAGCCGCAGTCAACCGTTCAGGATATCTGGGCTCGCAAGAACGTTGTGACGCATCACGGTCTGAGCACCAATGATTATCACTTCGATACCTTCGCACCTAAGTTGAAATACGACGCTTTGAAGGACCCCACGAAGGATCAGGAGCTGCTGATTCAGGGTCAGGGCTTCGTAGGGAATGACATCCCCGGTGCTGAGGGCATGATGTACGTCATTCGTGAGAAGGGCACGGGTTCCCCCGTCCTGGTTATGAGCGAGATGAAGCATTATGTCCACGGTGATGATGAATATGAGACGAGCCTGGAGGGAGGCTTCGCTTTCGTCAATCTCAAGATTCCCGCGAACACGCTGGATCCGTCCAAACAGTACGTCATTGAGGCGTGGAGCGACTACGGTTACCCCAGCAAGACGGATAAGACTCTCATCACCCCGATGGTGGGTTTTGCCCCGGAGCACCGCGGCGTTCTTTTGGCGCACCAGGATTTGAAGTTTGAGGGTGTCCAGCGGTTCACGAATGCTTACGTACCCGTAGAGGAACGTATGTACTTTTCGACATCGCTGAACGACGAGGAACGGAATCAGCCCGCCACCCGCGGTGAGCTGGCTTCCGCCCTTTATGAGATGAAGGGCAGCCCCAAGGTGGACCTTCCTGAAGTCTCCCCGTGGCCGGATGTGAAGACGGACGATCCGAACTACGCCGCCTACATTTGGGCTCGCGAGAAGGGCGTTACTTTCGGCGGACCTGACGGAAAGTTCCACGCGGAGGACAGTCTCACGAATGCAACCGTTGCCGCAATGATTTACCGTGCGTCTGGTTCACCGGAAGTATCGGGTGTTTCGTCATTCCCGGATGTTACGCCGGATTCCGCATTCTATCGTGAGATTCTGTGGGCTACCCAGCAGAATGTTATTACTCCCGAGACCGGCATGTTTGAACCGAATCATGCTGTGACCCGCATTGAGTTGGAGTGGATGTTGTTTTATTACCGGCATCGTGTGATGAACCCTATCACTACCGGTCTGTATCGCATTGCTAACTAAGTAGACCGAGCCGGTTCTAGCCCGGGCACCGCGTCACAACGGACGGGGTGCCCGGGTTCTTACGCATTGAGGGAATCTGCGCGGATTCTTCTAGAGTTCTCGCCCTAGAGTTCCCACGCGGGGGCTGCGGCGGTGCTTGCCGAGTGCGCATCCTGACCGGTTGCCACGCCGGTGGAGACGGTGAAGTCCCACGGGTCACTGTTGAGTGCAGACAGCTTCGTTTCGATGGTGAAACCGCGCTCAGCGAGCAGGGCGCGCAGGCGGTTTGCCGCCGAACGCAACCACAGCGATTCGCTGGCGGCGTGGGAGCAATCAATCAGGGCGATGTTGCTACCGTCAACTCGTGCGGTTTCGCGGAATTCGCTGGCGGGGTGGTGGCGCAGGTCGGCGGTAATGTACACCTGCGCGTCGGTGGCGCGCACAGCGTCGAAGAGGGAGTCACCGGCACCACCGCAGAGGGCGACGCGGCGGATCGGCTGGTCGGCGCGTCCGGCGATACGCAGGCCGCCGGCGGTTGCAGGCAGTGCCGTAGCGAGGCGTTCTGCCAGCTCCTTGAGGGTGATTTCTTCGGGCAGAGTGCCGAGGCGGCCGGTGCCTACCGCGTGTTCCTGGTCGTCGAGTACCTGGGTTTGCGCTTCAGTGAGCGGTTCGCGGTCAATCAGGCCGATAGCGTCACAGAGTGCTTCGTTCACACCTTCAACGGCGGCATCTGCGTTGGTGTGCGCGCCGAGCAGGCCGCATCCGCCCTCGATGAGGGTGTGCAGAACGTTGCCCTTGTAGTCGCTGTCGGGAATGAACTTTGCGCCGCGGAGCAGCAGCGGGTGGTGGGTGATGAGCAGCTGTGCGCCTTCGTCTACGGCTTCTTCGGCGGTGGCGGTGAGGGCGTCTACTGCGAAGAGGACGGTGCTCACTTTAGCGGCACCACGTCCGGCGACGAGGCCGGAGGCGTCCCATCCGGCGGCGAGTTGCGGTGGGAAGAGCGTGTGGAAGGCGTCGACGACTTCTGCGAGGGTGGGGGTTTCTAGTTTTTCAGTCATACCTCTATTGTGGCAGGTGGCGCGGCGGGACAGGGGACACAGCAGGGCAGGTGGCGGGGTTGCGGGCGATTTACGCCGAAGCCTGCGACTGTGCAGGAATGGCTGTGCAGGAATATTGTGCGGCCCTGCGGTGTTCTTTAGGTAGTGTGGTTTTCTAAGTGTTAGTTCAAGGCTCAATATTCGAGGAGGAATCATGACTGATGTTGTTCTTGCCGGCGGCTGTTTCTGGTGCCTGGATGCGGTGTACCGCCAGTTCCGCGGGGTTGAGGCGAGCGTCTGCGGCTACACGGGCGGCGATACTCTCGACCCCGATTATCGTTCGGTGTGTTCGGGTACGACCGGGCATCAGGAGGCACTGAAGCTCAGTTTTGACCCGCAGGTGATTGACCTGGATACGGTGTTGGATATTTTCTTCACGAGCCACGACCCGACGAGCTGGGATCGTCAGGGTGCGGATACCGGTTCGCAGTACCGTTCAGTGCTTTTCTACGCGGATGAGCAGCAGCGTGAGGCGTTTGAGCGTGCGGTGGCGCGTGCTCAGCAGCTGTACTCCTCCCCCATTGTTACGGAGATTAAGCCCTTGGGTGTGTTCTATGAGGCTGAGGAGTATCACCAGAATTATTACGCGTTGAATCCGGCGCAGGGTTATTGTGCGTTTGTGGTGAGCCCGAAGGTGGCTCAGGCGCGCCGTAATTTTGCGCATCTGCTCCGCTAGCTGGTCTGTTAGCCGGTGCTTCCGGTTCAGTCAAGGTGTATTACGTTGTTCACCCCGTAGCTGTCTTTTGTTGTGCGACAGCTGCGGGGTGTCTTCATATGCCTGGCTATTTGTTGTTCGCCTGCGCTTTACGGTTGCTATAAGGTGCGCCCGGTATGATGGGGGTGTCGACTCACTCCTCCTTGCTCGTTGACCTCACCGAAAGACTGCTGATGACTAGCTCCTCTTTTAAGCCCGTCGCTTTGAGCCGCCGCGCCGTGTTGGGTGTGGGCGGTGTTGGTCTTGCCGCCGTGTTGTCTGCGTGTGCGCGTACGGTGCATCCGCCGGTTGATGTTGCCGCTTCTGATTCGGCGAGCCCGTCTGCTTCGTCGGCGTTGCCGTCTGCGAATAAGTCGTATAAGGGTAAGGTCACTTTCGATAACTTTGAGAAGAACGGCGAGTACGTTCCTGCCACGGCTGAGAAGAAGGCGCAGAATGTGCCCAAACCGATCATGCCGGAGAAGGTGCAGGAGCTGAGTATTGACGGTATTTATGCGCTGATTGGCTATTGGATTTCTAGTTTTAATTATTTGGCGTTGACGGGTGATATTGAGCCGTTGAAGAAGACGGATCCTAGTAGTGAGTACTATAAGGAGCTTGAGCCGATGGTTAAGCCTATGAGACGGGGCGCGGCTGGATTTATGACACGAGTGAGCCGATGTCTGTGTATCTGACGACGGATACTCCCACGCAGGTTGAGGGCGACCGTATTCTTTATTTCTGGCGTGCTCGTTCTCTGGTTGATCAGAATGCGAAGAGGCATCTGACGGAGGGCGATAACCGCGATAAGTCCCTGGTTGGGGCGGCGGATTCTCAGGGCCAGGCGATGAGGATCGTTGTGGAGTATAAGGAGGGTGCTTGGTTTATGAGCACTCAGCAGGATAAGGACGCTGATAAGAGCTCGAATTCTGCGAGTGCTTCAGCTTCTTAGTCTTCTGTTGTCCTTGTCTGTGTCTTCGCTATAGTGCTTTGGGGCGGTATTAGGTAGGGCTTCGTAATCGACACTATATGGCGACTTCTGCGGGGCGGCTGTGTGCTTGCCGGTATGATGGGATTGTCGACTCACTCAATTTCCTCTGTTGACTTCCTTTGAAAGGCTGATAATGACGAGCCCTTCCCCCCACCTCTGCTGGTATGTCCCGCCGCGTGGCGCTGGGTGCAACCGGTGCCGGTGTGCTGGCTGCATTGACTGCGTGTGCCAGTGATATTCGCCCGCTGGCTGACGGTAGCGCATCCAGCTCTCCTTCTGCTTCTGCAAGTGCGTCCGAAAGCGCATCCGCGAGTGCCTCGGCTAGCGCTTCAGCTTCTGCTTCTTCCGGCAAGTCCTACAAGGGATTTGTGAAGTTCGATAACTTCGAGAAGAACGGCGAATACGTTCCTGCCACGGCTGAGAAGAAGGCGCAGAACGTGCCGAAGCCTCTCGTTCCGGGGAACATGAACGATCAGAACGTTGATGGCTTGTACGCGTTCATCGGCTACTGGCTGGCGAGCTTTAACTATGCGCTGATGACCGGCGATGCTGAGCCGATGAAGAAGGCTGACCCTGCAGATGTGTATGCGAAGAGCCTGGAGGAATTTACGTACATGTACGAGAGCAATCTGGGCTGGATGTACGGTACGGATACCCCGGTTACTATTGAGCTGATTACTGGTTCACCGCAGAAGGCATCCGGTAGCACTACCCGTTACAACTGGCCGGGTTATATGAACTACAGCCCTGATGCGAAGATTCATCGCGAGGGTAAGTCTGACCAGCCCCTAAGACAGATTCTAACCCGAAGGGCACGCTGATGAAGGCTGCTGTGGAGTACAAGGACGGTAAATGGTTTATGCTCACCGGCAATGAAGGCTCTTCTTCGGCGGCTTCCGGTTCTTCCTCTAGCTCTTCTTCTGTCTAGGCCCCGCCATAACGGTTCAGGCGTAACGGATTAAGATAGGCTTCTCCCCGCCCGCGGTAATGCACCGTGGGCGGGGTTTCTTTATGCCGAAACTCTGCGGAAACCCAGGGAACACCCAGGGGAAAACCCCGCGGATGTTCGGGGTTGGTGGAGGGCGCCTCGGGTACGCTTAATGTATATACATTGACGTACTACATGTGGTCTTTACCTGCAGGTTGTGAGCCCCGTGCTGATGGCTTTGGGGGTGAAGGTTCCGACGAAGGACTTCCGATGACTACTTTCTTCACTCGACGTACTGCCCTGGGTGTTGCTGTTGCTGGCGCGCTTTCTGCGTTGACTGCGTGTGCCAGCGATATTCGTCCGCTGGCTGGCGGCACCGGCTCGGCTTCTCCGTCGGAGGCGGCGACCGCCTCCGAAAATGCTACCGCGTCGGTGCCTGCAAGCGCATCTCCTTCTGCGGCTACGTCTCCTTCGGCTTCTGCGGGCGCTTCTGCCGCTTCGGGTCTTCCGTCTTCGGGTAAGTCCTATAAGGGTGCGATGAAGTTCGATAGCTATGAGAAGACCGGCGAGTATGTTCCGGCGAGCGCTACGAATCCGGCGGAGAATATGCCGAAGCCTGTTCCTCCGGCGAATATGAAGGAGCACAGCGTTGATGGTGCGTATGCTTTCTTGAGTTTCTGGCTGGCGAGCTTGAACTATTTGATGATGACGGGTGACCCGCACCCGATTGAGATTGTTTACCATGATGGCTACGGCTGGGAGAAATATCCCAGCACGATTAAGCTGTATGCGTCGGGTGCTGGTTGGGTGTACGGTACGGAAACTCCGTATATTGTTGAGCTGCTAACGGACGCTCCGCGTGAGGTGCCGGGTAGCGATAATACTCGCTTTATTTGGGAAGGCTATTCCTACATGGACCCGAAGATGATGCGCCATTTTAGGAATCAGCCGGAGAAGGCGACGAGTGCTGATGAGTCGAAGAAGAAGGTGGCGAGGTTCCGTCTGGAGTACAAGGACGGTAAGTGGGAGCTGTCTAGCGCCGCTTAGTTGCCGTCTGGCGGAGGGTTTTCCTCTCGTGGTGATTTCTCATGGTATAAGACCCCGCACCTGGTAAAACGCTGGGTGTGGGGTCTTAATTTTCTGAACATGCGAGGTGGTCACAGGGCTATCTGGTGGCTCTCGGGTAACCTAAATGTATATACATTGACGTACTGATAGGCCTGTACGGGGTGCGTATGCACACCACGGTGTGTGGCGTGATTTGCTTTGTATTGGCTCCAACGAAGGGCTTCCGATGACTACCTTCTTCACTCGACGTACTCTCCTGGGTGTGGGTGCGACCGGTATTCTTGCGGCGCTGACTGCTTGCGCTAGCGATATTCGCCCGCTGTCGCAGGGTTCCGGCGGTTCCTCCGGTTCGCCTTCTGCTGCTGCTTCTGGTGCGGCTTCTTCGTCTGCGAGCGCCTCTGCGTCGCCTTCGCCCACTGATGATCACACTCCCGGCTCGTATGTTGGCCCGATTAAGTTCAATAACTACGAGCGGAACGGCACCTACATTCCTGCGAGTGCGAATGCGCCGGCGCAGAACGTGCCGAAGCCCCTCATCCCGGAGAAGATGAAGGAGAACAGCCCCGAGGGCGCCTACGCGCTGATGGGTTATTGGCTTGCCTCCCAGAATTATCTGATTCTGACCGGCGATGTTGAGCCGCTGATGCAGGCGGATCCGGCGAAGGCCTTTTTGAAGAACTCTAAGACCATGATTAAGCTCTACGAGTCGGGTCTGGGTTGGATTTACGGTTCGGATCAGCCGTACAAGATTGAGATTGCGGAGAATGAGCTTCAGCCTGTTGCTAATAAGCCGGACCGCTATGAGTGGCTTGTGACCGTCGCCTATGATCCTGCCGCTAAGTACCACATTGAGGGTGAGCCTGATGCGACTATCGTTGAGGAGGAAAAGACGATTCCTCGCACGACCAAGTTCATCATGGAGTACAAGGAAGGCATGTGGCGCATGCTCCTGGACAACAACAGCTAATTTTCTTCATCTTCTGATACGCACTACTTAAGGATTTTTTCATGGCAACTTTTCTTTCTCGACGTGCCGCACTAGCTGCTGCTACCGGTGCCGGCGCGGCTGCGGCACTGACTGCTTGCGCTAGCGATATCCGCCCGCTGGCTGATAGCTCCGCCTCCGGTGAGGCTTCGCCTTCGGCAAGCGCTTCTGAGTCTGCAAGCGCCTCCCCCCTCGGCATCTGCGTCTTCTTCCGCTAAGAAGTCGTACAAGGGCGCGGTGAAGCTCGACAAGTACGAGAAGAACGGCGAATACGTTCGAGCAACTGACACTCAGAAGGCGCAGAACGTGCCGAAGCCTGTTGTTCCGGAGAAGATGCATGAGGCGACCATTGAGGGCATGTACGAGTTCCTCTGCTACTGGGTGGCAAGCTTCAACTACATGTTCATGACGGGCGATTACGAGCCTCTCAAGAAGGCTGACCCCGAAGGCCGCTATGCGAACGATCAGGCCAATGCCGTTCTTATCTACTCTTCCGGTAAGGGCTGGGTGTATGACACGGATGCACCGGTTACCGTTCAGCTGCTGACTGATGCTCCCAAAAAGGTTGCAGGCGGCCCCAACCGCTACGATTGGCTCGGACGCATCATCTATGATCCCAACGCAAAGGCTCACGTTGAAGGTCATGACCCTGTTCCCCCTGGTTGAGGGATCGACCAAGAGCGAGGCAACCAATTTTCCGTTTGACTATAAGGACGGCGCCTGGTTCTTGCTTAGTGATGAAGATGCCGATTCCCCCTCGTCAGAGGCGAGTAGCGCTGGCGCCTAACCCGCGTTTCTAGCCACTTATCCTAGCCATTTATGGTGAAGAGAGAAGCCCCCGTATGCAGTTGAGGCTACGTGCGGGGGCTTCCCCTTTTTGCTTGCATGGCTTTGTTTACATGGCCTGCGTACGGTCGTGTTGAACTGTTCCCCCAGACGAGCAGGTGCACAGGATTTGAATGTGTCAACAAAACTGCTCGGGTACGCTTAAAAGCACACGAACAAACTATTGAGGGGTTCTCATGCCTACCTTCATTACCCGACGCACCGCCCTGGGTATCACCGCTGCCGCCGCGCTTGCCTCCTTGACTGCCTGCGCCAGCGATATCCGCCCGCTGGAGGACCCGAGCGTAGTTGACCCGATGCGCCCCTACAAGGGCGAGTTGAAGTTCAATAGCTACAAGTCCACCGGAACGTACCGTCCCGCAAGCGCCACGAAGAAGGCGGAGAACCCGCCCATGCCCGTCCCTCCCCAGAATATGAAGTCGAAGACGACCTCGGGCATGTACGCGGCACTGGGCTACTGGGTCGCATCGGTGAATTATCTGACCATTACCGGTAATAATGAACCGTTCAAGGACGTAGACCTGGACGGTATCTACGTGCAGAAGATGAAGTCGTACGTAGAGTTGTATGCAAAGGGTGAGGGGTGGATGTACGGCACCGAGACGCCGCTCATGGCTGAGCTGACCGAGGAGACCCCGCAGAAGGTTGACGATCAGCAGTACCGTTGGAAGGGTATTGTCCGTGGCCATAAGGATGCTGTTCTCCATTACGTGCCCGAGGACAGGGACATTCGTGTGGGTGAGTCGAGCGGTGATTCCAGTAACGATGAGGTCACTTTTGTGTTGAACTATCGAGACGATGCGTGGATGGTCACCGTTGAGACGAAGAATTCCTCGACGACTTCTCCCGGTTCCTCGGGCGGAAGCGATTCTGGCCTCAACGTTTAGGATGCGGCGGCGCAGGAAGATAATGATACTTTCCCCTAGTAAACGACACTTTTCGTTAGATAACGTATCTTTTGCAGCATTTTCCAAGGATTAATAACGAGAAAATCATAAACATACCCAAATGAACTAAGGTACCCTTAAATAGATACACCGATAATCTATTGAAGGGTACCTTATGTCTACCTTCGTAACCCGACGCGCAGCCTTTGGCATCGCCGCCACCGCCGCGCTCGCCTCATTGACCGCCTGCGCTAGCGATATCCGCCCACTCAGCGACCCGAGCACGGCTGATGCGCAGCGCGTTTACAAGGGTGAGCTGAAGTTTAACAACTACGAGTCGCGCGGCACCTACGTTCCCGCAACCAGCTCGAAGAAAGCGGAGAATCCGCCCAGGCCTATTCCTCCTGCAGAGATGAAAGCCAAAACGACAGAGGGCATGTACGCCGCCATAGGTTTCTGGTTGGCTTCTTTCAATTACCTTATAATTACCGGCGATATTGAGCCCTTTAAGGCTGTGGATACGAACCGAAACGATCTCTACAAGGCCGAACCTTTCGTCGAATTTACGAGAAGAACAGTGGCTGGGTGTACGGCACTGATGTGCCGTTCTCAGCGGAGCTGACTGAGGATGCTCCGCAGAAGGTTGACGAGCAGCAGTACCGCTGGCTGAGTGCTGGCCGTTACAACAAGGAAGCAAAGATCCATTACACAGATGGTAGGGAACTCACCATGGCTTCATTGAGTAGCGGCCCTGGTGATTATGAGTTCTTCTTTATCTTGGAGTATCAGGATGGTGCATGGACAGTTTGGAATGAACCAGCCAAACTTACGACGAGCTCGCCCAGCTCAAACGCAAGTAGCTCCGGCGCCTCCGTTTAAAACCCCGACCATGTCGTAAACATACGCGAGTCTCTGGCCCCGTGTTTTTCGTCATCTACCGCCGCTTTTACGGTCATGGAGGCGCACACAACATTGGGCTGACCGCTCCCCTGCGATATTCTGGAATTAGTTCATTTCCGGCACATACTTTATTCACCTCAGAAAGAGCCCCATGTCTACCATGTATACCCGCCGTACCACCCTGACCGCACTGGGCCTGGGCACCGCAGCGCTTCTTGCCGCTTGCTCTTCCAAGTCTTCCTCCGAGTCTTCAGCGACCGCGAGCGCATCCGCTACCGAGTCTTCGACCGCGAGCGCTAGCGCGACCGCATCCGTCTCCCCCACCGCTGAGGCAACCACCACCGTTGAGCCTGGCCCCAGCATGAAGGGCGAGGTTGTTCTTGCCGACTACTCCTCCACCGGCACTTTGAGCCCGGCACCAAGGAGCACAAGGCTGTCAACGTTGCGATCCCGGTTGAGCCGGCGAAGCTGCGTGAGAACAGTGTTGAGGGTCTGCACGCGTTCATCGCGTACTGGCAGGCTACCCTGAACTACCTGCTGCTGACCGGTGACGGTACTCGCTTCACGAACATTGACCACACCGGCGACTACTCGACTGTGGCTGAGTTCTTCCAGAGCATGTACGCTTCGGAGAGCGGCTGGGTTATTGGTTCGGAGCGTCCGATGATTCTGTCACTGACTGCTGACCGCCCAACTAAGGACACCCGCACCGGCTACTACACGTGGGCATCCGAGATGGTGATTGATGGTGCTGAGGGTGCTGGCGTGTACAGCAAGACCAATGATCGTGTGCAGCCGCTGACCGAGGTGTTCAAGTACCCGGGTAAGCCGGTGGCTGGCCAGATTGTGGCGCACTACCAGGACGGCACGTGGCGTATGGTGCGTCGTGCTCCGGGTACTGCGTCTGCTTCGCCGGTTCCGTCGCTGAGCCCGAGCGCTTCGGCTGAGGGTGCTGCATCTGCAGAGGCGACCGCTGCAGGTTCGGCGGAGACTACTACTGCTTCTGCTGAGGCGTCGGCACAGTAATTTCTATACCGCCGAGAAGCCACATGTGTTTCGAGAAGCCACCATCATGGTGGCTTCTCGAAACACATGTGGCTTTTCGCTTTTTATTCTTTTACCGGATAAACAAAAAAGCCTTGATTCCGAAGAATCAAGGCTTTTTCCTAGTGTGACCCCAACCGGATGGGTACGGTGATGAGGGCGCATAATGCCGAGCGCGCGAGGGATTTCATTATGCGTCCGAATGCCACGCCGTAAGAAGTGGCGGGGCATGATGCCGAGCGCGCGAGGAAATCTATCATGCCCCGGAGTGCCGCGACGTAAGGAGCGGCGCCGTGAGAGGCTCACGGCGGCACCACAGAATCTAAGAGCTCTTCCGATAGATACAGATACAAACAAAGAAGCCCTTCATCCGAAGATAAAGGGCTTCTTTCCTAGTGTGACCCCAACCGGATTTGAACCGGTGTTGCCGCCGTGAGAGGGCGGAGTACTAGGCCGCTATACGATGGGGCCGTGAGATTTACATCTCTTTTACCAGGTCTCCCTGGCAACACATATAACTATACAGAGGTTCCCAGAAACAACCAAATCGAAAAGCGGTGAATTGAGTCACATATTTTACACTAAGTGCAAGACCCACCGATTAGGCTCTTTTCCAGCTATACCAGCCAGCTACACCAGGCACTCCCCCGGCAGCTTCAACCACCACAGCACCCCGCTTCCACCCAATAAACACCCCGTAAAACGCCACGGCTTCAAGGCACAAAAATGCGCCCCGCACAGTGTACGGGGCGCATCCGCTCAAACTAGAGCAAAAAACTATGCCTTATGGCGGCGAAGCACCATCACAGCAGCACCAGCAATCAGCGCAAACGCACCGACAGCCGCCAGGCTCAGAACACTCTGAGCACCAGTCTTAGCCAGCGAGCCCTTGCTCTGAGGCGCAGACTTGGTCGCAGAAGCGCTCACCTGAGAATCAACGCCGGAGCTCTTAGGCTGAGACTCAGACTTCGCCGAAGAAGAGTTCTTCAGCGGCGCGGTCTTCGTAGTAGTTCCCAGCTGGTCGTTAGCTTCCTCGGTCTTCGAAGGTTCACCCTTCGACTGCTCAGCCGCAGGCTTCTCTGCTACTGCAGGTGCAGACGCGGAAGGCGACGCCGAAGCAGCGGCGGGGAATGCCGGCTCATCAGCCTCATTGCGGTTATCTGCATTGCCGGCATCCTTCGCGTCATTAACCATCAGCGAAACAGCCGAATCGTAATTGCGGTTGGTAGCAACATCAGAACCAGCAGTAACGGTGCCGAGCAGGTAGCCCTGGCTGTACTGCATGGTGTTCGCCGGAACACGCAGAGTTGCCTCGAAGGAGTACTTGCCGGTGCGTGCGTTGTAGACGAACGCGCTTGCCGGAACGATAGTGGAGACCTTCTGAATGTTTGCCAATTCGCTATCGGTCAGCTTGTCATAACCCATCGACCACTCGCCCTCCTTGACCAGGAACAGGCGGAGACCTTCTGCCGGAGGCTTGTCATAGTCGTAGCCGGATACGTGGAAGGTGTAGGGGCGAGTAATATCGACGGTACCCTCAGCGAAGTTCAGGGTGGGGTCAATCAGCACTGCGGTAGCCTGCTTCGGGTAACCCTGGAAGGGAACCTTTGCGGGATTAATAGTCGCGGTGGAGGTGAACTCGCCCTCGGAAACCTCAGCGTAGAACTTCACGATGGAGTTCGGAACCAGCTTCTGCTGCGAGGAAGGAACAGCCTTGCCGTTACGATCCACGGTCGCCTTGGAGGTGTAGGTGTCGGTCAGGGAGCCTTCGCCGGTCTTCGCGTTCAGCACGTAGGGTACTGCCGCGGTGGTGTTGGCGATGTCCTGCTTATCCACTGCGATGACGGAGCCGTCCTCGGCGATGGTCAGGTCGTTAGCCTTACCGCCGTTCATCTCAACCTCACCGATCACGCGGTCGGTCTTAGCGTCGAAGATAGCGATCTTACCGGTGCCGAAGTCGGTCACGTACACCAGGTCACGCGCCTCATCGTTCTCCATGGACAGCGCCTGGGTGCCGAACTTGACGAACTTCTTGAACGCGCCGGTGGTCAGGTCGTAGACGGAGATACCGGAGTTCACACCGTTCACACCCTGGGAGGAGACGTAAATTTCGTTCTCGGAGTGGTCAATGGTGACGTCAGAGGGGCGAACCTCAACGGAGGAGTTCTCGCCGCGGGTCTGGATAACCTGCTCGGTCTTGAACGTATGAGTGTTGATGACGAAGACCTTGCCGCCGGTGCGCTCAGGCACGTACAGCTTGTCGCCGTCAACGGTCATGTTCATGCCAACATAGCGGGTACCGCCATTGGGGGCACCCTCCAGCTGCAGCTTAGTAACTTCGAAGGTCTTCATGTCGATAGCGGACACATAGTAGCGGCCGGTCACGAACACCTTACCGGAGTTGTGGTCCACCAGCACAGAGCGGGGATGCTCAATCCAGTTCGGGTCACTCTCAGAGATACCGTGGTTAGTCCAAACCTGCTCCATGGTGTTCTGGTCGAACACAGACAGGGAGTTGTCAGTGGTGTTAGTAACCCACACGGTACCGGACACGTCATCAACAGTGATACCGTACGCGGAAACGTAGCCAAATTCGCCGTTCTTATCCAGCTCGAAGGGAAGCGCTGCTACTTCTTCAATCTGAAGAGTGTCCGCGTTGACACGAGCAATAGTGGAGGCGAGGTTACTATTACCGCCCACGCCAACCATCCAGATCTTGTTGGTCGCCTTGGAGTAGGCAACCTGGTACTGGCCGGGCAGGCCCTGGGTAATCTGCGCGACGGATGCGGAGGTGTCAACAACGCGGCTCAGCGATGCGGTGGAAGGAGCCGATGCGCTAGAGGCGGCGGTCTGGTTTGCGGTGTTCGGTGCTGCGAAGGAGGCAGGAATCATGGCTGCGCCGGAGATTGCGAGCGCGAGGGAGCCGACGGCGAGCCCCTTCAGTGCTTTACCCGAGGAGGGAGTGAGGTTCAATGTGTGTCCTTCAAATGTGTAACGGAAGTGCTCACATGCCACATGCGGATGCTAACGAGACACCCGTGAATATGCGGTGACATATTCGACGGCACGAAAAGCAGAAATGTAGGTAACGCATAAATTTACCTACCTTCTAATCCTCAGTGTTTTCCCAGGAAAATACAAGCAGCGACGTGGGCGTGTTTTGTATTTTTATGAGTGAGCCCCTAATTCACCTCCAGTATCACGTGAAGGTTGAGTTGTTTCCGGGGTTTTTCCTTGCTCTTGCAGGCAAAAACCCTGGCTACAAGGGGTGTTGTGATGCTTTTATATTTACACATTAATGTAAAAATTTAGGTGAGGTGCGCCAGCAACATTCACTGCGGGCCACACATTTTTTCGACATTCAAAACCTATATTTTTACAGGCAAGTGCACATATATAAATATGTTTTAAAACCCCTGCCCAGTATTAGCCCAAGCAGACAGGCAAAAGGCGGGTACCCCTCCCCCAGATTCGAAGAATCCGAAAGAGAAAATACCCGCCTTCTCACGCGTTTCGAGCATTCAAGCCCGAAAACTAAACGCTACACTTTATGCCTTGCGGCGGCGCATCACCAGAGCAGCACCCGCAATCAGCGCCACAGAAGCGAAAGCAACCAGCGGCATCACAGCGTCAGCACCGGTGTTCGCCAAAGCGCCACGCGAAGAGCCAGCCTGCGAAGAACCAGCAGCATCGCTCTTAGCTGCCGAGGAACCACCGATAGAAGAGTCAGAACCGCTGTTCTTCACAGCCGAACCGGACTTATCAGCCTTCACAGCATCCTGAGCAGACTTGGAGTCCGACTTGGAATCCTGTGCACCAGTCTTAGCATCAGACTTGGAATCAGACTGAGATGCCTGATCCTTAGAGGTCTGATCCTTAGCCTCTGCGGTGTTCTCGGACTTAGCATCAGACTTAGCGTCCTCAGCCTTCTTGTCCTCAGCCTTCTTGTCCTCAGGCTTCGGATCAGCCGGCTTCGGATCAGCCGGCTTCGGGTCAGCCGGCTTCGACTCCTCAGCCTTCACACCGGTCACCGTCGGGTAACCCGCAAACTGAAGCGAAGTCGGGGTGATACCCACCGGAGCTGCGCTCGCGTCGGTGTCCTTCACGCCAACCTTGAACTTCAGAATCGAGTTAGCCTTCAGCTGCTGAACCGATGCGGGAACGTCGTTACCCTGGCGATCCTTGGTGGGCAGGGTGGTGTACTCGCTGGCGGTGGTGATTTCGCCGGTGGTGCCGTTGAGCACGTAGGGCAGGGTCACCTTCTCGTCGCGGTCCTTCTTGTCAACAACCAGTACGGAGCCGTCCTTGAGCAGGGTCACGTCGTTCGCGGCTGCGCCGTTCATCTCAACCTCGCCGATGACCTCGTCAGCACGGCCGTCGAAGACAGCCACCTTGCCGGTACCGAAGTCGGTTACGTACACCAGGTCGCGGTCCTCATCGTGCTCCAGAGCGAGCGCCTGAGTGCCGAACTTGACGAACTTCTTGAATTCGCCGGTGGTCAGGTCGTACACGGAGATACCGGAGTTGACGCCCTTCACACCCTGAGAAGAAACGTAAATCTCATTCAGCGAGTGGTCCACAGCAACGTCGGAGGGGCGAACCTCAACGGTGGAATCCTCACCCTGAGTCTGGATGGTCTTCTCAACCTTGAAGGTCTTGGTGTCCACGACGAAGAGCTTGCCGCCGGTGCGCTCGGGCACGTACAGCTTGCCGCCGTCGAGGAACAGGTTCATGCTGATGTAGCGGGTGCCGCCGTCGGGTGCACCTTCGAGCTGAATCTTCTCAACCTGCTTGGTCTTCAGATCGATAGCGGAGACGAAGAAGCGGCCGGTCACGAACGCCTTACCGGACTCGTGGTCAACCAAAACGGAGCGGGGGTGCTCAATCCAGTTCGGGTCGTCTTTCTTCACACCCTCGTTGGTCCAGATGAGCTTGAGGGTCTGCTGGTCGTACACTGCTACGGAGTTGTCGGTGGTGTTAGTAACCCACACGGTGCCGTCCACATCATCAACGGTCACGCCGTACGCGGAGGTGTAACCGTACTGGCCCTTGTCGTTCTTCTTCACGGGCAGCTCGGCGAAAGCCTCGGTCTGCAGGGTGTCTGCATCCACGCGTGCCAGGGAGGAAGCGAGGCCGCCGCGTGCACCTACGGTGGGTACGAACAGCTTGTGGTTCTTCTTGGAGTAGCCGACCTGGAACTGGCCAGGCAGACCCTGAATGATGTTTGCAACGCTACCGTTTGCATCCACGGTGCGGTGTGCCTCGGTGGAGGGGGCGGTGGTGTCGGTTGCCTTGGTCTTGGTGGCGGTTGCCGGGTAGCCCTGGAACTCGCGGGTTTCGGGGGTGACCTGCTTGACCTCGGAGTTGTCGCCTGCGGTTGCGGTGACCTTGAACTTCAGGATGGAGTTCGCCTGAATCTCGGAGGTCTTGGCGGGAACCTCGTTGCCCTGCTTGTCCTTAGAAGGCTTGCTGGTGACCTGGCTGGAGGTACTGACGGTACCGGTGGTACCGTCGAGGACGTAGGGCACGGTTGCGGTTGCGCCAGCCTGCTTGTCCACAGCGATAACGGAGCCGTTGGGCAGTACGACCAGGTCGTTTGCCTTGCCGCCGTTCATGGCGACCTCGGCAATCAGCTTGTCCGCTGCGCCGCCGTCAATCACGCCCACCTTGCCGGTGCCGAAGTCGGTCACGTACACCAGGTCGTTGGCCTCATCGTTATCGAGCGAGAGCGCCTGGGTGCCGAAGGGGATGAACTTCTTGAACTCGTAGGTGGTCGCATCGTACACGGATACACCGGAGTTCGCGCCCTTCACGCCTTGCGAAGAGACGTAAATTTCGTTCTGCGAGTGGTCAATAGCCACGTCGGAGGGGCGAACCTCGCCGTCCTTATCGCCCTTCACAGAGATGGTCTTCTCGACCTTGAAGGTCTTGGTGTCGATCACGAAGAGTTTGCCGCCGGTACGTTCGGGCACGTACAGCTTGCCGCCGTCCACCAGAATGTTCATGCTGATGTAGCGGGTACCGCCATCGGGTGCGCCCTCAAGCTGAATCTTCTCAACCTGTTTGGTCTTCAGATCGATAGCCGAGACAAAGAAGCGACCGGTCACGAAAGCCTTACCCGACTCGTGATCGACACGCACCTCGCGGGGGTGCTCAATCCAGTTCGGGTCGTCCTTGCTCAGACCCGCATTGGTCCACAGCTGCTTCATGGTCGCCTGATCGTACACGGCAACGGAGTTGTCGGTGGTGTTGGTAACCCAGACGGTACCGTCTACATCGTCAACGGTGATGCCGTAAGCTGCGTCGTACTGGTAGCCCTTGTCGTTCTTGACGATGGGCAGCTCGGCGACTGCCTCAATCTTCAGGGAGTTCGCGTCAATACGAGCGATAGTGGAAACGTGCTTGTCGCGGTCTGCAGTGCCCGCAACCCAAATCTTGTTGGTCTTCTTGGAGTATGCGACCTGGAACTGGCCGGGCAGGCCCTGGGTGATCTTTGCCATCGCCTTGTCGGTGATGGTGCGAGCTTCGCTGCTCTGGCTTGCTACCGGGGTGGATTCTGCCGCGAACGATGCGGGGATGGTGGCAACGCCGGAAATTGCGAGTGCCAGCGATCCAACGGCGAGGCCCTTGAATGCCTTGCTTGAAGCGAGGTTCATATGTATGTCCTTTTTCGTGGGTGGTGTGTAAAGGTGCGTCTCTCCCCCACCGATGGGTGGTGAGGCGCCGCGTTTTTCCCGCTCTTTGGTGTGGGTTTCGTGGGCCCACAAGGAAGGGAACTAGTCTTCACACAGTATTAAGTAAGGCAACCTTTAACTTACCTTCTAGGTAATACTTACTTAGCACACAGGATTTTGCAAGATTTTAGGCATATATAACGCAAAATTTCATATGCCAGGCACAGCCTGTCACTAAAACTCCCCGAGGTGCGGCAATACGGGACATGGCAAAACCCCCGCCTCCAGCAAAAGCCAGAAGACGGGGGTTCCACACACCCCAACACACGGTGCCTAGTGACACGGTGCCGAGGGTGACTAAAAATTAGGAGACATACGAGAAGTCAGTGAACAGCAGGTTCTGCAGCTTGTAGCGGCGAATGAAACGAGCCAGCTCCGCGCGAGTAGTCGGCGCGGTCGGGTTGAACACACCCGAAGAATCCAGCACGATATCGTTCGCGCCAGCCCACGCAACGTAACGGTGCAGAGTACCGGCACCGAGCACGTCGCGGAAACGAGAACCAGCAGCCTCGTTCATTTCAGTCAGCTGAACCTCCGCGTTGTACTGGAACAGCACAGCCGCCAGCTCCTCGTGAGAAACCGGTGCGGTCGGGTCAATCTTGTCGCCACCAGTGAGCGGCTCGGTAATCTTGCGGTCACGAGCCCAGTGCAGCGCATTCGCGGTCGGGCGGCCTGCCGCATCCGCAAAGGGTGCAACATTAGAGTTTTCACTTACGCCAGCGTGACCAGCAGCGTGGTTCAGCAGAGCAATAAGCTCCTCACGGGTCACAGGGCGGTCCGGCTCAAACGCGCCAGTCTGCGGGTTCGGCATCAGCCACTTCTTCTGGTTCGCCATGCGGATATCCTCAGCGAACGGGTGGTTATCCGGAACATCCTCGAAAGAAGTCTTCAGGATCTTGGTCTCAGCCAGGGGGATGCGCGCAGCAATCTGGTGGGTGATCTCCTGACCCCACGGGTCGGAGCAAATATCCAGCTGCAGGGCGTGATCAACACCCTCACCCTGCATCAGCTCGATGGGGAACTGGTCGCTACCGCTGAAGCTGTCAGCGTCACCGTCAAATTCGGGGGTGAGCGGCCAGGAGCGCAGAGTTTCGAAAGAGTCGTTACGAACGTAGCCGTGGCGTACGGTCAGGGTGGTGCCTTCGGTGAGGAATTCGCGCAGACCGTGTGCAGTGTAGTTGACGGTCATACCGGTTTCAGTGATGGTGGCGCGCTGAATAACGAGGCGCGGGCCTTTAGTTTCCTCGGTTGCCGGGGCAAGGTTTGCGGGGGCTTCGTCTGCCTGAGCGGCCTGTGCCTGCAGGGCCAGTGCGCCTGCAAGCGGCGGCGGCAGAAGCACCCTTTACGAAGAATCGTCGTGAGAGTCGATGGGTAAGCAAGGGCATGATTGTCCTATTCAGTTCTTGTTTGAGTTGAGTGAGTTACGGGTGGCAGGACGCGCGGACAGCGGCGTAAACGGTGAGTGAGGCCGATACGGTGGTTCCCTCCCCTGTGTGCGTGAGTGAGACGCAGCGTACGGGGTGCGGGTGTCTGTCGGGCGGATGCGCGGTGAGTGAGACCGGCACGAGTTCCCTGACCCAGTCATCTAGCGTACCTAAGGTCCCATTTAAAGCGAAGACGAAACGGCGGTGATTTTACGCCCATTTTCGGTATTCAACGAAGTAGGGGCGTTATCTGGCAACGTTTGCCGGAAGTTGGCATGGGTTCTTGATGGGGCGGCTTTGAATTGCTCTACGCCGAGGTGTTCCGGGATGTGGAATATGTGGGGTTCTGAGGTTTTATGTGCGACACGCCGTTTCGAACCCTTTTCAAAGAGTTATAGTTATTGGTACCCTATCACTGTTTCTATATCCTAACAAAGGAGTTACCCATGGAGGCCAAGGAATTCTCTGAGAAGGCCCTCCTCTTTTTCGCCAAGTCCAAGTACGCCGACCTCTTCGGCGTGGCACTGGTCATTGCCATCGCAATCGCCTCAGGATACCTGAGCACCAACCTCGCCAAGTACGTTGACTGGGGCCCGATTACGAGCTTCATTCCCCTCGGCGTGATTTCCGTGATTAACGTGGGTATTTCAATGATGTCTACCCGCCTGACCGGCCGCCTCTCAAACATCGGCAACGTGCTCGGCATTATTAACACGGCACTGTCCGGAGCAATCGACTACATTCTGGGCAACAAGGCAGCAATCATCACCTACCCGGTGACCTTTATCGTGTACACCTTCGCGATTCGTAGGTGGCAGAACTCCGAACGCGGCAAGGCTCTAGAACCGCCGACCGGCACGAAGGGCCAGCTGATTATCGGCGGTATTGTGGCGGGTTCGTTCGCGTTCTCCCTGGTCACGAACTACATTGGCTACGGCGGCCAGACCTCATTCCTGTTCTGGATCACGACCGTAGTGTTCGGCCTGTCCCTGTCAGCGAACATTCTGAACGCGCTGAAGCTGACGATGCAGTGGCAATTCTGGTTCGTGTACAACAGCGTACAGTGCATCAAGGCGCTGACTCAGGGCAACTTCGCGAACGTCGGCAAATACATTTTCTACATCATCAACAGCGTGGCAGCGCTCCTGCTGTGGACCCGAAACGGCACCGCAACCAAGGGAGCTGTAGCGGCGGCAGCGTAGGGGGTACTTCCCCGGGTACGCTAGCGCGCTAGAGAGCTAGCCACCGAATATCCGCTGAACGATGCACAAAGGGAGGGGCCCTCCGGCAATACGACCGGAGGGCCCTTCCCCCTGCATTCTTTATAGTTACGCTTTATTAGATTACTCTAATGAATCTAATGAATCGGCGACTCTTTATATTGGTCGATTTTTCCAGAGTTACTTATCATACAAGAACTTTATATGACTGTTTATCAGATAATTACCCAAATTTTTTTATTCCTATAAAAAAATACTAGCATCCAAAACAACATCTAAAAAAATATACGAAAAACTAGAAAAGTTGCATGCACTCCTGCTATAATTACGCCGTGCTATGTGATAAGTTGTAGAATGTTGAGAATCTTTCAATCATATTTTTTTATTACTTAAATATTTCATTGCACCCCCTTTAGGGAGTATTTGCGGGGTGGACTATGTCTTATAGTCCACCCTGTTTCATTATTCAAAATAGATCAAAAATACAAATATTTATTTTTTTCAGTATATTATTTTCCTTAGATTACCTTGATTTACCCCCAATACACCTCTCCTTTGTCCACCCCTGTCTGAGAGCATTTTATAACCAACCTTGATATACTTACGCTACCCTACCCGCCAGGTTCCTCATGGTTGAGAATCTTTCATTATTCACCTTGATATACTTATCACCTTCCCTCTGCTCCCTCGCTCCCTGTTGAGAGTCTTTCATTGCCTACCTTGATATACTTAGAAAAATAGGACGATAAATGCATCAGGTTGAGAATCTTTCATTATTCGCCTTGATATACTTACTGGCCCTTCTGCAGCGTCTGGATGGTGGTTAAGAATCTTTCATTATTCACCTTGATATACTTACCGGGTGCGTGGAAGACGAACGCAGAATGTTGAGAATCTTTCATTATTCGCCTTGATATACTTAGCCAGAGAGCGCGGAGCATCCCCTCGGTGTTGAGAATCTTTCATTACTCGCCTTGATATACTTAACTGGACCCGCACTTATTCAACTCGCGGGTTGAGAATCTTTCATTATTCACCTTGATATACTTATCTGTCATCAAGTCGATTCGGCAGCGTCGTTGAGAATCTTTCATTATTCACCTTGATATACTTACTAGCGGAAAACCTATCGCTCGCACTCGGTTGAGAATCTTTCATTATTCGCCTTGATATACTTACCCTCGCTTCGGCGGGCTCTACATGAAAGTTGAGAATCTTTCATTATTCGCCTTGATATACTTATGCCTTGACCGGCATACGCCTGCATTTGGTTGAGAATCTTTCATTATTCGCCTTGATATACTTAGCGCAGCATCGCATTGTGTGGCGAGCGCGTTGATAATCTTTCATTATTCGCCTTGATATACTTAGTGGCACACGACCTTCTCGCACTCCCCGGTTGAGAATCTTTCATTATTCGCCTTGATATACTTAGTAGACGAAAAGTAACCCCCTAAGAAAGGTTGAGAATCTTTCATTATTCGCCTTGATATACTTAAAGCCCGGCGATGTTATCATAGACTTGGGTTGAGAATCTTTCATTATTCACCTTGATATACTTAACAAGCCCCGAACCCGCAACCGCTGGAAGTTGAGAATCTTTCATTATTCACCTTGATATACTTAAGCATGTCAATTTCAAAGCCACAGCAGAGTTGAGAATCTTTCATTATTCACCTTGATATACTTAGTAGCATTCCCTCGGTGTTGAACTCTACGTTGAGAATCTTTCATTATTCACCTTGATATACTTAATATCGCGAATTGCGCCGCCGATCTGATGTTGAGAATCTTTCATTATTCACCTTGATATACTTAGCTCGTGGGTTCGTACATGCAGGCCTCGGTTGAGAATCTTTCATTATTCACCTTGATATACTTAGCCGTGTTAGGGTGATGGTGAACAAGCCGTTGAGAATCTTTCATTATTCACCTTGATATACTTAGCGCCTAGAACCACGTCTGCCAGGGGGTTGAGAATCTTTCATTATTCACCTTGATATACTTAGCCCCTGGGTCTGACGGACTTCAGCGGCGTTGAGAATCTTTCATTATTCACCTTGATATACTTATTCGCGAAACTCAAAGAAGAGAAATACCGTTGAGAATCTTTCATTATTCACCTTGATATACTTACCGTCCTTCCACTCGTAGCGGTCGTTCTGTTGAGAATCTTTCATTATTCACCTTGATATACTTAGAAACTTAGTTCTTAGTGATATGGCGGGGTTGAGAATCTTTCATTATTCACCTTGATATACTTACCGGGGCACCGCCTTACCCTTGAGCTTGGTTGAGAATCTTTCATTATTCACCTTGATATACTTACCGGGGCACCGCCTTACCCTTGAGCTTGGTTGAGAATCTTTCATTATTCACCTTGATATACTTACTTGCCGGGCGCATGAGCCGCGTTCGCCGTTGAGAATCTTTCATTATTCACCTTGATATACTTATGCATTCCACGCAATGTGCAGATCTTCAGTTGAGAATCTTTCATTATTCACCTTGATATACTTAGTCAAACGACCCGATACATGAACTTGACGTTGAGAATCTTTCATTATTCACCTTGATATACTTTAATTGCGTCGGCGGTACCGAAGCACTGCTGTTGAGAATCTTTCATTCACCTTGATATACTTAGAGAGCGCGGCCCGCGCCTCCCTAGAAGGTTGAGAATCTTTCATTATTCACCTTGATATACTTAACACCGGTTACGTGTGCGCTCTCACATTGTTGAGAATCTTTCATTATTCACCTTGATATACTTATCGGCTCCCTGGGTGAGGTTTCGTGCACGTTGAGAATCTTTCATTATTCACCTTGATATACTTATGGTTAGATGCTGGCGCCGCGTGCGATGGTTGAGAATCTTTCATTATTCACCTTGATATACTTATTGTGAAAAAAACCTCCCGTTTCTTGGACGGTTGAGAATCTTTCATTATTCACCTTGATATACTTAAAGGCTCTGTTCGACTTGTACAACGACGGTTGAGAATCTTTCATTATTCACCTTGATATACTTACGAGCGGCGATCATAGTCGCCGGAATCGGTTGAGAATCTTTCATTATTCACCTTGATATACTTAGACCACCCTCGCCCCCGAGATTCTGCGGGTTGAGAATCTTTCATTATTCACCTTGATATACTTAAGACCCTGGTAACGTGGACAAAATTCCAGTTGAGAATCTTTCATTATTCACCTTGATATACTTAGAAAACGTTGTAGATAGCGACGCCAAGCGTTGAGAATCTTTCATTATTCACCTTGATATACTTAGACGCCGCCAAACCAGTGGCAAAGCCCGGTTGAGAATCTTTCATTATTCACCTTGATATACTTAGTGAACGCCTTCTCAGTCTGTCCATCTGTTGAGAATCTTTCATTATTCACCTTGATATACTTAAGAGGCGCTTCCTCACCATGGGCGAGAGGTTGAGAATCTTTCATTATTCACCTTGATATACTTATTACCTGTCTGGAAACCACGTATCATAAGTTGAGAATCTTTCATTATTCACCTTGATATACTTAGCCGCCCTAGTCGCGCAAACCCTCAACAGTTGAGAATCTTTCATTATTCGCCTTGATATACTTAAGATTCTTAGCCGGGGTAATCGCCACGTGTTGAGAATCTTTCATTATTCGCCTTGATATACTTACCGGTGATTGCGTATGTCCGTGATGATGGTTGAGAATCTTTCATTATTCGCCTTGATATACTTACCTCTCAGTGAGTTTAGTGGGGCACCCGGTTGAGAATCTTTCATTATTCGCCTTGATATACTTAAGAAGGTTGAGCACTGGCTCGACGACATGTTGAGAATCTTTCATTATTCGCCTTGATATACTTAGACCGAGACAGAGCCCGCCCCCAAGCCTGTTGAGAATCTTTCATTATTCGCCTTGATATACTTAGCCAGATGGCACTATGTGCCTAGCTACGGTTGAGAATCTTTCATTATTCGCCTTGATATACTTATGGCTTATTGGGCCGCACGTACTACCCGGTTGAGAATCTTTCATTATTCGCCTTGATATACTTACTGCGCATGACCGCCATATACCAAGACGGTTGAGAATCTTTCATTATTCGCCTTGATATACTTACTGCTCACGACCAGCACGGATAGCGCCAGTTGAGAATCTTTCATTATTCGCCTTGATATACTTACGCCGTGAGACTGAGTACCGCCTCCCCGGTTGAGAATCTTTCATTATTCGCCTTGATATACTTACTCGCCACAAACAAGCCTGTTATCCGCGGTTGAGAATCTTTCATTATTCGCCTTGATATACTTATAAATCATGAATACGAACCAAATGATGAGTTGAGAATCTTTCATTATTCGCCTTGATATACTTATTAGCGACAAAATAGGTGAGCGAATTACGTTGAGAATCTTTCATTATTCGCCTTGATATACTTAGTGCGCCGTAGTCTGAGATACAGCGGAACGTTGAGAATCTTTCATTATTCGCCTTGATATACTTAGGTCACCATTAGATTCACTCTGAATCTGGTTGAGAATCTTTCATTATTCGCCTTGATATACTTAGGACTTTAGGAGCATCCGCGATAAGCTGGTTGAGAATCTTTCATTATTCGCCTTGATATACTTAATGCCTGCTGCTTGAAGCTCCATCCTGGGTTGAGAATCTTTCATTATTCGCCTTGATATACTTACCAAAACCGCCGCCTGCCGGCGCAAATCGTTGAGAATCTTTCATTATTCGCCTTGATATACTTAAGGAATCAAGCATTCCCCCTAGTCAGGGGCATAAATGGGGCAGTTTTTCGAAAGAAAAACTGCCCCACACCTGCATCAGATACCCTCTCTAGACGAGGGCCGAAAGGAAAAATGAGCCGGTGGAGCAGCGACAAAACAAGGTCGCTACCCCACCGGCTCACTTTTTGTGAAGCTCCGCTAGAAAATATCTAAAGCATCCGGCTTCTCCTCCATCTGCTGCACCTCCGGCCCCAAATGGCGAATCGACCCAGCCCACTGAGCATCCGTAAACGCATAATACGAATCGCGCCACCCGGCGGAACCTCAACCTGCAAACGGAACAAATCAGAACCCGTCGCATTCCCATTCAGATAGTACTTCGCATACACACTCAACTGCATACGATCAAAACCCAAATCCAGCAGAACATGACGGTAACGATTCGCCAACTTCCGCTCGCTCTTCGTCTTCACCGGCAAATCAAACATCACCATTAACCACACAGGATCAGCCATCCTCACGCAACTCCTCAGCAGCCGTCAGCTCCCACACCGGAACCGACAACCTATCACGCTTACCCTCAACATAGAGAGCAAACTCAGAACAAAAATCCTCCACCACAGTACGGAGCTTAAACGGCGAATCATCATTCACCGCATCAGACAACACCTGAACCAGAGCCGCCTTCTCCCGACGACCCAGCTCAGTAGAACCAACAGAAATCAACTGATACACCGTATAATCCACAGCAGGACGGAACGGCTCCACCAAATCATCAACCAACGCAAAAGCATTCGAACGATGACGATGAAAAAGCGACAGCGTAGGGCACAAACCCGCAGCAATCACACGAGTCAAAACCCTGCCGCGAAGAATCGTGTACCCATAATTGAGCATGCCATTCACCACATCATCAGACAGCTGCTGGCGACGGAACCCCTGCTCTGGGAGGAACTCACCCCAATACAGGCGCGCCCCCTGAGCCTCAGCATTTGATGGGTCACCAGAACGCACCGAACGAGCCAACGCACGAATATCCGCTGCGCCCTGCCGCCCCATAGCGTCAAGACAATTCGCCTGACCGCGAAGCTTAGCCTTCACAATCTGCATCCACGCATTCTTCGCACGCGGCACACTCAACTCAGCCTGAGCCTCATGACGAGTAAACACCTTCGTATTCTCAGACCAGTGATACAACGTAGAAATCGGCTGATTACGCCAATCACAAATCGCGACAGCAACATCAAAACGTTCCAGGCCAGCCACTAAACCGTAGCCCCAGGAGCACCCCATACCGAGGAGAATAAAATCGACCTCAGCAAGTGGCGTGCTCCGCTCCCCCGCCACGATTCGCCCCCTCTCATACGACAGGAAACCCTCATAGGCAGTGAAATCAAGAACACGCCACTTACTATCCATCACGCTCTCCTAGCCTTCCACACCCAGAGCACGCAACGCCGAAGAACGAACCTCAAACGAAGTCGGCAGATTGCCATTACCGCGCCAACGAGGGAAGCCCAAGTTATTGCGGCGAATAACCTTCAAGCTCTCCAACGGCAAGAAGCTACTAATAGCAACAAACAAGCCCCTCTCAACAGCTTTCAGGAGAACAGCTTCATCATCGCTCAGAGTCTTACTATCAACCTTCTTCTGTAGCTCAGAAGGAAGCTGCTCAGCCGACAACAAAGCCGGGCGAATACGCAAAGTACCCGCATTATAGAAGCCATCCACACGCCAATGGCGCTCCGGCATAACCCGAAGAAGCCGGTTCAGCTCATCATTACCACCGTGAGCGATGTAGTCTTCCGGATCAAACTCCAACTCATCATTCTGAGTAATCCAGGCGAACTCAACCGCTTCGCCGCTCTCAACTGCCTTACGCACACCATCCTGCATGCCACGGAAAGACTGAGAACCCGGATGAATCGGCATACGCAAAACATCACGGCTACCGCTCTCACGCATCAGCCACGGGAACTCCGCACCATACACGCGGAGCATACCGAACTTCAGCTCGCCCTTCTTCGTCAGCCAACTATACAAGCGAGCGTGATGAATCGACTCACCAATCTCAGCCACACCACGAGGAGTCAAAATTGATGCACCATTCTTCGGAAAGAACAGCACCTCATCATCAGCCTCAATGTAGCGGCCATCCGGCAATTCAAGCGAGCGGGCAGAATCCTCAGGAAGCTCCTTCAACTTACCCAGAGCGTCCTTCATAGCAAGGTAAATTTCCGGATCAACAATACGCTTCACAGCATCAGCAGGCCAAGCAGAACCCAAAGCCTGCTTCTTCACCGCGGCAATGGTATCCTTATGCACCGCACCGTTCTGCGGGCGCAGACGCAGAGGGCTCACCACCGCAATAGAGTCGTCCTCGATAGCCCCAGCCAACAGGTCTCCCAACTTGGTAGCGGCTTTCTTCCACTCGGAGAACTTCCTCTGGGAGGCCTTGTACTGGCCGGTAAAGTTACGCCAATCTTCTTCCGGCTTCAGCTGATCACGGTCCCGCTTATCCAGCCCCCGCTCATAAAACGCGCGCCTCAGCTGGCTACGCTGCTCCAGAGTCAAAGCAACCGAACGGTTCAGGAGGGTCATGACCGCTGCATCAATTGCGTGGTGGCGCACGTCAAAACGGTTCTTATCGTGCTCACCGCGCAGAAGAATACGCTCATCAATACCACCAGCACGGCGAGACTCACGAGTCACCGAACCCGCATACACGTCAAGAACCACACGGCTCTTGTCATCGGGGGCAAGACCCTCATTAAAATGCTGCTCCAAACGCTCACGCACCGCCACAGCAGCGTACGAAGTCGAAGCCAGCGAGCGCTCATCAATCGGCTCGTCAGCCTCAGTTTGCTTGAGGCGGCGAATCTGATTCTTGAACATTTTCGCCTTCTTGGGGTCTTTAAAGGCCTTCAATTGGCGGACACGGTCAATAGTCTCCTTGAACCTCTCCGGGGAAGCCCAGCGGTAGAATGGGGTGTTGCTCTTCTTCCCGTTACAGTAACTGCACACCGCCGCCAAATTCTCACGACGAGAGGAACCGCCGCCAGCGCGCGGTACGATGTGGTCCAGCTCAGAAGTAGTCGTCGTAATCATCGCGCCGCAGTACAAGCACTGGCACTCCTGCTCCTGAATCACCAGGTGACGGCGAACATCCACGCGCTTCGGGTTCTCCACGCCGGACTCACGCAGCTCGTTACGAATACGTTCGTTCTCTTCACGGTTCTTCTTCTGTTCACGCAGAATGTCCTGACGCTGAGCGGGCCCCATCAGACCGGTGCGGGCATGCTCAACCGTGATTGCCTGCGGGCGACCCCACTGGCGTTCACAATCGAGCACGAACCGGCGCAGAATAGTCAGAACGCGGTCCACCGTAGGCTGGCCCGTCTGCTCCTCCAGCTTAGCCAGGGGCGGGCGCCAGGTATCGTCCACGCCGAAGACAGCCTTGCGGGCCTCATGCAAACCCACACGGTGTTCGTGCATGTACTCGCTCAGCTTAGATAGGGTCGTCGCGCTGTATCCTGCGCGGCCAGCTTCGAAGGCGATATTAGAAAGAGCTTCACGCTCCTCTTCAGGCCAGCTCGCAAACAAATCATACAGACCAGCCTGTTCAGCAGCAGCGGTAGTGTCATCCGTTGCGTCAGCAAGGAACATAATGAACAGACTGCGCAGCTGATCGTCGTCATTAGACTCCCACCACTGACGAGCCTCTGTCTTCTTGTTCATCGCCTTCTCGAAGGCCGCAGACGAACGGTCGAAGGGCGCGGTCTTCTGCTGAACGTCCTCAAGAACAGGGGCAATCAGACGGTTACCCGGAACGCCAATCTCCTCAGCCACATCTGCCCAGCTCGGCTGTTCCTTACCCGTGTATGACATCAGGAAATCAACTGCGGTATCGTATTCGTCTTCGGAGAGCTCGCGCTTGGTACGGGAATCGGTACGTACACGCAGGTTAGCGACGGCATCGAGAATACGGAACTCCTGGAACTCCAGCGAGGCGCGGCTTGCGCGGATTTCATCCGGGTTCAGCGGGTCTTTACCCACACGGTCCTTCGGAACGTAGGGGCGCACGTGCGTAAAGACAGCTTCGCGAAGAGTCTCATACTGATCCTTAATACCCTGCACCTCGCAGATGCGGCGGAGCTCAGCTAGCTGGTCCTCCTGGCGCACCTTCGCAGCCATCAACGGCTGAGTGCCATAATCAGCCAGGTACTTCTCAGCCTTCTTAGGGTTATTAGCTTCCTTCGCGTTGTAGCTACGGCGAGGACGCAGAAGAATCTCATTATTAGCGGCAAGAGCACCCAACATACCCAAAGTCGGGCTAGCCGGAACCTTCTCACCAAACAGCTCACGCGCACGAGCCAGAATAATCTCAAAAGTCTCCGACGGCTCCTGCGACGCCTTCTCCAGCTGCTCAAGAGACCACCACGGATTAGCCCAACCACGGTGACGAGCCATATGACGCACAGCGCGCACCAAATGCTCATTCAGTTCATCAGCGCTAGCCAACTTGATAGAAGCCAGCAGAGCGCGCGAAGTCCACGCCTCATAGGTCTCAGGCTCAGGACCTTCCGGCACGGTGTAACCCAGCTTCTCAAGTACCTTATCGAGGTCACGCAGACGTTGCTTACGGCGACGGTTCATGCGCATCGTACGACGAGCAACACCGCGAGTTTCCTTGCGGCTCTTCGGGCTCTTATTCTCAGTCGGGTCGAGCCCGCCGTCGTGGCGGAAAGTTACCAGAGCAAGCTTCTGGATAGGGAAACCAGCATCATCAAATTCGATAGCAGCAAGACCAACAGAGCGGTCGCCGACATCAACGCCGATACGGTAGTTCTTCATGTCCGTGGACATGTCATACTCCTTTGTGAGTGATTGCAATCAAGTGCAGACAATGTACTCTTGATAAGCATCATTGCGCTCATCTGAGACTAACAATAACCTGACTACGCCATATACGCATTCGAAACCGTCATTCTCACCCCCAAAAGCGCAAAAAAAATTTTTATGTGAAGCACTTGCAGAAGTAGCAAACACCTGTGCTAGAATCAGTAACGAAAGATTCTTAATAAGGCATCCTTCCGATGCTGACTTCTCACCGTCCGGCTCCGATTAGGAACGGGCGGTATGTTTTTAACTTCCCTATCTACTGCAGGCATTTGCAAGCCCGCAGAATATAACAAGCCAAGACAAACAAAGACCCCCGCCCGGATCCTCTCGTGGAGCATCCGGCGGGGGTCTTCTCTATAAACTTTCGGCGCAGTTCACGCATTCACGCTGCACGGTTTCGCAGCGTCAGGCGCGGCTACTCAGACTCGCCGAGCATGCCCTCACGAGCCAACGCAGTCAAACGAGACACCGCACGGAAATACTTCTTCTGATAACCACCAGCCAGCATCTCCTCAGTAAACACCTTGTCAAAAGGCACACCCGAAGAAACAATCGGCAAGTCCTTGTCATACAGGCGGTCAGCCAACACCACAAAACGCAGCGCCACCGACTGCTCAGTAATCGGGTGAACATCACGCCACGCAATACCATCCAGGCCATCAATCAGCTGACGGTAACGCGACGGGTGCACCTTCGCCAGATGCTCCACCAGATCAGCGAAGTTATCAACGCCAACAGTCTGGCCGCCGAACACTTCCTCAACCTTCGCATCAAACGCATCATCAGCAACAGGCTCCGGTGCGGCAGGCAGGCCACGGTGACGGAAATCCTCACCATCCACACGGTGCACCTCAAACTGCGAAGCAAGCACCTGAATCTCACGCTTAAAATCCTCAGCCGCGAAACGGCCCTCACCCAGCGCACCAGGCAGCGTGTTCGACGTCGCCACAAGCTTCACGCCAGCATCCGCCAGCTCACGCATCAGACGAGACATGAGCACAGTATCACCCGGATCATCCAGCTCAAACTCGTCAATACACACCAGCTTGTAGCTGCTCAACGCCTCAACCGTCTTACGGAACGTCAACGCACCCACCAGGTTCGTGTACTCCACAAAAGTACCGAACGCCTTCGGGCCATCCACATAATGCCACAACGACGCCAACAGGTGAGTCTTACCCACACCAAACCGCCGTCAAGGTACAGGCCAGCCTTCGTCGAATCCTTCTTCTTGCCACCAAACAGGCGACCAAAGAAACCGGCACCAGCGCCGCCACCATTAATCTTGTCGCCAAAATCCTTCAGCTTCTGCACAGCCTCAGCCTGCGACGGCTGATTCGGATCAGGAATGTAGCTATCAAAAGACACTTCACCAAAACGCTCAGAGGGGCGGAAACCCGCCAGCAACTCATCAGCAGAAACGCGAGGGATGCGGTCGGTCAAGTGTACGGTCGTGGTGGGCACAAAAACTCTTTTCTTCAGTGACGGCGATGTGACTTCCGCTTTAAGTGTAGTACTGTCTAACACCCCGCGTGAGCGGCATGAGTTGCCCGCCACATTATGGGCCTGGGGAGGGGGCTGGGCAGGAGGGGCTGGGTGAGCTAGTGGCGTCCGAGCACGGAGGCTGAGGTGGTGCGCTCCCCGGGCTGGGTCTGTATTCCTACTTTCTATTTTATTTTTCTAACAAATAAGATTATAATAAGGACTATTTATTTTCGGAGGTTTTTATGTCATTTCTATCAAAAAATTGGGCAGGACTGTCAGTCTGTCTGATCATTTCTATCATCTCTTGGGTTTTAGGAGGATTTCTGCCTGTTGTGGGAGCACCTGTTTTCGCCATTTTTATCGGAATGATTCTCCATCCCTTTCTCACTTCCTATACACAACTGGATGCCGGTTTGACTTATAGCTCCAAAAAACTGCTTCAGTATGCTGTTATTTTGCTTGGGTTTGGACTCAGTATCTCACAAGTTTTCGCAGTTGGAACATCTTCCCTTCCTGTTATCCTTTCAACTATTTCAATTGCATTGATTATAGCTTTCTTTTTCCAACGCTTTTTTAACCTTGATACAAAGCTAGCTACCTTGATTGGAGTTGGATCTTCTATCTGTGGCGGTTCTGCCATTGCAGCGACTGCTCCTGTTATTCACGCCAAGGAAAAAGAAGTAGCCCAAGCCATTTCTGTTATCTTTTTCTTCAATGTCTTGGCAGCTCTTATCTTTCCGACTCTAGGTTCTTGGCTCCATCTTTCCAACGAAGGTTTTGCTCTCTTTGCGGGTACTGCGGTCAACGATACTTCCTCTGTGACAGCTACTGCTAGTGCCTGGGATAGTCTTTACAATGCAAACACTCTTGAGCCTGCAACTATTGTCAAACTGACACGTACTCTAGCTATTATCCCTATCGTTCTCTTCCTCTCCTATTGGCAAAGCCGTCAACAAGGCGACAACCAAGGAGTGAAGCTTAAAAAAATCTTCCCCGTTTTCATTCTCTACTTTATCCTAGCTTCTCTGCTAACTACTCTTCTCACATCTTTCGGTGTCAGCAATAGCTTCTTTTCACCTCTCAAACAACTCTCCATATTCCTCATCATCATGGCTATGAGTGCTATTGGCCTCAAAACCAACCTCATTGCTATGATCAAATCCAGTGGAAAATCCATTTTTCTTGGAGCCCTTTGCTGGATTGCTATCATCTTGACTAGTCTTGGCATGCAATTACTCATCGGTATTTACTAAGAAAAAAGGGAGCCTAAAGGCTACCTCAGAACGTAGACAAACGTCATTTTTGGCGTTTTATCTATGATGAAAAAACTAAAGAATACATTCTCATGCTGGAACACATTTGGGAATTCGTAATGTATGTTGAACCCGACGGGTCATATACCGAAGACAAAAATACTGCCGAAGGGGACGATAGCGGCGCTTACATTCTCAAATATTCAGATGGATTTTGGACTGTCGTTGGCTCGCTTTCTTAAGAGCAACTGAAGGAAAAAGGGCTACTGAAATAACCCCATAACCATCGAGAAGCCACATGTGTATCGGCGCATAGGTAACGGCGCATGGTGACTTCCGTAAAATGGTGTCTATGGCTAAGAAAACTAAAGGTAAGAAGAGCGGCGCAGCAACCGCCGCCGTAGCACTGCTGACCGAGACGAACACCCCCCTTCCAGATGCGTGAATACGAGCATGTTGAGGGCGTCACCTCCTTCGGTGAAGAGGCCGCGAAGAACCTCGGCGCCTCCGAGGAGCAGGTGTTCAAGACCCTGCTGATCGTGCACGAGAAGGATTTCGCCGTCGCAATCGTGCCGGTCTCTGGCAAGCTGAACATTAAGGCTGCCGCCGCTGCCCTGGGCTGGAAGAGCGCCTCCATGTGCGACCCGAAGGTCGCTGAGCGCCGCACCGGCTACGTAGTGGGCGGTATTTCTCCGCTGGGCCAGAAGACCCCCTCCCCCACCCTGCTTGATGAGTCTGCGCAGCTTTTTGACACGATCATGGTCTCTGGCGGTAAGCGCGGCCTGGACGTTGAGCTCGCCCCGGACGACCTGCTGAAGCTCACCAACGGCAAGTACGCTGACATCCGTGCTTAGTCCGCGCGTAGCGGGAATAATCCGCCCGGCCGCGGCGTTACATATGCCGTAAGAGCCTGGGCATGAGAGCAAACTGAAGGAGTCATGATGGGCAATTCGCTACCCGGCGTGGGTGCTATCGCCAAGAACTGGCGTGAAGTGCTCAAGCCTGAAGAGTACGCTGTTCTGCGTGAGGGCGGCACCGAGCGCGCATTCAGCGGCGAGTACTGGAACACTCACACGGAGGGTGTGTATTCTTGCCGTGCCTGCGGTACGGAGCTGTTCCGTTCCGATCAGAAGTTCGATTCGCATTGTGGTTGGCCGTCGTTTCGCGCCGCTGGCTGAGGACCGTGTGCGTTACTTGGAGGACACGACCTTCGGTATGCGCCGCGTGGAGGTGCGTTGCGCCGCCTGCGATTCGCACCTGGGTCACGTGTTTGAGGGTGAGGGCTACCCGACTCCCACGGATTTGCGGTATTGCATTAATTCGGTGTGCTTGACGCTGGCCCCCGCGGGTGAAGCCGCGGCTAATAAAGCACAGCCGGGTGAAGCACAGCCCGGTGATACCCCAGCTGACGAGGCGGAAGCCGCCGAATAAAGCCCGGCAAGACCCCTCGCGGGCACACCGGTGAACCCCTTATTGTGAGTCTCTCTAAATTCGAGGCTTAGGCTCGGGCGGGTAGAATGGCGTAGTGCCCTCGCGGGCACGCCACCCCGCCCGGGCTCGTGTTTGCTCGGGTGTACGCCTACCCGGGCATCTGGCGCATCGTATGGGCGCGTCGAATCAGACAGAGGAAAAGGATTGAGTGCATGAGTACCGCAGCTGAACAGAATGCCGCAGGCACCCCTCAGCTGACCCTTAACGGTATCGAAGTTCCGGACGTTGTTCCTCTGGAGGCCCCTTCCGCACCGATTCCGACCCTTATCAATACGGAGAGTGGTCTGCGTCGTGCCGCTGAGCAGTTGGCGGCGGCGTCCGGCCCGGTGGCTGTTGATACTGAGCGTGCCCAGGGCATCCGCTACGGTTCGCGTGCTTTTTTGGTGCAGCTCAAGCGTGAAGATCAGCTATACCTGATTGATCCTGAGGCGTTTAAGGATTTGCGCATTATTAACGATGCTCTGGCGGATGCTGAGTGGGTTATTCACGCCGCAATTCAGGACTTCCCAAGCCTGGATATGCTCGGTATGCGCCCGAACCGTCTGTTTGATACGGAGCTTGGTGCACGTCTTGCCGGTCTGGAGCGCGTGAACCTGGGTGCGACCGTTGAGGAGCTACTCGGCTATAAGCTGGCGAAGAAGCACTCGAAGGAAGACTGGTCGCGCCGGCCCCTGCCAGAGTCCTGGCTGAACTATGCGCTGCTGGACGTTGACGTGCTCATTGATTTGCGTGACGCAATGGAGGATTTGCTCCGCCAGCAGGGTAAGCTGCAGTACGCCCTGGAGGAGTTCGAGTACCTGTGTAAGAGCCCGGTGAAGGATCCGACGGATCAGCCGGAGCGTTGGCGTAAGACGAAGGGCCGCACGATGTTGCGTTCGGTCAAGCAGCTGACGGCGTTGCGTAACCTGTGGCTTGAGCGTGACTCGCTGGCGCGTAAGAAGGACGTAGACGCGAAGCGCCTGCTGCCCGATTCTGCGATTGTGGAGGCGGCACGCACCATGCCGCGTAACGTGCCCGCTATTATGGCGATCCCTGGTTTTCAGACGCGTGGTTTGCGTCGTGAGGGACCGCGTTGGGTGCGTGCTATTGCTGCGGCGGCACGCGGTGAGAACGCTGTACCGTTCACTTTGCCGTCGACTGCCCCGCCGCCGTTGAAGGCGTGGGAGTCTAAGCGCCCCGAGAACTTGGCGCTGTTCACCGAGGTTCGTCAGGCGATTGATGAGCTGTCGGAGAAGCTGACCATTCCGGCGCAGAACCTGATCACGACCGATTATGTTCGCCGCCTCTGCTGGGAGCCGCCGGCTCGTTTTGACGAGCAGACCTTGCGGGATGCGCTCGCCGAGTACGGTGCGCGTTCGTGGCAGACGGGTCTGGTTGCCCCCGTGATTGCGCCGATTTTTGCCCGCCACCTGGGGTAGATTTCTCTAACGTTGAATAGATGTGCGTGCCGGTTGGGTGTGTTGCTGATGCGACCGCCCGACCGGCATTTTGTGTGCCTCGGGAGTTTGACACGGTAGTTTGTCCCGGTATTTTGCCTCAGCAGTTTGTCTCCGGTGCAAACGTGAACCAAGCTTAGCCTGCTCTCATTCGATTTTTGTCCCAAACCGGCATAGGGTGGAGAGAGTACACGAAAGGAACCACCATGCCCGCACCCAACGGATGCTGCCGCTCTCAGAAGGCATGCGCCTCCCCTGCTACTGAATCTGCAACCGTCGACACCGCAGTCGATACCACAGAAACTGATTCTTCTGCGCGCGTCTTCTCCCGCCGCGCAACCCTCATCACCGGTGCCGTCGCATCCGGTGCGTTGCTCGCCTCCTGCGCTGAAGGTGACTCCAACGTCACCGCCCCCGAAGGCACCGTTGAGGTAGGTTCCGCCTCCGCAGTGGGCGTGGGCAAGGCAAGCTAAGCTGACTCACGGTTCCACGACCGTTATCGTGTCCCAGCCGTCCGCGGGTGAGTACAAGGCGTTCAGCACCGTGTGCACCCACCAGGGCTGCCAGGTGCAGGTGCAGGATTCCAACCGTATCGTGTGCCCCTGCCACGGCTCCGAGTACGCCGTAGCTGACGGCTCGGTCGTGCACGGCCCTGCAGAGGAGGCGCTGACCAGCTACCCGGTGCAGGTGAAGGGCGGCAAGATTTTCGTCACCCACACCTCCAACGATTCCTAAACCGGCGGCTCAGAACCTACGTACAGCAAACCTCTACACAGCAAGACCTGCGCACAGCAAAGTCCCGCCCATCACAAACGATGGGCGGGGCTTTGTGCTGTCTTATGGTGCCCGCTGCTACTGATGCCCGTTACTAAGGCGCGCTCAGGCGGCACATCTCAGGTACGACCGCTTAGCGGGTGTGGCGCGGCTTCTGGCCCTCTTCACGAGCGAACGGAACCTTATCGCCAGCCAGCTGCGCACGCAAATCCGCGATAATGGTTTCGGCGGTCAGGCCAACCTCCTCCAGAATCTGCTCGCGAGAAGCATGCGGAATGAACTCCGCCGGAAGACCCAGCTCGCTCAGCGCGGTATCCACGCCAGCCGCACGCATTTCCTGGCGGATGCGCGAACCCACGCCGCCGGAACGCACGCCGTCCTCAATGGTCACCACAATGCGGTGGTCACGAGCCAGCTCAACGACCGAAGACGGCACCGGCATCACCCAGCGCGGGTCAACCACGGTGGACTGAATACCCTCGGCGGCAAGCACCTTGGACGCTTCCAGAGCCACGCGAGCCATAGCGCCCACGGCAACGAACAGTACGTCACGCTGACCGGTTTCCGGGTGGGGTTCACCGGTGCGTGCCAGCACGTCCACGCCGTCGCTGCGGCGCTCCAGGGCGGGAATGTCCTCGCCCACGGAGCCCTTCGGGTAGCGAATCACGGTCGGTGCGTCGTTAATAGCTACAGCCTCACGCAGCTCTTCGCGCAGGGTCGCGCCATCACGCGGAGCCGCCAGGTGCAGGCCCGGAATGAACTGCAGCATCGCCAAATCCCACATGCCGTGGTGGCTTGCACCGTCCGGGCCGGTAATGCCGGAGCGGTCCAGCACCACGGTCACGCCCGCCTTGTGCAGGGCAACGTCCATGAGCAGCTGGTCAAAGCCGCGGTTCAGGAAGGTTGCGTAGAGGGCAACCACCGGGTGCATGCCGCCGTACGCCAGGCCGGCGCTCATCGCCACGGCGTGCTGCTCAGCGATACCTACGTCAATAACGCGCTCGGGGTGGCGCTTCTGGAATTCGCGCAGACCCACGGGAATGAGCATCGCGCCGGTAATACCGACGACGTTCTCCTGCTCATCCGCAATATCTGCAATTTCGCGGCCAAAGACGCCGGTCCACGACTCAGAGGTGCTGGTCGAAACATCCTCACCGGTCAGCGGGTCAATCTGGCCCACCGCGTGGAACTGGTCGTCCTCATTAGCGCGGGCGGGTGCGTAGCCGTGGCCCTTCTCGGTAATGGCGTGCACAATCACCGGGCCGGCGTAGTTCTTTGCCGCGGTCAGTGCGTTCTCCACAGCCTGCTGGTCGTGGCCGTCAATGGGGCCCACGTATTTCATACCCAGGTCTTCAAAAATGCCCTTGGGTACGACGACGTCCTTAATGCCCGCCTTCATGCCGTGCAGGCCGCGGTACACCATCTGACCGACGGGGCCGCCACGCTGCAGACCGATGCGCACTGCATCCAGAGCGCTGTCGTAGCGGTGATCGAGGCGCACGCGATCCACCTGCTGCTGCACACCGTGCTTCAGCTCAGAGAGCTGGTTCGCGAAACCGCCAATGGTCGGCGCGTAGGAGCGGCCGTTATCGTTGACCACAATCACGACCTTGCGGGTGCGGTCGGCAGCAATATTGTTCACAGCCTCCCACGCCATGCCGCCGGTCAGCGCGCCGTCACCAATGAGGACCACGGTGTAGCGGTCATCTTCACCGTTGAGCTTGTGCGCGCGAGAAATACCGTCAGCCCACGAAATTGAGCTGGAGGCGTGCGAAGACGCAATAATGTCGTGCTCAGACTCGCCACGATCCGGGTAACCCGACAGGCCACCCTTCTGACGCAGAGTCTTAAAACGCGTGACGACCAGTCACCAGCTTATGCACATAGGACTGGTGGCCGGTGTCGAAAAAGAATGTTGTCCTTGGGAGATTCGAAGACACGGTGAATGCCGAGGGTCAGCTCCACAACGCCCAGGTTCGGACCCAGGTGACCGCCGGTCGCCGACACATTCGTCACGATGAACTGGCGAATTTCCTTAGAGAGCTCCTCCAGCTGCTCGTAGCTGAGGTTCTGCAGATCCGCCGGGGACTGAATACCCGGGAGCAACTTGGCAGTGGCACCATTGCCAATGCTGTAGTCGGCGGTGGGTGCGCCACCGGCGGCGCTATTCGGGGTCTCCTCCTGCGGCAATGCGTTTTCAGCGGACATACACCCACACTCCTCAAGGTCGGGGCACGGCTCATTCCGTGCGTTGGTTCTTCAATGATTCTACCGTTTAAGGTGCCAAAAAGCAGATTTATGCGCCCGCAGAGCAAGACGCACCGGGTTGAGCAAAAACGGCCTGAAATAACCCCTAGTGGGCAGGCTGGTGAACAGCCCAACCCGCCCAACGCTGCGATTATTTGCTTCTTTGTTACGGCTACTAGCTGCGCGCTACTTGGTGCGGCGGCGGCGCGGACGAGGCTTCGCCGGGGCACGCTCAAACAGCGCCACCGACTCCACGTGATGCGTATTCGGGTACATATCAAACGCCCGAAGCTGCACCATATCCCAACCCAGCTCACGCAAAATACCGGTGTCACGACCCAGGGATGCCGGGTCGCACGCCACGTACAGAATACGCTTGGGGTCCAGCGCATCCAGGCGTTCCAGGGTGGTTCGGTTCGCACCCTCACGGGACGGGTCAAGGACCACCGCATCAATGGCGGGGATTTCACCAAACTCAAGGGCGGTCTTCAAGTCCACCAGGTGGCGCGCCACGTCGCCGCGAATCACCTCAATGCGGGTGTCCGCGGAGTTCTCGGTGCGGGAGCAGCCATCCGGCGCGAAGTTCGAGCGCGCATCCTTATGGGTCACCGGGGAACCCTCAATACTGACGACGGTACCCGATGCACCCACGGCGTCCGCGAGCGCGGCGGTGAACAGGCCCGCGCCGGCGTACAGGTCGAGGGTGCATTCGCCTTCCTGCGGGCGGAGCATGGTGAGCATGGTTCCGACCATGGTGGAGGGGGCGGCGCGGTGAATCTGCCAGAAGCCGCCGGCGGACACCTGGTAGCTGAATCGGCGGGAGCCGAAGGTGACTTCTTCGGTGACGGAGCGCAGGCCCGCGCCGAGCAGCTGGTCGCCTTCGGGTACGCGGCGGTAGGGGGCGTGGGAGGAGCCGGGGCGGCGGCGCTTGGGCTTGCCGTTGGAGGTGGACTGCGGGGTGAAGAAGAGGGAGATTTTGCGCTTGGCGAGCAGTCCCCAGGCGTCGGATGCCTGCTGTTCGATGTCCTTGGCGACCTCTTCGATGGAAAAGCGCGGGTCGATAATGAACTGCAAGAGGACCCTGCCGCGGGAGGAGACGGTCGCCTCGACTTCGCGTACACCGCGCAGGTTCAGCTTCTCAAGCTCCAGGTTGCGCAGTTCGGTGGCGGCGAGGGGAAAGTCGATGACCGGTACGGGCTGGGAGGCACGGTAGGGGTGCATACCGATGCGCCAGGTGACGGCGGGGCTCTCCTTGCCGCTGTTCTTCTGGTTGCAGGGGTCGTTGCTGAGCTCATCGCTGGGTCCGTTGCCGGGCTGGGTGCGGACCTTGGTCACGTTGTAGCGCACGCGGGTACGCCAGGACAGGCCCTCGTTGTTATCGCGCAGGGGCAGCTCTTCAACGATGAGGTTGGTCAGCAGCGGCGATTCGAGGGGCAGGCCGCCCAGTCGGTTGATTTGGGTGCGGACAATATCGGTCTTGTAGCGTCGCTGCTCAGCCAGGCTGATGTGGCCGTATTCCATACCGCCGAGCAGTTCGGGTACGCCGGTTGCTGCGGCGCGTTCCTCTTCGGTGGCGAGCGCATCCGCCTGGATCCAGGGGTGGGGGCGGCGCGCCAGGGAGGGTACGGGTACGGAGATGACGTCTGCGAAGTAGAAGCGGCGCTTGGGGCCGATTGCGGTGATGCGCACTTCTGCCTGTTCGCCGACGATGCCGTGACGCACGAAGATGACACCCTGTTCGGTGCGCGCTACGAAGGCGCCGCCGTGCGCGGGTGCCTCACAGGTGACGGTGAGGGTCTGCCCGACGCTGTATCCGTCTACGTTGTTGGAGGCGGCAGGCGTGGTAGCAGTGTGAGTCACAGCATTGTCTCCTAAAGAATCACTTAATGTGAACTATTTTACACCGGATTGTACCTTTACTCCGGTTCCGACGCCCCACAAGGGGCGCCTCATCAGTCGCAAAAGGCAAAGTCCAGGCGCTATGCGGGGTGCTCAAGCAAAGTTGCAGGGCAATTGACCGGGCTGGGCACCGAGCAATTATTTCTGGGCACTAGGCAATTTTTTCTGGGCACTAGGCAATTTTTTCTGGGTACCGGGCAATTATTTCTAGGTACCAGGCGATTATTACGGCTGGCGTTTCTTCTCGCGCGCCACAGCGTCCGCCTCGTGCAGGCGGCCGCGGTACACCGCGTGGCGGTTACTCTGAATCAGTTCACGGCCACCACCGGCAGAACGAGTAATCTTCGGGGCGACAGCTGCCGTTAGGTTATCTGCTTCTACCGTTGATTCTTCGCTGTGTAAACGCTGATCAAAAATCTCATCATACACCTCATCCTCGTGCATCGCCCAGGGCACGGTCGCGGTCATGACGCCCGGCTCGTGCAGAAGCGCCCGCTTGAGGCGGCGCACCGTGCGGCGGTGCAGAAGACGCTGCCACCAGTGCTGCACCACGAACTCCGGCAGGTACACCACCAAAATATCGCGCGGCGACTTCTTGCGGCGGCGGCGAATATACGAGACGACGGCATTCACCGTGTCACGGTACGGCGAATCAATGACCGACAGTGGTACCGGAATACCGAGGGCGTACCAGCGCTTCTTCACAATCTCCAGGGCGGCGCGGTCGTTGTTGACCGTCAGCGCCTCAATCGTGGAGGGGCGACCGGCACGCGCATAGGAGAGGGCACGAACCGCCGGACGTCGCACACGCTCCACGTACACGATGGCGTGCACACGCGAAGGCAGGGCCGCCACATCCGCAACGGATTCGGCGTTCAGGGGGATGTCCAGGGCGGCATCCACCGCATCGTAGTGGCGGCGAGTCACAACCATACCTCCAACCATCAGGGCAATCATTCCAAGGGAGAGCCACGCACCGGCGGCAAACTTCGTCACCACGACAATGACCAGCACCGCGGCGGTCACGACCACACCCACCGCGGAGACAGCAATATCACGAATCAGGGCGCGGCGCGGCATCTGCGCGAGAGTAATACGCAGCAGACGCATGCGGTAGCGCACCACCGCAAGCTGCACCAGCACCATGGACAGGCACATGCCCACGATGTACAGCTGAATCAGCGAGTACACGTCCGAGCCGAAAACGGTGGTGAGGAAAATTGAGAATGCCGACAGCGCCAGCACACTGTTCGCGTACAGGCCGCGCGATTCCACGCTGCGGAAGAACACCGGCAGGTACTGGTAATCAGCCAGCGACGAAGCAATCATCGGGAAGCCCGTAAACGCAGTCAGCGAGGCAATAATCAGCACGCCCACCGTCGCAAACACCAGCAGCTGCGCGAAGAACGGAACACCCTGATAAATCGCCAAAGCCACCTGGTACAGCGCCGGCTTCTGGTGGAAGTACTCCCCCGGCGTGTGCCCGTCAATGAACAAGAAACGGGTCGTATCGTGCACCATGTGTACGCGGGTTGCCGCCGCAAAACCGAGCAGGCTCACCAGCAGGACCGAAGTAATCAGGCCCATCATCATCATGGTGACCGCCGCATTATATTTCTTCGGGCGGCGGAAATACTTCACCGAATTAGAGATCGTAGAAACACCCGAGAACGCCACCAACCCGGCGGAGAAAGAACGCGCCAGAAGCAGAACCAGCGCCAAGCCTTCCATGGCATGATCCTGATATTCGGGGACAATCACGTAGGTTGCCGATTCAGCCAGCGGCAGAGTACCCGTAGCGGCACGAATCCAACCCACAATGAGGGTGACCCCCAACAGCGCCAAGAAAACGTACAGCGGCCAGTACGCAATCTTTCCCAGCAGCTGCACGCCGCGCAACGCAAACAGCGTCAGGGCAACAATGAGCAGCACCGCAATGAACGTGCGCCAATCCTGAATCTGCGGGTACAGCGCCACCAAAAACGAGGACGCCGAAGACATCGAAACCGCCACCGTGAGTATGTAGTCCATCAGCGAGGATGCACCCATCACAATCGAGGGCAGCGCACCCAGCTTGCGGTGCACCAGCTGAATATCGCCCTCGGAGGCAATCTGATTAATGTTGTAGCGATAGGTGCCAATCACCAGCAGACCCACCATCGCCACACCCAAACCAATCCAGGGCGAAAAAGCGAGCGCAGACGCACCCGCGGCGGCAAGGGTCAGGATCATCTGGTCGGCGGCGTAGGCGACCGAGGAAATACCGTCGGCACCGAAAAGAGGCAGGGCGTAGCGCTTCGGCAGCGCGACTGCCGAAAGATTTCGCGTGCTGACCGGCTGACCGGTCAGGGCGATGCGCATCTTATCCCAACGATTCCTCACGCTGTTAAGGCTATCGGTCGCGGCTTCAAAGCTCAATTTTATTCAGCCGAATAGTGGGCATTGCGAGCGGAACATCACGGAGCCTCGGCGCGGAACCTCACCCGCCCATTACACTGGTAGAGGTAGGCGGTAACGCCTTATCGACACAAACATCAACACATTCGGAGGGTTGTATGCCTCACTTCGTCATTATGGGTGCCGGACGCGTGGGCGTCATGTTGGCGCGCACTCTGGAAGCTTCGGGGCATACGGTCGCCGTCATTGACCAGGACGAACGCGCTTTCCAGCCGTTGCGTAAGGGCTTTGAGGGCCGCCTTGTGACCGGTGTTGGCTTCGATGAGGACACCCTCAAGCGTGCCGGTATTACCGAGGCGTACGCTTTTGCCGCCGTCTCTTCGGGCGATAACTCGAATATTATTGCCGCCCGTGTGGCACGCGAAATGTTCAAGGTGAAGAACGTTGTGGCGCGTGTATACGACCCGAACCGCGCCGAGTTCTTCCAGCGCATGGGCATTCCCACGGTCGCTTCGGTGCGCTGGTCCACCGACCAGGTGCTGCGCCGCCTGCTGCCCGAGCAGGCGCTCAAGGGCGACTTCCGTGAACCCTCGGGCCGCCTCATGCTCACCGAAATTCCGCTCGACGACGGGTGGGCAGGCCACGCCCTGACCAGTATCGAAAGCGCCGCCGGGGTGCGCATCGCCTACATCACCCGCTTCGGCGAGGGTATGCTCCCCCGCCCGGACAGCGCCTACCAGCAGGGCGATAGCGTGCACGTCATGATGCGCACCGACGACGTTGCGGACGTAACCCGCATCCTCTCCCGCCCGCCGCGCGTTGAAGACGAAGAAGCGGAGGCTGAGGGGGACTACGCCCCCGCCTCGGGCCACCGCAAGCATCCGCACCGCAAGCATCCCCACGGCCCGAAGAAACCCGCCGAGCAGAAGCACAACGACGGCCCCGTCATCGAGCATGAATTCCACCTCGGTGACACTCCCCCGGAGCTGCCCGATCCCCTCGAACTCATCGGCCGCCATCGTGACCACTCGAAAGGTGAGAAGTAAGTGAAGGTCCTCATTGTTGGTGCCGGTTCCGTGGGCGCCTCCATCGCTAAAGAGCTCATGATGAACGGCCACGACGTGACCATCATCGACTCCAAGCCCGAAGCCAAGAAGCGCGCCGATCTGCCCGGCGTGCGCTGGCATATTGGCGACGCCTGCGAGCTGTCCGTGCTGCGCCAGGTGCACCCGAACAAGGCGGACGTGGTCGTTGCCGCAACCGGTGACGACAAGGCAAACCTGATGACGTCCCTGCTGGCTCGTAGTGAGTTTGGTGTGCCCCGCACCGTGGCGCGTGTGAACAACCCGCGTAATGAGTGGCTTTTTGATGACTCCTGGGGCGTGGACGTCGCCGTGTCCACCCCGCGCCTGATGACCGCCCTCGTCGAGGAAGCCGTGGAAGTCGGCGACGTGGTGCGCCTGCTGACCCTGCAGGCTGGCGGCGCGACCCTTGCCGAGTACACGGTGCCGGACGGCCATCCCGTCATCGGTTACCGCGTGGACCACGTGCAGTGGCCCGTCGACACGGTGCTCACCGCCATCCTGCGTGACGGTGCGCCGATCCCGCCCAGTGCGGATGTGGCGATTGAGGGCGGCGACGAGCTGTTCTTCATCACGACCATCGCCGGCGAGGACCAGATTCGCGCGCTGTTTGCATAGCGTTGTTTGAGGAGGCGAACGCCCCGGTCGCCCTTCACGGGTACCGGGGCGTTCGCCTACTTTTATAAAAGCTTTTGATGAAGTTGTGGGGGCGTGTCTTAGCGGTTCGCAGAGCTTTCAGGGCCTTCAGAACCTTCAGAGCCTTCAGACTCTGCGGCTACCTCAGCTTCTTCAACATCCGGTGCTTCAGTGTTCAGCGCCTCCTCGGGAGCCGACACACGCCACGCCAGCCACACGCCCAAAGCGTACAGCGGCAGGCCCATAATCAGGCGGGTCGCGCCCAGCGCCTCCACATTATTCGCGAAGTACAGGGGCACCTGCACGGCAAGGCGCAAGCATCATCAGCACGGTAATAATCCAGGTGGCAAGCATGTACTGACGCAGACGCACCGGGTTCTGGCGCCAGCTCAGCGCCTCACCACGAATGACCGCGAAAATCAGACCCATCAGCGGCCAACGCACCAGCATCGACAGCAGATACGCCAGGATGTACACGCCGTTCGTCCAGAAACCGACCACAAAGTAGTCGCTCGCATTACCGGTACGGTACGCGGCAAACGCACAGATCGCCACGCCCACCAGACCGGTCAGCGCACTCACCAGCTTAGAGCCCTGCACCAGGCGAATCAGCGTGAACACACCCGCCGCAGCCAACGCCGCAATCAGGACAGGTTCAGCTCCTTCGTCACGGTGAACAGCACCAGGAACGCCACCGCGGGCAGGGAGGATTCCACCAGGCCGCGCCAGCCGCCGATAGCGTGCAGAATATCCACGTCGCCGTTAGCGGTGCGGCGCATATTCGCACTCATGGAGGCGCTCAGGCTCTGCGCCAGCTGATTCTCCTCCCGCACCGGGTTATCTGCGGGGTTAGCGTTCGGATCGGGCTGGGTCGAAGACTGCTCAGCGCTCATATTTTCCCTTCTCCACAAAGAATTGCGGCACAATCTCATAGCGCGGGTTATAAATCACCGGCTGATGCGCCCTCACAGACACCACCCCGGAACAGCGCAGCAGCGCACCGGCATGCACGCCGGGCACCATCTGCTGGCCCTGCCACTTGAGCATGACCCTATCCCCCGGATTAAACGGCGCATAGGGCGGGAAAGACACCTCGTGCGGCTCCTGCACCGCCACGGTCGCCAAAGACGCCGTGTTCAGATGGTGCTGCTTCTCGGGGTCCTCAGACTCCTCCTCGAAATCCTCACCGGGCGGCTCCACAATCGGCATACCAATCAGCGCCAGCGGGCTCGACCACTGTAGCGGCTTCGACTTAGCCACCACCAGCTCGGCACGGTACATCGGCTTATCCTGGGCGGTCGGCAACCACACCTGCTCCACGCGTCCGGCAAGGCGTACGCGAAAGCGCTCGGGGTACCCGGGAGCAAGAATCTGCTCCTCAGGAACCGCGAGCGCACTCGGGTAGTTCGAAAATTCAGGCATTAGCCAATCTCGGTAATCTCAGGGCCGCGGCGAGGCATCGGGCGCAGCTTGCTGTGCTCGTTCTCGGTTTCTTCCTCGACGGCGGGCTCTTCCTCAGCCGCAGCGACCAGGTCGGCGGGCAGAGTCATGGGCAGCAGTTCACGCGGCGGGCGCGGGTCGTCGCCACGGTCCACCACGACGGTGCGGAATACTTCCTCCACGGAGGCGGCAGCCTTGTCGTCACCGAGCACAGCCGCGCCGGAGATGACGCCGCGCAGGAACCAGCGGGGGCCGTCCACACCCACGAAGCGGGCGATGCGCTCGCCGGGCTGGCCGTCCGGGGTGACGGCGGGCAGGCGGGTCAGCATCTCGGCACCGAAGACGCCAGCGTAAATTTCGACAACGCCGCCCTGGGATTTGACGGATTCGGTCAGGTCGTGACGGATGTCGTCCCAGATACCGGTGGTGCGCGGTGCGGCGAATGCCTGCACCTGCAGGGTTGCGCCGTCGCGGGTGATGGTTGCAGCGATCACTGCGCCGGTTGCGTCGTCAGTTTCGAGGCGCAGGTTCATGCCGTCGAGCAGCTTGATGCGCAGCGCACCCAGGTCGACGTAGTCTTCGAGGTCTTCGGCGGTGACTTCTTCAATGTCGTGCGGCCCGTTGACGCGGTCGTACTTGATGACCTCGGGAGAGTTCTCCTCTTCCTTCAGCTCCTCAACCTCGACGTTGGTTTCCTCAATCTCTTCGGCGACAGCCTTGTCGATGGCGGCCTTTTCAGCCTCCTCGGCGCGCTTCTTCTTACCAAATCCGAACATGGTATTCCTACTTTCACCGCACGCAGGGTGCGGGGGTTTCTTCTCTTCTCTCGTGCGACAATCGCGGTGAGAGCAGACTAGTGGATTCCGCTGGAGCCGAAGCCGCTGGAGCCGCGTTCGGTCTGTTCCAGTTCATCCACCACGGTAAAGGTTGCGTGCTCGTACTTCTGAATGACCAGCTGGGCAATGCGGTCGCCGCGCTGCACGTGGAAGGACTTGGTCTTGTCAGTGTTGAGCAGGGTGACCATCAGTTCGCCGCGGTAACCGGAATCAACGGTGCCGGGTGCGTTCACGATGGTGATACCGTTCTTGGTCGCCAGGCCGGAGCGCGGGTGCACCAGACCGACATAACCTTCGGGCAGGGCGATTGCTACGCCGGTGGGGACGAGGGCGCGTTCGCCCGGTTCCAGCTCGAAGTCGATGCGGGAGCGCAGGTCAGCGCCGGCGTCGCCGGGCTTTGCGTAGGCGGGTGCGGGCAGCTCGGGGTCGAGCAGCTTAATGTGGACGTTTACGGGGGTCATCATGGTCAATACTCTAACCTTTCGCGGGTGTCTGTGCCATCACCTCGCGCTGTGTTGAGGCTCTACTGCGGGGTGTTTTCGTTACGTGTTCGCGTTGAGCACGTGCCACAGCGTGCCGTGTTGGGGGGGCGAACGCGGCGCTGTTCTCGCGCACGCTTTCGCATACGCGCTTTCACATGCTCAACGGCACATACTCAACGGGGCGGGTGCACTCGGCACTCGCCCCGTCATGAGGTGTATGTCGGGCGGGTGTTAGCCCTTCCCTAAAGTTTTAGCCCTCGCACTCGATGCAGTAGGACAGGCCGCCCTCTTCGCGTGCAATCTGCGAGCGGTGGCGCACCAGGAAGCAGGATGCGCAGGTGAACTCGTCGTCCTGAGCGGGCAGCACAACAACGTTCAGCTCCTCGTTGGAGAGGTCAGCACCGGGCAGCTCGAAGCTTTCTGCTGCGCTGTTCTCGTCTTCGTCCACCGCACCGGACTGCATCTCGGAACGGCGGGCGTTCAGCTCCTCGTAGGACTCTTCGTTCTGCTCTTCGTCCTGCTTGCGAGGTGCATCGTAATCAGTTGCCAAACTTTCACGCTCCGTTGGTTCTGTGGCTGTGTGTTGGGACTAGGCCACGCTGGTTTATTGAGTGCTCTAGGTGCCGCCGGTGTGTAATTAACCCTGACGGCATGCCAGGTATTGTTCACCATTGGCACCCTATTTGTCTAATCCTGGGTAGGCTTTGGACTGTTTAGGCGTCACATTCTATCTTTTTCGGTGCGAAAAGTACATGTTTTTTTGGTGAAAATCCCGCCTCCGCTACTGATTTACCGCGCTTTCACGGTACCCTGGTAGGTAGTTTGCGTTCCGTGCAACACATTCACGAACGCGTCCGGTTCACCTATGGAGGTTCTCATGCTTGAACTGCGTCTGATTGGCGTTCACGATGACGGCGAAAATCTGGTGCTTGAGTCTGCTGACGGCACCCGCTTCTTGCTGCCGATTGACGCGAACCTGCGCACGAGCATCACCAAGGCTCGCCGTATTCAGCCCGCCCGCGGTCTGGGCGCTAAGGGCACCTTCGGTCCGCGCGATATTCAGACCCGTTTCCGTCAGGGTGCCTCCGTTGAGGAAATCGCTGAAGAGTCCGGTTGGGAGCCGGAGCGCGTGCGCCGCTACGAGTGGCCGATTGTTGCTGAGCGTGCCCACATTATTCGTGCCGCTCAGAGCGTGAAGATTGGTCGCCGCAGCTCCGCTTCGGGTACCGCACAGATTCCCGTGACCCTGAGCGCCCGCATTGAGGAAGTCTCCGAGCGTTACGGTTTTGAGGACGCAACCCAGGACTGGACCACCCGCCAGCAGGAGAACGGCCAGTGGCGCGTTGAGGTTGATATTGCGCTGAAGGATTCGGTGCGTCAGAACCTGCCCGCGCAGGTCATCTTCCCCGCACGTTGGGTGTACAACCCGGCGAACCAGGGCCTGTACGCGTCGAATGAGGCGGCGTACTTCCTGATGGGCAATAGTGAGGACGCTGTCGCCGCCGCCGCGAAGAAGGCTCCCGTGGAGGTTCCTCCCGCCCGCCTGCCGAAGGCACCCGAGCCTGCACCGGCACCCCTTACTTCTTCTGAGAGCGCTGATGAGCGTAAGCTCAAGGAGCTTCTGGAACGCGCCCGCTCGGTGCGCCCGGCGCAGGTTGAGGAACCCGAGGTGTTCGTGCACCGCGAGTCTGCGCAGCCCGCCCAGCCCATTGAGTCCGCTGAGCCTGTAGCACCGGCTGCGCCCGCGGCACCTGTTGCACCTGGTGTGTCTGCGCCGGTAGAACCTGCGGCTCCTGCTGCACCCGAGCCCACCGCAGAAACCACCCTCGAAACCACCGACCCGCTGGCTGTGGATTCGGAAGCACCCGTTGAATCCGTTCCGGTCGAGTCCTTCGCCCTGCCGGCACCCGTCGAGGACGCACCCGCTGCTGAGGCGCCCGCAGCTGAAGCACAGCCTGAGCCCGCAGCTGAAGCACAGCCTGAGCCCGCCTCCGCGGCCGAGAAGCCCAAGTCTTCCTCGAAGAAGCAGCGCGTGAGCGTTCCCGCCTGGGACGACATCATCTTCGGCGGCCGCAAGTAAGCGAGCACCCTCGCGCCCGTCCGATTAAGGGCATCTAGACGAGGGCTTTAGTCAAGGGCCTCTAGACATACGAAAACCGCTGGTTATTCACCCGAATAACCAGCGGTTTTCGTTTATCCTCCAGCGTTTTAGAAGACTAGTACTTTAGAAAGTCTTGAGCATGCGCAACGGCACCAGACGCTCAGCGTCCGTCAGCGAACCGTGCTGACCAACCATGTGCAGGGCACGCTCCTGATAGTGGCGCATATCGTACAGCGCCCAATCGTCGCGAGCGCACACCATCAGGTCGCCAATGCGGCCGCGCGCCGCATCCGTGATGACCGGGCCGAAGTAGCCGGCGCGCATCAGCTCGCGAGAGTCAATCACCCAGGCGCGCTCGCCCCAGTACTGCGCCCAACGCTGAGCGGTGGCGGTACGTGCCGCCTCCGAGGTGTCTTCCAGGTACAGGTGCACGGCGCGCGGTTCACCGGCGGTCATGGCGATATTGCGGGTCAGCTCCTCCACGCCCGAGTAGTCGATGCGCTGGTGCTCGGGCACGTTCACCATGCCGTGATCGGCGGTCACGAAGAGTGCCGCCCACGCCGGGGCGCGCTCCGCCAGACGCTTCAGCGCCGAGTTCAGTTCCTCCAGCTGCTGTAGCCATTCGTCGCTACCCACGCCGTAGCGGTGGCCCGCCGCGTCAATCTCGCCCCAGTACAGGTACACGGTGGTGGGGGTGCGGCTGGAGAGCGCCTCCAGGGCGTAGGTGACGCGGGCGTTATAGCCGACAGCATCCACGAAGTCGCCGCCACGCAGCGCCGCCTCCGTCAGACCGGTACCGCGGTACTTACCCAGCGAAATGGTGAGCACGCGGCGGTTCGTATGGTGGCGTTCCAGCACGGTCGGCAGCGGCTGCCAGGCGTGCGGGTCCACCGACTGATCCCAGCCGGACAGGTGGTTCATGACCGAGCCCGCTCCCCCATTACCTGCCGGGTTGCGCACCTCATAGCCGGCAATGCCGTGCGCGCCGGGTGCCGTGCCGGTACCCAGCGAGGTCAGGGAGGCGGCAGTCGTAGTGGGGAACGCGGCGTCCAGCGGGCCCAGGTTCAGGGTCTTACGCAGGGCGGGCGCGTAGCCACCGTAGCTGTTGAGCAGCTGCTCGCCCAGGCCGTCCACCATGATCACGCAGGCGTGACGGAACGACACCGGGTCAACATCCTGCTCCGCGAGGCGGCCGGCAAGGTTCAGCGGGTCGGCAACAGCGTGGAACGCCGGGTCGGAATCTAGCGCGTGCGCGGGGCGCGCCAGGCTTCGCTGAGCCACCAGAGAGGAAGCGGACTCCAGCACATCGGCGATGCTATTGCTGCCGTAGGCGGGCGCGGGAGGCAACGGCGCGCCCAGAACATCGTGCAGGGTGGTCTTTACCGTCATAAGGTCCTCTCAGGGGTGTGGCGGGTGTGTGAAAGTACGGGGCACCGCGCGGGCTGTTATCGTGCGGCGAGCGCTACCGCCGGTGCTTATCGGCGGGTTGCGTACATGCGGGCACGGTGCAGCGCACGCGCAAAATGCTGCGCACGCTGAACCGACTCCGGGCCGTCAGCGGTCGCAGAAACACGCACTGCAATGTCCTCACGGCGGGCATCACCGGTGTAGCCGTGGTCGGCGTTGCACTGCGGATCCTGGCAACCGGCGGGCGCCAGCTCCACGTGCAGGGAGCCGGTCCAGGCAATCTGGAACGAAATCTCAGTCGGTGCGGTGCTACCGGCGTTGTACGCCTGCGGCTGGCTGAAACCGTAGCTGATGGTGACCGCGTTCAGGGCGCTCAGGTGCACCGCCTCCACGCTCACATGCGCCACGGTACCCTGCGCGTCGCCCTCAAGGTGCTGGTCGTCTAGGTGCGCAAAGATGACGTGCTCACCGCACAGCACCATCACGGTAATGTGGCGGTGAAAATCATCGCGCGAGAAGTGGGTTTCATGCTGTACAAAGTGGGCATCCGGGTTCATGCCCGCCAGAGCGTCATCCACCACTTCCAGCACGAGGTCGGGGTAGAAACCGGCATGCTTAATGTCTGCGACCAGTTGCTCGCGTTCGGGGGTGGGGGCGTACATCGTACCTCTTTCGTGCGGTGCCCTCATGAGGCGACGTCGATCGGCGCACACGATGAAGGCGGTTAGGTATTACTCCCCTCTACCTTAGAGGGTTCTAGCCGGGCTGTGCTACTTTGACCACGCTAATACAGGCTCATATGACGGCGTGCAATCCCCCGGTACGCTTCGGTTACTGCCCCGCAACCGCCTTGGCGCACCCCACAGATGACGCCGACCAACCAGCCCGTCTCATCCGCTACCACCCGCTAAAATAAGAGGAGCGAAAACACACCGACACGAGGAGATATATGGCTCGCCGATCCAAATCCGCCGTCAGCGACTACCCGGTGGATGTGGTAGAGAATATCGTCGACATCGACGTATCCGCTGAGATGGAAACCAGCTTCCTGGAATACTCCTACTCGGTGATTTATTCGCGCGCCCTCCCCGACGCCCGCGACGGCCTCAAGCCCGTGCAGCGCCGCATCCTTTACATGATGCAGCAGATGGGTCTGCGCCCCGACAAGGGCCACGTCAAGAGCGCCCGCGTGACCGGCGAGGTCATGGGTAAGCTCCACCCGCACGGCGACGCCGCCATCTACGACGCGATGGTGCGCCTCGCTCAGCCCTTCGCGCTGCGCCTGCCCCTCGTTGACGGTCACGGTAACTTCGGCTCCCTCGACGACGGCCCGGCAGCCGCCCGATACACCGAAGCACGCATGGCACCCGCCGCGCAGGCACTCACCGCGGACCTCGAAGAAGACGTGGTTGACTTCGTACCGAACTACGACAACCAGTTCATGCAGCCCTCCGTGCTGCCCGCAGCGTTCCCGAACCTGCTCGTCAACGGCACCACCGGCATCGCGGTCGGTATGGCAACCAACATGGCGCCGCACAACCTGCGTGAGGTCATCGCCGGTACCCGCCACCTCATCGCCCATCCCGAGGCAAGCCTCAAAGACATCATGAAGTTCATCCCCGGCCCCGACCTGCCCACCGGCGGCACCATCGTGGGTCTGGGAGGCATCCGTGACGCCTACGAAACCGGCCGCGGCACCTTCAAAACCCGCGCAAAGGTCTCCATCGAGCAGGTCAGCCCCCGCAAGCAGGGCATTGTCGTCACCGAACTGCCGTACATGGTCGGCCCAGAAAAGGTCATCGAAAAGATCAAGGACGGCGTCAACTCCAAGAAGCTCACCGGCATCTCCGACGTGGTCGACCTGACCGACCGCACCAACGGTCTGCGCCTCGTCATCGAAATCAAGAACGGCTTCAACCCGGAGGCGGTGCTCGCCGCCCTCTACAAGCACACCCCGCTCGAGGATTCCTTCGGCATTAACAACGTGGCGCTCGTGGACGGTCAGCCGCAGACCCTCGGCCTGCTCGACCTGATGCGCGTGTACATTGACCACCGTCTGAACGTGGTCCGCCGCCGCACCGAATTCCGCCTGGGCAAGCGCACCGACCGCCTGCACCTGGTGGAGGGCCTGCTCGTGGCAATCCTCGACATTGACGAGGTCATCCAGATCATTCGTGAATCTGACGAGACCGCTCAGGCACGCGAAAAGCTGAAGGTCGTCTTCGACCTGACCGACACCCAGGCGAACCACATTCTGGAGCTGCGCCTGCGCCAGCTCACCAAGTACTCCCGCCTGGAACTGGAAGCAGAACGCGACAACCTGCAGCAGGACATCGCGGAATTGCAGCGTATCCTCGGCTCCGATGCGGTGCTGCGCGAACTGGTCTCCGACGAGCTCGCCGAGGTCGCCGAACGCTACGGCACCGACCGCCGCACCCAGCTCAAAACCAAGGACGACATGCAGGTCGCCATTGAGGCAGTCACCGCGCAGTCCAAGGCGAAGAAGAGCCTGGGTCTCGCCCTCGAAATCGCGGACGATCCCTGCTGGGTGCTGCTCTCCGCCTCCGGCATGATGGGACGAACCCCCGGCAAGCCCATCCGCGAGGCGCTCGTGGATCCCGGCAAGCGTTTCAAGCACGACGTGTTCGCCTCGATTGTGCCGACCACCGCTCGCGGTGAGATCGGTGCCGTGACCTCCGCAGGACGCATGGTGCGTCTGTCCGTCATGGACATTGCGGTGCTGGACGAGAACGGCGGCACCCCCTCCATGGCCTCGGCGGTGAAGGCAACCGAGCTGGTTCAGCTCGCCAAGGGTGAGAAGCTGGTCGCCCTCGTACCGCTGAATACGGTGCTGGCGTTGGCAACCGCGGGCGGCGTGATCAAGCGCCTCAACCCGGATTACCCGCTGAACCAGACCGAGTGGGACATCATGAAGCTCAAGGACGGCGACGAAATCGTAGCCGCCGCCCCCTGCCCCACCGACGATATGGTTCTTACCTTCGTCACTCGCGACGCGAAGCTGCTGACCTTCGACGCGGCGAAGGTCCGCCCGCAGGGACGCACCGGCGGCGGTATCGCAGGCATCAAGCTTGCCGACGGCGACCGCCTCATCGCCCTGGGTGTGACCGCGCCCGGCGACGCGGCGGAGGTCGTGACCGTCACCAACGGCAAGGACGGCCTGGCGAGCGCCAAGGTCACCGCCCTGAGCGAGTACCCGCAGAAGGGCCGCGCAACCGGCGGCGTGCGTGCGCACCGTTTCCTCACCGGTGAGAGCCAGCTGGCTCTGGCGTGGGTGGGCGTGGGCCCTGCGAAGGCGGCGTCCTCCGGCGGTGTGGCTCGTTCCCTGCCGACCGAGCACGGTGCCCGTGACGGTTCCGGTGTGATGCTCACTCAGAGCATCGGCATTGTGGGCCCAAACTATGCGGCTGTTTCTGCCGCGATGGCGGTTAGCCCGGAGGGTGAAAAGCTCTTCTAGCGCGCCGTTCGCGGCCTTTCGGCTCTAGGTTGGTAACGAAGCTGGGGAGGATGAAGCAGGGAGCGACGAAGCCGCGAGGAACCTGCGTAAATATAACGCGCGGAGATATAAGCGCTCCGAACTATCCGAGCAGAGACATCCGAGCAGAGATATGAACGCGCAGAAAGGCCCCGGTACTGATGTACCGGGGCCTTTCTTCAGCAATCCGCACGTGGCGCCTGCGCCAGATGCGTTTAGAGACGCGTTTAGAGGCGAACCACCTCGTCACAGCGGGCAATATCCTCGGGACGGTGCGACACCAGAACCGTAGCCACGGAGCTGGAGCGGGTTGCCGCATCCAAGTCAGCCATCAGCGCGCGGGCAGACTCAGCGTCCAGGTGCGCGGTCGGCTCATCCAGCAGCAGCACCGGCGAGTTCACCAGCAGGGCACGAGCCACCGCCAGACGCTGACGCTGACCACCCGAGAGGAAGGAGCCGCCAGCACCCACCGGGGTGCGCAGGCCCTGAGGCAGAGCGTCAAACCATTCGCCCAGACCCACACGGCGCAGAACCTCAATCAGCTCTTCCTCGCTCGGGCGATCCGAACGGTCACGAGCCAGCATCAGGTTACCCTCAAGGGTCGACTCGAAAATGTGAGCCGCCTGCGGGCACCACGCCGCGTAGCCGCGCAGCTGCTCACCCTCCAGGACCTCACCGGAAGCCAGCACGCGGCCGGACTCCAGCGGTAAGAAGCCCAGAACGGTGGCAAGCACCGTAGACTTACCGGAACCGGAGGGGCCGGTCACCGCAGTCCAGGAGCCCGCGCGGGCGTTCATGTTCAGGTCGGTGAAGACCGGGTGGTCCATGCCGGGCCAGCGTGCGGCTGCGTCCTGCAGGCTCAGTGCCGGGGCGGGGTCGGTGACCTTCACGCCGAGTTCCTGCGGGGTTCCGCAGCTGACCAGGGTGGGTTCGCCGGGCTTCGGCGGGCGCACAGAGCCAGACTTAGAGCCAGCCTTAGAATCAGCCTGAGCGCCAGCCGCAGATTCGGGACGGTCAAAGCGGTGGGCGCGCTGACGGTCAGCTTCCAGCAGCTCCTCCATCTCGGCCTCCGCGCGGGCACGCAGACGCTCAACACGACGCGGCAGAACGTGGGTGTCCACCTCAGCCTCGGTCGGCACGGAACGCTTTAGGGTCGAGGTCGCAACAACACCCTCCAGGGATACGTCACGCACGCTCGGGGCAATCGTTGCGAGCAGGCGGCTGAACGCGGGCCAGGAGCGGACCGCCTCAACATGGCCCAGGGAGCTTTCCAGCATGCCGGTGCACAGTAGCACCACAATCGCCGCTTCGGGGGCACGCACGGTGCCGTCAACAGCCAGCGGGTACGCAATAACTGCGCTCGCCAGAGCCGCACCGAACCAGCTGAGGGTCACGAGGGTGCGGCCCACGCCCTGAGCGGTCGAGCCCTTCTGCAGGGCGGACAGGTTCTCGGCGTCCAGGGCGCCGTTAGCCTTCTCAGCGGTGGTTGCCACGCCGTTAGCGCGCAGGTCCTCAGCAGCCGAAAGCATGCCGGTACCCAGGCGCAGCATCTGCGCGGTGGAGCGGCGAGCCAGCGCCTCCGCACGGGCATCGGCGCGAAGCACAATCCACGGAGCCACAAAAGTGCTGACCAGCACGGCAAGCAGGACCGGAATCAGAGCCTGCGGCAGGATGCACGCGGTCGTAATCAGCGCCGCGGTCATGACCAGCAGGTGAGCAGCCGGCGGGATAATAACGCGCGGAATACCGTCGCGAAGCTCGTCAATACCGCCCACGAGGCGTTCGAGCAGCGCGTCACCACGCAGCAGGGCACGCACGCTACTCACGCTCTGCCATGCACCAACCCAGGCGCGCAGACGCAGAATATTTGCGGCGGCAAGAACCTTCGAGTGGGTCATCAGACGCTCAGCGTAGCGGGCGCAGGCACGACCCAGACCGAAGAAACGCACGCCCACAATGGCGACCATCAGGTACATCATTGCCGGGCCCTCGGCGGCGCGAACAATCAGCCAGCCGGACAGCGCGGTCAGTGCCGCAGCCATCAGGGACGTAATCGCAGCCATAATCACCGGGCCGGTTGCGGCGCGAACACCAATACCGGTCAGCTCCTTCAGGGTGCGCAGGCTTGCGAACAGGCCGGCAGGCTCGGCTTCCTCGGCCTCGGCAGCTGCGGAGGCGCCCGCTGGGGCGGTGCTTTCAGCCTCGTACTCTTCCCGATCCTTGAGCAGGTGCGCGGGGGCTTGCGCGGGAACCGCAACGCGGGCGGTGTTCGCCTCGGCGGTCCAGGTGTAGCCCCGAGCGGTCTGCACGGCACGAACGAGGGTGTCGCAACCAGCGGCAAGCTCCTGCTCGTGGGTCACAATCAGCACGGTTGCGCCAAGTTCCGCCAGGCGGTGCAGGGCGCGGGTCACCAGGTATGCCGAGTAGGCGTCCAGGTGCGCGGTCGGCTCATCCACCAGGACGGTCAGCACGGTCTGCTCACCGCCGGCACGGTAGATAGCCTCGGCACGAGCCAGGGTGCGTGCCACGGCGAGGCGGCGCGCCTGACCCGCGCTGAGGGCACCGGGTTCAAGGGCGGTCAGCTTCTCCATGCCCAGCTGAGCCAGCGGGCCAACCAGCAGCGCGGACTCGGCATCGGTGACGGACAGCTTCTTGGAGTCCATCGCTTCACCGAGTAGAGCGGCTGCACGATCACGCTCCGCCTCGGTAGCGCTCAGCGCGTAGAGAGCCATTTCAGTCTGCACGGTGGGTGCGGTGAAGACCGGTGACTGCGGAATGACCAGGGTGGTTCCCAGACCGGTCACGCTACCGGTCAGGTGCACGGGCTCCTCCGAGCCGGTGGGTACCAGGCCCTCACGCACGGCACCGGAGAACACGTTCAGCAGGGTGGACTTACCGCAGCCGGACTCACCCATCGCGCCGATCACCGCGCCGCGCTCACCGTTGCCGGTGGCAACGCGACGGTCCAGGTTCAACGACAGGTTAGTCAGCACAGCAGGACGCGCCGGGTAGCTCACCGACAGGTCCTTAACCTCAATGGTGGAAGGCTGGCCCTTCTGCACTACCGAATCCTTTGCAGACGAGTCCTGGGCTGCCGAGTCCGCAGCGGCGGCGGGCAGGGGCGCATCAATAATCTTCTGGGCGCTACGCAGGGCGGCAACGCCGTCCTCCGACTGGTGGTAGGCGGCACCAACATCACGCAGCGGCTGGTAGCACTCGGGAGCCAGCAACAGCACAAGAATTGCGGTGTCCAGGCCCAGGGTGCCGTTGACCAGGCGCACACCAATCAGCACAGCAATCAGCGCCACCGAGATGGTGGTGATGAGCTCCAGCGCAAGCGAAGACATGAAGGCGCTACGCAGGGTCTGCATGGTGCGTTCACGGTAACGCTGGCCGAGCGCGTTCATGGCGCGGGTCTGTGCGCGTTCACGGCCCAGACCGATAATGACGGGCAGGCCGCGCACCAGCTCCAGAATATGGTCGGAGAGGCGGTGCAGCTCAGCCTGAGCTTCTGCGGTTTCATCGCGGGTGTTCTTACCAATCAGGATCATGAACACCGGAATGAGCGGCAGGGTGCACGCCAGCACCATTGCGCTCATCCAGTCCAGGGACGCCACAACGACCCAGAGCATGAACGGCACAACCGCGGTGGAGACGAACGCGGTCAGCGTCTTGGTGTAGTAGTCGTCCAGGGCATTCAGGCCGCGAGAAAGCAGCACAGCGGTCGCGCCGGTACCCTCGGGAGTGTCTGCGCCACCGGTGGCGAGCACACGCTTGAGCAGCGAAGAACGAATCTGAGACTTCGCTCCGGAGGCGGCACGCTGCGCGCTCACAGCCAGCAGGTAGTCGGTACCCGAGCGGACGAGCAGGGCAATGACGGCGACCGCAAGCAGGCCGGGGGTAATGGTGTCTGCGTCACCGAAGAGCCCGCCGAGGCCGAGCAGCCAGCCGCCGTGCGCCTCCAGCTGCGCCTGCGCGGAGCCGGAGAACTCAATGTAGGCGCGGTACACGTCCGGGGCGCTGGTCTCTTTGAGGCGCGCGTGCTCGGCGGCGACAGCGGCGAAACCGGCGTGTGCCGCCCGGGCAATAATCACAGCCAGGGCGGCACTGAAAAGCACCGTTGCGAGGGTGTGCACGGCGGTGATGATGCCGAACGTGCTGAGGGTTTTACGGGCGTCAGGGCCCAGAGGTGGGCGACGGTCAGCGCGGTCGTTGCGCTTTCCTTCGGTCACCTCTGGTGCCTCAGTGTTCTGATGTTTGTCAGCATGACGCGGTGTGTGCGCTAGACTCACGTGTTGTCCTTAGTCTTCTGCTGTTTTTACCTCCCATTAGTTTAAGGCTTGGGCTATCTAATACCTATTTGACCAGTCAGGTTTCAGCTAATTGGCTGGTTCCCCACCCAACGCTATCTTTAGCCGCGCATCGCGTCGGCGGGGCTCTTGCGGGACGCCACCCACGCCGGGTACGCCGAAGACACCAGACCGGTGAGGGCACCGACCCCCACGCCGAGCACCACGAATCCCGGGGAGAGAACCGCCTGCCATCCCTGTACGAGCGAAAGAATAATGGTCGCAATCATGCCGGAGCAGGCACCAATGGAACCGCCGAGCACACCGAGCATGACGCCCTCCATAAGGAAGATGCGGGCAATCAGCCATTTACTCGATCCGATAGCGCGGCGCAACGCAATTTCTGCGGTGCGCGATTGCACGGACAGGTACATGGCGGTTGCCGCCGAGAGGGAGGCGAGCACCAGCAAAATTCCGGAGAGCACACCCACGTACAGACCCAGATCCGAGGCAATGGACGCGCGTAGGCTCTGTAGGTCGGAGGGGGGTTTCCACGTTGATTTGGCTGGGTTCAGCGGGTTTGAGGGCCAGCGGAATGGCCTTGGCGACCGCCTTGCCGTAGCCTCGTTCGGTTTCGGCAATGTAGGTCACCTGGCCGCGTCCGGTGCGCTGAAGTGTGCCCGGCGAGACAATGACCGAGTTCCTGAATTCGTAGCCGCTATTGCCGGGGTCAAAGAGGCCGATGACCGGCATCAGCTGGCCGTCCACCCAGATACTCACACCGGGTGCCACCTGCGGCAGTCCACCGAGTTTAATGCCGTAGTCGACGACGGGCATCTCGCCGGGCCTGGGCTCGGTTGTGGCGTTATCTGCCGCCTTATCTTCGGGAATAATGCCGAGGGCGCGGGCAGCGGAGACCGAGACGATAGCGCCGGAGAGCTGCTCGGAGCGTTCACGGTCGGCAACGTTCTGATGGGTGAGGGTCGAGTTCATCTGTTCGAGCGCACGCAGGGTTTCGGGGTTCATGCGGGCACCGATTTGCTCGAGCCGGGTCTTCGAGGTGGAGCTGAGGCTAATCGCCGTTTTGGGTTCGTCCTCGTAGGGGCTGAATCGGGTGATTCGCACGTCGGCGGGTGCCACGCTACTGACGAATCCGGTGTTCTTCACGTAGTCCAGCGCGCTAATACGGTCGGCTACATTCTGCGCGGATTCGCCCTGCCGGTAGGTTCCGAGCACGTTCTGGTCATTGTCCCGGTCGCTGATGTAGAGCGTGGATTGTTCGGAGCCGAGCAGGCGCTGGTTCACCTGGTAGCTGGCGGATTCGCTCATGCCGGAGGCGCTGATGAGTCCGCCCACGCCCAGTGCGAAGGACAGACCCAGTAGCAGGGTGCGTAGCGGTCGTGAGGTGAGCGCCGAGATTGCCTCGATGCTGTCGTCGGTGAGGAAGCTTCCGCGGCGGTGCGTAGCGGGCTTCTCCCCCGGCGCGAGGCCGGCGCGGGCACCTACCGGGGCTTCCGTCGGGGTGTCCGTTGCAGCCGGCACAACCTCAGCGACCGGCACCGTAGCCGAATCGGTGCGACTCTGCTCGTGTAGCCGCCCATCCTCAATGCGAATCACGCGGCGGGCGGCGGCGGCAACCTCCGGGTCGTGGGTAATCACCAGCACGGTACAGCCGGTCGCGTTAATGCGCTGAAGAATCTCAATGACCTTGGCGCTATTGTGGCTGTCCAGGTTGCCGGTCGGCTCGTCAGCAAGAATCAGCGGCGGGCGCGTGGCGAGGGCACGAGCAATGGCGCAGCGCTGCTTCTCGCCGCCGGAGAGGTAGCGGGTGCGGATGCTGGCGCGGTCGCTCAACCCCAGAAATTCTAGGGTTTCTTCGGTGCGTTGCAGGCGCTCGCTGTAGGGTACGCCCTGCACGCGCAGGCCCATGGAGGCGTTGGTCGTGCTGGTTTCGTCCAACAGCATGTTTGAGGATTGGAAGATGAAGCCGAGGTGGTCTCGGCGCATTTCGTCGCGTTCTCTGTCGCTGAGTCCTTCCGTGTTTTTGCCGAAGAGGCTGTACGTTCCGCTGGTGGGAGTGTCGAGCAGGCCAATGGCGTTGAGCAGGGTGGATTTACCGGATCCGGAGGGGCCGATGATGGCGAGGAATTCGCCGCGTTCGACCACCAGGTCGAGGTGGTCGAGGACGGGTCGGTCGCTCCCCTCAAAGATACGGGTAATGCCGCGCATTTCGATGGCGGGCGCGGTGTTGGGATTGGTGTTAGGCGCAGTGTCGAGCCCGGCAGCTTCTCCCCCTGACCTGCGGGGCTGTCATGCCGTCGGGGGCTCGCTCGGGGATTCCATGATGGCGGCTCATGAGACAAGCACCTTCTGTCCCGCGCTGAGGTTCGCGTTGATCGCGGCGTATCCGCCGGCGGTGCGCAGAACCTCAACGTTGACTCGTTCGGTGGCGGGCGCATCCTTGCTGGTCGCAGTGGAGCTTTCCGCCCTTTTCAACGAGCACGTAGGTGCCCTGGGAGTCCTGGCGTACCGCGGTAGTCGGCACCGCGAGGGTGGTTGAGGTGTTGCCCTTACTGGTGATGGATGCGCTCTGACCCGGCGTGAGCTTGCTCGGGTCGTCGGCGCTGAATCGCACGCTCTTTGCCGCACCCTTGGAGGGGTCGTTCTGCAGCTCACCAATGCTGGTGATGGTGCCCTCCACACTGCCGGTGGAGGTGCGCAGGCTAACGCGGTCGCCGGCCTTGAGCTTATTGGCAACGGAGAGCTCAACGCTGGATTCCACGTAGGGTTCGCTGGTTTCTACACTCGCGATGGGGTTGCCGTCATTAATGAGCTGGCCGACTGCCGCAACTGCGGTGACGGTGTGGCTACCGCCGGGCAGAATCGCGTAGTTGTTGCGGGCAATGCTGGTGACCCCTTCGCTGGGCACGCCGGTCAGGTGCGCGCGGTGCAGGCGCGTGACGGCGTCGAGGGTGTCTTCGGTGACGGTGCCGCTCTGAGCGGTGGCGTACCCGGCGGAGTTCAGTGCCTTCTGGAAGGCGAGCACGTCGTCGCCGTTATCGCCCAGGTTGAGGTCGCGGTACAGCGGCAGCGGCCCTTCCAGCACGAAGACGGGGTCGGCGCCAATAATGCCGATGAAGTCACCGGCCTTGAGCACGTTACCGGGCTTCTGGTTCTGGTAGACGAGCACCGGCTCACCGTTGGTGCGCGCGCTAATCGGGGCGGTCTCCCCAGCCTTGGTGGTTCCGGCAATGGCGAGGCCCTCGCTGACGGTTCGTTCTTCAACCTTCGCCCAGACCGGAATCACGGTTTTCGCCTGCACGGCCGGGTCGGGGCCCGTGGCGGCGTAGCGGGTGCCCAGGTAGAAGGACAGCATGAGCGAGCCGATGGCGAGAATAGCCAGCAGCAGGAGCACGCGGGGTCGGGCGATGCGTTCGCTGAAGCGGTGCCCGCTGTTTTGGTTTTTCGTGTGAGTGGTCATGGCGGTGTCTTTCTAAACTGTTTTTGCGCTGTCTTTTAGCGCCCCGGTTTACTGGTGCTCCAGAACGTACTGTTTGAACTTCTCGTCACGCTCACGTTCTGCCTTGCGGTCCTGCTCAAGCTGCGACTGGTACTTGCGGATGAGCGGCATCTGATACTGTGCCTCCAGGTCGTAGAGCTGCTTGCTCATGCCGACCTGTTGGTTGCATTCTGCCATGATGGTGGCGATGCGAATTTCCTCTTCGGAGGCGGGCTCGTTGTAACCGCCGTTCTTGCTCTGCTGCTCATTCAGCGGGCTTTCCTCGGCGACATAGCCTGCCTTATTGGGGGTGAGGCCGCGGTCAGAGACGCACTGCTTCCACTTCTCTTCGAGCTCGCGGTGCAGTTTGCTACCGTAAACGGCATTGCCCGCGTCGGTGGAGATACGACTGTATGTGGACTGCACGTCATTCTCGGGCCTCTTACCTTCGGGAACCGCGGCCTCCAGGGTCTCGCGGGCCTTGTCATGACATTCGGTGCGAAGCTGCTCCTCGGGGCTCAAGCTCTCCGGTGAGCTAAAGGAGATGGGGGCGGCGTTGGGGTCTCGCTTCTGGAATCCGTACTTCTTGGCGTACTCGACGTTCCAGGGACCGTACTTTCGGCCAAAATCGCCACGCGGCGCGCTCTCAGAGTCGGGAGCCGGGATGGTGTAGTTCTGCCCGTGTTCGGCGTAGCACTGCTTCTTGGCAATCTGATAGGCCGTGTATTCGTAATGAGTGCCCCCCCTCGTAGTAGAGGTAATCGTCCAGGGGCATCTTTACGATGTCCTGCTCCGCATCAAAGATGGCGTGGACGCTTTCGTCACGTTCCAGCGGCGGGTTGAAGAGCGAGCATGCGCTCAGGGGCATGATGCCGATACAGAACAGGGCACCCGTGGTGAGCAATCGACGGCTCAAACCGGCGCGAGGGGCGGGTGCAGTGGAGCTGCGATTGAGGAACTTCATCGTTGAACACCTTTCATAGGAGTGAGTTGTACACCACATTACACCTTCCGCTCCCTGTCGCGCCCGAATTACGGGGGGGTGTGCACCAAAAATTTTTATGACTTCTCTTCTCACCTACCTTGAATCCGCGCCCTCTCCGCAAATACAAAAATCCCCCGAACTTCTCAGAAGAGAAATTCGGGGGGATTCTTCAATCAGCTACATGCTACTTGGTCGGCAGTTCAGCCAGTTCGGTAGCGTCGTGAGCCTCGGGGATGTGATCCACGTGCAGACGCTTACGGAAGACCCAGTAGGTCCAAGCCTGGTAGACGAAGACGACCGGCAGACCAAGGCAGGTCACGAAGGTCATAACGCCCAGGGTGTACTCGGAGCTGGATGCGTTCGCAATGGTGAGCGAGTATGCCGGGTCCAGGGTGGAGGGCAGAACGTTCGGGTACATTGCGGTGAAGATTGCCAGCGCGCCGAATGCGAGGAACACGGACAGACCAGCGAAAGCGCGACCCTCGCGGCCACCCTTTGCGGAGATCCAAGCAATCAGAACAGCAACCACAGCCAGGATGGTGCACAGCCAGGAGATGCCGTTACCGGTGGTGAAGTCCAGAGTCAGAACCCATGCAACGATCGGCAGCAGCAGGACGGGAGACCAGCGTACCAGGGTGTTGCGGGCACGGTCACGGATGTCACCGTCGGTCTTCAGAGCGATGAAGGCAAGACCCTGAACCAGGGAGAAGCCAACGAAGCCCAGACCGCCGAGCAGAACCGGCAGGGAGACCCAAGCGAAGGCGCCGCCGACGCGGTCACCGTTCTCGTTGATGGGCAGACCCATGGAGGTCAGGCCCAGCAGAGCACCGACGAGCAACGCGATGAAGAAGGAAGAAACAGACAGAGCGATGTTCCAGTTACGGATCCACTTCTCGTCGTTCTTCTTACCGCGGTATTCAATTGCGACCACGCGCAGAATCAGGAAGACCAGCGCGAGGGTCAGGGGGATATACAGAGCCGAGAAGAGGGCTGCGTACCAGATGGGGAATGCTGCGAAGATAGCAGCACCGCCGGACACAATCCACACCTCGTTACCGTCCCAGACGGGGCCGATGATGTTCAGCAGCAGACGACGTTCCTTCTCGTTCTTGGTGAACTTGGAACCCATCAGCATACCGACACCCAGATCGAAGCCGTCGAGAATCATGTACATGATGAGGAAGACGCCAATGGCGACAAACCAGAGGGTGGGCAGGCCAGGCTGACCGGCAAAGATATTGAAATCAAAGTTCATGGTGAATCAATCCTTACCCGCCTAGTAGGCGAACTCCAGCACATCGCGCTTGGACTTGTCGTTGGACTCGTCCTCGTGGTGCGACTGAACCAGCTCGGGCATTGCTGCCACCACACCGGCCTTGACGTACTTGATGAGCAGGTAAACCTCAACCACCATCAGCACGCCGTAGAGCAGACCCAGGGTGAGCAGGGAGAAGAGGATTTCTTCACCGGAAACACCCGGGGAGATAGCTGCTGCGGTGAACAGGTGGATTGCGGGATCACCCTGAAGGTTCGGAGCCACAACGAAGGGCTGGCGGCCCATTTCGGTGAAGATCCAGCCCAGTGCGATTGCGAAGAAGGGAGCCATGATGGACCAGACAGCAACGTTCTTGAGCAACTTGGACTCGGGGACGGTACCCACGCCCTTCTTACGGGTTACCCACAGTGCGTAGAGGTAGAAGGGCAGTACGACCGCACCCAGGCCAATCATGCCGCGGAAGCCCCAGTAGGAGACCTCGAGGGAGGGCAGGTAGTCAATCTTCTGACCTGCACGCTCACCGTAGAGCGGGTTGTTGGGCAGGTTGGTGCCGAACTTAGCTTCGTACTCGGGCAGCAGAGTCTGGATGCCCTTCACCGGGGTGTCGAAGTTGTCGTGTGCCAGGAAGGACAGCACGCCGGGAACCTCGATGACGGTGTGGATCTTGTCGCAGCTCTGAGCGCCGAGCTCGCCGACGGTCAGAACGGAGAAGGCGGTGCCGTCGTGGCACGCAGCTTCTGCAGCAGCCATCTTGAGGGGCTGCTCGTGGATCATCATCTGTGCCTGCAGGTGACCGGATGCGCCGATGCCTGCGAACGCGAGGAGACCAACGACTGCACCCAGGCGTAGGGAGGTCAGCCAGACCTTGAAGTCAGTCTTGTCGCGTGCACCCTTGTCGGACTCACCAACAACGACCTTGCCGTCAACGACCTTGTCGATGCCGTCCTTGCGGCGACGCCACAGCTTGTACCATGCGATACCAACCAGGAAGCCACCTGCAACCTGAATTGCGGAGGTGATGACGTGAGAGAAGGTCACCCATGCGAGGGGGTTCATCAGCACTGCGCCGATGTCGGTCATACGGGGACGACCATCAATCATTTCTGCACCAACGGGGTGCTGCATCCAGGAGTTTGCAACCAGAATGAAGAATGCAGAAATCCAGGAGCCGAGAACTGCCATGAACAGCGAGAACGCGTGTACAGCAGGCTTGAGGCGGTCCCAACCGAAGATCCACAGACCGAGGAAGGTCGACTCAACGAAGAAGGCGAAGAGGCCTTCCATTGCCAGCGGAGCGCCGAAGACGTCGCCGACGAAGCGGGAGTATTCACTCCACGCCATGCCGAACTGGAATTCCTGAACCAGACCGGTGGCCACACCCATAGCGAAGTTAATGAGGTACAGCTTGCCCCAGAACTTCGTCATGCGCTTGTATTCGTCCTTCTTGGTACGAACGTAGCGAATGTACAGGTAGGTCACCACAAGGCCCAGACCCAGAGTCAGCGGAACCATGAAGAAGTGGTAGACGGTGGTAATACCGAACTGCCACCTACCAAAATCAAGGGGATCCATTGATAGGTCCTTACTATGTGTGTACTTAATGTGTGCTTGTGCCAGATTTCGGGTAGTCCCCCGTCAATGGGGAGCGTACGAGAGTTACTGACACAGTGTCTCTCATGCTTCTAAGGTACAGGGTTTTTCTGAGGAGCTGTGAGTATGCTGTGCATAGTATGGACGTTTATTGTTTGACGTTTCGCTAAAGGTACCTTGGACGTTATCCCTCGATGTGAGGGTGGTTAGAGGAATGAGACACGATGGTGCCTTGCGGGGTTGAGAAGTAGTTTCGGAACCTCGGTGAAATATTGCAGTTTTATATTATTTATGCAAAATTTTGGTGACAGATTTCGTGATTGTGACAGGCGCTTCAAGTAGTACTCAAAGCTTAAATTTGCCTGTTTCATGCGGAATTTACGCGGTTTCTTCGAGAATTGCGTGACTATTCTCACATAAAATTCATGGAATGTGACACGCCAGCCGCCACTGCCCTACAAGGCACCGCAATGCCCCGCAAGGTACCGCACGCTACATATCGATGCTCTACATATCAATGCTCTCGGCATCCAGCTGATGAGCACCCGCAATGATGAACTCCTTACGCGGAGCCACCTCAGAACCCATCAACAAGGAGAACGCACGCTCGGCAGCCTCCGCATCCTCAATGCGAATACGGCGCAGCATGCGATGACGCGGATCCATCGTCGTCTCAGCCAGCTGGTCAGCGTCCATCTCACCCAGACCCTTATAACGCTGAATGGGTTCCTTATACGACACACCCTGCTCCTGCAAAGAATCCAGAAGCTCGTGCAGCTGCTTCTCCGAGTAGGTGTACACCATCTCGTTCGGCTTGCCGCGGCGCACCACCTCCACGCGATGCAGAGGCGGAACCGCAGCGTACACGCGACCTGCCTCGATCAGCGGACGCATGTAACGGTAGAACAGAGTCAGTAGCAGGGGTACGAATGTGGGCGCCGTCCACGTCCGCATCGGTCATCATAATGACCTTACCGTAGCGAGCAGAATCCAGGTCAAAAGTACGACCCGAGCCTGCACCAATAACCTGAATCAGCGCCGCGCATTCAGCATTCGCGAGCACATCAGTCACCGAAGCACGCTGAGTGTTCAGGATCTTACCGCGAATCGGCAGCAGAGCCTGATACGAAGAAGAACGCGCCAGACGCGCCGTACCCAGCGCCGAGTCACCCTCCACAATGAACAGCTCAGAATGCTCAACATTGGTCGAACGGCAATCCACCAGCTTGGTGGGCATGGACGAAGACTCCAGCGCGGTCTTACGGCGCTGAGTTTCCTTATGGATGCGCGCCGAGACGCGGGTCTTCATCTCAGAGACGACCTTCTCGCACAGAGCGGTCGCCTGAGCCTTCTCCGCACGGGCGGTCGACTCCAGGCGAGCCTTCAGGGCATCACCCACGACCTTCGAGACAATCTGGCGAACCGCCGGAGTACCCAGAATCTCCTTGGTCTGACCCTCAAACTGCGGTTCGGCAAGACGCACGGTCAGCACGGCGGTTAGGCCGGCGAGCACGTCGTCCTTCTCAATCTTGTCGTTACCCACCTTGTACTTGCGGGCGTTATCGGCAAGGTGCTTACGCATCACGCGCAACAGGCCCTGCTCAAAACCGGTAGTGTGAGTACCGCCCTTGGGGGTGGCAATAATGTTCACGAAGCTACGGACCGTCGTCTCATAGCCAATGCCCCAGCGCAGCGCAACGTCCACTTCACAATCGCGCTCCACATCGGTCAGTTGAGAGCGGCCGTCCTCACCCAGCACGGGCACGGTCTCGGTAAAAGAGCCGCTGCCGCTAAAACGCCAGGTGTCGGTAATACGCTCATCGTGCGCCAAGAACTCGACGAACTCGCTAATGCCGCCGTCGTACTGGAAAACTTCCTCGTGGGGCTCCAACTCGCCGGGAGTGCCGGGCAGGCGGCGCTCATCGCGGATGCAAATACGCAGACCCGGAATGAGGAACGCGGTCTGGCGCGCACGAGCAGCCAAGTCCTCGTAGCTGAACTTGGCGTCGGGGGTGAAATCTGCGGGTCGGCCCAATAGCGCACGCGGGTGCCGGTCACGCCACGCTTAGCGCGGCCCACAATCTGCAGGGCGTCAGTGCCCTCGGTTGCGGGAGTGAACGGATCATCAGGCCTGGGGGTGCGGCCGGACTCGAAGTGACCGGGAATGCCGTGGCGGAAGGACATCTGGTAGGTCTTCGAGCCGCGGTCCACCTGCACGTCCAGGCGGGAAGACAGCGCGTTCACCACGGAAGCGCCCACACCGTGCAAACCACCGGAGGCGTTATAGGAGCCGCCGCCAAACTTACCGCCGGCGTGCAGCTTAGTGAATACGACCTCCACACCGGACAGGCCGGTGCGCGGCTCAATATCGGTGGGGATACCGCGGCCATCATCGCGCACCTCAACCGAACCGTCACGGTACAGAATGACCTGAATGGACTGGCCGAAACCGGCGAGTGCCTCATCCACCGAGTTGTCGATAATCTCCCAGAGGCAGTGCATCAGGCCGCGGGAGTCGGTGGAGCCAATGTACATGCCCGGGCGTTTGCGTACAGCTTCCAGACCTTCCAGCACGGAGAGGTGACGGGCGGTGTAGTTCGAAGACGCCACGGGAATCCTTTCGGCAGGTGATGACTGTGTGTTCTCTGCGGGTGTTCCCCACAGGTATTTTCTGCGGGTGGTCTCTGCGAATATACTCTGCAGGTGTTTTCAGCACGGCAAGCTCGCGAAGGGAAGAAAAATGCCCCGGGCTTGCGCTCATAGTGCTCTAAGTTTCTATTCTATCGTGGCTTGTTGTCCGCTTCTGCCTGCATCGTCATGAGGCTCTGTCGAGAGATTGAAACAGCAGAAAAGCACCGGCTGTCACTCCCCCATGGAGTAGCAGCCGGTGCGTGGGATCTGTGGGTATCTGAATTTTTAGGGTGCGCTTTCGAGGTATTCAGCCTGGGCATTTCCTTCCTGGGCACCTTATGGCAGAGTTTTCCCTAGTGTGCCTCACCCGTGGCACGCGAGGAGCTCTCGTGACGGTTCGTGACCATGATATTGGACTTGAAGTAGAACTCTTCGGGAAGCTCATTCGTGACCGGGCCGTGCGGGAATTCGCTGAGCTTGGGCACAAAGTACCAGTCCATCAGCTCGCCGCTGCTCTGCTTGAGCACGCGGCGTTCCCTCATGGCGTGGTGTACCTTGCGACGCAGGCGCGGGCTGTCTTTCAGGGTGCTGGTGAAGACCCACGGAGTCTCGTAGCCCTCGGTCATCATGCCGAAGGTGATGCGCAGGTTGCCGTTCTCGTCGGTGTCCATCGTGAAGTCGCCGACTGCGATGTCGGTGAAGGCGAGCATCCAGCTGTGGCGGCGTTCGTAGCTTTCACGGGTGGTCTGCAGCGCCGCAATGATGCGGTGGTCAACCAGTAGTTCCACCTTGCGTTCGGTGATTTCGCCCAGACGAGCGTAGGAGCCGAAGGCGCGGTTCGCGCCACTGCGGCGAGGCCACTTCGTCACCGCACCGTGCGGCACCTCCCCCGCAAAGGTGAAGGGACCCGTAATGGTGCCGGGCAGACGCAGACGCTCAAACGGAGCAGTCGGCAGGAAGGTCGTCAGCAGCTGATCGGAGCTCACCGACTTACCCCAGCGTGCCATCTCAAAAATAGTCGGTTCGGGGCCCACCGGGTAGAGGCGCGGCATCTTGCGACCAAACTCGTCAAAGCCCTCAATAAACTCACCGTTGGAGCTGTACCCGGGCATGGTCGCACCGAGCGGGCGAGTCCACGACCCCGAATACGGCTTGGTCAGGTGCGGGTTCTCCACCGGCAGGATGCTGGTGCGAGCACCCAGGTAGGCGGGCATGCGCGAGAGGTTACGCCAGGCGAACTTCGCGGCAACCGCCTCGCGCCACCACATCGGGCGTTTGCCGGGGGTCTGCCCGCCCAGGCAGTGCATGAGAAGCCAGAATCCAGCCCAGCCGAGGCAACCTACGGCAACCACCCAGAGACTAATCGTTAGCACGGTGTGCAGGGTTCCGGTCGCCCAGATATTCGTGGCAATCAGAGCCATGAACGCCACCCACGCCACCATGACGTACGGGCCGAGCGTAATCATCGGATCGACCACCTTCACGGCGGCGATGACGCGGCGGTTCAGTCCGCGCCACACGTAGGAGTACGCCCAGCATCCGGCGGCAAGGGCGAGTGCCATCAGCAGAAGAAGGATGAGCATCGGTGTGTCTCTTTCGCTGCAGGTTTTTCTACCGCGGTCGGTGACAGCAAGCATCGGGCAGATGCAGTGTTGAAAGGCTCTTCAATAGCAAAACTCGCCTGCCGAAGGTACCTTCAGCAGACGAGTTTCTTGGGTGTCACTAACCTTGAGGTAAAGCTTCTCACACTATTGTGCCTTTAATTGGTATCTCAGTGGGGGATTTTAGGGGGATGCACGAAAAAATTGCACCCAACCTCGCGTATTCACCCAACAGAGCGGCACAGTCAGAGCGGCACAGCGAGTACGCTCTGGTGCCTCAGCGACGGTTTTAGACAGCGGTTTTAGGAAGCCAGCGCCGCAGCAATCTGAGGAATCAGCGCCTCAAAAGCACGCGCACGGTGGCTAATCGAGTTCTTAATCTCGGCGGGAATCTCAGCGCAAGACTTGCCAGCGTACTGCCCCTCGTACAGGGCGTTCTCACCGTTCAGCTCCACGGGGCGCAGAATCGGGTCGTAACCGAAGCCGCCCTCCCCGCCGGTGCCGTCAGCAGCTCACCGGGCAGCTCGCCGTACTCGACCGCCTCAAAACCGTTCGGGGAGGCAACCGACGCCGCGCAGCAGAACTTCGCGCCGCGGTGCTCGGCAGAAATATCGCTCAGCTGAGCCAGCAACAGGTTCAGGTTCGCGGTGTCATCACCGTGGCTACCCGCCCAGCGCGCCGAGAAAATGCCGGGGGCACCGTTGAGCACATCCACCGACAGGCCGGAATCGTCAGCAATAGCGACCAGGCCGGTTGCCTCGGCAACAGCGCGCGCCTTCAGCAGGGAGTTCTCAGCGAAGGTCACGCCGGTCTCGGGAACATCGGGTGCGTTCACGCTGGAGGCGTCAACCACCTGGGTGTCAACGTCCAGGCCGTCAATGCGTCCGCGCAGAATTTCACGCAGTTCCTTGAGCTTGCCCTTATTGTGGCTTGCCAGAACAATCTTTGCGTCTGCCATAGTTTCTCCTTGTTGACGGAACTAGTTACTGGGACGGGTTAGTGTGCCAGTGCTTCACGCTGAATCTGAGCCAGCTCTGCGGTGCCTTCCAGCGCCAGGTCGAGCAGGCTGTTGAGCTCGTCGCGGTCGAAGGGCGCACCCTCTGCGGTGCCCTGAACCTCAACGAACTTGCCGCTGCCGGTGACGACCACGTTCATGTCGGTCTCGGCGCGAACGTCCTCGGTGTAGGGCAGGTCCAGCATGGGGGTGCCGTCAATAATGCCCACCGAAATTGCGGACACCGAATCGATCAGCGGGTTCGCCTTAGCGGGCAGAATCTTCTGCTCCTTCGCCCAGGTAATAGCGTCAGCCAGCGCCACGTACGCGCCGGTGATGGAGGCGGTGCGGGTGCCGCCGTCAGCCTGCAGAACGTCACAGTCGAGCACGATGGTGTTCTCGCCCAGCTCGTCCATGTTGATGACCGCACGCAGGGAGCGACCAATCAGGCGAGAAATCTCGTGGGTGCGGCCGCCCACGCGGCCCTGAGCGACTCGCGCGAAGAACGGGTGTTGGTGGCGCGAGGCAGCATCGCGTACTCAGCGGTCACCCAGCCCTTACCTTCGCCCTTGAGCCAGCGCGGCACGCCCTCGGTGAAGGATGCGGTGCACAGCACGCGGGTGTTGCCAAATTCGATGAGGGCGGAACCCTCAGCGTTGCGGGACCAGCCGCGGGTGATGGTGATGGGGCGCAGTTCGTTGAGGGCGCGGCCGTCTTCGCGGGTTGCAGTCATGGGTTCTCCTTGAATCTGTCTGCGGGATCTGTGTCTGTCTGTTGGTTCTGTGTTAGCTGGCGCGAAAGGCGTGCACTGGGGTTGTTATACCTAGTCCAGCTCATGTTTAGCCCAGCCCAGCTCGGGCTTCGCCTAATCTAGCTCTGGCTTAGGGAGCGCAATCGCGGTGTTCAGCGGCGGGTCGAGCACCTCCACCACGTTCAGGGTGGACGTGACCGGGTTAGCCTCCGTCGGGCGCGGGTAGATGCGGTAGCTTGCCGCCATTTCGGCAATACCGACCGGGCCGGAGAAGGCACTGCGCGCCTCCGCGTAGGCGATGTCCGGGTCGTTCCACACGGGCAGGTGGGTCAGCAACAGGTTACGCACACCCGCCTCCGTGGCTGCCTCGCCGGCACGCTTGCCGGTCAGGTGAATACCGCGCAGGGCGTCATCGCGACCCTCCTGGTACGCCGCCTCGCAGAGGAACAGGTCAGCGCCGCGCGCAGCCTTGACCAGGCCCTCGCACAGGTCGGTATCGCCCGAGTACGAGAACACGGTGTGGCCCTCGCGGTCGTTACAGGTGATACGCAGGGCGTACGGGTCCTTCGAGGGGTGAACCACACGGAACGGCTCCACGCGGAAGGGTCCGATCTGCACGGGCTCACCCTCGGTCCAGGTGTGGTACTCGAACTCGGTGCTCATGCCCGGATCCGGGTCCAGGCCGTGAGTCGCCGAAAGGTACTCGTTAATCGCGGCGGGACCGTACAGCGGAATGCGGCTCTTGGGCCAGCCGCGCGGATCCCACTTGACCGCCACGTGCAGACCGGACAGGTCGATGCAGTGGTCGGGGTGCAGGTGCGAAATTAGGATCGCGTCGATATCGCTCAGGTCGATATGGCGCTGGAGCATGCCGAGTGAGCCGTTGCCCATGTCCATGATGATGCGCCAAGTGCGACCCGCAAAGTCCGTGGCGGTGAGCATGTAACAACTAGCCGGTGAGACGGGGCCGGGAAAGGAGCCCGTGCAACCGATAACGGTTAGACGCATGAGGTGTCGTCCTTAGGGGTGGTGCCGGAAAATTCGGTGCCCGCGGAGGTGTGTGCCGCTTCTGCAGAATCTGCCGATTCGTCGATATTGATGTTGCGGTGTGCCGCAAGCATTTCGGGGGTGAGCGCCGCCAGCGAGCCGGTCGGGTAGCGTTCCGCCACGGAGCTGGTGTGGCGCACATTGGTGACCTCAGGGCCGAGGAAGCGGCGCGCCAGCTGCGAGAACGTCTCAGATTCGCCGGTGGCGAGGAATTCGTGGCGCGGGTTTTCCTCGGGGACCGGGCTTTCAATGGCGTGGTTGAGCAGTTCGCGGTATACGTCCTTTGCGGTCTCATCCGCGGAGGAAACCAGGGTGACGTCCTCACCCATAATGTAGGAAATTACGCCGGCCAGCAGCGGGTAGTGGGTACAGCCGAGCACGAGGGTGTCCACGCCAGCGTCCTTGAGCGGTTGCAGGTACTCGCGGGCGGTCTCCAGCAGCTCGGGGCCGGAGGTAATGCCCTTCTCCACGAACTCCACGAAGCGCGGGCACGCCACCGAGTGCACCTCAAGGTTCGGGGTAATCGCGAAAGTGTCCTCGTAGGCGCGGGAGGTGACGGTCGCCTCCGTCGCAATCACGCCGATCTTGCGGTTGCGGGTTGCGGCGAGCGCACGGCGGGCGGCGGGCTGAATCACCTCAATGACGGGGATTCCGTACTGGCGGGTGTAGCGTTCGCGGGCGTCGCGGAGCACCGCTGCGGAGGCGGTGTTGCAGGCGATGACGAGCATTTTCACGCCGGAGTCGACGAGTTCGTCCATAATGCGTAGCGCGTTGGCGCGTACTTCTGCGATTTTGAGGGGGCCGTAGGGGCCGTGGGCGGTATCGCCGACGTAGATGATGCGTTCGTGGGGCAGCTGGTCCATGATGGCGCGTGCCACGGTGAGTCCGCCGACTCCGGAGTCGAAGACGCCGATGGGTGCCGCGGCGGTGGGGCCTACGGGCGCGGGGCTACCCCAGGGGGTGCGGGCACGGTAGGGATTGGTTGCGTCGATACTGTCACTCATGTGTCACCTACACTTTGTTATCGGTCGGGTACCACGTTCTATGCTAACTCGCTAAGGTTACCCATTTATTCCATAGAGCGGTTAGATGAGTCGAGAACCACCATTATGTGGTTGTATATGACAATAGTTTGAGGAGTAATTCGAAAAATTCGTTCTATTATTGCTCGTTTTCTTGCTCGCTTGCCCCGCCAAATACTCCGCCGGGCGCATCCTCTTCTTCGTCGTCTAGCCCCTCGAGCATGGCGAGCATGAGCGAGTCCTGAACCCAGGAGACGAAGTTGTACACCACAGCCATGTACTCTTCCTGGGTCTCAATCTTGGAAGGGTCGGTGAACGCCGCAATATCTTCTGCGGTGTCTTCGTCCACGATGTAGAGGCGGTCGGCGAGCACCAGGCGAATATCGCCGAGCGCGGCAGCCCAGGCGCGGGCATGTTCTTCGTTGAGGCGCAGGTCGCTGGATTCAATATCGAAGGCGAGCATGGCGAGGTTCGCGCGTTTGGTTTCGCGCAGGTCGCGTTCGGTGTAGCGGCGGTATTCGGTGGCGGTCTCGTCGTCGCTGCTTGCGGCGGGTAGTAGGCGTGCTACGGCGCTATCGGCGGGGACGGTGGGGTTTCGGTGATGCCGACCAGCGCCTCCAGCGGGTCGACGGTGCCGCCGTCAGCGGTGGTATCTGCCGGGCGCAGTAGCGCGCGCACGTCTTCGGCGAGTTCGCGGATCAGGTCGCGTTCGGCGGGTTCGAAGGAGGCGGTGTAGCCTCCGGGGGTGCGGCGGAAGGGTCGCGCCATTAGTTTTCTACTTTCTCGAAGGTTGCCAGCAGACCCCAGGCGTGCATTGCCTGGGTGTGTTTTTCGGCGTCTTCGCGCGAGCCGGTGAAGACGATTGCCTTGCCGTTGTTGTGCACCTGCAGCATGAGCTCTTCGGCGCGGGCGCGGGGGAGTAGCCAAAGTGACTGCGGAAGACGTAGGACACGTAGGTCATGAGGTTGACGGGGTCGTTCCAGACGATGACTTTCCAGGGGGTGTCTGCGGCGAGGATGTTTTCCAGGGCGGTGTCGAGGTCGGTGTCCTCGAGGGTTCCGGTGGAGAGGGTCACGGCGGTAGTGTTCATTGGTTTCCTTTGCGGCCGGTTCCCTTTGATTATACGGGCGGGTATGTGTTGCCCCCTGTGTTACCTCTGTGTTCGTCCTGCGCTGCTACGGTGTTTGTCCCGCGTTGCTCCCGCACAGAGTGCTGGTAATTTGTCATACTACAGCACTTAGAGTCAAGAATACTTTATGTAGTGATTGACACGCCGACTTAAGAGGAAAAATACCCTAATCCCCCACTACAATAAACATATGGCTACTACCTCTCTTCTCACCGATCACTACGAACTGACCATGCTCCAGGCGGCACTCGCCTCCGGCGCAGCCAACCGTAAGTGCACCTTCGAAGTCTTCACCCGCCGCCTGCCCGCAGGCCGCCGCTACGGTATCCTCGCAGGCACCGGCCGATTCCTCGAAGGCCTCGCAAACTTCCGCTTCAACGATGAAGAGCTCTCCTTCCTCTCCTCCCGCAACATCGTCAACAAAGAAACCCTCTCCTACCTCGAATCCTTCACCTTCAGCGGCAACATCCGCGGCTACGCAGAAGGCGAAGCATTCTTCCCCCACTCCCCCGTCATGCAGGTCGAAGGCACCTTCGCCGAAGCGTGCGTCCTCGAAACTACCTGCTGTCCATCCTGAACTTTGACTCCGCCGTGGCGAGCGCCGCCTCCCGCATGAGCGCAGCCGCAGGCAACCGGCCCTGCCTCGAAATGGGTTCGCGCCGCGCCCACGAACGCGCCGCCGTCTCCGCTGCACGTGCCGCCGTTATCGCCGGCTTTGCGGGCACCTCCAACCTGGAGGCCGGTCTGCGCTACGGCCTGCACACCATCGGCACCAGCGCCCACGCCTTCACCCTGCTGCACGACAGCGAACGTGAGGCATTCGAGGCGCAGCTGCGTTCCCTCGGCGCCCGCACCACCCTGCTCGTCGACACCTACAACGTGGACGATGCAGTCCGCCTCGGCGTGGAACTGGCTGGTGAAGAGCTCGGCGGCGTGCGCCTGGACTCCGGCGACCTGGTCGCCACCGCGGCTCGCGTGCGTGAACTGCTTGATTCGCTCGGTAACACTAACACCAAGATCACCGTCACCAGCGACCTGGACGAGTACGCTATCGCATCCCTGGCGGCAGCACCCGTGGACTCCTACGGTGTGGGTACCAAGCTGGTCACCGGTTCCGGTGCGCCGACCTCCTCCATGGTGTACAAGGTCGTTGAGCGTGAGAACGCCGCTGGCGAAATGCAGCCGGTCGCTAAGGCGTCGGCTGGCAAGGCGTCCATCGGTGGTGCGAAGCGTGCCGCCCGCCGCCTCAACGGCATGGGCATCGCTACCGCCGAGGTTCTGGGCACCCACGAGGACCCGAACCTGCTCGAAGACACCCGCCCGCTCATGGTGGACTTCGTCCGCAACGGCGAACTGCTCCCCGGCTTCACCGGCGAGGAAGGCGTGCGCCGCGCGACCGCCCGCCACGCAGCCTCCCTGGCGGAGCTTCCCGAAGCTGCCCGCCGCCTCTCGGAGGGTGAGCCGATCATTCCGACCGAGTTCATCTAAACCACCCTTCTGAGATACTGTTTTCACCTGGCGAATCTTCACCTGGCGAATCAGAATGAAAACTCATTCCTACTTGTAAAGGACAGACATGTCTAAGGCACTGATTATTGTTGACGTGCAGAACGATTTCTGCGCCGGCGGCGCCCTCGCCACCGAGCGCGGTGCGGACGTTGCCGCGCTGATTAGCGAATACGTGGAGAACAACCACCACCGCTACGACGCGATTGTCGCCACCCAGGACTGGCATATCGATCCGGGCTCGCACTTCTCTGACACCCCCGACTACGTTGACTCCTGGCCGGTGCACTGCGTCGCCAAGAGCGAAGGCGCGCAGATTCACGAGAACCTGGACACCGACTACATTGAGGCGTACTTCCGCAAGGGCCGCTTCGAGGCAGCCTACTCGGGTTTTGAGGGTCTTCTTGCCCCCGAGGATGAGGTCGCAACCGGCGAGCACGAGCCCGGTGTGGATGCGTCCGAGGACGGCCCGCAGACTCCCCTGTCGGAGTGGCTGGATGAGCGCGGTATCGAGTTCGTCGATATCGTCGGTATCGCCACCGATTATTGCGTGTCGGCAACCGCTCGCGATGCGGTTGATGCAGGCTACGAGACTCGCGTGCTGCTTGACCTGACCGCCCCCGTGCACGAGGACAAGCTTGACGACGTGGTTGCCGAGCTTGAAGGTGAGGGCGTTGAGGTGGTTGAGGTTCTCTAACCTCGACCTTGAATAGACAGAGGCGGGGAGCCCGGGATGTACTATCGGATGTACTATCCCGGGCTCCCCGCCTCTTACTGTGCCGATAACTTAACCTGCCCGCGACTCGCCGAGCGTTACAACCCGTATAGCCGCGGCTACTTAGTTAGCCGAGCCGCTTACTTAAAGCGCACCTCCGCCATGACCTCACTCAATCCATTCCGGGCGTGAAAAAGCCCGCGAGCGCATACACACTCGCGGGCTTCCACCCCTCAATCTTCAGAGGGCGTTAGACTAACCCTTAGTCTCGCAGAGGTACACCTTGGCCTCGCCATCATGGACGTTAATGCCGGTCCTCATCGCGTTCATAGAGTTAGAGATTTCACCCTCAATAACGCGCGGCGACAGGTACGAACCACCCGCACCACCGGCACCGGAGAACTGCAGGTAGCTCACGCTCTGGCGAATACCATCAGGGTTGTTATTCCACTTCTGAATGGTCGTAATAGCAGACAGCGCCAGTGCAGCACCCGAACCGCCACCACCGTAGCCGCCGCCACCGCCTCCGGACATTGCGAACTGGTAGCCGTTGAACTCGGCGGCAATCTCCTCAGCAGAGAATTCGATGCGCTCGCCGCCGGGCAGGGTCAGCACTTCAAGGTTCTTCGGGTCGTTATTGTCGAGCTGGTAGCTATAAGCGACAGCACCGTTACCACCCTTAGCCTTAAAGCCGGAGCCGCCCGCGTTACCTGCGGTCGAAGAGCTGTACAGCACCTGGTTATTCTGGCTGTCGTAGCTAAAGATATGGTTGGGGCTACCGGTCGGCACCTCGGGCTTAGCACCACCCGCTCCACCGGCGCCATTGTTTCCACCCTTACCGCCGTCAACAGATACCTTAGTGTTCAGGCTGTGGGTGTAGAACTGGGTTCCCCTGGTAGCGTCTCCACCGCGAGTGCTCAAACCACTACCCGCATAGCTGCGGATGGGACGAACAGTCGGGTGGTAAAAATTCGTCACGCTCGCGTCAAGAACAGCGGGGAAATGCTTAGCGTGAGGTGCTGAGGTGTAGGAGTACGTGACGCCGCCGCCACCGCCACCGCCTGCAACAGCGATGACCTCGCCGTCAATTAGCAGTGCCGAGGCGCCGCCTCCGGGGTGTCCATAAACCTCAACGGTTCCCTTGGGTCCCCCTTTAAGTTCCCTCCAGTTGAGGGCTCCCGGGTAGCGCTTGGTCACTTCAGCCACCACTTCGGCAGGCATGGTGAATCGGGGTGCGTCGCCACCGTCGCCATAGCCACGCCCACCTCGTCCGGGTCCATCAGTCGCAAGCTCGCCCCGCCGATGGTAGTTTTCCCCAGAGCCGCCACCCGCAATGATACGAACCGTCTGGCCCGGCTTCACCTCAATAATTCCGGTGGTCCGGGCACCCGAGCCGCTTTCGTGGCCGGTGTCGCTGACTCCGCCACCACCAAAAATATCGAAGCGAAGCTTACTCACGTTAGCGGGGACAGTGAATTCCTCTTCTACACGATAGTCACTATATCCCCTCAAGAACTTGTGGGGGCTGTCAGCAAAGACGCAGTCCAGGGATGCAGCGAACGCGGGAACAGCAGCCGAGGTGGCGATGACGGGGGCAGCCCATGCGGCACCCGCAACGACCCTGCGGCGAGAAATAGGAGTAGACATCAGTGTCCTTCGGTGTGGTTAGTTCAGGTGCTCGCTCCCCTTACCGCGCGCGGGGCGGCAGACTGTGCCGGGCTGATGCTTCCCCGGAGGCGGGACTCATCAGGTGCTACGCTACCGCCTCAGCTGTGAAGCGGAAATTGTGGTGCTTCAGGTGTGCGTGGTTGGGAAACGGTGACCTGGTGTTTCTCTATATGTGCACCGCTCATGCACTCAGCACTGCCCTTTTATTCATTCTGGCCGGTGTCTAAGAGCGGGGAGGAGTCTACACCGAACCGTGTGTTCAGCGCCGGATGTTACCTCCTCTTCTACCCTACAGGTATAAGGCTCTAGTTGAGGGTCATCTCTGCTTATGCGACCAAATATTACGGGCACGCAAAAGCCCCGCGAGCGCATACACACTCGCGGGGCTTCAGCCAAGAACTGCTACCGGTAGTAGCTAGTTCAACATACACAAGGCAATATCAAATTACTTTCCGGTCTGGCAGAGATACACGGATACTTCACCTTCATAAGAACCCCATGCCAAGATATGTCCATTATTGAAAGCCACTGACATCTCCCCTTCCATCACCTGCGGCGCCAGGTAGGAACCACCCGCACCACCAGAACCTGCCATCTGCACATAGCTGATGCTCTGGCGAATACCCTTCGGGTTGTTATTCCACTTCTGGGCAATCGTGATAGATGACTGCGAGAGCGCCGCACCAGAGCCGCCACCACCGTAGCCGCCACCGCCGCCACCGGATACCATAATCTGCGCACCATTGAAGAAGGGCGCTACATCGTAGTAGCCGATTTCTTCTCGGGTTCCATCGGGGAATTCAAGAACTTCTACGTCGTCCTGACGCCACCATGCCTTATTATTGTCCAATTGGTAGCTCATGGACATTACGCCATCGCCACCCTTACCGTTCAGACCATCAGTGCCGGGATTACCAGCGGTCAAGGAACTATAGATAATCTGATTATTCTGGCTGTCAAAGCTCAGGATTCCGGAATGATTACCAGTCGGGACACTGGGCTTAGTACCACCGGCACCACCAATACCCCCACCGCCACCTTTACCGCCTTCAACAGTCAGTTCAAGGCTCACATCCTGGGCATAGTATTCGTGGGCTTCGGTGGCGTCACCGCCACGAGCCCCACCAGCAACACCAGCTGCGCTGTATACGGGCGCGTGGGTCGGGTGCTCGGGCCCAGTCATACGAACATCCACAATGCCTGGGAAATGGCGCCTATAGGGCTTTGCAGTGTATGGTTTGCCAACATTAGCCGCTCCACCACCGCCACCAGCAACAGCAATGACCTCACCGTCAATCAACAGTGCTGAGGACCCGCCACCAGAGCATCCATAGATTTCTTCCATCGGCATCGGTTGAGGAAGTGGACCATTGTCCCAATAGCTTCCCCAAATCCAGCGCTCATAAACATTATTTAGAACCTCTTTGGGAATTTTCACCTCGGGGATTGACCCTCCATCACCAAATCCGTATCCGCCCTTTGCAGGACCGAGTCGGTATCCCTCGCCTACAGGATAAGGTTGAGGTTCATAACGGCCTTCACCGCCTGCAATAATTTTGACGGTCTGATGGGGTTTCACTTCAACGATTCCGCTAACTTTAGCGCCGGATCCACCAGGAAGATTGGTGTCGTAGGTCCCACCTGCACCACCGATCAGCTCAAACGTAGCTTATGGGTGCCTTCTGGAATAGTAAATTCTTTCTCTGCTCGTTCAAAATGGTTCATTCCTCGAGCAGAAACATACGCGTTCTCTGCAAAAGTACAGTCCACAGAAGAGGCGAAAACCGGCACTACTGAAGAAGCCGCAATAACGGGCGTAGCCCAGGCGGCACCCTTCACCATCCTGCGACGAGAAATATGAGACATCACTGTCCTTCAAAGGTTGGTGCAACCGTCCCACTGCGCACTATCCGGGTGCGCGCCTTCCTGGGGTTGGTTGCATGGTGTTTCTTAGAGTTTTGATGACCCGCATAGACCTATATGCTGCGCATCAATGGAAAGTTCCCTGAGCTCGGCGACCATGCCGTGTTTTCTAAAGAACTTACCCCCACTAGGCTACACGTTCCATCTCCGCGCTGTCATGATTATCGCGCCTCAGACCCAACATTTTTGCATTTTAGGCATACAAAAACCCCGCGAGCGCACACACCCGCGAGGCTTTTCTCTACGTTCTATCCACGTTCTAGCGTCGGCCCACAA